>Ga0209677_100001_pt1 | contig 4013787 bp, 3807 predicted proteins | sample AraplaCvi_mCL_r2_2_FD_184285 | JGI IMG/M metagenome (GOLD analysis project Ga0209677, IMG submission 184285) | Arabidopsis root microbial communities from North Carolina, USA - plate scrape CL_Cvi_mCL_r2 (SPAdes) (version 2) | ecosystem: Host-associated > Plants > Roots > Endosphere | place...
GGGATGTGTCCACGGTGGACACGTCGTGTGAGATTTGGGGTGGGCCGTCGGCTCTGCCGTTCGGGATCGCCCCGACCGGGTTCACCCGGTTGATGCAGACCGAGGGGGAGACCGCCGGGGCCGGGGCGGCCGGGGCGGCGGGGATCCCGTTCACGTTGTCGACGTTGGGGACGACGTCGATCGAGGGGGTGAAGGCGGCGAACCCGTCGGGGCGGAACTGGTTCCAGTTGTATGTGATGCGGCAGAAGGAGATCAGTTACGGGCTGGTGGAGCGGGCCGCGGCTGCGGGGTTCGACACCCTGTTCTTCACCGTGGACACCCCGGTGGCGGGGGCGAGGTTGCGGGATAAACGCAACGGGTTCTCCATCCCACCCCAGCTCACGTTGGGCACGGTTCTGAACGCGATCCCCAGGCCGTGGTGGTGGTTCGACTTCCTGACCACCCCGAAGCTGGAGTTCGCGTCGCTGTCCGCGACCGGCGGCACCGTCGGCGACCTGCTGAACGCGGCGATGGACCCGTCGATCGACTACGACGACCTGGCCGAGATCCGGGCGTTGTGGCCGGGGAAACTGGTGATCAAAGGGGTGCAGACCCTGGAGGATGCGAAGAAGCTGGTGGATGTCGGGGTGGACGGGATCGTCCTGTCCAACCACGGCGGACGGCAACTGGACCGCGCCCCGATCCCGTTCCACCTGCTCCCCACCGTCGCCCGCGAGGTGGGTGCGCACACCGAGATCGCGATCGACACCGGCATCATGAACGGCGCCGACATCATCGCCGCCTACGCCCTCGGCGCCAAGTTCACCCTGATCGGCCGCGCCTATTTGTATGGGCTCATGGCCGGCGGCCGCGCCGGCGTCGACCGCACCATCCACATCCTCACCGACCAGTTGGTGCGCACCATGAAACTCCTCCAAGTCCGGTCCCTCGCCGAACTCGGCCCCCACCACGTCACCCAACTCACCCGCCTCCACCCCCTCACCCCAGCGACCGCCCCCATCGACGCGTAACCCCACCCAGCGCCGCCACGATTCGTGCCGAATGAGCGGTATTCGTCGCGAATTGCGCTCATTCGGCACGAATCGTGCGCGGAAGCCGCGGCATGACGGACGCTGGCACGCAGGTGCACCCGCGGTAGGGTCCCACGGGACTCACGAACGCGCGCCATTCGTGCCGAATGTGCGCTATTCATCGCGAATACCGCACATTCGGCACGAAACGTTCGCGGAGCGAGCGATGAGCGCGTCGAACCAGGGGCAGCATTCGTGACGAAGAGGCGGCGTTCGTGACGAACGCTCGCGACTCGTTCGTGACGAAGGGGCTCATTCGCGACGAACCGCGCCACTCGGCACGAATCGCCGGGTGCGCGGGCGGGGCGGCCGAGCGTGTCCGAGCCCAGGGCGGGCGCGGACCGCGCGGCGGGTCAGCGCGGGTCGTACTCGTAGACGACCGCGGACCAGTGGTCGTCGCCGAGCTCGTCCCACGACTCGGGGTCGTGGTAGGCCAGCCCGTACTGCGCGGCGAGGATCGGGCTGAGGAGGTCCAGCACGTCCGGACGGAACGGCGTCCCGGAAGGGAAGCCCAACCCGAAGCTGTGGATGATGCTGTCGTCCGCCGCGCGCAACCACACGCCCCAGCCCTGCGAGACCGGCATCGCGACCACGCGGAACACGTGCGCGGGCAGGTAGTCGGCGGGGAGGGCGTCCGGCGGCTGGGTCATGCAGCCAACGCTACAAGCGGAGCCGAGCGCACGGGAACAATCCGCGCCGGCCGATGGTTGATTGACGTGTCAGCTACTTCCGAAGGATGACATGACTCCCACCGCACCATCCGAACGCCTCACCGAGCGCGAGCTCACGGTCTGGCGCTCACTGCTCGACACGACCACCGAACTCCGGCGGCTGCTCGCCGCAGAACTGCAGCGGGTCGAGCTGTCGCCCGGCGACTATGCGGTGCTGCTCGCCCTCACCGAGGCCGACGGGCGCACCCTCCGCTCCTCCGAGCTCGCGGACGCGATCGACTGGGAGCGCAGCCGTCTCTCGCACCACCTCGGGCGGATGGAGCGGCGCGGCCTGATCCGCCGCACCGACTGTCCCGGCGACAACCGCGGCGCGCTGGTGCTCCTCACCGAGGACGGCTTCCAGGCGATCCGCCGTGCGTCCGGTCCACACCTGCGGGCCGTGAAGCGGCTCTTCGCCGACGCCCTCGACCCCCAGCAGCTCGACGCGCTCGCGGGCGTGCTCGGCAGCATCCGCACCCACCTCGACACCACCGACCAGGAAGGACACCGCGCATGACCAGCGTCACGGAGCGCCCCCGCGTCGCCATCCTCGGCGTCGGGCACGTCGGGTCGGCCCTCGCACGTATCCTGCTCGACGCCGGCTACCCGGTGGATGTGGCTGCGTCCGGCGACCCGCAGCGCATCCAGCTGATCGCGTCCGTCGTCATGCCCGGCGCCCGTCCGCGCTGGGCGGCGGAGGCCGTGGCCGACGCCGACATCGTCATCCTCGCCATCCCGCTGCACCGCTTCGCCGGGCTCGACCGCGGGATGATCGACGGCAAGCTGGTCATCGACTCGATGAACTACTGGGCGCCCACCGACGGCGTGCAGCCGCTGTTCGAGGACGATGAATCGACCAGCAGCGAGGTCGTCCAGCGCGAGCTCCCCGGCGCGACCATCGTCAAGACCTTCAACCACATCGGCTACCACGAGATGGAAGAGGACCGCCGGCCGGCAGGCGATCCCGACCGCCGCGCGCTCGGTATCGCCTCCGACGACCCGGACGCGGCGGCGCGCATCGCCGCCCTCGTCGACGATGCCGGCTACGACGCTGTGCTCGTGGGGTCGCTCCGCGACGGCGTGGCCTTCGAGCCGGGCGGTCCCGTCTTCGGGGCGCGGCTCGGCGCCGCCGACTTCCGTATTGCCGTCGCCGGCGAGCTGGAGCCCGCCGAGACCGCCGCCTGACCCACCCCCTCACCCGAAAGACGCACAAATGAACACCGCACCCGACTTCCCCCTCACCTTCGGCCTCAACACGTTCGGCGACGTCACCGCCGACGGCGCGGGCCGCCCCATCACGCACGCGCAGACGATCCGCGACCTGGTCCGGCACGGCGAGGCCGCCGAGGCCGCCGGCGTCGACTTCTTCGGCATCGGCGAGCACCACACCGACGACATGCCGCTCTCGGCGGCGGACGTCGTGCTGAGTGCGATCGCCGCGCGCACCGACCGCATCCACCTCGGGTCCGCCGTCACCGTGCTGAGCTCGGACGACCCGGTCCGGGTCTTCCAGCGGTACTCGACCCTCAACGCCGTGTCGGACGGCCGTGCCGAGATCATCCTGGGCCGCGGATCGAGCATCGACTCGTTCCCGCTGTTCGGCTTCGACCTCAACGACTACGAGGACCTCTTCGAGGAGAAGACCAACCTGTTCGCGCACCTCCGCGAGGGCGGACCGGTGACCTGGGAGGGACGCACCCGCGCCGGGCTGCGCGATCAGGATGTCGTGCCGCACCTCGACGCTCCGCTCCCCACGTGGATCGGCGTCGGCGGCAGCCCGGAGTCCGTCATCCGCACTGCCCACTACGGGTTCTCGCTCATGCTCGCCGTGATCGGGGGACCCGTGGCCCGGTTCGCGCCCTACGCCGAGCTGTTCCACAAGGCGCTGGAGCAGTTCGGGCGCGACCCGCAGCCCATCGGGCTGCACTCGCCGGGGCACGTCGCCGCGACGGACGAGCAGGCGCGGGATGAGTTCTGGCCGCACTATCGCGACATGATTACTAAGGTCTCGGCGACCCGCGGCTTCGCGATCCCGACCGAGGCGTCGTTCCAGCGCGAGATCGGGCCCGGCGGCAGCCTCTACGTCGGTTCGCCGGGGACGGTCGCCGCGAAGATCGCGGCCAACCTGCCGGTCGTCGGGGCGAATCGGTTCGACCTGAAGTACGGCATCCCGGGGATGACCGACGAGTCGCTGCTGACGGCCATCCGCCTGTACGGCGAGGAGGTCGTCCCGCGCGTGCGGGAGCTGCTCGCCGAGCGGCCCGCCGCCTGACGCCCGCCGCGTAACGCAGGACGGAATCGGTTCGAATCTCCGTCTGGGCCGCCTTGCGTCGGAGATTCGGGCGCGAGGTGCTCGAATCTCCGGCGTTAGGCAGCTACTGGTCGGCCGGGGGCCGGGTCAGCACCAGGAAGCGGGCGCCGTAGGCGGGGATGCTGAGCGGGAAGCTGGCCAGGTCGTCCACCGTCCCGATCTCACGGCCGTCCGCCGCGTCCGTCACCGTCGCCCGGTGGGGGAGCGCCTCCGAGCGGACCGTGCCGTCGACCGCGGTGTTCGTCATGTTCAGCACCGTCAGCTGCACCACCGGCAGACCCTGCTCGTCGAGCGCCTCCAGCTCGTGCACCATGACCAGCATCCCCGGGTGCGCGACATCGGGCACGTCCACCTGTCGTGCGGTGGCGATGCCGAAGCGGTTCCGGATGCGCAGCAGCTCGCGCAGCCGGCTCGCGAACGAGGTCCTGCGCTTCAGCTGCTCCGGCAGCGTGCCGTACAGCGACCGCGCCCGCGGCATCCCGGAGGCCGACCGCAGCGCCTCGGGCGCCACGCCGAGCAGGTCGTGCGCGCCACGCTCCACCCAGCGGGTGTCGCCGTCGGCGATCAGGTCGGCGACCTCGTCGCGGGGGAGCGTCAGGGCCCCGAGCAGGTCCCAGCCGGAGAGCGCGAAGACGCCGGGCTGCCACGCGTTGAACGCCGCGAGCAGCAAGTGGGCGTCGCGGATCGCCGGGATGTCGTCGTCCCCGATCGAGTCGAGCGTCGCGTGGCCGCGCGTCGCCGCGATGAGGGATGCGGTGGTGCAGGCGATCCCGTTGGTCGTGAACACGAGGTTGTAGTCGGCGGCCGGCTCCGTGATCGCCTCGACGAGGTCCTGCCGGATCCGCTGGGCCAGCTCGCCCCCGGTGATCTCCTCGCCGCGGAACGTGTACACGTCGTTCTGGTGCAGGGTCGCCCAGTGCACCAGCTCGTAGGTGAGCTCGTCGTGGTTCTGCATCCCGTGGACGAGGCTCACCGGTTCGACGCCGAGCTGCAGGGAGGTGCGCAGCGTGAGCCGCAGGAACTCGGTGTCGCCGGTGGCGAGGGCGTGGTGGTACGCGGGCCGGTTGATGAAGTCGTAGGACAGGTCCGCTCCGACCGCGCCGGTGTCGCGGATGTCCTCGACGGTCAGGTTGAGCTCCTGGAAGGTAAAGCCGCCGACCTTGCGCACCATCCCGGCGATGATGTGGTTGGCCGCGTGGGACAGCGGGTGACCCTCCGACCAGGCCGGCATGCCCTCCGCGCTCTTCTCGACGCCGAGGAAGCCGTTGGCGTCGAGCCGCAGCGCGCTGGTGCCCAGGTCGCCGAGCGAGTGCAGGGCGTCGCCGATCACCAGGCGCATGCCGGAGAAGGTGGGATCGAGCCAGTTCACCGACGGCTGACCCTCCTTGAAGTAGTGCAGGTACACCCAGCGCCGGGTGACACCGTCGACGCCGATGACCGGCGCTGTCACGCTCCAGTTCGTCTCCTTCACGCCGGGGGCGAAGAAGATGACGCGCTGCAGCTCGCCGATGATGTAGCCGCGGTCGGCGAGGGAGGCCTCGGTCGCGGCATCCAGGTTCACCGAGTCGCGGCCCTCCGGAACCTCCGGGAGCAGGTGCCATTCGTCGGGCGGGATCTCGACCATGTGGTAGATGCCCGGGTAGTCCTTGAAGGCCATCTCGGCGAGCCGGAAGTCTGCCCCCTTTCCGGTATGACCGGGCACGATGTCGTCGATGACGATGCCGCCGTGCTCCTCCGCGACATCGGTCATGCGGCGGAACGTCTCCTCGTCGCCGAACGCCGGGTCGATCTGGGTGCCGATGCGGTCGAAGTGGCCGTCGACGCTCGGGGTCTCCTGCCAGCCCCGGATGCCGCCGGCCCGCTTGACGGGACCGGTATGCACGCCGTTGATGCCGATCCGCTCGAACGCCGTCCACAGCTCGGGGTCGGCGAGGGCGGTGAGGAACGACTCGCCGTCGCGGGTGATGAGCGAGATGGGGTAGGCGGTGAACCACACGTCGGAGGTGGAGACGGCTCGCCGCGCGTCCGGGCGGGCGTACGGGTTGCGCCACATGCTGGGGGAGCCGGACAGCTGCCGGCTGAGCACGTCCGCATCCTTCAGCATCGACTGGCGCACCAGCCACTCGACGTAGGCCGGGTTCTGGCCGTTCGCGGCACGGGGGTCGGAGAACGTGCGGCGGATGCTGCCGCCGCGCAGGTTCGCCCGCGGACGCAGCCGCCGCGGCCGGGCCGGGTACAGCTGCTCGTCGTAGGTGATCTCCTCCGGCGGCGCCTCCGCCTCCTCGACGTCCGCCTCCGCGGCGCCCCCGGTCTGCTCCGCCTGCTCGGTCACCTCGGGTGCCTCGTCGTCCACTCGGTCTCCTTCCGTGACTGTCACCGTAGCCCCGTCGCCGGTCACTCGCTGAGGCGTTCGATCAGCTGACCCTTCGTCAGCTTCGAGACGTTGCGCAGACCCCGCGCTCTGGCGACGTCGCGGAGCGCCTGGACGGTCAGCCCGTCGAGCTCCGGGTCGTGCGGCGCGGAGGTGGGTGCCGAGCCGGCGAACTCCGCAGCCTCCTCGACGCTGTCGTCGTGCACGGAGGGCAGGGGCGGGGTGAGATCGAGCGCGGCGGGCCCCGGCGCGGCGGATTGCGGCGCGTCCTGAGCGGCGTCCGGGCGGGTATCGCGGCCGAGGAGCCCCGCGAGCTCGCGTTCCAGCTTCCTCGCCCGCTTCTCCGCCTTCTTGGAGTCGAGCTTCGCCGCGGCCTTCCTGGCCGCCTCCACCGCCTCCTCGGCGCGTGCGAACGCCTTGTCCGCCGCCTTCTCCAGCTTCTTCCGCTTCGCCATGGCCGCTCCTCTCCTCGACTCACTCAGCACGGTGCCACGGGCGCGGGACGAGGGCAAGGAGGCAGCCGGGCTGCGTGGGCCGCGGGGCGCCCGCAGGGCGAGCGCCCCCATCGCATCAGTACGCGAAGTGGATCTGCGCCCGGCTGTGCGTCGGGGTCTCGATCTCGTCGACCACCGCCGCGGCGAAGTCCTCGCCGCCGATGAACGACGCGCCCTCGGAGTCGAACAGCGCGACGTCGTCGCCGACGCGGTACGAGCCGCGCGGCTCCTCCTTCGGGGCGTACGACCCGTAGGCGGCGGCCGGGCTGACGAACACCCAGTCGAGGCCCTCCGGCGCGTTCTGGATGAGGTCCTCCAGCACCGCGTTCAGCTCACGGGCCTCGTCCGCGAACTGCGGGGGCAGGTCGTCGCCCTCGGCGAACCGCGGCGCACCCGGCGCCGGGCGAAGCGAACTGAAGCCGCCGATGACGACCAGCCGCGCACCGGAGGCGACGGCCAGCTCGCCGAGCCTGGCGTAGCGGCGGCCGAGCGTTCCGGCGCTGTCCCCGCGCGGCGACACCGTGGCCACGATCACGTCGGCACCCTCGACGGCCTGCTCCGGCTCATCGGCCGACCCGGTCAGGTAGCGCACGCCGTCCAGCGGTTCAGTGGGCTCCGAGCGGCTCAACGAGGTCACCTGGTGGCCGCGCCCGGCGGCCTCCTGAGCGATGTGGGACCCGGTGAAGCCGGTCCCTCCGATGATCGTGATGCGCGCCATCTCGCAGCCTTCCGCGGGGCGACCCTCGCCCCTTCCGCCAGAGGCAACCCGCGCGGACCGGGCTTTCTTCCCGCCCGGAGGGGCTTTGTCAAGCGGCTGCGCCTCGCTTTCCCGTGCCTACCGTCGGGCCCATGAAGCACGTGACCTACTCGAACTGAAGACCGACGGCGAGCCGTTCGAGCACTGACGCCCGCCACGTTCAGTCCAGCGTCGGAGATCCGGCCGCCCGAGTCTCGAATCTCCGACCGGAGTCGGCCGTGACGGAGATTCGAACGTTCGACACTCCCGCTACGGCGACCGACCCCCGCGGCCCGCACAGCGCTGTGGACGGCGCGTGACCGCGAGCCCGTAGCTCGCTAGAGTTGCGCCCGTGGCCATCCCGTTGACCGTCATCCAGCGCTCTCCCGACCCTGAGGAGGTCGGCCAGTCGCGCGACCGCAGGCCGAGCCTGACCGAGCGGTTCCGCTCGATGGGCCGCAGCCGTCTCGGCGCGCTGCTGCTGGTGGCGGCGACGCTCGTCGCGATCGTGTGGGCGAACATCTCGTTCGCCGGGTACGAGCAGTTCTGGGAGACGCACCTCATCGTCGGCGTCGGCGACCTGCACCTCGACTTCACCCTGCACGCGCTCGTCAACGACGCCCTCATGGCGATCTTCTTCTTCACCGTCGGGCTGGAGGTGCGACGGGAGTTCGCGATCGGCGAGCTGACCAGCTGGTCGCGGGCGGTGGTGCCGGTCGTCGCCGCCGTGTTCGGGCTGGCCGTGCCCGCCCTCATCTACGTGATGTTCACCCTCGGGACGGGGCTGGAACACGCCTGGGGGGTCGTCATCTCGACCGACACCGCGTTCCTGGTGGGTGCCCTCGCGCTCATCGGACCGCGCGCGACGGGTCGGCTGCGGGTCTTCCTGCTGGCGCTCGCCGTGGTCGACGACATCGGCGCCCTGAGCATCATTGCGCTCGTCTACACCAAGGACTTCACCCCGCTGCCGCTGATCGTCGCGGCGGTCGGGCTCGTCGGCGTGTACTTCACGCGCTACCTCCGGGGAGGCCGCGGGCCGGTGTACGCGACGCTCGCCGTGATCGTCTGGCTCGCGTTCCTCGCGTCGGGCGTGCACCCGACGCTCGCCGGTGTGGCGATCGCGCTGCTCATCCCCGTCTACCGGCCCAACCGTCGGGACGTGGAGCACGCGCTCGACCTGGCCCGCACCTTCCGGCAGTCCCCGAACACCGAGTACGCCCGCGCCGCGGCGAACAGCCTGCGCGAGTCCATCTCCATCAACGAGCGCCTGCAGTCCGCCTGGGGACCGTATGTGGCCTACGTGGTGCTGCCGCTGTTCGCGCTCGCCAACGCGGGCGTCCGTCTGAACGGCGACATCCTGCTCGGCGCCGTGGTCTCGCCGATCGCCTGGGGCGTGCTCGCGGGTCTCGTGGTCGGCAAGTTCGTCGGCGTCTTCGGCTCGACCGCTCTGCTGCGGGTGCTGCGGATCGGCGACTTCGGGCCGGGGCTCACGATCGACCGCCTGGCCGGGGGCGCCGCGCTGTGCGGCATCGGGTTCACCATCTCGCTGTTCATCGTCGACCTCGCGATCCCGGACGAGACGGCGCAGAACGCGGCGCGCGTCGGCGTGCTCGCAGCGACGATCGTGGCCTTCGTGGTCGCGACGATCGTGTTCCGCATCTCCGACGCCCGCCGGCCGAAGGAGGAGGCGGGCCTCCGGCTCATGCGCCCGGTCGACCCGGCGCGCGACCACATCTTCGGGTCGCTGGATGCGCCGTTCGAGATCGTCGAGTACGGCGACTTCCAGTGCGGGTTCTGCCTCAAGGCCACCGGATCGGTGGTGGAGGTGCAGCGCGAGCTGGGCGACAACCTCCGCTACGTCTGGCGGCACGCTCCGCTGACCCGATTCCACCCCAACGCCCTCGCTGCGGCCGAGGCGTCGGAGGCGGCCGCCCGTCAGGGGAAGTTCTTCGAGTTCGAGCGGAGCCTGTTCGCCGACCAGGAGCACCAGCTCCCGTCCGACATCATGCGCCGCGCAGAGGAGCTGGGGCTCGACCTCGATCGGTTCGAGGCCGACCTGAGCTCGCCGGAGGTGGCGACGCGGGTGCGCGACGACATGCTCGACGCCGAGGCCATGGACATCACGGCCGTCCCCACCTTCTTCATCAACGGCCGTCGCCACGTCGGCCCGTACGACGCGCAGTCGCTGATCCGGGCAATGCAGGCGACGGTCGACGAGCGTGGGGCGGAGCAGCCGCATCCCGGAGCGGTGTAGGCGACAGCGGTCACGAGGCCGGCGGGTGTCGGCGGTCGCCCGTAGGATCGCGGAATGGCCGACGTCACCGACCGCAGCTCCACCGACCACCTCGTGGTCGCCGACCGGGCTGCCTGGCGCGCGTGGCTCGACCTCCACGAGACGAGCTCCGACGGCGTCTGGCTGGTGCTGGCCAAGAAGGGCACGGTCGAGCCGACCGCACTGACCTACCAGGAGGCACTGGTCGAGGCGCTGTGCAGCGGGTGGATCGACGGCCAGCGCAGGTCGCGCGACGAGACGACGTTCGTGCAGCGCTACACGCCGCGGCGCAAGGCCTCGCTGTGGTCGGCGCGCAACGTCGGGATCGTGGAGGCGCTCATCGACGAGGGCAGGATGCGCCCGGCCGGGCATGCCGAGATCGAGCGCGCCAAGGCCGACGGGCGGTGGGAGCGCGCCTACGCGGGCACGGCGTCCATCCAGATGCCGGACGACCTGCGCGAGGCCCTGGCGGCGTCCCCGGCGGCGACCGCGACGTTCGAGGTGCTCAACAGCCAGAACCGGTACGCCGTCCTCTGGCGCGTGACCACCGCGCCGAGCGCGACCAGCCGGGCGAACCGCCTGGCGAAGCTCGTCGCCATGCTGGAGCGCGGCGAGACGCCGTTCCCGCAGTGAGGCGAGCGGGGCATCCTGCCAGGCTGCCGGATGCGCGGGGCGGAATCAAGGATTGATCCGACGGCCGGCGGCTCCCTAGCGTTGAGGTCGAGACCTCACACCCGAAGGGAACCCACCGCATGCCGCGCACCTCCCCGCACGTCGCCTCGCTCGTCGACTCCCGCGACACCTACGAGAACGATTTCGGCCGTATCTCGCAGCTGACCGCCGACGACTTCCCGATCCTGAAGCGGATGTCGCTCAAGCGCATCGTGCTGGAGCCGGGCGGGGTGCGCGAGCCGCAGTGGAACGTGAACGCCAACCAGATCGCCTACGTCGTGCGCGGGACGGTGCTGGTGTCTATGCTCGCGAACGCCGACGAGTTCGCGTCGTTCGTGGTGCAGCCCGGCCAGATGTACCACGTCGCCTCCGGGGCGATCTACCACATCGAGAACGTCGGCGAGGGGACGGCGGAGATCATCGCCTCCCTGCGCGCCGCGCGGCCGGCGCACTTCTCGCTGCAGAACAGCTTCAACGCGATGACGGACGCCGTGCTCGGCAACACCTACGACCTCCCGGCCTCGGCGTTCGCCGCGTTCGACCGCCACGACGCGCAGCAGATCGTCCGGCGCGAGGGTCCCGCGCGCATCCCGGACACCGCCGGCCTGCCGAACGCCCACCTGTTCGACCTGGCGGGCCAGAACCCTCCGCTCTCGTACGCGTACGGCAGCGCACGCCTCGGCCGCAAGCAGTTCTGGGCGGCCCTCGACGACCTGTCGATGTACTCGCTGGAGGTCGCGAACACGGGCATGCGCGAGCCGCACTGGCACCCGGTGACGGCCGAGCTCGGCTACGTGCAGAGCGGCCACGCGCGCATGACCGTGCTCGACCCGGACGGCACCATCGACACGTACGAGCTGGAACCGGGCAACGCCTACTTCATCCCACGCGCCTACCCGCACCACATCGAGGCGCTCGGCGAGGAGGGCATCCACTTCCTCATCTTCTTCGACCAGCCGACGCCCGGCGACATCGGCTACCGCGCGACGGCCTCGGCGTTCTCGCGCGAGGTGCTGTCGTCGGCGTTCGGCGTCCCGGAGGCGCAGCTGCCGCAGTTCCCGTTCACCCCGGTCGACCCGCTGATCGTCGGGAGGACGAACCCGATCGACCCGGTGGAGTGAGCGCCCGGCTCAGCCGAGTGCGCCGCGCAGGTAGGTCGCCAGGATGCGCTGCAGCCGCGGCTCGAGGTCGATGAGCGCGTGCCCGAGCCGGGGGTCGGTGCGGTAGAGCTCGGCGATCTCCGGCGTGGGCGTCGAGATCTGCCAGAAGGTCCCCGCCAGCGATGTCGCCGCGGCCACCAGGTCCCGTGCGGCGTCGGGGGAGACGCCGGGGAGCGCGGCCTGCACGGCGTCCGCGATGCGGGCGAGGCTCTCGCCGGTGGTGAGCTTGAACGCGCGGACCGCCTCCACCGACACGTTGCGCTCGAGGTTCAGCGGCGCCTGCGACAGGAGGTCGCAGAACGCGCCGCGGGCGGCGAGGGTGGAGGCGAAGGCGGCGGCCACGTCGTCGGGGGTGGATGCGGTCGTCAGTCGCGCGCAGAGGGCCGGCGTCCACTCCCGCCAGCCCTCGGCGGTGAGCCGGAGGAAGATCTCCTCGCGCGTCTCGAAGTAGCGCAGCATCGCCGATTTGTGCATGCCGACGGCCTCGGCCACGTCGGTGAGCGTGACGGCCCGTGTGCCCCGCTCGCGGCCGAGCTCCCTGGCGGCATCGAGGATCGCGCGCTCCCTGGCCGCCTTCGCCTCGGGGGAGCGGGCGCGCAGGAACGCCGTGTCGCGGTCGCCGGTCTCGGTCATGCCGACAGTTTATCGCAACGGAGTTGCATTAGTTAAAGAAACGGTGTTTCATTAACGCCATGCAGAAGACATGGTTCATCACCGGATCCACCCGCGGCTTCGGCCGCGCCCTCACCGTCGCCGCGCTCGAGGCGGGCGACCGCGTCGCGGCCACCGCCCGCCGCCCCGAGCAGCTCGACGACCTCGTCGGGCAGTACGGCGACCGCATCCTGCCGCTCCGGCTCGACGTGACCGACCCCGCCCGTGCCGCCGAGGCGCTCGCGGAGGCGCACGAGCGCTTCGGCCGCCTCGACGTGATCGTCAACAATGCCGGCTACGCCAACGTCTCGCCCATCGAGACCACGACCGACGACGACTTCCGCACCCAGTTCGAGACGAACTTCTGGGGCGTCTACAACGTCAGCAAGGCCGCGATCCCGCTGCTCCGCGAGCAGGGCGGCGGTCTCGTGATCCAGTTCTCCTCGGTCGGCGGACGCGTCGGCGGCTCGCCGGGGATCGCCTCGTACCAGGCGGCGAAGTTCGCCATCGACGGCTTCAGCCGCGTGCTGCGCGCCGAGACCGCCCCGTTCGGCGTGAAGGTGCTGGTCGTCGAGCCGAGCGGTTTCCGCACGGACTGGGCGGGCAGCTCGATGGAGGTGCGCGACATCCCGGCCGAGTACGAGAGCACCGTGGGGCTGATGAACCGGAGGGTCCGGCAGAGCGACCAGGGCCCGGCCGGCGACCCAGTGCGCGCCGCCGAGATCCTCGTCGCGCTCTCCCGCCGCGACGACCTGCCGACCAACCTCCCGCTCGGCGTCACCGCCGCCGAGCTGAGCGAGGCACAGGACCGCCGCCTCCTCGACTCCGACCTCGCGTGGGCCCCCGTCTCCCGCTCCGCCGACGCCGGCCAGCCCTACCCCGCCCCCTTCCCGCCCGCCGCCTGACCCACCCACCGGTTCCGCCCACCGTCGAGTCCGCGAAGACTGCACGCCCGCGCCGCGTGTCGTGTGCACTCTTTGCGGACTCGACGGGGGTCAGTAGGGTCGGGGGATGGAGGAAGCGGAGGCCACGGCGGCCGCGGCGGCAGGCGCGAAGCGCGGGATGCGCACATTCGCGCAGGTGCTCGTCAACACGGCCTTCGCGAATGTGACGACCAGCTTCCTCTGGTTCGCGCTGACATTCTGGGTCTACCTGGAGACGCGCTCGGTCTTGGCCACCGGCATCGTCGGCGGCGCCTACATGCTGCTGGTGGCGGCGTTCTCGATCCTCTTCGGCACGATCGTGGATCGCCACCGCAAGCGGACCGTCATGCTGCTCGCCTCGGGGCTCACGCTCGCATCGTTCTCCCTCGGCGGCGTGCTCTACCTCGTCTTCCCTGAGGAGACGCTGCTCGAGCTCGGCGGCCCCATGTTCTGGCTGTTCGCCGGCGTCATCCTGTTCGGCGCGGTCGTGGAGAACCTGCGGAACATCGCGCTCTCGACCACGGTGACACTGCTCGTACCCGTCGAGCGGCATGCCAACGCGAACGGACTCGTCGGAACGGTGCAGGGGATCGCCTTCATCGTCACCAGCGTCTTCAGCGGTCTCGCGATCGGCCTCCTCGGGATGGGGTGGACGCTGGTGATCGCGATCGTGCTGACCGGGCTCGCCGCGTTCCACCTGTTGACGCTCCGCATCCCTGAGGAGCATCCCGGGCGGGACTCGTCAGCGACCGCCATCGACCTCGGCGGCAGTATCAGGGCGATCCGCGAACAGCGCGGACTGTTCGCGCTCATCCTGTTCTCGACCTTCAACAACCTGATCGGCGGCGTCTACCTGGCGCTGATGGATCCCTACGGTCTCGAACTGTTCTCGGTGGAGTTGTGGGGCATCGTGCTCGGCGTGACGTCGACGGGGTTCATCGTCGGCGGTCTGCTGGTGGCCAAGTTCGGGCTGGGACGCAACCCGATCCGCACGATGCTCCTCCTGGTGGCCGTCATGGGGTTGCTCGGCGCGACGTTCACCCTGCGGGAGTGGTGGCCGCTGTACGCGGTCGGCATCTTCCTCTACATGCTGCTGATCCCGGCGGTCGAGGCCTCGGAGCAGACCGTCATCCAGAAGCTCGTGCCGTTCGCTCGTCAGGGGCGCGTCTTCGGGTTCGCGCAGGCGCTCGAGTCCGCTGCGGCGCCGATCACGGCGTTCGTGATCGCGCCGCTCGCGCAGTTCCTCATCATCCCGTACCTGAACACGCCGGGAGGCGGAGTCTCCTGGGGCTGGCTGCTCGGCGAAGGCGACGCGCGCGGGATCGCACTGATCTTCGTGGTCTCGGGGCTCGTCATGGTCGCGCTCGCCCTCGGCGCGTTCCTGACCCGGTCGTACCGCCTGCTCTCGGCCGGATACCAGGAGTCCTCTGGCGACCCCGTGGTGGCCGTTCGGTGAACAGGGCGGTTCGAGGGGGCCCCTCGAACCGCCCTGGCCGCTATCCTGCGCTGGTAGGTGCATGCGGAGGGGGATCGGTCATGCAAGGACTGTCATCGGCGGGGGCGTTCGCCGCCGCCATCGCGCTGGCCGCGATCGTGCTTCTTCTCGTCCCGCTGGGCGAGACGGTGGCGCCTGCCGTTCAGGCGATCGACCTGGCCGTCGCCGCGGTCGCGGGGGTGGCCGCGGCGACCTGTCTGGGCATCGCGGGAGGCGCGCGACACCGCAGGCGAAGGGCGCGCTAGCGCTACACCCCGGGTTTGCGCAAGGGGTCCCCCGAAAAGTTGACAACCGGCGGCCGCGTGGGAATCATCACGAAGGTGACGTTGGTGGACGGGACCGTAGAGGACTTCGCCCGCGATCTCCAGATCGCGCTGGCGCAGCGCCAGGTCGTCGCCGCCTACCAACCGCAGGTCGACGTGGCCGACGGCACCGTCGTCGGGGTGGAGGCGCTCGCCCGGTGGCGGCATCCGCGGCAGGGCGACATCCCGCCCGACGTGTTCGTCGATGTCGCCCAGAAGACCGGCCTGCTGCCCCTTCTGACGGCGCGGATCATCTCCGACGTGACCGCCGAGTACATCCCCGGCTGCACGATCGACGTCGCGGTGAACGTCTCGGCGACCCAGCTCGAGGACCCGTCCCTCTACGACATGTTCGACGGCGCCTTCGCCTCGGGCCGGTGCGACCCCAACACGCTGATCGTGGAGGTGACCGAGAGCCACAGCATCGACCATCCGGAGCGCGTGGCCGCCCCGCTGGAGGCGCTCGCCGCCGCTGGGGTCACCATCTCGGTCGACGATTTCGGGACGGGCCACTCGTCGTTCGCCCGAGTGGAGTCGCTCCACGCACGGGAGCTGAAGCTCGACCGCAGCCTGGTGCAGGCCGACGATCGCGTGCGCGAGGTCGCTCAGATCATCACAGAGGCGCACAAGCGAGGCATGCGTGTCGTCGGCGAGGGCGTGGAGAATCGCGGCCAGTTCGACCGGCTCGCAGCGGCCGGTTGCGACCGCGCGCAGGGCTACTGGATCGCCAAGCCGCAGCCCGCGAAGTCGCTGCTGTCGTGGTACCGCGCCCGGCGTTCGGGAGGCTGAGAAGCAGAACGCGCGCGGCCCCGGTGGGGACCGCGCGCGTCAGCGTGCGTGCGTTCGGTGCTCAGAGGGCGTCGAACGAGTCGAGGTCGACGCGTGGGTCCTCCTGGCGCGTGGCGGGCGGGTCGACCTCGATCTGCGCCCAGGTGACCGGCATGCCGGGGGAGAACAGGACGACGATGCCGGGGCCGCCACGAAGCGGCGGGATGGTGACGTAGCCGCCGCCGGCGCGAACCGCTTCGAGGATCTTGCTTTGCAGCTCGTCCACCGGATCCGGGAGGAAGTAGTCCTTCCCATCGACCGTGAGGCGGTGAACGATCATGCTGCGATCCTTTCGGTGGGTGATGCTGAAGACTATCGCGCCGTCACGATACACCTGTATTCCGGGCGGGTATGCTCGCTGAGGCGATGACCGACCGCCACTGACCAGAGGAAAGGCCTCCGTGGGCACACTCCGATACGACGGCGAGAGCTACGAGCTCGACGACCGCCTTCTTTTCCACATGCAGATCGCGATCAGCACCAAGCTGCGCCGCGGCGAGAACTTCTTCCTCACCTGGCCGGTGCCCGCCGAGCTCGGCAGCGGGCGGCACACCATCTGGGTCGACAACGGCGTCCCCCTGCACATCTTCTACTCGGGATCCAAGGTCCCGACGCTCAACAAGGACTGGATCGAGGCCATGATCCAGACCGGCAGCCGTGCCTCGGGCATGGTCGTCATGGAGGAGTCGGAGATCCGCCCGCCCGCCTCGCGCTGACGCTGGGCCAGCGCTTATAGCGGACCGCCGATACGAAAGCAAGGCCCCCTCGTTTTCTTGCCTCATCCGGACTCTCGTTCGATCATCTGAGTAGACCTTCGATCGAACCCACGACGGACGAGAAAGTAAGGAAAGACCCATGGCCGAGCAGCTCGCAGACATCATCGATCTCCCCACGGAGTACGTCTCCTGGCACTCGCCGGCCGCGGCCCTCTGGGTGGCCTCCACGCCGACCGCATACGTCGGGATGGTCGACCGCAACCACGACGGTTTCGTCGCCACCGACCGCACGGGCCGCGAGCTCGGCGTCTACGGCACGCTGGAGTCGGCACGCGTCGCCGTGTACGGCGCGTGGGTCGCTCCGGCGCCCGCGGAGCAGCAGTCGGACCACGCGCTCATCGCCTGAGCCCCCTGGACCGTCTCGGCAAGCGTTTCGGGTGCGCCGGCCGGGATGTGGCGGAACCCCGGCACCGTTCTGGTGCCGGGGTTCCCTTGTCTCCGGCGTCAGTTGATCGCGGGCTCCGCGAGCGCTTCGGCGACCGCCTGCTCCACCGTCAGCTCGCGGCCCTCCGCCACGGCGGCGGCCAGGCGCCCGGGCGGCGTGGCGGCCGCGAGGCGGTCGAGGTAGCGCTGGTGGAAGGTGAACGTCGGGCCGTTGTGCGTTCCGGAGCGCTCCCGCAGGGCGTGCGCGGCGCCCGCCAGCCGTCCTGCGCGGTCCACGTCGCCGGCGAGCGCGGCCACCGCGGCCAGCCCCTCCAGTCCGTACGCGATCCCCTCGATATGGCCGAGCGAGGTGGAGAGCGTCACACTCAGGGCGAAGTCGGTGCGGGCCTCCTCGGGTGAGCCCAGCAGGAGGTGCGCCCAGCCGAGGTGGTACGCGGCGATGCGGCCGCCCACAGCATCCCCGCTGCGCTGCGTGAGCGCGAGGGACTGGTCGAACCGCTCGTAGGCCACGCGCAGCCTCTGCTCCAGCAGCGCCACGCGGCCGAGCAGCACGAGGGCCATCGACTCGCCCCAGACGTCGCCGGTCTCGCGGAACAGCCGGAGACTGCGCTCCATCACCTCGTTCGCGCGCGCCGTGTCCGGCTTCTCGCCGGCGAGGAGCGCGAGGGCGAGGGAGATGTACGCCATGGCCTCGCCGGAGGTGTCGTCGCAGCGGCGGAAGATGTCGGCGCTCTCCGAGAGGTCGGCGGCGACCCGGCCGTCCGGATCCTTCCAGAAGCGGATGGTCCGGGTGAAGTAGAGCGCGATCGCTCGGGTGCGGTCGTGCAGGGTGTCACCCGATTCGAGCGGTTCGTCCATCCAAGTGCGCACCTCGCCGAGCAGGCCGGTCACCCAGAAGTACAGGAACAGGTTGAAGGCGAGCTGCGCCGCCCTGTCCCAGTCGCGGGCGTCGAGCAGGTACCGCTCCGCGGCGCGCAGGTTGTCGCGCTCATCGCCGAGGCGCAGCATCCACTCGCGCTGGCCTCCGGCCTTCAGCGGCAGCCTCGCCCGTGCGCCGAGGTCGATGAAGTAGCGCGCATGGGCGTCGCGCGCCCGCTCCAGCTCCCCGTCGCCGTGCAGCTGCTCGCGGGCGTACTCGCGCACGATCGCCTGCATGGTGAACCGCGGCCGGTCGTCGCTGTCGTGCTGCGACACGAGGCTGGAGTCGACGAGCACGGCCAGGTCGCTCAGCACGTCGGCGCCATCGTCGTCGTCCGCCCCGACGGACTCGGCGGCCTCCAGCGTGAAGCCGCCCTCGAACACGCCCAGCCGGGCGAGCAGGCGGCGCTGCTCCGGCGTCAACAGTTGAGTGCTCCACTCGATGGTGCGCCGGATGGTCTGCTGCCGCTCCGGGAGGTCGCGCGAGCCGCCGACGAGCACAGACAGCCGCCGGTCGAGCCGGTCGAGCAGTTCGGCGGGGGAGAGCACGCGGATGCGCGCCGCGGCGAGTTCGATGGCGAGGGGGACGCCGTCGAGCGCCGTGCACACCCGGGCCACCGCCTCCGCGTTCTCCGGCGTGATCTCGAAGTCGGGCTTGACGGCGTGCGCGCGCTCGACGAACAGGCTGACCGACGAGTCCTCGGCGAGCGGCCCGACCTCGTAGCTCTGCTCAGCGCTCACCCGGAGGAGCGACCGGCTGGTCACCAGCAGCGAGAGCCCGGGCGACGCGGCGAGCAGCTGCGTGAGCATCGGGGCGGCGTCCAGCACCTGCTCGAAGTTGTCGAGCACGAGCAGGATGCGCCGGTCGCGCAGGGCGGTGACCAGGTTGTCGAGGATGGGCGCGTCGCCCGTGTCGCGCACGCCGAGAGCCTGCGCGATCCGGTTCGGGACGCGCTGCGGATCGTGCACCGCGGAGAGGTCGACGAAGACCGCGCCGTCCTCGAAGTCCTGCGCGGCGGCGCGGGCCGCGGCGATCGCCAGGCGGCTCTTGCCGATGCCGCCAGGGCCGGCGAGCGTGACGAAGCGCGTGCCGTGCTCCAGCCGGTCCACGATCGCGGCGATGTCGTCGTCACGGCCCACCAGGCCGGTGAGAGGCACTGGCAGGCGCACGGGCTCGACGACGCGGTCGGCATCGCTCGCCACGTCTGCCGTGACGAGCGTCCTGCTCTGGTCGAAGCGCTCGGCGAGCAGCGTGGCGAGGTCGTTCTCGAGCAGCTGCGCGAGCTCTTTCGGCGTCTCGAAGTATTTGTAGGCGGCGCGGTCGTCGTCGCGGATGCGGGCGAGCAGCGCGGTGAGCCGCGGTTCACGATTCTCGGCCGGCCCCTTCACGTAGAGCAGGCGCGGCAGGTCGGGAGGGCACAGGTTGTACTCGTCCTCGAGCCCGGAGACCTCCTCCTCCGGTGCGACCCAGCCGTAGCGCTCCCAGTAGAGTCCGACGAAGACGTCGCTCTGCTCCAGGTACGCGCGGTACAGCTCCCGGGGTGGATGGGGACGCGCGCCCAGCTCGAACATGACGGGCGCGAGGTGCAGCCGTTCGATGGCGGTCCGTGCCGCCCGGCGCTCGGCGGCGAGCTCCTGCAGCGTGGACGAGACGAAGATCCGCAGCCGCTGGTCCGGCGTGCGGATGACGTGAGAGACCCTCATGTCACGTCATTGTGTTGCCTCGCTGAGGGAATGTACAGAGGGAGGTCGGAGCGGCGGGCCACTAGCACGCGAGTGGCCCGCAGCGCAAGCCTCTATCTCCGCCTCCCGACGCGCAGTTAGCTAGGTATGTGAAGGAAGTCGCGTGGTACCTGCTGGGGTTCTCGACCGCCGTGGCGGCCATGGCGTTCGGCCTGCTCCTGGCTCCGGACGCGGCCGACGCCGCCGAGGGGACGGGAGGGCTGCTCCAGCACCTCACCCCCACCGAGTGGGCAGATCTCGTCGTCGGCCTGGTGTTCGCGACGGTCGCCTTCGTGAGCGGGAGCTACCTCTCCGCGCGCGCCGCGGCAGACGCCGACGACACCGACCTGCCGGTGGAGCTCGTCGGCGCCGAATCGACGGTCTGAGCCCCACCGGCGGCGGTCACATGTCGCGGTAGCGCTTCGCCGCCGCCAACGCTTCGCGCAGGCCCGCGACGTCGTAGCGGCGCACGTAGGCGGGGGTGTCGCGCTGCGCCCGCCATCCTTCGGCCAGCGCGCCGATGTCGACCGCGTCGAAGCCGAACTCGTCGATGAGGGCGGCGACGCGCGTGCGCGCGTCCGGGTCGTCGCCTGCCACGATCAGGGCCCGGCGGTCCGGTGACCCGGCCGGAAGGCTCTGGCTGGTCAGCTCCGCGGCGCCGATGTGGTTGAACGCCTTCACCACCTTGGAGGTCGGGAGCACCTTCTGCAGGCGCTCCGCGACGGTCGTCGACTCGTCGTCGAGCTCGGCGATGTGCCCGTCGCGCTGCGGGTAGTAGTTGTTGGTGTCGATCACGATCTTGCCCGCGAGCTCGTCGACGGGCAGGGTGGCCTCCGCGGCGAGCGGGGTGGTCACCACCACGAGGTCGCCGGCGGCCGCCGCCTCGGCGGGTGTCGCCGCGCGGGCATGCTCACCGAGCTCGGCCACCAGGGCCTGCAGCGTCTGCGGGCCGCGGGAGTTGCTGAGCACCACGTCGTAGCCGCGCGCGACGGCGAGACGGGCGAGCTGGGAGCCGATGTGTCCTGAACCGATGAATCCGATGGTCGTCATGTCCGGGTCAACGGCGCCGGGCGCGGGATGATTCCTACCCGCACAGCCCTACTCCGGCCGACGTGAGGATCACGGACCTGTTCTGCTCGGCCAGCGCGTCAGAGTAGCGGCCGCTCGCGTCCGTCTCGGGCCGGAAGCCGCACCATTCGAACCCGACGCCCGCGGTCTGGAGCAGCGAAGACGGGACCCCGAGCGAGACCAAGGCCGCCTTCACAGCATCCGCGCGTCGCAACGAGAGGGCCGTGTCCGCGGTGTTGTCGGTGGCCTGGTCTTTGGATGCGGTGCCCGTGACGGTGACGACTTTGCCGTTCTGCTCGATCGTCGGCACCAGCTGCGCGAGCACCTTCTGGGCCGCGGCCGGGTCGGCGAAGTCGGCGGTGTCCTTCGTGAACAGCAGCTCGCTGTTGCGGATGACCACGGGCCGCGACCAGTCCGTCTTGGTGGCGACCGCCTCCACCGCGACCGGGGTCACCGCGGGAAGGCCGGACGGTGCGCTGCCCGAGGCTGGCTCCGGCAGCAGCGAGAGGGTTCCGCCCGCGGCCTTCACGATGGCCGACCAGATCGCCTCCAGGTTGCTGCGGGCCGGGACTGTCAGCGGCTGCTGCGCCCCGGCCGTGTCTCCCATCCCGGACCAGTACACGGTGACGCCGTTCAAATCCTTCGGCAGCAGGTTGCGGGCGCTCAGATCGGAGACCACTTGCGCCGGGTCGGCGTAGAGCAGCCCCGTTCCGGCGAAGTTCAGCGGGTCGGTGGTCTGCAGGCCGCTGCCGAGGACGACGACGCCCATCGGCTTCGAGCCGAGGTCGCGCGCGGCCTGGTCGATGGCGCCGAGGAAGTCCACCTCCGGCACGGTCGCCTTGAGCTCGTCGATGTACGAGGTGATCTGGGTGAGCTTGGTGCGCTGGTCGTTCTGGCAGACGATCGCGTCCTGCGCGGACGATCCGAGCGCGGTGGTCCCCATGACCTGCGGGGTGCCGGAGGGGACGACGACGGTCACCGAGCCGTTGGTCTTGCCCGCCGCCTCCAGGGTCGCTGAGGCGGACGCGGGCAGGGCGACGGCGGGTGCGTTCGCGGTGCTGCCGGCGACGACGCCCAGGTTCCGCTTCGCGGACTGGTCGCACGCCTGGCCGGAAGCCGTGGCCGAGGTGCACGCGGTCAGGCCGGCGCAGAGCGCGACGACGGCCGCCGCGGCGGCGAGAAGCCGTGGGCGGGACCCGACGCGGCTCACGGGGCGACCTCCGGCCCGGCGGCACCGGGCGCACCCGTGGCGCCCGGCGGGAGGGGAGGCGTCACATCCGCCGCCTCGACGACGCGATGCGACCGCAGCTCACGGATGATCTGGCTGGTGCTCTCCGGGTCGCGCTCCCGCTGCGCCAGGCGAGTGGCGAGCTGGGCGCGCACCACGTCCATCCGGGAGTGGAAGGTGACGCGGGCGCCGGTGTAGCGGACGGCGTCGTGCGCGTCGAGCAGCATCGCCGAGCGGGTGCGCTCCTGGGCGGCGACGGCCTCGCCGAGCAGGCGGTCGCGGTGCATCCGCAGCCGGGCGACGTGGGCGTGCGCCTTCTCGGCCGCGGTGAGCAGCGGCTTCGTGGTCAGCCAGGCGACGACGAAGCTCAGGGCGCCGGAGGTGGTGAGCACCCCGAGCATGAGGAACGCCATGATCGTGTCCGGCGCCGTCCAGGAGAAGCCGCTCGGCTGCGTTGTCTGGGTTCCGCCGACGAGCCCGGTGAGTCCGCCGGCGTTCTGGGCGTCGATGCCCGCCTTGATCCGGGCGATCGTGATCGCGGTCAGGATCGCGGCCCAGACCAGGGCGAGCGCGATCGCCGTGGCGATCCAGCGGCGCGACATGACGCCCGCCTGCACGCGCCGCAGCAGCACCGCGACGACGTGCGGCAGCGTGACGACGGCGAGCGAGATGCCGAAGGTGATGACGTACATCTGCACGCCGATGGAGCCGTACTGGCTGTCGTTGCGCAGCAGCAGCGTGAGCGCCTGGGCGAGCAGGATGTAGTCGACCGCGATCATGGCGGCGAGCAGCACGTACACCATCACGTGCGCGAAGGGGGAGACGTGGCCGACGCGCGGGCGCAGGCGCGGCGGGCGGGTGACGATGTCGCGTGCCATGGCGTCCTCTCAGGCGTAGGTGTGGAAGTCGGGGTCGTGTCCGGCGAGCTTGGCGTCCAGCCGCTCTGCGTCGAGCTCGGCCCGGCGGATGTCGTCGTCCGCCCGCTCCAGCGCGCGGCGGATCAGCTCCTCCCGGGTCTGCGCCTCGGCGACGCGGGCCGAGGCGGCGGCGACGTTGCGCGTCCTCTGCCGCTCCAGGTCGGCGACGCCGGCGCGCTCGAACGCCGAGAGCTCGTGCTCGAAGACCTCGAGCGTCTCCACATCGACCGCGTGCCGCATGCGTCGCAGTCGCCAGAGCAGGCGGCGGCGGAGGCCGCCCGTGCGCGGGACGCGGTAGTCCTTGAGCCGTTCACGCTTGGGCATCGGTCCTCCTCGGATCGCGGTCGTCGTACGCGGCGGGCCCACGGCCCGCGGTGCGCACGCTGAGGTCGTCCCCGGGGGCGGGATGGAGCGGGTCGACCGCCGTGCCGCGCGAGCTCAGCCAGCCGGTGCGTCGCAGCGAGGGAGGCTGCGTCGCGACGCGGCCGGAGGTCGCCTGGCGCAGGGCGCCCCAGTAGACGGCGGTCTTCTCGTCGGAGCGGTCGAACATGCGGGCGGCGCGCAGCTGTGCGGCCGTGAAGCGGGTGTTGATGCGCGCGCTCAGCTCGCCCGCGCGGCGGTGGGCGCGGCGGATGCGTCGCTCGAGCCTGCGGAGTTCCTCGAACGCCGGGCCCTGGCCCTCGGCGACGCTCGTCCTTTCGGCGTCCGGGACGCGGTCGATGCGCTCCTCATAGGGGTCGAGGTCGGCCCGCAGGGCGGACGCGAGCATCCGGTGCTCGGTGAGCTCGCGCCGCATCCCGCGGAAGAACCGCTCCTCCTCGCGCCGGGCGTAGGCGTCGGCCCGGGCCTGGAGGGTCGCGACCGTCGGCGTCGTGGTCGGCTCGCGCTGGGCGTCGGTGTCGTGCACGGCGGCGGCATCCTGGCGCGCCAGCCGGGCGAGCCGGCGGCGCGCCAGGGGACCCAGTCGGAGCGGCTGAGGCGTCATAACCGCTGAGGGTAGGGAGCCGGCCTGTGCGTCCCCTAGGTGAACGTCGAAGGAAGGCCGAGCGTCAGGCGGCGGCCTCGCTCACCTCCTGGTTGCGGAAGTGGCCCGCGAGCATCGCCACGACGCCCACGGCGGCCCAGCCGAGCAGGACCAGCCAGGGGAACGCGACATCGGCCGCGGGGAAGTAGGAGAGGTCCCGCAGCAGGGTCACCGACGCGCCGGGCACCAAGCACTGGCCGACCTCTCCCCACGGTGCCGCGACGAACTGCAGCGGCTGGGCCGCGGAGGAGAGCGGGTTGCCGATGAGCACCGTGATCACGGCGCCGACGGCGATCCCCGCCCGGCCGAGGAGCGCGTTCATCCCGACGATGAAGGCGGAGGTCGCCAGCATCGAGAGGGACACGGCCAGCCAGTTGGCCCAGAATCCGCCCTGGAGGATGCCGAACCAGCCCTGCATGATCCCGGTCACCGCGAGTCCTCCCGCGGCCGCGTAGACGACGACCGCCGTCAACCGTCGCCAGCTGCCTGCGACCAGGATCGAGATGAGCACGCCGCCGATCATCCCGCCGAGGACGAGCGGGAACGACGAGGCGGTGAGCCCGAGTCCCCTGGCGTCGGTGGAGGCGAGCGGGACGACGTCCGTCACCGCGACCGTGACCTTCGGCGCGACCGTGCCGGCTGGTGCCTTGCCGGCCGCGACGGCCTGCTGCACCGCAGCGTCGGCCTGCTGCTGCGCCTGTGCCTGCAGCTTCGCGGCGAGCTGGCCGAGCAGCTGGCTGACTGCGGCGCCGTTCGCCGAGGCGGTGAGCACCTCTGGCTTGTCGCCGAGCACGATAGCTCCGTAGACGGTGCGGTTCTCGATCAGCTTCACGGCCTCCGACCGGGAGGAGGCGGTGGTGAGGGAGAGCGCCCCGTCCGCGCTCTTGTCCAGCTGGGCCGTGACCGCCGAGACGGCGGCGGGGGAGCCGGTCACCGCGATCGGCAGGTCTTTCACCGAGGAGGTCACAGTCGGCCAGAGGAAGGCCAGCAGGATGACGACGACGGCGAGGCCGGCGCCGAGCGCGAGGGCGACGGTGCGGCGCCACGGTGTGTGCACGGGTCCGGAGGGCGGGGCGTCGAGCTTCTGGGGCTCGGGGGCGAGGGCGGCGGGTGCGGACATGATTCCTCCAAAAACGAATGCTCGTTCTTTATATTGGTCCGCGCATCCGGTAGTGTCAAGAACGATCATTCTTTTTGTGGAGGACGCATGCCGAAGGTCACCGAGGAGCACCGGCAGGCCCGCCGCCGCCAGATCGCGCAGGCGGCGCTCCGCTGCTTCGCCCGCAGCGGCTTCCAGCAGACCTCGATGGCCGACATCATCGCCGAGTCCGGGCTCTCCGCCGGCGCCATCTACGGCCACTACAAGAGCAAGGAGGAGCTGGTCGAGCTCGCCGTCTCGATCGTGCTCGACGACCGCTTCGTGGAGGTGGCCGACGCCCGCAGCCGCGATCCGCTTCCGACCCCGGGGGAGATGGTCCGGCTGCTGCTCGACGGCATCGAGTCGCAGATCCCCGACCTCGGCCTGCTGCTCCAGATCTGGGGCCAGATGCCGATCAATGCGCGCCTCGGCGAGATCGCCGTCAGCGTCGGCGCCCGGATCCGCGGCCTCCTCACGGACTACCTCGTGGTCTGGTACGAGCGCCGGGGCGGGTTGCCGCCCGCGGAGGCCGCCGCCCGCGCCGCGGAGGACGCCACACTGTACATGGGCCTCGTCCAGGGGTACATCACCCAGAAGACGCTCTTCGCCGACTTCGACCCGGAGATCTACCTCGCCGCCGTCGACCGGGTGGGCGCCGACCTCCGCCGTTAGGGTGGATCGGTGACCTCGCACGACACCGTCCTCGAACTCCACGACGTCACGTTCCGGCGCGACGGCACCCAGATTCTCGACGGGATCGACCTCACGGTCCGCGCGGGAGAGCACTGGGCGCTGCTCGGACCGAATGGGGCGGGCAAGTCCACCGTCCTCGGCTTCTGCGGTGCGCTCACGTTCCCGACCTCCGGCACCGTCGACGTGCTCGGACGGCGCCTCGGGCGCGTCGAACTGCAGGAGCTGCGCCGCCACATCGGGCACGTGAACCCGCGCCACCCGGTGCGCTCTCCGCTGACGGTGACCGAGGTGGTGCTCACCGGGATCACCGGGACGCTGGAGCCGCCGATGCGGTGGGAGCCGACGACGGAAGAGGTGCGCAGGGCGCGGGAGCTCATCCACTCGGTCGGGCTTGACGAACGGGAGGAGGCCCGCTGGCCTACGCTCTCGCAGGGGGAGCGTGGGCGCGCGCTGATCGCCCGCGCGCTGGTCTCGGAGCCGCGGCTGCTGCTCCTGGACGAGCCGACGACCGGCCTCGACGTCGCGGCGCGCGAGCAGCTGCTGGAGACGATCGACGGCCTCTCGCACAGCGCGCCGGAGCTCGCCTCCGTGCTGGTCACGCACCACCTGGAAGAGCTGCCGGAGACGACGACGCACGCCCTGCTGATCTCGCACGGGCGAACGGTCGCCGTCGGCGGCATCGACGAGGCCGTGACGACAGAGACGGTGACTCGCGCCTTCGAGCACGGCATCCGTGTGGAGAAGGCCGACGGCCGGTGGAGCGCGCGGGCCGTGCGCGAGCGTCCGATCGCCGTCCCGGCGAACGGAGCGGCGTGAGCACATTCGCCACCGCCGACGACGGGACCCGTATCGCTTTCGACGAGGCGGGGACGGGCGTCCCCGTGCTGCTCATCGCGGGCCAGGCGACCGGGATGCACGGCTGGGGACCGTTCGCCGACGCCCTCGCCCGCGACTTCCGGGTCATCGTGTACGACCACCGCGGGATCGACGAGAGCGGCCTCGGCGACCCGTCGCTCTACAGCACCCGGGGGTTCGCCGACGACGCCGTCGCGGTGCTCGACGCAGCCGGGGTCGCGGCGGCGCACGTGGTGGGCCATTCGATGGGCGGCCGCATCGCCCAATGGCTCGCCGCCGACCACCCGGAGCGCGTGCGCAAACTCGTCCTCCTCGCCACCACGTCCGGCGACCGCAGCGCCGAACGACGCGACTCCTCCACGGTCACCGACCTGCTGAGCGGCGACCGGGAGCGGATGCTCCCGTTGTTCTTCGACGACGCCTGGGCGGCGGACCACCCGGACGACGTCGACCGGTTCTTCTCGCGCAGCGCCGGCCGGCCGGCGCTGCGCGGTCACTTCGCCGCGAGCCGCGACCACGACGGCCGCGACGCCCTGCCGCGGATCCGGGCCGAGACCCTCATCCTGCACGGGACCCGGGACGCACTGACCCCGGTCGCGCACGCCCGGTCGATGGCCGAGAGCATCCCGGGCGCGGCGCTGCGCGAGTTCGACGCGCGCCACGGCCTCCACCTGGACACGCCGGAGGTGGAGGAGGAGGTGCGGCGCTTCCTCCTGCCGCCCGGGCAGCGCCCCGCGGCCGTCTGACGCGCAGCGACTGCGCCCGCTAGGGACGTGTGCGCCGGCTCGCGCAGCCGCAGACGTCCCGAAGGGGCGCAGTCGCGTCAGGCGACGCGGAACGCGCCGTCCTGGGCGGCCGCGACGAAGTCGGCGTAGTCGGCCTCGGCCTGGTCGGCGTACCGCACCGCCCACTCGGTCGCGGCGCGCGCGAAGGTCGTGCCCGAGCCGAGGTAGCCCGCGATGAACGGCGACTTCGGCGAGCGGGCGTGCGCGCGGGCGAGCACCACGGCGCAGACGCGCGCGTAGTCGAAGAACTGCGCTCGGTTCATCGCGCCGATCTCGAACGAGGCGTTCCTGTTGCGGAACTGGCGCATGTAGAAGGCGAACTGCTCCACCCGCAGGAAGCCGAGGAACGGGTCGGACACGGCCTGCAGGATGCGCTGGCACGCGACCACCCGGTAGCCCTGCTCATCCGGCAGCAGCGTGAGGTCGAGGTAGCCGGGCAGCGGCTGCACCCCGCCGAACCGCTCGACGACCGAGATGTCCGCCTCCTTCAGCTGCAGGATAACGGGCTCGCCGATCGGCCCGCGCAGCGCGATGATGAAGCAGCGCGTCCCGACGCTCCCGACGCCGACCACGCGGCGGGCGACGTCGTCGAGCCGCAGCTGGGACGCGAGCAGCGCCGTGTTCGGCGGAAGGGTCTTCCGGTAGCGCTCGTAGGCGTCCTGGGCGAGCGCCTGCACCTCCGGCTCCGCACGCCGAAGGATCGGCGGTCGCTCGACGAATCGCAGCCGGCCGTCCTCGTCGGTCTCGAGCGTGCGGCGTGCGGTGCGCTCGGTCGTGCGCTTCTTCGACTCCTTGGTGACCTGCTGGATGAGCCGTTGCATGTCCGGGCTCAGCAGGCTGCGGCTGCCCGCGCGCACCGACGTCGGCGTGAAGTACCGCGCCGTCAGCGGGGTCGCGAGCGCCGTCCGCAACCAGGTCCGGTACGCCATGCCCGCGTCCTCCGTGGCCTGGCGCACCTGCTCCGGTGGGAGGCCGAGCGAGCGGCCGGCGAGCACGACGCTGCACAGCAGCCGCTTCACGTCCCACTCCCACGGGCCGACGGTCGCCTCGTCGAAGTCGTTGATGTCGAACACCATCGCGTTCTCGGGGGAGCGGTACATCCCGAAGTTGCTCAGGTGCGCGTCGCCGCAGATCACCACTTCCGCCCCGGTGGTCGGCGCCTCCGCCAGGTCGGCTGCCTGGATCGCCGCCGTCCCGCGGTAGAAGGCGAACGCGTCGGCGCTCATCCGCTGCACCCGCAGGTCCACCAGGTTCTGCAGCCGGTCCTCGTGCTGACGGCGCAGGATGCCGATCGGGTCGCGGCCGGGCGGCGGCACGTAGTCGGCGGCCGCCGAGCGCGGCAGCACCGCACGGGCGGCACGTCCCGCCTCGTACAGCTCATCGGGCGAGAGCGGGCTCTCGGCGCGCTCGCCGGCTTCTGCGACATCCAGGCTCATGGCCGCACCTCCTCCGGGGCGACGCGGCCGCGGTCCCGCGGCGCGCATCCGGCCGGACGCGCACATCATAGGTCCGCGGGACCCGCTACGGTAAGCATGGTGTGGAAGGCGATCGAGCACCGTCGGGAGGACGGGGAGCGCGTCGGCTGGCTGCGCCCGGAGGGGGAGGGCTTCGTGCCCATCGACCTCCTCGGCCGTGAGCTCGCCGGCCCGGTGGACTGGCTCACCGGCGAGGAGCTGCTGGAGGCGACCGGGATCGGCTACCTCGCCGACCCGTACGAGCTGCGGCTCGACGACGGTCGCTGGCTGCGCGTGCGCCTGACCGAGGTCTCGACCGAGCGGATCGTGGTGAAGAAGGACGACTACGGGGCCATCGACGCGCCGCAGCGGATCTACACCCTCGCGTTCCCCATCCCCGAGACGCTGCGGCCGCTCTGACGCGGCGCCACTTCGGCCGGCCGACGATCCGGTCTGTCCGCGGGGATGGTGGTGGCGCTAGCATCGGCGCCAAACGGCCCGCGAGCAGGAGGAGGGGCGGATGATCCCCCTGACCATCGGCACCACGGTCGAGGCGCCGGAGCGCCCCGCCGTCATCGACGGCTCCCGGTTCAACCGGCACACGTTCTGGTGCGGTCAGAGCGGGTCGGGAAAGACGTACGCCCTCGGCGTCGTGCTGGAGCAGCTCTTGCTCCGCACCGAGCTGCCGATGCTCGTCCTGGACCCGAACGCCGATTTCGTCGCGCTCGACACGCTCCGCGACGACACCGCCCCTGCCGACGCCGAGTCGTGGGCCGACCTCGACATCCGGGTGCTTCACTCCAGCACGCGCCGCGAACCCCAGCTGCGCATCCGGTTCGTCGACTTGAGCGTTCCGGCCAAGGGCGCGGTCGGCCGGCTCGACCCGATCGCCGACGACGAGGAGTACAACGCCCTGCTGCACCTGCAGGCGGACCCGGAGCACTTCGACGGCGACCGGTTCCTCTCCGCTCTGGTGGAGTCGGACGACCCGGCCCGCCGCCGGCTGGGTCTGCGGATCGACAACCTCGAGATCCTGCAGTGGCCGCTCTGGGCGCTCGGCGCCGCGTCGGCGACCGACGTGGTCACCGCCCGCCCGCGCGCCGTGGTGCTCGACGTCGGGGGCTTCACCCACCCGGGCGAGCCGCAGGCGGCAGCGCTCGGCGTGCTCGAAGACCTGTGGAACCGCAGGATGGAGCGGCGGCCGATCCTGATCGTCATCGACGAGGCGCACAACTTCTGCCCGCCGGTGCCGCGAACGAGCGTGGAGGCGAAGCTCACCGAGCAGCTCATCCAGATCGCCGCGGAGGGCCGCAAGTTCGGGCTGTGGCTGTTCCTGTCGACCCAGCGGCCGACCAAGATCCACCCGAACGTGCTCTCGCAGTGCGACAACCTGGGGCTGATGCGGATGAACTCGCCCCGCGACCTAGCGGAGCTCGCCGACGTGTTCGGCTTCGTGCCGCCGCACCTGCTGGAGCAGTCGCCGTCGTTCCGGAAGGGCGAGGCGCTGTTCGCGGGCGCCTTCACCGAGGAGCCGCAGCTGGTCCGCATCGGCCGACGGCTCACCGTCGAGGGCGGAGGCGACCTCGCAGTCGCCGCGCACCGCTCCTAGAAGGCCTCGATCCCGTCACCCGCGGCCGGTCCGGTCGTCGTGCGCCTGCCGCCGCTCCGCGCGCCGCTCCTCCGACTCGTGCTTCATCACCTCGCGGGTGTGCGTGAGGTCGCCGATGATCGGCCGCCACAGCCGGGAGCGCGGGTCGGCGTCCACGAGCAGGGCGCGGACCAGGAGGGTGATCGGGACGGCAAGGATCGCGCCTATCGGCCCGAGCACGACCGCCCACAGCAGCACGGAGAAGAAGGTGAGCGTCTGGCTCAGCGCGACCGCGTTGCCGACCACCTTCGGCTGCACCACCGACTGCACGATCGCGTTGATGATGCCGTAGACGACGACGATCGCCACGACCGTTCCCCAGCCGCCGGTGAGGTAGCCGAAGACGAGCGGAGGCACGAGCGCGATGAAGTAGCCGACGTTCGGGATGAAGCTGCACAGGAACGACAGGATCGCCCAGAGCAGCGCGGCCGGGACGCCGAGCAGCCACAGGGCGACACCGTTGATGACGCCCTGCACGATGCCGAGCAGCGTCGTCACCACCATGTACCGCCGCACCGAGTGGGCGAAGCCGGTCACCGCGAACACCAGGTTCGGCCGCGTCGGCCGCAGCTCCCGCAGCAGGGTCGGCGTGTAGGCGGCGTCGGCCGGCATCAGGATGAGCATGGTCAGCACGATGACCAGCAGGGCGATCAGACCGAACGCGTTGCCCAGCAGCCCGGTGAAGAACGACAGCATCGTGCCGGGGTCGAAGCCGGCCTTGATCTGCTGCACCTGCTGCGGGCCGACGCCGATGCTCTGCAGCCAGGACGCGAACTGGTCGCCGAGCTGCTGCAGCTGCGCCTGGTACTGCGGCAGCATCCCGACGAACTGCGCGACAGCAACCCACAGCACGCCGATGAACGCGGCGAGCAGGGCGAACACGGTCAGGCCGACCGCGCCGGTGGCGAGCCCCTGCGGGGTCCCGTGCCGCTCCAGCCAGACCCGGACCGGCTGGGCGCAGATGGTGAGCACGAGCGCGAGCAGCGTGGGCGCGAGGATGTTGCCGATGGCCGCCATGCCGAAGGCGATGACAACGCCGGCGGCGAGGCCGAGCAGGATGCGCAGGCCGCGGCCCACACCGCCGGCGCCGCCCTGCTCGGCGTCCGGGTCGACCGGGGCGTCCGGGGCCGCTGGGCGCGGTCGCCTGCCGCGGAGGTGCCAGCGGCCGCGATGCTCCTGCGCCGAGGGCGCGGGCGCGGGCGGAGCGTCAGGAGCGGTGAGGTCATCGTCGGTCATGCGCGGCTCCCTCCGGGCTCAGGGCGGCGATCGCCGCTCTGTTGGTGTCGAAGAAGCGGACGCCGTCGAGCAGACCGAGCCGGTCGAGCCGCTCCCGGATGCCCGGGCGGACCCGGGTCAGCGAGAGGTCCGCACCGTTCGCCGCGAGGTACGACTGGACGCCGGTCCAGGCGTCGGCGCCGGTCACATCCACGTCGGTCACGGCTTCGAGATCGAGCACGAGGTGCGCGGGATGCGCCGCCTCCACCGCGCGGCGCACCGCCGTGCCGAAGGCGCCGCTGTTGGCGAAGAAGAGCGGGGCGGCCAGGCGCACGACGACGACGCCCGGTGCGGTCTCGACCCCGTCGGGAGCCGCGTCCAGCAGCGAGGCGTGCGGGTCGCCGTCGGCCTCCAGCACGTCGATCGGCGGGTTGGCCGCCCGTCGCACCACGTTCACCACCGCGAGCACGAAGGCGATGCCGATGCCCGCGATCGGGCCGATCAGGACCGCGCCGAGGAAGCACACCGCGGCGACGGCGAACTCGAACCGGTCCTGCCGCCACAGCGCGACGAGCTTCGGGATGCCGAGCAGCGGGAAGACCGCGACGGCCACGATCGCGCCGATGGCGGGCGACGGGATGTCCTCCAGCAGCGCGGTGCCGAAGATCAGCAGGAGAAGCGTCCCGGCCGCCGCGACGAGCGACGGCAGCTGAGTGCGGGCGCCCGCCTGGTCCATCGCCGCGGTGCGCGAGGTCGAGGAGCCGATCGCGAAGCCGCCGCTGACGCCCGCGCCGACGTTCGCGAGGCCGAAGGCCACCAGGTCGCGGTTCGCGTCGGTCCGGTAGCCGTGCTTCTCCCCGTACGACCGGGAGACGAGCAGGCCCTCGCCCATCGTCACCACGGCGAGCGCGATCGCCGAGGGGATGAGCTGCAGCCATTGCGACCACCCGATGACGGGCCAGGTGAGGGCGGGCGGTCCCGCATCCACGGGTCCGAGCACCGAGACGCCGAGCCGGTCGGGGCCGACGAGCACGACGACCACGGTCGCCACGACGAGGACCACCAGCGCCCAGGGGAGCGCTGCGGCGATCCGCCGGCCGACGAGGAGGACGACGAGGGAACCGAGGGCGATGAGCACCGACCACACGTTGGTCGTGCCGAGCCCGGTGACGAGGTCGCGCACCTGCTGGACGAACTCGTCGCCCGCGCCGATCTTCACGCCGAGCATCTTCGCCAGCTGCGAGACCAGGATGCCGAGGGCGAGGCCGCCGACGAACCCGACGAGGATGGGCTTGGACAGGAAATCGGCGAGGAAGCCGAGCTTGAAGACGGCAGCGAGCAGGAAGACGATCCCGCTGATGATCGCCTGGGCCAGCGCGAGGGCGAGGTAGTCCTTCCCACCGGCGACCGCCAGGCCGCCGAGCGACGCGGCGACGAGGGCCGCCGCCGCGGCGTCGGGCGAGGCGACCACCTGCCGCGACGAGACTGTCAGGGCGTAGACGATCGACGGGAGCACCAGCGCGTACAGCCCGGCCGTGGCCGGAAGACCGGCGATCTGCGCGTACCCGATGTTGAGCGGGACGGCGATGGCGAGCAGCGTGACCCCGGCGAGCAGTTCCCGCACCAGGTTGCCGCGATTCAGCCCCGCGAGAGGGCGCAGTCGAGTGCGCCGCGGCGCCGCAACCGTGGAAGGCTGCGGCGCCGCGGGGGTCGGGCCGGTCACGTCGGACGCTCGTCCCGTGGCGGGATCAGACGGTCGGCGCTGCGGGCGGCGGTGTCGCGGGTGCGGCGGGAGCGGTCGGTGCCGCTGAAGCCGCGGCGGGGACCGTCGTCGAGGCGGACGCCGACTGACCGGAGAGCGCGTGCGCCTTCAGGTGCGCGAACTCCTCCGGCGTGATGGCGCCGCTGTCGAGCAGGCCCTTCGCCTTGCTGATCTCGTCTGCCGGGCTCGAGCCGGCGACCTGGCGGATGTAGGCGTCGGTGGCCGACTGGTACTGACGTGCCTCCTTCTGACTGCGCTCCGCCATCCCCGGTCCGCGCGCGATCAGGTAGACCAGCGCGGTGAGGAAGGGCACGAAGATCAGGAAGATGATCCAGAGCGCTTTCCACCAGCCGTTGAGCTTGTGGTCACGGAACAGATCGCTGATGATCGCGAACAGCGCGAACAGATACGCCACGAAGGCGAAGCTCCAGAAGAAGAGCCAGATGACGCTCCAGAAGTTGCTCCAGTCCATTGTTCGTTTCCCCTCTCGGTCCACGCTCGCCACGAGCCTGGATGTGGGCTGAGAGTAACGCCCCGGATGAGCGCGCGGCTAGACGGTGTTTCGCCGCGGGCCACGCCTCAGGAGAGGGCGGTGAGTTCGGCGGTGAGCCGGTCGACGATCTCGGACGCCAGGAAGCCGAGCGGCCCCCGCTCCCGGGCGAGCGACTCCCCGGCGGCGGCGTGCAGGTAGGTGCCCCACACCGCCGCCTGCACCGGATCGGCGCCGCGGGCGGCGAGGCCGGTGATCGCGCCGGCCAGGGCGTCCCCGCTCCCGGAGGTGCCGAGCCCGGGGCCGCCGTCCGCGACGGCGAAGAGGCGGCCGTCCGGCGCGGCCACACGCCCGAAGCACGAGACGGTCGCGCGGTAGCGGCGGGCGATCTCCCGGCTGTCCGCGTCGAGGTCGCGCACCTCGCGGCCGAGCAGCCGGGCGGCCTCCTCGGTGTTGGGCGTCAGGATGCGGGGGCCGGGCCCCGCGAGCCGCGGATGTCCGGCGAGCGCGCCGAGCGCGTAGGCGTCGAGCACGAGCGCGGTGTCGCGGTCGGCGGCGCGCGCCGCGCGCGGCAGCATCCTCGCCGTCTCCTCCGCATCGTCGAGCCCCGGACCGAGCAGGACGGCGTCCGCGGCCGCGAGATCGACCGACGCCGACCGGATCCCGGCGCCCCGCACGCTCCCGGAGGAGGACTCCGGGAGCGGGACGACGCCGCTCTCCGGCAGGGCGACGGCGACCGCGGCCGCCACGGAGGAGCCGACGGCGAGCGTCAGGCGTCCGGCCCCGACCCGCAGCGCGGCGCGGCCGGCGAGCAGGGCGGCGCCGGGGGAACGGAGGGCACCGCCGACCACGAGGACCTGCCCGCGCGAGCGCTTCGAGCCGGACGGCTGCGGCAGCGGCCAGGCGCGCAGCAGTTCCGGAGTGACGGGCTTCGCCGTCGCCGGGCGCGCGTCACGCATCGGCTCGCGCCTGACCGGGGTGCTCGGTCGCGGGCAGGCCGGCCGCGGCGAGGTGCTCGTCGTCGGCGAAGGCCTGAAGCGTCCACGCCGACCCGTCGAAGGTCAGCTCGGTGACCGACGCGTTGGCGACCGGATGCGTCAGCAGGTGCTCCGCCAGCTGCGCCTCGGACATCCGCAGCAGCACGAACAGGAACAGGCTGACCACGGCGTCGTGGGCGAACACGACGACCGTTCGGCCGTCGCCGGGGAGGTCGCGGAGGAACGAGCGGAGGCGCAGCGCGACGTCCGTCCACGCCTCGCCGCCCGGCGGCCGGTAGTAGAACTTGCCCGTCCAGCGGCGGCGCTCGGCCTCCAGCGGCAGCCGGCGCTCCACGCCGAGCGCGGTGAGGCGGTCCAGGATGCCGAGCTCGCGGTCGCGCAGGCGCTCGTCGAGCAGCAGCGGCACCTCCTCGCCGAGTGCGAACCGGGCGGTCTGGACGGCCCGGCGGTACGGCGAGCTGAAGAGCACGGCGTCGGCCGGGAGGGCGGCGCGCAGCCGGGCGCCGAGCGCGCCGGCCTGCAGCTCGCCGAGCGGGGAGAGCGTCACGTCGGGATCGCGCGCCTCGACGGCGATCACCTCGGCGCCTGCGGCCTCCGCCGCTGCGGCCGCGACGTTCGCGGTGCTCTCGCCGTGACGGATCAGGAGCAGGGTGCGAGCGGTCATGGAGTGGACTGTACGCCCGCCCAGTCGAGCACGCGGAGGGCGCGGAGGGTGTTCCACCTGCTCGGCTCGCCGACGGCCTCGAACGCGACGGCGGGACGTCCGGGGAGCGGGGAGTCGAGCGGCCAGCGGCCGTCCGCGCCGCGCCGGCGGGCGACGACGCCGACGGCCTCCTCCGCCCGGGCGTCGTACGGCACGCCCGCGGCCCGCAGGTGATCGAGCCCGCGCAGCACGTCGTAGTGCCAGTAGTAGGGGAAGGCGAATCTCAGCCAGCTCTCGTCGATGAGCTCGCCGGTGCTCCGCCGGCGCATCATCCTGCGCTCCAGCAGGTACTCCTGGCCGCGGCGCAACGGCTCGGAGACGTCGGCCGGGCCGCCGGCGTCACGGTACGCGGCCAGCGCCTCCACGACGCAGATCGTGCTGTGGAACGAGCCGGGTTCCTCCCCGGTCTCGGCGTAGCAGTTCCAGCCGCCGTCGGTCTGCTGGGTGTCGAGCAGCTTGCGCAGCATCGTCTCGGTGGCGTGGCCGTACGGCGCTCCCGCGGTCAACACGCGGCCGTTGATGCACGGCTCGACCTCGCCGTCGAAGAAAGCGCTGTGCCCCCACTCCTCGCCCCAGTCGACGCCGGCCGCCGTCCGGTCGAGCGCGGCGCGCGTCCTCTCGCCGTCGGCGCCGAGGAGGGCCAGCAGCAGGACGACGTCGTCGGTCGCGTCCCGGTCCTCCGGCTTCCAGACGGTGCCGCCCCAGGTGCCGGAGTCGTCCTGCAGGTCGAGCAGGCGCGCTCCCCAGCCCTCGGACTCGACCGTCGCGCGCTCGGCCCGGACCTCGTCCTCCGGCGCACCGACCAGGTCGCGCAGCGTCTGCCAGCGAACCGCCGGATCCCCCTCGAGCAGCCACCGCACCACCGGATCCTCGCGACTCCACCGTTCCCCGCTCACCCCGCCACAGTAAGACCTCCGCGTCCCCTCGCCAACAGCTCCTGAGTTCTTCGAGCGAAACGCCGCGAAGAACTCGAACAACTCAGGAATCGTTGGCTGGGGAGCCGCGGCCTCGCCAACAGTTCCTGAGTTCTTCGAGCGAAACGCCGGGAAGAACTCGAACAACTCAGGAACTGTTGGCTTGGGGGGAGGGGGCGAAGGATTGGGTGCCGAGGACGGAGAGGAGGGCGAGCTTCTCTGCGGCCTCGGTGCGCGGGGCGGCGGTCAGCACGAGCAGGCACTGCGACTGGTCCTCGGTGAAGAGCGCCTGGCAGTCCAGCTCGATCGCCCCGAGCTCGGGATGCAGCAGGGTCTTGCGGTCCTCGAACCGGCGGGCGACCTCGTGCCGCTCCCACAGCGCCGCGAACTCCGGGCTCTCGGCCAGCAGCGCGCGCACCAGCTCGCCCGCGCGCGACCGCGGGCCCATCGCGCCGTAGGCGTCGCGCAGCGAGGCGACCTGCGCCCGGCTCTGCCGCGCGCGGTCCTCCTCCGGGTACTGGGCGCGGGCGGTGTCCGGCTCGGTGAACCAGCGGTAGTACTCGCTGCGGGCCAGTCCCGTGTACCCGGACCGGTCGCCCAGCAGGGCGACCGCCATCCGGTTCTGCACCAGCGTCTCGCCGAGGGAGGAGAGCACGAGCGCCGGGGTGTCCTCCAGCCGGTCGAGCACCCGGTGGAGCGCCGGGGAGATGTGATCGCCCGCCGAGATCCGGTCCGGCGTGTTGTGCCCGGCGACGCGGTACAGGTAGTCCCGCTCGTCGGCGGTCAGCCGGAGCGCGCGGGCGAGGGAGGCCAGCATCTGGTCGCTCGGCTGCGGCCCGCGCCGCTGCTCCAGCCGCGTGTAGTAGTCGGTCGACATGGCCGCGAGGAGGGCCACCTCCTCCCGCCGCAGCCCCGGAGCGCGGCGGCGGGCGCCCGGCGGAAGACCGACGTCCTCCGGGCGCAGCGTCTCGCGGTGGCGCCGCAGGAAGTCGGCGAGGGCGGAACGATCCATGCATCCATGATGGCCGCCACGGCCGTGCCGAACCAGGGACCGCCGATCCCTGGACGACCGCTCCACTTCCTCCACCCGCGGGCCCACCGCACGCTGGGGTCATGGACATCACAGGGAACACCGTCTTCATCCCCGGCGCCACCAGCGGCATCGGGTTGGCCCTCGCCGTCGCCCTGCACGAGCGCGGCAACACCGTCGTCGTCGGGGGACGCCGCACCGAGCTGCTCGAGCGGATCGCGGCGGAGCACCCCGGCATCGACACGGTGCGCATCGACACCGCGGACCCGGGGAGCATCCGCTCGGCCGCGGCGGAGGTGCTCGCCGCCCATCCCGACCTCAACGTGCTGATCGCCATGGCCGGCATCATGCAGGTCGAGGACTGGCACACCGCCTCCGGCTTCCTCGACTCCGCCGAGGCGATCGTCACGACCAACGTGCTCGGCCCGATCCGGCTCATCGCCGCCTTCGTCGAGCACCTGCAGACCCGTCCGGACGCCACCATCGTCACCGTGTCGTCCGGCCTCGCCTTCGCCCCGCTGAAGGTCACGCCCAGCTACAACGCGAGCAAGGCGGCCATCCACATGCTCAGCGAGAGCATCCGGCTGCAGCTCGCCGACACCAGCGTGAGAATCGTGGAGCTGGAGCCGCCGTCGGTCGCGACGGACCTCGTGCCCGGCCAGCGTGAGAGCTCCTTCGCGATGCCGCTCGACGAGTTCGTCGCGGAGGTCATGGAGCTCATCGAGACGCAGCCGGACGCGAAGGAGTTGCAGGTCGAGCGGGTGAAGTTCCTCCGCTACGGCGAGGCGCGCGGCGACTACGACCGGGTCGTCGAGGTGCTCAACGCCTCCGACCCGCACTAGCGAGCCGTCGATTCGTGCCGAATGTGCGGTTCGGCGCCGCCATTCCGCTCATTCGGCACGAATCTCGGGGGTGAGGCCGAGCCAGGCGGCGAGGTCGGAGATGGCGCGGTCGACGTCGTCGCGTGCCGCGGCGCCGAGCGAGGCGTCTTCGTGCACGGCGTCGACCCGCAGCACCTCGGACTTGCGGTCGGCCGTGGCGTCGAGCTTTCCGACCAGGCGGTCTTCGTGGAGGATCGGCAGCGCGAAGTAGCCCCAGCGGCGCTTCGCCGCCGGTTTGTACATCTCCAGCAGGTACTCGAAGCCGAACAGCTCCTGCGTGCGCACCCGGTCGTGGATGAGACGGTCGAACGGCGAGAGCAGGGCCGTGCGTCCCGCGAACGGCTGCCCGACCGCATCCGGATCGACCCGCCAGACCCGGTCGCTTCCCTCGACCCGCGCGGGCACGCCGGCGTCGCCGACGAGCTGCGGGCGGGCGATGCCCAGGGCACGCAGTCGTCGCTCGTCGCGCAGCCGTGCCGCCTCGGCCTCCGGGACGACCTCGATGCCCGTCGGGTACACGCGCTCCGCGAGGTCCCACGTGCGCTGCCGCCCGATCCGGCCCGCGACCGCGACCTCGCCGCGCCCCTGCAGCAGCTCCAGCATGTGGGTGACGTTCTTGTCGTGGGTCCAGCCGGTCGAGGCCCAGGGCACCTCGGCGGTGTCCGGAATGTCCTTCGACAGCAGCGGACCGGCGTCGCGCAACCGGTCGAGCACGTCGCGCCGGAACCGGGGATTCGCCTCCAGCCACGCCCGCCAGCCGCCGTGGACGGGACCGGCCGCCATTCGGTCGAGGTTGAGCGCGAGATCGGAGACCGGGCGGAGCATCGCGAACGGAGGCTGCACCGGGTCGTCCTGCGCCTTCAGCTCGTACAGCGCCCGGTCGCGCTCGACCGCGGCCTGCAGCTGCTCCGGACGGAAGGCGGCGCCGATCCTCGTGTAGGCGATGAGGTCTGCGCTCGGCGCGATCGCCGCCGTCGGGTCGAGCTGCAGGAACGTGAGGTGCTCGACCAGCGGCACGAGCTCCGTCGGGCGTTCGGCGTCGAGGCGCTGCGCGCGCACGGCGATGCGACGCGCTTCGTCGCGGTCGAGGGCGATCTCCATACCGGAACGCTACCCAGTGCGGCCGACACCGGCCCCTCTTCCCCCGCTCTCCGTCTGCGGGATAGCATCCACGAGCAGGGTCACCGACGGTGTCGGAAGGGGCGATCATGCGGCCGGAACCACAGCGGGTCGTCGGCTGATGGACCTCAACGAGGAGGACGCGGGCGGCGACGCCACGCGCATCCAGCGGCGGCTGTGGCGGCACTGGGGAACCCCTGCCTCGATCTACGGCACCATCGTCTACGCGAGCGTCGTGGCGGCGGCGTCGGGGGAGCACGACGACCAGGCGTCGGCCGTGCGGCTGCTGGTGTTCAGCCTCGTCAGCATCGTCGTGTTCTGGCTGGCCCACGTGTACTCCACCGCACTCGGCTACCACGGCGACTCGGCGCGGATCGGCGACCGGGTGAGCGCGTCGATCGGGCACGCGCTGCGCGAATCCGGCGGGATGCTGGAGGCGGCGATCATCCCCAGCGTGCCGTTGCTGCTGGCCGCGCTCGGGGTGCTGCCGGCCGACCTCGGCGTCGCGCTCGCGCTGTGGCTCGCGGTCGTGATGCTCGCGGTCCTGGGCTACTCGGTGTTCCTCATGCGCGGGCGGCCGATCCTGGTCTGCCTCGTCGGCGCGCTCATCACGGGCGCGTTCGGCGTCGTCGTCATCGTGCTGAAGAGCGCGCTGCAGCACTGACCGCGGGGTCACGGAGCAACCGCGGGGAGCAGCCGTCGGCGATCCGCGGTCAGCGGCCTGCGATCTCGGCGAGCAGCCGACCGAGCTCGGCCGGACGCGTGAACATCGGCCAGTGCCCGGTGGGGAGCTCGACCACGTCGAGCCGTTCGAGTCGGGCGACCTCCGACACCACGGGCGAGCCGCCGTCGACCCAGGAGCGGAGGTCGGCCGGCGTGAACTCGCAGGCGACGATCGTGGCGGGCACGGACAGCCGGCGCGGGTCGTCGGCCAGCTCGATCGCCCCGCCCGGCACTGCGCCGGGCTCAGGGACGGCGCGACGGCGGAATTCCTCGCGCTGCAGGTCGGTGAGGTCGATGAGGTCGGCGTCGTCGAAGTCGTCCCACTCCAGCAGCTCGACCTCGCCGTCGACCGGCGTCATGTCGGGAGCGATGGCCTGGCCCGGGCCGAGCGGCCAGGAGTCGACGTAGATCGTGCGGGCGACCCGCTCGGGCCGCAGGCTGGTCGCCGCATACGACAGCGGTCCGCCGCCGGAGTGGCCGACGAGCACGATGTCGGTCGCGGACCCGTCGCCGACACGGTCGATCTCGGCCACGATCGCGTCGACCTGCTCCGTGACGCCGATGGCGCCGCGGTCGCTCTCGCGCGACTCCAGACCGGGCAGCGTGATCGGGTGCGGGTGGTGGCCCGCCTGTTCGAGCGCCGGCGTCACCTCGCTCCACGCGTCGGCGCCGAGCCAGAATCCGGGGACGAGGATGATCTCCATGGGCCGACGCTATCGCGGGGGTCCGACATCAGAGCAGGGCCAGCCTCCCGACGATGCGGTCGACGCGGTTGCGCGGGCCGACCACGCTGACGGCGTAGTAGGGGAGCGCGTCGCCCTCGGCCGCCGCGACTGCGGCGAGGTACTCGTCGTACACGCGCGTCTGCTGCGCGGCGGCCGGCATGTCCGCGACGAAGACGTCGTCCGCCGCCGCGGCCTTCGCCCGGATGGCGGCCAGCTGGGCGGCCGTCGCCCGCAGCACCGAGCAGCCCGCCCACGGCAGGCCGGGATGCGTGCTGCCGTCGGCATCCACCGCGTCGGGGCCTAGCAGGCCGCTCACTCCGGACGCCGTCGCCGCGGCCGTGCAGATCGCGGCGTTCGCGGCGAGGCCGGCCGGCAGCGACTCGTCGACGACGACCACCCACTTGAGGCGTGCGGAGCGGGTCGGCGCGGCGGTGTCCACCTCGTCCGGCTGGAATCCGACGGTTGCGGTCATGGAGTGTCCTCTCGTTCGGTGACTGCCCACCGAACGTAGCGCGTGTGCGTACGGTTCGCTGCGCTGCCGAACGAAGTTCGGTGCACGCCCTAGAATCGCCGTCATGGACGAACTTGATCGGGCGATCCTGCGCCAACTCCAGTCGGATGCGCGTCGCAGCAACCGCGACGTCGCCGCGGCGGTCGGCGTCTCTCCGAGCACCGCGCTCGAACGCACGCGGGCGCTCCGGAGGCGCGGCATCATCCGCGGCGCCAGCCTCGACGTCGACCTCGCCGCGATCGGGCGGCCTGTGCAGGCCCTCATCGCCGTACGGGTGCGTCCGCCGTCGCGGCCTGTGATCGAGGGCTTCCGCGACTGGGTGGCCTCGCTCCCGGAGACCATCGGCGTGTTCGTGACGAGCGGGAACGAGGACTTCATCGTCCACGTCGCCGTGGCCGACAACGACAGCCTGTACGCCTTCGTCATCGACCGGCTGACCCAGCGGCGCGAGATCGCCGACGTGCGCACGTCGATCGTGTACGAGCACCTGCGGGACGGGAGCCCGCAACCGGTGGACTGACCGGCAGGCGGGTCTACGATGTGCGGCACCGCATCCCTCGAGAGGAAGACCCCCATGCCCGCTCTGACCGACACCTTCACCCTGTCCAACGGCGTGACCATCCCCAAGATCGGCTTCGGCACCTGGCAGATCCCGGACGGCCCTGAGACCTACGACTCGGTCCGCACCGCGCTCGAGGCCGGCTACCGGCACATCGACACGGCGCGCGCCTACGGCAACGAGCAGAGCGTCGGTCGCGCGGTCCGCGACAGCGGCATCCCGCGCGAGGACATCTTCATCACCACCAAGTGCCCGGCCGAGGTGAAGGACGCGGAGGGCGCCCGGCACGCGTTCGAGCAGTCCACCAAGCTGCTCGACCTCGGGCCCATCGACCTCTACCTCATCCACGCGCCCTGGCCCTGGAACGCCATCGGCAGCGACCACCGCGCCGGCAACATCGAGGTCTGGAAGGTGTTCGAGGAGGTGTACGAGCAGGGCAGGACGCGCTCGATCGGCGTCAGCAACTTCGAGGTCGCCGACCTGGAGTCGCTCATCGACGCGACGGAGGTCGTGCCGCATGCGAACCAGATCCGCTGGTTCGTGGGCAACACCCAGCCGGAGACGACCGCGTACTGCCACGAGCACGACATCCTGGTCGAGGGCTACTCGCCGCTGGCGACCGGCCGGCTGCTCGACAACGAGGACATCGCCAGGATCGCCCAGAAGTACGGCAAGTCGGTGGCGCAGGTGAGCATCCGCTACCTGCTGCAGAAGGACGTGCTCCCGCTGCCGAAGTCGACGACCCCAGAGCGCATCCGCGAGAACGCCGACGTCGACTTCGAGCTCTCGCCGGAGGACGTGGCGACCCTCGACGGGCTGGACGCCGGAGACCGCTGAGCGGTCACTCCACCGTGAAGTTCGCGGCGTAGCCCGCGCACGAACCCCCGCCGTCGTCACAGTCGCCCATGGGGCTCCCCGTGACGGAGACGATCGCGGGACCGGAGGGGAAGGTCGCGGGGACCGTCAGCGTCATACGGAAGCTGCCGTCCTCCGCGACCGCCGTCGTGACCGGCGGTCCGGGCTGTCCCGGGTGGCTGAGCCTCACCCGGTAGGAGTGCCCGCGCCCGTACCCGAGGGAGCAGTCCGCCGCCGGGCTCGACACGGTGATGGACTCGCCGGGGGCGACGGACTGCGGGCTCACCTGGAGGCGGGCGGGCAGGCACCGCGGCGCCGACCGTCCCGACCAGTCGCGGTCCGACATCCCCACGATGACGAGCGCCGCGACCGCGACGCCCAGCACGACCAGCGTGATGGCCGTCCGCAGTCGCCGCCGCACGCCCGCCGCCTCAGCGTCGCGCCGGGGACAGGTTGATCGGGACGCCGTACTTCAGCTGATTCGGGTCGCCCGCCATCCACGGGTTCAGCCAGAGCAGCTGAACCTCGGTGATGCCGAACCGGCGTGCCACCATGTGCACGGTGTCGTACGGGTTCGGCGTGTAGTCGATGAGCTCGCCATCCTCCACGGTGGTGGAGCCGTGCGCGAAGGTCGCGGCGCCGTGGTCGACCGCTTTCAGGTCGGGGTAGGGCGAGGGCAGCGTCCAGGTGATGGGCGCAGCGGCGAGCACGGGCCCCTCTCCTGCCACATTGACCTCCAGCGAGTGCAGGAATGTCGGGTCTCCGAAGCTGACCTCGTCGCCGCCCAGCGGGAGAACCAACTCACCGTTCGGGGTCGCCGAGGCCAGATCGGACGTCACGACGAACGCGAGCCGCTCCTCCGGGTCGGGGAGGCCGTCATGCCGTGCCGTCGAGAGCGCGATGTCGAAATCGGTGATCGCGGTCGGGGCCGAGGCGGGGTCGTCCAAGCGTAGTTTCACCTCGATCCGGCGCGAGGAGTTCACGACGATCGTGACCTTCCCGGTGGGTGGATGCTGCGCCCGGGGGTCGTCGAACGGATCATGCTCGATGACCTGCAGGTCGCCAGTTCCGATCGTCTGGCCCTTCTTCAGCAGCTGCGGCAGCTGCTCCGCCAGCGGCACCGGGTCCGGCGACGCGGTCGGCGTCGCCGGCGCGTGCCTGGCCGCCTGCGCGGGCAGCAGCGAACAGGCCGACAGCGTCACGCCGGCCACCCCCACGATGATGGCCGCAGCGATGCGACCCGCCCCCATTCGGATCATGTTCCGACCCTAGTGGATGCGCCGTTCCCGCATCCCGGAATAAACCAGGCCCGGAAGCGTTGGACTTGAGTGCACAAGGCTCAACTTTGAGAAACAGGAGAACACGTGCCTGAGAACTTCACTCCCGACGGTGACGGCAGCAACTCGTTCGACGAGTTCCTCGCCCGGTACCTCGCGGGTGAGCGTGCGCGCAACGCACGCTCCATCGACATCAGCCGCTTCCTCAGCCGGCGCACCCAGGAGCTGCTGGCCGAGGCCGGCCGCTTCGCGCTGCAGCACGGGCACAGCGAGCTCGACGCCCTCCACGTCCTGCGTGTGATGGCGGAGCAGGAGCCCGCTGCGGATGCCATGCGCCGCATCGGCGTCGACCCCTCCCGGGTCGCGCAGGCGGCCGAGTCGCGGCTCCCCGCCAGCGCGGACGTCATCCACGCCGACGGTGCCTCAATCACCGGCGCCCTGCAGCGTGCGCTGTTCCACGCGTACCAGGTCGCGCAGGCGTCCGGATCCACCTACATCGACCCCGAGCACCTCTTCTTCGCGCTCGTGATCGGGCGGGACGCCCCCGCCGGTCGCGTGCTGCAGGCCGCGGGTGTCACCCCCGAGGCCCTGACCGAGACGATGCGCGAGAGCGCGACCGTCGGCGCGGGCGCCCCGGGCGAGCAGGAGACCGCCGCGGGCGAGTCGCAGACCCCGATGCTCGACCAGTTCGGCACAGACCTGACCGCGCTCGCGCGCGACGGCAAGCTGGACCCGGTCATCGGCCGGCTCGACGAGATCGAGCAGACGGTCGAGATCCTCTCCCGCCGCACCAAGAACAACCCGGTGCTGGTCGGCGAGGCCGGCGTCGGCAAGACCGCGATCGTGGAGGGCCTGGCCCGCGCGATCGTGGCGGGCGACGTCCCCGAGCAGCTCCAGGACAAGAAGGTCGTCTCGCTCGACCTCGCCGGCATGGTGGCGGGCACCCGCTACCGCGGCGACTTCGAGGAGCGGCTGACCAAGCTCATGGATGAGATCGGCGACGGCAAGGACGAGCTGATCGTGTTCATCGACGAGCTGCACACCGTCGTCGGCGCCGGCGGCTCCGGAGAGTCGGGCGGCATGGACGCGGGCAACATCCTGAAGCCCCGCCTCGCCCGCGGCGACCTGCACCTGGTCGGCGCGACGACGCTCAAGGAGTACCGCCGCATCGAGAAGGACCCGGCGCTGGAGCGCCGCTTCCAGCCGGTGACCGTCGGCGAGCCTTCCGTGGAGGACGCCGTGCTCATCCTCGACGGCCTGCGCGGCGCGTACGAGGAGCACCACGGCGTGCAGTACACGCCCGACGCGATCCGCGCGGCCGTGGAGCTGTCCGACCGCTACATCTCCGACCGCTTGCTTCCGGACAAGGCCATCGACCTGATCGACCAGGCCGGCGCCCGCCTGCGCCTGTCGCTCGGCAAGCGCGTGGACACGTCCGCCCTGATGGAGCGCCTGGCCACGCTGGAGTCCGAGAAGAACTCCGCGGTCGCGGCCGAGCACTACGAGGAGGCGTCGCGTCTGCGCGACGAGATCGAGGACGTGCAGCGTCAGCTCGACGACCTGGCCACGGCTCCCCGGGTGGAGGCGGTCGTCGGCGAGCCCGAGATCGCAGCCATCGTCTCGCGTGCCACTGGCATCCCGGTGTCCCGCGTCGGCGAGGCCGACCGTGAGCGCCTGGCCCGGCTGGAGTCGGAGCTGCACGAGCGCGTGATCGGCCAGGACGACGCGGTCGTCGCGGTCGCGAAGGCCGTGCGCCGCAACCGCACCGGCCTCGGCGACGAGCGCCGCCCGGTCGGCAGCTTCCTCTTCCTCGGCCCGACCGGTGTCGGCAAGACCGAGCTGGCGAAGTCGCTCGCGGCCTCCCTGTTCGGCTCCGAGAAGGCGATGCTGCGGTTCGACATGAGCGAGTTCGGCGAGCGCCACACCGTCGCCCGCCTGGTCGGCGCCCCTCCCGGGTACGTCGGCTACGACGAGGCCGGTCAGCTGACCGAGCGCGTGCGCCGCAACCCGTACTCGGTGGTGCTGTTCGACGAGATCGAGAAGGCGCACCCGGACGTGTTCAACCTGCTGCTGCAGGTGCTGGACGACGGACGCCTCACCGACGGTCAGGGCCGCACGGTCGACTTCCGCAACACGGTCGTCATCATGACCTCGAACCTGGGTTCGGAGTTCCTGGCGTCTCGCAGTGGTGCGCTCGGCTTCGTGCCGGCCGGGTCGGACGGCTTCGCGTCGGAGAAGGACATCCGCGACCGCGTGATGGGCAAGCTCCGTGAGGCGATGCGTCCGGAGTTCCTGAACCGGATCGACGAGATCGTGCTGTTCCGCAAGCTCGACACCGAGCAGCTGCGCGACATCGTGCGCCTGCTGCTGAACGCGACCGCCTCCCGGCTGTCCGCCCGCGACATCGCCTTCGAGGCGACGGATGCGGCGGTCGCCTGGATCGCGGAGGCCGGCTACGAGCCCGAGTACGGCGCCCGCCCGCTCCGCCGCGTCATCCAGCGCGAGGTGGACGACCGCATCGCCGACCTGATGGTCAGCGGCGAGGTCGAGGAGGGCGGCCGCGTGATCGTGGACGCCGCCGACGGCGCGCTCCGCGTCGCCGCGGCCCCCGCGTCCCTCCCGGTCGCGGCGTAACCCGTCCCGTCCCCATCCCCGTCGCGAAGGCGCCGGCCCCCTCCAGGGCCGGCGCCTTCGTTCATCTGGTTGACGCAACACGCCGTGCCGCCGCGCCGCCCGACGGCGTGTCGTGTCAACCAGATGTGACGGCCGAGGCGTATCGAAAGAAGGGACGCGATGTGCGCATCCTGAACACCTCCACACGGATGCACACCGCACCCCCTGGACTCGTCCAGGGTGTCCTGGTTGCCTGGAGAGCGTGTCCGTTCCCGATCGATCCCGCATGCCCTCGCGCCTGGCCGCCCTCGACGAGCGGCTGGAGCCCGTCAAGCGCTTCGAGTTCAAGCCGGCCCGCACGCGCGGCGGGCAGATCGCGCAGTTCCTGGGGCTCGCGCTCGTCGCGGCGGTGCTGAGCTCGCTGCTCGTGCTGCCGGGGTTCCTCGGCGCAGGCGCGACGGCCGCGGCCGGGGCGAGCGACTTCAACGCGCTGCCGGCCGACCTGCACATCCAGCAGTTCGCTCAGAACTCGACCGTGTACGCGAAGCAGGGCGGTCAGGATGTGCCGATCGCCACGTTCTACGCCCAGAACCGGCAGGACGTCGGCTGGGACCAGATCGCGCAGACGGTCAAGGACGCCACCATCTCGGCCGAGGACCCGCGGTTCTACTCCGAGGGCGCCGTCGACATCTGGGGCACCCTCCGTGGCGCGGTGGCGACCGTGGCCGGCGGCGACGTGCAGGGCGGCTCGTCGATCACGCAGCAGTACGTGAAGAACGTCGAGGTCGAGAAGTGCGAGGCGCTGACCAGCCAGAAGAAGGTGGAGGCCTGCTACGCGGACGCTGCGGGTGTCACCCTGCAGCGCAAGGTGCAGGAGATGCGCTACGCCGTGCAGGTCGAGAAGACGTACAGCAAGAAGCAGATCCTCACCGGCTACCTCAACGTGGTGGGCTTCGGTGGGCAGGTGTACGGCGTGCAGGCCGCGTCCCAGTACTACTTCAACACCACGGCGGCGAAGCTCGACCTGGCGCAGGCGGCGACCCTCGCGGCCATCCTGAACAACCCGGCGAACCTCCGCATCGACCAGCCGGACAACAAGGACAACGGCGCCGCGAACGGCTACAAGCTCACCAAGGAGCGCCGCGACTACGTCCTGAACCGCATGTACGTCACGCACACGATCACGAAGCAGCAGCGGGATGCGGCGAAGGCGACCCCGATCACGCCGACCATCACCCCGACCACGCAGGGGTGCGTTGCGGCACAGCAGTACAACGCGGCGTTCTTCTGCGACTACGTGCGCGACGTGATCCTCAACGACTCCGCGTACGGCAAGACCGGCGACGACCGCTGGCAGACCCTGAACCGCGGCGGCCTGAAGATCTACACCACCCTGAACCTCGACCTGCAGCAGGTGGCGCAGGCGTCGCTGAGCAAGTACATCCCGGGATCCCGGCCGGGCATCGACCTGGGCGCCTCGAACGTCGCGATGGAACTGGGCACGGGCCGCATCGTGACGATGGTGGAGAACCGCGCGTTCAACAACACGGACACACCGGCGGACGGCACGACGGCGGTGAACTACAACACCGACGAGGACTACGGCGGCTCGCAGGGCTTCCAGACCGGCTCCACGTTCAAGGCGTTCGACCTGGCCGCGTGGCTCGAGGCGGGGCACAGCCTGTACGAGACGGTGAACGCCTCCCAGCACGTGTTCCCGACCTCCGACTTCACGAACAGCTGCGCGAACATCGACGGCCCGGACTGGCCCGTCACCAACGACGAGGGGTCGGCGAGCCGGCTCTCCGTGATGTCGGCGACGGCGCAGTCCGTCAACACGGCGTTCGCCGAGATGGGCACCAAGGTCGACCTGTGCTCCATCCTGAACGCCGCGAAGGGGCTCGGCGTTCACCTGGCGTCGCCGAGCGAGAAGTGGGTGGAGACCCCCTCGCTGATCCTCGGCACCAACTACATCTCGCCGCTGACCATGGCGACCGCGTACGCCGGCATCGCCAACAACGGCACGGTGTGCACGCCGATCGCCATCGACCGCGTGGTGAACCCCGACGGCACCGACCACCCGGTGAGCAAGACCACCTGCACGCAGGGCATGAAGCCGGAGATCGCCGCGGGCGTCGCCTACGCCCTCCAGGGCGTCATCAAGGGCGGCGGCACGGCGGCGAGCGCCAACCCGTACGACGGCACTCCGATCATGGCGAAGACCGGCACGACCGACGACTCGCTGCAGAACTGGCTGATCACGTCCACCACCAAGGTGGCGACGGCGACCTGGGTGGGCAACGTGTCGGGCAGCACCCCGCTGCGCTCGCTGAGCTTCCACGGCGTCGGCGGCGGCAACGTGAAGTTCTCGATCGCCAAGCCCATCCTGAAGGCGATCGACGCCGTCTACGGCGGCGACGACTTCGCCAAGCCGACCGACGCGGTGCTCTACGGCGATCGGATCACGATGCCGGATGTGACGGGCAAGGCGCCGGACGTGGCCCAGAAGCTGCTGGAGGGCATCGGACTCGACGTCACGATCGACTCCACCCCGGTCGACAGCGACCAGCCGGCCGGGACCGTCGCCGCGAGCGACCCGGAGGCGGGCGCGTCGGTGAGCGACGGCGACTCGGTGACCCTCACCCTCAGCAACGGGTCGAAGGCGTCGGGCGGTTCGACCCCCGGCCCGACGCCCGGCGGCGGGAGTTCCTCGTCGCCGCCGCCCACCGACGGGAACGGCGGGAACGGCAACGGCAAGGGGACCGGCGGCGGCAACGGCTGACCGCGCGGGTCACGCCGGTCAGGCCGCTGCGGGTTCCGCGCCGAGCCAGGCCTCCAGGATGCGCTCCCGCAGTGCGTTGGACCGCTCGGCGAACGCGCGCTGCCGCCGAACGTACTCGGCCTTGCCCGCGGCGGTCTCGATCGCGACCGGCTCGGCGCCCCACGGCCGCATGTCGTACGGGGACGCCTGCATGTCGAGCAGCCGGATGTCGCGGGCCAGTTCGAACGTGTCGAGCAGCAGCTCTCCCGGAACGAGCGGGCCGAGCTTCATCGCCCACTTGTAGACGTCCATCCCCGCGTGCAGACAGCCGGGCTGCTCCAGTTGCGGCTGGGTCTCCCGCGTGGGGGCGTACCGGTTGAGCGGCACGGCCTCGGTCGTGAAGAAGCGGAAAGCGTCGATGTGGGTGCAGCGCAGCTCGTGCGACTCGACCACCGCGTCGGTCGCCTCCTGGCCGAGCCGCAGGGGCACGGGATGCCGGTGCTGGTCCTGCCGGTACACCATCGCCCACTCGTGCAAGCCGAAGCAGCCGAACCGCCCGGGCCGGGCGGCGGTCGACCGCAGGATGCGCTCGACTCCGCGCAGCATCGGCGCCTTCTCGGCCTCCAGCGCCGCGCGGTCGACCGTCAGCGAGCCTGCCGCCGTCCCGGGCACGTACCAGCGCCACGACGCGCGCGCGTCGCCCGCCGCGCCGGCCAGCTCGACCCCGGGACCGGGATGCCACCGCCGCAGCTGCGCGGGCGCATAGGAGTAGTAGGTGAAGAGGAAGTCCCACACCGGGTGCTTCTCTCCGCGCGACGCCCGCTCCCGGTGCCCGGCGGTGAGCGCGTCGGCCCGCTCAGCGTGGGCGCGCTCGCGGGCACGCCACACCGACTCGGGCAGCGTGACGCGCTCGGCGGCCGGGGTGGTCATCCTTCGAGGATACGTTCCAGCGGGTTGTCGCGGAGCTTGCGCTGCACCCCGCCATCGACCAGCCGGCGGGCGGAGGTGTCCGGCTTCCGCTCCGCCTGGTCGGCGACACAGGCGCCGAACTCGGCCGCCAGCTCCAGCCTCGGGTACTCCGTCAGCACCTCGCGGCGGAACTCCAGCGGCAGGTCGTCCACCCGGGCGCCGGAGATGTCGAGCGCGGTGGCGATCTCAAGCAGATGGCCCTCCGCATCCAGCTCGGGGTCCACCTCCGGCCAGTTGTGCCGCACGATCACCTCGTGCGCGCGGGTGCGCCGCGCAGGCTCCCACCCGGCGCCGGCCGTGAGCGCGATCGCGACGTGCCCCGCGGCGTCCTCGTAGGCGAGGGTGTCGTTGTCGAACTCGGGCACGATGCCGAGGTCGTGCAGCAGCGCGGAGACGTACAGCAGCTCATGGTCGGCACGCTCGGCCAGCCCGCGCTGCGCGGCGAAGCCCTCGGCCCACAGCCACGACCGCTGGACGTGGTTCAGCAGCGACGGGGAGTGGTACGCGGTCGCGATCTGCAGGGCGGCGCGGGCGGCGGCGGTGTCGGGACGGTCGAAGTCGGCGATGCGCATGACCCCATCCTTCCAGGCCGGGCGGCGTCAGGAGGCGGGGTGCAGCACCGCGATGCCGGTCGGCGGTGCGCTGTCCGCGGTCTCCAGCAGGCGTGCCGCCTCCTCGAAGCCCACCGCCCCGCCGACGAGGTCCTGCGGCCGGAGCCGCCCCGACGCCACCAGCTGCAGCATGGCCGGGTAGTCGGCGGCGGCCATGCCGTGGCTGCCGAGCACCTCCAGCTCCCAGCCGATCACGCGGTCGAGCGGGAGGTCGGGGACGGCGGTCGCGAGCAGTCCCACCTGCACGTGCCGCCCCTGTCGGCGCAGCGAGAGCACGCCGGCCCGGGCGGTGTCCGCAGAGCCCACGGCGTCGACCGTCGCGTGCGCGCCCCCTCCGGTCGCCGCGATGACGGCCTCCGGTGCGTCGTCGCCGGCGAGCACCGTCTGCTGGGCGCCGAGTCGCGCGGCGAGGTCCAGTGCGGCGGGGGAACGGTCCACCGCAACCACCCGAGCGCCGAGCGCGGAGGCGATCATCACAGCGCTGAGCCCGACGCCGCCCGCGCCGTAGACCGCCAGCCACTCACCCGGCTGGATGCGCGCCCGCGCGGTCACCGCCCGGTACGCCGTCGCGAACCGGCAGCCGAGGCTGGCGGCCGCGTCCGCATCCAGCCCGTCGGGGATGCGGACCAGGTTGGTGTCGGCGGCGCGCACCGTCACGAGCTCCGCGTGCGAGCCCCAGTGGGTGAACCCGGGCTGCGTCTGCTGCGGGCACACCTGCGCGGCGCCCGCGAGGCACCACTCGCAGGTGCCGCAGCCGTTCACGAACGGCGCGGTGACCCGGTCCCCGACCCGCCAGCGGGTCACCCCGGCGCCGACCGCCTCCACGACGCCGGCGAACTCGTGGCCGGGAACGTGCGGCAGTCGCACGGTGTCGTCGTGTCCCACCCAGGCGTGCCAGTCGCTGCGGCAGAGACCGGACGCCTCCACGCGCACGACCGCGCCGCCGTCCGGGGCCTCCGGGTCGGGCAGGTCGGCGACGGTCACCGGCCCGCCGAAGCGCTCGTAGTACAGGGCCTTCATGCGTCCTCCTCGAACGATCGGGTCAGCACCCTCACCGCCGGCCGGTCGGCCTCCGCCCAGTCCAGCGGGGTCAGCTCGGCGGGCGAGAGCCAGCGCAGGGCGTCGTGGTCGGTGCTGGAGACGGGTGCCGGACAGTCCAGCGTGCAGTCGTAGCAGGCGAGGTCGATCGCGCGGCCGTCGGCGCGGACCGTCACAGTTCGGTCGAGCAGTGCGCCGACGTGGATGCGGACCCCGAGCTCTTCGCGCACCTCGCGCACGAGCGCCGCTTCCGGCTCCTCGTCAGGCTCGACCTTGCCGCCCGGGAACTCCCACTGCCCGGCGGCGTCCCTCCCGGGTGCACGGCGGCAGGCCAGGATCCGTCCGCCGTCGCGGAGGACGGCGGCGACGACGGGAATCGGCTTCACCCCTCCATCCTGCCCTCCCGCCTGGGTCGCTCCTGCACCGCTAGCATCCAGGTATGTCGCAGACGCTGCCGCAGCGCCGACCCTGGGTGGTCACGGGATTCGTCGCGAGCCTGGTCGTCCAGCTTGCGATGGTGGTCGTCGGCGTCTGGGTCGTGATCTTCGTGGAGGACGACACCTCGACCCTGCTGCTCCTCACCCTGTGGTGCGCGATCGGGACGCTGTACGAGGTCGCCGTGCTCGTCATCCTGGGTCGCATCGCGCAGCAGCGGGTGACCGACGGACGCCGCCCGGCGCGCTGGGAGACCGGGCGCATCGCGCGGCTGATCTCGATGACGGCGACGATCCTGGCCAGCCTCGTCGGCTTCACCGCAGCGTTCGAGGTGCTCGGCCCGCACAACGACGCCGACGTCGGTTCGGCGATGGATTTCGTCGGGGTGTGGGCGATGCTCCTGGCGTGGGGCTTCTTCCATTGGGGCTTCGCGCAGATCTACTACCAGCGGTACTGGTCGGCGGACGAGCCGATGCTGCGCTTCCCCGGGACGGAGCATCCCCGCTTCATCGACTTCGTGTACTTCGCCTACACTCTGGGCACGACATTCGCGGCGTCCGACGTCGAGGTGCTCAACACCCGGATGCGCTGGACGATCGTCTGGCACTCGGTGCTGAGCTACTTCTTCAACGGCCTCATCATCGTGCTCGCCCTCAACACGATCATGTCGGGAGCCAAGGGCTAGAGCAGCGTCTCCACGCCGATCCGGACGCGGTCGCCCAGCTAGTACTTCCGGGTGTCGCGGCTCCTCGCGAAGGCATTCTTGTCCAGGCGAATCAGGTGAACGTCCGCGCCGGCTCTCAGGACGCTTCCGCCCTCCCAGCTCGCTACCATGATGCAGCCGGGCTTCTCCTCGGATGCCATCTCGATCGCGGGGAGGATGTCCGTATCCCGGGTTGCGACGATCACCTTGTCGCAGTCGCCGGCCAGCGCGCAGCGGACGACCGCCAAGGCAAGCATGACGTCGACGCCTTTCTCCTGAGCTCGCTCATCCGGCCAGTCCCTCGGATAGCGCAGTGCACGCGTGTTCACCCGGACGCGGGGATCACGCCGCCATGCGGAGTGCTGACGGCTCACTCGCGAGTTCATCTCGCGCTCCTTCCGCGGGTCGGGCAGCCCGCGGAAGACGACGATCTCGGAGACTTCGAGCGACTCGCCGGATTCCGAGGCCCAGGCGGCCGACACCTGGGTGGCGAATCGGGAGGGATCCACAAGAAATTCGTGCTTCGGTGCTCCGTATGGAGAGAACAGCTCCCAGGCGCTCAGGTGCACGTTCTGGTAGTCGATGAACAGGTGCGCGCTTGCCACCCCGAGGCCCCCAACAAAAGAAAAGCCCCACCAGTCCCGTAGGAGGGTGGGGAGCAATAAAGCAATCCTGGCGTCTCTTCCGACGCACGTCAACTTCGTCGCTCAGCCTGTGGACAACCTGCTGTCCCGTCTCCGATCGGGCGCGAAAGGGCTAGAGCAGCGTCTCCACGCCGATCCGGACGCGGTCGCCGAGCTCGACGCCCTCGGCGCGGCGCACGGCGCTCTTGATCGGCACCACGTAAGTGCCGTCCGCCTCCGGGAAGATGGAGGTGGACCAGCGCGAACCGCCCAGAGTGACCTGCACCTTCACCGAGTCGAAGCCCGCGGGCGGATGCGGCTGCAGGCGGATCTCCTCCGAAACTTCGAGGGGCAGCCGGGCGAACACCCACAGCTCCCGTCGCGACGCCCAGCGGAAGAGCTCCGCCTCGAACTCGTAGCGGTATCCGGCCATGTCCGCCACGGTACCGGATCGCCGGCCGGCGGCGTCGTAGGGTCGACGCATGGCGACGCGCATCCCGTACACCCCGCTGCCGCTCTCCCAGGAGGACGTCGTCTACGAGTACGGGCCCGATTCCGAACGCTCGCCGGAGGTCGCGCCCGGTGCGATCGAAGAGCTGCGCGTCACGGAGTCCGCCGTGTTCCCCGGCACGACGCGGAGGGCGTGGATCCACCGCCCGGCCGGCCAGTCGGCAGACACGGAGAGCGCCGTGATGTTCTTCAACGACGGCTGGTGGTACCTCGACCCGGAGGGTGATGTGCGCGGCGGCATCGTCCTCGACAACCTCGCCGCGCGAGGTGACCTCCCGCCGATGATCGGGGTGTTCGTCGACCCCGGCGTCCGGGAGGTCGGCGGCGATCCCGTGAAGAACCGGAACGTCGAGTACGACGCCTTCGACGACCGCTATGCGACCTTCCTTCTCGACGAGGTGCTCCCGCTGGTCGCTGCCCGGTACGCCGTGTCGGCCGACCCGCGCATGCGCGGCATCTGCGGAGGGAGCAGCGGTGGGGACGCGTCGATGACGGCGTTGTGGACGCGGCCCGACGGCTTCGGCAGGGCGATCATGTTCAACGCCAGCTTCGCCCAGCTGCCGGGCGGCAACCCGTATCCGGCGCTGATCACCGAGGCCCCGCCGCTCGATGTGCGGCTGTTCCTGCATGCCGCGCACCGCGACCTCAACTGGAACGCAAAGGACGACAACTGGTTCGCGGAGAACCTGGAGACGGCCGCCGCCCTCGCCCGCAGCGGATACGACTTCCGTCTCGTCGTGGGAGACGGGGGACACAGCCCCAACCACGGCGGCGTGCTGCTGCCGGACGCGCTGCGCTGGCTCTGGAGGAGCGAGGCGTCGGTGGGGGAGGATTGAGGCGAGCGACCACGTAAGGAGCGCACATGGCCACACGACCCGGATCGGTCACGTTCGTGGCCGTCCTCACCTACATCAACGGCATCCTCGACGTGATCGGAGGGGTCGCGCTCCTGGTGGCGCGCGATCAGGTCGCAGGCGGCGGCAATTCCGCGGCGATCACCACCTCCGCCATCGTGTCCATCCTGCTCGGCGTCGTCACCGTCGTCGTCGCGCGGGGGCTCCTGAGCGGGAGCTCGGTGTCGCGGGCGCTCGTCGCGATCGTCATGGTCATCGACATCCTGAACGGCGTGCTGCTGCTGTTCACCTCGCAAGTGGTGACGGGCGTCATCCAGATCCTGTGGTCGATCCTCATCGTGGCGCTGCTGTTCACGCGCCGTGCGAACGCGTTCTTCACAGGGCGCTGAACCGCAGGCTCCGATCGGACAGAATAGAGGGGGCGCCGGTTCCGGCGCCGGGTTCGAGGAGTTCCATGCGCTGGCCGAAGTGGTTCCGCACGCGTGCCGAGAAGACGACGCGCACGCGTCCCTTCGACGAGACCGCGCTGCCGGAACCGGTGCAGCCGACGCTGGAGCAGTCCGTGGAGGAGGGCATGCTCCTCGCGGAATACGCCACCCGCATGGCGGTGAAGAACCACATCGTGGTCGACACCATCCAGTACGGCAACTCCTACGACCCGGTCATGCACTCGATGGAGGCCGCGGCGATGCTGCGGGAGCTGGCCAGCGAGCAGGGCGTGGCCGCCGGGCGCATCGAGGAGGAGCTGGAGGCGGCCGAGAAGCTCGGCGGCGACGCCATGCACCCGCACGACTACCGCAAGGTCGACGTCGACAATCTGCGGCTGCGGCGGGATGCGGCGGTCGCCCTCGCCGCCGCGCTGCGGGCGAAAGCCGACTCGCCGGAGGAGTTGGAGGCCCTCGTCGAACGCGGCAGAAACGACGCCTGGGACGAGGTGCGCCGCGCGATCGAGGCCGGCCTCGACGCGTTCTCGGGCGCCGAGGCGCTCAAAGCCGACTACGAGCGCGAGAAGCCGGCGCGGCTGAAGCTGCTCATCTGGCGCGACCTGGCCCGCCTCGAGGAGCAGCGCACGGGCTACTGACCGCGGAGGGTCACGGGCGGTACCAGGTCGCCCACCTCCGACCGCACCCAGACGTCCCCTGTCCGCCGCTTCTCGTCGTTCGTGCTGAAACGGTAGAGGAACATCCGCGCCCGCACGGCCCTCGGCCGCTCCCCGCCGAACGGGTCCCGTCGCAGCAGCCGCAGGGTCGGCGGATCCGCCTCCAGCAGCCGCAGCAGGAACACCTCGAACCAGGGGGAGTCGCGCGAGCCGAGCGCCAGGAACCACATCAGCCAGTCCAGCCGCAGATGGTAAGGCGCGTACTGCCGCGGGACGCGGTGCGGGTCGCCCGGTTTGCCCTTGAAGGCGTACTCCCGCCACTCCGCTCCCGGGTCGTGCGGGTCGTCGGCCGTGCCCTCGACGACGACCTCGTAGCGCTCCTTGGTGACGCTGCCGAAGGCGCCGTACGCGTTGACCAGGTGCCAGCGGTTGAAGCTCGCGTTCATCAGCTGGCGCCGGGCGAACAGGTTCTTCAGCGGCGGCCAGCTCAGCACGACGAGGAAGACGGTCGCGGCCAGTGCGACGACGGCGTACCAGAGCGGAACATCGGAGGCGCTGATCCCGCCGACCGGGGCACCGCCGAGCAGCCACGACCAGACCCCGTCGGAGACGCCCGCGAACGCCAGGACGATCGTGATCCAGTTCAGCCAGGCGAAGTTGCCCGTCAGCACCAGCCAGAGCTGGGTGAGGATCATGATCGCCGCGGCGACGCTCGCCACCGGCTGCGGGAAGAACAGGAACCACGGCACGACCAGCTGCGCGAAATGGTTGCCCAGCACCTCCACGCGGTGCCACCACTTCGGCAGCAGGTGCGCCGTACGGCTGAGCGGGTTCGGCATCGGCTGGGTCTCGTGGTGGTAGTACAGCGCCGTCAGGTCGCGCCAGGAGCGGTCGCCGCGCATCTTGATCATCCCGGCCCCGAACTCCAGCCGGAACACCAGCCAGCGCACGAAGAACATGATCGTGATCGGGGGAGCGGTGTCCCACGCGCCGAGGAACGCCACCACGAACCCGGCCTCGCACAGCAGGCTCTCCCAGCCGAACCCGTAGAACGTCTGCCCGATGTTCACGATGGACAGGTACAGGAACCACACGATCAGGAAGACCGGCACGAAGACGTAGCTCGGCGCGAGCTGCACGACGCCCAGCACGATCAGCGCCGAGAGCACGACGCCCGTCCATGCCACCGCGCTCAGCAGGCGGTCCGAGTAGCGCCACCGGAACAGCGTGGGCTGCTTCCGCGCGTACGGGTGCCGCAGGAACCGCGGCGCCGGCAGCAGGCCGTGGTCGCCGAGCAGCGCGGGGAACTGGTTCGCGGCCTGTACGAACGCGATGAGGAACAGTGCCGCGACGCCCCGCTCCAGGATCTCGCGGGCGATCGTGTAGTCGTCGCCCGCCAACCATCCGGTCAGCCAGGCAGGGACCTCCATCCCGGCACCTCCCCTCGGCATCGCCTCGCCGTCGGGACGCGTTCACCGTACGCCCGGCGCGCGGGATCAGCCAGAGCCGATGGGCCCGCCGAAGGTCAGAGGGCGACGGATGCCGCGGGCTCCGCGCCGAACAGCTGGCCCGGGTAGCGCAGGCCGGCGAAGTAGCGGTTCGTGTGCGCCACGATCTGCTCCCCGCGGATCTCGACGCCGTCCCACTCGGTGTCTGTCGTGGTGTGCGCGTCCGACACCAGGGTCACGTCGAAGCCGCGCACGGCCGCGCTCTGCGACGTCGTCCGGATGCAGTAGTCGCTCTGCGCGCCGGCGACGATGAGCCGGCCGACATCCAGTCGCTCCAGCACGTCGTCCAACTCGGTGTCGGCGAAGGCGTCCCGGTAGTGCTTCAGGATGCGAGGCTCGCGCTCGGCAGGGACCAGGCCGTCCACGAGCTGCCAGAGCTCGGAGCCCTCCTCCATCCCGTCCGCCTCGTGCTGCACCCAGACGATCGGGGTGCCGGCGGCACGGGCGCGCTCAACCAGCGCGATCGTCCGTGAGAGCACGCCGTCGGCGTCGACGCAGCCGGGCAGCACACCCTTCTGCAGGTCGATCACGAGCAGGGCGGAGGGCACGGTGTCGGTCACCCGTCCATCCTGCCAGGCCGCGCTCCGCCTCAGCGAGGCGTGGAGTCTCAGGCCGCGTCGGGGAGGGGCTCGGCGTCGAGCCGGATGGGCCGGTGGTCCGAGGCGCCGGCGGGGAGCACATCCACGCGCTCGATCTCGAAGCCGGTGGAGGTCACGAAGTCGAAGTAGCCGGAGAAGAACTTGTACCGCAGGTAGGTCGGCTCCGTGGTGCGCTTGAGCGTGTACCCGGACGTGGTGAGGTGCCGTTCGAGGCCGCGGATGAACCACGGGTAGTTGAAGTCGCCGACCATGACGGCGGGGGTGTCGGGGGAGAGTGAGCGCATGCCGTCGTGCGCCGCGGCGATCTGCTTGCGCCGGAGCGAGTTGAGCGCGGTCAGCGGGGCCGCGTGGAACGAGCCGACGAGGATGTCCTCCCCGCTGTCCCTGTCTCGCAGGTGCACCGCCAGCAGTCGCTCGTTCGCCGGTGCGAGCACCCGGTCGTGCAGCGACTTCTGCACGGCGAAGACCTGCGAGTGCAGGATCTCGTAGCGCTCGTCGCGCACGTAGACCGCGAGACCGAGCCGGTTGGCGCGCGTCGTGTCGGCGAGCACCAGGTCGTGCAGGCGCTCCGGAAGGGCGTCGCTGTCCACCTCCTGCAGGCACAGGACGTCGATGTCGTACGCCTCGGCGATGCCGAGCAGCTCGCCGCTGGCGGCGTGCTTCCGAAGGTTGTAGCTCACGATCCTCAGGGTCATGCACCTCATCTCGAAGGACCTCTGTCGCGAACGGCACGGATGCGCGCCCGCCCTGCCATTCTGGCCCACTCGTGCCCCGGCTCAAGCGGACAGGCGTCATCCCACAAGGAATTCACATCGCCGTCACCGGCGGTTCCACGGGTACGGTGGTCGCATGGCAGGCGATGCGGTCGTACTCACCGTCCCGGGTCCGAACGGCGATCGGGAGGTGCGGATCTCGAGCCCAGGCCGCGTGATCTTCCCGGAGGCGGGCATCACCAAGCTCGATCTCGCCACCTACCTGGTGGAAGTGGGCGACGCGTTCGTGCGCGCGAACGGCGACCGCCCGGTGTCGCTGCAGCGGTTCCCGGAGGGGATCGACGGCGAGCAGTTCTTCTCCAAGAACCCGCCGCGCGGCACACCCGACTACGTCCGGTCCGTCCCGGTCGTCTACCCCAGCGGGCGCTCCCACCCGCAGCTGGTCATCGACGAGCCGGCCGCCGCCGTGTGGGCGGCGCAGATGAACACGGTCGTGTTCCACCCGTGGCCGTCGCGCGCCGAGGACCCGGACAACCCGGACCAGCTGCGCATCGACCTCGACCCGCAGCCCGGCACGGGCTTCTCCGACGCGGTCCCGGCCGCGATCGAGCTGCGGAAAGTGCTGCAGGAGGCCGGGCTGACCGCCTTCATCAAGACCTCCGGCAACCGCGGGCTGCACGTCTTCGCCCCGATCGTCCCGCAGCGGGAGTTCCTCGACGTGCGGCACGCGGTCATCGCGGCGGCCCGGGAGCTGGAGCGCCGGATGCCGGACCGGGTCACCACGGCGTGGTGGAAGGAGGAGCGCGGCGAGCGCATCTTCGTGGACTACAACCAGGCGAACCGCGACCGCACGATGGCGGGCGCGTACAGCCCGCGTGCGCTCCCGCACGCATCGGTCTCCGCGCCGATCACCTGGGACGAGCTGGAGCACGTCGACCCGCGCGACTTCACCGTCCTGACCATGCCGGAGCGGCTGCGCACGGTCGGCGACCCGTGGGAGGACTTCGGCGCCGACCCCGGCACGATCGACGAACTGCTCGGCTGGTGGGAGCGGGACGTGGCCGACGGGCTCGGCGAGCTGCCGTTCCCGCCGGACTACCCGAAGATGCCGGGGGAGCCGCCGCGCGTCCAGCCCAGCCGGGCGAAGAAGGCCTAGGAGCGCGTCAGCCGCTCGCAGCCTTCGCCGCGGCAGCCAGATCGCCGACGAACGCGTCGTAGGCGGCGTCCCAGCCGGGGTCGTCGCGCTGCCGCAGCAGGGCGGACGGGTGCGTCGTGACGAGCACAGGCCAGCCGTCGGCGGACTCCTGGAGGCGGCCGCGTTCCTCCCCGATGCGCGCCGGCCTGCCCAGGACACTTCGCGCCGCGGTCGCTCCGAGGCACACGACGACGGCGGGGTCGACGGCTGCGAGCTCGGACTCCAGCCACGGGTGGCAGGCGACGATGTTGCCGACCGCCGGCTTCTCGTGGATGCGGCGCTTGCCCTGGCGGTGGAAGCGGAAGTGCTTGACGGCGTTGGTCAGGTAGACCGCGCCGCGGTCGATCCCGGCGTCCGCGAGCGCCTTGTCGAGGATGCGCCCGGCTGGACCGACGAAGGGCTTGCCCTCCTCGTCCTCCCGGTCGCCGGGCTGCTCGCCCACCAGCACGATCGACGCTCCGGCGCCGCCCGCCGAGAAGACCACCTGCGTCGCGTCGCGGTACAGCTCACAGCCACGGCATTCGGGCGCCGCGGCGCGAAGGCTCTCCAGGTCGCGCCGCTCGGGCAGGAACTCCTCGGCTCCCGGCCGCTCCTCGTCTGCCATGCCCGCCACGCAACCACGCTGGGCCGCGGCGCGCAACGCCGTCAGGTCAGCACGTCGCCCAGGTCGTAGGCGATCGGCCGGTCGAGCTGGTCGAAGGTGCAGGAGCGCGCCTCGCGGTCGGGCCGCCAGCGCTCGAATTGGGCGGTGTGGCGGAACCGCATGCCCTCCATCTGGTCGTAGCGCACCTCGAGCACGCGCTCGGGGCGCAGCCGCACGAACGACACGTCTTTGCTGCCGGAGAACCGGCTGCGGTCGGTCTCGCCGGTGACGGCCTCGCCGCTCTCGTCGCGCTCGACCAGCGGTTCCAGCTCGTCGATCAGCGAGAGCCGCTTTGCGTCGCTGAAGGCCGAGACGCCGCCGACGTTGAACAGCCGACCGCTGTCGTCGTAGAGGCCCACCAGCAGCGAGCCCACCCCTCGGCCGCTCTTGTGGATGCGGTAGCCGAGCGCAACGACGTCGGCCGTGCGGTGGTGCTTGATCTTGAGCATCGTGCGCTTGTTGGGGGCGTAGCCGCCCGCGAGCGGCTTCGCGACGACGCCGTCGAGCCCGGCGCCCTCGAACTCGACCAGCCAGCGGCGGGCGAGGTCGACGTCGGTGGTGGTGCGGGTCAGCTCGATCGGGTCGGGCAGGTCGCCGGCGAACTCCTCAAGCGCAGCGCGGCGCTCGGCGAACGGCCGGTCGAGGTACGACTCGTCGCCGAGGGCGAGCAGGTCGAACGCCACGAAGGTCGCCGGGGTCTGCTCCGACAGCAGCTTCACGCGGCTCGCGGCGGGGTGGATGCGCTGCGACAGCGCCTCCCAGTCGAGTCGCTGCTTTCCCGGCTCGCCCGTCGGGACCACGATCTCGCCGTCGAGTACGCAGGGACCGGGCAGGAGGCGGCGGAACGCCTCCACCAGCTCCGGGAAGTACCGCGTGAGCATCTTGGACCCGCGGCTGCCGATCTCCACGGCCCCGATGCCTCCCTCGCCGTCGGGCTCGGCGTAGACGATCGCGCGGAAGCCGTCCCACTTCGGCTCGTAGCTCAGCCCGCCCTCCACGCTGTCGGGCTCCGGGACGGCCGGGACCGCCTTCGCGAGCATCGGTGCGACGGGTGAGGAGGTGGTGAGCGCCATGCACCGATCATGCCGCGAACCGCCGACGCCCGGAAGGGCGGGCGAGCGGGCTGTGGATAACCCGCGCATCCGGCCCAAGTGAGGTTAGGCATGCCTATACTCGAAGGCGATGCACAGCCCCGACCACGCCACCCACACCGCCTCGACCGCGCACCTGGACGACCGCGTCCAGTACCTCGTCGTCGGCGACGAGTCGTCGCTCGGCGAGCTGGAGGCGGAGCTCGCGCTGCTGCCCCTGTGCGCCCGCGGGCGGGTGTTCGTCGAGGTGGCGGACGAATCCCGGATCGTGCCGCTCTCGGCGCCGATGCGCATGACGGTCACCTGGCTGCCGCGATCGCGCCGCTCCGGCCGTCCCGGCACCGGCGAGGCGTGCGCGCCCGGCGAAGCCGCCGCCCGCGCGGTGCGCGGTTGGTGCACCGAGATGCTGTGCGAGGGCCCCGGCGCCACCCACGCGATCGTCGCGGGCGGCTTCACCCTCGTCGCCGACGTGACCGAGCACCTTGCCGACGTCGTCGGCATGCACGCCGACGCGCTCACCGTCCTGCGCTGACACGGTCCCTGCCCTGCGCTGAAGCGCACCTGGTTGACGCGACACGCCGTCGCGGCCGGCCGCACCACGGCGTGTCGTGTCAGCTAGGCGGGGACGACCAGGCTCTCGGAGGCCGCCCAGAGGTCGCGGCCGAGCTGCGCGTTCCGCGCCTGCGGGTTGGTGCGGCCGTTCGCCCGCAGCCGGTCGAAGTATGTGCCGCTGGGGGCTCCGACGGCTGCAGGGCCGGCCAGCCGGACCAGGGGAGCGGCCCCCTCGGCGACCGGGATGCCGAACGTGCTCCGCGTCACCAGGTGCCCGAACCGCACGAGCGGCGACTGGCTGCCGAAGTTGGTGGCGATCGTGCCGGGATGGAACGAGTACGCGGTCACGCCCGTCCCGGTCAGCTGCTCGGCGAGCTCGGCGGCGAACAGGATGGTGGCGAGCTTGGCCGTGCCGTAGGCGCGCCAGCCGGCCCGCCACGGTCGTTTCTCCCAGTCGAGGTCGTCCACCCGCAGGTCGCCGAACCGGTTCGCGAGGCTCGCGGTGGAGACCACGCGCACGTCGCGGCCGTCCGCCGCCGACTCGATCAGCCGCGGGCGCAGCAGCGAGGTGAGCAGGAACGGTGCGAGGTGGTTGGCCTGGATGGTGCGCTCGTGACCGTCCACCGTCAGCGCATGCTCGTGGTAGAGCCCTCCGGCGTTGTTGGCGAGCACGTCGATGGTGTCGTAGCGGTCGAGCAGGGCCTCCGCGAGGGCCCGCACGTCGTCCAGCCGCTCGAAGTCGGCCAGGAAAGGCGTCGCCCCGATCCGTTCGGCGACGGACCGGGTGCGCTCGGGGTTGCGGCCGACGACCGCCACCTCGTCGCCGCCTGCGGCCAGCTGCTCCGCGGCGACCGCACCGATGCCGGAGCTCGCTCCCGTGACGATCACAGTCCTGGTCATCGGTATCCGCCCTTCTCGAGGCCCGCCTCGATCTCGAACCGGTTGCGCAGCGGGTCGCGCCCCGCCACGAAGTAGAGCAGCGGGAACAGCATCCCGTACCGCTGCCACTGCCGCTTGTGCACGGCCTCATGCTCCAGCACGTCGTCCGTCACGTTCTGGTCGGTGAGGTAGACGCCTCCGACGCACGATCCGCCGCGGCCGAAGGTGGCCTTCGGCATTCCGCGGAACACGAACAGTCCCGCCCGGCGCTCGATGCGTCCGGTGCTCCAGACGAAACCCCAGACCAGGCCGACCGCGGTGGCGTACAGGTAGCCGAGGCGGCTCAGGGCGCGGTGGAGCTTGGAGGCAGCGCGGAGCGATGCCGCGACCCCAGCGCCGAGGGAGCCTGCGACCGAGGTTTCGCGAAGTTGCCCGATCACTCCTCGGGCCGCCCGTACGTCTCGAGCAGCCGCAGCCAGACCTCGCTGACGGTGGGGTACGAGGGCACCGCGTGCCACAGGCGGTCGAGGGGCACCTCGCCCACGACGGCGACGGTCGCGGAGTGCAGCAGCTCGCCGACGTCCTGCCCGACGAAGGTGACGCCGAGTACCACCTTCCTGTCCTCGTCGACGACCATGCGCGCTTTGCCCTCGTAGCCGTCGGCGACCACGTGCGCGCCCGAGACGCTGCCGATCTCGTAGTCGACGACCCGGATGCGGTACCCGGCCTTCTCCGCCCGCTCGGCGGTGAGGCCGACCGACGCCACCTCCGGATCGGTGAAGGTCACCTGCGGCACCGCCTGGTGGTCCGCCGTCGCGACGAAGGCGCCCCACGGCGAGAGCGAGACGTCGCGGCCGTGGGCGCGCGCCGCGATGGCGTCGCCGGCGGCTCGCGCCTGGTACTTCCCCTGGTGGGTGAGCAGCGCACGGTGGTTGACGTCGCCGACGCCGTACAGCCAGCCGCCGTCGACCGGTTCGCCGTCGGCGCCGAGCACACGCATGCTGTCGTCCACGGTCAGCCACGCGCCGTCCTCCAGCCCGAAGGCGTCGAGGCCGAGGCCGGAGGTGCGGGGCAGGCGGCCGGTCGCGACGAGGAACTCATCGGCCTCGACCACGGTGCCGTCGTCGAGGTGGATGCGGAAGCCGTCGTCGTCGGTCCGCTCCACCCGCTCGGGCTGCACGTCCAGGTGGAGGGTCGCGCCCAGCTTCTTCAGCGACTCCGTCACCAGCTCTCCGGCGAACGGCTCCTGGCCGCCGAGCAGGCCGCTGCGTGCGATCAGGTGCACCTCGGTGCCGAACCCGGCGTACGCGGTCGCCATCTCGGTCGCGACGACTCCGCCGCCGAGGATCGCCAACGACACCGGCACGCGCTGCACGCTCGTCGCCTCGCGGCTCGACCATGGCTCGCTCTCCCGCAGGCCGGGGATGTCGGGCATCAGGGCCGCCGAGCCGGTCGCCACCGCGACCGCGTGCTTCGCTCGGAGCACGGTGACCGTGCCGTCCTCCGCGGTGACCGTTACCTCGCGCGGGGCGGTGATGACGCCCCAGCCGCGCACCAGGTCGATGCCCGCGCCGTTCAGCCACTCGACCTGGCCGTCGTCGTTCCAGTTGCTGGTCATGTCGTCGCGGCGCTTGAGCACGGCGGCGACATCCAGCGGCCCGGTGACGGCCTCGCGAGTTCCGCCGACCCGCTGCGCGGCCCGCAGCAGCGCGCCGCTGCGGAGCAGGGTCTTGGAGGGCATGCACGCCCAGTAGGAGCACTCGCCGCCGACCAGTTCGGCCTCGACGATCGCCGTCTTCATGCCGCCCTGGACGGCGCGGTCGGCGACGTTCTCGCCCACGGCGCCCGCGCCGATCACGATGACGTCGTAGTCCCTGGTCTCGCTCATGCCTTCTCCTTCGTGCTCTGCTTCAGCTTCGTGCCCGGTCGCGGATCGGATGGCTCAGCGGCCCACGAAGCGCGCCTCGGTGCGGGTGAGGAACGCCTCCATCCCGATCCTGGCGTCCTCGGTGCCGACCAGCCGGACGAGCGCCGGCTGCAGCTCCGCCTCCGCGGCGGCGTCGCCGTCGCGTACCGCCCGCTTGGCATTCGCGAGCGCCGCCTGGACGGCGAGGGGGGCCTGCGAGGCGATCCGCTCGGCGAGCTCCAGCGCGCGGTCGAACTGCGCCCCGTCGTCGACGACCTCCTGCACCAGCCCCATCCGGTGGGCCTCCGCCGCGTCGAACGGGTCGCCGGTGAGGATGTAGCGCATCGCGTTGCCCCATCCGACCGCCCGCGGGAAGCGCAGCGTCGCACCGCCGAAGGGGAGGATGCCGCGCGTCACCTCGATCTGGCCGAACCGCGTGCCCCGCGCGGCGACGGCGACGTCGGAGGCGAGGATCAGCTCGATGCCGAGCGTCAGGCAGGTGCCCTGCACGGCGATCACGACCGGCTTCGTCAGCTGCCGGCCGGAGACCTGCCACGGGTCGACGGCACCCTCTCCGACGAAGGAGAGGCCGTCACGGCCGATGCGCGGGCCCAGGTCGGCGAGGTCCAGACCGGCGGTGAAGTGCTCGCCCACCGCGTGCACGAGCCCGACGCGCAGCTCCGGGTCGCGCTCCAGCTCGCCGTAGGCGTCGGCCAGCGCGCTGAGCAGCTCGAAGTCGGCGGCGTTGCGCTTCTCCGGACGGTTCAGGCCGATCAGCAGCACGTGCCCGCGCCGCTCGGTGAGGATCTTGGGCTCGCTCATGCTCCCCACGCTAGCGTCCCCCGTCGGTCGCCGCGGGCGCCTGCGACGCGGTCGGACCGGTGAGGGCGCCGAGGATGCGCAGGATGACGGGCAGGTCGCGCCCGGCCGCCTCCGGCGACTCCGGCGCGAACTCCATCAGCCCGGCACCGGCGAGCTCGAACCGGCGGCGGAGCGCGCGGATCGCCTCGGTGAGGCGCTCCGGCTGCACGCCGAACGGCTCCGGGTAGCCGATGCCGTCGATGGCGGACGGGTCGAGCACGTCGAGGTCGACGTGCAGGTAGACGGCGGTCGCACCGGTCGCTGCGACCGCGTTCACGATCGCCTCCGGGTCCTCCAGCTCGCCCGCGGAGAGCGACCGGATGCCGCTGCTCTGCACGAACGCCGACTCGCCGTCGTCGAGCGCCCGCACCCCGGCGAGCACGAGCCGGTCGGGCGACAGCCGGGCAGCACCGGTGGAGGCGAGCCCGTCCGGGCCGTCGCCGAGAAGGGCTCGCAGCACCATCCCGTGGAACGCCCCGGACGGCGACGACGCGACGTCGTTGAGGTCGCCGTGCGCGTCGAACCACACCACCGCGACGGAGCCCTCTGGATGCGCGGCAAGGGCGTGCTGCACGCTCGCCAGCTCGGCGCCGCAGTCGCCGCCGACGGTCACGACGGGCGCTTCCAGCAGCGCCAGTTCGGCCTCTGCGGCCTCCCGCACGGCGGCGAGGGAGGAGAACCGGTTGACGCCGGTCCCGAGCGACTCGCCCGCGGCCGCCGGCACCGGCACGCGGTGCGTGCGGGCGGCGGGGAGATCGCCGTGGATCGCCTCGGCGCCGTCGATGAGCCGCATCGCGCGCGACGACCCCGAGCCCTGCCACTGCGGGACGACGAGGAAAGAGGCCCCGCTCACCCCTCGGCGCCCGACGTCACGGCCGCCTGGCTTCCGCCCGACTTGAGGGCGGCGAGCCGTGCCTCCACCTCGGTCATCTCACCGAGGTCGTCGAGCTGCTCGAACTGGGCGTCGAGGCTGGAGGCCGCGAGCTCCTGCTGGCCGCGCACGCGGGCCTCCTCGCGGCGGATCTTCTCCTCGAAGCGGGACACCTCGCTCGTCGGGTCCATGATGTCGACGCTCTTCACCGCGTCGATCACCTGGGACTGCGCCTGGGCGGCCTTGGCGCGCGCGATCAGCTCGGCGCGCTTGGTCTTGAGCTGCTCCAGCCGCTCCTTCATGCCGTTGAGACCGGCCTTGAGCTTCTCGACCACCTCGGTCTGCGCGGCGATCTGCGGCTCCGCGGCCTTCGCCTCGTTCTCCGACGAGATCTGCCGCTGCAGCGCGACCTTCGCCAGGTTGTCGAACTTGTCGGCGTCGGCGGTGTCGCCCGCCGCGCGGTACTGGTCGGCCTGGCGGCTCGCGGCCAGTGCCTTGTCGCCCCACTCGGCGGCGGCCTCCACATCCTCGCGGTGGTCGTCCTCCAGCAGGCGCAGGTTGCCGATCGTCTCCGCGATGGCGCTCTCGGCGTCCGCGATGCTGTTCGTGAAGTCGCGGACCATCTGATCCAGCATCTTCTCCGGGTCCTCCGCCTGGTCGATGAGGGCGTTGATGTTCGCCCGCAACAGTTGCGAGATCCGTCCGAAGATGGACTGCTTCGCCATGTGCTCTTCCTTTCGCTCCCGCCCCCGATGGGCGCTTGTGGTCGTGTCGTTCGGGTCAGAACCGTCCGCCGCCGCGTCGGGTGCGGGTCCCGCCCCCGCCGAAGCTGCCCGCGCTGAAGCCGCCGCCTCCGCCTCCGCCGCCCCAGTTTCCTCCGCCGCCCCAGCCGCCGCCCCCGCCCAGGCCGCCGCGCAGTACGGAGTCGATCAGGATGCCGCCGAGGATGGCTCCCATCGCACCGCTGCCGCCGCCGCGACCGGAGGTGCCGCCGCCGAAGATGTCGCCGAGTCCGCCCTGCTGCGGCTGGAAGCCGCCGACATCCTGCTGGGCGAGCTGCGTCGCCTCGTCGGCGAGCTGGGCTGCGCGCTGCGCCTGGGCGAGCGCCGACACCGGGTCGGCCGCGGCGGTCTGCTCGGCCTGGACGACGAGCCGCCCGGCCTCCGCCAGGCGCGTCCGTGCCTCGGGTCCGACCGCACCGCGGCGCGCTGTGATGAAGTCCTCGCAGGCGGAGACGCGCGCCTTCGCGGCGAGCAGGGTCTGCTGCAGCATCGAGGTGGCGCGCTGGGCCTGCGCGCGGGCGTCGCGCACACCCTGCAGCACGCCGTCGATGGATCGGTTGGCGGCGTCCAGGCGCTGGGCGAGCTCGAGCGGGTTCACACGCCCGGCGGCGAGCTTCGCCTCGACATCCTGCACCGTCTGCTCCGTGCCGGCGACGGCGGCCGCGATGCTGCCGCCGGGATCGCCCGCACCGGCGAGGGCCTTCGCCTCCGCCAGGTCGCTGCGCAGCTCCGCCAACGTCGCGTCGAGCGACTGCTGCGCCGCCGCGAGGTCGGCGGCGAGCCGGTCGACCGCGTCGAGCAGGAGGCCGGCCTGGTCGGCGGACTCCTCGGCCGCGCGAACGCCGATCGCCGCCGCGCCGGGGTCGCCGGCCGTGGCCTTCTGCGCCGCGCCGGCGAGGGCCGTGTCGGTGAAGTCGAGCCGGTCGGTCGCCTGCTCGACGTTGTCGTGCACGGTCGCGAGCGAGGCGTCCGTGTAGCGCTGCGCCAGCCCGTCGAGCGTGGATCGCGTGGCCGCCAGCCGCTGCCGCAGCCCCGCCGCTTGGGTCTGGATCTCGCTGCTCGCCTCCGGGATGCGCTTCTCCAGCGCCCGCAGCTCGTCGAAGGCGTCGGCCTGGGCGTCGAGCGCCTGGTTCGCGGCCGTGCACAGCTGCACGATGTGGATGTTCCACTCCCGCCGCTGCTCCTCGGTGTCGGGCTCCGCGTCGTCCAGCCGCTGCTTCAGGGTGAAGGCCTCGCGCAGCTGCGCCTTCGCCTGGTCGAGCGCCGTCTGGAAGGGGACCACCGCCTCGGCGCCGTACTGCGCCGTAGCGAAGCCGAGCTCCTCTTCGCTCGTCCGGATGGCGTCGTCGGTCTGCACCAGAGCCGACCCGGCGCGGCGCTCCAACTCGTGCAGCGGGATGCTCTGCAGCTCGCTCTGCGGCGTCGCCGGCCCGGCTGCGGCCTGCTTCTTGCGGCTGCTGCGCGAGCGGACGGCGAAGAAGACCACGAGCCCGACGACGATCACGCCGCCGATGAGCACCCAGAAGAACCAGGCGCCGCCACCGCCGCCGACCGCGTCCCCGAGCCCAGTGGCCGCTGCGACGCCCGCGCCGGCCCAGTCGCCCGCGTGCAGCTTCGGCTCCACGTCGTTCTGCTCGATGCTGTCCAGCTGGTCCGGGCTCACCGGGCCGTCGTCGTCGCCGGAGAGATAGTAGGTGCGGCCCTGCGTCGACACGGCGAGCAGGTAGTCGCGCTGCCCGAGGCCGTTGCGGGCGGCCGTCTCGTTGGCCCAGTCCGACGCCTCGACCGGATCGGTGAACCGGTCGACGTAGACCACGTACAGGTCGATGCGGTGCTGGTCGTACAGCTTCTTGGCCGCGGCCGCGACCTCCGCCTCCTGTGCGCCGCTGAGCACGCCGGCCTGGTCGACGACGTGGTTCGGGCCGAGGTCGACCGGGTCCTGCGCGGCGGCGGGCGCGGTCGTGGCCAGCAGGGCACCCGCCACGAGGCCCAGCGCCACCAGGCCACCGGTCAGCAGACGTCGCAAGCGCATGCACCCACTCTCTCGGGTCCGGCTGATACCCAGCCGAGTCTATTGGCGTGCTCCGACAGTGTCACTGTTTCCGCCTGTTACACAGTGGGATGCGGTCGGCGGCGGCGCCTGCTGGGATGGGGGAGTCGGGTCGAGAGGAGGAGCGCATGTCCGTGCCGCCCACCCTGGCCGTCGTCGAGGCCACGCGCTTCCGCGGCCACGACCCCGCGTACCACGACTACGTCCAGCTGCTGGTCGGCAACGTCATCGCCGAGGCGCAGGAGGACGGCTGGAGCGTCCGCAGGCTCGCCGCCGACGCCGGGACGGACCCGCTGCTCGAGGCGACCGCCGATGTCGATGCGGTCGTGATCGTGGGCGGGGAGGACATCCACCCCTCGTTCTACGGCGCGTCGACCGGGTATGCGAACGAGTCACGCCACCTCCCCGAGGCCGACGCGGCGCAGATCGCGCTCGTGCGCAGCGTTCTGGAGCGGCGCCTCCCGCTGCTCGGCATCTGCCGCGGCCTGCAGATCGTCAACGTGGCCCTCGGCGGGACCCTCGTGCAGGACCTGGGCGACGAGTGCGACCACGTCAACCGCGGGGTGCCCATCCCGCAGGTGCTCACCACCCACACCGTGCTGCCGGAGCGGGGAAGCCGCGTCGCCGAGCTGCTCGGGGCGGACCCCGTGCCCGTGCGCAGCGCCCACCACCAGGCTGTGGATGCGCTCGGCGCCGGCCTCGTCGTCACCGCCCGCTCGCACGACGGCCACGTCGAGGCGATCGAGCATGCCGACGCGCCAGTCCTGGCCGTGCAGTGGCACCCGGAGGACGTCGCCGCCCCCGCGGGGCAGCTCTCCGCCCTCCTCGGTGCGCTCTCGTCGCTCACCGCCCGCGTCCCCGCGCTCGCCTGACCGGTCGAGTTGCACGTCGTGGCGGCTATTCGAGCCGGATAGCGACCACGACGTGCAACTCGACGGTCACGGGATGGGCCAGCCCTGGTCGCCGAGGAGCGGGACGAACGCGACCGAGCCGAGGTTCGTCTCGCGCAGGGAGCCGTCGGCGGCGCGCTCGAACAGCGCGAGGTGCTGGGCGCGCCCCGGCCGCCCGACCGGCATGACGATCCGCCCGCCCGCGGCCAGCTGCTCCACCCACGCCCGCGGCACCGACGGACCGGTCGCCGCCGCCACGATCGCGTCATAGGGAGCCGCGGCCGGCCAGCCCAGGGTCCCGTCGCCGGTCACCACCTCGACCCGGTAGCCGAGCGCCTCGAGAGTGGCTGCCGCGCCGACCGCGAGATCGGGATGCCGCTCCACGCTCACGACGCGGTGGCCGAGCTGCGCGGCGACCGCCGCCGCATAGCCCGACCCTGTGCCGACGTCGAGCACGCGGTCCTCCGGCCCGATCCTGGCCGCCTCCAGCATGAGCGCGACGATGTAGGGCTGCGAGATGGTCTGGCCGTCGCCGATGGGCATCGGGTGGTCTTCGTAGGCGTACGGCGCCGCCGACTCCTCCACGAACAGGTGCCGGGGCACACGTCGCATCGCGTCGAGGACCCGCTGGTCCTCGATCCCGCGGCGGGCGAGCTGCTCCTCGACCATCCGCGCACGCTCGATGCTGTGGTCGTGGTCCGTGCGCCTATTGAACCACCGCGGCGGGGCGCTGCTCCAGAGTGCTCCTGGCGTTCTCGACCGCGGCAGGGTCGGCCCCGGCCGACTCCAGCGCGAGCAGTGCGGCGCCGAGGATGGGCGCCGCGGTCACGAGCTCCATCCGCGCCGCCGGAGCACGCTCGGCGAGCAGCCGCTCCACCGTGCCGAGCAGCCGCTCGTCGCGCCCGCCGATCACGCCGCCGCCGAGCACCACGGGGACGGGCTGGCCGAGCAGGTCGAGCCGCCGCAGCGTGGTGACGGCGAACGTCGCGATCTCCTCCGCCTGCTCGTCCACGAGCGAGCCGGCGATCGCGTCGCCCTCACGCGAGCACGCGAATACGGTGGGGGAGAGGCGGGCGAGGTCGCGGTTCGGCAGGCGCCCGAAGTGCAGCGCCTCGATCACCTCCTGCACGCTCCCCAGGCCGAACGCGGCAGGGACCGCCTGCTCGAGCGCGGTCGGGGCACCGCGCCCGTCCGCCGCTCGCGCGGCGAACCACAGGGCGCGCTCGCCGAGGTGCCAGCCTCCGCCCCAGTCGCCGGAGATCGCGCCGAGCGCCGGGTAGCGGACGGTGCGGCCGTCGGCACGCACGCCGACGGCGTTGATCCCGGTGCCGCAGACGACGGCGACGGCATCCGCCTCGTCCGTCCCCGCGCGGAGCAGGGCGAAGAGGTCGTTGTCGACCGTCGCATCCGCCCACGGCGTCCCGGCGAGCTGCGCGCGGAAGGCGTCGAGCTCGCTGGGCAGGTCGAGCCCGGAGAGGTACAGGTTCGCGGCGGCGATCGGCCGCGGGCCGGTCTGCTCCCGCAGCCGGCCGATCAGCGCCGCCACCAAGTCGGCCGATTCGCGCAGCCCGATGAGGTGCGGGCTGGAGGTGGTCCCGCGCGCCTCCGCCACGACCGTGCCGTCGAGCTCCAGGGCGACGGCGTCCGTCTTCGAGCCCCCGCCATCGACCGCGATCACGAGGGGCGCGCCGAGCGCCGCCTCCACGCTCGTCACTTCGCCCACTCCAGGTGCTCCCGGTTGTGCGCGATCAGCAGGTCGGTGAGCTTCTCCGCCTTCTCGTACTGCCCGACCAGTGGATGCGCGAGCATCGCGCGCAGCACCCGGTCGCGGCCGCCGTGCACCGCCGCGTCGAGGGCGAGCCGCTCGTACCCGGCGACGTGGGCGATGAGGCCCGCGTGGTCGGCGGGGAGCGGGTCGACCGGGAGCGCCGTCACACCGCGCGCGTCGACCGTGGCCGGCACCTCGATGACGTGGTCGTCGGGCAGGAACGGCAGCGCGCCGTCGTTGCGGAGGTTGACCACCTGCACGTCGCCGCGGTCGCCGGTGAGCGACGCGATCAGGTCGACGGCGGCCTCCGAGTAGAAGGCGCCGCCGCGCTGGGCGAGCTGCTCGGGCTTCGTGTCGACCGCCGGGTCCCCGTAGAGCTCCAGCAGCTCGCGCTCCACGCGCTGCACGGCCTCCGCCCGGGTGGGGGAGTCGAGCTGCTCACGCAGCACCTCGTCGTGGGCGTAGTAGTAGCGCAGGTAGTAGCTGGGAACGTCGCCCAGGAGGCGGATCAGCGAGGCGGGCAGCTCGATCTCGCCGGCCAGCTCCTCCAGCCGGTCCCGCAGCAGCTCGGGCAGTGCGTCGCGGGTGCCGGACGCATCGGTCACGAAGGCCGCACGCTCCCAGGTGAGGTGGTTGAGGCCGACGTGGCCGAGCCGCACCTGGCCGGGCTCGACGCCGAGCAGACCTGCGAACCGGCGCTGGAAGCCGATCGCCACGTTGCACAGTCCGACCGCGCGGTGCCCCTCCTGCAGCAGTGCGCGGGTGACGATGCCGACCGGGTTGGTGAAGTCGACGATCCAGGCGTCGGGCTTCGCGTGCCTGCGCACCTCCTCGGCGACGCGCAGCACGACGGGGACCGTGCGCAGCGCCTTCGCGAAGCCGCCGGGGCCGGTCGTCTCCTGGCCGATGCAGCCGCACTCGTGCGGCCAGGTCTCGTCGCCGTGCCGGGCGGCCTGCCCGCCGATGCGGAGCTGCAGCAGCACGACGTCGGCGTCCGCGACCCCTGCGACGAGGTCCGAGGTCGGGACGATCCGGCCGGGATGCCCGGCGGCGCGGAACATCCGCTCGCTCATCCCGCCGACCAGCCGCAACCGCTCCGGGTCGGGATCGACCAGCCACAGCTCCTCGATGGGCAGCACGGCCCGCAGCCGCGCGAACCCGTCGATGAGCTCGGGGGTGTAGGTGGAGCCGCCTCCGACGACCGTCAGTTTCACGTGTTATCCCTTCACGCCGGTGAGTGTGATGCCCTCCACGAAGACGCGTTGGGCGAAGAAGAAGATGAGGACGACGGGCACGGTCACCAGCATCGTCATGGCCATGGTGAGCCCCCAGTCGGTGCCGTGCACGCCGCGGAACGACGCCAGCCCGTAGGCGACCGGCCAGGCCGCGGGGTTCTCCGAGGTGTAGAGCAGCGGGCCGTAATAGTCGTTCCACGAGGCGAAGAACAGGAAGATGGCGGTCGCCGCGATGCCGGGCTTCGCCATCGGGATGACCACCCGCCAGAGCACGCCGAACTCGCCGTTGCCGTCGATGCGCGCCGCGTCGGAGTACTCGCTCGGGATGGTGAGGAAGAACTGCCGCAGCAGGAAGATCGAGAACGCGTCGCCGAGCAGGTTCGGCAGGATCAGCGGCCACAGCGTCCCGGTCAGCCCCAGCTGCGACCACATGACGTAGATCGGGATGGCGGTCACCTGCGGCGGCAGCAGCATCGCGATGATGATCACCGTGAACAGCACCCCGGAGCCGCGGAAGCGGATCTTCGCGAGCGCGTACGCGGCGGGGACGCTGGAGATCAGCATGAACGCCGTCGCCAGCACCGCGTACAGCGCCGAGTTGGCGAACCACTGTGCGAGCGGGACGGTCGTGAACACCTTCACGTAGTTGTCCCACTGGAACGGCTGCGGCCACAGCGAAGCGGTCAGCGTCTGCTCGCTCGACATGAGCGAGGTGAGGAAGACGAAGACCACCGGCGCGACGAACAGCACGGCCAGCACGACGAGGACGGCGTGCTCGGCGATCCAGGCGAGGATGCGGCGCACCCGGGTCGAGCGCGGCGTCGGGATGCGACGGGGCGCGGGCGGACGGGCAGGCGTCGCCGTGTCGGGGGAGAGGGTGGCGGAGGTCATTGGGCGCCTTCCGGGGTGAACGCCTTGAAGCGGCGCAGCAGCAGGACGAGGATGACGGCCGCGACGACGAACAGCAGCACCGCGAGCGCCGAGGCGTAGCCGAGCTGGTAGGTGCCGAAGCCGCGCACGTAGAGCCACTGGGTGTACGTGAGCAGCGAGCCGTCCGGGTAGCCGAGGTTGGTGCTGATGCCCTGCCCGACGACCGCCTTGCCCGACGCGACGGAGGAGGCGACGGCCGCCTCCGTGAAGTACTGGATCGCCGCGATCACGCCCGTGACGGCGGCGAAGAGCAGCACCGGCGCGATGGAGGGCATGGTCACGTAGCGCACCTTCTGCAGGCCGTTCGCGCCGTCCAGCGACGCCGCCTCGTACTGCTCGCGGGGCACGTCGAGGAGCGCCGCCAGGAAGATGACCATGATGTCGCCCATGACCCAGATGCCGAGCAGCACCAGCGACGGCTTCGACCAGGCGGGGTCGTTGAACCAGAGCGGCCCCTTGATCCCGAACCAGGCGAGCACCTGGTTCACGGGGCCCGTGCCCGGGTTGAACAGGAACACGAACGCCACGACGCTCGCCACCGGAGGCACGAGGGCCGGCAGGTAGAAGATCGTCCGCCAGGCCCCGGAGGCGCGGCGCGCCCGGGCGAGGAGGCCCGCGACCAGCAGCGCGAACGCGGTCTTCACCGGCACCCAGATCACCACGAACCACAGCGTGTTCAGCGTGGCCAGCCAGACGTTCGGGTCCTGCGTGAACAGGTACTCGTAGTTGCGCAGGCCGATCCACTGCGGCGGCGAGACGAGGTCGAAGCGCGTGAACGAGTAGTAGACGGAGGCGATGAGCGGGTAGACGAAGAAGATCAGCAGCCCGAGCAGCGCCGGCGCGAGGAGCGCGAGGGTGACGAGCGAGCGCCGTCGCCGTGCGCCGGAGCGTGCGGGGCGGGCGGCGACCCGCCCCGCACGGTCGATGGTGGCGGTCATCTCGGTCGGCTCACGGTCCGGTGCTCAGCGCGAGCGCGTCGTCGATCTGCTTGTCGACGTTCTTGAGGCCGGCGTCGAGGTCGCCGCCTTGGCTCTGGTACTTGTTCCAGTAGTCCTCGAAGGTCTGCTGGTATCCGGCACCGAGCGGGCTGGCGGGCGTCGTCTGCACGTTCTTGTCGGACGAGATGTCGAGGAACGTCTTGAACTGCTCCGACACCTCCAGCTTCGGCGAGGCCAGTGCGTCCTTCGTGGTCGGCACGTTCTTCAGGCCGTTGGCGAGCTTCACCACGGCGTCCGTGTCGGTCGTCAGGTACTTCAGCAGCGCCCAGGCGAGCTCGGGATGCGTCGAGCCCTTCGAGATGCCGATGATGTTGCCGGTGATGTAGCCGCCGCCGTAGAGCTCGGTGTGGTCGTCGGCGGTCGGGAACGGCGCGGTGCCGTAGTTCAGCTTCTTCGCCTGGTCGTCGATGAACGCCGTGCGGTATTCGCCGTCCAGGTTCATCGCCACCTGCCCGGTCTGGAACGCGTTGTCGGCCGAGAACTCCTGGCCGAGTCCCGAGGTGAAGGCGTTCAGCTTGTCCCAGCCGATCTTGTCGACGAAGCCCTTCTGCCACGTCATCAGCTGCTTCCAGCCGTCGCTCGAGCCGACCGCGCTCTTCCCGTCGCTCTTCAGCCACTCGGCGCCGGCGGCCGGTCCGTAGTGGGCGGCCGAGTTCTCGTACCAGCCCATGGTCGGGTTGAAGCCGAGGGTCTTGATCGAGCCGTCGCCGTTGAACGTGGTCAGCTTCTCGGCCATCGACTCCAGCTCGGTCAGGGACTTCGGCGGCGCGGTGTACCCGGCGGCCTGCAGCAGGTCCTTGTTGTAGTACAGGCCGTACACGTCGGCGAGCATGGGCATCGCGCAGCGGGTGCCCTTGTACTCGGTGTACGACTTCACCGTGTCGGAGAACTGGTCCATGTCGACCTTGTCGCGCTCGATCACCTTGTTGAGGCTGCGGAACGCGCCGTTGGAGCAGAAGTTGCCGACGATGTCGGTCGAGTAGGACAGGCCGACGTCGACCTTGCTGCCGGTGGCGATGGCCTTCTGCAGCTTCTCGTCGTCCTGACCGGAGTGGACGTCGACCTTGATCTTCGGGTACTTCTTCTCGAAGTCGTCGACGACCGACTGGATGACCTTCGCCTCGCGATCGGAGAAGAAGTGCCAGAACGAGACCGTGCCGCTGAGGTCGCTCGGCGCGGTGTCGCTGAAGCTGCCGCCTCCTGAGCCGCCGGAGCAGCCGGAGAGGGCGAGCGCTGCGGCCGCGGCGATCGCGGCGGCGGCGATGAGATGACGGTGTTTCACTGTGGCTCCCTCACTGTCGGTGGTGCCTGTGGTGTGAATGCGGGTGGATGGTGCGGTGCGGTCGCGGGCGCTACGGTGCGATCCGCGACACTTCGGCGAAGAGCGCTTCACGCACCTCGCCGACGAGGTGCTCCCGTGCTCCGCGGAGCACGGGGTGGGCGGCGACGCCGGTGGCGACGACGCTCCGCTCGCCCCAGGCGGGGCGGAGTTCTGCGGTGACGAGCTCGGCGAGGCGCGGGCCGCCGGCGAAGCCGGTCGGTCCGCCGAGTACGACGAGCTCGGGGTCGAGGAGGGCGAGCACGGGCACGACGCCGACGGCGACGCGGCGGGCGAGGTCGCGGAGGAACGCATCGCGAGTCGCGGCGTCGCCGGTCGCGGCGTCGCCGGCGAGGTCGGCGTCGAGCCCGTGGGCGGCCGCCAGTGCGGCGACCGCCGGACCGCCGATGAGGTCTTGCAGGTCGCGGGCGTCCGCATCCAGCTCGGCCGCCGAGCGCGGGATGGGCAGGTAGCCGATCTCGCCCGCGCCGCCCGATGCGCCCCGGTGGACCGTTCCGCCCTGGTCGACCGACAGGCCGAGGCCGTCGCCCATCCAGAGCAGGGCGAACCCGCCCGCGTCTCGTCCGGCGCCGGCGGTGCGCTCGGCGAGCGCGGCGAGGTTCACGTCGTTGTCGATGCTGACGGCCATGCCGAGCGCATCCTCCAGCCGTCGCCGGATGCCCTGCTTCGGCCAGCCGGGCAACGTCTCGATGTAGGTCAGCTCGTCGGTGCGCGGGTCGAGTGCGCCCTGCACGCCGATGCACACCGCGCCGACGCGGTCGGCGTCGGCCCCGGCGGCGGCGCACGCGGCGTCGACTGCGGCATGCACGTCGTCTTCCGGGGAGCGGCCGGCGAGCGGAGTGACGGCGATCGGGCGCTCCTCCCCGGAGGCGTCGACGACCGTGGAGCGCAGCGCCTCGGCGTCGATGTCGATCGCTACGCCCAGCATCCGGTCGGTCCGCACGGCGTAGCTGGCGGCGTTGGGGCCGCGGCCTCCGGAGACCTCGCCGACGGCGTGGATGAGGCCCGCCGTCTCGAGCCGCGCCACCATCTGGGCGGCGGTCGGCTTTGAGAGCCCGGAGAGCTCGCCGATGCGGTTGCGGGTGAGCACGCCGTGCTCCAGCAGCAGCGACAGCGCGGTGCGGTCGTTGGTCTCGCGCAGCCACCCGGGGGTGCCGCGGACGGGTCCGGCCATCCTCATCCCTTCGTTGGAACGATCCTCGCCCGGAAATGTATCAGGAAAGTTTCTTTATAGTAAAGAGCCTGTTTCGGTCCGCTGCGCAGAAAAGGGAGGATTCCGGCCGCGACATCGTCCGGAAAACAGGAAACGGAGGACATCCGAGGCCGTCAGCGACCCCATGTCCTCCGTCTCCTCAGCCGGTCGGAGCCGGGAGAGCGGCGCGGCTCAGCCGAACGTGCGCGCGTGCTCCACGAGGCGGTCGAACGCCGCATCCAGGTCGGGGTCGACGCGCTGCCGGTCGGCATCGGCCAGGTACCACTCCACGATCTCGCCGGCGCCGCGGGCGAACGGCACACGCGCGCTGAAGCCCGGCACGAGGGCCTTCACCTTGCTGTTGTCGAAGTGCATGGAGTGCGCCTTGTCGCCGATCAGCCCTGGTCCCAGGTCCGGGATCACCGCCGCGATCGACTCGCTCGCGACGTGCACCAGCTCGGCCTCCACGCCGAGGGCCTCCGCCAGGTAGCAGTAGATCTCATCCCAGGTCGGCGCTTCGTCGCCGGTGATGTGGAAGGAGTCGCCGACCGCCTCCGGGCGGCCGAGCAGCCCGATGAAGGCGACCGCGAAGTCCGTGTTGTGCGTGATCGTCCACCGGCTCGTGCCGTCGCCGTGCACCACGACGGGAGCGCCGCGGCGCATCCTCGCCAGGTCGGTCCAGTGGCCCGAGGTCGGGATGAGGGTGCGGTCGTACGTGTGCGAAGGACGCACGATCGTGACGGGGAAACCGCGCTCGCGGTACGCGTCCACGAGCACGTCCTCGCACGCGATCTTGTCGCGCGAGTACTGCCAGAACGGGTTGCGCAGCGGCGTGGACTCGGTCACCGGCACGCGCGACGGCGGCTTCTGGTACGCCGAGGCGGAGCTGATGAAGACGTACTGGCCGACCCGGCCCTCGAACAGCTCGAAGTCGGTGCGCACGTGCTCCGGTGTGAAGGCGAGGAACTCGGCGGCGACGTCGAAGCTGCGCTCCCCGAGCACGCGGTGGACACTCTCCGGGTCGCGGATGTCGGCGTGCAGCACCTCCACGCCGTCCGGCAGCGGTCGGGTGGAGCTGCTGCCGCGGTTGACGACCGTGACCTCGTGCCCCTGCTCCAGCGCCTCCGCGACGCAGGCCGAGCTGATCACGCCCGTCCCGCCGATGAAGAGTGTCCGTGTCGCTGCCATACCCGCTCCTTCACGTCGTGGTCGCGGGTCCACCGGACACCGCCCGAAGGGCCAGGCTAGTCCGGTCCACCTGTTGCCGCGAGCACGGGGTCAGCGAGGGGCGGCGTACACTGCGTGCCGAGTTCCGACCCCGAGGAGATCCCGCCCCCGTGTTCCCCCTGCGCAGCTGGCCCGGCCTCGCGCTCGCGTGCCTCCTGGCCGTCGTCGTCGCGATCGTCGTCACCGCCGTCCTCGCCCTGATCCTGCGGCTGATCGGCCGGCGCAGGCAGTGGCCCGAGCTGCTCATCCGGCACGTCCGGGTCCCGTTCCGGCTGTTCCTGCTCGTCATCGTGCTGTGGATCGCCGTGGCGCTCGCCCTGCCTCCGGAGGCCACTCCGGCCTGGCGGTCGGGTGTCCACCACACGTTCCTCATCCTCGCGATCGCCACCGGTGTCTGGTTCGCCGCCGCGTCGCTCATCTTCGTGGAGGACCTCGGCCTCGCCCGCTACCGCCTCGACGTGCCCGACAACCGGTACGCGCGGCGCGTGCGCACGCAGGTGCTCATCCTGCGGCGGCTGACGGTCGTCGCCGCCGTCGTGATCGGGCTCGGCGCCATCCTGCTCACCTTCCCGGCGCTTCAGGCCGCGGGCGCCAGCCTCCTCGCCTCCGCCGGGATCATCGGCATCATCGCCGGTGTCGCGGCCCAGTCGAGCCTCGCCAACCTGTTCGCCGGCATCCAGCTCGCCTTCTCGGACGCCATCCGGATCGACGACGTCGTGGTCGTGGAGGAGCAGTGGGGCACGATCGAGGAGATCACCCTCACCTACGTCGTGGTGCACGTCTGGGACGACCGGCGGCTGGTGCTGCCGTCGACCTACTTCACGACCAAGCCGTTCGAGAACTGGACCCGGCAGCACAGCGAACTGCTCGGTTCCGTCGAGTTCGACCTCGACTGGCGCGTCTCCACCGGCGGGATGCGCGCCGAGCTCAACCGCATCCTCGCCACCACCGACCTGTGGGACCACCGCACCGGCATCCTGCAGGTCACCGACGCGGTCGGCGGCTGGGTGCGGGTGCGCGTGCTGGTCACGGCCAAGGATGCGCCGACGCTGTTCGACCTCCGCTGCCTGGTGCGCGAGCGCCTGATCGACTGGATGCAGCGCTACTCGCCCGTGTCGTTGCCGCGTCAGCGCGTGGAGCTCACCGAGGAGCCGGAGCAGACGGAACGCCCGCCGCGTGCCCGCAGCGAGGAGGAGGGTCGGCTCTTCAGTGGGACGCCCGAGAACGAGCAGCGCGCGCAGCAGTTCACCGACGCCATCCCGATCATCCGGGACGTGGACGGCCAGCCGGTCGCGGTCGACCCGGACGACCTGCCGGACGCTGCGGACACCGGGGCGGCCACCATCCCGCCCGCAGACAATGAGAACCGATGACCGATGGTCTCGACGACGCCCACCATCCCGCCCACAGACAAGGAAAACCGATGACCGACCGGCCCGACGACGCCCACACCCGGCCGGACGGCGCGGACGACGCCACGGTGGAGGCGCTCGGCAGCCTCTCCGAAGCGCTCGAGGTGATGGAGCACGCCCGCGGCCTGCTGTACGGCTTCCACCGGCTGACAGGCAAGGCGGACTTCACGCTGGGGGAGGCGGCGGGGAAGCTGCGCGACGCCGGTCACACCGAGCTGGCCGACCGGATCGAGCGGGAGCTGGTCGGGCGGAATGTGATCGAAGGGCGCTGGACGTTCCAGATCGTGGAGGACTTCGACGACGGCTATTACGCCCTCTTCCGGGAGCTGGAACGGGAGGCCCGCGAGCGGCTCGCCGGCGGACGCCGCCACCTGTTCGAGGCGGAGCTCAAGGAGCAGCGGCGGACGCACGGGGAGCCGGGGCACGAGGCGCGGCCGACCTCCTAGTGGAGTGCGTCGGGGATTCGGCCTCCGTTCGTTCGAATCTCCGCCGTCAGGCGGCCCAGACGGAGATTCGAACGTTCGAGCGCTGATGAGGGAGGTTTCGGGCGCGGGCGGCTAATTCAGGGACTCGGCCGCCGCGACGATCATCCCGACGGCGACATCCGGTGCCGAGAGCATCGAGACGTGGCTGGACGGGGTCTCGACGATGGTGGCGTCCGCCCGCTCGGCCATCCTGCGCTGCAGCGCGGGCGGGATGACGCGGTCCTCGGTGCCGACGACCGCCCAGACGGGAAGGCTCTGCCAGGCGCCCGGACCGGCCGGGGCGGTGTTGGCCGCGAGGGAGATCGGGCGCTGACCCGCCGCGATCTGGTCGCGCGCCTCCTCCTCGAGGTCCTGCGCGAAGAACCGGTGCACGGTCGACGGCTTCAGGTAGGCGTCGGCGTTGCCCTCCTCGGCGCCGGGGAAGCCCACGATGTCGAGCACGGTCGTCGGGTCGGGCACGTCGAGCGCCGACCCGGAGCCGCCGAGCAGGCCGAAGACGGTCTCGCCCTCGTCGGGCAGGAAGGCGTCGATGTAGACGAGGGCGCGTACGTCGCCGCCGTTCAGGCCGGCGGCGCTGATGACCGCTCCGCCGTAGGAGTGGCCGACGAGCACGACCGGTCCTTCGGTGCGCTGGGCGACGAACGAGGCGACATAGGCGCCGTCGCCGGCCGCGCCGCGCAGCAGGTTCGGTGGGGCGAGCACGGTGAACCCGCGGTCGCGCAGGTCGGTGATGACGGGATTCCAGCTGGACGCGTCGGCCCAGGCTCCGTGGACGAGGACGATGGTGGGCAAAGCCATGGTGTTCCTGCTCTTTCGCTCGGTGCTGTGAACGGTGCGGGCTCTCGGAACGGCGCCAGGCTAGGGCAGGCGCGTCGCGCGCGTCTACCCCGTCGTTGCCGCTGCCGTCGTGGCTTGCGTCGGGGATTCGGTCTCGGTTCGTTCGAATCTCCGCCGTTGGGCGGCCCAGACGGAGATTCGAACGTTCGAGCGCTGGTGTACACAGGCGACGCGCGCGGCGGGCTTTCCACAGATTCCGGGATCCGGCCCGACGCGCGTCTCCGTGCCGGGAGGGTGGACCCATGATCGACGAACGAACCCTTCATCGCCTCGGCGGAATCGCCTCCACCCTCCAGCTCCGCGCCACGGGCGCCACCTCCGAAGAGCTGACCGCAGCCGTCCGGGCCGGGCGACTGCGCCGCCTGCGCCGGGGCGTCTACGCGCTGCCGGACGCGCCGGCCCCGGCGGTCTCCGCCGTGCTGGCGCGAGGACGCCTCTCGTGCGTCTCCGCAGCGCACACCTACGGGCTCTGGGGCGGGACCGATCCGCGGCTGCATCTGCAATTCCCGGGGCACGCCAGGGCCGGTCCGGTGCAGGGCCCGCACGTGCGTCATTGGCTGCCCACGGAGCACTCGCAGGAGGTCTGGAGGGTGACGGTGGCCGACTGCCTCCGGTCGGTGGCGCGCTGCGCCGACGCGGAGACAGCGGTCGCGGTCTTCGACACCGCGCTGACCGCCGGACTGGTGACCCTCCGGGAGCTTCGCGCGGTACTCTCCGGCCAGCCCGTCAACGTGAGGCGGCGGTGGATGCTGGCGCGGCCGGGGTCCGACTCGGGCGTCGAGTCGATCGTGCGTCAGCGGCTGCAGGCCCGCGGTCATGTCGTGGAGCAGCAGGTGCACGTCGCCGGGGTCGGGCGGGTGGACATGCGGATCGACGGGGAGCTGTTCCTGGAGATCGACGGGTTCGCGTTCCACCGCGACAGGGAAGCCTTCGAGCGGGATCGGGTGCGGGATGCCCGGCTCGCCGCGCGCGGATCGCCGCGCCTGCGCGTGTCGGCGGCCCAGGTGACGGATGACTGGCCGGCGGTGGTCGACGCTGTGGACCGCGTGCTCGCGCACTCGGCGAACTCACAGGAACGAAGGGACCAACAAGGCGGTCCGGGGTGTTTCATCCACTGACGGCGTCGCAGCCAGCGCGCCGCACGAGGAGGAAACGTGACACAGGACTACCGCAAGGACCCGGAGGCCGTCTCCCGGCTGACGCCGCAGCAGTACGCGGTGACGCAGGAGGCCGCCACCGAGCCGGCGTTCCGCAACAAGTTCTGGAACAACCACGACGAGGGGCTGTACGTCGACATCGTGTCGGGGGAGCCGCTCTTCGCGTCGGTGAACAAGTACGACAGCCGGTCGGGCTGGCCGAGCTTCACCGTGCCGGTGGAGCCGGGCAACATCGTCGAGAAGGTCGACCGCACGTACGGGATGGTGCGCACCGAGGTGCGATCCGCCCACGGCGACAGCCACCTGGGGCACCTGTTCGACGACGGGCCCGCGGAGGCCGGCGGCCTCCGCTACTGCATCAACTCGGCGGCCCTCCGCTTCGTCCCGCTCTCCGAGCTCGACGAGGCCGGCTACGGCCGGTACCGCACGATCTTCGACAAGTAAGGAGCACGACAATGACAGAGAAGGCCATCCTCGCCGGGGGCTGCTTCTGGGGCATGCAGGACCTCATCCGCAAGCTGCCGGGCGTCACCAGCACGCGCGTCGGCTACACCGGCGGTGACGTCCCCAACGCCACCTACCGCAACCACGGGACGCACGCCGAGGCGATCGAGATCGAGTACGACCCCGAGCGCACCAGCTACCGCGACCTGCTGGAGTTCTTCTTCCAGATCCACGACCCGTCGACCAAGAACCGGCAGGGCAACGACATCGGCACCAGCTACCGCTCCGCGATCTTCTACGAGGACGACGAGCAGCGCCGGATCGCCGAGGACACCATCGCCGATGTCGACGCGTCCGGCCTCTGGCCGGGCAAGGTCGTCACCGAGGTGAGTCAGGCGGGCCCGTTCTGGGAGGCGGAGCCCGAGCACCAGGACTACCTGGAGCGCATCCCGTGGGGCTACACCTGCCACTTCGTGCGGCCAGGCTGGAAGCTCCCGAAGCGCGAGTCCGCCGCGAGCTAGGCGGCGGTCCGCTCCAGCAGGACGGCCACTTCCAGGTGGCCGGTCTGCGGGAACATGTCGAGGACGCGACCGGTCCGGATGCGGTACGACGGCATCCGGGCCAGGTCGTGGGCGAGGCTCTTCGGGTTGCAGCTGGAGTAGACGACCGACGGAACGCCGGAGTCTTCGAGCCAGTCAGCGAGCTCCGCGCCGATGCCACGGCGCGGCGGGTTCACGATCACCAGCTCCGGTGCCGTCTTGGCGTCGCGGGCGAAGGCGGTGGCGTCCCCGGCGCGGAAGGCGACGTGCGGGAGCCCGGCCGCGGAGGCGGTCGCCCGCGCGCTCCGCACCGCTTCCCGGCTGGTCTCCACACCGACGACGCGGCGGCCGGTGGCCGCGACGTTGAGCGCGAAGCCGCCGACGCCGCAGTACAGGTCCCAGACGCTGGCGGGCGAGACGGCGTCCACCCACTCCGCCACCTGGGCGTAGAGGGACTCCGCCACGGCGGTGTTGGTCTGGAAGAACGACTGCGGACGCAGCCGCAGCGGCACAGCTCCCACCCGCATCACGAGCGAAGAGTCCGGCGTCAGGACGACCTCCCGGTCGCCCTCCACCACGGCCTTGTGCTCCGGCTGGATGTTCGCCGTCACCACGCGGGCGGACGGCAGCGCGGCGCGCAGCTCCGGCAACCGGGCGCGGATGCGGGCGACGACGTCCTCCGACCGCACGACGAAACGGACCATCAACTCGTCGTCGGGGGAGAGGGTGACCAGCACGTACTTGAGGTCGCCGCGGCGCTCCGGGACGCTGTATGGCGCGAGCCGCGTGCGCGTCACGAAGTCGGCGATGACCGGGAGGGCGGCGCGGATGCCGGGGGCGCAGATCCCGCACTCGCTCAGGTCCACCCCGCGGCCGTTCTCGTCGAGGATGCCGATCGTCGGCGCGTCCACGCTGCCGCCGATCACCATCTTCGCCTTGTTGCGGTAGCCGGACTCCGCACTCGCCACCGGCGGCAGCCACTCCGCGTCGCCGAAGGCGGCGAGGAGGTCGCGCGCGTGCACGTCCTTGTCGGCCAGCTGCGCGGCGTACGGCACGCCCATCAGGGTGCACGAACGGCACACGCCGGCGTCGAAGTACGAGCAGTCCATCCCGCGCACGATTCTACGTGCCATCGGCCGGGAGCGGGCCGCGCCCGAACGAGCGCACTCGCTCCTGGGCGCGCGCCCGCCGCTCGGTGCCCGCTCCTCGGTGCCCGCTCCTCGGTGCCCGCTCCTCCGTACCCGCCCGCGCCTCAGTGCCCGTTAGTCCCTCAGTGCCCGCTCCTCGGTGCCCGCTCCTCAGTGAGCGACGACCCCCTCCTGCGCCACGACCTCGAAGGGAGCCACCAGCAGCGACGCCTCCCGCGACGACGGTCCGACCAGCAGCTCGAACCCGCCGGGCTCGACCAGCCGCGTCCCCGCGGCATCGACGATCGTGCAGTCCGAGACCGGAAGCGCGATCCGCACGCGGGCCGACTCGCCAGGCAGAAGCTCCACCTGGCGGTACGCCTTCAGCTCCCGGTCCGTCCAGCTGACGCTGGTGACCGTGTCCCGCACGTACACCTGCACGGTCTCACGCACCGGACGCTCGCCCGTGTTCCGCACCGTCACCTCGGCGACGATCTCGTCGCCGAGACCGAGCGTCGTGCGCTCCAGTGCGAGGTCCGCATACTCCACGGTGGTGTACGACAGGCCGTCGCCGAACGCCCAGGCCGGCTGCTGGGTGAGGTCCGCGTAACGGTCGCCGTGCTGCCCGCGCAGCTGGTTGTAGTACGTCGGCTGCTGACCGGCGTGGCGGGCGAACGAGATCGGGAGACGTCCAGACGGCTCCACCCGTCCGGCGAGGATCTCGGCGATCGCCGTGCCGCCGCGCATGCCGGGGCTCGCCACCCACAGCACAGCGGCAGCGCGGGCGACCGACGGCGGCAGCACGAGCGGCTTGGAGGCCATCACGACGACCACCACCGGCTTGCCCGTCTCGATCACCGCGTCGAGCAGCGCGTTCTGGCCGCCGATGAGCTCCAGCGTCGCGGTGGAGCGGCCCTCTCCGACGAGCTCGATCCGGTCGCCCACGACCGCGACGACGACATCCGACGCCTCCGCCGCGGCCACGGCCTCGTCGAGCAGTCGCCGATCGGGCGGCGACGGGACCACCACCGGCGGTCGCGGCTGGCCGTCCGGGAAAGTCGTACCGCGCGGGTCGTCCTCGAGCGTGAGGATGTCCGCCCCGCGGGCGTGCCGCACCTCCCACCCCGGCAGCGCGCGCAGCCCGTCGAGCACGGTCTCGATCATCTCCCGCGGCTGGCCGTCCAGCCAGCCCGCCTGGCCGGAGCCGCCGGCCCAGTCGCCCAACTGCGTCTGCGCGTCGTCGGCGAGCGGCCCGACCAGGGCCACTCGCACCGACGACGACGTCAGGGGCAGCGTCCCGTCGTTCTCCAGCAGCACGATCGTCCGCCGCGCCACCTCCAAGTTCAGCGAAGCGTGCTCCGCGCTCCCGACCACCGCGTCCAGCTCGGGCGACGGCAGCCGCGGGTCCTCGAACAGCCCGAGGTCGAACTTGAGTGTAAGGATGCGCGCGACGGCGGCGTCGAAGGCGCCCTCGTCGAGGAGGCCCTGCTCGACCGCCTCCAGCGCCCCCTCGTAGAACCCGGGCGTCGTCATCACCATGTCGTTGCCGGCCCTCACGGCGGCGGCTGCGGCGTGCGCGTAGTCGGGCTGCACCCGCTGCTCCCAGACCATGCGGCCGACGTTGTCCCAGTCGGTGATGAGCGTCCCGGTGTAGCCCCACTCGCCGCGCAGCACGTCGCTGAGCAGCCAGTCGTTCACCGTGATCGGCACCCCGTCGGTGCTCTGGTAGCCGAGCATGAACGTGCGGCAGCCCTCGCGGGCGACCCGCTCGAACGGCGGCAGGAACCAGCTGCGCAGCTTCCGCGGCGACAGGTCGGCCTCGCTCGCGTCCCGTCCGCCCTGCGTCTCCGAGTACCCGGCGAAGTGCTTCGCCGTGGCGAGGATCGCGGTCGGGTCGTCGAGGCCGCTGCCCTGGTAACCGCGGACCATGGCGCTCGCCAGCTCCCCGATGAGGAACGGGTCCTCGCCGAAGGTCTCGCCGACGCGGCCCCAGCGCAGGTCGCGCGCGATGCAGAGCACGGGGGAGAAGGTCCAGTGCACTCCCGTCACGGCCACCTCTTCGGCGCTCGCGCGGGCGACGCGCTCGATCAGCTCCGCATCCCATGTCGCCGCCATCCCCAGCTGGGTGGGGAAGATCGTGGCGCCGGGCCAGAACGAGTGGCCGTGGATGCAGTCCTCGCCGACCAGCAGCGGGATGCGCAGCCGGGTCTGGGCGGTGAGCCGGTTCGCCTCCAGGATGCGCTCGGGGGAGGTGTGCAGGATCGAGCCGACGTGACGCCGCAGGATGTGGTCCTGCAGGTCGTCGCGGGCGTCCAGCTGGAGCATCTGCCCCACCTTCTCCTCCACGGTCATGCGGGCGAGGAGGTCGCGGACACGCTCGGCGGTCGGCAGGGACGGGTCCCGGTAGGGGAGCGCCTCGCCGTCGGGCGAGGCACTCGTGGACGGCAGGGTCGTTGTCATGCGGTGGTGCTCTCCGGTGCTGATCCGGCCGGACCGGCCGTAGTGGGTTCTGTGCGGACCTGGGTGACGGCCGCGTTGACGTTCATGCCCTTGCGCTTCATCGCCCGTGCGCGCTCTCCCGCGGACCGCAGACGCGGGTTGACGTACTCGTCGATGCCGAAGTTGATCAGCGCGAGCGCCACGCCGAGCAGCGCGATGCACAGGCCGGCGGGGACGTACCACCACCAGTAGTCGGGGAAGGCGTTGTTCTGCTGCGCCCAGAACAGGATGGTGCCCCAGTTCAGGTTCGACACCGGGATGACGCCGATGAACGCGAGCGTGGTGAGCCCGAGGACGGCGGCCGTCATGGTGCCGACGAAGCTCGACGCGATGATCGCCATGAGGTTCGGCAGCATCTCCACCAGGATGATGCGGTGCAGCGGCTCGCCGTTCGCCCGTGCCGCCTGGATGAAGTCGCGGTTGCGCAGCGACATGGTCTGAGCGCGCAGCACGCGGGCGCCCCACGCCCACCCGGTGAGCCCGAGCACGGCGGCGATGAGCGGCAGCGGCGGGTCGTCGAACTGGGACGCGACGATGATCATCAGCGGGAGGCCCGGGATGACCAGGAAGACGTTCGACAGCGCCGACAGCGACTCGCTCTTCCAGCCGCGCAGGTAGCCGGCGGTCACTCCGACGACGATGGCGACGATGGTTGCCATGATCGTCGCGAGGAACCCGACGACGAGCACCCCGCGGGTGCCGTAGACGAGCTGGCTGAAGACGTCCTGCCCGATGTGGGTGGTGCCGAGCAGGTGCTGGAACGACGGCGGCTGCAGCGTCTGATCGAGGTGCTGGGCGTTCGGGTCGTATGGCGCGATCCAGGGCGCGAAGATCGCGACGAGCACGAAGACGCCCAGGATGATGAGCCCGGTGGCCGACTTGCGGTTGCCGAACATGGCGAGGGACGCCTTCAGCTGCGACCAGAAGGTCGCCTTGGCGGGCGGGCGCGGGCCGACGGCGAGGACGAAGGCGGTCTCGGGGCTTCCGACGCCCGCGGGCTGGGCGAGGGTGTCCGACTCTTCGGCGGGGGTTCTCATGGTTCAGGCCTCCGTCTGACGGGTGCGGGGATCGAGGACGGCGTAGGCGATGTCCGCGACGATGTTCGCCACGAGCACGGCCAGCACCAGGACGAGGAAGATGCCCTGCATCAGCGCGTAGTCCTTGGCGTTGGTGGCGTTGAGCAGCAGCAAGCCGATCCCGGGATAGGAGAAGACCATCTCCATCACGATCGTGCCGCTGACGATGAAGCCGAGCGCGAGCGCGAAGCTCTGGATCTGCGGGAGCACGGCGTTGCGTGCGGCGTAGCGCCACAGCACCCGGCGGTCGGGCATGCCCTTCGCCTGCGCGACGGTGATGTAGTCCTCGTCGAGCACGGTGAGCATCATGTTTCGCATGCCGAGCACCCAGCCGCCGAGCGAGACGACCACGATGGTCAGCATCGGCAGCATGGCGTGGGAGACCACCTGGCCGATGAAGTCCCCGTTCCAGCCGGGTTCCACGCCGAGCTCGTACGCGTGCCCGGCGGGGAACCAGCCGAGCGTGGTGGAGAAGACGGCGATGAAGATGAGCCCGAGCCAGAAGTAGGGAACGGTCCCGAGGAACGTCGTGACCGGCACGAGCACGTCGAGCCGTCCGCCGCGCCGCCAGCCGATCACGGCGCCGAGGGAGGTGCCGATCAGGAACGAGACCACCGTGGCGAAGCCGACGAGGCCGAGGGTCCACGGGAGGGCGGAGGCGATCGCGTCGCCGACAGGCGCCATGCCGGTGGAGATGGAGACGCCGAGGTTGCCGTGCAGCAGCATGTTCCAGTAGTCGAGGTACTGCTGCCAGAGCGGCACCGAGTGGTCGAGGCCGAAGAGCAGCCGGAGGGCCTTCTCCGCGTCCGGGGTCAGCTGGCCCTGGCTGCGCGCCATGTAGGCGTCGACCGCGTCGCCCTTCATCAGGCGGGGCAGGAAGAAGTTGATGGTGATCGCGGCCCACAGCGTGAACGCGTAGAACGCGACCCTTCCGCCGATGAACCGCCAGGGGACGCGGACGCCGCGACGCTCCGCCCGGGTCGCCGTCGTGCCGACGAGCGTCGGATCGTTCGGCTGCTCGCCGGGTGTCGGGCCGGTCGTGGTCCGGCCTGTTGTCGTGTCGGCGCTCACAGTGCACCTCCTGCGGTCTGCGGCGCACCGGCCGGCTGGGCGGCCCGGGCGCCGAAGTGCTTCTCTGGGTCGGGGGACGCGGCGCGCAGCTCGCGCGTGTACGGGTCCTGGGGGCGCAGGATGACGTCGTCGGCGGTGCCGTGCTCGACGATCCTGCCCTGGTTCAGCACGATGATCTCGTCGCTGAAGTGCCGGGCCGTGGCCAGGTCGTGCGTGATGTAGAGCACTCCGAGGCCCTCCTCGCGCTGCAGGTCGGCGAGCAGGTTGAGCACGCCGAGGCGGATGGACACGTCCAGCATCGACACCGGCTCGTCGGCCACCAGCAGGGCGGGACGTGAGGCGAGCGCCCGGGCGATGGCGACGCGCTGCCGCTGGCCGCCGGAGAGCTCGTGCGGCCGCCGGTCGATGACGGCGTCGGCGTCGAGCCGGACGCGGTGCAGCAGCCGTCGCACCTCGTCGTCGACCTCGGCGCGCGGCACGACGTGGTCGAGCCGGAGCGGTCGCTCGATGTGGTGACGGATCGAGTGCGACGGGTTGAGGGAGGCGAACGGGTCCTGGAAGACCATCCGCAGCTGCTGCCGGTACTTCCGCAGCGCCTTCCCCGAGCGCGGGATGGGGGAGCCGTCGAGCAGCACCTCGCCGCGGGTGGGGGTCTCCAGCTGGGTGAGGATCTTCGCGATCGTCGACTTGCCGCTGCCGGACTGCCCGACGAGACCGATGGTCTGGCGCGGCCCGAGCGTGAAGCTGACGTCGTCGAGGGCCGTGAGCTGGCCGGCCCCGCGGACGTTGTAGATCTTGGTGACGTTCCTGAATTCGAGCGTGGTCATCGGACGACCACTCCTCTCTCTCCGGTCAGCCGCGGGAACGACTCCAGGAGGGTGCGGGTGTACTCGTGCTGCGGCGCGTTCCAGATCCGCTCCGCCGGGGCGAGCTCCACGATCTCGCCCTCGCGCATGATCGCGATCCGGTCGCTGATCTCCAGCAACAGCGGGAGGTCGTGGGTGATGAAGACGACGGAGAACCCGAAGTCGTGCCGCAGCTGAGAGATCTGCTTGAGGATCTCGCGCTGCACGAGCACGTCGAGCGCGGTCGTCGGCTCGTCCATCACCATGAGCTGGGGGCGCAGGGCGAGGGCCATCGCGATCATCACGCGCTGGCGCATCCCGCCGGAGAGCTCGTGCGGGAAGGAGCGGACGCGCTGGCCGCCGACCTTCACGATCTCCAGCAGCTCGATCACCGCCGCCTTGCGCTCGGCGCGGCCCATCTCGGGGCGGTGCACCTGGAACACGTCGTCCAGCTGCGAGCCGATGGTGGCGACGGGGTTGAGGGCGTTCATCGCCCCCTGGAAGACCATGGAGATCTTGTCCCAGCGGAACCGGCGCATCTGCTCCGCGTCGAGTGCGTTGACGTCGATGTCGTCTCCGCCCTGATCGTGGAAGACGACGCTGCCGCTGGTGATCACGGCCGGGGGCTTGAGCAGGCGCTGCACGCCGTAGGCGAGCGTGGTCTTGCCGCAGCCGCTCTCGCCGGCGAGTCCGACGATCTCGCCGCGCTTGATGTCGAGGGTGACGTTCTTGACCGCCGCGACCGGCGGATCCACGTCGTACACGACCGAGAAGTCGCGTACCGAGAGAAGGGTGTCTGTCATGAGGGCATCGCTTTCGTGCTGCACGCGGATCGTCCGGGGCGGGACGCGAGGGCGACTCGCGCCCGCCCCGGACGGGTGGTGGCTGCCTGTTACTTGCCCGCGGGCTTCAGGTTCATCAGCACCTGGACGGCCGACGGCTGGGTCGGGTCCGCGGTGGCGTACTGGTCCTTCTCGCTCGGCCAGCCGGTGAACTTGCGGGTGTTGTACTCGGCCAGCTGCGGGTGCGTGCCGATCGCGATCGCCGGGACGTCGTCCACGAAGATCTTCTGCAGCTTGTTCAGCGCCGCCGTGCGTGCGCTGTCGTCGGACGCCTGCGCGTACTCCTTGAGCAGGGCCGTGGCCTCCGGGTTGCTGTAGCGGCCGAAGTTGTCGGACACCTTGCCGTCGGCGGCCTGGTCGAGGTAGCTCGAGTTCATGACGTCGTCGTAGATGTGCCACGGGTTCGAGCCGGAGCCGGTCCAGTGCAGGGCGGCGTCGAAGTTGCCGGAGGCCATGTTGGCGAACCAGGTGTCCGCATCCGGCGTGGCCACCTTCGCGTCGGCGCCGAGGGTGCTCTTGATCTGCGTGGCCGCCAGCTGGATGCCGGTGACGTAGTCGTTCCAGCCCTGCGGGTCCTGCAGGGTGAACGAGACGGGCGAGCCCTTCGGGTCGATCAGGGCGCCGTCCTTCCAGGTGTAGCCGGCGTCGCTCAGCACCTTCTTGGCGCCGTCGACGTCGATCTTGAACGTCTGGTCCTTGTACTCGGAGGCGATGTACTGGTCACCGGTCGGCTGCGGGATGCCGGTCACGTTGGTGAGCTCGGGGCCGGCGTTGCTGCGGGCCTTCTCTGCGTGCGCCTTGCGGTCGACGACCATGTTGACGGCCTTGCGGAACGCGACATCGTTGAACGGCGCCTTGGTGGTGTTTACCACGATCATGTCGGGGCTCAAGACATTCGCGCCCCAGAACACGTTGTGCTTCGGGTCCTTGTCGACGTAGTTCTTCTGGTAGTCGGTGATGAAGATCTGCGCCCAGTCGGTCTCGCCGCTCTGCAGCGCGCGGAGGAGGCCGGTGTTGTCGTTGTACTCGAGGTACTTGAGCTCCGCCACCGGGACGGTGCCGCCCCAGTAGTCGCTGCGCGACTTGAGCACGACGCCCTGCGAGGAGAAGGTCTTGATCGTGTACGGACCGGTGCCGACGGCCTTGGTGACCGGGTCCTTCGTCGGGTCCGAGATGCTCTTCCACTGGTGCTCGGGGACGATCGGCACCTGGAGCACGTCGCCCTGCTTCACGAACTTCGACTCGCTGAAGGACAGGACCACGTCGTCCCCGTCCTTCTTGACGTCGCTCAGCTTGAGGCCGCCGAGGTCGAGGGCGGGGGTCGTCTTGATGAGGTTGTACGTGTAGACGATGTCGTCGGCGGTGAACGGCTTGCCGTCGCTCCACTTCACGCCCTTGCGCGGGGTGACGGTGAGCTGCGTGTAGTCGGAGTTCCACTCGACCTTCGAGGCGAGCCACGGGGTGGTCTCGTTCTTGCCGACGGGGTTCACCATCGCGAGCGGTTCGTAGAGCATCCGGTCGTAGCCGAGCGACATGCCGGAGCCGGTGCTGATGAACGGGTTGTTGATCTGGGTGGCGAGGATGGCGGAGCCGTCCGGCTTCGCCACGGTGAGCGAGCCGCCGCTCGCGGAGCTTCCCTTCGAGCCGTCGGACGAGCATCCGGTGAGTGCGATCGCGCTCACCGCTGCGACCGCCGATGCCGTGATCAAGAACTTCTTAAGCCTCATTGCTTCTCCTTCGTGGCGGACACATCCGTTGTGCCCTGGTGCTGCGGGCTCTCTGCCGAACCAACTTGCTTACTGGTCAGAAAGCGCGTTGGGAGCGAGGTTACTGGGTGGTAAGCTCGCCCGCAAGCGGCACACCAGGGAGCGTGACGGAATGGCTGTTTCCGGCGGCAGTTCGAGCCCGCGCCCCGAGACGGAGCGCAAGCGCAAGGAGATCCTGCGGGCGGCGATCGAGACCTTCGGCACGAAGGGGTCGGCGAACGGCACGCTCGCGGACATCGCGGAGCAGGTCGGCATCACGCACGCCGGTGTGCTGCACCACTTCGGATCGAAACAGAACCTGCTGCTCGAAGTGCTCGAGTTCCGCGATCAGGACGATGTCGCGCACCTGGCCGACCAGCACATCCCTGGCGGTCCCGCGCTTTTCGGCCATCTCGTGGCGACCGCCCAGCGGAACGCCCTGCGGCCCGGCATCGTGCAGGTGTACACGGTGCTCTCGGCGGAGTCGGTGACCGACGACCACCCGGCCAGGGCCTACTTCGAGGACCGCTACCGGGTGCTCCGCCGAGAGGTCGACGCCGCGTTCCGCGAGCTCTGCGCCCAGGAGGGTGTGGAGGACCCGGTGGCGATCGACAAGGCGTCGGCGTCCATCCTCGCGGTCATGGACGGGCTGCAGCTGCAGTGGCTGCTCGAGCCGACCGCAATCGACCTCGCCAGCGCGAGCGAGTTCGCCATCCAGTCGATCGTCAACGGCGTACTCCACCCCGGCCCCGCCGTCTCCTCCTACCAGCGCGAGGCCTGAGCCGCCCCTCTTCCGCGGCGCCATTCGTCATGAATCGCGGCCGTTCGTGACGAATCGCCGCGATTCGTCACGAATCGCCGCGCCTTCGCAACGCAAAGCCAACGAAAACCACACGATTCGCATGTTGTTTTGGGTGGGAATGTGTTGTAACGTGTTCGAAACCAAAGGAGGCCACCGCGTGTATGCAACGGAGCGTCAGGCACTGATCGAGCGACTGCTCGGCGATGAAGGCCGGGTCGCGGTCGTCGAACTCTCCGAGCGGTTCGGCGTCACCACCGAGACGGTACGGCGCGACCTCGACGCCCTCGAACAGGCGGGCGCGCTGCGGCGCGTGCACGGCGGAGCCGTGGCCCTGGGGCGCAGCAGCATGGCCGAGGCCTCCGTCCTCGAGCGCACAGCGCTCAACGCAGACACCAAGCAGCGGATCGCCGCGCGGGCTCTCGACGCCCTCGGCGACGGGTTCCGCGGTTCGCTCTACTTCGACGCGGGCACCACCACCGCCGCGGTGGCCGGTCTCCTCCCGGCGCGGCTGGAGGCGACCCTCGGCGACGCGGAGGTGGTCACCCACTCGATCACGCTCGCCCCGGCACTCGCCGGCGCCGAGCGCGTCGGGCTCACCGTCGTCGGCGGCCGCGTCCGCGGGGTCACCGCGGCGGCCGTCGGCGCCGCCGCCGTCCGCTCGATCCAGTCCCTGCGGCCGGACATCGTGTTCGTCGGGGCCAACGGCGTCTCGGCCGGCTTCGGACTGAGCACCCCCGACCCGGAGGAGGCCGCCGTCAAGGAGGCCATCGTCCGCGCCGCCCGCCGCGTGGTGCTGGTCGCCGACGCCAGCAAGTTCGGCCAGGAGTCCCTCGTCGCCTTCGCCGGCCTGGACGCCCTCGACGTGCTGGTCACCGACCGCGCACCCGGCGGCGAGCTCGCCGATGCGCTCGCCTCGGCCGGTGTGGAGGTGTGGACCGCATGATCGTCACGCTCACCGCCAACCCGTCCCTGGATCGCACGGTCACCCTCACCGGGCCGCTCCGTGCGGGCGAAGTGCAGTCGGCCGCGGCGTCGCGCGAGGACGCGGGCGGCAAGGGCATCAACGTGGCGCGCGTCGTGACCGCGGCAGGCGTCCCGGCGGTCGCCGTGCTCCCGCTCGCCGCCGACGACCCCTTCGGCATCGTGCTCAACTCGGCCGGTCTCGCCACCCGGCGCGTCGGCATCAAAGGCCACGCGCGGGCGAACCTCACGATCACCGACCCGGCGGGCGTGACCACCAAGCTCAACCTGCCGGGCGCTGTGCTCGATCCGGCCGAGGCGTCCGCGCTGGTGGATGCGGTCGTCGAGGCCAGCGCCGGCGCGCGCTGGCTCGTGCTGGCCGGCTCGCTCCCGCCCGGGGCGGGCGACGACTTCTACGTGACGGTGATCCGCGCGGTCCGCAGCCGCTGGGGGAGCGATGCGCCCAAGATCGCCGTCGACACCTCGGGGGAGGCGCTGCGCGCGGCCGTCTTCGAGGCTCACCCCGATCTCATCAAGCCCAACGAGGACGAGCTCGCCGAGCTCGCCGGCGTCCCGCTGGATGCCGCCGACCTCCCGCAGGCGGTGCTCGCCGTCGCACGGACGCTCGCACCGGAGCACGTGGGAGCCGCCCTCGTTACGCTCGGCGCGCTCGGCTCCGTGCTCGTCACGGCCGACGGCGGCTACGTCGCCGAGGCCCCGCGCATCCGGGTGAGGAGCACCGTCGGCGCGGGCGACAGCGCTCTCGCCGGCTACCTCCTCGCCGAATCCGTCTCGGCCCCCGAGGCCGAGCGGCTCGTCACCGCCGTCCGTTACGGCTCCGCCGCCGCGTCACTGCCCGGCACACAGGCGCCGCGCGCGGCCGATCTCCCTACCGACGACATCCCCGTCGCCGCTCTCCACCTCTGAACTCCCACCGAAAGACCCTGGAGGAACCGTGTCACCGAAGACCATCACCCCCGACCTCGTCGGCCTCGACATCGGCGCCGGCGCCGACAAGAGCGACATCATCCGCGCCCTCGCCGCCCGCGTCGCCGCGCAGGGCCGCGCGACCGACGCCGAGGCGCTGTTCGAGGACGCCTGGGCGCGCGAGCAGAAGGACGAGACCGGCCTGCCCGGCGGCATCGCCATCCCGCACGCCAAGAGCCCGGCCGTCACCGTGCCGTCGCTCGCGTTCGCGCGGCTGAAGCCCGGCGTCGACTTCGGCGCGCCGGACGGCCCCGCGGATCTCGTGTTCCTCATCGCGGCGCCGGACGACGCAGCAGAAGCGCACCTCGCTGTGCTCTCGAAGCTCGCCCGCAGCCTGATGCTCGACGAGTTCACCGCAGGCCTGCGCGCGGCGACCACCCCGGAGGAGGTCGTCGCCCTGGTCGACCAGGCGATCGGCGAGGGGGACGCGGCCGCCACGACCCCGGCCGAATCCGCAGCACCCGCAGAGCCCGCTCCCGCAGCGGCCGGGAACGGCTCCACCCCGGAGTCCCTGCTGATCGACGGCCGCCCGGCCAGGATCGTCGCCGTCACCTCCTGCGCCACCGGGATCGCGCACACCTTCATGGCCGCGGACGCGCTCACGAAGGCCGGGAAGGACTCCGGGATCGACCTGGTCGTCGAGCCGCAGGGCTCCAGCGGCTACCAGGCGCTGCCGCAGAGCGTGATCGACGCGGCCGACGCGGTCATCTTCGCCAACGACGTCGACGTCCGCGAGGAGGCCCGTTTCCGCGGCAAGCCGGTCGTGCGCTCCACGGTCAAGCGCGGCATCGAGCAGCCCGACCGCCTGATCGCGGACGCCGTGGCCGCCGCGCGAGACCCGCAGGGCGCCCGCGTCACGGCGACCGGGTCGGGCTCGGCCGCGTCCGGCCAGCAGCAGCTCTCCTGGGGACGCAACCTCCAGCGCATCCTGCTCACCGGCGTCAGCTACATGATCCCGTTCGTCGCCGGCGGCGGCCTGCTGATCGCGATCAGCTTCCTGCCGTTCCTCGGCGGGTACGGGATCGCGCTGGCCCACGGCAGCTCCGGCGTCAACAACGCCGTCTACACCCTCCAGCACTACGCCATCTGGGACCTCCCGCCGCAGGGCCTCGGCTACTACCTCGGCGCCATCGCGTTCGAGATCGGGAGCGTGAGCCTCGGCTTCCTGGTGCCCGCGCTGTCCGGCTATATCGCCTTCGCCATCGCCGACCGGCCGGGCATCGCCCCCGGCTTCGTCGCCGGCGCGATCGCCGTGTTCATGAACGCCGGCTTCCTCGGCGGTCTGATCGGCGGTCTGCTGGCCGGCTTCGCCGCCTGGCTGATCGGACGTCCCGCGGTTCCGCGCTGGCTGCGCGGCCTGATGCCGGTGGTGATCATCCCGCTCGGCGCCTCGATCATCGCGTCGGGGTTGATGCTGCTCATCCTCGGCGCGCCCATCGCCTGGCTGATGGCGCAGCTGACCGCGTTCCTCAACGGCCTCACCGGCGCCGGCGCGATCGCGCTCGGCATCATCCTCGGCCTCATGATGACCTTCGACCTGGGCGGACCCGTCAACAAGGTGGCGTACGCGTTCGCGGTGGCCGGCCTGGCCGCGCAGACGCCGGCGAGCTTCCAGATCATGGCGACCGTCATGATCGCCGGAATGGTGCCGCCGCTCGGCATGGCGCTCGCCTCGACCGTGCTCTACCGCCGTGGCTTCACCCAGGTGGAGCGGGAGAACGGCGCGGCCGCCTGGCTGCTGGGCGCGTCGTTCATCTCCGAGGGCGCCATCCCGTTCGCCGCGGCCGACCCGCTGCGCGTGATCCCCGCGAACCTCGCGGGCGGAGCCGTGGCCGGCGCCCTCGCCATGGCCTTCGGCGTCGAGTCGCGCGCCCCTCACGGCGGCATCTTCGTCTTCTTCGCCATCGACCCGATTTGGGGCTTCCTGCTCGCGCTCGTCGCCGGCACCGTGGTCACCGCGTTCGTCGTCGTCGGCCTGAAGCGCTTCGCCGCTCCGCGACGGGCCGCAGCGATCGCCGAGGAGGACGCCGTGGACGAGCGTGTCGAGGCCGCCGTCGTCTGACGGCCCGCCGCACCCCGACCCGATACCCCGACCACCCGAGGAGAGAACCATGTCAGAACGTCACGCCACCGTCGCCAGCGCCTCCGGCCTGCACGCGCGCCCCGCCAAGCTGTTCGTGCAGGCGGTGCAGGAGAAGGCCATCCCGGTCACGATCGCCGTCGGCGACGGCCCGCAGCTGAACGCTGCCAGCATCCTGTCGCTGATGGGCCTCGCCGCGAGCAAGGGCACGGTCGTCACGCTGCGCTCGGAGGCGCCGGACGCGGACGCAGCGCTCGACGACCTGGCGGCCCTGCTGGAGACGGATCTCGACGCGGTCGAGTGAAAGGGTGCCCCCAGTAGGATTTGAACCTACGGCCTTCTGCTCCGGAGGCAGACGCTCTATCCCCTGAGCTATGGGGGCCAGGGTGCTCCCAGGCTAGCATCCCGCGGGCAGCGCCCGTGACATCGACGGTCAGGAGGAGGGGACGTTCTCCAGCACGTTCCCCATCAGCTGCGCGACATCGCCCGGCTCCTGGAACGTGGTCGAATCGGCCACGATCCAGTAGCCGGCGCGGAAGATCTGCGCCTGGCCGGACGTGCCCGGCGCGAAGTAGCCCTCGACCTGCGGCGGGACGCCGTAGGTGGGCACCGGGTGCGACGAGGTGATCGCGGCGTTCTTCAGGCCCTCGAGCTGGCTCGCCGGCGGCTTGGCCACGGCGACCTCGATGACGTCGCCGCTGGTCTGGTTCTTCCAGGCGCACGCGACGCCCTTCCAATCGGCGATCTTCTTCTCCAGCGACCCGGCCTTCGGCTCGTAACCGGGGTCGTCGCCGAAGTTCGGGTTGAACGCGGAGAGCTGGTCCGGCGTGAGGACCTGCTGACAGGCGAGTCCGACGGGGGTGGGCGGGTCGGTCGGAGTGGCGGTGGGGGTCGGGGTCGCCGCCGTCGTGTTCTTGCCCGTCGCTGCGGCCGTCGGCGACCCGGCCGGCTTGGCAGCGGGCGCGCAGCCGGACAGCGCGGCGGAGGAGGCGATCCCGACCGCGACGGCGGCGGCCAGGAGCAGGGTGCGGCGGGGGGCGATCGACATTGCGGGATCCATCTCTCTACTCGGCGCACGGCGCGCGCGAGCACGCGTCGCGACGACCCTATCAACCGCGCGTGGCCGCACCGCCCGGCAAGCACTCAGGCGCCCGGTAGAATCGATCCTCATGACTCCCGCTGACCTCTCCGCCGCCCTTCTCGACATCGTGACGACGGTGGTCGAGCGGCAACGAGAGGCCGGCGCCGACATCCCGGAGTTGTCGCTCACCGCGGCCGACGTGCCGCTGGAGCGGCCGAAGAACCGCGACCACGGCGACTGGGCCTCGAACGTCGCGATGCGCCTGGCCAAGAAGGTCGGCGCCAACCCCCGCGAGCTGGCGGAGGAGATCGCCGCCGCCGCCGAGGGCATCGACGGCGTGGCCTCGGCCGAGGTGGCCGGTCCCGGCTTCATCAACTTCCGGCTGGAGGCCGCGGCCGCCGGTCAGCTCGCCAAGACGATCGTGGAGGCCGGCGACGGCTACGGCCGCGGTCACGCCTACGACGGGCTCAGCGTCAACCTCGAGTTCGTCTCCGCCAACCCGACCGGCCCGGTCCACATGGGCGGCGCCCGCTGGGCCGCGGTGGGCGACAGCCTGGCGCGCATCCTGCAGGCCGAGGGCGCCGACGTGACGCGCGAGTACTACTTCAACGACCACGGCTCGCAGATCGACCGCTTCGCCCGCAGCCTCCTCGCCGCGTACCTGGGCGAGCCGACCCCGGAGGACGGCTACGGCGGCGCGTACATCGGCGAGATCGCCGACCGCGTCGTCGCGACGTACGCCGAGAGCCCGGACGGCGGGGACCTCGCGGCACTCCCGCGCGAGCAGCAGCAGGAGGTGTTCCGCTCAATCGGTACGCAGCTGATGTTCGAGGAGATCAAGCAGCGCCTGCACTCGTTCGGCGTCGACTTCGACGTCTACTTCCACGAGGACTCGCTGCACGAGTCGGGCGCCGTGGAGCGCGCCATCGAGCGGTTGCGCGAGCAGGGCCACATCTTCGAGGCCGACGGCGCCATCTGGCTGCGCACGACCACGTTCGGCGACGACCGCGACCGGGTGGTCATCCGCTCCAACGGCGAGCCCGCGTACATCTCCGGCGACCTCGGCTACTACCTCGACAAGCGCGAGCGCGGGTTCGAGCAGAACATCATCATGCTGGGCGCCGACCACCACGGCTACATCGGCCGCATGATGGCGATGGTGGAGGCGTTCGGCGATGTGCCGAACGTCAACCTGCAGATCCTGATCGGTCAGATGGTGAACCTGGTCAAGGACGGCGAGCCCATGCGGATGTCGAAGCGAGCCGGCACCATCGTGACGCTGGACGACCTGGTGGACGCGGTGGGCGTCGACGCGGCGCGCTACTCGCTGGTGCGTTCCTCCACCGACTCCCAGCTCGACATCGACCTCGACCTGCTCGCCAAGCGCAGCAACGAGAACCCCGTGTACTACGTGCAGTACGCGCACGCCCGCACGCGTTCCGTGGCGGCGAACGCCGAGAAGGCCGGCGTCGACCGCAGCGTGTTCGCGCCGGAGCTCCTCACCCATGAGACCGAGTCCGCCCTGCTCGGCGGCCTGCAGGAGTTCCCGCGCGTGGTCGCCCTGGCAGCCGAGCTGCGCGAGCCGCACCGGGTCGCCCGCTACATCGAGGAGCTCGCCGGTCTGTACCACGCCTGGTACGCGGTGCGGGACGGCTCCACGCGGGTCATCCCGCACGGCGACGAGCCTGTGACCGACGTGCACCGCACGCGGCTGTGGCTGAACGACGCGACAGGCCAGGTGATCCGCAACGGCCTCGGCCTCCTCGGGGTCTCTGCCCCTGACCGCATGTAGCCGCCGGACCAACGGACCAGACGAGGGAGGCGACCCGATGAGCGAGAACACGACCCAGGTGCTGCCCGGTGCGGGCGCACCGCAGCGCCGCCGCCGGCCGCGCTGGCTGCGGCTGCTGCTGTGGATCGGCATTCCGGTCGTCGTCATCGTCGTCCTACTCGTGGTCGTCGACTCCGCCGCCCGCGCCTACGCCGAGCAGCGGGTCTCCGACGAGATCGAGAAGAACCTCCCGGCCGACGTCAAAGGCCAGGTGACGACGCACATCGGGGGCTTCTCGGTGCTGCAGCAGTACCTCTCCGGCACTTTCCAGAAGGTGGAGCTCGACGCGCCGAACGTCGTGGCGAACGGAGCTCCGCTCAGCGCCAAGCTCGTCGCGACCGGCGTCCCGACCGACTTCTCGAAGCCCATCTCGCAGGCCACCGGCACGTTGAGCATCGGCCAGGAGTCGCTCAACAAGCTCGTGCAGATCCCCGGCGCGACCGGCGACATCACCCTCGGCGCCGGCACCATCGGGTACGACGGCAGCATCAGCCTGCTCGGGCTGCCCGTCCAGTACACGGTCACGGCCACCCCCGAGGCAGCGGGGGAGCAGGTGCTGCTGAAGCCGGAGAAAGCCAACCTCAAGACCGGCGCGGGCAACGTCAACCTCGACCGGCTGCTACAGGCGCTCACCTCGCAGGGCCCTTTCCCGGTGTGCGCGGCCCAGTACCTCCCGGAGGGCGTGCAGGTCGACGACATCCAGGTGTCGCCGGGGCGCGCGACCGTCCGGCTCACCGCCAGCGACTTCGTGATGAACGAGCAGTTCCTTAAGAGCAAGGGCAGCTGCTCCTAGGGGTGTTGCTCCACGGCTGCTCGCGGATCGACGGGCGTGGCGGGTTGGTGGCGGGCGATTGGCGGCTCTCTGGCGGGTACGTGACGTGGTGTCCACATCGTCTTCTCGGGGACGATGAGTGCATGACCACCACACGGATCTCCGCCCTGCGTCAGCTGCAGGGCTGGACACAAGAGAGACTCGCCGCAGAGAGCGGCGTCGGCATCCGGACGATCCAGCGAATCGAGGCCGGAAGCGAGACGAGTCCGGAGACTCTCTCCCTGATCGCAGAGGCACTCCGCGTCCCCGTCCGCGACCTCTTCACCATCCCCGAGGACGAGAGATCACTCGCCGACGACGACAGCGACGGAACGCGGCTTCGAGACCGCGCGCAGGACTACGAAGCGAACCGAGCGGACCAGCAGCGCCACCGCGATCGGATTCGCGGTGCCTGGGTCTGGCTCTACATCGGAATCGGCGTCATCGTGACGGTCGTCGTCTTGTTCGCCGGCGTTCCATTCTGGCTGCCGATTACCATCGCGTATTGGGCCGGCGGTCTGATCGTTCTGTTGTCGTTGACTGCATTGCTGCTCGAGCCGTGGCTCGATCGCCGCTACCCGCTCTCCCGGACGCGTCGCTAGAGGAGGTGCCCACCCACTGCTGTGCGACGGCGAGGCAGAGGACGGGAACATGCTCCTCGCGTCCGGATGTAACACACGGAAAGCGCCCATCGCTCCCGGATAGACTTCTCCTGTCCTCTCCACCGGCTTCAGGGGCCAATCCGGGTCCGCTCGCCTAGGAGACCCCCACTCGTCACCACCCGTGAGGTTCCCTATGGCCGCTCCGAATCCCCTCGCACCCTCGTGGCTGCGCGAGCCCGACGACGCGAACGCGCTCGTCCCCGGGCTCTGGTCGCGCACCGTCTCGCGCGCCGACGGCGAGCTCGTCGTCGGCGGCGTCCGGGCGGGCGAGCTCGCCGCGCGGTTCGGCACCCCGCTTTACGTCGTCGACGAGGAGCACGCCCGGTCGCGCGCCGTCGAGGTGCGCACCGCCTTCGACCGCGCCTTCGCCGAGATCGGCACGGCCGCGAAGGTCTATTACGCAGGCAAGGCGTTCCTGAGCATCGAGGTCGCAAGGTGGATGGCCGAGGCCGGTCTGCACATCGACGTCTGCAGCGGCGGCGAGCTGGCGGTCGCACTGGCGGCCGGTGTGGACCCCGAGCGGCTCGGCTTCCACGGCAACAACAAGTCGCTCGCCGAGATCGACCAGGCGGTCGGCGCCGGGGTCGGCGCCGTCGTGATCGACAGCCTGCAGGAGATCGACCGCGTCGCCGAGGCGGCCGAGCGGCACGGCGTGCGGCAGAGCGTCCGGCTTCGGGTCAACAGCGGGGTGCACGCGCACACGCACGCATTCCTCGCGACCGCACACGAGGACCAGAAGTTCGGGATCGCGCTGGAGGCCGCCGAGGAGGCGGTCGCGCTGATCCGCTCGCGGCCGTCGCTGGCGTTCCGCGGGCTGCACTGCCACATCGGCTCGCAGATCTTCGGCGCGGACGGCTTCGCCGAGTCGGCCGCGCGCCTGCTCACCCTGCACAAGCGGCTGCTGACCGGGGGAGACGTCCCCGAGCTCAACCTGGGCGGCGGCTTCGGCATCGCCTACACGGCCGCCGACGACCCGGCCCCGATCGAGCTGCTCGCGCGCCGCATAGCGGAGACCGTGGCGGCGGGATGCGAGGAACTCGACATCCCGACGCCGGTCGTCGCCTTCGAGCCGGGCCGGTCGATCATCGGCACCGCCGGGCTCACCCTCTACACGGTCGGCACCACCAAGGACGTGCCGGTCGCCTTCGAGGACGACGGGGAGACGGCGATCCGCCGGTACGTGAGCGTCGACGGCGGGATGAGCGACAACGCCCGGCCGGCCCTGTACGAGGCCGACTACTCCGCCCGCATCGCGAGCCGTGTCTCTCTCGCCCCACCCGCGCTCGTGCGCGTCGCGGGCAAGCACTGCGAGAGCGGCGACATCGTGGTCGACGCCGAGTACCTCCCCGGCGATGTCGAGCCGGGCGACCTGCTCGCCGTGCCCGCGACCGGCGCTTACTGCTGGTCGCTCGCGAGCAACTACAACTATCTGGGGCGGCCGCCCGTGGTCGCCGTCCGCGACGGCGACGCGCGCGTCATCGTCCGCGGAGAGACCATCGAGGACCTCCTCGCCCGCGATGCGGCGTACGACGGGTCCGCAGAATCCGCGTCGAAGGAGCGCAGCCAGGCATGATCGAGTACCGCAACCTCCGCGTCGCCCTCCTCGGGGCCGGCTCCGTCGGCTCGCAGGTGGCCCGCCTCCTGCTCGAGCAGGGCGACGAGTTCGCCTCCCGCATCGGAGCCAGGCTCGAACTCGTCGGCATCGCCGTGCGCGACATCGACGCGCCCCGCGACGTCGACCTGCCGCGTGAACTGCTCACCACCGACGCCAGCTCGCTCATCCTCGGTGCGGACATCGTCGTCGAGCTGATGGGAGGCATCGAGCCCGCCCGCGGCTACGTGCTCGAGGCCCTCAACTCCGGCGCCGACGTGATCACCGCGAACAAGGCGCTGCTGGCCACGCACGGCCCCGAACTGTTCGAGGCGGCGGAGCAGGTCGGTGCGCAGCTCTACTACGAGGCCGCCGTCGCCGGCGCCATCCCGATCATCCGGCCGCTGCGCGACAGCCTCGCCGGCGACCGCATCGAGCGCATCCTCGGCATCGTCAACGGCACCACCAACTTCGTGCTCGACCGGATGGATGTGCACGGCGAGACCCTGCAGGACGCGCTGGCCACCGCCACCGACCGCGGGTACGCCGAGGCCGACCCGACGTCCGACATCGGCGGCTACGACGCCGCGCAGAAGGCCGCCATCCTGGCGAGCCTCGCCTTCCACACCACCGTGCCGCTCGACCGTGTGTATCGCGAGGGCATCACGGGAGTGACGAAGTCGCAGGTGGACGCCGCCCGCGAGGCCGGCGCGGTCATCAAGCTCCTCGCGATCTGCGAGCGAATGACCGATCCGGAGTCGGGGGAGGAGGGCGTCTCCGCCCGCGTGTACCCGGCGCTGATCAGCCGCGACCACCCCCTCGCCGCCGTGCACGGTGCCCACAACGCGGTCTTCGTGCAGGCCGCGGCCGCCGGCGACCTCATGTTCTACGGTGCGGGCGCGGGCGGGGTCGAGACCGCATCGGCCGTGCTCGGAGACGTGGTCTCCGCCGCCCGGCGGCACGTCGTCGGCGGCCCGGGCGTCGCGGAGTCGACGCACGCCGACCTCCCGGTGCTCGACATCGGCCGGGTCGTCACCCGCTACCAGATCACCCTGGATGTGGAGGACCAGCCGGGCGTGCTCGCCGCGGTGGCGCGCATCCTGAGCGACGGCGGCGTCAGCGTCGAGACCGTGCAGCAGTCCGTGCCGAGCCTCACCGGGCCGGTCGTCGTCGCGGGATCCGCGCCGGACGCCGCGGGCCCGGCCGGCGGCCCGGCCGGCGCCCCGATTCACGGCGGCGGCAGGGCCACCGCTACCCTGGTCATCGGCACCCACGAAGCCGAGGAGGCCGCACTCGCGGCCACCGTCGAGGCGCTCGCGGCGAGCGACGTCGTGATCGCCATCTCTTCCGTTCTCCGAGTCGAAGGATCGTAATGCCCCAGCCCAAGGCCTACAGTCGTCAGTGGCGAGGCGTCCTGCGCGAGTACGCGGACCGCCTGAACATCTCCGACGCCACTCCGATCGTCACGCTGGGCGAGGGCGGCACCCCGCTCATCCCCGCGCCCGCGCTGTCGGCGCGCACCGGCGCCGACGTGTACGTGAAGTTCGAGGGGATGAACCCGACGGGGTCGTTCAAGGACCGCGGCATGACCATGGCGATCTCGAAGGCCGTCGAGCACGGCGCGAAGGCCGTCATCTGCGCCTCCACCGGCAACACCTCGGCGTCCGCCGCCGCGTACGCCACGCACGCCGGCATCCAGGCCGTCGTGCTGGTGCCGGAGGGCAAGATCGCGATGGGCAAGCTCAGCCAGGCGATCGCGCACAACGCGCAGCTGCTGCAGGTGCAGGGCAACTTCGACGACTGTCTCGACATCGCCCGCGACCTCGCCACCAACTACCCGGTGCACCTGGTCAACTCGGTGAACCCCGACCGCATCGAGGGTCAGAAGACCGCGGCGTTCGAGGTCGTCGAGGCGCTCGGCGACGCCCCCGACTTCCACATCGTGCCCGTGGGCAACGCGGGCAACTACACCGCCTACCACCGCGGCTACACCGAGGAGCTGCAGCGCGGAGAGGCCACCAGGCTGCCGCGGATGTTCGGCTTCCAGGCCGCAGGCAGCGCCCCGATCGTGCTCGGTCACCCCGTCAAGGACCCCGACACCATCGCAACGGCGATCCGCATCGGCAACCCGGCGTCGTGGGAGCTCGCGCTGAACGCCCGCGACGACAGCGAGGGCTACTTCGGAGCCATCGACGACGCGAAGATCCTGGAGGCGCACCGCCTCCTCTCCGCCGAGGTGGGCATCTTCGTCGAGCCCGCTTCCGCGATCAGCGTCGCGGGCCTCCTCGAGCGTTCCGCGGCGGGCGTCATCCCCGCCGGCTCCACGGTCGTGCTGACCGTCACGGGCCACGGCCTGAAGGACCCGCAGTGGGCCCTCCGCACGGCCGACGGCTCCGACGTGCAGCCGACCGTCGTCCCGGTCGACACGACCGCCATCGCCGACGTGCTCGGCCTGCAGCGCGCAGAGGCGACCGCGTGACCTCGCCCGACCTGCGCGGCCGCACCGTCTCGGTCAAGGTCCCGGCCACCAGCGCCAACCTTGGCCCCGGCTTCGACACACTCGGACTCGCGCTCGCCCTCTACGACGAGCTCGAGGTCTCGGTGCGCGACGAGCCCGGCGCGACCGTCGAGGTCACCGGTGTGGGCGAGGGCGAGGTGGCCACCGACGAGAGCAACCTCGTCGTCCGTGCCATCGCGCATGCCTTCGACGCCGTCGGCGTGCCGATGCCCGGCCTGAACCTGCGCGCGCGCAACAGCATCCCGCACGGCCGCGGCCTCGGCTCGTCCGGTGCCGCGATCGTCTCCGGCATCATGGCGGCGAAAGGTCTCCTGGAGGGCGTGGTCGACCTCGACGCGCAGCAGCTGCTGGCGCTCGCGAACGACATGGAGGGCCACCCCGACAACGTCGCGCCCGCCCTGTTCGGCGGCCTGACGATCGCCTGGGTGACGCCCGACGGTCCGCGCTTCAAGAAGCTCATCGTGCACCGCGGCGTCTCGCCCCTCGTGCTGGTGCCGGAGCACGTGATGTCCACGGCGCTCGCGCGCAGCCTCCAGCCGCAGTCGGTGCCGCACGAGGACGCCGTCTTCAACGTCTCCCGCTCCGCCCTGCTCGTCGCGGCCCTCATCCAGAGCCCCGAGCTGCTCCACGCGGCCACCGAGGACAAGCTCCACCAGAGCTACCGCGCCTCGGCGATGCCGGAGACCGACCGGCTCATCACGCTGCTGCGCGAGAACGGCTTCGCGGCCGTCGTCTCGGGCGCGGGCCCGTCCATCCTGGTGCTCGGCAGCGACCCGAGCCAGCGGCTGGCCGCCGCGAAGCTGGTGGAGGAGTCCGCGCAGACGCGCTGGCAGCCGCTCATGCTGGCGGTCGACTTCAAGGGCGCGACGGTCGCCCGGGTGGAGCCGGCGTCGGCGGACACACCGGCGGCGTAGCGTCCCGAGCGCCACGTCCGAGGTGGTAAACTGCAGTGCACCCGCGAAGAAACCGCGTCACGAGCGAATCCAGCTTCCGGGTGATCTCCTAGCAATCATGCCGTCACTCCTGCCTGCCTTCCCGGCTTCTCCCTAGCGGAGATCCGGACGGCGACGTAGCGCGGATCAGAACGCAGCGCGTACCGGCAGTTCATGTGGCGAAGCTCACAGACGGCGCGCAGACGCGCGTCGGGGGAAAGGATCCTCTTCCGTGACTGATGTCGAACTCCACGCCGGGGGCGTGGACACCAGCGACCTGACCTCGCTCAAGGTGGCGGAGCTGCAGGCTCTCGCCGCCGGGCTCGGGCTCCAGGGCGCAGGCCGGCTCCGCAAGGGCGAGCTGGTCGAAGCGATCGCCGCCGCGCGTGCGGCCGCCGCTCCGGCCGACGCCGCCGCCGAGCCGCAGCAGACGGAGCCGGCGACCGCCGCCTCCCAGGTACTCACCGAGCCGCTCATCGCCGAGCCGGCCGCGCCGCAGGTCCTGACCGAGACGGGAAACCAGGGCATCGCCGAGCCGGCGGGCGCCGAGCGCGTCGAGCCGACGGTCGGCGACCCTGTGCTTCCGCAGACGGACGCCGCCGAGGGCGGCTCCGAGCCGCGCCGCCGCGGTTCGCGCCGTGCGTCGAGCCCGGATGGCACCGGCATCGCGGCCGGCACCCACGTCAACTCGGGCGCCACCGGCGTCGAGTCGCTCATCCCCGACGTGGATGCGCTCCTCGACTCCGCCCTCGCCTCCCGCGAGCAGGCGCGCGGCCAGCAGAACGGCCAGAACGGCCAGAACGGCGAGCAGGGCCAGGGCAACGGCGGCGGACGCCGTCGCCGGGGTCGCGGCCAGGGCGGCCAGAACGGCGAGCAGTCCCAGGACGCCGCGCAGACCGAGCAGCCGGCCGAGCAGCCCGAGGGCGCCCGCGCCGAGGGCCAGGCAGAGCAGGGCGACGGCGCGCAGGGCGAGCAGCAGGGCTCCGGCCGCAACCGCCGCAACCGCAACCGCAACAAGAACAACGCCCAGCAGAACGAGCAGGGCCAGGGCCAGCCGAAGGACCTCCAGCAGGGCGGTCAGGGCGGCCAGGGCGCTCAGCAGCAGGGCCAGCAGAACCGCGGCCAGAACGCCGACCAGCAGGCCGAGGGCGAGCGGTCCGGCCGCTACCGCGACCGCAACCGCAAGCGCCGCGGGGGCGGGGTCGGCGACGACTTCGAGCCGGAGCTGACCGAGGACGACGTCCTCATCCCGGTCGCCGGCATCCTCGACGTGCTCGACAACTACGCGTTCGTCCGCACCACCGGCTACCTGCCGGGCGCGAGCGACGTGTACGTCTCGCTCGGCCAGGTCAAGAAGTACAACCTGCGCAAGGGCGACGCCGTGGTCGGCGCCATCCGTCAGCCGCGCGAGGGCGAGAACAACACCCGCCAGAAGTACAACGCCCTGGTGAAGGTCGATTCGATCAACGGCCAGACGCCGGACGAGGCGGCGAACCGCGTCGAGTTCGGCAAGCTGACGCCGCTGTACCCGCAGGAGCGTCTGCGCCTGGAGACCGAGCCCAGCAAGGTGACCCAGCGGATCATCGACCTGGTCGCCCCGATCGGCAAGGGCCAGCGCGGCCTGATCGTCGCGCCGCCGAAGGCCGGCAAGACCATCGTGATGCAGCAGATCGCGAACGCGATCACGGCGAACAACCCCGAGGTGCACCTGATGGTCGTCCTGGTGGACGAGCGTCCGGAAGAGGTCACCGACATGCAGCGCACGGTGAAGGGCGAGGTCATCGCCTCCACCTTCGACCGCCCCGCCGAGGACCACACCACCGTCGCCGAGCTCGCCATCGAGCGGGCGAAGCGCCTGGTGGAGCTGGGCCACGACGTCGTCGTGCTGCTCGACTCCATCACCCGCCTGGGCCGTGCGTACAACCTGACCGCTCCGGCGTCGGGCCGCATCCTCTCCGGCGGCGTGGACGCGTCCGCGCTGTACCCGCCGAAGCGCTTCTTCGGCGCCGCCCGCAACATCGAGCACGGCGGCTCGCTCACCATCCTCGCCTCGGCGCTGGTGGAGACCGGCTCCAAGATGGACGAGGTCATCTTCGAGGAGTTCAAGGGCACCGGCAACATGGAGCTCCGCCTGTCGCGCCAGCTGGCCGACAAGCGCATCTTCCCGGCCGTCGACGTCAACGCCTCCGGCACCCGCCGCGAGGAGATGCTGATGGGTCAGGACGAGGTCAAGATCACCTGGAAGCTGCGCCGCGCCCTCGCCGGGCTCGACCAGCAGCAGGCCCTGGAGATCGTGCTCGGCCGCCTCAAGGAGACCTCGAGCAACGTCGAGTTCCTGATGCAGGTGCAGAAGTCGATGCCGCAGCCGGCCAATGGCCACGGCAACGCGCACTCGCACGGTCACGAGAACGACCACCGCTAGCTGCGATCGGCGCCCGTCCGTCCTGCCCCGCGCAGGACGGACGGGCGCTTCGTCGTTCCCCGGCCTCCCTCGCAGAAAGAAGACCCCATGTTCGAATCGGTGAACGCCCTCATCGCCGAGCACGACGACCTGCAGCGGCAGCTGTCCGACCCGGAGCTGCACAGCGACCCGGTGCGCTCGAAGCGCGTCAACCGCCGCTACGCGGAGCTGTCGCGCATCGTCGCCGCCTACACGGAGTGGAAGCAGCTGTCCGACGACCTGGAGGCCGCCCGAGAGCTCGCCGCAGAGGACGCGGCCTTCGCGGAGGAGATCCCGGGCCTCGAGTCGTCGCTGGCGGAGTCCTCCGAGAAGCTGCGCCGGCTGCTCATCCCGCGCGACCCCAACGACTCACGCGACGTGATCATGGAGATCAAGATGGGCGAGGGCGGAGCGGAGTCGGCGCTCTTCGCCGGCGATCTGCTGCGGATGTACCTGCACTACGCCGACTCCAAGCGCTGGAAGGCCGAGATCATCGAGCAGACCTCCAGCGACCTCGGCGGCATCAAGGACGTGCAGGTGGCCTTCAAGGGCAGCTCCAGCGACCCCGCGGAGGGGGTCTGGGCGCACCTGAAGTACGAGGGAGGCGTCCACCGCGTGCAGCGCGTGCCGGCGACCGAGTCGCAGGGCCGCATCCACACCTCCGCCGCCGGCGTGCTCGTCTTCCCGGAGGTGGATGAGCCGGAGGAGGTCGAGATCAACCCCAACGACCTCAAGATCGACGTGTTCCGGTCCTCCGGCCCCGGTGGACAGTCGGTGAACACGACCGATTCTGCGGTGCGCATCACGCACCTCCCGACCGGCATCGTGGTGTCGATGCAGAACGAGAAGAGCCAGCTGCAGAACCGCGAGGCGGCGATGCGCGTGCTGCGCGCCCGGCTGCTCGCGCGGCAGCAGGAGGAGGCGGACGCGGAGGCGGCCGAGTTCCGCAAGGGCCAGATCCGCACCATGGACCGCTCCGAGCGCATCCGCACCTACAACTTCCCGGAGAACCGGATCGCCGACCACCGCACCGGCTACAAGGCCTACAACCTCGACGCCGTCATGAACGGCGCCCTGGACCCCGTCATCGACAGCAACATCGCCCTTGACGAGGAGACCCGCCTAGCCAACCTGGCCGACTGACCACCCATCGTCGAGTCCGCAAAGACTGCACGCTCCACCGGCGTGTCGCGTGAAGTCTTTGCGGACTCGACGGTGGCAGCTGGTCAGCGGAGTGCGGTGGTGGCGCGGTCGCGTGTGGTGAGGTCGCGGTGGGTGGCGGCGGCGCGCCAGCCGTCGGCGGTCAGGAGGGCGCGGATCGCGGCGCCCTGCAGCTCGCCGTGCTCGAGCACGAGCGTGCCGCCGGGGCGGAGCAGACGCCGGGCGACGCCGGAGATGGTGCGCACGACGTCCAGGCCGTCCGGTCCGCCGTAGAGCGCGGCGTGCGGGTCGTGCAGGCGCACCTCGGGGTCGCGCGGGATGGCGTCGTCCGGAACGTACGGCGGGTTCGAGATGACGACGTCCACCGTCCCGTCGAGCTGCGGCAGGGCATCGGCCAGGTCGATGAACACGGGCGTCAGGTTCTCCGCGCCCACCTCGTCGATGTTGCGGCGGGCCCAGATGTAGGCCTCGGGGGAGTTCTCGACCGCGTAGACGCGCGCGTGCGGCACCTCCGTCGCGAGCGCCAGGGCGATGGCGCCGCTGCCCGTCCCCAGGTCGACCGCCACCGGCGACGGCGACGGGACGGCGCGCAGCGCGTCGATCGCGAACTGCGCCACCTGCTCCGTCTCGGGCCGCGGCACGAACACCCCGGGGCCGACGTTCAGCTCGAGCGAGCGGAACGGCGCCCGGCCGGTGATGTGCTGCAGCGGTTCCCGGGCGGCACGGCGCGCCGCGAGGGCTCGCAGCCGCTCGGCGTCCGCGGCGCCCACCGTGGAGTCCATGACCACGAGCGCCTGCACGCGCCCGCGGCCGACGTCGAGCACGTGGCCGATCAGCAACTCGGCGTCCACCTCGGCGTCGGGGACGCCGGCGCGAGCGAGGAGGGCGATCGTCTCGTCCCGGAGGACACGTACGGACACGGCGGATTCGGGGGCTTCAGGGGCTGCGGGGGATTCGGGGCTCATCGCCCGTCGAGCCTAGCGCCCGTCACACGCCTTCGCCGTCCGGGAACGGAGTCTAGAGTGGTGAGGCGATCCCATCCACCCCCGATCCGAGCGAGGAGAGGCCATGTCAGGTCACATCTACGACAACGTCACCGAGGCCGTCGGGCGGACACCGCTCGTCCGGCTGAACCGGCTCACCGAGGGTCTGGATGCGACGGTGCTGGCCAAGCTGGAGTTCTACAACCCGGCCGGCAGCGTGAAGGACCGCATCGGCGTCGCGATCATCGACGCGGCCGAGAAGGCCGGCGCCCTCAAGCCCGGCGGCACCATCGTGGAGGCGACCAGCGGCAACACCGGCATCGCCCTCGCCATGGTGGGCGCCGCTCGCGGCTACAACGTCGTGCTGGCCATGCCGGAGACCATGAGCAAGGAGCGCCGCGTGCTGCTGCGCGCGTTCGGCGCGAAGATCGTCCTGACGCCCGGCCCCGACGGCATGCGCGGCGCGGTCGAGAAGGCGCAGGAGATCGTCGAGAGCACCGAGAACGCCATCTGGGCGAAGCAGTTCGCGAACGAGGCCAACCCCGCCATCCACCGCGCCACCACGGCCGAGGAGATCTGGGCGGACACCGACGGCGGCGTCGACGTCTTCGTCGCGGGCGTCGGCACGGGTGGCACCATCACCGGCGTCGGCCAGGTGCTCAAGGAGCGCAAGCCCGGCGTGAAGGTCGTCGCGGTCGAGCCGATCGACTCGCCCATCCTCAACGGCGGAAAGCCCGGCCCGCACAAGATCCAGGGCATCGGGGCGAATTTCGTCCCCGAGATCCTCGACACCACGGTCTACGACGAGGTCGTCGACGTGTCGTTCGAGGACGCGCTGGATGTGGCGAAGCGTCTGGCGAGCGAGGAGGGCATCCTCGCGGGCATCTCCTCCGGCGCGATCGTCTGGGCCGCGCTGCAGCTGGCGAAGCGTCCCGAGAACGCGGGCAAGACGATCGTCGCGGTGGTCTGCGACACGGGTGAGCGCTACATCTCGACCCCGCTGTGGGCCGACCTGCTGGACTGAGGGGTGCCGATCCTCCGGGTGCGCGAAGACATCAGGAACGCGCGCAGGCACGACCCGGCCGCCCGCGGCGGGGTCGAGGTCGCCGTCGTCTACTCCGGGCTGCACGCGATCTGGTCGTACCGCATCGCGCACCGGATGTGGCGGGCCGGCCTGCGGACGCCCGCCCGCATCCTCTCGCAGCTGACGCGGTTCCTGACGGGCATCGAGATCCACCCCGGCGCGCGCATCGGCCGCCGGTTCTTCATCGACCACGGGATGGGCGTCGTGATCGGCGAGACCACGTGGATCGGCGACGACGTCATGCTCTATCACGGCGTGACCCTGGGCGGCCGGGGGAGCGGCCACGGCAAGCGGCATCCCACGATCGAGGACGGCGTCATCGTGGGCGCCGGCGCGAAAGTGCTGGGCGCCATCACGATCGGCGCCCACTCCGTCATCGGCGCCAACGCCGTCGTCACGCGCGACGCTCCGCCGGACTCGCTCCTCGTCGGTGTCCCCGCCCACCCGCGCCCGCGCTCCGGCCACGAGCAGATCGCCGGCGACGACTGGCTCGACCCCGCCATCTACATCTAACCCCCAAGCCATCTATTCCTGAGTTCTTCGACTTCGCCGCGGCGTGTCGCTCGAAGAACTCAGGAACTGTTGGCTGGGATCAGCGGGCGGCGAAGGCGTGCGCGGCGGCGAGCATGGCGTCGGTGTCGAAGGTGCCGTCGTCGCGCTTGGTGACGTGGTGCGCGTGCATGCCGAGCTCGCGGGCGCCGTCCACATTCGCTTGCGAGTCGTCGAACAGGATCGCGTCGGAGGGCTTCACCCCGAACCGCCCGAGCGCCCGCGTGTAGATGCGGCGCTCGGGCTTCCGCGCGCCCAGCACGGCCGACACCAGGTCGTTGTCCTGGAGCACGCCCACGATCTCCGGCGTGAGCACCGGCAGCGAGTCCTTGAACGGGATGGGGTTGTTCGACAGCAGGGACACCGTGCCGAGGGTCGCGGCCTCGTGCAGCACCGCGATCGATCCGGGGATGGGCGTCATGGCCGCCTTGCGTGCTTCCTGCCACTGCGCGAGGGTCAGCCGGGCGCCGGTCACCTCGGCGAACGCGGCCAGGTACTCCTCGCTGGTGGAGTACTCGCCGATCTCCGCGGCCCGCTCGAAGCCGCCCGCCCACCAGGTGGACGCGAGCCGGTACTGGCTCACACCTCCGAGCTCCGCGAGCTTCGGGAGCCGCTTGTGGAAGTCGTAGTCGTAGAGCGTCTTGTCGCAGTCGAAGAAGTAGACGTCCATCCCCTCAAGTATCGTCCTCCCAGTCTCGGCCTCCGACCCCCGGCTATCATTGGAGCCGTCATGGCTCCCATCTACGACTGCTCGGTCGACTCCGAGCTGCTCACCGGCATGCGCCTCGCCCGTGCGGCGATCGGGCGCGGCGAACTCGTCGTCATCCCCACCGACACGGTCTACGGCGTCGCAGCGGACGCCTTCAGCCCGGCGGCGGTGCAACGGCTCCTCGACGCGAAGGGACGCGGCCGCCAGTCGCCGCCCCCGGTGCTGGTGCCCGGCATCCCCACGCTCGCGGCGCTCGCCGAGACCGTCCCGGACGAGGTGGACGCGCTCGTCAAGGCCTTCTGGCCGGGCGGGCTGACCATCGTGCTCCCGGCCTCCCCGTCGCTGGTGTGGGATCTGGGGGAGACCAAGGGCACCGTCGCGCTCCGCATGCCCGACAACACCATCGCGCTCGAACTGCTCAGCGAGACCGGCCCGCTCGCCGTTTCGTCCGCCAACCTGACCGGCCGCCCGGCCGCCCGCACCGCCGCGGAGGCGGAGGGGATGCTCGGCGAGTCGATCTCCGTGTACCTCGACGGGGGAGAGGCGGGCTCCGCCTACGACCGCGTGGAGGGCAAGGACTCGTCGTCCACCATCGTCGACGCGACCGCCCTGGCCGCCGGCGTGGGGGGCCTGCGCATCCTCCGTCACGGCGTCATCTCCGCCGACCGGCTGCGCGAGGTCGTCGGCGACGCCCTGGACGCCCCCGTACCGTGACCCTCCTCCTCGCACTCGCCCTGATCTCGGCCGTCATCACGTTCGGGATGTCGTTCGTCGTCTACAAGCTGGCGATGCGCTACAAGCTGTACCCGAAGATCCGCGCACGCGACGTGCACACCCGGCCGACCCCGAGGCTCGGCGGCGTCGCGATGTTCCTCGGGATCCTGGTCGCGTTCGGCGTCTCGTGGCTGCTGTCGAGCCAGTTCGGCGTGCTGTCGCTGATCTTCTCCGACCAGGGGCCCATCCTCGCCATCCTCGGCGCCTCCCTGCTCATCGTCGTGCTCGGCGTTGCCGACGACGTCTGGGACCTCGACTGGATGACGAAGCTCGCCGGTCAGTTCGTGGCGGCGGGACTGATCGCCTGGCTCGGCGTGCAGATCTACTCGCTGCCCATCGGCAACAGCCTCACCGTCGGCTCCCCGGTGATGTCGATCATCATCACCCTCTTCGCCATCGTGCTCGTGATGAACGCGATCAACTTCATCGACGGACTGGACGGCCTGGTCGCCGGTGTCGCGCTCATCGCCAACGGCACCTTCCTCATCTACACCTACCTGCTGCAGCGCGAGATCAGCCCGCAGAACTACTTCAGCCTCGCGGGCGTCATCGCGGCGATCCTGGTCGGCGCGTGCGCCGGCTTCCTGCCGCTGAACTGGCACCCGGCGAAGATGTTCATGGGCGACGCCGGAGCGCTGCTGATCGGCCTGCTCATGGCCACATCGGCCATCTCGGTGACCGGCACCATCAACCCGCAGGATCTCCAGACGCTCGGCAAGTCGTCGCTGGTGCCCGCTTTCATCCCGATCATCCTGCCGTTCGCGGTGCTCGTCGTGCCGCTCCTCGACTTCGGGCTGGCCGTGATCCGGCGGCTGCGGGCGGGCAAGTCGCCGTTCAGCGCCGACCGGAAGCACCTCCACCACCGCCTGCTCGACATGGGGCACACGCACCTGCACGCGGTGCTGATCTTCTACGCGTGGACGGCCGTCCTCTCGATCGGCTGCCTGCTGTTCTTCTTCGACCCGTACTGGATGGCGATCGTGTTCGTCGCCATCGGCCTGGTCGTCTGCACCGCCTTCACCCTGGCTCCGCTGAGTCGGAGGAAGGCCAACGAGGCCGTCGCCGAGCTCGCGCCCGCGGGCAGCCGCGAAGCGGCCGAGACGGCCCGCTACGACCAGCTCGACGCCGCGAGCGAGCGCGCCGCCGCCCCCGCTGAGGCCGCTCCCGGCGACTCGACCACCGCCACCGCCACCGCAACCGACGAGCAGACGCTCACCGAGGAGACCCGATGACCGACCACCCGGACGGCGCGCCCGCGGGCGCCCCCGCCCCCCGGCCGGCCGGCCCCGCCGCCCAGCCGACCTCGACGCCCGTGCTGCGCGACGTCCTCAAGTACGGCCTCATCCTGGCCGGCGCCATCGCGATCGTCGGGATGCTGCTGGGCGGCCTCTTCGCCGGGTGGGTCGGCGTGACGAGCGCCCTGATCGGTACGGCCATGGCCGCCGTGTTCCTCTCGATCACCGCGCTGAGCATCCTGATCGCGAACCGTTTCATCGGCAGCGACCTCTTCGTCGGCCTGTTCTTCGGCATCGTGCTGGGCGGCTGGATCGTCAAGTTCGTGCTGTTCCTGGTGCTCGCGATCCTGCTGCGGGACCAGCCGTGGATCAATCCAGTGGTGCTGTTCCTCAGCCTCATCGCGGGGGTGATCGGGTCGCTCGTGGTCGACATGATCGTGGTGTTCCGATCCCGCGTCCCGTACGCCAGCGACGTCACCCTTCCGGGTGAGAAGCGCTGACCCGTATCCAATTCGTTATGGGCTGAAAACTCTTGTAGAGTTGTCAGTGATCCCCCACCCGTTCGCGCTCAGAAATCGTGAAGTGCGAGTAGTGCAGGGTGTCCCACCGTTCGTCGTCGCGAGAGCTCTGAGCTCGACGCCCCGAAACAGGAGATAGCGCTGTTAGCTAACGCTGTGAACCTGCTGGTCCAGGCCGCAAGCTCCGAAGATGGAAGCTTCCAGGGTCCCTCGATCAACGAGTTCTTCCCCCCGACCCTGTTCACCATCGGTGGCCTCGAGTTCAACCGCATCATCGTCGTGCGTCTCATCGCCACGATCGCGCTGATCCTGATCTTCTGGCTCGGCACACGCCGCATGAAGCTCATCCCCGGCCGCTTCCAGTCGGTCGTCGAGATGGGTCTCGACTTCGTGCGCGTCAACATCGCGGAGGACCTGCTCGGCAAGAAGGACGGCCGACGGTTCCTGCCGCTGCTGACCACGATCTTCTTCATGGTGCTGTTCTTCAACATCACCGGCATCATCCCGTTCCTCAACATCGCGGGAACTTCGGTCATCGCGGTGCCGCTGCTCCTCGCGATCGTCGCGTACGTGACCTTCATCTACGCGGGCATCAAGAAGAGCCCGGCGAACTTCTTCAAGAACGCGCTCTTCCCGCCCGGCGTGCCGTGGTTCCTCTACATCATCGTGACGCCGATCGAGTTCGTCTCGACCTTCATCCTGCGTCCGATCACGCTGACCCTCCGACTGCTGATGAACATGGTCGTCGGGCACCTGCTGCTCGTCCTGTTCTTCACCGCGACGACGTTCTTCTTCTTCACCGCGGGCGGCTGGTGGTCGCTGTTCGGTATCGGCACCTTCGCCTTCGGGTTCGTCTTCACGCTCTTCGAGATCCTGGTCGCAGTCCTGCAGGCCTATGTCTTCGCGCTGCTCACCGCTGTCTACATCCAGCTGGCAGTCGCCGAGGAACACTAAGAACGGTCCGCGCACCCGCACGGATCGCCATCACGGAAGGAAACACACAACGTGGACATCGCTGCAATCAACGGCAACATCGCCACCGTCGGTTACGGCCTCGCCGCCATCGGCCCGGCCATCGGCGTGGGCATCGTCGTCGGCAAGACCATCGAGGGCGTGGCCCGTCAGCCCGAGCTGGCCGGCCGTCTCCAGGTCCTGATGTACATCGGTATCGCGTTCACCGAGGCGCTCGCCTTCATCGGTATCGCTACCTACTTCATCTTCGTCTGAGTCCTCTTTTCTCACTCGGTAAGGAGGAACCATGCTCAACGGTGTGGTGATCGCCGCGGCGGAGGAGCAGCACAATCCGCTCATCCCGGCGTGGCCGGACATCATCGGTGCGCTGATCTGCTTCATCGTCATCCTGTTCTTCTTCTGGAAGCTCGTGCTTCCGCGCATGAAGAAGCTGCTGGATGAGCGCGCTGAGGCGATCGAGGGCAACATCGAGAAGGCCGACGAGGCGCAGCGGAAGGCGGAGGAGCTGCTCGAGCAGTACACCGCTCAGCTCGCCGAGGCGCGCGCAGAGGCCGCGAAGATCCGCGAGACCGCCCGCAACGACGGTCAGAAGATCGTCGCGGAGGCCCGCGAGACCGCGACGGCCGAGGCCGCCCGCGTGACCGCGCAGGCCCAGGCCCAGCTCGAGGCGGAGCGCCAGACGGCGCTCGTCCAGCTGCGCGGCGAGGTCGGCTCGCTCGCGATCGACCTCGCGTCGACCGTCGTGCGCGAGTCGCTCGACGAGGACAAGCGCGCTCAGGCGATCGTGGACCGCTTCCTCGCGGACCTCGAGGCCGACCAGCAGAAGGCAGGATCGGGCAACTGATGGGAAGCGCCACCAGAGAAGCATTGGCCCGGTCCGTGTCGGCACTCGCCGACCTGGGATCCAAGGCCGATCTGGCGACGGCTGAGGACCTGTTCGCCGCAGGACGAGTCGTCGCCGACTCCGCCCAGCTCCGAGCCGTCCTCAGCGACCCCACGGCGGACCCGGAGGGCAAGGCCGCGCTCGTGAAGCGCGTCTTCGCCTCGCTGTCCGAGCCCGCCGTCTCGCTGCTCGGTGTCATCGCCGCGCAGCGCTGGTCGTCCCACGACGACCTGCTCGCCGCGGTCGAGGAGCTCGGGATCCGGGCGATCGCCGCCTCCGCACCGCGGAACGTCGACGTCGTGGCGGAGCTGTTCACCTTCGGAGGCGCCGTGACCTCCGACGCGCAGCTCGAGCTGGCGCTGCGCAGCAAGCTCGCGACGCGGGAGTCGAAGGTCGCCCTCGTCGAGCGCCTGCTCGCCGGGCGGGCGTCGAAGGAGACGGTCGCCATCGTGCGGCAGCTCGTCGAGCAGCCCCGCGGTCGCAGCATCCGCGAGGCGCTCCGTGCGGCCGCCCGCGTCGTGGCGGCCCAGGAGGGCCTGACCATCGCGACGGTCTACGCCGCGGCCCCGCTGCCCGACGCCCAGGCCGAGCGCCTGCGCTCCGTGCTCAGCGCCACCTACGGCGACCTCAAGCTCAACCAGGTCGTCGACCCCTCGATCATCGGCGGATTGCGCGTACAGATCGGTGACGACGTCATCGATGGAAGCATCGCATCGCGTCTGGCCGAACTCCGGCTTCAGCTGGCGGGCTGACCGCCTCAAGATAGGAATCACAATGGCAGACATCCAGATCAGCCCCGACGAGATCCGCGACGCGCTCAAGGACTTCGTCAACAAGTACGAGCCGGCCACCGCTGAGGCGACCGAGATCGGTCACGTCATCGACGCCTCCGACGGCATCGCGCACGTAGAGGGCCTCCCCAGCGTCATGGCGAACGAGCTCATCCGCTTCGCCAACGGCACCCTCGGCCTCGCCCAGAACCTCGACGAGAACGAGGTCGGCGTGGTCGTGCTCGGCGAGTACGACGAGATCGTCGAGGGCATGGAGGTGACCCGCACAGGCGAGGTCCTCTCCGTCCCGGTCGGCGACGGCTACCTCGGCCGCGTGGTCGACCCGCTCGGCAACCCGATCGACGGCCTCGGCGAGATCGCCAGCGAGGGCCGCCGCGAGCTCGAGCTCCAGGCCCCCGGCGTCATGCAGCGCAAGTCGGTGCACGAGCCGCTCCAGACCGGCATCAAGGCCATCGACGCGATGATCCCGGTCGGCCGCGGCCAGCGCCAGCTGATCATCGGCGACCGCCAGACCGGCAAGACGGCCATCGCGATCGACACGATCATCAACCAGAAGGCCAACTGGGAGTCGGGCGACGTCAACAAGCAGGTCCGCTGCATCTACGTCGCGATCGGCCAGAAGGGCTCGACCATCGCCTCGGTGAAGGGTGCGCTCGAGGACGCCGGCGCGATGGAGTACACCACCATCGTCGCGGCTCCCGCCTCCGACCCGGCCGGCTTCAAGTACCTGGCCCCCTACACCGGCTCGGCCATCGGCCAGCACTGGATGTACGGCGGCAAGCACGTCCTCATCGTCTTCGACGACCTGTCGAAGCAGGCCGAGGCGTACCGCGCCGTGTCGCTCCTCCTCCGCCGTCCGCCGGGACGCGAGGCCTACCCGGGCGACGTCTTCTACCTGCACTCCCGCCTGCTGGAGCGTTGCGCCAAGCTCTCCGACGAGCTGGGCGCCGGCTCGATGACCGGTCTGCCGATCATCGAGACGAAGGCCAACGACGTCTCGGCGTACATCCCGACCAACGTGATCTCGATCACCGACGGCCAGATCTTCCTGCAGTCCGACCTCTTCAACGCCAACCAGCGTCCCGCTGTCGACGTCGGCATCTCGGTCTCCCGAGTCGGCGGCGACGCGCAGGTGAAGTCGATCAAGAAGGTCTCCGGCACGCTCAAGCTCGAGCTCGCGCAGTACCGCTCGCTCGAGGCGTTCGCGATGTTCGCATCCGACCTCGATGCGGCCAGCCGCCGCCAGCTCGCCCGGGGCGCCCGCCTCACCGAGCTGCTCAAGCAGCCGCAGTACTCGCCGTACCCGGTGGAGGAGCAGGTCGTCTCGATCTGGGCCGGCACCAACGGCAAGCTCGACGAGGTGGCTGTCGAGGACGTCCTGCGCTTCGAGTCGGAGCTGCTCGACCACCTCCGCCGCAACACCGACATCCTGACGACGCTCCGCGAGACCAACGTCCTCGACGACGACACGGTCGCGAAGCTCGACTCCGAGGTGGACGCGTTCAAGCTCGAGTTCCAGACCGGCGAGGGCAAGCCGCTCGCCTCGGTCGGACGCGAGGAGTTCGAGGCCATCGACGAGGACGAGGTCGACCAGGAGCGCATCGTCAAGGCCAAGCGCTGAGCGCGGCCGAGACAGATTAGGTATTAGAGGAGACACATGGGAGCACAGCTTCGGGTCTACCGGCAGAAGATCAGATCTGCCCAGACGACCAAGAAGATCACCCGTGCGATGGAGCTGATCTCCGCCTCCCGCATCCAGAAGGCACAGGCGCGGGTCGCCGCCAGCTCGCCGTACGCCCGCGCGATCACGCGTGCGGTGTCGGCGGTGGCGACGTACTCGAACGTCGACCACGTGCTGACCACCGAGCCCGAGAAGATCGAGCGCGCAGCGATCGTCATCTTCTCCTCCGACCGCGGTCTCGCGGGCGCGTTCAACTCGAACGTGCTGAAGGAGTCGGAGAAGCTGGCCGAGCTGCTGCGCAGCCAGGGCAAGGAGGTCGTGTACTTCCTGATCGGGCGCAAGGCGCAGGGCTACTTCAGCTTCCGCCGCCGCGCGTTCGAGCGGGTCTGGACCGGCAACACGGACGCCCCGGAGTTCGAGCAGGCGAAGGAGGTCGCGGACGCGATCCTGGAGTCCTTCCTGCGCGACGCGTCCGACGGCGGCGTGGACGAGATCCACATCATCTACAACCGCTTCGTCAGCATGCTGACCCAGGAGCCGCAGGTCGTCCGCCTGCTTCCCCTGGAGGTCGTCGAGGGTGTGGAGGAGCCTGACCGCACGCAAGTCCTGCCGCTCTACGAGTTCGAGCCGGACGTGGGGACGGTGCTCGACTCGCTGCTCCCCGTCTACATCGAGAGCCGCATCTTCAACGCGATGCTGCAGTCCGCCGCCTCGAAGCATGCGGCGACGCAGAAGGCGATGAAGGCCGCGAGCGACAACGCCGACAAGCTCATCACCGACTACACCCGTCTCGCGAACAACGCCCGTCAGGCGGAGATCACCCAGCAGATCTCCGAGATCGTCGGCGGCGCGGACGCGCTGAGCTCGGCCAAGTAAAACGTCTACGAGAGAGATAACGAACATGACTACCGCTACCGCCGAAGCCCAGGCTTCGACCGCGCAGCCGGGCGTCGGGCGCATCGCGCGCGTCACCGGCCCCGTGGTCGACATCGAGTTCCCGCACGATGCGATCCCGGGTATCTACAACGCCCTGAAGACCACGATCACGATCGGCGACCAGTCGAACGAGATCACCCTCGAGGTCGCGCAGCACCTCGGCGACGACCTGGTCCGCGCGATCGCGCTGAAGCCGACCGACGGTCTGGTCCGCGGCGGCGAGGTGCGCGACACCGGCGCCCCGATCAGCGTGCCGGTCGGCGACGTGACCAAGGGCAAGGTGTTCGACGTCACCGGTGAGGTCCTGAACGCCGAGCCGGGCGAGAAGATCGAGATCACCGAGCGCTGGCCCATCCACCGCAACCCCCCGGCGTTCGACCAGCTCGAGTCCAAGACCCAGCTGTTCGAGACCGGCATCAAGGTCATCGACCTCCTCACCCCGTACGTGCAGGGCGGGAAGATCGGCCTGTTCGGCGGTGCGGGCGTCGGCAAGACGGTCCTCATCCAGGAGATGATCCAGCGCGTGGCGCAGGACCACGGCGGTGTGTCCGTGTTCGCCGGTGTCGGCGAGCGTACCCGTGAGGGCAACGACCTCATCCACGAGATGGAGGAGGCGGGCGTCTTCGACAAGACCGCCCTCGTCTTCGGCCAGATGGACGAGCCGCCGGGGACGCGTCTGCGCGTCGCGCTGTCGGCGCTGACGATGGCGGAGTACTTCCGCGACGTGCAGAACCAGGACGTGCTGCTCTTCATCGACAACATCTTCCGCTTCACGCAGGCCGGCTCCGAGGTCTCCACGCTGCTCGGCCGCATGCCGTCCGCGGTGGGCTACCAGCCGAACCTGGCCGACGAGATGGGTCAGCTGCAGGAGCGCATCACCTCGACCCGCGGTCACTCGATCACCTCGCTGCAGGCGATCTACGTGCCGGCCGACGACTACACCGACCCGGCGCCGGCGACCACGTTCGCGCACCTCGACGCCACGACCGAGCTCTCCCGTGAGATCGCGTCGAAGGGACTCTACCCGGCCGTCGACCCGCTGACCTCGACCTCGCGCATCCTCGACCCCCGCTACCTGGGCGAGGACCACTACCGCGTCGCGACCACGGTCAAGCAGATCCTCCAGAAGAACAAGGAGCTGCAGGAGATCATCGCGATCCTCGGTGTCGACGAGCTGTCGGAGGAGGACAAGATCACGGTGTCGCGTGCGCGCCGCATCCAGCAGTTCCTCTCGCAGAACACCTACATGGCGAAGAAGTTCACCGGCGTGGAGGGCTCGACCGTCCCGCTGAAGGACACCATCGAGTCGTTCGACGCGATCGCCAAGGGCGAGTTCGACCACGTCGCCGAGCAGGCGTTCTTCAACGTCGGTGCGATCTCCGACGTCGAGGAGAAGTGGGCGCAGATCCAGAAGGAGAACGGCTGACATGGCTGTCCTCAACGTGAGCGTCGTCGCCGCCGACCACGAGGTGTGGTCGGGCGAGGCGAGCATGGTCGTCGCACGGACCGTGGAGGGGCAGATCGGTATCCTGCCCGGCCACGAGCCGCTGCTGGCCATCCTCGCCGAGGGCGAAGTGCGCGTCACTCTGAACGGGGGCGAGTCGATCGCGGCGAACGCCGACGACGGCTTCCTCTCCGTCGAGAACAACACGGTCACCATCGTGGCCCGTCAGGCCGAGCTGGTCTGACATGCCTGAGCAGGGAGCCCCGCTGGAGCGACAGTTCGGAGACGTCCGCGTCCCCATGCTGGTCGCGATGGCGGGGCTTCCCGGTTCCGGCAAGTCCACCATCGCGGAGATCGTCGCCGGCCGCCTCGGCGCGACCGTGATCTCGGTGGACCCGATCGAGGCCTCGATCCTCCGTGCGGGGATCGAGTCCGATCAGCCGACCGGGCTGGCCGCCTACCTGGTGGCGGAGACCATGGCGGAGCAGGTGCTGCTCTCCGGCCACTCGGTGGTCGTCGACGCCGTCAACGCCGTGGAGCCGGCGCGCCTTCAGTGGCGCGACCTGGCGGAGCGGTGCGACGTCAAGCTGCGGGTCGTCGAGACCGTCTGCTCCGACGACGCCCTGCACGAGGAGCGCCTCTCGAAGCGCACCGGCGATGCCGCCGCGTACTCGGGCGTCGCGGTGGAGCAGAGCACGGCCGAGTACGACGAGTGGAAGGGCGCGTGCGGTGCGCTGCCGCGCGTCACCCTGGACACCGCCGCACCGCTCGGCGAGAACGTCGACACCGCGCTGCGCTTCCTGGAGGGCTAGCGTGCTCATCCTGCTCCCGCCCTCCGAGACGAAGAGGGACGGGGGAGGGGGGTCGCCGCTCGCCCTCGACCGTCTGCGCTTCCCGTCGCTGAATCCCGTCCGCCGCGAGGTGGTGGACGCGGTCGTGTCCCTCGCGGCCGACCGGGACGCTGCCGCGCGTGCGCTGAAGTTGGGCCCGAAGCAGGCCGGCGAGGTGGACCGCAACCGCGCCATCCCGTCGTCGCCGACCATGCGCGCGCTGGAGCGGTACACCGGCGTGCTGTACGACGCACTGGATGCCGGTTCGCTCTCCGATGCGGACTGGTCGGTGGCCGCCGAGTCGGTCGCCGTGCAGTCGGCGCTACTCGGACTGGTGGGCGCCGCCGACCCGGTGCCGGCATACCGGCTGTCGTTCGACTCCCGGTTGTCGCTCGCCCGCGGCACGCCCTCGTTGAAGAAGCGCTGGGCCGCCGCCGGTGCGGACGCGCTGGCGGCGCGGGACGACCTGCTGCTGGACCTGCGCTCGGAGGGGTACGCCGCCCTCGCGCCCCTGCCCGAGCGGGCCGGGGTGCATTACGTGCGCGTGCTCGCGCGGGACGCGGACGGGCATGTGCGTGCGCTGAACCACTTCAACAAGCAGGCGAAGGGCCTGCTCACGCGGGCGTTGGTGGAGGCGGGCGCCGGGTTCGGCTCGACCGAGGAGTTGCTGGCGTGGGCAGAGGCGGAGGGGTACGAGCTGCGGCCGGCTGGGGAGCCGGGTTCCCGCGACCTGGAGCTGGTGGTGCCCGAGGTGCACGGCGAGCCGGGGCGTCTGATGGCGGTTCTCCGGGCGTGAGGCCATGCACCCGGTCCGCATCGGGGCGGAGCCGTCTTGGCTGGGCATCGGGACGGTCTCATTCCCATGGTGGAGACACGGCGAACTCTCAGTGGTGCACGCACCAAAAATGAGATAAGCTCACCAGCAAGAGAGAGGATCACTGATCCGAGGCGTGGGCGCACCTGGTGCGATCCTGTCGTCCTCACCAGTCGGGCCGACGTGCGGTGGCCGGCGTGTCATCCCCATACGCCGTTTCCGCGCCGGAGCGTGAAGCACCCGAGAATCCGCCTGCGGTCGGGCACGAGCGGCGGCGCTTCACCAGCGAGAATCCGGCGCGGAGCCCACATCCGCCGCCGGCCCGACTCTCTCGGTCTCCCACGCCGGCGACGACTGCGCTCGTTCGGGACGACTGCGCCCGCGCGAGCACGCGCAGTAGTCCCGTAAGGGCGCAGACGTGCGGCGTTGCAGCGCCTGCCGCGGCGCGCACGGCGGCAGCGCGTAGGGCGTGGCGTGGCGGCGCGTAGGGCATGGCGCGGCAGCGGGTGGCGCGAGAAGACGCGGCGCGGGGTGCTGTCTCGACCGATGGGCGCTCCGACCGCAACGACTGTGGCGGGTCGGGACGACTGCGCCTGCGCGAACGGGCGCAGTTGTTCCGGGGAGGCGCAGTCGGGCTCTGTGGTGCCCGCGGACCGTTTCCGGGCGGGGGCGCGTTCCGTGCATTTCGGCCGCGCTCCGGCAACGACTGCGGCCGGTCGGGACGACTGCGCCTGCGCGAACGGGAGCAGTTGTTCCGGGGAGGCGCAGTCGGGCTCTGTGGTGCCCGCGGACCGTTTCCGGGCGGGGGCGCGTTCCGCGAGGTGCGGCCGCGCCCCGGGCGACGACTGTGGCGGGTCGGGACGACTGCGCCTGCGCGAGCGGGCGCAGTTGTTCCAGGCAGGCGCAGTCGGCGTCCGTGGTGCCCGCGGACCGTTTCCGGGCGGGGGCGCGTTCCGCGAGGTGCGGCCGCGCCCCGGGCGACGACTGCGGCGGGTCGGGACGATTGCCCCTGCGCGAACGGGCACGGTTGTTCCGGGGAGGCGCAGTCGCGGCTGGGCGCCGGAACGGTCGGCCCGGCCGCGGACGCGGCCGCGGCCGCGTCAGGGGCGGGTCTCGGCCGGCTCGACCTCCTCGATGACGAAGCAGCCCTCGACGTGGTCGTCGACCATGCCGGTGGCCTGCATGAGGGCGTACATGGTGGTCGGGCCGACGAAGCGGAAACCGCGGCGGCGCAGCTCCTTGCTGAGGGCGGTCGATTCCGGGGTGACCGCGGGGATCTCGCCCCACGAGCGAGGCCGAGCCGTCGCGCGCGGTGCGGGAGCGAAGCTCCACATCAGCTCGTCGAGCGGCACGTCGAGGGCCAGCACGGCGCGTGCGTTGGAGATGGTCGCTTCGATCTTGCCGCGGTGGCGGATGATGCGGGCGTCCTGCAGGAGGCGCTGCACGTCGGCCTCGGTCATCGCGGCCACCTTCTCCGGGTCGAACCCGAGGAACAGTTCGCGGAACGCCGGCCGCCGGCGCAGGATCGTGATCCAGGAGAGACCCGCCTGAAAGCCCTCCAGGCACAGCTTCTCGTACAGCGCCCGCGGGTCGTGCTGCGGTCGGCCCCACTCCTCGTCGTGGTAGCGCCGGTACTCCGGGTCGCTCGCCGACCAGGCGCAGCGCGCCCGCCCGTCGTCGCCGACGACGAGCACTTCGCGCTCTGCGATCACCGGTGACGCCGGCGCGGTGGGTTCTGTGGGCTCGGTCGTCTTGCTCATGCGGCCAGCAGGATCCCCTCGTGCTCGAGCAGCCACAGCTTGGTGGGCACGCCTTCGCCGCCGCTGTAGCCGGTCACCCGCCCGCTCGAGGAGAGCACCCGGTGGCAGCCGACGATGATCGGGATGGGATTGGCCCCGACCGCGCCGCCGATCGCTCGCCCGTACCCGGCGTGACCGAGCGAGGCACCGAGTTCGCCGTACGACACGAAGGTGCCGAACTCGAGCTCGGCCAGGCGCTCCCACACCGCCTGGCGGAACGGCGTGCCCTGCAGCCGCACCGGCACGTCGAACGCGCGACGCGACCCCGCGAAGTACTCGGCCAGCTGTGCCGCCGCGTCGTCGAGCACGGCGGTGCTGCGTTCCGGATGGTCGTCGAGCGGCAGACTGCCACCGCGCTCGATCGAGAGCGAGGTGACGGCCGTGCCGTCGCTGGTGAGCTCGAGCCGGCCGATGGGGCTCGTCGTGCGGAGGAGGTAGGCGAAGGAACTGCTCATGGGTCGACTCTAGGGCGGACCACCGACCCGATACTCGCGGGAATCGGACATTGGGGATAAGTCGCCGGCCGGGGCCGCTGTGGACGGGAATCACACCACCGCCGGGCGTCACCCGCCGTGCCTAGACTCGGAGCATGGCGAACATCGAATACCGCACCCTCGGACGCTCCGGACTGATCGTCTCCACCGTCGGTCTCGGCTGCAACAACTTCGGCCGCAAGGACACCGCGACCGAGACCCAGGAGGGCACCGACGCGGTCATCGGCGCCGCCATCGATGCGGGCGTCACCTTCTTCGACACCGCCGACATCTACGGCAAGGAGCGCGGCCTCTCCGAGACGCTCATGGGCAAGTCGCTCGAAGGCAAGCGCGAGAAGATCGTGCTCGCCACCAAGTTCGGGATGGACATGGCCGGCGTGAACGGCCCCGACTGGGGCGTCCGCGGCTCTCGGCGCTACATCCGCCTCGCCGTCGAGAGCTCGCTCCGCCGCCTGCGCACCGACTGGATCGACCTGTACCAGCTGCACCGCCCCGACCCGCACACACCGATCGAGGAGACGCTGGCGACGCTCGACGACCTCATCACCGAGGGCAAGATCCGCTACATCGGGCATTCGAACCTGTCCGGCTGGGAGATCGCGGAGGCGGAGTTCACCGCGCAGCTGGGTGGGCACCCGAAGTTCATCTCGGCGCAGAACGAGTACAGCCTCCTCGTGCGCGACGCCGAGCGGGAGGTGCTGCCGGCCGTGAACCGCTACGGCCTCGGCTTCCTGCCCTACTTCCCGCTCTACAACGGCCTGTTCACCGGCAAGTTCACGCGGGAGGGCGGGCCTGCGGACAGCCGCATCATGCAGCAGCGCAAGCACCTGCTCGACGACGCCCCGTGGGACCGGATCGAGCTCTTCCAGGCGTTCTGCGACGACCGTGCGATCTCGATGCTGGCCGCGACCTTCGCCTGGCTGCTCGCCCAGCCCGGCCTGACGAGCGTCATCGCGGGCGCCACCAAGCCGGAGCAGATCGTCGCCAACGCCGAGGCCGCGACGGCGTGGCAGCCCACGCCGGAGGAGGTCGCCGCGATCTCCGAGATCTTCGCGATCGCCTGAAGCGAAGGTCTTGTGAGTGAGCACTCACTCCGCGTAGAGTGAGCCGGTGATCAACGACGCCGAGACCGAGGCACCGCGCACGCGCGCCCAGCCGATGGCGGCCGACGACCGCAAGGCGATGATCGTCGACGCCGTCATCCCGCTGCTGCTGGAGCACGGCCGCGGCGTGACCTCGCGCCAGATCGCCGAGGCCGCGGGCATCGCCGAGGGCACGATCTTCCGCGCCTTCGGCGACAAGGAGAGCCTGGTGCAGGCGGCCATCGAGAAGTACCTCGACCCCGAGCCGCTCCGCGAGGCACTGCGCAGCATCGACCCGGCGCTCCCATTGGAGAACAAGGTGCGCGCCATCCTGTACCTGCTGCGGGAGCGGTTCCAGAAGGTCATGCGGCTCATGCCTGTCATCGGCCCGCAGCGCCCGCCCGTGCCGCAGGAGCGCGGCGAGTTCGCCCGGATCATCGCGGGGATCCTCGAACCGGAGACCCGCGAGCTCAACTGGCCGCCGGAGCGCGTGGCGCACCTGCTCCGCCTGATCACCTTCTCCTCGGCGTTCCCGGCGCTGAACGAGGGGATCGAGTTCAGCATCGACGACCTCGCCCGGATGGTGCTCGTCGGCATCGCCGGAACCTCGCCGTACGTCACCTTCCCGAACACCCCGACGGAGGCATCATGCTCCTGAGACTGCTCGGCCGGTTCCTCCGGCCGCACTGGCCCCTGCTCATCGGGGTCGTGTTCTTCCAGCTCGCGCAGTCGTTGCTGTCGCTGTGGCTGCCGACCCTGAACGCCGCCATCACCGACAACGGCATCGCCAAGGGCGACACGGGCTACATCCTCTCGGTGGGGGCGGAGATGCTCGGTGTCACGCTGGTGCAGATCGCCTGCGCCATCACGGCCGTGTACTTCGGCGCGAAGGTCGCCATGCTGGTGGGCCGCGATCTGCGCGAGGCGATCTTCCACCGCGTCGGCGAGTTCTCTGAGCGCGAGGTGTCGGCGTTCGGTGCGCCGTCGCTGATCACGCGCAACACGAACGATGTGCAGCAGGTGCAGATGCTCGTGATGATGACCTGCACGCTGCTGGTCTCCGCGCCCATCCTCGCCGTCGGCGGCATCGTGCTGGCGATGCAGCAGGATCTGGACCTCTCCTGGCTGATCGCGGTCAGCGTCCCGGCGCTGCTGGTGGCGGTTAGCATCATCATCGCGCGCATGGTGCCGCTGTTCCGGCGCATGCAGGACCGCATCGACCGCGTGAACCGGGTGCTGCGGGAGCAGCTGAGCGGCATCCGGGTGGTGCGCGCGTTCGTGCGGGAGGACGTGGAGACGGAGCGGTTCCGGGTCGCCAACGACGAGGTGACGGACACGGCGCTGAAGGCCGGCCGCTTGTTCGCGCTGATGTTCCCGATCGTCATGCTCGTGCTCAACGTGTCGAGCGTCGCGGTGATCTGGTTCGGCGGTTTCCGGGTGCAGGAGGGCTCGCTCCAGATCGGCACGCTGACCGCCTTCCTGCAGTACCTCATGCAGATCCTGATGGGCGTGATGATGTCGACGATGATGGCCGTGCTGGTGCCTCGCGCCTCGGTCTGCGCCGACCGCATCGGCGAGGTGCTCGGCACCGAGCCGTCGGTGCGGGCGGCCGACGACGCGGTGACCGAGGTGGCCTCGCACGGGACGGTGGAGTTCGTCGACGTCGGCTTCTCGTATCCCGGAGCCGAGCATCCGGTGCTCACCGACGTGACCTTCCTGGCTCACCCGGGCAGGACGACCGCGATCATCGGCAGCACCGGCGCGGGCAAGACGACGCTGGTGAACCTCATCCCGCGGCTGTTCGACGCGACGAGCGGCATCGTCCTGGTCGACGGTGTGGATGTGGCCGAACTCGACCCCGAGCTGCTCTGGTCGCGCATCGGCATCGTGCCGCAGAAGCCCTACCTCTTCTCCGGCACGGTCGCCTCCAACCTGCGCTACGGCAACCCGGATGCGACGGACGGCGAGCTGTGGCACGCCCTGGAGGTCGCGCAGGCGCGTGACTTCGTCGAGGCGATGCCGGAGAAGCTGGAGGCGCCGATCGCGCAGGGCGGCACCAACGTCTCCGGCGGCCAGCGGCAGCGCCTGGCGATCGCGCGGGCCCTGGTCAGGAAGCCGGAGATCTACGTCTTCGACGACTCCTTCTCGGCGCTCGACACCGCGACGGACGCTCGGCTGCGGTCCGCCCTCGCCCGTGACGTCGCCGGGGCGACCATGATCGTGGTCGCCCAGCGGGTGTCGACGATCGTCGACGCCGACCAGATCATCGTGCTGGAGGACGGCCGCGTGGTCGGCACCGGCACGCACGACGAGCTCGTGGAGAGCAACCCGACGTACGCGGAGATCGTGTCGTCGCAGCTCGCCGCCCAGGACGCGGCGTAAGGAGAGCAGGGGATGAGCGAGAAGACCACGGCACCGGCCCGGCCCGCGGGCCCTCCCGGACCTCCCGTCCGCCGCGGACCCGGCGGGGGCGGCCCGTTCGGCGGGATGGGGATGCCCGTCCAGAAGTCGCTGAACTTCGGCCCGAGCGCCAAGCGGCTGCTCGGCCGTCTGCGGCCGGAGCGACTGGCTCTGGTGGCCGTGACCCTGCTCGCGGTCGTCTCCGTCGTGTTCGCCGTGCTCGGCCCGAAGCTGCTCGGCAACGCGATCAACCTCGTCTTCGCCGGCGCGCTCTCGCTGCAGTTCCCGAAGGGCATGACGCAGCAGCAGGTGATCGAGGGTTTGCGCGCGCAGGGCCAGAACCAGTTCGCCGATCTGCTCTCGGGGACGACGTTCACCCCGGGCGCGGGCATCGACTTCACGGCCGTCGGTCAGACGCTGCTCTGGGTGCTCGCGCTCTACGTGCTGTCGTCGCTGTTCAGCTATCTGCAGGCGTATGTGCTCAACGGCATCACCCAGCGCACCGTCTACCGGCTGCGCGCGGACGTGGAGGACAAGCTCCACCGCCTGCCGCTGAAGTACTTCGACGGGATGCAGCGCGGCGAGCTGCTCAGCCGCGTCACCAACGACATCGACAACATCTCGCAGTCGCTGCAGCAGACCATGAGCCAGCTGCTCACGTCGCTTCTGACCGTGATCGGCGTCGTCGTGCTGATGTTCGTGATCTCGCCGCTGCTCGCGGTCATCGCGCTCGTCACCATCCCGCTGACCCTCGTCATCACGACGGTGATCGCGAAGCGCTCGCAGAAGCTGTTCGTCGCCCAGTGGCGGCACACCGGCGAGCTGAACGGCCAGATCGAGGAGGCCTTCACCGGCCACTCGCTGGTGAAGGTGTTCGGCCGCCACCGCGAGGTGGAGGCGCGGTTCCGGGAGAAGAACCAGGAGATGTACCGGGCGAGCTTCGGCGCGCAGTTCATCTCCGGGCTCATCATGCCGTCGATGATGTTCGTCGGGAACCTGATGTACGTCGCGATCGCGGTCGTCGGCGGTCTGCAGGTCGCGAGCGGGATGATGCAACTCGGCGACGTGACCGCGTTCATCCAGTACTCGCGTCAGTTCACGCAGCCGCTCACGCAGCTGGGGTCGATGGCGAACCTGCTGCAGTCCGGCGTCGCCAGCGCCGAGCGGGTGTTCGAGCTGCTGGACGCGGACGAGCAGTCGGCCGACCCGCGAGAGCCGGAGAGCCCGGAAGGGACGCGCGGGCTGCTGGCGTTCGAGGACGTCTCATTCCGCTACGTCGAGGACTCCCCGCTGATCGAGCACCTGTCGCTGGTCGCCCAGCCGGGCCAGACGGTGGCGATCGTCGGACCCACGGGCGCGGGCAAGACGACCCTGGTCAACCTGATGATGCGGTTCTACGAGCTCGACGGTGGCCGCATCACCCTCGACGGCGTCGACATCGCGAGCATGACCCGGCACGACCTGCGCAGCCGGATGGGGATGGTGCTGCAGGACACCTGGCTGTTCAAGGGCACGATCCGCGACAACATCCTGTACGGCCGGCCGGACGCCACGGAGGAGGAGATGCTGGATGCGGCCCGCGCGACGTACGTCGACCGGTTCGTGCATTCCCTGCCGGACGGCTACGACACCGTGCTCGACGACGAGGGCTCCAACATCTCCGCGGGGGAGAAGCAGCTGCTGACCATCGCCCGGGCGTTCCTCGCCCGGCCGAGCGTGCTGATCCTCGACGAGGCGACCTCGTCGGTCGACACCCGCACGGAGCTGCTGGTGCAGAAGGCGATGAGCGCGCTGCGGGCCGACCGCACGTCGTTCGTCATCGCGCACCGGCTGTCGACCATCCGGGATGCCGACCTCATCCTGGTGATGGAGGCGGGCAGCATCGTGGAGCAGGGGACGCACAGCGAGCTGCTGGCCCGCGGCGGCGCGTACTACTCGCTCTACAACGCGCAGTTCGCCGGGGCGGGGGAGTAGAGGCGGCAGGGGCGGCCGCGGTTCAGGGCTCGGCGAGGCGCGACGCGTACGCGCGCACGCACCAGAAGACGCCGTAGGCGATCAGCCCGACGGCGATCAGCACCAGGAGGAAGACGCCGAACGGCACCTGGATGAGCGCCTTGAGGCTGCCGTCGAGCCCGCCCGCCTTCTCCGGGTCGGACGTGATCGCGCCGAAGACGACGAGTCCGCCGACGATGACGAGGGCCACGCCCTTGGCGACGTAGCCGACGCGGCCGAGGGTGGTGGTCACGGTCGCCCAGCGGTTCGGCGGCAGGCGGAGGTCGCGTTCGAAACGGTGGGTGACGCCGTTGACGACGAACACGACCCCGACGGCCACCACGACGAGGCCGATCGCGGCGAGCAGGAAGACGCCGCCCGGCATCCCGAGCAATTGCGCGCTCGCCGTCTTCTCGGAGGAGGACGCGTCGTGCTTGCCGCCCGCGGCGATCGAGATCGCGATGCCGGCGAGCGCCGCATAGACGACGCACTTGGCGATCTCGGTGAGCTTCTCGCCCGGCCGATGGGCGGTGACGGCCTGGAGGATCTGCCACAGTGCGAGGAAGATCAGCCCGACGATGACCGCCCAGAGCACGAACAGCCCGCCCGGGACGGCCACGAGGGCCTGGAGGGCGCCCGACTGGTCGGCGCTGCCACCGGCGCCGGCAGCGACGGCCAGGGCGATGACGCCGATCAGGATGTGCAGCACGCCGATCGCGGCCAGCCCGACGCGGGCGAGGACGCGGACGGCGGGGGAGCGCTCGACTCGGGAGGCGACCCGGGTGGGGGAGGTCATGCCAGGCACGGTACCCGGCGTTCGGGGCTCGCGGAATCTCGGGTACCCTAGAGGTTTGAGTCCGCTGCGTCGTCACGCGGCGGCGAGATCTGAATAGAGGAGGCCGGCATGGACATCGACCTCAGCGTCCTGCGTCTGATGGAGCGCGAGAAGGAGATCCCCTTCGATGAGCTGGTGCAGATCATCGAGCAGGCGATCCTGACCGCGTATCTGAAGCACACCAACCAGGCCGACCACCGCCACGGTCACAGCGACCAGCCGCCGGCGGCGCGCGTGCACCTCGACCGTAAGACCGGGCATGTGACCGTCTACGTCCCCGAGCGGGACGAGGAGGGCAACGTCATCGGCGAGGCCGAGGACAGCCCGAGCGACTTCGGCCGGATCGCGGCCTTCGCGGCCAAGCAGGTGATCAACCAGCGGCTGCGCGACATCGCCGACGACGCGGTGCTGGGCGAGTTCCGCGGGCGCGAGGGCGACATCGTCGCCGGCGTCATCCAGCAGGGGCCGAACCCGAGGATGATCCACATCGACCTGGGTTCGGTGGAGGCCATCCTCCCTCCGGAGGAGCAGGTGCCGGGCGAGGAGTACACGCACGGTTCGCGCATCCGCGTCTACGTGACGAGCGTGACGAAGGGGCCGAAGGGTCCCTCCATCACGGTGTCGCGCACGCACCCGGCGCTCGTGCGCAAGCTCTTCGCGCTCGAGGTGCCGGAGATCGCGAGCGGGGTCGTGGAGATCGTGTCGCTCGCCCGCGAGGCCGGCCACCGCACCAAGATCGCGGTGCGGGCGACCGAGCCCGGCGTGAACGCCAAGGGCGCCTGCATCGGCGAGCTCGGCCAGCGCGTGCGCGCGGTGACCGCCGAGCTGAACAACGAGAAGATCGACATCGTCGACTACTCGCCCGACCTGGCGACGTTCGTCTCCAGTGCGCTGAGCCCGGCGAAGGTCACCAGTGCGTTCGTCATCGACGAGTCGCTGAAGGCCGTCCGCGCCCTCGTGCCCGACTACCAGCTGTCCCTCGCCATCGGCAAGGAGGGCCAGAACGCGCGGCTCGCCGCGAAGCTGACGGGCGCGAAGATCGACATCCAGCCGGATTCGATCCTCGATCGCGACTAGGCCGTAAAATCGAATCCGGCTGGATGTCGATCTTCGCGCCGTGCCGACGCGGCGAAGCCGTGGCGCCACGGTTGCCGAAGGCACACGAGCGCCGCATCCAGCCGGATTCGATCCTCGATCGCGACTAGAGAGCGTCCAGCGGAATTCCGGGGGTCTCCCCGGCGTTTATCCACGTGCACGGGTCCGTCCGTTCGGCGCCGGGCGCCGAGAGGAGTAGGATGGAACCCGTCAGAACGTGCGTCGGATGCCGTTCTCGCGCTCCCCGGTCCTCACTTCTGAGGGTCGTCGTCCAGCAATCGGTACTCGTGGCGGACCCGTCCGCCACCCGGCCGGGACGGGGCGCGTGGCTGCATCCCGTCGTCGAGTGTCTCGACCTCGCAGAGAAGCGCCGGGCCTTCGGGCGGGCGCTTCGCGTGGAGGGGGCCATCGACACCGCGGCCATCCGGTCGCAATTCATTAGAACAGGCTGAAGAAGTTGACTTCACATGAGTGACAACCGATGAGCGGCTCGAAATGAGATCCGTCCGCTACTAACGCCTGCCCCTGTCCGGGGTAGGCCCCAGACAGGAGAATTGTGGCTGCAAAACCACGCGTACATGAGGTCGCGAGCGAGCTCGGCGTCGACAGCAAGGTCGCGCTCGCGAAGCTCAAGGAGATGGGCGAGTTCGTCAAGGGACCGTCCTCCAGCATCGAGCCGCCGGTAGCGCGCAAGCTGCGTGCCGCCCTGGAGGCCGAGGGTGCGAAGCCGGCCGCCGCCTCGGCGACCGCTGCACCGAAGGCGCCGTCCCAGGCGCCGCGTCCGGCCGCTCCCCGTCCCGCGGCGCCCAGCGCGCCCGAGGCGGACGCCGGCCCGAAGCCGCAGGCGCCGATGTCGGTCGCCGAGCGGCAGGCCGCTGCCGAGAAGGCCGCTGCGGAGAAGGCCGCCGCCGAGAAGGCGGCGGCGAGCACGTCCGGCGGTCAGGCGAAGGCCGCGACCCCCGACGCCACGAAGCCCGCGGCGCCGCGCCCCGGCGGGAGCAGCATCCCGCGCCCGAGCGCCCCGCGCCCCGGCAACAACCCGTACTCGTCGAACCAGGGGATGGGTCAGCGCCCGCCGCGGCCCGGCAACAACCCCTTCTCGTCGTCGCAGGGCATGGGCCAGCGCCCGAGCCCGGGCAACATCCCGCGTCCGACCCCGCCGCGTCCCGGCTCGCCCCGTATCGGTGCGCCCGGCCAGGGCGGCGGCGGAAACCGTCCGGGTCGTCCCGGCGGCGGTGGCGGCGGTCGTCCCGGCTTCCAGCAGCGCCCCGGCAGCGGCGGCGGTGCGGGCGCAGGGGCCGGCGGCTTCCAGCGTCCGGGCGGCGGCTTCGGCGGCCCGCGCCCCGGAGGCGGCGGCGGTCGCGGTCGTGGACCGGGCGGCGGCACGGCAGGTGCGTTCGGCCGCGGCGGCGGCAAGAGCAAGGCCCGCAAGTCGAAGCGCGCGAAGCGCCAGGAATTCGAGATGCGGGAGGCCCCGTCGCTGGGCGGCGTGACCGTACCCCGCGGCAACGGCGACACCGTCATCCGGCTGCGTCGCGGCTCCTCGATCTCCGACTTCGCCGACAAGATCGACGCGAACCCCGCGTCGCTGGTCACCGTCCTCTTCCACCTGGGCGAGATGGCGACCGCGACCGAGTCGCTCGACGAGGCCACCTTCGAGGTGCTCGGCGAGGAGCTGGGCTACAAGATCCAGGTCGTCTCGCCCGAGGACGAGGACCGCGAGCTGCTCGAGGGCTTCGACATCGACCTCGACGCCGAGCTGGAGGGCGAGTCCGACGAGGACCTCGAGATCCGGCCCCCGGTCGTCACCGTCATGGGTCACGTCGACCACGGTAAGACGCGCCTCCTCGACGCCATCCGCAACGCGAACGTCGTCGCGGGCGAGGCCGGCGGCATCACCCAGCACATCGGTGCGTACCAGGTGTGGACGGAGCACGACGGCATCGAGCGTGCCATCACCTTCATCGACACCCCGGGTCACGAGGCGTTCACCGCCATGCGTGCCCGCGGTGCGCAGGTCACCGACATCGCGATCCTCGTGGTCGCGGCGGACGACGGCATCATGCCGCAGACCATCGAGGCGCTGAACCACGCCCAGGCGGCGAACGTGCCGATCGTGGTCGCGGTCAACAAGATCGACAAGCCGGAGGCCAACCCGGCGAAGGTGCGCCAGCAGCTCACCGAGTTCGGCCTGGTGGCGGAGGAGTACGGCGGCGACGTCATGTTCGTCGACGTCTCGGCCCGCAACAACATCGGCATCGACGACCTGCTCGACGCCGTGCTGCTGACCGCCGACGCCGGTCTCGACCTCCGTGCGAACCCGAACAAGGACGCACGCGGTGTCGCGATCGAGGCAAAGCTCGACAAGGGCCGCGGCGCCGTGGCGACCGTTCTCATCCAGTCCGGAACGCTCCGGGTCGGCGACGCGATCGTGGCGGGCACCGCCTACGGCCGTGTGCGTGCGATGGCCGACGAGAACGGCGACGCCGTCCTCGAGGCCGCCCCGTCGCGTCCGGTCCAGGTGCAGGGTCTCTCCAGCGTCCCGCGCGCCGGCGACGTCTTCATCGTCACCGAGGAGGACCGCACCGCCCGCCAGATCGCCGAGAAGCGTGAGGCCGCGGAGCGCAACGCGCAGCTGGCGAAGGCCCGCAAGCGCATCTCGCTCGAGGACTTCACCCGCGCTCTGGAAGAGGGCAAGGTCGAGGCGCTCAACCTCATCATCAAGGGCGACGTGTCCGGTGCCGTGGAGGCGCTGGAGGAGTCGCTCATGAAGATCGAGGTCGACGACTCGGTGTCCCTGCGCATCCTGCACCGCGGTGTCGGCGCGATCACCGAGTCGGACATCGACCTGGCGACCATCGACAACGCGATCGTGATCGGCTTCAACGTCCGCCCGGACGTGAAGGCGCGCGAGCGTGCGGCGCGCGAGGGTGTGGACGTCCGGTTCTACTCGGTCATCTACAACGCCATCGAGGACATCGAGAACTCGCTGAAGGGCATGCTCAAGCCCGAGTTCGAAGAGGTCCAGTCCGGTGTGGCCGAGATCCGCGAGGTGTTCCGTTCCTCGAAGTTCGGCAACATCGCCGGTGTCATCGTCCGGTCCGGCACGATCACGCGCAACGCCAAGGCGCGCGTCATCCGCGACGGCGTCGTGGTGGGGGACAACCTCGCCATCGAGTCGCTGCGCCGGTTCAAGGACGACGTCACGGAGGTCCGTACGGACTTCGAGGCCGGTATCGGCCTCGGCAAGTACAACGACATCCAGGTCGGCGACGAGATCGAGACGACCGAGCTTCGCGAGAAGCCTCGCGTCTAGTTCGAGAGGATGGCCGGTGGCTTCGCCACCGGCCATCCGGCTCTTGAGGAGGAAACCATGGCTGATCCGGCACGCGCGAGGAAGCTCGCGGACAGGATCAAGGAGATCATCGCCAAGCGGCTCGACCGCGGCCTGCGCGACCCGCGCCTCGGCTTCGTGACCATCACGGACGTCCAGGTGACCGGCGACCTTCAGCACGCGACCGTCTTCTACACGGTGTACGGCACCGAGCAGGAGCGCGAGGACAGCGCCGCCGCACTCAAGGCGGCCACCGGGATGCTGCGCAGCGAGGTGGGCAAGAACATCACTGCGCGTCTCACGCCGACGCTGGAGTTCCAGCTCGACGCGATCCCGGAGAATGCCGCCCACATCGAGGACCTGCTCCGGGAGGCGCGCGAGCGCGACACCGAGGTGGCGGGTCTCGCTGCGTCCGCGACGTACGCCGGCGACGAGGACCCGTACGTGAAGCCGCGGGTCATCGACGACGAGGACGACGAGGACGAGGACGACGAGCGCTGATCCGTCGTCGTGAGGCGGTGAGGCCGCGTGCCGGTGACGATCGTCAGGGCAGCGTGTACCCGCCCATCGTCTCGACGGCGAGACCGTCGTCGATGAGACCCTGGAGGGCCCGCTCGGCCTGCTCCGCATCCGGCCACACCGCCGCGAGCTCCGCGGCCGGGACCGGTGTGTGGGAGGCCCGCAGCTCGGCGAGGATCCGTCCGCGTGCCTGGCGGTCGCTGCCCTCGTAGCGCTTCTGCCTGCCCTTCGTCGGTCCCTCGTAGTCCGGGTAGCCGGACTGCCGCCAGCGGCAGCGGTCGGAAAGCGGACAGGAGTCGCAGCGCGGCGTGCGCGCGACGCACACGATCGCGCCGAGCTCCATCATCCCGGCGTTGAAGGCGGCGGCCGCATCGCGGTCCTCCGGCAGGAGTGCCTCCATCGCCGCCAGGTCGCGTCGCGTGCTCGGCGGACCGGGCTCCGCCTGACCGTCGATCGTGCGGGCGATGACCCGGCGGATGTTGGTGTCCACCACCGGGTGCCGCTCGCCGTAGGCGAAAGCCGCCACCGCGCGCGCCGTGTAGTCGCCGACCCCGGGGAGGGCGAGCAGGGCGTCCACGTCGTCCGGCACCACCCCGCCGTGCCGCTCGGTGATCGTCACGGCCGCGGCATGCAGCCAGAGCGCACGCCGCGGGTAGCCCAGCGACTTCCACGCGCGCACGGCCTCGCCGGGCGGCACCGACGCGAGGTCGGCCGGCGTCGGCCAGCGGCTCAGCCACTCCTCCAGCCGGGGGATGACGCGGCTCACCGGGGTCTGCTGCAGCATGAACTCGCTGACCAGTGTTCCCCAGGGGGTGAAGCCGTCCCGGCGCCAGGGGAGGTCCCTGCGGTTCTCCTGGTACCAGGCCACCACCGTCCCGGCGTAGTCGTGCATGCATCGAGGCTAACCGGTGCGGCGGCCTATGCTCGTCGCATGATGCTTCCGCCGACGCCGCGCGTGCTGTTCCTGCGGCAGCTCGTCGCGGCCATCAGGCGCGACGCTCCTGCGGGCCGGGTGGTGGTCGCGGTCGACGGCGGGCGGATCGGCGGGACCGGATTCGCGGACGACCTGGCGGCGGTGTTCCGGGAGGCGGGGGTGGATGCGTTCCGCGCGTCCCTCGCGGGCTTCCACACCTCGCGCGCCTACCGTACGCGGCAGGGACCGGAGACGCCGGAGCGGTACTACCGCGACGCGTACGACTACGTCGCGCTGCGCCGGGTGCTGCTCGACCCGTTCCGGCTTGGCGGGAGCGCGGGCTTCCAGACGGCCGCGTTCGACGAGGCGCGCGATCAGCCGGTGGAGGCGCGCTGGCTCACCGCCGGGCTGGATGCTGTGCTCGTCGTCGACGGCGAATTCACGCTTCGGCCGTCGCTGCGCGGGGAGTGGAACGCCTCGGCGCTGCTCGTCAACGTTCCGCAGTCGGACGCGTACCTGGAGGACGCGCAGCCGCGCGAGCACGCCGGCTACCTGGTCGACGAGTCGGACCCGGCGCGGCCGCGGTGGGCGCCGCGGGAGTGAGGTGCCGGCCGGGGCGCGTCGCGGCGGGTGCGCTGCGGGATCGGCCGGGCCGCGCCGCCGCCGGGACACCGCGCCGACTCAGGACGGGAGGGCGGGCCGCATCCGCTCGACCACCGCATCCGGCGCCAGGAACGCGCCCGATCGCTCCACCTCGTGCACCAGCGCGGTGATCGCGCCGTTGACAGGCGCCTCCACGCCGGCCGCCCTGGCCTCCTCGACGACGGCGCCGTTGAGGTAGTCGATCTCGGTCAGCTGGCCCCGGCGCAGACTCTGCAGCGTAGAGCCGGGGTTGGGCGTGGCGCCCATCCGCCGCTTCATCAGGAGCGGGACCGCCTGAGCGGCCCAGCGCGGAGCACGGGCGACGAAGCGCAGGATGCGGTCGTCGAGCCCCTGGATGCTGCCGTAGCGGACGCCGCGGGCGAAGCCGACGCGGGTGGCCTCCTGAAGGCTCGCCGTGACGATCTCCCGCAGCCGGCGGTCGCCCAGGACCTCCTGCGCGCTCAGGCCGGTGATCGCGGGGAGGGCGTTGATCTGGTTGACCATCAGCTTCGTCCACTGCGCGCCGGTGAAGTTGTCGATCGCGAAGGCGGGCATGGCCGCGTCCAGGATGCGGGCGGCGTCGACCGCTGCCTGCGGTGGTGCGCCGTCCCCGGCGCCGAGGTAGGTGTTCGCCGTCGTCGTGACGGTGACGCGGCCGGGGGAGAGGTAGCTCGCGGCGTACAGCGCGAGGGCACCGACGCAGTCGGACCCGGGGAGCAGCCGCTCGGCCTCCGCGAGGCCGGCGAGCCCGTTCTGCACGACCACGACGGTGATTCCGTCGAGTAGGGCGGCGTTTGCGCGGATGGCGGCGGGGGCGTCCTGGGCCTTGGTGCAGACGAAGGCGAGTTCGGGCCGGGTCTGCAGCGTCTCGGCGGCGGCGACCCGCGCCGTGTGGGTGCCCCAGCCTCCGTCGAGCCGGATGCCCGACTCGCCGATGGCGGCCAGCTGCTCCCCGCGGGCGGTCACCTCGACGAGATGCCCGACGCGGTCGAGCAGCGCCGCGATCGTGCCGCCGATGGCTCCCGCTCCGATCACGCCGATACGCACGCGTTCCAGCCTATCCGGGCGCCGCGCCCCACCTGGTTGACACGACACGCCGTCCCGCCCGCCGCCGGGACGGCGTGTCGCGTCAAGCAGGTGAAGCTGTGGCGCGCGGCGGGCCGCCGCGTCTGGCTTCGGGACGGCGTGTCGTGTCAACCAGACGAGCCCGTGGGACGCAACACGCCGTTATCCGGGAGGGATAACGGCGTGTTGCGTCCCATGGACGGGTCAGTCGGCGAGGACGGGAGCCGGCTCGGCGGTGGCGAGCGCGGTGGCGGCGGCCTCGCCGGCCCCAGGCACGGCGGCCGACGGCGACGCGGGCGGCGCGTCCGTGGCCGGTGCGGCCGACGCGGCGGCGGCGCGAGCCGCGCGGCGGCTGGGCAGGGCGAGGGCGATCACGGCGGCCGCGGCGAGCACCCCGGCGCCGACCCAGACCGCCGGGATGGCCGCATCCACGTAGCCCGTCGGCGTCAGCGTGCCGCCGGCGCCGGTGAACACGGCGGTCAGCACCGCGACGCCGAGCGCGACCCCGACCTCCCGCAGCGTCGAGTTGGTGCCGGACGCCTTGGCGTGGTCGGCCGGCCGCATGTTGGCGAGCACGGCGGTCGAGCTGGGCGCGAAGACCAGGCCCATGCCGATGCCGGCGAGCAGGAACGGCGGCCACATCTCCGAGTAGGGGAGCGTCGCCGAGAGGGTCGCCGCGATCCAGCCCATGGACACCGCGAGCAGCACGAGCCCTGCCACGACCGGGAGCCGCGTGCCGGTGCGGGCGGAGAACAGCCCGGTGAGCGGTGCGACCACCATCGGGGCGAGCGTCCACGGCATCGTCATCACGCCGGCCTCGAGCGGGGTGTGCCCCTGCACCACCTGGAGGAACTGGATGAGGATGAAGATCGCCCCGAAGATCCCGAAGCTGAAGGTGACGCCGACCAGGTTGGCGACCGTGAAGCTGCGGTCGCGGAACAGCCGGAGGGGCAGCAGTGGAGCCGTCGCGCGTCCCTCCCAGAGCACGAACGCCACCAGCAGGGCGGCGCCCGCGATCAGCGGGATGAGGACCTCGGCGCTGCTCCATCCCGCGTCGTTGCCGCGGACGATGCCCCAGACGACGCCGAGGACTCCGGGTGCGGCGAGCAGAAGGCCGACGACGTCGGCGCGCACGCGCTCCCCGAAGCTGTTCGGCAGCGCGAGCAGCACCAGCGGGACGGCGATCACGCCGAGCGGGACGTTGAGCCAGAAGATCGCCTGCCAGTTCCATCCCTCGACCACCGCGCCGCCGATGAGCGGGCCGAGAGCGACGCCGAGGCCGGAGATGCCGCCCCAGATGCCGATCGCGGCCGGACGGAGCCGCTCGCTGACGCTGCCGGCGAGGAGGGTGAGCGACAGCGGGAGCAGAGCCGCGGCCCCGGCGCCCTGCACCGCACGCGCGGCGATCAGCTGCCACGGCTCCGTGGAGAGCGCGGCGGCGGCACTGGCGAGCGTGAACACGGCGATCCCGCCCAGGAAGACGGATCGCCGGCCGAGCCGGTCGCCCAGGCCGACGGCCATGAGCATGAGGGTGGCGAAGGTGAGCGTGTAGGCGTTGACCACCCACTGCAGCTCCTCGATGGAGGCGCCGAGGTCGCGGGCGATGACCGGCAGGGCGCTGGTCACGACGAGGTTGTCGAGCGTCGCCATGAACATCGGCAGCGAGGCCGCGACGATCGCGAGCCAGACCGGGATGCGCCGGGCGACGGCGAGGGGTGCGGACATTGCGCGCCTCCATTTGTGGTTATCGGATGATTACAAGAGCTGACACTAGTAATCGACTGATAACCTGTCAAGCGTGACGGACAAGATCAGCGAGAGGATCCCCTCCGCGGAGCGCCGCGAGCAGATCCTCGAAGCCGCCAGCCGGGTCTTCGGCGAGCGCGGCTACTTCGGCGCGACCACCGACCAGATCGCGAAGGCGGCCGGGATCAGCCAGCCCTACGTGGTCCGGATGTTCGGCGGTAAGGAGAACCTCTTCCTCGGCGTCCTCACCCGCTCGCTCGACCGCCTGCTTGTGGCCTTCACCGAGGCCATCGCGCAGTGGAAGGCCGAGGGGTCGCCCGCTGCGACGGACCCCGGCTACCCGATCGGCAAGAACCCCGAGCACGGCGAGATCGGCCGCCGGCTGGGGCTCGCGTACGTCAACCTGATCGAGGACCGCGGGCTGCTGCTCTCGCTCATGCAGGCGTTCAGCATGGGCCAGGACCCGAGCATCGGCGGCAAGGCCCGAGGCGGCTTCCTGACCATCTACCGGCTACTGCGCGAGGAGGCGGGCTTCGATCCCGAAGAGGCGCGCGGGTTCCTCGCCGAAGGGATGCTGCTGAACACGCTGCTCGGACTCCGCCTCACCGACGACTACGGCAAGGACGCCGCGGCCACCGAGCTGATCGAGTGCGCCTTCCGCACAAAGCTCCAGCTGGTGCTCGAGGTCCAGGGCCAGGAGGGCGGGCGCGCGTGACCGGCAGCGGACTCATCCTCATCGACAAGCCCGCGGGTCTCACCAGCCACGACGTCGTCGCCCGCGTGCGCAGGGCCGCGGGCACGCGCAAGGTCGGCCACGCCGGGACGCTGGACCCGATGGCGACCGGCCTCCTCATCGTGGGCCTGAACTCCTCCACCCGGCTGCTCACCTACATCGTCGGCGCCGACAAGGAGTACCTCGCGACCATCCGGCTCGGCGCGGCGTCGACCACCGACGACGCCGAGGGCGAACTGTCGGAGGCGGCGGAACAGGAGGCGCTCGACGCGGTCGCCGCCGAGGCGATCGCCGCAGGCATCGCGGAGCTCACAGGCGAGATCGAGCAGGTGCCGAGCTCCGTGAGCGCGATCAAGGTCGACGGCAAGCGGGCCTACGCGCGGGTGCGGGCTGGCGAGCAGGTGGAGCTGAAGGCGCGGTCCGTCACGGTCGCCGAGTTCGAGCTGCTCGAGACGCGGCGCGAGCCAGGCGCGATCGACCTCGACGTGCGCGTCGTCTGCTCCTCCGGCACCTACATCCGCTCGCTCGCGCGCGACTTGGGCGCGGGCCTCGGTGTCGGCGGCCACCTCACCGCGCTGCGGCGCACCCGGGTGGGCGCCTTCCACGTGCGGGACGCGCACGACCTCGCTACGCTCGATCCTGCTGCGGTGCTCGTGCCCGCGGTGGATGCGGCCACACGGCTGTTCGAACGGCTCGACCTCACCGAGCAGCAGGCCATCGACCTGACGCACGGGAGGCGCATCCACATCGCCGACCGGGAGGGACCGGGCGGCGAGCCGGTCGCCGCCGTCGCACCGAACGGCGCACTGGTGGGACTGGTCGAGTTCCGCGGAAAGGAAGCAAGGACCCTCGTGAACTTCCCGACGGACGAAGCGGTCAGCCCGGCATGATCGAGTGGTTCACGACGGTGCAGGTGGTCGTCGCCTGCGCCGCGGGCATCCTGTGCCTGATCCTCGGACTCGCGGGCCGGTTGCCCGGCGACGTCTCGATGGGCGCCGTCGCGGTGGTGGAGCTGCTGCTGCTGGTGCAGCTGGTGATCGCGATCGTCGCCCCGCTCGTCGGCAACCCGCCCTCCGGCAGCCTCGCCGAGTTCTACATCTATCTCATCTCGGCGATCGTCCTGCCGCTCGCCGGCGGCTTCTGGGCGCTGGTCGAGCGCAACCGCTGGAGCACCGTCATCCTGGGCGGCGTCTGCCTCGCCATCGCCGTCATGGTGTACCGGATGGGGCAGATCTGGTTCGTGCAGGGCGCGTGAGCGCGCCGGACGCAAATAGAATCGAAGCGATGTCCCACCACACCATGTCCGCGCGCACGAACTCCGACCCAGAGCCTCCCCGGCGGCGGATGTCCGGCGTCGGCCGCGTGCTGGTCTTCGTGTACGGCGTGCTGGCTCTGGCCGCGACCGGGCGCAGCGTGTTCCAGATCATCGACCGCTTCCATGAGGCGCCGGTCGCGTTCACGCTCTCGGCGCTCTCCGCCGCGGTCTACATCGTCGCCACGGTGGCGCTCGTCGCCCCCGGCCGGGTCTGGTACCGGGTGGCGTGGATCACCATCGGCTTCGAGTTCGCCGGCGTCCTCGTCATCGGCACGCTCAGCCTGTTCGCGCCCGCGGTGCTCGGCCTCCACGACATCGACCCGTTCGGCCGCGACGCCACGGTCTGGTCGGTGTACGGGATGGGGTACCTGTTCATCCCGCTGGTCCTGCCGGTGCTCGGGATGCTGTGGCTGAGCCGCCACCGGCCGGACGACCGGCTCGCCGAGACCGACGCCGGGTCCGCCGGCGCGGGGGCCGGCTCGTGAGGGTCTTCCACGCGGTCGCCGACATCCCGGACGGGTGGGGCCCGAGCGCGGTGACGATCGGCAAGTTCGACGGCGTCCACACCGGCCACCGCGCGGTCATCGACCGGCTGCGGGCCGTCGCCGCCGAACGCGGGCTGACCACGACGATCATCACGTTCGACCGCAACCCGCTCGAGCTGCTCGCGCCGGAGAAGTGCCCGGCGTCGCTCGTCAGCAACGCGCAGAAGCTCGACCTGCTCGCGTCCACCGGGGTGGATGCGACGCTGATGGTGGCGTTCGACCGGGCGCTCGCCGGACTCGACCCGGAGGACTTCGTCCACAGCATCCTGGTCGACCGGCTGCACGCCGCCGCAGTTCTCGTCGGCAGCGACTTCCGGTTCGGCGCGCGCGGCGCGGGCGACGTCGCCCTACTGCGGCGGCTCGGCGAGAAGTACGGCTTCGCGGTCGAGCTCATCGACGACGTTCGGCCCGAGCACGGCAGGCGGGTGTCGTCGACCTGGATCCGCGAGCTGCTGGCCGACGGCGACGTACGCCACGCGACGGAGCTGCTCGGCTCGGCCCCGACCGTACGCGGCCTCGTCGTGCATGGGGCGGCGCGAGGGCGCGAACTGGGCTTCCCGACCGCGAACCTGTCGCCGGAGTCGGAGGGGCTCATCCCTGCCGACGGGGTGTATGCCGGGTGGCTGACGGACGCGGGGGAGCGGTATCCGGCTGCCATCTCGGTCGGCAACAACCCGACGTTCGAGGGTGTGCCGCAGAAGCAGGTGGAGGCGTACGTGATCGACCGCGAGCTCGACCTGTACGACCACACGGTGGAGGTGTCGTTCGTCGACCGCATCCGCGGCATGGTCGCGTACACCGGCGTGGAGCCGCTGATCGCGCAGATCGCGGACGATGTACGGCGTGCGCGCGACCTCCTCGGCGTCGAGCAGCCCGCGGGCGCGGCCGACGCGGCCGACGACGCGGCCGAACCCGCCTGATGGCCGACGACCCGCGGGCCGCCGGGGCGCGGCCGCTCTGGCGCGGGCGCGCGATCGCGCTGCTCGGCATCCTGCTGGTGGCGGCGAACCTGCGCACCGCCGTCGCCGCGCTCTCGCCGATCTTCGCCGAGATCCGCACCGAGTTCGCGGTGTCGAGCATCGGGGTCGGGCTGCTCGGGATGCTGCCCCCGGTCTGCTTCGCGCTGTTCGGCCTGATCGCCCCGCGCTTCACACGCCGGCTCAGCCTCGAAGCCGTCGTCGTGATCGCCCTGGGGGTCATGCTCGCCGGGCACCTCCTGCGCGCAGCAGCCGGGTCGTTCGCCGTGCTCGCGATCGGGTCGGCGGTGACCTTCGCCGGGATGGGCGTCGGCAACGTCCTGCTGCCGCCGCTGGTCAAGCGCTACTTCCCCGACAGGATCGGGCTGGTCACCTCGCTGTACGCGACGGTCATGTCGGTGTCGACGCTGCTGCCGCCGCTGATCGCGGTGCCGGTGGCGGACGCGGCCGGGTGGCACGTCTCGGTCGGGATGTGGGCGCTCGTGACGGTGCTGGCGATCCTGCCGTGGCTGCGCATCCTGATCTCGCACCGGCCGGCCCACCCGGACAGCGACGTGGAGGTCGAGACCGCGCAGCCGGCCATGGCGGGGCGGGTGTGGCGGTCGCCGCTCGCCTGGGCCATGGCGGTGCTGTTCGCCGTGTCGAGCCTGAACGCGTACGCCATGTTCGCCTGGCTTCCGCAGATCCTCCACGACGTCGCGGGCGTCTCTCCGCTCGACGCGGGCGCCCTGCTCTCCGTGTATGCCGGAATGGGCATACCGGCCGGGCTGCTGGTGCCGCTGCTCGCCGCGCGCATGCGGAACGTGGCCGTGCTGATCTACGTCGCCGTGGCGTTCTTCGTCGTCGGGTACCTCGGCCTCATCCTGGTGCCGGGGACGGCGACCTGGCTGTGGGTGGCGCTGGCCGGTCTCGGACCGCTGCTGTTCCCGCTCTGCCTCGTGCTGATCAACATGCGCACGCGGACGCACGCCGGCTCGGTCGCGCTGAGCGGCTTCACGCAGGGGTTGGGCTACACCCTCGGCGCGCTGGGCCCGCTCGCGGTCGGCGTGCTGCACCAGCTCACCGCATCCTGGACGCTCGCTCTCGCGGTCCTCACCGCCACGGCCCTAGCCGCCGCCGTCGCCGGTGCCGTCGCCGCCCGCCCCCACTACCTCGAAGACTGACCCCCGCACCTCCCCAGCCCGCGAGCACAGGAAAAACGCCCCCGATCGGCTGAAATGGGGGCGTTCTTCCTGTGCTCGGCGGCTAGGGGAGGAGGTGGGCGCGATGGATGAGGGCGGCGGCGCCGATCAGGGGGCCCTCGGAGGAGAGCGCGGACGGGACGATGCGCACCTTGCGGACGAACGGGAAGTAGTGGTTCGCGATGACCACCCGCATGTGGTCGAACAGGTCGGGGGTCGAGTGCGAGAAGCCGCCGCCGATCGCAACCAGTTCCAGGTCGAGCAGGGCCGTCGCCGAGGCGATGGCGTGCCCGACCGCGGTGCCGGTGCGGGCGATCGCCTCCCGCGCGACCGGGTCGCCCGCGGCGTACGCCGCCGCGAGGTCTTCGCCGGTCGTGCCCGCGAAACCGTGGTGTTGCGCCCAGGCGACGGTGTGCGGGCCGGACGCGATGGCCTCCAGCGCGTACCGGCTGCCGAAGGTGTCCTCGCCCTCGATGTCGCCGACCTCGACGTGCCCGATGTGCCCCGCGCTGCCGGTGGGGCCGGTGATGACGCGGCCGTCGACGATGAGGCCGCCTCCGATCCCGGTCGAGATGACCATGCCCATGACGTTGTCGACGCCCTGTGCCGCGCCGACCCAGTGCTCGGCCATGGTGATCGCCACGCCGTCCATCTCCAGCGTCACGGGAACGTCGAGCCCGAGCTCGGCCGCGACGCCGGCGACGAAGTCGCGCATCGGGTAGTCGCGCCAGTGCGGAACGTTCAGCGGGGAGACGAGACCGCGGGTGCGGTCGATGGGGCCGGCGCTGCCGATCCCGACGCCGACGACGATCCCGCCCTCCGGCAGGGCGGCGAACGCGGCGCGCACGACGCCGCCGACGGACTCCTCGAGCTCCGGGACGGTCGCGTCGCGGCCGGTCGGCCGGCGGTGGCGGGAGCCTTCGACGAGGCGCCCTTCCGTGTCGACGAGGGCGGCCTCGACCTTGGTGCCGCCGAAGTCGACGGCGAGGGCGTAGGCAGGGGGGAAGGCGGGGGAGTCTGCGGGCACGACCCAACGATAAACGAAAGCGCGGCTGCTCATTTGAGCACCCACCGCACAAGTGTTGCTCGGGTGCGTGCGAGTTTCTAAGCTGGAACGCGTGGCCCTCAACGATTCGGACGAGATCCTCGCCGTCAAAGCCGCAGAGCTCTACTACGAGGCGGGCAAGACGCAGGACGAGATCGGCGTCGCCCTCAACGTCTCCCGCTGGAAGGTCGGCCGTCTGCTGGTCGCCGCGCGGGAGCACGGCTTCGTGCGCATCGAGATCGTCCACCCCAGCGCCCGCCGCTTCTCGCTCGAACGCGAGCTGTGCGGCTTCTACGGCCTGGAGGACGCGGTCGTCGTCCCGGCCGCCGAATCCGACTCCGAGGTTCAGGGCAGGGTCGCACAGGCCGCTGCCGACTACCTCACGACGCTCCGCCCGGTGCCGCGCACGCTCGGCGTGAGCTGGGGCCGCACGCTGCACGCGGTCGCCGCACGCCTCCGGCCGGGCTGGGCCGTCGGCGTCAACCCCGTGCAGATCAACGGGAGCGTCTCCTCCACCCGCCAGGCCACCGCCGCCGCCGACACCGCCGTCGTCATCGCACGCAAGGCGCAGGGCACGGCGACGCTGCTGCCCAGCCCCGCCATCTTCGAGCACGCCGCCACCCGCCGGGCGATCGAGGCCGACCGCTCGGTGCAGAGCGTGCTGGAGCTCGCCCGCAGCGCGAACGCCTACCTGTTCAGCGCGGGCGTCGTCGACACCAGCTCGGTTCACGTCGACTCCGGCTACCTGTCGGTGGAGGATGTGGCCGGACTCGCCGAGAAGGGCGCCGTCGGCGATGTGGTCGGCCGCTTCATCACCGACGACGGCCAGGTCGCCGACCCGGAGCTGAACTCCCGCACCCTCGGCCTCAGCCTCGACGACCTGCGCGCGGCCCGCACCTCGATCGCGGTCATCGCGGGGGAGGCGAAGCATCGCGTCGCGCACGCCGTCGTCGCCAGCGGCCTGTGCACCACACTCATCACCGACGAGGCGACCGCCAACGACCTGCTCGGCCGCACGCACCCGGCCGCCGCGGCGCAGGCGGAGCCCGCCGCGACGCAGAACGTCCTGTAGCAATGGAGGAACACGTGACCATCGAGACAACGCCGCCCGTGCGCACCCTCGCGCCGGCGGCCCGCGCCGTCGAGGTGCTCGGCGGCGACCTGACGGAGGGTTCGCTCCGGCGCTACCTGAACGGCATCGCCGGCGTCGACGCGGTCGGCCTGGAGCAGCGCGCGGCCGGGCTCGGCACCCGGTCGATCAAGACGTCCAGCAAGAAGTGGGCGCTCGACACCGTCATCGAGCTGATCGACCTCACCACCCTGGAGGGTGCGGACACCCCGGGCAAGGTCCGCTCGCTCGTCGCGAAGGCCCTCACACCGGACCCGTCGGACCCGGGCACGCCCCGTCCCGCCGCCGTCTGCGTGTACGGCGACATGGTCCCGTACGCGGTGGAGGCGCTCGGAGCGGCCCACGCCGGCGCGGTCCGGCGCGCGGGAGGCCAGGGGGGCGTGAACGTCGCCGCGGTCGCGACGGCGTTCCCGAGCGGCCGTGCGTCGCTCAAGGTCAAGCTCGCCGACACCGCCGACGCGGTGGCGGCGGGCGCTGACGAGATCGACATGGTCATCGACCGCGGCGCCTTCCTCTCCGGCCGCTACGGCCAGGTCTTCGACGAGATCGTCGCGGTCAAGGAAGCCTGCCGTCGCGACGACGGCACGTACGCCCACCTCAAGGTCATCCTCGAGACCGGTGAGCTGAACACCTACGACAACGTCCGTCGCGCCTCCTGGCTCAGCATCCTGGCCGGCGGCGACTTCATCAAGACCTCCACCGGCAAGGTGTCGCCCGCCGCCACGCTGCCGGTCACCCTGCTGATGCTGGAGGTCGTGCGCGACTGGCACCGGCTCACCGGCGAGGAGATCGGTGTGAAGCCCGCGGGCGGCATCCGCTCGTCCAAGGACGCCATCAAGTACCTCGTGACCGTCGCCGAGACCGTCGGGGAGCACTGGCTGCAGCCGCACCTGTTCCGGTTCGGCGCGTCGAGCCTGCTCAACGACGTGCTGCTGCAGCGGCAGAAGCTGACCACCGGCCACTACTCCGGCGCCGACTATTTGACGATCGACTGAAAGCTGACCAGACCATGAGTTTCCTCGAATACGCACCGGCTCCCGAGTCGCGGTCGATCCTGAACCTCCGCGACCAGTACGGCCTGTTCATCGACGGAGAATTCGTCGACGGGCACGGGACGCCGTTCCAGACCATCTCGCCCGCCACGGAGGAGCGTATCGCGACCATCGCGACCGCCGACTCCTCCGACGTGGACGCGGCCGTCGCCGCCGCCCGCCGCGCCTACGACCGCGTGTGGTCGCGCATGAGCGGCAGCGACCGGGGCAAGTATCTGTTCCGCATCGCACGGCTGGTGCAGGAGCGCGCCCGCGAGCTCGCCGTCGCCGAGAGCCTCGACAACGGCAAGCCGATCAAGGAGAGCCGGGATGTGGACGTCCCGCTCGTCGCCGCCTGGTTCTTCTACTACGCAGGCTGGGCGGACAAGCTGGAGCACGCCGGCCTCGGCCCTGCGCCCCGCGCCCTCGGAGTGGCCGCCCAGGTCATCCCGTGGAACTTCCCGCTGCTCATGCTGGCGTGGAAGATCGCCCCGGCCCTCGCCGCGGGCAACACGGTCGTGCTGAAGCCGGCCGAGACCACGCCGCTGACCGCACTGCTCTTCGCCGAGATCGTGCAGCAGGCCGACCTGCCGCCGGGCGTCGTCAACATCGTGACAGGGGCAGGCGAGACGGGCCGCGACCTGGTCGCCCACCCGGACGTGAACAAGGTGGCCTTCACCGGCTCCACCGCGGTCGGCCGCGAGATCGCGCGCACGGTCGCCGGCACCTCCAAGAAGCTCACGCTCGAGCTCGGCGGCAAGGCCGCGAACATCGTCTTCGACGACGCGCCCATCGACCAGGCCGTCGAGGGCATCGTCAACGGCATCTTCTTCAACCAGGGCCACGTCTGCTGCGCCGGCAGCCGGCTGCTGGTGCAGGAGAGCATCCACGACCAGGTCGTCGACCGGCTGAAGCGCCGCCTGTCGACGCTGCGCCTGGGCGACCCGCTCGACAAGAACACCGACATCGGCGCGATCAACTCCGCCGAGCAGCTGCAGCGCATCCGCGAGCTGTCGGACATCGGCGAGGCGGAGGGCGCGGAGCGCTGGACCGCCGACTGCGCCATCCCGGAGAACGGCTTCTGGTTCGCCCCGACGATCTTCGACAACGTCTCCACCAGCCACCGCATCGCCCGCGAGGAGATCTTCGGCCCGGTGCTGTCCGTGCTGACCTTCCGCACGCCCGCTGAGGCGATCGCGAAGGCCAACAACACCCCGTACGGGCTGTCGGCCGGCATCTGGTCGGAGAAGGGCAGCCGCATCCTCGCCGTCGCCGACAAGCTGCGCGCCGGAGTGGTGTGGGCGAACACGTTCAACCGCTTCGACCCGGCCAGCCCGTTCGGTGGCTACAAGGAGTCCGGCTACGGCCGCGAGGGCGGCCGCCACGGCCTCGGCGCCTACCTCGTGCCCGGCCGGTCGCTGCCGGCCGCCGCCTCCATCCCCGCCCGCCTCACTCGCAAGGGAGCCGCCAAGTGACGCGCCTCGCCGTTCCGAAGACCTACAAGCTCTACATCGGCGGGAAGTTCCCGCGCAGCGAGTCCGGTCGCACCTACGAGGTGACGACGCCGAAGGGCGGGTTCCTCGCCAACGCGGCGAAGGCCTCCCGTAAGGACGCCCGTGATGCCGTGGTCGCTGCCCGCGCCGCGGTCTCCGGATGGTCGGGGGCGACCGCGTACAACCGCGGTCAGGTGCTCTACCGCATCGCGGAGCTGATGGAGGGCCGCCGGGCGCAGTTCGTCGACGAGATCCGCGAGACCGAGGGCGTCTCGGCCTCCGCCGCGACGGCGCAGGTGGACGAGGCGATCGACCGCTGGGTCTGGTACGCGGGATGGGCGGACAAGTTCGCCCAGGTGGCGGGCAACGCCAACCCGGTCGCCGGTCCGTACTTCAACATCTCGGTGCCGGAGCCGACCGGTGTCGTGGCGATCGTCGCGCCGCAGGACTCCAGCCTGCTCGGTTTCGTCAGCGCCGTGGCTCCCGCGCTGGTCGCCGGCAACACGGTGGTCGTCGTGGCGAGCGAGCGCTTCCCGCTGTCGGCGATCAGCCTCAGCGAGGTGCTCGCGACGAGCGATGTGCCGGGCGGCGTGGTCAACATCCTGACCGGGTCGCCGGCCGAGATCGCGCCGTGGCTGGCCTCGCACGCCGACGTGAACGCGCTCGACCTGGTCGGCGCGGGGGACCTGGAGTGGATCGACCTGCAGATCGCGGCGGCGGACACGCTGAAGCGCGTGCTGCCGCCCGAGAACGGCCCCGACGCCGCCGCTCCCTCGCTCGACCGGATCGCGTTCTTCACCGAGACCAAGACCGTCTGGCACACCAAGTCCCTGCTCTGAACCTCCCGAGATTCGTGCCGAATGTGCGCTTGGCGCGCCGCTTTCCGCACATTCGGCACGAATCCGTAGGCCCTGGCCGGCGCGGGAGAGACGACGCAGACCTCGCATCCGCGGCCCGATGGAGGGAGGATGGGGGGAGACCTAGGGGAGGCAGCGGCGATGGCGGACGAGTGGAGACCGGAGCGGGAGGTGCTCGCCCTCGTCGGCGACAGCCTGACGCAGGGCGGCGACTGGGAGGCTCTCCTCCCCGGTGAGGCGATCCGCAACTTCGGCGTCGCCGGTGACACGACCGACGACGTCATCGCGCGACTCGACGCCGTCATCGAGACGCGTCCCGCGGTCGTGGCGCTCCTCGTCGGCACCAACGACCTCGCCTGGCGCCGATCGGTCGAGCACGTCGTCCGCAACGTGGAGACCATCCTGGTGACGCTGCGGAAGGAGCTGCCGGACACGCGCATCCTGGTGCAGTCGGTGATGCCGCGCGGGCACGAGTTCGCCGACCAGATCCGCGACATCAACCGGCACCTGTGGCAGTTCGCACCCACCGTGCACGCCGGCTGGCTCGACCTGTGGCCGGCGCTCGCGCTGGAGGACGGCGAGCTGAACCCCGCGTTCACCGAGGACCGCCTCCACCTCAACGAGGAGGGTTACCGCGCCTGGGCCGCCGAGCTCGCCCCCGCCCTCGAACGCCTCCGCGAGCTCCCGCCCAACTCCCGCGCCATCACCCTCCCCGACCTCGGAGGCCCCCGCTAACCCGCCCCGCCGTCCCATCCGACCTGGGCCATCGGTTCCTGAGTTTTTCGAGCAAATCGTCGCGAGTTGCTCGAAAAACTCAGGAACAGATGGCTTGGGCGGCGGGATGGGGATGCGGGGTCAGGAGGTACGGAGGAGGGCCTCGTAGACGCGGATGCCGCGCAGCCAGGTGGCGACGTGGATGCGCTCGTCGCGTGCGTGCAGGGCGCCGCGCTCGTCCGCGCTCAGCTCGAACGGCGTGAACCGGTACACCGCGTCGCAGATGCCCGTGAAGTGCCGGCTGTCGCTCGCGCCGAGCATGACGTACGGGGTGACGACGGCGCGCGGATGCACGGAGCCGATCGCCGCGGCCAGCCGCGTCCACTGCGGGCCGTCCGAGGGCGAGACCGGCGACGGTTCGCTGGCGTCGACGGCTTCGATCCGCACCGCGTCGTCCCGGATCGCCCGACGCAGGTGGTGCAGCGTCTCCTCGACCGAAGAGCCGACCGCGATGCGCGTGTTGACCACGGCCTCCGCCGTCTCCGGCAGCGCGTTCGCGGCCAGGCTGCCCCGCAGCTGCGTCACGGCGGTGGTGGTGCGGACGATCGCCCGGGTCTCGTCGCTCAGCCGGCCGAACACCCAGCGCAGCACGGGCTGCAGCCGTCTGGCGCGTGTGAACACGGCCCGCAGCGGTCCGGTCGCGTGCGCGCCGAGCGTCTCCACCATCCGCAGGTTCGTCTCCGTCAGCCGGGCCGGGAAGGGTCGCGCGTCGAGCCGCGTGATCGCACGCGCCAGGCGGACGGTCGCCGTCATCCGCGGGGGAGTGGATGCGTGCCCGCCGTGCTGCTCGACCGTGAGCCGCACGCTCGTGATGCCCTTCTCGCTCACGCCGACGACCGCGATCGGCGCGCTGACGCCCGGGAAGATCCGCTCGACCACGGCGCCGCCCTCGTCGAGCACGAGTGCCGGCCGTATGCCGCGTTCCTGCAGCGCCGCGGCGATCCCGCGCGCACCGGAGCCGACCGTCTCCTCGTCGTGCCCGAAGCTCAGGTAGACGTCGTCGGCGGGCTGGAAGCCGTCGCGCACGAGCGCGTCGACCGCTTCCAGGATCGCGACGACGGCCCCTTTGTCGTCGATCGTGCCGCGGCCCCAGAGCAATCGCTGCTCGCCGGCGCCGGTGAGCTCCGCGCCGAACGGTGGATGCGTCCAGCCCTCGTCCGTCGCCGGCACCACGTCGTAGTGCGCCATCAGCACCGTCGGGTCGCCGTCGCCTCGGCCGCGCCAGCGGTACAGCAGCGAGTGTCCGTGCCGCTCGCGCTCCAGTGCGGCGTGCAGCGCCGGGTAGAGCTCGGGGAGCGTGTCGGCGAACCGGTCGAACGCGGCCCAGTCCGTCTCATCCACATCGTTGCGCGACATCGTGGGGATGCGCAGCAGCGCGCGGAACCGCTCCAGCGCGTCGTCCTCCCGTAGGGCGTCGGCGGCGGTCGTCACTCGCCGGCCGCCGTGCGGAAGGCGTCGAACGCGTCGTCCGAGAACAGCACGAACCGCACGTGCTCGACCGATCCCACCCCGGAGGAGAGCACCGCCCGTACGGTGCTGACCGCGATGCGGGCGGCGTCGTCCATCGGCCAGCCGTAGACGCCCGCCGAGATCGCCGGGAAGGCGACCGTGCGCGCACCGAGTTCGCGGGCGACGCGGAGGGAGGAGCGGTATGCGTTCTGCAGCAGGGGCGTGCGATCCTCGCGCGACGACCAGACCGGTCCGACGGTGTGGATGACCCACTTCGCGGCGAGGTCGCCCGCGATGGTGGCGACCGCCTGGCCGGTGGGCAGCCCCTCCGGAAGCGTCGTGGCGCGCAGCTCGCGCGTCGCCTCCAGGATCGTGGGACCGCCGCGGCGGTGGATGGCGCCGTCGACGCCGCCGCCGCCGAGCAGCGAATTGTTGGCGGCGTTCACGATCGCGTCGACGGTCTCGTCGGTGATGTCGCCGCGGATGATGCGGATGAGCTCCTCCACGTCTCAGCCCCGGTTGTTGGAGAGCTCGTAGATCTTGAGCAGCTCGACGATCGCGTCGTCCTGTGCGCTCCCGCCCTCCTCGAACGCCTCGGAGACGTGGGTTCTGAGGTGGTTCTCGACGAGCAGCCGGTTGAGGGAGCCGAGCGACTTCTGGATGGCCAGCGACTGGGTGATGATGTCGATGCAGTAGTCCTCGTTCTCGATCATCTTCTCGAGCCCCCGGAGCTGCCCTTCGAGGATGCGCGTTCGGTGCAGCGCCCGCTTCTTGATGTCTGCGATCACCCCCTCAGGATACGACCTGGGGCCGGATACCCCAGTGGGGTGTGGTCGAGCGGACAGCCCCCCAATGGGGGGTAGGGGCGGACATACAGAGGGGTCTATCCTCCAGGGAGGGGTTGAGAAATATTCGTTTAACAGGAAAGGCCCGACTTTGCTGAAGAACCTCAGCCCGCTGCTGTCCGGTGCGCTCTTGAGCGCGCTCGACGCCATGAGTGATGGCGAGACGCTTACCCTCGTGGGCAGCGGCTACCCGGAAGACAAGATCACCACGCCCGTCGTCCACCTCGGTGACGACGTCACGACGGAGGCCGCCGCAGAGGCCATCCTGTCCGTGTTCCCGCTCGATGCAGAGGATGCCTCGCCGATCGTGTTCCTCGACCTCGCCGCAGAGCCCTACGACGTGCCCGACGTCGCGTTCGCGGTGAACGGGATCGCCTCGGACGCCGAACTCCGCCGAGTCCCCATGACCCGCCTCGAACTCGACGCCTTCGTCGAGCTCGCCCGACACTCCGCCGTCACGGTGCGCGTCGGATCCGACGCGCCGCCGTGCGCTTTCCTGTTCCGCCGGGGAGTGCTGTAGCCCGCAGCACGCCCCACCACACAGCGCCGCCCGCCCGGCCGGAGAGCGAGGTCTCCGGGAACCGGGCGGGCGCACCACGTCCGGGCCGCGTAGAGTTGGATGCCGTGTCCCGTCCCCGCACGCCGCAGCAGCCCGCCTACAACAGGGCCGCACTGGCCCCCGGTCTGCTCGGCGCGATCGTGCTCCTCGCAGGACTCGCGCTGGTCGGCGGTGACGCGTACCTCTACATCCGCTACGGCGTCAGCATCCTCGCGCTCATCCTGTGCGTCTTCGCCGGCCAGGCGCGGATGTGGTGGTGGCTCGCGGGTCTGCTGCCCCTCGCGGTGGTCTGGAACCCGGTGTGGCCGCTGCCGCTCGGAGACCTCGCGCTGCAGGGGCTCTCGATCGTCGGGGCGGTCGTCTTCGTCGCCGCGGCCGTCACGATCAAGATTCCCGCGGACACGCGTCGCTGAACGCCGCGCTTTCCGGTAAAATGGCCTTGCGCGGCCATCCTGTGCCGCGCTCCCGGCGTCACCCGCGTCGAGCCCGGTCCACTCGGTCACCGGTCCTCCCGCCTCCGCCGGCCTCACGCCCACACGGCGTCGCGTCCTCCGACAGCCCGCGACGCCTCCACTGGAGGACCATGTCTCGTTCCGGTCAGCGCACCAGCCCGACCAGACAGCAGCGGAAGAACCGGCACGCCAACAACGACGGGCTGATCCCCGTGCTCGCGCGCAAAGTGCGCGAGGTCGAGGCGAAGGCCGCGGACGGCAAGAAGCTCGGGCCGACCAACCGCACCAAGTTCCAGGTGATCGCCTTCCTCATGCGCGAGGAGCGCGCCCGTGCGAAGTCGGACCCCGACCTCAGCGACGCGCAGCGTGCGGAGCAGCTGAAGCGGCTCGACGGCATCGCCACCATCCTCGCCAAGACGGCGGCCCGCGACACCTCGCTGATCTCGCTGCTCGAGAGCGAGTCGCCGTCGACGGCGACCGCGCAGAAGATGCGCAGGGACTGGCTGCTCGAGTCCGGCACGGAGCTCTCGCCCGACGACCTCATCATCACGATCGAGCGTCCCGTGGCCAAACAGGACAGCGTCATCCCGCCGGAGCTGGCGCAGAAGCAGGTCGTGCCGCCCTCGGTTAAGGCGCGTCAGCTGTCCAACCCGTTCCTCGCCCCCGACTTCAGCCGGCTCTCGCCGAGCGCCCCGACGCCGCGCCGCCGGCTCGACTCGTGGGAGCTGCTCGGCCCGCTGTTCAAGTCGTTCGAGTACGGCGCGGGAGGCCAGGCCGCCAGCATGGAGCTACCGCCCGCGCCGCCGATCGACCGTTACTCGCCGCACGGCCTGGAGCTGATGCACCACCAGTCGCGGTTCATCGAGAGCGTGCGGCAGGGGCACAGGAGCTTCCTGCTCGCCGACGAGCCGGGTCTCGGCAAGACCGCACAGTCGGTGCTCGCCGCCTCCGTCGCAGGCGCCTACCCGCTGCTCGCCGTCGTCCCGAACGTCGTCAAGATGAACTGGGCGCGCGAGGTGGAGCGGTGGACGCCGCACCGCCGGGCGACCGTCATCCACGGCGACGGCGAGGGGCTCGACGCCTTCGCCGATGTCGTCATCGTCAACTACGAGGTGCTGGACAGGCACCTCTCCTGGCTCAGCACGCTCGGCTTCAAGGGCATGGTCGTCGACGAGGCGCACTTCATCAAGAACCTGCACTCGCAGCGCTCGCGCCTGGTGCTCGGTCTCGCCGACGCCATCCGCCAGGCCACGCCCGACCCGCTGATGATCGCGCTCACCGGTACCCCGCTGATCAACGACATCGACGACTTCAAGGCGATCTGGCAGTTCCTCGGCTGGATCGACGGGAACAAGCCGACCGCCGAGCTGATGGAGCACCTGGAGGAGACCGGGCTGACCCCGGCCGACTTCGGCTTCTACGCGGCCGCGCGCGAGGCGGTCATCGACATGGGCATCGTCCGCCGTCGCAAGCTCGACGTCGCCGCCGATCTGCCCAGCCGTCGGGTCGTCGACCTGCCGGTGGAGCTCGACGACGAGATGGGCCGCTCCATCCGCCAGGCCGAGAAGGAGCTGGCAGCACGGCTGGTCGCCCGGTTCCACCGTGCCGCGGCCGCCGGGCGCCCCGACTCCTTCGACGGAGACGACGAGGCGCACCGCCGCCACCTGATCCGCCTGGTCGCCCAGTCGGAGCTGGAGGAGGCGAAGTCGGCGAAGACCGGCGACAACGTGTTCACCATGGTCCGCAAGATCGGCCAGGCGAAGGCCGGCCTCGCGTCGGACTACACCGCGCAGCTGGCCCGCTCGGTCGGCAAGGTGGTCTTCTTCGCCAAGCACATCGACGTGATGGATGCGGCGGAGGAGGCCTTCGCGGCCCGCGATCTGAAGACGGTGTCGATCCGCGGCGACCAGTCCGCACTCGCCCGCCAGAAGGAGATCGACGCCTTCAACAACGATCCGGAGGTCGCGGTCGCGGTCTGCTCGCTCACCGCGGCGGGCGTCGGGCTCAACCTGCAGGCGGCGTCGAACGTGGTGCTCGCCGAGCTGTCGTGGACGGCCGCGGAGCAGACGCAGGCGATCGACCGCGTCCACCGCATCGGCCAGGAGGAGCCGGTCACCGCGTGGCGGATCATCGCCGCGCAGACGATCGACTCCAAGATCGCGGAGCTCATCGACGCGAAGCAGGGCCTCGCCGCCCGCGCCCTCGACGGCAGCGACGTCGAGGTCGGCTCGTCCGACTCCGTGCAGCTCGACGCCCTCATCCACCTCCTGGAGGACGCGCTCGCCTGACCCGCTCCCAAGCCATCAGCTCCTGAGTTATTCGACCGACACGCCGCGCGAAAGTCGAAAAACTCAGGAGCTGATGGCTTGGGGGTGGCGGTGGGTCAGGCGATCTCGGCGTCGTCGGGGTCGAGGGGGACCGGGCGGTCGTCGTCGGGGAGGAGCTCGTCGTCCTCGTCGTCGACCACGGGGAGGTCCTCCGGGTCGTGCACGACGGGCTCCGGCTCGTAGTCGGCCTCCTGCGCCTCGACGAAGTCGTCCAGGTCCTCGTCTTCTGTGGGGTCGCTCATGCCCCGAGGGTACCTCCGTCGGTCGCGGCCGTGAAGGGCGGTGTCAGTCCAGCTCGAACACGAAGTAGGCGCCGCGGTCGTCGTGCTCGATCCTGGCGCGGCCGCGGAAGCCGGCGAAGTCTCCCATACCCGTGCCCGGCACGATGTTGCCGAACGCGGAGGCGTCCCCGGGATGCTGCAGAGCACCGTGGTGCACCGTGACCGCGCCGCTGCGGCCGTCCTCCAGCCGCCCGCTGATCCGCTCCGCGGCGAGGTAGCCCCGGCCGTCCTCCTCCGTCCCTGAGGACACGAAGTGTGCCACCGACTCGCCCACGAGCCCTTCCGTGTACGTCTTGCGCATGACGACGGCACCCAGCCAATCCCCGCCGATCCCGGGCAGGTCGGCCGGCTCCCAGCCGGTCACGTCGAAGCGGGCGATGATGGTCTCTGCGGTCATGCGTTCACCGTATGACCGTGCGCCCTCTCGCGCTTGAAATTTCGCGACAGCGGGGATGTGGGCTAGACAGGGGATATGCCCCACCACTCCCAGACCGAGATCGAGCGCAAGTACGACGTCGACGCCGAGGCGCGGCATCCACTGCTCGTCGGGGTCGGCGCGGTCGCCGTGCAGCAGGAGCCGGAGCGGCACGAGCTCGTCGCCACCTACTTCGACACGGCCGACCTGACGCTCGCCCAGCACCGCACGGCGCTGCGCGTCCGGCGCGGCGGCCACGACGACGGCTGGCACGTCAAAGAGCCCGCGGAGGAAGGGCGCACGGAGCGGCAGTGGCCGCTGACCGACGGGGACGAGCCGCCCGCCGACCTGCGCGACCACCTCCGCCCGATCATCGGCGACCAGCCGCTCGTGCCGATCGCACGCGTCACCAACCAGCGCGACAGCGTCGTGCTGCTCGACGCCGCCGGCTTCGAGGTCGCCGAGCTCACCGACGACCACGTGCGGAGCGAGAACCTGCGCGCCGGCGGCACCCAGGAGTGGCGCGAGTGGGAGGTCGAACTGCTCGCCGGCGCTCCCGACACGCGCACCGGCCGCACCGCCCTGCTCGACGGGATCGAGGAGCGGCTGCTCGCGGCCGGCGCCCGTCCCTCGGCGAGCTCCTCGAAGCTGCAGCGCGCCCTCGGGCTCTGACGCGTTTACACCGCAGAGCCGCATCCGTCCAGTGCGATTTTGTGCAGCCGCGTGCGGCCGGGCATGATTCTGAGGACGCACCTAAGAAACGGAGCAGCATGAAGATCGGCATCCTCACCAGCGGCGGCGACTGCCCGGGCCTCAACGCGGTCATCCGCGGCGCGGTCCTGAAGGGCGACCGCGTCTACCGCTCCGAGTTCGCCGGCTTCCGCTACGGTTGGCGTGGGGTGGTCGAGGGCGACATCATGCCGCTCGACCGGCACAGCGTCCGCGGGCTCTCGCGCCAGGGCGGCACCATCCTCGGCTCCAGCCGCACCAACCCGTTCGAGACGGACAAGGGCGGCCCGGAGAACATCCAGCGGATGATGGACGAGAACGGCATCGACGCCATCATCGCCATCGGTGGCGAGGGCACCCTGACCGCCGCCCGCCGCCTCACCGATGCCGGCCTCAAGATCGTCGGCGTGCCGAAGACGATCGACAACGACCTCGCCGCCACCGACTACTCCTTCGGCTTCGACACCGCGGTGGAGATCGCGACGGAGGCCATCGACCGCCTGCGCACGACGGCGGAGTCGCACCAGCGCTGCATGGTCGTCGAGGTGATGGGCCGCCACGTCGGCTGGATCGCCCTCCACTCGGGCATGGCGGGCGGTGCGCACGCCATCCTCATCCCGGAGCAGCCGCAGTCGATCGAGCAGATCTGCGAGTGGGTGGAGTCGGTGCGCGACCGCGGTCGCGCACCCGTCATCGTGGTCTCCGAGGGCTTCCACCTGGACACGATGGAGGGTGCGCACTCCCACAAGGGCCTCGACGCGTTCAACCGCCCCCGCCTCGGCGGCATCGGCGAGATGCTCGCGCCGATGATCGAGGAGCGCACCGGCATCGAGTCGCGCGCGACCGTGCTCGGCCACATGCAGCGCGGCGGCGTCCCGAGTGCCTACGACCGCGTGCTCGCCACCCGCCTCGGCATGGCCGCGGTGGATGCGGTGTACGAGGGTCGCTGGGGCTCGATGGTGTCGCTGCGCGGCACGGACGTGGTCAACGTCTCGATCGCCGACGCCACCGGTGGCCTCAAGACCGTGCCGGAGGCGCGCTACGAGGAGGCCGCCCTCCTCTTCGGCTGAGAGCCTTCAGCTGAGAGTCCCTGCTGTTCCGGCGCTGCCGGGGCTAGGCTCCTCCCTACCAGGGGAAGGAGCCCATCCGTGCCGCGATTCGTCCAGTTCGAGGAGTTCGGGTCCCGCGACTACCTGCAGGTGGTCGAGCGGGACAGACCGTGGGCCGGCCCCGGTCAGCTCCTCGTGCGGGTGATGGCGGCCGGGCTCAACCCGATGGACGTCAAGGCGTACCGCTCCGAGCAGGCGGCGGCGCACATGGGCGTCACCCTGCCGAGCGGCATCGGGCAGGACTTCGCCGGCTTCGTCGAGGAGCTGGGTGAGGGCGCCACCCGGTTCGAGCTGGGCCAGGCTGTGTTCGGCACCGCCCCGTTCGCGTCCATCGCCGACTTCGTGGTCGTGTCGGAGGACGGCGCGGTGGTCGCGAAGCCCGACCCGCTCACCTTCGAGGTGGCCGGGTCGCTCGGCGTCGTCGGTCGCACGGCCATGGCGACCGTCCGCTCGCTCGACCTGCACGAGCGGGACACGGTCCTCGTCAGCGCGGCGGCCGGTGGCGTCGGCGTGCTGGCGGCACAGCTGGCGGTGCGGGCGGGGGCGACCGTCATCGGCACCGCGTCGGAGGAGAACCACGAGTTCCTGGAGTCGCTCGGCGTCATCCCGGTCGCCTACGGCGAGGGCCTGGCCGGCCGGGTGCTCGACGTGCTCGACGACGACCGGGTGACCGCGGTGCTCGACAACCACGGACCGGACACGATCGTGGCCGCGCTGGAGCTGGGCGTCCCGATCGGACGCGTCAACACGATCGCCGCGTTCGGTCCGGATGCTCGGGGCGCCCGCACGGTCGGCGGCCGCGCCGCGGGGAACGCGGAGCTGGCCGAGCTCGCCGACCTGCTCGCGGAGAACGAGCTGGTGCTACCCATCGACTCCATCTACCCCATCGAGCGCACGGTCGAGGCCTTCGGGAGGCTCGAAGGCGGCCACGTGCGCGGCAAGATCGTCGTCGTCACCGACTGAGTCATCGACCGAGAGGGAGCATCCGTGATCCACGAGGACACCGCCCGCCGACTGCGGGCCGCCGGGCTGCGCTGGCAGCCCGCATCCGGCGACACCTTCGCCATCGACCGGCCCGGGATGGAGGGGGAGCGGTTCACGGTCAGCGACATGACCATCGAGCCGCACCACTTCGACACCGGGACGATCCTCGGCTTCAACGGCACGACCGAATGGGCGCTCGACTCGCTCGCCGTCGAGGATGCCCTCTGGCTGCCGCGCGAGGACCAGCTGCGCGAGCTGCTCGGCGGCACCTTCCGCCACCTCGCCCGCACGCCCGACGGCTACCGGGTCACGGTGCTGCTGGACGGGCGGGAGCGCTACTTCGAGGAGCCGGAGGCTGATGCTGCGTACGCGCAGGCGCTGCTGTCGCTGATCGGGGCGGCGGTGTCGTAGGCCGCCCGTCGGCCGGTCAGCTCGCCAGGAGGGACGCGTCCACCTCGCCGATGCTGCGGGCTCCGGCGAGGCCGAGCGTGATGTCCAGTTCGGCGATCGTGTTGCGGAGCAGTTCGCGCACGCCGGCCTCGCCGGCCAGGGCCAGCGCGTACACATAGGGCCGCCCGATCGCGACGGCGCGGGCTCCGAGTGCGAGCGCGACCAGGGCGTCAGACCCGCCGCGGATGCCGCTGTCGAACAGCACCGGGGCGCGGCCGGCCACCGCGTCGACGACCGCGGGGAGTGCATCCAGGGCCGCGATCTCGCCGTCGACCTGCCGGCCGCCGTGGTTGGAGACCTGCACGGCGTCAGCGCCGGCGTCGAGGGCGCGGCGGGCGTCGTCGGGATGCAGCACCCCCTTCAGCACGATCGGCAGCCGGGTGCGCTCGCGCAGGAACGCCAGGTCGTCCCAGGTGAGGGACGGGTCGGCGAGGACGTCGAGGAACGTCTCCACCGCGGCGAGCGGCTCGCCGGAGCGGAGGTTGTCGCGTAGGCGCCCCGGGTGGTGGCGCAGGATGCTCGCGAAGGCCGCGACCGCCGCGGGTGTCACGGTCGCCGCCGGGCGACCGCCGCGCGCCGCGCGCTCGCGCACCAGCTCGCGGAACACCGGATCGGACGTGTACTGCGCGATGCCGAGGCCACGGCTGAACGGGAGGTAGCCGAGGGCCAGGTCGCGCGGGCGCCACCCCAGCACGTGAGTGTCGAGCGTGACGACGATCGCCTCGCATCCCGAGCGCTCCGCACGGTCGACCAGGCTGGCGACGAGGTCGCGGGACGAGCTCCAGTACAGCTGGAACCAGCGGGAGGCGCCGGGCCGCACAGTGTCCATCGCCGCGGAGACCTCCTCCATCGGCTCGGACGCCTGGTTGGACAGCACCGCCGGCACACCCAGCGCCGCCGCCGCCCGGGCGGCCAACGCGTCACCGCCGCGGCGCGCGAGCTCGAGCACGCCGATCGGCGCAAGCAGCAGGGGAGTCGGGCGCCGCACGCCGAACAGCTCGACGGACAGGTCGCGGGCCGACACGTCGCGGAGCACGTGCGGCACGATGCGGCGGGCGCGGAACGCGTCGAGGTTGGCCTGCGCCGTCCGCTCCAGACCGGCGGACCCGGCGACGTACGCGAACGCCGCGCGCGACATCCGCCGCTGAGCCGCCCGCTCCAGCGCGGCAGCCCCGACCGGGATGCGCGGCCGTCGCCCCGCGACCCCGTCCCGGTAGATCGCAGACTGCGCTGCGCGCCCGACGCTTCCGCTCATGCCCCCATCCTGCCCCGCCGCGCATCCCTGGGACGCAACGCGCCACGGCGGCCGCGGCGTGTCGCGCCCATGCGCCGTCTGGTTGACACGACACGCCGTGGGCGCGGCGGCCGGCGCGGCGTGTCGCGTCAACCAGGTGGCGTGGCTCCCGCTCTCGCGCGTGATGCTGGGTCGTGTTCCGCGCGCATCCCTGGGTCGCAACACGCCGTTATGGCGGCGCGCTAGCGGCGTGTCGCGCCCCACGGAAGGCATCTGGTGGACACGACACGCCGTGGGCGCGGTGGCCGGCGCGGCGTGTCGCGTCAACCGGGCGGCGTGCGTCAGCGGCGGTGCTTGCGGGCGCGGGGCGCGGCCGCGCGCTCGCGCGCGGCGACGTCCGGGTTGCGGGAGCTGTGGGCGGTGCGGCCGCGGACGATCCCGATGAACTCGTCGACCAGGGGATGCTGGCCCTCGCGCGGCCAGGTGAGCCCGATCCGGCTCTGCGGGGCGTCCTCCAGGCGCAGCGCCACCACGTCGCGCCGCCGCAGCGCCTTCGCGACCGACGCGGGCAGGAACGCGACCCCGTCCCCGGACGCGACGCTGCGCATCAGCGCCTCCGACGGCTCACCGGTCACGCGCGGCTCGTCGTCGAAGTCGGCCAGCTGCCAGATCTCCTCCAGCGTCAGCAGGTGCTCGTGGTGAACGACGGCCACCACGTCCTCCGCGTACAGCGGGATGAGGTGGCGCTCGTCGTCGGCCTCCGCATCCCGGGCGAACACCATGTCGGCCTCGCCGGCCGCCAGGGCGGCGAGGGGGTCGTCGCTCGGCCGCACCACGAGCTCCACGCGGGGGAAGCGCTGCTCGAAGGTGCGCGTCCACTTGCCGACGGTGACGCCGAGCGGGAAAGCTACGCGGAAGGGGGAGGACACCCCACGAGGGTAGCGAACGGTAGCCTGGGGAGCATGAAGGCGCAGACCATGAAGGCGGCCACCGCGGCCAAGAAGCTCGGCATCTACCTGCCGGCGGCGCCGGAGGACTTCCGCGACCGCGAGATCAGCCGCACCGAGCTGGACACGCTGGTCGCCGAGCCGCCGGAGTGGCTGCGCACGCTGCGGGCCGACGGCCCGCACCCCCGCGACGTGGTCGCCCGCAAGCTGGGCGTCTCCAACTCGGGACTGGACCGCGGCGGCATCACGGAGGCCCTGACGACTGCGCAGATCAAGGACCTGCTGGCGGACCCGCCGGAGTGGCTGGTCGCCGAGCGCGCGACCCAGGCGGCGGTGCGGGCGGAGAACGCCCGCGTCAAGCAGCGCGACGCCGAGCGGGCCGCACGCCGGGCGGCCGAGGAGCGCTAGTCACAGCGCGCTCGCCTCGACGCGCTCGCCTCAGCGCGCTCGTCACATCCCGGCCGGCTGCTCTCCGCCGTCGGGCGTGCGCATCGCCGACCGCGCCGCATGCGCGACGACCGATGGCCCGGTGGTGAGCAGCGCACGCCGCCACGGCGCGACCCCGTCGATCTCCACCTGCAGCGAGAAGCTCAGGATGGTGCGGATGAGCACGATGATCCCCAGCACGAGCGCGTCGGTCAGCGACGGCGTCGAGGTGACCGTCTTGACCAGGTCCGCAGCGACGAGGATCTCCAGCCCCAGCAGGATCACGCCGCCGAAGCTCTCCCGCAGCGTCCGGAACGCGGCGACCCCGCTGCGTTGACGCCGCCACGCGACCAGCGCGAGCACGATCGCGACGACGAAACCGACCGCCATCGCCGCGACCCCGGCGAACTCGAACGCTATTCCGGTCGCCTCGAAGAACGCGTGCGCATCCATGCGTTCATGGTGCCACGTCCTCGGCGGTTCGTCGCGCCAGCACATCGGCGAGCACGTCCCGTGGGTGCGCTTTCGGATCCTGGATACCTCGGTACACGTCATGTATCTGGCCGCCCTCGACGACGACGGTCGCCCGCACGAACATCCGCCGGCCTTCGAACTCGAACGTCTCAAGGCCGAGTGCCTCAGCCAGAAGTAGGCCAGGGTCCGAGAGCAACGGATAGCCGAGTGCCAACCTTTCCGCGGCCTCGCGTTGCGTCGGGCCGTCCTGAGTGGACGCGCCGAACACCCTGTGATCTGCGCGGGCGAAATCGGCGGCGAGGTCGCGGAAGCGGCAAGCCTCGGCAGTACACCCCTTGGCTCCCGGAAGGAGCTCCCATTCGGGCGAATCCGGGTTCGTCGGGTCGCCGGTCCGCGGGAACAGAAAAAGCACGAAGGATCCGAGAGCCGGGTCTCCGAGATCGACGGAGCCGCCGGCGGTGGATGGGAGCGAGATGTCGGGCATCGCTCGCCCGTGGAGGAGGTCGATCTTTGGGGTCACGAATTGGAGTATATGTTCCTGATCGCGTCCGTGCCCGTTCATGGTGCCACGTAGAATCTTCCGGTGCCTCCCGAAACCCCGGCCGCGTCCGGCATCGACCCCGACGATCTCGCGGCGACCCTTCGCGTGCTCGAACGCCTCCACGAGCTCGACCACGAGCATCCCGACTTCATCGCCGTCCGGCGCGCGACCGGCCACATGTTCAAGGCGGTCAAGCAGGAGCGGCGGCGCACCCTCAGGCAGCAGGTGCAGGACGCCGACCGGGCCGTCATCGCGGCGACCGCGACCGGCGCGCCCGACCGCATCGACGACGAGACGCGCGGACGCGAGCTGACCTCCAGCAGCACCGGATCGCGCACCGCCGGGACACTGATCACCTCGCGCGCGTGCTACATCTGCAAGCAGCACTACACAGAGGTCGACTGGTTCTACCACCAGCTCTGCCCGTCCTGTGCGGCGTTCAGCCACACGAAGCGCAACGCACGCACCGACCTGACCGGGAAGCGCGCGCTGCTCACCGGCGGCCGGGCGAAGATCGGTATGCACATCGCGCTGCGGCTGCTGCGCGACGGAGCGCACCTCACGATCACGACCCGGTTCCCGCGGGATGCCGTGCGCCGGTTCTCGCAGCTGCCCGACGCCGGGCAGTGGATCGACCGGCTGCGGGTGGTCGGCATCGACCTGCGCGACCCGGCCCAGGTGATTGGGCTCGCCGACTCGGTCGCGGCGCGCGGATCGCTCGACATCCTGATCAACAACGCGGCGCAGACCGTCCGGCGCTCGCCGGGCGCGTACTCGCTGCTCGCCGAGGCCGAGACGCAGCCGCTGCCCGACGGGCCGTTGCCGGAGCTGGAGACCTTCGGGCACACCGCGGACCCGCATCCGCTCGCCCTGGAGCGGTCGGTGGCGGCGCATCCGCTGCTCTCCGCCGCCGACGTGCGCGGCACCGTCGCCGAGCTGGTCGGCGCCGCCGCGCTCACCGCCGACGACCTGGCCGCCGCGGCGATGGCCGCCGGTTCCTCCTCGCTCGCCCGGCACGCGGACGGCACGGCCATCGACGCCGGCGGGCTGGTGCCGGATGTGGCGCACGTCAACTCCTGGACCCAGACGATCGGCGCCATCGACGCGCTCGAACTGCTCGAGGTCCAGCTGTGCAACCAGACCGCGCCGTTCATCCTGATCGACCGCCTCCGGCCGTCGCTGGCCGCAGCCGGACGCTCCTACGTCGTCAACGTGTCCGCGATGGAGGGCGTCTTCGGCCGCCGCTACAAGGGCGCTGGGCACCCGCACACGAACATGTCGAAGGCAGCCCTGAACATGCTGACCCGCACGAGCGCGGAGGAGCTGTTCCAGAGCGACGGCATCCTGATGACGAGCGTCGACACGGGATGGATCACCGACGAGCGCCCGCACCACACGAAGGTGCGCCTCGCCGAGGAGGGCTTCCACGCCCCGCTCGACCTCGTCGACGGCGCCGCCCGCGTCTACGACCCCATCGTGCGCGGTGAGGCGGGCGAGGACCTGCACGGCGTCTTCCTGAAGGACTACCGTGTCTCGGCCTGGTGAGCAGTACGCTGACGACGTGAGCGAGATCCCCGTGCCCGGCCAGGCCCGGCCCGTCCCGAAGGCGACGAAGGGCGGCAGTCTCCGGCACTGGCTTCTCACCGGCCTGGTGGACGAGCGCGGCACCCAGCAGGGGCCGCACGGCCGTAACCCCGAACGCACCCACCCGTGGTGGCAGGTCATGTGCCTCACCGGTGTGGACTACTTCTCCACCCTCGGCTATCAGCCCGCGATCGCGGCGCTGGCGGCGGGGCTGATCTCGCCGTTCGCCACGCTCGTGCTGGTGGCGCTGACGCTGCTCGGCGCGCTCCCGGTGTACCGCAGGGTGGCGCGGGAGAGCTTCAAGGGCTCCGGCTCGATCGCGATGCTGGAGCGGCTGCTGCCCTGGTGGGCGGGCAAGCTCCTCGTGCTGGTGCTGCTCGGCTTCGCGGCGACGGACTTCATGATCACGATCACGCTGTCGGCCGCGGACGCCTCCGCGCACGCCATCGAGAACCCGTTCGCGCCGGACTGGTTCCACGGCAACAACGTGCTGATCACGCTGTTCCTGCTCGCCCTCCTCGGCGCGGTGTTCCTGAAGGGCTTCAAGGAGGCCATCGGTATCGCGGTCGTGCTGGTCGCGGTCTACCTGGCGCTGAACGTGGTCGTCGTCGGCGTGTCCATCGTGCAGGTCTTCCTTCACCCGACCGCCGTGACCGACTGGAGCGAGGCGCTGTTCCGGCAGAACGGCAACCCGCTGATCATCGTCGGGGTGGCGCTGCTCGTCTTCCCCAAGCTCGCCCTCGGCCTGTCCGGGTTCGAGACCGGCGTCGCCGTCATGCCGCAGATCAAGGGCCGCCCGGACGACGACCCCGCCTACCCGAAGGGGCGCATCCGCGGCGCCGGCCGGCTGCTGACCACGGCGGCCATCATCATGAGCGTCTTCCTGATCACGTCGAGCTTCACCACGACGCTGCTCATCCCGCAGCGCGAGTTCCAGCCGGGCGGGCAGGCGAACGGCCGCGCGCTCGCGTACCTCGCGCACGAGTATCTGGGCAACGGGTTCGGGACCGTCTACGACCTCTCGACCATCCTCATCCTCTGGTTCGCGGGGGCCTCGGCGATGGCCGGACTGCTCAACCTGGTGCCGCGCTACCTGCCGCGATACGGGATGGCGCCGCAGTGGGCGCGCGCGGTGCGGCCCCTGGTGCTCGTCTTCACGGCGATCGCGTTCCTCATCACGCTGATCTTCGAGGCGAGCGTGGACGCGCAGGGCGGCGCGTATGCGACCGGCGTGCTGGTGCTCATCACCTCGGCGTCGCTCGCCGTGACGCTGTCGGCGCGGCGCAAGCGCCAGCCGAAACGGATGTGGGTGTTCGGGCTCATCACGGCGATCTTCGTCTACACCACGATCGACAACATCATCGAGCGGCCGGACGGCTTGCGCATCGCGGCGCTGTTCATCCTCGGCATCCTGACGGTGTCGATCGTGTCCCGGATCGGGCGGTCGTTCCAGCTGCGCGCCACCTCGGTGACGTTCGACGTGACGGCGCTCGACTTCATCCTGGAGGACGCGGAGGAGGGCGAGATCCGCATCATCTCGCACGAGCCGGACGTGGACACCACCAAGGAGTACGAGCAGAAGAACAAGGACGAGCGGAAGTTCAGCCACATCCCGCAGCGCTCCCGCACGATCTTCCTGGAGGTGCTGCCGTCGGACTCCTCGGACTTCGAGGAGGACCTGGTGGTGGAGGGCGTCGTCAAGCACGGCTACCGCGTGCTGCAGGTGCGCAGCGGCAACGTGCCGAACACGATCGCCGCGGTGCTGATCGAGATGCGCGATGTCACCGGCGTCGTCCCGGCGATCTACTTCGAGTGGACGGAGGGCAACCCGATCTCGAACATGTTCCGCTACCTGATCACCGGCGTCGGCGAGGTCGCCCCCGTCACGCGAGAGGTGCTGCGCGAGGCGGAGAAGGACGTCAAGCGCCGCCCCGCCGTCCACGTCTCCTGACGGACTGGATCGGCCGCCGATTCGTGACGAATCGCGCCGATTCGTGACGAATCGCGATGATTCGTCACGAATGGTTCATCGACTTCAGCGCGAAGTGCTGCGCCGATTCGTCACGAACGGGTGCGATTCGTCACGAATGGGTGCGATTCGTCACGAACGGCGGCGATTCGTGACGAGTGAGCGCCCGGCGCGGGGCTACTCGACGGGGAATTCGAGCCAGGCGAGGCCGCGGAGGTCGAGGCAGAGGCGGCCTGCGCGTTCGGCGGCGACGGCGAGCACGTCGCCGCAGACGGAGCAGCGGGCGACGAGACCGTGCTCGTCGACGTACACGCGAGCGCGCGCGACCACCGACTGGTCGCCGCAGTTGCCGCAGCAGCCGACCGCGGTGGTGATGTCGGCCGCGAACACCTCCGACAGCAGCCCGGCGGCGGCGTTGCCGTCGAGGTAGTCCTGGTTCGTCATGGCGTCCCTCCGATGCCGCCGTAGCGCTCGGTGCGGATGCGCGCCGGGTCGTGGCCCGCGTCGACCAGCCAGCCGGAGACCGCCTCGACGAACGGCGTCGACCCGCAGATGAAGAAGGTGGGGGAGTCGGAGGCCGGCAGCACGCGCTGCATGAATCCTTCGGCGGTAAGGCGCCCGGGCTTCGTCTCCGAACCCGCCGGGGCCTGCCGCGTGTAGACGTAGTCGAGGTGGAGCGGCGCCGCCGTGTCGGCGGCGAGGCCTGCGAGCTCGTCGGTGTAATACCCGGAGAACGGCGTGCGCACCGAGTACAGCATCCGGAACGGTGCGGTGCTCGCCGCCGCCGCGTGCGCCCGCGCCATGGACATCAGCGGCACGACGCCGGAGCCGCCGGCGATCAGCTGCACCGGGCCCATGTCGCCCGGCCGCCAGACGAACCAGCCGCCGACGGGACCGCGCACCTCCAGCTGGTCGCCGTTCTGCAGCCCGCGCACCAGGTACGGCGAGACCTCTCCGTCGGCGAGCTCCTCGACCGTCAGCTCCAGCTCGTCGTCGGGCAGCTCGTGCGGCTCCAGGGCTCCGCGGCCGCCGCCGGACGCGATCGAGTACGACCGGACCGCCTGGTAGCCGTCGGGCGCGGTCAGCCGGATGTCGACGTGCTGACCGGCCAGATGGCCGTGCAGGCCCGGGATGCGCAGCCGGATGGTGCGGGCCGTCGGGGTCTCCATCCGCGTGTCGACCACGTCGGCCACCCGCCATACGCTGCTCACCAGTAGCGCTGTTCCTTCCACGGGTCGCCGTACATGTTGTAGCCGTTCTGCTCCCAGAAGCCCGGCTGGTCCTGCGGCAGCATCTGCAGCCCGTTGACCCACTTGGCGCTCTTCCAGAAGTACAGGTGCGGGACCAGCAGGCGGGCGGGGCCGCCGTGCTCCGGCTCCAGGTCCTTCCCGTCGAACGAGTGCGCGACCCAGGCCTTGCCGTTCAGCAGGTCGGCGAGCGGGACGTTCGTCGTGTAGCCGCCGTAGCTGTGCGCCATCGTGTACTCGAACGACGTGTCGACGTCCTTGAACAGGGTGTCGAGCGCGACGCCGCGCCACGAGGTGCCGAGCTTCGACCAGCTGGTGACGCAGTGGATGTCGGTGCTCACGTCCTCCTGCGGGAGCGCGAGGAACTCGTCCCAGCTCCAGCGATGGACGTCGCCCTTCTCGGTGGTGATGGTGAACGCCCAGTCGTCTTTGGCGATGCGGGGCGTCGGCCCGGCGGAGAGCACCGGGAAGCCCTCGGTCAGATACTGGCCGGGAGGGAGGCGGGGGTCGTCGGTCCTCCGACGCCCGAGGAAGCCGGACGAGATGATTCCCATGGGGGAAGCTTATGGCCGAGCGCGCCCGCCGGTCTATGGTGAAGAGCATGACGGCCGTGAACCTGGGACTCCCGCTGCGGGCTCAGCCGCGCCCCGACGCGGCTCCCGGCGTCATGCCGAGCCTCGCCGGGAGGCCGGAGCATTCCGGGCTCGTCGACCGGTTCGGGCGCGTCGCCCGCGACCTGCGGGTCTCGGTGACCGAGAAGTGCTCGCTGCGCTGCACGTATTGCATGCCCGCGGAGGGCCTGCCCGCGATCCCGCGCGACGACCTGCTGACCGCGACGGAGATCGCCCGGCTGGTCGGGATCGGCGTGCGCGACCTGGGCGTGCGCGAGGTGCGGTTCACCGGCGGGGAGCCGCTGATGCGCGCCGACCTGGCGGAGATCATCGGGCGCTCGGCGGATGCCGCTCCCGGCGTCGACCTCTCGATCACGACCAACGGCATCGGGCTGGACCACCGCATCCACTCGCTCGTGGAGGCCGGCCTCACCCGTGTGAACGTGTCGCTCGATACCGTCGACCGCGAGCACTTCGCCCGGCTGACCCGCCGCGACCGGCTTCCGGCGGTGCTCGCGGGCATCCGCGCCGCGCACCAGGCCGGGATGACCCCGCTCAAGCTGAACGCGGTGATGATGCGCGACACGCTGAACGACGCCCCCGACCTGCTCGCCTGGGCGCTGGAGAACGGCTGCCGGCTGCGGTTCATCGAGCAGATGCCGCTCGACGCCGACCGCTCGTGGCTGCGCGAGAACATGGTGTCGGCCGAGGAGCTGCTCGCCGTGCTGGGGGAGCGGTTCACGCTCGTGGAGGCGGGCCGCGACGACCCGCACGCCCCCGCCGAGGAGTGGCGCGTCGAGGGCTGGACGGTGAACGGCGCTCCCGCGACGGTCGGCATCATCGCCTCGGTCACGCGCTCGTTCTGCGCCGCTTGCGACCGCACCAGGATCACCGCGGAGGGCACGGTGCGCTCGTGCCTGTTCGGCGACGACGAGACCGACCTGCGCGGCCTGCTGCGCGGCGGGGCGGACGACGCCGAGATCGCACGCTGGTGGCAGGCGGCGATGTGGGGCAAGCAGGCGGGACACGGGATGGACGCGGCCGGCTTCGCCCCGCCCGTCCGGAGCATGGGGGCGATTGGTGGCTGAGGTCGTGGTGCGGTACTTCGCGGCCGCGGAGGAGGCGGCCGGCCGGCCGGAGGAGCGGATCGAAGTGGCCGACGCGACGGTGGGCGGCCTGCAGGCCGAGCTCGTCGCCCGCTACGGGGAGGCGATGGAGCGCGTGGTGCGTTCCGGTTCGTTCCTCGTCGGCGGTGTCGTCTCCCGCGACCCGTCCCGCGCTCTGACGGCCACCGTCGACGTCCTCCCGCCCTTCGCCGGCGGCTGATCCCGGCGAGTTGCACCCCGTGGCGGCTATTCGGCGAGAATAGCGACCACGACGTGCAACTCGATGCCTCAGGCGGGGTAGAGGGTGACGGCGGAGGCGGGAACCACGAGGCCGAGCCGGGCGCCGACGTGCAGGCGGAGGTCGGCGACGTCGGCGGGAGCGACCAGCGCGTCGAGGCGGTCGGTGCGCACGCGCACGAGATCGGCCTGCGGTTCGAGGGCGGTGACGGTCGCGGCGATGGGACCGCCGCGGGCCGGGCCGGCGGAGGCGGTGCCGGGCGGCCCGGCGGTCGGCGGGACGGAGCCCGCATCCGGCGACACCAGGCGGACGGCGGACGGGCGCACCGCCGCGAGCACCGGGGCGCCAGGGGCCACCGGCTCGACCGGCTCGCCGGGGAGCAGCATCCCGTCGTCGCCGCGCAGGCCGTCCGCCGCGCGCACGCCGCGGACGAGCGTCAGCCCCGAGAGCTCCGCGGTGAACGGATGCCGCGGCCGCTCCAGCACGCGCCGCGTCGGTCCCTCCTCCACCACGCGGCCTTCGTGCATCACCGCGACGCGGTCGGCGAGCAGGTAGGCGTCGAGCGCGTCGTGGGTGACGAGGACCGTGGTGCGACCGACGAGCACCTCGGCGAGCATCCCGCGCACCTCGGCCGCGACGGCGACGTCGAGCGCCGACAGCGGTTCGTCGAGCAGCAGCAGGCGCGGCTCGGCCGCGAGCGCGCGGGCGATGGCGACGCGCTGCGCCTGGCCGCCCGAGAGCTGGGCAGGGCGGCGGTCGGCGAAGGCGTCGGTCGCCGTGCGCCGCATCCACTCGTCGGCCAGCGCGCCCGCCTCCGATCGTGTCGCGCCGGAAGACCGCGGGCCGAAGGCGACGTTGTGCCGGACAGTCAGGTGGGGGAAGAGCAGCGCGTCCTGCGCCAGCAGGGCGACGCCGCGGCGGTGCGGCGGACGCCAGGTGCCGGGCAGGTCGAACAGCACATCGTCGCCGAGCGTCGCGCGCCCACGGTCGGGGCGGACCAGCCCGGCGAGCATCCCGAGCACGGTCGACTTGCCCGCGCCGTTCGGGCCGAGCAGCGCGAGGGTTTCGCCGGAGGCGAGTGACAGCGAGACGGCGACGTCGCGCTCGTCGAGCGCGACGTCCAGCCGCAGGCTCATGCGTCGCTCCGCGCCGCGCGCCACGGCCGCACCCGCTCACCGGCGCCGTGCGCGACGGCGACCACGGCGATCGCGACGGCGATGAGCACGAGCGAGAGCGCGACCGCGGCATCAGGGTCGGTCTCCCGCTGCAGGTAGATCTCGAGCGGGAGGGTGCGCGTCACCCCCTGCAGGCTGCCGGCGAAGGTGAGCGTCGCGCCGAACTCGCCGAGCGCCCGGGCGAACGACAGGATGGCGCCGGAGACGACCGCGGGCAGCACGAGCGGCAGCGTCACCCGGAAGAGCACCGCGGAGGGTCGCGCGCCGAGCGTCGCCGCCACCGCCTCGTAGCGTTCGCCGGCCGAGCGCAGCGCGCCCTCCAGGCTGAGGACCAGGAACGGCAGCGCCACGAACGTCTGCGCGATCACGACCGCCGGAGTCGAGAACGCCACGTCGAGCGCGCCGCCGAGGAGTCCGCGCCGGCCGTACAGGGCGAGCAGCGCCAGGCCGCCGACGACGGGCGGAAGCACGAGCGGCAGCAGCACGATCGCGCGCACCACCCGCTGGCCGGCGAACCGCACGCGGGCGAGCACGACGGCCATCGGGACGCCGAGCACCAGGCAGCCGGCCGTGGCGAGCAGCGAGGTGCGCAGGCTGAGGAGCAGCGCATCCACCGACGACGGCGACGTGATCAGCGGAAGGAAGTGCAGCCAGTCGACGCGCAGCGCCATAGCGACCAGCGGCAGCACGACGAACAGGGCCCCGACCGTGGCGACGGCGAGCACCCAGCGCGGGACGCCGAGACGGACGTTCATCGACGGCTCACGGAAGGCCGAAACCGGCGGCCCGGAGCGCCGAACGCCCGGACGGTCCTGTGACGAACGCGGCGAAGGCCTCGGCGCCGGACGGATTCGGGGCGTGCACGACGGTCGCGAGCGGGTAGACGTTGACGGTCTTCGCCGCCTCAGGGAATGGCACGGAGACGACCTTGTCGCCCGCGCCCTTCACATCGGTGGCGTAGACCACACCGGCGTCGGCTTCCCCGGAGATCACCTTGCCGAGCACGTCGGTCACCGACGACTCCTGGCTCACCGGCGTGAGCGTGACGCCCGCCGACTTCTCCACGGCCGCGGTCGCGGTGCCGCACGGCACCTGGGGCGCGCAGATCACGGTCTTGACCGAAGGAGGGGCGAGGTCGGCGAAGGTCTTGACGTGCGCGGGATTGCCGGGCGGCACCGCGATGGCCAGCACGTTCGTCGCGAAGTCCACGGGCGCCCCGTCGATCACGCCGGCATCCACCGCCTTCGTCATGTTCTTCTCGTCGGCCGAGGCGAACACGTCGGCCGGTGCCCCGGCCGACAACTGCGAGACGAGGTCGGAGGAGCCGGCGAACGAGAATGTCACCGTCGTTCCGGGATGCGCGGCCTCGAACTCCTTCCCGAGCCGGGTGAACGTCGCGGTGAGGGAGGCGGCCGCGAAGACCGTCACGGTGCCGTGGACGTCGTCTCCGGTCCGTGTGGGGGTCCCGGATGCGCCGGGGCCGGAGGCGGAGGCGCTGCAGCCGGACAGCAGCAGCCCCGCGGCCACGGTCAGCGCGACGGTCGCACGCATCCGGCCGCGCGTCACCGCGACACCGCCGGACCGCTGTGACCCGCTGGCGCCTCGACGATGACGTTGGTCGCCTTGACGACGGCGACCGCCACCGATCCGAGCTCCAGACCGAGCTCGCGGACCGCGTCGCTGCTGATGAGCGAGACCACCCGGTGCGGACCGCACTGCAACTCCACCTTCGCCATGACGGTGTCGGCGACGATGTCGGTCACGAGTCCCACGAACCGGTTGCGCGCCGAGCCCGCCACCCCCGACGGGTCGGCGGGGAGCACGGCGTTCTGCTTGGCGAGCCGGGCGAGCTCGAGACCGTCGACCACCGTCCGTCCGCTGTCGTCGCGGGCGCTGCCCAGCAGGCCCGCGTCGATCCAGCGCCGGACGGTGTCGTCGCTCACGCCCAGGTAGAGGGCGGCATCCTTGATCCGTATCTGCGGCACGAAGCCAAGCCTAGAGCCGCACATGCGGTTCTGGAAGCCTAGAGGCCCACCCACTCGGAGTCGCCGTCGGTGAAGTGCTGCCGCTTCCAGATCGGCACGCGCGCCTTGATGATCTCCACCAGTTCGGCGCAGGCGGCGAACGCCTCGGCGCGGTGCGGCGCGGCGACCGCCGCGACGAGCGCCAGGTCGCCGATCGTCAGCGAGCCGACGCGGTGCTGCGCGGCCACCCTCAGTCCGCTCGTGCGCGCCACCTCCTCGCAGCACGCCCGCAGGAAGTCCTCGGCGTCGGGATGCGCCCGGTAGTCGAGCGAGACGACGCCCTTGCCTCCGTCGTGGTCGCGCACGATGCCCTGGAACGACACCACGGCGCCCGCCTCCGCGCGCCAGACGAACTCGTCGACGGTCGACGGGTCGAGCGGGTCGCCCGTGACCGTGGCCAGGATGTCGTTCACGAGTGGTCGCCTCCGCGCAGCTGGTCGAGCAGGTGGGGGAGCAGGTCGTCGAGCACCGCGAGCCCGTCGGCGACCCCGCCGCGCGAGCCGGGAAGGTTGACCACCAGGGTCGAACCGGCCACCCCGACCCGACCGCGGCTCAGCGCCGCGAGCGGGGTCGCCGCCGCGCCGCGCGCCCGCAGCGCCTCCGCGATGCCGGGCAGCTCCCGGTCGAGCACGGCGGCCGTCGCCTCCGGCGTGCGGTCGGTCGGCGAGACGCCGGTGCCGCCGGTGGTGATGAGCACGAGGGGACGTTCGGCGACCGCGGCGCGCAGGGCGGCGTCCACGTCGGCGTCGGCGACGACCCGCACGTCGGCGGGCAGGCGGCGCTCGGCCAGCCAGTCCGCGATCGCCGGTCCCGTCGTGTCCTCGTAGACGCCGCGGGCGGCACGGGTGGAGGCGACGAGCACGATCGCCGGATGGGTCGTCTCCGGCGCCGAGGGCGCCTGCGGTTCCGCCTCGCCTTCCCGCCGCCACTCGCCGCGCTTGCCGCCGCTCTTGGCGACGAGCCTGACATCGGTGAGGGTCGCCGCCGGGTCCACCGCCTTCACCATGTCGTGCAGCGTCAGCCCGGCGACAGCGACCGCGGTGAGCGCCTCCATCTCCACCCCGGTGCGGCCGTGCGTGCGGGCGACGACCTCGATCTCGATGACGCCGGCGTCGGCGTCCAGTTCGAAGTCGACGCGCACGCCGTTCAGCGGCAGCGGGTGGCACAGCGGGATGAGCTCGCTCGTCCGCTTCGCGCCCCCGATACCGGCGATGCGGGCGGTCGCGAGCACATCCGCTTTGGGCAGATCGTCGGCGGCCACCAGCCGGACCACCTCCGGGGTGGTCACGAAGCGTCCTCGGGCGACCGCCTCCCGGTCGGTCTCGGGCTTGCCTCCGACGTCGACCATGCGGGCACGGCCGTCGGCGTCGAGGTGGGTCAACTGCGTCATAGCGTCCAGACTGTCACGGCGGAGCCCGCGTCGAGCGCCTCCACCTCCACGGGTACGTCGATCAGCACGTCGGCCTTGGCCATCGCGGCCACCAGGTGCGACGAGGGGCCGGCGACCGGGGCGACGCCGCCGTCCTCGTCGAGCCGGCCGCGCAGGAGCTGGCGGCGCCCGGGCACCGAACGCACGTCCTCGGTGAGGGTCGCCCGCTGCGGTCCGAGTGGAGGCAGCCCGGCCGCGGCGCGGAGCGGCCCGCGCAGGAACACGGCGAACGACACCTGCGTGCTGACCGGATTGCCGGGGAACGCGATCACCGGGACGCCGTCGATGACCGCCGTCGCCTGCGGCCCGCCCGGCTGCATCGCCACCGACGTCACGTCCGCACCGCGCGGCAGCAGCACCTCGCGCACCACCTCGTAGGCGCCCTTCGAGATGCCGCCGGAGGTGACGACCAGGTCGCTCGAGGCGAGCGCGTCGTCGAGGATGCGCGCGAAGGCGCCGGGGTCGTCGTCGCTGCTCGCGCGCACGGAGACGACCGCTCCGGCCTCCTCGACCAGTGAGGCGAGGGCGATGCCGTTGGCGTCGAACACCTGCCCGTGCGCCGGAGAGCCGGAGGTCACCAGCTCCGAGCCGGTGGTCAGGACGGCGACGCGCAGCCGCGCCCGCACGGCGACCGTCTCGACGCCCGCGGCGGCGAGCGCCGCGAGGTGCCGGGGCGCGAGCCGTGTCCCTTCCGGCACGAGCACGTCGCCGCGGCGGACGTCGCTGCCCCGCTCGCGGACGTATTCGCCGGCGGTGCGGGAGCGCCGGATCTCGACGACGGCGCCCTCCAGGTCGTCGTCGCGGCCGAGGATCAGCTCGGTGTCCTCGACCGGCACGATCGCGTCGGCGCCGGTCGGCACGGGCGCGCCGGTCATGATGCGGAGCGCCGTGCCGGCGATCAGGGTCACCGGGCTGGTGTGCCCGGCGGGGATGTCGCCGCTCACCTCCAGCGCGACAGGGACCGAGTGGATGTCGGCCGCCCGCACCGCGTACCCGTCCATCTGCGAGTTGCGGAAGAGCGGCAGGTCCACCTCGGACCGCACCTCGCCCGCCGTCACGCGGCCGAGCGCCGCGGCGAGCGGCACGGTCTCGACGGCGGGCTCGTCGCTGAGCGGCTCCAGCATCCGCGCGACGATCCCGGCATGCTCCTCGACGCTGCGCGCTGTGGTCATGGGTTCAGTATCCCGCGATGCGCGTGCACGGTCAGTACCGTGGGAGGGCAGGGTCGACGTCTCGCGCCCACGCCTCGATGCCGCCGGCGAGCACCAGGCCGGGCGTCCCGGCACCGGCGAGCAGCTGCCGGGCGGTCTCGGCGCGGATGCCGTGGTGGCAGACGATCACGAGCGGTCCTTCCGGGAGGCGCGCGGCGACCCCCTCCGGGTCGCGCTCGATCACGCCGAGCGGCACCAGCAGCGAGCCGGGCAGCTCGACGATGTCGGCCTCCCACGGCTCCCGCACGTCGAGCAGGGTGTGCGGCTCTCCCGCCAGCAGGCGCGCGTGCAGCTCGGCGGGCGACATCGTGTCGGTGACCCCGCAGAACAGGTCGTAGTCGATGAGGTCGGTGACCGGCGCCGCCTCCGGGTCGCGCGCGTAGGCGAGCTCGCGGAAGGTGCCTCGCAGCCCGTCGTGCACGACGACGCGGCCGAGCAGCGGGTCGCCGGTGCCGGTGACGAGCAGCATCGCCTGGCTGACCATCAGGCCGCCGATGACGCCGCACACCGACGGCAGCGCGCCGGCCTCCGCGCAGCTGGCCACTGTGCCGGGCGCGGGCGGCACGGGGAACAGGTCGCGGTAGGTGGGCCCCCGCTCCGCCCAGCTGAGCCCGGCCTGACCGCCGGTCTGGTGCACGGCGCCCCACACGACGGGGATGCCGGCGAGGGTCGCCGCGTCGTCGATGAGATACCGGGTCGGGAAGTTGTCGCTGCCGTCGAGGACGAGGTCGTAGCCGGCCAGCACCTCCCGTGCGTTCTGCGCGGTCAGCCGCTCGGCCAGCAGCCGCACCTCGATCGTGTCATCGAGGGCGCGTACGGTCTCGGCCGCCGATTCCACCTTGGGCCGGCCGACGTCGGACGGGGTGTGGATGGCCTGCCGCGGCAGGTTGCTCGGCTCCACCCTGTCGTCGTCGACGATGCCGATGGTGCCGAACCCGGCCGAGGCGAGCAGCGGCAGCACGGCCGAGCCGAGACCGCCTGCGCCGACGACGAGCACGCGCGCGGCCCGCAGCCGGCGCTGCGCCACCGGTCCGAAGCCGGGCAGCTGCGTGGTGCGCGCGTACCGGGCGGCGCGCTCCGGCGTCAGCTCGGGACCGGGTTCGACCAGGGGCGGGAGGGCCATGACCTCAGCCAATCACACCGCGGACACGTTCGCATCGCGATGCCTCGGACCGCGGTGACGCTGGAGCGCGGTGACCCTAGACCACGGTGACCCTAGACAACGGTGACGCTGACGCTGTGCAGGCCGGTCGCGCCGTCCGGCACCACATCCCGTACGGCGGAGGTCTGGACCTTGCCGTTCGCATCCGTCGCGCGGACGGTCAGCGTGTGCGCACCGGGCGTCGCGTCCCACGCGTACCGCCACTGCCGCCAGGTGTCGGCCGAGATGGCGTCGGCGAGGGTCGCCTCCTGCCACGGCCCGTCGTCGACGCGTACGTGCACGGCGCTCACGCCGACGTGCTGCGACCAGGCGACGCCGGCGACCGCGACGGTCCCGGCCTTCACCTGGCGTCCGGCCGCGGGGACGTCGATGCGCGAGGAGAGCTTGACCGGCCCGCGCTCCGACCAGCCGCGGTCCGTCCAGTAGGCGGTGCGGTCGGCGAAGCGGGTGACCTCCAGCGAGACCACCCACTTCGTCGCCGACACGTAGCCGTACAGCCCGGGGACGACCATCCGCACCGGGTAGCCGTGCTCGAGCGGGAGAGGCTGGCCGTTCATCCCGACGGCGAGGATCGCGTTGCGCCCGTCGGTCAGCGCCTCGATCGGGGTGGACGCCGTCCAGCCGTCCTGGCTGGTCGAGAACACCATGTCGGCGTCGGCGGACGGCTTCGCCCTGGCCAGCAGGTGCCGGATCGGGTAGCCGAGCCAGGTCGCGTTGCCGATCAGGTCGCCGCCGACCTCGTTCGAGACGCAGGTCAGCGTCGTCGTCGATTCCTCCAGCGGCAGCGCGAGCAGTTGCGCGAAGGTCAACTCCACCTCCTGCTCCACCATCCCGTGGATGCGGAGCCGCCAGTCGCGCGGGTCGATGCCGGGGATCTGCAGAGCGGTGTCGATGCGGTAGAAGTCGGCGTTCGGGGTGATCAGCGGCGAGAGGCCCGCGATGTCGAACGACGCCCCGGCCGGGATCGGGGGAGCGGTGGTGGCGGGGGACGGCAGCTTCACCGCCGCGCGCGCCGCCGCCGCGCCCCGGAAGCCCGAGGCCGACGCCTGACCGACGGCCAGCGCCACTGCGCCCGCGGCGGCCGTCGCCGCAGTGCTCCCCACGAAGCGCCGCCGGCTGACGCGCCCGCGCGGCGCGACGCGCGTGGGAAGCGTGTCGCGCAGCATCCCGCTCAGCCAGCCGAGCAGCAGGATGGCGACCACGGCGGCGAGCACCGACGGCACAGCGTCGACGATGCCGTTGCCCGCACGCGTCACCGCAGCGACCACGCCGACCGCCCCGCCGAGCCCGATCAGGATGCGGCCGAGCGGCGGGCGGCGGAACTCCAGCCACCCGGCGAGGCCGGCGCCGGCGAGCACCACGACGGCGAGCGCCACGATCAGGAACGCCTTGTCGCCGGTGCCGAACGCCGCGATCACGGCCTGCTTGAGCCATGCCGGGGCGAGGTCGATCAGCAGCGCGCCGACCGTCAGCACCGGGCTGCCGTTCTGCACCACGAAAGCGCTGACGAGCTCGGCGAGCCCGACACCCGCGACGACGCTCGCGACGCCGGCCGCCGCCGGCCGCCAGAACTCAGCCATGGGGCAAACCTACGGCCGCCGGCTGTGTGCGCGCTCGATCCGGCGGCGGTCCCGTCCGCGACCCCGCGGTGTGACAGGCTTGGGGATCATGTCCGACGCCGCCCCCGCCACCGCCCGCCGCCTGCGCGTCGAGGACATCCCGGGCTGGTCCGGCCCCCGCTCGGTGAGCGAGGACGCGGTCTACGACACCTTCGTGGCGTGGGTCGAGGCGGGCGGCATCCATCTTTACCCCGCGCAGGACGAGTCGGTGATCGAGGTCGTGGGCGGTGCGAACCTCATCCTGAGCACCCCCACAGGCACCGGGAAGTCGCTCGTCGCCGTCGGCGCGCACTTCGCCGCCCTCGCCCGCGGCGAGCGCACCTACTACACCGCGCCGATCAAGGCGCTGGTCTCGGAGAAGTTCTTCTCCCTCGTCGACATCTTCGGGCCGGAGAACGTCGGGATGACCACGGGCGACTCCGCCGTCAACGCCGACGCGCCGATCGTGTGCGCGACCGCAGAGATCCTCGCCAACCTGGCCCTGCGGCACGGCGACGAGACGCCGGTCGGGCAAGTCGTCATGGACGAGTTCCACTTCTACTCGGACCCGGACCGCGGCTGGGCGTGGCAGGTGCCGCTGCTCACCCTCCCGCATACCCAGTTCGTGCTCATGTCGGCCACGCTCGGCGACGTCACGGCGCTCGCCGCCGACCTCGAGCGCCGCACGGGGCGCCCGACCGCGACGGTGACCGGCGTCGAGCGCCCCGTGCCGCTGCACTACTACTACGAGGTCACCCCGGTCCACGAGACCATCGAGGACCTCCTGCACACCGGTCAGTCGCCGATCTACGTCGTGCACTTCTCGCAGCTGGCCGCGCTGGAGCGGGCGCAATCGCTCTCCAGCGCCAAGATCGCGAGCCGGGAGCAGCGGGAGGCGATCGCCGAGCTGATCGGGGAGTTCCGCTTCACCACGAGCTTCGGCAAGACGCTGTCCCGCCTGCTGCGGCAGGGGATCGGCGTGCACCACGCGGGCATGCTGCCCAAGTACCGGCGCCTGGTCGAGCAGTTGGCCCAGCGCGGCATGCTGCGCGTCATCTGCGGCACCGACACCCTCGGGGTCGGCATCAACGTGCCGATCCGCACCGTGCTGCTGACCGCGCTGACCAAGTTCGACGGCACCCGGATGCGGCAGCTGAACGCACGCGAGTTCCATCAGATCGCCGGGCGCGCCGGCCGCGCGGGTTACGACACCGCGGGCACGGTGGTCGCACAGGCGCCCGAGCACGAGTCCGAGAACCTGAAGGCGCTGGAGAAAGCGGGCGACGACCCGAAGAAGCGCCGCAAGATCGTGCGCAAGAAGGCGCCGGAGGGCTTCGTCTCCTGGGGCGAGCCGTCCTTCCGCAAACTGATCGAGGCCGAGCCGGAGACACTCACCTCCTCGATGCAGATCACCAGCGCCATGCTCATCAACGTGATCGGGCGCGGCGGCGACGTGTACGGCCACGTCCGCGACCTCGTCTTCGACAACCACGAGCCCTGGAAGCGGCAGCTCGCGCTCGCCCGCCGCGCGATCGAGCTGTACCGCTCGCTCCTGACCGCCGGCGTCGTCGAGGCGGTGCGCACGGGCGACGGGGTGGAGATCCGCCTGACGGTCGACCTGCAGCCCAACTTCGCCCTCAACCAGCCGCTGTCGCCGTTCGCGCTCGCCGCGTTCGAGCTGTTCGACGCGGAGTCGCCGGTCTACGCGCTCGACATCGTCTCGGTGGTCGAGGCGACGCTCGACGACCCTCGGCCGGTGCTCTCCGCGCAGCAGTTCCACGCCCGTGGAGAGGCCGTCGCCGCGATGAAGGCGGAGGGTGTCGAGTACGAGGAGCGGATGGAGGCGCTGGAGGAGGTCACGCACCCGAAGCCCCACGACGTGCTGCTGCACGAGGCGTTCGCCACCTACGCGTCCAGCCAGCCGTGGGTCGCCGACTTCGAGCTCCGACCCAAGTCGGTCGTGCGCGACCTGTACGAGCGGGCGATGACCTTCGGCGAATTCATCGCGTTCTACAAGCTCGCCCGGTCGGAGGGCGTCGTGCTGCGCTACCTGTCCGACGCCTACCGCGCGCTCAACCAGACGGTCCCGCTGGAGGCGCGCACCGAGGAGTTGCGCGACATCGTCGAGTGGCTGGGCGAGCTGGTGCGGCAGGTCGACTCCAGTCTGCTCGACGAGTGGGAGGAACTCGTCCACCCCGACGCCGCCCGCCACGCCGCCGAGTCGGTCGAACTCGCTCCGCCCGCGCCGCGCAACGTCACCACGAACCGGCGCGCGTTCTTCGTGCTGGTGAGGAACGAGCTGTTCCGCCGCGTCCAGCTCGCCGCACTCGACCGGGTGCACGACCTCGGCGTCCTGGAGGCGGAGGCCGCCGTGCTCGCGGGTGGCGTCGCGCCCTTCACCGAGGCGCAGTGGGATGCGGCCCTCGAGGGGTACTACGCCGAGCACGACGAGATTCTCACCGACGCCTCCGCGCGCTCCGCCGCGATGCTCCTGGTCGACGAGAAGCCCGACGGCGAGGAGGGCGTCTGGCGGGTGCGCCAGATCATCTCCGACCCCGCCGGGGACAACGACTGGGGGATCGCGGCCGACGTGCTCCTGGAGGACTCGGCCCGCGAGGGCGTCGCCGTCGTCCGGGTCACCGGGGTCGGCCGGCTCTGACGAGTTTGACCGGGCGCGAGCGCCGTGTGAGTATCGTTTCCGGTGTCCTAACAGCGCCAGGTCCCTTGCATGAACTTCCGACGAAGCCTTGAGTCGGGAGGGACGCATCCGACGACACGAGAAAGCGAACGGTGGACCTCACCCTCATCGTCGTGCTGGTCATTCTGCTGGCGCTCTTCTTCGACTTCACGAACGGCTTCCACGACACCGCCAACGCGATGGCGACGCCCATCGCCACCGGTGCCATGCGCCCGAAGGTGGCGGTGGCGCTCGCCGCCGTGCTCAACCTCATCGGTGCGTTCCTGTCCACCGAGGTGGCCAAGACGATCTCCGGCGGCATCATCAAGGAAGGCGACGGCGGCGTGCAGATCACGCCCGTGCTCATCTTCGCGGGCCTCGTCGGCGCCATCGTCTGGAACATGGTCACCTGGCTGTTCGGCCTGCCCTCGTCCTCCAGCCACGCACTGTTCGGCGGCCTGATCGGCGCCGCGATCGTGGGGGCCGGCATCCAATCCATCGACTTCGTCGTCGTGCTCGACAAGGTCGTGCTTCCCGCCCTGATCGCGCCGTTCACCGCGGGCGTGGTCGCCTGGAGCGCAACCAAGCTCGCGTACTGGATCACCCGCCGCTATGACGGCCGGCCCGACGGCCGCGGCGGCTTCCGCTACGGCCAGATCTTCTCGTCCTCGCTGGTGGCGCTGTCGCACGGCACCAACGACGCGCAGAAGACCATGGGCGTCATCACGCTGACCCTCATCTCCGCCGGCCTGCAGCCGCTCGGCTCCGGTCCGGAGATCTGGGTGGTCATCGCGTGTGCGCTCGCGATCGCCCTCGGCACGTACTCGGGCGGGTGGCGGATCATCCGCACCCTCGGCCGGGGCCTGACCGAGGTGAAGCCCGCGCAGGGCTTCGCGGCGGAGACGAGTACGGCGGCCACCATCCTCGCCTCCAGCCACCTCGGCTTCGCGCTTTCCACGACGCAGGTCGCCTCCGGCTCGGTGATCGGCTCCGGCCTCGGCCGACGCGGCTCCTCGGTGCGCTGGGGCACGGCGGGACGCATCGCCATCGGCTGGCTGCTCACCCTTCCGTCGGCGGCGGTCGTCGGGGCGGCAGCGGGCCTGCTCGCGAACCTCGGTCCGGTCGGCGTCGTCATCGACACGGTCGTGGGCACCGCCGTCGTGGTCTACATCTTCTGGCGTGCCCGCCGCAACCGGGTCAGCAGCGAGAACGCCGTCAAGCCGGTGCCGCTGCAGGGCAAGAGCGAGGTCGCGCAGTCGGGTAAGGCGGTCAAGATCGAGAAGGTGAAGCCGCTCAAGCGCGAGCGGCCGAGGAGGTCGGCATGATCGACTGGGCAGCGTTCGTCCTCGTCTTCGCGGCCGCCCTGGTCGGCTCCTGCGTCGTCGTCGCCCTCTACGCGCTCGGCACGCGCCTGCTCGCCGTCGCCGGCCGCGCCCTCTTCGTCGAGCCGGTGGAGTTCACCGACGCCATCACCGTGCTGACGCCCGAGAAGGCGGCCAAGCTGCAGCGCAAGGCCGAGAAGGCGCAGCGGAAGAACCCGCTGACGCCCGGCCAGAAGCGCCTCGCCCTGACCGGCGCCTACGCCTGCTTCACCGCGTGCGCGCTGGCGGTCCTCTACGGCCTCTACCTGATCATCCCGTACTTCCACCACTAGGCGCGCCCGCGACTGCGCCCTCCCGCGACGTCTGTGCCCGCTCGAGCAGGCGCAATCGCGACGGGCGAGCGCAGTCGCCGTCCGTCGCTTCCACGTGGCGGTGAGGGCTCGCGACTGCGTCCTCCCGGGACGTCTTTGCTCGCGACTGCGTCCTCCCGGGACGTTTGTGCCCGCGCGAGCAGGCGCAATCGTGACAGGCGAGCACAGTCGCCGTCCGCAGCTTCCAGGTGACGGCCACGGCCCGCGACTGCGCACTCCCGCGACGTCTGTGCCCGCGCGAGCAGGCGCAGACGTCGCGGGCGAGCGCAGTCAGTCGGTGCCGCGGACGCGGGCGATCGCGTTCATCACGTGGTAGACGACGATCGCGGCGATGGCGCCGAGCGCGATGCCGTTGAAGGTCAGCTGGCCGAGATTCAGCGTGAAGTCGCCGATGCCGATGATGAGCGCGGTGGCGGCGGTGAACTGGTTCTTCGGCTTAGCGAAGTCGACCTTGTTGTCCAGCCAGATCTTCACGCCGATGATGCCGATGAGGCCGTACAGCGCCGTCGTCACACCGCCGAGCACGCCGGCCGGAATGGTGTTGATGACCGCCCCGACCTTGGGGGAGAGGCCCAGCAGGATCGCGACGATGCCTGCCACCCAGTAGGCGGCCGTCGAATAGACGCGGGTCGCGGCCATGACGCCGATGTTCTCGCCGTAGGTCGTCGTCCCGGAGCCGCCGAAGAAACCGGCGACGGTCGTCGCCAGGCCGTCGGCGAACAGCGCGCGGCCGGTCAGGCGGTTCACCGACGGGTCGGTCAGCTGGGCGACGCCGCGGATGTGGCCCACGTTCTCGGCGATCAGCACGAGCACCACCGGGAGGAAGGCGGGCAGGATGCCCCAGGTCGACGCGGGGGAGGTGAACGGGTTGGCCGGCAGGGTGAACTGCGGGAGACCGATCCACGCGGCCTTCTCGACGCCGCTGAAGTCGACCTGCCCGACGATCACGGCGAAGACGTATCCGACGGCGACGCCGAGGAAGATCGACAGCCGGCCGAGCATCCCGCGGAACAGCACCGTGCACAGGATGACGGCGGCCAGCGTCACGAGCGCGGTCACCGGCGCCTTGGCGAAGTTCGCACCGGCGGCGGGGGCCAGGTTGAAGCCGATCAGGGCGACGATGGCGCCGGCCACGACCGGGGGCATGAGCCCGTCGATCCAGCGGGTGCCGGTGCCGATGACGATGAGCCCGACGACGGCGAGCAGGATGCCCGTGATCAGGATGCCGAACAGCGCCGACGGCATCCCGTGCGCCTTCGTGGCGGCCACGATCGGGACGATGAACGCGAACGACGACCCCAGGTAGCTGGGCAGCCGGTTGCCGGTGATCACGAGGAATAGCAGCGTCCCGACGCCGGAGAACAGCAGCGTGGTCGCCGGCGGGAACCCGGTCAGCAGCGGCACCAGGAAGGTCGCGCCGAACATCGCGACGACGTGCTGGGCGCCGAGCCCGATCGTCCGGGGCCAGGTGAGCCGCTCGCCGGGCAGCACGATCTCGTGCGCTCCGACCTTCTTGCCGTCGCCGTGCAGGGTCCAGGGCAGTGCCATGCGTGTCCTTCAGTGCTCTCGAGTCGGAATAGGCTTGGTGCTGCGCAGTCGCGCATACTCGACGAACCTGAATCCTCGCCGGGCACCGCCCACCGATCCTACGGGAGTTCACCATTTCCGCTTCGACCAGCGCGCCCACCACGGCCAAGGGGCGCCTCGACCGCTTCTTCGAGATCACCGCGCGCGGCACCACCTGGGGCACCGAGGTGCGCGGCGGCGTCCTGACCTTCGTCACCATGGCGTACATCGTCATCCTGAACCCGCTCATCCTGGGCGGCACGAAGGACGTCGTCGGTCACACCCTGGGCACCACGCAGGTGGCTGCGGTGACGGCCCTCAGCGCCGGCGTGATGACCGTGCTGTTCGGCCTGATCGCGCGCCTGCCGTTCGCGTTCGCCGCGGGCCTCGGCATCAACTCGTTCCTCGCCGTGAACGTGGTCAAGATCCTGACCTGGCAGGAGGCCATGGGCCTCGTCGTCATCAACGGCATCATCATCGTGCTGCTGTCGGCGACCGGGCTGCGCAAGCTCATCTTCAACGCCGTGCCCGCGCCGCTCAAGACGGCGATCACCGTCGGCATCGGCCTCTTCATCGCGTTCATCGGCTTCGTCGACAGCGGGTTCGTCCGCACCACGACGCTGTCGTCTCCGCCCGTGCAGCTGGGTGAGGCCGGCTCCATCGCGACCCTGCCGACCATCACCTTCCTGATCGCGCTGATCATCATGGGCGTGCTGATGGCGCGCAAGGTGAAGGGCGCCCTGCTCATCGGCATCGTCGCCGCGACCGTCGTGGCGATCGTCGCGGAGGCCATCTGGCACGTCGGCCCGTCGATGAGGAAGAACCCGGCCGGCTGGAACCTCACCGTCCCGCAGCTGCCGACCTCCCTCGTCTCGCTGCCCGACCTCAGCCTTGTCGGCCAGGTGGACCTCTTCGGCGCCTTCGGCCGCATCGGCGCGCTTGCCGCGATCATGCTGATCTTCACGCTCGTCTTCACCAACTTCTTCGACGCCATGGGCTCGATGACGGGCCTCGCTCGCAGTGCCGGCCTCGCGAACGAGGACGGCACCTTCCCGCGCCTGCAGTCGGCGCTGATCGTCGAGGGCGTCGGCGCGATCGTCGGAGGCGGAACGTCGTCATCGTCCAACACGGTGTTCGTCGAGTCGGCGTCCGGCATCGGCGAGGGAGCCAAGACCGGCTTCGCGAGCGTCGTCACGGGCGTGCTGTTCCTGCTGGCGATGTTCTTCACGCCGCTGACCCAGGTGGTGCCGCTGGAGGTCGCGGCCGCTGCGCTGGTCGTCGTCGGTGCGCTCATGGTGGTGCAGATCCGGCACATCGACTTCAGCGAGTTCTCGGTGGTGCTGCCGGTGTTCCTGACGATCATCGTCATGCCGCTGACCTACTCGATCGCGAACGGCATCGGCGTCGGGTTCATCAGCTGGGTGCTCATCCGCTCGCTCGCAGGCAAGGCGCGTCAGATCAGCCCGCTGCTGTGGATCGTGGCGGCCGGCTTCCTGATCTACTTCGCACGCGGCCCGATCGAGGGCCTGCTCGGCCAGGTCTGACCCGCCCGCGATTCGTGCCGAATGTGCGCTTCGAGCAGCTCATAACGCACATTCGGCACGAATCGGGAGGGTGACCTCAGGGGGAAGCCGGGGGTTACCCCGATACCGGGCGCGAGCGCGGGTCGGTTGGATGGATGCATGACCACCACCACTGCGTACCAGACCGTCGCGCCCGTCCGAACCCTCAGTGTCACGAGCTTCGTGCTCGGACTCTGCTCGATCGTCTTCGGCTGGACGCTCGTCGCCCCCGTCGCCGGGCTCGTCGTCGGCATCCTCGCCCTGAAGCGCGAGCCGCTCGGCCGGACCTTCGCCGTCTGGGGCATCGTGCTGAACGCCGTGATGCTCGCGGGGGCCGCGATCGGCATCCTGTTCGCCCTCGTCGGCGTCGGACTCGGCCTCGCGGCGCTCCCGTTCGCCTGGCTCTGACGCGCGACTGCCGTGCGGGACAATGGGGGGATGGAACCATCCCCCCTCGTCCGGCCGCGCAGCTTCGTCGTCCGGGGACGCAAGACCGAAGCCCAGCAGCGGGCGATCGACGAGCTGTGGCCGACGTACGGCCTGGAGTTCGACGGGTCGCCGCTCGACCTCGACGCCGCGTTCGGCCGCACGGCGCCGCGCGTGGTGGAGATCGGCTTCGGCAACGGCGAGAACCTGCTGACGCTCGCAGAGCGTCACCCCGAGCGCGACTTCCTCGGGATCGAGGTGCACGGCGCGGGCATCGGCCGCGTGCTCGGCGCGATCCGGGATCGGGGGCTCGGTAACATCCGCATCGTCCGGCACGACGCCGTCGAGGTCTTCGAGCGCGGGCTCGCGGCCGGATCCGTCGACGAGATCCTGATCTTCTTCCCCGACCCGTGGCCGAAGGCCCGCCACCACCGCCGGCGGCTCGTGCAGCCAGAGGTCGCCCGGCTCCTCGTGCGCGCACTCGCGCCGGACGGCGTGCTGCGGCTCGCCACCGACTGGGAGCCCTACGCCGAGCACATGATCGAGGTGCTGGACGCCGAGCCGGGCCTGACGAACCAGGCCGGCGCCGGGCGCTTCGTGCCGCGCCCGGACGACCGCCCGGTCACCAAGTTCGAGCGGCGCGGGGAGCGCCTCGGCCACGCCATCTTCGACCTCGAGTACCGCCCCGCCCGCTGACTCCTCCCGTCACCCCAGCCATCAGCTCCTGAGTTCTTCGACCCCGCACCGGCGTGTCGGGTCGAAAAACTCAGGAGCTGATGGCTGGGGGAGCGGGTGTTCATAGGATGGGCGCATGACGCACACGGTCGAGGAGCTCCGGTCCGCCTTCGATGCCGGGGTCACCAAGCCCCTCGCGTGGCGGCTCTCCCAGCTTCGGGCGCTGCGGCGGATGCTCACCGAGCGGTCGGCGGAGTTCGAGGACGCACTGCTCGCGGACCTCGGCAAGAACCCGACGGAGTCGCAGATCGCCGAGCTCGGCTTCGTCGTCGGCGAGATCGACCACGCGCTGAAGCACCTGCGCCGCTGGTTGCGGCCGAAGCGCGTGCCGGTCCCCGGCGCGTTGCTGCCGGCCCGCGCCTCCACCCTGCTGGAGCCCGTCGGCGTCGTGCTCGTGATCGCGCCCTGGAACTACCCGGTGCAGCTGCTGCTGGCACCGCTGGTGGGTGCCCTCGGCGCGGGGAACGCCGTCGTGCTGAAGCCGAGCGAGCTCGCCCCGGCCACCTCCTCCGCCATGGCCCGCCTCATCCCGCAGTACCTCGACCGCCGCGCTGTCGCGGTCGTGGAGGGCGGCGTGGAGGAGACCACCGACCTGCTGGCGCAGCGCTTCGACCACATCTTCTACACCGGCAACGGCCGGGTCGGCCGCATCGTCGCCGCAGCCGCGGTCGAGCACCTGACGCCGGTCACGCTGGAGCTGGGCGGCAAGTCGCCCGTATACGTCGACGGCACGGTCGACATCGCCGCCGCCGCCCGACGCATCGCCTGGGGCAAGTTCATGAACGCGGGCCAGACCTGCGTGGCGCCCGACTACGTGCTCGCCGACCGCGCGGTCGTCCCGCGGCTCACCGACGCGCTGCGCGACGCCGTGCGCGACCTGTACGGCGACGACCCGGCGCAGAGCCCCGACTACGGCCGCATCGTCGACGACCGGCAGTTCTCCCGCCTGACCGCGATGCTCGGCGCGGGCACCACGGCCATCGGCGGCGAGCACGACGCCGCCACGCGGTACCTCGCCCCGACCGTGCTGGTCGACGTCCCCGCGGACGCCCCGGCGATGGCGCAGGAGATCTTCGGCCCGATCCTCCCCATCCTGCCCGTGGACGGGCTGGACGACGCCATCCGCTTCATCCGCGCCGGCGACAAGCCGCTCGCGCTGTACGTCTTCTCGTCGAGTGCCACGGTGCGGCGCCGCATCCTGACCGAGACGAGCTCGGGTGCGGTCGGTTTCGGCATCCCGGCCGCGCACCTCGCGGTCGCAGGTCTGCCGTTCGGCGGGGTGGGGGAGAGCGGCGCGGGCGCCTACCATGGCGAGCGGTCGGTGCGGACGTTCAGCCACGAGAAGGCGGTGCTCAGCAAACCGCTCGCACCCGACACCATGCAACTGATCTACCCGCCGTACACCGAGGGCAAGGACCGCTTCGCCCGCGGTCTGCTGCGCAAGCTCGGCTGATCGACACCGTGTCGAAGGGAGTCCGGGATGCCGGACAGCACGTCCACGCCGCCGCATGACCCCGGGGGTAGGCTCGGGACTGCCGGAGGCCACGAACGTCCGGCACAGCGAACGCATGCCAACGCACAACGAGAGGCAACGGTGCCAACCGTGAACCCGACAGCAACCATGGACGAGCCGAAGACCACCCCCATCCCCGTGATCGACTCCTCCGAGAACGTCTCCGACGTCCCCACCCCGACCGCGGACGGGCGCCCCACCCGGGTCGAGACCGACTCCCTGGGCAGCCGCGAGATCCCCGCCGACGCCTACTGGGGCATCCACACCTCGCGGGCCCTGGAGAACTTCCCGATCGCCAAGCGCCCCATCTCGGTCTACCCCGACCTGATCGTCGCGCTGGCCAGCGTGAAGCAGGCCGCCGCACGCGCGAACCTGGAGATCGGCGTGCTGGAGCCGCACAAGGCCGAGCTCATCGACCGCGCCTGCCAGCTCATCATCGACGGCCGCTTCCACGACCAGTTCGTGGTCGGCGTGATGCAGGGCGGCGCCGGGACCTCGACGAACATGAACGCCAACGAGGTGATCGCCAACGTCGCCCTGGAGCTCGACGGCCGCGAGAAGGGCGACTACGCCCACCTGCACCCGCTGGACGACGTCAACCGCAGCCAGAGCACCAACGACACGTACCCGACCGCGATCAAGATCGGACTCACCTTCGCCCTCGGACACCTGCTCGACGAGCTGGCGCTGCTGCGCGACTCGTTCGCGCACAAGGCGGCGGAGTTCCGCAACATCCTGAAGGTCGGCCGCACTCAGCTGCAGGATGCGGTGCCGATGACGCTCGGCCAGGAGTTCCACGGCTTCGCGACGACCCTCACCGAGGATCACGCGCGCCTCACCGAGACCAAGTGGCTGCTCGCAGAGATCAACCTCGGCGCGACCGCGATCGGCACCGGCATCACCGCCGACCCCGGATACGCGGCGGCCGCCGTGCGCCACCTGAACGCGATCACGGGCCTGAACCTGGAGACCGCACCCGACCTGATCGAGTCGACCAGCGATGCCGGCGCGTTCATGTCGTTCTCCGGGTCGCTCAAGCGCAGCGCCATCAAGCTGTCGAAGATCTGCAACGACCTGCGGCTGCTGTCCTCCGGCCCCCAGGCGGGCCTGGGCGAGATCAACCTCCCGGCGCGTCAGGCCGGCTCCAGCATCATGCCGGGGAAGGTCAACCCGGTCATCCCCGAGGTCGTCAACCAGGTCGCGTTCTCGGTCGCGGGCGCGGATGTGACGGTCACGATGGCGGCGGAGGGCGGCCAGCTGCAGCTGAACGCGTTCGAGCCGGTCATCGCGCACTCGCTGCTGCAGAGCATCACCTGGATGGCGCAGGCGTTCCGCACGCTCCGGATCAACTGCGTGGACGGCATCACCGCCAACGAGGAGCGCCTGGGCGCGATGGTCGGGTCGTCGGTCGGCGTCATCACGGCGCTGACCCCGCACATCGGCTACGCGGCGGCCGCCGCCCTCGCCAAGTCGGCCCTGCTGACCGGCCGCAACGTCGCCGATCTCGTCGTCGAGGCGAAGCTGATGAGCCGCGAGGAGGTCACCCGCCTTCTGTCGCCCGCCCGCCTGAGCGGCCTGGAGGTCATCACGACCGCGATCCCGGTGGTCCAGGCGGAGGCGATCGCGGAGGCGCGCGAAGACGGGGACTGACCCCCCGCGTTATGGATGCGCCGCGGTCCTCGTCTACCCCTGCGAAGGGGTGAACACCGTGTTCCGCGCCGGCCCGGCCGCAGGACGGGTGTTCCGTGGCGGAGGGCGGCGTGCGTGGTGCGGGACGAACTGCTGGTCGGGCGTTTCCTCTGCGCGATGGAGCGTGTCCCGGGGATCGAGGTGATCGACCGGGCGGCGCTCGTGCTCCGTGTGCGCTTGCCGGACGAGCGCGGCGTTCGCGTCCGGATCGCGCCGGGAGCGGTCGCCGCGCTGGTGCGCCGGGTCTCGGGGGACCCGCAGCTCGAGGGCCTCGCCGGGGCCGACGATGTGACGCGGTCGTTCACCTGGTTCCTGCTGGAGCTCCAGTCCGCTCTCTCCGGGACCGCGTCGCCGTCTGCCAGGGGGCTGATCTACACCGAGCAGGGGATGGTCGCGGACCGGCTACAGACGGGAACGCTGCCTGCCTAGCGGCACCGGCGCCTCGCCTCCGATTCCCTTCCCCAGCGGGTCGTCCTGCTGCGCCGCGACCATGCGGACATTACTGTCTAGGCTTTGAGGCCGGTCATTCGCCAGAGTTGATGCAGGCATTCATAGAGGTCGTCGTGCCTGACATGACGACAAGGGTGCCGGCGCCGTTGACTCTCGCTGCACCGGGCGCCGGCACCCGTCCTTCACCGCGGCGGCCGAGGGGCGAGGGCCCGCGGGCCCCGGCTCTGGCGAGTCGGGACCGCCGCCGCGGAGGTCGTTCGCGACACACGGTATCGCGGATACCCCGGTCCTGGCTGCGCCCCAGATGTGGGTGTTCCTCGATGTGCGGAGGTGCGGCCGTGGTGCGTCATGGCAGCACACTACGGGCGATATTAAAACGTACGGTATCCCCCGAAGGGAGGGCAGGATGCGACGCCGTCCCCGGCCGCTTCAGCGCATCGGCCGGGGACGGCGCCGACGGGGCTCACTGGAAGGGCGCCCAATCGTCGAGGTCGTACTCGAGCTCGATGCCGTCGTACAGGCGGACGCGCCAGACCTTGCTGTCGCCCCCGACGTACTGGCCCCGGGCTGTCTCCATCGCCCACTCGCCGTCGCCCGTCCGGCGCCAGCGGATCATGCCTACATGCTCGCGAAGGCTCGGCGCGTGCGGCGGGTGAAGGAAGTCGGCTTCCGACATCTGTTCATCTCGTCCCCCTCGCTGCACTGCAATCCTGTGACTTCTCGCAGATCCTGGGTATCCCCCAAAGGTGGGGCGTGCTTCCCGCCGGGCCGCTGTCAGACGCCGCGCGCCTCGGCCTCGCGGAACAGCGCGAGCATGTCGCGGCCCAGCTGGTGCGGAGCGGTCTCGCAGGGGCTGTGCCCGGTCCGGTAGACCGCGAAGCGGGCACCGAGGGCCCGGGCGTTCGCCGCGTGCAGGTGGGTGGGCCACAGGTCGTGCTGGCCGGTGACCACGAGCAGCGGGATGCCGCTGGCGGCGACCCGCGCTCGCACATCCGGGACGTGCATCATCAGGCCGACGATGTCGTCGACGCTGGACCGGCGGGTGAGCGAGAAGCGCGATCGCACGAAGGCGAGCCGGCTGTCGGATACGCGGTTCTTGTTCGTGACGATGCCCCAGATCATCAGCGAGGCGGCGATGTGCGGTGTCGTGAACCAGCTCAGCCAGCCGATGATGCGCACCCCGCGGAACGACTGCCCGGGCTCGGGAGGGGCGGTCAGCAGCGTCAGCGAGCGGAACAGCTCCGGGTGCTGGACGAGCGCCAGCTGGGCGAGGATGCCGGCGAACGAGTAGCCGAGCACATGGGCCGGGGCGCCCTCGCGGAGGAAGGCGACCACGTCGGCCACCAGTAGGTCGTACGTGTAGCGCTCTCCGGCCGGGGGGCCGGCGTCCGCCGACTCGTACTGCCCGGCGAGGTCGAAGCTCTGCACGTGATAGCCGGCGGCGACGAGGATCGGGGCGAGGAGGTAGAAGTCCTCCTTCGAGCCCGTCACGCCGGGGATGAGCACGACGCGCGGGTCGTTCGGGTCGCCCAGGGAGGCGACCGCCAGCTCGCCGCTCGGTGCGCGGAAACGGGAGAACACCGTCCCCACCGGCGCGACCGACCAGTCGATGTCGGGCAGGGCGGCATCGAGGCGCGCAGCCTCGTCATCCCCGCCCGTGACCGGGCGCCGCTCACCGATCGACACGAGGCTACGCTAGCCCACTCGGCGGGCCGGGGGCTCAGACGACGCGGCAGTAGGTGGTCAAGGAGCCGATCCCGCCGATGGACACCGTCACGGTGGAGCGGTCGCGGAGGAACACCGGCGGTGTGCGCGAGTAGCCCGCGCCGCCCGGGCTGCCGGTCGAGATCAACGTGCCGGGCGGGATGGTGGCGGAGCGCGACAGGAACTCGATGATCTCGGCCACCGAGCGCACCATGTCGGCCGTGGAGGCGTCCTGCAGGATGGCGCCGTCGACGTTCGTGGTCAGCCACAGGTCCTGCGGGTCGGGGATCTCGTCGGCCGTGACCACCACCGGGCCGGTCGGCGTGAAGCCGTCGAACGACTTGCAGCGGGACCACTGCGCCTCCGAGAACTGAAGGTCGCGCGCCGTGATGTCGTTGACGACCGTGTACCCCCAGACATGGTCGAGGGCGTCGCGCACCGAGACGTTGCGCGCGGGCGTGCCGATGATCACGCCCAGCTCGGCCTCGTAGTCCACCTGGGTGGAGAGGTCGGCGGGCCAGGACGTGGTGGCGCCGTGCCCGGTCAGGGAGTTGGGCCAGAGGTTGAAGACGGTGGCGGCCTTCTCGCTCCGCAGCTTCAGCTCGGAGGCGTGCGCGGCGTAGTTGGCGCCGATCGCGATGACGTGCGGCGGACGCAGCACCGCCGACGCGTGGCGGAGCGTGTGCACGGACGGCAGGTCACGGCCGGAGGCCTCCGCGGCCTCGACGACGGAGCGGACCTCGGCGAGGCCCTCGTCGCCGCGCTCGATGAGATCCTGCAGGTCACGCGGCGCCCGATCCATGACCTCGTCGAGGAAGAGCGCGCCGTCGCCGAGGACGGCGGCGAGACGGGGGTGGGCATCGGCGTCGGTGCTGAGGTGCGAGAATCTCACCCGTCCAGGCTATCGGGGATGCGGTCGCGGGCCGAACCTGTGGCCGGAGTCAGGCGACGGCGCCGGGGGCCTCGTGCTCGTCATGCGCCCGCCGCCGGCGCGCGACCCGGCGGCGCCACGGGGAGTGCTCCGGCAGGTGCAGCGCCAGCGTGGTGTACGCCCAGCGGAGTCGCCGGCCGAAGCCGCGCCAGGTCGAGAACGGCCGGGCCGAGATGCCGACCGTGAGGCGCTCGTCGTAGCGGACCACCGTGTCCAGGTCGAGATGGAACGACAGGTCGAGGTCGTCGTGGATGTCGCCTCGGTCGCGGTGCACACGCTGCCGCGCATCCAGCCACACCTCGCGCCGCATGGCGAAGTTCGAGCCGAAGATCGGCGGGTTGCCGAGCCAGATCCCCATCGACCAGAAGTACCCGCCGATGTAGAGCACCTGGCCGAGCCCGGCGACGACCGGGTTGCCGTCGTAGAAGACGCCCCGGCCGGTCAGCACGCCGATCTCCGGGTCGGCGGTCAGCTCCGCCTCGATGTGCAGCAGCCAGTCGGGCGGAGTACGGGAGTCGGCGTCGAGGCGCGCGATGATGTCGCCCGTCGCGGCGTCGTACCCCGCGGACGCGGCCGGCCAGATCCCGCGCACCGGCTGCTCCACCACGCGCGCGCCCGCCGCCCGGGCGACCGCGGCGCTGTCGTCGCTGCTGCCGTTGTCGACGACGACGATCTCGTCGGCGGGGCGCAGCTGAGCCGCCAGTCCTGCGAGGCAGCGCGCGAGCATCGCGGCGTCGTCGAGCACGGGGATGACGACGGAGATGGTGGGCACGGAGAGAGCCTACGCTGCCACGGGACGCTGCCACGGGACGCCCCGCTGGCGGGCAGGCACTAGGCGCGCCACAGGTGCAGCCCGGCATACGAGCGCCACGGCGCCCAGCGTGCGCCGTAGTCCCGCAGCCCGGCCGGGTCAGACGGGAGCCCGAGCCGCGCTGCGCCCTGGCGAAGAGCGAGGTCGCCCGTGAGCAGCACATCGGGGCTGCCGAGGACGCGCAGGGCGATGTAGCCGGCGGTCCACGGCCCGATGCCCGGGAGTGCGAGCAGGCGCGCCTCGAGGTCCTCTCGCGACTCGCCCACGTCGATCCGGAGGCTGCCCTCGGCGAGCGCGGCGGCCGCGCCGACGATCGCGTCGATGCGGCGGGCGGGGCCGCGCAGCACCTCCCGGCCGTGCTCGGCGATCGCCGCGGCCGTGGGGAACAGACGGGTGAAACGCTCCGGAGCGCCGGCCGCCTCCGCCCCGGGCGCCGGCAGCTCGATCGGCTCGCCCAGCGCGTCCGTCAGCCGGGTGAGCGCCGTGCGCGCCGCCGCCACGGACACCTGCTGGCCGATCAGCGCCCGGAACACGATCTCCTCCGCATCGACGGCCCCGGGGAGGCGGACGCCGGGCGAGGAGGCGACGCTCGGAGCGAGCGCGGGGTCGGCCGCGAGGGCGGCGTCGATCGCCTCGGCGTCCGCGTCCAGGTCGAGCAGCCGCCGCACCCTGGCCACGAGCGGCGCAAGGTCGGCGACGTCGGCGAGGGCGGCGTCGCACTGCACCGCCGGCGCGGCGGGGGAGCCGGCCATGGCGAGCCGTACGACGGCCGGTCCGTGCGGCAGGCGCAGGGCGCGGGCGTACACGGGGCCGTCGGTGGTCGTCCATGAGGCCTCCACCCCGGCGACGGCACGCGCGCCGAGGAAGGCGAGCACCGACTCCCCGTCGAACGGAGGCCGCGTCGGCAGCCGGAGGCTCAGCGTCGTCGCGCCGGCCTCGGCGTGCGCCACCGCGGGCGGACGTTTCGCGGTCGCTCGCAGCGCCCCCGGGGTGAGCCGGTACACCTCGGCCACGGTCTCGTTGAACTGCCGCACGCTCCGGAAACCGGCGGCGAAGGCCACGTCGGTGATGGGCAGGTCGGAGCCGGTGAGCAGCAGGCGAGCGGTCTGCGCCCGGTGGGCGCGGGCCAGGGCGAGCGGGCCGGCGCCGAGTTCGGCCGTCAGCACCCGCCCCAGGTGGCGCGGCGTGTAGCCGAGCCGGCGGGCGAGGCCGGGCACACCCTCCCGCTCGACCGTGCCGTCGGCGATGAGGCGCATCGCGCGGGCGGCGAGGTCGTCGCGCACGTTCCACTCCGGCGACCCTGGCACCGCGTCCGGCAGGCAGCGCTTGCAGGCGCGCAGGCCGGCCTCGTGCGCGGCCGCCGCGGTCAGGAAGAAGCTGACGTTGCCCGGCTTCGGCGTGACCGCCGGGCAGCTCGGCCGGCAGTAGATGCCGGTGGAGTGCACCCCGGTGATGAACTGCCCGTCGAAGCGCGCATCCCTCGAGCTCATCGCCCGGTAGCGCTCGGCGAACACGGGGTCGGCGAGCGGTCCGTCGGTGTGCTCGATCGTGCTCATGACCTCAGCCTCGCACCGGCCACCGACTATTGATAGCGGAAATCGGACATCACCCGATCGGGCGAGCTCAGCAGCTCGCCGCTCGATTCTCCGTCTGGGCCGACTCCTGTCGGAGACTCGGGCGATTCGCGTGCGATTCTCCGACTCGAGCGCTCGGTAGCCTGAGGGGATGGACGTTCTGGACTGGCTGACGGCGGCACTGGGCGAGGAGGCCGTGGCGGCCGGGGCGCTCTCGACGGACCCTGAGCTGCTGGACGCGGCCCGGGCGGACAAGTCGGGCTGGGCCGCCGACGGTATGCCTCTCGCGATCGTCAGCGCCAGGAGCGTGGAACACGTGCAGACGACTCTGCGGGCGGCGAGCGAGTTCCGAGTCCCGGTCGTCCCGCGCGGCGCCGGCACGGGGCTGGCCGGCGGCGCCAACGGCACCGACGGCTCGATCGTGCTCGACGTGTCGGGCATGAACCGCATCCTGGAGATCGACGTGGAGGACCAGCTCGCCGTCGTCGAGCCCGGGGTGATCAACAGCGACCTCAACGCCGCCCTGGAACCGTTCGGGCTGTTCTTCGCGCCCGACCCCGCAAGCCGGGCCGTCTCGACCGTCGGCGGCAACATCGCCACCAACGCCGGCGGCCTGCTGTGCGCCAAGTACGGCGTCACCCGGGAGGCGGTCCTCGGGCTCGAGGTCGTGCTGGCCGACGGCCGCCTCCTCCGCACCGGCCACCGCACGGTCAAAGGCGTCACCGGCTACGACCTGACCGCCCTGTTCGTCGGTTCGGAGGGGACCCTCGGCGTCATCGTCGGAGCAACGGTGCGGCTGCAACCCATCCCGCCGGGGGAGCCCGTCACGCTCGGCGCCCTGTTCCCGGACGTCCACACCGCAGCGCAGGCCTCGGCTCGCGTGACCGCGGCCCGGCTGCGCCCCGCGGTCATGGAGCTGCTCGACGCTCCAGCACTCGAACGCATCGCGGCGCACCTCGGCCGGGCCGCGCTGGAGGAGGCCTTCGGCGCGAGCGACGGCGCCGCCTACCTCCTCGTGCAGTTCGACGGCCCGACCGCCGCGGCCGACGCCGACGCGGCAGGCACGCTCATCGCGGAAACAGGGGGCACCGTCCGGGTCGCCGCCGACGCCGCGGAGGGGGAGCGGCTGCTCGCGCTGCGCCGGGCCTTCCACCCCGCGCTCGCCGCATCCGGCGAGGTGCTGATCGAGGATGTGGCCGTGCCGCGCTCCCGCATGCCCGAGATGTTCGCGGCGATCGAGCGCATCTCCGCCCGCTACGGCATCCCGATCCCGACCGTCGCGCACGCCGGCGACGGCAACCTCCACCCGAACTTCGTCTACACCGGCGAGGAGGTGCCCGCCGCGGTGTGGGACGCCGCGAACGACCTGTTCCGCACGGCCATCGAGTTCGGCGGCACCCTCACCGGCGAGCACGGCGTCGGCGTGCTCAAGCGCCGCTGGCTCGCCGACGAGGTGGGACCGGACTCGTACGAGCTGCAGGTGAAGCTGAAGTCGGTCTTCGACCCGCTCGGCATCCTCAACCCCGGCAAGGTCTTCGGGGGCCGTTAACGGACTCGACCCCCGGTGGTGCGGCGATGCCTGCAGCTCTCCCGGGGGATCGAGTTATGCGCTTAAGGATGCCCCCGCCTCCCCGGGAACGCAACCCCCGATCGCCCCCCGCCTTCCTCTGCGCGCTCAGCGAACGGGCTTTGACGCCGGCCCCCGGCACCGGTTGGATGGTGGACATGGCAGAGAACACCAACCAGAAGCCCGAGGTCGACGCCCCGGAGGGCCCGGCCCCCGCGACTCTCGAGATCGTCGACATCGTTGAGGGAACCGGCGCCGAGGCGACGCCCGGCGCCAAGGTCGACGTGCACTACCTCGGCGTGGAGTACGAGACGGGCGAGGAGTTCGACTCGTCGTGGAGCCGCGGCCAGTCGATCAACTTCCCGCTGAACAACCTCATCAAGGGCTGGCAGGAGGGCATCCCGGGCATGAAGGTCGGTGGACGCCGCAAGCTCACCGTCCCCCCGGCGCTCGCCTACGGCCCGGCCGGCGGCGGTCACCCGCTCTCGGGCAAGACCCTGATCTTCGTCATCGACCTGCTCGGTGTCAGCTGACCCGCATCCCTCATCCGCGAAGCGCTCCCTCGGCCACGGCCGGGGGAGCGCTTCGTCGTTCCGGGATGCATGGTGCCGAATCAGAGGCTCGGCGGCTGCATCCTGGTCGGGATGGCGACCCGGTTCCACACGTTGATGGTCGCGATCGCGAGCAGCAGGTTGGCGAGCCCCTCCTCGCCGAACTCCGCGAGCGCCCGCTCGTAGAGCTCGTCGGGCACGCCGTCCTCGTGGATGAGGGTGACCGCCTCGGTCAGCTCCAGGGCCGTGCGCTCGCGCTCGTCGAACCACGGCGACTCCCGCCAGGCGGAGACGGCGAACACCTTGCGCAGCGGGAAGCCGCGGCCCTGCAGGTCGACGGAGTGCATGTCGACGCAGTAGGTGCAGCCGTTGATCTGCGACGCGCGCAGCTTGATCAGGTCGCCGAGCGGCTCCTCGACGTTTCGGCCGACGTAGCCGTCGAGCTTGACGATGGTGCGGTAGCCCTCGGGGGCCAGGGTGGGGATCTGGATTCGTTCGGTCATGACTCCACGCTACGAACGTCATTGGACGGTTGTAAGCTCCAATCCGAACGATTCCAACCAGGCCATTCGGAGGCCAACGTGGACATCCATGTCGCCATCGGCGGGCGCGGCGACCGCGCCGACCGCATCTACCGCCAGCTACGCGACGCGGTCGTCGACGGCCGCCTGCGCCGTGGCGAGCGGCTGCCCGCCACGCGCGAACTCGCCGAGCGGCTGCGGGTGTCGCGGTCGACCGTCTCGACCGCCTACGAGCGTCTGACCGCCGAGGGATACCTCGCGGCCCGCGTGGGCGCGGGCACGTTCGTCGCCTACGCCGGAGCGGGCAGGCGCGACACGGGCCGACGCCCGGCCGGCGCCGCGCGCCCGGCGCCCGCCTGGCGCGACCTCGACGATCCGCTCTGGACCGAGCCGCGGCCCATCGCCTACGACTTCAGTGTCGGCTCGCCCGATCCGGCGCTCTTCCCGCTGGAGACCTGGCGGCACCTCGTGGCCGGGGAGCTGCGGGGAGGGCTGCGGCGCTCCGGCCTCTATGGCGACCCCGCGGGCGTCGAGCGCCTGCGTGAGGGGATCGCGCGGCACCTCGGCCTCGCCCGCTCGGTGGAGGCGTCGCCGGCCGACGTGCTCGTCACGCACGGCGCGCAGCAGGCGTTCGACCTCATCGCGCGCGTGCTGTTGCGCCCCGGGGACACGGTGGCGGTCGAGGACCCGGGCTACCCTCCCGTCCGCCAGCTGTTCGAGACCTTCGGAGCCCAGGTCGTGCCCGTGCCGGTCGATGAGCGCGGGCTGCGGGTCGACCTGCTGCCGCCGGCACGGCTGGTGTACGTCACCCCGTCGCACCAGTTCCCCCTCGGCGGGGTGCTGCCGCTGGAACGCCGGGTGGCCCTGCTGGAGTGGGCCGCCCGGAACGACGCGGTCGTGATCGAGGACGACTACGACAGCGAGTACCGCTTCGGCTCCCGGCCGCTCGACCCGCTGCAGCGCCTGGACGCCGAGGGCCGCGTGGTCTACGTCGGCACCTTCTCCAAGACGATGCTCCCCGCGCTCCGCCTCGGCTTCGTGGTGGCGCCGCCGGGCCTGCTGCCCGCGCTCCGGCACGCGAAGCGGCTCACCGACTGGCACAACGACGTGGTCACCCAGCGCGCGATGGCGCGCTTCCTCGACTCCGGCGGCTTCGCCCGGCACGTGAAGCAGGCGACCCGGGTGTACGAGGAGCGCCACCGCGCGGTGGAGGCGGCCGCGGCCGAGCTGCTTCCCGGCTTCGTGCCGGTGCCGTCCGCGGCCGGGCTGCACCTGGCCCTCCTCGCCCCGGAGGGATCCGCGGAGGCTGCGGTGGACGGCGGCCGGGTCGCCGAGCGCGCGGCGGTGGCCGGGGTGTCCGTGCAGCCCGTCTCGCGCTTCCGGATGGGCGCCGGGCCGGACGGCATCCTGCTCGGTTTCGGCGGCATCCCGGCCGAGCAGATCCCGGACGGCCTGCGCACCCTCGCACAGGCGGTCGAGCGCGAGCGCGTCGCGCCGGCCGATGCGACGATCGGCGGATGACATCGCCCGCCGCAGCGGGCCCGCGGCGACGTCCAGCAGACGTCGCTGCCGGGGAGGTCAGAGCTGGACCCCGAAGGCCGGATCGTCGCCGGCTCTAGGCCCAGACCCAGCCGTCGTCGTCGGCGTTCGCCCGGGTCGCCGCTGTGGCGTCCAGGGCGGCGTCCTCGTGGAACTCGCGGAAGAGGTCGGACGAGTCCATGACCGTTACCGACGCGGCCTTGTGCGTCGCACCGTCTGCGCTTTCCCCGAGAGGGACCGACGGGGTGGGTGTCGGCGACGGTGCGTTCAGGTCGCGCAACGATCGCTCTCGCGCCCAAACATCGATGGAGGGATGGGTGGAGCACTCGGTACTTGCGTGGATGGAGACGAGGTCGTGGGTGGCGGCGAGCCCGTAGTAGACGCCGTCGGGCCGTGTGGCGCGGATGGAGATGTCCATGCGACCTGACGGGGAGGTCCAGTCGACGGTTCTGGTGACGGTGAAGCCCTGGCTCTTCCAGTAGGCGGTGAGTTTGTCGGCTATCGGATGGGGGTCGGGTTCGAATGGCTCGTGCTGGACGGTGGCTTCGATCTGGTAGGCGTCGTCAGAACCCAGGGTGGGGCAGGGCGCCAGTCCCACGTCTTCGGCGGCGGGGTCCCAGGGCCTCTTCTCGATGATCGGGCTGCGGTACCAGTTCTGGGTGTCGCCGGTGCCGGCGATGGCGGCGTTGGTGAGGTCGGCCCATTGAGTGAGCAGTTGGGCGATGGTCTTCTGCCGGGTGCCCGGGGATTCCGGGGCGGGGCCGCTCAGGGCGGGGACGGACATGCATCCTCCTAGGACTGCTGCGGTGAGTGCGGCGACGACGCCGCGCGTGACGACGCGTCTGATGATCGTGGGCGTGTTGCGATTCATTCGATGCTCCTCAGCCCGCCGACGACGTCGCCCGGCAAACCGATCGTTGTTAGAGCGGCGTTGTAGAGGGCTTCGGTGTCCTGGTCGAGGTAGCCGTAGCCTTCGGGGGCGATCCCGTTGAGGGGGTTGGGTCCGAGGTCTTTGCCTATGGGGCTGTGACCCCGGGTCGGCTTGAGCACTTCCCCGTTGGGAAGGGTGGCGCCTTCGGAGGAGAACGATTGTGCTCCGCTCATCGACATGGGCGGGTTCAGCCATCCCACCGTCGGTGCCGCCCATGCTCCGGGGGACTGCTCGGCTTCCGGGTTGGGCTCCGCGCGTCCACCCATGGCCGAGCCGAACGGAGCAAGGAAGTCGAGTTGCGCTGAGCTTGTGTAGATCGCCGGCGCGCCTTCGGCCTTCTTCACACGCAGGTCCGCGAGAGAGCGCACGGTGTCGGTGTCGATCCCGGCCGAGCCGAGCATCGTGAACGAGTCCACCATGTGCCTGGTGTGGGTGAGCGCGTCTGCGGCCATCGTGGTGCCGTAGGAGTGGGCGACCACTCCCATGTACGGCAGCTTCCCGGCGCGGGCGGCGTGCGTGCCGTCCAGTTCGGTCGCGAATCGCCAGGCGCCATCCTGCGCCAGCGCCGGGGTGTTCACGCTGATCAGGTCCGGGGTGTCGTAGCCGAGCCAGCCCACCACACCATGCGAACGGCCACGGTCGCGGTTCTTCTGTTCGTCGTAAAGGTTCCACGTGGCCTGCGACCAGTTCTTGATGGCATCGGTGTCGGTGGCGTCCGAGCCCATTCCGGGCGCAGCCCAGGTGACCGTGTCGGCGGTGTCGAGGTCGCCGTACCCGATCGCGACCATCGGCACCGATGCGTCCAGGTTGAAGCACACCAGCGATCCTGACGTTCGGGCGAGCACCTTCTCCAGCGCGGTGAGCACCTTGCGTTGCTCCGGGGTCAGATCCCCTCGGTGCTTCTGCACATCCTCGTAGACAGCACGGTTGCAAGCATTGCGGACCGAGTACGGCAGCCCCGCGAGGTTGCCGAGGACGCCGGGCGCGGCCTTCTGGAACGCTGCCTTCCGCTCCGGTGCGAGGCCGGCCCACCAGGCGGCCACCGAGTCCGGCGACGGCGGATGCTGCCAGAACCGCTGGGCGAGGGCGGGGTCTTCGGCCAGCAGCGCGGCCAGTTCGTCCGGGCTCAGTCGCTTCAGCGTCTGCATCAGGGACGAGTTGGTGCTCGCGGTGGGGTCGATCGCGGACAGCTTGCCCAGCGCCGAAGCGAACGCGTTCGATCCGGGCGTCGGGGGCGCCGAAAGTGCGCCGTGGAGGGCTCCCTCGAGGACGTCGGCGAAGCGCCTCTGGCCGGCGTCGTACTCCTCAGCGGCCTCGCGGGCCTTGCGCTTGGCGGCGTCCAGCGCTTGGTGCGCGTCCTCCACGCGCCGGCGGGCTCGGCCGAGGGCGACCGGGTCGACAGCCGCCGCAGCCAGAGACGCCTCGGCCGCGGCGAGGTCCTTCCGCGCCTGCTTGGCGTCCTTCAGCGCCTGGTCCGCGTCGGACTGTGTCAGCTCCAGCGACGACGACCAGGTGCGCGCGGCAGCGGCGCACTCGTCATGCCGGGCGGCGGCGACGAGCGCCGCCGCCCTCACAGCACGGAGCCGCGCTCGGAAGGTCTCCGCGGCCAGCCCCGACCAGGACGATCCGCTCACCGTGCCGTTCAGCACCTGGTCGGCGGCGTGGGCCTGGCCCTGCAGCCGCCAGGACGCGTCTCCGGCCTCGATCGCCAGATCCTGCACCGCTTCCGGCTCGCCCGGGGTGGGGTCGGCGTCGAGCCCGACCGGTGACCAGTCCTCCGACCTAGAACCCAAAGAAGTGCTCCCGGTCTTCCGCCTCACGCTGTCGGTACGCAGTCGCCGTGGTCTCCAGCCCCTCCGCCACCGTGAGGAGGCTCTGGGTCACCGCCGTCTGACCGGCGCGCCAGTACGCGTCGAAGCGTTCGAAGGCGTCGCTTGCCGTCCTGCCGCCGAGGTCGCGGGGGTCGACCCCGGACACTCTGCTGTGTGCGAGCGAGCCCCTGAGCGTGCGCGCCCCCGCCTGCAGTTGCGCGCTGTCGACCGCGATCCTCCTGGCCACCAGACCTCCAGAATGTCAGATTCGTGTGAGACATGCCGAGGATACCAATGGGGAGAACGGTCAGTGCACCGGGTGGCCGCAAGACCGGGCTCTGATCATCACCCCTGCTGCACGGGGTGTCCGGGGGACTACCGTTGCCGCATGCCCATCGAAGACGCGTTCCCGCATGGCACCCCGATCTGGGTCGACCACCAGAGCGACGACCAGCCCGCCTCGCGCACGTACTACCGCGAGCTGTTCGGCTGGGAGGTGGGCGAGGCCGACGCGGCCACCGGCGGTTTCTCGCTCGCCAGGGCCCGGGGAGTGGCCGTCGCCGCTCTGGGCCCGCTGCCAGATGCGGAAGCGCCGACGACCTGGACCGCCTACTTCTCCGTCGACGACCTGGATGCGGCCGCCGGCGCCGCGGTGGAGGCGGGAGGCTCGATCCTGCTGGCGCCCGGCGAGCCCGTCCCGGGCATCCGGCTGGCGATCGTCGCCGACCCGGTCGGGGCGGTGTTCGGGCTGTGGCAGCGCCAGGAGCGGAACGCCGCCTGGCTGCGCGACGAGCCGGGCGCGGTCGACTGGCTGGAGTTGGTCGCGCCCGACCCGGCCGCGACGTACCCGTTCTACGAGCGTGTGCTCGGCGTCGGCGTGAGCGAGATGCGGGTCGGGGATGAGCCCTACGGGCTCTTCGACGTCGGCGACACCAGCGTGGCCGGCACCTACCGCAGCGACGGCGCCGACCAGCCGCACTGGCTGCTCTACTTCAACGTCGCGGACCTCGACGCCGCTGTGGTGCGTGCCACCGAGCTCGGCGGCACCCTGCGCACCGAACCGCAGTCGGCCGCGGGCGTCGGGCGGTGGGCGGAGGTCGTCGACCCGCAGGGTGCCGTCTTCGGCCTGCTGGAGCCCGAGCCCGAGCCTGTCTGAGCGGGCGGTCGCGCCCGCCGCCTCTGGTAGACTCGTTCAGTTGCCGTCGAACGGCCGCGGATCAAGAGAGCCCAGGCATACGGCCCCGGGCACCGCGCAACGAACAGAAAGGGGATCCCTCTATGGCGCTGGATGCAGACACCAAGAAGGCGATCATCGAAGAGTACGCTACCCACCCCGGTGACACCGGATCCCCCGAGGTGCAGGTCGCGATCCTCACCAAGCGGATCAAGGACCTCACGGAGCACCTCAAGGAGCACAAGCACGACCACCACTCGCGTCGTGGCCTGCTTCTGCTGGTCGGTCAGCGTCGCCGTCTGCTGGGCTACCTGGCGGACATCGACATCAACCGTTACCGCTCGCTGATTGAGCGTCTCGGTCTTCGTCGCTAGTCTTCGATCGACACCGCGAACTTCTTACAGGACGGGCCGTCGCCTTCGGGCGGCGGCCCGTTCTGGCGTCTGTGAACCGGGCGGCGCCGCGAAGGGGCGGCTACTGCCGGCCGGCTGAGGCCTCGAAGGCGTCGAGGGCACGCTGCAGGAGCGTCTCGCGGTCCAGACCCGTGGCGGCGGAGAGGGCGGCGATTCGCGCATCGAGCGTCGGCGTTGCCGCCCCGTCGGGCGCAGCCTCCCGATCGTCGCCGTCTCCGGCGCGCAGCAGCCGCGCCAGCACCGGGAGCGCCACGACGCCGAGCGCGTCCACGATCCCGATCACGCCGAAGAGCCGCCAATACATCTCGCCTGCGCCGGAACCGGGGACGGCGCCGTCGGTGACGATCGGCAGCACGAGCATGAGCGCGACCACCGCGGCAGCGGTGATCGTCACCGGCAGGCCGACACGCACGATCGCATGACGGCGGCGACCCGCGAGCAGCAGGAGCAGGTTCACCTGGGCCAGCGTGAGGGCGACGATCCCGGCCGTGCCGAACCAGCGGAAGGCCTGGCCGAGCAGGTCCCAGGAGCCGCTGCCCCACGGGACCCAGGTGAGCACGAGCCCGAGGACGAGCGCGACGGCGCTGACCGCGAGCCCGGCGAACCCGACCGCCCGCACCGGACGCGACACCACCGCGAGGTGGCAGAGCGAGACCGAGCTGAACACGCCGATCAGCAGGGTGGTCAGGATCACGCGCCCCTGGGTCTCGCCGAACCCGCTCGTCAGGAGCACGACACACCCGACGAGCGCGGTGACCGAGAAGGAGACGACGAGGACGACGACGGCCGCCCTCCGGACGCCTCTCAGCGCGTCCGTGCGTTCCGCCACGGGCGGGCGGGAGTCGGGGGTCGGTGCGGTCACGGCGCCTCCTCGGCTGGTCGATGCCTGCGCGCCCCAGCATCCCACGGCCCGGCGCGGGGACGCGGCCTCAGCGATGCTCGGGGTCCGCGCCTGGCCGCACCTCCGCGTCGTCGCGCAGGTCGAGGCGGCGCCGGCCGTCGTCGCCCTCGGTGACGTCGATGCGCGGTGCGGCGTCGGACTCGTCCGCCTTGGGGGCCGTGGTCAGCTGGTCGGCGCGGTCGTCTCGCTGGCTCATCCTCCGACTCTCCCGCGGTCCGGCCGTCACGACAAGGCCGCGCGCCGTGCCTCGATGGCGCGGTCGACCAGCGTCGCCGCGACGAGCGCGGACGCGACCAGAGCGATCCCGACCGTCACGCCGACCAGCCCGAGCGCGGGGGAGGCGAGCGGGAGGGCAAGGATCAGCACGAGGGCGATCCCGGTCTTCAGCGGACGGATGACCACCTCCGGCACCAGCGGAGCGTGCAGTACGTAGAGCATCAGCAGGAACAAGGCCACCGGCACGGCGATCGCGTACTCGACCGCGGTGTTCGTCGCGGCCGAGTGCGCCGCGCCCTCCTGCACCGCCACCTCGAGCCCCGCCCCGAGCGCGGCGAGGGACGCGAAGACGACGTAGTGCCCGTAGCCCCAGTAGAACGACCGCCCGCGCCGCGAGCGCAGCCCCTCCGCCGCGGGCTCCAGGAAGTACAGCCACCACAGCGCGAACAGCAGCACGAGGGCGGCGGCGGCGATCCAGACCAGCGCGGCCGAGAAGCCGGACTGCGCGAGAGCGTTCTGCACGCCGACGGCGGACGCCGACACCGACTCGCCCAGCACGATGATCGTGAACAGCCCGTAGCGCTCCGCGATGTGGTGCGGATGCCAGGTCGTCATCCCGGGCCGTTCCGCCCACAGCGGCACGGCCAGTTCCAGCAGGGCCCCGATCGGGAACAGCCACACGCCGACCTGCGGCGGGACGAAGCCCCACGCGACCCAGAGCACCTGCACCGCCACGATCCCGAACGCGTAGCGCAGGGCCGTCTTCCGCCCCTCGGGGTGCTCGGCGGCCGCGCGCAGCCACTGACCGACGAGGGCCAGTCGCATGATCAGGTAGCCGACGATGATCGCCACGAAGTTCTCGTCGTCGAAGGCGGCGGGCACGCCCGCGGCGAGCACCAGGACCCCGCCCATCTGGACCAGCGTCATCAGCCGGTAGGGCACGTCGTCGGTGTCGTAGGCCGAGGCGAACCAGGTGAAGTTCATCCACGCCCACCAGATGGCGAAGAACACCATGCAGTAGAACGGCAGCTTCGAGAGAAGGTGCCCCTCCTCGCCGGCGAGGGCGAGCCGGCCGGCGACCTGCGCGATCGCCACGACGAACGTGAGGTCGAACAGCAGTTCCAGCGGGCTGGAGACGCGGTGCCGTTCGTCGGTGGAGCGTCCGGTCATCGGGATGCGGAAGGCAGCGGTCATGTGCGCCAGCATAGGAGTATGCGCCGCCGTCCCGTGCTGCCCGTGCTGACCGCCGTCTACCTGGCCGCCGTCGCGTACATCACACTGAACCCGGTCCCTGGCGATCCCGCGGGGAACCCGCTGCTGCGCTCGCTGCTGCGGGCGGTGTCCGCCCTCCCCGGGCTGGGCTGGGTGGACTACGCGGTGGCCGAGTTCAGCGCGAACATCCTGCTGTTCGTGCCGATGGGCCTGCTGTTCACGCTGCTGCTCGGCGCATGGCGCTGGTGGCTGGCGGTGACGTTCGGGGTCGCGGCGACGCTCGGGATCGAGTTCGTGCAGCTGTTCCTGCCGGCCCGGTTCACGGACGTGCGCGACCTGCTGGCGAACACGCTCGGGACGCTGATCGGCGTGGGCGCCGCGCTGCTGGTCACGGCGCGGCGACGGCGTGGCTGAGCCGGCACCGCGATCACGTTCGCACACGACCGCGACTGCGCTGCTCCGGAACGAGTGCGCCTGCGCGAGCGGACGCACACGTTCCGACGGGGCGCAGTCGGCCGACCCTCTCCGCCGAGGGTCGTAGGGTGGCCGGGTGGACACGGTGGTGAAGGAGCGCGCGGACGCGCCGGACGGGTTCTTCGAGGCGGAGGCGGCCGGCCTGCGCTGGCTGGGCGGGCCGGCGGCCGACGGCGGAGCCCGCGTTGTGCGCGTCGTGGCGGCGGGGCCGGGGCGGATCGAGCTGGAGCGCATCCACGAGCGCCGGGCCACACCGGAGGCCGCGCGCGCGTTCGGGGCGGCGCTCGCCGTGACGCACGCGGCGGGCGCCGCCGCCTTCGGCGCGCCGCCGGACGGCTGGGACGGCCCGCTGTTCATCGGCCGGCGCCCGCTCCCCGTCGCGCACGAGGGCAGCTGGGGCCGCTTCTACGCGCGCGACCGGGTGCTCCCGTACCTGTCGATCGCGGTGGAGGCGGGCGGCGTCACGTCGTCGCAGCTCCCTGTGATCCGCGAGGCGGTCGACCGGGTCGCGGCGGGGGAGTTCGACGACGACGAACCTCCGGCGCGCCTGCACGGCGACCTGTGGAACGGCAACCTGCTCTGGGACGACCGCGGCGGCGTGCTCATCGACCCGGCCGCGCACGGCGGCCACAGGGAGACGGACCTGGCGATGCTCGACCTCTTCGGGGCGCCCTATCTGGAGGAGATCGTCGCAGGTTACGACGCGGCCCGTCCGCTGCGCGCAGGCTGGCGGGACCGCATCCCGGTGCATCAGCTGCACCCGCTCGCGGTGCACGCCGCCGGCCACGGGCCCTCGTACGGCGTCGCGCTGGCCGAGGTCGCCCGCGCGACGCTCGCGCTCTGAACGTGGCGCACGCGCGGAGTGGTGGCGGGAGGACGCCGGTCGCGCCTCGATGCGACGCCCTCCCGCAGCTCGGACCCGCTACACCAGACCGAACGCGGTCAGCTCGGCGTCGGTCAGCATCCGGGAGCGCAGCAGGAACCGCTTGCCCTCCGGCGCCTCCACCGAGAAGCCGCTGCCGCGGCCGTCGACCAGGTCGATGGTGAGGTGGGTGAACCTCCAGTACTCGTACTGCGCCGCCGACATGTAGACCGGCACAGGATCGATGCCCTCGACCGGCAGGACGCCGAGCAGGACGTCGGAGCCGCCGATCCGGAACATCCCGACAGGGAAGCACATCGGCGCCGACCCGTCGCAGCATCCGCCGGACTGGTGGAACAGCAGCGGCCCGTGGACGGCCGCCAGCCGCCGCAGCATGTCCGCGGCGGCCGGCGTGACGTCCACCCGCGTGGCGGGCGAGTCCGTCACGGCGACTCCTAGAAGAAGCCCATCGGACCGTCGGCGTACGACACCAGCAGGTTCTTGGTCTGCTGGTAGTGGTCGAGCATCATCCGGTGGTTCTCCCGGCCGATGCCCGACTGCTTGTAGCCGCCGAAGGCCGCATGCGCCGGGTACTGGTGGTACGTGTTGCACCAGACGCGGCCCGCCTCGATCGCCCGGCCCGCACGGTACAGCTGGGCGCCGTCGCGGCTCCAGACGCCGGCGCCGAGGCCGTACAGCGTGTCGTTGGCGATCCCGATGGCGTCGTCGAAGCCGTCGAACCGGGTGAGGGCCAGCACCGGGCCGAAGATCTCCTCCTGGAAGATGCGCATGGAGTTGTCTCCCTCGAAGACCGTCGGCTGCACGTAGTAGCCGCCGGAGAGCTCCCCGCCGAGGTCGGCGCGCTCGCCGCCGGTGAGCAGGCGGGCGCCCTCCTTCTTGCCGATGTCGATGTAGGAGAGGATCTTCTCCAGCTGGTCGTTGGAGGCCTGTGCGCCGATCATCGTGGAGACGTCGAGCGGGTCGCCCTGCTTGATCGCCTTCACCCGCTGCAGGCCGTCGGCGACGAAGCCGTCGTAGATCGACGACTGGACGAGCGCGCGAGACGGGCAGGTGCAGACCTCGCCCTGGTTGAGGGCGAAGAACGAGAAGCCCTCCAGCGCCTTGTCGTAGAAGGCGTCCTTGCCGCTCGCCACATCCTCGAAGAAGATGTTCGGGCTCTTGCCGCCCAGTTCGAGCGTGACCGGGATGAGGTTCTCGCTCGCGTACTGCATGATCAGCCGGCCGGTGGTCGTCTCGCCGGTGAAGGCGACCTTGCGGATGCGCGGGTGCGACGCCAGCGGAGCCCCGGCCTCGAAGCCGAAGCCGTTGACGATGTTGACCACCCCGTCCGGCAGCAGGTCGCGCACGAGGTCCAGCCAGACATGGATGGACGCGGGCGTCTGCTCCGCCGGCTTCAGCACTACGCAGTTGCCGGCCGCGAGGGCGGGGGCGAGCTTCCAGGTCGCCATGAGGATCGGGAAGTTCCACGGGATGATCTGCCCGACGACGCCGAGCGGCTCGTGGAAGTGGTACGCGACCGTGTCGTGGTCGAGCTCGCTGATCCCGCCCTCCTGTGCGCGGATCGCGCCGGCGAAGTAACGGAAGTGGTCGATGGCGAGCGGGATGTCGGCCGCGAGGGTCTCGCGCACCGGCTTGCCGTTCTCCCAGGTCTCGGCGACGGCGAGCACCTCGAGGTTGGCCTCCATCCGGTCGGCGATGCGGGTCAGCAGCAGCGCGCGCTCGGCGACGGAGGTGCGGCTCCACTCCGGGAACGCGGCCCAGGCGGCATCGACCGCGGCGTCGACGTCCGCGGCCGTTCCGCGGGCGATCTCGGTGAACGGCCGGCCGGTCACCGGGGTGATGTCCTCGAAGTATTGGCCGCCGTGCGGGGCGACGTAGCGGCCGCCGATGAAGTGGTCGTAGCGCGGGGCGTAGCTCATCACGGCGCCTTCGCTGCCGGGACGGGCGTAGACGCTCGGCTTCTCCGCCGGGGCGGTCGTCTCCGCCGCGGTCTGTTCCGGACTCAGAGTCATGGTTGGTCTCCTTCGACTTCGCATGTGCGCGCCGGTCGCGCGCGCTCCGCACGCTAGCCGGAGGAGGGTTGCATCCCGTTGCATGCGACGTGGATGCGGCCCGAGTTGCACGTAGCTGCGGCTATTCGGCCCGGATAGCGACCACGACGTGCAACTCGGCGGTCAGCCTTCCAGCGCGAGCAGGTGCGCGACGACGAGAGCCCGTCGTGGCGACTGCGACGGGAGGGCGTGCAGGGCGGCGCGCCAGACCTCCACGTCGTCCGCGCCGCGGTCCGTCTCGGCCCAGGCGAGCAGCAGGTCGGCCGAGCCGGACTCCAGCAGCGCCTCGCGCAGGCGGCCGACGACCTCCTCGCGAAGCTCATCCAGCCCCGGCGCCACCGAGCCCGGCAGCGGGCCGCCGCCATACGCCGCGACAGCCGCGCGATGCGCCCCACGCCGCTGCAGGTCGACGACCGCGCCCAGATCCGTCTCCAGGGCCGCGCCGAGCCGATACGGACGGGTCAGCGGCCCGAGCTCCGGGGCGATCGGCCCGAGCGCTCGCCGCAGCCGCACCATCTCGGCGCGCAGGGTCACCGCGCGGCGGGCGTCGCCGTACACCAGCTCCGCCAGACGCTCGGCGGAGAGCCCCTCGGCATGCCAGGCCAGCAGCGCGAGCAGCTCGCTGTGCCGGGTGCTCAGCGTCCCGGTGCGGCCGGTGCGACCGGTGAGCTCGCCGGTGTCGCGGCCGAGGATGCGCAGCTGTGCCGCCTGCGACGGCGAGCGGTGAGCGCGCTGGCTCGGCCGGTGGGCGCTTCCGCGGTCGCGCAGCCGCGCGATCAGCAGCTCGCGCTCGACCGCTGCGACCGTCGCCTCCACCAGAGGGAGCACGTGCGGCGCGGCCACCTGGTCCTCGCCCGTCACATCCACCACGCCGATGATGTCGCCGGTCTCGGGGTCGCGCACGGGTACGGCCGTGCAACTCCACGGCTTCACCTCGTACGAGAAGTGCTCCGCGCCACGGATCTGCACGCCGCCGCCGATCGCCAGCGCGGTGCCGGGGGCGGACGTGCCGACGTCGCCTTCGGCCCAGGCGGCGCCCGGCACGAACAGCATCGACTCGGCGCGCCGGCGCAGGACGGGGTCGCCCTCGACCCAGAGCAGCCGGCCGCGTTCGTCGCCGATCGCGACGACCACGCGGGAGTCCGGGTCGGCGTCGCGAACAAGCAGCTGCCGGATGACGGGCAGCGCGGCGGAGATGGGATGCGCCCGGCGGGCGTCGTCCAGTGCGGGTCCGTCGAGCACCAGGGGCGCACTGACGTGCTCCGGGTCGAGCCTGGCCCGCTCGGCGCGGCGCCACGACGCGTCGACGACCGGCCGCATCGCCCGCGAGACTCCCTCGTCCATGCGCAGCATCGTAACCCCGGCGTGCGGGCTGGTGGCGGCCTCCCGCATGCTCTGCGCCGCCGACTGATAGGATGCTGGTGGTCGGCCGTGCGCCGACCGTCCAACTCAATACCGAGAAGGAACCCGGAGCAGGCTGGCAGGAGCTGGTCCTCGGTGGTGGTATCCGGATGCGCCCGCTCGATCGGCAGGTCGCAACCGTGTATTTCTACTGATGGCCAGACGGGCCCGGCAGATGCACCCGCATGGGATGCCCCGCACGCTCGATCCGTACACACACGTGTCGATCTGCCTGTTCCTGCTCCTTGGATGAAGTCGCGCCCACACGGGGTGGCGACGTTAAACAAAGGAGACAGACCTCTTGGAAGGTCCTGAGATCAAATTCGCCGAAGCCGTCCTCGACAACGGCCGCTTCGGCACCCGCACCGTCCGGTTCGAGACCGGACGCCTCGCCCAGCAGGCGCAGGGCGCCGTCGCCGCCTACCTCGACGAGGAGACCATGCTGCTGAGCGCGACGAGCGCCAGCAAGCACCCGAAGGACAACTTCGACTTCTTCCCGCTGACCGTCGACGTCGAGGAGCGCTCGTACGCCGCCGGCAAGATCCCCGGCTCGTTCTTCCGCCGCGAGGGCCGCCCGTCCACCGAGGCGATCCTGGTGTGCCGCCTGATCGACCGCCCCCTGCGCCCGTCGTTCGTCGACGGCCTCCGCAACGAGGTGCAGATCGTCATCACCGTCCTGAGCATCGCCCCGGACGAGTTCTACGACGCTCTCGCCATCAACGCCGCCAGCGCCTCCACGCAGATCTCCGGTCTGCCGTTCTCCGGCCCGATCGCCGGCGTGCGCCTCGCGCTCATCCCGGGCAACGGGACGCACGAGGACCAGTGGATCGCGTTCCCGAAGGCCTCGCAGCTCGAGGAGGCCGTGTTCGACCTCGTCGTGGCCGGCCGCGTCCTCGTCAACGAGGACGGCTCCGAGGGCGACGTCGCGATCATGATGGTCGAGGCAGAGGCCACCGAGCACAGCTGGAACCTCATCCAGGGCGGCGCCACAAAGCCGAGCGAGGAGGTCGTGGCCCAGGGCCTCGAAGCGGCCAAGCCGTTCATCCGCCAGCTCGTCGGCGCGCAGAACGTCCTGGCCCAGCAGTCGGCCAAGGAGATCAAGGAGTACCCGGTCTTCCTGCCCTACTCGCAGGAGACCTACGACAACGTCGCCGGCCTCGCCTACGACGAGCTGGTGAACGTGTACCAGATCGCCGACAAGGTCGAGCGCCAGAACGCCGACGACGCCCTCAAGGAGCGCGTCAAGGCCGCGATCATCGAGAAGGTCGAGGCGGGCGTGCTCCCGGCGGAGACCATCGACCAGTTCTCGGCCGCCTACAAGTCGGTGTCCAAGGTGGTCATGCGCGGCCGTGTGCTGCGCGAGGGCGTCCGCATCGACGGCCGCGGCCTGACCGACATCCGTCCGCTCGACGCCGAGGTGCAGGTCATCCCGCGCGTCCACGGCTCGGCGATCTTCCAGCGCGGCGAGACCCAGATCCTGGGCGTCACCACGCTGAACATGCTCAAGATGGAGCAGCAGATCGACTCGCTGTCGCCGGTCACGCACAAGCGCTACCTGCACCACTACAACTTCCCGCCCTACTCGACCGGTGAGACCGGCCGCGTCGGTTCGCCGAAGCGCCGCGAGATCGGCCACGGCTTCCTGGCCGAGCGCGCGCTCGTGCCGGTGCTGCCGAGCCGCGAGGAGTTCCCGTACGCGATCCGTCAGGTGTCCGAGGCGCTCAGCTCCAACGGCTCCACCTCGATGGGCTCCGTCTGCGCCTCCACCCTGTCGCTGCTGAACGCCGGTGTGCCGCTGCGCGCCCCGGTCGCCGGCATCGCGATGGGCCTGGTGTCCGACGTCGTCGACGGTGAGACCCGCTACGCGGCGCTCACCGACATCCTGGGCGCGGAGGACGCGCTCGGCGACATGGACTTCAAGGTCGCCGGCACCAGCGAGTTCGTCACCGCGATCCAGCTGGACACGAAGCTCGACGGCATCCCGTCGTCGGTGCTCGCCGGCGCGCTGAAGCAGGCGAAGGACGCGCGCACCACCATCCTGAGCGTGCTGAACGCCGCGATCGACCGTCCGGACGAGATGGCCCCGACCGCGCCGCGCGTGATCTCGGTGCAGATCCCGGTCGACAAGATCGGCGAGCTGATCGGCCCGAAGGGCAAGACGATCAACGGCATCCAGGACGAGACCGGCGCCGAGATCTCCATCGAGGAGGACGGCACCGTCTACATCGGCGCCACCGACGGCCCGTCGGCCGAGGCGGCCCGCGCCCAGGTCAACGCGATCGCGAACCCCACCAACCCGGAGGTCGGCGAGCAGTTCCTCGGAACCGTCGTCAAGATCGCCGCGTTCGGTGCGTTCGTCTCGCTGCTCCCGGGCAAGGACGGCCTGCTGCACATCTCCGAGGTCCGCAAGCTCGCCGGTGGCAAGCGCGTGGAGAACGTGGAGGACGTGCTCGGCGTCGGCCAGAAGATCCTGGTGGAGATCACCAAGATCGACGACCGCGGCAAGCTCTCGCTCGCCCCGGTGATCGCGGAGGAGGCCATCGAGGCCGCTCCCGCCGCCGAAGAGGCCCCCGCCGAGGCGTAACCCGCCCCGACCCTCACCCGAAGGCCGCGCCGACTCCCGTCGGCGCGGCCTTCGCGCATCCCCACCCCCACGCCATCAGTTCCTGAGTTTTTCGAGCGACACGCCGCGCGAAACTCGAAGAACTCAGGAACTGATGGCGTGCGGGGCGGGGGTCAGGCGTCGCGGGTGAGGAGCGGGCGGAGGCGGTAGGGGATGAGCTCGCCCATGTCGAGGGACGTCTCGGCGCGGTCGACGCCCTCTGTGGACTGGATGATGCCGGTGATTCGGAAGAGGTCCTCGGCGTCGATGCAGACCACGCGCAGGAGCAGATCCGACGGGCCGGAGAGGCCGTGCGCCGAGACGATCTCGGGGATCGCGGCCAGGTTCTCGACCACCTCGGCCAGGCGCTGCTGCTGCACGTGCACGTTGACGAACGCGGCGAGCGGGTAGCCGGCGACCCGCGCCGAGATGCGCCGCTCAAACGACAGGAACGCGCCGCTGCGCTCCAGCTCGGCGACCCGGGCCTGCACTGTGTTCCGGCTGAGGCCGAGCCGGTCGGCGAGGGAGACGTTCGTCGACCGGGGGTCGTCCGCGAGGGCGAGGAGGATGCGGCGGTCGGTGTTGTCGAAGCTGCGCATGGTGTGAAAGCTAGCATCCATCGTCTCCGTGCGATAGTGCATCCTGCACAGTCGACACGCCAATGGTTGTGCGCGCTGACCCCGCAGCGTAGCCTTCCGGTAATTCCGGCGAAGGGGCCGGAAGCCGTCGGGCGCGCCACAAGCGCCGCCCGCCGGGCGCGAGAGTGAAGGTTGCGTGAACCGTGACGATCGACAATCAGCCTGCCACCCGCCGGAGTGACGCCCGCTCCGGCCTCGACTCCCTCGGCGACCTCGGACTCGACGGGATCGACCTCGTCCGTCTCCTCGACGCCGACGGCGCCCGGCACAGCGACGACCGCTTCGACGCCTGGGTCTCCGACATCGGCCCGGAGCAGCTCCTCGGCCTCTACGAGGACATGCGCGTCATCCGCCGCATCGACGCCGAGGCCACCGCTCTGCAGCGCCAGGGCGAGCTCGGTCTCTGGCCGCCGCTGCTAGGCCAGGAGGCCGCACAGATCGGCTCCGGCCGTGCCCTGCGCGCCGACGACTTCGTCTTCTCCAGCTACCGCGAGCACGGCGTCGCCTACTGCCGCGGCGCCGGCCTCGTCGACCTGCTGCGCGTCTGGCGCGGCACGACGCAGAGCGGCTGGAACCCCTACGACATCAACATGGCGACGCCGCAGGTCATCATCGGCGCCCAGACGCTGCACGCCACCGGCTACGCCCTCGGCATCCAGGCCGACGGCACGGATGCGGTCGCGGTCGCGTACTTCGGCGACGGCGCCACCAGCGAGGGAGATGTGAACGAGGCGCTGATCTTCGCCGCGACCTACGCCGCCCCCGTCGTGTTCTTCTGCCAGAACAACCAGTACGCCATCTCGGAGCCGGTCTCGCTGCAGGCGCAGCGTCCGATCGCCGACCGCGCGCCGGGCTTCGGCGTCCCGAGCGTACGCGTCGACGGGAACGACGTGCTGGCCGTGCTCGCCGTCACGCGTGCGGCGCTCGACCGGGCGCGCACCGGAGGCGGTCCCACCTTCATCGAGGCCGTCACCTACCGGATGGGCCCGCACACCACCGCGGACGACCCCACGCGCTATCGCGACCCGGCCGAGCTCGACCTGTGGCGAGGCAAGGACCCGCTCGCCCGCGTCGAGGCGTACCTGACCGCGCAGGGCGCGCTCACCGACGAGCGCCGGACCGCGATCGAGGCCAAAGCCGACGCGGTCGCCGCCGAGATGCGTTCCGGCATCACGGCGCTGCAGAACCCGGACCCGCTGAGCGTCTTCGACAACGTCTACGCCGAGCCGCACACGGGGCTCGCCCGCCAGCGCGACCACTACTCGCGCTACCTGCGCACCTTCGTGGGGAGCGACGGACGATGACCTCACTCAGCATGGCGAAGGCCATCAACGCCGGCCTCCGCCGCGCCCTCGCCGCCGACGACCGCGTGGTGCTCATGGGGGAGGACATCGGGACGCTCGGCGGTGTCTTCCGCGTCACCGACGGCCTGCAGACCGAGTTCGGCCCGCGCCGCGTGATGGACTCGCCTCTGGCCGAGTCGGGCATCCTCGGCACCGCGGTCGGGATGGCGTACCGCGGTTACCGGCCGGTGGTCGAGATCCAGTTCGACGGCTTCATCTACCCGGCGTTCGACCAGATCGTGAACCAGGTGGCGCGGATGCACTACCGCACGGCGGGGAACGTCCGGATGCCGATCGTGATCCGCGTGCCGTTCGCCGGCGGCATCGGCTCGGCCGAGCACCACTCCGACTCGCCGGAGGCCTACTTCGCGCACACTCCGGGCCTGCGTGTGGTGAGCCCGTCGGACCCGCAGGACGCCTTCACGCTCATCCAGCAGGCCATCGCCTCCGACGACCCCGTGCTGTTCTTCGAGCCCAAGCGGCGGTACCACGCCAAGGGCGAAGTGGACGAGGAAGCCCCGCTCGCCGATGCCCGCCCGATGGGGACCGCGCGCGTGGTCGCCCAGGGCAACGACGTCACGCTGGTGACCTATGGCGGCCTGGTGCAGCTGGCCCGGGATGCGGCGGTCGCCGCGGGCGACGAGGGCGTATCGGTGGAGGTCGTCGACCTGCGCTCGCTGTCCCCGCTCGACCTGGACACCGTCGTCGCCTCCGTCAAGCGCACCGGACGCCTCGTGGTCACCCATGAGGCCGCGCTCTCCGGCGGGCTCGCGGCGGAGATCTCGGCCTCCATCACCGAGCGCTGCTTCTACCACCTGGAGCACGCGCCCGTGCGGGTGACCGGGCACGACATCCCGTACCCGCCAGCACGCCTGGAGTCGGCGCACCTGCCCGACCTTGACCGCATCCTGGACGGCATCGACCGTGCCATGGACCGGCCGAACTCGCTCACGGGGGTGGAGGACTGATGGCCGTGAAGGAGTTCGCCCTGCCGGACCTCGGCGAGGGACTGACCGAGTCGGAGCTGGTCGCCTGGAAGGTCGCCGTCGGGGACACTGTGCGGCTGAACCAGATCATCGCCGAGGTGGAGACCGCCAAGGCGCTCGTGGAACTGCCGGCGCCGTACGACGGCCGGGTGTCGCGCCTGTTCGTGGAGCCCGGTGTGACGGTCGCGGTCGGCGAGCCGCTCGTCGCGTTCGAGGTGGATGCTGACGGGCCGTCGGACGCGACGCCCGCTCCGGCGGCGGCGCCCGAGACGCGGGAGCCGACGCTGGTCGGATACGGGGCCCGGCCGGAGTCCGGGGCCCGGCCCGCGCGACGCGCGCGACCGGGGCTCAGGACGGACGGCGGGGGAGGCGTGGGCGGCGTCGCCGCGCAGACAGTAGCCGCGCCGTCTGTCGCCGCCGCCCCTTCTGCCGCCGTGCAGGCGGATGCCGCCGCGCAGGCGGGCGCGGCCCAGCCGGGTTCCGGCGCCCAGCAGAGCACGTCCGCGGCGACCGCGCTGGCCGAGCGCCCGCGCGCGACGCCGCCCGTCCGCAAGTTCGCCCGCGAGCTCGGCGTCGACCTGGCGTCGGTGGTCGGCACCGGCGAGCGCGGGCTGATCACGCGAGGCGACGTGCAGTCCTTCGCGGGCGGCGGCCATCCCGAGCCGACCACCGAGCCGGCCCCCGCGCCGCAGCAGGCGCCGGGGACGCGCGAGACGCGCATCCCGGTCCGCGGCGTCCGGAAGGCCACCGCCGAGGCGATGGTCCGCAGCGCGTTCGGCGCCCCGCAGGCGACCGTCTTCCTCACGGTGGATGCGACGGCCACGATGGAGCTCGCCGCCCGGCTCAAGGTGCGCCCCGAGTTCGCGGACGCCAAGCCCGGGCTGCTCGCGATCGTCGCGAAGGCTCTGCTGCTCGCGGTCCGCCGCACGCCGGAGGTGAACTCCCGCTGGGACGACGCCGCGCAGGAGATCGTGCAGGCCGAGTACGTGCACCTCGGCATCGCGGCCGCGACGCCGCGCGGGCTCCTGGTGCCGGTGATCCGGGATGCCGACGCCCGGTCGCTCGCCGAGCTGGCGGCCGCGATCCGCGGCCTCGCCGAGACCGCCCGAGCCGGACGCACCGCGCCTGCCGACCTCGCCGGCGGCACGATCACGATCACGAACGTGGGCGTGTTCGGCGTGGACTCCGGCACGCCCATCCTGACGCCCGGCGAGGCCGCCATCCTCGCGGTCGGGGCCGTGCGCCGTCAGCCGTGGGAGCACGACGGCGCCATCGCGCTGCGCGACGTCCTCACGCTCGCGCTCTCGTTCGACCACCGCATCGTCGACGGCGAGCAGGCCAGCCGGTTCCTCTCCGACATCGGCGGCATTCTCCGCGACCCCGCCTCCGTCTTCGCCATGGTCTGACGACCACCTGGTTGACACGACACGCCGTCGCGCCGCGGCGGCGGACGGCGTGTCGTGTCAACTAGGCGTGAAGGGCCGCGTTGAGCTCGACGCCGGCGCCGGCGCGGCGGAGCACCTCGACGGCTCCGGTGAGCGAGTTGCGGCGGAAGAGCAGGCCGGGCACGCCCGACAGGTCGGCGGCCTTCGCCGTGCGCGGGCGGCCGTCGGCGGTGGGCGCGTCGCCCACGAGCACGACCTTCGTACCCGCGGTCACGTAGAGGCCGGCCTCGACCACAGAGTCGTCGCCGATCGAGATGCCGATGCCGGAGTTGGCGCCGAGCAGCGCCCGCTCGCCGATCGACACGCGGTGCGTGCCGCCGCCCGACAGCGTGCCCATGATGGATGCGCCGCCGCCGATGTCGGACCCGTCGCCCACCACGACGCCCTGCGAGATGCGGCCTTCGACCATGGACGACCCCAGCGTCCCGGCGTTGTAGTTCACGAAGCCCTCGTGCATGACCGTGGTACCCGGCGCGAGGTGCGCGCCCAGCCGCACGCGGGAGGCGTCGGCGATGCGCACCCGCTCGGGCGTGACGTAGTCGAGCAGGCGCGGGAACTTGTCCACCCCCGAGACCTGGATGCCGGCCCGCTGCAGCCGCGGCCGCAGGCGGTCCAGGTCGGCCGGGTGCACCGGCCCGGCGTTGGTCCAGGCGACGTTGGGAAGGTGCGCGAAAATCCCGTCCAGGTTGAGGCCGTTCGGCCGCACCAGCAGATGGGAGAGCAGGTGCAGCCGCAGGTAGGCGTCGGGCGTGGACGCGGGCGGCGCGTCCAGGTCGATCTCCACCGTCACGATGTCGATGCGGACGGCGCGGCGCGGGTCATCGCCGGCCAGCTCCTCCAGCTCGGCGGGCGCGATCCAGCGGTCGCGGCCGGCGGGGAGGGAGCCGAGCTGCGGCTCCGGGAACCAGGTGTCGAGCACGGTGCCGTCGGAGGCCACCGTCGCGAGGCCGTAGCCCCAGGCGGATCGGGGCGCGGCAGAACTTTCAGGCGCGTCGGAAGGCATGCCCCTAGGTTAGTAGGGTGAAGAACCTCGACCTCACCGCCTCCTCCATCGACCTCACCCGTCAGCTGTGCGACATCGAGTCCGTCTCGGGCAACGAGGGGTCCCTCGCGGACGCGATGGAGGCCGCGCTCTCCGGCCTGCCGCATCTGGAGCTGATCCGCGACGGCGACACGCTGGTCGCCCGCACGAACCTGGGACGGGAGCGCCGTGCGCTGATCGCCGGCCACATCGACACGGTCCCGCTGAACGGCAACCTGCCGACCCGTTTCGAGGAGCACGACGGCATCCGCTACCTGTGGGGCCGCGGGACGGTCGACATGAAAGCCGGCGTCGCCGTGCAGCTGAAGCTCGCCGCCGAGCTCACCGACCCCGCCGTCGACGTGACCTGGATGTGGTACGACCACGAGGAGGTCAACGCCGAGCTCAACGGCCTCGGCCGGCTGGCCCGCAACCGGCCCGACCTGTTCGTCGGCGACTTCGGCATCCTCGGCGAGCCGAGCAACGGCGTGGTCGAGGGCGGCTGCAACGGCAACCTGCGCGTCGAGGTGCGCACCTACGGCCTGCGCGCGCACTCGGCGCGCGGCTGGGTGGGCGACAACGCCATCCACAAGGCCGCCCCGATCCTCGACATCCTGGCGTCGTACCGGGCGCGCGAGGTGGAGGTCGACGGACTCGTCTACAAGGAGGGCCTGAACGCGGTCGGCATCTCCGGGGGAGTGGCGGGGAACATCATCCCGGACGAGTGCATGGTGCACATCAACTACCGGTTCGCTCCCTCGCGCAGCTCGCAGGAGGCCATCGAGCACATGCACGAGCTGTTCGGCGACTACGAGATCACGGTCGTCGACCGCGCCGACGGCGCCCGTCCCGGCCTGGATGCGCCGCTCGCCCAGGACTTCGTCGCGGCCGTCGGCGGCGTGGCGAAGCCGAAGTACGGCTGGACGGACGTCGCCCGCTTCAGCGCGATGGGTATCCCGGCCGTCAACTATGGACCGGGCGACCCGCTGAAGGCGCACGCCGACGACGAGCGCGTCGACGTCGAGCAGATCGTGGCGGTGGAGGAGGGACTGCGTGCCTGGCTCACCGGCGCCGGCTCCCGCTGAACCGACGGCGCTGAACGACACCGAGACCGCGGCGCCCGCCGGTCGCGGACCGTGGTGGACGCTATGGTGGGTGCGCGTGCTCGCGGTCTACGTCGCCGCGCGGGCGGTCACGACGGTCATCATGCTGGCCTTCGCCGCGGGCGAGGGCAAGAACGCGTGGACCTCGGCGTCGCCCGACTACTTCACCTTCGCCAACATCTGGGACGGCCGCTGGTACGAGATCGTCGCCGGCTTCGGCTACCCGGCGACGCTGCCGACGAGCGACGGCGTCCACGTCAGCGAGAACGCCTGGGCCTTCATGCCCGGCTACCCCGGCGTGGTGGACGCGGTCATGTTCGTCACCCGGCTGTCCTGGCCGTACGCGGCCGTACTGGTGTCGGTGCTCGCCGGGGCCGGTGCCGCGCTGGTCTTCCACCGGCTGCTCCGCCGGGTGGGGCTTGACGCGTCCACCAGCCTGTTCGCGGTCGTCCTGTTCTGTGTCGCCCCGGTGTCGCCGCTGTTCCAGGTGGCCTACGCGGAGTCGCTGTACCTGCTGCTGCTGGCGACCGCGCTGCTGCTGCTGGTGGAGCGGCGGTACGGCTGGCTGTTCCCGGTCGTGCTCGCCATGGCCTTCACCCGGCCGAGCGGCCTCGCCTTCGCCCTGGCGCTCGGCCTGCACGTCGTCTACCGCTGGGTGCGCAGGCGCTCCGACCCCTTCCCGGTGCGCGAGCGGGTGCTGAGCATCGCGCTGACGGTGTTCAGCGGGCTCGCCGGGCTCGCCTGGCCGGCCATCGCCGCGGTCGCGACCGGATCCTGGACCGCCTACACCGACACCGAGCTGGCCTGGCGGGCGCCGTACATCGGCTACACGCATCTGGTGCCGTTCGCCCCCTGGTTCCAGGGCGCCGACTGGTGGACCAGCGTCATGCTCGGCGTCCCCGGCTGGATCGGCGTGATCGCGCTGGTACTGATCGTGGCGCTGTACGCCGTGCTGCTGTTCTCGCCCGCCGTCCGGCGGCTCGGCGTCGACCTGCGGTTCTGGATCGCGGCGTACTCGCTCTACCTCTTCGCGGTGTTCTTTCCGCAGTCGAGCACGTTCCGCCTGCTGATGCCGCTGTTCCCGCTCCTGGGGGCGCTCGCCCTGCCGCGCAGCCGCGTCTACCGCGCGGCCATGGTGCTGCTCTTCGTCGCGCTGCAGGCGGGATGGGTGGCGATCTGCTGGTCGATCGACGGATACGACTGGTCACCTCCGTGACCCCTACGATTTCCGCAGGTCCGCAAGGATGTCGGATAATAGGAGGACATCCACGAAAGGGGAGCTGCATGGCGGCCATGAAGCCGAGGACCGGGGACGGGCCGATGGAGGCTGTGAAGGAGGGACGGCTCATCATCGTGCGTGTGCCGCTCGAGGGTGGGGGACGTCTCGTGGTCTCCGTCAACGACGCGGAAGCCAAAGAACTCCACGACGCCCTCGCGAGCGTCGTCGCCTCCGCCTGACCAAGCTGTAGCGAGAAGGGCCCCGATCCGCGGATCGGGGCCCTTCTCGTGTCTGCGGGGTGCGCCCCTACGGCGCCAGCTTCGTGATCTGGAGCAGCCCCTCGCCGACCGGAGAGAGCGCACTGATGACCGCACCGGACGCCGAGGTCTCCGTGATGAGCGTGCGGTAGCCGGTCGCGATGTCGTCTCGCGCGGCGGGGTCGGCCACCCGGCCGCGCCAGAGGGCGCGCGCGACGAGCACCGTGCCGCCCGGACGGACCAGGCGCAGTCCGTGCTCGACGTACTCGATGACCGACTGCGGGTCGGCGTCGATGAACACGATGTCGTAGGAGTTCTCGTTCATCCGGGGGAGCACCTCGAGGGCCCGGCCCGGGATGAGGCGAACGCGGTTCGCCGGGATGCCGGCCTCGGTGAAGAAGGCGCGCGCGTGCTGCTGGTGCTCCACCTCCACGTCGATGGAGGTCAGCTGCGCCTCGGTGCCGCCGGTGAGCAGCCAGAGGCCGGAGACGCCGACACCCGTGCCGATCTCGACCACGTTCTCGGCCCGGGTCGCCGCGACGACGACGGCCGCCTGCGCGCCCGTGGCGGGTGAGATGGGGTCGACACCCAGCTCCAGCGACTGCTGCCGCGCGCGGACGATGACCTCGCTCTCGACGACCACGTCGTCGGCGAACCTCCAGTTCGAGTCCTTGTCTGACACTGCGCTCCCGTCGTCCGGCCGTTCGTGCGGCCAACTCCGAGGATACGGTCGGCTCGCTCGGCATCCGTGCAGGCACCGCCGCGATACCCTGGAAAGGTGTTCGGGCTGACCTTCGACAAGCTGCTGATCGTGGCGGTGATCGCGGCGTTCGTCATCGGCCCGGAGCGCCTCCCCGCCTACGCCGCGAAACTGGGCACGTTCGTGCGCTCGCTCCGGAATTTCGCGAACGGCGCGAAAGACCGGATGCGGGATGAAATGGGCCCCGAGTTCGACGAGGTCGACTGGAAGAAGCTCGACCCGCGGCAGTACGACCCGCGCCGGATCATCCGCGAGGCGCTGCTGGACGACCAGCCGGAGGCGCCCGGCGCGATCAAGCCGGTGACGCAGTCCGCGTACGCGCAGCGCCGGATGCCGCTGACCGCCGGCGCACTGCCCCCGTACGACACCGAGTCCACCTGACGCGGCGCGCGGGCCTGCGCGGCCGCGCATCCACTACGCTGCGGACATGATCGCAACGGAGCAGTCGCTCAGCAGGGCGACCGTCGCGCGCTACGCCGTCGGGTCGCTCGGCACGGGCGGGTTCGCGACCCTGCCCGGCCTCGTGCTCGTCTACTACCTGACCGACTCGCTCGGCGTCGCCGCGCTGGTGGCGGGTGTCGTCGTGACCGTCGCCAAGGTGTGGGACGTGATCATCGACCCGGTGATCGGCGCGCGCAGCGACCGGATGCTCGCCGTGCGCGGGTCGCGGCGCCCGATGATGCTGCTCGGCGGCGCCGCTCTTCCGGTGTTCTTCCTGCTGACCTTCGCCGTCCCGCCCGGGACGCCGGCCGTCGCGGCCGCGCTGTGGGTGCTGCTCGCGTTCGTGCTGACGGCGACCGCGTTCAGCCTGTTCCAGGTGCCGTACATCGCGCTCCCCGCCGAGCTCGCGTCCGGGTACGACCAGCGCACGCGGCTGCTCACCTGGCGCGTGGTGGTGCTGACGTTCGCGATCCTGCTGTTCGGCGCGGGCGGCCCGGCGCTGCGGTCGCTCGGGGGCGGCAACTCGTTCGCCGGCTACCTGCTCATGGCGCTCGTCGCCGGGGTCGTGATCGGCGGCGGGATGCTGGCCTCCGCCTTCGTCGCGCCGCGCGGCCTGCCCGCCGCCGTGCCGCCGCCGAAGGAGAGCGTGGCGGCGACGCTGCGATCGAACTACGCGGCCGGGGTGCGGGTGCTGCGCGACAGCCAGCCGTTCCGCGCGCTGCTGCTGACGTTCCTGCTGCAGGGGCTCGCCACCGGGATGATGCTCGCCGGCGCCAATTACGTGGCCACCTGGGTGCTGCACTCGGAGGATGCCGTGACGTTCCTGTTCGTGGCGCTGATCGGTCCAGCGCTCGTCGTCACGCCGGTCTGGGGCGTCGTGGCGCGCCGGATCGGGAAGGAGCGCGGGTTCGTGGCGGCCAGCATCCTGTTCGCCGTCGCCGCGCTGTCGATGCTCGGGCTGCTCTGGGCGCCGGGCGCCTGGGTGTACGCACCCGTCGCCGTGGCGGGCGCCGCGTACGCCGGGATGCAGTCGCTGCCGATGGCGATGCTGCCCGACGTGATCTCGCACGACGCCCGCCGCAACGGCGAGGGCAGGGCCGGGACGTTCGGCGGGATGTGGACGGCGGGGGAGACCACCGGCATGGCGCTGGGTGCGACCGTACTCAGCCTGGTCCTGGCGGTGAGCGGCTACGTCTCCCGCACCGCGGCCGAGTCGGCCGGCGCGGCCCAGCCGGGCAGCGCGGTCGCGGGCATCGTGCTCAGCTTCAGCCTCATCCCGGCCGCCGTCATCGCGATCAGTCTGGTGCCGCTCGCGCGGTACCGCCTGCGGAAGGGGGACATCGATGGCGTCGTTTGACCAGCGGGCGATCCTGGCCCGGCTGTCGGCGCTGCGGGCGGCGGATGCGCCGACCCACGGCGGCCGCGTGCTCAGCTACGTGTACGACTCCGGGATGCCGGAGCTCGACGAGCTGGCCGCCGAGGCGATGCGCCTGGTGCAGCCGGTGAACGGGCTCGACCCGACGACGTTCACCTCGGTCGCCGTGATGGAGCGCGAGGTGGTCGGCTTCGCCCGCGAGCTGCTGCACGGCGACGACGACGTGGTCGGCTCGGTGACCTCCGGCGGCACGGAGTCGTGCCTGCTCGCGGTGAAGACCGCTCGCGATGTGTGGCGCGCCGGCGGCGGGTCAGGGATGCCGCGGCTGCTCGCGCCGGTCACCGTGCACGCGGCGTTCCACAAGGCGGCCGAGCTGTTCGGGCTGACTCTGGACCTCGTCCCGGCCGACCCTGACACGGGCGCGGTGGATGCCGCCGCGCTCACCGGGCGTCTCGGCCCCGACGTCGCGCTGGTGGTCGTCTCGGCTCCGTCGTACCCGTATGCGACCCTCGACCCGGTGGAGGCGGTCGCCGCGGCCTGCGAGGAGGCGGGGGTGGCCTGTCACGTCGACGGCTGCATCGGCGGCTGGATCCTGCCGTTCTGGCGCGCCGCCGACGGCTCGGCGCTCCCGCTGTGGGACCTCCGCGTGCCGGGCGTGACCAGCGTCTCGGCCGACCTGCACAAGTACGGCTACGCGCCGAAGGGTGCGAGCGTGCTGCTGCAGCGCGGACGCGACCGGCAGCGCCGGCAGTACTTCGCGACGACGGGATGGCCGGGCTACCCGGTCGTCAATCCCACGCTGCTCGGGTCGAAGTCGGCGGGGGCGCTGGCGGCCTCGTGGGCGATCATCCAGGCCCTCGGTGCCCGCGGCTTCGCGGACCTCGCCGAGGCGTGCCGCCGGGCCACGCGGGCGCTGCAGGACATCGTGTCCGACATCGAGGGGCTGCGGGTGCTGGGCGACCCGACCGGGCCGCTGCTTGCCGTCGTGACCGACGACACCGTGGCGCCGGAGCGACGCGTCGACCCGCACCACTGGGCGGACCGTGCGCGGCGACGCGGGTGGGTGCTGCAGCTGCAGCCCGGCCTGACGCAGGCGGACGGGACGCGCCTCCCGCACACGACGCACCTCACGATCACCCCGGTCACCGAGCGGCGGATCGACGAGCTGGAGGCGGCCCTGCGCGGCGCGGCGGACGAAGCGCGCGGCGTGCCTCCCGCGGATGCCGCGGCGGTGCTCGGTGCGCTGCCGGCCGGTCTCGCCGCCCTCGGCGACCTCGACTCGGCGACCGCAGCGCAGCTCCTGCACTCGATCGGCCTCGCCAGCGGCCCGACCCCCGGCCTCCCCGACGACCAGGCCCCGCTGCTCGCCCTCGTGGAAGCCCTCCCTCGCGCCGTCGCCGAGCGCCTCCTCATCGAACTCCTGGCCCGCGCCGTCGAGCCCGACTGACCGAGTTGCACGTCGTGGCGGCTATTCCGCCGGAATAGCCGCCACGACGTGCAACTCAGCGCAGGCTGAGCCCGAGCTTGCGGCCGGTGAGGCCGCGCGGGCGGGTGGAGAGGCGCTCGGCGATCGCGCGGATCGCCGCGGCGGCCGGGTCGGCCGGGTCGGTCACCACGATCGGGGCGCCCGCGTCCCCGCCGGCCCGCAGCGGGATGCTGAGCGGCACGCTGGCGAGCAGCGGCACCTCCTCGTCCTGCCCCGCCGAGAGCCGCCGCGCCACTTCGGCGCCGCCGCCGGAACCGAACAGGTCGAGCACGGTCCCGTCGGGCTGCACCAGACCGGCCATGTTCTCGATCACACCGATCACCTTCTGACCGGTCTGCCGGGCCACCACACCGCTGCGCTCCGCGACATCGGCAGCGGCCGGCTGGGGCGTCGTCACGACGAGCACCTCGGCGCCCGGCAGCAGCTGGCCGACCGAGATCGCGACATCCCCGGTGCCGGGCGGAAGGTCGAGCAGCAGCACGTCCAGGTCGCCGAAGAACACGTCCGACAGGAACTGCTGGATGGTCCGGTGCAGCATCGGCCCGCGCCACGCCACCGCGGCGGACGCCGAGTCGACGAACATCCCGATCGACACCACCTTCACGCCGTAGGCGACCGGCGGCAGGATCATGTCGTCCACGCGCGTCGGCCGCGGCGCGACCCCGTCGGCGTCGGTCAGGCCGAGGATGCCGGGGATCGAGAACCCGTGCACATCCGCGTCCACGATGCCGACGCGCAGCCCGCGCTCCGCCAGGGCCACCGCGAGGTTCGCGGTGAGCGTCGACTTGCCGACACCGCCCTTGCCGCTGGTCACCGCGTACACCCGGGTCAGCGAGTCCGGCCCGAACTGCTGCCCTCGCGCCGGTCGCCCGGACCGCAGCTTCTCGGTCAGTGCGCGGCGCTCGGCCGGCGTCATCACGGAGACGTCGACAGCGACATCGGTCACGCCGGGCACCGCGGCGGTCGCCGTGCGCACATCCCGCTCGATCGCGTCCGCCGCAGGACAGCCCACGATGGTCAGCTTGATGGCGACGCTCGCCCGGCCGTCGGCATCCACCGCGACGTCGCCGACCATGTCGAGCTCGGTGATCGGCTTGCGGATCTCGGGGTCCAGGACCGAGGCCAGCGCGCTCCGCACCGCCCCCGCCAGAGCGGCGTCAGGCACGGGCCTGCTCGCCCTCGCCCGCGTCGCTCCTCTCGAGGTCTTCTAGCAGCGATCTCAGCTCCGCGCGGATGAAGTCCTTCGTCGCCATGTCCTTCACCGCCAGCCGCAGCGCCACCACCTCGCGCGCCAGGTACTCGGTGTCGGCAAGGTTGCGCTCCGCGCGCTGCCGGTCCTGCTCGATCTGCACGCGGTCGCGGTCGTCCTGCCGGTTCTGCGCGAGCAGGATGAGCGGGGCGGCGTACGACGCCTGCAGCGACAGCACGAGGGTCAGCGCGATGAAGCCGAGCGCGGCCGAGTCGAAACGCCACGAGTCGGGCGCCAGCGTGTTCCAGGCCATCCAGGCGACCACGAAGATCGTCAGCCCGAGCACGAACCACGGCGTGCCCATGGCGCGCGCGATCCACTCGGTGAACCGCCCGAACCGGTCGCGGGACTCCACGTTGTCCCGCCGGAGCACCGGCGACCGGAGTCCCTTGGGGGCGTCGAGCCCCGTGTCCTGCCTACCTCGTGCCACTTCCGCCCCTCCTTCCGTTCACAACGCGGATGCTGCCGGTCTCGTCGGACGGCCCCGCGTGTTTCACGGGGTCGTCCTCGTCTTGACTTCGCCAGTCGTCGGGGAGCAGGTAGTCGAGGATGTCGTCGATGGTCACCACCCCGACGAGCCGGTGCTTGTCGTCCACCACGGGGACGGAGACGAGGTTGTACGAGGCCAGGATGCGGGACACCTCGGCGGCCGAGGTGTCGGCCGTCACGGGCTCCAGCCCCGGGTCGAGCAGGGTGCCGAGGCGCACGTGCGGCGGGTAGCGCAGCATCCGCTGGAAGTGCACCACACCGAGGAAGCGGCCGGTCGGCGGCTCGTACGGCGGGAGCGTCACGCAGACGGCCGCGCCGAGCGCCGGGGCGAGTTCGTGCCGGCGGATGAGAGCGAGGCCCTCGGCCACGGTCGCGTCGGCCGAGACGATGATCGGCTCGGTCGTCATCAGGCCGCCCGCGGTGTCCGGGTTGTAGCTGAGGAGCATGCGGACGTCTTCCGCCTCCTCCGGCTCCATCAGCTCCAGCAGGTGCTCGCCGCGCTCGTCGGAGAGCTGGGCGATGAGGTCGGCGGCGTCGTCCGGCTGCATCTGGTCGAGCACGTCGGCCGCGCGGTCGTCGTCGAGCTTCGCGAGGATCTGCACCTGCTCGCTCTCCGGCATCTCCTCCAGCACGTCGGCGAGGCGGTCGTCGGGGAGCTCCTCCGCGACCTCCAGCATGCGCTCCTGCGGCAGGTCGAGCAGGGTGTTGGCGAGGTCGGCGGGCTTCAGCTCGGAGTAGGTGGCGATGAGCTGCTCGGCCGACTGCGCCTCGCCGCGCTTCTGCTTCTCGCGCACCTCGTTCCAGGCGACGAACGTCGTCGCGCCCTTGGCGAACGGCGACGCGCCGGTCTTGGGCCTGCGGACGAACAGCTGGCTGACCGCCCAATCGCCGGTGTCGGTCTCCTCGATCGCGACGTCCTCGATGGTGGCCTCGCCGCTGCCGTCGGCGAAGACGACCTTGCGTCCGAGCAGCTCGGCGATCACCCGCACCTCGCCGCCGCGCTGCTCGAAGCGGCGCATGTTGATGATCCCGCTGGTGATGATCTGGCCGCTCGAGATGCTGGTCACCCGGCCGATCGAGAGGAAGACCCGGCGCTTCCCCGGGATCTCCACGATCAGGCCGACGACGCGCGGCGGATCGCTCTTGCGGTACACCACGAGCACGTCGCGGACCTTGCCGACCCGGTCACCGACGGGATCGAACACGGTCGTCCCGGCGAGGCGGGCGACGAAAACTCTGGTCGAAGTCACGAGACAAACCTAAGCCCTCCCCGGTGAACGACAGCTGATTCCCATGCCACCCGGGAGCCTGGAATGGAACAATGGGTGGATGAGCACACCTGGGCAGTTGAACGGACGCAACCGTCTCCTCTATCCGACCCTGCCGCGGGGTGAGGTGGTCGCCACCTTCGAGAGCTACCCGCAGGCGCAGGAGGCGGTCGACGTGCTCGCCCGCGCCGACTTCCCCGTAGACAAGGTGTCGATCGTCGGGAGCGACCTGAAGAGCGTCGAACGCGTGACGGGCAAGCTGACCTGGGGCCGCGTCGCCCTGGCGGGTGCGGCCTCCGGCGCCTGGCTCGGCATCTTCTTCGGTCTGCTGCTCATCATCTTCTCGCCGACCGTGAGCCTCGCCTTCGTGCTCGCCGCGCTGCTCATCGGCGCCGGGTTCGGCATGCTGTGGGGCATCGTCTCCTACGCGATCAACCGCCGCCGCCGCGACTTCACGTCGGTGCAGCAGGTGATCGCGACGAGCTACTCCGTGCTGGTCGACTCCGACCTGGGCAACCGCGCGCGCAACCTGCTCGCCGGCGGGGGAGCGCAGGCGCCCGCCGCCGCGGCCGGCGCGCCCGGCTGGACGCCGCCCGCGCAGTCCCAGCACCCGTCCGACCCGCCGCCGGCCCCTCCTGCTGACGTCCCGACCGCGCCGCCTTCTGCGGCGCCGCCGGCTCCCGCACCCGGGGACGAGCGGCCTCCGGCCTGACCCCCGCCGCCGTTCCCGCGCCGCGACTGCGCCCATTCGGTACGTCTGCGCGTGCCCGCGCACGCGCAGACGTACCGAACAGGCGCAGTCACCGCAGGAAAGCGAATTGACCGTCGCCTAGCAGCGTCTCAGGAGCGGGACAGCCGCCGCACCCAGGACTCGACGTCGTCGGCCGTGCGCGGGATCGCGGCGGAGAGGTTCTCGGCGCCGTCCTCGGTGACCAGGATGTTGTCCTCGATCCGCACGCCGATGCCGCGGAAGCGCTCAGGCACGGTCAGGTCGTCCGGCTGGAAGTACAGGCCCGGCTCGATCGTGAACACCATGCCCGGCTGCAGCACGCCGTCGAGGTACAGCTCGCGGCGCGCCTGGGCGCAGTCGTGCACGTCGAGGCCCAGGTGGTGGCTCGTCCCGTGCACCATGTACCGGCGGTGCTGCTGGTTCTCGGGCTCCAGCGCCTCCTCCGCCGTCACGGGCAGCAGCCCCCACTCGGCCGTCCGGCGCGCGATCACGGCCATGGCGGCGGCGTGGATCTCACGGAATCGGATGCCGGGACGCACGATCGCGAACGCCGCGTCGGCCGCCTCCAGCACCGCCTCGTACACCTGGCGCTGCGTCTCGGTGAACGTGCCGTCGATGGGGAAGGTGCGGGTGATGTCGGCGGTGTAGTAGCTGTCCAGCTCCACACCCGCGTCCATCAGGATCAGGTCGCCAGGCACCACGGGGCCGTCGTTGCGCGTCCAGTGCAGGATGCACGCGTGCGGGCCGCTCGCCGCGATGGTGTCGTAGCCGACCGCGTTGCCGTCGGCGCGGGCGCGGCCGTAGAACACGCCCTCCACGAGCCGCTCGCCACGCGGGTGCGTCGTGATGCGGGGCAGGTCGGCGATCACGTCATCGAAGCCGCGGGCGGTGGCGGCGACCGCGGCGCGGAGCTCACCGACCTCGAAGTCGTCCTTCACCAGGCGCAACTCGGAGAGGTCGCGGGCGAGCCGGTCGTCCTCTGAGTGGTCCTCCGGGTCGCGGTCGCCGTCGGTGTCGTCCCACAGCAGCATCCGGGCGGCGTCCACCTCGTCGGTGATGGCCGGGTCGGCCTCGCGCAGCACGACGGTGTCCCCGTCGACGGTGTCGAGCACCTTGCGCACGTCCGCGATCCCACGGGTCGCCAGGGCGAGGTCGCCGGCGACCTGCGCGAGCGACGGGCGGGGGCCGATCCAGAACTCGCCGATCTCGGGGTTCGCGTAGAACTCGTCGGAGTCGCGCCCGGCCCGCTCGCGGAAGTACAGCGTGGCCTCGTGGCCGTTCGCGGCCGGCTCCAGCACGAGCACGCTGCCCGGCTCCGAGTCCGACCCCCACCCGGTCAGGTGGGCGAAGGCCGAGTGGGCGCGGAACGGGAAGTCGGTGTCGTTCGAGCGCTGCTTGAGCCGTCCGGCGGGGATGATGAGGCGCTTGCCGGGGAACAGCTCCGACACTCGGGCCCGCCGCGCCGCCGCGTATTCCGCCTGGCGCCGCGGCTCCGGGATGACCTCGGGGTGCTCGGCCCAGCCGCTGCCGATGTACTCGCGGAACGCGTCGGACCCCGGCGTGGTCGACCGGTTCTGCGTCGCGCGGGGCGCCTGGTCGGTCTCGGCGGGGGCGGGGGTCTCGGTCGTCGTCGCGACGGCGGCGTCCGTCGACGGCGCGGTGGTGGGGGTGCTCGACTGGGAGGACATGGCGTCCATTCTTCCACCCGGCGGACGGAGGCGCCGGGCCCCTCCTAGGATGGTCTGCATGGCTGATGCGCGACGGTTCCGTGGTCCCGTCGACCTGCACACCCATTCGAGCGTGTCCGACGGCACGGAGACGCCGGCGGAGCTGGTCCGGTCGGCCGCCGCGGCGGGACTCGGCACGGTGGCGCTGACGGACCACGACTCCACCGCCGGCTGGGCCGACGCGGCGGCCGAAGCGGTGCGCTCCGGCGTGACCGTGATCCCCGGCATGGAGCTGTCGACGCGTATCGAGTTCGCCAGCGTCCACATGCTCGGCTACCTGTTCGACCCGACGGATGCCGCGCTGGTCGCCGAGACCAAGCGCATCCGCGAGGGGCGGATGCGGCGCGCGGAGGACATGGTGCGCCGCATCTCCGAGGACTACGACATCACCTGGGACGACGTGCTCGCCCAGGCGACGGAGGGGGCGACGGTCGGCCGCCCGCACATCGCCGACGCGCTCGTGGCGCGCGGGCTCGCCACCGACCGGAGCGCCGCGTTCGCCGGCATCCTGCACTGGCGGAGCGGCTACTTCCAGCCGCACTACGCGCCCGAGCCGTTGACCGGGGTCCGGCTCATCCGCGGCGCGGGCGGCCTGCCCGTGCTGGCGCATCCGGCGACCGGTGGGCGCTCGCGCGTCATCCCGGAGGACCGGCTGCGCCGACTGGTCGATGCGGGCCTCTTCGGGCTGGAGCTCGACCACCGCGAGAACACGCCAGACGGCGTCGCGCGGCTGCGCGAACTCGCCGCCCGCTACGGCCTCCGCATCACCGGCTCCAGCGACTACCACGGCGCGGGCAAGCCGAACCGCCTCGGCGAGAACACGACCGACCCGGCCGTCGTCGACGCCATGCTCGCGGAGGCGACGGGCGCGGCGCCCTTCTACGCCTGACCCACACATCGCCTCCCGGGCGGCCCGGCACGATGTCGCGACAGGCGCTGTCCGCTTTCGGGCGCAGCGCCGAGCAGCACGTAGCCTGGTGCGCGGGGATCGGGAAGCGAGGTGCGCGAGTGAGACGGTTCTGGCGAGGCTCGGCGGTCGCGGCCGCCCTCGCGACCACCCTGGTCCTCTCGGCGGGGCTCGCCCCCGCACAGGCCGACCCGTCGTACCCGTCGTGGGACGACGTGCAGGCCGCGAAGGCCAACGCCACGGCGGCGCAGGCCGAGGTGGACCGCATCAACGGCATCCTGACGGCCCTGCAGACCGCCGCGGACGCCGCAGGCGACCTGGCCGTGAAGCGGTTCGGGGAGTACGGCCAGGCAGAGGCCGCGCTGCAGACGGCCACCGAGAAGGCCGACGACCTGGCCAAGCGGGCGGCGGACGCCTCCACGAAGGCGGACGAGCTGAAGTCGCAGAGCGGCGCTCTCGCGGAGCAGTTGACCCGTTCCGGCAGCTCGACCGTCTCGGTGCGCCTCTTCCTCAGCCCGACCTCGCAGAAGTCCGACTCGCTCCTGTACCAGCTCGGGGCCCTGTCCCGGCTGGGGGAGCGGGCGAGCTCGCTGTACGCGCAGGCGAGCGCCCAGAAGAACCTCGCCGCGTCGCTAAGCGCGCAGGCCACGACGGCCCAGAAGGTGCGCGACCAGCTCGCGACGGACGCCAAGAAGGCGTACGACGTCGCCGTCGCGGCGAAGCAGTCGGCGGACGCGCAGCTCGCCGACCAGAAGCAGCACGCCACGACGCTGTACGCGCAGTTGGCGACCCTGAAGAACACCGAGGCCTCCGTCGAGCAGAAGTACGCGGAGGGCGAAGCGGCGCGGCAGGCCGCCGAGGCAGCGGCGAACAGCGGTGGAGGCGCCGACAGCTTCGCGCCGCCGCCCGGCATGACCGTCGACCCGGCGGCGGCGCAGGCGTACGCGGCAGGGCGCATCGGCGCTTACGGCTGGGGGAGCGACCAGATGAGCTGCCTCATCCGGCTGTGGAACGGCGAGTCGGGGTGGCGCGCGAACGCCTACAACACCTCGAGCGGCGCGTACGGCATCCCGCAGTCGCTTCCGGCGAGCAAGATGTCGTCCGCCGGCCCCGACTGGATGACGAACGCCAACACGCAGATCAACTGGGGTCTCGACTACATCAACCGGGCGTACGGCTCTCCGTGTGCGGCGCTGAGCAAGTGGCTCGCCCGCAACCCGCACTGGTACTGACCGCTCGCTACCCGGCCCCAACGCCAAGAGCTCCTGAGTTCTTCGACCGATTCCGCGGGGAAAGGTCGAAAAACTCAGGAGCTCTTGGCTTGGGGGTGCCCCGGCTCAGCTGGCGGGCGTGGCCGGCGAGCCGCCGCGCGAGCGGCGACGGCGGCGCCGCGGAGCGCTGTTGCCGTCGCGGTGCTGCGACCCGCCACCGTCGTGCGTGCCCGCGGCGGGAGCCTTCGGCTCGCCGCCCTCGGCCGACGGTGCGGCCGCGCCCTCGGTCGTGGCGTGCTCCGCACCGCCCTCGCCGGATCCGCCGCGGGTGCGGCGACGGCGGCGGCTGCCCGAACGCTCGCCTCCCTCGGGGCCGGTCGAGTCGCTGCGGCCGCCGCGGGCGGACTGGCTGCCGGTCGTGCCGGCCGGCTTCACCGCCGGAGTCGGCTTCAGGCGGCCCTTCACGCCCTGCGGGATGTCGAGGTCGGTGTAGAGGTGCGGCGACGACGAGTAGGTCTCGGTCGGCTCCGGCTGCCCGAACTCCAGCGCCTTGTTGATGAGGGACCACTTGTGCAGGTCCTCCCAGTCGACGAAGGTGACGGCGATGCCGGTCTTGCCGGCGCGGCCGGTGCGGCCCGCGCGGTGCAGGTAGGTCTTCTCGTCGTCGGGGATGGTGTGGTTGATGACGTGCGTCACGTCGTCGACGTCGATGCCGCGGGCGGCGACGTCGGTGGCGATCAGGATGTCCTTCTTTCCCGCCTTGAACGCCGCCATCGCGCGCTCCCGCTGCTCCTGGTTGAGGTCGCCGTGCACGGCCGCGGCGTTGAAACCCCGGTCGTTCAGCTCCTCCACCAGCTTGGCGGCGGCACGCTTGGTGCGGGTGAAGATGACGGTCTTGCCGCGGCCCTCGGCCTGCAGGATGCGCGAGATCACCTCGTCCTTGTCGAGCGAGTGCGCGCGGTAGATCAGGTGCTTGATGTTGGCCTGGATCTGACCCTCGTCCGGGTCGGTCGCGCGGATGTGCACCGGCCGCGTCATGAAGCGGCGGGCCAGCGCGACGATCGGGCCCGGCATGGTCGCCGAGAACAGCATCGTGTGGCGGGTGGCGGGCGTCTGCGCGAACAGCTTCTCGATGTCGGCGAGGAAGCCGAGGTCGAGCATCTTGTCGGCCTCGTCGAGCACCATCTCCTGCACGTTGCCGAGGTTCAGCAGTCGCTGCCCGGCGAGGTCGAGGAGGCGGCCCGGGGTGCCGACGACGATCTGTGCGCCGGCCTTGAGCTGCGCGATCTGGCCCTCGTAGGCCTTGCCGCCGTAGATGCTGGCGATCGAGGTCGGACGGCCGGCTGCGGCGACCTCGAGGTCTTCGTAGACCTGGATGGCGAGCTCGCGGGTCGGGACGACGACGAGCGCCTTCACGCCGGGCTCCGGGTCGGGCCCGAGCCGCTGGATGAGGGGGAGGCCGAAGCCGAAGGTCTTGCCCGTTCCGGTCTTCGCCTGGCCGATGATGTCCTGGCCGGTGAGGGCCAGCGGGATGGTCTGCGCCTGGATGGGGAACGGCTCGACGATGCCCTTGGCCGCGAGCGCGTCCACCATGTCCTGGTCGATGTTCAGTTCTGAGAATGTCACTGGGTGATTGCCTGTCGATTCGGTCGGAGTGTGTTCACGCCCTGTCCGTGCCGCAGGCGTGAGGCCGTCGATCCTGCGCCGACGGCATTCCAAGCCTACTGGACGGTCCCGATACACTGCTGAGCGTGTCAACTTGGTTCACCCGGAGACGGCCCGCTGTCGAGCTGCCGCGACTGACCCCGCGGCGTCCGGTCCCGACCGTGCGGGTGGACCTGCACGAGGTGATGCCCGAGCCGGTGCCGTACCTCGGTCAGGCGGCCTACCTGCAGCTGGAGCAGTTCGAGACGCTGTCGCGCGTGGCCGCGGAGGTCGGGGACCTGCGGGCGAAGAGCCTGGTGTCGGCCGCGGCCGGGCACGCCCTGTCGAAGCACCAGGGCGTCGTGGCGGAGCTCCGGCGCCGCGGGGACGACCCGGCGGAGGCGATGAAGCCGTTCGCCGACGAGATCGAGGGCTTCAGCGTGCTGATCGTCGGCGCGGACTGGCGCGAGACGCTGCTGTCGGCGCTCGTGACGGGTGGCCTGCTCGACGACTTCTTCATCCGCCTGGCCGCCGGCCTCCCCGGCGACGTCGGGCCGCGCATCGCCCACCTGCTCGGCTCTGAGTCGGGCCAGGAGGGGGTGCTGGAGGTGCTGCGCGCGGAGATCGGCGCAGACCCGCAGCTCGCGTCGCGCCTGGCGATGTGGGGCCGCCGTCTGGTCGGCGACACGCTGCTCGTCGCGCGCTCCGCGCTGCACCTGTCGGGCAACCGCGCCACCGACGAGGAGCGGATCGAGCCCATCTTCACCGAGCTGATCGCCGCGCACACGCGCCGTATGGACGCCCTGGGCCTGACCGCCTGACGCCGCCCTCGCGCACCTGCGCGCCCGCGACTGCGCCCGTTCGGAACGACTGCGCCCGCGCGAGCACACGCATTCGTACCGAACGGGCGCAGTCGCAGCAGGGCGGCGAGCCCGTGTGCCGAGGCGAGCGTCAGCGCGCGACGGCTCCGCGGGCGAGCGAGTGCAGCATCCGGTCGTCGGCCGTGGAGCGGAGGCGGCCGATCACGAGGTCGGCCACCGCGACGATGGCGGCCGTGCCGAGCAGCGTGATCCACCAGATCCAGCCGCCGTCCCACTTCAGACCTGCCCAGGTGAGGGCGACCCAGAGGATGGAGGCGGCGGCGACGCCGACGGCCGGGATCAGTGCGGACCCGTGCGTGTGGCGGTTGGGCAGAAGGTAGCGCCCGGCCAGGCCGATGATGGCCCCGCCGAGGACGACGAAGAGCAGTTCCACGAGAGGGAGGCTAGCCGACGAAGCCGATGCGGCGCGATTCCTCGGTCCCGATCTCGATGTAGCCGATGCCTGCGGTCGGCACGACGTACAGCCGGCCCTTGTCGTCGGTCAGCTTCAGGACGCCGGTGCCGCTGGTGAGGCCGGCCTCGACCTGCGCGGCGAGCTCCTCCGCGGACTGCGACGACTCGAAGCTGAGCTCGCGAGGGGCGTTGACGATTCCGATGCGGATCTCCACTTGTGGTGCCTTTCGAGTCTGACCGGCGGGTGTGAGTTCAGACTACGGCACACGGCTCGCGGCCCCGGCTCGCGTTCTCTGTCGGCGGACGCCGATAGCGTGAAAACCATGACGACGCGAGGCTTCCGGATGCGACCGGCACGGGCCGCGGCCGCCGGCGTCCCGCGGCTCGACGGGGCGCAGGCGGAGGTGCTCCTGCTGGCCGACGGTGCCTCCGCCGCGGTGCTCGGGGCGCCAGGAACGGGCAAGACGACCGTGCTCGTCGAGGCCGTCGCGGAGCGCGTGGCGGAGCGCGGCTACGCGACCGACGAGGTGCTCGCGCTGAGCGCCTCGCGCACCGCGGCGACGGCCCTGCGCGACCGCATCGCGCTGCGGCTCGGCGTGCCCACCAACGGTCCGCTCGCCCGCACCGCCACCTCCCTCGCGTTCCAGCTGGTGGGGGAGCGCGCCCGCCGCCTCGGCGCGGAGCCGCCACGCCTGCTCACCGGCGGCGAGCAGGACCAGATCATCGCCGAACTGCTCAGCGGCCACATGGAGGACGGAACGGGCCCGCACTGGCCGGAGCCGCTGGTGGACGAGGTGCGCGCCCTCCGCGGTTTCCGCACCGAACTGCGCGAGCTGATGGCGCGCTGCGCCGAGCGCGGGATCACCCCCTCCCGGCTCTCGGAGCTCGGCGCGATCACCGGCCACGACGAGTGGCGTGCCGCCGCGCGCTTCATGGCGGAGTATCAGGTCGTCGTCGACAGCTACCGCGGCGGCTTCGTCGACTCGGCGGAACTCATCGCCTCGGCCGTGACGGTGGTGCAGGAGGGCAGCTCGCTCGACCGGCTGCGTGCGGTCTTCGTCGACGACCTGCAGGAGGCCACCGTCGCCACTCTCGCGCTGCTGCGCGCCTTCGCAGAGCGCGGTGTCGCGGTGATCGCGTTCGGCGACCCCGATGTGGCGTCCACCACCTTCCGCGGTGCCCAGGCGACCGCGCTCGGACAGCTGGAGTCGCGGCTCGGCGTCCCGGTGTCCCGTTTCGTCCTGACCACCGCGCACCGACAGACGCCCGCACTGCGCGAGCTGACGGCACGGACCACGGAGCGCATCGGCGCCGCCGCGGCCGGCGTGCAGCGCATGGCGGCCGCCGGCCGCCCGCAGCCCGCCGAAGCGGAGGAGGAGGCGGAGAGCCGGCCCGAGGTGGTGCGCCTGGTCGCCGTCTCGGCCCCCGCCGAGGCGTCCAGGCTCGCTCGCAAGCTGCGCGAGCGCCACCTGCTCGACGGCGTGCCGTGGAGCGACATGGCCGTGATCGTCCGCTCCGGCGCGCACGTCCCCGCTCTCGCCCGCTCCCTCGCCGTCGCAGAGGTGCCGACGACGACGAGCATCGCCGGCCGCCCGCTCCGCGACGACTTCGCCGCGCGCCAGCTCATCACCGTCGCGGGCGTACAGCTCGGCACCATCGAGCTGACGCCGCTCGTCGCCACCGAGCTGCTGCTCGGGTCGTTCGGCGGGCTCGACAGCGTCAGCCTGCGCCGGCTGCGCCTCGCGCTACGTCAGGAGGAGCTCGCGGGCGACGGCAACCGCCCGGGCGACGAGCTGCTGGTGGAGGCTCTGCAGCATCCCGCTCACCTGGCCACGATCGACGCCGCCCCCGCGCGCCGTGCCGGACGGCTCGCCGAGACGCTGCGCTCCGGCCGCGAGAAGGCGGAACAGGGCGCCTCCATCGAGGAGCTGCTCTGGCACGTCTGGGAGCGCAGCGGGCTCGCCGCGCGCTGGCTGGAGCACTCCGAGCGCACCGGCATCGTCGCCGACGAGGCCAACCGCCACCTCGACGGCGTCGTCGCCCTGTTCACCGCCGCGCGCCGCTTCGTCGAGCGCTACCCCGAGCGACCGGCCGCCGACTTCGTCGTGGAGCTGCTCGGCGCCGAGGTCCCCGAGGACACGCTCGCGCCCGGCACGGCGGGCGACGCCGTGCTCGTCTGCACGCCGAGCGCCGCGATCGGCCGCGAGTTCGAGATCGTCGCCGTCGCAGGGCTCCAGGAGAGCGTCTGGCCGAACCTGCGGCTGCGCGGCTCCCTCCTCCACCCGCAGGAGCTCGCGGACGCGATCGAGGGCCGTACCACCGAGACGGAGGATGCGCGGGCCGAGGTGCTGGGCGACGAGCTCAGGATGTTCGCTCTCGCCGTCTCCCGCGCTCGCGGCCAGGTGCTGCTCACCGCCACGGCGAACGACGACGAGCAGCCGTCGCCCTTCCTGCGGCTCGCCGGCGAGCTCGCCGTCGATGACGCCGACGACGGCGCTCATCCGCTCTCACTGCGGGGCATGGTCGGCCGGCTGCGCCGCCGGCTGGTCACCACGGGCGTCCCCGACGCCGCCGAAGCACTCGCGCGGCTGGCGGACGCCGAGGTGGAGGGTGCCGACCCGTCGTCGTGGTACGGCCTGCTCGAGCCGTCGACCACCGACCCGCTCGTCGACCTGGACGACCCGGAGGCGGTCGTGCGCGTCTCGCCGTCGCGGCTGGAGACCTTCGAGAAGTCGCCGCTGGCCTGGTTCGTCGACACGATGGCGGCCTCGCCGAGCGGGCTCGCGGCCGGCATCGGCACCGTCGTCCACGCCGTGATGGAGGAGGCGAGCACGAGCGACGACCGCGACCTCAGCGTCGAGCGCCTGTGGCGCGGCATCGAGCGGCGCTGGGGCGAGCTCGCGTTCGAGTCGCCGTGGCTGGAGGAGAAGGAGCGCAGGCGCACCCGCACGCTCACCGCGGGCGTCTCGGAGTACCTGCGCGACTTCGAGCGCGCCGGCGGCACGCTGCTCGGCTCCGAGGGCTCCTTCGAGCTGCGGATCGGACGGGCGCTGGTGCGCGGCACGATCGACCGGGTCGAGCGCACACCCGACGGCACGGTCGTGATCGTCGACCTGAAGACCGGCAACCGCACGCCGACCGCGGCCGAGGCGGAGCAGCATGCGCAGCTGGGCGCCTACCAGCTGGCGATGGAGCACGGCGCGATCGAGCAGGCGCAAGGCCTTCCCTCGGGAGGGGCGAAGCTGCTGTTCGTCGCGAAGGGCGTGCGCGGCAAGGGCTACCGCGAGGTCGCGCAGGACCGCATCGACGAGGAGCGGCTGGAGCGGCTGCGCGAGCGCGTGGCCACGGCCGCGGAGGGGATGGCGGCCGCGACGTTCGCGGGTGTCGTCGATCTGGGCGAGCGCGACCCGCACGGTTCGTACGAGTACCGCATCCACCTGGTGCCGGCGGTCAGCGCGGGAGGAGGAGCATGACGGACGAGGCGACGCACACCGATGACGAGATGCTGCTCGACGAGGGTCTGCTGGCTCTGGCGACCGAGGAGGCCGAGCTCGACCTGGTCGAGCAGGCGTTCTCCCTCGAGGAGGAGGCCGAGGCGGAGCGGGGGCACCGGCGACCCGCTCGTACGCTGAGCGCCGCCGAGATCGCCGAGGCGCTGGGCCTGCCCATCCCGACCCCGCAGCAGCAGGCCGTCATCGAGGCGCCGCTGCGGCCCGCGATCGTCGTCGCGGGGGCCGGCAGCGGCAAGACCGAGACGATGGCGAACCGCGTCGTCTGGCTGCTCGCCAACGGGCACGTCAGAGTGCCGGAGATCCTCGGTCTCACCTTCACGCGCAAGGCCGCTGGCGAGCTCGCGGGCCGTATCCGGACCCGCATCGAGCAATTGGTCGCCTCGGGCGTGACCGACGTGGAGTTCGACCCGTTCGAGGCGCCCGAGGTGGCGACCTACAACGCCTTCGCGAACGCGATCTTCCGCGAGAACGCGCTGCTGATCGGCCGCGAGCCGGAGTCGGCCGTGCTGAGCGAGGCGTCGGCGTGGCAGCTGGCCCGGCGGCTCGTCGTGAACTCCACCGACGAGCGCCTGGTCGAGCTGGACCGTGGTGTGGAGGCCGTGACGAGCGCGGTCGTCTCGCTCAGCCGCGCACTGAGCGAGAACGTGGCGGAGGCCACCGATGTCGAGCGGATGGTCGAGCAGTTCGCCCGCATCGCCGAGCTGCCGACGGGCAACGGCCGGGTCAAGGATGTCTACGCCTCTGTCCGGTCCGCGGTCGAGGCCGTCGGCACGCTCCCGCCGCTGCTCGACCTCGCCGGAGCCTTCGACGAGGAGAAGCGCCGCCGCGGCTTCGTGGAGTACTCCGACCAGGTCGCGCTCGCTCTCGCGGTGTGCGAACGGCTGCCCGAGGTGGTGGCCGACTACCGGCGGCGCTACCGCGTCGTGCTGCTCGACGAGTACCAGGACACCTCCGTCGTACAGACCAGGATGCTGTCCCGGCTCTTCGCCGGCCGTCCCGTGATGGCGGTCGGCGACCCGCACCAGTCCATCTACGGCTGGCGCGGCGCGAGCGCGGCCAACCTCGGCCGCTTCTCGCTCGACTTCACCGGGGAGCGTGACGGCGCCGACGAGTATGCGCTCAGCACCAGCTGGCGCAACCCGACCCGGGTGCTCGACGCGGCGAACGCCCTGGTCGCGCCGTTGACGGCGGCCTCGCCGGTCCACGTCGAGCGGCTGCAGCCGCGTCCGGGAGCCGTCGCGGGCGAACTCACCGCCGTGTTCGAGCAGACCGTGGCCGACGAGGCCGAGTCGGTCGCCCGCTGGCTGGGCGCGAGGCTGCGCGAGCGCGACCACGCCGGCTCCCCGGCGAGTGCCGCGCTGCTGTGCCGGTCGCTGAAGAAGGTCGACGTGTTCACGAGCGCGCTCGCGCGGCACGGCATCCCGTACCACGTGCTCGGTCTGGGCGGCCTGCTGGAGCAGCCCGTCATAGCCGACCTGGTCAGCGCACTGCGGGTCATGCACGACCCGACCGCGGGCTCGGAGCTGATCCGCCTGCTCACCGGCGCGAAGTGGCGCGTCGGGCCGAAGGACATCGCCGCACTGCGCGACGTCGCCTCCTGGCTCGCCGAGCGCGACCACCGGCACCAGAAGCTCGACCCCGAGCTGCGCGACCGGCTGCGGCGGTCGGTCGCGGGGGAGGAGTCCGCCTCCCTCGTCGATGCGCTCGACTTCGTGGTGGAGGCGCCGGAGGGCCACGGCCGGCTGGAGGCATTCAGCACGGAGGGTCTCGGGCGGATGCGCGACGCCGGCCGGCGGCTCGACCATCTGCGCTCCCGGGTCGGCCTCGACCTGCTCGACCTCGTGACACTCGTGCAGCAGGAGCTGCTGCTCGACATCGAGGTCGCCGCCAACGAGACCGCGCAGCTCGGCCAGGCCAGCCTGGACGCGTTCGCCGAGCAGGTCGCCTCGTACCTCGCGGCCGACGACCAGGCGACCCTCGGCTCCTTCCTCTCCTGGCTGGCCGAGGCGGAGCAGCGCGACAACCTGGCGCCCCGCAGCGAGGACCCGGAGCCGGGAACGGTTCAGGTGCTCACCATCCACGGCTCGAAGGGGCTGGAGTGGGACGTCGTGGCCATCCCACGGCTGGTCGACGGCGAGCTCCCGGGGCCGCCGCAGAGCAGGAAGGGCTGGCTGGCGTTCGGGCAGCTGCCGAACGAGTTCCGCGGCGACTCGGCCGAGCTGCCGGTGATCGCCTGGCGCACGGCGGAGACGCAGAAGGACGTGAACGACTCCATCGCCGCGTACGAGGAGGAGAACCTCGCCCGCCACCTGGACGAGCAGCGCCGCCTGATCTACGTGGCCGTGACGCGCGCCCGGCACCGGCTGCTGCTGACCGGCTCGTACTGGTCGACCCAGACCCGGCCCCGCGGCCCCGGTGCCTACCTGCTCGAACTGCAGGCCGCGGGACTCCTGCCCGAGGATGCCTTCCCCGACTGCGACGAGCCCGACGAGAATCCGCTCGCGCTGAGCGCCGCGACGGTCACCTGGCCCCTCGACCCGCTCGGCGCTCGGCGCACCCGCGTCGAAGCGGCGGCGGAGGCCGTCCGGCGGGCGCGCGAACGCGGCGCCGGCGAGGGCGGCGTGTACGCGCGCGACCTCGACCTGCTGCTCGCCGAGCGCGCCAGGCGCTCCGAGGAAGCGGGCCTCGTCGAGCTGCCCGCACGCATCCCGGCCTCGCGGTTCAAGGACTACGTCAGCGACCCGGCGGCGGTCGCCGCCTCCCTCCGCCGCCCGATGCCGGAGCGGCCCTACCGGCAGACCCGGCTCGGCACCCTGTTCCACCACTGGGTGGAGGAGCGGTTCGGCACTGTCGTCGGGAGCGCCGACGTGCTCGACGCCTACGGCGCGGAGCTCGACGACCCGGCGGGCGACGTGCTGGAGGCGGAGCGCTTCGAGGAGCTGAAGGCGACGTTCGAGCGCAGCGAATGGTCGGGGCGACGTCCGGAGGAGGTCGAGCTGGAGATCCACATCACCTTGGCCGGCCAGGTCGTCGTCTGCAAGCTGGATGCCGTCTATCGCGTCGACGACGGCGCGCACGACTTCCAGATCGTCGACTGGAAGACGGGCAAGGCGCCGCGCGACGCGGACGACCTGGAACGGAAGCAGCTGCAGCTGGCGCTGTACCGGCTGGCGTTCGCGCGCTACGCGGGCATCGACCCGGAACGCATCGACGCCGTCTTCTACTTCGTCGCCGACGACCGCGTGGTGCGGCCGGAGCGGCTCTACGCGGAGGAGGAGCTGACGTCGCTCTGGTCGTCGGCCACCGGCTTCATGCCGCCCGAGCGGCGGTAGCCGTCCGGCCGGTCGCCCGGGGTGCGGTCGAGCATGGCCTCGACGTCGTTCACGGCCATGATCGGGCCGGTCGCGGTGGAGAGCGGGTTCATCGCGTTGCTGTGCACGCGGTCGACCAGGCCGTCGAGCATCTCGACCGCGTCGTCCACGATGTGCTGGTCGCGCACCTCGCGGCCGTGCAGCAGCCAGCGGGCGACCTCGAGCTCCGCGTACAGCATGGCGCGCTGCGTGAACTGCCGATCGGTGGCGACCTGCCGGCGGGAGGCGTAGGCGCCGAGCGCACCGTCGGTCGCGGCGGGGTTCATCGCCAGCAGCCAGTGCAGGTCGCGGGCCGGGTCGCCGACGCGCAGCGCAGACCAGCCGAGCACGGCGGTCACGACGTCGTCTTCGACGAGGAACGAGTCCGCGGTGAGGGAGCCGTTGATGACCGTCGGCTGGAACTGCCAGATCGAGTGGTCGGCCGCGGCGTCGCGCCAGCGGTCGCGCAGCGCCACGGGCAGCAGGCCCGTGGAGGCGGCCGACTCGATGACCGACGTGGCCGCGGTGAGGCACTCCGCCGCCGACATGACCGGGAGGCCGGCCTCGCCGACGAAGGCGGTCGGGAGCGCGTGGATGGCCGCGATGGCGTGGCCGATCGAGCCCGCGAGCCCGTCGCCGGGCGGAACCTCCTCGACCGTGATGTGCGAGCCGGGGAGGTAGTCGTAGACGACAGCGCGCGTCCCACCGACCGGCGCCTGGCCGAGGTAGCGCGGCACGTCGAAGGGGAGTCTGCTGCGGATCCCGGTGGTCAGAGCGCGCAGCGCGACCAGGTCGGCGCTCTGCTCGGTCTCGGCGACCTGCGAGGTGGGCACGCGCACGATCACGGTGGAGCCGTCCCTCGTGTTCAGCAGCGCGGAGTCGAACTCGCCCGCACCGCCGTGGCTGTATGCGCGGGCGGCGGAGACGTCGAGGTCCGGGACGGCCGAGGTGGCCAGCGCGGCTAGAGTGAGATGGGATCTGGCCATGCACCTAGGCTAATCAAACCGCCCTGCGACGGCCGTCCGCCACGCCCCGAAAGGACCTCGATGTCGTCCGCTGCCACCTCCGCTCTGCCGCTCGCCGCGCTGCCGCTGTCCAGGCACGCGACCGACCGCGACCACGCGTCGCGCTCGCGCCCCGCGCTGTTCGACGAGCTGTGGAGCGAGCCGTCGACGCGCGTGCTCGCGCTGTGGAAGGGCCGCGCGCTGCTGACGCCGGCGAGCATCCCCGCAGCGACTCCCGCCGCCGACGGCTGGTCGGCCCCCGACGCCGGTCCCGCGGCCCTCGAGCTGCTGCCGGTGGAGCGGGTGACCTCCGCCCTGATCCGCGTCTATCTCGGCCGCACGACCGTTGCGACCGAGACGGAGCCGGCCGGCACCGCGGTCGTGCTCGAGGTGCTGACCGACGCCGCAGCGCAGGAACTGGAGCCGGACGAAGCGCGCTGGGGCAACCTCCGCACGGTCGCCACCGCGCTCAGCGACCGTGATGCGGGCCTCTTCACCGAGGCCCTGGCGATGGCGAACTGGCACGCCACGCACACGCACTGCCCGCGCTGCGGCACGCCGACGGTCGTCGAGCAGGCGGGATGGGTGCGCCGCTGCCTGGAGGACGGCGCCGAGGTGTTCCCGCGCACCGACCCCGCGGTGATCGTCACGGTGCTCGACGCCGACGACCGGCTGCTGCTCGGCTCGAACGCCATGTGGGAGAACTCCCGCTACTCGCTGCTGGCCGGGTTCGTCGAGCCGGGCGAGTCGTTCGAAGCCGCGGTCGCGCGCGAGATGTTCGAGGAGGCCGGCATCCGCGTGGTCGACGCCCGGTACAAGGGCTCGCAGCCGTGGCCGTTCCCGGCATCCGTGATGGTCGGGATGACCGCGCGTCTCGCCGACGATCAGGAGGCCGCGGCGCTCGACCCGGACGGCGAGGAGATCCTCGACCTGCGCTGGTTCAGCCGCGAGCAGCTGTGGGAGGCGCGCGAGCAGATCATCCTGCCGGGCCGCTCGTCGATCGCGCGCTCTCTCATCGAGGACTGGTACGGCGGCCCGCTCGACGAGCCGCCGGCGCCGTGACCGCCGCGTCCGGCGCCCCGGCGTCTCCGGATGCGCTCCTCGCGGGCCTCGACGCGCAGCAGCGGGTCGCGGCGGAGGCGCTGTTCGGCCCGGTCTGCATCCTCGCGGGCGCCGGCACGGGCAAGACGCGCGCGATCACCCACCGCATCGCGTACGGCGTAGCCTCCGGCGCCTACGCGCCCAACCGGGTCATGGCGCTCACGTTCACCAGCCGGGCGGCGGCCGAGCTGCGCGGCCGCCTGCGCCAGCTGGGCGCCGGGGGAGTCTCCGCCCGCACCTTCCACTCCGCCGCTCTCGCGCAGCTCAACTACTTCTGGCCGCAGGTCGTGGGCGGCCAGCTCCCGTCGGTGCTCGACGGGAAGGGCCGCATCCTCGGGCAGGCCGCGGAGACCCTGAAGCTGAAGGTCGACACCGCGACCCTGCGCGACGTCGCCGCCGAGATCGAGTGGAGGAAGGTCTCCGGCCTGAGCGTCGAGCAGTACACCGCAGCCGGCCGGCCCACCCCGGGCTCGCTGTCGGCCGAGCAGGTCGCCGACCTCCTGCAGCGGTACGAAGACCTGAAGGACGACCGCAAGCAGATCGACTTCGAGGACGTGCTGCTCGCCTGCGCCGGCATGATCGAGAGCGAGCCAGCTGTGGCGATGCAGGTGCGCGAGCAGTACCGGTTCTTCGTCGTCGACGAGTACCAGGACGTCTCACCGCTGCAACACCAGCTGCTCGCCCTGTGGCTGGGGACGCGCACCGACCTGTGCGTCGTCGGCGACGCCAGCCAGACCATCTACTCGTTCGCCGGGGCCCGCTCGGACTACCTGCTGGGCTTCGAGCGCGAGCATCCCGGAGCCACGGTGCTGCGCCTGGAGCAGAACTACCGCTCCACAGCGCCCATCATCGACACGGCCAACCGGCTGATGCGGGGCCGCTCCGGCGCGCTCACCCTGCGCCCGGCGGAGGCCGCCCACACCTCGGAGGCGGCGGAGCCGGTGCCGGAGCCCTCCGCCTACGAGGACGACCGCGCCGAGGCCCGCGCGGTCGCTGAGCAGATCGCGGCCGAGCTCGCCGCAGGCGCCCGCCCCGAGCACATCGCGGTGCTGTACCGCGTGAACGTGCAGTCGGCCGCCCTGGAGCAGGCCCTCGGCGACCGGGGGATCAGCTACCAGATCCGCGGCGCGAAGCGGTTCTTCGACCTGCCGGAGGTGCGTCAGGCGATCATGTCGCTGCGCGCGGCGAGCCTCGCGTCCAGCGACGACCCGCTGTTCAAGTCGGTCAGCGACGTGCTGCGCTCGCTCGGCTGGTCGGTGCAGCCTCCGGAGGGTCGCGGCGCCGTGCGGGAGCGCTGGGAGTCGCTCAACGCGATCATGGGACTGGTGGACGAGCAGCCCGCCGGCCAGACGCTGCGCGGCTTCACCGACGAGCTGCTCGCGCGGCAGGCCGGCCAGCACGAGCCGACCATGTCGGCGGTGACGCTGGCGACGCTGCATGCGGCGAAGGGCCTGGAGTGGCCGTCGGTGTACCTGGTCGGGCTGAGCGAGGGACTGGTGCCGATCAGTTACGCGACCACGTTCGAGCAGGTGGATGAGGAACGTCGCCTGCTCTACGTCGGCATCACCCGCGCGCGCCGCCGCCTGCGGCTCAGCTGGTCGGCCCGCGGCAACCAGCCGGGACGGCCGTCGTTGCGGCAGCCGTCGCGCTTCCTCGGCGAGCTGCGCCCGGCCGTCACGGCGGGGGACCGAGGCAGCCGCACGCGGGGTGCGGCTCCCACTCCCGGCTGACCCAGTCGGTGGCGCCCGACGGCAGGTGGGCGCTGGTGCCCACCAGGGCCCGCGGCCGCGGGGCCGTCGCGCTGAGGACCTCGGCCGCTGCGCGCGCCGCCGCTGCCGCCGCGGAGACGGCCGTCTCGCCCGGCGGAGGCGCAGTGTGCAGCTGGCTCGCCATCGCAGGCCATGCCGGGTCGGCATCGGTGCGGTGGAGGTCGACGCAGCGCAGGCACGGCCCACTGCCGGGCCGCACCAGCGGTCCGACCGTCACGCCGCCGTCGGAGTAGACGACGGCCACGTGGGGGATGTCCCGTCGCAGCCAGCGCGCGTGACGCTGCGGTTCGACCGCGTACGAGGAGACGAGCACGGCGGCGTCCGCCCGGTCGACCGCCCCGTCGGTCGAGCGCGGGCCGGCGAGCACCTTCACGCCGGCGTCCGACAGCAGCCGCTGGACGGTCGCCGCGGTCGGCCCGGCGCCGTCGAGCACCACGAGGTCGGGGCCGGTGGCCGGCGGGGGAGTCGTGTCGACGAGCAGGGGCGCGACCCGGTCCAGCAGGGCCACGACCTCCGACCGGGACGCCCGCGCACGCGCCGCGATCACCTCCAGACCGCGGCGGGTCACGCCGTCGCCCAGGGCCGCGAGCATCCGCTCCTCCGCCGCGGTGACGCCCTCGAGCACCAACGCGGGGCGGTCGACGCCGAACTGCACGCAGTCGGGGGTGCGCCAGACGCGCGGGAGGTGGGGGTCGAGCAGCAGCACCATCCCGGCATCCTGCCGCATGCGCGGCCGCGATCCGGCCTTATCCACAGGCCGGGGCGACGCTACTCCGTCGGCCGGTCCCGGTCCTCTCGCAGCAGGTCCTCGATCGCCTGGTCGAACTCGTCCTGCTCCGGCGGCTGACCGGTGGCGGCGGCGGTGAGCCGGGCGACGAGTGCCGACGGGTCGTCGAGGTCGGACGACTGCGGGAGGAGGTCCGGGTGCGACCACAGGTCGTCCCGCGCGTCCATGCCGACGGCGTCGGTCACCGCGTGCCACATGGCGGCGGCGTCGCGCAGCCGGCGGGGGCGCAGCTCGAGGCCGACGAGGGTCGCGAAGGCCGACTCGGCCGGGCCGCCGGAGGCGCGGCGCCGCCGCACGGTCTCGGCGATGGCGTCGGCGCGCGGCAGCAGCCGGGTCGCGTTCGCGGTCACGACGTCGACCCAGCCCTCGACCAGCGCGAGCACGGTCTCCAGGCGGGCGAGCGCCTCCTGCTGCTCCTCGGTGCGCGGCGGGATGAGCCGGCCGCTGACCATGGCCTCCCGCAGCTCCTCCGGGTTCGACGGATCGAAGTTCTCGGCGAGCGACTCCAGGGCGTCGGTGTCGATCCGGATGCCCTTCGCGAACGCGGTGATCTGCGTGATGAGCTGCAGGCGCAGCCACTTGGCGTGCCGGAACAGTCGCGCATGCGCCAGCTCGCGCACCGCCAGATAGAGCTGCACCTGGTCGTCGGGGATGTCGAGGCCGTCGCCGAACTCCGCGACGTTCTGCGGGATGAGCGCCGCCGTCCCGTCCGGCAGCAGCGGGATGCCGATGTCGCCGCCGGAGACGACCTCCTTCGAGAGCTGCCCGACCACCTGGCCGAGCTGCATCGCGAACAGGGCGCCGCCGATCGAGCGCATGACCTGGCCGGCGTTCTGCAGCATCGCCTGCATCTCCTCCGGCGCCTGCTCGGCGAGCACCTGCGTCAGCGCGTCGGAGATGCTGAGCGCGACGGGCTCGGCGAGCTGCGTCCACAGCGGCATGGTCTGCCTCGCCCACTCGGCGCGGCCGATGAGCTCGGGCGACGCGCTCAGCCCGGCGACGCCGGTCGCCTGGTCGAGCCAGAGCGAGGCGACGTGGAAGGCCTGGTCGAGCGAGGCGCGCTCGGCGGGCGTGACCATGCTGGCGCCGTCGGCGGCGAGCTGCCTCGCCTGCTGCTCCGCGATGTCCCAGTTGATGCCCCCGCTCGGGTTCATCAGCGCGTTCTGCAGCTGCCCGAGCAGCGCCTGGATGCTGGCGGGGTCGTTGGGCAGGCCCGCGGCGCCGGCCAGCCGGCTCGGGTCGATCGATGCGCCGTTCCCGGAGAGGAACTGGTTCAGCATGTCCCGGAGCTCGTCGTCGTCGCGGTCCGGGTCCCGGTCGTCGTTCCGATCGTCGGCCATCGTCAGGGTCCTCTTCTCGAAGTGTGCCGGCCGGAGGTGTGCCGCCGTCGGCTCGGCTTCAGGCTTGTCGTCTACGCTAGCCGCTGGCGCCGGGGAGGCGGATGGGAATTGCCCTAAGCTCGCCTTCGGGCCGTGCGCCCGTGGCGAACACGACCGAGAGGATGGGCCCGTGACCCTGTTCAGCGACGACGATCCGGCGCTGTACAGGCAGGAGCCGGTGCGCGTGGCGCCGCCGAAGCGGGTGATCGTCGGCTGGTCGGCCATCGCCGTCGCCGTGCTGCTCGCCCTCGTGCTCGCCTTCGTCCCGGCGCCGTTCGTCATCGAGCAGCCGGGGCCGGTCTACAACACGCTCGGCACCGACCAGAAGGTGGGAGCGCCGCCCAGCGACGACGCGAAGCCGCTGATCAGCATCCCGGACCAGAAGACCTACCCGACGAAGGGCTCGCTCGACCTGCTGACCGTCTCCGTGGTCGGCAACCCCGACCAGCGGCCGAGCTGGATCGAGATCGTCGGGGCGTGGTTCCAGCCCAGCAAGGCCGTGCTGCCGATCGACAGCGTGTTCCCGCCCGGCACCACGACCGAGCAGTCCAACGCCCAGAACGCGGCCCTCATGGTCGACTCGCAGCAGGACGCGATCGCCGCCGCTCTCAACCAGCTCGGCTACACCTTCCCCGAGCACGTCGCCGTGAAACAGCTCATCCCGAAGACGCCGGCGGCCGGGGTCCTCAAGGTCGGCGACGAGATCACCTCGGTCAACGGCACGGCCGTCAGCAGCGTCGACGAACTGCGGAGCGCCGTCAAGGCGAACGGTGCGGCGAAGGCGGCGGAGCTCGGGATCGTCCGCGACGGGTCGGCGACGACGGTCTCGCTCACGCCGATCGAGTCGCAGGGCCAGGTCGTGCTCGGGATCGGCGCAGGCATGGACTACACCTTCCCGTTCGACGTGAAGATCCAGCTCAACGACGTCGGCGGCCCGAGCGCAGGCCAGATGTTCGCGCTCGGCATCATGGACAAGCTGACCCCCGGTTCGCTCACCGGCGGCAAGCGCATCGCCGGCACCGGGACCATCGACAACACCGGCCAGATCGGGCCGATCGGCGGCATCCGGCAGAAGATGTACGCCGCACGCGACGAGGGCAAGGCGAGCTACTTCCTCGCCCCCGCCTCGAACTGCGACGAGGTCACCGGCCACATTCCGGCCGGTCTGCACGTGTTCGCGGTGAAGACCCTGGCCGATTCGCTGAAGGTGCTCGACGCCGTCCGCGGCGGGTCGAGCACGGCGGATCTTCCCACCTGCCCCGCAGGCTGAGGTCGGCGGAGCCGCAACATTCTCCCAGCGTGGGCTGCCTAGGATGGAGATCACACCCGTCACGCGAGACCAAGAAGGCCATACGTGAGTTCAACAGCAGCAGCTCGACCCGCAGGCCGCCGGCGCGCGGCCATCTGGATCACTCTCGGCGTGATCGTCGCGGTGGTGATCCTCTTCTTCGTATTCGCCGGGCTGTACGCGGACATCCTCTGGTACGACCAGCTGGGCTACCTCAACGTGCTGACCACGCAGTGGCTGGCCGGGCTCGCCATGTTCTTCATCGGCTTCCTCGGGATGGCGCTGCCGCTGTGGCTGTGCATCCAGCTCGCGTACCGGCTCCGGCCGGTCTACGCCAAGCTGAACTCGCAGCTCGACCGCTACCAGCAGGTCATCGAGCCGCTGCGCCGGCTGGCGATGTACGGCATCCCGATCGTCTTCGGCATCTTCGCCGGCGTCTCGGCGGCGAGCCGCTGGCAGACCGCCGCCCTCTGGCTGAACGGCACCTCGTACGGCAAGTCCGACCCGCTGTTCCACCTCGACATCGGCTTCTACCTCTTCGACCTGCCGTTCCTGCGCAGCCTGGTCGGCTTCGCGTCCGCCGTCGTGCTCATCTCGCTGCTGGCGACGCTCGCCACCTGCTACCTCTACGGGTCCATCCGGGTGAGCGGGCGGGAGGTGCGCATCTCGCGCGCCGCGCGCGTCCAGATCTCGGTGGTGGCCGGGCTCTACCTGCTGCTGCAGGGCGTGAGCATCTGGCTCGACCGCTACGCGACGGTGACCGACTCCAACGTCAACGACATGATCAACGGCGCGTCGTACACCGATGTGAACGCGACCATCCCGGGCCGGGCGATCCTCGCGGGCGCGGCGATCTTCGTCGCCATCCTGTTCTTCCTCACGGCGTTCATCGGCCGCTGGCGCTTCCCGATCGTCGGGACGGCGCTGCTGGTCGTCGCCGCCCTGGTCGTCGGCGCCATCGTGCCCTGGGTGGTGCAGCGCTTCCAGGTCGACCCGAGCCAGAAGACGCTCGAGACGCCGTACGTGCAGCGCGGCATCGACTACACCCGCGAGGCGTACGGCCTCAGCGACATCGAGACCATCCCGTACAACGCCAAGACGACCGCGGAGCAGGGCGCCCTCCGGCAGGACGCGCAGACCACCGCGCAGATCCGCATCCTCGACCCCGCCGTCGTCAGCCCGTCGTTCCGCCAGCTGCAGCAGTTCCGGCAGTACTACGCGTTCCCCGAGAAGCTGAACGTCGACCGCTACGACCTCGACGGCACCCAGCAGGACGCGGTGGTCGCGGTGCGCGAGCTGCAGCAGTCCGGCCTCAGCGGCGCCCGCAACTGGTTCAACGACACCATCGTGTACACGCACGGCTACGGTCTGGTCGCCGCCTACGGCAACAAGCGCTCGACCGACGGCCAGCCGGTGTTCCTGGAGTCGGGCATCCCGACCTCCGGCACGCTCGGCTCGTACCAGCCCCGCATCTACTTCGGCGAGCAGTCGCCGACCTACTCGATCGTCGGCGCCCCGAAGGGAAGCAAGGCCGTCGAGCTCGACTACCCGGGCGGGAGCGAGGGCGCGCAGCAGACGTACACCACTTTCAGCGGCAACGGCGGCCCGAAGCTCGACAACGTCTTCAAGCGGCTGGTCTACGCGCTGAAGTTCCAGGACGAGCAGATCGTGCTGTCCGACGCGGTGAACAACGACTCGCAGATCCTGTACGACCGCGACCCGATCAAGCGCGTGCAGAAGGTCGCCCCGTACCTGACGCTCGACTCGCAGGCGTACCCCGCTGTGGTCGACGGCCGGGTCAAGTGGATCGTCGACGGCTACACGACGAGCGACCAGTTCCCGTACTCGCACGTCGGCAGCCTGAGCGATGCGACGGCCGACAAGGACACGCCGAAGCCCGCTTACGCCTTCGACGACATCAACTACATCCGCAACTCGGTGAAGGCCACGGTCGACGCGTACGACGGCTCGGTGACCCTCTACGCCTGGGACACCACCGACCCGGTCCTGAAGACCTGGCAGAAGATCTTCCCGTCGACGGTCAAGCCGGTCAGCGACATGAGCGCGCAGCTGATGAGCCACGTGCGCTATCCCTCCGACCTGTTCAAGGTGCAGCGCTCGGTGCTGGGCCAGTACCACGTGACCGACGCGGGCTCGTTCTACTCGCGTGAGGATGCCTGGACGACGCCGAACGACCCGACCTCGCCGTCGAGCAACCCGGCGTTGCAGCCGCCGTACTACCTGACGCTGAAGATGCCGGGCCAGAAGGAGCCGACGTTCTCGCTCTACTCGACGTTCATCCCGCAGGGGACCAGCGAGTCGAGCCGGTCGGTGCTCAAGGGCTACCTGTCCGTGGACGCGGATGCGGGCAACCAGAAGGGCAAGGTCGCGTCCGGCTACGGGAAGCTCAGACTCCTGCAGCTGCCGTCGGGCGACAGCATCCCCGGTCCTGGTCAGATGCAGAACCAGTTCGACTCCGATCCGACCGTGTCGCAGCAGCTGAACCTGCTGCGCCAGGGCAAGTCGGAGGTCATCAACGGCAACCTGCTGACCCTGCCCGTCGGCGGCGGTCTGCTGTACGTCCAGCCGGTCTATGTCCGGTCGTCGGGCGAGACCAGCTACCCGCTGCTGCAGAAGGTGCTCGTCGCGTTCGGCGACAAGATCGAGTTCGAGGACACCCTCGACCAGGCGCTCGACGCGCTGTTCGGCGGCGACTCCGGCGCGAACGCGGGGGACAACAACGTGCCGACCACGGGCACCGGCACGGGAGGCACCGGCCAGTCCGGCGGCGAGACCTCGGGCGGCGGCACCGGCGGCAGTTCGTCGGCGAACAACGCCGCCCTGCAGGATGCCCTGCAGCGCGCCAGGCAGGCCCTCTCCGACAGCCAGGCCGCGCTGAAGGCGGGGGACTGGACGGCGTACGGCGCGGCGCAGCAGCGCCTGCAGCAGGCCATCTCCGACGCGGTCGCGGCCGAGGGGCAGCCCGCAGCCAAGTAGCGGTCACGAAGCGGCCCGCACCGTCCGGTGCGGGCCGCTTCGCCGTTCCCGGGCCGCCGGCCCGCGACGCGACTGCGTCCGCTCGCGACGCGACTGCGCCCGCTCGCGACGTATGCGTGTGCGCGCGCAGGCGCAGACGTCCCGAGCGGGCGCAGTCACCGGAGAACGAGCGGCACCTGCGCGGACGGACGATCGCGGCAAAAGCAAAGGCCCCTGACCGGAGAACTTCCCGGTCAGGGGCCTTATTGGTTGCGGGGGCAGGATTTGAACCTACGACCTCTGGGTTATGAGCCCAGCGAGCTACCGAGCTGCTCCACCCCGCGGCACAAGAAATGACTCTAGCACGGTTCTTCAGGCGGGTGAAATCGCGAACACCTGCCCGGGCGCGTCGACCTATGTGGACCGGTCGTCCTACTAGAGTCTTTCCCAGATAGGGGATGCGATGGCGAGTGCCGTGACGAAGTTCCGGGTGGTGGTGGTCGAGGACGACCCGGATGTGGCCTTCTTCATGAAGACCGTGCTGGAGAAGCGGGCAGACGCTGTGGCGATCGCCGTGACCGACCCGTCGGTGGCTCTGGACCGGATCGCGGAGTTCGAACCCGACCTGGTGATCACCGACATCGAGATGCCGGGCATCTCCGGGATCGACCTGCTCAAGGAGCTGCGCAGCCGGCACCCGGGCATGCCCGTCGTCGTGATGACGGCGCACGTCTCGGTGGACTACGCCGTCTCCGCTCTGCGGGCTCAGGCCGACGAGTTCCTCACAAAACCGGTCGCCTCGGCCGAGCTGGTGGAGATCGTGAACCGTCTGGCGGCCGAGGGTCGCGTCAAGCGTTCGGCCCAGCGACAGCAGGTCGTGCTGGCGATCGGCGCGCACCCGGACGACGTCGAGATCGGCGTCGGCGGCATCCTCGCAGCTCACCGCGACGCCGGCAACCAGGTCGTCATCCTCACCCTCTCGCGCGGCGCCCGAGGCGGGGACGCCGACGACCGGCAGCACGAGTCGCTCGCCTCCGCCGAGCTGCTGGGCGCCCGGCTGTTCCTGGAAGACCTGGAGGACACGCACATCTCCGCCGCCGACCCGACCGTCGGCATCATCGAGCGGATCGTCGCCGAGGTGCAGCCCGACATCGTCTACACGCACTCGTCGCACGACCGGCACCAGGACCACCGCGCCGTGCACGCAGCGACCAACGTCGCGACCCGCACGGTGCGGACGGTGTGCTGCTACCAGAGCCCGTCGGCGACCATCGACTTCCGGCCCACCCGGTTCGTCCCGATCGACGGGTTCACCGAGACCAAGTTGCGGCTCCTGGACTGCTTCCGCTCGCAGACCGAGCTGCGCGCCTACCTGGAGCCGGACTTCGTGCTCGCCACCGCCCGCTACTGGTCGCGCTTCGGCGGCGGGAAGAGCTGCGAGCCCCTGGAGGTCATGCGCGACACCGCCGACATCTCGGTGCCGGCCTCCAGCATCCAGACCGACGCCCGCATCCGGAGGACCGCCTAGATGACCGACACCACCCCGACCCGCGTCCTCGTCACAGGCGCGGGCGGCCCCGCCGGCGTCGCCGTGATCCGCTCGCTGCTCGCGCGCGACGACGTCGAGGTGTTCGCCGCCGACATGGACGGCTGGGCGAGCGGTCTCTACCTGGTGCCCGCGGAGCGCCGCCGCATCGTGCCGCCGGGCCGCTCCGACGGCTTCGTCGACGCGCTCATCGCGATGAGCCGCGAGGACGACATCGACGTGCTGTTCTCGACCGTCGACGTCGAGCTGCCGGGTCTCGCCGCCCGCCGCGAGGAGCTGGGAGCGGTCGGCACGGCGCTCGCCGCGCCCTCCCACGACACCCTGGTGACCTGCCTGGACAAGTACGCGCTGGTGCAACGCGTCGACGGCCACGCGCGCATCCCGGTGACCCGCCTGCTGAACCGCGAGGGCGTCGGAGCCGACTGGACCTTCCCCGTCATCGTGAAGCCCCGCAGCGGGGCCGGCTCGCGCGGCGTCCGCCTCATCCCGGACCGTGCGACCCTCGAGTCGCTGGGCACCGACGAGAGCATCATCATCCAGGAGAACCTGCCGGGCGAGGAGTTCTCGGTCGACGTGCTCGCCGGCCTCGACGGCGAGGTCATCGCCGCCGTGCCGCGCTCGCGCGAGCGGGTCGACTCGGGCGTCTCGATCGCCGGGCGCACGGTGCGCCGCGCGGAGCTCTCCGACACCGCCGCCGCCGTCGCGCGGGCGATCGGGCTGACCGGTGTCGCGAACGTGCAGCTCCGCTACAGCTCCAACGGCGTCCCGGCCCTGCTGGAGGTGAACCCGCGCTTCCCCGGCGCGATGCCGCTGACGATCGCCGCGGGCGTCGACATGCCGTCGCTGCTGCTCGACCTCGTGCTCGGCCGGCCGGTGCCCTCCGCCGTCGACTTCGAGGAGCTGGCGAACGTCCGCTTCCTGGAGGACGTGTTCCTGCGTCCCGCCGACGTGCTGGTCTCCGAGAACGCGGCGCACACGGAGGGACCGGAGGAGTGAGCGCCACGGAGGCCGCCCGGCTGCCGGCCGTGCTGCACGGCGACTTCCACGTGCACTCCACGTTCTCAGACGACGCCAGGAGCACCCTCGCGGAGAACATCGCGGCCGCGTCGGCCGCAGGCTTGGCAACCGTGCGTCTCACGGATCACGTGCGCGCCTCGACGACCTGGGTGCCCGAGTTCCTCGCCGCAGTGCGCGAGGAGCGCGTCCCGGAGGGGCTCACCGTGCTGACCGGGGTGGAGGCGAAGCTGCTGGATGCCGCCGGCCGCGTCGACACACCGGCCGACCTCCTCGTCGGGCCGGGCGGAGTTGACGCGATCGTCATCGGCGACCACCAGTTCCCCGGCACCGACGGCCCGTGGTCGCCGACCGCGACGCGGGAGCGGCTCGACGCCGGGCTCTCCGCCGACGATGCGCTCGACCTGCTCGTCGAGGCAAGCATCCGGGCCATGGAGCGGACCCCGCACGCGCAGCTGGCGCACTGGTTCTCGATCCTGCCCAAGGTGGGGCTGGACGAGGCGCAGCTCGGCCCGCAGCGCCTGCTCGCCTGGGCGGAGGCGGCCGCCGCCACCGGGACGATCGTCGAGGTCAACGAGAAGTGGGCGTGCCCGGGGCCGGACGCGATCGCCGCGCTGCTGCGCGCAGGAGCGCGTATCGTTGCCTCCACCGACAGCCACGTCGCCGCCGACGTGGGGCGTTACGAGCGCGTCCCCGCGCTCCTGGAGGCAGCGTCCGCCCGCGTCGCGGCCGAGACCGAGGAGGACCGATGAGTCCCGTCGAACCGCCGGCCGAGGTGCGGCAGCAGATCGAGCAGGAGCTGGAGCGCAACCGCCGCTGGGAGTACCGGCTGCCGGTGTACGCCGGGGTCGCGCTCCTGATCTGCGCGGCCATCGTGGTCGTCCGGGTGGTGTTCCTGCATGCCTGAGACCGCAGGCGGGGCCGTGGCGGATGACCGCAAGCGCGTCGTGATCGCGGATGACGATGCCGACATCCGGGGCCTGATGACCATCGCCGCGTCGCGCGCCGGCGTCGACATCGTCGCCGCGGTCGACAACGGCCGCGACGCCCTGGACGCCGTCCGCTCCGGCGGGGTCGACCTGGCCGTGCTCGACATCTCTATGCCGGGACTGAACGGTGTGGAGGTCGCGGAGGCCATCCGCTCGGACGCACTCACCAAGGACACCCTCATCCTGATGGTGTCCGCGTCCGTGCAGCTGCTCACCGACCACGGCGTGGTCGCCGACCGGTCCGACAGCTTCATCGTGAAACCGTTCAGCCCGCGGCTGCTCTCGACCCGCATCCGCGAGATGCTCGCACTGGAGGGGCAGGCATGACTCTCGACCGCTGGCTCAGCCGCATCCCGATCGACTCGCCGTCGGCGTTCATGAAGCAGGTGCCGACCCTGCTGGGCTTCGGTATCGTCGCCGTCATCGCGCTGGTGCCGAACGGCGTGCCGGTGACCGACTGGCCGGAGTTCATCGCCAGCATCGTCCTCGTCCTGATCGCCACGGTGCTGTCGTTCGCCGTCCCCTGGCGGCGTTTCGACGCGGAGTGGGCTGTCGTGGTGCCGCTGCTCTCCCTGCTGGCGGTCGGCCTGATGCGCCTCGGCACCGGCTCGTCCGCGTCGCCGTTCGTCGTGCTGACGCTGCTCCCGTTCGTGTGGATCGCCTCCGAGGAGGGGCGCGTCAACATCCTGCTCGCAGCCGGCGGCACCTTCGTCGTGCTGCTGGCGCCGCTCGTGATCGACGGCGCGGGCGGCTCGCCGGCCGATGTCGTCCGTGCGTTCTTCTCGCCGGTGCTGTACCTGATCGTCGCCGTCGTCATCAACGAGATCGCGCACCGGATGCGGGTGCAGCTGAAGGTCGCGCACGAGGCGGTCGAGCAACAGCAGCAGCTGCTGGCGCAGGCGGTGCGGACGCAGGACGAGCTGGTGCTCAACGAGGCGCGGCTGAAGACCGCCAACCGCCTCATCCAGAGCATCTGGAACGCGGTCACCGAGCAGTCCGTCATCGGCACCGACCTCGACGGGCTCATCGACGTGTGGAACCCGGGAGCCGAGAAGATGCTCGGCCTCACCGAGAAGCAGGTGCTCGACGGCAAGCACCATGTCATCGACTTCCACCTGCCGGAGGAGATCGATCAGCGCCTGGAGGACATGGACGCCCGCACCACCACGGTGTCGAGCGTCGACGGGTTCTCCGCCCTGGTGGACACCGTGCGGGCCGGCTCCGCCGACGTTCGCGACTGGACCTACGTGCGGCCTGACGGCAAGCGCGTCGCGGTGCAGGTCGCGGCGACGCCCCGGCTCGACGAGAACGGGCACCGGGTCGGCTTCATCTTCGTGGCTACCGACATGACCCAGGCGCGGGAGTTCGCGCGGCTCAAGGACGAGTTCGTCGGGCTGATCTCGCACGAGCTGCGCACGCCGCTGTCGTCGATCCTGGGCTACCTGGAACTCATGCGCGACGACGAGGAGGCGCCGCTCTCGGAGGAGCAGCTGCAGTACCTCGGCGTCGCCGAGCGCAACGCGCACCGGCTGCTCCGGCTGGTCGGCGACCTGCTGTTCACGGCCCAGGTGGAGTCCGGCCGGTTCCCGCTCGACATCCGCGACGTCGAGCTCGGCAGCGTGGTCTCCGCATCCATTGAGTCGGCGCGACCGGTCGCGGCCAATGCGGGCGTCACGATCGTGGGCGACCTGCCGGACCGGCCGCTCGAGGTCCGCGGCGACGCCGTGCGGCTCGGGCAGGCGGTCGACAACCTCGTCTCCAACGCGATCAAGTTCACGCCCTCGGGCGGCACCGTCACGGTCGCGCTGCGGGCCGACGGCGATTCCGCGGTGATCGCGGTGTCGGACACCGGCATCGGCATCCCGGCGGTGGAGCTCAGCCGGCTCTCGCAGCGCTTCTTCCGGGCGTCCACGGCCACGCGGAACGCGGTGCCGGGCGTGGGGCTCGGCCTCACGATCACGAAGGCGATCGTGACGGCGCATGGCGGCCGGCTCGACATCGCCAGCGAGGAGGGTGTGGGGACCTCGATCAGCATCGTGCTGCCGGTGGAAACGCCGGAGCCGGTCACGGCCGCCATCCCGCGCGCCGAGGTGGCGCCGTGAGCGACCGGCCGGCCGAGCTGACCGTCGATGCGCCGAGCCTCGGCGTCGCGGTGGTGCAGTTCGCGCCGGGGGAGGACCGGGTCCACAATCGGGACGTGGTGGCCGGGCTCGTGGCGGTGGCCGCCTCGCGCGGCGCCCGGCTGGTGATCCTGCCGGAGTACGCGTCGTACTTCACCGACCCGCTCGGGCCGTCGTTCGCCCGCAACGCGGAGCCACTCGACGGCGAGTTCGTCGGCGCCCTGGCGGCCGCGGCCCGTGAGCACGGCGTCACCGTGGTTGCCGGGCTCGTGGAGCGCACGGAGGAGGCGCGCAAGTTCTCGAACACGCTCGTCGCGGTGGGGGAGTCCGGCGACGTACTGGCGACCTACCGCAAGCAGCACCTCTACGACGCGTTCGGCGCGCGGGAATCGGAGTGGGTCGTCCCCGGCCCTGTCGATGAGCCGCAGACCTTCGTGGTGGACGGCGTGACCGTCGGCCTGCAGACCTGTTACGACCTGCGCTTCCCGGAGGTCACGCGGCGCCTGGCGGACGCGGGAGCCGACCTCGTGGCGGTGCCGGCGGAGTGGGTGCGCGGGCCGCTGAAGGAGTTCCACTGGACGACCCTGCTCGCCGCGCGAGCGATCGAGAACACGCTGTACGTCGCGGCGGCGGACCACCCGCCGTCGATCGGCGTCGGCGCGAGCGCGATCGTGGACCCTATGGGTGTGACGGTCGCCGGTCTCGGCGAGACGACGGGGGTAGCGGTAGCGGAGGTGTCGACCGCCCGCATCCGCGAGGTACGGGAGCGCAACCCCGCCCTGGCCCTACGCCGCTACCGCGTCGTCCCGCGCTGACGCCCGCCGCCCCTCGGTCTGTGGGACGCAACACGCCGTCATGCCGGCGCGATAACGGCGTGTCGCGTCCCATGGATGGTCAGCGCGGCAGCGCGGACAGGCGGCGGGCCGCCTCCTCCAGGACGCCGGTGCGCTTGCAGAACGCGAACCGGACCAGGGAGGCGGTGCGCGCCGCGTACTCGCCGCGACTGAACGCCCCCAGCGGCACGGCGACCACCCCGGCGAGCTCGGGCAGCGTCCGGCAGAGCTCGACGGCGTCCGGGAACCCCAGGGGCGCCGCGTCGGCGACGACGAAGTAGGTGCCGTCGCTCGGGAACACGCCGAAGCCCGCGGCACGCAAGCCGTCGGAGAGGATGTCGCGCTTGTGCGCGAGCGCCTCTGCGATGCCGCGGAAGTACTCGTCGGGCAGCCGCAGCCCGGCGGCGATCGCCGGCTGGAACGGCGCGCCGTTCACGTAGGTGAGGAACTGCTTCACGGCGAGCACGGCCGTCACGAGCGCGGGCGGCGCGGTCAGCCAGCCGACCTTCCAGCCGGTCGTGTTGAAGGTCTTGCCGCCGGACGAGATGGCGACCGTGCGCTCCCGCGCGCCCGGCAGCGACTCGATCGGGATGTGCTCCGGCCCGAACGTGAGGTGCTCGTACACCGAGTCGGTCACGATGACGGCGTCGTGCCGCTCGGCCAGCTCGGCGACCGCCGTCAGCGTCTCGCGGTCGAGCACGGCGCCGGTGGGATTGTGCGGCGTGTTGACGAGGATGACGCGCGTCCGGTCGGTCACGGTGTCGCGCAGCCGGTCGAGGTCGGGCCGGAACGCGGGGGGCTCCAGGGGGACGGTGCGGTGCACGCCCCCGGCCAGGGCGATCACGGCGGCGTACTCGTCGTAGTACGGCTCGAACGTCACGACCTCGTCGCCGGGCTCCAGGAGCGCGAGCAGGGTCGCCGCGATGGCTTCCGTCGCGCCCGCCGTGATCAGGACCTCCCGGTCGGGGTCGACCTCGAGCCGATAGAACCGGCGCTGGTGCTCGGCGACGGCGAGCCGGAGGTCGGGGATGCCCGTGCCTGGCGGGTACTGGTTCTCGCCGCCGCGGATGGCCGCGACCGCGGCGTCCAGCACCTCGGCGGGGCCGTCCTCGTCGGGGAAGCCCTGGCCGAGGTTGATCGCGCCCGTGCGCACCGCCAGCGCGCTCATCTCGGCGAAGATGGTCGGCCGCACGGAACCGTCGGCGCCGAGCAGCCCAGCGCCCTCGGCGGCACGTCGCCAGGCTCCGGAAATCGTCATGGGTCCACCGTACGGCCTTACTCCCATCGCACCCATCGGTTACGTTGTGGAGAGTCATCGACTTGCAGAAGGTCGTCCACAGCATCGGGAAAGAGAACGCTCAGGTTGGCATCCCAAGCTGTTCGTGCTTGGAAGGAGCAACACCATGACCGACACCCCGAACACCCCGGAGCCCGCGAAGCCCCAGCACGACGCCGACACCGACGCGGTCGTGGATGCTGCCGGCACCGAGCAGGCCCCCGCCGCCGAGACGGCGGCCCCGCAGCACACCGAGAGCGCAGCCGCTCCGGCAGAGACCCCCGCGCCGGCCGCGCCCGTGGCCCCCGCGGCACACGACACCGCGTCGCAGCCGACCGCGGTGCAGCCGACGGTCCCGCAGCAGCCGGTCGACCAGCAGGCGGCGCCGCAGCACACCGGCTACGAGCCGACGGCGCAGCAGCCGACCGTGCCGCAGCCGACTCCGGTGCAGCCGGCCGCGCAGCACACGCAGCCGACCCAGCCGGTGCACCCGCAGCCGTACGGCCAGCCGTACGGGCAGCAGCAGCCGAACTACGGCAACGGCTCCTTCGGCCAGCCGGCGGGCTACGGCCAGCAGCCCTACGCCCCCAACGGCCACCAGCAGGCCTACGCCACGGCCCCCGGCACCCCGGGCGCGCCCGGCGCCGCGCCTGCTCCCAAGACCGCGAAGCGCGGCAACACCGGCCTCATCATCGCGACGCTCGCCATCGGCGCACTCATCGGCGGTATCGCCGGTGCCGGAGCAGGGGTCGGCATCTACGCCGCGACCGACGGCGGCAACGCCACCATCAAGACGGTGTCCGGCCCGCAGAACATCACCGTCAACGACGCCAACAACGCCACGACGGTCACCGCGGTCGCCGCGAAGGCCTCGCCGAGCGTCGTGACCATCTCGGTGAGCGCGTCCAGCTCCGGCGGCACCGGCTCCGGCATCGTCCTGACCAGCGACGGCTACGTGCTCACCAACACGCACGTCGTCACGCTCGACGGACAGGCCTCGAACGTCAGCATCACGGTGACCGACAACGACGGCAAGATCTACACCGCGAAGCTCGTCGGCACCGACCCGACGACCGACCTCGCGGTGATCAAGCTGGACAAGGCGTCCGGACTCACCCCGATGACCTGGGGCGACTCCAGCAAGCTGAACGTCGGGAGCACGACGGTCGCCATCGGCGCCCCGCTCGGTCTCTCCGGCACCGTGACCGACGGCATCGTCTCCGCCCTCAACCGGAGCATCAGCATCGCCTCGTCGGCCGCGCCGAAGGGCGACTCCAACAGCGACGGCAACGGAAACGGCGGCAACCAGAACCCGTTCAACTTCGACTTCCCCGGGCAGGGCGGCCAGCAGCAGCAACAGCAGCAGTCGCAGGGCACGATCTCCCTCCCGGTCATCCAGACCGACGCGTCCATCAACCCCGGCAACTCCGGCGGCGCGCTCCTGAACGACAAGGGCCAGCTGATCGGCGTCAACGTCGCCATCGCCAGCGCGGGCGGCTCCAGCTCCGACGGTTCCCAGTCGGGCAGCATCGGCGTCGGCTTCGCGATCCCGTCGAACCTCGCCAAGCGCATCTCCGACGAGATCATCAAGAACGGCTCGGCCAGCCACGGCCTGCTCGGTGCCTCGGTGGCCGACGCGAGCAGCGACAGCAACGCGACGACGGTCGGCGCTCTGATCAAGAACGTCACGTCGGGCGGCGCCGCCGCCAGCGCGGGCCTGAAGGCCGGCGACATCGTGGTGAACTTCGGCAACACGCCGATCACCGACGCGACCGACCTGACCGCCCAGGTGCGGGCCCAGGCCGCCGGTGCGAAGGTCGATCTCACCTACATCCGCGACGGCCAGACCAAGACCGCCACGGTGACGCTGGGCTCGCTCCCTGCCGAGTGACCCGGAATCGCCGAGAGGGCCGTCCCGCACCCGCGGGGCGGCCCTCCGCCATTCCTCCCGGGGTCGTCGCAGGGGCGGCTGATAGGCTCGACGCCGACCCGTACGACCGAAGGATCAGATGCCGGACCCCGCCGTGAACACCCTCCCCGGTGTCTCGTACGTGATGCCCGTGCTCAACGAGGTCACCCACGTGCGGGCCGCCGTCGACAGCCTGCTCGCCCAGGACTACACCGGCCCGTTCGAGGTCACGATCGCGCTCGGACCCAGCATGGACGGCACCACCGAGCTGGTCGAGGAGCTCGCCGCCGTCGATGACCGCATCCGGGTCGTGGAAAACGTGGTCGGCTCCACGCCTGCCGGGCTCAACCTGGCCATCCGGGAGTCGCAATACCCGATCGTGATCCGCGTCGACGCCCACAGCGTCCTCCCGCCCGAGTACGCTCGCATCGCGGTCGAGACCATGCTCGAGACGGGGGCCGACAACGTCGGCGGCCTGATGGATGCGCAGGGCACCACCGACTTCGAGCGCGCCGTCGCGCGTGCGTACGGCAGCCGCGTCGGCCTCGGCGGCACGAAGCTGCACGTCGGCGGAGAGGCGGGGCCGGCCGAGACGGTGTACCTGGGCGTCTTCCGCCGTGACCGGCTGCTCCAGGTCGGCCTGTTCGACGAGGAGATCAAGCGCGGGCAGGACTGGGAGCTCAACCGCCGCATCCGCACCGCCGGTGGCACCGTCTGGTTCACGCCGCGGCTGAAGGTGACCTACCGCCCGCGGCCCAACCTGTACCGGCTGGCGCGGCAGTTCTTCTCCACCGGCATCTGGCGCGGAGAGCTCGCCCGCCGCTTCCCGGCGTCGAACGGCCTGCGCTACTTCGCCCCGCCGGTGATGGTGATCGGCGTCACGGTCGGCACCCTGCTCGGCATCGCCGGCATCGTGCAGGCCGCCCTCGGGGTCGCGCCGTGGCTGCTCTGGGGCTTCGCCGCACCGCTGCTGTACCTCGTCATCGTGGTCGTCTCGGCCCTGGTGTGGGGCCGGCGCGACGGTTTTCGCCCGTTCCTGTGGTTTCTCGTAGTCTTGCCCTGCATCCACTTCAGCTGGGGGATCGGCTTCGTCCTCGGATACCTGTCGCTCACCCGCAACATCACAGCCCACACGGGAAGGTAGGCATGTCCGCACCCGGAGCAGCCGCACACGGCGCCCGCCCCACCTCCATCGCCGAGCTCCGGGCCGTCGCCCAGCCGCCGGAGGTGCGGGGACGCCGCAACGCCGAGCACTGGACGGCGTCGCTGTACCTGCGCAACCTCTCGCCGTACCTGACCTGGTTCCTGCTGAAGACCTCGATCTCCGCGAACGGCGTGACGGGCCTGATGATCCTGACGGGATGGGCTACCGCGGCCTCCCTGCTGATCCCCGGCATCGCGGGGGCCGCGCTCGCTCTGGTGCTCGGTCAGCTGCAGATGCTGGTCGACTGCTGCGACGGCGAGGTGGCCCGCTGGCGCGGCACGTCGTCGCCTGCGGGCATCTTCCTCGACAACGTCGGGCATTACACGACCGAGACGCTCATCGCGATCGTGCTCGGCATCCGCGCCGCCGGGTACCCGTTCCAGGCGCCGGAGGACTACCTCTGGACCAACCTCGGCACGCTGCTCGCGCTCGTGATCGTGCTCAACAAGGCGCTCAACGACATGGTGCGCGTCGCCCGGGCGAACGCGGGACTGCCGAAGCTCGCCGACACACAGTCGGAGTACGCGCCGACCCACGGCCTCGTCGCCACACTGCGCCGTGCCGCCCGGTTCCTGCCGTTCCACCGCCTGTACCACTCGGTCGAGCTGACCATCCTGATCTTCGTGTTCTCGATCGTGGGGCTGTTCATCGGCTCCACGCTGGCCGACCGCATCCTGCTGTGCGCACTGGTGCCGCTGTCGATCCTGGCGCTGATCGGCCACTTCGTGACCATCATGGCGTCGCGGCGGGTCCGTGGCTGACCAGCCGGCCGTCGCGGTCGTGGTGCTCACGCAGGGCGCCCGGCCGGCCGAGCTGCGCCGCGGCGTGGACTCGGTGCTCGCCCAGCACGACGTGACCACCGACATCGTCGTGGTCGGCAACGGCTGGGATCCCGCCACCGCCGACCCGGCCCTGCCGGAGGGGGTTCGCACCCTCGCGCTGCCGGAGAACGTCGGCATCCCGGCAGGGCGCAACGCGGGCGTTCCGCTGGTCGCGGGGGAGTGGCTGTTCTTCCTCGACGACGATGCCGACATCCCGTCGCCCAGCTTCCTGGCCGACGCGGTCGCCAAGCTTCGTGCAGATCCAAGCATCGGGATGCTGCAGCCGCGGCTGCGCGTGCCGGACGGCTCGCCGTCTCCACGGCGCTGGATTCCCCGTATCCGCAAGGGCGACCCGGAGCGTTCCAGCAATGTGTTCGCCGTGCTGGAGGCGGCCGTGGTGCTGCCACGGGAGGTGTTCGAGCGCGCCGGAGGCTGGGCGGACCCGTTCTTCTACGCGCATGAGGGCATCGACCTGGCCTGGAAGGTGTGGGATCAGGGCAAGCGCGTCTGGTACGCGGGAGACCTGGTCGCGGAACACCCGTCCGTCTCGCCGACGCGCCACTCGTACTACTACCGGCTCAACGCGCGGAACCGGGTCTGGCTCGCCCGCCGCAACCTGCCCGCCGTGCTCATCCCGCTCTATGTCGGGTCGTGGACCGGCATCCAGCTGCTGCGCTGGTTCCGTAAGCCCGCGGTGCTGCGCGCCTGGTTCGGCGGTTGGGCCGAGGGCTGGCGCGCCGACCCGGGCGAGCGGCGTCCGCTGCGCTGGCGCACGGTCGCCCGGATGACCGCTGCCGGACGACCGCCCATCGTCTGAGCCCTGCCACGCCCGGCCCGGCCCCCTCAGCCGAGTGGTGACATCTGGTCACCACCCGCGGCGGATACCCGCAGCTACTCACCACTCGCGGCGCGGAGGGCGGCGTCCGGGTCCTCGGGTGCGTCAGCCGGGGGAAGCGCGAGCGGGAGGTCCGGCTCGCGCTTCGGGCGCCTGGGGAGGGCGGAGCCGATCGCCTTGCCGACGCGCGCGGCCCGCTCGCCTGTCGCCCTGCCGAGACGTGCCGCGCTTTCGCCGGTCGCGCGGCCCACGCGGCCGGCGCCTTCTCCCGTCGCTCGGCCGAGGCGCACGACGCCACCGCCGGTCGCCGAGCCGAGCCGGCGAACGGCGCCCGGGCCCTCGACCGGTGTGAGCGCCTCCGGGATGACCATCGGTGCGGGACCGAAGGCGAGCCGAGCGTTCTGCACGACGCGACGGCCCAGGATGTTGTTTCCGGCGCCGCCGATGACCGCCCCCACCCCGAACGGGATCGCACGCGCCAGCATGCTCGCGCCACCGCGCACCGCGAAGTGACGGATGAAGGTGCTCTTCAGCCGGTCGACGAGCGGACCGACCACCATCGCCGGGAGGCTGGAGGTCACGAGCTCGCCCCAATACGCCGTGCGTGTCCCGCCGCCGCCGAATTGGCCGGCCAGCTGGCGCACCAGGTCGGAGCCTTCTCGGCCGAGCATCATGGTGAGCACGAGGGCACGCGCGCGCTCGGGATCCTCCACGGCGATGCCGTGCAACTCGCTCATCGACTGGGCGTACAGCGCGGTCGCCTCCAGGAACCCCGCCGTCTCCACACCCGACAGCGCGAGGGTGACGCCGGTCCCGATGGCCGGGATGACGGCGGTCGCGCCGACCGCGGCACCGCCGCTCGTGACAGCGGCGACGTACCGCCGCTCGAGGATGCGCGCCAGTTCGTCCGCGGTCGCGTCGGGATGACGGCGCCGGATGCTGCGCAGGTGCGCGATCACGACGGGTCGCTGGATGGCGAGGACGCGGTCGAGCTTCGCATCGAGGGCGCGTGGGGTGTCGCCGCCCTTCGCGGGGCCTCCGGTGACGGAGATGATCGGTTGTTGCTTCTTGGCCATCCCCACAGAGTGTAGGCCGCTCCGCCGCCGTGTCGACGCCTGCCCTGCAGGCTCGCGGCGAGACCCCAGGCTGCGTCAGGTCTTGGATCGACGCGACCGCCGCCGCCGCTCGGACAGGAACTCCTGCGCGGCGAGCACGCGGACGCCCTCGGGGAGGTGCTCACGTGTGATGTCCTTGGTCAGCGAGGCGACGTCGGTGCCGAGCACCGCGGCGATCCGCACGATCGTGAGCAGACTCGGATTGGCGTTGCCGCGCTCGATCTTGCCGTAGTTGGTGACGTGCATGGCGGCGAGGCTGGCGATCGCCTCCTGGCTGAGGCCCAGCTGGATGCGAGCCTGCCGGATGCGCGCGCCGAGCAGCTTGGCCGCCGGTTCGACCGTGTTGTTCATGCTCCCAGTGAAGAGCCGGAGCCGGCGGGACGCCAGAGCGGCTGGGCCACGCGGCGCAGACCTCGTGCCTCGCGGACCGATAATGCCAGCAATGCAGGCGTTCAGTGATCCTCGGGCCGCCGCGACGGACGGCCCGAGGATCGCCGTCAGAGGCTGATCTGCCAGAGGTACTCGCGGCCGTCGGGCGGGAACCAGCGCACGACGAGGACGGTGTCTCGCTCGGGGTGGCGGCCGAAGACGCTGGCGCGCACGGCCTCGCCCGGCCGCACGGAACTCGGACCGCTGACCCGGAGCAGGGAGCCGCCCGACACGCTCACGGTGACGCCGCTGAGCGGCTCGCGGCCGGCGTTCACGAGCCGGAGATGGGGCGCGGCCGAGCGGTCGACCCGCCACGGGACGGGGTACGCGAACCGGCGCGGGCGAGGGGCGGGTGAGGGGCTTCGGAGAAAGCGGAGTCGATTCATGCGTCGAACGTAACCAGCCCCTCCGACGCTCTCGGCCCGGAATCGGGCACATATGCCACTTCGGGGGATAACTCGCCGAATTCTCTTCTGTGGACACCTTTCGACGCCGTGCACAGAGCGTCCTGCTGCCTGGGCGTCAGCTCCCGTAGTCGTTGTTGTACAGCGACAGCACGTCGTCGATCGGGCCATCCAGCACCAGGGACCCCTTGTCCAGATAGAGCCCGCGCTGGCAGAACCGGCGCAGGTCCTTCTCGTTGTGGGAGACGAAGAACAGGGTCCGCCCGCCCGCGAGAAGCTCCTCGATGCGGCGGTAGCACTTCTCCCGGAAGCCCCGGTCGCCGACCGCGAGCACCTCGTCCACGAGAAGCACAGGCTCCTCGAGCTGAGCGATCACGGAGAACGCGATGCGCACCTTCATGCCGCTGGAGAGGTGCTTGTACGGGGTGTCGACGAAGTCGCCGATCTCGGCGAAGTCGATGATGTCGTCGAACCGCCCGTCGATCTCCGAGCGCGACATCCCGTGAAGACCCGCCGTCAGGTAGACGTTGTCGCGCACGGTCAGGTCGTCGACGAAACCGCCGGTGATCTCGATCAGCGGGGCGACACCCTCGGAGACCTTCACCGAGCCCTCATCGGGCAGCATCACGCCGGCCACGAGTTTGAGCAGGGTCGACTTGCCCTGACCGTTGCGGCCCACCACGCCGATCGCCTCGCCGGGCTGGACGTCGAAGGTGACGTTGCGGAGAGCCCAGAAGTCGTCCGGTCGCGACCGCCGCTGCCGGGACGAGAACAGGTCCTTGAACGAGCGCCGCGCGCCGCGGTTGCGACGGAAGCGCACGCCGAGGCCGTCGACCGCGATGACCGGTGCCACTCAGATCTCCTTCAGCACGTCGCGCTCGAAGCGCTTGAACACGGCCCAGCCGATCGCGAGCAGCAGCAGCGACATCGCCGCGCTCACCCCGACGAGGAACCAGTCCAGCTCCTCCGGGAAGAACGCCGCCCGGTACAGGCTGAAGATGCCCGTCAGCGGGTTGAATGCGGACCAGAAATGAAGCGAGAACAGCACATCCGTCTGCGCGCCCGGATGGGTCGCCAGGTAGGCCGCGCAGTGCTTCGCCGCGACGCTCCCGCCGCAGCCGCCGGGCAGGTCCCGGGCGCTGTAGATGATCGGGGAGGCGTAGAAGAGGAACCGCAGGGCCAGCTTGACCGCGCGCTCCAGGTCGCGGAAGAACACCACCAGCGGCGCCACGATGAGGCCGACCCCGACCGTCAGCACCGTCTGGATGAGGATCGCAAGCGGGAACAGCAGGATGTCGACGTTCACCCGCGCGCCGGTGAAGATCGCGAACACGGCGAGCACCGGAAGCGAGAGCAGGAACTCGATGCCCTTGGACGCGACGATCCGGTTCACCCAGATGGTGCGCGGGATCATCGTCGAGCGGATCAGTTTCGCCTCGCGGATGTAGGCGCGGGTGCTGTCCGACACCGCGCCGTTGAACCACATCCACGGCAGCAGCGCCGCCAGCAGGAAGACGATGTAGGGGTTCTCGCCGACCGTCCGGTGGAAGATGACCGTGAAGACGAACCAGTAGATCAGGCTCATCACCAGCGGGTCGAGGATCGACCACAGGTAGCCCAGGGCGCTGGTGGAGTAGCGGACGCTCAGGTCGCGCTTGGTCAGCAGCCACAGGGAGTGCCGGTACCGCGTGAAGCGGGAACGCTGCGCAGGGCGCACCTCAGTCGGGATACTGGTCACGGCAACCCATCGTATTGATCGAAACTGCGTGAGTGCTCACGCGGCTTCGACTATACGAAAAGATTCGCGCGCTCCAGGTCCTCCTGGAAGTCGACCTCGACTGCGTACAGGTCGGAGATGTCGACCGGCTCGACGAGCATGCGGTCCTGCTCGATGGCGAGCTCGATGCCGCGCTCGAAGTAGTCCTGGTCGCCGACGCGCTGCAGCTGGCGCAGCAGGGTGGCCTTGTCCTTCGACGAGACGTAGTTGATGCCGACGGCCTCGCCGAGGCCGTTCTTCACGGTCTTGGACAGCTCCTGGATGAAGCCCTCTGGGCCCGTCGTGTACTTGACCTCCTCGTCGGCGACGGAGGAGGTGTTGACCGTGACGAAGGTCTGGTCGCGCGCGACGTTCGCGGCGCCGCGGACGAGCACGGCCGGGTCGAAGACGACGTCGCCGTTCATCCACAGCACGCCGCCGGGGCCGGAGGCCTGGAGGGCGCGCATGAGGCTCTTCGAGGTGTTGGTCTGGTCGTACTGCTCGTTGTAGACGAACTGGGCGTCCGGGAACGCCTCGATGATGTGCTCGAGCTTGTAGCCGACGACGATCGTGACCTGGACATCTTTGCCGAAGGCCGCGTGGATGTTGTCGAACTGCTGCTGCATGATCGTGCGGCCGTCGCTCAGCTCGGTCAGCGGCTTCGGGAGGCTGCGGCCGAGCCGGCTTCCCATGCCGGCGGCCAGAATCACTACCTGGGTCGTCACAATCAATCTCCTTGAATCGACGCGAACCAGACCCGTCGCGGCTCCTCGTCGGTCGCCGTCGGCCTGCGCCCGGGAGAGTTTCACCCAGGATTCATCCGCGCTTACGCGTTTCGACACCCCTTCATGCCTCCGCCAGAATACCGGCGGCCCCCGTGCGGGGGCAGGGGTTGACGGATGTCGTTAGGCTGTCGTTATGTTCCTCACAGGGTTTTAAGAGGGTCGGAATGGGTCCTCTTCCTTACGCGCGGGGGCTACGCAGCGTGGTGTGAATTGGTACGTTAGCGGGGTGAGTTCCGAGCGCGCGCGTACCGAGCCCGAGACCGTCGAGGACGGGGCGCTGGTCGCGGCGGCGGAGCCGCAGAGGGGGGAGACCATGGCGGAGACGGCCGAGACGGCGGTCTCGGGGGACGCCGCGGCGACGACGGCGCAGACCGAGGCGGTACAGGCCGATGCGGCACAGGCCGAGGCGACGGAGACCGAGGCGGGGTCCGCCGCGCGTCCGGCGCAGAAGGCGCAGAAGCGGACACCGGCGAAGACGGCCGCAGCGGCCGCCGCGCCGAGCACCCGCGCGCCCCGTGCGCGCACCACGCCGGCCAAGCCTCGCGCACGGAAGGCGACGCCGGCCCGCGCGGCCGAGCCTGCGGCGCCCGTCGCTCCGGCACGCCCCGTCGACACCCGGCCGACCGTGCTGACCATCGACGGGCTCCGCAAGCGCTACGGCGACACTGTCGCCGTCGACGACGTCACCCTCGACATCAAGGAGGGGTCGTTCTACGGGATCGTCGGCCCGAACGGCGCGGGCAAGACCACCACGCTCTCCATCGTGACCGGGCTGCTGCGTCCGGACGCCGGCCGCGTCGTCGTGCACGGCGTCGACGTCTGGGCCGAACCGGTGCGCGCCAAGCACATCGTCGGGGTCCTCCCGGACAAGCTGCGCGTGTTCGACCGGCTGACCGGCGCGCAGTTCCTGCGCTACGCGGGGACGCTGCGCGGCCTGAGCGCCAAGACCGTCAGATCCAGGACCGACGATCTCGCCGCCGCCTTCGGCATCGACGACGCTCTCGACCGCCTCGTGGCCGACTACTCCGCGGGCATGACGAAGAAGATCGCTCTGGCCGCGGCCATGATCCACTCGCCCCGCCTGCTCGTGCTCGACGAGCCGTTCGAGTCGGTCGACCCGGTCTCCGCCGCCAACATCATCGACATCCTGCAGCGCTACACGGCCGCGGGCGGCACGGTGGTCGTCTCCAGCCATGGCATGGACATGATCCAGCGCGTCTGCGACAGCGTGGCCATCATCGTCCGCGGCCAGGTGCTCGCCGCGGGCACCATCGACGAGGTGCGCGGCGAGCAGACGCTCGAGGAGCGGTTCGTCGACCTCGCGGGCGGTCGCAAGGCAGCGGAAGGCATGGAGTGGTTGCACAGTTTCTCGGACTGAAGCTGCGGATCATGGGCAACGCCTTCCGGCGGAGCCCGTGGCAGATCTTCGGCCTGGTGATCGGGCTGCTCTACGGCGCCTTCATCACCGTGCTCGTCGTCGGGTCGCTGGTGACCGCGCGCGTTGTCACCGACCTGTCGGCGACCCACGCCGTCGTCGTCGTGATCGGCGCCGTCGCGGTGGCGGGATTCGCGCTGCTCCCGCTGCTGTTCGGCGTGGACGACACACTCGACCCGCGCGAGTTCGCGCTGTTCGGCATCCCGAACCGGACGCTGGCCACCGGGCTGCTGCTCGCCGGGCTCATCGGCATCCCCTCACTCGCGCTGATCGTGTGCGCCGCCGCGACGGTCGTCACCTGGTCGCAGAATCCGGGCACCGTCTTGATCGCGCTGATCGCCGCAGCCGCGGGCGTGCTCACTTGCGTGCTGGCTTCGCGGGTGACCACGGCGATCGCCCACGTCCTGTTCGCCACCCGGCGCTCACGGGAGGCGGGCGGGGTCGTCGGCATTCTCGTGCTGCTCCTCCTCGGCTCGGTCGTGCTCCTGCTGATGACCGTCGACTGGGCTCGCGACGGCTTGGGCGCGCTGGCCGGCGTCGCCGGCCTGTTGTCGTGGACCCCGCTCGGCGCCGCCTGGTCCGCTCCCGGAGCGGCGGCGCAGGGGGCGTGGGGCCCGGCGCTGTTGCAGCTGCTGATCGCCCTGGTCACCGTCGGCCTGCTGTGGCTCGCCTGGGTCGGGCTCGTGGGCCGGGTCGTGGCGACGCCGGAGCGCGAGGGACGCTCGAAGGCGTACCACGGCCTCGGCTGGTTCGACCGGCTGCCCGGTGGCCCGACCGCCGCGATCGCCGCGCGCTCGATGACGTACTGGGGCCGCGACGCCCGCTACTGGGTGTCGATCGTGCTCATCCCCGTCATCCCGATCTGCGTGATCGTCGTGCTGATCCTCGCCGGCCTTCCCGCGCACTACGTGGCGCTCGTGCCGCTTCCGCTGGTGTGCCTGTTCCTGGGCTGGAGCATCCACAACGACCTGGCGTTCGACAGCACGGCGATCTGGCTTCACCTGGTCTCGGGCACGCGCGGCATCGCCGACCGGGCGGGGCGGATGTTCCCGCCGGTGGTGGTGGGCATCCCCGTGCTCGTCGTCGGATCGATCGCGACCACGATCGCGTTCGGGGACTGGGCGGTTCTGCCCTCGGTCGCCGCCCTGAGCGGGGCGATCCTCGTGATCGGCCTCGGCCTCTCCAGCATCACCTCTGCGCTCCTCCCGTACCCGGCCACGAAGCCAGGCGACAGCGCGTTCACGCAGCCGCAGACCTCCGGCGCGTCGGCCGCGACGGTGCAGGCGCTCAGCTTCTTCGCCATCCTCATCCTCGCCTCCCCGGTGCTGGTGTTCCTGGTGCTCGGGCTCGCGGTGAACGCGTTCTGGCTGGCCGTCGCGCCGGTCGTCGCAGTGCTGATCGGATTCGGGACGCTGTTCCTCGGTCTCTGGCTCGGCGGGCGCGTCTTCGACCGCCGCGGCCCGGAGCTGATGGCGTTCGCCAACCGGAACGACTGAGGTCCCGCGCGTCTACACTGGAGGTATGAACGACGCGAGCATCACCGAGCCGGGCGGTCCCGACGGGCTGCCCTCCGGCGGTGGGACGACGACGCTCGACCGTGAGCTCGAAGAGCTGCTGCAGAACCAGGAGCCGGGCGACCACGAGCGCTTCTCGCACTACGTGAAGAAGGAGCAGATCCTCGAGTCGGCGGTCACCGGCAAGCCGGTCAAGGCGCTGTGCGGCAAGATGTGGACGCCGAACCGCGACCCGCAGCGGTTCCCGGTCTGCCCCACCTGCCGAGAGATCTACGAGAAGCTGAAGGACGAGTAGCCCTCACTCGAAGATCGTCGGGAGGACGGGGTCGCCCCGGCCGAGGCGGAACGCCTCGTCGGGAAGTTCCCGCATCGCCAGCTCACGGTGCTCCCGCGCCCGCAGCGTGCCCTCCGCGCCGAGGTGTTCGCGGTGCACCTCGCCGTCGGTGATGAGCGGCACGAGCAGGTCGCGCCCGGTGTCGTCGGGGGTGTCGCCCTTCTCGACGATGTGCACGACCTCGGCGACCGCGGTGCCTGTGGCGTCGAGGCGACGGATCGGATGCTTGCGGCCGCCCACGCTGGCCTTGTGCTCCGACTTCTTGGCCACCGGGATCCACTCGCCCTCACCGTCGGTGCGGCGGTGCGCGACCAGCTTGTAGACCATGCCCGAGGCGGGGTAACCGGAGCCGGTGACGACCGAGGTTCCGACGCCGTAGGAGTCGACCGGGGAGGCAGCGAGGGCCGCGATCGTGAACTCGTCGAGGTCGTTCGTGACAGTGATGCGGGTCTTCGTCGCGCCGAGCGAGTCGAGCTGCTCGCGCACCTGCTTGACCAGCTTCGGGAGGTCGCCGGAGTCGAGCCGTACGGCGCCCAGCTCGGGACCGGCCACCTTCACGGCCGTCTCGATCGCCTTCTCGACGTCGAACGTGTCCACGAGGAGCGTCGTGCCGGGGCCGAGCGCGTCCACCTGGGCGCGGAAGGCGGCCTCCTCGCTGTCGTGCAGCAGCGTGAACGCGTGCGCGGCCGTTCCCATGGTCGGGACGCCCCAGGTGCGCCCCGCCTCCAGGTTCGACGTGGCCGAGAAGCCCGCGATGAACGCCGCGCGTGCCGCCGCCACCGCCGACCGCTCGTTGGCGCGCCGCGATCCCATCTCGGCCAGCGGGCGGCCCACCGCCGCCGACACCATGCGCGCGGCGGCCGAGGCGACCGCGGAGTCGTAGTTGAAGACGCTGAGCAGCAAGGTCTCGAGGATGACGCCCTCGGCGAAGGGCGCATCCACGACCAGGAACGGCGAGCCGGGGAAGAACAGCTCGCCCTCGCGGTAGCCGCGGATCGTGCCGGAGAAGCGGTAGTCGGCCAGCCAATCCACCGTCTCGTCGCGCACCACGTGGTTGTCGCGCAGGAACTGGAGCTCGGCGTCCCCGAACCGGAACTGCTCGATCAGTTCCAGCAGCCGTCCCGTGCCGGCGAGTACGCCGTAGCGCCGGCCGGCGGGCAGCCGACGGGTGAACGCCTCGAACACGCACTCGCGGTCGTGCGTTCCGGCGAGCAGGGCGGCGTCGAGCATCGTGAGCTCGTAGCGATCGGTCAGGAGGGCGGAGGACGCGCTGGTCTCGGTCACGCCGTTCAGCCTACTCACGCGCGCACAGCGGCGTCCCTGCCCGGGCGGGTAGGCTGGTCTGCTGTGACGGATGCGCCGATTGGGATCTTCGACTCGGGAGTCGGCGGGCTCACCGTCGCCCGCGCGATCCGCGATCAGCTGCCGAACGAGTCTTTGCTCTACGTGGGCGACACAGCGCATTCGCCGTACGGCCCGAAGTCGATCGCCGAGGTGCGCCAGTACTCGCTGGAGGTGCTCGACTTCCTCGTCGAGCAGGGCGTCAAGCTGATCGTGATCGCCTGCAACACGGCGTCCTCCGCCATGCTGCGGGATGCGCGGGAGCGCTACGACGTGCCCGTCATCGAGGTCATCCAGCCGGCCGTGCGTCGCGCCGTCGCGGCGACACGCACGGGCCGCGTCGGCGTCATCGGCACGGTCGGCACCATCGCGTCGCGGGCCTACGAGGATGCCTTCGCCGCCGCCCCCACCCTCGAGCTCTTCACACAGGCGTGCCCGCGCTTCGTCGAGTTCGTCGAGGCCGGCATCACCAGCGGCGACGAGGTGCTGCGGGTCACCGCCGAGTACCTGCGCCCGCTCCGGGAGGCCGACATCGACACTCTCGTGCTCGGCTGCACGCACTACCCGTTCCTCAAAGGCGCCATCTCGTATGTCATGGGGGAGGGCGTCTCGCTGGTCTCCAGCGACACCGAGACCGCGAAGGACGTCTACCGCACGCTCGTCGGCCAGGGACTGGAGCGACGCTCCCCGCTGCCGCCGACCATCCGCTACGAGGCCACCGGAACCGACGCCGACCACTTCCTCCGCCTGGCGCACCGGTTCATCGGCCCGGAGGTCTCCCGCGTCGACCTGGTGCAGACCGGCGTCATCGAGCTGCCCCTCTGAGCCCATCCGTCCATCCCCGCCCGTCCATTCCACCGAGGAGATCGAAGTGACCGACATCACCCGCGCCGACGGGCGTACCCCAGACCAGCTGCGCCCGGTGACCATCGAGCGGGGCTGGAGCAGCCAGGCGGAGGGGTCGGCCCTCATCTCCTTCGGCAACACCAAGGTGCTGTGCACGGCATCCTTCACCAACGGCGTCCCGCGCTGGATGTCGGGCAAGGGCCGCGGTTGGGTGACCGCCGAATACGCCATGCTGCCGCGATCCACGAACGAGCGGATGGACCGTGAGTCGGTCAAGGGACGCGTCGGCGGCCGCACCCACGAGATCAGCCGCCTCGTCGGCCGCAGCCTGCGCGCCGTCGTCGACATGAAGGCGCTCGGCGAGAACACGATCGTGCTCGACTGCGACGTGCTGCAGGCCGACGGCGGCACCCGCACGGCGGCGATCACCGGAGCGTACGTCGCACTCGCCGAGGCGCTGGAGTGGGGTCGCGAGCACCGCTTCATCGGCCAGAAGGCGACGCCGCTGATCGACTCCGTCTCCGCCGTCTCGGTCGGCATCATCGACGGGACGCCCATGCTCGACCTCGCCTACGTCGAGGACGTGCGCGCCGAGACCGACATGAACGTCGTCGTCACGGGCCGTGGCCTGTTCGTCGAGGTGCAGGGGACCGCGGAGGGCGCGCCGTTCGACCGCACGGAGCTGAACGCGCTGCTCGACCTCGCGCTGGGCGGCACGACCGAGCTCGCCGGCATCCAGGCCGCCGCGCTCGCGCCCGCCGCCCCCGTGGAGGGCTGAGCGTGGTCCGCGTCGTCCTCGCCACGCACAACCCGCACAAGGCGCGGGAGTTCCAGCAGCTGCTCGGTGCCGCCGTCCCCGGACTCGAGATCGTGACCTACGACGGCCCCGAGCCGGTGGAGGACGGCACGAGCTTCGAGGAGAACGCGCTGATCAAGGCGCGCGCCGCCGCGGAGCACACCGGCCTCCCGGCGCTCGCCGACGACTCCGGCATCTGCGTGGATGTGATGGGCGGCGCCCCCGGCATCTTCTCCGCCCGGTGGGCCGGCGCGCACGGCGACGCCCTGGCGAACCTGCGGCTGCTGCTCGACCAGCTGGCCGACATCCCGGACACCGACCGCGGGGCGCATTTCACCGCGACGCTCGCGCTGGTCGCGCCCGGCGGGGAACAGACCGTGGTGCAGGGCGTCTGGCCCGGCCGGATCGCGCGGGAGGCGCGCGGCGAGAACGGCCACGGCTACGACCCCGTCTTCGTGCCGGACGGCGGCGAGGCGACGGCGGCGGAGCTGACGGCGGAGCAGAAGAACGCCGACAGCCACCGCGCCCGCGCCCTCGCCGCCATCGTCCCCGTGCTGCGGGAACTCGGCTGAGAACGGCACTCATTCCCAACTAGGCCGAAGCCCTGGCGGGCGCGGCGAGTTCTATCTACCGTAGAAGCGATGAGTCACGACCACGGCCACAGTGCCAACCGCAACCGCCTGTCGATCGCCATCGCCATCGTGGCGACGGTGCTCGTGGTGGAGGTCGTCGGCGCCTGGCTGAGCGGGTCGCTGTCGCTGCTGGCCGACGCCGGGCACATGCTGAGCGACCTCGCCGGGCTGATCATCGCGCTGCTGGCGACCATCGTCGCCGCGCGGCCGGCGACGGACCGGCAGACGTTCGGGTTCCGTCGTGCCGAGGTGTTCGGGGCGCTCATCAACGGCCTCATCCTGGTCGTCGTCGCGGTGAGCGTCACCGTAGGAGCGATCGGGCGGCTGGTGGGCGGCGAGACGGAGGTGCACAGCGTCCCGATGCTGATCGTCGCCTCGATCGGCCTGGTGGCGAACTTCGGCGCGCTGCTCCTGCTGCGGCCGGCCGCCGGGCACTCGATCAACATGCGCGGCGCGTACCTGGAGGTGCTCGGCGACCTGATCGGGTCGGCGACCGTGATCGTCGCAGCCGTCGTCATCCTGGCCACCGGCTTCATGCCCGCCGATGCGATCGCCTCCCTGCTGATCGCCGCGCTGATCGTGCCGCGGGCGTTCACCCTGCTGCGGGATGTGGTGCGCGTGCTGAGCGAGGCCGCCCCGGCCGACACGGATGTCGCGCAGATCCGGGACCACATCCTCGGTACGGCGGGGGTGGTGGCGGTGCACGACGTCCACGTCTGGGCGATCACCTCGGGCGCGCCGGTGTTCACCGCGCATGTGGTGTGCGAGCCGGAGGTGTTCAGCTCTGGTCGCACCGGCGCGCTGCTGGACGACCTCTCGGGCTGCCTGTCCAAGCACTTCGACGTGGAGCACTCCACCTTCCAGCTGGAGCCGGCCGAGCACGCCGCCCACGAGGACGAGTTCCACCGCTGACCCGGCCGTCACTCGTCACGAATCGGCGCGATTCGTGACGAGTCGCGCGGGGTCAGGCCTCGGGGTGGGAGCGCGCGGGCTCGTCGACGACGGGCGGCGCGACGACGTCGGCCGCAGCCTTGCGCTTCGCCTTGCGCACCGACTGGAAGTAGTGGAACAGCGTCGGGATGAGCGTGATGAGCACCGCGCCGATCAGGATGATGTCGATGTAGCTCGAGACGAAGTTCGCCACCGGCGGGATGTAGCCGATGAGGTATCCGAAGAAGGTCAGCCCCGCGCCCCACAGCAGCGCCCCGATCGCGTTGTAGAGCGAGTACTTCTTGTAGCTCATGTGGCCGACGCCCGCGGCGACCGGCGCGAAGGTGCGCACGATCGGAACGAAGCGCGCCACGATGATCGCGAGCGCGCCGAAGCGCTCGAAGAAGCCGTTCGTCCGGCGCACGTTCTCCATCGAGAACAGGCCGGACTCCTTTCGCTCGAAGATCCGCGGACCGGCCTTATGGCCGATCAGGTAGCCGACCTCTCCGCCGAGGAACGCGGCGAACGCGATCGCCAGGCAGACCCACCAGATGTCCACGCCGAAGACCAGCGAGGTGTGGGTCAGCAGCCCCGAGATGATGAGCAGCGTGTCGCCCGGCAGCAGGAAGCCGACGAGCAGGCCGGTCTCCGCGAAGACGATCCCCGCCACGACGAGCAGCGCCCACGGACCCGCCGCGTGGATGATGGTGTTCGGGTCGAGCCACGGGATGAGGCCGGCGTGATGGATCACTGTTCTCCATGAGGGATCGGTGGGAAAGCTGAGCCCGAGTTTAGCGTCGGCCCATGGCCTGAAGCTGCACGAAGCGTGCGAATTCCCGGTCGCTCAGGGAAAGATCATCCCGTGGTCTGACCCACCGGTGCGGGAGAAGGGACTCGAACCCTCACGCCGTGAAGCACAGGAACCTAAATCCTGCGTGTCTGCCAGTTTCACCACTCCCGCGACGCGTCAGCGCGCGGCTACGACATTAGCTCATGCACGCGCGGGGCGACTTCGGTGCCGTACAGCTCGATGGAGCGCATGAGGTCCTCGTGCGGCAGCGTCCCGTTGCTCATCTTGATGTCGAAGCGGGAGGCGCCCAGGCCTTTCGCGGCGTACGCGATCTTCTGCGCGACGGTCTCCGGCGAGCCGACGACGAGCGCTCCGTCCGGCCCCGCCTCGTGCTCGAACCGGGCGCGGGAGGCGGGCGGCCAGCCGCGCTCGCGGCCGATCCGATTGGTCATCACCTCGTAGTGCGGCCAGAGGATGTCCTTCGCCTCCTGGTCGGTCTCGGCGATGAAGCCGGGGGAGTGGACGCCGATCGGCAGCGTCGTGTCCTGACCGAACTGCTCCAGCGCCTTCCGGTACAGCTCCGCCAAGGGCTGGAAGCGCATCGGGCCGCCGCCGATGATGGCGAGCACGAGCGGGAAGCCGTAGTGCGCGGCGCGGACCACGGACTCCGGGCTGCCGCCGACGCCGACCCAGGTCTTCAGGAGGCCGTGCTCGACGTGCGGGTAGACGGACTGATCGGTCAGCGGTGCGCGCAGCTCGCCGGTCCAGGTGACCGGTTCCTGCTTGCGCACCTCGGCGAACAGGGCGAGCTTCTCCTCGAAGAGCTCCTCGTATTTCGCCAGGTCGAGTCCGAACAGCGGGAACGACTCGATGAACGACCCGCGGCCGAGGATCACCTCCGCACGGCCTCCGGAGACCCCGTCGAGCGTCGCGAAGCGCTGGAAGACGCGCACCGGGTCGTCGGAGCTGAGCACGGTGACGGCCGAACCCAGGTGGATGTGCTCGGTCTGCCCCGCGATTGCGGCGAGCACGACCTCCGGCGCCGACACGGCGAAGTCGGAGCGGTGGTGCTCGCCGATGCCGAAGAAGTCGAGGCCGACGCGGTCGGCCAGCACCCCCTCCGCGACGACGTTGCGCAGCACCTGTGCCTGGGGCAGCTGCGCTCCGTCGGAGTCCAGCGTCACGTCGCCGAATGTGTCGATCCCGAGTTCGAGTGTCCCGGCCATGTCATCCCCTCGATTCATGCGTCTGCATGGATGCTAGCGCGACGCGTCCCGGGCGTATTCCCCGGGGCCGCGGTGGGGCGACAACTGCATATCGCTGCCGTCCGGCGGTGCTATAGCGTGCGGCACGACTCAGACGGCTCGGATGTGGAGGCGATCACGGTGCGATTTCCGGCGAGCGCGGTGGCGGCGGCGGTCGTGTGCGCGCTGCTGACCTGCGTCCTCGCCGCGGCGCCGGCCGCTGCGGCCCCGGGTGACCCGGTCGACTTCCCGGACGCGGAACTGCGGGCGTGCGTGAACGACGCCCTCGGCCAGCCGACGGATGCGACCATCACGGAAGCGCAGGCCGCCTCCCTCTCCAGCCTGGACTGCGAACTGCGCCCGATCTCGGACCTGACCGGGGCTCAGTCGCTGACCGGTGCCACCAGTCTGTCGTTCCAGAGGTCGCTCGGGATCGCGGATGTCTCACCGCTCGCCGGGCTGACCGGCCTCACCAGCCTCAACCTCGACACGAACCAGGTCGGGGACGTGTCCCCGCTGGCCGGCCTGGTCAACCTGCGGACGCTGCTGCTGTCCGTGAACGCACTGGTGGACCTGACGCCTCTGGCGAGCATGTCGAGTCTCGCCGAGTACTTCGCGGCGTTCCAGACGCCGTCGCTCACGGTCGCCTGCGGCGCGCCGCTGACCAACCCGGTGACCAACCTCGACGGCGCCGTCGTCCCGCTATCCGGTGCGGGGTACGACCCGGCGACGAATGCGATCGACACCGGCACAGCCGGCACGTTCTCGTACACGTGGAGCGCCCCCAGGATCCCGGGCTTCCCGTCCAACGCGGTGTTCGCAGGCCGGCTGACCGTGACCGTCGAGCCCTGCTCCGTCGCACCGGTGATCACGTCGGCCGCCCCTCCCGCGACCGTCTTCGCGGGCGACCCGTACGACTGGACGGTGACCGCGTCCGGCGTGCCCGCTCCCACCTTCGCGGTGACCGCGGGGACGCTGCCGCCAGGGCTGACCCTCGACGCCCTCAGCGGCGCGATCTCCGGCACGCCGACGACCGCTGGTACGTTCCCGTTCACGATCGCCGCGAGCAACGACGCAGGGGAGGACTCAGCCCACTACGTGGTCGACGTGGAGGCGCCGGTCGCGCCGGCCATCACCTCCGGCGCTCCGCCCTCTCCGGCACTCGTGGCGGACCCGTACGCGTGGACGGTCACGGCGACAGGCGTGCCGGCGCCGACGTTCGCGGTCACCGCCGGTGCGCTGCCCGACGGCCTGACCCTCGACTCCGTCACGGGCGCGATCGGCGGCACTCCGACGTTGCCGGGCACATTCGTCTTCACGGTCACGGCGAGCAACCGGGCCGGGACGGACGATGCAGCCTACGTCATCCGGGTGGACCAGCCTCCCGCGATCACCTCGGGCGCCCCGCCCGCGGTCGCCGCGGTGGGGGACGACTACGAATGGACGGTGACCGCGTCCGGGACGCCGACCCCGGCATTCGAGGTCTCCTCCGGGGCGCTGCCGTCCGGACTGACGCTCGACGGCGCGACCGGGCGCATCTCCGGCGTCCCCACCACGCCCGGCACGTTCTCGTTCACAGTGACCGCGCGCAACAGCGCGGGCTCGGACTCGGCGGCGTACGGCGTCCGCGTCGACCAGGCACCGGCGATCACCTCGGGACCCCCGCCAGGCGTCGCGCTGGCGGGGGACTATTACGAGTGGACGGTGACCGCGACCGGCGAGCCGGCGCCGGTCTTCGCCGTGACCGTCGGCGCACTGCCGGACGGTCTCTCACTCGACACGTCGACAGGTGCGATCTCGGGCGTCCCCATCGCCGCCGGAACCTACGCGTTCAGCGTGACCGCGAGCAACGCGGCGGGCACGGACACGGCCGAATACGCCATCGCGGTCGTCGTGGCGACGGCGCCGGTGTTCGACACGGGCGTCCCGCCGGCGGGCTCCGTCGGCGCCGGATACTCCTGGTCGGTCCCGGCCACGGGAACCCCCGCTCCCACGTATGCGGTCACAGGCGGTGCACTGCCCGACGGCCTCAGCCTGGACCCGGTGACCGGTGAGATCTCCGGCACGCCGTCGACGACGGGCACGTTCGCGTTCACGATCACCGCCACCAACCGCGCCGGAAGCACATCGGCCACCTACACCGTGCGAGTGGACGGCCTGGCAGGTCCCGGCGCCTCCGCCGGCGGGGGAGGAGCGGCGGCGGCCGTCGAGCGGGACACGGCGGCGCTCCCACCGACCGGCGCGGACGTCGTCCCGGTGATGCTGGCTGGTGCGGCCCTGCTGCTGACGGGGGCCGCGGCGCGGGCGTTCCGGCGGAGGAGGTCCGCTCAGGCCGGGCGCGCCCTCCGAGGGACGTAGCGGGGGATGTAGCGCGCCAGCATCCCGGCGCCCACCAGCCCGAGCACGCCCATCACTCCGCTGGCGAACGAGATCGAGACGAGCGCGGTCAGCAGCGACACGAACAGGGGAGCGGCGGCCTGCCCCGCGTCGGCCGAGAACCGCCACGCGCCGAGGAACGGCGCCGGGTGGTCCTTCGGCGCGAGGTCGGCGCCGAGGGTCATCACGATGCCGGAGCCGATCCCGTTCGCGACCGACAGGAACAGCGAGACGCCGATGTACCAGGCGACGTTCGAGGGCAGGTCGTGCGAGAAGGCGAGGACGATGAAGCCGGCGCCGAGCCCCAGCATCGACGGGATCGCGCTCCACATCCGGCCGAACCGGTCCATGATCTGCCCGCTGGCGTAGAACAGGGCGAAGTCGACCGCGCCGGCGATGCCGATGATGAGCGCCGTGTTCGACTCGCTCAGCCCGATGGACACGGCCCACAACGGCATCAGCACCGTGCGGGCCGAGCGGATCGCCGCCACGAGGGACACGCCGGCGCCCATCCGGAGCAGCACCTCGCGGAACGACCAGATCGTGCGGAACAGGCCGTGCGTGCGCTCCTCGGCGTCCTCCTCGCCCTCGGTCACACGCTCGCCGCGCTCGTCGGTGACGTGCGCGGACGGCCCGAACATCTTCTCCGGGTCGGGGAGGGCGATCAGCACGATCACCGAGCCGAGGCAGCTGACGATGAAGATCCAGAACACGGACTGCGTCGAGCCGGTCGCGCTGATGACGAGGGACGCGATGAGCGGACCGACGAACCACCCGGCGCGGAAGATGCCGCCCAGCGTGGACAGCGCCCTGGCCCGGTAGCGCACCGGCACGTACGAGGTCATGAAGGCGTGCCGGGCGAGCGCGAACACGGCCGTCGCGATCCCGACCAGGAAGATGCCGGCCATCAGCACCCAGTAGTTCGGTGCGAGCAGGCACACCACCACCCCGGCGATGGCGACGACGGCCGCGCCGATCATCGAGGTGCGCTCGCCGACGCGGGAGACCACCCAGCCGCTGGGGATGTCTCCCGCGAGCTCGCCGAGCATCACCATCGACGCGATGAAGCCGGCCATGGCAAGGCTTGCACCGAGGTTGCCGGCGGCGACGGGGATGATCGGGATGATGGCTCCCTCCCCGATCGAGAACAGCAGCGTGGGGAGGAAGGCGGCGAGGGCGACGGAGCGGAAGCTGAAGGGGCGCTCGTCGGAAGTCATGTCGTTAACACCGTACAACTTTCAAGCGGGCGGCTCCCGCCCGGGGACAGGGCTCGGGCCGGTAGGCTGGATGCCGACATGATCGAACTCGACCTCTCCTCCCAGATCGCGGACCTGCGCTCCACCTTCTCCGACATCACCGCGGTCGTCGACGTGCCGAAGCTGCGCGCCGAGATCGCCGAGCTCAGCGAGCAGGCGGGGGCGCCCGACCTCTGGGACGACACCGCGAACGCGCAGAAGGTGACGAGCGCACTCAGCCACCGCCAGGCGGAGCTCTCGCGCATCACCGCCATCGAGCAGCGGCTCGACGACCTGGAGGTGCTGGTCGAGCTGGCGAACGAGGCGGAGGACGAGGAGTCCGCCGCGGAGGCCCGCGCCGAGCTGCAGTCGCTGCAGACGGCGCTCGGCGACCTCGAGGTGCAGACCCTGCTGAGCGGCGAGTACGACGAGCGGGCGGCCATCGTGACCATCCGGTCCGGTGCGGGAGGAGACGACGCCACCGACTTCGCCGAGATGCTCATGCGCATGTACCTGCGCTGGGCGGAGCAGCACAAGTACCCGGTCAAGGTGATGGACACCTCCTACGCCGAGGGCGCCGGGATCAAGTCCGCGACCTTCGAGGTGGACGCGCCCTACGCCTTCGGCACGCTGTCGGTGGAGGCCGGCACGCACCGCCTCGCGCGCATCAGCCCGTTCGGGTCGGCCGACAAGCGGCAGACGTCCTTCGCCGCGGTCGAGGTCATCCCCCTCATGGAGGAGGCCACCGAGGTCGAGATTCCGGAGGGCGACATCCGCGTCGACGTGTTCCGGTCCTCCGGCCCGGGCGGCCAGTCGGTCAACACGACCGACTCCGCGGTGCGCATCACCCACCTCCCGACGGGCCTCGTGGTCTCGATGCAGAACGAGAAGTCGCAGATCCAGAACCGCGCAGCGGCCATGCGCGTCCTGCAGACCCGACTGCTCCTGCTGCAGCGGGAGGAGGAGGCCGCCAAGAAGAAGGAGCTCGCCGGCACCATCACCGCGAGCTGGGGCGACCAGATGCGCTCCTACTTCCTCTACGGCCAGCAGCTGGTGAAAGACCTCCGCACCGGCTACGAGTCGGGCAACCCGAGCTCCGTCTTCGACGGCGACCTCGACGGCTTCATCGCGGCGGGCATCCGCTGGCGGGCCGGGAACAAGGCCGGCGCGGACGACTGAGCCGCGCAAAGACGACGTGCGGCGGCCGTCCGGCTCGCTGTCAGGCTTGGGGCTGCCGGGCATGTCGCTCGCGCGGATCGGCGTACGACGCTTAGTCTCGAACAGTCATGATCCGGTTCGAACACGTATCCAAGCAGTACCCGGGCACAGCGCGCCCGGCGCTGAACGGCATCAACCTCGAAGTGCTGCGCGGAGAGTTCGTCTTCCTCGTCGGCGCGTCGGGGTCGGGCAAGTCCAGTTGCCTCCGCCTCATCCTCAAAGAGGAGAAGCCGACCAAGGGCAGGATCCACGTGCTGGGGCAGGACCTCGGCACCATCTCGTCCCGTAAGGTCCCCTACTTCCGCCGCAACATCGGCGTGGTGTTCCAGGACTTCCGCCTGCTCCCCAACAAGACGGTCTTCCAGAACGTCGCGTTCACCCTGCAGGTGATCGGCAAGTCGCGCGGCTTCATCCAGGAGGCGGTGCCGGACGTGCTGAAGATGGTCGGCCTGGACGGCAAGGCCCAGCGCCTGCCGCACGAGCTCTCCGGCGGCGAGCAGCAGCGTGTCGCGATCGCGCGCGCAGTTGTCAACAAGCCGCAGGTGCTGCTGGCCGACGAGCCGACCGGAAACCTCGACCCTGCGACGAGCGCCGGCATCATGGCCGTCCTCGAGCGCATCAACGCCGGCGGCACAACGGTGCTGATGGCGACCCACGAGGCGGCGATCGTCGACCAGATGAAGCGCCGAGTGATCGAGCTCGTCGGCGGCCAGATCGTGCGCGATGAGCGCCACGGCGGGTACGGCTTCACCGCCGCCATCCCGGTGGCGCAGCCGCTGGAGCGCGACGAGCCCGTCTCCGCGGCGACGCCGGTGTTCGCCGGGGCGGCCGCCGTCTCGAACGCCGAGGGGGCCGCGGCGCACGCAGGGTCGCCGATGACGCGCCCGAACGCTCCGACCTCGACGCCGACCGCACCCGTGTCGGTGCCGCAGCATACGGCGCCGGTGCAGCAGCAGCCGGTGCAGCAGCCGCCGGCCGCGCAGCCGCAGTCGTACGCCCCGCCGCAGCAGCAGTCGTACGCCCCGCCGCAGCCGTCCGCCTACCCGCCGCCGCAGCAGTTCGCGACCGCGCCCGTCCCGCCCGCGCCCTCGTCGGAGGAGCTGCCGGACCACCTCAACTTCACCGCCAACCTCGACCTCAGCGGCCTTCGCGAGGGCTCCGACCGTGACGACGATCAGAATGTGGGGCCGACGAAGTGAGATTCGGACTCATCTGGTCGGAGGTCGGCAACGGCCTCCGCCGCAACCTCTCCATGGTCGTCTCCGTCGTGCTGGTGACCTTCATCTCGCTGACGTTCGTCGGCACGGCCGTTCTGCTGCAGCTGCAGATCGGCCAGATGAAGACCTACTGGTACGACCGCGCCCAGGTCGCCGTCTACCTCTGCACCCCGACCGACAACTGCGCCAGCGGACCGGCGAGCGAGCAGACGGTCGAGGCGGTCAAGAAGCAGCTGGAGTCCCCGGAGCTCGCTCCCTACATCCAGAAGTTCTACTTCCAGGACCAGAAGCAGGGCTACGAGCAGTTCAAGCAGCAGTTCAAGGGCAACCAGATCGCCGACTTCGTCACGCCGGACATGATCCCGCAGACGTTCTGGGTGAACCTGAAGGACCCGAACCAGTCCGCGGTGCTCACCGAGACCCTCTCCGGGTCGGCGGGCGTCCAGAGCGTGGTAGACCAGCGCAGCTACCTGGACCAGATCTTCAGCATCCTGAACGCCGCCAGCTACACGGCCATCGGCATCGCCGCCCTGATGCTGGTCGCGGCCGTGCTGCTGATCGCGACCACGATCCGGCTCTCGGCGTTCTCGCGCCGGAGGGAGATCGGGATCATGCGGCTGGTCGGGGCGTCGAACCGCTTCATCCAGACCCCGTTCATCATCGAGGGCGTGATCGCCGCGCTGGTCGGCTCGGTCCTCGCCTCGGTCGTGATCGGGCTCGGTGTGCAGTTCTTCGTCCGCGGGTACCTGAGCGAGCGCATCCAGTCGATCAACTTCGTCGGGATGGAGCAGGCCTGGCTGGTCATCCCGATCCTGGTGGTGATCGGCGTGGTGCTCGCCGCGGCGTCCGCGAACTTCGCGATCAAGCGCTACCTGAAGGTCTAGGGACCGCCCTGCGCTAGACTGGTCCGCTGCCCCGCGAACCCGCGGGCGCATCCGGTGCCGACGTGAGGAGTGAGCCGTGCCGAAGGAACGTGGCCAGAAGGTCGTGGCCACCAATCGCCGTGCGCGCCACGACTACACGATCGAGGACACCTTCGAGGCCGGCCTCGTGCTGACCGGGACCGAGGTGAAGTCGCTGCGGCTGGGCCGGGCGTCGCTGGTCGACGGCTACGGCTTCGTCGACGGCGGCGAGGCGTGGCTCGACGCCGTGCACATCCCGGAGTATGCGGACGGCACGTGGAACAACCACGCCCCGCGGCGCAAGCGGAAGCTGCTGCTGCACAAGGCGCAGATCCTCAAGATCGAGAACAAGGTGAAGCAGGGCGGGTACACCATCGTCCCGCTGTCGATCTACTTCAACGACGGCCGGGCGAAGGTCGAGATCGCGGTCGCGAAGGGCAAGCGCGAGTACGACAAGCGCCAGGCGCTGCGCGAGCGTCAGGACAAGCGCGAGGCCGAGCGGGCCATGTCCACCCGCAACCACCTGGGCGAGTGACCGGTGGTGCGAGACTAGCCGCATGGACTCCACCGCTCAGCGACTCCCGATCGACGGCACCTACAACTTCCGCGACGTCGGCGGCTATCCGGCCGGGGGCGGTACCACGCGCGTAGGCAAGCTGTACCGTGCCGACGCGCTCGGCCGGCTGGGGGAGTCCGGCCGGGAGGCCGTGCGGAAGCTCGGCGTCAAGATCGTGATCGACCTGCGCGACGACTTCGAGGTCGAGGCGCTGCCCGACGACCTGGACGGGCTCGACGTCGAGGTGTTGCACCTGCCGGTGTTCGAAGGCTCGGGCGCCTCGGCGTCGACCGTCGGAGCGACGATCGTGCACCTGTACGACAAGATCGTGTTCCAGCACACCGACGTGATCGTCACCGCGCTGCGCGAGATCGCCGACACCGGCGACGCTCCGGTGGTCGTGCACTGCACGGCGGGCAAGGACCGCACGGGCATCGTGGTGGCGCTCGCCCTGCTCGCTGTCGGCGTCGACCGGGAGACGGTCGTCGCCGACTATGCCCTCACCGAGGCCAACCTCGAGGGGCCGTGGCTGGAGGGGATGCTCGAGCTCGTCCGCGGCTACGGCGTCGAGGTGACGCCCGACCTTCGGGTGATCCTCGGCGGCAGCCCGCGCGAAGCGCTGGAGACCACCATCGACCGTATCGAGGAGCGCGCGGGCAGCGTGCGCGACTACCTGCTCCAGGCGGGACTGGATGAGGTGGAGCTCGCGAAGCTCCGTTCCGTGCTCGTCGAGCCCGCCTGAGGCGCCCGGATTCCCATCGGACCCATAACCCGCTCCCAGCGCGGTGAGGGGGGACGGGTGCTTTCATGTGAACATGAGCAACACCCAGCCCACTGAGCCGCTTCCGCCGCGGCAGGACTCCCCGACGCCTCCGCCTCCTGCGGGGACGGGACCGGCCGGATCGCCCGGGCCGGCCGGTGTGCCGCCGGAGCCCTTCTACAAGCGGCACGGCCTCGCCTTCGCGATCTCGACCCTGGTGCTCTCCGTCGTCATCCTGCTCGGGCTGTTCACCGCCGGGGCCTTCGCGGTCGCCAACGTGGTCACGCACATGGGGGAGCGGGCGATCTCGCGCGTGCTCCCGCAGGGGCAGCAGCCGGGGGTCCCCGGGATGCCGGGCATGCCGGGTCGACCGGGTGACGGGAACGGCAACGGCGGCAACGGCGACGAGGACGGGAACGGCCAGATGGGCCACGTCATGGTCCGCGGGACGATCGCCTCGATCTCCGGCGACACCTGGACCGTCGACCGCCAGAGCGGCGCCTCGGTGAAGGTGAAGCTGGATTCGTCGACCGTGTTCGGCGTGCCGGGCCAGTCGGCCTCGAAGTCGGATTTCGCCACGGGCGACGAGGTCGTCGTGATCGGCACGCGCTCCGACGGCACTGTGACCGCGACCCGCGTGCTGAAACTGACCGGCTTCCCGACCCGGCCGCCGTCGACCCCGGGCCCGGCGACGCCGGGGTCCTGAACCGCAGGGCAGGGCGGGCGGTCAGCTCGCCGCGAACCGGGCGTGCACCTGCACGGCGATCGTCAGCTGCTCCGGCTTGAGCGCGAGCGTCGCCCCGCCGCCGTCGGCCGACACGGCGCGCGCGAACAGCGGCTGCGGCGGCTGGCCGGGCGCCGACCCGTCGCCGAGCATCCCGGGGTCGCTGAGCGCCAGCGGCTTGACCGTGCCGAGCCCGAGGCTCGTCGCGTACACGGTCGCCTTGGCCACGGCGTTCTCGACCGCCCGGCGCTGCGCCTCCTGCGTCAACGACTGGCGGCGCGCCTCCGTCAGCGACCAGGTGACCCCGTCGACCGTGACGCCGTCGAGGAGGGAGACGACACCCACCCAGTCGGAGAGCGCGGCCAGGTCGCTGAACAATGCGTCGATGCCGACCTCCGCGTGGTGCATCACCTCGAGCCGCTGCCCGTCCGGACCCCACGGCCGCTCACCCCAGACGCGCAACCGGTCGGACGACCACTGCGTGACCGGACCCGCCTGCGGGTTGTGCAGCTCGCGCAACTCTGCGGTGAGGGCGACCTGGCGTTGTGTCGTGAGCGCGAGCACGTCCTCCCGCGCTGCACCTTCGTAGGACACCCGGAGCCGGAGCGCGCCCCGCTCCGCCGGGTGCCGCAGTTCGTATTCGCCTTGAACGGTGATGATCGTGTCGGCCATCCACCGATGCTGGCATAATCACAGGGCCCTCGGTGTTGTATGATGAGAAGCTCGCCGGATGACGGCGGGCACAGCATCTGGACAACTCAACAGCGCGCGACAGCGACCCGGCCTCACGGCCGTTCACGGGGATGATCGGTTTCGACATTGTCTGCGTGACTGTGAGAAGCGGGTCGAGGATGCATGGTTATCTCGTTAACGATCCATGCGAAAAAATAAGTGCCAATAACAAGAGCACTGTCTCGGCCAAGGCCGACTTCGCCCTCGCGGCGTAAGTCCACCTCCGCCATTTGAGAGACCGTCAGACCGGGAACTGTTCCCTACCCGGATCCTGGCGTCAGCTAGGGGACTTGCTTCTGCGTTGAGCATCAGGGCGCAGAGGGACTTCCACTGATACTGGGCCCGTCGGAGCAGGTGCCAGCGACAAGCTCCGGGGCCGAGAAAGCGACTTCACTGGCTACGCCCGTAGAAGGCACATGACCACAGCAGTGGACGGGGGTTCGATTCCCCCCATCTCCACCATGGTCGCTGTCGCGCGTTGTTCGAGTCCGGATCCCGTCTAGCCACAACGGTGCCGCCGGAAGTACCTTCTGGCCACGCGAAGCGATGGACGCTTGGCGGAAGGAAGGGAGCCGTCATGACTTTCTGGGATTTCCTCGTCTGGGCGTTCTGGTTCTACATCGTGATCGTGTGCATCACGATCTTCATCCGCATCCTCATCGACATCTTCCGCGACCTCGAGCTGAACGGGTGGGCGAAGGCGCTCTGGGTGCTGTTCATCGTCGTGGTGCCCTTCCTCGCTGCGCTCATCTACTTGATCGCCCGCGGCAGGAAGATGGCCCAGCGGAGTATGGCGGGTGCGGTGGAGGCGCAGCAGGCCAACGACCAGTACATCCGGTCGGTCGCGGGGTCCGGCTCGGCGGCCGGCGAGATCGAATCCGCGAAACGGCTGCTCGACACGGGCGCAATCACCCCCGCCGAGTTCGACACCCTGAAGGCGAAGGCACTGGCAGGGTGACGGTTCGCCGAGGACGTCCGGGCCCTTCGCGGCGACTACAGGTGTTGAAGGACGTGCTCCGTCGCCCTCGTCCGGCGCACCGCGAAGCGCCGCCCCGCCGTCACGGAATGTCCCGATTCATCCATGACGACGAGGCCGGTCGAGCTGTCGGCGGATTCCGCGAGGAGTTCTATCCAATCGCGGTCGATCGCCGGCAGACGTGAGCCCTCGAACTTGAAGTAGAGGGGGATGGACGGGTCGAGCCAGATCGCGCTGCGACCGTCACCCGTGTCGGGGCTGTCGCGCCAGGACAGCACGAACCCCTCCTGTCGGCGCAGCTTGTTCACGATCACGATCTCGAGATGCGACAGCAGGCGGTCGTCGAACTCCACTGCCACTCCCGCATACGTCAACGAACCCACGGTCACCTCCCACCACCCGGGTTGCGTTCCTCACCTTCCTCCGTTCTGCGCAGGATGTATACGGAAAGCGCAGAACTTGCACTGATGAAACGGCCCCGGCAGGGGTGTCAGACGTGGTGTCGGCGCTCCAGGGCGGCGCCCTCGACGTCCACGTTCGGCAGGACGCGGTCGAGCCAGCGCGGGATCCACCAGGCAGAGCTTCCCAGCAGGTGCATGAGCGCGGGCATGAGCAGCATCCGCACCGCGAACGCATCGACGAGCACGCCGAACGCGAGGCCGAAACCGAACGAGCGGATCATGGTGGAATCGCTGAACACGAACCCGCCGAAGACCGACACCATGATGAGTGCCGCAGCGACGACCACCGTGCGGCCGGCGCGGAAGCCGCGGGCGACAGCGAGCCGGGCCGGGGCGCCGTGAACGTACGCCTCCCGCATTCCGGAGGCCAGGAACAGCTGGTAGTCCATGGCCAGGCCGAACAGGATCCCCACCAGGATCACAGGCAGGAAGCTGAGCACCGGCCCGGTGTGGATGCCGAGCGCATCGGCGCCCCATCCCCACTGGAAAAGGGCCGTGACGGCGCCGTAGGTGGCGAACAGCGACAGGATGAAGCCTCCCGTCGCGATGAGCGGTACGAGCAGCGACCGGAACACCAGGATCATGATGATCAGCGACAGCCCGACCACCACGAGCAGGTAGAGAGGGAGCACGGCGGCGAGGTTGGCGGAGATGTCCTGGTTGATCGCCGTCTGACCGGAGACGCCGAGTCGGATGCCGCCGTCGAGCGGGCCGAGGTCGCGCAGGTCGTTCACCAGCTTCTCGGTGGAGACGGCGTTCGGGCCCTCCTTCGGGACGACCTGGAACGCGAGCAGCTCGCGGTCCTTCGACACCGCGATCGGCGCGACCGCGGCGACATCGTGCTGGTCGGCGAGGGTCTTCGCCACCCGCAGCTGCGTTGCGGCGACGTCCGCTTCGGCGACGCCTCCCGAGACGGTCGCGGTGACGAGCAGGGGGCCGGTCGACCCGGCGCCGAACGCGTCGGCGGTCTCGGTGAACGCGTCGTAGGTGGTCGAACCGACGGGCTCGGACGATCCGTCGGGTAGGCCGACCCGCATCGACAGCGCGGGGATGGCGACGATGAGCAGCGCCACGGCGGTGACGACCACAGTGAGAGCGGCCCGCCAGGTGCGCATCGGACGGACGTTCGGGTCGGAGTGCTGCTCCGTGCCGATCCGCGAGCGGGCTCGGCGACTCAGCAGCCGCGTCCCGAGCAGGCCCAGGAGTGCCGGCGTGAGGGTCACCGCGATGACGACCGCGAGGATGACGGCCACCGCCCCGACCGTCCCCATCAGCCCCAGGAACGGCACGCCGGTGACGTTGAGCGCGAGCAGCGCCACGACGACGGTTGTTCCGGCGAAGACGACGGCGTTGCCCGAGGTGCCGTTGGCGAGACCGATGGACTCGCGCACCTCGGCGCCCTCCAGCAGCTGGCGGCGGTGCCGGTTCACGATGAAGAGGGAGTAGTCGATGCCGACCGCGAGCCCGAGCATGATCGCGAGCACCGGAGTGACGGAGGCCATGTCGACAACGCCGGAGAAGGCGAGCGACCCGAGGGCGGCCACCGCGACGCCGAACAGTGCGGTCACCAGCGGCAGTGCGGCCGCGATGATCGAGCCGAGTACGACGACGAGCACGATCGCGGCGAACACGACGCCGACCGCCTCGCCGACGCCCACGATCTGCGGGACGCCCTGTGCGATGTCCGTGGAGAACGAGACCCGGACGCCGTCGATGGGCTTCGACTCGAAGTGGTGGATGGCGGCCTGCTTCGCGTCCTCCGACAGCTCCAGCCGGGGTTTGGTGAAGGCGATGTTCACGAGGGCGGTCGAGCCGTCCTTCGAGACGACGCGGATGCCGTCGGAGAGCGAAAGCAGTTCCGCCCCCTGCTCGAGCTGCTTCCGCTTCCCGGCGAGCTGCTCACGGCCCTGGTCGATGGTCTGCTGCTGAGCGTCGAGCGCCGTGGTGGGAGCACCCGCGGTCTGCAGCTGCGCCTTCGCGGCGTCCAGCTGTTGCTGGCCGGCGTCGAGCTGCGCGGCTGCGGCATCCAGTTGGGTGCGGCCGTCTGCGACCTGCTGCCGGGCCTGCGCCCGCTGCGCTTCGGTCGCGAAAGGGTCGACCACCTTGGAGACGTCGGGGAGGCTCCCCGCGTCCTTCACGAGCGCCCTGATCGCGGCCCGCTGGTCCGCGTCGAGCGCGGAGCCGTCCTTCGTCTGGAAGACGACGGTGCTCGCCGCGCCGGCATAGTCCGGGAGCTTCTCGGTGAGCTCGTCGACGACCTTCCCGGAGGCCGTGTTCGGCACGTCGAAGCTGGTCGCGAGCCCCTTGAAGCCGATCAGGAACCCGCCGACGGCGATGCCGAGCACGAGCAGCCACGCGACGATCACCTGCCAGCCGCGGCGTGCGGAGAACTTCCCGATCCGGTACAGCAGCTCGGCCATGACGTCCCTTCGTGTGGCTGGGTCGATTCATAATACGCAACGGTCCGTCTCGTAAAGTGACGATAGGCTGAGAGCATGGCAGCACGAAGGGGCGCTCCGCGCAGCGAGGCCGCGCGCGTCGCGATCCTCGACGCCACGGCCGCGCTCTTCGCCGAGCGCGGCTACGACCACCTGAGCATCGAGGGCATCGCCGCCCGCGCGGGCGTCGGCAAGCAGACCGTCTACCGCTGGTGGTCGGGCAAGAGCGCCCTGATCGCCGACTGCCTGCTCGAGGGGATGCTCCTGCCGGGCACCCTCGATTTCCCGGACACCGGCGACCTGCGCGCCGACCTGACGTCGTGGCTGCGGACGGCGGAGGGCATCATCGAGAGCCCGACCGGCCAGGGTCTGTTCCGGTCCCTGGTCGCCGCTGCGACGGAGAACGAGGACGTCGGCCGCCGGCTGCGCGAGAGCCTCGCGGATCCCCGGCTCTTCGCGGCCCGGCTGCGCCAGGCGCGCGATTCGGGCGAACTGCGCGCCGACCTCCCGATCGAGGATGTGAGCGAAACCATCATCGGGGCCCTCGTCTTCCGCCTCCTCGCCCGCACGCCGGCGGACCCGGGCTACGCCGAGCGCCTCGTCGACCTCGTCCTCGGGCCGCCGCGCACGTGATCCATGGGTCGCAACACGCCGCTATCCGCGCGGCATAGCGGCGTGTTGCGACCCATGGATCAGGAGCGCGAGAGCGCCCAGTCGAGGGTGACGCCCAGGGCGGTGAGCACGGAGACGTGTCCCTCGCGTGGCCGGATCCACAGCTCGGCGTCGGGCAGCCGTTCCAGCATCGCGGCGGCGTGGGGCGCGGGGACCACTCGGTCGGCGCCGCCCTGGACGAGGAGCACGGGCGTGCGCACCGCGCGCAGTTCGACGCCCCACGGCGCGACGTAGCCCAGGTCGTCGTCGGCCTCGCCCACCGGGCCCTCCGCAGCTCCGGCTCCGGCGTCGGCGCCGAGGGCGCCCCAGGCCCCGTTCAGCGTCTCATAGTCGCGGGAGGTGAACGATTCGGGGTCGAACTCGGCCGTCTCGGCGTAGGCGAGGCGCGCGTCGCGTCCAGCCAGAGCTGCCCGCAGGGCACCGGGCGACGCCATGCCGGAGAACCAGTCGGGGGAGTGGTCGAAGGGGGCGAGCCCGGCGAGAGTGACGGCCGCCGTCGCCCGGTCGCCGGCGAGTGAGGCCAGCGCGAGGGCATGCGGTCCGCCTCCGGACGCGCCTGCGGTGACGAAACGCTCGACGCCCAGCGCGTCGGCGATCGCGAGCACGTCCGCCGCCGCGTCGGCGATGCTGCGACCGGGGAGGGCGTCGGAGCCGGGATAGCCGGGCCGGGCCGCCGAGACGACGCGCAAACCTCGGGCCGCGGCCTCCGCCGCGACGGGCGCGATCACGGCGCCGGTCTGGGGTGTTCCGTGGTGCCAGATGAGCACCGGGGCTGCCGGGTCGCCGCCGGTGTCGAAGTACCGGACGGCGCGGCCGTCGGCGGTGACGAAGGATCGGGGATCGCTCATGGCCGCCACGCCTCCAGCTCCTCGAGCAGCTGCGCCTTGCGCTGCTCCGACGCGAACGACGCCTCGATGGAGGTGCGGGCGAACCGGCGCGCCTGCTCCGCCGTGACGCCCAGCGCATCCCGGACCGCCGCGAAGTTGCGGCCGACGTAGCCGCCGAAGTACGCCGGGTCATCCGAGTTGACGGTCACTCGGACGCCCGCCGCGTCCAGCCGCAGCAGCGGATGGTCACGCAGGTCTGGCGTCGCCTGCAACCGCACGTTCGACAGCGGGCACACGGTGAGCGGGATGCCCTCGGCGGCCAGCCGCGCGACCAGCCCGTCGTCCTCGATCGAGCGGATGCCGTGGTCGACGCGCTCCACCTTCAGCAGGTCGAGCGCCTCCCACACGTACGCGGGCGGCCCCTCCTCGCCGGCGTGCGCCACGACGTGCAGCCCCGCCGCGCGGGCCCGGGCGTAGACGCCCTCGAACAGCGACGGCGGGTAGCCGACCTCGGCGGAGTCGAGCCCGACCCCGATGATCCGGTCCGTGCGGGAGAGACCCGCGGTGAGCGCCTCCTCGGCGGACTCCACCGGCTGGTCGCGCAGGAAGCACAGGATGAGGCCGCCCGACATCCCGAGGTCGCGCTCGGCCTCATCGAGGGCGTCGCCGATCCCGTCGACGACGTCGTCGAACGCGACGCCGCGGGTCGTGTGCGCTTGCGGGTCGAAGAACAGCTCCGCGTGACGCACCCCCTGTGCGTGCGCGCGGCGGAGGTAGCGGCGGGTCAGCTCGGCGAAGTCGTCGCGGGTGCGCAGCACCGCCATGGTCGCGTAGTAGAGGTCGAGGAACGACTGCAGGTCGTCGAAGTCGTACTGCGCCGCCAGCTCCGCGACATCCGCGTACGGCAGTTCGACCCCGTTGCGGGTGGCGAGCTCGAACGCCAGCTCCGGCTCCAGCGTCCCTTCGATGTGGAGGTGCAGCTCGGCTTTCGGGAGCGCGGACAGGGCGTCATCGGTGAGGGCGTCGGTCATACCGACGATCCTCCCACCGGCGGAGGCGTCTGCGCCGCACGGCGGACGCGCGGGTGTCGGCGGGAAGCTAGCGTCGAGCCATGCCCTCTGCCCGCACGCGCCGATTCGCCCTGGCTGTCGCGGCCGCCCTGATCGTCCCGGCCGGACTCGTGGTGGCGCGCGGGATGGGCGGCCCGGCCGCCCCCTTCGTCGGCGACGCCCTCTATGCCGCCCTGGTCTTCGTCCTCGTGGCAGTGGTCGCCGTGCGGGCAGGGCCTGCTACGGTCGCCGCTGCCGCGACGGCGCTCTGCGCCGCGGTCGAGCTCTTCCAGCTGACCGGTATCCCGGCCGCCCTCGCGCAGAGCGTGCCTGCTGCGGCACTCGTGCTCGGGACGACGTTCCAGTGGATGGACCTGCTCGCCTACCTGCTCGGGGCCGCCGCGGCCGCCCTGGTGGACGCGGTCATCCGACGCGCAGCAGGATCTTCCCGCGGTGCGCCGAGCTCTCCATCCTCCGGTGAGCGGCCACCGCATCCTCCAGCGGGAACACCGAGTCGATGACCGGGCGGACACGACCATCGGCGAGCAGCGGCCAGACGGCGGCGCGCAGCCCGGCGATGACGGCCGTGCGCTCGGCGAGGGGGCGGGCGCGCAGCGTGGTGCCGTGGATGCTCGCGCGCTTGCGCATGAGCAGGCCCATGTCCACGGACGCGGGCTCCCGCTCACGCACGGCGATCGACAGGATGCGGCCGCCGACGGCGAGCGCCTCCAGATCGCGGGCGATGTACGATCCGCCGACGATGTCGAGCACCACATCGACGCCGCGGCCGTCAGTGAACGCGCGGGCGGCGTCCACGAAGTCCTGCGTGCGGTAGTCGACCGCGGCGTGTGCCCCGAGTTCGCGGCAGAACGCCGCCTTGTCGGCGCTGCCGGCGGTCGCGATGACCTCGGCGCCGAACGCCCGGCCGAGCTGGATGGCCATGCTGCCGATCCCGCTCGATCCGCCGTGCACCAGCAGCGTCTCGCCCGCGACGAGCCGGCCGATGCGGAACACGTTCGACCAGACCGTCGCCGCCACCTCGGGGAGCCCGGCCGCCTCGACCAGGTCCACCGAGTCCGGCACCGGCAGCGCGAGCCCCGCGTCGACCGTGACCAGCTCGGCGTAGCCGCCCCCGGGGAGCAGCGCGCACACCCGATCTCCGACGCTCCAGTCGTCGACACCCGGTCCGATGGCGTCCACCGTGCCGGAGACCTCGAGCCCCGGCCAGTCGGGCGCGCCCGCGGGGGCCGGGTAGAAGCCGCGGCGCTGACTCAGGTCGGCCCCGTTCAGCCCGGCCGCAGCGACGCGGATGCGCAGCTCGTGTTCGCCGGGAACGGGATCGGGCCGCTCGGCGACCGACAGCACCTCCGGCCCTCCCGGCTGCGTCACGACGACGGCGCGCATCATCCGCCCGTCCCGGGGGCCGGCTGGCGGTCGCACTCCCTCAGCAGCCGGTCATACCCTCCGCGCTGAGCGTTCGAGCGCACCTCGGCTGTCACGGCAGTATTCGGAATGACCGCCATAGCCAGGTTCGGGCCGTTCTCCTGCAACGGTTCCCCCGTAGCGCTGCACGCAGCGATCACCGTCCAGGCGCCGTCGTGGCCGTCATCCGTGTATGTGGGCGACTCATGGGCTACCGTCACGGACACATCGTACGTCAGGAACGTGGTCGAAGCCGGGGCACGCTGCTTCGCCACATCGAGGGTCAGGTCGACCAGCGACGACGGGGCCACCGTCGTCGTACATCCCGCCAGTGCGAACCCGATGGTTGCCGTCAGAGCAATCGCGAAGGCCCTCCTAGGCGAGCCCACACGAGATCGCATTCGCGTAGGGGTTGAACGCGTAGAGCCAGCCGCTGCTGCCCTTGTATTGCGACGAGTATCCCGTCCAGTAGTAGCTCTGAAGCTGGTACTGGTAGCGGGAGCCCACGGGATACGCCGCGAAGTTCTGTCCGCGAGTCATACGAGGGGATGTGCATGAGACCGAGATCGTCTGCGACGAGGAAGAGCTGATCCCCAACGTGCCGGCGACTCCCGCCCGGGTGGCGTTGAAAGAAAGGTCGATCGTGCGCGTCGCCGTCTTCCCCGCCGAGATCGTGCACGTCGTACCGCTCGTGACCACGTTGCACAGGGCGAGACGGTTGCTTCGGTTGACGTGGTTGGAGGTGGATGTCTTGTTGACGAGTTTGGTGTAGTAGTACGGCGAGCTGTAGTTCGCCGCAAAAGCGGGCGACACGAACACGATCCCGGCAACGGCTGTGAGCGCCGCTGCGCAGCCGGCAGCGATATACGAAAACCTCTTCATTGATGCATCTCCGTTCGGAACAGTGAAGTCACGGAGCGTGCTCATTCCGAGACCGCCCCTTGCTCTTACTGACGGTCCACTGGCGGAGATGTGACGCGATGAGCGTCCCTTCGAAGAAGGCGTGGGGAAAGCGCCTAGCGCTGCGTCGGCTGCGCGCGCTCGGGCCGGCGGCCGAGCACGTCGCGGATCCGGACCTTGCTGGTGTACTCGATCGAGCCGTAGCGGAACAGCCGCACGGCGATGCGCAGCACGACGTACGACAGCGCGAACAGCTCCGCGATGATCACGATGGCCTGCCACAGCGGCAGCGAGCCGAAGGCGTTCAGGATCAGAGCCATGATCGGTGCGGTATAGGGGAAGTAAGCGAGGACCTGCACGATCGGCGACTGCGGAGAGCTGAGCGCGTAAGAACTGGCGTAGAGGGGCACGACGACCGCGAAGATGACGACGGACATGAGGGGAGCTGCGTCTTTGGCCGTGGGCATGATCGCGCCAAGGGCCACGAGGGAACCGATGAACAGAGCGAACCCGCCGACCAGAATGAGAGCTCCGACGATCATCTTCTGCGGGTCGAATACCAGGCCGGTAAGGTCCAGCGCCGGGACATCGAGTTGGCCCCGGAAGAACACGAACCCGATCACGAGGGGGACTGCGTACACTGCGAGCTGGATCAAGCCGACACCGAAGAGGGAGACGACCTTGCCCAGCAGGAGGTTGGTCGGGTTGATGGTCGTCAGGATCATCTCGGTGACGCGGTTCTCCTTCTCCTCAAGTGTGGAGTTCAGCATCTGGTTGCCGAGAAACACGATCACGACGAAGAACGCCGCGAGGAAGATCAGTGCCGGCAGGATCGCTTCGAACCCGGGCGCGACCTTTCCGTCCTTGAACGTCGTGGTCGAGGAGTTCACGTGACCCTGGAGGATGGCGACGCCGGTCGGATCGCTCATGGAGTGTTCGACGCTGGTCGACAGCACGGATTCGGCGACGGCCGAGTACTTGCCGTTCTGGAAGACGCCGGCGTCCTCGCCATAGACCTTGATCGGCTCCTTGGCCGGGTCGGCGGGGTAGATGAAGTAGGCGGGCGTTCCTCCGATCTGAACCTCCTCCACGCCCTCCGCTTCCGAGCGGATCTCGGTGCCGCCGGCCTGCTTCGCGATAGTCGGGTCGACCAGACCGGAGTGGTCCGTATAGAGGAACTCGAACCGTGAGTTCTTCTGCGCGTCCGCTGTGGTCTGCGACGACACGCTGCCGCCGATGATGAGTGCGCCGAGGGCGATCACGAAGAGCGGTACGAACAGCGTGATAGCCCAGAAGCTTCGCTTGGTGACGGTGCGGCGGAACTCGAACGCGATGACGGTGCGCAGGTTGTGGCGGGCCATGGCTCAGTCCTCCTCTCCGGCGTCGGCGCCGTAGACCTCGACGAAGATGTCGTCGAGCGACTTGCGGGTGGGTGCGAAGCGCGAGACGCGGACGCCCGCGTCCACGAGCCCCTGCAGGATGGCCGCGGGGTCGGCGCCGTCCGCCACCTCCAGCTGGGCGTGGCCGTCGTCGTCCGAGAGCAGCCGGTAGGTGGGGGACTCGGGGATGGCGCCCGCGTGGTCCACGTGCACGATCGTGCCGCCGAACTGATCCTGGACCTCCTCGACGGTGCCGTAGGCGCGCGACGTGCCGTCCTTCAGCAGGATGACGCGGTCGCAGAGGCGCTCCACCTCCTCCATCTGGTGGGTCACCATCATCACCGTGGAGCCGGCGCGCTTCTGGTCGTCGATGATGTCCATGAGGAGGCGCCGGTTGACCGGGTCGAAGCCCTTCGTCGGCTCGTCGAGGATCAGCAGCTCCGGGTCGTTCATGATGGTCACGCCCAGCTGCACCTTCTGCTGCTGGCCGCCGGAGAGCTTGTCGAGCCGCACCTTCTCCTTGTCGCCGATGCCGACGCGTTCCAGGTACGCGCGCGACCAGCGGCGCGCCTGCTCGGCGCCGAGCCCCTTCAGCCGGCCGAAGTAGACCATCACGTCGATGACGGACTCCTTCTTGTACAGCCCGCGCTCCTCCGGGAGGTAGCCGAGCCGTTCCCCGGCCTCCGGGCTGAACGGCCGGCCGTCGATGTGCAGTACCCCTGCGGTCGGCTGGTAGATGCCGAGGAGGGCGCGGATCGTCGTCGTCTTGCCCGAGCCGTTGCTGCCGAGGAACCCGAAGGTCTCGCCGCGCCGGATGTCGAAGGACAGCTCGCGGATCACGATGGTGCGGCCGAAGTCCATGCGGAAGTTCGCGATGTGGACCAGCGGCTCCGTCGTCGTCGTTGGTGTCGGTGCGCTCACCCGGCCAGCCTAGGGGGTCCGTGCAGGGCCGCGTCGGCTAACGGCCAGCGGGGCCGCCGGAGAGCGCGTCGAGCAGAGCGGGGTGGAGCAGGCCGTTCGACGCCAGCGAGGAGCCGTTGCCCGGCCCCGGCGTCCCGTCGACCGACGTGAAGGTGCCGCCCGCCTCCTCCACGATCGGGATGAGGGCCGCCAGATCGTAGGTCTTCACGTCGAACTCGGCGACGGCGTCCAGGACCCCCTCCGCCAGCAGCATGTACGACCACATGTCGCCGTACGCCCGGTCGCGCCAGATGCGCCGGGTGAGCTCGATCAGCCGGTCGAGGTAGCCCGCCTGGTCCCACTGGGCGATGCTCTGGAAGCTGAGCGAGGCGTGCTCCAGGTCGGAGACGCCGGAGACGCGCAGCGGCCGCGGCTGGGCGCCCGGCGCATCCGTCGTCCACGCCCCGCCGCCCGACGTCGCCCACCAACGCCTGCCGAGCGCGGGGGAGCTGACCACGCCGACGCGCGGCGTGCCGTCGATCGCGAGCGCGATGAGCGTGCCCCACACCGGGACGCCGCGCAGGTAGTTCGCGGTGCCGTCGATCGGGTCGACGATCCACTGCCGGGCGCTGTCGCCCTCCGTGCCGTACTCCTCGCCCAGGATGCCGTCGCCCGGGCGCTCGGCCGCGATGGCGTCGCGCAGGGCACGCTCCACGGCCAGGTCGGCCTCGGTGACGGGGGAGCGGTCGGGCTTGGTCTCCACGTGCAGGTCGCGGTCGCGGAACCGGCGGAGCGAGATCGCGTCGGCCGTGTCGGCCAGCCGCAGGGCCAGCGCGAGGTCGCCGTCGAGCGGGCAGGGGTCGGCGGTGTTCGTCACAGCACCGAGCCTATCGGGGTACGGGGTTGGCAGCCCGAGTCGCTGAGCGTACCTGTGGAGGTATGCGACGGATCGTGTATGCGGGGACGGCGTTCTACACCGGGGACGCCCTGGCGGAGGCGGTCATGGAGTACGCCAGGGCCCTGGCCAGGCACGGCATCGCCGACACGGTGTTCGTCCCAGGACGGACGATGCAGGGCGAACGCGACCGCATCGAAATCCTGCTCGGGCCGGCCAGTCAGATCGTCAGCGAGCCCGCCGACCTCGACGGGGCCGAGATCCTGGACCCCGCACTGGTGCGGAGGTTGACGGACAAGACCGCGGAGCTCGCGCCGCTGAAGCCCGCCGCGGAGCCGTCGGATACGTCGGCCGGCGCGCCCGAGTCGTTCGACGACCTCGGCTGATCGGCGATCGCTCTCGTCGCTCCGTCAGGCGCGCGGCGGGGTCATCGCGGGTATCGAGCCGGTCATCGGTCCCAGTCGGCCGGGGCGCTCGTCGAGCTCGCCGTCCTCGCCGGTGACGACGAGTCCCTGCGGCCCGCCCGCCGACTCGGCCAGCTGGTCCACCCAGTCCTTGTTGATCGAGGGCACCCGCGACCCCTCGAACTTGAAGTAGATCGGGATGCTCGGGTCGAGCCAGATGGCGCTTCGCCCGTCGCCGACATCGGTGGAGTCCCGCCACGACATCGCGAACGACTCCCGCCGCCGCAGCTTGTTGACGATGACGATCTGCAGGTGGGCGAGCAGACGGTCCTCGAAGTGGATGACGATCGTGTCGTAGGTCAGGGATCCCATGCGCAACCTCCTCGGTTCGGCGCCGGTCACCCCAGTCTTCGCCCGACCCTCGCGGAAAGATAGCCCCGCCGGGCGGATTGCCAATACAGTCCAGGTAGCCCGTCCGGGCGTCGAGCGGAGGCAGTATGCGATTCATCCGGCGGCCCGTCAGCCGAGGCCGCACCGGCGGCGTGACCGCGCGCGGCCACGCGCCGGAACCGCTGGTCCGGCGCAGCCCGCTCCTGTTCGGCTACCTCGTGTCGCTGGGCGCGATCGGGGCCGTCGCCACCGGCTTCATGCTCTACGGCCTGCGGTCGATCATCTTCTCGGTGTTCCTCGCTATGTTCGCGACCGTCGGCCTCGACCCGCTGATCCGCTGGTTCCAGCGCCGGGGGATGAAGCGGGTGTGGGCGATCGTCACCGTCATCCTGCTCATCGTGGCGCTGCTGGTGGCCATCATCTGGGTGGTGGTGCCGCTGATCGTCCAGCAGATCTCGTTCCTGGCAACCCAGGTGCCGAAGGAGATCAACGCCCTGCGCGCGGAAGGCTGGTTCGACGCTGCCAACGAGACCACCAACGGCGTCCTCGGTCAGGTCTTCACCTGGATCTCGGACCAGGTGAAGGACCCGAACACCTGGGCCACCATCGGCAACGGCCTGGTCGGGTTCGGCCTGTCCGTGCTGAACGCCGTCACGACGGGCTTCTTCATCGCCATCCTCACCATCTACTTCATCGCCTCCTACGACAGCACGAAGCAGGCCGCCTACCGTCTCGTCAGCCGCTCCCACCGCGCCCGCTTCGAGAGCTACGCGGAGCGCATCCTGGAGAACTTCGGCAAGTACCTGAGCGGGATGGTCATCCTCGCGTTCTGCAACTCGGTCTACAGCCTCATCCTGCTGCTGGCGACCGGAGTGCCGGGCGCCTTCCTGATCGCGCTCGCCGCCTTCTTCATCACGCTCATCCCGCTGATCGGAACGGTGCTGACGACCGCGGTCATGACCGTGCTGGCGTTCATCCACTCGCCGGTGAGCGGCGTGGTCGTGCTCGTGCTGATGCTGATCTACATGCAGGTGGAGGCGTACATCCTGACGCCGCGCGTGATGGGGAAGGCCGTGCAGGTGCCGGGATCGGTCGTGCTGATCTCCGCGCTGGCCGGGTCGACACTGTTCGGACTGCCCGGCGCGCTCGTCGCCATCCCGATCTCGGCGGGGATCATCCTGATCATCAAGGAGATCGTGATGCCGAGGAAGGAGCTCCGCTGACCCGAGCGATCCTCGATTGGCGGGAAGCCCGAAACGGATGCTAATGTTGAGCCTCGGTTCGGGTCACCGAACCGGATGCGCCTCTAGCTCAATCGGCAGAGCAATTGACTCTTAATCAATGGGTTCAGGGTTCAAGTCCCTGGGGGCGCACCACGGGAAGGCCCCCGCAGCTGTCTCAAGCTGCGGGGGCCTTTCGCTTGACGGTCCCTCAGGCCGCGCCGTCCGTGACTGCGACGACGGCGGCGAGGACGGCGCAGTAGAGCTCGGCGGTCCACCTGTCGTACTCCCGTGCCAGTGCGGGGTCGGAGAGCGCGACGTCGTTCCACGACCCCATCCCGCCGAACACCCAGGCCTTGACCGCGCCGGCCAGCAGACGTCGTGATGCCAGTGGTAGCGAGGCCGGCGCGAGGTCCGGGTTGTACGGGATGGCCGGATCGGAGGAGTCGAGGATGCGCAGCGCCTCGGCGAACCACGGGGTCCACTCGTCCAGGCCCGCGCGGTGGGCGTAGTCGCCAATCCCCGCAAGAGCCCGCCTCAGGTCTTCCTCTGCCGAGCCATCCACAGCATGCGCGGGCCAGGGCGCCGCCACTGGGGCGCCCGCCAGCTCAACCACCCAGATGCGCCGGTCCGGTCTGTCACGGTCCTGGACCGCCCACTGTGACCGCCACAGACGCGGAAGCGGGCCGTCGCTCGCGAGTGCCCACCTGCCACCGCCCGCGAACGACACGGCGACGTGGTCCGGAAGGCCGGAGACCGACGAGCCGGCGATGACGAGCGACAACCGTCGGGTTCCCGAGTCGCGCAGGAACTCGAGCCACGGCGCAACCCCGTCGGCCTCCCACGTCTTCCGGCCGAAGATGCGGCGCTGAGGGCACGTTGCGTGCAGTCGAGCGACGTATTGAAAGGCGGAGTTGGACGTGTCGAGCGATGGCGCGGGGCCGGTCCCGGACGCGAGCCATTCGTTTCCGTGCAGGCACTGCGCGATCAGGGCAGCGAGTTCACCATTCATACGGAGGATTCTGCCGTAGGGCCTAGGACCGCGTGCCGCCATCGGGCTCGCGATCGCCGGGCCGCTGGCGACAGTGGTCGAGGGTGCCCGATGTGGAAGCGCAGGCGGCACGGGCGGTTCGAAATCAGAATCCTTCCCCTCTTCGCGCAGCGGAACCTAGACGTTTCCCCCTCGGGGCCGCCGAGATGAGCGCTGGCAGCAGGTTCACCCTGGATGCGCGTCTGTAGCGCGACCGTCGGCTCACCCACGGCCGCCGACGTTCTCCACCGCGTCGTCGGCGTGGCGGAGCGCGATCTCGGCGCGCCGGGCTCCGCGGCGCACACGCGTCACGAGGAGGAGCGAGCGTGCGGCGACGGCGAGGATCACGACGGTGACCAGGGCGATGAGCACCCAGGAGACGGCCTGCCAACCCGGGAACGCGGCGACCGACGCCCACTGGATGCCGTACCCGCCGGCCGCCGCGAGCGGGAAGGTGAACGACCAGAAGCCGAGGGTGAACTCCAGGCGGCGGTAGCGGGGGAGCAGGGCCAGCTGCTGCAGCGCCATGAGCACCAGGAGGCCGAGGAGCGCCATCGAGACGAGGTCGGCGTGTTCGCCGTTGATCGTGAACCAGGCGGTGCCGGCCACGGCCGGCGGGGCCAGGAGGATCGCGCAGGTCGGGGTGAGGGCGTCTGGTAGGGGCGCGAAGAACGCCAGGCGTGCCAGGAGCACGGTCGAGATGACGATCCAGAAGAAGACACCGACGGCGAACGCGCCGATGGCCACCCCGGGCAGTCCGATCTTGAACGACGTGGTCGCCGCGATCAGCCCCGCCGCGACCGTCGGCAGCAGGTACCCGCCGTGGAAGGCCTCCGGCGGGAGGCTGCCGCTGTGCCAGAAGCCGAGCAGCCAGCCGGCGAAGACAGCCGCGACGACGATCGACGCGACGACCAGGACGATGCCGGCGATCGGCACGAAGCGGTACAGGTCGGCGCCGAGGAGCATGCCCACCACGGGGACGAGGGCGGCGATGGGTCCCTGCGCCGGGTGGCGCAGTTGCTGCCCCAGGGTCTCGGTGCTGCGGGCTCCTCGCCGCAGGTGGGCGACGATGAGCCAGATCCACGCGACGGCCACGACGCCCCAGAGCGCCTGGCCCACCGGTTCGGGGACGCCCAGGAGGCGGCCGGCCGTCGTCCAGATGGTGGCGAGCCCGGCGAGGCCGAAGGCGATCGCGAGAGTGTTGAGCGGGATGCGCTGCGCCGTGCTCATCGGAGCGTCTCTTCGAGCGGGGCGGGCTGCGCGGCTGAGGTCAGGGCGGCGTCGACCCTGGATCGTGCAAGGTCGGGATGCCCGACGATCACGGCGGTGTTCATGCTTTCTTCCTTTCGGCGACCAACCGACCATAGCGACGCGGCTCTAACCTGTCAAGCCTGTTATAGTGGTTAGGTGAGCGAGCTGGAGAAGACCCTTCTGGATGTGCTGAACAGTGCCCCGGTCGTCGACGGGCGCGTCGTCGAGACTCTCCACGACAGGGACACCGCGCGGCTTCGCGATGAGCTCCACGCCGTCATCCGCGGGGAGAAGGAGCCGGCGATCCTGTCGCGTCATCTCGCGCGCGTACGTCGTCGTCCGGTGGTCACCGCATCCGGGATCGAATGGGTGCTGGAGGCGCCGGAACCTGTGCGCGCCCGAGCGGAACTGGTGCTCGAATGGGCGCGCATCGCCGAAGAGCTGCCCGGTCGGCTCCGTCCGTGCGCAAACCCGGAGTGCAACAAGTTCCTGATCGACCACAGCAAGCCGAACACGGCGCGCTGGTGCTCGATGGCCGACTGCGGCAACCGCATGAAGGCGCGGCGGCACTACGCACGCCGGACCGCCTGAAAGCCGAGCGGTCCTGTTCATGCCGGCCGGGCGGCCTCGCTCGCCGATTGACGCCGCACCGGGGCACGGATCACGAGGATGCCGGCGACCACGACGTCCGGTGAACGGTGAACTCGCGCGGGCGCGGTCAGCGGTCCCGCGCGATCACCGAGAAGTCCTCCTCGCCGTGGCCGGCGTCGACGGCGCGCTGCAGTTCCGCGGCCACGAGGGCGGCCGCGGGCAGCGGGGTGTCGGCCGTCGCGAGCATGAGGCGCAGGTCCTTGGCGAGCAGAGCGGCGGAGAACTGGGTGTCCCCGAAGTCGCCGGAGGCCACCACCGGCCCCTTCATGGCGGCGATCGGCGCGATCGTGGTCAAGGGCAGCACAGAGAGCACCTCCTCGGTCGACAGGCCGCCCGCGGTGCCGAGCCGCAGGGTCTCGCTCAACGCCTCCATCGAGATGGCGAGCGCCAGGTTCGCGACGAGCTTCGCCGACGCGGCCTTCTCCGGGGCGTCGAAGGTACGGATCTTGTCCGGGTCGGCCCACAGGCTCACCACGGACCGTGCCTCACGCGCCGCATCGTGCTCCCCGCCGATGAGCACGGCCAGGCCACCGGCGCGGGCGGGCGCGAGCGACCCGACGACCGGCGAGTGGACGTAGCGCACACCCGCCCGGTCGGCCCACGCGGCGAAGTCGGTCGCGTCGGCCGGGGCGACGGTGGTGACGTCGATCCACAACGCGCCGGCGGGGATCGGCAGCCCTGCCTCGATCACGGTCTCGCGCACGGCGTCCGGACCGAACAGCACGGTCACGACGACCTCGGCGCCCGCCACGGCGTCTGCGGCCGACGACGCGATGCGGGCACCGCGCCGCCCGATGGCCTCCGCCGGCTCCGGGGAGCGGTTCCAGGCGGTCACGCGATGGCCGGCGTCGATCAGGTGCGGCACGAGTTCGCGGCCCATGCGGCCGAGTCCGAGGAAGGCGATGTCCATGACCCCACTCTGCGCCCGAGCGGGCATCGGGGGAAGGGGTGCGGCTCACCCGGTCAGCGCCGCACGACGCCCCAGCAGGAAGGCCCGCTCGGCTTCGCCGGTGCACAGGGCGGCAGCGGTCTCGTACTCATCGGCGGCCTCCGCGGGGCGACCGGCGCGGGCGAGCAGCCCGGCCCGGACGCCGTGCAGCAGATAGAAGGCGGCCAACGGCGCCCGCAGCGGCTCCACCGCCTCCAGCGCGACGACCGGGCCCTCGACCTCCGCCACCGCCACCGCGCGGTTGAGGGCGACGACCGGCGTCGGGGCGACGCGCAGCAGCTGGTCGTACAGCACGACGATCTGCCGCCAGTCGGTCGCCTCGGCGGAGGCCGCGTCGTCGTGAACCGCCTGGATGGCCGCCTGCAGCTGGTACGGCCCCGGGCGTCCGCGCCGCAGGCACTCCCTGACCAGGTCGTGGCCCTCGGAGATCAGCTGCGGGTCCCACTGGGATCTGTCCTGCTCCGGGAGCGGCACCATCGCGCCCGAGACGTCGACGCGGGCCGGGCGCCGCGCATCCACGAGCAGCAGCAGTGCCAGCAGGCCTAGCACCTCCTCCTCGTCCGGCAGCAGCGACCGCAGCACGCGGGCCAGCCGCACCGCCTCGTCGCACAGCTCCTCGCGCACCAGCCTGTCGCCCGCGCTCGCCGCGTAGCCCTCGCTGAAGATCAGGTACAGCACCGAGAGCACCGACCGGAGACGCTGCGGAAGGTCGGCGGAGGACGGGATGCGGTACGGGATGCGCGCGTCCCGGATCTTGGCCTTCGCCCGGGACAGGCGCTGCGCCATCGTCGGCTCCGGCACGAGGAACGCGCGGGCGATCTCGGCCGTGCTGAGGCCGCCCAGCAGCCGGAGGGTGAGGGCGACACGCGCCTCCGGAGACAGGGCGGGATGGCAGCAGGTGAAGACGAGCCGAAGGCGGTCGTCGGGGATGTCGTCCGGCTCCGGCGGCCCGCCGTGCGGGGCGGTGAGGCACTGGAGCAGCACCGCCTCCGCCTCCTTCGCGTGGCCGACCCCTTCTCGGCGCAGTCGGTCGATCGCGCGCCGCCGGGCGGTCGTGATGATCCACCCGGCGGGCGCGGGCGGGATGCCCTCGCGCGGCCAGCGTTCGACGGCGACCGAGAACGCCTCCTGCACCGCGTCCTCGGCGCGGTCGAGGTCGCCGAGGACGCGGTACAGCACCGAGACGGCGCGGCCGTACTCGTCGTGGAAGATCCGCGCGACGCGGGCGTCGTCCTCCATCGGGTTCAGCCGCGGAAGGGCCGCACCTCGATCGGGAGGGTGGTCGCCAGCGCGAGCCGGCGGCCCCACTCGAGCGCCGCATCCAGGTCGGGCACGTCGACGATCGAGAAGCCGCCGAGGTGCTCCTTGCCCTCGGCGAACGGCCCGTCTGTGACGAGCACCTCGCCGTCGGAAGGGCGCAGCACGGTCGCGGAGGACGGAGGAAGCAGCCCGTTCGAGAACACCCACACGCCGGCGGTGCGCATGTCGGAGTCCACGGCGGTGACGTCGCGGTCGATGCGCGCCATCACGTCGGGCGCCGGCATGGGGCCGTCGGGCTCGATGACGCTGAGGAGGTACTGGGTCATGGTGACGATCCTTCCCGAGCGCCCGGGTCGAGGGAAGGGCGCTCTCACCGTCTACACGAACGGGCCTCCGCTATTTCGACACGTCCCGCTCCAGCGACGCCACGCCGATCTTGGAGTCGGCCATCCCGTAGAAGACCCAGTCGCGTCCGTCGACCGTCTCGATCGCGGTCGGGAAGACCACGTTCGGGACGATGCCGCTGCGTTCGTCCTCCGTCTCCGCCGACAGCAGCGGCTCGGCGGTGCGGTCGATCACGCGCCACGGCTCGTCCGCATCGAGGATCATCGCGCCGGCGGCGTAGTTGACGTTCTTCTGCTGGTCGACGCCGGGCTCCAGCCGTCCCGTGACGCCGTGGTGGAGCAGCAGCCAGCCTTCTGGCACGCGCCGCGGGGCAGGCCCCGCGCCGATCTTCAGCTCCTCGAACGGGAACTCCGGGCCGGCCAGGAACCGGTTCTGCCGCCAGCGGGCGAGCTCCGAGAGGTCGCGCTCGACCGCCTCGACCGGGATGAACGCGATCCAGATGCTCGGGCGCGTCTCGCCCGCGGGCGGGTGCTCCCCCTCACCGGGCCGGATGCCGCCCAGATCCCACACCGGCCGGTGCAGCACGGCGAAGCTGGGCGTCCCGTCGGGCGCCGTCACCGGCTCGGGGAAGAACACGGTGTCCTTGTTGTGGAACAGGGCCAGGTCGATGCCGAGCTCGTCGTCGTAGGCGAACGATACCGGGCCGAGCCTGCGCCAGGCGCGCAGGTCGTCGGACACCGCGACGGCGGTGTGCGGGCCGAGCGGGCCGTAGGCGACGTACGTCATCACGTGCAGGCCGAGCGCCGGGATGAAGGTCACACGCGGGTCCTCGACGCCGGCGTTGTCGCGTCCCCGCTCGAACGGCCGCTCGGGCTCGAGAACGACCCCCTGCCGCTCCACGGCGACCGGCACGCCGTCCTCGACGACGACCCGCGCGAGGCCGACCCGGGAGACGTTGCCCTCGGCGACCAGCCTCGGCAGCAGGTAGAGCTCGCCGTCCGGGCCGCGGCCGGACGCCGGGTTCAGCACGCCTTCTGCCTCCAGCGGGTCGCCGGCGACCGGGGTCATCACGACGCCGGCTCTGGCGAGCCGGTACGGGAACGGGCTCATGCGTCCACCTCCTGGTAGAAGTACAGTTCGCGGGTGCCGGCGGGGGCGTCCCAGCCCTGGGCGAACGACCAGCGCCCCCCGATCTTCTGGAGGCCGCCCCAGGAGAGCGACCCGCCCCGGTTCAGCTCCAGTTGGGTGAACGGCTCGTCGAGGCGGTACAGCGCCTGGGCCGCGGCGAAGTCGCCGTCGGCGTCCGCATAGAAGAAATCGAGGACGAGGTGGTCGTCCGTGACCGCGGCGCAGGCGACCTCGAACAGCGACCCGCCCAGCGGGCCGAGGTCGAGGTACGGCTGCACCTCGAAGCGCCAGTCGAGCCCGTCGCGGGAGCGCCCGATGGTCGGCCGGCCGCCGCAGCCCTCGGAGAGGAACATGAGGTAGTCGTCGCCGACCCGCACCGCGCGGCCGTGCTCGTCGCGCGGGAGCACTGCGCCCTTCGCCCAGTACTCGGACACCTCGTAGGGCACGACGAGGCCGCGCTTGTCCCAGTGCTCGAGGTCGTCGGAGACGGCGTGCAGGATGTCGACGGCGACCGAGCCGTCCTCCCGCCGCCAGATGCCGTTGTAGAACAGCACATAGCCGTCGTCGAGCGCGTAGACCTTCGGGTCCTCGCAGCCGAGCGTCTCGTTCGCGAAGGTCGGGTAGAGGATCGGGTTCGCGGGGGAGTCGTGCCACGCGCCGTCGCGGCGGACGGCGTGCCCGATGCGGCTGGCCGTCGACTCCTTCCGCGGGGAGGCGCGGTAGAAGAGGTGGAGCTCGTCGCCGCGCTCGATCAGGGTGGGGTTGAAGATCGAGTCGCTGGTCCAGCCGATCCCGGTCGGGTCGTCCCACTGGCCCTCGAGCCGGAAGGTGAGCGCGTCGTTCCTGGCGAACGGGCCGATCGCCCACTCGGGGCGCTCCGGGTAGAACGCCGAGAACTGGTCGGTCGAGATCCGGTCCGTCAGGGCGTTCGTGTGGCCGAGGGCCTCGCGGTACGACGCGAGCAGCGCGTCCCTGTCGGCGGGACGTGAGGTGAGGAGGTCGTCCATGGTTCCTTATCTCGGACTCAGCCCTTGACGGACGAGCCCAGGTCGGAGGAGGTGAAGTAGCGCTGGAACACGATGAACAGCACCACGACGGGCGCCGCCAGCACGACCGCGCCGGCGAGGATGGCGCCGTACGGGTTGGTGCTGGAGCCGGCGACCGTCGAGATGTAGTTCGCCAGCGAGACGGCGAGCGGCTGCAGGCTCGCGTCCTTGGTGATCAGGAACGGCCAGAGGAACTCGTTCCACGGGCCGATGAAGGTCAGCAGCAGCGCGGTCACGAGTGCCGGACGCACCAGGGGCAGGGCGATGCGCCATAGCAGCCGGAACTCGCCGGCGCCGTCCACCCGTGCCGCGTCGAACAGCTCGCGCGGCAGCTGCAGGAAGTACTGCCGGAAGATGAGCACCGCTGCCGAGTTGATCACGAACGGCAGGATCATCCCGAGATAGTTGTCGGCGAGCCCGTAGTTGCGCGCGATGAGCACGTAGAGCGGGATCATCAGCAGCTGGAACGGGATGGTCTGCACCAGCAGCGCGAGCGCGAACGTCACACCGCGTCCACGCCACTGCAGTATCGCCAGCGCGTAGCCGGCGAGCACGCCGAACACGACCGTCCCGAGCAGCACGCCTCCGGTGAAGATCCCCGAGTTGACCAGGCCCTGGAGCAGGTTGATGCGGGAGTTGATCTCTCCGTAGTTCTGCAACGTCAGGTTGGCGGGGTTGGGGAAGGCTCCCGCGACCGTGGTGTCCGGCTCGGTCTGCAGCGACCCGATCACCATGTAGTAGAAGGGGAACAGGAAGGCGATGGCGCCGACGGTCAGCACGATGCCCTGCGCGATGGCCTGGCCGCGGGACAGCTTCCGCGGCGAGGACAGGTCGCGCCGGCGTCGTGCGGGGCGCGGGGCCGGTTTCACGCCGGTGCCCGGCGCGGTCGGTGTCGTCTGCGATGTGTCGGTCATCAGTCCCTCCCTCCCACGAAGCGGTTCTGCAGCCAGCCGATGATGAGCACGCCGATCACGAGCACGATGCCGATCGCCGCGGCGTAGCCGGGATGCCCCTGCTGGATGCCCTGCTGGTAGATGAGGAGCACCGGGCTGGCCGAGTGGCCGTCAGGACCGCCGCCTCCGGTCAGGAGGTACGGCTCCGTGAAGAGGTTGGCGCCGGTGATCGTCGACAGCAGCAGCACGAGCACGGTCGCGGGCCGGACGCCCGGCACGGTGACCGAGAAGAACTGGCGCACCTTGCCGGCGCCGTCGGTCGCGGCCGACTCGTAGAGCTCGGTCGGGACGTTCTGCAGCGCCGCCAAGTAGAGCAGGATGTAGAACCCGAGACCCTTCCACGTCACGTAGATGGCGATGGTCGGCATCGCGAGCACCGGGCTGGACAGCCAGCTCGGGTTGGGCGCGAGCGGACCGAGGATGTGGTTCACCAGCCCGTTCTGGCCGAACAGGAACAGCCACACGCCGATGATCGCGACGCTCGCGGTCACGTACGGGACGTAGTAGCTGGCCCGCAGGAACGTGCGGAACCGCACGATGCTGTTGAGGCCGGAGGCCAGCAGCAGCGACAGCACGACGGTCAGCGGCACGTTGATGATGAGGAAGATGCCGACGTTGACGAACGACTGCAGCACCGCCGGGTCCGTGAACGCCTGGATGTAGTTGTCCAGGCCCACGAACGGCCGGTCGACGGTCGCGCCGGGCGCCGCGAAGAAGTAGTCGAAGAACGACATGTACACGGCGAAGCACAGCGGGAACGCGAAGATCGCGATCACGTAGACGAGGTACGGCGCCGAGAACAGCCAACCGAGCGGGTTGCGGCCGAGGATGCGCTGGACGAGCGGCGCGCGGTGGCGCCGGCCGTTCCCGGCGGCGGGCGAGGTGCCCGCCGCCGGGGGAGCGGAGGTGGTGGTCATGGTCACTTCTGGGACTGGAGCTTGTCGATCTTGTCTGCGGCGGCCTTGAACGCGTCCTCGACGGACCCGCTGCCGTTCACGACCGCCTTGGTGTAGGCGTCACGGAGCGCCTGCATCTGCGCGATCGTGTTGGTTCCGGTGGGGTCGTCGACCGTGTGGGCGCTCTGGGCTCCGAACTCCTTGTACGCGGGGTGCGCGTCGAAGTAGTCCTTGTAGGTGGTGGCCACGTCGGTGCGGATCGGCATCTGGCCGGTCACGTCGAGCAGCTTGCCGTCCTGCTCCTTGCTGGTCGCGAACTTGATCACGTCCCACGCCGTGCCCTGGTTCTTGCACGAGGTGTACATGCCGATGTTCTTAGCGTCGGGGAAGGTGTAGGTCTCGTCCGCCGACTTCCCGTCCTTTGTAGGGACGGGGACGGAGCCCCACTGCACCTTGTCGCCGTAGTAGGCGATGGCCCACGGGCCGACGATCGCCATGGCCGACTTGCCGTCGGCGAACGCGTCGCCCTGGTACTGCTCCTTGCCGGCGAGGCCGTCGCTGTAGATCTGCTTCCAGAAGTTCGCGACGTCGAGCGAGTCCTGGCCGGTGATGGTGGCCTTGCCGTCCTCGATGAACGTCTTGCCGCCGGTCTGCGCGGCCAGCAGCGGCAGGTAGTCGAAGTTCACCTGGAAGAACTCGCTGGTGGGCGCCGGGTAGATGGCGTACGGCGCAGCTCCCGAGCTCTTGATCTTCTGCGCGGCGGCCAGGAAGTCGGCGTAGGTCGACAGCTTCGGGTTCGCCGGGTCGAGGCCGGCCTTCTGGAAGATGGCCTTGTTGTAGAAGATCATCACCGGGTTCTGCTTCCACGGCATCTGGTAGTAGTCGCCGTCGGCAGACTTGTACTGCTTCGCGGAGTCGCCGCTGCGTGCCTCGATGTACTTCGCGCCGTCGGAGAACTTGGACAGGTCGACGAGGCCGCCCTGCTTCTGCCACTGGCCGGTGGCCGCCGGGAGGTTGTTGAACACCAGGCACGGCGTGGTCCCGGCGGTGATGGCGGCGCCGATGACCTCCTCCGTGCTCTTGCCGGCGGGAACCTCCTGCGCCTTGATCTGCTCCTTCGGGTGCGCGGAGTTCCAGGCCGAGACCATGGCCTTGCCCCACTGCACCTCCTGCTCGTTGTTCGAGTACCAGATGGTGATGGGGCCGTGCGCCTTCATGGCGTCGCCGGAACCGCCGCCGCTGGAGCCGCAGGCGGCGAGGGTGCCGGCCACGAGGCCGGCGGTGAGGAGGGAGGCGGCGAGTCTGCCACGTCGCAGTCTGTCGTGTCGCATGGTGTTGCCTTTCATGGGGGTGGGGTGGGGTAAGGGTCAGCGGCCGGATGGCGGCGCGGTGGACGCCCGCACGAGCAGTCGTGCGGGCGGCAGCGCGACGTCGCCGGCTTCGCCGTCCTCCACCAGCCGCAGCAGTGCGGTGGCGGCGGCGAGGCCGAACCCGGCCGGGTCGTTGTCGAGGGTGGTGAGGGAGGGGTAGACGAACGTGCCCATGTGGGAGCCGTCCAGCCCGGTGATGGAGAGGTCGGCGGGGAGGTCGAGCCCTCTCTCGTGCGCGACGCCCATGCCCGCGATCGCCATCGGGTCGTTCCCGTAGACGATCGCGGTCGGGCGGTCCTCCCGGTCGAGCAGGGCCTTCGTGGCCTCCGCGCCCTGCTCGGGGGAGAAGTCGGTGGGCACGACGAGCGGAGCGATCCCCGCCGCCCGTGCCGCTGTCTCGAAGCGCTCGCGACGGCGGCGGCCGTGCAGCATCCGCTCGTCGCCGGAGACGTGGGCGATGCGCCGGTGGCCGAGCCCGACGAGGTGCTCGACCAGCGCGTCGATGCCGGCGTCGTAGTCGCGCGTGACGGCGGGGAAGGGGCTGCCGCCGAGCGGCTCGCCGAGCGAGACGGCGAACGAGCCGAGCCGTTCGATCAGCGGGATGCGCTCGTCGTCGGCGAGGAGGTCGGTCAGCAGGAACCCGTCGACGCGTTTGTCGGCGACCAGCCGCTCGTAGGAGCGCTCCTCCGCCGCGCGATCCGGCACGACGGTGAGCACGAGGACGTTCCCGCGCTCCGCGAGTACGGTCTCGACACCGGCGATGAACGACGCGAAGAACGGGTCGACCTCGATCGTGCGCGGTGCGCGGCGGAGCACGAGCCCGAGCGCGTAGGCCCGGCGGAGGCTGAGCCCGCGGGCGCCCGGGTGCGGCGTCCAGCCGAGCTCGCGCGCGACCTGGAGGATGCGCTCCCTGGTCTCCTCCTTGACCCCCGGCCGCTCGTTGAGGGTCAGCGAGACCAGCGACTTGCTGACGCCCGCCGCGCGGGCGACGTCGTTGATCGTGACGCTGGCCGGGCTCATCGGGCGGTCACCGTGGTGAAGCCGCCGGGCAGCACGAGCACGGTCGAGCGGGCGCCAGCGGTCTTCGCGCGGCCGACCTGGCGGCCGGAGGCGTCGTAGCTGGTCACGGTCACCGGTGCGGCGGCGTCGAGCTTCTGCGGCACCGGGACGGCCGTCGCGTTCACGTAGACGTCGAGCGTCGTGCTTCCGGCGAGGGCGAGGTGGGAGACGACCGGCTGCACGAGCACGGCGTCCAGCCGGGCGGTCCCGGTGACGCGGGCCGTGACCGAGCCGGCGGTCGCGGGGACAGGGACGGGCAGCGTCTGCGGGAGCAGGAAGACCGGGCTCGGGGCGATCCCCTGCTCGCCGGCACGCACGTTGTCGGTGCGGCCGAGCGGCAGCGTGAGGCGGCCGGCCGTCGCGGTCCAGGTGGTCGTGCCCGACCCGCCGGGGCCGAGGTCGGCGATCGGCAGGATGCGCGCAGTCGGATGGTTCGCCGGGAGCGCGAGGGTCACGGTCGAGCCGGAGCCGGCCTGCAGGTACGAGCCGCCCGACCAGTTCGCCGAGCCGGTCCAGGCGGACGGCGGCGTCACGGTGCTGACGGGGCCGGTGGTCGTGCCGCTCTCGGCCTCGACCACGGTCAGCCCGACGGTCGCGGTAGTGCGGGTGAGGGCGGTGGCGGCGCGGGCGATGGCGGGATGCGCATCCAGCGCCAGCATGCTGAGCTCGGTGTGGATGACGGACTCGGCCCCGCAGTTGCGGTTCACCGTGCCGTCGCCCGCGATGCCGTCGACGCACACCCCGGTCGCCGGGTCGTAGGCGGCGACGCCCGCGCGGTTCGCGCCGAAGTACCAGGCCGCCTGCGCGCCGGCGAGGGCGGCGAGGCCCGAGGCGCCGGTCGCGTCGGACGCGGAGACGAGCCCCTCGAGCCGGGAGTCGACGCCGTAGGCGATCTGCGTGCGGTCCGCGGGGGTGGGCGTCCAGCCGTTGTCCGGGCCGCCCGATGCGAGCAGCTGGGCGGTGAACGACGCCAGGTCCTTCGTCGCGGACTGCTGCAGGCTCCCGTCGTGCAGGGTGGTCGCCGCGGCCGTGAGCGCTGCTGGCTGCATGCCCGCCCAGGCGTGCCAGAAGGTGGGGGAGTTCGCCTCGGGGAGCAGCGCCCCGAACGGCCACTGGCCCGTGCCGCCGCTCTGCAGCTTCGCGATGCCCTCGGCGTAGCGGGCGAGCGCCGTGCGCGCCACCGAGTCCGACGGCTGCGCCGCCACGTAGGCGCTGAGGCCGAGGACGGCCTCGGCCGTGGCCCCTGCGCTGCCGACGATGAGCCACCCGGGCACGGTCTCGCCGTTGGCGACGTCGGTCTGCGGGTAGCGGGCGAGGGACTGCCGCTGCAGCGCTCCGAGGGCGAGCTGCAGCCGGGCGGAGAGGAACGAGGCGAAGGCCGGGTCGGCGTCGCGGAATCCGGCGTAGCCCTCGCCGAGCGCCCAGACTGTGCGGGCGAGCCAGAACGACTCGGCGGAGTCGGACGGGTCGGGTAGCTCCTTGGGGATGGCGGAGGGGTTGAGCGTGCCGTCGTGCTGCTGCCAGAGCACCACGTTCCCGGCGTTCGGTCCGTCGGCGGTCTGCAGGTAGGTGAGGGAGCGGAGCAGCTCGTAGGCGCTGCTGCGGCTGGCGGCGGTGCCGTTCTGCTTCCAGTCGCGCAGGTAGACGACGGCGGCACGGGAGATGTCGTCGGCGTCGTACGCGCCCTGGGCGTACCAGCCGCGGGCGGCGTCGGTGACGGGGCCGCCGCCGACCCGGCGGAAGCTGCCGTCGGCCTGCCGGTCGGCGTAGACCCACGGTGCCCGGGCGACCGGCTCCTCCGCCGCGCGGTAGGTGGTGTGGCCGGCGATGCCTGCGAGCAGCGGCACGTCGTCGAGCAGGAAGTCGAGGTGCGCGAGGTTGGTGAGCTTCGCGGGCGCGGGCGCGCTCGAGGCGGGCGCGGAGGCCCCCGGCTGCGGTGCCGCGAGAGCCGGAGCGCCCACCGCGGTGATCGCCAGTGCAGCGCCGAGGGCCAGGCCGAGGGCGGCCTTCTTCGTCGTGAGTCGTCGGTAGCGCATCGTCGCGTCCCCTGTCATCTAAACCGGTTTAAGGGACGGTAGACGCGGTCTGCCCGATTGTCAACGCCGGTCTTGTGGAGCCTTCGCCGTCAGACCAGACTGGCCGCACGCGATCCCGCCATCGCCGGGTGAGAGGAGCTCCCGTGGAGTACAAAGACGTTCCCACCAAAGCCGACGTGGAGCGCATCGCCGCCTTCCGTCAGCCCGGATGCGTGAGCATCTACCTGCCGACGGGCACGACGCCGCCGGAAGCGGACCGGGCCAGGATCGAGCTGAAGAACCACCTCGCCTCCGCCGTCCGGGCGCTGGAGGCGTCGCAGGTTCCGCGGGCGCGCATCCAGGCCGTGCAGGCGGAGGGGGAGCGGATCCTCGACGACCGCGACTTCTGGCGCTACCAGTCCAGGTCGCTCGCGGTCTTCCTCGACGGGGAGCTGGCCGAGACCTTCCGGCTGCCGAACCGGCTCGGGACGTCGTGCGAGGTCGCCGACCGGTTCTACGTGAAGCCGCTGCTGCGGGCGCTGACCTTCCCGCAGACCGCGCTGATCCTGGCGCTCGCCGGCAACTCGGTGCGGCTGCTGCACCTGACGCCCGACCGGCCGCCGGAGCGGATCGACGTGCCGGGCATGCCGAAGGACGTCGCCTCGGCCGTCGGGCTGACCTCGGTGAGCGGACGGTCGCCGGACGGCCGCATCCAGGGCTCGGAGGGGCAGAAGGTGCGGATGCTGGAGTACGTGCAGGCGATCGAGCGCGCGCTGCACCCGCTGCTGGCGAACTCCACAGAGCCGCTCATCCTCGCCGCGGCGGAGCCCCTCATCGGCATCTTCCGCGGGGCGGGGGAGCACCCGCGGCTCGTGCCGGAGGTGATCGCGGGCAACCCGGAGGACAAGACCGACGAGGAGCTCGCGACGGCCGCGCGCGGCGTGCTCGACCGGCTCTACGCGGGCAAGGTCGCCGACCTGCGCGAGACTTACGAGAGCAGGATCGCGGCAGGCACCGCCCTCGTCGACCTGAGCGACATCGCGCGCGCCGCGACGTTCGGTGCCGTGGAGTCGCTCATCATCGACATCGACCGTCGGGTGCCGGGGACGGTCGACGAGACGACGGGCGCGATCGACCTCGCTCCGGAGGACGAGCCGGGCGACTACGGCGTCGTCGATGAGATCCTGCGCCGGGCGCTGGGATCCAAGGCCAAGGTGTACGCCCTGCGCGCCGAGGACGTGCCGGGCGGAGGTCCCGCCGCCGCGGCCGTCCGCTACCCGATCTGACGATCCGTGGGGCGCAACACGCCGTTCCGTGCGCGCGATGACGGCGTGTTGCGACCCACGGATCAGCGGCGGGGCCGCAGCGCCAGCACCAGGAACTCCTGGACGGCGGCCAGCCAGTCGTAGACGGCCCGCTGCATCGCCGACTCCTCGTCGTGGATGTCGCCCTCGTCGCCGTCCTGCCGGATCCCGAGCCGCGCCGCCAGCACCAGGCGCACGTCCGTTATCGTCCGCAGCCACGCGGTCGCCTGCGCGTCGTCCAGCATCACCTCGACGCGGGAGCCGGGGACGGTGGCGGTGAGCGTCTCCACCACCGTGAGCGCCGCAGCCTCCTTGCGGTCGGCCAGCCCTGGCGCGGTGAACCGGCGGAACTCGGCCGACGCCTCCGGGTCGTCCGGGTAGGCGTCCGGCAGCAGCCGGCCGAGCGCGGGGTCGGCGATGGCGTTCTCGGGGGATGCGGCCGCGCGGGCGAGCTCGACGGCCTCCTCAGCGAGCGACAGCAGCAGCTGCGCCTCGCCCGGCTCGAACCGCGCCGACACTCGGCCGTCCCTGCGCCGACGGAACGGGATCACGCGTCCGCCTTCGTCAGGGTCGCCCACAGCCCGTAGTCGTGCATCGCCTCCACGTGCCTTTCCATCTCCTCGCGCGTGCCCGTCGCCACGACCGCCCGGCCCTCGGTGTGCACCAGCATCATCAGCCGTTCCGCCTCCTTCCGGGGGAAGCCGAAATACGTCTGGAAGACGTAGGTGACGTAGCTCATCAGGTTCACCGGGTCGTTCCACACGATCGTCACCCAGGGCGAACCGAGCTGCAGCAGCTCGTCCGTCCCGGTCTCCTCGAGCGTGCCGGCGGCCGTCGAGGTGCCGGTCACAGCGGGACGCCGCCGATCGCGTCCGCGGCGCGCACCAGCGCCAGGTGGGTGAGCGCCTGCGGGGTGTTGCCCGCATGCGACCGGCCGTCGACGTCGTATTCCTCGGAGAGCATGCCCACGTCGTTGGCGAGCCCGAGCAGCCGGTCCATCAGGCGGGTGGCGTCCTCGTGCCGTCCGGAGGCGGCGTACTGCTCGGCCAGCCAGAACGAGCAGGCGAGGAAGGGATGCTCGCCGGGCGGCAGCCCGTCCACGCCGCTCTCCGTGCGGTAGCGCAGCAGCAGTCCGTCTCGGAGCAGGTCCTCCTCGAGCGCCCGGACCGTGCCGAGCATCCGCGGGTCGTCGGCCGACACGTAGCCGACCTGCGCCAGCTGCAGCAGCGACGCGTCCACCTCGGTGCTGCCGTAGTGCTGCACGTACGTACCGCGGTGCGCGTCCCAGCCGTTCGCCTCGATGTCGGCGCGGATCGCGTCGCGCTCGCGCTTCCAGCGCTCCGCCGGGCCGTCGAGGCCGTACTCCTCGACGGCGCGCACGGCGCAGTCGAAGGCGGCCCACACCAGGGCGCGGGAGTGCGTGAACTGCCGCGGCTCGTCCCGGATCTCCCAGATCCCGTGGTCCGGGTCGCGCCAGTGCTGCTCCAGGTAGCCCATCAGCGCGCGCTGCAGCGCCCACGAGAAGCGGGTCTCCGCGACGCCGGCACGGCGGCCGCGGTCGAGGCCCAGCATGACCTCGCCGATCACGTCGGCCTGGAACTGGTTGGACGCGTCGTTCCCGAGCCGCACCGGGCTCGCACCCTGGTAGCCGGGGAGGCTGTCGATGATCCGCTCGGACAGGTCGCGCTCGCCCGCCAGCCCGTACATGATCTGCACGTCGCCCGGGTCGCCCGCGATGGCGCGGAGCAGCCAGTCGCGCCAGTGGTCGACGTAGTCGATGTACCCGTGCGCGAGCAGCACGCCGATGGTGAGGGAGGCGTCCCGCAGCCAGACGTAGCGGTAGTCCCAGTTGCGCTCGCCGCCGAACGCCTCCGGCAGGGACGTCGTGGCAGCGGCGACGATGCCGCCGGTCTCCAGGTGCGACAGCGCACGCAGCAGGAGCAGGGAGCGCACGACCTCGTCGCGGTACGGCCCCTGGTGGCTCGCCCGGCTCGCCCAGTCCGTCCACCACTCGCGGGTGTGCTGCAGCGCGGCCTCGACGTCCAGGTGCTTCGGCGGCTCGCGGTGCGACGGGTACCAGGTGAGCGTGAGGTCGACGGTCTGCCCGGCACGGACGGTGAAGTCGCCCTCGTGCGTGTGGTCGGCCGGGTGCAGCTCGGCGCCGCGCACCACGATGGCGTCCGGCCCGGCGACGGCGACGAGCGCGTGCGGCCGTTCCGACTTCTCCTGCCGCACCCACGGGATGGCGGTTGCGTACCCGAACCGGATGCGCAGGTCCTGGTGCATCCGCACGGTGCCGCTGACCCCGCGCACGCGGCGGATGACGTCGGCGCGGTGGTCGCCCATCGGCATGACGTCGGTGACCTCCACCTCGCCGTCGGCCGTGCTCCACCGCGTGACGAGGATCATCGTGTCCTTCTCGTACCGGCGGGTGCTCGTGGCGGACGGGTCGGCGGGGGCGACGAGCCAGCGGCCGTGATCCTCCGTGCCGAGCAGGGAGCCGAACATGGAGCGGGAGTCGTAGCGCGGAAGGCACAGCCAGTCGATGCTGCCGTCCCTGCCCACGAGCGCCCCGGTGAAGCAGTCACTGATCAGGGCGTAATCCTCGATGGGGAGCGACATATTCCCAGTATGGACGTACTGTGATCGACATGACGCAGTCCGTGGACACTCTGGTGATTCTCGGAGCATCCGGCGATCTCACGTCGAGGCTCCTCCTCCCTGCCATCGGACAGCTGCTCACCGATCAGCCGAAGCGCACCTTCACGCTGATCGGGTCGAGCAGCGACGACCTCGACGACGACGCGTGGCGCGCGATCGTCGCGAAGTCGTTCTCGACGGTGGATGCGAAGGGCCCGACGGTCGAGAAGCTCCTGAAGGAGACCCGCTACGTGAAGGCGGATGCGACCAGCGCGGACGACCTGAAGGCCCTGCTCGGCGACGCGGAGGGTGTGCCCGCACTGTACTTCGCGCTGCCGCCCGCGGTCGCGGCCAAGGCCTGCGAGGCGCTGGGGACGTTCGACCTGCCCGAGGGCCTGACGCTCGCGCTGGAGAAGCCGTTCGGCACCGACCGCGAGAGCGCCATCCGCCTCAATGCGACGCTGGCGAAGCTCGTGTCAGAGGACCGGATCCACCGGGTGGACCACTTCCTCGGCCGTTCGAGTGTGTTCAACATCCTCGGTGTGCGGTTCGCCAACAGCATCCTGGAACCCCTCTGGGACGGCCTCCACATCGAGCGCGTCGACGTGGTCTACGACGAGACGCTGGCGCTGGAGGGCCGCGCCCGCTACTACGACGGCGCCGGTGCCCTGATGGACATGATCCAGAGCCACCTGCTGCAGGTGATGGCCGTGCTCGCGATGGAGCCGCCATCCACCCTGGGCGAGGCCGACCTCCGCGACGCCAAGGAGATCGTGCTGCGGGCGACGAAGGTGTGGGGCGACGACCCGGTCGCCTCGAGCCGTCGCGCACGCTACGCGGCGGGGGAGATCGACGGGAAGAAGCTCCCCGCGTACGCGGACGAGAAGGGCGTCGACCCGTCGCGCGAGACGGAGACGCTCGCCGAGGTCACGCTGCAGATCGACACCTGGCGCTGGAAGGGCGTGCCGTTCACCCTGCGGTCGGGCAAGGCTCTCGGCGGCAGGCGGCGGGAGATGGTGATCACCTTCACGCCCGCGGAGCACATCCCGACCGGGCTGAAGGGCACGATGGAGCCGGCCAAGCTGAGGCTGCTGTTCGCGCCCGACTCGATGTCGCTGGAGATCAACATCAACGGGAGCGACGACCCGTTCGAGCTCGAGCGGGCATCCCTCACGGCCGACTTCGGCCCGGGCGCGCTGCTGGCCTACGGCGAGGTGCTGGAGGGCATCCTCGACGGCGACCCGTCGCTCTCGGTGCGCGCGGACACGGCTGTGGAGTGCTGGCGGATCGTGGAGCCGGTGCTGACGGCGTGGCGCGAGGGACGCGTGCCGCTGGAGGAGTACCCGGCGGGGTCGGAGGGGCCGGCGGACTGGAAGCCGCTCGGCTGAACGTCGGGAGCGCCGCTGCGGCCGGTCTCAGGCCGCGGTGCGGTGGGAGACCAGCGGGAACTCGCCGGTCACCGGCTTGCGCAGGTCGGTCCACTGGGTGATCGGCGCGGGCTCCCAGCCGAAGGCGGCGGGCTCGGCCTCGACCTCGGCCGCGGGCGCCGTCTCGGCCGCCGGCGCTTCGATCGCTGTGGCGGTGGCGACGGCCGGCGCCTCGGCGGCGACGTGCGAGGCGCGCTGTTCCTCCGCCGGGGCGGTGGATGCCAGGGGTGCGTCGACCACGGCGGTGGCGAGGTGCTGCGGCTCGGAGAGCGACTCGCCCGCCTCGAGGCGGCGACGTGCCTCCGCGATCGCAGCGGCGATGCCCACCGAGACGGACTGCGCGAGGATCGAGTGGAAGATGGTGTCGGTGTCGTCGTGGGCGCGGCGGACGACCGTCCACTCGCCGTTCTCGCCAATCAGCTCGGCGACCTTCGTGTGCACGAGCTCGAGGATCTGGGCATCCGTCAGCTGCGGGACCGGCGCCGCCGGAACCACGGCAACGTGCCGCCTACGACCAAACATCGCGCACCCCTTCCAGGTTCACCTGAATACCAGTGTCCTGGACGTTCCCCGCGTGTTCCTGCTGGACACGCCGGGAGAGTTGCGGAAATCCGCGGGTCAGCGGCCCTTTCGTGCGCCGATCGCGGGCTCGTCGCGCTCCGACGCCTCCTTCGACTCCTCGATCACGGCTCCGATGGCCAGGACGAGGGAGATCCCGGCGTTGATCCACATGAGCGGGATCCGCCAGTCCCGCGGGCCGTTCTTCGACGACTGGACGGTGGTCCACAGGCCGATGACCGCGCTGATGATCGCGCCGTTGAAGAGGTACTTGCGCATCCCGTTCCTTTCGGTGTCGTCCCGTAGCGTACGCTTTCCCAGTCGGGACCGGGAGGAGTGGGATGCGCACCGCGATCGTGGGCGCCGTGCTGCTCGTCCTCGGAGGGGTCGCCGTCGCGACCGGCCTGCTGCCCGTGCCCGAGGCGGTCGAGCTGTGGGATCGGGTCTGGCCCATCCTCCTCTTCGTCATCGCGATCACGGTCGTGACAGAGCTCGCCTCCGAGGCCGGCGTCTTCACCGTCCTGGCCCAGCAGACGGCCCGCTGGGGCCGCGGGCGTGCCTGGCTGCTCTGGCTGCTGGTGGTCGTGGTCGCAGCGCTCAGCACGATCTTCCTCTCGCTCGACACCACCGCCGTGCTGCTCACCCCCGTCGTGATCGTGCTGGCGCGCCACGCGGGGCTGAACCCGCTGCCGTTCGCCCTGACGACGGTGTGGATGGCGAACGCCGGCTCGCTGCTGCTCCCCGTGTCCAACCTGACGAACCTGCTGGCCCAGCACTCCATGGGCGATCCGTCGCCCGCCGCCTTCGCTGCGCTCATGTTCGCGCCGGCGATCGTGGCGATGGTGGTGCCGATGGTCGTGGTCTTCGTGATCGCCCGGCGCTCACTGCTCGTCCGGTACGAGACGGGGGAGGAGGACGGGATCGAGGACCCCGTGCTGTTCTGGGTGTCCGGTGCCGTCGTGGTGGTGCTGGTGCCGCTTCTCGTGTCGGGGCTGCCGGTGTGGCTGCCGACGACCGTCGCGGCCGTCGTGCTCGCCGTGCTGTTCCTGGTGCGCCGCCGAGGCGTCCTCCGCTTCGGGCTGCTGCCGTGGCAGCTGGTGCTGCTCGCCTCCGGCCTGTTCCTGTTCATCGAGGCGCTGCACGCGGCAGGGCTCGGCACGCTGCTGGCCGGCATCTCCGGGACGGGCGAGTCGCCGCTCGCGCTGCTCCGGCTGTCGCTCACCGGGCTGGTCGGCGCGAACGCGATCGACAACCTCCCCGCGTACCTCGCGCTGGAGCCGGTCGCTCAGAGCCCGGTGCGGCTCGCCGCGCTGCTCATCGGTGTGAACGCCGGGCCGCTGATCACGCCGTGGGCGTCGCTCGCGACGCTGCTCTGGCACCAGCGGCTGACCAGCTTCGACGTCGAGATCCGCTGGAGCCGCTACATGCTCCTCGGCCTGCTCGTCGCTCCGGTCACCGTCGTCTTGGCCACGCTCGCCCTCGCCTACCTGGGCTGACCGCGAATCCATGGGACGCGACACGCCGTAGACGGTGTCGCGTCTACGGCGTGTCACGTCCCATCGATGCGGCTACTCGGCGGGGAGCAGCTGCGCGGCGTTGATCACGCGGCGCCGCGCCACGGCGATGAGTGCGAGGGCGAAGCCGAAGGCCGCCCACAGCAGCAGCCCGCCGAGTCCGCGCCAGGCGTCCGTCGTGCCGTCGACGGCGCCCTGCATGGCGGTGATCGCCGGAGACGTGGGGAGCCATGGGAGGGCGGCGTCGAAGAAGGTCGGCGCGGTCGACACGATGCCGGAGGCGAGCGTCACCACCACGACCAGCATGGAGACGAACCGCCCGACCCCGCCGAGCAGCGCGACGAGTCCGTGGTTGACGGCCGCGAACGCCACACCCGCCGCCGCGGCCAGCCCCGCGAAGCCGAACCAGTGGCCGACGTCGAGCCCGAGCGCCGGTGTCATCACGGCCGCGACCAGCACGCCCTGCACCACGCCGAGGGCGGCCGCGGGCACGAAGCCGTCGAGCGCGATCCGTCCGGCGGCGCGCGAGGTCAGCAGGGCACGGCGCGAGAGTGCCTGCAGCACGAGGAAGGTCGCCAGCGCCCCCAGCCACAGCGCGACGGACGCGAACAGCGGGATGCTGGAGGTGCCGAACGCCTGATCGCCCGAGGTCTTCTGCGTGACCGGCTGCGCGGCGACGTTCGCGAGGCTGGTGCGCTCGCCCTTGTCGTAGGACGGCAGCTGCTTCACCGCCGTGTGCAGCCCGGTGGCGAGGGAGGCGGCGCCGGAGGCCGACTGGTCGGCGCCGGAGGCGAGCGCCGGGATGCCGTCGCTCAACTGCTGCATCCCGCTCGCCAGCTGCTGCGCGCCGTCCGCCGACTGCGACGCGCCGGAGGCGAGCGCGGACGCCCCGGAGGCCGACTGCGCGGCCCCGGACGAGAGCTGCGAGGCGGCGCCGGCGGCCTGGCCGAGGCCGGCCACGAGCTGGTCCGTCTTGCCCGCGACCGTGTCGACGCCGATCTGCGCGATCGTTGCGTTCTTGATCCCGTCCTGGAGGGTAGGGACCTGCGCCTGCACCGCCGCGCAGAGGCTGCCGAGCTCGGGGCTCACCGCGATCGCGGCCGGGGTGCACGAAGCCGTCGCTGCCTCGCCGAGCTTCGTCGTCGCCGTCGTGACGTCGCTCGCAGCCGTGCCGGCGTTGCCGCTCAGCGAGCGGAGGCCTCCGGGGAGCGCGGCGGTCTGGTCGGCAGTCTGCTGCAATCCCGACGCCAGCGACGACGCGCCACCCGACAGCTGCTGCAGCCCGTCCGACAGCTGCGACGCCCCGCTCGACAGCTGCGAGACCCCGGTCGCCAGCGACGATGCCCCGCTCGCGAGCGGCGCGGCGCCGTCGGCGAGCTGGTGCGTCCCGCTAGCGAGCTGGGTGAGACCGCTCGAGAGCTGGTCGGCGCCGGTCGCGGCCTTCCCTAGCTGTTCGCCCAGGGTGTTGAAGCCGACGTAGACGTTCTCGATGTAGGTGGAGGTGAGCTGCTTGTTGAGCACCGAGGTTGCGGTGGTCGTGACGGCCTGGCTGATCGCGGGGTCGACGAGCTTCGACTCCGCGCTGGTGCGCACGTCGATCGTCGCCTGGGTGGCGTCGGCGGGCGAGCCGGCGGTCGACGTGGCGGCCTTCGAGAAGTTCTCCGGGATGGTGACGACCGAGACGTACTCGCCGCTCGCCAGCCCCTTCGAGGCGTCCTTCTGGTCGGTCAGCACCCAGGTGAAGTTGTCCTGCTTGCCGTCGAGGAGGCCCGCGCTGAGCTGGCGCCCGAGGGGGACCGTCTGCCCGTTCACCTTCACCGGCTGGTCGAGGTTCACGACGGCGGCCTTCACCTCGCCCAGGCGCTCGGTCGGGTTCCACAACGCCCACACCAGCAGGCCGCCGACGACGATCGGGACCAGCAGGATGCCGACGATGGTCAGCCACGTGACGCGCTTGTCCGAGCGCATCCGCTCGAGCGAGAACAGCGAGCCGGGACGGCGGAGCGGGGAGGTGGGCGTGGTCATCGGGCGTCGGCCTTCTCGAGGTGGGCGCCGTGCTCGGCGCGGTCGGGTTCGGGGAGTTCGGGGAGCGCGGTCGGCGCCGGGGGAGCGGCCGCCAGGTCGACTTCGGTGGGCTCCGCGGCATCCGGCAGGAGGTCGTCGAGTCCGGCCGGGTCGACGCAGCTGACGACCAGCGCGAACGGCCGGTGCTCGACGCGGGCGCGGCTGAGCGCGGCCGTGAGCTCGGCGTGGATGCGTCGGCGCTCGACCGGGTCGGTCACGGCGTCCGCCGCGTCGAGCGCCAGAAGCTGCGGCCGGCCGGCGAGGGCGTGCCGCACGTCCTCGACGGGGGTCTCGGCGGAGCCCAGCCGCACGATCGCGGTGCGCGAGCGGACGGCCGCGCCGCGCGTCGGCAGGACGAAGCCGGCGACCTTCACCGTGCCGGCGTCGACCTTCGTGTGTCCGGTGACCGCCATGAGCAGCGCGAGCGCAGCGGTGCGGTCGTCTCCGTGCACCACCAGGACCTCGCCGTCGCGGAGACGGAACGACACGTCGCCGACGAGGCGTTGGCGGCGGGTGCTGACGCCGAGACCGTCGGCCGCCGCGACGACGCCCTCGCCGTCCTCCGGCCAGTGGGCCAGCTCCAGCTCCTTCTGCAGCCCGTCGCCCTCCACGTCGAACGAGGGCAGGATGCGGTCCAGCCAGCGCGGCATCCACCACGCCTTGTCGCCGAGCAGCTGGAGCACCGCGGGCACGAGCGTCATCCGCACGATGAACGCGTCGACGAAGACGCCGACGGCCAGCCCCAGGGCGATCGGTTTGATCGAGGTGTCGCCCTCCGGCACGAAGGCCGCGAACACCGAGATCATGATGATGGCGGCGGCGGTCACGACCTTGGCCGAGCCGACGAACCCGCTCTGGATGGCGCGCCGGGCGTCGCCGCCGTGCACGTAGTCCTCGCGGATGCGGCTGACGAGGAACACCTCGTAGTCCATGGCGAGGCCGAACAGCACGCCCATCAGGATGATCGGCATGAACGAGATGATCGGCCCGGTCTTGTCGACGTGCAGGGCGTCGGCCAGCCAGCCCCACTCGAACACGACCGTCACGGCGCCGAATGCCGCCCCCACCGACAGCAGGTAGCCGAGCGCGGCCTTGATCGGCACCGCGATGGAGCGGAAGACCATAGTGAGCAGGATGAGCGACAGCCCGACGACGAGGATCCCGAACGGCAGCAGCGCGCCGCCCAGCCGCGAGGAGACGTCGATCTGGGCCGCCGTGTTGCCGGTGACCTTGAGGTCGACCCCGTACTCGTCGAGGAAGTGCTGCTGCTTCGAACGGATCTCGGAGACCAGGTCGGCCGTCCTCTGGTCGTCGGGGCCGGTGGTCGGGACCACCTGCACGATGCCCGTGTCCGCCGTCTGGTTCGGCGTCGCGAGCGGCACGGAGGCGACGCCGGGCAGCTGCGCGATCTCGTCGCCGATCTTCGTCATCAGGCCGACCGGGTCCGTGCTGGAGATGATCGACCCGGTGACGATGAGCGGGCCGTTGTACCCGGGGCCGAAGTGCTCCGAGACGAGGTCGTAGGCGACCCGGGCGGGCGCGCCCTGCGGCTGCGACCCCGCATCCGGCAGGGCGAGGCGCAGCTGCAGCGCCGGAAGGGCCGCGATGCCGAGCGCCACGATCACGGCGACCACGGTGACGATGGGGAAGCGGATGACGGTGCGCACCCAGCCGCGGAAGAACCCGGGCGGGATGTCGGCCTTCGCGGCGTGGGCGAAAGTGTGCGCGGCGGGCGCCGGCGGGGCCTCGGCCTGCGCGCCGGAGGCGTCCGGATCGGCCGCGGCTGCGGCCCGTGCGGCCTTCTCCGCCTTGCGTGCCGCCCGGCGACCCGGCGTCAGGCGGGCGCCGGCGAAGCCGAGCAGTGCGGGTGTCAGTGTCAGCGCAACGAGCACGGCGACGGCGACCGCGACCGACGCGGCGATGCCCATGGTGGTGAGGAACGGGATCCCGGCGACCGCGAGTCCGGCGAGCGCGATGATGACGGTGATGCCGGCGAACAGCACGGCGGAGCCTGCTGTCGCCACCGACCGCGCGGTGGACTCCTCCGGCGGCACCCCCGCCTTCAGCTGCCCCTGATGTCGGGAGATGATGAACAGCGAGTAGTCGATGCCGACCGCGAGCCCGAGCATCAGCGCCAGCATGGGTGTCGTCGACGAGATGGACCCGAACAGCGTGGCGATGAAGATCAGGCACATGGAGATCGCGACGCCGAGGATCGCCGTGAGCAGCGGCATCCCGGCCGCCAGGAACGACCCGAACGTCACGATCAGGACGATGAGGGCGATCCCGACGCCGATCAGCTCGATGGCGGAGAGTGTCGGCAGGCTCTGCGAGAACAGCTGGCCGCCGACAGCGGACTTCGAGCCGTCCGGCAGCTGCTTCGCGAGGTCCGCCCCCGCCTTCTTGAGGGCGTCCTTGGTCTCGGTGGAGACCGTGGTCATCTGACCCTTCAGCTGCACCTGCACGATGGCGGCGGAACGGTCGTTCGAGATGAGGTCCTTGACCTGGTTCGAGTACGGCGAGGTGGCGCCCGAGACGCCCGGGATGTCCTTGATCGCGGCGACCGCATCCTCCACCGGCTGCTTCACGTCGGCGTCGTCGACGGTCTGCCCCTCGGGCGCGACCACGACGATCTGCGCCGTCGTCCCGCTGACCTGCGGGAAGGTGCGGCTGAGCGTGTCGAGCGCCTCCTGCGACTCCGTCCCGGGGATGCTGAAGCTGTTGTCGGTGCCCTGATTGAACAGCAGGGCGCCGCCGCCGAGGAGCGCGAGGAGGCCGATCCAGACGATGACGACCAGCTTGCGGGCGCGGTAGGCCCAGCGGCCGATCGAATACAGCAGCGAGGACACGCGTTCTCCCGGGATGAGTAGCGAAGACGATGGATGGGGTTTCCGATACACCGTTGTATCCGTACAGAACCGTATCGGATACACTCTTGTATCGAACCTCGGTTTCAGGAAGGTTTCAGCTTGGACACGACGACTCTCAGAGACGAGCCCCAGAGCGACCACGACGCCGACGAGCGCGAGGATGCGCCCGCCGAGTCCGCCCGTCGGCGGCGCACGCGCGCCCGGCTGCTCGACGCCGCGTTCGACGTGTTCGCCGAGCAGGGCGTCCGCGCCGCCAGCGTCGAGACGATCGCGGAGCGCGCCGGCTTCACGCGCGGTGCGTTCTACTCCAACTTCTCCAGCAAAGAGGAGCTGTTCTTCGCCCTGATGGAGCGCGAGAAGGAGATGCGGCTCGAGCAGCTCGACACCGGCGTCGCCCAGTTCCTGCGGCCGCTCGTGGGTGAGCAGGGCGCGGAGCTCGGCGACGACGATGTCGTGCGGACGGTCACGCGCATCCTGGAGCTGCAGTCGGACGACCCGCGCTGGTGGCTGGTGCAGGCCGAGTTCCAGCTGCTCGCCCTGCGCGACCACACCATCGCCGCCGACTACCTCCGCTACCAGGACGAGTTCTTCGCGGACCTCACGGAGATCGTGGTCGAGGCTCTCGCCAGCGCCCGCCGCCGGTTCACGATCGCGCCGGAGGAAGCGGTGCGCGTCATCGCGGAGCTCTGTGCGAACGGGGAGGCGAGGGCTGTGCTCTCCGGCGACGAGCGCACCTTCCCTGAGCGGCTCTCCGAGTCCGTCCCGGCGATCCTGCTGGCGCTGACCGAGCGCGTCTGAGCGTTCGCCAAGCCTTCGCCGCTACGCTCGTTCGGATGCGAGCAGAAGCACGACGCCCGACGCGAACCCGCCGCGCGCCCGCGCGTCCCGGGCTGCTTCGCACTGCCGTGGCGCTGCTGGCTGCCGCGACCGTCGTGACGCTGAGCGCCTGCTCCGGCGCACCGACCGGGGCCGAGCCGCGGGAGCCCGCGGCGACCGCCGCCCCGACGCCGACCGCGACGGCCGACCCCTTCCCCAAACGGCCGCTCACCCCGTCCACGCGCTACGTGGCGCTCGGGGACTCCTACGCGGCCGGGATGGGCGGCGGCAACGAGAAGGGGAAGTGCCGGTTGAGCCCGGCGGCCTACCCGACGGTGTTCGCCCAGAAGTCCGGCGTCGACCTGGTCGTCAACGCCGCGTGCGCGGGAGCGACCACCTCCGACCTCCTGAAGCACCAGCTGATCGCCCTCGACGACCGTACCGACCTCGTGACGGTCAGCATCGGCGGCAACGACCTGGGCGTCGCCCAGATCGCGGGCGATTGCGCCGCGGGCAAGGTGACCGCGTGCCGCAACGAGGTGACCGCTGCGCTGTCGCTGCTCAACGTGCTGCCCGACCGCTTGCGCACGACGTACTCGGCGATCGCCCAGGCCGCGCCGAACGCGCGCATCGTCGTCACCGGCTACGTGCTCCTGTACGACTCCTCCGACCCGGCCGCGAAGGACTTCCAGACCGCCGCCGCCATCAACGCCGCAACCATCGGCCTGAACGAGGTCATCCGGCAGGCGGTGGACGAGCAGCGTGCACGCGGCGTTCCGATGACCTACCTGCCGATCGACTTCGCCGGGCACGCGGTCGGCGACAGGAACCCCTGGCTCAACACCTCCGGCGCCGACATCTTCCACCCGACGGCCGCCGGCTACGCGCAGTACGCCAAGCGGCTGACGCAGCTGCTCGGCACGGCGCAGTAGCCCGCCGCCCCGAGGGGGCCTTGGAGGACGCTGGTACCCTGGCTGATGTCCACCGCGACCCCTCGAGGGAGTTGACCGACCATCAGCACGACGCCCGAACCGACGACAGAAGCCACGACAGACGGGACCGACCGGGAGAGCTACGACCTGGTCATCGTGTCCAACCGATTGCCTGTCGACCGGGTGGTCGATGAGAAGGGCGATGCGGACTGGCGCCCGTCGCCGGGAGGCCTGGTCGCGGCGCTCGAGCCGATGATGCGGTCTCAGGACGGCGTGTGGATCGGCTGGGCCGGCGTCGCGGGGGAGGACATCGAACCGTTCGAGGCCGGCGGGATCAACATCCACCCCGTGCCGCTCTCCGACCAGGAGCTGCAGGAGTACTACGAGGGCTTCTCCAACGACACCCTCTGGCCGCTCTACCACGACGTGATCGCGCAGCCGAGCTACCACCGGGAGTGGTGGGAGACCTATGTGAAGGTCAACCGCCGGTTCGCGCAGGCGGCCGCCGCCGTGTCCGCTCCTGGAGCCGTGGTCTGGGTCCACGACTACCAGCTGCAGCTGGTCCCCGCCATGCTGCGCGAAGAGCGGCCGGACCTGGTGATCGGATTCTTCAACCACATCCCGTTCCCGCCGTACGGCATCTACTCGCAGCTGCCCTGGCGCCGGCAGATCATCGACGGGCTGCTCGGCGCCGATGTAATCGGCTTCCAGCGCGTCGCCGACGCCGGGAACTTCTCCCGTGCGGTGCGGCGGCTCAAGGGCTACGAGACCCGCGGTCCGATCATCGAGGTGCCGATCGACACGGACGACCCGGAGGCCGGGTCGCACCGTCACGTCACCACCGACCGCCGCGGCGGCCTGGTCCGCACGGTGCTCGCGCGGGCGTTCCCGATCTCCATCGACGCCGACCAGTACCAGGACCTCGCCCGCCGTCCCGAGATCCAGGCGCGGGCGCGCGAGATCCGGGAGGAGCTGGGCAACCCCGAGAAGATCATGCTCGGCGTCGACCGGCTCGACTACACCAAGGGCATCGGCCACCGCCTGAAGGCGTTCGGCGAGCTGCTGGAGGAGGGGCGCCTGAGCGTCGAGGACGTCACGCTCGTCCAGGTCGCCAGCCCCAGCCGGGAGCGGGTCGAGACGTACCGCCAGCTGCGCGACGAGATCGAGCTGACCGTCGGCCGGATCAACGGCGACTACTCCACCCTCGGGCACACCGCCATCGCCTACCTGCACCACGGGTACCCGCGTGAGGAGATGGTCGCCCTCTACCTCGCCGCCGACGTGATGCTCGTGACGGCCCTCCGCGACGGCATGAATCTCGTGGCGAAGGAGTACGTCGCCACGCGCGTGGACGAGGACGGCGTGCTCGTCCTCAGCGAGTTCGCCGGCGCCTCCGACGAGCTGCGCCAGGCTCTGCTGATCAACCCGCACGACATCGAGGGACTCAAGGACACGGTCATGCAGGCCCTGGCCATGCCCAAGCGCGACCGCACCCGCAGGATGCGCGCGCTGCGCAAGAAGGTGCTGACCAACGACGTCGCGCGATGGTCGGCGTCGTTCCTCGATGCCCTGACGCGGAGCGCCCACGGCGACCACCCGCTGCAGAACCCGCCGGTCAACCGGCGCTGAACCACCCGATACTCCCCGGAAGACGAATGACGAACACCGCCTCCCCGCTGCCCCCCGCCTCCGCCGTCGCGCTCGCGAACGCCCTCCAGCGGCTGGCCCGCGCCGACCGCCTGCTGCTCGCCCTCGACTTCGACGGGACGCTCGCCCCGTTCGTCGACGTGCCGCGTGGCGCGCGGGCGCTGCCGGAGGCGAAGGCGGCGCTCGACCGGCTGGAGCACTTGCCGGAAACCTGGGTCGCCTACGTGTCGGGAAGGCCGTTGACCAGCCTGGAGGTGGTGACCGAGGCCGACGAGGACGCACTGCTCATCGGCTCGCACGGCGTCGAGATCCGCTTCGGCCGAGACGGCGTCACCGTCGACCTGAACCCCGAGGAGCGCGACGTGCTCGCCCGCCTGGGGGAGGCGCTGCAGAAGGTGGTCGACGACATCCCGTCGACCAAGCTCGAGACCAAGCCGGTCGGCTACGGGGTGCACTACCGCCTGGTCCCGGCGGAGCGCGGGCCGGAGGTGGTGGCGCGGGCGCGCGAGGCCGCCGCCGCGATCAGCGACGACCTCACCATTCGCGACGGCAAGGACATCATCGAGTTCTCGGTGCGCGAGGCGCACAAGGGCGACGCCGTCGAGAGGCTGCGCGAGTACACGAAGGCGACCGCCGTCCTCTTCGCCGGCGACGACGTGACCGACGAGGACGGCTTCCGCGTGATGGACCCGTCCCGCGGCGACGTCGGCATCAAGGTCGGCCGCGGCGAGACGCTGGCGCAGTACCGCGTGGCCGACGAGCGCGCGATCGCGACCCTGCTGACGCTGCTGGCGGAGGCGCGCGAAGCGCACGTGAAGCCCTCCACAGCCTGACGCTGCGGGCCGCTGTCCACGGGTCTCGGGCACATGGTCGGAGCGGCATTCGAGACGTCCTAGAGTTGTCACATGCCAGAAGTCGATTGGAAGCCGCGTTCGCGCGTCGTCACGGACGGGATCGAAGCCACCACCAGCCGCGGGATGCTCCGCGCCGTCGGAATGGGCGATGAAGACTGGGAGAAGCCGCAGATCGGCATCGCCTCGTCCTGGAACGAGATCACCCCGTGCAACCTCTCGCTCGACCGCCTCGCGCAGGGCGCGAAAGAGGGCGTGCACGCCGGCGGCGGGTACCCGCTGCAGTTCGGCACCATCTCCGTCTCCGACGGCATCTCGATGGGCCACGAGGGCATGCACTTCTCGCTCGTCTCCCGCGAAGTCATCGCCGACTCGGTCGAGACCGTGATGATGGCCGAGCGGCTCGACGGCACGGTGCTGCTCGCGGGCTGCGACAAGTCGCTCCCCGGCATGCTCATGGCGGCGGCTCGGCTCGACCTCTCCGCCGTGTTCCTCTACGCGGGCTCGATCGCGCCGGGCTGGGTGAAGCTCTCCGACGGCACCGAGAAAGACGTGACGATCATCGACTCGTTCGAGGCGGTCGGTGCATGCAAGGCCGGCAAGATGAGCGAGGAAGACCTCAAGCGCATCGAGTGTGCGATCGCCCCGGGCGAGGGCGCCTGCGGCGGCATGTACACCGCCAACACGATGGCCTCCGTCGCCGAGGCGCTCGGCATGAGCCTGCCCGGCTCCGCCGCCCCGCCCTCGGCCGACCGCCGACGCGACTACTACGCCCACCGTTCGGGCGAGGCCGTGGTGAACCTGCTCAAGAAGGGCATCACCGCACGCGACATCCTCACCAAGAAGGCGTTCGAGAACGCCATCGCGGTGGCCATGGCGTTCGGCGGCTCCACCAACGTCGTGCTGCACCTGCTCGCGATCGCGCACGAGGCCGAGGTCGACCTCACGATCGACGACTTCAACCGGATCGGCGACAAGGTGCCGCACATCGGCGACCTGAAGCCCTTCGGCAAGTACGTGATGAACGACGTCGACCGCCACGGCGGCGTCCCCGTCGTCATGAAGGCGCTGCTCGACGCGGGCCTGCTGCACGGCGACTGCCTCACGGTCACCGGCAAGACGGTCGCCGAGAACCTGGCCGAGATCAACCCGCCCGCGCCGGACGGCGAGGTCATGCGGTCGCTCGACAACCCCATCCACCCGACCGGCGGCATCACCATCCTCAAGGGGTCGCTGGCGCCCGAGGGCGCGGTCGTGAAGACGGCCGGCTTCGACGCCTCGGTGTTCGAGGGACCGGCGCGGGTGTTCGAGCGCGAGCGTGCGGCGATGGACGCCCTGACCGAGGGCAGCATCAAGGCCGGCGATGTCGTGATCATCCGCTACGAGGGTCCGAAGGGCGGCCCCGGCATGCGCGAGATGCTCGCGATCACCGCCGCCATCAAGGGCGCGGGCCTCGGCAAGGATGTACTACTATTGACGGACGGACGATTCTCAGGCGGCACAACCGGCCTGTGCATCGGCCACATAGCACCCGAAGCGGTGGACGCTGGTCCCATCGCCTTCGTGCGCGATGGTGATCTGATACGGGTCGATATCGCGGCTCGCTCCCTCGACCTACTTGTCGACGAGTCAGAGCTGACCGCCCGCCGTGAAGGCTGGGCGCCTCTTCCTCCGCGCTATACCCGTGGCGTTCTCGCGAAGTTCTCCAAGCTCGTGCGCTCCGCATCGCAGGGAGCCGTCACCGGCTGAGGCTCGCGCCAGCACCGAAATCCACCGTTCGTACGTAAGGGACTGATAACAGGCATGTCCACGGATGCAACCCCCAGTACTGTGTTGCCGTCCGCGACGCCGGGCAAGGCGTCGCCCGAGAACCTGACCGGCTCCCAGTCGGTCGTCCGCACCCTCGAGCTCCTCGGCGTCACCGACGTCTTCGGGCTGCCGGGTGGTGCGATCCTCCCCATCTACGACGCGATCATGGACTCGTCCAAGATCCGTCACATCCTGGTCCGCCACGAGCAGGGCGGCGGCCACGCGGCCGAAGGCTACGCGGTCGCGAGCAACAAGGTCGGTGTCGCCATGGCGACCTCCGGCCCCGGCGCGACCAACCTCGTCACGGCGATCATGGACGCGCACATGGACTCCGTGCCCGTCGTGTTCATCACCGGTCAGGTCTTCTCGACGCTGATGGGCACGGACGCGTTCCAGGAGGCCGACATCGTCGGCATCACCATGCCGATCACCAAGCACTCCTTCCTCGTGAAGAGCGTGGAGGAGATCCCGGCCACGATCGCGGCGGCGTACCACATCGCCGGAACGGGTCGTCCAGGCCCTGTGCTCGTCGACATCACGAAGGACGCGCAGCAGAACACCGCGCCGTTCGTCTGGCCGCCGAAGGTCGACCTGCCGGGTTACCGGCCGATCACGAAGGCCCACGGCAAGCAGGTGCTGGCAGCGGCCCAGCTGCTCGCCGAGGCCAAGAAGCCGGTGCTCTACGTCGGCGGCGGCGTCATCCGCTCGAAGGCCTCGCAGGAGCTTCTGGAGCTCGCCGAGGCGACCGGTGCGCCCGTCGTGACCACGCTGACCGCGCGCGGCGCCTTCCCCGACACGCACAAGCAGCACCTCGGCATGCCGGGAATGCACGGCACCGTCCCGGCGGTGCTGTCGCTGCAGGAATCCGACCTGATCGTGTCGCTCGGTGCGCGGTTCGACGACCGCGTCACCGGCAACACGGCGCTGTTCGCCCCCAACGCGAAGATCGTGCACGTCGACGTCGACCCCGCCGAGATCTCCAAGATCCGCGTCGCCGACGTCCCCATCGTCGGCGATGCCAAGGACGTCATCGTCGATCTGACCGCGGCGTACCAGGACGCGACGAGGGCCGGAAAGCCCGAGCTGGTCGAATGGTGGACGTACCTCAACGGGCTCCGCGAGGAGTTCCCGCTCGGGTACACCCCCACCACCGACGGCCTCCTCGCGCCGCAGTACGTCATCCAGCGCATCGGCGAGCTCACCGGGCCGGAGGGCGTCTACACCGCCGGCGTCGGCCAGCACCAGATGTGGGCCGCGCAGTTCATCAAGTACGAGCGCCCGAACTCGTGGCTCAACTCCGGCGGCGCCGGCACGATGGGCTACTCGGTCCCCGCGGCGATGGGCGCCAAGGTGGCCCAGCCGGATCGCACGGTGTGGGCGATCGACGGAGACGGCTGCTTCCAGATGACCAATCAGGAGCTCGCCACCTGCACGATCAACGACATCCCGATCAAGGTCGCGATCATCAACAACTCGTCGCTCGGCATGGTGCGGCAGTGGCAGACCCTGTTCTACGACGGCCGCTACTCCAATACCGATCTGAACACGGGCCACGACACCGTCCGCGTCCCCGACTTCGTGAAGCTGGCCGAGGCGTACGGCGCCCTCGGCATCCGCGTCACGAAGGAAGAGGAGGTCGACGCCGCGATCAAGCTCGCGCTCGAGACCAACGACCGCCCGGTCGTGATCGACTTCGTCGTGAGCGCCGACGCGATGGTGTGGCCGATGGTGCCGCAGGGTGTCAGCAACAGCTACGTCCAGTACGCCCGCGACCACAGTCCGTCCTTCGGAGGGGAGTGACCATGAGCACGCACGTTCTGAGCCTCCTCGTGGAGGACAAGCCCGGTCTGCTGACCCGCGTCGCGGGGCTGTTCGCCCGGCGCGGGTTCAACATCCACTCGCTCGCGGTGGGCACCAGCGAGGTCGACGGCCTCTCCCGCATCACCGTGGTCGTCGATGTGGAGGACCTCCCGCTCGAGCAGGTGACCAAGCAGCTGAACAAGCTGATCAACGTCATCAAGATCGTGGAGCTCGACCCGGCGCAGTCGGTGCAGCGCGAGCACCTGCTGATCAAGGTGCGCGTGGACAACTCCACCCGCTCGCAGGTGCTCGAGGCCGTGAACCTCTTCCGTGCCCGCGTGGTCGACGTCGCGACCGACGCCCTCGTGATCGAGGTCACCGGCGACAGCGGCAAGACGCAGGCGCTGCTCAAGGTGCTCGAGCCCTACGGCATCAAGGAGATGGCCCAGTCGGGCCTGCTCGCGATCGGCCGCGGCGGCAAGTCCATCACCGAGCGCGTCTTCAAGAACTAGAAACGTCCCCGAACCAATCAGCAAGGAGAAGCCAAGTGGCTGAGATCTACTACGACAACGACGCGGACCTCTCGATCATCCAGAACAAGAAGGTCGCGGTCATCGGCTACGGCTCGCAGGGCCACGCCCACGCGCAGAACCTGCGCGACTCGGGCGTCGAGGTCGTCATCGGCCTCAAGGAGGGCTCGAAGTCGAAGCCCAAGGCCGAGGAGGCGGGCTTCCGCGTCCTCAGCGCGGCCGACGCGGCCGCGTGGGCCGACGTGGTCGTCATCCTCGCCCCGGACCAGGTGCAGCGGCACCTGTACGCCGAGGACATCAAGGACAACCTCCAGGAGGGCAACGCCCTTGTCTTCGGCCACGGGTTCAACATCCGCTTCGGCTACATCGAGGCGCCCGAGGGCGTCGACGTGATCATGGTCGCGCCCAAGGGCCCCGGCCACACGGTGCGCCGCGAGTACGAGGCCGGCCGTGGCGTCCCCGTCATCGTCGCGGTCGAGAAGGACGCGACCGGCAACGCCTGGCCCCTCGTCCTCTCGTACGCGAAGGGCATCGGCGGCCTGCGTGCCGGCGGCATCAAGACCACCTTCACCGAGGAGACCGAGACCGACCTGTTCGGTGAGCAGGCCGTCCTCTGCGGCGGTGTCTCGCAGCTCGTCCAGTACGGCTTCGAGACCCTGACCGAGGCCGGGTACCAGCCGCAGGTCGCCTACTTCGAGGTGCTGCACGAGCTCAAGCTCATCGTCGACCTGATGTGGGAGGGCGGCATCGCCAAGCAGCGCTGGAGCGTCTCCGACACTGCCGAGTACGGCGACTACGTCTCCGGCCCGCGCGTCATCGACCCGCACGTCAAGGAGAACATGAAGGCCGTTCTCTCCGACATCCAGGACGGCACCTTCGCCAAGCGCTTCATCGCCGACCAGGACGCGGGCGCGCCGGAGTTCCTGGCCCTGCGCAAGAAGGGCGAGCAGCACCCCATCGAGGCCACCGGGCGCGAGCTGCGCAAGCTCTTCGCCTGGAACGCCTCCAACGACGACGACTACGTCGACGGCGAGGTCGCCCGCTGACCTGACGTCGGCGAGATCAGCAGAGGGGGTGCCGCACGCACGCGTGTGCGGCACCCCTTCCGCTCCCACGCGCCGGGGCTCATCGCCCCGGCTGCGGCGGCGTAACGCGGCGAAAGCCGCGTCGAGCCGCCCGCTAGAGTTAACCCAGTCGGCGCCCCATCGACCGTGGCGCACCTCCCAAGCCAGCCCTCGCTCCACCGTAAGGATCTGCCACGTGACAAAGCCGGTCGTCCTGATCGCCGAAGAACTCTCGCCCGCCACCGTCGACGCCCTCGGGCCCGACTTCGAGATCCGGTCCGTGGACGGGACAGACCGGCCCGCGCTGCTGGCCGCGGTCGCCGACGCCGACGCCATCCTGGTGCGGTCCGCCACGAAGGTCGACGCCGAGGTCATCGCCGCCGCCCCCGTGCTCAAGGTGATCGCCCGCGCCGGCGTCGGGCTCGACAACGTCGACATCAAGACGGCGACCAACGCCGGTGTGATGGTCGTGAACGCCCCGACCTCCAACATCATCTCGGCCGCGGAGCTCACGGTCGGCCACATCCTGAGCCTCGCCCGTCACATCCCGGCCGCGCACAACGCGCTCGCGCAGGGGCAGTGGAAGCGGTCCAAGTACACCGGCGTCGAGCTGTACGAGAAGACGATCGGCATCATCGGCCTCGGCCGCATCGGCGCGCTCATCACGGCGCGGCTGCAGTCGTTCGGCACCAACGTCATCGCGTACGACCCGTACGTGACCAGCGCCCGCGCGCAGCAGCTCGGCGTCCAGCTGGTGACCCTGGAGGAGCTGCTCGCGCAGTCCGACTTCATCACCATCCACATGCCGAAGACGCCGGAGACCACCGGCATGATCTCCGACGACCAGCTGGCGCTGATGAAGGACACCGCGTTCATCGTGAACGTCGCGCGTGGCGGGCTCATCGACGAGGACGCCCTGTACCGCGCCCTCACCACCGGCACGATCGCCGGCGCCGGCCTCGACGTCTTCGTCTCGGAGCCGCCGCAGGACTCGCCACTGCTCGCCCTCGAGAACGTCGTGGTCACTCCGCACCTCGGCGCGTCCACCGACGAGGCGCAGGAGAAGGCGGGCGTCTCGGTCGCGCGTTCGGTGCGGCTCGCGCTCTCCGGTGAACTGGTCCCGGACGCGGTCAACGTCGCGGGCGGCGTCATCGACCCCTACGTGCGCCCCGGCATCCCGCTCGTCGAGAAGCTCGGCCAGGTCTTCTCCGGCCTCGCGGGCAGCCCGGTCACCAGCGTCGACGTCGAGGTGCGCGGCGAGCTCGCCGACTACGACGTCAGCGTGCTGAAGCTCGCGGCGCTGAAGGGCATCTTCACCAACATCGTCAGCGAGACCGTCTCGTACGTGAACGCGCCGCTGCTCGCCGAGCAGCGCGGCATCGAGGTGCGGCTCATCACGGATTCGGTGAGCGAGGAGTACCGCAACCTGATCACGCTTCGCGGTGCGCTGAGCGACGGCTCGCAGACCTCGGTCTCCGGCACGCTGACCGGTCCCAAGCAGATCGAGAAGATCGTCGGCATCAACGGCTACGACGTGGAGGTCCCGGTCGCCGAGCACCTCGTCGTCATGGTCTACGACGACCGCCCTGGCATCGTCGCGGTCTACGGCCGCGAGTTCGGCGAGGCCGACATCAACATCGCCGGCATGCAGATCGCCCGCACGTCCGCGGGCGGCAAGGCGCTCAGCGTCCTCACGGTCGACTCGCGCGTGCCCGACGGCCTGCTCGAGAAGGTGCGCCTGGCCATCGACGCCGACCTCATGCAGGAGATCGACATCACGGAGTCCTGACCCGCTGGTCAGCGGTTTTCCGCGAACCGGCGGATGAGGGCGACGAGGTCGTCGATGTCCGTCTCGTCCCGCAGCACATTGTTCGCGGCGGGCAGCAGAGCGGTGTTGTAGTACATCCCGTCGCCGATGAGCATGATCGTGCGCGCGACGAGCGGGTCGCCCACGGCCTCCTGCAGCACCTCCAGCCAGCGGCGCTGGGCGCTCGCGAGGGCGTCCCGCGCGCGGGGGTCCGCGGCCTGCGCCAGCCGCGCGATCGCGACGATGGCGCGCTCGAAGCGCGAGTCTGTCGGGATGGACGTGCGCAGGAAGTAGTCCACCGGCCCGTCCTCGGCCTCGCGCATGCGGCGGATGTCGTCCTCGATCAGGTCCGCGAACCGGTCGAGGACCCCGGAGGCGAGCGCTTCCTTGGACGCGAAGTGGTAGAGCAGGCCGCCCTTCGAGACCCCGGCGCGCGCGGCGACGGCGTCGAGGGTGGCAGCGCGTTCGCTCTGCTCCGCCAGGAGCTCCTCGTAGGCGTCGAGCACCCGATCCCGCGCGGACGTCTGGGCGGCGCCCGTGGCGACGCCCGGTACGGCACCCGGAGCGGGGGAGGAGGCGGGCGTGGACGCGGCGGCGGGCGGCATGACGCCCATGGTAGCCGCATCGGCTTGCTACTATACCGTCCAGACGGTACAGTAGCTGCCATGTCCACGACCAGTACGCTGCCCGTCCCCGCCGTCACCCGAGCCGGCGCACGCGGCTGGGCGGCACTGGCCGTGCTCATGCTCCCGACGCTGCTGGTGTCTGTCGACAACACCGTGCTGAGCTTCGCGCTGCCGTCCATCTCCGAGGCGCTGCGGCCGTCCGCGACGGGGATGCTGTGGATCGTCGACGTCTACCCGCTCGTCCTCGCCGGGCTGCTCGTGGCCATGGGCAGCCTCGGCGACCGCATCGGCCGCCGCCGGCTGCTGCTGGTCGGCGCCACCGGGTTCGCCGCGGTGTCGGCCCTCGCCGCCTTCGCCCCGACGGCCGAGTGGCTGGTGGCTGCGCGGGCGGCTCTCGGCGTGTTCGGCGCCATGCTCATGCCGTCGACCCTGTCGCTCCTGCGCAGCGTGTTCCTCGATCGGGAGCAGCGGCGCCTCGCGATCGCGATCTGGGCGTCCGGGTTCGCGGCCGGGTCGGCGCTCGGCCCGATCGTCGGCGGCGTGCTGCTGGAGCACTTCTGGTGGGGCTCCGTGTTCCTGCTTGCCGTGCCCGTCCTCATCCCGCTGCTCGTGCTGGCGCCGCTTCTGGTCAAGGAGTCGCGCGACCCTTCTCCCGGGCCGGTGGATGCGGTGAGCATCCTGCTCTCGCTGCTCACGATGGCGCCGATCGTCTACGGCATCAAGGTGCTGGCGGTCGACGGGTTCTCGCCGGTCGCGGTCGCCGCGATCGTCCTCGGCGCGGCGTCGGGCGCCCTGTTCGTCCGGCGGCAGCTGCGGCGGCCGCAGCCGATGCTCGACATGCGGCTGTTCACCCGGCCGGCGTTCAGCGGAGCGATCGTGGTCAACCTGCTGAGCGTCATCTCGCTGGTCGGCTTCCTGTTCTTCGTGTCGCAGCACCTGCAGCTGGTGATCGGGCTCTCGCCCATCCAGTCCGGCCTCGTGCTCCTTCCTGGGCTCGCCACCATGATCGTCGCGGGGCTGGTGGTGGTTCCGGTCGCGCGGCGCATCCGGCCGGGTGCGGTGATCGCCGGTGGTCTCCTCCTGTCGGCGGCCGGCTACCTGCTCGTGGCGCTGACCGGGGGTGGAGCGCCGTGGGGCGTGCTGCTCGGGGCGTTCGTGCTCCTGGGCGCAGGCATCGGGGCCGCGGAGACGGTGTCGAACGAGCTCGTCATCTCGACCGCGCCCGCGGCGAAGGCCGGGGCGGCGTCCGCGGTCTCGGAGACGGCTTACGAGTTGGGCGCGGTGCTCGGGACCGCCATCCTCGGCACGATCATCACGGCCTCCTACCGTGCGGCGCTGGTCGTGCCGGAGGGTCTCTCCGCCGGGCAGGCGCACGCGGCGGGGGAGACGCTGGGCGGGGCGGTGACGGTGGCGGGCGCTCTGCCCGGGCCGCTCGCCGAGCAGCTGCTGGCGTCGGCGCGGGCCGCGTTCGACAGCGGTGTGGGGGTCACGGCGGTGATCGGCGTCGGGCTGGTCGCGGCGGCGGCGATCGTGGCGCTCGTCACCCTCCGTCACGTGCGCTCCTGACCCAGTGTCGCGGCGTGTGGATCCGTCCACAACCGCGGCGTCGCAGGAGTTCTCCACCGACCTCGTCGCCCGGCGGCCGGGGAGCGTGCGCGGCGATAGGGTTGCTGTACCGAATCGATCGCCGACCATCGCAGGAGTGCCATGTCCCGTACCGTCAAGCTCGCCGTCATCCCGGGCGACGGGATCGGTCCAGAGGTCATCGCCGAGGCGGTGAAGGTGCTCGACGCCGCGACGGCGGGCAGTGGCCTGTCGTTCGAGAAGACGCACTTCTCGCTCGGCGCCGACCGCTACCTCGCCACCGGCGAAGTGCTGACCGACGACGACCTGGCGGCGATCGCCGGCCACGACGCCATCCTGCTCGGCGCCGTCGGCGGCAAGCCCGGCGACTCGCGGCTCGCGGGCGCGAACATCGAGCGCGGACTACTGCTGAAGCTCCGGTTCTCCCTCGACCACTACGTCAACCTGCGACCGACCACCCTGTTCCCCGGCATCGCGAGCCCGCTCGCCGCCCCTGGTGAGGTCGACTTCGTCGTGGTGCGCGAGGGCACCGAGGGGCCGTACGTCGGCAACGGCGGCGCCATCCGGCAGGGCACCCCGCACGAGATCGCCAACGAGGTCTCGGTGAACACCGCGTTCGGTGTCGAGCGGGTCGTCCGGTACGCCTTCGAGCAGGCCGGGCAGCGCCGCAAGAAGCTCACCCTCGTGCACAAGACCAACGTGCTCACGTTCGCCGGCGGTCTCTGGAAGCGGATCGTGGATGCGGTGGCCGCCGAGCACCCCGACGTCACGGTCGACTACCTCCACGTGGATGCGGCGACCATCTTCCTGGTGACGGATCCTGCTAGATTCGATGTGATCGTCACGGACAACCTCTTCGGCGACATCCTCACCGACCTCGCGGCCGCGATCAGCGGCGGCATCGGGCTGGCGGCCTCGGGCAACATCAACCCGGCCGGGGCCTTCCCGAGCATGTTCGAACCGGTTCACGGATCGGCTCCGGACATCGCCGGCCAGCAGAAGGCCGACCCCACCGCCGCGATCCTGTCCACCGCGCTCCTGCTCCGCCACCTCGGCGAGAAGGAGCTCGCCGGGCACGTCGAGCAGGCGGTGACCGCCGACCTCGCCGCCCGCACGGGCGCGTCCCGCTCCACCGCAGAGATCGGGGACGCGATCGCCGCCCGGGTGGCGCAGAATTGATTCACCGTCGCGCAAAGGACTGACATGACCTCGACCAGCATCAACCTCACCACCGGACCCACCGAGACCTCGGGTCTGCTGTGGAACGTCACCCGCAACGAGGCGGCGCGAGACGCCGCCGCGCGTGCGGAGATCCTCGCCAACCCCGGCTTCGGCAACTACTTCACCGACCACATGGTCGACATCTGCTGGTCGGCGAAGGGCGGGTGGCACCGTCCCCGCGTCTCGCCGTACGGCCCGATCCAGCTCGAGCCCTCCGCCGCGGTGTTCCACTACGCCCAGGAGATCTTCGAGGGCCTCAAGGCGTACCGCCACGAGGACGGCTCGATCTGGACCTTCCGCCCGGAGGCCAACGCCGCGCGCATGCAGCGCTCCGCGTACCGCCTCGCCCTGCCCGAGCTGCCGGTCGAGCACTTCCTCGACTCGCTCAAGCAGCTGGTCGCTGTCGACGGCGACTGGGTCCCGGATGCGCCGGAGACGAGCCTCTACCTGCGCCCGTTCATGTTCGCCAAGGAAGCCTTCCTCGGCGTCCGCCCGGCCAACAAGGTGGCGTACTACCTGATCGCGAGCCCCGCCGGCGCGTACTTCCCGAGCGGGGTGGCCCCGGTGTCCATCTGGCTGTCCGACCGCTGGTCGCGGGCCGGCAAGGGCGGCACGGGCGCGGCGAAGACAGGCGGCAACTACGCGTCGAGCCTGCTGCCCCAGGCGGAGGCGTACGAGCACGGCTGCGCGCAGGTGCTGTTCCTCGACTCGGTCGAGGGCAAGTACCTCGAAGAGCTCGGCGGCATGAACGTGGTGCTCGTCTACAAGGACGGCACGCTCGTCACTCCCGACTCGGACAGCATCCTCGAGGGCATCACGCTCGACTCCGTCCTTCAGCTGGCCCGCGACCGCGGCCACAAGGTCGAGCGCCGCAAGGTGACGATCGACGAGTGGCGCGACGGCGTGGAGTCCGGCGACATCGTCGAGGTCTTCGCCTGCGGCACCGCCGCGGTGATCACCCCGATCGGCGAGCTCAAGTCGGACACGTTCACGGTCGGCGACATCACCGCCCCGCCCGGCGAGCTCACCATGTCGCTGCGCCAGGAGCTGACCGACATCCAGTACGGCCGCGCCCACGACCACCACAACTGGATGTACCGCCTCGACGCGTAGCGCACGAGCGATGGCCCTGGAGGGGATGCGTGGCTTCGGCCCGCATCCCCTCCGTCGTCCTGGCCGGCTGCGTCACGGTTCTGCGTGGCGGACGTCCTCAAGGGTGAAGGCACGGTCGGCGGGCCTAGGGCGGAGGGGTGCATGCGGGGCGTTCGGATGATCGGTGCGCTGGTCCTGAGCTCTGCGCTGCTCGCTGGGTCAGCCGGCTGCGTGTGCGGAGGGGACCGCAAGGCGGCTCAGCAGGCGGCATTGCAGGAGAACATCGCGCTCCAGAGGAAGGCGGCGTTGACCTTCCGAGACGAGTGGCAGCCCAACGTGGAGAGGATTCGCTTCACGGGCGAAGGTGATCGCCCCGGCCTGGGAGCTTCGTGGCGCGTAAACGCCGTTGCCACCATTGGCGGGACGGACTACCAGGTGATTATCAGCGAGAGGTTCGGTCCTACATGGGTGGGGGATGAGGGGCATCCGCCCGAGCCCCCAGCTTCGTCATCGCGCCTGCCCTTGAGGCTGATCTTCAGCGATGGCACCTCCCAGGTAATCCGGTGAGTGCGGGCCGATTCCTGGCAGCTCGGATGAGTGCCTATGCCGACGCCGACGTGGCGCAGCCATTTTCGAGAACTAGTTGTGAGGCTCGCGTCATAGTCCCGGGGCTCGGACGTCTTTCTAGGTGACGGCCGAGTTCAGCTCGGTCGCGCCGCCAACCTCAACCCGGGCTAGGCGACAGATGTCGAGCGGAGGAACGCACGTGCGAGTCGTTCGGATGATGGGAGCGCTCGCCCTGAGTGCTGGGCTCCTCGCCGGATCGGCGGGCTGCGTGTGGGGAGGAGACCGCAAAGTGAGTCAGCAGACCGCGTTGCAGGAGAATATCGCGCTGCAAAGGAAGTCAGCGTTGACATTTCGGGAGGAGTACGAGCCCAATGTGGAGAAGATTCGCTTCACACGTGAGGGGGACGTGCCGGGGCTGGGTGCTTCGTGGAGTGTGAACGCCGTTGCCACCATTGCTGGCAGGGACTACCAGGTCATCATCAGTGAGAGGTTCGGTCCTGCATGGGTGGGCGAGGAGGGAGATCCCCCCGAACTGCAGGCTCCATCTTCGCGTCTGCCCTTGACACTCATCTTCAGTGACGGGACCACCGAGGTGGTCCAATGACGACGGCCGAGGAGTACATGGACCTCTCGGACAAGTCGTACCTGGTCGACCCTCTGAAGAGAAAACCACCTTTGGCTCAGGGCGAGAGGGTTGTTGCTCGGAGCGGTTCCAACCTGCAGAAGTACGAAGTCCTCGACGTGCAGGACAACCCTGTGAACGGGTTCCAGGCGATGGCTGTCGCGCCGGTCGTGAACGGCAAGGTGGACACCTCCCGGGTCGTCATCTCGTATGCGGGCACCAACCCGGAGCACCACGCCGACGTCGTCACCGACGTGCAGTCCGTTCTCGACGACCAGCAGCTCATCGGCACGCAGGTCGTCGATGCGAAGTTGTTCGCGGCTCGGGTGCAGAAGAAATACGAGGGCACCGACATCCACTTCACCGGTCACTCGCTCGGCGGCTTCCTCGGCCTGCTCGTCGCGGCGGAGACCGGGCGACCGGCGACCACGTTCAACGCGCCGGATCCCTGGAATCTGCTCTCGGACGCGACGAAGAAGCGCATCGAGGCCGACCGAAAAGCCGGCCGTCTGAACTTGCAGAACTACGTCAACATCTGGGACGTGATCGGCAACCTGCATCCGAACAGGACCGGTGCGGCGATCTACGTGAACGATAGGCCGGGCCGGCAGCTGCTCGACTATCACAACATCTCCAACCGCGAGTCCCTCGACGTGAACCCCGACGGCTCGATCAAGGGCGCCGGCGTGAAGGGCCACACGCTCGAGGAGATCGTCGAGATGCACCTGAACTCGATGGTTCCAGGCATGGGAGAAGTGATGCGACCGGCTCTCGGCGCCGTCGTGGCCACGGTCAGGAACCCGGCCTTCGCCAGCATGGCGGCCAAGAACATCACCGGCCTGATCGTCACCGTCAACACGGTGTCGGTCGTGGCTCTGGCCGCGAGCGTCGCGGCGACAGCGGGGGCGCTCGCCGAGATCAAGCTCGCGAACGGTCGCCTCATCCCGAGCATGGAGGAGGGCCTGAACGCGGCGAAGACGGCGGCCCTGATGCTCCCGACCATCACAACGCACGACATCGAGGCGTGCGTCGACCTGAACCGCCTGCACGTCCACCAGAACGTCGACGAGGGCGCCGTCCGCGAGGTGGATCGGCTGGTCGACCGCCATATTGAACGGGTGCAGGACATCAGCCAGGGGTTGCTGAGAATGGTCGAGCACACGGTCGCCCAGGACGGGCAGTGGGCCCTCACGTACGGCACGCACTAGACGCGAGAGGACGACATGTACACGATCCCCAGCGACCCCTTCGCATTCGTCGAGGACTTCACGGCGAGCCTCGATCGCGAGATGCAGTCGGGCGTCGGCGCCGTCCAGGACTTCATCGAAGGCCAGGCGCACACCGTGGCCCTCGGGCTTCTGCACGCCATGCTGCCGCCGCTCGTCCGTGCCAACACCCTCGCCGTCAAGGCCACGGCCTCGACGCAGGTAGCCATGTCCGGCGCGGTCGTCGGCACCGCGCTCGGGAGCGCCGACCTCAGCAACACCGTGCTGTCGGGAGCGGTCGCCAAGAAGGTCGGAGAGGGCATCAGCGAGCTTCTCTCCGACAACGACTACGCACGAGGGGTGAACAGCATCACATGGTGAACCGGCATGCGTCATTGCAGGAGTTCGAAGACGCCCAGCAGCAGGAGAAGGCGGCGGCCCGTCGGCGCATCGACCTCGCGGAGGAGGGCTTGTGGGCCTACCGCACCCGGATCCACCAGGTGCAGGAAGCCTTCTATGCTCTGAGCGCACACGAGGGCGTCGCCGACGACCCGGGGTTCCGCAGCGAACTTCAACGGGTCACGGAGACGACCGACGAGAACATGCGTCGGACGAGCCGGATGATCGCCGAGCTCGAGGAGGATTACGAAGAACTGGGCAGGCAGCACGAGCGAGACCGCGAGAGCTATATCCAGCAGGAACGCGAGCGACGCTAGAGCGTTGGGCGCGAGCCGAGGTGCGCCGCGCTAGCATCGGCTCATGGATGACACGGTGTTCGCGGTCGTCGGCCCCGGCGCCGTCGGCGGGCTGTTGGCCTGGCTGCTGCAGCGCGCAGGACACGAGGTCATCGCCGTCGGTCGTCCGGGAACGGTGGAGGCGATCCGGCGTGACGGCATCGAGGTGCGCAGCCAGCAGTTCGGCGACGGCGTGCAGCGCATCCGGGCCGCGACCGAGGTGCCGACGGGCGCGAGCGTGATCGTCGCGACCAAGGCCTACGGCCTCGACGACGCGCTGCCCGGGATCGCCGCCGCGCGGCCGTCGGAGGTCGTGTCGTTCCTCAACGGCGTCGAGCACATGGCGCCGCTCCGGGCTGCGCTCCCCGGCGTGCCGGTCGCAGGCGCGTCCGTCGCGGTCTCGGCGCTGCGCGCATCCACCACCGTGATCGACCACCGCAGCCCGTTCGTCCGTATCGAGGCGCCGGAGGCGGCAGCCGGGTTCGCCTCGATCCGCGCGCTCGCCGACGCCGGCCCCAGCGTCCGGACCGGCGGCACCGAGGCGGAGGTGCTGTGGGCGAAGTTCCGGCTCCTCGCCGCGCTTGCCCTGCTCACGTCGTACTGGCGACAGCCGGCCGGAGCCGCCCTCAGCGAAGACCCGGAGCTCACCGAGGCCGTCGTTTCCGAGATCGTCGCGTGCTCGGCCGCCGAGGGCGTTCCGGTGGCCGAGGCCGACCTGGTCCGTGCTCTGCGCAGCGTCCCGGGCGGGATGCGCACCTCACTGCAGGAGGACCTGGCCGCTGGCGCACCGAGCGAACTCGACGCACTCGGCGGCGCCCTGCTGCGCGTGGGGGAGCGGCACGGCATCCCGACCCCAGCCATCGCCCGGGTCGTCGCCGCACTGAGCGCGGCCGACTGAGCGCGGCCGATTGAGCCCGGCCGACTGACGCCGCCGCCGGCGGCGGTAGGCTCGGACGCGTGAAGATCGCACGATTCAGCCACACCCGCGACGGCCAGCCGACCCCCGCCATCGACTACGGCATCGTCGACGAGGACGCCCTCGTCGTCCTCGCGGGCGACCCGATGTTCACCGGCTTCGACACGACCGGGGAGCGCATTCCGCTGAGCAAGGTCGGCTCGCTGCTCGCGCCGGTCATCCCGCGGTCGAAGGTCGTCGCCGTCGGCAAGAACTACCGTGAACACGCCGCCGAGATGGGGGGCGAGGCGCCGGGCGAGCCGCTGCTGTTCCTGAAGCCGAACACCGCCGTCATCGGGCTCGGCGACCCGATCGTCGTGCCTCCGCAGTCCGAACGCGTCGACTACGAGGGAGAACTCGCGGTCGTCATCGGGAAGATCGCCCGCAACGTCCGGGCGGAGGACGCCGCGGAGCACATCTTCGGCTACACCGTCGCCAACGATGTGACCGCCCGCGACCTGCAGGAGAAGGACGGCCAGTGGACGCGCGCGAAGGGCTTCGACACCTTCTGCCCGCTCGGCCCGGTGATCGAGACGGAGCTCTCGCCCACTGCCGTGCTCCGCACCCGCCTCAACGGCGAGCTCAAGCAGGAGGCGCCGATCTCGGACATGGTCCACGACATCCCGTCGATCGTCGCGTACGCCTCCAGCGTGTTCACACTGCTTCCGGGGGACGTCATCCTGACCGGCACCCCGTCCGGGATCGGGCCGATGAAGGCCGGCGACACGGTCGAGGTCGAGGTTGACGGCGTCGGCTCGCTGGTCAACCCGGTGCGCGCCCCGAAGTAGTCGGGACGGGCGCATCCCGGCCGGTAGAATCGCGGATGTATGTCTGACTCGATCGCTCACCCCTTCTCCACCGCCACGGGCGCCGACGTGCGCGTGCGCTTCTGCCCGTCCCCGACCGGGACGCCGCACGTCGGCCTGATCCGCACGGCGCTGTTCAACTGGGCGTACGCCCGGCACACCGGCGGCAAGCTGATCTTCCGCATCGAGGACACCGATGCCGCGCGCGACAGCGAGGAGAGCTACGAGATGATCCTCGACGCCCTCCGCTGGCTGCGCCTCGACTGGGACGAGGGCATCGACGTCGGAGGCCCCGACGGCCCCTACCGGCAGTCGCAGCGCTACGACATCTACCGCGACCTGATCGCGCGGCTGGTCGAGTCCGGACACATCTACGAGAGCTTCGCGACGCCGGAGGAGATCGAGGCGCGCAACGTCTCGCTCGGCCGCGACCCGAAGCTCGGCTACGACAACTTCGAGCGCGACCTCACCGACGAGCAGAAGGCGGCGTACCGGGCCGAGGGCCGTCAGCCGGCGCTGCGACTGCGCGTGCCGGACGACGACCTCAGCTTCGACGACCTGGTGCGCGGCGAGATCACCTTCAAGGCGGGGTCGTTCAGCGACTTCGTCGTGGTGCGCCCCAACGGCCACCCGCTGTACACGTTCGTGAACCCGGTCGACGACGCCCTCATGGGCATCACGCACGTGCTCCGCGGCGAGGACCTGCTGTCGTCCACCCCCCGCCAGATCGCCCTGTACCACGCGCTGATCGACGCCGGCGTGACAACGTTCGTGCCGCGCTTCGGCCACCTCCCGTACGTGATGGGCGAGGGCAACAAGAAACTGTCGAAGCGCGACCCCGAGTCGAACCTGTTCCACCACCGCGACCGCGGCTTCATCCCCGAGGGCCTGGTGAACTACCTGGCGCTGCTCGGCTGGTCGCTCACCCACGACCGTGACGTGTTCTCGCTGTCGGAGATGGTGGCCGCGTTCGACGTGAAGGACGTGAACCCCAACCCGGCCCGGTTCGACCTGAAGAAGGCGGAGTCGATCAACGGCGACCACATCCGGTTGCTGGATGTCGCCGACTTCGCCGAGCGCACCATCCCGTACCTGACCAGGGCCGGTGTGGTGCAGGAGCCGTTGACCCCCACGCAGCGCGAGGTGCTGGCGAAGGCAGCGCCGCTGGTGCAGGAGCGTGTGCAGCTGCTCGGCGAGACGCCGGGGATGCTGGGATTCCTGTTCACCGACGCCGCCTCCCTGGTCGTCGAGGACGACGCGCGCGCCTCGCTCCCCGCCAACGCGGGCGAGGTGCTCGCCGCCTCCCTGGGCGCCCTGGAGCTGGTGCCAGAGACGGAGTGGACTCACGAGGCCATCGAGGCCGCGCTGCGCGACGCGCTGGTCGAGGGCCTCGGGCTGAAGCCGCGGGTCGCGTTCGGCCCGCTCCGGGTCGCGCTGTCCGGTCGTCGCGTTTCGCCCCCGCTGTTCGAGTCGATGGAGATCCTCGGCAAGGCCGAGACGATCGCCCGCCTCGACCGTCTGTCGGCGTCGCTGGGGTAACGGCCGTGACCGGTGAGGCGTCGCCGTTGGATGCGTCGTACGAGGTGGTCGTCGTCGGTGGCGGGCCGGCCGGCCTGTCGGCTGCGCTCAACCTGGCCAGGGCCCGGCGGCGGGTGCTCGTCGTCGATGGCAACCGCCCGCGGCACGCGGCAACGCTGCGCGCGCACGGGTACCTCACGCGCGACGGGGTGCCCCCGCTCGACCTGCGCCGGCTGGGCCGTGAGGAAGTGGAGGCTTACGGGAACGCGACCGTCGTCTTCGCCCAGGTCGGTGAGCTGGGCGTCGAGGGCTCGGGCTTCCGGGTGACGGGCCGCGGTGTGCGCGGCGGGGCGGACGTCGATGTCACGGCCGAGACCGTGGTGATCGCGACCGGCGTGACCGAGGCGATGCCGGCCATCCCGAGCCTGCGTGCCTACTACGGCACCCAATTGCACAGCTGCGTCGAGTGCGACGGCTACGAGGAGGCCGGGCTGCCTCTCGCACTGATCGGCGAGACGGCCGACCTGGCGGAGCGCGCGCTGCTGCTCACCCAGTGGACGGACGACCTGATCGTGTTCACCAACGGCGCCGACACCGTGACCGAGGACGAGGAGCGCGCACTCGCCCGGCTCGGCGTCGGGGTCGAGCGTCGTCGCATCGACGATGTGGTGGGGGAGAAGGGCGTGATGTCCGGCGTCCGGCTCGACGACGGGACGGTCGTCCCGCGCGCCGGCGGCTTCCTCCGTCCGGTGTGGACGCCCGCCCTCGGGTTCGCCGACGCCCTCGGCCTCGACCGCGACGACGAGGGCTACCTCGTCACCGACCGGCAGGGTCGCACCTCCCTCCCCGGCGTGTACGCGGCGGGGGAGACGACAGCACCGGGCGCGCAGCAGCTGATCGTCGCCGCGGGGTCCGGTGCGGTGGTCGCCGCGGCCGTGAATCGCGACCTCATCGGCCTGGCCCTGGACGACGCCGCCGTTTTGTAGTCCGGCCCGCGGGTAGGCTAGAGTTGGTTCTCGTGCCCGGGCCACGGTTCGGAGCAGTGGGGTATGGTGTAATTGGCAACACGGCTGATTCTGGTTCAGTTGTTCTTGGTTCGAGTCCAGGTACCCCAGCAGTAGCGAAAGCGTTCGAAGGCCCGGTTTGCCCGGGCCTTTTCTGTTGCCGCGTAGCGCCTCCGGCCGTGACTGCGCCCTCCCGGAACGTCTGCGGGCGCGCGACGCCGCGCAGACGTCCCGAACTCCCGCAGTCGCGGTGAGCGGGGGCTTCCCGGGCTGCCCGTGCCTGCGCCATCATGGGCGCGTGGCAGACACGGAAGGACCCGGCATCCTCGGGGTCGGAACCATCGGCATCCCTGTGGCCGACCAGGATCGCGCGCTCGCCTTCTACCGCGACGTGCTCGGCTTCGAGGTGCGCGTCGACGCTCCCGTCCCGCAGCTGGGGACACGCTGGATCATGCTCGCACCGCCCGGCTCCGCCGTGTCGGTGTCGCTGGTGCGGGCCAGCGAGGACGCCCCCGCGGGTGTGGAGACCGGCATCCGGTTCGAGACGGAGGACGCCGAACACGCCCACCGAAGCCTGAGCGACCGCGGTGTCGAGGTCGGCGAGCTGCTGCGCTGGCCGGGCGTGCCGGCCATGTTCGCGGTGCGCGACGCCGAGGGGAACCGGTTCGAGATCGTGGAGCGCGGGTAGAGCCACGGCGTAGCCGGTCGTGTGATCTCAGGGGGACCGCGACTGTCCTGATCTGGCAGGCGGTCACGCCGTCCCGCTAGGGTGTGAAGAGGGGGGTGGTCACGATGAGCGCACTGCTTGCGGGACTGGAAGACGACGAGCGCCGACGTCGGCGTGTGGCGCTGCTCTGGGTGGTCGCCTGCATCACGGGCGCAGGCACCTGGCTGACCGCGCCGTTCGGAATCGCGCTGGTCGCTCGAGGCGAGACGATCGGTTGGGCGCTGATCTCGGCAGGGGTCGCACTGCTCGCGGCGACGGTCGTCGCGGTGCTCTTCGCCCGCCGGATTCACCGGCGCCCCGAGAGCCTCCCCGGTAAGGCGAACCCGCGGTTCGACGAGCCGGAGCCGTCGCCCGACCCTCGCGGCGGCTACTCCATGAACGGCTCCATGCTCGGCTCCCGCTGAGCAGTCGCCGCACTCCACGACCCCACTCCCACAGGGGCCTTTCGTCCCTCCCGCACCGGCGGCCGACCTGGCTCGATGGGAGTGAGCGGGTCGCGCGCTCAGGAGGGCGCCTGCGACCGGGGAGGAGGCGCGGTGGCACCGCAGTCCGACGAGCGGCCCACCCGGGAGCCCATCGACACCCTGCTCCGTGACCTTCGGACAGGCCGTGATGGCCTCGGCAGCAGGGAGGCCGCGCGGCGGCTCGCGATCCACGGCCCCAATACGCTGCCGACGGGCCGTCGACCGAGCTGGGTGCGGGAGCTGATGCGTCAGTTCACGCACCCGCTCGCGCTGCTGCTGTGGTTGGCGGCGGCCCTGGCCTGGGTGGCCGGAACGCCGGTCCTCTCCTGGGCGATCCTCGCGGTGATCGTCGTCAACGCCGTCGTCGCCTACTTGCAGGGGAGGCAGGCGGAGCGGGCGATCGAGGCGCTGTCCCGCTATCTTCCCCAGCAGGCGACCGTGATCCGCGACGGCGTCGCCTCTGAGGTGCCGGCGGTCGACCTGGTGCCCGGCGACGTGATCCTCGTCGCCGAGGGCGACCGCGTCTCCGCCGATGCGCGGCTGATCGAGGGGAGCGTCGAGATGGACCTCTCCACGCTCACCGGGGAGTCGGCGCCGGTCACCCGGTCGGCCGGCGCAGAGGACACCGCGGACCGGCTGATCGACGCGCCGGATGCGGTCTTCTCGGGCGCGCAGTGCACGTCGGGGCAGGCGCGCGCCGTCGCCTTCGCGACGGGCCCGAGGACGGAGCTCGGCCGGATCGCGACCCTCTCCCGCCAGGCGACGCCGCTGCTCAGTCCGCTGGAACGGCAGGTCCGGCGCTCCACCTGGCTGATCGCCGGCGTCGCGGTGGGGGTCGGCGCGCTCTTCCTCCCGCTGGGCCTCGTGGCGGGCCTCTCGCTGCCCGAGGCGGCGGTCTTCGCGATCGGCCTGCTGGTCGCGAACGTCCCCGAGGGCCTCCTGCCGACGATCACCCTGGCGCTCGCGGTCGGCGTGCGGGAGCTGGCCAGGCAGGGGGCGCTGGTGAAGCAGCTCTCGGCGGTTGAGACGCTCGGCTCGACGACCGTGATCTGCACCGACAAGACGGGGACGCTCACCCGGAACACGATGACGGTCACCGCCGTGTGGGTCGCGGGGCGCACGTTCGACCCGGCTGAACCGGATGCGCTTCTCGGCCCGCTCGCCGAGGTGATGGTGGACTGCAACCAGCTGGAACGCGCGACCGACCCGATGGAGACGGCGCTGCGGGAGGCGGGGGAGACGCTCGGCGCCCGGCTGGCGCCGCGGGTCGCGACCTTCCCGTTCGATCCGGAGCGCAAGCGGATGAGTGTGGTGAGCCGCCGCGGCGACCGTCTGCTGGTCGCGGTGAAGGGGGCTCCGGAACTGGTGCTCCCGCTGTGCACGGCCACCTTCGACGGGACGCGGGCGCGGCCGGTGACAGCCGGCGACCGGCAGGAGGTGCTCGACGCCGTGGACCGCTTCGCCCGGCACGGGCTCCGCGTGCTGGCGCTCGCCTCCCGGGAGGCGCCCGCCCCGCCCGAGGACGCGGCGACGGCGGAGGCGGGCCTGTGCCTCCTGGGGCTGGTCGCCCTCCTCGACCCGCCGCGGCCCGAGGTGCCCGCGGCCGTCGCCGCCTGCCACAGCGCGGGGATCACCATCCACGTCGTCACCGGCGACAACGGCACGACCGCCGCCGAGGTCGCACGCCAGGTCGGCATCGGAGCGGACCGCATCGTCTCCGGGAGCGAGGCGGACGCCCTCTCGGAGCCCGAGCTGGATGCGCTGCTCGCCCAGCCCGGCGAGTTCGTCTTCGCCCGCAGCACGCCGGAGGGGAAGCTCCGGATCGCCGAGGCGCTGCAGCAGGAGGGCCAGACGGTCGCGATGACCGGCGACGGCGTCAACGATGCGCCGGCGCTGCACCGGGCGGACATCGGCGTCGCGATGGGCCGCTCGGGGACCGATGTCGCCCGTCAGGCGGCCACGATGGTGCTCACCGACGACAACTTCGCGACCATCGTGACGGCCGTCCGGGAGGGGAGGCGCGCCTACGACAACCTGCGCAAGTTCGTCCTCTACATCTTCGTGCACGCGGTGCCGGAGGTCGTTCCGTTCATGCTGTTCGCCCTGTCGGGCGGCGTCATCCCCCTCCCGCTCACGGTGCTGCAGATCCTCGCCATCGACCTCGGGACGGAGATCCTGCCCGCTCTCGCGCTCGGCCGCGAGAAGGCGGAGCCGGACGTGATGTCGCGGCGGCCGCGTCCCCGCTCGGAACCGCTCATCACGCGTCGCCTGCTGGCGCGGGCGTGGGGGCTGATGGGGGTCCTCTCCGCAGCGCTCGCCCTCGGCGCGTTCTTCGCGGTGCTCATGGCTGGGGGCTGGACGCCGGGTGCGCCGGTGGGTCCCGGCGATCCTCTGCACGGCGTGTACCTCCAGGCGACGACGGCGACGTTCCTGACGATCGTCGCCTGCCAGGTCGGTACGGCGTTCGCGGCGCGCACCGAGCGGACCTCGCTCCGCCGCCTCGGTGTCCTCAGCAATCGGCCGTTGCTGGCGGCCATCGGCGTCGAGCTGCTGTTCGCCGCCGCGCTCTGCTTCGTGCCCGTGCTGCAGACGGTGTTCGGGACGGCGGCGCCACCCTGGTGGCTGGTCCTCGTGCTGCTGCCGTGCCCGGTCATCGTCTGGGGCGCCGACGAGGCGGCCCGCTGGTGGGGCCGTCGGCGGACGCGGCGAGGATCGGGGCGGGACCTCCGGCCCGCGGCACGCGCCCGCCTGCCGCTACAGTCGGCGCCACCGCGGCGCTGAGCAGTGCCGAGGAAGGAGGCCGCACCGTTGGAGCAGCACCCCGCCGTCGACGCCCGCCCGGTCCGGCAGATCCTCACCGTGACGCTCAATCCGGCCCTCGACATCAGCGCCTCCACGCAGCAGGTGGTCACCGAGCACAAGCTGCGCTGCACGGGCAGCCGCCTGGATCCCGGAGGGGGAGGCGTGAACGTGTCGAGGGTCATCCACCGGCTGGGCGGCCGGAGCCTCGCGCTGTACACCGCGGGAGGGCCGATCGGGGAGGCCTACCGACGCCTCGTCGACGCGGAGCGTGTGCCGAGCGTCGTGGTGCCGATCGCCGGGCAGACACGGCAGAGCCTCAGTGTGGAGGAACGTGCGACCGGCGCGCAGTACCGGTTCGTGCTGGAGGGGCCGGCCCTCTCCGGGGAGGAGTGGGGCGCGTGCCTCGACCTGATCGGCCAGACCGTCGCTCCGGGCGGATTCCTGGTGGCGAGCGGGAGCCTCCCTCCGGGCGTCCCTGAAGACTTCTACGCCAGAGCCGTCCGGCTGGCCCGGGAGGCGGGGGCGGAGACCATCGTCGACGCATCGGGTCCTGCGCTCCGGGAGGCCCTGGCCGAGGGCGTCTTCGCGGTCGCGCCGAGCGGCCGCGAGCTCGAGCAGCTCGCCGGCGTTCCGCTGTCGACCGTCGACGACAGGGTCGAGGCGGCCGCGGCGCTCGTCGCCGACGGCTCGGCGCGCTACGTGGCCCTCACGCTCGGCGCAGACGGGGCCGTGCTCGTCTCGGCGGAGGGCGCGCTCCGGCTGGCGGCGCCCGTCGTGGACGTCGTCAGCGCCGTCGGCGCCGGCGACAGCTTCGTGGCGGCGTTCGTCCTCCGCCTCGCCCAGTCGCGGCCGGTGCAGGCGGCGTTCCGCGCCGCCGTGGCCGCAGGCACCGCGGCCGTCGTCACGCCGGCGACGGCGCTGTGCGACCGCGCCGATGTGGAGCGGCTCGAGGCGATGCTCGACCGCACCTGACCGGCCGCCGGACCGGCCGCCGGGCCGGGCGCCGGGCCGAAAGCCCCTGTGCCGGCTCTCGCAGCGGACGATACCGTCGCCCCGACGCATCGGCGCCATAGGCGGCGCAACGGCGGATCGGAGGAGACCGGTGGACGAGTACGTCTTGTGGTTCGACGAGGTCGGGATGGGCGACGTGCCGCGGGTCGGCGGCAAGAACGCCTCCCTGGGCGAGATGACCAGATCGTTGACGCCGGAGGGCATCCGGGTGCCGGACGGGTTCGCCACCACGGCAGCTGCGTATCGGGCGTTCGTGGCGGAGAACGGGATCGAGCCGGCCATGCGGGAGCAGCTCGACCGCTATCGGTCCGGTGCCGTGACGCTGCGGGAGGTCGGGCAGGAGCTGCGCGGCCTGTTCCTGTCGGCGGAGCTCCCTCCCGCCATCGCGGAGGCCGTCCTCCGCGCCTACCGGAGGTTAGGCGAGCGGACGGGCCTGTCGGCGCCGGCGGTGGCGGTGCGCTCCAGCGCGACGGCCGAGGACCTGCCCGAGGCGAGCTTCGCCGGAGCCCAGGAGACCTTCCTGAACGTCGCGGGCGAGCAGGCCGTGCTGACGGCCTGCCGCCGCTGCTACGCATCCCTGTTCACCGACCGGGCGATCGCCTACCGCGAGGCGCAGGGGTTCGACCACCTGGCTGTGGCCCTGTCGATCGGCATCCAGTCGATGGTGCGCTCCGACCTGGGCGCGTCCGGCGTGATGTTCACCATCGACACGGAGACCGGCTTCCCGGACGTCGTGGTGATCAGCGCGGCGTGGGGTCTGGGCGAGCTCGTGGTCCAGGGCGCCGTCGACCCCGATCGGTACCAGGTGTTCGCACCGCTGCTCGACCAGCCCGGCGCCGAGCCCATCATCGAGAAGGCGCTCGGCGCGAAGGCACGCATGATGGTCTACGGCGAGGGCGGCACCGCGCGCACCCGGACCATCGACACACCGGCCCGCCGTCGCTCCGCGTTCACGCTGACCGACGCCGAGATCCTCCACCTGGCACGCTGGGGCCGTGCGGTGCAGAACCACTACGGCCGGCCGATGGATGTGGAGTGGGCGCGCGACGGGATGACCGGCGACCTCTTCCTGGTCCAGGCGAGGCCGGAGACGGTGCAGTCGGGGAGGACGCGTCCCGTCTTCGTCGAGCACCACCTGACCGAGACGGGCCCGCTGCTGCTCTCCGGCGCCGCCATCGGCGACGCGATCGCGACGGGCACGGCGTGCGTCATCCGCGACCCGTCCCACATCTCGCAGTTCAGGGACGGCGCGATCCTCGTCGCCGAGATGACCGACCCCGATTGGGTCGCTGTGATCGCGCGCGCCTCCGGGATCGTCACCGACCACGGCGGTTCCACGAGCCATGCGGCGATCATCGCCCGCGAGCTCGGCATCCCCGCGGTGGTCGGGACGGGCTCGGCGACCGAGACGCTGCGCGACGGCCAGCCCGTGACCCTCTCGTGCGCGGAGGGCGACATCGGCCACGTCTACGGCGGGGAGCTGGCCTTCGAGACCACCGAGGTCGACCTGACACGCGTCCCGGCGACGCGGACGCGAGTGAACGTCAATGTCGCCAGCCCGAGCGCCGCTTTCCGCTGGTGGCGCCTCCCTGCCGCAGGCGTCGGGCTCGCCCGCATGGAGTTCATCGTCAACAACGTGATCGGCGTGCACCCGATGGCGCTGGTCCATCCCGACCGGGTCGACGCGGACGCCAGGGCGAGGATCCGGGAGCTGACGGCGGGGTTCGACGACCCGAAGGACTTCTTCGTCGAGAAGCTGGCGCGCGGGATCGCCAAGCTGGCGGCGCCGTACCACCCGCACGACGTGGTCGTGCGCCTCAGCGACTTCAAGGCGAGCGAGTATGCGCACCTTCTCGGCGGGGACGCGTTCGAGGAGCCGGAGGAGAACCCGATGCTGGGCTTCCGTGGGGCGTCCCGGTACTACCACCCGCGTTACCGCGAAGGGTTCGCCCTGGAGTGCGCCGCCGTGAAGCGCGCGCGGGAGCTGCTCGGGTTCGCGAACATCATACCGATGGTGCCGTTCTGCCGTACGCCGGCCGAGGCCGACCGGGTGCTGGAGGAGATGGCCGAGAACGGGCTGGTTCACGGCGAACAGGGTCTGCGCGTGTACATGATGTGCGAGATCCCCTCGAACGTCATCCGCGCGGCCGAGTTCGCGCGCCGGTTCGACGGCTTCTCGATCGGGTCGAACGACCTCACGCAGCTGGTGCTCGGCGTCGATCGCGACTCCGAACTGCTCGCGCCGCTCTTCGACGAGCGGGACGCGGCCGTCGAGTGGATGATCGCGGAGGCGATCCGGCGGGCGCACGAGGCGGGAATCACTATCGGAATCTGCGGCCAGGCACCAAGCGATCACCCCGATTTCGCCGCCTTCCTGGTCGAGCAGGGCATCGACTCCATCTCGCTCAACCCGGACAGCCTGCTGCGGACCATCGGCCGAATCGCGGAGGCCGAGTCGGCGCGGCCGTCGATGGGCGTGCCCGCTGCGGCCGCCGCGCGCTGAGCCTCCGGGTCCGGCCTCAGCCGGCCGACATACCGAAGACGCGGAGGACGGTGTCGATCTGCGACGCGTAGATCAGCGAGAGCACCTGGAGCGCCACCACGGCGATCGCGAACAGCAGCACCGCCCACAGCACGGCCACGCCCGCCATCTCCAGCAGTGCCCCGGAGCGTGCCGGACGCCCCGCGCTCATCCTCCGGCCCCCGGGTGGATCTCGAGCGCGCCGGAATGCGTGACGTTCGTCGTGTTCACACGTCAAGGGTGCGATGGCGCCGGGCCGCGTCGTGAGGGTCGAAAGTCCTCCGTCGCGCACCCGACCGGGAGAGTCAGGAGGCGCCGAGCACCCAGGCCCAGCTGAGCAGGATGAGCACGAACATGTCCACGAAGACGAACGCGATCGACAGCACGGCGATCGAGAGCACCACGGCGATGAGCTCGATCACCCGGAAGAACAGCGCATTCCCGTCCTGGTCGAGGTAGGGCGCGAACCGGCGCAGCAGCAGACCGGAGCAGCAGAACGGCGCCGCCATGGCAAGCAGGAGCACACCCGTGTACGCCGCGCCGCCAGATCCCATCCGCAGCTCGGCCAGGGCGAACAGCACGGGCCCGAGCACCGCGAGACCGAGTCCGATGAACAGCTGCCCGTGGCCGGCCCACCACACCGCGCGGGAAAAGCGGGTCATCCCGGCGGGCGGCGTCTTGCGGTACCAGCGCACGCGCGGCGCGGCGACGACATCCCCCATGGGCCGAGGCTACCCGACCGGAGCGGGCGCACGCCGTATGGTGACGGGATGGGGAACGTCGAGGTGAGGCCGGCGAGGCCCGACGAATGGGCCGCCGTCGGGGGACTGCGCTGGGATTCGGTGACCGAGTTCGGGGGAGTGGCAGACGACCCGCGCGACGTGTTCGCCGAGCGATTCACCGACTGGGCGGCGGCGAACACCGGCAGCCACGAGTGCTTCGTCGCCGTCGAGAACGGCCGCGTGATCGGGATGACCTGGCTCGCGGTCGTTCCGCGGGTGCCGAGCGCGCGGGCGTTCGATCGGGCGTCCGGTGACCTGCAGTGCGCCTATGTCGTGCCGGAACGTCGTGACGCCGGCATCGGCGGCCGGCTCATCGACGCGATCGTCGAGCGCGCACGCGAGCGCGGGCTCGAGCGCGTGACGGTCCACTCCAGCCCACGCGCGGTGCCGGTGTACGAACGGCACGGCTTCGCCTCGCAGGACCGCCTGCTCCACGTTTACGTCGTGCACCCGGAAGCCCCGGGTCCGGCAGCTGAGAGCGGAGGGGACCGATGAGCGTGGTGCGGCCCGCCCGACCGGCGGACGCCGAGGGGATGGCGCGGGTGCACGTCCAGTCGTGGAAGGAGACCTACCGCGGTGTCATGCCCGACGCCCTGCTCGACGACCCGGAGGCCCCGGCCCGGCGGGAGCGGATGTGGGCGGCGGTGCTGACGGACGAGCGGTACGCGTCCAACACCGTCGCGGTCGCGGAGGCCGACGGCCGCATCGTCGGCATCGCGATGTCCGGGCCCGAGGACGGCGGCGCCCGCGCACTTCACGTTCTCTACCTGCTCGCCGAACATCACGGCTCGGGGCTCGGCCGCCGGCTGTTGCAGGCGACCGTCCCGGACGGCACCGACGCGTCCCTCTGGGTCGCCGACCCGAACCCGCGCGCGCAGGCGTTCTACCGCGCTGCGGGCTTCGTGCCGGACGGCGTGACCAAGGTGGAGGAGGGTGTCCGCCACCTCCACCTCGTGCGCGGCGCGGGCACCGCTACACCTGTGCGCCCAGCTTGAAGCCCTGTGCGTCGTCTCCCTTGCGGGTGTAGGAGAAGCCGTCCGCGCCGATCGTGACATCCATCTCGGAGTCGTCGGTGCGGGAGGTCAGCGGCTGCGGGTTGCCGTCGAGGTCGAGCACGGTAGAAGCCTCGGTGTACCAGGACGGGACGACGGGGTTGCCCCACCAGTCGCGGCGCTGGTTGTCGTGCACGTCCCAGGTGACGACGGGGTTGTCCGGGTCGCCGGTGTAGTAGTCCTGCGTGTAGATCTCGACGCGGTGGCCGTCGGGGTCGCGCAGGTACAGGTAGAACGCGTTGGAGACGCCGTGGCGTCCGGGGCCGCGCTCGATGCAGTCGCTGCGGCGCAAGGCGCCGAGCTTGTCGCAGATCGCGATGATGTTGTGCTTCTCGTGCGTGGCGAACGCGACGTGGTGCATCCGCGGCCCGTCCCCGCCGGTCATCGCGGTGTCGTGGACGGTCGGCTTGCGGCGCATCCACGCGGCGTAGGTCGTGCCGGCCTCGTCCTGGATGTCCTCGGTGACCCGGAAGCCGAGGTCCTCCATGTAGGCGACGGCACGCGGAACGTCGGGAGTGACCTGGTTGAAGTGATCGAGCCGCACCAGCGCGCCGGGCGTATAGAGGTCGTAGCGCCAGGCCAGGCGCTCCACATGCTCCACCTCGTAGAAGAACTCATACGGGAAGCCGAGCGGGTCCTCCACGCGCACGCTGTCGCCGATGCCCTTCGTGAAGCCCTCCGGGCGACGCTCGACGCGGCAGCCGAGCTCGGTGTAGAAGGCGACGGCGCGGTCGAGGTCCTCGGGGGTGCGGACGCGGTACGAGAAGGCGGCGACGGCGGCGACCGGGCCCTTGCGCAGGACGAGGTTGTGGTGGATGAACTCCTCGAACGAGCGCAGGTAAACCGCGTCCTCGTCCTCCTCGGTGACGACGAGGTCGAGCACGTCGACGTAGAACTCGCGGCTGGCGGCGAGATCGGTGACGACCAGCTCCATGTAGGCGCAGCGCACCACATCCGGCGGCGTGGCCGAGGGGGTGGGGATGCGGTCCACCGGTGCCGGGATCGGGTCGCCCGCGGTGACGGCGGGCTCGGGGGAGTCGGGGGTGATCGTCATGGTGGTGCTCTCTCTGCGCTGAGGGTGTGTCGGAAAGGGGTGGTGGGTCAGGCGTCGCCGGCGTCCTCGGCCGCTTCCTCGGCCACCTCGGGCGCGTGCACTGTGGCGCCGAACCGGGCGGTGTGCACAGGGCCGAGGGTGATGTGGACCGCCTGCTGGTCGGTGTAGAAGTCGATCGAGCGGTAGCCGCCCTCGTGTCCGAGCCCGGACGCCTTCACGCCGCCGAACGGGGTGCGCAGGTCGCGGACGTTGTGCGAGTTCAGCCACACCATCCCGGCCTCGACGTTCTGCGCGAAGGTGTGGGCGCGCTCCAGGTCGGTGGTCCAGATGTAGGCGGCGAGGCCGTACTTGACGCCGTTGGCGAGCTCCAGCGCCTCCTCGTCGGTGTCGAACGGGGTGATGGCGACGACCGGGCCGAAGATCTCCTCCTGGAAGATGCGGGCGTCGGGCGCGACATCGGCGAAGACGGTGGGGGCGACGTAGTTTCCGGTGTCCAGTCCGTCGGGGCGGCCGCCGCCGGCGAGCAGTCGGCCCTCCTGCTTGCCGAGCTCGACGTACGACATGACCTTGTCGTAGTGCTCGGGGTGGACGAGTGCGCCGACCTCGGTCTTCGGGTCGTGGGGGTCGCCGACCACGATGTTCTTCGCGCGCTCGGCGTACCGTTCCAGGAACTCGTCGTAGATCGGGCGCTCGACCAGGATGCGCGAGCCAGCGGTGCAGCGTTCGCCGTTCAGCGAGAACACGCCGAACAGGGTGGAGTCGATGGCCGCGTCCAGGTCGGCGTCGGCGAAGACGACCGCGGGGGACTTGCCGCCGAGCTCCATCGACAGGCCCTTCAGGTACGGGGCGGCGTTGGCGAAGATGATCTGCCCGGTGCGGCTCTCGCCGGTGAACGAGATGAGCGGGACGCCGGGGTGCTTCACGAGCGCGTCGCCCGCCTCCTCGCCGAGGCCGTTGACCAGGTTGAACACGCCGTCCGGGAGGCCCGCGTCGCGGAATATCTCCGCCCACAGGCTCGCCGATAGCGGCGTGAACTCGGCGGGCTTCAGCACGACCGTGTTGCCGGTCGCGAGGGCCGGCGCGAGCTTCCAGCTCTCCAGCATGAACGGCGTGTTCCACGGCGTGATGAGTCCCGCGACGCCGATCGGCTTGCGGTTGACGTAGTTGAGTTGGCTGCCGGGGACCTTGTACGCGTCGTCGGCCTGAGCGACGATCAGGTCGGCGAAGAAGCGGAAGTTCTCCGCCGCGCGCTGCGCCTGACCGAGCGCCTGCGTGATCGGCAGGCCGGTGTCGAAGGTCTCGAGCTCGGCGAGGCGGGCGTCCTGCGCCTCCACCGCATCCGCGATGCGGTTCAGGACGCGGGCGCGCTCGCGGGGCTTCATCCGCGGCCAGGGACCCTCCCTGAACGCGCGCGTGGCGGCGGCGACGGCGAGGTCGATGTCCTCCTTCTGGCCCGCCGCCGCCTGCACGTACGTCTCGTTGGAGACGGGGTCGAGCACGTCGAAGGTCCTGCCCGAGACGCTGTCGACGAACCGGCCGTCGATGAAGTGCTGGATCTTCGCGGGGAGGTTCTCGGGGATGTGGTGCTGCGCCATCGCGCGGCCTCCTGTCGGTCGGTGGGTCAGTGCTGCTTGTGCTCGTCCTGGTACGCGTGCAGCGAGTCCAGGGTGGCCAGCCGGTGGCGACGGGCGGCGAGCTCGATCTCCAGCGCGTCGGCGCCGGTCTCGATCAGCCGGAGGATGTGCTCGTGCTCGTCGACGGACTCGCGGGCCCGTCCCGGCACGAAGCTGAAGGTGGAGTCGCGCAGCACGCTCAGACGGTTCCAGCCGCGGTGCACGAGGTCGAGGATGTGCGGGTTCGGGCACTCCTCGAACAGCACCGCATGGAACTCCTGGTTGAGCTGCGTGAAGCGGTGCGGGATGAAGTCGTCGAGGCAGGCGATCATCTCGCGGTTGATCGTGCGGGCCCGGTCGAGATGGTCAGCCGTCAGCAGGGGAGCGGAGAGCTGCGTCGCCGCTCCCTCGACCAGGGCGAGGGTCTCCATCGTGTACGTGTACTCGGCCTCCTGCAGCAGGGCGACCTGGGCGCCGACGTTCTTCTCGAACGTCACCAGCCCCTCCGCCTCCAGCCGTCGGATCGCCTCGCGCACCGGCACGACGCTGATGTCGAGCTCGCCGGCGATCTGGCCGAGCACGAGCCGGAAGCCGGACACGTACCGGCCGTCGTCGATGCGGGCCCTGATGAAGTCGTAGGCGAGCTGCGACTTGCTCGGGGCCGTCGTCTTCACCGCTTGGTCGACCATGCGCGGTACCTCTCCTTCCACTCGGAGTTCATCGGGAACAGCCCCTCGACGCGCGCCCCCTGAGCGACCTGCTCGGCGATGAACTCCTCCTCCCGCTCCTGCTCGATCGCGTCGGCCACGACCTCCTCCACTAGCGCGGGCGGGATGACCAGTAGGCCGTCCGCGTCGCCCACGATCACGTCGCCAGGCTGTACCGTGGCCCCGCCGCAGGCGATGGTGATGTCCGTGTCCCACGGCACGTGCCGGCGGCCGAGCACGGCGGGGTGCGGACCGTTGTGATAGGTCGGGATGTCGAGCGCGGCGACCACCTCCAGATCGCGCACGCCGCCGTCGGTCACGATGCCGGCGGCGCCGTTCACCTGCGCACGCAGGGCGAGCACATCGCCGACGGTGCCGCTGCCGCGCTCGCCGCGGGCCTCGATGATCAGCACCTCACCGGCGCCGACCGTGTCGAAGGCCCGTTTCTGGGCGTTGTAGCCGCCACCGTGCGAGGCGAACAGGTCTTCGCGGTTCGGGACGTAGCGGAGCGTGCGCGCCGTGCCGACGACCTTGGCGCCGGGGCGAGTGGAGGTGAGGCCGTCGATCGAGACGTTGTTCAGTCCCCGCTTGCGCAGCTGCGAGCTGAGCGTGGCGGTGGCGACGGACGCCAGTTTCGCGCGCAGGTCGTCGGTCAGCGTCCACGCGGATGTATTCGGAGAGCCCTCTGCCGCTCGTGGCTCCGTTACCTCAGTCGCAGGCTCCTTCGGCGCTGGGGTCGCGGCATCGCTCCGCGCTGCCCCCAGCTCCACCGCGCCATACGCCTCGGCGCGCTGGTGGTCGTCGATGCTGGGCTTCGTGCCGAAGTCGCCGAACGGGACCTCGCCCTGCGTGATGCGCGTCACGAGACGGCCCGTGGTCGGTGCGCCGGACGCAGTCGGCGCATCCACCTCCACCTCGACGGTGTCGCCCGGCCGGGTGACCGAAGAGCCCGCGGGCGTCCCGGTGAGGATGATGTCGCCCGGCTCGAGCGTCATCAGCTGGGAGAGGTCGGCGACGAGGCGGCCGAACGGGAAGAGCAGGTCGTCCGAGGTCCCTTCCTGCACGAGCTCGCCGTTGAGCCAGGTGCGGACGCGGAGGGCGCCCGGGTCGAGCGCGGCGGCGGGGAGGACCTCAGGACCGAGCGGGGTGAACCCGTCTCCGCCTTTGGAGCGGACGTTCGAGCCCTTGTCGGCGGTGCGCAGGTCGTACAGCCCGAAATCGTTCGCGGCGGTGACTCCGGAGACGGCGGCCCAGCCCTCCTCGGGTCGGACGCGACGGGTGGGCCGGCCGATGACGAGGGCGATCTCGCCTTCGAAGGCGAGCAGCTCGGTGCCCGCGGGACGCTCCAGCTCGGCGCCGGAGGGTGCGAGCGAGGACGACGGCTTGAAGAAGTAGCTGGGCTGGGCGGGAGTGCGCCCGCGCTGGGCGGCGCGCGAACGGTAGTTCAGGTGCACCGCGATGATCTTGCCGGCCTGCGTTCGCAGTTCGGAGAAGGGGGTGACGCTCACGGCTGGTGGCTCCTCGTCGTCGGGGATGGGTCCCGGAAGACCGTATTCAAGATCATATACAATCCGTAATCGCCCGGCAAGGCGTCAGTAGCCGGCCGGGGTCGGGGAGCCGGGGGCCGAGCCGATGAACCGGTCGGCGAGGGCCTCCGATGCGCGAGCGAGCAGCGTCACGTCCGAGCCGACGAGCACATAGGCGGCTCCCGCGGCGGCGTAGCGGTCGGCCGTCGCCGGGTCGAAGGCGTTCACGCCGACCGGGGTGCCTGCCGCCCGTCCTGCCGCGATCACGCTGTCGACAGCGGCGACGACCTCGGGATGGTTCTGCTGACCGAGCAGCCCCATCGACGCCGCGAGGTCGGCGGGGCCGACGAGCAGGGCGTCCACCCCGTCCACGGCGGCGATGCCGTCCGCGACTGCGAGCGCCGCCGTCGTCTCGATCTGCACGGTGAGCGAGACGAGTTCGTTCGCGCGCGCGAGGTAATCCGGGATGCGGCTCCAGCGCGACGACCGAGCGAGCGCGCTGCCCACGCCCCGGATGCCGTGCGGGGGATACCGCACCGCGCGCACCATCGCCTGGGCCTGCTCCACGCTGTCGACCATCGGAACCAGGACGTTCTGCGCGCCGAGGTCGAGAAGCTGCTTGAGCACGACCGGGTCCCCGTAGGGTGCGCGAATCACCGGCACGGCCGGGTACGCGGCGATCGCCTGCAGCTGGGCGAGGATCGACTCCAGGCCGACGGGGGAGTGCTCGCCGTCGATCAGCACGATGTCGAGTCCGCTGCCCGCGCAGATCTCAGCGGCCAGGGGGCTGCCGCCGCACGACCACATCCCGTACAGCGTGCGTTCCGCCGCGCGGAGGCGGTCGGCGAACGTGGGCGTCGGGTCTAGACGAATCGGCATGTGATGGCTCCCAGGGTTCCGTAGTCGGCGTGGACGGTGTCGCCGCGCTCCACCCACATCGGCCGGGTGAACGAGCCGGCGAGCACGATGTCTCCGGCCTCCAGGCGAGTGCCGTGCTGCGCGAGCTTGTTGGCAAGCCACGCGACGCCGGTCGCGGGATGGTCGAGCACCGCCGCGGCGACGCCGGACTCCTCGATGGTCTCGTTGCGGTACAGCAGTGCGCCGACCCAGCGCAGGTCCACGGCGTCCACCGCGACCGGGCGCCCACCGAGCACCATCCCGCCCATCGCCGCGTTGTCGGAGATCGTGTCGACGATGGTGCGGCCCTGCAGCTCGATGCGCGACGAGAGGATCTCCAGCGCCGGCACCACATACCGGGTCGCGCTCAGCACATCGAACAGGGTGACGTGGGGTCCCTCGAGCGACTCGCCGAGGACGAAGGCCAGTTCGACTTCGATCCGTACGTTCGAGAACGCGTCGAACGGGATGACGGCTCCCGTCTCGTAGACCATGTCGTCGAAGATCGCGCCGTAGTCGGGCTCGGTGATGCCCGTGGCCTGCTGCATCACCTTCGAGGTGAGGCCGATCTTGCGGCCGACGAGCCGGCGACCGGCGGCGAGCCCGCGCTCGACCCACATCCGCTGGACGGCGTACGAGTCCTCGACCGTCATGTCCGGGTGACGGGCGGTGAGCAGGGGAACGGTGGTGCGGTCGCGCTCGGCGGCCGCGAGCTCGTCGGCGATCGCCTGGATGGTCGGGCTGTCGAGCACGGAGCTCCCTTCGTCGTCGGAGGAGGGCGCGGAGACCCACGCATGGATCGTATATCTTCCATCCACTGCCGGCCAGTGACGCCATTCCCGCACCTGTTATGATCCTACGTAGCAACAACGAGGGGGTGCCCATGGCTCTGATGACAGCGCGCGAATTCAACCAAGACGTCTCGGCCGCGAAACGCAGCGCGGGCGTCGAGCCCGTGGTGATCACCGATCGCGGCGAACCGGCGTTCGTCCTGATGACGTACGCCGACTTCGAGCGACTGGCGGGGCGCCTCCGCAGCGTCGTCGACGTGCTGCGGCAAGACGACCCGGAGTCCGACTTCGAGGTCGAGTTCCCGCGGGCGGCGGTCGGCGCCCTCGGCGAGGTCGAGCTGTGAAGTGGCTGATCGACACGATGGTGCTCGCGGCCACGCGTCGGCCGAATCGCGAAGATCCCAGGGTGGTCCGGTGGCTGGAGGCGCAGAATCCGTACTCGCTGCACCTCTCGGCCGTGACAGTGTTCGAGATCGAGCTGGGGGTGGGGCGCAGGATGCGGGCCGACCCCGATCAGGGGCGGTCGCTGCGGCGCTGGGCAGATGAGGTGATGGATGTCTTCGCCGGTCGCATCCTGCCGATCGACCACGAGGTTGCGGCGGTGGCCGCCGACTACCACGTTCCCGATCCACGGCCGGAACGCGATGCGCTGATCGCGGCGACCGCCGAGGTGGGCCGGTATGCGGTGGTGACACGCAACGTCCGCGATTTCGAAGGGTTCCGCGTCCCGCTGTTCAATCCCTGGGCGGGGTGATCGGGCGCTTGGTCGATCGAGCGGCGACCTGCTCGGGAATCCGGCTCGATCAGGCGGCCGATGCCAGAAGTGCCGCCCGGATCAGCACGTGCGCGGCTGCGCGGGCATCGGCGGCGGCCTGCGGTGTGCCGGCGATCGCCGCGGTGGTCTGCGCGCCCTCGGCGAGGATCGCCAACTGAGGGGCCAGGGCCGGCGATGCCCCCGCCTCGGCCGCCAGCCCGGCGACGAACGCCTGGAACGACTCCTTGTGCCGCCGTGCCGCCTCGGCGACGCGCGGATCGGCCGCGCCCAGCTCCCCGAAAGCGTTGATGAAGCCGCAGCCGCGGAAGGTGTCCTCGACGAACCAGTCCGCCAGATAGTCGTAGATCGCGAGCAGCTTCGCCTCGGGGTCGGCCTCCGTCGCGACGCGCGCCGCCACGCCGTCGGTCCACAGCTCGTGGCGCTTCGCGAGCACCGCGAGGATCAGGTCGTCCTTCGACGGGAATTCGGCGTAGAGCCGCCGCAGGGAGACGCGTGCTGCGTCGCGGATCTGGTCCATCCCGACCGCGTGGAACCCTCGCGCGTAGTAGAGCGCATCCGCGGCGTCGATGATCTGCCGGCGCACCTCTTCATCCACCATTCTCCGATTGTAGCTTGACTGAGAACGATAGTTCTCGTATTGTCATGAATGCCGGTGAGAACGATCGTTCTCACCGGGAGGATGACAACGAAAGGAACGCGACGATGTCGTACATCACCGTCGGAACTGAGAACAGCACGCCCATCGAGCTCTTCTATGAGGACCACGGATCGGGCCAGCCCGTCGTGCTGATCCACGGCTTCCCGCTCGATGGCCACTCGTGGGAGAAGCAGACCGCTGCTCTGCTCGACGCCGGCTACCGCGTCATCACCTACGACCGCCGGGGCTTCGGCCGGTCGAGCCAGGTGACGACCGGCTACGACTACGACACGTTCGCCGCCGACCTCAAGGTGGTGCTCGACACGCTCGACCTGCGCGACGTCGTCCTCGTCGGCTTCTCGATGGGAACGGGCGAGGTCGGCCGCTACGTCGGCACCTACGGCACCGAGCGCATCGCGAAGGTGGCGTTCCTCGCCTCGCTCGAGCCCTTCCTCCTGAAGACCGACGACAACCCCGAAGGTGCCGCTCCGCGCGAGTTCTTCGAGGGCATCGTGGATGCGGTGAAGGCCGACCGGTACGCATACTTCACGCAGTTCTACCGCGACTTCTACAACCTCGACGAGAACCTCGGGTCCCGCATCAGCGAGGAGGCCGTGCGCAACAGCTGGAATGTCGCCGCCGGCAGCGGGGCCTACGCCGCAGCAGCCGCACCGCTGACCTGGTTCACCGACTTCCGCGCCGATATCCCCAAGATCGACGTGCCCGCCCTGATCCTGCACGGCACCGCCGACAACATCCTGCCGATCGACGCGACCGCGCGGCCGTTCCACAAGCTCCTTCCCGACGCCGAGTACGTGGAGGTCGAGGGTGCGCCCCACGGCCTGCTCTGGACCCACGCGGCCGAGGTGACGGAGGCGCTCCTCGCCTTCCTCCGGAAGTAATCCGCCCCCGGGCGAGAACCGGCGCGGCGCGGACCATCGGGTCCGCGCCGCGCCGTCGTCTGCGTGTCCACAGGGGCCGGCTCGGCGCTGTTCTCCACAGATTCACGTCGGCCCCGCCGACACGCGAGGTGGCGCCGCAGAGTGGACGCATGACAGCAGAGCACCCCCACGAGAATCGCTGACGCGGATGCGAATATTGGCCGTTGCGTCGGATGCGAAATCGTATATCATTGCCGAATTGGAGCGCCGCTCCGGACAACGATGTCGCATTCCGGGAGTACACAACGATGAGCACATCCCCTTTCACCCCGACGGGAAGCATCCGTTCGCAGACGGACCGCCGCCGGGTCGTCTTCGCCACGGTGATCGGTACCACCGTCGAGTGGTACGACTTCTTCATCTACGCCTCCGCCGCCGGGCTGGTCTTCGGCGAGCTGTTCTTCGCTCCGGCCGGGCCGCAGTTCGCGACCGTGCTGTCGTTCCTGACGGTGGGCGTGAGCTTCCTGTTCTGTCCGCTCGGGGCGTTCCTCGCCGGCCACATCGGCGACCGTTACGGTCGACGCGTGGTGCTCGTCGCCACCCTGATCCTCATGGGCGCGTCGACCGCGCTCGTCGGCCTGCTGCCGACCTACCAGGCGATCGGGATCGCGGCACCGATCCTGCTCGTGCTCCTGCGCGTCCTGCAGGGCATCTCGGCGGGAGGCGAGTGGGGCGGGGCCGTGCTGATGGCGGTCGAGCACGCTCCCACCGCGAAGCGCGGGCTCTTCGGGGCGTCCCCGCAGATCGGCGTCCCGCTCGGGTTGCTGCTGGCCTCCGGCGCGATGGCGGTGATGACGGCGGTGGCTCCTGGCGAGGCCTTCCTCGCGTGGGGCTGGCGTGTGCCGTTCCTGCTTTCGATCGTCCTCATCCTGATCGGGTACTGGGTGCGCCGACGGGTCGAGGAGAGCCCGGTGTTCACCGAGATCGCGGAGCGTCGCGAGCGCACGCGCATGCCGATCGTCCAGGTGTTCCGCAAGCACTGGCTGCTGGTGATCGTCGCCGCGTTCGTCTTCGCGGGCAACAACGCCGTCGGCTACATGACGACGGGCGGTTACATCCAGAACTATTCGACCAACCCGGAGGGGCCGCTGAAGCTGGACCGCGGGCCGGTGCTGTGGGCTGTGGCGGCGTCGGCGGTCACCTGGCTGCTGGCGACATGGTTCGCCGGATGGCTGAGCGACCGGATCGGCCGCCGCACGACCTACATCGTGGGCTGGATCCTGCAGCTGGTCGGAGTGTTCGCCCTCTTCCCGCTGGTGAACACGGGAAGCGTCGGGCTGCTGTTCCTGGGCCTCGCCATCCTGACGATCGGTCTCGGCTTCACCTACGGTCCGCAGTCGGCGCTGTACTCGGAGCTCTTCCCGGCCTCGATCCGCTTCTCCGGCGTCTCCATCTCCTACGCGATCGGAGCGATCCTCGGCGGCGCGTTCGCGCCGACCATCGCGACCGCTCTGGTGCAGGCGACCGGCACGACCCTCTCGGTCACCTGGTACCTCGCGGGCATGACTGTGCTGGGGCTGCTGGCGACGCTGGTCCTGCGCGACCGCACCGGCATCCCTCTCGGGCCGGATCACGAGGCGGAGCAGGCGGTGAGCCCGATCCGCGGCCTGTCACGGGAGCCGGAACCGGCCCGCGGCTGAGCCTCGTCGTCCTGTCGCGGGGTGCGGCGGCGGCCCGGTCGGGGTCGCCGCCGCACAACGCGGCCACGGCCGCATGGCAGGAGGCGCGGGACCGGTGCTCAGCCGACCAAGAAGCGCAGCAGATGCGGCGCGAGGGCGTCGGCCGCGACATCGTGGGTCTGGCCCGCGACGATCTCGACCGTCCCGTCCTGCGCACCGGAGGCGACTCCCTCGGCCCCGAGGCGCAGGAACTCGGGCGTCTGTTCGCCCGCCAGGGCCAGCACCGGCACGGTCAGGGCCTGCAGCAGTTCGTCGGGCACCCGGCTGTCGCCCAGGGCGGCATCGTCATACGCGAGCGTCGGAGCGAGGGCGAGCGTGGAGTCCCAGCCGGGGGAGCGTCGCATCCCTTCGATGCCGGCCTCCGGCACTCCGACCCGGCGCAGGAAGAGTTCGACCGCCGTCGCGCGATCGTCGGCCGTGAGCGCCGCGAGAAGATCGTGCGTGTAGGCCTGCGCCGACGGCAGCATCGGATCCGGCAGGTACGGCGGTTCGTACACGGCGACCCGGGGCACCCGCTCCGGGCCGAGGGCGACGGCGGCCGCGAGGGCCAGGGCTCCGCCGGACGACATCCCGAACAGCGCCGCCGTACCGCCCGCCGCGTCGATCAGGGCGGCGAGATCATCGATCTCGCGGGCTACCGCGTCCGCGCGCGCAGAGGGGTCCGCGAGGGCGTCGCCGCTCGCACCGCGGCCGCGGCGGTCGTACAACACCACCCTGAGCCGGCCTCGCAGAGCCTCCGCGATCGGCCGCATCGGGCCGGCGTCGCGGAAGCACATCGCACCGTCGACGAGGATCACCGCGGGGCCGTCACCCACGATCTCGTATGCCAGGGAGGTTCCGTCGGAGGAAGTGACCGTGCTCATGAGCGACACTGTAGCCGCGGCGGTCGTGCGGCGCTCAGCGGCCCGGTGCTCAGCGGCCTGGCGCTCAGCGACCCTGGCGCCGACGGACCCAGAAGCCGATCAGCACGCCGCCCCCGATGGCGACGAGCACCCCGATCCCGCGCACGAGCCACTGGACGTCGCCGGTGGCGGCGTCCACCGCGAGCGGACCGCCCAGACCCGCCACCACGAGCAGCACGCCGAGGACCAGGAACCACGGCGACCCGTTCGTGCGCTCGACCATGCCACGAGCCTACCGGCGAGCGGAGGCCCGGGCATGGCCGACCGGGGAGATCACGGCAGGTAGTAGGTCGGGTTCGGCAGCTTCACGGTCCGGTCGGCGTACCCGCCGATGAGGTCGCTGTACTGGTCGCCGAAGTTCGCGACGATGTCGTAGCCGCCGCCGGAGGCAGACTCGATGTGCTTCCGCGTCTGCGACTTGTACTCGATCGTCGTGCACTTCGCCGTGGCGCAGCTGATGTACGGCGGCTGCTGGGAGGCGCCCGTCCCCGTCCACTTGGTGTAGAAGTTCTGCGCGGTGAAGCCGGTGTACCCGACCTTCGCCAGGTTGCCGAGCGTCGCCGCCTTCTGGTCGTCGTTCCGTCCGGTCAGCCCCACCAGTGTGCAGCCGGCCTTCTGGGCGACGGCCGCCAGCGTCGTCATGTGGGGCGTGGCGGGGAAGCGCTGGTCCTGCACCCACACGTTCTGCTCGACCGGGTCGAACGTGAAGTGCATGTCCGCCACCTCCATGTCATAGGTCCACAGGGTGGTGTCGTCGGTGTCGAGCACGATCGCGGGGTTCTTGTGCAGCTTCTTCTCGACGAAGCACTGCGCAGCCACGACGGGCGCCTGGCGCTGCACGATCGAGCGCAGCTCGCGGATGTACGGGGAGTCGGTCTTGTTCGCGATGCCGGTTCCGGGGTCGCCGTAGTAGGTGGCGATGGTCTTCTTCACCGAGTCGATGTTCGGGATGCCCTCGCCGCCCTGCGTGGCGCCGCTGGAACCGTCGGGCGCCATCGTGAAGTGCGTGTGCGGCGACAGCTGCGGCTCGTTCACGCCCGGCAGGTCCGGCGAAGGCAGGTAGTACGTCGGGTTGGGGAGCTTCAGCGACTGCTGCGCGTAGCCGCCCTGGAGGTCGGACCACTGGTCGCCGACGTTGAGCGTAATCGTGTAACCGAGATCCTGGATGTGCTTGCGCGTCAGGGCCTTGTACTCGACCGTCGTGCAGCTCGCGGCGGCGCAGGTGATGTACGACGGCTGCTGCGAGGCGCCGGTCCCGGTCCACTTGGTGTAGAACCGGTCCGCCGTGAACGCGGTGTAGCCGACCTTCGCCAGGTTTCCGAGGGTGGCGTCCTTCTGGCCGTCGTTGCGGCCGGTCAGACCGAACACGGTGTAGCCCATCGCCTGCGCCTGGTTGACGAAGTCGACCATCCCGGGGGTCGCGGGGAACCGCTGGTCCTGCACCCAGACGTTCTGCTCCGTGGGGTTGAAGGTGAAGTGCATGTCCGCCACCTCCATGTCATACGTCCACAGGGTGGTGTCGTCGGCGTCGAACACGATCGCGGGCTTCTGGCCGTGACGCACGGCCTGGCCGTAGTCCCGCTTCAGCTCTGCCTTCTCCTTCCCGAGGATGCCGCCCAGCTCGCGGATGTACGGGGAGTCCGTCTTGTTCGCGATGCCGGTTCCGGGGTCGCCGTAGTAGGTGGCGATGGTCTTCTTCACGGAGTCGATGTTCGGGATGCCCTCGCCGCCCTGGGTGGCCCCGCTGGAGCCGTCCGCCGCCATCGTGAACGACGTGCGGGGCGTCAGGGCGGCGTCGCCGTGGCCGGGATCCCAGGCCACGGCGGCTGGGGCGTCCGCGAGTCCGACACCGAGCGCGAGCGCGGCGACACCGGCCGCGCCCACGAGCGCGCGACGGAAGCGGGAAGGGGAGGAGGGGGTGTGAGACATCGGCGCACCTTCACGATCACGGGAGTCTGCCCCTGTTCGGGGGACGGGGGCAGCCTAGCGGCACAGCGGCCGGGACGAAAGCGGATCGGGAGTGCAACACTCAGCGGGATTGAAGTGCACCCCGGTAGCGTTGACCACCGTATGCGCACCGACACCCTCGACACGGCCGCCCTCCGCGCGGACTTCCCGATCCTCTCCCGCGAGGTGAACGGGCACCCCTTCGTCTATCTCGACTCCGGGGCGACCTCGCAGAAGCCGCGGCAGGTGCTCGACGCCGAACGCGCGTTCGTCGAGCGGTACACCTCCGCCGTGCACCGCGGCGCGCACACGGTGGCGGGCGAGGCGACGGAGCTGTTCGAGGACGCCAGAGCCCGCGTCGCACGCTTCGTCGGGGCGCAGCCTGAGGAGCTGGTCTGGACGTCGAACGCGACCGAGGGCGTGAACCTCCTCGCCTACGCCATGTCCAATGCCTCCCTCGGGCGCGGAGGCGCGGCCGCGGAGCGCTTCCGGCTCGGACCGGGCGACGAGATCGTCGTCACGGAGGCCGAGCACCACGCCAACCTCATCCCGTGGCAGGAGCTCGCCGCCCGCACCGGGGCCACCCTGCGGGTGATCGGCCTGACCGACGACGGCAGACTGCGCCTCGACCAGGCGGCCGAGCTGATCGGTCCGCGCACCAAGGTCGTCGCGTTCGCGCACGTCTCCAACGTGCTCGGCGGGATCAACCCGATCGCCGAGCTGGTCGCCCTGGCGCACCAGCACGGCGCGGTGGTCGTGCTCGACGCCTGCCAGTCCGTCCCGCACCTCGAGGTCGACTTCCCGGCCCTCGATGTCGACTTCGCCGTCTTCTCCGGCCACAAGATGCTCGGGCCCACGGGAATCGGGGCGCTCTACGGTCGCAGCGAGCTCCTGAACGCGCTTCCGCCCTTCCTCACCGGCGGGTCCATGATCACGCACGTCACGCTGGAAGGGGCCGAGTACCTCCCGGCGCCGCAGCGCTTCGAGGCCGGTACCCAGCGCGTCTCTCAGGCCGTCGCCCTCGCGGCGGCGGTCGACTACCTCGACGCCGTGGGAATGGCTGCCATCGAGGCTCACGAGGAGGCGCTCGGGGAGCGGCTGCTCGCGGGTCTCGGCGAGGTGGAGGGCGTCCGCGTCCTCGGCCCCGGGCCCGGCGTTCCGCGGGTAGGGCTCGCCAGCGTCGTCGTCGAGGGCATCCACGCGCACGATGTCGGTCAGTTCCTCGACGACCGCGGCATCGCGGTCCGCGTCGGTCATCACTGCGCCCAGCCCGTGCATCGGCGGTTCGACGCGACGGCGAGCACGCGCATCAGCACCTACCTCTACAACACCGCCGACGAGGTGGACGCGGCCGTCGCCGCCATCGCCGACGCGCGCGCCTTCTTCGGCGTCGCCACGACGGGAGGCGCCCGATGAGCGACCTGCAGAACCTCTACCAGCAGGTCATCCTCGATCACGCGCGCGAGAAGCACGGCTACGGCCTCGCCGGCGACGAGGAGGCCAGTTCGCACCAGTACAACCCGACCTGCGGCGATGAGGTCACGGTCGGCGTGCGCACCGAGGCCGACGGTCGCATCGCCGCGATCGCCTGGGAGGGGCACGGCTGCTCGATCTCGACGGCCTCGGCGTCCCTGCTTAGCGACCTGGTCGAGCACGTCGACCGGGAGCGGCTGGCGGCATCCATCGCCGCATTCCGCGAGCTGATGCACTCGAAGGGCGCGCTGGAGGGCGACGAGGAGCTGCTCGGCGACGCGGTCGCACTGGCCGGCGTCTCCAGGTACGTCACGCGCGTGAAGTGCGCGATGTTGCCCTGGGTCGCACTGGAGGACGCCCTCCTCAAGTCCGCCTGACCCGGCCCGCCTCGCGCTCCGCCGCGAGCTGCTGCGCCGGCGCACGCCTGCGCCCGCTCGGAACGACCGCGCCCGCGACTGCGCCCCTTCGGGACGACTGCGCCTGCGCGAGTCGGCGCAATCGTCCCGAAGGGGCGCAGTCGCGCAGCGGGATGTCAGGGCACGGGGGCCAGGTCCACCTCGTCGGCGATCGCCTCGAGGGCCGACGGCAGGGACGGGAACGTCGTCCCGTAGACCAGCCCGGAGGGGCCGGCGGCGGTCCATGCCTGGCCGCCGCGGGTGACGCGCCCGACCAGGTAGCGTCGATGCCCGCCGAGCACCTGCCGCTGGGCGATCGGGAGGGTGAGCGGGAACGCGTAGACGTCGCCCTGAGGACTGACGACCAGCTCCCAGCGGGCCCGTCCCGGGTTGAACTTGCTCGTGAAGATGCGCGACATGATCGACCGTTTGTACCGCGTGGCATCAACCCGTCGCCATGAAGATGACGACCTGTTGCGAAAGCCTGCGCTGCGTTACGCGGTCCACTCGGAGAAGCGCGCGAGGAACTCCCTCGTCCGCTCCTCCCGAGGCGCCCCGAACAACTGGGCCGGAGGGCCCTGCTCGGCGATGACGCCGCTGTCGAGGAAGACCACACGGTCCGCGACGTCGCGGGCGAAGGCCATCTCGTGGGTCGCCATCACGATGGTGGTGCCGGACGCCTTCAGCGAGCGGACCAGCTCCAGCACTTCGCCGACCAGCTCCGGGTCGAGCGCGCTCGTCACCTCGTCGAGGAGGAGCAGTTCGGGGCCCGTCGCGATCGCGCGCACGATCGCTGCGCGCTGCTGCTGTCCGCCGGAGAGCCGGTCGGGGAACTCCTTCGCCTTGTCCGCGAGACCGATGCCGTCGAGCAGGGCGCGGGCGTTGCGCTCGGCTTCGGCGCGCGGGATGCGGTGGACGCGACGGGCGGCCAAGGTCACGTTGTCCAGCACCGAGAGATGCGGGAACAGGTTGTAGTTCTGGAACACGACGCCGATCCGTCCCCGCACCGCGTCCTCGTCGACGCGGGGGTCGCTGATGTCCTCGTCGCCCAGGAAGATCTGGCCATCGTCCAGCCGCTCCAGCAGATTGACGGTGCGCAGCAGGGTCGACTTGCCCGAGCCGCTCGCTCCGATCAGGGCGACCACCTCGTGCTGCTGCACCTCGAGGTCGATGCCGCGGAGCACCTCCGTCTCGCCGAACCGTTTCCGGACCCCGGAGAGCCGCAGCACCGGCTCGCTCATACGATGCTCCCCACCTGCTCGCGACCCCGGACGCGCGCCGCGTACCAGTCCGTGAGCCGGATCATGGGGAGCGCGAGCACGACGAACAGCAGGCCCGCCAGCACGTACGGCGTGAAGTTGTAGGTGGCGGCCGTTTCGATCTGCGCGGCCCGGACGGCGTCCACCGCACCGAGCACCGAGATCAGGCCGACGTCTTTCTGCATCGCGACGAAGTCGTTCATCAGTGCGGGCGTCACCTTGCGCACCGCCTGCGGGAGGATGACGAGCCGCAGCGTCTGCGTATGCGTCAGCCCGAGCCCGCGGGCGGCGAGCCGCTGCGACGGGTGGACCGCCTCGATGCCCGCGCGGAACACCTCGGAGACGTACGCCGAGTACACCAGGACGAGCGCGATCGTGCCCCAGAACTCCGGTGGCATCCGCGGGAACACCCCGAGCCCGGGCAGGCCGAAACCGACCAGGTACAGCACGATGATGAGCGGCATCCCGCGGAACAGGTCGGTGTAGCCGGCCGCGAGCGCCCGCAGCGGGAAGAACACCGGTCCGCGGAGGGTGCGGAGCGTGGCGAGCAGCACGCTCACCAGGAGCACCCCGATCGCCGCGACGATGAGCACCCGGATGTTGAGCAGCAGCCCGTCGAAGACCCGCGGCCAGGCCTGAACTGCAACGGCGGGGTCGAAGAACGTCTGCTGCACCCTCGCCCAGCCCGGCGTGTTGATCACGAAGATCCAGGCGAGCACCGCGACGACCGCCGTGCTCGCCAGGCTGATGAGCACCGAACGCGTCGTCTGGCGCTTCCGGTACAGCCGGCGGTCGAGCTCGACGGCGCTGGGCGGCGGTGAAGCGACCGAGGCGCCGCGGGCGGAGGTGGAGGTGCTCACCGTGGAAGGCTACTTCAGCAGGGGCGCGTCGCCGTCCGCAGCGAGCCACTGTGCGGCGAGCTTGTCGAGCGTGCCGTCGGTTCGCAGGGCGTCGACGGCCGCGCTCACCTTGGCGGTCAGCGGACTGTCCTTCGGCAGCACGAGGCCGAACCGGTCGCCCTCCTGCCCGGATGCCTTCGGGAGCTGCCCGACGATCTTCCCTCCGGTGAGCTCCGCGTCGCGCAGGTAGAAGGCGGTGGGCAGGTCCACCACGATCGCGTCCACCTGCTTGTTCTCCAGGGCCAGCTTGGCGTCGTCGTTGGAGTTGAACGCCTGCACCCCGCCCGCCGGCGCGATCTGCTTCTCGGCGGCGTCGAAGCTGGTGGTCGCCGTCTGCGCGCCGATCGTCAGCTTCTTGAGGTCCGCGATCGTCGTCGCCTTGGCGGCGGGGGAGGCGTCGGTGGTGACGACCACCTGCGTCGTCTCGTAGTAGGGCGAGGAGAAGTCCACGGCCTTCTTCCTCTCGTCGGTGATCGAGAACTGCTGCAGATTGAAATCGAAGGTCTTCGGACCCGGAGCGATGGCCTGGTCGAAGGTCGTGCGGACCCAGGCGACATCCTTCTTCGCGAAGCCGAGCTTGTCGGCGACCGCGTACGCGACCGTGGCCTCGAAGCCCTTGCCGGACTGCGGCTTGTCGTCGATCACCCACGGCGAGTAGGCCGGCTCGGCGGTCCCGATGGTGAGCTTGCCCGCGGTCACGTAGCCCGCGTCGGCCGACGAGGAGGGTGAGCCGCCGGAACCCGAGGCGCAGCCCGCGAGGGCGAGCGCACCGGCGGTGACGGCCGCGACGGCGGCGAGGACTCGGCGTGTACGGGACATGGCTCCTCCGGGGATGCGGTGCTCGGGTCGATGCGGGGTCTTTCAGACTCGCGCACGCGCGCGCGGGGCGGCAACTTCCTTTCGCCGTGTTACGTCGGCCCCGACCGTTGAGGCCACGCGCACGTCGCCTCGACGGTCATCCGCCGAGGCGCGCGAGCCAACCGGTCAGGATGCGCTCCAGCACGGCCGCGTCCGCAGGGTCCAGCTCGTCCAGCAGCCGGCGCTCGTTCGCCAGGTGGTCGGTGATGGCGGCGTCGATCGTCTCCCTGCCCCGTTCCGTGAGCCGGATCACGCGACCCCGGCCGTCGGTCTCGGAGGAGCGGCGCGACACCAGTCCGGCCCGCTCCAGGCGGTCGATGCGCTTGGACATGCCTCCCGTGGTGATCATGGTGTGCTCGGCCAGCTCGCCGGCCGTGCGCTCGTAGGGCGCTCCCGCTCTGCGCAGCGTGGCCAGCACGTCGAAGTCGCCCTCCGCCAGCCCGTGGGCCTCATAGACGGCGGTGAGCTCGGCCGTGAGCCGGGCGCCGACGCGGTGCAGCCTCCCGATCACGCCCTGCGGCGAGCTGTCGAGGTCCGGTCGTTCGCGACGCCACTCCGCTTGGATGCGCGCGACGGCGTCGGGTTCCGTGTCCATGCCCTTCACAATACCTTCCGCGGAAGCTAAAGTAACTTCCATGGAAGATAAAACGCCGGGCAGGAGCTGGCGGTGGATGCTCGTCACCGCCATCGCGCCCATCGCCTGGGGCTCGACGTACGTCGTGACGCGCGCCGTGCTGCCGGCGGAGCCGCTGTGGGGCGCGGTCCTCCGCGCGCTGCCGGCGGGGTTGCTGCTCCTGCTGCTGAGCAGGCGTCGCCCGCACGGGCCCTGGTGGTGGCGCTCCGCCGTTCTCGGCATCCTGAATACCGGCGGCTTCTTCGCGCTCGTCTACGCGGTGGCCCAGCGCCTGCCCTCCGGGATCGCCGCTACCGTGATGGCGGCGTCGCCGCTCGTGATGATGGCGGCCGCCCGGGTCGTGCTCGGCCAGCGGCCCCGGGCGATCGCCCTCGCCGGGGGCGTCGCCGGCGTCGCCGGTGTGGCGCTCATGCTGTTCGGCGGCGACGCCCCGGTCGACCTGCTCGGCATCGTCCTCGCGGTGGTCGCCCTGGTCGCGTCCTCCACGGGTTTCGCGCTGGCGACGCGGTGGGGCGGCGTCGACCTGGTCGCGTCGACCTCCTGGCAGCTCCTCGCCGGCGGTGTGCTGGTGCTGCCGCTAGCCCTGCTCGTCGAAGGCCCGCCTCCCGCCCTCGACGCAGCAGCGCTGGCGGGGTTCGCCTACGTCACGGTGGTGGCGACCGCACTGGCGTTCGTCGCCTGGTTCGCGGGCCTCCGGCACCTCCCGGCGGCGACCGTCGGGCTCATCGGCCTGCTCAATCCGGTGACCGGAGTGGTGCTCGGCGCGGTCGTCGCGGGCGAGGTGCTCACCCTCCGGCAGTTGCTCGGGCTCGCGATCGTGCTGACGGGGATCGCGGCGGGCCGGGTCGGCCGGCCTGGCGGTCAGTCGGCGAGGGACTCCAGGAAGCTGCGAGTCGGCGCGAAGAACGTAGAGCCGGTCGCCGCGGTGGAGAAGTCCAGGATGCGGTCGTAGCTGCCCTCCGGGTCGCCCACGAACATGCGCTCCAGCATCCGCTCGATCACCCAGAGCGCGCGCGAGTAGCCGATGAAGTACGTGCCGAACTCGGCCTGCCCCGGGCGCCCGAACGGCATGTTGTCGCGCAGGATCTCGTGCTCGACGCCGGTCTCGTCCACGATCGTCGCGAGGGTTTTGTGCGACTTCTGGCCGTGCTCGGCGTCGGGGAGCTCGATGTTCTCCACCTTCGTGCGGCCGATGACACCCTCCTGCGACGGGACGGGGAGCCGGTTCCACGACGACAGGTCGTGCAGGTACTTCTGCACGACCACGTAGCTGCCGCCCGTGTGCGTCGGGTCCTCGTCGCCGACCGTGGTGGCCGCCGCCATGTCGCCGCCCGCGGGGTTGGCGGTGCCGTCGACGAAGCCGAGCAGGTCGCGCGCGTCGAAGTAGCGGAAGCCGGTGACTTCGTCGACCACCTGAACGGCGTCGCCGAGGGCGTCGAGCAGCTGACGCTCCAGCTCGAACGTGAAGTCGCCGCGTTCGGCCCGGATGTGGAACAGGAGATCGCCCGGGGTGGAGACCGCGGTGTGCACCGGGCCCGCGATCTCACGGAACGGATGCAGCTCTCGCGGCGGCGGCGCGTCCGTGATCCGGCGCCACAGGTCGAACCCGATGCCGACGTTGCAGGACAGCCGCGCGCCGAGGTTCCGGAAGCCGACCGTCTTGACCAGGTCGGTCATCCCGCTCAGCACCTCCTTCGCCGTCGCGAGGGCCTCCGGGGTGTCGCCCACGGTGACCACGAGGAAGACCGCCGCCCGGGACAGCGGCGCGTCGACGCTCTGCGGATCGATGGGGACGCGCTGCCAGGGCTGGTCGCCGGTGTTCGCCATGAGGTCATGGTGCCGCACGAGGAGGCCCGATCGCCAGTCGAAGGCCGGGTCGGCAGGCTCCGCCTAGGCTGGAGGGATGAGTCTCCCGAGCATCGACACCGCCGTCACCTACCCGGACGGCGACCTCACCTCGACCGGCGCCGTGGTGCACCTGGAGCCGCTGCCGGACGGGCGGACGGCCGTCCTCCTCGATCGCACGGCGTTCCATCCCGTCGACCCGGTGTGGCCGGACCAACCCGCCGACATCGGTCAGCTGGTCGCGGGCGGCCGCAGCCACCCGATCGTGGATGCCGTGGTCGGGGCGACCGACGGGTCGGTCCTCCACGTCGGCGACGCGCCGGTCCGTACCGGAACCGAGGGGTGGGCCTTCGTGGTCTGCCACCTGGTCGAGGATGCGGAAGGCCTCGCGGAGGGGATGACCGTCGCCGTCTCGGTCGACGCCGAGCACCGCCGGGCGCTGTCGGCCGGTCACACGGCGTGCCACCTCGCGTCCCTGGCGCTGAACGAGGCGTTCGCTGGACTGTGGAGCAAGGAGGTCGCGGTGGACGGCCGCGGCAACCCGAACTTCGATCAGCTCGCTATCACCAGCTCGCACATCCTGGAAGGCGGGTCGGTGGACGAGTACCGGATCGGGAAGAGCCTGCGCAAGAAGGGTTTCGCCGCTGCGGAGCTGGCTCCCCGGCTCGAGGAGCTGGCGGCGCGGGCGTCCGAGCTGCTGGCCGGGTGGGTCGCCGGAGGAGGCGCGGTGTCGATCGTCCGCGAGGCGTGGGGTCTCGGCGACCGCCGGCGCTGGCGGGCCGAACTGCCGGATGGACCGGTTGAGATCCCTTGCGGCGGCACGCACCTGCATTCGCTCGGCGAGCTCGCGAGCGTGACCGTGCGGCTCGACCTCGCCGAGGCGGACGGCGCCCTGGCGCTCACGATGAACACGACGGCCGAGCGCGCCTGAACCCCTCGGCCGACGCCCGTAGCGGCCCGCTCAGCGTGTGACGAACGGCAGCGCCACCGCGACGGCCCCGAGTCCGCCCGCCAGCGCCCAGCCTGTGCGCACCAGGCGGGCGCTGCGCACCTCGCGTTCGATCGCCCCGAAACGCTCAGCGGTGTCGGACGTGCTGGGGAGGGGTCGCCAGGTCGCGGGGTCGTCGAACAGCCGGACGGCCCGCGCGACGGTTTCCGCGTCCAGCACGGCCGGCCGGCGGGTCAGCCAGCGCACCAGGGTCTCGGCGCGAAGCACCGCGGCGCGCAGGGGCTGATGGTAGGTGCGCAGCTCCTTCGCCCCGGCCACCGCGATCACCGGGCGGACGGGAGCCTCGATTCCCGCGCGGAGCAGCAGCCCGCGCACCCGCGACGCCTCCAGGTCGGAGTTGCGCAGGTAGGGCTGCTTCACGCCGTTGACCAGCACGGCCCTCTCGTAGATCGCGAGGGACGCGCCGGGATGCCGTTTCGTGTTGACGACGAAGACGCCGCCGGGGCCGACGACCAGGTGGTCGACGTCCGCGTCACCGGAGCCGACGGGGACCGCGTGGAACACGCTCCACCCCTGGGGCAACCGGGCGAGGGCGGCTCCGACCTCGCGCTCGCCGAGTGCGCCGGAGAACCATGACTGCGCCTCGTCCGCGAGCGGCCGGACGCCGAATGCCCTCGCCAGCGCGGAGCGCGGGGGAGTGGACGCCTGAAGCCGCACGACCTGCTCCATCACCGCTGCCCCCGGTGCCCGGTCGCTCATCCGCTGTCCACTCACCCGGCAAACGTACAGAGCGCGGGGCGACGGTCCCAGTCCCCAGCCGGGGACAGGCTTCGGCGACTACCCCTGGCCGGGGGTGCCGTGCGTGCGCGGCAGGTCGTCCGGTGAGGGCAGTCGTTCCTCGAGGGAGTCGTTGTGCTCCTGGACGGCGTCCAGCCGGTCGGTGTCGGTCTCGCCGAGATCGCGGACGGCGTCGGTGAGCTCGTCGGCGTCGCGGGCGGGCGTGTCATCGGGTCGATCGCTCATGACGCGCACTGTACGCGTCCGTCCGCGGTGTGCGAGGGCGGAGGATGACGGACTAGCATTCGGCACATGAGCCGCATCGAAACCGGGATCGTCTCCTACACCCTCTCCGGCGACTACCTCGCTCGCGTGGGCGCCGACTTCGACACCGAGGCCGTCGACGACGCCATCCTCGCCGAACTCAACCGGATCCTGCCGGCCGGCGTCGTGGTCGAGCGCAGCGGGCGCGTGTTCGCGGAGGAGGAGGTCGCCGACGTGGCGAGGGAGCTCGACTGGGAGGCGCTCCTCCGCAGCATCGACGTCGACCAGATCCTCGCGGAGCACGGCCGCTGACGGTTCTCCGTCGGCGGATCGGGGCTAGCGAGATTCTTTGACGGCGTCGTAGGCCGCGAGCGCGGCCCGCCGCGACTCCTTCAGGTCGACGAGCGGTTCCGGGTACTCCTCCGTGTCCCATTCGGGCACCCAGCGGCGCACGTAGTCGCCGTGCGGGTCGAACTTCTCCCGCTGCAGCTCGGGATTGAAGACTCGGAAGTAGGGCGCGGCGTCGGCGCCGCTTCCGGCGACCCACTGCCAGTTGAACGGGTTGTTGGCGGGGTCGGCGTCCACCAGAGTGTCCCAGAACCACTGCTCGCCGTGGCGCCAGTCGATGAGCAGGTTCTTGATGAGGAACGACGCTGCGACCATGCGCACTCGGTTGTGCATAACCCCGGTTGTCCACAGTTCTCGCATCCCGGCGTCCACGAGCGGGATGCCGGTGCGACCCTGTTGCCAGGCCCTCAGCACACTCGGGTGCAGACGGGCCCACGGAAAGGAGTCGTACTGGCGATGGATGTTCACGGTCGCGATATCGGGGTGCTCGAAGAGCGTGTGGTAGGCGAACTCGCGCCAGCCCAGCTCGCCGAGGAAGGTGGTGGCGCTTTCGGCGGTCGCCGGGTCGGCGTGATCCTCACGCCTCCGCCGGGCGGCATGCCACACCTGGTGCGGGCTGAGCTCGCCCCAGCGCAGCCGGGGCGACAGTCGCGATGTCGCGTCGACACCGGGAACGTCGCGCTCCTCCCGGTACGACGCCAGGTCGCCGTCGACGAACCGGGTCAACTGCTCGTGTGCCGCGGCCTCGCCGGGCACCCACGCTTCGCGCAGGCCGCCGGCCCAGTCGGGATGGGTCGGCAGTAGTCGGAGGTCGCCGAGGGCGACCGCGTGCGCGGAACGCGGGGCGGGTGCCCCTTCGAGGGAGTGTGGAGCCGGTCCCGGGATGCGCGGCGGGGGAGCAGAGAGACAGGCCCGCCAGAAGGGGGTGTAGACCGAGAAGGCAGTGCCCTGTCCGGTGCGGATGGTCCACGGCTCGAAGAGCAGGGAGGCGCCGAAGCTGGTCGCCTCCACACCCGTCTCCCGCGCGCTCGTCTTGATCGCTTCGTCGATGCGCCGTTCCGGGCCGCCGTAGCGGCGGTTCCAGAAGATCGCGGAGGCGTTCGTCTCGCGCAGCAGGTCGTCGATCACGCGTTCGCTCGGGCCGCACAGGACGGTGAGGGTGGCTCCCAGACGCTCCAGGGAGGCCGTCAGCTCCGTGAGGCTGTGGTGCAGCCACCACCGGCCGGCCCCGCCAGGTGGCCGCACGCCGGGGGACTCATCGTCCCAGACGTAGACGCACAGCACGGGCGCGCCCGATCGCGAGGCCGCGTACAGGGCGGGGTTGTCGGCGACCCTCAGGTCGTCGCGGAACCACACCACCGCGGGCCGAACGTCGCCCTTCTCGGTGTTCGTAGATCCAGAGCTCACAGATCGAGGGAGTCCCCGGGCTCGAGCGGGTAGAACGTGCCGCCGTTCTGCTCCGTCGACCACTGGAGGCGGCCGTTCGACATGTCCTTGCCCGCGCGGGAGAGCACCATTTCGTGGATGGGGAACGCGCGCTTCGGCTTCACCGCGAGCACATAGTCCATGGTCTCGGAGATCTTCATCCAGGGTGCGCCTGCGGGGGCTGCGAGCACGTCGACCTCCACGCCCTCGGGGATGAAGAACGAGTCGCCCGCGTAGTACAGGGTGTCGTTCACGAGCACGCCGACGTTGTCGACGACGGGGATGCTCTCGTGGATGACGGCGTGGCGGCCGCCGAAGAAGCGCAGCGAGAACGGGCCTGCCTCCACGCCGTCGCCGGGGTGCACGACCTGGATGTCGAAATCGGTCGCGGCCGCCGCCACGCCCTCCGGGCCGTAGATGGTGACGTCGGGCGAGAGGTCGAGCACGCGGGTGAGCTGCTCGGGAGTCCAGTGGTCGGCGTGCTCGTGGGTGATGACGACGGCGACGGCGTTCGCCGTGTCGGTGAGCGGCGAGGTGAAGCTTCCCGGGTCGATGAACAGCTTCCGTCCGTCCTGCTCCAGGAGGAGGCCGGCGTGCTCGAACTTGGTGAGTCTCATGGCTCTTAGGAAATACCGGAAGGGAGGGACATGCAAGCCGACGACCATTGCGGAATATACCCCCTAGGGGTACCGTTGCAGCCGATATGGACGAGAACGAAGAGCGGACGGCCGCCACCGACGGTGTCACGGGACACGACCACGCGAGCTCGGAGTACGCGGAGCACACCGCGGCCGCGGGCCATTCCCAGCACGCGGAGCACATCGGGCACGAAGACCACGCCGAGCACGCGGGACACGAGGGCCATTTCGGGCATGCCGGGCACGAGGGTCGCGTCGGGCACGAGGGCCACGAGAGTCATGAAGGGCACGACGGGCACGACGGGCACGACGGTCACGACGGGCACGGTGACCATTCGGGGCACGCCGGCCACGACCCGGCGGTGTTCCGGCGGAAGTTCTGGCTGACGCTCGCGCTGACCATCCCGACGCTCGTCTTCTCGCCGGGCCTGCAGGAGATCCTCGGTCTCTCGGGGCCGCGATTCCCCGGCAGCCAGTACATTCCGGCGGCGTTCGGCATCGCGATCTTCTTCTACGGAGGCCTCGTCTTCCTGCGTGGCGCAGTCGACGAGTTGCGCGCGAAGCAGCCCGGGATGATGACGCTGATCTCGCTGGCGATCGTCGTCGCCTTCGGCTACAGCCTGGCGGTCACGCTCGGTCTCCCGGGGATGGACTTCTGGTGGGAGCTGGCCACCCTCATCCTGATCATGCTGCTCGGGCACTGGATCGAGATGTCCGCGGTCATGGGAGCCCAGGACGCGCTGGGCGAATTGGCGAAGCTCCTGCCCGACACGGCGGAACGCATGCCCGACGTGCACGGCGAGCCGGAGACCGTAGCCGTCTCCGACCTGCGCGTCGGCGACCTGGTGCGGGTCCGCCCCGGTTCCGCCGTCCCCGCAGACGGCGAGATCGTCGACGGACGCAGCGAGCTGGACGAGTCCCTCCTCACCGGCGAGTCGAAGCCCGTGACGCGGGGACCCGGGGACCCCGTGGTCGCAGGGAGCATCTCGGGGAGCGGATCGCTGGTGGTCCGCGTGGGCCGCACCGGCGGCGACACCGCCCTCGCCGGCATCATGAAGCTGGTCGCCGACGCGCAGGCGAGCAAGTCGGGCGCGCAGGTGCTCGCCGACCGCGCCGCAGCGTGGCTGTTCTACGTGGCGCTCGCCGTCGCGACCCTCACGCTGATCGTCTGGGCCATCCTGCGCCCAGGCGACCCGGGGTTCGTCCTCGAGCGCGTCGTCACCGTCCTCGTCATCGCCTGCCCGCACGCGCTCGGCCTGGCGATCCCGCTCGTCGCGCAGATCTCGACCGCGCTCGGGGCGCGCAACGGCCTTCTGATCCGCGACCGGCACGCCATGGAGGACGCCCGCCGCGTGGACGTCGTCCTCTTCGACAAGACCGGAACGCTCACCGAGGGGCGCCAGGGCGTCGCCGCGGTCGTCGCGGCCGACGGCGACGACGACGCAGTGCTCGCGCTGGCCGCCGCAGTGGAGGCGCCGGCCGAGCACCCGATCGGCGCGGCCATCGTCCGCGCCGCCCGGGAGCGCGGGCTCGCCCTGCAGTCCGTGTCCGGCTTCGAGGCGCTCGGCGGCCGCGGGGCGTCCGCAGAGGTCGGAGGCGAGACCGTCGTCGTCGGCGCGCCACGGCTGCTCGCCGAGCGATCGCTGACCGCGCCGCCGGACATCCGGGAGGCTGCCGAGCGCGCCTCCGCCGACGGTCAGACGGTCGTCTACGTGCTGCGCGGTGACGCCGTCGCCGGGATGATCGCGCTCGCCGACGTGATCCGGGCCGAGTCCAAGGAGGCGGTGCGCTCGTTGCGCGACCGCGGCGTCCGGGTCGCCATGCTGACCGGGGACTCGCGCGCTGTCGCCGACGCAGTGGCCGCGCAGCTGGGCATCGACGAGGTGTTCGCCGAGGTGCTCCCCGGCGACAAGTCCGCAACGGTCTCCGGCCTGCAGGCGGACGGGTCGCGGGTCGCCATGGTGGGCGACGGCGTCAACGACGCTCCGGCACTTGCGCAGGCGGACGTCGGCATCGCCATCGGCGCGGGGACCGACGTGGCTATCGAGTCCGCCGGAGTCGTCCTCGCCTCCAGCGATCCGCGCGGGGTCGCCGCGGTCATCACCCTGTCGCGAGCCACGTACCGCAAGATGCTGCAGAACCTCGGCTGGGCCACCGGCTACAACGTCATCGCCCTGCCGCTCGCCGCCGGTGTCGCGATCGGCCTCGGCATCGTGGTCTCCCCGGCGTTCGGGGCGGTGCTGATGTCCGTGTCCACGATCGTCGTCGCCCTCAACGCCCAGCTGCTGCGCCGCCTCCGCCTCTGACCCGCCCAGCGGGTTGACACGACACGCCGTACGGCTCCGCCTCCGGGCGGCGTGTCGTGTCAACCAGGTGTAGGGCATGCCATCATCGTGCGTGTGACCGCTGCTGCGCGGACCGTCGTCGTCGCGGTCAACCCCATGGCGTCCTTCGGGCACCGGCGCGACGTCGGTCCCCGGGTCGTCGAACGACTCCGGGAGGCGGGGCATCGGGTCGTCGCGATGGACGAGGCCAACATCGAGCTGCTCCGCCGCGAGACCGCCCGTGCGCTGCACGACGACGCGGATCCGCCCGACGCGCTCGTCGTGGTGGGCGGCGACGGCATGGCCAACCTCGGGATCGACCTGGTCGCCGGCACCGGCACTCCGCTCGGCATCGTCCCCAGCGGCACCGGGAACGACCTCGCCGACGGCCTCGGCATCCCGATCCGCGACACCGAGGCCGCGATCGACCTCCTCATCGGCGCCCTGCAGCGCGAGCCGCGCACGATCGACGCGGGAACCATCCGGCACGGCGAGCTCACCACCTGGTTCGGCTGCGTCGTGTCCGCGGGGTTCGACGCGATCGTCAACGAGCGCGCCAACCTGATGACCCGCCCCCGCGGTCGCAGCCGCTACGTCGTGGCGCTGCTGCGCGAGCTGGCGACGCTGAAGGCGCGGCGCTACCGCATCCACGCCGACGGCCGGCTGATCGAGGTGGATGCGATGCTGGTGTCGGTCGCCAACAACCGTTCGCTGGGCGGCGGGATGCGGATCGTGCCCGACGCCGACCTCTCCGACGGTCTGCTCGACCTCTTCATCGTCGGGCGGATGTCTCGGCTGCGATTCCTGCGGGTGTTCCCGTCGGTGTTCCGCGGCGAGCACACCGGGCTCCCGGAGGTGACGATCCTCCCGGTCAGCGCCGTGCGCATCGACGCGGAGGGCATCGTGGCGTACGCGGACGGGGAGCGCATCGGCCCGCTCCCCATCGAGGTCGCCGTCGCCCCCGGCGTGCTCCGGATGCTCGTGTGACCCGGCCCGGCGACGCGCCCGGGACGCACGGCCCGTTTTGGTACCCGAACCCCATCTGTGGCATGATCTTCTAGTTGCAAGACGGCCCCATCGTCTAGCGGCCTAGGACGTCGCCCTCTCACGGCGGTAACGCGGGTTCAAATCCCGCTGGGGTCACAACACCACGAGAAGCCCTCCCAGACACCTGTCCGGGAGGGCTTCCGTCATGTCCGGCGGGCGTGTCCTCGGCGGCTTCCGCCCTTGCCGAAAAGCTCACGGTGTAGCGCCGCGCGGCATCCACTCCTCGGGGTAGCGGCCGCGGATCCGCGCCGAGAAGTAGGCGCCCGCCGACTCCGCGTCGCGCAACTCGCGCCACACCCGGCGCGGCACCAGCCGGTACCGGTAGATCTCGCCCGAGACGAACTCCACCTCGAGCGTCTGCACGTCGGCGTCGTACCCCGCCGATGCGATGACCGAGCTCGCGAATCCCTTCCGCTCCACGCCCGCACCCTACCCGCCGGGCACCTGGTGGACACAACACGCCGCGAACTCACGCGTGATCACGGCGTGTTCCGTCCACTGGATGCGCCGGGCACCCGGCGGAGGGGCCCCGCGACTAGGATGGTGGGAGCGAAGGGGAGTATCCCGGACGGCCCGAGGCAGGCGACTGCATCGCACGCCGACGCTGCGCACGTCATCACGGATCCCAACGGCGAGGTCCCGGGCGCAGGGGCACCGACAGGTGCGGGAGAGACTTTCGGCCGGTTCCCCCTGCCCTCCGAAAGGTTCCCCGTGAACGTCGCTTTGCCCCTCTGGTTCGAGATCGGCTCGTTCGTCGTCCTGCTGCTGATCCTCGCCTTCGATCTTCTGATCATCTTCAAGCGGCCGCACATCCCGAGCCCGAAGGAGTCGGCGCTCTGGGTCACGTTCTACATCGCACTGGCGCTGATCTTCGCGCTGCTGATGCTGCTGATCGGGGATGCGGAGCACGCCGGGCAGTTCCTCGCCGGCTGGCTGACCGAGTACAGCCTGAGCATCGACAACCTCTTCGTCTTCGTCATCATCATGGCGAGGTTCCAGGTGCCGAGGAAGTACCAGCAGGAGGTGCTCATGGTGGGCATCATCCTCGCCCTGATCTTCCGCGGCGTCTTCATCCTGCTGGGCGCCGGTCTGATCGCGAGCTTCAGCTCGATTTTCTACCTGTTCGGCGCATTCCTGTTGTGGACGGCCTTCAACCAGGCGTTCCGCAGCCACGACGACGAGGGCGAGGACGACTCCTGGTTCATCCGTTTCGCCCGCAAGCACCTCAAGGTGTCGAGCCAGTACGAGGGCAACCACCTGCGCACGACGGTGGACGGCCGGCGCATGTTCACGCCGCTGATCATCGTGTTCCTCGCGCTCGGGACGACGGACCTGCTGTTCGCGCTCGACTCGATCCCGGCGATCTTCGGCATCACGCAGAGCCCGTTCATCGTGTTCACCGCGAACGTCTTCGCCCTGATGGGCCTGCGCCAGCTGTACTTCCTGCTGGGACACCTGCTCGACAAGCTCGTGTACCTCAAGTACGGCATCGCCTTCATCCTCGCCTTCATCGGCGTGAAGCTGATCTTCCACGCCATGCACGAGAACGAGCTGCCGTTCATCAACGGGGGTGAGCACATCGAGTGGGCGCCCGACATCAGCACGTGGACGTCGCTGGCGGTCATCGTCGGTGCCATGCTTGTCGCTACGATTGCAAGTCTGGTGAAGCTGCGTATGAGCGGCACCAGCGTCGCCGAGGCCATCCACGGCGACGACACGGATGATGAGGTCGAGGCCGAGAACGCGGTCGCCGACGGCACGCAGGAGGACCCCAGAACATGAGCTCTCTCGTCGGCGTGACCGTGCGCAGCGACACGGGCGCGGTCCGGCACGTCAACGAGGACAGCGCGCTCGCGCAGGACCCGGTGTTCGTGGTGGCCGACGGCATGGGCGGCCACGCCCGGGGCGACCTGGCGAGCCGCACGGCCGTCGAGAGCCTCGCCCGCACGCTCCAGCCGGGCACACGTCCGACGCCGGACGAGGTCATCCGCGCGATCGACGAGGCCAACGCGGCCGTCCGGGCGCTCTCCGGCGCCGACGAGTCGGGCGCTGCGGTCGCCGGCACGACCCTCGCCGGCATCGTCCGCGTGCGCGTCCCGGAGCTGGCGGCCGAGCAGTGGATGGTCGTCAACGTCGGCGACTCGCGCGTCTACTCGTGGGACGGCCGGGAGCTCCGGCAGCTCACGGTCGACCACTCGGCGGTGCAGGAGCTGGTGGACGCGGGACTGATCTCGGAGGCGCAAGCCGCCGTCCATCCCGAGCGGAACGTCATCACGCGGGCGCTCGGCGCCGAGGACTTCGTCGACACCGACAGCACGCTCCTCCCCGAGGAGGGGCGGCAGATCTTCCTGGTCTGCTCCGACGGACTCACCCGCGAGCTGGACGACCGCCGGATCGCGGAGATCCTGGCCACCGGCCCGGCCGACCCGGCGGCGGCTCTGGTCGACGCGGCGAACGAGGCGGGCGGGCACGACAACATCACCGTGATCGTCCTCGAGTCGACGACGGGAGCGGACGCGACCGCGCCCGCGGACACCCGCGAGCGGCCGGACGACGGCGCCCGCCGGGACCTCGAGGACACCCGCCCTCGCGGCTGACCGCAGGCCCACGCGTCGACCTCCCGGCGCCGGACGTGGTTGAATCGTCGGCGGGGAAGAGACTCCGACCGGATCGTGACCGCTATCGAGCCACGACCGCCGGGTCGGACAGACGCAGCCGAGGGAGTAGTTCGTCCGTGTTCGAGGTTCAGCAGACGGCAGCAGGGGAGTGGGCGGTCGTCGCGGGCGGCGGACGGGCGCTGCTGGTGGCCGAGACCGACACCGAGCGGCTGCGCGACCTGCTCCCGGCGGTGCGCGCCGGTTTCGCTGAGACGCTGGACGCCCTGGTGGCGCGGGGCCTGAGCCGCACGCCGTCGTTCGCCCTGATCGACGCGTCCGCCGAGGCCGTGCTGCTCGCCGTGCGCGGGACGGGCCTGGCGTCGGTCTCGGAGGGCGGCAGCGAGCGCGTGGTCGCGGCGACAGGGGTGTCGTCGTGGGTCGAGCTGCAGCTGCCGGACGTGGAGTCCGCGACGCTCGGCCCGGCGGCCACCGCGGGCACGCTCCCGCTCGTGGATGGCGTGGTGCGTGCGTCGACCCTGAGCTGGAACGGGGCCGCGGCGACGGAGGACGTGGGCGCGACCGTCGCCGCTCCGCCGAAGCGCGAGCGCGACACGGGGCCGGTGGAGGCTGTCCCGCCCGCCGCGGAGCCGAGCGAGCCGGCGCCCGAGCCCGCCGGGATCGTCGCCGGTCCGGCCGTCGAGCCCTTCGCGGACGCGCCGCTTCCCGAGCCGGAGGCCGCGGCCGGGCCCGACCCGCACACGCGCGTCCCGGAGGCGACCATCGCCGACGTCCCCGACGCCACGGTCGCGACGCCGGTCGCCGAGGCCGAGCCGACCGGTTACGACCACCTGTTCGGCGCGACCATGGTCCGCAGCGTCGAGGAGGCGGCGGTGCGGCCCGTCGAGGCGGAGGAGGACGCCGCGCCGCCGCGGATCGACCTGCCCGGCTTCATCACCGACTCGTTCCCGTCCGCCGCGAACCGCCTCGCCGGCGACCACGACGGTCTGACGGTGATGAGCGGCGACCTTCCGTCGCGCCCGGATCTCGGGGGCGAGGAGGCCGCGCCGGCGCCGGCTCCGACACTGCAGGCGTTCTCCGTCCTGCTCTCCGACGGGCGCCGGGAACCGCTCTCCGCCCCGGTCGTGGTCGGCCGCGCCCCGAGCGTCACCGCCGTGCCGTCGCTGCGCGGCGCACGCCCCGTCACGCTCACCAGCGCCGAGGACGACATCTCCCGTTCGCACGTGGCCGTCGCGGTCGAGGGCGACAGTGTCGTCGTCACCGACCTTCACTCGCGCAACGGCACCATGATCGTCCTGCCCGGCAAGTCACCGCAGAAGCTCCGAAGCGGCGAGCCGACCACGGTCGTGCTCGGCACGGTCATCGACCTCGGGAGCGGCGCGACGCTGACCGTCGAGGCCGCAGGATGAGACGCATGGCGTCGCAGCCGCCCGAACTCGGCGGCTTCCATTTAATCCGGCTCCTCGGGTCGGGCGGGTTCTCCGATGTGTTCCTCTACGAGCAGGATCTGCCGAGGCGCAGCGTCGCCGTGAAGGTGCTGCTGACGGACGGTGTGGACGAGACCGCCCGCGCCCGGTTCGTCGCCGAGGCGAACGTGATGGCCCGGCTCTCCGCGCACCCCTACATCGTGACGATCTTCCACGCCGGGGTCGCGGGCGACGACCGGCCCTACCTGGTCATGGAGTACTGCTCCGGCCCGTCGCTCGCCGACCGGCTGAAGCGCGAGCGCATCGGCGTGGAGGACGCCCTGCGCACCGGTGTCCGGCTCTCCAGCGCCGTCGCGACCGCCCACGCCGCCGGCATCCTGCACCGCGACATCAAGCCCGCGAACGTGCTGACGAACGCCCTCGGCTGGCCGGCGCTGACGGACTTCGGCATCGCGTCGGCGCTCGAGGAGCTGCCGGTGCACACCACGACGCTCTCGGAGCTGCGCCGCGAGCCGTCGGACACGGCCACCTCCGGCAGCCGGAGCGTGGGGCTCAGCGTGCCGTGGTCGCCGCCCGAGATGTTCTCCGACGACCCGGACCCGGACGTGCGCAGCGACATCTTCTCGCTCTCCGCGACCGTGTACACGCTCCTGGCGGGCCGCACGCCCTTCGAGGTGCCGGGCCGCTCCAACGGCACGCTCGACCTGATGGGCCGCATCGAGCGCGGGATGATCACCCCGTTCGAGCGCACCGACGTGCCCGCCTCGCTCACCGCCGTGCTGCGCAGGGGCATGGCGACCCGGAGGGAGGACCGCTACCAGTCGGCGGTCGACTTCGCGCGCGCCCTGCAGCGGATCGAGCTGGAGCTGGGGCTCGCACCCACCGGCATCGACGTCCCGAACCTCAGCCTGGGCGACGTGCGGCCGGTGCCGGCGGCCGAGGGCGGAGGCGAGCAGGAGACGCGCGCACGGTCGGTGGCGACGATCCGCGCCCAGGCTCCCGCCCCGGCGGCACCGCCGTCGCCCGCACCGCCGGCGCCTGCTCCGGAGACGACGGAGGCGACGGAGGCGACCGACGCGGCATCCGCGCCCACGCCGGAGCCGACCCGGATCCGCGGAGTCGTGCCGGTGACCGCTCAGCCGTCGGCCGCGAGCGTCCCCGAACACACAGTGCTCCGCGATCGCCCGGCACAATCCGAGCGGGCCGACGACGACACGGCGCAGGGCGCAGACGCCGACCCCGCCGACGCTCCCGCAGCGGACCCGCGCCGGCGCCTGCTCGGCTGGATCGGCGCCGGCGCCGCCGCCGTCGTCGTGCTGGGCGTGGTCGCAGCCGTGCTGGCGGGCGTCCTGGCGCCGGCGCAGAGCACGAACGCCCCACGAGCCGGAGACGGCGGCGGCGACGGGGACGGCGGCATCGCGGTCACCGTCGTGCCGCCTCCCGAGCTGGTCTCCGCCGTGCGCGCACCGGACGGCACCAGCGCAACCTTCACCTGGAAGACGAAGGACCCGCGCAAGGACGACCGGTTCACCTGGCAGCGGGAGGGCACGACGAACGGTCCGGCCGTCACCGACCAGCCCACGGTCACGGTCACGGGGGTGACACCCGGCGCGCCGGTCTGCATCGATGTCGCGACCGTGCGTGCTGGCCGCACCTCCGAGCAGCTGAAGGCGTGCGCCTCGTGACGGACACGACCGTCGGAACTGCCGCGCCGCTCACCGTGCAGTACTGCGGCGAGGTGTACCGCGTCGAGCCGGACGCCGAGTTCGGCATCGGCCGGGAGGCGGAGCTGACCATCGACGACAACCCTTACCTGCATCGGCGTTTCCTCACCGTCAGTCGCGACTTCGGGATGTGGTGGCTGAGCAACGTCGGCACCCTCCTGACCGCCACGGTCACGGACGCGACCGGGACCATGCAGGCCTGGCTCGCTCCCGGCGCGAAACTGCCGATCGTGTTCCAGACCATGCACGTCATGTTCAGTGCGGGTGCGACCACCTACGACTTCACCATCACCAGCGACGAGGACTACTTCGACACCACCGTCAAGGTCGACTCCTCCGGCGGCTCCACCACCGTGCTTCCTGTCACGCTCACCACCAGCCAGCGTCAGCTCATCGTCGCGCTGGCGGAGGGTGTGCTCACGCAGGCCGTTCCCGGGCGCGGCACCATCCCGACCTCGGCGGAGGCCGCGGAGCGGCTCGGCTGGAGCATGACGACGTTCAACCGGAAGCTCGACAACGTCTGCGACAAGCTCGACAAGCTCGGGGTCGCCGGGCTGCGGGGCGGCCGCGGCAAGCTGGCGACGAACCGCCGTGCCCGGCTGGTGGAGTACGCGGTGACCACGCGCCTCGTCGGCGTGGAGGATCTGCCCCTCCTAGAGGGGGTGCCCGCGCGGCTTGACCGGGACGCGGATCCAGCCGATGGTGGGGCGGACGACTGACGCGGCCGGTGCCTCGCCGACGGGCACAGACGCGTGGCCCGGCGGGAATGGGGAGTGCTCCCCATTCCACCCCTGGCAGGGGGTCGTGTTAGCGTTGACGCGTTTCCGGCCCGGGGGATATCAGGATTTTGGTTTCGATGAGTACGTGGTTCCGCGAACGCAAGACGGTCGCGATGATCACCGCACTCGCCGTCGTCGCCGGCGTTCCCCTCACCATCGCCGTGCTCCACAAGGGCTTCCCTGTGAACGCGGTCGATCTGGACACGCGGGACGTCTGGGTCACCAACGGCGAGAAGCTGCTCGGCGGCCGCCTGAACCACCAGATCGATGAGCTGGACGCCGCGGTCACCGGGGCGAGCTCCGACCTCGACGTGCTCCAGGACGGCTCCTCGTACTTCCTGACCGACCTCCCGCACGGGACGGTCGACAAGATCGACCCGGCGTTCGTGTCGCTCGGCGGCCGCATCCAGGTGCCGGAGGATTCCCAGGTCGGTTACGGCGGCAACACGCTCTCGGTGCTCGCGCCGAACGGCTCACTGTGGGTGCTGGACGCCTCCGGCCGGCTCGACTTCGACCGCGCCAAGACGAAGCCGGTCGCCAGGCTCGGCCAGGGTGCGAAGCTCGCGGTCGCCAAGTCGGGCACGACGTTCGCCGTCGCGCCGAAGGGCAAGCGCCTCGTCACCGTCGAGCGACCGGGAGCCGCGCCGCAGACGCACGACTTCCCGGTGCCCGGAGCCTTCCAGCTCAGCACGGTCGGCGACCAGCCGGTCGTGCTCGACACGCAGCGCAACCGCCTGCTGACGGGGGACGGGAAGGCGGTCGATCTGCCCGCCAAGGGCGTGAAGCTGCAGCAGCCCGGCGAGGACGACTCCGCGGTGCTCGTGGCGACGGCGAGCAGCCTGCTGAGCGTTCCGCTCGGCGGCGGCACGGTCACCTCGACCCCGGCCGGTGCGACCTCCGAGGGCGGCACCCGCGCCGTCTCCGCGCCGGTGCGCCTCGGCTCGTGCTCCTACGGCGCCTGGTCCGGCTCCGCCCGCTACCTCTACGCCTGCGACGGCAAGAAGCCGGTCGCGCTCGACATCGACCAGCCGGTGAAGGGCGACGACCTGGAGTTCCGTGTCAACCACGACGTCATCGCGCTGAACAACCTGCGCGACGGCAACGCCTGGGTCGTCTCGTCGAACATGCGGCTGGTGCAGAACTGGGCGCAGCTGAAGCCCAACGACACGACCGTGCAGGGAGACACCGGCGAGGAGAAGCCGGTCGTGCAGTCATTCGCCGACACCCTCGCCCAGCGCTCGAAGGTGAACCGGCCGCCGATCGCGGTGAACGACAGCTACGGCGTCCGGCCCGGACGCTCCACCGTGCTGCACGTGCTGTCGAACGACACCGATCCCGACGGCGACGTGCTCACCATCTCCGATGTGTCAGCCATCCCCGTCGACCAGGGCGTGCTGCAGCCGGTCGAGGGCGGCCGCGCCATCCAGTTCACGCCGAAGGACGGCCTCTCCGGGACCATCTCGTTCCGCTACTCGATCGACGACGGACGCGGCGGCACGGCCTCCGCGCAGGTCGATGCCACTCTCCGGCAGCCGTCGCAGAACGAGGCGCCCGTGTCGGCCAGGTCGAGCACGGCCCAGACCGAGGTCGGCCAGTCGGTCACCTACAACGTGCTGAACGACTGGGCCGACCCCGACGGCGACGACCTGAGTCTCGTGTCCGCGACCGCGACCACCGAGGACGACGTGCGGTTCAAGCCCAACGGCGACGTCACGTTCACCAGCAAGACGGGACAGGCCGGGTCGAAGGAGGTGCGGGTCACCGTGTCCGACGGCCGCGCCTCCACCACGGGCAGCCTGATCGTCACGGTCAAACCGGCGGGCACCCTCGACCCTGTCGCGGTGACCGACTTCGGCGACGGCTTCACCGGCCGCCCCGTGGTGCTGCACCCGCTCGACAACGACCAGTCGCCCTCCGGGGAGCCGCTCGCGCTCGTCGGTGCGAACCTGGAGGAGGGCGGAGGCGCCCAGGTGGTGACCGACACCACGCGGAGCACGATCACCGTCACCAGCAACTCGCCGGGCGAGTACTACGTCGTCTATACCCTCGGCGCCGGTCCCAAGACGACGACGGGGCTCGCCCGCGTCGACATCGCCGCGCAGGGCGAGAGCGATTCGCCGCCGATCGCGGTCACCGACAAGGCGTACGTGCGGCCGGGCGAGCCGACCTCGGTGGCGGTGCTCGACAACGACGTGTCGCCCTCGGGCCGTGTGCTCGCCGTGCGCTCCGTCTCCGTGGGCAAGGGCGCAGAGGACCTCAACGTCGAGGTGCTCGACAACGCGGTCGTGAAGATCACCGCCCCGACCGTGCTCACCCAGCAGGTCCAGCTGACGTACGTCGTCTCCGACGGCATCGCGGAGGCCAGCGCCGGGATCACCGTCGTCCCCGTCCCGCCGCTCGTGCAGCACCAGCCTCCCGTCGCGGTGGACGACCAGGTGCCGGCGCGGGCGGGCGATGTGGCGACCGTCCCGGTGCTCGACAACGACTACTCGCCGGACAACGCGCCGTTCACGCTCGACCCGCAGCTGCGCGACACCGCGGGCGCCGGCGACGGCGCCACGGCGTTCGTCAGCGGCGAGACCGTGCGCTACCAGGCACCGAGCACGCCCGGTCAGTACAACGTGGTCTACGGGATCACGGACAAGTACGGCCAGAAGGCGCAGGCCACCGTCACCTTCGTCGTGGGCGCGCCGGAGAAGGGCTCCGACCGTGCGCCGCAGCCGCAGCCGCTGACCGTCCGCGCGTTCGCCGGGTCCTCGGTGCCGGTGGAAGTGCCGCTGGACGGCATCGACCCGGACGGCGACTCGGTGACGCTGGCGGGCCTCGCGTCGCAGCCGACGCTCGGCCGCATCTCGGACTCCACCAGCCGCTCCTTCACCTACGAGGCGTACCCGGGGTCGGCCGGCACCGACACCTTCACGTACCAGGTGAAGGACACCTACGGGAAGTCGGCCACCGGCACCGTCTCGATCGCCGTCATCCCGCGCCCGAGCCAGGTGCGGCCGCCGATCGCGGTCAACGACCCCGTCCAGGTGAAGCCGGGCCGCACCATCGCCGTGCCGGTGCTCGAGAACGACTCCGATCCCAACGGCTACGCCATCTCGCTCCAGCGCAAGCTGCTGCAGGTGGATGAGGGGCTCACGGCCTCGGTGCACGGCAAGATCGTGCTGGTCACGGCGCCGAAGTCCGAGGGCTCGTACGTCGTGCGCTACCAGATCGGCAACGGGCAGGGCGGGGTCGCGAGCGCGTTCATCCAGGTCACCGTCACACCCAACGCGAAGGACGTGCCGCCGACCGCGATCGACCACGTGCTGGAGCCGGACGAGGTGGCGGACAAGCAGAGCGTGAAGGTGAACGTGCTGCAGGGCGCGACCAACCCCTCCGGGCTCGCCGACGAACTGAAGGTCGACCTCGTCGGCCCCAACGCGTCGCTGGGCGAGGTCGGGTCGGACGGCACGGTCACGGTCAAGCCGGGGGACAAGCGGGTGGCGATCGCCTACCGGCTCACCGACCCCGTCACCTCGCTGACCGGGAACGCGTTCATCGTCGTGCCTCCCAAGGGCGATGCCACCGCGCCGCCGCGCATCAAGGACGGGCTGCCGCAGCAGATCGTGCAGGCCGACGGCTCGAAGAGCTGGAAGCTGTCCGACATCCTGACCGTCCCCTCCGGTCGCGGCGTGAAGATCACGGGAGCATCCGGCGTGAGCGCGACCAACAGCTCCGGCGCGTCCTCGTACGGCGACGACCAGACCCTCACCTTCACGGCCGCGAAGGGCTACCGCGGGCCCGCCGCGATCACGTTCAAAGTGAACGACGGCCGCGAGTCTGGGCAGACCGCCGACCGGATCACGACGCTGGTGCTGCCCATCACCGTCGGCGAGCCCGACCAGTCCGACGTGCCACCGACCTTCACGTCGCCGAGCGAGAAGATCGAGCCGGGGGAGGCCCCGCTCTCCGTCGACCTGCGGGCGTCGAGCTTCCACCCGAACCCCGCGATCCTGAGCGCCCTGACCTACTCGGGCGGGACATCGTCGAACCCGAAGATCCAGTCCTCGCTCAGCGGATCGACCCTCACCCTGTCCGCCCCGCTCGGGGTGCAGGCCGGCGAGACCGCCACGATCGCGGTGACCATCAGCTCCGGGACCCACACGATCCAGGGCACGGTGAACGTGCAGGTCGTGAGCTCCAGCCGGCCGATCGCCACGCAGAAGAACCCGCCGCAGAAGGATGAGGTGAAGCGCGGACAGACCGCCACGCTCGACGGCGCCTCCAGCGACTCCCAGTGGATCAACCCCTTCCCCGGACAGCCGCTCACGATCGTCGATGCCACGGCGCAGACCGCGCCCTCCGGTGTGACGGTCACGCACACCGGCTCGTCGATCAGCGTGAGCGCGGCCTCCGGCGCCGCGATCGGGACGGTCAACGTCGTCTACCACGTGGAGGACGCCACCAAGGACCCGAAACGGACGGCGGCGGCCGTCGGGCAGCTGCAGGTCACCATCCACGATGTGCCGTCGAAGCCGAGCGCCCCGACGAACGCGAGTGCCACGGACGGCCGGGCGACGGTCACGATCAAGGCGCCGGCCGACAACGGCAAGACGATCGACCAGTACCGGGTGAGCGGCGGCCCGAACCCGGTCACCACGACGAGCGCGGGGACCGTGACGATCACGGGGCTCACCAACGGCAAGTCGTACGCGTTCACGGTCGCCGCCCACAACGCGGACGGGTGGTCGCAGGAGTCGGCGGCCAGCCAGAGCGTTACCCCGTACGGCACGCCGGCCCAGGTGAGCAACGTCAAGATCCGCAGCAGCGGCGACGCGCCCAGCACCCTCACCATGAGCTGGAACGCGCTCTCCGATCCGGACGGTACAGGCGGCGGCAAGGCGACCTACCACTATCGGATCAACAACGGAGCCTGGACCGAAACGACCTCCACCAGCGCGACGAAGGGCAACGTCGGAAAGGGGACGTACACCGTGGAGGTGTACGCGTCCAACCCGGGCGGCCACACCGGTCCGCACGCGACCTCCAGCGCCGTTCAGGTGAACGATCCGCCGCCGCCTGCGCCGTCGATCGACCTGGCGAAAGGCGACCTGAAGCCGGGATGGGTCCACAGCTACACGTACGACGTGACTCTCCACAACTTCCCGGCCAACCAGACCTTCTCGATGCAGGTGCACTGCAATGGAGGGACGTTGTCGAACAAGTCGATCTCGACCGACGGGAGCGGCTACGGCCACTACCGCGGCAATCCGAACAGCGACCTCGACCCGTGGTGCGGGTACCCGGGGGCGTACGTGGTCGTGAACGGCGTGCAGAGCAGCGTCCAGGACTGGTCCAAGTAACAAGAGGAAGAGGCAGCAGTGGCAGTGACACAGGAACAGGCGGACTGGTTCGCCGGAGCGTTCGCGCAGCTGGTGGCGAACATCGACAAGGCGATCCTCGGCAAGGAGCACAGCATCCGCCTGGTCATCACCGCGATGCTCTCCGGCGGCCATGTCCTGCTGGAGGACGTGCCCGGCACGGGCAAGACGGTGCTCGCGAAGGCGCTCGCCAACACCATCGAGGGCACCCAGTCGCGGATCCAGTTCACGCCCGACCTGCTGCCCTCCGACGTCACCGGCGTGACCATCTACGACCAGTCGACCGGGCGGTTCGAGTTCCACCCGGGTCCGATCTTCGCCTCGGTGGTGCTGGCCGACGAGATCAACCGCGCCAGCCCGAAGACGCAGTCCGCGCTGCTGGAGGTCATGGAGGAGGGCGTGGTCACGGTCGACGGTGTGGGACACCCGGTCGGGTCCCCGTTCGTCGTCATCGCCACCCAGAACCCGGTGGAGCAGGCGGGCACCTATTCGCTGCCGGAGGCGCAGCTCGACCGCTTCCTGATCAAGACCTCGCTCGGCTACCCCGACCACGCGACGACGGTCGACCTGCTGCTCGACTCGTCCAATAGGTCGCGGGCGTCGTCCGTACGCCCCATCATCGCCTCCGACTCGGTGTCGACCCTCGCCCAGCTGGCCTCGGAGGTGCACACCGACGCGAGCGTGATGGGCTACCTGAGCGAGATCGTGACGGCGACGCGCGACGACAGGGATGCGGCGCTCGGCGTGAGCATCCGCGGAGCGCTCGCGCTCGCCCGCGCGGCGAAGACGTGGGCCATCGCGGCCGGACGCACCTTCGTCACGCCGGACGACGTGCGAGACCTCGCCCAGCCGGTGCTCGCCCACCGCGTGATCGTCGACCCGGAGTCCGAGTTCGCGGGCGTGACCGCCACCGACATCGTGGAGCGCGCGGTCGCGTCGGCGAACCCGCCGGCGTACCGCGCGGCCTGATCCTCGCCCGACCCCGCCTCGCCGACCCGAACCGACAGGACCCCGATGACCACCGACAGCCCCGCCCGCGGCCGGCGCAGGCGCGTGTCCGCCGCAGACCAGGCGCGCATCGCGGCCGGGCTCGTCGGCGGCGCCGTCGCCGGGGTGTCGCGGCGTCTCGGCTCTCGGGTCGCACCCGTCGGCCGGGCCGTGCTCGGGCGTGTCGTCCCGATCGTCCGCGTGGTGAGCACCCTGGGCTGGATCGTCCTGGCCTCGGCCGTCATCTCGGTCGCGCTCGCGGCGTGGCTGGGCTGGGCGGAGTTCGCCTACGTCGCCGCGACGCTGCTGGCCGCGCTGGCGATCGCCGCCGCCTTCGTGTTCGGGCGCTCGACCTACCGCGTCGGCATCGAGCTCAATCCCCGACGGGTCGTCGCCGGCGATCGCGCTCTCGGCCGCCTCACCGTCGCCAACAACGGCTCCCGGCCCGTGCTCCCGACCCGGATGGAACTGCCGGTCGGAGACGGCCAGGCCGACTTCACCATCCCGCGGCTTTCGCCCGGCGCCGAGACGGAGGAGCTGTTCGCCGTGCCGACCGAGCGGCGCGCCCTCATCCTCGCCGGGCCCGCGCTGTCGGTGCGCGGCGACCAGCTGGGGCTGCTCCGCCGCACGCACCGGTGGACCGACCAGATCGAGCTGTTCGTGCATCCGAAGACGGTGCGGCTCGCCGCCACGGCGCGCGGTCTGGTCCGCGACCTCGAAGGCCAGACGACCAAGGTCATCACCGACAGCGACCTCGCCTTCCACGCGCTTCGTACTTACGAGCCCGGCGACGACATCCGGAACGTGCACTGGCGCACGTCCGCGCGCACCGGGCAGCTGATGGTGCGGCAGTACCAGGAGACCCGTCGCTCGCAGCTCCTGCTCGCGTTCGACGCGGAGCGGTCGCACTTCGCCTCTGACGAGGAGTTCGAGCTCGGCGTCTCGGTGCTGGCGTCGGTCGGCTGCCAGGTGATCCGTGAGGAGACCGAGATCCGGGCACTCTGGCAGGGCGGCCAGCTGCGCGTCACGACACCGACGGCCCTGCTCGACGACTCCTGCCGCATCCAGCCGGTGGAGGCCGCGAACCCGACCGTGCGCGAGTTCCTGCGCCAGGCGACCCTGCGGCTCGCGGCGCCCAGCCTTGCGGTGACCGTCGTCGGCTCGCAGGTCGACGCGGCCGAGCTGCGCGCAGCGGCCGCGCTCTGGGGCCTCGACACCGAGACCATCGTCATCCGCGTGGATGAGGCGGCCGAGCCGCGCCTCACCCGTCTCGGGCGGTCCATGCTCCTGACCGTGTCCACCCTGCCGGAACTTCCGGCGCTGCTGAAGCGGGCCGGACGATGACCGCCGCCACGGGAGCGACCGGTCGGCGCGCGGCCGCCGCTACGTCGCCGCTGATCGATCGGCTGAGCGTCACCACGTGGATCGACGTCGCCGTTCTCACCGTGCTGAGCCTGGTCGCCGTCGCCGGCTTCGAACCGGCGTTCGGCCATTACGCGTTCGCCGCGGCGGCGGTCGGCGGCATCGTCGTGGGTGGGGGAGTCGCGCTGCTCGGCCGGCTGTTCCGGCTCTCCTGGCCGCTCACCGTCGTGATCGCCCTGGCCGCCTACTTCCTGCTCGGGACGCCGCTCGCGCTCCCCGGCCAGGCGCTCTACGGCGTGCTCCCGACGCTCGACAGCCTCTCCGGGCTCGTGCTCGGCGCGGTGTTCGGATGGTCGGACGCGGTGACCCTGCAGGCGCCGCTGGAGGCGCCGCCGTACGTCGCCGTCGTGCCCTACGTCGCTGGCTGGCTGGTGTCGCTCGTCTCGGTGACGCTCGCGGTGCGCTGGCTGCCGCGGCTGCGGCGGCGCTCCGCCGGCCGGGCCGCAGTCCTGCTGGCCGGGCCCGCGGCGCTCCTGCTCGCGGCGATCCTGCTCGGGACGCGCGATCCGTTCTTCGCCGGGGTGCGCGGTGTGCTCTTCGCGGGCATCGCCCTCGTCTGGCTCTCCTGGCGTCGCGGGCGGTTCGCCCGCGACCGGGTCGAGACCGACGCCGGGGTGCGACGCAGTCGCGTGCTCGGCGCCGCCGCCGTCGTCCTCGGGGCGGTCGTCGTCGGTGCGCTGGCCGGGTCGCTGCTCGCGCCGCCTGCCGCCTCCCGCTTCGTCGTGCGCGACGAGATCACGCCGCCGTTCGACCCGCTCGACTACCCGAGCCCGCTCGCCGGCTTCCGCAAGTACACGAAAGACCTGCAGAAGACCAAGCTCTTCACGGTGACGGGACTCAAACAGGGGCAGGTCGTCCGGCTGGCCACGATGGACAGCTACGACGGCATCGTGTGGTCCGTCGCCGCGCCGGGGAGCGACGCGGACGCCTCCGGCGCGTTCGAGCTCCTTGGAAGCACCATCCCGAGGCCGCCGCTCTTCACCGCGGGCGGCGCGTCGACGGCGTCCATCGACGTGCTGGGCTACTCCGACGTGTGGCTGCCCACCCTGGGCTACACCAGCACGCTGACCTTCGACTCGTTCCAGGGGCAGGATCCGCGCAGCACGGTCCGCGTCAACACCGCCACCGGAACCGCGGCCGTCACCAGCGGCGTACGCGACGGCCTGTCGTACACGGTCGGCGCGACCGCGCAGAAGGTGCCGAACGACCGCGCCCTCGCCAAGGTCCCACCGGCGAAACTCACCCTGCCGCCGGTCACGAACGTCCCGGACGTCGTCTCGGCGAAGGCGGAGGAATACGCCGGATCGGCCGACACCGCCATCCAGAAGCTGCGGAACATCGAGCGCTCCCTCAAGTCGCTCGGCTACCTCAGCCACGGGCGGGCGTCCGATCCTGTGCCGTCGCGCGCCGGGCAGGGGGCCGACCGTATGACCGATCTGCTCTCCAAGTCGCCCATGGTCGGCGACCAGGAGCAGTACGCCAGCGCCTTCGCCCTGATGGCGCGCCGGCTCGGCTACCCGGCGCGCGTCGTGATGGGCTTCGCGCCGAAGGTGACCGGAAGCACCACGACCGTCACGGGCGACGACGTGACCGCTTGGGACGAGGTCGCCTTCGAGGGCGTGGGCTGGGTGCCGTTCTTCCCGACGCCGACGAAGACCGACGCGCCGAAGAACCAGACCACGAAGCCCAAGCTCGAGCCGCAGCCGCAGGTACGGCAGCCGCCGCCCGCCGACCCTCGCGCCGACGACCTGCTCACCCCGGTCAAGACCAAGGACAACGACCCGAAGAAGAAGGAGTCGGCATTCCAGCTGCCGGCGTGGGCGTGGGTCGTCCTCGGGGTCGTCGGCATCCCGCTCATCGCGTACTTCGTCCCCCTGCTGCTGATCGCCGCCCTGAAGCGGAGGCGGCGCAAGCGGCGCGAGACGACCGGTCCGCCCGACCGGCGAGCGGCCGGGGCGTGGGACGAGCTCACGGACGGGTACGCGGAGCTGGGGCTGGCGCCGCCGGAGCGGGCGACCCGGCTGCAGACGGCGGCCGCCCTCGCTCAGCAATCGGCGGCCCAGAACCTGCCTGCGGCGGGGGACACCCTCCAGGAACTCGCCCGGCACGTCGACGCGGCCGTCTTCGACGGGAGCGTCGTCGCCGAGGAGCGGATCGTCCACGCGTGGAGCACCGCGGATGAGACCCTCGCGGAGGCGACGAAGGCCGCGGGGCCGCTGCGTGCCCGCCTGGCGGCGTTCCGCTACCGCCGCGCCCGTCGGTAGCGGCATCCCGTCCCCGGCGTCCGTATAGTTGGCGGCATGGACGACAGCGGATTCATCGTCCCGCCGCCCGGGCTCATCCCGTCGCGCACGTCTGCGGACGCCGGGCCAGGGGACGCCGCGCCGGCGCCCGTGCGCCCCTTGCCCGTCTTCGCTCCTCCGAACGGGCCGGCGGGGCCGGCGGCCCCAGCGCGGCCGGTCTGGCGTCTGCTGCTGCCCGGCGGCCGGAGCGTGCCGGTGACCCGCGCCGTCGTGCTCGGGCGCAATCCGTCCCCGGCCGCGCACACCGGCGACGCGGACGCGATCGCGCTGGAGGACCCGACCTCCACGGTGTCCAAGACGCACGCCGTCCTCATCCCCGACGGCGACGTCCTGCGGGTGACCGACCTGCACTCCACCAACGGAGTCGTGATCGGCGGCCACAGGGTCGAGCCGGGCGTCGAGACCGAGGTGCCGGCGGGTTCGGAGCTGCGGCTGGGCGACCTCCGCGTCCACGTCGAGCTCGCCTGACGCCGGGCCGCCGGACTCGGGTGATACCCTGTCACTCGTGTACGCGGGTCTTCTCCTCCTTAGCCGCCGCGGCGAGTCCTAGTCTCAGGCCACCCTCGCCGCGGAGTCCGTCGACGGCTGATCCGTTCACACGCTAAGGAGTTCGTAAGAGAATGAGCACCCCAACCTCCCAGAATCCGGCCGGTCCGCTGACCCTCGCCGAGAAGGTCTGGAACGACCACCTGGTCGCCAAGGGTGAGGACGGCTCGCCCGACCTCATCTACATCGACCTGCACCTGGTGCACGAGGTGACCAGCCCGCAGGCCTTCGACGGCCTGCGCATGGCCGGCCGGCCCGTCCGTCGCCCCGATCTGACGATCGCGACGGAGGACCACAACACGCCGACCATCGGCATCGACAAGCCGATCGCCGACCTCACCAGCCGCACCCAGATCGAGACGCTCCGGCGCAACGCCGAGGAGTTCGGCATCCGCCTGCACTCGCTCGGCGACGTCGAGCAGGGCATCGTCCACGTGGTCGGCCCGCAGCTCGGCCTCACCATGCCGGGTATCACCGTCGTCTGCGGCGACTCGCACACCTCGACGCACGGCGCCTTCGGAGCGATGGCCTTCGGCATCGGCACCAGCGAGGTGGAGCACGTGCTCGCAACGCAGACGCTGCCGCTCAAGCCGTTCAAGACCATGGCGATCACCGTCGAGGGCGAGCTGCGGCCCGGTGTGACCGCGAAGGACATCATCCTCGCCGTCATCGCCAAGATCGGCACCGGCGGCGGCCAGGGCTACGTACTCGAGTACCGCGGCAGCGCCATCCGCTCGCTCTCCATGGAGGGCCGGATGACCATCTGCAACATGTCGATCGAGGCGGGCGCCCGAGCCGGCATGGTCGCGCCGGACGAGACCACCTTCGCCTATCTGAAGGGCCGCCCGCACGCGCCGGAGGGCGCCGACTGGGACGAGGCGGTCGCCTACTGGAAGACCCTGCAGACCGACGACGACGCCGTGTTCGACGCCGAGGTGTACCTCGACGCGGCCGACATCGAACCGTTCGTCACCTGGGGCACCAACCCGGGCCAGGGCGTCTCGCTCAGCCAGCCCGTCCCGGACCCCGCGGCCATCGCCGACCCCAACCAGCGGGCCGCGGCCGAGCGGGCGCTGGAGTACATGGACCTCGCGCCGGGCACGCCGATGAAGAGCATCCCGGTGGATGCGGTGTTCATGGGCTCGTGCACCAACAGCCGCATCGAGGACTTGCGGGCCTTCGCCTCCATCATCAAGGGGCGGAAGAAGGCCGATGGCGTGCGCGTCATGGTCGTCCCCGGTTCGGCGCGAGTGCGCATCGAGGCCGAGGCGGAGGGCATCGACAAGATCGTGGAGGAGTTCGGCGCCGAGTGGCGCTTCGCGGGCTGCTCGATGTGCCTCGGTATGAACCCCGACCAGCTGGCGCCGGGGGAGCGCTGCGCCTCCACCTCGAACCGCAACTTCGAGGGCCGACAGGGCAAGGGCGGCCGCACCCACCTGGTCTCGCCGCTCGTGGCGGCGGCGACCGCGATCCGCGGGACGCTGTCCAGCCCCTGGGACCTGGAGCACGAAGGCGGCGACACGCCGCGCGATGGCGGCACGGATGCGCGCGTCGGAGAGAAGGTGGGCGCCTGATGGAGAAGTTCGAGACCGTGACGGGGACGGCCGTGCCGTTCCGCCGCTCCAACGTGGACACCGACCAGATCATCCCTGCGGTGTTCCTCAAGCGCGTCACCAAGACGGGCTTCGACGACGCGCTCTTCTACGCGTGGCGCCAGGACCCCGACTTCATCCTCAACCGTCCCGAGTACCAGGGGGCGACCGTGCTCGTCGCCGGCCCCGATTTCGGCACGGGTTCGTCACGCGAACATGCCGTGTGGGCCCTCCGCGACTACGGCTTCCGGGTGGTGCTGAGCCCCCGGTTCGCCGACATCTTCCGCGGGAACTCGGGCAAGCAGGGGCTGCTGACCGGTGTCGTCTCGGAGGAGGACGCGGAGCGGCTGTGGGAGGCGATCGAGGCGCAGCCGGGAATAGCGGCGACCGTCGATCTGGTTGCCAAGACTGCGACCGTCGGTGAGGTCCAGGTGTCTTTCGACATCGACGACTACACTCGCTGGCGTTTGCTCGAAGGGCTGGACGACATCGCCCTGACCCTGCGCGATGAGGCGCGCATCTCAGAATACGAATCGGGCCGCGCGAGCTGGCGGCCCACGACCCTCCCGGTGAAACTTTGAACTCACTTCTTCAGGACGCACAGGCAGCAGGAGCCCGCGTGGGCCTCAAGGGCGACCGCATCACGATCAACGGCGGCCGCCCGCTTCAGGGCCGCATCGAGGTCCGCGGAGCCAAGAACTTCGTCACCAAGGCCATGGTCGCGGCCATCCTCGGTGAAAGCCCGAGCGTCCTCCGGAACGTGCCGGACATCTCGGACGTCCGCGTGGTGCGCGGGCTGCTCGAGGTGCACGGCGTCAAGGTGACCGACGGCGCGGAGGAGGGCGAGCTGCTCCTCGACCCGAGCGCGGTCGAGTCGGCCCATATGGCCGACATCGACGCGCACGCGGGCTCGAGCCGCATCCCGATCCTGTTCTGCGGACCGCTGCTGCACCGTCTCGGCGAGGCGTTCATCCCCGATCTCGGCGGCTGCCGCATCGGCGACCGCCCGATCGACTACCACCTCGAGGTGCTGCGCAAGTTCGGCGCGGTCGTCGACAAGCTGCCGAGCGGCATCCGCATCACGGCCCCGAATCGCCTCAAGGGCGCGAAGCTCGAGCTTCCGTACCCGAGCGTCGGTGCCACCGAGCAGGTTCTCCTCACCGCCGTGCGCGCCGAGGGCATCACCGAGCTCAAGGGCGCGGCGATCGAGCCGGAGATCATGGATCTCATCAACGTCCTCCAGAAGATGGGCGCGATCATCTCGGTCGACACGGACCGCGTGATCCGCATCGAGGGCGTCGACAAGCTCGTCGGGTACACCCACACGGCGCTGTTCGACCGCAACGAGGCCGCGAGCTGGGCGGCTGCCGCGCTCGCGACCGGCGGCGACATCTACGTGGGCGGCGCGCGCCAGCCCGAGATGCTGACCTTCCTCAACGTCTTCCGCAAGGTCGGCGGCGCGTTCGAGATCCACGACGACGGCATCCGCTTCTACCACCCCGGTGGGCCGCTCAAGCCCGTCATCATCGAGACCGACGTGCACCCCGGCTTCATGACCGACTGGCAGCAGCCGCTCGTCGTCGCCCTCGCCAAGGCGGAGGGTGTGTCGATCGTGCACGAGACCGTCTACGAGCAGCGGTTCGGGTTCACCGAGGCGCTGAACGACATGGGCGCAAAGATCCAGGTGCACAAGGAGTGCCTCGGCGGCCACCCGTGCCGTTTCGGCCAGCGCAACTTCAACCACTCGGCGGTCATCATGGGCCCGACCGAGCTGAAGGGCGCCGACATCGAGGTTCCGGACCTGCGCGGCGGCTTCAGCCACCTCATCGCGGCGCTGACGGCCGAGGGCCGCTCCACCGTGAGCAACGTGGGGATCATCAGCCGCGGCTACGAGAACTTCATCACCAAGCTGGAGCTGCTCGGTGCCGACTTCGTCCTCGAGGGCTGAACGCGACTTATCCACAGATCGCGTCGTGTCTCACCCGTGATACAGTCCCTTCATGGAGACTGTCAGTGTGAGAGACCTACGCAACCACGGCGGCGAAATCCTCGACAGGGTGACCCGCGGAGAACACCTGACCATCACGCGTGACGGGGCGGCGGTGGCCGAGTTGTCGCCGCTGTCGCCCCCGGGGCGCGCACTGTCCGTGCTCATCGAGGCGCGGCGCGGCATCCCGGCCGTCGACCCGCGCGCGCTGCGCACCGACATCGACGAGATCGTGGACCAGTCGTGGTGATGCAGCCGGGCCTGCTCGACACGTCGACGCTGATCCTGCTGGGCCGGGTCGCCGACCCGGCCCAGCTGCCCGACATCCCGTCGATCAGCGCAGTCACGCTGGCCGAGCTGACGGTCGGCCCTCTGGTGGCACGATCGGGCGAGGAACGGGCGGCGCGCCAGGCGCACCTGCAGTTGGCCGAGGCCGACTTCGACCCGATCCCCTTCGACTCCGCTGCCGCGCGCGCTTTCGGTCGCGTCGCCCAGTCGTTGCGCGAGGCGGGTCGCAAGCCGTCGGCGCGTGCGTTCGACGCCCTCATCGCCGCGACGGCCATCTCGCGCGACCTGCCGCTGCACACGTGCAACCCGGCCGACTTCGACGGCATCCCCGAGCTCGACGTGCGAGCCGTCTCCGTGGTCGGCAGGCCGGCGTGACCTCCCGCGTATGCGCCGTGCACCATCCCGGGTCGCTCATAATGGGACGGTGCCCGATTCGACCTCGCCCGTGAAGAAGCAGCGTTCCGAGAAGAGCCGTCCGTCGGTGTTCTGGGTGCTGGCGGCCATCCTGGTGCCCATCGGCTCCCTGCTCGCGCGGTTCAGGGTGGTGGACGGCGACAAGCTCCCGCGCACGGGCGCGTTCATCCTGACGCCGAACCACTACAGCGAGATCGACCCCGTGATGATGGGCATCGTCACCTGGAAGCTCGGCCGGCTGCCGCGGTTCCTGGCCAAGGAGAGCCTCTTCAAAGTCCCCGTCCTCGGTTGGTTCCTGCGCCGGTCCGGCCAGGTGCCCGTGTCCCGCGGCGGCAGCGCGCGCGGAGCCGCGCCCCTCGACGCGGCGCGCAAGATCGTCGAAGAGGGCCGCATCGTCGTCATCTACCCCGAGGGCTCGCTGACGCGCGACCCCGACATGTGGCCGATGCGCGGCAAGACGGGCGCCGCCCGGATGGCGCTCGAGAACGGGCTGCCCGTCATCCCCATCGCCCACTGGGGCACGCAGCAGGTCATGGCCCGCTACGCGAAGAAGATCAGCTGGTTCCCCCGGAAGACCATCGACGTGAAGGTCGGCGACCCGGTGGATCTGTCGGCGTTCCGCGACCGTCCGCTCGACAACGCGACGCTCACGGAGGCCACCGCCGTGATCATGGACGCGATCACCGCCCTGCTGGAGGACCTCCGCGGCGAGAAGGCCCCAGCCGAGCGATGGGACCCGACGCAGCACAACCAGAAGGAGACCGGACGCTTCGATGGCTAAGGCAGTGAAGGCTCCGATCACCCGTCCCCGCCGCATCGCCGTCCTCGGCGCGGGCAGCTGGGGGACGACGTTCGCGAAGATCCTCGCCGACGGAGGCTCCGAAGTCGTGCTCTGGGCACGGCGTCCGGAGCTGGCGCGCGAGATCAACGAGGTCAAACGCAACAGCGACTATCTGGAGGGCATCAACCTCCCGCGCAACCTGCGTGCGACCTCGCGGCTGGGCGAGGCGATGCGAGAGGCCGAGCAGGTCTTCGTCTCGATCCCGAGTCAGACCCTCCGCTCGAACCTGGAGGCGATGATCCCGTTCCTCGGGCCGGAGACGATCGTCGTCAGCCTGATGAAGGGCGTCGAGAAGGGCACAGGCCTACGGATGAGCGAGGTGATCGCCCAGGGTCTCCCGATCGAGCAGGAGCGCATCGCGGTCGCCTCCGGGCCCAACCTGGCGCTCGAGATCGCGCGTGAGCAGCCCACGGCCGCCGTCGTGTCATCCGCCAGCCTGGAGACCGCGCAGGCGGTGGCGATCTCGGCGACCAACCGCTACTTCCGCAGCTTCGTCAACACCGACGTCATCGGCACCGAGTTCGGCGGCGTCCTGAAGAACCTCATCGCCGTCGCCATCGGCATCGTCGACGGGGTGGGCTACGGCGAGAACACGAAGGCGTCGATCATCACTCGCGGACTGGTCGAGATGACCGACTTCGCGGTCGCATACGGAGCGCAGCCCGAGACCCTGTCCGGGCTGGCGGGCCTCGGCGACCTCATCGCGACCTGCGAGTCCCCGCTCAGCCGCAACAACACCGCGGGGCGTCTGCTCGGCCAGGGCTACGGCTTCCACGACGTCGTGAAGCAGATGAACCAGACGGCGGAGGGGCTCGCCTCCGTCGCGCCCATCCTGAGCCTCGCCGAGGCGCGCGGGGTGGACATGCCGATCGTCCGTCAGGTGAGCCAGGTGCTCGCCGGTACGCTCGATCCGAAAGACATCGCTCCGCATCTCACGACGGATTCGGACGAGCCGCAGGGCGAAAGGACAACGGATGACGGACAAGGTCACGGTCGCACTTCTGTTTGGGGGTCGCTCAAGCGAGCATTCGATCAGCTGCGCGACGGCGGCCGGCGTCCTTGAGGCGATCGATCGCGACCGGTACGACGTCATTCCCGTGGGGATCACGCACGAAGGTGCGTTCACGCTGCAGCCGGACGACGCCGCGCGTTTCGCGCTGAACGCCGAGCACCTCCCGGAGGTCGAGGACAACGGCACGCGGGTGCAGTGGCCGGACAGCGTCGCCACACGTGAGCTGGCGGTCGTGGAGGCCGACGGCGCCCGCCGGTCGCTCGGCGAGGTCGACATCGTGTTCCCGATCCTGCACGGCCCCTGGGGCGAGGACGGCACGCTGCAGGGCCTGCTCGAGCTCGTCGGCCTCCCGTACGTCGGAAGCGGCGTGCTCGCGAGCGCGCTCGGCATGGACAAGCACTTCACGAAAACCGTGCTGCAGCAGGCCGGCATCCCGGTCGCGCCGTGGCTCACGGTCACCGCCTACGAGTGGCGTCAGGATGCGGACGCGGTCCGCTCGGCCGCGGCCGGGCTCGGGCTGCCCGCCTTCGTCAAGCCCGCCCGTGCCGGCTCGAGCGTCGGCGTCACCAAGGTGAAGGACTGGTCGGAGCTCGACGAAGCGATGGGGATCGCGCTGGCGGAAGACGACCGGGTGCTGATCGAATCGATGGTGACCGGCCGTGAGGTCGAGATCGCCGTGCTCGGCGGCCGCCCTGGCGAGCCCGCGCGGGCCTCCGTCGCGGGGGAGATCGTGGTCAGCGGCCGCGACTTCTACGACTTCGCGGCGAAGTACCTCGACGCGCCCGGCATCGACCTGGTCTGCCCGGCCGACCTGACGGACGCGCAACTGGCGCAGATGGCCGACCTGGCGGTCCGCGCCTTCGACGCGATCGGCGGCGAGGGTCTTGCCCGTGTCGACTTCTTCCTGACCTCGGACGGGTTCGTCGTCAACGAGATCAACACCATGCCCGGCTTCACGCCGATCTCGATGTTCCCGCGCTGCTGGCAGGAGAGCGGGCTCCCGTATCCCGCACTGATCGACGAGCTGATCCAGGTCGCCCTGGCACGCGCCGCCGCCTGACCCACGCCGAGTGGTGACACGATGTCACCACTCGGTGCGAGTGGTGACGAGATGTCACCACTCGGCGGCGGTCACTGGTTCGGCGTCGGCGTCGCGGTGGGGTCGGTGTCGAGCGTGGAGAGGCACTTCTGCGTCTGCTTCACCGTCGAGATCGCGCTCGCGAACTCGGGCAGCACCGACGAGTCGGAGACGCCGGAGACGTGGTCGATGATGACCTCGGTCGCCGGCGTCCGCCCGAAGGTCTGGTAGACGATCGTCTTGGCGGCCGGGTCGGTCATCAGCACCCAGTCGACCCCGTTCACCGTGATGCACGGCTTCGTGGTCGGCCCGATCGGCGGCACGCCGCAGCGCAGGATGACCGCGGCCGGGTCGCCCCAGGCTCCGGTCGCCTGCGCGTCCGTCTCCCGCTTCGCCTTGTCGGCGACGGTGTCGGGCAGGCGCACGCTGATCTCGGCGCAGCCGGGGGCGTTGCTGTTCGCGGCGGGATCGAGCGACACCGTCGGGGCGCACCCCGCGAGGAGCACGGCGGCGGAGGCGAGGAGGACGACCGGGAGGGCGCGACGGGACTTCATCGGTTTCAGGCTACCGTTTCAGTTCATGGGAAACTCTGGGAGCGACGGGTCCGGCCTCACCATCGGCGAGGCGTCGGAGCGGGAGGCGCTGCGGCGCATCTTCCCGCGGCTCCCGGAGTCGCGCGCAACGCTGGTCGGCCCGGGGGATGACGCGGCGGTGCTCGCTGCGCCGGACGGCCGGTTCGTGGTGACGACGGACATGATGGTGCACGGTCCGGACTTCCGGGTCGCCTGGTCGGGTCCGGAGGACCTCGGCTGGAAGGCCGCGGTGACCAACCTCTCGGACGTGGCCGCGATGGGGGCCGTCCCGACGGCGCTGGTCGTGGCGATCGCGGCGCCGCCGGAGACCCCGGTGGCGTGGCTGGAGGCGGTCGCGGACGGCTTCCGGCTCGCGTGCGATGCCCTGCAGCCGGGGTGCGGGGTCGTCGGAGGCGACCTGTCCGTGTCGGCGACGCTGACCTTCGCGGTGACGGCGTTCGGCGACCTGGAGGGCCGTGCCCCGGTGCTGCGCAGCGGCGCCCGCCCGGGCGACGTCGTCGCCGTGTCCGGACCGCTCGGGGCCGCGGCCGCAGGGCTCGGCCTGCTGTTCTCGCGGGCGGTGGATGCGGCGGGCGAGCCGGACTCGGACCGCTTCGCCGCCGTCGTCGCCGAGCATCCCGAGCTCATCGGCGCCCAGCTGCGCCCGCGCCCCCCGATCGCCGACGGTCCGCTGGCGGCGGAGGCCGGCGCGACGGCGATGCTCGACCTCAGCGACGGGCTTGCCCTCGACGCCCGGCGTGTGGCCGAGGCGAGCGGTGTTGCGATCGACCTCGATACGTCCACCCTCGGCCCGGATGTCCGCACCGCACTGACCGGGGGAGAGGACCACGGCCTCCTCGCCGCCTTCCCGTCCGGCGCCACCCTTCCTGGCGGCTTCCGCCGTGTCGGCGAAGTCCGCCCTGGCGACGGCGAGCTCCTGATCGACGGCCGCCCCTTCACCGACCGCGGCGGCTGGGACCCCTACCAGGACTGGTCCGGCCGCGCCGGCTGACCCCCGCCATCGAGTCCGCGAAGACTGCACGCGACACGCCGGCACGGCGTCGAGTTTGGTGGACTCGACGGTGGGACGGGGGTCAGGAGGGGGTGAGCCAGTAGATGGCGGTCTCGCCGTAGGGCTTGTGGCGGGTCAGGCGCAGAGTCTCGGGGAGGGTGGGGGTGGGAGTGCGGGTGCTGCGCTCGACGCACACCTCGGCGTCGTCGGAGAGGAGCGGGACGAGCGCAGTGAGGACCGCGAGGAGCTCGGCGTCGCCCACGTCGTACGGCGGGTCGAGGAAGACCAGGTCGAAGGGGCCGGCCGCGGTCGCCAGGTAGCTCTGCGCACTGGTCGCACGCACGTCGATCTCCGGGGGTGGGACCTTCGCGGCGCGCGCGGCGGCGGCCACGGCGGCGGCGTTGCGGCGGCAGACCTGCGCTGCGGCCGCGTTCTTCTCGACCAGGACCGCCGACGACGCGCCGCGGCTCGCCGCCTCCAGCCCTAGCGCCCCGGATCCGGCGTACAGGTCGAGCACGCGGGCGCCGCGCACGGCTTCCCGTGCATCGAGGGCCGAGAAGATCGCCTCGCGCACCCGGTCGCTGGTGGGCCGCGTCCCGCTCTTGGGCACCTGCAGGGTCAGCGAGCCGGCGAAGCCGGAGACGATTCGGGTCATTGCCCTCCGAGCCTAGCCGCGGGGAGCGCCTCCCCGCCAAGATGAGGGGATGGAGGAACGCCTGGAGCAGGCCGAGCTCGACGCCCTGTGGCTCCCCGGCGACCCGATCGCCTCCGCCGAACGGCTGGCCGCCGCCGTCGCGCAGCCGGGATGGTCGGAGCTCGTCCGGGCGGAGCTGGAGACCCAGCGCGCCCGTGCGCTCGGGATGCAGGGCAGGTTCGCGGAGGCCGAAGCGCTGCTCGACTCGCTCGAGCCGGCCGGGGGACGCCTCGAGGTGCGGGTGCTGATGGAGCGCGGTCGCCTGCGGAGCGCCGAGGGCCGCTACGACGAGGCCGTCGCGGTGCTTCAGGATGCGCTGCGGGCCGCGCGCCGCGACGGCGAGGCCGACCTCGCCGTGGAGACCGGCGCCGTCCTCGCCGAGAGCGACGCGCCCCACGCCGAGCAGTGGATCGACGAGGCCCTGTCCGACCTGTCCGGCACCGACGACCCGCGGACGCTGCGCTGGGGCGTGGTGCTGCACGAGCTCCGCGGCTGGTCGCGCTTCTCCGACGGCGACGCGGCCGCCGCGCTGGGATCGTTCGAGGACGCGCTGTCGTTCGCCCACGAGGTCGGCACGTCGGACCAGCGGTTCGCCGCGCAGTGGGCGGTCGCGCGATGCCTTCGCGAGCTGGGCCGGACGGAGGAGGCCGTGGCCCTGCAGCGCCGGCTGGCCGCCGAACGTCCTGATGAGCCGGCGGTCCGGGAGGAGCTGGAGCAGCTCGAAGCGGCCCTCGGCCCGACCGCGTCGGAGGAGACGCCTACGATCGAGTCATGACCTCCTCCGCACCGGCCGCCCCCGACGCCGGCTCGGTCGGCCTCGATGCGCGGCTGAGCGGGGTGCTCGGCGGCCGCACGGCCTCGGCGTTCGAGAAGGCGTTCGGGATGCGCACGGTCGCCGACCTGCTCAGCCACTACCCGCGCCGCTATGCCAAGCGCGGCGAGCTGACGGCGCTGGCGAACCTGCCGCTGGACGAGAACGTCACGATCATCGCCGAGGTGCTGCGCGTCCAGGAGCGCCCGATGCGGGCAAGGCGCGGCAGCATCCTGGAGGTGAAGATCTCCGACGGCGAGGGCATCCTCACGCTCACCTTCTTCAACCAGGCCTGGCGGTCGCGCGAGCTGGTGCCGGGCGTGCGCGGCATCTTCGCGGGCAAGGTGTCCGCATACCGCGGCGCCCTCCAGCTCGCGCATCCCGACTACGAGCTCTTCGAGCCGGACGCCGCCGACGCGGTCATCCCGGGCGGCGCGGCGGCGAAGGAGTGGGCGCAGACGCCCATCCCGATCTACCCGGCGACGGGCACGGTTGCGAGCTGGCAGGTGCAGAAGGCCGTCGGGCTCGCGCTCGACGCTCTCGGGCCGGTGCCGGACCCTGTACCGGACGGGGTGGTCGCCGAGCGCGGGCTGGTGTCGTTCCGCGATGCGCTGGAGGGCGTCCATCGCCCGCAGAAGGATTCGCAGTGGCAGCGGGCCCGCGACGCGCTGCGCTTCCAGGAGGCGTTCGTGCTGCAGGCGGCCCTGTTGCAGCAGAGGGCAGCGACCCGCGAGGTCGCCGCGACCCCGCGCGCCGCCGTGCCCGGCGGCCTGCTGGAGCGATTCGACGCGGCGCTGCCGTTCTCCCTCACGGGCGACCAGGAGGTGGTGGGCCGCGAGATCGAGCGAGACCTCGCGGACACGGCGGCGATGCACCGGCTGGTGCAGGGCGAGGTCGGCTCCGGCAAGACCCTGGTGGCGCTGCGCGCCATGCTCGCGGTCGCGGACTCGGGCGGCCAGTCGGCGCTGCTGGCTCCGACCGAGGTGCTCGCCGCGCAGCACCTGCGGTCGATCGCGGCGATGCTCGGCCCCGACCTCTCCGCCCAGCTCATGCCGACCCTGCTCACCGGCCAGCTCTCGACCGCCGAGCGCAAGCGCGCCCTGCTGCGCACGGTCTCCGGGCAGGCGCGGATCGTGGTCGGCACGCACGCCCTGCTCGGCGACGCGGTCACCTTCTTCGACCTGGGGCTCGTGGTGGTGGACGAGCAGCACCGCTTCGGCGTCGAGCAGCGGGAGGCGCTGCGCGCGAAGGGCGGGACGCCCCCGCACGTGCTCGTGCTCACGGCGACGCCCATCCCGCGCACGGTCGCGATGACCGTCTTCGGCGACCTCGACGTCTCGACCATCGCGCAGCTGCCGGCCGGCCGCCAGGGCATCGAGAGCTTCGTCGTCCCGCTCGCCGACAGGCCCGGATGGGAGCGGAGGATCTGGGAGCGCGCCTCCGAGGAGATCGCGAAGGGCCGGCAGGTGTTCGTCGTGTGCCCCGCCATCTCCGGCAAGGATGCGGAGGACGATGGCGAGGAGCCGGAACCCGCCGAACCCGGCGAGGAGGGGGCGACGCCGCGGCCGATCGCCAACGTGGAGGCGGTCGCCGCCCAGGTGCGGGCCGACCCGCTCTTCGCCCAGGCCCGCATCGGCGTGCTGCACGGCCGGCTGCCCTCCGAGACGAAGGACGAGGTGATGCGGGCGTTCGCCGCGGGCGACATCGACCTCCTCGTCGCGACCACGGTGATCGAAGTCGGCGTGAACGCCCCGAACGCCTCCGCGATGGTCGTGCTCGACGCGGACCGCTTCGGCGTCTCGCAGCTGCATCAGCTCCGCGGCCGAGTAGGCCGGGGCGACATCCCCGGCCTCTGCCTGCTGGTCACGGCGGCGGAGCAGGAGACGCTCGCCCGGGAGCGGGTGGAGGCCGTCGCCGCCACCCTCGACGGCTTCGAGCTCGCGAACGTCGACCTGGAGCTGCGCCGGGAGGGCGATGTGCTCGGCAGCAGGCAGTCCGGCGGCCGTTCCTCGCTGCGCCTGCTGCGGGTGGCCAGCGACGGCGAGCTGATCGCCGAGGCGCGGGTGGCCGCGGAGGAGACTCTGGAGGGCGATCCCGCGCTCGCGGCCCATCCCGCGCTCGCCGCCGCCCTCGCCCGGCGGCTGGACGAGAGCGAGCGCGCCTTCCTCGGCAAGTCCTAGCCAGCGGCCCGCCGCGCCGGCGAACCGTTTGGTAACGGATTCACAACGAAATGCCGGGATCCGCGGGATAGTCTGAAGGTCTATGAACAGGATCGCCGTTGTCCCTGGATCGTTCGACCCGGTCACCCTCGGTCACCTCGATGTGATCGAGCGTGCGGCGGGCCTGTGGGACGAGGTGCACGTCGTCGTCGTGCACAACCCGGACAAGTCCGCGCTGCTGCCCATCGCGCAGCGGGTCGCCCTGATCGAGCGCTCGATCGAGGACGCGGGGATCGTCGGCAACATCGTCATCGCGTCGTGGTCGGTCGGCCTGCTCGTCGACTACTGCACCGATGTCGGCGCTCACGTGCTGGTGAAGGGCATCCGCTCGCAGGTCGACGTCACGTACGAGACCCCGATGGCGATCGTCAACCGGCATCTGGCCGACGTCGAGACGGTGTTCCTCCTGCCCAACCCGGCGAACGCCCACGTGTCGAGCTCGCTCGTGCGCCAGGTGTCCGCCCTCGGCGGCGACGTCAGCCCGTACGTGCCGCCGGCCGTCCACGAGTACCTCCAAGACACCTAGCCACCCGGGGGAGCCATGAACAGTTACGCGACGCGTCAGCCCACCGAGTCCTCGGTGGCGCCGGAGGAGGAGGCGGGCGCCGCGCCGGGGATGGACCTGGACGAGCTGAGGCGCTCCGCGGAGCAGATCACCGCCAACGTCGAGTCCGTCATCGACGGAAAGCACGAGGCGGTGCAGACGGCGCTCGTCGTGCTCCTGGCGGAGGGGCACCTGCTGATCGAGGACGTCCCCGGGGTCGGCAAGACGATGCTCGCCAAGTCGCTGGCGAAGTCTGTCGACTGCACGGTCAGCCGCATCCAGTTCACGCCCGACCTGCTGCCGAGCGACGTGACGGGCGTGTCGGTGTACAACCAGGCGGAGCGCCGGTTCGAGTTCAAGCCCGGCGCCATCTTCGCGAACATCGTCATCGGCGACGAGATCAACCGGGCCAGCCCCAAGACGCAGTCCGCGCTGCTGGAGTGCATGGAGGAGCGGCAGGTCACGGTCGACGGCTCGACCTATCCGCTCGCCGCGCCCTTCATCGTGGTCGCCACGCAGAACCCGGTCGAGATGGAGGGCACGTACGCCCTGCCGGAGGCCCAGCGCGACCGCTTCATGGCCCGCATCGCCATGGGCTACCCCGACGAAGGGTCCGAGCTCGCGATGCTGACCACGCGCGACACCTCCAGCCCGCTCTCGCGCATCCGGCCCGTCGTCTCCTCCGACGAGCTGCGGGCGATGATGGTCACCGCGCGCAGCGTGTTCGCCTCCACCCCCGTCAAGCAGTACGCGGTGGACCTGGTGCGCGCGACCCGCGAGGACCGCGACCTGCGGCTCGGCGCGAGCCCGCGCGCCACCCTGCAGCTGATCCGCGCGGCGAAGGCCATGGCGGCGCTCGCCGGCCGCGACTTCGTCCTCCCCGACGACGTGGATGCGCTGGCCGTGCCCGTACTCGGGCACCGGCTGCTCCCGACCAGCCGTGCGCTCGGGCACCACCACGAGAGCGCACCCGTCATCGCGGACATCGTGCGGCGGATCGTCGCGTCGACGCCGGTCCCCGTGGGTTCCGGCAGCGTCGGCGGCCAGGGACGCTAGGGTGCCTGTCCGCGGTCGCGCCTCCTCGCCGCTCAAGCGGCCGCGGCCGACCGCGCGCGGCTGGACCTTCGGCGCGGTCGGCGTGGTCGCACTGATCGCGTCCGCCTGGTTCGGGCGCACCGACGTGCTGTTCGTTGGCGTGTTCCTGACCGTGCTGCCGCTCGCCGCGATGATCTCGGTGACGGTCGACCGCCCGCGGCTGACCGTGACGCGCAGCTTCCACCCCGACGTGGTCGCCGCGGGGGAGCGGACCACGATCGTGACGACCGTGCGCAATCAGTCGGGCCGGCCGAGTCCGGCGGCGCGCTGGCGTGAGTCGGCCCCGGCGGCGGTCGGGGTGCAGGAGTCGGCCCCGTTCCCTCGACTGGGCGCGCACCAGCCCGAGGGCTACCACGGCCGCGACACCGCGGTGCTGCGGCAGGAGGTCGTGCCGGAGCGCCGGGGCGCGCATCCCGTCGGCCCGCTTGTGGTGAGCCGCACCGACCCGTTCGGCGTCGCGTACGCGGAATACGCGCTCGGCCAGCCGCGGCAGCTGCTCGTCACGCCGCGCGTCGTCGCGCTCAGCCGGGGCGAACTGGACGTGGCGCACAGCGAGGGCACGGAGCACGAGCTGCTGCGGCACAGCATCCCGAGCGCCGACGAGCTGATCGCGCGCGAATACCGGCCAGGAGACCCGCTGCGGCGGGTGCACTGGCGCGCGACCGCGAAGCACGACCAGCTGATGGTGCGGCAGGAGGAGCAGCGCAGCAACCCCGAGGCCTGGATGCTCGTCGACACGCGCCCGCGTACGGCGCACGACCCGGCCGCCGCAGCCGAGTTCGAGACCATCGTCGACCTGGTCGCCTCGATCGGCGTGCACCTGCTCGACGAGGGGTTCGTGCTCAGCATCGTCGAGACCGGCGAGCGTCAGCTCTCCGGTCGCAGCGGCGCGGGCCGCACGGGGACCATGGGCGCGACCACCGCCACCTACGACACCGGCAGCGCCGACCGGATGCTGCTCGCGGACCTCGCCGCGATCGAGACGTCGCCCACCGAGCGGGAGGACGCGGTCGCGGAGCTCGGGGCGGGCCTGCGCCGCGCGGGCCGTCCGGTGCCGGTCTTCGCGGTGCTCGGCGGCACCCCACCCGCGGAGCTGGGCGCGCTCGCGTCCCTGCGCTCGATGGGCGACCCCGCCGTGGCGTTCGTCGCGGCCTCGCTGCCGGACGAGACCGTCGAGGTGCTCGCGGACGCCGGCTGGATGTGCGTGCGGTTCGCCGCGGGCGACGACCCGGCCGAGGCGTGGCAGCGTGCGGTCCGCCGCCAGCGGGCGGGGGTGGTCTCCCGTGGCGACTGAGTCGCTGGCCGTCGCGGTGCCGCGCGTCACCGGACGGCGTCGCGTCGCGTACTGGCGCATCACCGGCGCGCTCGTCATCCAGGTGGTCGCGCTCAGCTACGCGCTCTCGGGCCTGATCCAGGGCGCCGGATGGTGGTTCGCCCTGGTGGCGACCGCCTCGGGCATCCTGGTGACCGGCGCCGGGCTTCGCGCCCTCGGCGTCCACCGGGGAATCGTCCCCGTGCTGCTCCTCGTCGAGGCGGCCGTCGTGATGACCCTCGCGTTCGGCCGTGGGACAGGCCTCCTGGGCCTGATCCCGACACCGGCGACCGTCCGGAGCTGGTCGGACTACGGGCAGCAGGCGCTGCTCTCGATCTACCAGCAGGGGACGCCCGCCCAGGCGCTCCCGGAGTTCCTCTTCCTCGTGGTCGGCGGCGGATGCCTCCTCGCGGTCATCCTCGACACCCTGGCCGTGGCCATCCGCACCCCGGCGTTCACCGCCGTCGGTGTCGCCGCCGTGCTGGTCGTGCCCGGCGCTCTCCTCGGCGACGGGTTGGATCCGATCGCGCTCGCCGCCTCGGCCGCCGCCTACCTGTGGCTGCTGCGCTGCGACATCCGCACCCGCAGGCAGGGGACTCCTCGCCCGGTCCCCGCCCTCTCCGTCGGTGCGTCCGCCATCGTCGTGGCTGTGCTGCTCGCGGGCACGGCTCCCGGCTTCGACCAGGGCGGAGCGACGTCGTTCACGGCGGGGGGCATCTCGATCGGCGGGACCGTCACGCCGCTCGTCGACCTCGGCAAGGACCTCCGCAGGCCCGCCGCCGTGCGCGCATTGACGTACACGACATCGGCGGCGAACGGGCAGTACCTCAAGCTGGCCTCGCTCGACCAGTTCACCGGATCGGTCTGGAAGCACCGGGAGCGCGACACGAACCGCCTCAGCGACGGCGCGAAGATCGGGCCCGTCGCGGGACTCTCGAACACGGTCAAGACCACGAAGATCACCACCACGGTGACGATCGACAACATGACCAGCCGCTGGCTGCCGACACCGGCGCCGGTGCAGTCGGTGAAGGGGCTGAACGGCACCTGGTCGTGGGATCCGGACGATCTCACGATCGGCGGCATCAACGCCACGACGCAGGGGCAGAAGTACACGGCGACGAGCCTGGTGCTGCAGCCCACCGCCGATCAGCTGAAGGCGGCGGGCGGTTTCGTGCCGGTGGACGTGCAGCGCGACCTGTTCCTTCCGCCCAATCTGCCGTCGATCATCCAAGACACCGCGCTCTCGGCGACGAAGGATGCACTCACCGAGTACGACAAGGCGGTGGCGCTGCAGGACTACTTCCGAGACAACAGCTTCGTCTACTCCACGCAGACGCCGCTCAAGCAGGGCTACGACGGCGACGGCTCGCGCGTCATCGCGCGGTTCCTGGAGGTCAAGAGCGGGTACTGCGTCCACTTCGCGTCCGCGATGGCCCTGATGGCGCGCACGCTCGGCATCCCCTCACGGGTGGCGGAGGGCTACCTGCCCGGCGCGACCAGCGGGGGGACCGCGACGAACCCGGGCGTATACACGGTGACGAGCGACGACCTGCATGCCTGGCCGGAACTGTACTTCGCCGGCGTCGGCTGGGTGCCGTTCGAGCCCACCGTGGGCCGCGGCACCGTGCCGGACTACACGCGGCCGCAGACCGACACCGCCGCGCCGGCGCCGAGTTCCACCTCCACCTCCGGAGCGGCCCCACGCCGGCTGGTGCCGACCGACCCGGCGAACCCGGCAGGATCGGCAGCGCCCGTCGCGACCTCCGGCGGCCAGCCGCTGGCGACAGGCATCGGTGTGGCGCTGCTCGCCGTCGGCGTCCTGCTGACGCCCGCGGTGTGGCGCCGGCTGCGCCGCCGACGGCGACTCCGGGAGCTGAACGACGAGTGGGGCGGCGCCTCTCTTGCCTGGGACGAGCTGCGGGACACGGTGCGCGACCTCGGCTGGACCGCGCCGCCGACCGAGACGCCGCGCGCCTTCGCCGGACGGGTGGGCGCGGCGGTGGCCGGGACGCCGGCCGAGGAGGCCCTCGGGAGGCTGCTGGCCGCGATCGAGCGCGACGCCTACGGACCGCCGGTGCGGAGGTGGGCGGGCGGGCTCGCCGACGACCTCGAGGCGGTGCTCGGGGCGCTGGAGGCCCAGGCCGGCGCTGCGCTGCGAGCGAAAGCGCTGCTGGTTCCTGTGTCGTTGCTGCCAGCGGGCTGGTCTCCCGCCGCAAGGCCCCGGAATGCCGCGTAAAATAGTTCCTCGTGACTACCAAGAACTCCCCGTACGCGGTCAACGTGTACGACCTCATCCGCCGGCCGGGCGCGATGCGCGAACAGCACATCAGCATCCCGGTGACGGACAAACTGGGCGAGGGGCTGATCAGCGTCCCGGAGGGCGAGACGATCGATCTCGACCTGCGGCTGGAGTCGATGCACGAGGGAATCCTCGCCACCGCCGAGGCCACGACGACGGCCGTCGGCGTCTGCGGGCGCTGCCTGATCGACATCGAGCAGCCTGTCCAAGTCGATTTCCAGGAACTTTTCGCGTATCCTTCTGACGAAGCTTTCGATCATGAGGTTCACGACGACCACGTGGATCTTGAACCTCTGATCAGGGATGCGGTGGTGCTGTCACTGCCGTTCCAGCCGGTGTGCCGGCCGGACTGCCCGGGTCTCGACCCCGAGACCGGGGAGAGGCTGGCGGATGTACCGGACCGTGAGCCCACGCAGACCATCGATCCTCGGTGGTCCGCGCTCGCCGGTTTCCAGGCTTCCGACACCGATGACCGCCCGGATGTGTCCGGAACGAACACAGAGAAGAGATAGCCATGGCCGTTCCCAAGCGGAAGCAGTCGCGCGCCAACACCCACGCCCGTCGTTCGCAGTGGAAGGCTTCGGCCCCCACGCTCGTCAAGACGATCGAGAACGGCAAGGTCACCTACAGCCTGCCGCACCGCGCCAAGGTCGTGGAGGACTCGGCGGGCACCGCCCTCTTCCTCGAGTACAAGGGCCGCAAGGTCGCCGACGTCTGAACGTCGCTCTCACGCGAGTGAACACCGTGGTCGGAGAGAACGCTGACCGCACCGCACTTCTCGAGAAGCTCGGGGTCGAGATCGGCCCCGAGCTTCTCGAGCTTGCGCTGACGCACCGCTCGTACGCATACGAGCACGGCGGCATCCCCAACAACGAGCGCCTGGAGTTCCTCGGCGACTCGATCCTCGGGCAGGCGGTCACCGTCAAGCTGTTCCGGGAGAACCCGGACCTCGACGAGGGCGAGCTGGCGAAGCGGCGTGCCAGCCTGGTCAGTTCTGTGGCCCTGGCCGAGGTCGCACGCGGCATCGGCCTGGGGGAGTACCTGCGGCTCGGCCGCGGCGAGGACCAGAGCGGCGGCCGAGAGAAGGCCTCGATCCTCGCCGACACGGTGGAGGCGCTCATCGGCGCCGCCTATCTCGATGCCGGGGGAGATGCCGCGACCGCGCTCGTCCTGCGCCTGATCGAGCCGCTGCTCGACGACCCGGAGCGCTTCGGCGCCGCGATGGACCCGAAGACGAGCCTGCAGGAGGTCGCCTCGCGCCGCGGCGCCGGCGCCCCGGTCTACTCGGTCACCAACAGCGGCCCCGACCATTCCAAGACCTTCCACGCCACCGTCGAGGTGGGCGACCTCGTGACCGCCACCGGCGAGGGCACGAGCAAGAAGCAGGCCGAGATGGCTGCAGCGCTCAGCGCCTGGACGGAATTGACGAGACGACGACGTGCCAGAGCTTCCCGAGGTTGAGGTCGTCCGCGCCGGGCTGGAACCGGCGGTCACGGGTGCGACCATCCTCGGCGTGGAGGTCTTCGAGCCGCGTTCGCTGAAGCGGCACGACCCGCTCGCGGGCGTCTTCGAGACGCTGCTGACCGGCCGGGTCATGCAGCGCCCGGTGCGCCGGGGCAAGTTCCTGTGGATCCCGCTGGAGGGGACGCCCCGTCGCGCGATCGTGGCGCATCTCGGGATGAGCGGCCAGATCCTCCTCCGCGAACCGGGCACGATCGAGGCGGGACTGCTGCGCATCCGGCTGCACATCGAACATCCTGTCCACGGCGAGCTGTGGGTGCACTTCGTCGACCAGCGCATCTTCGGCTCCATGGCGGTGGATGCGCTCGTCCCCACGGCCGACGGCGCCCCAGCGGGTCTCGGCACCGGCGAGGCGCTCCTCCCGACGCAGGTGGCCCACATCGCGCGCGACCCGCTCGATCCTGCGTTCGACGACGCCGCTTTCTTCGCGGCGCTCGCGCGCAAGAAGACCGACATCAAGCGCGCGCTGCTCGACCAGACGCTGGTGAGCGGCATCGGCAACATCTACGCCGACGAGGCGCTCTGGGCGGCGCGCATCCACTACGCCCAGCCCGCGAACACGCTCAGCCGGGCGAAGGCCCGCACCTTGCTGGCGGAGGTGCGCCACGTCGTCGAGAAGGCCCTCGCCGAGGGCGGCACCAGCTTCGACGCGCAGTACGTGAACGTCAACGGCGCGTCGGGGTACTTCTCGCACAGCCTCAACGCCTACGGGCAGCAGGGCAAGCCCTGCCCGCGCTGCGGCACCCTCATCGTCCGCGAGCAGTTCATGAACCGCGGCTCGCACTTCTGCCCGCACTGCCAGCGGCTGCGCCGTCCGCGCGCCGCGGCCTGACCGCACGGGATCAGTCGAGCGTCTTCTGCCAGTGCCCGGTAAGCGCGTGCGGGCGGAAGCCGAACGCGCGGTTGATCGCCAGCATGGGGTCGTTCTCGTCGGCGTTCCAGGTGAGGATGCGGCGGATGTGCGGCGCGCGCCGCCCCAGTTCCTGGATGTTGCGCAGCTTCACCGCCGTCCCGAGCCGGTGCCCGCGGTGCGCGCGGGCGACGAGGGTGTCGTACTGCTCGGCCTTCGTGCCGTCTGCGGGCACCGCGATCTCGGTGTACGCGGCGATCTGCCCAGAGGCCTCGTGCACCGCCGCCGTCACCAGCAGGGGCTCGCCGCGCGCGACGAGTGTGCGCTCCTGCGACCGTACGCGTTCGCCGTCCCAGTCCTCCGGGTCGACCGCGATGCCGGTCTGCGGGATGTCCGTGGACATCCGCGACTTCATGGCCGCGAACTGTTCCAGCAGGCCGTCGGGAGCTGCGCCCCACCACGACACCAGCCGGTAGCCGTCGAGCGTCATCGTGAGCCCGTGCTCCCGCTCGCGGGGGAGCGGGAGCCGCAGTTCGCTCGACCGCTCGATCTGACCGAGCGCGTAGCCGTGCCGCAGGGCGAAGCGCACGTCGCGCGACTCGCGGGGTAGTCCGGCGGTGCCCGCCGGCGCGTGCACCAGCCGGTCGGTCGGCTCGAGTGTCCGCATCGGATGCTCGGTATAGGTCGAGACGACCCGGCGGCCGCCGTCGGCCGCGAGCTCCTCGCCCTTCGCCAGCAGCGCCGACCCGATGCCACGACCGCGGAGGGCCGGCACGACGTCCACGAGCAGCGACACGGTCTCCGACTCCGGTTCCAACGGGAACACCGCCTCGACGCGCCCGACGATCGCGTCCTCCTCCACGGCGACGAAGACGATGCGCTCGGTGTAGTCCTGCTCGCGGTGCGCCGCCAGCGCCTGCTCCGCGGTCTCCACGAAGTCGTCGTCCCCCCAGAGGTCGACGACGATGCCGTTCAGCACGCCCACGAGTTCCTCGAAGGCGGCCGATTCCGGCGTGCCGAGCGCCTCCGGGACGGGCAGCCGCGTCACACGCATCGCGCGAACACCTCCTCGGGCCGGTCGCGAGGGAATCAGCCTATCCAGGCGCCGATCCCGTGTGAACCCGCCTTCACCGTTTGGTTTCGATCGTGTAAATCTGCGTTCCGATGTTGGTTGCAAATCGTTGCGAGCCCTGTATTCTCAGCACACATATTCGTGGCACGAGCCGCCGAAAACGGCGAGTTCGTGACGCAATAACGTCGAGAGGCAAGAGATGCTACGGAAGAAAGTCATCATCGGTGCGGCTGTTGCAGCGTCAGTCGCACTGTTCCTCGCCGGATGTGCCAACCAGCCGTCCACGGGAGGATCCAGCAACGGGGGCTCGTCCAAGGTGGACATCCCCGCCATCACTTCGGTCGATGTCCCGAAGGACGCGGTGCTCCCCGCCGGCGACGGAAAGGCCACGTGTCCTGCTGGCCTGACCATCGGCTACGTGGGTGCCGAGACGGGCCCGAACGCCCAGCTCGGAATCAACATCTACAACGGCATCCAGCTGGCGATCAACCAGCACAACGAGGCCAACAAGGGCTGCCAGGTCGGCTTCAAGAAGTTCGACACCGAGGGCGACCCGAACAAGGCGACCGGACCTGTGACCCAGGCGGTCAACGAGGCCGACATCATCGGCGTCGTCGGCCTGCCGTTCTCCGGCGAGTCCAAGGCGACCGGCAACATCTTCGAGCAGCAGGGCCTGGTCCACATCACCCCGTCGGCCACCAACCCCGGCCTGACGCAGAACGGGTGGAAGACCTTCTTCCGCGGCCTCGGCAACGACGCCGTCCAGGGCCCGGCCGCCGCGAAGTTCCTCACGGACAAGCTGAAGGCCAAGAAGGTCTACCTGGTCCAGGACGACTCCGACTACGGCATCGGCCTCGGCACGCAGACCTCGAAGGCGCTCGGCGACGCGCTCGTCGGCACCGACAAGGTGACCACCGGCCAGAAGGACTTCTCGGCGACGATCTCCAAGATCATCAACGCGAAGCCGGACGCGGTCTACTACGCGGGCTACTACGCAGAGGGCGCGCCGTTCGACCAGCAGCTGGTCAACAAGGGCTACAAGGGCACGTTCGTCGGCCCCGACGGCGTGAAGGACGACCAGTTCATCAAGCTGGCCGGCGACGCCTCGGGCAACGCCTACTTCACCTGCCCCTGCATCCCGGGTGAGCTGATCCCCGACTTCGAGTCGGCCTACAAGAAGCTCGCGAACGCCGAGCCGGGCACATACTCGATCGAGGGCTACGACGCCACCACCGTCCTCCTGGCGGGCATCGACAAGGGCAAGACGACCCGCGCCGACCTGCTCTCCTGGGTGAAGGACTACGACGCCGACGGTCTGAGCAAGCACTACAAGTGGGACTCCACGGGTGAGCTGCAGGCCCCGGCCGTCTACGGCTACAAGGTCGAGAACGGCAAGATCGTGCCGATCGGCACCATCGGCTGATCCACCGACAGGGAGGGGTGCCGCGGGCCGGCGGTCCGCGGCACCCTTCTTTTCGGACTACGCTCGAAAATCGATCGGATCGACGATGATCCGGCACTGAACCCTGGATGCTCGAATGCTCGAAACCCTCGTCCTCCATCCCGCCCTCGACAGTTCCTGGATCAACTTCGACGTCAACGCGCTCGTCCAGAACTTCTGGAGCGCGACCTTCGACGGCCTGACCTTCGGCGCCGTCTACGGCCTCATCGCCGTCGGCTACACGCTCGTCTACGGCGTGCTGAACCTGATCAACTTCGCCCACTCCGAAGTGTTCATCGTCGGCGCCTACGGCGTCGTCGTGACCCTCACGACGCTCGGCTTCGGCCCGAGCGCCCCCAACCTCAGTCCGGTCGCCATAATCGGCGACCTGATACTCGCGCTCCTCGTCGGCATGATCGCCGCAGGCGGCACGGCATGGATCCTGGAGCGGGTGGCCTACCGGCCGCTGCGCAAGAGGAACGCCCCACGCCTCGTCTTCCTGATCACCGCGATCGGCGCGTCCTTCACCATCCAGTACCTGATCTTCCTGATCCGCGGCGCCAACGCGGAGCCGGCGGTCACGATGTTCATCCCGGAGCCGATCTTCGACGTCTTCGGCACCATCGTGAACAGTCAGCAGCTGATCATCGTGATCGCCTCCGTCATCCTGATGCTGGCGACCGACTGGTTCATCCGCCGCACCCGCACCGGGCGCGGCATCCGCGCCGTCGCGCAGGACCCGGACACGGCCACCCTGATGGGCGTGAACAAGGAGCGCATCATCCAGATCACCTTCATCACCGGCGGCATCCTCGCCGGTGCGGCCGCCCTCTTCTACGTGATGCTCGTGCCGTCGGGCGTCATCTACAACGGCGGCTTCATCCTCGGCGTCAAGGCGTTCGCCGCGGCCGTCCTCGGCGGCATCGGCAACGTCCGCGGCGCACTGCTCGGCGGCCTGCTGCTCGGCGTGATCGGCAACTACGGCCAGATACTGCTCGGCGACTCGCAGTGGACCGACGTCGTCGCCTTCGTCGTCCTGGTGCTCGTGCTGCTGGTCAAGCCCAGCGGCATCCTCGGCACCTCCCTCGGAAGGAGCCGCGCATGAGCATGACGGAAGGTCCCCGCGTCCTCCCCGACGGCCGCGAAGAGCAGGCGGTCGACGCCCTCGAGGCGAACCGCGGCAAGCGCGGCCACGGCCCGTTCCAGCAGCTCCGCGACCGCTGGAACAACCTGCCCCGAGCCGTTCAGTGGGCGTGGCTGCTCATCGTGGTCGCGCTCGCGTACGCCCTGCCGTACCTGAACTTCTTCCCGCTGAGCACCGCGCCGGGCAACGACTGGGCGCTGGCCTGCTTCTCGATGGCCGTCTACGCGCTCATCGCGATCGGCCTGAACGTGGTGGTCGGCTACGCCGGTCTCCTCGATCTCGGTTACGTCGCCTTCTTCGCGGTGGGCTCGTACACCGCGGCGATGCTGACCAGCCCCGACTCCCCGTTCCTCAAGATCCCGTACCTGTGGACGATCCCGGTCGCCATCGCGGTGACGATGACGTTCGGCATCATCCTCGGCGTCCCGACGCTCCGCCTGCGTGGCGACTACCTCGCGATCGTGACTCTCGGCTTCGGTGAGATCGTGCGCATCCTCGCCACCATCATCCCGGCGATGAAGGGTCAGGTCGGCTTCCAGAACGTCGGCCACCCGCCGGGGGAGAACGCGAACGGTGTGCCGATCTTCTCCAACTCCAACGGCGTGCCCTGGTACTGGCTCACCATCACGGTGATCATCGTCATCCTGTTGCTGGTCGGCAACCTGGAGCGCAGCCGCGTCGGCCGCGCCTGGGTGGCCATCCGAGAGGACGAGGACGCGGCCGAGATCATGGGCGTCCCCACCTTCAAGTACAAGGTGTGGGCGTTCGCGATCGGCGCAGGCGTCGGCGGACTCTCCGGCGCGCTGTTCGCCGGGCAGGTCGGCTTCGTCAACAACCAGAAGTTCGACGTCCAGACCTCGATCCTGTTCCTCGCGGCCGTCGTCCTCGGCGGTGCGGGCAACAAGGTCGGCGCGATGCTGGGCGGCGCCATCGTGGCGTACATCCCGCTGCGGTTCACCGTGATCGCCGACTACAAGTACCTGATCTTCGGCATCGCGCTCGTCCTGATCATGATCTTCCGTTCGCAGGGCCTGTTCCCGGCCCGGCAGAAGCTGCTGGCCTACGGCCGGCACGCCTACCGGCTGGCGGCGGAGGCGGCCACGCGGCATCCCAGGACGGCGACGGGCGCGACGCCGGTCGTCCAGACGGGTCCGCTGGACGAAGGATCGCTCGACGGTGACGGCGCGAAGGGAGGCGCACGATGACGGACGCACGGAACACGGCCCCGGAGGAGGAGCCGGTCCTCGGCGCGAACGAGGACGAGCTGGAGGCCGCGGGGGTCGACCTCTCGGTCGCCGAGGCGGCCGCACCCGACCGCGAGATCGCGGTCGAGGTCGGCGAGAACATTGTGGAAGTGCGCAATCTGACCGTGAAGTTCGGCGGTCTGACGGCACTGGACGACGTGACGTTCGACATCAAGCGCGGCGAGATCCTGGGGCTCATCGGCCCCAACGGAGCGGGCAAGACGACCTGCTTCAATGCCATGACCGGCGTCTACAAGCCCACCAGCGGCGACGTGCTGCTGGAGGGTGCGACGATCAAGGGCCGCAAACAGCACCAGATCACCCGGATGGGCCTGTCGCGCACGTTCCAGAACATCCGCCTGTTCGGCGAGATGACCGCTCTGGAGAACGTGGTCGTCGGTCTCGATGCGCGGCACCGCACGTCGGTGCCCGGCGCCCTGCTGCGCCTGCCGCGGCACACGAGGGAGGAGAAGTCCTCGATCGAGCGCGGGATGGCGCTGCTGGAGTTCGTCGGCATCGCCGACCACGCCGGTTCGCTGTCGCGGTCGCTCCCGTACGGGTACCAGCGCCGCCTGGAGATCGCGCGCGCTCTGGCGACGGACCCCAAGGTGCTCTGCCTGGACGAGCCGGCCGCCGGCTTCAACCCGGCGGAGAAGGAGGAGCTGATGGAGCTCATCCGCACCATCCGCGCCGACGGGTACACCGTGCTGCTGATCGAACACGACATGAAGCTGGTCATGGGTGTGACCGACCGGATCGTGGTGCTGGAGTTCGGGCGCAAGATCGCCGACAACACTCCGGAGGCCATCCGCAACGACCCGAAAGTGATCGCCGCCTACCTCGGGAGCGAAGAAGATGACGTTGCTTGAGCTGAAGAACATCAGTGTGGCCTACGGCCGCATCGAGGCCATCCACGACATGTCGTTCTCGGTCGAGGAGGGCGAGATCGTCAGCCTGATCGGGGCGAACGGCGCCGGCAAGTCGACGACCATGAAGACGATCTCGGGCATCCTGAACCCGTCTAAGGGGTCGATCCTCTTCGACGGCGAGGACATCACCAAGATGAAGGCGCACATCCGCGTGGTCCGCGGGATCTCGCAGGCGCCGGAGGGCCGCGGGATCTTCCCGGGCATGACGGTGATGGAGAACCTCGACATGGGCGCGTTCGGCCGCAAGGACCGCTCCAAGATGGGCGAGGACTTCGACCGGGTGTTCGCCCTGTTCCCGCGGCTCGCCGAGCGCAAGACGCAGGTCGGCGGCACCATGTCGGGCGGTGAGCAGCAGATGCTCGCGATCGGCCGTGCGCTGATGTCGAACCCGCGTCTGCTGCTGCTCGACGAGCCGTCGATGGGACTGGCGCCGCAGTTCATCCGGCAGATCTTCACGATCATCACCGAGATCAACCAGCAGGGCACCACCGTGCTGCTGGTGGAGCAGAACGCCAACCAGGCGCTGGCCCGCGCACATCGCGCGTTCGTGCTGGAGACCGGCGTCATCACGCGCGCCGGCACCGGCCGTGAGCTGCTCGCCGACCCGGCGATCAAGGAGGCGTACCTGGGGGTCGCCTGACGCTTGCATTGCCTGCATAGGGTGCGCCGGTCCGTCACGGGCCGGCGCACCGCTGCGTCCGAAGGGTATGACGATCTCATTACCGTCGGCTAAGATTAGCGAATTCGCTAATCGGAGGGTGCCGACCATGCAGCTCAACGGACAGCTCAAGAAGGCGCGCGAACAGGCGGGCTGGACTCAGAAGGACATCGCCGCCCGCTCCGGCATCGCCCACAGCGCGATCTCGCGCTACGAGAGCGGAAAGGCCGGCGTGACGACGGCGACGCTCGAGACCTTGGCCGACAGCCTCGGGGTCACCCTGATCGCGGTGCCGGGTCGGATCAACGCCGCGGCGGACGTCGCCCAGTTCATCCGTGCTCAGTTGGCGGATGGGGACACGGCGACGGCGTTCCGCGCACTCATCCAGTTCTCGGACGATCTGCGCGCCGGCGATTCGTTCCGGATCGCACTCAGCCTCGCGGTCGAGCCCGACCCGACGGGCGACGCGCACTTCGACGCCGCCATCGCCGGGCTGGCCGAGCTGCGCCTGCGCGAGCTGGGGCTGGAGAGCCCGGCGTGGGTGACGGCGGAGGGTCGGTACGCGCCGATCGCCGAGGAGTCGCTGGGGTACCACTGGTACGTGCGGCATTACGACGACACCGACCCGATTCTGATCGAGCACGGCGTCATTCTGCCGCGTGAGACTCTTGCGAGTGTCTGATGGCGGGCGATCGCATCCTCACCGAGGACGACATCATCTGGGGCTTGGAGCAGATCCGCGATGGCCTCGCCGAACACGGAGCGCAAGGCACCCTGAAGATCATCGGTGGCTCGGCGATGATCCTGGGGGGCCACGCGGAACGCCGGTCCACCGTGGATATCGATGCCGTCGTCTTGCTCCCACAGGATGTCATCGGACGGATCGCCGCGAGAGTCGCCAGGCAGCGTGGATGGCCGGCCAACTGGATCAATCTCGAAGCGCAGGGCCTGTATCCGGCGTACGCGGCCCGGCCGCTTTGGGAGGCGAGCCCTCAACTATCCCACGGCGCCTTGACCGTGGAGCTCGCGACCCAGGAGGCGCTGCTCGCCATGAAGCTGAACGCGTCCCGCGCAGGGCGCGACGATGACGACATCCGGGCGCTGATGACGGCCTGCGGGATCGAGACCATCGTCGAAGCCGATGATCATTTCGCAGACTACTTTCGTGGAGAGTCGCTTCCCGACAAAGCAGTGATGCTCCTCCGAGCGCTTGGCTATCCGGACGGCCATCCGACCTTCTACGCCGACGTCGCCCGAGACGCCTCGCTGTCACTGCGGCGCTCCGGCGCGGCGCGGCCGTGAACGTCCGGTAAATTCGCCTGCGTGTACTTGAAGAGTCTGACGCTCAAAGGCTTCAAGTCGTTCGCGCAGCCGACGACGTTCGCCTTCGAGCCGGGCGTCACCTGCGTGGTCGGTCCGAACGGGTCCGGCAAGTCGAACGTGGTGGACGCCCTCGCCTGGGTGATGGGCGAGCAGGGCGCCAAGACACTGCGCGGCGGCAAGATGGAGGACGTCATCTTCGCCGGCACCGCCACCCGCGGGCCCCTCGGCCGCGCCGAGGTGCAGCTGACCATCGACAACTCCGACGGCGCCCTGCCGATCGAGTACTCCGAGGTCACCATCTCGCGCACGCTGTTCCGCAACGGCGGAAGCGAGTACGCCATCAACGGGCAGTCCTGCCGACTCCTGGATGTGCAGGAGCTGCTGAGCGACTCCGGCCTCGGCCGCGAGATGCACGTCATCGTCGGCCAGGGCCAGCTCGACGCGGTGCTCCACGCCAGCCCCGAGGAGCGGCGCGGCTTCATCGAGGAGGCCGCCGGCATCCTGAAGCACCGCCGCCGCAAGGAGAAGACCCTCCGCAAACTGGAGGCGATGCAGACCAACCTGACCCGCCTGAGCGATCTGGCGGGGGAGGTGCGCCGCCAGCTGAAGCCGCTCGGGCACCAGGCCGAGATCGCGCGCGAGGCGCAGTCGATCGCCGCCATCGTGCGCGACGCGCGCGCACGCCTGCTCGCCGACGAGGTGGTCACGCTGCGACGCACCCTCGACGACCACAGCCGCACCGAGGCGGAGCGGCACAGCGAGCAGATCGTGCTGCAGGAGCAACTGGAGCAGAAGCAGCTGCGCCGCACCCGCCTCGAGCAAGCCCAGGTGGGCGATGCGGTCGACACCGCCCGCAGCACCGCCTTCGCGCTGGAGTCGGTGCAGGAGCGGCTGCGCGGCCTGTTCACGCTCGCCAACCAGCGGGTCGCCCTGCTCGGCAGCCAGGGCGACGCGCCCGACTCCGGTCCCAGCGTGACCCCGCAGAACGTCCAGGACGCCCGGGACGAGGTCGAGCGCCTGCGCGGCGTGGTGGTCGAGGCGGAGACCGCGTGGACGGCGGCGCAGGCGGCCACCCGGAACGCCCGCGCACGCCTCGACGCGGTCGACGAGGAGATCGCCGCGCAGAGCGCCCTCGTCTCCCGCCACGACCTGGAGATCTCCAAGCTGAACGGGCAGGCCGACGCCGCCGCGCAGCGCCTCGCCGCCGTCCGCGGCGAGGTGCTCCGCCAGCAGAACGCGCTCGACGCCGCCACCGAGCGGCGCGAGCGTGCCAGGGCCGACTTCGCCGCGCGCGAGGCCGAGGCCGCGACCTCCGACGTGGGCGAGGGCGACCTCGACGAGGCGTACGAGCTCGCCCAGGCCTCCGTGTTCGAGGCGGAGGGAGAGATCGAACGCCTGCGCGAGGAGCTGCACACATTCGAGCGCGAGCGGGACGCGCTGGCCGCCCGCACGAGCGCACTCTCCCTCGCCCTGGACCAGAAGGACGGCTCCGCCGCGCTGGTCTCCGCCCGCCTCTCCGGTGTGCGCGGGCTGGTGGCGGAGCACGTGCGGGTCCACCCCGGCTTCGAGGCCGCGATCGCCGCGGCCCTCGGCACGCTCGCCGACGCGGTGCTGGCCGACGACCGCGACTCCGCGATGGCGGCGGTCGCGCACGCGGCCTCCGACGACCTGGGCCGGGTCGAGGTCGTGGTCGCGGACGCTCCCGCCGCCGGGGTCGACCTCACCGGTGTCGCCGGTGTCGTGCCCGCCACGAGCGTGGTGGACGCACCCGACGGCGTGCGCGGCATCCTCGCCTTCACCGCCATCGCCGACGACGTGGACGCAGCCCGACAGGCCTTCGATGCGTTCCGCGGCCGGGGTCTCGGCGTCCCGGTCACGATCATCACCCGCGACGGCGACGTGCTGAGCGAGCACGTGCTCCGCGGCGGGTCCGGCGCGAAGCAGAGCCGCATCGAGCTGATCGCCGACCGCGAGGCCGCCCAGGAGCGGCTGGCCGAGGTGACCTCCCTCATCGACCGGGCGACGTTCGCGCTGGCGGAGCAGCGCGGTGTGCTGCAGGTCGCCAAGGAGCAGTCGCAGGCGGCGCTGGCGACCCTCCGTGAGTTCGACGCGAAGCTCGCCGCGCAGACCGAGCAGCTGAACCGCCTCAAGGTGCAGCTGGAGGCGTCGGAGGCGGAGTTCGACCGGCTCAACCGCGCGCTGGAGCAGGCGTCCGAGCGGGTCACGGAGGCGGAGCAGGCCGCAGAGAAGGCGAAGGCGGAGCTGGAGGGGGCGCGCTCGCGCCCGCGCCCCATCCTGGATGTGAGCGCCCGCGACGCCCTGTCGGCGGAGCTCGACGCTGCCCGCGAGGCGGAGGTCGAGGCGCGCCTGTCGGTCGAGACCGCGAAGGAGCGGGTCCGCGCAGAGCAGGCGCGCGGGGAGGCCCTCGCGCGGCGCCTGGAGGCCGAGCGCGCCGCCGCAGAGGAGGCGGCCAGGCGCGCCGTCATCCGCCGCCGGCAGCTGGACGCCGCCCAGAGCGTCATCGCCGCGCTGCCCGCCGTGCTGGCGTCCGCCGACCGCTCCGTGGCGCAGGCGCGGCTGGAGCTGGCCGCGGCCGAGGCGGAGCGCGCCAGTCAGAACGAGGAGCTCGCCACGCTCCGCCGCGACGAGAACGCCGTGCGCGAGCGCCTGCACGCCATCACAGAGTCGGTGCACGGGCTGGAGCTGCAGATCTACGAGAAGAAGCTGCACCTCTCCAGTCTCTTGGAGCGCGCGGGCAGCGAGCTGGGCCTCGTCGAGGACGTTCTGGTCGCCGAGTACGGCCCGGAGGTGCCCGTCCCGGTCGACCGCAGGCGCGAGGAGATCGAGGCTGCAGAGGCCGCGGGCGAGGCGGGGGAGGAGCAGGAGGTCGAGACCGTCCCCTTCTCGCGCGAGCAGCAGCAGAAGCGCCTGGCGTCCGCCGAGCGCAAGCTCTCCCAGCTCGGCCGGGTTAACCCGCTGGCGCTGGAGGAGTTCGCCGCTCTGGAGCAGCGGCACAAGTTCCTCACCGAGCAGCTCACCGACCTGACCAACACCCGCAAGGACCTGCTCACGATCATCGAGGACATCGACGAGCGGATGCAGACCATCTTCGAGTCGGCCTTCGCCGACACAGAAGCGGCGTTCACCCGTGTGTTCCCCATCCTCTTCCCGGGAGGGCAGGGCAGCATCCGGCTGACGAACCCGGACGACCTGCTCACCACCGGTATCGAGGTCACGGTGAAGCCGGCGGGCAAGAAGATCGAGCGGCTCTCGCTGCTCTCGGGTGGGGAGCGGTCCCTCGCCGCAGTGGCCCTGCTGATCGCGATCTTCAAGGCGCGCCCCAGCCCGTTCTACATCATGGACGAGGTCGAGGCCGCACTCGACGACGCCAACCTGGGCCGGCTGCTCACCATCTTCGAGGACCTCCGCGAGAGCAGCCAGCTGATCGTCATCACGCACCAGAAGCGCACGATGGAGATCGCCGACGCCCTCTACGGCGTCTCGATGCGCCAGGACGGTGTCTCGGCCGTCGTCGGCCAGCGTGTGGCGCAGGAGCAGGCGGGCTGAGGCCCGCGGCTCACCAGTCGATCGCGTCGAGCGCCTCGTCGAGGCCGTCCAGCTGCTCCTCGGCGCGCCGGTCGCACTCGGCCGCGAGCATGGCGATCCCGGTGGTCGCCGACGGGCTGAGCCCGCGGCCGACCGTGTTCTCGCGCAGGTGGCGGCCGAGCAGCACGAGGTCGCGGTGGTCGCCCAGCCGGTCGTGCACGGTCTCCGCCGCGGCGGCGAGCCGGACGGCCCGGCGGCCGCGGTCGTCGATGACGGCCTCGGCGGCGTAGCGCAGCCGGCGGGCGGCCTTCCGCAGCTCATGGCGCTGCTCCAAGGCGGTCCCGGTGTTACGGTGCACCCGCTTCACCGCCTTCGCCAGGCCCTTCGTGGTGACGCGCCCGGGATGCTTCCGCCCCGCCTTCGCCAAGGGCGGATCGGCAGCGAACCGCTGCAGATCGGCCAGGAGAACGCGGTGGGTCCGGCCGCGCAGGTGCGAGAGGAGCTCGGCGAGCGCTCGGTCGTGGGAGGCGCTGGCCTCCGTCGCCAGCGCCTCCACCGCGTCCACGAGCTCGGGGGAGGACTCGGCCTGCAGCAGATCCTCCAGGTCGCGGCTGCGCACCTCCAGGTCGCGCACGGCGCCGAGCCGTTCGCCCAGCCGGGTCAGCCGGTCCCGCATCCGCCGGGCCTCCTCCCGGTCGAACGCCTTCTTGTAGACGCCCAGGATGCTGCGCAATCGCCGTACCCGCGTGCGCGCCTGGTGCACGGCATCCTCGCCTCCGGTCTCGATCGCGACAAGCTGCTCGGCCAGTTCTGCGGAGACCCCCACCAGCCCGTACATGAGCACACCGTACATCCGCGGCTAGTCTGAGTGTCATGGCTGACCGCACCCCCTGGTCTCTGTCGGGCGCCCTCCGCGGGCTGTTCGCCAAGAAGACCATCGACGACGACACCTGGGACGACCTCGAGACCGCGCTGATCACGGCCGACTTCGGTCCGGATGTGACGGAAGCGGTCGTCGACGACCTGCGCGCCAAGGTCGAGCGCTACCACACCACCGATCCCGCCGACCTGCAGCGGATGCTGCGGGAGACGATGGAGGAGCGGCTGTCGAAGCTCGACACCACCTTGAAGCTGAGCGACCGCCCGGCGATCGTGCTGGTGGTCGGCGTGAACGGCGTCGGCAAGACCACGACGATCGGCAAGTTCGCCAAGTTCCTGCGCACGTACGACCGCTCGGTCGTCGTCGGCGCGGCCGACACCTTCCGTGCGGCGGCCGTGGAGCAGCTGGCCACCTGGGCGGAGCGCGCGGGGGCCGAGATCGTGCGGCCGCAGCAGCAGGGCCAGGACCCGGCGTCCGTCGCCTTCCAGACGGTCGAGAAGGCCAAGCGCGACGGCACGGAGATCGTCATCATCGACACCGCCGGCCGGCTGCAGACCAAGGGCGGCCTGATGGACGAGCTGTCCAAGATCAAGCGCGTGGTCGAGAAGCAGGCGCCCATCGCCGAGGTGCTGCTCGTGCTCGACGCGACGACCGGCCAGAACGGCCTCGCGCAGGCGGAGGCGTTCCTGGAGCATGCGGGCGTGACCGGGCTCGTCCTGACCAAGCTCGACGGCTCCGCGAAGGGCGGCTTCGTGCTGGCCGTGCAGGAGCGCACCGGCATCCCGATCAAGCTGGTCGGCCAGGGCGAGGGGATCAACGACCTGACCGGCTTCACCCCGCACGTGTTCGCGCAGCAGCTGGTCGGATAGGGGAGTTTCGATGGCGATCGAGCACGATTTCTTCGCCCTCATCGACGAGACGGCGAGCGGCGGTCTCGCCTGGGACGACACGGTGGAGCTCGGCGACCAGGCGGTCGCGGTCGAGCTGCTGGCCGACGACGAGTCGGCGGTGCCGGAGTTCGCCCTGGACGCCGCGGCGGCGCTCATCCAGGCGCTGGAGGGCTTCGACGCCCGGGCGCGGGACGCGCTGGTCGCCGAGCTGAGCTCGCGGCAGTCGGCCACGACGAGCTACATCGACGAGCACGTCGACAAGCTGGGCGACAGCCTCGTCGATCTGCTGGTCTACAACTCCGGCGACATCGCCATCGACGTGCTCCGGTCGCTGCAGCTGCTGACCGTGGTCATCCAGGCCGACCACGCCGACGAGGACGAGGTGTTCGCCACCTTCGACTACTCCATCGCGCCGGATGAGACGGATGCGCTGCTCACCGTGTCGTTCGATGTTCGGGGAGACGTCGTCTCGGTGGAGACATCGGGCGACTGATCGACGTTCACGGCGGCCGGCCAATCTCGCCCGATAGAATCACTTCATCATGGCTACTTTCGGCACGCTGTCCGACCGCCTCGCGGACACCTTCAAGAACCTTCGCACCAAGGGCAAGCTGTCGCCGTCCGACGTCGACGGCACCGTGCGGGAGATCCGCCGGGCCCTGCTCGACGCCGACGTCGCACTCCCGGTGGTCAAGGACTTCACGGCGAAGGTGCGCGAGCGCGCGCTGAGCGACGAGGTCAACAAGGCGCTCAACCCGGCGCAGCAGGTCGTGCAGATCGTCAACGAGGAGCTCGTCGGCATCCTGGGCGGCCAGCAGCGCCGGCTGCAGTTCGCGAAGCGCCCGCCGACGGTCATCATGCTCGCCGGCCTCCAGGGCGCGGGCAAGACCACGCTCGCCGGCAAGCTCGGCAAGTGGCTCGCCAAAGACGGGCACACGCCGCTCCTGGTGGCCGCCGACCTCCAGCGCCCCAACGCCGTCACGCAGCTCCAGGTCGTCGGCGAGCAGGCCGGCGTCGCCGTGTTCGCGCCGGAGCCGGGCAACGGCGTCGGCAACCCGGTGAAGGTCGCGAAGGACGCGATGAAGTTCGCCGAGACCAAGCAGTACGACACGGTCGTCATCGACACCGCCGGCCGGCTCGGCGTCGACGCAGAGCTGATGAAGCAGGCGGCCGACATCCGCAAGGCGACCGATCCGGACGAGGTGCTGTTCGTCATCGACGCGATGATCGGCCAGGACGCCGTGGCGACGGCGAAGGCCTTCCAGGACGGCGTCGACTTCACCGGTGTCGTGCTCTCCAAGCTCGACGGCGACGCGCGCGGCGGTGCGGCCCTGTCGGTCGCGTCGGTGACCGGGCGTCCGATCATCTTCGCGTCCACCGGCGAGGGCCTCGACGACTTCGAGCCGTTCCACCCGGACCGCATGGCGTCGCGCATCCTCGACCTCGGCGACATCCTCACCCTCATCGAGCAGGCCCAGGAGGCCTTCGACGAGGAGGAGGCGCGCAAGGTTGCGGAGAAGTTCGCCACCGACAGCTTCACGCTCGACGACTTCCTCAAGCAGATGCAGCAGCTGCGCAACATGGGCTCCATCAAGAAGATGATGGGCATGCTGCCGGGCGCAGGCCAGATGAAGCAGCAGCTCGACAACTTCGACGAGAAGGAGATCGTCCGCACGGAGGCGATCATCCAGTCGATGACGAAGTCCGAGCGCACCAACCCGAAGCTGCTCAACGGCTCCCGTCGCCTGCGCATCGCCAAGGGCTCCGGCACGACCGTCACCGAGGTGAACCAGCTCGTCACCCGCTTCGAGCAGGCCGCCAAGATGATGAAGACCGTCGCCAAGGGCGGCGTGCCGAACGTGCCGGGCATGGGCCCGATCCCCGGCGCCTCCTACGCCGGTCGCAAGCAGCAGAAGAACAAGAAGAAGGGCGGCTCGCGGTCGGGAAACCCCGCGAAGCGCGCGGCGGAGAACGCGGCCCTCGCCGCGGGCGTCAAGCCCGCCGGCACGTCGGGCGGCGGCAGCGGCTTCGGTCTCGGTTCGGGCGGCGGCGCCCCCCAGGGTGGCCCCTCCGAGGACGAGATGGCCGCCCTCCAGAAGTTCCTCGGCCGCTAGCCGCCGAGCACAGGAAAAACGTCGCGGATCGAGCCGATCCGCGACGTTCTTCCTGTGCTCGCGGGCGGGCTACAGGGCGAGGTCGAGGGGGCGCAGCTTCGACTCGATCGTGCGCGCCACGACCTTCTGCCCGGCAGCGTTCGGGTGGATGCCGTCCGCCTGGAGAAGCTCCGGATGGCCGACCAGCGGAAAGCCGATGTCGAGCCAGGTGCCGTTCACATCCCGTACAGCGTCGCCGACGATCTCGTCGACGCGCGTCATCGTCGCGGGCGGCTGATCGGAGCCCCAGATGCCGGTGATGCCGACGATGGTCGCCTTCGGGAACCGCTCGCGGAGTTCGCGCAGCATCCGGTCGGCGTTCGCCGTCACCGCGGCGGGGTCCTGCTCACGGTCGTTGCGGGTGGCGGCGAGGAGGATGACCTGCGGGTGCAGGCGGAGGGCGGCGTCCACCTGCTGCCGGTAGGTGGATCCGTTCCAGCCCGGCTTCACGAAGCCGGAGCCGGACACGGCCAGGTCGGTGAGGCGCCAGCCGTGGGCCGCGGAGACGAGGGCCGGCCACGCCTCGGCCGGGGTCACACCCTTGCCGAAGGCGATCGAGTCGCCGATCGCGACCGCGTCCACCGTGTCGGTGTCACCGGATGCGGCGCCGGCGACGGCCGCCGCGCCATCGCTCGACTGCGCGGCGACCGGGTGCGCCGTCGGAACGGCGGAGCACCCCGCGAGGGCCAGGAGAGACGCCGTCAGGGCGGCCGAGACGGCGAGGGGGAGCCGGGTGCCGAGGCGTCGGGTACGGGTGCGCACGGAAGCGACGCTACGGCCTCGAAGCTGCGAACTGCCTGTGATCGACTTCCGGGAGTGTCGGAGGGGTGGTAACGCCCTCAGTCCTGGAGTTGGGCCTCGACCGCTGCGGCGATGGCCTGCTGCCCGGGAAGCGTCGGGTGCTCTCCGTCGTCCTGCACGAATCCGGCACGCCCGCGGTAGGGCTGGCCCAGGTCGAGCCAGGTGCCCCCGTCGGCCTCCACGGCCTTCTTGACGGCGGCGTCGAGCGGAGCCAGGTCGTCGTCGCCGGCCTGCCCGGTTAGGGCGTTGAAGCCGACGATCCGCGCGTGCGGAAGGGCGGCGCGGATCTGGTCGACGGCCTTCTCGACGGCCGCGCCCACGGTCGCGGGGTCGGTCCCGAGGTCGTTGTCTGACGCGCCGATGAACACGAGCTGCGGATGCGAGGCGATCGCGGTCGCGACCTGCGCGGAGAAATCGCCCCCGTCCGTGCCCTGCGCGACGAACCCGGCGCCCGGCACGCTGAGGTTGCTCAACCGCCAGCCACGGCTGGCGGCGACCAGGGCGGGCCACGCCTCGTCGGGGTCGAGACCGAGCCCCGACTCGATCGAGTCGCCGATGACGGCGACGCGCTCGGCTCCCGTCGGCACGACGGCGCCCGAAAGCGGGCCGGCAGCCGCCGCCGCGCAGCCCGAGAGGGCGACGAGCGCCAGGAGTGCGGCCGACATCGCGGCCGCCGCTGCGGCGAGGGGGCGACGGGCGAGCATGAGGACAAACTACGCCGGGATCCTATGGATCCGCTGCCGGGATCTCAGCGGGCCAGGCCGCTGCGCAGCTCGTGCGTCAGAGAGCTGACCACCGCCTGCAGGCTGCCGCCGTTCGCCTCCGCGACGGCGAGCTGGCGCTGGTAGCTGGCCCCGGTGTCCAGGATGGTGAGGACCGTCGCGAGCTCATCGACGCAGCCCAGCCGCTCGGCTTCCGGCTGCAGGTCCTCGACCAGGTCGCGCAGGTCGTCCGAGACGAGGCGCTCGCTTCCGTCGGGGGCGAGGATGATCTCGGCGTCGAGCCCGTACCTGGCCGCACGCCACTTGTTCTCGCGTACGAACCAGGGCTGCAGCGTGACCGGCTCGACCCCCTCGTCCAGCCGGCCCGACATGCGGTCGGTGAGGCAGTGGATGAGGGCGGACACCGCGCCGACCTCGTCGGCGGTCGAGAGCCCGTCGCACGCGCGCATCTCCACCGTGCCCCACTTCGGCGACGGCCGGATGTCCCAGCGCACCTCGCTGTGGTCCTCCACCACGCCGGTCGTCACGAGGTCCTGCACGTACTCCTCGTAGTTGGCCCAGGAGCCGAACTGCCACGGGAGGCCCGCGGTCGGCAGCTGCTGGAACATGAGCGCGCGATTGGAGGCGTACCCCGTCTTCGCGCCCGCCCAGAACGGGCTCGACGCGCTCAAGGCCTGAAGGTGGGGGTAGTAGGTGAGCAGGCCGTTCACGATCGGGAGCGCCTTGTCGACCGAGTCGATGCCGACGTGCACATGGATGCCCCAGATCATCATCTGCCTGCCCCACCACTGCGTCCGGTCGAGCAGGCGGTCGTAGCGCTCGTTCGGTGTGACCTTCTGGTCGAACCACTGGGCGAAGGGGTGGGTCCCCGCGCACATCAGCTCGACGCCCAGCGGGTCGGTGACACCTCGCACGAGCGCGATCAGCTCCTGCAGGTCGGTGATGGCGGCCGGGACCGTCTTGTGCACGCGACTGACCAGCTCCACGGTGTTCATCAGCAGCTCGTGGGTGATCTGCGGATGCTCCTCGCCGTCCGGCGTCCCGAGCTCGCGCAGCACCTCTTCCGCGATGTTGACGAGGTCGCCGGTGGTGCCGTCGACCAGCGCCAGCTCCCACTCGATACCCACCGTGGAGCGCTCGGACTCCGAGAATTCGATCTGCATGCGTCGGGTACCGTCCATCCGATTGTTCAAAGCGGCGCAATGTCTGACAGAATAGCTAGTTGAGTTCGACGTACCCGACCCTCTATCCGGTGCGTGGAACGAACACTAGACCTCCTGCCGCGTGTGCCCCCACGCCCACGGCAGTCAGTTCGACACAACTCATCCACTCATACAGGAGAATCGTGGCTGTAAAGATCCGACTGAAGCGCCTGGGCAAGATCCGCGCTCCGTACTACCGCATCGTCGTCGCCGACTCGCGCACCAAGCGCGACGGTCGTGTGATCGAGGAGATCGGTCTGTACCACCCGACCGAGGAGCCCTCGCGCATCGAGGTCGACTCCGACCGCGCGCAGTACTGGCTGAGCGTCGGCGCCCAGCCGACCGAGCAGGTCGCCGCGCTGCTGAAGCTCACCGGTGACTGGGGCAAGTTCAAGGGCGACAAGAACGCCGTCTCGACCGTGAAGGTCGCCGACGAGAAGGTCGCGTTCGTCGCCGACGAGAAGAAGAAGCCGGTCCTCAAGCCCAAGGCCGACAAGCCCACCGCCGCCGAGGCGGAGGCCGTCGTCGAGGCCGAGGTCGAGCGCGAGGAGGCCGACGAGGCCAACGTCGTCGCCGAGGCCGAGGCCATCGCGGAAGACGCTTCGGACGAGAAGGCCTGACGTCTTGCTCGCACCCGCGCTCACGCACCTGGTCAAGGGGATCGTCGATCACCCTGACGACGTCCACGTCGTGGCCAAGAGCTCCCCGCGTGGCGAGGTCCTCGAGATTCGCGTGAATCCCGAGGACCTCGGCCGGGTGATCGGCCGCTCCGGCCGCACGGCCAAGGCCCTCCGCACGCTCGTGACCGCGCTGGCCGACGGTCGGCGCGTCCGCGTCGACGTCGTCGACGACTGAGGTGGCGGACCACAAGCTGCCCCGCAAGGAGGTCGCGCCTCGGCCCGATCAGACCGAGCTGCGCGTCGGGCGCCTCACCAAGGCCCACGGGCTGAAGGGCGCCCTCAAGCTGGAGCTGTACACCGACGAGCCCGAGAAGCGGTTCGTGCCGGGTGCCGTCTTCACCCTCCAGGTGCCGACCGCGTCCAAATGGCACGGCAAGACCCTCGAACTCCGTGAGCTCCGTTGGTACAACGGCCATCCGGTCGGGTTCTTCGCCGGGGTCGACGACCGGACCGAGGCGGAGACCCTCGTCAAGGCCATCCTTTGGGTGAGCCAGGACGTGAAGGAGCTGCCCGAGGAGGACGACGCCTGGTACGACCACCAGCTGGTCGGGCTGGACGCCGTCCGTGACGGCGCGAGCGTCGGCCGCGTCGTTCGCGTCGACCACCTGCCGGCGCAGGACCTGCTGGCGATCGCGACCGGGAACGGCGAGGTGCTCGTGCCGTTCGTGAAGGCGATCGTCCCGGAGGTCGACCTGGCCGCCGGGACGGTGACGCTGACCCCGCCGGCCGGGCTCTTCGAGGAGCTGCCGGACGACGACCCGGAGCCCGCAAGCGAACCCGCAGGCGATGAGCCTGCGGGCGATGAGTCTGCGGGCGAGAGGCCTGCGGGCGACGAGGACTGAGAGGGCGACCCGGACGGGTCGCCCTCTTCCTTTCCCCTCACTGGCCCAGGCGGCTACCGCACGATCGCCAGGCCGCGCCCGCGCAGCGTCCGGGCGTCCGCATCCAGAGCCTCGACCAGGCGCTCATGGGTGCCGACGATGTGGCGGTGGATGAGTTCCGCAGCCTCCTCCGGGCGTCGTGCGGCGACAAGCCGCAGGATCTCGCGGTGCTCCTCCCACGCCTCCTCGCTGCGCGCCACGAGCCACCGCGACCGTGCCAGCCGGGTCATGGCCGAGCCGACGGCGTCGGCGAAGAAGTGGTTGCCGGAGAGCGCGGCGAGCCGCACGTGGAACTCGGTTCCCGCGCGCACCGCGTCGTCGGCTGGCCGGTCGCCGTCGACGGCCCCGAGATCGTGCGCCAGCCGGGCGATGTCGGCGTCGGATGCGCGTTCGCAGCTGAGCCGGACCGCGGCGGTCTCCACGGCATCCCGCAGTTCGCTGAGGCGCGCGATCTCGCCGAGGTCGATGGGGGAGACCTGCCAGGCCCGGCCCTCGCGGCACACCAGTCCGTCGGCCTCGAGGCGCATGAGCGCCGCGCGCAGCGGGGTGCGCGACGCGCCGAGCTCGGCCTCGAGTCCGCGCTCGGTGAGACGCGAGCCGGGGATGCGGTCGAGATCGAGGATCTGGGCGCGAAGGCGGTCGTAGACGCCGGACGGCGCGTCGACGGGCTGTGGCTCGGACACGATCCTCCTTTGGTATACCGGCTCGGTATACCGCTAGGGTATACCCATGATCGGCACCCGCGCACGTCATCCACGCCCCTGGCTGATGCTGGCCTTCGGCGTCCTCGCTCAGGCGAGCTCCACCGTGTTCGTCTCGACGCCCGCCTTCCTCATCCCGCTGCTCCACACCGAGCGCGGCCTGAGCCTGGCGCAGGCGGGCCTGCTCGCCTCGGCGCCCACCCTGGGCCTCGTGCTGACCCTCATCGCGTGGGGCGCCCTCAGCGACCGCATCGGGGAGCGCTGGGTCATCGCCTCAGGCCTCGCCCTGACCGCGGTTGCCGCGTTCGGTGCGATGTTCGTGGACTCCTACCTGGCGCTCGGGGCGCTGTTCCTGGTGGGCGGGATGGCGTCCGCCAGCCCCAACGCCGCCAGCGGCCGCGTGGTGATCGGCTGGTTCCCGAAGGAGCGCCGGGGGCTCGCCATGGGCATCCGGCAGATGTGCCAGCCGCTCGGCGTGGCCATCGCGGCGGTCACGGTGCCCGTGCTCGCATCGACCGGCGGCATCGCGGTCGCACTGCTGGTGCCCGCGGTGCTGTGCGCGGTATCCGCCGTGCTGTGCGCCGTCGGCATCGTCGATCCGCCGCGCCCGCCGCGCCGCGCGGCCGAGGGGGAGCAGGCGCACCCGCAGGCGGCCTGGCGGCCGTACCGGGAGACCTCTCTGCTGTGGCGCATCCACGCCGTCTCGATGCTGCTCGTCGTACCGCAGTTCACGGTGTCCACCTTCGGGCTGGTGTGGCTCGTCTCGCAGCTGCACTTCCCGTCGCTCGCCGCAGGCATCGTCATCGGCGTCAGCCAGTTCGCCGGGGCGCTCGGCCGGATCGGCGTCGGCGTGCTGAGCGATCGCGTCGGCAGCCACCTGCGGCCGCTGCGCTGGGTCTCGCTGTGCGCGGTCGCGGTCATGCTGCTGATGGCGGCGGCCTCCGCGTTGGGGTCGGTCGCCGCGGCCGTCATCCTCATCGTCGCAGCGATCGTAACGGTCGCCGACAACGGGCTCGCCTACACCTCCGTCGCCGAGATCGCCGGTCCCTTCTGGTCGGCGCGCGCGCTCGGAACGCAGAACACCGGGCAGTTCCTCGCGGCCTCGGTCGTCGGGCCGGCGGTCGGCGCCCTCATCGGCTGGGTCGGCTATCCCCTCGCCTTCGCCCTCGTCGCGGTGTGCCCGGCCGTCGCGACGCCGCTCGTCCCGCGCGACCGGGAGCTCGCCGTCGTGCCGGCGTGAAGCGGCGGCCTCCTAGACTTTCCCCATGCGCATCGACATCGTCACGATCTTCCCGACCTTCTTCGATGTGCTCGACATCTCCCTGCTCGGCAAGGCCCGCCAGTCGGGCCTGATCGACCTCGCCGTGCACGACCTCCGCGACCACACGCACGACCGGCACCGCACCGTCGACGACACGCCGTACGGCGGGGGAGCCGGCATGGTGATGAAGCCGGAGCCGTGGGGGGAGGCGCTCGACGGCATCCTGGAGGGCGCGTCCGACCCGGTCGTGATCTTCCCGTCGCCGGCGGGCGAGGTGTTCACGCAGGCCACGGCGCGCGAGCTGGCGCAGGAGCAGCACCTCGTGTTCGGCTGCGGCCGGTACGAGGGCATCGACCAGCGCGTGTTCGACGACACGGCCGAGCGGGCGCGCGTGCGGCTCATGAGCATCGGCGACTACGTGCTCAACGGGGGAGAGGTCGCGACGATGGCGATGATCGAGGCCGTCGGCCGGCTGATCCCCGGCGTCGTCGGCAACCCCGAGAGCCTGGTGCAGGAGTCGCACGAGGACGGGCTGCTCGAGTATCCGAGCTACACCAAGCCCGCCGTCTGGCGCGGCCGCGAGGTGCCGCCCGTGCTCCTCTCCGGCAACCACGGCGCCGTCGACGCCTGGCGCCACGAGCAGCAGCTGGCCCGCACGCGCGCCGTCCGCCCCGACCTCCTCTCCTGACCCCGCCCCCAGCCATCAGCTCCTGAGTTCTTCGACTTTTCGACGGCGTGTCGCTCGAAGAACTCAGGAGCTGATGGCTCGGGCGTTGCTCAGGAGGCGGTCAGGATGAGGGGGCCGTCGGGGGTGATGGCAATGGTGTGCTCGGAGTGCGCGCCGCGGGAGCCGTCGGCGCTGCGGAGGGTCCAGCCGTCGGGATCGGTGAAGATCTCGTCGGTGGTCTCCAGGAACCACGGCTCGATCGCGATGACCAGGCCCGGACGGAGCGGGTAGCCGCGTCCCGCTCGGCCGTCGTTTGCGATGTGCGGGTCGCCGTGCATCGTCCGCCCGACGCCGTGGCCGCCGAACTGCGTGTTGATCGAGTAGCCCTCGGCGTGCGCGACGGCGGCGATCGCGGCTGAGATGTCGCCCACCTTGCCCCCGGGCTGTGCGGCCTGGATGCCCGCCGAAAGCGCGCGACGCGTCGTCTCGATGAGTCGCAGATCCTGGTCGCGCGGCGTGCCGACCACGAGGCTGACGGCCGAGTCGGCGACCCAGCCATCGACGCTCGCTGCGAAGTCGAGCGTCAGGAGGTCGCCGTCCTGCAGCCGGTAGTCGTGGGGAAGGCCGTGCAGCACCGCGTCGTTGACGGAGGTGCAGATCACCTTCCCGAACGGGCTCGCGCCGAAGGAGGGGTGGTAGTCGATGTAGCAGGACTCGGCTCCGCGCCGCCGGATGAGCTCGTGCGCGAGCGCGTCCAGCTCCAGCAGGTTCACGCCGACCTTCGCCGCCGCCGAGGTCTGCGCCAGCACATCGGCGACGAACCGCCCGGCCGGACGCATCTGCTCGATTTCGGCGGGTGTCCTCAGCTCGATCACGCGTGCTCCTCTCTTCGACGACCACTCCAGTCTGTCAGGTGCGCGTGCGGGAAACCCGCAGCCCCGGCACAGGCGCCCACAGCTACCCTGGAGGTGTGATCATCCGCAAGGCGTTCTACTGGTGGCTCTTCCCGTCCGCCGTGGTGCTGCCGGCCTGGCTGCTCGTCGGCTGGGCCGCCTTCAGCCAGGGCAGCGGCTGGTCGTTCCTCGGCCTCCTGGTGCTGTGCCCGATCCTGTTCATCGCCATGCTCGTCGTCGGTGGCATCGTGATGGCCCGTCGCAGCGTGCGCGAGCAGCGCGCGGTGTCGTGGTGGGATGTCGCGCTCTTCGCCGCCTGGCATCTCTCGATCATCGGGTTCGGCTTCTTCGTGCCCGGCGCCACCGGCTGGTTCGCCGTGCTCGGCATCCTGCTCTTCGCCGCCATCTTCTGGGTGTCGCTGTGGGAACTGCTGACCGAGACGCGGGCGCGCGTGCAGCTCACGTTCGAGGCCTACCAGCGCGCCGCGCAGCCGCGCGAGGTGCCGAACGCCCCCGGCGAGTCGGTCGACGGCGGCGAGTACATCGTCATCGAGGAACGGCGCGAGCGCGACTGACCGTCGTCGTCGGCCTCTCCACAGGGCCGCTTTGGCAAAGAGGCCCCGCGTCTGGCAGAATTGACCCTTGTGCCGCGGCCAGGCTCTGCCACAGGGGAGCCAGCACTTCTCGCGGACACCCACTTACCGAATCACGGCCGCTCCGCGTGGAGCCGGCCCCGAGTCCGTCCCCGACCTGCGGCGGGTACAGAGAGCGAACAGCCATGCACATCCTCGATCAGGTGGACGCCGCGTCCCTCAAGCAGGACATCCCCGCGTTCCGCGCCGGCGACACCGTGAAGGTGCACGTGAACATCATCGAGGGCAACCGCTCTCGTATCCAGGTCTTCCAGGGCGTCGTCATCGGCCGCTCCGGCGAGGGCGTCCGCGAGACCTTCACGGTCCGCAAGGTCAGCTTCCAGGTCGGCGTCGAGCGCACCTTCCCGGTGCACTCCCCGGTCATCGACAAGATCGAGGTCGTCACCCGCGGTGACGTCCGTCGCGCGAAGCTGTACTACCTGCGCGAGCTCCGCGGCAAGAAGGCGAAGATCAAGGAGAAGCGCGAGAACTGATTCTCAGCGCCTCCATCCGGAACCCCCGGTCCTCTCGGACCGGGGGTTCCGTCGTTTCCGGCCTGCCCGCCGTTCCCGGTCGGTGCACGGCTCCGGGAGCGTTTATCCTGGGACGGTCGGCAGGATCGTGAGGGAGTGACGCAGCGGATGATGACCCCGGTGTCCCCGACCCTGCGCTTCGAGAAGGCGCTCTACCGGCAGGGCGTGACCTCGATCGTCGCGGTGGACGAGGTCGGCCGCGGAGCTCTCGCCGGTCCAGTCGCGGTCGGGATGGTCGTCATCGACACGGCGGTGAAGCGCATCCCGCCTGGGCTGCGCGACTCCAAGCTGCTGCCGGAGCCCGTGCGCGAGTCGCTCGAACCGCTCTGCCGGAAGTGGGCGATGCATCACGCCGTCGGACTGGCCAGCGCCGAGGAGGTCGACGCGCTGGGCATCATGCGCTGCCTGGGACTCGCCGGCGCGCGTGCGCTCGCCCAGCTGGAGGAGCAGGACGCGCCCGTGCACGACAGCACGCTCATCCTCGACGGCAACTACGACTACCTCAACCCGTCGCTCATGCGGCCGGCGAAGGTCGTGACGCGCATCAAGGCCGACCGTGACTGCGCCTCCGTCGCGGCGGCGTCCGTCATCGCGAAGGTGCACCGCGACCGCATGATGATCGCGCACGACCTCGAGTACCCGGGCTACGGCTGGGCGAGTAATAAGGGCTACTCGTCGCCGGAGCACTTCGCGGCCATCGCGGAGCTCGGCCCCAGTGCGCTGCACCGGCTCACCTGGCTGAAGCAGCCGGCGCTGGTCGAGCTGGCGGAGTAGCAGGGCGCACCCGGCGCGCTCCCGGCTCAAGCGGCATAGACTTGACGGACGATGGATGATGACGAGTTCGACGACTACGACCGCGAGGTCGAGTTGGCTTTGTATCGCGAGTACCGGGACGTCGTCTCGCAGTTCAAGTATGTGATCGAGACGGAGCGGCGGTTCTACCTCGCCAACGAGGTGGAGTTCGTGCGCCGCGACACGGAGCACGACTTCTACTTCGAGCTGACGATGAACGACGTGTGGGTGTGGGATGTGTACCGCGCCGACCGCTTCGTGAAGTCCGTGCGCGTGCTGACGTTCAAGGACGTCAACATCGAGGAGCTGTCGTCGAAGGAGTTCGAGCTGCCGAAGGAGCTCGCGCTCGACGAGTGACGCGCGTGTGACGGTGTTTCCGTCCACAGCCTGACGGCAGCACGAGTTCTCCACCGTTCTCCCTCTCCGCCGTTCCCCGCGGGTACGCCTCCACGAGGCTGGTCCCGGAGGTTCACATGGCACGGAAAGACGAATTGGGGCGTCGCGGCGAGCAGGTCGCAGCGGAATGGCTGGAGGGACTCGGCTATCGGGTCGTCGACCGCAACTGGCGGTGCCGGTCGGGGGAACTCGACCTGGTGCTCCGCCAGGGGAGGACGCTGGTCTTCGCGGAGGTGAAGACGCGCTCGTCGCTCGACTTCGGTCACCCCTTCGAGGCGATCACGTTCGAGAAGGGCGCGCGCCTGCGGCGGCTGGCGGCCCAGTGGTGCCGCGAGCACGCGCCGGTCGGGGCGGAGGTGCGCATCGACGCCGTCGCCGTGACCGACGCGTGGAGCGAGCGCCCCCGGGTCGAGCATCTGACCGGGATCGTGTGATGACGCTCGCACGCACCTTCGCCGTCGCCCTCCACGGTGTCCGCGGCCACGTGGTCGAGGTCGAGGCCGACATCTCGGCCGGTCTGCCGGCGTTCGTCCTGATCGGCCTGCCCGACACCGCGCTGGGCGAGTCCCGCAAGCGCGTCGGCGCGGCGGCGGCGAACGCCGGGTGTCCGCTGACCCAGAAGAAGCTCACGATCAACCTGTCACCCGCAGCCCTCCCCAAGCAGGGGTCCGGGTTCGACCTCGCGATCGCGATCGCCGCGCTCTCGGCAGCAGGCGCCGTGCCGCAGGATTCGGCCGCCCGTGCCGTCCACCTCGGCGAGCTCGGGCTCGACGGCAGGCTGCGGCCGGTCTCCGGCATCCTGCCCGCCGTTCTCGCCGCGCGGGAGGCCGGCTTCGCCCGCGTCCTCGTGCCGGCGGGCAACGCCGAGGAGGCCTCGCTGGTCGACGGCATCGACGTGCTGGGCGTGACCGGTCTCCGAGCCGCGGCGATCGCGCACGGGGCCGAGCTCGACCCGGTGGAGGAGGAGCCGGTGCTCCTCCCGCGGCCGGAGGAGACCCGTACCGAGGCCGAGCCCGACATGGCCGAGATCGCGGGCAACGACGAGGCTGTGGGCGCGCTGCTCGCGGCTGCCGCCGGGGGCCATCACCTGTCGATGGTCGGGCCGCCCGGCTCGGGCAAGACGATGCTCGCCCGCCGGCTGCCGACCATCCTGCCCGACCTGGCGGGTCCGGAGGCGGTCGAGGCCACCTGCATCCGCTCGCTCACCGGGGCGGGCGTCGGTAAGGAGCTCGTCCGCCGGCCACCGTTCGAGGCTCCGCACCACACCGCCTCGGCCGCCGCCCTCGTCGGCGGCGGAACAGGGCGCATCGCGCCCGGCGCGATCGTGCGCGCCACGCACGGTGTGCTGTTCCTCGACGAGGCGGCCGAGTTCCCGCCATCGGTGCTCGACGCCCTCCGGCAGCCACTCGAGAACGGCAGTATCACCATCCACCGGGCGAGCGGGGCGGCCTCCTTCCCGGCGCGCTTCCAGCTCGTGCTGGCCTCGAATCCGTGCCCGTGCGGCCACTACGGGTCGGCGGACGAAGAATGCACCTGTTCGCCGATGTCACGACGGCGGTACCTCGCCCGCATGTCGGGGCCGCTGCTCGACCGCGTCGACATCCGGCTCACGGTCAGGCGCCTCGGCATCGCGGCCGTCCGCTCCGGCGGCGACCTGCGCTCCGATCGCAGCAGCGAGGTTCTCCGCGCGCGCGTGGAGGCTGCCCGTGCCGTCGCCGCGCAGCGATTGAGCGGAACGGAGTGGTCGCGCAACGCCGATGTCGCCGGCAGCTGGCTGCGCTCGGGTGAGCGCCGTCTGGCAGGGCGGGCGATCGCGCCGCTCGACCGGGCGCTCGAACGCGGCGCGATCACCATGCGCGGCTACGACCGCACGCTGCGTGTGGCCTGGACGCTCGCCGACCTCGACCAGGCGCCGTCACCGGATGTGGACCACGTCGGCCGCGCCCTGTTCCTCCGTCGCGGGATCGCGTCATGACCGGGACGTGCGACGACTGCGCCGTCCACCGCCACCTCGCGCCGGCGGACGGGCCGTCGGACCGTGCACAGCTCGCCGATGGCAGCCCGCCTGGCGTCTGTTCTGAGCATGCCGTGACGGCCGTCGGCTCGACGTCCGCTCCGGGCCCGGTGCCTGGACTCGCGGACACGACCGTGGCGCGGCTCCTTTCGCCGGTGCTCCCGCCCGTGCACGGATCGCCGGATCCCTCATTGGCCGACCCGGCGGTCTGCGCGGAACTCTTCGCGCGTGTGGCGCTCTCGACGGCGGTCGAGCCGGGGGACCAGGAGGCGGGGCGTCTGCTGGAGGCGCTCGGCCCGCTGGCGTTCGTCTCCGCCCTCGTCGACGGAACCGGGGCCCGGGGCCTCCTGGAGGCGATGCGGGGGAGCGCAGACGGCTTCGCGCGGTCCGTCGATCTCCTGCCCCAGCAGCTGCACGACGGGCCGACTCCTCGCGCACCGGAATCCGGCGCGGGCGTCGGGGCGACGGATTGGGCTCCGTCGCTCGGCGATCGCCGAGACCTGCGCGAGCCGCGTCCGACCCGCGGCGCATCGAAACGGAGCGACAGCCGTGCGGAACGCCGCCTCGAGGAATGCCTCTCTCGCTGGAGGTCCCGGCTGTCCCTCACCGAGACGCAGCGCGTCCTGGAGCGTGCGGCGCGGATCGATTCGCGGCTGCTGACCCCGCGCTCGCCGTTCTGGCCGCCGGGTCTCGACGCGTTGGAAGGCGGAGCGCCGGTCGCGCTATGGGTCAGGGGCGACCCCTCTCGGCTGGCACGGCTGGACCGCTCCATCGCTGTCGTCGGGGCCAGAGCGGCGACGGCGTACGGCGAGCATGTGGCGGGGGAGAGCGCGGCGGGCCTTGCCGACCGCGGCTTCGCCATCGTCTCCGGCGGCGCGTACGGGATCGACGCCGCGGCCCACCGTGCGACGGTGGCGAGCGGCGGTGTGACGGTGGCGTTCCTCGCGGGCGGTGTCGACCGTCTCTACCCCGCAGGCAACAGCGAGCTGCTGCGCCGCATCGCGGCCACGGGGGTGCTCGTGGCGGAGCTGCCGCCGGGTTCGGCGCCCACCCGCTGGCGGTTCCTGATGCGGAACCGCCTCATCGCGGCGTCGGCGACCGCCACGGTGGTCGTGGAGGCGGGTCACCGCTCCGGTTCCCTCAACACGGCCGGGCACGCCGCTCAACTGGGACGGCCTCTCGGGGCGGTCCCCGGGAGCGTCCTGTCGCCGGCGTCGGCGGGCACCCACCGGCTGATCCGGGAGTATGCGGCCACCTGCGTGACGACGGTCGAGGAGATGGCCGAGCTGGCGGACCCGCTCGGCGGGGGTGCTCCGCCGCCGGATGACGCGGGCCCGAGCACCGGGATTCCGGAGATCCCCGATCCGGAGCTCCGCGTGATCGCCTCCCTCTCGTCGTCGCGCGCGGCGAGCGCGGACGATGTCGCGGCGCGAGCCGGTCTCCCATTCACGACGGTCGCCGCCGTGCTCGGGCGCATGGATCTCGCCGGGCGGGCGCGGGAGCGGGCCGGCGGATGGGTCCTCATCGGCGACCAGCCCCGGCGGGCGTCACGCTGATGCGTCGTCGGGAGGGGAAGCCGGTCGCCTGTGTTGAGCGGGCGCGCGTCGTTCCCGCTCGGCCGCGGGCCGCGGCGCGATGCTTGGGGGGTGAACCTGGACGCAGCGATCGACGCATACGAGCGCCACCTCCGGGTGGAGCGCGGGTATTCGCCGCAGACCATCCGGGCGTACCGTTCCGACCTCGCGGCGCTGGCGGACTTCGCGGGGGAACACGGTGCCGCGTCGGCCGCCGAGCTGACGCTGGATCTGTATCGCGACTGGCTCTGGGAGGGCTCGCAGCGGGGGCTCGCCAAGTCCACTCTCGCACGCAGGTCGGCGACCGCGCGTGGATTCAGCGCGTGGCTCGCCCGGACGGCGTCCGCCGACGGTGCGGTCGCCGACGGTGCGTCCGCCGATGGTGTCTCCGCCGACGGTGTCTCCGCCGATGGTGGGTCCGGCGTGAGTGGGAGCGGCGGTGTCGAGGCCGCGGCCGGTGCGGAGACTCCAGGAGCGGGCGCGGCAGCGATCGTCGATGCAGCGGCCCGCTTGCGGGCGCCGAAGGCCGACAAGACGTTGCCGCGGGTCATCACGCGGGAGCAGATGGACGGCATGCTGGCCCGGCTGGCGGAACGGGCCGACGACGGGGACCCGGCGTCGCTGCGGGATGTCGCCCTGATCGAGCTGCTGTACGCAGCCGGAATCCGGGTGTCCGAGCTGACCGGTCTCGACGTGGATGACGTCGACCTCGACCGCCTCACCGTTCGGGTCACAGGCAAAGGGTCGAAGGAACGCGTCGTGCCGTTCGGGGTCCCTGCCCTGCGCGCCATCCGGCGCTGGGTCGCATCGGGGCGGCCGCGGTTGGCGACGGCGGCCTCCGGCCCTGCGCTGTTCCTCGGCGCACGGGGCGGCCGGATCGGTGGCCGGGCGGTCTACCGACTCGTCGCCGCGCTGCTCGCCGATATCCCCGGCGGGGGGCCATCCGGACCTCACGCTCTCCGCCACACGGCGGCGACGCACCTGCTCGACGGCGGCGCCGACCTTCGTGCCGTGCAGGAGATCCTCGGCCACGCCAGCCTCGGCACCACCCAGATCTACACTCACGTCTCCTCCGAGCGACTCAAAGAGGCCTACCGGATCGCGCATCCGCGCGCGTGAGAAGGCGCCGGCGCGCCTCCACGTCGCACCGGCTCCGTCGCGTCGAGGTCACCGCGATGGCCCGAGGGGGAGCAGGACGGCGCGTGGCACGCGGGAGAAGAACCGGAGCGGTGAGACGTACTCGCCGTCGATCCGGACACCCACGTGGAGGCACGCGTCTGTGCAGTGGCCTCCCGACGCCATCGTTCCGAATACGGTTCCCCGCGCGACGACGGAACCCGCCGGAAGGCCCGCCGTGACAGGCTCGAAGCTCGAGAGCACACCGCCGCCGTGATCGAGGGTCACGACAGGACGATCGACGACGACACCGGCGAAGCGCACGATCGCATCCGCCGGCGCGGCGATCGGCGTCCCCGGCGTCACCGCCAGGTCGATACCGCGGTGACCGGCCGCGTACCGCGTCGGCGGAGCGGCGTACGCCGCGACCGGGACCTGCGAGGGCACAGGCCAGAGCCATGACCCCGACCGGGAACCATCCGCCGACGACGGCGGCGACACCGCCACCCCCACCCCCACCCCTGTCCACACTGCCAGCGCTGCACACAAGATCCGCATCGCCCGCACCATCCGCATCGTCCGCACCATCCCGGTTCCCTCCATCCAGCCGTGCCGGTGAACTCCGGCCCAACCACTCTCGCGTCCGGACTCGAGTCCCGGCGTGTTCGAGCGGGATCTGTGGACAACCCCGCGTGCGCCGATCGTGTGGGCACGTCGTCGGGGAACCAGACGGTTCTCCCCACCGCCATCCCGGCGTAGCGTGAAGTTCGCCCTCGCGCCGCCTCCCGGGCGGCGCGGACAGCGAGGCGAGCACAACCGAAAAGGGATGACATGTCAGAACAACGAAGCAACGCGAGCACCACGACCGACGAAGACAACGCACCCCGCCCCACCGCGGCCATGCGACGCAGGGTCGTCGGGCTGGCCATCGCGGCGGCAGTCGGCGGCTTCCTGTTCGGGTTCGACTCCTCCGTGATCAACGGAGCCGTCGACTCGATCCAGCACAACTTCGCGCTCAACGCCTTCGTCACCAGCTTCATCGTCGCCATCGCGCTGCTCGGCTGCGCGGTCGGCGCGTTCATCGCCGGCCGGCTCGCCGACCGGTGGGGGCGGCTGAGGGTCATGCTGCTCGGCGCCATCCTGTTCCTGGTCAGTTCCATCGGCGCCGGCCTGGCGTTCTCCGCGTGGGACCTGGGCCTCTGGCGCGTCGTCGGCGGCCTCGGCATCGGCATCGCCTCCGTCGTCGCCCCGGCGTACATCGCTGAGATCTCGCCGCGGCAGTCCCGCGGCCGCCTCGCCTCGCTGCAGCAGCTGGCGATCACCATCGGTATCTTCGTCGCGCTCCTCTCCGACGCGCTCCTCGCCGGGATCGCCGGTTCGGCGTCGCAGCAGCTCTGGTTCGGGCTGGAGGCGTGGCGCTGGATGTTCCTGGTCGGGGCCATCCCGTCCATCGTCTACGGCATCCTCGCTCTGACGCTGCCGGAGTCGCCCCGCTACCTGCTCGCGAACGGTCGGCGTGACGAGGCGCGACGGATCTTCTCGACTCTGGTGCCCGAGAGCGACATCGACCGGCAGATCGGCGACATCGAGCACGCCATCAAGGAGGACAAGGAGGGCGCGAAGGCCACCCTCGCCGGCAACCGCTTCGGCCTCAAGCCCATCGTCTGGATCGGCATCATCCTGTCCGTGTTCCAGCAGTTCGTCGGCATCAACGTGATCTTCTACTACTCCACGACCCTGTGGCATGCTGTCGGCTTCACCGAGCAGAACTCGCTCCTCATCACGGTGATCACGTCGGTGACCAACGTCGTGGTCACGATCGTCGCCATCCTGCTCGTGGACCGCGTGGGACGCCGCCCGATCCTGCTCACCGGTTCGGTCGGCATGGCGCTGTCCCTCGGCCTCATGGCCCTCGCGTTCGCCTTCGCGGTCACCAAGGACGGCGCGGTCAGCCTGCCGAACCCGTGGGGGCCGGTCGCCCTCATCTCGGCCAACGTCTTCGTGATCTGCTTCGGGGCGTCGTGGGGACCGCTGGTGTGGGTGCTGCTCGGCGAGATCTTCCCGAGCCGGATCCGCGGGAAGGCCCTCGGCGTCGCGGCCGCGGCCCAGTGGATCGCGAACTTCCTGGTGACGGTGTCGTTCAAGCCGCTGGCGGACTTCTCCCTGCCGTTCACCTACGGCATGTACGCCGTCTTCGCGGCGCTGTCGTTCTTCTTCGTCTTCTTCAAGATCCCGGAGACGAACGGGATGGCGCTGGAGCAGGCGGAGACCCTGTTCAGCAACGCTGGCGGCCGTTCCCGCGGGCCGCAGGTGCGCTCCGGCGGCGAGTCCGCCTGACGCCCTTTCCTGCTAGGATGTTGCAAGCACCCCGCTCGTCGGGGTGACTACGCGTGCCCGAACGCCCTCGGCGGTTCCTCCGCCCGGGCGGCACGCGCATCCACCGGTCTCCTCTCCGAACAGCACGGCCCAGCGCCGTGCGGCCGAAGAGGTGCGGATGCGCGCGGGGCACCAGGTGTGGCGGCCGCCGGCCGCCGCAGAGACAACCGCAACCAAAAGGAGAACGGCAATGGCCGTCGTCACCATGCGCCAGCTGCTCGACAGCGGCGTCCACTTCGGACACCAGACCCGCCGCTGGAACCCGAAGATGAAGCGCTTCATCCTCACCGAGCGCTCGGGCAGCTACATCATCGACCTGCAGCAGTCGCTCGCGTACATCGACAAGACGTACGACTTCGTCCGCGAGACCGTCGCCCACGGCGGCACCATCCTCTTCGTCGGCACCAAGAAGCAGGCCCAGCAGGCGATCGCCGAGCAGGCGACCCGCGTCGGCCAGCCCTACGTCAACCAGCGCTGGCTGGGTGGTCTGCTGACCAACTTCCAGACCGTGTCCAAGCGCCTCGCCCGCATGAAGGAGCTCGAGGAGCTCGACTTCGAGGGCACCACCAGCGGCTTCACCAAGAAGGAGCTGCTGATCAAGAAGCGCGAGCTCGACAAGCTGCACAAGTCGCTCGGCGGCATCCGCAACCTGTCGAAGACCCCGAGCGCGCTCTGGGTGGTCGACACCAAGAAGGAGCACCTCGCGATCGACGAGGCCAAGAAGCTGGGCATCCCGGTCATCGGCATCCTCGACACGAACTGCGACCCGGACGAGGTCCAGTACCCGATCCCGGGCAACGACGACGCGATCCGCTCCGTCACGCTGCTGACCCGCATCGTCGCCGACGCGGCGGCCGAGGGCCTCATCCAGCGTCACCAGAAGCCCGAGGAGGGCTCCGAGCAGGCCGAGCCGCTCGCCGAGTGGGAGCAGGAGCTCCTGCAGCAGTCCGCCGGTGAGGCCGCCGCGACCGAGGCGAACACCGAGCTCCAGGAGAGCGCCGAGACCGAGAAGGACGCGGACGCCGACCTGGCCGAGGCCAAGGCCGACTCCGCCGAGGTCATCGCCGAGGGTGAGGCGGACGCCGAGGCGGCCGCGGACGCCGAGTCGAAGTAACCCTCCCCACCAGAAGTCTTCGAGAAGAAGAAGGTTCCAGTCAGAACATGGCAAACATCAGCATCGCCGACATCAAGGCTCTCCGTGAGCAGCTCGGCACCGGCATGGTCGACACCAAGAAGGCGCTCGAGGAGGCCGATGGCGACATCGAGAAGGCCACCGAGATCCTGCGCCTGAAGGGTGCGAAGGGCAACGCGAAGCGCGCCGACCGCTCCACGAGCGAGGGCCTCGTCGCCGCCAAGGACAACGGCAACGGCACCGCCACGATGATCGAGCTCGCGTGCGAGACCGACTTCGTCGCGAAGGGTGAGAAGTTCATCGCCCTCGCCGACAAGGTGCTCGACGCGGCGGCCGCCGCCGGCGCCACCACCGTGGAGGAGGCCCTCGCGGCCCCCGCCGGCAGCCAGACCGTCGCCGAGCTCATCGGTGACGAGGCCGCCATCCTCGGCGAGAAGGTCGAGCTCCGTCGCATCGCCGTCGTGAACGGCGAGAAGTTCGCGATCTACCTGCACAAGACCTCCAAGGACCTGCCCCCGCAGGTCGGTGTCGTGCTCGGCTACGCCGGCGACGACGCGGAGACCGCCCGCAGCATCGCGCAGCACATCTCGTTCGCGAACCCGACCTACCTGTCCCGCGAGGACGTCCCGGCCGACGAGGTCGAGAACGAGCGTCGCATCGTCGAGGAGATCTCGCGCAACGAGGGCAAGCCGGAGGCCGCGCTCCCGAAGATCATCGAGGGCCGCCTCGGCGCCTACTTCAAGCAGGTCGCCCTGCTCGAGCAGGAGTACGCCCGCGACAACAAGCTGACCATCAGCCAGGTGCTCAAGGAGTCGGGTCTCACCGTCTCCGGGTTCGCCCGGTTCAAGGTCGGCGCGTAGCAGACCATGAAGGAGTCCGGATCGTTCAGGCGATCCGGACTCCTTTTCTGTGCGCGGGACGTGACGCCCGCGCAGACCCACCCAGTAGCGTGGAACCAGGACACCGCACGGAAGGACGCACGATTCGCATGACCGCAGGGACGAAACGACGCAGGGTCCTTCTGAAACTCTCCGGCGAGGCCTTCGGCGGCGGCCAGCTCGGCGTCAACCCCGACATCGTCAGCAGCATCGCCCGCGAGATCGCCCAGGCCGCGCAGGACGTCGAGATCGCGATCGTGGTCGGCGGAGGCAACTTCTTCCGCGGCGCCGAGCTGTCCCAGCGCGGCATGGACCGCGGCCGCGCCGACTACATGGGCATGCTCGGCACGGTGATGAACTCGCTGGCGCTGCAGGACTTCCTCGAGCAGGCGGGCGCGGAGACCCGCGTCCAGTCGGCGATCTCGATGACCCAGGTCGCGGAGCCATACATCCCGCGCCGCGCGGAGCGCCACCTGGAGAAGGGCCGCGTCGTCATCTTCGGCGCGGGAGCCGGCCTGCCGTACTTCTCCACCGACACGGTCGCCGCACAGCGCGCGCTCGAGATCAGCGCCGACGTCGTGCTCGTCGCCAAGAACGGCGTCGACGGCATGTACGACGACGACCCGCGCACGAACCCGGACGCCCGCAAGATCGACCAGATCAGCCACCAGGAGGCGCTCCAGCAGAACCTGAAGGCCGTCGACTCGACCGCCCTCAGCCTGTGCATGGACAACGGGATGCCGATGCGCATCTTCGGCATCGAGCCCGCCGGGAACGTCACGGCCGCCCTCCTCGGGGCCGAGATCGGCACTCTGCTCGGCTGAGCGACCGGGAGCAGCGCAATAGACTAGTCACCGACCTACCGATCTGAAGGAGACACCGTGATCGCGGATGTGATTTCCGACGCCCGCCAGCGTATGAGCAAGACCGTGGACGCGGCGAGGGACGACTTCGGCACCGTGAGTGCGGGCCGGGCGAACCCGGCACTGTTCCAGAAGGTGCTCGTCGACTACTACGGCTCGCCGACGCCGCTCGCGCAGCTCGCCGGCCTGCAGAACCCGGAGGCGCGCGTCCTCCTCGTCACGCCGTACGACAAGTCGGCCCTCAAGGAGATCGAGAAGGCCATCGTCGCCATGCCGAACCTGTCGGCCAACGTCGGGAACGACGGCGAGATCGTGCGCGTCACCCTGCCGGAGCTCACCGAGGACCGCCGCAAGGAGTTCGTCAAGATCGTGCGCGGCAAGGGCGAGGACGCCAAGGTGGCGATCCGCAACATCCGCCGCCGGTCGAAGGACGAGCTCGACGCGCTGAAGGGCGAGGTCGGCGACGACGAGGTGGCCCGCGCCGAGAAGGAGCTCGAGGCGATCACGCGTTCCCACGTCGACGCGGTCGACGAGGCGCTGAAGCGCAAGGAAGCCGAACTGCTCGAGGTCTAGCCGATGACCGACGACAGCAGCCACGGGGGCCCGGCGCAGGAGCCGCCGGGGGCGAACACGGCCGTTCCGCTCGCGTCGCCCGCGCAGTCGCGCCGGGCGAAGGCGCGGTCGCGCGAGGAGTTCCGCGCTCAGGTGCAGGCGACGCGAGCCGACTTCGAGCGGCAGGTGCAGGCCCGCAAGGCGCAGCTGGACGCGACGAACGAGCGGATCGCCGAGCGGACGGGCCGCAACCTCATCCTGGCCATCGTGATCGGCCTCGTCGTCGGCGCGGTGGTGATCGTCAGCCTGATCTTCATCAAGGAGCTGTTCCTGGTGTTCGGGATGGCGATGGCCGGGTTCGCCAGCTTCGAGCTTGCCCAGGCGTTCCGGGGCGCGGGGCGCCGCGTGCCGCGCGTCCCCACCGTCATCTCGGCGGTCGCCATCGTGCCGGTGACGTTCTTCCTGCACGCCGGCGGTCAGCTGGTCGCCCTGTCGGGCGGTATCCTGCTCGTCGTCCTGTGGCGGCTGGTGGAGGAGGCCATCGCCGCCGCCCGCCGGCACGGCGGCAGGGCGCTGGGCCGCGACCTGCTGTGGTCGGTGTTCCTGCAGCTGTACGTCAGCCTGCTGGCCAGCTTCGTCATCCTGCTGCTCGCCGAGCCGCAGGGGGAGTGGTGGGTGCTGGCGTTCCTCATCACGGTCGTCTCGGTCGACACCGGCGCCTACGTGAGCGGCTTGTCGTGGGGCAAGCACCCGATGGCGCCGACGATCAGCCCGAAGAAGACGTGGGAGGGCTTCGCCGGGGCCGCGGCGGCGGCCGTGATCGCCGGCGTCCTGCTGTCGCTGTTCATGCTCGGCGAGCCGTGGTGGTTCGGCGTCGTGTTCGGCATCGTGCTGCTGCTGACGGCCACCGCGGGCGACCTGGCGGAGTCGCTGATCAAGCGCGACCTCGGCATCAAGGACATGAGCTCGTGGCTGCCGGGGCACGGCGGGTTCCTCGACCGCCTCGACTCCATCCTGCCGTCGGCAGCGGCCACCTACGTGCTGTTCCTGATCTTCCGATGACACAATGGGGGAGTGAGCACCTTCCCCCGCAGCCCCAAGTCCGCGCCGGGATACGACGTCGAGCAGGTGGATGAATTCCTGCAGACCGCGCGCCGGGCCTACGACGGAGACGGCGAAGCGCCCGTCCTGACGGCCGCCGACATCCGGCACACCGCCTTCTCGATGACGAAGGGCGGCTACTCGACCACGCATGTGGATGCGGCACTGGAGCGGCTGGAGGACGCCTTCGCGGCCCGCGAGCGCGAGAACGCGCGAGCGCGCCAGGGCGACGCCGCCTGGTATGAGGAGGCGCGCACCACCGCGCAGGTCGTGCTCAACCGGCTCGACCGTCCGCTCGGGCACCGCTTCGACCGGGTCGGCTTCCTCACGCTCGGCTACAACCGCAACGACGTCGACCGCTTCGCCAACCGCCTGGTGCGCTACTTCCAGGACGGTCGGCCCATGAGCGTCGAGGAGGTGCGCACGGTCACGTTCCGTGAACAGCGCGGCGGATATCGGGAGGCGCAGGTCGACCTTCTGCTCGACAGCGTCACCGACGTCATGCTGGCGGTTCGCTGAGTGCGCGGCCGGTTTCTTGGGATTTCGCCGGATCTCCGTTATCGTTCTGTGATCGTGGGTAGACGAGAAGCAGCAGCAGACATCGTGCCGCTGACTCCGGCCAACCCGGTCGGTGTCGCGTTCCGCCGTTCGAGGCGCCCGCACATCCGCTCGCGTACGGCGGTGTGGGGCTTCGCCTTCACCGCGGCGGTCGGGTTCGCGCTCGTGAACGTCGTCGATCCGTTCTCCGGTGCGACGACCACGCCGGCGTATGCGGAAGCCCTGCACGACATCCCCACGACGTCCCGCTACGGCGAGGCTCCGACGCAGAGTCTCACGGCGCCCGAGGTGCCCGCCCTGAGCATCAGCCGCGACCCGGTCACGGTCAAGGCGAAGCCGACGCCGACCCCCACTCCGACGCCGACGACCGCGAAGAAGTCGACATCCTCCGGGGCGAGCGCACCCGCGGCCCCGGTGCCGGACCCGGGCACGGCGAAGGCCATCGCATACGACATGGTCAAGTCGCGCGGCTGGGGCGACGACCAGTACAGCTGCCTGGTCTCGCTCTGGAACAAGGAGTCCGGCTGGCGGGTGAACGCGTCCAACCCGAGCGGCGCGTACGGCATTCCGCAGGCTCTCCCGGGAAGCAAGATGGGTCCCGGATGGCAGACCGACGCGACCGTGCAGATCAGCTGGGGCCTCGGCTACATCGCCGGCCGGTACACCAACCCGTGCGGCGCCTGGGCGCACTCGGAATCCTCCGGCTGGTACTGAGCGCTCCCTCTAGACTGGGAGGCATGCCGCGCAGTAACCGTCCCCGAGGCCGCCAGGGCGGCCGGCGGGACGAGCAGCCGGACGGCCTGGAGCGCCTGCTGGCGGGCTGGCGTCGCATCGAGGTGCGCCGGGGCGTGGAGTGGAACGTTCAGCCGGTCTCGGCCGCGCAGGCGCAGAAGAGCTACCTGTGCCCGGGCTGCGGGCGTGACATCGCGCCGGGCGTCGCCCACATCGTCGCCTGGCGCGCGGACGGCGTCCTCGGCGACGCGGCCGACCTGGCCGCGCGCCGCCACTGGCACGAGTCCTGCTGGAGGATCGCATGAGCACCGAGGGAACGACGACCGAGATCCGCGGGGGCGTCGAACTGCCCGCGCGGCGCGAGGAGATCGAGCTGCACACCGCCGACGGCCTCACGCTGGTGGGGGAGCTCGCCACCCCGCTCGACCGGACGCCCGTAGCGACGCTCGTGACCCTCCACCCGCTTCCGACCGGCGGCGGGTTCATGGACTCGCACATCCTGCGCAAGGCCGCGGGGCGGCTGCCCGCGCTGGCCGACATCGCGGTGCTGCGCTTCAACACCCGGGGAACGGCCTCACCGCGCGGCCGCAGCGAGGGCGCGTTCGACCACGGCGTCGGCGAGCGTCACGACGTGGAGGCGGCGATGGCGTTCGTGGCGGAGCGCGGCCTGCCGCATCCGTGGCTTCTGGGCTGGTCGTTCGGCACGGAGCTCGCGCTGATGTACGGGCGGGAGCTGCCGGTGGAGGGCGTCATCCTGCTGTCCCCTCCGCTGCACCGCGCCAAGCCGGAGCACCTGGCCGCATGGGCGGGCGACCGGCGCCCGCTGGTGGCCCTCATCCCGGAGCACGACGACTACCTGCGTCCCGCGGAGGCGGCGGAGCGGTTCGCGCCCGTGCCGCAGATCGAACTCGTGAATGTGGAGGGTGGCAAGCACCTGTGGGTGGGGGAGAACCAGACCCGCCGGGTGCTCGACGAGATCGTGCAGCGGCTGAACCCCGCCGCCCTTCCCCTCCCGACCGAGTGGCCCGTTCCAGCACCCTGAGCCGTCGAGTTGCACGTCGTGGCGGCTATTCCAGCCGAATAGCCGCCACGACGTGCAACTCGATGCGGCTAGAGCTCGTTCTGGCGCGGGATGACGACCTGCTTCACGATGAGCAGGATCGCAGCGGCGAACGGGATGGCGACCAGCGCACCGAGGATGCCGAGCAGCGTGCCCCCGGCCAGGGCCGCGACGACGACAAGCGCGCCGGGGACCGAGACGGCCCGGTTCATGATGCGCGGGCTGAGCACGTACGCCTCCACCTGCATGTAGATCAGGTAGTAGATGGCGGCGGCGATGGCGGTCGGCGTCCCCGACAGGAAGCAGACGGCCACGATGATGACCGAGCCGGTGATGGTTCCGACGAGCGGGATCAGCGAGAAGAAGAAGGCGATGGATGCGAGCAGGATCGGGAACTTCGCACCGATCACCGTCAGGAAGATCGCGCTGAGCACGCCGTTGACGAGCGCCAGCGCCACCTGGCCCATGACGTACTTGCCGACCGAGTCGGTGATCTGGTCGCCGAGATCGGCGAAGCGGGCGCGGCGGGAGGCGGGCACGAGCTGGTAGGCGGAGCGCTTGATGCTCGGTAGCGAAGCCGTGAAGTAGATGGTCAGGATGATGACGATGATCACGCCGAACGCGCCCTGCACGATCCCGACGCCCGTCTGGAGGACCTTCGAGGTGATGTCGGGCAGGTTCTGCTGTAGCCACTGCGTGACCGCGTCGATGTTCTGCTGGTTGATGACAGACGGGAACTGGTGCTGGAGGCTGAGGAACCACTTCTCGGCGCCGCCGTTGTTCACCCACTCGATGGTGTTCTGAACCAGCTGCGTGGCCTGTCCGACCGCGATCGGCACGATGGCCCAGATGAGCCCGACGAATGCGCCGATGATGATCACCAGGGTGACCACGAGCGCGAGCCAGCGGGGGAACCGCCGGCGCTCGAGGAACGAGATCAGCGGCTCGATGCCGAGCGCGAGGAACAGCGCGGCGCCGATGTAGGTGATGATCGTCGCCAGGCTGGTGATGGCGCTCAGGATGAGGATGCCGAGCCCGACGCCGAGGGTGCCGATCAGTCCGAGGCGGAACGGGTTCTGGATCTTCACGGGTTCCCCCTGTGGTCGGTCGCGGGCAGCTTCACTCGCGGTCGGCGGTCGCCTTCTCGGCCTGCTGAAGCACGCCACGCAGGTTCTCGAAGTACCCGGCGACGGCCTCTCGCTCAATCCTAATCTGGGCGAGCCGCTCTTCCGCGTCGGCGACCAGGCGTTGCGTGCGCTCCTCGGTCTCCTCCAGGAGGGCGGCCGAGCGCTCCTCTGCGTCGCGGATGATCTCCGACGCCGTCTGCTCGGCCTGCTTGCGGGCCTCGGTGACGGTCCGGCGTGCCTCCGCCTCGAAGGACTCCGCCTCGGAGCGGGCCTGCGCCGTGCGCTTCACGGCGTCGGCGAGCTGGACGTTCGCCTCGTCCAAGTACTTCTGCGTCTGGGCGACGGCCTCCTGGTGGCGGGCCAGGTACTCCTTCTCGGCTTCGTCGCGGCGGGCGCGCAGCTCGACGTCGAGGTCGATGCGGGCCTGCTCGATCTCGTGCCTGCGTGCCTCCGCCTCCTTCTGCGTCGTGGTGCGCAGGGTGGTGAGTTCGGTCTCCAAGGCCGCGCGGGCGGTGGCGGCCTCCTGCTCGAACGCGGCTCTCCGCTCCGCGAGCTCGGCCTCGAGCGCCGTCCTGGCCTCCGCGACCTCGTTGGCGAGCGCGGCGCGCGCCTCCGCGGTCTCCTTCTCCAGATCGACCCGGGTCTGCTCGGCCTCTCCGGCGAGCTCGACGCGCGTGCGCTCGGCCTCGCGCTCCAGCTCCAAGCGCTGCTGCTCGCGCTGGTCGGCGAGCTCGGTGGCGGTGGAGGTGCGCAGGTCCTCCAACTCGAGTGTCGTCCGGCGCACGTCCTCCGCGAGCCGCGAGCGGGTCTGCTCCGTATCGGCGGCGAGCGCGGACTTCGTCTGCTCCGACTCGGCGGCCAGTGCGGACTTCGTCTGCTCGACCTCGGCGGCCAGGGCTGCCTTCGTGGTGCTGACCTCGGTCTCCAGCGCCGACTTCGTCTGCTCGACCTCCGCGGACAGCTCTCCCTTGGTCTGCTCGACTTCGGCGGCCAGCTCGGTGCGCGTGCGCTCGACCTCGTCGGCCAGGGCCGCCTTCGTGGTGGTGACCTCGGCCTCGAGGGCGGACTTCGTCTGCTCGACCTCGGCGGCGAGGGCTGCCTTCGTGGTGCTGACCTCGGTCTCGAGGGCCGACTTCGTCTGCTCGACCTCCGCGGCGAGGGCGCTGGTGGTCGACTCGACCTCGGCGGCGAGGCGTGCACGCTCGGCGGAGAGCTCGGCTTCGACGGCGCTGCGCTCACGGGCGATCTCGTCGGCCAGGGCGGTTCGCGCGGTGTCGACCTCGGCCGCGAGCTCTGCGCGCAGCTGGGCCGCCTCGCCGTCGAGTTCGCGGCGCTGCCGCTCGGCGTCCGCGGCGAGGCGGGTGCGGGTCTGCTCGACCTCCGCCGCCAGTTCGCTGGCGGTCTGCTCGCGGTCGGCCGCGAGAGCTGCGGCGGTCGCTATGCGGTCGGCTTCGAGGGCGGCGCGCGTCTCGGTTGACTCCTTCTCCAGCGCGGTGCGCGTCTGCAGCTCGTCGTCGGCGAGCTGCTTGGTGGTGCGCTCGACCTGCTCGGCGAGCGCCGACTTCGTCGTGGTGACCTCGTCCTGCAGGGCGGCCCGGGTGGAGGTGACCTCGTTCTCGAGCGCCGACCGGGTGGTGGCGACCTCGGTCTCCAGCTCCGACTTGGTGCGGGCGACCTCCTCGGCCAGGGCGGAGCGGGTGCGCGTCACCTCGTCGGCCAGTTCGGCCTTTGTGCGCTGGACCTCGTCGGCGAGGGCGGACCGCGTGGTGGTCACCTCGTTCTCGAGGGCCGATCGCGTCTGCTCGGTCTCGGCGGCGAGGGCCGACTTCGTATGGGCGACCTCGGCGGCGAGGGCCTTCTTGGTCTGCTCGACCTCCGTGGCGAGGGCCTGCCGGGTGGTCGTGTCCTCGTTCTCCAGGTCGGCGCGGGTCTGGGCGACGTCGGCAGCGAGCGCCGCACGCTGCTCCTCGACCTCGGCGGCCAGGTCCGCGCGCGCCTGCGCGGCTTCGGCGGCGAGCGCGTTGCGGGTCTCGGTCTCCTGCGCGGTCAGGCGGTCGTTCGTCTCGGCCACGCGACGGTCGAGGTCGAGCCGGGTCTGCGCCGCCTCGCGCTCGAAGGCGGCGCGGTCGTCGGCGAGGGCGTTCTCGAGCTCCGCCCGACGCTCGGCGATGATCCGGTCGAGCTCCGCGGCCCCGGCGCGCGCGGCCTCCGCCTCGCGGGAGGCGACGGCCTTCAGCTCCGCGGCCTCGCGGTCGGCCTCCGCGCGGACGGCGGCAGCCTCCCGCTTGCTGGTGGCGCGCAGTTCCGCGGCCTCGGTCGCGACCGCGCCGCGGATGGCGGCGGCTTCGCGCATCGCGTCGGTGAGCAGGGTCTCCTTGTCGGCGCGCGTCTTGGTCAGCAGCTCGCCCGACTCGATCTGGGCGTCCTCCAGCAGGGTGGTGGCGCGCGCCTGGGCGTCGGCCAGGATGCGCTCAGCCTGGGCCGCAGCGGCCTTCTTGACCTTCTCGACCTCGGCGCTGACGCCGGCGCGCAGCCTCTCCGCGTCGATGTCCGCCTGGGCGATCAGGCGGGTGGACTGCTCCTCGGCCACCCGGAGGGTGTTCTCGAGCTTGGTGCCGAGGCCGGAGTACGTCGGGCTGCCGACCTCTTCGATCTCGGCGTTGAGGTCCTCGATGCGGGCCTGGAGCCGCTTGATCTCCTTCGCGGCGTCGGACGCCTGGGTGTTCGATTTGATCAGCTCGCGACGCAGCTCTTGCAGCGCCTTGTCGACCTCGTCCTTGTCGTACCCGCGGAAGACCTGCGTGAAGTTGGATTCGTCGGTGGCCACTGTGGTTGCTCCTGGGGGGTGATTCGGGTCGACTCGCCGCGCGCGCGCCGCGTCGATCCTACAATTCCGCCGTCTGCGCCCGCAGGAGGGCTGCGCAGGCGTCCAGAGAAGGGTTAGCTGCCTCTCAGGCACGTCCGCTATCTTCGAATCACTGTGCCCACCCCCGAATTCCGGCACACGAGGAGTCCTGCTTGCGTTTCGTACTCGCCATCGTCGCGTTCGTCGTGGCCGCCGTCATGATCGTCGCCGGGATCGCTCAGCGCACCGTCTTCGCGCCGCCGAGCAGCATCAAGACCGCGACGACCGTCTCGGGCGATCCCCGGTACGTCGTGATCGACGGTTCGGTGCTCAACGCGCACCCGGGCCAGCAGACGCTCACGGTGACCGGCACTCCCGAGCCCGGCAAGCAGGTGGTCGCTTACGGCCGTACAGCGGACATGAAGGCGTGGCTCGGCGACCAGCGATACGTCGCGGTGAGCTACCAGAAGGCCACGGGCAAGCTCGCTACGAAGACCGTCACGCCGAAGTCCGCGAATGACGGCGGCGCAGACGGCGCCGGTTCGAGTGCCACCCCTGCACCCTCGTCGACGCCGGCCACCGGCGCCGCGACGGGGTCGGGCTCCACCACGACCGCCGACACCGCGTCGAAGCCCGGGCCGAACCCGGCCGGCTCCGACCTGTGGCTCGAGGAGTTCGACGGAACGGCCGCCCAGGTCACCCGGATGAACATCCCGGACGACGTGAGCGTCATCGTCGCCTCCGACGGCACCAAGGCGGCTCCGTCGAAGGTGAGCGTCACCTGGCCGGTCGACTCCAGCACGCCGTGGGCGTTCCCGCTCATCATCGGCGGCCTGGTCCTGCTGGTGATCGGCATCGCCCTCTATCTCTGGGGCCTGTACGCGCACCGGCGCTCGCGCGGCCCTCGCCGCAAGAGCGGGCCCAAGATGCCCAAGCTGCCGAAGGCGCCCAAGTACAAGCCGACCGCCATGATCGAATCCACCCCGCGCGGCCGCCGCTCCACGCGCCGCGCCCGCGTCATGCTGCCCGCCGCCCTCATCGGCGCGCTGGCGCTGACCGGTTGCACGACCGGGACGGATGCGGCCACCACCCCGACAAAGACCGCGACGCCGCTCGCGACCGAGGCTCCCGACGCGAAGGACCAGCTGCCTCCCGCGGTGACGGTCCCGCAGCTGGAGCGCATCGTCAAGCGGATCTCCGAGTCCGCAGCGCAGGCCGACGCGAAGGCCAGCCCCGACCTGGCGAAGGAGCGGTTCGTCGGCCCGGCGCTGCAGCTGCGCACCGCGAACTACGCCATCCGGGCCAAGAAGACCGACGAGCCGGCCCTCCCCGCCATTCCGGCGAGCCCGATCGTGCTGTCACTCCCGCAGGCGACCGACGCCTGGCCCCGCACCGTCGCCGCAGTGATCGACTCGCCGAAGGACGCCAAGGGTAACGCTCAGGCGCCCATCGCCCTGACCATCGTCCAGAAGACGCCGCGCGACAACTACCAGGTGGAGTACGCCGTGTCGCTCGAGCCGAAGGCGAAGGTGCCCAACCTCGCCCCGGCGAGCATCGGCTCGGCCGTGGTGCCGCCCGACTCGAAGCTGCTCGCGCTGCCGCCCGCGAAGGTGGCGGCGGCGTACGGCGACATCCTGATGAACGGCGACCAGAGCCAGTACGCGAAGCTGTTCGATGCGGAGGGCGACACTCTGCGCAGCCAGGTCGGTGCGGAGTGGAAGGCCAAGCAGAAGGCCGCGGTGCCGGCGACGGCGTCGCTCACGTTCACCAGCCAGCCGGGCTCCGGCGCGGACATCGCCATGGCGACCAACGACTCGGGTGCCATCGTGTGGACCGACCTGCAGGAGTCGCAGGTGCTGAAGGTCGTCGAGGCCGGCGCCGAGGTCAGCGCAGGTGCAACGGCGGCGGCATTGAGCGGCGTCGCCACGTCGAAGACGGGCATCCAGTCCGACTTCGGCTACCAGCTCGCCTTCTACGTGCCGCCGGCCGGCTCCAACGCCAAGATCACCCTGCTGGGGTTCGCTCAGGGCATGGTCTCGGCCGAGCAGATCCAGTAGGCCGCGCGAGTATCCTTGACTGTCGTGCCGGACCGCCCGGAACAGCACGCACCTGGAGGATCAATGAGCAACGTCCCGCCGCCCACCAACCTTCGTGGAGCCGTCGACCTGAGCTCGCTCGTCAACCGGCCGGCGGAGGGCACCCCCGCCGCGGCCGCGCAGCCGGGCGCCGCCGCCCTGACGCTCCCGAGCCTGTATTTCGAGGGCACGGACGCCAACTTCAACGACTTCATCGACCTGTCCACCCGCGTTCCGGTCGTGGTCGACCTCGGCACGGAGCGTTCCGAGCAGTGGAAGGAATTCTCTCCGGTCCTCGAGCGGGTGGTCGGCGGCTTCGGCGGCCGTCTCGTGCTCGTGCGCATCGACGTCGATGCCAACCCGCAGCTCACGCAGGCGTTCCAGGCGACCGCCGTGCCGACGGTCGCCGCGCTGGTGGCCGGGCGTCCGGTCCAGCTCTTCTCCGGCGCCGTGCCGGAGGCGCAGCTGAAGGATGTGCTGGAGCAGCTGCTGCAGCTCGCCGCCCAGAACGGCGTCACCGACACGGTGACCGTCGACGGCCCTTCCGGCGAGCCCGGCGCCGACGCCGAGCCCGCGCCGGAGCCGCCGCTCCCGCCGCTGCACGCCGAGGCGTACGAAGCGATCGACCGCGGCGACTACGAGGGCGCCATCCGCGCCTACCGCACCGCGATCGCACAGGACCCGCGGGATGCGATGGCCGTGGCCGGGCTCGCCCAGGTCAGCCTCCTGGCGCGCCTGAGCGGCCACAGCGCGGACGAGCTGCGCTCCGCCGCCGCCGAGGCGCCGAAGGATGCAGCGGCCCAGCTGGGGGTCGCAGACCTCGACATCTCGGGCGGTCACGTCGAGGACGCGTTCGACCGGCTGCTGTCCGTCTTCCCGTCTCTCGACGCCGCGGGCAAGGAGGAGGTGCGCTCGCGCCTGCTCGACTATTTCGAGATCGTGGGTGTCGACGACCCCCGGGTGGCCAAGGCCAGGGCTAGGCTGGCCTCGCTGCTGTACTGACGCCCCTCTCCACGGGCCGGTCGGCGGCGTTCTCACCGTCCGCCCCGTCAGAGGGAGTGACCGCGCATGTCCCGTGTGCTCGTCGTCGGAGGCACCGGTCTGGCCGGACGCGCCGTGACCGCCGAGGCGGTGGAGCGCGGGCACGAGGTGGTGGTCGCGGCTCGCCGGGTACCTGACGACGACGCCGAGGCGTACGTCGCCGGCGCCGCCTACGTGACGACCGACCTCGTGACCGGAGCAGGCCTGGAGGAGGCGGTGGACGGCGTCGACGTGCTCATCGACACCAGCAACGGCCTGGGCAAGCAGGCCGCGAACGTCTTCGCGACGGGCACGCAGAACCTGGTCCACACCGCCGCCCGTTTCGGCGTGCACCGTGCGGTCCTGCTGTCGATCGTCGGCGTCGAGGGGTCCCCGTACGGCTACTACCGCGCGAAGGCGGCGCAGGAGCGCGCCTACCTGGACTCGGCCCTCGACACGCGTATCGTGCGCGCCACCCAGTTCCACGACTTCGTCACCGCGATCTTCGACCGGGGACGGCCTGTCGGCGCCGTGCTGTCGCCGACCAGGACGCGCTTCCAGCCGATCGCGGTCGCCGACGTCGCCCGCGTCCTGGTCGACGCCGCGGAGGGGGCGGGGGAGCCGGACGGCGTCGTGCACATCGGCGGGCCGCGGGTGGAGTCCGCGCGTGCGCTCGCCGAGCAGTGGAAGCGGGCCAGCGGCACGCGCCGTTACATCCTGCCGATCCGCCTCGGCGGCGGCCTCGGCTCCACCTGGCGCGCCGGCCGCAACCTGGCCCCCGACCACGCCCTCGACGGCCTCGCCTACGACACCTGGCTCGCCTCCCGCGCCTGACCGCCGGCCATCGAGTTGACGCAACACGCCGCTTGCGTCGGCGCGACCGCGGCGTGTCGCGTCAACTGGGTTGCCGGGGCAGGATGCGTCAGCGGCGCGGCTTGAGCCAGAGGGCCCCGAGCGGGGGGAGGGTGAGCACGGCGGAGGCGGGACGGCCCATCCACGGTTCGTCGACCGCGGTCACGGAGCCGAGGTTGCCGACGCCCGAACCGCCGTAGCTCTCCGCGTCGGTGTTGAGCAGCTCCTCCCACTCACCCGCGAACGGGAGCCCCACCCGGTAGTCGCCGTGCGGGTTTCCGGAGAAGTTGAACAGCACCGCGATCGGGTCCCCGTCGTGGTCCTTCCGCAGGAACGCGATCACGTTTCCCTGCGCGTCCGAGCCGTCGAGCCACTCGAAGCCGGCCGGCTCGTTGTCGCGCGCCCACAGCTGCGGGTGGGCACGGTATACGGCGTTCAGCTGCGCGACGAGGTTCCACAGGCCCTGGTGGGCGGGCTGGTCGAGCATCCACCAGTCGAGGCCGCGCTCCTCGCTCCACTCCGAGAGCTGCCCGAACTCCTGGCCCATGAACAGCAGCTGCTTGCCGGGGTGCGCCCACATGAACGCCAGGAACGCCCGGACGTTGGCCAGCTGCTGCCAGTGGTCGCCCGGCATCTTGTTCAGCAGCGACCCCTTGCCATGCACGACCTCGTCGTGGCTGATCGGCAGCAGGAAGTTCTCGCTCCACGCATACACGAACGAGAACGTCAGCTCGCTGTGGTGGTAGCTGCGGTACATCGGGTCCTCGTGGATGTACTGGAGCGAGTCGTGCATCCAGCCCATGTTCCACTTGAGGCCGAAGCCGAGTCCGCCGGAGGACGTGGGCGCGGTGACGCCGGTGTAGCTGGTCGACTCCTCCGCGATCATCACAGTGCCGGGGTTGCGCTTGTACGCCGTGGCCGTGACCTCCTGCAGGAAGCCGATCGCCTCCAGGTTCTCCCGGCCGCCGTGGATGTTCGGCTCCCACTCTCCGGCGTTGCGCGAGTAGTCGAGGTAGAGCATCGACGCCACGGCGTCGACCCGGAGGCCGTCGACGTGGAACTCCTCCAGCCAGTACAGCGCGTTGGCGACGAGGAAGTTGCGCACCTGCGAGTTGCCGTAGTCGAAGATGTAGGTGCCCCAGTCCTTGTGCTCGCCGCGGCGCGGGTCGGCGTGCTCGTACAGCGGCTGGCCGTCGAAGCGCGCGAGCGCCCAGTCGTCCTTCGGGAAGTGGCCCGGCACCCAGTCGAGGATGACGCCGATGCCGGCCTGGTGCAGCCGGTCGATCAGGTACTTGAGGTCGTCGGGGGAGCCGAACCGGCTGGTGGGCGCGTAGTAACCAGTCACCTGGTAGCCCCACGACCCGCCGAAGGGATGCTCGGCGAGCGGCAGGAACTCCACATGTGTGTACCCGAGCGCGCCGACGTAGTCGATGAGCTCGTCCGCGGCCTCGCGGTAGCCGAGCCCCGGCCGCCAGGAGCCGAGGTGCAGCTCGTAGACGCTCATCGGGCCGGCGTGCGGATCGGTGGCGGCGCGGTGCTGCATCCACTCGCCATCCGCCCACTCGTGCCGGCTGACGGTGATCCGGGACGCGGTCGCCGGCGGCGTCTCGGCCTGCTGCGCGAGCGGGTCGATCTTGCGCACCCAGCGGCCGTCCTGCGCCAGGATGTCGTACTTGTAGATGGCGCCCTCGCCGAGGCCCGGGACGAACAACTCCCAGACGCCCGACGACCCCATGTTGCGCATGGCGTGGAGCGTGCCGTCCCAGCCGTTGAAGTCGCCGACCACCCGCACGGCGCGCGCGTGCGGCGCCCAGACGGCGAACGCGGTGCCGACCACGCCGCCGAGGTCGCGGACGTGCGCGCCGAGCGCCGTCCACAGCGTCTCGTGCCTGCCTTCCCGGATCAGGTGCAGGTCGAGCTCGCCGATGGTCGGCAGGAAGCGGTACGGGTCGTCCGCCGTCCAGGTGCTGCCGTCGTCGTAGCGCGCCTCGATCAGGTAGGCACCGGGGCCGACGATGTCGACTCCCTGCCAGATCCCGTAGCCGACGTGCGCGAGTTCGACGTGCGCGCCGTTCGGGAGGACGGCGAACACCTCCTTCGCGAGGGGCCGCAGGGCGCGGATGACGGTGATCGGGTCGGCGACGCCCGGGGCCGCGACCTGGTGCTGGCCCAGGACGGTGTGCGGGTCGTGGTGGCTGCCTGCGGCGATCGCGGCGAGCAGGGTGTCGTCGAGCGTGGGCAGGTCGACGGCGGCCGCACCTTCGGGGATCGGGGACATGGCGGTACTCCTTGCGGTTTGCGGGTCGCGTTCGGCGGTCAGAGCGGGCGGACGGACAGGATGTGCACGGGCTCGGTGAACGCGTCGAGGCGGACGTAGTCGTCGGCGCCCCAGATCCAGCGTTGTCCGGTCACCCGGTCCTTCACCTCGAACTGCGCGCCGTACGGGATGCCGAACGCCGCGGTGTCGAGGTGGACGATCGTCTCGCGCACCGAGTGCGGGTCGACGTTGGCGACGACGATGACCGCGTCGGCCTTGCCGCTGCGGGTGAACCGCCCGTCGAGGTGCTTCGAGTAGACCAGGATGCTGTCGTCGTCGCTCGAGTGCAGCGTGAGGTTGCGCAGCTGCCGCAGGGCGGGGTGCTCGCTGCGGGCCCGGTTCAGCATGGTCAGGTAGCCGGCGAGCGACCGTCCCTGCGCCTGCGCCTTGGCGTAGTCGCGCGGGCGGTACTCGAACTTCTCGTTGTCGATGTACTCCTCCGCGCCCGGCCGGGCCACGTTCTCGAACAGCTCGAACCCGGAGTAGACGCCCCAGGTGGGAGCCGCGGTCGCGGCGATGGCGGCGCGGATCTTGAACGCCGGCTGGCCGCCGAACTGCAGGTACTCGGTGAGGATGTCGGGCGTGTTCACGAACAGGTTCGGCCGGAGGTAGTCGGCCGTCTCGTGCGCGAGCGAGTCGAGGAACTCCTCCAGCTCCTCCTTCGTGTTCCGCCAGGTAAAGTACGTGTACGACTGCTGGAAGCCGGCCTTCGCGAGCGTCCGCAGGATCGCCGGGCGCGTGAACGCCTCGGCGAGGAACACCACGTCGGGGTCGGTGGCGTTGACCGTGTGGATGAGCCACTCCCAGAAGTGCAGCGGCTTGGTGTGGGGGTTGTCGACGCGGAAGATGCGGACGCCCAGGGACATCCAGTGCCGCACGATGCGCAGCACCTCCTGGCGGAGGCCGTCGTAGTCGTTGTCGAAGTTGATCGGATAGATATCCTGGTACTTCTTCGGCGGGTTCTCCGCGTACGCGATGGAGCCGTCGGGAAGGGTGGTGAACCACTCCGGGTGCTCCGTCACCCACGGGTGGTCGGGCGACGCCTGCAGGGCGAGGTCGAGGGCGACCTCGAGCCCGGCCTGCTTGGCCTTGCCGAGGAAGAACACGAAGTCCTTCTCGGTGCCGAGGTCGGGGTGGATGGCGTCGTGGCCGCCCTCCGCGCTGCCGATGGCCCACGGCGATCCCGGGTCGTTCTCGCCCGCGACCAGCGTGTTGTTCGGACCCTTGCGGAAGGTGCGCCCGATCGGGTGGATCGGCGGCAGGTAGACGACGTCGAAGCCCATCGCCGCCACCTCCGGGAGCCGCTTCGCCGCGGTGCGGAACGTGCCGGACTGCCAGGAGCCGTCGGCGAGCTTCTTCGCGCCCTCGGACCGCGGGAAGAACTCGTACCAGCTGCCGACGCCCGCGCGGGTGCGCTCGACCTGCACGGCCCGCGTGGCCGACAGCGACGGCAGGCTGACGACCGGCCGCTCGGTGAGCACATGCTGGATGCGGTCGTCCACCGCGGCCTGGAAGCGCTCCTCGACCGGCCGCTTGGTGTCCGCGACCACCTTCGCGGCCTCGGAGAGGTGACGGCGCTCGGCGGTGCTGCGGCGCTTGTCCTTCGACGCCCGCAGCAGCAGGTCGTGGCCCATGGTCAACATCAGCTCGACGTCGATCCCGGCCGGGACCTTGACCTCGGCGTTGTGCCGCCAGGTCGCGTACTCGTCGGCGTACGCCTGCACGCGGTAGCGCCACAGCCCCGTCTGCTCCAGCTGCACCTCCACCTCCCAGCGGTCGGTGCCCGGCTCGATCGGGTGCATGTGGTGCTCGGTCTGGGTGCCGGACGGGTCGAGCAGGATCAGGTCGACGCCGATCTTGTCGTGCCCCTCGCGGAACGCGGTCGCCCGGAACGGGATCACCTCGCCGCTGAACGCCGTCGCCGCCCAGAGCCCCTCATCCACCTGGGGGGAGAGTTCGAGGATCGGGATGCGCGGCAGCAGCGGCTCGTACGGCGCGGGCGCCTGCGCGGGCTGCGCCGCCTGCGCGGGCTGCGCGCTCGCCGCTGGCCGTCCCTTCGTCGTGCCGTCCGTCTCCTGCCCGTTCGTGCCCCGGCTCTGTGCCGCGGGCGTCGCCGTGGCCGCCTCTGTCGCGGCGGCTGCTGACCTGGTCGCTGCGTTCTTCACCACGTCCCGACCGTACACTCATTAACCTGCGCGACATGAGGCTCGTTTACAGTGGACCGGGTGAAGGCCATCCGTAGATTCACCGTCCGCGCAGTCCTCCCCGAAAACCTCTCCGCATTGGAGGAGATCGCCGCCAACCTGCGGTGGTCCTGGCACGAGCCCACCAGAGAGCTCTTCGCCAGGATCTCGCCGGACCTGTGGCAGCAGGTGAGACACGATCCGATCGCGCTGCTCGGTGCCGTCGAGCCGTCCCGGCTGCAGGAGCTGGCGGCCGACCAGGGCTACGTCGACTGGGCGAACCACATCCGCGACGACCTGCGGTCGTACCTCGGCGAGCCGCGCTGGTACCAGTCCCTCGGGTCCGACGCGCCGCGGACGATCGCGTACTTCTCGCCCGAGTTCGGCATCGCGGCCACCCTGCCGCAGTACTCCGGCGGTCTCGGCATCCTCGCGGGAGACCACCTGAAGGCGGCGAGCGACCTCGGCGTGCCGCTCGTGGCGGCCGGCCTGTTCTACCGCTCCGGCTACTTCTCGCAGGCGATCTCGCCGGACGGCTGGCAGCTGGAGAGCTACCCCGTCCTCGACCCCGACGGGCTCCCGCTCAGCGTGCTGCGCAACCCGGACGGCTCGCCGGTGCAGATCTCGCTGGCCCTGCCGGATGGCGTGCTGCACGCCCGCGTCTGGCAGGCCGCGGTCGGCCGCGTGACGCTGCTGCTGCTCGACACCGACATCCCGGACAACGAGGAGCGCCTGCGCTCCGTGACCGACCGCCTGTACGGCGGCGGGGGAGAGCACCGCCTGCTGCAGGAGCTGCTGCTCGGCATCGGCGGGGTGCGCGCAGTCAAGGCGTGGACCGAGCTGACCGGTGCGCCGGCGGCGGAGGTGTTCCACACCAACGAGGGCCATGCGGGCTTCCTCGGGCTGGAGCGCATCTCCGACCTGATCGGCGAGGGGCTCACCTTCGACCAGGCGCTGCAGGTCGTGCGCGCCGGCACCGTGTTCACGACGCACACGCCGGTGCCCGCCGGCATCGACCGGTTCGACCGGGCGCTGGTCCAGCGGTACTTCTCCACCTCGCTGCTGCCGGGCGTGAGCGCTGACGAGGTGCTGCCGCTCGGTGCCGAGGACTACCCGGGAGGGTCGCCCGACGTGTTCAACATGGCCGTCATGGGGCTCCGGCTCGGCCAGCACGCGAACGGCGTCTCGAAGCTGCACGGCGACGTGTCCCGGCACATGTTCAACGGCCTGTACCCGGGGTTCGACCCGCAGGAGGTGCCGATCGACTCGGTCACCAACGGCGTGCACGCGCCGACCTGGACCGACCCGATGCTCCGGGCGCTGGCGCTGGAGCGGCTGGGCACAGAGGACACGACGCACGCCGACTGGGGCAACGCGTCGGCGGTGACCGACCTCGACCTCTGGGGCGTGCGCAACCGGATGCGCGAGCAGTTGGTGCAGGACGCCCGCCGCCGGCTCGAGGCCGCGTGGGCGGAGCAGAACCCGGGCGGCATCTCGCCGGCGTGGATGGACGACCTGCTCGACCCCAACGTCCTCACGATCGGCTTCGCCCGCCGGGTGCCGACGTACAAGCGTCTCACGCTGATGCTGCACGACCCCGAACGGCTGCGCCGCATCCTCACCGACCCGGAGCGGCCGGTGCAGTTCGTGATCGCGGGCAAGTCGCACCCGGCGGACGACGAGGGCAAGCGCCTCATCCAGAAGCTGGTGCAGTTCGCGTCGGAGAACGACATCCGGCAGCGGATGGTGTTCCTGCCCGACTACGACATCGGCATGGCGCAGCTGCTGTACCCGGGCACCGACGTCTGGCTGAACAATCCGCTGCGTCCGCTGGAGGCGTGCGGCACCTCCGGCATGAAGGCGGCGCTGAACGGCGCGCTCAACCTGTCGATCCTCGACGGCTGGTGGAACGAGTTCTACGACGGTGAGAACGGCTGGGCGATCCCCTCCGCCGACGCGGCAGGGGACGGCGCGGAGCGCGACGCTCTGGAGGCCGAGGCGATGTACGACCTGATCGAGCACCAGATCGCACCGCGGTTCTACGACCGCGACGCCGACGGGGTGCCCGCCGCGTGGGTCGCGCGCATCCGGCACACGCTGGCGACGCTATCCTCCCCGCTGTCGGCGGAGCGCATGGTGCGCGAGTACGTCGAGCGGCTGTACGTGCCGGCGGCCGGGTACGAGAACCGGCTGACCGCCGACGACTACGCGGGCGCACGCTCCCTCGCCGCCTGGAAGGAGCGCGTCGAGGCCGCCTGGCCCGGTGTCGCGGTGGCGCACGTCGACGCGGGCGGGCTGGACGCGGTGCCGCAGGTGGGCGACGAGCTGCACGTGCGCGCTCTGGTGCAGCTGAACGGGCTGTCGCCGGACGACGTCGAGGTGCAGGTCGTCTACGGCCGCAGCCAGGAGGGCGACGAGCTGGTCGACGTGCACCGCCAGGCGCTCACGGTCGACACGGCCGTCCCCGGCACGCACGACGCCTCCGTCGCGCACGAGTTCGTCGGAACGGTCCGCCTGGCCTGGGCCGGCTCCTTCGGCTACACCGTCCGCGTAGTACCCGTGAACCCGTATCTCCTGACCCCCGCCGAACTCGGCCTCGTCACCACCGCCTCCTGACCCACCCCCAAGCCATCAGTTCCTGAGTTCTTCGAGTTTTGCGCGGCGTGTCGCTCGAAAAACTCAGGAACTGATGGCTTGGGACCGGGCTACTTGGCTATGGGGGCGTAGGTGGCGGCGGTGGCGGTGAGGAGGTCGGCGGGGGAGAGCTCGATGTCGAAGCCGCGCTTGCCGCCGGAGACGAACACCGTGTCGAACAGCTGCGCGGTCTCGTCGACGACCGTCACGTGGCGGGTCTTCTGGCCGATCGGGCTGATGCCTCCGACCACGTAGCCGGTGCGCCGCTCCGCGACGGCGGGGTCGGCCATCGCCGCGCGCTTCGCGCCGACGGCGGCGGCCAGCGCCTTGAGGTCGAGCATCCCGGTCACCGGCACGACGCCGACGACGAGGCCGAGGTCGGTGTCGGCCAGCAGCGTCTTGAAGACCCGGTCGGGTTCGACGCCGAGGGCCTCCGCCGCCTCCAGCCCGAACGACGGCGCGGCCGGGTCGTGCTCGTACGGGTGCGCGGCGAACGGCAGGCCGAGAGCGCTCAGCGCGACCGTCGCCGGCGTGCCCGCCGCCGCCTTCTGCTTCGCCATCAGGACGCCTCCCGCGGCCCGTTCGCGCGGTACAGCTGCATGGAAGTGCCGCCGACCAGGCGGGTCGTGCCCGGGGGCAGCTCGGTCTCGTCCTCCGGAATCGGGACCTCGGTCGCCGAGTCCCACAGCAGCTGGTACGAGGTGACCCCCGGCGCGGCCGGCAGGGACACCTCCACGTCGTCCTCCACACCGTGCACGATCAGCAGGATGCGGTTGAACTCCTCCTTGTCGGGCGTCGACGCCGCCAGGTACTGCAGGGTGCGGTTCTCCGGCGAGTTCCAGTCGTCGTCGTCCATGCGCTGACCGGTCGCGTCGTACCAGTCCATGTGGCTTGCGTTCGGCGTGGTCTGCCCGGCGACCGCGTACAGGGCGGGCCGCAGCGCCGGGTTCTCCCGCCGCAGTTGCAGCAGGCGCTTCGTGGTGTCGGCCAGCTCCCGCTGCTCGCGCGTACGCAGCCAGCTCAGCCAGGTGAGCTCGCTGTCGTGGCAGTAGGCGTTGTTGTTGCCGCGTTGGCTGCGGCCGTACTCGTCGCCCGCGGTGATCATGGGCACGCCCGCCGACAGCAGCAGCGTGCCGAGGAGGTTGCGGACCGCCTTCGCGCGTGCCATCAGCACCGCCTCATCCACCGTCGGCCCCTCGACGCCGTGGTTGAACGACCGGTTGTTGTCGGTGCCGTCGCGGTTGTCCTCGCCGTTGCCGAGGTTGTGCTTGACGTCGTACGCGGTCAGGTCGGCCATCGTGAAGCCGTCGTGGGCGGTCACGAAGTTCACCGAGGCGAGTGGACCGCGCTCGGGCGAGAAGGTGTTCGACGACCCGGCCAGCCGCGTGGCGAAGCCGCCGATCCCGACCGGCGCCTGGCCGTTGCGACGTGCCTCGGCGATGTCTGCCAGCCAGAAGTTGCGCACCCGGTCGCGGTAGCGGTCGTTCCACTCCGACCAGCCGGGGTGCCCGTCCACGGGCCCAGGGAAGTTGCCGGTCTGCCAGCCGCCGAGCCCCACATCCCACGGCTCGGCGATGAGCTTGACCCCCTGCAGGGCCGGGTCGGTCTGCGCCGCCACCAGCAGCGGATGGTCGCGATGGAACGACGCGTCCGTCCCCCGGCCGAGCGTCGCCGCCAGATCGAACCGGAACCCGTCGATCTGCACCTCGTTCGCCCAGTAGCGGAGCGAGTCGAGCACGAGCCGCTGCGGGACGGGGTTGCCGAAATCGACGGTGTTGCCGCATCCGGTGACGTCGATGTACGCGCCCGAGTCGTCGTGCCGGTAGTACGTGGCGTTGTCGATCCCGCGGAAGCTGGTGCGCGGGCCGTCGACGCCCTCCTCGGCCGTGTGGTTGTAGACCACGTCGAGGATCACCTCGATGCCCGCCAGGTGCAGCAGCTTCACCATGCCCTTGAACTCCGCCAGAACGGCCGCGGGCCCCGCCGCCTGCGCCGCACGGGAGGCGTACGGCGTGTGCGGCGAGAAGAAGTTGAGCGTGTTGTAGCCCCAGTAGTTGGTGAGGCCCTCCCGCACGAGGCGCTGTTCCGACACGAACGCGTGCACCGGGAGCAGCTCGACGGCGGTGACCCCGAGGTCTTCGAGGTACGCGATCGTCGACTCGTGCGCGAGGCCGGCATAGCTGCCGCGCAGCTCCTCCGGCACGTCGGGGTTGAGCCGGCTGATGCCCTTCACGTGCGCCTCGTAGATCACCGTGTGGTCGAGTGGCGTGGCCGGCTTGCGGGCGTCGCCCCAGTCGAAGTCGTCGGAGACGACGACCGAGCGCCAGCCGTCCCCGCCCACGTGCACCAGGCCCCGCGCGTACGGGTCGATCAGCAGGGCCTCCGGGTCGAAGGAGTTGGCGGGCGCATTCGGGCCTGAGACACGCAGCGCGTAGCGGGTGCCGACGGTGAGCGAGCGCGACCGGCCGACCCAGACGCCGTTGGCATCCCGGGTCATCGGAACCGACTTGACCAGCCAGTTCGGATCGCTCTCGTCGAACAGGCACAGCTCCATGGCGTCCGCGTTCGCGGAGAACACCCGGAGCTCGCCCGCCTGCTGCCCGACATGTACACCCAGGTTGCGCAGGGGATCGGACGAGGTCATGCGATCTACAGTAGTGATACCCGCCCGGAGAGAAAGCTCGGAGACCACCGTGCCGGTCTACCTCGACCACGCCGCCACCACGCCGATGCGCCAGGAGGCGATCGCCGCCTACGCCGACGCGATGGCCGTCGTCGGCAACCCCTCCAGCATCCACAGCCAGGGGCAGCAGGCCAGGCGCATGCTCGAGGAGGCGCGCGAGACCGTCGCCGCCACCCTCGGCGCCGACCCGATCGAGGTCGTCTTCACCTCCGGTGGCACCGAGGCGGTCAACCTCGCCGTCAAGGGGATGTACTGGGCACGGGTCGACGGTGGCCGGCGCCCGCGCATCCTGGTGCCGGGCGGGGAGCACCACGCCACGCTCGACACGGTGGAGTGGCTGGAGCACGCGGAGGGCGCCCGGCCCGAGTGGCTTCCGCTCGACGGCGAGGGACGCATCGTCGTTCCCTCGTCGATCGACGGCGACGACGTCGCGCTGCTCAGCTTCCTCGCCGTCAACAACGAGGTCGGCACCGTTCAGCCGGTGACGGCGCTCGCCGCGGTCGCGCGCGCGGTCGGGGTGCCCGTCCACGTGGATGCGGTGGCAGCGTACGGGCACCTCCCGCTCGACTTCCGCACCCTGGGCGTGGACGCGCTGAGCGTGTCTGCGCACAAGATCGGCGGGCCGGTGGGCATCGGCGCGCTGGTGCTGAGCCGGTCGTCGACGGTGGTGCCGCTCATCCACGGCGGCGGTCAGCAGCGCCAGGTGCGCAGCGGGACGCAGGACGTGGCGGCCGCCGTGTCGTTCGCGGTCGCGGCGCGGGCGGCGGAGGCCGAGCGGGAGCAGGAGACGGCCCGGCTGGCGGCGCTGCGCGACCGGCTGATCCGCGGGGTGCGGGCGGCGGTCCCGGAGGCTGTGCTGAGCGGGCCGGAGCCGGCGTCGGGGGAGCGGGTGGCGTCCAACGCGCACTTCACCTTCCCGGGCGCGCAGGGCGACTCGCTGCTGTTCCTGCTCGATCTGGCCGGGCTCTCGGTGTCGACCGGCTCGGCGTGCCAGGCGGGCATCCCGGAGCCGTCGCACGTGCTCATCGCCATGGGCCGGACGGAGGAGGAGGCGCGCAGCGCGCTGCGGTTCACCCTCGGCCGTACCTCCACCGAGGCCGATGTCGACGCGCTGCTCGCCGCCCTCCCCGCCGCCTACACGCAGGCCTCCCGCGCCGGCCTCTCCGAGCGCGCCTCCCGCCTCGCCCCCTGACCACCGCCATCGAGTTGCACGTCGTGGTCGCTATTGGCCGCGAATAGCGACCACGACGTGCAACTCGATGGAGCGGCGGAAGGGCGGCGGTAGGATGGTGCGGGTGAAGGTTCTGGCGGCGATGAGCGGCGGAGTGGACTCCGCGGTGGCGGCGGCCCGCGCCGTCGAGGCGGGGCACGACGTGGTCGGCGTGCACCTGGCGCTGTCGCGTATGCCCGGCACGCTGCGCACCGGCTCGCGCGGCTGCTGCACGATCGAGGACTCGATGGATGCGCAGCGCGCGGCGAACATCATCGGCATCCCGTACTACGTCTGGGACTTCTCGGAGCGCTTCAAGCTCGACGTGGTCGACGACTTCATCGCCGAGTACTCCGCCGGACGCACGCCGAACCCGTGCATGCGCTGCAACGAGCGCATCAAGTTCGCCGCGCTGCTGGAGAAGGCGCTCGACCTCGGCTTCGACGCGGTCTGCACCGGCCACTACGCGGCCGTCGTGACCGACGAGCACGGCAACCGTGAGCTCCACCGGGCGAGCGCCTGGGCGAAGGACCAGTCGTACGTGCTCGGCGTGCTCACCGCGGAGCAGCTGGCCCACGCCATGTTCCCGCTCGGCGCGACGCCGTCGAAGGCCGAGGTGCGGGCCGAGGCCGCCGCCCGCGGCCTCTCGGTCGCGAACAAGCCCGACTCCCACGACATCTGCTTCATCCCGGACGGCGACACCCGCGGCTGGCTGGCCGAGCGCGTCGGCACGGCGACGGGCGACATCGTCGACCGCGAGGGCAACCGGCTCGGCACCCACGAGGGCGCGCACGCCTACACGGTCGGTCAGCGCAAGGGGCTGAACGTCGGCTTCCCGTCGCCCGACGGCCGCCCGCGGTTCGTGCTGGAGGTGCGCCCGAAGGAGAACGAGGTCGTCGTCGGCCCGCGCGAGGCGCTCGACATCGCCGAGATCGCGGGATCGCGGTTCACGTGGGCGGGGCTGCCGCCCGCCGATCCGGCCACCCCGTTCGCGTGCGAGGTGCAGATCCGCGCCCACGCCGATCCGGTTCCGGCCGTCGCGTCCGTGACCGGAGGCGAGCTCGTCATCAGGCCCGACGTGCCCCTCAACGGCGTCGCTCCGGGGCAGACGGCCGTGGTCTACGTCGGCACGCGCGTGCTCGGCCAGACCACCATCGACCGCACGGTCTCCGCCGTCCCGGTCTGAGCCGAGGCGGGCAGCGCGGGGTACCCGCGAGCGCCGCCGCGCCCTAGGCTCCCGCCATGGCGGCACAGCGGTCGACTCGTCTGCGGCGCGAGGCCTGGGGCTTCGCGATCGGCTCGCTGTTCTTCCTGGTCGGCGCCGTTCCCGCCTATCAGGAGGCCGTCGGCGACGTGGCGGCGAACGTGACCTTCTTCGTCGGCGCGCTGTTCTTCACGGCCGCCGCGTTCATCCAGCTCGCCCTCAGCGGTCGCCGTCCGCCGCGCCGGGACAGCTCCGCACCGGACCGGTACGACTGGTGGGCAGCGGCCATCCAGTTCGCCGGGACCCTGTTCTTCAACGTCAGCACGACGGAGGCCCTCATCACCGCGGCGAACAGCGCCACCCGTGTCGGCGACGGCTGGCGCCCCGACGCGTTCGGCTCGATCTGCTTCTTGGTCTCGAGCGCGCTGGCGGTCGCGGCGACGGTGGACCGGGAACGGCTGTGGGACCCCAGCGCACGCACCTGGCACGGGACGGGGCTGAACCTGGTCGGATCGGTGCTGTTCGGGCTCTCCGCGATCGGCGCGTACACCATCCCGTCGACCGGCGACCCGCTCAGCCTGCTCTGGGCGAACCTGGGGACACTGCTCGGCGCGGCGTGCTTCCTCGTCGCGGCGGTGCTCAGCCGCCGACCGGTGCGGCCGCCGCTGCGCCGCGAACGCCGGGCGCGGGCGATGCCGGGGGCCGCGTCGGACGTCGGGGGTGCCGAATAAGCTGGATGCGTGGCGATCGAGACGACGACGGACGACCAGCTCGCTGACGCGCGGGCCGAGGCGCAGCAGCTGACCACGCGCATCCTCGAACTGCGCGACGCGTACTACGAGCGCGACACCGTGCTGGTGAGCGACGAGGAGTACGACCGCATGATGCGGCGGCTGGAGGAGCTCGAGCGCCTCTACCCGGAGCTCCAGTCGCAGGACAGCCCGACGCAGACCGTGGGCGGTCGCGCGCAGACCACGCTGTTCGCCCCGGTGGAGCACGCCGAGCGCATGCTCAGCCTCGACAACGTCTTCTCGCTGGAGGAGTTCGAAGCCTGGGCGGCGAAGGTCGAGCGCGATGCCGGCCGGCGGGTCGACTACCTGTGCGAACTCAAGATCGACGGCCTCGCCATCAACCTCCGCTACGAGCGGGGCGTGCTGGTCTCGGCGGCGACCCGGGGCGACGGCGTGGTCGGCGAGGACGTGACGGAGAACATCCGCTGGATCCCGGTCATCCCCACCCGGCTCGAGACCGACGACCCGCCCGCGCTCGTCGAGGTGCGCGGCGAGGTGTTCTTCCCGGTGGCCGAGTTCGAGGAGCTCAACGCGCACCAGCTGGAGGCCGGCGAGCGCGTGTTCGCGAACGCGCGCAACGCGGCGAGCGGGTCGCTGCGGCAGAAGGCCGAGGGCAAGAACCCGGCCCAGCTGGAGCTCATGCGCAACCGCCTGCGCCGGCTGCACATGCTCGTGCACGGCATCGGCGCCTGGCAGAACCCGCCGGTCGACGCCCAGTCGAAGATCTACGAGCTGCTGAGGGGCTGGGGCCTTCCGACCTCCACGCACTACCGGGTCGTCGACGACGCGAAGAAGGTCGACGAGTTCATCGAGTACTACGGCGCCCACCGCGGCGCGGTCGAGCACGAGATCGACGGCATCGTCATCAAGGTCGACGAGCTCGCTCTGCACGACGAGCTGGGCGCGACGAGCCGCGCTCCGCGCTGGGCCATCGCGTACAAGTACCCGCCGGAGCAGGTCAACACCAAGCTGCTCGACATCGTCGTGAGCGTCGGACGCACGGGCCGAGCCACTCCGTTCGCCGTGATGGAGAAGGTGCGCGTCGCCGGCTCAGAGGTCCGTCAGGCGACGCTCCACAACCAGGAGGTCGTGAAGGCGAAGGGTGTGCTCATCGGCGACACGGTCGTGCTCCGCAAGGCGGGCGACGTCATCCCCGAGGTGCTGGGCCCGGTGGTGGAGCTGCGGGACGGCACCGAGCGCGAGTTCGTCATGCCCGAGAACTGTCCGGAGTGCGGCACCCGGCTCGCCCCGGCGAAGGAGGGCGACATCGACCTCCGCTGCCCGAACGCCGAGTTCTGCCCCGCGCAGGTGCGCGGCCGCGTGGAGCACATCGGCTCGCGCGGCGCGCTCGACATCGAGGCCCTCGGCGAGGTCGCCGCGGCGGCGCTCACCCAGCCTCGGTTCCCGACGACCCCGCCGCTTCCGACGGAGGCGGGGCTGTTCGGGCTCCGGCTCGCCGACCTGTTCCCGATCGAGGTCGTGGTGCGGGATTCGGAGACCGGTCTGCCGAAACTGACCGACTCGGGGGAGGAGAAGGTAGACACCCCGTTCCGCCGTCGGCGGCAGAAGAAAGACGGCGCCTACGACCCCGCCGCGGAGGAGTTCGCGGGCGACGAGCTGTATGTGCCGTCGAAGAGCGCGATCGAGCTGCTGAACAACCTCTCGGCCGCGCGCGAGAAGCCGCTGTGGCGCATCCTGGTGTCGCTCAACATCCGTCATGTCGGCCCGGTCGCGGCGCGGGCGCTCGCGAACCACTTCGGGTCGCTCGACGCTATCCGGGCGGCGACACGCGACGAGCTCGCCGCGGTGGACGGAGTGGGCGGCATCATCGCGGACGCGGTGCTGGCATGGTTCGAGGTCGACTGGCACCGTGAGATCGTCGAGCGCTGGGCCGCAGACGGCGTGCAGTTCTCCACTCCGGGCCACCCCGGACCTGGCCGCGCAGACGAGACCGGGGGAGTTCTCGCCGGGCTGACCGTCGTCGCGACCGGCTCGCTGGAGGGTTTCACGCGCGAGGGGGCGCAGGAGGCCATCATCGCTGCCGGAGGCAAGGCTGCATCGAGCGTGTCCAAGAAGACCGATTTCGTCGCCGCCGGACCGGGCGCCGGGTCGAAACTGGCCAAGGCCGAGGAGCTCGGCGTTCGGGTCATCGACGCCGCCCAGTTCAAGAAACTGGTCGAGGAAGGGCCCGCTGCGCTCGACGTGGAGTGAAATCCGCGGGATTTCGGTCCTCCAAGTCGCCGACAGGATCGGAATTCTCCCCCCGAATCGGGGGTAGAACGGCTTGCCGTCCGCCACCCGTTCACGGGTAGAGTCGAGGCGTGCGCTCCCCCTGGGCGCACGCGCAAGGGCTAAGCTCGCTCGCTCTCGGAGGGACCCGGACGGAGTGCTGGTCGGCTTTGCAGCTGTTCTCACTGTGACCTCGGTCGTCTCCGGACTGACCGGGGCCTCAGTCATGCCCGCCGACCTGCCGCAACCGGTCTCCGCGGTCTCCTCGGTCTCTGTCGGCTCAGCGGCGTCCGGCGCCGCGGATGCGACCGCCGGTGCCGGTGTCTCCGACCTGCCGTCGGCCCCCAACGGTCGCGGCGCCGCGGCCGCGCTGCTCGGCTCGGTGGCGAGTCTCGACGCGTCCGCGCTGCCGTCGTTCCTCGACGCCAACCGCGCGAAGCTCGAATCCCTGCTGGTCGAGACTCCCGCCGCCGCCGACGTCAGCCGACTCTGGAAGCTGATCGACCCCGCCAAGCAGAAACTCCTGATCCAGGCCGCACCTCACGTGATCGGCAACCTGGAGGGCGTGCCGTACGCCGTGCGAGGCCGCGCGAACTCGCTCGATCTGAAGCAGACCATCTCGCACGTCAGCAGGCAGCTGCGGTCGGAGCACGGCCGGGCCGAGCGCGTCGGCCTGCAGCGACAGCTGGAGACCCTCGAGAACGTGCGGAAGGCCCTCTCGAAGCGCGACGGGGTGACCAGGACGCTCGTCGGGCTCGACCCCTCCACCGACGCGAAGGCCGCCATCGTGGTGGGCGACCTCGCCACCGCCCGCTACGTGAGCGTGCTGGTGCCGGGGATGTACATGTCGGTGGGCGAGCAGATCCAGGACTGGGCGAAGGTCGCCCAGGAGCAGTACGACCTGCAGACCGGCTTCCTGCGGCGCGTCCTCGGGCCGCGCGGCAGCGGGGGAGCGCCTGGTGTCGCGGTCGTCGCGTGGATCGGGTACCAGACGCCGGTGCTGACGAACATCGGCGGGACGACCCTCGCCACCCAGGGCGCCGACAGCCTGGAGCGCACGCTCCAGGGCATCCGCGCGATCCGCAGCGCCGACCAGCCCTATCTCAGCGTGTTCGCGCACTCCTACGGGTCGACCGCGGCCCTCATGGCGCTCGAGCGCCACACCGTGACGGTCGACGCGCTCGCGCTGATGGGGTCGCCGGGGAGCGCCGCCCAGTCGGTGGCGGGTCTCGCGGTGGCACACGGCAACGTGTTCGTCGGCGAGGCGCCGATGGACCCGATCGTCAACAGCGCGTTCTTCGGCAGCGACCCCGGGTCGCCGAGCTACGGCGCCACGCCGATGGGCGTGGGCGGCGCGGTCGACCCGCTCACGCACGAGACGCTGGCCGGCTCGTCCGGCCACAACGCCTACTTCACGGCGGGGACGGAGTGCATGCGCAACCTCGCGATGATCGGCATCGACCGCGGCGACCTGGTGCTCGGACCCGGCGCCTCTACCGGCGACACCGCGAAGACCGCCTCCGCACGCTGAGCCCCTGTCGGCGGGTGCACCCATAATGGTGGGGATGCGATCGGACGACGACCACCCCGCCGTGACCGGCCCTGGCGAGCCCACGGAGCCCGGCCGCCCGGGCGCGAGCAGGCGCTCGTTCCTGAAGGGGGCGGGGCTCGTCGCGGCGGGCGCCGTCGCGGGTGGCGCAGCCGGCGGGGCGGCCGGCGCGGCCTTCGGCTCGGCAGCCGGCCAGACCGCCCCGACGGCCGACGAGTCCGGCGAGGAGTACCCGCCGCTTCCGCCGCGCGCGGGCGGCCCCGGCTTCGACCACCTCGTCGTGCTGATGTACGAGAACCGCTCCTTCGACAACCTGCTCGGCCGCCTCTACGACGAGGAGAACCTTCCGGAGGGGCGGCGTTTCGAGGGGCTGGCGTTCGGCGAGTACGGCAACCCGGATCCGGCGGGCGGCCCCGACATCCCGGCGCACGTCTACGAGGGCACCACCGACTTCATCATGCGCCAGCCGTCGCCCGACCCCGGCGAGGTGTACCCGCACGTCAACACGCAGCTATACGAGGTGGTCGACCCGCCCTCGAACGCCGACGCGCGCCTGCGGCAGATGCTGCCGCCGTACAACGCGCCCGCCGCCGGCGCCAAGCCCACCATGCGCGGGTTCGTGCGCGACTACATCGGCGTGCTGCGCAAGGACACCGGACAGGAGCCGGCGGTGGACCAGTACCGCCGGATCATGGGCGGCTTCAGCCCCGAGATGCTCCCGGTGTTCTCGACGCTGGCCCGGCAGTTCGCGGTCTACGACCACTGGCACTGCGCGGTCCCGTCGCAGACCTTCTGCAACCGATCGTTCTTCCACGCGTCCACCTCGCACGGCTACGTCGACAACGGCGGCGGCGAGGGGCCCGGAAAGTGGTTCGACCAGAAGAACGACACCCCGACGATCTTCAACCGGCTGGAGGAAGCGGGCCGCAGCTGGCGGGTCTACTTCGACGACCGGCAGCTCATCTCGCTCACCGGGTTCGTCCACGCCCCTGCGCTGCAGCCGTTCTGGAAGACGCACTTCCGGACGATGTCGCAGTTCTACACGGACGCGGCGGAGGGCACCCTCCCGGACTACGCCTTCGTCGAGCCCCGGCTGCTCTACGACCACAACGACATGCACCCGCCGGGCGGCCCGATGACAGAGGAGGAGGTCGCGGGCGACGTCGTCGTGGGCGGTGCCATCTCCGACGTGCGCGCCGGCGAGCTGCTGCTGCACCGCGTGTACTCCGCGATCCGATCCGCTCGAAGCGCCAAGGGGTCGAACGCGCTCAACACCATGCTGCTCGTCACCTTCGACGAGCACGGCGGAACGTTCGACCACGTGCCGCCCGGGCCCGCCACGCCTCCCGACGACAGCGGGCCGGGGGAGAACGGCTTCGGATTCGACCGGCTGGGGGTGCGCGTGCCGGCGATCGCGATCTCGGCGTACACGGCGCGCAACACGATCATCCACGAGGAGATGCACCACTCGGCGGTCGTGGCGACGCTCAGCAAGAAGTACGGGCTGAAGCACCTGACCGAGCGCGACCGCGGAGCACGGACGATCGACAACGCGATCAACCGCACGGAGCCACGCCAGCCCGGCACCTGGCCGGACACGCACCCGCAGTACCTCCCGCCGAATCCCGAGGCCGACGCGCCCGCGCCGCAGGACGAGGACCGGCCGCTGAGCCCTCCCGGTGTCGGCCTCGTCGGACTCCTGATGGCGCGCTACGGCGAGCCGGGCGCGCCCGTGCCCGGCACGTACAAGCAGGCGTACGAAGCGGTCAACCGGCTGGGGCGCGGCCTGTTCGGCTCGTCCTAGAATCGATAGCGGCGGGATGCCATGCGATCCCGGCCGCCCACCACCGAATCCCACGGAGACGCACCCTTGTCTGAAACCAGCGCACGCGAGATCAGCGCAGAACAGGTCGCGCACCTGGCGAACCTCGCCAGGATCGACCTCAGCCCCGACGAGCTCGAGAGCCTCACGAAGGAGCTCGGCCAGATCGTCGAGTCCGTCGCGAAGGTGCAGGAGGTGGCGGGCCCCGACGTGCCGGCCACCAGCCACCCGCTCCCGCTGACCAACGTGTTCCGGAAGGACGAGGTGCGGCCGTCGCTGACGGTCGAGCAGGCGCTCTCCGGGGCCCCGGCGCGCGAAGGCGACCGCTTCAAGGTCGCGACCATCCTGGACGAGGAGTAGGCCATGACCGACCTGACCCGGCTCTCCGCCGCCGCCCTCGCCGACAAGCTCGCCGCGCGCGAGGTCTCCTCCGTGGAAGCGGTGCGCGCCCACCTCGACCGCATCGAGTCGGTCGACACCGACGTCCACGCCTTCCTGCACGTCGCGGGGGAGAACGCGCTTCGCACCGCTGCCGAGGTCGACGGCCGCCGCGCCGCGGGCGACCCGCTCGGTCCGCTCGCCGGCGTCCCGATCGCGATCAAGGACGTGCTGGCCACCCACGACATGCCCTCCACCTCCGGGTCGAAGATCCTGGAGGGCTGGATCCCGCCGTACGACGCGACCGTCGTCCGCAAGCTGCGCGAGGCCGACCTGGTGCCGCTCGGCAAGACCAACATGGACGAGTTCGCGATGGGCTCCTCCACCGAGCACTCCGCCTACGGGCCCACCCGCAACCCGTGGGACCTGGAGCGCATCCCCGGCGGTTCCGGCGGCGGCTCGGCCGCGGCGGTGTCCGCCTTCGAGGCGCCCCTCGCGCTCGGCTCCGACACCGGCGGCTCGATCCGCCAGCCCGCGGCGGTGACCGGCTCTGTCGGCGTCAAGCCCACCTACGGCGGCGTCAGCCGCTACGGCGCGATCGCGCTCGCGAGCTCGCTCGACCAGGTCGGCCCAGTGTCGCGCAGCGTGCTCGACGCGGGCCTGCTGCACGACGTGATCGGCGGGCACGACCCGCTCGACTCGACCTCGCTCACCGACACCTGGCCGTCGATGGCCGACGCCGCGCGCGCCGGGCACCGGGAGGGCGCGCTGAAGGGCGTCCGCGTCGGCGTCATCCGCGAGATCGCGGGCGACGGCTTCCAGGCCGGCGTGAAGCAGCGCTTCGACGAGTCCCTCGCCCTGCTGGAGTCGGCGGGCGCCGAGATCGTCGAGGTCAGCGCCCCGAGCTTCGAGTACGCCGTGGCCGCGTACTACCTGATCCTCCCCGCCGAAGCCTCGAGCAACCTGGCCCGGTTCGACTCGGTGCGCTTCGGCCTGCGGGTCGACCCCTCCGAGCCTCCCGTGACGGTCGAGCGCGTCATGTCGGCCACCCGCGACGCGGGCTTCGGCCCCGAGGTCAAGCGCCGCATCATCCTGGGCACCTACGCCCTCAGCGCCGGCTACTACGACGCCTACTACGGCAGCGCCCAGAAGGTGCGCACGCTCATCCAGCGCGACTTCCAGGCCGCCTTCGAGAAGGTGGACGTGCTGGTCAGCCCGAGCGCGCCGACCACCGCGTTCAAGCTCGGCGAGAAGATCGACGACCCGATGGCGATGTACCTCAACGACATCACCACCATCCCCGCCAACCTCGCGGGTGTGCCGGGCATGGGCCTGCCGATCGGCCTCGCGCCCGAGGACGGCCTGCCCGTCGGCATGCAGCTGATGGCGCCCGCGCGCGCCGACGCCCGCCTGTACACCTACGGCGCGGCGCTGGAGCAGCTGCTGGAGGAGAGCTGGGGCGGCACGCTGCTCAGCTCGGCGCCCGACCTGAGCGCCACCGAGATGTTCGCGAGCGAAGAGGGAGCCGTCTGATGGCCAAGGCCGACCTGCTGGATTACGACAAGGCCCTCGAGCTGTTCGAGCCGGTGCTCGGCTTCGAGGTGCACGTCGAGCTGAACACCAAGACCAAGATGTTCTGCGGCTGCGCCAACGAGTTCGGCTCCGGCGCCAACACCAATACCTGCCCGACCTGCCTGGGCCTCCCGGGCGGCATGCCGCAGGTGAACGAGAAGGCGATCGAGTCGAGCATCCGCCTCGGCCTCGCGCTCGGCTGCGACATCGCCGAGTCGAGCCGGTTCGCACGGAAGAACTACTTCTACCCCGACCTCGCGAAGAACTTCCAGACCTCGCAGTACGACGAGCCGATCGCCCACGACGGCTCCATCACCATCGAGCTGGAGAACGGCCGCGAGATCACGGTCGAGATCGAGCGCGCGCACATGGAGGAGGACGCGGGCAAGCTCACTCACGTGGGCGGCGCGACCGGCCGTATCCAGGGCGCCGACTACTCGCTGGTCGATTTCAACCGCGGCGGCGTGCCGCTGGTCGAGATCGTCACCAAGATCATCGAGGGTGCGGAGGCCGACGCTCCGGAGGTGGGCCGCACCTACGTGCGCGCCATCCGCGACATCGTGAAGGCGCTCGGCGTCTCGAACGCCCGGATGGAGGAGGGCAACGTTCGCTGCGACGCCAACGTCTCCCTCCGCCGCCGCGGCACGACGGAGCTCGGCACCCGCACGGAGACCAAGAACGTGAACTCGCTCCGTTCGATCGAGCGCGCGGTGCGGTACGAGATCCAGCGCCAGGCCGCCATCCTGGAGGCGGGCGGCACGATCGTGCAGGAGACCCGCCACTGGCACGAGGACACGGGGACCACGAGCGCGGGCCGCCCGAAGTCGGACGCCGACGACTACCGGTACTTCCCGGAGCCCGACCTCGTGCCGGTCGCTCCGAGCCGGGAGTGGGTGGAGGAGCTGCGCGGCACCCTGCCCGAGCAGCCGTCTGTCCGCCGCAAGCGCCTGACCGCCGAGTGGGGTTTCACGGCGCTGGAGTTCCAGGACGTCGCGAACGCCGACCTGCTCGACGAGCTGGAGGCGACCATCGCCGCCGGTGCGTCCCCAGCCGCCGCCCGCAAGTGGTGGACGGGCGAGATCGCCCGCCTCGCCAACGCGCAGAACGTGCCCGCGGGCACTCTGGTGAGCCCGCAGCACGTGGCCGAGCTGGCCGCCCTGGTCGACGCCGGAACGCTCACCGACCGCCTGGCCCGCCAGGTGCTCGAGGGCGTCATCGCCGGCGAGGGCCGCCCGCAGGAGGTCGTCGACGCGCGCGGTCTCGCGGTGGTCTCCGACGACGGGGCGCTCATCGCTGCCATCGACGAGGCGCTCGCGGCCCAGCCCGATGTGCTCGCCAAGATCCGCGACGGCAAGGTGCAGGCCGCAGGCGCCGTCATCGGCGCGGTGATGAAGGCGATGCGCGGCCAGGCCGACGCGGCCCGGGTGCGGGAGCTGGTGCTGGAGCGCGCCGGCTCGGCGGAGTAACGGAGCGTCGACGGATGGCCGGGACGGGACACGCTCCGGTCGCCGTCGAGCGCGTCACCGCGGAGAGTGCGGCGCAGGATGCCGCCGCGCTCTCCGCCGTACTGATCGCCACCGTCGAGGCCGGGGCCAGCGTCGGCTGGATCGAACCGCCGACGGCCGAGGAGGCGACCTCGTGGTGGGGTCGGCTGTTCGCCGGCCCCGACGCGACCTCATGGGTGGCCCGCAGCGGCGACGGCGGCGTCCTCGGCACCATAACGCTGCTGCGCGCGGCGAAGCCGAACGGCCCGCACCGCGGTGAGGTCGTCAAGCTGATGGTGCACCCGGAGGCCCGCGGTCGCGGCGTCGCGCCCGCCCTGATGAAAGCGCTGGAGCAGCACGCGCGCGTCACCGGGCTGACGCTGCTCGTGCTCGACACGGAGACCGGCAGCCTGGCCGAGGCGCTGTACGCGCGGTGGGGCTGGCATGCCGTCGGCGTCATCCCGGACTTCGCGGTCAGGCCGTCGGGGAGGCTCGGCGGCACGACCGTCATGTACAAGCGACTCTCCGACGAGCCCTCGGCGGATGCGCTGCTGCCCGGCTCGCTGTTTGCCGACTCCCAGCCACCGCGGGCAGAGTAGCCGTATGGGCGTCTTCACTCTCGGCGGGCTCACCACCGCCCCGGCCTCCACCCGCACCGACCTTCTCGCGCCCCCGACGCTCGCGGCGCTGGAGGAGCTCGGGTGGCTGGAGCAGGTCGGCGTCGTCGAGATCGACCCCGACATCTCCGACACCGCCGCCACGCGGGACGCCTTCGGGCTGGACGCGTCCCACCTCGCCAACTGCGTCGTGGTCGGCGGCAAGCGCGAGGGGGTCGAACGGATCGCCGCGTGCGTCGTGCTCTCCACCACGCGCGCCGACGTGAACAGCACGGTCAAGCGGCTGCTCGACGTGCGCAAGGCGTCCTTCCTGCCGATGGACCGGGCGGTGGAGCTGACCGGGATGGAGTACGGCGGCATCACGCCGATCGGCCTGCCCGCGGGGTGGCCCGTGCTGGTCGACGGCCGCGTCGGCGCACAGGACGTGGTCATCATCGGCTCCGGCGTCCGGCGGTCGAAGATCCTGCTGCCGGGCCGCCTGCTGGCCGAGCTTCCGGCGGCGCAGTCCATCGAGGGTCTCGGCCTCGAGACCGCCGCGGGATGAGCCGGGCACGATGACCGGGACGACGACCGGTGCCGCGGGCGGCGTTCTCGCGCCGATCCGCTCCCGCCTGATCGAGACGCTCGCCGGGCGGTCGGACGAGGTGCCGGCGTGGGTGCTGCGGCTGGAGTTCGGCGAGGATGAGGGCTTCTTCGGGCCGGACAGCGCGGCCTGGGCCGTGCACGGCGGGATGCCGACCCTGGTCGCCGGGGTGCGAGCCCTGCTGCTGCAGGCCCTGCACCCGGGGGCGCTGGCCGGTGTCCGCGACTTCTCCCGCTACCGCGAGGACCCGCTGGGCCGGCTGGCCGGCACGATCCAGTGGATCCACACCGTCACCTTCGGCAGCCGGGGCCAGGCGGTCGCCGGTTCGGAGATGGTGCGGTCGCTGCACCGCCGTGTCACCGGCACGTTCGTCGACGGCCACGGCGTCGAGCGGCCGTACTCGGCGAACGACCCGGAGCTCGCCCGCTGGGTGCACCTGGCGTTCACCGACGCCTTCCTGACCGCGCACGAGCAGTGGGGAGACCCCATTCCCGGTGGGGCCGACGGCTACGTGGGCGAGTGGGCGACGGCCGCGGAACTCATGGGCGTGCCGGATGCGCCTCGCTCGGCCGCGGGCCTGCGTGCAGAGATCGATGCGATCACCGACGCGGGGGAGCTGCGCGGTGGCCCGGAGGTGGAGGAGATCGTGCGCTTCATCCGTCGTGCGCCGCTCCGGCGCATGCTGCGGCCGTCGTACCGGGTGGTGTTCGACGCGGCCGTGTCGACCCTGGAGCCGCGGCACCGCGCGATGCTCGGCCTCGCGTCCACGCCTCTGGAACGGGTGCTGCCGCTGCACGCGACCACCGCAGCGGTGCTCCGCGGGGCGCGCGTGCTGCTCGGCCCGCAGACGCAGGCCGAGCTCGCCGCCCGGCGGCGCCTCGCTCGGCTCGCCGCGCCATGAGCCCGGCTCGCGCGCCGACCCGTCCGCGCGAGAGGATGGCGGCATGAGCGACGCCGCCCCCGAAGAGTCCCCGACCGAGCGCACCCGCACCGTCACCTGGGAGGACCCGGCCCCCGGCGTCGCCCGGATGCCCACCATGACCGGGTTGGAGTACCTGCGTTCGATGATCCGCGGCGAGCTCCCGCCTCCTCCCATCGCGGAGCTCATGCGCATGACCCTGGTCGCCGCCGACCCCGGCACCGCCACCTTCGTGTGCGAGCCGGATGAGTCGCATTACAACCCGATCGGGACCGTGCACGGCGGCTTCCTGTGCACGGTGCTCGACTCCGCCCTCGGCTGCGCGGTGCAGACGACGCTCGCGCAGGGCCAGGGGTACACGTCCATCGAGATCAACGTGAACTACCTGCGCCCGGTCTACGCGCACTCCGGCTCGCTGACCTGCACGGCGACCGTGAGCAAGCCGGGCAGCCGGGTCGCCTTCGCCGACGCCGTGATCGCGGACGCGTCGGGCAAGCCGGTCGCCACCGCGACCGGCTCCCTGCTCGTCTTCCCGATCGGCGACTAGCGCGCCCGCGATTCGTGCCGAATGTGCGCTCCCGGTGTGCGGAAGCGCACATTCGGCACGAATCGCGGCGCGGGCTAGTGCTGCGCGGCGAGCAGCTGGTCGCGGACCTTGCGCCGGATCACCTTGCCGACGATCGAGCGCGGCAGCTCGTCCACCTGAACGACGTGCTTGGGCACTTTGTACGGGGTGAGGCAGTCGCGCCCGTAGGCCCTGATCGCCTCCTCGTCGAACGAGGCGCCCTTCTCCATGACCACCGCGGCCACCACGTCCTCGCCGCCGCGGCGGTGCGGGAGGCCGACCACGGCGACATCCGCGACGCCCGGGAACGAGCGCAGCGCGTCCTCCACTTCGGTCGGCGAGACGTTGAAGCCGCCGGTGACGATGAGCTCCTTGATGCGGTCGACGATGCGGACGAAGCCGTCCGCATCCATCGTGACGATGTCGCCGGTGCGGAACCAGCCGTCCGCCGTGAGCACTTTCGCCGTCTCGTCGGGCTTCCGCCAATAGCCGGAGAACACCTGCGGACCGCGGGCGAGGAGTTCGCCCTCCTCGCCGAACGGCCGGTCGACCGAAGGGTCGTCCGGGTCGGCGACCCGCAGCTCCGTGCTCGGAAGCGCGAGTCCCACCGTGCCCGGCTTCCTCGTCGCGCCGACCGGGTTCGCCATCAGCACCGGCGAGCACTCGGACAGCCCGTAGCCCTCGACGAGGTAGCCGCCGGTCTTCTGCTCCCACAGGTCGACGATGCTCTGCAGCAGGCTCATCGCTCCGGAGATCGCGATCTGGATGCCGGAAAGCGACACCTTCCGCTTCTCCGCCGACTGCACCAGCCGCTCGTAGATCGGCGGCACTGCGGGGAGGAAGGTCGCCGGGCGCTTCTTCACCACATCCAGCACCAGGTCCGGGTCGAACTTCGGGAACAGCACGAGCCGGGCGCCCATGCTCATGGCGAAGGTGAGGCACAGCGTGAGCCCGTACGCGTGGAACAGGGGGAGCACCGCGTAGACCACCGAGGTCCCGCGCTCGATCGTGGGCACCCACGCCCGCGACTGCGCGGCGTTCACCGAGAGGTTGCCGTGGCTGAGCATGGCGCCCTTCGGCTGCCCGGTCGTGCCCGAGGTGTACTGGATGAGCGCCAGGTCGTCCCGCTCGGGCCGCGGGTAGCTGGCCTTCAGCTTGCGGGACGCGACGAGAGCGTCCCAGCGGATGGTCCCGGTCGTCTTCGCCGTCAGCTGGTCGCGGGCCGTGCGCGCCGCCTTCACGGGCAGTCGCAGGGCGATGCGCTTGGAGGCGGGCATGGCCCGGGTGAGGTCGACGGAGACGATGGTGCCGACGCCGAGGTCGGCGGGAAGCTCCTGCACGGTGGCGGCCACCTTGTCCCAGACGATCGCGACGGTCGCGCCGTGGTCCTCGAACTGGTGGCGCAGCTCGCGCGGCGTGTACAGCGGGTTGTGCTCCACCACGACCGCCCCCAGGCGCAGCACCGCGTAGAACGCGGCGACGTGCTGCGGGCAGTTGGGCAGCACCAGCGCGACCCGGTCGCCCTTCTTCACGCCCAGCTTGCGCAGACCCTCGGCCGCCCGGGCGATCTGGTCGCCGAGCTCGGCGTAGGTGGTGGTCGCGCCGAAGAACTCCAGTGCGACGTGGCTGCCGTAGGTGCGCACCGACTCCTCGATGAGGTGCGAGAGGGAGCCGTCCGGCATTTCCACCCGGGCGGGGACGTCCGGAGCGTAGGAGGCCACCCAGGGCCGCGCGTCGTAGGGGGAGTGGTCGCGGGCTCCGGCGCCCGTCACGCTGTCGCTGGTCACGGCCGCAAGCCTACGCGGAGGCGACGAGGGCCCGCACGGCGTCCTCCAGCGGGGTGTCGCCCGAGACGACCTCCCACTGCCGGCCGATCGTGCCCGGCTCGTGCAGCACGACCGCGATGAGCCGCGCGACGTCCTCGCGGGCGATGCTGCCGCGCGGGACGCTGTCGCCGAGCGTGACCAGGCCGGTGCCCTCCTCGGTGGTGAGGCCGCCCGGGCGCAGGATGGTCCAGTCGAGCCCGGAAGCGCGCAGCGCCGCGTCCGCGTCGCGCTTAGCCTCTACGTACGCGGCCCAGACCGGGTCGTCGCCCTCGACCGGCGCGTCGACGCCCCAGGCGGACACCTGCACGAAGCGGCGGATGCCGGCCTGCGCGGCCGCCTCCTGCGACTTCACCGAGCCCCCGTAGTCGACGGTCCGCTTGCGCCCGATGCCGGAGCCGGCTCCCGCGCCCGCGGCGAAGACGACGGCGTCGCAGCCCGCCACGGCGTTCGCGAGGGCGGAGGCGTCGGCCGCCTCGATGTCGAGGAGCACGCCCTCACCGCCGAGGCGGTAGACGTCGTCGGCGTGCTCGTCGTTGCGGACAATCCCGACGAAGTCGTCGCCGAGGTCGTAGAGCACCCGCATGAGCTGCTGGGCGACTTTTCCATGGGCACCGATGATCGCGACTCTCATGCGTCCCATCCTTCCACCGCGTCCATTCCGAGGGCGACACGCGTCCGCCGGGCGCGAACGCTCTGGGCCTGGCCGCGTCCGCTCTGTTACCGTCGGAGCATGACCGCCCTGCTCGAGCTGCTCGGACGCTCCGCCGCGTCCGCGCTCGGCGCGTTCGGCGGCGGCAGCCCGGCGGCCTTCGTGGCGTTGGCCGGTGTGGCCGGCGCCCTGGGGCTCGTCGCGGTGGTCGCTGTGGCGGCGACCCGGTCGGTCGCCGCGCTCACCGCCTCCCTCCGCCGCCGCGCGGTGTGGTCGCGGCCCGTGGAGCCGGTGGTCGGGTGGCTCGTGGAGAGCACCTCCGATCCCGACGCCGACGGCCGTCCGCGGCCCAGGGCGCCCGGCGCCTCCCTGCCGGTCGCGTAAACCGCGTCGCCGCCCGCTCTGTGCGGGACCGGCGCGCTCCCGCGACCAGACGCGTCCACCCACCGTCTTCACCGCAGGGATCACTCACTCATGGACTTCTTCTCCTGGCCGCCCGTCGCGGCCGTCCTCGACGGGGCGTACGGCCTCGTCACCGCCCTCTCCGCCGGCATCGAACCGTTCGCCGGCACCGCCGCGGGCCTCGTCGCCGTCGTGCTGCTGACCATCCTCGTCCGCCTCGTCCTCGTGCCGGTCGGCGTCAGCCAGGTGCGCGCCGAGTACCACCGCCGGCGCATCGCCCCGCAGCTCGCAGAGCTGCAGCGCCGCCACTCCGGCGACCGCGAGGCCCTCGCCAAGAAGACGATGGAGCTGTACCAGCGCGAGCAGGTGTCGCCGTTCGCCGGGATGCTGCCGCTGCTCGCGCAGATCCCCGTCGTGACCCTGGTCTACGCGATCTTCACCCATGCCACGATCGCCGGCCACCCCAACGGCCTGCTCGACCAGCACGTCTTCGGCGCGCCGCTCGGCACCAGTTTCGTCGGGCTGACCGGCGCCTCCGCCGGGGTGTGGCCCGCGATGCTGGTCTACCTCGGCGTGCTCGCGCTGATCGCGGTCGTCACCACCGTGTCGCGGCGGGTGCTCACCCTCCCGCAGCCGGCGGGTACGCCCGCCCCGGCCGGAATGCTGCGCGCGCTGTCGTTCCTTCCCTACGTCACCGTCGTGTTCGCGGCGTTCGTCCCGCTCGCGGCGGCCGTCTACATCCTCACGTCGACGGCGTGGACGGTCGCCGAACGATGGACGCTGCGCCGCCTCCTCGATCCGGAGCGGGGGACCGGGGGCAGCGCCCGCGCGAGCACCTCGCACTGAGCGGCCGTGGAGTCTCGTGTGGGAGGCTTGCGGCATGTGGAAGCGCGCGTCGGGTGATCGGCGGGAGGCGGCCGCCCGCCGTCCCGCCACCAGCGGACCCGGCCTCGGGGTCGGAGTGCAGGTCTACGTGCGCGAGCACGAGCCGCCCACGGGCGACGACTGGGTGGGGGAGCCGACCGGCGTCATCATCGCGCCGGGCGACCGCAGCCTGCGGAACGTCTACGGCCCCCTCGACGGCCTGACCACCTGGACGGTGTCGTTCTCGGAGCCGCAGCACCGCCGCGACGGGCGCGGGCCGTATGCGACCGCCGTCATCCCGGCGTCGCTGCTGGTCGCCGAGGAGCCCTGGACCGGGGACTGAACCGGTTCGGCATCCCCCTACCTCCGCACGCGGAGCGAACCTACAATGACGGCATGTTCGTCGAGGGCACCCTTCGATGGCAGGTCACGGAGGACTGCCCGTGGGACCTGCTCATCGCCCTCGCCGTGCGCGACCTGGCCGGACTGGCGGAGACGGCGCGACCGTCGCTGCCGCCGCTCGACCCGTCTGTGACGCCCGCCCTGCAGTCCCGCGGTGCGCGGTCCGGGCGGAGGGCCGCGCGCCCGGGCGCCATGGGCTCACCGGGCGCCTCACCGGGCGGTTCGGCGGCCGCCGGCGACGATGCGCTCGCGGCGCAGTGGCAGGCCTGGTTCGAGCTCGTGGCCGACCGGACGCGGCGGCTGACCGCGCCGCCGCTGCATCCACCGCACTTCGAGGCGTTCGACCGGGCGCTGGAGCTGCAGGATGCGGTGATCGCGCACTACGACGCCGCAGCGGACTGGGCCGCCGTCCGGCACGTGGAGTACGTGGAGGCGACGGCGGCGACCCACGCCCGCCGCGCCGCCGACATCGTCGACGTGGTGCGGGAGCGGGAGCACGAGCTCCGCCGCCAGGCCGGCTACTTCCGGCTCGACCTCGACGTGCTGCCCCTCGCCGAGAAGGGCGCGTGGATCGTCGGACCGCACACCGTCGTCGTCAGCGCGTCCCTCCGCGACGACTCCCACGCGTTCCGCGCCTGGCTCCGCCCCCTCGTCACCGCCCTCGTCTGACCGCCCCCCTCCGGTCGCCGAGTTGCACGTCGTGGCGGCTATTCGGCCCGAATAGCCGCCACGAGGTGCAGCTCGATCGGGTGGAACGTCGGCGGAGGGTGAGAGAGTGGAGGGGTGGGACGAGCGGACGGGAGCGAGCGGCAGGTCAGTGCGGCCGATGTCGACGACTCCGAGGCGAGCATCCTGCACGTCGACATGGATGCGTTCTTCGCGTCGGTCGAGCTGCTGGAGCGTCCGGACGCCCGCGGCAAGCCGGCGATCGTCGGGCACGCGGGCGGCCGCGGCGTCGTCACCAGCGCGACCTACGAGGCCCGCCGCTACGGCGTCCGCAGCGCCATGCCGATGTCGCAGGCGCTCCGGCTGTGCCCGAACGCGATCATCCTGCCCCCGCACTACGACCGGTACACCGAGTACTCGCGCAAGGTGATGGACATCTTCCACGAGGTCACCCCGCTGGTGGAGCCGTTGAGCATCGACGAGGCGTTCCTCGACGTGTCCGGCGCCCGTCGGCTGCTCGGCACGCCGCGGCGCATCGCCGAGCTGATCCGCTCCCGGGTGCGCGAGGAGACCGGGCTGACCTGCTCGGTGGGTGTCGCCGCGACCAAGTTCATGGCGAAGCTCGCCTCCGGCCGGGCGAAGCCCGACGGGCTGCTGGTGATCCCTCGTTCCGAGACGCTCTCGTTCCTGCGGCCGCTCCCGGTCGGCGCACTCTGGGGCGTCGGAGCGAGCACGCAATCGTCGCTGGAGCGGATGGGGCTGCTCACGGTCGCCGACCTGGCGGACGCGCCGCTCGGCGTGCTGCAGAAGGCGGTGGGCGACGCCTCCGGTCGCCGGCTGCACGAGCTCGCGAACGGCCGCGACCCGCGCCGGGTGGTCACCGAGTCGCGCGAGAAGAGCATCGGTCATGAGAACACCTTCGGCACCGACGTCGCCGACGCCGACCAGCTGCGCCGGGAGCTGCTCCGCCTCTCCGGCCGGGTGGGCGAGCGGCTGCGCAAGCACGACCTGGAGGCGCGCACGGTCGCCATCAAGGTCCGCTTCTCCGACTTCCGCACGATCACCCGGTCGCGCACGCTCGCCGAGCCGACGAACGTCGGGCGGCGGCTGTTCGAGGAGGCGTGGGACGTGTTCGAGGCCCTCGGGCTGGATGTGCGGCAGACCCCCATCCGCCTCATCGGCGTACGAGCCGAGCAGCTGCTCGACGCGGGCGGCGACTCTCTGGCGCTGTGGGACCCGGACGAGGAGTGGCGAGAGACGGAGCGCACCCTCGACGCGGTGAGCGCCCGATTCGGCCGCGGCGCGATCGGCCCCGCGTCGCTGGTGCGGCGGTCGCGGGACGCCGACGAGGAGGAGCAGGACGGCCGCAACCCCAAGTACGTCAGCGACTGAGGGCGGCGCACCCGAACGAGCCTGGTCAGCACGGCACCCGCACGCTACCGTGGCTGCATGACGAACATGACGCTCAAGCTCGCGGAGACGCTCAGCGCTTCCGGCATCAAGTCGGTCTACGGCGACCCGGTCGTCGTCGACGGTACGACCATCGTGCCCGTGGCGGCCGTGCAGTTCGGCTTCGGCGGCGGCGAGGGCGGAGAGGGCGGCGAGGACGCTCCGGCCGGCAGCGGCGGGGGCGGCGGTGGCTGGGCGGTCCCGTTCGGCGCCTACGTCTCCGACGAGACCGGGGTGCGGTTCCGGCCGAACATCGTCACGCTGCTCGCCGTCGGCATCCCGTTCCTCTGGGTGGCCGGTCACGCCTGGGCCCGGGTCATCAAGGCGCTCAAGCGGTAGCACATGGGCCCGTCCGCCGGGCTACACTGTGTCTGAACACGGGAGTCCGGTGAGCCGGGCTGAGAGGAGACTTCTCCAAGTCTCGACCGTCGAACCTGATCTGGGTCATGCCAGCGCAGGGAGGCCATTCTCACATCCCGTGCCCTGTTTCGCTGACTGAAAGGGCACGCACAGTGCACGCAACTCTTCTCTCCACCTCGGCGCGTCCGCACACCTTCCGCTGGCGGGTCGTCGACATCGTCGTCGCCAGCGTCGTCGCCGTCGCCGCGGGCGTCGTCTTCTGGATCTGGGGCGTCGTCCAGAACCCGATCTCGGGACCGGCCGCGGCCGTCCTGCCGGGCTTCCAGGGCATCCTGAACGGTCCGTGGCTGTTCGCGGGGGTGCTCGTCGCCCTCATCGTGCGCAAGCCCGGCGCCGCCCTGTTCGGCGAGGTCGTCGCCGCCACCGTCTCGGCCCTGATCGGGACGCAGTGGGGCTTCGCCACGCTGCTCTCGGGCGTCGTGCAGGGGCTCGGCGCGGAGCTGGTCTTCGCGCTGTTCCTCTATGCGAACTGGCGCCTCGTCCCGGCGCTCCTCGCCGGGGCCGGTGCGGGCATCGCCGAGTCGATCCTCGACCTGCTGTACTGGTACCCCGGCTCGAAGCCGGAGTTCGTGGTCGTCTACACCATCACCACCACGATCTCGGGGCTCGTCGTCGCGGGCCTCGGCTCCTGGCTTCTCGTGCGCGCCCTCGCCCGCACCGGAGCGCTGAGCCGGTTCGCCGCGGGCCGCGAGGCGCAGAAGGCCTCGCGGGTCTGAACGTGACGGAGGGACGGCCGTCCCCGGCCGCGATCCGCGTCGACGACTGGGGCTGGCGGTACGCCGGGCGTGCGGCCTGGGCCGCGCGCGGGGTCGACCTGCGCGTGGAGCCGGGGGAGCGGGTGCTGCTCCTGGGCGCCTCCGGGGCGGGCAAGAGCACCCTGCTCGCGGGTCTGGCCGGCGTGCTCGGCGGCGAGGACGACGGCGAGGCGGAGGGCACTCTCACGGTGGGCGGGCTCCCGCCCGCCGAGGCGCGGGGGACGGCCGGGCTGCTGCTGCAGGACCCGGACGCGCAGGTAATCCTTGCGCGTGTCGGCGACGACGTCGCCTTCGCCTGCGAGAACCTCGGCGTGCCACGCGACGAGGTCTGGCCGCGCGTGCGGCGAGCCCTCGCGGAGGTCGGGCTCGACCTGCCGCTCGACCGCTCGACCGCCCAGCTCTCCGGCGGCCAGAAGCAGCGGCTCGCGTTGGCCGGCCTGCTCGCCATGCGCCCCGGTGTGCTGCTGCTCGACGAGCCGACCGCGAACCTCGACCCCGAGGGCGTCCTGGAGGTGCGGGATGCGGTGCGCTCGGCCCTCGACGCGACGGGCGCGACACTAGTCGTCGTCGAGCACCGGGTGGCCGTCTGGCGCGACCTGGTGACCCGTGTCGTGGTGCTCGGGGCCGACGGCGGCGTGCTGGCCGACGGTGCTCCGGACGCGGTCCTGGCCGATGCGGCCGGCGAGCTGCGTCGCGCCGGGGTGTGGCTGCCCGACACGGTGGTCCCGGAGGCGGCGCCCGTCGCCGAAGGCGACCCGCTGCTGCGGGCACGGTCGCTCGTGTTCGGCCGTGGGCCCGCGATCACGCGCGGGCGGCGCCGGCGGCGCCGAGCCGTGTACACGGACCCGGTCGGCGGTCCCGTGGAGCTCTCGATCGCCGCCGGCTCCGCCCTGGCGCTCACCGGGCGCAACGGCGCGGGCAAGTCGACCCTCGCGCTCACCCTCGGCGGGCTACTCCCCGCGCTCGGCGGCTCGCTGACGGCCGAGCCGGCCCTCGCGGACGGCGCCCCGGACGACCCGTCGGCCTGGCGTTCGCGCGAACTGCTGACGCGGATCGGCAGCGTGTTCCAGGACCCCGAGCACCAGTTCCTGGCCTCGACCGTGCGGGACGAGCTCGCAGCGGGACCGCGGGCGCTCGGTCTCGAGGCGCACGAGGTGTCCGCGCGCGTCGACGAACTGCTCGACCGGCTCACCCTCGCCTCCCTGGCGGACGCCAACCCGTTCACGCTGTCCGGCGGCCAGAAGCGGCGGCTCTCCGTCGGCACCGCGCTCGCCACCCGTCCCCGGCTGCTGGTGCTCGACGAACCCACGTTCGGGCAGGATGCGCGCACCTGGGAGGGCCTCGTCGGGACGATCGCCGCGCTCCGCCGCGACGGGCATGCCGTCGTCGCCGCCACCCACGACGCCGAGTTCGTCACCGCCATCGGCGCGACGGAACTGCGGGTCGGCGCGGCGGAGGTGGCGGCGTGACGCTCATCCAGCCGCTGCGCACGGGCCCGCTCGCGACGCTCAACCCGGTCGCGAAGCTCGGCGCCGCCCTCATCGTGACGGTCGCCCTGCTGCTGTCGATCGACCCTGTCTCCGCCGGTGTCGCGCTCGTGCTGGAGGTCGCGCTGCTCGCCTTCGCTCGCCTCCCGCTGCGCACCGTGCTCACCCGCACGGCCCCTGTGCTGATCGCGGCACCGCTGGCCGGGCTGACGACCCTGTTCTACGGCCGCACCTCCGGCACCGTGTACCTGCAGTGGTGGTTCGTGGAGGTCAGCGACGGGTCCGCCGCGCTCGCGCTGGCGACCATGCTGCGAGTGCTCGCCATCGGCCTCCCCGCGGTGCTGCTGTTCATCACGATCGACCCGACCGAGCTCGCGGACGGACTGGCGCAGCTGCTGCGCCTTCCCGCCCGGTTCGTGCTCGGCGCGCTGGCCGGGCTCCGGTTGGTCGGGCTGTTCGCGGAAGACTGGCGCGCCCTCACCCTCGCCCGGCGCGCACGCGGCGTGGCCGAATCCGGGGCGCTGCGGCGCTTCCTCGGCCAGTCGTTCGCGCTCTTCGTGCTGTCGCTCCGGCGCGGGACGAAACTGGCGACGGCGATGGAGGCGCGTGGCTTCGGCACGCCCGGTCGCCGCACCTGGGCGCGGCCATCGGTGTTCCGCGCGCGGGACTGGGCCGCCCTCGCGGTCGCGGTGCTGGTCGCGGGCGCAGCGATCGCCGCCGCGGTCGCCACAGGGAGCTGGAATGCCCCTCTCAGCTGAGCTCGCACCGCTCGCCGACGCCGTGGCCGACGCCGTGCGGACCGCGTCCCGCGCAGGGCGCGCGCCGGTCGTCCTCATCGACGGGCCGAGCGGCGCGGGCAAGAGCTCCCTCGCGGACCTGCTGCTGGCCGACTGGCCCGCCGACGGCTCCCCGCGCCTGGTCAGGATGGACGACCTCTACCCGGGCTGGGACGGCCTCGACGCCGGGAGCGACGCGGTCGGGCGCGACCTGCTCGCGCCGCTCCGGGCCACGGGCTCCGGCAGCTGGCAGCGCTGGGACTGGGCGAGCGAGCGTCCGGCCGGCCGCATCCACGTCACCGGGACGCAGCCGCTGGTCGTCGAGGGATGCGGCACGCTCTCCCGCCGGAACGCAGCTCTCGCCGACCTGGCCGTCTGGCTGCGCGCCGACGACGCACTCCGCAAGCGGCGTGCGCTCGCACGGGACGGGGAGACCTTCGCCGTGCAGTGGGACCGCTGGCAGGCCGAGTTCGACCGTTATGTCGCGCGCGAGGACCCGGTGGCCTCCGCCGCGATCGTGCTCGACGTTACCGCGCTCGACCTGACGCCCGCCGGGCGACGCCGCACCCGGGGCGGCGACCTCACCGAACCCGTTTCGGGGACTACGGTGGAGACATGACCGACGCACGACAGGACCCCGAATACATCGTCGAGTACGCCGACGGACCCCTCGTAGGCCAGACCGACCGCCGCTTCCTGGTGGACGGCAAGGTGGATGAGCGGATCGGCGTCATCGCCGCGGTCGAGGGCCTCGAGTCCACCTTCTGGTACGTCGCGGGCGAGGAGCGCGAGGCGAACGGCGAGCGCCTGGTGACCTACCACTTCGACCAGCCCGACTCCGACCCGGTGGAGGCGGACCAGGAGGACGAGTCCATCTTCGGCTACGGGGCCTGAACCCGCGCCTGAGCGCAGGCGGCCGGTCCCGGGTCCGGGCCGCTAGGCCCAGCCGAGCTCGTGCAGCCGCTCGTCGTCGATCCCGTAGTAGTGCGCGATCTCGTGCACCAGCGTGATGTGGATCTCGTCGCGCAGCTCGTCCTCGGTGGCGGCGATCGCGAGCAGCGGCTCCCGGTACAGGATGATGCGGTCCGGCATCTCGCCGAACCCGTAAGTGTCGCGTTCCGTCAGGGCGACCCCGTCGTACAGTCCGAGCAGGTCGAGGGAGCCGTCCTCCGGGCGGTCCTCGACCACGAACACGACGTTGTCGAGTCCGTCGACCATCTCGTCGGGCAGGCGGTCGAGCTCGTCGGTGACGAGAGCCTCGAAGGCCTCCGCGTCGAGCTCCAGCGTCATCGCCAGGCCTCGGCGACCGCGGCGTGCAGGTCGAGCAGGGGCGCCGTGCGCTCGCTCGGGCCGCGCCCGAAACCGCACTCGGTGCCGACGCCGAACGTAGGCACCGCGGTGGCGGCCGCCGCAGCGCGGCGGAGGGCCCCCTCCACGCCGTCCTCGTGGTGCAGGAGGCCGAGGTACAGCTCGGTGCCCTCCTGGAGCTCGATGCCGGCGAGGGGAGCGAAGTAGGCGGCGTCGTCGCGATCGATCGGCACGGGAAGGTGGACCCAGTCCACCGGCCGCGGAGAGGCCGTCAGGATGCCGCGCAGCACCGCGGCCAGGTGCCCGGCGTCGGCCGGCTGCACGAAGTGCTGCTCCTCCACGTCGCCGTAGCAGAGGTGGTAGCCCACCTGGACGTCGGCGGGAACGGCCGCGGCCTGACGGGCGGCACGCTCGACCACACCGGCGAGGACGTCGTCGTCGTCGAACCAGGACGGCATGCGGCCCTCGAGCAGCGCGAACTCGACCGCCGTGTCCCACTGGATCGCCAGGTCCTCGTGCGGGATTCCGTCGAGGATGCGCCTCAGCTCGCCGAACAGCGCCCGTTCGTACGCCGGTTCGAGCGCGGTCCGGTCCTCCGGGACGACGAACGGGCCGACGACGCCGGCGGGCGTCGGCAGCGAGACCTGGAAACGGACTCCCGGCGCGATCGCGCCCTCCTCCCTCAGCCGGCGGAAGACGGCGTAGGAGTCGAGCGCCGCCTCGGCGTACCCGAGGTCGGGGAAGACCAGGTCGTCGGCGGAAACGCCGGGCTCGAGCCGGAACGGACGGCCGTCGAACACTCCGCGCAGCAGCCGCGGCTCGCCCGGGATGCGGCTGAGCCCGTCCACCTGGTCGAGGCGTGCGGTCTGGAACTGGACCCAGTAGAAGCGCTCGCCCACCTCGCCGTCCGGGATGCGGTGCAGCCGGTCGCCGAGGTGGGCGCTGACGGTGCGGAGCACCGACTCGGCGTCCGGCAGGTTGACGCTGCCGACGAGGTGGGCTCCGCGGATGACGGGAGTGGCGGGGGCGTGGACGGTGCTGGTGCTCACTCGCGCGAGTCTACCGGCGGCCGATGACGCCCCCGTGGGCCCGACCCGGTGCGGATCAGTACCAGTTCACGGACTGGGAGTGGCCCCACGCGGAGCACGGCGTCCCATAGCCGCGGGCGATGTAGTCGAGGCCCCACTTGATCTGCGTGGTGGCGTTCGTCGCCCAGTCGGAGCCGAACGAGGCCATCTTGCTGCCGGGGAGAGCCTGCGGGATCCCGGTCGCGCCGCTGCCGGAGTTGGAGGCCTGGTAGTTCCAGTTCGACTCCTTCGTCCAGAGCTTGTCCAGGCACTGGAACTGGTCAGCACCCCAGCCGTACTGGCTGGCGGCGATACTGGCGGCGTTCGCCCGCGCGCCGTCGGGCGTGTTGGCGGCGGCCGCTGCTGCTGCGGCTGCCGCAGCGGCAGCGGCGGCGGACTCTGCGGCCTTCCGATCGGCCTCGGCGCCGGCGGCGGCCAGGGCGTCGGAGGCGGTCTTGGTGGCGTCGATCGTGTCGCGCAGCTTGTCGTCGCTCAGCTTGGTGAAGCCGCTCAGCCCCGCGATCGCGGTGGTCGCGGCCGAGGCGTCGGCCTTCTGGCGGTTGGCGTCGACGGTGGCCTGAGCAGCCTTGAGGGTGACCTGCGCCTCCTTCTCCAGGCGCTCGCGGACGATGGAGCCGTAGACGCCCAACTGCTCGTGGCGCATCCCGGTGGCCTGGGAGAGCTCCTGGGTCTTGCGCTCGCTCTCCTGCTGCTGCGCCACGGCGGGCGCGAGCAGGCTGGCGCTCACCAGCAGGGCGGCAGCACCGGAGACGATGCGGCCGAAGGGGACGGGACTGTTCTTGACGGTGTTACGAAGGGTACTCAGCATGTGTTTCCTGGATCGGGCTTCCCCGCCTGACGCGTGCCGGCACAACGGTGCGCACGCGAACGGACCCATGCGTTTTCGGGGGAGGGTCCTGCGGGCTGACGACCGCGCCGGAACGTGCGTGAGCGCCCGGGTGGACCCGTGGTCCGGAGGGCGCGAGCGGCGGCGCGGGTGTGCCGGGCGTGGAAGCGGCGGGCGTCCAGGGGCGGTCGCAGCACGACCGGGGGGTTGGGGGCTGGATGCGGGCCTGCGCGGCACGGACGGCTGTCGAAGCCGTCGGAAAAAGACCCTAGGCGCCTAATCTGGACGGTTCGGGCATGGATCCTGGCAAAGTCGTGTACGCGTCAACGAACCGGTGCGCTGTCCTCGGCCTCGACGGCCGCTTCCGCCTCGTCCATCCGGCGGTCGGTGACCCACAGCATCGGGATGAGCTGCAGCAGCACAAGGGCCCCCATCACGACGAACACCCACTGAACGCCGAACAGCTGCCCGATCAGGCCGCCGGCGGCCGCGCCCAGCGGCATCGTGCCCCAGGCGATCAGCCGGTAGGCGCTGTTGAGCCGCCCGAGCAGGCGGAGCGGAACCACGCGCTGGCGCAGCGAGACGGTGATGACGTTCCAGATCGAGATGGTGACGCCGCCGATCAGCATGCCCGCGCCGATGAGGAACGGGTCGGCGGTGAGGGCGGGCGTGGCGATGAGCAGCAGGGAGCCGAGGACGGTCAGGACGAGCGAGCGCGAGCGCCCGAGCAGGCGCTCGACCGGCTCGGCCAGGAAGGTGCCGAGCACGCTCCCGATCGCCGATGCGGTGAGCAGCAGTCCGTATGCGGGTTCGCTCAGCTTCATCGCCGAGTCCGGGCCGACCGCGTACAGAACGAACACGGTGTACACAGCGGAGCTGGCGAAGTTGAAGACGCCGACCATGATCGCGAGCGTGCGCAGCAGGGTGCTCCCGCGGAGGTATCGGAGGCCTTCCGCGATGTCCGCCCGGATGGTGCTGGGCTCTGTGCGCTCGGCGCGGAACCGGCCGCGGACGAGCAGCAGCACGCCGATCGCGGCGACCCAGAGCAGCACGGGCGCGCCGAAGGCGAGGGCGATGCCGGTGGCGACGAGGAAGCCGCCGAGGGGCGGCCCCACGAACTGGTTGGCCGTGAGCTCCGCCGCGTACAGGCGGCCGTTCGCGCGCGAGAGCTGCCCGCGTCGTACGAGTTGCGGGAGGATCGACTGCGACGACGTGTCGTACACGGTCTCGGCCACGCCGATGCAGAGGGCGGCGATGTAGAGCAGCCAGATCGAGCCTCCGCCGAGCAGCGCGACGACCGTGAGGCAGGCGAGCACGAGTGCGCGGGCGGTGTTCGCCACGAGCATGAGCCGGCGCCGGTCGAGGCGGTCGGCCAGCGCTCCGGCGGTGAGTGCGAACAGCAGCCAGGGGAGGGTCAAGGCGAAGCCGAGGCCGGCGATCAGGGCGGGGGAGTCGGTGTAGCGGACGGCGACGAGCGGCAGGGCGACCTTCATCACCCCGTCGGCCAGATTGGAGAGGCCGGCCGAAGTCCACAGCTTCCAGTAGCTCGCGCCGAGCCCGTTCTCCGTCATGCGGCCAGCCTCGCATACTGATTGAGGAAACTCAATCGCCTTGAAGAATCTCCATCTGAGGTAGTGTCAGACCATGACGGACCCGCGTGCAGACGACCCGGACGCCCGCCGTCGCCCGGCGACGGCGAAAGAGATCAAGGCGCTGTCCCACCCGCTGCGCCTGCGCATCCTCCGGTTGTGCAACGACCGGGAGCTGACCAACAAGCAGCTCGCCGATCGGCTCGGAGTGGACCCGGGTACGGCGTACTACCACGTGCGGCAACTGGTGGCGGCGGCCTTCCTCGAGCCGGCCGAGGTGCGCACGGGGGAGAGCGGCGCGCTCGAGAAGCCGTACCGCTCCACCGGACTGACCTGGTGGCTCTCCGTGGCGCAGGACGAGGACCCGACCAGAGCGGCGGCTCCCGTGGAGGCGTTCCAGCAGGAGCTCGCCGAGGCCGGGACGGCCTCCATCGCGACGTATGCGCGCTTCGCACTGCACCTGTCGCCGGAGCAGGTCGAGGAACTCGACCGCCGCATCGTCGCCGTGCTCGACGAGTACATCTCCACCGACCACGAGCGTGCGGACCAGCCCGCGCACGGCGGCTTCTTCGTGCTCCACCGCCTCGCCCCCGACGCTTGACCCCGACGATTCGTGCCGAATCGCCGCAATTCCTCACGAATAGCGGCGATTCGGCACGAATCGTCGCGCCCCGCGGGCACGAAAAAGGGCCCGGCTCCACGGAACCGGGCCCACATCTGGGGTGAGTAACGGGGCTTGAACCCGCGACCTCCTGGACCACAACCAGGCGCTCTACCAACTGAGCTATACCCACCATGGCTGCTCGCGGCTCACCGAGCCGTTCGCACGCAACTCGACGATTCTAGTACATCCGCGGGGCCCATTTTTCCACCACGCCCGCGGCCAGGGCCTGCGTGTCATCGGTGGTCGGGCCGGGAGGCGCGACGAACGCGGCGGACCGGTAGTAGTCGAGTTCGCGGATGGACTCCAGGATGTCGGCCAGGGCACGGTGGCCGCCGTTCTTCTCCGGAGCGTTGAAGTAGATGCGGGGGAACCAGCGGCGGGCCAGCTCCTTGATCGAGGAGACGTCGACGTTGCGGTAGTGCAGGTGGTTGTCGAGCCGCGGCATGTACTTGGCGAGGAACATCCGGTCGGTGCCGATGGTGTTGCCCGCGAGCGGCGCGGTGCGCGCGGTCGGCGCGAACTTCAGCACGTACTCCAGCACCTCGTACTCGGCCTCGGCAAGGCTCTTGCCGTTCGGGATCTCGTCGATCAGGCCCGAGGTCGTGTGCATCTGCCGCACGAAGTCGCCCATGTTCTCGAGCGCGGAGTCGTCGGGCTTGATGACGATGCTGAGGCCCGGGTCGAGCACGTTCAGCTCGAAGTCGGTGATGACGACGGCGATCTCGACGAGCTCGTCGACCTCGAGATCGAGGCCGGTCATCTCGCAGTCGATCCAGACCAGTCGATCCGAGGAAGTAGCCATACCAGCGAGTCTAGTGCTGGCCTCCGACGCGCCGCGGCACGGGCAGCTTCGGCCCCATCCCGTCGCCCGTGGAGACGTGGCGCAGCCGGCGCGCGACCCACGGGATGGCGTACACCCGCAACCAGGTGCGCAGCGGAACGGAGTCGGGCGGTCCTGCGGTCTCCGCCGCCGGCGCGGCCGCCGCATCCTGGCCGCCGATCTCCGCGTACGGGATGCCGAGGGCGTGCGCCGCGTGCGCGGCCAGCAGCCGGTGCCCGCGGGTGCTCAGGTGCACCCGGTCGGAGGCCCACATCGCCGGGTCGCGGAACTCCCTGACGCCCCAGACATCGAGCACGGTCGCGCGCTGGTCGCGGGCGATGCTCCAGATGTTTGCGTTGAACACCGCCGCCCGGCCCCGGAACGGCTTGAGGAAGAAGGCGAACTGCGGGTCGAAGATGTTCGCCAGCAGCACCGTGGTGCCCGCATCGCGCAGCCGGCGGACGCCGCCTTCCAGGCGGGAGGCGAGCGCGTCCGGGTCTGCGGCGGGGCTCATCAGGTCGTTGCCGCCGATCATCACCGACACCAGGTCGGGCGAGAGGTCGAGCGCGTGCGGGATCTGGCCGTCCACCACGTCCGCGATCCGGCGGCCGCGGACGGCGAGGTTGGCGAACTCCAGGCTGGCGCCGGCGAGGCGGGCGTCGCCGTCGAGGATCCCGGCGAGCCGGTCGGCCCACCCGAGGTACGCGTCCGGTGCTCCGGGCGCGGGGTCGCACAGCCCCTCGGTGAGCGAGTCTCCGAGGGCGACGTAGCGCGTGAAGGTCGTTCGGCTCACGGGACGATTGTGGGTGTTGCGGGCATCCGCCGTCGCGCGGCCGCGGCGTCCGGCGGCGGATGGTCGTCGGGATTTCGCCGGACGTACACTGGCGGGGTGGACACGACACCGGCCGTTGACCCGGCGGACACCGGGGGAGCGCAGCTGACGCTCTACACCTCCGCCTTCTGCGAACCGTGCATGCAGACGCGCGCGGTGCTGGCGGAGGCGGCCAGGCTCGCCCCGCGGATCGCGGTGACCGAGCTGGATGTGGCGCGCAACCTGGAGCGCGCGGAGCAGGACGGCATCCGCTCCACCCCGACGGTGATCGTCGCGTCCGCGGACGGCGCCGAGGTCTTCCGCGCCGAGGGCGTCCCCACGCTCGCCCAGGTGCTCTCCGCCGCCGCCCGAGCCCTCTGACCCGCCCCGCAGCCCGCAGCCATCGATTCCTGAGTTCTTCGACTTCGCCGCGGCGTGTCGCGCGAACAACTCAGGAACTGATGGCGTGGTGGGTGCCCCCGGCAGGAATCGAACCTGCGACCAAGAGATTAGAAGGCTCCTGCTCTATCCGCTGAGCTACGGGGGCGTGCGCCTCCACGATACCGGAGGCCGCCCCGGCGTCAGAGCCGGGCGCCGGACTTCCCCGCGCGGTTCACGATCGCGATCACCGGCCGTCGCCCGCGCAGCCCGAACGCGAGTCGCAGGCTGGCCTGACGGGCGATCAGCACCGCGATCACGGCGGCGGCCGCCGCGGGAACGAGGCCCGAGATCGCCATGGCGATGTGCGGCCCCACCTGCTCGACCACCCACCCCATCAGCGGGCCGCCGATGGCCTGGCCGCCGAGCAGCACGAGGATGTAGAGCGAGATGACCCGTCCGCGGATCTGCACGTTGGACGACATCTGCACGAGGGAGTTCGCGGCCGTGATGAACAGCAGGTTCCCGATCCCGACGCCGACGAGGAGCGCCCCGAACGCGATCTCTCCCGGGGCGAACCCCGCGACGGCCTGAACGATCCCGAGCGCCGCGGCGGTGCCGACCACCATCGAGAGCCGGACGCTCGTGCGGCGGGTGGAGGCGAGGGCCCCGGTGAGCGCGCCGGCCGCGACCAGCGCGTTGAAGAGCCCGTAGCCCTGCGCGCCGACGTGGTAGACGTTGTTGGCGTAGGCGGCGAGGAACACCGGCATGTTGAACGCGAAGACGGCGATCACGGCGACCATGACGACGGTCCAGAAGATCACCGGCTTGCGGCGCACGTAGCGCATCCCCTCGGCCAGCTGACCCTTGCCGCGCGGCGCGGCGGGGGAGGCGTGCAGCTCCGACCGCTTGAGGGTGGCGACGGCGAACACGACGGCGAGGCACGCCACCGCGTTGATGGCGAACGACCAGCCGCCGCCGACCGCGGTGATCAGGATGCCGCCGAGCGCCGGCCCGATGAGCCCGCCGAGCTGGAAGATCGAGGAGTTGAGGCTGATGGCGTTGCGCAGGTAGCGCGGGCCGACCAGCTCGTTCACGAACACCTGGCGGGCCGGGTTGTCGACCACCGTGACGAGCCCCAGGACGAACGAGATCGCGTAGACGTGCCACACCTCGATCGCCCCGCTGAGGGTGAGCACCGCGAGCAGGCCCGCGAGCCCGGCCGCGCACGACTGGGTGATGACCAGCAGCCGCTGCTTGGAGTAGCGGTCGGTGAGGACGCCGCCCCACAGGCCGAACAGCAGCATGGGGGTGAACTGCATGAACACCGTGACGCCGACGGCCGCGACGCTGCCGGAGAGCTGCAGCACCAGCCAGTCCATCGCGATCCGCTGCATCCACACCGCGGTGTTGGCGACGAGGTTGCTCGCGGCGAACCGGCGGTAGTTGGGGACCTTCAGCGAGGCGAACGTCTCGCGCCACGGCGGCCGGGCGGAGAGGACGGGCATGGGTCCGGTGGGCGGGGCGGCCGCGGGGGAGTGTGCCACTCTCGTGTTACCTCGATGTCTGCTGGTTCCGTATGAAGTCTCCCCATCGACATTACGCACCACAGGATATTCTTGGAGCCGATCGGGACTATAAGTCCCATTGGATTTCCGAATGGATGGCCCATGTTCGACCCCGTTCTCCTCCAGACCTTCCTCGCCGTCGCCGACACACGCAGCTTCACGCGAGCGGCGGCCCGGCTCGGCATCAGCCAGCCCACCGTCAGCCAGCACATCCGGAAGCTCGAGCAGGCCGCGAAGCGCCAGCTGATCGCCCGCGACACGCGCGACGTGCGGCTGACCGACAACGGCGACGCGATGGCCGGTTTCGCGCGCACGATCCTCGCGGCCCACGCCGAGGCCGACAGCTACTTCAGCGGCTCGGCCATGCGCGGGAGGCTGCGGTTCGGCGCGGCCGACGACCTCGCGATCACGACGCTGCCGCGCATCCTGAGGCACTACCGGCAGCAGAACCCGCAGATCAACCTGGAGCTCACCGTCGACCAGTCGGCGCCCCTCCACCGGAAGCTGAAGGCCGGGCAGCTCGACCTCATCTTCATCAAGCAGACGCCGGGCACCACCGACGGAACCGTGGTAGCCACCGACGAGCTGGTGTGGATGGGGCAGGAGAAGACGATGCTCGATCCCGACGGCCCTGTGCCGCTGATCGCGTACCAGGGACCGAGCATCAGCCGCCAGGCGGCGATCGACGCCCTGGAGGCGGCAGGCCGCACCTGGCGGATCACCTGCAACACCCGCGAGGTGAACGGCGTGCTCGCCGCGGTCCGGGCCGGCATCGGGGTCGCGGTGTTCCCGCGGTCGCTCATCCCGACCGACCTCATCAAGGTGACCAACCGGTTCGGCCTTCCCGAGCTCGGGGGCGTCGACTTCACCCTGCTGTCGAACCCGTCCGCCGCCCGGGAGCCGGTGGAGGCGCTGACCACCGCCATCCTCGCCCGCGCCGTCAGCCGCGTCGCCTGACCTGCCCGCGCCTCCTCCGCGCCTCCTCCGCGCCGCCGCCGCAACCCTCCCGCGACTGCGCCGCTTCGGAACGTCTGCGCCTGCGCGAGCACCCGCACACGTTCCGAACCGGCGCGGTTGCTGTCTCGCCCGTCACGCACTCTGGCTGACACGACACGCCGTCGGCGGCCCGCGCCGCACGGCGTGTCGTGTCAACCAGGCACGCCGGTCACCCCTCGACCGGCACGGCGTCCGGGTCGGCCGGCCGCACACCGCCGTCGGAGGAGCGCCGCCGCAGCGTCAGCGCGAGCAGCGGGAACAGCAGCACCGACAGCATCCCGGCGCCGACGAGCGCGGTCGCGGTGCCGCTCGCCAGATCGTGCTCGCGCACCCCGATCGCGGTCACCGCCACGATGATCGGCAGGCCCGTCGCGCTGAACAGCGTGAGTGCTCCCCGGTCGCGGAACGTCGACCCCGGCGGCGCCGAGAACGATCCGGGCACGCCGCGGATCACCAGCAGCAGCATGAGGAACACCGGCAGCAGGATGAGCGCCCTCGGGTCGCCCAGCAGGGCGGGGAGGTCGAAGCCGATCCCTGTGTTGATGAAGAAGATCGGCACGAGCACGCCGAAAGCCACCGCCTCCAGTTTGCTCTCGATGTGCCGTGCGTCCGTCGGCTCCGCCCCGGAGAGCAGGATGCGGCACAGCACCCCGGCCGCGAACGCGCCGAGCAGCATGTCCAGCCCGAGCGCGATGCTGAGTCCCACCAGGGCCGCGATCACGAGCACGACGAACCGGATGGCGAACTGGCCGCTGGTGTGCAGCGTCGCCCGCACCAGCCGGTGGAAGCGGGGGTGCCCGCCGCGCGCGGCGAACCAGATCGCGCCGCCCGCCACGATCGCGAAGCCGATCAGGACAAGGGCGGCGGCGAGCGGCTTCCGTCCGCTGAGGAACAGCGAGATCGCGAGCAGCGGGCCGAACTCGCCGACGGCGCCCACGGCCGTCACGGCCCGCCCGAACGGCGTGTGCATCTCGCCCGCGTCCCGCAGCACCGGCATCAGCGTCCCGAGGGCCGTGGAGGTGAGGGCGATGCCGATGTACACGCCGGTGACGAGCGATCCCGCGATCAGCGTCGAGAGCAGGATGCCGGCGGCGAGCGAGGCCAGCCAGCCCAGGGAGGCGGTGCGCAGCGGCCGCCCGGCGATGGAGCGGAAGTCGATCTCGTTGCCGGCCATGAAGAACAGGAAGGCGAGGCCGAAGTTCGCCAGCGCCGCCAGCGCGTCGGTCTCCGGCACCCAGCCGAGCACGCTCGGCCCGATCACGAGCCCGAGCACGATCTCGAACACGACGAGCGGGATCTTGACGAACCGTCCCACCGCCGTGGTGAGCAGTGCGGCGGCGACACCGAGCAGGGGGGCGAGCACGACGGTGGCGACACGGGGGTCCATGCGCGCATGCTAGCGACGCCCGGCCGGGCGGCGGCAGACCCTTCCCGGCCGTCGTTCACACAGCCGAAATCCGGCGGGGATAGTGTGGCGTCATGCGCGAACTACAGGCAAGGATCATCGAAGACCTGCACGTGAGCCCGGAGATCGACCCGGCCGCGGAGGTCGAGCGTCGCGTCGGCTTCCTCGTGGACTACGTCCGCAGCACGGGAGCCGCCGGGTTCGTGCTCGGCATCAGCGGCGGGCAGGACTCGACGCTCGCCGGACGGCTGACGCAGCTGGCCGTCGAGAGGCTCGCCGCGGAGGGGACCGAGGCCGACTTCATCGCGGTGCGGCTGCCGTATGCGGTGCAGCGCGACGAGGAGGATGCGCAGCTCGCGCTGCAGTTCATCCGGCCGAAGAACCAGGTCGTGTTCAACATCCAGCGCGGCACCGACGGCGTCGAGGACGAGTACGCCGACGCGCTCGGCGAGCCGATGTCCGACTTCGTCAAGGGCAACGTCAAGGCGCGCATCCGCATGGTCGCGCAGTACGCGATCGCGGGCCAGCGCACCCTGCTCGTCGTCGGGACCGACCACGCCGCCGAGGCCGTGACCGGGTTCTTCACGAAGTACGGCGACGGCGGCACCGACATCCTGCCGCTCACCGGGCTCAGCAAGCGGCAGGGCAAGCAGTTGCTCCGCTACCTCGACGCCCCCGCGCGCCTCTACGAGAAGGCGCCCACGGCCGACCTGCTCGACCTCAACCCGGGGCAGACCGACGAGGACAACCTCGGCCTGACCTACGAGGACATCGACGACTTCCTCGAGGGGAAGGACGTGCCGGACGAGGTGGCGCAGGCCCTCGAGGACCGCTACCGGGCGACCGAGCACAAGCGCCAGCCCCCCGCGAGCATGTTCGACACCTGGTGGGGCGAGGGACGCTACAGCCGCTGAGCGCACGCACGCAGGGAACGACGAAGGGCGCCGGCGTGATGCCGGCGCCCTTCGTGTCGGGTGGAGTGGTCGCGTCGAGCGGTCAGACGGGCTGACCGAGGCGGGACGTGGGGGAGGTGTCCTGGTCGCTGGCGCCCGCGGCGGCCGTGGCCGCGAACGGGTTCACCTGCTCGTCCTGCGACGGCTGGGCGACCGGGGCGGCGGTCGCGGCCGGGGCCGCGTACTGCTCGTGGTGCTGCTGGGCGACCCAGGCGTCCTGCTGGGCGACGAGCGTCGTGCGCTCACCGTCGGTGTTCTCGAAGCGCCAGCGCTCCAGGTCGTTCTGGAAGATCTTGCGGGCGCGGCGCGGGTTGTTCTGCCACTCGATCAGGCGGTCGCGGAACTCCGCGATCGCCGGGTCGAGCTGGTAGCCGAAGGTCGCCGACGCCCGCTTCATCTCGGCGAGCTGGTGGCCGGCCCAGTTCGCGGCGATGCCGGAGCCCTTGATCGGGAGCAGGCGCACCATGATGTCGGCCTGACCGACGGCCCGGTCGGAGAGCACCTGCTCGGCCGGGGTCAGCGAGTTCCAGACCGAGGCCTCGGTGGCGGCATCCACCAGGGCTGCGATCGCGGAGGCCTTCTGCTGGCGGTCGGTACGGGAGAGGAGCCCCTTGAGGGCGCCCCGGGCGATCCAGGCGGCGATCAGGCCGGACAGGATCACGGCGACCGCGAGGACCGCCGCGTAGAAGATCACCGAGCGTGCTGCCGGCGACGTGAGCCAATCGACGAAGTCATTCCACCACTGCATGCCGTGATGGTAACGGCGTTGCGGGGGCGGGCCGCGGAGCCGGGGCGACGTGTCGCGTTTGCGCGCATCCGAGTCGGTCGGGAGAGGCAGAATGGATGGGAGTGGATCGAGAGAGGAACCCCATGCAGACCTTCGTGCTGGCCGGCGGATGCTTCTGGTGCCTGGATGCGGTGTACCGCGTGCTGCGCGGGGTCGAGGATGTGGTGTCCGGGTACACCGGCGGCACCGCCGTCGACCCGAGCTACGAGGAGGTGTGCACCGGTCGCACCGGCCATGCCGAGGCGGTGGCGGTCACCTTCGACCCGGAGGTCGTGCCGGCGAGCGTCATCCTCGATGTGTTCTTCACCCTCCACGACCCGCGGCAGCTCAACCGCCAGGGCAACGACATCGGCACCCAGTACCGCTCGGCGATGTTCTACGACGGCGAGCACCAGCGGGAGCTGTTCGAGGCGGCGCGCGATCGCGCCGCGGAGTACTGGGACGGCGGCATTGTAACCACGATCGAGCCGCTCGGCCCGTTCTACCGCGCCGAGGAGTACCACCAGGACTTCTTCGCGAAGAACCCGGGCCAGGGATATTGCCTGGCGGTGGCGCTGCCCAAGGTGAACAAGATCCGCGCCTCGTACGCGGACTACGTCACGGCCTGAATCCGTCCACAGGCCGAAAGTTCCGGCGGGTTCTCCACGGATATGGCCGAGTGGGCGCACCGACCTTGTGCGCCCGCGAGAGTGGTCTCGAGCCCGCCGCACGGCGGGCACCGAAAGGGGAGACCATGTCCGACACCATCGCCGTCCGCGGCTTCGTCGCCACCGAGCCGCGCCACCTCGTGACCGAGGGCGGCCTGCCGATCACCAGCTTCCGGCTCGTCTCGACGCGGCGCCGCTACAACCGCCAGGCGGCCTCGTGGGAAGACGGCGGGAGCAACTGGTACACCGTCAGCGCCTTCCGCCGGCTCGCCCTCAGCGCGGCCGACTGCATCGCGAAGGGAGATCCCGTCCTCGTCTCCGGCAGGCTCTGCCTCCGCGAGTGGGCCGGCGAGAAGCAGGGCATGACGGTGGAGATCGAGGCCGAGTCGATCGGCCACGACCTGACCTGGGGCCGCTCCGCCTTCACCCGTTCGCCGGCAGCGGCCCACGCGGGTGAGCCGGTGGAGGAAGCGGACACCGCTCCCGAGGGAATCCCAGGGACCTCCCCATAGGATGCGGAGCATGCCGTCTTCCGTGGTCCGCCGCACCGGTCCGCTCGCGCGCGCGACCGCCGGGCCTGCCGCCGCCGCCGCCCTCGTGCTCGCGTTCGCCCTCACGGGGTGCGTCGGGGGCACGGCTCCGACGGAGTCGCAGACCCGGGGCGCGAGCGCGGGTGCGACCGGAACCCCGTCGGCGTCCGCCCCCGCTGCCATCGCGCTCGTGCCGGGAGGGACGGCGCAGCAGAACCTGCCGTACTTCGACCAGGTGAACCGGGCGACGCTCGCGGCGAAGCCCGACGCGCAGGGCCGCGACTTCATCGATGGGCTGGTGGCCGCCGGCTTCGACAAGGCCGACATGCAGCTCACCGTCGACACGACGACGATCGGGCTGAAGGCGAATTCGATCCAGTTCTCCGTCAAGCTGGGCGACACCTGCCTGATCGGCCAGAACGGCGCGGACGCGGGCGGCTACAACAGCATGGTGACGCCGGTGCTCTCCACCGGCACCTGCCTGATCGGCCAGACGCGCCCGATCGACTGGTAGCGCCATCCCGGTATCCTCGAATACGGCACAGTGCCGACGACAGGGAGTTTGAGAAGAAGAGTGGCCGAATACATTTACTCGATGGTGCGCGCCCGCAAGGCGGTCGGCGACAAGGTGATCCTCGACGACGTCACGATGGCGTTCCTGCCCGGCGCGAAGATCGGTGTCGTCGGCCCGAACGGCGCGGGTAAGTCGACCATCCTGAAGATCATGGCCGGCCTCGACACGCCCTCCAACGGCGAGGCCAAGCTGTCTCCCGGGTACACCGTCGGCATCCTGATGCAGGAGCCGGAGCTCGACGAGAACAAGACCGTGCTCGAGAACGTCCAGGAGGGCGTCGGCGAGATCAAGGGGAAGGTCGACCGGTTCAACGAGATCTCCGGCCTCCTTGCCGACCCGGACGCCGACTTCGACACGCTGCTGGCCGAGATGGGCACCCTGCAGGAGCAGATCGACGCGGCCGACGCGTGGGACCTCGACTCCCAGCTGGAGCAGGCGATGGACGCGCTTCGCTGCCCGCCAGGAGACTGGCCGGTCAACACGCTCTCCGGCGGCGAGAAGCGCCGCGTCGCGCTCTGCAAGCTGCTGCTGCAGAAGCCCGACCTGCTGCTGCTCGACGAGCCAACCAACCACCTCGACGCCGAGAGCGTGCTCTGGCTGGAGCAGCACCTCGCCAAGTACCACGGCGCCGTGCTCGCCGTGACCCACGACCGGTACTTCCTCGACCACGTGGCCGAGTGGATCGCCGAGGTCGACCGCGGTCACCTCTACCCCTACGAGGGCAACTACTCGACCTACCTCGAGAAGAAGCGCGAGCGCCTCGCCATCCAGGGCAAGAAGGACGCGAAGCTCGCCAAGCGCCTCTCCGAGGAGCTCGACTGGGTGCGCAGCAACGCGAAGGGACGCCAGGCGAAGTCGAAGGCGCGTCTGGCCCGGTACGAGGAGATGGCGGCCGAGGCGGAGCGCACCAGGAAGCTCGACTTCGAGGAGATCCAGATCCCGCCGGGGCCGCGCCTGGGCCAGATCGTGATCGACGCGAAGAACCTCGAGAAGGGCTTCGGCGACCGCAAGCTCATCGACGACCTCACGTTCACGCTGCCGCGCAACGGCATCGTCGGCGTGATCGGCCCGAACGGCGTCGGCAAGACCACGCTGTTCAAGACGATCGTCGGACTGGAGCCGCTCGACGGTGGCGACCTCAAGGTGGGCGAGACCGTCCAGATCTCGTACGTCGACCAGACCCGAGGCGGCATCGACCCGAACAAGAACGTGTGGGAGGTCGTCTCCGACGGGCTCGACTACATCCAGGTCGGCAAGACCGAGGTGCCGTCGCGTGCCTACGTGTCGACCTTCGGGTTCAAGGGACCGGACCAGCAGAAGAAGGCCGGCGTGCTGTCCGGCGGTGAGCGCAACCGCCTCAACCTGGCGCTGACGCTCAAGCAGGGCGGCAACCTGCTGCTCCTCGACGAGCCGACGAACGACCTCGACGTCGAGACCCTGTCCAGCCTGGAGAACGCCCTGCTCGAGTTCCCCGGCTGCGCGGTGGTCATCACCCACGACCGGTGGTTCCTCGACCGGATCGCAACGCACATCCTCGCGTACGAGGGCACCGACGAGAACCCGGCCGACTGGTACTGGTTCGAGGGCAACTTCGAGGCATACGAGGAGAACAAGGTCGAGCGGCTCGGCCCCGACGCCGCGAAGCCCAACCGCTCCGCGTACCGCAAACTCACGCGCGACTGAGGCCGAGGCGATGCGACTCCACGTCCCGATCAAGCTCCGCTGGAGCGACCTCGACGCGTACGGTCACGTCAACAACGCCGAGATGCTGCGCCTCCTCGAGGAGGCGCGCATCGAGGCGTTCTGGGTGACCGACGACAGCGGCCAGGGCAGTGGGGAGGCGGTCGGCGGCTCGACCGCCGTGCTCGACGGGCGGCCGGGGGCGGACACGCTCACGCTCATCGCCCGGCAGGAGATCGAGTACCTCGCGCCGATCCCGTACCTCCGCCAGCCGCTCGACGTCCAGCTCTGGCTCGGGCGGCTCGGCGGGGCGAGCCTCGAGGTCTGCTACGAGGTCTGGTCGCCGGAGGGCACGGAGCCGGCGACGCTGTACTCGCGCGCGGCGACCACCATCGTGCTCGTCGACGCCGGCTCGCAGCGTCCCCGGCGCATCAACGAGCGAGAGCGCGACGCCTGGACGCCGTACCTCGAGGAGCCGGTGGCCTTCGCCAAGCGCGGCTGACGGCGCGGCGCGTCTGACGGCGCGACGCGGAAGCGCGGCGGTCGCCGGGTGCCGGGTGCCGGGTGCGCCCTTACGCGGTCACCGTCACAGAGTCGCCCGACACCGACGCCTTCAGCTTCGGTAGCGGGTCGGTCGCCGGGCCGTCCAGCACGTCGCCGGTGGAGGCGTCGAAGCGCGAACCGTGGCACGGGCAGTCGAACTCCTTGCCCTGCGGCGCCACAGTGCAGCCCGCGTGCGTGCAGACCGCGCTGAAGGCGACGACCTCGCCGGCGCTCGGTTGCGACACCACGATCGGCTTGCCGCCGAGCGTGGCGGACACCGCGCCGCCCACCGGTATCGACTTCAGCGACACCTTGGTCGAGCCTCCGCTGCCCGTCCCTGCGACGTTTCCGTCGGCGCCGCCCGTGGTGCAGGCGGCGAGCAGCAGGGTTCCGGCGGACGCACCGCCGATCGTGACGAGGGTTCGGCGGGTGAGCGGTGCGCGGTCGGTCATCGTGGTCCTCACGGTCGGCGGGTGCATCTCCTACGGTAGTCACGAGGGAGACGCAGGATCGGTTCAACGCTGCCCGATGAACCTTTCTGTCGGCTGCATCGTGTACGAGGTGGAGGTGAACATGCCGGATGAGGACGCCCGCCTGCTGCGCGAGCTGCACGACCAGCACGCGCAGGCCGTGTGGCGGTACGTCGTCCACCTCACCGGCGACAGGGCAATGGCCGACGACATCGTGCAGGAGACCCTGCTGCGCGCCTGGCGGAAGCCGTCCGTCCTCGACCAGTCGCAGCAGTCGGCGCGCACCTGGATGTTCACCGTCGCCCGGAACCTCGTCATCGACGGCAAACGCAGCGCCGCGAGCCGCCACGAGTTCGGCACCGACACACTCCCGGAGCGTCCGACGGCCGGCGACCAGGCCGACGCGGTCCTCGACGCCTGGCTGGTGTCCGACGCGCTGGCGGAGCTGTCGCACGAGCACAGGGCCGTCATCGTCCACGCATACTACGGCGGCCGGTCGGTCGCCGAGATCGCCCGCGAGCTCGACATCCCCGAGGGGACCGTCAAATCGCGCCTGCACTACGGCCTGCGGGCGCTCCGGCTCGCACTGCAGGAGAGGGGGGTGACGTCAGCGTGACCACGCACGAGGAGTTCTCGACCTGGGACGCCGCCTACGTGCTCGGCGCCCTCTCGCCGGCGGACCGCCGGGCCTACGAGGCGCACCTGCGCGAGTGCGAACGGTGCGCCGAGGGGCTCACCGAGCTGGCCGGGTTGCCCGGCATCCTGTCCCGCGTCCCGCGCGAGGACGCCCTCGCACTGATCGCCGAGCCCGCGGCGGCGACCGCGGATGCGGCCGTCGGCGAGACCGCAGCGGCCGAGCCTCCCGCGGTCCAGGGGCCCGGAGAGGACGTGCTTCCGACTCTCCTGCACAGAGCCCGCCGGCGCAGGGCGCGCAGCCGCTGGCTGGTGGCGGGGCTGTCGGCCGCGGCCGCAGCGGTCCTCGTCGGCGTCGGCGCGTTCGTGCTGCCCGCGGTGCTGCAGCCTGCGACTCCCACCGCCGACGTGGTGATGCAGCAGGTGGAGCCGAGCCCGCTCAGTGCCGATCTGCGGCTGACCTCGGAGCCGTGGGGCACCCGTATCGACTCCCGCTGCAGCTACGCGCGCGTCGGCGCGGACGGCGGAGGACATGCCTGGGGCTACGCGATGGTCGTCACCGACCGCGCGGGCAAGCAGTACCAGGTGTCCACCTGGACGGCCGACGAAGGCACCACCGCGACACCGGTGGCGACGACGAGCGTGCCGGTGGCCGACATCGCGTCGGTCGACATCCGCTCGGCCGGCGACGGCACCGTGCTGCTGCGCAGCACGTTCGACTGACCCGGCCGGCGCTCAGCCGGCCTCGCGCGGCAGGCGGATGGTCGCCTCCTGCGCGACGCTCGCCACCAGGCGCCCGTCACGCGTGAAGATGCGGCCCTGCGCCAGCCCGCGTCCGCCCCCGGCGGTCGGCGATTCCTGCACGTAGAGGAGCCACTCGTCGACCCGGGCCGGCCGGTGCCACCACATGGCGTGGTCGAGGCTGGCGGCCTTCAACCCCGGAGTCGCCCACGCGATCCCGTGGCGGCGCATGACCGACTCCATGATCGTGTAGTCGCTGACGTACGCGAGCGCCGCTCGGTGCAGTCCGGGGTCGTCCGGCATCTCGCCGATGGTGCGGAACCACACCGCCTGCTCCGCCACGTGCTCGCCCTCCACCGAGAGGTAGATCGGCGACGTGACGTGCCGCATGTCGAACGGCCGCTGGCTGGCCCAATACTGGGCGACCGGATGCTGCACGTCCTCCAACGTCGACGCCGTCGAAGGCAGATCCTCCGGGTCGGGCAGCCCTTGCGGCATGGAGACCTGGTGCTCCAGACCCTCGTCTTCGGTCTGGTACGACGCGATCATCGACAGGATCGGCAGCCCGTTCTGGTACGCCTGCGTGCGGCGGGTCGAGAACGACCGGCCGTCGTGGATGCGGTCCACCGAGAAGGTGATCGGGAAGTTCACATCGCCCGGCCGCAGGAAATAGCCGTGCATCGAGTGGATGTTGCGGTCGGCCTCCACAGTGCGCGTCGCGGCCACGATCGACTGCGCCAGCACCTGGCCGCCGAACACGCGGCCCAGCGGCATCCACTGGGATGGACCGGTGAAGATGTCCTCGCTGGTGCGGGCACCGGTGTCGGTGAGATCGAGCGCGGTGAGAAGGGAAGCCAGGGGCTCGGTCACGGTGCCTCCAAGTCGGTGGTCTGTTGGTAGTTTAGACATCCGATGAGCCAGTCGTTTTCTCTTGTTGACTCCCTCGCCGTCGCCGATCTGCAGACCTATCTGTCGCGGGCGGCCCGCGTCGAGGAGGGGTCCGTGCGCCTGATCGCGGGCTCCGGCGTCCTCGCCGTCTACACGGCGATCCTGTACCCCCGCGGCCTCCTCGACGAGACCCCCACCGTGCTGGGCCTGCGCACCTTCGCGACGGGGGCCGACGTGACGTTCGACGTCGTCGTCCCGATCCGCTCGCTCCTCGACCGGGTGGCGCGCGTGCGTGAGAGCGCCGAGGCGGCGGGGGAGTCCGACGGCGCGCCGCTGGAGATCCGTCTGCCGCTGGAGGTCTCCACGGTCACCTGGGCGGGCATCTCGCCGCCGCGCGGCGGCTGGCGCGCCGTGGGGGAGACGACCTCCGAGCTGCTGCAGTCCCTTGCGCAGGCGGGCGTCGCGGAGGTCGCAGAGGCGGTCCCGACCGGAACCGGCGAGCAGCTCGTGCAGCGCGTGCGCGCCGAGGTGTGGGGGCGTCCGATCGAGGGTCTCGAGTACATCCCGACGGGAGCCGCGTTCGCGGCCGACAGCCTCGGCTTCCTCGGCGACGACACCGCGGTCACTATCCACGAGACCGGCACCTGGACGCGCCTGACCACCCGTCGCGGCCACACCCTCGTCCGCCGCACCTCCTGGTCACTCCGCCGCTGACCCCCCGTCCCCAAGCCATCAGTTCCTGAGTTTTTCGCGGCGATTCGCTCGAAAAACTCAGGAACTGATGGCTTCGGAGCGTGCGGGCGCAGCGGCGGGTCAGGCGCGGGCGGCGGCTCGGCCGGCCTGGCGGCCGGAGAAGAGGCAGCCGCCGAGGAAGGTGCCCTCCAGGGCCCGGTAGCCGTGCATCCCGCCGCCGCCGAACCCGGCCGCCTCGCCGACGGCGAAGAGCCCGGGCACCGGGGCGCCGTCGGCGCCGAGCACGCGGCCGTCGAGGTCGGTCTCGATCCCGCCGAGGCTCTTGCGGGTCAGGATGTGCAGCTTCACGGCGATCAGCGGTCCCGCCGCCGGGTCGAGCAGCTTATGCGGCGACGCCACGCGGATGAGGCGGTCGCCCCGGTACTTGCGCGCCGAACGGATGGCGGCGAGCTGCAGGTCCTTGCCGAACTCGTTGTCGAGCTGCCGGTCGCGCTCGCGCACGTGCCGGGCGACGAGCTCGGTGTCGAGCGGGACGTCCGCGATGCGCTGCATCCCGGCGAGGAGTTCGTCGAGCGTGTCGGCGACGACGAAGTCCGCGCCGTGCTGCTTGAACGCCTCGACGGGCCTCGGCGCGCCCGGCGCGACGCGCTTCGCGAGCAGTCGCACATCCTTGCCGGTCAGGTCGGGATTCTGCTCGCTTCCGGAGAGCGCGAACTCCTTCTCGATGATCTTCTGCGTCAGCACGAACCAGCTGTAATCCGATCCGGTCCTCCGCAGGTGCTCCAGCGTCCCGAGCGTGTCGAACCCCGGGTACAGGGGAGAGGGCAGCCGGTCGCCGCTCGCGTCCAGCCAGAGCGACGATGGCCCGGGCAGGATGCGGATGCCGTGCCGCTCCCACACCGGGTCCCAGTTCTGGATGCCCTCCGTGTAGTGCCACATCCGGTCGCCGTTGATCAGGTGCGCGCCGGCCGTCTCCGCGATCCCGAGCATCCGGCCGTCGACGTGCGCGGGCACACCCGACAGCATGTGCGCGGGAGGCTCGCCCAGCCGTGCAGGCCAGGCCGCCCGCACCAGGTCGTGGTTGCCGCCGATGCCGCCTGAGGCCACGATCACGACCGGCGCCCGCAATTCGAAGTCGCCGACGACCTCGCGGTTGCTCGGTGCCCCGCGCTCTGCCGTGTCCGGCGCGAGCACCGCGCCGCGGACGCCGACCACGCGGCCGTCCTCGACGATCAGCTCGTCCACCCTGTGGCGGTTGCGGATCGCCGCGCGCCCGTTCGCCGCAGCCGACTGCACGCGGCGCGCGAACGGCTCGACCACTCCAGGTCCGGTGCCCCAGGTGATGTGGAACCGCGGAACCGAGTTGCCGTGGCCGCCGGCGCGTCCGTCTCCGCGCTCGGCCCAGCCGACGACCGGGAAGAAGCGCACGCCCTTCTCGTGCAGCCACGCACGCTTCTCGCCCGCCGCGAACTGCAGGTACGCCTCCGCCCACTGCCGCGGCCAGTGGTCCTCGGCGCGGTCGAAGGCGGCGGTGCCGAACCAGTCGTCGCGGGCGAGCGCGAGGGAGTCGTGCACGCCCATCCTGCGCTGCTCGGGGGAGTCGATGAGGAACAGCCCGCCGAACGACCACCATGCCTGCCCGCCGAAGGAGGCCGAGGGCTCCTGTTCGACGATGGTCACCCGCCGTCCCGCGTCCAGCAGTTCGGAGGCGGCGACCAGCCCGGAGAGGCCGGCGCCGACGACGATCGCGTCGGGTTCGTTGGTCATCCGTGTCTCCTTCGGCACCGGGATGGCTGCGAGGGCTACTCCTCGAATGTGTTGACCATAGCGAACGCGGCCCGTTCCAGGTAATTCCAGAGCGTCTCCTCCTGCAGCGGCGGAAGGCCCAGGCCGTCGACCGCGACCCGCATGTGGGCCAGCCACCGGTCGCGCGCATCCGGGTTGACCTTGAAGGGGTTGTGCCGCATCCGCAGCCGGGGGTGTCCGCGCTGCTCGCTGTACGTCGTCGGACCGCCCCAGTACTGCTCCAGGAACAGCACCAGCCGCCCCTTCGCCGGCCCGAGGTCTTCCTCCGGGTACATCGGCCGCAGCACCGGGTCGCCGGCGACACCGTCGTAGAACGCGTCGACGAGTCGCTGGAAGGTCTCGTGCCCGCCGATCTGGTCGAAGAAGCTCGGCTGCTCGCCGATCGGGATGCTCACGGCTTCGTCCCGTCGCCGTCGCCGTCGCGGTCGCGGTCCGGCTTCGGCCGGTTCTCGATGGCCGGCTGGATGCGGATCGCGCCGGGGTCGGCCGGTCGCTTCGCAGGCGTCTTGGGCGGTGTGGCCTGCGCCGCGCCCTGGTCGGTCGCGGCCGCGGTGGCCGCCTGCCGCTTGGCCGCTGCGCGCGCCTTGCGGCCCTTGAGCGGAGGCTCGGGGTTCACGACCTGGCTCGGCCGGGTGCGCGGCGGCTTCGCGCCGGCGACGCTCGCCGCGCTGTCGAAGCCGGTCAGCACGACCGCGGAGAGCGACGGCAGCTTCACACCGAGCTCGTCGAGCGCCTGCTTGAGGCGGACGCGCAGCTCGCGCGAGACGTCGTCCTTCGCGGTGGTGCGGGTCTTGAGCACGAGGCGGATCACCATGGCGTCGGCGGAGATCGACTCCAGCCCCCACAGCTCCGGCTTGTCCAGGATGCGCGAGCGCCACTTGGGGCTCGTCGCGAGCGCGGTCGCGGCCTCCATCATCTTCGCCTGCACCGCCTCGATGTCGGTGTCGTACGGCACGGCGAGGTCGATGATGACGCGCGCCCAGCCCTGCGACATGTTGCCGACGCGGAGGATCTCGCCGTTGCGCACGAACCACAGCGTCCCGTTGACGTCGCGCACCTGGGTGATCCGGATGCCGACCGCCTCGACGACGCCGGTCGCCGAGCCGAGGTCGACGACGTCGCCCACGCCGAGCTGGTCCTCCATGACCATGAACAGGCCGTTGAGCACGTCCTTGACGATGTTCTGCGCTCCGAAACCGAGGCCGGCGCCGATCGCGGCGGTGAGCAGGGCGAACGACCCGAGCACGTCGGGCACGAACACGTTCAGGATGAGGATGATCGCGATGATCCCGATGGTGACGTTGACGATGTTCGTCAGCACCGAGCCCAGGGTCCGCGTGCGCTGCACCAGCCGCACCGCCGCCAGGGGCGAGGCTACGAGCGCCTGCGTGTCGGAGACGTTCTGGCCCTTCTTGACCCCGCTCACGATGCGGGCGACCACCTTGCGGATGACCACCCGCAGGACCCAGCTGAGCAGGAAGGCGCCGCCGACGATGCACGCCGCGCTCAGTACGTTCCACCCCGCCTCGGCGGCCCAGGAGCCGAGGTCGGTCCAGAAGTTCGCTTTCAGAATCTCCATACCGCACCGAGCCTACCGACGACCCGCTTGGCGGACCCTGAACTCACCGCTCCAGCAGCCCGTTCTCGTACGCGAAGATGACGGCGTGCACCCGGTCGCGCAGCTGCAGCTTCGACAGCACCCGGCCGACATGCGTCTTCACCGTCGACTCGGTCAGGTAGAAGCGCGCGCCGATCTCGCCATTGCTCAGGCCTTCCCCGATGGCGAGCAGGATCTCCCGCTCGCGCGGGGTGAGCGCGGCCGTCGGGTCGGCTCCGCCGCGGGCGGTCGACCCCGTCGCGGGCAGCCGGTCGGCGAACAGCTCCAGCATCGCGCGGGTGACCCGGCCGGAGACCGCGGCGTCGCCCGCGGACACCGCGCGGACGGCGGAGATCAGCTCCTCGGGGCGGGCGTCCTTCAGCAGGAAGCCGCTCGCTCCCGCCCGCAGGCCGCCGAAGGCGTACTCGTCGAGGTCGAACGTCGTCAGGATGATGATCCGCGCCGCCGGGTCGGCCTCCACGATCCGCCTGGTCGCCTCGATGCCGTCGAGCACGGGCATGCGCACATCCATCAGCACGACGTCGGGTTTGAGCGTGGAGGTGAGCCGCACGGCCTCGGCACCGTCGCCCGCCTCGCCGACGACGACCAGGTCCGGCTCCGCCTCCAGCACCATCCGGAAGCCCAGGCGCACCAGTTGCTGGTCGTCGACGAGCAGAATGCGGACGGGGGCGTCGGTCACGGGGTCTCCTTGGTGGTCGGGGTGGGGATGACGGTGGCGGCCGGGCCCGGATCGGGTGCGGCGGGACCGGCGGCGGCGTCGGCTGCATGCCTGTCGGCGGCACCTGTGTCAGTTGCGCCCGCCTCGCCCGCGCCCGCATCGGCCTCGGGCCGGGCGCGCACCGCATCGAACACCGTCCGCACACGCCAGCCGCCGCCGGGTCGCGGGCCCGCCTCCATCGTCCCGCCGTACAGGCCGACGCGCTCGCGCAGGCCGACCAGCCCGCGGCCGGAGCCCTGGGCCGCGTCCGGGTGCAGGGCGGCGTCGTCGTCGACCGTGATGATGACGCTGCCGGGCTGGAAGACGATGACGACGCGCACCGCGGTCGCCGTCGACGCGTACCGGAGCGCGTTCGTCAGGCCTTCCTGCACCACGCGGTAGACGGTCAGCTGCTGGCCGACGTCGTCCGGCGGGGTGCCGGAGACGGTGATGCGCACCGGCAGGCCGGCGGCGCGGAACGTCTCGACCAGGTCGCCGAGTTCGGCCACGCCGGGCTGCGGCTCGCGGGCGGCGCTTCCGTCGCCGTCGCGGAGGACGCCCAGCAGGCGGCGCATGTCGGCGAGGGCGCCGCGGCCGGTCTCGGCGACGAGCCGCATGGTGTCTGCCGCGCGTTCCAGCGGGGCCGGCGCGCCGTCCGCCCGCGGTGCGGCGGTCTCGCCGCGGGCGGCGGAGTCGACCAGGCGCGCGGAGCCGTCCGCGAGCGTGATCATCACGGTGAGGCTGTGCGAGACGATGTCGTGCATCTCCCGGGCGATGCGGCTGCGCTCGGCGGCCGCGGCGATCTCGGCCTGCTGGTCGCGCTCGCGCGCGAGCTGGCGAGCGCGGTCGATCAGCGCGTCCAGGTAGCGTCTGCGGTTGCCGACGTTGCTGCCGATGAGCACCGCGACGACGGAGAACGAGAGCACCAGGATGCCCGAGGGCACCGCGGCCGTCTCCAGCGGGGTGAACGCGCGCACCTGGGCGAGCACGGTCTCCACGGTGACAGTGACGACCGTGACCGCGGCGGTCACCCCGAACGCGACCCAGGCGGACCGGATGGAGCGGTAGACCGCGAGCGCGTACAGCGCGATCAGAGTGGGCACCACATCCATGTCGCGGCCGAGGAAGACGCTCGCGCCGAGCAGCACCGTGGCGAGCGCGAAGACGACCGCCGGCTGCTGCCGGCGGGCGAGCAGCGCGACGCCGGCCACCGCGGTGAGCGCGAGGTGGACGAGCTCCTGCGGTGTCGGGTTCCGCGCGGAGAGGACGATCGCGCCGAGCAGCGACGGGATCAGGTAGACGGCCGCGACCGCCACATCCACGACGACGGGATGCGCCCCGAAGAAACGACGGATCACCCCGGGCGGTCGCGGAAGTCCGAGCCCGCCCGGGGTGTCCGTGGTCGTGGTGCCCTGGGTCACGTGACCGGTCAGGCGTCCCTGCGCTGAAGCAGCACGGCCCCGAGGACGAAGGCGACTGCGGACCAGACGAGCACCGTTACGACGTTCACCCACGGCTCGAGGCCCCCGTTGGCGACGCCGGACAGGCCCTGTCCCGCGTTGCTGATCAGATAGCGCTGGGCGTCGGCGAGCCACTCGGTGCGGGTCAGGCCGCTCACCACGCTGGCGATGATCGGGAGCACGAGCAGCACGCCGAGCGCGCCGGCGATGCCGCCTGCGGTCGACTTCAGGATGGCGCCGACCCCGAGGGCGAACACCGCGACGAGCCCGAGGTACAGCGCGGCTCCGAGGATCGCCCACAGGGTGTCGGACGAGGTCAGGTCGCCGCTGTAGCCCTTCCCGTTCAGGATCGGGACGGCGACCGCCCACGATGCGGCGGACGAGATCAGCCCGATGACGAACGCGACGACGAACAGCACCAGCGTCTTGGCCGCGAACACCGGGAACCGGCGGGGGACGGCCGTGAAGGAGGAGCGGATCATCCCGGTCGAGAACTCGCCGCTGATGACGAGCACGCCCAGGACGGCGATCACCAGCGACGCGAACGTCAGGCCGGAGGTCGCGGCGGTCGTGCCGAACGCGGAGGCCTGCGCCTCGATCGCGGCGCGCCGAGCAGCGGGCACCTCGCCGACCAGCACGGACTTCTCCGGGATGGCGGCCGCGACGAGCGTCGCGATGCCGACGACGAGCACGACGGCGCTGCCCAGCGTCCAGAAGGTCGAACGAAGCGTGCGCAGCTTGATCCACTCGGAGCGGACCACGCGGGCGAAGTTGAGCCGCCCGAGCGAGGTGTGCGGGTGCCCGGGGGCGGTGCGGGTGGATGCGGTGGCGGTGCTCATCGGCTGACCTCCGTGCGGTATTCGACGTCGTCCTGGGTGAGTTCGAGGTAGGCCTCCTCGAGCGAGGCGCTGAGCGGGGTCAGCTCGTGCAGCACGATGCCGTTGCGCGCGGCCGCCTCGCCGATCTGGGCGGCGGTGAGGCCGGTGACCTCGAACAGCTGCGCCTCCACCCCGGTGATGGCGACGTCGGCACCGGCGACGGCCCGGGCCAGCTCGTCCGGCTGCGGCGTGCGCACGCGCACCGCGTGGCGGGTGGCCCCGGCGAGGATCTGGTCGACCGGGGCGTCGGCGAGCACACGGCCGCGGCCGAGGATCACGATGTGGTCCGCGGTCTGGGCCATCTCGCTCATCAGGTGCGACGACAGGAACACCGTGCGCCCCTGGCTCGCCAGGTGGCGCGCGAACTGCCGCACCCACAGCACGCCCTCCGGATCGAGCCCGTTCACAGGCTCGTCCAGGATGAGCGTCGCGGGGTCGCCCAGCATGGCCGCGGCGATCCCCAGCCGCTGTCCCATGCCGAGCGAGAAGCCGCCGACGCGCTTGGTCGCGACCGACTCCAGGCCCGTCATCCCGATGACCTCGTGCACGCGGGCCTTCGGGATGCCGTGCGTCGCCGCCATCGCCAGCAGGTGCGAGTAGGCGGTGCGGCCGGTGTGCACGGCCTTCGCGTCGAGCAGGGCGCCCACCTCGGTGAGGGGGGAGTGGAACTCGGCGTAGCGCTTCCCGTTGATCAGGGCGCGGCCGCCGGTGGGACGGTCGAGCCCCATGATCATGCGCATGGTCGTCGACTTGCCCGCGCCGTTCGGCCCGAGGAAGCCGGTGACCTTGCCCGGCTGGATGGTGACGGTGATGTCGTCGACCGCGGTCTTCGACCCGAAACGTTTGGTGAGGTGATCGAGTTGGATCATGCCTCCGAGACTAGGGGTGCACGCTCCCCGCCGTCATCGTCCCGCGGTACGACGGCGGTGACCCCGCACCTGGCACGCGGGGCCCGCCATCCGGCCGGGCCCCGCGTGTCGTGTGGTGCCGGTCAGGCGGAGGCGTCGCGCTTCTGCGCGGCGAGCGCGCGCTCCACCCCGGCGAGGTTCTCCACCACCATGCGGCGGAGGGCCGCCGGCTCGCTGTTGGCGTCGAGCCAGGCGCGGGTCGCGTCGCGCAGCTCCTCGTTCGCCAGCGGCGCCGGGTACATGCCCTCGACCAGGTACTCCGCGATCTTGTAGGTGCGCGAGGTCCAGATGCTCTGCAGCGCGGCGAAGTACGGCTCGACGAAGTTCGCGAGCACGCTCTTGTCCTTCGCCCGCTGGAACCCGATCCCGGTGTACCGCACGATCGTGTTCGGCAGGTTGTCGGAGCCGAACACCGAGTCCCAGGCCGCCTGCTTGCCCTCCAGCGTCGGGATGCTGGCGCGGGCCTGGGCGGCGAACTGGCCGCCGTTCGCAGTGTTGTCCGCCGCGAGGGCCGCGTCGATCTCGGCGGTGCCCGCAGCGCCGCCCGCGACGAGCGCGATGAGCAGCTCCCACGACAGGTCGGTGTCGACCGTGAGGCCGTCGAGCGCGATCGAGCCGTCGCGGAGGCCCGCGATGGTCGCCAGCTGCTCGTCGGTCGAGGCGAGGGCCGCGAAGAACTTCACGAACTGGAACTGCGCATCGCTTCCCGCCTCGGCGCCCTTCGCGAGCTCCCACAGCGCGTCGGCCGCGGCGTGCGCGGTCTCCGTCTGCCGCTCGGGCGCGACGTACGCGTTCGCCGCGAGCACGAGCTGGTTGAGCGTGGTGCGGATGGTGGTCGACTCGGTCTCCGACGCGATGTTGCCGAGCACCAGGCGCACGTAGTCGCTCGCGCTGGTCTCGGCGTCGCGGGTCGCATCCCACGCGGCGCCCCAGACCAGCGACCGGGCGAGCGGCGACTCGATGTCGGACAGGTGCTCGATCGCGACCGCCAGCGACGCCTCGTCGAGGCGGATCTTGGCGTAGGCGAGGTCGTCGTCGTTGATGAGTACCAGGTCCGGGCGCTTGGTGCCGACCAGCTCGGCGACCTCGGTGCGCTCGCCGTCGACGTCCAGTTCCAGGCGCTGCTCGCGCACAAGCTTGCCGTCGCGGAGGTTGTAGAGGCCGATCGCAAGGCGGTGCGGGCGGATGGTGGGGTAGTCCGCCGGGGCCGACTGCAGCACGGCGAACGACGTGATCGTGCCGTCCGCCTCCACCGACAGCTCCGGGCGCAGGGTGTTGACGCCGGCGGTCTCGAGCCACTTCGTGGACCAGTCGGTCAGGTCGCGGCCGCTCGTCGCCTCCAGCTCGACCAGCAGGTCCTTGAGCTCGGTGTTGCCGTGCGCGTGCTTCTTGAAGTACTGCGCCACGCCGGCGAGGAAGTCGTCCTGGCCGACCCAGGCGACGAGCTGCTTGAGCACCGAGGCGCCCTTGGCGTAGGTGATGCCGTCGAAGTTGACCTGCACGTCCTCCAGGTCGTTGATCGTGGCGACGATCGGGTGCGTCGAGGGCAGCTGGTCCTGGCGGTACGCCCAGCTCTTCTCCATCGCGGCGAAGGTGGTCCACGCCTCGGTCCACTCGGTGGCCTCGGCCGTGGCGAGGGTGGACGCGTACTCGGCGAAGGACTCGTTCAGCCAGAGGTCGTTCCACCACTTCATGGTGACCAAGTCGCCGAACCACATGTGGGCGAGCTCGTGCAGGATCGTGACGACGCGGCGCTCCTTGATCGCGTCGGTGACCTTCGACCGGAAGACGTACGTCTCGGTGAACGTGACCGCCCCCGCGTTCTCCATCGCGCCCGCGTTGAACTCGGGCACGAACAGCTGGTCGTACTTCTCGAACGGGTACGCGTAGTCGAAGCGCTCCTCGTAGAAGGCGAAGCCCTCGCGCGTCTTGTCGAAGATGTAGTCGGCGTCGAGGTACTCGGCCAGGCTCTTGCGCGCGTACACGCCGAGCGGGATGGTGCGGCCGTCGCGGCTGGTCAGCTCGCTATGCACCGACTCGTACGGGCCGGCGATCAGCGCGGTGATGTACGAGGAGATGACCGGGGTGGGGGCGAACGCCCACGTCTTCTTGCCGTCGCCCGCGTCGGTCGGCTCGGGGGTGGGGGAGTTGCTGACGACCGCCCAGTGCTCGGGCGCGGTGATCGTGAAGGTGAACTGCGCCTTCAGGTCGGGCTGCTCGAACACGGCGAACATGCGGCGCGAGTCCGGCACCTCGAACTGGCTGTACAGGTACACCTCGCCGTCGACCGGGTCGACGAAGCGGTGCAGGCCCTCACCGGTGTTGGTGTAGATCGCGTCCGCGTCGACGGTCAGCTCGTTCTCGTCCTTGAGGTCGTCGAGCCGGATGCGCACGCCGTCGCTCACCGCGGCCGGGTCGAGCTCGACGCCGTTCAGGGTGACGGAGTGCACCGTCCGCGTGATCGCGTCGATGAACGTCGATGCGCCCTCCTTCGCCGCGAACCGCACGGTCGTGGTGCTGCGGAAGGTCTCCGGCCCGGTGGTCAGGTCGAGCCTGACGTCGTAGCTGTGGGTGCGGACGAGCGACGCGCGCTCCTGTGCTTCGATGCGGGTGAGGTTTTCTCCGGGCAACGCTGACTCCTTGAGCGATCATGGGACGGCGTGGATCGTGTCCACCGCAACCACCTTAGCCACCGGGACAGGCGGGGTCGGTGGTCGTCTCTAAACTGTGGATATGCGCATCCACATCGCCACCGACCACGCCGGCCTCGACTTCAGCACGCACCTGCAGGAGCACCTCGCGGCGGCGGGTCACGAGGTGATCGACCACGGCCCGACCGAGTACGACCCGATCGACGACTACCCGGCCTTCTGCATCAACGCGGCAGCCGCCGTCGTGCGCGACCAGCAGGCGGGGGTGGAGGCGCTCGGCATCGTCTTCGGCGGCTCCGGCAACGGCGAGCAGATCGCGGCCAACAAGGTGAAGGGCGTGCGCGCGGCGCTGGTGTGGAGCGAGTCCACCGCCGTGCTCGCACGGCAGCACAACGACGCCAACGTCATCGCGATCGGAGCCCGTCAGCACACGGTGGAGGAGGCGACGAGCTTCATCGACACTTTCATCGCCGAGCCGTTCTCGTTCGAGGAGCGGCACGTGCGCCGCATCGCGCAGCTTGCGGAGTACGAGGCCACCGGCGACATCGCGGGCAAGAACGTGGACCACTGATGCCAGAGGGTCACTCCGTCCACCGCATCGCCCGGCAGTTCGCGGTCAACTTCGTCGGTCACCGCGTCGCCGTCTCGTCGCCGCAGGGCCGCTTCGCCGCCGACGCCACGCGCATCGACGGCCACGTGATGACCGACGCGAAGGCCGTCGGCAAGCAGATGTTCCTGGAGTTCGACAACGGGCTCTGGCTGCGCGTCCACCTCGGCCTCTACGGTGCGTGGGACTTCGCCGGCGACATCAGCATCGACCCGACCATCGCGAGCGCCAACGGCCGCATGGGCCAGACGAACCAGCGCGGCACCGAGCTCGACCCGATCCTCGACTCCGCGGGCGAGAACTCCCTCCACTCCATCGGAGCCCCCCGACGCACGCGCCTGCGCATGGCCGAGTCGGAGAAGGTGGAGGCAGAGATCACGTCGTTCCCGCCCGAGCCGATCGGGCAGGTGCGCGTGCGCCTGCTGACCGACACGGCCGTCGCCGACCTGCGCGGCCCGACGGCGTGCGAGGTGCTCGACCCGGCCCAGGTGGATGCGGTCATCGCCAAGCTGGGACCCGACCCGCAGGTCGACGACGGGCCGGAGGCGGAGGAGCGCTTCGTCTCGATCGTGCGGCGCAAGCCGACGTCGATCGCACTGCTGCTCATGGACCAGAGCGTCGTCAGCGGCATCGGCAACGTCTACCGCGCCGAGCTGCTGTTCCGTGCACGGCAGAACCCGCACACACCCGGCAAGAAGGTGCCGGAGGAGACCGTGCGCGCGCTCTGGCGCGACTGGGTGCACCTGCTGCGGATCGGTGTCGAGACCGGTCAGATGATGACCATGGACGACCTCGACCCCGAGTCGTACCGCAAGGCGATGGCGAGCCGCGACGACCGGCACTGGGTGTACAAGCGCGAGGGCCTGCCGTGCCGGGTGTGCGGGACCAACATCGTCATGGAGGAGCTGGGCGGCCGCAAGCTGTACTGGTGCCCGGTCGACCAGGCCTAGGAGGAGCCGTGCGACAGAACCCGAGCTTCACGCTCACCGACCCCGCCGAGCTGAAGCGGCTCGTGCGCGAGAACCCGTGGGCCACCTTCGTGAGCAGCACCTCGGCCGGGCTGGTGGCCTCCCACTACCCAGTGATCCTGGATGAGACCCGCGACGAGCTCAGCCTGCTCAGCCACGTCGGCCGGCCCGACGAGCAGCTGCACGAGCTGGGGGAGCACGAGCTGCTCGTGATCGTGCAGGGCCCGCACGGCTACATCTCATCCGGCTGGTACGACGAGAAGCCGGCCGTGCCGACCTGGAACTTCGTCGCCGCGCACTTCTCCGGCGTGCCGGAGCTCCTGAGCGACGAGGAGAACCTCGACGTCCTCGCGCGGCTGGTCGACCACTTCGAAGACGAACTCCCGTCGCCGCGCCGCATGCGCGGCACGCTGGAGGACGCCGCCTACGCAGAGCGCATCGTCTCCGGCACGGTCGGCCTACGGCTCACCCCGACCCGCGTCGTGGCGAAGCAGAAGATGAGCCAGAACCGTCCCGACCACATCGTCGACGCGATCATGACCGAGCTCGGCGGCGACGGACCCTACGCGAGCGCCGGGCTGCTCCGCGAGATGCAGCTCGTGCACGACCGCCGCCGCGCCGCGCGATGACGGGGGCGCCCCCGCTGCTGCTGACCGGCGGCCGCCTGCCCGGGCGCGACGGGACGGTGGATGTGCTGCTCGCGGAGGGACGCATCCACTCTGTCGTGCCCGCGGGCGCTGCCGCTGGCGGCGCTTCGGCGGCCGGTGGTGCGGCGGCCGCGGCCGGTACGGCCGAGCGCGTCGCGCTGGACGGCCGATGGCTGCTTCCCGGGCTCTGGGACCAGCATGTGCACTTCACCCAGTGGGCGCAGACCGCCCGGCGGCTGGACGTCTCTCGCGCGGCCTCCGCGGCGGAGGCGGCTGCGCTCGTCCGCGAGCGCGACGACGCGCAGCCGGGCGACGACCTGATCGTCGGCTTCGGCTTCCACGACGCCCTCTGGCCCGACGTCCCGACCCGGGAGCTGCTGGATGCCGCGGCCGGCGACCGCCCGGTGGTGCTCGTCGCGGGCGACCTGCACTGCTCGTGGCTGAACACCGCCGCCGCGGCCGTGTTCGCGCCGGGGTCGGCGGAGGCCGTGCTTCGCGAGGACGCCAGCTTCGCGGTGACCAGCCGCCTCTCCACCGCCGACGACGCGACCCTGGACCGGTGGGCGGCCGACGCCGCCCGTGCGGCCGCGACGCGCGGTGTCGTCGGCATCGTCGACCTGGAGTACGGCTGGAACCTCGACGTCTGGACGCGTCGCCTCGCGTCCGGCGCCGACGGTCTCCGGGTGGAGTTCGGCATCTACGCAGACGACCTCGACCGTGCGGCCCGGCTGGAGCTGGGGACCGGGGCCGTGATCGACGGCACGGGCGGCCTCCTCACCGTCGGCCCGTTCAAGGTCATCTCCGATGGCTCCCTCAACACACGCACCGCGCTGTGCGAGCACCCCTACCCGGATGGCGGCCACGGTGTCGCCAACCTGTCGCCGGCGGAGCTCGTCGACCGGATGCGCTTCGCCGTCTCGCACGGGCTGGAGCCCGCGGTGCACGCCATCGGCGATGAGGCGAACCGCCGCGCGCTCGACGCCTTCGAGGTGGTCGGAGCGGGCGGCCGCATCGAGCACGCTCAGCTCATCGACGCCGCCGACGTGCCCCGGTTCGGCCGGCTCGGCATCACCGCGAGCGTCCAGCCCGAGCACGCCATGGACGACCGGGATGTCGCCGACCGGCTCTGGGCCGGCCGCGCCGACCGCGCGTTCCCGTTGGCGGAGCTGCACCGCAGCGGCGCACGCCTCGCCTTCGGGTCGGATGCTCCCGTCGCCCCACTCGACCCCTGGGCGGCGATCGCCTCCGCCGTCGGCCGCACGCGCGACGGCCGCGAGCCGTGGCATCCCGAGCAGCGCCTGCCCGTGGATGCCGCCCTCGCCGCGTCCGTCCGCTCGTCCGTGGCTCCCGGGCAGCCGGCCGACCTCGCGGTGCTCGACCGCGATCCGCTCGCCTCGGGACCGGACGACCTCCGGACGATGCCGGTCGCCGCCACCCTCCTGGCCGGCCGCTTCACGCACGACACCCTGGGCTGACCCGCCCCGGCCGCCCGGCCCGCGCGCGCGCCCGCGTCGCGTCGCGTCGCGTCGGAGATTCGCACACCATCCGGCCGAATCTCCGAGGGAAGGCGGCCCGGGCGGACTATCCGACAGTCCCATCCGACTTTCTACAACCGGCACCTTCCACAAGCCGCGAGCCGGCGCATCCCGGCGCGCAGTTCGACCCCGGCCCAACGCGCCCGCGCACGCTCGCCTTGCGTCGGAGATTCGCACACCATTCCGTCGAATCGCCGACGGAAGGCGGCCCGGACGGACTATCCGACAGCCCCATCCGACTTTCTACAACCGGAACTCTCCACAGCATGGCGCTGGGAGCCGACGTGCAGCGCGCTCCGCCCGCTCCGGTCCCCGCAACGCACGAAGGGCCGCCCGCTCACGCGGACGGCCCCTCGCAGCGGATGCCTACTCGCTGATGTGCGCGAACAGGAACCAGCGGTCCTTGTCGAGCCCGCGGGCGATCTCGATCGCGACATCCTGCGACGTCTGGTCGAGCTCGGCCAGCTCGCGCACGGCCGTGTTCACCCCGGCGAGCGCGGCGTCGAGCTGCGCGATGACCTCGGCGATCGTCTCGTTGGAGGGGCGGAAGCCGGCGGTCAGCTGCGGCGTGGTGGTCTTGGCGGCGACCGTGGCGAGGCGCGCGTCGACCGGGAGGCCGAGGGCGACGATGCGCTCCGCGGCCAGGTCGGCCCACTCCTGCGCGTGGTCGACGATCGTGTCGAGAAGCTCGTGCACGCCGATGAAGTTGGCTCCGCGCACGTGCCAGTGCGCCTGCTTGCCGTTGACCACGATCGCGGTCAGGTCGACCACCACGGGGCTCAGGAACTGCGCGACGCCCGCGGCGACGTCCGGGTTGGAGACACTCTGGGTTGCGGCGATGTCCGTCATGGGATGGTGTCCTTTCGTCTGCCTGCCTCAACGCTACCGAGCGCAACGAATTCCGCAACGAAGCGAAGGCTCCGCTTAGTTAGGAGGGGTTAACCCCCGGACCGGTTCGGAGGTGCGCGGGATGGGGTGGATGCGCCCCTCAGGCCAGGCTCGAAGCATGACCACCACCTCCACTTCTGCCACGCTGGATGCCGTGACCCCCGCACCCCCGCCCTCCGCCCGCTCCGGCTACGGATCGCTGTGGCGCGGTGTCCCGCGCGAGCTCGGCTTCCTCGTGCTGACCATGCCCATCGCGATCGTCGGCTTGTCGGTGCTGCTGTCGCTGTTCTGGTTGGGCGTCGGCACGATCGTCATCTACGTCGGCTTCTTCGTCCTCGTCGCCACCTTCTACACTGCACGCGGTTTCGGCATCGTCGAGCTGACCCGACTGGACTGGGCGGGCCGCCCGTCCATCCCGCGTCCGCTGTGGCGCAAGCCGGGTGCCCCGGTGTCGTTCTGGCGCGGACTCGTCGCGCCGTTCGCCAACGGCCACTACTGGCTATACCTGCTGCACGGCGCGATCGTCAACCCGATCGTCAGCATCTTCACCTGGACCGTCACCATCGTCTGGACCTCGATCGCCCTCGGCGGTCTCACCGGGTGGATCTGGCAGGGCTTCATCCCGCAGGGCGACCGCAGCTTCTACCTCTCGAGCACGATCGTGGATGCCGTGTTCCGCGTGAACTCGACGTTCGACCCGGTGGTCGGCGACCGCATCCTGGAGTTCGTGCTCGGCATCGTCTTCGCCGTCACCCTGCCGTTCGTGACGCGCGGGCTGACCGTCATCCACGAGGCCGTCGCCCGCGGGTTGCTCGGCCGCTGGCCGTCGGAGGAGCTGCAGCGCGAGGTCGCCGACCTGTCCGCGTCGCGCGGAGCCGCCGTCGCCGCGGAGGACCAGGCACTGCGCCGCCTGGAGCGCGACCTGCACGACGGCCCGCAGCAGCGCCTCATCCGGCTGCAGATGGACATCGCCGCCGCCGAGCGCAAGCTCGCCGACGACCCGGAGGCCGCCGCCACGCTGCTCGCCGAGGCGCGGCAGCAGGCCGGCGACACGCTGGAGGAGCTGCGCGCGCTGTCCCGCGGGTTCGCGCCGCCCATCCTGCAGGACCGGGGCCTCGTGGCCGCCGCCGAGTCGCTCGCCGCGCGCAGCCCCATCCCGGTGGCCGTGGAGTCGTCGCTGCCGCAGGGGGAGCGGTTCAGCCCCGAGATCGAGCGCAACGCGTACTACGTGCTCGCGGAGCTTGCCGCCAACCTCGCGAAGCATTCCGGCGCCTCCGCCGCCCGGCTCTTCCTGGACCGCAGCGTGGATGCCGCGGGCACCGCGTCGCTGAGCGTCTGGCTGACCGACAACGGCCGCGGCGGCGCGTCTCCGGTCGACGGCCACGGCCTGCGGGGACTCGAGGAGCGCGTGCGCGGCCTGCGCGGCGAACTCGTCGTCGACAGCCCCGCCGGCGGCCCGACCCGGATCGGCGCGCGCATCCCGCTGGCCTGACCCGGCCGTCCCCTCCACCCGGCGACTGCGCCGGTTCGGAACGTCTGCGCCTGCGCGAGCACCCACCGACGTTCCGAACCGGCGCAGTCGCGCCGCGGCGCGCGCGGACCCTAGGCTGGTCGGGTGCCCACCGCCCTCCGCGTCGTCGTCGCCGACGACTCCGTCCTCCTGCGGGAGGGCCTCATCCGCCTGTTCGACGAGGCCGGCTTCGACACCGTCGGCGCGTTCGGCGACGCGGACACGCTGCTGGAGGCGCTGCCCGACCTGATGCCGGATGTCGTGGTGCTCGACGTGCGGATGCCGCCGACGTTCCGCGACGAGGGCGTGCGAGCGGCCCTGCGGATCCGGCGCGAGCATCCGTCGATCGCCGTGCTGCTGCTGTCCCAGTACGTCGAGTCGACGTACGCGCAGGAGCTGCTGGTCGGGGGAGGGGGGCGCACCGGCTACCTCCTGAAGGACCGCATCGCCTCCCTCGACGAGCTGCAGGATGCGGTCACCCGCGTCGCGGCCGGCGGCACCGTGCTCGACCCGCAGGTCGTGCGCGAGCTGCTGACCCGCCGGACCGACCCGCTCGCGACGCTGACCCCGCGCGAGCGCGAGGTGCTGGAGCTGATGGCCGAGGGTCGGACCAACGCGGCCATCGCCTCCCGCATGGTCGTCGGGGTCGGCGCTGTCGAGAAGAACGTGACGTCGATCTTCCAGAAGCTCGGCCTGGAGGATTCCGGCGACGACCACCGCCGGGTGCTGGCGGTACTGGCGTTCCTGCAGCGGTGAGGTGTTGGATGGCCGCATGGCGGGTTTCGACGACATCACGAAGAAGGCGCAGGAGTTCCTGAACGACCCGAAGGTCAAGGACGCCCTGAGCTCCGAGCAGGCCGAGGACATCAGCGACAAGTTGCTGGACGGCGTCGCCGGTGCGGCCAAGAAGGTCACCGGCGGCAAGTTCGACGACAAGATCGACGGCGCGCGCGACGAGGCCGACAAGCACGTCGGCAATCAGTAGCGGTCAGCGGGTGGGGTTGACCGGCCGCAGCGACGCGATCGCGCGCCGGTAGATCGAGAACCCCCACAGCATCGCCAGCGCGACCGCCGCCACCGCGACGACGATCCCCAGCGCGATGGCGACCGCCGGCGGAGCGCCGAGCGCGGCCGTGGCGCTGCCCAGGAGCAGGCCGACCACGATCGCCTCCACCACCGCGATCAACATCATGGAGCTGCCCAGCACCGGGCTCGCTCCCCGCTCGTAGAAGAAGTGGTACGTCGCCCGGATGCCCTCCTCGTCGTCGTTGGCCGACGCGTACAGGTAGCGTTCGAGCCCCGGATCGAGAGCCACGTACGCCGCCCGCAACCGGTTCATCGCCACGACGTACATCATGTCCTCGTCGGACGTGTTGAACACCCGCACCATCGTGATCAGCCCCAGCAGCGCGAGCACGAGCAGCACGCCCAACGCCGCGATCCCGAACCACCCGCGGAACCCGCTCGCCTGCCCGATGAAGCCGAGCGTCACCAGCCCAGCCGACACCAGCGTCAGGAAGATCGCGATGCGCGTCAGCACCTCGCTCTGCGTGGTGCTGCGCGACGCGAGCAGGCTCCAGTGCTCGGTCGCGAGCAGCTGCGCGCGCAGGCTGCGCTGCGCGTCCGTGAGCTGCTCGGGCGGCGGTTCGGGCGCGGGCCCGGGCGCGCTGTCCGGCGGGGATGGAGGCGCCATGCGGTCATTGTGGCGCGCGCGGACGCCGCTGGCACCAGCGACTGCGCGCGTTCGGTACGTCTGCGCCGCGTCGAACGGGCGCAATCGTCGCGAACGGGCGCAATCGCGACGAACGGCGTCAGTCGCGAAAGCGGACCGAAGCGGGGAACGGAGGGGATGACGGGAATCGAACCCGCGTAATCAGTTTGGAAGACTGAGGCTCTACCATTGAGCTACATCCCCGAGCGCCGCGGAAGCGGCGGGGCGGCCGCCCTCTGCGCGGCGGCCGGAGACCATCGTAGTACACGGTCGCACCGTGCCGCGCGCTCTGCCGCGTGCAGTAGACTCGGTGGCGGTCTTTCGCGCCGCAAGCCGGGGCGTAGCTCAGCTTGGCTAGAGCGCCCGCTTTGGGAGCGGGAGGTCGCAGGTTCGAATCCTGTCGCCCCGACGAGGACCTCGTTCCTTCCGAGAAGACCATCGTTCGATCATTCAGGAGAACCCAGACATCGTGAAGACCACGGTCGAGAAGCTCAGCCCCACCCGCACCAAGCTCACCATCTCGGTGACGCCGGAGGAGCTGAAGCCTTCCATCACCCACGCGTACGAGCACATCGCCGAGCAGGTGACCATCCCCGGTTTCCGCAAGGGCAAGGTGCCGCCGCCCATCATCGACCAGCGGGTCGGCAAGGCCGCCGTCCTGGAGCACGCGGTCAACGAGGGTCTCGACGGGTTCTACCGCCGTGCCATCGAGGAGAACGACGTCCGTCCGCTCGGCCGCCCGGAGGCGGACATCACCGAGTGGCCGAACGAGAAGGACTTCTCGGGCGACCTGCTGCTCACCATCGAGGTGGACGTCCGCCCCGAGGTGACCCTTCCCGACTTCGACGACATCACCATCACGGTCGACAAGGCCGAGGTCACGGCGGATGACGTCGAGGAGGAGCTGGACCGCCTCCGCAGCCGCTTCGGCACCCTCGTCACCGTGGACCGCCCGGCCAAGACCGGCGACTTCGCCCAGATCGACCTGACCGCCGAGATCGGTGGAGAAGAGGTCGACACCGCGGCCAACATCTCGTACGAGATCGGCTCCGGCGAGCTCATCGACGGCATCGACGAGGCGCTCGACACCCTCACCGCCGGCGAGACGACCACCTTCGAGGCCCCGCTCATGGGCGGCGACCACGAGGGCGAGAACGCGCAGATCACCGTCACGCTGAACGCCGTCAAGGAGCGCGAGCTCCCGGAGGCCGACGACGACTTCGCCCAGATCGCCAGCGAGTTCGACACCATCGGCGAGCTGCGCCAGAGCCTGCGCACGCAGGTGGAGCGCGCCAAGGTGTTCGGTCAGGGCACGGCCGCGCGCGACCAGCTGGTCGACAAGCTGCTCGAGCTCGTCGAGATCCCGGTCCCGGAGCAGCTGGTCGAGGACGAGGTCCACCGCCACCTCGAGCAGGAGAACCGCCTCGAGGACGACGTGCACCGCGCCGAGGTGAAGGAGTCCAGCGAGAAGACGTTCAAGACGCAGATCCTCCTCGACGAGGTCGCGCAGAACGAGGACATCAAGGTCAGCCAGGATGAGCTCACCCAGTACCTCATCCAGGGCGCCGGCCAGTACGGCATGGACCCGAACGAGTTCGTCAAGATCCTCAGCGAGAACGGCCAGATCCCGTCGATGGTCGGCGAGGTTGCCCGCAACAAGGCGCTCGCGATCATCCTCGGCAAGGTGAAGGTCGTCGACACCGACGGCAAGCCGGTCGACCTGGCCGAGTTCACCGCCCTCCCCGACGCGGACGAGGAGCCCGCCGACGCCGCCGCCGACGGCGGCGAAGCCGCCGAGGAGGCCCCCGCCGCCGAGGAGAAGCCCAAGAAGCGCTCCACGAAGAAGAAGGCCGACGACAAGTAATCCGTCCCTTCCCTCCACGAAAGCCGGGCCGCGCTCACGCGCCGCCCGGCTTTCGTGCATCCATGGGACGCGACACGCCGTAAAGCGCCGGCGATAACGGCGTGTCGCGTCCCATGGATGGCCGGAACCGCGGTCTGGCACCATAGGCAGCACGACGGAGTCACGAACGAAGGGGCGCGGATGAGCGACGACTGGCGGGAGCGGGTGGACGCCGTGTGGGCGGACGCCGACGACACGAACGAGGACGCGACGCTCGTCGCGATCGACTCCCTCGTGGCCGAGCGCCCGGCGGACGACCCGGAGGCGCTCTTCGAATCCGCGAGTGCCCGCGACTTCGCCGGTCGCGAGGCCGACGCGGAGCCGTTCTACCGCGCCGCGCTCGCGCACGGGCTGGCCGAGCCGTATCGCGGGCAGGCGATCGTGCAGCTCGCGAGCACCCTGCGCAACCTCGACCGGCCGGCCGAAGCGCTCGCCCTGCTGCGCGACTTCCTGCTCGCAGAGCCCGAGCATCCGCTCGCCGACGCCGCCCGCGCGTTCGCCGCGCTGGCGCTCTTCGACGACGGGATGTGGGCCGACGCGCTGCGCGAGGCGCTCGGCGCCCTCGCGCCGCACGTGCCCCGGTACGGCCGCGCCGTGACGGCGTATGCCGCCGCGCTCGAGGACGACTGAGCGCGCCTTCTCTGCCCAGGGCGAACAGCACCGAAATGCGCCCGGCGCTCCGATAGATTCGATGCCAAGCGACAAAGGAAATGGAGCGAACATGGCCGACATGGGTATCCAGCCCAACGTATTCGACCGACTGCTGAAGGACCGGATCATCTGGCTCGGCTCCGAGGTGCGGGACGAGAACGCGAACGAGATCGCCGCGAAGCTGCTGCTCCTCGCTGCGGAGGACCCGAAGCGGGACATCTACCTCTACATCAACTCCCCGGGCGGCTCGATCACGGCCGGCATGGCGATCTACGACACGATGCAGTTCGTCCCGAACGACATCGTCACCGTCGGCATCGGCATGGCCGCGTCGATGGGCCAGCTGCTGCTCACCGCGGGCACCAAGGGCAAGCGCTACATCACGCCGAACGCGCGCGTGCTGCTGCACCAGCCGCACGGTGGATTCGGCGGCACGGCGAGCGACATCCAGACGCAGGCGCAGCTCATCATCGACATGAAGAACCGTCTGGCGCAGATCACCGCCGACGCGACCGGCAAGTCGGTCGAGCAGGTCAACGCCGACGGCGACCGCGACCGCTGGTTCTCCGCCCAGGAGGCCCTCGAGTACGGCTTCGTCGACCACATCCGCGAGTCGGCCCTCGACGTCGCCGGTGGCGGCGGGACCGAGCCGGACAAGAACTGACGACGCCTGAAGGATAAGGAAAACAGTATGAACACCCCCATGCTCGGCGGTCAGGCCTTCGGCGGCATCCAGGCGCCCGGCTCCCGCTACATCCTCCCCAGCTTCGAGGAGCGCACGGCATACGGCTACAAGCGCCAGGACCCGTACGCGAAGCTGTTCGAGGACCGCATCATCTTCCTCGGCGTGCAGGTGGACGACGCGTCGGCCGACGACATCATGGCCCAGCTCCTCGTGCTCGAGAGCCAGGACCCGGACCGCGACATCGTCATGTACATCAACTCGCCGGGTGGTTCGTTCACCGCGATGACGGCGATCTACGACACGATGCAGTACATCCGACCGCAGATCCAGACGGTCGTGCTCGGCCAGGCCGCCTCGGCCGCCGCCGTGCTCACCGCCGCCGGAACGCCGGGCAAGCGCCTCGCGCTGCCGAACGCTCGCATCCTCATCCACCAGCCCGCCGTCGGCGAGGCCGGCCAGGGGCAGGCGTCCGACATCGAGATCCAGGCGAACGAGATCATGCGCATGCGCACCTGGCTGGAGGAGACGCTGTCGAAGCACTCCAACCGCACGGTGGAGCAGGTCAACAAGGACATCGACCGCGACAAGATCCTGGGTGCCCAGGAGGCCCTCGAGTACGGTCTCATCGACCAGGTGCTGACGAGCCGCAAGACGCTCCCGGCGCTGGTGAAGTAGTAGCCTTCGCTGCATGACGGAACGGGACGGTCGCTTCGACGACCGTCCCGTTCGTCGTATCCGGAGGTCGCCGAGCGCCGGCTACGACCCGGGCCGCTGGCCGGCCGACATCCCCGCCGTGCGCCAGCTGCTTCAGGAGGGGCTCGACCTCCCGGCCGGTGTGACGATGCTCGTCGGAGAGAACGGCGCGGGCAAATCGACGATCGTGGAGGCCGTGGCCACCGCCTACGGCCTGCCGCCGGAGGGCGGGAGCAACCAGGGCAGGCACGTCACGCGGCCCACGGAGTCGCCGCTCGCCGACTGGCTGCTGCTGGAGCGGGCGCCCTGGGCCCCGCGCTGGGGCTTCTTCCTGCGCGCGGAGACCATGCATGGCTACTACAGCTACGCCGAGACGGTCAGGGGTCCGGGCGATCCGCTGCTGCACGAGATGAGCCACGGCGAGTCGTTCAACCGGCTGCTGGCCGACAAGCTCAACCACCCGCAGTTCGTCGCAGGTCTCGTCTGCCTCGACGAGCCCGAGGCGGCGCTGTCCTTCCAGTCCACCCTGACGTGGCTGGCGAACCTGGACGTGATGACCAAGCGCGGCACGCAGGTGCTGTGCGCGACGCACTCGCCGATCCTGGCCGCCCTTCCCGGCGCTCACCTGCTGGAGCTTGGCGAATGGGGCATCCGCGAGACGACCTGGGAGGACCTGGAGATCGTCCGGCACTGGCGCTCGTTCCTCGACGCTCCCGAGCGCTACTTCCGCCATCTGCTGTGAGCAGAACCGCCGTGTGAACCAATACGGCCGACATGCACGCCAATGTCGGTCTCACGGGTTAGGCTCGACGGAAGACACCCGAAGAAGGAGGGGAGAGGGATGGCACGCATCGGGGAAAGCGCCGATCTGCTCAAGTGTTCCTTCTGTGGCAAGAGCCAGAAGCAGGTCCAGCAGCTCATCGCCGGTCCTGGCGTGTACATCTGCGACGAGTGCGTCGAACTCTGCAACGAGATCATCGAGGAGCGACTCGCCGAGGCGGGCGAGGAGGCGTCGAGCGAGTTCGACCTGCCGAAGCCCAAGGAGATCTTCGGGTTCCTGGAGGAGTACGTGATCGGGCAGGAGCAGGCGAAGCGCTCCCTGGCCGTCGCGGTGTACAACCACTACAAGCGCGTCCGGGCCAAGCAGTCCATCACCTCGGCAGACACGATCGACGACGTCGAGATCGCCAAGTCGAACATCCTGCTCATCGGCCCGACCGGCTGCGGCAAGACGTACCTCGCGCAGACGCTGGCCCGCCGCCTCAACGTCCCGTTCGCCGTCGCCGACGCGACCGCGCTCACCGAGGCCGGCTACGTCGGAGAAGACGTCGAGAACATCCTCCTCAAGCTCATCCAGGCCGCGGACTACGACGTCAAGCGGGCCGAGACGGGCATCATCTACATCGACGAGGTCGACAAGATCGCCCGCAAGGCCGAGAATCCGTCGATCACGCGCGACGTGTCGGGCGAGGGAGTGCAGCAGGCCCTGCTCAAGATCCTGGAGGGAACGGTCGCCTCGGTCCCGCCGCAGGGCGGACGCAAGCACCCGCACCAGGAGTTCATCCAGATCGACACGACGAATGTGCTGTTCATCGTGGCCGGCGCCTTCGCCGGACTGGAGGAGATCATCTCGTCCCGCGCGGGCAAGAAGGGCATCGGCTTCGGCGCCCCGCTTCACTCGAAGGGCGACGACATCAACCTCTTCAGCGAGGTGCTGCCGGAAGACCTGCACAAGTTCGGTCTCATCCCCGAGTTCATCGGTCGTCTACCCGTCGTCACGACGGTCACGCAGCTCGACCAGGACGCCCTCATGCAGATCCTGACCGAGCCGAAGAACGCGCTGGTCCGGCAGTATCAGCGAATGTTCGAGCTCGACGGCGTCCAGCTGGAGTTCGACCACGCCGCCCTCGAAGCGATCGCCGACCTCGCGGTACTGCGCAAGACCGGCGCCCGTGGCCTCCGCGCGATCATGGAGGAGGTGCTCGGCCCGATCATGTTCGAGGTGCCGTCCAGCTCCGAGGTCGCCCGCGTGGTCGTCACCAAGGAAGCCGTGCTCGAGAACGCCGCGCCGACTATCGTGCCGCACCGTCCGCGTCGCGAGGAGAAGTCGGCGTAACCGTCGGCGCCGGCTTGATCAGCATCTCCGGCGCCCGGGTCACCATCAGCCACGCCGGAAGTACGGCGAGGCAGAGGATCGGCAGTACAAGCAGATTCGACGTGACGGCCACTCCGACGAAGATGGCGATCCAGCCGTCCTTGGTGACCGCGAGGGTCATGCCGAGCACCGCGGACGCGACGGCGACCTGCAGCGGGATGCCGGGCACGAGCGCCGCCGCGACGGTGCCGAGCGCCGCACCGATGAACACCGAGGGGAACACCCGGCCGCCGCGGAAGCCGGCGCTGGCGGCGACCAGCAGGGCGACGAACTTCACCACTGCGATCAGCGCCAGCTGACCCGGCGAGTAGTCGGCACGGTTCTGCACCAGTTCGCCCATCTGCTGCAGCCCCTTGAACAGCGTGATCGGACCCCCGATCGCACCCACGAGGCCGAGCACGACACCACCGGCCAGGGTGACCAGCAGGGGATGCCGCAGCGCGTGGAACAGCCGGTGCACCAACGGGAACAGAGCGGCCGCCGCGATGCCGACCGCGGTCGCCACCGACGCGATGACGAGCGCCGCGACCAGGTCCCACCCCGTAATGGAGGTGTACGCCGGCATCGGGATGGCGAAGTGCGGGTGCGCCAGCAGCGTCATCGTCAGCGAGCCGACCGCCGCCGACACCAGCGGCAGGAACAGCTTGTCCCAGAGTGCGCCGCCGCCGCGGACGGAGGCGACGATGCCGGTGAAGACGAGGGCGGCGGCGACCGGTGTGCCGAAGAGGGCGCCGATCGTGCCGGAGGCGGCCATGAGCATGACGATCTGCGCGGGCACGGCCTTCCACAGCCTCCCGACCAGAGTGACCAGGATGCTGATGTTGATCGCGATGATCGGGTTCTCCGGCCCCAGGCTCACGCCGCCGGCAAGCCCGAGGATGGCGGCCAGGGCGAGCGAGGGCACCACGCCGATGCGCAGCGGAGGGGCGACGAGCTCCGTGGTCGCCGAGTCGGGACCTGCGTGACCGGGCACCAGCCACACCGTCAGCCCGACCGCGAAGCCGGTGACCGTCAGCACGAGGAAGATCCACCAGCCGGAGGACGGGTCGATGCCGAGCGCGTGGGGGAGCGCCGTCCACACGCCGTCCTCGATCAGGCCGGCCAGCTCGTCCACCGCCCACAGCGTGAGGGCGCTGACCACTCCGATCACGACGGCGGGGATGCTGAGCAGCGCGAGACTGCGTGCGGTGGGCGCGGGCAACTCCTGTTGACCGGTGGACGACATCCCGGACCCCCTCCCGCGGTTGCGCTCAGAGTAGAGGGCGGCGGGCGGCGGCGGCTAGGGCGTTCCGGAGAGGTCTCTCGCGGTCCCGGACGTCAGCGGTCGAGGCCGCGGCGCTTCAGCAGCGGCTCGAGCTGAGCGTCGCGTCCGCGGAAGTCGCGGTAGGCCTCCAGCGGGTCCTTCGAGCCGCCGACCCCGAGCAGGCGCGACCGGAACCGGTCGCCGTTCTCGCGGGTCAGGCCGCCGTTCTCCCGGAACCACTCGACGGTGTCCGCATCCAGCACCTCGCTCCAGATGTAGGAGTAGTAGCCGGCGTCGTATCCGCCGGAGAAGGTGTGGGCGAAGTACGTGCTGGCGTAGCGCGGGGGCACGGCCGGGTTGTCGAGTCCGACACGCTCGAGGGCGGCGGCCTCGAACGCAGCGACGTCGTCCACGGTGTCGTCGGCGGTGATGCGGTGCCACTCCTGGTCGAGGAGGGCGGCGGCGAGGTACTCGCTCGTCGCGAAGCCCTCGTTGAACGACTCGGCCGCGTGCAGCTTGTCGACGAGCTCCTGAGGCATCCGCTCGCCCGTGACGTGGTGGACGGCGTAGTTCTCCAGGATCTCGGGCCACAGCATCCACATCTCGTTGACCTGGCTGGGGAACTCGACGAAATCGCGGAAGACGTTGGTGCCCGCGAACTTCGGATACGTGACGCGCGCGAAGAGGCCGTGCAGGGCGTGGCCGAACTCGTGGAACAGCGTGTTCGTCTCGTCGTAAGTGAGCAGCGTCGGCTCGCCCGCGGCGGGCTTCGGCACGTTGAGGTTGTTGACGACGACCGTCGGGGTGCCGAGGAGCGCGGACTGCGAGATGAGCGGGTTCATCCAGGCGCCTCCGCGCTTGGAGTCGCGCGTGTACAGGTCGAGGATGTAGAGGCCGAGCTCGGAGCCGTCCTCGTTGCGCACCTCGAAGACGCGGGCGTCGGGGTGGTACGCGACGAGGTCGGGACGCTCGGAGAAGGTGATGCCGTAGAGCCGGGTGGCCGCGTAGAAGACGCCGTCGCGCAGCACGCGCTCGGCCTCGAAGTATGGCCGCATCGCGGCGAAGTCCACGTCGAACTTCTCGGCGCGCACGGCGCCGGTCAGGTGCGCCCAGTCCCAGGCCTCGACGGTCTCTCCCTCCGGCATCAGGCGCTGCAGGTCCGCCTGTTCGGCGCGCGCGTTGCGGGCCGCGGGCGGCGCCAGGCGGCCGAGCATGTCGGCCACCGCCTCCGGGGTGCGGGCGGTCTGGTCGGCCGTCACGTAGGCCGCGTGGGTGTCGAACCCGAGCAGCCGGGCGCGCTCGGCGCGCAGGCGGGTGATCTCCAGCACCAGGTCGCGCGTGTCGTGGTCGCCGCCGTGCGTGCCGCGGGCACGGGAGGCGGCCATGATGCGCTCGCGGGACGAGCGGTCGGCGAGGTCGGCGAGCCACGGATGGCCGGTCGGCAGCACGAGGGTGACGACGTACTTTCCGTCGAGACCGCGGTCGGCGGCGGCCTGCGCGGCGGCGGAGAGCTCGCCCTCGCCGAGACCGGCCAGCTCCTCTGCGGTGTCGAAGACGACGGCCAGCTCGTTGGTGTCGGCGAGCAGGTTCTTCTCGAATCGGGTGGTCAGGGTCGACAGGCGCTGGTTGTACTCCCGCAGCCGCTCCTTGTCCGCGTCGTCGAGGCCCGCGCCGGCGAGCGTGAACTCGGTGTGGTACCGCTCGACCAGGTAGCGCGACTCGTCGTCGAGGCCGAGCTCGTCGAGGCGCGCGTGCAGGTCGGCGATGCGCGCGGAGAGGGCGGGGTTCAACCGGATGGCGTCCTGGTGGGCGGCGAGCCGCGGTGCGATCTCCTCCTCCAGAGCGTTGGTGAAGTCCGTGCTGTCGGACGAGCTCTTGTTGAAGAACACCTCGGCGACGCGCTGCAGGACCTGGCCGGAGCGCTCGAGCGGCAGCATCGTGTTCTCGAAGGTGGCCGGCTCCTCGGTGCGCACGATCGCGTCTACCTCGGCCAGCTGCTCCTCCATGCCGCGCTCGAACGCGGGCAGGTAGTGCTCGTCCCGGATGTCCGCGAAGGGCGGCAACTGGTAGGGGAGCGTGCTCGGGGTGAAGAAGGGATTCGCGGTGTCTGCCATTGCTCCAGCCTAGACACCGGCGCGGCGTAACGCGCCGTTGCGGGCCGCGGCGTGCGTGCGACGATGGTCGCATGGACGTACACGAGCGCTACACCCACGGGCACCACGAGAGTGTCCTCCGATCGCACGAGTGGCGCACCCTGGCGAACTCGGGAGCGTACTTCGCCGGGCTGCTGACCCCGGGGATGCGGGTCCTCGATGTGGGGAGCGGTCCCGGCACGATCTCGGCAGAGATCGCGGAGCGTGTCGCGCCTGGGACGGTCGTCGGGGTCGACGGAAGCGGGGAGATCGTCGAGCGCGCGGGGAGGCTCGCGAACGAGCGCGGGGTGACGAACGTCTCCTTCCAGACCGGCGACGCCTATCGGCTCGACTTCCCGGATGCCACCTTCGACCTTGTGCACGCCCACCAGCTCCTGCAGCACCTCGCCGATCCGATCGCCGTGCTGCGGGAGTTCCGTCGCGTGGTCAAGCCGGGCGGGTACGTCGTCGCGCGAGACGTGGACTGGGGCGGAACGATGTGGGCGCCGCTGCTCCCCGGCCTCGCCGAGTGGATGCGGATCAATCAGACGGTGCAGCGCGCGAACGGCGGCGAGCCTTTCGCCGGACGGCTGCTGCGCTCCTGGGCGCTGGAGGCCGGCTTCAGCAGCGTCGACAGCTCGGCGTCCATCTGGTGCTTCGCCTCGGAGGACGACCGCCGGTGGTGGGGGGAGCTGTGGAGTGCGCGGGTGCGCGAGTCCGATTTCGCTCGGCATGCGCGCGATCGGCAGGTGGCCACCGAGGACCAGCTGGCCGTGGCGGCAGACGCGTGGATCGAGTGGTCGCGCACGCCGTCGGGTTGGTACGCGATGCCGCATGGGGAGATCATCGCGCGGCGGTAGATCCAAAGCATTCGTTGCAAACAAACGAATGCAAAGAATGACTTGCAAAGATGTCTTTGCATCGGTATCGTTGAGGCCATGAGCGACGACCGTTCCCCTGAGACGCCTGACGACCGAGCCGCCTCGGCGCCTTCCACTCCCGGCACGGCCGGCGGGAAACGCCCGTTCGAGGATGCACTGGGCATGCCCGCCCTTCGGGCTCTGGCCCACCCGCTGCGCGTCGAGATCATGAACGAGCTCTCCGACTTCGGGCCGGCGACCGCCAGCATGCTGGCCGAGCGACTGGGGGAGTCGAGCGGGGCGACCAGCTACCACCTCCGCCAGCTCGCCCGGCACGACATCATCGTCGAGGACACCGAGCGCGGCTCCGGGCGGGAGCGCTGGTGGCGCATGGCGCCCGGCGGCGTGACGATCGGCTCGCCCGAGACCCTCGGCACACCGGCCGGCCGTGAGGCGAACGAGCTGATCTCGCTCGGCTGGCAGCAGAACAACGAGCGCCGCCTGGCCGCCTTCCTCCGTCGCGGGCTCGACACCTTCGGTTTCGACTGGATGGAGTCGAGCACCCTCTCGACGTCGCACCTCGAGGTCACGCGTGAGCAGCTGGCCGAGTTCGGTCGAGAGTATTACGCGCTGCAGGACCGGCTGAAGGCGAAGTGGAAGGCCGAGGAGGCCGCCGCGGGCGACACCGGCGCCGAAGCGCCCTCGGCGGAGCGCAAGCGCGTGCAGGTCCAGTTCAACGCCTTCCCGCTGGTCGAGCAGGAGGACCGCTGATGCCCTCCGCTGCCCGCGCACCGCTCGGCGCCGGCTTCTCCCGGCTGTGGACGGCGGCGATCGCCAGCAACCTCGCCGACGGCATCGGCCGCACGGCGGTGCCGCTGATCGCGACGACGCTGACCCGCGACCCGGCCCTCATCGCCGGGCTGAGCGCCGTGACCTTCCTGCCGTGGCTCTTCTTCGGCATCCCGGCGGGCGTCCTGCTCGACCGGGTCGACCGCCGCATCGCGATGGCGGTCGCGAACTCGCTCCGCTTCGCGGTCGCCGCCGTGGTCGCGCTGCTGATCGCCACCGGCGGGCTGACCATCTGGTCGCTGTACGTTTGCGTGCTGGCCTTCGGGCTGGGCGAGACGGTGTTCGACAACGCGACGACCACGGTCGTCCCCGCGCTGGTCGACCGGGGCCAGCTGGACCGCGCGAACGGGCGGATGCAGTCGGCCGAGATCACCATCCAGAACTTCATCGCGACCCCGCTCGCGGGCTTCCTGTTCGCGGCAGCGATCGTGCTGCCGGTCTGGCTGACCGGCGCGGGTTTCCTCGTCGCCGGGCTGCTGGCGCTCAGCATCCCGGCCGCCGCCGCCCACGCCCACCGGGCCGGGGCGGACGGCGACGCCGGGCCGCGGCCGCCGCTGTCGGCCGTCGTCCGGTTCCTCTGGGACGACCGCTTCCTGCGCTGGATGATCCTGCTCACCTCGTTCACCGCGTCCGCCCTGGCATTCGCCCAGGGGAGTGTCGTACTGCTCCTGCTGCAGACCTTCCACGTCCCGGCCGCGCTGGTCGGCGTGGTGACGGCCGCGATCGGGATCGGGGCCCTCGTCGGGGCCCTGGTGTCGAGCCGGTTCGTCGAGCGCTTCGGCCGGGGGCGGGTGATGTTCTGGTCGGTGCTGGTCAGCGGCGCCGGGATCCTGGGCGTCGGGCTCACCGGCAACGTGGTCGTCGCCATCGGCTCCTACGCGATCGGTGCGTTCGGCGTCGCCGTGTGGAACGTGCCGTGGGGTGCGCTCCGGCAGGCCATCATCCCGAGCGACATGCTGGGCCGTGCGCTCGGCATCGTCCGCACCATCGGCTGGGGGCTCACCCCCATCGCCACCGTCCTGGGCGGCTTCGTCGCCCGCATCGACCTCCGGCTGCCGTTCGTCATCGGCGGCGGGCTGGTGGTCGTGGCGACGCTCGTCGCGTCGCGCCTCATCCTCTCGGCGTCGGCCCAGACGCCGGCCGAAGCTCCCGTTCCGGAAGGGCAACCGTCATGACCGCCGTCCTCGTCTCCACGTACCGTCCGCTCACGCATCGCGTCGCGCTCCGCGTCGGTCGCGCTCTCACCGCATGGGGCGCCCGACCGCTCGCGCGCGAGCCGCACCACGCCGACCGCGTCGCGCGGCTCGAGCGCACCCGCGACGCCGCCGCCCGCTCCCTCCCGCAGCTCCCGCGCTGACCGCCCGCATCCGGCCGCCGAGCACAGGAAAAGCGTCGCCCTCCGGCCGGAGAGGCGACGCTTTTCCTGTACTCGCGGGCTGTTCGCTCAGCGAACGAGGGGTGTGTTGCGAAGACCGGGTCAGGGCTCTTCGTCGTAGTCGGAGGTGTCGACCTCGACCGGCTGCGTGATCGTCGCGGAGTCCTCGGCCTGGTTGTAGCGGATCTCGGTGCCGTCGTCGAGCGTGACGACGGGCTTGCGCTCCAGCCAGGTGAGCGTCCAGCTCCATCCGGCGGTGTCCACGTCGGTGGCGACGAGCTCCTCCTCGACGGTCCGGACGGCGTACGAGACGACCTCCGGCAGTGATGCGGGCGACTCGGCGCCGACGGCCCAGCGCGTCCCGAGCTGCATCAGGCGCGCCCGGCCTCGACGCGGGCGGACGCCAGGTCGATCTCGTAGGTAACCCACGACGTCCGGCTGGCGACGGCGTCGTACAGTTTCTGCGCCGTGGCGTTGTCCTGAGCCGTGATCCACTGCACGACGCCCAGTCCGCGCTCCTCGGCCAGGGCACGAGCCTTCTGGATGAGCGCGGAGCCGACACCCTTTCCGCGCTCCTCCTCGACCACGAACAGGTCGTCGAGGAACAGTCCGCGGTCGCCCTCCAGCGGCCGGGCGAACTCGCGAACGTGGGCGAGGCCGACGATCCGCTCGCCGTCGACGGCGACGTAGCCGTCCTCCTCGTGCTCGGGATCGGTCAGCCACGACCAGAGGACGAGCGCCTTCTGGTCCGTCAGCTCGGTCTCGTAGAACCGGGCGTACTCGGCGTACACATCGAGCCAGGCGAAGAAATCGCCGTCCCTGACCGGTCGAACCTCGATCGACATGGATTCCTCCGTTCGCTGTGCGCGCCCGGACGTGCTCACCGGGCGTCTTCCGACCATATCGCGGTCGGGTTCAGGGGACGAGGTCGTAGGTGACCCACTTGGTCTTCTCGGCGAACCTGTCGTACAGGCGGCGGGCCGTCTCGTTGTCCTTCGCCGTAATCCAGCGGACGACCGAGAGGCCGCGATCCTTGGCGTGCTCGCGCACGGCCTCCAGCAGGGCGGCGCCCGCACCGGCGCCGCGGGCGTCCGGGCTCACGAACAGGTCGTCGAGGTACAGGCCCTTGCTGCCGTCGAGGGGCCGCACGAACTCGCGGACGTGCGCGAGTCCCACGGGGGCGTCCTCCTCGTCGACGGCGAAGTACGCCTCCAGCTCGTTCTCCGGATCAGAGATCCAGCTCCAGACCAGCAGGGCCTTCTCGTCCGTCACCGGGCTCTCGTAGAAGTCGCCGTAGCCTGCGTACAGGTCCAGCCAGGTGAAGAACTCGTTGTCCCGCACCTGTCGCACGGTCACCGTCATCGTTCCTCCTCGCTCGGGGCTGTGGCGAGCAGAATATCGGTCACCGTGAGTTCGTCGGCGGAGGCGAAGCGCAGGTCCGCGATTCTGCCCACCGAGCGGAGGTCGCCCGCGGCCGACTCGACGGCCGCGATCTCGTCCGCCGGACCGGCGATCACCGCCGAGTCGACGGGGGTGCGCTGGGAGGCCTTCGCAGCCGTCTTGGCGCCGCGGATGCCGGTCAGGGCGCGTCCGACGATCGCCAGCACATCGCGGTCGGCGTTCCAGTCCTGCGCCACGTCGTCGGCGGCCGGCCAGGCGGCGTGGTGCACGGAGCCGTCCTCCGACCAGCTCCACGCCTCCTCGGCCGCGAAGGGCAGCACGGGGGCGAACAGGCGCAGGAACGCGGAGAGGGCGACCCGCAGGGCCACCACCGCGGAGGCCTGCTCCGCCGTGGCCTCGCCGTAGGCGCGCTCCTTCACCAGCTCCAGGTAGTCGTCGCAGAACGTCCAGAAGAACGTCTCGGCCGTCTCCAGCGCCCTGGCGTGGTCGTAGTTCTCGAGCGCTGCGGTGGCGTCGGCCACGACGTCGGCGAGGTTCTGCAGCATGCTGCGGTCCAGCGGGCTGGTCACCTGCGCGAGGTCGAGGGAGGCGGGGGCCTCGAAGCCGAGGATGAACTTGGCCGCGTTGAGCAGTTTGATCGCGAGCCGGCGGCCGATCTTGATCTGGGTCGGGTTCTGCGGGTCGAACGCCGCGTCGGTGCCGAGACGGCTGGACGCCGCCCAGTACCGCACGGCGTCGGAGCCGTGCCGCTCCAGGATGTCGGCGGGCGTCACCACGTTGCCCTTCGACTTCGACATCTTCTTGCGGTCGGGGTCGACGATGAAGCCGGACAGGGCGGCGTTCTTCCACGGCGCCACGTCGGCCTCGAGCTTCGCGCGCAGCAGGGTGGAGAACAGCCAGGTGCGGATGATGTCCTGCCCCTGCGGGCGCAGGTCGTACGGGAAGACGGCGTCGAAGAGCTCGTCGTCCCGCATCCAGCCGCCAGCGAGCTGCGGGGTGAGGGAGGACGTCATCCACGTGTCCATCACGTCGCGCTCGCCGACGAAGCCGCCGGCCTGGCCGCGCTGCGCCTCGTCGTAGCCGGGCGCCGGGTCGGAGGACGGGTCCACCGGGAGCTGCTCCTGCGCGGGCAGGATCGGCTGGTCGAACATCGGGTTGCCGTCGGCGTCGAGCGGGTACCAGATCGGGATCGGAACGCCGAAGAAGCGCTGACGCGAGATCAGCCAGTCGCCGGTGAGGCCGTTCACCCAGTTCTCGTAGCGGACCCGCATGAAGTCGGGGTGCCAGTCGATCTCACGGCCGAGCTCGATGAGCCGCTGGCGCAGCTCCTCGTCGCGCGCGCCGTTCTTCACGTACCACTGGCGGGTCGAGACGATCTCGAGCGGGCGGTCGCCCTTCTCGAAGAACTTGACCGGGTGCTGGATGGGCTTGGGGTCGCCGACCAGATCGCCGGAGGCGCGAAGCAGCTCCACGACGGCCTGCTTCGCCGAGAACACGGTCTTGCCGGCGAGCTGCGCGTACGCCTCGCGGCCCGCCTCCGAGGTGATCGCCTCCGGCGGCTCGGGCAGGATGCGGCCGTCGAAGCCGATGATCGCGCGGTTCGGGAGGTCGAGCTCGCGCCACCAGGTGACGTCGGTGATGTCGCCGAAGGTGCAGATCATGGCGATGCCCGATCCCTTGTCCGGCTGCGCCAGGTGGTGCGCCAGCACGGGCACCTCGACGTCGAACAGCGGGGTGCGGACGCTCGTGCCGAACAGCGGCTGGTATCGCTCGTCGTCCGGGTGCGCCACGAGCGCGACGCAGGCGGGAAGCAGCTCCGGGCGGGTGGTCTCGATGTAGACCGGACCGTCTTCGCCGTGGAACGCGACGCGGTGGTACGCGCCCGGCTGCTCGCGATCCTCCAGCTCGGCCTGCGCGACGGCGGTGCGGAAGGTGATGTCCCACAGCGTCGGCGCGAGCGCCTGGTACGCCTCTCCGCGCTCGATGTTGCGCAGGAACGCCAGCTGGGAGGTGCGGATCGAGTCCTGCCCGATCGTGCGGTACGTCTGCGACCAGTCGACCGAGAGTCCGAGCGTGCGCCAGAGCGCCTCGAACTGCTTCTCGTCCTCCTCGGTCAGCCGCTCGCACAGCTCGATGAAGTTGCGGCGCGAGATCGGCTTCTGGTCGGCCGCCTTGGTGCTCTTGTTGTCGCCGCCCTCGAAGGGAGGGGTGAAGTCCGGGTCGTAGGGGAGCGACGGGTCGCAGCGCACGCCGTAGTAGTTCTGGACGCGGCGCTCGGTGGGCAGGCCGTTGTCGTCCCAGCCCATCGGGTAGAAGACCTTGCGCCCGTTCATCCGCTGGAAGCGCGCGATCACGTCGGTGTGGGTGTAGCTGAAGACGTGGCCGATGTGCAGCGAACCGGAGGCCGTGGGCGGCGGGGTGTCGATCGAGTAGACCCCGTCGCGGCCGGCGGCGAGCGCGGCCTCCCGGTCGAACCGGAAGGTGCCGTCGCTCTGCCAGCGGTCACCCCATTTGGTCTCCAGCCCTTCCAGCGCGGGCTTGTCGGGCACGTTCGGCGTGCTCATGGGGGTCCTCCGATTCGATATATGCGGCACCGTGTCCTCGGGGTGCCTGAGTGTGGGATCCCTTGAAGCCTACCGAACGTGCGCCGAGCCCGCTCAGACCTCGTCGATGTACGGCTTCCTGCGGGCGGCGATCAGGGCCGCCACCAGGGTGATCGCCGACATGACCGCGAGCACGATGCCCGGGTGCCACCACGCGTTGCCGGTGGCGTGACCGAAGAGCAGCGTGAGCGCCGGCACGAACGAAGTCAGCAGCGCCGCGATGCTGTACGCGACCGATAGGCCGCTGTAGCGCACCTCGCTCGGGAACAGGTCGGACATCAGCCCGCCGAGGGCCGCCCACGACAGGGTGGGGAGGATGCCGCCGATGATCATGGAGGCGACCAGGATGCCGAAGTTCGCGTACTGCAGCAGGAAGTACATCGGGAAGGCCACGAGCAGCGTGCCGACCGCGCCGATCGCGACGACCCTGGCCGACCCGATCCGGGCCGCCCAGGCGCCGAACAGCGGGATGGTGACCAGCTGCAGCAGGCCGCCGATCGTCGTGGCGATCAGCAGGTCCTGGTACTTGAAGCCCAGCACGGCCGTGCCGTAGTCGACCATGTAGGTGTTCATCAGCGAGTAGGAGCCGATGCCGAGGATGGCCGCGCCGATCCCGATGACGAAGCCGGTGGGGGCCTTGCGGAAGACGTCGAGCACGGGGAAGCGGTCGCGGGTCCCGGTCTCCAGCAGCTTGCGGAACACCGGCGTCTCGTCGATCGACCAGCGCAGGTACAGCGAGACCAGCAGGAGCGGGAACGCGGTGAGGAACGGGATGCGCCAGCCCCACGCGGCGAGGTCTGCCTGCGACATGCTGACGGTGAGGACGATGAAGACGACCGCGCTCAGGATGGAGCCGACCGGCGACCCGAGCTGGGGGAGCGCGGCGTAGAAGCCGCGCTTCTTCGGGTTGGCGTACTCGGTCGCAAGCAGGATCGATCCGCCCCACTCGCCGCCCACCGAGAAGCCCTGCAGCAGGCGCAGCAGCACGATCGCGATCGCGCCGAACCATCCCGCGGCCGCGTAGGTCGGCAGCAGGCCGACGAGGCCCGTGCTCAGCCCCATGATCAGGATGGTGATCAGCAGGGTGGGACGACGCCCGATCCGGTCGCCGAGGTTGCCGAAGACGATCGCGCCGATCGGGCGGATGACGAACCCGGCGGCGATGGCGAGGAACCCGGCCAGCGCCCCGCCGAACGCGCCGAGCGGCGCGAAGAACAGCGGGCCGACGAAGAACGCGGCGAAATACGCGTAGAGGTAGAAGTCGTACGACTCGAGCGCGGTGCCGACGAACGACGCGATGGTGACGCGGCGTGCGGTGCCCGGGGTGATGCCCGGCCGATCGGTCTCGCTGCGGACGGGAGCGGTGGTGGTAGTCACGGGTGTCCTTCTGAACGGTAGAATCTGGACCGGGTCCAATAATGGCACGAAAGGGGAACGCAGAATGGCGCTCACGCATTCCGCCCGCTCCGCAGGCGCCGGCCGGCCCCGCTCCTCGTCGCGCGGGATGATCGCAGAGGCGGCCGCGGAACTCTTCCTGGAGCAGACCTACACCGGGACCACCGTCGACGACATCGCCCGCCGCGCCGGGGTCAGCCGGGCAACGTTCTTCAACTACTTCGGCGCCAAGAGCGACCTGCTCTGGCTGGAGGTCGACGAGGCGCTCGCCGCCTTCGACGACACCCTCGCGGGCGCCCCGGCCGAAGCCGCCCCGATGGATGCGGTGCTCGACGCGCTCACGCGCCTCGCCGACGCGTTCGGCCCCGACCGGCTGCCGCTCGCGGTGACCCAGGTGGAGCTGATGGGCACGGATGCGGAGCTGCAGGCGTCCGCGCTGCCCCGCTTCCTTGCGTTGGTGCGGCGGCTGGAGGCGTTCATCGCGCGGCGGGCGGGCCTTGCGTCTGACGCGCTCCTGCCGAGGGCAGCCGCGACCGCGGTCGTCGGCGCCGCCGTCTCCGCCGCCGCGGCCTGGGCGCGCGCGGGCGTGCGCCGCGGCCCGCTCACCCCGCTGGTGCGCACCGCCGTCGCCCCCGTCTGCGCCGGCTACGCCCCCACCCTCTGACCCGCCGCCGACGGCGACTGCGCCCTCCCGGTACGTCTGCGCCTGCGCGCGCAGGCGCAGACGTCCCGTAGCGGCGCAGTCGCACGAGACCGTCCCCGCTCGCGGACCGGCTGCGGCGAGCCCTCGACCCGGCCTGACCGCCGCATCCCGCCGAGCTGCAGCCTGTGGCGGCTATTCCGCCCGAATAGGAACCACGACGTGCAGTTCGACGGGGGATATAGAATGGATGCACAGACCGTGATCCGGGTATCGCCGGGGAGTCTTCGGAAGAACGGCGCGCGAGCGCTCAGTAGAACCGAACGGGGCCGGCCCGTCACAGCCGAAGAAGGAGAGGCCCTCCCCGGCGACGGTGGCGGAGCGGGCAAGCGGGGTGGTACCGCGGCGGGCGTGAGAGCGTCCGGCGTCCTCGTGCAGCACGTGAACCTGCCAGGAGAGAGATGCCGTACCCCAAGTCCGCGGACGACGCCGGGCGCGACCAGCGCGCCGAAGTCACCCCCTCGCCGGTCTTTCCCGAGATCGAGACCGACGTCCTGAAGTTCTGGGACGAGGACGGGACCTTCCGCGCCTCCATCGACAACCGCGACGGTGCGGAGGAGTGGGTCTTCTACGACGGTCCGCCCTTCGCCAACGGTCTCCCGCACTACGGCCACCTGCTGACCGGCTACGCCAAGGACGTCTTCCCGCGCTTCCAGACCATGCGCGGCAAGAAGGTGGAGCGGCGCTTCGGCTGGGACACGCACGGCCTGCCCGCGGAGCTGGAGGCGGAGCGGCAGCTCGGCATCACCGACAAGAGCCAGATCGAGGAGATGGGCCTCGCCGCGTTCAACCAGGCGGCCAAGGACTCCGTGCTCCGCTACACCCGCGAGTGGCGCGAGTACGTCACCCGCCAGGCGCGCTGGGTCGACTTCGACAACGACTACAAGACGCTCGACACCACCTACATGGAGTCGGTGATCTGGGCGTTCAAGCAGTTGCACGAGAAGGGCCTCGCCTACGAGGGCTACCGCGTGCTGCCGTACTGCTGGCGCGACCAGACGCCGCTGTCCAACCACGAGCTGCGGATGGACGACGACGTCTACAAGATGCGCCAGGACCAGACGGTCACCGTCACCTTCCCGCTCGTCGGCGAGAAGGCGGAGGTGCTGGGGCTGACCGGCGTCCGGGCGCTGGCCTGGACCACGACGCCCTGGACGCTGCCCACCAACCTGGCACTGGCCGTCGGCCCCGACATCGAGTACGCGGTCGTCCCATCCGGCCCGAACGGTGCCGCCGACTCCGCCGGAGCCCCGGACCAGGAGGTGCTGAGCGGTCGCTACCTCATCGCCACGAGCCTCCTGGGCAACTACGCGAAGGACCTCGGCTACGACTCGCCCGCCGACGCGCTGGCCGCGGTCACCGGCACGGTCCGCGGCGCCGACCTGGAGGGCGTCGAGTACGACCGGCTCTGGGACTACTACGCCGACACCGAGAAGTGGGGCACGCAGAACGCCTGGCGCATCCTGGTGGACGACTACGTCACGGTCGAGGACGGCACCGGCATCGTGCACCAGGCGCCCGCCTACGGCGAGGATGACCAGCGTGTCACCGAGAAGGCCGGCATCCCGGTCATCATCTCGGTGGACGACGGGGGCCGCTTCCTCCCGGACGTACCGGATGTCGCCGGCCTCCAGGTCTTCGACGCGAACAAGCCGTTGACCCGGATGCTGAAGGAGCAGGGGCGCCTGCTGCGCCAGGCGAGCTACGAGCACTCGTACCCGCACTGCTGGCGCTGCCGCAACCCGCTGATCTACAAGGCGGTGTCGAGCTGGTTCGTGCGCGTCACCGACTTCCGCGACCGGATGGGCGAGCTCAACCAGCAGATCACCTGGGTCCCCGAGAACGTCAAGGACGGCCAGTTCGGCAAGTGGCTGGCCGGCGCACGCGACTGGTCGGTCTCCCGCAACCGGTACTTCGGCTCGCCGATCCCGGTGTGGAAGAGCGACGACCCGGCGTACCCGCGGGTCGACGTCTACGGGTCGCTCGAGGAGCTGGAGCGCGACTTCGGCCGCCTGCCGCGGAACGCCGCGGGCGAGCCCGACCTGCACCGTCCCTTCATCGACGAGCTGACCCGGCCGAACCCGGACGACCCGACCGGCCGGTCCACGATGCGCCGCATCCCGGACGTGCTCGACGTGTGGTTCGACTCCGGGTCGATGCCGTTCGCCCAGGTGCACTACCCGTTCGAGAACCGCGACTGGTTCGACAGCCACAACCCGGCCGACTTCATCGTCGAGTACATCGGGCAGACCCGCGGCTGGTTCTACCTGCTGCACACGCTCGCGACGGCGCTGTTCGGCCGGCCCGCGTTCAAGAACGTGATCAGCCACGGCATCGTGCTGGGCAGCGACGGGCAGAAGATGTCCAAGTCGCTGCGCAACTACCCCGACGTCAACGAGGTCTTCGACCGCGACGGGTCGGACGCGATGCGCTGGTTCCTCATGTCGAGCCCCGTGCTGCGCGGCGGCAACCTGGTGGTGACCGAGGAGGGTATCCGCGAGGGTGTGCGGCAGGTGCTGCTCCCGCTGTGGAACACCTGGTACTTCTTCTCGCTGTACGCCAACGCGACGGGCTACGAGGCGAAGCGCTCCACCGCGTCCACCGACGTGCTCGACCGCTACCTGCTCGCCAAGACGCGCGACCTGGTGGAGGCGGTGACGGCCGACCTGGACGGGCTGGATTCGACGCTCGCCGCCGCCAAGCTGCGCGACTTCGCGGACGTGCTCACCAACTGGTACGTGCGCCGCTCGCGCGACCGGTTCTGGGAGGGCGTGGACGAGTCCGGCAACGGCTCCGAGGCGTTCGACACGCTGTACACGGTGCTGGAGACGCTGACCCGCGTCGCCGCCCCGCTCCTGCCGCTCGTGACCGAGCGGATCTGGAAGGACCTCACCGGCGGGCGCTCCGTGCACCTGACCGACTGGCCGGAGGCCGCGGAGTTCCCCGCGGACGACGCCCTGGTGGACGCGATGGACCGCATCCGCGCCATCAGCTCTACGACGCTGTCGCTGCGCAAGCAGGCGGGCCGCCGCGTGCGCCTCCCGCTCGCCACGCTCACGGTGGTCGCTGAGAACGCGGAGGCGCTGCGGCCGTTCGAGGGCATCCTGCGCGACGAGCTCAATGTGAAGGCGGTGGAGCTGGTCGAGCTGCAGGACGACAGCGCCGCCCGCTACGGCATCACCAGCAGGCTGACCGTGAACGCGCGCGCCGCGGGACCCCGGCTGGGCAAGCAGGTGCAGCAGGTCATCCAGGCCGCGCGCACCGGCGACTGGACCGAGGTCGACGGTGTCGTCACGGTCGGCGGCATCGAGCTGACGGAGGGGGAGTACGACCTCGTGCTCGAGACCGCGTCCGGCGGCGACGACTCGTCCGCGCTGGCGCTGCTCACCGGCGGCGGGTTCGTGCTGCTCGACACGGCGACCACGCCGGAGCTCGAGGCCGAGGGCCTGGCGCGCGACGTCATCCGTGCCGTGCAGGACACCCGCAAGGCCGCTGGGCTCGAAGTGAGCGACCGCATCCACCTGCACCTCTCGTTCGAGAACCCGGAGGACGCGGAGTCGCTCGGCCTTGCTGCCGACGTCGACATCGCCGCCGAGACATTGGCTCTAGCCGTGCGGCTCTCCGGCGGGGGAGCATCGTCTGGGGATGGTTCCGGCTTCCGGCAGGAGTTCGGCGCCGGTCAGTTCGCGAACGCCGGCGCGTTCACCGTCGGCGTGACCAAGGTGGACCCGGAGCAGGAGACGGAGGCGGCGTCGTGACCGACGAGGACGACTACCGGGAGCGGGCGGACGAGGTCTACCAGGCGCTCCTCGCCCGCGTCGGCGAGGGCGCGCCCGAGCGACGGCTCGACGCCACCCGCCGTGCCGTGGAGCTGCTCGGCGACCCGCAGCGGGCGTACCCGATCATCCACGTGACCGGCACCAACGGGAAGACCTCGACCAGCCGCATCGCGGAGAGCCTGCTGCGCGCCTACGGCCTCCGGACGGGGCTGCTGACCAGCCCCCACCTGGTGCGCTTCAACGAGCGCATCGTCATCGACGGCGAGCCGATCGACGACGAGGCTCTGGTGCGCAACTGGGAGGACATCAGCCCGTACCTGGAGATCGTGGACTCGGAGCTCACGGAGGCGGGCAAGGCGCCGCTCACGTTCTTCGAGGCGCTGACGGCGCTGGCGTACGCAGCCTTCGCCGACGCTCCCGTCGATGTCGCCGTGATCGAGGTCGGCATGGGCGGCGAGTGGGACTCGACGAACGTGGGCGACGGCCAGGTCGCCGTGTTCACGCCGATCGCCCTCGACCACACCAAGTCGCTCGGCGACACGGTGGAGGAGATCGCCCGCACCAAGTCCGGGATCGTGAAGCCCTCCGCCGACGTCGTGTCGTCGCGGCAGACTCCGGAGGCCGACCGCGTGCTGCGCGAGGCGGCCGAGCTGACGGAGTCGACCTTCGCCGAGCAGCCGGCCGACTTCGACGTCGCGTCGACGCGGGTCGCCGTCGGCGGCCAGCTCGTCACCATCCGGGGCCGTGCGGCGACCTACGAGGACGTCTTTTTGCCGCTGTACGGCGACCACCAGGCGCAGAACGCCGCGGTCGCGGTGGCCGCGGTGGAGACCTTCCTCGGCCGGGGGACCCAGCCGCTCAAGGCCGACCTGGTCGAGGAGGGATTCGCCACCGCGACCTCGCCCGGCCGGTTGCAGCTCATCGGCATCGAGCCGACCATCCTGGTCGATGCGGCGCACAACCCGGCGGGCGCCGAGACCCTCGCCGAGGCGCTGCGCAGCTACTTCGACTTCGACGAGCTCACCTTCGTCGTCGGCATCCTGGGCGACAAGGACGCGCGCGGCGTCATCCGCGCGCTCGCCCCCGTCGCCACCCAGTTCTACGTGACCCAGCCGAACTCCGAGCGGGCGCGGGACGCCGAGGACTTCGGCGACCTGGTGCGCGACGAGGTCGGCGACGAGGCGACGATCGTCTACTCCGACGCCGTCGACGCGCTCGAGGCGGCCCGCGAGTGGGCGGCCGAGGAGCCGCGCCGCGCCGTCGTCGTGGCCGGGAGCATCGTGCTCGTCGGGCAGGCGATGGCCTACGCCGAGCAGCAGGAGTGGAAGCAGGCGGCCTCGTGACCGACGCCCCGGCGGGGCCGGAGGACGGCGCGGCAGACGCCGCCCCTGCGCGGGCCGGACGCCCGCGCCGTCAGCGCTCGCTGCGCGAGTCGCTCGGCTCGATCGTGCTCGGCTTCGAGCTGCTTGTGGTGTTCCTCGGCGCGCTCGTGCTGTTCGGGCTGCAGTCTCTCCCGGCCGCCGTCGCGCTCGGCGGGGGAGCCGCGCTGATCGTGCTGATGATCGTCGCGATCGCGCTGCTGCGGAACACCGTGGGCGTCGTCCTCGGCTGGATCGTGCAGCTCGTGCTCGTCGCCGCCGGCCTCCTCGTGCCCGCCTTCTTCATCGTCGGCGCGATCTTCACCGCCATGTGGGCGTACTGCATGATCGCCGCCGCACGCATCGACCGCAACAACGAGGCCGCCCGTGCGGCCGACAAAGGAACGGAGAACCCATGACCAGCGCCGTAGAAGAGACCCTCGTCCTCATCAAGCCGGACGGGGTCGCCCGCAGTCTGACCGGCGAGATCCTGCGCCGCATCGAGGCGAAGGGCTACTCGCTCGTCGACCTGAGGATGCTGCAGGCGGACCGCGACCTGCTGGCGCAGCACTACGCCGAGCACGAGGGAAAGCCCTTCTACGAGCCGCTGGTCGAGTTCATGGAATCCGGCCCCATTGTGGCCATCCGGCTCGCGGGCAACCGCGTGATCGAGGGCTTCCGTTCGCTCGCCGGGGCGACCGATCCGACGACCGCGGCGCCGGGCACCATCCGCGGCGACCTGGCCCGCGACTGGGGCCTCAAGGTGCAGCAGAACCTCGTCCACGGCTCCGACTCGCCCGAGTCCGCTCAGCGCGAGCTCGCCCTCTGGTTCGGCTGACCCGACCCGCCTGGTTGACGCGACACGCCGTCCGGCCGCCTGGCCGGGCGGCGTGTCGCGTCAACCGGATCAGACGAAGGCGCGGTGGATCCAGTCCAGCTGGATCTGCGCCAGCACCGCGACGATCGCGTAGCAGACGATCGTGATCAGCGGCACCCAGCTGTACAGCGTGCGGAACAGCTTCCTCGCCCGCTCGGGGACGGGGATGTTGCCCTCCTTGAGGTTGTAGAGGGTCACCGCCCAGAAGGTCGGGATGGTGACCGCCCAGGTCACCATGCACCACGGGCACAGCACGTTCAGCACGGTGAGCGATGTCGTGATCAGGAAGATGACGAGCGCCAGCGCCAGCACGACGCCGACGTTGAACGCGATCCAGTACCAGTGGGCGAACCGGGCGCGGGTGGCGAACAGCCCGACACCCACGGCGATGGTCGCCGTCCAACCGGCGAGGCCCAGGATCGGGTTCGGGAAGCCCAGCAGGGACCCCTGCCACGAGTTCAGATTCTTCGAGCACCCCACCAGCACCGAGAAGTTGCACGAGAGCTGGGCGCCGGGGTCCTGCAACAGGTGGAACTTGTCCACCGTGAGCATGAAGGCGGCCCAGAACCCGATGGCTCCGGCGACGATGAGGAAGATGGCGAGTGCGGTCGGGCGGCGGTACGCGGCCTCGGCAGGACTGGCTGACACCCTCGGATTATGGCACGTCCTCTGCGTGTCGCCCTGGGAGGGGACCCGTCGAGGGTGCGGCCCGTGCGATAATCGTTGCAGCAGTCGTCCCGGCCGAGGCCGGGAGCACCGACAGAAGGCTTGAGGGCGCACGGAGCGCCCGGAGAACTTCCGGCCCGAGTGGCCGGTCGAGAACATGAGCCGGATGCAGGCCGCGCCACGAGCCCGGAGGCATCCGAACAGGATTTTGGGAGGCGCCGCACGCGCCGCCTCCCGACGGAGAGTACCCGGTGAGCGGGGAACCGCCACCGGTCGAGGAGTGCACCAGCGATGGTGGATAACGAGAACATCGACAACACGGACAACAACGAGACGGAAGCAGGAGGACGGAAACGCAAGGGCCTCTTCGGCGCGCGACGCGTCGTGAAGAGGGGGCTGCAGGCGGGTTCCGCCGACGTTTCCGAGACTCCGGCGGCTGATGAGGCGGGATCACCCGCGGCGGACGCGCCGGACGTGACGCCCGCTTCAGCGAGCGTCGAGGAGCCGCAGACGGCCAGCGCCACACCCGCAGCCGCGCCCGCGGCGTCCGCCGCGCACGAGCCGCCGGCGCTCCCCGAGCAGCACGGCGAGCCGGAGGCCCCGGTCGCCGGCGCCGCCGCGCCGGGCCTGCCGCCGACCACGCTGCTGTTCCAGGCCCCGGACATCCTGCCCCTCCCGCCGCTCCCCGAGGACGACGAGGAGCCGGCCGGCGGCGTCCGCCGCCGCTCCCGCCGCCGTGCGGGCGAGTCAGGCCGCGACGGCGCGAACGACCCGGCGAACACCGTGGTCAAGGTGCGCGCCCCGCGCGAGCCCGAGCTCATCACCGAGCCGCAGAAGGTCAAGGGCTCAACGCGCCTCGAGGCCAAGAAGCAGCGCCGCCGCGACGGCCGCGACGCAGGCCGTCGGCGTCCGGTCATCACCGAGGCGGAGTTCCTCGCCCGGCGCGAGTCGGTCGACCGGCAGATGGTGGTCCGCTCGAAGGGCGGCCGCATCCAGATCGGCGTGCTGGAGGACAAGGTCCTCGTCGAGCACTACGTCGCCCGCTCGCAGGAGGCGTCGCTGATCGGCAACGTCTACCTCGGCCGGGTGCAGAACGTCCTCCCCAGCATGGAGGCCGCGTTCGTCGACATCGGCCGCGGCCGCAACGCCGTCCTCTATTCCGGCGAGGTCGACTGGGACGCCGTGGAGACCGGCAACCAGCCGCGCCGCATCGAGCTGGCCCTGAAGGCCGGCGACCGCGTGCTCGTGCAGGTGACCAAGGACCCGGTGGGCCACAAGGGAGCCCGCCTGACCAGCCAGATCTCGCTGCCGGGCCGCTACCTCGTGTACGTGCCGAACGGCTCCATGAACGGCATCAGCCGCAAGCTCCCGGACACCGAGCGCGCGCGTCTGAAGAAGATCCTCAAGGAGGTGCTCCCGGAGAGCGCGGGCGTCATCGTCCGCACCGCCGCCGAGGGCGCCACCGAGGAGCAGCTGACGCTCGACGTCAACCGCCTGAAGGCGCAGTGGGCCGACATCAGCACGCGGGTCGAGACGCAGCAGGCGCCCGCGCTCCTGCACAGCGAGCCCGACCTCCTGATCAAGATCATCCGCGACGTCTTCAACGAGGACTTCCAGAAGCTCGTGATCGCCGGGGACGACGCCCGCCAGACCATCGAGAACTACCTCCGCCAGGTCGCCCCTGACCTCCTCGACCGCGTCGAGCCGTACACGGGGGAGCGGGACGCGTTCGACGAGTTCCGCATCACCGAGCAGATCGAGAAGGCGCTGGAGCGGAAGGTCTGGCTGCCGTCAGGCGGCTCGCTGGTCATCGACCGCACCGAGGCGATGACCGTCGTCGACGTCAACACCGGCAAGTTCGTCGGCTCCGGAGGCAACCTGGAGGAGACGGTCACCAAGAACAACCTGGAGGCCGCGGAGGAGATCGTCCGGCAGCTCCGCCTGCGCGACATCGGCGGCATCATCGTCGTCGACTTCATCGACATGGTGCTGGAGTCGAACCGCGACCTCGTGCTGCGCCGTCTGGTGGAGTGCCTGAGCCGCGACCGGACGAAGCACCAGGTCGCCGAGGTCACCTCGCTCGGTCTCGTGCAGATGACCCGTAAGAAGCTCGGCCTCGGCCTGCTGGAGACCTTCAGCGAGGCGTGCGAAGTGTGCGCGGGGCGCGGCGTCATCGTGCACCACGACCCGGTCGTGAAGCACCGCCAGCAGCAGCAGCCGCAGCAGAACGAGCGCCGGCGCGGACGCGGCGGCAACGGTGGCGGGTCCGCGAACGGCAACGGCACCGGGAACGGCAATGGCAGCGGCCACAGCGGAACGCACGCCATCACCGACGATGCCAAGAACGCGCTCGCCAAGATCGCCGCGTCCACCATCCACCACGAGGAGGAGGCGAAGGCTCTGGAGGCCGACGCGTCCGCCGGTGTGACGGAGATCAGCGTCGCGGAGGTGACGGTGACCGAGGTCACGGCCACCAAGAAGCGCCGCCGCAAGGGCAAGGGCGGGGCCGATCGGCAGCAGGCGCAGGAGGCGGCTCCGGCGGCAGCCGATGAGGCTGAGGCCGAGGCGCCCGCCGCCGAGCCGGCCAGCGACGACGCCGATTCGGCGCAGGAGCCCCTGCTCCCGCTCCTCGACCTCCCGGAGCCGGCCGTCGTGCACGCGCCGGCGCCGCGCGCGTCCGCCGAGGAGACCGAGTCGCTGCTCGACTCCGTGCTCGACGCGCTCCCCGCGCCGAAGGAGCCGGGCCAGGGCCGTAGCCGCAGCCGCCGCGCCAGCACCACCGTCATCGCCGGCGGCGAGCTGGCCCCCAAGTCCGAGTAGCCCCGCCGACCAGCACCTCGAGTGGTGAGTCGTCGCGGTTTTCCGCGCCGAGTGGTGACGAGATGTCATCACTCGGCGCGGGCAGGGTCAGTGGCGGCGGGTGCGGTCCTTCGCGCGCACGCGCAGGCCGCTGGCGATGAGCCGCGAGACCAGCTCGTGGCCGGAGACGGGGTGCGCCCCCGCGGCGACCAGCTCGTCGTAGCGGCGGTCGGGCACGTCGTAATGGTCGAGGTCGAAGGCCCTGCGCTGCACCCCGTTGGCCTCGGCGAAGGCGTGCAGCTCTTCCAGCGACGCGTCGCTGACCAGGTGCGACCACAACATGCCGTGGGCCGGCCATGCCGGGGGATCGATCAGGACCGTCATAGAATGATTCTAGGAACCGGTTCCGCTCGCGGGATCGCGGCTCCGACGCCCCCGCTGAATTGACGGTGGCTGGTGTGTCGGGTAAAGTTGACCGTTGGTGTGTGTCGGGCGTGGCCCGGGCCGCCATCATGGTTTTCTGAGAGCCGCCGGCAGCAGGAGCAGCCGGCTGGACTCATTTTCCAGAACAGTTGAAGAGCAGGACCAGGTCCGAAGGCTACGCCAGGAGCTGTTCCCCGATGAAAAGGTACTGACAAGTGGTTTACGCAGTTGTGCGCGCCGGTGGCCGGCAGGAGAAGGTCGAGGTCGGCACCATCGTGACGATGGACCGCATCAAGGCCGACAAGGACGGCAAGGTCGAGCTCGCGCCGGTGCTGCTGGTCGACGGCGACAAGATCACCTCCGACGCCAAGTCGCTCGCCAAGGTCACCGTGACGGCCGAGGTGCTGGGCGACCTGCGCGGCCCGAAGATCGTCATCCAGAAGTTCAAGAACAAGACCGGCTACAAGAAGCGCCAGGGCCACCGCCAGGAGCTCACCCGCGTCAAGATCACCGGCATCAAGTAGCCGACAGACCGTTCTCGAGGAGAAGAAGACATGGCACACAAAAAGGGAGCGAGCTCCACTCGCAACGGCCGCGACTCCAACGCGCAGCGCCTCGGCGTGAAGCGCTTCGGCGGCCAGACCGTCAACGCGGGTGAGATCCTGGTCCGCCAGCGCGGCACCCACTTCCACCCCGGCGTCAACGTCGGCCGTGGCGGCGACGACACCCTGTTCGCCCTCGCGGCGGGTGCGGTCGAGTTCGGCACGAAGGGCGGCCGCAAGGTCGTCAACATCGTCGCGGCCGAGGCCTGAGCCTCACCACGAGCATCACGTTCCGGATGGGCGGGCTTCGGCCCGCCCATCCGCATTTCACCCCTGGGATCTAGGAGACACACCATGGCGACGTTCGTGGATCGCGTGACGTTGCATCTGCGCGCCGGAAACGGCGGCAACGGGTGCGTCTCGGTGCGCCGTGAGAAGTTCAAGCCGCTGGCCGGCCCCGACGGCGGCAACGGCGGCAACGGCGGCGACATCGTGCTGGTCGCCGACCCGCAGGTGACGACGCTGCTCGGCTACCACCGGCACCCGCACCGCGCGAGCGACAACGGCGGCTTCGGGATGGGCGACCACCGCAGCGGCCACACCGGCGAAGATCTGGAGCTGCCCGTCCCCGTCGGCACGGTCGTGAAGGACGCGGACGGCGTGGAACTCGCCGACCTGACCGAGCCCGGGATGCGTTTCGTCGCTGCTCCCGGCGGCATCGGCGGCCTCGGCAACGCCGCCCTGGCGAACCCGAAGCGCAAGGCGCCGGGCTTCGCGCTGCTGGGCACGCCCGGCTGGGAGGGCGACATCCGCCTCGAGCTCAAGACGGTCGCTGACATCGCCCTCGTCGGCTACCCGTCGGCCGGCAAGTCGAGCCTGATCGCCGCGCTCTCCGCCGCGAAGCCGAAGATCGCCGACTACCCCTTCACCACGCTGCACCCGAACCTCGGCGTCGTGCAGGCGGGCGACGTGCGCTACACCGTGGCCGACGTGCCCGGGCTGATCGAGGGCGCGAGTGAGGGGAAGGGCCTCGGCCTGGAGTTCCTCCGCCACGTGGAGCGCTGCTCCGCCCTGCTGCACGTGCTCGACTGCGCGACCCTGGAGCCGGGCCGCGACCCGCTCAGCGACCTCGAGGTCATCCTGGCCGAGCTCGCCGCCTATCCGGTGCCGGAGGGGCAGGTGCCGCTGCTGGAGCGCCCGCAGCTCGTCGCGCTCAACAAGATCGACGTGCCGGATGCCCGCGAGCTCGCCGACTTCGTGCGCCCGGAGCTCGAGCAGCGCGGCTACCGCGTGTTCGAGATCTCCACGGTCAGCCATGAGGGCCTGCGACCGCTGTCCTTCGCCCTCGCGGAGATCGTCGAGACGGCGCGGAAGGAGCAGGCCGCGCTGGAGGAGTCGCGCCCGCGCATCGTCATCCGCCCGAAGGCCGTGGACGACTCCGGTTTCGTGGTCAAGGTCGAGGGCGGCACGGATGGGCCGGTGTACCGCATCCTCGGCGGCAAGCCCGAGCGATGGGTGGCGCAGACCGATTTCGCCAACGACGAGGCCGTCGGCTTCCTGGCCGATCGGCTGGCGAAGCTCGGGGTCGAGGACGAACTGGTCCGAGCGGGAGCCGTGGCCGGGTCCACTGTCGTCATCGGCCGGGACAACGGCGTGGTATTCGACTGGGAGCCCACGCTGACCTCCACCGCCGAGCTGATCTCGTCGCCGCGCGGTAGCGACACACGCCTGGACACCAACCAGCGTCCGACGCGAGCGCAGCGCCGCGAGGAGTACTTCGAGCGGATGGACGGCAAGGCCGCCGCCCGTGAGGAGCTGATCCGCGAGCGCGAGGCCGGCCTCTGGCAGGACGACGACTACGACGAGAACGCCGCGCACGCGGCGGAGAGGGAGAGCAGCGAGGGATGACGATCGACGACCGCAGCCAGATCCCGTCCGCCCGGCGCATCGTCGTCAAGGTGGGCTCGTCCTCCATCAGCGGCGAGAACGCGGGTCAGATCGGGCCGCTGGTCGACGCCCTGGCGGAGGCCCACGGCCGCGGCACGCAGGTCATCCTCGTCTCGTCCGGCGCCATCGCGACCGGCATCCCGTACCTCTCGCTCTCCGAGCGGCCCACCGACCTGGCGACCCAGCAGGCCGCGGCGGCGGTCGGCCAGAACGTCCTGATCTACCGGTACCAGGACAGCCTCGACCGCTACGACATCGTCGCGGGCCAGGTGCTGCTGACCGCGGGCGACATGGAGAACCCGACGCACCGGAGCAACGCGAAGAGGGCGATGGAGCGGCTGCTCTCGCTGCGCATCCTGCCCATCGTCAACGAGAACGACACCGTGGCGACGCACGAGATCCGCTTCGGCGACAACGACCGGCTGGCCGCCCTGGTGGCCCTGCTGGTGGAGGCCGACCTGCTGGTACTCCTCTCGGATGTGGATGCGCTCTACACACGGCCGCCGCAGGAGCCGGGCGCGGAGCGCATCGACCACGTCGGATGGGACGACGAGCTGGAGGGCGTGGAGATCGGCTCGACCGGGTCCTCGGGCGTCGGTACCGGGGGAGCGGTCACCAAGGTGTCGGCGGCGCGCCAGGCCGCCGAGCGCGGCACCGCGGTCGTGCTGACCTCGACGGCGCTCGTGTCGAACGCGCTGCGCGGCGAGCGGGTCGGGACGTGGTTCGCGCCCGCTCCGTCCACAGCCGGCCAAGGGTCGGGGCTTTCCACAGGTTCCGTCGCGGCCGTCACCTCGGACGCGGCTGCGTCCTAGAATCGACGCATGTCCTCGATCATCGGTGCGGCCCCCACGGCCGCCCTCTCGCTGCAGGAACGGCTGGCCGCCGCCAAGACGGCGTCGCGTGCCCTGGCCACGGCCACGACGGAGCAGAAGAATCGCGCGCTGCGGGCCATCGCCGACGGTGTGCTCGCCGCGTCGGCCGACATCCTCCCGGCCAATGAGCTCGATCTCGCCAACGGCCGCGAGAACGGACTCTCCACGGGGCTGCTCGACCGCCTGACGCTCACTCCGGCCCGGCTGCAGGGGCTCGCGGACGCTGTGCTCGAGGTCGTGGCGCTGACCGATCCGGTGGGCCAGGCGGTGCGCGGCAGCGCGCTGCCCAACGGCGTGAAGATCACCGAAGTACGCGTGCCCTTCGGCGTCGTCGGCGCCATCTACGAGGCGCGGCCCAACGTCACGATCGACATCGCCGCCCTCGCGATCAAGAGCGGCAACGCGGCGGTACTGCGCGGCGGCAGCGCGGCGATCGAGACCAACCGGGTGCTCGTCGGCGTGATCCGCGAGGCGCTGGCATCCGCGGGGCTGCCCGCCGAGGCCGTGCAGACCATCGACGACTTCGGCCGGGAGGGCGCGGCCGAGCTGATGACGGCGCGCGGGCTGGTCGACGTGCTCATCCCGCGCGGCAGCGCCGACCTCATCCAGGCCGTGGTCACCCAGTCCACGGTGCCCGTCATCGAGACGGGGGCGGGGGTCGTCCATATCGTGCTCGACGAGTCGGCGCGTGAAGACTGGGCGGTCGACATCGTCCGCAACGCCAAGGTGCAGCGGCCGAGCGTCTGCAACGCGGTCGAGACGCTGCTCGTGCACCGGGCGGCGGCCGAACGGCTGCTTCCGCCGGTGCTCGGCGCGCTGCGCGAGTCCGGGGTCACCATCCACGCCGACGAGCGGTCGCGGCCGTTCGCGCCGGAGTCGGTCCCGGTGACGGACGAGGACTATGCGACCGAGCACATGAGCCTCGACATCTCGGTGAAGGTGGTCGACGACCTCGACGAGGCGATCGACCACATCCGCCGCTACTCGACGCAGCACACGGAGTCGATCGTCACCAACGACCTGGCGAACGCCGAGCGCTTCCTCGCCGAGGTCGACTCCGCGGTCGTGATGGTCAACGCGTCGACACGCTTCACCGACGGCGGCGAGTTCGGGTTCGGCGCCGAGGTCGGCATCTCGACGCAGAAGCTCCACGCCCGCGGCCCGATGGGCCTGCCGGAGCTCACCAGCACGAAGTGGATCGTGCGCGGGTCCGGCCAGATCCGCGCATAGCCGACCGCTAGACTTGTCGGAGGGCCGACGGCCCTCGAGAAAGGACCACGCACGATGTCATTCCTGACGACCGTCCTCGCCGAGGCGGAGACCCACGTCGAGCTGCCGATGCCCACGTGGGCCTTCGGTGCGATCGCGATCGTGATCTTCATCGCCCTGGTCTTCGTCACCTGGAGCTTCAAAGACGTGGCCAACCGGCACAGCCACCGCTCGGCACCCGACGCCGCGGCGCACGCCGGCGCCCCCGGTGCGACGCACCACGGCACCGGCCACCCGACCCAGGGACACTGACCCACCCCCGGCATGGGGCTGACCCCGGCATGGAATTGACGGAGACGGGCCGACCGCGCATCGGCGTGATGGGCGGCACGTTCGACCCCATCCACCATGGTCACCTGGTCGCGGCCAGTGAGGTCGCCCAGTCGTTCGGGCTCGACGAGGTGGTGTTCGTCCCGACCGGTCAGCCCTGGCAGAAGGGCCCGGTCACGGAGGCCGAGCACCGCTACCTGATGACCGTGATCGCCACCGCGTCCAACCCGCGGTTCACCGTCAGCCGGGTCGACATCGACCGTGGAGGCCCCACCTACACGATCGACACCCTCCGCGATCTGCACGAGGAACGGCCGGACGCCGAGCTGTTCTTCATCACCGGGGCCGACGCCATTGCGCAGATCCTCAGCTGGCGCAACGTCCAGGAGCTGTGGGAGCTGGCCCACTTCGTGGCTGTGAGTCGCCCGGGACATGACTTGAGTATTTCTGGATTACCGGAGCAAGACGTATCCTTGTTGGAAGTTCCGGCCCTGGCGATCTCGTCGACCGATTGCCGGAGCCGGGTGAGCAGGGGATTCCCAGTCTGGTACCTGGTGCCGGACGGAGTGGTTCAGTACATCTCCAAACACCATCTGTATCGGAGCGTGGCATGACATCGTGGCCTGAAGAGCCGCCGACGGGCCAGCCGCAGACGCGGCGACAGGCCAGGGAGTTCGCCCGGCGTGCCGGGACGGCGCAGCCGACCCCGGCCGGCCAGGTGCCAGACGTGACGACCACCGTCCCGCAGCGACCGGCCGACGATGCCGACAGCGCGCAGCCCACCGCTGGGCAGGAGACCGAGAAGCGGGACTCCGCCGAGGCACCGGCCATCCCCGCGAGTGCCTTCGCCGAGCCCGGCGTGTCCTCGCCGTCGCGCGACGCCTTCGACCTGTTCCGTCAGGGACCCGACACGTCGCGTCCGGAGCCCGTCACGCAGCCGATGGCGATTCTCCAGACGCCCGGCCAGCAGACCGCGCCCAAGTCCGACGCCGCCGCCCAGGGGCCGGCCCCCGCGGGGTCCGCCCCCGCCGCCGCCTCCACTTCCGCCGGAGCGTCCGCCCCCGCCGCCTTCCCGGAGCGCACGCTGACCCGCCGCGAGCTGCGTGCGATGCAGCAGGCCCAGCAGGCGAACGCGCAGGCGAACCACCCGGCCAGTGCCGAGGAGCAGGTCTTCCCCGTCTCGTTCACCTCCGGTCCGGAGGCCGATTCGGCAGCCTCCGCGGGCGAGGCCTCCACGAAGGCGGCCGCCGCGCCGCAGAGTGCGGAGGCGCCCACCAGTGAGAAGACGGCCTGGCCGTTCGCGCCGCTGACCCCGTCGTCCGCGCCCGCCGCGACGCGCGCCCCCGCCGAGGAGCCGACCGTCACACAGAGCACCGCCTCGCCGTTCGCCGCCTTCGGCTCGACCGCCGCTGCGAAGCCCGCGACACCGGCGGAGCCCGAGCCCGCGCCCGCCGCTGCAGCACCGGCCCCGACGGCCGCGCCGACGTCCGCAACCGCAGAGGACGGCCAGGAGGACACCGCCGCGCAGGAGCGCCGCCCGTTCACCCCGCCGACCGGTCACTGGTCGACCGCCGCCGAGCTCGAGGACCAGAACCACCCGATCACTTCGCGGAACGTCGCCCAGTCGACCGCCGCGACGACGACCAACGCTCTCATCCTGCCGGCGATCCCGCAGCCGAGCGCCGCACCCCTCACGAGCACAGGCGAGATCCTCGTGACCGGCTCAATCGACTTGCCCCGAGGGATGGGCGCCACGGGCGCGCACCCCGACCGGATCGACTCGTCCGACATCGACCGTCTGCTCGACGGCGAGGAGAACGAGTTCAACACCTCCGAGGTGCAGCCGGTCCGCGCATCGCGCGCGATCAGCACGCACACCTCGACGCGCGGCGTCATCGCGCCGCCGAAGAAGCGCGGGAACGCGCTGCCTGTGGTGCTCATGGTCACGGCGGGTGTGCTCGCCGTCGGCGTCATCGGCCTTCTCGTGGCCGCATACGTCCTGAAGGTGTTCTGATCATCCGCAGCCTCGTCCGACCAGCACCCGTCCCGCACCGAACGCGACCGGAGGACCGTCCGTGACCGCATCCCCGCACGCCCGCGAGATCCTGCAGGTGGCAGCAGCAGCCGCCGATGCGAAGGGCGGCCAAGACCTCGTCGCTCTCGACGTGTCCGGCCCGCTGCCCCTGACCGACGCCTTCCTGCTCGTCAGCGGCCGCGTCGAGCGCAACGTCATCGCCATCGCCTCCGAGGTGGAGGATCGGCTCAACGATGCCGGCGTCAAGACCCTGCGCCGCGAGGGCAAGGGTGAGGGCCGCTGGGTGCTGCTCGACTTCGGCGACCTGGTGGTGCACGTCTTCCACGAGGAGGACCGGATGTACTACGCCCTGGAGCGGCTGTGGAAGGACTGCCCGACCCTCCCGATCGAGCTGCCCGTCCACGAGACCGCCGAGTAGGCTCCCAGGCTTCTCGCGGGTCCGCCTGAGAGGTCTCTCATGAATGCCCGTTTGGATGGGCGCATGAAGTGTCCGAACGACCAGGCCGTCCTCGTGATGAGCGAGCGCCACGGCATCGAGATCGACTACTGCCCGGAGTGCCGCGGCGTCTGGCTCGACCGCGGGGAGCTCGACAAGATCATCGATCGCGCCGGAACCGCGACCCGGCCCGCGGGGGCCGGCACGACAGCTCCGGCTGCAGCGCCCGCTTCGCCGACGTACGCGCCGCCGCAGTATGCCGAGCCCCAGTACTCACAGCCGCGGTATTCCGACCCGCAGTACGGCGACGGGCGCGCCGACCACGGCTACGGCCAGCGTCCGTACAAGAAGAAGCGCGAGAACTGGCTGAGCGAGCTGTTCGACTGACCCGAGCCGGGCTCAGTTTTTTCTCACGCGTGCGATGTAGTACGCTGGACGAGTTGTTCCGGGAGGCCCGAAGAGCCGAAGGGATCACACTCTGGGTCTGTGGCGCAGCTGGTAGCGCACCTGCATGGCATGCAGGGGGTCAGGGGTTCGAGTCCCCTCAGATCCACCATCCGATGAGAAGAGCCCGGCCGTTCGGCCGGGCTCTTCTCACATGTCGGGCCTGCTTCCGTCGGAGATCCGAGCCGCCTGCGGTCGAATCTCCGACGGTGTCAGCGTCGGTCGCGGCGGTCAGCGGAGGCGGCGCTCCTCCTCCTGCTCCAGACGCTCCTTCTCGGCGTCCTTCGCCTCCTGCTCCTTCTGGATCTGTTCCTCGCGCGGGGTCTTGTTCGTCATGCTGCGAGCGTAGCGGGGACGGGGGAGCAGCGGAACGGTCGGTCGCCGTTGTGCGCGTCGCGGCGGCTGGGATAGCCTCCAACCGTCGCGAAGCGGAAGTCGGACATGGCAGCGGACAGTGGAGGCACCGCACCCGTCGCGTTCGCTGGCGGGGTGCTCGAGAGATACCGGCACGTCTGCGCCTTCGTCGACCGCCGTTCGGAGTTCGACTCCGTCCTCGACCCGTTCGTGCGCGACAGCGTCGAGACGGGCGACCGCCTCCTGTACCTCGTGGACCCGAGCGCACCCGCCCAGCCGTTCGGCCGGCTGCGGCGACTCGGCTACGACCCGGCCGCGCTTGTCAGGCACGGGCTGTGCGAGGTGCACACGTGGACGGAGACGTATCTCCGCACCGGTGGATTCGACCAGGCCGACATGCTGGGTCTGCTCGACGGGATGCTCGGCGCGGAGCGGCGTCCGCGCATCCGGCTCGTCGCCGACATGGGCTGGGCGGCCGAGCAGGAGGGCGTGGCAGGCAGCCTGATCGAGTTCGAGGCGCGCGCAAACTTCATCCATGCGCATCACCAGCATGTCGTGATCTGCGCGTACGACACGTCCCGGTTCGACGGCGCCTTCATCGTCGACATCCTGCGGACGCATCCGATGGTGCTCATCGGCGGGCTGCTTCAGGAGAACCCGTTCTTCGTCCCGCCGTCCGACTTCCTGCGCGAGCACGCGGGCGACTGAGACCATGCGCGACGACGAGCGGCGGTGGATGCGCGACCTGGGTGCGCTGCTCGCCCTTCCGTCGCTCTGGGTCGACCACGCCCCGGCGGAGATCGCGGACAGTCTGCTCGGCGTCCTCGTCGGGATGCTGCGGCTGGATGCGGTGTACGCCCGCTTCGACACGCCGGATGCCGGGCAGCCCCTGGAGGCGTGGCGGCCGACAGGCACCGAGCCTCCGCGGGTGCTGCGGCCGGCGCTCGGCAGCGACGGCGCCGCCGCGCTCGCTCCGGAGGGCATGACCACGACCGCCGCGGTGCGGTCGGGGGACGAGCGGGGGATCGCGCGGCTGGCGACGTTGGCGCTCGCGTTGCCGTGGGGCGGCGGACTGGTGGTGGCCTCCGCCGACCGGGCCGATTTCCCGACGGAGCGGGAGACTCACCTGCTGCGCGTCGCGGTCGGGCAGGCCGCCATCGCGCTGCACACTGCGCGCCGGCTCGTCGCCGAGCAGCGCGCGCGACGGGAGGCCGAGCGGGAGCTCGCGTGGCGCGACGGCGTGCTCCGGTCGCTGCTCGACGAGCTGTCGCCGGCCCTGGCCTCGGCCTCCCGCCGGGTGCAGGAGGCGGCGCATGCTCTGGACGACGACCGTGCCCGGGCCGCTGGTGCGACGCGCGCAGTCTCCGGCGGCGGGGTGGAGGTGGGTCCGCGGCCGCCGTATGCGGACCCGGCCGCGACTGCCGCCCTCACCCGCCGCGAGCTGGAGGTGCTCGGCCTGCTCGCGCAGGGGCTCAGCAACAAGGAGATCGCGGGCGTGATGTGGCTGAGCGACCGGACGGTCGAACGGCACATCACCAGTCTCTATCGGAAGATCGGGGTCGCCCGCAGGAGCGAGGCGACCGCGTTCGCCCTGCGGCACGGGATCGCTTGAAGGACCCGTTCCCGCCGCTCATCCGAAGGTGAAGCAGTACGCCTCCGCTCCCGCCGCACCGAACCGCACCTGCAGCACCGCATCCCGAACGGCCCCCGGCTGCCGGATCAGCTGCAGCGTGTCCTGCCGGTCCAGCACTCCGCGACCCTCGGCGTCGACGTCGGTCCCGTGGCCGTCCCCGGGCGGCCGGCCGTCGAGCCGCACCTCGAACGGGATGCGCGCGCCCGGCGGCGTCGGGCCCATCACCAGGTTCGCATCCCGGGCATGGAAGGCGAAGGCGACACTGCCGCCTGCCTCGTCGAGCACGGCAGCGTGCCGTGCCTGCGTCCAGCGTCCTGTCAGGTCCCAGGCGTTCAGCGGGAGCGCGGTCGACCCGGCGTACGACGTGGAGCGGTCGTAGCGGTCGGCCGACTCGGAGACGAAGCCGCTGCTCTGGGCGTAGCCGAGGTAGGTCTCGGGCGAGCGCAGGCGCGCCCAGTCGGCCGCCACCTCGAGCCCGTGCGGCTCGACCATGACGAGGTCGAGGTCGAGGCCCGTCGCCCCGGCGTCGATCAGGAGACGCTGGATCATCATCTCGGTCCGGGCGTATTCGCCCTCGCCGAAGTGGTGGTAGCGGAGCCGGCCGTCGGCTCCGGCCAGGTAGACGGCGGGCCAGTAGTGGTTGGCGAAGTCCTCCCAGACGCCGTAGTCGTCGTCCACGGCGACGGGGTATGCGACGCCGAGGTCGCGGGTGCGCGCGGTGACGTTGCCGCGGTCGTGCTCGAAGCCGAACTCGGGGGTGTGGACACCGACCACGGTCAGCCCGGCGGCGGCGTACTTCTCGTGCCACGCCCGCAGGTAGGGGAGGGTGCGGAGCCAGTTCACGCAGGTGTAGGTCCAGAAGTCGACGAGCACGACCCGGCCGCGCAGCGCCTCGGGAGTGAGCGGCTCGCTGTTCAGCCAGCCGGTGGCGCGGGAGAACCGGGGCAGCCTGCCCTCGTCGGGCAGCTCCTCGCTGTCGCCCGCGAGGCGGTGCGCCAGGGTGCGGAACGGCGGGCGAGACCGATCAGCGGACATCGGACGCCTCCGACTGGGCCGGGGCGGCCATGTCCGCCACGTCGATGACGGCCTGGGCGAACGCCTCCGGCGCCTCCTGCGCGAGGTTGTGGCCGACGCCGCCCGTGATCGTCCGGTGCTCATAGGGTCCGGTGAACCGGTCGCGGTAGGCGGCGGAATCGGCGTGGAAGGCACCGTTCGCATCCCCTTCGAGGGTGATCGCGGGGACGCCGATCGGCGGCCGTCCGGCGATCCGCGCCTCCCACTCGTCGAACCGCGGGTCGCCCGCGGCGAGACCGAGCCGCCAGCGGTAGTTGTGGATGACGATGGCGACGTGATCGGGGTTGGCGAAAGCCGGCCGGCTGCGCTCGAAGGTGGCATCGTCGAACTCCCAGCGCGGTGAGGCCGTGCGCCAGATCAGCCGGGCGAACTCGTCGCGGTACCGGTCGTAGCCCTCCCGGCCGCGCTCGGTCGCGAAGTAGAACTGGTACCACCAGGTCAGCTCGTCGACCGGGTGCAGCGGGTGGGCGTTCGCCGCCTGTCCCGCCACGAGGTAACCGCTCGCAGTCACCTGACCGGCGACCCGCTCCGGACGCAGGGCGGCCAGGATGTTGGTGGTCCTGGCGCCCCAGTCGCAGCCCGCGACCAGGGCGGAGCCGATGCCGAGGGCATCGAGCAGCGCGATCGCGTCCTGCGCCAGGGCGCCCGGCTGTCCGCTGCGGGGCGTCGCCGGGTCGAGGAAGGCGGTGGTGCCGTAGCCGCGGAGGAAGGGGACGATCACCCGGAACCCTGCGGCCGCCAGGCGCGGGGCTACCCCTTCGAAGCTGTGGATGTCGTAGGGCCAGCCGTGCAGCAGCAGCACGGCGGCGCCGTCCCGTGGACCGGTGTCGGTATAGCCGACATCGAGGTCGCCGGCGCGGACCTGGAGGAGGGCGTCCATCCGCGGCACCCACTCAGCGCAGCGACCGGAAGGTGGCGCGGACCTCCGACGAGAACAGCTCCGGCTGCTCCCACGCGGCGAAGTGCGTTCCGCGGTCGAGGCGGTTGAAGTGCACCAGGTTCGGGTAGGCCGCCGTCGCCCAGCTGCGCGGTGCCGCATAGATCTCGTCCGGGAAGACGCTCACCCCGACCGGCAGGGTCACGCCCTTCGGGGCGAAGAAGGCCAGCTTGCTCTCCCAGTACAGCCGCGCCGAGGAGACGGCGGTGTTCGTGAGCCAGTACAGCGTGACGTTGTCGAGCACGTCGTCCCTGCTCAGCCCCTCGGTCGCGCCCGCGAAGACGCGCGCGATCAGGTCGTAGCTGCGGGCGTCGTGGTCGAGCATCCACGCGGCCAGTCCCACGGGGGAGTCGGCGAGCGCGTACAGGGTCTGCGGCCGGTTCCCCATCTCCTGCGCGTACGCCAGGCCGTGGGCGTAGAAGAACGCCAGCTGGTCCCAGGCGCCGCGCTCCTCCGGGTCGAGGTCGGCCGGCGGCGGCTCGTGCGCGTCGAGCGCCTCCTGGATCGCGGGAGGGACGGTGGCCGGCATGTTGGTGTGGATGCCGATCAGGCCGGGCGGGGTCAGCAGGGCCATCTGCTCGGTGACGGCGTTGCCCCAGTCGCCGCCCTGGGCGACGTATCGCTCGTAGCCGAGGCGGCGCATCAGCTCCACCCAGGCCTTCGCGATGCGCACCGGGTCCCAGCCGGGGGCGTCCGGCTTGCCAGAGAAGCCGTGGCCGGGGAGCGACGGGATCACCAGATGGAACGCGTCGGACGCGTCGGCACCGTGCGCTGTCGGGTCGGTGAGCGGGCCGACGATCTTCAGCTGCTCCAGCACCGAACCGGGCCAGCCGTGCGTGACGATCATCGGGAGGGCGTCGTCGTGCTTCGACCGCACGTGGATGAAGTGGATGTCGAGCCCGTCGATGTCGGTCACGAACTGCGGCAGCGCGGCCAGCCGGGCCTCCGCCTGCCGCCAGTCGTGGTGTTCGGCCCAGTAGTCCGCGAGGGCGCGCATCACCTCGAGCTGCACGCCCTGCGAGCTGTCATCGACGGTCTCCCTCTCGGGCCAGCGGGTGGCGCGGATGCGGCGGCGCAGGTCGTCGAGCTCGTCCTGCGGGGCGGTGTAGGCGAACGGGCGGATGTCGGCGCTCCCGGATGCGGTGCTTGCGGCCTGGTGGCGCGGTTCTGCGATGGTCATGGTGGCCTCCTGGGCGGTCGGTCGGCGGCCGCGGCGGCCGTCAGGCACGAGGATGCGCGTGCGCCACAGTGCGCGGCATCCGGGAGAACCGCCACCCCGCCGGGCTCGCGGCAGGCCGGATGAGGGGAACCCGCCACGGCAGCTCTGAGACGCCGCTCACGCTCGCGAGCGTGCCTCGCAGCACACGGCTGGCGCGGGCGGCTAGGATTCCAGCAACGTCCGCCGAACCGAGGGATCCCGATGACCGACCTGCCGCGACGCCGTCAGCGCGCCCGCGGGCCCGCCGGTGTGCGCCACGGGCGGCTCCCGCGACGGCGGGGCGGCGTCGCCGCGCTCAAGCTGCTCGCGGCGGTCGTGGTGGTCGCCTTCGTCAGCGTCGGCTCCGTCGCCGCCTACGCGGTGTGGGACGTGGCACGTTCGATCAAGACCGGCGTGCACCTCCAGGCCCTGCCCGGTCACACGCCGATCCCGCAGGACATCCCGAACGTCGGGGCCATCCCCGGCGGCGTGAACCTGCTCCTCGCCGGCACGGACAGCCGCAGCAACCTGGGCGGCGTCTACAACAGCGCGGACGAGCAGGACGCGAGCAGCGGCGCGGGCAACAACGACGTGACGATGCTGCTGCACATCGCGCAGGACCACAAGAGCATGATGGTCGTCAGCTTCCCGCGCGACCTCATGGTCCCCATCCCGGACTGTCCCGACCCCAGCGGCAAGGGCGTCATCGACGGAACCTCCTACGCGCAGTTCAACACGGCGCTCTCGCGGGGCGGCCTCAACTGCGTCGTGGCGACGGTCTCGAAGATGACCGGGCTCGAGATCCCGTTCGCGGCCGTCATCAACTTCAACGGCGTGAGCGCGATGTCCAGCGCGGTCGGAGGCGTCACCGTATGCCTCGCCTCGCCGGTGAAGGACAGGTACACGAATCCGCCGCTCGACCTGCCGGCGGGGGAGAACACGATCGTGGGCGACACGGCGTTGTCGTTCCTGCGCAGCAGGCACGGCGTCGGCGACGGCAGCGACCTCGGCCGCATCTCCAACCAGCAGGTCTTCCTCTCGGCCCTCGCCCGCAAGGTGGTGAGCGGCGGGGTGCTCTCCAACCCGGTCCAGCTGTACGCGCTGGCGAAGGCGGCCGTGAACAACATCACGCCCTCCGACACGCTGACCAATCCGACCACTCTGGTGCAGATCGCCCTCGCTCTGAAGGACACCGGCCTGCAGAACATGGTGTTCGTGCAATACCCGGCCGTCGGCGACCCGGACAACCCGAACCGGGTGGTCCCGCAGAAGTCGGCTGCGAACGCGCTCAACGAGGCGCTGGTCAACGACCAGCCGGTGAAGCTGACCGGCTCGACCGGACGCGCGGCGGAGGACCCGACGGCGACCTCCTCGCCCGCACCGGACGCGGGAGGCGAACCGTCTCCGACGGCGCCCGCGACGCCGGCCACGGGCGCCGGGGCGACGCCCGCGCCGACCGGTACCGCAGGAAGCCAGGTGGAGCTCCCCTCGACCATCACGGGCCAGACCGCCGCGCAGCAGACCTGCACGAAGGGCAACGACTGACGGGCCGCCGCCCCGAGCGGATCGTCACGGCTGGGGCGGCACCACCAGGAAGTGCCAACCGAGCCACCACCAGAACAGCAGCACGGTGACGCGGGCGGCGCGCTCCTGCATCACGGCATCCAGCAGCGTGCTCAGCCGGGCGACGGTGAGCGGCGCCAGCCGCGCCTGTGCGACGAGCGCCGCCAGGAGCAGACCGCACACGACGAACCCGGCGATGGTCAGCTCCCTCACCGCGACCGCCCCCTCCGCAGCAGCGCGTAGCCGCCGAGCAGCCAGACGGCCACCAGCGCCGCCCGGGCGGGCGGCCACGCCAGCACCGGATCGACGAGATCGGAGAGCGCCGGGAAGTCGTGCTCGCCGCCGGGGAGGCCTCTGCCGAGGAAGAAGGCGGCCACCTCCCACAAGCAGCCGGCGGCGATGACCGCCGACCAGAGCACGGCCGACCGGCGGAGGGCGCGGCGCTCGGCCGGCCGCGGCGGGCCGTCCGGGCGGGAGCGTTCCCGGTCGGCCCAGGCCACCGGGAGCAGCAGGACGCCGATGCCGACCACGACGGCCGCATCGGCGGGACCGTACAGCGGCGAGAAGCCGAGCGCGACCGCGGCGACCACGATGAGCACGGCGGCGACGAGCCGGCGGGACACGGTGTCCCGGTCGACGTTCAGGCGCAAGGGGACGTGCAGCCAGCCCAGCTGGTCGAGGATGAGCAGCACCGCCGCGGCGGCGTAGATCGCCGCATCGACGGGCGCGCCGCGGACGATGTGGAACGCAGCCGTGACGGCCAGCACGGCCGCCCAGGCGAGGCGCGCCAGGGCTCGCGCGCGGCTGCTCCGCCCCGGCGCCGCACCCGGCGCCGGTCTCCGCTGCTCGCCGTGCTCCGCATCCGGCATGGCGGCACTCTACGCCGCCCGCGGCCCCACGCCCATGGGACGCGACACGCCGTCATCCCGCGCGCATGGCGGCGTGTCGCGTCCCATGGATGCGGTTCGCTTGCCAGCGCGCCGACCAGGCCGTTGAATGAGGTCATGGCCACCACTGCACGGATCGAACGGATGACGTCGCTCCAGTTGAGAGTGCTCCTCATCGCGATCCTGTCGAGCTTCGTCGCGTTCCTCGACGGAGCCGTCATCAATGTGGCGCTGCCCGCCATCTCCCGCGACCTGGGCGGCGGTCTGCAACTGCAGCAGTGGGTTGTGGACGCCTACCTCGTCACCCTCGGCTCCCTCATCCTGATCGCGGGCTCGCTCTCCGATGTGTTCGGCCGCAAGCGCGTGCTGTACGCGGGCCTCATCGGCTTCGGGGCCACCTCGCTGCTGTGCGCCTTCGCGCCGACCGGGGTGTTCCTCGTGCTGGCGCGTGCGCTTCAGGGCGTCGCCGGCGCGCTGCTCGTGCCGAGCTCGCTCGCCATCATCATCTCCCGGTTCGAGGGGGCGGCGCAGGCGAAGGCGATCGGGCGCTGGACCGCGTGGACCGGCATCGCGATGATCGCGGGGCCCGTGGTCGGCGGCCTCTTCGTCGACACGCTCGGCTGGCGCTGGGTGTTCGCGATCAACGTCCTTCCGATCGCCGTCACGCTCGTGCTCATGCTGACCCTCGGCGAGACCGACAAGGGGATGGGCGGCCGCGTCGACGTGCTCGGGGCGGTCCTCGGGTCGGTCGGCCTGGCGGGGACCGTGTTCGCCCTGATCGAGCAGGGCACCTACGGCTGGGGCAGCCCGCGCGTCTACCTCCCGCTGATCGTCGGCCTGCTCTGCCTGGCCGCGTTCTTCTTCGCCGAGACGCGCGTGAAGCAGCCGATGCTCCCGCTCGGGCTGTTCAGCGTCCACAACTTCTGGGTAGGCAACATCGCCACCTTCTTCGTGTACGCCGCGCTGTCGTTCGGCCCGCTGATCGTGACGCTGTTCCTGCAGCAGGTGGCGGGGTTCTCCGCCATCGCCGCCGGGTTCGTGTTCATCCCGTCGACGCTGTGCATGCTGTTGCTGTCGGGCTTCTTCGGCGGACTCGCCGGGCGCTACGGGCCGCGGCTGTTCATGGCGATCGGGCCGATGATCGCCGCCGCCGGCTTCCTGTGGTTGCTGATGATGGGCACCGACGTGAACTACTGGACGACGCTGTTGCCGGCGGTGCTCCTCTTCGGCGTCGGCCTCTCCATCACGGTGGCGCCGCTGACGAGTGCGATCCTCGGCGCCATCCACCCGGAGCAGGCGGGCATCGCCTCCGCTGTCAACAACGCGGTCTCCCGCATCGCGGGTCTCCTCGCCGTGGCGGCGGCCGGCATGATCATCGGCGGCACGCTGGATGTTGCGGGGCTCCACCGGGCGATGATCGCGGGGGCGGCCCTGCTGTTCGTGGGCGGTGTCGTCTCGGCGATCGGCATCCGGAACAAGGCGCCCGTGGCGGAGAAGGTTCAGACGGTCACAGACTGACCCGCGAGGGCCAGCATGGCGACGTCGACGATGGCGCACGTCATGATCAGCTGCATCAGCAGCCGGGTGGGCGTGCGCCGGAGCAGCAGCACGACACCGGTGACCGCGGCGCCGAGCCCAATCACCAGCCCCGCGATCAGCAGCGGGCGCACCGGAAGGCCCGGGCCGAAGGTGATCAGCAGCGTCGCGACCGCCAGGGCGGCGAAGGCGAGCAGCCCGCTGACGCGCGGCCCCAGACGGTGCGGGAGGCCGCTGATGCCGGTGCGGGCGTCGTCCTCCAGGTCGGGCAGCACGTTCGTGACGTGGGCGGCCACGCCGAGCAGCGCGCCCGCGGCGAACACCCACCACTGCGGGAGCGCGGGCTGCTCCTGCCCGAGGGTGGCGATCGCGGGCAGGATGCCGAAGCTCACGGCGAACGGCAGCCAGGAGTACACGGTCGACTTGAGGCCGAGGTTGTACGCCCAGCCGCCGGCGATGGCGACGACGTGGGCTGCCAGCGCCGCGGGGCCCAATGGAAGGGTGAGCAGCACGGCGGCGGCGAGGGCGACGAACGCCGCGGCCCGCACCACGGCAACGGAGACGTCGCCGCGCGCGGCCGGCTTGTCGGAGCGCTCCACCGCCCGGTCGCGTGCGGCATCCAGCCAGTCGTTGCTCCACCCGATCGACAGCTGCCCGCACAGGATGGCGAGCGCGAGCAGGACGAGCCGTCCCGGCGGGTAGCCCAGGCCTAGCCCGAGCAGGGCGGCGATCACCGTGACGACCACGGTCGGCCCGGGGTGGCTGGCGAGCAGGAGGGAGAGCACCTTCTTCGCCATGCCCGCCATCGTATCCGCCCGCCGGCATCCCGGACTGCCCGCTCTCGTTGCCAACAGTTCCTGAGTTCTTCGACCCGAAGCGCCGTTCTGGGTCGAAGAACTCAGGAACTGATGGCGCGGGGAGGTGAGGGCCGGGGGCGGAGCGGCGCAAGAAGTTGCGTTCAGATGCAAGAGTTTGCGTAGGATGTGGGCCATGTCGAAACGTCTCGCCGAAGTGGCCAGGAAGGTCGGGGTCAGCGAAGCCACCGTCAGCCGCGTCCTGAACGACAAGCCGGGTGTGTCGGACGCGACGCGGCAGGCCGTCCTGACCGCGCTCGACGTGCTCGGCTACGAGCGGCCGTCGAAGCTGCGCGGGGAGCGGGCGCGGCTCGTCGGCCTGGTGCTGCCCGAACTGCAGAACCCGATCTTCCCCGCGTTCGCCGAGATCATCGGGGGAGCGCTCGCCCAGAACGGGTACACGCCCGTGCTCTGCATGCAGACGGCCGGCGGGATCTCCGAGGCGGACTACGTCGAGCTCCTGCTGCAGCAGCAGGTGTCGGGAGTCGTCTTCGTCGGCGGCGCCTACGCGCAGCGGGATGCCGACCATGCGCACTACGGCCGCCTCCGCGACCTGCACCTGCCGACGGTGCTCGTGAACGCCCCGGTCGACGAGCTCCACTTCGCGACCGTGTCGTGCGACGACTCCGTCGCCACCGCGCAGGCGCTGACGCACCTGCGCTCGCTCGGCCATGAGCGCATCGGGCTGCTGCTCGGCCCGCGCGACCACGTCCCGTCGCTGCGCAAGCTCGAGGCGGCCCGACGGATCGTCGCGGGCTGGGGCGCCGAGCTGGACGAGTCGCTGGTCGTGCACTCGCTGTACTCGCTGGAGGCCGGCCAGGCGGCGGCGACCAGACTGCTGGCTGCGGGGGTCACCGCGATCCTGTGCGCGAGCGATCCGATGGCGCTCGGCGCGATCCGCGCGGCGCGCCGGGCCGGGCTGTCGGTGCCGCGCGACGTCTCCATCGTCGGATATGACGACTCCGCCCTCATGAACTGCACCGAGCCGCCGCTGACGACGATCCGGCAGCCGATCGAGCCGATGGGGCGCACGGTGATCGAGCTGCTGCTGCGGCAGATCTCCAGCGATTCGGCCCTGCGGGACGAGCTCTTCTTCGAGCCGGAGCTGGTGGTCCGCGGGTCGACCGGGCCGGTCTCGCACGCCTCCTGAGCGCGCAAGCGCACGCAAATGTGCGCAAACCAATTGCGTTTTGTTGAGTTCTTGCGTCATTCTGTCGCCTTAGCTACATTTCGGTGAACGACGACGGCGCCGCGGTGTCCGTCGCGACGACAGACGACCGAAAGGCTCAGCGTGGACCTCACCGTGATGACCGGCGACAGCGCCGCCCCCGCCGCCGGCCCTGCGGCGGACGCGACGGAGGCCGACGCTCGGGCGGAGGCTCCGGCGGAAGCTCCGGTCGGCCGCGGCGCCCCGCAAGACGATCCGCAGTGGTGGCGGAGCGCGGTGATCTACCAGATCTACCCGCGCAGCTTCGCCGACGGGAACGGCGACGGCGTCGGCGACCTCGCAGGTGTGCGCGAGCACCTGCCGTACCTCGCCGACCTCGGCGTCGACGCGCTCTGGTTCACCCCCTGGTACGAGAGCCCGCTGGCCGACGGCGGGTACGACGTGGCCGACTACCGCCGCATCCACCCGGCCTTCGGCGACCTCGCCGAGGCGGAGGCCCTCATCGCCGACGCTCTCGCGCTCGGGATCCGCACCATCGTCGACATCGTCCCGAACCACGTCTCCGACCAGCACCCGTGGTTCCGCGAGGCGCTGGCCGCCGGCCCGGGGTCGGCCGCGCGCGACCGGTTCTGGTTCCGCCCCGGCCGCGGCGACGACGGCAGCGGGATGCCCACGGGCTGGCGCTCGAACTTCTCCGGCGACACCTGGACGCGCACGACGAGCCCCGACGGGACGCCGGGCGAGTGGTACCTCCACCTGTTCAGCCCGCAGCAGCCCGACCTCAACTGGAACCATCCGGACGTCCGGCGCGAGCACGAGGACATCCTGCGGTTCTGGTTCGACCGCGGCGTCGCCGGGGTGCGCATCGACTCCGCCGCGCTGCTGGTCAAGGACCCGGCGCTGCCCGAGGTGCCGGAGCATCCGGGACCGGGGGAGCACCCCAACCAGGACCGCGACGAGCTGCACGACATCTACCGCGGCTGGCGCGCCCTCGCCGACGGGTATCCCGGCACGCGGGTACTGGTCGGGGAGCTCTGGCTGCCGGAGATCGAGCGTTTCGCGCGCTACCTCCGGCCCGACGAGCTGCACACCGCGTTCAACTTCGACTTCCTCGCCCGGCCCTGGGACGCGCGCGAGCTGCGCGCCTCCATCGACGAGACGCTCGCGGCCCACGCCCCGGTGCACGCGCCGAGCACCTGGGTACTGTCGAACCACGATGTGACGAGGGCGGTCACCCGCTACGGCCGGGAGGACACGTCATTCGCCTTCGCGACCAAGCGCAAGGGGACGCCGACCGACCTCGCCCTCGGCCGTCGCCGCGCGCGTGCCGCGGCCCTGCTGACCGCCGCGCTCCCCGGATCGCTGTACATCTACCAGGGCGACGAGCTCGGCCTGCCCGAGGTGGAGGACCTGCCGGACGAGCTGCGCGAGGATCCGATGCACGAGCGCTCCGGCGGCGTCGACCCCGGCCGCGACGGCTGCCGCGTGCCGCTGCCCTGGCGCGGCACCACCCCTCCGTTCGGGTTCAGCCCGGACGGGGCGTCGGCATCGCCCTGGCTCCCGCAGCCCGCCGACTGGGCGGCCCTCACCGTGCAGGCGCAGCAGAGCGACCCGTCGTCGATGCTGTGGCTGTACCGTCAGGCGCTGCGCATCCGCCGGGCCGAGCCCTCGCTCGGCGACGGCGCCCTGACCTGGCTCGACGCCCCCGATGACGTGCTCGCCTTCTCGCGTGGCGCCGCCTTCGTCAGCGTCACCAACCTGTCCACCGCCGCGGTACCCCTGCCGGAGCACCAGGCGATCCTCCTCAGCAGCAGCCCGCTCGAGGGCGGCCTGCTGCCTCCCGACTCCACGGCGTGGCTGCGCACGCAGCATCCCGCGGGGCACCTCACCACCTGAATCGCACCATCCACGCATCACACTCGAAAGGTCCAGACAATGAAGTCACCACGCAGGATCGCGGCGATCGCCGCGGTCACCCTGGCCGGCGTCGGCCTGCTCGCTGGCTGCTCGTCCGCCGGCGGGGAGGCGAACGACGGCAAGGTCCACATCACCGTCGCGAGCCTGATCCCCGGCAGCGACAAGGCCGCGTTCAAGGCCTTCGACGACCGGGTGAAGGAATTCGAGAAGGCCAATCCGGACATCGTCGTGAAGTCCGAGGAGTACCAGTGGACGGGTCCCACGTTCGCGACCCAGCTCGCCGGCGGCACCCTCCCGGACGTCTTCAACGTGCCGTTCACGGACTCCCAGTCGCTGCTGCAGGCCGGCCAGCTCGCCGACATCACCGCCGAGGTGAAGAAGCTGCCGTACGCGGACAAGTTCAACGAGAACGTGCTCGCGGTCGCGAAGTCGGGCGACAAGATCTACGGGATCCCGTACGGCCCCTACGCGATGGGACTCTCGTACAACCGCGAGATCTTCCAGAAGGCGGGCCTCGACCCGGACAAGCCGCCGACGACGTGGGACGAGGTGCGCCAGGCGGCGAAGACCATCTCCGAGAAGGTGCCGGGCGTCGCGGGCTACATGCAGATGACGCAGGGCAACACCGGCGGCTGGGAGCTCACCACGACGGTGTACTCGCGCGGCGGCCGGATGGAGACCACCGAGGGCGGCAAGACGAAGGTCACGACCGACAACCCGGTCACCAAGGAGGCCCTGCAGTGGCTGCACGACCTCCGCTGGGAGGACAACTCCGTCGGCAGCAACTTCTTGCTCGACTGGAGCGGCATCAACCAGGCGTTCGGCGCCGGCCAGATCGCGATGTACCCGTCCGGCTCCGACGTGCTCACCTCGCTCGTTCAGCAGAACGCGGTCGACCCGAAGAACTACGGGCTGACCATGCTGCCGGTGGACGCGTCCGACAAGCAGGCCGGCGTGCTCGGCGGCGGCAACGTCGCGGCGGTCAGCCCCAAGTCGTCGCAGGCCCAGAAAGAGGCCGCGGTGAAGTGGATCGACTTCTACTACATGCAGAAGCTGCTCAACAAGGACCAGGCCATCGCCGACGCGAAGGTGCTGGTGAAGTCGGGCCAGCCGGTCGGCGTGCCCACCCTCCCCGTGTTCGACAAGGCCACCTACGACCAGAACATGGAGTGGATCAAGGGCCAGATCAACGTGCCGCAGGGGAACGTCGCATCGTTCACCGACAAGATCTTCGACGCCAACCTCGTCCCGGAGCCGAACAAGCACACCCAGGAGCTGTACGGCGCGCTCGACTCGGTCGTCCAGGCCGTGCTGACCGACAAGAACGCGAACATCGACCAGCTGCTCGCCAAGGTCGACAGCGACATCCAGAAGCTCGTCGACGCCGACAAGTAAGCGCGACAAGCAGACGCCGAGAACTGACCGACACCGGCCGGCGGGATGCCACGCGCATCCCGCCGGCCCCGGCCACGGGAGACCCCATGACAGCCATCGACCGCACGCGGGCCCGGCCCCGCCGCACACCGCTCACCTGGGTGCGCGGAGGCGGACTCAGCACGCTTCTCTTCCTGCTGCCCATGCTCGTCATCTTCGGGGTGTTCTCCTGGTGGCCGATCGTGCGCAGCGTCGTGATGAGCTTCCAGCACACCAACCTGGTGAGCGCGCCGACGTGGGTGGGCTGGGACAACTTCGTGCAGGTGGTGAACGATCCGCTGTTCTGGACGGCCGTCGGCAACACCGCCTGGTTCGCCCTGCTGGCCCTGCTGCTCGGCTACCCGATCCCGCTCGTCGCCGCGGTGCTGATGAGCGAGGTGAAGCGAGCCAGGGGCCTGTACAGCGCTCTCGCCTACCTGCCGGTCGTCGTGCCGCCGGTCGTCGCCGTGCTGCTGTGGAAGTTCTTCTACGACGCCCGGCCCGACGGCGTCTTCAACACGATCCTCGGCTGGGTGGGCATCCCGCCGCAGCCGTGGATCCAGTCGGCCGTGCAGGCCATGCCGTCGCTCGTCGTCGAGGCGACCTGGGCCGCGGCGGGCGGCACGATCATCATCTACCTCGCCGCGATCACCGGCGTCGCGCCCGAGCTGTACGACGCGGCGGAGGTCGACGGCGCCGGCATCTGGCGGAAGGTGTGGCACGTCACCCTGCCGCAGCTGCGCAGCGTCCTGCTCATCACCCTCATCCTGCAGATCATCGGGACGGCGCAGGTGTTCCTGGAGCCGTTCCTGTTCACGGGAGGCGGCCCGGTCGACTCGACGGTCACCATCCTGCTGCTGATCTACCGGTACGCGTTCCAGAACTCGCTCGGCGGCGACTACGGCGCCGCCACCGCGCTCAGCCTCATGCTGGCGGCGTTCCTCGCCGTGCTGTCGCTCGTGTACTTCCGCCTCACCAAGTCCTGGAGCCAGAATTGACCACCTCCACCGAGCTGCCGCGCGAAGCGGCCCCCGAGACGCAGGAACTTCTCACCGCCGTCACCGCGGAGGGCGGGCGGCCTACGCCGCCCGGCCGGCGGCGCAGGCGGCCGCGGCGGGAGGACGCCGAGCGCGGCATCCTGTCGCCCTCCGACCGCAGGAAGCCCGGCGTGCGCTGGACGACCCGCGTGATCCACGGCGCACTGCTGCTCGTGCTCGTCGTCGTCGGCCTCGGGCCGCTGCTCTGGCTCGCGAAGTCCGCCATCACGCCGACGGAGGACACCCTGCGCACGCCGATGGCGCTGTTCCCGCACGGGGTGGACTGGGCCAACCTGTCCACGGCGTGGTCGACCGTCCACATCGACGTGCAGTTCGTGAACACGATCTGGGTCGCGGCCGGGTCGTGGGCCGCGCAACTGATCGTCGCCACGACGGCCGGGTACGCGCTGAGCGTGCTGCGGCCGGCGTACGGGCGGGTGCTGTACGGGCTCATCCTCACGACCCTGTTCGTGCCGTCGGTGGTGCTGCTCGTGCCGCTGTACCTCACCATCCTGAACCCGCCGCTGCTCGGGACGACGCTCATCAACACGTTCTGGGCGGTGTGGCTGCCTGCCGGGGCGAGCGCGTTCAACGTGGTGCTGGTGAAGCGGTTCTTCGACAACCTCCCGCGCGAGGTGTTCGAGGCGGCGCGGACGGACGGGGCCGGGCCGTTCCGCCTGTTCTGGTCGATCGTGCTGCCCATGTCGAAGCCGATCCTCGGGGTCGTGTCGGTGTTCGCCATCATCGCGGCGTGGAAGGACTACCTCTGGCCGCTGCTCGTGCTGCGCGACCCGGCCATCCAGCCGCTCTCGGTGCGGCTGCCCACGCTGCAGGCGGCGATCCAGCTCGACGTCTACCTGGCGGCGCTGGCGATCTCCACGCTCATCCCGATCGCGCTGTTCCTGGTGTTCCAGGGGCTGTTCCTGCGCAGCGCCGGGCTCGGAGGGGCCGTCAAGGGGTGACGTCTACGATCGGGGGATGCCCTCCCTGCGTTCGCGTCCGCTGCGCGCCCTCGCGCTGACGGCCGCCGCAGCCGTCGCGCTGGCCGCGGCCGGCTGCACGGGAGGGGGTGCGGCGGCGCCGCGGGCGACCGGGACGGACTCGGCGACGACGACGGCAGACCCCACGCCGACGCCGACGCCGACCGCCGACCCCGCCGCCGCGTACGTGGACGCACGGCTGCGGAACATGACCCTCCGGCAGAAGGTCGCGAGCCTGTTCATGCTGCACGGTCCTGGCACCGATCCGGCGGCCCTGCGCGGCTTCGTCGACCGGTACGGGCTCGGCGGCATCATCCTGATGGGCGACAACATCCCGGCGACGCCGGACGCGCTCGCGGCCGAGACCGCCGCCACCCGCGCATCCGACCCGTCGCTGCCGCCACTCGTCGGCATCGACGAGGAGGGCGGCGACGTGACCCGCCTGCCGTGGGACGGCGGGCCGGGCGCGGTACAGCTGCGGTCGCAGCCGGCGGAGGCCACGAAGCAGGCGTTCGCGCAGCGCGCGCAGCTGCTGAAGCAGGTCGGCGTCACGGTGAACTTCGGGACGGTCGCGGACGTCACGGCCGACCCGTCGTCGTTCATCTTCGACCGCGTGCTCGGCACCGACCCGGCGTCGGCCGCGGAGCGGGTCGCCGCCTCCGTCGCCGGGCAGAAGGGCGTTGTACTCAGCACGCTCAAGCACTTCCCCGGCCATGGCGAGACGGATGCGGACTCGCACCTGACGGTGCCGACCGCGCCGGTCGACCTCGGTCGCTTCGGCGCCCAGGACGAGCCGCCGTTCCGGGCGGGCATCGGCGCCGGGGCCGACCTGGTCATGTTCGGGCACCTCGTCTACAGCGGGGTGGATGCGCAGCCCGCGTCGCTCTCGCCCGCCTGGCACCGCATCCTGACCGACCGGCTCGGCTTCCACGGGGTGACGATCACCGACGACCTGCGGATGCTGCAGGACACCGGCCTGCCGCAGTATCAGGACGCCGGTGCGAACGCGGTCGCCGCGGTAGCGGCGGGCAACACGATGGTGCTCATGGTGCAGGGAGCCGACGTGGACCCGGGCGCGATGATCGACGCCGTCACCGCCGCGGTGGCCGACGGGCGCATCCCGGCCGCCCAGGTCGATGCGCAGGCCAGGAAACTGCTCGCCCTGCGACACTCGCTCTCGCCGAAAGAGTGACGCGTCAACTTTTTTTCGGATTTCCGGAATAGACCGGGATTCAATGCGCTTGCATGTATTCGACGCGCGGGTGGACCGGCCACACCGCGAGCACATTCTTTGAAGGAGACAAGCGTGACCATCGAGATCCCCGGCTACAAGGCAGGCACCTGGACCATCGACCCGACCCACAGCGAGGTCGGCTTCAGCATCCGCCACCTGATGATCAGCAAGGTGAAGGGTGTCTTCGAGAACTTCGACGCCACCTTCGTCACCGCGGAGAACCCGCTCGAGTCCAAGGTCACCGCCAAGGCCGACGTGGCGTCCATCAACACCAAGGACAAGAACCGCGACGCGCACCTGCGCACCGGCGACTTCTTCCTCGCGGAGGAGCACCCGACCATCGACTTCGTCTCGACCGGTGTGCGCCACGAGGACGGCGAGTTCCTCGTCGACGGCGACCTGACCATCAAGGGCGTCACCAAGCCGGTGACCTTCGAGTTCGACTTCGGCGGCTTCGGCCAGGACCCGTACGGCAACTACAAGGCCGGCGCGACCGCGAAGACGAAGATCAACCGCGAGGACTTCGGCCTCACCTACAACGCCGCGCTCGAGACCGGCGGCATGCTCCTCGGCGACGAGGTCACCATCACCCTCGAGCTGCAGGCGGTCCTGCAGCAGGCCTGACCAACCCGCGAGCACAGGGAAAACGCCGCGCCGTCTTGGACGGGGCGGCGTTTTTCCTGTGCTCGGCGGCTGCGGCGGGGCGGGGCGGCGGGGTCAGTGGCCGATGAGGGGACCGAGGACGCGGGAGACGACGGAGGGGCGGCGCGTGACCTCCTCCTCCAGGTCGGCGGACTCCATCGCGACGAGGCCCGCGTTCGCTCCGGCGAACCGCAGCGGCTCGGGCTCCCAGCGCGGCGAGCGGTGGCCGACCCACGGCAGCGCCGTGAGCTCGGTCCGCGCGTCGGCGATCAGGTCGGCGAGCGTGCGTCCGGCGAGGTTCGTGGTGCTGAGCCCGTCGCCCACGTAGCCGCCGGCCCAGGCCTCGCGCGCCTCCCGGTCGACGCCGACGCTCGCGTGCCAGTCGCGCGGCACGCCCAGCGGGCCGCCCCAGTGGTGCGTGATCCGCGCGCCTGCCGCATCCGGGAACAGGTCGAACAGTGTGTTGATCAGGTGCTGCCGAACGCGCGGCGACCGATCGTACGAGGGGTGGATGGCGCTGCCCAGGTGGTAGCGTGCCCCGCGCCCGCCGAACGCGAACCGGTTGTCGGCGGTGCGCTGCCCGTACACGATGAGGTTGCGGAAGTCGGTGAACGTCTGCCCGTGCTGGATGCCGATGCGCTCCCAGGTCGCGTCGGGCAGCGGTTCGGTGGCGATCATCAGCGAGTAGAGCGGCAGGATGCGGCGACCGACCTGCGGCAGCTGCGAGCCATACCCTTCCGTCGCGTTGACCACGATGCCCGCTCGCACCAGCCGGTCGGAGCCGCGGGAGCGCACCCGAACGGTACCGTCGCGCCAGGAGAGCACCTCCGTGCCCTCCGCGATGGTGGCGCCGCGCCGCTCCACCACCCGGGCGAGCCCGCGCACCAGCTTCGCCGGGTGGATGCGCGCGCAGGCGGGCGTGAACGTCGCGGCCACCGCGTCCGGGACCCCGAAGCGGTCCCGCACGGTCCCGGTGCCCCACAGGGCGACCTCGTCGACGCCGTAGCGCTCCGACTCCTCGTACTCGGCGCGGGCGGCGTCGAGCTGCGGGCGCGACCGGGCGAAGGTGACCGTGCCGCCGCGGGCGTAGTCGATGTCGAGGGCCTCCGCCTCGGCGACCCGGCCGACCTCGTCCACCGTGCCGACCATGGCGCGGCGCATGGCGACCGCGGCGTCGAAGCCGTAGCGCTTCTCCAGCTTGGAGGCGGACCAGGGGAAGAGCGCGGAGCACCAGCCGCCGTTGCGGCCGGAGGCGCCGAAGCCGGCGACCTCCTTCTCCAGCAGGACGATCTTCAGCGAGGGGTCGCGCTCCTGGAGGTAGTACGCCGTCCAGAGCCCGGTCAGCCCGGCGCCGACGATCGCGACGTCGGCCCTGGTGTCGGCGTCGAGCCCCGCGCGCGGGCGGAACCCGTCCTCCTGTTCCGCGATCGAGTCGAACCAGAAGCCGACCTGACGGTAGTCCATGACGCTCCTTACAGAACAATGGGACGCAACACGCCGCTCACGTTCGGGTCGTGCGGCGTGTTGCGTCCCATGGATCGGTGGCCTACAGGTGGTTGGAGGCCTCGGTCAGCACCGACTCCAGGATCTGCCGGATCTCGACGAACTCGGAGGGGCCGATCGTGAGCGGCGGCGCGAGCTGGACGACGGGGTCGCCACGGTCGTCGGCGCGGCAGTACAGGCCCGCGTCGAACAGGGCCTTCGACAGGAAGCCGCGCAGCAGGCGCTCGGCCTCGTCGTCGTCGAAGGTCTCCTTGGTGTTCTTGTCCTTCACCAGCTCGATGCCGAAGAAGTAGCCGGCGCCGCGCACGTCGCCGACGATCGGAAGGTCGAGCAGCTTCTCGAGCTCTGCGCGGAACAGCGGCGAGTTCTCGCGGACGCGCTCGTTGAGCTTCTCCTCCTCGAAGATGTCGAGGTTCTCCAGCGCCACGGCGGCCGAGACCGGGTGACCGCCGAAGGTGTAGCCGTGGTAGAACGACGTGTTGCCGTGCTTGAACGGCTCGTAGATGCGGTCGCTGATGATGGTCGCGCCGATGGGGGAGTAGCCGCTCGTCATGCCCTTCGCACAGGTGATCATGTCGGGCACGTAGCCGTACTCGTCGCAGGCGAACATGTGGCCGATGCGGCCGAAGGCGCAGATGACCTCGTCGCTGACCATGAGCACGTCGTACTTGTCGCAGATTTCGCGCACGCGCTGGAAGTAGCCGGGAGGCGGCGGGAAGCAGCCGCCGGAGTTCTGCACCGGCTCGAGGAAGATCGCCGCGACGGTGTCCGGACCCTCGAACTGGATCATCTCCTCGATGCGGTTCGCCGCCCAGACGCCGAACGCCTCGAAGTCGTCGGTCGGTGCGCCCATCTCGTCCGCACGGTAGAAGTTGGTGTTCGGGACGCGGAACCCGCCGGGGGTGAGCGGCTCGAACATCTCCTTCATGGCCGGGATGCCGGTGATCGCGAGCGCGCCCTGCGGGGTGCCGTGGTACGCGACGGCCCGGGAGAGCACCTTGTGCTTGGTCGGCTTGCCCTGCAGCTTCCAGTAGTACTTGGCGAGCTTGAAGGCGGTCTCGACGGCCTCGCCGCCTCCGGTGGAGAAGAAGACGCGGTTGAGGTCGCCCGGCGCGTACGACGCCAGCCGGTCGGCGAGCTCGATCGCGTTCGGGTGGGCGTACGACCAGATCGGGAAGAAGGCGAGCTGCTCGGCCTGCTTCGCGGCGGTCTCGGCGAGACGCTTGCGGCCGTGGCCGGCGTTCACGACGAACAGCCCGGAGAGGCCGTCGATGTACTGCTTGCCGTGGTCGTCCCAGATGTGGTGGCCCTGGCCCCGCGTGATGATGGGGACGCCGTGGCCGTCCTCCATCACCGACTGGCGTGCGAAGTGCATCCAGAGGTGGTCGCGCGCCTTGGCCTGCAAGCCTGCCTCATCGGGCGTGATGGGCTCGCCGAACGTTTCAACGGTTGTCGTCATGGTTATCGCGTTCCCCAGTTGTAGAACTGTTTGTGGAGTTTCAGATACACGAACGTCTCGGTGGAGAGCACGCCCTCCAGCGTCCGGATCTCGGAGTTGAGCATCGTGATGAGGTCGAGGTCGTTCTCGCACACCACCTCGGCGAGGATGTCGAAGGTGCCCGCGGTCAGCACCACGTAGTCCACCGCGGGCATCGCCGCCAGCTTGTCCGCCACGGCACGCGTGTCGCCCGTGCAGCGCACGCCGATCATCGCCTGCCGGTAGAAGCCGAGCTGCATGGGGTCCGTGACGGCCACGATCTGCATCACACCCGACTCGGTCAGCTTCTGCACACGCTGGCGCACAGCCGCTTCGCTGAGACCGACGGCCTTGCCGATCTCCGCGTAGGACTTGCGTCCGTCCACCTGCAGTTGCTCGATGATCGCCTTGGAGACGTCGTCGATCACCGCAGCCTTCTGGCCGTTCGTCGCCCGAGGGGTACTCATGGAGCGATTCTGTCAGTGGATGAGGCACCCCGCAAGCGATTCCGCACGATTTTGCCCATTTCGCTGACGAAATCAGTAGGCTGCCGCCATGAATACCGCGGAACTTCTGAACTTCGTCGACGGTGAGCACGTGGCCCCGCGGGGCGACGGCGGCATCCCGCTCGTGGATCCGGCCACCGAGGACGTGTACGCCACGGCGCCCGTCTCGACCGCCGAGGACGTCGCCGACGCCTACGCGGCGGCCGCGCGCGCGTTCGAGACCTGGGGGCGGACCACCCCCGCCGAGCGGCAGCTCGCCCTGTTCCGGATCGCCGACGCGATGGAGGCGCGCGCCGACGAGTTCGCCGACCTGGAGTCGCAGGACACCGGCAAGCCGCGCGCGACGCTCGTGGAGGACGAGATCCTGCTGTCGGTGGACCAGATCCGCTTCTTCGCCGGCGCCGCCCGCAACCTGGAGGGCCGCTCGGCCGGAGAGTACATGCCCGACCACACGTCGTTCATCCGCCGCGAGCCGATCGGCGTGGTCGGTCAGGTGACGCCGTGGAACTACCCGCTCAACATGGCCGTGTGGAAGTTCGCGCCCGCGATCGCGGCCGGCAACACGACGGTGCTGAAGCCGTCGGACACCACCCCTCTCTCGACCCTGCTGCTCGCCGAAGTGGCGGCCGAGTTCCTGCCCGCGGGCGTGCTCAACGTCGTGCTCGGCGACCGGAGCACCGGGGCCGCGATGACCGCCGACCCCATCCCGCAGCTCATCTCGATCACCGGCTCGGTGCGCGCGGGCATGGAGGTGGCGCGGGCGGCGTCGTTCGACCTCAAGCGCGTGCACCTGGAGCTCGGCGGGAAGGCCCCTGTCATCGTCTTCGACGACGCCGACCTCGAGAAGGCCGTGGCGGGCATCGTCGCTGCCGGGTACTTCAACGCCGGCCAGGACTGCACGGCCGCCACCCGCCTGCTCGTGCAGGACGGCATCCACGACGAGTTCGTCGCCGCGCTCGCGCAGTACGCCCGCGAGAACGCGCGCACCGGCGGCCCGCGCGAGGACGGCATCCTGTACGGTCCGCTGAACAACGCGAACCAGCTGGCGCAGGTCGAAGGCTTCGTCGACCGGCTGCCGGGCCACGCGACCGTGGAGACCGGAGGCCGCAGGCAGGGCGACCGCGGCTACTTCTGGGAGGCGACCATCGTCGCGGGCCTTCGGCAGGACGACGAGGCGGTGCAGAACGAGATCTTCGGCCCTGTGCAGACCGTGCAACGGTTCTCCACGGAGGCGGAGGCCCTGGCGAACGCGAACGGCGTGAAGTACGGGCTCGCCTCGTCGGTGTGGACGCGCGACCACGGCCGGGCGATGCGGTTCGCCAAGGGGCTCGACTTCGGCTGCGTGTGGATCAACACGCACATCCCGATCGTCGCCGAGATGCCGCACGGCGGCTTCAAGCACTCCGGCTACGGCAAGGACCTGTCGCAGTACGGCTTCGACGACTACACCCGCATCAAGCACGTGATGTCGTACATCGGGGAGTGATCCCGACCGTCGAGTCCGCGAAGAGTGCGCAGCATCGGGGCGGAACCGTGCACTCTTCGTTGACTCGATGCTGGGCGGTAGCGTGGGCGGGCAGATCAGGCGGATGGGACGAGAGGGGAGCGCGATGCTCTACGGTCATCGAGGGGCGGAGCCGGCGATCGATCCGTCGGCGTATGTGGCGCCGACGGCGGTCGTCATGGGCGACGTGCGGATCGCGGCCGGGGCGCGCATCCTCCACGGGGCGGTGCTCAGCGCGGAAGACGGGCAGATCACGATCGGCGAGGACAGCGTCGTGATGGAGCACGCACTGGTCCGCGGCCGTGCCGGGCACCCGGTACGCATCGGGGCAGCGGTGATGGTCGGACCGGGCGCGCACGTGAACGGCAGCACGGTGGGCGACGAGGCGTTCCTCGCGACGAACGCCTCGGTGTTCCCCGGAAGTCGGATCGGCGCCGGCGCGGAGGTGCGCATCAACGGCGTGGTGCAGGTGAACACCGCGCTGCCGCCGGGGGCCGTCGTCCCGATCGGCTGGGTCGCGGTCGGCGATCCCGCCGAGATCCTGCCGCCGCAGCGCCACGACGAGATCTGGGCGATCCAGCGGGAGCTCGACTTCACCGGCACGGTCTACGGTGCCGGGACAGGGACGACGATGCGCGAGATCATGCGGCAGCAGTCCCTCTTCTATGGCGCGCACGCCTCAGACTCAGAGCTCCCGCCCTCCTTGCGTTGACGATTCGTGCCAGACGTCGCTTTTGGGCGCCCCATAGCCGCGATTTGTGCCGAATCTTGCCGTGGGGCGCCCGAGGGCGGTGCGGGTCAGGACTCGCGGCGGGGGATGCGCAGCGGGTTGCCGTCGCGGAGCTCGAGGGGGAGGACCTCCTGCGGGGCGTCCTGGTACGCGATCGGGGTGAGCCAGCGGCGGATCGCGGTGGCGCCGACCGAGGTGTGGATGCTCGCGGTCGTCGACGGCCAGCCCCCGCCGTGGTGCTGCGCCCACCCGATGGCGACGCCGGTCGGCCAGCCGTCGAAGAGCAGCCGGCCCGCGAACGGGAGCAGGCGCGCTGCGAGAACCGAGACATCCTCGCCGGACCCGCGGTGGATGGTGGCCGTGAGCGACGATTCGAGGGAGCCGAGCACGGCGTCCAGCTCTGGGTCGCGGTAGCGCACGACGACGGCGACCGGTCCGAAGCACTCGGCGAGGAACGTCTCGCGGTCGGCGAGGAAGGTCGCCGCGTCCGTCAGCACCAGCGTGGGCGCCGACTCGCCGTCCGCCGCCACCCCGCGCACGACCTCGACGCCGGGGAGCGCCCCGAAGGCGGCGACGCCGTCGCCGAACGCCTCGGCCATCCCAGCGCTGAGCTGCTGCGAGGCGGGCGCGTCCGTGAGCGCGGCGCGCGCCGCATCCTCGACCCCGCCGCCGTCGGGCACGAACACCAGCCCCGGCTTCGTGCAGTACTGACCCGCATCCCGAGTGAACGACCCGACCAGGCCGGCACCGATCGTCGCGGCGCGCTCGGCCGCCGCGGCCCGCGTCACCACGACCGGGTTGATGCTGCCGAGCTCCCCGTAGAACGGGATCGGGTCGGGACGCGACACGGCGGCGTCGAACAGCGCTCGGCCGCCGCGCACGGACCCGGTGAACCCGGCCGCCCGGACCAGGGGGTGGCGCACGAGCTCGACCCCGGCCTCCATCCCCTCGACCAGCGTCAGCCAGCCCGCGGGCAGCACACCTTCCGCGAGCGCGTCGGTGCGGCGCGAGAGCTCAGGATGCCCGGGATGCGCCTTGACGACCACCGGGCACCCGGCGGCGAGCGCAGAGGCCGTGTCGTTGCCGAGCACGGAGAACGCGAACGGGAAGTTCGACGCCGTGTACACGGCCACGGGCCCGAGCGGACGCAGGATGCGGCGCAGGTCCGGACGCGGCGGCACGAGCGACGCATCGGGGGACTCGACCACCGCCTCCAGGTAGGAGCCCTCCCGTGCGACATCGGCGAAGAAGCGCAGCTGCGCGGCCGTGCGCGTCACCTCGCCGTCGAGCCGCGCCTGGGCGAGGTGGGTCTCCGCGTGCGCGAGGGCGACGAGCTCCGCACGGTCGGCTTCGAGCGCCTCCGCGAGCCCCTCCAGCCAGGCGGCGCGCTCGTCCCGCGTCGCCGGGGACACCGCAGCGTCGGCGGCGGCACGGACCGCGTCCTCCACTGCGATCACGCGAACGCCGCCAGACCGGTCAGCGCCCGGCCGAGCACCAGGGTGTGGATCTCGTCCGTCCCCTCATAGGTGCGCACCGACTCCAGGTTGGCCATGTGCCGCATCACCGGGAACGCGTTCGTGATACCGTCCCCGCCCAGGATCGTGCGCGCCTCCCGCGCGATCGCCAGCGCCTCCCGCACACTGTTCAGCTTGCCCACGCTGATCTGCGTCGGCGTCAGCCGCCCGGCCTCCTTCAGCCGCCCCAGGTGCAGGGCGAGCAGCATCCCCTTCTCGTACTCGACCAGCATGTTCGCCAGCTTCTCCTGGATCAGCTGCGTCGCCCCGATGGGACGCCCGAAGACCTCCCGCGTGGTCGCACGCCCGATCGACACCTCCAGGCAGTCGCGCGCCGCCCCCATCGCGCCCCACACGATCCCGTACCGCGCCTCGTTCAGGCAGGAGAACGGGCCGGAGAGTCCGCGCGCGCCCGGCAGCATCGCAGAGCCGGGGACGCGCACCTCGTCCAGCACCACATCGCACTGCACCGAGGCGCGCATCGACAGCTTCCCGTCGATCGCCGTGGCCGAGAACCCGGGCGTCGTCGTCGGCACCACGAAACCGCGCACGCCGTCGTCGGTCGCCGCCCACACCACGGCGACGTCCGCCAGAGCCGCCAGGCCGATCCAGCGCTTGGACCCGGCGATCACCCAGTCGTCGCCGTCGCGCCTGGCCCGGGTGCGCATGGCGGCGGGGTCGCTCCCGCCGTCCGGCTCGGTCAGCGCGAAACAGCCGATGCGCTCGCCGCGGGCCATCGGCGGCAGCCACTCGGCCTTCTGCTGGTCGGAGCCGAACTTCGAGATCGCGCTCATCGCGAGCGACCCCTGCACCGAGACGAAGGTGCGCCAGCCGCTGTCGGCCGCCTCCAGCTCGTGGCAGACCAGGCCGTAGCTGACGGCGCCCGCCCCGGCGCAGCCCTCGTCCCTCAGGTGCATGCCGAGCACGCCGAGCGCTCCGAGTTCGGCGACCAGCTCGCGGCGGAAGTGCTTGTCCTCGAAGTCCTGCTCGATCACCGGCCGGATGCGCTCGGCCGCGAACGCGCGGGCCCGGTCGCGCCAGCCGCGCTCCTCGTCGGTGAGCAGGTGGTCGATGCTGAACGCCTCGTCGAGCGTCGTCGTCACGGTCGGGTCCTTTCGTGCGGGGTCGCGGGGTGGTCGTGGTCGGTGTCGGTGGCCCGGGCGCCTTCGTCGGCCCAGCGCGCTTCGTCCGCACCGAGCAGCGGCGGCGGCGTGCGGTGCGCCGCCGGCGCCGTGTCGATCCGGATGGGCGTCGCCGGCTGCCGTGAGCGCCGTCCGGTGGCGGGGTCGGCGGTCTCGACGACGGGGGAGAGGCCGAGGGATTCGGCGAACGCAAAGGCCTCCGCGACGTCGTTGACGAGCCCGGCAGGGACGCGCGCAGCGGTGAGCACCCTCACCCATTCGGCCGCGGGCCGGGCGGCGAGCAGCGGCTCGAGCGCCGAGCGGAGCGCCGCGCGGTCGCCGACCCGGGCCTCGTTGGTGGCGAACCGCGGGTCGTCGGCGAGCTCGGGATGTCCGAGTGCGGCGGCGAAGGCGGAGAACTGACGGTCGGTGCCGACGGCGACGACGAGCTCACGGTCCGCGGCGGCGAACAGTTCGTAGGGCGCGATGCTGGGGTGCGCATTGCCGAGCCGGCCCGGGGCGCGCCCGGTGGCGAGCGTGCTGGACGCCTGGTTGGTGAGGGCGGCGAGCAGCGAGCCGAGGAGATCCACCTCCACACGGGAGCCTTCGCCCGTCGCATCGCGGCGACGCAGGGCGAGGAGGATGCCGGAGAGCGCGTTGAGGCCGGTGAGCACGTCCACCAGGGCGACGCCGACCTTGCTCGGTTCGCCGTCGGGCGCGCCGGTGATGCTCATCAGCCCGCCGACGGCCTGCACGAGCAGGTCGTAGCCGGGGAGGGCGGCGCCGGCATCGCGGCCGAAGCCGGTGATCGAGCAGTACACCAGCCCGGGGTTCTCGCGGCGGAGCGTCGCCTCGTCGAGGCCGAAGCGCTCCATGACCCCCGGACGGAAGTTCTCGACCACCACGTCCGCGGTCGCGGCAAGGCGCCGTGCGGCCGCCAGCCCTTCCGGCGTGGTCAGGTCGCACACCGCCGAGCGCTTGTTGCGGTTGACCGCGGCGAAGTAGGTGGACTCGCCCGCGTCGTCCACCGGGGGCCGCCAGGCGCGCGTGTCGTCACCGGACGGGCTCTCGATCTTGACGACGTCGGCGCCGAAGTCGGCGAGCATCATGGTCGCGTAGGGCCCGGCGAGCACGCGGGAGAAGTCGGCGACGCGGAGGCCGCTCAGGATGCCGCTCCCGCGGGTGCCGGGGACGCCTTCGACCATGCTCGCTCCTTCGCTCGACGATTCATCCTATACCGGATGATTCGATCGGGATATCGTGGACCGGTGAGCACACCGACCCGTCCCGACGCCCCGCCGGCCCGTGCCCGGCCGGTGCGCGCGGTGCCGGGCGCCCGCGACGCCGTGTTCGCCCAGCTGGCCGACGCCGGCCGGGCCGAGCAGGTGGCGCGCCGACTCGCCGACGCGATCGTGCTCGGGGTCCTGGCGGCGGGGGAGCGCCTGCCGAGCGAGGCCGAGCTGGCGCGCCGCTTCGGCGTCGCGCTGGTGACCGCCCGCGAGGGGCTCGGGATGCTGCGCGAAGCGGGCCTCGTCGAGACCCGCCGCGGCCGCGAGGGCGGCAGCTTCGTGGTGCATCCGGAGGACGCCGACGACGCGTTGCTGACCGCCCGGCTGCGCGGGCTGTCGCAGGTCGAGCTCGGCGACCTCGCCGTGTACGTGACCGCGATCGCCGCGGGCTGCGCCGACCGCGCCGCCGAGCGCTCCACTCCCGCCGACGACGAGCGCCTGCGCGCCTGGGTCGCGGCCGCCGACTTCTCCGACGCCGCCGCCGCGCGGCGCAACGCCGGCGGCTTCCTGCTGGAGCTCGCCGTGCTCAGCCAGTCCACCCGGCTAGTGCGCGAGCAGCTGCGGCTGCAGGCCGAGTCCGGCCCTCTGCTGTGGCTCGGGATGCGCGACGCGGCGCTGCGTCGGCGTGCGGCCGAGGCCGCAGACGCGATCACGGCGGCCGTCGCTGCCCGCGACGCCTCGGCGGCGCGGGCGGGCGTCTCCGCCCTGCTGTCCGATGTGGCCGAGTGGCTGCTCGCGGCGAAGGCGCGGATCGAGACCGGAGGGACGATCGATGGCTAGCACGCTGGTCGACGCGGGCGTGGCCGAGGCGGCCGAGCGCGTGTCGGAGCTCTTCTCGCGGCTGAACGGGACGCTCGCCGGCTGGCGCGACGCGCTCCTCGCCGACGTCGACGCAGCACCATCGCCCGCCGTGCTCGACGAGCGCGTGGCGGCCCTGGTGCTTCCTCCGCTGCGCGAGCCCGACCCGCTGCTCATCGGCGCGGGGTTCATCGCGGCGCCGGAGTTCTCCGGGGGCGACGACCTGCACTTCTCCTGGTGGCTCGGCCCGCTGGAGGACAACCCGGTGTTCGGGGCGACCGCGGCCCCGTCCCGGCTCGACCTGGCCTCCCGCTCGTACGCGGGCTACCTGCGCGACCTCGGCTCGCTGGAGTGGTACAGCATCCCGCGCAGCACCCACCGCACGCACATCACCGGGCCGTACATCGACCACCTGTGCGCATGCGACTACATCGTCACCGTGACCTCGCCGGTGGAGACCGGCGACCGGATGCTCGGCGTCGTCGGCGTCGACGTGTACGTGAAGCGGCTGGAGCGCGAGCTGCTCCCGCCGCTTCTCGCGACAGGGCGGCGTCTCGCCCTGGTGAACGCGGCCGGCCGCGTCATGGTCTCGACCGATCCCGCGGTCCGCGTCGGCACCGTCGTCGCCCTCTCCGGCGGCGACACCTCGTGCCTCGGCACGCCCTTCCACCTCGTCCCGACCGAGCCGGTACGCCGCTGAGGGGAAGTGGGGCGGGGGAGCGCGGGATAGAGTGGCGGCAGGCTGAACGACGGGAGGAGCCGACGATGGCTGGCGGCTTCGTCCGGTATGCGCCGACGGCAGGGCCCTCGCGCTGGCTGCTGATCGCCGGGCGGCGGTTCGTCGCCGCGGTCGAGAGCACCGCCGCCGACCAGATCGTCGATGCGGTGTACTGGCTCGCCGACTCCGACCTGGCGACCATCGAGTCCGTGGTGGGCGCCTTCCCACTGGCCGGTCCGGACAGCGTCCGCTCGTTCGCGGTGGCCGAGCTCGCGGAGCCGAACGCCGCGGGCGAGGTGACCGTCACCGCGGTCGTCCGCGGTTCGGCCGCGATCGACGTGTTCTCGGTCGGCGGCGGCCGCCGGTTCTCCGCCCAGGGCGTCCAGCCGTGGGTCCTCGCCGAGTTCCGGAATGTGACCGGGCTCGTGCTTCAGGGCGACGACGCGCCGACCGGTCCCGTCGCGCGGCTCGCGATCGGCTCGCTCCCGCTGCGCATCGGCGTCGCCGACGGCGAACTCCTCACCTGGACGTTGACCCCGATCGAGCGCGCGGATCGTACGGCGCTGCCCACGACTCCGGCCGACGCGCCGACCGGGCCCGCGGCCGAGGAGACCATCATCCGCGAGCGCAACCCCAGCTCGCGGCTGTTCGGCGGGGGAGGAACAGCCGGTGCGGCGGAGCCGGACGGCCCCGAGCAGGTGCCGCCGGCCGTCCACCCTGCCGCGCACGAGCTCCCCGGGGCGGTCGACATCGAGGAGCCGACGGTCGTGCCGCCGCCTCCCGTCATCCCGACTCACACCTCCGCCGCGGCCCCCGCACCCGCCCCGGCAGCGCCGATCGCACCGCCGACCTGGCGTGACACGCCGGGCGCAACCCACGCTCCGGTCACGACCGGCCGGCAGGAGGCGTTCCCGGCGACCGAGCCGGTCGTCCTTCCGCCCGCTCCGGCGACCTTCGCCGTCCGCCTCCCGTCGGGGGACACGAGCTCCCTGGACGCGCCCGTGCTCGTCGGCCGCCGGCCGGTGCCGCAGCGCGTCGCCGACGGCGTCGAGCCGCGCCTCGTGACCGTCGCCTCGCCGACCCAGGAGGTGTCGTCCACCCACGTGCGCATCGAGCAGTCGGGGGACGCCGTCGTGGTCACTGATCTCCGCTCCACCAACGGGACGGTGGTGACCGGCCCCGCGGGCGCCCGCCGGCTGAGGCCGGGAGAGTCGGTCGTGGTGCTCGCCGGGGCGAGGGTCGAGATCGGCGACGGTAATATCATCGAGATCACCTCCCGCCGAGACGAAGGACGCGAGTGACCCAGATCGGTCGCAGCAGCAGACGCCACACCGTGGCCGTGCCTGGCGATCCCGACGCACGCATCACCCTGTCCTGGGCCGCGCTCAGCGACACCGGCTACCGGCGCAGCGTCAACGAGGACAGCCTGCTCGCCCGCTCGCCGATCTTCGCCGTCGCCGACGGGATGGGCGGCCACACCGCGGGCGACTTCGCCAGCACTGCCGTCGTCACGCGGCTGGCCGAGAAGGTGAAGTCCGACTTCGTCGGGGAGGTCGCCCTCACCGAGGCGCTCCGCTCGGCGGTCGACGACATGGGCCGGGGCGTCGGGCACACCGACCTCGGCACCGGCACCACCGTCACGGGCATCGCCCTCACCCTGGTCGACGGGTCGCCGTACTGGCTGGTGTTCAACATCGGCGACTCCCGCGTCTACAGCTACCGCGACGGCACACTGGAACAGCTGACCGTCGACCACTCGATCGTCCAGGAGCTCCTCGACGCCGGGGCGATCACGCCGGCGGAAGCCGAGGTCCACCCGCACAGCAACGTGATCACGCGCGCCGTCGGATTCAACGAGGACCCGGTGCCGGACTACTTCCTCATCCCGATCGTCGCCGGCTCCCGGCTGCTGGTCTGCTCCGACGGGCTCACCAAGGAGCTCACCGAGCACGGCATCCGCTACTTCCTCGGCGAGGGCTCCTCGCCGCTGGACGCCGCACAGCAGCTGATGGATGCGGCTCTCGGCAACGGAGGCCGCGACAACGTCACGGTCGTCGTGGTGGACGTGCTGGCCACCCCCGAGTCCGGCGCGCACCGCGGCGACGGCACCCGCAGGGCGGCCCGCCGGCACTGAAATGCCCCCCGACTTGGGGGTAATCCGGTTGTCCCCAGAGGGGGTCCGGCCCGGCCGTCCCTCAGAGTCCGCTGCCTACAATTGTCAGACGCTGTGCACGTGCGAACGCGTCTTCGCCGACGAACGGGAGGGAGCCGATGGCCCGGCGTCTGCCATCCCAGCCGCCCAACCTCCCCGGTTTCTCCTACGTCCGGGTGCTGGGTTCGGGCGGCTTCGCCGACGTGTTCCTGTACGAGCAGAACATGCCGCGCCGCCAGGTCGCCGTCAAGGTCATGCTGGCGGAGGTCGTCACCACCCAGGTGAAGCAGATGTTCCAGGCCGAGGCGAACCTGATGGCGCAGCTGAGCACGCACCCGTCGATCCTGACCGTGTACCAGGCGAGCGTCTCCTCCGACGGGCGGCCCTACCTGGTGATGGAGCTGTGCTCCGCCGCGATCGGCCAGCGGTACCGCTCCGAGCCGCTGTCGGTGCCCGAGGTGCTCAGCGTCGGTGTGCGCATCGCGAGTGCGGTCGAGACCGCGCACCGCGCCGGGGTGCTGCACCGCGACATCAAGCCCTCCAACATCCTGAGCACGGCCTACGGCCACCCGGTGCTGAGCGACTTCGGCATCGCCGCGACCCTCAGTGAGGCGGACGTGACGGAGGCGATCGGCCTCTCCATCCCGTGGTCGGCGCCGGAGGTCCTGCTCGATGAGACGAGCGGCACCATCGCCAGCGAGGTGTGGTCGCTCGGCGCAACCATGTACTCGCTGCTCGCAGGCCGCTCCCCGTTCGAGGTGCCGGGCAAGGAGAACACCTCCGCCGAGCTCATCCAGCGCATCACCAAAGGCCGCCCGCTGCCGATCGGCCGCGCCGACGTCCCTCCGCGGCTGGAGCAGGTGCTGCTGAAGTCGATGTCGCACAAGCCGGCGCAGCGGCAGCGCAGCGCGCTCGAGTTCATCCGCGAGCTGCAGGCGGTCGAGGCCGAGCTCGGCCTTCCGCAGACGCCGATCGAGGTCGCGATGGACGACTGGGCGCTGGCGACCGCCGGCGACCCGGAGGACCGCACCCGGGTGAAGGGCGTCGTCGCCGTCGACCCGGGCACGCGCCGCCGTCGCCGCCGTGCCGCCCCGGCCTCCGCGACGGTCACGCGCGCGCCCACCCGCACGATCGTGCGCGAGACCGGCGGAAGTTCGCCGTCGAACCAGCCCGCGCCGGCGAAGACCTCGCGCGCACTCGTCGTCTCGCTGATCGCGTGCGCCGCCCTCGTGGTCGTGCTGGCGGTGACGGCCTCCATCGTCCTGGTGCGGGCGGGGGCCAGCTCCGACATCCCGACGGTGCGCGACCTCAGCGGCCGGGTCACCGGGAGCACGATCGTGTTCAGCTGGAGCGACCCGGGCCTTCAGGACGGCGACACCTACCAGGTCACGGTCGACGAGCAGCCGCCGGCCAGTCAGCACGCGACCGAGTTCCGGGTGGATGCGAAGCCCGGCCAGACGGTGTGCGTGACGGTCACCGTGAACCGCGACGGCAAGCCGGGGACGCCGAGCGGCCAGAAGTGCGTCGAGAGGACGGACGGGACGTGAGCCGGCTGGCCACCCTCGGCGCCTGGCTCGCGGCACACAAGTCGGTCGCGGCGACGGCCGTGAGCGGGACGGCGATCGCCGCCCTGGTGACCACTCTTGCCGTGGTCTCGGGCGGGTACAGCGCGCAGCACCTGCAGCTGAACGACGCCGCCGTGTGGGTGGCGAGCGACGCGAAGAAGTCGCTCGGCCGCGCCAACACCGAGATCGACCGCCTCAACTCGGTCGTGGCGGGGACCGGGGAGGCGCTGGATGTCGTGCAGGACGGCGAGGACGTGCTGCTGATCGACCGCGAGGCGAATACGGTCGCGGTGGTCGACCCGGCCAAGGCGGAGGCGGGCAAGTCGGTCGCGCTGCCGCCGCGGGCCCCGCAGCTGTCGCTGGCGGGCGGCCACGTCGCCCTGCTGTCGCAGACCACCGGGCAGCTGTGGCTCACCACGGTCGGCCAGCTCGACCAGTTCAACTCGGGCTCGGCCGCCACGATCGACCTCGGCGGCCGGGCGGTGTCGGCGATGGACCCGTCCGGTGTCCTGTTCGCCTACCAGCCGGCGACGCGCACGCTGGTGCGCGTCGACCTGGATTCGGCCGAGCCGTCGACCACGACGCAGAAGGTGGCGACGCGCGGCGACGGGACGGCGGTCTCGCTCACGTCGGTGGCGGGTCACTGGGCGCTGCTCGACCCCGACCAGCGCACGGTGTGGGTCGACGGCCGCGCGGTCGCGCTGTCGGCGCTGCTGCCGGAGGGTTCCGATCCTGTGCTGCAGCAGCCGTCGGCGCACGGCGACGCGGTGTGGATCTCGTCCAGCGCGGGGCTCGTCCGCGTACCGCTCGACGGCGGCAAGGCGACAAGGGCGGCGGCGGCCGCGGGCACGGCCGCCGCGCCGGTGACGGTGGCGGGGTGCACCTACGCCGCGTGGTCCGACGGCGCCGCATGGCGCTCCTGCACGGCGGACGGGGCGGGGGAGCGGTCCACCCTGAAGGACGTGCCCTCCGGGGCGACCCTCGCCTTCCGCGCGAACGGCGACCGGGTCGTGCTCAACGACGGCCGCTCCGGCGTCTCCTGGGCGGTACAGAGCGGCAACGCCCGCATCGACAACTGGGACGAGCTGGTCTCGAAGAAGACGACGAAGGAGCTGGTCGATCAGACCAAGCAGGACACGGCGCCGCAATACGAGAAGCAGGAGCAGCCTCCCGTGGCGGTCGACGACGCCTTCGGCGCACGGCCGGGGCGCGTTACGCCGCTCCCGGTGCTGCTGAACGACTACGACCCGAACGGCGACGTGCTCACGATCGACTCGTTCACCGCGATCCCCGAGTCGCAGGGCACCCTGGAGCTGACCAACTCCGACCAGCAGCTGCAGATCTCCCTGCCCGACACCGCGAGCGGTTCGATCGCGTTCGACTACACCATCTCGGACGGCCGGGGCGGCACGGCGACGGCGCACGTCGTGGTGACCGTGCGCTCGCCCTCGGAGAACGCGCCCCCGGTGTGCGTGCGGAACGCGAAGGCCGTGGTGCAGACCGGCGGCCGGGTGTCGTCCGCCGTGCTGGGCGACTGCTACGACCCCGACGGCGACTCCTTCTACCTGGCGGGAGCGTCGGTGCCGGCTCCCGACACCGTCACCTTCACCCCGCAGGGCCAGGTCGCCTACTCCGACCACGGCGACGGCGCCGGGGTGAAGGACGTCGCGCTCACACTCTCGGACGGTCGCGCGCAGGCCGCGGGCCTACTCGCGGTGACCGTGCGTCCGCCCGGCCAGGTGCCGATAATCGCCGACCCGTTCGCGGTGGTGGCGTACCAGGGCCAGGAGGTGACAGTCTCCCCGCTCGAGCACGTGCGCGGCGGCAACGGCACGGTGCGCCTGAGCACCGTCCCGTCGAAGGCGGATGCGACGATCACGCCCGATTACCAGGGCGGCACCTTCCGGTTCGAATCGGACCAGGCGGGCACGCACAACATCGAGTACTCCGCGACCGACGGCGTCGTCACGGCGACCGGCGTCGTCCGGGTCGAGGTGAAGGCGCCCCCGGGGGCGAAGACCGCGCCGATCGCGGTGCCGCACACCGCATTCATCCGGGAGCAGTCGACCCAGGACGTCGACGTCCTCTCCACCGACATCGATCCGTCCGGCGGAGTGCTCCTGGTCACCGGCGTGACAGAGCCGGCGGCCGCGACCGGGGTGCGCGTGCAGGTACTGCAGCAGCGCACGCTACGCGTCACGCTCAGCCGACCGCTCGACGGGCCCGTCGACTTCCACTACCGACTGAGCAACGGCCTGGCGGACACGGTCGGCACGGTCACGGTCGTGCAGCTGCCGCCGCTGACCGTCCACCAGCCGCCGATCGCGGCGCCCGACACGGTCTCGGTGCGGGTGCACGACGTGGTCGACATCCCCGTGCTCGCCAACGACGTGCAGCCCGACGGCGACAAGCTGACCCTCGACCCGACGCTCGCCACCCCGCTCCCGAGCGGCGCCGGCCTGCTGTTCGCGAGCGGCGACCATCTGCGGTATCTCGCCCCGGGCAAACCGGGCAACTACACCGCCGCGTACAAGGTCTACGGCGCCGACGGGCAGTGGGCGACCGCCGAGGTGACGATCGCCGTGCGCGAGCGCGACGCCGCCACCAACAACCCGCCCGTGCCGAAGACCGTCACCGCGCGCGTGCTCGCCGGCGACACGGTCCGCATCACCATCCCGCTCTCCGGTATCGACCCGGACGGCGACTCGGTGCAGTTCATCGGTCAGGAGACGAACCCGCAGAAGGGCGCGGTCATCGCCTCCGGACCCGACTGGATGGACTTCCAGGCCGGCGACTACGCCGCTGGCACCGACACCTTCACCTACGCGGTGGTCGACGCGCTGGGCGCACGGGCGACCGGCACGGTCCGCGTCGGGATCGCGGCGCGCGTCGAGGGCGCACGGAACCCGGTGGCGGTCGAGGACGACGTGACGACGCGACCGGGACGGACGCTCAGCGTCCAGGTGCTCGCCAACGACAGCGACCCGGACGGCAGCCCACTGACGGTGACGGCCGTGTCATCGCTCGACGGCAAGGCCAAGGCGAAGGTGAGCGGCCCGCTGGTCGTGGTCACCGCCCCGAAGACGGAAGGCTCGTACGGCTTCCTGTACACGATCCAGAACGAGCGCGGCGGCACCAGCCAGGCGTTCCTGCGGCTGACGGTCGACGACAAGGCGCCGCCCGCGCGCCCGGTGGTCTCGGACACCACCCTCGGCCTCTCCGACATCCTCGGCAAGGACCACGTCGACGTGAACGTGCTCGCGAACGTCTTCTTCGCCGACGGCCCGGTCTCGACCCTGAAGCTCTCGCTCGTGCCGGGTTACGCCAGCGATGCGCAGGTCACCGCCGCCAAGCGGGTGCGGATCGCGATCGGGGCGAAGAGCCAGATCGTGCCGTTCAAGGTCGCCAACCCGGAGGACGAGTCGGTCGTCGCGTACGGCTTCGTGCACGTCCCGGGATACGACGACGCCCTCCCTCAGCTCAAGCGCGGTGCGCCCAAGCTGACCGTCGTGAGCGAGAAGACGCTGACCATCCACCTGAACGACTACATCGTCGCGGTCGGCGGCAGGAAGGTGCGGCTCACCGACGCGGCGACCGTGCGTGCCACCCACGCCAACGGGGACGACCTGGTCGCCGGCTCCGACACGCTGCAGTTCACGTCGTCGCCGCGCTACTTCGGCCCTGCCTCGATCTCGTTCCAGGTGACGGACGGCTCCAGCGCGACCGATCCGAACGGCAACGTCGCGACCATCGTGCTGCCGATCGACGTGACGCCGCGCGAGAACCAGCCCCCGGTGTTCACCGGGGCGCTGATCGACTTCGAGCCGGGCCAGACCAAGACGATCGACCTCACCAAGGTGACGAAGTACCCCTACGCCAAGGACCAGGCCGAGCTGGTGTACTCCATCCAGGACCCGCGTCCGGCCGGAGTGAGCGCGTCGCTCGACGGGAACAAGCTCACCGTGACCGTTGCGACCGGGACGCAGAAGGGCTCGCACCCGTCGCTGTCCATCGGGGTCAAGGACGCGGTCAACGTCGGTCAGGCTGGGCGCATCGACATCTCGGTCGTGCCCTCCACCCGCCCGCTCGCCAGCCCGCAGCCGGACACCGTGATCGCTCCGCGCGGCCAGACCACGAGCGTCGACGTGCTCGCGAACGACGGCGCGACGAACCCGTTCCCGGACAAGCCGCTACGCGTGATCGCCGTGCGCGGGCTCGGCAGCGGTCTGCCCGACGGCGTGAGCATCACCCCGAGCGCGGACAACTCCCGGCTGCAGATCACGGTCTCGCCGACGGCGGCGGCGGCGGACGCCACGCTGCAGTACGAGGTGGCGGATGCGACCGGCGACCCCGACCGGTACACCTGGGGCACCGTGACCGTCTCGGTGCAGGACCGGCCGGCTCCCGTCTCCAATGTGCAGATCGGCACCATCGGCGACCGCAGCCTGACCCTGAGTTGGATCCCGGGCGCGTTCAACAACTCGCCGATCACCGGCTTCGAGGTGACGATGGCGAGCGAGGCGACCGGGCAGGTGCTGTCGACGACCCAGTGCGCGACCACGACCTGCGCGATCAGCACCCCCGGCAACGGCCCATCGAACGCGGTGACGCTCACCGTGCGGGCCAGGAACGCGCTCGGGCTCTCCGACCCGACGGCGTACGTCGAGCCGGTGTGGTCAGACGTCATTCCGAACGCCCCGGCCGGACTCTCCTCGGCTCCCCTCGACCACGGTCTGCGCATCACCTGGACCAAACCGGCCGACGCGCCGGGGGCGAGCCCCATCACCTCGTACGTGGTGTCGGTGGGAGGCGTGACGAACGCGCTGCAGGTGTCCGGTTCCGACCCGGTCGGCACCGGCTACGCGCTCAACATCACCGACGCCGGCATCGCGAACGGCGCGAGCATCGGCTACACGGTCTCGTCGCGCAACGGGTTCTACCAGGGCCGCGCCACCTGGAACCAGAGCCAGGGGAGCGGTGTGCCCGCCGGCGCCCCCACGACGACCGGCACCGCCCCGGTCGCGAACCCGGACACGAGCAACGGCACCAGCGTGACGTTCAGCTGGTCGAACGTCTTCGGTGACAACGGCAAGGCGATCAGCACGTACTATGCCGGCGTGTTCCAGGGCGGCGGGGCGCCGGGGTGCTCGGTCTCGGGGGTCGAGACCGGCAACCCGTCGGTGAGTGTCGACCCGCGATTGAAGCCGGTGTCGGGCGGGAGCACTGTCTTCGACGGGCTGAACCCGAACCAGAGCTACAACTTCATCGTCTACGCGTACAACGGCCAGGGCTGCACGGCCGCCGCCGTGGTGAGCGCGACGCCGCGCCAGTCGCCGGGGCAGATCGACCAGAGCAGCATCTCCGTCAGCAAGCTGCAGCAGACCGGCCTCTCGACCTGGGACTTCCCGGTCTCGCTGTCGTACCGTGCAGGCAGCGGGTCGAGCCCGCAGATCGACTACCAGCTGGTAGCCAAGAACGGCGGTACGGTCCTCGACACGGGCACGCTCAGCGGCACCTCCGGTGTCCTCACCGGCTCCGGCGCGAACCACTACGGCGTCGATATGCTCGTCCAGTTCACCCGGATCTGCGAGGGCTACCCGGACGGTTCGCGACTGTGCTCGCCGCAGTCGGCGAGCGCGTCGCTCGGGGTCGCCGTGAGCACCGCGGTTGGCGGCCTCCGTTACGACCCGGCGAGCCACGTCTTCACGTGGACCAGCTGGCCCACCGGCGACTACACCGCGGTCACGTACAGCTGCGACGGGACGACCCAGTTGCCGATGCCTGCGGCCGGCGGGACCGCCTCCTGCACCGCGCCGGCGAACGATCCGAACCCGACACTGACCGTGCGGGTCGTCTCCGGCGACACGTATCCGCAGTCGTACCGAGGATCGGACTACCAGTGACCCGCGGACGCCATACTGAGGAGTGCCGCATCGCGCGGCAGGTTTCCCTTCCCGAGCGGCCGGCACGGCCGCGCCCTGTACCGAAAGAGGCCGGAGCATGACGATGACCCCCGAGCAGGCCGGCTGGTTCTCCGGAGTGTTCGAGCGCCTCGTCGGGAACATCGACCGGGTGCTCCTGGGCAAGACGCACGTGATCCGTCTCGCCCTGACCGCGCTGTTCAGCGAGGGCCACCTGCTGCTGGAGGACTACCCCGGAACCGGTAAGACCTCGCTGGCCCGGGCGATCGCGGAGAGCGTGCGCGGCACGACCAACCGCGTCCAGTTCACCCCCGACCTGCTGCCCGGCGACATCACCGGCGTCAACATCTACGACCAGCGCTCCGGCGCGTTCGAATTCCACCGCGGCCCGGTGTTCGCCAACATCGTCCTGGCAGACGAGATCAACCGCGCCAGCCCGAAGACGCAGTCCGCGCTGCTGGAGGTCATGGAGGAGCAGCAGGTCACCGTCGATGGCGTGCGGCACTCGGTCGGCGCGCCGTTCATGGTGATCGCGACGCAGAACCCGATCGAGCAGGCGGGCACCTACCGGCTCCCGGAGGCGCAGCTCGACCGCTTCCTGATGAAGGCGTCCATCGGCTACCCGGACCACGAGGCCACCCTGCGCATCCTGGAGGGGTCGGAGCGGAAGGCGCACGAGGTCGTCGTGCCCGAGGTCATCTCCGCGGCCACGGTCGTCGAGATGGCGACCATCGCCCGGGGCGTCCACGTCGACCCGACGATCAACGACTACGTCTCCCGTCTGGTGGAGGCCAGCCGCACCGCCGACGAGATCCGCCTCGGCGTCAGCGTCCGCGGTGCTCTCGCCCTGCTGCGGGCGGCGAAGACGCTGGCGGCCGCCTCCGGCCGCTACTACGTGACGCCGGACGACGTGAAGGCGCTGGCGGAGCCGGTGCTCGCCCACCGGCTGGTGCTCGACCCGGAGGCCGAGTTCGAGGGCGTCAGCGCATCCAGCATCGTCGGCCAGCTGCTCATCGAGACCCCGCCGCCGAGCGATCGGGCCGCCGTGTGACCACCGTCACCCGTTCGCAGACCGAGCTCACCAACGCGCGCGCCCGCATCGTCGGCGAGCGCGAAGGGTTCCTCGCCGACGCGATCGTGTGGGTGGTGCGCACCTCCGCGACCGCCGGGCGTGCCGTCGCGGTCGTCGCGCGCCGGGTCAGCGGGGTGGTGACGGCCCTCGGCTGGTCGATGCTGCTGCTCGCCGCGCTCGCGCTCACCGCCGGGTACGTGTGGGGCTGGGTGGAGTCGGTGGTCGCCGGCTGGGCCGCGGTGGCCCTCCTCGTCGTCGCCTCCGGCTACCTGATCGGCCGCACCGCGTACGACGTCGGTCTCTCGCTGCCGTCGAACCGCGTGGTGGTCGGCGACCGTGCGCCAGGCGAGGTGGCCATCCGGAACCCGGTGCGCCGGCGCCTGCCCGGTGTGCGCGTCGAGGTGCCGGTCGGCGCCGGGCTCGCCGAGTTCGCCGCGCCGTCGCTGGGGGCGGGGGAGGAGCACTCCGACGTCTTCGTCGTGCCCACCTCCCGCCGCGGGATCGTGCCGATCGGCCCGGTGCGCACGGTGCGCGCGGACCCGATCGGGCTGCTGCGGCGTGAGATGGTCTGGGCGGACTCGCTCGACCTGTTCGTGCACCCGCGCACCATAGCCATCCCGAGCATGAGCACCGGCTTCGTGCGCGACCTGGAGGGGTCGCCGACGCGCGACCTGACCTCGAGCGACATCGCGTTCCACGCCCTGCGGGAGTACGTCCCCGGCGACGAGCGGCGCTACATCCACTGGAAGTCCACAGCCAAGACCGGCAGTTATATGGTGCGGCAGTTCGAGGAGACGCGGCGCAGCCACCTCCTGGTCGCCCTCACCCTGTCGGAGGCGGACTACGCCACCGACGAGGAGTTCGAGCTCGCGGTGAGCGTAGCCGGCTCGCTCGGCGTCCGCGCCATGCTCGACTCGCGCACCGTCTCGGTGGTGGCGAGCGCGGAGACGCCCGACTTCGCCAAGCGGATGGTGTTCAGCGCCCGGCGTCTCAGCACCGTCAACCGCGGGCGGCTGCTCGACGACCTCTCCGGCGTGGAGCAGACCGACGCCGCGCTGCGCCTCCCCGAACTCGCGCAGGTCGCGTCCGAGGACGCAGCGGGCATCTCCATCGCGTTCCTGGTCTGCGGGTCGACATTGACGGCGTCCCAACTGCGGGCCGCGGCCGCGCACTTCCCGCTCGGCGTCGACGTGGTCGCGATCGTGTGCGACGAGGGCGCCGTGCCGTCGCTGCGCCGGGTCGCCGACCTCAGCGTCCTCACCATCGGCTACCTGGAGGACCTGCAGCGCAGCCTCGCGAAACGGCTGGCCACCTGATGCCCGCGCGCCGCTCCGCCTCCGCCCTCGTCGACGTCGTCTTCGCCGTCGTCGCCGTCGCGCTCGGCGCCTGGTCGTTCTGGCCGGTCTACCAGTCGCCGGCGTTCGTGCTCATGCTGGTCGTCACGCTCCTGGCCGGCACGGCGATCGCGGCCGCGGGATGGGCGTTCCGGCTTCCCAGCATCCTGGTCGCCGGTCTCGTCGTCGTCGCCTACCTGGCGTTCGGCGTCCAGCTCGCGGTGCCGACCGAGGCGGCCGCGGGCGGGCTCCTTCCGACGTGGACGGGCTTCCTCGACCTGGTGCAGGGCACCTGGCTCAGCTGGAAGCAGCTGGTGACGATCAGCGTCCCGGTCGGGTCGTACCAGGCGCTGCTGGTGCCGGCGTTCCTGCTCGTGCTGCTGGCGACGGTGGTCACCGTCACGATCGCGCTGCGGTCGTCCCGGCCTGAGCTCGCGGCGATTCCGCCCGTGCTGCTGCTGGTCGTGGGCATCCTGCTCGGATCGTCCGTCGCGTCGCTCCCGCTCCTGCTGCTGCTCGCCCTGTTCGCCGTGCTCATGGCGTGGCTGATCCGGTTCCGGCTGCAGCGCAGGTCCGCCGCCGTGCGGACGCTGCGGGAGCAGAGCGGCCTGCTGGTGGAGTCCCGTCGCGAGCGCCGCTCCACCGCGCTGCTGACCACCGCCGGGGCCGCGGTGATGCTGGTCACCGCCTCGGCTGCGGGCATCGCGGCCGCCGCGCTGCTCCCGCCGGCGGGCGACCGCCAGGTCGTGCGGACTGCCGTGGAGCAGCCGTTCGACCCGCGGGACTACCCGAGCCCGCTCAGCGGGTTCCGGTCGTACCTGCAGCCGGCCAGGGCCGACGAGCCGATGATCACGGTCGACGGGCTGCCGGCCGACCGCCGCATCCGGATCGCCACCCTCGACACCTACGACGGCGTCACCTACTCGGTCGGCAGCGGCGACGCGACCAGCGCCTCCGGCTCGTTCACGCGCGTCCCGTACCGCATCGACCAGAGCCATGTCGACGGCAAGCCGGTGAGCATGAGCGTCGTCGTCCGCGACTACCGCGGACCCTGGCTGCCGGGCAGCGGGCAGCTGGAGCAGCTGTCGTTCACCGGGCGGAATGCCGCCGACCTCTCCGGCTCGTTCTACTACAACGACGTCACCGGGACCGGCGCGGTCACCTCGCCTCTGCGCAGCGGGGACACGTACACGGCGGAGTCGGTCGTGAAACCGCTGCTGACCGCATCCCAGCTGGAGAAGGTGCAGCCGGGGACCGACTCGGTGCCGCGGCCGACGGTGATCCCCGACGAGCTGCAGTCGGCGCTGCAGAAGTACACGGCGGGCGTCTCCGGCGCGGGGGCGAAGCTCGCCGCCGCGCTGCGCGGGCTCGCCCAGGACGGCTACATCAGCCACGGCGTCGGACCGGACGAGCCCGCCAGCCGCTCCGGTCACGGCGCCGACCGGATCACCGAGCTGCTGACCGACGTCCCGATGCTCGGCGACCAGGAGCAGTACGCCGTCACGGCGGCGCTGATGGCGCGCCAGCTCGGCTTCCCGGCGCGCGTCGTCGTCGGCTTCGCCGCCCCGAAGGACGTGACCGGCTCCGCCGTGACGTTCGTCGGCTCCGACATCTCGGCGTGGATCGAGGTGCAGACCAACGACGGCTGGGTCACGGTCGACCCCACTCCGCCGCTGCGGCCGGTCCCGCCCAAGCAGCCCGACCAGCCGACCCAGATCTCGCGGCCGCAGACCAATGTGCAGCCGCCCGTGGACGAGAACCCGCAGCGAAACGACGAGCCGCCGCAGGCGCAGGTCGACCCGTCGAATCAGCCGCGGCCCAACCCGGTGCTGGAGACGCTGCTGGCGATCCTGGTGGTCGTCGGGTGGACGCTGCTCATCCTCGCCCTGCTCGTGTCGCCTTTCCTCGCGGTGCTGGCGGCGAAGTGGCGCCGCCGGGCCCTCCGGCGCTCCGCCTCCACCGCTCGGGAGCGGATCGTCGGCGGCTGGCGCGAGTTCGCCGACGCGGCCGTCGACCACGGCTACGACCCGCCGCCCGCGGCGACCCGGGTCGAGTTCGCCGGCACCATCGGAGGGTCTCGTGCGCATGCGCTCGCGAGCGTCGCCGACCGCGCCACGTTCAGCGGCCAGGCGCCGACGCCCGCGGAAGCGGACTCGGTCTGGAAGGCCGTCGACGACCTCCGCGCGCAGCTCGCCAAGCGCGACACGCGGTGGAAGCGGCTGCTCGCGGCCGTCTCCCTGCGATCCCTCGGCTACCGTGGAAGACGCAAGGGAACCAGGAGGGATCGATGATCTGTCGCGTCTGCGGTGCGGAACTCGCCGAGGGCACCCTGTTCTGCCCGATGTGCGGCAGCTCGGTCACCTCGTCGCGCCTGCGCCCGCCGGAGGTCGCCGACCAGCGGCCCTCCGACACCTCCATCATCTCGGAGCGGATCGCGGAGCGGCCACCTGCACCAGCGGTCGCCGGGCGCTTCCCGGACGACGTGCTGCTCGACGAGGACGGCCTGCCGCCGACGCAGGCGATGACGATCGTGCCCGTGGAGCAGGCGCCGCCGGCGCATCCACCGGCGCAGCACCGCTACACCCTCAGCTTCTCGACCGGGGACGTGGTGGAGGTGTCCGGCTCCGGCCTCGTCGGCCGGCGGCCGATCACGCAGCCGGGGGAGCACGTCGACCAGCTCGTCGTCGTCTCCGACCCGACCCGCAGCGTCTCCAAGACGCACCTCGAGTTCGGCCTGGAGGGCGACGAGCTCTGGATCTGCGACCGCTACTCCGGCAACGGCACGATCGCTCATCCGCTGGGCGGCGTCCCGCGCCAGTGCGAGGCCGGCCGCCGCTACCGCGTCACCCGCGGCACCCGCGTAGAGATCGGCGACCAATGGTTCGACGTCTCCTGACCCCCTCCTAGCCGGCCGTCGAGCACACGAGAAACGCCGCCGATCTGCGGGATCGACGGCGTTTTTCCTGTGCTCGACGGCTACGACTGAGGGTGGGTCAGGCGAGCGCGGTGGCCACGGGGGTGAGGGGGAGGGAGTGGGCGGAGGCCACGCCCTCGTTGGTGACGGCGCCGGCGTGCACGTTGAGGCCGAGGGCCAGACTCGCGTCGGCGCGCAGCGCCTCCTGCCAGCCGCGGTTCGCGATCGCGCGGGCGTAGGGGAGCGTGGCATTGGTCAGCGCGTAGGTGGAGGTGTGCGGCACAGCACCCGGCATGTTCGCGACGCAGTAGAACACCGACTGGTGCACGGTGAAGGTCGGGTCGGCGTGGGTGGTCGGGTGGGAGTCCTCGAAGCAGCCGCCCTGATCGACCGCGATGTCGACGAGGACACTGCCCGCCTTCATCCGCGACACCATCTCGTTCGTGACCAGCTTCGGAGCCTTCGCGCCGGGCACGAGCACCGAGCCGATGACGAGGTCGGAGGCGACGACCGCCTTGTCGATCTCGAAGCTGTTCGACGCGATCGTCTTGATGCGCCCGGCGTACAGGGCGTCGAGCTCGCGCAGGCGCTGGATGTTCGTGTCGAGCACCGTGACCTCCGCGCCGAGGCCGACGGCGACCGAGATCGCGTTCGTGCCGGCCACGCCGCCGCCGAGCACGGTGACGACCGCCGGGTGGGTGCCGGGGACGCCGGGCACCAGGAGGCCCGGGCCGCCGTTCGGCTTCAGCATGGTGTTGGCGCCGACGATCGGTGCGAGCCGGCCGGCGACCTCGCTCATCGGGGCGAGCAGCGGAAGCGCGCGGGTCGGCAGCTGCACGGTCTCGTAGGCGATCGCGGTCACGCCGCTGTCGATGAGCGCGCGTGTGAGTGCTTCGTCCGCGGCCAGGTGCAGGTAGGTGAAGAGGACGAGTCCCTCGCGGAAGTACCCGTACTCGCTCTCGATCGGCTCCTTCACCTTCAGGATCAGGTCGCCGGCCGCCCAGGTGGCCGCTGCGTCGGGGAGGATGGTCGCGCCCGCTCCGGCGTACAGCTCGTCCGGGATGGAAGACCCGACGCCCGCGCCGGACTCGACGTAGACCTCGTGCCCGGCGCCGACCAGGTCGTGCACACCGGCCGGCGTGATCGCCACCCGGAACTCGTTGTTCTTGATCTCGCGGGGGATCGCGACCTTCATGGGGCTCCTTCGACACTCGACGTGGTGGTTCGGTCTCACCATAGCGGGCTTCACGGAGGATTTCGACTGAAATCTGTGCATCCGGATGCTGATTTCGCGGACTCGGGTCGGATCGGCGGACGATTTCCGCAGCTGACTCGCCCGTCCGTGGCCCGTCGCCGAATCCGGGCGACACAGAACGGCTCGTCTGCGGTTTCCCGGCCGTTTCGACCGATTCGGCACGGATTTCGTAAAGATTGTGTTTCCGAATGGACGATCCGGCCACATTCTGATGCGGATCGCCACGGTTCTGTGTCAGGATCGGGTCCACCGCGACGGCATGAGGACGTGCCGCCGAAGCGCCGTCGCCCGTGGTCCGTGTTCGATCCCCCAAGGAGCACCACAGTGAAACCGAGCAACCTTCCGCAAGACCCGATGATCCGCCGGATCGTGCAGTCCTCACGGGCGTCCCAGCTGACGCGCCGCGGCCTCCTCGCGGGAGCAGGAGCCGGCGCGGCCGCGCTGGCGCTGGCGGCCTGTTCCACCGGCGGCGCCTCCGGCAAGCCGACCCCGGCGAAGGACGAGTCGGCCACCGACAAGTCGATGACCTGGGCCAACTGGCAGGCCTACCTCGACCAGGACGACAACGGGAAGTACCCGACGCTCGAGGCGTTCCAGAAGCAGACCGGCATCAAGGTGAAGTACGACGTCGCCGTCGACGACAACAACACCTACTACGCCAAGGTGAAGGACCAGCTCGCGCTCGGCAAGGACATCGGCGCCGACACCGTCTGCCTCACCGACTGGATGATCGCCCGCTGGATCCGCCTCGGTTACGTGCAGAGCTTCGACGAGGCGAAGATCCCGAACAAGAAGAACCTCGTCGCCAACCTCCAGGACGTCGACTTCGACCCGGGCCGCAAGAAGTCTCTGCCCTGGCAGAGCGGCTTCGCCGGCATCTGCTGGAACAAGGAGAAGCTGCCGAAGGGCCTGAAGTCGGTCGACGACCTGTGGAGCTCCGACCTGAAGGGCAAGGTCGGCGTGCTCAGCGAGATGCGCGACACGATGGGGCTCATCATGCTCCAGCAGGGCGTCGACATCTCGAAGGACTTCAGCGACGACGACTTCAACAAGGCCATCGACACGCTGACCAAGCACGTCAGCGACGGCCAGATCCGCAACATCAAGGGCAACTCGTACCTGAACGACCTCAAGTCGGGCGACACGCTCGCCGCGATCTGCTGGTCGGGCGACATCACCCAGCTGAACGCGGAGGCCGGCGACAACTGGCAGTTCGCCATCCCGGAGGCCGGCGGGACCCTCTGGAGCGACAACTTCGTGATCCCGATCGGGTCGTCGCAGAAGTCGAACGCCGAGAAGCTGATCGACTACTACTACCAGCCGGAGGTCGCGGCCGAGGTGGCGGCGTGGGTCAACTACATCACGCCGGTGGAGGGCGCGAAGGAGGAGGCGGCGAAGATCGACCCGAAGCTGGCCGACAACCAGCTGATCTTCCCCGACGAGTCGACCCTGTCGAAGGTGAAGGTCTTCCGGACCCTGAAGCCCGCGGAGGAGCAGAAGTACCAGGCGGCGTTCCAGAAAGTGATCCTGGGGGCCTGATGGCCAAGGGAGTATTCGCCGAGTCCGGCGCCGACCTGCAGCTCGACGGCATCAAGAAGCGGTTCCCCGGGTTCACCGCGATCGAGCACCTCGACCTGACCATCCCTGCGGGTTCGTTCTTCGCTCTGCTCGGCCCGAGCGGGTGCGGCAAGACGACGACCCTGCGTCTGGTGGCGGGGCTCGAGGAGCCGACCGAGGGCCGCATCCTGATCGGCGGTCAGGATGTGACGCGCACCAAGACGTACCAGCGTCCGGTGAACACGGTGTTCCAGAGCTACGCGCTCTTCCCGCACATGACCATCCTGGAGAACGTCGCCTTCGGGCTGCGCCGCCGCAAGATCGGCGACCCGGTCGGCAAGGCGCACGAGGCGCTGCGGCTCGTGGAGCTCGACCACCTGGCGGCGCGCCGGCCGGCGCAGCTGTCGGGAGGCCAGCAGCAGCGCGTGGCGCTTGCCCGCGCGATCGTCAACCGGCCCGCGCTGCTGCTGCTGGACGAGCCGCTCGGCGCGCTCGACCTCAAGCTGCGCCGGCAGATGCAGCTGGAGCTGAAGTCCATCCAGACCGAGGTCGGGCTCACCTTCGTGCACGTCACGCACGATCAGGAGGAGGCCATGACCATGGCCGACACCGTCGCCGTGATGAACAAGGGCAGGATCGAGCAGATGGGCTCGCCCGAGGTGCTCTACGAGCTGCCGTCGACGGTGTTCGTCGCGAACTTCCTCGGCCAGTCCAACCTGTTCGCCGGTCCCGTGCAGGAGACCGGGTCGGAGACGCTCGGGGTGGATGTCGGCGGCAACCGCATCCAGGTGCCGCGGTCGCGCGCCCAGCGCAGCTCGGGATACGTCACGGTCGGGGTGCGGCCGGAGAAACTGACGCTGCACGCCTCACCCGAGACGATCCCCTCCGGGGCCAACTCGCTCGGGCCCGGACGGGTGACGGATGTCTCGTTCAGCGGCGTGAGCACGCAGTACCTGGTCGACATCCCCGGTGTCGGCACGGTCGTGGTCTTCGCGCAGAACCTGGCCAGCGGCCCGGTCGCGCAGCTGGGCGGCGAGGTGTGGGTGGCGTGGGACGCGGCGCACACGTTCGTGCTCGCCGACGAGCCGCCCGCCGACGGCCGGTTCGTCGACGACGCCGACACGCAGGCGATCGCGGCGCAGGCCCGGGAGCGGATGCTGACGGAGCTGGAGGAGGCGTAATGGCGATCGCCGCGTTCACCGGGGCGCCGCCGACGCAGGACCAGGAGCCCGCGGTCCGCCGCAAGAGCGGCATCGCGCTCGTCCTCCTGCTGCCGGGCGTGCTCTATCTCGTCCTGTTCTTCCTCACGCCGCTGGTCTCGCTGATCATCACGTCGTTCCAGGCGCCCGTCGTCGACGGCGACATCGGCCAGTACCAGACGGCGTTCCAGTGGCAGAACTACACCGACTCGATCGCGGAGTACTGGCCGCAGATCCTGCGCTCCTTCGGCTACGCGCTCATCGCGACGGCGGCTGCGCTCGTGATCAGCTACCCGCTGGCGTACTTCATCGGCGTGAAGATGCGCGGACGGCCGCTCGCGCAGAACCTGCTGATGACGCTGGTCATCGCGCCGTTCTTCATCAGCTTCCTGCTGCGGACCCTGGCGTGGAAGGCGATCCTCAGCGACGACGGCTGGGTGGCGAGCTCGCTGAAGGCGATCTCCGTCCTCCCGCCGGACGCCCACATCACCGGGACGCCGTTCTCGGTGATCTTCGGTCTCACGTACAACTTCATCCCGTTCATGTGCCTTCCGCTCTACTCGACCCTGGAGCGGCTGGACACCCGGCTGCTGGAGGCGGGACAGGACCTGTACGCGAGCCCGTGGACGACCTTCCGCAAGGTGACCGTTCCGTTGTCGATGCCGGGCATCGTCTCCGGGACGCTGCTCACGTTCATCCCGGCGGCCGGCGACTACATCAACGCGTCGCAGGACTTCCTCGGAGCCGCCGACACCTCGATGATGGGCAACGTCATCGAGAGCAACTTCCTCGTGCTGCAGAACTACCCGACGGCGGCGGCGATGTCGGTCATCCTGATGGCCGTCATCCTCGTGATCGTCGGGGTGTACGTGCGCCGGAGCGGGACGGAGGACCTGCTGTGACGGAGATGGCCACGATCACCGACACCACCACGCCGCCCAGCGCGGCGCGGGGGCGGCGACGGTTCAAGGGATTCGGTCTGGGGGTCTACGCGTTCCTCGCGCTCGCGTTCCTGCTCATCCCGATCGTCTACACGTTCGTGTTCTCGTTCAACGACGCGATCAAGAACAACATCGCCTGGCGCGGCTTCACCCTGCGCAACTGGACCAACGTGTGCGACGCGGCCGGCATCTGCGACGCGTTCATGGCCAGCATCATCATCGGCATCGTCTCGACGGTGATCGCGACGGTGCTCGGCACGATGATCGCGATCGCCCTGATGCGCTACCGGTTCCGGCTGCGCTCGCAGACCAGCCTGCTGCTGTTCCTGCCGATGGCGAGCCCGGAGGTCGTGCTGGGCGCGGGGCTCGCGGCCCAGTTCCTGAGCCTCGGCGTGAACAAGGGCTTCGGGACGATCATCATCGCCCACGTGATGTTCTGCATCAGCTTCGTGGTGGTCACGGTTAAGGCGCGCGTCGCGTCCCTCGACCCGGCGCTGGAGGAGGCGGGGCGCGACCTGTACGGGTCGCCGAACGCCGTGTTCTGGCGGATCACCTTCCCGCTGCTGCTGCCGGGCATCCTGTCGGCCGCGCTGCTGTCGTTCTCGCTCAGCTTCGACGACTTCATCATCACGAACTTCAACGCCGGAGCGGTGACCACCTTCCCGATGTACATCTACATCGCGGCGAGCCGAGGCATCCCGGCGCAGGCGAACGTGATCGCGAGCGCCGTGTTCATCCTCACCATCCTCGTGGTGCTGATCTCGCAGCTGACCGCCGCCGCCCGCGCAAAGCGCCTCGCCCGCCAGTAACCCCGGCCCCAAGCCGCCGAGCACAGGAAAAGCGCCCCACATCCAACCGATTCGGGGCGCTTTTCCTGTGCTCGGGGGTCGGTCAGTAGGAGGCGCGGATGGCGCCGACGGGGGCGCCGCGGCCGAGGACGGCGAGGTCGAGCTTCGGAGCGACACGGTCGACGTCGTCGTGCGTGATCGCGCCCGCGTCGGCGAGCAGGCGGAGCGCGACGATGGAGGCGGCGCGGAGGCTGCCGTCGAGCACCTTCAGCGTGACCGTCGTGCCGTCGGGGGCCGCCATGACCATGACGCCCTCGGCGCCGCCCTTGGCGAAGACGCCGAGCTCGTCGATGACGACCGTGTTGGCGCGTCCCGGGCCGTCGATCGCCCAGCCGTCGGCCAGAACGGCGTTCTTCAGCAGCGCGGCGTTGCGGAACAGCGCGAACGGCGAGGAGTCGGACGCCGTGGCGATCCGCTGGATGCCGCGCGCAAGCGCCAACAGCGACATCGCGTGGACGGGGGCACCGCAGCCGTCCACTCCGGTCGCGACGACCTTCTCACCCGTGAGCCGCTCGACCGTGTCGCGGATGTGCTGCTGCAGGGGGTGCGACGGGTCGAGGTAGCTCTCGGTCGGCCAGCCGTTGACCCGGCAGGCGAGGAGCATCGCGGCGTGCTTGCCCGAGCAGTTCATGTAGACGGGATGCTTGTGCTCGCCCGCGCGGACCAGCTCGTCGCGCGCGGCCGTGTCGAGCGGCCAGTCGGCCGGGCAGCGGAGGGCGTCCTCCGCCAGCTGCGCCTGGGCGAGGATCTTGCGGACCACCGACAGGTGCGCGGGCGTCCCGGCGTGGCTGGCCGTCGCGAGCACCGCGCTCGCGCCCTCCAGCGGCACACCGGCGCCCATCACGGCGACCGCCTGGAACGGCTTCATGCTCGACCGCGGGAACACCGGGCGCTCCGGCGCGCCCAGGGTGCGGAGAACGTCGCCCTCCGGCCCGAGCACGACAGCGGAGCCCGCGTGCCGCGACTCGACGAAGCCGCTGCGCTCGACGACCGCGAGCTCCACCGACTCGTCGACGGAGAACACCTGGGCGGTCACCGCGTCCTCCGCGCTCACAGGGCGGAGATGGCGTCGTCGATCACCGACACGGCATCGGCGATGAGGGCGTCGGACACGGCGAGGCTCGGCAGGAAGCGCAGCACGTTGCCCCACGTTCCCGCGTTGAGGAACAGGATGCCCTGCTGGGCCGCGGCGGCGACGATCGCGTTCACGGCCTCCGGGTTCGGCTCCTTCGTCGTCTGCGCGGTGCCGGGCTTCACGAGCTCGACGGCGATCATCGCGCCGATGCCGCGGACGTCGCCGATGATGTCGTGCTTCTCCTGCAGCTTCTCGAGTGCCGGCTTCAGCGCCTTCTCGATGCGGCGGCCCTCCGCGAGGAGGTCGTTGCGCTCGATCGTCTCGAAGACCGCGATCGCGGCGGCCGCGGCGACGGGGTTGCCGCCGAAGGTGCCGCCGAGTCCGCCGGGCTGGGCCGCATCCATGATCTCGGCGCGCCCGGTGACCGCGGCGAGCGGCAGGCCGCCGGCGATGCCCTTGGCGCTGAGCACCAGGTCGGGCACGACGCCGAAGTGCTCGCTGGCGTAGAACGCGCCGGTGCGCGCCATCCCGCTCTGGATCTCGTCGGCGATGAAGACGACGCCATTGGCCGTGCACCAGTCCTGCAGTGCGGCGAGGTAGCCCTCGGCGGGGACGATGAAGCCGCCCTCGCCCTGGATCGGCTCGGCCACGAGGCAGGCCAGGTCGGACGCGCCGACGACCTTCTCGAGGTACGCGATCGTGCGTGCCGCCGCTTCGGCGCCGGTCAGGCCGTCGCGGTAGGGGTAGGAGTTGGGGGCGTGGTAGACGTCGCCGGCGAACGGGCCGAAGCCGGTCGCGTACGGCATGGCCTTGTAGTTCATCGCCATCGTCAGGTTGGTGCGGCCGTGGTACGCGTGGTCGAGCACTGCGACGGCGCGGCGGCCGGTGAACTTCCGGGCGATCTTGACGCCGTTCTCGACGGCCTCGGCGCCCGAGTTCACGAGCACGGTCTTCTTGGCGTGGTCGCCGGGGGTGTGCTCGGCGAGCAGTTCCGCGACGCGCACGTACTCCTCGTACGGGGTGATCGTGAACAGCGTGTGGATGACGTCCTGCAGCTGACCGGCCGCGGCCTCCACGACCGCGGTCTCGGTGTGGCCGACCGTGGTCACGCCGATGCCCGCGCCGAAGTCGACGAACTGGTTGCCGTCCACATCCACCAGGATCGCGCCGTTCGCCTTGGCGATGTAGACCGGGAGCGCCGAGGAGACGCCGGTCGGGACGACGGCCAGACGTCGCTCGTGCAGCTCCTGCGACTTGGGGCCGGGGACGGCGGTGACGATGCGGCGTTCCTGTGGAACGGAGAAGACGGGCGCAGGGGTGCTCACGGTGTCAGTCATGGTGATCCGAGTCTAACCGGGGTGCGAGAATCGGAGCATGAAGCTCGAGCACGCGTACGCGATCGACCTGCAGTGGACCGGCAACCGCGGAGACGGAACGAGCGGGTACAAGTCATACGGGCGTGACCACGTGGTCAGCGCCGAGGGCAAGCATCCCATCGAGGGGTCGGCCGACCGCGTGTTCTTCGGCGACCGCGACCGCTGGAACCCGGAGGAGCTGCTGCTCGCGGCACTCGCCCAGTGCCATATGCTCAGCTACCTGGCGGAGGCGGCCCGCGCGGGCCTCGTGGTCTTCGGCTACACGGACGCGGCGACCGGCACGATGGAGCAGACCAGCAACGGGGGCGGTCACTTCACCGAGGCGACCCTGCACCCGCGCGTCACGATTGCGGACCCCGCCCAGCGCGAGCTCGCCGACGCCCTGCACGCGCCCGCCGCCGAGAAGTGCTTCATCGCCGCGAGCGTCAACTTCCCCGTGCACCACATCCCCGAGACGCTCACCCTCGCCTGACCCTCCGCCCCCCATCGAGTCCGCGAAGACTGTACGCGACACGCCATGCAAGCGTGCAGTCTTCGCGGACTCGACGGTGCGGGTCAGGCGCAGCCGAGGCGCGGGGTGGAGGTGGACGGTGCGGCGGGGGCGGGGAGCTGCGGAGGTTCGGCGGCCGCCCAGCGCTGGATGGCGGCGCGCCAGCGGTCGTCGCGCGTGAGCGGTGCGGGCTGCTCGGTGCCGGAGTCTCGCTGCGACCGCAGCGTGGCTGCGTCGCGCTCGCGCTCGGCGAGCTCCGACGTGGAGATGGACCAGAAGAACAACGGATGCATGATAACCACCTATCTGCGTTGACAGGTTACAAGCTACCGTAACCCGCTATCGGGTTACAATGGTTATATGCGTACGAATGCGCCCGAGTTCGGCCCCGATCTGCTGGTCGACTTCCTGAACACGCTGGATGTCGAGGACGACACCGATCAGCTCGCCGACGAGGCCGGCCTCCGGCGCTGGGCGGAGGAGCACGGCGTGGCCCCGGGGGAGCGGGTGCGCGCGCAGGAACTGCGGGACGCCCTCCGCGAGATCGTCGACGGGGTCGAGGCGCCGCTGCCCGAACTCTCCCTTCCCGTCTCGTCCGGGCCCGGCGCGATCGGCCTCACCGCCCGGACCGCGGCGGAGGCGGCGCTGGCGAGCGCGGTGGTGCTGCAGATCCAGGGCAAGCTCGGCCGGGTCCGCCTGTGCGGGGGAGAGGACTGCCGCTGGGCCTTCTACGACGAGTCGCGCAACGGCTCCCGCCAGTGGTGCAGCATGGGCGTCTGCGGCAACCGCCAGAAAGCCCGCACGTACCGCGCTAAATCGCACACCCCCGAGGCCTGACCCGCCTTCGCTCCCATCGGCGCACATCCGTGCGCGCCGATTCGTGCCGAATGTGCGGAATGGCGCGGCCTTAGCGCAGATTCGGCACGAATCTGCGCGGCCCGCGGTCAGAGGCGCTCGGGCCGCAGTGCGCGCTTGACCCGCTCGACCGTGTTCGCGGGGGGCGCCTCGTTGTACACGCCCGCCAGCTCCTGCCCGGTGAGAGAGTGGATGGCGGCCATGATCGCGTCCGTCGCCTGGCGCCGCGCGCGTCCCGACTCCGGCGGTCCGTAGTGCGCCAGGTCGAGCGGCTCGCCGAACACGACGGTGATCCGGTGCGGCTTCGGGAACTTCGCCCCGACCGGCTGCATCTGGTCCGTGCCGATCAGCCCGACCGGCACCACCACGGCACCCGTCGTCAGGGCGAGCCAGCCGATCCCGGTGCGGCCCTTGTAGAGGCGGCCGTCGAGGGAGCGCGTGCCCTCCGGGTAGAGGGCGAAGGCCGCGCCCGTGTCGATGATCCGGCGCGACTGGTCGAGCGCCTCCTGCGCGGCGGCCCCCGCGCCGCGCTTGACCCCGACGGCGCCGATCGCGGTGAAGAAGGCGCGGGAGACGCGTCCCTTGAATCCGTTGCCCTCGAAGTAGCTCGACTTGGCGAGGAACTGCACGCGTCGCGGCGCGGTCATCGGGATGACGACGGAGTCGATGAACGACAGGTGGTTGCTGGCCAGGATGACCTTGCCGTGCTTCGGGACGTTCCTGCGCCCGATCACGCGCGGGCGGTACACGAGCTTCAGCAGCGGGGCCATGAGGATGCGGCCGGCGAAGTACAGCGCGCCGGGGCGCTGCAGCGCGGCGACGTCATCGTCGGGCTGGTCGATGCTCACCCTTCCGACAGTAGGCGAGGTCGTATTCCGGCCACGGCATGCGCCGGTCACGACCGCAGCGGGGTGCCCTCGTCGCAGCCGAATCCGTCCCGGTAGACCAGGCAGCCGTCGACCAGTCCCGAGTAGCGGACCGACAGCGGCGAACCGAACCAGGCCGTGTACAGGCGGGAGAAGTTCAGGTTGCCGTAGGCCGAGCAGTCGTCTCCCGGTCCCTTCGGCGCCTTCAGAGTCGCGTCGTTCGGCTGGTACGGCGTGTAGTTGTAGAGGTTCGCGGTCGCCTGGTTCAGGATGGTGACCTCGCTCGACCCGCAGGCCGCATCCGGGTGGTACTGGATGCGGTTCAGCCCGACCTTGTAGCGCCAGTCGCCGGGGTGGACGGTGTACTCCCGGAACTGCCACGCCGCCCGGTACACCTGGTTGAAGAACCCGAAGTACCGCTTGTCGCACTCGGCCGTGTCCGGGCACGCGTACCCGGTCGCGCGCTCGTAGCCCCTCGCACTCGGCGCGGTCAGGAGCGACTGCTCCTTCTGCAGCAGCACGAGCAGCACGCGCGGACTCACCGTGCAGGCCTCTGCGACCCGCGCGATGATGCTGCTGGCCGCCTCCTTCTTGCGCGCAGGCAGGGCCGTGCAGCGTTCCGCGGACGCGGGCTGGGCCGGCGTGTTCATGCGGAAGTCGGAGAGGCACGCCACGCCGTCCTTCGGGTGGCAGGTCCTGTCCTCCAGGAAGTCCTGGATCTGCGCCGCGGTCATCGCGTCCGGGTTGAAGAAGCTGTCGTCGCTGATGATGTAGCCCGGGTAGAACGGCGTGGCCGGTTCCGCGACCGCGGCCGCGGGCACCAGGGCGAGCGCGGCCGCGGCGGCGGTGGCCGCGGCGATCAGGCGCAGGCGGGGGAGCCGCATCGGTGTGCCTTCCTGGTGTGGCCGGAACGGTCGGGAGGGACGCTAGCGCGCCGAACTGGAAGACCGGCTGGGCGCTGGCCGGAATCGCCTGACAGTCTCAGCCCAGCCGCCCGAGCGCCTCCTCCAGGACAGTCGCCGCGTCGTCGATGAGCTCCTCGCTGATGACGACCGACGGCAGCAGGCGCAGGACGCTGTCCCAGCTGCCGGCGTCGAGCGGGATGACGCCGTTGCGCGTGGCGTGGCCGAGCACGGCCTGCAGGGCCTCCGGGTTGGGCGTCTTCGTGCCGGGCTGGACCAGCTCCACCCCGAACATCGCGCCCTTGCCGCGTACTTCGCCGACCACCGGGAACCGCTCGGTCCAGTCGCCGATCCGCGCCCACAGGGCCTTCTCGACACGACGGGCCTCGGCGAGGAGGTCCTCGTCCTCGAAGGCCTGGAACACCGCCAGGGCGGCCGCCGTCGACACCGGGTTGCCGCCGAAGGTGCCGCCGATGCCGCCGGGCTGCACAGCGTCCATGATCTCGGCGCGACCGGTGACGGCGGCGAGCGGGAAGCCGCCCGCGATGCCCTTCGCGCTGGTGACCAGGTCGGGCACGACGCCGTGGTGCTCGATCGAGTACCAGGTGCCGGTGCGGCCGATACCGGCCTGGATCTCGTCGGCGACGAACACGATCCCGTTCTCGGCGCAGAACTCCGCGAGGCGCGCGAAGTAGCCGGGCGCCGGGATGATGATCCCGCCGTCGCCCTGGATGGGCTCCACGAACAGCGCGGCCAGCTCGGTGGCGCCGATGTGGGTGCGGATGTAGTCGATGGTCCGCTCAGCCGCCTGCTCTCCGGTCATGCCCTCCGGGTCGCGGAAGGGGTAGCTGATCGGGAGGCTGTAGATCTCGCCGGGGAACGGCCCCATGCCCGCGCGCTCGGGCCAGGGGCGGTAGGTCATCGCCATGGTCAGGTTGGTGCGGCCGTGGAAGGCGTGGTCGAGCGTCGCGATGGCGCGGCGGCCCGTGTACTTGCGGGCGATCTTCACGGCGTTCTCGACCGCCTCTGCGCCGGAGTTCACCAGGATGCTGTGCTTCTCGAAGTCGCCGGGGGTGATCTGCGCGAGCTTCTCGGCGACGGCGACGTAGTTCTCGTACGGCGTCACGGTGAACAACGTGTGGGTGAGCTTCGAGGCCTGCTCGGCGGCGGCCGCGGCGACCGCGGGGTGCGCATGCCCGATGGTGGTGACGCCGATCCCGCAGCCCAGGTCGATGAGGCGGTTGCCGTCGACGTCGACCAGGATCGCGCCAGACCCGGACTCCATGTAGATGTTCGCGAGCGTGCCCGCGCCGCGGCTGACCGACGCGACGCGTCGCTGCTGCAGCTCGACCGACCGCGGGCCGGGCAGCTCGGTGACGAGGTGGCGGGACTGGGGCACGGAGAATTCGCGGGTCATGCCTTCCATCGTAGGCGGCCGATTCAGCCGACCCATTCCTTGCTGTCAGGTTCGCCGGAGCCGGATAGGGCAGGATGGACGACCGTGCGTACCTCTCTCAAGGCCCTGACCGCGACCGCGAGCGCGGCCCTCCTCGTCGCAGGGCTCGCCGCGTGCAGCTCCGGCGAGCCGACCGCGTCGTCGACGCCGACTGCCGCGGCCGCGACCTGCCAGAACGTGAAGTCGGGCGCGACGTCCAAGTCCGTGTCCGTCGCGGGCGACTTCGGCGCGACCCCGAAGGTGACCTTCGCGAGCCCGCTGAAGGCACAGGATGTCGAGCGCACGGTCGTCATCACGGGCAAGGGCGCCGTCGCGAAGGCCGGGTCGAACGTCGACATCGCCCTCGCCGCCTACAACGGCACGACCGGCAAGGAGCTGTCGCCCGCGCAGGGCTTCGACGGGTCGGCCGCCGCGACGGTCAAGGTCGACGACAAGACCTACATCCCGGGCCTGGTGCGTGCCGTCGAGTGCCTGCACGTCGGCTCGCGGGTGGTGCTGACCGCTCCGGCGAGCAGCGCCTTCGGCAACCAGAACCTCTCCCAGCTCAGCCTCACCGACAAGGACAGCGTGGTGTTCGTGGCGGACCTCGTCGACCAGCCGCCGACGCGCGCGAACGGCAAGTCCGTGACGCCGCCCGCCGGTTTCCCGAAGGTCACGCTCAACGCCAAGACGGGCGAGCCGGACATCACCATCCCCAAGGCCGACCCGCCGAAGGAGACCAAGATCGCCGTGCTGAAGCAGGGCGACGGGGAGACGGTGCAGTCCGGCGACACGGTGACGGTCCAGTACAAGGGCGTGCTGTGGCGCAACGGCCAGATGTTCGACTCCAGCTGGAGCCGGGGCACGCCCGCGTCGTTCCAGACCACCGGCGTCGTGAAGGGGTTCCAGCAGGCGCTGGAGGGTCAGAAGGTCGGCTCCCAGGTGATCGCGATCGTCCCGCCCGCGGACGGCTACGGAGACAAGGGCTCCGGCGACATCAAGGCCACCGACACCATGGTCTTCGTCATCGACATCCTCAAGACGACCAGATAGGCCGGGCTGGGACCCTGCGTACGATGGCCTCGTGCGCAGAGTCATCATCCTCGGGTCCACCGGTTCGATCGGGACGCAGGCGCTCGACGTCGTCGCGGCCAACCCCGACCGGTTCCGCGTCGTCGGCTTGAGCGCCGGGCGCAACGCGGAGGAGCTCGCGGCGCAGGCGGAGCGGTTCGGCGTGGTCGACACGGCGCTCGGGGCGGACGACTCCGAGCTGCTGGTGCGGTCGGTGGAGGCGGACGTCGTGCTCAACGGCATCACCGGCTCCGTCGGGCTCGGCCCGACCCTGGCGGCGCTCGAGACGGGTGCGCTGCTGGCACTGGCGAACAAGGAGTCGCTCATCGTGGGCGGCGGCCTGGTAAAGCGGGCGGCGGGCCCCGGCCAGATCGTGCCTGTCGACTCGGAGCACTCGGCGATCGCGCAGGCGCTCCGCGCGGGCGCGCCGGAGGAGGTCCGTCGGCTCGTGCTGACCGCGTCCGGCGGCCCGTTCCGTGGGCGCTCCCGCGACTCCCTGCGCGACGTAACGCCGCAGGAGGCTCTGGCGCACCCCACGTGGGACATGGGACTGGTGGTCACCACGAACTCGTCGACCCTCGTGAACAAGGGCCTGGAGGTGATCGAGGCGCATCTGCTGTTCGACGTACCGTACGACCGGATCGACGTGACGGTGCACCCGCAGTCCGTCATCCACTCGATGGTGGAGTTCGTGGACGGCTCGACCATCGCGCAGGCGTCGCCGCCGGACATGCGCCTGCCGATCTCGCTCGGCCTCGGCTGGCCCGACCGCGTCGCCGGCGTCGGGACGCCGCTGGACTGGTCGACCGCGCACACCTGGACGTTCGAGCCGCTCGACGACGAGGCGTTCCCGGCGGTCCGGCTCGCCAAGAAGGTGGGGATGGCATCCGGCACCTACCCGGCGGTCTTCAACGCCGCGAACGAGCAGGCGGTCGCGGCGTTCCATGCGGGGGCGATCGGCTACCTGGACATCCTGGAGACGGTGGAGCGGGTGGTGGACGCACACGTGCCGTCGGGGGAGTTGACGCGGGAATCGCTCGTGCACGCGGAGGAGTGGGCGCGCCGCAAGGCCGATGCGCTGATCGCGGAGCGCTGACCCGGGCCGGTGGCCTCCGGGCGCCGGCCGCGCCAGGGCGGAACCTGACAGTCGGCGCATAGCCGCCACCCATCGGCTTCGCGGCCCGCTCCAAGGCGTGCGCCGCTAGCCTGGGGGCGTGGATTCCGTGCTCCTGTTCGTCCTCGGCGTCGTCATCATCCTGATCGGCGTCGCGCTGTCGATCGCGCTGCACGAGATCGGCCACCTCGTGCCGGCCAAGCTGTTCGGCGTCAAGGTCACGCAGTACATGATCGGTTTCGGCAAGACGCTGTTCTCGTTCCGCCGCGGCGAGACCGAGTACGGCGTCAAGGCGATCCCGCTCGGCGGCTACATCTCCATGATCGGGATGTTCCCTCCCGGCAAGCAGGGCGGCGGCGGCCGCAACGCCACCACGGGCTTCATGCAGCAGCTGGCGCAGGACGCCAGGACCGCCAGCGCCGAGACGGTCGCGGTCGGCGAGGAGGACCGCACCTTCTACAAGCTGCCGGTGTGGAAGCGCATCGTCATCATGTTCGGCGGGCCGTTCATGAACCTGGTCATCGGCGTCGTGCTGTTCGGCGTCCTCCTGATGGGGTTCGGCGCGCCGCAGAGCTCGACGACGGTCGCCACGGTCAGCCAGTGCGTGCTGCCGGCGGGGAGCACGAGCCAGACCTGCCCGAGCGACGCGAAGCAGGGACCTGCCGCGGCCGCGGGCCTCAAGCCCGGCGACACGATCGTCAGCATCGACGGGCAGAAGATCAGCAGCTGGGACCAGTCGACCGCGATCATCCGCGAGTCGGCCGGCAAGACGCTCACCGTCGTGCTCAGCCGGGACGGCGCGGAGCGCGCCGTCCAGCTCACGCCGGTCGTCAACAAGGTGGCCAAGACCAACGCCAACGGCACCGTCGTGAAGAACGATGCCGGCGGGATCGAGACCCTGACGGTCGGCTTCGTCGGCATCGGCCCGGTGACGAAGCTCGTCCCGCAGCCCGCCACCGCGGTCCTCCCGGCCGTCGGCGCGCAGACGGGCGCCGTCTTCAACGTCTTCCTCCACCTCCCGCAGCGCATGGTCGACGTCTGGAACGCAGCCTTCGGCTCCGCGGAGCGCGACCCCAACGGCCCCATCAGCGTCGTCGGTATCGGCCGCGCGGCAGGCGAGCTGACCGCCCTCGACGGCGTGCCGGTGGTCGACAAGGCCTACACCATGATCAGCCTGCTGGCCTCGCTCAACATCGCGCTGTTCGTGTTCAACCTCATCCCGCTGCTGCCGCTCGACGGCGGGCACATCGCAGGCGCCCTGTGGGAGGGCCTGCGGCGAACGGTCGCGAAGATCTTCCGCCGCCGCGACCCGGGGCCCGTGGACATGGCCAAGCTCATGCCGCTCACCTTCGCGGTCGTGATCATCTTCGGCGGGATGAGCGTGCTCCTGATGTACGCGGACATCGTGAAGCCGGTCAACCTGTTCGGCTGACGCCCAGCCCGCTCCCACCCTGCCGCGTAGGATTGAACCCGTGGCAGCAATCAACCTGGGGATGCCCAAAGTCCCCGAGACACTTAGCCCCCGTCGCAAGTCCCGCCAGATCAAGGTGGGCAAAGTCCTCGTCGGCGGCGACGCCCCCGTCAGCGTCCAGTCGATGACCACGACGCCGACCACGAACATCAACGCCACCCTCCAGCAGATCGCCGAGCTGACGGCCTCCGGCTGCGACATCGTCCGCGTCGCCGTGCCCAGCCGCGACGACGCCGAGGCGCTGCCGATCATCGCCAAGAAGAGCCAGATTCCGGTCATTGCGGACATCCACTTCCAGCCGAACTACGTGTATGCGGCGATCGACGCGGGGTGTGCGGCCGTCCGCGTGAACCCGGGCAACATCCGCAAGTTCGACGACCAGGTCGGCAAGATCGCCGCCTACGCCAAGGCCGCGGGCGTGTCCCTGCGCATCGGCGTCAACGCGGGCTCTCTCGAGCCGAGCCTGCTCCAGAAGTACGGAAAGCCCACCGCGGAGGCGCTCGTCGAGAGCGCCGTCTGGGAGGCGAGCCTGTTCGAGGAGCACGACTTTCACGACTTCAAGATCTCGGTCAAGCACAACGACCCCATCGTCATGGTGAAGGCCTACCGCCAGCTCGCCGAGCGGGGCGACTGGCCCCTCCACCTCGGCGTCACGGAGGCGGGCCCCGCGTTCCAGGGCACCATCAAGTCGGCGACCGCGTTCGGCATCCTGCTGTCGGAGGGCATCGGCGACACCATCCGCGTGTCCCTCTCCGCGCCGCCCGCGGAGGAGGTCAAGGTCGGCCTGCAGATCCTGCAGTCGCTGAACCTGCGCGAGCGCAAGCTCGAGATCGTCTCCTGCCCGAGCTGCGGCCGCGCCCAGGTGGACGTGTACTCGCTGGCCGACAGCGTCACCGAGGGTCTGCAGGGCATGAGCGTGCCGCTGCGCGTCGCGGTCATGGGCTGTGTCGTCAACGGCCCCGGCGAGGCGCGCGAAGCCGACCTCGGCGTCGCGAGCGGCAACGGCAAGGGCCAGATCTTCGTCAAGGGAGAGGTCATCAAGACCGTTCCCGAGTCGGAGATCGTCGCGACCCTGATCGCCGAGGCGAACCGCATCGCGGACGAGATGGGCGACCGCCCCTCCGGCGAGCCCACGGTCAGCGTCGGGGCGCACTGAGGCGGCCTGAGCCGAGACGGCGCGCTGGCGCTGCGTGCGCCGTCAGCCCGTGACGGGGTCGAACGCGACGCGTCCGGTCGCGATGTCGGCCGCCGTCACGGTGAGACGGATGCGGTCGCCGGGCTGCACCCCGTCAGGGCGGGGCGCCGACGCGCTCACGGCAGGGTCGTCCAGCTGCACGAGCACACCGCCGTTGCGCACCGCGAGCACGGTCGCGTCGACGACCGACCCGATCCGGGAGCTCAGCAGCGCCGCCTCCACCCGGTCCAGCGCACCCGCCACGACCTGCGACGCCAGCCGCGACGAGGTGCCCATGATGGCCGGCAGCTCTGCGAGCGAGGAGCGCGCCCACTCCGGCACCGGCGCGCCCGAGCACAGCGCCTCGCAGATCACGAGGCCCCAGCGGTCGACGAGGCGCCGCAGGGGAGCGGTGACGTGCGCGTACGGCGCGGCGATCGCCGACTGCAGCGGATCGGCCGGCGGCTCGCCGTCCATGGCGACGTAGCCGGCACCGCGGAACAGCGCTGTGGCGGCCTGCAGCACCGCGGCGGCCCGCGGATGGTCGGCGTCCAGCGTGCGCAGGTACTCGCCGTACGGCACGCCCTCGAGCCAGGGCAGCCCCAGGGCGACGGTCTGGATGCGGAACGCGCGGAAGGCGTCCGCATCGGGCGCGGGCATGGTTCGCAGGATGCCGATGCGCGCGTCGAGCATCATCCGGGCGGCGGCCATGCCCGTCAGAAGCGAGAGCTGCGCGTTCCAGGACTCCACCGGGAGGACCGTGCGGCGCTCCAGCGTGTACACGCCGTCACGCACCACGACCTCCTCCTCCGGGGCGTTGAGGCTGGCTCCGCCGCGTTCCCGCTCGCAGGCGATGCGCGCTTCGCCGACCTCCCGCAGCAGGCGCAACTCCTCCGGCGCGCCGCCGTCGTCGATGGCGGCCTGCGCCTCGGCGTAGTCCCACTGCCGGCGCGAGCGGATGCGCGCACGTGACACGGTGGCGGCGGTCGCGTGGCCGTCGGAGCCGAGCTGGATGTCCCAGACGAAGGCCGGACGCTCCACGTCCGGGAGCAGGGAGGCGGCGTCCTCGCCGATGACGTCGGGATGGAGAGGCACTCGGCCGTCCGGCGCATAGACGGTCTGGCCGCGGCGCCGGGCCTCGGCGTCCACCGCGCCCGCGGGTGCGACGAATGCGGGGACGTCGGCGATCGCGTACCGCACGCGGTACCCGTCGGTCGCGCGCTCGAGGTGGAGCGCCTGGTCGAGATCGGTCGAGCCGGCGGGGTCGATGGTGAGGAACGGGACGTCGGTGAGGTCGGCCTCCGGAAGCGGACGGCGTGCCGCGGCCGCAGCGGCCTCCGCCTCGACCTCGGGCGGGAAGGCGTCCGGGAGGCGCAGCTCGCGGCGCAGGGCGGCGAGCGACGCGGCGAGAGGAGCGGAGGCGGGGGAGGGGGCGACGCGGGTCCGGCGGTCGGGCATGCCGCCACCCTAGCCCGCGGCCTCGGACGCCATTCCGTCCACAGCCGCGTCGGTGCACGAGTTCTCCACCGATCCCGCCCCGGCGCGGACGGGCCGCGTCGGCCCCATAAACTGGGACGGTGCCTACACGCTTGACCAACTACTTCCTCCGCACCCTCCGTGAAGACCCCTCCGACGCCGAGGTCACCAGCCACCGGCTTCTCGTCCGCGCCGGCTACATCCGGCGTCAGGCGCCGGGAGTCTTCGCCTGGCTGCCGCTCGGGCTGCGGGTGAAGGAGAAGATCGAGCGCATCATCCGAGAAGAGATGACGGCCGCCGGGGCGCACGAGGTGCACTTCCCCGCTCTGCTGCCGCGGGAGCCCTACGAGGCCACCGGCCGGTGGGAGGAGTACGGCGACGCGCTGTTCCGCCTGCAGGACCGCAAGGGCGCCGACTACCTGCTGGCGCCGACCCACGAGGAGGTCTTCACGCTGCTCGTGAAAGACCTCTACTCGTCGTACAAAGACCTGCCGCTGACGATCTACCAGATCCAGGACAAGTACCGGGACGAGGCCCGTCCGCGCGCCGGCCTGCTGCGCGGCCGCGAGTTCACGATGAAGGACGCCTACTCGTTCGACTACACCGACGAGGGCCTCGACGCGAGCTACCTGGCGCAGCGCGACGCGTACGAGCGCATCTTCACGCGGCTCGGGCTCTCCTACGTGATCGTGCAGGCCGACGCGGGCGCCATGGGCGGCTCGCGGTCGGAGGAGTTCCTGCACCCCACGCCGGTCGGCGAAGACACGTTCGTGCGCTCGCCCGGCGGGTACGCGGCCAACGTCGAGGCGTTCACCACGCTGGCTCCGCCCGCGCGTTCGTACGAGAAGCTGACGCCGCAGGAGGTGCTCGACACGCCGGGCACACCCACTATCGCGACGCTGGTCGAGCTGGCCAACGAGAAGCACCCCCGTCCCGACGGTCGCTCCTGGACCGCGGCGGACACGCTGAAGAACGTCGTGCTGGCGCTGACGAACCTCGACGGCACGCGTGAGCTCGTCGTCGTCGGGCTACCCGGCGACCGGGAGGTCGACCTCAAGCGCGCGGAGGTGGCCTTCGCCCCCGCAGAGGTCGACGCGGCGACCGATGACGACTTCGCGAAGCACCCCGCTCTCGTCAAGGGCTACATCGGCCCCTGGTCGGCCGAGGGTCCTGTGCTGGGCGAGGAGTCGGCGACCGGCATCCGCTACGTCGTCGATCCGCGCGTGGTCGACGGCTCCGGCTGGATCACAGGGGCCAACATCGAGGGCAAGCACGTCTTCGGCCTGGTCGCCGGGCGCGACTTCGCCTGGGACGGCGTCGTCGAGGTCGCCGAGGTCAAGCCGGGCGACCCCGCGCCCGACGGGTCCGGTCCGGTGGAGCTGGCCCGTGGCATGGAGATCGGCCACGTCTTCCAGCTCGGCCGCAAGTACGCCGAGGCCCTCGGGCTCAAGGTTCTCGACGAGAACGGCAAGCTCGTCACCGTGACCATGGGCTCGTACGGCATCGGCGTGACCCGCATCCTCGCGATCCTCGCCGAGGAGAACAACGACGACCGCGGCCTGATCTGGCCGGAGTCGGTCGCGCCGTTCGACGTGCACGTGGTCGCGACCGGTCGAGACGAGGCGGCGTACGACCTGGCCGAGGAGGTCATCGCCCAGCTGGAGGACGCCCGGCTCGACGTGCTCTACGACGACCGCCCCAAGGTCTCGCCCGGGGTCAAGTTCGGCGACGCAGAGCTGATCGGCGTTCCGCGCGTGCTCGTGGTGGGCCGCGGCGCCGCGCAGGGCGAGGTCGAGCTGTGGAACCGCCGCACCGGCGACCGGCGCACGCTTCCCGTCGCGGAGGCGGTCGCCGAACTCACGGCGTAGCGCCGGAGCGCGATCCGGTCGGCACGCTGCCGCGCCGCGCTGACCGGCGTCGCCGTGCCGTCTCGCCGTCGAGTGGTGACATCCTGTCACCACTCGGGGTGAGTGGTGACATCCTGTCACCACTCGGCGCGGGGCGAGGTGCCGTCAGGCGGTGGAGGCGTCGTCGCCGGCGATCTCGACGTGGATGCGGCGGAGGTCCTCCACGAGGGAGCCGATCAGCACCCAGTGCCGCGGATCCGGGGTGGCGACGGTCAGTGGAGCCGTGAGCACCGGGACGCCGGCGGTCTCCGTGCCGGGCTCGACGACCGGCTCGTCCGGATCGCGCGCCAGCAGCCGCAGGTCGTGCGCAGCCCGGTGGAGCTCGTCGGCGATCGCGTGGATAGTCGGCTCCGCCGCAAGGCTGTCGTCGTAGTGGTCGTGATAGGCGCGGGTCATCCCGAGCGTCCGGTTGATTAGCGGACGCAGCCGGTCGAACAGCTGCTGGTCGTGTTCGAGGTAGACCCGGTGCTTGCGCTGCCGCGGGTTGAGCGACAGGCTCTCGTCGGCCGCGGTGATCGCGCTCTGCGCCTTGGCCTCCATCGGCCGCAACAGGCGCGCCTCGATGAGCAGCGCATCCAGGTCGGCCCGGGTGTGCTCGGTCGTCAGTGCAGACCCCAGCCGGTCGAGGGTGGAGGCGAGCTCCGTCCCGAGCGCCAGGACCGCCTGGCGTGCCGGCCCGGTCAGCACCGGCGGCACGATCGTGACGTTCACCACCACCCCGATCGCGGCGCCGATGACCGTCTCCACGATGCGCGCCAGCGCGTACTGCGGGTCGGACGCGCCGATCGCGAGCACCAGCATCGCCGTGATCGGGACCTGATTCGCCGTACCAGGGGTCAGTTTGAGCGCCCAGGCGAGCAGTACCGACACGACGACCGCGAGCAGCACGATCCAGCTGGTCGTTCCGAACGCCAGCCCGATCAGGTAGGCGACCACCACGCCCACGATGACGCCGATCGAGCGCTCGATGGCGCGCCCGACGGACTGGTTCACGCTCGGCTGCACCACCAGCAGCGCCGCGATGGTGGCGAACACCGGGAGCTCGCCGTGCACGAACAGGCTGGCCGCCGCCCAGGCGAGGATCATCGCGACGGCCGTCTTCACGACCTGCAGGAACGGCGCGCGAGAGCTCGCCCGGATGGTCGTCGGGAGGGCGATCGCGGCGGGGAGCCGGCGGGCGGTCGAGCTGTTGCGTGCCACCCCTCAACGCTACCCGGCGCAGCCGCAGCCCAGGCTCCCGAGGGAGGCGCCTGCGGCCAGCCGCCCGCGCGGGTGGGCGTCTGGCGCGGTCAGGCCGCCGCGTAACGGGCGTACGCCGACGCCGCGCGATCGAGCCGCGCCCGTCTCGCGCCGCTCAGCTCTCCGAAGGGTTGCGGCACCGCGCGGCCGTTGTCGCGGCGCCAGGTGCCGACGATGCGGCCGCCCGCGACGATGATCGGCTGGAAGATGCCGTTGCCTCCTGGCACGATGAGCTCGTCGTGCTCCTCGTCGAGGATGGGGGAGCGGTCCTGGTAGCCGAGCAGGTACTCGTCGAACCCGGGAAGCAGGTGCACCGCCTCCCGCTCCGCCCGGGTCGCCGGCGTGGCCGCCGCGCGATCGGCGAGTTCGGCCGTCACGAGATACTCGACCCCGTCGACCTCCAGCGTGGTGAGTGCGTCGCCGAGCACGGTGCGGGCCGTCTTGGCCCCGCCGACGGTCCCCTTGATCCACCACACGAAGTCGCGCACCGTGGCGGGGCCGTGGCCGATGAGGTACCGCAGGAGGAACCGGGAGATCGCCTCGTCGGGCTCGAGAGGAGGGGGCGCAGGCGCCCACTCATCGAGCAGCACCAGCGCCTGCGACGGGTTGCCGTTGCCCGCCCGCACGACGGGACCCCAGCACAGGAGACCGGTCTGGGCGAGGTAGTAGATCAGGTGGTAGCCGCGTTGCCCGGTCGTGGAGATGCCTGCGTCCTCCCACACCTCCATGAGGTCGGCCCGGCTGATGCTGCGGCCACCGGACAGCACCCCCGTCACGACCTCGGCGGCGCGCTCGAAATCGGCCGCGGCGAGCCCCAGCTGCGCCTGCCGTCGACCGAGGCCGGCCACCAGGCGCTCCATGGTGACCGACAGCATCCAGCGCAGGTCCTCCGGCGGGACGAAGTGCAGGGTGCCGCGCATCGGCCACGAGCGGATGACGGTGCCCGCGTCGAGGGCGGCGAGCACGTCGGAGAGCCCCGCGGCCTCGGAGCGCAGGGCCAGCGCCCAGCAGCCCGCCGCGAAGTCCTGCCCCTGCACGGCGAGGATGCGGCGCGCGACAGCGGTCGGGTCCGGCTCGCGCGGCCCGTCGATCGACTGCGCGAGGCGGCGCATCCGGAGCAGGTCGGCGCGGCTGGCTCGCATGCCACCAGCCTGGCATCAACCGCCGACACCGCGGCGCAGCGTGGCCGCTACGGCAGGAGACCCAGTTCCGTCAGCTGTTCGGAGAGCCCCGCGCCGTCGGGGGCGTAGACCCACGGCGTCCCGGAGAGCTCGCTGTGCTTCTCCGCCTTCGAGCGCCCGCCCGCGAGCACCGCCTCGCCGCTGGAGAGCTGACGGATGGCCACGGCCGACACGTTGTCCGGGTGGGCCACCGTGAACTCGCCGTAGAGGTCTTCGTCGTGCTGCCCGTCGTCGCCGATCAGCAGCCACTTGAGGCCGGGGAACTCCTGGGACAGCCGCTCGAGGCTGGTGCGCTTGTGCTCCCGTCCGCTGCGGAACCAGCGGTCGTGGGTCGGGCCCCAGTCGGTCAGCAGCAGCGGCCCGGCGGGGAAGAGGTTGCGCGAGAGGAACCGGCTGAGGGTCGGCGCGACGTTCCAGGCGCCGGTCGACAGGTAGATCACCGGCGCTCCGGGATGCGCGGATGCGAGCCGTTCGAGCAGCACCGCCATGCCCGGCGTCGGCACCCTCGCGTGCTCGTCGAGCACGAACGTGTTCCAGGCGGCCAGCAGCGGGCGGGGCAGGGCGGTCACCATGACGGTGTCGTCCACATCCGAGATCACGCCGAAGGTCGCCTTCGGGTCGACGATGAAGACGGGCGCCTCGAAGACGCGCGTCGACTCGGCGGTGGACAGCCGGACGGTGTGCCAGCCCGGGACGAGCTGCACCGGGATGACGGTGTCGATGACACCGCCGCGGTCGGTGACCACCTCGTGGCGGTCTCCCTCGATCTCCACCGTCACCGTGGTCTCGGCCAGCGGGACGCTGACGAACGAGCGCCAGCCGCGGATGGACTCCTCGCGCTTGCGGTGCAGCCGCTCGGCGCGCGAGCCCGGCCGCGGCTCCTTCGCGAGCACGACCCGCCCGAGGATGCGGACCCAGCTTGGCGCGCCGTAGCCGGTGTACGGCACGACGGTCGCGAGGAAGCCCCGCTTCCTTGCGCGCCTGGCCCGGAACTCGTGGAAGGCGTCCTCGATGCGCGCCGCCCGATGCATGATCGGTTCGACCGCTGCGCCGCGGCGGGGGACGGAGTCGCCGGAGACGGGCTCGTGGCGCGATTCGGGGGAGGGCATCTGATGCATTTTCTCATGGAGTGGAGGCGGTCACGAATGCATCCCCCAGATCTGGGGGACTTTTCTGCGGCGCGTCGCAGGGTAATGCCCAGCGGAAATGAGGTTTCCCCGAATATGATCCATGGAAGGCGCGACGCCACGGCGTCGCCGGGCTGGGGACCCGCACCACCGCTTGAACGACTGAGAGAAGGAGTCGCCCTCGTGCCCATCAATGATCTGGTCGCCGGGCAGAGCACCGTCGGTGCTCCGCTCGTCCGCACGGAACCGATCCAGGAGCGCAGCGCCGCCCGGATCGACGCCCTGCTCGACGCTGCTGCGGCCGTCGTCGACGAGATCGGATTCGACCGCCTGACGACCGCAATGGTCGCCGAACGCGCCGGTGCCTCCATCGGCACGGTCTACCGCTACTTCCCGGACCGCATCGTGCTGCTCCAGGCGCTGCGCGACCGTGCGCTGCTGCGCTACCGCCGCTCCGTCGTCGCGGCGATCGACGCCGAGTCGCCCGCGCACTGGTGGAACGCGGTGGAGTGCGCCATCGACGCCTTCGTCGGCATGTTCCGCACCGAGCCTGGTTTCCGCATCATCCGCTTCAGCGACGTCGAGCGCGCCGGTGTCCCGGAGGACGAGGTGGTCCGTCCCGTCGGCTTCGCTCAGCAGTTCGCCGACATCCTCTCCGACGAGTACGGCCTGCCGTCCGGAGAAGAGCTCTCCTTCCGCCTCGAGGTCGTCGTCGAGATCATGGACTCCATGATCAACCGCGCCTTCGTGGAGGACCCGGAGGGCGACGAGCGCTTCATCTCGGAGGCGCGCACGGTGGCGCGCGAATACCTGGAGCGGCGGTTCGGCGAGAACGCCTGATCCCTGTTCCCCGCATTCCTTCGGGGAGGCGGGAATGTCGGTGGTCGGTGGCAGGTTGGCATCCACACGGCCGAGCGCTCCGAACAGAGCGTGCAGGCAGGCCTGACGGTCAGGAGACCGAGGCCGCGGCACCGAACGCCACGACACCGAACGAAGGGGGGCCGGTATGCGACCGACCCTGAACGCCACAATTCGTCGCATTCCGTTGCGCAAACGGCTCGACCCTGTTTGGCTGAAGGTGATGGCCCACTCAGCCCCCGCACACCCGAGCGACTCCGAGCACGCAGCCCTCTTCAGTGGGGGGCTGTCGTGATCGAGTTCCGCGATGTGACGAAGCGCTTCCCCGACGGGACGCTGGCGGTCGACGACTTCTCGCTCGTCATCCCGTCGCGCAAGATCACCGTGCTGGTGGGCTCGTCGGGCAGTGGCAAGACGACCATCCTCCGGATGATCAACCGCATGGTCGACCCGACCTCCGGCGCGGTCGAGATCGACGGGGAGGACGTACTCTCGCTCGAGCCCGTCGCACTCCGGCGCTCGATCGGCTACGTCATGCAGAACTCCGGTCTCCTTCCGCACCGCAAGGTCGTCGACAACATCGCGACGGTCCCGCTGCTAAAGGGCGTGAAGAAGAAGGAGGCGCGGGAGCGCGCGCTGGAACTGATGGACACGGTGGGCCTCGAGCGGTCGCTGGCCGACCGCTACCCGAGCCAGCTCTCCGGCGGCCAGCAGCAGCGTGTCGGCGTCGCCCGCGGCCTCGCGGTCGACCCGAACATCCTGCTGATGGACGAGCCGTTCGGCGCGGTCGACCCGATCGTGCGCGACGACCTGCAGAACGAGCTCCTCCGTCTGCAGCGCGACCTCGGCAAGACCGTGGTGTTCGTCACGCACGACATCGACGAGGCGTTCAAGCTCGGCGACCAGGTCGTGATCTTCCGCAAGGGCGGGATCGTCGCGCAGAAGGGCACGCCGTCCGAGATCCTCGCCGACCCGGCCGACGACTTCGTCGCGTCGTTCATCGGCGCGGAGCGCGGCCGGCGCGTCCTCCACGTCGAGCAGACGCCGACGGGCTCGGTGCTCGTCGACGACGACGGGCGCCCGGCCGGCGTCCTGTCCGGCACGCCGACCGGCGGTGCCGTCCCCTCCGAGGCAAAGGCCGCGACCGTTCCGGTCGCGGGTGCTCCGGCGCAGGGTGAGGACGCGTCGTGAGCTTCTTGTGGTCGAACCTCGGCCAGGTCTGGAATCTCACGGTCTACCACGTGTGGCTGGCGGCACTGCCGATCGTCATCGGGTTCGTGGTCGCGGTGCCCATCGGGTGGGTGGCGAACCGCTACCGCTGGAGCCGGGGCGTCCTGCTCACGGTCTGCGGCATCCTGTACGCCATCCCGTCGCTGCCGTTCTTCTTCGCCATGCCCGCCCTGATCGGCACCCAGATCCTGTCGCCGGTCAACGTGGTCATCGCGCTCAGCGTGTACGCGCTGGCGCTCATGGTGCGCACGGCGGCCGACGCGCTTGCGGCGGTTCCCGGCGACGTGCTCCAGTCGGCGACCGCTGTGGGGTTCTCCGGGTGGCGACGGTTCTGGTCGGTGGAGCTGCCGCTCGCCGGTCCCGTGCTGCTCGCGGGCCTCCGCGTGGTCTCGGTGAGCACGGTCAGCCTGGTCAGCGTCGCGGCCCTCCTCGGCGTGCCGAACCTCGGCTTCCTGTTCACCGACAGCCTCAACCGGTACTACCCGGAGGAGGCCGTGACCGGCATCGTCCTGATCATGATCCTGGCCCTGGTGTTCGACCTCATCCTGGTCGGCCTGGGGCGCCTGCTCCTGCCGTGGACGCGCGCCGACCGGCGGACCCGCAGGCAGGGCCGCAGCGCCGCGATGAAGGCGGTGACCGGAGCATGACCGACATCGTCGCCGCCTTCGGGTGGATCTTCGACCCGGCGAACTGGGTCGGCGCCGGCGGCATCCCGGCACGCACGCTCGAGCACATCCTGTACTCGCTGCTCACGCTGGTCCTCGCCGCCGCGATCGCGCTGCCGATCGGGTTCGCCATCGGGCACACCGGCAAGTTCCGTGGCGTGGCGGTCGGGGTCTCCGGCGCGCTCCGCGCCCTGCCGACCCTGGGCCTCCTGGTCTACCTGGCCCTGATCACGGCGAACATCTCGATCGTGCCCCCGCTCATCGCGCTGACCATCCTGGCCATCCCGCCGATCCTGGCCGGCGCCTACTCCGGTCTCGAGTCGGTCGACCGGGCGCCCATCGACGCGGCACGGGCGATCGGCATGACCGGCTGGCAGGTGTTCGCCAAGGTGGAGCTGCCGCTCGCCCTCCCGCTCGTCATCGGCGGCATCCGCTCGGGCGCGCTGCAGGTCATCGCGACCTGGACGGTCGCGGCCATCCTGCCCGTCGGCGGCCTCGGCCGCTTCCTGATCGACGGCATCGCGGTGCAGAACTATCCCGAGATGCTCGGCGGCTCCATCCTCGTCATCGCGCTCGCGCTTGTCTCCGACGGCCTGTTCGCGATCGTGCAGCGACTCGTCGTCCCGCGCGGCGTCGTCGCCGGCCGGGTCCGCGACACGGCCGAGGGCGGCCGCGGCCGCGCGCACACCGCCTCCGCCGAGAGCGCGACGACCACGTCCTGACCTTCCCACCCCGCACACACCCAGAGAACAACGAATCACACCGAGAGAAGAGAGATCATGTTCGCATCGAAGAAGAGCCGCCTCGCAGCAGGCGTGCTCGCCGCCGGGGCGCTGCTCGCCCTGAGCGCCTGCTCGTCCGGCGGCGGCGCGTTCAACACCGGTTCCAGCTCGTCCTCCGGCGACACGGTGACCGTCGGTTCCGCCGCGTTCGGCGAGTCCGAGATCCTGATGCAGGTATACGGCCAGGCTCTCGCGGCCAACGGCGTCAAGGTCTCGTACAAGCCGAGCATCGGCCAGCGCGACGTCTACCTGAAGGCGCTGCAGGACGGCTCGATCGACCTCATCCCCGAGTACAGCGGCAACCTGCTCCAGTTCTACGACAAGAACAGCACCGCGACCTCGAGCGACGACGTCTACAGCGCGCTCGGCAAGGCCCTGCCGAAGGGCTACGAGGTGCTCGACCAGTCGGAGGCGCAGGACGCCGACTCGTACAACGTCACCAAGGAGTTCTCCGACAAGTACGGCGTGACCAGCCTGGACGACCTGAAGAAGGTCACCGTGCCGCTCACGGTCGGCGCCAACCCCGAGTTCGAGACCCGGCCCTACGGCATCCCCGGCCTCAAGTCGGCCTACGGCGTCACCGCGACGCTCAAGCCGATCAGCGACTCGGGCGGCCCGCTGACCGTCGCGGCGCTGAAGAACGGTGACGTGCAGCTCGCCGACATCTACACGACCACCCCGGCCATCAAGGACAACGGCTTCGTGACCCTGAAGGACCCGAAGAACCTGATCGCGGCGCAGAACATCGTGCCGCTGATCAACTCCAAGAAGGCGTCGGACAAGGTGAAGGAGGTCCTGAACAAGGTCTCCAAGGAGCTCACCACGTCCGACCTCATCGACATGAACGCGGAGAACCAGGGGTCGAGCAAGACCCAGCCCGACGCGGTCGCCAAGAAGTGGCTGCAGGACCACCCGATCAAGTAAGCGGTCACTCGGCTTCGTGAAGCGGCGGCTCGGACTCCCGGGCCGCCGCTTCCATGTGCCGGGCCTCCCGCTTGCTGAGCACCTTCTTGACCACGAACACGGCGAGCACGAAGAGGGCGATCACGGCGACGAAGACGTAGCCGGCCCAGTGCAGCTCGCGCGAGAGCTCGCGGTAGCCGCCCGCCGCGGCGGAGCCGACCGTGACGTACGCCAGCGCCCACAGCACGCAGGCGGGGGCGGTCCAGGCCATGAAGGTGCGGTAGCGCATCGGGCTCATGCCGACGGTGAGCGGGATGAGCGAGTGCAGCACCGGCAGGAAGCGCGACAGGAACACCGCGATCCCGCCGCGGCGGGCCAGGTAGGCCTCCGCGCGGTCGAAGTTGCGCGTCCCGATGCGGGCGCCGAGGCGGCTGTTGCGGATGCGCGGGCCGAACCAGCGTCCGAGCGCGAACCCGATGGACTCGCCGCACAGCGCCCCTGCGATCACGGCGGCGACCAGCGCCAGGTACTCGACCGGTCCCTCCACCGCGGTGCTCGCGACGAGGACGACGGTGTCGCCCGGAACGATGAGTCCGACGAGGATCGAGGTCTCCAGCAGGATGCCGACCCCGGCGAGCAGCGTCCGGAGCACCGGGTCGACGCTCTGCACCAGGTCGAGCACCCAGGTCAGTGCGTCGTTCATGTCGTCGGCTCCCGTCGCGGCATACCCGAACCCTAGCGCCGTCTCCTGAGCCCCCGCCCCACGCCATCGGTTCCTGAGTTTTTCGAGCGCGCGCCGGCGTGTCGGGTCGAAGAACTCAGGAACCGATGGCGGCGGGGGCGGGTCAGGAGAGGAGGACCACGATGGGCGGGACGAGGACGAGGAGCACGGTGGCGATGACGACGGCGGCGCGCAGCAACGGCCCGACCGTGCGACGGCCGTCGGTCAGGCGCTCCTCGCGCGCGACGAGCGCGGCACGGCGCAGCTCGGGGGTCCGGCGGTCCTTCGGCGCGCCGAGTGCGGCGCCCGCCTGACCTGTCTCGTCGACCAGCCGGATCGCCCGCGCGAGCACCGCGTCCCCCGAGGTGCGCCGCGCGGTGTCGTCGGCGAGCATCTCCAGGAGCAGCGCCACGGCGTCCTGCGCCCGGGTCGCGATCGGGAACCACGGCAGGGAGCGCTTCCAGGAGCGGAACGCGTCGAGCAGCAGGTGGTGCTTCTGCCGCAGGTGGGCGCGCTCGTGCGCGACGACGGCGTCGAGCTCGGCGGGGGAGAGCAGCGCGATCATCCCCTCCGACAGCACCGTGACGCTGCGCGCGCCCGGCAGGCAGTACGCGGCGGGCGCGGGATGGTCGATCACGCGCGTGCTCGGGGTGTCGGGCAGCGGCGACGACAGCAGGCGCAGCAACTCCATATGCCGGTGCCGCTGGTTGCGGCTGCGCACGGACGTGAGCGCGAGGTTGAGCAGCAGGTGTGCCGTGAGCAGGACTGCGGCGCTGAGCAGGAACGCGTTCAGGAGGGTGGCGTCCGGCGGGAGCGGCCCGGTGAAGAGGGTGGACGCGGCGCCGGCGATCCGGCTCCACAGGTCGTCGCCGAACGGCTGGAGACCCGCGACGAGCAGCGACCCGATCATGGAGATGCCTCCCGCCAGCGCGATCGACTGCCACAGCGCGACCGCGAGCACGGGGGCGGCGGACGGCCACTTGGCGCGGGCGAGCAGCAGCGGAACGGGCCACGCCAGCGCGATCGCGAGGGCGCCGAGGAAGACCGCGGCCCAGAGCCCCGTCACGGGGGAGGCGCTCACACGCTGCGGGCGTCGAGCAGGCGCCGCAGCACCTGGGCCTCCGACTCGTCGACGGACCCGACGAAGTAGGCGAGCGCCTGGGTGCGGTCGGACGACGACTCGAGCACTTCGCGCATCAGGTCGGCGACGTGGCCGGCCCGGGTCAGGGCGGCGTAGTAGAGGTGCGGCCTCGCGTCGCGGTCGCGGGCGACGAATCCCTTCGACTCCAGCCGGGAGAGCACGGTCAGGATCGTGGTGAGCGCCGGTGCCTTGCCGCCCTGGCGCGCCGCCGCTAGCTTGTCGCGTAGCTCGCCGGCGGTGATGGGGGCGTCGCCGTCCCACAGGGCGTCCATGACGGCCCGTTCGAGCTCTCCGAGATTGGCCACGTTTCCAGGGTAGCGCGATCTGCCTGTGAATGTTCTACACTTTGTAGAAGTTGGACTTCTACGGAGCGTAGAAGTAACGGAGGGATGGCTTGTGAACGAGCTGCTGGATCCGCTCCTGCTGGCACGCTGGCAGTTCGGACTCACCACGATCTACCACTTCTTGTTCGTACCGCTCACCATCGGTCTGGTCACCTGCACGGCGATCTTCCAGACCGCCTGGTACCGCACCGGGAAGCCGCACTACCTGCAGCTGACCCACTTCTTCGGCAAGATCTTCCTCATCAACTTCGCGATGGGCGTGGTGACCGGCATCGTGCAGGAGTTCCAGTTCGGCATGAACTGGTCCGACTACTCGCGCTTCGTCGGCGACATCTTCGGCGCCCCGCTGGCACTGGAGGGCCTGCTCGCCTTCTTCCTGGAGGCCACGTTCATCGGGCTGTGGATCTTCGGCTGGGACAAGCTCCCGAAGGGCCTGCACCTCGCGACCATCTGGATCACGTCGGTCGGCACGATCCTGTCGGCCTACTTCATCCTCGCCGCCAACGCGTTCATGCAGAACCCGGTCGGTTACCACATCAACGCCGCGAAGGGCCGGGCCGAACTGACGGACCTCTGGGCCGTGCTCACCAACAAGGTCGCCCTCGCCGCCTTCCCGCACACGATCTTCGGCTGCTTCATGGTCTCGGCCGGCCTCATCATCGCCGTCGCCGCCTGGCACCTCTCGCGCAACCGCAACCTGGAGACCATGCGGCCGGCGCTCAAGTTCGGCCTGTGGCTGATGATCGGTGCGGGCGTCGGCACCGTCCTCAGCGGCGACCAGCTGGGCCTTGCCATGGTCTCGACGCAGCCGATGAAGATGGCCGCGGCGGAGGCGCTCTACAAGACGTCGACCGGAGCGGACGCGTCGTTCTCGATCTTCACCCTCGGCACGCCGGACGGCGTCCACGAGCTGTTCTCGATCCGCGTGCCGTACCTGCTGTCGTTCCTCTCGACGCACACCCTCAACGGCACAGTCGAGGGCATCAACGACCTGCAGGCGCAGTACACGCAGCTGTACGGCTCCGGCGACTACACGCCGATCATCTGGGTCACCTACTGGGCGTTCCGCTGGATGATCGGTCTCGGCATGCTCCACGTCCTGATCGCGGTCGTCGGCCTCTGGCTGACCCGCAAGGGCCGCACCCCCTCCAAGCCGTGGATGTGGAAGATCGCGATCTGGGCGATGCCCTTGTCGCTGCTGGCGATGATCGTCGGCTGGATCTTCACCGAGATGGGCCGCCAGCCGTGGATCGTGTTCAGCCTGATGAAGACGGCCGACGGCGTCTCGCCCGGCACGACGGGCCTGGAGGTGCTGATCTCGCTGATCGCCTTCACCGCCATCTACGGCACCCTCGCGGTGGTCGAGTTCAAGCTGATCAAGCGCGCCGCCCAGAAGGGACCCGAGCCGGTCGAGAAGCACCTCGACGAAGCCGGCGAGCCCGTCCCGGTCACGACGGTCTACTAGAAGGAGCACTTCACATGGATCTGGCAGTTCTCTGGTTCGGCATCGTCGCCTTCTTCTTCGTCGGCTACTTCGTGCTGGACGGGTTCGACTTCGGGGTCGGGATGGCGCTGCCGTTCCTCGGCCGCGACGACACCGACCGGCGCGTGATGATCAACACCATCGGCCCGGTCTGGGACCTCAACGAGACCTGGGTGATCGTCGGCGGCGCCGCGCTGTTCGCCGCGTTCCCCGAGTGGTACGCGACGCTGTTCAGCGGCTTCTACCTGGCACTGCTGCTCATCCTGCTCGCACTGATCGCCCGCGGCGTGTCGTTCGAGTACAGGCACCAGCGCCCGGATGCGCGCTGGAAGCGCTGGTTCGACGGGATGATCGTGGTCGGCTCCGCGCTGCCGGCGTTCCTGTGGGGCGTGGCGTTCGCCAACATCGTGCAGGGCGTCGCCCTGAACGCGCACCACGACTACACCGGGACACTCTTCGACCTGCTGAACGGCTATGCGCTGCTCGGCGGCCTGACCACCCTGCTGCTGTTCTTCACGCACGGCGTCGTGTTCGTCTCGCTGAAGACCGACGGCGACCTGCGGCTGCGGGCGCGGAAGCTGGCCACGCGCTCGGGGGCCGCGGCGATCGTGGTCGCCGCGATCTTCCTCGGCTGGACCGCGCTGAACCACTTCTCGCCGGTGTTCCTAGCCCTCGCGATCCTCGCCGCGGTGGCGCTCATCTGTTCGTGGATCGCGAACCTGCTCGGGGCGGAGGGCTGGTCGTTCGGCTTCATGGCCGCGACGATCGCCCTGGCCGTGGTGTCGCTGTTCGCAGCGCTGTTCCCGAACGTCATGCCGTCGTCGCCGAACCCGGAGAACAGCCTGACGATCGCGAACGCGTCGAGCTCCGACACGACGCTGTCGATCATGACGTGGGTGGCAGCGATCTTCCTGCCGCTCATCCTGGTCTACCAGGGCTGGACGTACTGGATCTTCCGCAAGCGCGTGACGCGCGACCACATCCCGCAGGAGACGGCGGACGACGCCGGGGAGCCGCACCAGCCGGTGACCGCCTGACATGCGCCCGCTCGACCCGCGCCTCCTGAAGTACGCCTCGGCGACCCGCGGCACGCTCGCGGCCGGTGCGCTGCTGGCCGTGCTGCGGACGGCGTGCGTCATCGCCTTCTCGTGGCTGGTCACCGACGTGATCGTCCGGGCGATCGCGGGGGAGTCGCTCGGCTCGCTCGGCGGGACGCTGCTGCTGCTCGCCGGGGTCGTGGCCGTGCGCGGCGCGCTGCTGTGGGCGACGGACGCGGTCGCCGCGCGCGGCGGAGCCCGCGCCGTCGGGCAGCTGCGCGAGCGGCTCACCGCGGCGATCGGGCGGCTGGGCCCGGGCTGGGTCGCCCGGCGCAGTTCCGGCGACGTGGCCCTGGTCGCCGGGCACGGCATGGAGGCTCTGGAGGGCTACTTCGCCGGCTACCTGCCGCAGCTGGTCGCGACGGCGGTGGCGACGCCGCTGCTCGTCGTCACCATCGGCTGGCGGGATCTGACCAGCGGGATCGTCCTGCTCGTCACGCTCCCGCTCATCCCGGTCTTCATGGTGCTCGTCGGCTGGGCGACCCAGGCGGCGCAGAAGCGGCAGTGGCGGGCCCTTTCGACGCTGTCGAGCGGGTTCCTGGATGTGGTCGCCGGCCTGTCGACGCTGAAGCTGTTCGGCCGGCAGCACCGGCAGGAGGCGCGCATCCGCGAGGTCAGCGACCAGTACCGGGTGCACACGATGAAGGTGCTGCGGATGTCGTTCCTCTCCGGCTTCGTGCTGGAGCTGGTGGCGAGCTTGTCCGTCGCGGTGATCGCGGTCACGATCGGTCTGCGGTTGCTCGGCGGCTCGCTCGACCTGTCGGTCGGCCTGTTCGTGCTGCTGCTGGCTCCCGAGGCCTTTCTGCCATTGCGCAACGTCGGGGCGAGCTATCACGCGGCGACGGAGGGCATGGAGGCGGCGGACAGGGCGTTCTCGGTCATCGAGGCGGCGGACGGCGTCGTCGGGCCGACGGCCGTGCCCGGCGCGGCCAGCGCGGCCAGCGGCGGCCTGGTGTTCGAGGGGGTGAGCGTCGCCTACGACGGGCGGACGGTCGTCGGCGGCTTCACCGCGGAGGTGCCTCCCGGGGAGCTGGCCGTGCTCCGCGCCCCGAGCGGAGCGGGCAAGTCGTCGCTCATCGGTGCTGCGCTCGGGTTCGTGCCCGCGGAGGGGCGCATCCTCGCCGGTGGACGAGCGGATGCCGAAGGACGCCGGGGCGCGATCGCGTGGGCGGGGCAGCGTCCCGGTCTGGTCGCGGGCAGCATCGCCGCCAACGTCGCACTCGGCGATCCCGCGCCGGACGCCGCGGTTGTCGCCGGCGCGCTGCGCGACGCCGCGGCCCCGGAGCTCGACCCGGCGACGGAACTCGGGGCCGGGGGCGCCGGCCTCTCCGGCGGCCAGGCGCAGCGCGTCGCCGTGGCCCGCGCCCTGTACCGGCTGCGGACCCGGGGGTGCCCGGTGCTGGTCCTCGACGAGCCGACCTCCGCCCTCGACGCCGCGACCGAGCGCCGGCTGCTCGAGTCGCTGCACCAGGTCGCCGCGCAGGGCACGGCGGTGCTCGTGGTGAGCCACCGGGAGGCGGCCGCGGAGGCCGCCGACCGGGTCATCGCCGTCGAGGCGGGGGAGATGTCCCGTGTCCGCTGAGACGCTCACCGGGCCGACGCCCGAGGTCCGCCGCATCCTCCGGCTCGCGGTGCCGCCCGCGGGCCGCCTCGGCACCGCGATCGCCTTCGGCGTGCTCAGCGGGGCGAGCGCCGTGGCGCTGCTCGGGGTGTCCGCGTGGCTGATCACGCGCGCGTCGGAGCAGCCGGCGATGCTGTACCTGTCGATGGCCGTGGTCGGTGTGCGCGCCTTCGCCCTCGGCCGCGCGTTCTTCCGCTACCTGGAGCGCCTCGCCGGGCACGACGCCGCCTTCCGCCAGCTCGGCACCGTGCGCTCACGGCTGTACCGGCGGCTGGAGCCGCTCGCGCCCGACGGGCTGCGCGGCATCCGGTCGGGCGACCTGCTGACCCGGGTCGCCGACGACGTGGATGAACTGCAGAACCTCGCGTTACGGGTCGTGCAGCCCCTGGTCACCGCGGCGGTCGTCGTGACCGGGAGCGCGGTCGTGGCCTTCCTGATCCTGCCCGCCGCCGGTGTCGCGCTGCTGGCGACACTGCTGGTCGCGCTGGTCGCCGGCGTGCTCGTGAACCGCTGGGCGACCGCCTCCTCGGAGCGTCGGATCGCCCCGCTGCGCGCCGCCCTGAACGACGCGCTGCACGACCTGGTCGCGAACCTCGACGTGTTGACCGCCTACGACGCACTGCCCGCCGCGCAGGAGCGGGTGCGGGCGGCGAGCCGGCGACTGACCGACGCGGCCCGCTCGCGCGCCGCCGGGTTGGGTGTGACCGCCGGGGTCGTCTCCGTACTCGCGGGCGTAGCGACCGTGTGGGCGCTGGCGGCCGGCGTCCCGGCGCTCCGCGACGGCGCGCTGAGCGCGCCCGGGCTCGCTGTGCTCGCGCTCCTTCCACTCGCGGTGTTCGAGGTCTTCGGGATGGTCCCGCTCGCCTTCGGCGCCTGGCGGCGGGTCCGCGCGAGCGCCGAGCGGATCGCGGACGTCGCTCCCGCGACCGTGCCGGACGGTATCCCGGTGGATGCGGCCGACGCCGCACCGCTTGAGCTCGACGGCGTGCCGGAGGTGCGGCTCGACGGCATCACCGCGCACTGGCCGGACACGGCGGCCGAGGTGCTGCGCGACGTGTCGTTGCGGCTGCGGCCCGGGGAGCGCGTCCTGCTCACCGGTCCGACGGGTGCGGGCAAGACCGCGCTCGCGCACGTGCTCACCCGCCTGCTCGATCACACCGGCGGGTACGCACTGGGTGGGGCGGAGACGCGAACGCTCCGCCAGGACGACGTGCGGCGCGCGGTCGGGCTGGTGGAGCAGCGGCCGTACCTGTTCGACGCGGATCTGCGCCAGAACCTCCTGTTCGCCCGCGACACGGCGACCGACGACGAGCTGCTCGCGGCCCTCGACCGCGTCGGGCTCGCCGGGTGGACGGCCGAGCGCGGGGGACTCGACGCCCGGGTCGGGGAGCGCGGTGCCCTGGTCTCCGGCGGTCAGGCGCAGCGGATCGCCCTCGCGCGGGCGCTGCTGGCCGACTTCCCGGTGCTGGTCGTGGACGAGCCGACGGCGAACGTGGACGCCGCGGCGGCGGGCGCGATCGTCCGCGACGTGCTCACGACGGCTGCGGAGGACGGCCGAACGGTGCTGCTGATCTCGCACACCGATGTCCCGCCCGACCTGGTCGACCGCACCCTCCGACTGGAGGACGGCCGCCTCGTCACCCCGTCTGCTTGACGCGACACGCCGTCGCGACCGGCCGTCGCGCGGCGTGTCGTGTCAACCGGGTGGGCTAGGGAGCGGCCGGGCGAGGGCCGCGAAGCGGGCGCGCCAGGCGTCGGTGCGCGCCGGATCCGTCGCCAGGGCCGGGCCGTCGACCCACGACGTCACGGCACGGATGCCGTGCAGCGCGTTGACCGCCCAGAGCACCGTGCCGTCGAGCTCGGACGGGCGCACCGCCTCCTCCTCAACGGGGACGCCGAGCGCCGCCGCGATTCCGCGGACCGTCCGCGCGGCCACGCTGTCGACGCGCGGCAGTTCGAACGGCGGGGCGAACAGCGTCCCGCCGCGCCACCACAGCAGCGCGGTCGTCGCGCCGTCGGAGACGTGCCCGCCGTCGAGGATGACGGCCTCCTGGGCGCCGCGCCGCTGCGCCTGCTGCCGCAGCGCGCTCAGCCGGTCGATGTCCGGCCCCTTCAGGTGCGGTGTCCGGCGCGGATCGCCGTCGGCCGTCGCGACCACGAGAGACGATGTGCGCTCCGGCGCGGTGCGCAGCCGGAACCGCAGTCGCAGCGCGTCCCTGGCGCGCACCAGCTCGAACCGCGGGAACCAGGCGCCGTCCCGCGGCAGGGACGCGATCCCGGCGTCCCAGAAGGTTTCCAGGTCGCGGCGGTCGCCGAAGCCCTGCTCGCGTACCGTCTCGGCGAACCGGGCCCGGTGCAGGCCGAGCGCGAGGACGCGCCCCTCCTCGACCAGGAACGAGTCCGCCGCCAGCAGCTCCGTCTCCACCAGCTCGCAGTCGTCGCGGAACCGCAACTCACCGCCCGCCCAGTCGGCGAGCGCGGTCATCGGGCCGGTGCTCCGTGCATCCACTCGCCTAGGCTAGCCCGGTGGCCTTCCCGCTCCGCGTGCACCGGCTCGACACCCTGGTCGACCCGGCGGACGCGTTCGTGACCCTGTTCGGCGCCGGCGGCGACGCGGTGTGGCTGGACAGCGGGCCGGGCGCGACGCAGGGGTGCTCATTGCTCGGTACGGGGTCGGTCACCGCGACTGCGTCGGTCGCCGACGGCACGGTGACGATCGACGGCGACACGACGCCGGGCGGGATCCTCGACGCGCTCCGGGACGACGTGGCAGCTCGGCCTCGTCCCGAGCCCGGCGGCTACCCGGTCGGCTGGTGGGGCCGCCTGGGCTACGAGGCGGGCGCCGCTGCGACGGGCGTCCCTGTCTCCGTCTTTGGTTCCGGGGCGCCGGATGCCGCCCTGCTGCTCGTCGACCGCCTTCTCCGCGTCGACCACGCCGCCGGCACGGCCGACCTCGTCGCACCGGACACTCCCGACGGCCGCGCGTGGCTCGGCGCCACCGCGGCAGCCCTCTCGACCGCCGACGGCGCCGCAGCCGCTTACCGCGCGGCGCATCCCATCCCCGCGGTCACCGCACGCTGGCGGCATGACGATGCAGCGTACCTCGCCGCGATCGCCGCCTGCCAGGACTCCATCCGTGCCGGCGACGCCTACCAGCTGTGTCTCACCAACCACGCGGAGGCGCGCACGGACGCCGACCCGCTGGCCGTGCACCTGCGGCTGCGCGAGCTCAGCCCCGCGCCGCACGCCGGGTTCGTCCGCATCGGGACGGACGCCCTGGTCAGCTCCTCCCCGGAGCAGTTCCTGCGCGTCGAGTCCGACGGCCGCGTCCGCACCCGGCCGATCAAAGGGACGCGTCCGCGCGGCGCGACAGTCGCCGCCGACCTGGAGCTGCGCGCCGAGCTCGAAGCCAGCGAGAAGGAGCGCGCCGAGAACGTGATGATCGTCGACCTCATGCGCAACGACCTCGGACGGGTCAGCGAGGTCGGCTCCGTCGAGGTGCGGCACCTGCTCGCCGTCGAGAGCTACGCCCAGGTGCACCAGCTGGTGTCGACGGTCGAGGGCCGGCTGCGGCCGGGGCTCGCCGCGGTGGACGCGGTGGCCGCGTGCTTCCCGGCCGGCTCGATGACCGGAGCGCCCAAGCTGAGCGCGATGCGGATCCTGTACCGGCTCGAGCGGGGCCCGCGCGGGGCCTTCGCGGGATGCTTCGGCTACCTCGCCCTCGACGGCACGGCGGAGCTCGCGATGGTCATCCGCAGCATCCACTTCGCCGAGGGCGTCGCGCGGGTCGGGGCCGGCGGCGGCATCACCGCGCTGTCCGTGCCGCGGGAGGAGCTGGAGGAGGTCCGCGTCAAGGCCGCAGCGCTGCTCGACGCCGCCGGTCTCGCCGTCGCGGTCACGCCGTCGGCGAACCGGGAGCCCGCTGGGAACGGACTGGACGCCTCCGACGTTCAGTAAGCTGGAGACCCGGGCGCGCGCCGTCCGGACCTCTTCCGTGCCGCCGAACCCGCCCGCGGCACGACGGAACTTCAGATTGAGAGTCACGTGGCACACGAGCACGACGCAGCCGGCACCACGGCCGCGAGCACCCCGCAGGACGCGCAGACCGAGCGCGCGCAGTACGACTTCGCGGCGATCCAGGACAAGTGGCTTCCGATCTGGGAGGAGCTGCGCCCGTTCGCGACCGACGACCCCGCCGACACGCGACCGCGCAAGTACATCCTCGACATGTTCCCTTACCCCTCCGGTGACCTGCACATGGGTCACGCCGAGGCGTACGCGCTGGGCGACGTCATCGCCCGCTACTGGCGGCAGCAGGGCTTCAACGTGCTGCACCCGATCGGCTGGGACTCCTTCGGCCTGCCCGCGGAGAACGCGGCGATCAAGCGCGGCCTCGACCCGGCCGGCTGGACCAACGACAACATCGCCCAGCAGAAGGCGTCGATGCGTCGCTACGCCCCCAGCTTCGACTGGGACCGCGTGCTGCAGACGAGCGACCCCTCCTACTACCGCTGGAACCAGTGGCTGTTCCTGAAGCTGTACGAGAAGGGCCTGGCGTACCGCAAGGCGAGCCAGGTCAACTGGTGCCCGTTCGACCAGACGGTGCTGGCGAACGAGCAGGTCGTCAATGGCCGCTGCGAGCGCTGTGACAATCTGGTCACGAAGAAGAAGCTGACCCAGTGGTACTTCCGCATCACCGACTACGCCGACCGCCTGCTGGACGACCTGAACCAGCTGGAGGGTGCGTGGCCGTCCAAGGTCATCTCGATGCAGCGCAACTGGATCGGGCGCTCGACGGGTGCGGACGTGACGTTCCGGATCGAGGGCCGCGAGGAGCCGGTCACCGTCTACACGACCCGTCCTGACACGCTGTACGGCGTCACCTTCATGGTCGTGGCCCCGGACTCCGACCTGGCCGCCGAGCTGGTGGAGGGCGCGCGTCCCGAGGTCAAGCAGCGCTTCGACGAGTACCTGGAGGCCGTGCGCGGCACGACCGAGATGGACCGGCTGAGCACCGAGCGCGAGAAGACCGGCGTCTTCCTGGAGCGCCACGCGATCAACCCGTTGACGGGGGAGAAGCTGCCGATCTGGGCCGCCGACTACGTGCTGAGCGACTACGGCCACGGCGCCATCATGGCCGTGCCGGCGCACGACCAGCGCGACCTGGACTTCGCCCGGGCGTTCGACCTGCCGGTGCGGGTCGTCGTCGACACGACGCAGCCGGTGACCGGGGCGATCCCGGTCATCCACACCGACCCGGAGACCGGAGAGCCGATCCTGCCGGAGGAGGCCGCGCTGGAGAGCCCGGCCGAGACGGGTGTGGCGCTGACCGGAGAGGGCCGCCTGATCAACTCGGGGCCGTTCGACGGGCTGAGCAAATCGAACGCGATCCGCCGGGTCACGGAGGCGCTGCAGGCCTCGAACCTGGGCGCTCCGGCGAAGAACTTCCGCCTGCGCGACTGGCTGATCTCCAGGCAGCGGTACTGGGGCACGCCCATCCCGATCATCCACTGCGAGCAGTGCGGCGAGGTGCCCGTGCCGGAGTCGGAGCTGCCCGTGCTGCTGCCGCCGGCCGAGGGACTCGACCTGCAGCCGAAGGGCACCAGCCCGCTGGGCGGAGCGACCGACTGGGTGAACGTCTCGTGCCCGTCCTGCGGCGGCCCCGCCAAGCGCGACACGGACACGATGGACACGTTCGTGGACAGCTCGTGGTACTTCCTGCGCTTCCTGAACCCGAACGACGACACGCAGGCGTTCGACCCGCGCGAGGCGGAGAAGTGGGCGCCGGTCGACCAGTACGTGGGCGGCGTGACGCACGCCATCCTGCACCTGCTGTACGCCCGGTTCATCACCAAGGTGCTGTTCGACCTCGGCTACATCAGCTTCACCGAGCCGTTCACCGCGCTGCTGAACCAGGGCCTGGTGCTGATGGACGGCTCCGCGATGTCGAAGTCGCGCGGCAACCTGGTGAAGCTGTCGGAGCAGCTCGACGAGCACGGAGTGGACGCGGTGCGCCTGACCATGGCGTTCGCGGGTCCGCCGGAGGACGACATCGACTGGGCGGACGTATCGCCGTCCGGGTCGGCGAAGTTCCTGGCGCGCGCGTGGCGCATCGCGGACGACGTGACCAGCGCTCCGGACGTGGTTTGGAAGACGGGGGATGCGGCCCTGCGCCGGGTCACGCACCGCTTCCTGGCCGACGCGCCGGGGCTGGTGGAGTCGTTCAAGTTCAACGTCGTCGTCGCACGTCTGATGGAGCTGGTGAACGCCACCCGTAAGACCATCGACACCGGTGCGGGACCGGCGGATGCGGCCGTCCGCGAGGCGGCGGAGGTCGTCGCGATGGCGCTGAACCTGTTCTCGCCGTACACCGCCGAGGACATGTGGCAGAAGCTCGGCTACGAGCCGTCCGTGGCGCTGGCGCAGTGGCGCAAGCCCGACCCGACGCTGCTGATCGAGGAGTCGGTCACGGCTGTCGTGCAGGTGGACGGCAAGGTTCGCGACCGGCTGGAGGTCTCCCCGAAGATCTCGGCCGACGACCTGGAGGCTCTCGCCCGCGGCGCGGAGGCGGTCGCGCGGTCGGTGGGCGACCGGGAGGTCGTCAACGTGATCGTGCGGGCGCCGCGCCTCGTGAACATCGCGACGAAGCCGCGCGGCTGAGGTCGTCCGCTCGTTCGTGAGCTGAGGGCGCCGGGTTCTTCACAACCCGGCGCCCTCGCTGCGTTCTCCACCGATGCGGCGGCCGGCCATCGGCCAGCGTGCCTTCTTCGTAGCGTGAGGGGATGCGACACCGCGCCGAGACGCCACCGGAGGATCCGGACGGGACCGGCGCGCCCGGGGTCGACCCCGCACGGCGGTCGCGCCGGGTGCGCGCCGGTGTGGGCGGAGCGGTCGTCCTCCTGATCGTTGCGGGAGTCGTCGCCGTGCTGGTCACGGCGTCGGCGCAGGGCGGTGGCTCGGTGGTGACGCCGTCGGCGGTCGCCCGGCTCGCGACGTCCGCGGTCGAGTCTCCCGCGCCGGGCACGGTGCTGGTCCATGTGACCGGGGCGGTCCGCAGGCCGGGCCTCGTCTCGCTGGCGGCCGGATCGCGGGTGGTGGATGCGGTGGCGGCGGCGGGTGGTGTGGCGGAGGACGCCGACGTCGCGGCCGTCAATCTCGCTCGGCCGGTGGCCGACGGAGAGCAGTTGGCGGTCCCGAAGGTGGGCGACGCGCCGCCGGCTGGCGCCGTGGCGGGCTCCGGGTCTGCCGCCGGTTCCGGTGCAGCGGCCGGCGGCGGTGCTCCCGTCAACCTCAACACCGCGACCCAGGCGGAACTGGAGAGCCTGCCGCGCATCGGTCCCGCCCTCGCGCAGCGCATCCTCGACTGGCGGCAGGCCAACGGGCGCTTCGCCCAGCCGTCCGACCTGCTGAAGGTCTCCGGCATCGGCCAGAAGCTGTTCGACGGGCTCAAGGATCGCGTGGTCGTCTGATGCCCGACCTGCGCCTCGCGATACCCGCAGTCGGCCTGTGGGTGACGTGCGCGCTGCTGATCGGGCTGCCGGCGGCGTCGTGGGCGGTGGCGGTCGTGGCTGCGGCAGGGGCGGTTGTGTGCGTCGGGGTCGCCGGCGTTCGGGCTGCGCGTGTGCGGGGCCTCCGGATGATTCCGGCGGCGGTGGCGGCTCTGACGCTCGGTGCGGTCGCGCTCGGTGCCGCGGTCGTGGCTGCGCAGGCCCCGGCTCGGGAGTCGGCAGAGTTAGAGTCGGTCGCCCGCGACGGTGCGTCGGTCGACCTGCTGCTGGGGGTGGATCGGCCCCCGCAGCGGCTGTCCGGAGGCTTCGGCGACGATCCGCGTTGGAGCCTCCGCGGGAGGGCGCTGGGTGGTGGCTCCGGCGTTCCCGTCTCCGTGCAGTTCGCCGCGTCGGAGGCCGAGGCGCGCGCGATCGCGCTCGGAACCGTCCTGAGTGTGCACGGCGCGGTCCTGCGCGAGGAGCCGGGCGAGGCGACGACCTACCTCCTCCGAGCGGCCCACGGCAGCTTGGCAGTGCAGGAGCCGCCGCCGCCCTGGCTCGCCTGGGCCGCCGAACTGCGGCAGCGGTTCGCTCGTGCGGCGACGGGGCTGCCCGGTGACGGCGGCGGTCTGCTGCCCGGCCTCGCGATCGGCGACGAGACCGCCGTGACCCCGAGCCTCGACGCGGCGATGAAGGCGTCCTCCCTGAGCCACCTCACGGCCGTGTCCGGCGCGAACTGCGCGCTGGTGATCGGCCTCGTGTTCGCGGCCGCGCGGCTCCTCGGCCTGCCGCGCCGCACCCGCGTCGTCGTCGCGGGTGCCGCCCTGCTCGCCTTCGTCGTGCTCGTCGGCCCGGGAGCCAGCGTCGTGCGTGCGGCGGCCATGGCGACCGTGATGCTGATCGGGCTGGCGCGCGGCCGCCCCGCCGACGGTGTCCCCGCGCTCGCGCTGGCGGTCGTCGTGCTCCTCGTCCACGATCCGTGGCTCGGCCGCGACTACGGGTTCGCCCTCTCCGTGCTGGCGACGGCCGGTCTGCTCGTCCTGGCCGCACCGCTCGCCCGTGCGCTCGGCCGCTGGATGCCTCGCTCGCTCGCCCTGGCGCTCGCGGTGCCCGCCGCCGCGCAGCTGGCATGCCAGCCCGTCCTCGTCCTCCTTGCACCGAGCCTGCCGCTGTACGGCGTTCCGGCGAACCTTCTCGCGGAGCCCGCCGCGCCCGTCGCCACCGTGCTCGGCTGCCTGGCGTGCGCCGTCCTGCCGTGGGCGCCGTGGCTCGGTGAGGTGCTGGTCCGCCTGGCGTGGGTCCCGTCCGCCTGGATCGCCCAGGTCGCGTCGGTGGCGAGCGGCCTGCCGGGTGCGGCGCTGCCGTGGGCGCCCGGTTCGCTCGGCGTCGTGCTGTGCGCGCTGGTGCTCGTCGCGGTTGCCGTCCTGGTGTCGGTGCGGCGAAAGTCCCCGGTGCTCGCGGCGGTCGCAGCCGGCGTGCTCGCCATCGGAGTCGTCGTCTACGCCGGTGTGCTCACGGGCGCGTGGATCGCTCGCGTCGCCTCCATCCCGCCGGACTGGGTGCTCGCCGCATGCGACGTCGGCCAGGGCGACGCGCTGCTCGTCCGAGACGGCGACGTCGTGGCGATGATCGACGTCGGGCGCGAACCGGAGCCCGCCGCTGCGTGTCTCGACCGGCTCGGTGTCGGCCGGGTGCAGCTCCTCGTGCTCAGCCACTTCGACGCCGACCACGTCGGCGGCCTGCCTGGTGTCGTGTCCCGCGTGGAGAGGGCGCTGGTGCAGCGCCCGGTGCGCGAGGCCGACGAGCGGACGTTGGGCCTTCTCGACGACGCCGGCGTCCCCGCCGAGCGGGCGCACGCGGGGCTGACCGGAAGCCTCGGCCGACTGCGCTGGCGTCTGCTCTGGCCGCCGGGGCCGGGTACCGGGGCGGGGGAGGAGGACACGGGGAACGCCGGCAGTCTCACGGTGGAGGTCGAGGGCCGCGGGCTCCGCGCGATCTTCTTGGGCGACCTCGGCGAGACGGCACAGGACGCGCTGCTCGCGACGCGGACGGTCCGGCCGGTCGACGTGGTGAAGGTCGGGCACCACGGCTCGGCCGACCAGAGTCCCGCTCTGTATGCCGCCCTCTCGGCACGCCTGGGGCTCCTCTCGGTGGGGGAGCGGAACGGCTACGGCCACCCGACACGGTCGGCGCTCCGGATGCTGGCGCAGGTGGGCACCGCTGTGGCGCGCACGGATCAGCAGGGCATGCTCCTCGTCTCGTCGCGCGAGCACGGCCTCTCGGTATGGAGCGAGCGGCCCGCGGCCACCAGTGCCGGTGGTCGCCCGTATCCTGGATACGGACGAGGAGGAACGTGGCGACCCGAGGCAGCAGCAGAGGCGGAGCGAGCAAGGCGCGCACCGCCGCCAGCGCGATCCCGCAGGTTCCGTGGAACCAGGTCCGGTCCGCACCCGTGGTGCTCGTCACCGGGTCGGAGGGGTTCCTCGCCGACCGGGCAGTGCGCACCCTGCGCGATACCCTCAAGGCCGACGATCCGAGCCTCGAGATCAGCGACCTGCACGCGGGAGACTACGCGCCGGGGGAGCTCCTCACGCTCGCGAGCCCCTCCCTGTTCGGCGAGCCGCGCCTGATCCGGGTCGAGGCGGTGGAGAAGTGCAACGAGGCGTTCCTCGCCGACATGCTCGACTACCTCGAAGCGCCCGCCGACGGCACGGTCGTGACCCTCCGCCACGCGGGAGGCGTGCGCGGCAAGAAGCTGCTCGACGCCATCCGCTCCGGGAAGGGCGGCGGCATCGAGGTGCTCTGCGCCGAGCTCAAGAAGGACGCCGAGAAGTACGACTTCGCGCAGGCGGAATTCGCGGCGGCCGGCCGCAAGGTCACCCCGGGCGCTCTCCGGGCGATCACCTCGGCGTTCTCCGACGACCTCGCAGAACTCGCGGCGGCGTGTCAGCAGTTGCTCTCCGACTCCGCCGAGCAGATCACGGAGGCGACGGTCGACAAGTACTACGGCGGCCGGGTCGAGACGAACGCGTTCCAGGTGGCCGACGCCGCGATCGCCGGGCGGCACGGCGAGGCTCTCGTGACCATGCGTCACGCCCTGGCGTCCGGGGCGGACCCGGTGCCGATGGTGGCCGCGTTCGCCAGCAAGATCCGCACGATGGCGAAGCTGTCGGGCGCGCGCGGGGGCTCCGGACAGCTGGCGCAGCAGTTCGGCCTCGCCCCCTGGCAGGTCGACCGCGCCCGCCGCGACCTCCAGGGCTGGACCGAAGACGGCCTCGGCCGCTGCATCGAGCTCCTCGCCGAGACCGACGCCAATGTGAAGGGCGGCGGACGCGACCCGGTGTTCGCCCTCGAGCGCATGATCCGCATCGTCAGCGCCCGCGGCCGCGACTGACCCCCGCAGCCTTTCCGCGCGGCGCGACTGCGCCCGCGCGGGACATCCGCGCCTGCTCGCGCCACCGCAGTCGTTCTGTCCGGGCGCAGTCGCTGCCGGGTCCGCGCTCGCGCTGGTCGTGGGAGGCGACGGCGGCGGTTTGGGACGATTGCGCCCGCTCGCCGCGCCGCAGTCGTGCCGTCCGGGCGCAGTCGCTGCCCGGGTCCGCGCTCGCACTGCTCGTGGGAGGCGACTGCGGCGGTTTGGGACGATTGCGCCTGCTCGCCGCGCCGCAGTCGTCCCGTCGGGGCGCAGTCGGTCACGCGGTCGGACAAGACCGCGCTGCGGTCGCTGCCTGCCTTCGGACCGGACCGGCTGCGTAGGTGACTGCGCCCGTTCGGGACGTTTGCGCCCGCTCGTGCTACCGCAGTCGTCCCGAGCGGGCGCAGTCGCGTATGGCGGCGACGGGGTTTCGTCCCGCGCGGCAGACGCAGCGAGCCCCCACCCGGACTCGGTCCGGACGGGGGCTCGCTCGCGGCGCGGGGCAGGGCCCGCGGACGGTCGTCGCTTAGAGCGCGGCGACCTGCTTGGCGATGGCCGACTTGCGGTTCGCCGCCTGGTTCTTGTGGATGACGCCCTTGCTGGCCGCCTTGTCGATCTTCTTCGCGGCGAGACGCAGCGCCGCGGTCGCCTTCTCCTTGTCGCCGGCGACGACGGCCTCACGGGTTGCGCGGATGGCGGTCTTGAGCTCGCTCTTGACGGCCTTGTTGCGCTCCTGCGCCTTCTTGTTGGTGCGGTTGCGCTTGATCTGCGACTTGATGTTTGCCACGAGTGGTCACTTTCGTTTCGTGATGAGTTAGGGATGTGCCGCTCAGCGGAGAGGGCGCCTTGCGGCGTTTCGTGCGGACACATCCACACGCAAGCCAACAAACCACTTTACCAGCGGGCGCCGTGTCGCGCCAAAACCGGCGCCCGGGCGACTCCGGCGGAGCGGATCAGGCGACCCGGCCGGGCGGATCAGACGCGTGCGGGCGCGTACGAGCCGACCAGCAGCTCCTCGGTCAGCGCCGGTCCGTTCGGCTCCCAGCCGAGGTCGATCCGCGCCTTCGCGCCACCGGCCTGCTGGTCGAGCAGCAGCGCCTCGGTGAGGCCCTCGCCGATCCGTGCACCGGTCTCCTCGGCCGTCTCCGCGACCACGCCGCCCGCGAGGCCCGCCGCCTCCGCAGCGACCTCGCCGAGCTCCCGCACGGTCGGGTTGTGCCCGCTGGCGCCGATGTAGACAGAGCCGGCGGTCCCGTGCTCGAGCGCCAGCACGTAGAGCGCCGCGAGGTCGTCGACATGGACGGTCGCCCAGTGCTGCGACCCGTCGCCGATGAGGCGGAGCGCGGGCGCGGCGCCCTCGGTGCGCGGTGCATCCACGATCAGGTTCGGCAGGCCCTTGCCGTGCCCGTAGACGATCGAGGGGACGACGACGGTGCCGCGCACGCCGTCCGCGCCCAGCACGAGCGTCTCGGCCGTTCCACGCCAGGCGGTGAGCGCCGGCGGGGCGACGGGGGAGTCCTCCGTGATGTCGTCGCCGGCACCGTAGGTCCAGATCCCGCCGGTGTGGACGAACGGCGCGCCCGACCCGGCGAGCCCTCTCAGCACCGCGGGCACGAGCGCGGCGTCCACGTCCTTCGACGAGGCGAGGTGGATGACGCCGTCGCTCTCGCGCGCCGCCCGCTCCACCAGCGCCGTGTCGGTGGCGTCTCCCACGAGGGCCGTCGCGCCGGCCGATCGCACGGCGGCGGCCTTCTCGTCGTCGCGCACCAGCGCGGTCACGGTGTGGCCCTCGTCGAGGAGCCGGGGGAGGACGGAGGATCCGATGAAGCCGGTCGCGCCGGTCAGGAGGATGTTCATACTTGTCCACAACGCGCTCGGCCGACGAGCATTCCACAGGTCCGCTCGACGCGGTTGCCGGCCGCTCGGCCGCGCGTAGGCTCGAGCCATGACTTCCACCAGCCTCGCCATCGTCAACGGCCATGTCGTCCCGGTCTCCCGGGAGCCCATCGAGAACGGCGTCGTCCTCGTGCGGGACGGCGTCATCGAGGCGGTGGGCAGTGCGGATGACGTGCGGGTGCCCGACGGGGCGACGGTCATCGACGCCGCCGGCAAGTGGGTGCTCCCCGGGTTCATCGAGTCTCACGGTCACGTCGGCATCCACGAGGAGGCGAACGGCCCCGCGGGCGACGACACCAACGAGATGACGACGCCCAACACGGCGGCGGTCCGCGCGATCGACGCCATCAACATCGACGACGAGGGGTTCCGCGACGCGCTCTCCGGAGGCGTCACCTCCGTCGTGGTCAAGCCGGGCTCGGGCAACCCCATCGGCGGGCAGACGGTGGCGATCAAGACCTGGGGCGGCCGCACCATCGACGAGCAGGTCATCCGCGAGGCCGTCAGCGTGAAGTCGGCTCTCGGCGAGAACCCCAAGCGGGTCTACGGCGGCAAGAACCAGACGCCAAGCACGCGCCTCGGCGTCGCGATGATCATCCGCGAGGCCTTCGTCGCCGCGCAGAACTATCGCATCCAGCGGCAGCATGCCCAGGTCGAGGGCAAGCCGTTCGACCGCGACCTGGCCAAGGAGACCATGGTGCGCGTCCTCGACGGCGAACTCGCCTGGGACCAGCACACCCACCGCCACGACGATATCGCCACGGCGCTGCGGCTCGCCGACGAGTTCGGCTACCGGCTGGTGGTCAACCACGGCACCGAGGCGCACAAGATCGCCGATGTCCTCGCCGAGCGCGACATCCCGGTGATCTTCGGCCCGATGTTCACCTCGCGGTCGAAGGTCGAGCTGCGCGACCGTGCGATCGCCAACCTGGCGACTCTCGCGGCGGCCGGAGTCCGGGTCGCGATCACCACCGACCATCCGGTGGTCCCGATCAACTTCCTCGTCTACCAGGCGGCCCTCGCGGTGAAGGACGGCCTGCCCCGCGAGACCGCGCTGGAGGCGCTCACCGTCAACCCGGCCGCATTCCTCCGCCTCGACGACCGGGTCGGCTCGCTCAGCGCGGGGCTCGACGGCGACGTCGTCGTCTGGTCCGGGGACCCGCTGGACGTGAACTCGCGCGCCGAGCGGGTGTTCATCGGCGGATCCGAGGTCTACCGGTGGGAGGACGGAGCCGGTCGCGTCGTGGAGCGGTCCGAGCGGTTCGCCTGAGCCGATCGGGGACGCGTGACCGGCGGGTGCCTTGACCGCCGGGGAGCAGCCTGGGCGGCAGGGGAGCTGCCGCGCCGGGTGCGCGGCCTGCCCGGCCGAGCGAGCAGCCCGCCGGGTGCGCGGCCTGCCCGGCCGAGCGAGCAGCCCGCCGGGCACGGTGCGCCCGGGCGACCAGCGTTCATGGGAGAATGGCCGGACGATGTCACCACGAGCTCTTCAGGCCCTCGAGCCCGCCGCGACCGACCCGGCCTCCCTCCGAAACTTCTGCATCATCGCGCACATCGACCACGGCAAGTCGACGCTGGCCGACCGCATGCTGCAGATCACCGGCGTGGTCTCCGACCGCGACATGCGGGCGCAGTACCTGGACCGCATGGACATCGAGCGCGAGCGCGGAATCACCATCAAGAGCCAGGCGGTCCGCATGCCCTGGCAGGTCGACGGCGAGACCTTCGCGCTCAACATGATCGACACCCCGGGCCACGTCGACTTCACCTACGAGGTCTCCCGGTCGCTCGCCGCCTGCGAGGGCGCCATCCTGCTGGTGGACGCGGCCCAAGGCATCGAGGCGCAGACGCTCGCCAACCTCTACCTGGCGCTCGAGAACGATCTCACCATCATCCCGGTGCTCAACAAGATCGACCTGCCCGCGGCCGACCCCGACAAGTACGCGGAAGAGCTGGCGAGCCTCATCGGTGGCCGCCCGGAGGACGTGCTGCGCGTCTCCGGCAAGACCGGCATGGGCGTCGAGGCGCTGCTCGACCGGGTCGTCGCCGAGATCCCGGCGCCGGTCGGCGTCGCCGACGCCCCCGCCCGCGCGATGATCTTCGACTCCGTCTACGACAGCTACCGCGGCGTCGTCACCTACGTCCGCATGGTCGACGGCAAGCTGCAGCCGCGCGAGCGCATTCAGATGATGTCGACCCGGGCGACCCACGAGATCCTCGAGATCGGTGTCTCGTCGCCCGAGCCCACCCCGTCGAAGGGACTCGGCGTCGGCGAGGTCGGCTACCTCATCACCGGGGTGAAGGACGTCCGCCAGTCGAAGGTCGGCGACACCATCACCTCCGCCGCCAAACCCGCCACCGAGGCCCTCCCCGGCTACACCGAGCCCAAGCCGATGGTCTTCTCCGGGCTGTACCCGATCGACGGCAGCGACTACCCGGAGCTGCGCGAGGCGCTCGACAAGCTCAAGCTGTCGGATGCAGCGCTCGTCTACGAGCCGGAGACCTCCGTCGCCCTCGGGTTCGGCTTCCGCTGCGGCTTCCTCGGCCTGCTGCACCTCGAGATCATCACCGAGCGGCTGTCCCGCGAGTTCAACCTCGACCTCATCACCACCGCGCCCAGCGTGATCTACGAGGTCACCACCGAGGACAAGAAGACCGTCACGGTCACCAACCCGAGCGAGTTCCCAGGCGGCAAGATCGAGAAGGTCGAGGAGCCGATCGTCAAGGCCGCCATCCTCGCGCCGAAGGACTACGTCGGCGTCATCATGGAGCTCTGCCAGAGCCGGCGAGGCTCCCTGCTCGGCATGGAGTACCTCGGCGAGGACCGCGTCGAGATCCGCTACACGATGCCTCTCGGCGAGATCGTCTTCGACTTCTTCGACCAGCTGAAGTCGAAGACCGCAGGCTACGCCTCCCTCGACTACGAGCCCTTCGGCGAGCAGGAGTCCGACCTGGTGAAGGTCGACATCCTGCTGCAGGGCGAGACGGTGGACGCGTTCAGCGCGATCGTGCACCGCGACAAGGCCTACGCCTACGGCACGATGATGGCCTCGCGTCTGCGCGAGCTCATCCCGCGCCAGCAGTTCGAGGTGCCGATCCAGGCCGCCATCGGCGCCCGCATCATCGCCCGCGAGAACATCCGCGCCATGCGCAAGGACGTCCTCGCCAAGTGCTACGGCGGTGACATCACCCGCAAGCGCAAGCTCCTCGAGAAGCAGAAGGAGGGCAAGAAGCGCATGAAGATGGTCGGCCGCGTCGAGGTCCCCCAGGAGGCCTTCATCGCCGCCCTCTCCGGCGACACCGAGAAGAAGGAAAAGAAGTAGCCCCGACCGCAGGCGCCGAAGACGGCGTTTCGCGAACCCGTCGCCCATGACGGAAGATGAGTACATGCGTCGCTCCACCTTCACCGACCGACCCGTCACGTACGGGGCGGTCGGCGGCACCCAGGCGGCCGACCTGCTGTACTACCCGCCGAAGGGCTACAAGCCGCTGGAGCGCAAGATCCGGCTGGGCAGCGGCGACGAGCGCTTCGAGGCCGCGGCCACGGCGCTGATGGCCTGGGGTGTGCAGAAGGGCAGCGGCATCCTCGTCACCGACGTGCAGGAGGGCACCGGCGTCCAGTACGAGGGCGTCGAATTCGGCCCGGACGGCACGCCGGTGCGCATGCGCGCCAACCGCACGGAGGAGGACGTCTTCGCCGACGACGGCACCCCGTTCGTACGCAACGGGATGACCGCGGTGCTCAAGATCCCGTTCGGCCCGTTCAAGGTGTCCGCGCCCATCCGCGTGGTCTACGTCGTCGACGAGCCGCACCGCCGCGGCTTCGCCTACGGGACGCTGCACGGGCACCCGGAGAGCGGCGAGGAGCTGTTCCTGGTCGAGCAGCGCGACGACGGGACGGTCTGGTTCGTCCTGCGCGCCCTGTCGCGACCGTCCAACGCGTTCTACCGGCTGGTGTCGCCGGTCCTGTCGCTGGTGCAGCGGCGCTACACGGCCCGCTACCTGCGCGCGCTCCACCCCGCGAGCTCCGCCTGATGCCGAGCATCCTCCCGGTCGGCGACCCGGCCCCGGCCGACGGCCTGCTTCCCGCCTCGGCCGCCGACGGCGTCGACGGGCGCGACTTCGGCGTCTATTTGCACGTCCCGTTCTGCCGGGTGCGCTGCGGCTACTGCGACTTCAACACGTACACGGCCACCGAGCTGCGCGGCGTCTCGCAGTCCGACTACGCCGGGCACGCGGTCCGCGAGGTGGAGTTCGCCGCATCCGCTCTGGAGCGCAGCGGCCTGCCGGCGCGGCCGGTCTCGACCGTATTCTTCGGGGGCGGCACCCCGACGCTCCTGCCCCCGGGCGACCTGGCGGCGATGCTGGGTGCGGTCCGCGACGCCTGGGGCCTCGCCGACGGCGCCGAGGTGACCACCGAGGCGAACCCGGACTCGGTCGACGCGGACGATCTGCGCCGCCTCGCGGACGCCGGCTTCACCCGGGTGTCCTTCGGGATGCAGTCCGCCGTCCCGCACGTGCTCGAGACCTTGGAGCGCACGCACGATCCCGCCCGCATCCCGCTGGTGGTCGGATGGGCGCGCGAGGCCGGCCTGCAGGTGAGCCTCGACCTGATCTACGGGACGCCGGGGGAGTCGCTCGACGACTGGTCCCGCAGCCTCGACACGGCCCTGGCGTGCCGGCCCGACCACCTGTCGGCGTATGCGCTGATCGTCGAGCCCGGCACCAAGCTCGCGCGTCAGATCCGCTCCGGGCAGGTGCCCGAGCCGGACGACGACCTCGAGGCCGACATGTACGAGCTGGCGGACGCGCGGCTCGCCGAGGCCGGCTACGACTGGTACGAGGTCAGCAACTGGGCGACGGACGCCGCCCACCGCTCCCGCCACAACCTCGCGTACTGGCTCGGCCACGACTGGTGGGGCATCGGCCCCGGCGCGCACAGCCACGTCGGCGGAGTGCGCTGGTGGAACGTGAAGCATCCCGCCGCCTACGCCCAGCGGGTGCTGGCCGGGGAGTCGCCCGCAGCCGGACGGGAGACGCTCGACGCCGAGACGCGCCGGGTGGAACGGGTGCTGCTGCTCAGCCGCATCCGCGAGGGTCTCCGCGTGGAGGAGCTGGAGGCCGCAGGCCGCCGCGAGGTACCCGGGCTCATCGCCGATGGGCTGGTGGACGGCCCCGCCGCCCTGCGCGGCACGATCGTGCTGACGCAGCGCGGGCGGCTGCTCGCCGACGCGGTGGTGCGGCGGCTGCTGGCCGACGACGTGGCTCAGCCTGCGGATTCGGCGCCCGTCGAGATCGCCCGCAGAACGTGAGAAGCCGCCCCCGCGGATCTCTTCGATCCCTCCGGGGGCGGCTCTCGGCCGAACGCGTCAGGTCAGCTGACGAACTTGATCGCGATCGGGTAGGTGTAGAACTCACCCTGGTTGGCCTTCACCGCGGCGATGATGCTGAACACGATGTTCAGCACCCAGGCGGCCAGGATGATGAAGATGCCGACGACGACGATCGACAGGATGCCGCCGACGACATAGGCGATGAAGATCGTGATCTGGAAGTTCAGCGCGGTCGCCGAGTGGGCGCGCACGAACGGACCGCGGTCCTTCAGCACCAGGTACCCGATGAGGGCGGGGATCCAGTTGAACAGGATGCCCCCGATCTGGATCAGGGTGGCCCAGAGCTTCTCGTCGGCGGGGCTCAGCTGCTGCGCTCCGCCACCGTAGGGCTGCTGGGGCGGCGGGGGCGGGGGTGTCGCGGACATCGTTCTGTTCTCCTCTGTGCGTTGGCAGGGGTGGACGTGATCGCCCCCAGCCTAGGGGCCTCACCCCGAAACTGAAAAGAGCCTGAACGCGCCGGTTACTTGATGAACCGGAAGTTCACCGGGTAGCGGTAGGTGCCGCCGCCGTTCACCCGCACGAAGCCGAGGATCGAGAACACGAGGTTGACGATGTACAGCGCCCACGGGATGAGCAGGCCGAACAGCAGGTAGCCGACGCCGTAGGTGAAGCTGCCGATGATGATCCCGATCACCTGCGAGGCCACCCAGCCGATGATCCACGTGATCTGCCAGTTGAGGGCCTCCTTGGCCTCCTGATCGGTCAGGCGACCGCGGTCCTTGAACACGAGCCAGATGATCAGCGAGGGGAGGAACCAGAGGATGCCGCCGAGGTGGGCGAACGCCGCCCACTGCTTGTCCTGTGCGGCGTCGAGCGGGGCAGCGGCGGCGGATTGTGCGTACGGCTGCTGCGGGCCGCCGGCGGGCTGGGCGTATGGCTGCTGCGGGGGCACGGCTCCCGGCTGCGGCGGGACCCCGGCGTTGGGGTCGTTCGGCTGGTTCGGGTCTGACATGTGCGGAACCCTTTCGTGTTCGGCTGCGGCGCTGCCGAGCCGGTGCACATACGGTACTGCGGCCGTGTCTCAGCCAGCAATCATCCGGCGCGCGTTTTCGCGCGGTAGGATTGGCACTCAGGAACCACGAGTGCTAAATCGGTCGACGGGAGGCGGAGATGGTCTCGGAACGCAGCCTGGAGGTGCTGCGCGTCATCGTGCAGGACTACGTCGCGTCGCGGGAGCCGGTCGGCTCCAAGAGCATCGTCGAGCGGCACTCCTTCGGGGTGTCGGCGGCGACCATCCGCAACGACATGGCGCTGCTGGAGGAGGAGGAGCTGATCGCGGCTCCGCACACCTCGTCCGGCCGCGTCCCGACGGACAAGGGCTACCGGCTGTTCGTCGACCACCTGGCCGAGGTGCGGCCGCTCAGCTCGGCGCAGCGGACGGCGATCGAGACGTTCCTCGGCGCCTCGGTCGACTTCGACGACGTGCTGTCGCGCACGGTTCGGCTGCTGTCGCAGTTGACCAACCAGGTGGCGCTCGTGCAGTATCCGTCGGTGGCGCGCTCGCGCATCCGGCACATCGAGCTGGTGTCGCTGGCCCCGCGCCGGCTGCTCAGCGTCCTGATCACCGACTCGGGCGCCGTCGAGCAGCGCGTGATCGAGCCGGCGACGGAGCTGACGGACGAAGACGTGGCGGAGATCCGCGGCGCGATCAACGGCGCCGTGGCGGGTCTGACGCTCGGCGAGGCGACCGCAAGGCTCAAAGAGCTTCCGGAGGCTCTCACCGAGCGCACGCGTGCCCTCGTGGAGCCGGTGGCGAGCGCCCTGCTCGACCAGATCGCCGCCAACCGGCAGGAGAAGCTGGTGATGGCGGGCGCGGCCAACCTGGTTCGTACGGAGGGCGACTTCCCGGGCACCATCACGCCCGTGCTGGAGGCGATCGAGGAGCAGGTGGTGCTGCTGCGCCTGTTCGATGAGATGGCGACCGACCAGCACGGCGTCGCCGTCAGCATCGGGCGCGAGAACGCCGGCTTCGGGCTGGCGGAAGCATCCGTCCTCTCCAGCGGTTACAGTGCCGCGGGGTCGGATATCGCCCGCGTGGGCCTGCTCGGTCCGCTCCGCATGGACTACTCGGGCAACATGGCGGCCGTCCGGGCCGTCGCCCGCTACCTCTCCCGGCTGCTCGGCGACCAGTAGGCCGCCGGAAGCCCGTACACCGAACGATAGAAGTAAGGAACAGCCCACGTGGCCGACCACTATGAAGTCCTCGGCGTCGAGCGCGACGCCAGCCCCGACGAGATCAAGAAGGCGTACCGCCGGCTCGCGCGCGAGCTGCACCCGGACGTGAACCCGAGCGCCGAGGCGCAGGAGCGGTTCAAGCTGGTGACGCACGCCTACGACGTGCTCAGCGACCCGCAGCAGCGGCAGCAGTACGACCTCGGCGGCTCCGGCGGGTTCGGCGGAGGCGGCAGCGCCGACTTCGCCGGCTTCAGCGACATCTTCGAGACGTTCTTCGGCGGCGGAGGCGGGCAGGGCCGGGGCCCGCGCTCCCGGCGCGAGCGCGGACAGGACGCACTGTTGCGCGTGGAGGTCGACCTCGACGAGGTCATCTTCGGCACGCACCGCGACCTGGAGGTCGACACGGCGGTCGTCTGCGAGACCTGCAACGGCTCCTGCTGTCAGCCGGGCACCCACCCGGTGACGTGCGACATCTGCCACGGCACCGGCAGCATCCAGCGCTCGGTGCGGTCGCTGCTCGGCAACGTGATGACCTCCAGCCCCTGCGGCACGTGCCGCGGCTACGGCACGGTCATCGCGACGCCGTGCGTCACGTGCCAGGGCCAGGGCCGTGTGCGGGCCCGCCGCACGGTGCCGGTCGACATCCCGGCCGGCGTCGACACGGGTCTCCGCCTGCAGATGCCGGGCAGTGGCGAGGCCGGCCCCGCCGGCGGCCCGAACGGCGACCTGTACCTCGAGATCAAGGTGAAGCACCACGAGGTGTTCAGTCGCGATGGCGACGACCTGCTCTGCACGCTCGAGCTGTCGATGACGGATGCGATCCTCGGCACCACCGCGACGGTGAAGGCGCTCGACGGCGACATCCGCCTGGAGCTCAAGCCCGGCACGCAGTCGGCCGACATCATCACGGTGAAGGATCGCGGCATCACGCACCTGCGCGGCGCCGGTCGCGGCGACCTGCGCGTCGGCATCCAGGTGGTCACGCCCACGAAGCTCGACCACAAGGAGAAGGAACTGATCAAGAAGTTCGCGGCGACGCACAAGCCGCAGGAGCCGTCGCTCGCGCGCTTCCAGCAGGGCCTGTTCGCGAAGCTGCGCGACCGGTTCCTCAACCTGTAGCCCGGCCGTGTCGTCCCTGTACCTGCGCGAGGACCTCGAGGACGTCGAGGTCGGCGCACGCCTGTCGCTCACCGGCGCCGAGGCCAAGCACGCTGCGACGGTCAACCGCACGCGCCCGGGGGAGTCGGTGCTGATCGGCAACGGCCGCGGCCTCGTCGCCTCCGGTGAGGTCATCGAGGCGACCAACGCCGAGCTGACGATCGACGTGGAGGCCGTCTCGCGCGTCGAGCGGCCGTCGCCGTCGATCACGCTGGTGCAGGCGCTGGCGAAGGGCGACCGCGACGAGCTCGCGGTGCAGGCGGCCACGGAGCTCGGTGTGGATGCGGTGGTGCCGTGGGCCGCGTCCCGCTCGGTCTCCCGCTGGGAGGGCGCGAAGGTGGCGAAGGGCCGTGAGCGCTGGGCGGCCATCGTGCGGGAGGCGGCGAAGCAGTCCATCCGCGCCTGGACGCCCGAGGTGCGGGAGCTGGCGACGACGAAGCAGGTCGCAGCGCTGGCGGCGGGCGCTCGGGTGCTGGTACTCGAACCGGACGCGGAGGCGCCGCTGACAGCGGTCGCGCCCGACGGCCGCGACCTGGTGCTAGTCGTGGGGCCCGAGGGCGGGATCGCTCCGCAGGAACTGGACGCGTTCCGCGTCGCCGGCGCCGAGCTCGTGCGGCTGGGAGAGACGGTGCTCCGCACCTCGACCGCGGGACCCGCGGCCCTCGCGGTCCTGAACGCGCGGCTCGGGCGCTGGTAACGCCGCCGTCCATGGGTCGCAACACGCCGTCATGGCGGGCGGATAACGGCGTGTTGCGACCCATGGACGGCGATGACGCCCTGAGCGGACAGCCCGAGCCGTTGTCGGCGCGCGCGAATAGGATGGAGGGCATGACAGACACGGAACCTTCGATCTTCTCCCGCATCATCGCGGGCGAGATCCCGGCCGACGTGGTGTACGACTCGGAGCGCATCATCGCGTTCCGCGACATCGCGCCGCAGGCGCCCGTGCACCTGCTCGTGGTCCCCAAGACGGAGCAGTACCGCGACGTTACGGAGCTCGCGGCGGGCGACCCGGAGCTGCTCGCGGAGCTCGTCGCCACGGCGAAGCGCCTGGCAGAGGAGCACTCCGACGGCGACTTCCGTCTCGTCTTCAACACCGGCGCAGGCGCGGGGCAGACCGTCTTCCACGTCCACGCGCACGTCCTCAGCGGCGACCTTACGGAAGGAACACTTGGCCAACTCTGAATCGACTCCGGAGCCCGGGGCAGCCGAGGCGCGCCTGAGCGTGGACGGCGTCCAGATGGTCCGCCTGCTCGGGCCGCAGGACCGCCTGCTCACCACCCTCGAGCGTCAGTATCCGCTCGTCAGCGTGCACGTCCGCGGCAACGAGATCACGCTCGCGGGAGACCCCGCCCAGGTGGGAGCGGCGCAGCGGCTCGTGGAGGAGCTGCTGCAGATGGTCCGCAACGGCCAGGAGCTCTCGCCCGCCGAGGTCACCAGCTCCGCCCGCATGCTCGGCACCGATCTCAACCTCAGCCCGGCCGACGTGCTCGGGCAGGCCATCCTGACCGCGCGCGGCAAGAGCATCCGCCCGAAGACACTCGGCCAGAGCCAGTACGTCGACGCGATCGACCACAACACCATCGTGTTCGGGATCGGCCCGGCTGGAACGGGAAAGACCTACCTCGCGATGGCGAAGGCCGTCCAGGCGCTTCAGCGCAAGGAGGTCAACCGCATCATCCTGACGCGTCCGGCCGTCGAGGCGGGGGAGCGGCTGGGCTACCTTCCCGGCACGCTGACCGACAAGATCGACCCGTACCTGCGCCCCCTCTACGACGCGCTCAACGAGATGATGGACCCGGACCTGGTGCCGAAGCTGCTCGCGGCCGGCACGATCGAGGTCGCTCCGCTGGCGTACATGCGCGGGCGCACGCTCAACGACTCGTTCATCATCCTCGACGAGGCGCAGAACACGACGCCGGAGCAGATGAAGATGTTCCTGACGCGTCTGGGCTTCAACTCCAAGATGGTCGTGACCGGTGACATCACCCAGGTCGACCTGCCCAACGCGGCCAGCGGCCTGCGGCTGGTGACCCGCGTGCTGAACGACATCGACGACATCCACTTCGCGCGGCTGACCAGCGAAGACGTCGTGCGGCACAGTCTCGTCGGCCGGATCGTCGACGCCTACACCGAGTACGACGCGCGCCAGCAGGCGCGGCACTACGAGCGCGAGCAGGCGGCCGAGTTCGCCAACCGCGCCGAGCGCCGCAGCGGCATGCGAGACCACCTCCCGAAGCGACGATAAGGGCCGCCGTGAGCATCGAGATCAACAACGAGTCGACCATTGAGGTGGACGAGTCCGCCCTGCAGCGGCTCGCCGCGTACGCGTTCGACATCCTCCACGTGCACCCGGACGCCGAGCTCGCGATCGTGCTCGTCGACGAGGCCGCCATGGAGCAGCTGCACGTGCAGTGGATGGACGAGCCCGGCCCGACCGACGTGCTCAGCTTCCCGATGGACGAGCTGCGCCCGGGCACCGAGGAGGAGCCGTCGCCCGCGGGCCTCCTCGGCGACGTCGTGCTGTGCCCGCAGGTCGCCCAGGTGCAGGCCGAGACCGCCGGCCACAGCCTGCAAGACGAGCTGCTGCTGCTGACCACGCACGGCATCCTTCACCTGCTCGGGTTCGACCACGCCGAGCCGGCCGAGGAGCGCGAGATGTTCGCCATCCAGCGCGACATCCTCGTGGGCTTCGGGCGCTACGACCGACAGCGGTAGGGGCCGGGATGCTGCAGGCGCTGTTCTTCGTCGTCGCGTTCCTGCTGGTGGCCTTCGGCGGCCTCATGGCCGCGGTCGACGCCGCCCTCGGCGTGCAGTCGCGCGGCGACCTCTCCGACCTGGCGGAGACGTCCCGGGCGAAGAAGTCGCTGCTCGCGATCGCGCAGGACCCGGGCGCGTACCAGAACGCGGTCGGGTTCACCCGCCTCCTCGCCGAGACGACCGCCGCCGTGCTCGTGACGCTCGCGTTCGAGCAGATCTTCGAGCAGTGGTGGGTGTCGCTCATCCTCGCGGCGCTCATCATGACGGCGGTGTCGTTCGTCCTCGTCGGGGTCAGCCCGCGCAGCGTGGGCCGGGCCAATTCGACCGTGCTGCTCCGGCTCGCGGCGCCGATCGTCCGGTTCGTCCGGGTCGTGCTCGGACCGATCCCCGGCGGCCTGGTGGCGCTGGGCAACCGGGTGACGCCGTCGCGCGCGCGGTCGGCGCCGGTGACCAGCGAGGAGCAGCTGCTCTCGATCGTCGACGAGGCCACCGAGTTCGACGTGCTGGAGGAGGACGACCGGGAGCTCATCCACTCGATCTTCGAGTTCAACGCCACGGTCGTGCGCGAGGTGATGATCCCGCGCACCGACATGAAGACGGTGGACTCGACGGCGGGGCTGGGCACCGCGATGGGGCTGTTCTTCTCGACCGGCGTCTCCCGCATGCCCGTGATCGACGGCGGAGACCCGGACGAGGTGGTCGGCATCCTGTACCTGCGCGACGCGGCGAAGCTCAGCTACGAGCGGCCACTCGGCGCCGACGAGCTCACCGTGCGCGAGCTCGCCCGGCCGGCGCTGTTCGTGCCCGAGTCGCAGAAGGCCGACGCGCTGCTGGCGCAGATGCAGCGGGAGTCCAACCACCTGGCCATGGTCGTCGACGAGTACGGGGGGATCGCGGGGCTGGTGACGCTCGAGGACCTCATCGAGGAGCTGGTCGGCGATATCTCGGACGAGTACGACCACGAGGTCGCGCTCATCCAGCCGCTGCCCGAAGGCGGCTACCGCATCGCCACCCGGCTGCCCATCGACGACCTGGGCGAGCTGTTCGACCTGGAGATCGAGGACGAGGACGTCGACAGCGTCGGCGGCCTGGTCACCAAGGCCCTCGGACGGCTGCCGGAGGTCGGCTCGACCGTCACCGTGCACGGGCTACGGTTCACGGTCGACCGGATCGAGGGCAGGCACAAGCACGTCGCCACCGTGCTGGTGGAACGCGATGTCGCGCTGCTGCCCGAGGGCGACGCCACGACAGGGCCGGTGCCGCACGTCGACGACCGCCATCTCGATCGCCATGGCGACCGCCACGCCGATCGCCGCCACACCACCCAGGAGAGCAGATCGTGACCGAGTACCACGCCGGATTCGTCTCATTCGTCGGCAGACCGAATGTCGGCAAGTCGACCCTGACCAACGCACTCGTGGGCGAGAAGGTGGCCATCACCAGCTCGAAGCCGCAGACGACCCGCCGGGCGATCCGCGGGATCGTGCACCAGAAGGACGGCCAGCTGATCCTGGTGGACACGCCGGGCATCCACCGGCCGCGCACGCTGCTCGGCGAGCGGCTGAACACGCTCGTGCAGTCGACCCTGGGCGACGTGGACGTGATCGGCTTCTGCGTGCCGGCGGACGAGAAGATCGGCCCGGGCGACCGCTTCATCAACGAGCAGTTGGACGCGTACCCACGGGCGAAGAAGGTCGCGATCGTCACGAAGGTCGACGCAGCGGGCAAGGCGCAGGTGGCCGAGCAGCTGCTCGCGGTCTCCGCGCTGCGCGAGTGGGAGGCGATCGTGCCGGTCTCGGCGGCGAGCCACATCCAGCTGGAGACGCTGACCTCGGAGCTGATGAAGCTGCTCCCGACCTCCGAGGCGCCGCTCTACCCGGACGAGGCGATCACCGACGAGGGCCTGGAGGACCGGATCGCCGAGTACATCCGCGAGGCCGTGCTCGAGGGCGTCGAGGACGAGCTGCCGCACTCGCTCGCGGTCACCATCGACGACATCGTGGAGCGCGACGACAAAGACCTGGTGGAGGTCTACGCCAACCTGTTCGTCGAGCGCGACAGCCAGAAGGCCATCGTCATCGGCAAGGGCGGCAGCCGCATCCGCGACGTCGGGGCGGCGGCCCGCGAGCCGATCGAGAAGCTGCTCGGCCGGCATGTCTTCCTGTCGATCCGGGTGAAGGTCGCCAAGGACTGGCAGCGCGACCCGAAGCAGCTGGGCCGGCTGGGCTTCTGAGCCGGCGGCCGCACACACGGGCCGCCCGTACATCCGGAGGATGATTCCGCCGTCCGGATGCCGGGCCTCGCACGCCCGCACCGTACCGTAGAAGCATGCCGGACCTCCGCCGAACGCTCGCCGCGCTCGCGCCCTACCGCTGGGTGCTCGAGCCGGCGCTGGCGCTCGTGCTGTTCGGCGCGTGGTTGCTGACCGGCCTGCCGTACGACATGGCGGCGACCCTCGCGCTCGTGTTCTACACCGCGGCGGTCGCGCTGTCGCGCATCCTGCCCGGGGTCGCGCTCGGGCTGCTCTGGGTGGGCGTGCTGCTGGAGTTGACCGAGAACGAGTCGCTGGCCGCGCCGTACCGGGTGATCGCCGCCGTCGCCGTCGTCGCGGTGCTGGTGGGGGTCGCGGCGCACGGCGGACAGGTGCTGCGCTGGCTGGACTTCGCCTCCGCGATCCTGCTCGGACCCGCAGTGGCCTACCTGTTCACGGTCCGCGGGGACCTGAAGTTCCCGCAGTTCGGACCGGTCATCGCCGGCTACTACACCAGCCAGGGCGTCGGCGTGCTGCTGATGAGCCTCCTGCTCGCCGTCATCTTCGTCGCCGCCTGGCTGCTCGGCTACCTGGTCGCCCGGCAGCGTGCTGCGCAGACGGCGCAGCACGGGGCCGCCGGGGGAGCGGCGCCGTCGGTGCTGGTCTGGCTGGCGTCGAGCGGCGGGGCGGAGCAGACGGAGGACGATCCCTCCCGCCCGCAGCTCGTACGCCGGCTGACGCGCGCTCAGCTCACCTACGACATCGCCGGCGCCGTCGCGTTCACCGCGTTCTGTCTGCTGGTCGACGGGGTGTGGGACCGCGCCGGCTTCCTGGTCACGACGGCGTTCGCCGTGGCCGTGGCCCTGCGCCGGATGTCGCCGGCGGTGTCGCTGTCGCTCGCCTGGCTCGGCGCGGTGCTGCAGATGACGACCGGGCACAGCATCCTGGTCAGCGACATCGCGGTGCTGGTCGTGCTGTACGCCACCGCGGCCTACGGCGATCGCATCGTGCGCGGCGCCGGCCTCATCTCGGCCGGCGTCGGCGCCCTCGTCGCGGCGCTCTACCTGACGGTCACCGCGGCCGTGGCGCAGGGCTACTACGACCTGCTGTCGAGTCAGATCGCGAGCGTGGCGCTGCAGTTCGCGTTCCTGTTCGTCGTCAGCGTGACCGTGCTCGGGCTGTCGTGGGTGCTCGGGCTGCTGGTGCGCACCTGGCGCAACGCCCGCGTGGCCCGCCGCGCCCGCATGGAGGCCGAACTCGACCGCAACCGCGCCGTCCAGGATGTGGTGGTCGAGCAGGAGCGCACCCGCATCGCCCGCGACATGCACGACGTGGTCGCCCACTCGCTCGCGGTCGTGATCGCACAGGCGGACGGTGCCCGCTACGCCCGCCAGACCGATCCGGAAGCCGTCGACGAGGCGCTCGCGACCATCGCCTCCACCGCCCGCTCCGCGCTCGGCGACGTGCGGGTGCTGCTCGCCGAGCTGCGCCAGTCGGCACCGGAGCCCGGACGCCCGGCGGGCAACCACGACGGTCCCCAGCCGTCCCTGGCCGACCTCGACCAGACGGTCGAGCACATCCGCTCGGCCGGCCTCCCCGTCACGCTGGAGCGCGAGGGCGACATCGCAGGGCTCGGCTCCGCGCAGCAGCTCGCCGCCTTCCGCATCGTGCAGGAGGCGCTCACCAACGCGCTGCGCCACGGCGACACCAGCCGCCCGGCCGGCGTCGTGCTCGCCGAGGCGCCCGCCGACCGCGGCCCCGGCCTCGTCATCACCGTGAGGAACACCATGAGGAACACCACCCCAGAACCGACGAACAGCGGCTCTCTGCCGCGGGTCGGCCACGGACTGCCCGGGATGCGCGAGCGCGCGTCCCTCGCGGGCGGCTGGCTGACCGCCGAGGGACGCGACGGCGAGTTCGTCGTCACCGCGTTCCTGCCGGGGGCTGCGGCGTGAGCGGCACCGCGGTCGAGGCGCCGCCCATCCGCGTGCTGCTCGTCGACGACCAGCCGCTGTTCCGGGCCGGCGTCAGGATGCTGCTCGGCTCGCAGCCGGACCTCGAGTTCGCCGGCGAGGCGGGGAACGGCGAGGAGGGCGTGCGGGTCGCCGCCGAGGCCCGGCCGGATGTGGTGCTGATGGACATCCGCATGCCCGTGATGGACGGCATCGCGGCCACCAGCGCGATCATCGCCGACGCCGAGCGGGCAGGGCGCACGCCACCGCGGATCGTGGTGCTGACGACGTTCGACCTCGATGAGGCGGCCGCCCGCGCGATCCGCGGAGGCGCCTCCGGGTTCGTGCTGAAGGATGCGGAGCCCGAGTTCCTGCTCGCGGCCATCCGCACGGTGCACGCCGGCAGCGCGGTGATCGCCGCCGGGGCGACTCGCGAGCTGTTCGAGTACTTCTCGGCGGCGCAGCCGACCCGGCAGGAGCCGCCCGAGTTCGCCTCGCTCACCTCGCGCGAGCGGGAGATCTTCGTGCTCGCCGCCCGGGGGCTCAGCAATGCGGAGATCGCGGGGAGCGAGTTCCTCTCGGAGGCGACGGTGAAGACGCACATCTCGCGCATCCTCGCCAAGCTCGGCCTCCGCGACCGCGTGCAGATGGTCGTGTACGCGTTCGAGCACGGCCTCACCGGCGGCGAGTAGCGCTCTACCTCTCCCGCGACTGCGCCTCCGCGGAACGAGTGCGCCTGCGCGAGCGGGCGCAGACGTCGCAAGGGACCACAGTCGTTCACGAGGTCATCCTCAGGGAGGACACAGGATCGGCCCACCGCCCGATCCGGCCGGGGCCGTCGCTTCCGTAGCGTCGAAGGCATGGAGCTGACTCTCACCGAAACGGTGGCGCGCGTCGACGCGGCCACGAAGACCTACGGCAGCGGGGCGGGGCGCGTGAACGCGCTCGACGGCGTCACCCTCGGCATCCCGGCGGGCCGGTTCACGGCCGTCATGGGCCCGAGCGGCTCGGGCAAGTCGACGCTGATGCATGTCATGGCGGGCCTCGACTCGGTCACGAGCGGCCGGGTGTTCCTCGGCGACACCGAGATCACCCACCTCGGCGACGCGGAGCTGACCCTGCTGCGCCGCCGCCGGGTCGGCTTCGTCTTCCAATCGTTCAACCTGGTGCCCACGCTGGATGTGCGCGGCAACATCCTGCTCCCGTTCGAGCTGGACGGCCGTCGCCCCAACCGCGAGCAGTCCGAGTGGATCGACCACCTCGTCGACACGCTCGGCCTCGGCGGACGCCTGACCCACCGGCCGCACGAGCTCTCCGGCGGCCAGCAGCAGCGCGCCGCGATCGTGCGGGCGCTGGCGACGCGCCCCGACCTCGTCTTCGCCGACGAGCCGACCGGCAACCTGGACTCGCGCACGGGCCGCGAGGTGCTGGGCGTGCTCCAGGAGGCGGCCCGCACCTTCGGGCAGAGCATCGCCATGGTGACCCACGACCCGGTGGCGGCGAGCTTCGCCGACCACATCGTGTTCCTCGCCGACGGCCGGGTCGCCGCCGAGCGCGGCCCGTCCTCCGCCGAGGAGATCTCCGCCTTCATGCTCGGGATGGAGGCGCACGCGTGAGCCGCCCGTTCTCCGCCTTCCGCGCCAACGCGCGCGATCACCGGGCCGGCATCCTCGTCGCCGCGCTGAGCTCCGCCTTCGGCGTCGCCCTGATCGGCGGCGTTAACGTGCTGGGGACCTACATCGGCGCCTCGCAGATGGGGGAGCACGGCTCCGTGCAGATCGCCCTGGCGGTCGTGGCCGGGATCTTCTTCGCCGTGGCCGTGTACGTCGGCTCGATCGTCACCACCAACACCTTCGCCACGGTGATCGCCGGTCGCACGCGCACCATCGCGCTGCTGCGCCTGATCGGCTCCAGTTCGCGCGCCCAGCGGCGCTCGGTCGCAGGGGAGGGGCTCGCCGTCGGGCTGATCGGCGGCGTGGGCGGCGGGGCGGCCGCCGCTGCGCTGTCCCTTCTCGCCGTGCGGGTGCTCGTCGTGGCGGGCGCGCTGCCCGAGGCGGCGTATCCCGTGCTGAGCGTGTCGATGGTCCCGCCGGTGATCGTCGTCGTGCTGACGACGTGGCTGGCATCGTGGATGGGCAGCAGGCGCGTCCTCACCGTCACCCCGATCGAGGCGCTCGGCGCGGCGCAGGAGCGGCCGGCGCAGGCGGTGCGCACCCGCGGCCGCCTGGCGGGGTCGCTCGTCCTCCTTCTGCCGGGCGTCGCCCTGCTCGTGCTCGGGCTGCTGCTCGGCCTGGGCGTGTTCATCCGCGTCGGCGGGCTGCTCGCCGACCTCTCGTCGTACGGTGTGCTCGTCGCGATGGTGGGCGGCATCCTGTCGTTCACCGGCATCGTGCTCGCCGCTCCGTTCTTCCTCCCCACGGTGCTGCGGCTGGTCGGGCTCGCGTTCGGACGCGGTGCGGCCGGACGTCTCGCCGCGGCGAACGCCGTCCGCAACCCCGAGCGCAGCTCGCGCACCGCGATCGGGCTGGTCATCGGCGTGACGCTGATCACCATGTTCGTCGTCGCGGCGTCGTCGTGGCTGCAGCTGATCCAGGAGGCGTCGGCGAAGGAGCCCGGGATGTACCAGGGCGCCGACAGTGTCATCGGCGGCACCCTCGCCGTGTTCACCGTGCTGGTCGGCTTCTCGGCCGTGATCGCCGCGTGCGGAGTGGTGAACTCGCTATCGGTCAGCGTGCTGCAGCGCCGGCGTGAGCTCGGGTTGCTGCGAGCGCTCGGCTTCAGCGCCGCCCAGATCCGGCGGATGATCCTGGCCGAGAGCGCGCAGCTGGTCGTCGCCTCCGTGATCACCGGGCTCGTGCTCGGCACCGCCTACGGCTGGATCGGCGCGCAGTCGCTGCTCGGGATGATCCCCGGCGGAGGCCTCCTGGCGCCGGCGCTCCCGTGGCCGTTCCTGGTGGCGATCGCCCTGGCGGCGGCGGCCCTCGCGGTCGTCGCGGCCCTCGCGCCGACCCGCAGGGCCACACGAGTGTCGCCGGTGGAGGCGCTCGCGGTCGAGTGAGTGCGCTGACAGTTGGCTGAACTCTCACGGAGCCTCAGCTAGCCGTGATCTGAGCGCAGAATAATGAGTCGTTCGCCCGTGCCGCGTGAGAGGACCCGCCCTGGACCCGCTGATGACGCTGAGGATCGACCGTCTGTCGTTCCTCGTCCCGCTCTACCTCATCGCCGCGGCGCTCGCGCTGTACCTCCTGATCCGTCCCACCTGGCGGCGGACCCTCGCCGGGCTGATCGCCGCCCTCGCGGGAGGCCTGATCGGCTGGTTCGCGGTGTGGCTGGTGACCGATGTGATGGACCTGTTCGGCGTCGCCCTCACCCCGGTGACGACGCTGTGGACCGCGCTCGGCTTCGGGGGAGTGAGCCTCGCGATCGCAAACCTGTTCCGCTCGCGGTGGTGGCGCAAGCTGATCGCCGTCCTCAGCATCCCGGTGTTCCTGGCCGCGGCGTTCTGCGGCATCAACGTCGACTTCGGCGCCTACCGCAACCTGAACGACGCGCTCGGTGTGGTGCCGTACCGCGGTCTCCAGCTCCACAACGAGCGCGGTGAGGTCGTCAGCGGCACGAACTGGCGCGCGACCACCTCGGGTTCGGCGTCGGTTCCGGCCAAGGGAGAGGTGGGCACCGTCCGCATCGCGGCGACGCAGTCGCGTTTCCCGGCGCGCGAGGCCGTCGTCTACCTTCCGCCCGTGGCGCTCACCGCCGACCCGCCGGCGCTGCCGGTGCTGTACGCGCTCTCGGGCCAGCCCGGCGCACCGGCCGACATGTTCACCGCCGGGGGCCTCGCGGCGTCGATGGATGCGTTCGCCGCCAAGCACGACGGCTACGCCCCGATCGTGGTCGCCGCCGACCAGCTCGGCGGCCCCGGCAGGAACCCGATGTGCGTCGACTCCAGCACCTTCGGGAACTCGGCGACCTACCTTCTGACGGATGTGCGCGATTGGGTGCGTTCGCACCTGCGCGTGAGCAGCGATCCGGCAGGATGGGGGGTGTTCGGCTACTCGCAGGGCGCGACGTGCGCCGTGCAGTTCGCGACAGGTCGGCCCGACCTCTTCGGTTCGGCGCTCGCCTCCTCGAGCGAACTCGGGCCGACCCTGGGGAACGAGGAGCTCACCATCCAGACCGGATTCGACGGGTCGAAGGCCGCGTACGAGAAGGCGCAGCCTGCCGCGCTGCTGAAGGCGCATGCGCCGTACCGCCACTCGACGATGGTGTTCGGCGCAGGCCAGGACGACGCCAAGTACACCGCCTTCGCGAAGACCCTGTACGCGGATGCGGAGGCCGCAGGCGTCGATGCCCGGTTGCTGAGCTCACCGGGCACCGCGCACGACTGGAAGACGGTGCGGTACGTGCTGGCACACGGGTTCCCGGCGATCGCGCAGCGGATGGGGCTGGGTTCGTGAAACCCCGCGCCCTGCTCGCCCGCACGGGCCGGCTCATCGTGCAGCACCCGTTCACCACCGGGGTGACGCTGCTGATCCTGGTGCTGGCGCTCGCCACCGGTCCGCTGCGCGGGCCGCACCGTCCGCTGCGCGGCTGGCTCGGCGCGGGCGCCGTCCAGCTGATCGACGGGCACTGGTGGTCGCCGTTCACGGCGGTGCTGTTCACGGACGACCTGTTCGAGCTGATCGTGGTGCTCATCCTGACGGTCGCGCTCGTCGGGGTGTCCGAGCGGCTGATGGGCACCTGGCGGACGGCGCTGGCGTTCTTCGGCACCGCCGCCGTCGGCATCGTCGTCGGCGCGGTCGTGCAGGTCGTGGCGAACGACATCGGCGAGCTGTGGGCGCGCAACGTTCACGGCCTGCTCGTGCTCGACGTCTTCACCGCGATCGGCGGCACGATCATGACCGCGAGCGCGTTCGCCGGGACGCTGTGGCGGCGCCGCATCCGCGTGATCACGCTGCTGGTGGCGATCATGTACCTGCTGTACTCGGGCCTGCCGTCGGACCTCTACCGGCTCCTCGCGGTGCTGACGGGGCTCGGTCTCGGCCCGCTGCTGCGGCAGACGCGGGTCAGCGGCGGCTGGCTTCGCAGCTCCCACCACGAGGTCCGGGTGCTCCTCGCCTCCGCCCTCACCATCACCGCGCTCGGACCGGTGATCGGGCTCCTCGGCTCGACCCGGTACGGGATGCTGTCGCCGATCGGCCTGCTGTTCAGCAACGAGGCGCCGAGCGCGACCGACGTCATCCAGCGTTGCCAGGCGTTCGCCGTGACGCGGTCGTGCGTTCGCGACCTCACCCTGGAGCGCATCAACGGGCTCGGGCCGGTGCTGCTGTCGGTGCTGCCCCTCTTGCTGCTCCTCGTCGCCGCGTACGGACTGCTCCGCGGCCGACGCTTCGCGGTCTGGCTCGCGGTCGCCGTCAACGGACTGCTCGCCCTGCTGTCCGCGCTGTACTTCGGCATCCTCCCCGTCGCGGCCGCGCGTCCCTCCGTCTCGCCGCGCTACTGGGAGGTCACGGTCATCCTGGGGCTGTCGACCCTCGTGCCTTTGGCGATGGCGGTGCTGCTGGTGATCTTCCGGCGCCACTTCACCGTGATGCCGTCGATGCGCGCGGTGCGCCGGTACGTGCTGCTGCTGATCGGCACCGGCGTCGGCCTCGTCGGCCTCTACGTGTTCGTCGGCTGGCTGCAGAAGGACACCGGGTTCACCCGGCCGGTGGAGGTCGGGGACCTGCTCGCGGACGTGCTGGAGCGGTTCGTGCCGGTCAGCTTCCTCCGCCGCGAGCCGGTCGAGTACCTGCCGACCACGCCGCTCGCCACGATCGTCTACCACAACATCGGAACGGTGTTCTGGATCGTCGCGATCATCGGCGCCATTCCCGCCACCCTCGGCCGCGGGCTCCGCCGCCGGACGAGCGGCGACGCCGCGCACGTGCGCTCGCTGCTGCACCGCGGCGGCGGCGACGCGATCTCGTTCATGGCCACCTGGCCGGGCAACTCGTACTGGTTCGATCCGGTGGGCGGCGCCGCGATCGCCTACCGCGTCGAGGGGCGCGTCGCGCTCACCACGGGCGGTCCCTTCGGCGTGCCGGGACCGCACGACGGCGCCATCCAGGGGTTCGCCCGGTTCTGCGACGACAACGGCTGGATCCCGGTGTTCTACAGCGTGGACGCGCACTACACCCCGCTGTTCGAACGGCTCGGCTGGTCGACGATGACGGTGGCGGAGGAGACGGTCATCCGCCCGCAGCTGTGGGCCACCACCGGCAAGAAGTGGCAGGACGTTCGTTCGTCGATCAATCGCGCGCAGCGCGCCGGCATCCGCTCCGAGTGGACCAGCTTCGCCGCCCTGCCGCTCACCACGACCGTTCAGCTCTCCGACATCTCGGAGCAGTGGGTGGCCGAGAAGGACCTGCCCGAGATGGGCTTCACCCTGGGCGGCCTCGACGAGCTGCGCGACCCCGAGGTCCGGCTCATGCTCGCGGTCGACGAGAACGGCCGGGTGGAGGCGGTGACCAGCTGGCTTCCGACCTTCCGTGACGGCATCGTGGTCGGCTGGACGCTCGACTTCATGCGCCGCCGGCCCGACAGCATCAACGGGGTGATGGAGTTCCTCATCGCGGAGGCGGCGACGCGGATGAAGGAGGACGGCATCGAGTTCATGTCCCTCTCCGCCGCGCCCCTGGCGCACACCGCGGCCACGCCCGACGCCGACAAGGACACCATGGACCGCCTGCTCGGCTTCCTCAGCTCCTCGCTGGAGCCGGTGTACGGGTTCCGCTCGCTGCTCAAGTTCAAGCAGAAGTTCCAGCCCGAGCTCCACCCGCTGATCATGGCCTACCCGGACCCGGTGGCCCTTCCGGCGATCGGGATCGCGCTGGTCCGCGCGTACCTGCCCGAGCTGTCCGTGCGCCAGGCGGCGACGTTCGTCCGGGGCCGGTCATAGGGGCGCGTGCTATTCTGAACTCTGTGTACGGTCTGCTCCTCCTTAGCTGCCGCGACGAGTACTAGTTCCGGGCCTCACTCGTCGCGGAGTTCGTCGTCGGCTCTCCACCACACTCCGCGAAGAGGATGCAGACCATGAAGAACACTCAGGCGCCGAGCGCCATGCCGATCCACAAGTACCGACCGTTCCACGAGCAGATCCGCGTCGACCTGCCGGACCGCACCTGGCCGTCGAACCGCATCACCCAGGCTCCGCGCTGGTGCGCGGTCGACCTTCGCGACGGCAACCAGGCCCTCATCGACCCGATGAGCCCCGAGCGCAAGCGCATCATGTTCGACCTGCTGGTGCGGATGGGCTACAAGGAGATCGAGGTCGGCTTCCCCTCGGCCAGCCAGACCGACTTCGACTTCGTCCGCAGCCTCATCGAAGAGGACGCCATCCCGGACGACGTCACCATCCAGGTCCTGACCCAGTCGCGCGACCACCTGATCAAGCGCACGTACGAGTCGCTGGTCGGCGCCAAGCAGGCCATCGTGCACCTGTACAACTCCACCAGCATCCTGCAGCGCGAGGTCGTCTTCCGCACCGACCAGCAGGGCATCGTCGACATCGCTCTCAACGGCGCCCGGCTGTGCCGCCAGTACGAGTCGCTGGTGCCGGGCACAACGATCTACTACGAGTACTCGCCCGAGTCGTACACCGGCACCGAGCTGGAGTTCGCCGCCGACATCTGCAACCAGGTGCTGGAGGTGTTCGAGCCGACCCCGGAGCGCAAGGTCATCATCAACCTGCCCGCGACCGTCGAGATGGCGACCCCGAACGTCTACGCCGACTCGATCGAGTGGATGTCGCGCCACCTGAACCACCGCGAGAACGTCATCCTGTCGCTGCACCCGCACAACGACCGCGGCACGGCCGTCGCCGCCGCGGAGCTCGGCTACATGGCCGGCGCCGACCGCATCGAGGGCTGCCTGTTCGGCAACGGCGAGCGCACCGGCAACGTCGACCTGGTCACCCTGGGCGTCAACCTGTTCACGCAGGGCATCGACCCGCAGATCGACTTCTCCGACATCGACCAGATCAAGCGAACGGTCGAGCACTGCAACCAGCTGCCGGTCGGCGAGCGCAGCCCCTGGGGCGGCGACCTGGTCTTCACCGCGTTCAGCGGCTCCCACCAGGACGCGATCAAGAAGGGCTTCGAGGCCATGGAGGCGCGCGCCGCCGAGCAGGGCGTCGCAGTCGACGACCTGGTCTGGGCGGTGCCCTATCTGCCGGTCGACCCGAAGGATCTGGGCCGCTCGTACGAGGCGGTCATCCGCGTCAACTCGCAGTCCGGCAAGGGCGGCGTCGCGTACCTGCTGAAGACGGACCACGCGCTCGACCTGCCGCGCAAGCTGCAGATCGAGTTCTCGGGCGTCGTGCAGGCGAAGACCGACGCCGAGGGCGGAGAGGTCACGAGCGACCAGATCTGGGACATCTTCCAGGACGAGTACCTGCCGGCGCCGGCGAGCGACCCGGAGGCCAAGTGGGGCCGGTTCGAGCTGGGCAGCACCACGACGACCAACGAGACGGGCGAGCACGTCGTGCTCACGGTGACGCTGCGCGATGGGGACACCGTCTCGAAGGCCACCGGCGAGGGCAACGGGCCCATCGCGGCGTTCTTCGACATCCTGCACCAGCACGGCGTCGACGCCCACCTTTACGACTACTCGCAGCACACGCTGTCGGCGAGCGAGTCGGCGCAGGCGGCGGCGTACGTGGAGCTCGACGTCGACGGTCAGCGCCGCTGGGGCGTCGGCATCGACGGCGACACGACCACCGCGTCGTTCAAGGCCGTCGTGTCGGCCGTCAACCGTGCCGTCCGCTCGGCCGCCGGCCACGAGGCCGCGGAGCTGGTCTCCGCCTGACGTCGCACCTGGTTGACACGACACGCCGTCGCGGCCTCCGCCGTGACGGCGTGTCGCGTCAACCAGGCGCTCGGCGGCGTGCCGGTCAGTCCGGGTCGCCGGGCTTGTCGATGCGGTAGCGGGGGATGGCGCCGGTGTCCGTGCGCTCCGCAGTGCGGGAGGCGCTCGGGCGGCGCGCGAACGCCATCCACCGGGGCGGCCTGATGCGGCCCAGCTCGCGCTGCTCCGGCAGGCTCCAGCCGAACCGCACGGCGAGCAGCCGGATGACCAGGGTCACCACCACGCAGACGATCGCCGCGACCGTGAGTGGTACACCGAGGTCGATCATCCCCACCAGCACGATCGTTCCGGCGCCCGCCGCCACGGCGTAGAGCGAGCCGACGTGCATGAGCGCGATCGGGAGGTTGAGCAGCACGTCGCGCAGGATCGACCCGCCGACCGCGGCGACGACCCCGACGAACACGGCAGGAACCTCCGGCAGCCCGAGCGCCAGCGCCTTGCTGGCGCCGATCGCGCCGAACAGCCCGATGGTGAGCGCGTCGAGGAAGGTGATGACCGGGTCGAGCCTGCGGAACAGGCGGATCAGCAGCATCCCGAGCAGCGCAGACACGACCGTGGCGGGCAGGTACCAGTTGGACTGCAGCGCCACGGGTGTCACGTTGAGCAGCAGGTCGCGCAGCAGACCGCCGCCGATGCCCGTCGCGACGCCGATGATGGCGACCCCGAGCAGGTCGAGGCGCCGGTCGCGGAAACCGGCCGCGAACATGGCGCCCTGAAGGCTGCCGACGCCGACGGCGATCAGGTCGCCCCAGAGCGGGATCGAGAGGGCGGCGGTCGTGCTCACCCACCATATGTACCATCTCCCGGTGGGGGAACTTTCGCGACCTCGGTCGCGGGCTCCCTCGGCGGCGCGCCGCCCCACGCCGCCCCTGGCTCCACCGCGCTGTCAGCCGGGCGCGCGATACTGGAGTGTGCCTGTCTACCGTGATGAAGCCGTCGTGCTGCGCACCCACAAACTGGGCGAAGCCGACCGCATCGTCACCATGCTCAGCCGGCAGCACGGCAAGATCCGCGCGGTCGCGAAGGGCGTGCGGCGGACGGCGTCCCGGTTCGGCTCGCGGCTTGAGCCCTTCATGGTCGCCGACGTGCAGCTGTACGAGGGCCGCAGCCTCGACGTGATCACGCAGGCCGAGACGCTGGGCGCGTACGGCGCGCTCATCGCCGACGACTACGCCAGCTACACGGCCGCCAACGCGATGGTGGAGGCGGCCGACCGGCTGACCGACGCGGAGGCCTCGCTGCAGCAATACCTCCTGCTGGTCGGCGCGCTGCGCTCGCTCTCCCGCCGGGAGCACGGCGCAGGCCTCACGCTCGACTCCTACCTGCTGCGGGCGCTGTCGCTCGCCGGCTGGGCGCCCAGCTTCCAGGACTGCTCGCGCTGCGGCGCCCCCGGCCCGCACACCCACATCGTCGTCCAGCTCGGCGGGGTGGTGTGCGACGACTGCGCACCGCAGGGCGCGCCCCGCGTCGACGCCGACACCATCGCCCTCCTCGGTGCGCTGCTGACCGGCGACTGGGAGGCGGCGGAGGCGGCGTCCGAGACCACCCGTGGCCGGGCCAACGGCGTGGTGGCGGCGTACACCCAGTGGCACCTGGAGCGCGGGCTGCGCTCGCTCCAGCATGTGGCGCACGACAGCGACGACCAGAAGGCGAGTGGATGAGTCCGAAGCCGTACACGCACAAGGACGCGGTCGAGTACCGCCCGCTCGACTGGACCGGGGTGTACCCTCCCGCGTTCCCGGCGGGCAGCGTCCCGTCGCACGTCGCCATCGTCATGGACGGCAACGGACGCTGGGCGAACCGCCAGGGCCTCACCCGGATCGAGGGCCACCGGGCGGGGGAGGCCGCACTGCTCGACGTGGTGGCGGGAGCCATCCAGGTGGGGATCAAGCATCTCAGCGTCTACGCCTTCTCGACCGAGAACTGGAAGCGGTCGCCGGACGAAGTCCGCTTCCTGATGGGCTTCAACCGCGAGGTGCTGCACCGCCGCCGCGACCAGCTCAACGAGTGGGGCGTGCGGGTGCGCTGGGCCGGCAGGAAGCCGCGGCTGTGGTCGTCGGTGATCAAGGAGCTGCAGTACGCCGAGCGGCTCACCGCCGGGAACGACGTACTGACGCTGACCATGTGCGTCAACTACGGCGGCCGCACCGAGATCGCGGACGCCGTGCGGGCCATCGCCGACGAGGTGGCCGCCGGACGACTGCGGCCGTCCGCGGTGGGCGAGAAGACCATCAAGCGCCATCTCTACCTGCCGGACATGCCCGATGTGGACCTGTTCGTACGCAGCTCGGGGGAGCAGCGCACCAGCAACTTCCTGCTCTGGCAGAGCGCGTACGCCGAGATGGTGTTCCTGGACACACTGTGGCCCGACTTCAGCCGCACCGACCTGTGGGAGGCCGTGACCCTGTACCTGCAGCGCAACCGGCGGTTCGGGGGAGCTGTGGACACGCCGAAGACAGCGGCGGAATAACTGCAGTCGTGCACGATGTTGCCCCCTTCGTGAGCGAACCCATCAAGATCGACGTCTGGTCCGACATCGCGTGCCCGTGGTGCTACATCGGCAAGCGCAAGTTCGAGGCCGGGAGCGGCCTCTTCTCCGGCGCGGGCGACGGCCGCGCGGTCGAGGTCGAGTACCACTCCTTCGAGCTGTCGCCGGACACCCCGGTCGACTTCGACGGCAGCGAGGTCGACTTCCTTGCCGGCCACAAGGGGCTGCCCGCCGGCCAGGTGGAGCAGATGCTGGAGCGCGTGACCGGCATCGCGTCGTCCGTCGGCCTCGACTACGACTTCGAGCATCTCAAGCACACCAACACCGTGAAGGCGCACGAGCTGCTGCACTTCGCGAAGGCCAACGGCAAGCAGCTGGAATTGGCTGAGCGCCTCTTCCGCGCGTACTTCGTGGAGGGCCGTCACGTCGGCCGCGTCGAGGACCTCGCCGACCTGGCCGCCGAGGTCGGACTCGACCGCGCGGAGGCCGTCGCCGCTCTCGAGTCGAACCGGTACCTCGCCGACGTGCGCGCCGACCAGTCGACCGCGGTCGAGTACGGCATCAACGGCGTTCCGTTCTTCGTCATCGAGGGCAAGTACGGAGTCTCGGGCGCCCAGGACGCGCAGACGTTCGCGCAGGTCCTCGAGCAGGTCTGGTCGGAGCGCGCGGCGGTGACCGCGTGAGCGGCGCGCCCGCGGCCGCTGGGCCGGGTGTGCCGGACACCGCGCCCCGCCCTGCGCTCGTCCCGCTCGGCGGGGCCGGCGCCGTCTGCGACGGCGACACCTGCTCCCTCCCATGACCACCTGGTTGACGCAACACGCCGTGCCGCGGCGTGACCGTCCGGCGTGTTGCGTCAACCAGAGTTGAGGGCGAGCGCCTCCCTCACGCGGCGGATGGCTTCGGCCGCACCGTCTGCCAGGTGCGTCTTGTTGAGACGGAGAACATCCCAGCCGAGCGCCTGAATCCGCCACAGGCGATCGACGTCGATGTAATACTGACGCTCGCTTGTCCGGTGGTGGTCGCCGTCGTACTCGATCACGAGTCGTGCGGTCGGATAGACCAGATCTCCGTGAGCCGCGACTGACCCATCGGCGGCGCGGAGTTCGTAATTCACGCATGGTTCCGGAAGTCCGGCGCTCACGAGCGCCTCACGCAGGACCGTCTCCATCGGTGAATCGGTCCGTGGTCGAATTCGTTCGATCGCCAGACGCAGGCGGCGGATTCCCGGGCGACACGCTCCCCGGTCGACGGAGCGGCGGAGCTCTTCCAGTGAGGCCAACGGCTGCTTCCGCTGCACCAGCGCATCCCCGGCGACCACCAGCTGCTCCGTCGATAGCAGAGTGGCCAGCTGACACCACGTCTCGACCGGGGACGGGACGGGCAGGTCGTGCACGACTTCGATCTCATGGTCGGCGAGCCGAGGCTGATGGCCTCGTACGCCGCGATGCCGGGTCGCACGACCGGGCGCCAGAGTGGAGACGTGCAGCACGGGATTGTTCGAGGCCGCACCGGGCAGTGGGAGGCCGTGCAGTAGCGCCGCGGTGACATGGCTGAACAGCATCCTCGAGGTCATCGCGGGCCGGAATGCTCGGCATCGTTCGACGATGCCCGACGGCGCCGACCTGGCACGAACGCCGTGGTGCGGCGCGTGCAGGTCGACCCGCCGGAGGCGTTGTCGCGTCACACCCGCGCGCTGCGCATCCAGAGTCGAGAAGTGGTTCCCCAGCCGTTCCATGCCCGCAACCGTGCCATACCCGCACGCGCGGCGGGCCGGTTGTCCACAGCCACCTCATCTGGTTGACGCAACACGCCGCGTGCGGCCGGGGCCGCACGGCGTGTTGCGTCAACTAGGTGCTACTCGGGGTCGGTGATGTCGGCGACGGTGGCGCCGAAGGCACGGATTAGGTCGTCCGCGTCGACGAAGAGGGAGTAGCCGTGCTCACCGGCTCCCATCGAGACCGTCCGGCCCGGGATGGTCGCGTCGGCGACGACCGGCCACGCGGTCGTGCTGCCGAACGGCGTGATGGTGCCGCGCTCGTAGCCCGTCGCGGCGAGGGCCACGGAGGCGTCCGGCAGTTGCAGCTTGTTCACCTGGAGGACGCCGCGCAGCTTCGCCCACGCGATCTTGCGGCCGCCGGGCACCAGCGCGAAGACGAAGGTGTCGTCGCTGCGCTTCACCACGAGCGTCTTCACGATGTCGGACGGCTGGATGCCCAGCAGTTCCGCCGCCTCCTCCAGGCTGCGCGCGGCGGGGCGCTCGACGATGCGGATGCTCACGCCTCGGGCCTGAGCGTCGGCCGCGACGCGGGCGCGTCCGGTGTCCACAGCCGCATCGGCGGGGGAGTTATCCACGGATTCCGGGCTCTCGGCCATAGCTCAGCACGCTTTCTGGGAGAATCGAGTGAGATGTCTACCACAGCCACCCTAAGCCACGCCCCGCAGCTGACCATCGGTCCGCTGGCACTCGACGTGCCCGTCGTCCTCGCTCCCATGGCGGGGATCACCAACACGGCGTTCCGCCGGCTGTGCCGCGAGTTCGGTGCGGGCCTCTACGTGAGCGAGATGATCACGTCGCGGGCGCTGGTGGAGCGCACGCCCGAGTCCCTGCGCCTGATCACGCACCACGAGTCCGAGACGCCGCGCTCCATCCAGCTCTACGGGGTCGACCCCGTGACGGTGCGCGAGGCCGTCACCATGCTGGTAGCGGAGGACCGCGCCGACCACATCGACCTCAACTTCGGCTGCCCGGTGCCCAAGGTGACCCGCAAGGGCGGCGGCGCCGCGCTGCCGTGGAAGCTGGGGCTGTTCCGCGAGATCGTCGAGGGCGCGGTGAAGGCGGCGGGCGACATCCCACTGACGATCAAGATGCGTAAGGGGATCGACGGCGACCACCTCACCTATCTGGAGGCCGGGCGGATCGCCGAGGGAGCCGGCGTCGCGTCGATGGCGCTGCACGCGCGAACGGCCGCGGAGTTCTACTCCGGCCACGCCGACTGGTCGGCCATCGCCAAGCTGAAGGAGACCGTGACCTCCACCCCGGTGCTCGGCAACGGTGACATCTGGTCGGCGGCCGACGCGGTCCGGATGGTGGAGGAGACCGGTTGCGACGGCGTCGTCGTGGGTCGTGGCTGCCTCGGCCGGCCGTGGCTGTTCGGCGACCTGGCGGCGGCGTTCCGCGCCCGTGCGGGGGAGATCGGCGCGGAGGAGGCGGCTGCGGCGCAGGCGCATCCCACGCTCGGCCAGGTCGCGCAGACCTTCCGGAGGCACGCGGAGCTGCTCGTGGAGTTCTTCGACAGCGAGGAGCGCGGCTGCCGCGACATCCGCAAACATGTCGCCTGGTATTTCAAGGGGTACCCGGTCGGCGGCGACCTGCGCGCCAGCCTCGCGACGGTCGACACGCTCGAGCACCTCGACGAGCTGCTCGCGACGCTCGACTGGGAACAGGAGTACCCCGGCGAGGCCGCAGAGGGCCAGCGGGGGCGGGCGGGTTCGCCCAAGCGTCCGGCTCTGCCCGATGGCTGGCTCGAGAGCCGCGAACTCGACGGCGCCCAGCGCGCCGAGGTCGCCGACGCGGAGGTGCACAACAGTGGTGGATGACGTGGCGGCGACGACGCGCACGGCGGCTTCGGCCACGCCGGGCGGATCGGCTGCGGCCGAGTCCGCCTCCGGCTACACCGAGCACGACCGGGAGCGCTGGCTGCCGGAGCAGCACTCGAACCGCCGGAGCGACTTCGCCCGCGACCGGGCGCGGCTGCTGCACTCGAGCGCGCTGCGCCGGCTGGCCGCGAAGACCCAGGTGCTCAGTCCGACGGCGGGGCTCGACTTCGCGCGCAACCGTCTGACGCACTCGCTCGAGGTCGCCCAGGTCGGCCGCGAGCTGGCCAACAGCCTCGGACTCGACCCCGACATCGTCGACACCGCTTGCCTCGCGCACGACATCGGTCACCCGCCGTTCGGCCACAACGGCGAGCGGGCTCTGAGCGCGTGGGCGGAGGAGATCGGCGGCTTCGAGGGCAACGCCCAGACGCTTCGGCTGCTGACGCGGCTCGAGCCGAAGGTGTTCGGCCGCGACGGCCGGCTCTACGGGCTCAACCTCACCCGCGCGAGCCTCGACGCGAGCTGCAAGTACCCGTGGCCGGCGTCGTCGTCGGTGGCCGACCCGAGCGGTCGCGCCAAGTTCGGCTTCTACGCGGACGACCACGCCGTCTTCGAATGGATGCGCGCCGGCGCCCCCGACCGTCAGCGCTGCATCGAGGCCCAGGTGATGGACCTCTCCGACGACATCGCCTACTCCGTGCACGACTTCGAGGACGCTGTGGTGAACGGCTATATCGACGTCGCCGCGCTCGGCAGCCGGGTCGACCACGAAGACCTCGTCGAGTCGATGCATGAGTGGGTCGGCGGCGAGGTCAGCCACCAGGAGCTCATCGAGGCGTTCGACAGGCTCGACAGCATGGACATCTGGCTGGACGGGTGGGACGGTTCCCGCCGCTCGCAGGCGCGGCTCAAGAACCTGACCAGTCAGCTGATCGGGCGGTTCGCGCATGCCGCGGTGCACGCCACGAAGGAGGCCGCGGGCCGCACCGACCTCATCCGCTTCGGCGCCGACGTGGTCGTCCCAGCGGGCATCCGGGCCGAGATCGCTGTGCTGAAGGGGATCGTGGCGACGTTTGTCATGTCGCGCAACACCCGGCAGCCGATCTACGCCCAGCAGCGTCAGATCCTGACGACGCTCGCCGACATCCTGTACCAGCGCGGTCCCGCCGAACTCGACCCGGGATTCGCGGAGGACTGGCGCAACGCCGACAGCGATGATCAGCGTCGGCGCGTGGTGGTCGATCAGGTCGCCAGCCTGACCGACCAGTCGGCGCTCAGCTGGTACGAGCGGCTCGTGCAGCACTGACCCGGTCGACGGCCGGGGTTGAATACCGCCGCCGCGTGCAGAATGCTGGAGAGCAGCCCTTCAGGAGGAGACGAATGAGCACCGCACTACCACCGTCGGACGGCGACCGCCCCACCGAGGGCGAATCGGCGGCGACCCCGGCCACGTCGAAGGCCGCTCGCCCCGCGTCGCGCGCATCCGGCGGCACGGGAGCGGCGCGATCGACGTCGCGCGCACGTACCGCGAAGAGCACGGACGAGTCCGAGCCAACCACGGCGATGGGCGCTGCCGCGAAGGGTGCCACCGCCAAGGGCGCCACGGCGAAGGGCACCGCGGCGTCGAGCGCCGGTACGAAGGGCACCGCGGCGTCGGGCAGTGCTGCGGCGGGCAGTGCGGCGGCGGGCGCCGCCGCGGCGAAGAAGCCCGCCACGCGGACCCGGCGGACCACGGCGAAGCCCGCGCCCATCGCGCCGGAAGGCGAGGCGCCCTCGATCATGGACGCGACGCTCGGGGCGCGCAATCCCGTGGCGACGGGCGCGGCGGCAGGATCGGGTGCGGCCGACACCTCCAGCTCACCCGCCGAACCGCTGGCCGCGTCCGAGGCGACGACCAAGCGGCTCCCGACGGCGGAGGAGGTCTACGCGGCGCCCGCGTCGTCGGCCTCCGCCGCGCGACCGGCCGACACGACCCCGGAGACCACGGTGGAGACGACAGGCGTCCCCGGGCCGGAGAGCACAACCGGTGAGCGCTCCGCGACTGCCGCGACGCCGACTGCGGTGGCGCCGACGAAGCCTGAGGGCGCGACCGCCGTCGGCGAGCGCCTCGGGTCGACCGCGTCGACCGAGCGTCTCGGCGCCATCGACGCGGACGCGGCGCCGTCGCACGCGGACGCCGCCTCTACCGCGCCGGCGACGGCCGACGCCGCGACCGCCGCCGCCGCGACCGCCGCCGCGACCGCCGACGCCACGACCGCCGACTCCACGACTGCTCCTGGCGCCGGCCCGGCAGTAGGAGGGTACGCCGGAGCCGAGGTGCCCGCGGGCGCCCTGCCCGCCGACGCCGCCGGCCCGCACGCGCCCTCCGGCCGGACCGTCAGCGACCTCGCCGACCGTCTCGACGACTCCCGCTTCTTCTCGTCGCTGTTCGACTTCACCTTCACCAACTACGTCACGCGCAAGCTGGCCGGCCCGGTGTACGTGGTCGGACTCGTCCTGATCGCGCTCGGTGTGGTGGTCGGCTTCGCCAACTCGCTCACCTCCGCCATCGCGACGCACGCTCCGATCGGGGCGTTCGTGTTCCTGTTCGGCGTGCTCATCACGCTGGTGGGCGCGATGCTGGCGGTGCTGCTGCTCCGGGTGGGCATCGAGGTGTTCTGCGCCATCATCGAGATCGCGCAGAACACGCGACGGCGTCGGCCACCGGGGGAGTAGTCCACAGATTCGGCCCGGCCGGCCGGAGGGTCGGTGCGGCTCACTAGAATCGAAGCATGGCCGGCCGGATTCGACAGAGCGACATCGAAGAGGTCAAGGCCCGCACCAACATCGGCGACATCATCGGCGACTACGTCAGTCTCAAGACGGGCGGCGTCGGCGCGCTGAAGGGGCTGTGCCCGTTCCACGACGAGAAGAGCCCGAGCTTCTACGTGCGTCCGGGCGTCGGGCGCTACCACTGCTTCGGCTGCGGCGAGGGCGGCGACGTCTACGAGTTCCTGCTCAAGATGGACCACGTCTCCTTCACCGACGCGGTCGAGCGCCTCGCGGCGCGCATCGGCTACCAGCTGCACTACGAAGAGGGCGGCGGGGGACCGTCCGAGAGCTCCGGCAATCGGGCGCGCCTGCTCGCGGCCAACGCCGCGGCGGAGGAGTTCTTCCGCGACCGACTCTCCGCCCCCGACGCCGAGCCCGGTCGCCGTTTCCTGGGCGAGCGGGGCTTCGACTCCGCAGCGGCCGCGCACTTCGGTGTCGGTTTCGCCCCCAAGAGCTGGGACGAGCTGACCAAGCACCTCCGCGGAAAGGGCTTCACGCAGGACGAGCTGGTCGCCGCGGGCCTCGTGTCCCAGGGCGACCGCGGGGTGTACGACCGGTTCCGCGGGAGGCTGATCTGGCCCATCCGCGACGTCACCGGGCAGACCATCGGCTTCGGCGCGCGCCGCCTGCTCGACGACGACAAGGGCCCGAAGTACCTCAACACCCCCGAGACCGCCGTCTACAAGAAGGCGCAGGTGCTCTACGGCCTCGACCTGGCGAAGCGCGACATCTCCCGGAACGACCAGGTCGTGGTGGTCGAGGGCTACACCGACGTGATGGCGTGCCACCTGGCCGGCATCACCACCGCGGTCGCGACCTGCGGCACGTCGTTCGGCGTCGACCACATCAAGGTCATCCGGCGCGTCATGGGCGACGACAACAGTCAGGGCTCGGTCATCTTCACGTTCGATCCGGATGCGGCGGGCCAGAAGGCCGCGGCGCGCGCGTTCGGCGAGGAGCAGCGCTTCTCGGCGCAGACCTACGTCGCCGTCGGTCCGGATGGCCTCGACCCCTGCGACCTCCGACTCGCGAAGGGCGACGACGCCGTCCGGCGCATGATCGACGCCCGCAAGCCGATGTTCGAGTTCATGATCCGGCAGGTGGTGGAGCGCTTCGACCTCGACTCGGTCGAGGGCAGGGCCGCCGCGCTCCGCGCCGGCGCGCCGATCGTCGCGACCATCCGCGACCCCGCGTCGCAGAACGGCTACATGCGCGAGCTGGCCCGGCTCTCCGGCGCCGACCTTCAGGATGCGGTGCGCGCCGTCCGCTCGGCGCAGCACAGCAGCTCACGCGGCGGCAGCGGTCGCGGTGGCGATCAGCGCGATGCAGGACGCTATTCGTCGGCCGACCAGCGCGGACCGGGCTACGGCGACTCCGCGGAACGCGGCGGTCGCGGCGCGGCCGGCGCCCCCGCCGATCAGCCCCGCCCCCTCTCGCAGGCCGACCTCAACGACCCGACCCAGCGCACCGAGCGCGAGAGCCTCATGGTCCTCCTGCAGCTGCCCGGCGAGGTGGGCGCCGAGCGCGCCGCCCGCGCGGTGCAGGTCCCGTTCGTGAACCCGACGCACGCGGTCGTCCGCGACGCGATCGCGAGCCAGCTCCCGACGATGACCCAGCCCGGGTGGGTGGATCGCGTGCTCGGCGAGGTGCCGCAGGCGTACGTCCCGACGGTGAACGCCCTCGCGGTGGCCGCCCTCCCGCAGGGCGGCGACCCCGGCCGGTACGCCCGCTCGATCGTCGACGGGCTGATCGACCGCGACCTGCTCCGTGAGAAGGCCGAGCTGACCTCACGGCTCGGCCGGACCGAGGACCCGGAGCTGCGCCGGCAGATCTCGCTCGCCATGGTCGCGATCGAGACCGAGCGCCGCCGCCTCCGCGGGGAATAGCCGCCGCGACGCCCGGAGCGCGCCGCTGCGGATTCCGCCGCCCGCAGCCCGCAGGAGCGCTCTTTTGTTGCGTCCGTGTAAAGATCGCGCCCGGATCCGCATCCGAATGCATGCAATACGTGCATTCCGTGCTAGGAAAGTTCTCACGCGGACGGCGATCCCGCACGCTTGCTGTGGCGTCCGACGCGCATCCCACACCAGGAAGAGGTAATCGGATATGACATCCGCACACAACGGTGGCCGGCGCCTGCTCGCCGTGTCCGCCGCTTTCGCGGCCGCGGCACTGGTGCTCGCCGGCTGCTCCGGAAGCAACAACGGCGGAGGCGGTGGCGGCGGCGCCATCACCGTCGGCACCACCGACAAGATCACGTCGATCGACCCCGCCGGCTCGTACGACAACGGCTCGTTCGCCGTCATGAACCAGGTCTACCCGTTCCTCCTGAACACCCCGTACGGCAGCCCGGACGTGAAGCCCGACATCGCCGAGAGCGCCGACTTCACGTCGCCGACCGAGTACACGGTCAAGCTCAAGCCGGGTCTGAAGTTCGCCAACGGCCACGACCTGACGTCCTCCGACGTCAAGTTCACCTTCGACCGTCAGATCAAGATCAACGACCCGAACGGTCCCGCGTCGCTGCTGGCCAACCTGGACAGCGTGTCCACCCCGGACAAGACCACCGTCGTCTTCAAGCTGAAGGTGCCGAACGACCAGACCTTCCCGCAGGTGCTCTCCAGCCCCGCCGGTCCGATCGTCGACGAGCAGGTGTTCAAGGCCGACAAGGTCACCGACGACAAGACCATCGTCGCCGGCCACCCGTTCGCCGGCCAGTACGACATCTCCAGCTACGACTTCAACAACCTGATCGCGTACAAGGCGTTCGACGGCTACAAGGGCATCCTCGGCAAGCCGGCCACCGCCAAGGTCAACGTCAAGTACTACGCGGAGTCGTCGAACCTGAAGCTCGACATCCAGAAGAACGCGATCGACGTCGCGTACCGCAGCCTGTCGGCGACCGACATCTCGAGCCTCGAGAACAACAACAAGGTCAAGGTCGTGAAGGGACCGGGTGGCGAGACCCGCTACATCGTGTTCAACTTCAACACCCAGCCGTACGGCGCGACCACGCCGGAGGCCGACGCCAAGAAGGCCCTCGCCGTGCGCCAGGCCGCCGCCGACCTCGTCGACCGCGCGGCCATCGCCGACCAGGTCTACAAGGGCACCTACACCCCGCTGTACTCGTTCGTCCCGGACGGTCTGACCGGCGCCACCACGGTCCTGAAGGACCTCTACGGCGACGGCAACGGTGGCCCGAGCAAGGACAAGGCCAAGTCGACGCTGGAGGCCGCGGGCGTGACCACCCCGGTCCAGCTGAACCTCCAGTACAACCCGGACCACTACGGTCCCTCCTCCGGTGACGAGTACGCGCTCGTGAAGGAGCAGCTTGAGGACGGCGGCCTGTTCAAGGTGAACCTGCAGTCCACCGAGTGGGTGCAGTACTCCAAGGACCGCACGAAGGACGTCTACCCGGCCTACCAGCTGGGCTGGTTCCCGGACTACTCCGACGCCGACAACTACCTGTCGCCGTTCTTCATCAAGGACAACTTCCTGGCGAACCACTACGACAACCCGGAGGTCCAGGACCTGATCGCGAAGCAGGCGGGCACGACCGACAAGGCCGAGCGCACCAAGCTGATCGAGGAGATCCAGGCCAAGGTCGGCGCCGACCTGAGCACCCTGCCGCTGCTGCAGGGCTCGCAGATCGCGATCGTCGGCAAGGACGTGAAGGGCGCCGACAAGACGCTCGACGCCTCCTTCAAGTTCCGCTACGCGGCGCTCTCGAAGTAAGACGGCTCCCGAGCGCGAGCTCTGAGCCGAACCGGGGGGTGGCTCGCTGGATCAGCGAGCCACCCCCTTCCACGAACCAGCACGATTGGCTTCCATGACAGCGACTGTCAGCGCGCCGGATGCGGGCACCGCCCCCGAGCGCACGAAGGCACGGCGACGATCGGGGGGCGGCCTCGGCCGCTACATCCTGGTCCGCGCGCTCCTCATCATCCCCACCATCTTCATCCTCGTCACCGTCGTCTTCATCCTGATGCGGTCGACCGGTGACCCCATCACGGCCGCCCTGGGCGGCAAGCTGCCTCCTGCGCAGCTCGCCCAGCGCGTGCACGAGGCCGGCTACGACCGGCCGATCATCGTCCAGTACTTCGAGTACCTCGGTCAGCTGCTGCGCGGCGACTTCGGGACGACGTTCACCGACAACCAGCCCGTGACCCAGGTGCTGCTCACCTACGGCGCCGCGACGCTCGAGCTCGCGTTCTACGCGCTGATCGTGGCGTTCATCGTGGGCATCCCGCTGGGCCTGATCGCCGCGTACTACCGCGACAAGGCCCAGGACGCGACGCTTCGGATCATGGCGATCCTGTTCTACGCGACGCCCGTCTTCTTCGTCGGCCTGGTGCTCAAGCTGGTGTTCTCGATCTGGCTCGGCTGGCTGCCCGTCGCGGGCCGCGCGTCCACCAGCTCGGAGCTGGAGATGCAGACGCTCGACAACAAGACCGGCATCTACCTCATCGACGCGTTCCAGACCGGCGACCCGGCCGTCGTCGGCGACGTGCTGCTCCACGCCATCCTGCCGGGCATCGCTCTGGGGCTGCTCACCGCGGGCATCTTCCTCCGCCTGGTGCGCACGAACGTGATCGGGACGCTGTCCACCGACTACGTCGACGCCGCCCGCTCCCGCGGGGTGAAGGAGTCGCGGCTTCTGCGCAAGCACGCGTACCGCCCGGCTCTCATCCCGATCATCACGGTCATCGGCCTGCAGATCGCGCTGCTCCTCGGCGGCGCGGTGCTGACCGAGAGCACGTTCGAGTGGAAGGGCCTCGGCTTCCAGCTGGTGCACTACCTGCAGGCGCGCGACTTCGTCGCGGTGCAGGGCATGGTCGTCCTCCTCGCGGTCATCGTCACGCTCACCAACTTCGTGGTCGACGTCATCGCGGCCCTGATCGACCCGAGAGTGAGGTACTGAGTTGTCGACCACCGCTCTCACCTCCCGCAAGCGCTCCCTCTGGGACCGCCTGCCCGTCGTCCACCAGCTCCGGCAGAGCGTCGGCCTGCAGCGGGGGATGCTCGTCATCGGCCTGGTGCTCACCTTCGTCTTCATCGTGGTGGCGATCTTCGCGCCCCTGATCGCGCCGTACGGCTTCGCCCAGACGCGGTCGGACGGTAAGTCGTTCGGGGCGCAGCAGCCGCCGAGCGCGGCGCACATCTGGGGCACCACCTCGGGCGGGTTCGACGTGTACTCCCGGGTGATCTGGGGTGCGCAGACGGCGATCCTCGTGATCATCGTCGCGGTCGTCCTGTCGATCTTCATCGGCGTGCTCCTCGGTCTCGTCTCCGGCTACTTCGGCGGCTGGCTCGACCGCGTCCTCGTCGTGATCTGCGACGCGATCTACGCCTTCCCGTCGCTGCTGCTCGCCATCGTCATGGCCATCGCGATCAGCGGCGGCCAGTCGAGCCTGTGGGGCGGGATCCTGGCGGCCGCGATCTCGATCACGGTCGTCTACATCCCGCAGTACTTCCGGGTGATCCGTTCGGAAGTCGTGCGGATCAAGTCCGAGGCGTATGTCGAGGCCGCGAAGGTGGTCGGCGCGAGCAACTGGCGGATCATGTTCCGCCACGTGCTCCGCAACTCCACCCGCACGCTGCCGCTGATCTTCACGCTGAACTCGTCGGAGGCGATCCTGACGCTGGCGGGCCTCGGCTTCCTCGGCTTCGGCATCGAACCGACCGCGGCGGCGGAGTGGGGCTACGACCTGAACAAGGCGACGGATGACGTGACGAGCGGCATCTGGTGGACCGCCATCTACCCGGGCCTCGCGATCGTGCTGTCGGTGCTCGGCATCACGCTGGTCGGCGAGAGCCTCAACGACCTGGCCGACCCCCGGCTGCGCGGGCGCCGCCGCGCGGCCGCCGCCTCCGGCGAGGTCGCCGAGACCTCGGTGGTTCCCGGCGGAACCCTCACCGCGGGCCCCGGAGGGGTCGACGGCCTCGAGGGCGGCGAATCGTTCGACGAGCATGGAATCGAGGTGCGTCCGTGAGCGACGTCGTCCAGATCAACGACCTGTCGGTCACCTTCTCGACCGACGCCGGGGCCGTGAAGGCCGTCGACGACGTGAGCCTGACCGTCGGCGCCGGCGAGGTGCTCGCCATCGTGGGGGAGTCGGGGTCCGGCAAGACCGTCACCGCGAAGACCATCCTCGGCCTGCTGCCGGAGACGGCGACCGCGTCCGGCGCCGTCATCCTGCGGAGCCGCGACGGTCGGACGGAGGCGGATGTCGTCTCCATCGACAAGCGCAGGCTGCGCGAGGTGCGCGGCACGGATGTGGCGATGGTGTTCCAGGAGCCCTCCACCGCGCTCAACCCGGTGTACCCGGTCGGCTGGCAGATCGCGGAGGGCCTGCGCGCCCACGGGAAGCTGTCGAAGAAGGACGCGCAGGCCAAGGCGGTCGAGATCCTCGGCCGGGTCGGCATCCCGGAGCCGGAGAAGCGGGTCAAGTACTATCCGCACCAGTTCTCCGGCGGTCAGAAGCAGCGCATCGTGATCGCGATGGCGCTCGTGCTGAACCCGGGCCTGATCGTCGCGGACGAGCCGACCACGGCGCTGGATGTGACGGTGCAGGCCGAGATCCTGGACCTGCTGCGGCGCTGCCGCGACGAGTTCGGCGCCGCCATCGTGCTCATCACCCACAACATGGGCGTCGTCGCCGATCTCGCCGACCGCGTCGCCGTGATGTACCAGGGCAAGCTGGTCGAGCAGGCGGACGTGCGCACCCTGTTCTCCGCCCCGCAGGCCGAGTACACCAAGGCGCTTCTCGCCGCCGTCCCGAAGATCGGGCAGGGCGCGGTCGCGACCCAGGACCGCGCGATCGCCCGGGCCGAGCGTCCGGAGCAGGCGCCCGTGGTGCGGGCGCGCGACCTGCGCATCCAGTACCCCGGCCGTCTGGGGCGTCCCGGGTTCGTCGCGGTGGACGGGGTGTCGTTCGACATCCGGCCCGGCGAGGTGCTGGGGCTGGTGGGCGAGTCCGGCTCCGGCAAGACCACCATCGGGCGCGCCATCGCGGGCCTGAACAAGGTCACCGGCGGCTCGCTGCAGGTGCTGGGCCTGGAGATGAACGGCGTGCGCGAGCGGCAGTTCCGCAAGGTGCGCAGCGACATCGGGTTCGTGTTCCAGGATCCGGCGTCCAGCTTCAACCCGCTGCTCACGATCGCCGAGTGCGTCGCCGAGCCGCTGGTCGTCCACGGCCGCGCGTCGTCCGCCGCGGACGCCCGCAAACGCGTCGACGAGCTGCTGGAGGCCGTCCAGCTGCCCCGGACGTACGGCGACCGCTTCCCGCACGAGCTCTCGGGCGGCCAGCGCCAGCGCGCGAGCCTCGCCAGGGCCCTCGCGCTGGAGCCGACGCTGCTGATCGCGGACGAACCGACCTCGGCGCTCGACGTGTCGGTGCAGGCGCGCGTGCTGGAGCTGTTCGCCGACCTGCAGAAGGAGTTCGGCTTCGCGTCGCTGTTCATCAGCCACGACCTCGCCGTCGTCGACCTGCTCGCCGACCGGATCGCGGTGCTGCATCGCGGGCGGCTCGTCGAGGAGGGGACGGGCGAGGAGGTGCTCGGCAACCCGCGCGAGGCGTACACGCAGCGGCTGCTGGCGTCCCTCCCGGTGCCGGACCCGGTCGAACAGGCCGACCGGCGGGAGGCGCTGCAGCGGTTGTCGTCGCAGAGCGCCTAGGGTCGATGGTGTGAGTTCCGACCCCGCCATCGTCGTCAGCGACCTTTCCGTCGAATACCCCGCGCGGGGCCCGAGCGCATCGTGTGTCGCCCTGCGCGGGGTCAGCTTCCGGCTGGAGCAGGGCCAGGTGCTGGGGGTGCTCGGCGAGACGGGCTCCGGCAAGAGCACGCTGGCGCAGGTGCTCTCCGGGCGCGTGCTGCCGGCGCGCGCATCCGAGCCGGGGCCGCGGATCAGCGGCGGCGAAGCGTCCGTGCTCGGGCACCCGCTGCGCAAGGCGCGCAAGCGCGACATCGCCGAGGTGACTTTCCACGTCGGCTACCTCCCGCAGGAGGCCGCGGCGACGCTGGAGCCGACCCTGAGCGTCCAGGACAACGTGACGCTGCCGATCTTCGAACGCGACGAGCACTACCCCCGCCGGGCGGCGGGGGAGCGGGCGGCCACGATGCTCGACACCGTGCACCTGCCGCTCAGCGTGCTGAACAAGTATCCGTACGAGTTGAGCTCGGGCCAGCGGCAGCGCGTGGCGCTCGCGCGGGCGCTGGTGCTCGGGCCGGCCATCCTGGTCGCGGACGAGCCGACGGCGGGGATCGACGCGACCGTGCGCGACGCCGTGATCGACCTGCTCAGCCAGCTGCGCGGGCATCCCGACTTCTCGGCGGTCGTGGTCAGCCACGACCTCGCGGTGCTGCGCCGTGCCACCGACGTCTCGCTCGTGCTGCAGGGCGGTCGGCCGGTCGGCTACGGGCCGATCGAGGAGGTGCTGGCCGACCCCGCGCACCCCTTCGTCGCCGGGCTCGCGCGGGCGCTGAAGCCGCCGCAGCAGCGCACCGAGCGCCGGCCGCAGCGCGCCGCCGCCCGCCGCGGCGCAGACAAGTGACGCGGGCGACCGCGCAGAGAGTGACAGGAGACCGCACGTGAGCACCGAGAACGACGCAGAGCAGGACGCCGCCCCGCGCCACCGTGCGGTGATGGCCGACGAGGTGACGGCCCTGCCGCCGGAGCGGCGGCCGGAGCCCGGGCCGATCGCGGTGCTGCCGGAGCCGGAGAAGCGGTTCGTAGAGGCGGTGGAGGCGGCGGGCGGCACGGTCGAGCCGCTGTCCGACCGCACCCGCGGCGTGGTCTGGCTGTCCAACAGGGATGCCTCCGCGTTCCCGCCCGTGTTGGAGGCGCATCCCGGGATCGGCTGGGTGCAGCTTCCGTTCGCGGGCGTGGACGCGTTCGCCGAGGTGCTCGCGGCCGAGGACCGGCCGGGACTCGTATGGACGAGCGCCAAGGGCGCTTACGCGCAGCCCGTCGCCGAGCATGCGCTGGTGCTGAGCCTGGCGCTTCTGCGGGTGCTTCCGAAGCGGCTGCGGGCACGTTCGTGGGCGGAGGAACCCGACGGCCGGTCGCTCTACGGCCTCGACGTCGTCATCGTCGGGGCGGGCGGGATCGCGCTGGAGCTGATCCGGCTGCTGGAGCCGTTCGGGACGCGCATCACCGTCGTCCGCCGATCCTCGTCTCCCGTCGAGGGAGCGGCGCGGACCGTCACCACCGACCGGCTGGGCGAGGTGCTGCCCTCCGCCGATCTCGTCGTGGTCGCGGCGGCGCTCACCGGCGGGACGCGGCACCTCTTCGGCGCGTCGGAGTTCGTGGCCATGAAGCCGACGGCGTACCTCGTCAACATCGCTCGCGGCGGACTCGTCGACACGGATGCGCTGCTCGACGCGCTGCGCTCCGGTGAGATCGCCGGCGCGGGGCTCGATGTCACCGACCCGGAGCCGCTGCCGGACGGCCACCCGCTGTGGGACGATCCGAACGTCATCATCACGCCGCACCAGGCCGACACGCCCGAGATGACGGCCCCGCTGCTGGCCGAGCGCATCCGCCAGAACGTGCGCGCCTTCCTCGACGACGGGCGCTTCGTCGGCGTGGTCGACCCGGAGGCGGGGTACTGATCGGCGACGCACCCGGGATGCCGTCCCGATTTCCGGAGCGGCGGCGAATCTTGCTAGAGTAGTTCCGCTGATCAAGCATTCCTCGATAGCTCAATTGGCAGAGCAGCCGGCTGTTAACCGGCAGGTTCTTGGTTCGAGTCCAAGTCGGGGAGCTCAAGACCCCCGGCCTTCCACAAGGCCGGGGGTTTTCGCGTTGCCGCGCCCGCGACGATTTGCGCCAAATCGTCGTTATCCCGTCCGCGAAGCGACGATTTGCGCCAAATCTCACGGGGAGAGAGGGCGGGAGCGCGCTATTGCCAGCCGGGCTGGACGAGGCCGGTCTCGTAGGCGAGGACGACGAGGTGGACGCGGTCGCGGGCGTCGAGCTTGGTCATGATCCGCGAGACGTGCGTCTTCGCGGTGAGCGGGCTGAGGAAGAGCCGCTCGCCGATCTCGGTGTTCGTGAGGCCGTGCGCCACGAGTTCGAGCACCTCGCGCTCTCGTTCGGTGAGCTGTTCGAGCCCAGCGGTGTCGGGCGCGGGGCGCAGGCCGCCCGACACGCGCTCCAGGAGGCGGCGGGTGACGCCGGGGGAGAGCAGCGCATCCCCGTCCGCGACCACGCGCACCGCGCGGATCAGTTCGACCGGTTCGGTGTCCTTCACCAGGAAGCCGCTCGCGCCCGCGACGATCGCCTGGGCGACGTACTCGTCGAGCTCGAACGTGGTCACGATGACGATGCGCGTGCCGGCGAGGGCCGGGTCGGAGACGATCTCTCCCGTCGCCCACAGGCCGTCGCCGTCGGGCATCCGGATGTCCATCAGCACCACATCCGGCCGCGTCGCCCTTGCCAGGTCGACGGCCTCGCGCCCGGTGCCGGCCTCGCCGACGATCTCGACGTCCGGCTCGGCCTCCAGCAGGGCGCGGAAACCGGCCCTGACCAGGAGCTGATCGTCGGCCAGCAGCACGCGGATCATCGCGGCGCCCCTTCCGCGGCGGCGGTGAGCGGCAGCCGGGCCTCGATGAGCAGCCCTCCGCCCTCGGCCGACCGCACGTCGAACCGGCCGCCGAGCAGCTCGGCGCGCTCGCGCATCCCGAGCATCCCGCGGCCGCCTTCGCTGCGCGCGGGGTCGTCGGGGAGCCCGCGGCCGTCGTCCTGCACGGTCAGCACCAGCCAGCCGTCCCCTTCGACGAGCCGGATGGCGACGGTCGTCGCCTGGGCGTGGCGCCCGACGTTGGTGAGCGACTCCTGCACGATCCGGTAGAGCGCCAGCTGCACCGCCGCCGACGGGGTCGAGTGCAGGTCGACGTCGTAGCTGACGGCGAGACCGGCCGAACGGTACGTGTCGACGAGCACCGGGATGCGGGCGAGGTCGGGCTCGGGCGAGCGCGCCGCGTACCCCTCGGTGCCGCGGAGGAACCCGAGCACGCCGCGCACCTCCTCGAGCGCCTGACCGCTCGTCGTCTTGATCGCCTCCAGGCTCTCCCGCGCCTTCTCCGGCCGGGTGTCGAACAGGTGGAGGCCGACCCCGGCCTGCACGCTGATCTGCGACAGCGAGTGGGCGAGCACGTCGTGCAGTTCGCGGGCGATGCGCAGCCGCTCGGCCTCGGCGGCGGCCTCGCGGCGGGCGGCGACGGTGCGCGCGATCTCGCGGTAGCGCTCCCGTCGGTTGCGCAGCGCTTCGCCGACGCCGATCAGCAGAGTGAGCACGAGCGCCACGATGAGGGGGCGGATCATGGCGGCCGGATCGCCGCGCAGCAGGTAGGCGGCGGCGGGACCGGCGAGGGCGAAGCCGGCCAGCGTCCACCACGCCCACACCCGCGCACCGCGCACCACGGCGCTGACGACGGCGAAGGCGAGCGGGACGGCGGAGAACGGCGGCCCGGTCGTCACGGCAATCGCGGGTGCGCAGAGGACGGCGGTCGCGACGACCGTGATGCCGGGATGCGACCGCGCGGCGAGCAGGACGAAGGAGGCGCCGAAGGCGAGAAGGGCGAGGCTGAGGGCCAGGGGATCGCGGGACGCGCCGGCGGCGGCGATCGCCAGGCCGGGCAGCTGCAGGAGCGCCGCCACGAGCACCGCGAACCAGCGGACGCCCCGCGGGGCCTCCCGGCCCGCCCAAGGTGCGCGCTGCCACGGCGCGCCGGAGCCCGGATCGGCGGGCGCGTTCCAGGGCATCCCCTCATGCTAATCACGCAGGGAGCGCCCGGCGTCCGTCCGGTGGTGTCTCTCGGTTACTCCGCGGGGAGTACGCGGGAGGCGCCCGGTCGGCTCACGGGTTGTGCTCGGCGTCGAACCCGCCGTCGTCCCGCGGCGCCTGGTCGAACAGATGCCCGAAGCTCGGGCCGCCGAACGCGGTGAGGCCTGCCTCCCGCTCCAGCGATTCGCGGTCCTCCGCCTCGTCGTTCTCATACTCGGAGAGCGGGTCGTCCGGCTCGCCCTCGTCGCGGCCGCCCTTGCCGTGCCGCGCGTCGTGTTCGCTCATGCGCGCATCGTACGTCGCGGGGGTGCGGCGGCGACAGGGGCCGCGGCACGCCGTGCTCCCGGCGGAGTAGCGGGAATCGCTCCCGGCGGCGGATTCGCGGCGACGTGCTCGACGCGAGGCTGTCGGTGACGGTCCGCGATCGGCGCGGACCACCCACCGATTGGACACATCATGCTCAGCTCACTGGCCACCGCGGTCGCCTCGGCGCCGTGCGTCGTGGCGTACGGCCCGCACTTCTTCGGCTGGTGGTGGATCTTCATCCCGATTTTCTGGATCCTCGTCTTCGTCCTGATCTTCGCGTTCGCCGGCCGTCGCTGGCGCCGTGCGGCGATGGAGCGCGGCGGGTACGGCCCCGGCGGCTGGGGTCCGCGCGGTGCGACCCGCTCGGCCGAGTCGACCCTGGCGCAGCGCTACGCGAACGGCGACATCGACGAGCAGGAGTACCGGGCCCGGCTGGAGGTGCTGCGCGCGAACCGCGACGGCTCCTGACCGCGCCGCGTCACCTCGGCGCCGACGTGCGCACAGGCGGGCGCCGTCCCGAGTTGTCCACAGCTCAGGACGGCGCCCGTCCGCGCGCCAGGAACGGCCAGGTAATATCGACCCGGCCGCACAGCCGTGCGGCCGGGAAGGACAGGGATGGACACCGTCACGCTCGTCGCCGCGATCGTGGCGACCGTGATCGCGCTCGTCCTCCTGGTCCTCTGGCTCTGGGAGCGGCGGCGCCGCATCCGGCTGCGCGACACCCGGCAGGAGTCGGAGTGGGACAGGATCGACCGCGAGCTCGACCTGGCCGAGCAGGCCGGCCGGTTCCGTATCATCGGCGACCTGGGCGATGTCGCCATCCAGTCCGTCTCCCGGCTGGTGTCACAGGCCGAGGGTGTCCGCTATGCGGCCGAAGGAGACCCGGCGGCCGCCGTCCGCTCCGTCGGCGTGCTGGAGTCGTCGGCCCGGGACGCCCTCGCCGACCTCCGGCGACTGCAGGCGGTTGCGCGCGAGGCACAGGATGCGGCGCTCCCGCAGCCCAGCCTGCATTCGGCGCGCGACCTCTTCCGGGTGCTCCGCGAAGCCGGCCTCGCCGTGACCTTCACTGAGACCGGTGACCGCTTCGAGCTGCGGCCCGGGGCCGAACTGGCGGTGTTCCGCATCCTGCAGACGAGCCTCGAGAACGCCCTCAAACACGGCGGTGCGGGCACGAACGCCGTCGTCGGCTTCTCGTGGACGGCGGAGGGCCTCCAGGTCAGTGTGGAGGACGACGGCATCCGCGCCGCCGCCCGCCGGCTCGGCCTCGACCGGGAGGGCGTCGACCAGGCGACGGCATACAGCATCGCGGACGACGTTCGGGCGCTCACCGAGCACTACGAGGGCGCGGGCATGATCGAGATGCGGGAGCGCGCCGCACTGTTCGGCGGAACGCTCAACGCCCAGACCGTTCCAGGGGTCGGGTTCACGCTGTCCGCCGTGTTCCCCGCCCTCCGCCACCACAACGGCGTGCACGGGGTCGACCTGCGCAGGTGAGCGGGTCGCTCAGTCCTCGAGGTGGTCGCGACCGGGGAGCCAGCTGAGCCCGGGGACGCCCCAGCTGTTCTTGCGCTGCGCCTTCGCGGCGGCCTTGCCGTAGGGGTGACCCAACCGGTCGACGTACAGGAGACCGTCGAGGTGGTCGTACTCGTGCTGGAAGATCCGGGCCAGCCAGCCCTCGGCGCGCACCTCGTACTCCTGGCCGTCCAGGTCGGTCGCCTGCAGGATCGCCCGCTCGGCGCGCCGGAGCGGGAAACGCTCGCCCGGGAACGACAGGCAGCCCTCCGACTCCGAGTCCTCGTCCAGCTCGCCGACGGCGAGGGGGCTCAGCCACAGGGTCGGGTTGATCGCGACGCCGCGGTGCAGCACGTCGTCGTCGTCCGTCCAGCCGTAGACGAACAGCCGGAGCGGCACGCCCACCTGCGGTGCGGCGAGCCCGACGCCGGGCGCCTCGTCCATCGTGTCGAACATGTCCGCGACCAGGGTCCGGAGCTCGTCGTCGATCTCTTCGACCGGCCGCGCGGGGGAGTGGAGGACGGGGTCACCGGTGATCCGGATCGGGAGGACGGCCATTCAGCAAGACTATCCGGATCATTCCTTGTAGGGTCGTGGGGTGGGTACGGAACTGATGGATGCGTTGGACCTGAGCTATCAGCCCAGCCAGCTCCTGGGCATCCCGGTCGCGCTCATCGGTGCCTGCTTTCTGTCCGTCGGCGCTCAGCTTCAGCATCACGGCGTAGCGAAGGTGGAGGCGAACGCCGGCCACGGCGACGGCGGCATGAGCCTGCGCAACCTGGGCCTGCTGCTCGCGCGGCCGTCCTGGGTGATCGGGACGCTGCTGCTCGGCCTCGCCATCGTCTTCCAGCTGGTCAGCCTCAAGCTGTCGCCGATCATCCTGGTGCAGCCCCTGGGCGTCGTCGGGCTCGTCATCACGAGCATCCTGAACGCCCGGGTGAGCGGCGTGAAGCTGAACCACCAGTCGGTGGTGGCGGTGATCCTGTGCGTCAGCGGCGTCGGCGCGTTCGTGCTGCTCGCCGCGGTGTTCGCGCGCGACCTCCCGGTCAGCAGCCGGGCGCTCGTCGTCATCCTGATCATCCTCGCGGTCGTGCTCATCGCGTTCGCGGCGCTGTTCTGGTTCCTGCGGCACCGGTTCAAGGCGATCATCTACGTCGTCGGCGCGGGAGTGCTGTACGGCTTCGTCGCGACCCTGGCCAAGGTCGCCATCGACCGCATCTCCAACCAGGAGTGGGACTGGCTGCTCGTCGCCTGCATCGTCGCGCTGCTGCTCGCGGCCGTGCTCGGGGCCTATTTCGTGCAGAACGCATACTCGTCCGGTCCGCCGGACCTGGTGATCGCCGGCCTCACCGTCATCGACCCGCTGGTCGCCGTGACCATCGGAATCGTCGTGCTCAACGAGGCCGCCGGCGCGCCCTGGTGGGCGATGGCCGGCTTCGCCGCGACCGGCGCCGTGGCGATCTTCGGGGTGTTCCAGCTGTCGAAGCACCACCCCCAGACGTCGACGGACGCGCCGGTGGCAGACCGCATTACGGACGTCGCGAAGGAAAGCAGCCTAGACTAGGCCGTTGAATCGACCCGGGCGCATACATCGCCCGACCCGCGAACGCCGTCGCCGGATTCGCTTTCCGAAGCCCACGACCGAGGGATAAGAACCACGTGCCTGATTCGAGCGGACCGCATCCGACCCCGCCCGCCCCGGCAGCCAAGAAGCCGCTGACCATCGTCATGGGCTGCGACACGTTCGCGCCCGACGTCAACGGCGCCGCCCGCTTCGCCGAGCGGCTCGCCGCCGGACTCGTCGAGCGCGGCCACGACGTCCACATCGTCGCCCCCGCCGCCAGTCGCAAACACGGCACGTGGACCGAGGAGCACGAGGGCCAAAAGATGACCGCCCATCGTCTGCGCAGCTGGCGCTGGTACCCGCACGACTGGCTGCGGTTCGCGCTCCCGTGGACGAGCAAGGCGAACGCGCGGCGCATCCTGGACGAGGTCAAGCCCGACGTCGTGCACTTCCAGTCGCACATCGTGGTCGGCCGGGGCCTCGCGTACGAGGCTCAGAAGCGCGGCATCCGCATCGTCGCGACGAACCACGTGATGCCGGAGAACATCATGGAGTTCACGGTCATCCCCAAGTTCCTCCAGAAGGCGCTGATCGCGGCGGAGTGGCGCGATGCCCGACGCAGCTTCGACCGCGCGGAGGCCGTCACCACGCCGACCCGCCGCGCCGCGGACTTCCTCGAGAAGGCCACGGGTCTGCGGGGTGTCCATGCGATCTCCTGCGGAATCGACGCGAGCAACTACACGCCCGACTTCTCGCCGCGCACCGGCAACCGGATCCTGTTCGTCGGCCGTGTCACGGGCGAGAAGCACATCGACGTGCTCCTGAACGCCGTGAAGCTGCTGCCCGCCGAGCTGGACGCCCGCCTGCAGATCGTCGGCGGCGGAGACCAGCTGAAGAACCTCCAGTCGATGGCGGAGAGCCTCGGCATCGGCGACCGGGTCGAGTTCCTCGGCTATGTCAGCGACGAGGAGCTGCGTCAGGCATACACCCGGGCGACCGTGTTCGCCATGCCGTCGATCGCCGAGCTGCAGTCGATCGCGACCATGGAGGCGATGGCCTCCGGTCTGCCCGTTGTCGCCGCGAACGCGATGGCGTTGCCGCACCTGGTGCACGACGGCGAGAACGGCCACCTGTTCCGCCCCGGCGACGCGCAGGACCTGGCCGACAAGCTGGAGAGCGTCCTCACCCTCCCCCAGGAGGAGCTCGACGTGCTCAAGCGGGCGTCGCTGCGCATCGTCGCCGCGCACGACATCCACACCACGATCAGCACCTTCGAGAGCCTGTATCGTGGTGAGCCGGTGGCCGACCCGGAGACGGAAGCGGCCTCCCGCGTGGCCGCCCCGGAGTGACCGGGGAAGGCGCACGCCCGGGGCGGTAGCTCAGCCGGTCAGAGCAGGGAACTCATAATTCCTCGGTCACGGGTTCAAGTCCCGTCCGCCCTACCAGTCGAATTCCGGATCACGCGTTCTGATCCGCGGCGCCACCCCGTCGACGACCTGTCTGCTAGGTTTCGAGCGGGGGTGAGTCGATGCGACGGCTGACGTTCGGGGTGGTGCTCGCCGGCGTGGCGGTGACGCTGAGCGGGTGCGCGGGTGCGGCGACACCGTTCGACAAGGCTCCCACCGCTCACGACGCAGTCCCGGCGGTCGCGGTGAGATACATCGAGAACGCCGACGTCGACTCGTCCCGGTACCAGGGGGATGCGGACGGTCACGCGCTCTACCTGCTCCGTGGCACCGGTGCGATGAACATCTGCCTCGTGTACACCGACGGGACGGCGGACGGGTCGTTCTCATCGTGCAGTGGAGGCGACTGGTTGAAGGTCTCGCCGTCAGACCGTGCCGAGTTCGTCGTCCAGCTGTCCGGATTCAGTGACGACCCCGGCCCGGGTGAAGTCCAGGTCTCCCCATGGGTGCGGCAAACGCGCCAAGGGCGAGACGGGTAGCGTCGTCGGACTCTCATCTCGGCGCTGGCCGTCGGGTTCGGCCGGTAGGGTCGCTGTGTGCGGCGGCGATGGTGGGGGCTCCTGGTCACTGGGACCGTGGTCGTCGCCTGCTCTGCGGCGCTGGTGTTCTTCGTTCGAGTGCACGCCGCGACGTCGGACTGGTGGCCGAACGTGGTCCCGACAGTCGTTCAGTACGACGGCCGCGACTTCACCTGCGGCAACGAGCACCACGAGCTGCCCGTCGAAGAGCGTCAGGGCCTCCTCCCGCGCGGGCGGACCATCGGGGGTGGGACGATCTACGCGCCGCCCGGGTTCATGCTTCCGCTGGTGGTCGCTGTCCGTGACGGCGACACGTATTACGAGTGCCCGCTCAGCGGTGGCCCGTGAAGCGTGATGGAGCCGCTACGGCAGTGAGCGGGATGCTTCAATCCCCTAGCTATCCGTCGGGCTCGGCGTACCGTGTCGGGGCATGAACACAACCGGATGGATCATCCTGATCGTCGTCGTGGTGGTCGTGATCGCCGTGATCGCCATCATCGCCGCCACCGTCGGCCGCAACCGGAAGCGTGAGGCCGACCGCCGGCGCGCCGAGGAGATGCGGGAGTCGGCCGCGCAGTCCGAGCTGGAGGCGCGCGAGCGCGAGGCGAAGGCGGCCCGCGCGGCTGCGGACGCCAAGCAGGCCGAGGTCGACGCCGAGCGTCTGCGGCGCGAGGCGGAGGAGCGTGAATCCGCCGCGGCGGAGGCCCGCTCGCACTCGGAGGAGGCCATGCGACGCGCCGACCACGTCGACCCCGACGTGAAGACCGACAAGGACGGCAACCGCATCGACGACGCCCGGCGCACGGACGCGCAGACCGCGACGCCCGCCGCGGCGCCGGCTGCGCCCGCCGCGGCGCCGGCCGCGCCCGCCGCGCCCACGACGTCGGCTGCGCCCGCCGACGGAGCTGCGACCCCGGCCGACGACTCCGCCCGCCACGCCCGGCACGAGGCACCGCGCTTCGACGACGGCACCGGAACCTCCCGCTAGCCGTAGCCGGCGGCGACCCGTTCGCCCGCCCCCAGTGCTGCCGGCCGTCGGACGACCCGGCGGCCGGCGCACCTGTCGGCCGGCACACCTGTCGGCCGGCACCCCGGCGGCACGCCGCAGTGCCGCTCGCCTCCGCGCGGCAGACCGCCCCTCGCCGCGGTAGAACTGAGCAGACAGGCGTTCGATTCTCCTGCCGGGCCGCCCAACGTCGGAGATTCGAGCCGTTCGGGTGCGATTCTCCGGCGCAAACGGTGCAGCGGCGGGGCGCGTTAGCATCGGGATGTCGGCGGGCGGAGGGACGGGTGTGAGAGGCTTCGTGGTCGTGCGGGACGACGATTCCGGCGCCGAGGGGGTCATCCCGCGCCTCTCCCAGGGCGACAGAGACCGGCTCGCCGGCCTGACCCGCGAACCGGAGCGTGCCCGGTTCCTCGCCGGCCGCTCCGCGCTGCTCCGCGCCGCCGCCGCGGCGGGCGAGCGGGGGATCACCGTCGACGCCACTTGCCCTGACTGCGGTGCCGCGCACGGCCGCCCGCGGGCGCTGGACGCGCAGCGGCCGCTGTTCCTCGCCCTCGCGCATGCGGCCGGCGCCGCCTTCGCGACGGCGGATCACGTGCCGGTCGGCATCGACGCCGAGCCGCTCACCACGAGCCCCGAGCGCCGCGCGGCGATCGACGACCTGGCGCCGGGGCGCGGCCACCCGCTCCGGCGCTGGACGGCGGTGGAGGCGGTCCTGAAAGCCGACGGCCGCGGCCTGCGGGTGTCACCGGACGCGGTCCGGCTCGGTCGTGCGCGGGCCGAGCTCGACGGTCGGCGCTACCGGCTGCGCAGCGTCCGGACCGACGGCTGCCTCGTCACCGTCGCCCGCGGTCAGCGCGTCAGGGACGGCAGCGCCGTCTGACGCAGCCACGCGTCGAAGAATCCGGCGAGCGGCTCCGCGGAGCGCTCCTGCGCGAGCGCCTCGAAGTCGGCGCTGGTGACCGTGCCGAAACGGTGCCGCGCGGTCCACTCCCGCAACAGCCCGAAGAACCCGTCGTCGCCGAGCCGCAGCCGCAGCGCGTGCAGCAGGCAGGCGCCGCGCTTGTACACGCGATCGTCGAACATCAGGTCCGGTCCCGGGTCGCCGAGCATGAGGTCCTTCGGCGCGAGCCGCAGACCGGCGTGGTGGGTGCGCGCCAGTGTTGCGGCGGAACGCGACCCGGACGCCTCCGACCACAGCCACTCGGCGTAGCAGGCGAAGCCCTCGTTCAGCCAGATGTCGCGCCAGGAGGCGAGCCCCACGCTGTTCCCGAACCACTGGTGGGCGAGCTCGTGCGCGATCAGCCGCTCCGACCCTCCGCGGCCGTCGGCGTGCGACGACCCGAAGGTGGCCATGGCCTGCGCCTCCAGCGGGATCTCTAGCGGGTCCTCCGTCACGACCACCGTGTACGACGGGAACGGGTAGGGCCCGAACAGCTCCTGGAACCGTTCCAGCATCGTCCCGACCGGGGCGAAGTCGTGCAGCACGCGGCGGGCGAGGGCCGGGGGATAGGCGACGACCCACTCCACGCCGGCCGTGCGCCGCGGCTCGAGCGTGTACCGGCCGATCTGCACGGTGGCGAGGTACGTCGGCGTCGGCTCGGGACGCTCGAAGGTCCAGACACCGCGGCCCGAGCTCACGCTGTGCCCGGTCGGCTCGCCCGTCGCCAGCACCGTGTAGGCCTGCTCGGTGGCGACCCGGATGCGGTAGGCGGCGCGATCGGCGGGATGGTCGTTGCACGGGAACCAGGAGGGGGCGCCCGAGGGCTGCGCCGCAACGATCACGCCGTCGGTCAGCTCCTCCCAGCCGAGCGTCCCCCAGCGGGTGCGCCGCGGGACGGGCGACCCGTCGTAGGCGATCTCGACGGTGAACTCCGCCCCGGCCGGGATCGGGGCCGACGGGGTGATCCGCAGATGCGTCGGCGACTGGGTGAACCGGGCGCGCTTGTCTCCGTCGAGCCGCACCCGCTTCGCCTTCAGGTGCACCAGGTCGAGCACGATCGCCGGCAGTGGCACGCGCGCCCGCCCATGGATGACGGCGGTCGCGTCCAGCCGGTTGGTGGCGACCCGGTAGTTCAGGTCGAGGTCGTACTCCCGCACCGCGTAGTCGTCGGTGCCGGAGCGAGGAAGGTAGGCGTGCGGCGCGTCCGTCATCCCTCGGCCCGCGCCCGGTACTCGCGCACGACCACCTCGCGCCACGGCCCGATGGGGTTGCCGCTCCATCGGCTGCCGGCGGGCACCGTCTCGCCGCGCATGACGAGCGACGCCGGTCCCACCGTCGCGTCGGCGCCGATGTCGGCGGCGGGGAGGATGACGCTGTGCGGGCCGAGCGTTCCGCCGCGTTCGATCGTGACCTGGTCCATGCTCATGATTCGATCATGGAACAGGTGCGTCTGCACGACGCAGCCCCGATTCACCGTGGATGCGTCCCCGAGCGAGACCAGGTCGGCCTCGGGGAGCCAGTAGCTGTCGATCCAGACGCCGGAGCCGATGCGGGCGCCGAGGCTCCGCAACCACCAGACGAGGGCGGGGGTGCCGGCGGCCGCCCAGGCGAACCAGGGCGCCGCCACCATCTCGGTGAACGTGTCGGAGACCTCGCTGCGCCAGATGAACGACGACCACAGAGGATGCTCGCCCGCCCGCAGCCTCCCGAGCAGCACCCACTTCGCTGTCGTGCTCACGGCGGCGGCGACCGCACCGGCCAGCATCAGGACCGGCCCGCCGAGCACGACCGCCCACAGCGTGCCCCAGGCGGCGTCGATCGCGCCGAGCGCGACCACCACGGCCAGCCCGATCCCGCAGCTCACGAACACCGGGACGATGCGCAGCAGCTCCCAGCAACTGCGCGCCACCCGCAGCCACGGCGCTGGGCGGAAGGTGCGGGACAGGTCGCCCTCCTGTGCCCGGCGGCGCAGGCGGACGGGCGGCGAGCCCAGCCACGACGACCCGGCCTTCGCCTTGCGCGGTGCGAACGAGAGCACGGCGACCAGCCCGTCGCGCGGCACCCGGTTGCCCGCGCCGGCCATGCCGGAGTTGCCGAGGAACGCGCGGGCACCGATGTCGACCGGCGCGATGCGCACGTAGCCGCCACCGAGCTCGTAGGAGGCGACGAGCGTGTCGTCCGCCAGGAACGCGCCGTCCCGGATGCGCGTCATCCGGGGGAGGAGCAGCACGGTCGACGCCTCGACGTCGCGGCCCACCTCGGCGCCGAGCATCCGGAGCCAGATCGGCGTGAATAGGCTGGAGTACAGCGGGAAGAGCACGGTCCTTGCGAGGTCGAGCAGACGTTCGGTCGACCAGGCCTGCCAGCCGGTGCGGCTGCGCACCGGGTAGACGCCCTCGCGCATCCCGATGCCCAGGAGCCGCACCAGGACGACGACCAGCGCGGCGAGCACCACGCCGGAAACGAGGGTAGCGGGCACGAGGGCGACGGCGGCCCGGGCGGCGACATCGGCCCAGCCGGTCGCGCCGCGCACGAAAACGGCCACCACCGCCGCGCCGGCCGCGAAGCCGATCACCGGCACGAGGGAGACGCCGAGCGAGGCCGCGGCGTACGCGGCGACCCACCGCGTCCGGCGGGCCGGGCGCTCTTCCGGCCACCAGTCGCGGGCACGGCCGATACGCACGGCGGGGGAGCCGGACCAGTTCTGGCCGGCGGGGACGCGCCCGAACACCGCGGAGCCGGGGGCGACCGTCGCGTTCCGGCCGATCTTGGCGCCCGGCATCAGCGAGCTGCGGGCGCCGACGGAGCTGCCCGCGCCGATCCGGATCTCGCCGATGCGCACGACGTCGCCGTCGATCCAGTAGCCGGCCAGGTCGACCTCCGGCTCGACGGAGGCGCCGGCGCCGATGCGCAGCATCCCGGTCACCGGGGGAAGCGTGTGCAGGTCGACGCCGCGGCCGATCGTGGCGCCCAGCGCGCGGGCGTAGTAGAGGATCCACGGGGCTCCGGCGAGGCTCGCGGCGCCGACCTGGTGCGCGACCTGCTCGGCGAGCCAGAGCCGCAGGTGCACTCCGCCCCCGCGCGGATGGTCGCCCGCCCGCACACCGAGGAGCAGGAGCCGGGCGGCGACGACCGAGATCGCCATGCGCCCCCACGGCGTGACGAAGACCACCAGCCCCGCGATCAGCCAGCCGAGGTCCACCGTCGGGAGCACGTCGAAGCCGCCGAGCGGGCGCAGGATCGCGGACGCGGTCAGCAGGTAGAGCAGCCAGCGCATGCCGCCGAGGATGAACAGCGGGATGCCGAGCACGGTCTGCAACGCCCGCATCCGGAACGGTGTCGGCGGCACGACGTGGGTGGAGGCCGCGGTCGACGACGGCGAGCTCTCGGCGAGCGCCTGCGCCATCGCACCGAAGCGCGGCGTGGCGTACACGTCGGCCACGGTGATGTCGGGGTGTCGGCGTCGGATCAGCGACACGAACTGGGCGGCCGCCAGCGAGCCGCCGCCGAGGTCGAAGAAGTTCTCGTCCGGGCCGGTCACCGGCAGTCCGAGCACGCTGCGCCAGTCCGCGGCGAGCGCCGCCGCGACGGGGTCGTCGCTGACCGCGCCCTCGCCCTCCGGTTCCTCCAGCGGCCAGGGCAGCGCGGCCCGGTCGACCTTGCCGGAGGTGCGCACGGGCAGCTCGTCGACGACCGCGAGCAGCGGCACGAGGGCGGCGGGGAGCGTGTCGCGGAGGTGCGCCAGCGACGCGCCGCGGTCGAACGCATCCTCGTCCGGCACCGCCAGGTAGCCGACCAGCACGTCGTTCCCGGCGGCGGAACGCCGCACGGCGGCCGCCGCACCGGAGACGCCGGGCAGGTGCTGCAGTGCGGCCTCCACCTCGCCGAGCTCGATCCGTCGGCCGCCGACCTTCACCTGGTCGTCGGCACGGCCCAGGTAGAAGAGCCCGGCCGGGTCGAAGCGGACGAGGTCGCCGCTGCGGTACGCCCGGTCCCAGCCGAGAGTGGGGAGCGGCGCGTACTTCTCGGCGTCCTTCGCCGGGTCGAGGTAGCGGGCGAGGCCGACGCCGCCGATCACCAGTTCTCCGGAGCCGCCGTCCTCCACCGGCCGCCCCTCCGCATCCACCACGGCGAGGTCCCAGCCGTCGAGCGGGAGGCCGATCCGCACCGGTTCGCCGGCCGTCAGCGGTGCGGCGCACGCGACGACGGTCGCCTCGGTCGGGCCGTACGTGTTCCACACCTCGCGGCCAGCCACGGCCAGCCGTGACACGAGCTCGGGCGGGCAGGCCTCGCCGCCGAAGATCAGCAGGCGGACGCTGTCCAGAGCATCCACGGGCCAGAGCGCCGCCAGCGTCGGCACCGTCGAGACGACCGTGATGCGGCGGGCCGACAGCCACGGCCCGAGGTCCATCCCGGTGCGCACGAGCGACCGCGGCGCGGGCACCAGGCACGCCCCGTGCCCCCAGGCCAGCCACATCTCCTCGCAGGAGGCGTCGAACGCCACGGACAGCCCGGCGAGGACGCGGTCCTGCGGCCCGATCGGGTCCGCCCGCAGGAACAGCCGCGCCTCGGCATCGACGAAGGCGGCCGCGGAACGGTGCCGGACCGCCACGCCCTTCGGCGTGCCCGTGGACCCGGAGGTGAAGATGATCCAGGCGTCGTCGTCCGGTGTAGGCGGTGACACCACCGGCACGGCGGCGGTGCTGGGATGGGGAGCCGACCCGTCGAAGACCGCCACCGGCGCCGTGTCGCCCACCGCCAGCCCCGCATCGGTCAGCACTGCTCGCACGGCGGCCTCGCCGAACACCAGCTCGGCGCGCTCCTCCGGGTCGTCGGCGTCCACCGGCACGTACGCCGCGCCCGCAGCCAGCACGCTCAGGATCGCCAGGTACAGCTCCCGGGTGCCCGAACTCATGCGCACGCCGACGCGGTCGCCGCGGCCGATGCCGTGCTCGCGCAGGCGCGCCGCTCCGGCGAACACCCGGGCGAGCAGTTCGCGGTAGCTGAGAGCCCCCGCGGCGTCCTCCAGTGCCGAGGCGTCCGGATGGCGGGCGGCCGTCTCCGACAGCACGTCGAGGAGCGTCCGGGCGGCCGGCGCATCGGCGGCGCGCAGAAGCAGCCCGGGCGCCGAGGTCAGGGGAGCATCGGTCACGGCGGCACGCTAGGGCCGGCGGGTAACGCGCCGGTGAACGGGCCGGTCGGCCGGCGTCGCTCAGCCCTCGCCGAGGGCGTGCAGCAACTGGGCCTTGTTCATCCGCGAGTAGCCCTGGATGCCGCGGGCCTTCGCACGGTCGCGCAGCTCGCGGAAGGTCGGTATGCCGGTGCTGGACGAGGGCGGGCCGACATGCTCCGCCACCGACTTCGCCGACGTGCGGGCCTCCTCCGCGGTCTTCTTGGCCCGGCGGACCGCCTTCTTCGCGTCCTTCGCCGCCTGCGCCAGCCGGTCGGCCAGGTCCTCCGCCTCCCGGCGGGTCTTCTTGTCGAGCTTCTTCACGGCCTGCTCCGCCTCGCCGACGGCGACGCGCGCCGCGTCGAGCGCTCGCTCTGCGGCCTTCTCGGCCTTGGTCTTCGCCACGGTGCCTCCTCGGTTCGCACCCCCTCGTGGGGCCAACCATACGGGTCGGGACGGCGTGTGGCGCTAGCGGGTTTCCGCGTCCTGTTCGAGACGCGAAAGCAGCGCGTCCAGAATGGGCCGCTGCGCCTTCGTGAGCTTGACGCGGGCGTCCTCCAGCGCGAACCAGCGTGCGTCGTCGACCTCCGGGAACTCCTGCCGGCGGCCCGAGCGGGGCGGCCACTCCAGCTCGAACGTGTTGCTGACGATCTCACCGGGGTCGAAGTCGGACTCGGCCGCGAACACGACGATCGTCTTGCCGGAACCGCGGAATTCGCCCAGCGGGACATAGTCGGCATCCGGCGCCGGCGTCCCGATCTCCTCCGCGAACTCCCGCCGGGCGGCCGCCAGCTCGTCGCCGAGGTCGTCGGACTCGACGATGCCCTTGGGGAGGGACCAGGCGCCCTCGTCCTTCCTCGCCCAGAACGGTCCGCCCATGTGCGCTATCCACACCTCCACGCCGTCCCTGCGACGGTAGAGGAGGACGGCGGCGCTGCGAACGGTCATCCTCTCAGCCTGGCACGCGTGACGCCGTGAGACGAGCCGTGCGGCGGGAGCGGCGGTGGCGACTAACGTGGAAGCGTGGACTCGGGAGACGCGTGGGTGGAAGGGCCGGACGGCCGGCGGTTCTGGGGCCGGTTCGGCGCCGCCGGGCTGCTCGTGCACGACCTCCGGCGCGGCGTCCTGCTGCAGCACCGGGCCGACTGGAGCCACTTCGGCGGTACCTGGGGGCTGCCCGGCGGCGCGCGTCACGCGGGCGAGACGGCCGTGGAGGGCGCGCTGCGGGAGGCGGCGGAGGAGGCTGCGGTGCCGCCCGACGCGCTCGAGGTGCTGTTCGAGAGCGTGCTCGACCTCGGCTTCTGGTCGTACACCACGGTCGTCGCGCAGGCGGTGCGGCCGTTCGAGGCGCACATGGCCGACGTGGAGAGCATCGAGCTGCGCTGGGTGCCCGTCCACGAGGTGACGGCCCTGCCGTTGCACCCCGGGTTCGCCGAGTCGTGGCCGCAGCTGCGGGCACGGCTGACCGCGCTGTCCGGCTGACGACCGGGCGGCGTGAAGGGAGGCCGGTGCGGCTAGACGGCGTGCCGGGTCGGCCGGAGCAGCGCGGACGCGACGTCGTCGCAGCCGGCGGGCAGGCCGGAGTAGCTCCTGGCGCCCGGGTACGGCGCCGGTCCCGGGTACGCCGGCGCGCCCGGGTAGCCCGGCGTGCCGCGGTACGGATGATCCGCGTCGGCGAACAGGCGGTCGCCGCGGACGCTGCCGAGGTACACCCCGTCGGGGGTGACGGCCACGTCGTCGGACCAGGGGAACCAGCCGATCCACTCACCATCGGGGTTGAAGAGGTCGCGGGAGCGCAGATCGGTGCGGTACGCGATCCACGTCCCCTGGCTGTCGTGCAGGTAGACGGTCATCGTCGATCATGCCTTTCGGGTCGGCATTCGTCGTTGCGTGAATTATCCTCAAGGTTTGCCCGGCCCGCAAGCGGCGCGCCGGTGTCGGCGGCCACGTCGAGAATGGGAGGGTGCACATCCTCCTCGAACGCGCCGGCCGGGACATGGTCCGGGCGACGTGGGCGGCGAGCGCGCCCGGAGCGGACGGCGGACCGGAGGGCGAGCGGTCGACGGAGCTGCCGGCTGGGGATCTCGCCGCGTTCGTCCGCGAGCAGGAGTCCGGGGAGGAGCGGCCGCGCTGGGTGTGGGACGACACCCGCGCCTGGTACCCGGCCCTGCTGGCAGCGGGAGTACGGGTCGAGAGGTGCGTCGATCTGCGGCTCTGCCACGCCATCCTGCGCGGCTCCACGCTGACGGCGGCGACGGCGCTGGCCACCGGCCCGGCGGGGCCGTGGGATGCGGTGCCCGAGCCCGAGGCCGACGTCGCCGCCCCGGCGCACACGGCGCTGTTCGAACTCGATGCGCCCGAACCTCCGCCGCCCGCCGCCGCGCGTTCGGTGCGCGACGAGTTCGCCGCACAGGACGTCGCCGTGGCGGCGAGCGCCGACCCGCGCCGGCTGCGGCTGCTGCTGGCGGCGGAGTCCGCCGGGGCGCTGATCGGCGTCGAACTCCAGCACGCCGGGCTGCCGTACCGGGCAGACCGGCACGACGAGCTGCTCACCGGACTGCTCGGCCCCCGGCCCGCCTACGGCCGTCCCGCGGTCCTCGAGGAGCTCGTGCGCGAGATCCGCGAGCTGCTGGAAGCGCCCGACCTCAACCCGGACAGCCCGCCCGACCTGCTCCGAGCCCTGCAGCGGGCCGGGGTGATGGCCACCTCCACGCGCTCCTGGGAGCTGCGGCGGCTGGAGCATCCCGTGATCGAGCCGCTGCTGCGGTACAAGAAGCTGTCGCGCCTCCTCACCGCCAACGGGTGGACGTGGCTGGACGCGTGGGTGCGCGACGGCCGGTTCCGGCCCGACTACGTCCCGGGCGGGGTCGTCACCGGCCGCTGGGCCACCCGCGGAGGGGGCGCGCTGCAGCTGCCGAAGCAGGTGCGCGGCGCCGTCGTCGCCGACCCGGGCTGGAAGCTGGTCGTGGCGGATGCGGCCCAGCTGGAGCCGCGGATCCTCACCGGGCTCGCCGGCGACCAGGCGATGGCGGCCGCCGGGCGCGGAAAAGACCTCTACGAGGGCATCGTCGCCTCCGGCGCCGTCGAGGAGCGCGCGCAGGCGAAGGTCGCGATGCTCGGCGCGATGTACGGCGCGACGACGGGGGAGAGCGGCCGGCTGATGCCCCGGCTCAGCCGGGCGTTCCCGCGCGCGGTGCGGCTGGTGGAGGAGGCGGCGCGGGCCGGAGAGCGCGGCGAGAAGGTGACGTCTCGGCTCGGGCGGAGCTCGCCGCGGCCCGGCGGCGGATGGGCGGCGACGCAGGCGGCGGCTGCGGGGCCGGAGTCGACGCCCGCCGACGAACGCAGGGCACGCTCGCAGGCGCGCGACTGGGGCCGCTTCACCCGCAACTTCGTCGTGCAGGCGAGCGCGGCCGAGTGGGCGCTGTGCTGGATGGCCGAACTGCGCAACCGGCTGACGGCCCTGGCGCCGGGGGAACCCCTGACCGAAGCGCCGCACCTGGTGTACTTCCTGCACGACGAGGTCATCGTCCACACGCCAGAGGGCTTGGCGGACCAGGTGGCGGAGGCGGTGCGCGCGTCGGCCGAGCAGGCCGGGCGGCTCCTGTTCGGGGCGTTCCCGGTCGAGTTCCCCGTCACGGCGGTCGTCGTCGACAACTACGCGGAGGCGAAATGAGCCTTGCGGCGGAATGCCCGAGTGTCGGAGTTGGTTGCGACCTACGACCTGACCGAGGATGGAGACCATGACCGACACCACCGCGACCGACCCGAACGCCGTCCTCGCCCGCTACCACGCGCGCCGCGAGCAGGCGGTGACCGCGCCGCAGGGCAACCTGGCCCTCGTCAACACGCAGTGGATCACCGGCGACCCGGGTACGGAGCAGCCGGTCTGGGGCATCCCCGGGCTGTGGTCTCCGCTGCCGAAGGGCGAGTCGGGGCTCAAGGTCACCGCGACGGCGACGGACAACATCTTCGTGGACGAGGTGCTCGTCGACGGCAGCGCGATCGTGCGCGGCAAGGACGACCCGAACCCGAGCACGGTCCGGTTCAGCGACACCCAGACCGGGTTCGTCATCGCCAGCGAGGACGGCGACTACGCTCTCCGCGTCTGGGATGCGAACTCGGAGGCGATCCAGGAGTTCGGCTCGATCGACGCCTTCCCGTTCAACCCCGAGTGGATCATCAAGGCCGCCTTCACGCCGATCGAGGGCGGGAAGACGATGGGGTTCGAGCACCTCAAGGACGACGGCGCGACCCGCGAGATGGTCATCCCGGGCGAGATCACCTTCACGAAGGACGGCGTCGACTACAACCTCGCGGCCTTCAAGGCCGGGCGCGCCCTCCAGCTGGTCTTCGCGGACACGACCAACGGCGACAGCACCTACTCGGTCGGCCGCTTCCTGTTCGTCGTCCCGAACGAAGACGGAACGGTCACCCTCGACTTCAACCTCGCGGTGCTGCCGCCCTGCGCCTTCAGCTACAACTTCAACTGCCCGCTGCCGCCCGCGCAGAACCGCTTCGCGGTGCCGATCGAGGCCGGCGAGAAGAACGTCCTGAACAAGCAGGGCGAACTGCTCCACTGACCCGCCCGGCGGCGCGGTCGCCGTCGGAGGACTTCCCACCGGTTTCGGGCCGGGATCACCTCCGTTCGGTGATCGCCACGGCGTGTCGCGCGCCGACTTCCTCCCTTTCCGTCTCCGTCGAAGACGGAGGAGTTCCGGGCCGAAACCGGCCCAACGAAAGGGAACGGATGGGATTCGCCCGGGATCGGGCCGATTCTCCTCCGTGCGTGACCGCCGCAGTGCGGGAGCGGCCGGGTCAGGCCTCTGCGGACGCAGCCGACTCCGACATGGGACGACGGCCGCGGCGCGGACGCTCGGGGGAGCGTGGCTGCACCAGTGCGTCGGGGTGGGCCCGAAGTGCCGCGACCACCTCGTCCAGCCACTCGATGGCCGCCTTCGCCCCCAGCTCGGCCGCACGGTTGGCCGCGAGCAGGGCCCGCGAGTCCGCCTCGTGCGTGAGGTAGCGGATGCGCTCGGCGTATGCGACGCGGTAGCCGTCCGCGATCGCCAGGGCGGATGCGCCGTCGAGCGAGGCGGCGATGAGCACCTGGTCCTGCATCTCGTCCCAGTCGGGTCGGCCGTCGGCCGGGCCCGCGGCGAGCCACGCGGCCGCCGCCTCTCGTCCGGCCGGTGTGAGCTCGTACAGCGGGAGGCCGTCGTCCGTGGTGCCCGCCGACGCGACGAGGCCCTGGTCCATCATCCGGTCGAGCGTGGAGTAGACCTGGCCCGGGTTCAGCTGCCGGCGGTGCGCCGCGCGGCACAGGAACTCGCTCTGCAACTGCGAGCCGTAGGCGGGGCCCTGCGTGAGCAGCGCCAGGAAACCGTTCTGCACCGACATACTCGGTATGCTATTCCGCTCGGCCGTTCGCCACACGACAGAATCGCCGAATCACAATCTTGTAACTCCCCGCGATTCTCGGGCATAATCATCACAACGCGCGTGAGCGCCGACAACTTCAGACGCCGAAGCACTCGATCCCGTTCCTGGTCGTAGGGGAAGACGCACCAACGAACGGAGGAGAACCATGTCGGCACACGCAGCTCGAGGGGTGCTCTACGTGCACTCCTCTCCCAGCGCGCTCTGCCCCCACATCGAGTGGGCCGCGGGTCGTGCTCTCGGCCGCGCTGTCAATTTCACCTGGGAGCGGCAGCCGGTGCTCAAGGGCGCCCAGCGCACCGAGTTCTTCTGGGATGGCCCCGCCGGTACGGGCGCCCGCCTCGCGTCCGCGCTCCGCGGTTGGGAGCACCTCCGCTACGAGGTGACGGAGGACGCGGGCCACGGCACCGACGGCGGCCGGTGGATGCACACCCCCGACCTCGGCATCTTCTTCGCCCAGGTGGACACCGCCGGCAACATGGTGGTGCCGGAGGACCGCATCCGATACGCCATGGAGATCGCCGGCGCAAACGCGCTCGAGTTGCACCGTGAGCTGAGGCTGGCCCTCGGCCAGGCGTGGGACGACGAGCTGGAGCCGTTCCGCCACGCCCACGACGACACCTCCGTCATCTGGCTGCACAACGTCGGCTGACTGCGCCCGTTCGGAACGTTCGCGCCCGCTCGCGCAGCCGCACACGTCCCGAACAAGCGCAGTCGTCACATCCGCCTCCCGCGGCGGGCCCGGCAGATGCCGCCCGCACGCGGTGACACGCAGAAGGCCCCGGTCGTTCGACCGGGGCCTTCTGCTGTCCCACGGGACGTCTGCGCCTGCGCGAGCGGGCGCAGACGTCCCGAACGGGCTCAGTAGCTGCGGAACGCGGCGACGGCGTTGTGGCCGCCGAAGCCGAAGGAGTTGCTGATCGCCAGCTGCGGGCCGGACCCGAGCGGCTGGGGCTCGCCCTTCACCTGCAGCGGGATGGCCGGGTCCATCTCGGTGATGTTGATCGTCGGCGGGGCCTGACGGTCGCGGATCGCGAAGATGGTGAACACCGCCTCCAGCGCCCCGGTGCCACCGAGCAGGTGGCCGGTCGACGCCTTGGTGGCCGACACCGGGATGGTGTGCACCCGCTCGCCGAACACCTCGCGCAGCGCGACGTACTCCGACGGGTCTCCGACCGGCGTGCTCGTCGCGTGGGCGTTGATGTGGGTGACGTCGTCGGCCGACGCGCCCGCACGCTCCAGAGCGATGTGCACGGCCCGGCTGGCGCCGCGTCCCTCCGGGTCGTTGGCGGTGATGTGGTACGAGTCGGCGGTGACGCCGCCGCCGGCGAGCTCCGCGTAGATGCGGGCGCCGCGGGCGAGCGCGTGCTCCTCGGTCTCGAGCACGAGGCTGGCCGCGCCCTCGCCCATGACGAAGCCGTCGCGGTCGACGCTGTAGGGGCGCGAAGCGTGCGCGGGGTCGTCGTTGCGGCGCGACAGGGCCTGCATCGACGAGAACGAGGCCACCGTGATGGGGTGGATGGCCGACTCGGTCCCACCGGCGATCACCACGTCGGCGAGGCCCGCCTGCAGGTGCTCGTACGCGTTGACGAGGGACTCGGTGCTCGACGCGCACGCGGAGGCGACGGTGCGTGCGAACGCGCGCGCCTCGAAGTGCATCGACACGGCGGCGGACGCCGCGTTCGGCATGAGCATCGGCACGGTCATGGGCAGCACGCGGCGGGGTCCGCGGTCGCGCAGGGTGTCCCACGCATCGAGGAGGGTCCAGACGCCGCCGATGCCGGTGGCGTAGTCGACGCCGAGGCGCTCGGGGGCGACCTCCGGGCGGCCGGCGTCCTCCCACGCCTCCATGGCGGAGATCAGGGCGAACTGGCTGGACGGGTCGAGGCGCTTGGCGACGGGGCGCTCCAGCACCTCCTCCGGGCGCACCTTCGCCTCGGCGGCGAAGGTCACCGGGAGCTCGTACTGGGCGACCCAGTCGTGCTCCAGCGTGCGCGCGCCGGACTCGCCGGCGAGCAGCGCGGCCCAGCTCTCGGGGGCGGTGCCACCGAGGGGCGAGGACGCGCCCACGCCGGTGACGACGATCTTCTTGGTCATAACGGCAACTCTCTGTGTGTCGAGAAGCGGAAGTCAGAGCGCTTCCGCACGCGCGGGCGGCGACTCGTGGTGCGCCGCCCGCGCGGAAGAATTCAGCCTGCGGCCTTAGGCGTCCTGCGCCTTGACGATGAACTCGACCGCGTCTCCGACGGTCTTGAGGTTCTTGACCTCCTCGTCGGGGATCTTGACGTCGAACTTGTCCTCGGCGTTGACCACGATGGTCATCATCGAGATGGAGTCGATGTCGAGGTCGTCGGTGAACGACTTGTCCAGCTCAACCGTGTCGGTCGCGATGCCGGTCTCGTCGTTGATGAGCTCGGCCAGGCCGGCAAGAACTTCTTCGGTGGACAATGCCATGGTTTTCTCTCCTTGAGGGGGGTGTCGTTGTGACCGGGAAACAGTCTAGGGCAGCACGACGACCTGGGCGCCGAAGACCAGACCGGCGCCGAAGCCGATCTGCAGCGCCAGTCCGCCGCTCAGCTCCGGGTGCTCCTGGAGCAGTCGGTGGGTCGCGAGGGGGATGGAGGCGGCGGACGTGTTGCCCGTCGTCTCGATGTCGCGGGCGATCGCCACGGTCTCCGGCAGCTTGAGCTGCTTGGCGAACTCGTCGACGATGCGCATGTTGGCCTGGTGCGGGATGAACGCCGCCAGCTGCTCGGGGGCGACCCCGGCCTCGTCGAGGGCGCGCTTCGCGACCTTCGCCATCTCCCAGACCGCCCAGCGGAAGACCGTCTGACCCTCCTGCCGCAGCGTCGGCCACGTGGCCTCGCCGTCGCGGAACTGGGTGAGCGTCGCGTCCATCCCGACCGCGTCGGCCTTCGAGCCGTCGGAGCCCCAGATGGTCTTCGAGATGCCGGGGTACTCGCTCGGGCCGATGACGACCGCTCCCGCGCCGTCGCCGAGCAAGAACGAGATGGTGCGGTCGGTCGGGTCGACGACATCCGACAGCTTCTCGGCGCCGACGACCAGCGCGTAGTGGGCGACGCCGGTGCGGATGAGCGCGTCGGCCTGCGCGATGCCGTAGGTGTAGCCGGCGCAGGCGGCGTTCATGTCGTACGCGGCGGCCGGGTTGGAGCCGACGCGGTCGGCCAGCACGGCGGCGAGCGACGGCGTCTGCTGCACGTTAGAGATGGTGGCGACGATGACCGCGTCGATGAGCGACGGGTCGACGCCCGACTTCGCGATCGCCTCCTTGGCCGCCTCGGTGGCGAGGTCGAGCGCCTGGACGTCGTGGCTGGCGCGGGTGCGCGTCACGATCCCGGTGCGCTGGCGGATCCACTCGTCGGAGGAGTTGATCGGGCCGACCAGGTCGTCGTTCGGCACCACGATGTCGCCGCGCGCGGCACCGATGGACAGGATGCGCGTGTACTGCGGGCCGTGCGACTGCTGCAGGGTGGGGTGGGTCATCGTCGGGAGCTCCTTGCGGCCTTACGCGGCCTGGTCGATGAGGTCGAAGGCGGCGGGCAGGTCGTCCGGGGTCTTGATGGCGACGGTCGGGACTCCCTTGAGTCCGCGCTTGGCGAGCCCGACGAGGGCGCCCGCCGGGGCGACCTCGATGAGGCCGGTGACTCCGGCCGCCTCGAAGGCCTTCATGTCGAGGTCCCAGCGCACGGGCGAGGAGACCTGGCCGACGAGCAGGCGGAGGAACTCCGCGCCGTCGGTGACCTCGGAGCCGTCCTTGTTGGTCCACAGCCGCAGCGTCGGGTCGTTCGTGGTGAGCGTTGCGGCGAAGGCCTCCAGTGCGGGCACAGCGGGGGCCATGTAGCGCGTGTGGAACGCGCCGGCGACCTGCAGTGGGATGACCCGCGCGCGGGCCGGCGGGTTCTCGGCGAGCTGCGCAAGCGCGTCGAGCGCGCCGGCGACCACGATCTGGCCGCCGCCGTTGTAGTTGGCGGCGGAGAGGCCCAGCTCGTCGAGGCGGGCCAGCAGCTCGGCCTCGTCGGCGCCGATGACGGCGCTCATCCCGGTCTGCACCTCGGCGGCGGCGCGGGCCATGGCGGCGCCGCGCTCGCGCACGAACGCGACCGCGTCGGTTTCGCTCAGCACGCCGGCGCCGGCCGCAGCGGTCAGCTCGCCGACGGAGTGCCCCGCGATGCCGCCGACGCGGTCACGGCGACCGTCGGCGAACAGGGCCGACAGCGTCAGCAGTCCGGCGGAGACGATCAGCGGCTGGGCCACCGCGGTGTCGCGGATGGTGTCCGCGTCGCTCAGGGTGCCGTGCGCGACCAGGTCGATCCCGACGGCGTCGGAGATCCCGGTCAGCTGATCGCGGAACGAGGACTCGGAGAGCCAGGGGTCCAGGAAGCCGGGGGTCTGGGATCCCTGACCCGGGCACACGATGACGATCACGGTTTCCAGTCTGCCAATCTTCCGCCAAGCGGATGTGTCGGATGGATACGAAGTATTCGGTGACGCTTTGTGGTTGTCTACAAGCTCAGCCGCCGCGGCGCGGCGAATCCGGCTCGTTGATCGAGCCCACGATGAGGGCGGCCTGCAGGATGAGGGCTTCCCGGGCTCCCGTGGCGTCCCAGCCGATCACCTCGGAGACGCGCTTGAGCCGGTAGCGCACCGTGTTCGGGTGCACGAACAGCTCGCGCGCCGTCGCCTCGAGTGACCGGCCGTTGTCGAGGTAGCACCAGAGTGTGGTCAGGAGCTCGGAGGAGTACCCCTGGAGGGGCTTGTAGATGCGGCTGATCAGCGTCGCGCGGGCGAGGCCGTCGCCCGCGAGCGCGCGCTCCGGCAGCAGATCGTCGGCGTGCACCGGGCGCGGGCAGTTGCGCCACGCCTTCGCCACCGCGAACCCTGCGAGAGCCGCCTTCGCGCTCTTGGACGCGTCCACCAGGCTCGGGACCTCGTGGCCGAGCACCAGGTGGCCGGCGCCGAAACCGGGCTCCAGCTGCTGGGCGATCTCCATGAAGGAGACGACAGGCGCCGGGCCGATCGCGTCCTCGGGGGTGCTGTTGCTCGGCCAGGCGCGACCGATGACGAGCACGAGGCGGCTGCCCTGCACGCCGATCAGCACATCCGCCGACATGTGCCGGGCCGTGCGGCGCAGCTGGTCGACGTCGAGCATCTTCGGGGCCGTGCCGACCAGCACGCTGACCTCGCCGTGCCCGTGCCAGCCGAGCGCGGCGATGCGGCTGGGCAGCTCGTCGTCGTACTCGCCGGTCAGGATGCTGTCGACCACCAGGGCCTCCAGCCGCGCGTCCCACAGCCCTCGCGCCTCGGCGGCGCGCGCGTACACGTCGGCGGCGGCGAACGCGATCTCACGCGAGTACAGCAGGATCGCCTCCCGCAGGTCTTCGCCGCCGGCGCTCTTCACGCGCTCCTCGACCACCTCCACGGTGATCTTGATGAGCTGGAGGGTCTGCTGCAGGCTCACGCTCCGCAGCAGCTCCCGCGGGGCGGCGCCGAACACGTCCGCGGCGATCCACGGCGTCGACCGCGGGTCGTCGTACCAGGAGATGAACGACGAGATGCCCGCCTGGGCCACCAGGCCGACGGCGCTGCGCCGGCCCGGTGGCATGTCGCGGTACCAGGGGAGGGTGTCCTCCAGCCTCTTGAGCGTGGTCGTGGCCAACTCGCCCGAGATCTTGCGCAGCCACGCGAGCGTCTCGGGCTTCGTCCTCTCCACGGAGCTCTTCGCCACGGGGGTCGTTACGCCTCGCCGCCCGCCGAGCCGGTGGTGCCGGCGTTGACGTCGTGCAGCAGGTACTTCTCGATCGCCCAGGCCGGGGCGTTCGGGTCCACCTGGCCACGGGCCGCGAGCAGCTCGAGGGTGCGGACCACGATCGACGGGCCGTCGATCTTGAAGAACCGGCGCGCCGCCGGGCGGGTGTCGGAGAAGCCGAAGCCGTCCGCGCCGAGGGTGGCGTACTCGCCGGGCACGAACTGCCGGATCTGGTCCGGGACGGCGTGCTCGTAGTCGCTGACGGCGACGAACGGGCCCTGGGCGTCCTGCAGCTTGCGGGTCAGGTACGGGACCTGCTTCTCCTGCTGCGGGTAGAGGAAGTTGTGCTCCTCCGCCGCAAGGCCGTCGCGGCGCAGCTCGCCCCACGAGGTGACGCTCCACACGTCGGCCGACACGCCCCAGTCCTGCGCGAGCAGATGCTGGGCCTCGAGCGCCCACGGCACCGAGACGCCGGAGGCGAGCAGCTGGGCCTTCGGGCCCTGCTCCTGGCCGCCGTGGAGCAGGTGGATGCCGCGGACGATGCCGTCGACATCCACGCCCTCGGGCTCGGCCGGCTGCACGATCGGCTCGTTGTACACCGTGAGGTAGTACATGACGTTCGGGTCGGGGTGGTTGCCGCCGTACATCCGCTCCAGGCCGGCGCGGACGATGTGGCCGATCTCGTAGCCGTACGCCGGGTCGTACGAGACGACCGCCGGGTTGGTGGAGGCGAGCATCGGGGAGTGCCCGTCGGCGTGCTGCAGACCCTCGCCGGTCAGCGTGGTGCGGCCGGCGGTGGCGCCGATGAGGAATCCGCGCGCCATCTGGTCGCCCGCCGCCCACAGGGCGTCGCCGGTGCGCTGGAAGCCGAACATCGAGTAGAAGACGTAGACCGGGATGAGCGGCTCGCCCTGGGTCGAGTACGACGTTCCGACGTTGGTGAACGCGGCGACCGCGCCGGCCTCGTTGATGCCGACGTGGATGATCTGGCCCTGCGGGCTCTCCTTGTAGGCCAGGAGCAGCTCGCGGTCGACCGAGGTGTAGTGCTGGCCGTTCGGGTTGTAGATCTTCGCATTCGGGAAGAACGCGTCCATGCCGAAGGTGCGCGCCTCGTCCGGGATGATCGGGACGATGCGGTGGCCGAAGTCCTTCGAGCGCAGCAGGTCCTTCAGCAGGCGGACGAACGCCATCGTGGTGGCGATCTCCTGCGTGCCGGAGCCCTTCTTGGAGATCGCGTACGCCGAGTCCTCCGGGAGGCTCAGCTGGGTGTACTTGGCACGGCGCTCGGGCACGTACCCGCCCAGGTGGCGGCGGCGCTCGTGCAGGTACTGGATGGTCGCATCCTCTGCGCCCGGGTTGTAGTACGGCGGGAGGTACGGGTTCTCCTCGAGCTGCGCGTCCGTCACCGGGATGCGCATGGCGTCGCGGAACGCCTTCAGGTTGTCGAGGGTCATCTTCTTCATCTGGTGGGTCGCGTTGCGGCCCTCGAACGACGGGCCGAGCCCGTAGCCCTTGATGGTCTTGGCGATGATGACGGTCGGCTGGCCCTTGTGCTCGGAGGCCGCCTTGAAGGCCGCGTAGACCTTGCGGTAGTCGTGGCCGCCGCGCTTGAGGCCCCACACCTGGTCGTCGGTGTAGTCCTTGACGAGCTCGAGCGTGCGCGGGTCGCGGCCGAAGAAGTTCTCGCGGACGTACGCGCCGTTCTCGGTCTTGTAGGTCTGGTAGTCGCCGTCGGGCGTCTGGTTCATAAGGTTGACCAGGGCGCCGTCGGTGTCGCGGGCGAGCAGGTCGTCCCACTCGCGGCCCCAGATCACCTTGATGACGTTCCAGCCGGCGCCGCGGAAGTAGCTCTCCAGCTCCTGGATGATCTTGCCGTTGCCGCGCACCGGGCCGTCGAGGCGCTGCAGGTTCGCGTTGATGACGAAGGTCAGGTTGTCGAGCTTCTCGTTGGCCGCGACCTGGAGCTGGCCGCGCGACTCCACCTCGTCCATCTCGCCGTCGCCGAGGAACGCCCAGACGTGCTGGTCGGAGGCGTCCTTGATGCCGCGGTTGGTGAGGTACTTGTTGAGCTGCGCCTGGTAGATCGCGTTGATCGGGCCGAGGCCCATCGACACGGTCGGGAACTGCCAGAACTCCGGCATGAGCCGCGGGTGCGGGTAGCTGGAGAGACCGCCGCCGGCGTGCGACTTCTCCTGGCGGAAGCCGTCGAGCTGGTCGGCGCTGAGCCGGCCCTCGAGGAACGCGCGGGCGTACACGCCGGGGGAGGCGTGGCCCTGGAAGAAGACCTGGTCGCCGCCGCCCGGGTGGTCCTGGCCGCGGAAGAAGTGGTTGAAGCCGACCTCGAAGAGGGTCGCGCTGGAGGCGTAGCTCGACAGGTGACCGCCGACGGCGATGCCCGGACGCTGCGCGCGGTGCACCATGACGGCGGCGTTCCACCGGATCCACGCGCGGTAGCGGCGCTCGATCTCCTCGTCACCGGGGAACTCCGCCTCGTCCTCGGCGGAGATGGTGTTGATGTAGTCCGTCGTCGGCACCATCGGGACGCCGAGGTGCAGCTCGGAGGATCGCTTCAGCAGGCTGAGCATGATCTCGCGAGCGCGCTCATGGCCATGGGCCGCAACCAGTTGGTCGAGGGATTCGCGCCACTCGGCGGTCTCCTCCGGGTCCGAATCGATGTTGTTCACCGAGTACGGGTCCTGGTCGTTTACAGTCACCCTCGACCTCTTTCTTGTGTCGGATGGATCGTGGACAGGTCCAGTCGCTGTCGGTTCTCGACAAGCGCGGACACCATCCTTCAGCCTAGCCGCACTCCATGGCCAGTGTTGACCGTCGCTTGGCTCTCGCGGAGGTCAGGTCTAGGCTGTCTGCTCGTGGCTCTCGAGAACGACACCCAGGCTCCCGACTTCGAGCTCCTCAACCAGTACGGGGAGAGCGTGCGGTTGAGCGACTTCCGCGGACGCAAGGCGGTGGCGCTCGTCTTCTTCCCGCTGGCGTTCTCGGGCACTTGCACCGGCGAGCTGTGCGCCCTGCGCGACAACCTGGCCCTGTTCGAGGACCACCGGGTGGAGCTGCTGGGGATCTCGGTCGACTCCAAGTACACGCTGCGCGCGTGGGCGGAGCAGGAGGCGTACTCGTTCTCGCTGCTCGCCGACTTCTGGCCGCACGGCGAGACCGCCAAGGAGTACGGCGTCTTCCTGCCCGAGAAGGGCTTCGCGAACCGCGCCACCTTCCTCATCGACGAGCGCGGCATCATCCGCCAGTCGTTCATCACCGCCCCCGGCGAGGCCCGCTCGATCGACGCGTACCGCGCCGCGCTCGACCGCCTCCCCGCCCACGTCTGACCGCGTCCACTAGGCTGGTCGGGATCCCGGGCCTTTAGCTCAGCTGGTAGAGCGCCACGTTTACACCGTGGATGTCGTCGGTTCGATCCCGGCAGGGCCCACCTAGTCGTCGCTGACGTCGGTTCGATGCAGCGCCGGGAGGCAGGGCCCACCCTCACCATCGAGTTGACGCAACACGCCATGTGGGCGGGTGCCGTCACGGCGTGTCGTGTCAACTCGATCGGGTCGCGGGCGCGGCGAGCAGGGCGAAGAGCGCGTCGACGGTGGCGGCCATGTCGACGGACGGGTCCTGCAGCCACTGCAGTTGGAGGCCGTCGGAGACCGCCTGGATGATGCGGGCCATCGTCTCCGGGTCGACCGTGTCCGGGATGCCGCCCTCCCGCTGGCGGCGGGCGATCGCCTCCGCGACCGTGCTGCGGAGCACCGCGCTGCGTTCGACGAAGTAGTCGTGGGCCGGATGCTGCGCGTCGCCGGCCTCGACGGCCAGCCGCGAGAACAGCTGGACGAGGCCGGGCACCTCGGCGTTGTGGCGGACGATGCCGACGAAGCCTTCGCGCATCCGGTCGAGGGAGGGCTCGTGATCGAGGTCGCCGAAGCGGCGGGAGTCGACCTCGTCGCGCTTGCGGAGGATCGCGGTGAACAGCTCGTCCTTGCTGTCGAAGTAGTGCAGCAGGCCGGCCTGCGACAGCCCGACGGCGTCGGCCAGCTCCTTCACCGAGGCGCCGCGGTAGCCCTCGCGCGCGATCACCTCGAGCGCGCTCTCCAGGATCTCGTCGCGCTTGGCCACGCCTTTCGCGTATGCGCCTCTGCTTGCCATGCACCGAGGATAAACCGAGCGGCGCTTGATTTCTGAAAACCGAGTGACGTATGGTTTTGCCACCATCCACGGTGGATGGCGAGAGGACCCCCACGACGATGACGTCAGACACCTCCATCCCGGCCGCAGACCCCGCCGACCTCCCCGCAGCAGGAGCGTCCGCCGAGCAGACCGCCGGACAGCCCGCCCCCATCACCACCAACACCTTCGTCGGCACCGCCGCCGGCAACGACGACCCGCCCGCACCGATCAAGGGCCTCCGCCGCCTGATGGTGTGGATCATCCCGGCCAACCTCGGCATCTACCTGATCTGGGGAGCGCTCCCCGGGATCCTTCTGCCGCAGCAGATCACCCTGCTGTTCGGCCAGAAGGACCAGGTCGCCAACCTGGCGATCGTCGCCACGATCGGCGCCTTCGCCGCGATGGTGGCGCAGCCGATCGCCGGCCAGATCTCCGACCGGACACGGTCGCGCTTCGGACGGCGCGCTCCCTGGATCCTGATCGGGTCGCTGGCGGGAGGCCTCTCCCTGATCGGGCTGGCTTTCGCCGATTCTCTGGTCGGCGTGATCATCGCCTGGACCCTCGTCCAGATCGGCTACAACTTCGCGCAGGGCCCGCTCACCGCGGTGATGCCGGACCGGGTGCCGCTCAAGCGTCGTGGGACGTTCGCCGCGCTCTCCGGCATCGGCCTCATGGTGGGCGCACTCGGCGGCTCGATCGTCGGAGCGCTCTTCTTCAACAGCATCGCCGTCGGCTACGTCTTCTTCGCCGTCTTCTCGCTCGTCGTGCTGAGCCTGTTCGTGCTCGCCAACCCGGACTACTCGAGCCGTCGGCTGCAGCGGGAGCCGTTCACGCTGTCCGACTTCCTCAAGACGTTCTGGGTGAACCCGGTGGCGCATCCCGACTTCTTCTGGGCGTTCACCGGCCGCCTCCTGCTCTACACGGGCTACTTCGCCGTGACCGGGTATCAGCTGTACCTGCTCAGCAACTACTTCCACGTCGCGCACCCGGAGCAGATCATCCCGCTCCTCGGCCTCCTCAGCCTGGTCGGCATCCTGGTCTCCACCATCATCGCCGGGCCGCTCTCCGACCGGATCGGCCGCAGGAAGCCGTTCGTGTTCGCCTCCGCCGCGGTGGTCAGCCTCGCGTTCCTGCTCCCGTGGCTGTGGCCGGACGTCACGGCGTGGGTGATCATGACGGTCGTGTCGGGCTTCGGGTTCGGGATGTTCCAGGCCGTCGACACGGCCCTCATGAGCGAGGTGCTGCCGTCGGCGAAGTCGTTCGCGAAGGACCTCGGAGTCGTCAACATCGCGGCCACGCTTCCGCAGACGCTCGCCCCGGGCGTCGCCGGCGCCATCATCCTCGCCTTCGGCTACGCCGCGCTCTTCCCGATCGCCATCGTGCTCGGCATCCTGGGGGCACTCGCCGTCTGGCCGATCAAGGCGACCCGCTGATCTCCCTCCCCACCGCACCACACGAAAGGACACCATGACCGACACCACCACGACGACGCCGGACCTCTCCGGACTCAGCCTCGAGCAGAAGGCGGCCCTCACCAGCGGCGAGGGGTTCTGGCGCACGAAGGCGGTCGGCGACGTCCCCTCCGTCATGCTCACGGACGGGCCGCACGGTCTGCGCAAGCAGCGCGAAGGCGGCGACCACCTCGGGATCGGCGACAGCGTCCCGGCGACGTGCTTCCCGCCGGCGGTCGCGCTCGGCTCCTCGTGGGATGTCGAGCTCGTCGAGCGGGTCGGCGCCGCTCTCGGGGTGGAGTCGTCGATCGAGGACGTCGCCGTCATCCTCGGGCCCGGCATCAACATCAAGCGCTCCCCGCTGTGCGGCCGCAACTTCGAGTACCTGAGCGAGGACCCGATCGTCTCCGGCGTGCTCGGCACGGCGCTGGTGCGCGGCATCCAGTCGCAGGGGGTGGGCGCGTCGCTCAAGCACTTCGCGGCCAACAACCAGGAGGACGACCGGATGCGGTCCTCCTCCGACGTCGACCCGCGGCCGCTGCGCGAGATCTACCTGCGCGGCTTCCAGCGCGTGGTCGAGGACGCGCAGCCCAAGACGGTGATGTGCTCGTACAACCGCATCAACGGCGTGTACGCGTCGGAGAACCGCTGGCTGCTCACCGACGTGCTGCGCGGCGAGTGGGGCTTCGAGGGGCTCGTGGTCTCCGACTGGGGCGCGGTCGGCGACCGGGTCGCGGCGCTGCGCGCCGGGCTCGACCTGGAGATGCCCGGCAACGGCGGGCAGAGCGATGCCGCGCTGGTGGCCGCGGTCGGCGACGGCTCCCTCGACGAGGACGAGGTGGACGCCTCGGCCGCGCGCGTCGCAAGGCTCGCCGCCGGCTGGGCGCGGACGGAGCGCGTCGAAGGCCCGCTCGACGTGGACGCCCACCATGGCCTTGCCCGGGAGGCGGCCTCCCGATCCATCGTGCTGCTGAAGAACGACGACGTGGACGGCGCTCCGCTGCTTCCGCTGCGCGACGACCGGTCGCTCGCGGTGATCGGTGCGTTCGCCGAGAAGCCGCGCTATCAGGGCGCCGGGTCGTCGATGATCCACCCGACCCGCCTGGACGATGCGCTCACCGCGATCCGGGCGATCGCCCCGCAGGCCGCCTACGCACCCGGCTTCTCGATCGCGGCGGACACCGACCCGGCCGAGACCGAGCGCCTGCGGCAGGAGGCCGTCGCGGCGGCCTCGGCGGCGGAGGTCGCCGTCGTGTTCGCCGGGCTGCCCGCCCGGCTCGAGTCGGAGGGCTACGACCGGGAGGACATCGAGCTCCCCGCCGACCAGCTCGCCCTGGTGGAGGCGGTGGTCGCGGCCAACCCGCGCACGGTCGTCGTGCTCTCCAACGGCGGCGTCGTGCGGCTGCCGTTCGCGGAGACCGTTCCGGCGATCGTCGAGGGCTGGCTGCTTGGTCAGGCGGGCGGATCCGCGACGGCCGACGTGCTGTTCGGGGCGGTCAACCCGTCCGGCAAGCTCACCGAGACCGTTCCGCTGCGGCTGGAGGACACTCCGGCGTTCCTCAATTTCCCGGGCGAGGAGGGCCACGTCCGGTACGGCGAGGGCATCTTCGTCGGGTACCGCTGGTACGACGCACGGCGGCTGGAGGTGGCATACCCGTTCGGCCACGGACTCTCGTACACGACCTTCGCGTACGGCGACGCGTCTGCCTCCGTCACGCCGGAGGGCGAACTCCGGGTGAGTCTGACCGTCACCAACACGGGCGGCCGCGCCGGACGCGAGGTCGTGCAGGTGTACACGTCGCTGCCGGGCTCCGGCGTGCAGCGGGCGCCGCGCGAGCTCAAGGCCTTCGCCTCGGTGGAGCTGGCGCCGGGCGAGTCGCGCGAGGTGACGGCGACCGTGCGCCGCGCCGACCTGGCGTACTGGCACGTGCGTGCCGAACGCTGGGTGGTCGAGGGCGGCGACTACGTCGTCGAGGTCGGCGCGTCGAGCCGCGACGTGCGCACCACGGCGACCGTGTCCGTCGACGGGGATGAGGTGGTGCTGCCGCTCACCCGGGAGTCGTCGCTGGGCGAGGTGCTCGCGCATCCCGTGGCCGGTCCGCTGGTGCAGCAGGCCCTCGCCGGCATGTCCCAGATGATGGAGGGTGCGTCGGCGATCATGCCGGAGGGCGTCTCGATGGAGAAGATGATGGCGTCGTTCCCGATCGGGCGGGTCGGCATGATGGCAGGCGGCCAGGTCACCGACGAGATGATCGACGGCCTGCTCGCGGCCGCCAACGCGCCGCGCGGCTGACCGCCTCCCGCATCCAGTGGACACGACACGCCGTCGCCGCCGCCGCCGCGGCGGCGTGTCGCGTCCACTCGCTAGCCTGGCGGCATGCCCCAGGGACCGTACCGCTGGTTCGTCTACGCCGAGCTGCTGCTCGCGGCGGTGACGTTCGTCGCCCTGCTCTTCGTCGTCGCGCCGTACGGGGGCCGGCACGGGCGCACGGGCTGGGGTCCGACCGTGCCCGCGCGGGTCGGCTGGGTGGTGATGGAGGCGCCGGCGGCACTGCTCTTCGTCGTGTTCTACCTGCTCGGCTCCCACCGCTTCGAGCCGGTGCCGCTGCTGTTCCTCGCGCTCTGGCTGGTCCACTACGTCTACCGCGCGTTCGTCTACCCCTTCCTCATGCGGTCGGGGTCGAGGATGCCGGTGCTGGTGATGGCGCTCGCGATCGGGTTCAACGCGCTCAACGCGTGGGTCAACGCGCGCTGGGTGTCGGAGTACGGGACGTATCCCGTCGCCTGGCTCGCCGATCCGCGATTCTGGCTGGGGCTGGTGCTGTTCGCCGGGGGACTGACGCTCAACGCGACCTCCGACCGCACGCTGCGACGGCTGCGCTCCGACGGCGGCGGGTACCGCGTCCCGCACGGCGGCGGGTTCCGGTACGTCTCGAGCCCCAACTACCTGGGTGAGATCGTCGAGTGGACTGGGTGGGCGGTGATGACCTGGTCGCTCGCCGGCGCGTCCTTCGCGCTGTACACGATCGCCAACCTCGCGCCACGCGCGGTGGCCAACCACCGCTGGTACCGCGAGACGTTCCCTGACTATCCGCGCGGGCGCCGGGCCATCCTCCCCTTCGTGCTCTGAGCGTTCGCGGACGCCCACACGCCTTTGCGGTCATTGCGGCCGGGGTCGGTTGGCATGCCATATGCCACACCCCTACCGTCGTCAGGTCGGCGAGCGATCCCGCCGCCGACAGACGAAAGGAACCTATGAGAATCACACGCGCACGCTCCATCACTGCGCTGACCGCCGTGGCGGTCGCCGCGTCCCTGTGCGCCGTCGCGACTCCGGCGTACGCCGGCAGCGACCCGGCGGCATGCACCTCCGAGACCGAGACGCGCGGCTTCCACGACCCCGATGTGTTCTATAACGCAGGGGACACCGTCCTCTCGCTCTGGGACAAGCGGATCTACCGCGCGGTCGCCTGGAACTACGGCAAGTCGCTCTCGGACACCGCGTGGTGGGTGCCCGCGGGCTGCCCCTCGGCCGACCCGACCAAGAACCTCGCGCGCGAGGCGAAGGCGACCGCCTCGTCGGAGTTCGACGGCCGGTACAGCGCCGCCAAGGCCATCGACGGGATCGTCGGCGAGCACGGCAACGGCGAGTGGGCTTCCAAGGGCCAGTCGACGCCCTGGATCACCCTCACCTGGGACACGACGCAGGTCATCGACGAGATCCGCGTCTTCGACCGGCCGAACCTCTCCGACTGGGCGGTGCGCGGCACGCTGCACTTCAGCGACGGGTCGATGACCCAGGGCGTCAACTGGATCGAGAACAAGGGCGGCTGGCGGACCGCGTCGTTCTTCCCGAAGAAGGTGAAGTGGGTGAAGTTCCAGATCGAGGACGGCACGGGCAACGTGGGGCTGTCGGAGATCGAGGCGTACCACCGGGGGACCGGTCCTGCTCAGCCGTACGTCACGGAGGTCCACTCGGACGCGCCGTACCAGTTCCCGGTCGTGGCCTCGAGCGGCGAGTAGCGCCCTGGAGCCGGGCGCTCTGCGACTCGGCTCCGGGCATCCCCGGGTCGCACCATGCCGTGCACGCTGCACCGCAGGCGCGTGTTGCGGCCCGGGTCGCGGGCGTTCCGCTGTCGGAGGCGCGGGTTATCCTGCGGCCGACGGAAAGGAGCGGGCTGTGCCGGAGAGCGTGGAGCAGTGGTGGGCTCGCCGACAGTGGTCGAAAGGCGTCGCCGTGCCGTACGCGATCGGCCGCTACCGCAGCGACTGGGAGCGGTACCCGGTGCTCGTCCGCCAGTACCATCCCGACCTCAACCACGGGATCACGCTGACGCAGGTGCCGCCGGCGGCCGACGTCTATCTGGTGTGGGAGTGCGACTCCGGTCACCGGTTCGTGGCCACGCCCGACGAGCAGCGCTCCCGCCCGGGCGGCACGCGGCGGCGCTCCGCCTGGTGCCCGCGCTGCGCGGAGGAAGCGGCACCGCGCGCCGTGCGGACTCCGGTCCCGGATGCGGGGGTCCACTCCTGCGGCCACGCCCGCGACCCGCGCCGGATCGAAGCGGATCCGGACGACGACCGGTGCTACCTCTGCCGGCGGCTCGACCGCGAGGCGCTGACGCGGGAGCAGCTGGTCACGCTGGCCGCGCCCGGCTCCCGGGTCGCGGTCTCGGCCGAGAACGGCACCACGGCGACCCACTCCTGGCAGTGCGACGCCGGCCACCCCGGCTACCGGGCGAGCATCGAGCGCATCCTCGGCGGCCGGAGGTGCCCCATCTGCCGGCACGCCCGGGCCGGCGCCGATGCGGTCGCGGTGGGGGAGGCGTTCCTCAGCCGCTGGGCTCCCGTGCCCGCGTCGGCCGCGGAGCCTGCGCTGAAACAGCGGCTCGCGGACCGTCTCGACCTCGATCTGAGCCTCAACGCAGTGCGGGTGGCGAAGCCGTTCCACTCCCACCTGGAGGTCTGGCCCGACATCCTGCTGCCGGAGCTCAAGGTCGCGATCGAATACGACACGACCGGGCGGCACGGGCTGGAGCACGTCGGTCCGCGCGAGGACTCCGACCGGAGGAAGGACCGCCTGCTCCGCGCCGTGGGGTGGGAGGTCGTCCGGGTGCGCTGCGGGAAGCTGCAGCCGATCGGGCCGTACGACATACCGGGAGGGTCGATCGGCGATGCGTTGGTCGAGCGCATCCTGGCGCGGCTGGGGGAGATCCGGGGCGACCTCTTCGTCGCGGCGTACCTGCGCTGATCATGCCGGCATTTCCACGCGGGAACACTCTGGTCCCGCAGTGGTACGCCTCGCTACGCTGGGCGGCGAACCGGCAGTCACACGCTCTCACGAGGAGGAAGCCATGCCGTCGATCCTGAACCCGTACCTCAACTTCCGCGGCACCGCACGCGAGGCGATGGACTTCTACCAGTCCGTCTTCGGCGGTGAGGTGCAGCGCAGCACCTTCGCCGAGTACCAGATGGCGCAAGATCCGGCCGACAACGACCTCGTCATGCATTCGCAGCTCACGTCTCCGGGCGGCTTCACGCTCATGGCGGCCGATGTGCCCGCGCACATGGACTTCAATCCGGGCTCCGCCATCTCCATCTCGCTGAGCGGCGACGACGAAGCGGAGCTGACCGGCTACTGGCAGAAGCTCGTCGAGGGCGGCACCGTGATCGAGCCGCTCGCGAAGGCGCCGTGGGGCGACAGCTTCGGTATGGCCATCGACCGCTTCGGGGTGCAGTGGCTGGTCAACATCGCGGGCGGCCAGCAGGCGCAGGGCCAGTAGGGCGGCTGCGGGATGTCAGCCGGGGCCGGCCCGGTGGTCGTGGGCGTCCACCGCGGTCAGGCACGCGCCGTGCTCGACGAGGCCGCGCGGCTGGCGGCGGAGCTGGGGCGCCCGCTGCTGTGCTGCTACGTCGCGGAAGACAGCTACCTCACCGAATGGGACCGGCCGGACGACGTGGCTGAGGAGTCTCTCCACCCGACCGAGGTGGGCGCGGGGGAGGGGGATGCGGTCCTCGAACTCTCCGAAGCCATCGAGACCGCCCTGAAACAGACAGGGGAGCCCTCGCCGCCGTGGACCCTGCGTCTGCTCGCCGGCGACGCCGCGAAGGCGCTCGGCCGGGTGGCCGCCGAGGTCGACGCGCGGCTCATCGTCGTCGGGACGCACCGCCGCGGCTTCTCGAACACGCTGGAGAACTGGCTTGCGGGTTCCGTCGGGGCGCGTCTCACGCACGACCAGCAGTGCCCGGTGGTGGTCGTTCCCGTCACGGCGAAGGAGCGCGCCACACCGACGCTCGCCTGAGCCGCTGCCGAGGTCGATCAGCAGTACAGCGCGATCAGCGGTGGAGTTCCATCAGCGCCGCGTCGAAGGAGCGGAAGTAGGTGCGGCGGCCGGGCCGGCCGATCTGCGTGACCTCGAACATCGCGTCCAGCTGCAGGATGAAGCCGACCACCGGCGGCGCTCCCACGGCCGCGACCCGGGTGTCGCTGACCCGCCACTCGTGGTCCGAGATCTCCGCCACCTCCAGGCCCTGCCGGAGGAACACAGTGTGCGTCTTCATGGGACAAGTCAAATGGACGGGCCGCAACCCGGACAGCCCTTGACAGCTGCGCGAGACAGGTATGACGGGTGTATTCCCGCGGACGGGGGACGGGGGTTATCGTCGAGCCGTCCGGCACCGGCCGGGTCGAGGAGGTCGTCATGTGCCGTTGGCTCGCATACTCGGGGGAGCCGCTGCGGCCCGCCGAGCTGATCCTGGACACGCAGCACTCGCTGGTGGCCCAGTCCCTCAACTCGCCGCTCGGCGCGGAGACCGTCAACGGCGACGGCTTCGGGTTCGGCTGGTACCCGACCGACCCCTCGCCCGATGCCGCACCCGGCATCTTCCACAGCATCGAACCCGCCTGGCACAACGAGAACCTGCGTGACCTCACCAACACGATCACGAGTCCCATGTTCCTCGCGCACGTGCGCGCGGCGGCCGGTCCGCCCATCCAGCAGACGAACTGCCACCCGTTCCGGTACGAGAACTGGCTGTTCATGCACAACGGCTTCCTCGAGGGCTTCCACCTGATGCAGCGCGACCTCCGGTTCGCCGTCGACCCGTCGCTGTACCCGCGGATCGTCGGAACGACCGATTCCGAGACGCTGTTCTACCTCGCCCTCACGTTCGGCCTTCAGGACGATCCGATCGCGGCGCTCGGCCGGGCGCTGCGGTTCGTGGAGGAGACCGGCGAGAAGTACGGCGTCTCAGCGCCCGTGCAGGGCACCTACGCGGTGGCCGACGGGAGGACGCTGTGGGCCTTCCGCTACTCCACGTCGCACCACAGCCGCACGCTGTTCCATTCGGCGGCCATCCCGGAGCTGCGGGAGATGTTCCCGGACGTGGAGCGCCTCTCGGTGTTCGGCGAGCACGCCAAAGTGGTCGTCTCGGAGCCGCTGAACGACACGCCCGGAGCCTTCATCACGGTGCCGGAGTCGACGGTCGCCGTGCTCGACCAGAGCGGCTATCACCACGAGCCGTTCCTCGCAGAGGCCGAAGCGGTGCTCACCCCGGCGTGAACGCGTCCCGCCGCCGCGAGTGGAGACATCCTGTCACCACTCGCGCCGAGTGGCGACATGATGTCGCCACTCGGCGGAGCCGGTGGTCGGTCAGTCGCCCTCGGCGATGCGGCGCACGAACGTGGTCACGTGCTCGCGGAGCGCGTCGATCCGCTGCAGCCGCGCGGCCTCGACGTCGAACCCGACGTAGGCGGTCGGCGGACGCTTGCGCACGTTGGCCGAGCACTGGAACTCGGCGCACACCAGCGTTCCGAGCGTGTTGCCGTTGCGGCCGGCCGCCCCGCCGCGCTTGGCGATGAAGAAGATCACCTCGTTGGGCAGGTGCACGTCCTCGCACCAGGAGCACTGCGGCCGCGAGCGGACGCGCCCGTCCGCCTGGCGCAGGAGCAAGCCGACGGGGGCGCCGTCGATCTCGGCGACGACGTAGCCGACGGCGGGGAGCTTACGGTCGCGCCAGCCGAGGAAGTCGATGTCGTCCCAGCGCACCTGGGCGAGGTCGGGCAGGGAGAGCTCCTTGCGTTCGCGTTGCGACGCGTTGACGAAGGAGGAACGGAGTTGCTGTTCGGTGAGGGGAAGCATGGGTGAACGCCTGTCTGTCGTGTATCGGAGGGTGCCGGACGTTGCGCACGGGTCGCTGAAGGACCCGGGAGTCCGGGAGGAACCGTCGCGGCGCGGGCGCGCGCGACGGCGATCAGACCCGCTGACGCGGGGATCGGTGACGAGGGGACAGCGCTATCTCGCGCCGGCGCAGAGCGCGCCGACGACCTCCAGACGCCCGGCGGCCACGAGGGCGGCGGTGGGCTGCGAGACGAGCGGGTTCACCCGTCCAGTGTACGCGTTCGGCTCAGGCCGGCGGGATGTCGGTGGTGCGGGGCAGGGTGGAGGCAGCAGAGAAAGGACGGGCCATGAGCGTTCCGACCCCGGTCGACCCACCCGAGCTGTACCGCAGCCCCGCCTTCGCGCAGGGCATGATCGTGCCGGAGGGACCGGTGCTCTTCGTCGGCGGCCAGAACGGCGTCGACGCGCAGGGCCAACTGCTCGACGGGCTGCAGGCGCAGACCGAGCAGGCGCTGCGCAACCTGCTCGCGGTGCTGGCCGCGGCGGGCAGCGGCCCGGAGCAGGTGGCGAAGCTGACCATCCGCCTCGCGCCCGGCATCGACCCGACCGCGGCCTACGGTGCCACGCGTGCGGTCTGGGGCGACCACCGCACGGCGGTCACCGTGCTCGCCGTCGCGCCGGCTCGGCCGGGGGCGCTGGTCGAGATCGACGCGGTCGCAGCCGTTCCCCAGTGACTCGGGTCGGTGGGCCGGAGCGGTGAGCCCGGCCCGATGAACCCGGCCGTGCTTGTGCGGGAGAACGGTCAGAGGTCCGGGCCGTCGGGCTCGTCCCGTCCGTCCGGGCCGTCGAACTCCGTCAGTTGTTCCACCACGGCCTCGCCCTCGGCTCCCGTGTCGTCGCGGCCCCCGTCGTCGGCCGCCTCATCGCCGCTCGGGCCGGAGGCACCGCCCGAGTACGCCCCGGTTCCCTCGTCGAGCGTGCCGGAGCCGTCCGGATACCCCGCCTCGTCGACGTATTCCTCGTCGCCCGATCCTGCACGCGCGCTGTCGGCGTTCGTCATGTCTTCGCTCCTCGTCTCCTCGATGTCGGTCTCCGGCATCATCCACCCGCGGGTGCACTAGGGTCGAGTGGTGGATGGTGCAATCGTGTCCGATGAGTCGGAGCGACGCAGACTGGAAGAGTGCGTCAAAGAGCCGATCCGGACACCGGGCCGTATCCAGTCCTTCGGGACACTGCTCGTGGTGGACGTTGCGACGTATGAGATCGTCACCGCGAGCGACGACGCCGCACGCTGGCTGGGCCGCTCGGTGTCGGAGCTCGGCAGCCCGACGCTGGAGTGGAGCGTCACCGCGCAGACGCACGGCGACCCCATCCGGATCGACCTGCAGGGCGACCCCTACGACGCGGTCACCCACCGTGTCGCCGACCGCGTCGTCATCGAGCTGGAGCCGGCCGACGGCACTCCGGACCTTCCGACCGCGTCGGTGGTGGGCTCCATCCGCACGCTCGGTCTCGTCGCCAGCGCTGAGGAGCTGCGCCAGGCGGCGGCCGAGGAGGTCAAGCGCATCAGCGGTTTCGACCGGGTGATGGTGTACCGCTTCTTCGAGGACGGGCACGGGGAGGTCGCCGGTGAGGCCTCCGAGCCCGACATGGAGTCGTACCGCGGACTGCGCTTCCCGGCGTCCGACATCCCGCAGCAGGCGAGGTCGCTGTACCTGACGAAGCTGTCGCGGCAGATCGTGAGCACGGAGGACGAGGGCACGCCGCTCTCGTCGGTGGAGGCCGACGCGGCGCCGCTCGATCTGAGCAGCGCCGAGTTGCGTGCGGTGTCGCCGCACCACCTCCAGTTCATGCGCAACATGGGGCAGGCCTCCACCGTGTCGTTCTCGCTCATCCACGACGACCGGCTGGTCGGGATGATCACGTGCGCGCACCGCACGGAGCGACGGATGCCGATCCTGCTCCGCCGGGCGCTCGAGGTGCTCGCCACCCAGCTCACGCTGCAGCTGGCCGCCCTGGAGTCGATCGCGCAGCTGCGCCGCGACCTGACGATCCGGGAGCAGCGTGCTGCGGTGCTGGCGGGCGTGCCGTCGTCCGACGACGCGCTGCTCACCCTGGTCGACGGCGGCGCGGAGCTGTGCGGTCTCGTCGGGGCCGACGGCGCCATCCTGGCCCTGGACGGCCTGAGCCGCAGCGTGGGCGACGTGCCGGACTCCGAGCGGGATCTGCTGCTCGCGGCCGCGGGCACCGAGCCGTTCCAGTCGTCGGAGCTGGCGCGGACGCATCCCGCTCTCGCGACCCTCATGCCGGGATTCGCGGGCCTGCTGGTGGTGCCGGTCGCGTCGCACGGCGTGCTGCTGTTCTTCCGCCGCGAGGTCACCCAGGTGATCCGCTGGCTCGGCGACCAGACTCCGGCCAACCGCGACACCGCGCTGTCGCCGCGCAACTCGTTCTCCGAGTGGCGGCAGAGCGTGGAGGGCTCGTCGCTGCCGTGGGCGGAGGCCGCCGAGGAGGCGCGCGAGCTCGGCCGGGAGCTGGCCAGGGCGCTCGACCGGCGGCACGAGGCGCGGCTCGCGCAGCTCGCCCTGGTCGACCACCTCACCGGGCTGCACAACCGCCGCTCGTTGGAGCGCCGGCTGGAGACCGCGCTGCAGTCGGGGGAGGGCGGCGTGCTGCTGTTCCTCGACCTCGACGGCTTCAAGGCGATCAACGACAGGCACGGGCACGAGACCGGGGACACGGTGCTCCGGGTGATCGCCGACCGCCTCACCGCGGGCAGCCGGGCCAGCGACGCGGCCTCGCGCCTCGCGGGCGACGAGTTCGTGGTGCTCAGCCCCGGAACGTCTGCGGAGGACGGTGAGCGCTTCGCTGCGCGGCTGGTGCGCGAGATCGCAGCGCCGATCCGCACGCCCCGTGGCCCGATGACGGTGACGGCCTCCTGCGGCGTCATCGTCATCGATCCCGCCGCGACCGGCAAGCAGCTGCTCGACGCGGCGGACGCCGCCATGTACCGCGCGAAGAGCGCAGGCCGCAACCGCGTCTCGCTCTGACCCGCGGCCAGCCTGCCCAGCGGCCAGCGTCCGGCGACTGCGTCGCCGCGGAACGACTGCGCCCGTTCGCGCGGCCGCAGTCGTTCCGAGAGGCCGCAGTCGCGGGATGATCACAGCGCGAGCTGAGGCTTCCCGGGATGCCGACCCTTCCGCGTCGGGTTGAGACGTCTTCGCTAGAGGAATTCGTTTCCGCGTCGGTCCGGCATCCCCGGGTGAGACCAACGTTATCCGGTGGGGGACCGTGTCCTCCATTCTGAGGACAGAAACCGTCAAGAGTTGACGGGCTCCCCGTCCGGCGTGTTCGCCGCTGCCCGTCGCGGGTCGCTCGGGCCGCCGCGCGTGCCCTTGTGCGGCTCCTCGATGATCCGCACGTCGTGAACGGTGACGCTGTCGGCCAGCAGCAGATCGAGCGAAGCGAGGAAGAGGCGGCCCAGTTCGTCCTCGCCGGCCTCCGGGCCCGGCAGGTCGACCCGGAATCCCTGGGCCTGCAGGCCGCCGTTGGAGAAGGTCACTTCGGCGTCGAACACGGCGCGGTACTGGGTCATGTCGGCGAGCATACCGAAGCCCGGGACGGCTGCCCCGGGCGTCGGTTCGTGGGTTCGACGGTCAATTGAACTTGCGTCGGTACTTCGCGATCGCGAACCCGTAGGCGACCAGCAGGATGCCGACCAGCCACGCCAGCGCCACCCAGATGTCGGTCCCGACCGGCTCCTGGGCGAACAGCGCCCGCAGGGTGTCGACGATGGAGGTGACCGGCTGGTTCTCGGCGAACCAGGCCACCGGCCCGGGCATGGAGTCGGTCGGCACGAAGGCCGAGCTGATGAACGGGAGGAAGATCAGCGGGTAGCTGAACGCGCTCGCGCCGTCCACCGTCTTCGCCGACAGCCCCGCCAGCACCGCGATCCAGGTCAGCGCGAGGGTGAACAGGATGAGGATGCCCGCGACGGCGAGCCACGCGCCCACCGACGCCCCGGTGCGGAAGCCGAGGAGCAGGGCGACCCCGATCACGATCGCGACCGACACCACGTTGGCGACGAGGGACGTGAGCACGTGCGCCCATAGCACCGACGACCGGGCGATCGGCATGGACTGGAACCGCTCGAAGATGCCGCCCTGCAGGTCCAGGAACAGCCGGTAGGCCGTGTAGGCGATGCCGGAGGCAATGGTGATGAGCAGGATCCCGGGGAGCATGTAGTCGATGTACGACTGGCCGCTCCCGGTGCGGATGGCGCCGCCGAGCACGTAGACGAACAGCAGCATCAGGGCGATCGGGGTGATCGCCGTGGTGATGATGGTGTCGGGGCTGCGGAGGATGTGACGCAGCGACCGGCCGGTGAGGACCCGGGTGTCGCTGAGGGCGTACGTGGTCATCGTGCGCTCCTTCCGGTGTCGGCGCCGGCCGTCGGGGCGGCGTCGTCGGTCCCGTCGTCTCCGACGAGGGCGAGGAAGACCTCCTCGAGGGTCGGCTGCTTCTCGACGTACTCGACCGTGGCCGCGGGGAGCAGCCGCTTGAGTTCGGCGAGGGTGCCGTTCTGGATGATGGTGCCCTTGTGCAGGATGGCGATGCGGTCGGCGAGCTGCTCGGCCTCGTCCAGGTACTGCGTGGTGAGCAGCACCGTGGTGCCGCCCTGGGCGAGGGCCTTCACCGTGTCCCACACCTCGATGCGGGCCTGCGGGTCGAGGCCGGTGGTCGGCTCGTCGAGGAAGATGACCGGCGGGTCGCCGACCAGGCTCATCGCGATGTCGAGCCGCCTGCGCATGCCGCCGGAGTACGTGCCGGCCTTGCGGTCGGCGGCGTCGGTGAGCGAGAAGCGGGCGAGCAGGTCGTCCGCCACGGCCGCCGGGTTCTTCAGGTGGCGCAGCCGGGCCACCAGCACGAGGTTCTCCTTGCCGGTGAGCACCTCGTCCACCGCCGCGAACTGGCCGGTGAGGCTGAGCGAGCGCCGCACGTCGGCGGGATCGCTCGCGACCTCGTGGCCCAAGACGCTGGCGCTGCCGCCGTCGGCCTTCAGCAGGGTGGACAGGATGCGGACCAGCGTGGTCTTGCCCGCGCCGTTGGAGCCGAGCAGGGCGAAGATCGTGCCCGGTGCGACATCGAAGTCGACGCCGCGGAGCACCTGCAGGTCCTTGAACGACTTGGTGACGCCCTGCACCCGGATGGCGGGCTCCAGGGTCGCTGTCGGGGTCATGGCTTCTTCTCCTCCTTCTCCGCCTTCTCGACCGCGGCGGCCAGGCGCTCGCGCTCCTTGTCGACCCAGCGCTTGCCGCCGTATGCGGCGGCGAACTCGTCCGCGAACCCGACCGGGTCGTCGCCGACGAGGTCGCGGATCGGCGTGCCGTCGGCCGCTGCGCGCTCCCAGAGGTCGACGAAGTCGCCGAACATCGTGGTGAGCGTGTCGCCGTCGACGATGCCGCCCTGGATCAGGAGGTACCGGTGCACGGCCTTCGCCGTGTCCTTGTACGGCTGGGGGAGCGCGTCGATGCGGGCGACCGCCTGCCGGTACTGCTTCTTCTGCTCGAGGGAGCCCGTGAGCGCCTCGATCCACTTCGCTGCCATGATCACTCGTCTCCTTCTGTGTGGAGCTGTTCGATCCGTTCCGAGAGGAAGCTCCACGTCCTCCAGAACTCTTCGAGCTGTTCGCGGCCCGCCGCGTTGAGGGTGAACACCTTGCGCGGTGGCCCCTTCTCTGACGGCACCTTCTCGACGTCCACGAAGCCCCGCTGCTCGATGCGCACCAGGAGCGCGTACACCGTCCCCTCGACGAGGTCGGTGAAGCCCTGGTCGCGCAGCCGCGCGGTGATCTCGTAGCCGTACGCGGGCCGGTCGGCGAGGATCGCCAGCACCATGCCCTCGAGAGTGCCCTTGAGCATCTCGGTCATCTGGTTGCCCATCGGATCACCCCATCCATCTACTCTGTCTTGCTGACTACCGGTACAAAGTAACACTGAGTACCGGTACTTAGCAAGACTGAATACAAAGAGATCCAACGAGCACCCAGGCGGCGAGATGGGAGAATCGGTGCATAGCCAGACGCGGGTCTCGGCGGGCAGGATCGGCGGCATGGGCAGCAGTGGAACCCGCCGGAGCGTGCCGAGACGCCCGGCGTCGAGTTTGGCCGAGCGATGGACGACGATCGACGGGATCGACGTGTTCTACCGGGAGTCGGTCGCCCCGCCGGAGGCGCCGGCGATGGTCCACGTGCATGGATTCGGCCTCTCCGGCCGCTACCTGCTGCCGACGGCGGAACGGCTGCAGGACGACTTCCACACCCTGGTGCCGGACCTCCCGGGCTTCGGCCGGAGCGGCAAGGCGCCCGGCGGGCTCGACGTTCCGGACCTCGCGCACGCGACGGCGCGCTTCCTCGACGACCGCGGCATCGAGCGCGCGACCCTGGTCGGGAACTCGATGGGATGCCCGGTGATCCTGGAGTTCGCCCACCACTATCCGGAGCGCATCGAGCGCGCCGTGCTCGTCTCGCCGGCCGGGGGAGCGTACAACCGGCCGCTGCGGCGTGCCGTGGCCCAGCTGAGCCTCGACGGGGGCCGGGAGCCCGCGCGGATGGTCGGGGTGGCCGTGCCCGACTACCTGCGCTTCGGTGTGCCGAGCACGGTCCGGATGTTCCGGGCGCTCACGCAGTACCCGTCGCTGCAGCGACTGCTCGACCTCCGCATCCCGACGCTCGTCGTGATCGGCGACCGCGACCCGCTCATGCCGCACGCGGCGCGCGTCCAGGAGGTGGCGAACGCCACCGACAACCACGTGCTCGCGGTGCAGATCGAGGGGGCGGCGCACGCGATCAACTTCAGCCATTCGGGGGAGCTGGCGCACCTCATCCGGCTGTTCATGGCCGATCGCCCGATCGTGGACGACCCCGATTCTCCCGGGCACGCGCGGCTGTACGAGATCCACCGCAGCCCGAAACTCCCACCGCCCGCGCCCTGACCGCGAGCGGGGTCCCGGGGTCAGAGTTCGTCGATGGGCTCGTCGTCGATGGGCTCGAACGGGTCGAGCGGGTCGCCGTGGTCGTCCATCCGGTCCACGAGGCGGTAGACGACCCGCGTCGGCCAGTCGCTGCTGTCCTCGATGACGAAGACCTCCCACACCTCGCGCTCCTGGTATCGTGCTCGCCCGCGCAGCGCCGCCGGCGGCTCGTCCGCCGTCGTGGTCACCCGGATCGCGGCATCGGCCATCCCTGGACGTCGCATCAGCGCTTCGAAGGTTGCATCGTCACCCATGTCGGCACCCTAGGGTGGGCGGGCCGGGGCACGAAAGCCACCGAGCGGCAACCGCGCGGATGACTCCTGCGCGTCGCACCCGGGCTCAGGGGCCGGACACGGCATCCGACTCCCGGGCCGCGAAGTCGAGCAGCCGCTGCTGCGCCACGGCGTACGAGGTGGCGATCGGCAGGTCGCCGCCGTCGCGCACGGCCTCCGCCACGGCGACCGCTGCGTCGATGGCCGCCCGGTAGGGGAGCGACCCGGTGCTCACCCGTCGCACGCCGAGCGCCGCGAAGTCGTCGAGGGTGACGCCGGGGGAGGCGAGCACATTCACCGGTACCGGCAGGGATGCGGTGAGCTGCTCCAGCGCGGCCGCCTCGATCTCGCCCGGAAAGAACACGCCGTCCGCGCCGGCCTCCAGGTAGCGCTGCGCGCGGGCGACGACGGCGGAGAGCGCGGTGTCCTCCTGGAACCAGTAGGAATCGACGCGCGCGTTGACGAACACGTCCGGCGCGGCCCGCTTGATCGCGGCGATCTTCGCGGCCGGGATCGCCGGGTCCACCAGGTGGCCGCCGGCCGAGTCCTCCAGATTGATGCCGGCGACGCCGAGTCCGGCCACGAGCGCGCCGACCTCCTCCGGGTCGTCGCTGTAGCCGTCCTCGATGTCGGCGCTGATCGGAACCGGCAGCGCACGGAGGCGGCGCACGAGCGCCACGGTCGCTTCCTTGCTCGCTCCGCCCGCGTCCGGTCGCCCGGAGGAGGCGTTCACGCCGAAACTCGTGGTCCCGACGGCCGGGAAGCCGGCCGCGGCGAAGGCGATCGCCGAGCCGACATCCCACGCGTTCGGCAGCAGGAAGGGGCGCTCCTGCTCGTGCAGCCCCCGGAAGATCATTGTCGCGTCGTCCACGGGGGGAGGCTACCGCTGCGGGGGTGCGGGTGGACAGTGCGCGTTCCGGGGTGCGGAGGGGCCGCTGCGATCAGCCGACGGGCCAGCAGATCCCGGTGCGCCAGGTGGCCGGGTCCGGCTGGCGCTGCGGGTCGCTCAGGTACACCTCCCACATCACCTCCCCGGGCGTTAGTCCATGCTCGGCGAAGTACCGTCGCAGCTCGGCATAGGTGTCCTGAATCGTGTCGTACGGCCCGACATGCATGGCCTCCACGACCCGCCCGCCCGGCAGGACACCCGGCACGACCTCGCCGGCGGGCGCGATCGGCTGGGAGACGGGGAAGCCGGCTTCGACGTCGACGGCGTCGGTCGGCATGCCGGTGTACTTGCCGAACGGCGGCCCGGACGGATGCCGTCCCTGGGCTTGGAGGGCGGCCGCCGCCTCCCGGAACGCCCGCGAGAAGAATCCGGGGAGCTGGTCCAGCCGGACGCGCTCACGCACCACGGCGGTCGGCTGCTCGGTGTGCTCGGTGACGGCGATCTCGGACATGCAGCCAGGGTGCGTCGAGACGGTGGCGGCGAGGAGAGTCGAACGTCCCGTGCCGCCGGGGTGAGGACGTTGGCCGAACGCTCGGGCGTCTCGGTCGCGCCCGAAGACGACGAAGGGCGCAGGGTCATCGACCCTGCGCCCTTCCTCCTGGCGGGTGCTCAGCCCTGGCGGGCCTTCATCCGCGGGTTCTTCTTGTTGATGATGAACGTGCGGCCCCGGCGGCGGACCACCTGGGCGCCCGGCATCGCCTTGAGCGAGCTCAGTGAGTTGCGTACCTTCATGACGAACCTCCCTTGTTGAAACCTATTCTCAACAACACTGGAGGGGCGGGTTTTATTCGGTTCGTCACCAGCGCAGCGATCGAACGATGGACTCTCCTGCTGGGCTGACCTCTGTCGGAGATGTGGAGGCGGTTCACCCGGATCTCCGACGGAGCCCGGAGTGCCGTTCGTCAGGCCGACCGGGGGTCCCGGCCTCTACTCGTCCGCCTCCGTGGCGGGCGGCTCCCACAGCTCGATGGGGAGACCCTCCGGGTCGTGGAGGCGCGCGAACCGGCCGTACTCGCCGTCCCATTCGGCCCGTGTCTCGACCGGGATGCCGGCCGCCGTCAGGGAGGCGATCAGCGCGTCGATGCCGCTCACCCGCAGGTTGAGCATCAGCGGCTGGTCGGAGGCGAACGAGTCGTCGTCGAACGGCAGCGGCGCGAAGACGGTGTCTCCCTCGGACTGCCGCCAAAGCGAGGTCTGCCCTGCGTCGATGCCGAGGTGCTCGCGATACCAGGCGGCGCGCGCCTCCGGATCGCGGCTGCGCAGGAACACCCCTCCGATCCCCGTCACCGGCATCCGCTTCCCCCTCTCGTCGCGACTCAGGCTAGCGCCCCGCGGGCGACTGCGCCCGCCCGGGACGAGTGCGTCTGCGCGAACAGCCGCAGACGTACCAAAGGGGCGCAGTCGCACGGCCGCGCCCCGCCGCCGGTGACGGCGCCTGCCCGGGACGAGTGCGCCCGCCCGGGACGAGCGCGCCTGCCCGGGACGAGCGCGCCTGTCTGGGACGAGTGCGCCTGCGCGAGCAGCCGCAGACGTTCCAGGCCGGCGCAGTCGCAAGGGCGCGTGTCGGCGACGGATAGGGTGGACGGATGGACGGGGTGCTGACCGGGTTCGGGATCATCGCCTTCGTCATCCTCGTCGGGTACGTCGCCCGCCGGCTCGGCATCGGCGGCCCCACCGCGCCGTACGTGCTCAACCGCATCGCGTTCTTCGTGACCAACCCGGCGCTGCTCTTCGTGACGCTGGCGCGGGCCGACCTGCGGGTCGTCTTCTCGACGCAGCTGCTCGTCGCCGCCGCAGCCGCGCTCGTCTCCGCCGGGCTCTTCCTGGCGCTCTCGCGCGCCTTCTTCCGGCAGCCCGCGCCCGAGACCACCATCGGGGCGCTGGGGGCCGGCTACGTCAACGCCAACAACATCGGCCTCCCGGTCGCGGTCTACGTGCTCGGCAGCGCGTCGTACGTCGCCCCGGTGCTGCTGCTCCAGCTGATCGTGTTCGCCCCCGTCGCGCTGACCGTGCTCGACGTCACGAGCCGCGGCGCCGTGTCCGTGCGGTCGATCCTCACGCAGCCGATCCGCAACCCGATGATCATCGCGTCGGTGCTCGGCATCCTGGTCGACGTCTCCGGCGTCCGGCTCCCGGATGCGGTATACCAGCCGTTCGAGTTGCTCGGGGGCGCCGCGGTGCCGCTCGTGCTGATGGCGTTCGGGATGTCGCTGGTCGGCTCCCGGCCGCTGCGCGCCGGCGACGGGCGCGCGGCGATCGTGGCGTCGGTCGTGCTGAAATCCGCGGTCATGCCGCTGGTGGCGTTCCTGGTCGCCCGCTTCGCGTTCGGCCTCGACGGCCAGGCGCTCTTCGCGGCCGTGGCCCTCGCCGCGCTGCCGACCGCGCAGAACGTCTACAACTTCGCCGCCCGCTACGAGCGCGGGATCGCCCAGGCGAGGGATGTGGTGCTCCTGACCACGCTGTTCTCGGTGCCGGTGCTCCTGGTCGTCGCCGCGCTGCTGGCCCCATGAGCGAACCTCCGCGGCCCGGGTTCAGCCGAGGCGGAACGTGGACCGGGGGATGTCGTCCACGAGCCGCTGGGCGATGACGAACGCGTCCTCCTCCGAGAGCCGGTGGGTGACCACGAGCGAGGCGAGGAAGGACGCGTCCACGCGACGGGACATGTCGTGGCGGGCGGGGATCGAGCAGAAGGCGCGGGTGTCGTCGATGAACCCGCTGGTCTTGGTGAAGCCCGCGCTGTCGGTGACCGCGCGACGGTAGCGGAGGATCGCGTCAGGGGTGTCCAGGAACCACCAGGGCGCGCCGGCGTACACGGAGGGGTAGAAGCCGGCGAGCGGGGCGATCTCCCGCGAGAACGTGGTCTCGTCCACCGTGAAGAGCACCAGCCGGAAGGTCGGGTTCGTGCCGAAGTCGCGCAGGATGGGCCTCAGCGGCTCGGTGAAGGCTCCGACGGCCGGGAGGTCGTGCCCGGTGTCCGGTCCGAACGCGTCGAAGGTCGGGCGGTGGTGGTTGCGGTGAACGCCCGGGTGCAGTTGCATCACCAGCCCGTCGTCGGCCGCCATCTCGGCGAGCCGGTAGAGCAGATTGCGACGGTAGGCGACGGCCTCGGCCGTGGTGAGCGAGCCGTCCAGCGCGGCCCGGTGGATGCGGGAGGCCTCCGCCTCGTCCAGCGGCTCGCCGCCGGCGTCGATCACGCCGGTGTCGGTCGCCGTGCCGCCGGCGGCCGCGAAGGCGGCACGCCGAGCCCGCAGCGCCGCCAGCAGACCGGCGTAGTCGGCGGTGTCGATGTCGGCGCGCTCTGCCAGTGCCCGCAGGCGGCCGGCCCAGCCCGGCTCGTCCGGGTGCATGTAGCGGTCGGCGCGGAAGGTCGGGATCACGCGTCCGGTGAAGGTGGGGTCGGCGGCGAGGCGGTTGTGCGCCTCCAGGTCGTCCGCGGGGTCGTCCGTCGTGGCGAGCACCGCGATGCGGAAGCGTTCGAACAGCGCCCGCGGCCGGAACTCCGGGGACGCCAGGGTCGCCTCCAGCTGGTCGTACAGCTCGTCGGCGTTCTCGGCAGACGGCTGCTCGGTCAGCCCGAACACCTCGCTGAACTCCGACTCGAACCAGAACCGGACGGGAGTGCCGAGGAAGGCGTCCCAGTGCTCGCACAGCCGGCGCCAGACGGAGCGCCCTGAGGCGGGGGAGGGCACGCCGTCGCGGGCGAGTCCGAGGTCGTCGAGCGGCACGCCGACCGCGTGCAGCATCCGGGTCACGTAGTGGTCGGGCGTGATCAGCAACGCGGCCGGGTCGGGGAACGGTTCGTCGTCGGCCAGCATGGACGCTGCGACGTGCCCGTGCGGCGAGAGGATCGGGGCGTCGGCGACGGCGGCGTGGAGGCGGCGGGCGAGGTCGCGCTCGGCCGGGTCGGCGGGGAACAGGCGGTCGGGATGCGGGGCGAGCGCGGTCATCCTCGTCCTTTCGGCGGAGCGGGTTCGGCGGTGGAGGCACGGTTGGAACGCGCGGGGGACGCCGGCGCGGGACCGGTCGACGCACGGACGGTGAGGTGGGTGGGGAGCGTCGTGGCCTGCCGGCTGACGGGCGCCGCGTCGTCGTCGAGCCGGGCGAGCAGCATCGCGACGGCGGTCCGGCCCGCGTGCTCGATGGGCGCGGTGAGCGTCGTCAGGGGAGGGTTGCAGAAGTCGGCCCCGAAGATGTCGTCGCAGCCGACCAGCGACAGGTCGCGCGGGACGTCGACGCCGCGTTCGCGGAACCGGGCGAGCATGCCGATCGCCAGGAGGTCGTTGAAGGCGATGCACGCCGTCGCCCCGGTGTTGATCACGGCGTCGGCGGCGGCCGCGCCGGCGTACTGGCGGGGAGCGAACGGACCGACCCGGAACGAGGTCACACCGTACGAGGCCGCCGCCTTGGCCAGCGCGCGCCAGCGGCGCTCGTTCGACCACGAGGTCTCGGGGCCCGCCGCGTAGACGATCTCGCGATGCCCGAGCGAGACCAGGTGCCCGACCGCCTGCTCGATGCCGTTGGGTGTGTCGATGAAGACGTTCGCCACGCCGCGCGGCTGCCTGTTGATCGCGACGAGCGGGATCTCGTCCGCGACGGCGGTGAGCCGCCGGTCGGTCAGCCGCGAGGCGGCCAGGATCGCGCCGTCGAACGACCGGCGCAGCTTGTGCAGCATCCCGTCTTCGAGCTCGTCGGACTCCTCGGTGTCGACCAGGAGCTGCGTGTAGCCGGCAGCCTTCAGCTGCTGCTGCGTGCCCCGGATGATGCCGAAGTAGAACGGGTTGGTGATGTCGGAGACGACGACGGCGATGCACCGCGTCCTCCCGCTGGTGAGCGCCCTGGCCTGCGAGTTCGGGATGTAGTTGAGTTCCCGCGCGGCACGCTCGATCCGCTCGCGGGTGACGACGTTGACCCGCCCCGGATTGGATAACGCCCGGGACACCGTCGAGGTGGCGACCCCGCTGGCTGCGGCGACGTCGGCCAGCGTGGCCGGTCGATCCTGACTGCTCATGCGGCCCATCAGACCACACGATGGCAACTTTTGGCAATCGCTTGCGGTCTCCTTGCCAGCCTCCCTAGGCTCGGCGGCAACCTTCCCGAGTTCACCACTTCGGGGGTCACGATCCACCCATCACCGCTCAAGGGAGAGTCACACGATGAGATCACGTTTCGGGCTGGCGGCCGTCGCCGCCATCGCCGCGGCAGGCCTGGTCCTGACCGGGTGCTCCGGCGCCGGCGGAGAGACGAGCACGGCGGGCAGCGGCAAGATCGACGGCAAGGGAAAGGCCCTCGACGTCATGATCGCCGCCAACACGCTGTACTCCGCGGAGCAGCAGCAGTGGTTCAAGGACGTCTCGGACCAGTTCCAGAAGGAGACCGGCGCGACCGTGAAGTTCGAGACGTTCGCCACCGCGAACGACGAGCTGACCAAGATCCAGACCTCGGTGCTGAGCGGGCAGGGGCCCGACATCTACGACCTGGGCACGACCTTCACGCCGACCGCGTATTCCACCGGCGCCTTCGTGAAGCTGACCGACGCCGAGTGGGAGAAGATCGGCGGCCGCGACCGGTTCGTCCCGGCCACCCTCGGCATCTCAGGGCCGGACGAGAAGAACGAGGTCGGCATCCCGTTCCTCAGCCGGCCCTTCGTGATGGCCTACAACAAGGAGCTGCTGGCCGCGGCCGGCATCGACAAGCCCGCCACCACGTGGGACGAGCTCGCCGAGCAGGCCAAGAAGCTCACCTCGGGCGACGTCCACGGCATGGCCATCGACTACGCCGACAGCTTCAACCCGTGGAAGTTCGTCTGGACGATGGCGATGCAGCAGGGGAACACCATCCTCGACGTGAAGACGAAGAAGGCCACGATCGACGACCCGGCGGTGAAGAAGGCGTACGAGACCTACTTCGGCTGGCTCACCGACGACAAGGTCGTCGACCCCGCGGCGATCGGCTGGAAGAACGCGCAGGCGCTTGCGGCGTTCGCCGATGGCAAGGCGGCGTACCTGCCGATGGTCACCTCGACCTCGCAGGTGACGCTCGACAAGTCGGCGGTGGCCGGCAAGTACGCCTACGCCGTGCTGCCGACCGTGCCTCCCGGGGCGTCGAAGCTGCCGAGCGGAGGGAAGGCCGCCGCCACGATCCTGTCGGGCGACAACATGGTCGTGGCCAAGTACTCCAAGAACCAGGATCTCGCCTTCGCGCTGATCAAGATGCTCACGAGTACCGAGAACCAGGTGAAGTACACGAAGACGTTCGGCGACCTGCCGACCAACGCGGATGCGGCGAAGCAGATCGAGCAGAGCAACACGCTGCTGCCGCCGGTCCTCGAGGCCGGCACCAAGGCCTACGGCACGCCGTTCACCGGCGCCTGGGGCGACACGCAGCTGGCGCTCACGAACGTGGTGGTGCAGTCCATCCCGGCGCTGTCCTCCGGCAAGGTCTCCTCCTCCGACCTGGAGGCGAAGCTCAAGGCCGCGCAGGCCACCGCGCAGAACGCCCTCAGCAAGTCGAAGTGACCGGGAGCACACCATGTCCAACTCCACGCTGACCCCGCCCTCGGTGGCGGGCGTGCGGGGCCGGCCGTCCGCGGAGGCGACTCCCGCGGGCGGCCGCCCGGCCCGGCGCCGCCGCCACGGCGAGCGCAACCGGCCGCTGTGGATGCTGCTGCCCGGCGGCATCCTGATGCTGGTCATCATCGTGGTGCCGCTGGTGGTGGCCGTGGCGATGTCCACGCTCGACCTGGACCAGTACACGCTGCAGAGCTGGCTGCAGGCGCCGTTCGTCGGGCTCGGCAACTACGTCGAGGCGGTGGTCTCGTCGCCGCTGCTGCGCTCGATCGGGATCAGCGTCTCCTTCGCCGCCATCGCGGCCGTGGTGACCATGCCGATCGGCCTGGCGGCCGCGCTCGCCACCCAGAACCGGTTCCGCGGCCGGGCGCTGGTGCGCTCGCTGTTCCTCATCCCGTACGTGCTTCCGGCGTTCGTCGTCGGCACGCTGTGGCGCACGATGCTGCAGCCGGGAGGCGTCGTGGACTCGACGCTCGGCGCCCTGGGCGTGCACACCGGGCTCTGGCTGAACGGGCCGCTCAGCTACTGGTCGCTGATCGTCGTGCAGATCTGGACGTCGTGGCCGTTCTTCTACCTGCTGGTGCTGGCCGGGCTGCAGGCCGTCGACCACGAGGTGCACGAGGCCGCGGCGATCGACGGAGCGACCTGGTGGATCAAGCTCCGCTACGTCGTGCTGCCGTACCTGCGCGGGCCGATCTTCCTCGCGCTGATCATCGCGTTCCTGCACAACATCAATGCCTTCACGCTGCCGTTCGTGCTGTTCGGGGTGCCCGCGCCCCAGGATGTCGACGTGCTGCCGGTGCTGACCTATGTCACCAGCTTCCAGAGCTTCCGGTTCGGCCTGAGCGCCGCCATGGCTATCTGCTCGCTCGTGCTGATCGCCATCCCGCTGTTCGTCTACCTGCGAGCCGTGAAGCTCGACTCCGGAGAGGAGGAGCAGCGATGACCACCGCCACGCGTGCGCTCCACGCCGTCTCGCCCCGCGACGCCCGTCGCGCCGCCCGTGGGTCTTCCCGCTCGGGACGCGGACCGGCCGCCGACGTGACCCGGCTGCTGCCGCGGCCGCTGCTCGTGGCGATCATCGCCGTCCTGCTCGTCGTCGTGCTGGGTCCGGTGCTGTACATGCTGTTCGCGTCGATCAACTCCGACGTGTCGGTCGCCGCAGGCGCCTTCCTCCCGGTGGAGCTGAACTTCGACAACTACGTGAAGGTGTGGAGCACGGTCGATCTGGGCACCGGGCTCGCCAACAGCGTCCTCATCTGCGGCGGGGTCGCGATCGTCTGCGCGTTCCTCTCGGTCGCGACCGCGTACGTGCTGGTGCGCTACGAGTTCCGCGGCCGGATGACGTTCCTGCGCGGCCTGCTCGGGTTGCAGTCGATCCCGGGCACGCTCATCCTGCTGCCCGTGTTCGTGCTGTTCTCGTCCACGGCGACCGTGCTCGGCATCCAGATCATCGGGACGCGCTGGGCCGTCTTCATCACGTATCTGACGTTCGCCCTGCCGTTCTCGACCTGGGTGATGGTCACCTACCTGCGCGGCCTGCCCAAGGCGCTGGAGGAGGCGGCCCGCATCGACGGCGCCTCGTCCTGGCGCATCCTGACCCGGATCGTCGTGCCGCTCAGCTGGCCCGGCATCGTCGTCTCGGGCATCTTCGCCTTCCTGCTCGGCTGGAACGACGTGCTGTTCGCGTCGGTGCTGACCAATCCCGAGTCCCGGACGGCGGCCGTCGCCCTGCAGGTCTTCGGGGCGACGCAGGAGGGCGGGGCCATCCCGCTCTACGGGCAGATGATGGCCGCGTCCCTGATCTGCGCGGTGCCCGTCGTCGTGCTGTACCTCGTTTTCCAGCGCTACCTGATCGGTGGCCTCACCAGCGGAGGAGTGAAATGACCACCGTCACCTGGACCCTGTCCGGCTTCGGCGATGAGATCGACCAGGAGCCGGCGATCCAGATGGCCGTGCTGCAGGCGCTCGGCGCGCACGCCATCGAGGTGCGCAGCGCCTGGGGCGTCAACATCGTCGAGCTCGACCACGAGCAGCTCGACCGCCTCGCCGCCGTGCTGACCGAGCGTGGGATGCGCGTCTCCGCCATCGCGTCGCCCGTCGGCAAGGTGGAGGTGTCGCTGCCCGTCGAGCACGAGGTGGAGCGCCTACGCCGCGCGGCCGTCGCCGCGCACAGGCTCGGGACGCGGTACATCCGGCTGTTCTCGTTCTTCCGCGGCGACGGGGTGGCGGTGGAGAGCATCCGCGACGACGTGCTCGTGCGGATGCGCGCCCTCGCCGACGTGGCAGAGGCGGAGGACCTCGTGCTGCTGCACGAGAACGAGAAGGACATCTACGGCGACACCCCGGAGCGCTGCCTCGACATCGTCGAGTCGGTCGGTTCGCCCGCCCTCCGTCTCGCCTGGGACAGCGCGAACTTCGTGCAGGTCGGCGTCGCGCTTCCGTTCGACGACGGGTACGCTGCGCTGCGTCCGCACCTGGAGTACCTGCAGGTCAAGGACGCGCTGGCCGCCACAGGGGAGGTCGTCCCGGCGGGGGAGGGCGACGGCCAGGTCCTGCAGACCCTCACCGCCCTGCGCGACGACGGTTACACCGGCTTCGCGTCCCTCGAACCGCACCTCACCGACGTGAACGCGCTCGGCGGATTCTCCGGACCAGAAGCTTTCGGCCGCGCCGCCCGCGCCTTCCGCACCCTCACCGACCGGATCGGAGTCACCCTCGCATGACGGACCAGACCACCCCCACCACCAGCAGCACCGCGCGCGACGGCGCCGAGCGGCTCCGCGTCGCGATCGTCGGCTGCGGCATCATCGGCGTCAACCACGCCAGGGCGATCGTCCGCCACCCGCGGCTGGCGATCTCGGCGCTGATCGACGCGGTGCCGGAGGCGGCGGAGGCGTTGGCCGACCAGGTCGCCGCCGCGACCGGCGAGCGGCCTGCGGTGTTCGCTTCGCTTTCGGACGCCCTCGCGGCCGACGGGGCAGAACGTCCCGCGGTCGTCGTCATCTGCACGCCGAGCGGCCTGCACGTGAGCGTCGCCGAGGAGGCGATCGCGGCCGGCACCCACGTCGTCGTCGAGAAGCCGCTCGACACCGACATGGGCCGCGCCCGCCAGCTGCGAGCCCTGGCCGAGCGGGCTGAGGCGGACGGCCTCATCGTCTCGGTGATCAGCCAGCACCGCTTCGACCCGTCCTCGGTCGTCGTCGCCGACGCCGCGCACACCGGCCGCTTCGGCCGGCTCACCAGCGGCGTCGCCTCGGTCGCCTGGTGGCGCAGCCAGGAGTACTACGACTCCGGTCAGTGGCGCGGCACCTGGGAGCTCGACGGCGGCGGCGCCGTGATGAACCAGGGCGTCCACACCGTCGACCTGCTGGTGTGGATGCTCGGCCGGCCGGTCGAGGTCTTCGCCCAGACCGCTCTGCTCGCCCACGAGCGGGTCGAGGTGGAGGACATCGCGGTCGCCACGATCCGTTTCCAGTCCGGCGCTCTGGCCGTGCTGCACGCGACGACGGCGGCCTTCCCCGGCCTGGCCGTACGGTTGCAGGTGCACGGGGACGCCGGCTCCGCCGTGATCCACGACGACCAGCTGGAGTCGTTCGCCGCCGACGGCGACACGTCCGACCGGGCTGCCGAGCTGGTTCCCGCCGGCGAGTTGCGCGGCGGCGACCGCGGTCCGGACGCCTTCGTCATCGGCCACCTGCGCCAGTACGAGGACATCGTGGAGGCGATCGACACCGGCCGTCCGCCGGGGGTCCGGGTGGAGGACGCGTTCCAGTCGCTCTGCGTCGTGCGCGCGGTGTACCTGTCGGCGACGCTCGGCCGGCCCATCGGCTTCGACGAAGTGCTCTCCGGAGATCTGGACGACGTCGTCGTCACCACCGGCCCGGTAGCGACGGGGGTGGACGCATGAAGTTCTCCGTGTTCACCGCATCCACGCCGGAATGGACGCCCGCGGAGGCCGTGCGGATCCTCGCCGGCCAGGGCTGGGACGGCATCGAGTGGCGCGTCACCGACCAGCAGGAGACGGAGACGCCCGGCTTCTGGGCCGGCAACCGCGCCACCTGGCCGCTCACCGGCCTCGAGGGGCACCTGGACGAGATCGAGCGGTTGACCCGCGAGAGCGGCCTGGAGTACTCGGGCCTCGGCGGCTACGCGCGCTGCGACGACCACGACGGCGTCGAGCGGATGCTTGCCGCCACGGCGCGCCTCGGCGCCGGGCAGGTGCGCGTCACCATGCCGCGCACCGACGCGGGGGAGTACCGCGCCCTCTTCGCAGCGGCCCGTCGCGACCTCGAGTGGGTCGCGTCCCGCGCCGCCGAGCACGGGGTGAAGGCCCTGGTCGAACTGCACCACGAGACGATCACCCCCTCCGCCTCGGCCGCCTTCCGGCTCGTCGACGGACTCGACCCTCGCCACGTCGGCGTCATCCACGACCTCGGCAACCTCGTCATCGAGGGCCGGGAGGACACGCTGGCGTCGCTGCAGCTGCTCGGCCCGTACCTCGCCCACGTGCACGTGAAGAACGCCGCCTGGGTTCCAGGTGAGCCGCGGGAGGACGGCACCGTTCCGTGGCACGCCGAGTGGGCGCCGCTTCGGGCCGGTGCGGGGGATGTGGACGCGTACTTCCGCGCCCTGCACGCCTTCGGGTACGACGGGTGGGTGACCTGCGAGGACTTCTCCACCGAGCTCCCGCTCGAGGAGCGCACGCGCGGCAACCTGGAGTACCTGCGCGCCGTCGAGGCACGCACCCGTCCCGCGGCGGCAGCATGACGCCGCCGCGGTCGGCCCGGCACCCGGTGCGGGTGGCGCACCTCGGGCTCGGGGCCTTCCACCGCGCCCACCAGGCCTGGTACACCCAGGCAGCGAACGACGCCGAGGCCGCCGGGCCCGACGACGGCTGGGGGATCGCCGCGTTCACCGGCCGTCGCCCCGACGCCGCGCGGGTGCTCGCGGCGCAGGACTGCGTCTACTCGCTCGTGTCCCGCGGTCCCTCTGGTGACCGAGTCGAACGGGTGGAGGCGCTCAGCCGCGTCCACGACGGCGCCGACACCGCCGTCTGGGCTGCGACGCTCGCCGACCGCGAGGTCGGCGTGCTGACGCTCACCGTGACCGAGGCGGGCTATCTCCCCGGCGGGTCGGCGCCGTCGCGCGTCCGCGACGGGCTCGCCGTCCGGCACCGCGCCGGGGCGGGCGCCATCGCCGTGGTCAGCTGCGACAACCTGGCCGGCAACGGCCTCGTGCTGCGGGACGCCGTGCTCGCCCTCACCGCCGACGACCCGGACCTCGACGCCTGGGTGCGCGACGAGGTGTCCTTCGTCTCGACGATGGTCGACCGCATCACGCCCGCCACCACCGAGCAGGACATCGCCGTCGCCCGCAGGCTTGCCGGCTGGGACGATGCGGCGCCGGTCGTCGCCGAACCGTTCAGCGAGTGGGTGCTCGCCGGAGCGTTCCCCGCCGGTCGTCCGCCGTGGGAGTCCGCGGGCGCCCGCTTCGTCGACGATGTCGAGCCGTACGAGCGGCGCAAGCTGCGCCTCCTGAACGCCGGTCACTCCCTGCTGGCCTACCAGGGCATGCTGCGCGGGCACCGGACGATCGCGGAGGCCGTCGCAGACCCCGTCGTCACCGCCGAGCTGGAGCGGCTGTGGGCCGAGCAGCGTTCCGGCATCCCGTTCGACGACGCGGCGGTCGCCTCCGCCGAGGGCGCGCTGCGCGAGCGCTTCGCCAACGCGCGCATCGAGCACCGGCTCGCCCAGATCGCCGTCGACGGTTCTCAGAAGCTCGTTCCCCGCATCGTCGACCCGCTGCGCGAGCGGATCGCCGCAGGCCTCGGGCCGGGGGAGGCGCAGCTCGGCGTGCTGGCGGCCTGGACCCTCCATCTGCTCACCGGCGACGCGCACGATCCGCACGCGGACGCGCTCGTCGCCCGCCTGCGCGACGCCCGCGACCCGCTCAGCCGGGCATCCCTCGTGCTCGACGCCCTCGCCCCCGACCTCACCGACCTCGCCCGCCCGCTCGCCGAGAGCACCGCATCCCTGCAAGGAGCCAACGCATGAGAATCACCGCCGCCGACGTCCTGGTCTCGAGTCCCGGCCGCAACTTCGTCACCCTCAGGATCACCACCGAGGACGGTGTCACCGGCCTCGGCGACGCCACACTGAACGGCCGGGAGCTCGCCGTCGCCGCCTACCTGAGCGAGCACGTGGTCCCGCTGCTGATCGGACGCGACGCCCACCTGATCGAGGACACGTGGCAGTACCTGTACCGCGACGCGTACTGGCGGCGGGGACCGGTGACGATGGCCTCCATCGCCGCGGTGGACACGGCGCTGTGGGACATCAAGGCGAAGGTCGCCGGCCTCCCGCTGTACCAGCTGCTCGGCGGCCGCAGCCGGGCCGGCTGTCTCACCTACGGGCACGCCTCCGGGGCCGACCTGCCCGAGCTGTTCGACTCCGTCCGCGCGCACCTGGAGCAGGGCTTCCGCGCGATCCGCATCCAGACCGGCGTGCCCGGGCTCGGGTCGGTGTACGGCGTCGCGTCGTCCGCCAACGCGGCCGCGGGGGCCGACGGGATGACGACCCGCTACGACCACGAGCCCGCACGCCGCAGCGCGGTGCCGGTGGAGGAGCAGTGGGACACCCGCGCGTACCTGCGCCACATCCCCGGCGTCTTCGAGGCAGTGCGCAACGAGTTCGGCCCGGAGCTGCCGCTGCTGCACGACGCTCACCACCGGCTCACGCCCATCCAGGCGGCGAAGCTGGGCAAGTCGCTGGAGCCGTACGACCTGTTCTGGCTGGAGGACGTCACCCCCGCCGAGAACCAGGCGGTGCTGCGCCGGGTCCGCGAGCACACCACCACCCCGCTGGCGATCGGGGAGGTGTTCAACACCATCTGGGACTACCGCGAGTTGTTCGAGGAGCAGCTGATCGACTACGTCCGCTCGCCCGTCACCCACGCCGGCGGCATCACCGGCCTCCGCCGGATCTTCGACTACGCCGCGGTTTACCAGATCAAGTCGGGCGTGCACGGACCGACGGATGTCTCGCCGGTCGGTCTCGCGGCCGCCGTGCACCTGGGCGTCGCCATCCCGAACTTCGGCATCCAGGAGTACATGCGGCACAGCGCGCCCACCGACGAGGTGTTCCGTCCAACGTACACGTTCAGCGACGGGATGCTGCAGCCGGGGGAGGAGCCCGGGCTCGGCGTTTCGTACGACGAGGTCGTGGCCGACTCGTTCCCGTACCAGTCGGCGTATCTGCCGGTGAACCGTCTGCTCGACGGTTCGATGCACGACTGGTGAGCGGGGGAGTCGGCGTGGACCGGCCGAGGATCGTCGTGATGGGTGTGTCCGGCGCGGGCAAGACGACCGTGGGGGAGATCGTGGCGAGTCTGCTGGGGGTGCAGTTCGTCGACGGCGACGTGCTGCACCCGCCCGCGAACGTGGCCAAGATGGCCTCCGGGATCCCGCTGACCGACGACGACCGGGTCCCGTGGCTGCGCACGGTCGGCGAGACGCTCGCCCGCGGCGGACCAGCCGGCGTGGTCGTCGCCTGCTCGGCGCTCAAGCGGTCGTACCGAGACCTCATCCGGTCGGAGGCGCCCGACGCGGTGTTCGCGGAGCTCGACGGCGACCGCGACCTCCTCGCGGCGCGGATGGCCGCCCGGCCGGGGCACTTCATGCCGGTGTCTCTGCTCGACTCGCAGCTCGCGACGCTTCAGCCGCTCGAGCCCGACGAGAGCGGGATGCGGCTCGATGTCGCGCTCCCGCCTGCGTCGCTCGCCGAGCAGATCGCGGACGCCGTGCTGGCCCGACGGCGCATGCCTCGCGTGGTTGCGGCGTCCGTTCACCGACGGTCGCCGTTCGACGGGTCGACGACACGCTGAAGCACGTCAGCGGATCTCGTACGTCCCGTCCAGGCGAGCGCGGCCGACGATGGTCCCGCGCGCGGCCGCCAGCGCGTCCGCAAGCCGGAAACCTTCCGGCAGGGCGAGCGGTGCGGTCAGTGCGTACAGCTGGAACACATAGCTGTGCGGACCGTGCGAGGGGATGGGCATGGGGCCGCCCCAGCCGCGTCGGCCGAGCGGGCCGCTGCCGTGGCGCGCTCCCGGAACGGGGCTGGGGTGGGCGAGCCCTCCCTCCGGGATCTCGAGCAGGGCGGGATCTATACCGGTCGTGAGGGCATGCGTCGCGGCAGTGCGTCCTGGCGCGTCCGGGTCCTGCACGACCAGGAGCAGCTCTGCGGTGTCTTCGGGCGGCGCCGTCCAGCTGAGTGCGGGGGAGAGATTGGCCCCGAACAGTCGCCCTCGGTAGCGCGCAGGGATGGGCTCGCCATGACCGAAGGCCGGGCTCGTCAGCTGGAAGTTCTCGGGGGCCTGCGTCTCCGGACGGTTCCAGGCCAGCGTGTCGTGCCCGGCGCGGCGGTTGCGGAGCATGACTCCGAGAGGGTTGGGCATGGTCCGGCTCCCGTGTCGTCGTATCCGGTGTTCTTCAGGGTCCCTAATGACCGCTTGTTTAGGTACCCTAAGTGTTTATGGGATCGGACGCAAACTCGGACGCCGTGACTCTCGAGGAGCGGCTGCGATCGGCGATCGGCCGGTTGTACCGACGGTTCCGGAGCGAACGCGACGACGGCGCGCTCGGGGACAAGGCGCTCGAAGTGCTCACGCTGTTGCACAAGAGCGGCCCGCGCACGCTCAGCGAGCTGAGCCAGTGGGACGACGTCTCACCCGCGTCGATGAGCGAGACCGTCGGCCGGCTGACCTCGGCCGGGTACGCCGAGCGGAGCACCGATCCCGCCGACCGGCGCAAAGTCCTCATCGCCGCGACGGCGGAAGGCGGCCGCCTCGCCGGGGCCGCACGGGAGAAGCGTCGCGCGTGGCTCGCCGGACGGCTCGATTCCCTGTCACCCGACGATCGACTCATCCTCGAGCGGGCGTGTGAGCTGCTCGACGAGATCGCCAGGCCGTAGCGCGGGAGCGCTGAGGGGCGCCCGAGACCCGGCGCCCCTCAGCGGGCGAATGTCTGCTCGAGCCCTCGGTCAGAGCCCGAAGGTCGCCAGCCAGTCGTCGACCACGGGGATGTCGACGCGCTGGTAGCCGCCGAGGTAGCGGCAGTTGTCGGTGTAGCCGTAGCTGGTCACGGCGACCAGGCGGTCGCCGAGGAACACCGGGCCGCCGGAGTCGCCGAAGCAGGTTCCGCCGGTCCCGCGTGTGTCGTTCGGGTTGCCGTTGGTCTGCAGGATCTGCGGCGTCAGCTTCTGCCCGGGCATGTCGACGTAGCGGCGGATGAGCGGGTAGCTCATCGGCTGCGGCTTCTGCGGGCCGGACTCGGGCTTCCGAACCTCCGTGCCGTAGCCGACCGCGGTGAACAGCGTCTTGGACAGGTCGCTCTTCTTGATCGCGTCGAGGGTGCCGACGGGCGCGATCTGCGGGTAGCCCGAGCCGAACGAGGGGAGCGGCTGGTCGAGCACGATCACGCCGACGTCGTTCCAGTTGGCCGTGTCGGTGAAGTCGGAGTAGTCCGGATGCGTGTACGCAGTGCCCGAGTAGTAGCCGGCGGCCGCGATCTCGGCGGCCGTGTAGCCGGCGCTCGGGTCGGCAGCGACCGGGAACGGCGCGGGCGGCTGCTCGGCGACCACCGAGTCGAAGGTGACGAGCGTCTTGCCGAGCGTGCCCGAGGTGCAGTGGGCCGCGGTCAGCACCACGGTCGGCGACACCAGTGTCGCCGAGCAGCGGAAGCGCCCGTCGGCGTCGTAGAACAAGATCAGACCGACGTCGGGGTGGTTGGCCCCGTCGGGCGTTCCTCCCGTGCTGGCGGAGGCGGGTGTGCCGACGGCCAGTGCGGCGAATGCGGCCAGCGCGATGGCGGCCGCCAGGATTCTCTTGCGCATGGATCCCCCTTCGGATCTCTCAGCGGTTTCGATCCTCCGAGTATGTACGTCCTCTCAGACTCCGCCAAGAGGCGCAGCGGGGCGAGATGGCGGATTGCGCACATGTGCACGGTCGTCGCACCGAAGGTCGCCGCCGCGCCCGCCGCGACTGCGCCCGTTCGCAACGACTGCGCCTGCGCGCGCCGCCGCACTCGTTCCGGACGAGCACAGTCGCCTTCTCGTCAATATCGTCTTGACTCGGATGATCTGAAGTCGGATGATTAACGGCATGAGCACCCGAATCGCCGCAGAACCCTGGCGCGGCCCGCTGCCCGAGGCGCAGCCACCGGCCTCGATGAGCATCCACCAGCTGCCGACCGGCACGTACGAGACCCGCGCCGCTTTCGCGGTCACGGGCGGCTCGTTCCGGGACAAGCGGCAGTTCGCCGCCTCGGCGGTGCTCGTGCAGCACCCGAAGGGGGACCTCCTTATCGACGCCGGCTTCGGGGCCGACGTCCCGGACCACATCGGCATGCTCGCCAGGATGGAGCGCGCGCCGTTCACCCTGTCGCGCACGGTCGCGGAGCAGCTGGATGCCGCCGGCTACGACCGCAGCCGGCTGCTCGGGGTGCTGGTCACCCACGTTCACTGGGACCACGTCAGCGGTCTGGACAGCCTCCGGGTGCCCGTCTGGATCAATCGCGAGGAACGGAAATACGGCGCGGAGGACGCCCACGGCGCCGTGTATCGCGCGGTGTCGGAGGGCCTGTCCATCCACGAGTATGCCTTCGACGGGCCGGAGTACCTGGGCTTCCCCGCCAGCCACGATGTGTACGGGGACGGGTCGGTCGTCATCGCGAAGGCCGGCGGCCACACCCTGGGGTCGGTTGTCGTGTTCGTGACGCTGCCGGAAGGGGAGAGGTACGCGTTCATCGGCGACCTGACCTGGCAGTCCGAGGGCGTCACCGAGCGTCGCGAACGCCCGTGGCTGATGCGCAGGGTGGCCGATCTCGACGCGGGGGAGGTGCGCACCAACCTCGCCCGGGTGATCGCGCTCCGCGACCGGATGCACATCGTCCCCTCGCATGACCGTGATGCGTACGACGCCATCCCGCTGCTGTCGCCGGAGCCCGCGGCCGGGGGCGCGCGATGACGCAGCCGCAGGTCGCAGACGTGGGGGATGCCTTCGCACCCGGACCCGAGGCGGAGATCACCTGGCTGCTGCATCGCGCCGCGCAGCGGATGCACGCCGTGACGGAGACCGAGGCGGCCGTTCAGGGCCTCGGCCTGCGGGAGTACATCATCCTCAGCGCGCTGCACAAGACACCGGGCCTGACCCAGATCGAGCTGGGCAGGGCTCTCGGCCTCGACAAGACGACCCTGATGAGCCAGCTCGACCGGCTCGAGGCCGCCGGTCTGATCGAACGCCGGCCGGACCCGCGCGACCGTCGTGCCCGCATCCCGGTCATCACGGACGAGGGGGAGAGGCTGCGAGCGCTGACCGCCGCCTCTGCGGAGACCGCCGAGCGGTCCGCCCTGAGCGCGTTCGCCGACGAAGACGTCACACGTCTGCGCCGAATGCTGTTCGCCATCATCGGGGAGACGATCGATAGGGGGTCCTGCCTGTGAACGACGGCGACCGCGTGGCAGTAGGACGCTCCGTCTACGCCAGGAACATCGGTGTCAGTGAAGAGGAGGCCGAGGAGCTGATGGTGCGCCGGGCGGGCCGGACGTACACGACGGAGGCCTTCTCCGTCGCCGGCGGCCTCGGCTGGAGCACCGACCAGCTCACCGACCGTGACAGGGCGATCGCGGTCATCGCGGCGCTCGTCGCCCAGCACGTCACGGACGAACGGCTGGCGACGTATCTGAACCTCGCCAGGAACAGCGGCGTCACCGAGGAGGGCCTGACGGCGCTGATGATCCTGCTGACCGCATACATCGGGCAACCCGCAGCGTCGGCGGCCATGGCGACCGTGCAGCGGACGGCCGTGTCGACGGGGAGGTCGTCCTAACCGCAGGCGCCCATGCCGTCAGTCGTGGGACGCGGGGGAAAGGCGGAGTTCGCGCGATCATGGATGGCGCCTGCCGTCCGAGCTGACATAATGTGCATTATCAGCGCACAGTTTCACCTGAGCAGCGCAAGTCGCATACCAACGGGAGCGTCCGTGCTAGCCGTTCTCCGCGAACACCTCGGCCGCGACGCCGTAGCCTTCGAATGCACGAGCGACACCGGCGTATGCGGCGAGCTGGATGAAGACCTCGACGATCTCTTCTTTCGTCACGCCGTTGTTGAGTGCGATCCGGAGTTGGCCACGCAGCGGTTCAAGCACCCCGAGCGTCGCTGCGATGGTCACAGAGACGATCGCACGCGTCCGGGTGTCCAGCCTGTCGGTGCGCGGCCATGCATCGCCGAATGCCTGGATGGTCGCGATGCGTTTGAAGTCGTCGGCGTTCTCCGGTTCGGTCGGCGCAGTGCCGAGGAAACGTTCGAGTCGGAAGCCGAGCAGTCGCTCCGCCTCGTCGAGCGCCGCGTCGTAATCGCGGGCGTCTTCCGTCATCTCAACCTCTCTAAGTAACTAATCGGTTACATGCGAACATACGCGCCGCATGCGCTGGATGCAACTAACCGGTTACTTACCACTAGAGTAGGCAGATGACACGGTCACGAGACGCGGGTGCCACCCGTGCGCGCATCCTGGAAGCGGCCGCTGAGGAGTTCGGCGCCCTGGGTATCGCCGGTGCCCGCGTTGACCGGATCGCCGAGAACGCGAACGCGAACAAGGTCATGATCTACCGGTATTTCGGCACAAAGGACGAGCTGTTCGACGCCGTGTTCACCGCCCACGTCGTCGCCTTCGTCGAGCGCATCCACTTCGACCCCACCGACCTCCCCGGGTACGCCACCCAGCTCTTCGACTCCTACCAAGACCACCCGCGCACCCTCCGCCTCACCCACTGGTATCAGCTCGAGCGCCCCGATGGCGAGCCCCTTCGCGCAATCGTCGAGTCCCACCGTGCCAAGCTCAGCGCCATCGCCGACGCCCAGGCCGCCGGCAGGGTGCCCGACCACTACAGCCCGGTCGAACTGCTCGCGCTCGTGCGGGGAATCGCGATGGCGTGGGACAACCTCGCCCCGCAACTCGGCAGTTCGACGCCCGAGCCTCGAGAACGCAGACACACCGCGGTGAGGGACGCGGTACGCCGGCTCCTCGACGGCCGCGGTCCAGATCCTCAGGGGGCGGCCAAGCGATGAGTTCTCGCGCCGGACGTTCTCGCGCGTTCACGGGCCGGAACGCCCCAGCTCGTCGCGTCGCCTGACGTACTCGTCGTGGTCGATCTCTCCGCGGGCGTACCGCTCGTCGAGAATGTCCCGAGGCGACGGGCGCGCGGTCCCGAGGGCGGGCCCGTCACCGGCCGGGCCGCGGCGGCTCAGAGTCAGCACGACGACGACCACCGCCGCGACGATCGACAGCGGCACGATCAGCCAGACGATCCACCATGCGCCGGCCCCGCCCATCATCCATCCGTACACGGTCGCCTCCTCACGGTCCGGCTACCGCCCAGCATGCGCTCGTCGCGCCGGCGAGGCCCGGGTACTAAGTCCCCCGATGCGCGTGCCTGCACATCGCGACCGTCCGGCGCCGATCGACGCTCGTACGGCGGCAGCGAGACCTCACGCCTCCCGCGTGATCGACACCTGCACGAACAGGTCGGAGCTGCCGCTGCCGGCGTACACACCGCGCAGCGGGGTCACGTCGTCGTAGTCGCGCCCGTGGCCGATGCGGATGTGGCGGTCGCCGATGGGGACGCCGTTGGTCGGGTCGTAGCCGTGCCACGAGCCGCAGAACCACTCCACCCAGGCGTGGGACTCCCCCGTGACCGTCTCCCCCACGACCGGTTCGGTCTTCGGGTGCAGGTAGCCGGAGACGTACCGGGCCGGGATGCCGACGGACCGGAGGGCGCCGATGGCGACGTGCGCGATGTCCTGGCAGACGCCGCTGCGCGCCTCCCACGCCTCCGCCGCCGTGGTGCGGACGCCGGTCACGCCGCTCATGTACTCCATCTCCGACGACACGGACGCGACGATCGCCCGCGCGGCCGCGCACGGGCTGTCGACCGCCGGCCCGACGGCCGCCGCCACGGTCGCCGCGAGTTCCTTCAGCGATGCGGGAGGCTCGGTCAGCGGCGTCTGGCCCAGCTGCTCGACGCATCCCGCCGAGCGCGGGATCGCCGCGCGGAGCTCCTCCCACCCGACGCCGGCGTCGGAATGGTCGCTCTCCACGACCTCCACGAGGCTGCTCGCGGTGATCGTCAGTTCGCGGTGCGCGTCCAGGATGTCGAACGCGAGCACCCGTGTGCCCCAATAGTCCGTGTACTGGTGGTGCGACGACACCGGCCGCACGTCGACCGACGAGTGCAGCACCAGCTGGGCGTCGCTCGACATGGGGAGCATCCTGGCCTCGTTGTACGAGGCGCTCACGTCGCCGTCGTACCGGTACCCGGTGGTGTGCACGACCCGCAGCCGCTTCACGCCCTGTCCCCCATCCAGTTCAGTGCGACGTTCTCCGGGAAGTACCGCAACGCCACCGCCTCCGTCGTCGCGCTCGTCGCATCCTGGATCCCCGCCATGGCGGCGGGGAGGTCGACGAGCACGTCGGCCACCGGACGGAACTCCAGCTCGCTGCGCACCTTCCCGAGCATCCGCACCGCGTCGTCGGAGACCCCGGCGCGTTGCAGGCGCGGCTCGAGCTCGCGGAGCGACTCCAGGGCCCGCGTGATCGAGAACAGGATGGATCGCGGGAAGAGGCGGTCGTGCAGCAGGAACTCCGCCGCGTTCCGTGCTGACGGCATACCGCGGTAGGTGCGCAGGTACGCCTCGTACGCGCCGCAGGAGCGCAGGATCGTGGTCCAGCTCGCCCCGCTCGCCTCCGTCAGGGCGCGCGTCGCGAGCAGGCGCGCGGTCATGTCGGCGCGCTCCAGGCTGCGACCGAGCGTGAAGAAGTGCCACGCCTCGTCGCGGCTCGCGCCCGACTCCATCAACCCGACAGCGAGCGCCGTGCGCTCCCGCACCCAGCTGAAGAAGCCGTGCACCTTGTCGCTCGTCACCTGGCGCGGGGTCCGGGCCGCGGTCGTGTTGAGGCACTCCCACAGTTCGGCGGAGATGATCTCGCGGGCACGCCGGCCGTTCTCCCGAGCGGCCACGAGCGAGTAGGCGATCGAGCCGGGCGCCGACCGGTCGACGGCGAGGATGCGGAGCACGTCCTCGCGGCCGCACCGCGTGGGCGCCGGGCTGCCCATCACGCCGAGCAGAGACCGGCAGGCGGTGTCCTCGTCCACCCACGGGTCCTCCAGGAGCAGCTGGAGGTGCACGTCGAGGATGCGGGCGGTGCCGTCGCTGCGCTCCAGGTACCGGCCGATCCAGAAGAGGGAGGAGGCGATGCGGCTCAGCACGGCGTCCCCCGCTCCCCCGGCCCGCCGAGTTGTTGCTGCTGTTGCTGCTGCTGGTCGCTGCGCGGTGCGTCCTCGGCGGAGTGGTCCTGCAGGTGCGACCCGACGGCGGCCACGCTCTGCGGCGCGGCCTGGTCGGCGACGATCCCGGCGACGCGCGGCGCGCCGGGCTCCGCGCCTGCCGCGTCCGGGCGGCCGCCATGCACGTCCGGGAGGTCGGCGGCGCCGATCACCCAGGTGTCCTTCGAGCCGCCGCCCTGGCTGCTGTTGACGACGAGCTGCCCTTCGCCGAGCGCGACCCGGGTGAGACCGCCCGGCAGCACCCAGACGTCGCGGCCGTCGTTCACCGCGAACGGTCGCAGGTCGACGTGACGCGGGCGCATCCCGTCTTCCACCAGAGTCGGGATGGTAGACAGCTGCACGACCGGCTGGGCGATCCAGCCGCGCGGGTCGGCGATGAGCCGGGCCCGCAACTCGTTCAGCTGCTTCCGGGAGGCGTCCGGGCCGATCACCAGGCCCTTGCCCCCCGAGCCGTCGACCGGCTTCACCACCAGCTCGGCGAGACGGTCCAGCACCTCGGCCAGCGCCTCCGGCTCCTCCAGGCGCCAGGTGTCGACGTTCGGCAGCAGCGGCTCCTCCGCCAGGTAGTAGCGGATGAGCTCCGGGATGTACGTGTAGACCAGCTTGTCGTCGGCGACGCCGTTGCCGACCGCGTTGGCGATGGTGACGTTGCCCAGCCGCGCCGCGAGCATGAGGCCAGGCGTGCCGAGCACGGAGTCGACCCGGAACTGGAGCGGGTCGATGAAGTCGTCGTCGATGCGCCGGTAGATGACGTCCACGCGCTGCGGACCGGACGTGGTGCGGGTGTAGACGTAGCCGCCGGTGCAGAACAGGTCGCGGCCCTCCACCAGCTCAAGCCCCATCAGCCGGGCGAGCAGGGTGTGCTCGAAGTACGCCGAGTTGTAGATGCCCGGGGTGAGGACCACGACGTTCGGGTCGCTCATGCCGCCGGGGGCGCTCGCGCGCAGCGCCTCCAGCAGTTTGTGCGGATAGTCTCCCACCGGCCGCACCCGCATCGACGCGAACAGCTCGGGAAGGGTCTGCGCCATCACGCGCCGGTTGGAGATGACGTAACTCACGCCGCTCGGAACGCGGACGTTGTCCTCCAGCACCCGCCACTCCCCCGCGCCGTCGCGGATGAGGTCGATGCCGGCGACCTGGATGCGCACCCCGTTGGCGCTCGTCACCCCTGCGGCCGCGCGGTGGAAGTGCGCGGAGGAGGTGATGAGACCGGCCGGCACCACGCCGTCGCGGACCGCGTTCTGGTCGCCGTAGACGTCGCTGAGGAACGCCTCCAGGACGCGCACCCGCTGCTGGATGCCCCGCTCCAGCCGCGTCCACTCCGGCTGCTCGATCACGCGAGGGACGACGTCCAGCGGGAAGGGCCGCTCCTCCCCCGCGAAGTCGAACGTGACGCCCTGCGCGAGGTACGAGCTCGCGAGCGACTCCATCCTGTCGCGGAGCTCCTGCTGCGACATCGACGCCAGAGCCGCGAACAGCTCCCGGTACGCCGAGCGGCCGTGAGCCGTGCCGGGGGCCACGGCGAACATCTCGTCGAACGGCGCCTGGCGGCCGCGTCTGCGCGACGACGCGGGATACGCGTACCCGTCGAACAACTCGGCCATGGGCTGACGCTAGCCACGCTGCGTTTCGCCCGCGTTTCGAACCTGTTGCGGGTCTCGCGTCGCTATCGTCCCCAAGCCATCCGCTCCTGAGTTCTTCGACCCGGCGGCGGCGTGTCGCTCGAAGAACTCAGGAGCTGTCGGTGTCGGGCGGCGGCGCGTGGAGTCGATTCGCCCCTGACAGCAGGAGCCGCGGGCCGCTAGTGTCGGCAGCAGGCCCACAGGGCTCCACTTCGAAGGGATGCAGCGATGAGCATGACCGATCCGACCGATCCGATGTTCCACGAGTTCTCCATGGATGCCCGCCAGATGACGCGGTCCGCGATCAACGCGATCCGCACGGCGCTCGGCATCAGCGGCGCCGTGGGCGTCATCCTGGGCATCGTCCTGCTGGTGTGGCCCGAGAAGACGATCGCCGTGCTGGCCGTCTTCCTCGGCGTCTACTTCCTCGTCGCGGGCGTGCTCCGCCTCGGTGTCGGGATCTTCGGCCGCGGGATGCGCGGCGGCACGCGGGCGCTCAACATCATCCTCGGCGTGCTGCTGATCTTCGTCGGCATCGTGGCGCTGAAGAACGTCACCACCGCGGCGCTCGCCCTGGTGATCTTCACCGTCGCCTTCATCGGCGTGGGGTGGATCATCGAAGGCGTCATGGCCCTCGCCGAGGCCGGGCGATCCGGCTCGGCCGGCTGGTCGATCGCCTTCGGCATCCTGAGCATCCTCGCCGGCATCGTCGTCCTGGTGCTGCCGGTGTCGTCGGCGGCGTTCCTGCTGCTGTTCGCGGCGATCGCCCTGATCGTGCTCGGCATCATCGGGATCGTGCGCGCGTTCACGTTCGGACGCGAGGCGCTGAAGGAGATGGGCGACTCGACGGCAGCTCCGCGCGTCGCGTAGCGCGACTCGTCGGCACAACCGGTGACGGCCCCGTCCGCGAAGGGACGGGGCCGTCAGCGGGTGCGGCGAACGTGCGTTAGTGGTGGTTGGCGGCGCTCGGCAGGTGCCGGGCCCACCAGTCCAGGATGATGTCGAAGCGCTCCTGCCGGTGGCGCGGCCGGCCGCTGCGGCTCAGTTCGTGGTCTTCGCCGGGGAAGATCACCAGCTCGGTCTCCACGCCCCGTCGCTTGAGCGCGGCGTAGTACCGCTCCGCCTGGCCCAGCGGGCAGCGCAGGTCGGCCGACGAGTGCAGCACCAGCGTCGGCGTGCTCACCCGGTCGACCACTGCCTGCGGGCTCTGCGACCGCATGAGCTCCGGGTCGGTGCCGGTGTACTCGTCGCCGAAGAAGCTGCCGATGTCGCTCGTCCCGACGAAGTAGTCCGGGTCGAGGAAGCCGCGCTCGACGATAGCGGCGGCGAACCGGTGGTCGTGCGCGATCGTCCACGCGGTGAGGTACCCGCCGTACGAACCGCCCATGATGCCGACCCGGCCGGCGTCGAGCCCCGGCGTCTGCGCGATGGCGCCGTCGAGGAAGTCGAGCACATCGGTGAGGTCGACGGTGCCCATGCGCTGCCGGATGACGCGGCCGTGCTCCTGCCCGTACCCGGCGGAGCCGCGCGGGTTGGACATGACGACGGCGTACCCGGCGGCGACGTAGACCTGCGCTTCGTCGAACAGCGCGCCCGTGTACGACGCGTAAGGCCCGCCGTGGATGTTGAGCAGCACGGGATGCGGCCCCTCGCCCTCCGGCACGAGCACCCAGCCGTGCACCGGGTAGCCGTCGCGTCCGGTGATGGTCAGCTCGGTCGGCTCGACGATCCCGCGGGCGCGGAGCGGCGCCGAGAGGTCGGTCAGCCGGCGCAGCCCGTCGCCGTCGAGGAGCGCGACGTCGCCGGCCGTGCGGGCGTCCGCGAAGCTCACGACGACGGTCTCGCCCGCGACGCCCGCGCCGCCGACCACCGTTGTGGCGTCGGTGAGCCGCCTGCTCTCGCCTGCGGCATCGACGCGCGTGAGCACGAGCGCTCCGCGGCTGCGGTCCTGCAGCAGCACTGCGTCGTCCCCGTACGGTGTGATCGCCGACTCGGTGAAGTCGACGGTCTCCGGGTCGGTCAGGCGGCGTGGGGCATCGCCCTCCGCGTCGATCACGTAGAAGGCGGCGTTGCGGGCGACGAAGTCACGACCGCTCTCCCCCACGTCCTGCGCGGTGAAGAACAGGGCTCCGCCGGTGCCGAAGCGGGCCTCCACGACGCTGAACGAGCCGTGGGCGCCGGTCAGGTCGCGCGGCTCCCCACCGTCGACAGCCACCACGAACACATTCGAGCGCAGATCGTGGTCGCGGCTGTCATGCCGGGCCGAGACGAAGGCGATCCGGGTGCCGTCGGGCGAGAACGACAGGGACCCGTCGTCGAACGGCCCGTAGGTGAGCTGCCGCGGCTCCGGCACCGCGGGTGCCGGGTCGGTCGAACCGTCGGGATGCGGGACCGGAGCGGGAGTCGGCGCCGACCAGACGTCAGGCACGGCGACCGTGAACACGTGGGGACGCCGGTCGCCGGTGTAGCCGAGGCCGTTCGCCTGGTAGTTCAGCGTGTCGATACGGCGGGCGGGCTCCCCGTTCGGCTCGATTCCCTCGACCGTGCCGTACCGGCCCTGCTCGGGCACCCGGCTGACGAACGCGAAAGAACGGCCGTCGGGCGACCAGGCGAACTCGGTCACGCCGAGCTTCCGGTCGGTGACGGCGACGGGCTCGCCCCCGGCGGCATCGACGACGTGGAGCTGCGGCGGACGCTTCGGCTCCGCCCGCAGGAAGGCGAGCAGCCGGCCGTCGGGCGAGAACGCGGGCGCCGTGTCGCGGAAGCCGCGGGTCAGCAGCTTCGGGGCGGCGTGGCCGGTGAGCGGGATGGTCCACAGCTGACCGACGGTGGCGTCGGCCGAGAGCGATGGATGCGTGACCGACACGACCGCGCGACCACCGCCCGGGTGCACGGCCGGCGTCGAGACGCCGACGAGCAGGTCCAGGTCGGCCGGCTTCATTCCGCGATCTCGGAGTCGGCGATCGGCGTGAAACTCGACACGTCGCCGACGAGACGCGTGTGGTCGGCCGGCACCGGGTCGACGACCGCCGCCGCGACCTCCGCCGCGAACTCGCTGACGTTGTACAGGCGGCCAGCGGCTTCCTTGCGGGCGTCGATCGCACCCGGGTTGAGGCGGTTCAGCAGTGTCGCCGTGATGGTGCCCTCGATCATGTCGCCGGAGACCACCACGAACTCCACGCCCTGCTCGGTGAGCTGCGGCAGGAGGGCGCGCAGCGCGTCCTCACCCGCACGCTTGCTCAGCGCCACGGCCTCGTACTCCGGCATGGTCGGCGTGGTGCGGATGAAGTGCGCCTGGTGGCTCGTGACGAACACGACCCGCGAGCCCTCGCCGAGCAGCGGCAGTGCGGCCATCAGGGTGTTCAGCTGCGCGTCGCGGTTGAGCTGCATGGCGTAGTCCTCGGCCATGCCCGACTCCATGCCGCCGGAGGCGTTGAGCACCAGGACGTCGAGGCCGCCCCACGCCTCCTGCACCGTCCGGAACATGGCCGTGACGGAGTCGGCGTCGGTCAGGTCTGCGCCCACCGCGATGGCCTCGCCGCCCGCGGCGACGATGCCGTCGACGAGCTTCTGCGCGCGCGCCTCCTTGTTGCGGTAGTTGATGACCACACGGGCCCCGGCCTCGGCCAGGTACTGCGCCGTGTCGGCGCCGATGCCTCGCGACGAGCCGGTGACCAGGGCGCGCTTGCCCGTCAGCGAGCCGGGTGAGAGAGGGTTTGCCACGAATACTCCTGAAGCGTCGATGTCCTGCACCTGAGACTACCAAGTGGGTCCGACGCGGCGTCGGCCGGTGCTGGTACGTTCATAGCAAGCAGTGAAAGGGGGACGTCATGGACATCACGTCCTTCGCCTGGATCGTGTGGCTCGTCCTCATCCTGGTCTTCGTCATCATCGAGATGCTGACGCTCGACTTCGTCTTCCTGATGATCGCGGTCGGCAGCCTCGGCGGCCTGGTATCCGGCCTGTTCGGCGCGCCCTGGTGGCTGCAGCTCATCATCGCCGCGATCCTCTCCGTGGTGCTGATCTTCTTCATCCGGCCGCCGCTCCTGCACGCCCTCAAGAAGGGCGGCGACCCGGCAAAGAGCAACGTCGACCGGCTGATCGGCATGGGCGGCGTCGTCGTCTCCACGGTCACCCGCACCGCCGGCCTCGTGAAGCTTCAGGTCGGCGAGACCTGGACCGCACGCCTCGCGCCGCTCGAGGGCTCGCCCGCCGAACTCGTGCCGGGCGAGCACGTCATCGTGGTCTCCATCGACGGCGCCACCGCCGTCGTCACCCCCGCCCCCGTCTCCGCCGGAACCGACGGCCTCACCGGAAGGACCGCCCCGTGAACGATGCCACCCAGCTGGTCGTGACCATCGTGGTCAGCGTCATCGTCCTGATCATCGCGATCTTCGTGCTGGTCACGCTGTTCCGCGCGATCCGCATCATCCCGCAGGCGCGCGCCGGCGTGGTGGAGCGGCTGGGGCGGTACCACAAGACGCTGATGCCGGGTCTGAACGTCGTTGTTCCGTTCATCGACAAGGTGCGGCCGCTCATCGACATGCGCGAGCAGGTCGTGTCCTTCCCTCCGCAGCCGGTCATCACGGAGGACAACCTCGTCGTCTCGATCGACACGGTCGTCTACTTCCAGGTCACGGACGCCCGGGCCGCGACCTACGAGATCGCAAACTACCTCGGCGCCGTCGAGCAGCTGACGACCACCACGCTCCGCAACGTGGTCGGCGGCCTCAACCTCGAAGAGGCGCTCACCAGCCGCGACAACATCAACGGCCAGCTGCGCCTCGTGCTCGACGAAGCCACCGGCAAGTGGGGCATCCGGGTCTCCCGGGTCGAGCTCAAGGCGATCGACCCGCCCACGTCCATCCAGGACTCGATGGAGAAGCAGATGCGCGCGGAGCGCGACCGGCGAGCGCTGATCCTGACGGCCGAGGGCACCAAGCAGTCCGAGATCCTCAACGCGGAGGGCCTGCGCCAGGCCGCCATCCTCCGCGCAGAGGGCGACGCCAAGGCCGCGGTGCTGCGCGCCGAGGGCGAGGCGCAGGCGATCACCACGGTGTTCGGCGCCATCCACCAGGGCAACCCGGACAACCTGCTGCTCGCCTACCAGTACCTGCAGACGCTGCCGAAGCTGGCCGAGGGCGCCTCGAACAAGCTCTGGATCATCCCGAGCGAGCTCACCGAGGCCCTCAAGGGCATCGGCCAGGCGTTCGGGCCGTCGGGAGCCCGCGGCGGCGTTGCGGCCGGTGACGCGGGGGCCGGCGCTGTGGCGGATGCCGCGCCCGCGACGGGTACGCCAGGCACAGCTCCGCCCGCACCGTGACCTTCCTCGCCGGCAGGCCGCCACGTGTCATCGCACACCGCGGCCTCGCCCTCGACGCGCCCGAGAACACCCTGCTGGCGTTCCTGCGGGCCCTCTCGGCAGGCGCCACGCACCTGGAGACCGACATCCACGTCTCCGCCGACGGCGTCGCCGTGATCGCGCACGACCCCGGTCTCGGCCGCGTCGCCGGGCGCGAGGTGCAGGTCTCACAGCTGACCATGTCCGAGCTGCGCCGGATCGAGCTCGGTCACGGTCAGGGCTTCTGTTCGCTCGCGGAAGCGCTCGACGCGTTCCCGGAAGCCCGGTTCAACATCGACGTGAAGGATCTGCGCGCCGCCGCGCCCGCCGTGGAGGTCATCCGCACCGCACGCGCGCAGGATCGGGTGCTCATCACCTCCTTCGCCACCGACCGCCGAAAGGCCGTCGCCGACGCCTTCCCGGGTATCGCTTCCTCCCCCTCCGTCCCCGAGTTCGTGCCGGCCCTCCTCGGGGCCAAGCTCGGCATCTCTCCCCTGGTGCGCCGGGCGTTGCGCGGCTTCGCCGCGGTCCAGGTCCCCGAACGCCGCGGGCCGGTGCGCATCGTCACCCCGCGAACCGTCGAGCGCTTCCACGCGGCCGGCACCGAGGTGCACGTCTGGACCGTGAACGACCCCCACGAGATGGCACGGCTGCTCGATCTGGGCGTCGACGGCATCGTCACCGATCGGTGCGACCTGCTGGCCGCGCTGGTCAAGAACCGGCGCTGATCGTCCCCAGGACTCTGTGAGCCCACTGGGAGAACGGGCCGCCCGGAAAGAGAATCCCCAGCTTGACGGTTTATAACTGTGAGGATTCGCGCGCACAGAGGAGAACCACACAATGGCAGATCGCAGCTTGCGCGGCATGAGACTCGGCGCCCAGAGCTTACAGAGCGAAGAAGGCGTCGTCTACTCTCCGCGTTCCCGTTACACCTACCTTTGCCCCGCCTGCGGGAAGGAGACCGAGGTCGTCTTCTCGGCCGAGGCCGAGGCACCCGACAGCTGGGAGTGCAAGCACTGCGGCCAGGAGGCCCACCGACTCGTCGGCGACACGCCCGTCGAGGTCGACCACTCCGACGTCAAGACCCCGCGCAGCCACTGGGACATGCTGCTCGAGCGCCGCACCCGCGCCGAGCTCGAGGAACTCCTGGAGGAGCGCCTGCAGTACCTGCGGGCCCGCCGCGGCACCAGCGAGCGCAAGCACAGCGCCTGACGCTTCGCACCCACGAGGCCGCTCTCACCGCCCCGGTGTGAGCGGCCTTCTCACGTCTGCCCGCGCAAGGCCCGCGATCTGGCACAAATCGTCGTTCTGCGGGCGTCATAGCCGCGATTCGGCACAAATCGTGGCGCGACCCTCGCGGGTGAGGGTGCGGATCAGCGGCGCTTGCGCCGGCCGGGGAAGGCGGCGAACAGCCCGAACAGGCCGAGCCCCGCGACCAGCAGCTCGATGCCGCGGCTCAGCAGGATCGCGGGCGTCGTCGTCGTGCCGAGCGGCACGTCCGCCACCATGTGGCCGGGTCGGAAGGGCGCGATCGAGCTGATGGTCCGGCCGTCCGGCCCGATGATCTGGCTGCTGCCGACGGTCGAGATGTTCACCAGCGACCGGCCCGCCTCGATGGCGCGCAGCCGCGCGATCGCCAGCTGCTGCTGGTTCTCGTCCGTCTCACCGAAGTCGGCATTGTTCGTCTGCGCGAGGATCACCTGCGCTCCCCCGTGCATCATGTCCGTGAGGAGCTGGTCGTCCACGATGTCGAAGCAGATTGAGATCCCGGCGCGGACGCCGCCGATATCGAACACGTTGTCCCGCGTCCCCGGCGTGTAGTCGCGTCCGATCAGGTCGATGAGGGAGGGCGCGAACGGCCGCCAGAACGCCCGGTCGGGGACGTACTCGCCGAACGGAACGGGGTGCTTCTTGTCGTAGTAGTCGACGGCGCCCTTCCCTGCCTCCCACTGCAGCGACGTGTTGTAGATCCGGTCGTCCCGCTGCGTGATGGTGCCGACGATGAAGGGGGCCCCGAACTTGCGGCTCAGCGCATCCAGGATGGCGGCGTTGCTCGGGTCGCGGGTCGGATCGGGCAATGCCGACCCTTCCGGCCACACCACCATGTCCACCTTCTTCGCGCCGCTCACCTGCGAGGACGGGATGCGGAGCGTCTCCGCCACCTGCGTGTCGAACACGGCGCCGGGCGGCGCATCGTCGAAGTAGCCCGCCGGGCCGTTGCCCTGGACCGCGGCGATCCGCGTCGTCCCGTGCGTGGTCGCCGGCCACGCCGGCACCGCGAACACGACCGCGACCGCCGTGCCGGCGAGCAACCAGCGCTGCACCGTCCGCACGCGGACGGCCCCCGGAAGCTCGAGAAGCAGCGCGACGAGCCACACCATTACGAAGCTGACGCCCGAGATCCCGAGCCAGGCGACGAGCGGCGCGAGCGGGCTGGTGGACTGCGACTCGGCGACACGACCCCACGAGAAGCCGCCGTAGGGCCAGGTGCCGGTCACCAGCTCCCGCAGCACCCACAGACCCCCGACGATCACCGGCAGCAGGCCCAGCCTCCCGAGCAGCGTCGGGAAGGCACGGGGCACCCACCGGTACGCCAGGGTGATCAGGATGCCGCCGACGCCCCAGAACAGCGCCTCGAAGGTCGACAGCGCCACCCAGGGCACCGGGCCGAGGTACAGCGCCGTCCAGGAGACGTGCACGAGGTAGAACGTCTCCCCCGCCAGCCACCCGATCAGGAACGCCGAGCCGGCGCGGCGACCGTGCTGGGCCAGCAGCACCATCGCGATGCCGACGAACGTGAGCGGCCAGATGTCCCTGTCCGGGAACCCGGCGTCGAGCACGGGGCCGGCCGCGATGGCGGTGAGGACCGCGAGCCACAGCGGGAGGCGGGCTCGCGGAACGGTGTGCACGAAGGGAGAGCCTAAGCCATCCCGCTGTGCCGACCGCCCAGCAACACCCTCGCGACTGCGCCGGTTCGGTACGTGTGCGCGTGCGCGCGCAGGCGCAGACGTTCCAAAGGGACCCAGTCGCCGCCGCGGACCGCTACGCGACCGAGGAGTACGCGACGATCCCTCGGCGGATGGACTCCAGCGCCTGGCGCGCCACCCGACCGACGTTGCCCTGCGCGACGAGCGACAGCTGGTCGAGCAGGTCGATCGTCTGCTTCGTCCAGCGGACGAAGTCGCCCGCCGCCATGTCGGCCTCGGTGAGCACCGCGTCGAGGCTCTGGCCGCGGGACCACATCCACATCGCCAGCGAGATCGCGGTGGACGGCGGCTCGCTGCCCGGGAGGCGGTTGTCCTGCTCCAGGTCGTCCAGCCGGCTCCACAGCTCGATCGTGCGCTCCAGCGCCGGGCGGAACGCGCCGCGCGGGAGCGTGCGCTCGTTCGCCAGCCCCTCGTCGCGGCGCGGTTCGAACACCAGGGCGCACGCCATCGCGGCGAGGCCCGCGGCGTCGAGGTCCTTCCAGACGTTGCGGCGGAGGCACTCGGCGACCAGCAGGTCACGTTCGCCGTAGATACGCTTCAGCGTGCGGCCGTGAACGGTGAGGGCGGTCTCGTCGTCGTCCTTCGTCAGGTAGCCCAGCTCCAGCAGCACGTCCGACACCCGGTCGAACACCTTCGCGACGGCGCCGGTGCGCGACTGGATCTGCGCCCGCAGCCGGTCGGTGTCGCGCTTCAGCTTCCACCAGCGCTCCGCCCAGCGCGCGTGCTGCTCGCGCTCGGTGCAGCGGTGGCACGGGTGGTCCTTCATCCGCTTGCGGAGCGCGGCCAGCTGGCGCTGCCGCTTCTCCCGGTCGCTGTTCGACGCCGACTCGATCCTGGAGCCCTTGCGCTCCAGGTCGGTGAGCTCCCGCCGGATGGAGAAGTACTCCTTGAAGTCGCCCAGGTGGCAGGTCATCGCCTCCTCGTACCCCGCCAGCGACTGCTCCTGCTGCATCGCCTTGCGCGCCAGATCGACGACGGCACGGTCGGCCTGGAACTGGGCGAAGGACGACTCCAGGATCTCGCGCGTGCGCGTCCTCCCGAACTGGTCGATCAGGTTCACCGCCATGTTGTACGTCGGCCGGAAGCTGGAGTTGAGCGGATAGCTGCGGCGGGAGGCGAGCGAGGCGACCGACTGCGGGTCGAGCCCGTCCTCCCACTGGATGACCGAGTGGCCCTCGACGTCGATGCCGCGGCGCCCCGCGCGGCCGGTCAACTGCGTGTACTCCCCCGGCGTGATCGGGACGCGCGCCTCGCCGTTGAACTTCTCCAGCTTCTCCAGCACCACGGTGCGTGCGGGCATGTTGATGCCCAGCGCCAGCGTCTCGGTCGCGAACACGACCTTGACGAGCTTTCGCCGGAACAGCTCCTCGACGACCTCCTTGAAGGCCGGGAGCAGGCCGGCGTGGTGCGCAGCGACGCCGCGCTCCAGGCCCTCCAGCCACTCCCAGTAGCCGAGCACCGCCAGATCTTCGTCGAGCAGGGTGCGGCAGCGCTCCTCCACGATCTCGCGGATCTCGTCGCGCTCGTGCTTCTCCGTCAGCCGGACGCCCCCGCGCAGCACCTGCCGCACCGCCTGGTCGCAGCCGTTGCGGCTGAAGATGAAGAAGATCGCCGGCAGCAGATTGCGGTCTCCGAGCAGCGCGACCAGATCGGCCCGGTTCATCCGGAAGCCGTCGGGCCGTCCGCCCTTCGAGTGGTACCGGCCGACGTCGCGCATCTGTCTGCTGCTCAGCACACGGCCGCCGTAGCGCGCCATCTGCACGAGCTCCGGATTGACCCGGTTGGTGGCCGCGAGCCCGGACGAGTCGAACAGGTCGATCAGCTTCGAACGCATCAGGATGTGCTGCTCCAGCGGAACGGGACGCTCCTCCGATACGACGACGTCGGTGTCGCCGCGGACCGCCTGCAGCCAGTCGCCGAACTCCTCCGCGTTGGACACAGTGGCGCTCAGCGACACCATCCGCACCTCCGACGGCAGGTGGATGATGACCTCCTCCCACACTGCGCCGCGGAAGCGGTCGGCCAGGTAGTGCACCTCGTCCATCACGACGTAGGCGAGGTCGGTGAGCAGATCGGAGTCGGCGTACAGCATGTTGCGCAGCACCTCGGTGGTCATCACGACGATGCGCGCATGCGAGTTGATGTTGGTGTCGCCGGTCAGGAGGCCGACGGACTCCGGGCCGTACGCCTCCACGAACTCCTGGAACTTCTGGTTGCTGAGGGCCTTCATCGGGGTCGTGTAGAAGACCTTCGCGTTGGCCTCGCGCATCGCCAGGAAGACGGCGAACTCGGCCACGATCGTCTTGCCCGCGCCGGTGGGAGCGGCGACGAGGACGCTGCGGCCGCGCTCCAGGGCCGCACACGCCTCCCGCTGGAACGGGTCGAGGTCGAACCGCAGCCCCTCGCGGAAGGTCTCGAGCAGCGGCTGGCGGGCTCGGTCGCGCGAGGCGGCGTACCGCTCCGCCGGCGAGAGCGTCTGGTCGGTCACGGGACCAGCCTATGCCCGGTCGCTCAGGTGGCGAGCTCGGCCTCCAGGCGGCTCGCCGCCTTCGCCGCGCGCCGGTCGTGCAGCCAGGCGACGCCATAGGCCGCGAAGTAGAGCGCCACCATCGGGATCGCCAGCAGGAACATCGACAGCACGTCGGCCGCGGGCGTGGCGATGGCGGTGAACAGCGCGATCAGGATGAGCGCCCACCGCCACGACGCGATGATCGACTTCGCGCTCAGCACGCCGACGAAGTTGAGCAGCACGAGGAACACCGGGAGCACGAACGCGATGCCGACGGCGATCACGAGCTTCAGGATGAAGTCGAAGTAGGTCTTGGCCTGGATGATCGCGGAGTCCGGCTCCGGAGCGAAGCTCGTGAGCAGGCTGACGATGTGGGGCACGAGCAGCCAGCCGGTGACGCCGCCTGCGATGAACAGCGGGACGGCGGTGAAGAAGAAGCCGAAACCGTACTTCAGCTCCTTGCGCGTCATCGCCGGCACGAAGAACGCCCAGATCTGGTACAGCCAGACGGGGCTGGAGATGACCGCGCCGATCGTGATCGCGACCTGCATCTTCAGGTCGAACGCACCGGTGATGCTGTCGTAGTTGAGCATGGCCTCGCGGCCCTGCTGCTTCGCGATGTCCGTGATGGGACCGCGAAGCGCGTTCATCACGTAGTCGCTGAGGAACCAGCCGATCACTGCGCCGACGAGCAGCGCCAGGGCGGAGCGGAAGAGGCGTTTGCGAAGCTCGATGAAGTGCTCGGCGAGCGTCATCCGTCCTTCGCGGTTCTTGCCTCGCTTCGTGGAGGCCACCGGACTAGGACTTCGGGTTCGACTCGGTCGAGGGGTCGACGGGGGCGGGCGCCGGTGCGACGGTGTTCTGCGCCGTGCCGGTGGCGGTGCCGTCGGCGGGCTTGTCGGCCGCGCCGTCCTTGCCGTCCTTCTTCAGCTCGTCGACCTCGCCCTTGAAGATCCGCATCGACTGGCCGATGCTCTTGGCGAGGGCCGGCAGCTTCGGCGCACCGAAGAGCAGCAGGATCACGGCGAGGATGATGAGCAGGTGCCATCCGGTCAGTCCTGCGAACATGAGATCAGGTCCTTCTCAAAAGGTGGGCGAAGCGATCCGGAACCGTCGCCGGATCCACATCGACGAGTAGTCTACCGCGCCTGACCCGCGCGTCCCTGCGAGCTTGCCTTGCGAAAGCGCGCTCGGTCAGGTGCTCCTGTCGCTGCGCGGACAGCTCCGCGGCGTCGGCCAGCACGGCCGGCTCGAACGTGTCCTGCAGCTCCTCCGCCCGGCGGGACAGCACCTCCGCCTTCTCCATCAGCGCGGCGGCCTCGCGGCCCGCGGCCACCACCTTGCGGAACAGCCACCAGGCGAAGAAGGCGAGCATGCCGAGAAGACCGAGCACGAGCACGGTCCAGATTACCAGCCACGACCACCAGGGCACGCGCTCAGCCTACCCGGCACTCGGGCGGTGCCGGCTGCACCCCGCTCAGCGGTACCGCTCCACGCCCGCGCGCGCCCAGCCGGCCACGACCTGGCGCGCCTCGGGCGGGTCGAGCACGGTCAGCACGCCGGAGAGCCCCGCCACGAGCCGCTTCAGCCCGTGGAAGTGCGCCACCCTCAGCCGCGTGCGCACCACGCCGTCCAGCGATTCCCGTTCGGCGCCCTCGGGGATGTAGTCCTCGATCAGCGGGATCGCCGAGGCGGAAACCTCGACCGTCACGAGCAGGTCCTCCGGCGTCCCCGTGAAGAGCGTCTCGGGCAGCTTCACGTCGCCCGGGCGGTAGGTGATCGGCTCCGCCGTCGCCACGAGGTCGTCGATCCGGTCGAGGCGGAAGGTGCGGATGGCCGTGCGCAGGTGGTCCCAGCCGCGCAGGTACCAGTCCTGGTCGACCGACTCGATCCGCAGCGGGTCGACGCGGCGCCGTTCGCGCTCCCCGCGCGAGCTCAGGTAATCGAACTCCACCTGCACGCCCGCGATGACGGCGTCGCGGATGGTCCCGAGCACCTCGTCGGTCTCGGACCGCGCCACGGCCACTTCGCTCGGCGTGGCGGATGCGCCGCGTGCGAGCTTCGCCATGAGCGAGCCGATCGCGTCCCGGTCGGCGTTCTCGGGCAGGGCCGTCAGGTACTGCAGCCCCGCGATCAGCGCGGCCGCCTCGCGCGCGGAGAAGCGCGGTGAGTCGTCGATCGCGACCTGGTGGGTGAGGACGATCTGGTCGTTCTCCTCGAAGTCGTCCCAGGCGATGTCGAACAGGTCTCCAGGCTGGTACGCGTTCGTCTCCCCCGGGATGCCGGACACGGCGATCAGCCGCACGGCGTCACGCAGCTGCTCCTGGTCGACGCCGAAGTGCTCCGCGGCCTCGGCGACGCTCACCCGGTCGCGGTCCATCAAGTACGGGACGAGGGCGAGCAGGAAGGCGAGCTTGTCCTGCGCCTGCATCGGCCGTCTGCGCTCAGCCATGGCGCCCCTCCCCCGTCGCCGTGGAGGAACCGGTGTCGTCGTGCGCGGCGAGCGTCGCCTCCAGCCGCTGCAGCACGTGGTCGCGCAGCTCCGGAGGCGACAGCACGAGAACCTCCGGCCCGAAGGAGGCGAGCTGGTCGGCCAGGATGTTGATGTCGGAGAAGTTGACGGTGAGCCGGACCGGCTCCCCATCCGCCCCGACCGGCACGGCGTCGCCGTAGCGCTTGCCCAGCCGGGTCGCCGCGTCGGTGCCGGCGGTCACCTCGATCTCGGCGAGGTTCGACTCCCAGATGCGCTCCAGCTCCAGCAGCGCCCGCTCGGCGAAGGGCTCGCCGTCGACGCGGTACTGCTCCGGGTCGAAGACGCGTGCGGTCAGCTTGACCTGCCCGACGATCCGCGAGAGCAGGAACGTGCGGGAGCCGTGCGCCTCCTGGTCGACGCCCTGCAGGTGCCAGCGGCCCTGGTGCTGCACGAGAGACAGGGGCGCGACGGACCTCAGCCGGGATGCGCTCTCGCCGGGCTTGAGGTACGGGAACTGCACCATGACGTGCCGCTCCAGCGCCTGGCTGAGCGGGTCGAAAGCACTCTCCCTCACTCGCAGCCTCGGCGCGTACCCCACCACGGGATCGTCGGCCTCGACGCCGAGGGAGCGCAGCTTCATCAGAGCACGGCGCGACTCCCCCGACAGGGACCCCTCGCGCCAGACGGCGGCAGCGAGACCGAGCAGCGTCAGTTCCTCGGGCGAGAAGCTGACATCCGACGGGAGGTCGTATGCCCCTTTCGGAATGCGATAGCGCAGCAGCTGATTGTTGCCGGACGCCTCGGGCGCCTCCACGGTCTCCAACGGCACGCCGAGCTCGCGGATGTCGTCCTTGTCGCGCTCGAACTGCCGCTCCAGGCTGCTGTTGTCGCCGTGGGGCTCGTACCGCTGGCGGTACCCCTGCACGGTCGACAGGATCTCGCTCTTGGTCAGGCCGTTCTCGGTCGCCAGCAAGGCCAGCACGAGGCTGAACAGGCGCTCCTCGACCGGGACGCGCGCGGGCGAGGCGGGAGAACGGGACACCCGTCCATCCTAGTCCGCGCTAGCGCACCCCGAGGATGTCGACGACCCACGCCGCGGCCGGAACCTGACCCTCCGCCGGGGCCTCGATGACGACCTGCGACCCGACCTTCTTGCCGACCAGCTGGCCCAGCACGCTCTGAGGCAGCGCCTGGTTCAGCTGGCTCTGGCCCGTGCCGATCGACACGATGTCGGGAGAGCCGGACTGCCAGCTGGAGAACACGACGTTCTTGTTGTCCCAGCCGACCGCCGTGTACTGCAGCACCGCGATCGAGTCCTTCTTGACCGTCGCGCCGTCGCCCGCCTTGAGCTCCTCGGTGCGGAGCTTCTTCGGGGCGCCGCCCGAGGACGGGATGGTGATGCCCGGCTGCCCGGTGGGCGCGAGCACAACGGTCGGGAAGCCCGACACCGACGGGCGCACCGCCCCGTCGGCCTTCGCCAGGTACGCCTTCATGATGTCGACCACGAGCACGCCGGCGCTCGACGCGCCGGTGCCGCCGGCGTCCTTCGGCGAGATGACGACGGCGACGCGCGACCCGACCGGGGCGCACTGGAGTCCCTTGCTGAGCGCGGCGTTGCCCGAGCCCAGAGCGAGCGGGTAGGTGTCGCCGCTGCCGTACGAGGTCTGCTGAACCTGGCCGGTCTTGCCGTCGAGGATCGTGTACTGGATCTCGACGACCTGGCCCTTGTGCACCTGCTCGCCCGTGCCCTCGGTGAGGATGCTGCGCTCCGACTTCGTGGTGTCGAGCGGAGTCGGGATGGTGATCTTCGGCTTCGAGCCGATCTTGCCCGTGGCCTCCACCAGCTGCGAGGCCTTGCCCGACGGCAGCGCCGTGCCGCAGTCGGTGTTGGGATCCGTCGAGCAGGCGGTCAGCGCGACGGCCACCAGCCCGGCGGCTCCGATGACGGCGGCGATTCTGCCGAGCGCGGGTGCGCGGCGACCGGTTGCGTTGGGCACGGGTCCTCTTTCGATCCGAACGGCGGGGGTCTGGGCTGTCCGCTCTCGCGGCACGATAGCCCGGTTTCTCATGCTAGCCGACGCCCGGAGCGTCCTCGTCCGCATCGCGTCCCTTTGCCAGTTCCGCACTGGCCGCGGCCTCGCGCATGCGCTTGCGGAGGCTCTTCGGGCTGGACTGCCGCTCGCCGAGCGCGCCGGGCGTCCAGGCCTCGACGTCCTCGTCGGAGTAGTCCGACTTGGACGGGCGGCGCTTGAGCTCGGGCAGCACCGTCCCGGGGGCGAGCCGGCGCGCGGTGATCAGGAACCCGGTGTGGGCGATCATGCGGTGGTCCGGGCGCACGGCGAGGCCCTCGACGTGCCAGCCGCGCACCATCGTCTCGCTCGACTGCGGGTGCGTGTAGTCGCCGGACGCGCGGATGGCCTCCGCGACCCGGGAGAGCTGGGTCACGGTGGCGACATAGCAGAGCACCACACCGCCTGGCTTGAGCGCCTCGGTGACGACGTCGAGGGTCTCCCACGGCGCGAGCATGTCGAGCACCACGCGGTCGACGCTGCCCGGCTCGACCGCCTGCGGGAGGGTGTCCTGCAGGTCGCCGACGGTGACCGTCCAGTTCTCGGGGTCGCCGCCGAGGAAGGTGGCGGCGTTGGCCCGGGCGACGTCGGCGAACTCCTCGCGGCGCTCGAACGAGTGGAGCCGGCCCTCCGGTCCGATCGCCCGCAGCAGCCACAGTGACAGCGCGCCGGAGCCGACCCCGGCCTCCACCACCGTCGCGCCAGGGAAGATGTCGGCGAGGGCGAGGATCTGGGCGGCATCCTTCGGGTACACGATCGCGGCGCCGCGCGGCATCGACATGACGAAGTCGGTCAGCAGCGGCCGGAGCGCCAGGTGTTCGACGCCCGCGTTGTTCGTCACCACCGAGCCGTCCGGCAGGCCGATGATGGCGTCGTGCTCCAGTACGCCGCGGTGGCTGTGGAACAGCTTCCCCGGCTCCAGGGTGATCGTGTTCATCCGGCCCTTCGGCCCGGTGAGCTGCACGCGGTCGCCCGCGCGGAAGGGTCCTGAGCTGCGTCGTGCCTCGTTCATCGGGTCGTCGCCTCCTTGCGCACCCGCGCCACCTCGATGATCTCGTCCACGCTGCGGCCCTCCAGCGTCGGCCAGAGCGTGTGCTCGTCCGACTCCGGCAGCGGCACGATGTGCGGGACGCCGATCGCGGCCGCGCCCGCCGACACGGCCGAGGCGAGCCCGACCAGCGAGTCCTCGATCGCCACGGCGTCGTGCACATCGACGCCGAGCAGCTCCGCGGCCTTCAGATAGGGGCCAGGGTCCGGCTTCGGCGCATCCACCTCGTCACCGCTCACGATCACGTCGAAGGCGGGGAACGGGATGTGGCCGGCGATCTGCTCGGCCATCCGGCGCACCGACATGGTGACGAGCGCCGTCGGGATGCCGCGCTCGCGCACCTGCTCCAGCAGCTCGCGTGCGCCCGGCCGCCACGGCACGCCCTCCTCGTCGAGCTTGCGCTGCACACGGTCGGTCAGCCACTGCACGATCTCGTCCGCCTCCATCGCCACGCCGTGCGAGCGCAGGATCTCTGCCGAGTTCCACAGGCCGAGGCCGACCAGCAGCAGCCCGTCGTCGTGGGTCCAGGTGCCGCCGAACGACGCGACCAGCTCCTGCTCGGACGCCATCCAGTACGGCTCGGTGTCGACGAGGGTGCCGTCCATGTCCCACAGCACGGCTGCGGGCAGGTCGGAGGCGGGCGGTTGTTCGCTGCGAGGGGAAGACGCGGTCACAACGGGCAAGTCTATCGGGAGGGGGTCGGGCCTATCCTTGAGGGATGGCGTCCCGACACAGGCGCCGGGAAGGGACGGGGACAGCTTCGTGACAGACGGACAGAACATCCTCGGCGGCCGCATCCTGGTGGTGGCCTTCGAAGGCTGGAACGACGCCGGCGAGGCCGCGAGCGGTGCAGTGAAGACGCTGAAGGAGCAGCTCGACGTCGTGCCGGTGGCCGAGGTCGACCCGGAGCTCTACTTCGACTTCCAGTTCAACCGGCCCGTGGTCACGGACGACGACGGCAGGCGCCGGCTGATCTGGCCGTCCGCGGTCGTCTACGGGCCGTCGCTGCCCGGCCGCATCGGGGAGGACCTCGCCGGCGACGCCGAGCTGACGGTCACTGGCGACAACGCGGGCAACATCTTCCTCCTGCTGGGCACGGAGCCCTCGCGCAGCTGGCGCAGCTTCACCGCCGAGATCATGGATGTGGCGCTTGCGGCAGACATCGGAGCGGTCGTCTTCCTCGGCGCGATGCTCGCCGACGTGCCGCACACGCGGCCGATCTCGGTGTTCGCCTCGAGCGACAACGCCGCCGTGCGGGCCGAGCTCGGTGTCGAACGATCGACCTATGAGGGGCCGGTCGGCATCCTGAGCGCTCTCGCCGAGGGAGCGGAGGACGTGGGCATCCCGACGATCATGATCTGGGCGTCCGTGCCGCACTACGTCCACAACGCGCCGAGCCCGAAGGCCGTGCTCGCCCTGATCGACAAGCTGGAGGAGCTGGTCGACGTCACCATCCCGCGCGGCACCCTCGTCGACGAGGCGGCGGCGTGGGAGGCCGGCATCGACGCGCTCGCTGCCGACGACGAGGAGATGGCGTCGTACATCCAGCAGCTGGAGCAGGCGCGGGACACCGTCGACTCGCCGGAGGCGAGCGGCGAGGCGATCGCGCAGGAGTTCGAGCGCTACCTGCGCCGCCGGGGCGACGGCCGCGACGGCGGCACCGCGGGCCGCGCGCCCGACGACCCCCGCCGCGGCTGACCGACGCACTCCCCCGATTTGGCCCAAATCGCTGTTCTGGGATTCTCATTCCCGCGATTTGGCGCAAATCGTCGTTCTGAGCGACGCATTCCCGCGATTTGGCGCAAATCGGGAAGCCCGACTCAGGCGGCGAGCACGCCCGTGGCGAGCAGGATCATCAGCAGCACGCCGAGCGCGATGCGGTAGATCACGAACGGCAGGAAGCTGCGACGCGAGATGTACCCCATGAAGAACGCGATCACGAGCAGCCCGACGACGAACGCGACGATGGTGGCGACGGCCGTCTCGACCGGGCCGAAGACCTCCACCGTGCACGTGCCCGCCTTCGCCAGCGCCTCCGTGCACGGCTCCTTCACGGCCTTGTAGAGCTGGTAGAACCCGCTGCCGAAGACCGCCGGCAGCGCCAGCAGGAACGAGTAGCGCGCGGCCGCGCGACGCTGGTAGCCCATGAACAGCCCCGCGGTGATCGTTCCGCCCGACCGCGAGACGCCGGGGATGAGCGCCAGCGCCTGCGCCAGGCCGAAGATGATGCCGTCGACCCAGGTCAGCTCGCGCAGCCGCTTGGTCTTGGCGCCCACCCAGTCGGCGATCCCGAGCAGGATGCCGAACACGATCAGCGTCGTCGCGACGATCCACAGCGAACGGAAGACGGTCTCGATCTGGTTCTGGAAGAAGAGCCCGAGCACCACGATCGGGATGCTGCCGAGGATGACCAGCCAGCCCATCCTGGCGTCGGGGTCGTTGCGCGGGATGCGCCCGAACAGGGCACGGAACCACTGCGCGACGATGCGGGTGATGTCGCGCCAGAAGTAGAGCAGCACCGCGGCCTCCGTGCCGAGCTGGATGATCGCGGTGAACCGCGCCCCCGGGTCGGCCCCCGTGCCCAGCAGCTCCCCGACGATGCGGATGTGCGCGGACGACGAGATCGGCAGGAACTCGGTCAGGCCCTGGACGAGGCCGAGGATGATGGCGTTGAGGAAGTTCATGCGTGGCGTGTGGTCTCGGGGTCTGGTGGGCGGAACGCGTTCAGTACGCGCGCAGCAGGTCGCGGAGCACGGTCCTACCGAACACTAGCGCGTCCAGCGGGACGCGCTCGTCCACGCCGTGGAACATGCCGGGGAAGTCGAGGTCGGCGGGCAGCCGGAGCGGTGCGAAGCCGTACCCGGTGATGCCGAGTCGGCTCAGCGCCTTGTTGTCGGTGCCGCCCGAGAGGAGGTACGGCAGCACCGGCGCGCCGGGGTCGTGCCGTTCCAGGGTGCCGGTGATCGCGTCCACCAGGCCGCCGCCGAACTCGGCCTCGAGCCCGATGTCGCGGTGCATCACCTGGATCTCGACATCGTCGCCGATGAGCTCGCGCACGCGGGCGAGCACGGCGTCCTCCTCGCCGGGGAGGGTGCGGATGTCGATGAGCGCCTCGGCCGTGTCGGGGATGACGTTGTGCTTGTACCCGGCTTCGAGCAGCGTCGGGTTGGTCGTCGCACGCAGGGTCGCGAGGATGAAGCCGGCGGCGGTGCCCGTGCGGATCACCACTTCGTCCGGTCCGACGCGCTCCGGGTCGACGTCGAGCAGGCGGCCGAGCTCGCCGATCAGCCGCTCCGTGGTCGCCGTCAGCTGGACGGGCCACTCCTCCCGCCCGAGCGCCACCACGGCCTCCGCGAGCCGGGTGATCGCGTTCTCGCGGATGAGACGCGACCCGTGCGCGGCGCGGCCGCGGGCGATGAGCTTGATCCAGACCAGGGACTTCTCCCCCGTCTGCAGCAGGTACGCGCGGCGCCCCGCGAGGTCGATGGAGTAACCGCCCACCTCGCTGATCGCCTCGGTGGCGCCCGCGAAGAGCTCCGGCTGGGTGTCGACCAGGAAGTGCGACCCGCGCCGGCCGCCGTCCTCCTCGTCGGCGAAGAACGCCACCACGAGGTCGCGCTCAGGCCGCTCCCCCGCCCGGAGGATGTCGCCGACCGCGGTCAGGATCATCGCATCCATGTTCTTCATGTCGACCGCGCCGCGCCCCCAGAGCAGGCCGTCTCTGATCTCGCCGCCGAACGGGTCGACCGTCCAGTTGCGGGGATCGGCGGGCACGACGTCGAGGTGACCGTGGACCACCAGGGCGGGCTTGCCGGGGTCGCTGCCCTCGACCCGTGCGACGACGCTCGCGCGGCCCGGGTCGGACTCGAACACCTGCGGCTGCAGCCCCAGCTCGGCGAGCTTCGCCTCCACGTACGCGGCGGCCTCCGCCTCTCCGTTCGACCGGCCCTCCCCGTAGTTCGTGGTGTCGAACCGGATCAGGTCGCGGGCGATGACGGCGGTCTCATCGAGGGCGGGCTCGGTCGCGCGGAGTTCGTCGGTCATCCCCCAACGCTACCTGCCGCAACCCGCCGCCGTCCCGCCACGCCCGGGCTGTGTGGACAAGTCATCGGACTGTGGGAAACCGTGCTAATGTCTTTCTTCGGCAGCCGGAGAGATCCGGCGGCCGACACCTGAGTCCGGGTGGCGGAAATGGCAGACGCGCTAGCTTGAGGTGCTAGTGCCCGTATAGGGCGTGGGGGTTCAAGTCCCCCCTCGGACACGACACGAAGGCCCCGGTCATATCGACCGGGGCCTTGCGCATATGCCCCTCCGGACGATCTGCGACCCGGGACTATGGTGTCGCTGTGCCCGGCAAGAAGAAACGGTCCTCCTCCAGCCTGTTCACGGTTGTGCTCGCCCTCGGCGCCAACGTCCTGGTGGCGATCGCGAAGACCATCGCGGCCGCGATCACCGGGTCGGCCTCGCTCGTGGCGGAGGCCGCGCACTCGTGGGCCGATGCCGGCAACGAGGTCTTCCTGCTCCAGGCAGAGCGCTCCGCCGCGCGCCCGCGCGACGACGCCCACCCGGGCGGCTACGGCCGCGACGCGTACGTGTGGAGCCTGTTCGCCGCGGTCGGCCTCTTCACCGCGGGCGCGGTCGTGTCGATCATGCACGGCGTCTCCGCCCTCGGGTCGGACGAGCAGGACGCCGACTACCTCGTCGGCTACCTGGTGCTCGCCGCCGCGTTCGTCTTCGAGGGCATCTCGTTCATCCAGTCGTACCGGCAGGCGCACGCGAAGGCCGAGACGTCCGGCACCGGGACGTTCGAGCACGTCCTGCGGACCTCCAACCCGACGCTTCGCGCGGTCTTCGCCGAGGACTCGGCCGCCCTCGTCGGCCTCGTCATCGCCTTCCTCGGCCTCCTGCTGCACGAGCTGACGGGCAACCCCTTCTGGGATGCGCTCGGCTCCATCCTGGTGGGCGTGCTGCTGGCGATCGTCGCCGTCGTCCTGATCGAGCGGAACCGGAGCTTCCTGGTCGGGCAGCAGGGCTCCGACCGGGCCTGGCAGGCCGCACTCACCGCCCTGCTGCAGCATCCAGAGGTCGAGAAGGTCACCTACCTGCACCTGGAGTACGTCGGTCCCGAGCGGTTCTACCTCGTCGCAGCAGTGGATCTGGTGGGGAACGACCGCGAGTCGGACGTCGCCGTCGACCTGCAGGCCGTCGAGCAGGAGCTCGAGCGTTCGGAGTGGGTGACGGAGGCCGTGCTGACGCTCTCGAGACCCGGTTCGGCTGCGCTCCTCCCGCGGCCGGACGCCGACAGCGAGGCAGCAGGGCAGGCATTGCGGCCATAGCGGTCAGGTTCCGACCGCATGCTGTGCACAATGGATGCATGGCAAGTACCGGCTCCCGAGCGCTCCAACTGCTCTCCCTGCTCCAGACGCACCGCTATTGGCCGGGCCAGGAGCTCGCCGACCGGCTCGGCGTGTCGCCGCGCACCCTCCGGCGCGATGTGGAGCGGCTGCGCGACCTGGGCTACCCGGTCGACGCGACGCGCGGCGTGGCCGGCGGCTATCAGCTCGCCGCCGGCGCCTCCCTCCCGCCGCTCGTCGTCGACGACGACGAGGCCGTCGCCCTCGCCGTCGGGCTGCGCACCGCGGCGCAGAGCGGCATCGCCGGGGTCGACGAGGCCTCCGTCCGCGCCCTCGCCAAGGTGGTGCAGGTCATGCCGCCGCAACTCCGGCGCCGGGTGGACGCCCTGCGCACGACGACCCTCTCCACGACCTTCGGCCCAGGGCCGACCGCCGACGCAGGCGTGCTGACCGTGCTGGCGCAGGCGTGCCGCGACGAGGAGCGGCTCGACTTCGCGTACGTCGCCCGAGACGGCCAGGCCTCGACGCGCACGGTCGAACCGCACCGCCTGGTCTCGATCGAGCGCCGCTGGTACCTGGTCGCCTACGACCTGACGCGGTTCGACTGGCGCAGCTTCCGGCTCGACCGCATCGCCGAGCCGCGCCCCACCGGCACCCGATTCCGGCCGCGCACCCTTCCGGCGGAGGACGCCGCCGAGTACGTCCGCGAGTCGCTGCACTCCGCGGTCGAGCCGATGGTCGTCGAGGCCATCGTCGAAGCGCAGCACGACCGTGTCCTGGAGGTGCTCGGGCGCTGGGCCACCGTCGACGAGCAAGGGGACGGCACCTGCCTCGTCCGCATCACGGCCGACAGCGCGGAGTGGGCGCTGTTCGGGCTGGCGGCGGTCGACGGCCCCTTCCGCATCGTCGGACCGGAGGAGGCGGTCATGGCCGCCGCAGACTGGGGAGAGCGCTTCACCCGCTCCGCGGCCGCGCTCGGCATCGAGGCCACCACGGCCGGTGCCGAGGTCAGCGCTCTAAGATCGAAGGGATGACGACCGCCGCCCGCACCCCGAGCCCCGCCGACATCCGGCGGTGGCGCCGTTACCTCGCCGACGAACGAGCCGAGGCCGCGGTCTACCGCGACCTCGCCAGCCGACGGCAGGGCGAGGAACGCGAGATCCTGCTCGCGCTGGCGGAAGCGGAGCGACGCCACGAGCAGCACTGGGTCACCCTGCTGGGCGAACGGGCCGGGAAGCCGCTGCGCGGCGACCTGCGCACCCGCATGCTCGGCTGGCTCGCCCGGCGCTTCGGCTCGGTCTTCGTGCTCGCGCTCGCGCAGCGTGCGGAGGCGCGCTCGCCGTACGCGGACGACGTCGACGCGACCCCGCAGATGGCCGCCGACGAGCAGGTGCACGAGGAGGTGGTGCGCGCGCTCGCCGCCCGAGGCAGGCAGCGGCTGTCCGGCACCTTCCGCGCTGCGGTGTTCGGCGCGAACGACGGCCTCGTCAGCAACCTCGCGCTCGTGCTCGGTGTGAGCGCGAGCGGCGTCCCGACCCACGTCGTGCTGCTGACCGGCATCTCCGGCCTTCTCGCCGGAGCGCTCTCGATGGGTGCGGGCGAGTACGTCTCGGTGCGTTCGCAGCGCGAGTTGCTCGAAGCCTCGACGCCGAACCCGGCGACGGGTTCGGCACTCCCCCACCTCGACGTCGACGCCAACGAGCTCACCCTCGTCTACCGCGCCCGTGGCATGGCGCCGGAAGAGGCCGCAGAGCACGCCAGGGAGGTGCTGTCGAGCCTGCAGCCGGTTACCTCCCCCGTCCCGATCACGCCGGCGGCGACCGAGGACGAGCACGAGGCGATCGGCACCGGCTGGAGTGCCGCGCTCTCGAGCTTCTGCTTCTTCGCGTCGGGTGCGCTCATCCCGATCATCCCCTTCCTGTTCGGGATGACCGGCACGGCCGCCATCATCGTCTCGGCCGTGCTCGTCGGGATCGTGCTGCTCGGCACCGGCGCCGTGGTCGGGCTGCTCTCGGGAGCGTCGCCGCTCAAGCGCGCCGTGCGGCAGCTGCTGATCGGCTACGGAGCCGCCGCAGCGACTTACCTGCTCGGCCTGCTCTTCGGCGCGACCGTCGGCTAGCGCCTCCTGCCGCCGTCGGTGCCGTACGCGATCGCCCCGACCAGCGGGATGAGCAGGAACCACAGCCACGAGTACTGGTAGCCCCAGGCGTAGCCGGTGATGAAGAACAGGATCAGCGACACGAACGGGATGATCGAGACGGCGAGCAGGCCCCACCGGCTCGACGGCTCTCGGCCGCCCCATCCCGGGCGACCGTCGTACGGCTGCTGCGGGTAACCCGGCTGGGCATACTGCGGGCCCGGGTAGCCCGGCCCGGGTGCGGCCGTGGGCGCCCCCGGCCCGGGCTGCGCCGCCGTGGCGGGATGCGGGTCGAGCTGCGGACCGCCCGGCAGGTCGGCGAACAGCGGCGACAGATCGCCGCGCGTCACCGCGGACCGTGCGGCGGCGGAGCGCGCCTGCAGCTCGTCGTCGGTGAGCCGCCCCTGCGCGGCGTGGGACTGGAGCGCCGCGACCGCGCGCTCCCGCTCGTCGTTGCTGAGGCGCAGCGAGGCGCCGGACGGATCGGTGGTGTCGGCCATAGACGCCAGTATGGCAGCGACGACCGACGTGCGGGGGTGCGATGTCGGCGGGCTCGGACTACACTTCCGTTCGAACGTATGTTCGATAGACGAGGTGGCAGCATGACCGAGATCGATGAGGCGGTCGCCGTGTGGACGACCGAAGACGGAGTGCCAACACGACTGGTGTGGCGCTCCACCCGCTACCGCGTGTCGGACACCCCGACGGTCTGGGCCGAGGTGTGCGCCTGGTGGCGGCCGTTCGGCGAGCACCGCTACACGATCGGCACCCTGCCGCGCGAGATCGGCGGCTGGCGTTTCCAGGGCACGAGCGAGGACGGCGACGCTCACGTGTTCGACGTCCGGCACGACGCGCTCGACCGCACCTGGCGGTTGGTGCGCGTCTTCGACTGAGCCCAGCGTGGCACCGCCCGCCGCCGCATCCGGTCGCATAGCCTCCATCGGGTGATGGACGACCGCTACGGAACCGATGTGCTGGCAGGCGACTGGCGGAGCGCCGGACGCGCGCCGGTGCCCGACGTAGAGGCCGTGCGCGACCTCGTCGTCGAGGAGGCGGCGAGCGGGTTCTGCGGTGCGATCACGCGGCTCGAGGCGCAGACCGTCGAGCTGGAGGACTACTTCGGCAAGAAGCGCGTGTTCCCACTGAGCGGGTCGTTCCTCATCGACGGGTCGCCCGTCCGGCTCGTCGTCCCGCGACGGGCGCAGGACGGTCGCACGCGCACCGCGTCCGGCTCGTTCGCGGTCGGCGACCGGAAGGCGCGCGTCGCACGGGCGAGCCGCATCTTCGTCGAGGGCCGCCACGACGCCGAGCTGGTCGAGCGGGTGTGGGGCGACGATCTGCGCGTCGAGGGCGTCGTCGTGGAGTACCTCGAGGGCGTGGATGACCTGGATGCGATCGTGAAGGAGTTCCGGCCCGACCGGGGCCGGCGCATCGGGGTGCTCGTCGACCACCTGGTCGCCGGATCCAAGGAGAGCAGGATCGCGGAGCAGGTCGCCCGCGGGCCGTACGGCCAGCACGTGCTGGTGGTCGGGCATCCGTTCGTCGACATCTGGCAGGCGGTGAAGCCGGCGCGCGTCGGGCTGGCGGAGTGGCCGCGCATCCCGCGATCGGTCCCGTGGAAGCACGGCATCTGCGCGGCGCTCGGCCTGCCGCACGAGACGCAGGCGGACATCGCGCGCGCGTGGAAGCGCATCCTCGGCCAGGTGCGGTCGTATTCGGACCTGGAGCCCGAGCTGCTCGGCCGCGTCGAGCAGCTGATCGACTTCGTCACGGAGCCGCAGGCGCGCTGACGCGCCCGCCTGCGCCTGCGCCTGCGGTCGGAGATTCGGCCACGGTTCGTTCGAATCTCCGACGTTAGGCGGCCCAGACGGAGATTCGAACATTCGAGCGCTGATGTAGCAGGGGGTGGCTCGGTCGCCTGTGTTGGCGGCGCGGCGTACGCTGTCGTGGCACGACCGGGAGTTCTCCACAACCCGCAGATTTCTATTTGCGCGGTTCGAACATATGTTCGAAAATAGGGCCATGACATCGGCAGCTCCCCACCTCCGCGAACCGGTCGCCGACCGGGCGCAGGTGCATGAGCTGCAGACCCGCATCCGGCAGATGCAGGCCACCAAGCTCGAGAGCCGCACGCTGCAGACGCATCCCGCACTCTCGCCGCTGCTGCCGGGCGGCGCGCTCAAGGCGGGCGCCGCCTACTCGGTGCGGGGGTCGACGACCCTGCTGATGGCCATGCTGGCCGGCCCGAGCGCCGCCGGGGCGTGGTGCGGGGTGATCGGCATGCCCGACTTCGGGGCGGAGGCCGCCGGGCGGTTCGGCATCGACCTGGAGCGGCTGGTGCTGGTGCCGCATCCCGGCGACGACTGGCTGACGGTGACGGCGGCGGTCGTCGACGTGCTCAGTGTGGTCGCGGTGGCGCCGCCCTCCCGCGCCAGAGACGGCGACATCGCGCGGCTGAGCGCCCGTCTGCGGCAGCGCGAGGCGACCCTCGTCGTCGCGGGCGACTGGCCGCAGGTCGAGGCGACGCTCACGGTCGCCCGCAGCGGGTGGGACGGCCTGGGCGCCGGCAACGGCTACCTGTCGTCGCGCCGGGTGACGGTGGAGTCCGTGCCGCGCGGCGGCTCCGGGCCCCGGCGCACCGCCGAGCTGTGGCTCCCCGCGCCCGACGAGCGGTTCCTCGCCGAGCGCTCCGCCGCCTCCGGCCCGACACGGCTCGAGGCGGTGGTCTAGGTGGCGGGCAGGGCGGAGCAGGTCGTCACCCGCGCGATCGTGCTGTGGTACCCCGACTGGCCGATCGTGGCGGCCAGGCAGGCGCTCGAGCTGCCCGACGACCTGCCGCTGGCACTGGTCGAGAAGGGCGTCGTCTTCGCCTGCTCCGCTGCGGCCAGGGCCGACGGGGTGAAGCGGGGGCTGCGGATGCGCGAGGCGCAGTCGCGCTGCCCGCAACTCGAGGCGGTGCCGTACGACCCGGTGCTCGACGCGCGCGCGTTCGAGCCGGTGCTGGCCGCCATCGAAGAGATCACGCCGGGGGTCCAGCCGGTGCGGCCCGGCACCTGCGTGCTGCGGGCGCGCGGGCCGGCGCGGTACTACGGCGGCGAAGAGCAGGCGGCCGCCGAACTGCTGCGCTGCCTGGAGGGGCTGGGGCTGTCGGCAGCTCGGGTGGGCGTCGCCGACGGCCCGTTCGCGGCGGAGCAGGCGGCGCGCTCCACCGGGTCCGCCCGCGTGCGGGTCATCCCCGCGGGCGGCTCCCCCGCGTTCCTCGCCCCGCTGCCGGTCTCCCAGCTCGGCCTCACCGAGCTGACGCCGCTGCTCCGGCGGCTCGGGCTGCACACCCTCGGAGACCTCGCCGCCCTTCCCCGCGTCGACCTGCGGGAGCGGTTCGGCGAGCGCGGAGAGCTGGCGTACACTCTCGCCAGCGGGCTCGACTCCACGGCGGTCGTCCCGCGCACCCCGCCGAAGCAGCTCGACCGCGCCATCGAGTTCGAGCCACCGCTCGACCGTGTCGACCAGGTGACCTTCGCCGTCCGCGGCACCGCCGAGCAGTTCGTCGCCGCGCTCACCAAGGCGGGTCTCGTGTGCACGTCGCTGCGGGTGGAGGTGACCGACGAGTCCGGCCGGGTCGGCGAGCGCACGTGGCTCCACCCCCGGCTGTTCTCGGCCCCCGACGTCGTCGATCGGGTGCGCTGGCAGCTGCAGGGCGCGGGGTCCATCGACAGCGGGCTTGCGTCGCCGATCGCCCGCGTGGTGCTCGAGCCCGCGGCGGTCGACGACATCGGCCACCACGAAGACGGCCTCTGGGGCGGAGGGGCCGACGAGCGCATCCACCACGGGCTCACGCGGGTACAGAGCATGCTCGGGCACGAGGCCGTGGTGACGGCCACGATCGGCGGAGGCCGGGCTCCCGCCGAGCGGCAGGTGCTCGTGCCGTGGGGCGACCGGCCGGTGGGGGTCGCGCGCGCCGACCGGCCCTGGCCCGGCTCGCTGCCCGCTCCGGCGCCGTCGACGGTGTTCGAGGTGCCGCGTCCCGTCGCCGTGCTCACGGAAGAGGGCACGACGGTCGAGGTCACCGATCGCGGCGATGTCACCGCGCCGATCGCCCGCTTCTCCCCCACCGGCGCTGTGGCCGACGCCCGGCCGGTCGACTCGTGGGCGGGCCCGTGGCCAGTGCGCGAGCGGTGGTGGGACGCCACGCTGTCCCGTGCGATGCACCGCTTCCAATTGGTCGACGCCGACGGCACAGCGTGGCTGCTCGCCCTCGCCGGCTCCGGCTGGTTCGCAGAAGCCCGGTACGACTGATGGGCTGGAACAACCCGCCCATCCCGTGGGCCGAGTTCGAGCGGCGGCTCTCCGGTCGCCGCACCGGACAGCAGCCCGACGAGCGGCCGTCGTCGCGCAAACGGCAGAAGTACGTCCCCCAGGTCATCCCGGAGTCCACCGAGGGCGTCGTCCCGTACGCCGAGCTGCACGCGCACAGCAACTTCAGCTTCCTCGACGGCGCCTCCTCGCCGGAGGAGCTGCTGGAGGAGGCCACCCGGCTCAATCTGCACGCGCTCGGGCTCACCGACCACGACGGTCTCTACGGCGCCGTCCACCTCGCCGAGGCGGCGGAGGCCTACGACAGGGTCGAGACGGTGTTCGGGGCAGAGTTGTCGCTGTCGCTCAGCAGACCGCAGAACGGAGAGCCCGATCCGGAGGGCAGCCACCTGGTCCTGCTCGCCCGCCGCCAGGAGGGCTATCACCGGCTCGCGTCGGCGATCACGGCGGGGCAGCTCGCCGGGCAGGAGAAGGGGCGCCCGGTCTACCGGCTCGACGAGCTCGCCGAGCAGTCCGGCGGCCAGTGGATGGTGCTGACCGGCTGCCGCAAGGGCGATGTCCGCCGCGCCCTCTCCCGCAGCGCGGAGGGCACGGAACGCGGGGAGCGCGCCGCCGAACGCGAGGTCGCCAGACTGGTGGAGCTGTTCGGGGCCGACAATGTCCTCGTCGAGCTGATCGACCAGGGCGGCCCGCGCGACTCCACCGACAACGACATCCTCGCGCGCATCGCCGGCCGGCTGGGGCTGCCGACGGTCGCCACCAACAACGTCCACTATGCGAGTCCCGCCCAGTACCCGCTCGCCACGGCGGTCGCCGCCGTGCGCGCCCGGCGCAGCCTCGACGAGCTCGATGGCTGGCTGCCCGCGTCCGGTGCCGCGCACCTGCGCAGCGGCGCCGAGATGGCGCGGCGGTTCGCACGCTACCCCGGCGCCGTCGAGCGCACGGTCGAGGTGGCGGACGACCTCTCCTTCCGCCTCCGCAGCGCGCGCCCGAGACTCCCGAAACTTCCGGTGCCGGAGGGGCACACGCCGATGAGCTGGCTCCGCGAGCTCACCTGGCGCGGCGCCGCCGAGCGCTACCCCGATCTCGACCGCACGCCCGAGAAGCGGGAGCGCATCGAACGCGAGCTCGACGTGATCGAGGCGAAAGACTTCCCCGGCTACTTCCTCATCGTCTACGACATCGTCCGGTACGCCCGGGGGCAGGGCATCCTCTGCCAGGGCCGAGGCTCCGCCGCCAACTCCGCCGTCTGCTACCTGCTCGGCATCACCGCGGTCGACTCCATCAAGTACGACCTGCCGTTCGAGCGCTTCCTCTCCAGCATGCGAGAAGAAGAGCCCGACATCGATGTCGACTTCGACTCCGACCGGCGCGAGGAGGTCATCCAGTACGTCTACCGCACCTACGGCCGGCACAACGCGGCCCAGGTCGCCAATGTCATCACCTACCGGCCGAAGAACGCGGTGCGCGACATGGCCAAGGCGCTCGGCTACTCCACCGGGCAGCAGGACGCCTGGAGCAAGCAGATCGACTCCTGGGGAACCATCCAGACCACCGACGACCACGACATCCCGAGCGACGTCGTGGGCCTCGCCCAGCAGGTGCTGAAGTTCCCCCGGCACCTCGGCATCCACTCGGGCGGCATGGTGCTCACCGACCGGCCCGTCGGCGAGGTGTGCCCGATCGAGCACGCCCGCATGGAGGGGCGGACGGTGCTCCAGTGGGACAAAGACGACTGCGCCTGGATGGGCCTGGTGAAGTTCGACCTGCTTGGCCTCGGGATGCTGTCCGCGCTCGACTACGCCATGCGCACCATCGAGGCGTCGCTCGGCGAGCGGTGGACGCTCGACAGCATCCCGAAAGAAGAGCAGGGCGTGTACGACATGCTCTGCCGGGCCGACTCCATCGGCGTGTTCCAGGTGGAGAGCCGAGCCCAGATCGGCACCCTGCCACGGCTGCAGCCGCGCAGCTTCTACGACCTCGTGATCGAGATCGCTCTCATCCGGCCCGGACCCATCCAGGGCGGTGCGGTGCACCCGTACATCCGCCGCAAGCTCGGGAAAGAGCCGGTCACCTACCTGCACCCGTCGCTCGTGCCCGTGCTCGAACGCACGATGGGCGTCCCGCTGTTCCAGGAGCAGCTGATGCAGATGGCGGTCGCGGTCGGCGACTGCACGGCGGAGGACGCCGACCTCCTCCGCCGTGCCATGGGCTCGAAACGCGGCGTCGAGAAGATCGGGGCGCTGAAGGCCAAGCTGTACGACGGGATGGCGCACAACGGCATCACCGGAGACGACGCCGACGCCATCTACGAGAAGATCGAAGCGTTCGCGAACTTCGGGTTCGCCGAGAGCCACGCCATCAGCTTCGCCCTGCTGGTCTACGTCAGCTCCTGGATGAAGCTGCACTACCCCGGCGCGTTCCTCGCCGCGCTGCTGCGGGCCCAGCCGATGGGGTTCTACTCGCCCCGGACGCTCACCGCCGACGCCCGCCGGCACGGTGTGGTGGTCCACCGGCCCGACATCCAGCGGTCCGGCGTCTTCCCGCTACTCGAACCACTCGACTACCGCCGGCCCGGCCCCACCGGCACCGACCCGTGCCTCGAGACCGACCAGCCTCCGATCGACCCGTTCGACCCGGCGGTCGCCCTCGACTTCGCCGCGCACCGCCGCGACGCCGGCCACGCCGTCCGGCTGGGGCTCGCGGGCGTCACCTCCATCGGCGAGAGGCTGGCCGAGCGCATCGTCGCCGAGCGCGAGGCGTCCGGGCCCTACCGCGACCTCGGCGACCTCGCACGCCGGACCGGCCTCAACACCGCCCAGCTGGAGGCGCTCGCCGCGGCGGGGGCGTTCGAGGGCTTCGATCTGAGCAGGCGGCAGGCGATCTGGGAGGCCGGCAACGCCGCGCAGGAGCGTCCGGAGTACCTGCCGGGCACCGCGGTCACGGTTCAGCCGCCCCTCCTTCCGCTGCTCTCCCCCGCCGAGCAGCTCGCCAGCGACCTGTGGGCCACGGGCATCTCGACCGACGACCACCCGATCCGCTTCCTGCGCCCGGCCCTTGCGGCGCGCGGCGTCTACCCGGCCGACCGGCTCGCGGGCGGAGAGTCGGGCCGTCGCATCGAGGTGGGCGGCGTCGTGACCCACCGGCAGCGGCCTGCCACCGCCGCGGGCGTGACGTTCCTCAACATCGAGGACGAGACCGGCATGGTCAACGTGGTGTGCCCGGTCGGCGTCTGGAACCGCTACCGCCGGGTGGCCCGCCAGGCGCCGGCGATGATCGTGCGCGGCATCCTCGAACGCAGCGAGGAAGGCGTCGTCAACATCGTCGCCGACAAGCTCGAGGCGCTCGACACCGGAATCCGCACCGTCTCCCGGGACTTCCGATGACGTCGCTCGCCTGGCTATTCCTCGAAGCGCAGGTGGCGCACGCTGCGGCCGTTGCGGCGCACCAGGCGCAGCGCCTCCACCCCGATCCGGATGTGCCGCTCGACGAAGTCGCGCGTGACACCGCGGTCGCTCTCCGCCGTCTTCACACCCTCCGGCGTCATCGGCTGGTCCGAGACCAGCAGCAGCGCGCCGCTCGGGATGCGGTTCGCGAAGCCGGCCGCGAACACCGTCGCCGTCTCCATGTCGACCGCCATGCACCGCGTTCGCTTCAAGTACTGCTTGAAGGTGTCATCGTGCTCCCACACCCGGCGGTTCGTCGTATAGACCGTGCCGGTCCAGTAGTCCTGCTGGAAGTCGCGGATCGTCGACGACACGGCCCGCTGCAGCTGGAACGCGGGCAGCGCCGGCACCTCCGGCGGAAGGTAGTCGTTCGACGTGCCCTCGCCCCGGATCGCCGCGATGGGGAGCACGAGGTCACCGAGCCGGCTCTTCTGCTTCACCCCGCCGCACTTGCCGAGAAACAGCGCCGCCTTCGGGCAGACGGCGCTGAGCAGGTCCATGACCGTCGCGGCGTTCGGGCTCCCCATCCCGAAGTCCACCATCGTGATACCGTCCGCCGTCGCGTTCGGCATCGACCGGTCCAGCCCCCGCACCTCGGCGCCGTACCACTCGGCGAAGCGCTCGACGTAATCGCCAAAGTTGGTCAGCAGGACGTACTCGCCGAACTCCTCCACCGGCGTGCCGGTGTACCGCGGCAGCCAGTCGCGCACGATCTCGGCCTTGTCCTTCAGCCCCGCCTTCGTGACGACCGTCTCGGCGCCTCCGCCGGTCGCGGAGGCAGCTCCCGGCGTCACCGTGCCGGCCGTCTCGTCCGTGTTCTGCGCGTCCACCATCCGGCGCCCTCCCTCTTCCTAGCCCGTGACTGTGGTCCCGAGCAGCGAACCGATGGCGAACGTCGCGGCCAGCGCCAGGGCTCCGCCGATCACCACTCGGATCATCGCACGACCGCGCGCGCTGCCGCCGATCCAGGCGGCCACATAGCCGGTGATCGCAAGCGCCAGCAGCACGGCGACGAAGGTCACCGGGATACGGACCTGCGGCGGGAGCAGGATGGTCAGCATCGGGAGAATCGCACCGCAGGTGAAGGCGACCGCAGAAGCGAGGGCGGCGTGCCACGGGCTCACCACGTCGTCCTGGTCGATACCGAGCTCGGCGGAGAGGTGCGCCGCGAGAGCGTCGTGCTCGGTCAGCTCGATCGCGACCTGCCGTGCCGTCGCCGGCGCGAGTCCGCGCTGCTCGTACAGGCCCGTCAGCTCCTCCAGCTCCTCTTCCGGCATCTCCGCCAGTTCCCGGCGCTCTTTGGCGATGAGGGCGCGCTCGCTGTCCCGCTGGCTGCTGACCGAGACGTACTCGCCGAGCGCCATCGAGATCGCACCACCGACCAGCGCGGCGAGGCCGGCCGTCACGATCGCCGGAATCGACTGCGTGGCCCCTGCGACACCGACGACGACCGCGGCCACGGAGACGATCCCGTCGTTCGCCCCGAGCACGCCCGCGCGCAGCCAGTTGAGCCGCTGCGCCAGGCCGCCGCGGTGCGGTTCGTCCGGATGCTGCGCGGCTGCGGGCTCGCGCCCGGCTTCTCCACTCGTCTCGCTCATGCGCTCAGCCTAGGAAGCGCGCGAGCAGAGCGCCACGAAGGTTCGGCGAGCCTAAGACCGACGTTCCGGCGACTAATGCGAGCCAAGCCGCTTCCGGAGGAAGTCGATCCGCGCCTGCAGCTGAGTCACGCTCGCCTGCGCCACCGCGGGGCCACCGCAGACACGGCGCAACTCAGCGTGGATGAGACCGTGCGGCTCACCGGAGTTCTTCGAGTACAGCCCGACCAGGCTGTTCAGGAGCTGACGCTGCTCCTTCAGCGTGCGATGAAGTGGCGCCGGCGGGTGACCTTCTGCCGTGGCCGGCCGGGACGAGTGCCTGCGGGCCTGTCGTTGCTGGCGCTGAAGGAGCAGCTCGTGCACCTGTTCCGGCTCCAGGATGCCGGGGAGGCCGATGAAATCGAGCTCCTCGTCCGTGCCCGGCACCGCGAAGCCGCCGAACTCCTTCCCGTCGTACAGGACGCGGTCGAAGTTCGCCTCCGATCCGAGGGCCTCGAATGCGAACTGCTCGGTCAACGCCTCCGACGCGCGTTCCTCGCGGTTCGCCTCGGCCACCATCGCGTCCTCGGGGTTCCACAGGTCGCCCTCCGCGTTCGGGTCCGAGACGCGGTCCAGCGCGTGATCGCGCTCCAGCTCGAGCGCATTCGCCAGCGCCATCAGCGACGGCACGTTCGGCAGGAACACCGACGCGGTCTCGCCGCGCCGCCGGGCACGCACGAAGCGGCCGATCGCCTGCGCGAAGAACAGCGGGGTGGAGGCGCTCGTCGCGTACACGCCGACCGCGAGCCGCGGGACGTCGACGCCCTCCGACACCATCCGCACCGCGACCATCCACCGCGAGTCGCCCTTCGAGAACGCCTCGATCCGGTCGCTCGCCTCCTTCTCGTCCGACAGCACGACCGTGACGGGCTCGCCGGAGAGCTGCTGCAGGATGTCGGCGTAGGCGCGCGCGGCGTAGTGGTCGGTGGCGATGACCAGACCGCCGGCGTCCGGGATGGAGTTGCGCACCTCGGTCAGCCGTCGGTCGGCAGCCGACAGCACCGCGGGGATCCACTCGCCGCGCGGGTCGAGGGCCGTGCGCCAGGCCTGCGAGGTGATGTCCTTCGTGTTGCCCTCGCCGAGCCGTGCCTCCATCTCGTCGCCGGTCTTGGTGCGCCAGCGCATGTGGCCGGCGTAGACCATGAAGATCACCGGACGGACGACGCCGTCTTCGAGCGCGCGCCCGTAGCCGTAGTTGTAATCGGTGACGGAGGTGCGGATGCCCTGACGGTCGGGCAGGTAGGTCACGAAAGGGATGGGCGCGGTGTCGGAGCGGAAGGGCGTACCGGTCAACGACAACCGTCGGGTGGCGCGCTCGAAGGCGTCCCGGATGCCGTCGCCCCAACTGAGCGCGTCACCGCCGTGGTGCACCTCGTCGAGGATCACCAGTGTCTTGTGCGCCTCGGTGATGTCCTTGTGCAGGCTCGGCCGCATGGCGACCTGAGCGTACGTGACCGCGACACCGCGGTAGTGGCGAGCGTAGCGGCCGTCCGAGTTCTTGAAGTCGGGGTCGAGGTGCAGGCCGACGCGGGAGGCGGCCTCGGCCCACTGCCGTTTGAGGTGCTCGGTCGGAGCGACCACGGTCACGCGCTCGACCACGCGTCGGGACAGCAGCTCGGTGGCGAGGCGGAGGGCGAAGGTGGTCTTGCCCGCGCCAGGTGTCGCGGCGGCGAGGAAGTCGCGCGGCTCGTGCTCGAAGTAGGCGTCGAGCGCTTCCGCCTGCCAGGCGCGGAGCTTGCCCGCTGTGCCCCACGCCGCACGCTCCGGGAAGGAGGGCGACAGGTGCTCTGCGGCGAAACTTCCCGCGTGCACGCCGGGCCGCTCGGACTCGCCTTCTGGGTCGTCCGGAACGGGTGCTGCTGCTGTCTCCACTTGGATCAAATCTACCCGAGCCCGCCGACAGTGCCGTCCGCTCCGCCGTCCGTTGCAGAATGGAGCAATGGCAGAAGCACGGCATCCCTGGTCCCGGTACGTCGCCCTCGGAGACTCCTTCACCGAGGGCATCGGAGATCCGGAACCGGGCAGCCCGGGCGGGCACCGCGGCTGGGCCGACCGGGTGGCCGAGGTGCTGAGCAGCCAGACCGAAGATTTCGCCTACGCCAACCTCGCCGTACGCGGAAAGCTGATCAAGCAGATCCTCGACGAGCAGGTGGATGCGGCGGTCGCGCTCCGCCCCGACCTCATCACGATCTCGGCCGGCGGCAACGACGTGATCCGCCCGGGCACCGACCCGGACCAGATCGCCCTGCTGTTCGACGAGGCGGTCTCGCGGCTGAGCGTCGACGGCGCCACGATCGTCGTGTTCACCGGCGTGGACGTCGGGTTCTCCCCGGTGTTCCGGGGGATCCGAGGCAAGGTCGCGATCTACAACGAGAACGTGCGGGCGATCGCCGCCCGTTACGACTGCATCGTGGCCGACCAGTGGGCGCTGACCGAGATCCAGGACCAGCGGATGTGGGCGCCCGACCGCCTGCACCTGGCCCCGCTGGGTCACCACACGGTGGCCCGGATGGTCCTGGCCGCGCTGAACGTCGAGAACGAGCTGCAGCCGCTCCAGCCGGAGCCGCTGCCGCCGCGCACGTGGCGGCAGGCGCGGTCGGAGGACCTCTCCTGGGCGCGGGAGTACCTCGTGCCGTGGGTGATCCGGCGCATCCGCCACCAGTCGTCCGGCGACCACGTGACGGCGAAGCGACCGGAGGCGGGGCCGTTCCTGATCAGCGGGGACTGACCCGGCCGGTCACATCACCGAGGCGGTGAACAGGTCGCGGTCCTCCGGGCCCAGGTTGAAGCGGTCGAGGGAGAGTTCGCCGTCGAGGTAGCGGAAGCGGTGCACGGAGCCGTTCGGGATGAGTTCGCCGGGGCCCGGCAGGGCATGGTCGGTGACGTGACGCACCAGGGACGAGATGACGCCGCCGTGGCTCACCACGATGACGTTCTCGCCGGGATGCTGGTCCCCCAGCTCGCGCAGCGCGGGCAGGGCGCGCGCGACGACCTGCTCGCGCGACTCCCGGCCGGGGACCGGCGCGCCGTCGGGCCAGCGGGCGAGGATCTGCTCGCCGGTGAGGCCCTCGGCCTCGCCGTACTGCCGCTCGGCGACCGCCTCGATCGTCTCCGGCTCGCCCAGCCCGACGTGGCCCGCGATGATCCGGGCGGTGTCGAGCGCACGTGACAGCGGACTCGCATAGATCGCGTCGAACCGGCCTCCGGCCAGCGCGCGGCCCGTCGCGTCCGCCTGGGCCCGGCCGGTGTCGTTGAGCGGGATGTCGCTCGACCCCTGGATGCGCTTGGCGAGGTTCCAGTCGGTCTGGCCGTGCCGTACGAGCGAGATGAAGGTCACACGCGTCCTTTCGTCGCAGGGACGCGCGCGGATCGGCCGGTCAGGCCAGGCGCTTGGCGAGCTCGACGAGCGTCTCCGTCGTCCCGCCGTCCAGCTTAACGGTCGCCCGGCCGTCGCCCTTCGTCTGACCGCGATTGACGATCACGATGGGGAGCCGGCGCCGGCGCGCCTCCTCCAGGAGGCGGATGCCCGAGTTCACCACGAGCGACGAACCGGCGATGACCAGCGCCTCCGCCGACCGCACGAGAGCACTCGCCTCGCGGTACTTCTCCGCCGGGACGAACTCGCCGAAGAACACCACGTCCGGCTTCAACCGTCCGCCGCACACGGTGCAGTCGGGGACGACGAAGGCGTCGATGTCCGTCACGATGGCGTCGCCGTCCGGGGCGATCTCGACGGCGCCCTTTGTGTCGAGCCACGGGTTGGCCGCGTCGATGCGGGCGGTGATCGCCTCGCGCGCGAAGATCTGGCCGCAGACCAGGCAGAGCACCCGATCCATCGCGCCGTGCAGGTCGACGACGCGGCGCGACCCCGCCTGCTTGTGCAGCCCGTCCACATTCTGGGTGATGACCCCGTTCGCCGCACCCGCCAGCTCAAGCTGGGCGAGCGCACGGTGGCCGTCGTTGGGCCGCGCGGCGGCGAACCGGCGGTAGCCCAGGTGGCTGCCCGCCCAGTAGCGCTTGCGGAACCGGTCGTCGGCGAGGAACTGCTGGAAGGTCATCGGCGTGCGCTTCGGAGCGCCCTCGCCGCGGTAGTCCGGGATCCCGGAGTCGGTCGAGACGCCCGCGCCGGTCAGGACGGCGAAGCGACGGCCGGACAGCAGCTCCACGGTCTGGTCGATGCCGCGGGCCAGCTCCGGCGGGAGCTCGGTCGTCAGCGTGGTCACAGGCACCTCCAGATCCTCTCTGAGTCTAAACACCCCAGTTTTCCGATTTGTTTCGTCGCCCTGGCAATGTGGACCCATGCTCGTGCACCGCATCGACGACCTGGAGGCCGACGGCCTCGCCGACTACTCCCGGCTCACCGACGTCGCGCTCCGGCGCGTCTCCGAGCCCGCCGGCGGTCTCTACATCGCCGAGTCGACCAAGGTCATCACGCGTGCGCTGGCGGCGGGCCATCGCCCCCGGTCCGTGCTGCTGCAGGAGCAGTGGCTGCCCGACGTCGAGCCGCTTCTCGCGCCCTACCCCGACGTCCCGGTCTTCGTGGGCGAACCGAAGATGCTGGAGCAGCTGACCGGGTACCACCTCCACCGCGGCGCCCTCGCGGCGATGCACCGGCCGACGCTGCCGGACCCCGCGGACCTGCTGCGCGACGCCCGCCGGGTCGTCGTGCTGGAGGACATCGTCGACCACACCAATGTCGGCGCCATCTTCCGCGCCGTCGCAGGACTCGGCGCCGACGCGGTGTTCGTGACACCGCGCTGCGCCGACCCGCTCTACCGCCGCAGCGTCCGCGTCAGCATGGGCACCGTTCTGCAGGTGCCGTGGACGCGCCTCCCCGAGTGGGATGACGCGGCGCCGCTGCTGCACGACGCGGGTTTCGACATCGCCGCCCTGGCCCTGGCGGACGACGCTGTCACCCTCGACGACTACGCGGCAGACCCGCCGGAGCGCGTCGCGATGGTGTTCGGCGCGGAGGGAGACGGCCTGAGCCGGCGGGCGCTGGCGGCGGCGGACACCGTGGTCACCATCCCGATGCTCCACGGTGTCGACTCGCTCAACGTGGCCTCCGCATCCGCCGTGACGCTCTGGGCTCTGCGCGCGCGTTCTCAGCCCTCGCATCGGTAGCCCCCGCTAAAATCCGAGCGTGCCCCAGCAAGTTCTCGTCGATCCGCCGCGTCGTGTCTCCCGGAAGGTCTACCGTCGCCGCCGCGTCGTCGTCTTCGGCACCCTGATCGCGCTGCTCGCCGCCTTCGCCTACGTCGTGGGGTCGCTCGTCGCGCCCGTCCCGGCCACCGCCGCGGTCACGGCGCACGACAAAACGATCGTGCAGCCGGCCGCGCAACTGGCGTGGCCCGGCTACGGTTCGTCCGCCGTCGTTGCGCCCGACTACCCGGGCGCCTCCGCCTCCACCGGGAGTGACGCCAGCGTCCCGATCGCCAGCGTGACGAAGACGGTCACCGCGCTCGTGATCCTCGACAAGAAACCCCTGAACGGCACGGAGGACGGCCCGGACATCGCCTTCACCCAGCGCGACGTCGATATCTGGAATCAGGTCGTCGCCGCAGGCGGCTCGTGGGCACCCGTCGTCGCGGGCACCTCGCTGACGGAGAAGCAGGCGCTGGAGGCGATGCTGCTCCCGTCGGCCAACAACTACGCGATCTCGCTCGCCAACTGGGCGTACGGGTCGACGAGCGCCTACGTGGACGCCGCGAACACGTGGCTCTCGCAGCACGGCTTCACCGGCACGAAGATCGTCACGCCGGACGGCCTCGACCCCCGCAACGTCAGCACGACCAAGGATCTGATCGGCATCGGGAAGCTGGTGCTCGCCTCCCCCGCGCTCTCCGCGATCGTGTCGCAGAAGAACGTGACCCTGCCCGGCGCGGGTTCCCAGGACAACACCAACACCCTGCTCGGCTTCGAGGGGATGGACGGCATCAAGACCGGCAACACCGACGAGGCCGGCAACTGCCTGCTGTTCTCTGCGCAGCTCCCGGTAGGCGACACCAAGGTCCGTGTGATCGGCGTCGTGCTCGGGGCGCCGACCCACGACGACCTCTGGGCGGGCGTCAAGTCGCTGCTGACCAGCGTGAAGGCCGGCTTCCACCAGGTCACCGCTGTGGAGAAGGGCCAGACCTTCGGCACCTACAAGACCGCCTGGGGCGCCTCGTCGAAGCTGATCGCGACGGAGACGAAGACGTTCCTGGTGTGGTCGGACACGCCCATCGCCGTCGACCTGCAGACCCGGCCGCTGTCCTCCGGCTTCAAGGGCGACATCCTCGGCCAGGGCACCTTCACCCTCAACGGGAAGACCGAGACCGTGCCGCTCGCCCTCGCCACCGACGTGCCGGACCCCGGCTTCGGCTGGCGCCTCGCGCACCCCGGCGGGTTCGGCGCGTAACCCGCGGCTCCGGCGACGCCCGCGTCCTGCATCCATGGGACGCGACACGCCGTTACGCCCGCGCCGACACGGCGTGTTGCGTCCCATGGATGCGGCTCAGCGCGAGCGCAGCGCCGTCGCCTCCAGCACGGTCAGCAGATGGCGCGCCGAGCCGTCCCAGGTGTAGCGCTTGGCCTGCTCGCGCGAGGCGGCCGAACGCTCCGCCCAGATGCCCTCCTCCTCGAGGTGACGCACGCGCGCGACGACCTGCTCCGGCTCGTCCGCGTCGAAGAACAGCGCGGCGCGTCCGCCGATCTCGCGGAAGATCGGGATGTCGCTGACGACCACTGGCGTCCCGAGCGTCATGGCCTCCACCAAGGGGATACCGAACCCCTCATCGTGCGACGCCGTCACCAGCGCCGTCGCGGCCGCAAGCATCTCGGCGTACTCCTCGTCGCTCGCACCGTCGTGGAACACCAGCCGCGCGCCGGGCGCCAGCTCGCTCAGCCGCCGCCGTTCGGCCTCGGAGACCCGGCTCATCAGGTGGAGCGTGTACTCCGGCAGCAGGGCTACCGCCCGCACCAGCGTGTCCACGTTCTTGTACGGCATGAACGAGCCCATGTAGACGAGGGTCTTGCTCTCCGGCGCAGTCCGCTCCGCGCGGCCGGGCGCGAGAGCAGGCATGTCGGCCGCGTTGGGCACGACATAGACCGGCTTCTTCGTGAGGTGGTGCTCCGCGATCAGCCCCTTGGTCGTCTCCGAGACGGTGACGACCGCATCCGACCGGTTGAGCAGCATCCGCTGCGGCCACCAGGCCAGGTGGTACAGCCGCCACAGCCCGCGCACGAACGCCGGCAGGTCGCGCGGCGGGGTGGGGTGCCGGTAGTAGATGAGGTCGTGGACCGTGAGCACCAGCCGGTACTTGCGCCCGAAGCCGCCCATGGTCTGCATCGGCGTGAAGACCACGTCGGGGTTCAGCCGGTTCACGGTGTGCGCGACCCACGGCTCTCCCACCGCGGTGGGCGACGGGATGAGCTCCCACGGCAGGTCCGGAAGCAGCTCCAGCTGGCGATGGTCGCTGATGAGCATCGTCACGGGATGCAGCTTCGCCAACGCCGTGACGACGCCCGCGGTGTAGCGGCTGATGCCGTCATGGCGGCCGATGCGGGTGTACCGGCAGTCGAACAGGACCCTCACGACAGCCCCGCTAGGAAGTCGCGGACCGCGCCGGCCGCCGCCTCCGGGGTCTCGTAGTGGATGAGGTGCCCGACCTCCGGGATCGCCACGATCCGCGCGTCCGGGAAGAGCGTCTGCAACCGGTACTCGGCCGCGATCGGCGTGATGTCGTCCTTCTCGGCGGCGACGAGCAGCGTCCGTTCCGGGATGCGGGAGGCGTATTCGCTGACGTCGTGCGACACCGAGGCGCGGAACGCCTCCAGCACCACCCGGCGGTCGCTGAACGCGGAGAAGTAGCGGTCGTGCTGGTCGTGGATCCAGCGCCGGAGCCCCGGCTCCCGCGTCTTGGCCATGGCGACGCTCATCACGCGTACGATGACCCGATTGCGCAGCAAGCCGAAGCCCAGCCGCTCGGGGAGCACCGCGGCGAGCCAGTAGTAGAAGATGGCGAGACGGGTCAGGATGCCGCGCGGGCCCTCCAGTGCGGGCTGGCCGATCGGGTTGACCAGCACCACCGCGTCCGGGCGCGGCACTGTGCCGTGGGGACCCGCCAGTGCCCCCGCGACCACGATGGAGCCGAACGAGTGCCCGAGCAGCACGACGCGGCCGGTCAAGCCGAGGCTCTCGACGAAGGCACCGAGCCACCGGCCGTAGCCGTCGATGTCGTGGTGCGCCTCCGTCATCGGAGTCGACTCCCCGAACCCCGGGAGGTCGGGCGACACCAGGCGGACGCCGTCCAGCTGCGCGACCACCGGCTCCAGGCCGTGGTGGTCGCCGCGGAAGCCGTGCACGAGCACCAGCGTGGTGTCCGCATCCCGGTCTCCGTAGTCCCAGAACCGGGTGGACGAACCGAGGATCGCGACCGTCGCCTCGCGCACGGGCACGCGCTCCAGAGCGGCGGCGTAGGGTGAGCTGACAGACATCCTCACCAGTCTAGGCAGGGACTGGACAGCGCACGGTGCCCACGCCCTAGACTTCTCTGGTTGCAATCGCTTGCAGTCCCCCCGACGCTCCAAGGAGAACCGTGAGTTTCACCGCGCCCATCACGCTGCCCGGGCTCGCCCTCGACCCCCAGTGGTACCGCCGGTCGGTCTTCTACGAGGTCATGGTCCGGTCGTTCGTCGACAGCAACGGCGACGGCTCCGGAGACATCGCGGGACTCACCTCCAAGCTCGACTACCTGCAGTGGCTCGGCATCGACGCCCTCTGGCTGCCGCCGTTCTTCCAGTCGCCGCTGCGCGACGGCGGGTACGACGTCGCCGACTTCAAGGCGATCCTCCCCGAATTCGGGACGATCGACGAGTTCCGCGAGCTCGTCACCAAGGCGCACGAGCGCAACATGCGCATCATCATCGACCTGCCGATCAACCACACCTCCGACCAGCACGAGTGGTTCCAGCAGTCTCGCTCCGACCCCGACGGCCCGTACGGTGACTTCTACGTCTGGAGCGACACCGACGACAAGTGGCCGGACATCCGCATCATCTTCGTCGACACCGAGGACTCCAACTGGGCCTTCGACGAGGCGCGCCGCCAGTTCTACTTCCACCGCTTCTTCTCGCACCAGCCGGACCTCAACTTCGAGAACCCGGCCGTGCACGAGGCGATGTACGACATGATCAGGTTCTGGCTCGACCTGGGCGTCGACGGCTTCCGGCTCGACGCGATCCCCTACCTGTACGAGTCCGACGAGGGCAACGGCGAAGGCGAGCCGAAGACCCACGAGTTCATCATCAAGCTGCGGGAGTGGGTCGACCGCGAGTACCCGGGCCGCATCATGATCGCCGAGGCCAACCAGTGGCCCCGCGAGGTCGCGGCCTTCTTCGGCAGCGAGGAGGAGCCGGAGTGCCACATGGCATTCGACTTCCCGGTCATGCCGCGCATCTTCTACGCGCTGCGCTCGCAGCAGGCCGGCGAGCTGGTGCGGGTGCTGTCCGAGACCACCGACGTGCCGGACGGCGCGGCCTGGGGCGTGTTCCTCCGCAACCACGACGAGCTGACGCTCGAGATGGTGAGCGAGGAGTACCGGCAGGCCATGTACGGCTGGTACGCCTACGACCCGCGCATGCGCGCCAACATCGGCATCCGGCGCCGGCTCGCTCCCCTGCTCGACAACTCCCGCGCCGAGCTCGAGCTGGCGCACGCGCTGCTCTTCTCGCTGCCCGGCAGCCCGTTCCTCTACTACGGCGACGAGATCGGGATGGGCGACAACATCTGGCTGCCCGACCGTGACAGCTCGCGCACGCCGATGCAGTGGACGCCGGACCGCAACGCGGGCTTCTCCAGCGCCGACCCCGGCAAGCTGTTCCTTCCGGTGGTGCAGTCCCTGGTGTTCCACTACAACCAGGTGAACGTGGAGGCGCAGCTCGCTCAGTCGCGGTCGCTGCTGCACTGGATCCGGAACGTCATCCACGTGCGGAAGGCGCACCCCGTGTTCGGACTGGGCGACATCCGCGTGCTGCCGACGGACCACGAGTCGGTGCTGGCGTTCGTGCGCTCGTACGAGGGCAGCGGCACCCACTTCGGCGACCAGCCAGAGGACGTGCTGTGCGTGTTCTCGTTCGCCCACAATCCCGTGTCGGTCACGCTGGACGCACCTGAGTTCGCCGGCCGCGCCCTGTACGACCTGTTCGGCGGCGCCGAGTTCCCGACCGTGGCCGAGGACGGCCGCTTCACCCTCACCCTCGGCACCCAGAACTTCTACTGGCTGCACATCGAGCCCCGCCGCGACTGACCCCCTCGTCACCCCATCGAGTTGCACGTTGTGGCGGCTATCCGCTGCGAATAGCCCCCACAACGTGCAACTCGGCGTGGCTGCCGGGCTCGTGACGGTGGTCGTGCTTAGCGTTGGGGCATGGGCACGTGGCATCAGCGACTCGGGGTGTTCGATCTGGAGACGACGGGCATCGACGTGGAGTCCGCCCGCATCGTGACCGCGCACGTCGGGCTGCTCGACGAGGAGGGCACGGTGCTCCACCGGCGCGACTGGATCGTCGACCCGGGCGTCGAGATCCCGGCCGAGGCCACGGCCGTGCACGGCATCACGACCGAGCGGGCCAGGGAGCTGGGGATGGATCCCGCCCGCGCCGTCGCCGCGATCGTCGCGCAGCTGCGCAGCCTGTTCGACCGCGGCATCCCTGTGGTCGCCTACAACGCGCCGTACGACTTCACCCTGCTCGACCGGGAGGCCCGGCGTCACGGCGTCGCCCCGCTCGTCTCCCCCGGCCCCATCGTCGACCCGCTGGTGATCGACAAGGCGGTGGACAAGTACCGCCGCGGCAAGCGGACGCTCACGATGACGGCGACGCACTACGGTGTCGACCTGATAGCGGCGCACGACGCCGGGGCCGACGCCATCGCCGCAGGCCGGGTCGCGCAGGCGCTCGCCCGCATCCACGCGGACGCCCTCGCCTTCGAGGCGGCCGAGCTGCACCGCCGCCAGGTCGACTGGTGCCGGGAGCAGGCGGCCGACTTCCAGGAGTACATGCGCCGCGAGCGCGACCCGCAGTTCACGACCTCGGGCGACTGGCCCATCCGCTGACCAGCCCACATCGCCGGACATAGGGGGCTGCGTGAGTGTCGGGCCACCCGCTACTCTCTGCGCCATGAGCGACTCGAACCTGAACCCGCAGCCCCTGCCGCCGCAACAGCAGCCGCAGTACTCGCAGCCTCACGGCGCTCCCGCGCAGCCCGGCTGGAACACGATGGCGATCGTGGCGTTCGTCGTCACCTTCTTCGTCAGCATCGTGGGCATCATCCTCGGCTTCATCGCCCTGTCGCAGATCAAGCGCACCGGCGAGCAGGGTCGCGGTCTTGCCCTCGCGGCGGTGATCATCGGCTTCATCTCGCTGGCGCTGGGCATTATCATCTCGATCGCCGTCATCGTCGCGTTCGCGAACGCCGGCATCCAGTATTCGACGTCCTGACCGACCCCGGCATCACAGCGCTTACGTCGGTCCGCGTTCCGCAGGGCGACACGCCCGGGAATCTCCGTCCCTGCCGCCTCCAGTCGGGGATTCGAAGCCGCAGCCGTCGAATCCCCGACGCAAGCAGGCATCCCGCACCCGCGCCCGAGAACGACGAAGGCCCCCGTCCAGCGGACGGGGGCCTTCGTCGTGCGGCTTACTTGCCGAAGTTCTTGTAGCGCGAGTTGAACTTCTCGACGCGGCCGGCCGAGTCGAGGATGCGCTGCTTGCCCGTGTAGAACGGGTGCGACTCGGACGAGATCTCGACGTCGATCACCGGGTAGGTGTTGCCGTCCTCCCACTCGATCGTCTTGTCGCTCGAGACGGTGGAACGGGTGAGGAACGTCGCACCCGAGGCCAGGTCGCGGAAAACCACGGGGGCGTAGTCGGGGTGGATGCCAGTCTTCATCAGGACTTCCTTGTTGCAGCTAGTAGTCGGTTCGGTCGTGTCCGCGCAGACCGCGTGGACGGGAAGCTTGTTCACCCGCGGAGGCGATCGGCGTCGGGATGACGCGCCGGACTCCGGGGGCCAGCTATCGAGTCTAGCAGATCGGCCGCGAGAACTCAGTCCGCGACGGCCTGGCGCGCCCGCGCCGTGTAGCGGCCGTCGGCCTCCGCGATCTCCACGTCGATGTCGAACGTGCGGCTCAGGTTCTCGCTGGTCAGCACCTCGGCGATCGGGCCCGCCGCGATGATCTCGCCGTCCTTCAGCAGCAGCGCCCGGTTGAACGCCTGCGGGATCTCCTCCACGTGGTGCGTGACCATGACGATGGCAGGCGACTTCGGGTCGCTCGCGTAGCCGCCGAGCAGCTGCAGCAGCTCCTCGCGACCGCCCAGGTCGAGGCTGGCGGCGGGCTCGTCGAGCAGCAGTATCTCGGGGTCGGTCATCACCGAGCGGGCGATCTGCACGCGCTTCTGCTCGCCGTCGGAGAGGCTGCCGAAAGTGCGCTCGGCCAGGTGGTCGAGGTGCCACTCGGAAAGGACCCTGTGCGCGCGGCGCTCGTCGATGTCTTCGTAGAGCTCGTTCCAGCGGCCGGTGACGGCGTACGCGGCGGTCATCACCACGTCGAGCACACGCTCGTTCCGCGGGATGCGGCGGGCGAGCGCGCTCGAGGCGAAGCCGAGCAGCGGGCGCAGCTCCGCCAGGTCGGTGTGCCCGACCGATTCGCCGAGCACGACGGCCTCTCCCGAGCTCGGGTGCAGCGCCGCGGCGGCGATCTGCAGCATCGTGGTCTTGCCCGCGCCGTTGCGGCCCAGGATGACCCACCGCTCGTCCGGCTCGACCGCCCAGTCGATTCCCTTCAGGACGGGGTTGCCGTCCCGCACAACGGACACGTCGGAAAGTCGGAGAACGCTGTCGGCCATGCCCTCCAGCCTACCTAAGCGCGACGACGATCAGTGACGGCTCACGAGCGACCGGTACACGTCGAGCGTCTGCTCGGCGATCGCCTCCCAGCTGAACGACGTCTCCGCCCGCTCCCGGCCGGCACGGCCCATCTCGGCGGCGCGGGCGGGGTCGGAGACGACCTCCGTGAGCGCGGCCGCGAGGTCGGCGACGAAGGCGTCCGGGTCGGTCGGGGTGCCCGTGCCGTCCTGCAGCTGCTGGATGGGCACCAGCCGGCCGGTTACGCCGTCCACGATCACCTCGGGGATGCCGCCGGTCGCGGTCCCGACCACGGGCAACCCGCAGGCCATCGCCTCCAGGTTGACGATCCCGAGCGGCTCGTAGATCGACGGGCAGACGAAGACGGTGGATGCGGTGAGCGCGATGCGCAGCTCGTCGTTCGGCAGCAGCCGGTCGATCCACACCACTCCGTCGCGCTCCGACTGCAGCTGCTCCACCAGGCCGGTCACCTCGGCGAGGATCTCGGGCGTGTCCGGCGCGCCAGCGCACAGGATGACCTGCACCTCGGGCGGAAGCATGCGTGCGGCGCGCAGCAGGTACGGCAGGCCCTTCTGGCGGGTGATGCGCCCGACGAAGATGACGGCGGGACGCTCCGGGTCGATGCCGAGCGCGCGCGCCCGGTCGTCGTCGCGCAGCGGCTGCCAGCGCTCGAGGTCGATGCCGTTGTAGATCGTGACGACCTTCGTGGGGTCGAGCGCGGGGTAGGAGGCGAGGATGTCGCGCCGCATCCCGTCGCTCACCGCGATGACGGTGTCCGCGGCCTCGAACGCGGTCTTCTCGATCCAGCTGGAGACGCGGTAGCCGCCACCCAGCTGCTCGGCCTTCCACGGCCGCAGCGGCTCCAGGCTGTGCGCCGTGACCACGTGCGGGACGCCGTGCAGCAGCTTCGCCAGGTGGCCGGCGCCGTTGGCATACCAGGTGTGCGAGTGAACGATGTCGGCTCCGCCGCAGTCCTGCGCCATCTGCAGGTCGACGCCGAGCGTGGCGATCGCGCCGTTGGCCTCCCGCAGCTCGGCGGGCACGCGGTACGACGCCGTATCCGGCTCGTCACGCGGTTCGCCGAAGGCGCGCACGACGACCTCCGTGTCCGCCCGGAGGGCCCTGACCAGCTCGGTCACGTGGACCCCGGCGCCGCCGTAGATGTCCGGCGGGTACTCCCGGGTCAGAAGATCAACGCGCATGACCAAAACGCTAGTACAGCGAACACTTCGCCTCTACTGTTGTGGACATGGCACCAGGCAAGAAGATCTTCGGCATCGTCCTCGCGGGCGGAGAGGGAAAGCGGCTGATGCCGTTGACGGCGGACCGGGCGAAGCCCGCCGTCCCGTTCGGCGGGCAGTACCGCCTCATCGACTTCGCCCTGTCGAACCTGATCAACTCGCAGTTGCGCCAGATCGTCGTGCTGACCCAGTACAAGTCGCACAGCCTCGACCGCCACGTGTCGCAGACCTGGCGGCTCGACGGCATCACCAACTCCTACGTCGCCTCCGTCCCCGCCCAGCAGCGGCTCGGGAAGCGCTGGTTCAGCGGGTCGGCGGACGCCATCCTGCAGAGCCTCAACCTGCTCCGGGACGAGAAGCCCGACATCGTCGTCGTGGTCGGCGCCGACCACGTGTACCGGATGGACTTCGGCCAGATGATCGAGGCGCACATCGCCTCTGGCGCGCCCGCGACGGTGGCCGCCATCCGGCAGCCCATCGCGCTCGCCGACCAGTTCGGCGTCATCGAGGTGGAGCGGGAGCGGCCCGACCGCATCGGCGCGTTCCGCGAGAAGCCGCGCGACCCGATCGGACTGCCCGACTCCCCGGAGGAGGTGCTCGCGTCGATGGGCAACTACGTCTTCGACGCCGACGCCCTCATCGACGCGGTGGTGCGCGACGGCGACCGGCCCGACTCCAACCACGACATGGGCGGCGACATCATCCCGGACTTCGTCGCGCGCGGCGAGGCTGCTGTGTACGACTTCAACAACAACGACGTCCCGGGATCGACCGACCGCGACCGCTACTACTGGCGCGACGTGGGGACGATCGACTCGTTCTTCGAAGCCCACCAGGACCTCATCTCGGCGCTGCCGATCTTCAACCTGTACAACAACAGCTGGCCGATCTTCAGCCAGGTCCTGAACTCGCCGCCGGCGAAGATCGTGCGCGACGGACGCGGCGCACTCGGCACCACGATCGACTCCATCGTGTCCCTCGGCTCGGTCATCTCGGGCGCCCACCTGGAGCGCAGCGTCCTGGGCCCGTGGGCGAAGGTCGACTCCGGCGCGAAGGTGGTCGACTCCGTCGTCTTCGAGCGCGCGGTGATCGAGCCGAACGCGTTCGTCGGCCGGGCCATCCTCGACAAGGACGTGGTGGTCGCCGAGGGCGCGCAGATCGGCGTCGACCCGGCGCGGGACAAGGCGCGCGGCTTCACGGTGACCGACTCCGGCATCACCGTTGTCGGCAAGGGCGTGCACGTCGTCCCATGACCGGGGAGGCACACCACAGAGACGCGTCCGTGCTCGTCGTCCTCGACGCGGACTCCACGCTGCTCCAGGACGAGGTGATCGAGCTGCTCGCCGAGGAGGCGGGCTCGCGCACCGAGGTCGCCGACATCACCGAGCGCGCCATGCGCGGGGAGCTGGACTTCGAGGCCAGCCTCCGGGAGCGCGTCCGCACCCTCGCCGGTCTCCCGGCGGAGGTGTTCCAACGCGTGGGTGAGCACATCCGGGTCACCGAGGGCGTGCCCGAGCTGATCGAGGGCGTGCACGCGGCGGGTGGCGTCGTCGGCGTCGTGTCCGGCGGCTTCCACGAGCTGCTCGACCCGATCGGCGAGCGGCTCGGCCTCGACCACTGGCGCGCCAACCGGCTGGTGGTCCAGGACGGCGCGCTCACCGGCGAGGTCGACGGGCCGGTGGTGGACGCGGCCGCGAAGGCGCAGGCGCTGCTGTTCTGGGCGGCGGACGCCGGCGTCCACCTGCGTCAGACCGTCGCGATCGGCGACGGAGCGAACGACCTGCGGATGATGGCCGAGGCCGGCCTCTCCGTCGCCTTCAACGCGAAGCCCCGGGTCCGCGCCGAGGCCGACGTCGTGATCGACCGGCCCGACCTCTCCCAGGTCCTCCCTCTCCTCGGCCTCCGCGGCTGAAGCCCACGACGAAAGCCCCACGCCCCACGCCATCAGCTCCTGAGTTTTTCGAGCGACACGCCGGTGCGAACTCGAAGAACTCAGGAGCTGATGGCGTCTGGAGTGGGTCAGTGGCCCATGCCGAGGCCGCCGTCGACGGGGATGACGGCGCCGGAGATGTAGGCGGCGTCGTCGGAGGCGAGCCAGGCGACCGCCTTGGCGACCTCGGACGGCGCGGCGAAGCGGCCCGCCGGAATGCTCTTCTTGTACTCGGCCTGCTGGGCCTCGGGCAGCGCGGCCGTCATGTCGGTCTCGATGAAGCCGGGCGCGACGACGTTCGCGGTGATGCCGCGCGCGCCGAGCTCGCGGGTGATCGACCGGGCCATGCCGACGAGCGCCGCCTTCGACGACGCGTAGTTCACCTGGCCGGCGCCGCCGAACAGCCCGACCACGCTGGAGATGAGCACGATGCGGCCGAAGCGCGCCTTCAGCATCCCCTTGTTCGCGCGCTTCACCACGCGGAAGGCGCCCCCGAGGTTCGTCTCGATCACCGAGTCGAACTCCTCGTCCGTCATCCGCATGAGCAGCGTGTCCTTGGTGATGCCCGCGTTGGCGACCACGACCTCCACCGGGCCGAGCTTCTCCTCCACCTCGCTGAACGCGGCATCGACAGAGGCGCTGTCCGTCACGTCCGCCCGCACGGTCAGCGCGCCCTCCGGCCCCTCGCCGGACCGCGCGGTGACCGCGACGCGGTGCCCCTGCGCGATGAACTCCTCGGCGATGGCGTAGCCGATCCCCCGGTTGCCCCCGGTGACGAGGACGGTGCGTGGCGTGGTCATGCGCTTCCCTTCAGGACTGCTAGCTGCGGATTCGGCCCGCGGAGGGCCGAAGACAAGTTTATGGACGTACGCTTGACGCAACGCACATGAAGAAGCCCTCAGCACCGTCCATCACGAGTCTCCCCCTCTCTCCCGACGAGGAGCGACGGCACCGGATGATCAAGTATTCGGTCGCCATGAGCGTCCGTGTGGTCTGCCTCATCGTCGCCGTGATCGTTCCCGGCTGGTGGGCCGCGGTTCCGCTGGTCGGCGCGATCTTCCTGCCGTACTTCGCCGTTGTGATCGCCAACGTCTCGGTCGAGCAGGGTCGAGTGGATGTTCAGCGTCCGGGCAGTATCGTTCCAGTGACGCCTCCGCAGCAGAGGAGGCGCGAGGACGGCCGGGAGGACGCGGAGTGATCGGGATGGACGCGCCTGAGCCGTTGACGTGCTCGCGCGCCGGCTGCCGGGAGACCGCGTCGTGGCGCATCGAGTGGCGCAACCCGCGCATCCACTCCGAGGACCGCGTGAAGGTGTGGCTCGCGTGCGAGGAGCACGTCGACTTCCTGCGCGAATTCCTCGCGGCCCGCGAGTTCCCGCTGCGAGTCGTCCCCGTCTCGGATGCGGACGCTGACGCGGACGGGGGCGCGGACGCCGAGAGGTCGACGGCGTGAGCGGCACCTCGGGCGGGGGCTGGCGGTTCGCCTTCTCGCGCCGCTGGTTTGGCTACCTCGCCTTCGCGATCGCATTCGCCATCGCCTGCGGCTTCCTCTCCAACTGGCAGCTCGCCCGCAGCAAGGAGGCCGCGGCCGCGAACGCGCTGGTCACGGCGAACTTCGACTCCAGCCCGGTGCCGCTGACGCAGGAGCTGCCGACGCTCGGCGCCTACTCCGCGAAGCAGGAGTGGAGGCGCGTCGCCGTGACCGGCACGTACGAGCGGGACAAGCAGCTGCTGGTGCGCAACCGTCCCTTCAACGGCAACCCGGGCTTCGAGGTGCTGACCCCGCTGCGCACGGCGGACGGCTCGCTGTTCATCGTCGACCGCGGCTGGGTGCCGACAGGCAACCACACCGACTCCCCCGATCACGTGCCCGCGGCGCCCAGCGGCACGGTCACCGTGGTGGCGCGGCTGAAGGCGAGCGAGCCGGCCATCGCAGGGCGCACGGCGACGGGCGACCAGGTGGGTACCATCGAGCTCTCGGTGGTGAAGCAGAAGCTCGGCGGCGCGGACGTCTACACTGGCGCCTACGGCCTGCTCGACAGCGAGGACCCGGCGCCCGCGACCGCGCCGACGCCGACCGTGACCTCTCCCCCGACCCAGGATGAGGGACTCCACTGGTCGTACATGATCCAGTGGATCATCTTCGCACTGATCGGCTTCTTCGGTCTCGGCTACGCACTCGTCACCGAGTACCGCAAGCGCAACTCCGACGACCCGGCCGAGAAGGCGCGCGCTGCCGAGCGGGAACGCCGTCGCCGCGCGAAGCGCTCCGACGCGGACGTCGAGGACGAACTGCTCGACGCCGCGCGGTAGACGTTTCTGCGGCGTCGCGTCAGGTACTGGTGACGGCCTGCCTGGCCGGGGAACGAGATCACCATGACCGAAACCTTCGAGCGCCTGCTCGCCACCGCTGATCCGGGACGGACTCGACTCGATCCAGAGCTGACGGCCCGGCTGTCCGCGCTCGTCCACGAGCTGCCGAGCGAGCGCCGGCGTGCCGGCCGTCTCCGTGCGCTCCTCCTGGGCCTGTCGGCGGCCGCAACGTTCGGCGTCGCGGCCGCCGCCATCCCCGCCATAGCACCGGGCGTGGTCTCGTTCTGGGCACCCTCGCCCGAGGTGTCCGCGACGGCGACGATCGCGCTCGAAGACGGCGCGACGGCGGAGTGCCGTGTCCAGGTCAGGGTGGTCCCCGCCCAGCTCGTCACGGAGAACAGCGGCGGTCTCGAGGTGCGGAACGACGACATCGAAGCGGCGCCCGCGACCAACCGGATGCGTACATTCGGTGTCGTCCCAGGCGGCACCTCCGGCCTCAACGATGTCGACTACGGAAGGGTCAAGGCGTACGTCGTCGGCCACGACTGGTCGTCGACAGTCGCGGCGCTTCGGGCCTTGGCCCCGGACCAGACGGTCGGCGACCCGGATGACCGGCCCGGCGCGCTCGAGCGCGCGTCGATGGGCGTCGCCCGCTTCGGCGAGGACATCGCCGCCGCGGTCGAGAGCGCCGGCATCGACCCGCATCGCTCGGCCGCATACCTGGTCAGCACCGTGTGCACCGAGGCGGCGCGGTGAACCGGGACGAATGGATGCGCGAGGCTCTGGAGGCGAACACACCTGACCTGCTCCGGTACTTCCTGCGGCGCACCCACCACGACGACGCGGCTGATCTCGTGCACGACGTGGTGCTTGTCGCGTGGCGGCGGCGCCACGAGGCGCCGCGCGAAACCGTCGCGCTGCGGATGTGGCTGTACGGCGTCGCGCGACGCACGCTGGCCGCCGCCCACAGGGCGACCCTCCGCCGGAGCGACCTCGTGGGACGCGTCGGCCACAACCTGGCCGCAGATCACGACACCGGGCCCGATCAGGAGACGCGGCTCTTCGTCCAGGAGATGCTCGACGCCCTCCCGCCTCGGCAACGGGAGATCGTGCTCCTGGTGCATTGGGACGGCTTCACCCTCGTGGAAGCGGCCCGAATGCTGAAGGTCACCCCCTCCACCGCACGCACGCACTACCAACGGGCGCGGGCCTTTCTCCGGGAGGTGCTGGTTGACGAATCGGACGAGGCGCAGCCTCCCGAACCGAGCACCGCCCTGGCGTCGGCCGGCGCGACCGGTCAGCCGTGACGTGCTATCGTCGAGCCGATCGTGTTCCGACGGCAGGAGGTGAGACTCATGTACGCAGTATCCAGTGGGCGCTCCTGCAGTCCACGATCGCGCGGCTGAGGTAGCCGCCGCCGGGAGCGCCGACCAGCTTTTCGCGAAGGGCGACTCCCATGAACACTCACGATTCCTCCCATGACCGCGCGCTCGTCCTCGGCGGCGGCGGTTCCACCGGCAACGCCTGGCTGATCGGCGTGATCGCCGGGCTGTTCGAGGCCGGTCTCGACGTCACAGTCGCCGACCTCCTCGTCGGCACGTCCGCCGGCGCGACCGCGGCGGCACAGATCGCCGGCGCGGCACCGGCCGAGCTGTACGCACAGGCGCTCACGCCCGTCCCGGCGCGCCCGCCCGCTCCCCCCGCGACCGGCGGACGCCCGACCGGCGTGCGACGCGTCCAGGCCGTCATCGACGCCTCCACCGACATGGACGACATGCGGCGGCGGATGAGCGCCTCGGCCGTTGAGCTCGACGCCGCCTCCGACGGTGCCTGGGCGGAGCGGTGGCGGTCCATCGTCGCCGCCCGGCTGCCGCGACGGGAGTGGCCCGAGCGCCGCATCCTGATCACCGCCGTGGATGCCCGCACCGCCGAGCCGGTCGTGTTCGACCGGGACACCGGCGTGAGCATCGCCGAGGCGGTGGCCGCGAGCACGTCGAACGGGCAGCCGTTCCGGATCGGCGAGGGACGGTACATCGACGGCGGCTACCGGGTCAACGCGGAGAACGCCGACCTCGCGGCCGGGTACGACCGCGTGCTCGTGCTGTCGCCGTTCGGCGGCCGCTCGCTCGCGCCGGCCGCCTGGGGCACGCACCTCTCCGCTCAGGTGGAGGCCCTGCGCGCGACCGGCAGCACCGTGGAGGTGGTCGGCCCCGAGTCGGAGGCGCTGCACGGCGAGAACGCGATGGATGCGTCCCTCCGCCCCGCCGCCGCGCGCGCCGGCCACGCCCAGGGCGTCGCCCTCGCGTCGGCCCTCGCCGCGTTCTGGCGCTGACCCCTCACGATTCGTGCCGAATGTGCGCTTCGCGCCGCGCATACCGCACATTCGGCACGAATCGCCGCCCGGCCGGTCCCTACGCGAGGGAGATCAGGTCGAGGTAGTCCCGGTTCCAGTGGTCCTCGGTGCCGTCGGGCATGATGAGGACGCGCTCCGGGTTCAGCGCCTCGACGGCTCCCTCGTCGTGGCTGACCAGCACGACGGCGCCCTCGTAGTGCGCCAGCGCGTCCAGGATCTCCTCGCGGCTCGCCGGGTCGAGGTTGTTGGTCGGCTCGTCGAGGAGCAGCACATTGGCGCCCGAGACGACGATCATCGCGAGCGCCAGACGCGTCTTCTCGCCGCCCGACAGCACCCCGGCCGGCTTGTGCGCGTCGTCGCCGGTGAACAGGAACGACCCGAGCACCTTGCGCGCCTCGGTCTCGGTCAGGTTCGGCGACGACGACACCATGTTCTGCAGCACGGTGCGGTCGACGTCGATCGTCTCGTGCTCCTGCGCGTAGTAGCCGATGCGGAGGCCGTGGCCCGGCTCCACCTGCCCGGTGTCGGGCTGGTCGACGCCCGCGAGCATCCGGAGCAGCGTCGTCTTGCCGGCGCCGTTCAGGCCGAGCACGACGACCTTCGAGCCGCGGTCGATCGCGAGGTCGACAGCGGTGAAGATCTCCAGCGAGCCGTAGCTCTTGGACAGGTCGCTCGCCTGCAGCGGCGTGCGCCCGCACGGCGCAGGGGTCGGGAAGCGCAGCTTCGCCACACGGTCGACCTGGCGCACGTCCTCGAGCCCGGCGAGCAGCTTCTCGGCGCGAGCCACCATCTGGTGCGCCGCGGCGGCCTTCGTCGCCTTCGCCCCGAACTTCGCGGCCTGCAACTGCAGCGCACCCGCCTTCTTCTCGGCGTTGGCGCGCTCCTTCTTGCGGCGCTCCTCGTCGGCGGCGCGCTGGCGCTGGTAGTTCTTCCAGCCCATGTTGTAGATGTCGATGACCTGGCGGTTCGCGTCCAGGTAGAACACGCGGTTAACCGTCTCGCCGACGAGGTCGACGTCGTGCGAGATCACGATGAAGCCGCCGGTGTAGTTCTTCAGGAACTCGCGCAGCCAGAGGATCGAGTCGGCGTCCAGGTGGTTGGTCGGCTCGTCGAGGATCATCGTGCGCGCGTCGGAGAACAGGATGCGCGCCAGCTCGATGCGGCGTCGCTGACCGCCAGAGAGGGTCTTCAGCGGCTGGTCCAGGATGCGGTCGGGCAGGTTGAGGTTCGACGCGATGGACGCCGCCTCCGCCTCGGCCGCGTACCCGCCGAGCAGGTGGAAACGCTCCTCCAGCCGGCCGTACGTCTTCATCGCCGCCTCCGACACCGCGCTGTCGGTGCTGGCCATGTCGATCGTCGCCTGCTGCATACCGAGCACGATGGACCCGAGCCCGCGGGCGTCGAGGATGCGCGTGCGCGCCAGGTCGTCGAGGTTGCCCGACCGCGGGTCCTGCGGCAGATAGCCGAGGTCCCCGGACCGCTCGACCTTGCCCGCCGTCGGCAGCAGGTCGCCCGCGAGCACCTTCGTGAGCGTCGTCTTCCCGGCGCCGTTGCGCCCGACGAGTCCGATCTTGTCGCCGTCGGCGACACGGAAGCTCACGTCCTCCATCAGGAGGCGCGCACCCACGCGCAGCTCAAGCCCCTGCACGGCAAGCACAGTCGGTTCCTCTTTCGGTTCTCAGCAAACAGTTCCGGACTTCTTCGACCCGACACGCCGCGGCGCGGTCGAAGAAGTCCGGAACTGATGGATTGGGTACGGCTAGATGGCGAAGCCGAGGGCGCGCATCATGTCGCGGCCGTCGTCGGTGATCCGCTCCGGGCCCCACGGCGGCATCCACACCCAGTTGATGCGGAACGCCTCGACGATGCCGTCGAGCGCCTCGGCGGTCTGCTCCTCGAGCACGTCGGTCAGCGGGCAGCCGGCGCTCGTGAGCGTCATCGAGATGATGAGAGCGTTGTTCTCCTCATCGAAGGCCAGGTCGTAGATCAGCCCGAGGTCGACGACGTTGATCCCGAGCTCGGGATCCATGACGTTCTTCAGCGCCTCCTCGACCTGGTCGAAGAGCGCGGGGCTCAGAGTGGCGGGCATAAGCGGATTCTACCTCTCGGGCCTCAGGCGCCGGCCAGCTCGGCCTCGTCGACCGCCGCGGGCTCGGGGGCGTCGACGTAACGGTCGTAGCCCTCCTCCTCCAGGCGCTCGGCGAGCTCGGGGCCGCCCTGCTCCGCCACCCTGCCGGCGACGAACACGTGAACGAAGTCCGGCTTGATGTAGCGCAGGATGCGCGTGTAGTGGGTGATCAGCAGGATGCCGAGCCCGGTGTTGGCCTTCGCGCGGTTGACGCCCTCCGACACGATCTTCAGCGCGTCGACGTCGAGGCCGGAGTCGGTCTCGTCCAGCACGGCGAACTTCGGCTTGAGCAGCTCGAGCTGGAGGATCTCGTTGCGCTTCTTCTCGCCGCCCGAGAAGCCCTCGTTGACGTTGCGCTCGGCGAACGACGAGTCCATGCGGAGCGCGTTCATCGACTCCCGCACGTCCTTCACCCACGTGCGGATCGACGGCGCCTGACCGTCGATCGCGGTCTTCGCGGTGCGGAGAAAGTTGGTGTTGGTGACGCCGGGGATCTCCACCGGGTACTGCATGGCGAGGAAGAGGCCGGCGCGGGCGCGCTCGTCCACGGTCATCGCGAGGACGTCCTCGCCGTCGAGCGTGATCGTGCCGCCGGTGACGGTGTACTTCGGGTGGCCGGCGATCGTGTACGCAAGGGTGGACTTGCCGGAGCCGTTCGGGCCCATGATCGCGTGGATCTCACCCTCGTTGATGGTCAGGTCGACGCCGTTCAGGATGGGCTTTGTGCCCTGGTCCGTCTCGACGGTGACGTGCAGGTCGCGGATTTCCAGCGTGGACATGGTCAGTTGATCTCTTTCGTGACGCTTGAGTCGATGAAGACGTCTCCGTCGATGATCTCGACGGCGAAGACGGGGACCGGCTCGTAGGCCGGAAGGTTGAGCGGCTTGCCGGTGACGAGCGAGAACTGCGAGCCGTGCGCCCAGCACTCGAGGGTCTCGTCCTCGACGAAGCCTTCGGACAGCGAGATCTCGCCGTGCGTGCAGGTGTCGCCGATGGCGTGGATGTCGCCCGCGGAGTCTTTGACGAGGGCGATCGGCACGCCGTTCACCACGACGCGGGTGGCCTGGTTCTCGACCAGCTCCGCGACCGCGGCGACGCGCTCGGCCGCCATCAGCGCTCCGCCCCGGCGGACGGGGCGGACGCGGTGACCGACGTCGCTTCGAGCTCCGCCTCGATCTTGGCCTGCAGGCGCTCCTGCAGCGCGGGCGAACCGATCTGCTGCACGATCTCGGCGAGGAAGCCGCGGACGACGAGGCGGCGCGCCTCCTCCTCCGGGATGCCGCGGGACTGCAGGTAGAAAAGCTGCTCGTCGTCGAAGCGCCCGGTGGCGCTGGCGTGGCCGGCGCCGACGATGTCGCCGGTCTCGATCTCGAGGTTCGGGACCGAGTCGGCGCGGGCGCCGTCGGTCAGCACGAGGTTGCGGTTCTGCTCGTAGGTGTCGGTGCCGACGGCCTTGGGGCCGATCAGCACGTCGCCGATCCACACCGTGCGCGCGCCCTCGCCCTGCAGCGCGCCCTTGTAGGTGACGCGGCTGCGGGTCTCGGGGCCGTCATGGTAGACGTACACCTGCTGCTCGAGGTGCTGCGTCGCGTCGGCGAAGTAGGCGCCCAGCAGCTCCGCATCCGACCGCGCTCCGGCGAGGTGCGCGGAGGGGTTCAGCCGCACGACGCCGCCGCCGAGGGTGATCGCGACGTGCTTGATCCGCGCTCCCTCCGCCAGCTCGGCGAAGTGGGCGGCCACGTGCAGCGCGTCGTCGTCCCACTCCTGGAGGGACACGACCGTGAGGTCGGCGTCCTTCCCGAGCAGGAACTCGACGTTCTCGGTCAGGTGCGCGGCGCCGGTGTTCTGGAGGATGAGGGTCGCGGTCGCGCCCTCGGCCACCTCGACGACCGTGTGCGCGGCGCGCGGGGCTGCGTCGAGGGCCGAACGGGTGAGCGTCACCTCACGGCGGTCCCCGCTGAGGTCGGCGGAGATGCTCACCAGCAGGGCCTGCTCGAACGCCGTCCAGGCGTTGGCGGACGCGCGGTCCTCCGGCTGGCCCGCGCGGCCGATGCGGCTGTCGTCGCGGCCCACCCACAGCGTCGAGACGCCCTTGGCTGCTGTCACGTCATACACGTAGGGCGAGCCGTCGAGCTCTCCGGTGGTCAGCTCCTGAATGCGCGCGACCGGCGTGTACTTCCACATCGGCTCGCGCCCGGTGACCGCCGGGAAGTCGGCCACCTCGGTCGAGGTGAACCGCTCCGAGCGGGTCTGCACGGGGACGGGAGCGCGCATGTGCGTCGGGGCCGGCGCGGCCTGCGGGGTCGTCGTCGTCTCGATCTGCGTCATCCGACAGAGCCTTCCATGCCCATCTCGATGAGCTTGTTGAGTTCCAGGGCGTACTCCATGGGGAGCTCGCGGGCGATCGGCTCGATGAAGCCGCGGACGATCATGGCCATGGCCTCGTCCTCCGGGAGCCCACGGGACATCAGGTAGAACAGCTGCTCCTCGCTCACGCGGGACACCGTCGCCTCGTGGCCGAGCTGCACGTCGTCGACCCGGATGTCGATGGCCGGGTAGGTGTCCGACCGGGAGATCGTGTCGACCAGCAGGGCGTCGCAGCGGACGGTGTTGGCGGAGTGGTGCGCGTTCGCATCCACCCGGACCTCGCCGCGGTAACCCGCCCGGCCGCCGCCGCGCGCGATCGACTTGGAGACGATCGACGACTGCGTGTACGGCGCCATGTGGATCATCTTGGCGCCGGCGTCCTGGTGCTGGCCGGGGCCGGCGAAGGCGACGGACAGGGTCTCGCCCTTGGCGTGCTCCCCCATCAGGTAGATCGACGGGTACTTCATCGTCACCTTGGAGCCGATGTTGCCGTCGATCCACTCCATGGTCGCGCCCTCGGCCGCGGTGGCACGCTTGGTGACCAGGTTGTAGACGTTGTTCGACCAGTTCTGGATGGTCGTGTAGCGCACGCGGGCGTTCTTCTTCACGATGATCTCGACGACCGCGGAGTGCAGCGAGTCGGACTTGTAGATCGGCGCCGTGCAGCCCTCGATGTAGTGCACGTAGGAGCCCTCGTCGGCGATGATGAGCGTCCGCTCGAACTGGCCCATGTTCTCGGTGTTGATGCGGAAGTAGGCCTGCAGCGGGATCTCCACGTGCACGCCCTTCGGCACGTAGACGAACGAGCCGCCCGACCAGACTGCGGTGTTGAGCGCCGCGAACTTGTTGTCGCCGGCCGGGATCACCGTGCCGAAGTACTCCTCGAAGATCTCCGGGTACTCGCGCAGCGCGGTGTCGGTGTCGAGGAAGATGACGCCCTGCTCCTCCAGGTCTTCGCGGATCTGGTGGTAGACGACCTCGGACTCGTACTGCGCCGCGACGCCGGCGACGAGGCGCTGGCGCTCCGCCTCCGGGATGCCGAGCTTCTCGTACGTGTTGCGGATGTCCTCCGGCAGGTCTTCCCAGCTCTGGGCCTGCTTCTCGGTGGAGCGGACGAAGTACTTGATGTTGTCGAAGTCGATCTCCGACAGGTCGGCACCCCAGGTCGGCATCGGCTTGCGCTCGAACAGCTGGAGGGCTTTCAGACGGCGCTGCAGCATCCACTCGGGCTCGTTCTTGAGTCCGGAGATGTCTTTCACCACCTCGGGAGAGAGCCCGCGACGCGCGGAGGCGCCCGCAGCATCGGAATCCGCCCAGCCGAACTCGTACTGCCCCAGAGAGGCGAGCTCAGGCCGATCGATCAGGATGTCTGACATATCTACCTCGTTTCCTCCACTCGTAACCGGATATCAGTCCGGCTCATTCCCCTCGCGACGCGCGGCTCACGCCGTTCGTGCGAGCGTCCTGATTGCGCGGGTGGCTTGATGCGTATTTGCACAGCTGTGCGATCAGTACTTCGCGTACCTAAACTTGTCCGTGGAGGCAGGCCTCGATGCCCCGGCGCGGACGGAGGAAACCGTCTGCGCGCACGCGCACCGAGGCGCGTTCCTCGAACCCACCAATTCTACAGGTGCGGCGCGGTATTAGTAGAGGCGCGCCTGCGCATTGCCCGAGTATCCGCATCCGACCCAGGAGCCCACACCCCATGAAGCGCATCACCGCCTGGCTGCCCGACCGCGTGGACGCACGGCTGAAGGTGATCGCCTGGGTGTACCTCGTCGGTCAGATCGTGCTGGTCGGCACCGGGGGCCTCGTCCGCCTGACGGCGAGCGGCCTCGGCTGCCCCACCTGGCCCAAGTGCACGGCCGACTCGATCGTGAACACGCCCGAGATGGGCGTCCACGGGTTCATCGAGTTCGGCAACCGCGTCCTGAGCGCGCTGCTCGGAGTGGTCGCGATCCTCGCGTTCCTGATGATCCTCCGGCTGCGCAAGAAGCGTTCCGAGCTCTTCTGGATCACGCTCGTCGCCGGCCTCGCGATCCCGGCGCAGGCCGTCGTCGGAGGGCTCAGCGTACTGAGCGGCCTCAACCCGTACGTCGTCGGGCTGCACTTCGTGGTGTCGATCGCCCTGGTAGCGCTGTGCACTGCGTTCGTGGTGCGGGTGTACGCCGTCCCCGGCCCGCGCGTCCTCGCCGTCCCGGGCTGGTTCGCCGGCGTCACGCACCTGACCAGCGCCGTGGTCGCCGTCACCATCCTGGTCGGCATCCTCACCACCGGGAGCGGACCGCACGCGGGCGACGCGAACGCGCCACGCAATGGGCTGAACCCCGAGATCCTGCAGCACGTGCACGCCATCCCGGCGTACGTCACCTTCGCCCTCACGCTCGTGCTGGTGGTCGGGTCGTTCCGGTACCGGCAGACGCCCGTGCACCGGCACGCCCAGTACCTGCTGGCGGTCGAGGTGGCGCAGATCGCCGTCGGCCTCATCCAGGCCAACACCGGTCTCCCCGGCATCCTGGTCGGCATCCACATGACGCTCGCAGCGCTGCTCGCGGCCGTGATGACCGCCGTCGTCCTCGCGCTGAAGGCGCCGGCGGAGCAGGCGGACGCCCGCGATACGTCAGCGCACGACGTCGTCGCGGCGTAGCGTGCCGACGCGCGCCTCGCGCGCCCGGCCGTGCAGCTCCACGATCGTGCGGGTGCCGGCGCCGAAGTCGAACCCGACCGCCTCGGCCAGCCTCCTGCTCGCATCGTTGCCCGGCACGTACTCCCAGTTCAGCTGCTCGTACCCGCCACGCGCCGGGTCGAGCGCGAATCCCGCGACGGCACGCAGGGCCTCGCTGAGGTACCCGTGTCCGCGTGCCCACGGCGCCGACCAGCAGCCGAGCGACGCGCTGCCCGGCCGATCGTCGCCCCGCACCTCCAGCGCGCCGATCAGCCGGCCGCCGTCGCGCGGGCGGATCGCCCAGACGGTGTACCGCCGGCTCGCGAGGCCGTGCGGGCAGTACGAGCGGACGAAGAACTCCGCGTTCTCGAGGGTGAACGGCTGAGGGAGCGGCACCCATGCCTGCGTCTGAGCGTCCTGGCAGGCCTCCAGCACATCCGGGATGTCGGATTCGCCCGGGGCGTCGAGCACGAGGCGCTCGGTCACCAGCCGCGCCGTCAGTAACGGTGCCGTCATGGGCACATGCTAGACGCCGGACCCGCTCCGCGGCAGAAGAAGTCGAGCGTCCCTCAGAATGGGCGCGCCGACTCGCTGCTTCGGATTCCTTCGGATCGAATGCATCCGAATCTCCTGCTGGGCCGCCTCCTGCAGGAGATTCGGGCGGCGCGCGGGCGAATCTCCGACGCTAGCGCGGGCGTCGGCCGACGCCGAGATCGGGGGACGCTACGCGAAGTGCAGGAACGGCAGCAGCGGGTCGATCGCGACCGCGAGGAAGATCAGCGTCAGGTAGGCGATCGAGCCGTGGAACACGCGCATCGGCGACACCGTCTCGTGCCGGATAGCCAGGTTGTACAGCCGGTGCGACTCGTAGATGAACCAGCCGCCCGCCACGAGCGACACGGCCGTGTACAGCAGCCCCATGTGCGCGACCGGGATGAGCAGCAGCGAGCACGCCACCATCGCCCAGGCGTAGAGGATGACCTGGAGGCCGACCACCGCGCGGCCTCGGACGACCGCGAGCATCGGCACGCCCGCCTCCTGGTAGTCCGACCGGTACTTCATCGACAGCGGCCAGTAATGCGGCGGCGTCCACAGGAAGATGATCCCGAACAGGATGAACGGAGCCCAGTCGAGCGAGCCTGTCACGGCAGCCCAGCCGATGAGCACGGGCATGCAGCCGGCGATGCCTCCCCAGACGATGTTCTGCGGGGTGCGGCGCTTGAGGATCAGGGTATAGAAGACGACGTAGAGCAGGATCGCCGCGACCGAGAGGGCCGCCGCCAGCCAGTTCGTGAAGAAGCCGAGCACCAGCACCGACGCGACGCCGAGCGCCCAGGCGAACACGAGCGCCTCGCGGTCGGAGAGCTCGCCTGTGACCAGCGGCCGGTTCTTGGTGCGCCGCATAACCCGGTCGATGTCGCGGTCGATGTAGCAGTTGAACGCGCCGGCCGAGCCCGCGCTCATGTAGCCACCGACCACGGTGGCGAGCACCAGCCACAGATTCGGGATGCCGCCGGCGGCGAGGATCATCGTCGGAACCGTCGTCACCAGCAGCAGCTCGACCACCCGCGGCTTGGTGAGGGCGAAATACGCCTTCACCTTGCGGGCAACGCCGATGCGGTCGGATTCGACACGGCTCTCTACAGCGACGTCCATTGCTCCTCGTGTGGTGTCGGCGGCTGGGCGGAAGGGCCCGCGGAAAGTGTACGTCACGTAGAGGTGGGGCCGGGCGGGGGGCTGTATGTCCGCCTGGGGCATAACCGGCTGGGGGAACACCCCACGTTTCGTGCGTGTTACCTATACTTGGAGATGCTCGCCAGCCGGAACCCCTGTACCGCCCGCCTCTTTTGTAGGACCGTGACGGATGAGACTTCCGGCGCCGATGACGTCCACGGCGCGCACTACCTCAACCGGTGCGGGTTCCACGACGACCCTCACCACATCTACGAAGGGTCAGTTTTCACGTGGCAGCACTGCAGTGGGATCCCATTGACAACAAGGCAGTAGACACGGCTCGCGTCCTCGCGGCCGACGCGGTGGAGAAGGTGGGCAACGGTCATCCCGGCACCGCCATGAGCCTCGCCCCCGCCGCTTACCTGCTCTTCCAGAAGGTGATGCGCCGCGATCCGCACGACCAGCACTGGCTGGGCCGCGACCGCTTCATCCTGTCGGCCGGCCACTCGTCGCTGACCCAGTACATCCAGCTCTACCTCGGCGGCTACGGCCTCGAACTCGACGACCTGAAGGCGCTCCGCACCTGGGGCTCCCTCACCCCCGGCCACCCCGAGTACGGACACACCGACGGCGTGGAGATCACCACCGGCCCCCTGGGCCAGGGCATCTCCTCCGCCGTCGGTTTCGCTTATGCCCAGCGTTTCGAGCGCGGCCTGTTCGACCCCGACGCTGCTCCGGGCACGAGCCCCTTCGACCACCACATCTACGTGATCGCCTCCGACGGCGACCTGGAGGAGGGCGTCAGCTCCGAGGCGTCGTCGCTCGCCGGCCACCAGGAGCTCGGCAACCTCATCGCGATCTACGACAGCAACCAGATCTCGATCGAGGACGACACCGACATCGCCTTCACGGAGGACGTGCAGAAGCGGTACGAGGCGTACCACTGGGACGTCCAGGTCGTCGACTGGAAGAAGACCGGCGTCTACAAGGAGGACGTCGAGGAGCTCTTCCAGGCGATCGAGAACGCGAAGGCCGTCACCGACAAGCCGTCGCTCATCATCCTGAAGACCATCATCGGCTGGCCGTCGCCGAAGAAGCAGAACACCGGCAAGATCCACGGCTCCGCCCTGGGCGCCGACGAGCTGCGCGCGGTCAAGGAGGTGCTCGGCTTCGACCCGGAGCAGACCTTCGAGGTCGCCGACGAGGTCATCGAGCACACCCGCAAGGCCGTCGAGCGCGGCGCCGAACAGCGCGCCGAGTGGCAGAAGGGCTTCGACGCCTGGGCCGAGGCGAACCCCGAGCGCAAGCAGCTGCTCGACCGCCTGCTCGCCGGCGAGGCGCCCGACCTGGAGAGCGTGCTGCCGGTCTTCGAGCCGGGCAAGGACGTCTCCACCCGCGCCGCCTCCGGCAAGGTGCTCAACGCCCTCGCGCCGGCGATGCCGGAGCTGTGGGGCGGCTCGGCAGACCTGGCCGAGTCCAACAACACCACCATCGAGGGCGCGCCGTCGTTCGTGCCGAGCGAGCGCTCGACCCACGAGTGGACCGGCAACCCGTACGGCCGCGTGCTGCACTTCGGCATCCGCGAGCACGCGATGGCCGCGATCATCAACGGCATCGTCCTGCACGGCCCGACCCGCCCCTTCGGCGGCACGTTCCTGATCTTCAGCGACTACCAGCGTCCCTCGCTGCGCCTGTCGGCCCTGATGAACATCCCGTCGATCTTCGTCTGGACGCACGACTCGGTCGCCCTCGGCGAGGACGGCCCGACGCACCAGCCGATCGAGCAGCTGTCGACGCTGCGCGCCATCCCGAACTTCACGGTCGTCCGCCCGGGCGATGCGAACGAGGTCGCGTGGGCGTGGAAGACCATGCTGGAGCGCCGCCAGGGCCCGGCCGGCATCGCCCTGACCCGCCAGAACATCCCGGTGTTCGAGCGCGGCGACGGCGACGCGGAGGGCGACACCCTCGCGTCGGCGAAGAACGTCGCGAAGGGCGCGTACATCCTGGCCGAGGCCCCGGGCGGCACGCCGGACGTGATCTTCATCGCGACCGGCTCCGAGGTCCAGATCGCGCTCGAGGCCCGCGAGGTGCTGCGCGGCGAGGGCATCAACGCCCGCGTCGTCTCGGCCCCGAGCCTGGAGTGGTTCGACGAGCAGCCCGCCGAGTACCGCGAGAAGGTGCTCCCCGCCGCCGTCAAGGCCCGCGTCTCGATCGAGGCCGGCCTGGCGCTCGCCTGGGACAAGATCGTCGGCGACCACGGCCGCAGCGTGTCGATCGAGCACTTCGGTGCGTCGGCCGACTACAAGACCCTGTTCCGCGAGTTCGGCATGACCACCGAGCACGCCGTGTCCGCCGCGAAGGAATCGCTCGCGTCGCTCTGAGCGCGGGCACTGAGGAGATAAAGACAAAATGACCGACACCACCTCCACCACCGAGACCCCCACTGCCGCCCTGTCGGCCGCGGGCGTCAGCATCTGGCTGGACGACCTCTCGCGTGAGCGCATCAACTCCGGCGGCCTGCAGAAGCTGATCGCCGAGAAGAACGTGGTCGGCGTGACCACCAACCCGACGATCTTCGCCGCCGCGCTCTCCAAGGGAGAGGCGTACGACGAGCAGGTCCGCGAGCTCGCGGCCGCCGGCACGTCCGTCGACGACGCGATCTTCGAGATCACCACCGACGACGTCGCCAACGCGAGCGACATCTTCCACGAGGTCTACGAGCGCTCCAACGGCGTCGACGGCCGCGTCTCCATCGAGGTCGCCCCGGGTCTCGCCCACGACACGCAGGCCACGATCTTCGCCGCGAAGAAGCTCTCGGACAAGATCCAGAAGCAGAACGTGATGATCAAGATCCCGGCGACGGTCGAGGGCCTCGAGGCCATCACCGAGACCATCGCAGCCGGCATCAGCGTCAACGTGACCCTGATCTTCAGCCTGGAGCGCTACCGCCAGGTCATCGACGCGTACCTCACCGGCCTCGAGAAGGCCAAGGAGGCGGGCATCGACCTGTCCGGCATCCACTCGGTCGCGTCCTTCTTCGTGTCGCGCGTCGACACCGAGGTGGACAAGCGCCTGACCGCCATCGGCACCGACGAGGCCCTCGCCCTCAAGAGCAAGGCCGGCATCGCCAACGCCCGCCTGGCGTACGAGGTCTACGAGAAGGAGTTCGCCACCGAGCGCGCCAAGCAGCTCGTCGCGGCCGGCGCCAACGAGCAGCGCCCCCTGTGGGCCTCCACCGGCGTCAAGGACCCGAGCCTGCCCGACACGCTGTACGTCGAGGAGCTCGTCGCCCCCAACACGGTCAACACCATGCCGGAGAAGACGCTCGACGCGACGTTCGACCACGGCCGCATCACCGGCGACACCGTCACCGGCAGCTACGCCGAGTCGAACGACGTGCTCAACAAGCTCGCCGACCTCGGCATCTCGTACGACGAGGTCACCGAGCTGCTCGAGCGCGAGGGCGTCGAGAAGTTCGTCGTCTCCTGGGGCGAGCTCGTCGAGACCGTGAAGAACGCTCTCGAGGGAGCGGCCAAGTGACGTTCCGCATCCACGTCACCGGGCCGGCCGCCGAGGCCGTCAAGACCGTCGTCCCGCAGCTGGTCGCCGACAAGGTGGCCTCCGGCATCACCGCACAGGACCCGGCCCTCTGGGGCCCCGCGGCCGAGCCGGAGGCGAGCAAGCGTCTCGGCTGGACCGAGGCCGTCGCCATCTCGCGGCCGCTCGTGCCCGAGATCGTCGCCCTCCGCGACGAGCTCCGCGCCAAGGGCGTGCACCACATCGTCCTCGGCGGCATGGGCGGCTCGTCGCTCGCGCCGGAGGTCATCACCCGGACGGCGGAGGCCGAGCTGACCGTGCTCGACTCGACCGACCCGGGCCAGGTGCTCGCCGCGCTGCGCGACCGGCTGGAGGCCACCGCGGTGGTCATCTCCTCCAAGTCCGGCTCGACGCTCGAGACCGACAGCCAGAAGCGCGTCTACGAGAAGTGGTTCCAGGACGCCGGCATCGACCCGCGCGAGCGCATCGTGGTCGTCACCGACCCTGGCTCGCCACTCGACCAGTCGGCTCGCGAGGCCGGCTACCGCGTGTTCAACGCGGACCCGAATGTGGGCGGCCGCTACTCGGCCCTCACCGCCTTCGGTCTGGTGCCCTCCGGTCTCGCCGGCGTCGACATCTCCGAGCTCCTGGACGAGGCCGAGGCCACGCAGATCGAGCTCGCCGTCGACAACGAGGACAACCCGGGCCTGGTGCTCGGCGCGGCCATCGCCGGCACGAGCCCGCTGAAGGACAAGCTGGGCATCGTCGCGGACGGCACGCACATCGTCGGCTTCGCCGACTGGGCGGAGCAGCTGATCGCCGAGTCCACCGGCAAGGAGGGCACGGGCCTGCTTCCCGTCGTGCTCGACAAGCTCGCCCCCGAGCTCGAGTCGAAGCCCACCGACCTGCAGATCGTGCGCCTCGTCGCCAACGCGGAGGCCCACCACCTGTTCCCGGCGGACCGCCACGAGGGCGAGATCCTCGTCTCCGGCAGCCTCGGCGCGCAGCTGATCGTCTGGGAGTACGCTGTCGCGGTCGCCGGGCGCCTGCTCGGCATCAACCCGTTCGATCAGCCCGACGTGGAGGCCGCGAAGGCCGCCGCCCGCGCCCTGCTCGACAACCGGCCGGAGCCCGTCGCCCCCGCTTTCACCGCGGGCGGCATCGAGGTGCGCACCACCGGCTCGTTCCTGGGCGACGCCACGACCCTCGACGCCGCGGTGGACGCGCTGCTCGCGCAGCTCGGCCCCGACGGCTACGTCTCGGTTCAGGCTTACGTCAACCGCATCGCCCTCCCCCAGCTCTCCGGGCTCCGCGACCTGCTCGCGGCGAAGGCGAACCGTCCCGTGACGTTCGGCTGGGGCCCGCGCTTCCTGCACTCGACCGGCCAGTTCCACAAGGGCGGCCCCGCCGTCGGCGTGTTCCTGCAGATCACCGCGACGGCGCCGGAGGACCTCGAGATCCCCGGCCGTCCGTTCACGTTCGGCCAGCTCATCCAGGCCCAGGCCGCCGGCGACGCCAGCGTCCTCGGCGAGCACGGCCGTCCGGTGCTGACCCTCACGCTCACGAACCCCGAGGCGAACGTCGTCTCGCTGTTCGAGGCCGTCAACTGAAGTCCCGATAAAGGAGACCGACACTTGTCACCGGTGGAGATCACCCCGGAGTTCAACCCGCTGCGGTTGCCCTCCGACCGCCGCCTCAATCGCATCGCGGGGCCCAGCAGCCTCATCATCTTCGGCGTCACGGGAGACCTGTCGCGCAAGAAGCTGATGCCCGCGGTCTACGACCTCGCGAACCGCGGCCTGCTGCCGCCCGGGTTCTCCCTCGTCGGGTTCGCCCGGCGCGACTGGGAGGACCAGGACTTCGAGAAGGTCGTGTACGAGGCGGTCAAGCAGTACGCGCGCACGCCGTTCGACGACGACGTGTGGAAGCAGCTGGCACAGGGCATCCGCTTCGTGCCCGGCGAGTTCGACGACGACGCGGCGTTCCAGCGCCTCAAGGAGACCGTCGAGCAGCTGGATGCGGAGCGCGGGACGATGGGCAACCACGCGTTCTACCTGTCCATCCCGCCGAAGGCGTTCCCGATCGTGACGGAGCAGCTGAAGCGCTCCGGCCTCGCCGACCAGTCCGGCGAGGGCTGGCGCCGCGTCGTCATCGAGAAGCCGTTCGGACACGACCTGCAGTCCGCCCGGGAGCTGAACGCGGTCGTCGAGACCGTGTTCCCGCCCGACTCGGTGTTCCGCATCGACCACTACCTCGGCAAGGAGACGGTCCAGAACATCCTGGCGCTGCGCTTCGCGAACGAGCTGTACGAGCCGATCTGGAACGCCAACTACGTCGACCACGTGCAGATCACCATGGCCGAGGACATCGGCGTCGGCGGTCGTGCTGGGTACTACGACGGCATCGGCGCGGCGCGCGACGTCATCCAGAACCACCTCCTGCAGCTCCTCGCGCTCACCGCGATGGAGGAGCCCATCTCGTTCAACGCCGCGGATCTGCGCGCCGAGAAGGAGAAGGTGCTCGCCGCCGTGCGGCTGCCGAAGGACCTGGCGAAGTCCACCGCCCGCGGCCAGTACGGCCCCGGCTGGCAGGGCGGCGAGAAGGTCGTCGGCTTCCTCGAGGAGGACGGGATGAACCCGCACTCCACGACGGAGACCTACGCAGCCATCAAGCTGGAGATCGGCACCCGCCGCTGGGCGGGCGTCCCGTTCTACCTGCGCGCCGGCAAGCGTCTGGGCCGCCGCGTCACCGAGATCGCGGTCGTGTTCAAGCGTGCCCCGCAGCAGCTGTTCGCGGAGTCGCAGACCAGCGCTCTCGGCCAGAACGCGCTCGTCATCCGGGTGCAGCCCGACGAGGGCGTGACCATCCGCTTCGGCTCGAAGGTCCCCGGCGCCGGCATGCAGGTGCGCGACGTGAGCATGGACTTCGGCTACGGCCACGCCTTCACCGAGGCGAGCCCGGAGGCCTACGAGCGGCTCATCCTGGATGTGCTGCTCGGCGACCCGCCGCTGTTCCCGCGTCACGAGGAGGTCGAGCTCTCCTGGAAGATCCTCGACCCGATCGAGGACTTCTGGGCCACGCAGGGCCAGCCAGAGCAGTACCGCCCCGGAACCTGGGGCCCGAAGTCGGCCGACGAGCTCCTGGAGCGCGACGGCCGCGTTTGGAGGCGTCCATGATCGTCGACCTTCCCGCGACGACCGTCAGCAACATCTCGAAGGCCCTCGTGAAGATCCGCGAGGAGGGCGGCGCCGTCGCCCTCGGGCGCGTGCTCACGCTGGTCATCGCCACCCACCTCGGGCAGGAGGAGGAGGCCATCGAGGCCGCCAACGACGCCTCCCGCGAGCACCCGATGCGCGTCATCGTGGTGTCCACCGAGGAGGACGGCGACCGCAGCAAGGGCGAGGCGCGCCTCGACGCGCAGATCCGAGTCGGCGGCGACGCCGGCGCGAGCGAGGTCATCGTCCTCCGCGCCTACGGCGAGACCGCGAGCGACGAGGAGGGTCTGGTCACCGGCCTGCTCCTCCCCGATGCCCCGGTCGTGGTCTGGTGGCCGGGGGTGGCGCCCGAGAAGGCGTCGACCTCGCCGCTCGGCCGCATCGCCACCCGCCGGATCACCGACGCGTCCGCCCAGCCAAACCCGCAGGAGTTCCTGTTCCACCTCGGCAAGACGTACGCGCCCGGCGACACCGACTTCGCGTGGACCCGGCTCACCCTGTGGCGGGCGCAGCTCGCCGCCGTGCTCGACCAGCCGCCGTACGAGCCGATCACCGGCGTCGACGTGGCCGGTGCGGCCGACTCCCCCTCGACGCTCCTCCTCGCCGCGTGGCTGCGCCTGCAGCTGCAGGTGCCGGTGCGCTACGACCTCGCCTCGCGCGCGATCGGCTCCGGCGGCATCCACGGGGTGAAGATGGAGCGCGCCTCCGGCGTGATCGAGCTGGAGCGCGAGGTCCCGAACGTCGCCCGCCTGTCGCAGCCCGGCCAGCCCACGCACGACCTCTCCCTGCCACGCCGCAGTCTGCGCGACTGCCTGGCCGAGGAACTGCGTAGGCTGGACCCGGACGACCTCTACGGCGAGGTGATCACGAAGGGTCTCGAACTGCTGGAGACCTCTGACGAAGGAGCAGGCGCCAGGGCATGACGAACGAACGGCGGGTGCTCGTCCACCCGGACAAGGAGGCGCTCACGGCCTCGGTGGCCGCGCGCTTCCTCACCAAGACGATCGACATCCTCGACGACCAGGGTCACGCGAACATCGCGTTGACCGGCGGAACGATGGGCATCGCGGTGCTGGAGGCGGTCAATGCCTCCCCTGCCCGCGACACCATCGACTGGTCGAAGGTGCACTTCTGGTGGGGCGACGAGCGGTTCGTGCCGCGGAACGACCCCGACCGGAACGAGCTCCAGGCGCGCGAGGCGCTGCTCGATCACATCGCGGTGCCGCCGGAGAACGTCCACCCGTTTCCGTCGTCGGACGAGATTCCGGACATCGACGAGGCCGCGAGCGTGTATGCGGCCGAGTTGGAGGCCTTCGGGCACGAGGGCTGGCCGGTGCCGAAGTTCGACATCACGTTCCTCGGTGTCGGGCCGGATGGCCACATCGCGTCCCTGTTCCCCGACCGGGCCGGCATCCGCGAGGACAAGGCGTCGGTGATCGCCGAGCGCGACTCCCCCAAGCCGCCGCCGCAGCGGCTCAGCCTGACCCGGCCGGTGATCAACTCGTCGGACCGCATCTGGCTGGTGCTCGCCGGCAGCGACAAGGCGAGCGCGCTCGGCCTCGCCCTCGCCGGCGCGAGCTACACCGAGGTGCCGGTCGCCGGCGCCAAGGGCCGCAAGCGCACCGTGTTCTTCGTGGACAAGGATGCCGCCGTCGACGTGCCCGAGAATCTCATCGCTCCGAGCTACTGACCCGGACACCAAGAGACCGCAGTCCCCGCACTGGTGACTGCGGTCTCTTGCTACGCGAGCGGGCGCATACGTCGCGCGGGGACGCAGTCGCGGCTCAGGCGGCGAGGGTGCGACTGCGCCCCTTCGGTACGTGTGCGGGTGCGCGAGCGGGCGCACACGTACCAAACGGGCGCAGTCGCGGCTCAGGCGGCGCGGATGCGGTCGCGGAGGGTTGCGAGGCGCGCGGCCGGCGCGCCGGTGAGCGGGCCGCGGCCGCGGATCGCGAAGCGGTCGCGTTCAGCCCGGATGCCGCGGCCGAACGCGTGCGTGAGGAGGTGCAGGTAGAACGCGAGCAGTCGCGACGTCTCGTCGCGCACCTCTGCGTCGCTGCCGGCGAGGTCGAGCTCGTCGACCCAGCGCTGCAGCTCGGCGAAAGCGACCCGCAGGCGGAGGCTCCGCCGCGCATCCACCGCGAGCAATGGCGAACCGTCGTCGTACCGGGTCAGCAGGAATTCGGCCTCCTCGGCGCGGTCGACGGCCGCATCCAGCAGCGCCGCAAGGCTGGTGGCCCCCACCTCGTCCGCGAGGGCGCGCGACGCTCCCGCCTGCTCCCCCGGCGATCCGCGCATCCCGCACCTCCCGTGGGATGCAGTGTAGCCCCGACCATTCGTGACGAATGGACGCGATTCGTGACGAATCGGCGCGATTCGTGACGAATCGCGGCCGGGCGCGACGAAGGCCGCCCACCCGGAGGTGGACGGCCTTCGTGCGCTGGCGCTAGTTGGTGGTCGGGCGGCCGCGGCGCGCGCGGAGCTGGTTGAGGGCGTCTTCGAGCAGCTGCTCCGCCTCCTCCTCGCTGCGGCGCTCCTTCACGTACGCGAGGTGCGTCTTGTACGGCTCGGTCTTCGCCACCGACGGCGGGTTCTCCTTGTCGCGGCCGGCGGGCAGGCCGGTCGACGGGGAGTCGATGACGTCGGGGATCTCCTCCTCGGGGAGGTTCGCGGCGAAGTAGCGGACGGTCTCGTTGCCGAGAGCGTCCCAGTACGACACGGCGATGCGCTCGGCGTGGAAACCGCGGTCCTGTTCGCCCATGGGACCCGCGCCGACGCGCGAGCCGCGGATGGCACTGCCTCCGGAAGCCATGCTCTTCTCCTTCTCCGTGGGCGCTTACGCGCTGAACTTGGTGATCAGACCGAGGACCACGATGCACGTGATCCAGATGAGCCCGAGGATGACCGTGATCCGGTTGAGGTTGCGCTCCGCGACCCCGGACGCACCGAGGTTGGACGTGACACCGCCGCCGAACATGTCGGACAGACCGCCACCACGGCCCTTGTGCAGAAGGATGAGCAAGGTCAGCAGGAGGCTGGTGATGCCCAGCAGCACCTGCAGGACGACCTGGAGAATCAGCACGGAGAACCTTTCGGGAAGCGACCCGGGGCCGGACCCCGGGGAAAACCAACTGCCAGTATAACTCGCGGGCGCTCTCAGAGCCCGACGTGCTTCTGATACCGGACGATGGCCGCGAACTCGTTCACGTCGAGGCTGGCCCCGCCGACGAGCGCGCCGTCGACGTTGGGCTCGCGCATGAAGCCGGCGATGTTGCCCGACTTCACCGATCCGCCGTAGAGGATGCGCGTCTTCGCCGCCACGTCGTCGCCGAGCACATCAGCGATCACGCCGCGCAGCGCGGCGCAGACCTGCTCCGCCTGCTCGGGCGTCGCAGCCTGGCCGGAGCCGATCGCCCACACGGGCTCGTAGGCCACCACGATGTCCGCGGCCGAGTCGACCCCGGAGAGCGCGGCACGCAGCTGGGCGACCGGGACGGCGCTCGCGCCGTGGGTCTCCAGGTCTTCCGCGGTCTCGCCGACGCAGATGATCGGCGCGATGCTGTGCTTCACCGCAGCGGTCACCTTCGCGGCCACCTGCTCGTCGGTCTCGCCGTGCAGCGTGCGCCGCTCGGAGTGGCCGATGATGACGTAGCGGGTCTCCAGGGCCTCCAGGAACGCGGCCGAGATCTCGCCGGTGTAGGCGCCCGACTCGTGCTCGGAGACGTCCTGACCGCCGAACGCGATCGGCAGCTTGTCGGCCGCGACCAGGGTCTGGACGCTGCGGAGGTCGGTGAACGGCGGGAAGACCGCCACCTCCACGGCCGAGAAGTCGTGGTTCGCGTCCTTCAGCGTCCACGCCAGCTTCTGCACGAAGGCGATCGCCTGGAGGTGGTCCAGGTTCATCTTCCAGTTGCCGGCGATGAGCGGCACGCGCCGCACCGCGGGGTTCACTGCTGCCATCCGAGGACCTCCAGTCCGGGGAGTCGCTTGCCTTCGAGGAACTCGAGGCTCGCGCCTCCGCCCGTCGAGATGTGACCGAACTGGTCGTCGCGGAACCCGAGCGCGCGCACGGCCGCAGCGGAATCGCCGCCGCCGACGACGCTGAGGCCGTCGACCTCGGTGAGCGCCTGCGCGACCGCCTTCGTGCCCGCGGCGAAGGGGGCCAGCTCGAACACGCCCATCGGACCGTTCCAGAACACCGTCTTCGCGCCCCGGATGTACTCCGAGAACAGCTCGGCGGTCTCCGGGCCGATGTCGAGTCCGAGGCCCTTGTCGCCCCAGTCGGTGTCCTCGATCGCGTCGATCGGGCGCACCGCGTGCTCCGCGTCCGCGCCGAACTTCGAGGCCACCACGACGTCACGCGGGAGCACGATCTCGACTCCGAGCTCCTCGGCCTTCGCCAGGTAGCCCTTCACGGTGTCGATCTGGTCGGCCTCCAGGAGGCTCGACCCCACCTTGTGGCCCTGGGCCGCGAGGAAAGTGAAGAGCATCCCGCCGCCGATCAGCAGCGAGTCCACCTTCGGCAGCAGGTGTCCGATGACGCCCAGCTTGTCGGAGACCTTCGAGCCGCCGAGCACGACCGCGTACGGACGCTCCGGCGTCTCGGTCAGCCGGTCGAGCACCTCGAGCTCGGCCTGGATGAGCGTGCCCGCCGCGCTCGGCAGCAGCTGCGCGAGCTCGTAGACACTGGCCTGCTTGCGGTGGACCACGCCGAAGCCGTCGGAGACGAAGGCATCGCCGAACGCGGCGAGCTTTTCGGCGAAGGCCTTCCGCTCCGCGTCGTCCTTCGCGGTCTCCCCCGGGTTGAACCGGAGGTTCTCGAGCAGGGCGACGTCGCCGTCCGCAAGGCCGGCCACGGCATCCTGCGCGCCTCCGCCGACGGTGTCGCGGGCGAAGGTCACCGGCTTGCCGAGCAGCTCGGAGAGCCGCTGCGCGACCGGCGCGAGGCTGTACTTGGCGTCGGGGGCGCCGTCAGGGCGGCCCAGGTGGGAGATGACGACCACCCGCGCGCCCTGGTTGATCAGGGCGTTGAGGGTGGGGATCGACGCCCGCACGCGGCCGTCGTCCGTGATCTTCGAGCCCTCGAGGGGCACGTTGAGATCGCAACGGACGACGACCCGCTTGCCGGCGAGCGAACCGAGTGAGTCGAGGGTACGGAGCGTCACGTCGGTCGCCTGGGGTTAGAGGCGCTCGGCGACGTACTCGGTCAGGTCGACGAGACGGTTGGAGTAGCCCCACTCGTTGTCGTACCAGCTCGAGAGCTTCACCTGGTCGCCGATGACACGCAGCAGGCCCGAGTCGAAGATCGAGGAGTGCGGGTCGGAGACGATGTCGGAGGAGACGATCTCGTCCTCCGTGTACTTCAGGATGCCCTTGAGCGGACCCTCGGCGGCCTTCTTGTAGGCGGCCTTGATCTCGTCGACGGTCACCGGGCGCGAGGCGGTCACGGTGAGGTCGGTGATCGAGCCGGTGGGCACCGGGACGCGGAGAGCGAAGCCGTCGAGCTTGCCCTTCAGCTCCGGGAGCACCAGGCCGATGGCCTTCGCGGCGCCGGTCGAGGTCGGGACGATGTTGATCGCGGCGGCGCGCGCACGGCGGAGGTCGGAGTGCGGGCCGTCCTGCAGGTTCTGGTCGGCGGTGTAGGCGTGGACCGTGGTCATCAGGCCGCGCTCGATGCCGAACTCGTCGTTGAACACCTTCGCGAGCGGCGCGAGGCAGTTCGTGGTGCAGGAGGCGTTCGAGATGATGTGGTGGTTCGCCGGGTCGTAGAGGTGCTCGTTGACGCCGATCACGAAGGTGGCGTCCTCGCCGGTGGCCGGGGCCGAGATGATGACCTTCTTGGCGCCCGCCTCGATGTGCTTGCGCGCGTCGTCGGCCTTGGTGAAGCGGCCGGTCGACTCGATGACGATGTCGACGCCCAGGTCGCCCCAGCCGAGGCTGGCGGGGTCGCGCTCCGCGAGCACCTTGATCGGCTTGCCGTCGACGACGATGTTGTCGCCGTCCAGCTCCACCGTGGCGTCGAGACGGCCCGTGATGGAGTCGTACTTGAGCAGGTGCGCGAGCGTCTTGTTGTCGGTGAGGTCGTTCACCGCGACGATCTCGAGGTCGCTGCCCTTCGCGAGGGCGGCGCGCAGGTAGTTACGACCAATGCGACCGAACCCGTTGATTCCGATCTTTACGGACACAGATGTCTCCAGTTACTCGATGGGCGCCGCACGGCGCACTTTGGTGGGTGGTTGTTGCGGACGTCGGCGTCCCGGGAGGCACCCTCCCGGGACGCCATCCTGGTTACGACAGTAGCAGCAGACCCGCCGTCTTCTCGCGCGCCCGGACGAAGCGGTCGTTCACATCGGCCCAGTTGGTGATGTTCCAGAACGCCTTGACGTAGTCGGCCTTCACGTTGACGTAGTCGAGGTAGAAGGCGTGCTCCCACATGTCGAGCATGAGGAGCGGGACGGTCGCCGCGGCGAGGTTGCCCTGGTGGTCGTACAGCTGCTCGATGATGAGCTTCTGGCCGAGCGAGTCCCACGCGAGGATCGACCAGCCGGAGCCCTGGATGCCGAGCGCCGACGCCGTGAAGTGGGCGCGGAACTTGTCGTACGAGCCGAAGAACTCGTCGATCGCCGCGGCCAGCTCGCCGACCGGCTTGTCGCCGCCGTCCGGGGAGAGGTTGTTCCAGAACACGGTGTGGTTGACGTGGCCGGCGAGGTTGAACGCCAGGTCCTTCTCGAGCTTGTTGACGTAGGTCAGGTCGTCGGCGTCGCGAGCCTCCGCGAGCTTCGCCAGCGCGGTGTTGGCGCCGTCCACGTACGTCTTGTGGTGCTTGTCGTGGTGCAGCTCCATGATCCGGCCGCTGATGTTCGGCTCGAGGGCCGAGTAGTCGTACGGAAGGTCAGGCAGCGTGTAGTCAGCCATTACTCATCTCCACTGTTGTTGTGATTCGAGCGACTCGTCGAGTCATCGGGTGCAACCCGTGCGCCCTGCGGAAGCTTCCGCGGGCACAGGGCCCCCTTCGAAACGTACACCGGGAAAGCTACACCTCGTCGAGATCGGCGGGGAGGCTGGCCTCTGTGCCGGGGATGCCGAGGTCGCTCGCGCGCTTGTCCGCCATCGCGAGGAGGCGGCGGATGCGGCCGGCCACGGCGTCCTTCGTCATCGGCGGGTCGGCGTGGTGACCGAGCTCGTCGAGGCTGGCGTCGCGGTGCGCGAGGCGCAGCTCGCCGGCGTAGCGGAGGTGCTTCGGCACCTCCGGTCCGAGGATCTCGAGCGCGCGCTCGACCCGGGCGCATGCGGCGACCGCGGCCTGCGCGGAGCGGCGCAGGTTTGCGTCGTCGAAGTTGACCAGGCGGTTGGCGTTGGCCCGCACCTCGCGGCGCTGTCGCAGCTCCTCCCAGTTCGCGACCGTCTGCGCCGCGCCCATGGCGACGAGCATCGCGCTGATCGCCTCGCCGTCGCGGATGACGACGCGGTGGACGCCGCGCACCTCGCGGGCCTTCGCCGAGATGCCGAGCCGGCCGGCGGCGCCGACCAGGGCCATGGCGGCCTCGTTGCCCGGGCAGGTCACCTCGAGCGCGGCGGAACGGCCGGGGTCGGTCAGCGAGCCGTTCGCGAGGAACGCGCCGCGCCAGACGGCGGCGAGCTCATCGCGGGAGCCGGTGGTGAGACGGTTCGGGAGGCCGCGGATCGGGCGGCGGCGGGCGTCCAGCAGGCCGGTCTGGCGGGCGAGGGTCTCGCCGCCGTCCAGAACGCGGACGAGGTACTGGCTCGAGCGGCGGATGCCGGAGGCGGGCGTGACGGAGACGTCGCTGCGGACGCCGTACAGCTCAGCCAGGTCCTTCCTGACGCGCCGGGCGAGTTCGGGGGTGTCGAGCTCGCTCTCCACCGCGATCCGGCCGCCGATCAGGTGGAGACCGCCCGAGAACCGGAGGATGGTGGCCAGTTCTGCTGCCCGGACCGTGGTCTTGCTGACCTCGACCTTCGTGAGCTCGTCCTTGACGTCGGCGGTGAGAGCCAATCGGATTCCTTACTGTCTCAAGGCAGGGATGGTGCCATGTGGGGATGAGCCGCGATCATTCGCGGCCGAGGTCTCGGTGCTTGGTGTTGACCGACAGACCGGGGAAGGTGCGCAACCGTGCCGCGAGCTCTTCCGCAATCGCGACGGACCGGTGCTTTCCGCCAGTGCAGCCTATCGCGATCAGCGCGTGACGTTTGTTCTCACGCTGGTAGCCCGCCATGATCGGGCGCAGGGCGGCCACGTAGCCCCGGATGAAGTCCTCTGCGCCGTCCTGCTCCAGCACGTAGTCGCGCACGACCTCCTCGAGGCCGGTGTGCGGCCGCAGCTCCGGGTTCCAGAACGGGTTCGGCAGGAAGCGCGCGTCGGCGACCATGTCGGCATCGGCGGGCAGCCCGTACTTGAAGCCGAAGCTCATCACCGTCACCTGCACGTCGGCCGCGTCCTCCGCCGCGAACGTGTCGGTGATGTTGGTGGCGAGCTGGTGGATGTTGAGATCGGAGGTGTCGACGATGATGTCGCTCGCCTCCCGGATCTCGCGCAACCGCGTGCGCTCGGCCGAGATGCCGTCGAGGATGGTTCCGTCGCCCTGCAGCGGGTGCGGCCGGCGCACCTGCTCGAACCGGCGCACCAGCACCGTGTCCGACGCCTCCAGGAACAGCACGCGCACCTTGGTGCCCTCGCGCAGGCTCTGGATCATCTCGCGCAGGTCGGAGAAGAAGTTGCGCCCGCGCACGTCGACGACCGCGGCGATCCGCGGGAGGCCGGACTCGGCCCGGTTCGCGAGCTCGATCAGCGGACGGAGCATCTGCGGCGGGAGGTTGTCGACGACGTACCAGTCGAGGTCCTCAAGGGCGTTGGCGACGGTCGAGCGGCCGGCGCCCGACATCCCCGTGACGATGAGCACTTCCTGCTGCTCGGCGCTTGCTGGTGTGTCGCCGTCGGTGGCCATCGACCGGTCTCCTCCGCTAACTGGATGTGCCCCCAAGCCTAGCGACTGGCGCCCGTCGCCTGGCCCTCTTCCGGCTGCGCATCCGCGGTGTCGGCGCGCCCGCCCTCCGCGAGCCGCTCGAAGATCGCCGTCGCGAGCGTCGGACCCACGCCGCGGACCTCGGCGATCTGCTCCGGCGAGGCCTTGCGCAGCTGGGCGACCGAGCCGAAGTGCTTCAGCAACTCCTTCACGCGCGACGGACCCAGGCCCGGGATCTCGCCGAGCACGGTGCCGATGTCGCGCTTGCGGCGCGCCCGCTGGTAGGTGATCGCGAACCGGTGCGCCTCATCCCGCAGCCGCTGGATGAGGAACAGCGCGTCGCTGTTGCGCGGCAGAATGACCGGGAAGTCGGAGTCGGGCAGCCAGATCTCCTCCAACCGCTTCGCGATGCCCGCGAGCTGGATGCCGGTCACCCCGGACTCGTCGAGCGCGCGCTTGGCGGCCGCGACCTGCGGCTGGCCGCCGTCGACGATGAGCAGGTTCGGCGGGTACGAGAACTTGCGGCGGCGGCGCTCGGCGGCGGCCTCCACGACCTCGTCGGCGCCCGCCGCCCCCTCGGCGTCGAGCGCGGCCTCCACCTCGGAGTCCAGCGCGGTCTCGTCGGAGCCGGGCGCGGCTTCGGCCGCGGGCGTCTCCTTGAGGTACGCCAGGCGCCGGGAGATGACCTGGTAGATCGACTCGGTGTCGTCCGTGGACTCCGGGATGCTGAACCGGCGGTACTGGTCCTTGCGCGGGAGACCGTCCTCGAAGACCACCATGGACGCGACGATGTTGGTGCCGCTCAGGTGCGAGACGTCGTAACACTCCATCCGGAGCGGCGCGTCGGCCATGCCGAGCGCGTCCTGGATGTCGTTCAGCGCCTTCGAGCGCGCGACGAAGTCGGAGCTGCGGCGGGTCTTGTAGAGCACGAGCGCGTTCTTCGCGTTCATCTCGACCGTCTGCGCCAGGGCCGCCTTGTCTCCCCGCTGCGCCGTGCGCAGCTCGACCCGGCCGGTGTGCCGGCCGCGCGGAGCCGACGGGTCGGGGGTCTCGCGGCGGCGCTGGGTGAGCCACTGCTCCAGCTCGGCGGTGTCCTCCGGCAGCTCGGGCACGAGGATCTCGCGCGGCGGCGCGTCGGGTCCGTCGTAGGCGTTCTGGACGACGGTCTCGACCAGCTCGCCGAGATCCATGTCGAGCTCCTTGTCGACGACCCAGCTGCGCACACCGCGCACGCGTCCGCCGCGGACGATGAACTGCTGCACGGCCGCCGCCAGCTCGTCGTGGGCGATGCCGAAGACGTCGGCGTCGATGGTCTCGGGCAGCACGACGGCGCTCTTGCCGAGCACGCCCTCCAGCGCCTGGATGGCGTCGCGGTGGCGAGCGGCGGCCTCGTAGTCCATCGTGCTCGCGGCCTGCTTCATCTTCTCGGTCAGGTCGCGCAGATAGCCGCTGTCGTTGCCCGCCATGAACGACGCGAAGTCGATCGCGAGCGACTTGTGGTCCTCCGGCGTGATCCGGCCGACGCAGGGTGCGGCGCACTTGCCGATGTCGCCGAGCAGGCACGGCCGCCCGGTCAGCTCGGCGCGGCGGTAGACACCGTCGGAGCACGACCGCACCGGGAACGCCTTCAGCATCAGGTCGACGGTCTCGCGGATCGCCCAGACCTTCGTGTACGGGCCGAAGTAGCGGGCGTCCTTGATGTTCCGGTTGCGCGTGATCATCACCCGCGGGATTCGGTCGCCGAGCGTCACCGCGAGGTACGGGTAGGTCTTGTCGTCGCGGAACTTGACGTTGAACGGCGGGTTGAACTCCTTGATCCAGGTGTACTCGAGCTGCAGCGCCTCGTACTCGGTGCCCACCACGGTCCACTCGACGCTGGAGGCGGTGGTCACCATGCGCCGGGTGCGCTCGTGCAGGCTGCGCAGCGGCTGGAAGTAGTTGCTCAGCCGCGCACGCAGGTTCTTCGCCTTCCCGACATACAGCACGCGGCGGTTCCCGTCGCGGAACCGGTACACCCCCGGCTGGGTCGGGATCTCGCCGGCCTTCGGCCGGTAGCTGACGGTGTCGGCCATCCCCTACGCCGCGCCCCGGGCGGACTCGCCCTGCAGGATCTCCTTGAGGAAGAAGCCGGTGTGGCTGCCCGGGGTCTCGGCCACCCGCTCCGGGGTGCCCGTCGCGATGACCTCGCCGCCGCCGGCGCCGCCCTCCGGACCCATGTCGATGATCCAGTCGGCCGACTTGATGACGTCGAGGTTGTGCTCGATGACGATGACGGTGTTGCCCTTGTCGAGCAGGCCGTTCAGCACCAGCAGCAGCTTGCGCACGTCCTCGAAGTGGAGGCCCGTGGTCGGCTCGTCGAGCACGTAGACGCTGCGGCCGTTGGAGCGGCGCTGCAGCTCGGTCGCGAGCTTGACGCGCTGCGCCTCGCCACCGGAGAGCGTCGTCGCCGACTGGCCGAGCCGCACGTAGCCGAGGCCGACGTCGACCAGGGTCTGCAGGTAGCGGTGGATGGCCGAGATCGGCTTGAAGAACTCCGCCGCCTCGCTGATCGGCATGTCGAGCACCTCGGCGATGTTCTTGCCCTTGTAGTGCACCGACAGGGTGTCGCGGTTGTAGCGCGCTCCCCCGCACACCTCGCACGCGACGTAGACGTCGGGCAGGAAGTTCATCTCGATCTTGATGGTGCCGTCGCCCGAGCACGCCTCGCAGCGGCCGCCCTTGACGTTGAAGCTGAACCGGCCGGGCAGGTAGCCGCGGGCCTTCGCCTCCGGCGTCTCGGCGAACAGCGTCCGGATGCGGTCGAAGACGCCGGTGTAGGTCGCCGGGTTGGACCGCGGGGTGCGGCCGATCGGCGCCTGGTCGACGTGCACGACCTTGTCGAGGTTCTCGAGCCCGGTCACGGTCCGGTGCTTGCCGGGCACCTTGCGGGCGCCGTTGAGCTTGTTCGCCAGCACCCGGTACAGGATGTCGTTGACCAGCGAAGACTTGCCCGACCCGGAGACGCCCGTGACGGCCACGAAGGTGCCGAGCGGGAAGTCGACCGTCACCTTCTTGAGGTTGTTGGCCTCCGCGTCCACCACCCGGATCATGCGCTTCTTGTCGACCTTGCGCCGCTTCGCCGGGATGGCGATCTCGCGCCGGCCGGCCAGGTAGTCGCCCGTGAGCGACTCGGTGTTCTTCAGCAGCTCGTCGTAGGAGCCGGAGTGCACGACGTGACCGCCGTTCACGCCCGCGCCCGGGCCGATGTCGACGATCCAGTCGGCGGTGCGGATGGTGTCCTCGTCGTGCTCGACGACGATGAGCGTGTTGCCCAGGTCGCGCAGGGCGACGAGGGTGTCGATCAGCCGGCGGTTGTCGCGCTGGTGCAGGCCGATGCTCGGCTCGTCGAGCACGTACAGCACGCCGGTGAGGCCGGAGCCGATCTGGGTCGCCAGCCGGATGCGCTGCGCCTCGCCGCCCGACAGGGTACCCGCCGCGCGGGCCAGGTCGAGGTAGCTGAGGCCGACCTGGATGAGGAAGTCGAGGCGGATCTTGATCTCGCGCAGCACCTGCGCGCCGATCTTCTGCTCGCGCTCGGTCAGGTGCAGCTTCTCCATGAACGCGCGGGCGTCGCTCAGGCTGAGCAGCGAGGCGTCGGCGATGCTCTTGCCGTGCACGAGCACCGCGAGCACCTCCGGCTTCAGCCGCTTGCCGCCGCAGACAGGGCACGGCACCTCGCGCAGGTACTCAGCCCAGCGGGCGCGCTGCGTGTCGGTCTCGGCCTGGAGGTACTGGCGCTCGATGTACGGCACCACGCCCTCGAACCCGGAGGTGTACGACATCTCACGGCCGTAGCGGTTCTTCCACTTGACCTTGACCTCGAAGTTGTCGCCGTGCAGCACGGCGTCCTTCACGTTCTTCGGGAGCTTCGCCCACGGGGTCTTCAGCGAGAACTTCAGGTCGCGCGCGAGGCCGTCGAGGAGCTTCTCGTAGTAGTTGAACAGGCCCTTGCCCTGGGTGGTCCACGGCACGATGACGCCCTCGGCGATGCTCAGCTCGTCGTCGCCGAGCAGCAGCTCCTCATCCACCGACATGCGGGTGCCGAGGCCGGAGCACTCCGGGCAGGCGCCGAACGGCGCGTTGAACGAGAACGTGCGGGGCTCGATCTCGGTCAGCTGGATGGGGTGGCCGTTCGGGCAGGAGAGCTTCTCGCTGAAGTTCTGCCAGGCGGCGGGACCCTCGCGGTCGACGTAGTTGACCTGCACGAGGCCGTCTGTCAGCCGGAGGGCGGTCTCCAGCGAGTCGGTGAGCCTGCCGAGGATGTCGGGGCCGGCCACCAGACGGTCGACCACCACGGAGATGTCGTGCTTGTACTGCTTCTTCAGCGTCGGCGGGTCGGACAGCTGGACCTGCTCGCCGTCGACCAGCGCGCGCGAGTAGCCGCTCGCCGCGAGCTCCTTGAACAGGTCGACGAACTCGCCCTTCTTCTGCGAGACGACCGGGCTGACCACCATGTACCGGGTGCCGGGCTCCAGCTCCATCAGCTGGTCGGCGATCTGCTGCACCGTCTGACGCTGGATGCGCTCACCGCAGACGGGACAGTGCGGCACGCCGATGCGCGCCCAGAGCAGACGCATGTAGTCGTAGATCTCGGTGATCGTGCCCACGGTCGACCGCGGGTTGCGGTTGGTCGACTTCTGGTCGATGGAGACCGCGGGGCTCAGCCCCTCGATGAAGTCGACGTCGGGGCGGTCGACCTGGCCGAGGAACTGCCGGGCGTACGCCGACAGCGACTCGACGTAGCGGCGCTGACCCTCGGCGAAGATGGTGTCGAACGCGAGCGACGACTTGCCCGAGCCGGACAGACCCGTGAACACGACCATGGAGTCGCGCGGGATCTCGAGGTCGACGTTGTGCAGGTTGTGCACCCGCGCTCCGCGCACGCTGAGGTGCGACCCCGTCACGCGGCTAATGCCGCCCCCGAAGCCCCCGGAGCCGATGCTCCCGGTCTCACTGCCCACTCGCTCGTCGTCCACTCGCCCGCTGCTCACTCGCCCGCCACTCACTCGCTCTATTCTCCGCCATCTCGTCGCGTGGTCGGCGGCTGTTCGCCCACCGCGCACCACGCTCGCCCCTCGAACATCCGTTCGATTCTACCCTGCCGGGCAGAACCACCCCACGCACGCGTGAGTCTAAGCGCGACCACCGACATTGGAACCGGCGTGCTCTCTTCCGGCGTCGATCCGGGAGCCGTTCAGCGCGGTGGACGCCGAAGCAACGGCGGCAGCATCATGGCCGCCAACGCGATCGCCGCCACCCCCGTCACCGTCGCGAGCACCGGGAGCGACACCCCGTGCCCCGCGAAGAGGAGGGCGGCCGTGGCGGCCTGCACCGGGAGCTGGATGAGCGCGAACCGCCGCAGCGACGGCAGCAGCACGGCGGGCTGCAGCCGTGCCGCCACCGGGACCGCGAGCATCCACGACCCGAGGATGTGCAGGGCGTGCACCCCGGCCACCAGGGCCAGGATGCGCACCGTGAGGACGCCCGGCTCCACCAGCGACGAGAGCACGAGCACGCCGGCGAGCACCCACGCCGTCATCCACCGCGGCCGCCACACCGAGATACCCACCAGCAGCGCGCCGATGGCGGTCCAGGGCCCCTCGGGCACCCCGGCGAGCAGCAGGGCGAGCGCGACGGCCGCGAACAGCACGCGGACCGACCAGCCCGGCAGGGTGCGGACTCCCACGGTCGTGAGGCGGTCGGTCATGCGGTCCTGGCTCATCGCCGCCGCCTCCCGCCGGCGAGGCCGCGCAGCGCCGCCTCCCGCGCCGGAGCGTCGGCCCAGGGCATCAGCTCCACGCCGCCTGACTGCATCCGCCGCAGCCGCAGCCGCCGCTCCAGTTCGACCGTGCGCAGCGCGAGCCGCTCACGCGTGCTCAGGTCGCGGGCGTCCCGCTCCGGCAGCACATCCACCGCGATCACCCGATGCCCCGCAGCCCGCCAGGTGAGGGCCAGCGTGACCGGCTGATCGTCGAGGAACGTCGACAGGATGTAGACGAGCGCCCCCGGCGAGAGGCGCGGCGACCGCACCCGCTGGTAGAGCGTCCCCGTGGCCGTCGTCAGCTCGACCGCCCTCAGCACGCGCTCCCGGTGCCGGGCACCGGCCCGAGGCGGCAGCACGCGCTGTGCGCCGCCCAGGTCGTCGAAGCCGACCCTGTCGCCCGCTGCCGCGTAGGCCGCGGCCAGCGACGCGGCCGCCTCGCGCGCGACGTCGAGCGAGGAGAGGGCCGGGCGCGGGTAGGCGCGCGACCAGTCCGCCACCACGCCGCTCAGGTCGTCGCGCGCGTCCACCACCAGGTGGACCGCCGCGTCCGAGGTCGCCGTGGTCCGTCGCACGTACAGCTCGCCGGCGCGGCCGGCGCGCGCCGTCGCACGCCAGTCGATGCGCCGCAGCCGGTCGCCGGGATGGAACAGGTCGACGTCGCGGAACTCGCCCCCGTCGCCTGGTCGCGTGGAGATGTGCTGACCGGTCAGCCCGAGCAGCCGCGCCGGCAGCGGCAGCGCGCGGACGGGCCGGCGCCGGGGCCGCACCACCCGCTCCAGCTGCGCCCGCTCCCCCGGTTCGGACGCCCACGACGCGTCCGCTCCGAGCTCCCGCGCCTGCGCGGCGGCGACGCGTTGGCGGCCGGAGTGCACGAACGGGACCTCCGCGGAGACGCGCGCGGCGGCGGACGGTGTGAGGACGAGGTCGACGGGCGCCTCGCCGCCGAGCTCCAGCCGCAGCTGAACGGCGTCGGGACGCCGCACAGCGGTGGCGGCGATGCGCACAGCGAGCGTGGGGACGGTGGAGGTCGCGGGGGCGGATTCGTCCGCCACGACGGTCACGCGGGTCTGCGCGTCGGCGGCGTGCGTGGCGTCGTCTCCGCGGCCGGCCGTCGGCGGCCGGCGATCCCACGCCAGCGCCGCCGCGAGGAGCAGCGGGGCACCGACGAGCGCGGGCTCCGGCCGCGACATCACGAACGCCGCGACAAGCCCCACGAGACCGACGATCACCGCGCCGGCCAGGGCGCCGCTGAGCATCCAGCCACTGCCGCCGGCGGCGTCCGGCCGGTCAGACACGACCGCTCGCCCCGGTCATCGGCGCTCCTGACTCGACGGCATCGGTCATCGGTCCTCCGCATGCGCGCGCTGGGCGACACCGACCGCGGGCGGCCCGGCGACGGTGGCCACGACCTCCCGCACGACCTGCTCCGCGCTCACCCCGCCCGTCCACGCCTGCACCGTGAGGGTGAGCCGATGGGCGAGCACGGGAACGGCGACCGCTTTGACGTCGTCCGGGATGACGAAGTCGCGCCCGTCGAGCACCGCCAGCGCACGGGCGACCAGCAGCAGGCCCTGCGACCCGCGCGGGGACGCGCCGACCTCGACGGAGCGATGCGTCCGGGTGGCGGCCGCCAGGCGCACGCAGTACGCCGCGATGTCGGGGTCCACATCCACCGCCTCCACCCCGGCCTGCATCGCCGACAACGTGACCGCGTCGATCACGGGCTCGACCTGCGCGACCTCGTGCCTGCGCGCCACCCGGGCGAGCAGGACGCGCGACTCGCCCGCTTCGTCCGGGTAGCCGACGCTCAACCGCACCATGAAGCGGTCCAGCTGCGCCTCGGGCAGCGTATACGTCCCCTCCGACTCGATCGGGTTCGCGGTGGCCACGACGTGGAACGGGCGCGGGAGCGGGAAGCTGCGGCCCTCTACGGACACCTGGCCCTCGGCCATCGCCTCCAGCAGCGCGGACTGCGTCTTCGGTGACGTGCGGTTGATCTCGTCGGCGAGGAACAGGCCGGTGAACACGGGACCCGGCCGGAACTCGAACTCGGCCGACCCCGGCACGTAGACGAACGAGCCGGTGATGTCCGACGGCAGCAGGTCGGGGGTGCACTGCAGCCGCCGGAAGTCGAGGCCGACAGCGGCCGCGATGCTGCGCGCGGCGAGGGTCTTACCCAGCCCCGGCACGTCCTCGAACAGCACGTGCCCGCCAGCGAGGAGGGTCGCGAACGCGATCCGGAGCGGGTCGCGCATCCCGACGACGACGGTGCCGACGCGGTCGAGGACCTCGGCGCCGAGCCGCGCGACCTCGGGGACGGGCAGCGGCGCGGGGTCGGAGAGCGCAGGCGGGACGGGCACAGTGGTGCGGGGATCAACGGGCACGGGGCGACTCCTCTGTGGCGCGGTGGGCGGTGGGGCGGTCAGGGGTGACGTCGGCGGATGGGCCGGATGCGGCGGAACCGGCAGCTGCGGCGGAAGTTGCGGCCGCGCCAGCGGTAGTGAGACGGCCCGTGGCAGCCGGACCTGCGGTGTCGTCGAGCGCCTCCAGACGCTGCAGCACCTCCGCCACGAAGGCCGTCCTCGGTGGGGCCGCCGTGGAGCCCCGACGGAGCACCGCGAGTACCTCGGCACCGAGCAGCCGCTCGAGCTCGGGGCCGGCGGCACCGTCCTGAAGGTCGAGGCCGTGCGCGGCCAACGCACGCTCCGCGACCAGTCGCAGGCGGCGCGGCCCCTCCGGGGAGACGCGACCGCCTCGGGACCCGAGCGCCCAGCCGAGCTGCACGATGTCCCGGCGGGCGCCCGCCCGCGGCTCGGGTGCGGGGACGGCCCAGGTGAGGTCGGCCGCCTCGCCCAGCGCCGAAAGGCAGGCGACGAACGCCGCGGCCGCCGCCCCGAGCCCGAGGGCGTGGAAGGCGTCCATGCCGAGATACCAGGCCGCGACGCCGACGGCGACGCCGAACACGACAGAGAGGATCAGGCGCCTCAGCACTCGCGGAGGGAGACGGCGCGGCCGGGTCACGAGGAAGCCCCTCGCCGGGAAGCCGGGTGCCGGTCCCAGGACACGCGCAGCGCGTCCACCGCGCCGCGGGCCGCGACCACGTCCTCCGCGGTGACGGGCGCGGAGCCGAACCGCGCACGCAGGTAAACGGAGAGGAGGCGCGCCGCGGCGTCGCGGTCGGCGTCCACCCGGGCGACGACGCGCGCGGTGAACTCGGCGGGGGTCTCGGCGGGGAGCCGACGCACTCCCGAGTCGGCGGCGCCCTCCTCCAGTCCCACCCAGGCGCGTTCGATGGCGTCGCGGGGTTCGCGCGGCGACGCGAGCTCTTCGGCCGCGCGATCCAGCCCGCGGCGCACCTGCTCGGGTTCCGGCTCCGGCTCCCGCTCGCTCGGCGCGTCCAGGACCTCGCTGTCGGAGAGATCCGCGAGCTCCGGCAGGGTCGGCGGCTCCTGCGGTTGACGACGGCGGCGCCAGAGGATGGCGAGCAGCACGACGACGGCCGCGATGATGAGCGCGACGAGGAGCCACGTCAGGTCCAGCCGGAGCGGGTTCGAGGGCTGCTGCGGCGCGGGGGTGTCCGTCATCCCCTGGTCGGGTGCGCCGGTGCGCACGGGGCCCGGCGGCAGGAACATCCGGGGCGCGCTGAACTCGGGTGCGCCCTGGAAAGCGACGGCGACCACGGCGACCCCCACGAGGACGACGCAGGCCGCGAACGTCCACCGGCGTCCCGTCGTCCTCGCTGCCACCCTGCCACCGTAACCCGCCCCGACGCGTCGCGGGCGATGGTCAGCCCAGGTGGCCGGCCTTCTCCATCTGCCGGAGGTCGCGCTTGAGGTCGGAGAGCTCGTCGCGCAGCCGCGCCGCCAGCTCGAACTTGAGCTCGCCCGCCGCGGCCAGCATCTGCTGGTTGAGGTCGGCGATCAGCGACTCCAGCTCCGCCGCACCCTGGGCTGCGATTCCGCCGTTGCGCAGGTTCGGCGTCGGGCTCTTCCGCTTCTGCTCCCGCCCCGCCAGCATGCGCGCGGTGTCGGCCTCCTCGCGGGCGAGCACGTCCGTGATGTCGGCGATGCGCTTGCGCAGCGGCTGCGGGTCGATGCCGTTCACCCGGTTGTACTCGATCTGCTTCTCACGGCGGCGCTCGGTCTCCTCGATCGCGCTCTTCATGGAGTCGGTGAGCACGTCCGCGTACATATGCACCGAGCCGGAAACGTTACGCGCGGCGCGGCCGATGGTCTGGATGAGCGAGGTCGACGACCGCAGGAAGCCCTCCTTGTCGGCGTCGAGGATCGCGACCAGGGACACCTCCGGGAGGTCGAGCCCCTCGCGCAGCAGGTTGATGCCGACGAGCACGTCGTACACGCCCGCCCGCAGCTCGGTCAGCAACTCGACGCGCCGCAGCGTGTCGACGTCGGAGTGGAGGTAGCGCACCTTGACGCCGGCCTCGGCGAGGAAGTCGGTCAGCTCTTCGGCCATCTTCTTCGTCAGCGTCGTGACGAGCACACGCTCGTCACGCTCCACACGCACGCGGATCTCTTCGAGCAGGTCGTCGATCTGGCCCTTCGTGGGCTTCACCACGATCTCCGGGTCGACGAGGCCCGTGGGGCGGATGATCTGCTCCACGACGCCGTCGGCGATCCCCATCTCGTACTTGCCGGGAGTGGCCGACAGGTACACGGTCTGACCGACGCGGTCCTTGAACTCGTTCCACTTCAGCGGCCGGTTGTCCAGCGCGCTCGGGAGACGGAAGCCGTGCTCCACCAGCGTGCGCTTGCGCGACGCGTCACCCTCGTACATGGCGCCGATCTGCGGCACGGTGACATGCGACTCGTCGATGACGACCAGGAAGTCGTCCGGGAAGTAGTCGAGCAGGCAGTGCGGCGCCTCGCCGGGCTGCCTGCCGTCGATGTGCCTCGAGTAGTTCTCGATGCCCGAGCAGAACCCGATCTGTTCCATCATCTCGAGGTCGAACTGCGTGCGCATCCGCAGCCGCTGGGCCTCCAGCAGCTTGCCCTCGCGCTCCAGCTCCTGCAGCCGCTCCCCCAGCTCCTCCTGGATCGTGCCGATCGCACGCTGCATCGTCGCCGGGCTCGCGGCGTAGTGCGTCGCCGGGAAGACCGACACGGCATCCATCTTCTGGATCACCTCGCCGGTCAGCGGGTGCAGCGAGTACAGGGCCTCGATCTCGTCGCCGAACAGCTCGATGCGGATCGCGTGCTCCTCGTACACCGGGATGATCTCGATGGTGTCGCCGCGGACACGGAACTTGCCGCGCGAGAAGTCGACGTCGTTGCGCTCGTACTGCATGTTGACGAACCGGCGGATGAGCGCGTCGCGGCCGACGTTCTGGCCTACCTGCAACGCGACCATCGCCTCCAGGTACTCCTCGGCGGCACCGAGACCGTAGATGCAGGACACGGTGGACACGACGACCACGTCGCGTCGGCTGAGCAGCGAGTTGGTGGTCGAGTGCCGCAGCCGCTCCACCTCGGCGTTGATCGAGGAGTCCTTCTCGATGAAGGTGTCAGTCTGCGGAACGTACGCCTCCGGCTGGTAGTAGTCGTAGTACGAGACGAAGTACTCGACGGCGTTGTTCGGCAGTAGCTCGCGGAACTCGTTGGCGAGCTGCGCCGCGAGCGTCTTGTTGTGGGCGAGCACCAGCGTCGGCCGCTGGACCTGCTCGATCAGCCACGCGGTCGTCGCGGACTTGCCCGTACCGGTCGCGCCCAGCAGCACCACGTCGGTCTCGCCCGCGTTGATGCGCCCGGCCAGCTCGGCGATCGCCTGCGGTTGGTCGCCACTCGGGCTGTACTCGCTGACGACCTCGAAGGGACGGACGGAGCGCGTGGGAAGCATGCCTCCAGTCTAGGAAGGACCACCGACACTGGGGCCCGCTCTCGCTCAGAGCGGAATGCCGCCGCCGGGTCGCGCGATCAGGCGTCGGCGCGCAGCTCGCGCCAGAGCGCATCCACCTGGTCGCGGGTGTGCTCAAGGGTGCCGCCGGTGTCGATGACGACGTCGGCGACCGCCAACCGCTCCTCGTCGGAGGCCTGCGAGCGGATGCGGCGCTCGGCCTCGGCGGCGTCCATCCCGCGCAGTTCCACCAGCCGGCGGATGCGGGTCGCCTCGTCGGCGTGCGCCACCACGATGCGGTCGAACGGGTACTCGTTTGCGGACTCCACCAGCAGCGGCACGTCGTAGACGACGATCGCCTCCGGGTCCGCCTCGGCGGCGGCGCGGAAACGCTCCGTCGATGCCGCGAGGACCGCCGGATGGGTGATTCCGTTCAGGTCGCGGAGCGCCTCGGGGTCACCGAAGACGATCGCGCCGAGGGCGGGACGGTCGAGGCTGCCGTCGGGTGCGATCACCCCGTCGCCGAAGCGCTCGGCGATGCGCTCGAGCGCCGGGGTGCCGGGCTCTACGACCTCGCGGGCGATGCGGTCCGCGTCCACCACGACGGCGCCGTGCTCGGCGAGCCGGGAGGCGATGGTCGATTTTCCGGAGGCGATCCCGCCGGTGAGTCCGATCAGCTGCACCCGCCCAGCCTAGCCGCCGCCCCGGCCGTCCCATCGGCTCCCGGGAACGACGAAGCGGCCGGCCCCGAAGGGCCGGCCGCTCGATGTCCGAAGACGCTCAGTTGTTGGAGCTGAGCTTCTCGCGCAGAGCCGCGAGCGACTCGTCGTCGGCGAGCGTTCCGCCCGAGCCCGACTCCGAGGAGTAGGACGACGTGCCGCTGTCGGCCGCCGCCTCCTCGAGGCCCTTGGCGACCTGGCGCTTGTGCGCCTCCCAGCGCGCCTGGGCCGCAGCGTACTGCTGCTCCCACTCGTCGCGCTGCGCCTCGAAGCCTTCCTTCCACTCGTTGGTCTCCGGGTCGAAGCCCTCCGGGTACTTGTAGTTGCCCTGCTCGTCGTACTCGGTGACCATGCCGTAGAGCGCCGGGTCGAACTCGGTGCCCTCCGGGTCGACGCCCTCGTTCGCCTGCTTGAGCGACAGCGAGATGCGGCGGCGCTCCAGGTCGATGTCGATGACCTTGACGAACACCTCGTCGCCCACCGAGACGACCTGCTCGGCCAGCTCGACGTGCTTGCCGGACAGCTCCGAGATGTGCACGAGGCCCTCGATGCCGTCGGCGACGCGGACGAACGCACCGAACGGAACCAGCTTGGTGACCTTGCCCGGCGCGACCTGACCGATCGCGTGGGTGCGGGCGAAGACCTGCCACGGGTCCTCCTGCGTCGCCTTGAGCGACAGCGAGACGCGCTCGCGGTCGAGGTCGACCTCGAGGATCTCGACGGTGACCTCCTGGCCCACCTCGACGACCTCGGAGGCGTGCTCGATGTGCTTCCAGGAGAGCTCCGACACGTGGACGAGACCGTCGACGCCGCCGAGGTCGACGAACGCACCGAAGTTGACGATCGACGAGACGACGCCCTTGCGGACCTGGCCCTTGTGCAGGTTGTTGAGGAAGGTGGTGCGGGACTCCGACTGGGTCTGCTCCAGCAGCGCGCGGCGCGACAGCACCACGTTGTTGCGGTTCTTGTCGAGCTCGAGGATCTTGGCCTCGATCTCCTGGCCCAGGTACGGCGTCAGGTCGCGGACGCGGCGCAGCTCGATGAGCGACGCCGGCAGGAAGCCGCGCAGGCCGATGTCGACGATCAGGCCGCCCTTGACGACCTCGATCACCGTACCGGTGACGACGCCGTCGGCCTCCTTGATCTTCTCCACATCGCCCCAGGCGCGCTCGTACTGCGCACGCTTCTTGGACAGAATGAGGCGACCCTCCTTGTCCTCCTTCTGGAGAACGAGGGCCTCGACGGTGTCGCCGACCTCGACGACCTCGCTGGGGTCGACGTCGTGCTTGATGGAAAGTTCGCGGGAGGGGATGACGCCCTCCGTCTTGTAACCGACGTCGAGGAGGACCTCGTCGCGGTCGATCTTGACGACGGTGCCTTCGATCAGGTCTCCGTCGTTGAAGAACTTCAGCGTCTTTTCGACCGCGGCAAGAAAGTCCTCAGCAGATCCGATGTCGTTGACGGCGACCTGCTTGGGTGCCTTGTCGGTCGTTGCGGTTGTCATGTAGTGGGTGCTCCGTTATGGACAGGAATCAGGCCGATCGCGATGGTTTTCGTTGTGTTCCGCGAACGGCAGGCGGATATGGATGTCACACAGGTGACGTTCTAGTCTACCGGGCTGCGGCGGCGTGCAGCAAGCCGCGCTCGGCCAGGATGTCGCGGAGCGCGGGCTCAAGTTCCGGATAGGCGAACGAGTAGCCGGCATCGAGCAGCCGCTCGGGCAGCACCCACCGGCTTTTCAGCACGAGCTCCGTCTCGGTGCGGATGGCAGCGGAGCCGAGTTCGAGCATCCAGCGATACGCCGGGAGGCCGATCCGCCGGCCGAGGAGGCTCCGCAGCGTCGCCATCAGCGTTCGGTTGTCGGTCGGGTTCGGCGCGGACACGTTGACCGGGCCGTCGAGGTCGGGCCTGCCGCGCAGGAACTCGATCGCGCCGAGGACATCGGCGATGTGCACCCAGCTGAACTTCTGTGCTCCCCCGTGCGCCCGGAACTCGTGGAACGTCCCCGCGCTGCGCCGCGCGGACGTGGCGAACCACGGCCCGTCCACCTGCGGGCCGCCGAGCCGCGCGCGGACCAGGTTCACCAGCGGTGTCAAGGCGCTGCCGTCGCCGAGGACGATCGCCATGCGCAGCGCCACCCGGCGCGTTGCGGGCAGGTCGGGCGCGAACAGTTCGCGTTCCCACGCCTTCGCGACCTCCACCGAGAAGCCGGTGCCGAGCTCCCCGGTCGACTCCGTCATCGGCCGGTCCTCCGCATGCCGGTAGATCGTCGCGGTCGACGCGTTGAACCAGACCGGGGGCGGCGCGTCGCTCGCGGCGATGGCTTCGCCCACGGCGCGCGTGGTCTCCAGGCGCGAGCGGAAGATCTCGGCCCGGTTGTCGTCGCCGTAGCGGCAGTTGACGCTCTTCCCGGCGAGATTGATCACCGCAGCCGCGCCCGTGACGGCCGCACGCAGCCCGTCCAGGTCGTCCCAGCGGACATCGGGACCTGCGCGCCCGACCAGCACGACCTCCGCTCCCGCGCCCCGGTAGTGCTGCTCCAGGTATCGCCCGACGAAACCGGACGCCCCGGCGATCACGATGCGTTCGCTCACGGCGTCCGCTCCCCCTTCTGTTCGTTGTCCTGATCGGTTGGCGCCTCGACGCGGTAGTGGAAGCGGCCGCCGTACTGGTAGATCCGTCCGACCACCGGCGCGGTGACGGTGATGGAAACCGCTTGGCGCTCCGCCTCGTCGTCCCACCGCTCGGTCAGCACGACGATCGGGGCGAACGGCCGCGGGATGCGCACCCTCCGCCCCGCGACCACGATCCAGACCCCAGTCGACCGCAGCCGCAGCCCGCCGTCGAGCACCGACGCGGCGAACCGGGCCATCGCGCGCTCCGGGTTCCCGAGCCTGTCGACCAGTGCGCCGCGCTCCACGCCGATCCGGTCGATCATCGTCACCGTCCGTCCGCGCAGCGAGAAGACTCTCTCGGCCGCGACGGCCGGCGTTCCGTCACCACCGTCGACCGGCCGGTTCGCCACGGTGAACGGCACCCGCCTCTGCCACACCGGGAACATCACGTGCGCCGGCGCAAGGAGGGCGAGCATCGGCCACAGCCAGCGGCGCGGGGTGCCCACCGTGTCGAACTCGCCGGCACCCCGCCCCACCGCACCGTCCGGGATGGCGTCGAAGTAGGTCCGCAGGCGCGGATGCAGCTCATCGAACGCCGACGCGAGCACGGCGCGGTAGGGAGAGGTCACGGGGTGACGGGATGTGGAGGACGGCCGCTCAGTCGAGCAGCGCCGCCTTCAGCGTGTCGAGGCCGACACCGCCGATGTCGAGGGCCTTCTTGTGGAATGCCTTGATGTCGAACGCGTCGCCCTCGCGGCGGGCGTACTCGTCGCGCAACTGCTCCCAGATGCGCTGACCGATCTTGTACGACGGCGCCTGCCCCGGCCAGCCGAGGTAGCGGTTGACCTCGAACCGGACGAAGCCGTCGTTCATGTTGACGTTCTCGCGCAGGAACGGGAAGGCGTCCTCGCCGGTCCAGGGCCGCGACCCGTCGGGCAGCGGCTTCTCGAGGTGAACGCCGATGTCGAGCACGACGCGCGCGGCGCGCATCCGCTGGCCGTCGAGCATTCCCAGCCGGTCGGCGGGGTCGTCGAGGTAGCCGAGCTGCTCCATGAGTCGCTCCGCGTACAGCGCCCACCCTTCGGCGTGACCGGAAGTGCCGGCGATACGCCGCCACGAGTTCAGCTGCGCCTTGTTGTACGTGGCCTGGGCGATCTGAAGGTGATGCCCGGGGACGCCCTCGTGGTAGACCGTCGTCAGCTCGCGCCAGGTGTCGAACTCGGTCACTCCCTCGGGCACGCTCCACCACATGCGGCCGGCGCGAGCGAAGTCGTCGCTCGGGCCGGTGTAGTAGATGCCACCCTCCTGCGTCGGCGCGATCATGCACTCCAGCCGGCGGATCTCGGCCGGGATGTCGAAGTGCGACTTCCCGAGCTCCTCGATCGCGCGGTCGCTGGTCTCCTGCATCCAGCGCTGCAGAGCGTCGGTGCCGTGCAGTTTGCGGCTGGCGTCTCCGTCGAGGAACGCGATCGCTTCGAGCACGCTTGCGCCCGGCTTGATCTCGTTCGCGATCGACTCCTGCTCCGCGCGCATCCGGGCGAGCTCCTCGATGCCCCACTCATAGGTCTCGTCGAGGTCCACCGTTGCGCCGAGGAACCCGCGCGACGCGAGCGCGTAGAGCTCGCGACCCACCGCGTCCTTCTCGGGCGCGTGCGGTGCGAGCTCGTTCTCCAGGAAGTCGGCCAGCGCCGCGTACGCCTGCGCCGATTCGGTCGCACCCGCCGCGAGGTCGGCCTTCAGCGACTCGGGAAGGACACCGTTCAGCGGGCGGGCTCCTGCCGTGAACTCGAAGAAGAACCCTGTGTCGGCGACCTGCTTGCGCGCCTGCGCGAGCACCTCGCGCACCTGTCGCACCGCGGGGACGTTGCCCGCCGCGATGCCGCTGCGCAGGGTCTCGATGTACCCCTGCATCGCCGCAGGGAGGTTGTGCAGCCGCTTGGCGACGTTGGCCCAGTCTTCTTCGGTGTCGGTCGGCACCAGGTCGAAGACCTCTCGCAGCTCTTGCGCGGGCGACGCGATGACGTTGAGGTCGCGCTGGGCGAAGCCGGCCTCGTGCTTCTCGACGGTGAGCTGCAGCTCGCGGGCGAGGTCCATCTTCGTGATGCGGTCGATCTCGTCGACCGGTTCCGCCGCCTGGATGCGGGTGAGCGCCTCCTTCACCTTGGTGACGGCGTGCTCCGCACCGGCGGGCGAATAGTCGGCGTACTCGCCCTCACGGCCGGGCCGGCCGAGCCAGACGTGGTACTCCGGGTACAGCTCGAGCTGGGTGTCCACCCACTCCTCGGCGATCGTGTCGACCGGGGTGGGTTCGCGCTTCTGATCGTTGGTCATGGTTCGACACTACCGACGACCGCCGCCCGGCGGCACGGAAAGACCGAAGGTGTGGACAAGTCGTTCGACGCTCCCGTCTGTGAACGACGCCGGCACGGTATCAGTGCGCGGCCGCGTCCCAGTTCGCACCGCGGCCCACCTGGACCTCGAGTGGCACGCGCAGGTCGGCGGCGCCCGCCATGCGAGTGCGCACGATCGCCTCGAGCGCGTCCCACTCGCCAGTCGCGACCTCGAAGATGAGCTCGTCGTGCACCTGCAGCAGCATCCGGGATTCGAGGCGCTGGTCGATCATGTCGCCCGCGATGCCGAGCATGGCGACCTTCATGATGTCGGCGGCCGAGCCCTGGATGGGCGCGTTGAGCGCCTGACGCTCGGCGTTCTCGCGCAGGACGCGGTTGGTCGAGGTCAGATCGGCGAACGGCCGGCGCCGACCGAAGATCGTCTCGGTGAAGCCGTCGACGCGCGCCTGCTCCACGACGTTGCGCAGATAGTCGCGCACCGACCCGAACCGTTCGAAGTAGTCGCTCATCAACTGGCGCGCCTCCGACGTCTCGATGCGCAGCTGCTTCGAGAGGCCGAACGCGCTCAGTCCGTACGCGAGACCGTACGACATCGCCTTCACCTTCGTACGCATGGCCGGGGTGACCTCGGCGGGTGAGACCCCGAAGACGCGGGAGCCGACGAAACGGTGCAGGTCCTCCCCCGCGTTGAACGCCTCGATGAGGCCGGGGTCTTCGGAGAGGTGCGCCATGATCCGCATCTCGATCTGCGAGTAGTCGGCGGTCAGCAGCGTCTCGAAGCCCTCGCCGTGACGGAACGCGGCGCGGATCTCGCGCCCCTCCTCCGTGCGGATCGGGATGTTCTGCAGGTTGGGGTCGTTCGACGAGATGCGGCCGGTGCTCGTGCCGGTCTGGTCGTAGGTGGTGTGGATGCGGCCGTCGCTCTCCACCGACCGCTCCAGCGTCTCCACGATCTGCTTGAGCTTGGTGGCGTCGCGGTGCTGCAGCAGCAGCCCCAGGAACGGATGCGGGTTCTTCTCCTGCAGATCGGCGAGCGACCCGGCGTCGGTCGAGTAGCCGGTCTTCGTCGCACGCGTCTTCGGCATCCCGAGCTCCTCGAAGAGGACCTGCTGGAGCTGCTTCGGCGAGCCGAGGTTGATCTCGTGCCCGATCTGCGCGTAGGCCTGCGCCGCGAAGTCGTTAGCCTTGTCGGTGAGCTGGCCGCGCAGGCGCGCGAGCACTGCGCTGTCGATGGTGACGCCGTTGAGCTCCATCTCGGCGAGCACCGCGACCAGCGGGAGCTCGATGTCGTCGAGCACCCCGCGGGTGCCCTCGTCGAGTGCGATCATCTGCCCCTCGGCGACACGGCGGATGAACCAGGCCTCGGTGGCCGGGCTCACGGCGTCGTTGATCGGCACCAACTGGTTCGGGTCGGAGACCGGCAGCGTCTCGCCGAGCACCTCGTAGACCTGCTCGGCGAGCGACTGCGCCGCCGCGCCCGGCTTCACCAGCCAGGACGCGATCCGCGTGTCGAAGGCGAGCCCGTCGACGACGAAGCCCGCACGGCTCAGCGCCTTGAACTGCGGCTTCGCGTGGAAGAAATACTTCGGGGCGCTGCTCGCCAGCCATTCCTCCAGTGCGGTGTAGTCGGGACGCCCGGCCACCCACGGCACATAGACGGAGTCGTCCGCCGTGGCGAGGCCGAAGCCGGTGATGCCGGCGGGGCCCGTCTCCAGCTGCACTGCGACCGCAGCGCCGTCGGCGGAGGCCTTCGCCAGCCAGTTCGCGAGCTCCTCGTCGATCATCGTGCGCACTGCCGGAGCGCTCACGGCGCCCGCGTCGCCGACCTCCACGGCGCCGGCCGCGCCGTCGAGCATCCCCTCTTCTGCCGCGGTCTTCATCAGCCGCTCCAGCAGGGTCTTGAACTGCAGCCGGGCGAAGATGTCGCGCACCGCGTTCTCGTTGAGCGGTTTGCGCTCCAGGTCTCCCGGGCCGATGGGCAGCTCAACGTCGTCGCGCAGCTGATTCAGCCTGCGGTTGCGGAGAGCGTTCTCCTTCTGATCGCGCAGGTTCTGGCCGACGACGCCCTTGATCTCGTCGGCGTGGGCGACGATGTTCTCGACCGTGCCGTACTGCTGCACCCACTTCACCGCGGTCTTCTCGCCGACCTTGTCGATGCCGATCAGGTTGTCGCTGGTCTCGCCGACGAGGGCCGCGATCTCCGGGTACTGGTGCGGCTCGATGCCGTACTTCTCGCGCACCGCCGCCGGGTCGTAGACCTTGAGCTCGGAGACCCCGCGTACGTTCGGGTACAGCAGTGTCACGTCGTCGTTGACGAGCTGGATGGTGTCGCGGTCGCCCGAGACCAGCAGCACGCGGAAGCCCTGCTCCACGCCCTGCCGTGCGAGGGTGGCGAGGATGTCGTCGGCCTCGTAGTCCTCTTTAGCGATGGTCGTCACGTTCATCGCGTGCAGCGCCTCTTCGAGGAGCGGGACCTGCCCGGCGAACTCCGACGGCGTCTCGCCGCGGGTGCCCTTGTACTCCGGGTACTCGCGCGTGCGGAACGAGTAGCGGGAGATGTCGAACGCGACCGCGAGGTGGGTCGGCTTCTGCTGCTGGAGCAGGTTGATGAACATCGCGATGAAGCCGTGGATCGCGTTCGTGTGCTGACCCTCGCGGTTCACGAAGCTGTCCACCGGGAGTGCGTAGAAGGCCCTGAATGCGAGCGAATGGCCGTCTATGACGAGGAGGGTAGGCTTTTCGGAGTCTGACACCAGGCCAGCCTACAAGGGGCCGGTGACAGTCCAGACGACCGTCAGGAGAGGCCGAGGATGACCGAAGACGCGCTCGCGTACGTGCAGCAGAGGGGGCTCGGCCGGCTGGCCGAGAAGATGGGCATCGAGATGCTCGAGTTCACCGTGGAGCGCGCCGTCGCGCGCATGCCGGTCGAGGGCAACACGCAGCCCGCGGACCTGCTCCACGGCGGCGCCTACGTGGTGCTGGGCGAGTCGCTCGGTTCGATGTCGGCCAACCTCTACGCCGGCGAGGGCCGCCTCGCGGTCGGTATCGAGATCAACGCGTCGCACACGCGCTCGGCCACCAGCGGCTACGTGACCGGCGTGTGCACGCCCATCCACCTTGGCCGCACGCTGACCACGCACGAGATCGCGATCACCGACGAGCAGGGCCGCCGCTGCTCCACGATCCGCATCACGAACCTGATCAAGGACCTGTAACAAGCCGACAGCTCCTGAGTTCTTCGAGCGAAACACGGCGTTTCGCTCGAAGAACTCAGGAGCTGTTGGATCGGACCCGCGTTACTTCTTGGGCGCGAGCTGGTCGATGATCGCCTGGGCGACGTCGTGCATGGTGAGGCGCCGGTCCATGGAGGCCTTCTGGATCCAGCGGAACGCCTCCGGCTCGGACAGGCCCATCTTCTCGTTGAGGAGGCCCTTCGCGCGGTCGACCAGCTTGCGGGTCTCGAAGCGCTGCACCATGTCCGAGACCTCGGCCTCGAGCGCGATGATCTGCTGGTAGCGGGCAAGGGCGATCTCGATCGCGGGCAGCAGGTCGTTCGGGGTGAACGGCTTCACGACGTAGGCCAGGGCGCCGGCCTCGGTCGCCCGCTCCACCAGCTCCTTCTGGCTGAACGCGGTCAGCAGGACGACGGGGGCGATGTGGTCCTTCGACAGGCGCTCGGCCGCGGAGATGCCGTCGAGCTGCGGCATCTTCACATCCATGAGCTGCGGCATCTTCACATCCATGATGACCAGGTCGGGCCGCAGCTCGGTCGCCAGCGCGACGGCCGTCTCACCGTCGCCGGCCTCCCCGACGACCTCGAAACCGTTGTCGCGCAGGATCTCGACGATGTCGAGGCGGATGAGCGATTCGTCCTCCGCGACGACGACGCGGCGGGGTGCGGTGGGAGTCGTTTCCTGGTCAGTCACGCGTAAAAGCCTACGGTATTGTTCAGGTGATGTTGTGCGCCGCTGTGGCGGAATGGCAGACGCGGAGCACTCAAAATGCTTTGTCCGAAAGGGCGTGTGGGTTCGAGTCCCACCAGCGGCACGACTAGATGCGGGCGCCGACCACCGTCGCGGCGAAGCGCCTGGCCCGCTCGGCGAGGCCCGCGATGCGGTCCTCCACCACCCGGTCGGCGTCGAATCCGACGTACGACGGCGGCGGAGTCCGTCGCACGTTGGCGCTGCACTCGAACGCCCCGCAGACCAGCGTCCCGACCGTGTCCCCGTTTCGGCCGGACTGGCCCGCGCGGCGCGCCGACCAGAACCAGACGTCGTTGGTGAGGTGGACATCCTGGCACCAGCCGCACATCGACGGCGCGTGCGACCGCATGCTCGCCTCCGAGGCGCGCAGCACGATCCCGACCGGTCCGTCGGCCGTCGGGATGACGACGTAGCCGCGCTGCGGAAGTTTCGGGTCGCGCCAGCCGAGGTACTCGCGCCGGGCCCAGTCGACCTCGTGCAGCCCCGGCGGCAACGGCAGCTCCTCTGCTTCGCTGCGGGAGCAGTTGACGAACGACTCGCGGATCTGCTGCGGGCTCAGGATCTCCATGCGCACCTCCACGTCCCATGCTCGCACAGGTTGCGCGCGGCACCGCTTGACTCTGCCCCGGGGGTCAGACCTTAACGTGGCCGCATGACCACGATCGAGAGCGTCACGGACGCCAGTTTCCCGGACGAGGTGCTCGCCGCCCCCGGCACCACCGTCGTCGAGTTCTGGGCGGAGTGGTGCGGCCCGTGCCGCGCCCTGTCGCCCATCCTGCAGCAGCTGCAGGAGGAGCACGCCGACCGCATCCGCATCGTCAAGATCAACGCCGACGAGAACATGGACACCGCGGTCGCCTACAAAGCGCTCGCCCTGCCGGTGATGAAGGTGTTCCAGGGAGGGGAGGTCGTCAAGACGATCGTCGGCGCGAAGCCGAAGCCCGCCATGGAGCTGGAACTCGCCGCGTTCCTCTGACAGGGACAAAGCCGGCCGCCTCTCAGGTGAGGTGGTCGAACGCCCCGCTCACCCAGCCGATGTACCGCTCGGCGGAGCGCAGCACGGCGCCGCGCGCGTCCACCGGGATCACGTTGCCGAGGTTGCCGTACATCCGGTCGAACGGCCGCTCGCACACGGTGTCCGCCACCCGGCGTACGACCGCGGCCGACAGCGGGATGTCGTTCGGGTAGCTGCGCTGGAACGTCACCCACTTCTGCGACGGCCCGGGGAAGACGGTGTCGCCGCTCAGCACCACCCCGCGGTCCCAGTGCACCACCGCACTGCCGGGGAAATGCCCGCCGACCGTCCGCAGGGTGACCCCGGGCAGCACCTCCACGTCGCCCGTCCACGACTGGATGGCCGGGTCCTCCCGCTGCACCCAGTGCCGGTCGGCCGCGTTGACGAGCACGGGAGGGTCGCCGAGCATGCGCGACCAGCTCACCTGCGCGCCGAACATGTGCGGGTGGCTGGTCGCGATCACGGCGGCGCCGCCCAGATCCTGCACCGCGGTCGCCGCCGCCTCGTCGACGTAACCGGTCGGATCCCAGAGCAGGTTGCCCTCCGGTGTCTGCAGCAGGATGCTCTGCTGCCCGATGCCGACCCGCGGCTCGCTGCGCAGCCCGTACAGGTCGGGCTCCAGCCGGGTGACGACGACGCGCTCGCCGTCACGCTGCAGGCGTTGCAGCGTCGTCCACTCCTGACCCGTCGGCGGCACGTACTGCCGCTCGTCCTCGCAGATCGGGCACGCCGCGGGCGGATGCTCGCCCGTCTCATCCACGATCGGGGTCGTCTCCACCGCGCAGGTCGCGCACAGCCACTCCGCCATGCTCGGGAGCCTACCTGGGCCCCCGCCGCCCGCCGAGTGGTGAGTCGTCGCGGGAATTCCGGCCGAGTGGCGACGTGATGTCACCACTCGGCGCACGCGCGTGACGGAATACGCTGCGAGCACGACCGATTGGAGTGGATGTGAAACGCATCGGGTTCCTCAGCTTCGGGCACTACCAGCCCATCCCCGGCTCCGTGTCGCGCACCGCGGCCGACGCCCTCACCCAGACCATCGAGCTCGCCGTCGCGGCCGAGGAGCTCGGGGCCGACGGCGCGTTCGTCCGCGTCCACCACTTCGCGCCGCAGCTCGCGTCCCCGTTCCCGCTCCTCGCCGCGATCGGAGCTCGCACGTCGCGCATCGAGATCGGGACGGCCGTGATCGACATGCGGTATGAGAACCCGCTCTACATGGCCGAGGACGCGGCGGCGGCCGACCTGATCAGCGGCGGCCGGCTGCAGCTCGGCGTCAGCCGTGGGTCACCCGAGACGGCTCTGCGCGGGTCGGAGTCGTTCGGGTACGTCCCAGCGGAGGGCGAGACCGACGCCGACATGGCCCGCCGGCACACCGAGCTGTTCCGGGCGGCCATCGCAGGCGCGGGCGTCGCGGAGGCGAACCCGGCCATGACGGGCGGCCAGCGCGGCGCGCTCGCGATCGAGCCGCAGTCCCCCGGCCTCGGCGACCGGATCTGGTGGGGCGCAGGCACCCGCGCGACCGCGGTCTGGGCGGCCGAGCAGGGAATGAACCTGATGAGCTCGACCCTGCTCACCGAGGACACGGGAGTCCCGTTCTCCGACCTGCAGGCCGAGCAGCTGCAGCAGTACCGGGACGCCTGGAAGGCGGCGGGCTGGGAGCGGGAACCGCGTGTGTCGGTGAGCCGCAGCATCCTGCCGATCACGACCGACCTCGACCGGCGCTACTTCGGCGCTTCCGCCGTCGCCGAGCGGCACGACCAGGTCGGCCACCTCGACGGCGGTCTTGCGCGGTTCGGCAAGAGCTACGTCGGCGAGCCGGAGCGGATCGTCGAGGAGCTGAGGGAGGACGCCGCCGTCGCCGACGCCGACACGCTGCTCGTCACCGTCCCGAACCAGCTGGGCGTCGACTACAACGCGCACTTGCTCGAGACGATCGTCACGCAGATCGCGCCGGCGCTCGGCTGGCGCGACTAGGCACCGACGGGGTACATGGGAGGGGGCACACGTGCGCCCCTTTTCGTGTACCCCGAATGCGGCATAGACGCCGCCGTGGATCCTGACATGATGGACGTACTGCACACCCGAAACCGCAGTATCCGAACTGTCCGGTCGACGAAGGGTGTGCCATGCGGGTTCCACGTCTCAAGGCTGCGATCGCCGCGTCCGTCCTCGCCGTCGCCGTGTCGGGTGGCGTTCTCGCTGCGACCTCTCCGGCCGCGGCCCTGAGCACCCGGAGCGACAGCACGACGCCGACCTCCGCGATCACTTCGATGTGGGCGTGGGGCAACCCGATCGACCCGGCCGTCGACGCTCGCGGGCAGGGGATGCCGCAGTTCGAGCCGCAGGCGCTCGCCGCCTTCGCCTCCGCGCACCGCCTCCGCACGGTCTACCTCTCGGTGCCGTGGGCGGCCGACGAGGGTCCCTTCTCGGCGTGGCTCACGGACGCGGTCAACGCACTGCACGGCGCGGGGGTCACGACCGTGGCCGCCCTCGGCGGCGACGGCGGCTGGGCCGACGACCCCGACCTCGCGGCGACCTGGACCGCGGCCGCGCTCCGTGCCGCGCCGTTCGACGCCATCCAGTTCGACGTCGAGCCGTGGGTGGTGTCCTCCGACTCCGAGCTGCCGGCCGTCGTGGCCAAGCTGCAGACGATGTACGACCGCGCCAAGGTCGCCGCGGGCAGCGTCCCGATCGGCGCCGACCTGCCATGGTGGCTGGCCGCGAAGCCCCAGCCGACCGGAGGCACGGCGTTCGACGCCCTGCTCCCCCACCTGCGCTCCGTCGCGATCGTGGCATTCAGCGACCACGCGGCCGGGTCCGATGGGATCGTCGCCCTCGCGAAGCCCGCGGCGACCGCGGCCGCCGCGAAGCGCATCCCGTTCACCGTCGGCGTGGAGACGGACACCCCCGAAGTCGCCGGGGGTCCCGGCGCCACCTTCGGGGACGACTCGGCCACGCTGCTGGAGTCGGAGACCGCGAAGGTCCGCACCGCACTCTCGTCCCTCCGCGGCTACAACGGCGTCACCGTCGAGCACCTGCTCTCCTGGCAGGACCTCCTCGCCCGCTGACGTTCCGCCGAGGTGCTCGCAGCAGCGCCCGGCACGGCGCGCTCGACCGCCCCGTGGAGCACCCGCGGGATCAGCGGCCGTCGGCGGCGGCCTCCAGCGCGGCGATGTCGAGCTTCCGCATGGTCAGCATCGCCTGGTTGGCGCGGGACGCACGCTCCCGGTCCGGGTCGGCCTGCAATTCGAGCAGCCTGCGCGGGACGATCTGCCAGCTGATGCCCCATCGGTCGCGGAGCCAGCCGCACATGCTCTCCTCGCCGCCGTCCGCGGTCAGCGCCTCCCATAGCCGGTCGACCTCGGCCTGGTCGTCGCATAGCACCGACAGCGAGAACGCCTCGGTGAAACCCGCGACCGTGTTGTCGTTCATCGCCTGATACTCGACGCCGGCGAGGCGGAACCGCACCACCACGAGGCCCCCCGGCATCTCGCCGCCGAACCGCTGCACCTCCAGCACCTCGGAGTCCGGCAGCAGCGAGGTGTAGAGCTGCACCGCCTCCTCCACCCCGCTCTCGAACCACAGGAACGTCGTGACCTTCTGCATGGTGACCCCCTCCGGCGTCGTCGCCTGGCGCCCATCGTAGCGACCCGCGCGACCCGCGGGGCGGAGTAGCGTTGCAGCGTGGACGGGACCGCATTCAGCAGCTACATCGCCATCGGGGACAGCTTCACGGAGGGTGTCGGCGACGACCTGCCCGACGGCCGCGTGCGCGGCTGGGCCGACTTCGTGGCGCTCGGGATGGCGGCCTCCTCCCCGACGCCGTTCCGGTACGCGAACCTGGCGGTGCGCGGCAAGAAGCTCGGGCCGATCGTCGCCGAGCAGGTGGAACCGGCCATCGCGCAGCATCCGGAGCTCGTCAGCCTCAACGGCGGCGGCAACGACATCATGCGCCCGCGGGTCTCCATCGAGGGCGTCGCGAACACCCTGATGGATGCGGCGGACCGGGTGGTCGCGTCCGGCAGCCACATGCTGCTCCTCAGCGGCGCGAACCCGAGCGCGCACCTGCCGCTCGGCGGCCTCATCCGGCGCCGCGGCGAGGAGCTGGCGGTGGCGGTCCGGGAGATGCTACCGCGCGACGGGATCACCTTCGTCGACAACTGGGCCGACGAGGGGCTGGAGGACATCCGCTACTGGTCGGAGGACCGCCTCCACCTCGGGCCGCTGGGGCACGCACGGGTCGCGAGCAACGTGCTCACCGCCCTCGGCGTGCCGGTGCCCGCCGAGTGGGGCGTCGAGGAGGTCGCCGCCGCGCCCGCGGGCGAGCGCACCCGGCGCACGGCCGACTACTACCGCCGCTTCGTGCTGCCGTGGATCGGGCGCCGGCTCACCGGCCGCTCCTCCGGCGACGGCCGCGCGGCGAAGATCGCCGAGCTGACCGTCGTCGACCCGGAGACCGCCCACCCGCTCTGACGGCGCGCGCCGCGCGACTGCGCCCGGTCGGGACGACTGCGCCCGGTCGAGCAGCCGCAAACGTAGCGAAGCCGCGCAGTCACCGCGCGCCGCGCGACGCGACGCGACGGGTCAGTCGTTGTCGCCGCCGGTGGTGTCGATGCGGGTGCTGCGTTGGCCGCCGGCCCAGGTCCACTCGGCCACCTCGGGGATGTCCTCGCCGTGCTCCCGCGTGTACTGGCGGGCGCGCAAGCGGGCGTCCTGCATCTCCTGGCGCAGTTCGGCCTCGCGCGAGGCGAGCCCGGGAACGCGGTCGATCACGTCGATGACCAGGTGGTAGCGGTCGAGGTCGTTGAGCATGACCATGTCGAACGGTGTCGTCGTGGTGCCCTCCTCCTTGTAGCCGCGCACGTGCAGGTTGTCGTGTCCGCGGCGGCGGTAGGTCAGGCGGTGGATGAGCCACGGGTAGCCGTGGTAGGCGAAGATGACCGGCTTGTCGGTGGTGAAGAGGGCGTCGTACTCCCGGTCGGAGAGTCCGTGCGGGTGCTCGCGCTCGTCCTGCAGCCGCATCAGGTCGACGACGTTGACCACGCGCACCTTCAGGTCGGGCAGCCGGTCGCGCAGGATGCTCGCCGCGGCCAGGGTCTCCAGCGTCGGGATGTCGCCGGCACAGCCGAGCACCACATCCGGCTCCTCGCCCTCCACCTCGCTGCCCGCCCACGGGAAGATGCCGATGCCGCGCGTGCAGTGGGCGATCGCCTCATCCATGGTCAGCCACTGCGGCGACGGCTGCTTGCCTGCGACGACCACGTTGACGTAGTCGACCGAGCGGAGGCAGTGGTCGTAGGTGGAGAGCAGCGTGTTCGCGTCGAACGGCAGGTACACGCGGACGACGTCGGCCTTCTTGTTGACGACGTGGTCGATGAAGCCCGGGTCCTGGTGCGAGGCGCCGTTGTGGTCCTGCCGCCAGACGTGAGAGCTGAGCAGGTAGTTGAGGGAGGCGACCGGACGCCGCCAGGCGACCTCGCCCGCCGACTTAAGCCACTTCGCGTGCTGGTTGAACATCGAGTCGACGATGTGGATGAACGCCTCGTACGACGTGAAGACGCCGTGGCGTCCGGTGAGCAGGTACCCCTCCAGCCAGCCCTGGCACTGGTGCTCGCTGAGCACCTCCATCGCCCGGCCCGTCGGCGCCAGGTGGTTGTCGTCGTCGATGGGCAGGTACTCCGCGTTCCACTGCTTGCTGGTGGTGTCGTACACCGCCTGCAGCCGGTTGGAGGCCAGCTCGTCGGGCGCGAACAGCCGGAAGTCGTGCGGGTTGCCGGCCATCACATCCCGGAACCACTCGCCGAGCACGCGCGTCGCCTCCGCGACCGTCTCCCCGGGGCTCGGGACGTCGACGGCGTAGTCGCGGAAGTCGGGCAGCCGTAGGTCGCGTCGCAGCAGGCCGCCGTTCGCGACCGGGTTGGCGCTCATCCGCCGCTCGCCCTCCGGCGCGAGCGAGGTGACCAGCTCGACCGGCCGGCCCTCCTCGTCGAACAGCTCCTCCGGCCGGTACGACCGCAGCCAGCTCTCCAGCAGGCGGGTGTGCTCCTCGGTGTCGCGCGCGTTCGCGAGCGGCACCTGGTGCGACCGCCAGTTGTTCTCGGTCGGGTGCCCGTCGATCTCGGGCGGGCAGGTCCAGCCCTTCGGCGTGCGCAGGATGAGCATGGGCCAGGCGGGTCGGCCGTCGAGCGAGCCGTCGGCCGCCGCGCGCTTGATCTCCGCGATGCGGTCGAGGATCTCGTCGAGCGTCGCCGCCATCCGCTTGTGCACCTCGCGCGGATCCTCCCCGTCGAAGCCGCCGGAGACGACGTAGGGCGCGTAGCCGTAGCCGCGCATGAGGTCGAGCAGCTCCGACTCCGGGATGCGGGCGAGCACCGTCGGGTTGGCGATCTTGTAGCCGTTCAGGTGCAGGATCGGCAGCACCACCCCGTCCTGCGCCGGATTCAGGAACTTGTTGGAGTGCCAGGCCGTCGCCAGCGGCCCGGTCTCGGCCTCGCCGTCGCCCACGACGGCCGCGACCAGCAGATCGGGGTTGTCGAACGCGGCACCGTAGGCGTGCGACAGCGCGTAGCCGAGCTCGCCGCCCTCGTGGATGGAGCCGGGCGTCTGCGGCGCCGCGTGGCTCGGGATGCCGCCAGGGAACGAGAACTGGCGGAACAGCCGGCGCAGGCCGTCCTCGCTGCGGTCGATGGCGCTGTACAGCTCGCTGTACGTGCCGTCGAGGTAGGCGCTCGCGACGACGCCCGGGCCGCCGTGGCCGGGCCCTGCGACGAACAGGGTGTCGAGGTCGCGCTCCCGGATCGCCCGGTTGAGGTGCGCGTAGACGAAGTTCAGGCCAGGCGTCGTGCCCCAGTGTCCGAGCAGGCGCGGCTTGATGTCGTCGCGGCTGAGGGGCCGACGCAGCAGCGGGTTGTCGAGAAGGTAGATCTGCCCGACGGAGAGGTAGTTGGCTGCGCGCCACCAGGCGTCGAGGGCGTCGAGCGTCTGCTCGGAGAGGTCGTGCTTCGTGGACGCCGTGGTCGTGTCGGTCATCGGTGCTCCCCTGTTCGCTAGCCGGTTCACGCGAATCCTACGCGGCCCGGGTGACCGCGTCAGGTGAGGCCGTTGGCCGCTGTCGGTCGTGCGCGCTAGCGTCGTGGGATGAGCGACACAGTGGTCCGGCCGGTCGACGACGGCGTGTGGGGCGATCTGGAGACGGTGTTCGGCACCCGCGGCGACCCCTCGGGATGCTGGTGCCAGTGGTTCAAGGTTCCCGGCCGGCAGCGCGACGAACTCTCGGTCGACGACCGACGCGACCGGCTGCACGAGCAGGTCCGCGGCGGATCACCCGGGGTGCTGGCGTGGGTCGACGGCGAGCCCGCCGGATGGGCGGCGGTCGAGCCGTACTCGGCCTACCCGAACCTGGCCCGCTCCCCCATCACCAAGCGGGTGGAGGGCGACCCGGCCGACCCGTGGGCCGTGACGTGCTTCGTCGTCCGCCTCGACTTCCGGCGGCAGGGCGTGGCGCGGTCGCTGCTGGGCGGCGCGGTCGAGCACGCGCGGACGCAGGGAGCCGACGTGGTCGAGGGCTATCCGGTGGACACGGAGGTGCGGCCGTCGCTGTCGAACGCCGAGCGCTACCACGGCACGGTGTCGCTGTTCCGCGACGGCGGATTCGAGGTCGTCCGCCGGCCGAGCGCGACGCGGGCGGTCATGCGGCTGTCGCTCTGACCACGGCGGCATCGTCGCGCCGGCATCGTCGCGGCGGCATCGTCGCGGCGGCATCGTCGAGTCGAGCACGCCGGTAAGCTCGATCGGGTGAGCTCCAGCCGTCGCGACCGTCTCGTCGGCGCCGGCACCCAGGTCGCGACGGAGATCAGCATCAACTACGGCTCGTCGCTCGCAGGCCTCCTCATCCCGGTCGTCGGGTCGCTCGTCGTCGTGGCCGCGCGCCAGGTGGTCACCGCCGTCGTCGTGCTCCCGTTCTACCGCCCGAAGCGGGCCGAGCTCACCTGGCGACGGCTGTGGCCGGCGCTCGCGCTCGGCGTCGTGCTCGCGGCGATGAACCTCAGCTTCTACGAGTCGGTCGGCCGGCTCGGGCTCGGAATGGCCGCGACCATCGAGTTCCTCGGGCCCTTCGCGCTCGCCCTCGCCGGCTCCCGGCGCTGGCTCGACGCGGGATGCGCGGTGGCGGCGGCCGCGGGCGTGCTGCTGCTCACCGCGACCGAGGGCAGCGTCGATCCGCTCGGGGTCGTGCTCGCGCTGACCGCCGCCGCGTCCTGGGCGGCGTACATCCTGCTCACCCGGCAGGTCGCGACGCGCCTCCCCGGGCTCGAAGGCTTGAGCGTCGCGAGCGTCGTTTCCACGGTGCTGACCGTCCCCCTGGCCCTGATCGTGATCGACTACACCCGGCTGGACGCGCGGGTGCTCCTGCTGCTGCTCGCGCTCGGCGTGCTGTCGTCGGCGGTGCCGTACAGCCTCGACACGTTCATCCTGCGCCGGATCACCCCGCGCCTCTACGCCGTCATCACGAGCTTCGGCCCGGTCGTCGCCACCGTGTTCGGGGTCATCGTGCTCGGCGAGCGGTTCAGCCTGGTACAACTGGTCGGCATCCTCATCGTGTGCGCCGCGGCCGGCATCACCATCGCGACCCAGCGTGAGCAGCCGCGCTCCGACCTCGAACAGACCGCCGAATCCATCCCGTAGCCCCGCCGAGTTGCACGTCGTGGCGGCTATTCCGGCCGGATAGCCGCCACGACGTGCAGCTCGATCAGCTGAGGATGTCTTTGGTCGTGAACCGGCCGACGGCGAGGGCGCCGAAGACGGCGAGGTAGCCGAGCTGCAGCAGCGCGTTGGAGCCGAACGAGTCCCACGAGATCGGGTCGCGCAGCAGGTCGCCGAAGCCGAGCCAGAAGTGGCTGAACAGCCACGGGTGCAGGGCGTCGAGCTGCGGGAGCTGGTCGAGCACCTGCGAGACCACCGCCAGCACCGCGGTCGCCGCCATCGCCCCGACGGGGACGTCGGTGAGCGTCGAGAAGAAGAGCCCGATCGCGCACAGCCCCAACAACGAGACGACGATGTACAGGGCGATCAGCAGCAGCCGCAGGTACGCCTCCCCCAGGCTCACCTGAACGCCGGAGAGCAGGGTGACCGGTCCGATCGGGAACAGCAGCATCCCGATCAGCGCCCCCGCGATCGCGACCGCGAGGGCTGCGGCCACGCAGAACACGGCGCTGCCCACGTACTTCACGGCCAGCAGCCGGAGGCGGCCCGCCGGGGCTATCACGAGATATCTGAGCGTGCCGTGGCTCGCCTCGCCCGCGATCGTGTCGCCCGCGACCACGCCGATGGTCAGCGGCAGGAACAGCGGAACGCACACCACCAGCGCCGTGAACGCGACGAACACCCCGTTCGAGGTGATGTCGCTCAGGAACGCCGGGCCGCGCGAGCTGCCGCCCGTGATCCGCACCGCGACCGCGATGAGCAGCGGGATGGCCGCGAGGGCCGCCAGCATCGCCCAGGTGCGCCAGCGGCGGAACATCACCGAGAGCTCCGACCCGAGGAGGGCCCAGCCGGCGGCCGGGCGCTCCCGTCGGGCGGCGACGGAGGTCACGCCGGCGCCGAGCGAGGCGCCCGGCGCATCCCCCTCCGGCAGTGTCGTCAGCTCACTGCTCGACATCGAAACCCTCCCCGGTGAGCTCGACGAACCGCTCCTCCAGGCTCGACGACCGCACGGCGAAGCCGCGCAGCCGCACGCCGTCGCCCACGAGGGCGGCGGACAGCTCCTCGGCGGCGGGCGCGGACTCCCCGAGCGCCGCCTCCACCCCGGAACCGGTCGCGACGGGGTCGAGGCCGAACCGGCGGAGGATGCCGATCGCCAGGGCGGTGTCCGGCGACTCCACCGCCACCCGCGGCCCGGAGGCGCTGCGCAGCTCGTCGAGCGACCCCTGGGCGACCAGGCGTCCCGCGCGCATGATCGCGGCGTGCGTGCAGACCTGCTCGATCTCGGCGAGCAGGTGGCTGGAGACGAACACGGTCGTACCCTCGTCGGCGAGCGAGCGGACCAGGGCGCGCACCTCCCGCGTCCCCTGTGGGTCGAGCCCGTTGGTCGGCTCGTCGAGCACGAGCAGGTCGCGGTCGGTGAGCAGCGCGCCGGCGATGCCCAGGCGCTGCTTCATGCCGAGCGAGTAGGCGCGCACGTGCTTGCCCGCCGCGTGGGAGAGGCCGACTCGGTCGAGCGCCGCCGCCACTCGCGCCTTCCGGGTGGACCCGGGCGCGTAGCGGTCGGCGGTGTCGCGGCGGAGCAGGTTGGCGGTGCCGGAGAGGTACGGAGCGAACGCCGGCCCCTCGACCAGTGCGCCCACGCGCGGCAGCACGCGGGCGCCACGGTCGGGCATCGCTTCGCCCAGCACCCGGATGGACCCGGCGGACGGCGCGACGAGGCCCAGCAGCATCCGGATCGTGGTGGTCTTGCCCGAGCCGTTGGGACCCAGGAAACCGAACACCGACCCGCGCGGCACGTGCAGGTCGAGGCCGTCGACGACCGCTCGCGACCGGAAGCGCTTGGTGAGCCCGCTGGTCGCGATCGCCGCGTCGGTCACCGGCCCGAGGCCTGCGGGGCCGGCTGCGCGGCGGCGGCCTGCAGGGCGGAGACGGGGACGGAGCCGGCCAGCACGCGGCCGTCGGCGGTGACGAGCACCGAGACCACCGACGAGCTGAGCGCCCGGCCGCCGTCGACCGGCTGGGTCAGCTGGGCGAACAGCGGATCGTCCGCGACGGACGACGGCGCGGAGCCGGCGGGCAGGGCGACGATGGTCGCCCATCCGGTGCCCGTGACGGTCGGCTTCGGGTGCTCGTGGGCGCCCTTCTCGGCCGCGTCGGCCTTCGGCAGCGCCTGCTCGGTGACGGAGGCGCCCTTCGGCGGCGTGAACGAGAACACCGAGCCGTCGGGCCGCTGGTCGCTGAACGCGGTGAACCCGGCCTCGAACGCCGGCGAGCTCGCGCCGCGCGCGGTCACGGCCACCTTCAACGGGATGCCGGTCTTGCCGTCCACCGCGATCGACACGCTGCCGATCAGGGTGGTGGCCGCCTTGGGCTTCAGCACCAGGTCGTACGCATCCCGGCCGGCGACCGAGGTGTCGGCGCCGAGCGTGACCGAGGTGGAGGGGTCGACGGCGTCGAGGAAGCGCTGCGCGAGCTGCGACGGGGTCAGCGAGGTCGCATCCGGGGCGGGAGTCTTCTCGTCGTCTGCGGGGACCGTCGCGTGCAGCACCTTCTTGCCGCTCGACTGGTACAGCCACAGGTCGGAGCCGTTGCGGATCGCGTCGCGCTCGGCCAGCCGGTCGAGCACCTGCACGCGCACCTTGCCGGGGCCGTCCACCCACACCTTGGCGGTGTGGTCGGCCAGGGCCAGCTCGAGCAGGTCGGCGGCACCGCCGTCGGAGCCCTTCGAGGTCGTGACGGGCAGGTCGGGCAGGCCGAGGTCGGAGGTCTGCTCGACCGTTCCGGAGAACGAACGGGTGTCGCTCGCGGCGACCAGCCGCAGCACGTCGGCCGGAGACTTCACGGGCAGATCGGACGCGCCGGCGGCGAGCGGTGCCACGATCACGGCGGCGGCGATCGCGGCCGGCACGACGACGGCGGGCGCCCAGCGCATCCAGCGGTGTTCCATGACCTCAGGGTACGCGCGCGGCACCCCATCCGACCCTGCGGATTGCATGGGAAAGCGGGACTTCATCCCCCGGTCTGACGCCGTGTCGTCCCGCGGGATGACACGGCGCGCCCGCCGGACGCACGGAGGGCCCCGCTCGACGAGCGGGGCCCTCCGTGACCGGTGCTACAGGACGTCGCCGACCCGGTGCACGCGGATGTCGTTGGTGGTGCCGGGGATCCCGGGAGGGGAACCCGAGATGATGATCACCTTGTCGCCGTCGACGGCACGGCCGGTCGACTTGAGCGCCTCGTCCACCTGCGCGACCATCTGGTCGGTGTGGGTGACACGGCCGACGACGAACGACTCGACGCCCCAGAACAGCGACATGCGACGGCGCACCGACTCCTCCGGCGTGAACGCCAGGATCGGGATCTTGTTGCGCAGTCGCGCCATGCGGCGGGCCGACTCGCCCGACTCCGTGAACACGCAGAGGAACTTGGCCTCGACGAAGTCGGCGACCTCGGTGGCCGCGAGCGTGATCGCGCCGGACTGGGTGCGCGGGCGGGTGCCGAGCGGCTGGATGCGCTCCAGGCCGTGCTCCTCGGTGGACGTGACGATGCGGGACATCGTCTGTACCGTGATCGCCGGGTACTCGCCGACGCTGGTCTCGCCGGAGAGCATGACCGCGTCCGCGCCGTCGAGCACGGCGTTGGCGACGTCGGAGGTCTCGGCGCGGGTCGGCACCGGGCTCGAGATCATCGACTCCAGCATCTGGGTGGCGACGATGACCGGCTTCGCGGCGCGGCGGGCGAGCTCGACCGCGCGCTTCTGCACGATCGGCACCGCCTCCAGCGGGAGCTCGACGCCCAGGTCGCCGCGGGCGACCATGATGGCGTCGAACGCCTCGATGATCTCCTCCAGCGCGTCGACGGCCTGCGGCTTCTCGATCTTCGCGACGACGGGGATCTTGCGCCCCTCCTCCGCCATGATCTCGTGCACGCGGCGGATGTCGATGGCGTTGCGCACGAACGACAGCGCGATCAGGTCGGCGCCGAGCTTGAGGCCCCAGCGGAGGTCGGCCTCGTCCTTCTCCGACAGCGCGGGCACGTTGACCGCGACGCCGGGGAGGTTGATGCCCTTGTTGTTCGAGACCGGGCCGGCGACGACGACCTCGGTCGTGACGACGGGGCCATCGACGGAGACGACGCGGACGCGGACCTTGCCGTCGTCGATGAGCAGGTAGTCGCCGGGCTTGACGTCGTGCGGGAGGCCCTTGAACGTCGTCGAGGAGATCTCCTTGGTGCCGATGATGTCCTCGGTGGTGATCTTGAAGATGTCGCCCTCGGCGAGCTCGTAGGGACCGGCCTCGAACTTGCCGAGACGGATCTTCGGACCCTGCAGGTCGACGAGCACGGCGACCGGCTTCCCGGCGTCCTCGGCGGCCTTGCGCACGTTGGCGTAGACCCCCTCGTGCACCTCGTAGCTCCCGTGGCTGAGGTTCATCCGCGCCACGTCCACGCCCGCGTCGATGATCGCGCGGATGTTGTCGTAGCTGGAGGTCGCCGGCCCGAGGGTCGCGACGATTTTGGCCCTTCTCATGCTTCTTGTTCGCTCCGTTTTTCTGCGCCCTGGGCGCTGGATTTCAAGCTGACGCCCGGTCTTTCGGGCATCTCCTCGTTCAGACGAGGATGCCGCGGTCGGTGGGACGGATCGGAGACGGCAACTGCGTCTCCCCTTCAAGATACCGGTCGACGGCGGCAGCCGCTGCACGGCCCTCGGCGATCGCCCACACGATAAGCGACTGCCCGCGGCCGGCATCGCCCGCCACGAACACGCCTTCCTGCTCCGTCTGGTACTCGCCGTCGCGCGCGACGTTGCCGCGCCCGTCGAACGGGAGGCCGAGCTGCGAGGACAGGTCCTGCTGCTCCGGTCCGGTGAAGCCGAGGGCCAGCAGCACCAGGTCTGCCGGGATCTCGCGCTCGGTGCCGGCCTTCGGCACGCGGCGTCCGTCGAGGAACTCGGTCTCGGCCACGCGCAGCGCGCGCACCTCGCCGAACTCGTTCGCCAGGAACTCGACGGTCGACGCGAGGTACTCGCGCTTGCCGCCCTCCTCGTGCGCGGACTGCACCTCGAACAGCGTCGGGGTGGTCGGCCACGGCTGGTGCTCGGGGCGCTCCGCCGGCGGCTGCTTGCCGATCGCCAGGTTGGTGACGCTCGCGGCGCCCTGGCGGTGGGCGGTGCCGATGCAGTCGGCGCCGGTGTCGCCGCCGCCGAGGACGACGACGTGCTTGCCGTCGGCCGTGATCTGGTCGGCGATCTGGTCGCCGGCGCCGGCCTTGTTCTGCTGCACCAGGTACTCCATGGCGAAGTGCACGCCGGAGAGCTCACGGCCCGGGATGGGCAGGTCGCGCGGCACCATGGCCCCGGTCGCCACCACGACGGCGTCGTAGCGGGCGCGCAGGTCGTCCCAGGTGATGTCCACGCCGATGTTGACGCCCGCACGGAAGCGGGTGCCCTCGGCCATCATCTGGTTGAGCCGCGCCTCCAGGTGCTTCTTCTCCATCTTGAAGTCCGGGATGCCGTACCGCAGCAGACCGCCGATCCGGTCGTCGCGCTCGTACACCGCGACGGTGTGGCCGGCGCGGGTCAGCTGCTGCGCGGCGGCGAGGCCGGCGGGGCCGGAGCCGACCACGGCGACGGTCTTGCCGGTCAGGCGCTCCGGCGGGTGCGGCTGCACCCAGCCGTTCTGCCAGGCCTGGTCGATGATCGAGACCTCGACCTGCTTGATCGTCACGGCAGGCTGGTTGATGCCGAGCACGCACGACGACTCGCACGGGGCCGGGCACAGGCGGCCGGTGAACTCCGGGAAGTTGTTGGTCGCGTGCAGGCGGTCGATCGCCTGGCGGCCCTCCCCGCGCCACATCAGGTCGTTCCACTCGGGGATCAGGTTGCCCAGCGGGCAGCCGGAGTGGCAGAACGGGATGCCGCAGTCCATGCAGCGGCCCGCCTGCCGGCGCAGCTGCGCCGGGTCCTGCGCCTCGTAGACCTCTTTCCAGTCCATGAGTCGCACCGAGACGGGGCGGCGCTTCGGCAGCTCCCGCTCGGTCGTCTTCAGAAAGCCTTTGGGATCAGCCACCGGTCACCTCCAAGATTCGGTTCCAAACGATGTCGCCGTCGGGGTCGAGACCCTCGTCGACGGCCTCCTGGCGCATCTGCAGCACGGCCGCGTAGTCGCGCGGCAGCACCTTGACGAACTTCGCGACGGTCTCGTCGAAGTCCTCCAGCATCCGGGAGGCGAGCGCCGAGCCGGTCTCGGCCAGGTGGCGCTCCAGCAGGTCGCGCACGATCTCGATGTCGGCGCTGCCGAGCGGGAGCAGCTCCAGCTCGCCGGTCGCCAGCGACTCGCGGTTCACGCGCTCGCGCTTCAGGTCGTAGACGTACGCCGTGCCGCCCGACATGCCCGCGCCGAGGTTCCGGCCGGTGCCGCCGAGGATGACGGCGAGACCGCCGGTCATGTACTCGAGCGCGTGGTCGCCCACGCCCTCGACGACCGCGGTCGCTCCCGAGTTGCGCACCAGGAACCGCTCGCCCACGATGCCGCGGATGAACATGCTGCCCTGCGTGGCGCCGTAGCCGATCACGTTGCCCGCGATCACGTTGCGCTCGGCCGCGAAGACCGTGTCCTGCGGCGGGCGGACGACGATCTGGCCGCCCGAGAGGCCCTTGCCGACGTAGTCGTTGGAGTCGCCGACGAGCCTCAGGGTGATGCCCGAGGGCAGGAACGCGCCGAACGACTGGCCGGCGGAGCCGGTGAGCGTGACGTCGATCGACCCGGCCGGCAGCCCGTTCTCGCCGTGGCGGACGGTCACCTCGTGGCCGAGCATGGTGCCGACGGCGCGCTCGGTGTTGCGGATGGGGAGGCTCAGCTCGATCCGTCCCCCGTTCGCCAGCACGTCCTCCGCAGCCTCGATCAGCTGGACGTCGAAGTGCTGCTCCAGCTCGTGGTCCTGCGCGCGGCCGTTCTTGCGCGGCGCCTCCGGCCCGAAGGCCGGTCCGCGCAGGATGGGCGTGAGGTCGAGGCCGGAGGCCTTCCAGTGCTCGATCGCGCGGTCGACATCCAGCAGCTCGGCGTGGCCGATCGCCTCGTCGAGCGTGCGGAAGCCGAGCGCCGCGAGGTACTCGCGCACCTCCTCCGCGATGAACTCGAAGAAGTTGACGACGAATTCCGGCTTACCGGAGAACCGGGCACGGAGCTCCGGGTTCTGCGTGGCGACGCCGACCGGGCACGTGTCGAGGTGGCAGACGCGCATCATGACGCAGCCGGAGACCACCAGCGGCGCGGTCGCGAAGCCGAACTCCTCCGCGCCGAGCAGGGCGCCGACGATGACGTCGCGGCCCGTCTTCAGCTGGCCGTCGACCTGCACGACGACGCGCTCGCGCATCCCGTTCAACATCAGGGTCTGCTGCGTCTCCGCCAAGCCCAGCTCCCAAGGGGTGCCCGCGTGCTTGAGCGAGTTGACCGGCGACGCGCCGGTGCCGCCGTCGTGCCCGGAGACCAGGATGACGTCGGCCAGCGCCTTCGCCGTTCCCGCTGCGACCGCGCCGATGCCCGACTCGGAGACGAGCTTGACGTGGATGCGGGCGCCCGGGTTCGCGCGCTTCAGGTCGAAGATCAGCTGCTTGAGGTCTTCGATCGAGTAGATGTCGTGGTGCGGAGGCGGCGAGATGAGGCCGACGCCGGCGGTCGCGTGCCGCGTGCGCGCGACCCACGGGTACACCTTGGTCGGCGGCAGCTGGCCGCCCTCGCCGGGCTTCGCACCCTGGGCGAGCTTGATCTGGATGTCGTCGGCGTGCGTCAGGTACATCGACGTGACGCCGAACCGGCCGGACGCGACCTGCTTGATCGCGCTGCGGCGCTCCGGGTCGAGCAGACGGTCGAGGTCCTCGCCGCCCTCGCCGGTGTTCGACTTGGCGCCGAGCCGGTTCATGGCGATCGCGAGCGTCTCGTGCGCCTCCTTCGAGATGGAGCCGTAGCTCATCGCACCCGTGGAGAACCGCTTGACGATGGACGAGACGGGCTCGACCTCCTCCAGCGGCACCGGCGGGCGCTCGCCCTCCTTGAGGGAGAACATGCCGCGCAGGGTCATCAGCGAGGCCGACTGGTCGTCGACGAGCTGCGTGTACTCGCGGAACACGTCGTACCGGCGCGTGCGCGTCGAGTGCTGAAGGCGGAACACCGTCTCGGGGTTGAACAGGTGCGGCGAGCCGTCACGGCGCCACTGGTACTCGCCGCCGGTCGCGAGTCGCTCGTGTGCGAGGGCTGCGCCCTCCGACGGGTAGGCGCTCTCGTGGCGGGCGAGGTTCTCGGCCGCGATGACGTCGATCCCGACGCCGCCCAGCTTGCTCGTGGTGCCGGTGAAGTACTGGTCGACGAACTCCTGGCTGAGGCCGACGGCCTCGAACGCCTGCGCACCTGCGTACGACGACACGGTCGAGATGCCCATCTTCGACATGATCTTCAGCACGCCCTTGCCGAGCGCCTTGATCACGTTCTTGACGGCCTTCTCCGGCGTGAGGCCGGTGATCATGCCGCTGCGGACCAGCTCTTCGCAGGTCTCCATCGCCAGGTACGGGTTGATCGCCGACGCGCCGTAGCCGATGAGCAGCGCGACGTGGTGTACCTCGCGCACGTCGCCGGCCTCCACGATGAGGCCCACCTTCATGCGGGTCTCGGAGCGGATGAGGTGGTGGTGCACGGCCGCGAGCATGAGCAGCGACGGGATGGGCGCGAGGTCCTTGGTGGAGTCGCGGTCGCTGAGAACGATGAACTGCGCACCCTGTGCGATCGCCGCATCCACCTCGTCGCACATCTCGGCCAGGCGCCGTTCCAGGGCGTCGGGGCCGGCGTCGGAGCGGTACAGGCCGCGCACGGTCGTGGTCAGCGTGCTGCCCGGGCGCGGGTCGATGTGCTGGATCTTCGCCAGCTCGTCGTTGTCGATCACCGGGAAGTCGAGCACGACCTGCTTGGCGTGCTCGGGGCCCGCGGTGAGCAGGTTGCGCTCGGGGCCGAGGCCCAGCTTCAGCGAGGTGACGACCTCCTCGCGGATGGAGTCGAGCGGCGGGTTCGTGACCTGCGCGAACTGCTGGGTGAAGTAGTCGAACAGCAGGCGAGGGCGCTCCGACAGCACCGCCACCGGCGTGTCGGATCCCATCGCACCGAGCGGCTCCGCGCCGGTGGTCGCCATCGGCTTCAGGAGGATGCGGACCTCCTCCTCGGTGTAGCCGAACGTCCGCTGCCGGCGCACGATCGACGCCGGGGTGTGGACGATGTGCTCGCGCTCCGGGAGGTCCTTCAGGTTGATCCTGCCCTCGTCCAGCCACTCCCCGTAGGGCGCTCCGGCGGCCAGCTCAGACTTGATCTCCTCGTCCTCGATCAGGCGGCCGGAGACCGTGTCCACCAGGAACATGCGGCCCGGGCGCAGGCGCCCCTTGCGCACGATCCGGCTCGGCTCGATGTCAAGCACGCCGATCTCGGAGGCGAGCACCACCAGGCCGTCGTTGGTTACGACGTAGCGGCCCGGGCGCAGCCCGTTGCGGTCGAGGGTCGCGCCGACGAGCGAGCCGTCGGTGAAGACGATCGCGGCGGGGCCGTCCCACGGCTCCATGAGCATCGAGTGGTACTCGTAGAACGCGCGGCGTACCGGGTCGATCTCGGTCTGGTTCTCCCACGCCTCCGGCACCATCATCATCACCGCGTGCGGCAGCGGACGGCCGCTCAGCGAGATCAGCTCCACGACCTCGTCGAACGAGGCCGAGTCGGAGGCGCCGGGCGTCACCACCGGGAAGATCGGTCGGAGGTCGCCGAGCAGCTCGCTCTCCAGCTGCGACTGGCGGGCGCGCATCCAGTTGCGGTTGCCCTGCACGGTGTTGATCTCGCCGTTGTGCGCGATCATGCGGAACGGCTGGGCGAGCGGCCACGACGGGAACGTGTTCGTCGAGTAGCGCGAGTGCACCAGCGCGAGCTTCGAGGCGAAGCGCTCGTCGGAGAGGTCGGGGTAGAACGGCTCCAGCTGGAGCGTGGTGACCATGCCCTTGTAGACCAGCGTGCGGCTGGACAGCGACGAGAAGTAGAGGTCGAGCTCGCGCTCGGCGCGCTTGCGCAGGAAGAACGTGAGCCGGTCGAGCGCGATGCCGGCGACCGGCTCGCCCTTCTCGTTCGTGCGGTTCGAGGTAACGTACAGCTGCTCGATCACCGGCATGGCCTGACGTGCGAGTGTGCCCAGCTCCTCCGGGCGCACCGGCACCTCCCGCCAGCCGAGAACGGTCAGCTCGTGCTCGGCGGCGATCGTCTCCAGCGCGGCCTTGATCTCGGCGCGGTCCTTCTCGTCGTTCGGCAGGAACGCGTTGCCGACGGCGTAGCGGCCGGCAGCCGGCAGCTCGAAGCCCGCGACGGCGCGCAGGAACGCGTCGGGCACCTGCGTGATGATGCCCGCGCCGTCGCCGGTGCCCGCGTCGGAGCCGACCGCGCCGCGGTGCTCCAGGTGGCGGAGCGCCTCGAGCGCGGCGTCGATGATGTCGTGCCCGGCCGTGCCGCGGAGCGTGGCGACCATGGCCAGGCCGCAGGCGTCCTTCTCGTGGGCAGGGTCGTACAGGCCCTGGGGGCCTGGCACGGTCCCGAAGCGGGAATGGGGAGGCGTGAGCGCCATCTGTCGACCGTCCTCACAGTGTCGTGGATGTGGGGATGTTGGGTGCGGGGACGCCATCGGCCCGATGCGGGGAGGTTCTGCCGTCTACGGCTGGGCTGTGTGCGGCCCGGTCGGGAGGGTCAGGTGCGTGGGATCGCCTCGACGAGTTGCTTACTTCGAGCCGTCGGGATCATCCGTTCGTGGGGCTTGTGGCCTTGGCCGAAGCGGACCCGGCAGGCACACCGTCAGCGTCGGCGGTGTCCTCGTCCTCCAGGTCCGTGTCGTCCGAGTCTACCTCAGCATCCGGGCGAACCCATTCACGACCCGGCTGGTACGGGCTCGGCTCGAGCCCGGGGTGCCGGCGCGACTGCACCAGGAAGATGATGAGACCGAGCACGACGGCACCGAAGGCGGCCCACACATTGCTCGGGATGCCGAGGAAGCTGAACTCGCTCGGGTCGATTCGGATCGACTCCAGGTAAGAGCGGCCGAGGCCGTACCAGATGAGGTAGACGGCGAGGACCTTGCCCCACTGGAGCGTGAACTTGCGCTGCAGCCAGACGATGACGATGACGCCGATGACGTTCCAGATCATCTCGTAGAGGAACAGCGGCTGGAACAGCGTGTCGTCCGGCAGCCCGACCGGGATGGCCTTGTTGCCCGGGTCGATCTCCAGGCCCCAGGGGAGGTTGGTGGGCAGGCCGAACAGCTCCTGGTTGAAGTAGTTGCCGAAGCGGCCGATCGCCTGCGCGAGCAGCAGCGCCGGTGCGACGGCGTCGGCGAAGGTCCAGAAGCGCAGGCCGGTCCAGCGGCAGCCCAGCCAGACGCCGAAGGCGCCGCCGATCATGGCGCCGAAGATTGCTCCGCCGCCCTCCCAGATCGCCCAGATGCTGCCGGGCTGGAACGGGTTCCAGATGTTGGCGCCCGGGTAGAAGAAGTCCTGCGGGTGCGTGACCACGTGGTAGAGGCGCGCGCCGACGATGCCGAGCGGCACGGCGCACAGCAGGATGTCGAGCACCACACCGGGCTCCGCACCGCGCTTGGTCAGCCGGCGGGACGTCCACATCGCGGCGACGATGATGCCCACCAGGATGATGAGCGCGTAGGTCTGGATGCGGTACGGCCAGAAGGGCAGCGGGATCTGCGCCCACTCGGGTCCGGGGCTGGGGATGCTGGTCATCCAGCTGCTCATGTGTGGGAAGCCTCTCTCACGTCACGCCACGGCCAGCGCACGCAGCGTTGACCATTCTACGGGCCGCTGACGGCAGGTCGGTTGATTACACACGAAGGGCCTCCCCGGGCTGGATGCGCCCGGCGCGAATGGCCGCGATCACTCCCGACCCAGCTCCGATCGCGATGCCGCCGACCACGGCGACCGGAATCAGTTCCGGCGCGATGACCGGCGCCCACCGATTGACGATGGTGACGCCCAGCAGCCCGAGAAGGCCGCTGAGGAGCCCGAGCAGACCGCCTACTGCTCCGATCAGAGCCGACTCCGAGATCACCAATGAGAAGAGGTGGACCGGTCGAGCGCCCACCGCCCGTCGCAGGCCGAACTCCTGTCTGCGCTCAATGACAGCGAGCACCATCGCGTTGGCGAGTCCGACGCAGGCGGCGAGGAGTGCGATCAGCGAGAGGACCACCATCGTCATCTGGAGGTCGCCCTCGACCTGGTTGCGTAGCGTCCGGGGGTCTGGCGGCGCTTGGACGCGGAGTGAATTCGGCGTGTACGGGTTTGCCGCGACCGGAGCCTGACGGGCGACCTGCTGGGCGGCCCCGTTTGCCGCGAGCAGGAGGGCCGTCTCGCTTGTCGGTGCCTCGAGCAGATGGGCGTCGGCATGAGAGAGGACCACACTCGACGGAAGACGGTCCACCCGCGGCGAGGTGCTGACAAGGCCGGCGACGTCGAATTCTTCTCCGGCGACCATTACGACCGGCCGCGCCGAGAGCGGGGCAAGGCCGAGCGTCTTGGCGAGCGCGTCGCCGATCAGCACGCTTCCGGCGGTCAACCGCTTCTGCTCGTCTAGCCAGGTGATCGCGAGGCGTCCGGCTGACGGCAGATCGTCGGTCATCGAATAGGCGGTGGCCACCCGTCCCGGACGTTCGGCTCCCGCTCGCACCACCGTGTCTCGGTGATCGGACACGACTCCCGCTACGTCTACGCCGTTGATCTCGGCGAGCCGCGCAGGCAGCCCGTTCTTCTCCTCAACCGACAGTGAGGCCATGTCCTGGGGTTGCCACGTCACGGAGACATCCCGGCTGGTATGTGAGTCGAACGTGCTGGACACCTGGGCGCGGGCCGTCGAGCCGAGACCCGCCGTGGCGATCGTCATCCCGACGGCGAGGGCGACCGCCGCCGTGAGCCCCGCGGTCTTACCACCCCTCGAACGCAGCGATCGAACAGCATCCTTGGCCAGATCCGGCACTCGCACCGTCGACGGGCGTCCTCCGCTCGACTCACGCCTCTCCGGTTTCGTCATGTCTGGTTGCGGGACCGCGACGGCTGGCACGTCGTACACGACCGTGCCGTCCTGAATGCGGATTCGACGGGATGCCATCGCCGCCACTTGCGGGTCATGCGTGACGACGACGACGGTCGCCCCCCTTCGGTTGAGGTCGCGAAGGAGGTTCATCACCGTGGCCGTGTTGGCGGAGTCGAGGTTGCCGGTCGGCTCGTCCGCCAGAACCACAGGGACAGCTGCGGCGACAGCACGGGCGATGGCGACACGCTGACGTTCACCGCCCGAGAGCTTTGCTGCGACGGTGTCGGCGAGGTGGCCGATTCCCAACGACGCCAGCGCGGCGCGTGCCCGCTTTCGGCGCTCGGGGGACGAAAATCCGCGGTACAGCATTGCAAGTTCCACACTGTCGATGACCGGTCGGCGCTCGAACAGGTGGAAGCTCTGGAAGATGAACGCGAACGTGTCAGATCGCAGGGATGCGCGTTGGCGCGGCGACAATCGGCCGACGGATGAATCTCCGATCCGGTAGATGCCACTGGTCGATTCGTCGAGCATCCCGATGACGTTCAGGAGTGTCGACTTGCCGCTGCCGGAAGACCCCTCGATCGCGACGAACTCGCCACTCTCGATATTGAGGCTGGCGCCGGTAAGGGCGTGGACCGAACCGCCGGCGAACGCGCGTGTGACGCCGTCCAAGGAGAGTCGCACCACTTAGCCGGTCCTCACGCGGTCACCTGCCGAGAGCGACCCGTCATCGTGTGGCGCGATCGCGCTCTTGCCGTCGAGAGTGGCGAGCTCGTTGACGGGGACGGAGACGAAGCTCCCATCACGCTCCCTCTTTCGGACGTACGCGCTTCCTCCCCGCCCTGTGACAACGGCAATACTCGGGACGATCAGGGCGTTTTCCGCGGCCGTCGTCACCACGGCCTTCACCACGACCTCTCCGCCGCGCCAGCTGAAGTCGACCGGCGCGTCCGGGGCGAGGACGAATTGCACGCGCTTCTGGTCTGCAGGTGTCTGCGACTCAGACGGGGCGCCGCCTCCTGAGTTCGCGGGTCGCTCAGGGGTATCGACGATCCCGCTAACGCGCCCAGCGATGGAGGTTTCTTCGTGTTCTATTGTCACAGGAAGATCGGCCGACATCGAGCGGGCAAACGAGAGGGGAACATCCGCTCGAGCAATGAAGCCTCCGCTCTCCACTGTCAGCGTCGCGTCGGATGGCAGGTCGCCGACCGCCGGGGCAGCCACCACATACGAGGGGAACCGCTCGAATACCAGCAACTCGGAGGCAGGGACGACGAGCACGGGAGCGAGCGGCGAGACCGACTCTGCCTTGGCGTCAGATCCTGGAGCCGATTCGGCCGTCGTGGGGACCACGGAGACGGGCTCATAGCCGGCTTTCGCATAGAGGGCGCGAAGCGCCTTCTCGGTCGACGCGCCGAACCGTCCGTCCACGCTCAGACCAAGAAAGGCCTGCAGCTGACGGACGTCCGGACCGCTCACCCCGGGCGAGAGGTCCCGGTAGTAACGAAACGCACCGGATGTCGCGATGCGCGGGCGACCATTCACTTCGAGCACCACATCGCCGGCAGTGATCTCGGCGCCGGCGGCGCTTTCCGCCGTAACCACGTTGATGGCAGCGGCTGGCGTATCACCAGGCGATGCTGCACCAACGATCGGAACACTCTGATCGCGCTCGAGCGCGATAGTGGCGGCAGTGCTGACCGTTCGCTGCAGCGCACCAGACCGAACTTCCGCAAGGAGCGGCCCAGGCGCTGGGGGGCGAGCCGACGCCGCGCGCTGCCCAGGTGACTCGAAAGCGGTCGCGACCGCCCACACACCGCCGACCAGCAAAACGGCCGTGGCGAATCCGGTGGCCGGCAGCAGCCAGCGTCGACGCTTTCCCGAGCCTACGACATTCGCCTCCTCGTTCTCGCTCACGCGGCATCACCCGGCATCACCCGGCGCCGGCGGCGCATACAACTCGATCACCTTCGCCGCACGCCGAGCGTTCTCCTCGTTCAGACGGCGGTTGGCCTCGAGTTCATCGAGATGTTCCTTCAGCACCTTTACCTGCCCATCCCACATCCGGTCGTACAAGGTCTGGACATAACCGGTCGACTCCTGACATTTGGCATCTGCGACAGCTACGTCGAGCTCCTGCTGCGATGCGCCGCTTTCGACGACCGCCCGCTCGGCCTGGAAGTGGCTCTTCATCGAATCCGTGGGCATGTCGTCTGGCGTTTCGGGAAGGTCGGGAATCCCCACCTTTTCCATGCACTTACGCCACTTCGCTGCCAAGGCGCGCAATTCATCGCTCTTGCGGACGGTCTGTGAGACATCGATCCAGAGCCCGTTGTATGCCTGAGGGTCGGCTCGAATTCCCAGCGGTCCTGATCGCTCTTCCTTCAGGCATTTGTCGAGCTGCGCGTCCCATTTGGGCCCGATCAGCTTGTTCGCCTTCACCGTGCCCTCGCGAAGAATGTTCGACAGCGTTTCATCCGTCGGCTCTGCGTGATATCCGAAGTCTCGGGCTATCGAGACCGAGAACAACTTCGTCCCGTAGTCCGTGAAGGTTCGGCTCCGCGGAGGTGACGGCTGCCACGCCACCGGATACTCGAATCCTGCCTTGGTCATGCATTGATGCGTCTGCAAACGCCCGGCATATCCTTCAGCATGCGTCTGCGTCTCGCTCTTCGAGTATGCGTCTAGCGGCATGACCCACGCCTCGATGTTTTTGGCAGGAAGACTCAGCCGAGGGTCAGCGGCGCCCTCCGCGGCGCAAGCGGAGAACACCACAACCGACGCGAGCGCGAGCGGGAGGGCAGTCGAGATGCGAACCACAGGCTTAGTCACGTCTCTTGTCGAGATCATCACCAGCAGGACTTGTTCCAACAGCTCGAGAAGTAGCCGGAGGACACCAGGTCATTGAGGTTTCCGCTGACGTTCGACAGGTTCGCTGTGCCCTGCCTGCGATCCATCGTGAAGTAGCGACCGCCTTGCGTGGCGTGCTCGAAAACGCGAGACATTTCGGAGACGCCGTTGTTATATGCAGAGGAGGCTGTGTCGTTGGCTCCTCCTCCGACCACCGCATAGCTATGCGCACTGTAATTGGGAATGTAGTGCCCGAATTTCACCAAGCCGGCCCCGTTACCGCTCGACACATAGTTGGCGTCACGCCAGATGCAGGTGTAGCCCGATGGGCAATTGCCCGTCGCTGCCTGGGCCGGCACGGCTACGCCCACCACCGCCGCCGCGAGGCCCACAGCTACGGCGACTGCTCCTGCGATCAACGGCTTGTGCTGCATGATGAACCCTTCTTCCGCGTGCGCCGCATGGTCTTGCGGCAGCAGAATCAGGCTAGGTCATTACACATACACGCATCAACTTATATTCCAGTATGAATTGACGCGCCCATGCGCTGCAATGCGCAAGCTGCGCAGTCAGGCCGTCGTGCCGCCGGCGAGCTCGGCGGCCACGCGGCCGGCCTCCGCCACGCCGCCGTCGCCGAGCGCCTTCACGAGCGCGGAGCCGACGATGGCGCCGTCCGCGTACTCCAGCACCTCGGCGACCTGGGCGGGCGAGGAGATGCCGAGGCCGACGCACGTGCTGGTCGCCCCCGCCTCGCGGAGGCGGCCGACGAGCGTGCGCGCCGCCGCATCCACGTCGCTCCTGGCGCCGGTGATGCCCATGGTCGAGACGGCGTAGACGAAGCCGCGGCTGGCGTCGACGGCCTGCTTCAGGCGAGCGTCGGTCGAGCTGGGGGCGGCGAGGAAGACGCGGTCGAGACCGGCGCGGTCGGAGGCGGCGAGCCAGTCGGCGCCCTCGTCGGGGATGAGGTCGGGCGTGATCAGTCCCGCTCCCCCGGCCTCGACCAGGTCGTCGGCGAAACGGTCGACGCCGTACTGCAGCACGGGGTTCCAGTAGGTCATCACGAGCACCGGGATGTCGACCTGCTTGGCGATCTCCCGCACGGCGGTGAAGCCGTCGCGCAGCCGGAAGCCGGCACTCAGCGCCTGCTGGGTCGCGGCCTGGATGACGGTGCCGTCCATCACCGGGTCGGAGTACGGGAGACCCAGCTCGATGACGTCGACGCCGTTCTGCGCCAGCGCGACCGCGGCGTCCACACTCGTGCGGAGGTCGGGGAACCCGGCGGGCAGGTAGCCGATCAGGGCGCCCGCGGCCTCGCGGTTGCGGCGCGCGATGGTGTCCGCGACGCGACTCGTCACGGTGCCGCTCACGACTGCACCGCCCCGGAGTCGATGAGGTCGAAGTAGCGGCCCGCGGTCTCCATGTCCTTGTCGCCGCGGCCGCTGAGGTTCACCAGGATGAGGCCGTCGGGTCCGAGCTCGCGGCCGAGCACCAGCGCGCCGGCGAGGGCGTGCGAAGACTCGATCGCCGGGATGATGCCCTCGGTACGGCTGAGGAGGCGCAGCGCCTCCATCGCGTCCGCGTCGGACACCGGGCGGTACTCGGCGCGGCCGATGTCCGCCAGCCAGGCGTGCTCCGGGCCGACGCCCGGGTAGTCGAGCCCTGCGGAGATCGAGTGCGACTCGATCGTCTGGCCGTCCTCGTCCTGCAGCAGCATCGAGCGTGCGCCGTGCAGCACGCCGGGACGGCCCTTGGTGATGGTGGCCGCGTGGCGCGGGGTGTCCGCCCCCTCGCCGCCGGCCTCGAAGCCGACCAGGCGCACGTCTTCGTCGTCGAGGAAGGCGTGGAAGATGCCCATGGCGTTCGAGCCACCGCCGACGCAGGCGACGACCGCGTCCGGCAGCCTGCCCGTCAGGCCGAGCACCTGCTCGCGCGCCTCCTCGCCGATGATCTTCTGCAAGTCGCGCACCATCGCAGGGAACGGGTGCGGACCCGCGACCGTGCCGAAGATGTAGTTGGTGTTCTCGACGTTCGTCACCCAGTCGCGCATGGCGTCGTTGATGGCGTCCTTGAGCGTGCGGGAGCCCGTCTTGACGGCCACGACCTCGGCGCCCAGCAGGCGCATCCGTGCGACGTTGAGCGCCTGCCGCTCGGTGTCGACCTCGCCCATGTAGATCGTGCACTCGAGGCCGAACAGGGCGGCGGCCGTCGCGGTGGCGACACCGTGCTGGCCCGCGCCGGTCTCGGCGATGACGCGGGTCTTGCCGATGCGCTTGGTGAGGATCGCCTGGCCGAGCACGTTGTTGATCTTGTGCGAGCCGGTGTGGTTGAGGTCCTCGCGCTTCAGGACGATGCGCGCGCCTCCCGCGTGGGCGGCGAACCGCGGCACCTCGGTGATGATCGACGGACGGCCGGTGTACGACCGGTGCAGCTCGTCGAGCTCGGCGTGGAACGCGGGGTCGGCCTTCGCCTCCTCCCACGCCGCCGACAGCTCGTCGAGCGCTGCAACCAGCGACTCGGGGACGAACCGCCCGCCGAAGTCGCCGAAGTACGGACCCTGCTCAGTGCGGAGGGACATCAGACTCCCAGGAACTCGCCGAGCGTCGCGACGGGGTCGCTCGTCACGAGCGCCTCGCCGACGAGCACGACATCCGCGCCCGCCGCCCGGTAGTGCGCGACGTCGTCGGCCGACTTCACGGCGGACTCCGCGACGCGGATGACGCCGGACGGGATGCGGTCGGCCAGGCGGCCGAACAGGTCCCGATCCAGCTCGAACGTGGTGAGATCGCGGGCGTTGACGCCCACGAGCGATGCGCCGGTGTCGAGGGCGCGGCTCAGCTCGTCGGCCGAGTGCGCCTCCACCAGCGAGGTCATGCCGAGCTGGGTGATCAGCTCGTGCAGTTCGACGAGCTGCTTCTGCTCCAGCGCGGCGACGATCAGCAGCACCAGGTCGGCGCCCGCCGCGCGGGCCTCGAACACCTGGTACGGCTCGGCGACGAACTCCTTGCGCAGCACCGGGATCGACACGGCGTCGCGCACCGCCTCGAGGTCGGCGAGGGAGCCGTGGAACTTCCGCTCCTCGGTGAGCACGCTGATCGCGCTGGCGCCGCCGGTCTCGTACGAGGCCGCGAGGGCGGCCGGATCCGGGATGGCGGCGAGCGACCCGCGGGACGGGCTCGCCCGCTTCACCTCGGCGATGATCTTGATGCGGTCGGCCGGAGCGAGCGCCGCGAGGGCGTCGAGGGCTGCCGGGCGCGCGAGCGCGGCGGCCTCCACCTCGGCGAGCGGGCGTTCGGCCCGTCGCCGCTCAGCGTCCTCCAGCGCGCCGGCGACGAGGTCGGCGAGCACGGATCAGTGGCCCTTCGGGGTGTACTTGTCGCCGCCGACGCCGTAGCCCGCGCGCTTCATGATCCAGCCGACGATGAGCCCGACGACCGCGAGACCGGCCGCCGCCCAGACGATGACGGGTGCGTCGAAGAAGAACGCGACCGCGCCGATCGCGAACGCGACCAGCATGATGATCACGGCCGTCCACGCCGCCGGCGAGTGACCGTGGCCTGGTTCGACTGACTCGCTGCTCATGGGACTCCTGCACGTCGGGTGCGCGCCGGACGGCACGCACGGTCTCTTGGAACGCCACCCAGTCTAGTGGCACCGCCCCCGGTCCCCCGCCCGCACCCGTCTGGTTGACACGACACGCCGCCGCGACGCGCGCGGTCACGGCGTGTCCCGTCAACCAGCCGACCGATGGGACGCAAAACGCCGTTATCGCACGCGCATAACGGCGTGTTGCGTCCCACGGATGCTCAGCGGGTGGGGTCGTCGCCGCGGGTGAGATCGTCCCAGGAGTCGATGGCGGTGTCGCGGTCGAGGGTGCCGGACGGCGCGGCCGCGTCGGACGGCAGCTCCCCGTCGTCGGCGGCGGCCTCCGGGGCATCCTCCGCGGCCTCGGCCACGACCTCGTCGGCGGGGCGGCCGTCCTCGCCGGCGAACCGGGTCTGGTACTTGCGCGACGGGCCCGGCCACAGCCGCGAGAACACCACGACGGCCGCGCTGGCGAGGACGATCACCACGCCGGCGATCACGGCCAGCCACGGCCAGAACGCCGTGTCGACGGTGTGCACGAGGTGGCGGATGGACGCGTCGCCCGCGACTCCCGTCGCCGTCGTGATCGCGGAGGCGGAGGCGCGCACGGCGTCCGACACGGCCGTGATCGCCGAGATCAGCACCGACGCGCCGAGCAGGATGCCGAGCAGCGCGAGCACGATCCGGAACACCGGTCCCGCGATCGCCAGGGCGGCCGTCAGGGCGAGGCCGGCCAGCGCCAGCGCGGTGAGCGCGGGGGCGGCGACCGACCCCGCCACCGACACTGTCGTCGCGTGCTGCGCCGTATCCGTCAGCCGGATGGTGAACCACGGCTGCGTCGCCGCGAGCAGCGCGAGACCGCTCCCCACGACGAGGAGCAGCATCGTCGTGTACTTGACGCGGCGGCCCGTGCTGCCGTCAGCCGGCATCGCGCACCCGTCTCATCGCATTAGCGACCGCGACGGCACGCAGCGGGGCGGCGGCCTTGTTCTGCGACTCCTGGAACTCGCTCTCCGGCACCGAATCGGCCACGAGTCCGCCTCCCGCCTGCACCCGCGCCACGCCGCCCATGATGGTGGCGGTGCGGATCGCGATGGCGAGGTCGGCGTCCCCGGCGAAGTCGAAGTACCCGATCACGCCGCCGTAGACGCCGCGCTGGGCGGGCTCCAGCTCGTCGATGATCCGCAGCGCCATCGGCTTCGGAGCGCCCGACAGGGTCCCGGCCGGGAAGGTCGCGCGGAAGACATCGATCGCCGTCGCGTCCGGCAGCAGGTCGCCCTCGACCGAGGAGACGATGTGCATGATGTGGCTGAAGCGCTCGATGCGCATGAACTCCGTCACCTCGACGGTGCCCGCCCGGCAGACCTTGAGCAGGTCGTTGCGGGCGAGGTCGACGAGCATGAGGTGCTCCGCACGCTCCTTGTCGTCGGCGAGCAGCGAGGCCTCCAGGTCGAGGTCCTGCTCGGGCGTCGCGCCACGAGGGCGGGAGCCGGCGATGGGATGCGTGAACGCGCGCCCCTCCTGCACCTTCACCAGCGCCTCGGGCGAGGAGCCGACGATCTGGTACGGCTCGCCGTCCGGCTTCTCCAGCGACAGCAGGTACATGTACGGGCTCGGGTTCAGCGCCCGCAGCACGCGGTACACGTCGAGCGCCGGAGCGGTGCACTCCAGCTCGAAGCGTTGCGAGATGACGACCTGGAAGATGTCGCCGTCGACGATCCGCTCCTTCGCCGTGACGACCGACGCGAGGAAGTCCTCTCGACGGGTCCGCGACACGGGCTCCGCCGGGGTGCCGAGGTCGACCTCCTCCAGCCACGCCTCGGACGGCTGCGCCAACTGCGACTGCATCCGGTCGAGGCGGCGCTGCGCGTCCGTCCACAGGTCGTCGGCGTCGTCCGTGCCGTCCACGAGGGCGTTGGCGATCAGCTTCACGGTGCCGGAGCGGTGGTCGATGACGACGAGGTCGGAGACGAACGCGAGCGCCTGGCCGGGCACGTCCACGTCGGCCGGCGGTGCATCCGGGAGACGCTCGATCTGCCGGATCGCCTCCCAGCCGATGAACCCGACCAGACCGCCGGTCAGCGGAGGGAGCCCGGGGATGCGGGCGGTCTGCCAGCGCGCATGAAGCGCCGCCAGGGCCTCCAGCGGGCGGAGCACGCCGGCCGTGCCGAGCGCGCGCTCGGCGCACAGCCCGTAGTCGAGCCAGCGGACGGCGTCCCCCTGCTGGGTGAGCACGCCGAAGGACGCAGCGCCGACGAACGAGAAGCGGGACCAGATGCCGCCCTGCTCCGCCGACTCAAGCAGGAACGTGCCCGGCCGTCCGGCGGCGAGCTTGCGGTAGATGCCGACCGGGGTCTCCCCGTCGGCGAACAGTTCGCGGATCACCGGGACGACGCGGTGGTCGGCCGCGAGCGCGTCGAACGTCTCGCGGGAGGTCGTGGCGGCGGCGGTGTCGATCACAGGTCGGTCGCCTCCAGCTCGGGGCTCTCGCCGACGACGGGCTGCAGCACGTCCGCGTCGAAGCACGTGCGCGTGCCGGTGTGGCAGGCCGCGCCGACCTGATCGACGGTGACGAGGAGGGTGTCGCCGTCGCAGTCGAGCGCCACGCCCTTCACATACTGCACGTGACCGGAAGTGTCGCCCTTGCGCCAGTACTCCTGGCGGGAGCGCGACCAGAACGTGACGCGGCCCTCCGTCATGGTGCGGCGGAACGCCTCGGCGTCCATCCAGCCCATCATCAGCACCTCGCGGGTGTCCCACTGCTGCACGATCGCGGGCACCAGCCCGGTGTCGGTGAAGCGGATGCGCTCCAGCACCTCGTCGGCGCTCGCGCTGCTCGTGGCGTTCATCTGCGGACCTCCATCCCGGCCGCGGCCAGTTCGTCCTTGACCTGCTCGATCGTCAGCTCGCCCTGGTGGAACACGCTCGCGGCGAGCACCGCGTCGGCCCCCGCCTCGATGGCGGGCACGAAGTGTTCAAGTCGGCCGGCGCCGCCGGAGGCGATCACCGGGACGGTGCTCAGCGCCCGCATCTCGCGGATCAGCTCCAGGTCGAAGCCCTCCTTCGTGCCGTCGGCGTCGATGGAGTTGACCAGCAGCTCCCCCGCGCCCAGCTCGATCGCCCGGCGCGCCCACTCCAGGGCGTCCAGGTCGGTCTCTGTGCGGCCGCCGTGCGTGGTGACGACGAAACCGGACGGCGTGACCGCCGAGCGCTTCACGTCCAGCGACAGCACGAGCACCTGGGCGCCGAAGCGCTCCGCGATCTCGGCGATCAGCTCCGGGCGCGCGATGGCGGCCGAGTTGACCCCCACCTTGTCGGCGCCGTGGCCGAGCAGCTTGGCCACATCCTCCGGGCTGCGCACGCCGCCACCGACCGTGAGCGGGATGAACACCTGCTCGGCCGTCGCCCGCACCACGTCGTAGGTGGTGGCGCGGTCGTCGACGGTCGCGGTCACATCCAGGAAGGTCAGCTCGTCGGCGCCCTGCTCGAAGTAGCGCGCGGCCAGTTCGACCGGGTCGCCCTGGTCGCGCAGGTTCTGGAAGTTGACGCCCTTGACCACGCGGCCCGCGGCCACGTCGAGACAGGGGATGACGCGAACCGAGACGCCCATCAGATCCGCGCAGCGTGGATGGAGGTGACCAGGATGGCGCGAGCGCCCAGCTCGTACAGCTCGTCCATGATGTGGTTGGTCTGGTCGCGCTTGATCATGACCCGGACGGCGACCCACTCCGGCTCGCCCAGCGGCGACACCGTCGGGGACTCGACGCCGGGCGTGAGCGCGACGGCCTTCTCCAGCAGGGCGACCGGCAGGTTGTAGTCGATCAGCACGTACTGCCGGGCGACCATGACGCCCTGCAGCCGGCGCAGCAGCGTGTCGACGCCGGACGCGGGAGCGGGAGAGGAGACGAGCACGGCCTCCGACTCCAGGATGACCGGGCCGAAGATCTCCAGCCCCTGCTTGCGCAGCGTCGAGCCGGTCTCCACCACGTCGGCGACCGCGTCGGCGACGCCCAGACGCACGGCGGACTCCACCGCGCCGTCGAGCTTGATGAGGGACGTGCTGACCCCGTTCTCGGCGAGGAAAGCACCCACGAGACCCGGATAGCTGGTGGCGACCCGCTTGCCCTCGAGGTCGGAGAGCTCGGCGAACACACCCGCGGGACCGGCGAAGCGGAAGGTGGAGGCGGCGAAGTCGAGCGCCGCGATCTCGGCCGCGGACGAGCCGGAGTCGAGTAGCAGGTCGCGGCCGGTGATCCCGACGTCGAGCGCGCCGGAGCCGACGTAGGTGGCGATGTCGCGCGGGCGCAGGTAGAAGAACTCGACGCCGTTGCGGGCGTCGGCGACGATGAGCTCCTTGGGGTCGCGGCGGCCGACATACCCGGCCTCGTGCAGCATCTGCGCCGCGGTCTCGGAGAGGGAGCCCTTATTGGGGACGGCGATCTTCAGCATGGTGGTGACTTTCGTGACGTGATGGACGAGTGGATGGGGTGAGCCATCACAGATGTCGGTACACGTCGGCCGGCGTCAGACCCTTCGCGAGCAGCAGCACCTGGAGGTGGTAGAGCAGCTGCGAGGCCTCCTCCGCAAGGGCCTCGTCGGACTCGTACTCGGCGGCCATCCACACCTCGGCGGCCTCCTCGACGATCTTCTTGCCGATGGCGTGCACGCCGGCGTCGAGCTCGCGGACCGTGCCGGAGCCCTCCGGACGCGTGCGCGCCTTCTCGGTCAGCTCGGCGAAGAGGTCGTCGAAGGTTTTCACCGTTCTAGCGTAGCGGGACTGTCAGTGCGCGTGCGCCGCGGCGGCGTCGCGCAGCGCCACGATGCGCTCGGCGGGGTCGCCGCGGAAGACGCTCGACCCGGCGACGAAGGTGTCGGCGCCCGCCGCCGCCGCGCTGACGATCGTCTCCTCGGTGATGCCGCCGTCCACCTGCAGCCAGACGTCGAGACCGCGGGCCTCGACCGCCTCGCGGAGCGCGCGCAGCTTCGGCATCGTCTCCGGCATGAACGACTGTCCGCCGAAGCCTGGCTCCACGGTCATCACGAGCACCTGGTCGAACTCCTCCAGGAGGCCCAGGTAGGGCTCGATGCCGGTCCCCGGCTTCACCGCGATACCGGCGCGGGCGCCCCGGGCACGCAGTTCACGGGCCAGGGCGACGGGATCGGCCGCGGCCTCGGCGTGGAAGGTGACGGAGAACGCGCCGAGCTCGGCGTAGCCGGGCGCCCAGCGGTCGGGGTCGTCGATCATCAGGTGCACGTCGAGCGGGATCGGGCTGACGTCCTGGATGCGGCCCACCATCTGCGGCCCGAAGGTCAGGTTCGGCACGAAGTGGTTGTCCATCACGTCCACGTGCACCAGATCGGCGGTGGAGATGCGCTCCAGCTCGCTCTGCATGTTGACGAAGTCGGCCGCGAGGATGCTGGGGTTGATGCGCAGGGGTGCCATGCGTCCAGCCTATTCGTCCCCGGTCGGTCGGAGATTCGGTGTGCTGCCGTTCGAATCTCCGACGGAAGTCGGCTGAGACGGAGATTCGACCGTTCGAGTGCTGGTGCACACAGCTCGGATCCATGACGATCTCTCCACAGATTAGGCCGTCTGGGCAGCGCGTGCCGGCCGGCGTCGGGAAGCTGGGGGCATGATCCGAACACGAGCCCTTCGCCGCCATCCCGTCCCGTCAGCGCTTGCGCAGCAGCGCGATGAACATCGCGTCCGTCACGTGCCGGTGCGGCCACAACTGCACCGCGGCCGGGTCGCCCGCGAGGTCGAGCCGCTCGACGGCGAGGTCCTGCACGACGGCGCTGGTCTCCTCCGCCTCCAGCACGTCGCCGTGACGGCGCAGGGCGTCGGCCACGATCCCGCGCGTCTCGGCCACATGCGGCGAGCAGGTGACGTAGGCGAGCAATCCGCCGGGCTTCAGGGCCGCGATGGCGGAGTCGAGCAGCGCGGTCTGCAGCGCGGTCAGCTCGGAGACGTCCCGCGGAGTCTTCCTCCAGCGCGCCTCGGGGCGGCGGCGCAGGGCACCGAGGCCGGTGCACGGGGCGTCCAGCAGGATGCGATCGAACGACTCGGGATGCTCGCGGCCGACCACCGTCCCGTCGAGCTCCCACACGGGCACGTCGAGCGGCACTGCGGCCAGCGCGCGCCGCACCAGCTGAGCGCGGGCGGGCACGAGCTCGTTCGCGACCAATTCGGCACCGCCGGAGAGGGCCTCCGCGGCGAGCAGCGCCGCCTTCCCGCCGGGGCCGGCGCACAGGTCGAGCCAGCGCTCCCCCGGCGTCACCGGCTGAGCCCTGGTGAGCGCCAGGGCGGCCAGCTGAGAGCCCTCGTCCTGCACCCGGATGCGGCCCTCAGCGGCCTCGACCATCCCCTGCGGGTCTCCCCCGCCCGCGGTGAACCCCGGGGGCGAGAAGCGGTCGGGACGCGCGTCGCCGGGGATCTCGGCGAGACCGGGCAGGGCGATCAGGTTGACGCGCGGCGCCGTGTTGTCGGCCTCCAGCAGGCTCTCCAGCTCGTCGCCCCTGCCCTCGTTCTCGAGCGACCGGCGGAAGGCGCGCACGATCCAGACCGGATGCGAGTGCAGGGCGGAGAGGCGGTCGTCGTCGTTCTTCGCGCGGCGCGCCACCTCCTCCCGCCACTCCTCGGCGCTGTGGCGGCCGATCTCACGCAGCACTCCGTTGACGAAACCGGTGCCCGAGCGGCTGCCGACCGTGCGGGCGAGGGCCACGGACTCGTTGACCGCGGCGTGCGCCGCGACCCGCATGGAGAGCAGCTGGTGCGCGCCGAGCCGGAGCACGTCGAGCAGTGGAGGGTCGATCCGCTCGACCGGGCGGCCGGCGGCGATCGCGATGGCCCGGTCGTAGAAGCCCTGCAGGCGCAGGGTTCCGTAGGTGAGTTCGGTGGCGAGCCCGGCGTCCGCCGCGGATAGTCCCGCGCGCGCGATCCGGGACGGGAGCAGCAGGTTCGCGTACGCGTCCGACTCGCGGACGGCCTGCAGCACGTCGAGCGCCACCTGGCGCGACGGCTGCACCCGGGTCTGCGGCGGGCGGGCAGGGCGACCGGCGTGGCCGCTGCGGCCCTGCGGTGTCATGACAGCACCAGCCGGGTTGTGGCGGCGGCGCCGCGCAGCCAGTCGGCCGCGGGCATGGCGCGCTTTCCAGCGGGCTGGACCGTGACCAGCTCCAGCGGGTCCGTGCCGGTGCCGACGAGCACTCGGCGGTCGCGTTGCTCCACCGCGCCCGGCGCGAGCGGTGGCTCACCGGAGGTGCGCCGCGCCGAGTGGAGCTTGAACCGCTCGCCGCCCAGCAGCACGAACGCGCCGGGTTCGGGCGTGACGCCGCGCAGCCTCGCGTAGACGCGTTCCGCCGGCTCGGTCAGGTCGAGCCGGGCGTCGTCGAGGGACAGTTTCGGCGCGAGCGTCACCTCACCCTGCTGCGGAACGGCGACGGCGGTGCCGGCTGCCAGGGCGTCCGTGGTGTCGGCCAGGAGTGCCGCGCCGTCGGCTGCCAGGGCGTCGAGCAGTTCGCCCGCGGTCTCGTCGGGGCCGATCGGGCGGCGGAGCTCGGCGTAGACGTCGCCGGCGTCCAGTTCGGGCACGAGCCGGAACACGGCCGCGCCTGTCTCGGTGTCCCCCGCGATGACGGCGTGCTGTACGGGAGCGGCACCCCGCCAGCGCGGGAGCAGCGAGAAGTGGAGGTTGACCCAGCCCAGCCGCGGAAGGGAAAGGAGCGGCTCCCGCACGAGCCCGCCGTACGCGACGACCACCCCGAGGTCGGGCTGCAACGCCCTGATGCGCTCGGTGACCTCCTCGCGCAGCCGGTTCGCCTTGATGACGTCGAGGCCGAGCCGCGCGGCCGCCTCGGCGACCGGCGACGGGGTGAGCACGCGCTTGCGCCCGAGCGGGGCGTCCTCGCGGGTGACAACCGCGACCACCTCGTGGCGGGCCGCGACGGCCTCGAGCGACGGGATGGCGACCGCGGGGGTGCCGGCGAAGACAATGCGCATGTTCCTCCGTTTCGGGACGGCCACCCAGCCTACCCCGCCCACCCGGCGCGTCCCTGTGCAGGCCACGACTGCCGCCCGCGGCACACCACCGCTCCATGGGACGCAACACGCCGCCTCGCGCTCACCCCAACCCGTCTATGGGACGCAACACGTCGTCTCGCGCGCCCCCAACCGGTCTAGCGAACGCAACACGCCGCCTCGCGCGCACCCCACCTCTTCGTGGGACGCAACACGCCGTATCGTCAGCGCTATAACGGCGTGTTGCGGCCCATGGATGCGGGGCTACAGGATCTCGGGGTCGTCGAAGCGCACGCGCAACGACGGCGCAGGACGATAGCCCGCCTTGCCGGCCGGCGCGCGGCGACGGCGGGTCGCGTTCTTGACGACGGCGGCGCGCACCGCGGACGCGACCTCGGCGCCGCGGGCGTACTCGAAGCGCAGCACCGCCCGAACCTGGTCGGACGACGCGCGCGTCGCACGCGCGGGTCCGCCGTCTGGCTCCACCGCTGCGGGACCGAGCACGTCGACGAGGAGGGCGGGGTCGACGGCGGCGAGCACCTCGTCCACGGTCGCCTCGGCGCCGGTCACAGACGCAAGCCGCACCGCAGGCGGGAAGCGCAGCTCGCGGCGGTCCACCAGCTCCTCATGCGCGAACTCGACCAGGCGCCCGGTGGCGAAGTCGCGCGCGAGCGGACCCGAGACGCCGACGAGCACAGTCGGTGCGCCGGGCGCCGCGAGGCCGGCGGCACTCTGCCACCAGCGCAAGCAGTCCTCGGCGACATGCAGGCTCTCGCGCGCCAGCATCCGCTCGCCGTCGAGCAGCAGCACCGCCTGGTAGCCGCCCTCGGCGATCGGCTCGGCGCCGCGCGTGGCGACGACCAGCCCGGGGGCGGACCCGATGCGCTGCACGGGATGGTCGCCGTCGGCCAGGATCACCCGCGTACCCGGGAAGGCACGCCCGAGCTCCTCCGCGGTGCGTCCAGAACCGACCGTGACCAGCCGGAACCGGGTGTGCTCGCAGTGCTCGCAGCGCCATCCCGTGGCGAGCCGCCCGCACACCGTGCACGACGGCGGTGCGCCGGCGCGGGTCTGGTGCAGCGGCCCGTGGCAGTTGGTGCAGCGGGCCGCCTGACCGCAGTTCGCGCAGGCGATCACGGGTGCGTAGCCCGGGCGCGCCACCTGCACAAGAACCGGGCCACGCGGACGTCCGCTGTCGCCGGTCAGCGCCTCCCGCGCAGTGCGCCAAGCCGTCGAAGGGATGCGGGCGGCGCGGGCGGCCGGCTCCTCCGCCTGCTGATTCGCGGTGAGCACGACCTTCGGCGTGGTGACCCGTTCCGGCCCGATGTCGCGCAGCCAGCCGACCTCGACGAGACGCTGCGCCTCGACGCTCCGGATGTTCCCGCTCAGCACGAGAGCGCACCCCTCCAGCTCCTGCCGGACGAGCGCCGCATCCCGGGTGTGGACGTACGGACTCAGCGGCTCGGCGTGCAAGGGGTCGCTGTCCTCCCAGACGACGATCAACCCGAGGTGTTCGGCGGGCGCGTACACGACCGATCGGTTGCCGATGACGATGCGCGCCCCGGACAGCGCCTCCAGGAACCCGCGGTACCGATCGGCGTTGGCCTGGCCGGCATCTGCGCGTACGACCGCCCCGGGCGGGGCGATCGCCGCGAGGGCGGCGGCTAGCTGCTCCAGGTCGCGGTGGTCGGGCACCGCGATGATGGCGGTGCGGCCGCCTCGCCAGCAGTCGGTCGCCAGGGCCGCGAGCGTCACTGCCCACTCCCCGACCCACGTCCCGTCGGGCAACGGCACCAGTCGCGGGATGGCGCGCAACGCGATCCGCTCGTCGCGCGCCACCGCCTCCTCCAGCACGCGCTCCCCGTACCCCCGCACCCCCGCCATCCGTTCCGGAGTTCTTCGGCCCTCGGACGGCGTGTCGACTCGAAAAACTCCGGAATCGACGGCGGCGGAGCTGCGCTCGACGGGAGGCTCGACGACGGCGGCGGCCTGGGCGGCGAGCCAGGCCTTCTCGACACGCACCATGCGGCCGGGCACGGCGAGACGAAGGATGTCGCTCGCGGTGCCGGCGCTCCGGTCGGCGAGCCTCCGCGCAAGCCGCCAGACGCCGGGCGTGAGCACGCGCGCGGGCGAGACGACCGCCTCCAGCGGGCTCAGGGCCCCCTCGAAGCCGTCGTCCGGCTCGCCCACCTCGACGAGGTACCCGTCGGCGACGCGGCCGGCCGACCGCAACGGCACGCGCACGCGCACGCCGGGCACAGCCTCCTCCGCGAGCTCCTCGGGGATGCTGTAGTCGAAGAGGTGGTCGAGCTGCGGGAGCGGGGAGTCGATGACGACCCGGGCGACCCGTCCGGCCGCCGGCACCGCTAGAGCCCCGCGGCCGAGCGCAGGTCGTCGACGCGGTCCAGACGCTCCCAGGTGAAGTCCGGCAGCTCGCGGCCGAAGTGGCCGTAGGTTGCCGTCTGCGCGTAGATCGGGCGCAGCAGGTCGAGGTCGCGGATGATGGCGGCCGGCCGCAGGTCGAACACCTCGCGGATGGCGTGGATGATGCGCTCCTCCGGCACCGTCGCCGTGCCGAACGTCTCGACGTACAGGCCGACGGGCGCCGCCTTGCCGATCGCGTACGCGATCTGCACCTCGAGCCTGTCCGCGAGGCCCGCGGCGACGGCGTTCTTGGCGACCCAGCGCATCGCGTACGCCGCCGAACGGTCGACCTTCGACGGGTCCTTGCCCGAGAACGCGCCGCCGCCGTGGCGGGATGCGCCGCCGTAGGTGTCGACGATGATCTTGCGGCCGGTGAGCCCGGCGTCGCCCTTGGGGCCGCCGATCTCGAACCGCCCGGTCGGGTTGATCAACGTCCGCACATGGGAGGAGTCGAGCCCGGCGTCGTGCAGCACCGGCCGGATGACCTCTTCCACGACCTCAGCCTGCAGCTGCTCGTTGGACACCTGGGGGGCGTGCTGAGTGGAGAGCACCACGGTCTGCACCGACTTCGGCACGGCGCCCTCATAACCGATCGTGACCTGGGTCTTTCCGTCCGGGCGCAGGTAGTCGAGCGTCCGGTTCTTGCGCACCGTGGCCAGCCGCTCGGCGAGGCGGTGCGCGAGCCAGATCGGCAGCGGCATGTACTGCGGCGTCTCGGTGGTCGCGTAGCCGAACATGATCCCCTGGTCGCCAGCGCCCTGGCGGTCTAGGTCGTCGTGGCTCTGCTCGGAGCGGGTCTCCAGCGCGTTGTCGACGCCCTGCGCGATGTCGGGCGACTGCGCGCCGATCGACACCGAGACGCCGCACTGCGTGCCGTCGAAGCTGACGTCGGAGGAGTCGTAGCCGATCTCGACCAGTTTGTTGCGCACGATCGCCGGGATCTCGACATACCCGTTCGAGGTCACCTCGCCGGCGACGTGCACGAGACCGGTGGTGACCAGCGTCTCCACGGCCGCCCGGCTGTGCGGGTCGACGGTGAGGAGGGCGTCCAGGATGCTGTCCGAGATCTGGTCGCAGATCTTGTCGGGGTGGCCTTCGGTCACGGACTCGGACGTGAAGAGACGCAGATCTGCCATGGTTCTTCCTGGTCGACGGGATGCGAGCGCGACCGGATGCTCCCGGCGCGAGCCTGTCGGGCGATGCCCGTCAGGCGATGACGTCGAGGATACGGTCGGCCACCGACAGCTTGCTCCCGGAGGCCTCCATCACTATATCGCCGCCCTTTCGGAGGACGACGACCTCGTTGCTCTCCGTTGCGAAGCCGTGGCTCCAGCCCACCTGGTTGAGGACGAGGAAGTCGCTGCCCTTGTGCTCCAGCTTGGTGCGGCCGAGGTCGATGAGCGCCTGCGGGTCGGGCTCGGTTTCCGCGGCGAAGCCGACGACGACCTGTCCGTCGCGCTTACGGGCCGAGAGGCCGGCGAGGATGTCCGGATTGGCGACGAGCTCCAGCGTCAGCCGGTCGCCGTGGTCGGACTTCTTGATCTTCGCGTCCTGCGTCTCGGCCGGGCGGTAGTCTGCCACGGCCGCGGTCATCACGACGATGTCGGCGGCGCGGGCGGCCTCCTCGACCGCCTCCTGAAGCTCCAAGGCCGTCTGCACCTCGATCAGTTCGACACCCTCGGGCGGTTCCACCTCGAGGTGGGCGGCGATGAGGACGACGTCGGCGCCCCGGGCCTGCGCGGCGCTCGCGATGGCGACGCCCTGGCGGCCGCTGGACCGGTTGCCGAGGAAGCGCACGGGGTCGAGCGGCTCGCGGGTCCCTCCGGCGGTCACCACGACGCGCTTGCCGGCGAGGTCGACGCCGCCACGGGGCAGGCGGGCGGCCTCGTTGGCGCGGCGGCGCTCGGACAGCACGACCACGTCGTTGACCGCGGCCGTCTCGCCGGAGGGCAGCGCGATGGGCGCCGGAGCCTCCACCGCGCGCGGCGTGGCCCCGGCGGCGCGGAGGGCCGCGCGCACGATGACCTCCGGCTCCTCCATCCGACCCGGGCCGGAGTCCGTGCCGGTCAGCTGACCGCTCGCCGGGCCGACGATGGTGACGCCGCGCGCCCGGAGGGTCGCGATGTTGGCGACGGTGGCCGGGTTGCGCCACATCTCGGTGTGCATCGCCGGCGCGATGACGAGTGGGGCCGTGGATGCCAGCACGGTGTTGCCGAGGAGGTCGTCGGCGAGGCCGGCGGCCAGCTTGGCGATGGTGTTCGCGGTCGCCGGTGCGATCACGATGAGGTCGGCCGACTGCCCGATCGCCACGTGCCGCACCTCGGCGACGCCCTCATAGAGGTCGGTGGCCACCGGATTGCGGCTGATCGCCTCCAGAGTCGGCCTGCCGACGAACCGCAGGGCGTTCTCGGTGGCGACCACGTGCACCGAGTGGCCCTCGAGGACCAGCGCGCGGATGACTCCGACGGCCTTGTACGCGGCGATGCCGCCGGTCACTCCGACGACGACGGTCAATCGTGGGCTCAACGGCGGCACCTCTCCTCGGCCGGGGTCACCGCTGAGCCGGCCCCGGTACGACGTCTTGCGGTACGGTCTGCCTCTACTCGGCTGCGATCGGCTTCAGGACGAGCTTGTCCTCGTTGATCTCGTGCAGCGCGACGGACAGCGGCTTGTCGTCGACCGAGGAGTCGACGAGCGGGCCCACGTTGTCGAACAGGCTGCCCTCGTGAAGGTCGGCGTAGTAGTCGTTGATCTGGCGCGCGCGCTTCGACGCGAAGATCACGAGCGCGTACTTCGACTCGACGCGGGACAGCAGGTCGTCGATGGGCGGGTCGATGATGCCGTTGTTGCTGGTTGCCATGCGGCTGCTCCTTGTTTCGGACTGTCTGGCGGTTTCAGCGATCGGCCGATTTCCGCCGGATCGGGCGGTCGTGACAGCACGACCGGGGTCGGTGGGCGCTGCCTGCGGCGGCGCGGAGGACGGTCTACGGACGCGACGGCGCCGCGCGGACCTTCATCAAGTCTACGACCTCGCGGGCGGCGGTCGCGACGTCGTGGTTGACGACGCGGTAGTCGAACTCGTCCTGAGCGGCCAGTTCGACCTTCGCGGTCTCCAGCCGGCGCTGCTGCTCGGCCTGGTCCTCGGTGCCGCGGCCGATCAGCCGGCGGACCAGTTCCTCCCAGGTCGGGGGCAGGAGGAAGATCAGCCGCGCCTCCGGCATCGACCGGCGCACCTGGCGCGCACCCTGCAGGTCGATCTCGAGCAGCACGCTGCGCCCCTCCGCCAGCGCCTTCTCGATCGGTGCGCGCGGCGTCCCGTAGCGGTACGCGTTGTGGACGGTCGCGTACTCCAGCAGCTCGCCGGCCTCGATCATCCGGTCGAACTCGGCGTCGTCGACGAAGTAGTAGTTGACCCCGTCGACCTCGCCCGGGCGCGGCTTCCGCGTCGTCGCCGAGACGGAGAGCAGCACGTCCGGATAGTTCTCCCGGATGTACGTGGACACGGTCCCCTTGCCGACAGCAGTCGGCCCGGCGAGCACGACGAGGCGGTTCCGCTGGCGCTCGGAGCGGTTCTCCCGCTCGATCAGGAACTGCCGGAGCCGCAGCCGCTGGTGCCGGCCGAGGCCGCCCAGGCGTTTGGCGGGCGAGATGGCGAGCCGCTTCAGCGCCTCCTCCATCTTGGTCGTCCCGATCGCGGGCACGCTGAGCAGGAACTCGGTGACCCGCAGGCGGCCCTCGATGCCGTCGGGGTCGGCCGTGGCGCGGTCGAGCACGGTCAGCGGCGACAGCCCGCGCGCCGCGATCGCGGCCTTCACGGCCGCCCGGGCGCGGCGCGCGGCGACGGCCGCCTGGGATGCGGCACGACGGTCCACTTCGGGCGGGGCTGGGCGGTTCGACGCCCCTGAGACGGCGGATGCGGTCGAGGCGGGGGATGCGGCGTCGGCGGGGGCCTCAGACATGCGCGGCGCGCACCTCCTCGGCGCGGCGCGCCACGGCGTCCGCGAGACCGGCGGGGCCGGCGCCGAGCAGTCCGCGGGACTCGCTCACGATCAGACCGGACGCCAGCGAGCCGAACAGCCGCGCCGCGTCCTCCACCCGGGCGCCCTGGTGGCCGAAGCCCGGCGCGAGCACGGGGAGGGCGGGCGTCCGCTCCCCCGCGGTCGCCACGTCGATGCCGTAGTCGGCGAGGTCGACGGTGGCCCCGAGCACCAGCCCGACGGACCCGAACGGACGAGGCCCGGACTGCTCCTGGTTGAATGCATGCACATCTTCGATGATCGCACGGGCGACGGACTGGTTCGCCCGCGGCCCGGACTGCACGAGCGCCTGCTGCACCGCCGCGGCCTCCGGGTTCGAGGTCGCGGCGAGCACGAACAGGCCCTTCCCCGCGCTCTCACCGAGGCTCATCGCGTCGGCGAGGGAGCCGACGCCCTGGTACGCCGCCACCGTCATCGCGTCGGCCTCCAGCGACGACCCTGGCGTCAACCACGCCTCCGCGTAGGCAGTGACGCTGGTGCCGATGTCGCCGCGCTTGACGTCCGCGATCACGAGCAGCCCTGCCGCGCGGGCGGCCGCGAGCACGTCCTCTAGCGCGGCGTAGCCGGCCGAACCGAAGCGTTCGAAGAACGCCACCTGCGGCTTGACGATGCCCGCGCGGTCAGCGACCGCCTCGACGACCGTCAGCCCGAACGAGCGCAGGCCGTCGGCCGTGGCCGGCAGCCCCCACGCCTCCAGCAGGTGGGCGTGGGGGTCGATGCCGACGCACAGCCGGCCGCGCTCGGCGAACACCGCCGCGAGCCGGTCGCCGAACGTCATGCTCGGGCGAGCCTCTCGCGGGAGTACTCCTGCAGCGACTTGACGTCGAAGCCCTCGCGGATGGCGTCGAGCGACGCCACCGCCGCGCTCAGCTCCGCGATGGTCGTGAACAGCGGCTTGTCGGCGGCCACGGCGGCTGCGCGGATCTCGTATCCGTCCGCGCGCGCAGACCGGCCGCTCGGGGTGTTGATCACCACATCCACCTCGGACCGGTTGATGATGTCGACGATCGAGTCGCCGCCCGACTCCTGGGCCTCGCTGTGCTTGCGCACGATCCGGGCCTCGATGCCGTTGCGGTTGAGCACCTCGGCGGTGCCCTCGGTCGCGACGATCCCGAAGCCGAGCTGCTGGAGGCGCAGCACCGGCAGCACGACGGCGCGCTTGTCGCGGTCGGACACCGAGACGAACACCGTGCCGGTCAGCGGCATCCCGCCGTACGCCGCCGACTGGCTCTTCGCGAACGCGGTCGGGAAGTCCTTGTCGATGCCCATGACCTCGCCGGTCGAGCGCATCTCCGGCCCCAGCACCGAGTCGACGACGGTGCCCTCGGCCGTGCGGAACCGCTTGAAGGGCAGCACGGCCTCCTTGACGGCGACCGGCGAGTCCATCGGGATGAGCGAGCCGTCCTGCGCGGGCAGCAGCCCCTCCGCGATCAGTCCGTCGATGGTCTCCCCGACCATGAGCCGGGAGGCCGCCTTCGCGAGCGGGATGCCGAGCGCCTTCGAGACGAACGGCACGGTCCGCGATGCGCGCGGGTTGGCCTCCAGCACGTAGAGCACGCCGGCGCCGATCGCGAACTGCACGTTCAGCAGGCCGCGGACGCCGATCCCCTCGGCGATCTTGAGCGTCGCCTCGCGCACACGGTCGATCTCGCGGCGGCCGAGCGTGATCGGCGGGAGGGTGCAGGAGGAGTCGCCGGAGTGGACACCCGCCTCCTCGATGTGCTCCATCACGCCGCCGATGTAGAGCCGCTCTCCGTCGTACAGCGCGTCGACGTCGATCTCGATCGCGTCGTCGAGGAAACGGTCCACCAGCAGCGGGTGCGACGGGCCGACGATCCCCTGGCCGGCGACGCGCTCGAAGTAGTCCGCCAGCGACGCGTTGTCGTAGACGATCTCCATGCCGCGGCCGCCCAGCACGAAGCTGGGGCGCACCAGGACGGGGTAGCCGATCTGCTCCGCCGCGTGCGCGGCCGACGGGTAGTCGACGGCCGTGCTGTTGCGCGGCGCGACCAGGCCGGCGTTCTCGAGGATCTCGGCGAACTGGCCGCGCTCCTCCGCCAGGTCGATCGCCTCGGGCGTGGTGCCGAGAATCGGCACGCCCGCGGCCTCCAGGCCCTTCGCGAGCCCGAGCGCGGTCTGGCCGCCGAGCTGCACGACGACGCCGACCAGCTCGCCCGTCTGCGACTCGGCGTGGATGACCTCGAGCACGTCCTCCAGCGTCAGCGGCTCGAAGTACAGCCGGTCGCTGGTGTCGTAGTCGGTCGACACCGTCTCCGGGTTGCAGTTGATCATGATCGTCTCGAACCCGGCGTCGTGCAGCGCGAACGAGGCGTGCACGCAGGAGTAGTCGAACTCGACGCCCTGGCCGATGCGGTTCGGGCCGGAGCCCAGGATGACGACCTTGCGCTTGTCGCTCGGCTCGACCTCGGTCTCCAGGTCGTAGCTGGAGTAGTGGTACGGCGTGAGGGCCGGGAACTCGCCCGCGCAGGTGTCAACCGTCTTGTAGACCGGCCGGACGCCGAGGATGTGGCGCACCTCGCGCACATCGGCCTCGCCGAAGCCGCGCAGCTCGCCGATCTGGGCGTCGGAGAAGCCGTGGTCCTTCGCGTAGCGCAGGGTGTCGGTGTCGAGCGTCGGGGCGTCCCGGATCTGCTCGGCGACCTCGTTGATCAGGACGATCTGGTCGATGAACCAGGGGTCGATCTTGGTCGCCTCGAAGACCTGCTCCGGCGTCGCGCCCAGGCGGAGAGCCTGCTGCACATCGACGATGCGGCCGTCGGTCGGGGTCGCGATGGAGGCGAGCAGCTCGTCCACCTTCCGCGACTGCGGACCCCAGTGGAACGACGAGCCGCGCTTCTCCAGCGACCGGAGCGCCTTCTGCAGCGCGCTCGAGAACGAGCGGCCGATCGCCATGGCCTCGCCCACCGACTTCATGGTGGTGGTCAGTGTCGGGTCGGCGGCCGGGAACTTCTCGAACGCGAACCGCGGCACCTTCACGACGATGTAATCGAGCGTCGGCTCGAAGCTCGCCGGGGTGACCTTGGTGATGTCGTTCGGGATCTCGTCGAGCCGGTAGCCGATGGCGAGCTTCGCCGCGATCTTGGCGATCGGGAAGCCGGTCGCCTTCGACGCGAGCGCCGAGGAGCGGGAAACGCGCGGGTTCATCTCGATGACGATGATGCGGCCGTTCTCCGGGTTCACCGCGAACTGGATGTTGCAGCCGCCGGTGTCGACGCCCACCGCGCGGATGATGTCGATGCCGATGTCGCGCATCCGCTGGTACTCGCGGTCGGTCAGCGTCAGCGCGGGCGCCACCGTGATCGAGTCGCCGGTGTGCACGCCGACCGGGTCGACGTTCTCGATCGAGCAGACCACGACCGTGTTGTCGGCCGTGTCGCGCATGAGCTCGAGCTCGTACTCCTTCCAGCCGAGGATGGACTCCTCCAGGAGCACCTCGCTGGTGGGGCTCTGGTGGATGCCGTCGCCGGCGATCCGGCGCAGCTCGTCCGGTGTGTGGGCGAAGCCGGAGCCCAGGCCGCCCATGGTGAACGACGGGCGGACGACGAGCGGGTAGCCCAGGTCTTCGGCGAACGCGAGCGCCTCGTCCACGGTGTGGGCGATGTGCGAGCGGGCGACCTCGGCGCCGGCCTCGACGACCAGCTCCTTGAAGATCTGGCGATCCTCGCCCTTCTGGATGGCCTCGAATTTGGCGCCGATCAGCTCGACGCCGTACTTCTCGAGGATGCCGTGCTCGTGCAGCTGCATGGCCGCGTTGAGCGCGGTCTGGCCGCCCAGGGTCGGCAGGATGGCGTCCGGCTTCTCCTTGGCGATGATCGTCTCGATGACCTCCCAGGTGATCGGCTCGACGTACGTGGCGTCGGCGAAGTCGGGGTCCGTCATGATCGTCGCCGGGTTGGAGTTGACGAGGATGACGCGCACGCCCTCGGCCTTCAGCACGCGGCAGGCCTGCGTGCCCGAGTAGTCGAACTCGACCGCCTGGCCGATGACGATCGGGCCGGAGCCGATGACGAGGACGGAGTTGATGTCGTCACGTTTGGGCATCAGGCGTTCTCCTGGGTGTTCTCGGACGCGCCGTGCTGGGCGCGAACCATGTCGAGGAAGCGGTCGAAGAGATAGTTGGCGTCGTGCGGGCCGGCCGCCGCCTCCGGGTGGTACTGCACGCTGAAGGCGTTCAGGTCGAGGCAGTTGAGGCCCTCGACGACCTGGTCGTTGAGCGAGAAGTGACTCACCTCGACCCGGCCGAAGCCGGCCGGGGAATCGAACTCCGCGTCGATCGGCGCCTTCACCGCGAAGCCGTGGTTCTGCGCGGTGATCTCCACCCGGCCGGTGCGCTTGTCGAGCACCGGCTGGTTGATCCCGCGGTGGCCGAAGGGCAGCTTGTAGGTGTCCAGGCCGAGCGCGCGGCCGAGCAGCTGGTTGCCGAAGCAGATGCCGAAGTACGGCAGTCCCGCCCGCAGCGTCTCCTGCAGGAGGGCGACGTGCTTGTCGGAGGCCTGCGGGTCGCCGGGGCCGTTCGAGAAGAACAGCGCGGAGACGCCGAGGCCCAGCACGTCCTCCGCCGTCACCTGCTGCGGCAGCACGTGCACATCGAGGCCGCGGGCCGCGAGGTTCTCCAGGGTGGACTTCTTCACACCCAGGTCGAGGACCGCGACCGAGCCGACCTTCTCGCCCACCGCGGGAACCGTGTACGGCTCGACCGTGGAGACCTCGGCGGAGAGGTTGCGGCCCGCCATCGGCGCGCCCGCGAGCACCAGGTCGAGCTGCTCGCTGTCGCTGAGCTCGAAGTCGTCGCCCGAGAAGATGCCGGCGCGCATGGCGCCCGCCGAGCGGATGTGCCGGGTGACGGCGCGGGTGTCGATGCCGCTGATGCCGACGACGCCCTGCGCCACGAGGTCGTCGTCGAGGCTGCGCTGGGCGCGGAAGTTGGACACGACGCGGCTGGGCTCGCGGACGACGTAGCCCGCCACCCAGATCTGCCGCGACTCCATGTCCTCGTCGTTGGTGCCGGTGTTGCCGATGTGCGGCGCCGTCTGCAGGACGATCTGACCCGCGTACGACGGGTCGGTCAGGGTCTCCTGGTAGCCGGTCATGCCGGTGGCGAACACGGCCTCGCCGAGCGTGCGCCCGCGGGCGCCGTACGCCCGGCCGACATACCGCTGGCCGTCTTCGAGGACGAGCACCGCTGGTTCTGCTGCGAGCACGTCACACCTCCTTGTCGTTCGGGACGATCTGTTCGATGGCCGCGGCGACCTGCGCGCGGCCGGCCGGGTCGACGACCCGGAAGTACGTGTCGGCGGCCGTGCCGCCGCTGGTGGTCCAGCCGAGGCGCAGCAGCCCGTCGCGCTCGACCGCCCGGTCGATGGCGACGCTGGCCGTGCCCGCGCCGGAGACGACGGCCGCCGGGATGAACACCCGGGTCTCGCCGGTCACCGCGATGGCGACGCCCTCCGGCCGTACGGCGACCGTGGCCTTGCCACGGTAGGCGAGCCCCGGGAGGGCGAGCCGCTCCAGGTGCTCGCCGGCCTTCGTCGTGGCGACGTAGAGCGCCTCGGTCTCGGCCGTCGGCGCGCTCAGCGTGCCCGGCGTCGAGTAGCCGCCGCCCGCGCCGCTGTCGCGCCGCACGCGCCGCCGCCAGCCGACGACGCCAAGCGCCACCACGATCGCGAGCACCGCGAGGATCCCGAGGGTGGGGAGCAGCCTATCCACGTGCGTCCACCTCCCCGGCTCCGCGACTGCGCCCGTTCGTCACGTCTGCGCGTGCACGAGCAGCCGCAAACGCCTCAGACGAGCGCAGTCGCTCCAGGATTCGGAGGCGTTCAGACATGCGCCGCCACCTCCTCGGCATCGCGGACCGCGCCGTCGAGCACGGTCGGGCGGCCCTGGTGGAACGTCGCGACGACGCGCCCCGGAAGCGTGAGCCCCAGGTACGGCGAGTTGACGCCCTTGCCGGCCAGATCGGCCGTGGAGAACGTCCGCGAGGCGGTCGGGTCGTAGAGGAACAGATTCGCGGGGGCGCCGGCCTCGAGCGGACCGCCGTGGCCCTCCAGCCGGCCGATGCGGGCCGGGGTCGCGGAGAGCACCCGGGCGACGTCCGCCCAGCCGATCAGGCCGTTGTCCACCACGCTCGCCTGCACCACAGAGAGCGCAGACTCCAGCCCGACCATCCCGAACGCGGCCGCATCCCACTCGCAGTCCTTCGACTCGACGGGATGCGGGGCGTGGTCGGTCGCGACGATGTCGATCGTGCCGTCGGCGAGGCCGGCCCGGAGCGCCTCGACGTCCTCGCGGCGGCGCAGCGGCGGATTCACCTTGTAGCGCGCGTCGTAGCCGGTCGCGAGCTCCTCGGTGAGGGCCAGGTGGTGCGGGGTCACCTCGGCGGTCACGTCGATGCCGCGCGCCTTGGCCCAGCGGATGACGTCCACACTGCCCGCGGTCGACACATGGCACACGTGCAGGCGCGAGCCGACGTGCTCGGCGAGGAGCACATCCCGGGCGATGATCGACTCCTCGGCGACCGCCGGCCAGCCGGTCAGTCCCAGCTCGCCGGACAGCGCGCCCTCGTTCATCTGTGCGCCCTGCGTGAGCCGCGGCTCCTGCGCGTGCTGCGCGATCACGCCGTCGAACGCCTTCACGTACTCCAGCGCCCGGCGCATCAGCAGCGGGTCGGAGACGCACTTGCCGTCGTCGGAGAACACCCGGACGCGGGCGCGGGACTGCGCCATCGCCCCGAGCTCGGCCAGCCGCTCCCCCTCGAGCCCCACGGTGACCGCGCCGATCGGGCGGACCGTGGCGTAGCCGGCGGCCTCCCCCAGGCTCAGCACCTGCTCGACGACACCGGCGGTGTCGGCCACCGGCGACGTGTTCGCCATGGCGAACACCGCCGTGAAACCGCCTGCCGCGGCGGCGCGTGTACCGGTCAGCACGGTCTCGCTCTGCTCGTAGCCGGGCTCGCGGAGGTGCGTGTGCAGGTCGACCAGCCCGGGTAGCGCGAGCAGCCCGTCCGCGTCGATCGAGGTCGCCCCCGCGGCGCTCAGGCCGGTGCCCGTCTCGACGATCCGGCCGTCCTCCAGCAGCAGGTCGGTGCGGCTGCCGTCGGCCAGCGTCGCGCCGCCGATCAGGATTCTCTCGCCTGTGTTTCCCACGCTGTTCGGGCCCACTTTCACACCGCCTGCTCTCGACCGGCACCCGACAGCAGCAGGTAGAGCGCCGCCATCCGCACGGAGACGCCGTTCGCGACCTGCTCCCGGACCGTCGAGCGCGGGGAGTCCGCGGCCGCGGCCGAGATCTCCAGCCCGCGGTTCATCGGTCCCGGGTGCATCACAATGCTATCGGCCCGCAGACGCCCGAGGCGTTCCTCGTCCAGGCCCCAGCGCCGCGAGTATTCGCGTGTGGTCGGGAAGAACGCCGCGTTCATCCGCTCCGCCTGGATGCGCAGCATCATCACGACGTCCGGTCCGTCGGAGATCGCCTCGTCCAGGTCGTACTGCACCGCGACCGGCCAGCCGGACACATCCACCGGCAGCAGGGTCGGCGGTGCGACCAGCGTCACGTGCGCGCCGAGCGTGCGCAGCAGCCAGACGTTCGACCGCGCGACCCGCGAGTGCAGGATGTCGCCCACGATCGCCACGGAGACCCCGTCGAGGTCCTTCCCGCGCGACGCGGTGCCGTGCAGGCGGCGGCGCATCGTGAACGCGTCGAGCAGCGCCTGCGTCGGGTGCTCGTGCGTGCCGTCGCCCGCGTTCAGGATGCCGGCCTCGATCCAGCCGCTCGTCGCGAGCGTCTGCGGAGCGCCGGAGGACCCGTGCCGGATCACGACCGCATCGGCGCCCATCGCCTGCAGCGTCTGGGCGGTGTCCTTGAGGCTCTCGCCCTTGGAGACGCTCGACCCCTTCGCGGAGAAGTTGATGACGTCCGCCGACAGCCGCTTGGCGGCCGCTTCGAACGAGATGCGGGTGCGGGTCGAGTCCTCGAAGAACAGGTTCACGACGGTCTTGCCGCGCAGCGTCGGCAGCTTCTTGACCTCGCGCTCCTGCACGTCCGCCATGTCCTCGGCGACGTCGAGCAGCCGGATGGCGTCCTCCCGGGCCAGGTCACGGGTCGACAGCAGGTGCCTCATGCTCCGGCCTCCTGGTTCTCGCGGGGCTCGTCGATGGTCACCGACTCCTCGCCGTCCACCTCGTCGAGGCGCACGAAGATGCGCTCGGAGGCCGCGGAGGGAAGGTTCTTCCCGACGAAGTCGGCTCGGATGGGCAGCTCCCGGTGGCCGCGGTCGACCAGCACCGCGAGCCGGACGGCGCGCGGCCGTCCCAGGTCGCTGACCGCGTCGAGCGCGGCGCGGATCGTGCGGCCGGAGAAGAGCACGTCATCCACCAGCACCACCGTCTTGCCGTCGATCGGCCCGGGCAGCGAGGTCGGCTGCGGGGTGCGCGTTGGGTGGCGCGACAGATCGTCGCGGTACATCGTGACGTCGAGGGCGCCCACGATGTCGGCGGGCGAGTGGATCGCCGCCGGTTCGATGCGCTGGATGTTCTCGGCGATCCGCCGCGCGAGCACGACGCCGCGGGTCGGGATCCCGAGGATCACCAGCTCGTCCGTTCCCCGGTTGGACTCCAGGATCTCGTGGGAGATCCGAGTCAACGCCCGGGCGATGTCAGCCTGGTGCAGCACGGTGCGCGCTGTCATGCCGACCTCCTTCCCCGCCTCACAGGACGGCTCTTAAAGGATGCCTACGCGCTCCACCCTACCAGCCCTCGCGCCCGCCCTCCGAACGGCGCGACTGCGCCTCTTCGGAACGTGTGCGCGTGCGCGAACCCGCACACACGTTCCGAACAGGCGCAGTCGCGGCCGGAGCGGGGTCAGTGGTCGGCGAGGAAGCGGGAGAACGCCTTGGTGTCGGTGACGCCGCCGGGGTACTGCTTCCCGTTCACGAGCACGGTCGGGGTGCCCTTGATCGTGTCGAGCACCTTCTTGCCGTCGACCACGATCGGACCCTTCTGCGAGTCGGCGGTGTTGCGCTGCGCCCAGGCCTGGTACGGGCCGCTGTCGGAGAGGCAGGCCGAGATCTCCTGCGACCCCGCGTCGCTCGCGCGCTGCGCCAGCTGCTTGTCCGTCAGGCCGTCGGAGTTCTCCTCCGGCTGGTCGGTGTAGAGCGCCTGGTAGAACGGCAGGACCGAGTTCCGGTCGGTCACGGCGACGCACGTCAGCGCCGCCGCGGCACGGGTGGAGTACCCGGTGCCGTTGGAGACCGCATCCAGGAACGTCAACGGGTGCAGCCGCAGGGTGATCGACCCGTCGTCGACAGCGCTCGCGAGCGTCTTGCCGTTGGCCTGCTCGAACGCGCCGCACACCGGGCACATCGCGTCGAACCAGATGTCGACCTTCTTCGCGCCGTCGCCGACCGTGATGAAGCCGCCGTCGAAGTCCACGGCACCGTCGGAGCCCTTCGGCGGCGCATCCGTCGCCACCGGCACGTTCGAGGCGCCGCCGAGCAGCGAACAGCCGGCGGCCGCGACGGCGACGCCGATCGCGAGCACAGCGACGGCCGCGGCGCGGCGCAGGTTCGGGCGGCGCATCAGGCGCCCCGCCCCGCGGCTCCGTTGGCCTGCGCGATCTTGGCGAGGAGCCCGTTCACGAACCCGGCCGAGTCGTCCGTCGAGAGCACGGTCGCCGCCTCCACGGCCTCCGAGATCGCGACACCGTCCGGCACCTCGTCGTTGTACAGCACTTCCCACACGCCGATGCGCAGGATGGCGCGGTCGACGGCGGGCATGCGGGCGAGCGTCCACCCCTGGGCGTACGTCTCGATCTGCTCGTCGATCTCGTCCTGGTGCTCGATGACGCCGTCGAGGATCTCACGGGCGTACAGCCACGAAGCCTCGCGCGCGGGCTCGTTGGCCGCGCGTTCCGCCTCCGTCGCCAGTGCCTGCCGGAGCGGCGTCTGCCGCAGGTCGGCGCTGTAGAGCACGTCGAGGGCGCGCTTGCGCGCCTTGGTCCGCGCGCTCATTCAGTCGTTGACGCGGCCGAGGTAGTCGCCCGAGCGGGTGTCGACCTTGACCTTGGTGCCGGTCTCGAGGAACAGCGGAACCTGGATCTGGTACCCGGTCTCGACGGTCGCGGGCTTCGTGCCGCCCGTGGAGCGGTCGCCCTGCAGGCCCGGCTCGGTGTAGGTGATCTCCAGCACGACGGAGGCCGGGAGCTCGACGTAGAGCGGCTCGCCCTCGTGCAGCGCGACGGTGACGTTCTGGTTCTCGAGCATGAAGTTGGCGGCGTCGCCGACGACCGGGCCAGGGATGGTGATCTGGTCGTAGTCGGAGGTGTCCATGAACACGAAGTCCGCGCCGTCCTGGTACAGGTACTGGTAGTCGCGGCGGTCGACGTTGGTGATCTCGATCTTGGCGCCCGCGTTGTAGGTGCGGTCGACGGTCTTGCCCGTGGTGACGTTCTTCAGCTTGGTGCGGACGAACGCCCCGCCCTTGCCCGGCTTGACGTGCTGGAACTCGATCACGGACCACAGCTGTCCGTCGATGTTGAGGACGATGCCGTTCTTGATGTCAGCGGTAGAAGCCAAGGCGAATGTTCCGTTCGTTCGGTGTGAAGATTCGGGTGGATGCCGCGCACGAGAGGGCGGCCCACGACGACCGCGCTTCGGCGGTCCGGGAAAGATTCTAGACGTCAGCGCGCGTTTCGGCGAATGAACGCCAGCGCCAGCCGGTACGACTCGAAGCCGAAGCCGGCGATCACTCCGGTCGACACCGCGCTGATCACGCTGGTGTGCCGGAACTCCTCGCGCGCGTGCGGGTTCGACAGGTGCACCTCGACGACGACCCCGCCGGCGGAGGTCACGAGCGACACGGCGTCGCGCAGGGCGAACGAGTAGTGCGTCCACGCCCCGGCATTCAGGATGACGGGCGCGCCGGTGTCCGCCGCCTCGTGCAGCCAGCGCAGCAGCTGGCCTTCGTCGTCGGTCTGGCGCAGGTCGACGGTGTCGTCGCCCGCGTCCTCCGCGAGCACCGCCCGCAGGTCGTCGAGCGTCGCCGAGCCGTACACGTCGGGCTCCCGGGTGCCGAGGCGGCCGAGGTTGGGCCCGTTCAGGACGAGGATGGTCGCCACGCTCACTCCTCCCCGTTCTTCAGCGGGCGCACGCGCACCGCCGACCACGTCTCGTCGACCGCGATGTTGCTGACGCCGCGCCAGCCGTGGGTGCGCGCCTCCCCCGCGACGACATCGCGATTCACGTCGGCCCGGCCGCCCTTCGGGTACACCACCCAGACAGCTCGGGCGCCGGCGGCGACCGGCAGCTGCTCGGCGTACCGGGCCACCAGCTCGTCGCGCGTGCGCACGACCGTCGCGACGACCGCCGCCGCGGCGACCTCCGCCTCCGTCGCCCCCTCGGGCAGCGGGCCGAGCAGGGCGCGGTCCGCGTCGTCTGCGACCACGATGGCGATACCGTCGCCCGGCTTCGCCTGGAACCTCTCCAGCACGGTCTTCCCGCTCACGAAGCCACCTCCTGGTATGCGGCGAACAGCAGGCTCTGGTCGGGGCCGGCCAGCACGGTCGGCCGGGCCACGTCGTCGAGCACGATGAAGCGCAGCATACTGCCCCGCGCCTTCTTGTCGCGCTGCATGGTGGCCAGCAGCGTCTGCCAGCGGCCCGCCGGGTAGCTCACGGGCAGGGTGAGCGACTCCAGGATGCGGCGGTGCCGGTCGGCGACGTCGTCGCTCAGCCGGCCGCTCAGCCGGGCGAGCTCCGCCGCGAACACCATCCCCACCGAGATGGCTGCGCCGTGGCGCCACTGGTAGCGCTCTGCGTGCTCGATCGCGTGTCCCAGGGTGTGGCCGTAGTTCAGGATCTCCCGGAGCCCCTGCTCGGTGAAGTCCTCCCCCACCACCCGCGCCTTGATGCCGATGGACAGTTCCACCAGCCGGCGGAACTCCGGTGTCTCCGGGTCGGTCGCGCGGTCGACGTCGGCCTCGATCGTGTCGAGGATCTCCGGCTCGGCGATGAAGCCGTACTTCACCACCTCGGCGAAGCCCGCGAGGATCTCGTTGCGTGGCAGCGACGTCAGGGTGTCGAGGTCGCAGATCACGGCGTCGGGGGCGTAGAACGCGCCGACCAGGTTCTTCCCCTCCGCGGTGTTGATGCCGGTCTTGCCGCCGACCGCCGCATCCACCATCGCGAGCAGCGTCGTCGGGACCTGGATGAGCTTCACGCCGCGCAGCCAGGTGGCGGCGACGAAGCCGGCGAGGTCGGTGACTGCGCCGCCGCCGAAGCCGATGACGGCGTCCGACCGGGTGAAGTCGGCCTGGCCCATGATCTGCCAGAGGAACGACGCCACCTCGACCCGCTTGGCGGCCTCCGCGTCCGGGATCTCGGCGAGCAGCACCTCGTACTGCCCCACGAGAGATTCGCGCAGCTCGGCCGCCGCCGCTCCGAGCGTCGGCGGGTGCACCACGAGTACCTTCGCGACGCCCGCGCCCAGGTGCTCGGCCAGCCCGTACCGCAGGCCGCGGCCGACCAGCACCGGGTAGGGGTGCGTGCCCGCGACCAGGATCTCCGTGGGGGCGTCGGTCATGCTGGTCCTTCCGTCTGCGCGTTCGAGGTCTGGGCTTCCGGGCTCATGGCGTCCGCCGCCTGCACCCAGTGAGCGATCTCGTCCGCGATGGTCTCGATCGGGCGGGAGGAGGTGTCCGCCGTGTAGTCAGCGAGTGACGCGTACAGCTCGCTCCGGGAGGCGACGAGCCGCTTCCACGACTCCAGGTCCGTGATCAGGGGCCGCTTGCCGCCGACGATGCGCTTCGCGATCGCCTCCGGGCGCACCGTCAGCAGGACGACCCGGGCCGCTCGCAGGTCCGCCTGCGTGTCACGGTCGAGCACCGCGCCGCCGCCGAGCGACACGACCCCGGGGTGGCGCAGCGCCTCGGCGACGGCCTCCCGTTCGAGCGCACGGAAGTGCGGCTCGCCGTGCTCCGCGAAGATCTGCGCGATGGGGCCGTGGCCGGCGACCACGACGGCGTCCGTGTCGACGTACGGCAGGTCGAGAAGCTTCGCGACCCGCTTGCCGACGCGCGACTTGCCGGCCGCGGGCGGCCCGATCAGCGCGATGGTGTCCCGCATCACGGCGTCAGGCGTAGGGAGCGCTTACGCGCTCCGTTGCGAGGTTCTGCGGGATGCTGTCCAGGTAGCCCTGCAGGTTGCGCCGCGTCTCGGCGATCGAGTCGCCGCCGAACTTCTCCAGCACCGCGTTCGCCAGCACGAGCGCGACCATCGCCTCCGCGACCACCCCGGCGGCCGGGACCGCACAGACGTCGGAGCGCTGGTGGTGAGCCGGCGCGGCCTCGCTGGTGGCGACGTCGATCGTGCGCAGCGCGTGCGGCACGGTCGCGATCGGCTTCATCCCGGCCCGGACACGGAGCACGCCGCCCGTGCTCATGCCGCCCTCGGTGCCGCCTGCTTTGTCGCTGGTGCGCACGATCGTGCCGTCCTGCGCGATCAGCTCGTCGTGCGCCTCGGACCCACGGCGGGTCGTGGTGAGGAAGCCGTCGCCGATCTCCACTCCCTTGATCGCCTGGATGCCCATGAGCGCGGCGGCGAGCTGCGCGTCGAGCTTGCGGTCCCAGTGCACGTGCGAGCCCAGCCCCGGCGGGACGCCGTAGGCCAGCACCTCGACGACCCCGCCGAGCGTGTCGCCGTCCTTGTGGGCCGCATCCACCTCGGCGACCATGCGCTCGGAGGTCGCCGGGTCGAAGCAGCGCAGCGGGTCGGCGTCGAGTGCGTCGACGTCGGACGGGAGCGGCAGCGGGGCGTCCTCCGGGACGCGCACCGGGCCGATCGACAGCGTGTGGCTGACCAGGGTGACGCCGAGCTCGGCCAGGAACGACCGGGCGACCGCGCCGAGCGACACGCGTGCTGCCGTCTCGCGGGCGCTCGCGCGCTCCAGGATCGGCCGGGCCTCGTCGAAGCCGTACTTCTGCATGCCGACCAGATCCGCGTGGCCAGGACGGGGACGGGTCAGCGCCGCTCCGCGGCCGGTCTCGAGGACTGAGGGGTCGACGGGCTCCGGGCTCATCACATCCACCCACTTCGGCCACTCCGTGTTGCCGATGCGGAGGGCGATCGGGCTGCCCAGGCTGTAGCCGTGGCGCACGCCGCCGGAGACCTCCAGCGCGTCCTGCTCGAACTTCATGCGTGCCCCGCGGCCGTAGCCGAGCTTGCGGCGCGCGAGGTCGGCGCGGATGGCGTCGAGCGACACCGGGACCCCGGCGGGAAGACCCTCCAGGACGGCGATGAGTTCGGGACCGTGGGATTCCCCGGCCGTGAGCCAACGAAGCATGCTTCGATTCTGGCACAGCGCGGTGGAGCCCCTGCGCCGCGACTAGGCCTCCAGCGGTTGCCCCTGCTCGTCGATGCCAACGGCGTCGAGCATCGCGGCGAGCACGTCGGGCTCGTCCGGCAGCGGCTGCAGCGGGTCGCCGGAGACGAACACGCGCACCTGCAGCAGCGCCTGGTGGGCCAGCATCGCGAGGCCGGAGACGACCCTGCCGCCCACGGTCTCCCACTGCCGCGCAAGCGGCGTCGGCCACGGCTCGTACGCGACATCGAAGAGCAACGAGCGGCGGCGCGTCGAGTCGGTGTAGACCGCCTCGGTCTGGGTGCCGCCCGGCAGCGTGCTGATCACGAGCTCGGGTACCTCGAGCGAGCGGTCGGCCTGCGCGAACGGGCGGATGCGGACCCGCAGCCCGAGGTCGTTCGAGAGCGGCTCGATCCACCCGGCCCGCGTCAGGTCGCGCACGTGCACATCGACGCGCTCGGCGCCCAGCTCGGCGGCTGCGACCAGCGCGGACGCGGCCGTCGCTCCCCCGCCCAGGATGTGCACGTAGCGCGCCTCGTCGAGTCCGGCGGCCTGCAGGGCGCGCACGATGCCGACGACGTCGGTGTTGAAGCCGCGGAGGCTTTCGCCGTCGAGCAGCACGGTGTTCGCGCCGCCGGTCTGCTCGGCGTAGCGGTCGGTCTCGGCGAGCAGCGGGAGCACGGCCTTCTTGAGCGGCATCGTGAGCGAGAGCCCGCGCCACTCCGGGCCGAGCCCCTGGATGAAGTCGGCCAGGCCGTCCTCGGTCACCTCGACGGCCTCGTACGACCAGTCGAGCCCGAGCGCCTCGTACGCGGCGCGGTGCAGGGCCGGCGACTGGGAGTGCTGGATGGGCGACCCGAGCACCGCGAGGCGACGGCTGGGCGCGGCGGTCTTCCGCGGCTTGGCGGCCTTCGCCTTCGGTGCGGCCTTCGCCGAGGTGGGTTCGGGCGCCGGCTCGGGGGCCGGTTCGGGCTCAGGGGCCGACACCGGCTCGTCCGCCGGCTCCGCCTCGGCCTCCGGCTCCGCCTCGGCCTCCGGCTCGTCGTCGGGCTCTTCGCGCACGACCGCCTCCTCGGCCTCCGCGACCGCCGCCTCCTCGGCCTCGCGCTCCCGTTCGGCCTCCACGAGGTCCGCGATGGCGGCCTCCGCCGACGCCTCGGAGACGCCGTCCTCGGTGGCGGGCACTTCGTCCGCCTCGATGCCCTCGGACACCTCGACGTCCTCCTCGAGCACGGCCGGCTCCGCTGTCTCCTCGGGGGGCGTGCGCTTGCGGTCACTCATAGCCGGGGTTGTCCTTCATCCACTGCTGCCACTTCTCAACGGCCGCCTCGTGCTCCGCCTGCGTGGTCGAGAAGATCGTCTCGCCGGTCTGCAGGTTCCAGGTCACGAAGTACATCCACGTGCCGTCCGCGGGATGCTGCACCGCGTTGATCGCGAGGTCGCCCGGGTTCGAGATCGGCCCGACCGGGAGCCCAGGGTGCACGTAGGTGTTGTACGGGTTGTTCGCGTCCTCGCGCTCTGCGTCGGTCGTCGTCACCCGGTCGGTGTGCCCGGTGCCGTAGGCGACTGTCGCGTCCGACTGCAGGTCCCAGCCCTGCGCGATGCGGTTGAGGAAGACGCGGGCCACCTTCGGGTAGTCGTCTTTGAGGCCCGCCTCCCGCTGCACGATCGAGGCGAGCACGATCGTGTTCCACCAGTTCTCGGGGGCGACTCCCGCCTGGTCGAGCGCCTGGAACATCCGGTCGACCATGGTCTTGATCGCCTGCTGCGCCGTGGTGCCGGGGGCGAACGTGTACGTGGCCGGGAACAGGAAGCCCTCCAGCGACTTCGCCTCCGCCGGGACGCCGTACGCCTGCGGGTTCGCTGCGGCCGCCTGCAGGTCGGCCAGCGGGATCTTGGCGGCGTCGGCGACCGTCTGCAGGATGTCCTTCTCGGCCGTCCCCTCCGGGATGACCGCGGTGTTCTCGACTCGCGAGGCCGGATCCTGCAGCGCGGCAAGCGCGGACGCGGCGCTCATCTTCTTGGCCAGCTTGAAGACGCCGGGCTGGAACTCCGGGTCGGACTTCTGCCGGAGCAGGAGCGAGTAGAACGCCTCGTAGGTCTTCACGACGCCGGCCTTCGCCAGGTTGTTCGCGATGGTCGAGCCGTCGTCGCCCGACTTGATCGTGAACATGACCTCGCCGGTGCCATCGCCCTTGTAGTCGTTCTCGGGCGGGAACAGGGTGTTCTGGAGCTTGACGATCTGCGGCTGGAAGATCGCGTACGCTCCCCCGGCCATGCCGCCGATCACGGCGAGGATCACGACCGTGACGACGAGGCCACGCACCCAGCGGCGCTTCTTCGGCGGCTCGTCGTGCGACAGGTAGTTCTGCTGCCGCCAGACCAGCGGATGGCCGCCTTCGGCGGTCTCGTCTTCGGTGTCCTCGAGCACGCCGAACACAGTACGCGCAGGATGGTCGGGGGGCGAGGCGACGCGGTCGTCGCTTCCGTGGCGGGCCGCAGCGCCGACCGGTTGCGGCTCCTCCACCTGGGCGATCGGTCCGGTGATCACGGCGTCGAAGTCGAGCCCGGCGAGGGCGGCGCGGTCGGCGGGCGACTCCTGCGTCGGCGTCGGCGACGAGATGGGGTCGGCACCGAGGGACCACCCCGCGGCCGACGGGGTGGATGCGGCGGAGACCGGCGGGGCCGGCCGCTCGGGTTCCTGGGGAGCTGAGGCGGGTTCGGTCGACGAGGGAGCCTGCGACGCGGGTGCGTCCGCCGGCGGCACTGCCGGCCGCTGCCCCTGCTGCGACGACCCGTCCCGGGCCGCGCGCCGCGCCTCCTCCGCCTCGCGGGCGGCACGCGCCTCGCGGCGCGTCATGGGCGGCCGCTCCGCCGGAGCCGACAGGCTCGCGGGCGGATTCTGCGGCGCCGCCGGCGGCCGGTTCACGGCCGGGAAGACGGGCGGCTGCGGCCGCTCCTGGGGGTTGTGAGACAAGCTAAGGTCCAATGCTCGATTCGACGGTGTCACCCGGCGGACGGCCAGTGGCCCGCTCCGCATCGAGGGCGTGCTGCAAAATTATCGTGGCGGCGACCTGATCCACGACCGGACGCGCCTTCTTCGTGTTCCTGCCCGACGCGCGAAGCGCCGAGGTCGCGGACACGGTCGAGAGGCGTTCGTCCACCATTCGTACCGGAACAGCGACCTCGGAAGCCAGCGATTCGGCGAAACCGATCGCATCCGCCGTGGACGCCGTGCGCGCCCCGGAGAGCGCCAACGGCAGTCCGACGATAACCTCGAAGGCTCCGAGTTCCGTCACTATCTCGGCGATCCTGCGGCGATCCGCAGCATCTTCGGAGCGTGCGACCGTCTCGACGGGCGTGGCCAGCATCCCGTGCAGGTCGGACCGGCTCACGCCGATCCGCACCTTGCCGACGTCGATGCCGATCCGCACCCCGCTGCGCACCCGGCGCTATCCGATCGCCGAGACGACCGCGCTGAGCGCTGCGGGGATGGCGTCCGCGTCGGTGCCGCCGCCCTGCGCGAGATCGGCCTTGCCGCCGCCCCCACCGCCGAGCACACCCGCGGCCGTCTTCGCGAGCGCGCCCGCGTTGACGCCGGCGTCGCGCGCCGCCTGATTGGTGGCGACGATGACGACCGGCTTTCCGCCCGCGCGCGCCGCCAGGGCGACGGCCGCGGGGTCGGAGCCGAGACGCTCCCGCACCGTGGTCACGAGCAGGCGCAGGTCGTCCGCGGTGTTCAGCGTCCCCGCGTCCTCCGCCACGACCGTGACCGCGCCGCGGCGGGTCGCCGACTCGAGCAGCGTGGGCACCTTGTCGAGCACTGCGCGCGCCTCGAACGCCTGGATGCGCTTCTCCGCCGCCTTCAGGCTCGCCATCAGGTCCGCGATCTTCTCCGGCAGCTGCTCGCGCGGCGTCTTCAGCGAACTGGAGAGCTGCGACACGATCGTGCGCTCCACCGCCAGGTCCTTGAACGCCTCCAGACCGACCAGCGACTCGACGCGGCGGTTGGTGGAGCCGACCGAAGACTCGCTGATCAGGTTGATCATCCCGATCTCGGAGCTCGTCGAGACGTGCGTGCCAGCGCAGAGCTCGCGCGACCACGGACCGCCGATGTCGACGACGCGCACGACGTCGCCGTACTTCTCGCCGAACAGCGCCATCGCACCGAGCGACTTGGCCTCGGCCAGCGGCAGCTCGCGCGTGGTGACCTCGAGGTTCTGGCGGATCGCGTTGTTCGAGATCTCCTCGATCTCGCTGCGGGTCTCCGCCGACAGCGCCTGATTCCAGGAGAAGTCGAGGCGCAGGTAGCCGGCCTTGTTGTATGAGCCGGACTGGTGCGCGTTCGAGCCGAGCACCTGCCGGAGCGCCGCGTGGATGATGTGCGTGCCGGAGTGCGCCTGGCGCGCGCCGCGGCGGTAGTCCGCATCCACGATGCTCGTCGCCGGCGCACCGACGCCGACCTCGCCGCTGCGCACCAGCACCTTGTGGCTGATGAGCCCCTTCACGGGCTTCTGCACGTCGAGCACCTCGAGCTCGTAGCCCGGGCCGACGATCGTGCCTGCGTCCGCATCCTGACCGCCGGACTCGGCATAGAGCGCGGTCGCGCCCAGGATGACCTCGGCCAGCTGGCCCTCGCGGGCACGGTCGGTGGTGCGGCCGTCGACGATGAGCCCGAGCACGCTCGACTCCGTCTGCAGCTCGGTGTAGCCGGTGAAGACCGTCTCGCCGAGCGAGCGGAAGCCGCTGTAGACCGAGAGGTCGGCCAGCGCCGTCTTCTTGGCCTTCGCGTCCGCCTTCGCGCGGGCGCGCTGGTCGGCCATCAGCTTGTCGAAGGCGATGCGGTCGACGCTGAGGCCGGCCTCCTCCGCCATCTCCAGTGTCAGGTCGATCGGGAAGCCGTAGGTGTCGTGCAGCAGGAACGCGGTGTCGCCTGCGAGCTGCTTGCGCCCCTCCTTCTGCGTGGACGCGACCGCGGTGTCCAGGATGCTGGTGCCCGCGGCGAGGGTGCGGAGGAAGGTCTCCTCCTCCGCGTAGGCGAGCTGCGAGATGCGCTCGAACTCGGTGTCGACCTCCGGGTACGCCGCCTTCATCGCGTCGCGCGACACCGGGAAGAGCTCCGGGAAGGTCGCCGTCTCGACGCCCAGCAGCCGCATTGCGCGAACCGTCCGGCGCAGCAGGCGGCGCAGCACGTAGCCGCGGCCCTCGTTCGACGGGGTGACGCCGTCCGCCATGAGCATGAGGGCGCTGCGGACGTGGTCGGCGACGACGCGCAGGCGCACGTCGTCGTCGTGCGCCTCGTTGCCGTAGGGCTTGTTCGCGAGCTCGGCCGCGCGGTCCAGCACCGGCCGCACCTGGTCGATCTCGTACATGTTGTCGACGCCCTGCTTGATGAACGCGACGCGCTCCAGCCCGAGGCCGGTGTCGATGTTCTTCTTCGGCAGGTCGCCGAGGATCTCGAAGTCCTTCTTGCCGTCGCCCTCGCCGCGCAGGTACTGCATGAAGACGAGGTTCCAGATCTCGACGTACCGGTCGTCGTCGGTGGCAGGGCCGCCGTCGATGCCGTACGCCGGTCCGCGGTCGAAGAAGATCTCCGAGCACGGGCCCGCGGGGCCCGGCTGACCGGTCGACCAGTAGTTGGTGTCCTTGCCGAGACCCTGGATGCGCTCCGGCGGCAGTGTGGAGACGCGCTGCCAGATCTCCCGCGCCTCGTCGTCGTCCTCGTACACGGTGACCCACAGGTCCTTCGGGTCGAAGCCGAGGCCGCCCTCCTCCTCGGAGGTGGTCAGCAGCTCCCACGCGAACGTGATGGCCTGCTCCTTGAAGTAGTCGCCGAATGAGAAGTTGCCGGCCATCTGGAAAAACGTGCCGTGCCGCGGGGTCTTGCCGACCTCGTCGATGTCGAGCGTGCGGATGCACTTCTGGACGCTCGTGGCGCGCGGGAACGGCGCAGGCACCACTCCGGTCAGGTAGGGGACGAACGGCACCATCCCGGCCACCGTGAACAGCAGCGACGGGTCGTCGCTGACCAGGGAGGCGGAGGGGACGACGGTGTGGCCGCGCTGCGCGAAGAAGTCGAGCCAGCGGCGATGGATTTCAGCAGTCTGCATGGGTTCTTTGTCTAGAAGTCTGTGAGGGGCGGCGGCGTCAGTCGCCCTGGATCGCCGAGCGGATCTCGGCCTCGCGCTGCCGGTAGCCGTCGGTCACGGCCTCCCCGAAATCGCGCGCCTTGCGGTCCATGGTGCTGAAGAATTCGCGACCTTTGGGGGTCTCGTTGACCTTGTGGGCCACGGCGAAGCCGATGGCGACGCCGACGAGCAGCCACAGGAAACTCTTCATGCTGATCCTCCCTCTCTGGATGACGCCTCGCGCGGACGCGGACGCACAGAGGCCAAGTCTAGTGCGACCCGCCGCGCGCCTTCCGGGAGCCGAAGCCGCCGGCCGCCTTGAACGCTGCCCTGGCGGCCGCGCTGAAGCCGGCGAGCTTGATCAGCGGACCGCCGACGGTCGCCGCGAACAGGGCGACCAGCGCCGAGACGTTGCCGGTCACATCCGCCACGTTCTTGGTGATGACGTCGACGCGTTCCAGCTGCTTGTTGGTCTCCTGCAGGGTGGTGGCGGTCTCGTCGAGGATCGGCGTGATGCCGTCGCTCGCCTCCTTGATCGCGTCGCGGGTCGAGTCGAGCACGCGCCCCAGCTTGACGAGCGGGATGGCGATGAAGCCCACGAGCACCGCGAACACGACGGCCGCGATCAACCCTGCGATGTCTCCTCCGGACACGTGCGCCCCTTCCATTCCGCTGACGGTATACGGCTCAAGCGTAGCCCGCCCGCGCCCCGGCAGGAACGACGAACGGGGCCGCGGCCGAAGCCGCGACCCCGTCCGGGTCGTACTGGTGTGCTTAGCGGGCCGCGTAGTACTCGACGACCAGCTGGACCTCACAGGTCACGGGGACCTCGGCGCGCTTCGGGCGGCGCACCAGGCGGGCCTGCAGCTTGTCGAGCTCGACCTCGAGGTAGCCCGGGGTCTTCGGCAGGACGTCGACGTGACCGCCGGCGGCCGCGACCTGGAAGGGCTCGGTGCCCTCGGAGCGGGCCTTGACGTGGATGAGCTGGCCCGGCTTCACGCGGAAGGAGGGGCGGTCGACGAGCTTGCCGTCGACGAGGATGTGACGGTGCACGACGAACTGGCGGGCCTGCGTGATGGTGCGGGCGAAGCCGGCGCGGAGCACGAGGGCGTCGAGACGCATCTCGAGCAGCTCGACCAGGTTCTCACCGGTCAGACCCTGGGTGCGGCGGGCCTCCTCGAAGGCGATGCGCAGCTGCTTCTCGCGGATGCCGTACTGGGCGCGCAGACGCTGCTTCTCGCGCAGACGCACCGCGTAGTCGGAGTCGGCCTTGCGCTTGGTGCGGCCGTGCTCACCGGGGGCGTAGGGGCGCTTCTCCATGTAGCGCGCCGCCTTCGGGGTGAGCGGGATGCCCAGGGCCCGCGACTCGCGGGTCTTGCTGCGGGAACGTGAAGACACGGTTTCCTTTCGAATTTCTCTCTGAAGTGATGGATGCGGGCGCACGCGCGCCCGATATGGGCACGTGTGCCCGAAGAGAGAGGGATTGTGCCAGGGAGGCCCGGCTACAGGGCCTGTCCCGTCGAATCGTATGCTCGGCAGCCGACCACGCACACGCTTCTAGGCGAGTAAATGATAGCAGAGACGGGTCAGCGTCCGCGCACGATGCGGCGCAGCTTCGCGAGGCGCGCGGACACGTCCCGTTCGTTGCCGTGCTCGGTCGGCGTGTAGTAGGTCGTGCCTGCGAGTTCGTCGGGCAGGTACTGCTGCTGGAGCACTCCGAGGGCGTCGTCGTGCGGGTACTTGTAGCCCTTGCCGTGACCGAGCCGCTTCGCCCCGGGGTAGTGGGCGTCGCGCAGGTGCTTCGGTACCCGGCCGATCTTGCCGGCGCGCACGTCGGCGATGGCGGCGTCCAGCGCCATGTACGCCGCGTTCGACTTCGGCGCGGTGGCGAGGTGCACAACGGCCTGGGCGAGCGGGATGCGGCCCTCCGGCATCCCGATGTACTGCACGGCGTCCGCCGCGGCGATCGCGACGCCCAGCGCGGTCGGGTCGGCCATGCCGATGTCCTCCGACGCCAGCACGATGATGCGCCGGGCGATGAACCGCGGGTCCTCCCCCGCCTCGATCATGCGGGCGAGGTAGTGCAGCGAGGCGTCCACATCGGACCCGCGGACCGACTTGATGAACGCGCTGATGACGTCGTAGTGCTCGTCGCCGTTCCGGTCGTAGCGCAGCAGGGCGCGGTCGACCGCCTGCGCCACCAGCTCTGCGGTGATCACGGGCTTCTTCTTGGACGTCGCAGGCGTCGCCGAGGCGGCTGTCACCGACGCGGCCTCCAGCGCGGTGAGCGCCCGCCGGGCGTCGCCGGAGGCGAGCCGGATCAGCGCGGCACGCGCCTCAGGATCGAGTGTGTACTGGCCGCCCAGCCCGCGGTCGTCGGCCACGGCCCGGTCGACGACCACGCCGAGGTCGTCGTCGCTGAGCGTCTCGAGGGTGAGCAGCAGGCTGCGCGAGAGCAGCGGCGAGATGACCGAGAAGGACGGGTTCTCGGTGGTCGCCGCGACGAGGATCACCCAGCCGTTCTCGACGCCGGGGAGCAGCGCGTCCTGCTGGGCCTTCGTGAAGCGGTGGATCTCGTCGAGGAAGAGGACCGTGGAGACGCCGTAGAGATCGCGCGTGGAGAGCGCCTCATCCATCACCAGCCGGACGTCTTTGACACCCGCAGTGACCGCCGACAGCTCGACGAAGCGGCGGCCGGAGGAGTGCGCGATCGCCTGCGCCAGCGTGGTCTTGCCCGTACCGGGAGGCCCCCACAGGATGACGGAGACCGACCCCGACTGCCCCTCCTTGTCGGACGCGAGCGCGACCAGGGGCGACCCCGGCTTCAGCAGGTGCCGCTGCCCCGCCACCTCGTCGAGCGACTTGGGGCGCATGCGGACCGCGAGCGGCGTCGCTCCCGTCCGGAGCCCTGGTTGCACGTCGACCACCCGACAAGGCTAGTCGCGACCACCGACACTCTCGCTGTGAGCGGCGACTTTGTCGTGCATAGCGGCGCCGGATAGGGTTCTCCATGATCCAGCGGGCCAGGTCTCGCGGAGATCCCCCGAACCCGCCTCCGGAGGACGCACGTGGCACCGAAGCAGAACGACAGAGAAGCACGCCAGGCCCGTGAACGGCTGCGCGCCTACCAGGCCCGCCAGACCGTGCACCTGCACAAGGCCAAGCGACGCCGTCGTGACAACTGGGTGGCCGGAATCGCCGCCGTCGTGATCGTCGCCCTGGCGGTCGGCACGCAGCTGCTCTACTTCTCCGCGGGTCCCGGCGCCGCGAAGGCCTCCTCGTCGGCCTCGCCGTCGTCCTCCGCCGCGACGGTGCCGCCGAAGACGCTCGCCGAGGACCGCACCTGGACCGGCACGCTGACGATCAACGACGTCCCGCTCGGGGTCTCGCTCGACGGCGCCGCGGCCCCGCAGGCCGTCTCCTCCACCGTGTCCCTGGTGCAGAAGAAGTTCTACGACGGCCTCACCTGTCACCGACTGACCAACGGCGGCTTCTACGTGCTCCAGTGCGGCGACCCCAACGGCGACGGAAGCGGCGGTCCCGGCTACTCCTACGGCCCGATCGAGAACGCCCCGGCCGACAACGTCTACAAGGCCGGCACGATCGCCATGGCCCGCCAGGGCAACAACGCCCAGAGCCAGGGCAGCCAGTTCTTCATCGTCTACGAGGACACCACCATCCCCTCCGACCAGGCCGGCGGCTACACCGTCATCGGCCACGTCACCTCCGGCCTCGACGAGCTCAAGAAGCAGGTCACGGACAAGGGCATCGAGGGCGGCAAGACCGACGGCGCGCCCGCGGTGAAGACGACCATCGACCGCTTCACCCTGCAGTGATCCCGGCGCGTGCAATAGGCTGATTCCCGACACGTGGGGCGGCATCCCCGCCCGACCACGCAGCAGCAAGGTGAGGCTCTTGGCTACTTCTGAACAGCACCCCTGGGGACGCGTCGACGACGGCGGCACCGTCTACGTCCGGGAGGGCGACGGCGAACGCGTCGTCGGCGAGTACCCCGACGGCACGGCGGAGGAGGCGCTCGCCTACTTCGAGCGCAAGTACACCGACCTCGCCGGCCAGGTCGGCCTGCTGGAGCAGCGCGCCCGCCGAGGCGCTCCGGCCACCGACATCGCCAAGTCGGTCGCCAACCTGCGCTCGTCGGTCGAGGGCGCGAACGCCGTCGGCGACCTCGCGTCGCTGCTCGCGCGGCTCGACGCCCTCGGCGGCACCGTCGAGGAGCTGACCGAGCAGCAGAGCGCCGAGGCCAAGGCGGCACTGGACGCTGCTGTCGCCGAGCGCACCGCGATCGTGGAAGAGGCGGAGGCCCTCGCGGCCCAGGACCCGGCCCGGACGCAGTGGAAGTCGACCAGCGCCGCACTCGACGCCCTGTTCGCCCGCTGGCAGGCCCACCAGCACGACGGTCCTCGTCTGCCGAAGAACGAGGCGAACGAACTGTGGAAGCGGTTCCGCGCCGCACGCTCCACCATCGAGCACAACCGCAAGGCGTTCTTCGCCGAGCTCGACACGCAGCACCGCGACGTGCGCAACCGCAAGAACGAGCTCATCGAGCAGGCCGAGCAGCTCATCCCGCTCGGCGCGGACGGCGTGCCGGAGTACCGCCGCCTGCTCGACCAGTGGAAGGCAGCGGGCCGCGCGGGCAAGAAGAACGACGACGCCCTGTGGGCGCGCTTCAAAGCCGCCGGCGACGCCATCTACTCGGCGAAGGCCGAGGTGGATGCGCGGGACAACGCCGAGTACGACGCGAACCTCCAGCAGAAGCTCGCCCTGCTCGACGAGGCCGAGCCGCTGCTCAAGGCCACCGACCGGGAGCAGGCGCGTGCCCAGCTGCTATCGATCCAGGAGCGTTGGGACCAGATCGGACGCGTACCGCGCGACCAGGTGCGTCCCATCGAAGACCGCCTGCGTCGCGTCGAGGCCGCTGTGCGCCGCCTCGACGAGGAGCACTGGGAGAAGAACGACCCGGAGAAGAAGGCGCGAGCCGAAGGTCTCGCGGGTCAGCTGAACGCGGCGATCGCCAAGCTGGAGCAGGAGCTCGCCGAGGCTCAGGCATCCGGCGACGCCGCGAAGGTGAAGGCGGCGCAGGAAGCGCTCGACGCCCGCAAGATCTGGCTCGACGCCCTGGGCTGAGCCCACCCGTCCACAACCCCGGCCCCGCCCGAGTTCTCCACCGATCCCGTTCCCGGGCGCCGCACGCGGCACATTCCGGCGAGGGTGGAGCCATGACGACCACCACCTCTCCCCTGCTCGACGACGACGTACTGCCGATGGTCGAGCTGCTCGCGCTGTGCCTCGACGGCCAGGTCTACCGCGTCGGCGACGCCTTCGCGTCCGCAGACACTCCAGACGGCCCCGAGCTGCGCGCACACGCGTTCGCCCGCACTGCCCCCGCCTGGGCCGTGGCCGATCGAGGCACTGCCGCGTGGATCCACGGCGCACGGTCATCCCCACCGCCGGTCCCGCAGGTGTGCGTGCCGCCCTCGCACCGCGGCGGCGGGATGCTCGCACGGCTCGACGCGGCGTACCGCCCGCTCCCCGGCGACGACACGCTGACCTTCGCCGGCATGCGGGTGACCACGCCGCTCCGCACGGCACACGACCTGCTCTGTACGCCGGGCCGCTTCACCGACGCCGATGCGCTCGAGATCCGGCACCTGCTCGTCCTCGCCGAAGTGACGCCTGCACGGCTCGACGAGCGGCTCCGCGCCGCCCGCCGTCGCGGGCGCGACCTCGCCCGCGCGCGGTTGCCGCAGGTGGCGCGGGCATTGCTCGTCGGCGCACCGCCCGAGGCGGCGTGATGGCCCGGTCAGCCCGCGCTGACGCGGTAGACGTCGTAAACGGCGTCGATGCGGCGCACGGCGTTGAGCACGCGGTCGAGGTGGGTGGTGTCGCCCATCTCGAAGACGAAGCGGCTGAGTGCGAGACGATCGCTGGAGGTCGTGACGGTGGCCGAGAGGATGTTCACGTGGTGCTCGGAGAGCACGCGAGTGACATCGCTCAGCAGACCGGAACGGTCGAGCGCCTCCACCTGGATCTGCACCAGGAAGACACTCTTGGAGCTCGGCGCCCACTCCACCTCGATCATGCGGTCGGGCTCCTGCAGCAGCGACTGCACGTTGTGACAGCTCGCCTGGTGCACCGAGACGCCCTGCCCTCGGGTGATGAACCCGACGATCGGGTCTCCCGGAACCGGCGTGCAGCACTTCGCGAGCTTGACCAGGATGTCGGGGGCACCACGCACGAGCACGCCCGAGTCGCTGTTGCGCAGCTGCCGGCGGCCCTTGACCGGGATCTCGAGCTCGCCGTCCGACTCGACCTCGGTCTGCAGAGACGCCACGATCTTCTCGATCACCGACTGCGTCGAGATGTGACCCTCGCCGACCGCGGCGTAGAGCGCGGAGACATCGGGATGCTTGAGCGACGACGCGACCTCCACCAGGGCGTCCTGCGTCATCAGCTTCTGCAGCGGCAGGTTCTGCTTGCGCATCGCGCGCGCGATCGCATCCTTGCCCTGCTCGATCGCCTCGTCGCGGCGCTCTTTGGTGAACCACTGGCGGATCTTGTTGCGCGCCCGCGGACTCTTGACGAAGTTCAGCCAGTCCTGGCTGGGGCCGGAGTCGGGGTTCTTCGACGTGAAGATCTCGACGACGTCGCCGGTGTTGAGACTGCTCTCCAGCGGCACCAGCCGGCCGTTCACCTTCGCACCCATGGTGCGGTGGCCGACCTCCGTGTGCACGGCGTAGGCGAAGTCGACCGGGGTCGCGCCCGCGGGGAGGCCGATGACACGACCCTTCGGCGTGAAGACGTAGACCTCCTTCGCGCCGATCTCGAAGCGCAGCGAGTCGAGGAACTCGCTCGGGTCCGCGGTCTCGGCCTGCCAGTCCGAGATGTGGGCGAGCCACGCCAGGTCGGTGTCCACCTTCGCCGGACCGCCGCTGCTCTTGCCTGTCGTCTGCTCCTTGTACTTCCAGTGCGCCGCGACGCCGAACTCGGCGCGCTGATGCATCTCCTCGGTGCGGATCTGGATCTCCACGGGCCGCCCCTGCGGGCCGATGACCGTGGTGTGCAGCGACTGGTACAGGTTGAACTTCGGCGTCGCGATGTAGTCCTTGAAGCGGCCGGGCATCGGGGTCCAGCGCGCGTGGATCTGCCCGAGCACCGCGTAGCAGTCGCGGACCGTGTTCACGAGCACGCGGATGCCGACGAGGTCGTAGATGTCGTCGAACTCGCGGCCGCGCACCACCATCTTCTGGTAGATCGAGTAGTACTGCTTCGGGCGGCCGACGACCTTGCCGCGGATCTTGGCCGACTTCAGATCGTCGTTGATCGCGTCGATGACCTGCTGCACCAGCCGCTCGCGCTCCGGGGTGCGCTGCTTCACCAGGCTCTCGATCTCGGCGTACAGCTTCGGATACAGCACGGCGAACGAGAGGTCTTCGAGCTCCCACTTGATGGCCTGGATACCGAGGCGGTGCGCGAGCGGGGCGTAGATCTCCAGCGTCTCCGTCGCCTTGCGGGTTGCGGATGCGGCGGGCACGAAACCCCAGGTGCGCGCGTTGTGCAAGCGGTCGGCGAGCTTGATGATCAGCACCCGGATGTCCTTCGACATCGCGACGATCATCTTGCGCACGGTCTCGGCCTGGGCGCTGTCGCCGTACTTGACCTTGTCGAGCTTGGTGACACCGTCGACGAGCATCGCGATCTCATCGCCGAACTGGTCACGCAACTCGTCGAGCGTGTACTCCGTGTCTTCGACGGTGTCGTGCAGCAGCGCGGCCGCGATCGTCTTGGCGCCGATGCCGAGGTCGGCGATGATCTGCGCCACCGCGACCGGGTGCGTGATGTACGGCTCCCCCGACCGGCGCTTCTGCCCGCGGTGGGCGCGCTCGGCGACGGAGTAGGCCCGCTCGATCAGAGAGAGGTCCGCCTTGGGGTGGTGCATGCGGACGGTCCGGATGAGCGTGTCGACGGCACCGGAGGGCTGGGCGCGCGAGAAGATGCGCGGCACGAGGCGGCGCAGCGAAGCGCTCTGCGATGTCGTCGTGTCAACCATTCGCGCGCGCCTCCTGTCGTCCATTATGACCTGTGCGGAACACCGTTCTGTCACGGTGAACGCATCCGGGTCTAGACGATCGCTCCTGGCGTACCGTCGTCACGCAGAACGGCGCCTCCGGAGGCCTGCCAGGCGCCCATTCCGCCGGCCACGTTCGCGGCGGGATAATTCGCCTCGGTGAGGGCTTCGGTCACCATCCGGGAGCGGGCGCCGCTGCGGCAGATGACCAGCAGCTGACGGTCCTCCGGCAACTCGTGCTGCCGCTCCCCCAGTTCGCCGAGCGGGATGTGGTGGGCGCCGGGAGCATGGCCCGCCTCCCACTCGAAGTCCTCCCGGACATCGAGCAGCCAGGCGCCGCCGGACTCGGCGAGCTCGCGCGCACGCGCAGCCGTCACCTCGTCCTCGGGAAGGAAGCGCTGCTGCGGCACGCCGTCGCTCATCCGGGCCGGCTACTCCGCGCCCGCGGTGACCGCGTCGGCCGACGGCTTCGCCGCCGCCTTCGGCCGGATCGAGAGCACCTTCTGGTCGTGCTTGCGGATCGCCGGCTCCTTCTCGCGGAACTGCGAGTACATCGGGGCCGCGAGGAAGATCGTCGAGTACGTTCCGACGATGATGCCGATGAGGAGCGCCAGCGAGATGTCCCGCAGCGTCGCCGCACCGAGCGCGTAGGCGCCGATGAACAGGATGGAGGCGACCGGGAGCACCGCGACGACCGCCGTGTTGATCGACCGGACGAGAGTCTGGTTCACCGCGAGGTTGACGGCCTCCGGGAACGTACGCCGGGTGAGCTCCATCTCCTCCTTGGTGTTCTCACGGATCTTGTCGAACACCACTACGGTGTCGTACAGCGAGTAGCCGAGGATGGTCAGGAAGCCGATCATGGTCGCCGGCGAGACCTCGAAGCCGACGAGGGCGTATACGCCCGCCGTGATGATGAGGTCGTGGAACAACGAGACGATCGCGGCAGCGGACATCTTCCACGTTCGGAAGTACAGCGCCATCGCGATGAACGCGAGCAGCAGGAACACGACGAGCCCCTGGATGGACTGCTGCGTCACGTCCGCGCCCCACGACGGGCCGATGAAGGTCGCCGAGACCTCCGACGCATCCACGCCGTACGCCTTCGCCAGCGCGTCGGAGACCTCGCGGGTCTGCGACTCCGACAGCTGGTCGGTCTGCACGCGGACCGCGTTGTCGCCGACGACGCTGACGTGCGAGACCGCGTTCGGGACGACGCTCGTGACCGCGCTCTGCGCCTTCGATGTGTCGGTGCTCGACACGTCGCTGATCTGGAACTGCGAGCCGCCACGGAACTCGATCGAGAAGTTGAACCCGCCCTTGATGACCGGGATGAGGATCGACAGCACGACCATGACGGCCGCGATCGAGTACCAGATCTTGCGGCGACCGACGAAGTCGATCGACCGGGCCCCGGTGTAGAGGTCGTTTCCGAACGTGACGAGACGGCTGGCCATCAGGAGTCCTTCCCCTCGGTCGAACGATCGGTGGAGGTCGAAGCGCCGGCGAGCTCCGACGCCTTGCGCTCCGCGATCGTCTGGCGGCGGGCCGCCTCCTTGCCGCTGCGCGCGGCTGTGCCGGCCTTGACGGCGGTCGGCGTGCGGAACTGCGCCGCACCGCGGTACACCGCGCCCAGCGCCTCCGGATCGAGTCCGGAGAGCGGGTGCCCGGAGCTGAAGAAGCGCGTGCGCGCCAGCAGCTGCAGCGTCGGGTGCGTGAAGAGCAGCACGACGATGACGTCGATGATCGTGGTGAGTCCCAGCGTGAACGCGAACCCGCGCACGTTCGCCGCGGCGAGCACGTACAGCACGATGGCCGCGAGCAGGTTGGTGGCCTTCGACGCGTAGATGGTGCGCCGCGCGCGGCCCCAGCCCGCCTCGACGGCGGACTCGAGGCCTCTGCCGTCGCGCAACTCGTCCCTGATGCGTTCGAAGTAGACGATGAACGAGTCTGCCGTGAAGCCGATCGCGACGATCAGACCCGCGACGCCCGCGAGCGAGAGCCGGTAGTCGTAGTGCCACGACAGCAGCGAGATCGTGAGCCAGGTCAGGACGCCCGCGACGACCAGCGAGAAGATCGTGACGAAGCCGAGCAGCCGGTACTGGAAGAACGTGTAGATGCCGACCAGGATCAGGCCGATGAGGCCGGCGATGAGGCCGGCGAGCAGCTGCGAGGTTCCGAGGGTCGCCGAGATGGTGTCCTGGCTCTGCACCTTGAAGCTGAACGGCAGTGCGCCGAACTTCAGCTGGTCGGCGAGGGCCTTCGACGTGGTCTCGGTGAAGTTGCCGGTGATCTGCGGCTTGCCGTCGGTGATCGCCGCCTGCGTCGTGGGCGCGGAGATCACCTTGCCGTCGAGCACGATCGCGAACTGGTTCTGCGAGCCCTGCAGGCCGACCAGGCGCGTCGTCACGTCGGCGAACGCCTTGGTGCCGGCGCCGTTGAAGACGATGTTGACGGCCCACCGGCCGGTGGTGACGCCCTGCGAGGTCTGCACCAGGCCTGCGCTCGCGTCCTGGATGTCCTGGCCCTTCACCTCGACCGGGCCGAGCAGGTACTTCACCGTGTTCTGGTCGTCACAGGTGATGAGCGGCTTGTCTGTCGGCGCCTGGCTGGTGGTCTTGTTCGCGTTGGCCTTGCAGTCGTAGGCGTTGAACTGCGCCTGCAGCTCCGGGGTCACCCAGGCGAGGTCGGAGCCGTTGGTCGGCTTCGTCGACGGGGTGGACTGCAGGCCGGGCGCCGGGCTCGGGGCCGGCGTCGACTTGCCGTCGGCACCCACCACCTCGTTGGTCGGGCCGCCGGCGATGAGCACGGGGCGGAAGTCGAGGCGGGCGCTCGACTTCACCCGGTCGAGGGTCGCCTGGTCGGGCTTGCCCGGCAGCGAGACGACGATGTTGCGCGAGCCCTCGGTGGAGATCTGCGCCTCCGACACACCGGACGCGTCGATGCGCTGGCGGATGATCGAGACCGCCTGGTCGAGCTGCTGCTGCTGCACGGCCTGACCGTTCTCGACCTGCGGGGCGAGGATGATCTGCGTGCCGCCCTCGAGGTCGAGGGCGAGCTTCGGCAGCCAGGTCGCATTGCTGAACAGGACGCCGGCCGTGAGGGTGCCGAGGAGCACCACCACGATGACGCCGAGCCACGTCAGCGAACGCCAGGCTTTCTTGACCGGGGTCGACTTTGCCACCAGGAACTCAGCTTTCTATGAGCACTCCCGCGCCGTCACGGCGCGCGAGCACAGGGAATCGGTCAGTCGTCGCTCTTCGAGCCGGGCTTCTTCGAGCCGTCGTCGAGACGCTCGCCGTACTCGGGCTCGGCGGTGCCCTCCGCCGGGATGGCGTGGTCCTCGTTGAGCTCGACGCCCGCGGCCGGCTCGGCGTCGTCGCCGGCGGTCTCCGTCGCGGTCGGCTCGACGACGCGGGCGAGCACCTGGCGGTGCACCTTCACCTCGTGGCCGGGGCTCGTCTCGATGACGGCGGTGTTGTTCTCCTCATCGACCGACTTGAGCGTCCCGTAGAGTCCGAAGTTCGTCATCACCTCGGCGCCGGGAACCATCTTCGAGCGGGTCTCCTCCTGCTCGCGACGCCGCTTGCGGCTGTTGCGGAACATGAAGAAGACGAGGGCCGCCAGGATGACGATCATCACGATGGTCAACGGATCAAACGCCATGGGCAGTTGCCGAACCTTTCAATGGGGGGCAAGGGGGTTGGCCGAACGGCCAGCTTGGATTATATGTCATCTATCAGCGTCGGAGGCTGTGAGCTGTCCCGCGGGCGGCTGGGGATTCCCAGGTGCCGCCATGCCGCGGGGGTCGCCACGCGTCCGCGCGGGGTACGGGAGAGCAGCCCGATACGGACGAGGAACGGCTCGACGACCGACTCGATCGTCTCCGCCTCCTCACCCACGGACACCGCCAGCGTGTTGAGGCCGACCGGTCCGCCGTCGAAGCGCTCCAGGATCGCGTGCAGCACCGCGCGGTCGAGCCGGTCGAGGCCGAGCGGGTCGACGTCGTACAGCTCGAGGGCCGCCTGCACCGCCGCGACGTCGGCGCGTCCGCCGTGCACGAGCGCGTAGTCGCGCACCCGGCGCAGCAGCCGGTTGGCGATGCGCGGAGTGCCGCGGCAGCGCCCGGCGATCTCGGCCAGCGCCTCCTTGTCGACCTCGAACTCGAGCATCGCGGCGGCGCGTGTGAGCACCTGGGTCAGCTCGGAGTCGTCGTAGAACTCCAGGTGCGCGGTGAAGCCGAAGCGGTCGCGCAGCGGGTTCGGCAGCAGGCCCGAGCGCGTGGTCGCGCCCACCAGGGTGAACGGCGCGAGGTCGAGCGGGATGGAGGTCGCACCCGCCCCCTTGCCGACCATGATGTCGATGCGGAAGTCCTCCATCGCGAGGTACAGCATCTCTTCGGCCGAACGCGCCATGCGGTGGATCTCGTCGATGAAGAGCACCTCGCCGGGCGTCAGAGACGACAGCAGTGCCGCGAGATCGCCCGCGTGCTGGATGGCTGGACCGCTGGAGAGCCGGAGCGGCCGCCCGCTCTCGTGCGCGACGATCATGGCGAGCGTGGTCTTGCCGAGCCCGGGAGGACCGGCGAGCAGGATGTGGTCGGCCGTGCGCTCCTGCATGCGGGCGGCGGTCAGCAGCAGCTGCAGCTGTCCGCGCACCTTCGCCTGGCCGACGAACTCCGCCAGACTGCGCGGCCGGAGCGCGCCCTCGAAGGCGAGCTCCGACTCCGATTCCAGCTCCGGGGTGGTCAGATCGTCGTCGCTCATCGCGCCGCCTGCTGCGCCGGGCCGAGCCGGGCGAGCGTCAGCCGCAGAAGGGTCTGGACGCTGTCGCGCTGCTTCTCGTCGGTGTCCGCGACGACCTCCGCCACGGCCTCGGACGCGACCTTCTCGGGCCAGCCGAGCCCGACGAGCGCGACCAGCACGCTGTCCGCCACCGAGGAGGGCGCGCCTGCGGTCTTCGCCACGCGGGCAGGCCGGCGGGAAGCGGTCAGCTTTCCGGTCAGCGACACCACGATGAGCTTCGCCGTCTTCGGGCCGATACCCGAGACCTTGCGGAAGGGGGCGTCGTCGTCGCCCGCGACCGCGGCGGCGATGTCGTCGGGCGACAGCACCGAGAGCACGCCGATCGCCGACTTCGGGCCGACGCCGGAGACGCCGTTGAGCAGCTCGAACACCTCCTGCTGCTCGCGGTCGGCGAAGCCGAACAGCTGCAGCGCATCCTCACGGACGATGAGCGACGTGTAGAGGAAGGCCTCCTCGCCGACGCGCAGCGAGAGCACGTGGTCGGGGGTCAGCTGGACGGCGAAACCGACGCCGCCGACCTCGACGACGGCGGTGCCGCCGACGGCCGAGAGCACGGTGCCGCGGAGGGAGGAGATCACCTGGCCAGCCTACGGGGAGCCGCCGACGTCCGGCTGGAGCGCTCCGCGGCGCGCCACGCGGCCTGCGCAGGCGTCAGCGCCGTGCCGGTCGCCCCGCCGGTCCCGGGCGCCACTGGGCCGCCGCGCCAGGCGTGGCAGATCGCGATGGCGAGCGCGTCCGCGGCGTCGGCGGGCTTCGGGGCCTCGTCGAGTCCGAGGATGCGGGCCACCATCGCCTGCACCTGCTTCTTGTCGGCGGAGCCGTATCCCGTGATCGCCGCCTTGACCTCGCTCGGCGTATGCAGCGCGACCGGGAGCCCGCGCTTGGCGGCCGAGTGCAGCGCCACGCCGCTCACCTGGGCGGTGCCCATGACCGTCCGGAGGTTGTGCTGAGCGAAGACGCGCTCGATCGCCACGACCGCGGGGCCGTGCTCGTCGAGCAGCGATTCGATGCCGGTGCCGACCGCGAGCAGCCGCTCCTCGAGGGGCATGTCGGCCGGCGTCCGGATGACGGTGACCGCGACCAGCGCCGCGCGGCGGTCGGGTCGCACATCCACGATCCCGACGCCGCAGCGCGTGAGACCCGGGTCGATACCGAGCACCCGGATCGTCACGGCCGTCGCCTACTCTTCGTCGTCGAGCTGCGCCTGGACCTCGGCGCTGATGTCGAGGTTGGTGTAGACGTTCTGCACGTCGTCGGAGTCCTCCAGCGCGTCGATCAGGCGGAAGACCTTGCGCGCGACCTCGGCGTCGGCCTCCACGTTGACCGTTGCGACGAACTCGGCGTCGGCCGAGTCGTAGTCGATGCCGGCCTCTTGGAGCGCGGTGCGGGCCGCGACCAGGTCGGAGGCCTCGGTCAGGACCTCGAAGCTCTCGCCGCGGTCGGTGACCTCCTCGGCGCCGGCGTCGAGCACGGCGGCGAGGACGGTGTCCTCGTCGACGCCGTCGGCGTGCGGCACGACGATGACGCCCTTGCGGTGGAAGTTGTACGCGACGCTGCCCGGGTCGGCCATGGTGCCGCCGTTGCGGGTCATCGCGGTGCGCACCTCGGCGGCGGCGCGGTTCTTGTTCTCGGTGAGGCACTCGATCAGCAGGGCAACGCCGCCCGGGCCGTAGCCCTCGTACATGATCGTCGTGTAGTCGATGGACTCACCGGTCAGACCGGCGCCGCGCTTGATGGCGCGGTCGATGTTGTCGTTGGGGACCGAGGTCTTCTTGGCCTTCTGCACCGCGTCGACGAGCGTCGGGTTGCCGGACAGGTCGGCGCCGCCGGTCTTCGCCGCCACCTCGATGTTCTTGATGAGCTTGGCGAAGGACTTCGCGCGGCGGGCGTCGATCACCGCCTTCTTGTGCTTGGTCGTTGCCCACTTGGAATGCCCGGACACTGGTGCTCCCTCGTTTACCTTCCGAAAACTCATCCATTGTACGCGAGCGACGCCGGCCGGAGCCGTCGCGACGCTCCCGCCGCCTCCGGTCTCGGTCGGAGATCCGGCCGCTATCCGCTCGAATCTTCGACCGAAGGCGGCCCAGGCGGGGATTCGAACGCTCCCCACTCCCGTTTCGACCGAGCGCACGGGAGCCGAGCCGGTCTCAGGCCGCCTGCTCCACGGCCCGGACCTTGGCCAGGAAGTACTCGTGGAACCGGGTGTCGCCCGTGATCTCGGGGTGGAACGACGTGCCGAGCAGGTTCCCCTGCTCGACCGCGACCACGCGGCCGTCGTCGACGCGGGCGAGCGCGGTGGCCTTCGGCCCGACCTCCTCGACGATGGGCGCGCGGATGAACACGGCGTGCATCGGCTCCCCGCCGACGGCCGGGATGTCGAGGTCCGTCTCGAACGAGTCCACCTGCGACCCGAAGGCGTTGCGACGCACCGAGACGTCGAGGCCGCCGAGGCTCTGCTGACCGGCGATACCGTCGAGGATGCGGTCGGCCAGCATGATGAGTCCGGCGCACGTCCCGTACACCGGCAGGCCGCCCGCGATCGCGTCGCGCAGCGGGCCGGCCAGGCCGAACGCGCGCGACAGCTTGTCCATCACGCTCGACTCGCCGCCGGGGATGACCAGGCCCTCGATCTCGTCCAGCTCCGCCGGACGGCGCACGGGGACCGCGTCGGCGCCCAGCCCGCGCAGCACGGCGAGGTGCTCGCGGAAGTCGCCCTGCAGGGCGAGGACGCCGACGCGCGGACCGTTACCAGCCACGCTCTGCCAGGCGGTGCGGGGCGGGGAGGTCGCCCACGTTGATGCCGACCATCGCCTCGCCCAGGCCGCGCGAGACCTCGGCGATGACCGACGGGTCGTCGTAGAACGTGGTCGCCTTGACGATCGCGGCCGCGCGCTGCGCGGGGTTGCCCGACTTGAAGATGCCCGAGCCGACGAACACGCCGTCCGCGCCCAGCTGCATCATCATCGCCGCGTCCGCCGGGGTGGCGACGCCGCCCGCAGTGAAGAGCACGACGGGGAGCTTGCCCGTCTCGGCGATCTCGGCGACCAGCTCGTACGGCGCCTGCAGCTCCTTGGCGGCGACGTACAGCTCGTCCTTCGTCATCGACTTCAGCGCGTTGATCTCCGAGGTGATCTTCCGGATGTGCTTGGTCGCCTCCGACACGTCGCCGGTGCCCGCCTCGCCCTTCGAGCGGATCATGGCCGCGCCCTCGTTGATGCGGCGCAGCGCCTCGCCGAGGTTGGTGGCGCCGCAGACGAAGGGGACGGTGAACTTCCACTTGTCGATGTGGTTGACGTAGTCGGCGGGCGAGAGCACCTCCGACTCGTCGATGTAGTCCACATCGAGCGCCTCCAGCACCTGCGCCTCGACGAAGTGGCCGATGCGGGCCTTCGCCATGACCGGGATGGACACCTCGGCGATGATGGCCTCGATCAGGTCGGGGTCGCTCATGCGGGCGACGCCGCCCTGCGCGCGGATGTCGGCGGGGACGCGCTCCAGCGCCATGACGGCGACAGCGCCGGCGTCCTCGGCGATGCGGGCCTGCTCGGGCGTGACGACGTCCATGATGACGCCGCCCTTCAGCATCTCGGCGAGTCCGCGCTTCACGCGGCTCGATCCGGTGAACGTGCCCTGGTCGTTGTCTGTCATCGTCGCCCTCTCGTGCGGAACAAAGATTCTTTTGGCCTATGCCGAACGATAGCATCCCACGTCCCGGTGGATAGACTCGACCAGATGGACCAGCTGAGCATCGCGGGCACGACCGCGTCGGAGATCGCGGCGAGCGTGCGCGCCCTGCACGAGCGCGGCGCGCTCCGCCCGGGCGACGCCCTTCCTCCGGTCCGCGAGCTGGCCGTGCGGCTCGGCGTCAACCGCAACACCGCGGTGGCCGCGTATCGGATGCTCGCCCAGGCCGGCGTCGTCACCGCACGCGGTCGCGCGGGCACCATCGTCGCAGGGCGCGAGGCCGTGGCCCAGGAGGGCTACGCCGCCGACAGTGTGCTGCGCGACATCGGGACGGGCAACCCGGACCCCGGCCGCATCCCCGACCTCTCCCCCGCCCTCGCCCGCGCCATCGGCCGCCCGGTGCTCTACGGCGAGCCGGTCATCGACCCCGCCCTGGAGGAGCGCGCGCTGGCCTGGGTGCGGGCCGACCTGCCCGACGTGGACGTGCGCATCACCGTCACCAACGGCGCGGTGGACGCCGTCGAGCGGCTGCTCGCGCAGGCGCTGCTCCGCGACGACGCGGTCGCGCTGGAGGACCCGTGCTTCCTGGCTTCGATCCACACAGTGCGACTCGGCGGCTACCGGGCGGTCCCCGTCCCGGTGGATGCGGAGGGCATGACCGTCGACGGCCTGCGCGCCGCACTCGACGCCGGGGTGCGCGCCGTCATCTGCACGCCGCGGGCCCAGAACCCGACCGGCGCATCCCTGTCGCCCGCGCGCGCTGCCGCGCTGCGCGAAGTTCTCGCCGCCCATCCGTACGTGCTCGTCATCGAGGACGACCACTTCTCGATGCTCTCCCAGCGCGGCTACGAGACCCTCATCGGCCCGGGGCACCGCCGGTACGCGCTCGTGCGGTCGGTGTCGAAGTCGCTCGGGCCGGACATGTGCCTCGCGGTCGCCGCGACCGACCCGGAGACCGCAGAGCGGCTCGCCTTCCGGCTGAGCCCCGGCACCACCTGGGTCAGCCACATCCTGCAGCGCCTCGTACTCGCGCAGCTCACCGACGACGTGGTGCTCGCCCGGGTGGCGGAGGCCGGACGGCACTACGCGGACCGCAACGCCGCCTTCGCCGGCCGCCTGACCGAGCGCGGACTGCCGACCGAACCCGGCGACGGGCTCAACCTGTGGGTGCCGCTGCCGGTCGAGGCCCGCGTCGTCGTCGAACGGCTCATGCGCCGCGGCTGGCTGGCCCGCACCGGCGACGAGTTCCAGCTCGCCGAGCATCCCGCACCCTCGCAGCATCTGCGGCTGACGGTGCACGACCTGTCCGAGGACGAGACCGCCCGTCTGCTCGACGACCTGACGGAGGCCGCGCTCGGGAGGTGAGCGCCCGCGCCGATGAGAGGATGGGGGGATGAAGATCCTCTCGATCCAGTCCGCGGTCGCCTACGGTCACGTCGGCAACTCGGCCGCCGTCTTCCCGCTGCAGCGCATCGGCGTCGAGGTGCTGCCGGTCTACACCGTCAACTTCTCGAACCACACCGGCTACGGCGCCTGGCGCGGCCCGCTGATCTCGCCGGACGACGTCCGCGAGGTCATCACCGGCATCGAGGAGCGCGGCGTACTCGGGCAGATCGACGCCGTGCTGTCCGGCTACCAGGGCGGCGAGGGGATCGGCGACGTCATCATCGACGCGGTCGCGCGGGTGAAGGCCGCCAACCCGGACGCGGTGTACGCCTGCGACCCGGTGATGGGCAACGCCAAGTCGGGCTGCTTCGTCGCGCCCGCCATCCCGGTGCTGCTGCGCGAGCGCGTGGTGCCGGTCGCCGACATCATCACACCCAACCAGTTCGAGCTCGGCTTCCTCACCGAGACGGAGCCCGACACCCTGGAGTCGACCCTGGAGTCGGTGGACGCGGCCCGCGCGATGGGCCCGCGCACCGTGCTGGTCACCAGCGTCGAGCGGCCGGATGCGCCGGCGGACACCATCGAGATGCTCGCCGTGGACGACGAGGGCGCGTGGATCGTGCGGACCCCGCGCCTCCCGATGAAGGCGAACGGCTCGGGCGACGTGACGGCCGCGCTGTTCACGGCGCACTACGTCCGCACCGGCGACGCCGCGCTCGCCCTGAGCAAGACCGTCTCGAGCGTGTTCGACCTCCTGGAGCGCACCCTCGCCTCGGGCGAGCGCGAGCTCCAGCTCGTCGAGTCCCAGGAGTCCTACGCCCACCCCCGCGAGCAGTTCGCCGTCACCCGAGTCCGCTGACCCGGCCCCCAGCCATCAGTTCCTGAGTTTTTCGAGCAAAACGCCGCGAAAAGGTCGAAAAACTCAGGAGCTGATGGCTAGGCGGCGGGGTGGGGCCAGGCGTTGGCGAGGGCGACGCGGACCTCACCGAGGAGTTGAGGCAGCGCCTTGGTCTTGGCGATGATCGGCAGGAAGTTCGCGTCCTGCGCCCAGCGCGGCACGATGTGCTGGTGGAGGTGCGACGCGATCCCCGCCCCGGCGACCGCGCCCTGGTTCATCCCGATGTTGAAGCCGTCGTTCTTGGACACCTCGCGGATGACGCGCATCGCCGTCTGCGTGAGGCTGCCGATCTCGGCGACCTCCTCCGGCGTCGCCTCGTCGTACGTCGCGATGTGGCGGTACGGGCACACCAGCAGGTGACCGCTGTTGTACGGGAACAGGTTCAGCAGCGCGTACGCGTGGGTGCCGCGCGCGACGATCAGCGCATCCTCGTCGCTCAGGCTGGGCGCGACGCAGAACGGGCAGTCGTGGTGGCCGGGGTCGCCCTGCTGGATGTAGACCATCCGGTGCGGGGTCCACAGCCGCTGGAACTCGTCGGGCACCCCGACCAGGTACGACGGGTCGTCGATGCGGACGGGGCCGTCGTCCCCGCCCGCACCGGCGCCCTCCTCGTAGGAGTCGAGGTTCAGTCGTGCCATGCCGTGTCGACCAGCTCGTGGGTGCGGATGCTCTCCACGATGCGCTCGATCGCCTCATCCACCGTCACGCCGTTCTTCTGCGTGCCGTCGCGGAAGCGGAAGCTGACCGTGCCGGCCGTCGCGTCCTCCTCGCCGACGATCAGCTGGAACGGCACCTTGGCCTTGGTGTGCGTGCGGATCTTCTTCTGCATCCGGTCGTCGCTGTGGTCGACCTCGGCGCGCACCCCGCGGGCTTTGAGCCGCGAGATCACGTCGTCGAGGAACGGCGCGTACTGGTCGGCGACCGGGATGCCGACCACCTGCACCGGCGACAGCCACACCGGGAACGCGCCCGCGTAGTGCTCCAGCAGGATCGCGAAGAACCGCTCGATGGAGCCGAGCAGCGCTCGGTGGATCATCGCCGGCTGCTTGCGCGTGCCGTCCGCCGCGTTGTACTCCAGCTCGAACAGCTCCGGCTGGTTGAAGTCGAGCTGGACGGTGGACAGCTGCCAGGTGCGCCCGATGGCGTCGCGCGCCTGCACCGAGATCTTCGGTCCGTAGAACGCCGCCCCGCCCGGGTCGTCCACCAGCTCCAGTCCGGACTCGATCGCGACCTCGCGCAGCGTCTCGGTCGCGGTCTCCCACGACTCGTCGCTGCCGACGTACTTGTCCGGGTCCTTCGTGGAGAGCTCCAGGTAGAAGTCGGTGAGCCCGTAGCCGCGCAGGGTCTCGAGCACGAACTCGAGCTGACGCGCGACCTCGTCCTTGATCTGGTCCTCGGTCACGTAGATGTGCGCGTCGTCCTGGGTGAGACCCCGGACGCGCGTGAGGCCGGACAGCGTGCCGGACTTCTCGTAGCGGTACACCGTCCCGAACTCCGCCAGCCGCAGCGGCAGCTCGCGGTAGCTGCGCCCGCGGGCGCGGAAGATCAGGTTGTGCATCGGGCAGTTCATCGGCTTCAGGTAGTAGTCCTGGCCCTGCCGGGTGATGTTGCCCTCGGCGTCGCGCTCCTCGTCGAGGTGCATGGGCGGGAACATGCCGTCCTTGTACCAGTTGAGGTGCTGGCTGATCTCGTACAGGTGCGCCTTGGTGATGTGCGGCGTGTTGACCATCTCGTAGTCGTTCGCGATCAGCCGCTCGCGCATGTAGTCCTCGATCTCCTTGCGGATGATCCCGCCCTTGGGGTGGAACACCGCCAGTCCCGAGCCGATCTCGTCGGGGAAGGAGAACAGATCGAGCTCGGCGCCCAGCTTGCGGTGGTCGCGCTTGGCGGCCTCCTCCATGCGCGTCTGGTAGGCGCGCAGCTCGTCCTTGCTCGGCCAGGCCGTGCCGTAGATGCGCTGCAGCTGCTTGTTCTTCTCGTTGCCGCGCCAGTAGGCGGCCGCGACGCGGGTGAGCGCCCAGCCGTTGCCGATCATCCGGGTGTTCGGGAGGTGCGGGCCGCGGCAGAGGTCCTTCCAGACCGTCTCGCCGCTCTTAGGGTCGACGTTGTCGTAGATGGTCAGCTCGCCCGACCCGACCTCGACCGACTCGCTCTCGTCGAACGCGGCGGTGTCGCCGTGCTGCGCTCCGCCCTTGAGGCCGATCAGCTCCAGCTTGTACGGCTCGTCGGCGAGCTCCGCGCGCGCCTCGTCGTCGGTCACGACCCGGCGCACGAACCGCTGGCCCGCGCGCTGGATGCGCTGCATCTCCTTCTCGAGCGCCTTCAGGTCTTCCGGCGTGAACGCCTCGAGCACATCGAAGTCGTAGTAGAACCCGTCGGTGATGGGCGGCCCGATGCCGAGCTTGGCCTCGGGGTTGATCGCCTGCACGGCCTGCGCCAGCACGTGCGCGGTGGAGTGGCGCAGGATGTTGAGGCCGTCGGGCGAGTCGATGGTGACGGGCTCGACGACGTCGGTCGTCGTGACGGTGGTCGCGAGGTCCTTCAGCTCACCGTTGACGCGCATCGCGACAACGGAACGGTCGGTGAAGAGCTCGAAGCCGTCGGCCACCTGTCCACTCCTTGTGTCGTTGGGTTGGGGAACCCTCCAACTCTAGTGGGGTATCGCTCTCCGCTTCCCCCCGAGGCCGTTTGCCCATCCGGTCAGGACCACCCGATGGAATAGCCGGGCTATGTACTCTGTTCGCCTTCACGGCGACGCAGGAGGGCAGCGTTCACGCTCCCCGGCACGCCGCCCCTCCCCCGGCAAACCGAAAGGCATCCCCTCGATGGATCTGTTCTCCCCCGTCTCGCTCGGCGACCTCCACCTCCCCAACCGCGTCGTGATGGCGCCGCTGACGCGCACCCGCTCCGGCGACGCCGGCGTCCCCGGCCCCCTGGTGGCGGAGCACTACGCGCAGCGGGCGAGCGTCGGCCTGATCGTCTCGGAGGGCACCTACCCGAGCCACGAGTCCCGCGCCTACCCCGGTCAGCCGGGCATCGTCACCGAGGAGCAGATCGCCGGCTGGCGGGCGGTCGCCGACGCGGTGCACGCCGCGGGCGGACGCATCGTCATGCAGCTCATGCACAGCGGCCGCGTGTCGCATCCGCTGATCAACGGCGTGGACCGCGTGGTCGCCCCGAGCGCCGTCGCGATCGACGGCGAGGCGCGGACCGCAACGGGGAAGGTGCCCTACCCCGTGCCGCACGCGCTGACGACCGAGGAGCTCGCGACCGTGCGCGACGAGTTCGTCGCGGCCGCCAGGAACGCCATCGCTGCCGGCCTCGACGGGGTGGAGGTGCACGGCGCCAACGGCTACCTGCTGCACCAGTTCCTGTCCCCGGTGTCCAACGTGCGCGAGGACGGCTACGGCGGCAGCCCGGACGCCCGCGCCCGCTTCGTCGTCGAGGTGACGACCGCGATCGCGGACGCCATCGGGGCCGGCCGGGTAGGCATCCGCCTCTCGCCGATGCACAACATCCAGGATGTCGTCGAGACGGACCTCGCCGACGTCACCGCCACCTACGAGGCGGTCGTCGACGGGCTCGCGCCGCTCGGACTCGCCTACGTCAGCGTGCTCCACAGTGACCCGACGGGCTCCCTCGTGCAGGACCTGCGCGAGCGTTTCGGCGGTCCCTTCATCGTGAACAGCGGCTTCGGCACGGTCACGACCCGCGACGAGGCGATCGCCCTGGTCGAGAAGGCGCACGCCGACGCGGTCGCCGTCGGCCGCCTCGCGATCGCCAACCCGGACCTCGTCGAGCGCTGGAAGGGCGAGCACCCCGAGAACCGGCCGAATCCGGCGACCTTCTACGGGTCCGGCGCCGAGGGCTACACCGACTACCCGCGCCTGAGCGCGTAGCAGCGCCGGACATCGAGGAGGCAGCAATGGATTCGGCAGCACTCGACGGCAAGGTCGCCATCGTCACGGGCGGCGGCCGCGGTCTGGGCCACGCGATGGCCTTGGGGCTGGCCCGTGCCGGCGCGAACGTCGTCATCTCGGCCGCACGCCAGCCGGAGGAGATCCGCCGGGTCGCCGACGACATCAACGGGATGCTCGGCGCAGGCCGGGTCCTTGCGCTGCAGGCGGATGTGACGAGGGAGGCCGACTGCCGCCACCTGGTCGACGAGACGATCACCGCTTTCGGCGGCCTGCACATCCTGGTCAACAACGCCGGTCGCGGCATGAAGTACGTCAGCGAGACGTTCCTGACCGAGCCGACGCGGTTCTGGGAGGTCGACAGCGACACCTGGCGGACCATCGTCGACACCAACGTCAACGGCCCGTTCCTCATGGCCAAGGCCGCCGTTCCCCACCTCGTCGGACAGCGCTGGGGGCGCATCGTCAACATCACGATGAACCACGACACCATGCGCCGCGCCGGCTTCTCGCCGTACGGTCCGTCGAAGGCCGCGCTCGAATCCGAGACCGCCATCTGGGCACAGGATCTCGCCGGAACCGGCGTCACGGTCAACGGACTGCTGCCCGGCGGCGCCACTGAGACCGGGATGATCCCCGCGAGCGTGTCGGCAGCGGTGCGGAGCCGGCTGCTGCAGCCCGAGGTCATGGTCGAGCCGTTGCTGTGGTTGGCCTCCGACGCCTCGGCGGACGTCACGGGCGCCCGCGTGGACGCGGCCCGCTGGGACAGCGCCCTGCCGCCGGAGCAGGCGGCCGCGGCCGCACTGGAGGCGGCGGGCTGGGTGAGGCCCCCGACTGCGTGAACACCGGCCGCACAGCCTGTCACGCCCCGGCAAGGCCGAAGCCGGGCGCCGCCTCGGCGACCGCCGCGACGATCGCGCCCGGATCTTCGGAATCGCCCAGCTCGGCGGTCAACGCGGCGAAGGCGAGACCGCCCGACACCTCGTTCAACGCACGATAGGCGTCAGACTGCTGGATGACCGGATTCGAGCGCCACGCGGACGGCCCGGCCGGGTCCTCGATGGAACTCTCCCTCCCGCTGAGAGCCCAGGCGACCCGGACGGTCGGCGACACGTCCCGCAGACCAACCCCCCGGACGGCGGCCGCGAGCTCGGCCAGCTCCACCAACCGCTGCGCGCGCTCCTCGGGATCGGCCACCACCAGAAGGCGGACGAACTCCAGTCGTTCCGGCCTCAGATCCTCGATCGCGGCCACCAACGCCAACTGGAAATCCTCCGCGGTCTCGAAGACGCCGTCCTGGGGCGCTCCCGGAGACGCGACCGGGCGACCATCGAAGACGTTGAGGCCGATCCCTATCGCCTCCCAGCCGATCAGCTCGTCCCGAAGCCGCCGTCGGAGCTCGTTCTGCTCCTCGACCCCGCCCTCCTCGATCAGCCGGCGATCCGCGTCGTCGAACGCCGCCTGCACCAGCCGCATACGTTGGCGGCCCGCTTCCGTCATCGCACCTTCTCCTGGATGAACTCCCACGGCCGCGTGTACGTGGGGCCGGGCTTGCATACGCGGGTATGGCCGAGGTTCTCCCACTCCGGCGGGGCGTCGGTGACGTAGCCGCCCGTCGCCACTACACGATCGGGGGTGGCCCACAGCGTCCATGAAGAAAGCGATGGCAGCCAGGGATGCGTCAAAGCTGCCTGCTCCGTGTCGCCGCGAAGGCGCGCGAGGTCATCGGTCTTGCGCCGCAGCAAGTTGTACGACGGGGCGCCGCTCAGGACAGCCTCGACGGCCGACCAGAGACCCAGTTCACGAAAGGCCCCCAAAAGCCCCGACGGCACGAACCCGCCGGTCGCCGGCGAGAAGAGCAGCAGCGCAGCCGCCAGAAGCGGACCATTCGGCTGCGCCCGAAGTTCCTCCAGTAACGCCATGCGCAGGATGACGCCACCAAGCGAGTGCCCGACCAGGACGAGTCGGGCGTACGGAATATCGCCCTGTCTTAACGGGAGCATTCCGTCCTGCGGAGACGGAAACGCGCGACCCACCAGCACGCGAAGTGTCGACGCGACGTAACCGACTTCGTCGTGTAGCGAGCGGTAGCCGACGAACAGGAGGTCTGACTCCCGCCACCAGCCGTACCTCGCCTGGCCTTCATAGAACGCGCGCCACGTCTTCACGGCGCTTCCAGCGAAGCCATGGACGAACACGACGAGCCGCCCCGCGGGCGGGTCGCTCGCCGGGCAGAAGAAGAGCGTGACATTCCGGGGAGCACCAGGAACCGGGACAAGGGAGAACGCAGGCTCGGCCATGCCGCCGAGGTTAACCGTAGGCGGCGTACGCCGGGCAGTCCTCAGTTCACCAGGACGAGGATGCCATGCGGTCAACCACGGCGTCGCGTTTTTCCTCATCGCAGCCCGGCCGCGGCCGCATAGCTCGTCATCGCCGTAGGAGCGTGGCTCGGGCGGCGAGCGAACGCGACCAGCCGATCGGCACCGCGATCATCGTTGCGGCCCCGCTGCCGCTCGTTCTCCTTTCGGGGTCTCCACATCCTGGTCACCAACGCCGGTCGCGGGATGAAGTATGCCAACCGCGGCCTCCTGGTGACCGACCCGGCTGCAGTCCCACCTCGCTAGCCTGAGGTCATGTCCGCCGACATCCGCATCCACGTCGCCGAGTCGCTCACCGAGGAGGACCTCACCGCCATCGAGCGGCTCCTGCCGCAGCTTTCGTCGTCGGCGACATTCGACCGGGCCCGCATGCTCTCGATGATCGAGCATGACGGAACCGACCTCATCACCGCTCGTCAGGGAGACCGGCTCGTCGGGATGGCGACGCTCGCCTCGTTCCCTCTGCCCACCGGTGCGCGCGGTCACCTCGACGACGTGGTCGTCGACCGGGCGATGCGCGGACGCGGCATCGCCCGGCTGCTCCTGGAGGCTGTGATCGAGCTCGCCCACGCGAGAGGTCTGCGCACCCTCGATCTGACGTCGAGGCCGAGTCGTGAGTCCGCGATCCGCCTGTACGAATCCGTCGGCTTCGAACGCCGGGACTCGGTGCTGATGCGGTACGCCGGGCACCTGGGCTAGAGCCCGCGGCCTCGGCTCAGTCCTCGGGGACGAGCGTGTAAACGGCCGCGTCGCCCTCCTTCGTGTACCGGGCCGCCACGATCTTGAAGCCGGGATTCTGTTCCGCGATGACCGGCAGCCAGGGGTCAGCACCGCCCGTGCGCAGCCGGTGCTCCACCTCCAGCGGCAGACGGGGGATCGTTCTCGTGTCCCTCGGCGGCTCGATCACGTGCAGCACGCGCTGGGGGTGCAGCTGCGGCCGCGCTCCGACCGCGCGGCGTTCCGTGGGCGAGTACGGGCGGGTGACACGCGAAAGACGTCCGGCGGCGTTCTCGATGGTGGTCATGGTCCCTCTCTCAGCTCGATGGACCTCTCCACACGTACCACCCCTCGGGGGCGTCGCCAGGCCGGTCATTCGCTCAGCGAAGAGCCTGCTTCGACTCGATCTCGATCCATCGGCAGATCACGTCCACCACGTAGGCGCGCTCCCGGGGGCTCAGCTCGTGGCCTTTCGCGATCCCGTGGTTGATCTGCAGGCAGGTGCGGCAGCAGGTCGCCGTCGCATGCTGGGCACGGAAGACGGGATGGCCGCCCCAGGGAGTCTGCTTGCCGTCTTTGGCGGGGAACGCCGGAGCGAGCCTGGCGTCGATCAGGTCTCGGGTATGCTCGCGGATCACCTCCAGGCCGCGGGAGGCGAGATACTCGCGCTCCACCGGCCGGAGGTGGAACCTCGCCCGGAAGGGGATGCGGCCGATCCGCTCCAGCCTCCGCTCCAGCTGCTCGTGATCCATGATCCTCAACTGCTCCAACGACAAAACCCCCGGCGAACCGGGGGCCATCGTTCTTGTCGATCTGTGGTGGGCGATACTGGGATCGAACCAGTGACCTCTTCCGTGTCAGGGAAGCGCGCTACCGCTGCGCCAATCGCCCGAGTCTGAGTGCGAAACTCAGATTCGAGGTGGATACGGGATTCGAACCCGTGTATACGGCTTTGCAGGCCGCTGCCTCGCCTCTCGGCCAATCCACCGAACGCCACAACACGGAAAAACCGTACCGTACCCGAGAGGCCCGATCCGAAGACCGGGCCGACTCGAGCGGATGACGAGACTCGAACTCGCGACCCTCACCTTGGCAAGGTGATGCGCTACCAACTGCGCTACATCCGCATTTCGTTCCGCAGTTCCCTGCGGCACTTGAAAGACTCTAGCCGATCCGCGCGCGCAAGACAAAACCGGACGGGCCGTCCGGGTGTGTCGCCGGGCGGGTCCGTGTCGATGTGCATCCGGCCCCCCGAGTCGGCTAGTATCGAATCTCGCAGCCGCTGCAGCGGATGCGGATGGGCGATTGGCGCAGTTGGTAGCGCGCTTCCTTCACACGGAAGAGGTCATCAGTTCGAGTCTGGTATCGCCCACCACCAGAAACCCCTGGTCCGCCGGGGGTTTCGTCGTTTCCGGAGATCCTTCCGCGGCGACGATTTGCGCCAAATCGTCGTTATCGGGCGCACATAACGACGATTTGGCACAAATCGCGGGGATGGGCGAGGGAACGAGCGAGAGTCGGATGAATCAGCGCCAGCCGTAGCGCGTCGAGAGCGCCTCCCGCACGAGGGCGAACCGCCGCGCGTCGAGGGCGGCCGCCTCCCGGCGCATGCCGGCCTGGTGCACCCGGTACACGCGGTCGAGGCGCACGAAACTCGGGCGACCGCGACCGTCCCACTCCCCCGACCCGATCGGCAGGTACTCCGGCCGCCCGGGATGCTCCTGGCTCGTCAGCGGCACGGCGAGCACGGTCCCGGACGCCTCCGCGGCCACGACCAGCACGGGACGGTCCTTCCCGCGGCCGTCGCCCTCCTCGTACGGCACCCAGGTCCAGACGATCTCGCCGGGGTCGGCGTCGCCATCGAGGCTCGGGCTGTAGGTGGTGCGGATGCGGCCGAGGCCCCGCGGGTCGACCTGCACCGTCGCCGTGCGGCCGGCACGGCCCGGCTCAGTCGGCGGTGGGACGCGTCGGCCGGTCCCCGCCGTGCGCGACGGGCGGAACAGCCCGGTCAGGGCCGACAGGACGCTTCTCACGGATGCCACGTGCGGCACGATAGCGGACGCGCGTCAGCCCGATCGTGAAGCGCAGAGCCAACCCGAGCAGCAACGACACCGTGACCGCGTACAGCAGCACCGCCATCCCGGCGATCCCCTGCGCGATGAAGAGGTCGAAGTTGCCGCTGTCGACCATCCCGCTTCCGGTCGCGAAGAGGCCGGGGAAGAGCAGGCCGACCAGACCGCCCACGATCGTGATGACGCAGAGGGTCAGCGCGGGGCCGAAGCGCGCACGGGCCGCCAGGTCGACCATGGTCGCGCAGGCCAGCGACGAGAGCGCGCCCACGAGCATGCACCAGCCGAGGGTCAGGACACCGGAGGCCGCGGTCACCGCGACGAGACCGGCGAACGCCCCGTACAGGGCGCTGGAGAGGGTGGGACGCCGCAGCAGCACGGCATCCACAAGCATCCACATGAGCACACCGGCCGCCGACGCCAGGAACGCGCCGACCGCCATGAGCCCGGCGTAGGCATCGAGCGCGGCCTCGGAGCCCACGACGAGGCCCAGCCAGCCGATCCAGCTCATGGCGCCGCCGATCGCCACGAGCGCCGGCCGCGGCGACAGGGGCGGCAGGTGCTCGGCGCGTCCACCGGCCAGCAGCAGCCCCACTGCACTGCCTCCGGCGGCGACGACGAGCAAGGCTCCCCCGAAGTCGACGACGTGCAGACCGGCGACCGCCCAGCCGTCGTCGAGCTGGAACACGCCGTACGCCACCGGGTAGACCACCAGAGGCACCCAGAGGACGGCGAACACGATCCACGCCCGGAGGGTCACCCGCGAGGCCACCGCGACCGCGACGATGGCGGTGACGACCACGAGCACGGCGATGAGGTAGCCGGCGCGCGCTCCCGGGTACGGCGACGACGCAGCGGGGTCGGTGCCGGCGACGGACGCCAGCCCGGGGTCGGGAACGCCGAACAGGTGCGGGATGAGCGGACGGCCGGTCACCGCACCGGCGCCGCCGAGCACCGCAAGAACGACCGTGACCGCCGCTCCGACGAGCACGAACCGGAAGGCGCGGGTCGCCCGCACTCGGCCCGCCATCCCGCCGGAGAACAGCGCCAGCCCGAACGCGGCGAGCAGCACGAGCGCGCCGCAGAAGAACAGCAGCAGCGCGTCCACCTGGTCGGGCGTCGCGTGTGCCATGCCTCTCCTTCGCCGGAAACCGTCAACGACACCCTAGCGACAGCGGAACGGGGCGCCGCCCGAAGGCGGCACCCCGTCCGGTGCTCCGTGGAGGCTGCGCTCAGACCGTCTCGAGCGCGTAGCCCTCCTCGCCGTGCACGACGGTGTCGACGCCGGCCAGCTCGTCCTCGTTCTTGATCCGGAAGCCCATCGTCTTCTGGATGACCCAGCCGATGGCGAAGGCCAGGACGAAGGAGTAGATCAGGACCGCGAAGGCGCCGATCGCCTGGACCGCCAGCTGGTAGAAGCTGCCGCCGTAGAGCAGGCTGGAGAACTGGTCCGTCGCTTCGCCCTTCGAGTTGTAGATGTGGGTGAAGCCGAAGATGCCGATCCACAGCGTTCCGATGAGACCGCCGACGAGGTGGATGCCGACCACGTCGAGCGAGTCGTCGAAGCCGAGGCGGAACTTCAGGTCGATGGCCAGGGCGCAGACGGCGCCGGCGACGAGGCCGAGGAGGATCGCGAAGCCCGGCGTCAGGATGTTACAGGCCGGGGTGATCGCGACCAGACCGGCGACGGCACCCGATGCGGCACCGATCGAGGTCGGCTTGCCGTCCTTGATCTTCTCCACGATCAGCCAGCCGATGGTGGCGGCGGCCGGGGCGGCGAGGGTGTTGACCCAGGCGATCGCGGCGACGCCGTCGACCGCGGCCTCGGAGCCGGCGTTGAAGCCGAACCAGCCGAACCACAGCAGGGCCGCGCCGAGCAGCGTCAGCGGGACGTTGTGCGGCTTCGACATGCCCTTCTGGAAGCCGACGCGCTTGCCGAGGACGAGCGCCAGGGCGAGGCCCGCGGCACCGGCGTTGATGTGCACCGCGGTGCCACCGGCGAAGTCGTTCACGTGCAGGACGGCCGGCGCCCAGCCGTCGGCGAGGTTGAACACCCAGTACGCGACCGGGAAGTAGACGATGGTCACCCAGATGCCGGCGAACACCATCCACGAGCCGAACTTGGCGCGGTCGGCGATCGCACCGGAGATCAGGGCGACGGTGATGATGGCGAAGGTGGCCTGGAAGCCCGCGAAGGCGAGACCGCCGAGGTCGGGGGTGATGCCGTCCTTGCCCATCAGGCTGGAGAGGAACCAGTCCGGCGTTCCGAGCCAGTGGGGGATGCTGGCGGGGCCGAAGGCGAGGCCGTAGCCGTAGACGACCCAGAGGACGCCGACCAGGGCCATGGCCCCGAAGCTCATCATCATCATGCTGATGACGCTCTTCGCGCGGACCATGCCGCCGTAGAAGAAGGCGACACCGGGGGTCATCAGCAGGACGAGGGCTGCGGCGACCAGGAGCCATAGGGCGTTGACCGTCCCCGCCTCCGCGTAGTCCGCTGCTGTGTGGAGCACCATGCGAATTGTCTACCTCTCTGTGCGTGCACCCCTCGGGTTTCGGGGTGGAGCCAGTCTCAGACCAGGAGGTTTCGACGGAGGGCTGGACGTGTTTCGCGGAGGTTACGCATTCGGGCGTCGTGTAAACACTGTGTTTCGGGAGGCTGCCGATCTGCTCGCGCCTCGCCTCGCGTTCGCCGGAAATCGCGCGGCCGGCGCGCCGGAAGGGCCCCGCAGGCTCACTCGTCGTGCGGCGGCAGCTCCCCCGCGGTGAGCGCGATCATGCGCGACATCGAGCGCAGATACTTCTTGCGGTAGCCGCCGCCGAGCATCTCGTCGTCGAACACCTCGCTCAGCGGAACGCCGGTCTGCACCACCGGGATCTCGGCGTCGTAGACGCGGTCGATGAAGGCGACGAGGCGCAGCGCCGCCATCTGGTCGTGCAGCACCTCCACGTCGGTCAGGCCGATCACATCCACGCCCTCGATCATCTTGATGTAGCGCGACGGGTGCACGGTCGCCAGGTGCGCGATGAGGTCCTGGAAGCCGTCGCTGGTGACCGTCTCGCCGTGCCCGGCCATCGCGGCGAGCGCGCGGTCGTAGTCGGCACGGTCGACGGTGACGGCGGAGCCGGTGGTGTCGCGGCGGCGGTAGTCGAGGCCGTCGATGCGGATGGTCTGGAAGTTCGACGAGAGCGACTGGATCTCGCGGAGGAAGTCGCTGGCGGCGAACCGGCCCTCGCCGAGGGCGTTCGGCGGGGTGTTGCTGGTGGCGGCGATGCGGGTGCCGGAGGCGACGAGCTCGCCGAGCATCCTGGTCATCATCATGGTGTCGCCCGGGTCGTCGAGCTCGAACTCGTCGATGCAGATGAGCGTGGAGCCGCGCAACAGGTCGACCGCGCCCGCGTAGCCGAGCGCGCCGACGAGTGCGGTGTACTCGATGAAGGTGCCGAAGTACTTGGGGCCGGGGGCCTCGTGCCAGAGGGCGGCGAGCAGGTGGGTCTTGCCGACGCCGAAGCCGCCGTCGAGGTAGACGCCGGGCTTCATCGCCTCGACCTTCCTGCGGCTGCGGCTGAACAGTCCTGCCGGGCGCTGCGGCTCCCACGACTTGGCGAAAAGCTTCAGCGTCGCGACCGCCTCGGCCTGCGAGGGGTAGTCGTGGTCGGGCCGGTACGACTCGAAGCTGGCGTGCTCGAACTGCGAAGGCGGGACCAGGCTTCCAGCGATCTCGGCGCCCGTGATCTCGGGCGAACGGTCGGCGAGACGGGGAAGGGCGCCGGTCTGTTCGAGGGTCATGGCGTGTTGTGCACCTTTGTGTCGAAGTCTTACCCGCGGTCGGCTCCTGGCCGCATACGCTGGAGGTAGATCGCCGGCGCTCGCGGGGCTCATCCAGCCTAGTCCCGCGATGCGGACCGGATCCTGGACGCACTTCCCCGAGGAGAGACCCCGCATGACCATCGAGACCGACCCGTCGCCCGAGTTCGCCGGCTACGCCCACCCCGAGCGGCTGGTGAGCACCGAATGGCTCGCCGCGCACCTGGGCGAACCGGGACTGGCGGTGGTGGAGTCGGATGAGGACGTGCTCCTCTACGACACCGGCCACATCCCCGGGTCGGTCAAGATCGACTGGCACACCGACCTCAACGACCCGGTCGTCCGTGACTACGTCAGTTCCGAGCGCTTCGCCGAGCTGCTCGGCTCGAAGGGCATCGCGCGCGACACCACCGTGGTCATCTACGGCGACAAGAACAACTGGTGGGCCGCCTATGCGCTGTGGGTGTTCACCCTGTTCGGCCACGAGGACGTCCGCCTGCTCGACGGCGGCCGCGACAAGTGGATCGCGGAGGGCCGGGAGATCACCCGCGAGGTGCCGACGCCCGCCGCGGTCGAGTACCCGGTCGTGGAGCGCGACGACACCGTCGTGCGCGCGTTCAAGGACGATGTGCTCGCCCACCTCGGCCGGCCGCTGATCGACGTCCGCTCGCCCGAGGAGTACAGCGGCGAGCGCACCGAGATCCCCGGGTACCCGACCGAGGGCGCGCTGCGCGCCGGTCACATCCCGTCGGCGAAGTCGGTGCCGTGGGCGAAGGCCGCCGCCCCCGACGCCACCTTCAAGCGGCGGCCCGAGCTCGAGGAGGTCTACCTCGAGGGTGCCGGGCTGAAGCCGGGGGACGACGTCATCGCCTACTGCCGCATCGGCGAGCGCTCCAGCCACACCTGGTTCGTGCTCACGCACCTGCTCGGCTTCGAGAACGTGAAGAACTACGACGGCTCGTGGACGGAGTGGGGCTCGGCCGTGCGCGTCCCGATCGTGACGGGCAGCGAGCCGGGCGACGTGCCGTCCCGCTGATCCTGCACCGGATCCGAGGGAGCGCGAATCCGACGTAGCCTTGAGGGATGACCGAACTGACCGGCACGCTGGCGGAGATCCGCGACGACTTCCAGGCGCTGGAACAGAACGACCGGCTGCAGCTGCTGCTGGAGTTCTCGGACGAGCTGCCCGAGCTCCCGGAGCGCTACCGCGACCACCCGGACCTGCTGGAGCGGGTCGAGGAGTGCCAGGCGCCCGTGTTCATCTTCGTGGAAGTCGACGAGGCCGGAGTCGTGCACCTGTACGCCACGGCCCCGCGGGAGGCGCCGACCACGCGCGGCTTCGCGTCCATCCTGGTGCAGGGCCTCGCCGGCCTGACCGCGGACGAGGTGCTCGCTGTGCCGGACGACTTCCCGCAGACGCTCGGACTCGCAGCGGCCGTGTCCCCGCTGCGCCTGCGCGGCATGTCGGCGCTCCTCGGCCGTGCGAAGCGCCAGGTGCGCGAGAAGCTCGCCGCCTCCCCCGCTTCCCCCGCCTCCCCGAGTGGTGACTCCTCGCGGTAAAACCACGCCAGTGGTGACGAGGAGTCACCACTCGGCGGGCTACTCCCCCGGCACGTGCTCGGCGAGCCAGTCGGCGATCGCGGCGGTCCACTTCGCCTCGTCGTAGTTCCACAGCTTGGTGTGGAGGGCGACGTCGAACGAGACCAGGGTGACGATGTCGCTGCGCGCAGCGGCGAGCGCGCGCGACCCGGTGGAGGGCACGAAGCCGTCGTCGTCGCTGTGCAGGATGAGCATCGGGAGGCTGAGCTCGGAGGCGCGGGCGACGAAGTCCATGCTGCGCAGGTCGATCGGGGCTCCCTGGCCGGTGATCGGGCCGCTCCACTCCGATTCGATGAGACGCATCGCGGAGCGGGTCACCAGGTCGGGCAGGCGCAGGAGGTTGCCCTGGTATTCGAGGGTGTCGACCCAGTCGATCACGGGCGACTCAAGGACGATGCCCGTCACCAGGTCGAGCGACCGGGAGCGGGTGATGGTCTGCAGCACGACCGCTCCGCCCATCGACCAGCCCATCAGCACGATCGAGCGGGCGCCGTGGTCGGCCGCGTACCCGATCGCCGCCTCGATGTCGCGCCACTCCGTTCCGCCGAGGCCGTACCGGCGGTCGACGCTCTCCGGCGCGTCCCCATCGTTGCGGTAGGAGGCCAGCAGGCAGGTGAAGCCGGCGTCGTGGTAGACGCGGACCGCGCGCAGCCCCTCCTGGCGGGTGGCGCCCCAGCCGTGCACCTGGATCACCCAGCGGTCGTGGCCTGCACCCTCCGGCGCCGGGAACACCCACGCGGGCGCCTGGCCGAGGTCGGTGTCGATCTCCACGCTGTTCACCGGCAGCCCGAGCTCCTCCGGCTGGAGGTAGTAGTACCCGGAGATGCGGGCACGGCCCTCGCGCAGCTCGCCGAACTCGACGCGCTCCAGCTCGCGGGTGACGGTGCCGTCGCCGCGCTCGAGCAGGCCGCCGAGCTTCGCGTACGCGGTCTCGCTCCCCCACCAGAGGCCGAATCGGCCGGGCATCGCAGCATCCGGGGTCTCGCGCAGCGTGACCGTGCCGAGCCGCTCGTCGAAGGACCGGATGGTCTGGTTCTGCGGGCGGCGTCGCACCGGGGTGATCACGGTACGGGCGACGCGGGTGGTGACCCACGCGGCGCCGGCTGCGGTCGCGAGCGCGAGCCCGCCTGCGACGATCGCCGCGGTCCCGAGTGCCCTGCCGAACGCCGATCCCGTGCCGCGTGCCGTCATGCTCAGCAGCGTACCGGCGCGACCCGGCGACCGCCCTCAGGACTTCCTCAGGCGGCGTGCCTTACAGACGGGACGCGGGAAAGGCTTCTAGTGTTCGAAGCGTGCCGACACCGACATCCACACCGCAGCACCCGGCGGAGTTCGCCACGGCGCTGCAGTCCATCCGCGCCGCAGTGTCGCGTCCGGAGCTCGTGATCGAGGAGATCCCCGCGCCCGCGCAGCTGGCGCCGTACTCCGTCGCGCTCGCGGCGGACGTGCGGCCGGCACGGCACGGCAGCGACTCGGATCTCGGTACCGGGCGCTTCATCCTGCTCTACGACCCGGACGAGCCGGAGGCGTGGGGCGGTCCGTTCCGCATCGTCTGCTTCGCGCAGGCGCCGCTGGAGACCGACATCGGGCTCGACCCGTTCCTCGCCGACGTCGCGTGGTCGTGGCTCGTGGATGCGCTCGACGCCCGGCACGCCCGCTACACCGCCGCGAGCGGCACCGCGACCAAGATCATCTCCACCGGCTTCGGCGAACTCGCCGCGCAGGGCGACGGCTCCCAGATCGAACTTCGCGCCTCCTGGAGCCCGCTCGAGTCGGACGTCTCCGCGCACGTCGAAGGCTGGGGCGAGCTGCTGTGCATGCTCGCCGGCCTGCCGCCGACCGGCGAAGGCGTGAGCCTGCTGAGCTCGCGCGCGTCGGCGTCGAGAAAGGCACCGCGTGGCTGAACACTCCGTCATCGACACGCGCGAGGGCTATCTGTCCGCGGTCGAGCGCATCGTCGCGGGCGAGGGACCGATCGCGGTGGACGCGGAACGGGCGAGCGGCTTCAAGTACTCTCAGCGCGCCTACCTGATCCAGGTCTTCCGCCGCGGCTCCGGCACCTTCCTGTTCGACCCGCCGGCGATCGGCCGCTTCGACGAGCTGAACGAGGCCATCCACGACGACGAGTGGGTGCTGCACGCGGCGACGCAGGACCTCACCTGCCTGCGCGAGGTGGGCCTGGACCCGTCGATCGTGTTCGACACCGAGCTCGCCGCGCGCCTGCTCGGGATGCCGCGGGTGGGACTCGGGACGGTCGTGGAGGAGCTGCTCGGCATCCACCTGGCGAAGGAGCACAGCGCGGCCGACTGGTCGACGCGTCCGCTGCCGGAGCCGTGGCTCACCTACGCAGCGCTCGACGTCGAGCTGCTGCCCGACCTGCGCGACGCCATCGCGACCCTGCTGGAGCAGTCGGGCAAGCTCGACATCGCCCGGCAGGAGTTCGCCGACGAGCTGGTGCGCGACCTCGTGCCGGTACGGGCGGAGCCCTGGCGGCGGCTGTCCGGCATCCACTCGATCCGGGGCCTGCGCAACCTCGCCGTCGCACGCGAGCTGTGGCTCAGCCGGGACGCGCTCGCCCGCGAGCTCGACACGGCGCCCGGCCGGCTCGTCCCCGACGCGTCCCTGACCGCCGCGGCGAAGGCGATGCCGGAGAGCAAGCGTGCCCTCGCGGCGATGCGCGAGTTCACCGGCCGTGCGAGCCGCACCGAGCTCGACCGCTGGTGGGCCGCCATCGAGGTCGGCCGTGCCACGAACGACCTCCCGGTGCTGCGGGGCAACGGCGACAGCCTCCCGCCGCCCCGCGCCTGGGCCGACCGCAACCCGGAGGCGGACGCCCGGCTCAAGGCCGCCCGCGCGGCGCTGACCGCGGTGTCGGAGGAGCGCGCCATCCCGCTGGAGAACCTGCTCACACCGGACACGCTGCGCCGGGTGGCGTGGGCGCCGCCCGCCGAGATCACGCCGGAGACCGTCGGCGAAGCCCTCGCGGCGCACGGCGCCCGGCCCTGGCAGGTTGAGGCAACCGCACAGGTGATCGCCCAGGCTTTTGTAGAAGGCCCCCAAACCGCGGACGAGGGCTCCGAGCCCGTTTCGTAGGAAGGATCAAACGATTCTTTTCGTGCACAGTCGTGTACCTAGGATCGTTTCCGACCTTGATTTGGGAGGCACTGTGGCCGATAGGAACGAAGTCGTGTTCGTCGACGGAGTCCGTACTCCGTTCGGGCGGGCCGGCGAAAAAGGGCAGTACTGGAACACCCGGGCGGACGACCTCGTCGTGAAGGCGATGATCGGCCTGCTCGAACGCAATCCCGAGGTGCCCAAGGACCGGATCGACGATGTGGCGATCGCCGCCACCACCCAGCAGGGCGACCAGGGACTCACCCTGGGACGCACGGCGGCACTGCTCGCCGGGCTGCCGAAGTCTGTGCCCGGCTTCGCGATCGACCGGATGTGCGCGGGCGCCATGACCAGCGTCACCACCCTCGGCTCAGGCATCGCGTTCGGCGCCTACGACCTCGTCATCGCCGGCGGCGTGGAGCACATGGGCCGCCACCCGATGGGCTTCGGCGCCGACCCCAACCCGCGCTTCCTCTCCGAGAAGATGGTCGCCGAGGACGCGCTCAACATGGGCATGACCGCCGAGCGCATCCACGACCGGTTCCCTGCGCTCACCAAGGAGCGCTCCGACCGCTTCGCGATGCGCAGCCAGCAGAAGACAGCGGCCGCGTACGCGGCCGGCAAGCTGCAGCCGGATCTCGTGCCGGTCGCCATCCGCTCGGAGTCGGGCTGGGGCCTCGCCACGCAGGACGAGGGCATGCGCCCGGAGACGACGATGGAGGGTCTCGCCACCCTGAAGACGCCGTTCCGCCCGCACGGGCGGGTCACCGCGGGCAACTCGTCCCCGCTGACCGACGGCGCCACCGCCTCCCTGCTCGCGTCCCACGACGCGGTCAAGGAGCTGGGCCTCACCCCGAAGATGCGGATGGTGAGCTTCGCCTTCGCCGGTGTGGAGCCGGAGATCATGGGCATCGGCCCGGTGCCGTCGACCGAGAAGGCGCTGCGCAAGGCCGGCCTGACCATCGACGACATCGGCCTGTTCGAACTGAACGAGGCGTTCGCCATCCAGGTGCTGTCGTTCCTCGACCACTTCGGCATCGCCGACGACGACCCGCGCGTCAACCAGTGGGGCGGCGCGATCGCGATCGGCCACCCGCTCGCGGCGAGCGGCGTCCGGCTGATGATCCAGCTCGCGGCCCAGTTCGCCGAGCACCCGGAGGTGCGGTACGGCATCACCGCGATGTGCGTCGGCCTCGGCCAGGGCGGCACCGTGATCTGGGAGAACCCCAACTACGACAAGCGCGCGGCGCGGAAGGGCTGACAGACGTGACGGACTACAGCACCATCGACTTCAGCCCCCTGGAGGCCGTGGCCGACGACGAGGTCGTCACCCACGCGTTCGTGAAGGACGTGCCGCTCCCCAGCGGCAAGACCCTCGCGCTCGTCACCCTCGACAACGGCCGCGACCACACCCGCCCCAACACGCTCGGGCCGGCGACGCTCCTGGAGCTCGGCCGCGTCTTCGACGAGCTGACGGCGCGGGCGAAGCGCGGCGAGATCGACGCCGTCGGGGTCACCGGCAAGCCGTTCATCCTGGCTGCCGGGGCAGACCTCAGCCGGGTGAGCGACATCCCGAGCGTCGAGGTGGCGAAGCTGCTGCCCCAGCTGGGCCACTACGTGCTCGGCAAGCAGGCGACCTTCGGCGTCCCGTCGTTCGTGTTCACCAACGGCCTCGCGCTCGGCGGCGGTGTGGAGATCGGCCTCAACGCCGACTACCGGACCATCGACCGCAACACGGCCGCGTTCGCACTGCCCGAGGTGTTCCTCGGCCTCATCCCCGGCTGGGGCGGGGCGACCATCCTGCCGAACCTGATCGGCATCGAGAACGCGCTGAAGGTCGTCGTCGAGAACCCGCTCAAGCAGAACCGGATGCTCAAGGCGCAGGAGGTGTTCGACCTCGGGATCGCGGATGCCATCTTCGACTCGGCGAACTTCCTGGAGGACTCGCTGAAGTGGGCCGACAAGGTGCTCACCGGCGAGGTCGTCGTCAAGCGCCCCAACGAGCCCGGCAAGATCGAGCGGATGGTCAAGTGGGATGCCGCCATCGGCATCGCCCGCAAGATGCTCGAATCGCGCATCGGTACCGTCCCGAAGTCGCCGTACAAGGCGCTCGACCTGCTCAAGGCCGCGAAGTCGAACGACCGCGCCGCCGGCTTCGAGCTGGAGGACGAGGCCCTCGCGGAGCTCATCTCGGGCGACCAGTTCCAGGCCAGCATCTACGCCTTCAACCTCGTGCAGAAGCGCGCGAAGCGGCCGGCCGGCGCCCCGGACAAGAAGCTGGCGAAGAAGGTCACCAAGATCGGCGTCATCGGCGCCGGCTACATGGCCAGCCAGTTCGCGCTGCTGTTCGTGCGCCGCCTCCGGGTCCCGGTCGTCATCACCGACCTCGACCAGGCGCACGTGGACAAGGGCGTCGCATACATCCACGACGAGATCGGCAAGCTCCAGGAGAAGGGCCGCATCTCCCCCGACGAGGCCAACCGCCTGCGGGCGCTCGTCACCGGCACGACCGACAAGGCCGACTTCGCCGACTGCGACTGGGTCATCGAGGCCGTCTTCGAGGAGCTGTCGGTGAAGCAGGACGTCTTCGCCGAGGTGGAGCCGTACCTCTCCGACGAGGCCGTCATCGCCACCAACACGTCGTCGCTGTCGGTGGAGCAGATCGGCGCCAAGCTGAAGCATCCGGAACGCCTGGTCGGCTTCCACTTCTTCACCCCGGTCGCGGTCATGCCGCTGATCGAGGTCGTGAAGACCCCGCACACCGACGAGGCGACGCTGTCGACCGCGATGGTGACCGCGGCGGCGCTGAAGAAGAACGCCGTGATCACCGCCGACACCCCCGGCTTCGTCGTCAACCGCGTGCTGGCGAAGATCCTCGGGGACGCGATGCACGCGGTCGACGACGGGACGCCGTTCGAGGTGGTCGACGAGGCCATCGCTCCGCTGGGCCTGCCGATGGCGCCCTCCGCCCTGCTCGACCTGGTCGGGCTGAAGGTCGGCGCGCACGTGCTCGACACCCACCACGCGGCGTTCCCGGACCGGTTCTACCGGTCGGAGAACCTCCACAAGCTGGCCGAGTACGGCACGCTGCTGGAGAAGGACGCCAAGGGCAAGGTGAAGGGCCTCGACAAGGGCGCGGCGAAGATCGTCTCCGGCGGCAAGAACCCGTGGTCGAAGGAGCAGATCCTCCGCACCCTGGAGGACGGCCTGGCCGACGAGATCCACCGCATGCTGGTCGACGACCACGTCGTCGAGGCGCCGGAGGACATCGACCTGTGCATGATCCTCGGGGCGGGCTTCCCGTTCCAGATGGGCGGCATCACGCCGTACCTCGACCGTGTGGGCGCCTCCGAGCGGGTCTTCGGCGACACGTTCCACCACCCCCCGGTCAAGGGCGTCGCCTGACGCGCCTGGTTGACGCGACACGCCGCCTGTCCCCTGGGGCAGGCGGCGTGTCGCGTCAACTGGATGGAGTGGATCAGCGGTTGACGCCGGACATGTCCGGGTAGCGGTCGCCGACGGGCGCGGCGATGGCGTCCAGGCGGGCCAGCTGGTCCTCGCTCAGCACGAGGTCGGTCGCGGCGACGTTCTGCTCCAGGTTCGCCACCTTCGTGGTGCCCGGGATGGGCGCGATGTCGTCGCCCTTCGACAGCAGCCACGCGAGCGCGACCTGACCGGGCTGTGCACCGACCTCCCGCGCGACCTCGTCGACCTCCTCCACGATCCGGATGTTCGCCTCCAGGTTGTCGCCCTCGAAGCGCGGGTTGAACCGGCGGAAGTCGTCCCCCGACAGCTGGTCGAGCGAGCGGATGGTGCCCGTCAGGAACCCGCGCCCGAGCGGCGAGTACGGCACGAAGCCGATGCCGAGCTCGCGGACGGTCGGCAGCACCTCCGCCTCCGGGTCGCGCGTCCACAGCGAGTACTCGGTCTGGATGGCCGTCACCGGGTGCACCGCGTTCGCCCGGCGGATGGTCTCCGGAGCGGCCTCCGACAGGCCGTAGTGGCGGATCTTGCCCTCCTCGATCAGCTCCTTCAGCGCTCCGACGGTCTCCTCGACCGGCGTGCCCGGGTCCATCCGGTGCTGGTAGTACAGGTCGATGTGGTCGGTCTGCAGCCGCTTGAGCGACCCCTCGACCGACAGGCGCACGTTCTCGGCCGAGCCGTCCAGCCCGCGCTCGCCGTTGCCGCGGTGCAGGATGGTGCCGAACTTCGTCGCGATGACGACCCGGTCGCGCCGGCCACCGGCGAACGCCTTCGCCAGCAGCTCCTCGTTCGCGTACGGACCGTAGATCTCGGCGGTGTCGAAGAACGTCACCCCCAGCTCCATCGCCCGGTGGATGGTGCGGATCGACCCTGCCTCGTCCGACCCCGCGCCGGTGTAGAACGCGGACATCCCCATGCAGCCGAGCCCCAGCTGCGAGACCTCCAGCTTCTCGGTTCCCAGTGCGATCGTCTTCATGCGTCGTTCCCTTCCGTGACCCGGCCGACGTTCTGCCGGTACAGGTCGATCTTGTAGTCGATGGCCGCCAGGCTCGCCGTCATCTCCTCCAGCTGCCGCACGACGGCCATCCGGTGCAGGAGCAGCAGCTCCAGCCGGTCGGCCTGCGTCCCGTCGCCCTGTCGCGCGAGCACGACGTACTCGCGCATCGTGGCGATCGGCATGGCGGTCGACCGCAGCTTGGTGAGGAACGTCACCCAGGTGACGTCCGCCTCCGTGTAGCGGCGATGGGTGGAGGACGCCCGCCCGACCGGGGTGAGCATGAGCCCCTCCCGCTCGTAGTAGCGCAGGGTGTGGGTGGTGAGCCCGGTCCGTTCGGCGACGTCGGAGATCGACATCGCCGTTCGTGTGTCGGTCATACCGCCACAGTAGAACTTCGAGCGCACTCCAAGTCAACCGCCGTCACTTTCCGTACGTCACCGTTCACGCGACACGCGTTCGGCACTGCGGAGAAGGAAGACCCCGACGGCCAGGAGAAGGCCTGCCCAGGCGGCGGCCAACGCGAGATGGAGCATCGCCTCCTCCCGCAACCACCCCACCTGATAGCTGAGCGGATTCAGGGCCGAAATCACCGTGAGGAAGGGCGGCGCGGACTCGAGAGAGTAGAACAGCGGCGCTGATAGGACGACGGGCAAAGACGTGACCACGACGATCATGTCGCGCTTGGCGTACGACTGGACACGGGACCCCACGGCCGTTCCCGCGCCGATCCATCCGGCGGCAACGAGGGCCGCCACGGCAAGCTGCCAGAGCATCCCGGCCCCGAAGACAGCCGGACCGAAGATCAGGATGGCACACACGGCGACGAGCGAGATCTGGACGAAGAACACAGCCCAGGTGAAGAGAAGAACGCTGAGGAGATACCCCGACGTCGACCCGCCTTGAAGCGTGTACAGCGCGAAGACGCCCCACTTCCGGTCGTTGGCGACGTCGCTCATGGCATTGGTCGCTGCCCGGAAGGCGAGGAAGCAGCACATGCCAGACAACGCGAAGCGCGCGTAACCGACGGGGTCCTCCATCCCACCGGCGAGTCCTGTGACCAAGAACGCGAAGTACGCGAGCGGTTCGATGAACTTCGCGAGAGAGGAGAAACGCCAGTTCCACAGCGAGTAGATGTGGTATTTGGCCAGGCGAAGAGGGCGTGGAGTCATGCGTCTCCCCCCAGCCCCTCGTACGCGTCCCACAGGTCCTCGGAGCCTCCCGCCCGAGCGGTGAACCGGGCGATCGACTCATCGGCGATCGCCAGTCCGTCCCTCAACGCGACGACGCGCGTGCAATAGGTGGCGAACCGTGACGTCTCGTGCGTGCTGATGAGAGCCGATGCCCCCTGCGCTCGCCGTCGCTCGAGGTAGTCGAACACGATGCGAATGCCGGCGGGGTCGAGCCCGGTCGTCGGCTCGTCCAGGATCATGAGGGTCGGTGAGCCGATCATCGCCCGTGCGATCTGCGTGCGCCTCAGTTCTCCTCCCGACAGTGTCTCCGCCGTCCGGTCCGCGTATTCGCTCAGGTGGAGCGCGTCGGCCAGCTCATCGAAGTGGTTACGGAGCGTGGCGCGAGGCACGGACTTGCGCATCTCCAGTCCCAGCGTGACGTTCTGCCGCACTGTCAGCGACCAGTCGATGATCTCTCGCTGCGGACACCACCCGATATCGCCCGCCTCGACGGTCTGCTCCACCCTCCCGCGGTCGGGCCGCATGAGTCCACCGAGGAGCTCGAAGAGCGTCGACTTCCCCGCGCCGTTGTGACCGACGACCGCGATCAGCTCACCGGGAAATACCTCGAGCGTTGTCGCCGCAAGGGTAGGCCGGGCACGGCCTCTATACGACTTCTCGATGCCGGCGGCACGAAGAAGTCGGCGGTCATTGCTCATTGACGGCCTCCAGATCGGTCGTGGCGATGTCGGCCAGACTGACCGCTGCGGGGTCCGCTGGATTGCATCCCATTCGCGCGAGGTGACAGGTGCCCGGCCCAGTCAGAAGGTACACGGAGGGCACCGAAGCTCTGCCGTCGCTTGGGCCACCGAGGCGGCCACGACACCTCCCTCGGCGCGACGGAATTGGCTGTCTACCTGGGCAATTCGGGCGCCCACGATTGCGCTGTCAACACGCGCGCTACGGCCGGCATGCGGACACCGAAGGGGCCATGCTTCCTAGGCGCGGCGCTTCTTCGCGGGGGCGGGGGCGTCGTCGGGGACCGCGGCGTCGTCGGGCAGCGGGCGCGCGATGGGGACACGGCTGCCGAGCACCTGGGCGACCAGGTCGCGGGCGATCTTCTGCGGGGTGAGGCCGGCGTCCTCGAGGATCTGGTCGCGGGAGGCGTGCTCGATGAACGCGTCGGGCAGGCCCAGCTCGTCCACGGCCGTGTCGATACCGGCCTCGCGCAGGTCCTGACGCACGCGCGTGCCGATGCCGCCGACCCGGATGCCGTCCTCGATCGTGACGACGATGCGGTGCTCGGCGGCGAGCGACAGAATGCTCTTCGGCACCGGGACCACCCAGCGCGGGTCCACCACCGTGGCGCCGATCCCCTGCGCGGCCAGCCGGTCGGCCACCTTCAGGCCGAGGTCGGCCATCGGGCCGACGGTCACGAGCAGCACGTCCTTGCGCTCGCCCTCGCGCAGCACGTCCACACCGTCGTCGAGGCGACGCACCGCGTCGATGTCGGGCTGCACCGACCCTTTCGGGAAACGCAGCACCGTCGGGGCGTCATCCACCGCCACCGCCTCGGCCAGCTCTTCGCGGAATCGCGTGCCGTCGCGAGGGGCGGCGAGGCGGATGTCGGGGACGACCTGGAGGATGGCGAGATCCCAGATGCCGTGGTGGCTGGGACCGTCGGGACCGGTCACCCCCGCCCGGTCGAGCACGAACGTAACGCCCGCCTTGTGCAGTCCGACATCCATCAGCACCTGGTCGAACGCGCGGTTCATGAAGGTGGCGTAGATGGCGACGACCGGATGCAGGCCGCCGAACGCGAGACCGGCCGCGCTGGTCGCCGCGTGCTGTTCGGCGATCCCGACGTCGTGCACCCGCTCGGGGAACCGCTCGGCCAGCTTGTGCAGGCCGGTCGGCCGCAGCATAGCCGCGGTGATGCCCACGATCTTCGGGTTCTGCTCGGCCAGGCGGACGATCTCGTCGGCGAAGACGCCGGTCCAGGAGGGCTTGCTCGACCCCTCCATGGGCTCGCCGGTCTCCGGGTCGATCTGACCGACGGAGTGGAACTGGTCGGCCGCGTCGCGCAGGGCCGGCTCGTAGCCGCGGCCCTTCTGCGTGATCGCGTGGACGATGACCGGCGCCCCGTAGTTCTTCGCCTGCCGGAGCGCCTCCTCCATCGCCTCGATGTCGTGCCCGTGGACGGGCCCGATGTACTTGATGTCGAGGTTCGAGTACAGCGCCTCATTGTTCGAGAAGCGGCTGAGGAAGCCGTGCAGGCCGCCGCGGACGCCGCGGTAGAAGGACCGGCCGGGCGTGCCCAGCTTGTCGAACGCCCGCTGCGAGGTGAGGTACAGGTTGCGGTAGCTCTTCCGGGTGCGGACGGTGTTGAGGAAGCGCGCCATTCCGCCGATCGTCGGGGCGTAGGAGCGGCCGTTGTCGTTGACGACGATGATCAGCCGGCGGTTGTTGTCGTCGGAGATGTTGTTGAGCGCCTCCCACGTCATGCCCCCGGTGAGGGCGCCGTCGCCGACGACCGCGATGACATGCCGGTCCTTCTGGCCGGTCAGCTCGAAGGCGCGCGAGATGCCGTCCGCCCACGACAGAGAGGAGGAGGCATGGGAGCTCTCGACGATGTCGTGCTCGGACTCCGAGCGCTGCGGGTAGCCGGCCATGCCGCCGCGCTGCCGCAGCTTGGAGAAGTCCTGCCGCCCGGTGAGCAGCTTGTGCACGTACGACTGGTGACCGGTGTCGAACACGATCGCGTCGCGCGGGGAGTCGAAGACGCGGTGGATGGCGATGGTCGTCTCGACGACGCCGAGGTTGGGCCCGAGGTGGCCGCCCGTCTTCGCCACGTTGGCGACGAGGAACGCCCGGACCTCCGCGGCCAGCTGCACGAGCTCCTGCTCGGTCAGCCGGTCGAGGTCGCGGGGGCCGTGGATCGTCTCGAGGATGCCCATGCCTTCGAGTCTAGGCGCGCCGGTATGAACAGAGGCTCAGAAGTGTGGATTCCGGGCCTCCCCTTGACACCGGGCGCGGCGACCGGAAGCTGACCGCAACCGCGCCGGGTCAAACACAACGGCCCGGGAGAACCCGGGCCGTTGAGAGCGTAAACGTCGTTGGTGGAGCTCGACGCTTTCGTAACGACCTTACTACGCTCGCGGAATGACCGTCGACATCGTGACCCATATCAGCCGGCCCCGCATGTCGACGTACACCCTGCGGTGCCCCGACGATGAAGCACGTGCGCTGGAACTGTATCGCGCGAACGCCGACATCAGCGGCTCCGCTTATACGGCCATCCACTATTTCGAGGTCATGTTCCGCAATGCGCTGGACCGTCAGCTCCGGGCATGGAACGATGCCGATCGAGGTACTCCGGACTGGGCGCTCGACACAGCGCCCCTCCTTCTGTCCGCCCTCGGAGACGATCGGCTGGCGGCGGCCCGGCGGGACGCCGCGCGGGCGGTCGGGCGGCGGCGTCCGGTGACCCAGGACGACGTGGTCGCACAGCTCTCGTTCGGCGCCTGGCGGTACCTGCTGCCGTCGGCGCGGCATCGCGGGAAGCAGACGCTCTGGGACGAAGCGCTCCAACACGCCTTCACGAACCTCGGTGGCATCCGACCGGAGCAGATCGTGAACTCCGTCTCGATCGTCTACGACTTCCGCAACCGGATCGCGCACCACGAGCCCGTCTTCGCCCTCGACCTCCGAGGCAAGCGCAAGGCTATGCGGGACGTGCTGAACAGCATCGGCCCCACCGCTCGCCGCTGGTTCGTCGCGCACGAGCCGCTGTCCGCTGCGCTCGACGACTTCTACGCCGACTGGCCCGAATTCGCCCGCACGAACTGAGCCCCCGGCCGCCGCAGACGCGACGACCGGGGGCTCGGTCCAGCGGGAACAGCTCAGACGAGGCTGCGCAGCACGTACTGCAGGATGCCGCCGTTGCGGTAGTAGTCCGCCTCACCGGGGGTGTCGATCCGCACCACCGCGTCGAACTCGACGGTCTGCTTGCCGGCCGGCGAGTGCTCGCTGGGCTCGGCGACCACGTGAACCGTCTTCGGCGTGGTGCCCTCGTTCAGCTGCTCGAGGCCCGTGATGGAGAAGACCTCGGTGCCGTCGAGGCCGAGCGAGTCTGCCGACTCGCCTGCCGGGAACTGCAGCGGGACGACGCCCATGCCGATGAGGTTCGAGCGGTGGATGCGCTCGAAGCTCTCGGTGATGACCGCCCGCACGCCGAGGAGGCTGGTGCCCTTGGCCGCCCAGTCGCGCGACGAGCCGGAGCCGTACTCCTTGCCGCCGAGGATGACGAGCGGGGTGCCCTGCGCCTGGTAGTTCTGCGACGCGTCGTAGATGAACGACTGCGGGCCGTCGGGCTGGGTGAAGTCGCGGGTGTAGCCGCCCTCCACACCGTCGAGCAGCTGGTTCTTGAGGCGGATGTTCGCGAACGTCCCGCGGATCATCACCTCGTGGTTGCCGCGGCGCGAGCCGTAGGAGTTGAAGTCCTTGCGGTCGATGCCGTGCTCGTTCAGGTAGCGGCCGGCCGGGCTGTCCGCCTTGATGGAGCCGGCGGGCGAGATGTGGTCGGTGGTGACCGAGTCGCCCAGCTTCGCGAGCGCACGGGCGCCGACGATGTCGCTGACCGGGGTCGTGTCGAGGGTCATGCCGTCGAAGTACGGGGGCTTCCGCACGTAGGTCGACTTCTCGTCCCACTCGAACACCGAGCCGGTCGGGGTGGGCAGCGACTTCCAGCGCTCGTCGCCCTCGAATACCGACGAGTACTGGTGGACGAACATGCCTTCGTTGATCGAGGAGTCGATGGTCTCCTGCACCTCGGCGGCGTCCGGCCAGATGTCCTTCAGGAAGACGTCGTTGCCCTCGGAGTCCTGACCGAGCGGGTCGACCTCGAAGTCGAAGTTCATCGAGCCCGCGAGCGCGTAGGCGATGACCAGCGGCGGGCTCGCCAGGTAGTTCATCTTCACGTCGGGGTTGATGCGGCCCTCGAAGTTGCGGTTGCCCGAGAGCACCGCGGTGACCGCGAGGTCGTTCTGGTTGACCGCCTCGGAGATCTCGTCGAGCAGCGGGCCCGAGTTACCGATGCAGGTGGTGCAGCCGTAGCCGACCGTGTAGAAGCCGAGTGCCTCCAGGTCCTGCGTCAGACCGGCCTTCTCGTAGTAGTCGGTGACGACCTTGGAGCCCGGCGCGAGCGTGGTCTTGACCCACGGCTTGGCCTTGAGGCCCTTCTTCGCCGCGTTGCGGGCCAGGAGGCCTGCGGCGAGCATGACCGACGGGTTCGACGTGTTGGTGCAGGAGGTGATGGCCGCGATCGCGACGGCGCCGTGGTCGAGCACGAACGACTCGTCCTTGTCGGCCAGGGTCACCGGCGTCGGGTTCGACGCCGCCTTCGGAGCGTGGCTGTGGTGGCTGTGCTGGTGGATGCTGCGCGCGTCCTCCGGCTGCAGCTCGCCCGGGTCGGAGGCCGGGAACGACTCGGCGATGGTCAGGTCGACCAGGTCGTGCGAGACGTCCGCGTAGTCCACCAGGTCCTTCTCGAACTGGTCCTTCGCCTGGCTGAGCTCGATGCGGTCCTGCGGACGCTTCGGGCCGGCGATCGACGGGACGACCGTCGAGAGGTCGAGCTCGAGGTACTCGCTGAAGACCGGCTCGTTCGCCGGGTCGTGCCAGAGGCTCTGCGCCTTCGAGTACTCCTCGACGAGCTTGACCTGCTCCTCGCTGCGACCGGTGAGGCGCAGGTAGTCGAGGGTGACGTCGTCGATCGGGAACATGGCGGCGGTCGAGCCGAACTCCGGGCTCATGTTGCCGATGGTGGCGCGGTTGGCGAGCGGCACCTCGGCGACGCCGGCGCCGTAGAACTCGACGAACTTGCCGACGACACCGTGCTTGCGCAGCATCTGCGTGATGGTGAGCACGACGTCCGTCGCGGTCACACCGGTCGGGATGGCGCCGGTCAGCTTGAAGCCGACGACCTTGGGGATGAGCATGGAGACGGGCTGGCCCAGCATGGCCGCCTCGGCCTCGATGCCGCCGACGCCCCAGCCGAGCACGCCGAGGCCGTTGACCATGGTGGTGTGCGAGTCGGTGCCGACGCAGGTGTCCGGGTAGGCGAGCAGCTCGCCGTCGACCTCCCGGGTCATCGTGACGCGCGCCAGGTACTCGATGTTGACCTGGTGCACGATGCCGGTGCCCGGCGGGACGACCTTGAAGTCGTCGAACGCCGTCTGCCCCCAGCGGAGGAACTGATAGCGCTCGCCGTTGCGCTCGTACTCGATGTCGGTGTTTCGCTCCAGCGCGTCCGGCTGGCCGAACAGGTCGGCGATGACGGAGTGGTCGATGACCATCTCGGCCGGGGCGAGCGGGTTGATCTTCTTGGGGTCGCCGCCGAGCGCGGAGACGGCCTCGCGCATGGTGGCGAGGTCGACGATGCACGGGACGCCCGTGAAGTCCTGCATGATCACGCGCGCGGGCGTGAACTGGATCTCGGTGTCCGGCTCGGCCGTCGGGTCCCAGCCGCCGAGCGCGCGGATGTGGTCGGCGGTGATGTTGGCGCCGTCCTCGGTGCGCAGCAGGTTCTCGAGCAGCACCTTGAGGCTGAACGGCAGTCGCTGGTACCCCTCGACGGTGTCGATTCCGAAGATCGTGTAGTCACGATCCCCGACGGTCAGCGCCCTTTTCGCGCCGAAGCTGTTCACAGCAGCCACAATGCCCTCTCCTTCATCGGCAGGCGATGTCCACGCACGCCTCGTCCATCTTCGTCGTCCGTCGAAGCGCCTTTCCAGCAAGGTAAGCCTAAATCACCGTCACCGGAAAGTATCTTGACGTCGAGATAAATCTACCACGGTCAGAGCCGGTCGAAGACCAGGCCGCGTCGCTTGGCGAACCGGTAGAACAGCTCCACGCCCACCGCCCCGGCGGCGCCGACCAGCACGCCCCAGGCGAGTGCGGCATCCAGCGCCACATGCATCTCGAAGAAGGACGCGGTGAACGGGATGACGCACACCAGCACGAACGCCGCGGCCACCGCCGCTAGCAGCAGCCACCGCGCTCCGGTGAGCGGCCGGGTGAGCACGCACAGGATCCACAGGGAGACGCAGAACAGCGCCACCGTCGTCACACTGCGCGCCTCGTGCAGCGGGACGCTGCGGTAGAGCGGCGCGTACGCCACGATCGCGGTCACCCCGGCGATGAGACCGGTCGGCACCGAGTAGCGCAGGATGCGGCCGAGTACGCCCGGCGTATAGATGCGCTTGTTGGGCGCGAGCGCGAGGAAGAACGACGGGATACCGATGGCGAGCGTCGAGACCAGGGTGAGCTGCCGGGGAAGGAACGGGAACGGCCACAACACCACCGCGCTCACCAGCGCGAGCAGGATGCCGTAGGTCGTCTTCGCCAGGAAGATGTTCGACACCCGCTCCACGTTGGCGATCACCCGCCGCCCGGACGCGAGCACGTCGGGCAGCCGGTCGAACCGGTCGTCGAGCAGCACGACGCGCGACACGGCCTTGGTCGCCGCGGTGCCGGTGCCCATGGCGATGCCGAGGTCGGCGTCCTTCACGGCCATCGCGTCGTTGACGCCGTCGCCGGTCATCGCGACCGTCCTGCCGCGCTCCTTCAGCAGGCGCACCGCCGCGCGCTTCTGGTCCGGGCTCACCCGGCCGAGCACGCTCGCCGTCTCGATCGCGTCGGCCAGCTGCTCGTCGGTGTGAAGGGTGGACGCGTCGACCGCCTCGCCTTCGAGCTGCAGCTCCCGCGCGATGGCCGCGACGGTGACCGGATTGTCGCCGGACATGACCACGACCCGCACGGCCTGTTCGCGGAAGTAGCCGAGGGTGTCGCGCGCCTCCGGCCGGAGCGTCTCGGCGAGCAGCACGAGTTCGGCCGGCTCGACGCGCGTCCCGGTCAGCGGCGTGTGCACCGCTTCGGGCAGCGGGTCGACCGCGCGGGCGAGCGCGAGGGTGCGCAGGCCGCTGGCCGCGAGCTCCGTCGCGCGCGCGAGCTGCTCGGGATGCGCCTCCAGCACCCGCTCAGGCGCACCGAGCACCCAGGAGCTGTCCTCGCCGTCGACCGTCATGGTCAGCGCACTGTACTTGGTCGCTGAGGAGAACGGGATGCGCCGGCTCACGTGGAAGCGGTCGCTCCGGAACCGCGAGCCGAGGATGCCCGAGGTGGCGTTGCCCGCCTCGTCCGAGCCGAAGGCGGCGAGCGCGATCTCGGCGAGCTCCTCCCCCGCCGGCGCGCACAGCGGCTCGATGCCGTGCAGGTCCAGCTCGCCCGTGGTCAGAGTCCCCGTCTTGTCGAGGCACAGCACGTCGACGCGGGCGAGCACCTCGACCGCGGCGAGCTCCTGCACCAGCACCTTGCGGGAGGCGAGCTGGATGGCCGCCACGCCGAAGGCCAGGCTGGTCAGCAGCACGAGTCCCTCCGGGATCATGCCGACCACCGCCGCGACCGCGTCGAGCAGGGCGCGCCGCCAGCGGTCGTCGACGAACACCTCGGTGAAGCCGCCGTAGGTCAGCACGCGGCCGACGAGCGTCACCAGGATGAGCGGCCCGAGCACCCAGGAGAGGTAGACCAGGATGCGGTTGGTCGCCTCCCGCAGCTCCGACCGCACGAGCGAGTGCTTGCGGATCTCGCTGGTCAGCCGGCTCGCATACGAGTCGGCGCCCACCGCGGTCACCAGCGCGAGGCCGGTGCCGGTGACGACGTGGGAGCCGGAGAGGAGCAGGGCGTCCTCGTCCTTGAACACGGGGTCCGACTCCCCCGTCAGCATCGACTCGTCGAGGGAGAGTCCCGTGCTCTCCACCACCACGGCGTCCGCGGGGATCTGGTCGCCGGGGCGCAGGACGAGCAGGTCGTCGAGCACGACGTCCTCGAGCGCCACGGTCACGGCCTGTCCGTCGCGGCGCACGCGGCTGTGCGGCGCGGCCAGCAGGGCGGCACGGTCGAGCACGCGCTTCGCCCGGTACTCCTGCACGATGCCGATGAGCGCGTTCACCACGACGATGCCGAAGAAGAACCCGTCGCGCAGGTCGCCGAGCAGGAGCACCGCGACGAAGCAGGCGGTCAGGATGCCGTTGAACAGCGTGAAGATGTTCTCGCGCAGGATGTCGCCGAGCGACCGCGAACTCGGCTGGGTCTGGGTGTTGACGCGGCCGTCCGCGACGCGCTTGGCCACCTCTGCGGCGGTCAGCCCGTCGCGCGTCCCCACCTCCGGCATCCGTCCCCCTCGTGCGCCCGCTCTACCCGGCCGACGTGGTCCGACGGTCGCTCTCCGCGGGCTTCTGCGGGAACTGTCCCTTCACCACGAACCAGGTGATCAGAAGGAGCGGCGCGTACAGCGGGACACCCATCAGCAGCTTGGTCAGCGCGAGCGCGCTCGTGGCGGCGTCGGTGTGTGCGAGGTACAGCGGCACTTGCACGACCAGGCGCGCGGCGAACAGCAGGAACCAGAGGAAGGTGAGCGCCTGCATCACGCGGAACTTCCGCTTGTCCTTGCGCCAGGCCACGCCGTCGCCCATCAGGTACCCCGCGGCCAGGCCGATGATCGGCCACCGCACGAGCATGGAGATCAGGATACCGGCGGCGTACGCGGCGTTGGTCCAGATCCCGAGCAGGAAGTTGTCCTCCCCGCGGCCGGTGACGAGCGCGAGGATCGCGGAGATGCCGACGCCGATCAGGCCGGCCATGGCCTGGGTGACCGGCGTCTTGCCGACGATGCGGACCACGGTGAACACGACCGCGACCGCGACGGAGGCGACGATCGAGAGCGGCACGTTCTGCGTGAAGGTGAAGAGGATGAGGAAGACCAGCCCCGGGAGGATCGTCTCCAGCAGTCCGCGCACCCCGCCGAGCGCGCCGAGCAGGGCAGCGCCGGTCGACGACTCGTCGTTCTCGGTCAGCTGGCCGAGGCCGGAGCGGCGCGCGGCCGCGGCGATGCTCTCGCCGAGACCCGGCGTCGCATCCGCGGCTGGAGCAGCCGCCGTGTGTTCGCCCGCCGCGGCCGCGCCGCTCTGCGGTCCGCCGGTCGTCGGGTCCGGCCGGTCCTGATCGGTCATGGTGACGCCTTAAAGAGAGGAGTAGTCGTTCTCGTTGCCGGCCGTCGGGGCGGTCGGCATGCGCAGCGGGATGAGGTCGCGCGGGGGCATGGGCACCGAACCGCGGACGACGACGATGCTGCGGAAGAGGTCTTCGACCAGCGCAGCAGCCTCCGGATTCACGGCCGCGTCACCCGCGATCACGCCACGGAGGAACCAGCGGGGTCCGTCCACGCCGACGAAGCGCGCGACGCGCGTCTCGACCGCACCCCCCGCCTCGGCCGCCACGGGGATCTCGGCCACGAGCTCGGGCCCGAACGCGCCGTCGCGCTCCGAGACGCGGCCGCCCTGGCGCTGGATCTGGTCGGTGATCTGCTCGCGGATCTCGTGCCAGAGCCCGGTCGAGCGCGGAGCGGCGAACGGCTGCACCTGCAGCGTCGAGTTGGCGTAGTCGAGGCCGACGGCGACGACGCGCTGCGACTCCTCCTCGACCTCCAGGCGCAGGTGCAGGCCCTCCCGCGGGAGGATCTTCACGCCGCCCAGGTCGACATACGGGCGGACCGGGTTGGCCTCGCTCTCGTCGAGCGGCCCCTCGGTGGCGCGGTCCTCCGGCGCCGACTTCTCGAACTCCTCGGCCTCGGCCGTCTGCTGCTCGAGCTCGGCGCCCCGGTCGGCCCCGCGAGGGGTGTCGCTGGTGTCGCTCACGCGTGTTCTCCTGCCTCGGTCACGGTGTACCCGGACGAGCCGAAGCCCGCGGTGCCGCGGTGGCTGTCCGGGAGGGTGTCGACTGGTATGAACCGGGCCCGCGTGACCGGCATGACGATCAGCTGGGCGATCCGGTCGCCGACGGCGATATCGTACGGCATCGACCTGTCCGTGTTGAGGAGGGTGACCCGGATCTCGCCGCGGTACCCCGCATCCACTGTGCCGGGAGCGTTGACGATGGTGAGGCCGTGGCGCATGGCCAGCCCGCTGCGCGGGACGACGAAGGCCGCGTACCCGTCGGGCAGGGCGATGGAGACGCCGGTCGGCATGGTGAACCGCTCCCCCGGGCCGAGCGTGACCGCCTCGGCAGCGGACAGATCGGCGCCGGCGTCGCCCGGGTGCGCATAGGCGGGAGGGAACGTGGCGATGATGGGGACGTCGACGGTATCGGTCACGTGTCGAGGCTAGTGCAGAAGTCTGATCGAATAGAGGGCATGGACCTCTACCGCGAACGACTGTGGGCGACCCCCTGGCTGTTCATCTCCACGCTGCTCGTCATCCCCGCCGTGATGCTCGTGTTCGCCCCGATCAACCTCACGGTCGGCATCGTGCTGGCGATCGCGATCTACGTCGCCTGGGCGGTCTTCCTCATCGCCACGGCCCCGACCATCCGGGTGACGAAGGAGGAGCTGGTCGCCGGCAGCGCCCGCATCCCGCTCGCGCTGACCGGAGAGCCGACCGCCTACCGCGGCGACGGCGCCGTGCTGGAGCGGGGACAGCGTCTCGACGCCAGGGCCTGGCTGCTCATCCGCGGCTGGATCAAGCCGGTCGTGAAGGTGCCGGTGCTGGACGCCGACGACCCCGCGCCCTATTGGCTCCTCTCGACAAGAAACCCGGACCAGCTGGTCCGGGTTCTCGATGAGGCTCGCCTCGCTTCCTAGTCGACCTGTCGTCAGGCGGCGCACTCCACGCAGATCGGCCCGAGCTTGGTCTCGTGGTCGATCTGGGAGCGGTGCTTCACCAGGAAGCAGTTCACGCAGGTGAACTCGTCAGCCTGGGGAGGCAGCACCACGACATCGAGGTCGAGGTCGGAGAGGTCGGCACCGGGGAGCTCGTATCCGCCGGGGTTGTCAGCGTCTTCGACGTCGACGACCCCCGACATCTTGTCCGGGACACGCTCCTTGAGGGCCTCGATCGACTCGGAGTCGTCCTCGGTCTTCCGCGGTGCGTCGTAATCCGTTGCCATGCCCATCCACTTCTCGTCGTAACGGCCGATTCTCGCAATCGGCGGCCATAGTTTGCATCAATAGCCCCCGAATAGCAAAACCGTTCAGGAGCCTCTCAGCGATTGCTGGATGTGCAACTTCCGGCACGCCCGCGCTATTCCCCGGAATGCCTGTGCTCCCGTGGCATTCTGGGCCGGTACGAACGAGCTCGGAAGGCAATCCACATGCAGGATCTGAAGGTCATCGGGGTCGAGAACGGCGCACTGGTCGCCGTCGGCGACGACGGTGAGCGTTTCCGCATCGCCGTCGACGAGGCGTTGCAGTCGAAGGTGCGCCAGGTGCGGCAGGAGACGTCCGCCGAGGCCCCCAAACTCTCTCCGCGCGAGGTCCAGGCGCACATCCGCTCCGGCATGTCCGCCGAGGACGTCGCAGCGGTAACCGGCGCGCCGCTGGAGTACGTCCAGCGCTTCGAGGGACCCATCCTCGCCGAGCGCGAGCACATCGTCGCGAGTGCGCTCAGCGTGCCCGTGCACACCTCCGACGCCGTCGACCCGCTCGGCGAGGCCGAGACCTTCGGGTCCGTCATCCGCGACCGGCTGGCGTCGCTGGGCGTCGCGGGCGAGCGCTGGGCGAGCTGGAAGGACAGCGAGACGGGTTGGATCGTCAAGCTCGAGTTCACGGCGGACACCATCGACCACGACGCGCGCTGGTCGTACGACGTGCGCAAGCACGCCCTGGCGCCGCTCAACTCCGAGGCCACCACGCTGTCGCAGGCGGGCGAGCTGCGCGGCGGGGCGCTCATCCCGCGCCTGCGCGCCGTGCTGCCGCACGAGACCGAGCCGGACACCTCCCGCTTCGACAGCGGCGCGTTCACCTTCCCGGCGCCGACCGTCGACCTGCTCGGACCCGAGATTACGCAGCCGATCGAGCCGCTGCAGCCACGCGTCCCCGGCGCGAACAACTCCATCCCGGTCTCGGCGATGAAGCGCGCCGACGACGGCACGCCGCGCGACCTGCACCAGACCGCAGACCTACTGGAGGCCCTCCGCCGCCGCCGCGGCGAGCGGGAGGCGGCGACGTACGACGACCAGCCCCCGGCGCCCGAGCCGCAGGCGAGCGCGCCCGTGCAGCCGCTGCCGCCGGCATTCCGCGTCGTCGAGGAGCCCATCCCGGTCGTCGAGCAGCCGCCGCTGCCGCTCGACGTACCCGCTCCCCCGGCGACGTCCTCCTCGTCGACGTCGAACGACTCGGGCCCGCAGCCCTCCGCCCGCAAGAAGGGCCGCGCCTCCATGCCCAGCTGGGACGAGATCGTCTTCGGCGCCCGCACGGACGACGACCTGGCCTGACCACCTGGTTGACGCAACACGCCGTGCCGGCCGCCCGGCGCACGGCGTGTCGTGACAACTAGGCGGCAGCGCCGAAGCGCAGGAGGGGGACGCGCGTCTCCTCCGCGGTGAGGGAGCCGTGCTGGCCGACCATGTTGCGGCCGGTCCGCTGCGGATCGCGACCGTCGTAGTAGGCGATGCGCTTGCGGGCGGCGACGAGCACGTCCCCGATCCGCGGCGCCACCTCGGGCTCCACGGCCGGGCCGAACCAACCCGCCGCCGCGGCCTCGTCCCGCGTCGCCACCCAGGAGCGGTCGCCCTCGGCGTCCCGCCAGCGGCGGGCGACGGCGTCCGCCTCCCCCGCCTCTGTGTAGAGGTGCAGCATCCGCGGCTCGCCAGCGACTTCCGCCACGCCCTCGAGCAGCTCCGGCGCGGTGTCGAAGAGGATATGGCCGCTCTCGGGCACATCCACGACCCCGTGATCGGCGGTGAGGAGGGCTCCGCGGCCCGGGCCGAGTCGGCGGGCGAAGCCGGCGACCACGGCGTCCAAGGTCTCCAGGGCCGCTGTCCAGGCGGGCGACTCCCAGCCGCGGGCGTGCGCGAGCGCGTCGAGCTCGGCCACATAGAGATAGGTGAGCCCGGGCCCGGCGGAGGCGACGATCTCGGACGCGACCTCGAACCGCTCCGCGAGCGACTGGACGCCGACGAACTCCGCCCCGCGCAGCACCGCCTCGGTGAACCCCGACCCCGCGAACTTCGGCAGTCCGATCGCGCGAGCGCGGACCCCCTGCTCGACCGCCCGCTCGAACACCGTGCGCGAGCGCTGCCAGGTCGCGGGATCCATCCGGCCGTCCCAGCCGGAGAGCTGGTTGGTGAGGCGGCCGGCCGCATCGCGCACGCGGTAGCCGACCATCCCGTGCACGCCGGGCGTCGTGCCCGTGGTCAGGGTGGTCAGCGCGGCAGCCGTCGTCGTCGGGAAGCCGGCGTCGATCGTGGTCGCCTTGCCGAGCAGCGGGGCGAGGGTCCTGGCATGGCCGGAACGTGCCCGCAAGGCCGCGGCGCCGAGGCCGTCGACCAGGATGACGACGACATGCTCCATCCGCGGCAGCGACAGCTCGTTCGCGGCCCCGGACAGCGCGGCCAGGGAACTCGGGAGAACCGTGGCGAGGCTCGCTCGGGTGGAGAACGCGGCCGGTAGCATGGGGGGCATCCGGCCCAGTCTGGCACAGCCAGGCGAGCCGGCCCCGCCCCTCCCCCAGAGGCCACACAGCACAGATTGCACGAATGACCCCAGAAGACGACCAGCCCGCCGCCGGAACGACCGAGCGCATCGAAGACGTCGACGTCACCACGGAGATGGAGGGCTCGTTCCTCGAGTACGCCTACTCGGTGATCTACTCCCGCGCGCTCCCGGACGCCCGAGACGGCCTGAAGCCCGTGCAGCGCCGCATCCTCTACATGATGACCGAGATGGGCCTGCGCCCCGACCGCGGCCACGTGAAGTCGGCGCGCGTGACCGGCGAGGTGATGGGAAAGCTGCACCCGCACGGGGACGGCGCCATCTACGACGCCCTGGTGCGGATGGCCCAGGACTTCACCCTCCGCGTCCCGCTGGTCGACGGCCACGGCAACTTCGGCTCCCTCGACGACGGTCCCGCCGCAGCGCGGTACACGGAGGCGCGCCTCGCCGCCGCAGCGCTCGCCATGACCGAGGACCTCGACGAGGACGTCGTCGACTTCGTCCCCAACTACGACAACCAGCTCATGCAGCCGGACGTGCTGCCCGCCGCCTTCCCCAACCTGCTCGTCAACGGCGCCAGCGGCATCGCGGTGGGTATGGCTACCAACATGGCGCCGCACAACCTGATCGAGGTCGTCGGCGCCGCCCGCCACCTGCTGGAGAACCCGGACGCGACCCTCGACGACCTGATGGCGTACGTCCCCGGCCCCGACCTGCCGAGCGGCGGCATCATCGCCGGGCTGTCCGGCGTGCGCGACGCCTATGCGACCGGCCGCGGCAGCTTCCGGATGCGCGCCAAGGTGTCCGTCGAATCCATCACCGCCCGCAAGAGCGGCCTGGTCGTCACCGAGCTGCCCTACGGAGTCGGGCCCGAGAAGGTCATCGAGAAGATCAAGGACGGCGTCAACGGCAAGAAGCTCAACGGCATCTCCGACGTCACCGACCTCTCCGACCGGCAGCACGGCCTCCGCCTCGTCATCGGCATCAAGACAGGGTTCAGCCCGGAGGCGGTGCTCGAGCAGCTGTACCGGCACACCCCTCTGGAAGAGGGCTTCTCGATCAACAACGTCGCCCTGGTCGCGGGCGGCCCTCAGACCCTCGGGCTCCGCGAACTCCTGCAGGTGTACCTGGACCACCGGATCAGCGTGGTCACCCGGCGCTCCCGCTTCCGGCTCGCCCGCCGCAAAGAGCGCCTGCACCTGGTCGAGGGACTCCTCATCGCGATCCTCGACATCGACGAGGTCATCCAGGTCATCCGCACCTCCGACGACACCGAGCAGGCGCGCGGGCGCCTCATGCAGGTGTTCGACCTCAGCACGCTGCAGGCCGACTACATCCTCGAGCTGCGGCTGCGCCGGCTGACCAAGTTCAGCCGGATCGAGCTGGAGACCGAGCGCGACCAGCTGCGCGCCGAGATCGAGGAGCTGGAGGCGATCCTCGCCTCGCAGCGGCGCATCAACGACCTGGTGTCGGACGAGCTGGAGCGCGTGGCCGCCACGTTCGGCACGCCGCGGCGCACGCTGCTCACCGAGGCGAAGCCGTCGATCGCAGGCGCCTCGCGCAGCAAGACTGCGACGGTGCAGCTGGAGGTCGCCGACGTCCCCACGCGCGTGTACCTGTCGACGACCGGCCGCATCCTGCGCGTGGATGCGGGCGCGACGGAGGAGCAGGGGCTCGACCGCATCCAGCCGCCGGCGCGCCGCAGCAAGCACGACGCGATCCTGTCGCAGCTGGACACGACCAGCCGCAGCGAGATCGGAGCGATCACGAACCGCGGCCGGCTGATCCGCTTCTCGCCGGTCGACCTGCCCGGGGTGCCGGCCAACTCCATCCAGCTGGGTGCGGGTGTGAAGATCGGCGACTACCTGGCTCTCGCCGACAAGAAGGAGCGCATCCTCGCTCTCGCCTCCCTCACCGACACCGACCGGACGATCGCGCTGGGCACGAAGCAGGGTGTCGTGAAGCGTGTCGCGCCAGGCGACTGGGCGAACAAGCCGGAGTTCGAGATCATCGCGCTGAAGGCCGGCGACGAAGTCGTCGGGGCGGCGACCGTGACCGACGAGGACGAGCTGGTCTTCGTCGCGAGCGACGCGCAGCTGCTGCGGTTCGCCGCGTCGGCGGTGCGCCCGCAGGGCCGCGCCGCGGGCGGCATGGCGGGCATCAACCTCGGCGCCGGCGCGCGCGTCATCTTCTTCGGCGCGGTCGCCGCGGCGGACGCCGGGCAGGCGGTCGTCGCGACCATCGCGGCGAGCGACGCGACCCTGCCCGGTGCCGACCCCGGCACTGCGAAGGTGAGCGACTATGCCGAGTACCCGGCGAAGGGCCGCGCCACCGGCGGCGTCCGCGCCCAGCGGTTCCTGAAGGGCGAGAGCGAACTCGTGCTGGCCTGGGCCGGCCGCGGCCCTGCGCTCGCGGTCGCCCCGGACGGCGTCGCGCGCACCCTCCCCGAGGGCGGCTCCCGCCGCGACGGCTCGGGCACCCCCCTCGACACGGTCGTCGGCTCCATCGGCCGCCAGATCGCCTGACAGGCCACCCGGCTCTCCTAGCCATCAGCTCCTGAGTTTTTCGAGCGAATCGCCCTGATTTGCTCGAAAAACTCAGGAGCTGTTGGCTTCGGTGGGCGGCGCGAGGTGGGCGAGTCAGGCGTCGATGCGGGCGCGGGAGAGGTCGTCGGCGCCCGCGATGATGAACTCCTTGCGCGGGGCGACGTCGTTGCCCATCAGCAGCTCGAAGACGCGGTTCGCCGACTCGGCGTCGGGGACGCGCACCCGGCGCAGGGTGCGGTGGGCCCGGTCCATCGTTGTGGTCGCCAGCTGGTCCGCATCCATCTCGCCGAGACCCTTGTAGCGCTGGATCGGCTCCTGGTACTTCTTGCCGCGCTTCTTCAGGTCGGCGAGCACCGCGTGCAGCTCGGCCTCCGAGTAGGTGTAGATCGTCTCGTTCGGCTTCGACCCCGGGTTCACGACGACCACGCGGTGCAGCGGAGGGACGGCGGCGAACACGCGCCCCTCCTCGATCATCGGCCGCATGTACCGGAAGAACAGCGTGAGCAGCAGCGTCCGGATGTGGGCGCCGTCGACGTCCGCGTCCGACATGATGATGACCTTGCCGTAGCGGGCCGTCGACAGGTCGAAGCTGCGGCCGGAGCCCGCGCCGATGACCTGGATGATGGCCGCGCACTCCGCGTTCGAGAGCATGTCCGAGATGGACGCCTTCTGCACGTTGAGGATCTTGCCGCGGATGGGCAACAGCGCCTGGTACTCGCTGTCCCGCGCCCGGCGGGCCGTGCCCAGCGCCGAGTCGCCCTCGACGATGAACAGCTCGCTGTTGGCGACGTCGTTGGAGCGGCAGTCGACCAGCTTCGCCGGAAGGGAGGAGGTCTCCAGCGCGTTCTTGCGGCGCTGCGTCTCCTTGTGGGCCCGGGCGGAGATGCGCGACTTCATCTCGGCGACGACCTTGTCGAGCACCAGGGCCGACTGTGCCTTGTCGTCGCGCTTGGAGGACCCGAACCGCTCCGACATGGCCTTCTGCACCACGTTCGCCACGATCGCGCGCACCGCAGGCGTGCCGAGGATCTCCTTCGTCTGGCCCTCGAACTGCGGCTCCGGGAGGCGGACGGTCAGCACGGCGGTCAGTCCCGCCATCACGTCGTCCTTCTCCAGCTTGTCGTTGCCCGCCTTGAGCCGACGCGCGTTCAGCTCGACCTGCTGGCGGAGGAACTTGAGCAGCCCCTGGTCGAACCCTGCCTGGTGGCTTCCGCCCTTCGGCGTCGCGATGATGTTGACAAAGCTGCGCATCACCGTGTCGTAGCCGGTGCCCCAGCGGAGGGCGATGTCGACCTGGCAGTCGCGCTTGAGCTCGGTGGGCACCATGGCCCCGGTCTCCGACAGCACGGGGACGGTCTCGGTGAAGTGCCCCTCGCCGGTCAGCCGCCAGGTGTCGGTGATCGGGCTGTCCGGCGCGAGGAAGTCGACGAACTCGGAGATGCCGCCCTCGTAGCGGAACGTGGTGCGCCCTGCGGGCTCCCCGCCGTCGGCGGCCGGTCGCTTGTCGTCGATCGACAGCGACAGCCCCGGCACGAGGAAGGCGGTCTGCCGGGCGCGACCGATCAGGTCGTCGGTGGAGAACTCTGCGCCCTTCGTGAAGATCTGCCGGTCGGCCCAGTACCGGATGCGGGTGCCGGTGACGCCCTTCTTGACCTTGCCGACGACGCGCAGCTCGCTGCCGCTGACGAACGGCGAGAACGCACTGTCGGGGCTCGCCACGCCGCCCTTGTCGTCGAAGACGCCCGGCTCCCCGCGGTGGAAGGACATGGCGTACGTCTTGCCGTCGCGGTCCACCTCCACGTCGAGACGCTCGGACAGCGCGTTGACGACCGAGGCGCCGACGCCGTGCAGACCGCCGGAGGCGGCGTACGAGCCGCTGCCGAACTTTCCGCCCGCATGCAATTTGGTGAAGACGACCTCGACGCCCGAGAGGCCGGTCTTCGGCTCGATGTCGACCGGGATGCCGCGGGCCTGGTCGCGCACCTCGACGCTGTCGTCCGGGTGCAGGATGACCTCGATGTCCGACCCGAAGCCGGCCAGCGCCTCGTCGACGGAGTTGTCGATGATCTCCCACAGGCAGTGCATCAGACCGCGGGAGTCGGTGGAGCCGATGTACATGCCTGGACGCTTGCGGACGGCCTCCAGACCCTCGAGCACCGAGAGGTGCCTGGCCGAATAGTCCGAACTCGCCACGGGCGCTCCTTGTGGATCAGCGCGCCCTTCCCGGGTGCGGGCGCATGTGCGCTTCAAGCCTAAGCGCCGGGCGGCGGAGCCTACGCCACGACACGGGTGCGGCCGCGAGGCTACGCGTTGAGCGAAATAGCAGCCAATGCGCGCCTGATTGCCGAACATCCGTGGTTCTATAGACGTACCGAGTTCACCGGTTGCGACGGAAGGAGCATCACATGTCGACACTCACCTCGGAGAACGGGGCGGTTGACGAGCTCGCATCGGGGCCGCAACTGACGGCCGCGGACCGTTGCGACAGCTGCGGAGCGCAGGCGTACATCCGCGTCGTCGTGAACAACGGCGAGCTCCTGTTCTGCGCCCACCACGGCAAGAAGCACCAGGAGAAGCTCTCGCAGATCGCCCACAGCTGGCACGACGAGACCGCTCGCCTGTTCGAAGAGCAGCGCGCTTAACGCGGCCGCCTCGCGACGCGCGGGACTGACCGGAGGATGAACGCCAGGACGGGTGTGCGCAGACGCGCCCACATCGATCTCGACGCCATCCGCTCGACGGCAGCCTCCCTCGCCTCGTCGCTCCCCGACTGCACCGCCGATCTCCGCGCCGACGCGTACGGCCACGGGCTCATCCCCGTGGCTCGTGCGTTGACGGATGCGGGGGTCGGCGGTTTTCTCGTCTCCCGGGTGGAGGACGCGGCGGCGATCGCCGACGAGGGCTTCCCCGTAGAGCTGGCGGTCGTCGGCAACGCCTCGGGGGTGGAGCAGAACGGATACCTCGGGCCCGCGCTCTTCGGCCTCGACCCCGCGCGCCCCGCCCCGCCGGCATTGCGTCTCGAGGGCGAGGTCATCGCGGTCAAGCGCGTCCCGGCCCACCGCGGCGTCTCCTACGGCTACACGTACCGCACCTCGCAGCCCAGCACGCTCGTGCTGGTCGCCCTCGGCTACGCCGACGGCATCCTCCGGGTCGCCTCCAACAAGGCGCCAGTGAAGGTCGGCGAGACCACGGGCCGCATCACCGGCCGGATCGCCATGGACCAGTTCGTCGTCGACCTCGGCGACGACTCCGCAGCGCCCGGCGACGCCGTCATCCTGTTCGGGGATGCCGCGCACGGCGAGCCGACCGTGCTCGACTGGGCCGATACGCTCGGCGTCGCGGCCCCCGTCATCACCAGCAGGCTCGGCCGACGTATCGAGAGGACGTACAGCGAGTGAGGACGCCCGCATGACCATCGTGGACGCCATCGCCGAGCCGCTCCCCCGCGCAGTCATCGACCTCGCGGCGCTGCGGCACAACGTCGCGCACCTGACGAAGCTCATCTCCCCCGCTCGGACCATGCTCGCGGTCAAGGCCGACGCGTACGGCCACGGCCTGCTGCCCATCGCGGACGCGGGGCTCGACGCCGGCGCGACGTCGTTCGCCGTGCTCGAGATCCCTGCCGGGCTGGTACTGCGCAGTGCCGGGATCGACGTCCCGATCCTCGCCTGGCTGCACGGGCAGGACACCGACTGGCGCGCGGGCATCGAGGCGGACATCGAGCTCGGCATCTCGGCCGTCTGGCAGTTGGAGGCGATCGCCGCCGCCGGCGCCGACCGTCCGGCCGTCGTGCACCTCAAGGTCGACACCGGCCTCAGCCGCAACGGCGCGACGCGCGAGGACTGGCCGGGGCTCATCCGCGCGGCGCTCGCGCTGCAGGAGCGCGGGTTGGTGCGCATCCGGGCGGCCTGGTCGCACCTGGCCGATGCATCCATCGCCGACGACGAGGCGGCCCTCGCCGAGTTCCGGGACGCGGTGGCCGAGGCGCAGTCGCTCGGCGCGCGCTTCGAAGTGCTGCACTTGGCGGCGAGCTCGGCCGGCATCCGGATGCCCGAGGCGCGCTTCGACTTCGTCCGGTTCGGGATCGCGGCGTACGGCTTCTCGCCGTTCGACGACTCGACGGGCGCGGAGCTCGGTCTCATCCCCGTGATGCGGCTGGAGGCGCCGGTCACCGAGGTGCACGTCGGCGGCACCACGCACGCCCGGCTCGCCATCGGCTGGGCCGACGGCGTGCCGACGCTCGGGATCGCGAAGACCTCCATCCAGCTGAACGGTCGCCGCTGTCCGGTGATCGCGGTCGAGGCGGACACCATGCTGGTGGATGTGGGCCCGCACCGGGTCGAGGTGGGCGACACCGCGATCCTGTTCGGCCCGGGCACCGCCGGCGAGCCGACCGCCGAGCAGTACGCCGACTGGGCCGAGACGATCGCCGACGAGATGGTCACCGGCGTCGCGTCCCGCGTCCCCCGCGTCTACATCGACTGACCCCGACGCCATCAGTTCCTGAGTTTTTCGCCCCTGCACCGGCGTGTCGTTCGAAAAACTCAGGAACTGATGGCGTGGGGCGCAGCTAGAGGGAGACGTTCAGGCGGTCTGCGATGGCGCGGCGGGCGTTCGTCGCGTAGCGGTCGACGCGCTCCGTCTGCGGCACCGGCGGCAGCTCGGCGCGCAACGCCGTCGAGAGCAGGCGGTCGGCCAGGACGGGGTTCATCGGCAGCAGCGGACCGTGCAGGTGCGTGCCGATCGACGCGCCGACGACCACGCCCTCCGTCGAGCCGTCGTTTCCCGTGCCGCTGACGATGCGGGCGAGCGGCTCCGCGCCGTCGAGCACGGTGTGGGCGGAGTGGTTCTCGAAGCCGGCGATGGCGGTACCGTCGGCCAGCCGGGCGACGACCTCGCCGACGTGGCGCTTGGGGCCGAGCGCGGCGCGCGTCGGGAACACCGCGGCCCCCGCGAGCACCTCGCCCTCGGCGGTCTCGAGCTCGGTGCCCAGCAGCTGCCAGCCGCCGGCGATCGCGAGGATCGGGACGCCGGCGTCGCGCCACTCGCGCAGGGTCGGTGCGATACGCAGCACATCCTGGTGCACCGCGCGCTGGCCCGACAGCGGACCGGAGCCGATGTGCACGATGTCCGCGCTCGGCGGCAGCTCGGCCCCCGGCGCGTGCGCGACCGTCTCGACGTCGATGCCGCGCCAGCGGGCCCGCTCGGCCAGCGCGAGCACGTTGCCCGCGTCGCCGTTGATGCCCAGCTCGGCCGGGTACAGGTGCAGGATGCGCAGCACGGTCATCGCTCGCCGCCCTCCAGGTCGAGGAAGCCCAGCTGCTTGCGGATCAGCATCATCTGCTCGTAGTTGACGATCATGGTCTTCGTGCCACGGGACGGCTTCGGCAGCGCGAGGAACGCCTGCAGCGCAGGCTTCAGCTCGGGCACGACCTGGTCCACCTCGATGCCCGCGTAGGCGAACCGGGTGGCGAACTGCCATGCCTTCGTGCCGGAGATCACATCCACGTGGGTGAGCTTCGACAGGTCGATGTCGTACACCCACGACGGGTCGGGGGTGCCCTCGTCGACCGAGACGAACACCTGCTCTGGCGACTCGCTCAGGTAGTCGAGGTTGAGCTGGAGGCTCGGCGGGTTCTTCATCATGATGATCTCGACGTCCTCGTCGCCCACCTTCAGCGTCTCGCCACGGCCGTACACCGTGCGGAGCGCCGCCATCGCGGCGACAACCGCGGTCGGCTGGAACCGCTCGCCGAGCAGGCGGCGGGCCATCGCCGTCGCGCCGGCCGCGTCCACCGCGTAGTGCAGGCCGCGCGCGGGCAGTCCGATGCGCACGTTCTCGCCGCCGATGGTCAGCTGGGCGCTCTGCACCTCCAGCTTGCTGACGAACACCGACGGGATGGGGAGCGCCCCCGCCGCCGCGCCGGTGAGGTCCTTGACGTTGGCCAGTCCGTTCGGAGACGCCTCGATGATGGAGGGCGCGACCGCGAACGTGGTCACGTCGCGTCCCTGCGCCGCGAGCTCCGCACCGACCCGCGCGAGGCTGTCGTCGTCGGCGTTCACCACGACGAACTCGGACGAGCCGTCGGCGATCGAGCGCAGCATCCCGATCACGCGGGTCGGCTCGAAGAAGCGGTTCAACTGGTCGATCTGGACGTTGAGCAGCAACGAGCCACGCGGCTTCAGGACCCGCGCGAGGTCGACGCCGTAGGCCTCATCCACCTCGATGACCCCGACGTCGCCACGCACGTAGCCGTCGAGCGGGACGTCGGCGAGCAGCGCGGAGGCGATGCCCTGCGGCAGGTTGCCGCCGGACGGGTTGGTGAACACGTCGAGCCCGTGCTCCCGCAGGATCGCGGTGAGCATGTTGGTCGTCGTGGACTTGCCGTTCGAGCCGGACACGAACACGACGCCGAGGGGCAGACGGCTGACCGCACGCTCCAGGAACTTCGGGGCGATCGCGAGCGCGACGCGGCCCGGCACCGCGGAGCCGCCTCCCCGCAGGCGCAGAAGCCAGCGGGCGAGGCGGCCGGCGATGACCGCCAGTCGGTAGCGCACAGGTTTACTCGAGGTAGTCGCGCAGCGACTGCGAGCGGGACGGGTGGCGCAGCTTCGCCATCGTCTTCGACTCGATCTGGCGGATGCGCTCACGCGTCACGCCGAACGTGTCACCGATCTGGTCGAGCGTCTTCGGCATCCCGTCGCCGAGGCCGAAGCGCATGCGGATGACACCCGCCTCGCGCTCGGACAGCGAGTCGAGCAGGCTCTCCAGCTGCTTCTGCAGCATGGTGAAGCCCACCGCGTCGGCCGGCACGACCGCCTCGGTGTCCTCGATCAGGTCGCCGAACTCGCTGTCGCCGTCCTCACCCAGCGGGGTGTGGAGCGAGATGGGCTCGCGGCCGTACTTCTGCACCTCGATGACCTTCTCCGGGGTCATGTCGAGTTCCTTCGACAGCTCCTCGGGGGTGGGCTCGCGGCCCAGGTCCTGCAGCATCTGGCGCTGCACGCGGGCGAGCTTGTTGATGACCTCGACCATGTGCACCGGGATGCGGATGGTACGCGCCTGGTCCGCCATCGCACGCGTGATCGCCTGACGGATCCACCAGGTGGCGTACGTGGAGAACTTGAAGCCCTTGGTGTAGTCGAACTTCTCGACCGCACGGATGAGGCCCAGGTTGCCCTCCTGGATGAGGTCGAGGAACTGCATGCCGCGGCCGGTGTAGCGCTTGGCCAGGGACACGACGAGACGCAGGTTGGCCCCGAGCAGGTGGCTCTTGGCGCGCTGGCCGTCGCGGGCGACCCACTTCAGCTCGCGCTCGAGCTCCTTGCTGAGGTTCGGCGTGTTCGCGAGCTTGTCCTCGGCGAAGAGGCCCGCCTCGATGCGCATCGCGAGCTCGACCTCCTCCGCCGCGTTCAGCAGCGGGACCTTGCCGATCTGCTTCAGGTAGTCCTTGACCGGGTCGGCGGTGGCGCCAGTGATCGTCGTCGAGTAGACGGGAATGTCGTCTTCCTCGTCGACGGCGCGCAGCACCAGGGCGTCGGTCGGCAGCGGCAGGTCGCCCGCCGGAGCCGCCGCGGGCGCGGCGGTCTCGGCGTCGTCGCTCTCGGTCTCCTCCGACTCGGCGTCGGCGTCGCCTTCGGCGGCCGCCTCGTCCGTGTCGGTGTCACCCTCGGTGTCCGTCTCGTCGTCCTCGTCGATCTCGACCTCGGCGTCGTCGTCGAGCACGTCGTCGTCCTCGTCGTCCGCAGCCTTGCCCTTCGGGGCGGCCTGCTTCTTCGCAGCCGTCGACTTGGGCGAAGCCTTCTTGGGCGCCGCCTTCGTGCCCGCCTTCTTGGCTGCGGGCTTCGCCGTCTCCTCGCCCACGGCCGCGGTCACGGTCTCATCGACCTCGACCTCCGGCTCGCGGGTCTTCGTTGCTGCACGGGTTGCCATGTGAACACCTTTCATACCAAGCGGAGGGGCCGGGATCCTGACGGCCGGGCCTGGCTCAGGGTTTGCGTGCGGACACTACTAAGACCCATGTCAAGTCCTGGGGGTTTGCGCCGTGCATCGTCTAATGCTCCGGCCCCAGGAGATGAACGGGTCCAGACATCAATTATTGCACGTTCCGAGTGATCCCCCGACCACGTCGCTACAGCGCCTCGCGCCCGCCGCGCCTCCTCCACGCTCCGACGAGTGCAACCCACAGAGGGGCCACTTCTATTCCCTCTTCCTCGAGGAGATGCCGGCGTGTCCGGCGGCGCGCCCGGACGAGGAAGCCCACGCCGATCCCGACGATCACGTACTGGATCGCGAACGCCCAGCGGAAGTGGTCGAGCTGGTAGAGCTGAGCGTCCCCCTCCGCGCCGTGCGCCTGCACGTCGAGGGAGACACCGATCAGGAACATCATCACGAAGCTGGCGAGGAACCCGCCGACGTTGACGATGCCGTTCGCCGACCCGAGGCTGTGCAGCGGGTTGAAGGTACGTGCGAAGTCGAAGCCGATCAGCGAGCCGGGGCCACCGATCCCGATGGCGGCGATGAGGACCACGATCGTCCACAGCGGCGGCTTCCCCGGCCAGAGCAGCACCAGCGTCCACGCGGCCGCCATCAGCGCGACGATGCCCAGCACGAGGTTGCTGCGCCGCATCGGGAAGCGGGCCGTGAGGATGCCCAGGATGGGACCGGACACGAGCCCCGCCCCGACCAGCACCGTCAGCAGGGCGGACGCCTCCGCCGGCTCGATCCCGATGGCGAAGACGAGGAAGGGGATGCCCCACATCAGGCTGAACACGGTGCCGGAGGACTGGGTAACGAAGTGCGACCAGAAGCCGAGTTGCGTGCCGGGCCGCGCCAGGCTGATGCGCAGCTGGCGGAGCGAATCCGACCAGGTCGCGGGCCGCGGGCCCTCGCTCGCGCCGACCGGCCGGTCGCTGACGCCGACGACGATGCCGATGAGCGCCACCACGGAGAGGGAGGCGGCTGAGAGGAACGCCACCGTCCACCCGGAGAGGTGAAGGAGCAGGGCGAAGGGCACGGCAGAGAGCACCTGCCCCAATTGCCCGACGTTGCCGATCCACTGCGACAGCTGCGGCACGATGCGGCCGCGGAACCAGGAGTTGACCAGCCGCATCAGCGAGGTGAACACCGTCGCATCCCCCGCGCCCACCAGGATGCGGCCGACGATCGCGATCGCGATGCTCGGCGCCAGGGCGACGGCGACCTGGCCGACGACCATGAGCGCGGTTCCCACGAGCATCAGGACGCGGGACCCGATCCGGTCGATGAGCACACCGACGGGCACCTGCATGCCGGCGTAGACGATGAGCTGCACGACGGCGAGGGTGGAGAGCACCGACGCCGACACGTGGAAGCGCTCGGTCGCCGCCACGCCCGCGACACCCACGGTGGTCCGCTGCATCACGGCGATCAGGTAGGCGAAGACGCCGATCCCGTAGACGATCCAGGAGCGGCGCGAGTTCACCGGACGATCCTACGCCCGGCTATGCACCGCCCAGGAATCGGCTGTGCGCTCAGCGGTCGCCGCGCGGGTTGTCCTCGTCGCCGTGACGGCGGAAGGCCAGGAAGTTCTCCAGTTCGGCCGCGATCTCGTCGGCGCTCGGCAGCTCGCCGTCGCTGTCGGTCAGCGGCGAGCGCAGCTGGGTGTCCTCCATGTAGGAGTCGTGCCGCTCCTCCAGCGTGCCGACCAGCCGGCCGAGCTCGGGGTTGCCCGCGACCTGCTCGTCGATGTTGGCGACGAACTCCCGGTCCTCCTGGCGGAGCCGGTCTGTCGGGAAGATCAGCCCCGTCGACGCGCTGATGGAGTCGAGAGCGGCGACCGCGGCCGCCGGGTACTCCGTGTCGGCGAGGTAGTGCGGGATGAGCAGGATGAAGCCTGCGATCGGGTACGACAGCTGCTGCAGCCGGTACTCCAGCAGGTGCAGGGCGTTGGCGGGCACCTGGGTGTGGGGCTTCCAGATCGACATGGAGTCGATGAGCTCCGTGCGGTTGCCGCTCACCGTGACGCCGATCGGGCGGGTGTGCGGGACCGGCATCGGGATGGAGTGCACCCACGTGATCGTGGACACCTTGAACCGATCGATCAGGCCGAGCACCGCCTCCGTGAACGCCTCCCAGCGGAAGTCGGGCTCGAAACCGGAGAGCAGTAGGAACGGCTGGCGCAGCTCGTCGTAGGCGAGGTACAGCTTCAGGGTGGCCGGCTGGTAGTCGGTCAGGTGGTCCTGGTCGAAGTAGATGATGGGCCGGCGGGCGCGGTAGTCGAGCAGGATGTCGGCGTCGAAGGTGGCGACCACCTCGCTGTCGAGGGTGCCGAGCAGGTAGGTGCCGAGCTGGCTCACGCCGGAGCCCGCGTCGGCGAAACCCGTCAGTCCCGCGACCAGCGGCAGGCCTTCCGGCACATCGAGTGCCGGGTTGAGCTCGAACAGTTCGCCGGGGTCTCGCATACCTCAACTCTAGAGCGGCCTCCCCCGGCCGTGCCCTGCTCAGGACGCCGTGCGGCCACGCCCACAGCGAACACGCGCGTTAGGGTCGGAGCATGACCGTTCCCTCGCTGACGCTGACCGACTCCCCCACCCCCGCCACCTCCGCCGACGTGCTCGTGGTCGCCGCCCGCGTGACGCGCGACGCCGTGACCGTGCTGTCCGGCGAGCACCGCGAGGAGCTGGAGCGGCAGCTGCGCGAGGTCGGCTTCGGCGGCGGGCGGGACGAGCTGGTGCGGCTCCCGGGACGGGGCGCCGGCGCCTCGCTCGCCGTCATCGGCCTGCCGGAGGACGGCACGGACGCGCTCCGCTACGCCGCGGGCAGCGCCGTGCGGCAGCTCGCCGGGACGGCCGCGGTCGCCCTCGACCTGCCTGCAGAGGGCGAGTCGCAGGTCGGCGCGGTGCTGGAGGGCGCCGCTCTCGGCGCCTACGCCTTCACCGAGTACCGGGAGAAGAGCCGTGCCGGGGTCAAGGACCCGGTCGCCTCGATCGAGGTGCTGGGGTCGGCATCCGACTCGGAGGCACTGGTCGCCCGTGCGACCGCGGTCGCCGAGGCGGCCGCCCTGGTCAAGGACCTGGTGAACATGCCTCCGCTCGACCTCTACCCCGAGACCTTCGCGTCGCGCGCGCAGGACGCCGCGGCGGACCTCCCCGTCACCGTCGAGGTGTGGGACGAGGAGCGGCTCGCGGCGGATGGCTTCGGCGGCATCCTCGGCGTCGGCCAGGGCTCGACCCGCCCGCCGCGGCTCGTGAAGGTGTCGTACGCGCCGGAGGGCGCCTCCCGCCACCTCGCCCTCGTCGGCAAGGGCATCACCTTCGACTCCGGCGGCCTGTCCCTCAAGCCCGCGACCGGCATGGTCGGGATGAAGTACGACATGACCGGCGCCGCCACCGTGCTCGCCGTCGCGCTCGCGGCTGCCCGGCTCGCCCTGCCGGTGCGGGTCACCGCGTGGCTGTGCCTGGCCGAGAACATGCCGTCCGGCTCGGCGATCCGGCCGAACGATGTGCTGCGCATCCGCGGCGGACGCACCGTCGAGGTGCTCAACACCGACGCGGAAGGCCGGCTCGTGCTCGCCGACGGCCTGGTCGCGGCGAGCGAGGAGCAGCCCGACGCGATCGTCGACGTGGCGACCCTGACCGGAGCCGCCATGGTCGCGCTCGGCACGCGGTACGCGGCCGTGATGGGCTCCGACGACCTGGTGGACCAGGTGCTCACCGCGGGCAAGGAGTCCGGCGAGCTGCTGTGGCCGATGCCGCTGCCGGGCGAGCTGCGGGCGTCCATCAACTCGGACGTCGCGGACATCGCGAACGCCAACCCGGGCAACACCGCGGGCGGCGCGCTGCTGGCCGGGGTGTTCCTGCAGGAGTTCGTCGGGCGCACCGGCGACGACGACGACGCGCCCCGCATCCCGTGGGCCCACCTCGACATCGCCGGTCCGGCGAAGAGCCCTGCGGCGCCCTACGGTTTCACCGGCAAGGGGCCGTCCGCCGTCAGCGTACGTGCGCTTCTGCGTCTGGCCGAGACCATTTCCGGGAAGTAGTAGGGTCGTATGGGCGGGAAATCCCGCCCATCAACACGCCTCCCGGAGCCACCCCTCCTGGGCGGCATTCGTGTCACATGATCCTGATGCGCGAGGGAGTAGCTGGGTGTCTGAGCAGAACTTTGACATTGTGGTGCTCGGCGGTGGGAGTGGAGGCTACGCAGCAGCGCTGCGTGCGGCCGAGCTCGGTTTCACCGTCGGCATGATCGAGAAGGACAAGGTCGGCGGCACGTGCCTGCACCGCGGCTGCGTCCCGACGAAGGCGCTGCTCCACGCGGCGGAGATCGCCGACTACTCCCGGGAGTCGGCGAAGTACGGAATCGTCACCCAGCTGCAGGGTGTCGACATCAACGGCGTGACCGAGTACCGCACCGGCATCGTCGCGAAGAAGTACAAGGGCCTGCAGGGTCTCGTGAAGGCCCGCGGCATCACGGTCATCGAGGGCGAGGGCCGCCTGGTCTCCCCCACCACCGTCCAGGTCGGCGAGGACCGCATCGTCGGCAAGAACGTCATCCTGGCGACCGGCTCGTACTCGCGCTCGCTGCCGGGCCTGGAGATCGGCGGACGGGTCATCACCTCGGAGCAGGCGCTCGAGCTCGACTTCGTGCCGAAGAAGGTCGCCGTGCTCGGCGGCGGCGTCATCGGCGTCGAGTTCGCCAGCGTGTGGAAGTCGTTCGGCTCCGACGTCACGATCATCGAGGCGCTGCCGCACCTGGTTCCGAACGAGGACGAGTCGATCAGCAAGTCGCTGGAGCGCGCGTTCCGCCGCCGCGGCATCGACTACCGCCTCGGAATCCGCTTCCAGGGCGTCACCCAGGACGAGAACGGCGTCGTCGTGACGCTGGAGAACGGCGACACCGTCGAGGCCGACGTGCTGCTCGTGGCCGTCGGCCGCGGCCCGCTCACGCAGGGCCTCGGTTACGACGAGGTCGGCGTCACCATGGACCGCGGCTTCGTCATCACCGACGAGCGCCTGCACACCAACATCCCGGGCGTCTACGCCGTGGGCGACATCGTCCCCGGACTGCAGCTCGCGCACCGCGGCTTCCAGCAGGGCATCTTCGTGGCGGAGGAGATCGCGGGCCTCAACCCGATCGTCGTCCCGGACGTCAACATCCCGAAGGTCACCTACTGCGACCCGGAGGTCGCCTCCATCGGCCTCACCGAGGCGAAGGCGGTCGAGAAGTACGGCGCCGACAGCGTCAGCAGCTACGACTACAGCCTGGCCGGCAACGCCAAGAGCGAGATCATCGGCACGAACGGCTCCGTGAAGGTCGTCCGCGTCAACGACGGCCCCGTGGTCGGCGTGCACATGATCGGCGCCCGCGTCGGCGAGCTGATCGGCGAGGCGCAGCTGGCCGTGAACTGGGAGGCGTACCCGGAGGACATCGCCCCGCTCATCCACGCGCACCCCACGCAGAACGAGTCGCTCGGCGAGGCCTTCCTGTACCTCGCGGGCAAGCCGCTGCACACCCTCTAGGACGTCACGGGCGGGTCCGCCGTGCGCGGACCCGCCTGCAATAAGCTACTGAACGATCAGGTTTTGAAGGAGAGAAGCTCATGAGCGAATCCGTCAGCCTCCCGGCGCTCGGCGAGAGCGTCACGGAAGGCACGGTCACCCGCTGGCTGAAGAACGTTGGCGACCGTGTCGAGGTGGACGAGCCCCTGCTCGAAGTCTCGACCGACAAGGTCGACACCGAGATCCCGTCGCCGGTCGCCGGCGTCATCGAGGCGATCCTGGTGCAGGAGGACGAGACCGTCGAGGTGGGCACCGCGCTCGTGACGATCGGCGACGGCTCCGGAGCCGGCGCCGAGGCGCCGGCCGCTCCGGCCGCCGAGGCCGCGCCGGCTGAGGCCGCGCCCGCCGAGGCCGCCGCTCCCGCCCAGGAGGCTCCCGCCCCCGCGCAGGCCGCTCCCGTCCAGGAGGCGCCGGCCGCTCCGGCACAGGAGGCCCCGCAGGCCGCCCCCGCCCAGGAGTCCGCGCCCGCCGCTCCTGCTGCGCCCGCCGCTCCCGCGCCGGCCGCTCCTGCTCCGGCCGCTGCCGCTCCGGCTGCGGCCGCTCCGGCGCAGGAGGCGCCCGCTGCCCCCGCCCAGGCTGCTCCAGCTGCCGCGCCCGCTCCACAGTCTGCCGCTCCGCAGGCCGCTGCGCCGGCGGCGCCCGCTGCCCCCGCCGCCGCCCCGGCGTCATCGGGAGGCGCCCACGCCGGCAACGCAGGCTATGTGACCCCGATCGTCCGCAAGCTCGCGAACGAGCAGGGCGTCGACCTCTCCACGGTCACCGGCACCGGCGTCGGCGGACGCATCCGCAAGGAGGACATCCTCTCGGCCGCCGCTCCCGCGGCCGCTGCGTCGGCTCCCGCCCAGGCCGCCCCGGCTCCCGAGGTCTCGCCGCTGCGTGGCACCACGCAGCCGATGTCGCGCCTCCGCAAGGTCGTCGCCGAGCGCGCCGTCGTCTCGATGCAGTCGACCGCGCAGCTCACCAGCGTCGTCGAGGTGGACGTGACCAAGGTCGCCGCCCTCCGCGACCGGGTGAAGGGCGACTTCCTCAACAAGACCGGCGTGAAGCTGTCCTTCCTGCCGTTCTTCGCCCTGGCCGCCGCCGAAGCGCTCAAGACCTACCCGGTCATCAACGCGACCGTCGACGGCGACAGCATCGTCTACCCGGACCACGAGAACATCTCGATCGCGGTCGACACCGAGCGCGGCCTGCTCACCCCGGTGGTGCGCAACGCCTCCGAGCTCGACATCGCCGCCCTGGCGAAGGAGATCGGCGACCTCGCCGAGCGCACCCGCGACAACCGGCTCAAGCCGGACGAGCTGGCCGGCGGCACGTTCACGCTGACCAACACCGGTTCGCGTGGCGCGCTGTTCGACACCCCGCTCGTGTTCCTCCCGCAGGTCGCGATCCTCGGCACCGGCATCGTCACCAAGAAGCCGGTCGTCGTCTCGGCCGACGGCAGCGACTCGATCGCCATCCGCTCGACCGTGTACCTCGCTCTCTCGTACGACCACCGGATCGTGGACGGCGCCGACGCGGCCCGCTTCCTCGTCGCGGTCAAGAACCGTCTCGAGGGCGGTCAGTTCGAGGGCAACCTCGGGATCTGATCTCCTCACGGGAACACCGCCCGTAACCGCCAGCCGGCCTCGCTCCTCACCAGCAGGAGCGAGGCCGGTTCGCTTTTCGGCGTGCGCGACGATGCGGGCACGGCCGCGACCAGCGCGGCGTCGCCCCAACGCTCCACGAGAGAGAGCTGCGCCTCCGTGTAATCCCGTTCCTCCCGCGCGCCCGGCCGCCCGAGCGCGGCGGCCTCCTCCTCCTTGAGGCCCGCTCCTGCCTCAAGCACGGCGTCGAGGCACCCGACGATCACCGGCTTCGCAGCGAAGCACGCGTGCCGCGCATCGAGCAGCCGGCGCGCGGCGTCCACCGGGTCGTCGCTGTTCGCCCGTGAGCCCTCGCCTTCACCTGCAGCCTCCGTCCCGCTCGCCGCTTCGCCGTGCGTCGCCGAGGCGGCAGACGGCGAGGACTCTCGGGCTGCAACCGACGTCGGCGCGCCCGTCACCGAAGTCGTGCCGCCCGAGGCGCCCTCGCGCGCCGCGCCGTCACCCGCCGTGCCCGACTCCTCACGAGGAGCGTCGGTCCCGGACGACCGCGCCACGGCCGTCGCGGAGGCACCGGACGCCGCCGGATCGGCCGACGAAGGGTGGCTCACCGTGCCTGTGAGCCCTGAGTCGGGGATCAGGGCCACCATCGCCAGCGCGAACACGACGGGCAGAACCGCCGCAGCAGCCAGCATGGGCCGTCTGCGCACGAGAGCGACCAGGCGCGCACTCAGCTGCCGAAGGGGCTGACCGTCGAGCGCGTCGAGGACGGGGGCGACGCGGGCGGCGGGATCACGGCGCTTTCGGGCCGGGTGCACCGCCGAAGCTGCTGGAGCGGCGCCACCATGGGGACTGGGTGCCTTCCGAGCGTCCCTCGGAGCGGCCAGTTCGCCGCGCGAGGTGTGCGCCTCATCCAGCCGCAGCGCCACAGGCCGCGCCATCGCGGTCACCGCCTCTTCCACGGCCGGCCACCGCCCGGTACGAAGCGCACCCTCCACCGCCGCGAGGAGCCGCATACCGGTGCCGTCGGAGACGCGCAGGCAGAGTGAGCGGGCGAACGCATGGAACGCCTCCGCATCCGCCACCGCTGTCTCCGGCCGCAGCCCCACCACCCCGTCGAGGAGGCCGAGGACGGGGCAGCCGTCAGCCGTGAACTCCACTCCTTCCGGCGTCAGGTCCGGCGCCGCCCAACCGGACGCATGGAGGGCGGCGACGCCGCGCGCGACCCCGAGCAGGACGGTCGCCGCTTCACCACCCGACATCCCGGGCCGGCCCGCGAGCAGTGTCGCCAGAGTGCCGCCGGGCGCCGCGGCGAGGAGGGCCGCATCCATCTCGCGCCCGCGGAGTCGACGCCGACCCAGGTCTTGCACCAGGTCGACCACGTGCTCGCTCGCGGCCTGTCGCCGGGCGGTGAGCTCGGCTCCGCCGCCCGACGCCCGCGGATCTCCGGGAAGTCGTTCGCGCACCCTCAGCCGGACCTCCCGGTGCAGCGCGGGTCCCGTCACCGGCAGGGACAGTCCCCCGCCGGGCGCGTCAGTCGGCGGACCCGCCGTCTCCCACCCTTCTGCGCGGGCCAGCGCTGCCGCGATGCGGTGGAGTTCCGCGCGGTTGGCGGCAGGGCGGGAGCGGGAGGAGCCGGTGATCGGTGTCATGCCTCCATCCCAGTCGGCATGACAGCCCTGACCGACCGCAGTCGCGGATCTGTGGAGAACTGGCCCCGGCGCCGGGCTGTGCGCACCTCGCTCGGGCCGGACGTAGACTGACCGGGTGACCACGTATGACGTCACGGGGCTAAGCGCCAACTCCGTGCCGTATCTCGAGGCCCTTCAGCAGCAGCGTGCCGTGCACGCCGCCGTCGTCGCAGGCCAGGCGCCCGATACCGTCATCCTCCTCGAGCACGAGCCGGTGTACACCGCCGGCAAGCGCACCGCCCCGGACGAACGTCCGAACGACGGCACGCCCGTCGTCGACGTCGACCGCGGCGGCAAGATCACCTGGCACGGGCCGGGGCAGCTCGTGGGGTACCCGATCATCCGCCTCCACGAGCCCGTCGATGTCGTCGGCTACGTCCGTGCGCTCGAACGCGTCCTCATCGACGTGCTCGCGCGCCTCGGCGTGACCGGCGTGCAGGTCGAGGGCCGGTCCGGCGTGTGGATGCGCCCCGAGCACAACCCGGGAGCCCAGCAGGACGAGAAGATCGCCGCCATCGGCATCCGCGTCGCCGAGGGCGTGACGATGCACGGCTTCGCCCTCAACTGCTCCAACGACCTGACCGCCTACGACCGGATCGTCGCCTGCGGCATCCGCGACGCCGGCGTCACCACGATCTCCCGGGTGCTCGGCCGCACCGTCACGCCGCAGGAGGTCGCGCCGTTGGTCATGAACGCTTTCGACCTCGAGTTCACCGCCGCCGAGGCCGTCGCGTGAGCGCCGCACCCGAGGGGCGCCGGATGCTGCGCCTCGAGGTCCGCAACGCCCAGACGCCGATCGAGCGCAAGCCCGAGTGGATCAAGACCAAGGCGAAGATGGGCCCCGAATACCGGCAGCTGCAGACCCTGGTGAAGACCGAGGAGCTGCACACCGTCTGCCAGGAGGCCGGCTGCCCGAACATCTACGAGTGCTGGGAGGACCGCGAGGCGACCTTCCTCATCGGCGGTTCCCAGTGCACACGGCGGTGCGACTTCTGCCAGATCGACACCGGCAAGCCCGCGGAGTTCGACCGGGACGAGCCGCGGCGTGTGGCCGAGTCGGTCCAGCGGATGGGCCTGCGCTACGCCACGGTGACCGGTGTCGCACGCGACGACCTGGAGGACGAGGGGTCGTGGCTGTACGCGGAGACGATCCGCGAGATCCACCGCCAGTCGCCCGGCACCGGGGTCGAGATCCTGGTGCCCGATTTCTCCGGCAACCCGGAGTACCTCGGCGAGGTCTTCTCGGCCCGGCCCGAGGTCTTCGCGCACAACGTCGAGACCGTCCCACGCATCTTCAAGCGCATCCGGCCGGCGTTCCGCTACGAGCGCTCGCTCGACGTGCTGACCCAAGGGCGCGCGGCGGGGCTCATCACCAAGTCCAACCTGATCCTCGGGATGGGCGAGGAGCGCCACGAGGTCAGCGCCGCCCTGCGTGACCTGCACGACGCCGGCACCGACATCCTGACGATCACGCAGTACCTGCGGCCGAGCCCGCGGCACCTGCCGGTGGCGCGCTGGGTGCACCCGGACGAGTTCGTCGAGTTCAAGCAGGAGGCGGAGGAGGTGGGCTTCCTCGGCGTCCTGGCCGGTCCGCTCGTGCGCTCGTCGTACCGTGCGGGGCGGCTCTGGGCGCAGTCGATGCAGGCGAAGGGGCGGCCTGTCCCGGACGAGCTGAGGCACCTCGCCGACGCGTCGCTCGGGTTCGCGCAGGCGGTCTCCTGACCGCGCTCCCCTGCCAGCGAACGCACGGCCGACCGGTCTCTGGGAGACCTGCCGAGCCGGTATCCTTGGTGCTATGGCAAAGGACAAGTCCACCAAGGAGCCCGGCCGTCTGAAGCAGATGTGGCAGGTCTTCCAGATGACCCGCCGGTACGACGACCGCGCGCTGCTGTACATCGTCCTCGGGGCTGTCCTTCCCATCGTCGCCGGCGTGCTGCTGGCGGTCTTCCTGTCCGGCGGCAACGTCTTCACGATGGTGCTGTGGATCGTCGCGGGCGTGCTCGCGGGCGTCCTGATCGGCCTGATCATCCTGGGCCGCCGTGCCGAGCGTGCGGCGTACTCGCAGATCGAGGGCCAGCCGGGCGCCGTCGGCGCGGTGCTGCGGTCGTCGCTCAAGCGCAGCTGGCGCGGGTCCGAGATGCCGGTGGCCGTCAACGGCAAGACGCAGGATGCGGTGTACCGCGCGACCGGCCGCGGCGGCGTCGTGCTGATCAGCGAGGGGCCGGCCACGCGCACCAAGCGCATGGTGGATGAGGAGCGCCGCAAGGTGAACCGCGTGCTGCCCAACGTCCCCGTCACCATCATCACCGTCGGGCCGGACGCCGACTCGGTGCCGCTGCACAAGGTCCCGCGCACGCTGGCCAAGATCAAGCCGACCCTGACCAAGGCCGAGGTCATCGCGATCAGCAACCGCCTTCAGTCGATGGAGAACCAGATGCCGATCCCGAAGGGTATCGACCCGATGAAGGTCCGCGCGCAGCGCGCCCGCTGACCCGACGCGCCCAGGGCTCCAGGCCCCCCGAGCACAGGAAAGACGCCGCGAATCGCACGGATCCGCGGCGTTCTTCCTGTGTTCGCGGGCTCGGGCGGGGTCGGTCGGGCGGACGCGTCAGGCGCGGATGAGGACGGTGCCGGCGATCTTGTCATGGAAGCCGCGCTGGTCGGAGTCCCAGACCAGGGCCGGGATGACGATGCACAGCAGCAGCGTGCGGACGATCGGGCGCCACACGCCGACCCAGCCGCCGCGGACGGCGACGACCCGCATCCCGAAGACCCTGTGGCCGATGCTGCCGCCGATGGTCGGGATGAACAGGATCTGCAGCACGGCGAAGATCGCGATGGTCGCCCACCCGTCGTAACGGAAGAACGCGAACGACAGGAACGACGCGATCGCCCAGTCGATGACGATGGCCCCGATGCGCCGCCCGGCGCGGCCGATCGACCGCGGGCCCGCCTCCGGGAGGCCGAGGCGCTCCCCCGGGTAGCGGCTGGGGGCGATGTCACCGGAGCGGTTCGACGGGTTCTGGGGCACCCGCCGAGTCTAGCGAGCACCGCTGGACCGGCACCGACGGCCGGATCCCCGCCCCGGGTACGCGTAACATGCCGGAAACATTCGCGTGACCGCGGGGAAACGGCCTCCCCCTAGCGTGGTCGGTGGACTGCATGCGCAGTCCGGTCACCCGCAAAGCCATTGGGAGTCGTCCGTATGTTCCGTGATTCTTCCGAGGTGCTCAAGTTCATCAAGGACACCGACGTCAAGTTCCTTGATATCCGCTTCACCGACCTGCCCGGTGTTCAGCAGCACTTCAACATCCCCGCCTCGACCGTCGACGAGGAGTTCTTCTCCGTCGGCCAGCTGTTCGACGGCTCCTCGATCCGCGGCTTCGCGTCGATCCACGAGTCCGACATGCAGCTCATCCCGGATGTGTCGACCGCTTACATCGACCCGTTCCGTGCCGAGCGCACCCTCATCATGGTGTTCGACATCTACAACCCGCGCAACGGCGAGATCTACGCGAAGGACCCGCGCCAGGTCGCCAAGAAGGCGGAGAAGTACCTCGCGTCGACCGGCATCGCCGACACCGCGTACTTCGCGCCGGAGGCCGAGTTCTACATCTTCGACGACGTGCGCTACGAGGTGAAGCAGAACTCCAGCTTCTACTCGGTCGACTCGGAGGAGGGCGCCTGGAACTCCGGCCGCGTCGAAGAGGGCGGCAACCTGGCGAACAAGACCCCGTACAAGGGCGGCTACTTCCCCGTCTCCCCCGTCGACAAGCAGGCCGACCTGCGCGACGACATCTCCCTGAAGCTGATCGACGCGGGCCTCATCCTGGAGCGTGCGCACCACGAGGTGGGCACCGGCGGCCAGGCGGAGATCAACTACCGCTTCGACACCATGGTCCACGCGGCGGACGACATCCTCAAGTTCAAGTACATCGTCAAGAACACCGCCAACGAGTGGGGCAAGACGGCGACCTTCATGCCGAAGCCGCTCTTCGGCGACAATGGCTCGGGCATGCACACCCACCAGTCGCTGTGGAACGACGGCAAGCCGCTGTTCTACGACGAGGCCGGCTACGGCGGCCTGTCCGACATCGCGCGTTGGTACATCGGCGGCCTGCTCAAGCACGCCCCGGCGGTGCTCGCCTTCACCAACCCGACGGTGAACTCCTTCCACCGCCTGGTCCCCGGCTTCGAGGCCCCGGTCAACCTGGTCTACTCGGCCGGCAACCGCTCGGCGTCGATCCGCATCCCGATCACCGGCTCCAACCCGAAGGCCAAGCGCATCGAGTTCCGCGCGCCCGACGCGTCCGGCAACCCGTACCTCGCCTTCGCCGCGCAGCTGATGGCGGGCCTCGACGGAATCAAGAACCGCATCGAGCCGCACGAGCCGGTCGACAAGGACCTCTACGAGCTCCCGCCGGAGGAGGCCAAGAACATCCCGCAGGTGCCGGCGTCGCTCGGCGAGGCCCTCGACGCGCTCGAGGCCGACCACGACTTCCTCACCGCGGGCGGCGTGTTCACCCCGGAGCTCATCGAGACGTGGATCGAGTACAAGCGCGAGAAGGAGATCAAGCCCCTCGCGCAGCGCCCGCACCCGTTCGAGTACGAGCTGTACTACGGCGTGTGACCGTCTGACGCACGAAAGGGCCGCATCCCGTTCCGGGGTGCGGCCCTTTCGCGTTTCCCGCGCATCGAGTGGACACGACACGCCGTGGCGCGGGTGCCGATGACGGCGTGCTGCGTCCACTGGATGATGTTTTTCCGGATGCATGTCGACCTTCCATCCTCCCGTTCGACACGATGATAGGAGGGTGCGAGAAGCGCACCCGGAGCTCGAGGGAGAACCCCATGAAGTACATGCTGATCATGCGCGCGACCGCGGAGGCCAAGGAGGCCTACGAGGGGATGGACTTCAACGAAGTGATCACGCGGATGGGCCAGTACAACGAGCAGCTCATCTCCGCCGGAGTCCTGCTGGCCGGCGAGGGGCTCTCGGACGACATCGAGACCACCGGATTCGTCGTCGACTTCTCGGCCACGCCTCCGGCGGTCACCGACGGACCCTACGGCGAGATCCACGAGCTGTTCAACGGCTTCTGGATGCTGGAGGTGTCCTCCAAGGAGGAGGCCGTCGAGTGGGCGAAACGCTGCCCGCTCGGTCCCGGGTCGAAGCTGGAGGTGCGCCGCGTGACCGACGAGAGCGACTTCGCCGGGTTCGAGGACAACGAGTACCTGCAGAAGGAGAAGGAGTGGCGGGCCGCGGCCGAGAACGCCTGAGCGGCGCGGGACGGATCGGGGACGGCATTCGATGAACGGCAGCTCGGCGACGGTCGACGCCGTCTGGCGCATCGACGGGGCGCGCGTGGTCGCGACGCTCGCGAAGATCACCGGCGACGTCGGCCTCGCCGAGGACCTCGCCCAGGAGGCCCTCGTCGAGGCGCTGCGGCAGTGGCCGCGCGACGGCGTGCCCGACAATCCGGGTGGCTGGCTGACCGCCGTCGCGAAGCGGCGCGCGATCGACCAGTGGCGTCGGCGTGACGGGTTGGACGAGCGTTACCGTGCGATCGCCGCGACGCTTGAAGCCACCACGGAGGACCACTGGGAGCCGATCGACGACGATGTGCTGCGCCTGGTGTTCACAGCCTGCCATCCCGTCCTCTCGCGCGAAGCGCAGGTCGCCCTGACCCTCCGCGTCGTCGCCGGTCTCAGCACCGAGGAGATCGCCCGGATGTACTTCGTTCCCGTCGCCACCGTTCAGCAGCGCATCGTGCGCGCGAAGAAGACGATCGCCGCCGCGCGCATCCCGTTCGCCACCCCGGAGCCCGCGGAGTGGAGGGAGCGGCTCGACGGCGTGCTGAGCGTGGTCTACCTGGTCTTTACCGAGGGCTACGCGGCGACCAGCGGCGCCGAGTGGATGCGCACCGACCTCGCCGCCGAAGCGCTGCGGCTGGGGCGGATGGTCGCGGCCCTGCTCCCCCGCGAGCCGGAGGCGCACGGGCTGGTGGCGCTGATGGAGCTGCAGGCGTCCCGGTTCGCCGCACGGACCCACCCCGATGGCACGCCGGTCCTGCTCGCCGACCAGGACCGCTCCCGGTGGGACCGGGCCCAGATCGCGCGCGGCCGGGCCGCACTCGCGCGCGCCGACGCGCTGGGCCGCGGACGCGGCCCGTACGGCCTGCAGGCGGCGATCGCCGAGTGCCACGCGGTCGCGCCGAGCACGGAGGAGACCGACTGGGACCGCATCGTCCTCCTCTACGAGGCCCTCGGCCGGATCGCGCCGAGTCCCGTCATCGAGCTCAACCGCGCGGCCGCAGTGTCGATGGCGACCGGACCGGCGAACGCCCTGCGCATCGCCGACGAGCTGGCCGAGCGCGGCGTCCTGCGCGACTCGCACCTCCTCCCGAGCGTGCGCGGTGAACTGCTGGCGCAGCTCGGCCGGACCCAGGAGGCGGTGTCCGAGTTGACGACCGCAGCCCGGCTCGCCGGCAACGACCGGGAGCGTGACGTGCTGCTGGCCAAGGCGGCACGGCTGCGGGAGGAGTGACGGGGGCAGGCCGCTCAGCCCGCAAGCGGGCGGATCTCGTCGAGTTCCGCGCTGTGCGCCTCCAGCGCCCGCTCCAGATCGAAGTGCGTCTGCAGGTTCAGCCAGAACTCCGCCGACGTCCCGAAGAGCCGTGCGAGGCGGAGCGCCGTGTCAGGCGTGATCGCCCGCTTGGCGGCGACGATGTCGCCCACGCGCTGCGCGGGCACATGGATCGCCTTCGCGACCGCGTACTTGGTGAGACCGAGCGGCGCCATGAACTCCTCGTAGAGGACCTCGCCCGGCGTGATCGCCTCCGTCATGATGTTCTCCTCGCTGGAATGCCCTGAACTCAGTGATAGTCGACCAGTTCGACGTCGCTCGGACCGCCGGCGGTCCAGCGGAAGCAGATGCGGAACTGATCGTTGACGCGGAAGCTGTACTGGCCGGCCCGGTCCCCGCGCAGCTTCTCCAACAGGTTGCCCGGAGGCACCCGGCAGTCGTCGAGCGTGGCGGCCGCGTTCAGCATGGTCAGCTTTCGCCGGGCGATCCGATGGACGTCTGGCCCGAACCGCTTCAGCGGAATGCCGAACCACACCGCCTCCGTGTCGCGATCGGCGAAGGAGTGGAGCATGCTCGATAGTAACGCGTTGCGTTATTAACGGCAAGCGTCAATAGCGAGGGTCGTGCCCCCTCACCCCGTCGGCGCCGGCCGCTGAGGCACACCGTAGAACTGCCGCTCGAACACCTGGCGGGCGCGGCGTGTGACCGCCAGGTAGTCCTCCTCCAGCCGGCTCGCGGAACCCGGCGGGTACTCCATCAGCCGAGCAACGCCGTCCAGAGCGACCCGGTCGGACGGGAGCACGTCGGCGGTCTTGTTCGTCCAGAGGGTCATCGCCGAGCGGGTACGGGAGGCGAAGACCCAGGCGTCGCGCAGGCGTGCGGCGTCCTCATCCGAAACGAACCCGTGCTCCGCCGCCGCGGCCAGCGCATCCAGCGTCGACGTGGTCCGCAGGTCGGGGACGGCGGCCGCGTGCTCCAGCTGGATGAGCTGCACGAACCACTCCACGTCGCTCAGCGAGCCGCGGCCCAGCTTCAGGTGGCGCGACGGGTCGGCGCCCTGCGGCAGGCGCTCGTTCTCCACCCGCGCCTTGATGCGCTTGACCTCGCGCACCTCCTGCTCACCGATCGCCGCCGGGTAGCGCACCTCGTCCGCCAGCTCCTCGAAGTCGGCGAGGAGCCGCGGGGAGCCGGCCACGCCGCGCGCGCGGAGCAGCGCCTGCGCCTCCCAGGTCAGCGACCAGCGGCGGTAGTAGGCGCGATACGACTCCAGCGAACGCGCGGGCGGGCCGTTCTTGCCCTCGGGACGGAGACCGATGTCGAGGTCGAGCGGGAGGCGGTTGTCCTCCGTGAGCCGGTTCAGTTCGGCGACGATCGCCAGCGCGCTGCGGTTCGCGGCCTCCTGGTCGGCGGCGAGCGGCCGGAACACGTACATGACGTCGGCGTCGGAGCCGAAGCCAAGCTCCCGGCCGCCGAAGCGCCCCATCCCGATCACCGCGAACTCGAGGTCGTCCTCGTCGCCACGCGCCGACCGGATCGCCTGCAGGACCCCTGCGATGGCGTTCTCGGTGACGACGGTGAGACCGTGGGCGAGCTCCTCGATGGTGACGAACCCGAGGATGCCCGCGACGGCGAGCCGCAGGATCTCGCGTCGGCGGATCGCCCGAAGCGCGGCGGCGGCCGAGTCGACGGAGTCGTGCCGCGCCAGGATCGCCGCGGTCTCCTCCGCGAGCAGGCCGGCCGAGCGCGGGCGCAGCTCGTCCTCCGACTCCAGCCAGGCGACCGACTCCGGGATGCTGCCGAGCAGCTCCCCCGCGAACCGCGACCCCGACAGCACCCGAGTCAGGCTCTGCGCTGCGCCCGTGGAGTCGCGCAGCATCCGCAGATACCAGTGCGTGCTGCCGAGCTCCTCACTGAGCCGGCGGAAGGTCAGCAGGCCGTAGTCGGGATCTGGACCGTCGGCGAACCACTGCAGCATCACCGGCAGGAGGTGACGCTGGATGGTGGCCCGGCGCGAGACGCCGGAGGTCAGCGCCGCGATGTGGGCGAGGGCGCCGCGCGGATCGCGGAAGCCGATCGCCGCGAGGCGGGCCTCCGCCTGCTGGCTGGTCAGTCCGGCGCCGCCGGCCAGGCGGGCGTCCTCTGCCGGGGTCGCGGCGACCGCGCTGAGCAGCGGACGGTAGAACAGTCTCTCGTGGAGGCCGCGGACCCGGTGCTTGATCTCGTTCCAGGTCGTCAGCAGCTGATCGGCGCTCGGCGCGAGGCCGGTGGCGCGGGCCAGGATGCGGATGTCGGCCTCATCGCGCGGCATCAGGTGCGTGCGGGTGAGCCGCCGCAGCTGCAGCCGGTGCTCCATGAGCCGCAGCGACCGGTAGTCGTGCGAGAAGGTCGCCGCCTCCTCCCGGCCGACATAGCCCTGCGCCGCCAGCGCGGCGAGGGCGGAGAGCGTGTCGCGCTGCCGCACCCGGTCGTCGGTCTGGCCGTGGACGAGCTGCAGCAGCTGCACGGTGAACTCCACGTCGCGCAGCCCGCCCGGGCCGAGCTTCAGCTGGTAGTGCACCTCGTCGTCGGGGATGTGATCGGTCACCCGCTCGCGCATCCGCTGCACCTGCTCGACGAAGTTCTCACGGGAGGCGCTGCTCCACACCTTCGGGGCGAGCGCCGCGACGTACCGCTCGCCCAGCTCGTGGTCGCCGGCGAGGGGACGGGCCTTCAGCAGCGCCTGGAACTCCCAGCCCTTCGCCCACCGGTCGTAGTAGGCGATGTGGGAGTCGAGCGTGCGCACCAGGGCGCCGTCCTTGCCCTCTGGTCGCAGGTTCGGGTCGACCTCCCAGAGGCCGGGCTCGATGGCCGGCTCGTGGATGCCGCGCATCGTCAGCATCGCCAGCCGCGTCGCGATGTCCACGGCCCGGCCGGGAGCGAGGTCGGCGGACCCGACGCCGTCGGTCACGAAGATCACGTCGACGTCGCTGAGGTAGTTGAGCTCGCGCGCGCCGGCCTTGCCCATCCCGATCACGGCGAGCGGCGCCGCACGCACGTGCTCCTCCGGGAAGCGGCCGGGACCGCTTCCCATCGTCATGCGCCGGGCGACGGCGAGCGAGGCCTCCAGCGCGGCGGAGGCGAGGTCGGAGAGGGCGGCCGCGACCGCATCGAAGCCCGAGACGGGGTCGACCTGCTCGAGATCGAAGCTCGCGAGCTGCACCAGCCGGCGTCGGTAGCGGACGCGGAGCGCATTCCACAGGCCCTCGTCGGCCTCCGCCGCGACGCCGTCGACGGCTCCGACCGCGTCGAGCAGGTCGTCGCGCAGTTCTGACGCATCCGGCAGAGCGAGCACCGGCCGGGCGAGCGCATCCACCTGACCGGGGTGCCGGAGGAAGAATTCCGCCAGCCCCTCGGACGCGCCCACGACCCGGAACAGCCGCCGCGCCGTCTCCTCGGTGCGGAGGGCGGAACGCGCCTGTTCGGGCGCCTGCCGAAGCAGCCGCAGCACCGAGGAGAGGGCGCTGTCCGGGTCGGCGGCCGCCGACAGCGCACCGAGGAGCACCTCCGGGTCGAGCCCGCTCCGCTCCGCCAGCTCGTCGAGCTCGGCACGGACCGAGCTCAGCCCCACGAACCCGGCACGCGCCAGCGCGGTGAGGGAGAGCGGCGGCCTGGTCACAGCGGAGGGGTCAGAGGATCTCGAGGTTCGTGCGCAGCTCGTACGGCGTGACCTGGGCGCGGTACTCCGCCCACTCCTTGCGCTTGTTCAGCAGGACGTAGTTGAAGACCTGCTCCCCCAGGGTCTCGGCGACGAGCTCCGAGTCCTCCATCAGCGAGATGGCGTGGTCGAGGCTGGCCGGGAGCTGGCTGTAGCCCAGGGCACGACGCTCGGCGTCGGACATGGCCCAGACGTTGTCCTCCGCCTCCGGAGGCAGGTCGTACTGGCCCTCGATGCCCTTGAGGCCCGCGGCGAGCAGCAGCGAGAAGGCGAGGTACGGGTTCGCCGCCGAGTCGATGGCCCGGTACTCGACCCGCGAGCTCTGGCCTTTGCTGGGCTTGTACAGCGGGACGCGCACGAGCGCCGACCGGTTGTTGTGACCCCAGCTGACGAAGCTGGGGGCCTCGTCGCCGCCCCACAGGCGCTTGTACGAGTTGACGAACTGGTTGGTCACCGCGGTGATCTCGGGAGCGTGCCGGAGCAGGCCCGCGATGAAGTGCCGGCCGACCTTCGACAGCTGGTACTGCGCCCCCGGCTCGAAGAAGGCGTTGGTGTCGCCCTCGAACAGGGACATGTGGGTGTGCATGCCGGAGCCCGGGTGCCCGGAGAGCGGCTTCGGCATGAACGTGGCGTACACGCCCTGCTCGATCGCGACCTCCTTGATCACCGTGCGGAAGGTCATGATGTTGTCCGCCGTGGTCAGGGCGTCGGCGTAGCGCAGGTCGATCTCGTTCTGGCCGGGACCCGCCTCGTGGTGGCTGAACTCGACGGAGATTCCGAGGTCCTCCAGCATGCGCACCGAGCGGCGGCGGAAGTCGTGGGCGGTGCCGCCGGGGACGTTGTCGAAGTAGCCGGCCGAGTCGACGGGCTCCGGACCCTCTTCGCCGAACGACGACGACTTGAGCAGATAGAACTCGATCTCGGGGTGCGTGTAGAACGTGAACCCGCGGTCGGCCGCCTTCTCGAGCGTGCGCTTGAGCACGTTGCGCGGATCGGACACCGACGGCTGCCCGTCAGGCGTCGTGATGTCGCAGAACATGCGCGCGGTCGGGTCGACCTCGCCGCGCCACGGCAGGATCTGGAAGGTGGTCGCGTCGGGAAGCGCGAGCAGGTCGGACTCGTACGCGCGGGTCAGACCCTCGATGGCGGAGCCGTCGAAGCCGAGGCCCTCGCTGAAGGCGCCCTCGACCTCGGCCGGGGCGATCGCGACCGACTTCAGAGTGCCGACGACATCGGTGAACCACAGCCTCACGAACTTGACGCCACGCTCCTCGATCGTGCGAAGAACGAAGTCGCGCTGCTTGTCCATCCTGCCCCTTTCCTCGGCCGTTCCCAGACTAGTGGTTGACGGGCGGATGCACGGGCCGAAACGGCAGTGCAACACCGGGTACGCTGGTGGTACACTGCCGTCATGCCGACGCAACTGCTCCGCACTCAGGTCACTCATACGCCGGCCGTGGTTCGCGCTCTGGAGACAGCCAGAGAGACGTGGTCCGACGAAACGGACGGCAAACTTCTACTGCACCTCATCGAAGAGGGTGAGAGACGCCTCCGGGAGCAGCGAAGCCGCGAGATCGACGATCGGCGTGCCGAGCTCGAGCGGATGAGCGCCCGCTATCGGGGAATGTTCACCGAGAGCCTCGAGTCCATCCGCGAAGGCTGGCCCGAATGACGTTCGCCCTCGACGCGGGTGTACTCATCGGCCTGCTCGATCCGGATGATGCCCACCACTCCGCGGCGGCAGAGGTGTTTGCTCTCGGCATCAACTTCCTCGTTCACCCCGTCAATCTGGCTGAGGCGCTCATGAACCCCGAGCGAAACGGGCGCAGTCTCGAGGCGTTCGAGGACCTCCGCCGCTTCGGCGTCGTACCCACGACGCTCGGCACCAACGAAGCGCTGATTCTGGCGCGTGTGCGAGCAGAACATTCGCTTCGAATGCCCGACGCGTGCGCCCTCGCGATCGCGGTCGGCAACGACATCCCGCTCATCACGTTCGACAAGCGCCTCGCCGCCGAAGCGAAGAAGCGCGGCCTGTACGAGCCCGTTCCCGTCTGAGCCGCGCCGTGCGCGGCCATCACTAGACTGAGCCGCATGAGTGAGCAGTCACCGGTGCCCTCCGTCCATCCCGCCACCTCGTCGATGCAGGCGCTGAAGCGGGTGCGCACCCGCCACTTCCAGGCGGCGAAGGAGGAGGGGGCTCCGTTCACGGGGCTCACCAGCTACGACATGCTGACCGCGCAGATCTTCGACGAGGCCGGGATCGACTTCCTGCTCGTCGGCGACTCGGCCGGCAACAACGTCCTCGGCTACGACACGACGCTCCCGGTCACGATCGACGACCTCATCCCGCTGACCCGTGCGGTCGCGAAGGCCGTGAAGCGCGCGTTCGTGGTCGCCGACATGCCGTTCGGCTCCTACGAGACCGGTCCGCTGGAGGCGCTGCACACCGCGGTCCGCTTCATGAAGGAGACCGGGGCGCACGCGGTGAAGCTGGAGGGCGGCCGGCGCAGCGCCGAGCAGATCCGGCGCATCGTCGACGCGGGCATCCCGGTGATGGCGCACATCGGCTTCACCCCGCAGAGCGAGCACGGCCTGGGAGGCCACCTCGTGCAGGGTCGTGGCGACGCCGCCGACGAGCTCCTCGCCGACGCCCACGCGGTCGAAGACGCCGGCGCGTTCGCGGTCGTGCTGGAGATGGTGCCCGCCGAGGTGGCGAAGCGGGTGACCGCGGAGCTCCGCATCCCGACGATCAGTGTCGGCGCGGGCCCCCACACCGACGGCCAGCTGCTGGTGTGGACCGACTGGGCCGGCCTGACGACGGGCCGCGTCCCGCGCTTCGTGAAGCAGTACGCCGACCTGAAGACGATCCTCGGCGACGCCGCCCGCGCCTACAAGGCGGACGTGCAGTCCGGCGCCTTCCCCACCGACGAGCACAGCTTCTGACACCTGGTTGACGCGACACGCCGCCCGGCGCGAGCGGCGGACGGCGTGTCGCGTCAACCAGGGGATGTCAGCGGTTGTCCTCCGCGTCCTCCTCCGCCCACTTGGCGGAGTTCTCGCGGAGCTTCTCGAGGGCGTGCTCGGCCTCCTCGCGGGTGTCGAACGGGCCGACGCGGTTCGGCGCGGGCGACAGGAAGCCCTGCTCGACCTCGCCGGTCTTCATGTTGTACCAGTACTTGTGCTCGGCGTCCTGCTTGATGCCGTACTCGTCGCTCGTCATAAGGTTGATGGTATGCCCAAGGATTCCGCCGGTCACCTCGTCCCGGGCCGCGTCAGCCCGATGCGCCCGGTGCCGAGCCGCATCCCCCGACCCGAGTACGTGGGGCGGCCCGGTCCTGCGCCGTACACCCGGGGCGACGTCTACACGCCAGACGAGGTGGAGCTGATCCGCGAGTCGGGCCGCATCGCCGCGCAGGCGATCGCCCTGGTCGGCGAGGCGGTCCGTCCCGGTGTGACGACCGAGGAGCTGGACGTCATCGGGCACGAGTTCCTGCTCGCGAACGACGCCTACCCCTCCACTCTGGGCTACCGCGGCTACCCGAAGTCGATCTGCAGCTCGGTCAACGAGGTCATCTGCCACGGCATCCCGGACGACACGGTGATCGAGGAGGGCGACATCGTCAACATCGACATCACCGCCTACAAGAACGGCTTCCACGGGGACAGCAACCAGACCTTCATCGCCGGCACCGCCTCCGACGAGGCGACCCGGCTGGTGGAGCGCACCCGCGAGGCGCTCGCGCGCGGCATCAAGGCGGTCGCGCCCGGCCGGCAGGTGAACGTCATCGGCCGGGCGATCGAGTCGTACGCGAAGCGGTTCGGCTACGGGGTGGTGCGCGACTTCACCGGGCACGGGGTCGGGGCGGCCTTCCACTCCGGGCTCATCATCCCGCACTACGAGGCCGCTCCCGCCTACGACGACGTGATGGAGCCGGGGATGGTGTTCACCATCGAGCCGATGCTGACCCTCGGCACGCACGAGTGGGAGATGTGGGCCGACGACTGGACGGTGGTCACCCGTGACCGCAGCCTCACCGCCCAGTTCGAGCACACCCTCGTCGTAACCGAGCGCGGCGCAGAGATCCTCACGCTTCCCTGACTTCTGTCGTGACCGGCGCCGGAACGGCCTCGGTCACGCGCTCGCGGCGCAGCGACGGGAGCGCGAACGACAGCGCGACGCCCACGACGGTCGCCCCGGTCGCCACCCAGAACGCGGTGTCGAACGCCGCAGACAGGCTCGCGCCGCCCTGCACCGCGGCTTGCAGCAGCACCGCGAACAGCGCTGTGCCGAACGAGCCGCCGAGCTGCTGCGCGGTGCGGGTCAGGATGCTGGAGTGCGCGATCCGCTCCCCCGTCAATCCCTGATACGACGCGACCATGAGCGGCATCGTGACGGCACCGAGCCCGACCCCGCGGACGAACAAAGTCACGAGCAGCCAGGGGTCGGCCGCCGAGGCCGGGCCGAGCGCGAACGGGATGGTCGCGACGGCGACGACCGCGAAGCCCGCCACCGCGATCCAGCGCGCGCCGCTGCGATCGATGAGCCGTCCCACCAGCGGCCGGCAGGCGAGCATCCCCAGACCCTGCGGCACCAGCAACAAGCCGGCGCCGAGCGCATCCGTGCCGCGCAGCTGCTGCCAGAACAGCGGCAACAGCAGCATCGCGCCATAGAGTGCGACGCTCGACAGGAACAACAGCGCGGAGGCCGACCAGACCGAACGGACGGACAGCAGGCGCACATCCACCAGCGCGGCATCGCGCCGCCGCAGCGCCCAGAACGCGAACGCGGCGACCAGCACGGCACCCGCGACGAGCGGGAGCCAGGCGTCGAGTCGGGCGAAGCCCCCGTCGAGGACGGAGTCGGACAGCCCGAGCAGCAGGCCGGTCAGTCCCGGGATGAGCAGCAGCACCCCGACGACGTCGAGCCGGCGCTTCGGGTCGCGCCCCCGGTCGGCGGGCAGCATCCGCCAGGCGAGGAGCAGACCGGCGACCGTGAACGGGATGTTGACCCAGAACACCCAGCGCCAGTCGCCGAGCGCGAGGATGACGCCGCCCAGCACCGGGCCGAGGATTGGGCCAGCCATCGCCGGGAGCCCGACGATCGCGGACACCCGGCCGAGCTGCTTGCCGCCCGCGACCTCCATGATCATCGTGGTCATCACCGGGAGCATGAGGCCGCCGCCGATGCCCTGCAGCACCCGGAAGGCGATGAGGGCGTCCGCGCTCCATGCGAGACCCGAGAGCACAGAGCCGGCGAGGAAGATCGCGAGCGCCGTCATCCACACGCGCTTGCCGCCGAAGCGGGCGAGACACCACGCCGACAGCGGGACGGTGGCGGCGAGCGCGAGCAGGTAGCCCGTGGTGACCCACTGGATCTGCGCGACCGTCGTGTGCAGGTCGGTCGCCAGGGTGTGCAGCGCGACGCTGAGGATCGTCGTGTCGAAAACCACCGCGAGGGCGCCGACGACGAGGGCGGTCGCTGTTCGGACCACCGCCCGGTCGAGCTTGTCTGTCATGGGAACTCCTTAAGATGCGTGGATGTATCTAACGCGACGATACGACCATCCGATAAGATGCGCAAATGGACTCTAAAGAGACCTCAGGCCGACGGCGGCGCGGCGCAGCTCTCGAAGACGCCCTGCTGCAGGCCGCCTGGGAGGAGATCGAGGAGAACGGCTACGCGAGCCTCACCATGGAGGCCGTCGCGGCCCGCGCGGGCACCAGCCGCCCGGTCCTCGCCCGGCGCTGGGCCACCCGCAGCGACCTCGCTCTCGCCGCCATCCGCCACCACTTCGCCGCCGACCCGATCCGGGTGCCCGACCACGGGAATCTGCGAGACGACACCCTCGACCTGCTCCGGCAGATGAACACCCGACGGCGCGGCCTCGTCACCGAGATCCTGCTGCGGTACTCCGGCATCATCACCGAGTCCGACGGCGGCATCGCCGGCCTGCGCGAACGCCTCATCGACGGACAGCCGCACCAGCTGCAGGAGATCCTCGACCGTGCCGCCACCCGCGGCGAGATCGACCCGGCCCGGCTCTCCCCCGTCGTCGCCGACCTCCCCCTGACGCTCGTGCGCCACGAGATGATCATGCGGCTTCAGCCGGCCGACGACGCACTGCTCCAGTCGTTCGTCGACGACGTGTTCCTCCCGCTCGCCCTCGCCACAGCGCAGCCGGCCGAGCCGCACTCGTGACCGCGCCACGGCGGATCCTCACGTTCCCCTAACGGTCCACGACGTCCTCAGCCTCCCGCAGCGCGGTAGATTCGAGACATGACTTCGCAGAAGCACGCGATCGGCATCGACATCGGCGGCACGGGGATCAAGGGGGCTCTGGTCGATCTGACGACCGGCGAGCTCGTCAGCGACCGGGTCAAGCTGCCCACCCCCGCGGGCGGCAAGCCCGACGACATCGTGGAGACGACCAAGGAGATCGTCGACCAGCTGGCGAAGGAGGAGCCGGAGGCGCCCGTCGGCGTGTGCTTCCCCGCCATCGTCAGCCACGGCGTCACCCTCTCGGCGGCGAACGTCGCGAAGGACTGGATCGGCCTCCACGCGGAGGACCTGTTCGAGCGCGCGCTCGGCCGCGACATCCACTTCGTCAACGACGCCGACGCCGCCGGCTACGCCGAGACCCGCTTCGGCGCCGCCAAGGGCAAGGACGGCCTTGTCATCATGACGACGCTCGGCACCGGGATCGGGTCGGCGCTCATCTACGACGGCATCCTCATCCCCAACGCCGAGCTCGGCCACCTGGAGATCGACGGCCACGACGCGGAGTCGCGCGCCGCCTACTCGGCCAAGGAGCGCGACGACCTGAGCTGGGAGAAGTGGGCGAAGCGCCTGCAGAAGTACTACTCCACCGTCGAGTTCCTCTTCACGCCCGACCTCTTCATCGTGGGCGGCGGCGTGTCGAAGAACTACCAGGAGTTCCTGCCGCTGCTGAAGCTGAAGACCCCGATCGTGCCCGCCGTGCACCGCAACAACGCGGGCATCCTGGGCGCGGCCGCCCTCGCCGTTCGCGGTGAACGGCGCGACCGAGGCGAGCGCGGCCGCAGCGGCGAGGTGGCGACTCCGGACGACGCCCCCGCGCCCACGCCGGCGTAACGACGATGGCTCGGGGTCGCCTTCGGGTGATGCTCGGCGCGGCTCCGGGCGTTGGCAAGACGTTCGCCATGCTCGAGGAGGGCGAACGGCTGCGCCGTCAGGGCACGGACGTCGTCGTCGCCCTGGTCGAGACGCATGGCCGCACGGCGACGGCGGCGCTCCTCGACGGGTTCGAGCTGATCCCGCGCCGCACGGTCGAGCACCGCGGCGTCACCCTGACCGAGCTCGACCTGGACGCCGTGCTGCGCCGCGCGCCGGCGCTCGCGCTGGTCGACGAGCTGGCGCACACGAACGCTCCCGGCTCCGAGCACGAGAAGCGCTGGCAGGACGTGGATGCGCTGCTGGATGCCGGCATCGACGTGATCTCGACGGTCAACATCCAGCACATCGAGTCGCTGAACGATGTCGTGGAGCAGATCACCGGCGTCCCGCAGCGGGAGACCATCCCGGACGCGGTGCTCCGCCGCGCGGACCGCATCGAACTGGTCGACCTGGCCCCGCAGGCGCTGCGGGATCGGCTGGCCGAGGGCGTCGTGTACCCGGCCGGGCGCGTGGATGCGGCCCTCTCGAACTACTTCCGGCTCGGCAACCTGACCGCGCTGCGGGAGCTCGCGCTGCTGTGGCTCGCCGACGAGGTCGACAACGCGCTGCAGCAGTACCGCGCGGAACACGGCATCGCTGGGACCTGGGAGGCGCGAGAGCGCGTCGTCGTGGCCCTGACCGGCGGCCCGGAGGGCGAGACGCTGCTGCGCCGCGGGGCGCGCATCGCCGCCCGGAGCGCGGGCGGCGACCTGCTCGCGGTGCACGTGACCACGCAGGACGGCCTGCGGGAGGCCGCCCCCGGCGTCCTCGCCCGGCAGCGCGCCCTGGTGGAGCAGCTCGGCGGGAGCTACCACCAGGTCGTCGGGGACGACATCCCGCGAGCGCTGGTCGAGTTCGCGCGCGGCGAGAGCGCCACGCAGCTGGTGATCGGCGTATCGCGGCGCAGCCGACTGTCCGCGCTGCTGACCGGTCCGGGGATCGGAGCGACGGTCATCCGGGAGTCGGGCGATATCGACGTGCACATCGTGTCGCACGCGCGCGCGGGCGGGCGCTTCTCGCTGCCGCGGCCGCGCGGCGGCCTGACGGTGCGCCGCCGCGTCTACGGCTTTCTGCTCGCGCTAGTCGGCGGCCCGCTGCTGACCCTGCTGCTGACCAGCGTCCGCTCGCACGAGTCGATGACCGCCGACGTGCTCAGCTACCAGCTGCTCGTCGTCGTGGTGGCGCTCGTCGGCGGCATCTGGCCCGCGCTCTTCGCTGCGCTGCTCTCCGGCCTGACCCTGGACTTCTTCTTCGTCGACCCGCTGTACACCATCACGGTCGGCGAGCCGCTGCACCTGCTCGCCCTGATCCTCTACGTGATCATCGCGGCGCTCGTCAGCCTGGTCGTCGACCAGGCCGCTCGGCGCACCCGCGCCGCCCAGCGCGCCGCGGCGGAGGCCGAGCTGCTCGCCACGGTCGCCGGGGGCATCATCCGGGGCGAGGATGCGGTGCAGGCGCTCGTCGAGCGCACCAGGGAGGCGTTCGGGCTGGCCGCGGTGGAGCTGGTGACGATCGGTTCGGACGGCGGCCGCGACGTGATCGCGTCGGCCGTGGGCACGGTCGAGGAGACAGGCGACCGGTCGACGCCGTCTCCGCCCGACGTCACGGAGCCGGAGCTCATCCTCCCGCTCACGGTCCGCGGCGCCGAGACGACCGCCCCCGCGGGGGCGCGCACCGTGCTGGAGCTGCGCGGACGCGACCTGGAGGCCGGCGACCGACGGCTGCTGTCGGCGATCGTCGCCCAGCTGGAGGCCGCCATCGAGCACCGCGCGCTCACTGCGACCGCCGCCGAGCTCGCCCCACTCGCCGAGGCGGACCGCGTGCGCAGCGCCCTCCTCGCGGCGGTCGGCCACGACCTGCGCCGCCCGCTCGCCGCCGCGACCGCCGCGGTAACAACCCTGCGCCAGACGGATCTCGCCCTCGACGAGGACGACCGGGAGGAGCTGCTGGAGACCGCGGAGGACAGCCTCCGGGGACTGGCCTCCCTCGTCACCGACCTCCTCGATGCCAGCCGGGTCCAGGCCGGAGTTCTCGGCGTCTCGCTCGCCGCGACCGAGCTCGACGACGTCGTGCTCCCGGCACTGGACGAGCTCGGCGTCGGGCCGGGCGACGTCGAACTCGACCTCTCCCCCGACCTGCCGCCGCTGCGCGCGGACGCCGTGCTGCTGCAGCGCGTCCTGGTGAACCTGCTCGGCAACGCTCTGCGCTACAGCCCCGCCGGCACCCCGCCTGTCCTCGCGGCGAGCGCCTTCGCCGGGACGGTGCAGCTGCGCGTGGTCGATCGCGGTCCCGGCATCCCGCCGGAGCGGCGCGAGGCGGTGTTCGCACCGTTCCAGCGTCTGTCCGACACGGACAACGACGCCGGGATCGGCCTCGGGCTCGCCCTGTCCAAGGGCTTCGTGGAGGGGATGGGCGGCACGCTGGAGGCCGAGGACACCCCCGGCGGGGGGCTCACCATGGTGGTCACGCTGTCGGCGGCCGAAGGGACGGGCTCGTGAAGAAGATCCTGATCGCGGACGACGATCCGCAGATCCTGCGCGCCCTGCGCATCCTGCTGAGCGCCCGCGGCTACGAGGTGCTCACGGCCCGCACGGGCGCCGAGGCGCTCAGCGTCGCGGTCGACCACCACCCGGACCTGGTGATGCTGGACCTCGGGATGCCGGAGCTCGACGGCATCGAGGTGATCGAGGGGCTGCGCGGCTGGACGTCGGTGCCCATCCTCGTCGTGTCCGGGCGCACCGGCTCCGCGGACAAGGTGGACGCTCTCGACGCGGGCGCCGACGACTACGTGACGAAGCCGTTCGCCGCCGACGAGCTGCTCGCGCGCATCCGCGCCCTCACCCGCCGCCAGCCCACCGCCGCCGACGAGCCGGTGGTCGCCTTCGGCGGCGTGACCGTCGACCTCGCCGCCCGCCAGGTCACCCGGCGCGAGCCCGACGGCACGGTACGCAGCGTCCGGCTCACCCCGACGGAGTGGCAGATCCTGGAGCTGCTGCTGCGCAACCCGCGCCGGCTGGTCACGCGCCAGTCCCTGCTGACCCAGGTCTGGGGGCCGCAGTACACGACCGACACCGGCTACCTGCGCCTGTACCTCGCCCAGCTGCGCAAGAAACTGGAGCCGGAGCCCTCTCGGCCGCGCTACCTGCTGACCGAGCCGGGGATGGGCTACCGGTTCGACCCGGACGGGGAATGGGCCGGCTGATACGCCGGGTTCTGTCACGGCGCGTGAGCGCCGCGGACGGCCATCTATCTCGGGACGGCGTTGCCGCCGCCCTCCAGCGGTCTACCCGGGGACGAGACGAGCAGCCTCATGGTCCCCTGTACGACCTTGCTCCGGGCGAGGTTTACCCAGCCGGCCGGGTCACCCCGGCCGCTGGTGGTCTCTTACACCACCGTTTCACCCTTACCGGGGGCGTGAGCCCCCGGCGGTCTGCTTTCTGTTGCACTTTCTCGCGGGTTGCCCCGGGTGGGTGTTACCCACCGCCCTGCTCTGCGGAGCCCGGACGTTCCTCGGCGGCCCGCTGACGCGGACCGACGCGACCGTCTTGCCGACCCATTCCGGGTTCCACGATAGCGCAGGCGCCTGGGCGGCGGCCGACCTCAGAGGCCGGAGTCCTCCCCGCGGATCAGGATGGCTCCGCTGTCGGGGCACAGCACGACATCGTCGGCTGCGGCGCGCCGGATCTCGGAGAGGTCGGACTCGGTGAGTTTCACGTTGGACCCCATCGAGACGCCGCGGACGAGGGCGGCGGCGCCGATGCCGTAGCGGGCGCGCTGGCGCTCGTACAGCTCGATCAGGTCGGCGGGCAAGGCGCCGGCGATAGTCTCCCGGTCGGCGGCGAGCGCCTTCCGCTGGGCCTCCAGCTTGCCGGCCTCCTCGCCGCGCTGCGCCTCCAGCGCCTGGACGCGGTCGCTCAGCTCCGCGCGCTCGGCATCGACCGCGGCCAGCGCCTCTTCCAGTCCCTCGACGCGCTCCATGACCGTGAGCTCGATCTCCTCCAGGTCGTCCTTGCGCTTGGCGAGCGAGGCGAGCTCGGCTTCCAGCGCCTGGACGTCTTTGACGGAGGAGGTCTGCTGCACCCGGTCGGTGTCGCGCTTGACGCGCGCCTCGACGATCTCGACGTCGGACTCCACCCGCTTCAGTTCGGCGCGGGCGTCCTCCAGTTCGCCGGTGGCGGCGATCCAGCGGGCGCGCAGGGCCTCCACCTCGGGCTGCAGCTTCGCGAGCTCCGCAGCCTGCGGCAGGTTCTTCGTGGCGTGCTGCAGCTGCGCGAGGCGGGTGTCGGCCGCCTGCAGGCGCAGCAGCTCGTTCTGGTCGGCGGGACGTGCTTTCACGATGCGGTGCTTCCTTCGTGCTGGGTGGTCATTGCAGGATGGCGAAGTCCCACGGGTCGGTGCGCAGTTCGCTCACGACGACCTCGACCCCGGGCAGCGCCTCGCGCAGCTGCTCGGCCGCGGTGTCGAGCCAGAGCCACTCGCTCGCCCAGTGGGAGACGTCGAGGAGGGCAGGGCCGCCGCCGAGGACGGCCTGCTCGCGGGCCTCGGACGCGGGATGGTGACGCAGGTCGGCCGTGATGTACACGTCGGCCGTGCGCACGGCCGACGCCGCGAGCAGAGAGTCGCCGGCGCCTCCGCACACGGCCACGCGGGTGACCGGCTGCCGGTAGTCGCCTGCCGCCCGCACTCCGCCCGCGGTCGGCGGCAGCAGGTCGGCCAGCGTGCGGGCCAGCTGACCGAGCGTCGTCGGCTCCGGAAGGTCGCCGACGCGGCCGATGCCGGTGACGCCGTCCGCCGCCGGGGCGATCGGGCTCGTGTCGTGCAGCCCGAGCCGGGAGGCGAGGACGTCGCTCGTGCCGCCGGCGACGACGTCGGCGGTGGTGTGGGCGCCGTACAGGGCGACGCCGCCGCGGATGAGCCGGGCGAGCAGCGCACCCTTGTAGCGGTCCTCCGCGATGCTCGTCACGCCGCGCAGCAGCAGCGGGTGGTGGGCGATCAGCAGGTCGGCGCGCAGCTCGACCGCCTCGTCGACCGTAGCCGAGACGGCGTCGACCGCGAGCAGGACGCGCTCCACCGGCGCGGCCGGATCGCCCGAGACGAGCCCCGGCGCATCCCACCCCTCTGCGCCCGACAGCGGCCACAGTCGTTCGACGGTGTCACGGACGGAGTTCAGCGAGGGAGGCACGTCCTTCAGCCTACGGGATGCGCCCCTGCGCGGGCCGGGCGGAGGTGGTCATGTGGACAACTCGCCGGCTGTGCAGAACGGGCTCACCCTCGCGCCGACTCCTGCCTCCGCACCGCACCCGGCGCCGTGACGAGCGCACCGAGCAGACCGACGGCCAGAGCGGCCATCACGCCGATGTTGCTCGCCCCGATGCCCGCCCGCTGGTCGATCCCGACGAGGCGGAAGAGGTACCCCTCCCAGCCGAGCCACGGCAGTTCGGAGCCGATCAGGCCGAGGCCGATCGCGGTTCCCCCGGCGAGCAGCGCCAGGTTGACCCAGCGCCAGTCCGGGTAGACGCCGCCGCGGCGCACGAGCGACGGCTGGTGGAAGCGGCGGGTGCGGAGCATCATCTCCCCCGAGAACACTCCCACCCAGGCCGCGACGGGCACCGCGAGGGCGGTGGGGATGCCGCGCACCACCGTGGACAGATCGGTCACGGTCGCGGCCAGCACGCCACCCACCACGGCGATCGCAGCCCCGGCGATGAGCGTGCTCCACCGCCTCCCGAGCCTCACGCCGGCCGCGTCGAGCGTGAAGCCCGCCGAGTAGATCGTCAGCACCAGCGCGGAGACCAGCGACAGGCCGACCGCCAGCAGCAGGGGCACCGGATACCAGGCGGGGAGGCCGAGCCCGACGAGGCCGGCCACCGGGTCGCGCGCCAGTTCGCCCGCGAGGCCGGGATTCGACGCGGCGAGAAGACCGCCGTACGACACCAGCACGAACGGCGGCACCGCCGCCCCGAAGGTCGCCCACAGCATGGCCGCGCCTCCCGACGAGCGAGGGCGCTGGTAGCGGGCAACCTCCGCGCTGCTCATCGCCCAGGCCAGGCCCACGTAGCTGAACACCAGGACGGCCCCCGTCACCACGTGCGTCCAGAAGGCGTCCGGGACGGCGAGGGCCCGGACGAGGTCCACGTGCCGCCAGGTCGCCGTCACCATGAGCACGATGAGGACCGCAGAGGCGATCGTCAGCACCAGCTGCACCCGGGCCACCAGACCGTAGCCGATGTAGGCGACCGCCACGGCGACGACGATGGTCACGGCGAGCGCCGCGGCCGTGGCGACGACGGGACTGCCCGGCCACTGCTCCGCCGCCGTGAGCGACCCGGCCGCCGAGCCCGCAAGCCACAGCAGCACGGCGCCCCAGAACAGCTTGACCCCGAGGGCGAGGACGGTCGGGACGACGTTGCCGAGCAGCCCGAACGACGCGCGCGACACGACCAGAGTCGGCTGTCCGCTCCACTTCCCGGCGAGCGTGCCGACGCCGAGCGGCAGGAACGACAGGGCGACGCCGATGAGCGTCGCGATGAGCAGCTGGCGCAGGTTCAGCCCGAGTACGAAGAGGGTCGCGCCGACGCCGACGCTGATGAGCGACGACGTTCCGGCGAACCAGAGCCAGAACATCCGGGAGGCTCGCCCCACCCGATACTCGACCGCCGTCGGCTCCAGGTCGGCGGCCTCGGGGGTGAGCAGGCTCGGCGCGGCACGACGGCCCCCGAGCAGAGCGGCCGCGTCCCCGGTGCGAGGCGTGGCGACGGGTGCGGTGGCTCGGTGAACGCCGGCGCCGGGGCCCGCCGGGGCGTCGTCGGCGTCGTCCGGCACGTCTGCGTCGAGGTGGCGCGCGGCGTGGGGAGCGGGCACGGGGGCCGAGACCGGGGCGTCGGCAGCAGGGAGGGCGGGAACGGGGGCGGCGTCGACGGCGGGGGCGGACGGAGCAGGCGCTGCTGCCTGCGGTGCCACAGCCACCAGGGGCACCGGCTCCGAGTCGCGCGGCGCGAGCTCCTCCGGCACGAGGTCGAGCGGTTCCGCCCGGGCGACGGGACGGAAGGCGGGCGGGGCGACCTGCTCCCGCGGTGCCTCTGCTGCATGCTCCTCTTCGTCGTCCGGGCGCTGGATCGGGATGGCGGCCGTCGCCACCCACGGGCTGAAGGTCGGTTCCGGCCCGGTCGGCTCCCGCCGCGCCGGAAGGTCGTCGAAGCTGATGAGCTCGGTCGGCGGCCCGGTCCACTCGCCGTCATCGTCCGCATCGTCGACCTGGTCGGTCGGGGCGGCCTGCGACGGCGCCACGGGCGAGTCCGCGGCGGGCGACACCGGCGCAGCTGATGCCTGCGGCCGCTCCCCCCGCGGCACGACGACCGGGATCGCGGACGTGATCCGGGCGACCTCCTCCTCCAGCGCACTGGCGAGCTCGTCGTCGCTGTGACGCTCGCCCTCCGGTGCCCGGTCCATGAGGCCACACTACGACGCGCCGTGCGCCCATGAGGAGAGGGCGGGCAAGTACCATCGGGGGTGTGAGCGAGATCGCAACCCCGTATGAGGACCTGCTGCGCGATGTGCTGGCGAACGGCACGCACAAGTCCGATCGCACCGGCACCGGGACGCGCAGCGTCTTCGGCCGGCAACTCCGGTTCGACCTGGCGGAGGGCTTCCCGCTCATCACCACTAAGCGCGTCCACTTCAAGTCCATCGCGTACGAGCTGCTGTGGTTCCTGCGCGGCGACAGCAACGTCGGCTGGCTGCGTGAGAACGGCGTCACGATCTGGGACGAGTGGGCCGACGCCGACGGCGAGCTCGGCCCGGTCTACGGCGTCCAGTGGCGCTCCTGGCCCGCCCCGGACGGCCGCCATATCGACCAGATCCAGCAGGTCCTCGACACCCTGCGCACCGACCCGGACTCGCGCCGCATCATCGTCTCCGCCTGGAACGTCGCCGACATCCCGCAGATGGCTCTGGCGCCCTGCCACGCGTTCTTCCAGTTCTACGTCGCCGACGGCAAGCTCTCCTGCCAGCTCTACCAGCGCAGTGCGGACATGTTCCTCGGCGTGCCGTTCAACATCGCCAGCTATGCGCTGCTGACCATGATGGTCGCCCAGCAGGTCGGTCTCGAACCGGGCGAGTTCGTCTGGACGGGAGGCGACGTCCACATCTACGACAACCACGTGGAGCAGGTGACCGAGCAGCTCACGCGCGACCCGTTCCCCGCACCGCGCCTGCGCTTCACCCGGAAGCCCGACAGCATCTTCGACTACCGGTACGAGGACTTCGTGGTGGAGGACTACCAGCACCACCCGGCGATCCGGGCCGCGGTCGCCGTATGACCGTCGCGCTGATCTGGGCGCAGGCGAACGACCGTGTGATCGGCGCCGACGGCGTCATGCCCTGGCATCTCACGGAGGATCTGCGCCACTTCCGCGCCCTCACCGGCTCCGACCCCGTCGTGATGGGGCGCCGCACCTGGCAGTCCCTTCCCGAGCGCTACCGGCCTCTCCCCGGGCGGACGAACATCGTGGTCACACGCCAGCGCGACTGGTCCGCCCCGGGCGCCGTCGTCGCGCACTCGGTCGAGGAGGGCCTCGCCGCGGCGGGCGACGCCGCGACGGTCTGGGTGATGGGCGGCGGGGAGCTGTACCGTCAGGCGCTCCCGGTGGCCGACCGGCTCGAGGTGACCGAGATCGACCTCGACGTCGACGGGGATGCCTGGGCGCCCGACCCCGGACCGGGGTGGACGCGCGACGCCGGCCCGTGGCTCACCGGCGGGAACGGGATGCGCTACCGCTTCGTCACCTACACCCGCTGACTCAGGTGAGGCCCGCGACCAGGTTCACGGTCGCGGCGACGATCACCGTGCCGAACAGGTACGACAGCAGCGTGTGGCGGAGGATCGTGCGCCGGATGTACGAGCTCCGGATGTTCGTGTCGGAGACCTGGAACGTCATCCCGAGCGTGAAGGACAGGTACGCGAAGTCGCTGTACCGCGGATCCTCGCGCTGGTTGAAGTCGACCCCGCCACCCCTGCGGTAGTAGATGCGCGCATACCGCAGCATGTAGACGGTGTGCACCAGCGTCCACGACAGCGCGATGCTGACCACCGCGAGGAGGGCGACCCCGAGCTGGGCGCCGCCCTTGAGCGACTTGGCGTCGACGAGGATGTAGACGACAGCGAACACGCTGGCGAGCGACGCGAGGATCAGTACGAGGTCGGTGGTGCGCCGGCCCGGGTCCTCCAGGGTCGCGTGGTCCTTCGTCGCCTGCGCGTCCAGGCGCCAGACGGAGATCCACACCCACGCGATGTAGACGGCGCACGCCGCCGCCCACCCCGCGAGGACCGCGTAGTGCCAGGCGTTCAGGAGGCCCACCAGCACGCCGACGACCACCCCGCTGCCGATGGCGGTCGTCATCTTCGCGCGGCTTCGTCCCCGGCCGCGCTCCACTTCGTCGCTCACACTCCGGATGTTCGCACACGTCTGCTGGGCGTTGCGGGAAGCAGCGCCGGTACGATCGTTCACGTGACCTCCGCACTGCTCTCCCCCGCACCGCTGGCCGACCTCGACACCGCCGCCCTCCGCGAGGCGCACTCCGCGTTCACGAAGGCGTACGACGAGCTGAAGGCCGCTGGCCTCTCGCTCGACATCACCCGAGGCAAGCCGTCCGCCGACCAGCTCGACCTCTCGAACGACCTGCTGCACCTCCCCGACGGGACCTACCGGGACGCGGCGGGCACCGACCTGCGCAACTACGGCGGCCCGAACGGCCTGCCCGAGCTGCGCGCGATCTTCGCCGAGGCGCTGCAGGTGCCTCTGGCGCAGCTGCTCGCGCTCGGCAACTCGAGCCTGACGATCATGCACGACACGATCGCGCAGGCGCTGATCCACGGCGTCCCCGGCGGTGAGCTGCCCTGGGGGCGCCAGTCGATCAGCTTCCTGGCGCCGGTGCCCGGGTACGACCGGCACTTCACCATCCTGGAGCGCTTCGGCATCCGGATGATCCCCGTCCCGATGAACGAGGACGGCCCGGACGTCGAGGCTGTCGCCTCCCTGCTGGCCGCCGACGACAGCATCAAGGGCATGTGGTGCGTGCCGGTCTACTCCAACCCGACCGGCGCCGTGTACAGCGAAGAGGTGGTGCGCGCGCTCGTCTCGCTGCCCGCCGCCCCCGACTTCCGGCTGTTCTGGGACAACGCGTACGCCGTGCACCACCTGAGCGACGACCGTCCCGCGCCGATCGACGTGCTGGCACTGGCCGCGGAGGCCGGCAACCCGGACCGCCCGCTGATCTTCGCCTCCACCTCCAAGGTCACCTTCCCGGGCGCCGGTGTCGCCTTCTTCGGCGCTTCGGAGGCCAACGTGGCCTGGTTCCAGCACAACGCGGCCGCGCAGAGCATCGGCCCGGACAAGCTCAACCAGCTGCGGCACGCTCAGCTGCTGAAGGACGCGGACGGGCTCGCCGCGCACATGGAGAAGCACCGCGCCATCCTGGAGCCGAAGTTCGCGGCGGTCGACGCGGCATTCCGGGAGCGGCTCGCGCCGTGGGGCGCCGGCACCTGGAACGCGCCGAAGGGCGGCTACTTCGTCAGCCTCGACGTGCTCGACGGCAGCGCGAAGCGTGCGGTGCAGCTGGCGAAGGAGGCCGGGATCGCGGTCACGCCCGCGGGCGCGACCTTCCCGTACGGCGACGACCCGCGCGACGCCAACATCCGCATCGCGCCGACCTTCCCACCCGTAGAGGAGCTGCGGACGGCGCTCGACGGACTGTGCACGGCGATCCTGCTCGCGGAGGCGGAGACCCTGCTGGCCGGCCGGGACTGACCGTGGCCGGCTGGGTCGTCCGCGCCAGCACGGAGGACGACTGGCGGGAGTACCGCGCGCTGCGGTTCGAGATGCTGCAGGACGCGCCGATCGCGTTCCTGGAGACGCTTGAGCACGCGAAGACCCATCCGGACGAGCACTGGCGCCGGCGCGCGGCCAACGCAGGAACGACGAGCCGGCTGTTCGCCGCGGTCGCCGACGACGGCCGGTGGCTCGGCAGCATGGGCGGCTTCCAGTCGTCCGCTGCCGCGGAGCCGTACCTCGTCGGCGTCTACGTGACACCCGCCTGGCGCGGACGCGAGCACGGGGTCACCGACGCGCTGCTCGACGCCGTCATCGACTGGGCGCGCGGCCGCGGCGACCGGCTGCTGCTCGACGTGCACGAGCACAACCAGCCCGCCATCCGCTCCTACCTCCGCCGCGGCTTCGCCTTCACCGGCCGCACCCAGCCCTACCCCCTCGATCGCACCGCCCTCGAACGGGAGATGTCCCTCCCCCTCCCCCACGCCTGACCCGCCCTCAAGCCAAGAGCTCCTGAGTTTTTCGACCTCCACCAGGCGTGTCGGTCGAAAAACTCAGGAGCTCTTGGCTTGGGACGGGGGCGGGGCTTCAGAGCTCGCCGAAGCCGGTGTCGACGAGGTCGGCGAGGGCGTCGACGGCCGGGCGTCCGTCTGGGGTATCGGTCGCTATACGGGCCGTCGAGCCCGCGGTGAGGCCGAGCGACATGATGCCGAGCAGGCTCTTCGCGTCCTTGCCGTTGACAGTCACCTTCGCCGGGAAGGTGTTCGCGAGCTTCACGAATTCGGCAGCGGGACGGGCGTGGAGCCCCTCCGGATTCCGCACGAGCACCTCGCGCTCGTACGGGCCGTCGGCGGGAGCCTCGGCGGACGAGTCGGGAGCGGTCACAGCGTCCACAGACGCGCCACCCGCCTTACCCGCCCACGCGTCGACCGCGCCCTCCGCCGCGGCGACCACGTCGTCCAGGCTCCCGCCGGACTCGGCGGCGACCGCGGCCGCGACACCGCCCTCCACGAACGGGACGTCGACGACCCGCACGCGCGCACGCTGTTCCTCGTCCAGCATGTCCAGCACGGTCTCCGCGGTCAGCAGGGCGGAGCCGAGGTCGCTGATCACGACCACTCCCGCCCCGCCGTCGGCCTCCGCGACGCCGGACATCACCTTCGTGAAGCTGGTCCCGATCCCGTCGTCGTCGGTGCCGCCCGCGGCGACGAGCGCCACCGACCCGGCCATCTGGCCGGCCAGGGCGACCATCCCGGCGGCGATCTGCGGACTGTGCGAGACGAAGACGACACCGACCTTCGCACTCATCCCGCGACCCCGGCCGCCGCACGCAGCAGGAGTGCCGTCGACTGAGCCCCAGGATCGCGGTGACCCGCCGACCGCTCGCCGAGGTAGCTCGCCCGGCCCTTGCGGGCCACGAGCGGGATGGTCGCGTCCGACCCCTTCTCCGCGGCCTCCGCCGCCGCGGCGAGGATGCCGGCGGCCGAAGCCCCCGACTCCTCCGCCGCAGCGGCGGCGTCCACCGCCGGCGTCCAGGCGTCGACCATGGTCTTGTCGCCTAGCTCTGCCTTGCCGCGGGACACGATGCCGTCTCGCGCGGCCCTCAAGGCCGCGACGAGCGCCTTCTCGTCGATCGCGTCGGCGTCGCCCACCGGCTCCGCCGCCTTCAGGAACGCCGTGCCGTACAGCGGCCCGGACGCACCCCCCACCGTCGAGATCAGGGTCATGGCCACCGAGCGCAGCGCCGCGTTCGGGCCGGCGTCGTCCGGGAGCTTCTCCAGCGCCGCGACCGACGCCTTCAGCCCGCGGTCCATGTTCTCGCCGTGGTCGCCGTCGCCGATCTCGCGATCGAGCGTGTTCAGCTCCTGCTTGTGCTCGCCGATGGATGCGGCGGCCGCGGCGATCCACTCCTTGACCCAGTTCGTGTCCAGCGTCATCGACGCCTCCTTGTCTTGTCGGTTCCGGCTTCCTACAGGCCCCAGCGCAGCGCGGCCGTGTGGACGGGCGCATCCCACAGCTGCGTGAACTCGTCGTCCAGCTTGAGCAGGGTGATCGAGGCGCCCTGCATCTCGAGCGAGGTGACGTAGTTGCCCACCAGCGACCGGCTGAGCTCGATGCCGCGCTCGTCGAGGATCTCGGCGGCGCGGCGGAACAGGATGTAGAGCTCCGAAAGCGGCGTGCCGCCCATGCCGTTGACGAACAGCAGCACCGGAGAGCCCTCGAACGACAGGTCGGTGAGGATCGCGTCCATCATCCGGTCCACCAGGCGGTCGGCCGGCTCCAGCTTGATGCGCTCCCGGCCGGGCTCGCCGTGGATGCCGACGCCGAACTCGATCTCGTCCTCCGGCAGCACGAACCCGGGCTCGCCGGCGTGCGGCACCGTGCCGTCGGTCAGCGCGAGGCCGATCGAGCGCACATTGGCGTTGACGCGCTCCGCGATCGCGGTGACGGCGTCGAGGTCGTCGCCGCGGTCGGCGGCGGCACCCGCGATCTTCTCGACGAGCACCGTCCCGGCGACGCCACGGCGGCCTGCGGTGTAGAGGGAGTCCTGCACGGCCACGTCGTCGTTGACGATGACGGACCGCACGGTGATGCCCTCGGCGCCGACCAGGTCGGCCGCCGTCTCGAAGTTGAGCACGTCGCCGGTGTAGTTCTTGACGATGTGCAGCACGCCGGCGCCGCCGTCCGCGGCCTTGGTGGCCTCCACGATCGGCATGGGCGTCGGGGAGGTGAAGACCTCGCCCGGCACCGCGGCGTCGAGCATGCCCTTGCCGACGAAGCCGGCGTGGAGCGGCTCGTGGCCGCTTCCGCCGCCGCTGACCAGTCCGACCTTGCCCTGCACGGGGCCGTCGGCGCGCGAGACGAACTTCGGGTCCTGCGACACCCGGACGATGTCGGCGTGAGCCCGACCGAACCCCGCGAGGGACTCGGTCACGACGTCGGGTACGTCGTTGATGAGCTTCTTCATCGAAACCATTCCTTCCACTGCAGTGGAGCGTCCACTGCCGTCAGTGCGTCGCCGCCACCCATTCTTCGAGCTTCGCGGCCGCAGCCCCGGAGTCGATCGCGTCGGCGGCGACCGCCATTTGCGAACGGAACCGATCCAGGATGGACTCCTGGACCCTCGACGGGTCGGACGCGAGCTCGTAGGACACGAGCCCGGCCGCCGCGTTGAGCAGCACGATGTCGCGCACGGGACCCTCTTCTCCCGCCAGCACGGCACGCACGACAGCCGCGTTGTACGCGGCGTCCTTCCCGAGCAGGTCGTCGATCCTGGCGCGCGGGATGCCCAGATCGCGCGGATCGATGTCGTGCTCGGTGACGAGGCCCCTGGAGACCTCCCAGACGTGGCTGTGACCGGTGGTCGACAGCTCGTCGAGCCCGTCGTCTCCGCGGAAGACCAGCGCGGTCGCGCCGCGGGTCTGGAACACGCCGACGATGAGCGGGATGCGGTCGAGCGTCGCGACGCCGACCGCGGAAGCCTCGGGCCGCGCCGGGTTGCACAGCGGGCCGAGGTAGTTGAAGACGGTGGGGACGCCCAGCTGCGCCCGCACGGGGCCGGCATGGGCGAATCCGGGATGGAACGCGCTCGCGTACGCGAAGGTGATGCCCGCGGTCTGCAGCACCTCGGCGACGCGCTCCGCCGGGAGCGTGAGATCGATGCCGAGTGCGGCGAGCACGTCCGACGACCCCGACGAGGAGCTCGCCGCGCGGTTTCCGTGCTTGATGACGGGGACGCCGGCGGCCGCCGCGACGATGGATGCGGTGGTCGACACGTTCACGGTGCCGAAGCGGTCGCCGCCCGTCCCGACGATGTCGAGCGCCATCGGGTCGACGTCGAGCGGCACCGCGTGGTCGAGGATGGCGTCGCGGAACCCGACGATCTCATCCACCGTCTCGCCCTTGGCCCGGAGGGCGATGAGGAAGGCCGCCAGCTGGGCGTCGGTCGCCTCGCCCGTCATCACCTGGTCCATGGCCCACGCCGCGTCCGCCACGCTCAGGTGCTCCCCGGCGAGGAGCGACGTCAGCACGGACGACCAGGACTGCGTGTGGGACATGAAGCGATCCTATCGGCGGGCGACACGCCACGGCGATAGCGGCCCGTCGGGCATCCCGAAGCCGCTCTAACCGGGAATCCTGCCGATTCAAGCCCCCTAGGTGGGAAAACCATGGGTTCTTTTCAGCCATAATGGGTTACGTGACGAGCACCTCCATTTCTCCTGCAACGAGTGCGCCGGCGATCAACCGGCCCAATGTCGTGGCCGTCGGCACGATCGTCTGGCTCGGCTCCGAGGTGATGTTCTTCGCGGGTCTGTTCGCGATCTACTTCACGCTCAAGTCGACGTCGCCGGATCTGTGGGCCGCCGAGACGCAGCACCTCAACGTCCCGTACGCGCTGACGAACACGATCATCCTGGTGGCGAGCTCGTTCACCTGCCAGTTCGGCGTGTTCGCCGCCGAGCGCCTGCAGCCGCGCCGCACGGGGTGGAGCCCGGCCAAGTGGGGAATGGTCGAGTGGTTCACCCTCTCCTACATCCTCGGTGCGATCTTCGTCTCCGGCCAGGTGCTCGAGTACGCCACGCTGGTCTCCGAGGGCGTCTCGCTCAGCGCCAACGCCTACGGGTCGGCGTTCTACCTGACCACCGGCTTCCACGCTCTCCACGTGACGGGCGGCCTCATCGCCTTCCTGCTCGTGATCGGCCGCGCGTTCGCGGTCAAGACCTTCGGCCACAAGGAGGCGACGAGCGCCATCGTGGTCTCCTACTACTGGCACTTCGTCGACGTCGTGTGGATCGGGCTGTTCGCGGTCATCTACATCATCCGATAGGAAACAGGAGCGTTCTTCACCCCATGCGTCCCCGTACACCCGGAAAAGCACCGGCCTCGCCCGTCCGCACGGCGAAGCCTGCGCGCAAGGCCGGCCGCCGTCACCCCCTGGCCACCGTCGCGCTCCTCGCGATCGGCCTCGGCCTGACCGGCGGCGCCTACGCCGCGTTCACCACCACCACGGCGTCCGCCGAGGAGCCGCAGGTCGCGGCCGCGAGCCAGACCTCGGTCGACGAGGGCAAGAAGCTCTTCCAGTCGAACTGCGCCACCTGTCACGGGCTCGACGCCCAGGGCAGCTCGGTCGCCCCGAGCCTCATCGGCGTCGGCGCCGCCGCGGTCGACTTCCAGGTCGGCACCGGCCGCATGCCGATGCAGATGCAGGGCCCGCAGGCCGAGCAGAAGCCGGTGCAGTTCACCGACGAGCAGGTCAAGGCGCTGGCCGACTACGTCGCGTCGCTCGCCCCCGGCCCCTCCATCCCGGAGCAGAAGTACCTCGACGGCAAGGGCAACGCCGCCCACGGCGCCGAGCTCTTCCGCATCAATTGCGCGATGTGCCACAACGTGGCCGGCGCCGGCGGTGCGCTCACCGAGGGCAAGTTCGCCCCGCCGCTGACCGGCGTCAGCGCTCAGCACATCTACGAGGCCATGATCACCGGACCGCAGAACATGCCGGTCTTCAACGATCTGAACATCACGCCGCAGGGCAAGGCCGACATCATCACGTACCTGAAGTACATCCAGAACAACCCGTCGCCGGGTGGCTTCGAGCTCGGGTCGCTCGGCCCGGTGGCCGAGGGCCTCTTCCTCTGGATCTTCGGTCTGGGCGCCATCGTCGCCCTCACCGTGTGGATCACGGCGAAGTCGAATTAATCCGGATCCGCACTCGGGTACGAACACAGGCTAAGAAGGAGAGCAATGGCACAGGACGACAACGGCGGTCACGAGCTGACGCCCGCCCGTTCGTCTGAGGAGCACCGCACCGGCGACGCCGGTACGGCGGTGGTCATCCGCGACGCCGTCGAGAACCCCGGGTTCCCGCCGCACCGCCCGCGGGTCACCGACCTCGACCCGCGGAAGGAGCGGCGCGCCGAGCGCACCGTCTACACGCTGTTCTACCTCTCGATCGCGGGATCGGTGTGGGCGGTCGCCGCCTACCTCGCCTTCCCGATCGTCGACGGCGACCCGGGCTCCGTGCGCCTGAACAACCTGTTCATCGGCATCGGCAGCGCCCTGGCGCTCCTCGCCATCGGCATCGGCGCCGTCCACTGGGGCAAGGCGCTCATGCACGAGAAGGAGGGCGTCGACCTCCGCCACCCCGTGCGCGGAAGCGAGGCGACCACCGAGCGCGCGGCGGAGATCTTCCGCCAGGCCGACGAGGAGTCCGGCTTCAGCCGCCGCATCCTGGTGCGCAACAGCCTCATCGGCGCGCTCATCGCGTTCCCGCTCCCCGCCGTCGTCCTGTTCCGCGGCCTCGCGCCCGAGAACGAGGACCCGGTGGAGCTGCTCTCCCAGACGATGTGGGCCAAGGGCGTACGCCTGACCCGCGACCCAACCGGAACGCCGATCAAGGCCTCCGACGTCACGCTGGGCAGCGCCTTCCACGTCATCCCCGAGGGTCTCAACGAGGCTCCGGACATGCTCGAGCAGAAGGCCAAGGCCGCCGTTCTGCTCATGCGCCTCAAGCCCGAAGACCTCCACGTCTCCAAGGGCAAGGAGAACTGGAACTACGACGGCATCGTCGCCTACTCCAAGATCTGCACGCACGTCGGGTGCCCGGTGGCGCTCTACGAGCAGCAGACCCACCACCTGCTCTGCCCGTGCCACCAGTCGCAGTTCGACATCACGCACGAGGCGCAGGTCATCTTCGGACCGGCGAAGCGGCCGCTGCCGCAGCTGCCGATCACCGTCGACGCCGATGGCTACCTGGTCGCTCGCAGCGACTTCCACGAGCCCGTCGGCCCGAGCTTCTGGGAGCGCCATTGAGCACCACGACCGCCGCACGCCCTGCGGCACAGACGACGGCTTCGAAGGGCGGGTTCACGGCAGCAGCCGCGAACTACCTCGAAGACCGCACCAGCATCTCGGGCGCCGTCAAGGAGTTCGGCCGCAAGATCTTCCCCGACCACTGGTCGTTCCTGCTCGGCGAGGTGGCGCTCTACAGCTTCATCGTCATCCTGCTGTCCGGCACCTTCCTCACGTTCTTCTTCCAGGCGTCGATGGCGGAGGTGACCTACAACGGCTCGTACGTGCCGCTGAAGGGCATCGAGATGTCCTCGGCCATGCAGAGCACCCTGAACATCTCGTTCGAGGTGCGCGGCGGCCTGCTGGTCCGGCAGATCCACCACTGGGCGGCGCTGCTGTTCGTGGCGGCCATCGGCCTGCACATGCTCCGCATCTTCTTCACCGGCGCGTTCCGCAAGCCGCGTGAGCTGAACTGGGTCATCGGCTTCGTGCTGTTCATCCTCGCGATGGCGGAGGGCTTCACCGGCTACTCGCTCCCCGACGACCTGCTCTCGGGCAACGGCCTCCGCATCATCGACGGCCTGATCAAGGGCCTGCCGGTGGTCGGCACCTGGATCTCGTTCCTGCTGTTCGGCGGGGAGTTCCCGGGCACCGCCATCGTCGGCCGCCTGTACACGCTGCACATCCTGCTGCTACCGGCGCTCGTCGTCGCGTTCATCGCGCTGCACCTCATGTTCGTGGTCATCCACAAGCACACGCAGTACGCGGCGCCCGGTCGCACGCAGGGCAACGTGGTCGGCTACCCGGTCCTCCCCGTGTACGCGGCGAAGGCCGGCGGCTTCTTCTTCATCGTGTTCGGTGTCGTCGCGCTCATGGCGTCGTTCTTCACCATCAACCCGATCTGGAACTACGGGCCGTACGACCCCTCCCCCGTGTCCGCCGGTACGCAGCCGGACTGGTACATCGGCTTCGCGGACGGCGCGCTGCGTCTCGTCCCGCCGGGCTGGGAGTTCGTCTGGCTCGACCGCACCTGGTCGTTCAACATCATCATCCCGGTGGCGATCCTCGGACTGTTCATCGTGACCGTGATGTTCTACCCGTTCCTCGAGGCCTGGATCACGGGCGACAAGCGCGAGCACCACATCCTGGACCGTCCGCGCAACGCGGCGACCCGCACCGCCATCGGCGCGGCCGGCGTCACGTTCTACGCGGTGTTCTGGGCCGCGGCGAGCTCGGACATCATGGCCACGCACTTCAAGCTGACCATGGAGGGCGTCATCCACACCCTCCAGGCGCTCCTGTTCGTCGGCCCGCTGATCGCCTTCGTCGTGACCAAGCGCGTCTGCCTGGCCCTGCAGAAGAAGGACCGCTCGATCGCCCTCCACGGCTACGAGTCCGGCCGGATCGTGAAGCTGCCGGGCGGCGAGTTCATCGAGGTGCACGAGCAGCTGAGCGACTACGAGCGCTGGCGCCTGGTCTCCCAGGAGGCCTACGAGCCGCTGATGCTCCGCCCGAACCGCCGCGGCAAGATCACAGCGGCCAACCGGATGCGCGCCGGCCTGTCCCGCTGGTTCTTCGAGGACCGGATCCTGCCGCCCACCCGCGGCGAGCTCGAGTCGGGCCACGACCACCACTGACGGTCATCCGTCCACCCGGAAGCGCCGGCGCGTTGATTCGCGCCGGCGCTTCCGCGTCTCCGCCGGCCGCGCACCTTCCGCCTCTGTCCCCTGAATCCACCCGTGTCGTCCGGAGCCGTCGTCATGACTGTTGATCTGCCCCGCCTGGCCTCCTGGCTGAGCTGCCCGGTCTGCTCCGCCGACCTGGAGCCGGTGGATCGGCTGACCCTCGGCTGCGCCAACGGGCACCGGCACGACGTGAACAAGCGCGGCTACGTCTCCCTGCTGGGCGGCGGTACCAAGCACCTGGGCGACACGGCCGAGATGCTGGATGCTCGCGACCTGGTACTGGAGGGCGGCGCCTACTCCCCCATCGCCGACGCGGTCGCCCGTGCGGTCGCCGGAACGCTCGGGCGCACGGTCGGTGACGCGAACGGCCAGTCGGACGGCCACGCGATCGGCGGCCACGCGATCGACGAAGTCGACGGGCCTGCCGGCCGGGCCGCCGGCAACGCGGACGACGGAGCGCCGGCCGACGCGGCCATCGGCACCGTCGACGCTCGGCGCCCGACGTCCGGCACCGGCTCGCGTGTGCTCGACGCCGGCGCCGGCACCGGCTACTACCTCCGCGCCGCGCTGGGTGCTTCTCCCGGCACCGTCGGGGTCGCGATGGACCTCTCACCCCAGGCGGTCGCGCGCGCCGTCCGGGCATCCGACCGTGTCGACGGGCTGGTCGCGGACACCTGGCGACCACTCCCCGTGCGCTCGGGCATCGTGGATGCCGTGCTCGACGTGTTCGCGCCCCGCAATCTGCCCGAGTTCCACCGTGTGCTGCGTCCGGGCGGCTCGCTCGTGGTCGTGGTGCCGCGTCCGGACCACCTCGGCTCTCTCCGCGCGGCCGGGACGATGCTCGACATCCCCTCGGACAAAGCGGAGGACGTGGTGACCGCCGCAGAGCCGCTGTACGCCCTCCAGACGCGTGAAGCCGTCGAGTACGACCTCGCGCTCACGGACGCCCTCCGCGCCGCCCTCGCAGGGATGGGGCCCTCGGCGCGACACACCCTGGAGGGTGGCCCGGCACCGGTCGACACCACACGCGTGGCCGTCGACGTCCTGCGCCTCACCCGCCGCTGACCGCCGCCCGGCTGCCGAGCGCCTCGGCGGCGACCGGCACATCCACACCTGGTTGACGCGACACGCCGTGCGCCACGCCGGCGGCACGGCGTGTTGCGTCAACCAGGTGGGCGGCCGCGGGGGCGCAACGTGCCGCGCCGCCGCGGCGTGGCCGCGCGCAAGTGACGTTCGGTGCCGGGACGGCGAAAGGGCCGCCTCCCGGAGGAGACGGCCCTTTCGAGGTTGTGACTTACCGGGCGAAGTAGCCGCGGTAGTACTCGTAGACCCAGCCGACGATGCAGACCAGGCTGAAGGCGACGCCGATGTAGCAGATCCAGAAGCCGACGGCGAGACCCAGGATGACCAGGCCGGCGCCGAAGGCCAGCGCGACCGGCCACCAGCTCCACGGGCTGAAGTGACCGAGCTCCGGGTCGCCGTCGTCGATGTTCGCATCGAGACGGTCCTCCGGGAGCTCACCGCCCTGCGAGGCATGAGAACGGCCGACATAGAACGCGATGAACGCGGCCAGAATGGCTCCGAGCAGCATCGCGACGGTTCCGACCCACTCCACCGCGTGCTGGTACGCCAGCAGGTTCCACAGCGTGTAGGTGATCGCCGACAGCAGGAAGAAGATCGACAGGATCCAGAACAGGATGGCATTGGCGCGCATGGGTTACTTCACCTCGTCGTTCGCGAGATCGTGCACAGGGGCGTCGGGGGCGTCCTTCCCGCCTCCGATACCGATCGGGATGCCCGCCTCGGGATGGTTCAGGTCGAACGCCGGCGACTCCGAACGGATACGCGGGATCGACGTGAAGTTGTGCCGCGGCGGCGGGCAGCTGGTGGCCCACTCGAGCGAGCGGCCGTAGCCCCACGGGTCGTTGACCGTCACCTTGGGCGCGTTGCGCGCCGTCAGGTAGACGTTCACGAAGAACGGGATCATCGAGATCGCGAGGATGCCGGCGCCGATCGACGAGACCTGGTTCATCCAGGTGAAGCCGTCGGACGGGAGGTAGGTCGCGTACCGTCGCGGCATGCCCACGACGCCCAGCCAGTGCTGGATGAGGAACGTCGTGTGGAAGCCGATGAACAGCAGCCAGAAGTGCCACTTGCCCAGACGGTCGTTGAGCATCTTGCCCGTCCACTTCGGCCACCAGAAGTAGAAGCCGGCGAACATGGCGAACACGACCGTGCCGAAAACCACGTAGTGGAAGTGGGCGACGACGAAGTACGTGTCGGAGACGTGGAAGTCGAGCGGCGGCGACGCCAGGATGACACCGGTCAGACCACCGAAGGTGAAGGTGATCAGGAAGCCGATCGACCACAGCATCGGCGACTCGAACGTGAGCGAGCCGCGCCACATCGTGCCGATCCAGTTGAAGATCTTCACGCCGGTCGGAACGGCGATCAGCATCGTCATCAGCGAGAACCAGGGCAGCAGCACCGAGCCGGTCACGTACATGTGGTGCGCCCACACGGTGACGGAGAGGGCCGCGATCGCGATCGTCGCATAGACCAGAGTCTTGTAGCCGAAGATCGGCTTCCGGCTGAACACCGGGAAGATCTCCGACACGATGCCGAAGAACGGCAGGGCGATGATGTACACCTCGGGGTGACCGAAGAACCAGAACAGGTGCTGCCAGAGCAGGGCTCCGCCGTTGGCCGCGTCGTAGATGTGCGCGTCGAACACGCGGTCCGCGGCGAGGGCGAACATCGCGGCGGCGAGCACCGGGAAGGCCATCAGCACGAGGATCGAGGTCACCAGGGTGTTCCAGGTGAAGATCGGCATGCGGAACATGGTCATACCCGGGGCGCGCATCGTGATGATCGTGGTGATGAAGTTCACCGCGCCGAGGATGGTGCCGAAGCCGGACAGACCGAGGCCCAGCACCCAGAGATTGCCGCCGATTCCCGGCGAGAACGTCGTACTCGACAGCGGTGCGTACGCGAACCAGCCGAACGACGCCGCACCCTGCGGGGTGAGGAAGCCGGCGACCGCGATGAGCGAGCCGAACGAGTAGAACCAGTACGCGAGCGCGTTCAGTCGGGGGAACGCCACGTCGGGCGCGCCGATCTGCAGCGGCATGAGGACGTTGGCGAAGCCAGCGAACAGCGGCGTCGCGAACATCAGCAGCATGATCGTGCCGTGCATCGTGAAGAGCTGGTTGTACTGCTCCTTGGTCTGCACGACCTGCAGGCCCGGCTCGAAGAGCTGGGCGCGGATGATGAGGGCCATCACGCCGCCGATGAGGAAGTACACGAACGACGAGACCAGGTACATGTACCCGATGGTCTTGTGGTCCGTCGACGTGATGTAGTTCACCAGGATGTTGCCCTTGCGCTCCGCACCGTTCCTGGTGAGGATCGTGGGCCCTGGCTTCGGGGCGGTCGTGGCCCCCGGTGCCGGTGCTGTCGTCGTCATCTGTGGTGTCCTACTCGTTGCCCTGGCCGCCCTTGGGGGCGCCCGTTCCTGGCAGGTTCTGGTTGCGGTCGTACTCGGAGCCCAGCTGACCCTCGTAGCCCTGGTCGCGCAGCTTCTGGATGTGGGCGTCGTACTCCGACTGCGGCACGATCTTCACGTTGAAGAGCATGGCCGAGTGGTACTCGCCGCAGAGCTCCGCGCACTTGCCCACGAAGGTGCCGGTGCGGTCGGTGGTCTCGAAGTACATGTAGTTGGTCTTGCCCGGGATGACGTCTTTCTTGTAGAGCATCGCGGGAACCCAGAAGGAGTGGATCACGTCGCGCGAGTCGAGCTGAATCGTGATCTTCTTGTTCTCCGGCAGGTACAGGGTCGGGATCTCGCCCTCCTGCACCGAGCCGGGGGTGGCGCTGTTGTCGTCGGGCTGCACCTGGATGCCCGGGTCGTAGACGTTGTCGCTCACGTAGTTGAAGTCCCACGCCCACTGCTTGGCGTAGACCTGGATCTTGACGTCGGGGTTCGCGTACGGCTCCTCGATGGCCGCCTGGTCGCGCGCCGTGAAGGCGAAGAAGCCGAGCACCAGGATGAGCGGCACGATCGTGTAGAAGATCTCGATCGGCATGTTGTAGCGCAGCTGCACCGGCAGGCCCGTCTGGCCCTTGCGGCGGCGGTAGACGATGACCGCCCAGAGGGTGAGGCCCCACACCACGATGCCGACGATGAGCAGGACGATCCAGCTCGTCACCCAGAGCCCGCTGATGCGCTCGGTGTGGTTCGTGACGGGCGGCTCGCCCTCCACGAAGCCCGGGAGGAATCCGTGCAGCTGAGCCTGCGTGCAGCCCGCCAGGACCGCGACGAGGGCCGCGGCGATCGGGATGGCAGCCCATCGGAGACGGCGATTGTGACGCACCGGTGACCTTTCGAGTGACTACGGGGACAGTTCACATGCAACTGTATGTGGCTGTGTCTACCCTACTCCGACTGACACCCTGATCCGAACAAAAGGGCCGCCCTGTGGAGGGCGGCCCTGAGGTGTTTCGTGTGCTATGGAACTCCTAGTGGAACGAGTCTCCACAGGCGCACGAGCCGGTCGCGTTGGGGTTGTCGATCGTGAAGCCCTGCTTCTGGATCGTGTCCTCGAAGTCGATCGTCGCACCGTCGAGGTACGGCACGCTCATCTTGTCGACGATGACCTCCACCCCGTCGAAGTCGACGGTCGCGTCTCCGTCGAGCATGCGCTCGTCGAAGTACAGCTGGTAGATCAGGCCGGAGCAGCCGCCGGGCTGGACGGCCACCCGCAGACGCAGGTCGTCGCGGCCCTCCTGCTCGAGCAGGCTCCTGACCTTGGATGCCGCGGCGTCGGTCAGGCCGACTCCGTGGGCCTTCGTCGCGGTCAGCGTTGTGTCGGTCATGGGACTCCTCACCAAAGGTGTTTCGGACGGTGGAACGAAATCTGCGTCGATTGTACGTCGCAGAAGTGGGAATGTGTTCAGGAACCCGTGCGCGCGTTCAGACGGGCCAGCAGCAGGGCCTCCGCGAGCACCGCACGCTTGAACACGCCGAGGTGCAGCGATTCGTTCGGGCTGTGCGCCCGCGTGTCGGGGTCCTCGACGCCGGTGACGAGGATCTGCGCCTGCGGGAACTCCCGCACGAGATCCGCGATGAACGGGATGGAGCCGCCGATCCCGGTCTCCACCGCCTCCTTGCCCCAGGCGTCGGTCATCGCGCGCTTGGCCTCCGTCGCCGCCCAGCCGGCGGTGTCCACGAGGAAGGGGTCGCCGAGGTCGACGTCCTCGATGGCGATGTGCGCACCGAACGGAGCGTGGGCACGCAGGTGCTGTTCGAGCGCCTCGTAGGCCTCGCGCGCCGGCTGCCCCGGCGCGACGCGCGAGCTGATCCGCACGGAGACGCTCGGCAGCAGGGTGTTGGACGCGTTGGCGACGCTCGGGGCGTCGATGCCGGTCACCGTGATGGTCGGCTGCGACCACATCCGGGACAGGATGGGTCCCCGGCCGATGCTCGTGACCCCCGGCAGGAAGGCCGCGTCGCGCGCGAGCTCCCCCTCATCGAACGCGGGCGGCTCCGCGGCCGCGTCGTACGAGGTCAGACCCTCGACGGCCACCGAGCCGTCGTCGGCGTGCAGCGTCGCGAGCAGCTTCACCGCGGCGAGCATCGCATCCGGGGCCGCGCCGCCGTACATGCCGGAGTGGGAGGCGTGCTCGAGCGTCGAGACCGTCAGCTTGAAGGTGACGTTGCCGCGCAGCGAGACGGTGAGGGCGGGCGTGTTCACATCGACGTTGTCGGAGTCGGCGACGATGATCACGTCCGCGGCCAGGGCGTCCTTGTTCTGCTCGAGGAAGTTCGCGAACGAGCGCGAGCCGAACTCCTCCTCGCCCTCGATGAACACGGCGAGCCCGAGGTCGAGGTCGTCGCCGAACACGTCCTTGAGGGCGCGGACGGTCGCGACGTGGCTCATCACGCCGGCCTTGTCGTCGGCGGCGCCGCGGCCGTAGAGCCGGTCGCCGCGCACCGTCGGCTCGAACGGCGGGGTCTCCCAGTTCGCCTCGTCGCCCTCCGGCTGCACGTCGTGGTGGGCGTAGAGCAGGACGGTCGGGCGTCCGTTCCGCGCCGCGCGCGTGGCGACCACGGCCGGCTGGCCGAGGGTGTCGCCCTCCCCGATCGGCGCCTGCTTCACCTCGATGCGGTCGAACATCCCGGTGTCGCCGAGGAGCCCGGCGACGGCGTCCGCGCTGCGGCGCACGTTCGCCGGGTCGAAGGCGGACCACGAGACCGAGGGGATGCGCACCAGCTGCGAGAGGTCGGCGATGGCCGAAGGGAGCCCGGCCTCGACCGCGGCCCGCACCTCCCGCTCCGCCGCGTCCTCCGCGGTCGTGGTGGTGTCGCCGTCGGCGCGCGGATCGGGAGTCTGCTGGCTGGCTGTCATGCGGGTAATCTTAAAGCCCACACAACCGAAGGCTCGAAGTTGGCAAAGCGACAGAACCCGGCCGAGGCGGAGACGCCCGCGGCCGAGACCCCCGAAGAGACGGCAGCGCGGCTGAAGCAGGGCAAGGGCGTCCCGACGCCGAGCCGCCGCGAGCAGGAGGCCGCCCGCAAGCGCCCGCTGGTGCCGACCGACCGCAAGGAGGCCGCCCGCGCCGCCCGCGCGAAGCAGGCGGAGGCGCGCGAGAAGGCGCGCATCGGCATGGCGGCGGGCGACGACCGCTACCTGACGGCCCGCGACCGCGGCCCGCAGCGGCGCTACGTGCGCGACTACGTCGACGCGCGGTTCTCGATCGGCGAGTTCCTCATCCCGGTGATGCTCATTGTCATCGTGCTCACCTTCCTCCCCTGGCCCGCCATGCAGGTGTACGGCCTGTTCGCGCTCTGGGGTTTCTTCCTCATCGCGGTCATCGACTGCTTCGTGCTCGGGTTCATGGTGCGACGCCGCGTCGGCGACAAGTTCGGCAAGACCAAGGTGGAGCGCGGCCTGCGCTGGTACGCCGCCATGCGCGCGCTGCAGCTGCGGGTCATGCGCCTCCCGAAGCCGCAGGTCAAGCGCGGCCAGTACCCGAGCTGACGTGGCGATCGTCGCGGCGGCGGACGGCTCCGCCCTGGGCAACCCCGGCCCGGCCGGCTGGGCCTGGTACGTGGACGACGGCCACTGGTCGGCGGGCGGCTGGCCGCACGGCACCAACAACCAGGGCGAACTCATGGCGGTCATCGACCTGCTCGAGTCCACCGCCCACCTGGGCGAAGACCTGCACATCTTCTGCGACAGCCAGTACGTCATCAACGCGGTGACCAAGTGGATGCCGGGCTGGAAGCGCAAGGGCTGGCGGAAGGCCGACGGCTCCCCCGTGCTCAACCGGGAGCTGCTGGAGCGGCTCGACCGCGGCCTCGCCGGGCGGACCTACCGGTTCGAGTGGGTCAAGGGCCACGCCGGCCACGAGCTGAACGAGGCCGCCGACGAGCGCGCCCGTGCGGTGGCGCTCGCGTACCAGAAGGGCGACCCCATCCCGATCGGTCCCGGCTGGCCCGACCCGGCCGCCGCGGCGCGGGCCGAGACCGTGCAGGCGGCCGCTCCCGAGGCGCCGTCCGCTCTCCCGAGCGCGTCACCTGAGGCGCCCGCCGAGGTGGACACCGCGCTCGCGTTCGACCTGTTCGACGCCCTCCCCGCGGAGGAGTCGGACGAGGAGGTCGTCGCCCGCCTGGAGCGCGAGCTGCTGGAGCCCGCGGTGCGCTCCGACGCGTCCCGGCTCGCCGAGCTGCTGCACCCGTCGTTCGAGGAGATCGGCCGCTCCGGTCGGCTCTGGGGCCGCGACGCCCTGGTCGCCGAGCTCGCCGACGAGCGGCCGTTCACGGCCGACCTCGTGGTGCTCGGCGTGGATCGGGTGGCTCCGGAGGCGCTGCTCCTCACAGCGCGCACGACCGACGACCGCGGCGCGACGCTGCGCAGCTCCCTGTGGGTGCGCAGTTCCGGGCGGTGGCGTCTACGCTTCCACCAGGGAACGCCGGAGGCGTAGCAACCCGCGGTTGATCTGCCGCGCCCACAGCGGGCCGCGGTAGAGGAACGCGGTGTAGCCCTGCACGAGCGTCGCCCCGGCATCGAGGCGCTCCTGCACGTCTTCGGCGGTCTCGACGCCGCCGACCGAGATCACGCACAACTCCGGCGGGACGACCGCGCGGATGAGGCGCAGCACTTCCAGCGACCGCGCGGCGAGCGGGGCGCCGCTGAGTCCGCCCGCACCCGCGGCCTCGACGACGGCGGGGTCGGTGACGAGGCCCTCGCGGGAGATCGTGGTGTTGGTGGCGATGATGCCGGCGAGCCCGAGCTCGACGGTCAGCCGTGCGATGCGCTCCACCTGCTCGTCCGTCAGGTCGGGCGCGATCTTCACGAGCAGAGGCGTCTCACCCGCGACCTCCTTCACGGCGGTCAACAGCGGGCTGAGCAGCTCCAGCTCCTGGAGCCCGCGCAGGCCGGGGGTGTTCGGCGAGCTGACGTTGACGACCAGGTAATCGGCCACCGGAGCGAGCGCGCGGGCGCTGGTCAGGTAGTCGGCCGTGGCGTCCTCGACCGCGACGACGCGCGACTTGCCGATGTTGACGCCGAGCACGGGACGACGCCGGGCGCGCCGAACCTTCAGCAGCCGGTTCGCCGCGGCCCCGGCGCCATGGTTGTTGAAGCCCATCCGGTTGATGACCGCGCGGTCGGGGATGAGCCGGAACAGCCGCGGCTTGTCGTTGCCGGGCTGCGGGCGGGCGGTGATGGTGCCCACTTCGACGTGCCCGAAGCCGAGCGCCCCGAGGCCGAGCACGCCCTCGCCGTCCTTGTCGAAGCCGGCGGCGACGCCGAAGGGAGAGTCGAAGCGGTGGCCGAGCGCCTCCACCGCGAGCGACGGGTCGGGGCCGGTGAACCGGCGGGCCACGCCGCCGAGCCCGACGGCCGGGAGGGCGCGGATCACCACGAAGGCGAGGTGATGGGCCCGCTCGGGGTCGAGCCGGGACAGGACGAGGTCGAAGAGTACGCGATACATGCCGGTATGAGAATACCCGGCTAGTTGGCCTCGACGGGCTCGGCGTGGTGCGCCAGCCGCAGCGAGCGGATGGCCTCCTCGAAGTCGTCGAGCGAGTCGAAGCCCTGGTACACGCTCGCGAAGCGCAGGTACGCCACCTCGTCGAGTTCGCGCAGCTCGGGCAGGATCGCCAGGCCGATGTCGTTCGCCTCGATCTGCGACGCTCCGGTGGAGCGGATGGTCTCCTCCACCTTCTGGGCGAGCACCGCCAGGTCGGAGTCGGTCACCGGCCGACCCTGACACGCCTTGCGCACGCCGAGCATGATCTTCTCGCGGCTGAACGGCTCCGCCACCCCGCTGCGCTTGATCACGCTGAGGCTCGCGGTCTCCGTCGTCGAGAAGCGGCGACCGCACTCAGGGCACTGCCGACGCCGGCGGATGGACAGGCCGTCGTCGCTCGTTCGCGAGTCGATGACGCGGGAGTCCGGGTGGCGGCAGAAGGGGCAGAACATGAAGGGATTCTACCGCTCAGCGGGTGCGGAACCGCTGGGTGACCGCTTCCCCGTGGGCCGGCAGGTCTTCGGCGGTGGAGAGCGCGACGATCCGGTCCGCGACCTCGCTCAGCGCCTCGCGGTCGTAGCGGACCACCTGCTGCGGCCGGAGGAACGAGTACGCGCCGAGGCCGGGCGAGAAGCGCGCCTGGCCACCGGTGGGCAGCACGTGGTTGGAACCGGCGAGGTAGTCCCCGAGGCTGACCGGCGAGGTCGGACCCATGAAGATAGCCCCGGCGTTGTGGATGGACGCGAGCAGCGCCTCCGGGTCGGCCGTCTGCAGCTCGAGGTGCTCGGGCCCGTAGGCGTTGCTGAAGGCCGCTGCCGCGTCCACGTCGTCGACGAGGACCACCGCGGACTGCGGGCCGCCGAGGGCCGTCCGCACGCGCTCGGCGTGCTTCGTGGCGTCGGCGAGGCGGCCGAGCTCGGCGACAACCCGGTCGGCGAACGCGGGGCTGTCGGTGACGAGCAGCGAGGCCGCGGCCTCGTCGTGCTCGGCCTGGCTGACCAGGTCGGCGGCGACGTACGCGGCATCCGCCGTGTCGTCCGCGATGACGAGGATCTCGGTTGTGCCCGCCTCCGAGTCGATCCCGGTCTGCCCGCGGACGACACGCTTGGCCGCCGCCACGTAGATGTTGCCGGGACCGGTGATGACCTGCACGGGCTCGAGACCGAGCTCCTCGACCCCGTAGGCGAGCGCGCCGATCGCACCAGCGCCGCCCATGGCGTACACCTCGTCGATGCCGAGCAGGCCCGCGGCCCCGAGGATGACCGGGTGCACTGCTCCCCCGAACTCGCGCTGCGGCGGGCTGACCAGGGCGACGGAGGCGACGCCGGCCACCTGAGCGGGGACGGCGTTCATCACGACGCTCGACGGGTAGACGGCCTTGCCGCCCGGCACGTACAGGCCGGCGCGCTCGACCGGCTCCCAGCGCTGAACGATGCTCGCTCCGGGCCGGATGACGGTCTCGGCGGGCGGGGGCACCTGCGCCGCCGTCGCCTGACGGACGCGCGCGATGGCCTCCTCCAGCGCCTCCCGCACGTCGGCCGGGAGGGCTGCGACGGCGGCGTCGATCTCGGCCTGCGGCACCCGGACGGAGGCCGGCGCGCCGCCGTCGAAGCGCTCGGCCTGCTCGCGCAGGGCGGCGGCGCCGCGCTCGCGCACGTCGGCGATCAGGTCGGCGGCGACGGACATGGCGACCTGCACATCCACGACGGGACGGGGCACGAGGCGCTGGAAGGCGGCACGAGTAGGCTGGACACCGCGGAGGTCGATGGTCTGGATCATGGCCCGTCCAGCCTACCGACAAGGAATCACGGCCCGCCCCCGAACGTTGGCAGAGCACATATGAACAGCGCATCCCCCGACCCCACCGACGGCGCCGTCAGCGACGCGACACCCGACCTCGTGGCGTTCCGCCAGGCGTTCCGCCGGCATGCGGCCGGGGTGGCGATCGTCACCGCGCAGCGGGAGGACGGCACGCCCGTCGGGTTCACGGCGACGTCGCTCGCGTCGCTCGCGGCGGTGCCGCCGCTCGCCACCTTCAACATGGCGCTGTCGGCGTCGAGCTGGCCGGCGATCGCGGAGACGGACCGTGTCGTCATCCACACGCTCGGGGTCCGCAACCGGGAGGTCGCGCAGATCCTGTCCGGTGACAACCAGCAGCGCTTCCTCGGCGACCACTGGTACCGCGGCCCGCACGGCCTGCCCGTCATCCGGGACACGACGGCGTGGATGGTCGGTCGCATCCTCGAGCGCACCCAGGTGCACAACAGCGCCGTGGTGATCGTGCAGATCGAGGAGGGCGCCCTCGGCGAGGACGACGCCCCGCTGGTCTACCACGAGCGCACCTACTGGCGCCCGGGCACCCCGGTCTGAAGCGTGCCGAGTTGCACGTTGTGGCGGCTATTCGGACGAAATAGCCGCCACAACGTGCAACTCAGCGGCAGTCAGACGAGGCAGTTGGGGCCGAGGAGGGCCTTCAGCTCGCCGTAGAGGTCCGGGGAAACGCGGACGGGCTTGGGGACCTCGAAGACGCGCGCGACCTGCCCCTTGACCAGGCGCAGACGCACCTCGGCCTCGCCGGGGTGGCGGGCGAGCACCTCGGCCAGCGACGAGACCGTGTCGGTGGTCGCGCGCTGGTCGGGCATCGTGATCATCAGGGTGCCGCCGACGTCGTCGGCCTGGCCGAGGTCGGGCGTCATCAGCGAGTAGGCGTGCAGATTCATCCCGTCGTCGCGCATGCTCACCCGGCCGCGCACGACGACGATCGTGTCGCCCTTCAACGCGTGCGAGTACTCCTGGTACGCCTTGCCCATGAACATCACGGTCAGCTCGCCGCCGAAGTCCTCGACCTGGATCATGCCGTACTGGTTGCCGGACGCCTTCGCCACGCGGTGCTGCACGCTCGTGACGAGGCCCGCGATCGTGACGGTGTCGCCGTCCTGCGTGTTCTCCGACGAGACGAGTTCGGCGATGCCCGTGCTCGCCAGCTTCGCCAGCTGCAGCTCGAGTCCCGCGAGCGGGTGGTCGGAGACGTACAGCCCGAGCATCTCGCGCTCGAAGGCCAGCTTGTCGCGCTTGGCCCACTCCGGCCGCTCCGGGATGTGGTGCTGCGTCTGTGCAACCTCGTCTTCGCCCCACAGGCTGTCGAAATCGAAGCCCACGTCGCCGTTGGCCTCGTTGCGCTTGATCTTGACCGCCGACTCCACCGCGTCCTCGTGCACCTCGACCAGCGACCGTCGGGTGTGGCCGAGCGAGTCGAACGCGCCCGCCTTGATGAGCGACTCGACCGTGCGCTTGTTGGCGGCGTGAATGGGCACCTTGTTCAGGAAGTCGTGGAACGACTCGAAGCGGCCCTTGCTCTCGCGCGCCTCGCGCACACCCTCGACGACGTTCGCGCCGACGTTGCGCACAGCGCCCATGCCGAAGCGGATGTCCTCCCCCACGGCGGCGAAGTACAGGTTCGACTCGTTGACGTCCGGCGGGAGGACCTTGATGCCCATCCGGCGGCACTCGTTGAGGTAGAGCGCCATCTTGTCCTTGGAGTCGCCGACGCTCGTCAGCAGGGCGGCCATGTACTCGGCCGGGTAGTGCGCCTTGAGGTAGGCCGTCCAGTACGAGATCACGCCGTAGGCGGCCGAGTGGGCTTTGTTGAACGCGTAGTCGGAGAACGGGAGCAGGATCTCCCACAGCTTGTTGACCGCGTCCATCGAGTAGCCGTTGGCGACCATGCCCTGCGAGAAGCCCTCGAACTGCTTGTCCAGCTCCGACTTCTTCTTCTTGCCCATCGCGCGGCGCAGGATGTCTGCTTGGCCGAGCGAGAAGCCCGCGACCTTCTGCGCGATCGCCATCACCTGCTCCTGGTAGATGATGAGGCCGTAGCTGGTCGAGAGGATGTCGGCGAGCGGTTCGGCGAGCTCCGGGTGGATGGGCGTGATCGCCTGCTGGCCGTTCTTGCGCAGCGCGTAGTTGGTGTGCGAGTTCGCGCCCATCGGGCCCGGGCGGTACAGCGCGATCAGCGCGGAGATGTCCTCGAAGTTGTCCGGCTTCATCAACCGCAGCAGCGAGCGCATCGGCCCGCCGTCGAGCTGGAACACACCGAGCGTGTCGCCGCGGGAGAGCAGCTCGTAAGCGCCGCGGTCGTCGAGCGCGAGGTCTTCGAGCACCAGCTCCTCTCCGCGGTTGTCGCGGATGTTGTCGAGGGCGTCGTTGATGATGGTGAGGTTGCGCAGCCCCAGGAAGTCCATCTTGATCAGGCCGAGGGACTCGCAGGCCGGGTAGTCGAACTGCGTGACGATCTGGCCGTCCTGCTCCCGCTTCATGATCGGGATGACGTCGATCAGCGGGTCGGACGACATGATCACGCCGGCCGCGTGCACGCCCCACTGGCGCTTCAGGTTCTCCAGGCCCAGGGCGGTGTCGAAGACGGTCTTCGCCTCGGGGTCGGACTCGACCACCGCGCGGATGTCGACCGCCTCCTTGTAGCGGGGGTGGTCCTTGTCGAAGATCCCGGTGAGCGGGATGTCCTTGCCCATGACGGGCGGCGGCATCGCCTTGGTCAGCTTCTCGCCCATGGAGAACGGGAAGCCGAGCACGCGGCCCGAGTCCTTCAGCGCCTGCTTGGCCTTGATCGTGCCGTAGGTGACGATCTGCGCGACGCGCTCGGAACCGTACTTCTCGGTCACGTACTTGATGACCTCGCCGCGGCGGCGGTCGTCGAAGTCGACATCGAAGTCGGGCATCGAGACGCGGTCGGGGTTGAGGAAGCGCTCGAAGATCAGGCCGTGCTGCAGCGGGTCGAGGTCGGTGATCCGCATCGCGTACGCGGCCATGGAGCCCGCGCCCGAACCACGGCCCGGACCGACGCGGATGCCGTTGCGCTTCGACCAGTTGATGAAGTCGGCGACGACGAGGAAGTAGCCCGGGAAGCCCATCTGCGAGATGACGCCGATCTCGTAGTCGGCCTGCTTGCGCACCTCGGGGGTGATGCCGTCGGGGTAGCGCTGCTCGAGACCCTTCTCGACCTCCTTGACGAACCAGGTCTGCTCGGTCTCGCCCTCCGGCACCGGGAAGCGCGGCATGTAGTTCGCGGCGGTGTCGAACTGCACGTCGCACCGCTCGGCGATCGCGAGGGTGTTGTCGCACGCGTCGGGGTAGTCGCGGAACAGCTGCCGCATCTGCTCCGGGGTCTTCAGGTAGAACTCGTCCGCGTCGAACTTGAAGCGGTTGGGGTCGTCGAGCGTCGAGCCGGACTGCACGCACAGCAGCGCTGCGTGGCTCTTAGCGTCCTCCGCGTGGGTGTAGTGGAGGTCGTTGGTCGCGACCAGCGGCAGGCCCAGGTCTTTCGCCAGCCGGATGAGGTCGGACATGATGCGGCGCTCGATGCCGAGCCCGTGGTCCATGATCTCGGCGAAGAAGTTCTCGCGGCCGAAGATGTCCCGGAACTCGGCCGCCGCCTCCCGCGCAGCCTCGTACTGCCCGAGCCGGAGACGGGTCTGCACCTCGCCCGACGGGCAGCCGGTGGTCGCGATGATGCCCTTGGAGTACCGGCTGAGCAGCTCACGGTCCATGCGCGGCTTGAAGTAGTAGCCCTCCATCGACGCGTACGACGACAGCCGGAACAGGTTGTGCATGCCCTCGGTGGTCGCCGCGAGCATCGTCATGTGCGTGTACGCGCCGGAGCCGGAGACGTCGTCTCCGCCGCCGTCGCCCCAGCGGATGCGGGTCTTGTCGGTGCGGTGAGTGCCCGGCGTGAGATAGGCCTCCGTGCCGATGATCGGCTTGATGCCGGCATCGGTGGCGGTGCGCCAGAAGTCGAACGCGCCGAACATGTTGCCGTGGTCGGTGATCGCGACGCCGGGCATGCCCTGCGCGGCCGCGGACTCGATGAGCGGCTTGACGCGCGCCGCTCCGTCGAGCATCGAGTACTCGCTGTGGACGTGGAGGTGGACGAAGGAGTCGCTCATGACCCCTTCAGCCTAAACGCCTCGTCTGACTTTTAAGACGATCCCCGGAGCACGTCCAGGGCGTGTTGCAGGTCCTCCGGGTAGGTCGTGGTGAAGGTGACCCACTCCCCCGTCGCCGGGTGCTCGAAGGCGAGCTGGACGGCGTGCAGCCACTGCCGCGTGAGGCCGAGCTTCGCGCTCAGGACGGGGTCGGCGCCGTACATCGCGTCGCCGACGCAGGGGTGCCGCTGGGCGGCCATGTGCACCCGGATCTGGTGGGTGCGCCCGGTCTCCAGGTGGATCTCCAGCAGGCTCGCCGCGGGGAACGCCTCGATCGTCTCGTAGTGCGTCACGGACGGCTTGCCGCCGGCCACGACGGCGAACTTCCAGTCGGACCGGGGGTGACGGCCGATCGGCGCGTCGATCGTGCCGGAGAGCGGGTCCGGGTGGCCCTGGACGACCGCGTGGTAGATCTTCTCGACCGTGCGGTCGTGGAAGGCGCGCTTGAGCGCCGTGTACGCGCGTTCCGACTTCGCCACGACCATGAGGCCGCTCGTGCCGGCGTCGAGGCGGTGCACGATGCCTGCGCGTTCGGCCGCGCCGGAGGTCGAGATCCGGAAACCCGCCGCCGCGAGGGCACCGAGCACGGTCGGGCCCTCCCAGCCGACCGACGGATGGGCGGCCACCCCGACGGGCTTGTCGACCACCACGATGTCGTCGTCGTCGTACACGATCGTGAGATCCGGGACGGGGATGGGCACGATCTCGACGTCGGACTTCGGCTGCCAGGTCACCTCGAGCCAGGAGCCTGCGCTCAGCCGGTCGGACTTGCCCGCCTCGCGGCCGTCGACGGTGACCCCGCCGGCCTCGGCGATCTCGGCGGCGAAGCTGCGCGAGAAGCCGAGAAGCTTGGCGAGCCCTGCGTCGACGCGCGAGCCCTCGAGCCCGTCCGGGATGGGGAAGCTGCGCGACTCCATCTAGCTCTTCGGCTCGTCGTGCCGCTTCGGGGTGGGCTCAGCGGCGTCGCGCTCGGCAGAGTCCGGCTCGACGGCCTCCGGCTCGACGCCCTCGTCGTCGGCGGCGTCCTCGTCGGCGGCGTCCTCGTCGGCGCCGTTCTCGTCGTCATGGGTGTGCCGTCCGTCCAGCCCCACGCCGCGCAGGGTCAGGATGAGGAACAGCGCCATGCTCGACACGATCGCCACGTCGGCGAGGTTGAAGATGGCAGGGAGCAGCGGGATCTGCAGGAAGTCGACCACGTGGCCGACGCCGAAGCCGGGCTCCCGGAACAGCCGATCGGTCAGGTTGCCGAGCAGGCCGCCGAGCAGCAGGCCGAAGAGCACGGCCCAGGCGGTCGAACGGATGCGCGGGGCGTACCAGATCACGAAGCCGAGGACGCCGACACCGACGATGGAGAAGATCCACGTCGACCCGCTGCCGATGGAGAACGCGGCGCCCGCGTTCTTCACGAAGTGGAACTGGAGGAGCTGCCCGAGGACCTCGATCTGCTGGCCCTCGAAGAGGTTCGAGACGACGAGGACCTTGGCGATCTGGTCGACGAGGTAGACGAAGAGCGCCACCGCCGCCAGGATCGCCAAGGCCTTGACGCTGACCTTGGGCCGGGAGGTATTAGCCTCCAAAGCCGGGGAAGACCGGGGGCTGGCCCTGGCTGCTGGAGTCGTCGGAACCGCCGGCGGAGACCGGCGCGGGCACGCCGCCCGCGTTCACGGGCGCGCCGGAACGCGGAGCGGAGCCGCCGCCCTGGACGGGCGCGTCGAGGTCGCGGAGCTGACCCTCGATGTACGACTTGAGGCCCTTGCGGTAGTCGCGCTCGAACGTGCGGAGCTCGTCGATGCGGCGCTCGAGCGTGGTGCGCTCCTGGTCGAGGGCGCTGATCTGGGCGCGCTGCTTCGACTCGGCCTCCGCCACGATGCGGGCGGCGGTGGCGTGACCCTCGGCGATGAGCTGGTCGCGCTTCTCGACGCCCTCACGCACGTGCTCCTCGTGGAGACGGCGCGCGAGCTGCAGGAGGTTGTTGGTGGCGTTGGGGTCGTTGGCGTCGTCGGCGGGAGCCTGGTACGCCGGGGCGGCCTGCTTGGCCTGCTCGGCCTCCTGCTTGGCCGCAGCGGCCTCCTGCTGCGCCTGGGCGAGGCGCTGCTTGAGCTCCTCGTTCTCGCGCTGCAGGCGCTCGGCCTGGGCGTTGTCGGCCGGCGCTGCCGCAGCCTGCGCGGGGGCGCCCTGGCCACCGCTGCGCTGCAGCTCTGCGATGCGCGAGTCGGCGGCCACGAGGCGCTGCTTGAGCTCCTCGTTCTCCTGGTTGAGGCGACGCAGCTCGACGACGACCTCGTCGAGGAAGTCGTCGACCTCGTCCTGGTCGTAGCCCTCGCGGAACTTCGTCGGCTGGAACCGCTTGTTGACTACATCTTCCGGAGTCAGCGCCATGGCAAGCCACCTTAGATCGTGAAATTGGAACTGGAACGCGTTCAGTCAACGCTAGCAAAGCGGGCGTCTGTCGCGCGATCCGGCGCACGGTCAGCGCGTCGGTCGATCAACGATACAACGGCCCGTCCCGGGAGAACCGGAGCGACGCTCAGCGGAATCCCAGGGTGACGTACAAGCCGATGATGACCACGAGCATCGTCAGGCTCCAGCCGAAGTCGAAGGCCACCGGCCCCATGGAGACCCGCGGGATGATGCGGCGGAAGAAGCGGATGGGCGGGTCGGTCACCACGTAGGTCGACTCGGCCAGCACGAGGCCGAAGCCGCGCGGCCGCCACTGGCGCGCGAAGACGCGCACCAGATCCAGCACGAACCGTGCCCACAGCACGAAGAAGTAGATCAGGAGGGCGTAATAGAGGACGGTCGCGAGGATCGAGACGATGATCACCCCTCCAGTATGGACGAAAGCGCACCGGCTCCCCTGAGAGGAGACCGGTGCGCTTCGTGCGTCGGGGGGCGTCAGGCCTGGGCGAAGAAGGACGCGTCGACCTCGGCGTCCTGGCCGCCGTGCTCGCCGGAGACGACCACGTGGCTCGGCGAGAGCAGGAACACCTTCGGCGTGACCCGCTCGATCTTGCCGTAGAGGCCCTGGGACAGGCCGCTGGCGAAGTCGATCAGGCGACGAGCGTCGCCCTCGCTCATCTGCGAGAGGTTGATGATGACCGGGATGCCCTCCCGGAACGACTCGGCGATCGCCTGGGCGTCGCGGTACTGGCGGGGGTGGACCGTGAGGATCTCGTTCATTTCCTGTACCGATGCATTCCGTGCGGTGGTGGTCTTGCGCAGCGGCGTGACCGGAGCGCGGCCGGCCGCGGGCGCGACCGGTGCGGGGTGGGGGACGGCCTGGACCGGCGACGGGGCGGGGGTGTGCGCCGGCGCCTCACGTCGCGGCTGGTGCGACGCCTGCTCCTGCGGCTGGTCCTCGAACTCCAGCTCCTCGTCGGCGAGGCCCAGGTAGACCATCGTCTTCTTCAGCGGGTTGGCCATGGCTTCCTCCGTACGCCCTTCGAACTCTTCGTTTCGAGATTAACGAAGCTCCGGCCGATTCCCGGTAATGGCGGTCCCGATCCGAAGGTGTGTCGCGCCGGCGGCGATCGCCTCGCGGTAGTCCTGCGACATCCCGGCGGAGATGGAAGCCGCGTCGGGAGCGAGCGCCCGAACCCGGTCGGAGGCCGCGCGGACGCGCTCGAACGCGCGCGCGGGCTCCTCGCCGAGCGGGGCTACGGCCATGACGCCCAGCAGCCGGAGGCCCGGCGTGGCGAGCACGTGCTCCACCAGCGGCTCCAGGTCGCGGTCGGCGACGCCGCCGCGGGCCGGGTCGTCGGTCAGGTTGAGCTGTACGAAGGCGTCGATGGTGGACTCGTCGGAGGCCAGCGCATCCACCAGCGACACCCGGTCGACGGAGTGGATGACGGAGGCGTATCGGCGCGCCTGGCGCGCCTTCTTGCTCTGCAGCTGCCCGACGAAGTGCCAGGTGAGCGGGAGGTCGGCGAGCTCCGCCGCCTTCTCCTGCGCCTCCTGGTGCCGGTTCTCCCCCACGTCGTGCACGCCCAGCTCCGCCAGCTCGCGCACGAGCGAGGTGGGGTGGAACTTGGTCACCACGATGGTGGTGAGCTCCTCCGGCGAGCGGCCGGCGGCCCGGGCGGCGTCGGAGACGCCCTCCCGGACCGCGGCGAGCCGCTCGGCGAGCCCGTTACTTGAGGAAGTCGGGGATGTCGAGGTCGTCATTCTCGTCGTCGAACGCCGGGTCCTTCTGGGGTGCAGCCTCGGCGACCGGCTGCTCGCCGGTCTGCCAGGCCGAGGTCTCCGGGGCGGGGATCTCGCCCGCCTCGACCTCGGCGGATGAGGCGAGCTGCGACTGCTCGGAGCCGGCCTCCACGAAGCTGGCGCGGCGCGAGTCGGCCGTCACCGGGCGGGCGTTGGGCTCGCCGCCGTCGAAGCCGGCCGCGATGACGGTCACGCGCACCTCGTCGCCGAGGGTGTCGTCGATGACCGCGCCGAAGATGATGTTCGCCTCCGGGTGCACCGCCTCCTGGACCAGCCGGGCGGCGTCGTTGATCTCGAAGATGCCGAGGTTCGATCCGCCCTGGATCGAGAGCAGCACGCCGTGCGCGCCGTCGATCGAGGCCTCGAGCAGCGGGGACGCGACGGCCAGCTCGGCCGCCTTGATCGCCCTGTCGGCGCCGCGGGAGGAGCCGATGCCCATGAGGGCAGAGCCCGCCCCCTGCATGACCGACTTGACGTCCGCGAAGTCGAGGTTGATGAGGCCCGGGGTGGTGATCAGGTCGGTGATGCCCTGGACACCGGCGAGGAGCACCTGGTCGGCGGTGGAGAACGCCTCGAGCATGCTGATGCCGCGGTCGCTGATCTCCAGCAGCCGGTCGTTGGGCACGACGATGAGGGTGTCGACCTCTTCCTTCAGGCGCTGGACACCGGCCTCGGCCTGCTGCTGGCGGCGCTTGCCCTCGAAGGAGAACGGCTTGGTGACGACACCGATGGTCAGGGCGCCGATCGACTTGGCGATGCGCGCGACGACCGGGGCGCCGCCGGTGCCGGTGCCGCCGCCCTCTCCGGCGGTGACGAAGACCATGTCGGCGCCGGCGAGGGCCTCCTCGATCTCCTCCGCGTGGTCCTCGGCGGCGCGGCGGCCGACCTCGGGGTCGGCTCCGGCGCCGAGGCCGCGGGTGATCTCACGGCCGACGTCGAGCTTCACGTCGGCGTCGCTCATCAGGAGCGCCTGCGCGTCCGTGTTGATGGCGATGAACTCGACGCCGCGGAGGCCGAGCTCGATCATGCGGTTGACGGCGTTGACGCCGCCTCCGCCGATGCCGACGACCTTGATCACGGCGAGGTAGTTCTGTTGTGCTGTCACGTCCGGCCTCCACGGGAACCTTCAACCTCTAGCTGAGGCTTAAAGTCTTGCTGAGTATGCAATTCTCGATCCGACGTTAGGTGCGCCAGGCCCGCGCCCGCGGAACCTGCGAGGCGTGTCGGAAAACCGGCGTCCATCCCGGCTATCCCGTCGTCACACTGTGCGGCGAGGAGACGTCGTAGCGGGACGCGTCCGGAGCGCTCTTGAGCAGAGCGCCGAGGTCGGCGGCCTTCAGATCGGAGTCCTCCGCGCTCCCCCACACCACGGTCGCACTTCGGCCGCGCAGAGTGAAGCTCACGTCGTCCTTCGTCTTCGCGGTGATGGTGTCCACCTGCGCGAGCACGTCCGCCGGAAGCGCGCTCAGCACGCCTGCCGCCGCCGCGAAGCCCGAGTCGGCGTCCACGTCGGCCGCGCCGCCGCCCGCGGTGATCAGCGGGTAGCCCTCCGGCCGCTGCTGGCTGCTCGAGATCGGCACCTTCGCCGCGTCCACCAGGGTGAAGGCGTTGCCGCGCTGGAGGACGCCCACCGGCTGCCGCTCCACCACCCGGACCACGATCGTGTCGGGCGGGTGGCTCTCCACCGTGTAGCTCCGGATGAGCGGGAACGCGGCGAGGTCGCTGGAGATCCCGCCGGGGCTCAGCAGCGGCAGCGGGGTGCCGAGCTGGTCGGAGAGCTTCTTCTCCACGGCGGCCGCATCCAGCCGGGAGGTCCCTGTCACCTGGATGTGCCGCAGCGCGAGCAGCGGCGAGTACGCGACGAGGCCGACGGCCACGACCAGGGCGACGACGACGCCCGCGGCCGACAGCCAGGCGATCCTGCGCCGGCGCGAGCGCTTCGTGAAGCGGCGCACCTCGCCGCGCTCGACCCGCTTGCGCTCCCGGCGCGCGGCACGGAGGGCCTTGTCGATCTCGCGGTTGGTCGGCAGGCGGGAGTACGGCGGCTCGTCGACGAGCGGGTCGCGGACGGGCGGGACGCTCGGCGCGGAGTCCGGTCGCTGCACGGGGATGGGCTCCGTGACGGTCTGCACCCGGCGCCGGCCCTCCGGGGCCGCCGCCTGGGGCGCCGCGGCCTGCGGCGCAGCGGCCGGTGCGCTCGGCGGGGCGGCCGCGGGGGCGGGAGCCTCCGACCGGTCGAACCCCTGGGGACGCTTCACCGGCGGGACCCGCTACTCCGCGACGGCGGCGTCCGGGTGCTCCCGGCGCAGCGAGTCGAGCAGCTGGGGCACGATGCGGTACACGTCGCCGCAGCCGAGCGTGATGACGAAGTCGCCCTCGCGCGCGATCTGCGCCGTGTGGTCGGCCGCCTGCTGCCAGTCGGCGATGAACGCGACGTGCTCTGGATGCTGGAAGCGGTCGGCGACCAGCGCGCCCGTGACCCCCGGCTCCGGGTCCTCGCGGGCGCCGTACACGTCGAGCACCACGGTCTCGTCCGCGTAGGTCTCCAGCGTCTCGGCGAACTCCTTCGCGAACAGGCGGGTGCGGCTGTACAGGTGCGGCTGGTGCACGGCGATGATGCGGCCGTCGCCGACGACCGTGCGCGCGGCCGACAGCGCGGCGGCGACCTCGGTCGGGTGGTGCGCGTAGTCGTCGTAGACGCTGACGCCGGCGACCGTGCCGTGCAGCTCGAAGCGGCGCTCGGTGCCGCCGAACTCGGCGATCGCGGCGAGGGCCGCCGCCGGATCGAAGCCCAGGCCGGTCAGCACCGCGAAGGCGCCGCCGGCGTTGATGGCGTTGTGGCGGCCGGGGACGCGCAGGCGGGCCGCGTAGTCCTCCCCCCGGTAGCGCAGCGAGAACGAGACAGGGCCGTCGGTGACGATGGAGTGGACGCGCACGTCCGCGTCCTCCGCCTCGCCGAAGGTGACGATGCGCTTCTCGGGCGCCTGCTCGCGCAGCCGGCCGGTGACGTGCACTGCGCCGGGGTCGTCGGAGGACACGACGACGAACTCGTCTGCCTCGCGGGCGAACGTCACGAACGCGTCCTCGAAGGCCTCCAGCGACCCGTAGTGGTCCAGGTGGTCGGGGTCGACGTTGGTGATGAGCGCGACGGCGGTGTCGTACAGCAGGAACGAGCCGTCCGACTCGTCCGCCTCGACGACGAACAGCTCGCCGGTGCCCGTCTGCGAGCTCTTGCCGAGGGAGGCGATCACGCCTCCGTTGACGAAGCTCGGGTCCTCGCCGAGACCCAGCAGGCCGGTGATGATCATGCCGGTGGAGGTGGTCTTGCCGTGGGCGCCGGCCACCGCGACGAGGCGCGAGCGGTTGATCAGCCAGGCGAGCGCCTGCGACCGGTGCAGCACCGGGAGGCCTTTCGACAGCGCCAGCTGGTACTCCGGGTTGTCCTGCCAGAGGGCTCCCGTGACCACGAGCGTGTCGGCGTCGCCGACGTTCGCGGCGTCGTGGCCGATCGCGATGGTGCCGCCGAGGCCGCGCAGCGTGTCGATGTTGGCGGAGTGCCGCACGTCCGACCCGGTGACGGTGTAGCCGGCCTCCAGGAAAAGCCGCGCGATGCCGCTCATCCCCGAGCCGCCGATGCCGACGAAGTGGAGCTTTCCGAGCTCCTCGGGGAGGGCGAGGGTCAGGTCGGGCTTGATCGTCACGGGTGCAGCTTTCGGTTACGAGAGAGGGACTCCATCGCGTACCAGGCTACGCGACGAAAGGTTCGGATCAGCCGAGGGCGCGCAGGATGAGCGCGACCATGCGGTCGGAGCCGTCGCGGACCCCGGCAGAGGCGGCGCGCTCCCCCATCTCGGCCACGCGTGAGCGGTCGGCGAGGAGCGGCAGCAGGTTCGCATCCACCCACGCCGGCTCGAACGCGGCGTCGTCGACGAGCACGCCGCCGCCCGCGCGCAGCACGCCCGCGGCGTTGTAGCGCTGCTCGCCGTTGCCGATCGGGAACGGGACGTACACGGCCGGGATGCCGAGCGCGGCGAACTCGCACACGGTCGCGGCTCCGGCGCGGGCGACCGCGGCGTCCGCGATCGCGAGGGCGAGGTCCATCCGGTCGCAGTACTCGAGCAAGCGGTAGCCCTCGACGCCCGGGTCGGCGAGTTCGCCGCGGCCGCCCTGGATGTGCAGCACCTGCCAGCCGGCGGCGGTCAGTGCCTCTGCACGTGCGGCGACCGTCTGGTTGATCCGGCGGGCGCCGAGCGAGCCGCCCGTGACGAGCAGCGTCGGCCGGTCAGGGTCGAGCCCGAACTCGGCGGCGGCCTCCGGGCGTGCGGCCGCCCGGTCCAGCTGCTCGATCTCGACGCGCAGCGGCATCCCGACGAAGGTCGGATGCGGCAGCGGCGTGCCCTCGAAGGCGACGCCGACCCACGGGGTGTAGCGGGCGCCGAGACGGTTCGCCAGGCCCGGGCGCGCGTTCGCCTCGTGCAGCACGAGCGGCACGCCCTCAGACCGCGCGGCCGAGTAGGCGGGCGCCGCTGCGTAGCCGCCGAAGCCGACGACCGCGTCGATCCCGCGGTCGCGGATCAGCCCGCGGACCGTTCGGATGGAACGGCGGTACTCGCCGGGGAACCGCAGCGCCGCCGCGTTCGGCCGCCGTGGGAACGGCAGCTTCGGGATGGTCGCCAGCTCGTAGCCGCGCTGGGGCACGAGCCGTGCCTCCAGCCCCTCCTTCGTGCCGAGCACGAGCACCTCGGCGCCCGGGTCGTCACGGCGCAGCCGGTCGGCGACGGCGAGCAGCGGATTGACGTGGCCGGCGGTCCCCCCGCCGGCCAGGAGGTAGCGCGTCACCGCTGCGCACCCGCCCCGGCGGTCTCCCGGAGGGCCTGGGCGTCCCGCTGGGACTGCCGGGCGAAGGACAGCACGATTCCGATGGCGATCATGGAACTGATCATCGCAGTCCCACCCGCAGAGATCAGTGGGAGCGGCACCCCGAGCACCGGGATCACCCCCAGCACCACCGCGATGTTCACGAACGCCTGGCCGATCAGCCAGACCATGATCGCGGCGGTGGTGACGCGGGCGAACGGGTCGGTGGAGGCGTGGATGATGCGCAGGAACGCGATGGTGAGCACCACGAACAGCAGCAGCACGACGACGGCTCCGATGAGTCCGAGCTCCTCGCCGATGATCGCGAAGATGAAGTCGGTGTCTGCCGCGGGCAGCCACGACCACTTCGAGTGGGAGTTGCCGAGCCCGACGCCGAAGACGCCGCCGGAGGCGAGCGCGTAGAAGCCGTTCTTGATCTGCCAGTCGACGTCGGGGTTCGCCACGCTGGTGCCGCCGAAGTACGCGGCGATGCGGCCCACCCGGCTGGCGCTGGAGAGCGCCACCGCGATCGCCAGAACGCCGACGAGGACCACACCGGTGAACAGGTAGCGCATCCGCACGCCGGCGAAGAACAGCGCGCCGAGGATCAGGGCGGCCAGGATCATGGTCGTCCCGAGGTCGCCGCCGAGCGTCACGAGCGCGGTCGCTCCACCGGCGATCGGCACGACCGGGATGGCGACGTGCTTCCACTGGGCGAGCATGTCGCGCTTGCGGGCGAGGACGACGCCCAGCCAGACGACGAGTGCGAGCTTGATCGCCTCCGACGGCTGCAGGGTGAGGGACCCGACCTTGAGCCAGTTGCGGTTGCCGCCGATCTCCATGCCGAGCGGCGTGAACACCACGAGCAGCTGGAGGAAGCAGGCCGCGCCGAGGAAGAACCAGATGGTCTTCTGCCAGAAGGCACGCGGGATGCGCGACACGACGAACATGAGCGGAAGGCCGACCAGGGCGTAGGCGCCCTGCGACCAGAACCGGGAGAAGAAGTTGTCGCTGTCGTTGTGCGACTCGACCGCGGACGACGACAGCACCATGACGAGGCCGAACACGACCATGAACAGGGTGACGCCGAGCAGCAGGAAGTAGTTGGCCGACTCGGAGGTCATCGCGCGGCCCAGCTGGATGCGCGTCGTCAGCGCGCCGAGGCGGGAGCGGTCCGCGCGGGCGTCGCCGCCGGTGCGGGTCGGGGTGCGGGGCACACTCGTCACGCGCCTCACCTCCCAGTCGTTCCGTCGGCCGTCTCAGTCTCGTCGGCGTCCCGGCCCCGGCCCTGGAGCGGGCACGCGTGTCGCCCGAATGCGGTGACTGCGCCCGTTCGGTACGTCTGCGCCGCGGCGCGCGGGCGCAGACGTACCGAACGGGCGCAGTCGCGGCTAGGAGGTGGCGCCGTTGAGGTACTCGTTGACGGCCGACTGGAAGCGGCGGCCGCGCTCGGCGTAGTCGGCGAACTGGTCCATGGAGGCGGCAGCGGGCGCGAGCAGCACCGTGTCGCCCTCGCGGGCGAGGTCGCCGGCGAGGCGTACAGCCGTCGGCATGACCTCTTCCGCGTCGTCCGCGTCCACCTCCAGGACCGGCAGCTCCGGGGCGTGCTTGCGGAACGCGGCCAGGAGTTCGGCGCGGTCGACCCCGATCACCACGGCGCCGCGCAGGCGCCCGACGTGCTTGCCGACCAGCTCGTCCACATCCACGCCTTTGAGCAGGCCGCCGACCAGCCAGACGACCGAGGGGTAGGCGCGCAGCGAGGCGTCGGCGGCGTGCGGGTTGGTGGCCTTGGAGTCGTCCACCCAGTTCACGCCCGCCTCGACCCGCACCAGCTCGATGCGGTGCGCGTCGAGCCGGAACGCGGTGAGCACATCCCGGATCACCTGCGGCTCGACGCCCCAGGAGCGGGCGAGGGCGGAGGCGGCGAGGATGTTGGCGACGACGTGCGGCGCCGAGAGCCCCGCCTCCTCCAACTCCTCGAGTGTGGTCAGCTCGATCGCCGAGTTGGCGCGGTCGTCCAGGAACGCGCGGTCGCAGAGGATGCCGTCCACGATCCCGAAGTCGCTCGGTCCGGGGACGCCGAGACCGAAGCCGATGGCGCGGGCGCCCTCGACGACGTCCGCCTGCTCCACCATGCGGAGCGTGTTCTCGTCGGCCTTGTTGTAGACGCAGGCGACCTGCGTGTTGTCGTAGACCTTCGCCTTGGCGGCGATGTACGCCTCCATCGAGCCGTGCCAGTCGAGGTGGTCGTCTGCGATGTTGAGGCAGGCGGCCGAGAACGGCGACAGCTCGCCGCCCGCGTTCCGGTTCACCCAGTGCAGCTGGTAGCTGGAGAGCTCCACGACGAGCACGTCGAAGCCCTCCGGATCGCGGATGGCGTCGAGCACCGGGACGCCGATGTTGCCGCAGGGCGCGACGCGGTTGCCGCCGGCGAGGATCATGGTCGCGGTCAGCTGCACGGTCGTCGTCTTGCCGTTGGTGCCGGTGACGCAGATCCAGTCCGCCGGTCCCTCGGCACCGTCGGGCCGCGCCACCTTGTCGCGCAGCCGCCACGCCAGCTCGATGTCGCCCCACACCGCGGTGCCGCGTTGCTCGGCCCAGACCAGCAGCGGGTGGTCCCAGTGGAAGCCGGGCGACGCGATGACGAGCTCCGGGTCGAAGTCGGCGAGCCGCTCCGGCGGCGAGCTCAGGTCGGCCTGCTCGACGAGCTCCGCGCCGATGACCTCGAGCAGCATCCGCCGCTCCTCGTCCGCCTTCGCGGCGACGACCAGGACCTCGGCGCCGAGCTCGGCGAGGGTGTCCGCCACCGAGAAGCCCGTGACACCGAGTCCGTACACGGCGACGCGCAGGCCGCTCCAGTCGGCGTGCCAGCTGGTCAGCGCGGCGAGGCGCTCCTCGAGGGCGCTCATGTGGCCAGCCACTCCAGGTAGAACGACCCGACACCGGCGGCCACGAGGAGTCCGCCGATGATCCAGAACCGGACCACGACGGTGACCTCGGCCCACCCCTTCAACTCGAAGTGGTGATGGATGGGGCTCATCAGGAAGATGCGCCTGCCGCGCGTGAGCTTGAAGTACGCCCGCTGCACGATGACCGACCCTGCCTCGATGACGAACAGGCCGCCGATGAGCACGAGCAGGAGCTCGGTGCGGCTCAGGATGGCGAGGGCGGCGACCGCGCCGCCGAGCGCCAGCGAGCCGGTGTCGCCGAGGAAGATCTGCGCGGGCGACGTGTTCCACCACAGGAAGCCGACGACCGCTCCGACGATCGCCGTCGCGACGATGGCGAGGTCGAACGGGTCGCGCACGTCGTAGCACTTGGCCACGTTCTCCACGCTCAGCTTGACGTTCGCGCACGACTGGATCGACTGCCAGAAGCCGATGATGATGTACGCGCCGATGGCGAGGATGGACGCGCCGGAGGCGAGCCCGTCGAGGCCGTCGGTCACGTTGACCCCGTTGGAGGTGGCGGCCACGAGGAAGTTGATCCACAGCAGGTAGAGCCCGTAGCCGACGAGGACGCCGATCACGCCGAACTTGGTGATCGCGCCGAAGTCGATGGCCGGCAGGTCGCGGATGAACGACACGCTCATCGTCGCCGGCGTGTAGTCGTTGCCGTTCGGGAACCGGATCGCCAGGAACGCCCAGATCGTGGCGACCACGACCTGGCCGGCGACCTTGGCCCATCCCGTGAGCCCGAGGCTGCGCTCGCGACGGGTCTTCAGGAAGTCGTCGATGAAGCCGACCACGCCGAGCCCGACCATGAGGAACAGCACCAGCAGCGCGGACACACTGGTCTCGTCGCCGGTCAGCAGCAGGGCGGTGAAGTACCCGAACAGCGTGCCGAGGATGACGACGATGCCCCCCATCGTCGCCGTCCCGCGCTTGGCGTGGTGGCTCTGCGGCCCGTCGTCGCGGATGAACTGCCCCCACTGCAGGCGACGGAACAGCCGGGTGAACAGCGGCGTCAGGAACAGCGTGAACGCCATGGACAGGGCGCCGGAGGTCAGCAGGGCTCTCACGAGAAGGTCTCTCCCAGTCGGTCGCCGAGGAAGCGCAGCCCGGCCGAGTTGGAGGACTTCACCAGCACGGTGTCGCCGGGGCGCAGCACACCGGAGAGGTGGTCGAACGCCGCATCCTGGGTGTCGAAGTAGAGCGACTCCCCGTCCCACGAGCCCTCGTTGATCGCCGTGATGTGCATCCGGCGGGCGGAGGGGCCGACGACGACGAGCTGGTCGATGCCGAGACGGACGGCGAGCAGGCCGATGCGGTCGTGCTCCTCCCCCGAGAACTCGCCCAGTTCGCTCATCTCGCCGAGAACGGCGACCGTGCGGCCCTCGGGCTCGGCGATCTGCGCGAGCGTCTTCAGCGCGGCCGCCATCGAGTCCGGGCTCGCGTTGTAGGCGTCGTTGATGACGGTGACCTCGCTGCTGCCGAGGACCTCCATCCGCCACCGCTCCGCCGTCTTCACGGTCTGCAGCGCGGCGACGATGGTGTCGATGTCGACGTCGAGCACGTACGCGGAGGCGGCCGCCGCCAGCGCGTTCCACACGTGGTGCTCACCGAGCACCTGGAACCGCACCGGACGCGACTGCGCCTCGGCCGACGGACCCTCCACGCCTTCGCGTGGCGGCAGGTGGAGGGTGAACGAGGTGCCGCGGCGGTCGGAGACGACGTCGGTCGCGCGCACGTCCGCGCGCTCGTCGAGGCCGAACCAGAGCACGCGGGCGACGGTCTTGTCCGCCATGGTCGCCACGCGCGGGTCGTCGATGTTCAGCACGGCGACATCGGACTCCAGCAGGTCGGTGACCATCTCGGTCTTCGCCTGCAGAGTCTTCTCGATCCCGCCGAACTCGCCGGCGTGGGCGAGCCCGACCTTGAGCACGACGCCGACGTCCGGCCGCGCCATGCGCACCAGGCGGGCGATCTCGCCGATGCCGCTCGCGCCCATCTCGGCGACGAGGAACCGCGTCTCCTCGGTCACCTGGAGCATCGTCACCGGGGCGCCGACCTCGTTGTTGAAGGAGGCGCGCGGCGCGATGGTCGGGCCGACCTGCTCCAGCACGGCGCGCAGCAGGTTCTTGGTCGTGGTCTTGCCGTTGGAGCCGGTGATGCCGACGATCTTGAGCAGGCCGAGGGCGCGGACGCGGGCGATGACCTCGGTGGCGAGGTCGCCCAGCGCGACGACGGTGTCCTCCACCAGCAGCTGCGGGACGGGCAGCTCGAGCGGGTGGTCCACGACCACGAGCGCGGCGCCGGCCTCCACCGCCTGCGGGGCGAAGAGGTGGCCGTCGGTCACCTCGCCGGGCTTGGCGAAGAAGATCGAGCCGGGCTCGACCTCGCGGGAGTCGGTGGTGGAGAGTCCGGAGACCACCGCGTCAGGCGAGACGTGCGTCCCGTCGAGCAGCAGCGTCCCGCGGGTCGCCGCGGCGATCTCGGCGAGCGTCATGGCGATCATCTACAGCCACCCGGCCTCTCGCAGGGCGAGGCGCACGTCCTCGCGGGCGGAGTACGGCAGGCGCTGGCCCGCCACCTCCTGGTAGTCCTCGTGCCCGGGGCCGGCGTACAGCACGACGTCGCCCTCGCCCGCGAGCGAGAGGGCCGTGCGGAATGCGGCGCGCGGGTCCGGCACCTCGTACAGCTCCCCCTCCGGCACGGCCGAGCGGGCGCCCTCCAGGAGGGCGGCGCGGATGGCGGCCGGGTCCTCCCAGCGCGGGTGGAAGTCGGTGATGACCACCGCGTCGGCACCACGGGCGGCGATCGCCCCCATGTCGGTGCGCTTGGTGGTGTCGCGGTCGCCGTCGGCGCCGAACACCATCACGATGCGGCCGTCGGTGACCTTGCGCAACGCGCTCAGGGTCGAGAGGAACGCGTCCGGGCTGTGGCCGTAGTCGATGAAGACGACCGGCCCGCGGTCGCCCGAGAGCCGCTCGGCACGCCCCGGGATGTACGCGTCGATGCCGCCGTCGCGCTCCAGCGCCGCGCCGATCGCGTCGAGGTCGTACCCCGACTCCACCAGCATCACGATGGCGAGGGCGGCGTTGGCGGCGTTGTAGGCGCCGAGCAGCGGGATGCTGGTCTCCAGGCCTCGGCCGTCCGGGCCCTCCAGGCTGAATCGGGTGCTGGCGAGGGTCTCCTCCAGCACGGTCAGCGTCCACTCGGCGTCGGAGCCGGCGGAACTGGACAGCGTGGCGACCGGGATGCGCGACTGCTCGACGAGCGCGCGGCCCCACTCGGAGTCGACCGTGACGACGCCGCGCCGGGCGCGGTCGGGCTGGAACAGCTCCAGCTTGGCGGCGAAGTAGTCGTCCATCGCCGCGTAGTCGTCGAGGTGGTCGTGGCTGAGGTTGGTGAAGCCGACGACGTCGAACACGATCCCGTCGACGCGATGCCGGGTGAGCGCCTGGGCGGAGACCTCGATGGCGGCGGCGCGCACGCCCTCCTCGCGCATCCGGGCGAGCAGCGCGTGCAGCTCGCTCGCCTCGGGAGTGGTCAGCTTGCTCGTGATGACCGTGTCGCCGATGCGTCGCTCCGCGGTGGAGCTGAGGCCGGAGACGACCCCCAGCTGGCCGAGGATCGCGTTCAGCAGGTACACCACCGAGGTCTTGCCGTTGGTGCCGGTGACCCCGAAGAGCGTCGCGGAGTTCTCGTCAGTGCGGTAGATCCAGGCGGACACCGCGCCGAGCGCGGCCCGCGGGTCGGGCGTGACGATGACGGGCAGGCCGGACTCTTCGGCCAGCGCAGCGCCCTCCTCGTCGGTGAGCACGGCGACCGCACCCGCCTCCGCGGCGGCGGCCGAGTAGCTCGCGCCGTGGACGTTGCGGCCGGGCACGCCGACGTAGAGGTCGCCCGGCTCGACGGCCGAGCTCGCGAGGGCTGCTCCGGTCACCTCGACGCCGTCGAGGTCGCCCCGGGAGTCCAGCCCGAACTCCGCTACCAGCTGGGCGAGCGGGCGGGCGACGGGATGCTCGGGGCGCAGGGAAGAGGGCGCCGGTCCTGTCACGGGGCTCACTTTCAGTAGTACGGAGGGTAGTCGGCCGGGCTCGACGTGGAGGGCTTCACCCGGTAGGTCTTCAGCACCTGGCTCATGATCGTGTGGAACAGCGGAGCGGCGGCTGCCGACGAAGTAATGGTAGTCGGGAACCCGAGGTTGACCGAAACGACGTACTGCGGATCGTCCACCGGGGCGACGCCCATGACCGACACGTAGTACGACGGCAGGTAGCCGCCCTTGCCGTCCGGCTGCTGGGCCGTTCCGGTCTTCGCGGCGACGCGGTAGCCGGGGATCTGCAGCTGCTTCTTCAGCTCTCCCTGGGTCACCACCGACTCCATCATCCCGAGCGTGGTCGCGGCCGCCTGAGCGGAGACGACGGGGGTCTGCTTGGCGCTCGGCACATCGGTGACGCTGCCGTCGGGGTGTTCGCAGCCTTCGACCAGCGACAGCGGGATGCGGTTGCCGCCGTTCGCCAGCGCCTGGTACGCCCCGACCATCTGCAGCTGGGTCGCCGAGACGCCCTGGCCGAACATCGTGGCGTACTTGGTCTGGTCGTCCCAGTCCTTCACCGGGTGCAACTCGCCGGCCGAGTCGCCCGGGTAGGGCAGACCGGTCGGGCTGCCGATCCCGAACTTCTTCATGTAGTCGTACCGGGTCTGGTCGCTGAGCGCGCGGCCCAGCTGCGACATGCCGGTGTTCGACGACATCATCAGGACGCCGGTCAGCGTCAGCCGCAGTGGCGCGTGGTACCCGGAGTCGTGCAGGTCGGCGCCGTTGCCCGACTTCCACTGGTACGGCGCGAGCACAGGGGTCGTCGGCGACGCCTTCCCCTGGTCGATCAGCATCGCCGCGGTCAGCGCCTTGAACGTCGAACCGGGCTCACGCGGGTCGGTCAGCGACTGCAGGCGCCAGTACGACGGGTCGGTGGCGTCGATGTTGTTAGGGTCGAGCGAGGGCCACTGGGCGATCGCCTTGACCTTCCCGGTCTTCGCCTCGGCGACCGTGACGTAGCCGAACTTGGAGCCGGTCGCGCTCACCTGCTGGGCCAGCGTCTGCTCGGCGAACCACTGGAGGTCGCTGTCGATGGTCAGCTTGAGCGTCCCGCCGTCCTTCGCCTTCTTCTGCACGACGGTGCTGCCCGGGATCGCGACACCGTCGGCGCCGCGCTGGTAGGTCTCCTCGCCGTTCTCCCCCGCGAGGCAGCCGTTCTCGCTCTTCTCCAGGCCCTCGTCGCCGCCCTGCGAGAGGAAGCCGAGCAAGTTGCCCGCGACAGCGCCGTTCGGGTAGCTGCGGGCCTGCTTCTTGGTGAAGGTGAGCCAGGGATACGGGAGAGCGTCCAGCTTGTTGAAGGTGCCCACGTCCATCCCCGACTTGATCAGGACGTACTGGGACTTCGGGTTCTCCTTGAGCGCCGCGTCGAAGAGCGCGACGACCGCGTCGCCGCCCTGGCCAGTGATCGCGCCGATCTTGGCGGCAGCCTCCACCATCTTCTCGCGCCCGCCCGCGATCGCATCCTTCGGCGAGGCCTGCGCGGTGTAGGTGTAGATCGTGGTCGCGAGGACGGTGCCGTCCGCGTCGACGATGTCGCCGCGGTTGCCGAGCAGCTTGGTCGAGACCTCCTTGGCGGTCATCGAGTCCTTCTGCAGCTCGTCGGCGCGCACCACCTGGATGTCGACCAGCTTGGCGCCGAGGATGCCGACGGTCGCGGCGACGGCGAGCACCGTCACCGCGGTCCGCCGCCGCAGCATCTTCTTGCCGACCATGCGCGCATCCGTCCCGTCGTCAGTGCGTCACCGGGGTCGGCAACGCTCCCTGCAACGGTACGGTCGGCTTCTGCTGCGGAGCGTTCGCCGCTCCCGTGGCGGCGGAATTCCCAGTTTGCGGCGTCGCCGTCTGCCCGGGCTGCGTGACCAGCGGGACACCGGCGAGCAGCGAGTTCGGCACCAGGTTGCCCTGGCCGCCGGTCACCGTCCCCGCCGCGCCGCTCGCGGCCGCCGGGGCGCCGAGCATCGCGCCGTCGGAGAGCCGCAGGTAGGCGGGGCTGCTGTTGCTCACCATGCCGAGGGCGTTCGCGTTGGCCGCGAGGTTCTGCGGGGACGACACGCGGCCGAGATCTTCGGACACGGCCTGGTAGGAGCGCTGCAGCTGCGTCTGCTTCGCCTGCAGCGAGTTCAGCTGGTACGCGCCCTGCGAGATCCCGATGCTCAGCAGCAGCTGGGCGACCACGATCGCGAGCAGGGTGCCGACCGCGATGCCGGCGTAGAGGGCCCGGGGGCGCGCCCGACGCTGCGAGCGGGACGGCACGACCTCGAGGTGGCTGCGCCGGGACTCGCGGGTCTCGCGGAGCTCGTGCTGCTCGCGCGGCTCCTCGACGGGCAGCGCCGCCGCGGTGGCGGTGCCGGCCCACAGGGCGGCGGGGCGCCGGCGGGCGGTGACCGTGACGGTTTCGGCCAGGGTGCTGCTCATCAGCGCCTCCTCGTCTCGCGTGCTGTGGTGGATCGGTCGCCCGGGGATGCGGGCCGCACCCGCTCGGCCGCGCGCAGCCGGACCGGGGTGGCGCGGGGGTTGGCGGCCTTCTCGTCGTCGTCCGCGAGCTCGGCGCCGCGGATCAGGAGCTTCAGCTCCGGCCGGTGCTCCGGCAGCTCCACCGGGAGCCCCGCCGGGGCGCTCGAGCGCGAACGCGCCTGCAGCTCGCGCTTCACGATCCGGTCCTCGAGCGACTGGTACGCCTCCACGACGATGCGCCCGCCGACGGAGAGCAGGTCGATGGCGGCGGGGATCGCGCGCTCCAGCACCGCGAGCTCCTGGTTGACCTCGATGCGCAGCGCCTGAAACACGCGCTTCGCCGGGTGCCCCTGCCGCTGGACCGCGACCGGTGTGGCCTTGGTGATGAGGTCGACCAGCTGGCCGGAGCGCTTCAGCGGCTCGGCCTCTCGCGCCTCCACGATGCGGGCGGCGTAGCGGCCGGCGAGCTTCTCCTCGCCGTACTCGCGGAAGATGCGCCGCAGGTCGGCCTCGGAGTACTCGGCGAGCACCGTCTCCGCGGTCAGATCGCTCGTCGAGTCCATGCGCATGTCGAGCGGGGCGTCCTTCGAGTAGGAGAAGCCGCGCTCCACCCGGTCGAGCTGCAGCGAGGAGACGCCGAGGTCGAACAGGACGCCGTCGATGTGGTCGAAGCCCTCGCCCTCCACCGCCTCCCGGACGCCGTCGTAGACGGTGTGGACGAGGTGCACGCGGTCGCCGAAGCGCTCCAGCCGCTCCCCGGCGATGGCGAGCGCCTCCGGGTCGCGGTCGAGCCCGACCAGGATCGCCTCCGGGAAACGCTCCAGGATGCCGGCCGAGTGGCCGCCCATGCCGAGCGTCGCGTCGACGAACACCGCGCCGGGCTTCGCGAGCGCAGGGCCGAGCAGCTCGATGCAGCGCTCGAGGAGGACGGGGGTGTGGATGCGGTCGTTGTCGCTCATAGCCTCTGGGACGATCCGCGGGCCCTGAATCCGGATCCCCATCCATCCCGACCTGACACCGGGGAAGTGATGTCAGGGCGTATGGCTGGGAGTCCGGCGCCAGGGACGCGCGTCAGAAGAGTCCCGGGATCACCTCCTCCTCCGTGTTCGCGAACGCTGCCTCCTGCTCGGCCAGGTAGGTCTCCCAGGCCTGGGCGTCCCAGATCTCCGCGCGGCTGCCCGCGCCGATCACGACGAGGTCGCGATCGAGCCCCGCGTACGTCCGGAGCGAGGCCGGGATGGTCACCCGGTTCTGCTTGTCCGGCACCTCCGCGCTCGCCCCCGAGAGGAAGACGCGCAGGTAGTCGCGGGCCTGCTTGCTGGTCACCGGCGCCTGGCGGATCTTCTCGTGGAGCGACTCGAACTCCGCCTTCGAGAAGACGTAGACGCAGTGCTCCTGACCCCGGGTGAGGACGAGACCGGACTCGAGCTCATCCCGGAATTTGGCCGGCAGGATGATGCGCCCTTTCTCGTCGAGCTTCGGGGCATGCGTACCGAGGAACATCGGCTGCCACCCCCACTCTCCCGGCCCAGGTTGCGGTGTGCCTCCACTTTACTCCACTTTCATCCACGAATTGAAGCACTATGGCCACTTTGCCCCGAAATGGGGGCGTCAAGGCCCGGAATCACGCGGAAGTATGGGGTGGAGGGAAGTGGAGGGGCCGGGAGCGCCGAAGGGCACGAAAAAAGGGCCGATCGGAATCGATCGGCCCTTTACAGGAAGTGTGGGGAGGGAAGTGGAGGGGTCAGCCCTCTCCGCCCTCGTTGCGCTTGTCCCAGCGGTCGTTCATGCGATCCATGAAGCCGTTCTGGCCGCCGCGCGCCTTCGCCCGCTTCGGCTCGGGCGCGCCCGGCTCCACGGCCACGCGCTTGCCCGGCGCGATGGCGACGAGCACGCCGGCGAACATCAGGACGAAGCCGAGGATGCCCACGAGGGGCTGCTGGAACCAGACACCGACGACGAGGACGATCACGCCGACGACGGCGAGCAGGATGCCGAGCACGATCGACCGATAGGCCGGCCTCGCTCGCTTCCCTCCCACCTTTGCGACGAAGTCTGCGTCGTTCTGGTAGAGACTGCGTTCCATCTCTTCGAGGAGGCGCTGCTCGTGTTCCGAAAGCGGCATCCGTATCCCCCTCTTTCCGTGGGTTCGAGGCTAGGTGAGCCTGATTCTAACCTCGCCGGTCTGGCTAGGCTAGGCGTGTGTCAGAAAGCATCCGGTTCGTCGACCTCATCCAGTCCAGAATCGATGGATTCCTCGATGCACGCGCCTCTATTCTCGTCTCCATCGCCGACGAGCTCTCTCCGGTCGCGGCCTTCTCAAGGGATTTTCTCAGCGGCGGCAAGCGGTTCCGTGCCCTCTTCTGCTTCTGGGGCTGGCAGGCGGTCCGCACGGCGGGCGAGGAGGGCGACGACGGGCAGGACGCCGGGGCGGTGACGGCCGGAGGCGCGCTCGACGCGGTCGTCTCGGTCGCCAGCTCGCTCGAGCTGTTCCACGCCGCTGCGCTCGTCCACGACGACCTGATCGACAACTCCGACACGCGCCGGGGAGCGCCGGCCGCTCACAAGCGGTTCGAGCGGCTGCACGACGAGGAGGGCTGGGGCGGCTCCGGGGCCGCTTTCGGCACGGGAGCGGCGACCCTGCTCGGCGACCTGCTGCTGATCCTCAGCGACGAACTGTTCGACGAGGGCCTCACGCAACTGGTGAGCGCGCCGGCGCGGCGGGCGGCCCGCGCCGAGTTCAACCGGATGCGGATCGACGTGACCGCCGGCCAGTACCTCGACATCTTCGAGGAGATCGGCTGGGCCGGGCGGCCGGACGGCGACCAGTTGGCGCGCGCGGAGCGCGTGATCGTCTACAAGTCGGCCAAGTACTCCATCGAGTCGCCGCTGCTCATCGGCGCCAGCCTCGCCGGGGCGACGGTCGGCCAGCTGGATGCGCTGCGCTCCTTCGGCCTGCCGCTCGGCATCGCCTACCAGTTGCGCGACGACCTGCTCGGCGTCTTCGGCGACGCCGAGGTGACGGGCAAGCCGAGCGGCGACGATCTGCGCGAGGGCAAGCGCACGGTGCTCATCGCGCTCACCCGGCAGGCCATTCCCTCCGGTGCCCGTGCAGCCCTCGACGAACTGCTCGGCGACCCAGAGCTGACCCCGGAGCAGATCCGCACCATGCAGCTCACCATCCGGGAGTCCGGGGCGGTGGATGTGGTCGAGCGGATGATCGCCGACAACGTCGCGCGCGCGATCGCCGCCCTCGACGCCGCCCCTCTCGGCACCGCCGCGAAGGCCCACTTGCGCGACCTCGCCGTGACCGTCACCCGCCGCAGCGCCTGACTGCGCCCACTCGGTACGTCTGCGCCTGCGCGAGCGGCCGCAGACGTTCCGAACCGACGCAGTCGCGACGGCGGGGTCAGGCCAGGGCCTGCGCCACCCGGCGGACCTCCGCCTTGCGGCCGGCCCGCAGCGCCTCGATGGGCGAGGTGCCGAGGCTCTCCTCCTCCTCGAGCAGCCAGTCGACGGCCTCGTCGTCGCTGAAGCCGTCGTCGGCGAGCACGATCAGGGTTCCGCGGAGCTCACCGAGCGGCTGCCCGTCGCGGAGGAAGGAGGCGGGGACCTTGAGGACCCCGTCGATGCGCTTCGCGGCGAGATGGCGGTCCTCGATGAGCCGGCGCACCCGGCTCACGCTCAGGCCCAACTGCTCGACGAGGTCGGGGACGGTCAACCATTCACTGGTCTGGACGGGCTCGGTCACCCCTCCAGCGTGCCACGAGTGAGGCCGCTTCGAGAAGCCGATGCAATTGTTACGATCACGTAAACTCGTTTCACATCCGTCACTTCCGTTGACTCGTTAACTGTTCTGTGTCAGCGTGGGGTGTCGTCGTGTCACTCACACAGGGGGTACCCATGGCTCTGGCAGACACCGGCAGGATCCGCGCCGCGTTGGGCACCGTCCCGATCGCCGTCGCCAGTTCCCTGGCGATGACCCTCAACCTCGTGACGCCGGCACAGGCCGCCGCCCCGGAGGATGCCCGGGCGGACCGCCCCGGCGACACCGGCCGGATCGCACCCCTGGAGGGGGCGACCGTGACGAGCACGATCGGCACCGCCGCGAGCGCGTCGCCTGCACGCACCTCGGTCGCGGCGGCTCCCGCCACCTACCGCGTGCAGTCCGGCGACACGGTCTCGAGCATCGCCGCCCGGTTCGGCCTGTCGACCGCCGCCGTCCTCGCCATGAACGGCCTGAGCTGGAAGAGCCTCATCTTCCCCGGCCAGGTGCTCGCCCTCGCCGGACCCGCCGCATCCGCCCCGGTCGCGCCCGCCGCGCCTGCACCCGCGGCCTCCGCGACGACCACGTACACGGTCGTCCGCGGTGACACCGTCAGCGGCATCGCCGGCCGGTTCGGCGTCAGCACGAAGGCCGTGCTCGCCGCCAACGGGCTGACCGCGGCCGCCCTCATCTTCCCGGGACAGCACCTCCTCATCCCCGGTATGACGACCGCATCCCTCGACCGGCCGATCCCGGCCCCGGCCGCGCCCGTCAGCGCAGCGCCGGTCGCCGCGCCCGCTCCCCTGCCGACGGTCGCCGCCGGCCAGGTCGTCGCGCTCTCCGACGAGATGCGCGCCAACGCCCAGCTCATCGTCCGCATCGGCCGCCAGCAGGGCGTGCCCGATCAGGGCATCGTGGTCGCCCTCGCGGCGGCCGCCCAGGAGTCCGGCCTCCGCAACGTCCGCTACGGCGACCGCGACTCGCTCGGCCTGTTCCAGCAGCGCCCGAGCACCGGATGGGGCACGCCGGACCAGGTGCTCGACCCCGCCCGGGCGACCCTCGCCTTCTACGGCGGCGCCGGCAACCCCAACCCCGGTCGCACGCGGGGTCTCCTCGACATCCCGGGCTGGCGCTCGATGAGCGTCACCCAGGCCGCCCAGGCCGTGCAGCTGTCCGCCTTCCCCGACGCGTACGCCAAGTGGGAGGCCTCCGCCCGCGCCTGGCTCGCGCAACTCGGCTGACCGGAATGTCACAGCCGGATCACAGCCACGACGTCCACCGGTGTTTTGCAGGGTTGGGGCATACGACGTTCCCTAGACTCGATCCGTGACCACGAGCCAGACCGACCCCATGATCGGCCGTCTCATCGACGGCCGCTATCAGGTGCGCTCGCGGATCGCCCGTGGCGGCATGGCCACGGTGTACCTGGCGACCGATCTGCGCCTGGAGCGCCGCGTCGCCATCAAGATCATGCACGGCCACCTCGCCGACGACTCCACCTTCAAGAGCCGGTTCGTCCAGGAGGCCCGCTCGGCCGCCCGGCTGGCGCACCCGAACGTCGTCAACGTGTTCGACCAGGGCCAGGACTCGGACATGGCGTACCTGGTCATGGAGTACCTGCCCGGCATCACACTGCGCGACCTGCTCAAGGACTACGGCAAGCTCACGCCTGAGCAGACCATCGACATCATGGAGGCCGTGCTCTCGGGTCTCGCCGCTGCGCACAAGGCCGGCATCGTCCACCGCGACCTCAAGCCGGAGAACGTGCTGCTGGCCGACGACGGCCGCATCAAGATCGGCGACTTCGGCCTGGCGCGGGCCGCGAGCGCCAACACCGCGACCGGGCAGGCGCTGCTCGGCACGATCGCCTACCTCTCCCCCGAGCTCGTCACCCGCGGCGTCGCGGACGCCCGCAGCGACATCTACGCGCTCGGCATCATGATGTACGAGATGCTGACCGGGCAGCAGCCGTTCCAGGGCGAGCAGCCGATGCAGATCGCGTACCAGCACGCCAACGATGCGGTGCCGGCGCCGAGCGCCAAGAACCCGGCCGTGCCCGCCGAGCTCGACGAGCTCGTGCTGTGGGCGACCGAGAAGGACCCGGACCGCCGTCCGCGCGACGCCCGCGAGATGCTCGACCGGCTCCTGGAGGCGGAGAAGTCGCTGCGCGGCGAGGCCGTGCTGCAGCCGACCGTCGTGCTCCCTCCGGCTTTCGAGGTGGACGCCGGCGAGACCCAGATCATCAACCCGGCCATCCGGCAGCAGGTCGCGGCCAGCACTCCCGCCGCCACCGAGACGCTCACCAAGGCGGCGGCCAAGCGGCGTTCCAAGGGCTGGTGGCTGTTCGCGCTCGTGATCCTGCTCGCCGGCGTCGCCGCAGGCACCGGCTGGTACTTCGGCGCGGGGCCCGGCTCGCTGGTCGCGGTCCCGAACGTCGTGAACACGGCACCGGATGCCGCAGCGGCCCGCCTGGTGAAGCTCGGCTTCAAGACGACGCAGGCACCCGAGTACAGCACTACCATCGCCAAGGGCATGGTGTCGAGCACCGACCCCGCGGCAGGGGTCCACGCCGCCAACGGGAGCACGGTGACTCTTCGCGTGTCGCAGGGCCCGAAGCCCGTCGACATCCCGGCGCTGGCCGGCAAGAGCCTCGACGAGGCGAAGAGCCTCATCACCGGCGTCGGCGCGAAGGTGGGAGATACGGCGCAGCAGTTCGACGCGAAGGTCCCGGCGAACACGGTCATCTCTGCGACGCGCGCCGACACCGGCGCCGACCTCTCCGGCGGCGGCTCCTACTTCGAAGCGGCCGCGGTGAACCTCGTCGTGTCCGCAGGACCGATCCCGGATGTCGCCGGCAAGTCGGTGGAGGACGCCAGCGCCGCACTGAGCAAGGTCGGCCTGCTGACCTCCGCCGGGCCGCAGAGCTACAGCGACACGGTGCCCGAGGGCGCGGTGATCTCGGCCCAGCCGCAGCACGAGCCGGTGCGTCCGGGCGACACCCTGCTGCTGGAGACGTCGAAGGGCCCCGAGCCGGTGACGGTCCCCGACGTGGTCGGCAAGAACTGGGCCGACGCCAAGAAGGCGCTCACGGACGCGGGCTTCCAGCTCAAGTACTCCGCGATCGCCGATGTCGCCCCCTCCGCGTTCGTCGTGTCGAAGGTCTCCCCCGGGGCGAATACCAAGCAGCCGAAGGGCTCGACGATCACCGTCAACTTCGCCGGCTTCTGAGCATCCACATCGGATCCATACCCGATATTTTTCGTACCAAGGTCTGATACCGTTCCTTCGAACGGGGGACGACCGCGTCGTGCGCTTCGACTGGAATCGGAGCACGGGCACGGTGACACTGTCGCCGCGTCATCCCGTGACACCGAACGCAAGGAGCCACCCATGTCCATTCGCCGACGACGTCTCATCTCCGCTGCCGCCGCCTCCCTCGCGGTGGCGACAGCGACCGGCCTCGGCCTCTCCGGCTGCGCCGGGCCGAGCGCATCGAAGCCGCTGACCTACACGGACAGCCCGCTCTTCGAGCTGCTCGGGCCGATCTACAACCTCGACGACTCCGACGCGATGCGGGAGCAGGAGCGCACGGTCCAGAAACTGGTGGCCGCCTGCATGGCGAAGCAGGGCTTCGAGTACAAGCCTGTCGACCGCTCCGGGATGTTCGGCGGTGTCGACGACATCGCCGAGACCCAGACCGAGGAGTGGATCGCGGAGAACGGCTACGGAATGTCCGGCATGTCCGGTGAGAAGGACCAGAAGGACCCGAACGAGGACTACGTCTCGTCCCTCTCTGAGGCGCAGCAGCAGGCGTATTACGCCGCGCTGTACGGCGATCAGCAGGCCACGGAGGACGGCACACCGCCTCCGTACGACCCGAAGACCGCCGGCTGCACCGACCGGGCCTACCGGGAGGCGAACGGCGGCAAGGGCAACTACTGGGAGGACCAGAAGTTCTCGAAGCTCATGGAGAACGCCGGGAAGCTCTCCGAGAAGGCCGAGAAGACACCGCAGGTGAAGGCGGCCGCGGCCAAGTGGTCCGAGTGCATGGCAGACGCCGGCGTGTCCGGATTGCAGAAGAAGAGCGACGCCGTCGAGCGCGTCTCGGAGAAGAACGGCGAGCTGTACAACGGCCTCCCGGCCTCCGGCGACGGGACGTCCGCAACGCCGCCGACGCCCGACGCCGCGGCGCTGAAGAAGTTCCACGCGTACGAGGTGAAGGTCGCCCTCGCCGACTTCCGCTGCGGGAAGAGCTCCGGCTACACCGAGCTGGCGCTGAAGACCCAGTTCGACCTCGAGGAGAAGTTCATCGCCGAGAACCGGGCGAAGCTCGACGAGCTGGTCGAGACGTACGGGAGCAAGAAATGAGATGGCCGCTGTGGGGTCGGGGTGACCGGAATACGACCGCTGAAGCGGTGCCGGTCGCCACGGTCTCCGGGTGGATGCGCGTGCTGCGCGGCAACCGGACGCTGTGGTTCGTCGCGGGAGCGTCGGTCGCCTGCCTGGCCGCCGGCTACGCCGGTGGAACGATGCTGTCGTCGGCCGGGGCCGCGACAGTCCCCGACGGCGGCCCGATCACGGTGCCGGTGGAGAAGCGAGTGCTGGAGAACACCGTCACCCTCCGCGGCGACGCGGCGTTCGACGACGCGGTGGAGGTGAAGCTCGCTCCCGGCGAGCTGGCCGGCCCCGCGGTGGTGACCGGAACGGTTCCGGAGGTGGGCGCGACACTCAATCCGCTGAGCGTGGCCCTGGAGGTCGCCGGCCGCCCGGTCATCGTGCTCCCCGGGGCGCTTCCGGCCTACCGCACCCTCCGCGCCGGGCAGACCGGCCCGGATGTCGTACAGCTGAAGGAGGCGCTCCGTTCCGTCGGTATCGACCCGGGCGGCTCAGACGCCTACGACGCCGCCACGGCGAACGCAGTGTCCGCGCTGTATCAGAAGGTCGGCTACACCGCCCCCGCGCCGGGTGACGACCGCAAGGCCGCCGCCGACAGCGCAGCGGAGGCCGTCGCATCCGCCGAGGCCGCCCTCGCCGCGGCCGAACGCGACCTCGCGGCCGCCAGGGCCGGCGCCGATCCGGCACGCCGGGTCGAGCTCGACAATGCGGTCCGCGCCGCGGAGCGAGACCTGGCCGCCGCCCGCGCCGCCGGTGACGCCGCCGCAGCGGGCCGCGCCGAGGACGCGCTGCGACTCGCCCAGACGCAGCGCGACGTCGGCCTCGCCACGCCCGATACCAGCGGCCAGGCCGGCGCGGTCACGTCCGCCCGCCGCCAGCTGGCCGCCGCCCGGGCGACCCGCGACACGGCGAACGCCGCGGCGATGACACCGCTGCCCGCCAACGAGGTGCTGTTCCTCCCGACGCTCCCGCGCCGGGTGGACGAGGTGAAGACGGAGCGCGGGAAAGTGCTCGAGGGCGCCGCCATGACCGTCTCCGGCGCCACTCTCTCGGTCACCGCCTCGGCGGGCAAAGCCGACGCCGAGCTTCTGAAGCCGGGTCAGAAGGCGTCGGTCGAGCTTCCGGACGGCTCCGACGCCCCTGCGACCGTCACTCTCGTGGCGCCGCAGAAGACCGAGGGCGGAAACGACCGGAAGCCCGAGAACTCCGCTCCACGCTGGGACGTGTCGCTCGCTCTCGACGGCCTCTCCCCCCAGCAGGTGGAACAGTTGCGCGGTCAGAACGCCCGCGTCACCATTCCCGTGAAGGCCACCGAGGGGAAGGTTCTCGTCGTGCCGGCGGCAGCGCTCTCCGCAGGCCCCGGCGGGGGCAGTCGGGTGGAGGTCGCCGAGGGCGAGCGCACCCGCCTGGTGACGGTGGAGACCGGCCTCGCCGCCGATGGGCTCGTCGAGGTGCGCGGCAAGCTCACGGCGGACGACCTCGTGGTGGTGGGCCGGTGACCGGGACGCCGTTCGACGCGCTCCTCGAGCGGGGCCGGAGGAGCCGTCCGATGCGCCGGCGGGAACGCTCGCTGCGCAACCCGCCGACCGGAAGGAGCATCCGCTGATCGAGCTGATCGACCTGACGCGCACCTTCCCGGGGCCTCCGAGCGTGACGGCGCTGCACCCCAGCTCGCTCCGTATCCCCGCGGGCGGGTACGTGTCGATCGTCGGACCGAGCGGTTCGGGCAAGTCGACACTGCTGAACCTGCTCGGCCTGCTGGACCGGCCGACCTCCGGGGAGTACCTGCTCGACGGCGTGCCGACCACCACCCTCGCCGAGAGCGAGCGATCGCGGCTGCGCGCCCGCAGCATCGGCTTCGTGTTCCAGTCCTTCCACCTCATGCCCGAGCGCACCGTGCTGGAGAACGTCCTGCTCTCCACGCTGTACAGCGGCGTGCCGCGAGCGGAGCGCGTGCCGACCGCGCTGCGCGCCATCGAGCGCGTCGGACTGTCCCACCGCGCCGGTTTCACCCCCGTGACCCTCTCCGGCGGCGAACGCCAGCGGGTCGCCGTGGCCCGGGCGATCATGACGTCGCCTGCACTGCTCCTGGCGGACGAGCCCACCGGCAACCTGGATCAGCGGACCTCGGCCGAGGTGATGGAGATGTTCGAGGAGCTCAACGCCGACGGCATGGGCATCGTCGTCATCACGCACGACGCCGCAGTGGCGGGCCGTGCGCCGCGCGCCGTCCGGATCGTCGACGGCCGAGTGGAGGAGGGATGAGGATGCTGCGCGCGAGCCGCGACCCCGATCGGTTCACGGCACAAGACCTCGTCGTCGAGGCCGTCCGTGGGCTCAGCGGGCATCCCGGCCGGCTCATCCTCACCATGATCGGAACCGTGCTCGGCATCGGCTCCCTGGTGATCACGGTCGGACTCGCTCAGACGACGAACGCTGAATTGCGACGCCAGCTCGACCCGTCGCTGGCCACGCACTTCGTGGTCGCCCCGGAGACCGGGCGCGACAGCTCAGGCGCTTCCCGAGCGCTCTCGGCGTTCCCCGACGACACCGAGGCCCGTGCGTCGCGACTCACCGGGGTGCAGGCCGCGGGCACGCTCACCGAGGTCCCGACGGGCGACGCGGCCATCACGACGGTCCCCGTCAACGATCCCGCTGCGGCGGAGGCGCTCGCACCCGTGGTCTTCTCCGCATCGGCAGGACTCTTCGACGCCGTCGGCGCACACGTCGCGACGGGCCGGATCTTCGACCACGGGCACGAGACCCGACGCGACCGGGTGGCTCTGCTCGGGAAGGACGCCGCGGCCGAGCTCGCGGTGGAGCGGGTCGATCGCCAGCCCACCGTGTTCATCGGCGCCCTGCCGTACACCGTCATCGGAATCCTCGACGACACGGAACAGCGCCGCGACCTGCTCGGCGCTGTCGTCATCCCGCACAGCACGGCCCGTGCCGACCTCGGTGCTCCGGCGGCGGACGAACTCCACGTGCGGGTGCAGCGCGGACTCGGGCCGCTGCTGCAGCGGCAGCTGCCGATCGCGCTCTCGCCGAATCAACCGGACGACTTCCGCTCCGAGGTCGTCCGCGGGTCCGAGCGGGCCGCGCAAGCGCAGTCCGACACCAACCTGGCGTTCCTGCTGCTCGGGGTCATCTCTCTGCTGGCGGGCGCGCTCGGCATCGTCAACGTCACGATCCTGTCGGTCAAGGAGCGCACGGGCGAGATCGGCCTGCGACGCGCGCTCGGCGCGACATCCCGCGACATCGGCGCGCAGTTCATGGTCGAGACCGGCATCATCGGCGTCATCGGCGGCCTGGCCGGGACCGCCATCGGCGTCGCCGCCGTCGTCACGATCGCGGCGACGCAAGGGTGGGCTCCCGCAGTGGAGGGATGGCTCCCCGTCGCCGCGCCCGCTCTCGGCACCGTGATCGGCCTGGCCGCCGGAACGTATCCGGCGCTGCGGGCGGCACGGATCGAGCCGGCGAACGCGCTGCGGAGCGGGATCTGACGACCCGCTCCGCAGCGCGAGCGGTCAGCTCGTGGCGGACAGCTCCTCGGCCACCAGGAACGCCAGCTCCAGCGACTGCATGTGGTTCAGCCGCGGGTCGCACAGCGACTCGTAACGCGTTGCGAGCGTGGCCTCGTCGATGTGCTCCGACCCGCCCAGGCACTCGGTGACGTCGTCGCCGGTCAGCTCGACATGGATGCCTCCGGGGTTGGTGCCCGCGGCCCTGTGCGCCTCGAAGAAGCCCTTCACCTCGTCCACGACGTCGTCGAAACGGCGCGTCTTGTACCCGTTCGGGGTGGTCAGGCCGTTGCCGTGCATCGGGTCGGTCACCCACAGCGGCAGCGCGTCCGTCCGCTTGATGGCCTCGAGCAGCGGCGGGAGCGCATCCCGGATCGTGCCGGCGCCCATCCGCGTGATGAACGTCAGCCGGCCGGGCTCGCGCTCGGGGTCCAGCTTGTCGATCAGCCGCAGCATGTCGTCGCGCGAGGTGGTCGGGCCGAGCTTCACGCCGATCGGGTTGCGCACCCGGGACAGGAAGTCGACGTGCGCGCCGTCGAGGTCGCGGGTGCGCTCCCCGATCCAGACGAAGTGCGCCGACGTGTTGTACGGCGTGCCGGTGCGGGAGTCGATGCGCGTCATCGGGCGCTCGTAGTCCATGAGCAGCGCCTCGTGGCTGGAGTAGAACTCGACCCGCTTGAGCTCGTCGAAGTCGGCGCCGGCCGCCTCCATGAACTTGATGGCGCGGTCGATCTCGCGCGCCAGACCCTCGTAGCGCTGGTTGGCCGGGTTGGCCGCGAAGCCCTTGTTCCAGCTGTGCACCTGCCGCAGGTCGGCGAAACCGCCCTGCGTGAAGGCGCGGATCAGGTTCAGCGTCGAGGCGGCGGTGTGGTACCCCTGCACCAGGCGGCGCGGGTCGGCCTGGCGCGACTCCGGAGTGAAGTCGTAGCCGTTGACGATGTCGCCGCGGTACGCGGGAAGCGTGACGCCGTTGCGCGTCTCCGTGTCGCTGGAGCGCGGCTTGGCGAACTGCCCGGCCATGCGGCCCATCTTGATGACCGGCACGGACGCGCCGTAGGTCAGCACGACGGCCATCTGCAGCACCGTCTTCACCCGGTTGCGGATCTGGTCGGCCGTGGCACCCGCGAACGTCTCGGCGCAGTCGCCGCCCTGCAGCAGGAACGCCTCACCCGCGGCGGCTCGCGCCAGGCGGGTGCGCAGCTGGTCGACCTCACCGGCGAACACCAGCGGAGGGAGGGTCGCGATCTCGGCCGAGGCGGCAGCGGCGGCCTCGGGGTCGGGCCACTCCGGCTGCTGCTTGATCGGGAGCGTGCGCCAATACTCCAGGCCCTCGATCACGGACTCGTCTGGTCGCACGACGGGCTCTGTGGTCTGTAGCACTGGTCTTCCGCTCACTCGGTGTTGGATGGGATATCCGAGCCTATCGCGAATGCCGGGGCGCTCGTCCTACTGTGACAGCGACGCCCGCTTCTCCTTGACGGTGCTGGCGTAGACGTCCATGTACTCCTGCGCGCCGAGACGCTGCAACTCGTACATGATCTCGTCGGTGACCGAGCGCAGGATGAAGCGGTCGCCCTCCATCCCCTCGAAGCGGGAGAAGTCGAGCGGTTCCCCGACGATGATGCCGATGCGGCCGATCTTCGGCAGGCGCTTGCCGATGGGCATAATCTCCGCGGTGTCCACCATGGCGACCGGGACGACCGGCACTCCGGCCTCCAGGATCATGCGGGCGACGCCCGTACGGCCGCGGTACAGCTTGCCGTCCGGGCTGCGGGTGCCCTCCGGGTAGATGCCCAGGATCTCGCCGCGCGCCAGCACCGCGAGGCCGGTGTTGAGCGACGCCTCCGACGCCTTGCCGCCGGAGCGGTCGATCGGGAGCTGGCCGGTCGCGTTCATGAACGCCTTCGTCGCCCAGCCCTTCAGCCCGCGGCGGGTGAAGTAGTCGCTCTTGGCGAGGAACGACACGTGCCTGTCCACTTCGAGCGGAAGGAAGATCGAGTCGATGAACGACAGGTGGTTGCTCGCCAGGATGACGGCGCCCTCGGCCGGGATGTTCTCCAGCCCCACCACCCACGGCCGGAAGATGCCGCGCAGGATCGGCCCCGCGATCACGTACTTCATCAGCCAGTAGAACATCGAACCGAAGCCTAACCCCGAGCGGCGCCTAGAGCGAGGAGGCGTGCAGCCGCGCCAGGTCCGCCGCCCCGACCACTCCGGCGTCGTTGACCAGCTCGGCGATCGCGAATTCGGGCTCCGGGTGGAAGCCTCGCGCCGGCAGGTTCTCCAGGTAGGCGAGGCGGATCGGCTCCAGCAGCAGCTCCCCCGCCTGGGCGACGCCGCCGCCGAAGACGAACAGCTGCGGGTCGAGGATGGCGCCGAGGCTCGCGCACGCCTGCCCGAGCCAGTCGCCGAGCTGCCGGAGGGCGGCCAGCGCGCCCGGATCGCCCGCACCGATCAGGGCGCTGATGTCGGCACCCGTGAGCGTGCCGGTGCGCGCTCGCACGTCGGCGAGCCCCTGGCCGATGCCGCCGGCGTCGGCGAGCTCGTTCGCCATCCGCTGCAGGGCGCGGCCGGAGCCGTACTGCTCGATGCAGCCGTGCGCGCCGCAACCGCACGGGAGGCCGCCGGGGACGACCCGCATGTGGCCGATCTCCGCGCCCGCTCCGAAGCCGCCGCGGAACAGCCGGTCGTTGCTCACGATCGCGCCGCCCACGCCCGTCCCGATGGTCAGCACGACCATGTCGGAGACGAGTCGGCCCGCGCCGTAGCGGAATTCGGCCCAGCCGGCCGCGTTGGCGTCGTTCTCGATGACGACCGGGAGGTCGAGGCGGGCCTCGAGCTTGTCGCGGAACGGCTCGTGGCGCCAGTTGATGTTGGGCGCGTAGTACACGGTCGACTGGGCGGCGTCGATGAAGCCGGCCGCGGCCACACCGGCTCCCGCGATCTCCTCCGGGCCGTCGGAGAGCCGCTGGATCATCGCGACGACCGCGTTCTCGATCTCCTCCGGGCGGCTGGCGTCGGTGGGCACCCGGTCTTCCCGCACGATCGTGCCGAGCTCGTCGACGACGGCCCCCGCGATCTTGGTCCCTCCGATGTCGATGCCGATGGCGTGCACGTATGGCCTTCCTGCGGGGGTGGGGGCGTTGGGGGTGCGTGCGGCCACGGGTCGAGAGGACCCCCAGCCGAACCATCTAGAGTGTAATCAACCGATAGGGCCGAAGCCATTCGGTCGTCCGCCCGTCCGCCGGTATCGAGGGAGCTACCGTGAATCTGTTCGAAACCCCCGTCGTCGTCCCGCTCGACCCCGAGGCCAACGCCACCGACCTTCTCGTGCAGCGCGTCGCCGAGACCCCGGACCAGCCGCTGTTCAGCCTGCCCGACGGCGACGGCTGGAAGGACGTCACCGCGGCGGAGTTCCACCGCCAGGTGATCGCGCTCGCGAAGGGGCTCGTCGCGGCCGGCATCCAGCCCGGCGACAAGATCGGGCTGATGTCGAAGACGCGGTACGAGTGGACGCTGATCGACTTCGCCACCTGGTTTGCGGGAGCCGTGCTCGTGCCGATCTACGAGACCTCCTCCCCCGCGCAGATCCAGTGGAACATGTCCGACTCCGGAGCCATCGCCGTCTTCCTCGAGACCGCCGAGATGTTCGCACGCTTCGACGAGGTGCACCCGGAACTCCCGCTCATCGACACGGTGTGGCAGCTGCACCTCGGCGACCTGGACAAGCTCGCCGCCGCCGGTACGGACGTGCCCGACGAGGAGATCGAGCGCCGCCGCAGGCTCGCGGTCGGCTCCGACATCGGCACGCTGATCTACACCTCCGGCTCCACCGGGCGGCCGAAGGGGTGCGTCCTCACGCACTCCAACTTCGTCGAGCTCGCCCGGAACTCGGCCGAGGCGCTGAAGGAGGTCGTGCAGCAGCCGGGCGGGGCATCCACGCTGCTGTTCATCACGACCGCGCACGTGTTCGCCCGGTTCATCGCCGTGCTGTGCGTGACCGGCGGTGTGAAGGTGGGCCACCAGGCCGACACGAAGCAGCTGCTCCCGGCGCTGGCGAGCTTCAAGCCGACATTCCTGCTGGCGGTGCCGCGCGTGTTCGAGAAGGTGTACAACTCGGCGGAGCAGAAGGCGGAGTCCGGCGGCCGCGGCAAGATCTTCCGCGCGGCGGCGGAGGTGGCCGTGGAGCACTCGAAGGCCGTCGAGGCGGGTTCCGTGCCGTTCGGCCTGAAGCTGAAGTTCGCGCTGTACGACCGGCTGGTGTTCTCCAAGCTGCGCGCTGCGATGGGCGGCCGCGTGAAGTACGCCGTCTCCGGGTCCGCCCCGCTCGGCGCGCACCTCGGCCACTTCTTCCACAGCCTGGGCATCAAGGTGCTCGAGGGCTACGGACTCACCGAGACGACCGCTCCCGCGACCGTGAACCGGCCGGACATGTTCAAGATCGGCACCGTGGGCCCGGCCCTCCCGGGTGTGGACCTGCGCCTCGCAGAGGACGGCGAGATCCAGGTGCGCGGCATCAACGTCTTCAAGGAGTACTGGAAGAACCCCGAGGCGACGGCCGCCGCGTTCGACGACGGCTGGTTCCGCACCGGCGACCTGGGCTCGTTCGACGCCGACGGCTACCTGACGATCACCGGCCGAAAGAAGGAGATCATCGTCACCGCCGGCGGCAAGAACGTCTCCCCCGCCGCGCTGGAGGACCCGATCCGGGCGAACCCGCTGGTCGGTCAGGTCGTCGTCGTCGGCGACCAGAAGCCGTTCATCTCGGCCCTGATCACGCTCGACACGGAGATGCTGCCGACCTGGCTCGCCAACAACGGCGAGGACAAGGACATGACCCTCGCCGAGGCGTCGGTCAACCCGGCCGTCAACGCCGAGATCCAGCGCGCCGTCGACCACGCGAACGCGGGTGTCTCGCGCGCGGAGAGCATCCGCAAGTTCGTCGTGCTGGCGACCGAGCTCACCGAGGCGAGCGGCCATCTCACCCCGAAGCTGAGCATCAAGCGCAACGTCATCCTCGCCGACTTCGCCGACGTCATCGACGGCATCTACAGCGACAACCCCCGCACCGAGGGCTTCTCTCTCGCGCACTGAGCCGCTCCCCTTCACGATTCGTCACGAATCGCCTCGATTCGTGACGAACGGACGCGATTCGTGACGAACGGACGCGATCCGCGACGAATCGTGCCGGCGAGAGCTGCGAGGCGCGCGATCAAGGAGTCGCGATTGCGGAAGAGATCGTCGCCGGTGACTCGGACGACCCGCCAGCCTTCGGCCTCGAAGTGCTCGCGACGGCGGATGTCGGTCACCCACTGTCGTCGCTCCCGATGACCGTCACCCTCGTATTCGAAGGCCAGGCGCGCCTCCCGGACGCTGAGGTCGGGATGAAGAGTCAAGCGGCCGCCGTCGACGACGACCGAGCTGTTGACGTCGAGGTCCACGAATCCGAGCTCCTCAAGCAGCAGACGGAGCAGGGTCTCCGGTCGAGAGTCGGCGCCGAATCGAATGCGTGGCAGAGCCCACGCTCGTGCGCGTGCGCCTGGTGAGCCGCGGTGCTGATCGACGGCATCGGCGAGGAGCCCAACATTCGTCTGGGCTTCACGCGAACGGGCTCCCACCAGATGGTCACCCGCTGCGACCAGGTCCGGGCCATCCAGCACCCGTGACAGCTGACACCACACCTCCTCCGGTGAGCAGACAGGCAGCCCGTCGACCGACCCGCCGGCTAGCCCTCCAAGGCTGTGCCCGATCACGCCCCGGCCACGCGGTGGTGTGCGCGGGAAGGGCACGGACACATGCAACGCGCCACTCGCAACATCGGCGGGAAGCGGAACGCCGCGCAACTCGGCCGCCGTGTGATGACTGAACAGAGCCTCCCGCGGCATGAGGGGAAGGTAGGCGCGACACAGCGACCGGACGCTGCCTGGCGCGATCGCGACGCGGACTCCGTGGAAGGGGCGTAGCGGATCTGGGTGGCGTGCCCGTCGGGTCGTCGCCACAGTCGTCAGCGTTCGATCGTTTCGCATGCTCCATCGTCTCGGCGCCCACCGAGCTGCGGTGACGGTGGCCGTGATCTGTGGAGAAGGCACTCATCCACAACCGACTCCCCCGCAACTCGCGACCCTGACTCGTGACGAATCGACGCGGTTCGTCACGAATCGGCGCGATTCGTGACGAATGGCGCGCATTCGAGACGAATGGCGCGGCGTGGTCAGACCTCGTCGCGCCAGGAATGGGTGGGAGCGTAGCCGAGCACGCGGCGGGCCTTGTCGATCGACAGGAGGGTGTCGTTGACGCCCAGGGCGCGCTTCAGCGGCACACCGGGGAACACCTCCGCGACGAGCTCGTCGTTCGGACGGCTCATCACGGTGTCGGCGGCGGCGATGATGAAGCGGTCGAAGCCGGTGGTGTCCCACTCCAGCGCGCGCCGGATCGCCTGGGCGCCGTCGCGCGCGTCGATGTAGCCCCACAGGTTCCATTTGCGGGCGTACGGGTCGTCGTCGAACGCCGGGAAGGCCGCGTAGTCCTCCGGGTCCATCACGTTGCTGAAGCGCAGCGCGACGATCTTGAGCGCCGGATCCCAGCGCACCAGCTCGATCGCCATCTGCTCCTCGAGGTGCTTCACCAGCGAGTAGGTGCTCTCCGGCCGCGCCGGGTAGTCCTCGTCCACCGGGATGTACGGCGGCGGCACGTCGAACGGCAGGCCGAGCACCGTCTCGCTCGACGCGTACACGACGTTGCGGATGCCCGCCCGTCGCGCGGCCTGGAAGACGTTGTAGGTGACCCGGATGTTGTTGTGGAAGGTCGCGACGTCGCTCAGGATGCCGGGCGCCGGGATCGCCGCCAGATGCACGATCGCGTCGAAGCCGTCGTGCTGGTCGTTGACGCCGAGGATGGCGTCCACCGTCTGTCCGAAGTCGGTCAGGTCGACACGCACGAAGCCCGGCCCGCGCTCCCCCGTCGCGTCCAGGGAGACGACGGCGTCCCCCGCCTTCCGCAGCTCGCGCACGACCGTGCGTCCGAGTTTGCCCGATCCTCCGGTGACCGCAATGCGCATACGGCCATCCTAGGCCGCGCCGGTCAGAACCAGTCCGACTCGCGCACCTGCTTCATCGCCTCGCGACGGGAGTCCTTGTCCAGCCGGTCGAGGTAGAGCGTGCCGTCGAGGTGGTCGGTCTCGTGCTGCAGCGCCTGCGCGAGCACACCGGTGCCGGAGACCTCGATCTCGTTGCCGTCGAGGTCGATGCCGGTCACCCGGGCGAACGGGTAGCGCAGGGTCTTGAACCACAGGCCCGGGACGGAGAGGCAGCCCTCGTCCATCAGCTCCGGCTCCCCCGACACCTCGACGAGCACCGGGTTGATCACGTAGCCGACCTTCCCGTCCACGTTGTAGCTGAACGCGCGCTTGTCGACGCCGATCTGCGGCGCGGCGACACCGGCTCGCCCGGGCGGGAGGACGCTGTCGACGAGGTCCTCCACCAGCCCGCGCACGCCGTCGTCGATCTCGCCGATGGGCTCGGACGGGGTCTTCAGGACGGGATCGCCGAACAGGCGGATCTGACGCTCGGTCATGGCTGTTCCTTCGGTAGCGGAGGGGATGGTCGGGCGGGCTCAGTCGCGCTCGGCCGGCAAGCCCTCGACGACGAGCGCGGCCAGAGTGCGGGCGGAGAGGCGGGTCAGCGGCTTGAGGTCCTTCCACGACACCACCGAGCCTGCGGCCAGCTGCGGGTCGTACGGGATGCGGACGATCTCGCGCACGCGCGACCGGAAGTGCGCCTCGATCTCGTCGAGTTTGACGAGGTTGGTGGCGTGGGTGGCGGTGTTGAGCGCGACCACGGCGTTGCGGACCAGCTCCCCGTAGCCGTTCGCCTCCAGCCAGGTGAGCGTCTCGGAGGCGAGGCGCGCCTCGTCCACGCTGCCGCCCGACACGATGACGAGCGAGTCGGCGCGCTGCAGGGTGGCCCGCATGACGGAGTGGACGATGCCGGTTCCGCAGTCGGTGAGCACGATCGAGTAGAACCGGGCGGAGAGGTCGGCGACGACGTTGTAGTCGTTCTCGTCGAAGGCCTCCGACAGCAGCGGGTCCGTGTCGGACGCGAGGATGTCGAGCCGGGTCTCATCCCGCGACACCAGGGTGGAGAAGTCGGTGAACCCGCCGATGCTGGCGGCCTTGTGCACGACATCCCGCACCGTGGACCGGGTCTGCCGCGTCACCCGCTCGGAGAGCGTCCCGCGGTCGGGGTTGGCGTCGATGGCGATGATGCGGTCTTCGCGGGCGGAGGCGAGCGCCATCCCGAGCAGCGTCGTCACCGTGGTCTTGCCGACACCGCCCTTGCGCGTGAGCACCGGGACGAAGCGCGCCCCGCCCTCCAGCTGCTTCTGGATGCGGTGGTCGAGCTCCTTGCGCGCCCGAACCTTGGCGGAGTCGCCCAGGTTCACCAGGCGGAAGGTGACGTTGTAGACGAAGCGCTGCCACGGCCCCTCCGGGCCGGGCCGGGTCTTCCGGTTGACCTCGAGCAGGCGGTCGGCGGTCAGCATCGCGGCCGGCTCCGGCTGAGTGGGCTGCTCGCCGCGAAGGCGGTCGCGGCGGGAGCCGGCGAACGGCTCCGAGGGCGGCAGCGGAGTCACCTCGGGCGCCGCCTCGGCCGGCGATGCCGCCCCGGCCTCGGCGCCGTCGGCCGACAGGCCGGCGAGCCGCGACGCGACGATGGCGACCGACATGGTGGTCGGCTCGGTCGGCGATGCCACGAAGCCGGGGTCGACCGGGACGTCGTCGATCGCGACCGCTGCCTCATCCTCCGGCACCTCGCGCGGCGGCGCGGGCGGGAGGTCGACCGCGATGCTCAGGGTCGACTGCACGTCCAGCGACGGCGCGGGCTCGAACGGGCGCGGGGGCGTCAGCTCGTCGTCGGCCGGCACCAGGTCGCGCGGCTCGCGCTCCTCCGGCGTCTCGGCGTCGGGCCTTTCTGCCACGTCGTGCGTTCTCCTTCTGCCGCGGGTGTCTCCCGCGACTCGTCATTGTAGACGCCACCCTCCCGGATGGCGCTTACGCGGACCGTCAGGCCGGCTGGATGACCACCAGCAGATCGCCAGCGTCGACCTGCTGGGTCTTCGGGATGGCGAGCCGCTCGACGGTGCCGGCGATCGGTGCCGTGATCGCGGCCTCCATCTTCATCGCCTCGATGGACGCCACCGCCTGGCCCGCCGCGACCGTGTCGCCGACCGCGACCTGCAGCGTGACGACGCCGGAGAACGGCGCCGCGATCTGGCCCGGCTTCGCGGTGTCGGCCTTCTCGGCGGCCTTCGCCTCGACGACGATGCTGCGGTCGCGCACGAACACGGGCCGCAATTGGCCGTTGAGCGTGGTCATGACCGTGCGCATGCCCTTCTCGTCGGCCTCGCCGATGGCCTCGAGGCCCACGTACAGGCGGACGCCGCGGCTGAACTCGACGACGTGCTCCTGGCCCGGCTTCAGGCCGTACAGGTAGTCGAGCGAGTCGACGACGGAGAGGTCGCCGAACAGCTCCCGCATCTGCTCCTGGATGCGCGTGGGCGCCGGGAACAGCAGGCGGTTGAGGGTGGCGCGGCGTTCGTCGCTGTCGCCCTCGAGCGCGGACGCGTCGTCGGCCGAGAGCTCCTCGACCCCGACCTTGATGTTCTTGCCGGCCAGCACCTTGGTCCGGAACGGCTCCGGCCAGCCACCGGGCAGCTCGCCCAGCTCGCCCGCCATGAAGCCGACCACGGAGTCCGGGATGTCGTAGTTCTGCGGGTTCTCGGCGAAGTCGGCCGGGTCGGCCTTCACCGCGGCGAGGTGGAGCGCCAGGTCGCCGACGACCTTGGAGGACGGCGTGACCTTCGGGATGCGGCCGAGGATGTTGTTGGCGGCGGCGTACATGTCCTCCACCAGCTCGAAGTCGTCTGCGAGGCCGAGAGCCTTCGCCTGCTGACGCAGGTTGGAGAGCTGGCCGCCGGGGATCTCGTGCTTGTAGACGCGTCCCGTGGGGCCGGGCAGGCCCGACTCGAACGGGCGGTAGACCTGGCGGACGGCCTCCCAGTACGGCTCCAGGTCTTCGACCGCGGAGAGCCGGATGCCGGTGTCGCGCTCGGTGTGGGCGAGGGCGGCGACGAGGGCGGAGGCGCTCGGCTGGCTGGTGGTGCCGGCCATGGGGGCGCTGGCCACATCCACCGCGTCCGCCCCGGCGCGCGAGGCCGCGAGGAGGGTTGCCAGCTGGCCGCCCGGGGTGTCGTGCGTGTGCACGTGCACGGGCAGGTCGAACCGCTCGCGGAAGGCCGCGACCAGCTTCTCGGCGGCACCCGGTCGCAGCAGGCCCGCCATGTCCTTGATGGCGAGGATGTGCGCGCCGGACTCGACGATCTGCTCGGCGAGGCGCAGGTAGTAGTCGAGGGTGTACAGATCCTCGGCCGGGTCGAGCAGGTCGCCGGTGTAGCAGACGGCGACCTCGGCGATCGAGGTCCCCGTCGCCAGGACGGACTCGATGGCCGGGCGCATCTGCGACACGTCGTTGAGCGCGTCGAAGATGCGGAAGATGTCCACGCCGGTGGCGGCGGCCTCGCGCACGAACGCGTCGGTCACCTGGGTCGGGTACGGCGTGTAGCCGACGGTGTTGCGGCCGCGAAGCAGCATCTGGATGTTGATGTTCGGCAGGGCCTCGCGCAATGCGGCCAGGCGCTCCCACGGGTCCTCGCCGAGGAAGCGGAGGGCGACGTCGTAGGTCGCGCCGCCCCAGGCCTCCACCGAGAGCAGCTCCGGGGTCATCCGGGCGACATACGGGGCCACGGCGAGCAGGTCGCGGGTGCGCACGCGGGTCGCGAGCAGCGACTGGTGCGCGTCGCGGAACGTCGTCTCGGTGACCGCGAGCGCCTTCTGGGCGCGCAGCGCCTCGGCGAAGCCCTGCGGGCCGAGCTCCAGCAGCCGCTGACGCGAGCCGGCCGGCGCCGGGGCACTGAGGTCGATCGCCGGCAGCTTCTCCGCCGGGTCGGCGGTCTCCGGACGCGGCCCGTTCGGCTGGTTGACGGTGACGTCGGCGAGCCAGTTGAGCACCTTCGTGCCGCGGTCCTTCGACTCGCGGCCCTTGAACAGCTCCGGCCGCTCCTCGATGAAGGAGGTGGACACGTTGCCCGCGATGAAGTCCGGGTCCTCCATCACGGCCTGCAGGAACGGGATGTTCGTGGCGACACCGCGCACGCGGAACTCCGCGAGGGCGCGGCGGGCGCGCAGCACGGCGGCCGGGAAGTCGCGGCCGCGGGTGATCAGCTTCGCCAGCATGGAGTCGAAGTGCGGGCTGATCTGGGCGCCCGGGTTGATCGTGCCGCCGTCGAGGCGGATGCCGGCGCCGCCCGGGGAGCGGTAGGTCGTGATCTTGCCGGTGTCCGGGCGGAAGTTCGCCGTCGGGTCCTCGGTCGTGATGCGGCACTGCAGGGCGGCACCGCGCATCTGCACCGAGTCCTGGCGCAGCCCGAGGTCGGCGAGGGTCTCCCCCGCCGCGATACGGATCTGCGACTGGACCAGGTCGACGTCGGTGATCTCCTCGGTGACCGTGTGCTCCACCTGGATGCGCGGGTTCATCTCGATGAACACGTGCTGGCCGGCGCGCTCGCCCGCGGTGTCGAGCAGGAACTCCACCGTTCCGGCGTTCTCGTAGCCGATCGACTTCGCGAAGGCGATGGCGTCGCGATAGAGGGCCTGGCGGATGTCGTCGGACAGGTTCGGCGCCGGCGCGATCTCGACCACCTTCTGGTGGCGGCGCTGCACCGAGCAGTCGCGCTCGAACAGGTGGATGGTGTCCCCGGTCGCGTCGGCGAGGATCTGCACCTCGATGTGGCGCGGCCGCAGCACGGCCTGCTCCAGGAACATCGTGGGGTCGCCGAAGGCGCTGTCGGCCTCGCGCATGGCCTCCTCCAGCGCCGAGCGCAGGTCGGCCTTGCTGTTGACGCGGCGCATGCCGCGACCGCCGCCTCCCGCGACCGCCTTGGCGAAGATGGGGAAGCCGATCTCGTCGGCGCCGGCGAGCAGCTCCTCGATGTCGCGCGACGGCGGCGTGGACTTCAGCACCGGGACGCCGGCGGCGATCGCGTGCTCCTTGGCCGTCACCTTGTTGCCTGCCATCTCCAGCACCTCGGCGCGCGGGCCGATGAAGGCGATGCCGGCCGTGCGGGCGGCCTCGGCCAGCTCCGGGTTCTCGGAGAGGAAGCCGTAGCCGGGGTAGATGGCGTCGGCGCCCGACTCCTTCGCGACGCGGATGATCTCCTGCACGTCGAGGTACGCGCGCACCGGGTGACCGGGCTCGCCGATCTGGTACGCCTCATCCGCCTTCAGCCGGTGCATCGAGTTGCGGTCTTCGTACGGGAAGACGGCGACCGTCTCGGCGCCGAGCTCGTACGCGGCCCGGAAGGCCCGGATGGCGATTTCACCGCGGTTGGCAACGAGGATCTTTCGGAACATGGGGACCTTTCGAGCAGGGGTGAACACCACACAGCAAACGGTTAGGTTCTCTAAGACTAGTGAAGGTAACGTGGCTCTCGTGCACGTACTCAGCGTTAGCTCCCTCAAGGGCGGTGTCGGAAAGACCACTGTGACGCTCGGTCTGGCGTCCGCGGCGTTCGCCAAAGGGCTGCGCACGCTGGTCGTCGATCTCGATCCGCAGTCGGATGTCTCCACCGGCATGGACATCCAGGTCGCCGGTCACCTCAACGTCGCCGACGTGCTGGCCTCCCCCAAGGAGAAGATCGTGCGCGCGGCCATCGCGCCGTCCGGGTGGACGAAGGGCCGCTCCGGCACGATCGACGTGATGATCGGCAGTCCGTCCGCGATCAACTTCGACGGACCGCACCCGAGCATCCGAGACATCTGGAAGCTGGAGGAGGCGCTCGCCAACGTCGAGCACGACTACGAGCTCGTGCTGATCGACTGCGCCCCCTCGCTCAACGCGCTCACCCGCACCGCGTGGGCGGCGAGCGACCGTGTCGCCGTCGTCACGGAACCCGGCCTGTTCTCCGTGGCCGCCGCCGACCGTGCGCTGCGCGCGATCGAGGAGATCCGCCGCGGACTTTCGCCGCGCCTGCAGCCGCTCGGCATCATCGTGAACCGCGCGCGCGTGCAGTCGCTGGAGCACCAGTTCCGGATCAAGGAGCTGCGCGACATGTTCGGCCCGCTCGTGCTCTCCCCTCAGCTGCCGGAGCGCACGTCGCTGCAGCAGGCGCAGGGCGCGGCGAAGCCGCTGCACGTCTGGCCGGGCGAGAGCGCGCAGGAGATGGCGCACAACTTCGACCTGCTCCTGGAGCGGGTGCTGCGCACCGCGCGCATCGGCGAGTACGCGACCGCTCCCACCGCCTGACGCTCACGCTTCGTCACGAATCGCCGCGATTCGTGACGAACGGGCGCGATTCGTGACGAATGCCGAGCGCGGCGATTCGTGACGAGTGGGCGCGATTCGTGACGAGTGGGCGCGATTCGTGACGAGTGGGCGCGATTCGTGACGAGTGGGCGAGATTCGTGACGAGTGGGCGCGATTCGTGACGAATCGCGGGGAGTCAGGAGGCGCGGGTGCGGGCGGCGCGACGAGCGGCGAGCTCGTCCATGGCGTCGGACTGCGTGTCCAGCTCGACCAGGCTGGTCTCGACCTCGCGCAGGACCTTGCCGACGGCGATGCCGAACACACCCTGACCGCGGCTGACGAGGTCGATCACCTCGTCGTTGGAGGTGCACAGGTAGACGCTCGCGCCGTCGCTCATCAGCGTCGTCTGGGCGAGGTCGTTCACGCCTGACTCGCGGAGCTGGTTGACGGCGGTGCGGATCTGCTGCAGCGAGATGCCGGTGTCGAGCAGGCGCTTCACCAGCTTGAGCACGAGGATGTCGCGGAAGCCGTAGAGGCGCTGCGAGCCGGAGCCCGCGGCGCCGCGGACGGTCGGCTCGACGAGCCCGGTGCGGGCCCAGTAGTCGAGCTGACGGTAGGAGATGCCGGCTGCGCGGGCGGCGACGGCGCCGCGGTAGCCGTTGACGTCGTCCATCTCGGGCAGGCCGTCGGTGAACAGCAGGCCCAGGTCGTAGCGGGAGACGCCGTCGTCACGACTCAGTTCGCTCATGAAGATCGCCTCTCACCCGGGTAGTGGATCGCGCGCCGCAACCGCGTCGCTTCATCCACGGTACCCATGCCGACCTCGCCGGGCAACGACATCCGCTGTTTCGGCGTCGGCGTGTCGAGACGCCGGAGGCCGGTCACGGCCGTAGCCGGGAGATGGACGAGCGGATGATGCTGCCCCGCACCACGTCGAGCTGTGCCGCGATCTCGCGGGCGAGTTCGGCGGTGCGGGCCTTGCTGGATACGTCGTTGCGCCGCGCGATCGGCACGAGGGCCGTCTCGATGAGCCCGATCTCGCGCTCGGCAGCGGCCCGGAAACCGCGGAGGTGGCGCGGCTCGATGCCGCTCCTGCGCAGTTCGGCGAGGGCGCGCAGGACCGTGAGCGCCTCCTCGCCGTACACCTCGGCTGCGGGTACCAGTGAGGCGCTGACCGCGTCCTGCAGCAGCTCCAGGTCGGCGCCCGCCTCCCGCAGCAGCTCGTCGCGGCGGAGCCGGCGCGCGCCGGCGAGGATCGACCCGGCCGGAGCGGTGCCGGGGAACGCGGGGTCGAGCCCGGCGTCGAGGTCGGCGAAGTACTTCTTGATGACCTTGAGCGGGAGGTAGTGGTCGCGCTGCATCGCCAGGACGGCGCGCAGGCGCTCCACGTCGGCGGGCGAGAACTTGCGGTAGCCGGATGCGGTACGCGCGGGCGACACCAAACCTCGCTCCTCGAGGAAGCGGAGCTTCGACGACGAGAGGTCGGGGAACTCCGGACTCAGTCGCGCGAGGACCTGGCCGATGCTGAGCAGGGCCGGAGCGTCGCCGGCGGCCCGGGTGGCCGGCCGGGCCACTAGCCGTTCGCCGCTGCGGCGAGGTCGTGGCGCGAGGCGTAGAACGTCAGGCGGAACTTGCCGATCTGCACTTCGGAGGCGTCGGACAGGAGCGCGCTCTCGATCCGCACACCGTCGTAGTAGGTGCCGTTGAGCGATCCGAGGTCACGGACCTCGAAGGCCGTGCCGCGCCGGGTGAACTCCGCGTGGCGCCGGGACACCGTCACGTCGTCCAGGAAGATGTCGGCGTTGGGGTGGCGGCCCGCCGTGGTCACATCGGCGTCGAGGAGGAACCGGGCGCCCGAGTTGGGGCCGCGCCGCACGATCAGCAGCGCCGATCCGGACGGCAGCGCCGCGATCGCCTCCTGCTCCTCGGGCGAGACCTCGCCGGAGGGGTACATCTTCGAGATGAACTCCTCGCCGAAACGCGCGGTCGTGTCCTCGTTGCCCCCGGCGTCCCGCAGGGGGCCCCGGGCGGCGTCGTCGTCGGCTTCGCCGGCCGAACCGTTCGGGTTAATGTCTTCAGGCACCGTCAACCTCCTTGCCGTCCAGCGTATCCGATGCAGGGCCGCTGTCATCGGCCGGAAGTCGGATTACCCTGGCCGTCTCCCTGACGTACACGATCCCGGCCCACCAGTAGAGGAACGCCCCCCAGAGCGCGAACGCCCAGCCGAGCGGCAGCGAGTAGGGTGCGAGCGGCGCGAACGCCTCCCCCAGCATGAGCAGCGGGAGCGCCCAGAACAGGCAGAAAGTGGCCACCTTCCCGAGGTGGTGCACCGGAAGCGGCCCGAAGCCGTGGTTCGCCAGGATGACGCCGAGCACGGCGAGCATGACATCCCGCGCCACGATGACGACGAACAGCCACCACGGGATGACCTCGCGCCAGCACAGGCCGATGAGCGCGGCGAAGATGTACAGCCGGTCCGCTGCGGGGTCGAGCAGCTGGCCGAGCCGGGACACCTGCCGCAGCCTGCGGGCGAGGTAGCCGTCGAGGAAGTCGGTGATGCTCGAGAACACGAGCACGAGGAGCGCCAGCGCATCCTGCCCGACGATGACGAACCAGAGGAACACCGGCACGAGCGCGAGCCGGAGGAAACTGAGCACGTTCGGGATCGTCCAGACCCGCGAGCTCACCCCGGCGTTCGCACCCTCCACGCTCACGAGTCTAGTGAGGCCGCGGCGTCCACTCGGAGAGGCGGTCACGCAGGCCCATCGCATCGTACGGCGCACGCACCTTCACGTCGTTGTCGAAGTAGGCGTAGACGTCCCTGCCGTCGGCCAGCCAGCCGCCGAGTTCCGCGGCCCAGCGGTCGAGCGACTCGTCGGTGTAGCCGCTGGTGTACAGCTCCTCGTCGCCGTGCAGGCGCACGTAGGCGAAGTCGGCCGTGAGCTCCCGGATGACCGGATAGCGCCCCGCGGTGTCCGCAAGGACGATCGCCACCCCGTGCGCCCGCGCGATCGCGGCGAACTCCGGCACGTCGAACGAGGGATGCCGCACCTCGACCGCGTGCCGCAGCGGCCTCTCCTCCCCCGCTGCCAGATGGGTCCGCTCCTCGTCGAGGGTCGTCTCGCGCGCGAAGGCGGCGGCCTCCGCGGTGGTGCGGGGCAGCATCCCGAGGAACGCGTCCACCTCACCGGCGTCGAACTGCAGCGTCGGCGGGAGCTGCCAGAGCAGCGGCCCGAGCTTGGGTCCGAGGGCGAGCACCCCGGACGCGAGGAAGTTGGCGACGGCGCCGCGGGCGTTCTTCAAGCGCAGGATGTGGGTGATGTACCGGCCGCCCTTCACCGAGAAGACGAACTCGTCGGGCGTCCGCTCCGCCCACATCCGGTAGCTCGTCGGCCGTTGCAGCGAGTAGAAGCTGCCGTTGATCTCGATCGAGTCGAGGTGCTCGGCCGCGTACTCCAGCTCCAGGCGGTGCGGCAGTTTCGGCGGGTAGAAGACGCCGCGCCACGGCGCGTACGTCCAGCCGGAGATGCCGATCCGCGCGAACGCCATCAGCGGCCCCGGAGCTGGTCCAGGACGCGGCGCTCGCGCTTGGTCGGGCGCCCGGCGCCGCGGTCGCGGATCACCGTCGCGGGCGTCTCCGTGCGCGGCGGGGGCGGAGGCGTCCTGTCCTCGAAGCAGTCCGCGGCGACCGCCGCCGAGACCCGTTTCACGATGAGGCGGCGGGCGATGTAGATCCGCTCCGTCCCTCCCACGAACGCACGCACCTCGTCGCCGACCCGCACGGGCTGGGCGGGCTTTGCACGGTCGCCGTTCACCTTGAGGTGGCCGGCCTTGCACGCGTCCGACGCGGCAGAGCGGGTCTTGAACAGTCGCACCGCCCAGGCCCAGGAGTCGACGCGGACGCTCGCCGGGTCGGGCATCAGACCGCCGCCGGCTGGTCCTCGGCCAGCGACGCCTTCCACTTGACCAGGCTGCGCACGGTGCGGCTGCGGTCGGACGCCAGCTTCTCCATCACGTCGGCCGGTACGAAGTAATTCACCGCCACCCAGCCGCGGACCGTCTCGGAACGGTCGTCGGCGAGGGCGCGCAGGATGTCGCACGGCGTCGCCTCGTTCTTCGCGACGCAGCCGCGCACGCCCTCGTCGGGGTCGGCCGCGAGGGTCTCGAACAGGTCGGCCGGGGTGTTGTAGCTGCTGGCGACCGCCTCCCGGATCTTCGGGTTCGGATCGGTCGCGAGCAGCCGCAGGCGGCGCAGCTTGCTCTCGGTCACCTCGGGCGCGGGGTGCAACGCTGCGGCCTCCTCTGCGGTGAGCATCGCCGGCCGGCTGTTCCGCATGGCCTGACGCTGGGCGGGTGTGTTGAACCGGATGCACGACATGCTTCCACCGTAGCCCGGGTTACCGTGAATGCATGGAAACGCTCCTCGCGCGGCTCGATCGCATCGCAGGCGGGCGGCACGCCGGCTACCGCGTGCCGGACGAGGCCAGGGACCAACCGCGCACGCGCCGCGCCTTCACCGTGATCGCGTGGCTGCTCACGGCCGAGCTCGTCATCGGCCTCACCGCGGTGGTGGTGGCCGTCGTGCTGACCGCCGGCGGCGTCCAGGTCGGGTTCGCCGTGTGGATGCGCTCGGTCATCGTGCTCGGCATGACGGTGACCCTGTTCTACTTCGCGTGGCGGGCGCGGGCGGGCTTCTACTGGGCCTACTCGCGGCTGCGGCTGTTCGCGAAGATCTTCCCCGTGGTCACGCTCGTGATCGCCGCCATCCCCGGCCTCTACCCGCTGTGGATGGTGACGGAGCAGATCGTCTTCAGCCTGATCCTGATCGGCGTCGCCGACTACTTGGACTCCGACCACATGCGGGCGTCGTTCCCGCGCCCGGGGAACCAGGGCACGACCGGCGACGTGCGCGCCTGATACTCGGCGTACTCCGGATACCGCGAGCGCGAGATGCTCTCGGTGAACACCGTCGACCCGACGAACAGGCCGGTGAGCAGAAGCGGCCCGATCACGGTCCACTGCAGCAGCGAGCCCGCGGCGACGCAGCCGAACAGGAACACCACCCACCACTGCGCCTGCTCGAAGAAGAAGTTGGGGTGGCGCGAGTACCGGAACAGCCCCGTCTGCAGGAAGCGCGGCGACGGCTGCCGCCCGGCCGCGATCTCGGCGTTCTTGCGCTGGTGGAAACGCCACTGCTGCTGATCGGCGATCGTCTCGCCCGTGAGGAACGCCAGGAACAGCGCGGCGAGGATGACGTCCAGCGGGGTGAGCGGCGTCCGGTGCTGGTACGCGGTCCAGGCCGGGAGGGCGATGAGGAGCAGCAGCACGTTCTGGTAGATCACGATGAAGAACAGGTTGAACAGCTGGAACGCGCCGGCCGGCATCCGGCCGCGCAGCACCTGCCAGCGGTAGTCCTCGCCGCCGGGGGCGTAGCCGCCCTTCCTGGCGAAGTTGAAGGTGAGTCGCGCGCCCCACAGGGTGACCAGCACGGCCATCAGGTCGAGCCGCACGTCGGAAAGCCCGGCGGCGCCGGCGAACACCCAGACGTAGACCACCGGGACGATCGACCAGATCCGGTCGACCCAGGAGTGCTCGTTCGTGATGAGCGACAGCACCCAGGTCGCCGCGCAGGCCGCGACGAGGATCCAGAGACAGACGATGATCGGCTCCACGGTGACATCCTAGAACGTTGTGTGGATGCAGTGATCGTCTTGTGACCAGCCTGGACATCTGCTGTAGGGGCTCGATCCTTGAGGCCTAGACGCCTAGCGTGTTCACGTGCCCGCATCCGAACTGCCCGACTTCCGCGCCGTCCTGTACCGCGACGATGAGGCGATCCCGCGCGAGCTGACGCTGCCGAGCGACGTGGCCGTTCCGCCGAGCCGGATCCGCATCCCGTCCGAGTTCGCGGGCGCCTCGGCCTTCGACGTGTTCGAGCTCGTCGACGAGAGCGGGTGGCCGGGCGAGGCGAGGTACCGCCTCATCTCCACGGTCCCCCGCTCCACCGACGACCTCCCGGAGCACGAACGTCACAGCGGCGGCGGCGCGGGTGACGATCTGACCGACCCCGAGCCGACGCGCTGAGGACGCTCTGCCCGGCTGGCCCTCAGTCCTGGAGGACGGAGAGCACGTTGCCCGCGGGGTCCCGGAACCAGGCGATGTCCGGTCCGCGGCCGGCGGCGCGTCCCCGCATCACGCCCTTCTCATCCGTCGGCAGCGAATCGTCGTCGTAGATCTTCGTGGCGACACCGCGCGCGTTGAGGTCGTCGACGGCGGCGTCGATGTCGTCGACCACGAGGTTCAGGATGGTGAACGACGCCGGCGTGTGGTCCGGCTTCGGGTAGATGAACACGTGCCCGCCCGCGGGAAGCCGCAGGTCGAGGTTGCCCATCGGGCCGTCGGAGACGTCGAGGCCGAGCGCGCCCGCGTAGAAGGCCTTGGCCGCGGCGATGTCGTCCACGCTGAAGCCGCTGAAGATGTCGAGTGGGGTGACCATGCCGCCCACTCTGCTCCCCCGGGCGGCGGGATGTCCAGGCCGCTCTACACGAACCGCACGGCCTCCTGCAGTCGGGTTCGCAGCTCGAACGCGCGGTCGACGCTCTCGCGTCCCGCCGCGTTCGCCCCGTCGCGCAGCACGCGCGGCAGCAGCGAGCGGCGCACCACCATCGACCCGGCCAGCCGGCCGCGGCGGATGACGTCGTACGGGGCGTCGAGGTCGGCGTCCGGCACCACCACGATGTACCCGGTGAACCGCACTCCGGCTTGACGGCCGAAGCCCTTCGCAGCGCGATAGAGGTCGTGGAAGGGCTCCTCGCCCGGCGCGATGTCCGCCCCGGTCAGCTCGCCCTTTGCGAGCTTCACCCGGCCGCCCCAGTCAGCGGAGCGCACGGCGAACAGCCCTGCGGGGCCGAGGACGATGTGGTCGAGTTTGGCGTCGGTCGACGGGTGCACGGCGACGTCGTTCCAGATGGTGAAGCCGATGCCGAGGCCGCCGACCGCGCGGGCCGTCGCCTCCTCGGCGAGCGCTTCGGCCAGCAGCCGGCGGATCTCGCGCGGCGCCGACCGCACCAGCGCCGGGTCGTACGGGTCGCGGTCGTCGGTGCCGCGCCCCATCCACTCGCGCATGAGCCCGAGGAACCGCTCGCGGGCGCGGCCGCCGGGGTGGCCGTAGCTGCGGGCGCGGACGCTCGACCCGCGGGAGGTGGACCGCCCGGCGGCGTGGAAGGTCGCGCTGAACCCTCCACCGGCGGAGTCGCCGGCGACGGCGTCGACCGAGATGCTCTCGCCGCGGTCGTAGCGGGCGCGGTCCTCCGGGTCTCCGATGAGCTCCCACGCCTCCTGCACCGCCTGGAAGGCGGCCGCCGTGCCCCCGGTGTCGGGGTGCGTCTCCCGCAGGAGCCTGCGGTACGCCCGGCGGAGCTCGTCGTGCGGCGCGTCCGGCCGGACGCCGAGCACCTCGTACGGGGTGGGCGAAGCCGGGGAGTCGCTCATCGGTGGGGGTCTCGTTCGCTTTCGGTTCTGGCCGGGGGCGGGGATTACGACGATAGCGTGCGCGTCCGCAAAATCGCCGAATTCCGATTGCGGACAGAAGGTGACCGCAAGCCGTTCTACGGTGGAGCCACCGAACCGGAAGGGAACAGACCATGACCATCAGCGACTGGCGCATCGAGCTCATCATCCTCCCCGTCACGGACGTCGACCGGGCGAAGGCGTTCTACGTCGACGCGCTCGGCTGGAACGCCGACCACGACCAGCGGGTGTCCGACGACCTGCGGTTCGTCCAGATCACCCCTCCCGGTTCGGCGTGCTCGATCGCGTTCGGCCAGGGCCTCACCGACATGGCGCCCGGCGCGATGAAGGGGCTGCAGATCGTGGTCCCGGATGCGGACGCCGCCCTCGCCCACCTCACCGAGCACGGCGTCGAGGCGCGCGGCGTCACCGACCTCGCCTGGGGCCGCTTCGTCGACTTCACCGACCCGGACGGCAACGCCTGGACGTTGCAGCAGCTGCCGCGGCGCGACTGACGACAACGGGGCCGCACTGACCCGAGTTAGGGACCACGACCTGGAGGGAGCAGCCTCGGAGCACAGCACGTTGTTCGTCGGAGGGGACCAGCTGCTCGCCTCGCGCGCAACCAAGGAACCGACGACCGCTCTAGCTAGCTGCCGCCTCAAGCGCGAGCGAGCACGACGATCCGGTCTGCTGAAGCGGCGACCGCGTCGTCGTGCGTGCTCACGACTACTGAGGCGCCCCTATCACACATTCGCCGAAGCAGAACCGTGATCAGCGAGCCGTTGCCACGGTCCAGCGCGGCGGTCGGTTCGTCCGCCAGAACTATTGCAGGTTGCTTGAGGATGAGTCGTGCAAATGCGATCCGCTGCTGCTCACCGCCGCTAAGCGTGTGTATCCGGGCCCTCTCGCTCGCCCGAACCCCAACCGCAGCCAATGCCTCGGCCCGTGCGATTCCTGTCGCAACGCTCGTACGCTTTGAACGGCGACGGACAACGTCCAGATTCTGTCTAACCGTCCAGTTCTCAACGAGACCGAAATTCTGGAAGAGAAAGCCAAACTCATCCCTGTAAAGTCGGCGCCGGTGCCGCTCCGAGATGCTATGAATCCGCTCGCCGCCCACAAGGATGGCACCACTGGTTGGCCGTTCGAGCAGTCCGATGCAGTTTAGTAGGGTCGACTTGCCGCAACCGCTGGGACCGGTCAACGCGACCATTTCGCCCGGTGCCACGTCGAAAGTTACGTTCTCCCACAGGTACCGACCGCCCACAATCTTGCTCAATCCGTGGACGCTCAATCCGCTGGCTCTGGTGCGCATCTTCTTCTCCTTATGCACTGGGGCTTCGCGGCTGCCTACGCAGAAGCGCTATTACCGTCGCGAGACAGCCCAAGCTGAGCATGGCGCTCGGCATCGACGCCGCTGGGGACACGTATCCGGCCCCGAGTAGGGCGACGAGGATCACGAATGGCGCGCCGCCCACGGCGGTAAAAAACGCCGTATGTGTTCGAATAAATCTCCAGCCGTGGACGCGGCGAGCAAAAATCGCGTCGCGCCGTATTGCTGCGTATGCGGACGCCAGAAAACAACTCGTCAGCAGAAGGCACCCGCCAGCAAGAATGCACGTTAGTAACCCGTGCAGAACCTCTCGGTCGGAAGATGTCTTGACGCTGGACGCCAACTCGGCCGGACGCGACAAGCCGATAACAAGCCGCTTGAGCGAGTACGCGCTGATCATCTCGTTGACGACCCGGGCATCCGAAAATAGTAGATTCCCGGTTGAGGCTGACGACAGGTAGAAGTTCTCAGATAGGTACCGGCCCGCGTGGGGGAACACTGCTATCACAGGGTCCGTTTGCAGCATGCTTCCCGACGTCCCGTCAGCAAAGTTGAAGATATCTTGTCCCGGTCGCGTAGGTATGGTGACAACGCGTACCGGGGGCAATTTGTCAGCGTCGCCTCGCAGTTCGCGCTGGAATGTCGCGAACTCGAGGTACACCTTTTCAATCTCCGGCGTTGCCGAGTTCATGCCAGCTGGGATGAGCAGGGTCACCGCGGCCTCGTCCAGGCTTCCGGCTTCGACTCGCTGCCCGTCATCGCGGCGAACGACCTCTCGCTTGAGAAAGTTTGGGTTGACGAGAATGACGTTTCCCGAATACGGCGCGAACCCATCTGAAAAAGTTGCACCCGGCACTCCATAAGCGAGCACCGACTCGTTACTAACGCGAGGGTCATCGTAGAAGCGACCGAATGCCTCCGCGAGTTCGTCCGGTGGTTCGGTCGCCAGATCGAGGGACGCCCGGACTCCGACGAGGTCTGATGACGGCATCCACCGCCCTAACGTTGCGGAAATGGCTTGCGCCGACTCGCTCGCTGCCAACGTGCTCGAGATTGTCACAAGGATGAGCAAGAGGGCCAAGCCTTGGCAAACGACCGCCGTCGAAGCGACGAACGCGAGCGGCCGCTTACCTCGTATCACCTGAATAGGACGTGGCGCGGGCATTAGCAAGAACACAGCTACGTGCACGATGAGACACACCAACACCGAGCCGAACAACGCCGCCCCCAGCCAAGTGGCGTAACTCGCAAACTGAGCGGTCTGGCCGAGGGCCGAGAGGAGAACTGCTGCTATCGCGACTACTGCAGCAGAAACCGCGACCCCGAAAACCAAGAACTGCAATAGCTCCCGCACGAGCGATCGCCACTCTCCCGTCCCGTGCAGTATCCCGAGCGCTCGGCACTTCTGAAGCCTCTCCCCTGCAGATGCCATCGCAAGAACGACGAATATTGACACAGCTGCGCCTACCGGTGCGAGCCGGAGATCATCGATGACGCGCTGCCACACCATTGAGGGATCAAGGACTTCGAGCGAAGCGGCCACGCCTGCCCCCTCAAGCGCATCACCGAATCGCTCAACGACTGTTCGGCCGCCGTTCGTGAAATACACTCCGCGAAGATCGTGCTTTCCGAGATCTTCTGACGAATCAAGAATGGTCTCTGGGGCGAATCCAAATGACGGATAGGAACCGCGCGGAAACTCGTGCGCGAAACGCTCTGGATCTCCTACTATCGCCAGAAGATGGCGCGGCCCATCGCGGCCATCCACCGTCCCGACCGGCCTCAGCAGATTGACCCGCTCGAGCCGGGCAGTTGACTCGAGCAGCTTCGCAACTGCCGAGTCTTTGAGCGAGCCAGGAATGCTTGTGATCGTAATCGCACGCGTATAACCACGGGGCGCGACATCATCGACTGCTTGGTATGCGTAGAAAGAAACGACCCCAGCGAACGCGAGCGCAGTTACGACAGCCATACGGCTGAGTCGTGGCACCAGGTGAACCTTCACGGCCGGCTTCCAATCGGTCAATCGTGGAGGGGGCTGTCATTCGGCCCCCTCCACGAAGTCACTTGAAGTTGTAGTAGGCGCGGTTGCCGCTTGCGTACTTCAAGATGTTCACCTTCGCCCAGTTGCCGCCGCTTACCCACGGCGAGCTCGCACATGACGAATTCAACGATCCGCAGGCCGTGGCGTTGTGTGTACGACTCGGGTGGTGGTATTGCGAGCAGGTGTAGGCAGCAGCGCAGGGATCATTCCCCACTCCGTACTTGAATGTGCCGCCCTCGGGGTAAGTGGTTGTAGCGAGTGCAGCGCCTGACGCGAGCGAAACCGACAGCCCAACTGCAGCTGCAGCGGCAGTGACGATCGTGCGAAGTTGTACCAATTCGTTCTCCTTGGTTTGAGATGGACCACCTTTGGGCCCCACGATCCACTTTATTTGAATTTGAACACGTGTACAGCACATCTTGATTTTATACCCGTATATTAGTAGGCGTATGAATACTGAACCGTGGCACAGCGCAGCTTGGGCGATAGCCGCCGCCCTCGGCGCCGGAATCCTGCTGGCTTTCGGCACCCATCTTCAAAGCACCGCCGTGAAGGGCTGGCACCGCTCACCCAGCTCGCGCGTCCGTATTCCGGCGTTTCTCCTGGACCGCAGATGGCTGAGCGGGACGGCTCTCTTGGGCTTGGCCATCGTTGTCCAACTGTGGAGCGTCACTCTCGCAGCGGTCAGCCTCGTCCAGCCGCTCGGAATCTCTGCTCTCGTCGTTTCCGCGTTGATCCGGTCCCGTCTTCACGCCCCCTATTGGAATGCAGCGTTGCTTCGGAACGTGGTGTTCTGCGTCGTGGGAATCACGCTCTTCGTCGGCACGGCGGCACAATTCGCCGGTGACGCGGTGGTCAGCGACCAGACGGCGTGGACACTCCTTGGCATCTCGTTTCTCGTATTCGGGGGCGCGGCCGCGGCGAGCGCCCTCCGCGACAAGATCAGGCGCACTCTCTTGATTGTGGAGGCGGGTCTCCTCTTCGGCATCGTGGTCACGCTTTCCAAGGTCGTGCTGACCCAACCGCTCGTATGGACCAGTGGTCAGACCCAAGCGGCCCTGTCGCCCGAGATACTCGTGATCTGTTGCCTGGTGCTGGTCGGCGCGACCATCCTCGGTACTTCCCTGGTCCAGATGTCGCACCGGACCGCCAACCCAGAGACCGTCGTCGCGTCGCTCACGGTGATCGACCCGCTGACCGCGGTGCTTCTAGGCGGGCTGCTCCTGGGCGAGATGCAATCCGTGCCTCTTTGGGCACTAGCCGCGATGCTCTGCGCGGGAGCCCTTGCGATCGTGGGAGTCATCGGTTTGGCGAAGAGTAAGCACGCACCTCACGCCCGTGAGACGGCGGGACCGCGCGCGGAAGGACGCGCCACGGAACGATGAACTCCGGTGAGTGACGCTCAGCGCACCGCCGCCCACCAGATCAGCAGCATCGTCACCACGAAGCCGCAGGCGTAGTTGATCCAGAGGAAGCGGCGCCAGCCGCGGTTCGCGACGGCGGCATCCTCATCGGAGACCGAACGGTAGGGGGCCGCCGCCGCCAGGTAGGGCAGGGCGAGAAGGGCGGCGAGCGGGCCCGGCCACGGCGTGAACAGCATGGCGACGCCGGCCAGCGCCCAGGCGGCCATCGCCAGGCGGACGGTCGCGGCGGCGCCGATGGCGGTCGCGATGGACGCGATGCCGGCCTCGCGGTCGGGCACCACATCCTGTACCGCCCCGAAGGCGTGGCTGCCGACGCCCCACAGGAAGAACGCGAGCAGCACCAGCCACAGCGCCGGGGTGAAGACGGCGCCGGCGAGCACCAGGCCGTACAGCGCCGGACTGACGAAGTGGACGCTGGAGGTCGCCGAGTCCAGGAACGGCACCTCCTTGAACCGCAGCCCCTTCACCGAGTAGGCGACCACGGCGAACAGAGAGACGGCGAGCACCAGCCACGACAGCGGCGACCCGACCGCCACCAGGTAGACGACGAACGGCACGGTCGACACCACGGCGGCGATCAGGGTCCTGCGGTGCGCCGACCGGTCGAGCAGGGCGCCCTCCGCGCCACCCTTGCGCGGGTTGCGCAGGTCGGACTCGTAATCGAACACGTCGTTGATCCCGTACATCGCCAGGTTGTACGGGAGGAGGAAGAAGACCGTGCCGACCACGAAGGTCGCGTCCACGCGTCCCGTCGTCAGCAGGTACGCCGCCGCGAACGGGAACGCCGTGTTGATCCAGCTGAGCGGGCGCGACGCCAGTAGCAGCTGCCGGAGAGGCGCGGGCGCCACGGCGGTCACCGCTTCTCCCCGGGACGCCGCCGGGTCAGCAGCCACAGCCCGGGCAGCAGCAGCAGCGCGGCCAGCGGGTAGGAGAAGTCCTCGATCGGCACGAGGCCCAGTGTGGCACCGCTGGTGTGGGCGGCGGAGTAGGTCATCAGGCCGACGGCGATCATCGCGTTGTCGAACACGGCGGTGAGCACGAGCACGACGACGGCGGCCAGCGCGACCGGCCGCCACCAGTGACGGATCAGGACGCGCCGGTCCGGCGAGACGGCGAGCGCCACCGCCAGCACTGCGGCGGCGAGCGCGAGGAAGGCGATACTCAGCAGCGCGTAGGTCATCCGCGGCTGTCCCCCCGCCTGGCGAGGATCTCCCGGGCGCCGAAGATCAGCACGAGCGTCAGGTAGCAGAGGAACAGGAGGAAGAAGATCTCCTCCAGCGGCAGCTCCGGCGCCACCTCCACGCCGGTCATGTACGGCGAGCCGCCGCGGGCGAAGACGCCGAGGGCGATGCCCGCCGCATCCCAGGCCAGGAAGAACACCAGACCGACGGCCAGCACGATCGTCGCGCGGCGCGCATTCCGCCAGAACACGAGGCGGAACCGCGCGTCGAGCAGGACCATCGCGCCGAGGGAGAGCAGCAGGGAGGCGAGGTACAGCAGGCTCACGGCACCCGCTCCGCCTGCGGGGCCGGGAGCGGCTCCGGGAGCGGGCCGGCGCCGCCGTCGCCGCGCAGGCGCTTCACGACGAGTTCGGCGCTGATGAGGCACATGGGCAGGCCGATGCCCGGGATGGTCGAGCATCCCGCGTAGAAGAGGCCATCCACCTTCTTGGACGCGTCGCCCGGCCGGAAGAACGCGCTCTGGCGCAGCGTGTGGGCGGGGCCCAGGGCGCCGCCGCGCCACGCGTTGAAGTCGGTGGCGAAGTCGTCAGGGCCGACGGTTCGGCGCACGACGATGCGGTCGGCGAGGTCGGGGATGTCGGCCCAGGCGGCGATCTGCGCGATGGCGGCGTCCGCCGCGCGCTCGATCGCACGGTCTCCTGCTCCGTCGAGACCGCCCGCTCCGAGGGAGACGTCGGCCGGCACAGGGACCAGCACGAACAGGTTCTCGTACCCTTCCGGCGCCACGTCCGGGTCGGTCGCGCTCGGCATGCAGACGTAGAGCGACGCGGGGTCCGGGATGCCGGGGTCCGGACCGTAGATCGTCTGGAAGTTCGCCTCCCAGTCGGTCGTGAAGAACAGATTGTGGTGGGTCAGCTGCGGCAGCCGGCCGCGCACGCCGAGCATCGCGAGCACCACGCCGGGTCCGGGGTCGCGGCGGTCCCAGGCCTTCTCCGGGTGGGTGCGCAGCCGCTCGGGCAGCAGCTCCGTCTCGGTGTGGTGCAGGTCGGCGGCCGAGACGACGACGTCGGCCTCGATGGTGTGGAGGCCGCCCGCGGCATCCCGGTACTCGACGCCCGTCGTGCGCGGACGCGGCACGGCGTCGGCGGTGCGGATGGCGGTGACCGTCGCGCCCATGATCAGCCGGGCGCCGGCCTCGTCGGCCAGGAGGGCGATGCGGTCGATCAGGCGGGTGAACCCGCCGAGCGGGTAGCGCACGCCGTCGTCGAGGTCGAGGTGGCTCATCAGGTGGTACATGCTCGGCGCACGGTCGGGCGATGTGCCGAGGAACACGGCGGGGTAGCCCAGCACCTGGCGCAGCCGGACGTCCTTCACGAAGCCGGCGGCGTAGCGGTCGAGCGGCTCCAGAAGCAGGCGGGCGAGACGCGGGAGGCGGCGCAGGACCTCCGGCGCGAACAGCGGGCGGAGGTCGGCGAAGGTGCTGTAGAGGAACCGGTCGACGGCGAGGCGGTAGGTCTCCGCCGCGCCGTCGAGGTACCGGTCGAGGGCCTCCCCCGCGCCCGGCTCCTCGCGCTCGAACAGCGCGCGGTTGGCGGCGCCGTCGGCGCGGATGTCGAGCGGCGGGCGTCCGTCCTCCGAGAAGACGCGGTAGCCGGGGTCGAGCGTCACCAGGTCGAGCTGCTCCTGCGTCGAGGTGCCGCACAGCCGGAAGAAGTGGTCGAAGACCTCGGGCATCAGGTACCACGACGGTCCGGTGTCGAACCGGAAGCCGTCGTGCTCCCACGACCCGGCGCGTCCGCCGAGGGTCGTGCTCTGCTCCAGCAGCGTCACCGTGTGACCCTCGTGGGCGAGCAGGACCGCGGTGGCCAGCCCCGCAATGCCGCCGCCGACGATGGCGACGCGCTTGCGGGTCACGGCTGCGCCCCTGAGCGTGCGGCGGAGACCGTCGCCTTGGCGAGGATGGCGAGCTTCACGCGGGTGGGGACGCTGATCCGCCGGGTGAGCAGCTCCGGCGCCGGGGTGGTCCGGATGCGGTCGCTCAGCTCGGCGAACAGGCCGTGAGCCGCCGCGATCGCGCGCCGGCAGTTGTCGGGCAGCTCCGGGATGACGTCCGCCGCGGCCCCGAGGTCGCAGTCGATGTCGACGACGAGGGCGAGCTTCTGGCGCTCGGTCAGCCTCGCCGGGTCGATGCCGGGGAAGTAGCTGCGGCCGAGTTCCGACCAGTCCACGGCGAGGTCGCGCAGGAAGTTGATCTTCTGGAACGCGGCGCCGAGTCTGCGCGCACCCGCCTCCAGCCGCCGGCGCGTGTCCTCCGGCACGGGGCGGTCGGCCAGGAACACCTTCAGGCACATCAGCCCGACCACCTCCGCCGAGCCGTAGATGTACTCGCGCAGCTCTTCCGCGGTGAAGTCCACCGGGCTCAGGTCGCGCCGCATCGACGAGAAGAACGGACGCGTCAGGTCGACGCCGATGCCGGTCGCGCGGGCCGTCACGGCGAAGGAGTGCACGACGAGGTTCGCGCTGTAACCGGTGCGCATCGCCCGCTCGGTGTCCGCCTCCAGTGCGTCGAGCAGTGCGCGCTGGTCGTCGAGATCGAGCCCGGCTTCCGCGGCGGCCCCGTCGACGATCTCGTCGGCGATGCGCACGAGCGCGTACACGTCCTCCACCCGCGGCCGCACCTGCGGCGCCAGCAGGCGGGTGGCCATCCCGAACGACGTCGAGTAGGCGTGGATGATGGTGGCGGCGCCGGCGTGGGCCGCGTCGGTGTAGGTGGCGAGGTCCGTCGGTGCGGTGCTCGCGGGTGCCTCCGGCGCGCGGGTCATGCGATCCTCCCGATGCACGATCGTGCCACGCCGGTCAGGTTCTCGGCGAGACCCGACGGGATGGACGGGGTCTCCAGGACCGCGACGGCCCGGTCGACGTGCTGCACCAGCAGGCGCTCGACGAAGCGCCGCGCGCCGCACTCCTCGAGCACGGCGGCGAGGCGGCCGGCCTCCCCCGGCCCGAGGTCGCCGCGACCGAGCGAGTGGGCGACCTCCTGCCAGCGGGCCGTGCCGCGCGCGTAGGCGATGAGCGAGGTCTCCTTGCCCTGGCGGAGGTCGCTGACGATGCTCTTGCCCGTCACGTCCTCGGCGCCGAAGACGCCGAGGAGGTCGTCGCCGAGCTGGAAGGCGATGCCGACCAGACGGCCGAACTCGGCGAGCGGGGTGAGCACGTCCTCCCCCGCGCCGGCCAGCACGGCCCCGGTCATCAGCGGGCCGGAGACCGAGTACGCGGCGGTCTTGTGCTCGGTCATGGCGAGCACGTCCTCCAACGCCGGTCGCTCGGGCCCGAGGCGCTCGGCGAGGGCGACGTCGGAGAGTTCGCCCGCCGCGGTCACGAAGACGCCGTGGTCGAGGATGTCGAACAGCCGCTCGCGCGTCCACTCGTCGACATCCGCCCGGGCGAGCACCGACGAAGCGGCGTGCAGGATCAGGTCACCGGCGAGGATGGCGCCGGCCTCGCCCCAGCGGCGGCCGCGCGCGGCGTCGGCGCCGCGGGCTGCGGCGTCCGCCGCGAAAGCGCCGGCGACGTTCGGCCGCCCGCGGCGGACCGTGTCGCCGTCGATCACGTCGTCGTGCAGCAGGAAGGCGGTGTGCAGCAGTTCGTAGGCGACGCCCGCGGTGACGGCGGCGTCGTCCGCGCCGCCGCCGAGCCCGCGGTGGGCGGTGAGCAGGAAGCGCGGGCGGATGCGCTTGCCGCCCTCGGCGGCGTCCCTCGCGGTCGCCCACAGGCGGCGGTACGCCGGATCGAAGCCGGCGGCGGCGTGGAGTCGGTCGGAGAAGTAGCGGCCGAGCCGGTCCTCGACCGCGCAGAGGTCGGCGGCCAACGTGTCCTCGTCGATCGCTCCGGCCCTCTCGCGCTCAGGGATCCGTGTCTGGGGGTGCAGCTGTGTCATGACCGGCGCTCCCTTGTCTAGCCTGGATAGCAAATAACCTAGCACGCTTCTTACAGATGGGAATAGGATGGCTCCCATGACACCGGCCCGGGACGACGCGCGCCGCGACGCACGTCGCATCTCGGCGTCCATGATCGACCCGAGGGTGATCGATCCGCGCCAAGAACTGGTGAGCCACGACGATCTCAGCGACGAGGAGCTGGCCCAGGTCGTCCGCCTCCTGGCGGCCATGCGTGCGTGGCGCGACGCCGATCAGCGCCTCAGCTTCGAGTCCCGCGCCCACCTCAAACTGAACGAGACCGACATGAAGGCGCTGCGGTACATCATCGCCTCCATGAACGCCGACGTTCCGGTCACCGCGGGCGCACTCTCCGACCACCTGCACATCTCCACGGCGTCCACCACGAAGCTGCTCGACCGGCTGGAGCGGGCCGGGCACGTCGTCCGGCGCCCGCACCCGACCGACCGGCGCGCGGTCACCGTCGAGATCACGCCGGAGACGCACCGCGAGGTGCGCCGCACGATGGGGCTGCAGCACGCCCGCAGGTTCGAGCTCGTGCGCGCCCTGAGCCCGGCGGACCGCGAGACGGTCACCCGGTTCCTGGAGGACCTGAGCGCGACGACGCTCACGCCGGCCGCCGCCGACGACGACCCGGCGCCGGCCGCCCCCGCGCTCTAAGCCCGGCCCTCCGACGGCACAGCCTCGTCCGAAGGCCGCGCCACCCGGCTCGCCGCACCCGGATGCTCCGCCTCGTAGACGATGCGGTTGGCCATCCCGTTGAAGATCACACCGTGGAACGGCAGGATCGCGAACCAGTAGAGGCGCCCCGAAAGCCCGCGCGGGAAGAACACCGCCCGCTGCCGGTACTGCGAGCCGCCCTCCTCCCGAGGCCGCACCGCCAGCTCCAGCCACGCCCGCCCCGGGACGAGCATCTCGGCGCGCAGCCTCAGGCTCCTCCCCCGCTCGATGCGTTCCACCCGCCACCAGTCGAGCGCGTCGCCCGTGTTCAGGTGGTCCGCGTCCCGGCGGCCGCGGCGCAGGCCGACGCCGCCCACCAGCTTGTCGGCCCAGCCTCGAAGCGCCCAGGCGAGCGGGAACGAGTACCAGCCCCGCTCGCCGCCGATGCCCTCCACCACCCGCCAGAGCAGTTCCGGGTCGGCGGTGGAGTCCCGCTCGCGCACGTCCGTGTACACGGTGTGGCCGGACCACTCCGGGTCGCTCGGCAGCGGGTCGCTCGGAGCGCCGGCGACGGAGGCGTCCTGCCAGCTGGTCTCCACCTCGCCCGCCCGCTCCTTGGCCAGCGCCAGCCGCACGGCGCGCCGGTACCCGGTCAGCCCCTCCGGCGGCGGCGGGATGACCGCGTCGATGTCGTGCTCGCGCATGACGCAGTCATACTGCAGCGACTCGATGATCGGCACCGCGAGACTGCGCGGAATGGGCGTCACCAGGTTCACCCACTGCGACGCGAGCCACGGCGTGAACACCGGGAGCGAGGCGATCGGACGCTGCGGCAGCCCGGCCTCCACCGCGTACGCGTTCATCATCTGGCCGTAGCGCAGGATGTCGGGGCCGCCGATGTCGAAGCCGCGCGAGACCTCGGGCGGCAGCTCGGCCGCGGCGAGCAGGTAGTGGAGCACGTCGCGGATGGCGATCGGCTGGATGCGGTTGCGCACCCAGCGCGGTGCCGGCATGTACGGCAGCACCTCGGTCAGGTGACGGATCATTTCGAATGACGCCGAGCCCGACCCGATCACGACGCCGGCCTGAAGCACGACGGTCGGCACGCCGGACTCCAGCAGGATGCGGCCGACCGCGACCCGGGAGCGCAGGTGACGGGACAGCGGGCCCTCCGGGTGCAGGGCGCCGAGATAGACGACGCGCCGCACACCGGCGGCCTTCGCCGCGGCGGCGACGGAGCGCGCCGCCTCCGACTCCTCCTCCTCGAAGTCGCCGCGTGCCCGCATCGAGTGCACGAGGTAGTAGACGACGTCCACGTCCGCCATCGCGCGCTCGACCGCGTCCCGGTCGTGCAGATCGCCCTCGACCACCTCCACGTCGCCCGCCCAGGGGACGTCGGTGAGCTTCTGCGGCGAGCGCGCGAGCACGCGCACGGCGTACCCACGGGCCAGCAGCCGCGGAACCAGGCGGCCTCCGATGTAGCCGGTGGCGCCGGTGACCAGGACGCGGGAGGGGCTCATGCGCCGAGCGTACGCCCGCGGGCGAACATCCCGAGGGGCACGTCCGTACGTCGATGCGGAGTTCCGGCGCGCGTCCGGTACGTTTCTCTACATGGGCAAGCTCATCTACGGCGGGACCACCGAGATCGGTTTCGAAGACCGGGTCCTGGCGCACCTGCAGATCGTGATCGGGCTGAAGCTCCGGCGCAAGGAGGGCTTCTTCTTCTCCTGGCGCGACGAGCAGAGCGTCGGCGACGGCCGCAGCGCGATCTGGATCGACCCGGCCGTCCCCCTGCTGTTCCGCTACAGCGGCGGGCGGCAGCCGCGCATCAACAAGGCCTGGCTCGAGCAGCTGACGCTCTCGTCGAACAGCTCGCAGGGCCTGCAGCTGACCGAGGAGATCGGCGCGCTCGGCGCCGACGAGGTCGACGCCGACGCCCCTCCCGGGAAGTGACGCCGCCTCCCGGGCGCTGAAGCGCACCGGGAGGCGATTCACCGCCGGACGTCGGTCACGCCTGGGGATCGATCCGGAAGATCCCGAAGCCCTCCGTGTCGACCCGGTGCTTCCACCAGCCGTCGTACTCGCCACCCAACGAGTAGTTTCCGTCGTCCAGGATGCGCCAGTACGAGCCGTCGGCGTTGCGGATGCGCACCGTGCCGTCGTTCAGGTCGTAATCCTTGAGGATGAGGAAGCCTTGCGCCGGATCGTTCGGGTTCCCGTTCCCGTCGATGCGGAACGGAAGCGGCCCTTGGCCCGGCGCGTAGCGCACGTAGGTGCCGCCGTAGCGGGTGCGCAGCTGCACGGTCCCGTTGTCGTCGTTCGGGATGATGTCGAAGAGTGTGGAACCGCTGCAGTCCGGGGACTCCATGGTCAGGTAGAGGTACGTGCCGATGCATGCGGCCTCGAGTGCGCTGCCGCTGACGTACTGCGAGCGGATTTTGACCGTCTGGATGGCGGTCTCGATGCCCAGCACTTCCACCTCGGCGAGCGAGAACAGCGTCCACCCTTCCTTCTGCACGAGGATGTACCGCCCGGTGTAGTCCCGCACGCCGTACTTCGTGTAGCTGGCCTGGCCGTAGTCCTCGGTGTGGACGCCGGGCTGCTTCTCCTGCTCGGCCGGGGAGAGGCTGGTGTCGAAGGGTGTGTTCGAGATGAAGATCTTGGCGCCGTGCAGCCGGTCGAAGCAGCAGTCGGTGCGGTTGTAGACCCGGAGCTCGGAGATCGCCACGCTCTTGCCCAGATCGACCTGCCACCAGGGGTTCATCCCGGTGTCGGTGTGCGTGATCGAACCGTCTTTCACGTTTCCAGAGGTGTTGCCGTCGATGGCCTTGTCGGCCGACACGTTCGGGAGCCAGGGATACGTCGACGACTGTGTGGCCCTCCCCTCGAGCGCGAAGTTCTTCACTGTCCACGGCTTCCGCGGCTCCGCCGCCGACGCTGCTGGAGCGACGGCCCCGACGACGAGGCTCGCGAGCGCGAAGGCGGCCACACCCCCTGCGATCGCCCGGCGCCATCGGCGATGCTCTACTACGGTCATTGTTCTTCCTTTCGGTCGAAGCGGGACGAACCCGCTACCCAGGAAGACGAGGCGAGACCAGAAAGTATTACGCGCGTTCGCGATAACGACCGATGGCCGCATCCCCGGTTCGGGGATGCGGCCATCGTCGGATCGTCTTCTAGCGCAGGTACTCGAGCAGCTCGGGGCAGCGCAGGCGCTTGAGGCTGCGGGTCTCCAGCTGGCGCACGCGCTCGCGCGTGATGCCGTAGACCTCGCCGACCTCGTCCAGCGTCATCGGCTTGTGCCCGTCCAGACCGAAGCGCATGCGCACGACCTTGGCGTCGCGCGGCGGGAGCTCGCGCAGGCGCTCCTCCAGGTCGCGGTGGCGGAACTCCACCTCCACGGTCTCCGAGGGGCCGGCGAAGTCGCCGTCCTCGATCAGGTCGCCGAGCTCGGCGCCCTCGTTCTCGCCGACCGGAACCGCGAGCGACACGGTCTCCGAGTCGCTCATCTGCAGCTTGTGCACCTCGGCCGGGTCGAGGTTCGACGCCTCTGCCATCTCCTCCAGGGTGGGGGTGCGGCCGAGCTCGCCACCCAGGTCGCGGCGGATGCGGTCCAGCTTGTCGATCTTCTCCACCGTGTGCACCGGGATGCGGATGAGGCGCGCGGTGTCGGCGATGCCGCGGAGGATGGACTGGCGGATCCACCAGGTGGCGTAGGTGGAGAACTTGTTGCCGGTGCGGTAGTCGAACTTCTCGACCGCGCGCACGAGGCCCAGGTTGCCCTCCTGGATCAGGTCCATGACGGGCAGTCCACGGCCGGCGTAGCGCTTGGCGATGCTCACCACCAGGCGGAGGTTGGCCTCGATGAAGCGCTCGAACGCACGCTTGCCGTCGTCGGCGAGGTACTGGAGTTCGCGCTTCTCGCGGGGGGTCAGGTTCGGGCGGATCGCCAGCCGCTCACCGGCCAGCACACCGACCTCGATGCGCTTGGCGAGCGCGACCTCCTCGTCGGCGGTCAGCAGCCGCGTGCGGCCGATCGAGTTCAGGTAGTCCCGCACCGGGTCGTTGGTCACTTCGAGCGTCGTCATCATGTCATCCCATTCAGCCCGTGTACTCACGGGCGGCCATCGTCGGTTGCTCTCAGCTTCGGGTGTCCTTCGGACCCTTATGGAGTCCTCCGGTTCGTTAGCCACGATAAGCAATGACCCCCGTACCCCAACAAGGGGTTGACAGTTGCGCTTTGCGTACGCTAGCTGCGCGTCTAGGCCCATGCGCCCGGTTTTGTCAAGGCTCTGCCGGGGGACGCACAGGTCTCCTACAGTCCGTCGGGTGAGTTCGCACATCTCCTCGAAGCAGAGCGCGGCATCGCTGAAGACGATCCGCACGACCATCCCGGCCCGGATGGACCGCCTCCCCTGGTCGAAGTTCCACTGGCTGGTCGTCGTGGGCCTCGGAACGGTGTGGATCCTCGACGGGCTCGAGGTCACCATCGTCGGCGCCATCGGCAGCAGGCTGACCGAACCGGACAGCGGCCTCGGCCTCACCACGGCGCAGGTCGGCCTCGCGGCGGCGATCTACGTCGCCGGCGCGTGTACCGGTTCGCTGGTGTTCGGCTACCTGACCGACCGGTTCGGCCGGAAGAAGCTGTTCATCCTCACCCTCGGGCTCTACCTCGTCGCGACGGTGCTGACCGCGTTCGCCTTCACGCCCTGGATGTTCTTCCTGTTCCGGTTCTTCACCGGCGCGGGCATCGGCGGCGAGTACGCGGCGATCAACTCGGCGATCGACGAGCTGATCCCGGCGCGACGACGCGGCCTGGTCGACCTCGCCATCAACGGCTCGTACTGGCTCGGGACCGCGTTCGGCGCCATCCTCACGGTGTTCCTGCTCAACACCGCGATCTTCCCGCCAGAGATCGGCTGGCGCATCGCCTTCGGCCTGGGCGCCGTCCTCGGCCTCGTCATCCTGCTGGTGCGCCGGAACGTACCGGAGTCGCCGCGCTGGATGTTCATCCACGGCCGCGACGAGGAGGCCGAGAAGCTGGTCGGAGAGATCGAGCACGGGGTCGAGGACGACACCCACCGCACGCTCGACGCTGTGCCGGACGACAAGGCCATCGAGATCCACCAGCGGCGCTCCACCGGGTTCGGCGAGATCGTGCGGGTCGCCGTGACGCAGTACCCGAAGCGCTTCGTGCTGGGGCTCTCGCTGTTCATCGGGCAGGCGTTCCTCTACAACGCTGTCTTCTTCACGTACTCGCTGGTGCTGACCAAGCTGCTGCACGTGCCGGACGACGTCGCGCCGTGGGCGCTTGTGCCGATCGCGATCGGCAACTTCCTCGGACCGTTCCTGCTCGGGCACCTGTTCGACACCGTCGGGCGGCGCTTCATGATCACGCTGTCGTACGTCGGGAGCGGCGTGCTGCTGGTGGGCACCGCCATCCTGTTCGACACCGGCGCGCTGGACGCGTTCTGGCTGACGGTCTGCTGGATGGTCGTCTTCTTCTTCGCCTCCGCGGGCGCCTCCGCCGCCTACCTGACGGTGAGCGAGATCTTCCCGATGGAGACCCGTGCCATGGCGATCGCGTTCTTCTTCGCGGTCGGAACGGGCATCGGCGGGATCATCGGGCCGATCCTGTTCGGCAACCTGATCGAAGGCGGCATCCACTCGGTCGTCATCGGCTACTACATCGGCGCCGGGCTGATGATCGCCGCTGGCCTCGTGGAGCTCTTCCTCGGCGTCGACGCCGAGGGCAAATCCCTCGAGGACATCGCCGCCCCGCTCTCCGCCTCCACCCCCTCCCAGTCCCCCACCCGCTGACCCGAACCCCGCGCCGCTCGCGCCAACAGCTCCTGAGTTCTTCGAGCGACACGCCGTCGGAAACGCGAAGAACTCAGGAACTCTTGGCTGGGGCGTCGGCGCGTTCGGTGTCGGGATCGAGGAGGTCGAGGAGGGCGGCCTCGGGGACGCGGGAGGTGTCGATGACCTCGCCGTCGCGGTAGCGGTCGAAGATGCGCGGATCGATGTAGCTGTTGCGGGCGATCGCCGGGGTGTTGCCGAGCGCGGCGGCGGCCTCGTTGACGGCGGCGCTGATGCGCTTCTTGCGCTGCGAGTCGGAACCCGCGATCCCCAGCTCGGCGAGCGCCTCCGCGGCGACGATCGTGCCCTTCAACGTCCGGAAGTCCTTCGCGGTGAACTCCCCGCGCGTCTGCCGCCGGATGTACTCGTTCAGCGAGGCCGGGCGGATGGTGTGCCAGGTGCCGTCCTTCCACGAAAGCAGGCGCGACCGCTGCCCGCGCAGGGCCTGGATCTGCCGCAGCAGTTCGGCGAGGTCTTCGTCGGTGATCGTGCTCGTCCACTTCTGCGCCGACTTGGCGGGGAAGGTCAGGGTGATGTCGTCGCCGTCGACGCGCGCGTGCCGGCACAGCAGCGTCGTGAGCCCGCGACTGCCGTTCGCGTGCAGGTACTCCTCGCTGCCGATCCGGACACTGCCCAGGTCGATGATGCGGAAGGCGGCGGCCAGGATGCGATCGCGGCCGAAGCCCTCCTCGCGCAGATCCATGGTCACCTTGCGGCGCGCGACCGGCAGGGTGTCCGCCAGCTGCGCGGCGCGCTCGAACTTCAGGCGGTCCTGGTGCAGACGCCAGGAGTCGTGGTACCGGTACTGTCTGCGTCCGGCCTGGTCGGTGCCGACGGCCTGGATGTGGCCGCGCGCGTCCGGCGAGATCCACACGTCCTGCCAGGCCGGCGGGAGAACGAGAGAGCGGATGCGCTCCAGCTCGCGCTCGTCGACGATCCGGTTGCCAGCCTCGTCCTCGTAGACGGGCCCCTTGTCGGTCATGCGCCGGTGGTAGCCCGGCCCCGAGGGGTTGCTGCGCTTCAGCCGCGTCACGCGGGCTTTTTCGCAGACTTCTTGGCCGGAGCCTTCCGGGTCGAGCCGGACTTCGCGGCCGGCTTCTTCTCCGGCGACTTCCGCGTCGAGGAGGACGACGCCGACTTCGACGACGACGACGAGGACGAGGACTTCGACGACCGGCTGCGCTCCACGCTCCGCTGCAGCGCCTCCATCAGGTCGATGACCTCGCCTCCGCCCTTCTTGCCTTCCTCCTCCTCGCCGAAGGTCGCGGCGGTGTCGACGCTCTCGCCCTGCTCCAGCTTGGCGTCGATCAGCTTGCGCAGCTCGACCTGGTACTCGTCGGTGAACTTCTCCGGCTCGAAGTCGCCCGCGAAGCTCTCCATCAGCGCGCTGGAGAGCTGCAGCTCGCGGTCCGAGATGCGCGGAGTCTGGTCCAGGGCAGGGAAGTCGGCCTCCCTGATCTCGTCGTGCCACAACAGGGTCTGCAGCACCAGGACGTTGCCGCGGACGCGGAGGGCGGCCAGGCGTGTCTTCTGCCGCAGGGCGAACTCCACGATCGCCGTGCGCTCCTCGTCCTCCAGCGTCTTGCGCAGCAGCGCGTACGCCTTCAGCGACTTGGAGTCCGGCTCCAGGTAGTAGCTGCGGTCGAACATGAGCGGGTCGAGCTGCTCGTTCGGCACGAACTCCACCACGTCGATCTCGCGGCTGCGCTCCGCGGGCAGCGAGGCGAGGTCTTCGGGGGTCAGGATGACCGTCCGCTCGCCGTCGTCGTACGCCTTGGCGATGTGCTCGTACGGGATCACCTTGCCGTCGATCTCGCAGCGTCGCTGGTAGCGGATGCGGCCGCCGTCCTCGTCGTGCACCTGGTGCAGCGGTACGTCGTGATCCTCGGTCGCGCTGTACACCTTCACCGGCACGTTCACGAGCCCGAAGGTGATGGCGCCCGTCCAAATGGCCCTCATGTGCCCATCGTGTCCGGGGAACCGCACAAGTTCAAGGGAGAAAGCCGCACCGGGCGTACGGTGTGGCTATGGCCGCGAAGGACACCGAGGTCGTCGACATCGACGGCCACCGCCTCAAGCTGACCAACCTCGACAAGGTCATGTACCCGGAGACCGGCACGACGAAGGCCGACATCTTCGGCTACTACTCCGCGGTCGCCGACGTGATGATCCCGCACGTGCGCGACCGGATCGCCACCCGCAAGCGCTGGGTGCACGGCGTCGGGACGCCCGACGACCCCGGCCAGGTGTTCTTCCAGAAGGACCTCGACCAGGCCTCGACACCGGACTGGGTGCGCCAGGTGACCATCCAGCACTCCTCGGGCGCGAAGTCGTACCCGCTCGTCAACGACCGCGCCACGCTCATCTGGCTGGCGCAGATCGCGTCGCTCGAGATCCACGTTCCGCAGTGGCGCGTCGACCCCGACGGCGAGCGCCGGAACCCGGACCGGCTCGTCCTCGACCTCGACCCGGGCGAGGGCGTCACGCTGCAGGACTGCGCCGAGGTCGCGCGACTGGCCCGCGCCATCCTGACCGACATGGGCCTCGACCCGATGCCGGTGACCTCCGGCTCGAAGGGCATCCACCTGTACGCGGCGCTCGACGGCTCGCAGACCAGCGACCAGGTGTCCGCGGTCGCGCACGAGCTCGCGCGGGTGCTGGAGTCCGACCACCCCGACCTGGTCGTCAGCGACATGAAGAGGTCGCTGCGCGCGGGGAAGGTGCTCGTCGACTGGAGCCAGAACAACGGCTCCAAGACCACGATCGCCCCGTACTCGCTGCGCGGCCGGTTCGAGCCGACCGTCGCCGCACCGCGCACCTGGCGCGAACTGGAGGCCGAGGACCTACGGCACCTCGGCTACCGCGAGGTGATGGAGCGTGTGGGCCGCGACGGCGACCCGCTGGCCGGACTCTCGGCCGGTCACGCGTCGGAGCCGGACCGGCTCTCCACCTACCGGTCGATGCGCGACGCGGCGAAGACGCCGGAGCCGGTGCCCGCGGAGCGGCCGGAGGCGAGCGAGGGACGCTCGTTCGTCATCCAGGAGCACCATGCCAGGCGCCTGCACTGGGACTTCCGGCTGGAGAACGACGGCGTGCTGGTCAGCTGGGCGCTCCCCAAGGGCACCCCGACGGACACCAAGCAGAACCACCTGGCCGTGCACACCGAGGACCACCCGCTGGAGTACGGCGGCTTCGCCGGCGACATCCCGCACGGCGAGTACGGCGCGGGCCACGTCGACATCTGGGACCACGGCGACTACGAGCTGGAGAAGTGGCGCGACGACGAGGTGATCGCCACGCTCCACGGCCAGCCCGACGGCGGGCTCGGCGGGGTGCCGCGGAAGTTCGCGCTCATCCGGACCGCGCAGGGCGGCGACGAGAAGAACTGGCTGATCCACCTGATGAAGACGGACGCCGGCCACGGGGACGCGGAGGAGGCCGCGCCGGCGGCCGCCTCCCGCCGCCGCTCCCCCGGTCCGCCCATCACGGACGCGCCGGTCTCGCCGATGCTCGCCACCCTCGGCTCGGCCGCCGACCTCCACGACGAGGACGAGTGGGCCTTCGAGATGAAGTGGGACGGCATCCGGGCGATCGCCGAGATCCGGGGCGGACGGCTGCGGCTGACCACGCGCAACGGGAACGACGTGACGGCCACCTATCCCGATCTCGCCGGGCTGGTCGACCTCGCCGGGGAACACGATCTGGTCCTCGACGGCGAGATCGTCACGCTCAATGCCCGGGGCCGGCCCGACTTCGGGCTGCTGCAGACGCGTATGGGCCTGACTCGCCCCGGCGACGTGCAGGCCGCGCTCAAGCGGGCCCCGGCCCACTACATGGTGTTCGACGTGCTCGAGGTCGACGGGACGAAGCACACGCGTGACCCGTACGAGCGGCGGCGGGAGCTGCTGTTCGAGGTGCTCCATCCGGCCAAGAACGATCCGGTCCAGGTTCCGCCCGCGTTCGACGGCGACCTGGAGCACGCGGTCGCCTCCAGCAAGGAGCTAGGGCTCGAAGGCGTGATGGCGAAGCGGCGCGACAGCACCTACGCCACCGGGCGACGGTCCCGCTCCTGGATCAAGATCAAGCACCACCTCACCCAGGAGGTCGTGATCGGCGGGTGGACGCCGGGGAACGGCCGCCGGGCGGACACGATCGGCGCGCTCCTGCTGGGCATCCCGGACGGCGACACTCTGCGGTACGTCGGCAAGGTGGGCACCGGGTTCACCGATCGGGTGCTCGACGACCTGGCGAAGAAGCTGGGTGCGCACGAGCGGAAGACGAGCCCGATCGAGGGTGTTCCCGCGGCCGACGCGCGCGGAGCCCACTGGGTGCGGCCGGAGCTCGTGGGCGAGGTGGAGTTCGCCGAGTGGACCGGGCCGGGGCGGCTGCGGCAGCCCTCGTGGCGCGGTCTGCGCCCGGACAAGCGGCCGGATCAGGTCGTGCGCGAGTCCTGAGCGCGACGAGTTGCACGTCGTGGTCGGTATCCGCCGCGAATAGCGACCACGACGTGCAACTCGAGGGCGCCGTCGGGCCCGATCAGGGGGTGGGCGCGAGGGCGTCGTAGCGGCGGAAGGTGCGCTGAACACGCACGACGGTCGCGACGAGCACCACGATGAGCAAGCCGCCGAGCAGCGGCGGGAACCAGAGAGCGCCGGTGAGCGCCAGGACGCCCACATGCAGGTCGCCGAGGCGCGGGCCGCCGGTGACCACGACGGTGAAGACGCCCTGCAGCCTCCCGCGCATCACATCCGGCGCCGACGCCTGGAGGATGGTCATCCGGAAGATGGAGCTGACATTGTCGGCGGCGCCGGACGCCGCGAGCAAGAGGGTCGCGAGCAGCAGTGCGGGCAGGTTCGCCTCCGCCAGGGAGGAGCCGCCTCCCGTGGTGCCAGTCAGAGCGACGACCGCCAGCACGATCCCGAAGCCGAGGATGGCGGCGCCGTAGACGATGATCGACCGCGCGACCGCGCGGCCCTGCCAGCGCACCCCGCCGAGCCGGCCGGAGAACACACTCGACGCGAGCGTCCCGACGGCGCCGGCCGCGGTGAGGATGCCGACGGTGAGCGGGCCGCCGCCGATAAGGAGCGCGCCGACGGCCGGGAAGAGTGCGCGCGGCTGGCCGAACGTCATCGCGATCACGTCGAGCACGAACGTCATGCTGAGGTTGGGCGCCGTGCGCAGGAAGCGGAGACCTTCCAGCACCGAGCCGAGCCCCGCTCCGGTGCGCTCTCCCTCCGGCACGATGGACGGGAGCGTGAAGATGCCGAGGAATGCGGCGGTGAACAGCACCGCGTCCACGGTGTAGGTCCACGGGATGCCGACGGTCGCGACCAGCAGGCCGGCCAGCGCGGGTCCGACGGTCACCATGACCCCCATGCTGATGCCGCCGAGCGCACTCGCGGCCGGCAGCAGGCGGACCGGGAGGAGCCGCGGCGTGATCGCCTGACGGGTGGAGCCGATCATCACCCCGGCGACGGCGTTGATCGTCGTCAACACGTAGAGCGGCCAGACCACCGGGACGTGCGTCCAGGCGAGGAGGGCGAGCCCCGCGATCGAGAGCCAGGCGACGATCGCCGTGACCAGCGCGACCTTCCGGCGGTCGAACGCGTCGGCGAGCACACCGCCGTACAGGCCGAACACGATCATCGGGACGAGGGCGAACAGCGCGACGAGCGACACCGCGAGCGTCGAGTGCGTCAGGTCGAAGATGTGCAGGCCCACCGCGACGACCGTCATCTGCGAGCCGATGCCGGAGATGGCGCCGCCCAGCCAGAGCCGGGCGAACGCCGGCGACTCGCGCAGCGGCGAGAGGTCTACGAAGTGGCGACGGGACGCGAGAGTCTCGCCGGCGGGGATGCCCGGGTCGACGGGTGCGGTCGGATCCTGCTGCGCCGTCGGCTCCGCCTCTGCGGCTGGGTCGGACGCGGAGCCCGGCCGACGTGCCCCGTCCGCGCTCAGAAGCGCGGCTGCTTGCTGAGCCGCACCGCCGCGGTGGAGAACACGACGCCCGCCACCATGATCAGCACGGTGACCGCCTGGAGCAGCACCTGGAAGAACGGCGCGAACGGCGTCACCGAGACCCAGAGCCAGAGGATGGCGCCGATCAGCGTGATGACGTAGCTGAAGGTGCGGCGCGCGTACAGCGCGTTGAGCGACACGACGGTCGCCGCCACCGATACCTGGAACAGCGGGAGGAACGAGTCGGCGTTGCCGCTCCACGTCGCCACCAGGCTCCAGATGCCCACCACCAGGGACACCAGCACCACGAGCGTGGCCAGGAGGTTGCCGAGGGCGGTCGGCAGCGTGGCGGAGAGGCTGCGGACGAGCGAGCCGTGCTCGTCGTCGGCGATCGCGTCGTGCTGCTGCTCGTTGGTCTGGGAGATGACGTGCGTGCTCACGTCGTCGATCCTACCGCCCGCCGGGAGCGTCTGCAGGAGCTCTCCACAGGTGGATCCTGCGCTCGGGCCGAGCCGTCCACAACCGCGGTCGCGTAGGGGTTCTCCACAGATCCTGCGCCGCCCGGGTCGTGCCGTCACCCCGGCGTAGATTGACGGCATGACCGCACACCGCAGGACCCGACGATCCCGCATCCCGCTCCCCTCCCGTATCAAGCGGGCCGACGCGCGGGCCGCGGCGCGCATCAACCATCGGAGGACCGGCGCCTTCTCCGACGGGTTCTGGCGCACCCTCACCCGCGCGGCCAATCACGGGAAGCTGTGGTTCGCGGCCGCGGCCGTTCTGGCGGCACTCGGCCGGCCGCGGGCGGCGGCGCGCGGCCTCGCGTCGCTCGGCCTCGCCAGCCTGGTCGCCAACCTGGTGGGCAAGCGGCTGGTCGGCGGCGAGCGCCCGGCGCTCACGTCCATCCCGATCGCCCGCCGCCTCGAGCGGTCGCCGACGTCGCCGTCCTTCCCGTCGGGGCACACGGCGAGCGCCGCCGCATTCGCCACCGGCGTCGCCCTGGAGTGGCCGGCGGCCGGGGCCGCGCTCGCCCCGCTGGCCGCAGGGGTCGGGTACTCCCGGCTGCACACCGGCGCGCACTGGCTGTCCGATGTGGCAGGCGGGGCGGCCATCGGAGCAGGCGCCGCACTCGCGCTCAAAGCCGTCGCCCCGGCCGTGAAGCGGTCGATCCGGCGGGAGGCGCCGACGGCGCAGACCATCGAGCTGCCGGCGACGGAGACGGGCGAGGGCGTCTTCATCGTGGTCAATCCCGGCTCCGGCCGAGGGGTCGGCAATCCAGCTCCCGGGCCCCTGCTGCGGGATCGCCTGCCGAAGGCGCGGGTGCACGAGCTGGGCGACGGCGACGATGTCGGCGAGGTGATTGCGCAGGCGATGCAGTCGCAGGATCCGCCCGCTGTGCTCGGAGCGTGGGGCGGCGACGGCACCGTCGCCGCGGTCGCGCACCACGCCAGGGCGGCCGGCCTGCCGTTGCTGGTCTTCCCCGGCGGCACCTTCAACCACTTCGCGAAGGCGGCCATGCTCGACACAGTCGACAGCACGCTCGCGGCGCTGGCGAGCGGCTCGGGCCGGGAGGTCGACGTCGCCGAGCTGGCGTTCGCCGACGGCAAGACCGTCACGGTGCTCAACACGGCGTCGGTAGGCGTTTATCCGTCGTTCGTCGAGGAGCGGGAGAAGCACGAGAAGCGGCTGGGCAAGCCGATCGCGGCTCTCCTCGCGGCGGTGCGCGTCGTGCGCCGAGGCAATCCGTTGCAGGTGGAGATCGACGGGAAGCCGCGTCACGTCTGGTCGGTCTTCGTCGGCGTCGACCGCTACTACCCGGTCACCGTCGCACCGATCGAGCGCCGACGGCTCGACGACCACCTGCTCGATGTGCGCATCCTGTTCGCCGACGGTCGGCCCCGCACCCGCGGCGCGGTGGCCCTGGCGTTCGGGGGCCGCACCGACGCCTTCGTCGCACGGCTGCCCTTCCTGCAGGGCCCTCCGGCGCTCGACGCCAGCACGGTGACGGAGATCACCATCGCGGCCGACGGCGACGACCCGGGCTACGCGCACGACGGAGAGGCGTCCACGACGACCCCCGGCGACCCGAAGCGGCTGCGCATCCGGCTGCGGCCCTCCGGGCTGCGGGTGTACTCGCCGAAGGAGTGACGCGGCCCGGCCGCCTGTGCGTCAGGAGGCCGCCGGGACCCGGACGGGGAGGGGCTCCGGCGCGGCCGGGCCGACGTACCGAGACGACGGCCGCAGGATCTTCCCGTCGGCGGCCTGCTCCAGGATGTGCGCCGTCCAGCCGACCACCCGGGCGGCGGCGAAGGTCGGCGTGAACATCGAGCGTGGGATGCCGCACAGCTCCATCACCACACCGGCGTAGAACTCCACGTTGGTGTGCAGCTCACGCCCCGGCTTGAGCTCGGCCAGCAGCTCCTGGACGCGGCGCTCCACCTGCACCGCGAACTCCACCCGCGGGCCGCCGAACCCCTCGGCGAACTCGCGAAGCATCCGCGAGCGCGGGTCCTCCGTCCGGTAGACCGCGTGCCCGAACCCCATCACCCGGCCGCCCTCGGCGAGCGTGCGGCGCACCCACTCGTCCGTGCGGTCGGGCGTCCCGATCTCGTCGAGGGTGTCGAGCGCCCGGCTGGGCGCACCGCCGTGAAGCGGCCCCGAGAGTGCCCCGAGGGCTCCCCCGACGGCCGACGCCAGGTCGGCGCCCGTCGAGGCGATCACGCGCGCGGTGAACGTCGACGCGTTGAACCCGTGGTCGATCGCCGCCGTCATGTAGGCGCTCAGCGCACGCTCCTCCCGCTCGGTCGGGACGCGACCGGTCACGAGGTACAGGTACCCGGCGACGTGGCCGAGATCGTCTCGCGGCTCCAGCGGCTCCCGCCCGGCGCCGAGCGCGTTGAGCGAGGCCAGCAGCACCGGGGTGACCGCCGCGATGCGGATCGCGTCGTCCAGCCGCTCCGGCGCCTCCTCGTCGTAGAGCGGCCGCACGCTGTCGGCCGCGGCCACCGCGGCGAGCGCCATGCGCAGCCCGGCCAGCGCGTCGCCACCGGCCGTCAGCCGGGCGATCGCGGGCAGCAGCGAGCGCACCTCGTCGGGCAGGGCGCGGGCGGCGCGGATCCGCGCGCGGAACGCCTCCAGCTCAGCCGCGTCCGGCAGCGACCCGAAGAGCAGGAGGTACCACGCCTCCTCGAACGTGCGCTCCCGCGCCAAGTCCACCGCCGAGTACTGCCGGTAGTGGTAGAACCCCTCGTGCCCGCGCACATCGCCGAGGGCCGTCCGCGCCGCGACGACGTTGGTGAGGCCGCGCGGAACGTCGATGAGGGTGTCGTCCATCCTGTCCATGCGGGTAGTCTGAACCGGATTCAACCCACCGTCAACGTTGATCGGATCAATATGGATGCCCTCCCGCGCCTCACCGCGGAGCAGACCGCCGAGCGGCTCGGCGTGAAGCTCGAGACCCTGTACGCCTACGTGGCCCGGGGCCGCCTCGCGCGCGAGCGGACCGCGGACGGCTCCACGTTCGACCCGCTGGAGGTGGAGCGGTTCGCCGCCACGCGAAGGCGCCGGCCGCCCGCCGGTCCCGCGCACTCGGAGGGCCGCCCGCTCATGGTCATCGAGACGCGGTTCGCCCTCATCGAGGACGGCGAGCTCCTCTACCGCGGCCGGCCTGTCGCCGAGCTGGCGCGCGAGCCGTTCGAGACGGTCGCGCACTGGGCGCTCACCGGCGAATGGTCGGCCCCGGTCCGGTTCGCCCCGGGGCCGGGACTGGACGCGGCCCGGGACGCCGCCTCGGCCCTTCCCGCATCGGCCGGCGACCGCGATCGCCAGCTCGTCGCGGTGACCGCCCTCGCCGCGTCCGACCCGCTCCGCACCTCCCTCGACCCCGCCGTCGTCGCCACCGCGGCCGAGCGCATCGTCGCCGGCATGGTGGAGGTGCTGCCGCCGCGGGCGGCCGGAGAGACGCTCGCCCCCACTCCCCCGCCGCTCGCGGTTCGGCTCGCCTCCCGGCTCTCCGCCGCGCCGCTGTCCGGCGCCGACCGTGCGCTCGTCAACGCGGCGCTCGTCCTCCTGCTCGACCACGACATCGCCGTCTCAACACTCGCCGCCCGCGCCGCCGCGTCGGCGCGCGCTACGCCGTACGGCGTCGTGGTCGCCGGACTCGGCGCACTCGACTCGCCGTTGCACGGCAACGCCAGCCGCGCCGCCCACCGCCTGCTGGCCCGCGTGGTGGAGGGCGACGACCCCGCCCGGGCCGTCGCGGACGCGGTCCTCACAACGCAGGGGCCGATCCCGGGCTTCGGCCAGCCGCTGTACCCGGACGGCGACCCGCGCGCCCGCATCCTGCTCGGGATGCTCGCCGCCGAGCCGCGTCACGCCCGCGTCTCCGGCGCCGTGTCGGACGTGGCGGCCGTGCTCGCCGACCGCACGGGCGCCCTCCCCAACGTCGACCTCGCGCTGGGCGCCCTGACCCTCGCGACCGGGATGCGCGACGACGCCGGCGAGGTGCTGTTCGCCACGGCCCGCACCGTCGGCTGGATGGTGCACGCCCTCGACGAGTACCGCGAGCGCCCGCTGCGCCTGCGTCCGGTCGGCCGCTACGTCGGTCCCTGACCATCCATGGGACGCAACACGCCGTTTTCGAGTGCGCATAACGGCGTGTTGCGTCCCATGGATGCGCGGGTCAGCGCCGCAGCGCCTTCCGCGCCAGCCAGTTGCCCAGGAACTGGGCCGCCTGCACCAGCACCACGATCGTGATGACCGCGATCCACGTCACGGCCCAGTTGTAGCGCTGGTAGCCGTACGAGATGGCGAAGTCGCCCAGTCCGCCGCCGCCGATGCTGCCGGCGATCGCCGACAGGTCGACGATCGCGACGAAGATGAACGTGTAGCCGAGGATCAGCGGACCGAGCGCTTCCGGGATCAGCAGCGTCGTGATGATCCGCCACGGGCTCGACCCCATCGCCCTGGCCGCCTCGATGACGCCCGGCTCGATGGTGACCAGGTTCTGCTCGACGATGCGCGAGATCCCGAACGTCGCGGCGATGGTCATCGGGAAGATCGCCGCGGGCGTGCCGAGGAACGTGCCGAGCACCAGCTGGGTGAGCGGCGCGATCGCCGTCATGAAGATGATGAACGGGATCGGCCGGATGAAGTTGACCACCACGTTGAGCACGGTGAACAGCGCCCGGTTCTCCAGGAGGCCGCCCCGCCGCGTCGTGTAGAGCAGCACACCGAGCGCGAGGCCCAGCACACCGCCGAGCACGAGGGTCGCCACGACCATCCAGAGCGTCTGGCCGATGGACTCCAGGTAGACCGGCCAGAGCGTCGACCAGTCGGTCATGCGGCCACCTCCTCGACCTCGGTGACGGTGCGAAGGTCGGCGATCAGCGCGTCCACGTCTGCGGGCTCACCCAGGAGCTCCAGCGTGAGGCTGCCGAAGGAGCGGCCCTGAAGCGCCGAGATGCCGCCGTAGACGATCTCGAACCGCACGTTGTGCCGGCCGACCGCGTCCGAGAGCACCGACCCCAGCCGGCCGTCGTCGTGGATGCGCGCCGAGACGATGCGGCCGGCGTGCTTGCCGCGAAGCCGCTCGATGTCGGCCTCCCCCGGCTGGTTGCGCAGCACAGTGCCGACGAAGCGCTGCGCGGTCGGGGTCTGCGGCGCCGAGAACACCTCGAACACGCTCCCGGACTCGATCACACGCCCGGAGTCGAGCACTGCGACGCGGTCGGCGATGGAGCGGACCACCTCCATCTCGTGCGTGATGACGACGATGGTGACCCCGAGCTCCCGGTTGACCCGTTTGAGCAGAGCGAGGACGTCGGAGGTGGTCTCCGGGTCGAGCGCGCTCGTCGCCTCGTCGGCGAGCAGGATGTCGGGATTCGTCGCGAGCGCCCGCGCGATGCCCACGCGCTGCTTCTGGCCGCCGGAGAGCTGGTCGGGGTAGCTCCACGCCTTGTCGGTGAGGCCGACGAACGCGAGCAGCTCGGCGACGCGCTGCTTGCGCTTGTCAGCCGGCCAGCCCGCGACTTTCAGCGGGTAGGCGACGTTGCCGAACACCGTGCGCGAGCGGAACAGGTTGAACTGCTGGAAGATCATCCCGATGCCGGCGCGCACCCGGCGAAGCTCGCGCTCCCTCAGCTTCGTCAGGTCGCGCCCGTCGACGATCACTGAACCGGCCGTCGGATGCTCCAGCGCGTTGATGAGGCGCACGAGCGTGCTCTTGCCCGCTCCCGAGTAGCCGATGATGCCGAAGATCTCGCCCCGGCCGATCGTCAGGTCGAGCCGGTCGACGGCCGGAACCGCGGCGGCACCGGAGCCGAAGCTCTTGGTGACGCCGCGGAACTCGATGATCGGCGAGGCGGCCGTGCTCTCGGCGCCTTCTGTGCTTTCGGGCCGCTCCGGCACTAGTTCGCCGCCCGGATGGTCTTCTCGAGCCCGTCGAGGATGCCGATCAGCTCCGACTGGGGTCGGTCGACGATGACGGCGGTGTTCTTCGACTCCGCGAGCACCGCGTCCGTCACGGCCTTGGTGTGGTACAGCTCGGCGATCTTGAGGTAGGTCTTGTTGTCCTTGTCCTTCTCGCGGGCGACGAAGGCGTTGATGTACGGCTCCGCCGCGGACGACTTCGGGTCGTCCTGGAAGAGGGCGGACTCGGGGTCGATGCCCGCGGTGAGCGCGTAGTTGTTGTTGATGATCGCGCCGTCGGCTGAGCTCAGCGCGGGAGCGGTCTGCGCGGCGTCCACCGGGATGACGGTGACCTTGGAGGCGGCGGTGTCGATGTCTGCCGGCGTGGCCAGGCTGCTTCCGCCGTTCTTCAGCTTCAGGAGCTTGGCCTCCTGCAGCACGAGGAGCGCGCGGGCCTGGTTGGTCGGGTCGTTCGGGATGGCGATCTTGGCGCCCTCCGGGATGTCGGCGAGGGTCTTGTGCTTGGTCGAGTAGAGCGGCAGCGGCACCACGAGCGTCGCGCCGATCGGGACGAGGTTCTGCTTGGCCTGCACGTTGTAGTTCGCGAGGAACTGCAGGTGCTGGAACTGGTTGAGGTCGAGCTGGCCGTCGGCGAGCGCCGGGTTCGCCTGCGTGTAGTCGCGGAAGTTGACCGTCTGGATGTCGATGCCCTCCTTCGCGGCCTCCTTCTTCAACACCGCCCAGTAGGGCGAGGAGGCCTCGGTGGTGCCGATCTTCACGGTCACGCTCTTGGCGGTGGCGGCACCGGAACCGGTCAGGTTCACCACGACGAGGACGATCGCCACGATGACGGCGACCACGGCGATCCCGATGCCGACGAACAGGCCGGTGCGCGAGCGCTTCGGCTTCTCGGGGAGTGCGGGGGCGGGCGGGGTGGCGTCGGACATGGCTGTGCCTCTCTCTTGTGAAGGGGGTAGGTGCCGGCGGACGGTGTGGCGGCAGGAACAGCCTCCCCCGGGCCGCCGGAACCGGTCAAAACGTCTTGCGAAATGTGACGGCAGTCGTTCACCCGGCGGCTCTTACGACCGCGCTGGGCCGCGCGTAATGTGAGCCGCAGCGCGACCTGCGCGGTCAGGACGGGAGACGGAATGAGCGACATCAACGACGACGACATCAGCACCGAGGCGACCGGCGGTGGCGAGGGCCCCGCGGACGGCGGCGCCAACCCCGGCGGCCACGACGGCGGAGCCGACGGATCGGCCGCGGGCGAAGGCCCCGCGGACGGCGGCGCCAACCCCGGCGGCCACGACGGCGGAGCCGACGGATCGGCTGCGGGCGAAGGCCCCGCGGACGGCGGCGCCAACCCCGGCGGCCACGACGGCGGAGCCGACGGGTCCGCTTGATGGCGACGGAGGGGCGCGGGCCGGGCGACCGGCCCGCGCTTTCGCGTTGCGTGCCGATCGACGGAGACACGTTCGCCGCCGATCACTGGGGCCGCCGCCCGCTGTTCACGCGCGCCGCGGACCTCGGGGAGGACTTCTCCGACCTGTTCAGTCTGGATGCGGTGGATGAGCTGGTGTCGTCGCGCGCCCTGCGCACGCCGTTCGTCCGCATGGCGAAGGAGGGGACCGTGCTGCCGCCCTCCCGCTTCACCGGGCCGGGCGGCTTCGGCGCCGAGGTGGCCGACCAGCTCGACCCTGCGAAGGTGCTGGCCGAGTTCGCCGACGGCGCGACGCTCGTGCTGCAGGCCCTGCACCGCACGTGGCCGGCGATCGCGGAGTTCTCCCGCCGGCTGGCGGAGGAGCTCGGTCACCCAGTGCAGGTGAACGCGTACATCACACCGGCGTCGTCGCGCGGCTTCGACCCGCACTACGACGTTCACGATGTGTTCGTGCTGCAGATCGCGGGCGAGAAGCACTGGCGGATCCACGAGCCGGTCCATGTGGACCCGCTGCGCGATCAGCCGTGGAGCGATCACCGTGCCGAGGTGGCCGCTCGCGCTCAGGAGCAGCCCGCGATCGACGAGACGTTCCGCCCCGGCGACGCGCTGTACCTGCCGCGCGGCTGGATCCACTCGGCGGAGGCTCTGGGAGGGGTTTCGGTGCACCTCACAATCGGGGTGGCCGCGTACACGCGGCACGACGTGGTGCAGGAGGCCGTGGCTCGCGCCGCCGACACGCCTGAACTCCGCGCCTCACTGCCGCTCGGCTTCGATCCTGCGGACCCGTCCGCGGTCGCGCCGGTCGTGCAGCAGACGGTGGAGGCGCTCATCGCGGCCCTCGCCGACCCGTCCGCTCGGGAGGCGGTCGCGGCCGCGGTCTCCGACCGGTTGCGCCGCCGTCGACGATCGGACTCGCCCCCGGCCCCGGTGCGCCCACTGGCGACGATCGCCGCTGCTGCCGCCGCGGGCACGGACACGGTGGTGGTCGCGCGCCCGGGGCTCGGTGCCGACGTGACGGTGGAGGTGGAGACCGTGACGATTCGCCTCCCCGGCAAGAAGGTCGCGCTTCCGATCGCGGCGCGGGAGGCAGTGGAGCTGCTGCTCTCGGGGCGGCCGATGGCCGTCGGCGGGTTGCCGCTGGACGAACGCTCCGCCCTGGTGGTCGTGCGCCGGTTGCTCCGCGAGGGGATCGTCGTGCCGGTGGTCGCGGAGGCGGCCGACGCCACCAACGGGGTTCCCGCCGAGGTCGACCCCGCGGACGAAGCCGGGGTGTCGACGGACGGCGAACGCAGCGCCACCGCGGACTTCGGGACCGCGTCGGCGACGTGACCGGCGCACCGACCGGTTCCGCGACCACTGCGGGCGGGACGCCCGGGTGGCTGCCCTGCAGCGACCGGGCCCTGGAGCGCGGCGACCCCCTGGCGGGGACAGCCGGCTTCGGCGAACGCTGGTTCCTGGTGGAGCTCGAGTCCGGGTGGGGACGGCATGCGTTCTTCGACTCCGAGCTCGATCCGGCGCTCGGGGCCCGTGTCGTCGAGCGCGCCGAGGCGGCCGGCGTCCGTCCTCTCGCCATCCGGCGCACGCGGTTGCGGGCGCCGGAGCGACGCGACCAGTCGTCGTGGCGGTGGGCGTTCGTCGATGCGCGTCCCGGGCGCGAGCAGGTCCGCTGGGGGCGCGTCTCCGATCCGGCCGAGCTGCTGGAGGTGCCGCTGGACGGCTCCGCGGGCGAGCCGAGCGACGCGCCCATCCTCGCCGTCTGCGCCCACGCGCGGCACGACCAGTGCTGCGCCGTGCGCGGGCGCCCCGTGGTCGAGGCGTTGGCCGCCCGGCATCCCGAGCTCACCTGGGAGTGCTCCCACTTGGGCGGGGACCGGTTCGCCGCGACGATGATCCTCTTTCCGCACGGCCTGCTGTACGGCCGTGTGGACGCCGTGCGGGCCGAGTCGGTCGTCGCACGCTACGCCGAGGGGCGGGTCGTGCCGGACCTCCTCCGCGGGCGCACGTCGCTCACCACGGTCGCCCAGGCCGCGGAGGCGTTCGCGCGAACCGCCGCCGGTGACGATGCGATCGACGCCTTCCGGGTGTTGTCGGAGCACCCGCACCCGCACGGCTGGACCGTCGAGCTGACGCACGGCGACGAACGGCTGACGGTGGAGGTCGGGGAACGCCGCTCTGAGCCGCTGCTGAGCACGTGTGCGGCCACCATCGCGCACCCGGTGCGCGAGTTCGTCCCGGTCTCGGTCACCCGCGCCGCGGGCTGAATGGCCTCAGGCGTTCTGCTCGGCGCGGGTGGCCTGCAGGATGCGGACCATGTTGCCGGACGGGTCGCGGAAGGCGCAGTCGCGCGGGCCCCACGGCTGGTCGATCGGCTCCTGCAGCACCTCCGCACCGGTGGCGCGCACGCGTTCGAAGGCGGCGTCGATGTCGTCGCTCTTGAAGACGATCGGGCTCATGGCGCCCTTCACGACGAGCTGCTGCAGCGCGTCGCCGTCGGCCTGCGAGCGGCCCGCGTAGGCGTCGCTGAGGACGACGGCCGCGTCGTCGCCGCCGGCGACGCCGAGGGTGACCCAGCGGTGGTCGCCCGAGGTGACGTCCTGGAGGACATCGAGGCCGAGGGCGTCGCGGTAGAACGCGAGCGACTCCTCCGGGTCGAGGACGGTGATCTGCGAGTACTGGAGTGAAACGGTCATGAGTCGACTCTAGGAAGGCCCCGCACCGCGCGCTTCTCCAAAACTGCTTTCTGTGGAGAGTGCACCGCGAGAGCCGGCTGGGGACGGACGGCCCTAAGCCCTGCTCCGGACCGGCCGTGTCCGTTGCTTGGCAATGCAGTCCGGCATGGCGCGCACCGCATCATGCTCGCGCGCGCGGTACTCGGTCGGGCTCATCCCCACGATCTCGCTGAATTTCGAGCTGAAGGAGCCGAGCGACGTACAGCCGACGGCCATACAGGCGTCGGTCACGCTCATCCCACCGCGCAGGAGCGCCATGGCGCGCTCGATTCGCCGTGTCATGAGGTAGCTGTAGGGCGTCTCGCCGTACGCGGCGCGGAACTGCCGGGAGAAGTGGGCGGGCGACATGAAGGCGCGCGCGGCCATCGTCGGGACGTCGAGCGGCTTGGCGTAGTCGCGGTCGATCAGGTCCCGGGCCCGGCGCAGGTGCGCGAGCGTCTGCAGCTCCTCCGGTGACACGGCACGAGCGTAACATCGCAGCCGCTCCGAGCGTCAGGGCCGACGCTCACGCCACCGGGACTCCGACCGGACGGCCAGCGGGCTCGACCAGCCGGATGAACCCGCTCAGCTCGCTCACCCCGGCCGGCGTGGTCGGCAGGAACTCGGTCAGCTCCGGCGAGTGCACCAGGTAGGCGGCCCACTTCGCGCGGGAGATGGCGACGTTGAGCCGGTTCTTCATCAGCAGGAAAGACATGCCGCGCGGCACGTCCGCCGCCGACGAGGCGGCCAGGCTGACGATGGCGATGACGGCCTCCTGGCCCTGGAACTTGTCGACGGTGCCGACCCGGACGCCGCGGTAGCCCTCGGCATCCAGCAGCGCACGCACCTCGGCGAGCTGGGCGTTGTAGGGCGTGACGACGATCACGTCGCCCTCGCCGAGGGGATCGTCGTCGCGTCGCGCGCCGGGGTCGGTCCACGAGCGGCCGAGCAGATCGCGCACCAGGGCGACGACCGCTTCCGCCTCCTCGGGCGATGCGGTCGCGTTTCCGACGTGCAGGACCGGCACGGGATGCACACCCGGCTCGACGCCGCCGAGCAGGCGCTCGGACGCTCCGACGTGGGCGCGCAGCTTGCCCTCGTATGAGAGCTGCGACGCGGCGGACGCGAGCGCCGGGTGCATACGCCGCGTCTCGGCGAGGAAGTAACCGAACTCGGGCGGGAGCACGTCGTGTCCGTCGCTGATCCAGCCCAGCGCCGACCCGTCGACGGGCTCGGGATGCCGTCCCTGGCTGACCTGCGGCAGCTGCTGCGGGTCGCCGAGCAGCAGCAGGTTCTTCGCGGCGACACCGACCGCGATGGTCGACGCGAGCGAGAACTGGCCCGCCTCGTCGACCACGAGCAGGTCGAGGCTGCCGCGCGGCACGCGTGCCGCGTTGGCGAAGTCCCACGCCGTGCCGCCGAGCACGAACCCACGGCTTTCATTGATGCCCGCGAACTCCAGGTGCCCGTTGGCGGGCAACGGGGTGAAGCGCTGCGGGTCGGCCCCGGCCGGCGCATCCGGGTCGTCGGCGCGCGCTCCCCCGCTCGGCACCTTGCCGACCTGGTCGGGAGCGAGCCCGGCCGCCACGACGCGGTCGAGCAGGTTCTCGACGACCGCGTGCGACTGCGCGACCACTCCGACTTTCCAACCGTGCTCGGAGACCAGGCGTTCGATGACGTGAGCGCCGAGATACGACTTGCCCGTGCCCGGAGGGCCCTGGACGGCGAGGTAGGAGCGGTCGAGGTCGAGCAGGCTGGCCACGACCGCGGCGATCCGACCGTCGCCGTCGCCGGCGCCCTTCCCCCCGGACGCCTCCCCTCCGGACGACTGTCCACCGGCGACCGCCACGCTGCCCACCGCCGCCAGCGCTCCCGAGCGCGTGCGCGGCGGCGTGCGCCGCAGCAGATCGACTGTGGCATCGGTCGGCCAGGTGTCGTGATGACGTGCGATGAGCAGGGCCGTGCCCCACTCCCGGATCGCCTCGCCGAGCCGCCGCGAGTCGGGAGGCGCGGCCGGAGTGACCGCGCTGGGGAGATCGCGGTACGGCGGCACGTCCGGCGGGAGGGTCTCGCGCACGACGATGGACCCGTCGTCGAGCGCCTCGATGACGGCGACCGTGCGCGCCGCCCGGGCTCCGGGCTGTGCGCGCGGCTGCCGGAACGGCCCCGGGTACTCGTAGAGCAGGTACGGTCCGCTGCGCTCGCTCACCCGCACGGCGCTTCCGGCACCCCACTGGCCGGTCAACAGCAGTTCGCGCCGTTCCACCCGCTGGCCTTCGTCGAGGTACCAGTCGCGGAGGACGACCGCCCCCTCGACCACGAGGACGTCGCGGGTCTCGCCCCACTCCTCGATCGGCTGGATGAGTCGGGCGAAGTGCGACTGCCAGAAGCTCTTCTGCTCGCGCCGGTGGAAGTCGATGGCCGCGGCCGCCAGTGCCATGGCCTCGCGATCGCTGCCGCGGTGCGGGTCCAGCGGGTCGCCCGCGAACGCCAGGAGTCCCGCGCGCAGCGGTGACTCGTCGGGAGCGACCTCGCTCTCCTCGACCGGGCTGGCGCCGATCGGGATGCCGTTCTCCGCCGCCCGCGCGAGCAGCCAGTCACGCAATCGGAGCGTCGAGACGCAGTCGTAGCGGTTGTAGTCGCCGATGTCGTCGAGCAGCGGCTGCGCCTCGTCCTCCCGGCCGAGCGCGATCAGGTCACGCGCGTTCGCGTACTCGGTGATCGAGTCGGCCCCGTTCGTGACCTCGCTCTCGCGCAGCTGGTCGCCCATGTACAGCGGTTCGAGCTTCTTGATCGAGTACGACCGCGAGCCCACGCGCACGGCCTTGCGCACCAGCGGGTACAGGTCGACCATGACGCTGTCGCGCAGCAGCCCGTCGACCTCCTCCTCGCCCACGCCGTGGCGGGCCGCGAGCGAGAGCAGGTGCGTCTGCTCGTAAGCCGCGTAGTGGTAGATGTGCATGCCGGGATAGGCTGCCCGACGCTCGCGCACGAAGGCGAGGAACGCCTCCAGGGCCACCCGCTCAGCCGCGAAATCGTGGGCCCAGAAGGCCGTGAAGTTCTCCTCCTGATCGACCAGGCCGAACAGGTAGTCGAGGTTCCAGCGCTCCCCCGCCCCCTCGGTGTAGAGCGGGTCGCCCTCGAAGTCGAAGAAGATGTCGCCGGGGTCGGGCTGCGGGAGCACAGCCAGCACGGGCGCGTTGAAGACCCGCACGGGCGGCGGGCTGCCCTGGACCGCCTCGAGTTGCAGCCGCGCCTGCTCGCGCAGGCTCTCCAGCGTGCCCTCGGGGATGCCGTCGACAGGCCCGGTCGAGGCGGCGAGCGCGTCGATCGTTCCGAGCCCCGCCGCAATCAGGTGCTCCCGCTGGGTCACGCGCATGCCTGCGACGAGCAGGACGTCTCGCGACGCCTGAACCTCCGCGTCGCAGGTGTCGCAGCGGCCGTCGACCGTGAACCGGAGATCTCCCCAGGCCACCGGCCCCTCGTCGGCCACATGCTCATGGATGATGGACAGCAGGCGCGCACGGCGCTTGCGGTACACCGGCTCGATGTCGGAGAGGTGGTGCTCGCTCACCGACCCGTCGCCGAGGAGGAGCTCGACCGTGTCGTCGACGTCGACGCCCATCCGACGCAGCTGCTCCGCATAGGCCGCCAGCTGCAGCAGCGCGGTCACGCGCGCGCTGCGGGCGAGCTTGGAGTCTTGCACCCGGTAGCGCCCGTCGGGCAGGCGGACGACGAAGTCGGCGAAGCCGACGAACGACCCGTCGAAGAACGTCGCCTGGAAGACGACGTCGGCCCCGCGCTCGAACGCCTCGGACGTGCGCCGCACGGCCTCGGCCAGGCTGTCGGCGGTGAGCTGCGGCGGCCGCTCGATCTCGGCGACGCCCGCGCCGAAGCGTTCGCGGTAGCGCTCCAGGATGCGGTGCTCGTGCTCGTCGCCCATGCGCGACGACCGCACATACATCGGGTCTTCGATCTCCTCGGTCTTCTCGAGGCGACCCAGCTTCACGTCGAGCGTGCGCAGGAAGGCGAACTCGCACTTCGACGCCTCGGTGAGGTCGCTGGCGCTCGTGACGATGACACCGTCGAGCAGGAACACGTCGACCTCCCTTCCGGCGCGGATGCCCGTTCCGTCAGGCGGCCCCGGCGGCCACCTGCCTCAGCAGACTATCGGCGACCTCCGACACGGAGCCGTTGTCCACAGCATCCCGTCGCCCGGCCCGGAATCGGCCGGTCTGTGGAGTCATTTCGCCTTCGCGGCCGCCTTCATCGCACGCTTGTGCTCGCGCACCTTCGCGAGCGAATCGGCGTCCACGATGTCGGCGACCGAACGGTACCCCTCGGTGCCGTAGTCCCCCGCCGCCCGCTGCCAGCCGCTCGCCTGCAGGCCCTTGCGCTTGCCGAGCAGCGCAAGGAAGATCTTCGCCTTCTGCTCACCGAACCCCGGCAGCGCCTTGAGCCGGCGCAGCACTTCGGCGCCGTCCGGTTCGCCCTCGGTCCAGATCGCCGCCGTGTCGCCGCCCCAGTCGGACACGATCGCCGCGGCGAGAGCCTGCAGGCGGGTCGCCATGGAACCCGGGTAGCGGTGGACGGCCGGGGTCTGCTTCATCGCCTCGACCAGCTTCTCCGGGTCGACAGCCGCGATGGTCGCCGGGTCGAGGGCCCCGAGCCGATCGCGCAGCTTGGCCGGCCCGGCGAACGCCGTCTCCATCGGGACCTGCTGGTCGAGCAGCATCCCGGTCAGCAGGGCGAACGGCGACTGGTCGAGAAAGGCGTCCGCCTCGGCGTCGCCCGTGATGGTGATGGCCATGCGCTCAGCCTGCCACCAGCAGGAGCACGCCCGCCACCGCCGACAGCAGGGCGAGCAGCAACGCCACGCCGAGGAGCACGGCGTGCACGACAAGGAACGGGGTGGCGCGGCCTGCGGCATCCCGCGCCCGCGCGTCCTTCCGGACCCGGGCGAAGAACCGCGGCCAGGCGAACACGTTGAAGAGGGCGTTCAGGAACAGCACGATGGCGGCGAAGACGGTCATGATGCCTCCAGCCTAGGCGGCCGTCAGTCGCCGGAGGCGACGAGCTGCACGCGGAGCGAGTCGACCCGCGTGGCGATCACGTCGTCCGCCGCCCAGCGCTGGGCAAGGCGCGACAGGATGGCGTCGAGCTCCTCGCGGGTGAGCCCGGCGGAGAGCGTCAGCCGCACCACGAGCTCCTCGCCCGCCAGCCGGCTCGCCGGATCACCGGGGACGAGGGTCACCTCGTGCACTCCGAGCTCCGGCCCGATGGAGGCGCGGAAGGCGGCGAGGACCTCGGGGTCGCGGTCGCTCGGGAGCCAGCGCGTTCCCTGCGCGATCGCCCACACCGCGGGTCGCCGAACCACGAACTCCGTCTCCGACGTCGGGTCGAGCACGATCAGCTCCGTGCCCTCCGACGCCGCCGCGAGCGCAGCCCGCCGCCCGTCCACGGGGACGGGTCTGGCCTGCGGGTTCCAGGCCTGCAGTGCGGTGACGGACGAGAACACCGGCTGGACGCTGCGCCCGTCGGGACCGGCGACCGTCACGATCGACAGCTCCTGGGTCTTGTCGACCAGCATCCCGGCCGCGTTCTCCCCCTCCTCCCCGAGCTCCGCGACCAGCGGGACGAGCAGGCGCGCGTCGCGCAGCGCATCCACCACGGCCTCCGCTCCGGCCTCGCCCGCACGGAACGCGGCGAGCGCGCCGAGCAGCGCGGGCGGCGCGGAACCGTCGTCGTCGCCGAACGGGTTGTCGTCGAAGTGCCGGCCCTCCCACGGTTGGCCGGCCGAGTCGGCCGGTGTGGCGGCGGCGAGGGAGGCGGCGAAGCCCGCGAGCCGTGCCGCCCCCTCCTCGCTGGGCCGGGCGGCGGGACCGCCCGGCGCTGCGCCGGCCGTCAGGTCGTCCGCGTCAGCGTCCCGCGACATCCAGCGCCTCGGGCAGGGTGAACGCTCCGGCGTAGAGCGCCTTGCCGACGATCGCGCCCTCCAGTCCCAGAGGGACCAGTTCGCGCAGCGCGGCGATGTCGTCGAGGTTCGAGATGCCACCGGAGGCGACGACGGGACGCTCGGTGCGCTCCAGCACCTGGCGCAGCAGGTCGAGGTTCGGGCCCTTCAGGGTGCCGTCCTTTGTGACGTCGGTGACGACGTAGCGCGCGCAGCCCGCGTCCTCGAGCCGGTCGAGCACCTCCCACAGGTCGCCGCCCTCGCGGGTCCAGCCGCGGGCCGCGAGCGTGGTGCCGCGCACGTCGAGGCCGACCGCGACCGCCTCGCCGTAAGCGCTGATCGCACTGGCCGCCCACTCCGGGTTCTCCAGCGCTGCCGTGCCGAGGTTGACGCGGGTCGCACCGGCGTCGAGCGCCTGCTTGAGCGACTCGTCGTCGCGGATACCGCCGGACAGCTCGATGCTGACGCCGTGCACCTCGCGGATGACACGCTTCAGCAGCGACCGGTTCTCGCCCCGTCCGAAGGCGGCGTCGAGGTCGACCAGGTGGATCCACTCTGCGCCCGACTCCGCCCACTCGGCCGCGGCGTCCACCGGGTCGCCGTAGCTGGTCTCGCTGCCGGCCTCTCCCTGGGTGAGGCGCACCGCCTTGCCGTCGGCCACATCCACCGCGGGCAGGAGGACGAGCCGGGGCGTGCTGATGAAGTCGGTCATGTGTCTCCTGGTGTCGGTCCGCTCTGGCGGACGGGTGGCGCGGGGTCCGCTAGAGCGAGCGGACCCAGTTGCGGAGCAGCTGGATGCCGGCGCGGCCGGACTTCTCCGGGTGGAACTGGGTGGCGCTGAGCGGGCCGTTCTCGACGGCGGCCACGAACGGCCCGCCGTGGTCGGCCCAGGTGACCTTCGGCGCCGGGAAGGGCGCCTCGGTCTCCAGCGTCCAGTCCTGGGCGGCGTACGAGTGGACGAAGTAGAAGCGCTCGTCCCGCAGTCCGGCGAAGAGTGTGGAGTCCTCCGGAGCGCGGACGGTGTTCCAGCCCATGTGCGGCACCACGTCGGCCCTGATCAGGTCGACCGTTCCCGGCCACTCGCCCAGACCCTCGGTCTCCACCCCGTGCTCGACGCCGCGCTTGAACATGACCTGCATGCCGACGCAGATACCGAGCACCGGTCGTCCGCCGGCCAGGCGGCGGTCGACGATCTCGTCGCCGTGCGAGGCGCGGAGGGCGTCCACCACCGCGGTGAATGCACCGACGCCGGGCACGAGCAGACCGTCGGCTTCGAGCGCGCGCGCCCGGTTGCCGGTCAGCTCGACGTTCGCGCCCGCCGCCTCCAGCGCCTTGACGGCCGAGTGGACGTTGCCGGTGCCGTAGTCGAAGACGACGACGTCGGGGGTGCGCTCGCCGGTCACAGCGCTCCCTTGGTGGACGGGATGCCGGTGATCAGCGGGTCGAGCGCCTTGGCCTGCCGGAACGCACGCGCGAACGCCTTGAACTCCGCCTCGGCGATGTGGTGCGGGTCGCGTCCGCCGACCACGGTGATGTGCGTCGTGATGCGCGCGTTGAACGTGATCGCCTCGAAGACGTGGCGCACCATCGACCCCGTGAAGTGGCCGCCGATGAGGTGCAGCTCGAATCCGGCGGGCTCGCCGGTGTGCACAAGGTAGGGACGGCCGGAGATGTCGACGACCGCCTGCACGAGCGCCTCGTCGAGCGGGACGAGGGCGTCGCCGTAGCGCGAGATGCCGGCCTTGTCGCCGAGCGCCTCCCGGATGGCCTGCCCGAGCACGATGCCGACATCCTCCACCGTGTGGTGCACGTCGATGTCGGTGTCGCCGGTCGCTCGGATGCGCAGATCGGTGAGCGAGTGCTTGGCGAACGCGGTGAGCAGGTGGTCGTAGAAGGGAACGCTCGTCCGGATGTCGGACGTGCCGGTGCCGTCGAGGTCGAGGCTCAGCTCGATGCTCGACTCGCTCGTCTCCCGCGTGACCGTGGCGGCGCGATTCGTCATGCGTCCGAGTCTACCGGGGCGTCCCCGTCGCGCTCCGGCGCCTGCTCCTCGTCGGCCGTCCGTCCCGGCCGGCCGAGGGCCGCCAGGGCCTCCAGGAACGCCGTGGTCTCGGCCTCGGTCCCTGCGGTGACGCGCAGGTGGTGCGGGATGCCGACATCCCGGATCAGGATGCCGCGCTCGGCGAGCGCCTCGAACGTCGCGTGCGGGTCGTCGACGCCGCCGAAGAGCACGAAGTTGCTCCCGCTGCGGTGAGGCGTGTAGCCGAGCCGGGCGAGCTCGGAGACCAGCCGGTCGCGCTGTTCGCGGATCTGGCCGACCGTGGCGAGCATCTCGTCGGCGTGCGCGAGCGCGCCGAGCGCGGCCGCCTGCGTGATCGCGGACAGGTGGTACGGCAGGCGCACAAGCCGCAGCGCGTCGTTGACGGCCGGGTCGGCGGCGAGGTAGCCGACGCGGGCGCCGGCGAAGGCGAATGCCTTGCTCATGGTGCGCGAGATCAGCAGCCGCGGGCGACCGGCCAGAAGGCTGAGCGCGGACGGCTCCCCGTCGGGCATGAACTCGGCGTACGCCTCGTCGACGACGACGATGCCGCGGGCGGCGTCGTAGGCCGCCTCGACCGTCGCGAGCGGGAGCGGCGTGCCGGTGGGGTTGTTGGGCGAGCACAGGATGACGATGTCGGGGTCGTGGCGCCGGATCTGCTCCGCCGCGGTCTCGGGCGTCAGCTCGTAGCCGGCGTCGCGGGTGCCGGCGATGTACGCGGTGCCGGTGCCGGAGGCGAGCAGGGGGTACATGGAGTACGTCGGCGCGAACCCGAGCAGCGTGCGTCCCGGACCGCCGAACGCCTGCAGGATGTGCTGCAGCACCTCGTTGGAGCCGTTCGCCGCCCAGATGTCGTCCGCCGTGAGGCCGTGGCCGAGGTAGCGGGCGAAGGCCTCGCGCAGCTCGGTGAACTCCCGGTCCGGGTAGCGGTTGACCCCGCCGACCGCGGCCGCGACGCGGGCGACGATGTCGGCCGCCACGTCTTCCGGCACGGGATGCGTGTTCTCGTTCACGTTCAGCGCGACGGGCACGGGACGCTGTGGCGCACCGTACGGGGAACGACCACGGAGGTCGTCGCGGATCGGCAGTTCGGAAAGGGAGGTCACCCTCCAATCGTAGTCAGCCGCCCGCAGCCGGTTTCCCCGCGTGAGGAGGAGGGGCCGGGCGGAAGGGAGGAACCGCGTGCTCTCGACCCCACGAAGAGACGAAAAGGGAGGAGACCGCCGCAACTCTCGCGGCTGATCTCCTCCCGAACGTCCCTCGGCGGGCCGGCCGCCGCTACCGGCGAGCCGCCCGCGTCAGTGCGCGTACTTCGACGGGATCGCGAGCTGCTGCCCCGGAGACACCACAGCGGACTCGAGTCCGTTGAGCGACACGATGTCGGCGATCACGTCACGCGGGTCGGCGTTGGGTGCCACCCGCTCGGCCACCGACCACAGCGAGTCGCCGGACTCGACGGTCACGTACTGGAAGCTCACGTGCGTCTGCTCGCCCGAAGCGAGGGCACCCCCGCCGTTGAGCGCGAAGACCAGCGCGCCGATCACGAGCGGCAGCGCGACGAGTGCGGAGAGCACCGCGCGGCCGCGGCGGGTGAGGCGCAGCCGCACGCGTGCCCCCTCGGGCAGCGGCGGGACCGCGCGAAGCGTGGTGGGAACCGACTCGCTCATCAGTGCTGCACTCATGGCCGTGACCTCCTCAGACTCGCGGGTGCGAAACTGTGTTCCGAATGTATCTTCGAATGTCGAAAACCGCAAGGCGTCGTCGTGCACGGAATTCTGGGACGAAGTTCGCGACACACTCGAACACATGTTTGTCTTCCCCTTCCGACGCGGATACAGTTTCGACTGTCTGAGGACATCAGATCAGGTACCACCGACATTCCTGCCGGGGAGCATCCCCGAAGGACGCCGACGCCAGGAGAGGACGCCCGTGTCGAACGAGAACCAGGCCCGCGGAGGCACCCGCCGCCGCAAGAACCTGAGCGACAAGCAGCTGGCGATCCTCGACGTCATCCAGCGGTCGGTGAGCCAGCGCGGCTACCCGCCGAGCATGCGCGAGATCGGCGACGCGGTCGGGCTCTCCTCCCTCTCCTCCGTCACGCACCAGCTCAACCAGCTCGAGCTGAGCGGCTACCTGCGCCGCGACCCGAACCGCCCCCGCGCGCTCGAGATCCTCATCGACCTGCCCGCGAGCTCCGGCGAGACGCCCGACTACGAGAACCAGACGCCCGTCGGCGATGCCGCGATGGTTCCGCTGGTCGGCCGGATCGCGGCCGGCATCCCGATCACGGCGGAGCAGCAGGTCGACGAGGTCTTCCCGCTCCCCCGGCAGCTGGTCGGCAACGGCGAGCTGTTCATGCTCAAGGTGGTCGGCGAGTCCATGATCGACGCGGCCATCTGCGACGGCGACTGGGTCGTCGTCCGCGCGCAGAACACGGCGGAGAACGGCGACATCGTCGCGGCGATGCTCGACGAGGAGGCGACCGTCAAGGTGTTCCGTCAGCGCGACGGCCACACCTGGCTGCTGCCGCGCAACTCGAACTTCGAGCCGATCCTCGGCGACTTCGCCCAGGTGCTCGGCAAGGTCGTGGCGGTCCTCCGCGCCGTCTGACCCGGCTCCGCCCCGCCGAGTGGTGACAAGATGTCACCACTCGGGCCGAATGCCCGCGACGACTCACGTCTCGACGTCGGTAGGCGCCGCTCAGGCCCAGCCGAGCTCCTGCAGGCGCGCGTCGGAGAGGCCGAAGTAGTGGCCGATCTCGTGCACCAGGGTGATCCGCACCCGGGCGCGCAACTCGTCCTCGGTGGCGGCCGACGCCTCCAGGTTGTTGCGGAACAGCGTGATGCGGTCCGGCAGCTCCCCGAACCCGTACACCGAGCGCCGGGTCAGCGGCCGCCCGCTGTACAGCCCGAACAGCCGCGGCCGGGCGCCCGGAGGCTGGTCCTCGATCAGGATGGCGACGTTCTCCAGCGGGCCCACCATGTCGTCCGGGAGGGCGTCGAAGATGTCGCCGACCATCCGCTCGAACTCGTCGTCCGGGATGCGCACCATGGGCTCATCCTGACGCACACGGCGACGCCCCGGGAGCCTGTCCGCGGAGAGCGGACGGCCGGCCCTCGGGGCGTCGCGGGCGTCAGGCGCTGACGGACGAGCGCTCGCGCACCGCGCGCGTGGCCTCGATGATGTTCCGCAGCGACGCCACGGTCTCGTCGTAGCCGCGCGTCTTCAGCCCGCAGTCCGGATTCACCCAGAGCTGACGGCCGGGGATCGCGTCGAGCGCCGTCTCCAGCAACTCGGTCACCTCGGCGACCGACGGCACGCGCGGCGAGTGGATGTCGTACACGCCCGGCCCGATGCCGTGCTCGAAGCCGGAGCGCTGGATGTCGTGAACGACCTCCATCCGGCTGCGCGCGGCCTCGATGCTGGTCACGTCGGCATCCAGGTTTCGGATCGCGTCGATGACCACGCCGAACTCCGAGTAGCAGAGGTGCGTGTGGATCTGCGTGCGGTCGCCCGCGCCGGAGGTCGCGAGCCGGAACGACCCGACCGACCACTCCAGGTAGTCGTCCTGCGCGGCCTTCTTCAACGGAAGCAGCTCGCGCAGCGCCGGCTCGTCGACCTGCACGACGCGGATGCCCGCCTCCTCCAGGTCGGCGATCTCGTCGCGCAGCGCGAGGGCCACCTGACGCGCGGTCTCGCCGAGCGGCTGGTCGTCGCGCACGAACGACCAGGCGAGGATGGTGACCGGCCCGGTGAGCATCCCCTTCACCGGCTTGTCCGTGAGGCTCTGCGTGTATGCCGACCAGTCGACCGTGATCGGCGCCGGACGCGACACGTCGCCCCAGAGGATCGACGGGCGGGTACAGCGCGAGCCGTACGACTGCACCCAGCCGTTGGCGGTGACAGCGAAGCCGTCGAGGTGCTCGGCGAAGTACTGCACCATGTCGTTGCGCTCCGGCTCGCCGTGGACGATCACGTCGATCCCGATCTCCTCCTGCAGGTCGACGACGCGCTTGATCTCGTCGCGCATCCGGCCCAGGTACTCCGCCTCTGTGATGAGCCCCTTCGCGAGCTGGGCGCGCGAGCGACGGATGTCGGCCGTCTGCGGGAACGACCCGATCGTCGTCGTAGGCAGGAACGGCAGGCCGAGGGCCTCCTCCTGCGCCGCGAGCCGGGTGGCGTAGTCGCCGCGGCGGAAGTCGGCCTCGGTCAACGCCGCCTCTCGCTCCCGCACCGCCGGCACCCGCACGCCCGGCGCCGACGCACGGTCGGCCAGCGCCGCCGTGGCCTCGGTCAGTTCCTGCTGGATCGACTCGTGCCCGTCGACCAGGCCGCGCGCGAGGACCGCGACCTGCGCCACCTTCTGGTCGGCGAATGCCAGCCAGGTCTTCAGCCGCGTGTCGAGGTCGGGCTCGTCGTCGACGTCGTGCGGCACGTGCAGCAGCGAGGTGGAGGTGGACACCGTCACGTCGGGGCTCAGCGACAGGAGCCCGGTCAGCTTCCCGAACGCGGCCTCCAGGTCGCCGCGCCAGATGTTGTGCCCGTCGATGACGCCGCCGACGAGGGTCTTCTCGGCGAGCGCGGTTGCGGTCGCCGCATCCAGCCCGGTCGGGAGGGTGCCGCGCACCAGGTCGAGCGAGATCGCCTCGACCGGGGTGGACGCGAGCGCGGGCAGGGCGTCGTCGAGGCTGCCGTAGGGCGCGGCCACGAAGAGGGCGGGATGGTCCTCCGCGCCGCCGAGGTCGGCGTAGGCCGTGCGGGTGGCGGCGAGCACCGCCTCCCGCGGCTCGTCGATGCTCTCGCTCACCAGCGCCGGCTCGTCGAGCTGGACCCACGGCGCCCCTGCCGCGGCGAGCCGGGCGAGCAGCTGGCGATACACCGGCAGCAGGTCGCCGAGGCGGGACAGCGGGCGGAAGCCCTCCGGCGCCTCGTCGCTCGGCTTGCTGAGCAGCAGGAAGGTCACCGGCCCGACGACGACCGGGCGGGTCACGAAGCCCGCCGCCTTCGCCTCCTCGAACTCGCGGACGATGCGGTCGGAGGCGAGCCGGAAGGCGGTCTCCGGACCGATCTCCGGCACGAGGTAGTGGTAGTTGGAGTCGAACCACTTGGTCATCTCCAGCGGCGGGTTCTCGCCCTCGCCGCGGGCGATCGTGAAGTAGCCGGCCAGGTCGATCGACCCGTCGGCGGCGCTCAGTCCGGCGAAGCGCGACGGGATCGCGCCGACCGTGACTGCCGCGTCCAGCACCTGGTCGTAGAAGCTGAAGCTCTCCGGGATGGCGGAGTCGGTCCGCCCCAGACCGAGCGCGGCCAGCCGCTCGCGGGTCGTGGAGCGGAGCTCGGCGGCGGCGGACTCCAGCTCGTCGGCGGTGATGCTGCCGGCCCAGAACGCCTCGACGGCCTTCTTGAGCTCGCGACGGCGGCCGATGCGCGGGTAGCCGATGATCGTGCCGGCCGGGAAGGCGGGACGTGCGGTGGTGTCGGTCATGCTGGTTCCTTTTCGGTGGCCGATTTCTTCGGGGTGTGGGTGTGCTCGGCGCCGCCCTCCGGGAGGACGCCGATGCGGTCCAGCATCGAGAGGACGGCCTCGTGCTGGTTGAACGTGTAGAGGTGGAGGCCGGGAGCGCCGCCGTCGAGCAGGCGCCGGCCGAGGCGCGCCGCCCAGTCGATGCCGATCTCGCGCCTGCCTTCGTCGGTCGGCTCCACCTCCAGTTCGATGGCGAGGTCGCTCGGAAGGTCCTCGCCGCTCAGCTCCAGCATCCGCTTCAGGCGGGCGGGGCTGGTCACCGGCATGATGCCGGGCAGGATCGGGAAGGTCACCCCGGCTTCCGCCGCGCGCTGGGCGAAGTGCAGGTAGTCCTCGGCGTGGAAGAACAGCTGGGTGATCCCCAGGTTGGCGCCGGCCGCCTGCTTGGCGAGCAGGGCGTCGATGTCCTGCGAGACCGAGTGGGACGACGGGTGGCCGTTCGGGAAGGCGGCGACGGCGATCTGCACGTGCTCACGGTGCTCCAGCACGGCCTGCGCGGGGAGGCCCGGTACCGGCAGCTCGCCGTATGGCGCCCGCTCGGCCTGCACCCGGTGGATGAGCTGCACCAGCTCTGCGGTCGTGCGGATGTCGCCGATGCCGTCCTCCCCCGGCGGGAGGTCTGCGGGAGGGTCGCCTCGAACGGCGAGGAAGCGGCGGATTCCGGCGTCCAGGAACTCCCGGATGAGCCGGTGCGCCTCCTCGTGCGACGAGCCGACGCAGGTGAGGTGCGCCATCGCGCTCACGTCGGTGTGCTCGATGATGTAGCGCAGCACGTCGAGGGAGGCCGTACGAGACGACCCGCCGGCGCCGTAGGTCACCGAGATGAAGTCCGGGTGCACGACCGCGAGCCGGTCGATCGTCGCGGGGAGCGCGGCGGCGGCCTGCTCGGTGCGCGGCGGGTACAGCTCGAACGAGTACCGGGCGTCGGTACAGCTCATGGTGGAACCTCGGATGGTCGGACAGCGGCACGGGACGTCCCGCCGCTCGGCTGGCGAGGGGCGGGTCTCACGGGCGGGTGCCGGGCTCGGCTGTCGCACCACGACAGCGGTCGCCCGCTGCGCTTGACGAGCAATCTAGCAACGCGAAAGGCCGGACGGAATCGGCCGTGTCATCCTTCGACACAGTCGGTTCCGTCCGGCCCTTCGTCCGGTCCGGTCCTGCGGTTACGCGGTGGCGGTCACCTCGAACGGCTCGAACGCCGCGTGGTACTCGGGCATGATCCGCGCGGTGATGCGCGTGCCCTCCTCCACATACTCGGTCGAGAGCACCCGGCCGCGCTCGTGCAGCGCCGAGATGAGGTCGCCGCGGTCGTACGGCACCACCAGCTCCACCTCGAGCGAGGGGTCCGGCAGCAGCCGTGCGATGGCGGCGAGCACCTCGTCGATGCCCTCGCCCGTGCGGGCGGAGGCGAAGATGGCGCCGGGCTCCAGGCCCCGCAGCACCAGGCGGTCGTCCGCGGAGATCCGGTCGGCCTTGTTGAAGACCACGATCTCCGGGATGTCGCGCGCACCGACCTCGCCGATCACGTCGCGCACCGTCGCCAGCTGCGACGCCGGGTCGGGGTGCGAGCCGTCGACCACGTGCAGGATGACGTCGGAGTCGGCGACCTCCTCCAGGGTCGAGCGGAACGCCTCCACGAGCTGGTGCGGGAGGTTGCGCACGAAGCCGACCGTGTCGGCCAGCGTGTACAGCCGGCCGTCGGCGGTCACACTTCGGCGGACCGTCGCATCCAGCGTCGCGAACAGCGCGTTCTCGACCAGCACTCCGGCCTTCGTGATGCGGTTCAGCAGGCTGGACTTGCCCGCGTTGGTGTAGCCCGCGATCGCGACGGACGGCACCGAGTTGCGGTTGCGGTTCGCCCGCTTCGCCTCCCGGGCCGGCTTGAAGCCGGCGATCTGCTTGCGCAGCCGCGCCATGCGGGTGTGGATGCGACGGCGGTCCAGCTCGATCTTCGTCTCGCCGGGACCGCGCGAGCCCATGCCGGCGCCCGCTCCGCCCACCTGGCCACCGGCCTGGCGGGACATCGACTCGCCCCAGCCGCGGAGGCGCGGGAGCAGGTACTCGAGCTGTGCAAGCTCCACCTGCGCCTTGCCCTCACGGCTCTTGGCGTGCTGGCTGAAGATGTCGAGGATCACGGCCGTGCGGTCGATCACCTTCACCTTCACCACGTCCTCCAGCGCGCGGCGCTGGCTCGGCGCCAGCTCCGTGTCGGCGATCACGGTGTCGGCGCCGAGAGCGGCCACGATTCCGGCCAGCTCGTCCGCCTTCCCTCGCCCGAGGTACGTGCTCGGGTCCGGATGCGGCCGCCGCTGCAGCAGCCCGTCGAGGACGGCGGCGCCAGCGGTCTCCGCCAGCGCCGCGAGCTCGCGCATGGAGTTCTCGGCATCCTGCAGGGACCCCTGCGAGTACACGCCGATCAGCACCACGTTCTCCAGCCGCAGCTGCCGGTACTCCACCTCTGTGACGTCCTGCAGCTCGGTCGAGAGGCCGGACACACGGCGCAGCGCCGCGCGCTCCTCCCGGTCGAACTGCTCGCCGTCGTGGGAGCCGCCGTCGAGGGCGTCGCTCTGCAGCGCCTGCGCGCGTGCGGAGTCGCCGAACAGCGTCACGCTGGCGCGGTTCTGCTCGGTCGCGAGCACGCGCGCGACCACGTCGTCTGCGCCCTGTTCGCGGATATCGGTCTTATCAGTCATTCAGTTCCCCTGATCCGGGTCAACCCTAGTTCGTCTTGTTCTTGTCTGTCCTGTACCGTCTGCTTATGGCCAGCGGAGATCACTACTTTTCCCCGGCGCCCGAGAGCGAGCTGAACCTGAGGCCGTTCACCGTACGCCTGGCCGGTACGACCTACGAGCTCGTGACGGCCAACGGGATCTTCAGCCCCGAGCGCGTCGATGCGGGTACGAGGGTGCTGCTGGACCATGTCCCCGCAGCGCCGCCCGGAGGTCAGCTCCTCGACCTGGGCTGCGGCTGGGGGCCGGTGGCTCTCACACTTGCTCTCGAATCCCCTCATGCAACGGTCTGGGCCGTCGACGTCAACACCCGAGCGCTGGATCTGGTGCGCAGGAACGCGCAGAAGCTCGGTCTCACCAATGTAAACCCCGTGACGCCGGAGAATGTTCCCGACGACGTGCGGTTCACCACCATCTGGTCGAATCCGCCGATCCGGGTGGGGAAGAACGAGCTGCACAACATCCTGGAGCAGTGGCTGCCGCGCCTCGAGCCCGGGTCGGACGCCTGGCTGGTCGTGCAGCGCAACCTCGGCAGCGACTCGCTGCACCGGTGGATGCAGGCCACCTTCCCCGACCTCACCACCACGCGCGCCGCCACCGCCAAGGGCTACCGCGTCCTCCGCGCCCGCGCACACGCCTGACCGCGCTCCACTCCCGCATCCCGTCCCGGGCCCCAAGCCATCCGTTCCTGAGTTTTTCGAGTTCGCAACGGCGATTCGCTCGAAGAACTCAGGAGCTGTTGGCTAGGCGAGGTCGAGGGTGCCCGTGAAGACGAGCTCGGCGGGGCCGGAGAGGGCCACGTGCTCGCCGTCCTCGGTCGGGAACATGCGCACGCCGACCGTGCCGCCGGGCACATCCACGCGCCACTGGTTCGGAGCGGCCGCGCCCGCCCAGTAGCGCACGGCGAGGGCCGCCGCGGCGGCTCCTGTGCCGCAGGACAGAGTCTCGCCGCTCCCCCGCTCGTGCACGCGCATCCGGATGCGGCCGACGCCGTCCTTCACGAGCGGCTCGTGCGGCACGACGAACTCTACGTTGGCTCCGTGCTCGGGCGCGGGCTCGATGTGCGGGATGTACGACAGGTCGGCCGCGTCGAGCTCGGACTCGTCGGCCACCGCCACGACGACGTGCGGGTTGCCCATGTCGATGCCGAGCCCGGGGCGTGCGATCGGCAGCTCCTTCGCGCGCACCAGCGGCTCGCCGCCGTCGAGGTCCCAGCGGCCGAGGTCGACCTGGAAGCCGGTGGTGCTGCGCTGGACGTCGCGCACGCCGGACCGCGTGCCGATCGCGATCGTCCCGCCCTCCGGCAGCTCAGCGAGGCCGCTCTCGAGCAGGTAGCGGACGTAGACGCGGATGCCGTTGCCGCACATCTCCGCGGGCGAGCCGTCGGCGTTGTAGTAGTCCATGAACCACGTGGCGCCGTCGTCCTCCGCGAGCGCTGCCTCCCCCTCCGGAAGGTGAGCGGAGCGCACCGCCCGGATCACACCGTCGGCTCCGACGCCGAAGTGCCGGTCGCAGATGCCGGCGATCTGCGCGGCGGTCAGCGGCAGGCGACCATCGGGGTCGGAGTAGAGCACGAAGTCGTTGCCGGTGCCCTGACCCTTGGTGAAGTGGATGGTCGCCATGCGTCCCAGCCTAGCGACCCGCGGCGGGTGGGCCGCCCGCGGCCTCAGGCGGCGTCGAGGACGGCCAGCGCCCGGTCGACGAGGTCGGGGGCGTCGTACTCGAGCCAGTGGATGCCCGGGTAGCGCTTGAACCAGCTCACCTGGCGCCGGGCGTAGCGGCGGGTGAGCTGCTGCGTCTGGGCGATGGCCTCCTCCCGCGTCAGCTCGCCGCGCAGTTCGGCCAGCGCCTGCGCGTACCCGATCGCCCGGCGCGCGGTCACCCCGCGGTCGATGCCCTGCGGGATGAGGCCCGAGACCTCGGCGAGGAGGCCGTCGGCCCACATCCGGTCGACCCGGGCGTCGAGCCGCCGCACGAGCTCCTCGCGGGGCGCCGAGAGGCCGATGATCGCGGTCGGCCGGTGCCAGGGCTGCGGCTCCTCGGGGAGGGCTCCGCTGACGGAGGTGCCGGTGAGTTCGGCGACTTCGAGGGCGCGCACGATGCGGCGTCCGTTGCGGGAGCCGATCCGGCGGGCCGCTTCGGGGTCGCGCTCCGCGAGGCGCTGGAACAGCATCCCGGGACCGTGCTCGGCGAGTTCGGCTTCGAGCGCTGCCCGCAGCTCCGGGTCGGTCCCGGGGAACCGCAGGTCGAAGAGGACGCTGGACACGTACAGCCCCGATCCGCCGACCAGGAGGGGAACCGCTCCGCGGCGCAGGATGTCGCCGATGCGGCCACGCGCCTCCGGCTGGTAGCGGGCGACCGTGGCCTCGTCGGTGACGTCGAGGATGTCGAACAGGTGGTGCGGGATGCCGCGCCAGTGGTCCGGGGAGATCTTCGCGGTTCCGATGTCCATGCCGCGGTAGAGCTGCATCGCGTCGGCATTGACGACCTCGGCCGCGGTGCCGCGGAGGCGCAGCGCGTCGGCGATGGCGAGCGAGAGGTCGGTCTTGCCGGTGCCCGTGGGGCCGACGATCGCGACGAGCGGAGGGGCCGCGCCGGCCGGCGTCGCGTCGCCTGGCGTGCTCAGCGCTGCCCGTCCGTCGGGTCGTAGATCGGCATGGTCCCGACACCCGGCGAGGTGAGGGGCTCTCGCGGGCGGAGGGTCGGCAGTCCGAGCGAGACACGGCCGGCGGCGTCGGCGGACGCGCCGGAACCGTGGGAGGGGACGGCGCAGGATTCGGCCTCAGCGCGATCCCAGGCGTCGCCCGCCGTGGTGCGGCGCACCCGGAGGGGTGCTCCGTCGACCGCGTCGGCGATGAGGTGGTGCGGTGCCGCCTGCGTGACCGTGACCGTGACGATGTCTCCCGGACGCGGCGTCTCGGAGCCGGCGGGCAGCTCGAAGTGGACCAGGCGGCTGTCGCGTGCGCGCCCGCTCAGGCGGCGGGTGTCCGCGTCCTTGCGGCCTTCGCCGTTGGCGACGAGGAGCTCGACCTCACGGCCGATCAGCTTCGTGTTCTCTTCGAGGGAGATGCGCTCCTGGAGCGCGATGAGACGGTCGTAGCGGTCCTGCACGACCTCCTTGGGGACCTGGTCCTCCATCGTCGCCGCGGGCGTGCCCGGACGGATGGAGTACTGGAAGGTGAACGCCGATGCGAAGCGCGCCGCTTCCACCACGCGGAGGGTCTCCTGGAAGTCCTCCTCGGTCTCGCCGGGGAAGCCGACGATGATGTCGGTGCTGATGGCCGCGTCGGGCAGCTTGGCGCGCACACGGTCGAGGATGCCGAGGAACTTCTCCGACCGGTACGACCGCCGCATGGAGCGGAGGATGCGGTCCGAGCCGGACTGCAGCGGCATATGCAGCTGCGGCATGACCGCCGGGGTCTCCGCCATGGCGTCGATGACGTCATCGGTGAAGGCAGCCGGGTGGGGGCTCGTGAAGCGGATGCGCTCGAGGCCGTCGATCTGCCCGGCCGCGCGGAGCAGCTTGCTGAACGCCTGGCGGTCGCCGAACTCGACCCCGTAGGAGTTGACGTTCTGGCCGAGGAGGGTGACCTCGATGGCGCCGTCGTCGACGAGGGCCTGGATCTCGGCGAGGATGTCGCCGGGTCGGCGGTCCTTCTCCTTGCCGCGCAGCGACGGGACGATGCAGAACGTGCACGTGTTGTTGCAGCCGACCGAGATCGACACCCAGCCGGAGTACGAGGAGTCGCGCTTGGTGGGGAGCGTCGACGGGAACGTCTCGAGCGCCTCCAGGATCTCGATCTCGGCGGCGTCGTTGTGCCGGGCCCGCTCCAGCAGGCTCGGCAGCGAACCCATGTTGTGCGTGCCGAACACGACGTCGACCCAGGGCGCCTTCTCCAGGATGACGTTCTTGTCCTTCTGCGCGAGACACCCGCCGACGGCGATCTGCATCCCCTCGTGGCGACGCTTGACCCCGGCGAGGTGCCCGAGGTTGCCGTAGAGCTTGTTGTCCGCGTTCTCGCGCACCGCGCACGTGTTGATCACGACGATGTCGGCCTCTTCCCCGTTGGCGGGGAGGTACCCGGCGGCTTCGAGGGATCCGCTCAGCCGCTCGGAGTCGTGGACGTTCATCTGACAGCCGAACGTCCGCACCTCATAGGTGCGTGCGCGGCCGTCCGGGCGGACCGCCGCGTCGGACGGCTCGATGACACTGCGCTGCTCGATGGCACTGCGCTGCTCGATGGCACTGCGCTGCTCGACGATGCTCATGATGGCGACAAGTCTACGTTTCTCTCCCCCGCCGCGACGACTCACCGGTAAGGCGCTGTGCCGACCGCTGGGACTCTTGCGACCCCGCGGCGACCGCCACAGACCTACTGGAACCGGACTCCCGATCCGCCCCGGGATCGTCTGCCTGCGAACGCGGCATCCATCGCCTGCCGGACGATGTCGGAGCCGTACCCCTTGCGCGCCAGGAACCCGTGCAGGCGTCGGCGCACCGTCTCGTCGTCGTAGGCCGACAGCTGCCCGATTCGCTTCACGGCCAGCTCGGTGGCGCGCTCGAGCTCGTCGTCCTCCCCGATGTCGGCCAGCGCTGCCTCGATCAGCTCGGGGTCGATGTGTCGACGCTTCAGCTCCTGCTCGATCGCCGTACGTCCGAGTCCTTTTCGGCTGTGCTGCGTGAAGGCGAGACTTGCGGCCAGCGACGCGTCGTCGACCACGCCGAGTGTTTCCAGACGATCGAACTCCGGACCGAACACCTCCGGATCGATCTCCCGTTTCGTCAGCAACTGCTCGAGCTCCCACCGCGACATGCCGCGCCGAGCGAGCTGCCGGATGGCCAGCCCGGACGTCTTGCGCGTCTGCCGGGCAATCTCGTCATCCGTCTCATTGGCGACCATCGACGCTCCCGAACCAGCGCCCGTGCCGCTGCCGGCCTTATCGGAGGTTCGAGCGGACCTCGATGCCGGCGGTTCGGAACCCCAGGTGTTGTTCCAGCCGCCGTCACCCAGCCCGACGACCGGGCGGACGCCCGACCGCCGCGACGGATGCTCGTCACGTCCCCGTTCCGGCTCGGCGGCCGCACGCCGGAGCGGTGTCACGGGAGCAAGCCGCTCCCCTTCCGCCGCTCCGGGCGTTGCATCAGCCCTGCGGTCACTGTTGCGGTCGTCGTCGTGCGACGACGGGAATCTCACCACCACGAGGAACTCCTCCGCGAGGCGACGGCCACGCTCACGCGCCCTTGCGGGCCTGCAGCTTGTCTTCGATCGATCCGACGTTCGACGGCGCCTCGGCCACCGCGTTCGGGTCGGCGACGATACCGAGTTTGACCTTGATCTTCTGCTCGATCTCGGCCGCGATGTCGGGGTTGGCGATCAGGAAGTTGCGCGAGTTCTCCTTGCCCTGACCGAGCTGGTCGCCCTCGTACGTGTACCAGGCACCCGACTTCTTGACGATCGCGTGCTCCACACCGAAGTCGAGCAGACTGCCCTCGCGCGAGATGCCGACGCCGTAGAGGATGTCGAACTCCGCCTGCTTGAAGGGCGGCGCCATCTTGTTCTTGACGACCTTGACGCGGGTGCGGTTTCCGACCGCGTCGGTGCCGTCCTTCAGGGTCTCGATGCGACGGATGTCGAGACGGACCGAGGCGTAGAACTTGAGCGCCTTGCCACCGGCGGTGGTCTCCGGGCTTCCGAAGAACACGCCGACCTTCTCACGCAGCTGGTTGATGAAGATCATCGTGGTGTTGGTCTGGCTGAGCGCACCGGTCAGCTTGCGGAGCGCCTGCGACATGAGGCGGGCCTGGAGACCGACGTGCGAGTCGCCCATCTCGCCCTCGATCTCGGCACGCGGGACGAGCGCCGCCACGGAGTCGATGACGATGAGGTCGATGGAGCCGGAGCGCACCAGCATGTCGGCGATCTCGAGCGCCTGCTCACCGGTGTCGGGCTGCGACACGAGCAGTGCGTCGATGTCGACGCCGAGCTTGCGGGCGTACTCGGGGTCGAGTGCGTGCTCCGCGTCGACGAAGGCGGCGATGCCGCCGGCACGCTGCGCGTTGGCGATCGCGTGCAGGGTCAGAGTGGTCTTACCGGACGACTCCGGACCGTAGATCTCGACGATGCGGCCGCGCGGGAGCCCGCCGATGCCGAGCGCGACGTCGAGCGCGATGGAACCGGTCGGGACGACCTCGACCGGGGCGCGCTCGTCGCTGCCCAGTCGCATGACGGAGCCCTTGCCGAACTGTCGATCGATCTGCGCAAGGGCGGTCTCAAGGGCCTTCTCGCGGTCTGCGGGTGATGGCATGTGCGGTTCTCCTTCGTGGCTTCGCTACGGTTCGACTCTAGGAGTGACGTCCGACACTCGAAGCGAAGGACGACCAATCTGTGGACAACCGGTTTTCGACTGCCGCTGTGAAGAAATTCTAGCCAGTTCCGAACATATCTTCGAGAATTCGATTCCGGCGTGTCGCACGCCTCAGCGCTTGGGCGCGGGCTTCCCGGCGCCGTACCAGTGCGACGGCGGAACGCCGGTCTCCTTGCACAGCGCGATCCACACATCGCGCGGGGGGAGCCCCTCCGCGATCGCCTCCTTCGGCGTGCGGTTGCCGAGGTCGGCGAGGACGAGGTCGGTCATCAGAGCCTGGCCGTAGCCGGCGCCGAACTCGTCCGTCACGGCGCGCTGGAACTCGCTGAGCTTCATGGGTCCCTTCTCGTTAGGACTGGTGCGGGCAAAAACGAAGGACGCCCCGCGCGTGGCGGGGCGTCCTCGACAGCGTGTGGATCAGCGGGCGACCAGGTCGGAGTCCATCGCCTGGACGAACTCGTCCGGAATCGTGTCCGGAATGACCGGCTCGAGACCTTCGAGCACCGCGATGCGGTCCCCGACCTCGCGCATGATGACCGAGACCGGCGTCTCCAGCGCGTCGGCGACGGAGGCGAGGATCTCGCTCGACGCCTCCTTCTGCCCGCGCTCGACCTCGCTGAGGTACCCGAGCGCGACGCTGGCCTTGCTCGCCACCTGGCGGAGCGTACGGCCCTTTTGCAGGCGGAAGTCCCTGAGCACGTCGCCGATTTCCTGACGTACAAGAATCATTCGGAGCCTCCCTCTCTTACCCTGCCGACGTATCGATGGGATACGAATGTACCGCATCCATTGGCTCCACGATATCGACGAGCACTGGGCTTTTCTTGTGAATGCAGCAGGTGTAACGAGACCGAAACATCCCGTATTCCCGCGGACATCCGGCGATCTCACACGGGCGTTATTCCGAGCTCCACGGCGAGGGCGCGGACCGCCTTTTCGACCGTCGCCCGCCGGATGGCGTCGCGGTCGCCGGAGAGCTCCAGCGCGACCGACCGCGTGCCCGCCGACGACGAGATGCCGACGTAGACCGTGCCGACCGCTCGACCGCCCTGCGGGTCCGGGCCGGCGACACCCGTGGTGGCGACTCCGATGTCGGCCGCGCGTCCGCCGACCGCCAGCCGCTCGCGGACTCCGGCCGCGAGCTGGCGGGCGACCTCGGGATGGACGGGGCCCTCGGCCGCGAGCAGCGCCGCGTCCACGCCCACCAGGGTGTGCTTCAACTCGGTCGCATAGACCACCGCTCCCCCGAGCACGGTCGCGGACGCGCCGGGCACGCGGGTGAGTTCGGCGGTCAGCAGGCCTCCCGTCAGCGACTCGGCGGCGGCGACGGTGAGGCCCCGTTCGATCAGCGCCCCGACGACGACGGCCGTGAGGTCGGCGTCAGCCGACGGCACGCTTCGCCCTCCGCCCCTTCCAGGCCTGCCACAGGTAGTCGACGCCCGTCCAGACGGTCAGGATGACGGCCGCGGTCATCAGGATGGTGTTCACCCAGTCGATCCAGCTGCCGAAGATCGTCCAGAGCGGAACGAGGGCGAACGAGATCGCGACGGACTGCACGATGGTCTTGATCTTGCCGCCGCGCGAGGCAGCAATGACGCCCTGCCGGATGACGACGAAGCGGTACACGGTGATCCCGATCTCGCGCACCAGGATCACGATGGTGACCCACCATGGAAGCTCGCCGAGGATCGAGAGCGCGATGAGCGCCCCGCCGGTCAGCACCTTGTCGGCGATGGGGTCGAGCAGCTTGCCGAGGTCGGTGACGAGACCCTTGCGCCGCGCGAGGGCGCCGTCGACGCCGTCCGTGGCGATCGCGAGGATGAACAGCGCGGCGGCCGCCCACCGCAGCCAGCCGTCGTCTCCGCCGTCGGCGAGCAGCATCCACACGAACAGGGGGGCGAGCAGGATGCGCACCACCGTGATGGCGTTGGGCAGGTTCCAGTTGTTCACGCGTGCTGGGCCTCCGCCCGACGCGGCGGACGGAGGCGTGTCGGACACCGACATCGCGGTCTTCTACTCCCTGCCGGTCAGCTGCCAGGCGTCCTCGTCCGAGTCGCCCTCGACCTCAGGATAGCCCGCGGACATGCCTGCGACAGGGTCGTCTCCGTAACGGTCGGTCTCACCGTAGCCGTCGCCGGCTGGCGCGGCGCCGGCGGACGGCATCGGCACTCCTCCAGCAGCAGCGGCCGGCGCCGCCGGGGCGGCGGGAGCACCGCCCCCAGGCGGCTCCTCTCCGCGCAGACGCGCCAGCACCTGGGGCAGCTGCTCGGCCGTGACCAGCACGTCGCGCGCCTTCGAGCCCTCGGACGGCCCGACGATCTCGCGCGATTCCAGGAGGTCCATCAGGCGGCCCGCCTTGGCGAAGCCGACCCGCAGCTTGCGCTGCAGCATCGAGGTGGAGCCGAACTGCGACGACACCACGAGCTCCGCGGCGGCGAGCAGCAGCTCGAGGTCGTCGCCGATGTCGGAGTCGATCTGCTTCTTCTCGGCGCCCGCGGTGACGTCCTGCCGGTACTCGGGGCGCGCCTGCCGAGTGACGTGCTCGACGACCTTCTGGATCTCGTCCTCGTTGACCCAGGCGCCCTGCACCCGGATCGCCTTCGATGCCCCCATGGGCAGGAAGAGCCCGTCGCCCTGGCCGATCAGCTTGTCGGCGCCCGGCTGGTCGAGGATGACGCGGGAGTCCGTGACGCTCGTGACCGCGAACGCAAGTCTCGACGGCACGTTCGCCTTGATGAGGCCGGTGACCACGTCGACCGACGGACGCTGCGTCGCAAGCACGAGGTGGATGCCGGAGGCGCGCGCGAGCTGGGTGATGCGGACGATGGAGTCCTCCACGTCGCGCGGCGCCACCATCATCAGGTCGGCCAGCTCGTCGACGACGACCAGCAGGTAGGGGTACGGCTTGAGCTTGCGCTCGCTCCCCGCCGGCAGCACGATCTCGTCGTTGATCACCGCGCGGTTGAAGTCGTCGATGTGACGGAACCCGAAGCTCGCCAGGTCGTCGTACCGCATGTCCATCTCTTTGACGACCCACTGCAGGGCCTCCGCGGCCTTCTTCGGGCTCGTGATGATGGGCGTGATCAGGTGTGGGACGCCGCCGTAGATGGTGAGCTCGACGCGCTTCGGGTCGATGAGCACCATGCGGACCTCGGACGGCTTCGCGCGCATCAGGAGGCTCGTGATCATCGAGTTGACGAAGCTCGACTTGCCCGAACCGGTCGAACCGGCCACCAGGAGGTGGGGCATCTTGGCGAGGTTGGCGACCACATAGCCGCCGCCGACGTCCTTGCCGACGCCGATCGTCATCGGGTGCGTGCTCTTGGCGGCTGCCGGCGAACGCAGCACATCGCCGAGCGACACGATCTCGCGGTCGGTGTTGGGGATCTCGACGCCGATCGCGCTCTTGCCCGGGATCGGCGACAGGATGCGGACCTCGTTGCTCGCGACCGCGTACGAGAGGTTCTTGCTGAGCGCCGTGACGCGCTCCACCTTGACACCAGGACCGAGCTCGATCTCGTACTGGGTCACTGTCGGGCCGCGGGAGTACCCGGTCACCTTGGCGTCGACGCCGAACTGGGTCAGCACCTCGGTGATCGCGGCGACGATCTCGTCATTGGCCCCGGAGCGGGTCTTCGCCGGCGTTCCGGCCGACAGCATGGAGGCGGACGGCAGGTGGTAGGGCATCGCCGGCTCGGGCAGTGCGGGGCTGCCCGCGGCGTCCTCGTCGAAGTCCTCCGCGCCGGCCTGGAAGCCGGGAAGCACAGCGGGCACCCCCGGGGTCGGCATCGGCGCTGCCGCCGTCGGCGGCTGCTCGCCGGTGAACCGCTGCAGCGCGTCTTCGGCGTGTGCGAGCTCGCTGAGAACCTCCGTGCCGTAGTGGTCGCTGGCCGGGTCGGGCTCGAGCGGGCTGGCGAACTCGCCCTTGCCGCGCTGGGCCGTGCCTCCGAAGACCTCGGTGAGGCCGTCGGCGGCCTCGTCGTACTCCGGGTCTTCTTCGCGCTGGGACTTGTTTCGGCGCCACCAGGGCAGGTTCGCCTCGGCTTCCGGCGCGTCATCGACGCCGTCGAGCTCGACCTGCTTGGTGCGGGCCTCCTTCGCCTCCTGGCGCTCCTCCTCCGTCGGCAGCTGCGCGCCGAACAGGTAGGCGTAGAGCTCCCGGATGCGGGCGGGCAGCTTATTGGGCGGCGTCTTGGTGATGATGAACAGGCTGAGGACGAGCAGGAGCAGGATGACCGCTCCCGCCCCGTACGGCGTGATCACGAACGACAGAGGTGCCGCGATGAGCCAGCCCAGCACTCCGCCCGCCTGGGCCAGCGCCGCCGTGCCGTCGCTCGGCGACGGGTGCGCGCTGAACAGGTGGCAGAGCCCGGCGACCATCAGCAGGAGGAGCCCCAGCCCGATGCCGATGCGTGTGTTGTCGTGCACCGAGCTCGGATGGCGGAACAGCCAGGCGGCGAAGAGCACCATGACGATCGGGAGGGCGAAGGCCACCCGGCCGACGAGCAGCCCGAAGGTCCAGGAGTCGAGCATGCGCGCGACCTGGTCGTTGATCAGGAACCACTCGACGACGGCTCCGGCGACGGCGAGCAGCACGAGGAAGAACGGGAAACCGTCTCGCCGCTCCTCTTTGCTGAGCTTCTCAGGCCCGAGCGCGCGGAAGGCCGCGCCAGTGAGATGGGCGAGCCCCATCCAGGCGCGGACCAGCGGACTGGGCCGCGCGTCGGCGGCCGGATAGGCGACCGTCTTCTGATGGGCGGTCTTCGATGCCGGCTTGCGCGCGGTCGACCCGCCGCGACCGGAGTTCCGGGCGCGGGAATTCGACTTGGTGCTCGTGGCCATGAGGTAAACGGTACGTCGTGCCCCCGTCATCCGGCGGTCACCGCGCCTGGATTGTGGAAAATCCGGCACGGCGCCTGTCTGTGGACGTGTGGCCGCGGTCAGCGGACAACGCGCACCATCGTGTCCGCCGTCTCCGAGGACGCGACCGTGACGTATCCCTCGCTCACGTAGAGCCGCTGGGCGAAGTTCGCCCGCTGGACGCTGAGGCTCAGTCGGGCGTGCCCACGCGCCGCCGCGTCCCGGGCGAGCTCGCGGAGCAGCGCCCGGCCGGCCCCCTGCGCGCGCCACTGCGGGTACACGCCGAGGGTCAGCTCCGGCACTCCGGGCGCGACGAAGCCGAACCCCGGAGCGTTCGCCGGGAACAGCCGTGCCCAGCAGGCCCCGACCGCGACGCCGTGCGCGTCCTCCGCCACGAAGCCGAAGTCGCCCGGACGCTGCCAGCCGACGATGTAGTGGCGCACGGCCGGGTCCTCCAGCACGGTGACCCGGGATCGGGCGCGGGCAGGATCCCAGTTGGCCGCCTCCACCAGCATGTCGGCGAGCACGCGCGCATCCTCGCCCGTGGCGGGCCTGATGCGGAACGCGTTCATGGAGGAACGCTACCCGCCGCGATGTTTCGGGCAGGTTACGTTCCTCCGGGACGCCCGGGTCAGGCCTCGATCACCAGGGGAACGATCATGGGCCGGCGGCGGTAGCTCGTGTTCACCCAACGGCCGACGGTGCGACGAACGACCTGCGACAGCGCGTGCGAGTCGCGGACGCCGTTGTGCGCCGCCTCCGAGAGCGCCGCAGCGATCTTCGGCTTGACGTCGTCGAACACCGCGTCGTCCTCCGCGAAGCCGCGGGCGTGGACCTCCGGCCCGGTGACAATACGGCCGGTCGCGGCCTCCACCACCACGATGATGGAGATGAAGCCCTCCTCACCGAGGATCCGGCGGTCCTTGAGGTCGGCGTCGGTGATCTCGCCGACGCTGGAGCCGTCGACGTAGACGAAACCGAGGTCGAGCTGGCCGACGATCCGGGCGACGCCGTCGCGCAGGTCGATGACCGAGCCGTCTTCCGCGAGGATCGTGTTCCGCTCCGGGACGCCGGTGTCCATCGCCAGTCGCGCGTTGGCGACGAGGTGGCGGTACTCGCCGTGCACCGGCATGACGTTCTTCGGCTTCAGGATGTTGTAGCAGTAGAGCAGCTCGCCCGCCGCCGCGTGGCCGGAGACGTGCACCTTGGCGTTGCCCTTGTGCACGACGTTGGCGCCGAGCTTGGTCAGCCCGTCGATGACGCGGTAGACGGCGTTCTCGTTTCCCGGGATGAGGCTGGACGCGAGGATGACGGTGTCGCCGTGACCGACCTCGATCTGGTGGTCGAGGTTCGCCATGCGCGCCAGGACCGCCATCGGCTCGCCCTGCGAGCCGGTCGACATGTAGACGATCTCGTCGTCGGGCAGGTCGGCGGCCTTCTTGTAGTCGATGAGCACGCCCTCCGGCACCTTGAGGTACCCCAGCTCGGCGGCGATGGTCATGTTGCGGACCATCGAGCGGCCGAGCAGCGCCACCCGGCGGCCGTTGGCGGCCGCCGCGTCGAGCACCTGCTGCACGCGGTGGACGTGGCTGGAGAAGCTGGCGACGATGACGCGACGGGGCGCGCGCGCGATGACGGCGTCGAGCACCGGACCGATCGACCGCTCCAGCGGCGTGAAGCCGGGGACGTCCGCGTTCGTCGAGTCGGCCATGAACAGGTCGACGCCCTTCTCGCCGAGCCGCGCGAACGCGCGCAGGTCGGTGATGCGGTCGTCGAGCGGCAGCTGATCCATCTTGAAGTCGCCCGTGTGCAGGACGACGCCGGCGGGCGTGGTGATCGCGACGGCCAGCGCATCCGGGATGGAGTGGTTGACCGCGACGAACTCGAGCGAGAACGGCCCGAGCTGCTCGACCTGGCCCTCCTTGACCGTCAGCGAGTACGGCTGGATGCGGTGCTCCTTGAGCTTCGCTTCGACGAGCGCCAGGGTCAGCCCGGAGCCGATGAGCGGGATGTCGTTGCGCAGCTTGAGCAGGTACGGGACGGCTCCGATGTGGTCCTCGTGCCCGTGCGTGAGCACGACGCCCACCACGTCGTCGAGCCGGTCGCGGACCGGGGCGAAGTCGGGCAGGATCAGGTCGACACCCGGCTGGTCCTGCTCGGGGAACAGCACGCCGCAGTCGACGATGAGGAGCTTGCCCTCGTACTCGAAGACGGTCATGTTGCGGCCGATCTCTCCGAGACCGCCGGTGGGGATGATGCGGAGTGTTCCTGGCTCGAGCGCAGGCGGCTCGGCGACGTCGTTGGGCATGTGCCCTCCTCGTTCTGTCTTTCGGTGTGCGGGGCGTCACGCGCCCGCGATGTCGTCGACCGCTCGTGCGGCCGTCAGCGTGTGGTCCCGGCGATCTTCGGGAGCGCACCGCCCGCGGCCGCGTTGCGGTCGGGGCGGAAGTTCGAGAAGTCGACGCCGGGGATGTCTTTCACCAGGTCGAGCTCGTCCTCGATCTGGGCGGCCTCCCACTCCTCCGGGCCGACGAGCGGCAGGCGCACGCGCGGGCTGGAGATGCGGCCGAGGCCATGGAGGATGTACTTGGCCGCGACCGTGCCGGGCACGTGGGTCATCACCGCGCGCACCAGCGGCTCCAGCTTCATGTGGGCCGCGGTCGCCGTGGCGAGGTCGCCCGCGTTGACCGCGTCGACGATCTGCCGATAGGGAGTCGCCGCGATGTTCGCCGTGACGCCGATCAGCCCGCTCGCCCCGATCGAGAGGTGCGGGAGGACGTTGGCGTCGTCGCCCGAGAAGTACAGCAGGTCGGTCTGGTTGAGCACCCGGCTGACCTCGCTGAAGTCGCCCTTGGCGTCTTTGATGGCGAGCACGTTGGGGTGCTTGGCGATGCGCAGGATCGTCTCGTACTTGATCGGGACGCCGGTGCGGCCCGGGATGTCGTACAGGATCACCGGCAGATCGGTCGAGTCGGCGATCATCCGGAAGTGCGTCAGGATGCCGGCCTGCGTCGGCTTGTTGTAGTACGGCGTGACGACCATCACGCCGTCGGCGCCCGCCTTCTCGCTCTGCTGGTAGAGCTGGATGGCATGCGCCGTCTCGTTCGACCCGCCGCCGGTGATGATCTTGGCCCGGCCGGCCGCGACCGACTTGCCGACCTCGACGAGGCGCAGCTTCTCGGCGTCGGTCAGGGTCGACGTCTCGCCGGTGGTACCGGTGACGACGATGCCGTCGGCGCCGGCCTGGATGACGTCGTCGATGTGCTTCTCGACGCCCGCCCAGTCCACTTCGCCGTCGGCGGTGAACGGGGTGACCAGGGCGACGAGCACCTGGCCGAACGGGTTCGAGGAAGCAGCCATGGCACAAGGCTATCGGGTCGTCGTCACGCGACGACACATTCGGTGCGCTGTGGATAAGTCGGGGCTAACGTCCCATCCTGTGAACGGATTAGCGGCAGCGGGCATCCTCCTGGGGCTGATCGCCGTCGCCACGGCGGCCGGCCTGGTCTGGCGCGCCACGACGGGTCGGGCGCGGACCGTCCGCGGCACGGAGATCGTCCAGGCGGCCGAGGTCGGCGTCGAACCGTTCGGCGGCCGCGCCACCCTGCTCCAGTTCTCGACCGCGTTCTGCGCGCCGTGCCGCTCAACGGCCCGGGTGCTCGACGGCGTCGCGGACGACCACGCCGGCGTGCGGCACGTGGAGGTCGACCTCACGAACCGCCCGGAGCTCGCCGACCGCTTCCACATCCTCCAGACGCCGACCACCCTCGTGCTCGACGGCTCCGGCGCAGTCCGCGCCCGCATCGGCGGCGCTGCGCGGTCGGACGACGTCAGAGCCACCCTCCACCGCATCCTCGGGAGCGATCATGTCCCAGCCTGAGTCCGCCACCTCCACCCGTCCCGCCGCTGCAGGAATCGACCCGCGGTCGCCGCGCTTCGGCGCCGGCATCACGGCCGTCCTCCTCCTCGTCGACCTCTTCCTCGCCCTGGTCGGGGCGACCACCGCCGCGGCCGTGCTGCTGCTGGCGATCGCGCTGCTGTTCGCCTGGGGCGCGTTCGCCGGCATCCGCCGCCACCCGTACGGCGCCTTGTATCGCAGCCTGATCCGGCCGCGCCTCGCTCCCCCGGCCGAACTGGAGGACCCGGCGCCGCCGACGTTCGCGCAGGGCGTGGGCCTCCTCGTCACCGGCGTCGGCCTCGTGCTGTTCGTGCTGGGCGTGCCGCTCGCGCTGCCGATCGCGGCCGCGCTCGCGTTCATCGCGGCGTTCCTGAACTCGGTGTTCGGGTACTGCCTCGGCTGCCAGCTCTACCTGCTGCTCGTGCGCGCCCGCCTGATCCGCCGGCCCGCGGCCTGACGCCTGCGGCCGAGACCGCTCCCGCACCCTTAAGGACGAGCCGGGAATCCGCCGAGGACGGATGACGGGCTCGGTGGCCGTCAGTAGTGTTGATCGGGCCCGCCGCGCACGGCGACGGGCGCTCGGCGAGGAGGTCCCATGGCAGTCACCAGCGAATCCACCACCGTCTGGAACGGCGATCTGAAGAGCGGAGCGGGCACCGTAACGCTCGACTCGTCGAAGGCGGCGGAGCTGTCGGTGAACTGGAAGGCGCGCTCCGAGGGCGGCGCCGAGGTCACGACCCCGGAGGAGCTGCTGGGCGCCGCCCACGCGGCCTGCTTCTCGATGGCCTTCTCGAACACGCTCGCGCAGTTCGGCACGGCGCCGGAGACCATCCGCACGACCGCGGCGGTCACCTTCGACCCGGCGCAGGGCATCACCGGCAGCCACCTGCGGGTGACCGCGACCGTGCCCGGCCTGTCGGAGGACGACTTCCAGCGCCTGGCCGAGGAGGCCAAGCGCACGTGCCCCGTCTCGCGAGCGCTGGTCGGCATCCCGATCACCCTCGAGGCCACGCTCGGCTGACGGGGGCGGACCACTGATGCGGGTGCTGCTCGCCGGCGCGTCCGGCATGATCGGGGGCGAGGTGCGCGACCAGCTCGCCGCGTCGGGCCACGAGGTTCGGCGGCTGGTGCGGCGCGAGCCGACGTCGCCCGACGAGTCCCGTTGGGATCCGACCGAGCGCAGCGTGGACATCGCCCAGTTCGACTGGGCGGACGCCGTCGTGAACCTGTCCGGGTCGTCGCTGCAACGGCTGCCGTGGACACGGGCGACCAAGCGCCGCATCCTGTCGTCCCGCCTGCAGGCCACCGGTACCCTCACCGACGGGATGCGCCGCGCCGATGAGCCGCCCGCGGTCTTCGTGAGCGGGTCGGCCGTCGGGTACTACGGCGACCGGCCCGGCGAAGAACTGACGGAGGCGGCGGGCAAAGGCGACGGTTTCCTCGCCGACGTCGTGGATGCGTGGGAGGTGGCCGCACGGCTCGGCCCGGCGGCGACGCGGGTGGCCTTCGCACGAACGGGCGTGGTGATCGGCCGCGGCGGTGCGCTGAAGCCGTTGCTCCCGATCGCGAAGCTCGGCCTGGGCGGTCCGCTCGGGTCCGGGCGGCAGCACTGGCCGTGGGTGAGCCTGCACGACGAGGCGGCCGCCCTCGTCCACCTGCTCGACTCCGGGCTCGAGGGACCGGTCAACATCGTCGGTCCGACACCGGCCACCGCGGGCGAGGTCGTCAAGGCTCTGACGCAGGCGGTCCGCCGGCCGTACGGGTTCCCCGTCCCGGCATTCGCGCTGCGGCTGGCGCTGCAGGACGCCGCGCAGGAGTTGCTGCTCGCCGACCAGCTGGTGGTGCCGCGGAAGCTGCTCGACGATGGGTTCGTGTTCCGCGACCCGACGGTTCAGGATGCGATGGACCGGCTCGTCGAGGTGCGCGCGGCCTGAGCCGCACCGCGCGGCGCCGACCGCCTCAGTTCGCCGGACGGGCGCCCTTCGCCTCCGCGCGCTCCAACCGGATCGCCTGGCGCAAGGCCTCCCGCGCGCGGCGCCGGTCGCCCGACGCGTCGTAGGCGAGTCCCAGCCGGAACCACGCGCGCCAGCTCTCCGGCGACGCCTCGACCTCGGCCCGGTACCGCGGGAACTCCGCGTCCGCCGCCTCCCGGAACGGCCGGCCGCTGGCGCGCGTCGGCAAGTCCTCGACCGGCAGGTTGCCCTCGGCCTCCAGCTGCCGGACCAGGCGCTCGGTGCGCGCGCCGAACAGCAGCTCGCGGCCGATTGCCCAGGCGGCGATGAACGGCAGCACCAGCAGGGCGATCCCCATGGCGATGGCGATGCCCTCGCCGGTCGCGATCAGCATGATCGCGCGCTGCGTCACGAGCACCAGGTAGACCAGGAGCAGGACCGCCATCAGGATGGCGGCGAGACGGTTCCTCATCGCGTCGGGTCGGTGCCGTCGTCGCCCGCGTCGCGCACGGTCGGGCGGGGCGGCTCGCCGCTGGGCTCGGCGATGCCGAGGTCGATCAGCTTGTCGAGGCCGACGGTGACCCCGGTCGCGGTCGCGGCGGCCCGCACGGCGAGCAGGATGCCGGCCTCGTACGCCTCCGACCCGACCGTGTCGTGGCGGATCGTCAGCTGCTCGCCCGCACCGCCGAAGATCACCTGCTGCTGCGCGACGACTCCGCGCATCCGGAGGCTGTGGATGGGGACGCTCGCGACCTGCTGGCCGCGGGCCCGCTGATCGGAGTGCGGCGCCTCGACCGGGCCCTTCGCCACTCGGGCGGCCCCGATCAGCTCGGCGGTCCGCACCGCCGTTCCCGACGGCGAGTCGACCTTGCCTGCGCCGTGCGCCTCCAGGATCTCGATCGAGTCGAAGAAGCGCGCCGCGACCGTCGCGAACGCCGTGCCGAGCGCCGAGCCCAGCGAGAAGTTGGGGATGACGACGGCGCCGCGGCCCTCGTGCTCCGCCACCCGGCGCTCCAGGTCGAGGATGCGGTCGGCCGACCATCCGGAGGTGCCGACGAGCACGTTGAGGCCGTGGTCGACGGCGAAGGCGACGATTCCCGGGCTGACCTGCGGCAGCGTCATGTCGACGAGCACGTCGGCGCCGAGCATGTCCTCCAGCGGCGAGCGGGAGTCCAGCGCAGCCACCAGCTCCAGGTCGTCGGCCTGCTCGATCAGGCGCACCGCCACGCTTCCCAGTTTTCCGGTCGCCCCGGCGACGGCCACGCGAATGCTCACCTCGACAGCCTACCTGCGCCCCCGCAGTGCCCCGCCAGACTACCCTGGTTCGATGGTGTCTTTCGCAGACGTCGCCGTCACCGACGCGACCGCCCACCGGATGCTGTCCGACTATTTCGCCGAGCGCGCCGAGACGTTCCCGACGATCCAGGGCGCGTACCGCACGGCGTTCCCGGACCCCGGCCAGTTCGTGCCGCCGAAGGGCGTGTTCCTGCTGGCGTACGACGAAGGGCTGGAGGCCGGCTGCGGCGGCATCCGGGAACTGCCCGTGCCGCTGTCGGAGGCGGAGGACGGGACGCCGGTCGTCCGCTACGAGATCAAGCACCTGTGGGTGCCGCCCGCGCGGCGCGGCAACGGCTTCGGCCGGGCGATCCTCGTCGAGCTGGAGCACCGCGCCCGCGGCTTCGGCGCGACCGAGCTGGTGCTCGACACCAACTCCAGCCTGGAGGCGGCCGGCGGCCTCTACCGCTCGCACGGCTACGAGCCCATCCAGCCCTACAACGACAACCCGAACGCGACCGACTGGTTCCGTAAGCCGCTCACGCCCCTCCCCTAGCTATCAGTTCCTGAGTTCTTCGAGCGAATCGCCGCAAAAAAGTCGAACAACTCAGGAACAGATGGCGCGACGGCGGGCCGGGTCAGACGGGCTGCAGCTCGGGGAGGCCGGTGCGCAGCTCGACGGGCAGGTGACCGAGGTCGTTGTGCACGACCAGCACCGGCGGCTTCGCCGAACGCACCCTGATGATCGTCAGACCGCAGTTGGCCTGGTTCAGGCCCAGCCAGCGCCAGTCCGGCGCGTCGAAGACGTGGCGGACGAACCATCCGATCACGAAGTTGTGCGTCACGAGCAGGTCGTGGCGGTCGCCCAGCGCCGGGGTCAGGAACTCGTGGACCGCGTCATCCATCTGCGCCCGTCCCGCCTCGATCTCCGCGTCCGTCACCGGCCCGAAGAACGACTCGAACGCCTTCGGCATGTCCGGCGTCGGCCCCGAGGGGATGCAGTCGAACAGCAGGCTGGAGGGCTGCGGGTCGAGGGCGGGCATCCGCTCCGCCATGATCGCCGCGGTCTCGGCCGCGCGGTTCAGCGGCGAGTGGTACATCGAGGTGAACGGGATGCCGCTCAGCCGCTCGGCGATGAGCTGCGCCTGACGCTTGCCCCGCGGCGAGAGCGGGCCGTCGGGGAGACCGTGCTCGGCATCCTGCTGCTCGCCGTGGCGCACGAGGTAGAGGTAGTGGGGCACGAGGTGGACCTTTCGGAGGAGAACGGGAGGGAGGCGGCTCAGGGAGCGAGTCCGGCGAACAGGTCGTCGGTCACGCTCCCCACCGCAGCGACGGAGACCGGCCGTCCCGCCAGGTCGGCGGCGAGGGCGCGCACGTCGTCGACGGTGACGAGGTGCAGGCGGCGAAGGCTCTCATCGAGGTCGGCGAATTCGCCGAGGGAGATCTCAGCCCGGCCGAGCCGGGACATGCGGGTGTCGGAGTCCTCCAGCGCGAGTGCGGCGCCGCCGGACAGCTGGCCGACGGCCCGGCGCAGCTCGTCGGCGGTGACGCCGTCGGCGGCGAGGCGGCGCAGCTCGTCGAGCATGAGCTCGGTCACCTGCCGCGCCTTCGCCGGCGCGCAGCCCGCGTAGAGGCCGAAGACACCGGCGTCGGAGTACGAACCGGAGAACGAGTACACCGAGTAGGCGAGGCCGCGGCGCTCGCGCACCTCCTGGAACAGGCGGCTCGACATCCCGCCGCCGAGCACCGAGTTGAGCACGCTCATCGTGGTGCGGCGCGGGTCCGTGGCGACGATGCCGGGCATGCCCACGAAGACATTGGCCTGCTCGGTCGGGCGCGCCACCGTGACGATCGCGCTGCCGCGCTCGATCGACGCGGGATCGCTCGCGCGCCGGTCGACCGGGTCCGCGGCCAGGTCGAGGTCCCACCCGGCGGCGACGAGGGCGCGCTCGACGCCCGCGACGAGGAGGTCGTGGTCGACCGCACCCGCGGCGGTCACCACGAGGTCCTGCGGCCGGTAGTTGGCACGGTAGTGCTCCCAGACGCCGTCCCGGGTCGCCGCCCGGATGGTGTCGGGGCGTCCGCCGATCGGGCGGCCGAGGGGGTGCGCGCCGAGGACGGCCTGGAACATCCGCTCGTTCGCCACGTCGCCCGGGTCGTCCTCAGCCATCGAGAGCTCTTCGAGGATGACGCCGCGCTCGTTCTCGAACTCGGCCGGATCGATCACCGACGAGGTGAGCATGTCGCCGATCACCTCGACGGCCATCGCCAGGTCCCTGTCCTGCACCTTGGCGTAGTAGCAGGTGTACTCCTTGGCCGTCATGGCGTTGTGCTCGCCGCCGACCGAGTCGAAGGACACCGCGATGTCGAGCGCTGTCCGCGAGCGAGTGCCCTTGAACAGCAGGTGCTCCAGGAAGTGCGTCGACCCGAGGGTGCCGGGATGGCCTGCGCCACCCTCGCTCTCGTCGCGCGAGCCGACGGCGACCCAGTAGCCGAGCGTGGCGCTCCGCGCGCCGGGGACCTGCTCGCTCAGGATGCGCACGCCGCTCGGCAGGACCGTCCGGCGGACCAGCGCGTCGCCGGAGGCCGCGAAGGTGAGGTCGGCCACACCGAGCGGAAGGTCGACTGCGCTGTTCATCCCCTCCACCCTACGCCAGAGCGCGGCGGAGACCGTGTCTGTGAAAACGAGGACAGACAAACTAGTCTGTCTACACATATACTGTGGAAGTCAGCCCCGGAGGCGCCCCCGCCTCCCCGAACCAAGGAGTCGTGCCGGATGGTCGTAAGCGCCCGAGCGACCATCCGGCCGCCCGCGCCGTCGAAGGTCAAGATCCTCGCCACCGCGGATCAGCTCTTCTACCAGGAGGGCATCCACACGGTCGGCGTCGACCGGATCATCGCGGGAGCGCGGGTCACGAAGGCGACGTTCTACAAGCACTACCGGTCGAAGGACCTTCTGATCATCGCCTACGTCGAGGGTCGCGACCGCCAGGTGCGGGAGTGGTTCGCCGAGCAGGAGGCGAAGCACGCCGACCCGCGCGACATCGCGCGCGCCCTCGTCGATTCGATCAACGAGGAGGCGGTGCGCCCCGGCTTCCACGGCGACCCGTTCATCAACGCCGCCGCGCAGTTCTCCGACGAGACGGACCCCGTGCGTGTGGCCGTCACGGCCCACCGCGACTGGTACGCCGACCGCATCGAGGAGCTGTTCCGCCAGATCGGCCACCCGCGTCCCGGCGACGCCGCCGACGACCTCATCCTCGCGCGCGACGGCGCCCTGGCCGGAGGCTACGTCGGCGACCCGATCGCCGCAGGCGCCGCACTGCACCGCGCGCTCGACCGCATCCTCGCCGAGGTCTGACCGCGCGGGCGGCCGCAGGCTCGCCCGCGTCCGAGTGCGCGAGCGGCTGTGGGTCGCGACACGCCGTTATGCGCCCGACATAACGGCGTGTTGCGACCCATGGATGCCGCAGGACGAGCACAGCCGGGTGGTTACTCGGAGACGCGGTCGAGGTCGAGCATCTGGGAGCGCGTCAGGCGGATGCCCGCGGAGGCCATGAGCGCGTCGACCTGGTCGGGTCTGCTGGCGCTCGCGACCGGGGCGACGATGGTCCGCTTGGCGAGCAGCCACGCGAGCGCGACGCTCGCCGGAGCCGCACTGTGCTCGGCGGCGATGCGGTCGAGCACGGCCAGCACGCGCTGGCCGCGGCGGTTCACGTACGCCGAGGCCCGCACGCTGCGCGCACCGGCCGTCAGGTCGGCCTTGGAGCGGTACTTGCCCGTCAGGAACCCGTTCGCCAGGGCGTAGTACGGCATCACGCCGAGACCCTGCGCGGCCGCGACGATGCGCGGCGCGCTCTCGAACTCCGTGCGGTGCATCAGGTTGTACTGGTTCTGGATGGCGACGAACTTCGGCAGCCCGGAGGACGACAGGATGCGCGCCTCGATCAAGCGGTCCGCGCTGAAGTTGGAGGCCGCGAGGTAGCGCACCTTGCCGCTCTCGATCAGCCACTCCGCGGTCGCGAGGCTGTCCTCCAGCGGTGTCTCGGGGTCGTCGTCGTGGAAGTACAGCAGGTCGATGTGGTCGGTCTGGAGCCGCTCCAGCGACGCCTCGACGGCGCGCACGATGCTGACCGACCCGAGCCCGGGGTTCTCCTGGTGCCGGCCGACCTTGGTGGCGACGACCATGCGGTCGCGGTTGCGGCGCTGCCGCATCCACGTGCCGATCAGCACCTCGCTGCGGCCGCCGACGTAGCTGTCGGCCGTGTCGATGAAGTCGCCGCCGAGGTGGGCGAAGCGGTCGAGGATGGCGAGGGAGGTGTCGCCGTCGGCGGTCCAGCCAAAGACGCTGGCGCCCAGCGACAGGGGGTACACCGCCAGGTCGCTCTCGCCGATGCGGCGCGGGGCGATGATCGGCAGCGGGCCGGTGCTCTCGATCGCCGGGTCGATGTCGACGATGCCGGTGGGCGGCTCCGCGGAGCCGGCGCGCGCGAGTTCGCGCGGGTTCGCCGGGCGCTCGACGGTGCGTGCCGGGGCGGACCCGGGAGCGGCGTCGATCTGGCGGGCGGCGTCGGCCTGCCGGGCGGACGCGGCCTGGCGGGAGGCATCGGAGCTGCGGAGACCGACGGTCTCGAGCAGGCGCAGGGGAAGCAGCTGCGGCATGTCTCCCCCTCCCCCCGACGACCGTCGGTCCTGCTCCGCGCGTTCGGGCGCGCTCCGGTTCGCCCGGATCCGCGGCCCTCGAATCGATTCGAGAACCTTAGATCTCCGATTGAACACTTGCAGGTTACGACATGCCGCCGACGCGCGAAGGACGAAACGGGTGAACCGCTGTGGAAAGCTAGGTCACAGTTTCATCACAACCGGCGCAGCACCGCCCGCGCGTGCGCGAGCACCGGACCGTCGACCATCCGGCCGCCGTGCCGGAAGACCCCGCCGCCCGCCCGTTCGGCCGCTTCCAGCAGCTCCCGGGCGGCCTCGACCTCGGCCGGATCGGGCCGGTACGCGGCCCGGATCGTCTCCACCTGGCCGGGATGGATGCACGCCGTCGCCGCGAAGCCGACCGCCACCGCATCCTCGGCCTCCACCGCCAGCCCTTCGAGGTCGGCGATCTCCAGGTGCACCGTGTCCACCGCATCCACCCCGGCCGCGCCGGCGGCGAGCAGCACCGACGACCGGGCGTGCCGGGCGACGTCGCGGTAGCGGCCGTCCGGGAACCTGCTCGCGGTGCCGCCGAGCGAGGCCACCAGGTCCTCGGCTCCCCACATCAGGGCGATCACCTCCGGCGCCCGCGCGAGCTCCGGGGCGGCGAGCACGCCGGCCGCCGTCTCGCACAGAGCGATCACGTCGTACCCGGCCAGCCCTGCCAGGTCCGTCACCCGCTCCGCCTTCGGCAGCATGACCGCACGGAACGGCGTGGCGGCGAGCGCCGAGAGGTCGGCGTCGTGGTCGTCGGAGCCGGCCGGATTGACGCGCACGATGACGCGGTCGGGATCGAGATCGGCGGCCACGAGCGCCTCGCGCGCGGCCGGTCGGGCGGCCGGGTCGACGGCGTCCTCCAGGTCGAGGATGACCGCGTCGGCGCGGTCGAGCGCCTTCGCGTAGCGCTCCGGCCGGTCCGCGGGGCAGAACAGGAGCGCGGGACCCCACGGGAACGGCCGGCGTGCGTCGCCCCCGGTCACAGCATCCCGTCCGGCTCGCCCGACCCCGGGTCCAGCGCCTGGGGGTCCAGCGCCTCGGGATCGTCGCCCGCCACCGAGCCCGTCGGTACGGCATCCCGGCACCACACCATCACCTGGCGGGTCGCCGTCGCGACGATGACGCCGTCCTGGTTGCGCCCGGTGTGCTCCAGCGTCACGATGCCCTGGCCCGGACGCGAGGCGGACAGACGCTTGCCCGCCACGACCGTCTCCGAGTACAGCGTGTCGCCGTGGTGCAGCGGATGCGGGAACGAGACCTCGCTGAAGCCGAGGTTCGCGACGATGGTCCCCTGCGTGAGCTGGGCCACTGAGGCGCCGACGATGGTCGCGAGGGTGAACATGGAGTTCACCAGCCGCTCGCCGAACGGCTGCCGCGCCGACCACGCCGCATCCAGGTGCAGGGCCTGCGTGTTCATCGTGAGCGTGGTGAACAGGACGTTGTCGGCCTCCGTCACCGTCCGCCCCGGCCGGTGCAGGTAGCGCGTCTCTGGCTCGAACTCCTCGTAGTAGAGGCCGCGCTGCTCGATCTCCCTCACGCCGCCTCCTCCAGCTCGACGCGCAACGGCGCACCGGTGGCCGCGACCACCTCGTCCACGGTGACGCCCGGCGCGACCTCGCGCAGCACCAGCCCGTCGCCCGTCACGTCGATGACGGCCAGGTCGGTGATGATGCGGTCGACGCATCCCGTGCCGGTGAGTGGGAGGGTGCACTCGCGGAGGATCTTGGGCCGGCCCTCCTTGTCCACGTGCTCCATCATCACGATCAGCCGCTTCGCGCCGAAGACCAGGTCCATCGCGCCGCCCATCCCCTTGACCATCTTGCCGGGGATCATCCAGTTGGCCAGGTCGCCGGTCTCCGACACCTCCATCGCGCCGAGGACGGCGAGGTCGACGTGACCGCCGCGCACCATCCCGAACGACAGCGACGAGTCGAAGAAGGCGGCGCCGCGGTTCACGGTGACCGTCTCCTTGCCCGCGTTGATGAGGTCGGGGTCCACCTCTGCCTCCGCCGGGTACGGGCCGACGCCGAGCACGCCGTTCTCGGAGTGCAGGATGACCTCGACGCCTTCCGGGATGTAGTTCGGGATGAGGGTCGGCATCCCGATCCCGAGGTTGACGTACTGGCCGTTCTCCAGCTCGCGCGCCACCCGGGCGGCGAGTTCCGTGCGGGTGAGGCTCATCGCGTGCTCCCTTCGGCGACCGTGCGCCGCTCGATCCGCTTCTCCACGCCCGGTGCGACCACCACGCGCTGCACGAAGATGCCCGGGCAGTGCACCTGACCCGGGTCCAGCTCGCCCGGCTCGACCAGCTCCTCGACCTCGGCGATGGTGACACGGCCGGCCATCGCGGCGAGCGGGTTGAAGTTCATCGCCGCCGCGTGGAACACCAGGTTGCCGTGGCGGTCGCCCTTCGCGGCGTGCACCAGCGCGAACTCCGGGCGCAGCGACTCCTCGAGCACGTACTCGGCGCCGTCGAAGGTGCGCACCTCCTTCGGCTCGCTGGCGACGGCTATGGAGCCGTCGGCGGCGTAGCGTCGCGGGAGGCCGCCGGTCGCGATCTGCGTGCCGACGCCGGCCGGGGTGAAGAAGGCGGGGATGCCCGCGCCGCCCGCGCGCAGCTTCTCGGCGAGGGTGCCCTGCGGGGTGAGCTCGACCTCCAGCTCGCCCGCGAGGAACTGGCGCGCGAACTCCTTGTTCTCGCCGACGTAGGAGCTGATCATCTTGCGGATGCGGTGCTCGGCCAGCAGCAGGCCGAGCCCCCAGTCGTCGACGCCGCAGTTGTTGCTCACCACCTCGAGGTCGGTCGTGCCGGCGTCCAGCAGCGCCTGGATGAGCGCGCTCGGGATGCCGCACAGGCCGAACCCGCCGACCGCGAGCGTGCTGCCGTCCGGGATGTCGGCGACCGCCTCCGCCGCCGTCGCCACCGTCTTGTCGATCATCCGTCCTCCTCCTCGAGGGTCCCCGCCATCGGCTCCTGAGTTCTTCGAGTTTTCGACGGCGTGTCGGTCGAAAAACTCAGGAACCGATGGCTTGTGGATCAGGTTAGGCGTCGAAGCCGAGCGCGCGGGAGATGATCATGAGCTGCACCTCGCTGGTGCCCTCGCCGATCTCCAGGATCTTCGAGTCGCGGTAGTGCCGGGCGACCGGGTTCTCGTTGAGGAAGCCGTACCCGCCGAAGATCTGGGTCGCGTCGCGCGCGTTGTCCATCGCGGCCTCGCTGCCGACGAGCTTGGCGATGGAGGCCTCCAGCTTGAAGGGCTGACCGGCCATCAGCTTGAAGCACGCGTCGTAGTAGGCGAGACGTGCGGCGTGCACGCGGGCCTGCATCCGGGCGAGCTTGAAGGCGATGTGCTGGTTGGAGCCGATCGGCCGGCCGAACACGTTGCGGCTCTTCGCGTACCGGAGCGCCTCCTCCAGGCAACCCTGCGCCGCACCGGTGCAGAGCGCGGCGAACGCCACCCGGCCCTCGTCGAGCGTGGCGAGGAAGTTGGAGTAGCCGCGACCGCGCTCCCCCAGCAGGTTCGCCTCGGGCACGTGCACGTCGGTCAGGGTGAGCGGATGCGTGTCGGACGTGTGCCAGCCGACCTTGTCGTACACCGGCTCGGCGACGAACCCGGGGGTGCCGGTCGGCACGATGATCGCCGACAGCTCCTTCTTCACCGAGCCGTCGTCGCGGCGCGACTCCCCGGTCACGGCGGTGATGGTGACGAGCCTTGTGATGTCGGACCCTGAGTTGGTGATGAACTGCTTGGTGCCGTTGATCACCCACTCCCCGTCGCGCAGCTCGGCGGTCGTCTTGGTGCCCGACGCGTCGGACCCCGCCTCCGCCTCGGTCAGCCCGAAGCCGGCGAGCGCCTCGCCGCGCGCGAGCATGGGCAGCCACTCCTGCTTCTGCTCCTCGGTGCCGTTGCGGTAGATCGGCATGGCGCCGAGACCGACGCCGGCCTCCAGCGTGACCCCGATCGACTGGTCGACGCGGCCCAGCTGCTCCACCGCGAGGCAGAGCGAGAGGTAGTCCTTGCCCTGGCCGCCGTACTCGACGGGGAACGGCAGCCCGAACAGGCCCATCCGCCCCATCTCGGCGATGATGCCGTACGGGAGGCTTCGCTTGGTGTCGTACTCGTAGGCGGCGGGCGCCACGACGGTGTCGGCGAACTCGCGCACCTCGTCGCGGAGGCGGCGCTGGTCGTCGGTGAGCTCGAATCCGGCGACCTCGGTGTCGACCGGGCGGTCCATCTGCATGGTCATGCGTTTCCTGTCTCTCGTTGCTCGGCTCTCGTGGGGCCTATCGCTGGGCGGCGGCCGGTGGTGCCGGCGCCGCGTCCGCCTCCTCGGGCGGCACATCGGTGGGGGTGGACGAGTCGGCCGGATCGGCCGGGTCGTCGGCGTCGACGCGGGCGACCACCTGGTCGAGCCGCACGAGGTCGCCCGGGCCGACCTGCACCGAGACCGTGCCTGCGGCGGGGGCGACGAGGCGGTGCTCCATCTTCATCGCCTCCACGACGACGACGGTGTCGCCCGGTTCTACCCGCGCGCCGTCCGCGACGGGGACCGCGACCACGGTGCCGGGCATCGGCGACCGGAGCTCGGGATGCGCCGCCGACTCCCCGCGCTCGACGGCGGCGAGCCGGTCGGCCAGGCGGGTGGCACGGTCACGGAGGCGCAGCGGCCGGGCGCGGCCGTCGCGCGTCAGCCAGATCGTGTCCCCGTCGCGGGCGATGTCGAAGCGCTCGGTGATCCCGTCGAGGGCGAGGAGCGCCACAGCGGGCTCCCCTGCAGAGGCGGCAGGGCGCAGCCGCAGGGAGACGCGGCGCGGAGCGTCGTCGCCGACCGCGACGGCGGCGTCCTCCGGCTCGCCGCTCACCGCGACGACTGTTCCGTCGATGTCGTAGCGGACGGGACGCGGCCGGCCGAGCCGCCAGCCAGACGCCGACCCCCACAGTGCCCCGACGGCCGCGGGAGGGGTGCTCCGGCGGTCGGCGTGCGCGATCAGCGCGGCCGCGATCAGCTCCTCGTCGCGGGCGGGGGCCGGCCGGGCGTCGGAGAACCTACGGTCGATCAGCGTCGTGTCCATCCAGCCGGCCACCACCTCCGGGTCGGAGACCAGGTCGCGCAGCCAGGCGACGTTCGTCACCGAGCCGAGGATGCTCGTGCCCTCCAGCGCGCCGCGCAGCCGCGCGAGAGCCTCGCCACGGTCGGCGCCCCAGGCGATCACTTTGGAGAGCATGGGGTCGTAGTCGGTCACGATCGGGATGCCCGCAGCGAGTCCGCTGTCGACCCGGATGCCGTCGCCGGCCGGTTCCCGCAGCGCGAGCACCCGGCCGCCCGCCGGCAGGAAGCCCCGCTCCGGGTCCTCGGCGTACACGCGGGCCTCGACCGCGTGCCCGGTCAGTGTCACGTCGGCCTGCCCGAACGCGAGCGGCTCTCCCGCGGCGATGCGCAGCTGCTGCTCGACGAGGTCGAGCCCGGTGACCAGCTCGGTGACGGGATGCTCCACCTGCAGCCGGGTGTTCATCTCCATGAAGAAGAACTCGTCCGGCGCGTCGGCCGACACCAGGAACTCGACGGTCCCCGCCCCCTCGTAGCCGACGCTCGCGGCGACCCGGCACGCGGCGGCGCCGATCCGCTCCCGCGTCACTGCGTCCAGGAGGGGCGACGGCGCCTCCTCCACCACCTTCTGATGGCGGCGCTGCAGCGAACATTCGCGCTCCCCCAGGTGAACGATCCCGCCGTGCCGGTCGGCGAGCACCTGCACCTCGATGTGGCGCGGGGACGCGACCAGGCGCTCCAGGAACAGGGTGTCGTCGCCGAACGCGGCCGCCGCCACCCGCCTCGCCGCCCGCAGCGCCTCCGGCAGCTCGCCCGGCGCGTGCACGGCCTGCATGCCCTTGCCGCCGCCGCCCGCGGACGGCTTGACGAGCACCGGGAACCCGATCCGCTCGGCCGCCGCGAGGAGCGCGTCGTCGTCCAGGCCCGGCTCGGCGATCCCCGGGATCGTCGGGACGTCGTAGGCCGCGACCGCATGCTTCGCGGTGATCTTGTCGCCCATCACCTGCAGCGCGTGCACGCCGGGGCCGACGAACACGACCCCGGCAGCAGCACACGCCTCGGCGAGCGCGGGGTTCTCGGACAGGAAGCCGTACCCGGGATGCACCGCCTGCGCTCCCGTGCGGCGGGCGGCGTCGAGGATCGCCTCCACATCCAGATAGCTCTCCCTGGCCGCCGCCGGTCCGAGGCGCACGGCGACGTCGGCGAGCGCGACGTGCGGCGCGTCCACGTCGGCGTCGCTGTAGACGGCGACCGACCGGATGCCGAGCCGGCGGAGGGTGCGGATGACACGGCAGGCGATCTCGCCGCGGTTGGCGACGAGCACGGTCTCGAGGAGGGGCGAGGTCACGGCGATCACATCCGGAAGAGCCCGAAGGCGGTGTCGGGGAGCGGGGAGCGCGAGATCACGTCGAGCGCGAGCCCCAGGACCGTACGGGTCTCGGCCGGGTCGATCACGCCGTCGTCCCAGAGCCGGGCGGTCGAGTAGTACGGGTTGCCCTGCTCCTCGTACTGCGCCGCGATCGGGGCGCGGAAGGCGGCCTCCTCCTCCGCGGGCCATTCCTCGCCGCGGGCTTCGAGCTGGTCGCGCTTGACGGTGGCCAGCACGCTCGAGGCCTGCTGGCCTCCCATCACCGAGATGCGGGCCGCCGGCCACATCCACAGGAAGCGCGGCGAGTAGGCGCGGCCGCACATCGAGTAGTTGCCGGCGCCGAACGACCCGCCGATGACAACGGTCAGCTTCGGGACGCGCGTGGTCGCGACGGCCGTCACCATCTTGGCGCCGTTCTTGGCGATGCCGCCCGCCTCGTAGTCGCGGCCGACCATGAAACCGGAGATGTTCTGCAGGAACAGCAGCGGGATCCCGCGCTGGTCGCACAGCTCGATGAAGTGGGCACCCTTCAGCGCCGACTCGCTGAACAGCACGCCGTTGTTGGCGACGATGCCGACCGGGTGGCCGTGGATGCGCGCGAAGCCGGTGACGAGCGTCGTGCCGTACTCGGGCTTGAACTCCTCGAAGCCGCTGCCGTCGACGATCCGCGCGATCACCTCGTGTACGTCGTACGGCGCCTGCACGTCGACGGGGACGACGCCGTACAGCTCCCCCGGGTCGGCCGCCGGAGCGACCTCGTCGACGACAGGCCAGACGGGCGACGCCGGCGGCGGGAGGGTCGCGACGATGTCGCGGACGATGGCGAGCGCGTGCTCGTCGTCCTCGGCCAGGTGGTCGACGACGCCTGAGGTGCGGGCGTGGAGGTCGCCGCCGCCGAGCTCCTCGGCCGTGACCACCTCGCCGATGGCCGCCTTCACCAGGGGCGGGCCGCCGAGGAAGATCGTCCCCTGGTTGCGCACGATGACCGTCTCGTCGCTCATCGCGGGCACGTAGGCGCCGCCCGCGGTGCACGAGCCGAGCACGGCCGCGATCTGCGGGATCTTCGCCGCCGACAGCCGGGCCTGGTTGTAGAAGATGCGGCCGAAGTGGTCGCGGTCGGGGAACACCTCGTCCTGCATGGGCAGGAAGGCGCCGCCGGAGTCGACCAGGTAGATGCAGGGCAGGCGGTTCTCCAGCGCCACCTCCTGTGCGCGCAGGTGCTTCTTGACCGTCATCGGGTAGTAGGTGCCGCCCTTGACCGTCGCGTCGTTGCAGACGATCATCACGTGCCGGCCGGCCACCAAGCCGATGCCCGCGATCACGCCCGCCGCCGGGCTCTCGTCGCCGTACATCCCGGTCGCCGCGAGGGGCGCGAGCTCGAGGAACGGGCTCCCCTCGTCGAGCAGGGCGTCGATGCGGTCGCGCGGGAGGAGCTTGCCGCGCGCGACGTGCCGCTCGCGGGCGCGCTCCGGTCCGCCCTCGGCGGCGATCGCGAGCCGTCGGCGGAGGTCGGCCACGAGCTCCCGCTGCGCGGCGTCGTTCTGCTCGAACCGGGCGTCCGTCGCGGACGCCTCGCTGGTCAGGGTCGGCATGCTGCTCCGTGTGTCGTCGTCGACATTCGGTTAGTGGTCACTAACTCGGTTTTAGGTTAGTGTTCATTAACCGAAAAGTCCAGCATCCGGAGCACGATGACCCAGCTCGACCCCGCCGCACCCCTGGAGCGCCCCACCCAGCGCAGCCAGGCGAAGGCCGACCGGCGCGCGGCCCTCCTGGAGGCGGCCGCCGCCCTCTTCGCGGAGCGCGGCTTCAACGGCGTGTCGATCGAAGACCTCGGCTCGGCCGTCGGCGTCAGCGGTCCCGCGGTGTATCGGCATTTCGCCTCCAAGCAGGCCGTCCTCGAAGCGTTGCTGGTCGGCGTCAGCGAGCGCCTGCTCGCGGGCGGCGAGACCGTCGAGGAGGCGGCGGCCGACGCCGGCTCCGCCCTCCGCTCGCTGATCGGCTTCCACATCGACTTCGCCCTGGGCGAGCCGGACACCATCCGCGTGCAGGACCGCGACCTCGACGCCCTGACGGAGGCCGCCCGCCGGCAGGTGCGCCGGCTGCAGCGCCGCTACATCGAGGTGTGGATGCGGGTCCTCGCCGGGCTGCATCCCGCGCTCGCCGACGACGAGCTGCGGGTCCGCGTACAGGGCACGTTCGGGCTGCTGAACTCGACACCCCACACGGCGCGCGTCGGCGGCGCCCCGGTCGCCGCCGGCGAGGTGCGGCCCGTGCTGGAGCGGATGGCCTGGGCGGCGCTCACCTCGGAGTGACAGCGCGGGCGGCAGCCCCGTGCCGGATCGACGAACGATCCGGCACGGGGGAACGACCGCCGTGGAACGGTCAACGGACCACGGGAAGGATGGCGTCGATGTCCGGAGCCCAGCCCGTCGGATTGCTGAACTTGACGGTGTGCTGGGCGCGATCGGGCGCACCGTCATCGACACCGGTCCTCCAGTAGTAGACGCCGACGCTGGACCAGTCCCCGGTGCTCGGCAGCACCAGCCGCTGCGGCGCACCGCCGTCGACACGGACCAGCACCTCGCGCGAGAAGGAGTCGCCGTTGACGTAGGCGATGGCCACCACCGACCGGAGCTGGGTCGAGAGGCGCAGCTGTCCCCCGTACCCGATGTTGCCGACATACCCGCCGTCGAGCGTGAATGAGGCAGACTTGCGGACAGCTCCGCCGGACAGCGTGTCGGTGTATCCCGCGGCCACGGTGCGCTCGGCACTGGTGTGCGTGTACACGGAGTCGATCGAGAGAGCGGCGCTCGTCGCCCCCGAGATGGTCACCGTGGACTCCGCGCCACCGCCCGGAATCGAGATGACGGTCGTACCGACGCGGTTCACCGCGGTCGGAGCGAAGCGGACGGTCTGCGGACGCCCATCCCGCGTGACGGTCGCAGAGACGTCCTCAGCCCCGCTGTTGACGTACCGGATGGCGAGCGCGTTCCACACCCGTGGGAAGGCGATGCGCATGGACAGCGAGCCTGTGCCCGTCAGACCGCCCACCGCGCCCGGACCCGTGCAGTACAGGCAGCGGCTGCTGAACGTCGCCCCACCTGAGGCGACGTTGGCCGACGACTCCGCCTCCAGCGGCGCGGCCCCGTCGGCGAACTGGACCGTGGGGACGGGCTCCGCGGCGTTCGCCGGGACGACGGCCAGCTGTCCTCCCGCAGCCGTGAGCGTCGCGACGACGACGCCGACGATCCCCCGAACGGATCGCGTGCGTGCTGATCTCATGATGTCTCCATCTCCGATCCGGCAGGTCCGGATCTTACTGAAACCTTAGACTCGATGGAAGATTTCAGTGATGATGGGCGGCCACAACGTGGCCGCAATCGGCACCCGCGCCCAATCACTCCCGCGGTCGGAGCGTCAGCGTCTGGGTCGCCGCCTTCTTCACGGCGGCGGGGGTGAACGGCCACGCCCTGGTCTTTCCCGCGGCCCAGAGGTCCGTCTGGTCGGTGTAGTGGGCGTCGAAGGCGTGGCCGGAGGCGCCGGTCAGGTTGATCCAGGTGCTGCGATCGAAGTCGGACAGGTCCACCACCATCCGCATCGACGGCACGCGGTCGACCGCGAAGCCCTCTGAGGTATCCCATCCCGTCGCGTCCACGATGCTGGAGCCGCCGCCCACGTGCCACGGGCCGCGGTTCAGCAGCCACTCGATCGGCGCCACCCCCGACTCGCCCAGGCTGGCGTTCTTCAGCGTGAGCGTGTGGAGGTTGTCCCAGCGCCACGAGGCCGGGTCGCCGCCGAGCAGCCGGCGGGTCTCCGCCCACGCCGCGACGGCCGCGTGCGAGATCATCTCGTCGCGGCCGGCGACGCCGAGGTCGGAGTTGGACCACCACGACGAGTCGGGCTGGGTCAGCAGCGTGGCGACGACCGTGAACCACCGGTCTCCGCCGGTCGGAGCCGTCGCCGCGGGGAGCTTGCGCGCGAACATGTCGTGCAGGAGCGTCTTCCAGAACACGGCGAAGTACGCGGCGGGCGCGCTATCGCCGTCGTCGCGGTAGTCCCACCCGGCGAGCAGCCGGGCGGCCCGCACCAGATCCCCGTCGGCGCCCGGCTCGGCGGCGACGGTCCGCAGCGCCGGCACGAGTGCGGCCGCGTTCGCGTCGTAGGTGTCCGCCTGGATCGACGCCATGTCCTTCGCGGTGACCTTCGTCCCTGCTCCGAACAGCGCGGCGAGCCGCACCTCGATCTGGTTGGCGCGGTAGCCCTGGTCCCAGTCGGCGGTGATCAGGTCGGGGAAGCCCGGCCCCACCGCCGCATTGTTCGCCGTGACGATGTACCCGGAGGGCGGATCGAAGACGGAGGGCAGCCTGTCGAACGGGACGGTGCCGGTCCACGCGTACCGGCTGGTCCAGCCGGGAACGGGCACGGTGCCGTCGCCCTCAGCACGGATGGGCACCAGGCCCGGAGCTTGATAGCCGATGTGACCGTCGACGTCGGCGTAGACGAGGTTCTGCGAGGGCACCTGGAAGTCCTCGGCCGCGGCGCGGAAGCTCGCCCAGTCGCGGGCGGTGTCGAACGCGAAGATGGCGTTCGCCGTGCGTCCGGGTGTGAGCGCGGTCCAGGCGAGCGATAGCTGGAACTGCTGGGCGGGAACGCCGAGCTTCCCGGCCTGGTCCTTCGCGATGACCGCGTAGGCGTCGCCGATGTCGGTGACGATCGGTCCGTGCACGGTGGAGCGCACCGTGATGGTGACGTCGTCGCCACCGGCGACGCGGATCCGCTCGGTGCGCTTCTGCAGCGGCACCTGCGCTCCGTCGTACTCGTAGGAGTCGCCCGTCACCTTCTCGACGAACAGGTCGGCGACATCCGGGCCGAGGTTCGTGAAGCCCCACGAGATCCGGTCGTTGTGGCCGATGATGATGCCCGGGAAGCCCGAGAAGCTGAAGCCGGAGACGTCGAACGGGCAGTCCGGCCCGACTGTCGTGCAGTGCAGCCCCATCTGGTACCAGACGGACGGCAGCGCGGCCCCGAGGTGCGGATCGTTGGCGAGCAGCGGCTTGCCGCTCGCGGTGTGCGCGCCGCCGATCACCCACGAGTTCGAGCCGATGTCGTCGCCCGCGGGACCCATCAACTGCGGCAGCCGGTCCACGCTTGCAGCGACCTCCTGCAGGCGGTCGGCGTAGGTCGCGGGGTCGGCCGCGGCCGTGGACTCCCCCGCTGTAGTCGCGTCGACGGCGCCATCGGCGTCCGCGTTCGCGCCGGCCTTGCCCTGCGTGGCGGCTTTGCCCTCCGGGGCGGCGTCGGGGGTCGCCGTCCGCGGGTCGCCGCCGCCCTGGTCGGTGATCGTCGGGTGCTGCGTGTAGGGGTAGCCGGGATGAAGCTCCGCGACCTGCTCGGGCTTCAGCTTGGTCGCGAGCAGCGCCCGGTCGATCTCGTCCTCCAGGTTCGACCGCAGGTCCCAGGCCATTGCCTTCAGCCACGCGACGGAGTCCGCCGGCGTCCAGGGCTCGGGACGGTACGAGGGGTTCTGCAGCCCGAGCACGGCGTACTCGAGCGACAACTCGGCGCCGGAGCGCTGCTTCAGGTAGGCGTTCACGCCGTCCGCGTAGTCCTGGTAGTAGCGCAGCGAGGTGGGATCGAGCAGCTTCACCTCCTGCTCCGCGACGCGGCGCCAGCCCAGGGTCCGGATGAACGTGTCCGTCGGCACCTGGCTCGCACCGAACATCTCCGACAACCGGCCGGCGGTGACGTGGCGGCGGAAGTCCATCTCCCAGAAGCGGTCCTGCGCGTGCACGTAGCCCTGGGCGCGGAAGAGGTCGTCCGCGCTGGAGGCGGAGAGCTGCGGGATGCCGGCGTCGTCCCGGTACACCGTGACGGGCTTCGTCAGCCCGGGCACCTTCACGGTGCCGGAGGTCTGCGGGAACGACCGGGTGACGGTCCACACGCCGACGCCCCCGGCGACGACGGCGAGCACCAGCAGCACAGCAAGCACCCCGCCGATCACGCGCAGCACGCGGTGGTGCCGCCTCAGCCGCGGAGAGTCGTCGCCCACATCGCTCCTCCGTCCGGCCGGGCCACCGTCATCAGGACTGTACCGGATGACACTCCGCCCCACCGGTGGATGTCCGCTGCCCGCGCGCGATCACCGAACACCCGCGGCGAGTGGTGAGAAGGTGCGGGAATCCGGGCCGAGTCGTGACATCGTGTCACCACTCGGTGTCGAAAGCGGCGGTCAGCGGCCGAGGTCGCGCTCGGGAGAGCCGACGTACAGCTGCTGCGGACGGCCGATCTTCGTCTGCGGGTCGAGGTTCATCTCGCGCCAGTGGGCGATCCAGCCGGGCAGACGCCCGATCGCGAACAGGACGGTGAACATCCGCGTCGGGAAGCCCATCGCCTTGTAGATGACACCGGTGTAGAAGTCCACGTTCGGGTACAGCTTGCGGTCGATGAAGTACTGGTCGGCGAGCGCGACCTCCTCCAGCTCCTTCGCGATGTCGAGCAGCGGGTCGTGCACGCCGAGGGCCTCGAGCACCTCGTCGGCGGACTGCTTGACGAGCTTGGCGCGCGGGTCGAAATTCTTGTAGACGCGGTGGCCGAAGCCCATGAGCTTCACCCCGGCCTCCTTGTTCTTCACCCGCTCGACGAAGGTGGCGACGCTCTCACCCGAGTCGCGGATGCCGGCGAGCATCTGCAGCACGGCCTCGTTGGCCCCGCCGTGAAGCGGTCCGTACAGGGCGTTGATGCCGGCCGAGACGGACGCGAAGAGATTGGCCTGGGTCGAGCCGACGAGGCGCACGGTCGACGTGGAGGCGTTCTGCTCGTGGTCCTCGTGCAGGATGAGCAGCCGCTCCAGGGCCCGCGACAGCACCGGGTTCACCTCGTACGGCTCCGCCAGGGTGCCGAAGTTGAGGCGCAGGAAGTTGTCGACGAAGCTCAGCGAGTTGTCCGGGTACAGGAACGCCTGGCCGAGGCTCTTCTTGTGGGCGTACGCGGCGATCACCGGCAGCTTCGCCAGCAGGCGGATGGTGGAGAGCTCCACCTGCTCCGGGTCCGAGACGCTCAGCGAGTCCTGGTAGAAGGTCGACAGCGCGGAGACGGCGCTCGAGAGCACCGACATCGGGTGCGCGTCGTGCGGCAGCGCGTCGAAGAAGCGGCGCAGATCCTCGTGCAGCAGCGTGTGCCGGCGGATGCGCTCGTCGAAGTCGGCCAGCTCGGACGGGGTCGGGAGCTCGCCGTGGATGAGCAGCCAGGCCACCTCGAGGAACGTGGAGTTCTCGGCCAGCTGCTCGATCGGGTAGCCGCGGTAGCGCAGGATGCCCTGCTCGCCGTCGATGTACGTGATCGACGACCGGGTGGCTGCGGTGTTGACGAAGCCGTAGTCGAGGCTGGTGAGCCCGGTCTGCTTGGTCAGCGTCGAGAAGTCGATGCTCGACGCACCGTCGACGCTCGGCCGGATGGGGAACTCGGCGACGCCGCCGGGGTACCTGAGCTCGGCGGTCGCGAGCTCCGTCTCCGCCTGGGCCTTCTCGGTCCCAGTGCTCTCGGTGCCGAGTCCGCTCACAACGCCTCCTGGTGGGATAGTCCTGCTGGTGATCAGGATGCAGCGGCGCTCGTGGCGACGCTGCGGAAGAATCCGTGCCGGTACAGCCTAACGAACGACGGCGACAACTGTCGCATCGCGCAAAGGCATCGCCAACGGGTTAGAGGGAGTCTCCAAAAGCACGCAGCCGGCTCGCCGCCGCCGCCACGCGCTCGTCGGTCGCCGTCAGCGACAGCCGGACGTGCTCCGGGTAGTGGACGCCGTAGAAGTGACCGGGACCGGCGAGGATGCCGAGGTCGGCCAGTCGTCCGATGCTCTCCCAGGCGTCCCGTCCCTCCGTCGCCCACAGGTAGAGCCCGCCCTCGCTGCGGTCCACCCGGAAGCCGGCGGACTCCAGCGCGGGCCTCAGCAGGTCGCGCCTGGCGCGGTAGCGCTCCTTCTGCTCGGCGACATGGTGGTCGTCGGCGAGCGCCACTACCATCGCCGCCTGCAGCGGACCGGGAAGCATCAGCCCGGCGTGCTTGCGGACGTTCACCAACCGGCCGATGACGGTGCGGCAGCCGGCCACGAACGCGGCGCGATAGCCCGCCAGGTTGGACTGCTTGCTCAGGGAGTAGACGGCGAGGATGTTGCGCCGGTCGTCGCCGATCACGCGCGGGTCGAGGACGCTCGGGACGCGCTCCACGTCCCACGGCTCGTCCCAGCCCAGCTCGGCGTAGCACTCGTCGCTCGCGAGGTACGCGCCGAGCTCGCGGGCGCGCGCGACGGCGGCCCGGAGCTCGTCGACCGACAGGATGCGCCCGTCCGGGTTGCCCGGGGAGTTCAGCCAGATCAGGCGGGTGCGCTCCGGCCACTCCGCCGGGTCGTCGCTCGCGAGGGCGGTCGCCCCGGCGATCGCTGCGCCGATGGCGTAGGTCGGGTAGGCGGCGCGGGGGTGGACGACCACATCGCCCTCCCCCAGGCCCAGGAGGAACGGCAGCAGCGCCACGAGCTCCTTCGAGCCGATGGTGGGGAGCACGTTCTCGGGCGTCAGCCCGGGCACGCCGCGCCTCCGCTCGAACCAGGACACGATCGCCTCGCGCAGGGCCGGCGTGCCGACCGTCTGCGGGTAGGCGTGCGCATCCGTCGCGGCCGCCAGGGCGTCGCGGATCAGGTCGGGGGTCGGGTCGACCGGCGAGCCGATGGAGAGGTCGACGACCCCGTCGGGATGCGACCGCGCGCGCTCCGCGTACGGAGCCATGAGATCCCAGGGGTAGTCCGGGAGCTCCTGCAGCGCCACGTCAGTGAGCCTGCGGCGGGAGCGCGGCGACGACCGGGTGGTCCTTCTGGATCACGCCGACCTTCGAGGCGCCGCCCGGCGAGCCGATGTCGTCGAAGAACTCCACGTTGGCGCGGTAGTAGTCCTTCCACTCCTCGGGCAGGTCGTCCTCGTAGTAGATGGCCTCGACCGGGCAGACCGGCTCGCAGGCGCCGCAGTCGACGCACTCGTCGGGGTGGATGTACAGCGACCGTTCGCCCTCGTAGATGCAGTCGACAGGGCATTCGTCGATACACGCCCTGTCCTTCACATCGACACACGGGAGAGCGATGACGTAGGTCACAGTGGATCCGATCCCTTCACGAAGGAGCTGTCCTCCTAGCTTAGACGCCGCTCGCCGACGTCGACGCCGACGTGCGCCGGCCGCGCACATCCGGCCAGGCGATCACCACGGCGGCGATGAGGATGGGGCCGACGAGCCAGACCTGGCCGAGCAGGTTGTTCGGGATCAGCACGGAGCCGCCCGCGCTCTGCTGGGTGAACAGCAGGACGACCGCGATCGCGCCGAGCGCCGCCAGCAGGGCCGGCAGCCGGCTCTGCCCGAGGAGCCGGAGACCGACGAGCAGCGCCGTGTAGGCGAGCAGTGCGCCGATCAGGCCGAGCGGCACGGTCACGCCCCAGGTGACGGTCAGCTGATGGGCGACCGTTCCGATGGCCCCGAAGACCGCACCCGCGAGGACGAGCAGGACGGCGCTGACGATCCGGCTGAGCATCCTCGAATCCTAGCTGGACACTCTCGGGGTCGTACCTTAGGCTCGATCGAGTAAGGTTAGCCTTACCAACCCAACCCACCGATCCCTCGAAGGTCCCCGTGCTCGCGAACTACCTGATCGGCCTCCGCGAAGGCCTCGAGATGGCCCTCATCGTCACCATCCTCATCGCCTACGTGGTGAAGGTCGGCCGCACGGATGTGCTGTCCAAGCTCTGGATCGGAATCGGCATCGCCCTCGTGGTGCCGCTCGGCATCGGCGCCGTGCTCACCTGGGGCCCCTACGGCATGAGCTTCCAGGCGCAGGAGATCCTCGGCGGCACCCTCTCGCTCGTCGCGGTCGGGTTCGTCACCTGGATGGTGTTCTGGATGGGCAAGACCGCCCGCACCATGAAGTCCACCCTCCACAACCGCCTCGACTCGGCCCTCGTCGGTGCGGGCTGGGGCGTCGTGCTGCTCGCCATGCTGAGCGTGGGCCGCGAGGGCATCGAGACGTCCCTGTTCGTCTGGGCGACCGTCGCGAGCACCGGCGGCAGCTGGGAGCCGGCCGTCGGCGCGCTCCTCGGCCTCGCCAGCGCCGCCGTGCTCGGCTTCCTGCTCTACCGCGGCATGGTCAAGATCAACCTCGGCACCTTCTTCACCTGGACGGGCGCCTTCCTCGTCCTCGTCGCCGCCGGCGTCTTCGCCTACGGGCTCGGCGACCTGCAGGAGGCCGGACTCCTTCCCGGCGGCACAGCACACGCCTACGACATCAGCCGTGCCATCCCCTCCTCCAGCTGGTACGGCACCGTCGCCGCGGGCATCCTCAACTTCAACCCCAGCCCGACCCTGCTGCAGGTCGCGGGATGGGTCGGCTACCTCGCCGTCGTCGGCTTCTTCTACGTGCGCCAGCATCGCGCCTCCGCCCGGCCGACCAAGCCCGCGGCGAGCGCGGCCCCCGCTCCGCACGCACCGATCGCCTCCTGAACCCGGCTCCACCCCACCCGAGACAGAAAGCACAGCACACCCATGCCCCGACCCCGTCCGGTCCCCCACAACCGCCCGGTCCGCCGTCGCCTGGTGGCGATCGCCGGCTCCCTCGCCGGCACCGCAGCACTCGCGGCAGCGCTGAGCGGCTGCGTCCCGAACCAGGCCTCCGCCACCGCCGAGGCCATCGCCGTGACCCTCGACGACGCGAAGTGCAGCGTCTCCACCGACACGGCGAAAGCCGGTCCGATCACCTTCCAGGTGACCAACAAGGGCCAGGACGTGAACGAGTTCGAGCTCCTCGCGACCGACAAGCTGCGCATCGTCGGCGAGAAGGAGAACATCGGTCCGGGGACGACGGTCAACTACGTCGTGCAGCTCGCCGAGGGCGACTACTTCTCCGCGTGCCGCAAGGGCATGGTCGGCCAGCCGACCAACGTCGCGAAGTTCACCGTGACGCCGGGCGACACCAAGCAGGTGCCGGAGAGCGAGAGCAAGCAGGTCGCCCAGGCCGTCGCCAACTACACCGGGTACGTGCGCGACCAGGCCGGTGCGCTGCTGACCGCGACCAAGGGCTTCGCCGCCGCCTACGCCGCCGGGGACGACGCCGCGGCCCGCTCGCAGTACGCGTCGGCGCGCTCCTTCTACGAGCGCATCGAGCCGACCGCGGAGCAGTTCGGCGACCTCGACCCCGCCCTCGACCTGCGCGAGGCCGACCTGGAGCAGGGTCAGGAGTGGACCGGTTGGCACCGCATCGAGAAGGACCTCTGGCCGCCGGCGGGTTACACGGCCACCGACGTCGCGGCCCGCGGCCCGATCGCGGACAAACTCGTCGCCGACACCCAGAAGCTGTACGACCTCGTCCGGGCGAAGGACTTCACCCTGACCATCGACCAGATCTCCAACGGCGCGATCGGCCTGATGGAGGAGGTGGCCGGCTCCAAGATCACGGGTGAGGAGGAGGCGTTCTCCCACACCGACCTCGACGACTTCCAGGCGAACCTGGAGGGCGCGCAGGTCGCGTACGGCGTCGTCCGCGACATCGCGGAGAAGAAGGGCAGCGCCGGGAAGAGCGTCGTCGCCAAGCTCGACGCCGAGTTCAAGACGATCGCCGCCACCCTGGCGACGTACAAGAGCGGAACCGGGTTCGTCCCGTACACCGAGCTGACCACCGACCAGGTCAAGGAGCTGTCCGACCAGGTCAACGCGCTCAGCGAGCCGCTCAGCCAGCTGACCTCGATCGTCGTCAAGTAGGGATCGCGTGACCCAGCAGCAGCCCGACGCGGAGCGCCCGGAGGCCGACGAGCCCCCCGGGCGTTCCGGCGCGCCGACGGACCGCGGCCGCGGGCTCTCCCGCCGAGGCGTGCTCGGCCTCGCCGGGGCGACGGTCGGTGCGGGTCTCGTCGGCTTCGGGGCGGGCATGGCGGTGGACCGCGCGGTCGCCGGCGGTCCGTCCGCCTCGGCCACCTACCCGTTCTACGGCGCGCATCAGGGGGGCATCACCACGCCGGCGCAGGACCGCCTCCACTTCGCCGCCTTCGACGCGGCGCCCGGCCTCGACCGCGACGGCCTGATCGAGCTGCTGCACGACTGGACGGTCGCCGCCGCCCGGATGACGCAGGGGCGGCCCGCGGGGAAGTACGGGCCGGCATCCGGCCCCAGCGACGCTCCCCCGGACGACACCGGCGAGGCGCTCGACCTGCCGCCGGGCGGCCTGACGCTGACGTTCGGCTTCGGGCCGACGCTGTTCCGCGCGGCCGACGGCACCGACCGGTTCGGCATCGCCTCCCGGCGCCCGGAGGCACTGGTCGACCTCCCCCGGTTCGCCGGCGACGCCCTCCTCCCGGCGATCAGCGGCGGCGACCTGTGCGTGCAGGCGTGCAGCGACGACCCCCAGGTGGCCGTGCACGCCATCCGCAACCTCTCCCGCATCGCCTTCGGGCGCGCCTCGATCCGCTGGTCGCAGCTCGGCTTCGGGCGCACGTCCTCGACGTCGCGCAGCCAGGTCACGCCGCGCAACCTGTTCGGCTTCAAGGACGGCACGGCCAACATCAAGTCGGAGGACCAGTCGGTCGTCGAGGACCAGGTGTGGGCGGCCGCCGGCGACGGCGCGGGCTGGATGGCCGGCGGCTCGTACCTCGTCGCCCGCAAGATCCGCATGGTCATCGAGACCTGGGACCGCCAGCAGCTCGGCGAGCAGGAGCGCATCATCGGGCGCGACAAGGGCGAGGGAGCACCGCTCTCCGGCGGCACCGAGTTCACCGAGCCGAACTTCCTCGCCGTCGCGAAAGACGGCGGCACGAAGATCGACCCTGACTCGCACGTGCGGCTCGCACATCCCAGCGTGAACGGAGGCGCTCAGCTTCTGCGGCGCGGCTACAACTTCGTCGACGGGAACGACGAGCTGGGGCGGCTCAACGCGGGCCTGTTCTTCATCGCCTTCCAGCGCGACCCGCGCACGCAGTTCATCCCGATCCAGCGGCGCCTCGCGAGCAACGACCTGATGAACGAGTACGTCCGGCACGTGGGCTCCGGCGTGTTCGCCGTGCCGCCCGGCGCCTCCGAGGGGTCGTACGTCGGGGCGACCCTGTTCGGCTGAACGCCTAGGAGCCGGCGCTCGGCGTGGGGCTCGGCACCGCGCCCTTCGACACGGAGTAGTTGGCGACCCAGCCGTTGTCGCCGGCGTCGGTCACCACGACGAGCACGCCGTAGGTGCCGTTCGAGAACGTTCCCGTGCCGCCGCCGTTCGGTCCTCGGGCGCCGAAGTCGCCGCTGAAACCCGCGTCGGTGAGCTGTTTCTGGATGCCGGTGTAGGCATCGCTCCCGCTCACCTTCACCGTGACGTTCCACACCTTGCTCTCGCCGGAGCCCAGCGCGGCGCCGAAGACGACGTCGCCGCTCGCGAGCGGCACCTCGCTGGGGAAGTCGCTCGGCACCGACGTGCCGCCGATGTCGACGTTGCCGCCGGAGACGTCCTTGACGACGCTCTGGAAGCTGCAGCCGGCCAGGACGGGCGCCGTGCCCAGCAGGAGCGCGGCGGCGAGCGGGACGGCCAGGAGGCGGCTGCGGCGGTTCATGGGTCCATTCTCGCCGACCGGCAGGCGCCGCGGAACGCACCGTCCCGCTGCACGGCATCCATGGGACGCAAAACGCCGTTATGGGCGACCCATAACGGCGTGTTGCGACCTACAGGGCGCCGCGATCAGACGGCGGCGGCGTCCTGGCGCTTCAGGCGCGCGGCGGCGCGGCCTCGCGCGGTGGCGTCGAGCTCGACCTTGCGGATGCGGACGGCCTCCGGCGTGACCTCCACGCACTCGTCGTCGCGGGCGAACTCCAGCGACTCCTCCAGCGTGAGCTGGCGGCTCGGCGTCATCGACTCGAACGTGTCGGCCGTGGAGGAGCGCATGTTGGTGAGCTTCTTCTCCTTGGTGATGTTCACGTCCATGTCGTCGGCGCGCGAGTTCTCGCCGATCACCATGCCCTCGTAGACCTCCTCCGTCGGGTTCACGAAGAAGGTCATGCGCTCCTGCAGCGCGATGATCGCGAACGGCGTGACGACGCCCGCACGGTCGGCCACGATGGAGCCGTTGCTGCGGGTGACGATCTGGCCGGCCCACTCGTCGTAGCCGTGCGAGATCGCGTTGGCGATGCCGGTGCCGCGGGTCGTGGTGAGGAACTCGGTGCGGAAGCCGATCAGACCGCGCGACGGCACGATGAACTCCATGCGGACCCAGCCGGTGCCGTGGTTCGCCATGTTCTCCATGCGGCCCTTGCGGGCGGCGAGCAGCTGCGTGATCGCGCCGAGGTACTCCTCCGGTGCGTCGACGGTCAGGTGCTCGTACGGCTCGTGGGTCTTGCCGTCGATCTTCTTGGTGACCACCTGCGGCTTGCCGACGGTGAGCTCGTAGCCTTCGCGGCGCATCTGCTCGACCAGGATGGCCAGCGCCAGCTCGCCGCGGCCCTGCACCTCCCACGCGTCGGGGCGGCCGATGTCGAGCACGCGCAGCGACACGTTGCCGATGAGCTCACGGTCGAGGCGGTCCTTCACCATGCGCGCGGTCAGCTTGTGGCCCTTGACCTTGCCGACCAGCGGCGAGGTGTTGGTGCCGATGGTCATCGAGATCGCCGGCTCGTCGACGTGGATCGCGGGCAGCGGGCGCACGTCCTCCGGGTCGGCCAGCGTGTCGCCGATCATGATGTCGGCGAAACCGGCGACGGCGACGATGTCGCCGGGGCCGGCGGACTCGGCCGGGTAGCGGTCGAGCGCCTTGGTCATCAGCAGCTCGGTGACGCGGACGTTGTGCACGTCGCCGTCGTGCCGCACCCAGGCGACGGTCTGGCCCTTCTTCAGGGTGCCGTTGAAGATGCGGAGCAGCGCGAGGCGGCCGAGGAACGGCGACGCGTCGAGGTTGGTGACGTGCGCCTGCAGCGGCGCCTCCGGGTCGTAGCTGGGGGCCGGGATGTGCTCCAGGATCGCCTCGAACAGCGGCTCCAGGTCGTCGTTGTCAGGCAGCTCTCCGTTCGCCGGCTGGTTGCGGCTGGCGGCGCCGGCGCGACCCGAGGCGTACACGACGGGCACGTCGAGGATGGCGTCGAGGTCGAGGTCGGGCACGTCGTCGGAGAGGTCGCTCGCGAGGCCGAGGAGCAGGTCCTGGCTCTCGCCGACGACCTCCTCGATGCGGGCGTCGCCGCGGTCGGTCTTGTTGACGGCGAGGATGACGGGGAGCTTCGCCTCCAGCGCCTTGCGCAGCACGAAACGGGTCTGCGGCAGCGGGCCCTCGGACGCATCCACCAGCAGCACGACGCCGTCGACCATGGAGAGGCCGCGCTCGACCTCTCCGCCGAAGTCGGCGTGGCCCGGGGTGTCGATCACATTGATGGTGATCGGCCCGTTCGTGGCGTACTTGCCGTTGTACGAGATCGCCGTGTTCTTGGCGAGGATCGTGATGCCCTTCTCACGCTCCAGCTCGTTGGAGTCCATCGCGCGCTCCTCGACGTGCGCGTGCGCGTCGAAGGAGTTCGTCTGCTTGAGCATGGCGTCGACCAGGGTGGTCTTGCCGTGGTCGACGTGGGCGACGATCGCGACATTGCGCAGATCGTCGCGGCGGGCGACGGCGTTCTCGGACATGCGTACAGACTCGACTCTCGTCAGAAGGAAGAAGGGGAACGGTCCATTCTATCGTGGATCCGCTCCCCTTCCGCCCTGTCCGCTGTGAGCGAGCGTCGGGATGCGGCTACAGCCCCTGCGCGACCGGGGGCTCCGGCTGCTGCACCTCGGGCGAGGCGGCCGGGACGGCGCCGGTCTCGTCGGCGCCGGCGGCGAGCAGTTCGAGCCGCAGGGCGCGGCGCGCGCGCTGCTGGTCCGGGTCGGGCAGCGGCACCGCGGCGAGCAGGCGCTGCGTGTACGCCTCCTTCGGGTACCGCAGGATCTCGTCGCGGGTTCCGACCTCGACCAGGTGGCCGTGGTGCATCACCGCGATGCGGTCGGCCAGCACATCGATGACCGCGAGGTCGTGCGTGATGAAGAGGCAGGCGAAGTTCATCTCGCGCTGCAGCTGCTGCATCAGCTCGAGGACGCGGGCCTGCACCGACACGTCGAGTGCGCTGGTCGGCTCGTCGGCGATGAGCACCTGGGGCTTCAGCGACAGCGCGCGGGCGATGCCGACGCGCTGCTTCTGGCCGCCGGAGAGCTCGTGCGGGAACCGGCTGCGGTACGCCCGCGGCAGCTCGACGCTGTCGAGCAGGCGGTCGACCTCCTTGGAGAGCTCCGCCCCCTTCAGGCCCTTGGCCAGGCGCAGCGGCTCGCCGATCGAGTCCGCGATCTGGAGGCGCGGGTTGAGCGACGACGACGGGTCCTGGAACACGATGCCGACGTTGCGGTGCAGCTTGCGGATCTCGTCGCGCCCGGCGTTGCTGATGTCCTGGCCGGCGACGACGAGCTTGCCCGAGTGGATCGGCAGCAGGCCGATCGCGGCGCGACCGAGCGTCGTCTTGCCGGAGCCCGACTCGCCCACCAGTCCGACGACCTCGCCCTCGTGGATCTTGAGGTCGATGTCGCTCGCGGCGCGGAACGCCGGGACACGGCCGTGCTTCGGGTACTCGATCGCCACGTTCTCGAAGTCGACGACGACCGGACGCCTGTCCATCTCGGCCTTCTCGTGCTCCGCCTGCGCCAGGCGCTCGTTGGCGCGGATGCGCTCGGCGAAGGCCGCGTCGGGGTTCTCCGTGCCCGCCGCGAGGGCCGCGGTGGTGTCGATCTCCTCGTCCTCGCGCTGGCCCAGGTGCGGCACGGCGTCGAGCAGGGCGATCGTGTAGGGGTGCTTCGGGTTCGCGAAGACCTCCTTCACCGTCCCGGCCTCGACGATGTCGCCCTTCCGCATCACCACGATGTTGTCGGCCAGGTCGGCGACGACGCCCATGTCGTGGGTGATCAGCAGGATGGCGCTGTCGAGCCGGTCGCGGAGGCTGCGCAGCAGCTCCAGGATCTCGGCCTGCACCGTCACGTCGAGCGCGGTGGTGGGCTCGTCGGCGATGAGCAGCTTCGGGTCGCACGAGATCGACTGGGCGATCATGGCGCGCTGGCGCTGGCCGCCGGAGAGCTGGTGCGGGTAGGAGTTGAACGCCTTCTTCGGGTCGGGCAGCTCGACCATGGCGAGCAGCTCCAGAGCGCGCTCCTTCGCCTCGTGCGGCGACATCCCGAAGTGGATGCGCAGCGTCTCGACGATCTGGAAGCCCACGGTGTAGACGGGGTTCAGCGCCGTCATCGGCTCCTGGAAGATGACGGCCACCTGGCGTCCGCGCACCCGGCGCATCTGAGGCTGCGTCAGCCCGGTGAGCTCCCGCCCGTCGAGCTTGATCGAGCCGCGGACGCGGGAGTTCTTCGGCAGGAGGTCGAGGATCGCCATCGAGCTCGCGCTCTTGCCCGAACCGGACTCGCCCACGATGGCGAGTACCTCGCCAGGACGGATCTGGTAGTTCAGGTTCTTCGCCGCGGGCACCCACGTGTTGTCCACACCGAAGTCGACGGAGAGGCCGGTCACCTCGAGGACGGGGCCGCCGGTCGCGGGCACCGTTCCTGTCGCTTTGGTCTCGGTCATGTCAGAGGTTCCTTTCGGGGGCGTTCAGAGGGGATGAGAGCATGGGTCCATGCCCTACGTCTCCCCCGCCGAACGCGAGGTTTTCGTGTCCCGGTTCAACCGGGTCCTTGCCGTGCTGATCTGGGCGGCCGCCGCCGCGCTGACCGTCGGCCTGCTGCTGAGCGTCCACGACGCCCGGCTGCTGTACATCGTGCCGGTCGCGCTGTTCGCCTTCATAGCCTGGGCGATGCTGTGGCGGCCGAGCCTCACGGTGGGCGACGACGGACTGCTGGTCGTCAACGTGACGCAGACCGTCCGCATCCCGTGGGAGGCGCTCATCGCGGTGGACACGAAGTACGCGCTCACGCTGTACACGCCCGGCCGCAAGTTCCCGGTGTGGGCTGCTCCCGCCCCCGGGACGACCCGCACCCTTCGCGCCACCCGGAACGAGACGCGCGGACGCGTCGGCCGGCCGAGCGTCGAGGACAGCCTGCGCCGCCCTGGCGACCTGCTCTCCACCGAGTCGGGCGCCGCCGCCGAGGTGGTGCGCCGCCGCTGGGCGGCTCTGCAGGAATCCGGTGCGATCGAGGCCGGCCGCGCCGACGAGACGCCGGTCGTCGTGCGCTGGCACGTCGCGTCGCTCGCGGTGCTGGTGCTGCTCCTCGGCGGCACCGTCGCCGCGCTGCTCCTGGCCTGAGGAGGCCGGGAGCAGCGCGGCGGGTGCGCTGATCACAGCACGTCCTCCGCGAGGGCCGCTCCGGTCTTCGGCGAACGGCCGTCGCCTTCGCCCTCCTCCGGCTCCTGCTCGCGCATCTTGCGCAGGTTGAACCGGCGGTGGCGCGGGTCGAACGCGTCGCGCAGGCCGTCGCCGACGAAGTTGACGAGCAGCGCGAGCGTCACGATGAAGGCGCCCGGCCACCAGAACAGCCACGGCCGGGTCTGGAACGCCGACTGGTTCGAGCTGATCAGGAGGCCCAGGGAGACGTCCGGCGGCTGGATGCCGTAGCCGAGGTACGAGAGCGCAGTCTCCAGCAGGATGGCCGAGGCCATGATGAGCGTCGAGGAGACGATCACCACGCCGATCGCGTTCGGCAGGATGTGCTTGAAGATGATGCGCGTGTCCGAGGCGCCGGCGACGCGGGCGGCCTCTACGAACTCCCGCTCGCGCAGCGACAGGAACTCGCCGCGCACGAGGCGGGCGATGCCCATCCACGAGAAGAACCCGAGCATCAGCGCCAGGAAGAACGCGCCGAGGCCGCCGAAGATGTGACCGACGACCGAGCCGATGACCAGCGCCGGGATGACGATGAACACGTCGGTGATGCGCATCAGGATCGCGTCGACCACGCCGCGGAAGTAGCCCGCGACCGCGCCGACCACGACGCCCACGACGCTCGCGATGAGGCCGAGCACCACCATGACCAGGATCGAGTTCTGGATGCCGCGCATCGTCAGGGCGAAGTAGTCCTTGCCGATGCGGTCCTGGCCGAACGGGTGCAGCCAGGTGGGCGCGCCCTGCTGGAACTGGTCGTTCAGCTCCTTGTAGTTGTAGCGCCACCATCCCGGGATCGGGCCGAGCCCGATCGCCGAGATCGAGAAGACCAGGATCAGGATGAACAGGATCGCGCTGGCGACGGCCAGCCGGTTCGAGAGGAACCGCTTCCAGACCAGCTTTCCCTGGCTGACGGGCGGCGAGCTCGGTGCTTCGAGCTCATCGGCGATGCGAGTGCTGTCGGCCATCAGCGGACCCTCACTCTCGGGTCGAGCGCGGCGTAGGAGAGGTCCGCGAGGAAGTTGAACAGGATCGCCATGACCGCGATCACGAGGAAGTAGCCCATCACGGGGTTCAGGTCGCCGCGGTCGAGCCCGCTGGCGAACAGGAAGCCCATCCCGGGGATGGCGAACACGCGCTCCGTGATGATCGCTCCTCCGAGGAGGGCGCCCACGTCGAACGCGACTAGCGTCGTGATCGGGATGAGCATGTTGCGGAAGGCGTGCCGCACGATCACGGTGCGCTCCGGCAGGCCCTTCGCCCGCGCGGTGCGGATGAAGTCCTGGTTCAGCACCTCGAGCATGCCGGCCCGCGAGTAGCGGGTGTACGACGCGAACGAGATGAGGAGCAGCGCGATGGTCGGGAGCACGAGGTGGGTGAACGTGTCGAGTCCGGTGACCCACATGTCGCCCTCGAGGCCCGGCGTCGAGGAGCCGACGGTCGCGATCGGGCGGCCGTTGGTGTCCTGGAAGTACTGCGGCCAGGCCTGCATGAACCGGTCGACGAGGATCAGGAAGCCCGAGACGATCGTGACGATGACCGCGATGCGCATGTTCTGGCCGCGGTCGTAGCCTCCGACGAACCAGCCGATGGCGAGGCTCACCACAATCGCGACGATCGCGAGGATCACGATGGTGCCGACGGTCGAGACGTTGAACAGCGGCTGCAGCGCGAAGTAGCAGATCAGGCTGACGGCGCCCGCGATCGCGGCCGAGAGCAGCGCCCGACGGTTCTGCAGACCCGCGATGAGGGCGGTGGCGCCGATCACGGTCGCGGCGATCAGGATGATCATGACCACCGGGCCGAGGCCGGGCGTCAGGAACCAGTTCGTCACCGACATCAGCAGCAGCACGCCCGCGGTCGCCACCGTGGCGATCCCGAACGTGATCAGCCGCCGCCTCCGGTCGCCGCCGATCAGCGACTGCCAGATGAGGCCCGCGATCACTCCGATGATGACCGCCGCCCACCATGGGATGGTCGGGTGCGCGAGGAAGTTGTTGAACCCGATCGCGACGAACTCCTTGAGGAGCACCGCGACGAGGAACGCCGGGAGCGAGTACAGGAAGAAGCTGAGGAACGTGACGACGTTGTCGAGTCCGCTGTACTGCCGCAGGGCGGTGACGATGCCGATGGTGACACCGAGGAGGATCGCGAGGATCAGGGCGAGGGTGACCAGCTGCACCGTCGAGCCGAGCGCCTGCGGGAGGATGTCGACGACCTTCGCGTTGGAGACGGTCGATCCCAGGTCGCAGGCGTTGGCGAACGGGATGAGGCACTTCGCCGCACCCCCGAGCCAGAGGAGCCAGCGCAGCGGGGGCACCACATCCAGCTGCAGGAGCTGGACGCGTGCGTTGATGAGCTGCGTCTTGTTGGGGGAATTGCTGCTTCGCAGGTCCTGGAGCGGGTCGGCGCTGTAGGCCACCAGCATGTACATCAGGAACGAAGCGGCGATGATGATGAGCACTGAGACCAGAAGTCGTCTCAGGATGAAACTCGCCATAGGTTCAAAACCTTCACTGACAGGACGCGCCGAATCGGGGTGCGGCGGAGGGGGGTTGCCGCCAGGCGCGTATCTCACGGGGCGGACGGATCACGTCCACCGACAACATGATACGGGGCGCCGGCCGAGACCGACGCCCCCGCACGAGAGTGCCCGGGGTTCACCCGGGCACTCTCGCTTACGGAGCTGTTACTTCTTGGAGGACTTGACCGACCACTCCCAGAAGTTCCAGAACGGACCGGTCTGGTTGCCCATGTACTTCACGCCGTCGACGCGAGCATTGACACCGAAGACACCGGGCAGCTGGAAGAGGGGCAGACCGTAGCCGTCCTTGAAGGTGGCCGTGTCGATCTGCAGCTCGAGCTTGGTCAGCTCGTCCTTGTCCAGCGTCGTCTGGGTCTGAACCGCGACATCGTTCATCGCGTTGTAGCGGTTGTAGTTGCCGCCGCCACCGGTGGTGAACAGCTGCGGGATCTGCGACGTGCCGGCGCCCGGGCTGATCCAGCCGAAGAGCGACGCGTCGTAGTCACCACCCGGGAGGAGCTTGCTCCAGTCGGGCGAACCGGCGTTGACGATCTTGAAGCCGGCCTTGGCCGCCGAGGCGGAGATGGCCTGGAACTCGTCGACACGGTTCGGGTTGTTGGTGTTGTACAGGATGCGGACGGTCGGGGTGGCACCGTTCAGCAGCTTCTTGGCGCCGTCGATGTCGACCTTGCCGTAGGCGTCGGAGCCGTTGCTCTTGATCGCGTTCGCGTACTCGTCCTGGTTCGGCAGCCAGATCTGCGAGTCGAGCACCTTGGCCTTGGGGTTCACCGGCGTGACGATCGAGTCCAGGATCTGCTGGCGCGGGATCGTCTTCAGGAACGCCTCGCGCACCTTCGGGTCGGAGAAGACCTGCGAACCGAAGTTCAGGTCGAGGTGGTCGTACGACGCCTGGTCGCCCGTCAGCACCTTGGCGCTCGTGTTCTTCAGAGCGGTCAGGGTGTCCGCAGAGGCCTGCGGGTTGATGATGTCGACCTCACCGTTCTGGAGAGCGGTGACCTGGGCGTTCGCGTCCGGGATGATGCGGAAGACGATCTTGTCGACGTTGCCCTTGTTGTCGCCCCAGTAGTACTTGTTCTTGACCATGGTGATCGACTGGCCGGGGGTCCAGGAGGAGACCACGAACGGGCCGGACGCGACGAGGAGGTCCTTGTCGGTCGGGAACGCCGTGATGTCGTAGCCCGTGTTGACGAAGTCGGCCGCCTTCTTGAGGGTCGGGTCGGCCGGCGCCGGGTTCTTCGGGTCGCCCTTCGGCAGGCTCTTCAGCAGCTTGGTCAGGTCGGCGGCCGACGAGAGGCCCGCCTTCTTGGCCACGATGTGAGCCGGCTGCGCGAGCGGGTTGAAGAGCTCCCAGTCCACGAAGGGCTTGGCGTACTTCAGAGTGATGGTGCGGTTGTCGTTGCTGACCGTGGGGTACGACGTCTGGTCGATGCCCGCGGTGCCCGCGGCCGGGGTGAAGTACTGCGTGCCCGAGGTGACGTCGCCCGAGTTCGGGTCGAGCGTCGCCGAGTCGTAGTAGCCGGACTGCATCGCCCAGCCGAGGACCATGTCGTCGGCCGTGACGGGCTCACCGTCGGACCACTTGGCGTTGGAGGGGAGGGTGTACTTGACCGTCAGCGGGTCGTCCGACGTCTTCTCGAAGGTCCCGAAGCTCTTGTCGTGGACGATCTTGTAGTTGTTGTCGATGTACTGGAACCCCGAGCCGTACGAGCCGTCGAGGTAGCCGACCTGGCCGTTGGTGTCCAGGTTGCCCTGAGGGGTCTGGGAGTTGAGCGAGGTCAGGTCGTTGACGACCGCGACCGTGACGGTGCCGCCCTTGGCAGCCGACGAGGTGCCCGTGCTCCCGGACGTGGTGCAGGCAGACAGGGCGAGCGCGGCGACGCCGGCGACGGCGACCGCACCGACTGCGAACCTGCCCCTTCTTCCGTTGATGTGCAATGTTCCTCCTGTGCGAAGTGTGCGACGGCACAGGCATGCGAGAAGCCTGGTCCGCGCGGGATAAGAATGACCCTAGGTATCGCCGCCAGCGATTGCAAAACAGGGCGAGAAAACGTTACAGACTGGTAACTCAGCCGGCGGATTCCTGCGCGAAGCGCACAAAAACGATGGATTCGTTCGCATCATGCAACGATCTGACGTTTCCGGGTCCGGCCTGGCAGGATGCCCCTATGCCGAACACGTCGACCTTCGCCGCGGAGACCCCCGTCGAGCGCACGCAGCGCCCGCGGCTGTGGTGGGAGATCGCGATCGTGCTCGGCCTCTCGCTCGGCCAGTCCGCCGTCTATTCGATCGTCACCATCGTCGACCGCTCCACGCAGAGCACCCCGCTCGCCGACCAGAAGACGCAGGTCAATCCGGTGCAGTCGAGCCGCGAGGTGTTCGACTTCCTCTACCAGGTGCTCGGCAACCTGTTCCCGCTGTTCGCCGTGGCGCTCGTGATCTACCTGCTCTGGCAGCCGCAGCGGAGCGGGTTCCGGCGGATCGGGCTCGATTTGACACGGCCCGCGCGGGACCTGGGCGGCGGGATGCTGCTGTTCCTCGCCATCGGCATCCCCGGCATCCTGTTCTACGCCGTGACGCGGCTGCTTGGGATCACGGTGACCGTGGAGGCGTCGACTCTGAACGCGCACTGGTGGACGGTGCCCGTGCTCGCCCTGGCGGCGCTGCGGGCGGCGTTGCAGGAGGAGGTGATCGTCGTGGGCTACCTCTTCACCCGGCTGCGCCAGCTGAACTGGGGAACGTGGACGATCATCCTGGCCGCCGCCGTACTCCGCGGCAGCTACCACCTGTACCAGGGCTTCGGCCCGTTCGTGGGCAACGCCGTGATGGGCGTGGTCTTCGGCTGGTGCTACACCCGCTGGGGACGCGTCGCTCCGCTCGTGGTCGCCCACACCGTCATCGACATCGTCTCCTTCGTCGGCTACCCCCTCGCCGTCTCCCTCTTCCCCTACATCTTCGCCTGACCACGTCCCCGCCGCCATCAGTTCCTGAGTTCTTCGAGCGACATGCCGGACGGAAGTCGAAAAACTCAGGAACTGTTGGCTTGGGGGCCGGGGTGGGTCAGGCGAAGGCCTCGGGGGGCGGGCAGGCGCAGAAGAGGTTGCGGTCGCCGTAGGCCTGGTCGATGCGGCGCACGGGGGGCCAGTACTTGTTGCGGACGAGCGACGGGGTGGGATAGACGGCCTGCTCGCGCGAGTACGGGTGGTCCCAGGTGGACGAGACGACCGACTCGGCGGTGTGCGGGGCGTTCCGGAGCGGGTTGTCGTCGCTCGGCCAGTCCCCCGCCGCCACGGCGTCGGCCTCCTCGCGGATCGCGATCATCGCGGCAACGAATCGGTCGAGCTCCGCCAGGTCTTCGCTCTCGGTCGGCTCCACCATGAGCGTGCCCGCCACGGGGAACGACATGGTCGGCGCGTGGAAGCCGTAGTCGATCAGCCGCTTCGCGACGTCGTCCACGGTCACCCCGGTGCGCTCGGTGAGCGGGCGCAGGTCGAGGATGCACTCGTGCGCGACCAGCCCGTCCTCGCCCGCGTAGAGCACCGGGAAGTGCTCGCGCAGCCGCGCGGCGACGTAGTTGGCCGCCAGCACGGCCGCACCGGTCGCGTCCTTCAGGCCCTCGGCGCCCATCATGCGGACGTACGCCCAGCTGATCGGGAGGATGCTCGGGCTGCCGTAGGGAGCCGCGGACACCGGCGCTCCGCCGTGCTCGACGCGGCCGCCGCCCGCGAGCGGGTGCGTCGCGTCCTGCGCGAGCGGGTGGCCGGGCAGGAAGGGCGCGAGGTGCGCCTTCGCCGCCACCGGGCCGACGCCGGGACCGCCGCCGCCGTGCGGGATGCAGAAGGTCTTGTGCAGGTTCAGGTGGCTGACGTCGCCGCCGAAGTCGCCGAACCGGGCGTAGCCGAGCAGCGCGTTCAGGTTGGCGCCGTCGACGTAGACCTGCCCGCCCGCGTCGTGCACGGCCTGCGTGATCGCGACCACCTCGTGCTCGTAGACGCCGTGCGTCGACGGGTAGGTGATCATCAGGGCAGCGAGGGTGTCGGCGTGCTCGGCGATCTTGCTGCGCAGGTCGTCGAGGTCGACGTTGCCCAGCTCGTCCGTCGCCACGACGACGACGCTCATACCGGCGAGCACCGCGGACGCGGCGTTGGTGCCGTGCGCGGACTGCGGGATGAGGCACACCGTGCGCTGCAGGTCGCCGCGCGAGCGGTGGTACCCGCGGATCGCGAGGAGCCCCGCGAGCTCGCCCTGGCTGCCCGCGTTGGGCTGCAGGGAGACGGTGTCGTACCCGGTGACCTCGGCGAGCCACCGCTCCAACTGGTCGATCAGCTCGAGCGACCCTGCGACGTCCGCCGCGGGGGCGAAGGGGTGCAGCGCCGCGAACTCGGGCCAGGTCACGGCCTCCATCTCGGTCGCGGCGTTGAGCTTCATCGTGCAGGAGCCGAGCGGGATCATGCCGCGGTCGAGGGCGTAGTCGCGGTCCTGCAGCAGGCGCAGGTACCGCATCATCGAGGTCTCCGAGTGGTGCGTGTTGAACACCGGATGCGTCAGGTAGTCCGACTCGCGCGCGAGCGCAGGGTCGAACGAGGTCTCCCCCGCGAGCTGCACGGCCGGCTCGCCGTCGACGGTCCCGCCGAGCACCTCGATGAGGTCGGCGAGCGGGAAGGTGCCGTCGCGCAGGTCGGCGGCGGACTCCTCGTCGAGGCTGAGCGAGACGAGGCCCGCGTCGGTCGCGTGCAGCAGCAGGCCGCGGTCGTGGGCGCGGGCGACGACCGTGGCCGCGTCGTCCACCTCCACCTGGAGGGTGTCGAAGAACGACCGGGAGACGACCTCGACGCCGGACGCGCGCAGCGCCTCCGCGACGCCGGCCGCCGACAGGTGCACCTGGCGGCCGATGGCGCGCAGCCCGGCCGGGCCGTGGTACACCGCGTACATCGCCGCCATGACGGCCAGCAGCACCTGGGCGGTGCAGATGTTGGAGGTGGCCTTCTCGCGGCGGATGTGCTGCTCGCGCGTCTGCAGCGTCAGCCGGTACGCGGGCTTTCCGACCGCGTCCTGGGACACGCCGACCAGCCGGCCGGGGAGCTGGCGCTCCAGGCCCTTGCGCACGGCCATGTAGCCCGCGTGCGGCCCGCCGAACCCCATCGGGACGCCGAAGCGCTGGCTGGTGCCCACCGCGACGTCGGCGCCGAACTCGCCCGGCGCCCGCAGCTGGGTGAGGGCGAGCAGGTCTGCGGCGACGACGATCACCGCTCCGGCCTCCTTCGCCGTGGCGACCGCGGCGCTCGGGTCCCAGACCCGGCCGGAGGCGCCCGGGTACTGCACGAACAGGCCGAAGGCGTCGCTCAGCTCCGGGGCGTCGGCTGCCAGGCTCGCGAGGTCGAGCACGACCAGTTCGATGCCGACCGCCTCCGCCCGGTTGCGCAGCAGGGCGATGGTCTGCGGGAAGGTGTCCGCATCCACCACGAACCGGGACGACTTCGCCTTGGAGGCGCGGCGGGCGAGCAGCATCCCCTCGACGACGGCCGTGCCCTCGTCGAGCATCGACGCGTTGGCGGTGTCGAGCCCGGTGAGGTCGGAGACCATGGTCTGGAAGTTGATCAGCGCCTCCAGCCGGCCCTGCGAGATCTCCGGCTGGTACGGCGTGTAGGCGGTGTACCAGCCCGGGTTCTCGAGCACGTTGCGCTTGATCACGGCGGGGGTGATGGTGCCGTAGTAGCCGAGGCCGATCAGGCTGCGGTTCACCGTGTTGCGCGCGGCGATGGCGCGCAGCTCGCGGAGGGCGGCGCGCTCCCCCAGCGGTGCGGGCAGCGTGGAGGTGCGGTCGCGGTCGACGCGGATGGAGTCGGGCACGGCGGCGGAGACGAGATCCTCGACGGTGGACCAGTCGCGGGAGGCGGCCGCGCCGATCGCGGACAGCATGGTGCTCTGCGCGTCGCCGTCTGTGCCGATGTGACGCGGAGGGAAGAGGTCGGTCATGTGCGGGTTCGGAACCTTACTCGCCGGTCAGGGCGGCGTACTCGTCGTAGCCGAGGAGGCCGTCGGGCAGCTCGGTGAAGCGGACCTTCACCAGCCAGCCGTCGCCGAAGGGGTCGGAATTGACGAGCTCCGGGGAGTCCACGACGGCGGAGTTGGCCTCCGTCACCGTGCCGTCGACCGGCGCGAACAGCTCGCCGACCGACTTCGTCGACTCGATCTCGCCGACGACGCGGCCCGCGGCGACGTCGCTGCCCTCCTCCGGCAGCTCGACGAACACGACGTCGCCGAGCTTCTCGGCCGCGTAGGCCGTGATGCCGACGGTCGCGACGTCGCCCTCGACGAGGAGCCACTCGTGCTCCGGGGTGTACTTCAGGTCTCGTTCTGCGGCCATGGCTAGCGCTTCTTTCTGCTGTAGAAGGGGAGGGCGGTGACGGTGAACGGGAGGCGGGTGCCCCGGACGTCCACCTGGAGCACGGTGTTCTCGCGGGCGAACCGCGGCGCGACGTACGCCATCGCGATCGGCACGCCGAGCGTCGGCGACAGGGCGCCTGAGGTGACGACGCCCACCTCGGCGTCCTCGCCGGTGACCTCGTCGTGCGCGAAGACGGGGTAGCCGGCCCGGGCGGCGCGCTTGCCCTCGCCGGTCAGACCGACGAGCACGCGGGCCTCGGGATGCGGTCCCTCCTCGCTGGCGGCGCGACCGATGAAGTCGGTGTCCTTCGCCAGGTTGACGACCCGGCCGAGCCCGGCCTGGGCGGGCATGGTGTCGCGTCCGAGCTCGTGGCCGTACAGCGGCATCCCGGCCTCCAGGCGCAGGGTGTCGCGGCTGGCGAGGCCCGCGGGCACGAGGCCGAGACCCTGCTCGGTGCCGGCCTCGGTGAGCGCCTCCCAAAGCGCCTTGGCGTTGTCCGGGGCGATGTACAGCTCGAAGCCGTCCTCGCCGGTGTAGCCGGTGCGGGCGATGAGCACGGGGTGGGTCTGGAACAGCGCGGGCAGCGACCAGTAGTACTTGAGCGAAGAGAGCCGCTCCCCGAAGTCCTCGCCGTCGAGCGCGCCCTCGTCGGCGGCGAGGCCGTCGGTGGCGAGCAGGATGGAGAGGGAGGCCGGCCCCTGCACCGCGATGAGCGCGATGTCGTCGGACTCGTCGAACACCTCCACGTCGAACGGCGCGGTACGGTCGCGCAGCTCCTGGGCCACCGCATCCCGGTTTGAAGCGTTGGCGACCACCATGTAGCGGTCCTCGCCGGTGCGGTAGACGACGAGGTCGTCGACGATGCCGCCGGCCCGGGAGAGCAGCAGGCTGTACTTCGCCTGGTCCACGGCGAGCGCCGAGAGCTTGCCGGCGAGCGCGTAGTCGAGGGCGGTGCCGGCCTCCGGGCCGATGAGGACGATCTCGGCCATGTGGGAGAGGTCGAACAGCCCGGCGGCGGTGCGCACGGCGTGGTGCTCGGCGAGGTCTGACGAGTACCGGACCGGCATCTGCCAGCCGGCGAAGTCGGTGAAGGATGCGCCGGCGGCGGTGTGGACGTCGTGCAGCGGCGAGAGGCGCTCCTGCGGTGCGCCTTCGGTGCTGGGAGTGTCGCTGTGGGGCGAGGACATGAGTTCTCCGTTTCGCCGGCCGAGCGGCCGGGGGCGGCGGAAGCGTCGCCGCTCCCGGGAAGAACTCCCCCTCTGTCATCCGGCCTGAGAGTTTCACCGCGCCTCGGACGAGGTCGTGGTTTTCACCGTCGGCGAGGGCGGCGGGATGCCGTCCTGCTTTTCAGAGTGGCCCGTTCGATGCGGTACGCGTACCTGAGAGATTGTCGGGGAGGATTGCTCCTTCGGTGCCGCGCCTGTTTCGCACGACTCTCCCGCATCGACCATGTCGGCCCGATATTCGCTTGTCGGGCCAGCATATCCGCTCCGCCCGTCCACCGCGCGCCCGCCTCTCGATCCGCGCGGTCCTCTCCCTCACCGATTCGTGCCGAATGTGCGGTATGGCGCGCGCAAACCGCACATTCGGCACGAATCTGCGCGGGAGGAGGCGGAGGTTGGCGTTTTGGTCGGGGTGACACTAAGATGGTCAGCACGTTAGAGTCACGATGACCTTTAGGGGGTCTGAGCAGCATGACGGCACGGCACGAACGCGCGAGTGCGATCCTCGCCGTGTCGACGGTCATCTTCGCGCTGCGCACCGACGACGAGACCGCAGGCGTCCCGCAGGTGTGGCTGCCGCTGGTGCGCCGCATCCGGGAGCCCTTCGAGGGGCGCTGGGCGCTGCCCGGCGGACCGCTGCGCGTCGGCGAAGACCTGGCCTACGCCGCCGCCCGCACGCTCAGCGACACCACCGGTCTCACCCCGAGCTACCTGGAGCAGCTCTACGCCTTCGGCGACGCCGACCGCTCCCCCGGCGCCGACCGCGTCGTCTCGGTCGTCTACTGGGCGCTGGTGCGCAGCGAGGAGGCGGAGCGTGCGAGCGTCGGCGAGAACGTCGCCTGGTTCCCCGCCGACGACCTGCCGGAGCTCGCCTTCGACCACAACGTCATCGTCCAGTACGCGCTCTGGCGGCTGCGCACGAAGATGGAGTACTCCCGCATCGCCCACGCCTTCCTCGGCGAGCGCTTCACTCTCGCGCAGCTGCGGGCCGTGCACGAGGCCGTGCTCGGCAAGGCGCTCGACCCGGCCAACTTCCGCCGCACCATCGAGGCCTCCGGCACCGTCGTCGCGACGGATGAGTACCTCACCGGGACGCCGCACCGCCCGCCGCGGCTGTACCGCTACAACGACTCGATCGACCTCGCCGATGCGGGGCCGCTCCCCCGTCAGCAGCATCCGTTCGAAGGAAGAAACGCATGACCATCGCCGCTGAGAACATCGCCTCGGTCGACACCACCATCCGGCTCATCGCGTCGGGACAGCTGGACGGCGAGACCTGTACGCCCGACCTCGTTGAGGCGCCGTGGGAGTTCGACGCGCTCGCGCCCTCCTACGGGCCCGGCGCATCGCTCGGCGACCCGATCCCGGCGGACGCGCCGCGCCAGGGCGAGCTGCCCGAGGAGTACCGCACCGCCTCCGCGCAGGAGCTGGGCGACCGCATCCGCGCGGCCAAGGCCCGGCTCGGCGACCGCGTCGCGGTGATGGGCCACTTCTACCAGCGCGACGAGGTGGTGCAGTACGCGGACTTCGTCGGCGACTCGTTCCAGCTCGCCAACGCCGCGAAGGCCAGGCCGGAGGCCGAGGCGATCGTGTTCTGCGGCGTCCACTTCATGGCGGAGACCGCGGACATCGTGTCGCGGCCGGAGCAGCGGGTCATCCTCCCGAACCTCGCCGCTGGCTGCTCGATGGCCGACATGGCCGACCTCGACTCGGTGCAGGAGTGCTGGGAGCAGCTGGAGGAGCTGTACGGCACCGAGCCGGACGCCGACGGCCGCGTGCCCGTCATCCCGGTGACCTACATGAACTCCTCCGCCGCGCTGAAGGCGTTCTGCGGCGAGCACGGCGGGATCGTCTGCACCTCCTCCAACGCCGCGACCGTGCTGGAGTGGGCGTTCGAGCGCGGGCAGCGCGTCCTGTTCTTCCCCGACCAGCACCTCGGCCGCAACACCGCCAAGGCCATGGGGGTGCCGCTCGAGCGCATGCCGCTGTGGAACCCGCGCAAGGCCTGGGGCGGGACCGACGCCGCCACGCTGCAGGACGCGCAGGTGATCCTCTGGCACGGCTTCTGCTCGGTGCACAAGCGCTTCACCGTCGGCCAGATCGAGCACGCGCGGGCCGAGTTCCCCGGCGTGCGCGTCATCGTGCACCCCGAGTGCCCGATGGAGGTGGTGGACGCGGCCGACGAGTACGGCTCGACCGACTACATCGTGAAGGCGATCCAGGCCGCGCCCGCCGGCTCCACGTTCGCGATCGGCACCGAGATCAACCTGGTGCAGCGGCTCGCCGCCCAGTTCCCGCAGCACACCATCTTCTGCCTCGACTCCGTGGTGTGCCCGTGCTCGACGATGTACCGCATCCACCCCGGCTACCTCGCCTGGGTGCTGGAGGGGCTGGTGCGCGGCGAGGTGCTCAACCAGGTGACCGTCCCGGCCGAGGTCGCCGAACCCGCCCGGGTCGCGCTCGAGCGGATGCTGGCCGCGCGCCCCGACACCACGATGGCGGCCTGACATGAGCCGCGTGGTCGTGGTCGGCAGCGGGATCGCGGGACTCACCGCGGCGCTGCGCGCGCACGACCTCGGTCACGACGTCACGGTCGTGACCAAGGCCGCGCTGACCGACGGCAGCACCCGGTACGCGCAGGGCGGTGTGGCCGCGGCGGTGTTCCACGACGACAGCGTCGAGGCGCACATCGCCGACACGCTGCGCGCCGGCGCCGGTCTGAACGTGCGTGAGGCCGTCGAGGTGCTCTGCGCGGACGGCCCGGAGCGCGTGCGCGAGCTCATCGCCCGCGGCGCCGCCTTCGACCGCGATGGCGACGCGCTCGCCCGCGGCCGCGAGGCGGCGCACTCGACCTCGCGCGTGCTTCACGCCGGAGGCGATGCGACCGGCGCCGAGCTGGAGCGCACGCTGGTGGCGGCGCTGCGGGAGGCGCGCATCCCGGTGCTGGAGGGCGCCTTCCTGAGAGATGTCCTCGTGCGTGAGGGCCGCGCCGCCGGGGTCGTGCTGCGCACGGCCGAGGGGATGCTGACGCTCGAAGCCGACGCGGTCGTGCTGGCCACGGGTGGCTGGGGCCGGCTCTACGCCCACACGACGAACCCCGCGGTCGCGACCGGCGACGGCGTCGCCGCCGCCTGGCGGGCGGGAGCCGCGCTGGCCGACCTGGAGTTCACGCAGTTCCACCCGACGGCCCTGCACGGCGGTCGCGAGGGGTCGGCCTTCCTCATCTCGGAGGCGGTCCGAGGCGAGGGCGCGGTGCTGCGCAACCGCGCGGGCGAACGGTTCATGCTCGACGTGCATCCCGACGCCGAGCTCGCGCCGCGCGACGTGGTCGCCCGCGGCATCGCCATCGAGATGGCGGCGCAGGGCGGAGAGCCGGTGCTGCTGGATGCGACGGCGCTCGGGCCCGACCTGCTCGCTCGGCGCTTCCCGACCATCGACGCGGCCTCCCGCGCGGCCGGCCACGACTGGGGGCGCCGTCCCCTGCCCGTCACGCCCGCCGCGCACTACGCCATGGGCGGTGTCGCGACCGACACCGAGGGTCGCACGACCGTGCCCGGGCTGTTCGCCGTCGGCGAGGTCGCGTGCACCGGAGCGCACGGGGCGAACCGGCTGGCCTCCAACTCGCTGCTGGAAGGGCTGGTGTTCGCACACCGAGCCGTCGGGGTCGTCGACGAGCCGTGGCCGGCGCCGCCGTCGTGGGTGACGGAGGCGGCGGTCGCCGTCGACCCGGACGCCGAGGCGTCGCGCCCTGCTGCATCCCTCCCATTCGACCGGGCCCGGCTCGGGCGGCTGATGTGGGAGGCCGCCGGGCTGCACCGCGACGGCGCCCGTCTCGCCGCCGCGGCCGACGAGCTGGCCGCCGTCCGGGATCCCGGGCCGGGAGAGGACGCCGACCTGCTGGCCCTCGCGCGGCTCGTGGTGCGCTCGGCGCTCGCCCGCGAGGAGTCCCGCGGCGCGCACTTCCGCTCGGACGCACCGCTGGCCGCCGAGGGCGCGGCCGTGCACACCGTCCTGCTCCCCCATCCCGCTCCGCTTCCGTCGTCCGACCGCATCGAGGTGCCCGCAGCATGCTGACCCGCCACATCATCCAGACCGTCGTCCAGGCCGCCCTGGTCGAGGACGCGCCGTGGGGCGACGTGACCAGCGAGCTGCTGATCCCGGAGACCGCGACCGCGACGGCCCGGCTGGTCGCCCGGGAACCCGGCACGTTCGCGGGCGGCGAGGTGTTCGCCGCCGCCATGACCCTGACCGACCCGGCGATCGTCGTCACGCTGCACGTAGCCGACGGCACGGCCTTCGAGCCGGGTGAGGCGCTGGCGACGGTCACAGGGCCGGCCCGCTCCGTGCTGCAGGCCGAGCGCGTCGCCCTCAACTTCACCCAGCGGATGTCGGGGATCGCGACCCTGACCGCCGCGTTCGTCGCCGAGGTCGCCCACACCTCCGCCCGCATCGTGGACACCCGCAAGACCACGCCGGGCCTGCGCGCCTTCGAGCGACACGCGGTCCGGGCCGGCGGGGGCCACAACCACCGCTACTCGCTCTCCGACGCCGTGATGGCGAAGGACAACCACCTCGCCGTCCTGACCGCCCAGAGCGGGCTGTCGGTCACCGACGCCCTGCTCCGCGTCCGCGAGCAGCTGGGTCACACCACGCACCTGGAGGTGGAGGTCGACCGGCTCGACCAGATCGAGCCGGTGCTGGCCGCGGGCGTCGACACGATCATGCTCGACAACTTCACTGTCGACCAGCTGCGCGAAGGCGTCGCCCTCGTCGACGGTCGCGCGCTGGTCGAGGCGAGCGGCAATGTCAGCCTCGCCACCGTGCGCGCCATCGCCGAGACCGGTGTCGACGTGATCTCGTCCGGCTCGCTGACCCACAGCGTCCGCTCGCTCGACCTCGGACTGGACGTGGTGGTCGAGTGATCTACCTCGACGCCGCCGCCACCTCCCCGGTCCGCCGGGAGGTGCTGGAGGCGATGTGGCCGTACCTGACCGGCGACTTCGGCAATCCGTCGAGCCACCACGCCGTGGGCGAGTCGGCCGCACGCGGCCTGGCCGATGCACGCGCGGGCGTCGCCGCCTGGCTCGGCTGCCGGGCGTCGGAGGTCACCTTCACCTCGGGCGGGACGGAGGCCGACAACCTCGCGGTCAAGGGCATCGCCCTGGCGAACCCCCGCGGCCGGCATCTGGTCACGACTCGGATCGAGCACGAAGCGGTGCTGGAGTCGGTGGACCATCTGGTCAGGCTGCACGGCTTCGAGGTCACCTTCGTGCCGGTCGGGCGCGATGGGCTCGTCGCACCGTCGGACTTCGCCGCGGCACTGCGACCGGACACCACGCTGGCCTCGGTGATGCTCGCCAACAACGAGGTCGGCACGGTGCAGCCGATCGCCGCGCTGGCGGCCGTCGCCCACGAGCACGGCGTTCCTCTTCATACGGATGCGGTGCAGGCGGCGGGCTGGCTTCCGCTCGATGTCGGCACCCTCGGCGTGGATGCGCTGAGCGTCTCCGGCCACAAGATCGGAGCACCGAAGGGCGTCGGTGCGCTGTACCTGCGCGGGCGCATCCCGGTCGAGCCGGTCATCCACGGCGGCGGGCAGGAGCGCGGCCGGCGCTCGGGCACCGAGAACGTCGCCGGTGCGGTGGCGCTCGCCACGGCCGCGCGGCTCGCCACGGAGGGCCGTGCGGAGCGGGCGGAGGCGGCGACGGCCGCGCGCGACGCGTTCGTGGCGGCGGTGCTGGCGGAGGCGCCGGGCGCAGAGCTCACCGGGCATCCGGTCTCGCGCCTGCCGGGAACGGCGTCGTTCGTCTTCCCCGGGACCAACGGCGAGGCCGTGCTGCTGGAGCTGGAGCGCCGCGGCGTCGTCTCGTCCAGCGGTTCGGCCTGCGCGGCCGGCAGCGAGGACGCGTCGCACGTGCTGCTCGCGCTCGGCTACGACGAGGACCTCGCGCGCACAGCCGTGCGGTTCTCCTGGGGCGGCGACGTGGAAGCGCAGGCCCTGCTCGCTGTCGCTCCGGCGGTCGGCGAGGCGGTGCGGACGGTGGCGGCGCTCGGGCGCTGACCGCGTCCCGTTTATTCCCGCGTTCTGCGGAGAGCGAAACCGGAAAATCGTTCCGGTCACAGACGCGCGCGATGTCGGTCGTCGCCGCTACGTTTGACCAGTGACTGAGAAGACCTCACCAGTGCCTTCGGTCGACGCCGGCGCCCTCCCCGGGCCGGCTGCGGCCGCGCCGCGCATCGCGCCGCGCGACCAGCGCGTGATCTGGCTGCTGCTCGCGGCCACGTTCGTCGTGATCCTCAACGAGACGATCATGACGGTCGCCATCCCGAAGCTGATGGACGACCTCCACATCGACGCCCTCGCCGCACAGTGGCTCTCCACGGCGTTCATGCTGACGATGGCGGTCGTCATCCCGATCACGGGCTTCCTGCTGCAGCGCTTCACGACGCGGCAGATGTTCATCGCCGCCATGTCGCTGTTCTCGCTCGGCACGCTGGCCGCGGCCCTCGCGCCCGGGTTCCTCGTGCTGGTCGCCGCGCGCGTGGTGCAGGCGTCCGGGACGGCGATCATGCTGCCGCTGCTGATGACGACGCTGATGACCCTGGTGCCGCCGGCCCTGCGCGGGCGCACCATGGGCAACGTCTCCATCGTGATCTCGGTCGCGCCCGCGATCGGCCCGACCATCTCCGGCCTGATCCTCAACTTCCTGCCCTGGCGGTGGATCTTCCTGATCGTGCTCCCGATCGCGCTGATTATGCTGTTCATCGGCATGCGCTTCGTCGAGAACGTCACCGAGACCGAGAAGGTGCGGATCGACGTGCTCTCCGTCATCCTGTCGGCGTTCGGCTTCGGCGGACTGGTCTACGGGCTGACGCTGTCGGGCGAGTCCGGCGGCGCGTCCGCGAGCCCGTTCATGCTCTGGGGATCGCTCGCGGTCGGCGTGCTGGGGCTCGCGGCGTTCGTCGCGCGCCAGCTGCTGCTGCAGCGCAAGGACCGGGCGCTGCTCGACCTGCGGACGTTCCGCTTCCCCATCTTCAGCGTGGCGATCGTGCTCATGGCGATCACGACCGCGTCGATGTTCGGCGTGATCATCGTGCTGCCGCTGTACCTCCAGCACGTGCTCCACCTCGACACGCTGTCGACGGGGCTGATCCTGCTGCCGGGTGGTCTGATCATGGGTCTCGCGGCGCCCTTCGTCGGGCGCATCTACGACCGCTTCGACCCGCGGGTGCTCGTGGTGCCGGGATCGATCCTGGTCAGCCTGGTGCTGTGGGCGCTCACGATGGTCACCGAGCACACGCCGATCGCCCTGGTCATCGCCGCGCACGTGGTGCTGAGCCTCGGGCTCGCGATGATGTTCACGCCGCTGTTCACGGCCGGGCTCGGGGCGCTCCCGCCGCACCTGTATTCACACGGCAGCGCCATCCTGGGCACGATCCAGCAGGTGGGCGGCGCCGCGGGCACGGCCCTGCTGATCGCGGTGCTCACGCTGCAGTCGACCGCGCTGGCCGCGGGCGGTGCGGGCGCCGACGCCGCGCAGGCGGGCGGCATCCGGACGGCGTTCCTCGCCGGGGCGATCATCTCCCTGTTCGGGGTCGCCGGCTCCTTCTTCATCCGCAAGCCCGCCGACAACCCCTCCGAGCCCGCCTTCGCCCACTGACCCGGCGCCGAGTTGCACGTTGTGGCGGCTATTCCGCCCGAATAGCCGCCACGACGTGCAACTCGAGCACCAGGTCAGCGGGGGTCGAGCGCGTCGCGGAGGCGGCGCGCGAGGGCCGCGGCGGCGGCCAACTCCCCCGGGTCGGCCACCGCGGCGGTGCGCTCGGCCCACTCCGTGCGCAGCGGCCTGATGCGCTCCAGCGCCGCGCGGCCCGCGCCCGTGAGCCGCACCAGCGGAGCGCGTGCGTCCGCCGGGTCCGGGATGCGCTCCACGAGGCCGGCGTGCTCCAGCGCCGCGACCCCTTCGGCCGCCGACTGACGGCGCAGCCCGCGGCGGCGGGCGATCGCCGCGACGCTCAGCGGACCGTGCGCGACCGCGCCCAGCGTCAGCCAGCGCGCCGAGGTCAGCCCCTCCGCGGCCACGAGTTCGTCGCCCGCTCGCGCGAACGCATCGGCGAGCCGGAACACCTCGTCGACGAGCTCCGTCAGCCGCATGCCGCCCTCGTTCACGACTGCTCCACCAGGCAGACGATGTGCCCGTCCGCGTCCCTGACCACCGCCATGCGCTCGCCCCACGGCTGCGCGGCGGGCGCATCCACCACCGCTCCCCCGGCGGCCACCCAGCGGTCGACCACCGCGTCGAGGTCCGGGAGCGCGAAGGTCACCGCCACGGCGGCGTCCGAAGCGACGGCCGGTCGCTCGTGCACCATCAGCTCGACCCCGTCGGCCGTGAGCAGCCAGGCGAAACCGTCGGCGGTGCGCTCCACGTCGAGCCCGAGCACACCGGCGTAGAGGTCGAGGGCGGCCGGGAGCGACGACGCGGACAGGACGAGGCGGTGAAGCACGGGGGCACTGGTCATGCGATCACCCTCGCTTAATCGACAGGTCCCTGTCAATCGTTCCACCGCCCTAGCATCCACCCGCGACCGCGCGTGAGAATGGGAGACCTACGCGAGGAGGCAGCCGTGAGCATCATCCGCACGCCGGAACCGTCCGAGGCGACCGGCGAGGTCGCCGCCCTCTACCAGGAGGACCTGGACGAGCTGGGGTACGTCGCCGACTACACGCGGGTGATGAGCGTGAATCCGGAGGCCGTCCGCGCGTTCGAGGCGCTGGTCCGCTCGATCGTCGCGCAGCTCGGCAAACGCCGCTACGAGCTCGTCACGCTCGCGGCCGCGCAGGCCCTCCATTCGCAGCACTGCCGGCTCGCGCACGGCCTCAAGTCGCTCGACCTGTTCGGCGAGGACGACCTCGTGCGCATCGCCCGCGACTACCGGAACGCCGACCTGACCGAGGCCGAGGTGGCGATGATGGACTACGCCGAGAAGGTCAGCCGCGCCTCGTACGCCATGACGGACGCCGACGCCGAGCGGCTGCGCGACCTGGGCTTCACCGACCGCGAGATCGTCGACATCACGCTCGCGGCCGCCGCGCGCAACTACTACAGCCGCGCCATCCAGGCCCTGGGCGCCGCCGTGCAGGTGCCGCCCGGCGTGAGCGACCGGCTGCGCGGGGCGCTGCTGGCGCCGCTGTGAGGGACACCACCCGCGCCAGGGCCCTGGCCGCACTGCAGGGCCTTGCGCTCGGCGACGCCCTCGGGATGCCGACCCAGTCGCTCTCGCGGGACCGCATCCTGGCCGACCACGGCCGCATCACGGGACTCGTCGCCGCCGGCCCGCGCCAGCAGATCGCCGCGGGCATGCCGGCCGGGTCCGTCACGGACGACACCGAGCAGGCCGTGCTGCTGGCGCGGCTGCTGATCGACGGCGGAGGAACGGTGCGGCCGGGCGTCCTCGCCGGCGAGCTGCTCGCCTGGGAGCGCGGGATGGAGGCGCGCGGCTCGCTCGACCTGCTCGGGCCCAGCACGCGCGCGGCCCTTCAGCGGCTGCAGGACGGCATGCCGCCGGAGGAGGCCGGCCGCTTCGGCGCGACGAACGGCGCGGCGATGCGCATCGCGCCGGTCGGGATCGCCGTGCCGGTCGAGCCGCTCGGGCTCTTCGTCGACGCCGTCGCCTCCGTCAGCGCGCTGACCCACAACACGGGTCTCGGCATCGCGGGCGCGGCGGCGGTCGGTGCGGCGGTCAGCGCAGGCATCGACGGAGCCGAGACGCCGGAGGCGCTGGATGTGGCGGTCGCCGCCGCACGCGAGGGCGCCCGCCGCGGGCACTGGGTCGCGGGCGGCGACATCGCGGCCCGGCTGGAGTGGGCCGTGCCGTACCTGCTGGAGCTCGACGAAGACGCGCAAGACGACGCGCTCGCGGAGGTGATCGGGACCTCGGTCGCCGCGCAGGAGTCGGTCGTCGCCGCCCTCGCCCTCGTCGGCGTGGCGGTCGCGGCAGGCGACCCGGCGCATCCCGACCGCGATGCAGCGTGGGAGACGCTCTGCCGGGCGGCCTCGCTCGGCGGCGACACCGACACCATCGCCGCGATGGCCGGCGCCGTCCTCGGCGCGACGGGCGCGGCCGACTGGCCGCGCACCGCGCTCGAGACCGTGCGGCGCGTGAACGCCCTCGACCTGGAGCCCCTGGTCGATGGACTGCTGGAGCTGAGGAGGCGACGTGGCTGAAGGACGGCTGATCTTCACCGGGACCGTGGTGGTCGACCTGCTGATGCGGGTGGACGCGCTGCCCGAGCGCGGCGGCGACGTGCTCGCCTCCTCGGCCGGGATGGCGGCGGGCGGCGGCTTCAACGTCATGGCCGCCGCCGCGCGCGACGGGGTCGAGGTGGTCTTCGCCGGCCGCTCCGGAACCGGGCCCTTCGGCGAGGTGGTGGCCGAGGCGTTGTGGCGCGAGGGCATCTCGGTCGCCAACCCGCCGCTCGAGTCCGCCGACAACGGCTACTCGGTCGTCCTGGTCGACGCGGGCGCCGAGCGCACCTTCGTCACGGCGGCCGGCGCCGAGGGGATGCTGAGCCGCGCCGACCTGGACGCGGTGCAGCCGCGTCCAGGCGACGTGGTCTACGTCTCCGGCTACAGCCTGGCGCACGCCGCTTCGGGCCCGGCGGTGGCCGGCTGGGTGGAGGCGCTCGGCCCGGAGACGCGGGTGGTCTTCGACCCGTCGCCGCTGGTCGGAACGCTCGAGCGCGACCTGCTCGAGGCGGTCCTGCGGCGCACCGACGTGCTGAGCGCCAACTCCCGTGAGGCGCGCATCCTGCGCTCGCACGCCCATCCCGCCCCCGCCGCCGGTGCTCTGCGCGGGATGCTGCGCGAGGGCGGCGTCGCCGTGGTCCGCGACGGCGCCTCCGGGTGCTGGGTGGCGACGGGCGACCCCGCGCCGACGCACGTGCCGGCGTTCCCGGTGACCGCGGTCGACACCACGGGGGCGGGGGACGCCTTCGGCGGCGTGGCCGCCGCCCTCGCCCGCGGCGCCGACCCGCTCTCCGCCGCCCGCCGGGCGACCGCCGCCGCGGCGATCGCCGTGACGAGGGAAGGACCGGCGACCGCGCCGACCGCGGCCGAGACCGACGCGGCGCTGGCCGCAGGCTGACTGCGGCGGGCCGACCGCGGCCGGCTGGACGAGAGGAGCATCCGGTGATCCGGGTCAAGCGCATCTACGACGAACCGGCGGCCGACGACGGCTACCGTGTGCTCGTCGACCGGCTGTGGCCGCGCGGCGTCAGCAAGGCGCGCGCCGACATCGACCTGTGGCTGAAGGAGGTGGCTCCGTCGACCGGGCTTCGGCAGTGGTTCCACCAGGACACGGCCGCCGAGGGGGAGGTGTTCGACGCGTTCCGCGCCCGCTACGAGGACGAGCTCGCCGCCAACCCCGCGGTGGACACGCTGCGCGGGCTCCTGCGCGAGCATCCCGTGGTCACGCTCCTGGTCGGGGCCCGCGATCCGGAGCTGAACCACGGAAAGGTGCTCGAGGAGTACCTCGAGCACCATCCGTGATCCGCGGCCGGCGAGCGGTCAGCCGGCGAGCGCCAGGTCCTCCTCCGACGGCGCGGTGTCGACCAGGTAGCGCGCGTACGCGGGGATCGTGAGGAACGTCGGCACGTCCTCCCCCAGCACCACCTCGCGCAGCAGTTCGGCCGCGTCGGCGAAGCGGGAGCCGTCCGTCTCCAGCCGCGCCCGCTCCTCGTCGAGGATGCGCGACACCAGGGCGGCGTCGACCGGCCTGCCCTCCGCGGTGACGATGCGGTTGTCGATCCACTGGCGCAGCAGCGAGCGGGAGATCTCGGCGGTCGCCGCGTCCTCCATCAGCCCGTCGATCGCGACCGCGCCGGTGCCGCGCAGCCAGGCCTCCAGGTAGCGGAGCGCCACGGAGACGTTGGAGCGCACCCCCGCGTCGGTGACCGTCGCGTCGGCGCCTGCCACATCCAGCAGGTCGTCCGCGGCGACGTGGACGTCGTCCCGCTGCCGCCCCACCTGGTTCGGGCGCTCTCCCAGCACGGCGTCGAACTCGGCCAGCGCCGTCGGGATGAGGTCGGGATGCGCGACCCAGGTGCCGTCGAAGCCGTCGCCGGCCTCCCGCCGCTTGTCATCGGCGACCTTCTGCAGCGCCCGGGCGGTCGCCTCGGGGTCTTTCCGGTTCGGGATGAACGCGCTCATCCCGCCGATCGCGTGCGCGCCGCGGCGGTGGCAGGTGGCGACCAGCAGCTCCGTGTAGGCCCGCATGAACGGCACGGTCATCGTGATCTTGTCGCGGTCGCCGAAAGCGAACCGGCGGCCCCGGCCCTGGAACGTCTTGATCATCGAGAAGATGTAGTCCCAGCGCCCGGCGTTGAGACCCGCGCAGTGCTCGCGCAGCTCGTACAGGATCTCGTCCATCTCGAACGCCGCGGGGATCGTCTCGATGAGCACGGTGGCCCGGATGGTGCCGACCGGCATCCCGATGCGCTGCTGGGCGAAGACGAAGATGTCGTTCCACAGCCGGGCCTCCAGGTGCGACTCCAGCTTCGGGAGGTAGAAGTACGGGCCGCGGCCCGCATCCACCAGGGCCCGCGCGTTGTGCCAGAAGTACAGCCCGAAGTCGGTGAGCGAGGCGCTGGCCGGGGTGGAGCGGCCGGCCCGGTCGGTGAAGGCGAGGTGCTTCTCCACCAGGTGCCAGCCGCGCGGGCGCATCACGATGGTCGGCGTGTGCTCCAGCGGCGTGGTGACCCGGTAGTCCTTGCCCTCGGGGCTGGTGAAGGCCAGCCGGCCGCGCACGGCGTCGTACAGGGTGCGCTGGCCGCCGACGATGTTCGCCCAGGTGGGGCTGGTCGCGTCCTCCAGGTCGGCGAGCCAGACCCGGGCGCCCGAGTTGAGGGCGTTGATCGCCATCTTCTGGTCGGTCGGGCCGGTGATCTCCACCCGGCGGTCGTCCAAGCCGGGGCCGGCGCCGGCGACGCGCCAGGTGTCGTCCTCGCGGATGGCGGCCGTGCTGCTGAGGAAGCGGGGATCGCGGCCGTTGCCGGCCTCCTCGCGGTGCCGCCGGCGCTCGGCCAGCAGCTCCTGCCGCCGGGCGGCGAACGCCTGGTGCAGGTGGTCGACGAAGGCGATGGCCTCCGGGGTCAGGATGTCGTCGCCGCGCTCGATCCGCGGCCCGGTGATCTGGATCATGGTCGTTCTCCTTCGTACAAGCCATCCGTTCCTGAGTTCTTCGAGTTCGCGACGGCGTGTCGCGCGAAAAACTCAGGAGGCGATGGCGGGGGTCAGAACTGGTGTGCTTCGGTGGATCCGGCCAGGGCGAGCGTTGCGCTGTCGGGGTTGAGCGCGCTCGCGACGCGGTCGAAATAGCCGGTGCCGACCTCCCGCTGGTGGCGGGTCGCCGTGTACCCGTCGGCCTCGGAGGCGAATTCCGCCTCCTGCAGGTCGACGTAGGCGCTCATGTGCCGGGTGGAGTAGTCCCGGGCGAGCGTGAACATGGAGTGGTTGAGAGCGTGGAAGCCGGCCAGCGTGATGAACTGGAAGGCGTACCCCATCGCCGCCAGCTCGCGCTGGAACCGGGCGATGGTGTCGTCGTCGAGGTGGCGGCGCCAGTTGAACGACGGCGAGCAGTTGTAGGCGAGCTTCTTGCCGGGGAACTCGGCGTGCACGGCCTCGGCGAAGCGGCGCGCCAGCTCCAGGTCGGGCTCGGCGGACTCGACCCAGAGCAGGTCGGCGTACGGCGCGTAGGCCAGCCCGCGGGCGATGACCGGGTCGATGCCGTTCCGCACCTCGTAGAAGCCCTCCGACGTGCGCGTCCCGGTGAGGAACGGCCGGTCCCGCTCGTCGTGGTCGCTCGTCAGCAGGGTGGCGGCGAGCGCGTCGGTCCGCGCGATGACGATCGTCGGGACGCCGGCGACGTCGGCGGCGAGCCTGGCGGCGTTCAGGGTGCGGATGTGCTGCCCGGTGGGGATGAGCACCTTGCCGCCCATGTGCCCGCACTTCTTCTCGCTGGCCAGCTGGTCCTCCCAGTGCACGCCCGCGGCCCCGGCCTGGATCATCGCGTGCATGAGCTCGTAGGCGTTCAGCGGGCCGCCGAAACCGGCCTCGGCGTCGGCGACGATCGGCGCCATCCAGTCGGCCACGGGCCCGTCGGTGCCCTCGATCTGGCCGGCGCGCAGCAGCGCGTTGTTGATGCGGCGGACGACGGCGGGGACCGAGTTCGCCGGGTACAGGCTCTGGTCGGGGTAGGTCTGGCCGGCCAGGTTGGCGTCGGCCGCGACCTGCCAGCCGGAGAGGTAGATCGCCTCCAGACCCGCGCGCACCTGCTGCACGGCCTGGTTGCCGGTGAGGGCGCCGAGGGCGGCGACCCAGCGCGGGTCCTCGGCAGTGCTCTCGCGCTGCAGCTGCTGCCACAGCCGCTCGGCTCCGCGGCGGGCGAGGGTCTGCTCCTCGCGGACCGGTCCGCGCAGGGCCACGACGTCGTCGGCCGTGTAGTCGCGGCGGATGCCGGTCCAGCGCGGGTCCGCATCCCACTCCAGCTGGAGCTCGGCGGGCGTCTGCGTGGTGTCGCCTGGACGGGTGTCGGTGCTCATGGTGACCTCCATCGGTCGGATCATCGGTCTGATCGGATGACTCGATCCTTCGCCCTGCGCAGCGCCCCGCGACCGGATCGGCGGACAGAAATCCGGCCGTTCTTCTGTTTGCCAGAACTTCGCGGCGGTGTCACCATGGCTGGCATGACCGTCATCGACGACGTGCACGACGAGACCCCCGCGGCCGACGCACTCACCCTCGGCCGCCGCATCCGCGCGTTCCGGCAGCGGCGCGGCATGACGCTGGAGACGCTGGCCGCGGCGCTCGACCGGGCGCCGTCGCAGGTGTCCACGATCGAGAACGGCAACCGGGAGCCGCGGCTCGCGCAGTTGCGGCAGATCGCGGCGGCGCTGGAGGTCACGGTCGACGACCTGCTCGCCCCGGAGCCGCCGGACGAGCGCGCGGCCCTCGAGATCGCGGTCGAGCGGGCGCAGCGCGGGCCCGTGTTCGCCTCCCTCGGGATCGACCCCGTGCGGGTCGGACGGACCGTTCCGGACGCGACATTGCAGGCGATTCTGGCCCTGCACCAGGAGGTGGAGAGGCTGCACCGCGAGCGGGCCGCCACCCCCGAGGAGGCCCGCAGGGCCAACGCCGAACTGCGGGCGACGATGCGGGCGCGCGACAACCACTTCGCCGAGCTCGAGACCATCGCGGCCGACCTGCTCGCCGCCGTCGGGCACACCGGAGGCCCGGTGTCGCACCAGACGGTGACCGACATGGCCGACCACCTCGGCTACTCGCTGCACTACGTCGGCGACCTGCCCCACTCCACCCGCTCGGTGACCGACCGGCGGAACGGGCGCATCTACCTGCCCACCGAGCAGTCCGCGTCAAGAGACTCGCGCTCGCCCATCCTGCAGGCCTTCGCGTCGCACGTGCTCGGGCACGACGAGCCGAGAAACTACGCCGATTTTCTGCGGCAGCGGGTGGAGACCAACTACCTCACCGCCGCGCTGCTGCTGCCGGAGAAGGACGCGGTGGCGTTCCTCACCGAGGCCAAGAACTTCCGCCGCATCTCGATGGAGGACCTCCGCGACGCGTTCGCGGTGTCGTACGAGACAGCCGCGCACCGGTTCACCAACCTCGCCACCGCGCGGCTCGGCATCCCGGTTCACTTCATGAAGGTGCACGAGTCGGGCACCATCATCAAGGCGTACGAGAACGACGCGGTGGTGTTCCCGTCGGATGCTCTCGGGGCGGTCGAGGGCACGCCGGTGTGCCGCAGCTGGACCGCGCGCACGGTGTTCGACGTGGCCGACCGGTTCAGCCCGTACTACCAGTACACGGACACCCCGAGCGGCACGTTCTGGTGCACCTCACGGGTGGAGAAGGCGAAGGAGGGCGACTACTCGGTCAGTGTCGGCGTACCGTTCGCGCACGTGAAGTGGTTCCGCGGCCGCGAGACGCCGCACCGCGCCGTCTCCCGCTGCCCCGACGAGAGTTGCTGCCGGCGGCCGCCGTCCGAGCTGGCGGACCGCTGGACGGGCATGGCCTGGCCCGCCGCGCGCACGCCCACCTCGCTGCTCGCCGCCCTCCCGACCGGCACCTTCCCCGGAGTCGACCCCACCGAGGTCTACGCCTTCCTCGACCGCCACGCCCCCGCCTGACCCGTCCCGAGCCATCAGTTCCTGAGTTTTTCGAGCGACACGCCGTCGCGAACTCGAAAAACTCAGGAACTGATGGCTGCGGACCGGAGGAAGCGCTTCAGTCGAGGGTGAGGAGGTGGAGAGCGGCGCCGTAGGGAGGCAGCGAGACCGTCGGGGACGGGGCGCCGTCCGGGGTGCGGAGGGTGCCGCCGGGGACGGACGGGGTGACGGTGACCGGGGTCTCGTGCTGGGAGAGGAAGACGACGAAGCGGCGGCCGTCGGCATGCACCAGCGTGTCCGCGAACACGCGCGGGTCGTCGAGGAGTACGTCCCGCTCCACCTCCGCCACCGCGGCGAGCGCGTCGTACAGCCGCCAGGTCTCCTCCGGATTCACGCGCGCCCGCGCCGAGGCGAAGAACTCGAGTGGATACGTCGACAGCACCGCGCGTCCGGCACCGTGCGCCTTCACCACGATCGCGGGGCGCCCGTGCGCGTCGACCGCCACCACCCGTCCCGACGTCGCCCGCACCGGCAGGTACGTGCGCCCGTTCTCGTTGCCGGCGGGCGCGAAGCGCAGCTCCGTGCCCGCCGCGAGCGGGCCGAAGTCGGAGGTGAACCGCAGCACAACGGTCTCGTCGGTGACCGGCTCCGCCAGCCCGTACGCCGAGTCCATCCGCACCCCGAACAGCTCCTCGGTGTGCGCCCACCAGGGCCCGCGCTGCACCCCGCTCGTCCCGTGCGAGTACGACGCGTACACCGTCGCCCCGTCGCGCGCGAGCGACACCAGCTGCTCCCACGAGGTCGCGCACAGCTGCTTCACCGAGGGCAGCAGGTACAGCCCGTACCCGGCGGGCAGCCCGCCGTCCGCCTTCTCGCGCACCACCGCGACGGGGATGTGCGCCTCGTGCGCAGCGACGTACGCCTGCTCCCCCGTCGCGACGATGTGGGCGCGCTCGGCCTCGTTGGTGAACGGATAGTCCTCGGCGAGGTGCGACGGCACGACGAGGGCCGCGTCCACCGGCGACCGGCGCACCTGCGGCAGGTCGATCGCGGCGAGGTCGGCGGCGAACCGCGCCAGCTCCCGCAGCGGCGGCTTCGGATTTCCGTGCCGGTCGGTGATACCGAAGTGCATCTCGAACGGATGGTGCGAGTACGGCCGCTGGCCCGCCAGGTCGTCGTAGTCGGTGTTGTTCCAGGCGATCCAGCCGGTCGCGCCGGCCAGCAGCGTCGAGTACAGCAGCTGCCGGTAGTAGGTGGCAGCACCGGCGTCCGACACGAAGTCGCTGGTCAGGCCGAACTCCTCCATGACGACGGGGAGCCCGTGGGTCGCCGACAGCTCCGCGATGTACGCCGCCTTCAGGTGCTGCCGGACCTGGTCGGTCTCCATCCGGTACACGTGCGGCCCGATGAAGTCGGTGAACTCCGCCAGGTCGCGCACCGAGAAGCCGTTGTCGTGCCCGGTCGTCTCGATGCCCCAGGCGCCGTCGCCGACCGCAACCGGCTGCGTCCCGCCGCCGGCGCGCACAGCATCCACCAGCAGCGACGCCCACGCGTCGACGATGGGACGCGGCGCCTCCCCGCCGTAGATCGGCACCTCGTTGGTCAGCAGCCAGCCGGCGACGGCGGGATGCGACGCGAACCGCGACGTCAGCTCCCGCACGTACCAGGCCTGCCGGCCGACGAACCAGACGTCGCGGTACAGGTCTCGCCCCTCCCGCCACACCGGGTCCCAGTTCTCCCCCGACATGTGCCCGACCAGGAACGTCGGCACCGTCGTCATCCCCGCCTCGGTGTGCGCGTCCAGGAAGTCGGCGAAGTTCGCGACGCACTGCTCGTCGAGCGAGTCGGGCGTCGGGTGGAAGTCGGGCCAGTAGAAGAAGGAGCGCGTCATGTTCAGGCCGTGATCGGCGAGCACGCGCAGCTCCTCGCGGACGACCGCCGGGTCGTAGCGCGTCCACATCAGCGGGCCGCCGGTGCGCGACCAGAAGTTGGCGCCGAGCCACACCGCCGGGGCGTCGCCGACCTGCAAGACCGGGGAGGGACGATCCATGATGCCTTTCTTCGGGGAGGAGCCGCTGCTCACTTGACCGCGCCGGCGGTGAGGCCCGCGACGAAGTTGCGCTGCAGCAGAAGGAACGCGACCACGATCGGGATGGAGACCACCAGTGACGCGGCCATGATCTGGTTCCAGTAGACGTTGGTCTGGGTGGAGTACAGCTGCAGGCCGACCGCGAGCGTCCTGTTCTCGTCCGTCGTCATCACCGAGGCGAACAGCACCTCGCCCCAGCTGGTCATGAACGAGTAGATCGCGACCGCGATGAGACCGGGCCGGGCGGCCGGGATGACGACGTGCCAGAGCGCGCCCATCGCGCCCGAGCCGTCCACCTTCGCGGCCTCGTCGAGCTCGCGCGGGATGTTGTCGAAGTAGCCGGCGAGCATCCAGATGGAGAACGGCAGCACGAACGTGAAGTACGTGATGATGAGGCCCCAGCGCGTGCCCACGAGCTGGATGCCCGTGGCCTGGTTGATGTTCACGAAGATGAGGAACAGCGGCAGCAGGAACAGCACGCCGGGGAACATCTGCGTCGACAGCACGGTCGTCGTGAACACGCTGCGGCCCTTGAACCGGTAGCGCGAGACCGCGTACGCGGCGAACACGGCGATCACCAGCGAGATCAGCGTCGCCGCGCTCGACACGATGAGGCTGTTCACGAAGTACGACGCCAGCGGCACGGTCGACCACATGTCGATGAACGGCTGGATCGTGATCGTCTGCGGCCACCAGGTGAACGCCGACTGCACCTCCGACAGCGGCTTCACCGACGACGTGATCATCACGTACAGCGGGACGACCGTGAACACGGTCAGCACGACGATGGTGACCCAGCGGAAGACGTGGGATGAGCGGGTCTCACGCATTGCGGCTCCTCCGGTTGACGACGAGCAGGTAGATGCCGGTCACGACCAGCAGGAACAGCAGCAGCAGGACGCTCATCGCAGCTCCCGAGCCGAAGTTCCAGGTCAGGAACGAGGCGTTGTAGATGTGGAAGGAGATCAGGTCGCCCGCCGCGGGTTGGGCCGTGCTCCCGAAGAGCACGTACGGGGTGTTGAAGTCGTTGAAGGTCCACAGGAACATCACCAGCAGCAGAACGAGGTTCACGGGCCGCAGCATGGGCAGCGTGATCGAGCGCCACTGCCGGAAGGGCTTGGCACCGTCCACCGCCGACGCCTCGTAGACGTCCGACGGGATCGACTGGAGCCCGGCCATCAGCATCAGGAAGGCGAACGGCCACAGCCGCCAGATCGCGACGATGACGATCGACCAGAACGCGTTGCCGCCGATCAGCCAGAACGGCTTGTCGCCCGGCAGGCCGAGGTTGTCGAACAGGAAGTGGTTGATCGCTCCGGTGTCCTTCTGGAACATGAACTTCCAGGTGATGATGCCGGCGTAGAGCGGAAGCGCGTACGGCACCAGGAACAGCGTCCGGAAGAACGCGCGACCCCGGAACCGCCCCTGCAGCGCGACGGCCGCGGCCATCCCGAGCACCCAGGAGAGGCCGACGACCAGGATGGTGAACCCGACGGTCACGAAGAACGACCTGAGCAGTCCCTGCCCGACCGAGCCGGAGAAGTCGAGGGCGACCGCGTAGTTCTTGACGCCGACGAACGGCGCCTCGCCCCAGTTGGCGATGTAGAACTTGGTCAGCTGGGTGAAGCTGATCCAGATGCCGGTGAGCATCGGGACCACGTGGATGAGCAGCTCGAACACGATCGCCGGTGCGAGCAGCACGAACGGCAGCCACCAACCCTTGGGGCGGCGCCGTTTCGGCTTCGGAGGGGCAGCGGCGGCCGGCGCGGTGACAGCGGGGCCGCGGACGTCTGTCGTCGTCGACATGGGTCTCCTTACAGGTGTGGCTGACCGCCGGGCGGGACGCTTGGGCACCCCGCCCGGCGTGCGATGCTTCGGCGGATCAGCCGCCCAGGGACTGCTTGACCTGGTCCTGCGCGTTCTTCAGGGCCGACTGGATGTCGGAGTCGGAGACCGTGCCGCCGGTGGCGATCTTGGCGAACATGTCGTTCATCGCCTTGCCGACGGTGTTCTCGAACTGGTCCTCGGCCGGCACCAGCGGCAGCGGCTTGGACATCTCGTTGTAGATCTTCTGGAAGGTCGCGGCCTCGTCGGCGTTGTCCGTGAAGACCGGCTTCGCGTCCTTCAGCACCGGCAGGCTCGCGTACGGCTTGCCGAGCGTGGTCTGCGTGTCCTCGCTCGTCATGTACTTCACGAATTTGAGCGCCGCGTCCTTGTTCTTCGTGTTCTTGAAGATCGACAGGTTGATGCCGGCGACGTGGCTCGCGACGGGCTTCCCGCCCTCGGGGGCCGGGAACGGCACGACGCCGTACTGGTCGGACGTCATCCCGTTGGCCACGATCGACGAGTCGGCGTTGTTCTGGCTGAGGATCATGGCGACCTTGCCGGTGGCGAAGTCGTTGACCGCCTGGACGCCGTTGTCGTACTGGGCGTTGGAGGCGTTGACCACCTTGTCCGTCTGCATCAGGTCGAGGTAGCGCTTGATGCCGTCCACGTTCGCGCTGGTGGTGAAGGTCGGCTCGCCCTTGCTGTCGAACCAGGCGCCGCCGTTCTGGGCGGAGTTGATGAACGCGAAGTGCGCGTTCTCGGTGTAGCTGCCCGCGGCGAGCGAGAACCCGTAGGTGGTGCCGTTGGTGAGCTTCTTGGCCGCGGCCACCAGCTCCTCCCACGTCGTCGGCGGCTGGACGCCGGCGTCGGTGAACATCTTCTTGTTGTAGTAGAGGCCGTAGGCGAGCCCGTACAGCGGGACGCTGGTCGGGGTCTTCCCGGCGGCGCCGCCGGTCTCCAGGGCCGTCTTGACGAACTTGTCGCTGCCGCCGATGGACTTCATCTCGCTGTCGCCGAACGGCAGGAAGGCGCCGGTCGCCTGCAGCGACGCGGCCCAGGTGTTGCCGATGTTGAGCACGTCCGGGCCCTGGCCCGACGTGACGGCCGTCTGGATCCGCGTCTGCAGGTCGTTCCAGCCGATGACCTCGAGCTTGACCTTGACGCCGGTCTCCTTGGTGAACTTGTCCAGGACCGGGGTGAGGACCTGCTTGTCGTTGTCGAGGCTGGTCCCCTGGTTGCTGGCCCAGTAGGTGAGCGTCGACCCGCTGGACGACCCTCCTGACCCCGAACTGCTGCAGCCCGCGACCACGAGCGAGACCGCAGCGGCCAGTGCCGCGACGGCGATGGCGCGTTTCCTCATTGTGACTCCTTCGTCTCTTGATGGGGGCGATCCCGCCGCAGGTGCGACGGCGGACGGGACGCACGCTGAGCCTAACTTAACCGGTTCAGGTGTCAATCCTTGACTTCGCCTCGTCCGAGGGTATACCGGCCGGTCTCGCTCCCCGCGCCGCTGCGCGATTTGTGCCGAATCGTCACTCCGGTGGTGCCAAAACCGCGATTTGGGCCAAATCGTCGCTCCCGCCTCGGTAGAACCGCGATTTGGGCCAAATCGTCGCCCTGACGGGGGCGTCGTGTGGGGCCGGCGAGTGCCGCCGGGTCAGCGCGCAGGTGCCGGGACGGGGACGCTCGTGGCGCGCGGGATGAGGCGGCTGGCGCGGGCACGGTGGTCGAGCGTGGGCCTGCCCGCGAGCTGGTCGAGCAGCATCCGGGTCGAACGGCGGCCCTGCTCCTCGGGCGACCGGTCGAGGGCGGTGATCGGCCGCGTCCCGAGCCGGCAGAGCAGCGAGTCGTCCCAGCTGGCGATGGCGACATCCTCCCGGCCTGCGCGGTTGAGGGCCGTCTGCGCACCGAGCGCGAGCAGGTCGTTGGAGGTCAGCACGGCCGTGATCGACGGGTCGGCGGCGATCGTCTCCGCGGCGATCCGCTCCCCCGACCCCATGGAGTAGTCCGAGGCCGCGAAGGCGAAATCGAGCCCGAGCTCGCGCCCGGTCGCGCCGACGGCGTCCCGCCGGTCGGCCTCGTGCTCGAACTCGGCGGGTCCCGCGATGTGCAGCGCCCTCCGGTGGCCGAGCGATGCCAGGTGCCGCACGAGCACCTCGGCGTCCGCGCGGGCGTCGTACAGCAGCACCTTTCCCGGCGCGAGCGTCTCGCGGTTGCCGTGCAGCACGTAGGCGAGGCCGAGCTGCTCGAGCAGCGCGGGCCTCGGGTCGTCGAAGGTGAGGTCGAAGAGCATGACCCCGTCCACCCGCGCCTCGGCGCTCCAGCGGCGGTAGGCGGCGACCTCCTGGCCGGCGTCCGTCCCGACCATGCGCAGCAGCAGCGACTGACCGGTCTCCGACAGTTCGCTCTCGACCCCGGCGAGCAGGCTCATGTAGTAAGGCTCCGCGCCGAGGAGGCTGGGGTCGCGACGCAACACGATCCCGATCGCGTCGGACCGTGCCCGCGAGAGCGCCCGCGCGGACGAGCTGGGGTGCCAGCCGAGCTGCTCGGCGAGCGCGAGCACCCGCTCCCTGGTCTCGTCGCTGACCCCGGGGAGGCCGTTGAGCGCGTACGACACGGACGCCTTGGACAGGCCGAGCTGCTCGGCCAGCCCCGCGATCGTCACGCGCCCCGCGTTGCTCACGGCCGCCTCCTTCCTGGTGCGCGGCTTACACTACTGGCTCGACTCCGCCGCGCATCCCGGCAGTTCGCTGCGAACGCGCTCAGCCGACCGGACGGATTGCCTGAACGCGCGCCGCTTTCCCGACGATCGTCCCCCGCCCGGTCGGGCAGAATGGCGGCGTGAGCCCCTCCCGGACCAGCACCGTCTTCGAACGCGAACGCCCGGCCGACCCGGTCGTGCGTCACGCCCTCGCGCCCAGCCGCCAGGCGGTGTTCTGGACCGAGGACGCCCCAGGCGACCGCTACCCGCAGCTGCACGGCGACCTGGGCTGCGACCTCGCCGTCGTCGGCGCCGGCTACACCGGTCTCTGGACCGCGCTGCTCGCCAAGCGCGAGGACCCGTCCGCACGCGTCGTGGTGCTGGAGGGGCGCCGCGTGGGCTGGGCCGCATCCGGCCGTAACGGCGGTTTCTGCGAGGCGAGCCTGACGCACGGAGAGGAGAACGGCCGCAGCCGCTGGCCCGGCGAGTTCGACGAGCTGCAGCGGCTCGGGATGCGCAACCTCGACGAGATCGAGCGCACCATCGCCGAACTCGGCCTCGACGCGGAGTTCGAGCGGAACGGCGCGCTCGACGTGGCGACCGAACCGCACCAGGTCGAGTGGCTGCGCGAGGCGGCGGGCGAGGAGGCGACGTTCCTCGACCGCGACGCCGTCCGCTCCCTCGTCCACTCGCCCAGCTATGAGGCGGGACTGCTGCGCACCCGGGATTCGGCCCTCGTCCACCCCGCCAAGCTCGCCCGGGCGCTCGCGCGCGCCTGCGTCGACGCCGGCGTCGAGATCTTCGAGCACAGCCCGGTGGAGAGCATCGGCGACGGGACGGTGCTGGAGACCCCGACCGGCACCCTCCGCTCGCGGAGGACGGCCCTCGCCACGAACGTCTTCCCGAGCCTGCTGCGGCGCAACCGGCTCGCGACGGTCCCTGTGTACGACTACGTGCTGATGAGCGAGCCGCTCTCCGCGGCCCAGCGGGCGTCGATCGGCTGGGAGGGCCGGCAGGGCATCGGCGACTCGGCGAACCAGTTCCACTACTACCGGCTGACGGCCGACGACCGGATCCTGTTCGGCGGCTACGACGCGATCTATCACTACGGCGGCCGGGTGAAGGAGTCGTACGAGGACCGGCCGGAGACGTTCCGGAGGCTGGCGAGCCACTTCTTCACCACGTTCCCGCAGCTCGAGGGGCTCACCTTCACTCACCGCTGGGCCGGCGCGATCGACACCTGCAGCCGGTTCTGCGCGTTCTTCGGCTCCGCCCGCGACGGGAAGGTGGCCTACGCTGCCGGCTACACCGGCCTCGGGGTCGCGGCGACCCACTTCGGCGCGCAGGTGATGCTGGACCTGCTGGCCGGCCGCACCACCGAGCGGACGGAGCTGGAGATGGTGCGCACCCGCCCGCTGCCGTTCCCTCCCGAGCCCGCCGCCTCGGTCGGCATCAACCTCACCCGCTGGTCCCTCGACCAGGCGGACCACCACGCCGGCCGGCGCAACGCCTTCCTCCGCACCCTCGACGCCGTCGGCCTCGGCTTCGACTCCTGACCCGCCCCGCCTGGTTGACACGACACGCCGGGCGGGCGAGCCCGCGCACGGCGTGTCGCGTCCACCAGCTGCCTCCATGGGACGCAACTCGCCGTTATGCGCTGCGGATAAGGGCGTGTTGCGACCCACGGACGCGTTCGGCCGGCCCGCGCGTAGACGGGACCCGGGCGCCCGGTCGCCTGGTTGACACGACACGCCGGGCGGGCGAGCCCACGCACGGCGTGTCGCGTCCACCAGCTGCCTCCATGGGACGCAACACGCCGTTATGCGCCACGCGTAACGGCGTGTTGCGACCCACGGACGCGTTCGACCAGCCCGCGCGTAGACGGGGCCCGGCGCCCGGTCGCCTGGTTGACACGACACGCCGGGCGGCCGAGCCCGCGTACGGCGTGTCGCGTCCACCAGCCGCATCTGTGGGTCGCAACACGCCGTTATCCGCTGCGGATAGCGGCGTGTTGCGACCCACAGATGCGACCGTCCGGCCTTGCGACGGTCGGCGGACGCCCACCTGACACGACATGCCCCGGCGGCCGGCGTGCCGCGTCCGCCATGCGCAGGCGTGGGACGCAACACGCCGTTATGCGCGATGCCACACGGCGTGTTGCGTCCCATGGATGCGGGGCGGCCCTCAGCGCGCGGGGCCGCGGGCGAGCACGGCCGCGTGGAGGGCGGCGACGGTCTCGCCGTCGTCGAGGTCCATCCCGAGCAGCTCCTCGATGAGGGCGATGCGCTGGTAGAAGACCGACCGGGACAGGTGGCTCGCCGCGGCCGCGCGGGTGCGGTTGCCGGGGTGGCTGAGGTAGGCGCGCAGCACCTCGAGGAGGTCGCCACCGGTGGCGAGGTCGTGCTCGATCAGCGGCCGCAGCATCTGCTCGGTGTGCTCCAGCATGCGCGGGTCGCCGCCGAGGGCGTTCACCAGCCGCAGCAGGGGACGGTGCGACACGCGCTGCACGACGACCGTGCGGCCGAGCCGTCCCTCCGCCCGCCCGGCCGCGGTGCCGGTCGCCAGCGCGACCGCCTCCTCCAGCGAGGACAGCAGCCCCCCGATCCCGCGCGCGTCCGACCCGACCGCGACGACGGCCGCCGGGTCATCGGCCCGCGCCGACGCGGCGGCCTCCGCGATCGCGGCGAACACCGCGTCGCCGATCGTCCTACCGGGCCGAGGTGACACCGCGACCACGAGTGTCCCCGCCTGCTCGGGATGCCGCCCGGCGACCGCATCCACCCCCGCCGTCCGCGCCGCCTCCACCGCCCGCGGAGCCGCGGACACGGGGAGCGTGCCCGACCGCAGCCGCACCGCCGCACCAGCGACCGTCCGCCCGGCGAGCGGGAACCCTGCCGCCTCGAACCGTGCCGTCACCCCGCCCTCCCCGGCGAACCGGCGGCCGAGCAGTGCGGCCAGCAGCGCGTCGTGGCTGCGCCGCGTCCACTCGTCGTCGTCCCGGTCGGTCAGCCTGCTGAGCGCGAGCGCGACCGCCGCCTGTTCGAGCACGTTCGAGCGGCCGGCCGGGTGCGGCTCCCCCTGCAGTGCGATCAGGTGCCCCCACCGCATCCCGCGCGCCTCCACCGGCACGATCGTCCAGCCGCCCGCGCGGGAGCGGTGCTCGGCGCGGGAGCGCTGCTCCCAGTCCGCGAGCTCGGCGCCGCCGGCGCGGGAGGCCGCTTCCACTCCGCCGGCCGCGATCACCCGGTGGTTGGTGTCCTCCAGCACGACCGGGCAGCCGAGCACCCGCGCCGCCTGATCGACGATGAAGTCGGCAGGGCTGCCGCGCAGGCTGAGGTCGGTGAAGAGCGCGTGGATGTCGTCCCGCGCCCGTAGCGCCCCCATCTGCTCGGCGATGATCCGCGAGTGGACGGCCTCCGTGATCGCCACGAACCGCGCCTCCCTGTGCAGCACGGCGAACGGCAGACCGGCGGTGCGGAACTCGTCGACCAGCGCCGGCGGCGGCGCCGGCATCGGCGGCCCGAGTTCGAGCACGAGCCCTGCGACGTCGGCCTCGATCAGCACGCGCCCCAGCCGCCGTAGCGCCGCGTCGTCGGCCGGCCAGCCGACGCCCGTCGCCAGCAGCAGCTCCCCACCGGAGCCGAGCCGCGCGGCCTCCGCGGTCTCGGCGACGTGCACCCAGCGCACCGGCGCGTCGAGCCGCTCGCGACCGGTCAGCACCTCCGGGAGGGCGCGGGCGACCGGCTCCAGGCGCAGGACTTCGCGCACGGTGGGCAGCACCGACGACGACGCCTCGCCCGCATCCGGACGAACTGTCCGACCCGCTCCGTGGTCCCGACGATCTGGCATCGCTCCTCCGGCCTCCGCTCTGTGATCATTGGGTGGAAAGCCTACCGCCCCGGCCGGGCAGAACGTCCGGCCGAACCCTCGAGGAGGACCCCCGTGGCCCTGATCCGACACGTCATCGCCGGCGAGGAGTCGCCCGCACAGACCGACGCCGCCCAGACCGGCGCCGTGCGCACCGGCCCCGTCTTCAACCCCGCGACGGGCGAGCGGCAGCACGAGGTCGCGCTCGCCGACACCGCGGAGACGCAGCGGGCCATCGCGGCCGCGCGCGCCGCGTTCCCCGCCTGGCGCGCCACCAGCCTCACCAAGCGCGCCGACGTGCTGTTCCGGCTGCGCCACCTCCTCACCGAGCGCAAGGACGAGCTGGCCGCGATCGTGACGAGCGAGCACGGCAAGGTGCTCTCCGACGCCGCGGGCGAGATCGGGAGGGGCCTGGAGAACGTGGAGTTCGCCAGCGGCCTCATCGACAAGCTCAAGGGCGAGTACAGCGAGCAGGTCTCCACCGGCGTCGACGTTCACAGCGTCAAGCAGCCGGTCGGCGTCGTCGGCTGCATCACCCCGTTCAACTTCCCTGTCATGGTGCCGCTGTGGATGGTCGCGAGCGCGATCGCCTGCGGCAACACCGTCGTCCTGAAGCCGAGCGAGAAGGACCCGAGCGCCTCGGTCTACCTGGCGAAGCTGTTCCGCGAGGCCGGGCTCCCCGACGGCGTGCTGAACGTGGTGCACGGCGACAAGGAGGCGGTGGACGCCATCCTCGACTCCCCCGACGTCGCCGCGGTCAGCTTCGTCGGTTCGACCCCGATCGCCCGCTCGATCTACCAGCGCGCCTCCGCCAACGGCAAGCGCGTGCAGGCCCTGGGCGGCGCGAAGAACCACATGGTGGTGCTGGAGGACGCCGACATCGACGCCGCCGCCGACGCCGCCGTGTCCGCCGCCTACGGCTCCGCCGGCGAGCGGTGCATGGCCGTGAGCGTGGTCGTCGCGGTGGGCGACGTGGCCGACCGGCTGGTGCCCGCCATCCACTCCCGCCTCGACGCGCTGCGCATCGGACCGGGCACGGATGCGGCCAGCGAGATGGGTCCGCTGATCACGCGGGAGCACCGCGACAAGGTCGCCTCGTACGTCACGGGGGCGGCCGCCGAGGGCGCGACCGTCGTCGCCGACGGCACGCAGCGCGACTTCGAGGGCGACGGCTTCTTCGTCGGCGTCAGTCTGCTCGACCACGTGAAGCCGGGCATGAAGGCGTACGACGACGAGATCTTCGGCCCGGTGCTCTCCGTGGTGCGCGTCGACAGCTTCGACGAGGCGGTCGAGCTGATCAACGCCAACCCGTACGGCAACGGCGTCGCGCTGTTCACGCGCGACGGCGGCGCGGCCCGTCGTTTCGAGTTCGAGGTGGAGGTCGGGATGGTCGGCATCAACGTGCCCATCCCCGTCCCGGTCGGCGCCTACTCGTTCGGCGGCTGGAAGAACTCGCTGTTCGGCGACTCGCACATCTACGGCCCGGAGTCGTTCCACTTCTACACGCGCAGCAAGGTGGTCACCACGCGCTGGCCCGACCCCGTACACTCGCGCATCGAGCTCGCCTTCCCCGGCAACTCCTGAGACCTCGAGGAGCAACGAGATGACCGACACCCTCCATTCGGAGACGACCCGGACGGGCTACGTCGACCGGCACGGCGACGAGCACGCGTTCGGCGACAAGACGGCCGAGGCGCAGGTGCGCGCGGACGACCGCGGCCACGTCTTCCACTCCTGGAGCGCGCAGGCGAAGATCGACCCGCTGCCGATCGCGGCGGGCGAGGGCTCGACGTTCTGGGACTACGACGGCAACGCCTACCTCGACTTCAGCTCGCAGCTGGTCAACCTCAACCTCGGGCACCAGCATCCCGACCTGGTCGCGGCCATCCAGCAGCAGGCGGGCCGGTTGGCCACGGTGCAGCCGTCGATGGCCAACGACGTGCGCGGCGAGCTCGCCCGCCGCATCGCGGAGGTCGCGCCGGGAAGCCTGAACAAGGTGTTCTTCACCAACGGCGGAGCGGACGCGAACGAGTACGCGGTGCGCCTGGCGCGCCGCGTCACCGGACGGCGCAAGGTGCTGTCGATGTACCGCTCGTACCACGGAGGCACGGCCACCGCGATCGCGCTCACCGGCGACCCGCGGCGCTGGGCGAACGAGCCGACCGATCCGTCGGTCGCCCACTTCTTCGGGCCGTACCCGTACCGCAGCGCCTTCCACTCCACGACTCCGGAGGAGGAGACCGCGCGGGCGCTGGAGCACCTGGAGAACGTCATCGTGCTCGAGGGCGCCGGCACGATCGCCGCGATCATCGCCGAGACGGTCGTCGGCACCAACGGCGTGCTCGTGCCGCCGCCCGGCTACCTCGCCGGGGTGCGGGAGCTGTGCGACAAGTACGGGATCGTGTACATCGCCGACGAGGTGATGGTCGGCTTCGGCCGGGTCGGCGAGTGGTTCGCCGTCGACGCGTTCGACGTCGTGCCCGACCTGATCACCTTCGCCAAGGGCGTCAACTCGGGCTACGTGCCCTTGGGCGGCGTCGTGATCTCGGACGCGATCGCGTCGTTCTTCGACGAGGTGCCGTTCCAGGGCGGGCTCACCTACTCGGGCCACCCGCTGGCGTGCGCGGCGGGCGTAGCGACGTTCGAGGTGTTCGAGCGGGACGGAATCCTCGACCGGGTGCGCGACCTCGGCTCGCGGGTGGTCGAGCCGGAACTGCGGTCGTGGATCGACCGGCATCCCTCGCTCGGCGAGGTGCGCGGCCGGGGCCTGTTCTGGGCGCTGGAGCTGGTGCGCGACCGCGACACGCGCGAGCCGCTGGTGCCCTTCAACGCGGCGGGGGCGGATGCGGCGCCGATGGCGGAGGTCGCGGCGGCGTGCAAGGCCGCGGGCGTCTGGCCGTTCACGCACTTCAACCGAGTGCACGTCGCTCCCCCGCTGGTCATCGAGGAGGACGAGCTGCGGCGCGGGCTCGCCGCGATCGACGCCGCACTCGACGTGGCCGACCGCTACGCGCGGGTCTGAACCGACCGCACAGCGGTTCTCCCCAGCCGGAACCGTGTCCACAGCCCGCGCCCGCCCGGCTCCGCCGCGGTGGGCGCGGGCTATCGTTGCAGCATGACTGAACCCGGAGATGGCCGCGTCGCCGTCTACATCGACTTCGACAACATCGTGATCTCGCGCTACGACCAGGTGCACGGCCGCGGCTCGTACATGCGCGACCGCCCGAAGTCGAGCTCGACCCAGCCGAAGGCCGCCTTCTCCGAGAAGCTGGAGGAGGCGCGGGTCGACCTGGGTGCGGTCATCGACTTCTCCTCGTCGTTCGGCACGCTGGTGCTGACCCGGGCGTACGCCGACTGGTCGTCGGCCGTCAACGCCGAGTACCGCGGCCAGCTGGTGGGGCGCGCGGTCGACCTGGTGCAGCTGTTCCCTGCGGCCGCCTACGCCAAGAACGGCGCCGACATCCGCCTCGCCGTCGATGCGGTGGAAGACCTGTTCCGCCTGCCCGAGCTCACGCACGTCGTGATCGTGGCGGGCGACTCCGACTACGTCCCGCTCGCGCAGCGGGTCAAGCGGCTGGGCCGGTATGTCATCGGGATCGGCGTCGCCGGGTCCACCGCCAAGTCGCTGGCCGCGGCGTGCGACGAGTTCGTGAGCTACGACGACCTGCCGGGTGTCGCACGGGATGAAGCGGCCGAGGCCGCCGAGGTCGCGGTCGCCCAGGTCGAGGTCGCCGGGGTCGGCGCCGAGGCGGAGGAGGTCCCGGCCGCGCCGGCGCGCGGACGCCGCCGAGGGGCGAAGGCCGCGACCGAGACGACCACCACGGCGGAGCCGGCCGCGGAGGCGGTGGCCGAGGGTGCCGGGGAAGCGACCTCTCCGGTCGCCGAGCAGGAGACCGAGCAGCCCGCACGCAAGGGCGGTCGCAGGCGCGCCGCCGCGCCTGCGGAGGCGGACGACACGGCCGAGGAGCCGTCGGAGGACCGCCAGCTCGTCGCGACGCGACTGCTGGCCCGCGCGATGCAGCTGGGCCACGAGAAGGACGACTCGGAGTGGCTGCACAGCTCGACGGTGAAGGGCCAGATGAAGCGGATGGACCCGTCCTTCAGCGAGAAGGCCCTCGGCTACCGCTCCTTCAGCGACTTCATCAAGTCGCGCAGCGACCTGGTCGAGCTCGACGACAGCTCCACGGCTCAGATGCTGCGACTGGCGCCCACGCGGTCGCGCCGTGTCCGGCACAGCGGGCGGGCCAGCGACGCCGTCTCGGCGTCTTGAGCGCCCGGGCGGCGAGGGGTTGACTGCCGATATGGCACGACAGTGGAGAGCGACGACATGGGGCGGACCGGAGACCTGGGAGTTCGCGGAGGTGGAGACACCACAGCCGGGGGCGGGAGAGGTCACCATCGCGGTGCGCGCGGCCGGGGTGAACCCCGCCGACTACAAGCACGTCTCGGCCCCGCGTGACGGTCTCGAACTGCCGGTCCCGATCGGGTACGAAGTCTCCGGCGTGATCGCCGCGATCGGTCCCGATACCGAGATCGCCTCCGGCGGTGGAGCCGTCGGCGACCCCGTGGTCGCGTTCCGCATCAGCGGAGGCTATGCGACCGAGGTCACCGTGCCCGCGAAGGACGTCTTCGCCAAGCCGGCCCGGCTCTCCGACGAGGAGGCGGCGAACCTGCTGCTGGTAGGAACGACCGCGGCGCAGATGCTTCACGTGACCGACGTCCGTCCCGGCGAGACCATCCTGGTGCACGGGGCGTCCGGCGCGGTCGGCGTCAGCATCCTCCAGCAGGCCGCCGACCTCGGTGCCCGCGTCATCGGCACCGCAAGCGAGGCGAGCTTCGCCCGGGTGCGTCGGTTCGGCGGCCTTCCGGTCGCCTACGGTCCCGGCCTCGCCGAGCGCGTCGCCGAAGCCGCCCAGGGCGCTGTGGCAGCGGCGCTCGACACCGTCGGCACCGACGAGGCGGTCGACGTGTCCCTGCAACTGGTGCCCGACCGGCAGCGCATCGTCACCATCGTCGCGGCGAAGCGTGCCGAGGAGGAGGGCTTCCACGCCGTGTTCGGCGCCCAACCGGAGAGCCAGGCGTACCGCGACTCCGCGCGCGGCCGACTACTCGACCTCGCCGCCGAAGGCCGGCTGCAGGTCCCCGTCGCCCGCACTTACCCGCTGGCGGAGGCGCCCGACGCTCTCGCCTTCCTCAAGCAGGGCCACCCCGGCGGCAAGCTCGCGCTGCTGCCGTAGCGGCCGCCGCCGCAGCCCTCAGCCCCTGGGCTGTCGCGTCTGTGCTGCCGTCTGTGCCGCCGTCTCCGCCTCGACCTCCGGCACGATCACCATGCCGCCGGTGCGCTGGCTCGACTGCAGCAGCGCCTCCATCCACCGCTCGTTGAGCTTCGGCGGCCGGCTGCCCGAGAAGATGAACGCCATCGGGATCTCGCGGCTGATCCAGAGGCTCACCCGGCCGCCCCCGTGCTCGCCCGGGACCTGCCAGTTCAGCAGGAAGCTCTCGTGCCGGCGCAGTTTGGTGACGATCGCGATCTTCACGTGCGACAGCGTGCGGTCGTCGAACTCGTACTCCTGCGCCGCATAGCCGTAGATGAGCTTGCCCATGTCAGGAGCCCCCGAACCGCGCGCCGGGCCTGCTCTTGCTCGCCCGGTAGCTGCCCTCGGGCACCTCCTCGCGGATCTCGGCCCGCAGTTCGTCCTCGAGGATCAGCCCCGAGTTGCTGTTGGCCCGCTCGCTCAACAGGGTGAGCCAGTCGCGGTTCAGCTCCGGCAGGGTCGAGCCCGTGAACACGAACTGGACCGAGATCGCGGGGTCGAGCCAGACCGAGCGGAGGACGCCGATCGGCCCCGACGTGCGGTCGGTCCAGACCAGCAGGAACCCCTCGCGCCGGCGCAGCTTCTGCTGGATCACCGCCTGGAGGTGCGCCAGCACCCGGTCGTCGAAAGCGAACCCATCCGCTCCGTCGTAGATCAGAGTTCCCACGCGAGCCTCCTCTGGTGATCACTTTCTCCGACAGGCGGTGCGCCGTCAAGGGACGCGCGGGAGAACCGCGTACAGTCCGGTCATGGACGCTCTCACGCGAACCATCAAAGCGGCCCTCCTCTACGAGGACGGCCGGACCCTCGACAGCGTCGTGGTCGTGCCCCTCATCGGCGGGTGCCCGCCCGGGGAGATCCGCGTCGCCACCACGTTCGCCGGCGCCCTCGCCTACGACGTGTACGAGCTGGCCGACGAGGAGGAGTACTCGTCGATGCCGGCCTACCCGTACCGCTCCACCATCCCCGTCACCACGGAGGACCTCGACGACTGACCGCGCGAGCCGAGTAGCCTGGACGGAGTGACCGCCTCCGCAGACCCCGACCGTCCTCGCACGGGGGCCGCCGTCGCGGCGCTCAGTCTCGGCACCCTGCTCAATCCGCTCAACTCGTCGATGATCGCGGTCGCGCTGGTGCCGCTGCAGCACGACTTCCGCGTGGATGTGACCGCGGTGACCTGGGTGATCACGTCCTTCTACCTGGCCTCCGCCGCCGGGCAGCCGCTCATGGGACGCCTCGGCGACCGCTTCGGACCGCGCCGACTGTTCCTGTTCGGGATGGTCGTCGTCGCCCTGGCCTGCGCGTTCACTCCGTTCGCGGGGTCGTTCGCGGCGGTGTGCGCGGGCCGGGTCGCGCTCGCCATCGGCACGGCGACGGCGTTCCCGTCCGCGATCGCGATGCTGCGTCCGCTGGCCGCGAGCTCGAAGGTCGGGACGCCGCGGCTGCTCGGCCGCATCCAGATCGCCAACACGTCCGGCGCCGCCATCGGGCCGGTGCTCGGCGGCGCCCTGATCACGTTCCTCGGGTGGCAGTCGATCTTCTGGGTGAACGTGCCGCTCGCCGCGCTGGCGTTCGTGGGGGCGTGGCTGTTCGCGCCGAGGGATGCCGAGCGCGAGCGGACGCCGCTGCGGCAGACACTCGCCGAGTCCGACATCCCGGGCATCCTCCTGTTCGTCGCGACGCTGACCTCGCTGCTCATCTTCCTGCTCGACCTGGAGCCGCAGCCACTGTGGTGGCTGCTGCCGGTGTGCGCGGCCGCGGGCGCGCTGTTCGTCTGGCGGGAGCTGCGCACCGCGCACCCGTTCCTCGATCTGCGGCTGCTCGCCGCCAACCGCCGGCTGATGCTGGTGTACCTGTCGTTCGCGATCTTCAACGTCGTCTACTACTCGGCGTTCTTCGGTCTGCCGCAGTTCTTGCAGACGCACGGCGGCTACTCCGCGGGCGTCGCCGGCCTGCTGATGTTCCCCCTCGCGGCGGTGACCATCGTCATCACGCCGCTGGCGGCGCGGGCGATCGAGTCGATCGGGTTGCGGCCGACGCTCGTGACCGGGGCGATCGCCCTGGTCGTCGGCGCGGGCCTCCTCGCGGTCGCCGCGTTCACCACCGCGCCGTGGGCTGTGCTGCTCCTGACGGCGGCACTCGGGATCCCGTACTGCGTCGTCAGCATCGGGATGAATCAGGCCCTGTACTCGTCGGCCCGCCCCGAAGACGCCGGGGTCGCGGCCGGGATCTTCCAGACCTCCCGCTACGTCGGCGCCATCGTCGCGACCACCGTGCTCGGGCTGTTGTTCAGCGGGGGGACGACCTCCGGGAACTGGCTGGCGGCGGTGGGCGTGGCGACCCTGCTCGCCGTGGTGCATCTCGCCCTGCTGGTGTTCGTCCGTCCGCGCAGCCGGGGAGCGGCAGAGGGGGCCGCTGCGTAGGGTGCCGCACAGAGGTGCGGTGTGCGGGGGCCGCCTGCGAATCTAGAATCCGGCCATGACGTTGTGGCTCGGCGGGACGGAGCTGGTCACCCAGCTGCTGCTGCTCCTCCTCGCGTTCGTGCTGTCGGCCGTCATCGGGATCGAGCGGGAGCGGAGGCTGAAGAGCGCGGGTCTGCGCACGCACATCCTCGTCGGCCTCGGCTCGGCCCTGTTCACCCTCATCTCGGCGTTCGGCTTCACCGCGTTCGGGCATGCGGCGGCGGACCCGTCGCGGATCGCCGCCCAGGTGGTGACCGGGATCGGCTTCGTCGGCGCCGGTGTCATCTTCGTCCATCGCGGCAGCGTGGTCGGGCTGACGACGGCCGCCTCCATCTGGGTGACCGCGGCCGTGGGGATGGCGTGCGGCGCCGGCATGCCGCTGGTCGCCGTCGCAGGGACGGCCCTGCACCTGGTGGCCGTCGGGACGCTGCCCACGGCCGAGCGGTTCCTCCGCCGGACCGCGGGGACGACGCTCGTGGTGCAGGCGTCACGGAACGGCGACGCGGTTGCGCGGGTGCTGGAGCTGTGCACGCAGGCGGGCGTCAAGGCCAGGGTCGAGGAGCTGGGAGCCGCGGGCGCGGGCGACAGGGTCGAACTGCACGTCCGGGTGCACGGCCCGGTGCTGCAGACCGGCCGTCTCGTGGACGACCTGGCCGCCGTGCCGGGCGTGGCCAGCGTGCGAGCGCTCGACGCCTCCGACCCCGGGGCGTGGTGAGCCGACTGTCAGGCGACGAGGGCCCCGGGTCCGCGCGGGGCATCCCCGTGCGACGCCGCCAGCGGGCAGAGCGGATTCCGGCACCCCACGGACACCACCGCCACCGCCCATGCGCCGGACGATGTCGGCACGAGCCGCCGCTCCTTCGAGATCGGCGCTCCGCACGCCCTGCACACCCGTGATTCAGCGACCATCGTGATCTTCCCCATCCGACCCACGGCGCCCCATCCGCCTTCCTCCATGGTCCGCCCGCTTCCCGCAGGAGACAAGGGTCGCCGGGAACGGCGCGTTCGTTTTTCCGTCCACAGCCCGCACTCCCGACGACTTCTCCACCGTTCCTGTCGCTCCGGACCGCCCGACTCGTCCGCCGGGTAGCGTCGTCACCATGAACCTCGATGTCCCCACCTCCGTCGGCCCGGGCCGGCTCACGATCTCGGCCGCCGAGAACGCGACGGCGGTCCTCTGGCTCGGGCATGGCGCCGGTGGCGGCATCGACGCGGTCGACCTCGCCGTCCTGGCTGATCGCCTCCCCCCGCTCGGCATCACGGTGGTGCGGTACGAGCAGCCCTGGCGCGTGGCCGGCAAGAAGGTGGCCGCCCGGCCGGCGACCCTCGACATCGCCTGGCGCGAGACGGCGCCGCGCGTCCTCGAGCTCGCCGCCGGGCTGCCCCTCGTCGTGGGCGGGCGCAGCGCGGGCGCGCGTGTCGCCTGCCGCACGGCGTCCGAGGTGGGCGCGGTCGGTGTGGTGTGCCTGGCGTTCCCGCTGCATCCGCCGGGCAGCCCGGAGAAGTCCCGCCTGAAGGAGTTGTTGGAGCCGGAGGTCCCTGTCCTCGTCCTCCAGGGCACCCGCGACCCGTTCGGCGGCGCCGACACCGTGGCCGCCGAGGTGGCGTCGCACCGGCAGGTTCGGGTGGTGCCGGTGCCGGAGGCCGATCACAGCATGCGGGTCGCGAAGACCGCCTCGGTGACCGCGGCCGACGTGCGCGACCTCATCGCCGCGACGGTCGCCGGGTTCGTCTCAGTATGTGCCCTTGACCACGAAGAAGGAGCCGCGGATGGTGCCGGCCAGCCGTGACTTCTGCCGCGCGAACTTGAAGGCGGAGAGCTCCTCGGGCACCTCCATCCCGTCGGAGAGCTTGAACCCGACCGCTCGCTTGCCGCCGTCCGCGACCGAATACAGCACATTGATGGAGAGGCCGGACTCGTAGAAGACGTAGGTCCAGTCGACGCCGTCCACCTCGAACCGCGTGGCCTCGAGCGCAGGCGACGCGATGCGGATCCCGCGCTCGTCCTCCAGGATGCGGGCGACGCGCGCGACGGCGTCGGCCTCCTCGTCCGCCGTCCCGACGGTGAAGACGTGGTCGTACTTGTTGCGGAAGTAGCGCGCCTCGTTGGCGCGGAGCCCGGCGAGCGCCTCGGCGACGGGCGACGACTCCACCCCCACCGTGGAGACGTTCTCGAAGTCGACGACGTACGGCATGGGTCCTCCCTGGGTCTGCTGCTCGGACCACCGTAGCGCGACGGTGGGCCGTGCGAGGATCGGTGCGTGTCCGACTTCCTCATGCGCATCCACAGTCCCGAGTTCCAGGCGATGTCGGAGCGGGTGCTGGAGGTGACGGCGCTCACCTCCCGTCTGAACGTGCTTCCGTTCGACGACGAGGCGGGCAAGGCGGAGCTGTTCGCGGAGATCCTCGGCCGTCCGCTCCCGGCGCGCACGACGATCTATCCCCCGTTCTTCACCGACCATGGCCGCAATCTGACCCTTTCGGAGCGTGTCTTCATCAACCAGAACTGCACGTTCCTCGACTACGCCGGCATCCATCTGGCCGAGCGCGTTATGGTGGCCCCGAAGGCGACCTTCATCACGGTCGGTCACCCCGTCGACACCGCCGATCGCACGGTATGGCTGACCGGAGGCCCGATCGTGGTCGAGGAGAACGTGTGGATCGGCGCGGGCGCGACCATCTTGCCCGGGGTCACGATCGGCCGCGATGCGGTCGTGGCGGCCGGCGCGGTCGTGGCCGACGACGTCCCGCCGCGCAGCCTGGTCACGGGCACCAAGGCGGCCGTGCGGCGCACCTGGTCCGACTAGGATCACGGCCATGTCGCGAACGACCGTCTACACCTCCACCTTCATCTTCGCCGCGAAGCCCCGCGATGACGAGTTCCACCGCCTCAACGACGAGATCGCGGAGCGCGCTCGCACGATCCCCGGCTTCCTCGGCGAAGAGACGTGGGAGAACCCCGAAACGGGCCTCCACTCCGAGGTCTACTACTGGAGCAGCCTCGACGCCCTCCACCAGCTGATCGGAATGGACACGCACCGCGAGGCCAAGAGTCTTCACGAGCGCTGGATCGGTCAGTACCGGGTCGTCATCGGCCAGGTGCTCAGCGAGTACGGCCAGCCCGGCGTCGGCCTGGAGCACGTGCCGGCCGGTGCGGCGGGCACAGAGGGCTGAACGTCGGCCGTCAGGGGTACCGCCGGACACTCAATGGTGCCGCGTCTCCTGGCCGGCCTTCTCCTTCTTCGAAGCGATGAAGGCATTGAAGCCGAACGCCGTGGGCTCGCCGCTCTCCTCCCCTTCCTGGAGGGCTGCCCGGATGGCGGCCAACTGCGACTGGTCCGGGAAGTCCTCGTCCAACCTGATCGAGGTACTCACGTCCATTCACCCAAACTACCGATTCTTGGACTCGGCGACGGGCCCCCATCTGAGCACCGGCCGTGAAGCGCATTCCCGGTGTTCTGCGACGCGGCCGGGAGTGCTTGGATGAGCGCGTGGGCGGCTGGTCGTTGGCCGGACGGAACCGGCGCAGTTCAGGAGCATGAGCATGGAGCTCGACAGGCTGACGGGGGCGGAATGGAGCGCCGACCCGGAGGCGCTGCTGCGCGAGCTCGTGGACAGCGTCACCCGCTCCCTCCCGGCCGACGTCGCCTCCCGCGCGCTCTCGGTCGAACGCACCCGGTCGCTTGCCGACCGCCTTGCCCACCGCCCCGGTGCGATCACCGGGCTGCAGCTCGCCGGTGCGGCGGAGGTGCTCCGCCTGAGCTGGGAACCCGGTCCCCGCTGGACGCCGGAAGTCGAGCAGCGCTACGGGACCGTCTCCCTATCGACCCGAACGATCCCCCTCGGCCAGTGGCTGACGGAGTTCGCGCAGCTCGTCGCCGCCCTGGCCGTACACGCCGCCGAAGACTCCGCGGATTCGGCGAGGGCGCTGCAGACGCTGGGGATCCTGCCGCCCGGCTCCGAGATCCACGTCGACGACGCCACCCTCGCGCAGGACCTGCTGACCCTCGCCGCGCGCGTCGGACGGCGCGTGCCGGACGAGGCCGTGGCGGCGGTCGGGCGGATCGGTGCGCTGCTGGCGGAGACGCTTCCCCGGGTGACGGGGTCGGGCGAGCCGGAGGTGATCGTGCGGGTCGCGGCGACCGTCTACCTGCCCGACACCCTGCGGGCCTACCTGGCGCTGCCCGCGGAGTGGGCCGCCGAGCACGTCCTCGCCGGCGGCCTGACGCCGGCCCAGGCGTTGATCGCGCAGCTGGAGGCGCTCGAGTCCGCGGCGCGGACGATGCGGGATGCAGCGATCGAACGGGATGCGACGGACCTGCTGATCAACGGGCGCTTCCTGGCCGACCGCTTCGCCGGGTCCCGGCTGGAACTCGACCTCCCCTGACGACGGCCGGCGGTCAGGTCGTGCTCGACCGCGACCGATCCAGGTAGCTCCGCGACCGCGCCACCTGCTGCTCCAGCGCATCCACGGTCGCGGCCATCCTCTCCACCGCGGACGCGCGGTACCCGTCGATGGCGTCCATCGTCGAGAAGACGTCGTCGAACGCGCGCTGCAGCGTCTCGACGCTGACGCCCGACGACGAGGCCTGGTCGTGGACCATCCCGGTCTGCTGCTTCAGGAGCTCGCTGGTATGGCCGATCACCGTGTCGGTGGTGTCGTTGAGGGCGCCGATCTGGTCGAGCACCAGCTTCTGGTTCTCCAGCCCGTCGGCGACGACCACGGCGGTGCGGAGGGCGGAGATCGTCGTCGTCCTGGCGCGTTCGACGGCCTTGATCAGCTCGGCGTTGTTCTTGCGCAGCACATCCAGTGCCAGGTAGCCCTGCACCGACACTGCGATCTGCGTGGTCAGGTCCTGCCGGCGCTGGCGGATCGGGAACAGGGCGTCCGCGGTCATCGCATCGGCACGCGCCTGGTCGCTCTCCCGCAGTTCGGCGATCCGGGCGGCGGTGGCGCCGTCGAGCGCGGAGGCGAGCGCGTTGTACTCGGCCAGCGTGCCCATCGTCGCCCAGATCGCCTCCCGCTCGTGCTCGATCGAGGCGTTGTCCTTCATCAGCGCATCCTGGCCCGAGATGAGCGCCGCGATGATGGCGTCGAGCTGCTTCTGCGCCGACTGGTAGCGCTCGAAGTAGCGCGTCAGCCGGCGGCCGCCCGGGATGCGGATCAGCGCGCGCTTCGGCGCGGTGAGGTCGGCCCGGGCCGGGTCGAGGTCGGTGACGGTCGTCCGGAGGTCCTGCAGGGCACGCGCCACCTGCGCCTGCGGCTCGGACGCGGCCCCGCGCCCGCGCGCGGCGGCGAGCGACGACGACGGCCGCTCCAGCATGCGGTTCGCGGTCTCCGCCGACGAGCGGATCTCCCGCTCGCCCAGGCGGGTGATGTCGGCGACCTTGCGGGTGAACTCCGGGCTGCCCGGCTCGATCGCGGCCAGTTCGTCCACGAACGCCTGAGCCCTCTCCTGCAGCTCCGACCGCTTCTCGGGCGGCACCGCGACCATCCCGACCGCCTGCTCCTCCCGGAGCTCCGGGACGGCCTCGGGCGGAGTGAGCACGACCCCCGCGTCCTCGGCCGGCGCGGGCGCCTGGTCCTCCTCGAGTTCGGACACGAGCGTCTCCTCTCCGGAGCGTCAGCGCCCCGGCTCCAGGGTAGAACGCCGACGCCCTCCGGGCAGAGAGAGGATTCCGGAGGTCCGGTGGCGAGTACCCAGCAGCGCCAATACGCTTTCCACCATGCCCGAACGGATTATGTACGTGCAGCTCAAGACGGGTCACCACACCGACGGGGGCCCTTCCTGGATCGCACGCGTCACGTTCACGCGATCGTGGCGAACCCTCTACTTCCACGGGCGCACACTGCACCGGGTGACTGGAACCGCCTACGCCAATCATGACGCCAATTTCTACGATGTGGAGACGGGCGAGGGTTACTGGGTTTCAGGGCCCAAGCGTGACCGCACCGACGGGCGGTACTCGCATGTGCAGCCACTCGTCGACGACGACGCGAGGGCTGAGTATGAGGACTTCCTAGCCGGGGCTCCGCTCCCGGGGCGGGAGGACGGGTAGCCATCCACAGCGGACGGGCCCGCGCCCGCGACCCTCCGGTCTCGAGCACGGGCCCGTCGGGCTCCGTGGGCTGTCAGTCCTGCGGGAGGGCCGCGACCACGTCGATCTCTACGAGGATGTTGGCCAGCTGCGAGCCGACCGTGGTGCGCACCGGGTAGGGCGCGGTGAAGAACTCCTCGTACGCCGCGTTGAACTCGGCGAAGTCGCTGAGGTCCTGCAGGTGCACCGTCGACTTGACGATGTCGTCCGTCGTCAGGCCGTGAACCGCGAGCACCTTCTGGATGTTGCGCAGGACCTGGCGGGTCTGCTCCGCGACGTTGTCGGCGATCGCGTTACCGTTCTCGGCGTCCTGCGGTCCGAACCCGGCGGTGTAGAGGAAGCCGTTCGCGACGACCCCGTGGCTGTAGGGGCCGGCGGGTGCTGGCGCGCCCTCCGCGTAGAAACCGGTCTTCGGCATGGTGCTGTTCCTTTCTGTAGACAACAGGGTGATCCCCCTGCGGGGAGGTCTCAGGCCGCCCGCTCGGCGGCGCGGCGGAGACCGCGACCGGGGAGAGCCCCGGTGAGCTCGCCGCCGGACACGACCGGGACGCCGGCGACGTAGACGTCGTCGATCCCGGTCGCCAGGCGGCGAGGGTCTTGGTAGGTTGCACGGTCGGTCACGGTTTCGGGGTCGACGACGACCAGGTCGGCGACCGCCCCGGGCGCGACGGCGCCACGCCGCCCCAGGCCGAAGCGGCGTGCGGGCAGGGCCGAGAGGTGGTGGACGGCGTCGGGCCAGCTCCAGGTTCCGAGCTCCCGCACGTACTCGCGGAGGTACCGGGCGAACGACCCCGCGGCGCGCGGGTGCGGGTGGGCGCCGATGAAGATGCCGTCGGAGCCCCCGGTGTGCCCGGGATGGGCGAAGATGCGTGCGAGCTCGGTGGCGGGTCGGGCGTTCCGCACGGCCATGACGGCGCTGCATTCGAGCTGCGACGCCGCCAGGGCGTCGAGCGCGAAGTCGATCGGGGACGTGCCCGCGCGCTGGGCGGCGGCGCGCAGGGTGAGCCCGTGAGCCCACGCCAGCTCGGGAGCGGCGATGTGCGCGAAGGTGATCATGTCGGGCCAGTCCGGGCCGAGGCTTGCGCTCTCCGTCGCCCTCCTCTCCCCCGCCTCACGCAGCGCCGGGCGTCGGGCGGGGTCGGCAATGACGGCAACGGCCTCCCGCCGCGGGAGCGTCGAGACCTCGGGAGGCAGCAGCGGCATCCCGAGCAGGGTGCAGCCGCGGATGTACGGGTAGGCGTCGAACGTCGCATCCACCCCGGTCTGTGCGAGCGCGTCGAGCTGACCCAGCACGATGTCGGCGTCGGCGTGGAAGTGGGAGATGTGCACATTCAACGCCGAACCCGTCTCGTGCGATGCCCGCTGCGCGATCTCCGCGATCTCGGAGATCCCGGCCGCGGTGTTCGCCTCGTACCCTCCGCGCATGTGGGTGACGTAGACGCCGCCGGCGCGCGCGACCGGTGCGCACAGGGCGGCGAGCTCGGTGGCGTCCTGGAAGAGGCCGGGCACGTAGTCGAGACCGCTCGACATGCCGAGCGCGCCCGCGTGCATCCCCTCGGCGACGAGCGCGGCCATCCGGAGCCGTTCGTCGTCGTCGGCGGGACCGCCGCGCCGTCCGCACACCTCGAAGCGCACCGTGCCCGCCGGGACGAGGTAGCCGACGTTCACAGCTGATGTGCCGTCGGCGGCGGAGAGGTAGGCGGCGACCCCGCCACCACGGTAGGACGGGTGGGGGCCGTTGATCGCCGCGAAGTACTCCGTCGCGTAGGCGCCGTTGCCCGGGGCGTACGAGACGCCGTCCTGGCCGGCGATCACCGAGGTGACCCCCTGCCGCAGCAGGGCGAACGCGACTTCGGGGTCGCCGAGCAGACCGTCGGCGTGCGAGTGGGCGTCCACGAATCCCGGGAGCACGAACCGGTCGGAGGCATCGACGACGACATCGCCGGCGTCCCGGTCGACTTCCCCGACCTGGACGATCACGTCGCCGTCGACGGCGACGTCGGCGCGCACGGGACCGTTCGCGTACACCACGGATCCGCCGCGCAATACGGTGCGGGTCATCGCATGCCCCTCAGAACCAGGTGCGGACGAGGTCCACGACCAGGTCGGACTCGGCGGACTCTACGACGGGAAGGAGACGCCACTTGTCGAACGCGGTGCACGGGTGCGAGAGACTGAGCCGCACGGCGGCTCCGACCGGCAGCGGCCGCCCGGTCCGCACGTACGAGTGCTGGTCGTTCATCGCCGACACCTGCCCCTCCAGCGGACGCCAGGGCCCCGACGCGTCCAGGCGCCAGGCGCGCGGGATGGGCAGCCCCTCGTCGTACGGGAAGTCGCGCTTGCCGCCATCCACCAGCGCGAGGCCGGGCTCCGGGCTCGACACCACGCGCGCGTAGCCGTGCATGGCGTTCACGAAGCGCGGCGATCCCGGACCGGCGGCGCCCCCGTCGAACGGGGAGATCCCTCGGTAGAACCCGTCGTCGTGCACGATGTACGCGCCGGAGCGGAGGGTGAAGTGCGTCCGCGCGTCGCGGGCGGCATCCGCCCACACCTCCGCCACGACGTCGAAGTAGGCGCTTCCGCCCGCGGTCACGTACAGCTCGCCGTCGTCGTACAGCGGCGCGAGCGCCTCATGCAGCTCGAGCTGCGCCCGCAGGTAGGTGGTCACCGCGGCGAGCGCCGCGGGCGAGCGGTCATGACCGAGACTGCCCTCGTACCCGGAGACGCCGGCGAGCCGGAGCAGCGGAGAGGCCGCGATGCGCTCGGCGACAGCCACCGCTTCCGCCACCGACCGGGCGCCTGTGCGACCCCCGGTCGCGCCGAGCTCGACGCAGACGTCCACGGGACGCGGCGCGCCCGCCGAGCGCAGCCCGTGCTCCATCGCCTCGACGGTGGCGACGGAGTCGGCCCAGCTGACGAACCGGAAACCCCGGTCCGCCAGCTGGCCCGCAAGCCAGGCGAGCGACCGCGGGTCGACGGCCGCGTTGGCGAGCATGATCGACGAGAGGCCGAGGTCGCGGCCCGTGCGCACCTGCCCCATGGTCGCCAGCGTGATGCCGAGCGCGCCGGCATCCAGCTGCCGCTTCCACAGCGCGGGAGCCATGGTCGTCTTGCCGTGCGGCATGAGGTCGAAGCCGCGCTCGGCGCACCAGGTCGCCATGGTCGCGACGTTGGCGGTCATCGCGGCGTCGTCCAGGGCGATCAGCGGGGTCCAGAACTCGTCCAGGCGCGGTTCGGTCGCCAGGAAGTCGGCGACCGAGAGGCCCACCGCCCGATCGGGCAGCCCCTTGTCCCGCGCCGTCAGCGCGTCCGGTGCCGTCGTCGTCTCGTCCTCGCGGATCATCCCGGCTCCCCCTCCTAGCGGCTCTTCTTGGTGGCCGCCAGCTCGTGCAGCCGGCCGGCGCCCTCGACGTCGGGCCGCACCGACGCCACCAGCGTAGCGATCACGCCCACGATGGAGATCACCGCGGCGTACACGACGACCGGCCAGAACGAGCCGCCGGCGGCCGCGACCAGGGCGGTGCAGATGAGCGGTGCGAGGCCGCCGCCAAGGGTGTTGGACACCTGGTAGCCGATGTTGACGCCGGTCGTCCGCGCCTCCGGGTCGAACATCTCCACCAGGAGGGTCGACAGGGTCGCCTGCATGGCCACGCCGAACAGCACGAAGCCGAGGATCTGACCGAGCCAGATCAGCCACAGGTCGCCGGTGCTGAACAGCATGAACGCGGGATAGACCATCGCTGCGAACCCGATGCAGCCGATGATGTAGACGGTGCGGCGCCCGATCCGGTCCGAGATCGCTCCCCACAGCGGGGCGACCACGATCTGCAGCAGGCCGACGATCATCGTGCCGGCGAAGCCCATCCAGGCCGGGAGGTTCTTGTCCGACACCATGAACGCGAGCCCGTAGGTGAGCACGACGTAGCCGGCGATCGACTGCGGCAGGCCGATGAGGATGCCCATGATCGCGTTCTTGGGGTGCCGGAACGCCTCGACGAGCGGGTTCGCCTTCTTGCCCGCCGCAGCGATCTGCAGCGCCTGCGTGTCCAGGAACTCCTCGGACTCCTCCAGGTGCCTGCGCAGCACCACCGCGGCGATGGCGAGCACCAGCGAGAACAGGAACGGCAGGCGCCAGCCCCACTGCAGGAACCACGACTCGGGGGTGAGCCCGAGGCCGGCCATAAGCCCGCCGGTGACGACGTTGGCGATGCCGGCGCCGGAGATCAGGAACGCGCCGTAGAGCCCGCGCCGTCCGGTCGGAGCGGCCTCGACGACCATCGTCGCCGCCCCGCCCATCTCGCCGCCGACGAAGAAGCCCTGCAGCAGCCGGAACAGCAGCAGCAGGAGCGGGGCCGTGATCCCGATGGCCTGGTCGGACGGGATCAGACCGATGGCAGTGGTGGCGAGTCCCATGCCGACGACCGTGCTCATCAGCACGGTCTTGCGGCCGACGCGGTCGCCGATCATGCCCCAGACGATGCCGCCGACCGGCCGCAGGAAGAACCCGACGGCGAAGGTCGCGAACGACGCCAGCTGGGCGACGACGGGGTCGTTCGCCGAGAAGAAGACCGCGGGGAACACCGCCGCCGAGGCCAGGCCGTACAGGTAGTAGTCGTAGTACTCGATCAGCGTGCCGATGGCTCCGCCGGCGATAGTCTTGCGCTGCTTGCGGGACAGACCCGGTGTTACGGACGTTGCGGTCGCGGTCGTCATCCGACCCTCCTTGCTTGGTGCGTAGTGGGGGGCGAGGGGACCGGTACGTCGATGTCCGGCCCTCGTCTCTCGCCGTGGGGTGACGTCAAGCTAGCAGGCAGATAGACAATCTGTCCAACAATTGTATTATTTGTTCAGGGGTGGACGATGGAGAGCAGGATGGCAACGGAGACGGCTGAGTCGGCGACCGCCGCGCTGGCGGGCGAGGCCGCGCGCCAGACCTACGAGACGGCCGAAGAGGTGCTTGCGCTCTACGGTCCGGTGATGCGGGCGCTGGCCGCCGCCGCGGGCCCCACGACCGAGGTCGTGCTGCACAATCTCAACGGCGCCGACGTCGACCTCGGCCACACGATCATGGCGATCGAGAACGGGCACGTCACCGGCCGCTCCGTCGGCGGCCCGTCGACCTCGCTCGGACTCGACGTCCTCAAGGACCGCCGCGCCGACCACGACGCGTACGGCTACACCGGCTACACCAGCGACGGGCGCGAACTCCGCTGCTCGTCCGTCTACTTCCACAACGCCGAAGGCGACATCATCGCGTCGCTGTGCGTCAACGTCGACCTGAGCCCCCTGCAGCAGGCCCGCAACATGCTCGCCGCGCTGCTCCCGGCCGAGCAGGCCGCGCCCGACGCACCTCGCGAGCACATCGGCGCCGACCTCGTCGCGGTCATGGACTCGATGATCAGCGAGGCCATCCACGAGGCCGGCCGGCCGGTCGACGCCATGTCGCGGGAGGACAAGATCGGCGTCCTGGAGCGGCTGGACCAGCGGGGTGCGACGCAGATGCGCAAGTCGATCGAGGCGATCGCGAAGCGGCTCGGGATCTCGCGGGTCACCGCCTACAACTACCTGGAGGAGGCGAGAGCACGACGATGAGCTCCGACACCGAGAGCACCGGCCCCGCGTTGATCGCGCTCGGCGAGACGATGGTGCTCCTCGCCCCGCCGGACGCGACGCGGCTGCAGGACGCCGACCAGGTGCGCCTGACCATCGGCGGAGCGGAGTCCAACGTCGCCGCCCACGTGGCCGCCCTCGGCCACCACGCGGCGTGGATCGGCGCGCTCGGGGACGACGTCCTCGGCCGGCGCGTCCACCGCACCCTGACCGGGCTCGGGGTGGACACGCGCTGGGTCGTGTTCGATCCCGACGCCCCGACCGGCGTGTACTTCAAGGACCCGGGCCATGGCGTCCTCTACTACCGGGCGGGCTCGGCGGCCTCCCGGATGACGGCGGCCGGCGTCGCGCACCTTCCGCTGGAGGCTGCCCCGATCGTCCACCTCTCGGGCATCACCCCGGCCCTGTCGGCGGGCTGCGCCGACCTGGTGGATGCGGTCATCGACCGCGTGCACGCAGCGGGCGGCGGGGAGCTGAGCTTCGACGTGAACCACCGGGCGCCCCTCTGGGCGGCGGCGGACGCGGCACCGGTGCTGCTCCGGCTGGCGAACCGGTCCGACATCGTGTTCGTCGGCCTCGACGAGGCGCACACCCTGTGGGGCTGCGACACCGCGGAGGAGGTTCGGAGCCTCATCCCGGAACCCGCCCATCTGATCGTCAAGGACGGCGACGTGGGCGCGACGGAGTTCTCCGGGGAGGACACGGTCTTCGTGCCCGCGATCCCCACCGAGGTCGTCGAGGCCGTCGGCGCCGGCGACGCCTTCGCGGCGGGCTGGCTCGCCGCCCGGCTCGCCGGCTCCCCCGCCGCCGAGCGCCTGCAGAGCGGCCACCGGCGCGCGCACCTCGTGCTGCAGTCCACCGAGGACGTGGTGGGCGTCGCCCCGACCGAAGCTCTGGCATGACCGCGACTCCGACGACCGCAACCGACGAAGGGACACCCGTGGACAATTCAGGTTTCGAGGAGCTGTTCGGCGGCGCGCCGCTCATGGCCATCCTGCGCGGGATGGGCGTCGAGCGCAGCCTCGCCGTCTCGACCACGGCGTGGGACCTCGGCATCGACGTCGTCGAGCTGCCGATCCAGTCCGCCGAGGACGTGGAGGCGCTGCGCGTGGTCGCGGCAGCCGCCGCAGAGCGCGGGAAGGTCGTCGGCGCCGGGACGGTGGTCTCGGTGGAGCATGTCGAGCAGGCCCGGGAGGCCGGTGCGGCGTTCACGGTCAGCCCTGGCCTCGACCTCGACGTGGTACGCGCGTCGCACGACGCCGGCCTGCTGAGCATGCCCGGTGTCGCCACGGCGAGCGAGGTGCAGCTTGCGATGAAGGCCGGGCTCACCTGGCTGAAGGCCTTCCCCGCGTCCGTGCTCGGCACCGGCTGGCTGGGCGCCATGCGCGGCCCGTTCCCGCGGGCTCAGTTCGTGACGACGGGCGGCATGAGCGCCGCCAACGCGGGCGAGTACCTGCGCGCCGGCGCGCGGGTCGTCGCGGTCGGCTCCGCCCTCGAAGACCCCGCGCAGCTCCCCCGCCTCGCCGCCCTCCTCGACCCGGCGACCGCGTCGTGACCGACCTCGCCGCACGGCTGGCCCACGTCGAAGCGCGGCTCGCCTACGAGATCGACGTGGTCGCGGCCGCCGCGGCGGTCGAGTCCGGCGACGCGGTGCTGGTCGACACCCGCAAGCTCGCATCCTGGGAGCACGGCCACATCGCCGGCGCACTGCATCTGCCGACGACCGCTCTCGCCACCGGGCTCGACGGCCTCCCCCGCGACCGCACCCTGATCGTCTACGGCTGGGGTCCGGGATGCAACGGCGCCACCGGCACCGCCCGGATCCTGCTCGCGGCTGGGTTCGACGTGCGGGAGCTGCTCGGCGGCTATGAGTACTGGGTGCGCAACGGGTTCGCGGTCGAGGCGCGAGGCGTGGTCACGCGCAGCGCGCCCGATCCGCTGGTGACCGCGGAACACTGAAGGCGGTATCACCACCCGACCCGGCGCCAGTGGAGAGCTGGTCAGTCGCACACGTCGAAGACGTAGTTCAGGGTCGTCGAGAGCATGCTGATCACGGTTCTCGCGCCGGAGGGGGCCGCAGCGACCTGGAACACGAGGTAGCGTCCATCGGACGGGCCGACTGCGTACGTGGTGTACCCCATCGAGTCGTCGTATCGGGAGTGCGTCTTCTGAATGCTCGGGTAAGCGCCCAGGAGATCGGATTCCGTCGATCCGATGCGGATTCCGGTATCGGTCGATGGTGAGGACGGGACGACTGTGTCCGACGGTTGATTCACTCCGAACTGCGCGTACGTGAAGGCCGGGTCCGGCAACGAAGTCCCCCGCGATTCCAGCTGCATCAACGAGATGCGGACAGCGTCGGGCTCGGCGCCCTCGGCGGTCCAGTATCCCGGTGGACAGTCGATCGTGTCGTCCACCGGCACGAGGTCGGCCGCGGACGCGAGGGACGCGAGCGACTGACCGACGCGGACGTTCGCGACCCGGTCGAACCCCAGAATCCAGGTGCTCGGGTCGGCAGGGTTCTGAGTCGGTGCCGGAGTCGTGGACGCGATCCCTGCGGGGGTCGGGTCCTGGGTCCGCGTCGTACTGGGGCTCGGCCGCACGACAGGAGTCGCGGTCGCGCATCCCCCGAGAATCAGAACCACGGCGATCGATGCCGCTCCCACCATCGTTCGTGACGTCACGTTACCTCCCACAGCTCTCCCCCTCTACTGTCCGACGGAATCGAAATGGTTCCACGTCGAATTCGCCGCGGAGGTGCTCCATCGTCGCGAGTCCGACCGGTCGGCCTCACATCGGGTCGTTGACGTGCAGGTGGTTGCACGTGTCGGAGAAGTCCTGGAAGTGGCGCAGCCCCGGCTCGTCGCCTGCGTTCATCCGGCACTGCCGCTGCCCCAGACCCGAGCCGTACGGCATGAAGTTGTCGAGCGTCCGGATGAGCGCGAGCGCGTTGCTGTCGGCCCCGTTCGTCGCTCGACCGCCGAGGCTGTAGAAGTCGACCGCGTGGCCGCCGCCGTTCATGTAGTGCTGGGAGTAGATCCCGGCGCCCTCGATCTGGCCGGTGCAGCGCCGGTTGATGTCGCTGACGCCGACGCTCGAGAACATGTGCTCGGCGATCACCATCGCCTGCAGAACCGAGGTGTCGATGCCGCAGTTCGGCACCGAACGGCCCTCGGCGATCCAGCGGATCTCGAAGATGTGATCGGGATAGGAACCCACGAGCTGCCCGGAGTCGACGTAGCCCATCAGCTCCTGTGCAAGGGCCTGGGAGTCGGACGAGATGGGCCCGGGGTCGCCGGACTGGGCCCGGGCGCGGGCGGCCGCAGCCGCGGCGGCAGCGGCGGCGGCGCGAGCGGCGACGCCCGCCTGATACTGCTGCTCGGTGACCGCCGTGGCGCTCGTGAGCGATGCGAGCTGAGCCTGGAGCTCTCCCTCGTGAGCGGTCTGCGCCTGCAGCGCCGCGATCATCTGCTTCTGGGCGGCAGCGGCCTTCTCGGCTTCCGCCTGGGCCTGCGCCGCGAGTGCGGTGAGCTCCTTCTTGGCGGCGTCGGCCTGGTCGCTCGCCGCCTTCGCCAGGTTGTCGTCTTGCGCAGCCGTGGAGTAGATGCCGTTGATCGTGGCCGTCAGCTTTCCCATGCTGCTGAGCCGGGCGAGCAGCGCGCTCGCATTTTTGGAGCTGCTGGTGAGCAAGGTCCCCGTGAGATTGGTGCCGCCGGAGCGGGCGAGCTTCTCGGCGACCACCGCGGCCTCGTGGTGCGAGGTCTCCGCCTGCGCCTTGAGCTCGGACGACCGGGCGGCGAAGCGGTCGGCCTTCTCCTTGCCGGCGGCGAGCGCGACCTGCGCGGCCGCGTTCTCCTTCTCGCGCTGGACGGCGAGATCCTCGGCCGCCTTGGTCTGAACCTTGAGGGACTCGACCAGGTTCGTGATCGCGGTGACCTCGGCCTGCTTGGCTGCTTCGTTCGAGCGGGCGGCCTGCACATCGGCCCACGTCGGGTAGTCGTCCGCGTACGCCCTCGGAGCGGCCAGTCCGCCCCAGGCGGCGACGACCGCGACGACGACGCCGATCGCGACCGGCCTCCAGTTGCGGGCGGCGGAGGGCGACGTCGCCGGACGGGCTGAAGACATTCGGCATCCGAATCGTGGTCGGGGGTGCGGGCGGAGGCGGAGGCGCCAGAGGCGACCTCGTTCACCGACGCTAACCCGCGGGACGACGTCGCCTCGGCGCAACACGCCGCTGGAGTCGGCTGATGCCTTACCCGGCGGACCAGAGCTCCTCGGCGTCGAGCGTCAAGTCGATCGTCTGACGCAGAAGGCCCCCGATCGAGGTCGACCGCAACAGGGCGTACCGGTCGTACTCGCCCAGCGGGGCGATCGCCGCCAGCTGCCACGCGGCTGCGACGGGATCGTCGGACAGCTCGATGTCGGCATCCGCCTCCGGCTCCCCGACGCGGGCGATCAGGCGCCGGACGACCGCTTCGGCCTCGGCCCACAGCGGCGCGAGCGTCTCGGACCACTCCAGCTCCGGCAGCACCGCCACCTCGGCGCGGGGATACGGGTCGTCGTCGAGCCAGCGCTCGACCGTGAACCTCCGCGTCCCCACCCCGACGATCATCAGGTCCTCTGCGCCCGCGGCGGCGCTGACCAGGCGCGCCATCGTCCCCACCGAGGCGCGCTGGTCGCCACCCCCGGCCTCGGATCCACGCTCGATCAGGACGACGCCGAACTCGAACCCCGGTTCGACCTCGTCCAGCAACCGCCCCACCATCGTCAGATAGCGCGGCTCGAACACCCGAAGCGGGACGGCCACGCCGGGGAACAGCACGGAACCGAGCGGGAACATCGGTGAGGCGGCCATACTCCAGTGAAGCACCGCGGACGTAGAGTGAACAGGTGCCACGGCCGCGCCCCGACATCCCAGGTCCCGGGCAGGAGTCCGTGTGGGACTACCCGAGGCCGCCCCGTGTCGAGCGCGTCCCCGCCCCGGTCACGATCCGGCTGGGCGGTCAGCTCATCGTCGACACCCGGGATGTCGTCCGCGTGCTCGAGACCAGCCACCCGCCGGTCTACTACCTCCCGATCGCGGACTTCGCGCCCGGCGCGCTGGTCGACGCCGACGGTTCGTCGTTCTGCGAGTTCAAGGGCACCGCGCGCTACCTCGACGTCCGCGGCGGAGGCCAGCTGCGGCCCGCGAGCGCATGGAACTACCCGCATCCGTCGCCCGGGTACGAGCTGCTCCGGGACCGTGTGGCCGTCTACGCGCAGCAGATGGACGAGTGCACGGTCGACGGCGAAGTCGTCACGCCGCAGCCCGGAGGCTTCTACGGCGGGTGGATCACGAGAGCCGTCGTCGGACCGTTCAAAGGGGTGCCGGGGTCGCAGGGGTGGTGAGGGCCCGGGGCATCCTCACGCTGCGCCGCCATACGCTCCGACGCCGCTGAGAAGCGTCAGACGTTGAAGCAGAACTCCACCGCGCCCCGTCGCGGATAGGCATAAGTCTGGTCATCAACTCCCGTGCAGCTGGGCCAGCCCTGTCGCGGCGGTCTCAGAAAGGAAGTCGGACTCGATGGGAGTCCACGATTGTCGTTCAAACGGCGCTGGTGCGCGCGTCGCCCTCTGTAGGTAGTACCAATAGTCAGGACCCCGACGATCCCACCCTGAACCACCCCAAGTAGCGAGCGATGGATCAATAACCGAGATTCGCTTGGCTCGGTCTCCGTTAAGCCATCGCGTGAGGGCCGCGTTGATGTGGTCGTCGCGGAATGAATAGCCGACGACTGTTAGCCATTCCGTTTGAGAAAGCAACCGATCGAACTCAACGAGCATAGCGAGGAATGGTCCATCTGAACGCAGCTTTGACCCTTGGCCAAATACCATCGCAGGCACACCGCCAACGAGCTGCCCCTGGCGATCCTCGCCGGAGTTTGCGAGGCGATCTCCGGGCACCCGCTCGCCGTCCTGCTCGCCCTGCCCCAAGACGTAGTCAAGCGATCCGTGCAGCTTCAGGAGCCTGACGTCCGCCTGGGGGGTAGCCCACTCCCACTCGTAGCCTCCACGCCAGGTTTCAAGGCCGGTGTCCACGGTTAGGCCAGCAGCATGACATGCCTTTTCAACAGCAAGGTCATAGTTGAGTGTGGCGATGCCAGTGAGCGAGTTGGACCTAATCATCGGCTCGAAATAGCCAACGCGGCTCTCATCAGCGCGCAGGATGTGGATCAGGGCGTCGAGCATCGCTGACTCTAGTTGCCCAAAGAGGTCTCCATTCGACGTTTGCACTACAGCACGAACGCCTGCCTCGAACTCTTGCTCAACCTTGTGATCCCAAGTGTCGAGCATTGCCTTCTTGAAATTGCGTGCCCAAAAACCGGGGAATGAAACTCGACCGTTCGATGCGTCCACATTCCGATTCCACGTCTCAACGAAGGCCGACAGGTCGATCGAGTCGCGGTCCTTCAGCGCTTTCACCGCCGCGAACACCCGCTCGACATCCACTCCTTCAAACGCGCTCTTGCCACGTCCGGTGTCATGTTGCACCATCGCGCCGATAACGCCGTGCAGGAGAGGGCGAACATAGAAGTGGCCGGAGGAGCCGTCGATGTAGTCAGCGACAGCTCGCGTGAGGCCAAAGCTACCGGGAAGCCCCGCGTCGATTGATGCGCCTGCGCCAAGAAGGAAACTCTTCACTCATAGTGTCTAGCACGACTAACAACCCCGCTCTCGTAGCGGCGGCGCTGCCCTTTCATCTCAACCCAACGACTACAGAACCCAATTCAGACGTTGAAGCGGAACTCCACCGTGTTCCGACACCGTTAGGCATTGTTGGCCCGTCAAATCGAGCGTGAACCATTACTTGAGGTCGACGCGAAGATGGGTGCCCATGTCAGGGTCTCGTCAAGCAATCGGGTCGCTTGCAGACGGCAGGTCATCATCGGCCAAGACAAGCGGCCTAAAACCACCGCCACAAAACCACTCGCTTTGACTCCACGCGCGAAGGGCAGCAACGTTCCACGGCTCGAAACCTCCAGTTGCCCACGAGCGTTCAAGGTCCAGAAGAGATTGCCGCACGGCGGCCGCGCCGCCAAGCACGAACCTTCTTGTCAGTTCGAGACGGAGACCACCGAGGAAGCGAGATGCCTGTTTCGAGTAAAGCCGCCCGAGTTCATGACGGCTGAAGTGCGCACCCACACGCGCCGATAAGGTCGCGCTCCACCGAGGGGGCGACACGATTGTGTAAGTCAACGCGCCGCTCGTCTCGTTCAGGACGGCGACGAGCCAATCGAACTCGCCGAGATCATCGAAATATGGGTGGAGCGGTTGTTCCGCCGCCACAGCGGCCACGAAGGCCTTCTTCTTCTTGTTGCACTTGCTGCATATCGGCACGAGGTTGAGCGGAGTGACAGCGAGATAGTGGAACTTCGACTTAGGCAGGTAGTGATCGAGCTCGTCGACCTCGCGTCTGAGACAGTATGGACAGTCAAAATCTCCTACCAGCTCTTTCAGAATCTCGTAGAACATGCGGGCATTCCGGTCTTGAGGCACTAGCCGGTTCGTGTATGTCCATTTGACGGCGACATGCTCAGGAGCACCGATCGTACCGAGCGTCTCTGGAGTGCGGTATAGCTCCCCGGCCTGTCCCAGTGTCGCGTAGGTCGCTTCCGCGTCCACCAAGGGCTGTTTGCTCGCCACCGCAAGGATCACCTCCGGCGATGATTCCATGACCGCGAGAACTTCCGCCACCCCAAAAGGGGGCTTAGCTAGGGTCCTCACTTCGACTCCACTTCGGAGTACCAATTCAAGAGAACGCTTCGAGCTTCAAAACCGAGTTCGTGGCCAAAGTAGTCGAGTACTTCCTCGTAGGAATTTCGACTGCGCGCCGCATCGATGACCATCTTGTGAAAGCCGGAATCCGTTACTTCTAATCCGAACACGCTGCTTGTGAGGGTGCTCACGTTCTCACCGAAGGTTTCCAAGACCGGCCGACGCCCCTGGACGAACGCCCCTGTTCGGCGAATCCTCCAAGCACATTTTCGTGGAACCTCTTGGAGAACAACGGGCGAGTGCGTCGCAACTATGGCAATCCCACTCTTGTTACGCATCAGGTCCGAAAGCGTCCGCGTGAATGCTGATAGCAGTGGCGGATGAAGATGACCTTCCGGCTCATCCATCAAGACGAGTGTCTGCTCAGTTACGGTCTCCACCAAGCGCGTCACCGTGAGCAGGACGATCTTATGTCCCGAACTCAACTTGTTGTAAACCGTCATCGCCGACTCACGGAACTCAGCTTCAGTCGTGTCTTCGTCGTATCTGACCGCCAATTCTCTGACCTCAGCCGCCGAGAAGATTGGGTCGGATTCAAGGGTCGCAAGCGCCTCGATCCACGTGCCTTGCGATTTGGAACTGGCGACCAGCCATGCACTGTCCGCAAAGCCAACAGCAAGATCCTCCGGGGTTTGCGTGACGATCTTGCCGTCGCCCGTCCTCCGCTGGAGACCTAGGTACGCGTAAGGCACCTTGTACGACTCGCGATCGTCCTCGACTGGCAGCGACGGGTTATCGAAAGCACTGAACGCAACATAGACGAGGTTCGCCGCCTCAAGGGGTGGACCGTCAGTCGGGATATAGCCGTCACGATCCTCTGGAGTCGACGTGCCCAAGATGTGGCGCCCCAGTGAGAGGAGTGTGCTGGTCTTTCCAGCACCGTTCCGGCCAATCAATACGTGGACATTGGTCGGCGGCTTCGAATCACCAATAACCTCAAACTCGAGCTTGAGTGGGGGTGCAATCGGGTTGAGCGATTCACGGACGAACGAGAAATCGAACGACGCCCGCACGTCGCCGAGCTGAAGAAGTCGCGGGTACTGACGGCGAACCGAGTAGGCGGTGACACTTCTCATGAGCGAATTGATGACACCCGGGGACAAACGAGCGCCCTCGAACTCGCGCTGATCTACAGCTAGGTCTCTGAGATCCGACAGAATATCTGTGCCGCGTTCCGCTCCGAATAGATTGTGGATATTGATGTAAAGGTCGGTGTCTTGGCCGACGGAGACGTACCTGTGCGGCAGCGAGTCGAAGTGTTCAGGAATCGGCGTCGACCAAGTCTCTCGCTCATCCTCGACGTAGTTGTGCTCGCGATCCAGAATCTTGATGAAACCGAGTCGAGTCGACCCGCGCGAATCCAAATAGTGCAGCGAGTAAAGGGTGCGGAACTTCCACCAGTCGTTCCATTCAGCGTGTTGCAGCCAGAATGTGCCTGCCTCCGGCTCTGAAGGCTGCTTGTCGCTTACTCGGAACTGCAAAATCGCCACATCCTTGATCGGCTCAAGACTCGATAATGCATACATTCTGGCAGTCGCTGCGCGGGAACAGGTAAGCGCACGCAGCAAGAGTCGTCAGCGCATCCACCCACCAAGCGAGGGCCCTACGCTGTGTTCCCAGTGATATCAGGCAACAAGTTCACACAACGACTGAGCTATTGGTCGTCATTCAACCGTGGTCCGCGCTCAGAAACGTCTGGCCCGGCGGGAGGTCACTCCGACTTTGCCAATAGCACTACGGGCATACGGAGCGTGTGGTATTCCGCGGGCATCCGTCGGTCCTACACGTTAAACCTAAACTCCACCACGTCGCCGTCCTGCATCACGTAGTCCTTGCCCTCCATGCGCGCCTTGCCGCGGGAGCGGGCCTCGGCGATGCTTCCGGCGTCAATGAGGTCGTCGAAGGAGATGACCTCGGCCTTGATGAAGCCCTTCTCGAAGTCGGTGTGGATGACGCCCGCCGCCTGCGGGGCCTTCGCGCCCTTCGGGATGGTCCAGGCGCGCGCCTCCTTCGGGCCGGCGGTCAGGTAGGTCTGGAGGCCCAGGGTGTCGAAGCCGATGCGGGCGAGCTGGTCGAGGCCGGACTCCTCCTGGCCGGTGGACGCGAGGAGTTCTGCAGCGTCGGCGGGGTCGAGGTCGATCAGCTCGGACTCGAGCTTCGCGTCGAGGAAGACCGCCTGGGCGGGGGCCACGAGAGCGGCCAGCTCGGCGCGGCGGGACTCGTCGGTGAGCACGTCCTCGTCGACGTTGAAGACATAGATGAACGGCTTCGCGGTGAGCAGGCCGAGCTCTTTGACCGGCTCGAGGTCGATCGTGGAGGTCGAGAGCGGCTTGCCGTCGTTGAGGTAGGCGATCGCGGCGCGCGCGGTCTCCAGGACCACCGGCTCCAGCTTGCGGCCCTTCACCTCCTTCTCGTAGCGCTGCTCCGCCCTCTCGAGCGTCTGCAGGTCGGCGAGGATGAGCTCGGTGTTGATGGTCTCCATGTCGCCCGCGGGGTCGGTCTTGCCCGCGACGTGCACGACGTCCGCGTCGCTGAAGCCGCGCACCACCTGGGCGATGGCGTCGGCCTCGCGGATGTTGGCGAGGAACTTGTTGCCGAGGCCCTCGCCCTCGCTCGCGCCCTTCACGATGCCGGCGATGTCGACGAACGACACCGGCGCGGGGACGATGCGCTCACTGTGGAACAGCTCGGCCAGCCGGTCGAGACGAGGGTCGGGCAGGTTCACCACGCCGACGTTCGGCTCGATGGTCGCGAACGGGTAGTTCGCCGCCAGAGCGTCGTTCTTGGTCAGCGCGTTGAACAGGGTGGACTTGCCCACATTGGGCAGCCCGACGATTCCGATAGTGAGAGCCACGGTCGTCCATCCTACTTGGGGGCCGGTCCGATCACGCCGCGAGCGTCGTGCGGTACGAGCGCGTGACGTACGGCAGCTCGATCAGCTCGTGCCCTGCCAGGTCGGGGTGCTCGCGCAGCAGCCGCCGGAGCGATTGGATGACGGCGGCCTGCGCGTCGGCGTCCTTCGTGATGAAGTAGCTGCGCGAGCGGGCGAGGTCGAGCAGCCCGTCATGGGTCAGGGTCTGCACCCAGCGGGTCTCGTGCTTCTCCAGTGCGCCGAACGGCTCCGGGACGACCGGCTCGCTCTCGTCGTCGAAGGCCGCGGTTCCGGCGCCCATGAGCTGACCGAGCTCCCGCACCCAGCCGACGCTCTCGTCGCGCTCGTTCCAGATCAGCCCGAGCCGGCCGCCGGGGCGCAGCACGCGGGCGACCTCCGGGACCGCGAGGTCCGCATCCACCCAGTGCCACGCCTGGGCGACGACCACCAGCCCGAAGGCGTCATCGGGCGCCGGGATGTTCTCCGCTGTGCCTTCCAACGCATCCACCTCGGGCAGCCGGTCGTGCAGCACCCGCAGCATCTCCGGCGAGGGATCGACGGCGGTCACCTCCCGCCCCCGCTCGACCAGCGCCGCCGTCAGTTTGCCGGTGCCTGCCCCCAGGTCGAGCACGGGACCCTCCGCCCCGTCGAGCAGCCAGCTCACCGCATCCGCCGGATAGGACGGACGCGATGCGTCGTAGACATCGGCCGCCCGGTCGAAGGAGGCCGCGTGGAGGTCGCGCTGCTGTCGGGATCGCATGCCGCCGATGCTACGCGGCGGGCCCGCGACCCACCCGAAAACCTCAGCGAGTTGCACATAGTGGTCGCTGATCCGGGCGGATTCCGACCACGACGTGCAGCTCGATCCGGCGGAGACTCAGCGTGCCGAAGCGCGCGGCGCGCGGGCGGGATGCGCGGCGGCGTCGGTGGGGCGTGTGAGAGTGGCGACGTGAGCCTGAACTTCACCGCCATCGACTTCGAGACCGCCAACTCCTCCCCCGCGTCGGCCTGCTCGGTCGGCCTGGTGAAGGTCCGGGACGGGAAGGTGGTCGATCGGGCGGGATGGTTCATCCGGCCGCCGCTCGGACACGACCTGTTCCAGGAGTGGAACATCCGCATCCACGGCATCCGGCCCGAGCAGGTGGCCGACGCGGCCGGATGGGTCGACCAGCTCGCCGACCTGGTGGAGTTCGCGGAGGACGACCACCTGGTGGCGCACAACGCCGGCTTCGACATGGGCGTGATCCGCGCGGCCTGCGCGGCGACGTTCGTGGCGTGCCCGGAGTACAGCTACCTGTGCAGCCTCCAGGTCGCCCGGCGCACGTACACCCTCGACTCGTACCGGCTGCCGGTCGCGGCGATGGCGGCCGGGTTCGACGGCTTCCAGCACCACGACGCCCTGGCCGACGCCGAGGCGTGCGCGGCCATCGTCATCCACGCGGCTCGCCACCACGAGGCCGCGACTGTCGAAGACCTCGCCGGCCTCACCGGCGCCCGCCTCGGCCGCATCGGCGTCCCCGTCGCCGCCTGACCCCCCGACGAGTGGCGACATCCTGTCGCAACTCGGCCTGGATTCCCGCAGTTTCTCACCACTCGACGGGACGCGCGGGCGCGGAGGGACCCAGTGTCGGAGGGGGCTGACACACTGAGGGCATGGACATCCTCGCCCTCCTCCTCGGCCTCCTGATCGGGCTCGTCGCCGGCGCCGTCGGCGGCGGCATCGCGGTGGCGAAGCTGGTGCGCTCACGCAGCACTGCCGAGCCCGCCGTGCCGACCGTCGACCCGGCCGTCCTGGCCGCGCAGCACCAGGCCGAGCTCGCCGAGGTCCGGGCGGCCGAGGCCGCTGTGCAGGCGGAGATCCGCGCCGACCTCGCCGGTGCGCAGAGCCGCGTCGACGCGCTACAGGAGCAGCTCCTGGCGGCCCAGCAGCAGTACCGCGAGACGGTGGAGCGGCACCGCGCAGAGACGGAGGCGCGGGCGGAGCGGGAGCGCGCGGAGAGCAAGGTGCTGCAGGCGTTGGCGCCGGTGCGCGAGAGCCTGACCGACATGCAGCGCAAGGTCGTCGAGCTCGAGACGCAGCGCAACCAGCAGCACGGACAGCTCGCCCAGCAGCTGCGTTCGGCGGCGGAGTCGGAGGAGCGGCTGCGCAGCACCGCGGAGGCGCTGGCTTCCGCGCTCCGGTCGAACAGCACGCGCGGCGTCTGGGGCGAGACCCAGCTGCGCAGCGTCGTGGAGGCCGCGGGTCTCCTGGAGCGGGTGGACTTCGACGTGCAGTCGAGCATCCACTCGGAGTCCGGCGCGGGCCGGCCCGACATGATCGTGCGCCTGCCGGGCGGCAAGAACATCGCGCTCGACGCGAAGGTGCCGTTCAACGCCTACCTGGAGGCCAGCCAGATCCCGGCGACCGCCACCGGGCCGGAGGCGGCTCAGCGCTTGGCGCTCCTCAAGCAACACGTCAAGGCGGTGCGCGACCACATCACCGCCCTCGGCAGCAAGGCCTACTGGACGGGGCTGGAGTCCTCCCCCGAGCTGGTGATCGCGTTCATCCCGAGCGAGTCGCTGGTGTCGTCTGCGCTCGAGGCGGACCCGTCGATCATGGAGTTCGCCTTCGGCAAGCGTGTCGCGCTGGCCTCGCCGGTGACGCTGTGGTCGGTGCTCAAGACGGTCGCGTTCAGCTGGCAGCAGGATGTGCTGACCCAGGAGGCGAAGCAGCTGTTCGACCTGAGCCGCACGCTCTACAGCCGCCTGTCGACGACCGCGGGCCACATCGAGAAGCTGGGCCGGTCGCTGGAGCGCACGGTCAAGGACTACAACGGCTTCGTCGGGTCGTTCGAGCGGCAGGTCTTCCCGGCCGCGCGCAAGCTGAACGCCCTCGACGAGTCGAAGGTGATCGGCGCGCTGAGCGGCATCGAGGAGGCACCGCGCGAGCTCACGGCCTTCGAGCTCGTGAGCGAGTTGGAGCCCCGCGATCTCCACGGCATCGACACGTTCGCGCTCGAAGAGAAGGAGCGCGGCCGCGCCGCCGCCACCGACGCCGAGGAGCCCGGCGTCGCGTAGCAGCGCACGCCGCGGAGCAGCGCACGGCAGCGCGCCGATTCGTGCCGAATGTGCGGAATATCCCGCCGGAAACGCACATTCGGCACGAATCGCGGCGGGTCAGAGCTGGTCGGGCTCCAGCCACTTCTCGGCGAGGTGGTCCGCGATCACGCGGCGGGCGGTGCCCGACTTCGAGCGCAGCACGATCGACTCGGTCCGGATGATCGGTCCCTTCCGCCGTACGCCCTCGACCAGACCGCCGTCGGTCACGCCGGTGGCGACGAAGAACGTGTTGTCGCCCTGCACCAGGTCGTCGGCGCTCAGGATGGTGTCCATCTTCAGGCCCGCAGCGATCCCCTTGGCTCGCTCCTCGTCGTCGCTGGGCGCCAGGATCCCCTGCATGAACCCGCCCAGTGCCTTGATGGCCGCCGCCGTGATGACGCCCTCCGGGCTGCCGCCGATGCCGACGCACATGTCGATCCGCGACTCGTAGCGGGCCGCGTTGATCCCGCCCGCGACGTCGCCGTCGAGCAGCAGGCGTGTGCCGGCGCCGGCCGCGCGGATCTCCTCGATCAGCCCCTCGTGCCGCGGCCGGTCCAGCACGGCCACCCGGATCTCGTTGACCGGCTTTCCGAGCGCCTTGGCCAACTCACGGATGTTGTCGCCGATCGACTGCGACAGGTCGACGACGCCATGCCCCGCGGGGCCGGTCACGATCTTGTTCATCCGGAACACGCTCGACGCGTCCAGCATCGATCCCCGGTCGGACACGGCGATCACCGACAGCGCGTTCTGACGGCCCGCCGCCGTCAGCGACGTGCCGTCGATCGGGTCCACCGCGATGTCCACCGCCGGTCCGCGCCCGTTCCCCACGTGCTCGCCGTTGAACAGCATGGGCGCGTTGTCCTTCTCACCCTCGCCGATCACGATCAGGCCGTCGAAGTTGACCGTGCCGAGGAACTTGCGCATCGCATCCACCGCCGCACCGTCGGCCGCGTTCTTGTCGCCGCGCCCGATCCACGGGGTCGCCCGGATCGCCGCCGCCTCGGTCGCGCGCACCAGCTCCATCGCGAGGTTCCGGTCCGGGTGCGTGAAATGGGGTGCGCTGTCGGTGCTGGTCATGATGGGTCCTCCCGGACGGATTCGGAACGTCGTCGTCGATCCCGGCTCGGCAGCCGCGGCCCGCCGGCGTACCGGCCGGGCGGCGTCTGCGGCCGGACGCTGCCAGTGTATCCGCGGCCCCGCGCGGCGTCATCGGATCTGCACGGACGTTCACGCCGCCTGAACGCACGGCCCACCCTGCTCCGGCCGCCCACGCCCGCAATCCACCCCGGCTCCGCATCGGTGCGGCGCCGACCACGGCCCGGCCGCCCCCGACCCGCTCCGGGCGCGCCGGTATGATGAGGGCGTTCGACACACCGATCCCCAAGGAGCTGCAATGCCCATCGCCACGCCGGACCAGTACGCAGAGATGCTCGACAGAGCGAAGGCCGGCGGCTTCGCCTACCCCGCGTTCAACGTGTCGTCGTCGCAGACGATCAACGCGGTCCTGCAGGGTCTCACCGAGGCGGGAAGCGACGGCATCATCCAGGTGACGACCGGCGGCGCCGACTACTTCGCCGGCCAGAGCGTGAAGGCGCGCGCGACCGGCGCGCTGGCCTTCGCCAAGTTCGCCACCGAGGTCGCCAAGAACTACCCCATCACCGTCGCCCTGCACACCGACCACTGCCCGAAGAACGCGCTCGACGACTTCGTCCTGCCGCTCATCGCCGCCTCCGAGGAGGAGGTGAAGGCCGGGCGCAACCCGCTCTTCCAGTCCCACATGTGGGACGGCTCGGCGGTCCCGCTCGACGAGAACCTCGAGATCGCCAAGGACATGCTCAAGCGCACCAAGGCCATCAACGCCATCCTCGAGGTCGAGATCGGCGTGGTCGGCGGCGAGGAGGACGGCGTCCGCCACGAGGGCTCCAACGAGGCCCTCTACACGACCCTCGCCGACGCCGAGAAGGCCGTCGACGCCCTCGGCCTCGGCGAGAACGGCCGCTACATGGCCGCCCTCACCTTCGGCAACGTGCACGGCGTCTACAAGCCCGGCAACGTCAAGCTGCGCCCGGAGCTGCTCAAGGAGATCCAGGACGGCCTGGCCGCCAAGTACGGCACCGGCCCGAAGCCGCTCGACCTGGTCTTCCACGGCGGTTCGGGCTCGACCGACGAGGAGATCGCCGAGGCGGTGCGCAACGGCGTCGTGAAGATGAACATCGACACCGACACGCAGTACGCGTTCACCCGCTCCATCGCCGGCTACATGTTCCAGAACTACGACGGCGTCCTCAAGGTGGATGGCGACGTCGGCAACAAGAAGCTCTACGACCCGCGCGCGTGGGGCAAGGTGGCGGAGTCCGCCATGGCCCAGCGCGTCGTCGAGGCCACGCAGCAGCTCGGCTCGGCCGGACACTCCGGCAAGTAGCCCGCACGGGCGGCGGGCCGTGCCCGCCGCCCGGCACCACCATCCAGATCAGCAAGGAGCCGCCGGCATGGCCGAGCAGGAACAGCAGCCGGACGACCGGCCGCGGCCCCGCTACGGCGAGCTCGCGCCGCCCGGCTGGGTCTGGCATCCGCCGGAGGACGCCGACCGGCTGGACACGTCGCGGCGCGTCGCCGACGGCGACACCGACGAGCGGGAGCAGCCCGCCTCCACGGGACCCTACGGCGCGCACCAACCGCCTGAGGGCGGCTACTACAGCCAGAACGCCCGGCCGGAGCGTCCCGCCCCGACCTGGAACCTGACGCTCACCGTCCTGTTGACGGTCTTCGGCTTCTTCGGGATGTCGTATTCGATCGCCACCCTGCAGGCCATCCCCGCGTCGATGCAGCTGCTGCACAGCACCAACGGCCTGGGTGACTACACGCCCGCGCCAGTCGTCGGCTCCCTGGTGCTCGCCGGCTCGATCACGATGGCGGCCGTCTGGGTCGTCTCGGCCGGCATCGCCGCCTGGTTGCTGGTGAAGCGTCGCCTCGCGTTCTGGGTGCCGCTGGTGGCCGGCATCGTGGCCATGGTGGCGCTGCTCATCTTCGCCGGCGCGGTCATCGCGACCGACCCGGTGCTCCTCGGCGTCTACAGCGGCGTCACGCCGCCACCCTCACCGTCCACCACGCCGACTCCGTAACGCGCAGCGACTGCGGCCGTTCGGGACGACTGCGGCGCGTCGCGCAGGCGCGGTCGTCCCGAACGGCCGCAGTCGCCAGGCGCGCGTCGGCGCCGACGGGGCGGACCCCGCCGACGCCGACGCGGCCGGCGGTCAGGCCGCGGACTGCTGCCGCGCCTGCGCGAGTCCCTCGGCGAGCGACGTGGTCGGCCGGCCGATCAGCTCGGCGAGCGTCGGCGCCGCCTCGCCGAGCAGCCCGTCGCGGATGTTGCCGTCGAGCGCCACGACGAAGCCGACCGTGCCCTCGTCGAGTCCCGCGCCGGTGAGGGCCGCCGCGTGCTCCTCGGGCGACACGGAGCGGTAGACGACCTCGCGCCCGAGCAGCTCGGAGGCGACCGCCGCGAGCTCGTCGAAGGTCCAAGCCACGTCGCCGCTCAGCTCGTAGACGGCGCCCTCGTGGCCCGGTGTCGTCAGCACGACCGCTGCGGCCTCGGCGTAGTCGGCGCGCGTCGCGCTCGCGACCCGCCCCTCCCCCGCGCTGCCCAGGATCTCGCCCGTCGCGGCGGCCTGGTCGAGCGTGCCGACGTAGTTCTCGGTGTACCAGTTGTTGCGCAGGATGGTCGTGGGCAGACCCGAGGCGGCGAGCAGCCGCTCGGTCTCCTTATGCTCCGGCGCGAGGATGAGCGCGCTGTCGCTGGCCTTCGGAGCGCTCGTGTACACGATGCGGCCGACGCCGGTGCGCACGGCCGCGTCGATGGCGTTGCGGTGCTGGGGGACGCGCTGTCCCACCTCCGAGCCGGACACCAGGAGCAGCGCGTCCGCACCACTGAAGGCCTCGTCGAGAGTCTCGGGGCGGCCGAAGTCGATGACCGCGGTGCCGACGCCGCGCTCGGCGAGGGACGCGAGACGGTCGGCGCGGCGGCCGAGGGCGCGGATGTCGGCGGCGGGGACACCGCGCTCGAGGAGGGACTCGACGACGAGGCGGCCGAGGTGGCCGGTTGCTCCGGTGACGACGATGGTCATGGGGGATCCTTTCGATCGGTTACCTCAGCGGCAACCGGCCGTCCGACGCAAAACTTCCCCAAAGAAGGTACCCACTTTTTGGTAAGTTACTGACGTGGACACCGGTTTTGCCTCCCTCAACGGCTTCGGCTTCACGGACGGCGTGCTGCCGTCCGAGTGCCCGAGCCGGATCGTGCTCAACCACGTGACGAGCACGTGGGGCGTGCTCGTGCTGGTCGCGCTGTCGCAGAGCGATCTGCGCTGGGGCGAGCTGCGCCGTACCGTGCAGGGGATCAGCGAGAAGATGCTCGCCCAGACGCTGCGCACGCTGGAGAAGGACGGGTTCGTCCTGCGCACCGCACAGCCGACGGTGCCGCCGCGGGTCGACTACAGCCTGACCGAGCGCGGCCGCGCGGTGACCGAGCACCTGCTGCCGCTGATGGCGTGGATCTCCGACAACGCCGACGACATCGTCACCGCCTCCTGACCCGCACCGCCGGCGAGGGACGGTCAGCGCCCGCGACCGCCGAGCGCCCTCGCGTCCTGCTTGCCGGTGATGTCCTTGCGGAGCTCCTTCGGCAGCGAGAACATCAGGTCCTCCTCCGCCGTCTTGACCTCCTGCACGTCGCGGTAGCCCGCGCCCGCCAGGTCGTCCAGCACCTCCTGCACCAGCACCTCGGGCACCGACGCGCCGCTGGTGACGCCGACGGAGGAGACGCCGTCGAGCCACTCCTGCTTGATCTCGCTGGCGTAGTCGACCCGGTAGGCAGCCTTAGCGCCGTACTCGAGCGCGACCTCCACGAGCCGGACCGAGTTGGAGGAGTTGGCCGAGCCGACCACGATCACGAGCTCCGCCTGCTCGGCGACCTTCTTGATCGCGACCTGGCGGTTCTGCGTGGCGTAGCAGATGTCGTCGCTCGGCGGGTCCTGCAGGTTCGGGAAGCGCTCGCGCAGACGGCGGACGGTCTCCATCGTCTCGTCGACCGAGAGCGTGGTCTGCGAGAGCCATACGACGCGGTCCGGGTCCTTCACGACGATCGAGTCGACGTCGTCCGGCCCGTTGACCAGGGTCACGTGGTCGGGCGCCTCGCCCGCGGTGCCCTCGACCTCCTCATGGCCGGCGTGGCCGATGAGCAGGATCTCGCGGTCGTCGCGCGCGAACCGCACGGCCTCCCGGTGCACCTTGGTGACCAGCGGGCACGTGGCGTCGATCGCCAGCAGCCCGCGGTCGGCCGCGGCGTTGACCACGGCCGGAGACACGCCGTGCGCCGAGAACACGACGTGCGCGCCCGGCGGCACCTCGTCCACCTCGTCGACGAAGACGGCGCCCTGCTGCTCCAGCTGGGACACGACGTGCACGTTGTGGACGATCTGCTTGCGCACGTAGACCGGCGCGCCGTACAGGTCGAGCGCCTTCTCCACGGCGACCACGGCGCGGTCGACACCGGCGCAGTAACCGCGCGGAGCGGCCAGCAGCACCCGCTTGTGTCCGACGACCGGGTTATCCTGAAGCCGTCGCCTGGCGCCGGGAATGCGCGGCATCGGGAGGCTGATGGTTGCGTCGCTCACCCTTCGATCCTACGTGAGCACGCTGAGCACGGAATGGGAGGGGTCGGTGAGCCAGACCGCACCGGTCGTCATGCAGGCCGCTCCCCCGACGGCGGACGCGCCCTGGCCCGTCGCGCTGCTGAGCAGCAAGATCAAGGGCTGGATCGATCGCCTCGGCACCGCGTGGGTCGAGGGCGAGATCACCCAGTGGGGCGTCTCCGGCGGCAACGTCTACGGCAAGCTGAAGGATCTGAACGAGGACGCCACGATCAGCTTCACGATCTGGTCGTCCGTGAAGGCGCGCATCCCGGCCGACCTGAAGCAGGGCGACCGCGTCGTCGCCGCCATCAAGCCCAACTTCTGGGTCAAGGGCGGCACCCTGACGATGCAGGTCTACGACATGAAGCACGTCGGCCTCGGCGACCTGCTGGAGCGGCTTGAACGCCTGCGGCAGCAGCTCTCGGCCGAGGGACTGTTCGCGGCCGAGCGCAAGAAGCGGCTGCCGTTCCTGCCGCACACCATCGGCCTCGTGACAGGCAAGGACTCCGACGCCGAGAAGGACGTCCTCCGCAATGCGCAGCTGCGCTGGCCGCAGGTGCGCTTCCGCGTCGTGCACGCCGCGGTGCAGGGCGAGCGCACGGTGACCGAGGTCGTCTCCGCCATCCGCACGCTGGATGCCGACCCCGAGGTCGAGGTCATCATCGTCGCGCGCGGCGGCGGCGACTTCCAGAACCTGCTCGGGTTCAGCGACGAGCGGCTGGTGCGGGCGGCCGCGGCGGCCCTCACGCCGATCGTGAGCGCGATCGGGCACGAGGCCGACCGGCCGCTGCTCGACGAGGTGGCCGACCTGCGCGCGTCGACGCCGACGGACGCCGCGAAGCGCGTCGTCCCCGACGTCGCCGAGGAGCTGGCCCGCGTCCACCAGGCGCGCGCCCGCCTCGGCACCCGGGTCACGCACCTGATCGCGCACGAGATCGACCGGATCGGTCATCTGCGCACGCGCCCGGTGCTCGCCTCCCCCTCGTGGATCGTGGATGCCCGCGCCGAGGAGCTCACGCGCTTCGTCGCCCGCGGCACCGAGCTCGTCGGCCGCTGCGTCGAGCGCGAGACCACACGCGTGGCGGAGCTGCGCGGCCAGCTGCGCGCGCTCTCGCCGCAGGGCACCCTCGACCGCGGCTATGCGATCGTGCAGACGGCAGCAGGGCACGTCGTGACCGATCCCGCCGAGGCGCCGGAGGGCGCGGAGCTGAGGCTGACCGTCTCCGGCGGTTCGCTCGCCGCGACGGCCGGTGCCGCGCTGCCGTCGCCTGCCGGTCATCCACAGGCCCCAGCGGACGCCCAGCGGGCCAAATAGAATGGACGCCATGCCGACTTCCGAGACGACCCCGGCGGGGGATCCGCTCAGCGCGCTCACCTACGAGGAGGCGCGCGACGAGCTGATCCGCGTGGTCCAGGAACTCGAGCAGGGCTCCACGACGCTCGAGGAGTCGATCGCGCTCTGGGAGCGCGGCGAGGCGCTCGCCCGGCACTGCGAGGAGTGGCTGATCGGCGCCAAGGCGCGCCTCGACGCGGCCCGCGCGGGCGCCGGCGCTCCGGGGGCGATCGACGGCGAATGAGCCCCCGTGACAAGCCGCCCGCGGTCGTCGCGGAGCTCGGCCGCCCCGAGACGCCGGAGGAGACCGCGGCGCGCAAGGCGCAGAACTCCGCCAACCACCGCAACCGGCAGACGATCAACAACCTGGTCTACTCGCTGCTGGCGACCCTCGCGATCGTCGCCGTGATCGTGCTCATCGTGCCGCGCGGCAACCCGTCGGCGACGAAGCCCGCGGTCGACTACGCCTCCATCGCCCAGCAGGCGCAGGGCAGCGAGCCGGACGCACTGCTCGTGCCGAAGCTCCCGGCGGACTGGAAGTCGAACAACGCCGAGCTGCGCACCAAGACCTCCGACAAGGTCGACTCCTGGTACATCGGCCTCATCACGCCGAAGCAGCAGTTCGTCGGCATCACCCAGGGCTTCGGCGCGAACGACAGCTGGGTGTCCGACCAGGTGAACAAATCCCGCATCAAGGGCACGCGCGTCATCGACGGGGTGCGGTGGGACGTGTACGACAACCGCACCTCCGGCTCCGACGACGGCAACGTGGAGTACGCGCTGGTCACCTCATCCGGCGACAGCACCATCATCGTCTTCGGCACGGCGGAGGACGCCGAGTTCCGAACGGTCGCGTCATCCCTGGCCGGCCAGATCCGCTCACTCCCAGGAGGTCAGTAGCAGTGCCAACCACGCGCCCCGGCAAGGTCTGGAACGCCATGCTCGACGGAAACGCCCGCTTCATCGCGGGCGAGCCGCAGCACCCCCACCAGGATGTGGAGCGACGCGAGAGCGTCGCCAACGGCCAGGAGCCCGTCGCCGCCGTGTTCGGCTGCGCCGACTCGCGTCTCGCCGCCGAGATCATCTTCGACATGGGGCTGGGCGACGCGTTCGTCGTCCGCAACGCGGGCCAGGTCGTCTCCGACTCGGTGATCGGGTCGCTGGAGTACGCGGTCGCCGTGCTGCACGTCCCGCTCATCCTCGTGCTCGGGCACGACAGCTGCGGCGCGGTCGCGTCGGCCATCGCCTCCCAGGCGGAGGACGCCGACCCACTGCCCCCGCACATCGCCCAGCTCATCGCCCCGATCGTCCCGGCGGTTCACCGCGTGGCGGGCGACGGCGCCGTCCACCCGGAGAGCGTCGACGCCTCCGAGGTCGGGCGCGAGCACCTGCGCGACACCGTCTCCGAGCTGCTCGCGCAGTCCGAGATCATCGCCTCCGCGGTCGCCGAGAACACTCTCGCGATCGTCGGCGCCAACTACCGGCTCGCGGAGGGCCGGGTCGTCCCCGACGTCGTCGTCGGCATGCGCGACTGACACCGACTCCGCTCACAGAAAGGAAAAACACACCGTGGTGGACACCCAGGCGGGCACCGAGTACCGCATCGAGCACGACACGATGGGCGAGGTGCGCGTCCCGAAGGACGCCCTGTACAGCGCGCAGACCCAGCGCGCGGTGGAGAACTTCCCCATCTCCGGCTCCGTGCTCGAGCCGGCCCAGATCGCCGCACTCGCGCGCATCAAGAAGTCGGCCGCCCTGGCGAACGCCCGCCTCGGCGTGCTCGACCAGGATGTCGCCGACGCCATCGCCGCGGCGGCGGACGAGGTCGCGGCCGGCGCGCACGACGCCGAGTTCCCGATCGACGTCTACCAGACCGGCTCCGGCACGTCGTCGAACATGAACATGAACGAAGTGCTGGCGACGCTCGCGTCCCAGCGCCTCGGCCGTCCGGTGCACCCGAACGACCACGTCAACGCGTCGCAGTCGTCGAACGACGTGTTCCCGACCTCGGTCCACATCGCCGTCACCGGCGCGCTCACCGACGACCTCATCCCGGCGCTCGACCACCTCGCGGTCTCCCTGGAAGAGAAGGCGGAGCTGTGGGCGGAGGCCGTCAAGAGCGGCCGCACCCACCTGATGGACGCCACCCCGGTCACGCTCGGCCAGGAGTTCGGCGGCTACGCGGCCCAGATCCGCTACGGCATCGAGCGCATCCGCGCGGCCCTCCCCCGCGTCGCCGAGGTCCCGCTCGGCGGCACGGCCGTCGGCACCGGCATCAACACGCCGCTCGGCTTCCCGCAGCTGGTCATCGAGCTGCTGACGCAGGAGACCGAGCTGCCGATCACCGAGGCGCGCAACCACTTCGAGGCGCAGGCGAACCGCGACGCGCTCGTCGAGGCCTCGGGTGCGCTGCGCACCATCGCGGTGTCGCTGACGAAGATCTCCAACGACCTGCGCTGGATGGGCTCCGGCCCGAACACGGGTCTCGGCGAGCTGCACATCCCCGACCTGCAGCCGGGCTCGTCGATCATGCCGGGCAAGGTCAACCCGGTCATCCCGGAGGCCGTGCTCATGGTCGCGTCACGTGTCGTCGGCAACGACGCCACCATCGCCTGGAGCGGCGCCTCCGGCCTGTTCGAGCTGAACGTCGCGATCCCCGTGATGGGCACCGCGCTGCTGGAGTCGATCCGCCTGCTCACCCAGGCGAGCCGCGTGCTCGCCGACAAGACGATCCGCGGCCTCGAGGCGAACCTCGACCGGGCGCGCGCGTTCGCCGAGTCGAGCCCGTCCATCGTCACCCCGCTGAACCGCGTCATCGGCTACGAGGCCGCCGCCAAGGTCGCCAAGCACGCCGTCGCGAAGGGTATGACCGTGCGCGAGGCCGTCATCGACCTCGGCTTCGTCGAGCGCGGCGAGGTCACGCTGGAGCAGCTCGACAGCGCCCTCGACGTGCTGTCGATGACGCACCCGGGCTGAGCCGCTCCTCCCCCTCCTCGATCAATCCGCCGTCACCCCGCGTGTCGGCGGATTTTTCGTTGGGCTCCGGGCGGAGGCTCGGGGGATGCTCCGCTTCGACGATCCGCTGCCGCGCCGGCCGCGGCGTGTGATCGTCGCCGGCGTGTCCGGCAGCGGCAAGACGACCCTCGCCGCGCGGATCGCGGAGGTGACCGGCGGCCCTCACACCGAGATCGACGGGCTCTTCCACGGCCCCGGTTGGGAGCCGCGGGCGTCGTTCCGGGAGGACGTGCTCGCGTTCACCGCGCAGGAGGCGTGGACGACCGAGTGGCAGTACACGTCCGTCCGGGAGCTGCTCGCCGAGCGCGCCGACCTGCTGGTGTGGCTCGACCCGCCGTATTGGCGCGTGACGTTCCCGCGCGTCGTCCGGCGGACCGTCGGTCGGCGGGTGCGCCGCACCGAGTTGTGGAACGGCAACCACGAGCCGCCGCTGCGCACCATCCTCCGCGACCCGGAGCACATCATCCGCTGGTCCGTCTCGACCCGCCGCACCGGCGCCGAGCGCGTCCCCGCCGCCGAGCGCTCCCACCCGCATCTGACCGTGGTGCACCTCCGCTCACCACGCGAGGCCACCTCCTGGCTCGCCGGCCCCCTCACCGCCGCCGTCAGTTCCTGAGTTGTTCGCGTTTGCGCCGGCGTGTCGCTCGAAGAACTCAGGAGCTGATGGCTGCGCGCGGGGTCAGGCGAACGGGCGGAAGTGGGCGCACTGGCGGGCCTGGGCGAGCTCGGCCCGCCGGTTCGGGGCGGTCGACCACGGAGGATAGAGGCGGAAGCCGCGCTTGCCGCCTCGACCCTCCACGGAGACGGCGCCGAGGTCGACGAGGGCCGACGTCGGGAGATCGAAGAACCCGCGACTCCCTCCCTCGCGCACGACCACCACGAGGCGCTGCTGATCGTCGGCGGCGAACGGCTCCGTCCCGCCGTCGGCGGCCCGCCGCCACACTGCGACGAAGAGGCCGGGATACCTCGGGGTGACCCGCGCGACCCGGAACCGCGTGACGCGGCCGTCGAACAGGCCGGTCGCGGCGCCGTAGTCGCCGTTGTCGGCCTCCGGTCGCAGCGTCTCGACGGGCACCGCCAGCGTGGATGCCGCCAGCACCACGTCCGGATGGATCCCCTCACCCGTCATCTGCGCCTCCCGCCCTCACTCGGGAAGACGGGAGGCGCAGCACTCCATGACGCGATCGGTTCAGGCCAGCTCGTTCGCCTCCAGCATCTCGGTGACGAGGGCGGCGATCGCCGAGCGCTCCGAGCGGGTCAGCGTGACGTGGGCGAAGAGCGGGTGGCCCTTCAGCGTCTCGATCACGCTGGCGACCCCGTCGTGCCGGCCGACGCGGAGGTTGTCGCGCTGGGCGACGTCGTGCGTGAGCACCACGCGAGAGTTCTGGCCGATGCGGCTGAGCACGGTGAGCAGCACGTTGCGCTCCAGCGACTGCGCCTCGTCCACGATCACGAAGGCGTCGTGGAGGGAGCGGCCTCGGATGTGGGTGAGCGGCAGCACCTCCAGGATGCCGCGGTCCTGCACCTCGTCGAGCACGTTCTGCGACACCAGGGCGCCGAGGGTGTCGAACACGGCCTGGCCCCACGGGTTCATCTTCTCCCCCTGGTCGCCCGGGAGATAGCCGAGCTCCTGGCCGCCGACCGCGTAGAGCGGGCGGAAGACCATGATCTTCTTGTGCTGCCGCCGCTCCAGCACCGCTTCGAGGCCGGCGCACAGCGCGAGCGCCGACTTGCCGGTGCCGGCGCGGCCTCCGAGCGAGAGGATGCCGATCTCCGGGTCGAGCAGCAGGTCGATCGCGAGCCGCTGCTCGGCCGACCGGCCGTGCAGGCCGAACACGTCGCGGTCGCCACGCACCAGCTTGACCTCGCCGTCCGCCACCACGCGGCCCAGCGCCGAGCCGCGGTCAGAGTGGATGACGAGCCCGGTGTTCACCGGGAGGCCCGCGGCCAGCTCGGTGCGCATCCACTCGTCTTCGTACAGCGCCGCCATCTCGTCGCTGCCGAGGTCGATCGAGTCGAGCCCGGTCCAGCCGGAGTCGACGACCTGCTCGTGCCGGTACTCCTCCGCGGCGAGGCCGATCGAGGCGGCCTTCACGCGCAGCGGGAGGTCCTTGGAGACCACGGTGACGTCGAGCCCGTCGTTCGACAGGTTGAGCGCCACGGCGAGGATGCGCGAGTCGTTGTCGCCCAGCTGCATGCCGCTGGGCAGGACCGACATGTTGGAGTGGTTCAGCTCGACGCGCAACGACCCGCCGTCGCCGACCGGGATCGGGAAGTCGAGGCGTTCGTGCTGGACCCGCAGGTCGTCGAGGTTGCGCAGCGCCTGCCGCGCGAAGTAGCCGATCTCGGGGTCGTTGCGCTTGCCCTCCAGCTCGCTCACGACCACGACCGGGATGACGACAGCGTGCTCCGCGAAGCGGAAGATGGCCTTCGGATCGGAGAGGAGGACGGACGTGTCGAGCACGTAGGTGCGCTCGCTCGTCTTCGCCCTGTCGTCCACCGAGCCGGTCGACCGGGTTGCTGCCTGTCGGGTTGCTGATTCCGCCACGACCACTCCCACCCCGCCGCCCCCTCGGGGGCCGGCGGATCTCACTGGCGAGACGGCCGCTTGCGTTCCGAGACGAACTTTTGTGGCCGTCTCGATCGGGCGCGGTGCCCGATGCGTCGAACCTACGCCCGGCCACCGACACGGGCGCATCGCGACCCGGTGTGTCGTGTTTCGTTCAGGTGAACAATCCGCCCCCACTTCGGGGAGCATCGCACCCGGCGGGTCAGGCGACAGACGCGTACGAGGTGAACGCGGCCTGGAGCATGTCGAAGGTCTCCTCCGTCGTCCCCGCGTGCACGCTGATCCGCACGGACGTCGCCCGCACGCTCGCGCTCACCCCGTGGTTGAAGAGGGAGGCGCCGAGCGCGGTCAGCTGCTCCGGCAGCGGCTCGAGCACCACGATGCCGGCTCGCTCGTTCGGGCTGCGGGAGGAGCTCACCGGCACGGCGAACTCGTCGGCCAGCTGCAGCACCCGCTCGGCGTTGTCCGCGACGGCCGCGGCCACCGCGTCCACGCCCACCGCGGCGACCTCCTCCAGGGCGGCGGCGAACCGCGCCTCCGCGACCAGATCGGGGTTCGAGATGGAGAACGCGGCGGCGCCGTGGACGGGGTCGCGCACCTCGTCCCACGGCTGGTCGGGGCCGGAGCCCGTCCAGCCGCTGAACACGGGCGTCAGGTGGTCGATCGCGCGCTCGCTCAGAGCGAGGAAGCCGGTGCCCCAGCCCGCGCGCATCCACTTCTGGCCGCCGGAGACGACCACGTCGGCCACCTCCCACGGTGCGTCGACCACGCCGAAGCCCTGGATGGCGTCGACGATCAGCAGCCGGTCGCCGATGACCTGCCGGATGCCGTCGATGTCGGCGAGGTAGCCGGTGCGCGAGTCCACCAGGCTGACCATGACGGCGGCGGTGCTCTCGGTCAGCTGCTCCCGGATGCGCGCCGGCGTCACGCGGCCGTGGTCGGTCTCGAGCCACGTCGGCGTGATCACGCGGAGGGCGTGGGCCGCACGCTCGGCGGCGTACGTGAGCGAGGGGAACTCCGCGAGGGACAGCAGCACCTCGCCGCCGGTCAGCCCGAACGCGGCGTGCAGCAGACCGCTGGAGGCATTCGGCTGGAACACGACCTGATCGGCCGGGAACCCGGTCAGGGCGCCGACGGCCTCGCGCACCCGCTCGTCCTCCGCGCGCATCCGCTCGATGGTGCCGAACCGCGCCTTCGACAGGATCTCGTACTGCCCCAGCGCCTCGGCCCGGGCCGCTGCGGACAGCGGCCCCACCCGTCCATAGTCCAGGTACCCCGGCTCCTCGCCGAACCCGGCGGCGAACTCCTCGATCGTCGTCACCTCCCCATCCTGGCCGCCCACCGTCGAGTCCACCAAAACTGCACGCGACACGCCGTCGCCGCGTGCAGTCTTCGCGGACTCGACGGTGGCGGGAGGGGTCAGCCGCCGAAGCGGCGCTGGCGGCGGGAGTAGTCGCGCACGGCGCGGAGGAAGTCGACCTCGCGCAGATCGGGGCCGAGCGCCTCCACGAAGTAGAACTCGCTGTGCGCGCTCTGCCACAGCATGAAGTCGCTCAGCCGCTGCTCGCCGGAGGTGCGGATGACGAGGTCGGGATCGGGCTGGCCGCCGGTGTAGAGGTGCTCGCCGATCAGGTCGGGCGTGAGCAGGTCCGCGAGCGTCTCCAGGCTGCCGCCCTCGGCGTGGTGGGCCGCGACGATGCTGCGCATGGCGTCGGTGATCTCCTTGCGGCCGCCGTAGCCCACCGCGAGGTTGATGTGCATGCCGGTCTTCCCCGCTGTGCGCTCCTCCGCCGCGGCGAGCGCCTCCACCAGGCGCGGCGGCAGCCCGGTCGAGGTTCCGACGTGCTTCACGCGCCAGTCGCCGTAGTGGGAGAGGTCGTCGGCCAGCTGGGCGATGATCTCGATCAGGTCGCCCAGCTCACCGCTCTCGCGGTTGGTCAGGTTGTCCGACGAGAGCAGGTAGAGGGTGACCACCTGGATGCCGAGCTCGTCGCACCACTCCAGGAACTCGCGCATCTTGGCGGCCCCCGCGCGGTGCCCGTGCGCGACCGTGGTGAGGCCGGCCTGCCGAGCCCAGCGCCGGTTGCCGTCGATGATCATCGCGACGTGCTTCGGCAACGCGTCGCGGTTCAGGTCGCGCCGGAGCCGCTTCTGGTAGAGCCCGTAGAGCAGCCCGCTGGCCTGCAGCCGGCTCCCCGGCGATCCGCGTCCACTCACGCTGCTACGTTAGCGCGCCCACCTCCCATGACTCACAGCCTCCGGACACCGCCGCTCCCCTACTCTTGTTCCATGTCGCCACGAAAGAGCCCGAACACCGACTCCCGCGGCGCCCGCACCGGCGAGGATGTCGCCGAGCTCCTGCGCGAGCCGGCCGCCGACCTCGACGCCTCCGATGCGGCGGTGCAGGCCGACGAGCGCACCACGCTCGACGGCGGCCCCGATCTGCCCAACATCCCGCTGCTCGACGCCTCCCTCGCCAACCCGGCGGACATCAAGCCGACCTGGCGCGGCTGGATCCACGCGGCGACGTTCCCTGTCACGATCGCAGCGGGCATCGTCCTGATCTGCCTGGCGCAGGGCGCCCCGGCGAAGTGGGCGTCCGCGGTGTTCATGCTGACGTCGATGCTGCTGTTCGGCAACTCGGCGCTCTACCACCGGTTCAACTGGCGGCCGCGCACCAAGGTCATCCTCAAGCGCATCGACCACGCCAACATCTTCCTGCTAATCGCCGGCACCTACACGCCGCTGGCCGTGCTGGCGCTGCCGCCGTCGAAGGGCATCCTGCTGCTGTCGCTGGTGTGGGGCGGGGCCCTGCTCGGCATCGGCTTCCGCGTGTTCTGGATCACGGCGCCGCGCTGGCTGTACGTCCCGATCTACGTCGCGCTCGGCTGGGCGGCGCTGATGTACATCGTCGACCTGGTCGACGCGAACGTCGCCATGATGGTCCTCGTGCTGGTGGGCGGCATCCTGTACACGATCGGCGCGGTCATCTACGGTTTGAAGCGCCCGAATCCGTTTCCCGGGGTGTTCGGCTTCCACGAGATCTTCCACACGCTGACGGTGCTGGCCTTCCTCTGCCACTGGACCGCGACCCTCCTGATCGCCCTCCACCCCGCCTACAACGCCGGCTGAGCCGCTCACGTGGGGAGAGCGCGCCGGCCGGTCACCTGCTTCATCACCAGGGTCGATGAGAGCTTGCGGACGCCGGGCAGCGCCCCGAGCGGACCGTCGAACAGCTCCTGGTACGCGGTCAGGTCGGCCGTGAGCACGCGCAGCATGTAGTCCGGGTCGCCGAAGAGCCGCTCGGCCTGCACGATGTTCGGGATGGCGAGCACACCCTCCTCGAACGCCCCCACCGTCTCCGGGTCGGTGCGGTCGATGGTGACGAACACGATCGCTTCGAAGTCGAGCCCCACCGCCGCCGGCGACACGACGGCACGGTACTGCTCGATGACGCCCGCACGCTCCAATTCGCGCACCCGGCGGTGGCAGGGCGACAGCGTCAGGCCGACGCGGGCGGCGAGGTCGGTGAGGCTAAGCCGGCCGTCCTCCTGCAGCGCAGCAAGGATCTGGCGATCGATCGCATCCATGCGGTGGATTCTTCCACAGTCGAAGCGAATGCGCCCGAAAGTGGCAAGCACTTTCGGCCGGATCCGCCATACCTTTCCCGTAGAACGCGAACGGTGGAAAGGGAGGCGCACGATGGAGCTCTCGATGGTGCTCGGCTTCTGGAGCGTCGCCGCCCTCCTCGTCTGCACGCCCGGAGCCGATTGGGCCTACGCGATCACCGCGGGCCTCGGCGGACGCACGCTGATGCCGTCGATCGGCGGCATCCTGTTCGGCTACGCGGTCGTCGTCACGGCGGTCGCCATCGGGCTCGGCGCACTCGTCGCCGCCAACCCGGTGCTGCTCGACGCCCTCACCGTCGGCGGGGCGCTCTACCTGCTCTGGCTCGGGATCGGCGGCCTGGTGCGCTCGGCGCGCCCGCTCGCCGCGCAGGCGCAGACCGCGTCGCCGGTGGCGTCGCCCTCGCTCGTCGGGTCGTTCCTCCGCGGCGCGGGCGTGAGCGGCTTCAACCCGAAGGGGCTGCTGGTGCTGGTGGCGCTGGTCCCCCAGTTCACGACCGCGCACGGGCCCTGGGCGCCGGCCGCGCAAATGCTCGTGCTCGGCGGGCTCTTCGTCGGCACCTGCGCCGTCGTCTACCTCGCGGTCGCGGTCCTCGCGCGGCGGCTGCTCGCCGCACGCCCGCGCGGCACGATCGTGATGGCTCGCGTGTCGGCCGTCGCGATGACGCTCATCGGCCTGTCGCTGCTGGTCGAGCGGGCGGTGCAGCTGCTCTGACGCGGGACGTCAGCGCTTGGTCGGACCTGCGTCGTCGTCGCGGCGGGAGTCGGCGGCAGCGGCCTCCGCCTCCTCCGCATCCAGCTTCTCCGCGATCTCGGCGCGGTAGCGCACCCGCCGGATGCGGCGCACCATGTCGAGCACGAGAAGCACCACCGCGACCGCGATCAGGAACGTCACCAGGAATCCGAGCAGGCCCGGGGTGACGGAGTCGTCGCTCGGCGCCCCCGAAGGCGTGGGCGTGGGCGTCGCCGCGAGCCGGACGGACGCGCGCAGCAGGGCGTCGTGGATCACGCACGCACCTCCGGCACGGCGGAGAGGGCGGTCTCGGGCATCTGGGTCTCCACTTTCACGTCGATGAGCAGGAGGCGGGCGACGGTGTTCACAGCTTCGTCTCCTAGGCTTGTCTCAGCCTACCGTCGCCCGGCGGGAGGCCCCTGAGACCGGGAGGGTGTGCTGGACGGCATGGCGGTGCACGCATGACGGCGACCCCGACCCTCGACACCCGGTACGGCCGCACCCCGCAGCGCAAGCGGCGCGACCGCTGGCTGCTGATCGGCGGCCTGATCGGGCTCGTCGCCGTCGTGACCGCGTGGGTGTTCTGGGCCGGCTGGGACAACAACGCGGCCGACCTCGAGACCACCGACACTGCGTACACGATCCCCGACGACCATCACGTCGACATCTCGTTCACCATCAACGCTCCGCCCGGGACCCCGGTCACGTGCGCGCTGCAGGCGCTCAACGAGGACTTCGCGATCGTGGGCTGGCGCATCGTCGAGTACCCCGGATCCGACTCCCGCGTGACCACTCACAAGGAGAGCATCCGCACGATCATGAAGCCCAACACCGGTTTGATCAACACCTGCTGGCTGACCTAGTATTGTGCGGATACGCCCCGGCATCGCCGGGGCGTCGACTTTACACCCGGTAGTCACACCGGCCCATCAGCCGACGCGGTCGATACCGCACAGGCGCGAAGGAGTTCATCATGTCTCAGGAGTCTCAGGTCACCTTTCTGACCCAGGACGCTTACGACCGTCTCTCGGCCGAACTCGAGGAGCTCAGCGTCAACGGCCGTAACGAGATCGCGAAGCGCATCGAGGCGGCCCGCGAGGAGGGCGACCTCAAGGAGAATGGCGGCTACCACGCCGCCAAGGAGGAGCAGGGCAAGATCGAGGCCCGCATCGTGCAGCTGACGAACCTGCTGCGCCACGCCACCGTCGGCGCCGCTCCGGAGAGCCACGGCGTCGTCGAGCCGGGAACCGTCATCACCGCGACGATCGCGGGCGACGAGAGCGTCTTCCTGATCGGCAACCGCGAGATCGCCACCGGCACCGACCTCCCGGTCTACAGCGAGCAGAGCCCGCTCGGCTCCGCGATCCTCGGCCTCAAGGTCGGGGACAAGACCGAGTACACCGCCCCCAACGGCCGCCAGATCGCCGTCGAGGTCACCAAGGTCGAGACCTACTCCGGCCAGTAGCCCGCGAGCACAGGAGAAACGCCCCGGATCCGAGCGATCCGGGGCGTTTTTCCTGTGCTCGGGGGCTCACTCGTCGTCGACGACAGGGTCGTAACCGGCGGCGCGAAGGGCGTCGATGACGTGGCCGCGGTGCTCGGTGCCGCGCGTCTCCACGCTCACGTCGAGCTCGACCTGGCTGAGCTGCATCCCGCGGCCGTGGCGCGTGTGGAGCACCTCGACGACGTTCGCGTTCACTCCGGCCAGGATCTCGGCGATGCGCGCGAGCTGGCCCGGGCGGTCGGGCAGCATGATGCGCAGTTTGAGGTAGCGGTCGGAGGCCGCGAGGCCCTGGCTGATCACACGCTGCATGAGCAACGGGTCGATGTTGCCGCCGGAGAGGATCGCGACTGCCGTCCCGTCGGCCGGCACCTGACCGGTCAGGATGGCGGCGACGCCCGCCGCGCCGGCCGGCTCCACCACGAGCTTGGCCCGCTCCAGGAGCATGACCATGGCGCGGGCGATGTCGTCCTCCGACACGGTGACCACGGCGTCCACCGCCTCGCGGATGATCTCGAAGTTGAGTGCGCCCGGCCTACCCACGGCGATGCCGTCGGCGATGGTCGCGAGCAGGGCGATCTCGGTCGGTTCGCCCGCTGCCAGCGACGGAGGGTAGGCGGCGGCGTTCGCGGCCTGCACGCCGATCACGCGCACCGTGCGACCTTCGATCGCCGCACGCTGCTTGATGGCGCTGGCGACGCCGGAGATGAGTCCCCCGCCGCCGATCGGCACGACGACGGTCGCGACATCGGGCACCGCGTCGAGGATCTCGAGGCCGAGGGTACCCTGCCCTGCGACGATGTCCGGGTGGTCGAACGGCGGGATGAGCACCGCGCCCGTCTCTGCGGCGAAGTCCGCCGCCGCGCTCAGTGTCTCGTCCACGACACTGCCGCTGAGCACCACGTCGGCGCCGTAGGCCCGCGTCGCCTGGAACTTGGGGATCGCGACGCCCACCGGCATGAAGATCGTGGCGTGGATGCCGAGCTCGCGCGCCGCGAACGCCACCCCCTGCGCGTGGTTGCCCGCGGACGCGGCGACGACGCCGCGCTCGCGCTCCTCGGCGCTCAGCTTCGACAGCCGGTTGTAGGCGCCGCGGATCTTGTACGACCCGGTGCGCTGCAGGTTCTCGCACTTGAGCAGCACCGGCGCTCCGAGCACGTCGGTCAGGTAGCGGGAGCTCTCCAACGGGGTCGGCTGCGCGACCCGCGCGACGATCTCCCTCGCCGCCTCGAACTCGCCGAGCCCGGGCCCGGCGAACGGAGTGCGTGTGTGATCGGTCGCGGTTGTCACGGGGTCAGCCTACCGGCGGACGTATTCTCCCGGCCGCATGGGGTTCGACTCGGCGGCCGCCGCTCATGACCGCGCGGGAGGCTTCCGGACCGGCCGGGGCACCGTCTCCCAGATGGCCCGGTCGGGTGCGTCCTTCCACGCGGCGCCCGGGTCCGTCCGCCAGACGCCGCTGGAGACGTAGTGCACCATCACGTTGAGCACGGCGACGAACGGCACGGCGAACAGAGCGCCCGGGATGCCGGCGAGCAGCGATCCGGCCGCGACGGCGAGCACCACGGCCAGCGGGTGCACCTTGACGGCCGAGCCCATGATGAGCGGCTGCAGGATGTGTCCCTCGATCTGCTGCACGAGCAGCACGACGCCGAGCATGATGAGCGCGAAGACCCATCCCTTGAACACGAGCGCGATGAACACGGCCAGCGCGCCGGTGACGACCGCGCCGACCACCGGGATGAACGACCCCAGGAACACGAGCACCGCGATCGGCAGCACCAGCGGCAGCCCGAGGAAGAACGCGCCGAGGCCGATGCCGAGCGCGTCGATGGAGGCGACGAGCACCTGCACCTTGGCGAAGTTCTTGAGGGTGACCCAGCCGGCCTTGCCCGCCCCGTCGACCGCGGGCCGGGCGCGTTTCGGGAAGACCCGCACGATCCACGCCCAGATGCCCTTGCCGTCGATCAGGATGAAGATGGTGCTGAACAGGGTGAGCAGCGCGCCGGCGAGCACGTGGCCGAGCGTCGACCCGACCGAGAGCGCGCCGGAGAGGAACACCTGGCTGTCCTGCTGGATCGTCTTCCCGAGCGACGAGAAGGCGCTGCTGATCTGGTCCTGGGTGAGACCGAGGGGCCCGGTGGTCAGCCACTGCTGCAGGCCGTTGAAGGCGGTGACCGTCTGGTCCCGCAGCTGGGCGCTCTGCCGTGTCACCTGCCAGATGGCGAGGTAGAACAGGCCTGCGACCACCACGACCAGCACGATGAGGACGGTCACGATCGCGAGCCACTTCGGCCAGCGGTGGCGGGTCAGGAAGTCCTTGAACGGCACCAGCAGGCCGGAGAGCAGCACGGCGATGAGCACCGGGATGACGATCAGCTTGAGCTGGATGATGAGGAAGATGAGCACCGCGATGACGGCGCCGACCACGAGCAGGCGCCAGGACCAGGCGCCGGCGATGCGCATCCCGCGCGGCACCGCTTCGTCGGCCGGCTCGACCGGCTCGCCGAGCTCGCGGCGGCGGCGCTGGAACCAGGACCGCGCGGGGGCGCGGTTCGTCTCGGCCGCCTCGCCGGGCGTCGGAACGTGCGGCTGGGCGGGGCGGTCGATGTCTGACATGCCCGTCAGTGTAGGCCGCGGGAACGGCCGATCAATGGACGGCCCGCACAGCGGCCAGCGGCTTCACAGCCGCCGGCCGTCACAGCTGCCTGGCGTCACAGTCGCCCGGCCGTCACAGCTGGATGATGAGCGGCGGGTACTCGATGGCCGTACGGAACCACTGCCAGCCCGCGCCTCCCGTCTGCTGGATGGAGGCGTAGGTCACCTGCGTCGGCGGAACGCTCTTCAGGCCGACCACGATCGCGACGTTGCCATTGACCGTCCGCGGACCGAGTCCGGTCGGCGTGGTGCCGCCGGCGTAGCCGCCCACGGTGAGGTTCACGGCGCCGTTCGCCGTGACGACGAACGTGACCAGGTAGTCGCTGACGGTGGTCGCGCCGTAGTCGCCCGGGGTGAAGTGCACCGACACCCCGGGGCCGCCCGAAGGCGTGGGACGGAAACTGAACGACGCGTACGGCGTCCCCGTCGTGTCCGTCTGCATGATGTCGGGGGCGATCAGGGTGAGGTTGGTCCTTCCCTTCCCCACGGTGTGGGCGGGGCTGATGGTGTCGATGGGGCGGAACCACGGGAAGGTGATGACATCGCGCACGGTGATGCGGTGCGCGATGTCCGTGAGGGACTGGGTTCGCTCGAACGTCGCGGGGTCAATCGAAACAGCGGCTTCCTGCTCCTCGCCCGCGCGCTCCCCCGAGAGTGGAGACTCGCTGGACATGCGCGGACTCTACTCCGGCGGTCACGCCGCGGGACTGGCGGGTTTTCGACAGCGATCGAACGTTCGATTCTCCGTCTGGGCCGCCTGACGTCGGAGATTCGGCCGAGTGGCGGCCGAATCTCCGACGTCAGCGGTCGGCGCGCGGCGCGACGGTGACCGGGGAGCCGGTCAGGGCGACGGAGACGCGGTCGCCGGGCTCGGGGCGCTCGCGGGCGCCGTGCTGCAGCGCGAGCTCGGTGCCGTCGGCCAGGCGCACCCGGGTGCGGCGGAGCGCGCCGAGGAAGCTCGTGGTGAGCACGACGGCGGGGAGGCCGTCCGGGGCCAGCAGCAGGTCCTCCGGCCGGAGGTAGGCCGTGACCGGGCCGTCCGCCGCCTCCGACGCCAGCGGCACCTCCTGCCCGAGTACGTGCAGTCGGCCCCCGGCGACCGTGCCGTCGACGCGGTTCGTCAGGCCGACGAACTCGGCCACGAACGCCGTCGCCGGGCGGTGGTACAGCTCCTCCGGGCTGCCGATCTGCTCGATCCGGCCCGCGCGCATGACCGCGACCCGGTCGGCGACGGCGAGCGCCTCCTCCTGGTCGTGGGTGACGAAGAACGTGGTGATGCCGAGCTCCGTCTGGATGCGTCGGATCTCGTCCCGGAGCTGGACCCTGACCTTCGCGTCGAGCGCCGACAGCGGTTCGTCGAGCAGCAGCACCCGCGGCTCGGTCACGAGCGCGCGGGCGAGCGCGACGCGCTGCTGCTGGCCGCCGGACAGCTGGTGCGCGTAGCGGCCCGCGTGGTGGTCGAGGCCGACCAGCTCCAGCGCCGCCGCAGCCCGGCGGCGCCGCTCGGCCGGCGCGACCCGGCGCATCCGGAGACCGAATTCCACGTTCTGGCCCGAGGTCAGATGCGGGAACAGCGAGTACGACTGGAACACCATCCCGAGGTCACGACGGTTCGTCGGCTCGTCGGTGACGTCGCGGCCGTCGATGAGGATACTGCCGCTGTCGACCCGCTCGAGGCCCGCCAGCGAGCGCAAGGCTGTCGTCTTGCCGCATCCGCTCGGGCCAAGCAGGGCGATCAGCTCGCCGGGAGCGGCCTCGAGGTCGAAGCCGGAGAGGCCGACGCCGCCGCCGAAGTCACGGACGAGGTCGCGCAGTTCCACCGTGGATCCGGTGCGCGCGGCGAGGAGGGGCGTTTCGAGGGCGGTCATCTCAGCCTTTCACGGTGCGCCGGCGCCGCACGCTCACGAGGCGGTCGACGGCGACGAGGAGGACGAACGCGAACACCAGCGCGAGGAGCGCGAAGATGACCGCGACGAAGGGGTCGGACTGCGACACCAGCAGCAGCGAGGTCTGCAGGTTGACGCGGGAGAGCAGCGAGGCGATGGTGAACTCGCCCAGCACGACGGCGACCGACAGTGCGGAGGCGGCCAGGATGCCGCGGCGCAGGTTCGGCACGAGGACCCGCCAGAAGACGGTCCACCAGCCGGCGCCGAGCGAACGGGCGGCCTCGCTGAGGGTGACCAGGTCGACGCCGGCGACGTTGCTCTGGATCGCACGGTAGGCGTACGGCAGCACGGTGATGCCGTAGGCGAAGGCGAGCGTCCAGGCGCCGGAGCCGAACACGTCGGTGACGACCGCGTACGTCGGCGCGAGCCCGACGACCATCACGATCGCGGGGATCATGATCGGCAGCAGGCAGACGCCCTCCAGCAGGCGGCGCAGCTTCGGGAAGCGGAGCTCGACCAGCACGATCGTCGGAAGCAGCACGAGCAGCACGATCGCGACGGTCACCGCGGCCAGCACGAGCGAGTTGCCGAGGCCCTGGTAGACGCGGTCGTAGCGGGTCGTCTCGCCGGAGAACACGGCGACCCAGCGGTCGAGCGTGTAGACGCCGGGTTTCGGTCCGCGGAGGGTGAACTCCACCATCGAGAACAGCGGGATGAGGAAGAACAGGCCGAGGACGACCCAGATCACGGTCCGGACCGTGCGGCCCGGACCGAGCCGCAGCTCGGGGGCCCGGCGCCGTCGCGCCGGGCGCGCGTCCACGCGGGTCACCGCTGCCACCGCGCGGTCCGGCGCACCAGCGCCGAATACGCAAGCATCACGACGACCATCACCACGAGCATCCCGAGCGCCATCGCGCCCGCCAGGTTCGCCCGGCCGAGCACCGTCTCGCTGATCAGCGCCTGGCGGATCTGCAACGACACGATGTTGTTCGCCTGGCCGACCAGCGCCGCCGCGGTCGCGTACGACGAGAACGCGTTCGCGAACAGCAGCAGCAGACTGCCCAGGAACGACGGCAGCAGGATGGGGCCGCCCACGCGCGTCCAATACGTCCAGCGGCTGCCGCCGAGGGTCGCGGTCGCCTCCAGCCACTGCGGCCGGAGGCCCTCCAGCGCGGGAAGGAACGTGATCACCATGAGCGGGATCTGGAAGTAGAGGTAGGGCAGGATGAGGCCGGGCACGGTGTAGAGCCAGACGCCGTTCTCATAGATGTTGATGTGCGCGAGGTTCCGCAGCAGCACCGTGACCAGGCCCTGCGCGCCGATCGTGGCGATGAACGCGAACGCCAGCATCACGCCGCCGAACTGGGCGAGGACGCTGCTGGCCGAGTCCACGAGCGAGCGCGTCACGCCTCCCGGCCGGGACCGGAGCATGGCGAAGCAGAGCGCGGCTCCCGCGATCGCCCCCACGATCGCGGTGACCGCGGAGAGCCAGAACGCGCCGAAGAACGAGCCGGCGATGGCGGGCTCGGCGAGCCCGGTGAGGTTCGACCAGGTGAAGCGGCCCGCGTCGTCCACGAACCCGCTGCCCACCGCGACCACGGTCGGCACGGCCAGGAACACCACCACGTAGAAGGCGAAGGGCGTGAGCCCAAGCACGGCCGCGACGCCGCCCCGGCGCCGGCGTCCGGCCCGCGCCCCGGCGGTCCGGGCCGACGACGGCCGCCGCCGGGGCTCCGTCTGGGAGCTCCCGGCGGCAGTGCGTCCGGCCGCGGGCGCCGCAGCGCCTGCGACGGTGTCGGTCATCAGCCGACCGCGTTCGCCCAGGTGGAGTTGAGCAGGGTGCCCGCGTCGGTGGCCTGCTTGTCCGTCATCACGGCCACCTTGTCGAGCTTGCCCGGGAAGTCGGCCTTGTCCAGCGTCCCCGCCTTCTCCATCGCGTCGACGCGCGCCGGGTAGGCGCCGCCCTTCAGCCATGCGTTCTGGGCGGCGTCGCTGTAGAGGTACTCCTCCCAGAGACGCGCGGCCGCGGGGTGCGGGGCGTCCTTGTTGATGGCCTGGTTGTAGTAGCCGACGTACGCGGTGCCCGGGAGCACGACGTACTTCCAGTTCACACCGCCGCCCTTGATGGTGTCGGAGGTGGCGTAGCCCTTCTGGTTGAACGACCAGTCGAGCAGCACCGGGGTCTCGCCCGAGGCGATGGTGTTCGGCTTGCCGTCGGCGGCGTTCCAGTTGCCGGCCTTCTTCAGCTTGCCGAACCACTCGACGCCCTTGCTCAGGTCGTCCAGGGTGCCGCCGTTCTGAAGGGTGGCGTACGCGACCGCTCCGGCCGCGGCGGCCGCCTGGGTCGGGTTGCCGTTGAGGGCCACTGCGCCCTTGAATTCGGGCTTCAGGAGGTCGTCGAAGCTCTTCGGCGCGGTCTTGATCTTGTTGGCGTCGTAGCCGACCGCCATCACGCCGTAGTAGCCGACCTTCCAGAGGCCGTCCTTCTCCTTCTGGTTCTCCGGGATGTCGTCCCACCCGGTCGGCTTGTACGGCGCGAAGTACTCGGTGTTCGCGAGCGCGACCGAGGAGCCGATGTCGAAGGTGTCGGGAGCGGTGTCCTGACCCTTGAGCTTCTTGGCGGCGTCGATCTCCTCCTGGCTGGAGGCGCTGTCCTGGCTCGGGTTGATGGTGATCCCGTACTTCTTGGTGAAGCCGTCGAAGATCTCCTGGTAGTTCGCCCAGTCGCCCGGCGTCGCGATGATGTTGAGGCTGCCCTCCTTCTTCGCGGCCGCGACCAGCGCGTCCATGCCCCCGGCCGACGCGACGTCGGTGGCGGACTTGATCTTCGAGGCGTCGGGGGTGCTGGCGTCCGCGCCACCCGAGCAGGCGGCGAGGGAGAGTGCGACGACGGCGGCCGCGGCGGCGAAGCCGGCGACACGTGCGCGCTTGTTGATCACGGGTTTCCTCCAGTGCAGGTGTCGCCCGGGCGGAGCGCCCGGACTCGCGTCACGCTAGAAAGGTCAGGCGTCCGGCCGGTCGCGCGCCGGTGACGGCTCGGTGAACGTCCGATGTCCGGGGTTGTCTGTAGGGTCGACCCGTGGTCGAACAGGTCTCCCCCGCTCTCGCCCGACGCATCGCGCTCGCCGCCCAGGGGTTCGGGAGGCCGCGGCCGGCGGTCGTCGGCACGCGCCAGCTGAACGGGCTGATCGACCGGCTCGGGCTGCTGCAGATCGACTCGGTGAACGTGTTCGAGCGCAGCCACTACCTGCCGGCGTTCGCGCGCCTCGGCTCGTACGACCGCACCCTGCTCGACCGGCTGACGTTCGACGCGCGCGGCCCGCACACCGAGTACTGGCCCCACGAGGCGGCGTTCATGCGCAAGGAGGACTGGCCGCTGTTCGCCTGGCGGATGCGCGCCTACCGCGAGCGCTACGGCGGCCCGGGCAGCTGGTTCGAGGTCAACGAGAGCACGGTCGAGTGGCTCCGCTCCGAGCTCGCCGCCCGTGGGCCGTTGATCGCGGGAGAGATCGAGCACGATGCGAACCACCGCACGGGCCCGTGGTGGGGCTGGTCGGAGGTGAAGCGGGCCCTGGAGCGGATGTTCCTGTTCGGCGAGGTCGCGATCGCCGGCCGCACGCGGTTCCAGCGCCGCTACGCCCTCGCGGAGGACGTGCTGCCAGGCGACGTGCTGGCGCGCACCGTCGACGACGCCGACGCCATCCGCGAGCTGCTGCGCCGCGCCGCGGTCGCCTACGGCATCGGCACCGCTCGCGACTTCGCCGACTACTACCGCATCAAGGGCCCGCGGGTCGCCGTCGCGCTGCAGGAGCTGGAGGACGCGGGCGAGCTCATCCCCGTGGCCGTGCCCGGCTGGGAGAGCGCGGGCCGACCGCTGAAGGCGTGGCTGCACCGCGACGCCCGCAAGCCGCGCAGCATCGAGTCGGCCGCGCTGCTCTCACCGTTCGATCCGGTGGTCTGGTTCCGCGACCGGGCGCTGCGGATGTTCGGCTTCCACTACCGCATCGAGATCTACACCCCGGCGCCGAAGCGCGTGTACGGCTACTACTCGTTGCCGATCCTGCTCGACGACGCGCTCGTCGGCCGCATCGACCTGAAGAGCGACCGGCAGGCCGGCGTGCTGCGCGTGCAGTCGGCGTGGACGGAGCCGGGCTCAGGCTCCCCGTCCGCGACGCTCGACCGGCTCGTGCCGCTGCTGCACGAGACGGCCGCCTGGCAGGGGCTGGAGCGGGTGGAGGTCGCAGAGCCCGCCCGAGGCGACCTCGCTCCCCTCCTCGCGGACGCGCTGCGGGCGGGGGTAGGGTTCGGGGCATGACGTCACCGCTGGACTACTTGGACGAGGACGGGGCCGACGAGGCCGACTACGAGTCGCCGATGCGCGAGCTGTATGCGTACCGCGACGGCGACACCTGGCTGGACGGGATCGTCACCGGCGTGAGACCGCACGGCGCCGCCGACGGCGGGACGCTCGTGCAGTTCGACGGGCGGATCTGGGTGCCCGCCCGCGAGGTGCGGCGATCGGACCACTACATCGCCGTGCTGCTGAACCCGGACTCGGAGGTCTACGCGGAGGTCATCCAGGCGTTCGTCGACGGGCAGCCGAAGGACGTCATCCGCGACGTCTCCACCGTCGGCGACGGCGACAACGTCGGCACCGAGTGGCGCCTCCTGGACGAGCCCGCCACCGGCACCCGCGTCCGCTACCGCTACACCGGCACCGCGGAGCTGCCCGAACCCGACGAGGACGCGACCGCCGCGCTCTGAGCGCGGGCCGCGCCGCGACTGCGCCGCCTTGGTACGTTTGCGCCCGCTCGCGCAGGCGCACACGTACCGGGCGGGCGCAGTCGGCCCGCGGGCGCGCTGCGGGAGCTGAGCGGCGTGCCGCCGCCGGGAGGCGCAGCCGAGCCTCGCACAGCCGGATGCGACTGCGCCGCCTTGGTACGTTTGCGCTCGCTCGCGCAAGCGCGCACGCACCAAAGAGGCGCAGTCATCGGCGGGGAGAGCAGCCGCCGCGCCGGCAGACTGCGCCCTTTCGGTACGACTGCGCCCGTTCGGTACGTCTGCGCGCGCTCGCGCGGGCGCAGACGTACCGAACGGGCGCAGGCGCGCGGCTGGCTACGCGGTGCGGCGCTGCAGTGTGAGGGCGCCGAGCACGACCGCGGCGACCGCGAACGCGGCGATGATGAGCAGCTGGCCGCCGACGTAGGCGGCGTCGTGGGAGTCGGTCGCGACGGCGTTCAGCGCGTCCACCGCGTGCGAGAGCGGCAGCCAGTCGCTGAACTCCTGGAGCCCCGCGGGCAGCTGGTCGCGAGGGAGGAAGATGCCGCCGAGCAGGATCTGCGGGAAGACGAGCAGCGGCATGAACTGCACCACCTGGAACTCGGTGCGGGCGAACGCGCTCGCGAACAGGCCGAGCGTGGAGCCGAGCACCGCGTCGGTCACGGCGACCGCGACCAGCAGCCATGGGTCGCCCTTCACGTCGAGACCGCAGACCCAGAGCGCGTACGCGCACGCGAGCAACGCCTGCACCACGGCGAGGAGTCCGAACGCGAGCGTGTAGCCGAGGATGAAGTCGCTGCGGCCGAGCGGCATCGAGAGCAGGCGCTCCAGCGTCCCGGTGCGGCGTTCGCGCAGCGTGGTGATCGACGTGACCAGGAACATCACGATGAAGGGGAACAGGGCCAGGATCGCGGGGCCGATCGTCTGGAAGACGGGCGTGTCGGTGAAGATCCAGGCGACGAGGCCGATCAGCAGGCTCGGGACCACGAGCAGCAGCACGATGGTCCGCGGGTCGTGGCGGATCTGCGTGAGCACCCGGCCGGCGGTCGCAAGTGTGCGGGTCGGGTTCATCGCGCGTCCTCCCCGATGCCGTGGGCGGCGCTGCCGGCCTGGCCCTCCCCGTCGGGCAGCGCGTGCCGCGCGCGATGGCGGCGCAGCAGCGCCAGGAACGCCCCCTCGGCGTCCTCCGCCCCCGTCGCTGCCAGCAGCTCGGCCGGGGTGGCATCGGCGAGCACCGCGCCCTCCCGCATCAGGATGAGGCGGTCGCAGCGCGTCGCCTCATCCATCACGTGGCTGGAGATCAGCAGGCTGGTCCCGGAGTCGGCGAGGCGGTGGAACAGTTCCCACAGCTCGACGCGCAGCAGCGGGTCGAGGCCGACCGTCGGCTCGTCGAGCACCAGCAGGTCGGGCGAGCCGAGCAGCGCCGCGGCGAGGGAGACGCGGCTCACCTGACCGCCGGAGAGCGCCGAGACCAGACGGCCGGCGTGGTCGCCGAGGTCGGTCGCCTCGATCGCCCGGTCGACGTCGGCGCGGCCGGCGCCGAGGACCCGGCAGAAGTAGTCCAGGTTCTGCCGGACGGTCAGGTCGTCGTAGACGCTCGCGGCCTGCGTGACGTAGCCGACACGATGCCGCAGCGACGCGGAGCCGGCGGGCTGGCCGAGGACCGACACCGTTCCCGCCTTGACGCGCTGCACGCCGACGATCGAGCGCATGAGCGTCGTCTTGCCGCATCCGCTCGGCCCGAGCAGCCCGACGACCTGGCCGCGCGGGATGTGCAGGTCGAGGCCGTGCAGCACGTCGTTCCGGCCGCGGCGCACCCGCAGGCCTTCGATGACGACCGCGGGCTCCGCCGCGTCCAGCGAATTCATCATGTGCTGAATTATTCGCCCGGCGCCGCGCCCCCGTCAAGATGCGAGCCGGGCTCGCCGAACAGGTGCCACTGCACCACCGGCCCGACCCGACGGGCCAGGTCGTCCGCGGGCGCGCCGGCGATCGGCTCGACGCGGAGGGCGTAGCGGGTCATCATCAGCCCGACCAGTTGCGCGGCGGCGAGCTCGGCCCGGAGCTCGGCGTCGGCACGGCCGCTCAGCGCCGCGAGCTTCGACAGCACCTCGCGGGTGAGGAACTCGCGTACCATCCGGGTGCCCGGTCCGCCGCCGAGCACGGTGCGCAGGATGACGACCATCCGCCGCGCGGCCCTCTCGTCGTCGAGACGCTCCAGCAGGTAGCGCACGAGCGACTCCCCCACCGCCTCCCTCGGGCCCGCGAGCACCACCTCCAGCACCCGGTCTGGTCGCAGCGGCGCCTCGAGCGTCGCGGCGAACAGGTCGGACTTGCCGTCGAAGTAGTGGTGGACGAGGGCCGAGTCGACGCCCGCCCGGCGCGCGATCGCCCGCAACGAGGCCGCCTCGTACCCGCGCTCGGCGAACTCGTCCGCCGCCGCGCGCAGGATCGCCGACCGCGCCGAGGCGCCGCCGCGCTCCTTGCGCGGACGGCCGGGACCGCGGCGCTCCGCCACCTCACTCACCAGGCCATTGTGCACCTGCGCCCCGTAGGTCCCCAGCTGTCCGGCACCGAGGCGGTTGCTTCGAGTGTGATGGGAACGCGGTGAGCGCCGGGTCCGCGAAAGCTAGGATGAGCACGGCGCACCACAGCCGCCCGTCGCCCGAAAACCAAGGAGTTCTACCACCATGGAATGGCTCATTCCGGTCATCATCGTCGTCGTGATCGTGGCGATCATCGGGATCTACCTGTGGGCCACCTACAACTCCCTGGTCACACTGAAGGTGCGGGTCGACGAGGCCTGGAGCGACATCACGGTCCAGCTCAAGCGCCGTGCCGACCTCATCCCGAACCTCATCGAGACGGTCAAGGGCTATGCGGCGCACGAGAAGGGCGTCTTCGAGTCCGTGACCAAGGCCCGTGCCGAGACCCTGTCGGCGCAGACGCCCGGTGAGGCGTCCGTGGCCGAGGGGCACATGCAGACCGCGCTGAAGAGCATCTTCGCGGTGGCGGAGGCGTACCCGCAGCTGCAGGCGAGCCAGAACTTCCTGCGACTGCAGGCAGACCTGGTCGACACGGAGGACAAGATCCAGGCGAGCCGCCGGTTCTACAACGGCGGTGTGCGGGAGTTCAACACCAAGATCAAGGTGTTCCCGAACAACCTGTTCGCGCGCCGGCTGGGCTTCACCGAGCGCGAGTTCTTCGAGGTCGACAACCTCGCCGCGATCGCCGAGCCCCCGCGCGTCCAGTTCTAGGGTCTCGATGTATCGGGCTATCGCCAGGAACAAGCGCAACACCGTCTTCATCATCCTGCTGTTCCTCGTCCTCATCGGCGCGCTCGGATGGCTGGCGGCGTACATCTATCACAGCTACACGATCCTGGTCGTGGTGCTGATCGGGGCGGTGCTCTACGCCCTGTTCCAGTACTACCTGGCCAGCAGCCAGGCGTTGAGCATGGCGGGAGCCGTCCCCATCCAGAAGGCCGACAATCCACGGCTCTGGAACATCGTGGAGAACCTCTCAATCACGACCGGGACGCCGATGCCGGCGGTCTACATCGTCAACGACCCCGCTCCGAACGCCTTCGCGACGGGCCGCGACCCGCAGCACGCCTCCGTCGCCGCCACCACGGGGCTGCTCGACATCATGACGGATGCGGAGCTCGAAGGTGTCATGGCGCACGAGTTGGGGCACGTGCGCAACTACGACATCCGGCTCGGGATGATCGTCTTCGGCCTCACGGTCGCCATCGGCTTCATCGCCGACATCTTCCTGCGGATGGCCTTCTTCGGCGGCAACCGCAACAACAACAACGGCGGCGGCAACCCGGTCGTGCTGGTGTTCGGCCTGATCGCCGCGATCGTCGCACCGCTGGTGGCGACCCTGGTGCAGCTGGCCGTGTCGCGCCAGCGGGAGTACCTCGCCGACGCGACCGGCGCGATGACCACGCGCCACCCCGATGCGCTGGCCAGCGCGCTGCTGAAGCTGGAGGCGTACGGCCGCCCGATGCGGAAGCAGAACTCGTCCATGGCGCACCTGTGGATCAACGACCCGCTGAAGCCGGGCCTCATGGCACGCCTGTTCTCCACCCACCCGCCGATCCCGCAGCGCGTCGAGCGCCTGCACGAGATGGGCGGCACCTTCTAGCCCGATCGAGTTGCACGTCGTGGTCGCTATTCGAGGCGAATAGCGACCACGACGTGCAACTCGGTGGGACTACGGGCCGAGGACGCGGCGGAGGTACGCGTTCTCGAAGCGGCGCTCGGGGTCGAGACGGTCGCGCACGGCGAGGAAGTCGTCGAACCGGGGATACAGCGTCCGCAGAGCGTCGGCGTCGCGCGTGTGGAGCTTGCCCCAGTGCGGGCGTCCCTCGTGCGCGATCATGATCTCCTCGACGGCCGCGAAGTACTCGCGCTGGTCCTCCCGGTAGTAGCGGTGCACCGCGATGTAGCCGCTCTCGCGTCCGTGCGCCGTGGACAGCCAGATGTCGTCGGCCGCCGCGCTCCGCACCTCGATCGGGAACGAGATGCGCCAGCCGCGGCGCTCGATCAGCGCCTTTACCTCGGCGAGCGCCTCCGGCACCGCCTCGCGCGGCAGGGCGTACTCCTGCTCGCGGAAGCGCACGGTCCGGTTGGTGACGAACACCGCCGGTGAGACGTCGGTGAAGTCGCGGTTGCCGGTCATCCGCTGCGCGAGCCTGCTGAACGGCGGGATGACGGCGGGCGCCACCGTGCCCAGGGCGCAGACCCCGCGGTAGACGCCGTTGGCGAGCAGTTCGTCGTCGACCCAGCGTCCGGGCCGCGACAGCGGCTTGCGTTCGGCCGTCATGGGCAGGCGGGTGTTGGTCTTGGTCAGTGCGATCTCGGTGTGCGGGAACCAGTAGAACTCGAAGTGGTCCTCGCGCGCCGAGCGCTCCAGGTAGCCGTCGAGCGCCTCCTGGAGGGGCTCCGGCCGCTCCACCGCCTGCAGCAGGTACGCCGGCACGCACTGCAGGGTGACGTCCACGATCACCCCGAGCGCGCCGAGCCCGAGCCGTGCGGCCGGCAGGAGCTCGGCGTTCTCGTTCTCGTCGATGTGCAGCAGTTCGCCCGTGCCGGTGACCAGGGTCAGTCCGACGATCTGTGTGGCGAGGCCGCCGAAGGAGCCGCCGGTGCCGTGCGTGCCGGTGGAGGTCGCTCCGGCGATCGTCTGCCGGTCGATGTCGCCCATGTTCTCCAGTGCCAGCCCGTGCGGACGGAGCAGCCGGGGCAGCTGGTGGAGGTGGGTTCCCGCGGCGAGCGTGACTCGTCCGCGCTCCACGTCGACGTCGAGGAGGCCGGAGAGGTCCTCCAGGTCGAGCTGGATGCCGGGGGCGACCGCGATGCCCGTGAAGCTGTGCCCGGCGCCGACCGCTTTGATCCGCATCCCCTTCGACGCTGCGGCCTGCACCGCCCGCTGCACCGCCTCCGCGGATGCCGGACGCTCGACGCGCTGCGGTCGCACGGCCTCCGTGCGACCCCAGTTGCGCCACAGTCCGCCGACCGCCGTCACAGGAACACCTTCCCGTCGCCGCGGTACGTCGCGACCTCCCCGACGACGCGCGCACGGCCGTCCACCGTGTCCACCAGGTGGAAGCCGTCGAGGTGCTCGCTCAGCTCCCCCGACTTGGTGTGCCGCAGCCAGACCCGGTCGCCGACCCGGAGCACGCTCGCCGCGGCCCCGGTGACCGGCGTCTGCACCTCCCCGGCCATCTCGCGCGCGACCATGGAGAGGCCGGTGGGCCATTCGAGGGACGGCATGCGGTCGGGCCCGGGAGGGCCGGACGCGATCCACCCGCCGCCCAGCAGCGTCGCCGTCTCCGCATTGGGCCGCCGCACCACCGCGAGCGCGAAGGAGGCGGCGGGCGCGGGATGGAACGCCCGGTAGGTGTCGAACAGGTGCCCGCCGAAGAGCCCGCTGCCCGCGGCGATCTCGGTCACCGACGGGTCGGACGCGGTGAACTCGAGCGAGCCGGTGCCGCCGCCGTTGACGAACTCCAGGTCGGCGACGCGACGCACCGCGGCCACTGCCTCCCCGCGCCGGGAGAGCAGCTCCTCGCGGGAGTTCTTCTGCATCCAGCGCAACGTCGCGCCCCATGCGGGCTTGCCGGCCGGGTTGTCGCCCTGCCCGGCGATCTGCGCCTCGTAGCCCATCATGCCCACCAGGGCGAAGCCGGGGCGCTTCGCGATCGCCTCGGCGAGTTCGCGCGCCGCGGTCGCCGAGTGGACGGGCGACCGGTACACACCGATGTGGCCGAGCACGGGAGCCAGCCACGAAGAGTCGAGCTCCAGGCACAGCCGGACGGTCTCCCGCTCCCCCGGCGGAACGACGGCGTCGATCAGGTCGAGGTGCGCGAGCGAGTCGACCATCAGGGTCACCCGGGCGGCGAGCTCCGGCGAGCGAGCGAGCCGTGCGATCGCGGCGCGGTCGGCCGTCGGGTAGCCGACGACCACGTCCTCGATGGGCGGATGCTCGGCGTCCCCCTCCGCGAGCCACAGCGCCTCCGGCAGCGTGTAGGCCAGGACGCCGGCGTAGCCCGGAAGGGCGAGCACCGCATCCAGCACCGACCGGACGCGCACCGACTTGGAGGCCACCCGGATCGGCTTCACCCGAGCACCGGACGGCTCACCGGCCGGCGCTCCCGACCCGCCGCCGCCGGCGCCCGCCGCCCGTCGCAGCATGTCGTGCGCGTTGTGCCGCAGCGCCGGCAGGTGCAGCACGCCGAGCGGCGGGTCGAGGCGCGCGGTGGCGGCGGAAAGCGACGGCCAGAACACGTCGGGCGCGCGCCAGGTGCGCTCGGCGGCGACGGGAGGCGTGGACAGGTCGAGGTCGGTCACTAGCGCACCGCTTTCACTCGGGCGACCGCGAGAGCTCCCGCGAACGCGAACAGGGCGGAGAGGACGAACAGGCCGGCGAACCCGCCGAGGGCGGCGACGATCATCGCGCCGAACAGCGGCGCGACCGCCTGCGGCACGGCGAGGGCGATGTTCATGATGCCCAGGTCCTTGCCGCGGCTCTCCGGGTCGGGCAGCACCTGCGTGGCGAGCGCCTGGTCCACCGACAGGAAGCAGCCGTAGCCGAGCCCGAGCAGCGCCGCCGCCACGACCGCGACCGACAGCTCCGGCACGAACGCCAGCAGCAGCGCGGCCACGCCCTGCACCGCCGAGGAGGCGAACACGAACGCCTTGCGGCGGCCGAGCCGGTCGGACAGCCTCCCGAGCACCAGAGACGCCACGATCACGAACACCATGTAGACGAGGATGAGGATGAGCAGGTCGTCGTCGGCGTTCGGGTCGCGCAGCCCGAACTCGAGGAAGTACAGCAGCAGCGACGTGCCGAACGCGTTGCCGAAGTTGACGAGCACCCGGCTGAGCAGCGTCCAGCCGAAGTCGGGGTGGCGCCGCGGGCTGATCCAGAGCCCCTCGACGACGCCGCGCCACGACATCCGCTCCCTCAGCTCGCGCGGCAGCACTGCGTCGGGCAGGAAAAGGAACGGCAGCACCAGCAGCACCAGGAGCACGGCCATCGCGGTGTACCCGAGCAGGGCCCCCGCGAAGACGTAGGTGACCAGCGCCACGCCGAGGATGATGCCGATCGCCTGCGGCGCGCTGATCCAGCCGCTGACGTAGCCGCGCTGGTCAACCGGCACCTGGTCGCTGATCGTCGCCGTGAGGGCGGCGGTGAGGATGCAGAAGCCGGTGAGCGCGAGCGACCAGAACACGCCCATCCCGACCACGTTCGTCTGCAGTCCGAGGAGCAGGAGCGAGACGGCGAAGACGACCGTGCCGGCCGCGATCCAGGGCCGACGCCGCCCGAAGCGGCTCGTCGTGCGGTCGGAGAGCGCACCGGTCAACGGGTAGGCGACGATCGCGCACACACCGGAGATGCCGGAGATGACGCCGAACGCGATGACGTTGTCGACCCAGTACGTGGTGTGCAGTTCGGCCTGCACCTGGTCGGGCAGCAGCTTCTGGATGGGCGCGAGCTGCGCCATCCACACCCCGAGCCAGGCGACGGCGAAGGCGGCGATCCACCGCCCGGGGACACGGCGGACGGGCTCGGCGAAGACCGCCGGCGTGGACGTGGACGTCATCGGGCACCTGCCTCGGGGGTGTGGGCGGAGGAGCGGACGGAGGAGCGGACGGAGGAGCGCACGGTGGGGGCTGGCGTGGCGAGGGCTGCGAGCGCGTCGGCCGCGACGTCCATGCTGGCGGCCGCAGCGGCGTCGTCGCGGGTGACGAGCCAGCCGAGGGTCAGGCCGTCGGTGAACGAGACCAGGATGCGCGCGACCTCCTCCACCGGTCGCAGCCACTCGCAGCCGGTCAGGCGGGCGGCATCCCGGGCGGCCTGCGCGGCGACCTCGTGGTAGCGCGCGTACTGGCGGCGCGCGAGCGGCTCGAAGCCGGGCTCGCGCAGGGCCCACTGGGTGAGCTCCATCATCGCCTTCTCGCGCCCGGGGTCGGCGCGTACGCCGTCGAAGTAGTGCTGGAGGCCGGCTCGGATGGCGTCCCGCATCCCGATGTCGCGCGCGTCGCCGGCGAGCGCGGGCGCAAGATCCCGCTGCTCCCCCTCCACCGCGGCCTCGATCAGCTCGGCCATCAGCTCGTCGCGGGAGGCGAAGACGTAGTGGAAGCTCGCCAGCGGCATCCCTGCTTCGGAGACGATGCGGCGGGTGGTGGCGGCGGCGACGCCGTCCCGGGCGACCACGCGGAGGGCCGCCTGCACCAGCGCGGTACGGCGGTCTGCGACCGGGATGCGCGTCATCCGGACTCCTGAGTCTCTGGCCGCGCCTCGTCGCGCAGCGAAAGTGGGACAGTTGACCCAGATCACAGTATGCCGTAAATACCGGCGATTCGTTTGACATGCGAGGGGGCTGACCCCTGGAATGGGGTGGAATGCGGGGATATCTGAGCGACGTGTCACCACCAGTCCGGCCACGGGGGTCGATCGGACTGGTGTCGTTCGCGATCGCCGTCGCCGTCGCCTCGCTCCTGCTCAGCGCCATCGGCCTGATCGGCGATGCCCCGCCGGCCTCCGCGAGCGCACCGCCCGGCGCGCACGCCGGCCGCATCACCGAAACACCAGCCGTATCCGCAGCACCCTCCGCAGCACCGAACGACGGCTCGACCCCGTCGGACACGCCGACCGCCACCCCGACGCCCACCCCCGTCACGCTGGACACCCTCCCGGGCGGGCTGGTCACCTCCTTCCCCCTCACCGTCTCGGGCTCAGGCACGCCCGGAGACCGGATCACGGCCACGGCCGGGTCGTCGCCCGGCGCGGCGGAGACCTGCCAGGCCACCGTGGACGACACGGAGCGCTGGACCTGCGACCTCGCTTCCCTGCCCGACGGCGACGGAGTGGCGGTTCGCGCCGAATCCGCCTCCACCGACAGCTCCGACAGCGGCCGGGTGAAGGTGCTGCACCCGCCGGTCATCGCCGGTGACGGCGTCGTGGCGACAGGCGGCGCGGTACGCGGGACCGCGTACCCGGGCGCCACCGTGACGGTGACCGCGGACAACGGCGCCGGCTGCACCTTTCCCGCCGACGGCAACGGGAGCTGGGGATGCGTGCTCACCGGTGACCTCCCGGACGGCCGTCACACGGTGACCGCCACCCAGGTGGCGCCGTTCTCATCGCAGCGCTCCGGCACGAGCGCGCGCGTCGTGATCGAGGTCGACCGCACCGCGCCCGGAGCACCCAGCATCACCAGCCCCAAGCCGGCCACCCGGGTCGCGGGCGGCCGACCCGCGGCCTTCGGCGGCGGCGGTGAGAACGGCGCCCATGTCACGCTGTACGCGACCAACGACCGCGGCACCACCGTCGTCTGCACCGCCGACGTGGCGGGCGGCGTCTGGAACTGCGCGGGAACGCTCGCCGAGGGCCAGTACCAGCTCTCGGCGCTGCAGCGTGACGCCGCAGGCAACGTCAGCGCCGGCAGCAACACGGTCGCAGTGAGCGTCATCGGCGCCCCGACGCCGACTCCGACTCAGACCCCGAGTCCGACGCCCACACCCGCACTGCCCGCGCCCCCGGCACCGGGGGCGGCCCCGCCCAGCGGTCCGCTGCATCCCGACACCCGGGGCTGGATCGCGACCCCGTTCACCGCAACCTCCGCACCGGTCGTCACCGCTGCCTCGCTCCCCGGGTGGATGCGCTCGATCGGGCTCGCGGTCGCCGCGCTCCTCCTGCTGGTGCTGCCGGCGCGACTGCTGACGACGGCCCTCGCCCGCGGTCGTGCGCAGCGGGAGTCGCGGACGCACTCCTCCCTGTTCGGCCGCAACCGCCCGCGGACGGACGTCTCGGATGCCTCCGCACTGTTCGGGCGGGATCGCGGCCCACGGACCGGTCCCCTCGCGACGGGTGCGGTCGCGGCGGCGTCCCTCCGCGGTCGCACACGCGCCGGACAGCCCCGCTGGCTGGCACCGGTCACCCTGGCCGCCGCCGCGGTGCTCGTCACCTTCTCCACCCCGCTCCCGGACGCCGGAGCGTACCTGCGCGTACTGCTCGCGGTCGCCGTCGCGGTCGCGGTCGTCAACGCCGTGTGGGTGCTCGTCGGCCGCGGCTTCGCCGCCCACCTGCGCCTGCCCAGCCCGCACCTGACCGTGCGGCCCGGACTGCTGACGGTCGTGGCGGTGGCCGCGATCGGCTCGCGCCTGCTCGGCCTCACGCCCGCGCTGCTGTTCGCCGTGGTCCTCGCCGTCACGGTCGGCCCTCACGCCGGCCGCGTGCGGCGCGGACGGGTGGCTGCCGTGCAGATCTCAGCCGTGGCGGCGCTCGGCGTGCTCGCGTGGCTGGCCGTCGGCATCCTGCCAGGCCCGACGGGATGGTTCAGCGCGCTGCTTGTGGAGCTCGTCAACGCGCTCGCCCTCACCGGCATCGGCTCCGCCGCGGTCCTGCTGCTCCCGGTCGGCGGGCTGGCCGGCCGCGCCGTGGCGAAGTGGTCCCGGTGGCTGTGGGGCGGACTGAGCCTCGTCGTCTACACGGTGCTGTTCGCGCTGCTGCTGCCGGTCGCGTCCCTCGTCGAGCACGGGGTCGGCGTCGTCGTCATCGTCGGGGTCGCCGCCGGGTTCGCCGCCGCAAGTGTGGCGTTCTGGCTGTGGGAGCGCTACGTCGCGCCCGCGATCGACCGCACGCTGCGCTAGACGCCCGCACGTTCACGGCGCCGGCAGGGCGTCCACGTAGAACCAGTCGCGGCCCTCGCGCACGAACCGCGACACCTCGTGCAGGCGTCCACGCTCCTCCCCCTTGTAATAGGCGGTGAACGCGACCACACCGTCCTGATCGAACGGGCCGCCGCGGTCGGTGCGCTCGATGTCGAGCCGGTACCAGACCAGGCCGGGGTCGAGCGTCAGCGAGGACGGCCGGGTGGACGGGTGCCAGCTGCGCAGCAGGTAGCCCGCGTCGCCGAGCGCGAAGGCGGAGAAGCGCGAACGCATGAGGCGCTCCGCCGTCGGGGCGGGCTCGCCGCGATGCAGCGGGCCGCAGCACGCGTCGTACGTCTCACCGCTGAGGCAGGGGCATTGGGAGCTCACCCGCCGAGCCTACGTGAAGATCCGGCCGGCACCCGCGTCGGGGGATCCCGGGCGCCGGCCGGATCGGGGGACACCTCACCAGAAAGGGTGTCGTGACAAGTGTCGGAGGTCAGCATGGGGATGGACTTGGGATGGGATGAAGGTCCTCGCAGAGACACGGGCCTGCGCTTCGCCGCGGCAGCGCCCCTGGCAAGCGGAGGCTGTAGTGTTGAGCGCATGGAAGGTCTGCTCATCGGATTCGTCTGGCTCGTGGTCATCGTCGGCGGCGCCACCGCAACGGCGGCGGTCGTGCAGATGATCAAGTCGCCGTACCGCAACCGCTGAGGCGTCGCGGCCCGCCCCCATAGCCCAATCGGTAGAGGCAGGCGACTTAAACTCGCCCGAGTGTGGGTTCGAGTCCCACTGGGGGTACTGCGAGGGTCGTCGTCGGGCGTCGCGGGCGGTCCGCCGCGCAGCGGTGATTGCGCTCCTACGGCACGTCTGCGGCTGCTCGAGCGGGCGCAGTCGTTCCGTAGGAACGCAGTCACCGCGCCGCTCGCCGCATCCCTGGTCAGCCGGTGGAGCCGGCCGGGCCGTCGAAGAAGGAGGCGGAGGGCGGGCGCTGACCGGTCTCCTGCTCCCACTGCTCCAGCTGCTGGGTGAGCGCCTTCGCCAGTTCGAACACCTGCTGCGGTGGGATGCGGATCCTGCTCACGACCTGCCCGTTGAGGAGCATCTGCGGCTGTCCGGCGTCGCCGACGTTCACGCTCGGCGGCTGCGACATTGCGACGAAGTCGATCACGAAGATGTTCGGAGTGTGCCAGATGCTCGCGAAGTCGGCATACCTGCCCGGCGCCACCTCCGGTGGGAGGTCGATGGAGTAGGTCTGCTCGACCGGTTCGTCCGTCACGGTGGTCCTTCCTGTCGGGTCCGGTCATCGTAGTACGGCCGCCCGGGCGACGGACGCTCGGCTTCCGGTCGGAGATTCGGCCGTCTCTCGTCCGAATCTCCGACAGGAGTCAGCGCAGACGGAGATTCGGACGTTCGAGCGCTGTTCTCCCCAGGCGTCGGGCGTGCCGAGTTTTCCACCATTCTCGTCCTCGCGCTTTCCACACCGCTCACGGCCGGGATGCTGGACGGCATGAGAGACAGGCCAGGAATACACGAAGGCCCGGTCCCCACAGGACCGGGCCCTCGCACTCAGACGTTACTTCGCGGAGACCTCCGCCGGCTGCTTCGCCGGGTCTGCCTTCTTGCGGGTGGACGGCTTCTTCGCGGGCTCTTCGGGAGCGGCCTCGACGGCCGGCTTCGGGCGGGCGGCGAACTCCTCGAACCCGGCACGCGGGTTCTGCACGGCCTTCAGCGACACGATGTCGCGGCCCAGCCACAGGTTGTTCCACCAGCCCCACAGCACGCGCCACTTGCGCTCCCAGGTCGGCATCGCCAGACCGTGGTAGCCGCGGTGGGCCGCCCAGCCGAAGAAGCCCTTCACGGCCAGCTTGCCGGACTGGAGCACGCCGATGCCGACGCCCAGGCCGGCGACGGCGCCGAGGCTCTTGTGGTAGTACTGGCGCGGCAGCTCGCCGCGCAGCGTGGCGATGATGTTCTTCGCCATCAGCTTGCCCTGGCGCACCGCATGCTGCGCGTTCGGCACGCAGTAGCCGCCGACGCCCGCACCCGTGAGGTCCGGAACGGCGGAGACGTCGCCGGCGCCCCAGGCGTCCTCGATGATCTCGTCCTCGGTGCCGACCCGCAGGTCGGCGCGGACGCGGAGTCGACCGCGCTCCTCGATCGGCAGGTCGGTGTGGCGCACCACGGTCGGGTTCGCCATGACGCCGGCGGTCCAGACGATCAGGTCGGACTCGAACGTCTCACCGGTGGAGAGCTGGATGACACCGTCGACCGCGCTCTGCAGCTGCGTCTCGAGGTGGATCTGCGCGCCGCGCTCCGCCAGGTTCTTGATCACCCAGTGGCTGGTCGGGAGCGACACCTCCGGCATGATCCGGCCCATGGCCTCGATCAGGTGGAAGTGGGTGTCCTCGAAGGAGATCTCCGGGTAGCGCTTGAGCAGCGCGCTCGCGAACGAGCGCAGCTCGGCGAAGATCTCGATGCCGGCGAAGCCGCCGCCGACCACCACGACGGTGAGCAGGCGGTCGCGCTCCGGCCCCGGGGGCAGGCCCGCAGCCTTGTCGAAGTTGGTGAGGAGGGTGTCGCGGATGTACACGGCCTCCTCGATGTTCTTGAGGCCCACCGCCTGGTCGGCGACGCCCGGGATCGGGAACGTGCGCGACACGGCACCGGCGGTGACTACGACGATGTCGTACTCGAACTCGTACGCCTCGCCGATCGGCGGCTGGATCGTCGCCACCTTGCGCGCGTGGTCGATGTACGTGACCTTCGCGGTGATGATGTTGGTGGTCTTGAGGTGACGGCGGTGCGCGACCACCGCGTGACGCGGCTCGATCGAGCCGGCCGCGACCTCCGGGAGGAACGGCTGGTACGTCATGTACGGCAGCGGGTCGACCATGGTGACCTCGGCCTCGCCCGGGCGGAGCTGCTTCTCGAGCTTCCACGCGGTGTAGAAGCCGGCGTATCCGCCGCCGACGATCAGGATTTTGGGCACAGTGATGCGTCTCCTCAACACGAAAGTTTGGGCCTACATTACTCCTTGCTCCGCATTCGCCTGAAATGCGACCACGCACCGACCCCGCCGAGAGCGGCGAGGGCGAGGAAGCCGGCGATCAGGGCGAATGGAAGCCAGAAAGCGGTGAGGACGCTCCATTGCGGCCAGAAGATCCGGTTCCATGGTAGCGCGCGTTCGGGAGCCAGTTTCGCCGGGGCGGGACCGGCCTGTGCGTTTCCTGCGCCCGGCGCCGCGGTCGGGGCCTCCGCGCGGCGGTGGACGCGGATCCACTCCCCCAGGTCGCCCATCGGGTTCGTTGTCACGTGCGGCACGTCGGCGGTGACGGCGGCGGCCGCGTCGAGCAGCCCGAACCCGTATATCGGGCTCGGGACGGCGCCGCCGGCGGGGCGTGCGGTGCGGACGATGCGCTCGATCACATCCGGCGCCTTGAGCTCGGGGTGCGCGGCACGCACCAGCGCGACCGCGCCCGACACCAGCGGCGCTGCCCCGCTGGTGCCCGCCCACTGGACGTACCCGCCGCCCGGGTTCGCGCCCACCAACTGCTCGCTGGGGGCGGAGACGCCGATGGTGATGCCCTGCGCGGAGGCGTCGAAGCTGGCCGTGCCCTTCCGGTCGACCCCGGCCACCGTGAGCACGCCGGGGATGGTGGCCGGGGCTCCGACCTCGCTCGTCCCGCTTCCGCGGTTTCCCGCCGCGGCGACGACCACCACGTCGTGCGCGAACGCGTACTGGAAGGCCTCGTCCCAGCTGGGCGGCCAGTCCAGTGTGTTGCGGGTGAGCGACATGTTGATCACGGACGCCCCATTGTCGACCGCCCAGCGCACGCCCTCGGCGATCTGGTCGTCGCTGGAGACCGACCCCGTCGCCTTGCCGAGCGCCACCGACACGGTCAGCACGCTCGCCTCGGGCGCCGCGCCCAGGACGCCGTTGCCCGCGGTCGTGCCGCGGCCTGCGAGCAGCGACGCCACCCACGTGCCGTGGTTGGCGCTCTCGGCGTCGCCGAGCGGCTTCTGCCCCGAGGCGGCGCCGACGCCGCTCACGTCCGTACCGCCGACGACGGCCCCCGCCAGGTCGGGCACGGAGCCGTCGACCCCCGTGTCGATGACCGCGACCTTGACGCCGGCGCCGCGGGTCGTGTCCCACGCCTTCGTGAAGCCGTAGTCGTTCAGCCAGTACTCCATGTCGCGCACCTGATCGGCGCGTGCCACGGTGGCGGGCACGAGGGCGGCGCCGAGGCCGAGCGCGACGGCACCCGCCGCCGCGACGACCCGCCGCATCCGCTCCCCCACGCCTGCGCTCCTAGCCGGCGACGTCGATGCGGCACTCGCAGACCGCGGGCGACCAGTCGCCGCGGGCGAGCGCCAGGTCGCCGATCGGGTTGACGCCCGGACCGGCCGCCAGCGCATGGGCGGCGAGGGCGTGCAGGCACTTCACGCGCGACGGCATTCCGCCGGCGGAGATGCCGTGGAGCTCGTCGACCACGGCGATCGACTCGCGGTCGGCGAGGTACTGCTCATGGGCCTCGCGGTACTGCGCGGCGACGTCGTCGTCCTCGGCGAGCAGCTCGTTGTACTCGGCCATCACCTGCGTGGCCTCGAGAGCGGACATGGCCGCCGTGGCGGCGGGATGCGTCAGGTAGTAGAAGGTCGGGAACGGCGTCCCGTCGCTGAGCCGCGGGGCGGTGGAGACGACGGTCGGCCTGCCGCACACGCAACGCGCGGCGATCCCGACGACATCGCGGGCGGGGCGGCCGAGCTGCTGGGAGACGACCGCGATGTCCTCGTCGGTCACCGGGTCGAAGGGGGGTCTTGTCATGCGGGCTACTTCTTCGGGGTCGAGGTCGGGGTCGGTGTGGGCGCCGGCGTCCCGCTCAGCTGCTGCGGGGTCGCCTCCGTCAGCCCTGCTCCCATGAAAGAGCCGAACAGCGAGCCGACCCAGTCGGTCTGCGTCTTCTGGAGCTTGGAGGTGACCGGGCCGTCGCTCTTGGCCGCCGCCGGGGGGCGGTCGTCGATCACCAGGTAGCTGACCTCGCCGGGCATCACGTAGTAGAGCCGGTCGCGGGCCTGGGCGCGCAGGTAGCTGGGGTCGTTCCAGCGGGCACGCTGATCCTTGAGGGTGTCGACCTGGGCGGCCAGCCGGTCGACGGCGTGCTGCTGGTCGGCGATCTGCTGCCGCTGCACCAGGAACGCCTGGATCGTCGGAGCGAGGATGACGACGGCGAGCACCAGCACGCCCATCATCACGAGCGAGAACGCGGAGAAGTGCAGCTGGCGCAGCCAACGGCCCGACCCTGTGGGGCGGGGCATGCGCACCGGGACGCGGCGCGTGCGCGGCTTCGCCATGGCCCTCCCCGGTCGTTCGTGCTGGGCCAGTCGGCCCCCTCTCATCGTAGGCGATGACGGTACGCGGGCCGCAGGCGCGGCGGGGTGTCGGGATGCGCTCAGCCGGCGGTCAGGAGCGCGACCAGGCGGCAGGTACAGCCGGGCGGCGGGATGCGCTCAGCCGGCGGTCAGGAGCGCGACCAGCCGCACGACGCCGAGCGTGGCGAGGGCCGCGCCGCCGACGGCGAACACCGCCCCGAGCGCGCGGGCGTCGCGCGGGCGGAACCTCCGGCGCGCCTCATCGTCGGCGAAGAACGCGGCGGCGCTCCCGGGCCGGAGCAGCAGGAACAGTCCGAGCAGGCCGAACAGCACCGCCAGCACCAGGAACAGCACCAGCGGCACGACCTCCGACTCCGTCCGCATCCCAGCACCCTACCGGCCCGGCCATCCGTCGAACGGTGACTGGTCGCGGTTATTCCAGCCGAGTGCTGACATCCTGTCGCCACTCGGCCGAGAGTGAACGGAACGGCCCCCGGGAGGAGATCCCGAGGGCCGTTCCTGCGGGCGCGGTTACGCGGTGAAGCGCGGGAAGGCACTGCGGCCGGCGTAGACGGCGGCGTCGCCCAGCTCCTCCTCGATGCGGAGCAGCTGGTTGTACTTGGCGACACGCTCCGAGCGGGCCGGGGCACCGGTCTTGATCTGGCCGGCGTTGGTCGCGACGGCGAGGTCGGCGATGGTGGTGTCCTCGGTCTCGCCGGAGCGGTGCGAAAGCACGGCGGTCATGCCGCTGCGCTGCGCGAGCGACACGGCGTCGAGCGTCTCGGTGAGGGTGCCGATCTGGTTCACCTTGACAAGGATGCTGTTCGCGGCGTGCTTGGCGATGCCGTCGGCGAGGCGCTTCGGGTTGGTGACGAACAGGTCGTCGCCGACGAGCTGCAGCTTGCCGCCGAGCTCGGCGGTCAGATGCGCCCAGCCCTCCCAGTCGTCCTCGGCCAGCGGGTCCTCGATGGAGACCAGCGGGTAGTTCGCGGCGAGCTCCTGGTAGTAGGCGCTCATCTCGGCGGCGGTGCGCTCCTGGCCCTCGAAGCGGTACACGCCGTTCTCGAAGAACTCGGTGGAGGCGACGTCGAGGCCGAGGGCGATGTCGCGCCCGACGGTGAAGCCGGCCTTCTCGATCGCCTCGGAGATGAGGTCGAGCGCCGCGCGGTTGTGCTCCAGCTCGGGAGCGAAGCCGCCCTCGTCGCCGAGGCCGGTGTTGAGGCCCTTCGACTTCAGCAGCGCCTTCAGCGAGTGGTACGTCTCGACGCCCCAGCGGAGACCCTCGGAGTAGGTCTCGGCGCCGAGCGGCAGGACCATGAACTCCTGGATGTCGACGCCGGTGTCGGCGTGCGCGCCGCCGTTGATGATGTTCATCATCGGGACGGGAAGGATGTGCGCGTTCGGGCCGCCGACGTAGCGGAACAGCGGCAGGTCGGCCGAGTCGGCCGCGGCCTTGGCGACGGCCAGGCTCACGCCGAGGATGGCGTTCGCGCCGACGCGCTTCTTGTTGTCGGTGCCGTCGAGCTCGATCAGCGCCTCGTCGACGAGCCGCTGGTCGGAGGCCTCGAAGCCTTCGATGGCCGGGCCGAGCTCGTCGAGCACAGCGTCGACCGCCTTCAGCACGCCCTTGCCGAGGTAGCGCTCCTTGTCGCCGTCTCGCAGCTCGTAGGCCTCGAACGCACCGGTGGACGCGCCGGACGGGACCGCGGCGCGGCTGACCGTGCCGTCCTCCAGCAGGACCTCGACCTCGACGGTCGGGTTACCGCGCGAGTCCAAGATCTCGCGAGCGCCTACAGCTTCGATTGCAGCCACAACTGTCTCCTTGCGTGGTTTTTCGTGGGATTCCGAGGCCAGTCTAGTGAGCGCTCGCCCGCCCGCACCGCCGTGGCCGGATGCTTGCGGGTAATGGCGCGCTCAGTGCAGCGCTGCGTCGGCGGGGCCGATCGTCCAGGAGGCGAAGCGGACCGTGAGGCCCGCGCGGGTCGGGGCGCACAGCAGCGGGCCGGCCTCCGCGTGCGCCTCCGGAGCGAGGTGGGCGACGCGCACCAGGCGGAACGGGTCGTCGCCCGAGCGGGCACGCACGGTGACGGCGTCGCCCGCGCGGCTCACCCGGACGGTAATGCGCGTCCCCGCCCATTCCGGAACCGGAGCGACCGACCAGTCCGAGAAGCGGTGGGTCACGACGGCGCCGAGCTGGAGCGCGCCGTCGGCGAACTCGACGCCCGCCTTGATCCACTCCTCGTCGGAGACCCGGACGAAGGCGCCCGCCTGGTCGAACTCCGAGACGAAGTCGCCCGTGAACGAGACCTCCATCGCAGCGCCGACCGGTAGCGGCGCGACGAGGGCGTGCTCGGTGTCGTGCACGAAGCCGTACGCCGTCGTGCGCCACGCGTCGCTCGACTCGACCGCTGTCACGAGCAGACCGTCGCCGTCTTCGACGACCGCGGCCGGCGGCGTGGTCCAGCGCCCCTCGGTCCAGGAGACCGCGCGCACCGCGAGCGGGCTGTCGGCCGCCCCGTCTTCCGAGCTCATGCCAGCGGCTTCAGCTCGAGCGCCGAGGCGTCGGCCGTGTCGGCGTTCACGAAGGCGAAGGAACGGAACCCGGCGGCGGCCGCCCGGTCGAGCACGGCCTTGAGGTTCTTGGCGCGGCGGTCGAGGCGCACGCGGGATCCGGAGGCGATCAGCTCGGACTTGATGGCGACCAGCCGGTCGAGTGGGACGGACGGGTCGTACACCAGCACCACCGACTCCTGTCCCGCGTCGTCCGGGAGCTCGATCAGGTCGACGACGCGCTCGAAGCCGATCGAGAAGCCGGCCGCGGGCACGTCGGTGCCGAGGAAGCGCCCGATCATGCCGTCGTAGCGACCGCCGCCGCCGACGGAGCTGCCGGAGCCCGGGTGCGAGATCTCGAAGATGGTGCCGGTGTAGTACCCCATGCCGCGCACCAGAGTCGGGTCGAAGCGCAGGGCGACGCCCGGCGGGAGGGTGTCGAGGGCGTGCGCGAGAGCCTCCAGGTCGGCGACGGCGTCGGTGTCGATGCCCTCGGGCAGGATGCCCGTGATCGCCTCGACCGTGAGCTCCACGCCGCCGTCGGCGAGGTGCGGCTCGAGGTCGGCGAGGATGCCGCCCAGGACAGCCGCCGAGTCGGCGCCGCCCTCGGCCAGCTCGGCCACGACGCCCTCCGCGCCGATCTTGTCGAGCTTGTCGATCGAGATGAGCACCTGCGGCCAGCGCGCCTCGGCGAAGCCGCAGTATTCGAGCAGACCGTTGAGGATGCGGCGGTCGTTGATGCGGATGGTGCAGTCGGTCAGCCCCAGCGCCTCCAGCGCCGCCGCCGTCGCCGTGATGAGCTCGACCTCGGCGAGCTGCGACGGCTCGCCGATGATGTCGATGTCGCACTGCACGAACTGGCGGTACCGCCCCTTCTGCGGCCGCTCTGCCCGCCACACCGGGGCGATCTGGATGCTGCGGAACACCGGGGGCAGCTCGCCCCGGTGGGAGGCGTAGAAGCGGGCGAGCGGCACCGTGAGGTCGAACCGCAGGCCGAGGTCGGAGAGGGTCAGCAGGTCGCCCGACTCGATCGCGCCGGACAGGTCGTCGGCGTCGAGCCCGCGCTTCAGGATGCTGAACGACAGCTTCTCGTTGTCGCCGCCCAGCCCGGAGTGCAACCGCTCCACGTCTTCGACCACCGGCGTCTCGATCTCGTCGAAGCCGTGCGCCGCGAAGCTGCGCCGAATCACCCCGAGGGCATGCTCGCGACGGGCCTTCTCGGCGGGGAGGAAGTCGCGCATGCCGCGGGGCGGGGTGATCGGTGAGGCCATGCGTCGATTCTTCCATGAGGCGCCGCACGCCTGCCCCGGGCTGTCGGAAGCTGTGGAGAAGTCGCGCTGCCCCGAGGCTGTGGGCACCTCGCGAGGGTATGGTGCCCGGCGCGGCCCGCGCGTATCCTTGCGGCGTTGCCACCCTCACGGTCGCGCCGGCCAGCGCGGCTCGGTGGTGTCCCGCAGTAGGACCTGGCATGAGTCGCATCCGTCCGACCACGGCGCTTGCTCGCTGCCAGACACGGGCCGACAACGCGTCCCCCGGGAACCAGGAGAGCGCCGCCGAGCAGCGACGTCTCACCCGAATGGCGAACCGAACCGGATGGACGCGCTGCCGGCCACCTGCGCGGCCCGGCTAGGACTCGCGCGCGCCGTGGTGCCTCCCCAGTGGCACCACCAGCGGCGTCCCCGTCACCGGGTCCGCCGCGACCACCGACTCCACCCCGAAGACCTCGCGCACGAGCCCCGCAGTCACGACTGCGGACGGCTCCCCCGCCGCCGCCACCGCCCCGGCCCGCATCGCCACGAGGTGGCCTGCGTACCGGGCGGCCAGGTTCAGGTCGTGCAGCACCATCACCACGGTGGTGCCCCGGGCCGCGTTCAGGTCGAGCAGCAGGTCGAGCACCTCCAGCTGGTGGCTGAGGTCGAGGAACGTGGTCGGCTCGTCGAGCAGCAGGATGTCGGTGCGCTGTGCGAGCGCCATCGCGATCCACACCCGCTGCCGCTGGCCGCCGGAGAGCTCGTCGACCGGACGCTCCGCCAGGTCGCCGATGCCGGTCGCGGTCATCGCCTCGCCCACCGCCTCGTCGTCCTCGGCCGTCCAACGCCGGAACCACCCCTGGTGCGGGTACCGGCCGCGCGATACGAGGTCGGCGACGGTGATGCCGTCGGGCGCGGTCGGCGTCTGCGGCAGCAGGCCGAGCCGCTGCGCGACCTGCTTGGTCGGCAGCGAGTGGATGTCGGTCCCGTCGAGCAGGACCGTGCCGGCTGCCGGCGCCATCAGCCGGGACAAGCCCCGCAGCAGGGTCGACTTGCCGCACGCGTTCGGCCCGACGATGGCCGTCAGGCGGCCTGCCGGGATCTCCAGGTCCAGCCGGTCGACGACCGTGCGGCCCTCGTAGGCGAGCGACAGCCCGCGGGCGGACAGCTCGGCGACGGTTTCGGATGTCATGTCAGCCTCCACGACCGATGCGGTTGGTCCTGGCGAGGAGCCAGAGCAGGTACGGCGCGCCGACGATGCCGGTGACGACGCCGACGGGCAGCGAGACGCCGGGGATCGCGAACTGGGCCGCGATGTCCGAGACGACCACGATGAGCGCCCCGAGCAGGGCGGACGGCACGAGCGCGAGCGAGCCGCGGCCGAGCAGCCGGCGGGCGATCGGCGCGGCGAGGAAGGCCACGAACGAGACCGGACCGGCGACCGCCACGGCGATGGCGGCCAGCGCGACCGCGACCGCGACGACGAGCAGCCGCGTCCGCTCCGGCCGCACGCCCAGCCCGGCGGCGAGGTCGTCGCCGAGGGACAGCGCCCCGAGGGGCCGGCCCACCACGAGCGCGCACGGCAGCAGCACGACGGTCCCGACCGCCAGCACAGCGAGCGCCGCGGGGTCGACGCTGTTCAGGCTCCCGGTGAGCCAGACCAGCGCCTGCTGCACGTCCCGGAGGTCGGCGCGGGTGAGCACATACGAGACGATGCCGCCGCAGAAGGCGGCGATACCGATCCCGATCAGTACGAACCGGTAGCCGCTGACGCCCCGCCGCCAGGCGAGGACGTAGATGAGCGCGGCCGCCACGAGTGTGCCGGCCAGCACGATCCCGGAGAGGGCGAGCCCGGTCAGGCCGAACCACACCAGCGCGATCGAGCCGGTCGCGCTCGCCGCCGCGGTGATGCCGATGATGTCGGGGCTGGCGAGCGGGTTGCGGGCCATCGACTGGATGAGCGCGCCCGACATCCCGAGGCACGCCCCGACCAGCGCGCCGGCCACGAGACGCGGGAGCCGCAGCTCCAGGATGACGAACGACGTCAAGCGATCGGCCCGGCCGACGAGCGCGGCGAGCACGTCCGCGGGGGCGACGCCGGCCGCGCCGAGCGTCAGCGAGACGGCGCCCACCACGATCAGGACCGCGGCGAGCACCAGCGACACGCGGAGAGCACGGCGACGGCCGTGGCGGCGGTCGCGCAGCACGGCGGCGACGACCGCCTGCTGCGGGGAGGTCGCGGTCACAGGCTCACCAGCCTCCGCCGTCGCACGAGCGCGATGAACACGGGCGCGCCCACGAAGGCGAGCACGACGCCGACCTGCAGCTCCCCGGGAGGCGCGACCACGCGGCCGACGACGTCGCACGCCAGGAGCAGCGCCGGGGCGACGATCGCCGAGTACGCGAGGATCCAGCGGTAGTCGGCGCCGACGACACGGCGCGCGACGTGCGGCACGATGAGGCCGAGGAAGGCGATCGGCCCGACGGCCGCGGTCGCCGACCCGCAGAGCAGCACGATGGCGACCCCGCAGAGAACGCGCGTCAGGCCGACGCGCTGGCCGAGGCCCCGCGCGACGTCGTCGCCGAGGGCCAGTCCGTTGAGCAGGCGGCCGAGCGCGAGGGCGAGCACCGCTCCGAGGGCCAGCGTCGGGAGCACCTGCACGAGCACGCCGAACCCCCGCCCGGCGAGGGAGCCGACCTGCCAGAACCGCATCGCGTCGAGCGACACCGGGCTGGTGAGCTGCACGGCGGTGATCAGCGAGCCGAGGGCGGCCGACACCGCGGCGCCTGCGAGCGCCAGCTTGACCGGGGTCGCGCCCTCCCGGCCGAGCGACGAGACCGCGTAGACCAGCGCCGAGGCGAGCGCCGCGCCCGCGAACGCGAACCAGAGGTACCCCGTCGGCGTCGTGACACCGAGGAACGCGATGGCGACGACGACCGCCAGCGACGCGCCGAAGTTGACGCCGAGGATGCCGGGGTCCGCCAGCGGGTTGCGCGACAGCCCCTGCATCACCGTGCCGGCGAGTCCCAGCCCGAGGCCGACGACGATCCCGAGCAGGGTGCGCGGGAGCCGGCTGTCGACGACGACGAGGGCGTCAGCATCCGAACGCGAGTAGTGCAGCAGGGCGTGCAGCACCTCGGCCGGGGCGATCGTGCGCGCCCCGACCATCAGGCTCAGCACCGAGACGGCGACGAGGACGGCCACCGCGGCCAGGAACCCGAGGAACAGACGCCGGCGACGCCGGGCGAGCGGGGGCGCTGTGACGCTCCCCGCCCGTCCGGCGCGCGGCGTGAGGGTGTTCGCGGGCATCCGCGCGCTACTGGACCTTGTCGGCGGCCTTGGCCAGCTGCGGCACGTAGCGGTCGAGCATCCACGGGATGCTCAGCACGCTCGGGGCGCTGGTGGCCGCGACGAACGACATCCCCACGAGCGGGGCGAAGCGGCCCTCCTTGATCGTCGGCATCGCTGCGACGATCGGGTCGGAGGTGAACGCGTCCACGGCGGCCTGGTTCTCGAAGTACATGACCAGCAGGTCGGTGTCGATCTTGGACAGGTTCTCGTAGCTCAGCTGGTAGAAGAAGCTGCCGTCGCCCTTCGACCCGTCGAGGCCGTCGATGCTCGGCGAGTTCTTGAGACCCAGGTCGTTGAGCAGCTGCACGCGCGGGTCGTCGGCGCGGTAGACGTTGAGCTTGCCCGGCTCGTTGGCCGCCGCGTAGAAGAAGGTCTTGTCCTTCAGGACCGGGTACTTGCCGGCGAGCGAGGTCATCTCGTCCTCGGTCTTGGTGATCAGGGCGTCGGCCTGCTTCGTCATCCCGAGCGCCTTGCCGACGATCTCGGTCTGGTCGCGCCAGCTGGTCGACCACGGCTTCTCCGGGTACGCGACGACGGGTGCGATCTTGCTGAGCTTCGCGAACTCGTCCTTGGTCAGGCCCGAGTAGGGCGCCAGGATGACGTCGGGCTTGGCCGCGACGAACTGCTCGAACGGCACGTCGCCGCTGGCGTCCAGCAGCTCGGGGGTGGTGCCCTTGAGCTCCTGGATGCGGTCCTTGTCCCACGGCAGCAGACCCTTCTCGTCGCCGCCGTAGGTGAACTTCGGCATGGCGACCGGGACGATCCCGAGCGCCAGCACGATGTCCTGAGCTCCCCAGCCCCACGTCGCGACGCGCTTCGGCTTCTCGTCGATCGTGGTCGAGCCGAGCGCGCTCTTCACGGTCACCGGGAAGGCTCCGGAGCCGTCGCTCGCGGCGCCGCCGGAGCCGTTCCCGCCGGCGGAGCAGCCGGTGAGCAGGAGGGCGGCGGAGGCGACGACGGCGGAGGCGATCAGGGCGATGCGCGACCGTCGGGCGGGGCGTCGGGCAGGGAGCATGGTTCTCCTCGGGAGGGTGGGGTCAGGGTTTCCGGAGGGCGGATCGAGCCGCGCCTTCCGTCTTAGGCAAGCCTAACCTAATCTCCCCCGCTGGACCAGCGGGCGTCACTCCGCCCGGTCGCGCTCCCCCGCCTCCTGGTCGCGGATCTCGTCCTGAAGGTCGCGGAGGGTCGACCGCAGCGCCCGCTCCGCATCCAGACCCTGCGCCTTCGCCGAGGCGACGATCGCGAGCAGCAGCGGCCCGAGCTCGTCCTCGCTGCCGACCTGCACCCCGCCCTGCTCCCGCAGGTCGAGCAGCCCGACCTTCTCGGCGCGCCCGAGCAGCTTGTCGGCGAGCGCGAGCGAGGGCATGCCCTGCGGGATGCCGTCCAGCACGCTCGTGCGGCCCGGCTTCTCCTGCTTCTTCAGCTCGTCCCAGAAACCGACCACGTCGTCCGCGGTGTCGGCCCGGCGGGCGTCCGCGGCGGCCCGGTCGCCGAACACGTGCGGGTGCCGGCCGACCATCTTCGCGGTCATGTGCGCAGCGACATCCTGGATGTCGAAGTCCTCCCCCGGCGTGTGCGAGGCGATGTCGGCGTGGAACAGCACCTGGTACAGCACGTCGCCGAGCTCCTCCAGCAACTCGTCGCGGTCGCCGGTCTCGATCGCGTCGATCAGCTCGTAGGTCTCCTCGATCAGGTACTGGACGAGCGACTCGTGCGTCTGGTCCGCATCCCACGGGCACCCGCCCGGCGCCCTCAGCAGGGCCATCACGGCGACCAGCTCGTCGAGTTTCGTCGCAGCCTCCGGGACCACCGCTGCACCGACCGTCTCTCCCATGCCGACCTCCTCGCTCTACGATGCACCCATCCTGCCACCGGGTAGAGTTGGACGCGGTGTGCCGGGAAGTCTGGTCGGCGTCGTTCCCCCGACCCCGCACGATAGGTGACCGCATGAGCATCATCCGTTCCGAGCGCACCGCCGCCGGCCTGCTGCTGGGCGCCGCCGCGCTCGGCCTGCTCCTCGCCAACACGGCTCTCGGGCCTGCGCTCCTCGACCTCCAGCACGCCCACCTCGGCGGCGGGGTGATCGACCTGAGCGTGGGGCACTGGATCAGCGACGGCCTCCTCGCGATCTTCTTCTTCATCGTCGCCGTCGAGCTGAAGCACGAGCTCGTCGCGGGCGAGCTGAACAGCGTCCAGAAGGCCAGCCACCCGGCCATCGCGGCCGTCGCCGGCGTGATCGTGCCCGCCGGACTGTACCTCGCACTCAGCGCGGGAAGCGGGCTGCAGCAGGGCTGGCCGATCCCGACCGCGACCGACATCGCCTTCGCGCTGGGCGTGCTCGCCGTCTTCGGCCGCGGGCTGCCGAACCGGCTGCGGGTGTTCCTGCTCGCGCTCGCGGTGCTCGACGACCTCATCGCGATCGTCATCATCGCGGTGTTCTTCACGCAGGACCCGAACCTGCTGGAGCTGCTGCTCGCCGCGGTCACGGTCGCCCTGTTCGGCGTGCTGAGCCGGATGCTGCGGGGCCGTCTGCGCTGGCCTCTCGGCGTGGTGATGGTGCTGCTCGCCGTGCTCACCTGGTGGCTGGTCTACGACTCGGGCGTGCACGCCACGATCGCGGGCGTCGCGCTCGGGCTGGTCATGGCCCGGCGGCCCGCCGGCCGGGTCACGCACGCGCTGGAGCCGTGGTCGAACGGGCTGATCCTGCCGCTGTTCGCGTTCTCCGCCGCACTGGTGCCCATCCCGCAAGTGGCGCCGTCGGAGCTCTCGCCCGCGTTCTGGGCGATCCTCGTCGCCCTCCCCGTCGGCAAGCTCGTCGGGATCACGCTGGGCGGCTGGCTGGGGTCGTTCACCAACCGCGGCGCGGAGCGGGGCCGGATCTCGTTCCCGGGGCTCATCACGATCGCCGCGCTGGGCGGGATCGGCTTCACGGTGTCGCTGCTGATGAACGAGCTGGCGTTCGCCGGTTCCGAGGAGGTGCGGGCCGAGGGGACGCTGGCCGTGCTGCTCGGGTCGGCGGTCGCGATCGTCGTGTCGGGCATCCTGGTCTCCCTGCTGGCCCGGCGCAACCGCCGGCTGCACCCGGTCGCCTGACGACCGCACTTAGTTGACGCAACACGCCGTCGTCCGACGCGGGATCACGGCGTGTTGCGTCAACTCGATGGGGATGGCGCGTCAGCTGGCGCGTTCGGCGGCGGCCGGCTCCTTCTCGGGGAAGAGCGCGCCCAGCAGGTCGGCCACCCACGCGATCAGCGCGGCGTCGTCGAGCGCCTCGCCGTTCACGCGCGGGAGCGGCACCGTGGCGACCTTCGGCGCGGCGTGGTACTTCGACCCCGGATACATGCGCTGGAGTCGCACCTGCAGCGAGTCGGGCAGCACGGCCGGCGCGAGCCGGAGGTTGGAGCCCATCGCGACGACCTCGCCCAGCCCGGCCTTCTGCGCGGCGCGGCGCAGTCGCGACACCGCCACGAGGTTCGTCACAGCCTCGGGCGGCGTGCCGTAGCGATCGGTCAGTTCCTCCAGCACCAGGTCGATCTGGCCGTCCTTCGCCGTCGGCGAGCTCGCCGTCGACAGCTTCTGGTAGGCCTCCAGCCGCAGGCGCTCGCTGTCGACGTACTCCTCCGGGATGTGCGCATCCACCGGCAGCTCCAGCCGCAGCTCGGTCTGACCCTCCGCGACCTCGCCGCGGAACGTGGACACGGCCTCGCCGATCATCCGCAGGTACAGGTCGAAGCCGACCCCGGCGATGTGGCCGGACTGCTCGCCGCCGAGCAGGTTGCCCGCGCCGCGGATCTCCAGGTCTTTCAGCGCCACCTGCATCCCGCTGCCCAGGTCGTTGTTGGCGGCGATCGTGGACAGGCGGTCGTGCGCGGTCTCGCTGAGCGGCTTGTTCTCGTCCCACAGGAAGTACGCGTACGCCCGCTCGCGCCCGCGGCCGACGCGCCCGCGGAGCTGGTGGAGCTGGCTCAGACCGTACTTGTCGGCCCGGTCGATGATGATCGTGTTCGCATTCGCGATGTCGAGGCCGGTCTCGATGATCGTGGTCGAGACGAGCACGTCGAACCGGCGCTCCCAGAAGTCGACGACGACCTGCTCCAGCGCGTGTTCGTTCATCTTGCCGTGCGCGACGCCGATGCGGGCCTCCGGCACGAGTTCGGCGAGCTTGGCCGCCATGCTCGTGATCGAGCCGACGCGGTTGTGGACGAAGAAGACCTGCCCCTCGCGCAGCAGCTCGCGGCGGATCGCGGCGGCGACCTGCTTGTCGGAGTACGGGCCGACGAACGTGAGGATGGGGTGCCGGTCCTCCGGCGGCGTCGCGAGCGTCGACATCTCGCGGATGCCGGTGACCGCCATCTCCAGCGTGCGCGGGATGGGCGTCGCGCTCATCGCGAGGATGTCGACGTTGGTCTTCAGCTTCTTCAGGGCATCCTTGTGCTCGACGCCGAAGCGCTGCTCCTCGTCGATGATGACGAGCCCCAGGTCTTTGAAGGTGACCCCGTCGGCGAGGATGCGGTGCGTGCCGATGACGACGTCGACTGTGCCGTCGGCCATGCCGCGCAGCGTCTCGCGCGCCTCCTTGTCGGTCTGGAACCGGCTCAGCTGCCGCAGGTGGATGGGGAAGCCGGCGAAGCGCTCCTGGAACGTCTCGAAGTGCTGCTTCACGAGCAGCGTCGTCGGAACGAGCATGGCGACCTGCTTGCCGTCCTGCACCGCCTTGAACGCCGCACGCACCGCGATCTCGGTCTTGCCGAAGCCCACGTCGCCCGAGATCAGGCGATCCATCGGGATGGGCCGCTCCATGTCGGCCTTCACCTCGTCGATGGTCTGCAACTGGTCGTGCGTCTCGGCGAAGGGGAAGGCCTCCTCCAGTTCGCGCTGCCACGGGGTGTCCGGTGCGAAAGCGTGGCCCTTGCTGGCCATGCGCGCGGAGTACAGCTTGACGAGCTCCACCGCGATGTCGCGGACCGCGCGACGGGCACGGCCCTTCGCCGCCGCCCAGTCGCTTCCGCCCATCTTGGAGAGCTGCGGGGCCTCGCCGCCGACGTAGCGGGTGAGGAGGTCGAGCTGGTCGGTCGGGACGTACAGCTTGTCGCCCGGGTAGCCGCGCTTCGACGGCGCGTACTCCAGCACGAGATACTCGCGCTTCGACTTGACCGCATTGCGGCCGCCGCTGGAGACCTCGCGCTGGGTGAGCTCCACGAACCTGCCGATGCCGTGCGTCTCGTGCACGACGTAGTCGCCGGGCTTGAGCTGCAGCGGGTCGACAACGTTCTTGCGCCGGGCGGCGAGCTTCTTGACCTGGCGGGAGTCGTAGCCGATGGTGCGGCCGTAGAACTCGGCCTCGCTGATCAGCGCCAGCTTGATGCCGGGGAGCTCGAAGCCGTGCTCCGCCGTCGCCTTGATCAGGTACGCGATGCCGGCCTCGGGCTCGGCCGGGAACTCCTCGACCGGACGGGCGGGGAGCTCCGCCTCCCCCAGCACGTCGGCCGCGCGCTCCACGAGGCCGGTGCCGACGGCGACGATGGCGACCTGCCAGCCGTCGCGGAGCCGCGAGCGCACGTGCTCGACGGCGCCGGAGACGTTGCCCTGGAAGCTCGGGACGGCCTCGGCGTGGATGCGCACCTGCAGGTGCTCCTCCAGCTCGCGCTCCTCCGGGAGGACCTCGTCGGCCTGGAAGCCACTCATCGTCCACCACGGATGGTCGGGCGCAGGCGCCCCGGGCCGGCTGAATTTCACCGAGTCCTTGAGCTGCTGCAGCGTGAGGAAGTCGCCCGCCGCCAGGTCGATCGGCGCCTGCGCGCCGACGGTCGCGGCGCTCCAGGCGGCCGAGAGGAACTCCCGGTTCGTCTCGGCGAGGCTGACGGCGCGGGAGGCGACGCGCTCCGGCGACATGACCGCCACGGCGGCGCCCTCGGGAAGGTAGTGAGTGAGCGGCACGAGACGGTCGACGAGCGCGGGAGCGAGCGACTCCATCCCCTCGACCGGGATGCCCTCGCCGATCTTGGCGAGCATCGACGACAGGCTCGGGAACTCGTGCTCCATCTCCCGTGCCCGCTGACGCACCGACTCGCTGAGCAACAGCTCCCGGCTCGGCGGCAGGCTGACGGTCGGGATCGGCTCCGGCAAGGAACGCTGGTCGGCCACCGAGAAGGCGCGGATCTGATCCACCTCGTCGCCGAAGAAGTCGACGCGGTACGGGTGGTCGGCCGTCGGGGGGAAGACGTCGAGGATGCCGCCGCGCACGGCGAACTCGCCACGGCGCGTCACCATGTCGACGCGGGCGTAGGCGAGGTCGACCAGCTGGGCGGCGAGTCCGCCGAGGTCGAACCCGCGGCCGCCGATCGAGAGCTCGACCGTGCCGTAGTCGGTGAGGTTGTCGGCGATCGGCTGCAGCGCGGCGCGGACCGACGCGACGAGGATGAACGGCGTCCGTCGCTCCCCCGCCGACCAGTCGGCCATACGACGCAGCGCGCTCAGCCGCTTGCCGACGATCTCGGCGCTGGGGCTGAGCCGCTCGTGCGGGAGCGTCTCCCAGGCCGGGAACTCGACGATCTCGGCGTCGGGGATGAGGCACGGCAGGGCACCGCGGATCGACTCGGACTCGCGCCCGGTCGCCGTGATGAGCAGCACGGCCTGCGACGCGCCCTGCTCGGCACGCCGCCGGAGGAGGCCCGCCAGGAGCGGCGCCCGCAGCCCGTCGGTCAGCGAGAAGTCGGCGTCGCGCGCGGCGGAGGCGAGCGCATCGCCGAACGAGGAATCGCGCGCGAGCGCGCCGACCAGACCCTGCAGTATCACTCGGTCGATTCTACGGGGGACCGCCGACAGGTCGAGGGGCGGCGGGAACGGATCCGGCGGTTTCAGATCCAGCCCTCGAGGGCCCGCATGAAGCCGTCGTGGTCGTCCCGGTTGATGACGTGCCCGGATCCGGGGACGACGCGCACCTCGTAGCCGTCCGCGCGGAGGCGCTCGGCCAGCTGCGGCTTGACCAGCTGCGAGTTGTCGGCGAGCACGACGAGCGACGGCACGGTCATCGTGTCGGGGGCGCGCATCGCCGCGGGCGCGAGGACCACCGGGAGCACGGCGCGGTCGAAGGCGCGGAAGGTCTCCACCTCGATCGCGACGTCGGCCGGATCCCAGCGCGGGTTGCGGCGCGCGATCGCGGTCGCCGACTGGCGGGCCAGGGTGCGGAGGAAGGCCGGCGCCAGCATCCGCTGGAACCAGTTCGCCGCGGGGCACGAGAACGCGGGGTCGACGTAGACGACCCGCTGCGCGCCGAGCCGCTCGATCGCCAGGCTCACCGTCAGGCCGCCCAAGGAGTGGCCCATGACCAGCTCGGGCTGGGCGGGGACGGACTCGACGATGTCCTGCGCCATCAGCTCGGCGGTGTACTCGTCGGCCCTCGGGCTGTGGCCGTGGCCCCGCAGGTCGACGGCGATCACATGGTAGCCGCGGGCGGCGAGCACCGGACCGACCCGGCGCCAGTTGCGCGAGTCGGACATCACTCCGTGGACCAGCACGGCGTATCGGTCGCCGGTGCCCCACTCGCGCGTGTACAGCTTCATTTGGCCTCACGGTACGCGCCCCGGCTGACCGGAAGCAGGGGTTCCGCTACGCTCTGGCTGAGCATCCGGTGTGCGAGCGACGTGAGAAGCGCACCCGATGGACCGATCCGAGAAGGGGGAATCGTGACCGACCCGAACAGCACGACACCGGACGGGGCGTTCCCGCCTCCCGCGCCGGGCTACCAGCCCGCGCCGACCTACGCGCCGGGCGCGCAGCCGGCGCCGCCGCAGAACAGCGAGCCTCCCCGTTACGGGGAGTACGCGCCGCCGCAGAACGCAGCGCCGCAGAACGCAGCGCCGCAGAATGGTGCGCCGCAGAACGGAGCGCCGCAGAACGCAGCGCCGCAGAACGCAGCGCCGCAGAACGCAGCGCCGCAGAACGGAGCGCCGCAGAATGGTGCGCCGCAGTACGCCGCTCCGCAGTACGGGGCGCCCCAGTACGGGGCGCCGCAGTACGGGGCGCCGGCTTACGGCGCACCGCAGTACGGACAGGCGCCGACCGGATGGGGTGCCCCGGAGCCTGCGCCGCGCTCCCGCGCGCTCGGCCTCACGTCGATGCTGATCGCCATCCCGCTGTTCGTGCTCTCGGTGATCGCGTCGGCGATCGTCGGCGTCTCGATCGGCCCGTTCGCGAACCGCACTGCGACCGGCTTCTCGTACAACACGAGCGACCTGCCTGCGGACCAGGCCGCGGCCCTGGCGCCGGTCGGCCTCCTGATGGGCGCACAGATCCTCGTCGGCACCGCGCTCGGCATCCTCGCGCTCGTGCTCGGGATCGTCGCCGTCGCCACCAAGCGCGGCCGTCCGCTCGGCATCGTCGGCATCATCGTCTCCGTCGCCGCACCGATCGTCTCGTTCGCGGTCTACCTGGCGACCTTGGCCGCGTCGCTCCCACCCGCCTGACCCGCCGCGGGAGAGCCCCGAGATTTGGACCAAATCGTGCGAAAAGCGTCGCAATAACCGCGATTTGGCGCAAATCTCGGGGTGGTGCGGCGGGTCAGCGGGCGTGGAAGCGGTTCTGGGCGGCGGTGAGACCGGCCGAGGTGATCTCCTCGACCGCGTCGGCGGCGTCGGAGACGAGGATCGGCAGGTTCTTGCGCTCGGTGGCGGAGAACGCCTTGAGCACGTGGTCGGCCGCGGCAGACGACCCGGGCGGGCGCCCGACGCCGACCCGGACGCGCGTGAAGTCGCCGGTGCCGGTCGCCGCGATGACGTCGCGGACGCCGTTGTGTCCTCCGTGTCCTCCGCCGTGCTTCAGGCGGATGGTGTCGAAGGGGATGTCGAGCTCGTCGTGCACCACGATCAGGCGCGACGGATCGAGCGAGTAGAAGCGCAGCAGCTGCGACACCGGCCCGCCGGACACGTTCATGTACGTGTTGGGCTTGGCCAGGACGAGCCGCGGGCCGCCGGGGGTCAGCCGACCCTCGGCGACCGTCGCGTTCGTCTTGTGGGTCTTGAAGGTGAGACCGCCGCGCGAGGCGAGCTCGTCGAGCACCATCTGGCCCACGTTGTGACGGGTGGACGCGTAGCCGGGCCCGGGGTTGCCGAGCCCGACCACGAGCCAGGGCGTCTCCATAGAGGCGAGTTACTCCGCGGCGCTCTCGGCGGCCTCGGCCTCGGCGGCGGCCTCCGCAGCCTCGGTCTCCTCGTCCTCGGCACGCGCGGCGGCCGGGACGACGATGTTGAGGATGAGGAGGTCCTCGTCCTCGGCGAGGGTGGCGCCGGCCGGGAGGGCGAAGTCCTTCGCGTGGTACTGGGTGCCCTCCTCGGCGTCCGTCACGTCGATGACGATGCGCTCGGGGATGTGGGTGGCCTCGACGTCGAGCTTGATGGTCGGGATGTCGAGCACGGCGATGGTGCCGGAGAACGGCTCGCCCTCGACGTGGACCGGGACCTCGACAGTGACCTTCTCGCCACGCTTGATGACGACGAGGTCGAGGTGCTCGATGATCTGCGACACCGGGTCCTTCTGCACGTCCTTGACGAGGGTGAGCTGCGAGGCGCCCTCGATGTCGAGGTCGAGCACCGCGTTGGCCTTGCGGAGCAGCAGCGAGACCTGGTGACCCGGGAGGGTCACGTGGACGGGGTCGGTGCCGTGGCCGTAGATGACCGCGGGGATCTTGCCGACGGCGCGGATCTTGCGCGCCGCACCCTTGCCGAAGCTGTCGCGCTTCTCGGCGCTGACCTTGTTGGACTCTTCCGTAGCCATGGTGTCTCCTCGCCGGCGCGGGGCCGGCTGTCGGGCGAGCCGCGAGGCCCGCAGTGTTGGTGTTGTTCGACTCGAACGCATCGAAGTGCGCGAGGAAAGACTGCGTAGCCTGCTCCACCGCGTCGATCACGGATGCTGTGGGAGCATCCCTCGCCGAAGTTCTTGCAGAGTCTACCCGATCCCGATAAGCTAAGCGCGCTTAGTAAATCTGACGAGAGGACCCGTCCATGTGGACCACCGACCACACCGCGACCACCACCGCCCCCGCCGGCGCCGTCTGGTCGGCGATCCGCGACCTGCACAGCGGCGTCCCGATCGGCCCCACCAGCGACTGGTTCGAGCTCCACGGACCGTTCGCGGTCGGCACCGAGATCACCGTGACGCCCAAGGGCCAGGAGCCCGTGACGTCCACCATCATCGAGGTGGAGCCCGAGCGCGCCTACGCCGACCGCACCGCCTTCGACGACTTCGCCCTCACGTTCCGCCACACCCTCGCGGCGACGCCGGAGGGGGGCACCGCCGTCACCCACACGCTCGTGATCGACGGCGACGCGGCGGACGCCGTCGGACCCGAGCTCGGCGCCCAGATCGCCGGCGACTTCCCCGTTGCCATGGCCGAGCTGCTGCGGGAGGCCGAACGGCGGGCCGCGGCGCGTGTCTGAGGGTGCACTCGGCAGCCGGTTCCCTGCGGCGTCGCAGAGTCCGGGCCTGCTGCTCTGGCGCGTGACGAACCGCTGGCAGGCGGCGATGCGCGCGGCGCTCGCCCCGCACGAGCTCACCCACGTGCAGTACGTGCTGCTCGCCTCCCTCACCTGGCTGGGCGACAAGGAGCCGGAGCGCCTGGTCACCCAGGTCGACCTGGCCGCCTTCGCCGCCACCGACCCGATGATGACCTCGCAGGTGCTGCGGACGCTGGAGCGGGCGGGTCTCGTCGAGCGGCTGCCGCATCCCACTGACGGCCGGGCCCGGGTGCTCCGCGCCACCCCGGATGGGGCGGCGGCCGCCCGCCGTGCGACCGCGGATGTCGAGGCGGCCGACGCGGCGTTCTTCGACGGCGTGGATGCCGCCGGCTTCGCCGCACAGCTCGCGACCCTCGCGGGGCGCGACGCGGGCTAGGCCGTCGTGGCCCGGACCGCCCCCGCGATCGCCTCCGCGAGCTCGGCGGGCGGTCGGGAGACGTCGAGCCGGAGGCCGTGCTCCTCCGGCCGCAGCGGCTCCAGCGTCGCCAGCTGCGAGTCGAGCAGCGACACCGGCATGAAGTGGCCGGGCCGTGCGGCCATCCGCGCCGCCAGAAGAGCGCGGTCGCCGTCCAGCTCCGCGAACAGCGCGTCCGGCGCCTCCGACCGGATCAGGTCGCGATAGGAGCGCTTCAAGGCCGAGCACGCGACCACCGCACCCTCGGGCGAGGTCTCGGCGAGCGCACGGCCGACGGCTCGCAGCCACGGGATGCGGTCATCGTCGGTCAGCGGGATGCCGGAGGCCATCTTGGCCACATTCGCGGCCGGATGCAGCGCGTCCCCGTCCACGAACGGGACGCCGAGCAGCTCCGCCACCTGCTCGCCGACCGTGCTCTTGCCGGAGCCGGACACCCCCATCACCACCACCTGCGGTCGCCGCACACCGTCTCCTCTACTCGGGCCGTCAGGACAGTATCCCCCGATGACACCCCGCGACCTGACCTCCGCCCGGCCGCGCTACGCTGGGGGGACTGCTCGATTCTTGCCACCAGCTAAGAGAGCTGACCCCGGACCATACCCGTCGCGGCGGACGGCCTCCCGGCTGCCGCGGCACCACGAAGGAGCATCACGTGTCACAGGAAGCAACCGCCAACATCGGAGTCGTCGGGCTCGCGGTGATGGGGTCGAACCTCGCCCGCAACCTCGCCTCCCGCGAGGGCAACACGGTGGCGGTGTACAACCGCACCTACGCGCGGACCGAGGACCTGATGAAGTCGCACCCGGAGGCCGGCTTCGTCGGCTCCGAGGGGATCGACGACTTCGTCGCGTCGCTGTCGAAGCCGCGCACGGCGATCATCATGGTGCAGGCGGGCGCGGGCACGGACGCCGTGATCGACCAGCTGGTCGAGCGGTTCGAGCCGGGCGACATCATCGTCGACGGAGGCAACGCCAACTTCCACGACACCATCGCGCGCGAGAAGCGCATCGCGCCCACGGGCATCCACTTCGTCGGCGCCGGCATCTCGGGCGGCGAGGAGGGCGCACTGCACGGTCCGTCGATCATGCCCGGCGGCTCGGCCGAGTCGTACAAGACGCTCGGCCCGATCCTGGAGTCCATCGCCGCGGTCGCCGAGGGCGAGCCGTGCGTGACCCACGTCGGCACCGACGGCGCCGGCCACTTCGTGAAGATGATCCACAACGGCATCGAGTACGCCGACATGCAGCTGATCGCCGAGGCGTACGACCTGCTCCGCACTGTCGGCGGCCTCTCGCCCGCCGAGATCGCGGACGTGTTCGCCGAGTGGAACAACGGCTACCTGGAGTCGTACCTGATCGAGATCACCGCTGAGGTGCTGCGCCAGGTGGATGCGGAGACCGGCAAGCCGTTCATCGACATCGTGCTCGACCAGGCCGGGTCGAAGGGCACCGGCGTCTGGACCGTGCAGAACGCGCTCGACCTGGGCGTGCCGGTCGGCGGCATCGCGGAGGCGGTCTTCGCCCGCGCCGTGTCGTCGAAGCCGAACCAGCGCGCGGCCGTGCAGGCGACCCTCCAGTCCCGCCCCGAGGTCCAGAAGGCGGAGGACGTGCAGGCCTTCGCCGACGACGTGTCGAAGGCGCTGTACGCCTCCAAGGTCGTCGCCTACGCGCAGGGCTTCGACGCGATCATCGCCGGCGCCGAGAAGTACGGCTGGGACATCCACAAGGACCGCATCGCCAAGATCTGGCGCGGCGGCTGCATCATCCGCGCCCAGTTCCTCAACCGCATCGCCGACGCGTACGACGAGAACCCCGACATCGCGACGCTGCTCGAGGCGCCGTACTTCGCCGACGCCGTACGCGAGGGCGAGGCGGCCTGGCGCCGCATCGTCTCCACCGCTGCGCTCTCCGGCGTCCCGGTGCCCGGCTTCGGCTCTGCGCTGTCGTACTACGACTCGCTCGCCTCGAAGCGCCTCCCGGCCGCGCTCGTGCAGGGTCAGCGCGACTTCTTCGGCGCGCACACCTACAAGCGCGTCGACAAGGAGGGCACCTTCCACACGCTCTGGTCCGGCGACCGCACCGAGATCGAGACCGAGGGCTCCTCGCACTGACCCTCGCCCCGCCGCCGAGCACAGGAAAAGTGCCGCGAATCCGCTCGATTCGCGGCACTTTTCCTGTGCTCGCGGGCTGGCGGGTGGAGGATGGTGGGGTGAGCTACGAGGACCACCCGGAGCTGGCAGGGTACGAGCCGCTGGATGAGCGGCCCCTGCGCGGGCGCACCATGACGGTCGCGAGCCGCGTCTTCGTGTTCGTCGCGCTCACCGCCCTCGTGCTCCCCGGTGTGCTGCTCACCGTCAGCATCCAGACGCAGACCGCCGACTACACCTGCGGCATCTACAGCCGCCATTACGAGCCGGAGTCGACGGGAGCCTCCGCCCGGTTCGAGCTGTTCGGCCCGCTCGGCCCGGGATGGCAGTGCTACGCGCTCAACACCGAGGGCGACGCGACGTGGGTCGCGCCGCTCGGCCTCATCCCGTCGACGCCGCACCAGCTGCCCTGACCGGCGCGCCTCCCGCGAAACGCGCGGGAGGCCGTACGGAGCGGTACGAGCCGGATCTTCCTCCGTTCGCCGCAACACGCCGCGGCTCTCGATCAGTCCTCCTCCGTTCGCGACCGGACCGGCGTCCGCCGCCTCACGCCGCCGCGATGAGGGTGCGCACGGTCGAGAGCAGCCAGTCCGCGTAGCGCTCGCCGCTCCAGCCACTCTCGCCGACGAGCTGCTGGTGGCCCTCCGGCGACATGACGAACGACAGGGCGTCGGCGAGCTCCCGCCGGCCCAGATCGTCGAGTCGCGCGATCGGCTGGAGGCCGCGCTCCCCCAGCAGCGTGACCATCGCCGCGTAGTCGGCGTGGCGTCGGCCGAGCAGCGCGGCGAGCACCGCGCCCACCTCCGCGTCGTCGCGCGCCGCCGCTGTGAAGGTCGCCCACAGTCCGGAGGTTCGCGCGTTCGCGGCCGCGATGAACGGCACCAGCTCGGCCAGCATCCGCTCGGGGTCGTCCAGGGCGGCGATCGCCGCGATCTCGGGACGCTCGGTGAGCGACGACTCGCCGGCCTCGCCGCCGAAGGTCAGCTCGAAGGCGGCGAGCAGCAGCGCGCGCTTCGGGCCGTGCACTTTGACGCTTTCCACCGAGACTCCGGCGGAGGCGGCGATGTCGGCCAGGGAGGCGCTCGCGTAGCCACGGGCGGAGAACACCGCGGCCGCAGCCTCCAGGATGCGGCGGCGCGTCTGCTGCGCGTGCTCCTGTCGCAGGGTGGAACGGTAGGGACGGGTGCCGGCCACTATTGACTACCTTTCGCGTGTAGTGAATACTGTTGACGTTTATTCGACTCTACCCGAAAGAGGTCCACCGCATGACCGGCCGTCCCCTCGACATCCTCCTGTGCAGCACGCCGGTGCACGGGCACGTCACTCCCCTGCTCGCCGTGAGCCGGGCCCTCGTGGAGCGCGGCCACCGCGTCCACTTCCTCACCGGCGAGCGCTACCTCGACCGCGCCGCCGCGACCGGTGCGCACGTGCTCCGGCTCCCCGCGGAGGCGGACTACGACGACACCGACATGGATGCCGCCTTCCCCGGCCGCGTCGGCCTCACCGGCCCCGCCGGCATCCGCTACGACATGACCGAGATCTTCCTGCGGCCGGCGCGCGCCCAGCTCGTTGCGGTGGACGCCGTGGTCCGGCAGCTCGGCATCGACGCCGTGCTCGCGGAGAGCCTCTTCCTCGGCGCCGCTCTCCTCGCCGGACGTCCCCGCGCCGAACGCCCGGCGCTGCTCAACCTCGGGATCGTGCCGCTGGGCCTCAAGAGCCGGGACACGGCGCCCTTCGGCCTCGGCGTCCCGCCCCGGCCCGGTCGGCTCGGGCGGCTCCGCAACGCCGCCCTCACCGTGGTCGCGGAGAAGGTGGTCTTCGCGCCCGTGCAGCGCGCCGCCGTCCGCGCGGGACTCGATGCGGGCACCGGCCTCCCCGGGTTCGTGCTGGACTGGCCGTCGCACGCCGACGGCGTCATCCAGTTCACCGTCCCGGAGTTCGAGTACCCGCGGACGGACCTGCGCGTTCCCGTGCACTTCGTCGGCCCGGTCTCCCGCACCCAGGCGTCGGAGACCCCGCTCCCCGCGTGGTGGTCCGACCTCGACGACGGCCGGCCGGTCGTCCACGTCACCCAGGGCACCGTCGCGAACCGCGACTTCGGCGACCTCGTGCTGCCGACGATCCGCGCCCTGGCCGACGCCGACCTCTGGGTCGTGGCGAGCACCGGAGGCCGCCCGGTCGCCGAACTCGGCAGCGACCTCCCGGCGAACGCGCGCGTCGCCCAATACCTGCCGTACGACCGGCTACTCCCCCGCACGGCGGCCTACGTCACGAACGGAGGCTACGGCGGCATCCACTACGCCATGGAACACGGGGTGCCGGTCGTCGTCGCCGGCACGACCGAGGACAAGACGGAGGTGTCGGCCCGCGTCGCCTGGTCGGGTGTCGGCGTGAAGCTCACGACCAACCGGCCGGACGCGGCGACCGTCGGCGCCGCCGTGCGGACCGTGCTCGACGACCCCGCTTACGCGGAGCGCAGCGCGCGGATCGGCCGCGCCATCCGCTCCTCGTCCGGCCTCGCGGGGGTCGAACGCGCGGTGCGCCGGACCGTCGACGCGGACGCGGTCGGGGCGGAGCCGGCTACGCGGCCCCGTCGAACATCGACGTCACCGAGCCGTCGGTGAAGACCTCGCGGATCGCGTTCGCCAGCAGCGGTGCGATCGGCAGCACGGTGAGCTTGTCCCAGCGCTTGTGCTCCGGCAGCGGAAGCGTGTCGGTGACCACCACCGAGTCGATGAACTCGCTCTGCAGCAGCTCCACCGCGGGGTCGCTGAACACCGCGTGGGTCGCCGCGACGACGACGCCGGTCGCACCGCTCGCCTTGAGCGCCTCTGCGGCCTTCACGATGGTGCGGCCGGTGTCGATCAGGTCATCGACCAGCAGGCAGACGCGGCCGTTCACCTCGCCGACGATCTCGTGCACCGAGACCTGGTTGGGGACGAGCGGGTCGCGCCGCTTGTGGATGATCGCGAGCGGGGCGCCCAGCTTGTCGCTCCAGATGTCGGCGACGCGGACGCGGCCCATGTCGGGCGACACGACGGTCAGAGTCGCCGGGTCGAGCTCGCGGCGCATGTGCTCCAGCAGCACCGGCATCGCGAACAGGTGGTCGACGGGCCCGTCGAAGAAGCCCTGGATCTGCGCGGCGTGCAGGTCGACCGACATGATGCGGTCGGCGCCGGCAGCCTTGAACAGGTCGGCGACCAGGCGCGCCGAGATCGGCTCGCGGCCGCGGCCCTTCTTGTCCTGACGGGCGTACGGGTAGAACGGCGCGACGACCGTGATGCGCTTCGCCGAGGCGCGCTTGAGCGCATCCACCATGATGAGCTGCTCCATGAGCCACTCGTTGATCGGCGAGGTGTGCGACTGGATGACGAACGCATCCGACCCGCGCACGCTCTCGTCGAACCGCGCGTAGATCTCGCCGTTGGCGAAGGTGCGGGCGTCCGTCGGGACGAGCTCGCTGCCGAGCGACTCTGCGATCTCCTGGGCGAGCTGGGGATGCGCGCGACCGGAGATCAAGACGAGACGTTTCTGGCCGGTCGCGGTGATCCCTGACACTTACTCTCCGCTCTCTTCCGCAGCACTGCTCTCTCTGGCAGCCCTGTCGGCGTCCGTGCCCGGCCGCTTCTGCGCGACCCAGCCTTCGATGTTGCGTTGCGGGGCGACGGTGATGGCGAGTGAGCCCGCCGGGACATCCTTGCGGACGACCGTTCCTGCACCGGTGTACGCTCCGTCACCTATCCTAACCGGAGCGACGAGCACGGTGTTCGTGGCGATGCGCACGTGCGAGCCGATCACGGTGCGGTGCTTGTTCACGCCGTCGTAGTTGGCCGTGATGACTCCCGCGCCGAGGTTTCCCTTCTCGCCCACCTCGGCGTCGCCGACGTAGTTGAAGTGCGCGAGCTTGGTGCCCTCGCCGATGACCGCGTTCTTGGTCTCGGTGAACGTGCCGATCTTTCCCTCGGCGCCGAGCACCGTCCCGGGCCGCAGGTAGGCGAACGGGCCGACGGTCGCGCCCGCGCCGATCACGGCGAGCGTGGCGTCGGTGCGCGTCACGGTCGCACCCTCCCCCACCTCGGTGTCGAGGAGGGTGGTGTCCGGACCGATCGTCGCGCCGGTCTCCACCACGGTCGCGCCGCGCAGCTGCGTGCCGGGGCGGATCGTGACGTCGGGGGCGAGCTTCGTCTTCACGTCGATCCACGTCGTCGCCGGGTCCTGCACGGTGACCCCGGCCAGCTGCCAGGTGCGCACGATGAGCGCGTTCAGCTTGGCCGCCGCGTCGCTCAGCTGCGCGCGGTCGTTGATGCCCTCGACCAGCCACGACTCGGCGACCGGGAGGGCGTCGACGTCGAAGCCGGCCTCCCGGAGCAGGCCGATGACGTCGGTCAGGTACTTCTCGCCCTGCGCGTTGTCGGTCGAGACGAGGGCCAGCTTGTCGCGCAGCGCGGCCAGGCCGAAGAGGTAGATGCCGGCGTTGATCTCGCCGATCGCGCGCTCCTGGTCCGTCGCGTCCTTGTGCTCCACGATCCGGTCGAGGTGGCCCTCCGGCGTCCGCACGATGCGGCCGTACCCGGTGGCGTCGGCGGGGAACGAGGACAGGATGGTCGCGGCAGCCTCGCCCGACCGGTGCTTCTCGATCAGCTCGCGCAAGGTCCCTGCGTCGAGCAGCGGCACGTCGCCGTTGACCACCAGCACGTCGCCGGCGAAGTCGGCCGGCAGCGCGGCGACGGCCTGCTCGACGGCGCGACCGGTGCCGGGCACCTCGTCCTGGTCGACGATCAGGGCCTCGGGGAGGTCGGCCGCGATCACCTCGGCGAGGCGGTCGCGCTCGTGCCGCACGACGGCGACGACGTGGGCGGCGTCCAGCTCGCGAGCGGTGGCGAGCACATGCGACACGATCGGCAGGCCGCCGAGCGGGTGCAGCAGCTTGGGGGTGGCGGACTTCATCCGCTTGCCCTGGCCCGCCGCCAGCACGACGATGGCGAGATTCTGGTCGGTCATGTCCCTCCAGGGATCGGGGCGTCTCTGATCGCTCCGCCTCCAGGACTCGAACCTGGACCTCACAGCTCCAAAGGCTGTCGTGCTGCCATTACACCAAGGCGGAACGCGCGCTTCGCGCACGTGACAGTCTGCCAGACGCGTCCGGGGCGGACCCCCAATAGCATGGGGGCATGGCCGACGCACGTGACGAGGTGGACCGCATCGTGGACGCCTGGCTGCGCGAGCGTCCGGACCTCGACTTCGCGCCGCTGCAGGTGCTCTCCCGGGTGGACCGGCTCTCCCGTCACCTCGACCGCGCCCGCCGCGGCGCGTTCGAGCGCTCCGACCTCGACTCGTGGGAGTTCGACGTCCTGGCGGCGCTCCGCCGCGCGGGCGCGCCCTACCAGCTGAGCCCGAAGTCGCTGCTGCAGCAGACCCTCGTCTCCTCCGGCACCATGACCAACCGCATCGACCGGCTCGTCGCCCGCGGGCTGGTCGAGCGCCGCACCGACCCGAACGACGGCCGCGGCATCCTGGTGCAGATGACGGCGCAGGGGCTCACCCGGGTGGATGCGGCCATCACCCGCCTGGTGGATGCGGAGGCCGAGCTCCTCAGCGGCCTCTCCGCCGCCGACGCGGAGCGGCTCGCCGGCCTGCTGCGGAAGCTCAGCCTGGGGTTCGACGCCGGAGCGTGACGCGCGACTGCGCCGATTCGGGACGATTGCGCCCGCGCGACCGGCCGCAGTCGTTCCGAACCGGCGCAGTCGCGGGCTCCGAGCGGCGGCATAGAGGGCTCCCAGGTGACCGTTATGCCGCTCTCATAAAATCGACGGCGATGAAACTCTCCCGACTGAAGCGACTCCCGTCGCGCGCCAAGCGCGCCGCGCGCTACGAGATCCACGCGCACTGGCGTCGCCAGCCGATCGTCCAGGGGTCGGTGTTCTACGAGTCGTTCTCCGGCAACGGGATGCTCGACAACCCCGAGGCGGTCTTCCGGGAGCTGCTTGCCTCCCCCGACCTCGCCCACCTCACCCACATCTGGGCGCTCTCCGACCTGCGGCAGTACCGCGCGGCTGTCGAGGAATTCGCCGGCGACCCCCGCGTCAGCTTCGTCCGCTACGGCTCGGCCGCGTACTACCGCGCACTCGCCACGAGCCAGTACCTCGTCAACAACGCGACCTTTCCGCTCGACTTCTCCAAGCGTCCAGGCCAGGTGTACCTGAACACCTGGCACGGCACGCCCCTGAAGCGCATGGGCTACGACATCGAGGACGGCGCCCTCGGCACGGCGAACATCATCCGCAATTTCGTGCAGGCCGACTACCTGCTCTCGGCGAACCCGTTCATGTCGGAGCAGATGTACGAGACGGCGTACAAGCTCACGGGCATCTACCGCGGGACGCTGGTGGAGGAGGGCTACCCGCGCATCGACCGCCAGTTCCTCGACGACGGCGGCCGGGAGCGGGTGCGTCAGCGCCTCGTGGAGGCGGGCATCCCGTTGGGCGACCGCAAGGTCATCCTGTACGCGCCGACCTGGAAGGGGCAGACCTTCGGGCGACCGGAGGACGACCTGGACGCCCTGCTCGCGCACATCGCGCAGATCGAGGAGCGCCTCGACACCAGCCGCTACGCCGTGCTGCTGAAGACGCACCAGACCGTGCACGCGATGGCGGCGCACCGGCCGGAGCTGGCGCGGATGCTCGTGCCCAACGAGATCCCGACCAACCTGGTGCTCGGCGCGACCGACATGCTCATCTCCGACTACTCGAGCATCTTCTTCGACTTCCTGCAGACCGGCCGGCCGATCGTGTTCTTCACGCCCGACCTCGCCGACTACGCCGGCACCCGTGGGCTGTACTTCGAGCCGGACGAGTGGCCGGGTCCCGTGCTCATGTCGGCGCGGGAGGTCGGCGACGCGCTGCACGCCATCGCCGACGCCGGTGGCGAAATACCGGCGGAGTCGCGCGAACGCTACCTCGACATGCAGCGGCGGTTCACGCCGTACGAGGACGGCGCCGCCTCCCGCCGCGTGGTCGACATCGTGTTCCGCGGCGTCCGCGACGGCTACCGGCTGCGCACCGACCTGGCCGACGACGGCCGTGAGAAGGTCCTGCTGTACCTCGGCGGGATGCGGCCCAACGGCATCACCACCTCCGCGCTCAACCTGCTCAACAACATCGACCACGAGCGGTACGACGTCTCCGCGTTCTTCGCGCAGAGCCGGTCCGGCGTGGTGGTCGCGAAGCAGCGGCAGATCCATCCTGACGTCCGCCAGTTCCCCCGGGTCGGCGGGATGAACGGCGCCAAGCTGGTGCACCTGGCGCGGCACCTCGACTTCCGTCGCGGGCGCATCTCCCAGCACGCCGACATCCCGGCGCAGAACCGTCTGTGGGACGACGAATGGTACCGCTGCTTCGGCGACAGCCGGTTCGACTACGTGGTCGACTTCTCCGGGTACGGGCCGTTCTGGGCGACGCTGCTGCTGCACTCCCCCGAGGCGCAGCGCGCGATCTGGCTGCACAACGATCTCGCGTCCGACGCCCACCGCGAGGTGAACGGCGAGAAGCGGATGCTGCACAGCCTCACGCAGATCTTCACGCTGTACGGCCAGTACGACCACCTGGTGTCCGTCTCGCCGACGCTGGCGGAGATCAACCGCGCGTCGCTGGCCGAGTACGCCGCGCCGGAGAAGTTCGTCTCGGCGTTGAACACCGTCGACGCCGAGCACATCCTGGAGAACGCCGGCGCCGACCTGCACGAGCTGACCTTCGACGAGGAGACCGGGAGCATCCCGGACTGGGCGGAGCTGCTCCTCGCGGACGACGACGTGACCACCTTCGTCAACGTCGGCCGGCTGTCGCCGGAGAAGAACCAGGCGCGGCTCATCGACGCGTTCGCGTCCGTGCACGCGGAGAACCCGAAGACGCGCCTCGTCATCGTCGGCTCCGGCCCGCTCGGGAGCGCACTGGAGGCCCAGGTCGCCGCACTCGGGCTCGAGGGCTCGGTGTTCCTGACCGGGATGCAGCGCAACCCTCACGCGATCATGGCGAAAGCGGACTGCTTCGTGCTCTCCAGCGACTACGAGGGCCAGCCGATGGTGCTCCTGGAGGCGTTGGTGCTGCAGCTGCCGATCGTCACCGTGGAGTTCGCCTCGGCGAAGAACGCGCTGCCTGCGGGCACCGGTCTGGTCGTGCCGCAGACGGTCGAGGGCGTCGCGGACGGCATGCGCGCCTTCCTCGCCGGCGCCGTCCCCGACAGCCACTTCGACTACGCCGCCTACAACCGCAAGGCCGTCTCCGAGTTCTACCGCGCGATCGGCGCCGTTCCCGCTCCCGCCCCCGCGCCCGCCGACTCCTGAACCCCCGCCGCTCAGCCATCGGCTCCTGAGTTCTTCGACTTCGCGACGGCGTGTCGCTCGAAGAACTCAGGAACCGATGGCGTGGGGCGCGGTCAGGCGCGGGCGACGAGGGGGGTGAGGGCGAGGCCGGAGGGCAGCTCGCCGTAGAGGGAGCCGCGCTCGGGTCCGAGGCGGGCGGCGACGAAGGCATCGGCGACCGGGTCAGGGGCGTCGCGGATGAGCAGGGAGGCCTGCAGCGCGAGCGCGAGGGCCGCGACCAGGGGCCGAACGGCGGCCTCGGCGGCGCCCGGGTCGGCGTCGGCGCCCGCGACGCAGGACGCCACCCGGGCGCGCAGCCGGTCGTGGTGCGCGTCGAACGTGCGGTACACACCCCGGGCGGCCGCCAGCTCCGCGTCGAACGCCTCCCACGCGGCCGGTTCCCGCCGCAACGCCCGCAGCACGTCCAGCGCGATCACATTGCCCGAGCCCTCCCAGATCGCCATCACCGGCTGCTCCCGGTACCGCCGGGCCAGCGGGAACGCCTCCGTGTAGCCGTTGCCGCCAAGGCACTCCAGCGCCTCGTACGCGTGGCCGGGTCCGCGCTTGCAGACCCAGTACTTGGTCACGGCCGTCGCCAGCCGGCGGAAGGCGGCGTCGCCGTCCGGCGCGTCCGCGTCGTGGGCGCGCGCCAGCCGCAGCGCGACGGTGGTGGCGGCCTCCGACTCCAGCGCCAGGTCGGCGAGCACGGCGGCCATGGCCGGCTGGTCGACCAGCTTCGAGCCGAACGCCGACCGGTGCCGCACATGCCAGGCGGCCTCGGCGACCGCCTGCCGCATTCCGGCCGCACTGCCGTACACGCAGTCGAGCCGCGTGCGGTTGACCATCTCCAGGATGGTGCGCACGCCGCGCCCCTCCTCCCCCAGCAGGTACCCGACCGTCCCGTCGAACTCGACCTCGCTCGACGCGTTGGACCGGTTGCCGAGCTTGTCCTTCAGCCGCTGCAGCAGGAACACGTTGCGGTCGCCGTCCTCCAGCACCCGCGGGACGAGGAAGCACGACAGCCCGGAGGCCGTCTGCGCGAGCACGAGGAAGGCGTCCGACATCGGCGCGGAGCAGAACCACTTGTGCCCGGTGATCAGCCACTGGCCGTCCCCGTCGGCGAGCGCGCGCGTGGTGTTGGCCCGCACGTCCGACCCGCCCTGCTTCTCGGTCATGGCCATCCCGAACAGCGCGGAGCTCTTGCCCGCCCGCAGCCTTCCGTCGTATTCGCGGCTCAGCAGGCGCGGCATCCACTCGCCGGCGAGCGCGTCCGATGCGGCGAGCGCGGGCACCGCCGCGTGGGTCATCGAGACCGGGCAGGCGTGCCCTGGCTCGACCTGGGCGAACAGCATGAAGGCGGCCGCGCGGGCCACGTTGGCGCCCGGCCGCGGCTCCGCCCACGCGGAGGTGTGCGCGCCGGCGGCCACGGCGGCGGCGATGACGCGATGGTAGCCGTCGTCGTATTCGACCTCGTCGATGCGCTCGCCCCAGCGGTCGAACGCGCGCAGCTGCGGCTCGTGCAGGGTGGCGAGCTCGGCATCCCGCTGGAATGCGGCGGAGCCGACCAGCCGGCCGACCTCGTCGAGGGCGCCGGCCGCCCACCCGGCCTCGTACCGTTCGACCCCCTCGCGCAGCGGCGCATTGGCCGCGAACTCGTCGACGTCGACGCGCGGCGGGGCCTGGTTCACGACGGTGTGGGTGACCATGGCGGGAGTCTAGCCCGGGTGCGACTGCGGTGTTATGGAACGTCTGCGGCCGTTCGAGCGGGCGCAGACGTTCCGAGCACGTGCAGTCGCGGGAGCCCGTGGGACTGCCCGGTCCGGGTAGCCCGGGTAGGCTGGACAGCCTCATGGCACACCTTCTCGGCGCGGAAGCGCTGCATCTGGAGTACCCGACGCGCACCGTCTTCGACTCCGTCACTCTAGGCATCTCGGAGGGCGACCGGATCGGCGTCGTCGGCCGCAACGGCGACGGCAAGTCGACCCTGCTGCAGCTGCTCGCCGGCCGCCTGGAGCCGGACTCCGGCCGCGTGACGCGCCGGCGCGGCGTCACGGTCGGGATGCTCGACCAGCGCGACGAGCTCCCGCCGCAGTTGACGGTCGGGCACGCCATCGTGGGCGACCGCGAGGAGCACGTCTGGGCGGGCGACCCGAGGGTGCGCGACGTCCTCGCCGGGCTCGTCTCCGACATCCGCTGGGATGCGACCATCGGCGAGCTCTCCGGCGGGCAGCGGCGGCGCGTGGCGCTCGCCGCGCTGCTGGTGCACGACCACGACATCCTGTTCCTCGACGAGCCGACCAACCACCTGGATGTGGAGGGCGTCGCCTGGCTGGCCCAGCACCTCAAGACCCGCTGGGCCGCCGGCTCCGGCGCGGTCGTGGTCGTCACGCACGACCGCTGGTTCCTCGACGAGGTCTCGACGACCACGTGGGAGGTGCACGACGGGATCGTGGAGCCGTTCGAGGGCGGGTACGCCGCCTACGTGCTGCAGCGGGTGGAGCGCGACCGGATGGCCGCCGTCGCCGAGACGAAGCGCCAGAACCTGATGCGCAAGGAGCTCGCCTGGTTGCGCCGCGGGGCTCCCGCCCGCACCTCGAAGCCGAAGTTCCGGATGGACGCTGCCGCCACGCTCATCGCCGACGAGCCGCCGCCGCGCGACACGGTGGAGCTGACCACCATGGCGACCGCCCGGCTCGGCAAGGACGTCGTGGATCTCATCGACGTCTCCGTGTCGTACCCGCCGAAGACGGTGCTGCGCGACGTGGAGTGGCGGATCGCGCCGGGCGAGCGCACCGGCATCCTCGGTGTCAACGGCGCGGGCAAGTCGACGCTGCTCGGGCTCGTCGCGGGCACCGTCCAACCCGACTCCGGCACGGTGAAGCGCGGCAAGACAGTCAAGATCGCCACGCTGACGCAGCAGCTCGCCGAGCTCGACGACGTGCAGGAGGAACGGGTCAGCGCGGTCGTCGCCACCAAGCGGACCACGTATCTCGCCGGCGGCAAGGAGGTGACCCCCGGGCAGCTGCTGGAGCGGCTGGGCTTCTCGAACGCGCAGCTCTCCACCCCGGTCAAGGACCTGTCGGGCGGCCAGAAGCGCCGCCTCCAGCTGCTGCTCATCCTGCTCGACGAGCCGAACGTGCTCATCCTCGACGAGCCCACCAACGACCTCGACACCGACATGCTCGCCGCGATGGAGGACCTCCTCGACTCCTGGCCCGGGACACTGCTCGTCGTCTCCCACGACCGGTACCTGCTGGAGCGCGTGACGGACCAGCAGTACGCCATCCTCGACGGCCGGCTGCGCCACCTCCCGGGCGGGGTGGACGAGTACCTGCGGCTGCGGCGGGCGCAGAGCGCGGCGGCCGGCGCCGCCGGAACGACGGCGTCCGCGGCAGCGACGCCCGCCACGTCCACCGGCGCGACCACGACCCCCGCGCTCAGCGGGTCCGCGCTGCGCGCCGCCGAGAAGGAGCTGTCGGCGCTCGACCGGAGGCTCGCCAAGGTCACCGACCAGGTCGCCGCCAAGCACGAGGAGCTCGCCCGCCACGACCAGAGCGACTACGTGGGCCTCGGCAGGCTCACCGACGAGCTGCGCGCGCTGGAGGGCGAGATCGCCGACCTCGAGACACGCTGGCTGGAACTGTCCGAGCAGCTGGAGGGCTAGCGACACGCCGCACCCCCGGACTGGGGAACGAAGCATCCTCTCCGCTGTGCGATGATCCAGTGACTCGGCCGCACCCGATCCGACGCGGCAGAGGGGGACAGGAGTCAGGCGTGACCGACGAGAACCGGGCCGGCACGCGGCCCCTCTTCGGACGGGACCGTGCGCGCGAGACCATCCTCCTGGTGGCCCACCGCGCCCGCGACGAAGGCGGCGCGGTGCTCGTGACGGGCGAGGCCGGACTCGGCAAGACGGCGCTGCTGGCGGATGTGGCCGAGCGGCTGGAGGGCTGGACCGTGCTGCGCGTCCACGCCGACTCCTTCGAGTCCGACCTCGACTATGCGACGGTGGAGACGCTCGTGCGCGGGCTGAACGCGCTGCGCACGGGAGCAGCGGGCGGTCGTGGCACCGCCATCCGTCCCCCGGGTCCCGGGGACGACCCGATCAGCGTCGGCCGCCTCCTGCTCGACGCCATCGACGCGATCGACGGCCCGGTCTGCCTCGTCGTCGACGACGCCCAGTGGGTGGATGAGCCCTCGGCTCGCGCGCTGCGCTTCATGGTCCGCCGGCTGTCGCACCAGGGCTTCCTGTTCACGGCGGCGACCCGCCCGCAGCAGAACAACCTGGTCGCCCTGTTCGACGACGTCGCCGCCGTCACCGCGAACCACGCGCGCGTCGACCTCACGCCGCTCACGGTCGGCGACACGCAGGAGCTCGCCCAGCACCTCCTCGGCCACGCGGTGTCGCGGCGCACGGCCACCCGGCTCACCGAGGCGACGCAGGGCTCCCCGCTCCTACTCAGCGTGCTGCTCGTCCACCTCCGCGACACGTTCTCCCAGGCGCTGCACCCGGCGGGCTGGGACCTGCCGGCGACCGCGATCACCCCGCTGTCCACCGCGATCGCCGCGTCGCTCGAGGGCGCCGACCCGTCGGTCCGCACGGCCGCCGAGCTTGTGGCGGTGCTGCGCGACCCCCTGCCGCTCCCCCTCGTCGGGACCATCGCCGAGCGTCTCGGCGTCCAGGTCGACGTGCCGGGTGCCGTGACCCGCGGGCTGGTGCTCGCCGAGACCAGGGACGGCGTGGTCCGGGTCGAGCCGGCGCACGCCATCCTCGCCGACGCCCTCGCGGCGGAGCTGCCCCTGGAACGCCGGGTCGCCGTCCACCGGCTGGCGGCGGAGGTGCTCTCCGGGCATCGCGCCCTGCGGCACCGGGTGGAGGCGGCGGACCGCACCGACCCGACCCTGGTGGACGAGCTGCTCGCCGCGGCGCTGTCCGCCTCCGACCTCGGCCAGGCCGAGCAGGCGCTCAGCTACGCGCGCTCGGCCGTCGACCTGGCGTCCGACGCGGAGGCGGAGCGGGCGCTGCTGGAGCTCGGGCTGATCGCGATGCGGTTCCGGATGCACGAGCGCATCCTGGAGCTGCGGCCGGCGTACGAGGCGGCGTCACCGTCGCCAGCGCGGGACGCCGTGCTGCTGGAGCTGCGCACCCTCTCCGGCGACCTGCCCGGCGCGCTGGCGCTGGCGCTCGCCTTCGAGGAGCGCCCGGCCACGACGCCGGACGAGCGGGCCCTCCGGTCGCACGCCGCCGAGGCCCTGCCGAAGGTGCTCATGGCGATGGGCGACTTCCCCGCGGTGCTGGAGCATGTGGAGGCCGCCCGGCGCCACATCGCGGACAGTCCCGCCCCTGCGGAGGTCTCCGACCCGGCCCTGCGCTGGCTGGCCGCTCCGCAGGACGACCTGACCCGCCTGCTCGGCTGGGCCGTGATCTCCGCCGCGCATGCCCGCCGACCGGACCTGTTCGTCCCGCTCGTCGCCGAGCTCGACGAGCTCGTCGTGGGGCACGAGTCGCCGGCCGCCATCGACGCGCTGGTGGGCCGCTCCCGGGTGTTCATCATGGGCGGCGACCTGGAGCGGGCGCGAGCCGACCTGGCGCGGGCCAACGACCTGGTGCGGCGCTACCCGGGCAGCTGGACGGCCGGATTCGCCCGCACCATGTACGCCCACATCCTGTACCTCAGGGGCGAGTGGGAGGAGTCGGTGACGCTGGCCGACGCCGCCGTCGCCCTGGCGCTCGACGAGACCGACCTCTCCTGCTGGCCGATCGCGCTGTGGACGTCGGCCCTCGTGCGCGCGGGCCGCGGCGAGGCCGAGGCGGTCGAGGACCGGCTGCGCGCGGCGGCACAGGCCGATCCGCGCATCGCCGGCTCGTACGACGGCGATCTCCCCTACCTGGCCCGCGCCGAGCTCGCGCGCGCCCTCGGCAGGCCGGAGGACCAGCTGGCGGCGACCCTGGAGGCGGAGGCCGCGGCGAACCGCGGTTCGACGCTCGGCTGGCTGACCTATCGCGTCGATGCTCTGGCCGCGCTGGGCCGGGCGGAGGAGGCCAGGGCCGCATACGAGACCGCGGCCGCTCCCGGGCTCTGGCGTCCGTACTACGGCTCGCTGCGCTGGCTGGAGGGGCGGGTGCTGGAGGCGGAGGGCCGCACCGACGACGCCCGCGCCGCCTACCAGGACGCCGCCGCGGACCCGGCCGGCACCCTCTTCCCGCTGCCCCACGCGGTCGCGGCGCTCGATGCCGGGCGCCTCGCCGCGACCGCCCACGGATCGCAGGCGGCCGGCGCCCGCGCACTGCTGGAGTCCGCCGCCGCCACGTTCCGGCGGCTCGGGGCCTCCGGCTACCTCGCCAGAACGGTGCGGCTTCTCGATGAGACCACCGCGGCCACGGCCTCCACGGATCCGCTCGCGACCCTCACCACGCGCGAGCGGCAGGTCGCCCATGCACTCGCCACCGGGATGACGAACAAGGAGATCGCCGAGCACCTGTACGTGTCGGTCACGACCGTGAACTTCCACGTGCGCAACATCCTCGCCAAGCTCGGTCTGCGCTCCCGGCGCGAACTGCGCGCCCTCTCGCGGAGGCGTCCCGTCAAGTCTTGACGGTTTCGCCGTCCCGGCTGGGAGCAGTGGCCCAGCGGTCGATAGTGTGAAGACACCTGGGATGCCCGGTCCCGGACGTGGAAACGCTTCTCACCTTCTCGACGAATCGTCTCAACCCGACGCGGCCTGCGGCCGGGCATCCTCGGGCAGACCTCTCCGGCGCGCCCGCCCCCGTCGCTCCGCCGCCGTCAGTCGCCGACGACGCGGGCGCCGTGGACCGGACCGGTCGCCCGCACGGCGTGGACGCGCGCGGCGCTCAAGGCGATCTGGAGGTCGATCGCCGAATCCAGGTCGGAGGTCAGGAAGGCCACGGTCGGCCCGGATCCCGAGACGATACCGGCGAGGGCGCCGTTCGTCTCGCCCAGTTCGATGATGTCCGCCAGGGCCGGAACGAGGTGGATGGCCGGCGCCTGCAGGTCGTTCGTCAGCGCCTCCGCCAGCATGGCCGGATCGCCGGCGCGCAGGGCCTGCAGCACACCGGAGTCGACGCTCGGCGACAGCTGAGCCGGCGCGATGTCGGCGGCGTGCCGTTCGCGGTGCCGGTCGAGCTCGCGATACACCTGCGGGGTGCTCAGCTCGCCCTCGGGCAGGGCGAGGACCCAGTGGAACTGGCCGGTCGCCAGCGCCGGACTCAGCCGGTCGCCGCGTCCCGTCCCGATCGCCGTGCCGCCGAGCAGAGCGAACGGCACGTCGGCGCCCAGCCGGGCCGCCAGCGTCTGAAGTTCGTCGCGGCCGACGTCCGTGCCCCAGAGCGCGTCGCAGGCGACGAGCGTCGCGGCCGCGTCGGCCGAGCCGCCTCCCATGCCGCCCGCGACGGGCACGTGCTTCTCGATCTCCAGCCGGACCCCGCCGGTGTACCCGGTGCGCTTGGCCAGCAGCCGGGCGGCCTTGATGGCAAGGTTGGACTCGTCGAGCGGGACGGAGCTGGTGTCGATGCTGCCGCCGAAACCGACCGAGAACTCGTCGTCGGGGTAGGCGCGCACGTCCTCGTAGAGCGAGACGGCCTGGTACGCGGTCGCGACGTCGTGATAGCCGTCCTCCATGACCGCGCCGACGCGCATGAACACGTTGATCTTGCCCGGCGCGCGAACGTGCACGCTGTCAACGTCCCAGCCGTCCACCATGCTTCCAACCTACACACCCCGGACGCTCAGCGCTGTGCGGCGACCGGTCGGGCGCGGAACACCCGGGCCGTTGCGGTCAGGCGGCCGCCGAACCGCCGGGCCGACACGGTCAGGCGGGCGAGACGGCGGCCAGCCGGACGAAGTCGGCGAGGGCGAGCTGCTCGCCGCGCAGGGACGGCGACAGGCCCGCCCGCTCAAGCGCGTCGGCGGCCGTGGCCGCGTCGCCGAACACCGGCGCCAGCGCCTGGCGGAGGGTCTTCCTGCGCTGCTGGAAGGCAGCATCCACCAGGGCGAACGTACGCCTGCGCAGCTGCTCGTCGCCCGGCGGGGTCTCGTGCCGCTCGAATCCGACCAGCACGGAGTCGACATTGGGCACCGGCCAGAAGATCTGCCTGCTCACCTGCCCCGCCGTGCGCCACACGCCGTACCAGGCCGCCTTCACGCTGGGGGCGCCGTACACCTTCGACCCCGGCTGCGCCGCGATCCGGTGGCCCACCTCGGCCTGCACCATGACGACCCCGGAGCGGAGGCTCGGGAAGTGCTCCAGGAAGTGCAGCAGGACGGGAACCGAGATGTTGTACGGGAGATTGGCCACCAGTCGCACCGGGTCGGCCGGCAGCTCGACCACCGCGAGCGCGTCGCGGTGCACGACGTTCAGCCGCTCGGCCGCCTCCGGCGCCAGCTGCTCGACGGTCAGCGGCAACTGCGCGGCCAGGCGCCCGTCGATCTCCACCGCGGTCACCCGCGCGCCGGCCTCCAGCAACCCGAGCGTGAGGGAGCCGAGGCCCGGTCCGATCTCGACCACGCTGTCGCCCGGCTGCACCTCGGCGACCCGCACGATCCGCCGCACCGTGTTCGCGTCGATGACGAAGTTCTGGCCGAGCTTCTTGGTCGGGGTGACGTCGAGCAGCTCTGCGAGATCGCGGATCTCGGCCGGACCCAGCAACCGCAGCTCGCTCACGCGATGATCCCGATGGGCTGCGTCGGGGGCGGGCCGACCGGCTCGCTGTCCCAGCGGCCGTAGACGAGCTCGGTGTTGGAGTTGATCTGCGCGGCGAGCGTCGACGCGTCCGTGCCGATCACCTCGGCCATGGCCCGCAGGGTGTGCGGGATGAGGTAGGGCGCGTTCGGACGGCCGCGGAACGGCGTGGGCGTGAGGAACGGCGCATCCGTCTCGACCATGATCAGGTTCCGCGGGGCGACGGCGAGCGCCTCCCGCAGGTTCGGCGCGTTCTTGAAGGTCACGTTGCCCGCGAACGACATGTACCAGCCGTTCTCGGCGCAGATGCGGGCCAGCTCCACATCGCCGGAGAAGCAGTGGAAGACCGTGCGCTCCGGGGCGCCGACGCGCTTCAGGGTCGCGACCACGGCCGCGTGCGCGTCGCGGTCGTGGATCTGCAGGGCGATGCCGTGCCGCTTCGCGATCTCGATGTGCGCCTCGAAGGAGCGGAACTGAGCGTCGCGTCGCGGGCCCTCCTCCGTGCGGAAGAAGTCGAGCCCCGTCTCCCCCACCGCCCGCACCCGCGGCCGGCCGGCCAACTCGTCGATGATCGCGAGGGCGTCGTCCAGCTCGCCGCGCTCGGCGTAGTCGGGGGCGTCGTTGGGGTGCAGCGCGACCGCGGCGAGCATCCGCGGCTCGATCGCGGCCGTCTCGGCCGACCAGCGCGAGGTCTCCACGTCGTTGCCGACCTGGACCACACCGCGCACCCCGACACTCGAGGCGCGGTCGAGCTGCTCGCGGTAGTCGAGCGGCTCCTCCCCGTCGGCGATCTCGAGGTGGGTGTGGTTGTCGTACACCGGCACCGTGAGCGCCTCGGGCAGCGGAGGGTACGCCAGGTCACGGCCGTCGGTGACGTGCCGCTGGCGGACGAACGACGGGTCCGTCATACGGCGGCGACCGCCTCCGCGTCGATCCGCGGGAACAGCGCCGCCAGTCCGTTGACCTCTGTGCCGGCCGGCAGCCGGCCCCACTCGCCCGCCGCACGCAGCGGCTGCGCGGTGAGCGCGCCCAGTTCGCCCTCGACGCCGAGCGCCTCCCACAGCTTGGCCGTGGCGCCCGGGATCACCGGCGACAACAGCACGGCGAGCGCACGCAGGCCCTCGGCGGCCGTGTAGAGCACGGTGCCCAGGCGCTCGCGCTGCGCGTCGTCCTTGGCCAGCGTCCACGGCTCCTGCTCGGTGATGTAGCCGTTGAGCTCGTCGACGATGCGCCAGATGGCGGCGAGGGCGTCGTGGATGGCGAGGCGCTCGATGGCCGCGTCGGCATCGGCCGCCGCGGTGCGCACGACCTCCTGCACGTGCAGGTCGACCTCCTGGTAGTCGCCCGCGGGCGGCACGATCCCCTCGAAGTACCGCGTCACCATCGCGATGACGCGCGACGCCAGGTTGCCGAAGCCGTTGGCGAGCTCCGCCTGGTAGCGCGCGGCGAGGTCCTCCCAGCTGAACGAGCCGTCCTGCCCGAAGTTGATGGCTCGCATGAAGTAGTAGCGGAACGCGTCGGACCCGAACGTGTCGGTGATCTGCGTCGGCGCGATACCGGTCAGCTTGGACTTGGACATCTTCTCGCCGCCCACGAGCAGCCAGCCGTGGCCGAACACGCGCTTCGGCACGTCGAGCCCTGCGGCCATCAGCATTGCCGGCCAGATGACGGCGTGGAAGCGGAGGATGTCTTTGCCGACCAGGTGGTTCGCCGGCCAGCGACGCGCGAACTCCTCGTCGTCCTGGCCGTAGCCGACCGCGGTGATGTAGTTGAGCAGCGCGTCGAACCACACGTAGACGACGTGGGATTCGTCCCACGGCACCTTGATGCCCCAGTCGAAGCTGGAGCGCGAGATGGAGAGGTCGCTGAGACCCTGCCGCACGAAGCTGACGACCTCGTTGCGGGCGGATTCCGGCTGCACGAAGTCGGGCCGCTCCTCGTAGAGGGAGAGCAGGCGGTCGGCGAACTGGCTCATCCGGAAGAAGTAGTTCTTCTCCTGCAGCAGTTCGAGCGGCTTCGAGTGGATGGCGCACACCTTCTGGCCCTCGTACTCGCCCGTGCCGTCGACGATCTCGCTCTGCGGCTTGAACTCCTCGCAGCCGACGCAGTAGAGGGCCTCGTACTCGCCGGCGTAGATGTAGCCGTCGTCGTACAGCTTCTGCAGGAAATTCTGGACGTTCACTTCATGCCGCTCGTCTGTGGTGCGGATGAAGTCGTCGTTGGAGATGTCGATCGTCTTCAGCAGGGGCAGCCACTCCTCGCCGACGAGCTTGTCGGCCCAGGCCTTCGGCGTCGTGCCGTTGGCGGTCGCGGTGCGCAGGATCTTCTGGCCGTGCTCGTCGGTGCCGGTCAGCAGCCACGTGTCGTCGCCCGCCTGGCGGTGCCAGCGGGCGAGCACGTCGGCCGCCACCTCCGTGTAGGCGTGCCCGATGTGAGGCACGTCGTTCACGTAGAAGATCGGCGTGGTGATGTAGAACGAGGAGCCGTCGGACATGGTGACTATCCTACGGGCGTGCGGCGGCCCGATCCGGTGTGTTACTCCGCCTGTGGAGAACCCGCGCCGCGGCGCGCGAGCGCGGCCTGGTAGAGGTCGCGCTTGCCGAGACCCGTGACCTCGGCCACCTCGGCGGCGGCGTCCTTCAGCCGCGTCCCCGCGGCCACGAGCGCGAGCACCTGCTCGACCGCCGCCTCCGGGTCCGCTGCGCGGGCCGGCGCACCGGCCACCACCACGACGATCTCGCCGCGTACGCCCTCCGCCGCCCACGCGGCGAGCTCGGCCGCCGTGCCGCGCCGCACCTCCTCGTACAGCTTCGTCAGCTCGCGGCAGACGACGACCCGGCGGTCGTCGCCGAGGGCCTCGGCGATATCGGCGAGGGAAGCGGCGAGCCGGTTGGGCGACTCGAAGAACACCATCGTGCGCGGCTCGTCGGCCAGCGCCCGGAGGGCCGAACGGCGCTCACCCGGCTTGCGCGGCAGGAAGCCCTCGAAGGTGAAGCGGTCGGTCGGCAGGCCCGAGACGGCGAGGGCGGTCAGCACCGCCGACGGTCCCGGCAGCGCGGTGACCCCGACGCCGGCGGCCGCCGCGGTCTCCACCAGGTGGAAGCCAGGGTCGGAGACCGTCGGCATGCCGGCGTCGGAGAGCAGCACGATGTCCTGATCGCGCGCGAGCTCGACGAGGTCGGCGGCGCGCTCGCGCTCGTTGTGGTCGTGCAGGGCGATCAAGCGCGGGCGGTTGGCGACCCCGAGCCCGGCGAGCAGGCGCTGGGCGACGCGGGTGTCCTCGGCCGCGACGACGGTGGCCGCCTCGAGCACCTCCACCAGCCGGCGGGACGCGTCCCCGAGATTGCCGATCGGGGTGGCCGCCAGGATGATCATGGGCTCTAGTCTGTCAGCCAAAAGGCGAACCACAGCCGCGCGCCCCTACCATTGCCTGGTGACTTCCGCCCCGCTGATCGACGCTCCGGCCGCGCACCTAGCCCCCGAGCGCACCGGCACCCGGCTGGACGACTGGTGGGCGCGGGTGCTTCGCACGCCGACGCGACTCCGCCTCTGGTACTGGGGCGCTCCGGTCGCCGTGACCCTGCTCGCGGCCGTGCTGCGCCTCTGGAACCTGGGCGCTCCGCACACGCTCGTCTTCGACGAGACCTTCTACGTCAAGGACTCGTGGACGATCTGGAACCTCGGCTACGAGGGCAGCTGGCCGGACAAGGCCGACCCGCGCTTCGCCGCCGGCCAGACGGGCATCTTCTCGCACGACCCGTCGTTCGTCGCGCACCCCCCGCTCGGCAAGTGGCTGATCGCCCTCGGGATGGCGGCCACCGGGCCGGCGAACTCGTTCGGCTGGCGGGTCTCCACGGCGATCGCCGGGACCATCGCGGTTTTGCTGGTGTTCCTCATCGCGCGCATGCTGTTCCGGTCGACGATGCTCGCCACGATCGCCGGCTTCCTGTTCGCGATCGACGGCCACGCCATCGTGATGAGCCGGGTCGCGCTCCTCGACGGCTTCGTGATGCTCTTCGGGCTGCTGGCGTTCTTCTGCATCCTGCTCGACCGCCGCTGGTCCGCCGGCCGGCTTGCGGCGAAGGTCGCCGCGGCGCGCGCCGCCGGTCGCGACCCGGCCTGGGGTCCCGTGCTGTGGTGGCGGCCGTGGCTGATCGCGGCCGGCATCCTCTGCGGGCTGTGCGCCGGCGTCAAGTGGACGGGCTTCTACTTCCTGGCGTTCTTCGCCGTCTATGCGGTGGTGGTGGATGCCGTGGCCCGCCGCCGCGAAGGGCTGCCGTTCTACGTCAGCGGCGCTCTGCTGAAGCAGGCTCCCGCCACGTTCGTGCTCATGGTCCCGCTCGCCTTCGTGGTGTACGTGTCCACCTGGGCTGGCTGGATCTTCAGCTCGGGCGGCTATTACAGGAACTGGGCGCAGAGCGTCCACATGCAGTGGACGGGCGTGCTCGGCTGGGTGCCGCTGTGGGTGCAGAACCTCTGGCACTACCAGACGGAGATGTACAACTACAGCATCAACCTCCACACGCCGCACCCGTACCAGTCGAACCCACTCGGCTGGACGCTGATGCTGCGGCCGACGAGCATGTACTACGTCGGCACGACCCGCGGACAGGACGGCTGCACGGCCGACGCCTGCTCGTCGGCGATCACGTCGCTGGGCAACCCGCTGATCTGGTGGGCCGGAACCGCGGCGATCCTCTTCCTGGTCTACTGGCTGATCCGCTACCGCGACTGGCGGTACGGCCTCATCCTCACCGGGCTGGCGGCGGGGTACCTGCCGTGGTGGCTCTATATGCAGCGCACCATCTTCACGTTCTACTCGATCGCCTTCGAGCCGTACCTCATCCTCGCCCTCACGGCCGCCATCGGGATCGTGCTCGGCCGACGCACCGACCCCGAGCGCCGCAGACGGCGCGGCATCCTCTGGACCGGGGGCTTCCTCGTCGCGTGTGCGGTGGTGAGCGCGTTCTTCTGGCCGATCTGGACGGCCCAGCAGGTGCCGTTCTGGTTCTGGCAGATCCACATGTGGCTGCCCAGCTGGGTCTGAGCGGCAGACCTCCCGGCTGTCGGACGCCGGTGGTAGACCGATGGGTATGACCGACGCAGAACAGCCCCTCGACCTCGTCCCCCTCCCCGGAAGCGAGCGCCCCGCCCGCCCGGGCTTCCGCGCACACGGCGGACTGGCTCCCGACGTACGGGTGGAGGCGACGCTGGTGCTCCGCCGCCGCGCCGAACTGCCGGAGAGCGCGTTCGCGCAGCCCCTCTCCCGCGACGAGCTGGCCGAGCGGTACGGCGCGTCGCCTGCGGACGTGCAGCTGGTGCGGTCCACGCTCGAAGGCCTCGGCCTGACGGTCGACGAGGTCGATGCGGGCGCCCGGCGCATCCGCGTCTCCGGCCCGGTGCAGACGGTGGCGCGGGTCTTCGGCACCGACCTCGCCGAGTCCACCCCGGAGGACGACGGCGCGGATGCCCCGCGTTACCGGCAGCGCACCGGCGGCCTCAGCATTCCCGCCGCACTCGACGGCGTGGTCACCGCGGTGCTCGGCCTCGACGACCGGCCGCAGGCGCGCACGCTGTTCCGCTATGTGCCCTCCGCGGCGGTCAGCACCAGCTACACGCCGCCGCAGCTGGGGACGGTGTACTCCTTCCCCGAGGGCACGGACGGCAGCGGGCAGACGATCGCGATCATCGAGCTCGGCGGCGGCTACGTCCAGTCCGACCTCGACACCTATTTCGCGGGGCTCGGCATCCCCACCCCCTCGGTCACCGCGGTCGGGGTCGACGGCGGCTCGAACGCCCCCGACGGCAACCCCAACGGCGCCGACGGCGAGGTCATGCTCGACATCGAGGTCGCCGGCGCGCTCGCCCCGAAAGCCTCTATCGTCGTCTACTTCGCGCCGAACACCGACGCCGGGTTCCTGGACGCGGTCTCCACGGCCGCGCACGCCGACCCGACCCCCGCGGCCATCAGCATCAGCTGGGGGCAATCGGAGGACCAGTGGACGGCGCAGGCGCGCACCGCGTTCGACCAGGCCCTCCAGGACGCCGCGGCGCTCGGCGTGACCACCACGGTCGCCGCCGGAGACGACGGCAGCAGCGACCGGGTCGGAGACGGCCGGCCGCACGTCGACTTCCCGGCCTCGTCGCCGCACGCCCTGGCCTGCGGCGGGACGCGGCTCGAGGCGGACACGTCGACCGGTGCCGTGCACTCGGAGACCGTGTGGAACAACGGCCGCGGCGGCGGGGCGACCGGCGGAGGTGTGAGCGCGGTCTTCCCGCTGCCATCCTGGCAGAAGGGCGTCGGTGTGCCGAGCGGCGCCAGCGGCACCGATGCGGGCGGTTCCGCGAACGGCCCGGGCGGCAGGGGCGTTCCCGACGTGTCGGCAGTGGCCGACCCGCAGACCGGGTATCGCATCCGCGTCGACGGGCAGGACACGGTGATCGGGGGGACCAGCGCCGTCGCGCCGCTCTGGGCCGCCCTGGTCACCCGTCTCGTGCAGTCGACCGGGCGACCGCTCGGACTCGCGCAGCCGGCCCTGTACGACTCCGTCCGCACCGGCCAGGTCGCCGCGGGCTTCCGTGACATCACGGTCGGCGACAACGGTGCCTTCGCCGCAGCGCCCGGCTGGGACGCCTGCACCGGCCTCGGCGTCCCGGACGGCGCCTCGCTGCTGTCCGCTCTCTGAGCCGGGCCACCTCGATTCGTGCCGAATGTGCGGAAAGAGCCTGCGATTGCGCACATTCGGCACGAATCTCGGGGCGCTCAGGCTGCTGGGGACGGCACCGACGTTCGAGAGAATGGAGCGGTGACCTCCTCCCCGGACGCCGGACGCCGGCCGCTCCCCTGGCTCCCGGGGCTGATCGTGTGCGCCCTGGCGGCTGCCGCGGCCTGGGCGGTGCACTGGCTGGCGCCGGCGGTGCCGCTGCTCACCGCGGCGGTCGTGCTCGGCATCGTGGTCGGCCAGGTGCCGGCGGCGCGCCCGGCTGTGACGGGTGTGCTCGCGCCCGGCCTGTCCCTCAGCGCGAAGCGGCTGATGCGCATCGGCGTGGTGCTGCTCGGCCTCAAGCTCAGCCTGGGCGACATCGCCGGGCTCGGCTGGGTCGCCATCCTGACCACCGTCGCCGTCGTGCTCGTCTCGTTCGCCGGCACCTTCTGGATCGGGCGCATGCTCGGCCTGCCCGGTCACCAGCCGCTGCTGATCGCGACCGGGTTCTCGATCTGCGGCGCCTCCGCGATCGGCGCGATGAGCGGCGTCGTCAAGCCGAAGGACGAGGAGGCCGCCACTCCCGTCGCGCTGGTCACCCTGTGCGGGACGCTCGCCATCTTCGTCCTTCCGCTGCTATGGCATCCACTCGGCCTCGACGCGCAGCAGTTCGGGCACTGGGTCGGCGCGGGCGTGCACGACGTGGGCCAGGTGGTGGCGACGGCGCAGATCGCCGGGGCCGCGGCGCTCGCGGTCGCGGTGGTCGTGAAGCTCACCCGCGTGCTCATGCTCGCCCCGATCGTCGCGATCGCCGCGGTGGTGGAGCGTCGCCGCCACGTGGAAGGCGACCCGGCCGCCAAGCGCCCGCCGATCGTCCCGCTGTTCGTCGCCGGCTTCCTCGTCGCCGTGCTGGTGCGGACTTTCGTGCCGCTTCCCTCCGCGGTGACCGACGGCGTCGACACCCTGCAGACCATCCTGCTGGCGATGGCGCTGTTCGGCCTCGGCACGGCGGTCCGCCTCCGCACGCTCGTGGGCACGGGCTGGCGTGCGCTCGTGACGGGACTCGCCTCGTGGGTGCTCATCGTGGCGCTCGCGCTGGGCGCGGTCTGGGCCAGCGCGGCCTGACTCGCCGTCGTCGACCGGCCCGATCGGTCCGGCAAGCGCCGGTTGCGGTGTGTTACGGCCTCCGGGAGGCGGTGTCGGCCGGGTCGGGTAGCGTGAGCCCATGGCAGATCGTGAGTACGGCTTCCGCACGCGTGCGATCCACGCGGGCAACATCCCGGATCCGGTGACGGGTGCGCGCGCCCTCCCGATCTACCAGACCAGCGCCTTCGTGTTCGACGACACGGCCGACGCGGCGGCGCGGTTCGCGCTGCAGAAGTACGGCAACATCTACTCGCGCCTCGCCAACCCGACCGTCGCGTCGTTCGAGGAGCGCGTCGCCAGCCTCGAGGGCGGCCTCGGCGCTGTCGCCACCGCGTCCGGCCTGAGCGCGCAGTACATCACCTTCGCGTCGCTGGTGGGCGCGGGCGACCACATCGTCGCCTCGGCCAACCTGTACGGCGGCTCCATCACCCAGCTGGATGTGACGCTCCGCCGCTTCGGGGTCGACACCACGTTCGTGCAGAGCTCCGACCCGGCCGATTACGCCGCGGCGATCACCGACAAGACCAAGATCCTGTTCGCGGAGACCATCGCGAACCCGTCCGGCGAGATCGCCGACATCGCGGGCCTTGCCGACGTCGCCCATGCGGCCGGCATCCCGCTCGCCATCGACTCCACCATCGCCACCCCCTATCTCAACCGGCCGATCGAGTGGGGCGCCGACATCGTCATCCACTCGGCCACCAAGTTCCTCGGCGGGCACGGCACCACGCTCGGCGGCGTGGTGGTCGAGAGCGGCCGGTTCGACTGGCACTCGTCGAAGTTCCCCCTGTTCGGCGAACCGGTGCCCTCGTACGGCGGACTGCAGTGGTCGGGCAACTTCGGCGAGTACGCGTTCCTCACCCGGCTGCGCGCCGAGCAGCTGCGCGACATCGGGCCGGTACTCGCGCCGCACTCCGCGTTCCTGCTCGCGCAGGGCGTCGAGACGCTGCCCTACCGCATCCAGGCGCACGTCGACAACGCCCGCACCGTGGCCGAGTGGCTCGACGCCGACCCGCGCATCGAGAAGGTGTTCTGGGCGGGGCTGCCGGAGCACCCGCACCACGAGCGGGCGCTGAAGTACCTCCCGAAGGGCCCGGGAAGCGTGTTCAGCTTCGTCGTGAAGGGCGGCCGCGAGGTCGGGCAGAAGTTCATCGAGTCGGTGAACCTCGCCAGCCACCTGGCCAACATCGGCGACGCGAAGACGCTGGTCATCCATCCCGCGTCCACCACCCACGCCCAGCTGACCGAGCAGCAGCTGCTCGACGCGGGCGTGCTGCCCGGCGTCGTGCGCATCAGCGTCGGCATCGAAGACGTGGAGGACATCATCTACGATCTGGATCAGGCGCTCACGATCGCCGTCGAGGAGGCGAAGGCCGCATGACCACCGCGACAACGGAGGACACCACCGAGGTCCAGCTCGCGAACGGGCTGAGCTGCGCCGTCCCGGCCGACTCGCCACTGGCGAAGCTGCTGAAGTCGCAGCGTACCTGGGTCGGGCCGGACGCCAAGGAGCGGCTCAAGATCCTGCGCGGCGCGAAGTCGGTCGCGATCGTGGGCGCCTCGCCGAACCCGGCGCGGTCGTCGTACTTCGTCGGCACCTACCTGCAGCAGTCCAGCGACTACCGGGTCTACTTCGTCAACCCGAACGCCGACACGATCCTCGGCGAGAAGGCCTACCCCGACCTGGCCTCGCTGCCGGAGGTGCCGGACATCGTCGACGTGTTCCGCAAGCCGTCGGACATCCCGGCCGTCATCGACGAGGTGCTCGCCGTCGGCGCGCCAACGGTGTGGGTGCAGCTGGGAATCTGGAACCAGGAGGCCGCCGAGTACGGCGAGTCGAAGGGCCTCACGGTCGTCATGGACCGCTGCATGAAGATCGAGCACGCCCGCTTCCACGGCGGCCTGCACCTGCTCGGCTTCGACACCGGCCAGATCACCGCCCGCAAGACCCTCCGCTAGCCTGTCCCGCCCCAAGCCCCAAGCCCCAAGCCATCGGGTCCTGAGTTTTTAGAGCGAGAACGCGCGTTTCGCTCTAAAAACTCAGGAACGGATGGCTTCGAGGCGCGCCGAACGCAGGGCGATCAGGCGCGGGCGACGATGTGGAAGACGTGCCAGTGCTTCGGGCCCTCGAACGACATCCCCCGCCGGTCGTCCTCGACCAGCTGGAGCACGTCCATGCCGGTGAGCATCCCCTCCACCTGCGCGCGGTCGTGGAAGCTCATGCCCGGCCGGCCCACCCACTCGTCGTGCGGCCCGAATAGCTCGCCCGCGAACAGGCCGCCCGGCCGCAGGGCCTCGCGGATGTCGGCCCACAGGTACGCGAAGTGCGTCTCGTCGCAGAACGGCAGCGCGAAGCCGGCGTAGACGAGGTCCGCCGCGGGCAGCTCGCCCAGCGTCTCGAACGTCGCCCGGCGCACGGTGACCCGCTCCGCCGCCTCCCGCGACAGGCCGGCCGTGACGCGCTCCTCGACCCCGGGGTCCGCGTCCACGGCGAGCACCCGCCATCCATGCTCGGCCAGATTCCGCGTCTCGACCCCGTCGCCGCAGCCGAGGTCGATCGCGTCGCCCGCGTCCCCCTCCCACGCCGCGAGCGCGCTCTGGAACGTCGGCCGCACCCCGCGCCCGCCCTGTTCTTCGTAGAACTGCGACCAATCGAACGCCATGTCGCGAGCCTACGCGCGGCGGCACCCCCACCGTCGAGTCCGCGAAGAATGCACGCGCATGCGGCGTGTCGCGGGTAGTCTTCGCGGACTCGACGGCGGGACGAAGGGGACGAGATCGGTAGGGTTGGGGCGTGTCCAGTTCGCTCCGTGTCGCCGTGCTGGGGGCGGTGCTGGTGGAGGACCGGGCCGGCAGGCTCAGCGAGCCATCGGGGGTGCTCGGCAAGAGCCTGATCGTCGCCCTCGTGCTCGCACGCGGTGCCGCGAGTGTGCCCTCCCTCGTCGCGGACCTCTGGGACGACGCTCCCCCGCGGCAGGAACGCGCCGCCCTCCAGACCCTCGTCTCCCGCGTGCGCACGGTGAGCGCCGCCGGCCTGCTGGAGTCGACCCCGAGCGGCTACACCCTCGCCGTCGCCCCCGAGGAGACCGACCTGGGCCTTGCGCGCCGGGCGCTCGACCGGGCCCAAGACGCGCTGCGAGGCGGCGACCCCGGCGAAGCCGTGGAGCAGTCGACCACCGCTCTCGCACTCTGGCGCGGCGAGCCGGGCGCCGAGCTCGGCGGCACCCCGCTCGCCGACGAACTGCGCCGGACCGCTGACGGCCTTCACGACGACCTCCTGCTGCTTCGCGCCAGGGCACGGCTCGCGGCCGGAGACCACGCGGGCGCCCTCGCCGACCTGCAGCCGCTGCTCACGCGGCGTCCGCTCGACGAGTCCCTGCGCCTGGTACAGCTGCGGGCGCTCGCCGCCGACGGCCGCCGCAGCGAGGCGCTCCTGGCCTTCGCGGAGCTGAAGGAGGCCATGCTCGACCGGCTCGGCACCCGTCCCGGTCCCGAGCTGGTCGCCCTCAACGCCGACCTGCTCTCCGACGACGAGCAGCAGCGACCGACGGCGCCCCAGCGCATCCGCATCGGCCTCCGCGCGGCACCGAACGCTCTGATCGGCCGCGAGTACGATCTTCAGGCCGTCGAGGACCTCGTCGCGACCTCCCGGCTGACGACCATCCTCGGCCCCGGCGGCCTCGGCAAGACGCGCCTCGCGCAGGAGATCGGCAACCGCGCCGTCCACACGCCGGCCGTGATCGTGGTCGAGCTGGCCAGCGTCCGTACCGGTGAGGACGTGGAGCTCGCCTTCGCCTCCACGCTCGGCATCCGGGAGGCGCGTGCTGCCCGGCCCACCGATCCCGGCGCCCAGCTGGACCTGCGCTCGCGCATCCTCGGCGTGCTGGCCGAGCGCGAGACCCTCCTCATCGTCGACAACTGCGAGCACATCGTGGATGCGGTGGCCGCCTACGTGCAGGATGTGCTGGACGCGACCAGCACGGTCCGGGTGCTGACGACCAGCCGCGCCCCGCTTGCGATCGGCGCGGAGCGCGTCTACCCCCTCGACTCCCTCAGGAGCACCGACGGCCACGCCGGTGCGGACTCCACCGGCGAGTACGGACCGGCGGTCGCCCTGTTCCTGGAGCGCGCCCGCGCCGCACGTCCCGGCGTCGTGCTCCCCCTCGATGTCGTCGCGCGCCTCTGCGACCGTCTCGACGGCCTCCCGCTCGCCATCGAGCTGGCCGCCGCCCGCACGCGGTCGCTGTCGGTCGACGAGATCGAGCGGCGCCTTGGCAACAGGTTCGCGCTGCTGACCGGCGGCGAGCGCACCGCCCCGGAGCGTCACCGCACCTTGCTCGCCGTGATCGAGTGGAGCTGGAACCTCCTCCACCTGTCGGAGCAGGTCCTGCTGCGACGGCTGTCCCGGTTCCCCGACGGCTTCAGCACAGAGGCGGCGGAGGCCGTCGCCGGTCCCGGCGCCGCGACCGTGATCGACGACCTCGACGCCCTGGTCGCGCAGTCGCTGGTGACCGTGACCGAGGACCGCGCCACCGGCCTGCTGCGCTATCGGATGCTGGAGACCGTCCGCGAGTTCGGCGAGCGGGAGCTGATCGCGGCCGGTGAGGAGGACGACGTCTCCGCAGGGATGGACGCCTGGGCCGTCGCCTTCTGCCGCGCCGCGCTCGCCTCCATGCACGGGCCGGAGCAGGTGCCCACCTTCCAGCGGGTGACCGCCGAACAGGACAACCTGGTCGCCGTGCTGCGCTCCGCCCTCGACGCCGAGCGCCTCGAGACGGTCGCCGTCGTCTTCGCCGCGCTGTCGTACTACTGGTCGCTGCGCAGCGCGCACTCCGAAGTGATCGGCTTCGGAACCGCGGTGCTGGGCGCGCTCCTCGGCTGGGATCCCCCGACGGCCGCACGCGACGCCGTCGCCACCTGCTTCACGGTCATCGGCGCCACCTTCCTCTTCATCGACCTGCGCACCTCCGCCCGCGCGATCTCGCGGCTGCGGCGGCTGCGCGGCAGCGGTCCGCTCACCGACCCGCGGCTGGACGCCCTGGCCGACCTGGTGCTTCACGCCGGGCGCGCGGAGGCGGGGCTCGCCCTGCTGGAGCGGTACGCGGCGTCCAGCGACCCGGAGCGCGCGGCGCTCGGCAACCTGCTCAGGGCGCAGCTGTCCGAGAACGGGGCGGAGCTCGACCAGGCCCTCGCATTGGGCATGCGGGCGTGGGAGAACGCGGAGCGGGCGGGCGACACCTGGTCGATGGCCGCCGCGGCGCAGTCGCTCGCGCAGTCGCACAGCCAGCTGGCGCATCCCGACGAGGCCCTGGAGTGGGCGCAGCGCGCGTACGACCACATGGCGCAGCTGCAAGCGGACGGCGACATGCACCAGCTGGACTGGCTGATCGCGATCAACGCCATCTCCAGCGGCGACACGGCACGCGGCAGGCAGCTGCTGGAGCGGTACCTCGCGGTGGAGATCGACCGGAGCGGCTTCGACTACGCCGACTACTACGCGATCGGTTACGCCGGGATGGCGGAGATCGCGCTCGCGGAAGGCGACGTCCCCGAGGCGGTGCGGCTGTACGGCCAGGCCCTCGACGCGTTCGGCGACCCGCCGAGCGGTCGCGCCGGCGCCCTGAACCCCTGGCTGATCATGCTCAGTGCGGCCGCGCTGACGGCCCGGCTGCGCGCGCACGCCACGGTGGACGGCCTCCTCGACTGGCCGGAGACCGACGCCGCCGCGGCGTCGCTGCGCACGCGCATCCTGGTGAGTGCGCGGCTCAGCCCGCCCTACCTGGACCGGCCTGTGATCGGCTCCGGCCTGCTCGGCTATGCGGCGTGGATGCTCGACCCGCACACCGTGGCCGCCCACGGCGACGGCGCGTGGCTGGAGTCGGGGCTGACCCTGTTCGCCCTGGCCGGCCGGGCGAACTCCCGCCAGGACGTGGCGAGCCTGCACCGCGACGCGGTCGGAGGGCACCTGGCCGCCGCCTGGGGCCGCGACCGCCTCGACGCCGCACTCGCCCCGGTCGCCGGCCTCGGCCCCGAGGAGGCCGTCGCCCGCGGCCTCGCCCTCCTCGCCACCGTCCGCGCCTGACCCGTCGCCGTATCCGCCGGCCATCTGGTGGACACGACACGCCGTCCGGGCCACGGCGACGACGGCGTGTCGCGTCAACTCGACGGCAGGACAAGCAACTTTGGTTGACAAATCCGGATAAGCAACTAGAGTTGCTTGCATGAACGCCGCACCGTATCCCGATCCCGTCGGCGGCGTCGCCGACGGCCTGGCCGCCGTGGTCGCCCTGCGTGAACTCGCCGACAGGCTCGAAGACGCCGAGGTCGAACGCGCGCTCCGCGACGGGTGGAGCTGGACGCAGATCGCCGACGCGCTCGGCGTGACCCGCCAGGCGGTCCACAAGAAGCACCTGCGCCGGGTCGCCGCCGCGGGCATCGAACTGAGGAGGCGCAATGTCTGACGTCCCACCCGGATCCGTCGGCAACCTGCCGGGGCAGCCGCTCTCGCGCACGCTGCGACCGATCGTCATCCGCTCCATCGCCGAGGCCCATGAGCGCCACTCCGCCGCCGTCGAAGCCGAGCACCTGCTCCTGGCGCTTTCGCGCGACGGCAGCGCTCCGGTGCGCGAGGCGCTGGCCTCCGCCGGATTCGACCACGACGGACTGGCGGCGGCCCTCGACGCCGAACGCGCAGCCAGCCTGCGCGTCGCGGGCGTCACTCCACCGCCCGCCGAGCGCCTGATCGCGTCCCCGGGCCTCACCCGCCCGCGCTGGGGCGCGTCGGCGCGGGAGGCCCTCACCCGTGCGCACCGCATCGCCGGCTCGCACCATCGCCAGCGGATGGACCAGCTCCACCTGCTCGCCGCCCTGCTCGGTCTCGAGCTCGGCACCCTCCCGCGGACCGTCGCCCTCGCCGGCGTCGACCCCCGCGTCCTGCTCGCCGCCGCGCGCCGCGCCTCCTGACGCCCGACCCCGACCACCTGCTTGACACGACACGCCGTCGCGCGCCGGTCCGCGACGGCGTGTCGCGTCAACCAGATGGCGCTTACACGGGCAGGGAGGGCGTGTAAGCGGCGCGTAAGGGCCGTGTAAGCGGGGGCGCGCAGGATCGGGACATCACCGATCCACAAGGAAAGGACACACCATGACTCGCAGCTCAGAGTGGGCCGTCGAAGCCCACGGGCTGGTCAAGGTCTTCGGCGACAACCGGGCGGTCGACGGCGTCGACCTGACCGTGCGCGCCGGCGCCGTGTACGGCGTCCTCGGGCCCAACGGCGCCGGGAAGACGACCACCATCTCCATGCTGGCCACCCTGTTGAAGCCGGACGCCGGCGAGGCCTTCGTCTTCGGCCACGACATCCGCCGCGAGCAGCAGGTCGTCCGCCAGCTCATCGGCGTCACCGCCCAGTTCGCCTCCGTCGACGAGACCCTGTCGGCCAGCGAGAACCTCATGATCTTCTCCCGCCTGCTCGGCCTCTCCGGCCGCGAGGCCAAGCGCAAGACCACGGAGCTGCTGGAGGAATTCGGCCTGACCGAGGCGGCGAAGCGCCCGCTGAAGAAGTTCTCCGGCGGCATGCGCCGCCGCCTCGACCTCGCCGCCAGTCTGATCGCGCAGCCGCCGCTGATCTTCCTCGACGAGCCGACCACCGGCCTCGACCCACGCACCCGCTCGCAGATGTGGGACACCATCCGCCGCCTGGTCTCGACCGGCTCCACCGTTCTGTTGACCACGCAGTACCTGGATGAGGCCGACCAGCTGGCCGACCGCATCGCCGTCATCGACCGCGGCCGGGTTGTGGCCGAAGGCACCGCGGACGAGCTGAAGGCGTCGGTCGGCGAGTCGTCGCTGCAGCTGCGCCTGACCGACCCGGCCGACATCGAGGACGCCCGCCGCGCCATCCAGACCGTGCTCGGTGTGGATGCGGTGGTGTCGCCCGAGGGCTCGCGCATCACGGCGCCCATGCGCAACGCGGACACGGTCACCGACCTGTTCGTGACGTTGCGCGAGGCGGGCATCCACCTGTCGGAGATGTCCGTGCAGAAGCCGACCCTGGACGAGGTTTTCCTCACCCTCACCGGCCACGGCGTCGAGGACGAGAAGGCGGGCGAGGAGTCCGCCGAGGAAGAGAAGGCCGTCACCTCGGAAGGAGTCAGCGCATGAGCGCCATCGCCACCATCACGCCGCCGTCGGAGCGGCAGCTGAAGAACCACGTCAGCCTCCGCCAGACGCTGGCCAACACTCTCACGATGGCCCGCCGCGGCATCCTGAAGGTGCGGCGGACGCCCGAGCAGCTGTTCGACGTGACGCTGCAGCCGATCATCTTCACCGTCATGTTCGCCTGGCTGTTCGGCGGCGCGATCGCCGGGAGCGTCGACGCGTACCTGCCCCAGCTCATCCCGGGCATCCTGGTGCAGACCGTCATCACCGCGTCCGTCGTCACCGGCGTCCAGCTCCGCGAGGACATGGACAAGGGGGTGTTCGACCGCTTCAAGTCGCTGCCGATCGCGCGCATCGCCCCGCTCTCGGGAGCCCTGCTCGCAGACACCCTGCGGTACGCGATCGCCACGACGATCACCTTCATCGTCGGTTTCGCCATGGGGTACCGCCCTGGCGCGGGGTTCGGCTTCGCGGCCCTCGGCGGCCTCCTCGTGATCGTCTGCGCCTGGGCGATCAGCTGGATCTTCGCCTTCTTCGGGGTGATCGCCCGCACGGCCGGGTCGGTGCAGGGCATCTCGTTCCTGATCCTGTTCCCGCTGACGTTCTTCTCGAACGCCTTCGTCTCGCCGAGCACGCTGCCGGGCTGGCTGGAGTGGTTCGTCAACATCAACCCGGTCTCGCACCTGGTGACGGCCATCCGCGACCTCGCCAACAACGGCACCTTCGGCGCCGACGGCTGGATCGCCCTCGCCGGTGCCGCCGTGATCGTCGCGGTGTTCGCCCCGCTCACCGTGCGGGCGTACATGCGCAAGGCCTGACCGGCGCGACCGGTCGTACGAGCGGCGGCCGTCGTATCTTGCTTCAGGGATGCGGCGGCCGCCTTATCGCGCGCCCACGCACGATCGGTGCGCGGATGCGCGACCAGACGCGGGATTCGCGCGCTCAGGCCGACATACACTGGAGAAGTGACAGCGTACGTCTCGGCCTTCGACCTGTTCTCGATCGGCATCGGCCCCTCGAGCTCGCACACCGTCGGCCCGCTCCGCGCGGCGGCCGCGTTCGCCTCCCGGCTCGACGACGAGGGGATGCTCGACCGCGTCGACGAGGTCACCTGCACCCTGTACGGCTCCCTCGGCTCCACCGGCATCGGCCACGGGACGCCCGATGCCGTGATCGCCGGTCTCCGCGGCCTCCAGCCGGAGACCTGCCGCCCGGAGGACGTGCGCGGAGCGTGGTCGGGGCTCGAGCCCGGCGCGACGATCCTGCTCGCGGGCCGGCGCCGCATCCCGATCGGCCGGGACGACATCGCCTTCGAGCCGCGCACCCGGCTGCCCGGCCACCCGAACGCGCTGACGCTGCGGGCGTGGGGCCGCGACGCCGCGGGTGAACGCTCGCCGCTGCCGCTGCTGGAGGAGACGTACTACTCGATCGGCGGCGGCTTCATCCGCCGCGACGGCGAGGAGGCTGCGCTCGCCGCCCGGCACGCGCACCCGCTCCCTTTCGCGAGCGCCGCGGAGCTGCTGGCGATCTGCGAGCGGGACGGCATCCCGATCTGCGAGGTCGCCCGCCGCAACGAGGTGGCACTGCACGGCGAGGAGGCAACGCGCGAACGGCTCGACCTGATCTGGGAGGCGATGGCCGAGTGCGTCGCCCGCGGGCTCTCGGGCGAGGGCACGCTGCCCGGCGGTCTCGGCGTCTGGCGCCGCGCGGCCAGGATGCGGGAGCACCTGGAGGCCGTGCAGGACGACCCGGGTCGCGCCACGGCTCTGGAGTGGCTGCACGCGTTCGCTCTCGCGGTCAACGAGGAGAACGCGTCCGGGGGTCGCGTCGTGACCGCGCCGACCAACGGCGCGGCGGGCATCGTCCCCGCGGTCGCCCACTACTACCTCCGGTTCGTGCCCGGCGCGTCCCAGGAGGGCATCCGGCAGTACCTGCTCACCGCGACGGCCATCGGCTCGCTGTTCAAGGCGAACGCCTCCATCTCGGGCGCGGAGGGCGGCTGCCAGGCCGAGGTCGGCTCCGCCTGCGCCATGGCCGCCGGCGCCCTGTGTGCCGTGCTCGGCGGCACGCCGAAGCAGGTCGAGAACGCGGCCGAGATCGCGATGGAGCACCACCTCGGCCTCACCTGCGACCCCGTCGGCGGCCTGGTCCAGATCCCGTGCATCGAGCGCAACGCGATCGCCTCGTCGACCGCGGTGTCCGCGGCGCGGCTTGCCCTGCACGGCGACGGATCGCACCTGGTGTCGCTCGACACGGTGATCGAGACGATGCGTCAGACCGGGCTCGACATGTCCACCAAATACAAGGAGACGAGCGAGGGCGGACTGGCCGTCAACGTCATCGAGTGCTGACGCGAGCGTTACGGCGCGTTGCACAGTGCATTTCGGACGTCGGTGGTCCTGGCTAGCGTGATCGGGTGACCGAAACCTCCTCCACCTCCGCCCGGCCCGCTGCGACCACCCCTCTCGCCTCCGCCCTCGACGGGCCGCTGGTCTCGACGCAGTGGCTCGCCGACCACCTCGGCGCCGAGGGGCTCGTCGTGCTCGACGCCACCGCCCTGCCGTCACGGGATGCCGAGGGCCGCGCCGCCTACGTCGCCGCGAGCGCGGCGTTCGCCGAGAGCCGCATCCCGGGCTCCGCCTTCGCCGACCTGGTCGACGGGTTCAGCGACGCGGAGGCGCCGTTCGCGTTCACCCGGCCGGGCGCAGACGCCTTCGCGCACGCCGCCGCGGCCGTCGGCATCGGCCCCGACACCACGGTCGTGGTGTATGACGGCGCGCTCGGGCAGTGGGCCTCGCGGCTCTGGTACCTGTTCCGCGCGTTCGGGCACGACCGGGTGGCCGTGCTCGACGGCGGCCTGACGAAGTGGACTGCCGAAGGCCGGCCGGTGGAGTCGGGCGATGCCGTCGCGACCGCGGTGACCGCTGCCTCCTCGCCCATCGCTGCGACCGAGCGGCCGGACTTCTGGGTCGGCACGGACGAGGTCGCGGCGATCGTCGACGGCACGCGGCCCGGCGCGCTCGTGTGCGGGACGCCGGCGCGCGACTTCGCCGCCCGGCACATCCCGGGCAGCACCAGCGCACCGGTGGCACGGCTGCTCGACCGGGAGACGAACGCCTTTCTGCCCGTCCCGGCGCTGCGCGAGGTGCTCGCGGACGTGCTGACGGCGCCCGGCCCGATCGTCGTGTACTGCGGCGCCGGCATCGCGGCGGCCGCTGACGCGCTCGCTCTCGCGCTGCTGGGCCGGGACGACGTGCTGCTGTACGACGGTTCGCTCGGCGAGTGGACGGCCGACCCGGAGGCTCCGCTGGCCTCGGCCGCGTGAGCGGGCAGCCCTAGCGGCCCACGCGTTTTCCGAGCGGGTTCGAAGGCATCAGCGCTAGGGTGCGGACATGACCGTGATGGACATCCCCTTCCACACCATCGACGGCGACGAGACCTCGCTGAACGCGTTCGCGGGCAAGGTCATCCTCGTCGTCAACGTCGCATCGCGCTGCGGCCTCGCGCCCCAGTACGAGAAGCTCGAGAAGCTGCAGGAGACCTACGGCGACCGCGGCTTCACCGTCGTCGGCTTCCCGAGCAACCAGTTCCTGCAGGAGCTGAGCTCGACCGACGCCATCAAGGAGTACTGCTCGACCACCTGGGGCGTCACCTTCCCGATGGCCGAAAAGGTGCGGGTGAACGGCCGCAACGCTCACCCGCTCTACCAGGAGCTGACGAAGGCGCCGGACGCGGAAGGCAAGGCCGGCCGCGTCAAGTGGAACTTCGAGAAGTTCGTCGTCACCCCGGATGGCGCCGTGCACCGTTTCCGTCCGCAGACGGAGCCGGACGACCCGGCCATCGTCGCGCTGATCGAGGAGTCGCTGCCCGCAGCCGCGTGACGCGGCTCAGCCGCGGCGGTACCAGCGGCCGCCGACGCGTTCGGTGAGCCGCCACGGACCGACCTCGGCGAGCGTGCGCAGCCGGGCGACCGTGTGCTCGGCGACACGCAGGGCCGTGCGGGCGTTGTCCTCGGTGAAGCGCACGGTGATGCGGGCCTCGCCGGACACCACATCCACGCTCGTCGCCTCCACGACCGCCAGCTCGCGCGCCGCCGCCGCAGCTCCCGGTTCCACGTCGCGCGGGTCCACGCGTGGTCGAAGACGGCCGACGGCGACGATCACGCGGAAGGAGGGCACCAGCCGAGCCTACGCGCGTCGAATGCACGGATGCGGCCGAGGGGGCGTACCCTGACCCGGTCAGAGAAGCGTTCGGGGGAACGCAGGGGTGCTCTGGCGCAGGAGGTGCGAATGAATGACCGGGTGCGGTCGGTGGACCATGATGTCCTCGACGACGCGGAGCGCGAGGAACTCGCCGCATTGCTGCGGGAGCGCAGGGAGACGGACATCGCCGAAGCCCAACGCATGGCCGAGTCGCTCGGCGTGCTGCTGTCGTCGCGGTCGGAGTCGACGGCGGACGACGAACACGACCCGGAGGGTCAGACGCTGTCGTCCGAGTGGAGCCGGCTGCAGGCGCTGCGGTCGGACGCCGCGCACGACATCGTCGCCGTGGATGCGGCACTCGAGCGGCTGAGGCTCGGCACGTACGGCGTGTGCGCCCGCTGTGGGGAGCCGATCGGGGTCGACCGGCTGCGCGCGCGTCCTACGGCCGAACTGTGCATCCGCTGCGCCGTCGCCGTCGAAAGCTGACCGCGCTAGGTCAGCGGACGGGAGGCAAGGTACACAGCCTCCGTGCGGCTCGACGCGCCGGTCTTCCGAAGAATGCTCGACACGTGGACGCTCGCCGTCTTCGCGCTGATGTAGAGCCGTTCGCCGATCTGCTTGTTGCTCAGACCCTGCTCGATGAGGGCGAGCACCTGCTCCTCGCGTTCCGTGAGCGGCTGACCCTGGGCACTCGCGGACGCGGCGGCACGGGCCGGTGGCGGGGTGCCGAGCGCGTCGGCAGCCCGCACGAGCATCGCGACACCGCCGGCCTCGGCGAGTTCGCGCCCCTGCGTGAGGAGCCGGTCGGCGCGCGTCCGATCTCCGGACAGCTGGGCGACGCGTGCCGCGCGCAACAGGCTGTACGGCAGGAGCTGCGCGGGAGCGAGCGGGTGCTCGGCGGCGGCCGCCGCCTGCTCCCAGGCTTCGGCCGGAGCGGCGTATTGCTCGCCGAGGTCGTCGGCCGCTGAGACGGCTGCCCGCGCGGTGGCGAGCTCTGCTTCGATCAGCGGCGCCCAGGCCGGAGCGGTCGGCCACGCGCGCAGCGGCTCGAGCACGGACTCCAGCCGTCGCGCCTCGGCCAGCACGGCGGCCTCGCGGGCGGCCGCCGTCGCGGGGCCGCGTCCGCCCGGGGCGCCTGCGGCGCCCGCTGCTCCGACCCGGGCGGCTGCCCCGCCGGGCCCGACCTCGCCGGCTGTGCCGGCCACTGCTCCGGCCGTGCCGGCGCCGCCGCCGACGGTACCGCCGCCGTCGCCTGCGACCAGCGTCTGAAGCGCGCCGGCGCCGTCGGTCGAGCCCGCCAGTTCGGCCAGGGCTCGCGCGGCCAACGCGAGCACCGGGAGGTCGTAGCCGGGCAGCGAGCGGAACGGCGGCGCACCGATTCCGCGCGTCTCCACCCACGCGCGGTCGAAGTCGCCGAGCGCGATCGCGACCTCGCCGGATGCCCGTGCGAGCGCCAGCCGGGTCTGCTGCTCCAGCTCGGCGAGGGCGCGGAGCGGTGACCGCAGCCGTCGCAGCAGGTCGTCGGCACGCTTCGGCTCGCCGTGCCAGACCCAGAGGCGCACGCGCTGCAGCTGCGCCGTCACGCCCGTGCGGTCGTCGAAGCCGAGGGCGACGCGGAGCATCGCCGCCGCCTGCTCGTACTGGCCGAGCGCGATGAGCGGTTCCGCGGTGTTGGCAGCGAGCCAGATGCCCGACGTGCGTTCCACTCCGCGCTCCCGCGCCCGCGCGACGCCCTCCTGAGCCATGCGGACGGCCTCGGCGTAGCGGCCGACCGAGTTGAGGGCGTCGGAGGCGTTGACCAGGTAGCGCAGGGTCGCACCGGCGTCGCCTGCGGCGAGGGCCCCGGCGATCTCGAACTCCGCGAAGCCCTCGTCGATCCGGCCGGACTCCACGAGAGACGCGGCGAGGATGTTGTGCGCGATCGACCGCATCCGTGCGGGCGACTCCTGCGCCTCCGCGATCGCGCCGCGGGCCGTCTCGATGGCCGCGTCGAAGTGGCCGGCGAGCATCCGCTGGGCGGCGAGCTCGGTCATCAGGTGCGGCCGCAGCGGGTCGCCGGACGGGAGCGAGCCGGGCGGCACTGTGGCGAGGGCCTGCTCCAGCAGCTGCGCGCTCCCGGGGCGGTTCAGGTTGCCCAGGTACTGACCCTTGTCACGCAGCAGCCGGGCCCGGCGCGACGGCGGAAGCTCATCGGACTCGGCCAGCGCCGCCTCCACCAGGGCGAGCGCGCGCTCGTTGTTGCCGGCGTTGCGCAGCGCCGATGCGGTCTGGGCGAGCACCGCCACGCGGTCGCTTCCGCTCAGCACCTCGGCGTCGGGCACGCCGTCCCAGAGTTCGAGCACCCGGTCGCCCATCGCGGCGACCGTCGCGTAGGCGTAGGAGCGCTTGGCCTCCTCCATCGCCTCGAGCGAGGCCAGGAAGGCCCGCCGCACGTCGTGCGCCGCCAGCCAGTGCGCCGACAGCTGCACGGCGGAGCGCTGCGGGCTCACCTCGAGCGCCTCGGCGAAGCGCGCGTGGTACCGCGTGCGCTCGCCCGGCAGCAGGTCGGCGTGGATGGCCTCCCGCACGAGCGCGTGCCGGAACAGGTACTCGGTGGAGTCGGCCGCCAGCAGGTTGGCCGTCACGGCCTCGCGCGCAGCGGCGTCCAGCTCGTCGGGCGATCCGTCGAAGACCGCCGCCAGCAGCTCGTGGGTGACGCACACGCCGCCGGCCGCGAGCACGCGAAGCAGGCGCTGCGCCGGTTCGCTCAGCCGCTCGTAGCGGGCGAGCACGAGCTCGCGCAGGGTCTCAGGGAGGTCGTCGCCCGACCGCAGGCCGTCGATGCCGACCAGCTCCTCCACGAAGAACGGGACGCCCTCGCTCAGCTCGGTGACCCGCTCCAGCGAGCCGTCGTCGGGCACCCGGCCGAGCAGTTCCTCCACCAGCTCGGCCACCTGCTCGTCGCCCAGCCGGGACAGCTCCCAGCGGGTCACGCGCCGCGTGCGCTCGAGCTCGGGCAGCCACGAGCGCAGGACGTGGCCGCGCGGCACCTCGTCGCTGCGGTAGGTCAGCAGCACGAGCAGCCGGCCGCTCTCGGCCATGCGGACGATGAAGCGCAGCAGCTCGAGCGTGGAACGGTCGGCCCAGTGCAGGTCTTCGATCGCGAGGACGACAGGGCGCTCGGCCGAGACGCGCTCCAGCAGCACGGTGACCAACTCGTAGAGGCGCTCCGCACCCGTGCGCGGCGGGACGGCGGAGTCGTCCGCCAGCTCGGGCAGGAGCGCGGACAGCACGCCTGCACCCGGACCCGCGGCCTCCAGCACCCGCTCCAGGCCGACGGTCTGGATGAGGCGCCGCAGCACCGCGGCGAACGGCGCGTACGGCGCCCCGTCGGCACCGAGGTCGACGCACCGGCCGAGCAGCACGGTCGCCGACTGCTCCTGCTCGGCGAGGAACTCGTCGAGCAGGCGTGACTTGCCGATGCCGGCCTCGCCGCCGATCACCACGGCCCGCAGCTCGCCCCGCGAGGCCGCCGCGAACTCGTCGCGCAGGGCCGCCAGGTCGGGCTGCCGCCCGACCAGCGTTGTGCTCGACGCCGGTGCTCGCATGGCTTCATCGTGCCACCGACCACCGACATCGGGGGCCTGGTTCCGGGGTGCTTCGCGGAGAGCAGACAGGGCGGGCTCGGCGCCGCTCACCGGGCGGCGTGCGCGAGCTCGCGCTCCGGCTCCGCGGCGACCGCGACGCCCGCTGCAGACGCCCCGGAGTCGCCCTCCGGCACCCGAGCGGCCGACGCAGCGGGAGCGGATGCGTCCTCCGCCACGACCGCCGCCCCACGTCCTTCGTGCTCCCGCCTCCGCCCGGTCAGCGACCGCAGCCAATGCTCCCGCTCGCCGGTCCGGCGCACGTGCTCCCGCTCGCGCTCCAGCCGATCCGTCTCCCCCGCCCGCACCCGCAGGTCCACGAACTCGTCGATCAGCATGTTCTCGTTCCCCTCGTCCGTTTCTTCCTGGACTCCACCCTTCTCGCTAAGGCACCCCGGCAGCATCGGGCGAATGCCCTATTCGTGCCCGGCGTCGGAGCGATAAGGGGTTCACTCGGCCGCGCGCCAGGGGCAGCATGGCGTCATGGCGACGATCAACGAGCTCCAGCCCCCGTACAAGGTCGGCTACTTCGTGGGGAGCCTCTCCACCCAGTCCGTCAACCGCACCCTCTCGAAGGCGCTGCTGCGGCTGGCGCCCTCCGACCTGGTGTTCACCGAGATCCGCATCGGCGACCTCCCCCTCTACAACCGCGACCTCGACGGCGACTACCCGGCGTCCGCGCGAGAGTTCAAGGCGACGATCGCGGCCCAGGACGCCCTGCTGTTCATCACGCCCGAGTACAACCGGTCCATCCCCGGCGCGCTGAAGAACGCGATCGACTGGGCCAGCCGGCCGTACGGCGAGAACGTGATCGCCCGCAAGGCCACGGCCGTCATCGGCGGCTCCCCCGGCCAGATCGGCACGGCAGTCGGGCAGCAGCATCTGCGCAGCATCCTGAGCTTTCTCCAGGCACCGCAGATGAACGCGCCGGAGGCCTACATCTGGATGCGGCCGGGCCTCATCGAGCAGGACGGCACGGTCACCGACCCGGGCACCGAGGAGTTCCTCCGCGGCTTCATGAACTCGTTCTTCGAGTACATCGAACGCGTGCTGACGGTGGTGCCGAGCGCGCCGTGAGACTGCAGGACGAGGGCGGCGACCGCAGCGTCGAGCTGCGGCCGGCCGCGAGCGGCGGCGACGGCGACCGGGTGGTGGTCGAGGCGGCCGTGGAGGACGGCGGGCGGCGCTGGACGCTGACCGAGCCGTGCCTCGCCCGAGCGGAAGCGCGGGACCTCGCGGCCTGGCTCGCCGGGATCGCGGAGGACACCACCGCCGCGGCGGACGAGTGGACGTCGCTCACCTTCGACGCGGACACCCTCTCGCTCAGCGGGCACCGCATCCCGGGCGGGACGGTCGAGCTGCGCATCGCCCTGCTGCGCATGCGCGCGGACGGACCGGGCACGACGGACGTCGTGATCGGCCTCCGCGCTCCGCAGGACGCCGTCGTGGCCGCCGCCCGCGACCTCCTCGCCGAGCTCGACGCCCTCCCCTGACCCGACTGCCCGTCCCGCCGCCCACCGCGACGATTTGGGCCAAATCGCGGGAAAGACACCCCGATAACGACGATTTGGGCCAAATCGCGGGAGGGTGGCGCGACAGAGGCTCAGCGACCGCCCTCGCGCTTGCGGTGCCGCTGCTGGATCGCCTGCTCGCCGTACGGGTAGATGTCGGCGCGCGGGGTGCTCGCCTCGTCGAGGCGGGAGCGCTGCTCGTCGGTGAGGGACAGGCCGGCCGCGCCGAGGTTGTCCTCCAGCTGCTCGACCGTCCGCGCGCCCAGGATGACGGAGGTGACGGCGGGCCGGCCGCTCAGCCACGCGAGCGAGACCTGCGAGGGCGTGGCTCCGGTCTCGCGCGCCACCGCATCCACGGCGTCGATGATCTCCCACGTGCGCGGGTCGGCGTTGCGGGCCTCCCAGGCCTCCATGCCACGGGTCGGGTTCTCGCCGAGGCGGGTGGCGCCGGTCGGCGGCTCGTCGCGGCGGTACTTGCCGCTCAGCCAGCCGCCGGCGAGCGGCGACCAGGGAAGCAGGCCGATGCCCGCATCCAGCGCCGCCGGCACGATCTCGTGCTCGATGCCGCGCACGATGAGGCTGTACTGCGGCTGCAGGGTCACCGGCGCCGCCCAGCCGTTCGCGAGCGCCAGCTGCGCCGCCTTCGTCAGCTGCCAGCCGAGATAGTTGGAGAAGCCGTAGTAGGAGATCTTGCCCGCCCGCACGGCGTCGTCGAGAAACCGCAGGGTCTCCTCCAGCGGGGTCAGCGCATCCCACGCGTGCAGCTGGTACAGGTCGACGTGGTCGACGCCGAGCCGGCGGAGGGAGGCGTCGAGCGCCGTCCGCAGGTGCGTGCGGGAGAGGCCGAGGTCGTTGGGGCCCGCTCCCATCGGGAAGCGGCCCTTCGTGGCGAGGACGATGCCGTCCCTGCGGCCGGGGTGGCGGGAGAGCCAGCGGCCGATGATCGACTCCGACGCTCCCGCCGAGTACACGTCGGCCGTGTCGACGAGATTGCCGCCCGCGTCGAGGTAGCGCTCCAGGATGGCGTGCGACGTCGGTTCGTCCGCCTCCGCGCCGAAGGTCATGGTGCCGAGCGCGAACTCCGACACGATCGTCCCGCTGTTTCCGAGGTTCCGTAGCTGCATGAGTGCGAACGTAGCCCCCTCCCGGGCGTTTGCGTACTGTGGTGGCTCGTGAGGCTGCTGCTGATGTCCGACACGCACGTCCCGAAGCGGGCGCGAGCCCTGCCCGTGCAACTCCTGGCCGCGGTGGACGAGGCGGATGTCGTCATCCACGCCGGCGACTGGGTGGATGCCGCGACGCTCGACCTGCTGGAGGCGCGGTCGCGCCGCCTCGTCGGCGTCTGGGGCAACAACGACGGGCCCGAACTCCGCCGCCGGCTGCCCGAGGTGGCCCGCGTCGAGTTCGACGGGGTGCGTGTCGCCGTGGTCCATGAGACTGGTCCGGCGGCAGGGCGGGAGGCGCGCTCCGACCAGGCGTTCCCGGAGACGGACGTGCTCGTGTTCGGCCACTCGCACATCCCGTGGGACACCGTGACCCCGGCGGGGCTGCGCCTGCTCAACCCGGGGTCGCCGACCGATCGGCGCCGCCAGCCCGTGTGCACTTACGTGACCGCGGAGATCGCGGACGGCCGGCTCGACGCGGTCTCTCTGGTCGCGGTCGACCGCTCCACTTGAACTGTCTTTCGCCTCCCGCGCCTCCGGGAGCACTCTTGCCCTGCAACGACACGGGCGGGGTGGGGACATGGGGATGCGGCGCAGGCGGATCGGCGGCAGCGGGACGGCGCCGGCGTGGGCCGGGACGCTCACCCTCCTCGCGCTCGGGATCGGGCTGACCGGGATCTGGCTGGCGCTGCGGGTCACCCGGCTCGCGGCGACCCCGGCCGGCGCCGACCCCGTCCTCACCGCCGCGCTCGCTCTCGCCGGCCTCTGCTGCATGGTCGGCGCGGCGGCCGGCGCCGTCACCCTGCGCCGCGAGGCCGCAGACAGCCACCCCACCTACACGCGCCGCTCCCCGGCCGTCGTCCGCCGCCCGGCCCGCCACCTCTCCCCCACCCGCTGACGCTCACCGGCGATTCCGCGATGACTGCACACGACACGCCGCACGGGCGTGCAGTCTTCGCGGACTCGATGGTGGGGGGTCAGGCGAGGAGGAAGCGGTCGACGAGGAGGGAACGGGTGGCGGGGAGGAGGTCGGCGCGGAGGGCGCGCTCGTCGACCTCCAGGAGCTGGGCCAGCGCGGCGACGATCGCGCCGACGGAGAGCTCGCCGTCGCACGCGCCGACGAGAGCCGCGAGGCCGGTGTCGGCCGAGACGACCCGGCCGAACCCGCCGCCCTGGCGCAGCAGGATGGCCGTCGGCGCGTCCGCTCCCGGCCAGAGGTGCCGCTCCTCCGTGACGTCGCCCGCCACCACGGGTCGCAGCCGGGAGAGCTCGTCGTCGTCGAGGGCGGCCTGCAGGTCGTGGGCGGCGAGCGCCTCCCCCAGGTGGACGCCGAGGCCCGCCTCGTTCGCGCCGAGGGAGCCGTGCAGCCGCTCGAACCGGCGGAGCGTCGGCGCGCCGGCCGTGCGCCGCAGCAGCAGGTAGCCGAAGCCCACCGAGCGCACGTCCCGCTCGGCGAAGTCGTCCAGCCACGCACCGAGCAGCCGTTCGAAGTCGTCCGTTCCCGGCCGGGTGCCGCCGTCGCGGATCCACGTCTCGGCGTACCGGACGTCGTCCTCGACGTCGCGCTCGATCACCCAGGCGTCGAGGGGCTCGGGGGACGCGTCCACCCACTCCCGCACGCGCTCCAGGCCGTCGCCCGTGCCGCGGTACTCCCAGTTGCCGAGGAGCTGCGCGACCCCGCCCTCGGTGAGGTGCTCTGCGCAACCGCGCACGAACGACGCGACCAGCCCGTCGCCGACCATGCCGCCGTCGCGGTACTCGTACGCCGGCACGCCCTCGGTGCGCGGGGTGATCACGAACGGAGGATTGGAGACGATGTGGTCGAACCGCTCGCCCGCGACCGGCTCGAACATGCTCCCGAGGCGCAGCTCCACCCCGTCGATCTCGTTGAGCGCCAGGTTGAGGGCGGCCAGCCGCAGGGCCCGCTCGGAGATGTCGGTCGCGACAACGCGCCGGGCGTGACGCGCAGCGTGCATGGCCTGGATGCCGCATCCCGTGCCGAGGTCGAGCGCGCTGTCGACCGTGCGCTGCAGCATCAGGCCGCTCAGGGTCAGGGAGGCGCCGCCGACGCCGAGCACGTGGTCCTCGGGCAGCGCGTGGCCGAGGGCGAGCTCGCCGAGGTCGGAGACGATCCACCAGTCCGCGGGACCCGCCGCGTCCACGAAGCTGTACGGGCGTAGGTCGACCGCGGCGGCGACGGTGTCCGCGGCGTCGTCGACCGCGACCAGGCCCAGCGCCTGCGCGCCCTCGACCCCGAGCCGTGGGAGCGCCGCCTCCGCGTCGGAGCGCGGGACCGCACGCCCGAGCACGAACAGCCGGGCCAGGGTCGCGAGCGCCGACGGCTCCCGCCGCGCCAGCGCCCGCTCGGCCGGGACCCGCTGCCCGCGGTGCAGCGCCTCCGCCGCCTCCTGCCCCCACAGGCCCGTCAGGGCGTCGACGGTGAGCCCCGCGGCGATCAGGTCGGCGCGGAGGTCGGGGATGCGGTCGGCGGTTTCGCTCATGCCTTTCATTGAAGCAGGAGCAGAATGGGGTCGTGATCCGCAGGAGAGCCATCGTCGCCGGCGACGTGCAGGGAGTCGGGTTCCGCTGGGGCGCGCGGGAGGCCGCACAGCGCCTCGGCGTGACCGGCTGGGCCCGCAACCGCCGCGACGGCACCGTGGAGGCCGAGGTCGAGGGCGAACCGGAGCAGGTGGAGCGCATGCTCGACTGGCTTCGCGCCGGTCCCCCGGGGGCCGGCGTCGAGAGCGTCACGATCTCGGAGGCGGAGCCGCGCGGCGACGACGCCTTCCGCATCTACGAGACCGCCTGACCCGGCGGAGTGGAGAATGGTCGCATGACGCGTGCGACCCTGCTGACCATCACCTCGCCGACCGGAACCCCCGAGCCGGGCGACCCCGGCTACGTCGTCGCCGACTTCGCCGCACCCCAGGTGCGCATCACCGACCTCTCGGTGACGCGCGGCGACGGCGTGTTCGAGACGATCGCGGTGATCGGCGGGCACCCGCAGGCGCTGGAGCCGCATCTCGCGCGGCTGGCCCACTCCGCCGCCCTGCTCGACCTGCCCGTCCCGGCCACGGACGTGTGGCGGGAGGCGGTGCTCGCGGGCGTCGCCGACTACCTGACCCGCAACGGCGGCGCCGACGTCGAGCTGTACGCGAAGCTGATCTACAGCCGCGGCGTCGAGGGCGAGGGTCGCCCCAGCGGCTGGCTGTTCGTGGACGCGGGCGAGGACTTCTCGCAGGCGCGGCTCGGCATCCGCGTGGTCACGCTCGACCGCGGTCTGCGCCACGACGTGGCCAAGACCTCCCCCTGGCTGCTGGCGGGCGCGAAGACGCTGTCGTACGCGGTCAACCGTGCCGCGCAGCGGGAGGCGGTGCGCCGCGGCGCCGACGACGTGCTGTTCGTCAGCAGCGACGGCTTCGCGCTGGAGGGTCCCACGTCGAACGTCGTCACTCTGCGGGACGGCGTCGTGCGCACCCCGAACACCGACCAGGGCATCCTCGCCGGGACGACCCAGGCGGCCGTGTTCGACTTCTTCGCCGGTCGCGGCCTGCGCACCGAATTCGCACCGCTCACGCTCGACGATGTGGTCGCCTCCGACGCGCTCTGGCTGGTCTCCAGCGTCCGCCAGGCGGCCCCGGTGACGCATCTCGACGGGCGAGAGTACCCGGTGGATGCGGCCCTCACCGCCGAGCTGAACGCGTACCTCCTCGCGCGCACCGAGTAACCGGCAGACCGCTCGTTACACCCGGATTCGCGGCTGTCGGTCGCAACGCCTAGGCTGAATCCACCGCGCGGGCGACGGAGCCCGGAGCACGGTGCAGAGTCCGTCCACGACCCGGGGAAGGAGGGTGCGAGATGACCGAACCGGTGCCCCGCAGCATCGAGCTGCTGCGCCAGCAGGCGCGCGACGAGCTCTCCGCGATCATCGAGCACCGCTGCCGTGCGGGCGAGGACCCGTGGCAGTTCATCCCAGACCTGCCGAGCGTCGACGAGCAAGTGGTCATCTCGCTCCGCGCGGGCGCGATCGAGGCGTTCGACCTGGCCGAGGAGCAGTCCAGGGCGCACCACCCCGCGGCCGGCCGCGACGTGTTCGCCCGGTTCGAGTACGGCGTGCTGCGGCGCATCGCGCTCGAGCATCCCGAGCTCAGCGAGGCGGTCTGGGGCATGCTCGACAAGGTCGAGCGCGCCTGAGCACCTTGCGGGACTACCCTGCGGGCATGGGAATCGTCACCGCCGACATCGGGATCTCGCTCGACGGCTTCGCCGCCGGACCCAACCAGTCGCTGGAGCATCCGCTCGGCGAGGGCGACACCGAGCGCCTGCACACCTGGATGTTCGCCTACGCCGACGAGCACACCGAGGAGATCGAGGCGATCACCTCCGCCGGCGCCTACGTCATGGGCCGGAACATGTTCGGACCGGTCCGCGACGAATGGCCCGCGCCCGGCGAGCCGTTCGGCGACTGGCACGGCTGGTGGGGCGACGAGCCTCCGTACCACGCACCAGTGTTCGTGCTGACGCACTACGCCAGGGAGCCCCTGGAGACCGTCGGCACCACCTTCCACTTCGTGACCGACGGCATCCACTCGGCCGTGGACCAGGCCCGCTCGCATGCGGGAGACGCCGACGTGGCGATCGCGGGCGGCGCGGAGACGCTCAACCAGGCGCTGTGGGCCGGCATCGTGGACGAGCTGCGGCTGCACATCGTCCCGCTGACCCTCGGCGGCGGCGAGCGCGTCTTCGACCGGGTGCCGCCGCTCGACCTGGAACTGGTCCGCCAGCGCGTCACCCCCGAGGTCGCGCACCTCACCTACCGCCCGCGCCGCTGAGCCCGGCCTCCATGGGGCGCAACACGCCGTTATGGCGCGCGCACAACGGCGTGTTGCGTCCCAGAGAGCGCGGCTAGGGCGCCCCGGCGTCCGTCACGGGCAGGCGGCAGACGAAGTCGCGGCAGAGGTACGCGGTCGGGAGTCCGTCCCGCGTCGTGCGCCCGTCGAACAGCTCGAATCCGCCGGCTGCCAGGGCTTCCGCCTGCGCCTCGGTCGCGAACGCGACGAGCGGGGCCGCATGCCGCCGCGCCGCCGCCGGCAGCGCGCCGGATGGGCCGGACGCCTCGGCCCCCGCCTCCGGCAGCACCACCACCAACTGCTCGACCTCGCCCGCGAGTTCCGACATCAGCGCCAGCGCCGTCCCGAACGCGCTCGGCACCTGCAGCGCCTGTGCGGCCACCAGCCGCATCCCCTCCCGGGCCGCGCGCTCATAGCGCCGCTCGCCGGTCATCAGGTACAGGGTGTGCGCGGCGCGGCTCATCGACGACAGGCCCGACGGGTACGCACCCTCCGACGGGTCGACGCGCACCGCCAGTCCCGTCGACTGCAGCACCGGGTCGCCGCCGCCGGGCGTCTCGAACGGACAGGTGCCCTCGTCCGCCGCCTCCAGGCACAGGTCGACCAGGTCGCGGGCCTCGGACGCAATGCGGGCGTCACCGTTCGCCAGGGCCAGCTCCAGCAGCCCGGCCGCAAGGCCGCCGTAATCCTCCAGCGTCGCGCCCGCCTCCGAGCGCCGGTCGCCGAGGGAGGCGCGCAGCAGCGTCCCGTCCTCTCGCCGGTGGCGCGCGAGCACGGCGTCCGCCGCCTCGGCCGCCGCCGCGATCCAGGCCGGGCGGTCGAGGATGCGGCCCGCCCGCGCGAGCGCGCCGATCGCGAACCCGTTCCAGCCGGTCAGCACCTTCGCGTCCAGAGGCGGCGGCTCCAGCCGGGCGCGCTCCACCGGCGGGAGCGTGTAATACGTCCCCTCCACCCGGGCGCCGTCGATCGTGCTCTCCGAGTCCTGCGCCGATGCGAACCCGCCGGACGGCTGCCGCAGCACCCCGAGCAGGAAGGCGGCGACCCCGTCGGCGGTGCGTTCCGCCCACTCCTCGCCCGTCAGCCGCCAGGCGCGCGCGTACGTGTCGAGCAGCAGCGCGTTGTCGTAGAGCATCCGCTCGTAGTGCGGCTCGCTCCAGTCGCGCCGGGTCGCGTAACGGAAGAAGCCGCCGTCGACCGCGTCACGCAGCGGGGAGGCCGCCATCCGCCGCAGCGTCCGGGCGGCGAGCTCCTGCCCGGCCGGGCGGGTCAGCAGGAAGTCGAGGGTGGGCGCGACAGGGAACTTCGGCGCGCCGCCGAACCCGCCGAACTCCGCGTCCTCCGCTTGCGCCAACATGGCGACCGCTCCGTCCAGTTGCTGCTCCGTCGGCAGCTCGGAGACGGCCGTCGCCGCCTCGGCCGCCGCGGCGAGCGCCTCGCGCACCTTCCCCGCGTCCGACTCGACCTGATCGCGGCGGGAGGTCCAGGCGTCCCACACCGCGTCGAGCACCTGCCGGAACGACGCGCGCCCGGCGACCGGCTGCGGCGGGAAGTAGGTCCCGGCGAAGAAGGCGCGTCCCTCCGGCGTCGCGAAGACGGTCAGCGGCCAGCCCAGGTTCCCGGTGAAGGCGCTCGCAGCCGAGAGGTAGGCCGCGTCCACGTCGGGATGCTCCTCCCGGTCGACCTTGATCGCCACGAACCGCCGGTTCAGCTCCTCGGCCGTGACCGGGTCGCTGAAGCTCTCCCGCGCCATGACGTGGCACCAGTGGCAGGTCGCGTAGCCGATCGAGACCATGACCGGGACATCGCGCCGCCGCGCCTCCGCGAACGCCGCCGGCCCCCACGGGAACCAGTCGACCGGGTTGTCCGCGTGCGCACGCAGGTAGGGGCTGACCGCGTCGCCCAGCCGATTCGCCATGCGCTCACCCTACGACCCCGGCGCCGGAGGGGAACCCCCGCGTCAGCCCGCGGTGTCCATCCCCTGCAGCCGCACCGACGAGTTCAGGTAGAACGCCGCGAGCAGCGCGTAGCTGAGGCACGCGACCGCGGGGATGAAGGCGTCCTCCGGCTTGCTGCCGAACGCGCCCACCCCGGAGACGAAGGCGAGTGCGGCGAGCAGCCCGCCGATCCAGAACCCCGCCGCCGGCCGGGCCGTCGCCCGCCACCAGGGCCGTGGGTCGGCACGGTTCTCGCCCGCGCCGCGGAAGGTGCGGACGCCGACGATGACGTACGCGAGGTTCAGGATGGCGACCACCAACACATCGAACGTCGGGTTCAGGAAGCGCGCGAACAGGAACACGTTGAGCACCAGGATGAGCGCGAAGACACCCACGATGTAGATGATCTTGCCGGTGATCGTCGTGATGCGCACGCGACGAGCCTAGCCGGGAGGTGCGACAGTGCGCGCCGCACCTCCCGGTCGCTGATCAGTCGATGCCGGAGATCAGTTGACCTCGCCGGGGTGCGAGCCGACGCGACCCTCGCGCTCCAGCGAGCTGATGGCGGCGACCTCGTCGGCGGTCAGCTCGAAGTCGAAGACGTCGAAGTTCTCGACCATGCGCTCGCGCCGGTTCGACTTCGGGAAGACGATGTTCCCGGTCTGCAGGTGCCAGCGGATGACGACCTGCGCCGGCGTCTTGCCGTGCGCCTCGGCGGCGCCGGCCACCTCCGGCAGCTCGAACAGCGGGTACTTGCCCTGGCCGAGCGGACCCCAGGCCTCGATCTGGATGCCGTGCTCGCGCGAGAACGCGGTCACCTCCGGCTGCTGGTGGGCCGGGTGCAGCTCGATCTGGTTGACCGCGGGCACCACATCGGCGTTGGCGAGCAGCTTCTCCAGGTGGGGCACGAGGAAGTTGGACACGCCGATCGCCTTGGCGCGGCCGGTGGCGTAGATCTTCTCCAGCGACTTCCACGCCCGGACGAAGGTGTCCTTCTGCGGGGTCGGCCAGTGGATGAGGTACAGGTCGACGTAGTCGAGGCCGAGCTTGCCGAGCGACTCGTCGAACGCCGCCTCCGCGTCGGTCTGGCGGTCGTTCCACAGCTTGGTGGTGACGAACAGCTCCTCGCGCGGGAGGCCGGCCGACGCGATGGCCTGCCCGACTCCCTCCTCGTTCCCGTAGATGGCGGCCGTGTCGATGTGGCGGTAGCCGACCTCGAGCGCGTCCGTGACGATGCGGGTCGTCTCGGCGGGGTCGACCTTGAAGACGCCGAAGCCGAGCTGGGGGATGGTGGTCCCGTTGTTCAGGGTCAGAAGCGGAGTATTTGCGTTTGCAACCATATCCTTCACGGTACCAGCGTCAGGATGCGGTCGTGGTCTCCGCCTCGAACACGGCCACGAGCTCCCGCTTCAGCACCTTGCCGCTCGGTCCGAGCGGCAGCGCTTCCACGATCACCACCCGGCGGGGAAACTTGTACGCCGCAACGCGCTCGCGCGCGTAGCCGACCAGCTCCTCCCCCTCCGCCTCCGCACCCGGCATCAGCGTGACCGCCGCCATGATCTCCTGGCCGTGGGTCTCGTGCGCGACGCCGAAGACCGCGACCATCGCCACCGCGGGATGGGCGGACAGCACCTCCTCCACTTCGCGCGGGTACACGTTGTAGCCGTTGCGGACGATCATGTCCTTCTTGCGGTCCACGATCGTGATGTAGTCGTCGTCGCTCTTCGTGCCCAGGTCGCCGGTGCGGAACCAGCCGTCGACCACCGCCTCCGCGTTCGCCTCCGGCAGGTTCAGGTAGCCCTTCATCAGGTTGTGGCCGCGCACCACGATCTCGCCCAGCTCCCCGCGCGGCAGCAGCTCGATGCGGTCGTCGACCTCGGCGTCGGCGATCTCCACATCCACGCCCCAGATCGGCGTGCCCACGGTGCCGACCCGCGTCGGCCGGCCGCGGTGGTTGAACGAGGCGACGGGCGAGGTCTCGGTCAGCCCGTAGCCCTCGTGCACGTCGATGCCGTACACCTCCTTCATCCGCTCGATCACCGCGACGGGGATGGCCGCGCCGCCGCTCATCCCGTAGCGCAGCGGCGGCCGCTCCGGGTTGCTCTTGGCGGCCTCCAGCAGCGCGACATACATGGTCGGGACGCCGGTCATGATCGTGCAGCCGTGCTCGTTGAGCAGCTGCAGCGCGGTCGCGCCGTCGAACTTCGGTACCAGCACCACTGCGGCGCCCGCACGGAACCCCATGTTCATCACGCACGTCTGCCCGAAGGTGTGGAACAGCGGGAGGCAGCCGAGGATCCGGTCGGTCGGCTCGATGTCGAGGGTGCCCGCGAGCAGCACGTTGACCTGCTCGACCAGGGAGAAGTGGCAGCCCTCCGCGCCCTTCGGCTTGCCGGTGGTGCCGCTGGTGTACAGGATGGTGGCCGTGTCGAGCGGCTCGCGCGGCTCGTACGTCGTGATCGGCTCGGCCGCGGCCGAGAGCTCCTCCAGCCGGGGGAACGGCAGCTGCTCGACCAGCTCGTCCGGCACGAGGACCGAGATCGTCGGGATGCCCGCCAGCCCGGCCCCGCGTGCCCCCTCGGCGAGCAGCGGCGCGGCGCAGATCAGCAGCTCTGAGCCGGAGTCGCGCAGCACGTACGCGATCTCCTCCGCCTTCAGCAGCGCGTGGATGGGGACCACCACCGCGCCGAGCGACAGCACCGCGTAGTAGGCGCGCGGGAAGTCGGGCACGTTCGGCAGCATCAGCGCCACCTTGTCCCCCGTGCCCACGCCGAGGTCGCGGAGGGCGCCCGCGTAGGACCGCGTCTGCTCCCACAGCTCGCCGTACCGGATCTCGCGACCGGCGAAGATCAGCGCGACGTTGTCGGGCATCCTGTGCGCCGTCTCCGCCAGGATGCTCGCGACCGACATGGTGGCAAAGCCGTGACTCATGGGTTCTCCTCGTCCTCGTCGACGCCGGAACCGATCCGGGTTGAGGCGAACCTACGTCCTCCGCGCGCCGGGGGCAACGCCCTCGTGCGGGGCGCGCCGCGGCGACTGCGCTCCTTTGCGACCACTGCGCCTGCGCGAGCGGGCGCAGAAGTCCCGTAGGGGCGCAGTCGCGCCTGGGCAGGCGCGCGCCGCGGGTAGACTGGAGGGCTCATGTCCTCCGCCGGCACCCTCCCCCGCATCACGTTCCCGCCCGAGCTGCCCGTCAGCCGCAAGCGGGACGACATCGCGCGCGCCATCCGCGACAACCAGGTCGTCATCGTGGCCGGTGCGACCGGGTCCGGCAAGACGACGCAGCTGCCGAAGATCGCACTCGAGCTCGGCCGCGAGAGCATCGGGCACACGCAGCCGCGGCGCCTCGCGGCGCGCACGATCGCCGAACGCATCGCAGAGGAGCTCGGCCAGGAGGTCGGCGAACTCGTCGGCTACCAGGTGCGGTTCACCGACCGCGTCTCCAAGCAGACGCGCATCAAGCTGATGACCGACGGCATCCTGCTCAACGAGCTGCGGCGCGACCGGATGCTGCGCGCCTACGACACGATCATCATCGACGAGGCGCACGAGCGCAGCCTCAACATCGACTTCCTGCTCGGGTACCTCAAGCAGCTGCTGCCGCAGCGTCCCGACCTCAAGCTCATCATCACCTCCGCCACCATCGACCCGGAGAGCTTCGCCGCCCACTTCGCCGCGGCCGACGGCACCCCCGCGCCGATCGTCGAGGTCTCAGGCCGCACCTACCCGGTCGAGCTCCGCTACCGGCCGCTCGTCGCCGAGGCGCTGGAGGAGGACGACGACGACCCGGACCCCGTCCCCGCCGCCGACCGCGACTACCTGCAGGGCATCAACGACGCCCTCGACGAGCTCGCCCGCGAGGCGCCAGGAGACGTGCTCGTCTTCCTCTCCGGCGAGAACGAGATCCGGGATGCCGCCGACGCGATCCGCGGCCGCAACCTCCCCGGAACCGAGGTGCTCCCGCTGTACGGCCGGCTGTCGGCGGCCGAACAGCACCGCGTCTTCCAGCGCTCCACGACCCCCGGCATCCGCCGCCGCGTCGTGCTCGCGACCAACGTCGCCGAGACCAGCCTCACCGTCCCCGGCATCAAGTACGTCGTGGATGCCGGCACGGCCCGCATCAGCAGGTACAGCACGCGCGCCAAGGTGCAGCGGCTTCCGATCGAGGCCATCTCGCAGGCGAGCGCCAACCAGCGCTCCGGCCGCTCCGGCCGCACCAGCGACGGCATCGCCATCCGCCTCTACTCCGAGGAGGACTTCGCCAAGCGGCCGGAGTTCACCGAGCCCGAGATCCTGCGCACCAACCTGGCGGCGGTCATCCTGCAGATGATCTCGCTCGGGCTGGGCGACATCGCCGCGTTCCCGTTCCTCACGCCGCCGGACTCGCGCGGCATCAAGGACGGGTTGGACCTGCTCACGGAGCTCGGCGCGATCACGTCCGGCAAAGCGGAGACGAAGCTGACCAACGTCGGCCGCCAGCTGGCGCAGCTGCCGATCGACCCGCGGTTCGCCCGCATGGTGGTCGAGTCGAAGCGCCACGGCACCTCGCGCGAGGTCATGGCGATCGTCGCCGGCCTCACCATCCAGGACCCGCGCGAGCGTCCCGTCGAGAAGCGCGGCAGCGCCGACGAGAAGCACGCGCGGTTCGCCGACCCGACCAGCGACTTCCTGACCCTGCTGAACCTCTGGAACTACCTGGAGGAGCAGCAGCGCGAGCTGTCCTCGAGCGCCTTCCGGCGGCTGTGCAAGGCCGAGTACCTCAACTTCCTCCGGGTGCGCGAGTGGCAGGACGTCTACCGCCAGCTGCGGCAGCTCGCCAAGCCGCTCGGGCTCACGATCGGCGAGCCGTCCGTGGCTGTGCCGTCCACAGTGAATGGGGAAGGCATCCACAAGTCGCTGCTCGCCGGCCTGCTGTCGCACATCGGGCTCAAGGACGTCCGCGACACAGGGTCGAACCCGCGCGGCGGCGCCGGCGCGAAGGGCGGTCCGCGGTCGCGGCAGTCCGAGTACCTCGGCGCCCGCCAGACCCGGTTCGTGATCTTCCCCGGCTCGACCCTGGCCAAGAAGCAGCCGAACGCCGTGATGAGCGCCGAGCTGGTGGAGACCTCCCGCCTGTTCGCACGCATGAACGCCGCCATCGACCCGGCCTGGGCGGAGCCGATCGCGGGCGACCTCTGCAAACGGCAGTACAGCGAGCCGCACTGGGAGAAGAACCAGGGCGCGGTGGTCGCCTACGAGCGGGTCACCCTGTTCGGGGTGCCGATCATCCCGCGCCGCCGCGTGCAGTACGCCCGGATCGACGCGGAGCTCTCGCGCGAGCTGTTCATCCGGCACGCGCTCGTGGACGGCGAGTGGGACTCGCACCAGGCGTTCGACCGCGCCAACCGGAAGCTGCGAGCCGAGCTGCGCGAACTGGAGGAGCGGACGCGGCGGCGCGACATCCTGAACGACGACGAAGCCGTCTTCGAGTTCTACGACAAGCGCATCCCCGCCGACGTGGTGTCCACCCGCTCGTTCGAGGGCTGGTGGAAGAAGGCACGGCAGGAGACGCCCGACCTGCTGACGATGACGCCGGAGGCCCTGCTCGACGAGGACGCGGCCGAGGTCGACGAGGAGGCCTTCCCTCCGGTCTGGCGTCAGGGCGACCAGCGGCTCACCCTGCGCTACCGGTTCGAGCCTGGCGCGGAGGACGACGGCGTGACCGTGCAGGTGCCCCTGCCGCTGCTCGCCGGCCTGCTGCCGGACGGCTTCGACTGGCAGGTGCCCGGCCTCCGCCACGAGCTGGTGACCGCGATGATCAAGTCGCTGCCGAAGGCGATCCGGCGCCAGGTCGTCCCCGCCGCCGACTGGGCGCAGCGCCTGCTCGGCGAGCTCTCCGGTACCGCCGGGATGCGCGCCCACGAGGGCGAGCGCCCCGCCGGCAGCCTCGCCGACACCCTGGCGGCTACGATCTCGCGGCTCACCGGGTCGCGGGTCAGCGGCACCGACTTCGACCTCGACCGGCTCCCGCCGCACCTGCGACCCACGTTCCAGGTGATCGGCGAGCGCGGCCGGACGCTCGCGTCCGGCAAAGACCTGGCTGCTCTGCAGGACAGGCTGCGCTCGCGCGCCCGCGACTCGGTCGCCAAGGTGGCCGAGGCGCGCACGCCGAACGCCATCGAGCGGTCGGGCCTCACGACCTGGGACTTGGACGAGCTCCCCCGGTTCGTCGACTCGGAGCACACCGGCCCGGGAGGCACGAAGAATGTCATCCGCGCCTACCCCGCGCTCGTCGACGACGGGCAGTCTGTGAGCATCCGGCTCATGGGCACGCCGGCCGAGCAGGCGCGCGCGATGCCGGGCGGGGTGCGGCGGCTGCTGCTCGCCAGCGTCCCGTCGCCGGTCGCCTACGTGCAGCAGCACCTCACGTCGAATGAGAAGCTGACCCTGGCGGCCAGCCCCTACCCGAACACGAAGGCGCTGTTCGACGACTGCCTGCTCGCCGTCGTCGACTCGGTGCTGTACCGGATGAAGCCGGACGGGCAGGTCTTCATGCGGGCCGAGTTCGAGGCGGTCCGCGACCGGGTTTCGGGGATCGTGATGGACTCCATGTTCGAGACGGTCGCGCTGGTCACGCGCATCCTGACCGCCGCCCGGGCCGCCGAGAAGGCGATCTCGGGGGTCACGGCGCTCACCTACCTGCCGGCGCTGAACGACGCGAAGGGCCAGCTTGCCGGCCTGGTCTGGGCCAACGGGAATGGGCCCGGCTTCGTCTCCGCGACGGGCTTGGAGCAGTTGCGCCAGCTCCCTCGCTACCTCGCCGGGATCACGCAGCGGATGCAGGCGCTACCCACGAATCCGGGCCGCGACCGTGCCTGGCAGACACAGGTGGAGACCGCCATCGCGCTGTACACGGACGCCGGCGGCCGCATCCCGCTCGCCCCCGGCTCGTCTCCCTCGCTCGTGCACGCGCGCTGGATGCTCGAGGAGTTCCGCGTCTCCCTATTCGCCCAATCGCTCGGCACCGCGGAGTCCGCCTCCCTCCCCCGCCTCCGCAAGCTCCTTACCCCCTGATCCCCAGCCATCAGTTCCTGAGTTCTTCGAGTTTTTCGCGGCGTGTCTCTCGAAAAACTCAGGAGCTGATGGTTTGGGGGCGGGTCAGACGGGGAGGTGGAAGCCGCCGTTCGAGTGGAGGAGCTGGCCGTTGATCCAGCCGCCGGAGACGGAGAGCAGGAAGGCGACCAGGTCGGCGGTGTCCTGCGGCCGGCCCAGGCGACCGAGGGCGGTCTCGGCGGCGAGGGCCTCGGCCAGGTCGGGCGTCATCCAGCCGGTGTCGATCGGGCCCGGGTTGATCAGGTTCGACGTGATCCCGAGCTCCGCGAGCTCGACGGCCGCCGCGATGACGATGCGGTCGAGCGCGCCCTTGCTGGCCCCGTACGGCAGGTTGTGCGCGGTGTGGTCACTGGTCAGTGCGACGATACGGCCCAGCCCCGCGGCCTCCGCGGGGAACTGCTCGGCGAACGCCCGGATCAGCAGCCACGAGCCTCGCGTGTTCACAGCGAAGTGCCGGTCGAACGCCTCCACGCTGGTGTCCAGCAGGCCGCTGTCGACCGAGTACGCGTGGCTGGCCACGAGCGCCTGGATGGGTCCGAGCCGCTCGACCACGCGGCCGACCAGCTCGGCGGGTCCCGCCGGGTCCGAAAGGTCTGCGGTGAAGCCCAGCGCCCGTCCACCCGTCGCCTCGATCTCCGCGGCGAGGGCCTCGTGGAACCCCGGGTCGGGCGCGAGGTCGGCGAAGGCGACGTCGAAGGCGTCGGCGCCGAGCCTGCGGACGATGCCCGTGCCGATCGCATTCGGACGGCCGACACCGGTCACCAGGACGAGGGGACGACGCTGTTCGGTCATCCCCTCATCCTGGCAGAGTCGCCTACGGCTAGAGCACCTTCGACAGGAAGGCCTGCGTCCGCTGGTGCTGCGGGTTGCCGAGCACCTCGCGCGGGTCGCCGGACTCGACGACGACGCCGCCGTCCATGAAGACCAGCTCGTCGGCGACCTCACGGGCGAAGCCCATCTCGTGCGTCACGACCACCATGGTCATGCCGCTGGCCGCCAGGCCCTTCATCACGTCGAGCACCTCGCCGACGAGCTCCGGGTCGAGCGCCGAGGTGGGCTCGTCGAACAGCATCAGCTTCGGGTCCATCGCCAGCGCCCGGGCGATCGCCACGCGCTGCTGCTGCCCGCCGGACAGCTGCGACGGGTAGTGGTCGCCCTTGTCGGACAGCCCGACGCGGGCGAGCAGCTCGTTCGCGCGCTCCACCGCCTTCGCCTTCGAGAGGCCCTTCACGCGGATGGGCGCCTCGATGATGTTCTCCAGCGCCGTCATGTGCGGGAACAGGTTGAACCGCTGGAACACCATCCCGATCTCACGGCGCTGACGGGCGGCCTCCTTCGGCTTCAGCTCGTACAGCTTGTCGCCGTGCTGGCGGTAGCCGACCACCTCGCCGTCGACGGACAGCCGGCCGGCGTCGACGCGCTCCAGGTGGTTGATGCAGCGCAGGAACGTCGACTTGCCCGAACCGGACGGGCCGATGATGCACAGCACCTCGCCCTGGTTGACCTTGAGGTCGATGCTCTTGAGCACCTCGTTGGAGCCGAAGCTCTTCGAGACGCCCTCCGCCAGCACCATCGGCGGGGTCGTGGTGTCGGTCATCCCTTGCCTCCGAGGTCGTTTCCGTCGGGCGCGCCCGCGGCGGGCAGCGCACCCGTCGCAAGAGCGGGTTCGGTGCGGTCGGGCCGCCGTGCGTTCACGCCGCGCGAGAAGCGCTTCTCCAGGAAGTACTGCCCGACCATCAGGATGGACGTGAACAGCAGGTACCAGAGCGACGCCACGATGAGCAGCGGGATGGGCGTGTACGTGACCGCAGAGATGTCACGCGCGACACCGTACAGGTCGGTGGTGAGCGGGATCGCCGCGACCAGCGACGTGGTCTTCAGCATCGAGATCACCTCGTTGCCGGTCGGCGGGATGATCACGCGCATGGCCTGCGGGATGACGATGCGCCGCATCGTCTGACCCCACGACATTCCGAGCGCGGTCGCCGCCTCCTCCTGGCCCTTGTCGACCGAGAGCAGTCCGGCGCGCACGATCTCCGCCATGTACGCCGCCTCGTTGAGGGCGAGGCCGACGATCGCGATGATGAACGCGTTCTGCATGAAGCCGAGGTTCAGGTCTACCCCGATGTTCGTCCACGGCACGCCGAGGAAGATGTGGGGGTAGATCAGCGAGAACAGGCCCCAGAAGACCAGCTGGACGTAGACCGGCGTCCCGCGGAAGATCCACAGGTACACCCACGCGACCGACTTGACGACCGGGTTCGGCGACTGCCGCATCACGGCGAGGATGAGGCCGAGGATGACGCCGATGATCATCGAGAAGACGGTCAGTTCGAGGGTCACGAGCGCAGCGGCGCTGATGCGCTTGTCGAAGACGTACTTGCCGACGTACTGCCAGCCGTACGCGGAGCGCTGGGCGGCGTCGACGATGAACCACACCAGCAGCAGGATCAGGATGACGGCGAAGACGATCCGCCACGGGTGCTTGAGCTTGATCGCCTTGATCGGCTCGGAGCGGGAGCCCGCCGGCGACGGGACCGATCCCGTCGCCGGCCGGGCGGTGTTGCCCTGGGACATGAAGGTCAGCCCTTCGAGGCCGCGTTGATCTCGGCCTTGTCGACAGCGCCGTCGGCGACGCCCCACTTGTCGAGGATCTTCTTGTAGGTGCCGTCGTCGATCAGCGCCTGGACCGTCTTCTGCAGCAGCGGGCCGAGCTTGGAGCCCTTCTTGACCGGGAGGCCGTACGGCGCCTCGTCGAAGGTCTTGCCTGCCGCTTCGAGCTTGCCGTCCGACTTCGAGATCGCGTACAGGGTCACGGGCGAGTCGGCGCTGAGCGCGTCCGCCTTGCCGAGGATGACGGCGTTGGTCGCGTCGTCCTGCGTGTCGTAGCGGAGCGCCTGGATGGCGGGCTTGCCCTCGTCCGTGCACTTCTTCGACTTGGCGGGGACCTCGTCGGTGTCCTCATAGGTGGTCGACTGGACGGCGACCTTCAGACCGCAGGCGTTGTCCGGGTCGATGCTCTTGCCCTTCTGGGCGGCCCACAGGATGCCGGCGGAGTAGTAGTTGACGAAGTCGACCTGCTGCTCACGCTCGGTGGTGTCGGTGAACGACGACATGCCGTAGTCGTCCTTGCCGCCGGTGACGCTCGGAATGATGTTGTCGAACTTCGCGATGGCGAAGCTCGTCTTCACGCCCAGCTTGGCGGAGATGGCGTTGGCGAGGTCGACCTCCCAGCCGACCGGCTGCTGGTTGTCGTCCTTGAACTCGTTCGGCGGGTACGTGTTGTCCATGCCGACCACGATCTTGCCGGAGTCCTTGATGCTCTGCGGGAGCTGCTTGGCGAGGGCGTCGTCCTTCTTCACGTCCGAGGCGCTCGACGTTGAGCTGGACGAGGGGGTGGAGTTGTCGACACAACCGGCGAGCGCGAGCGCTGCAACGGCGGCGACTGCGGCGACGGGGGCCACGGTTCGGATGCGCATGTTGTCGTTGTCCTTCTTCCTGGTGCAGGAATGGTGTCTGCGTATAGCAAGGGTAAGGGGAGGATACCCCAGCGGCGTGGCCGCCCCTCAACACTAATTCGCGCAGGGAACAGCGTTTTTCGCGGAGGTTTCCGGAACATTTCGGCCGTCTGGACGGCGAAATCCACCGTTTGACGCGGTTTCGGCGGCGGAACGGGATGCCGTCGGGAGGCTGCGCCGCCCGGGTCTCGTTTGGCTATCGGTTCCCGGTCGCCACGGCCCGCTCGGGATCGTTCGACCAGGCCGAATAGGAGCCCGCGTACAGGGACGGCATCGGGAGACCGGCGGCGACCATCGCGAGCGCCTCGTGGGCCGCTGTCACGCCGGATCCGCAGTAGACGCCGACGGGCGTGTCGGAGTGGACGCCGAGCGCGCGGAACCGGGCCAGCAGCTCGGCCGGCGGGAGCATCCGGCCGCTGTCGTCGAGGTTGCCGGTGGTGGGCGCGCTCACGGCGCCCGGGATGTGGCCCGGGCGCGGATCCACCGGCTCGACCTCGCCGCGGAACCGCTCGCCCGCACGGGCATCCAGCAGCACGGCGCCCGGGTCGGCGGCGAGGGCGGCGGCCGCATCGGCATCGAGCGTCGGCAGCTCGCCGAACCGTACATTGAGGCCGCCGGGGATGGGAGCGGGCGCCGGGCCCGTGGCGAGCGGCAGCCCGGCGTCGCGCCAGGCCGCGATGCCGCCATCGAGCACGCGGACGTCGCGCACTCCCGCGTGGCGCAGGAGCCACCACGCGCGCGCGGCGGACGTGCCGGAGGCGTCGTCGTAGACGACGACGGAGTCGCCGTCGCCGAGCCCCCAGCGACGCGCGGCCTCCTGGAAGTCGTGCTCGCTCGGTAGCGGATGCCGTCCGTCGGTGGGCGCGCCGTGCCCGGCGAGCTCGGTGTCGAGGTCGACGTAGACGGCACCGGGGATGTGGCCGCGCTCGAACTCCTCACCTCCGGGCGGACCGCCCAGCTTCCAGCGCACGTCGAGCACGCGCCACGCCGAACGCCGCCGGCCGGCGCCGCTCCACAGGGACTCGGCCCCGAGAGCGACGTCCAGCGCGGCGGCGGTGATCAGCGGAGAGGTCTCCGTGGTCATCTCAGCGTCCGGTGGACGCCTTGGCGTTCGACTCGTAGGAGGTGTTGGTGGACTCGAAGAAGTTCACCAGCTCCAGCGTGTCGTTGGCCGTCGCCATCCACTTGGCCGGGTTCGCGACCTTGTACTCGGCCTCGAAGCCCAGCTCCTCCAGACGGCGGTCGGCCAGGTATTTGACGTACTGGTTGATGTAGTTGGCGTTCAGGCCAAGGATGCCGCCGGGGAGCAGGTCGCGGTTGTACTGCTCCTCCATCTCGACGGCGTCCAGGATCATCTGGCGGATCTCGTTCGCGAACTCCGGCGTCTGCAGGTCGGGGTTCTCTTCCAGCACCGTCAGAATGAGGTTGATGCCGAACTTGAGGTGCAGCGACTCGTCGCGCACCACCCAGTCGATGAGCGAGCCGAAGTTGCGCAGCAGGTTCCGCTGGCGGAAAGACAGCGCGACCATGAAGCCCGAGTAGAACCAGATCCCCTCGAGGATGACGTTGTACGCAACCAGGTTGCGGATGAAGTCCTGCTTGCCCTCGGTCGTCGTGATGTCGAGCGCCTGCTCGGTCATCCGCTTGATGAAGCGGACCTCGAACTCCTCCTTCTTCGCCATCGACGGCACGTCGACGTGGGAGTTGTACGCCTGCTCGCGGTCGATCGGGAACGTCTCGAGGACGTACTCGAACGACATGCAGTGGTTCGCCTCCTCCCACATCTGCTTCGCGAGGTAGAGGTGCGCCTCGGCCGCGTTGATGTAGGGGTAGACGCCGAAGGCCAGCGCCTTGTTGACCAGCAGCTCGTTCGGGTTGAAGTAGCTCATCAGGAAGGTGACGGCGTGGCGCTCCTCGTCCGTCATCTTCTTGAAGTCGGCGATGTCCTCGCCGAGCTGGATCTCGTTCGGGAACCACGTGTTGGCCACGGCCTGGTCGTACAGGTCCATCGCCCACTGGTACTTCACGGGCTTGAGCAGCAGCCCCTCTTCGATTCCGGTGCCCAGAATCCCCATGGTCTCTTACTTCCTCAATCTTCTCGGGTGCGGATTACTGGCAGGACTCGCACTGCAGGTCGTCCATCGGGTCGACCGGCACGTAGTACTCCTCGATCTTGGTGCTGTTCACTTGTTCTCACCACCCGCGGCGTTGTTCGAGGTGAGGCCGCCGAAGCCGAAGCCGCGGCGAGCGGGGGCGGCGGCCGGAGCCGTCTCGGTGACCGCGGGCGCGGCGGCGGGAGCGCCGGCGCCGACGGACGCGAAGCCCTTGCGGCCGCCCGAGATCTCCTCGGCCTTGTTGACCTTGACGGTCGACTGCTCGGCCTGGTGACGCGGCTTCATGTGGAGGTAGTACGTCGTCTTGACGCCCTTCTCCCAGGCCGCGTAGTAGATGTCCATCATGTCGCCGAGGTCGCGGGTCTCGAGGTACATGTTGCGGCTGATCGCCTGGTCGATCCACTTCTGGGCGCGGGCCGCGACCTCGATGAAGGCGTACGGCGAGAGCTGGAAGCTCGTCTTGAACGTGGCCTTCACCTCGTCCGGGATCTCCGCGATGTTCTGGATGTCGCCCTGCGAGCGCAGGATCGCCTCGCGGACGTCCTGCCAGATGCCGCGCTCCTGCAGCGTCTCGACCAGGTTGCGGTTGACCTCGAGGAACTTGCCCGAGGAGGTCGACCGGCTGAAGATCTGCGAGAACTGCGGGTCGAAGCCGGGCGTGGTGCCGGCGACGAGACCGATGGACGCGGTCGGCGCGATGGCCATCAGCGTGGCGTTGCGCATGCCGCCCTTGACCTTCTCGCGCAGGCGGTCCCAGTCGAGGCGGATGGTGCGGTCCACGGTGATCGGGGTACCGCGGTCGGCCTCGGTCAGCGCGATCGAGTCGTAGGGAACGAGGCCCTTCGACCAGCGCGAGCCCTCGAAGTTCGGGTACGCTCCGCGCTCCTGCGCCAGGTCGGCGCTCTCGTCGATGGCGGCGTACGAGACGTGCTCCATGATCTCGTCGATCAGGGCGTACGCCTCCTCGCTCTCGTAGCTGAGGCCGAGCTTCTCGACGACGTCGGTGAAGCCCATGACGCCCAGGCCGATGGCGCGGTTCTGCTGGTTGGAGTAGTCGGCCTCCGGCACGCTCGACACGGTGATGTCGATCAGGTTGTCGAGCTGGCGGACCGCCTGGCGGGCGCTCGCCTCGATGCGCTCCCAGTCCATCTTCCCGTCGACCAGGTGGCGGCTCAGGTTGATCGAGGCCAGGTTGCAGACCGAGACGTTGTCGCGGTCCTGCGGCAGCGTGATCTCGGTGCAGAGGTTGGAGAGGTGGATCGTGCCCGTGTTGTTGTTGAGGGCGCGGTTGTTGATCGTGTCCTTCCAGGTCAGCCACGGGTGGCTGGTGGTCTGGAGGCTCATCAGGATGTCCTTGAACTGCGCGCGGGCGCTGATCTTCTTGAACATCTTGAGGTTGCCGGCCTCGGCCTCGGCGACGTAGTGGGCGTAGCGCTCGGAGAACGCCTTGCCGTACAGCTCGTTGAGGTCGGCGACCTCCAGCGGGTCGAAGAGGTACCAGTCCTCGTCGTTCTGGACGCGCTTCATGAACTCGTCGCTGATCCAGACCGCGGTGTTGGCGGTGCGGGTGCGGCGGTACGGGTCGCCCGAGTTCTGGCGCAGGTCCAGGAACTCCGGGAAGTCCATGTGCCAGTTCTCCATGTAGAAGCACAGGGCGCCGAACTTCTTGCCGCCGCGGCTGACCGCGCGGAGCACCGAGTCGATCGTGTGCATGAACGGGATCGGGCCGGTCGAGGTGGTGTTGTTCGAGCGGATGGGCGAGCCCTGCGCGCGGAGCTTGGTCACAGACAGGCCGATGCCGCCGGTGCCCTTGGTCAGCCACATGACGTCGCGCACGCTCTTCGCGATGTGCTCGATGTCGTCCTGCATCTCCATCACGAAGCAGTTGGAGAGCTGCGGGTACGCGGTGCCAGCGTTGACCAGCGTGGAGCCGGCGGCGAGGTACTCGAGCTTCGACATCTTGTCGTAGAACGCGATGGCGTGGCTGGTGGGGTCGGCCTCGTTGAGGGAGAGGCCCATCGCGATGCGCATCCAGAAGAACTGGGGCACCTCGAGCGAGTCGCCGTTGCGCGCCTTGATGCCGTAGCGGTTGTTGAGGGTGACGACGCCGATGTACTTCAGCAGCTCGTCGCGCGAGGGGTCGAGGTAGCCCGCGAGGCGGTCGAGGTCGAAGGCGGTGGTGAAGCGGCCGTCGAGCAGGGTCTCGGCGACGCCGCGCTCGATGTAGGGGCGGAAGCGCTCGGCGTGGAGCTGCACCAGCTCGTCGTGGGACTCGTAGTCGCCGAGGACGCGCTTGTAGATCGTCTTGAGGAGCAGGCGTGCGGCGACGGTGTCGAACGCCGGGTCGTCCTTCACGTTCTGGAGCGCGACCTGGATGACCGCCTCGTCGAGCTGCTGCGTCGTGATGCCGTCGAACAGAGTGAGCTCGAGCTCGCTCGCGATCTGCGTCACCCACGTGATGTTCTCGTCGAGACCCTGAGCCGCGTTCTCGATGGCCAGGTTGATCTTGTTGGCGTCGTACGGCTCCCGCTCGCCGTTGCGCTTGACGACTGTGATACCCACTGTCTCTCCCTCTTCGATGTGCCGATCAGACGGCGGAAAACCCCACGGAACCGCGACGTCGGGCGTCTGAGACGCTCGTCCGGCCCTTCGTGCTCGACCACTATATAGCGGGGGTCCGACATTTCCATCCCCCCACATCTAGTGGGCGTGTCGTCCACAGGTGGGGAGAAGTTATGCACAGTTTCCACACCCCCCGAAGACGTCACGCGCGGCTGTGGAGACCCCTGGACGAGCCCCCGTGGACCGCTAGTGTTGACTGTTGTGAGCACGTATTCGAGCCTCCTGAAGACGCCGGGCGTCGCCCGCATCATCGCCGCTCAGCTCACCGCCCGCTTCCCGTTCGGCATGCTCTCGCTCGCCTTCCTGCTCCACATCGAGCGCGTCCACCACTCCTACGGCGCGGCCGGCCTCGTGCTCGGCGCCATGAGCATCGGCCAGGCGATCGCCGGGCCGATGACGAGCCGCCTGATGGGCGTCCTGGGCATGCGCACGGTGCTGTGGACGACACTCGCCCTGTGCTCCGCCGCCGTCGCCGCCATCGGGCTGTTCGTCATGCCGGTGCCGGTCACCATGGCCATCGCGTTCTTCGCCGGGCTCAGCATGCCGCCCATCCAGCCGGCCGTACGCACCATCTACCCCAAGATGGTGAACTCGCGGCAGCTCACCCCGCTGTTCTCGCTCGACGCGTCCGCGCAGGAGATCATCTGGATCGCCGGCCCCGTCGCCATCACCTTCGTCTCCACCCAGATCGGCACGGTCGAGGGCATCCTGATGTCGGTCGCCATCATGCTGGCGGGCGGCTGCTGGTTCATCTCCTCTCCCGAGGTCGGCCGGGTGCGCATCCCACGCAGCAAGCGGCGTTTCGGGACCGTGCTGACGCGGCCTCCCGTGCTGCTCGCGACGGTCGTCGGCTTCCTGCTGATCGGCTCCTGCTCCGCGGTCGAGGCGGGCGTCGTCGCCACCTTCGGCGAGGGGTCGCCCCTGGCCGGCATCGTCCTCGCCATCTGGTCGCTCGGATCGCTGGTCGGCGGACTCGCGCTCGGCCACATCCCGATCGGCCCGTGGGCGACCGCCCGGCGCATGCTCATCGTCTTCGTCGGCGTCGTGCTCTCGACTTTCATGCTGTGGTCGTGGTGGGGCCTTTCCGCCACCCTGCTGATCGCCGGTCTGGGCATCGCCCCGGCGCTCGCGGTGCTGTTCGCCATCGTGTCCGCCAGCGTGAAGTTCTCCGACACCGCCGAGGCGTACGGCTGGGTCGGCACCGGGCAGCTCATCGGCGCAGCGCTCGGCTCCGCCCTCGCGGGCTTCCTCATCGACGGGGTCGGGCCGGTCGGCGCGTTCTGGGTCGCGGGGGCCTTCGCTCTCGTGGGCTTCGTCGTCCCCGCCTTCGCGCACCGCATCCACCCCGACCTCCGCGGCCGCGACGCCTCCCCCATCCCCGACACCGAGCCCGTCCCCGTCCAACCCTCCTGACCGAGTTGCACGTCGTGGCGGCTATTCGTCCCGAATAGCCGCCACGACGTGCAACTCGATGAAGATGGGCCTGTGGATAAGAGGCCGACGCGCGGAGGCGTACGGCACGGTGTCGGTATGGGACGAAAGTTGGAGGCACTCGATCCGGCGCTGCGCGGGGCGCCGTTCTCAGTACGGGCCGGCGGCGCGTATGGAGCGACGCGAAGCCGGATGCGCGCGGCGGACGTTGTCAGCCCTCTCCGCGGATTCCGCGTTCACCGGGACGACGACGACCTGATGACGCGGTTGCGCGCCTACGCCTTGCACCGGCGACTGGACTTCGCATTCAGTCATCTCACCGCGGCGCGCCTGCACGGGGTTCCGCTGCCGCTGAGCGCACCGACAGATATCCATGTCAGCGTGCGCGCTCCCGGGCGAGCGCCGGCGGTCCGCGGGTTCGTCGGGCATCAGCTTCGGCGCTGGGAGACGACCGATGTGGGCGGACTCCCGGTCACGACCCCGGTGCAGACCTGGCTCGACCTCGGTCCGCTGCTGTCGGTGGCCGAGCTCATCGTCGCCGCCGACTTTCTGGTCGGGGCGAAGACCGGGCTCACGACTTCGGCGGCGCTTCGTGATGCGGTCGCGCAATCGCAGGGACGACGCGGGATCGCGCGCCTACGCCAGGCGCTCGACCAGGTGCGTGTGGGCTCCGAGTCTCCAGGGGAGACGCAGCTCCGTCTCCTTCTGATGAGCACGGGGCTTCCCGAGCCTGTGCTGAACCTCGACATCTGCGACGGGGCCGGCCGTTTCATTGCCCGCGTCGACATGGCATACCCAGCCTCCCGCGTCGCGCTCGAGTACGAGGGAGACATCCACCGCGTCGACCGGTACACCTGGATGAAGGACATACGCCGTCGGGAGCAGGTGGAGGACCTGGGATGGCGCATGGTCCGCGTCACCGCTTCCGACCTCCGGGATCCAGAAGCCCTCGTGCGTCGCCTCCGCCGCCTCCTGGGCCTCCTGTGACTCGTCGAGTTGCACGTTGTGGCGGATATTCAACGCGAATAGCCGCCACGACGTGCAACTCGGCGGGCGGCTACAGGCGGGCGGCTACCAGCGGGGGTGGACGGCGGCGCGGAAGTGAGTGTCGTAGATGCGGCGGACGGCCTCGTCGAAACCGGCCGGCAGCCGCACGTCGCCGGCGGCGGCGTTCGCGCGCGCCTGCTCCGGGGAGCGCGCGCCCGGGATGACGGTGCTCACGCCGTCCTGCGCGACGATCCAGGCGATGGCCGCCTGTGCTGGCGTCACTCCTTCCGGCACGAGCTCCGCGAACTCGTGCGCGGCCGCGACGCCCTCCTCGAAGTCGACGCCCGAGAAGGTCTCCCCGACGTCGAAGGCCTCGCCATGCCGGTTGTAGTTACGGTGGTCGTCCGCCGCGAAGGTCGTGTCGGCGGTGTAGCGCCCGCTCAGCAGTCCGGACGCGAGCGGAACGCGCGCGATGATGCCGACGCCGGCCTCCCGGGCCGCGGGCAGCACGCGATCGAGCGGCTTGAGCCGGAACGCGTTCAGGATGATCTGCACCGTCGCCGTCCCGGGCCGCGCGATGGCGGCGAGCGCCTCGTCGACGGTCTCCACGCTCACGCCGTAGTTCTCGATGGCGCCCTCCTCGACCAGGGTGTCGAGCGCGTCGTAGACGGCGTCGCTGGAGAACACGGGCGTGGGAGGGCAGTGAAGCTGCACGAGATCCAGCCGGTCGACGCCGAGGTTGCGCCGGGAGCGATCCGTCCACTCGCGGAACTTCGGCAGGGTGAAGTTCGCCGGGTCCTGCGCCTCACGGCGCCCCATCTTCGTCGCAACGGTCAGCGGCAGTTCGGGATGCTCGGTCACGAACCGGCCGATCAGCTGCTCGCTGCGCCCGTCGCCGTAGACGTCGGCCGTGTCGAAGAAGGTGACGCCCGACTCCGCCGCCGCTTCGAGCACGGCGAGGGCGTCGTCCTCCGAGACGTCGCCCCAGTCTGCACCGAGCTGCCACGTGCCGAGTCCGACGACCGAGACCTCGCGGCCGGTCCCTCCGAGGATGCGCTGTTCCATGCAGCCCACCCTATGCCGGGTCGGCCGGTGCCCCGGTGGCGGGGTCCCCCGCGTCGCCGCCCGGCCACCACGCCGGGGTGAGCCGGCCGACCAGGGCGAGGAAGGCGTCCACGTCGCGCGGGCGCGGGCGCGTCAGCCAGACGTCGATCGCACCGATGATGCCGTCGGCGAGGTAGCGGGCGACCGCGCGACGTTCGATGTCGTCCTCCGCCGGCACCACCAGGCTGTGCTGCTCCAGGAGCAGATCGATGGACGCCTGGAAGTGCTCGCTGAGCATCGCATGAAGGCTCGCGGCCCCGCTCTCCGCGCCCAGACCCCTCCGGTACACGGCGTCGTGCTCGTCGACGTGGCGGAGGACGGCGCGGGTGACGCCCACCACGGCTGCCGCCGCGTCCGCCGGGTCGACATCGACGAGGTACTGGAGGCGGAGGGCGTCGAGTTCGCCGCGCAGCACCTGCTCGAGCAGCTGCGCGGGCGACGTGGCGTACTCGTACACGGTCGAGCGGTGCACGCCGGCGGCCGCGGCGAGCGCCGACACGGTGACCTCGGTCACCGGCCCGCGGGTCGCCAGGTCGAGCACCGCGGCGCTCAGCCGGGCGAACGTTTTCTGCTGCCGCGCATCCACCGAACGATCGTACAATGGAGTTATCCGACAGATGTCGGATAACGAAAGGAGATCTTCATGGCTCAGTACGACGTCGCCGACCGGTCCGCGATCGTGACGGGAGGCGGCTCGGGCATCGGCCGCGCCATCGCGCTCACGCTGGCCGCGAGCGGCGCATCCGTCCTCGTGACCGATCTGAACGAGGAGCACGCCAAGGCGGTCGTCGCCGAGATCGAGGCGGCGGGCGGCACGGCCGCCGCTCTCGCAGGCGACGTGACCGACCCGTCCTTCGCCGAGGCCAGCGTCGCCGCGGCGAACGAGCTCGCACCCCTGCGGATCGCAGTCAACAACGCCGGCATCGGTGGCGCTTCGGCGCCCGTCGGCGAGTACCCGCTCGACTCGTGGCGCAAGGTCATCGAGGTCAACCTCAACGCCGTCTTCTACGGGATGCAGCCCCAGCTCGAGGCGATCGCGGCGAACGGCGGCGGCGCCATCGTGAACATGGCCTCCATCCTCGGCAGCGTTGGCTTCGCGAACTCGTCCGCGTACGTGACCGCCAAGCACGCGCTTCTCGGCCTGACGCAGAACGCCGCGCTGGAGTACGCCGGCAAGAACGTGCGCGTCACCGCCGTCGGCCCCGGCTTCATCCGCACGCCGCTGGTCGCCTCGAACCTCGACGCGGACACCCTGGCCTTCCTGGAGGGCAAGCACGCGCTCGGCCGCCTGGGCGAGCCCGAGGAGGTCGCCGCTCTCGTGGCGTTCCTCGCCTCCGACGCTGCCAGCTTCATCACGGGCAGCTACCACCTGGTCGACGGCGGCTACACCGCCCAGTGATCGTCCACAGGAACGGCGCTTTCCACACCTTGCCGTGAGGGCTCCCGTGCCCGGTCGCGCTCCCCTAGTGTGAGGAGCGTGACCGAGCACGACCCCACCGCCGACCCGCACCCCGCCGACCCCCTGAACGACGAACTGCTGTCCCGAATCCGCTCCCGCGCCGCCGATTACGACCGCGAGAACCGCTTCTTCACCGAAGACTTCGCGGAGCTCGCCGACGGCGGATACCTGAAGACCCTCGTTCCCGTCGAGTTCGGCGGCCTCGGGCTCAGCCTGGAGGAGACGGCGCGCCTGCAGGTCCGGTTGGCCGGCGCGGCGCCGGCCACCGCCCTCGCCGTCAACATGCACCTGGTCTGGACCGGCATCGCCAAGACGCTGCGCGACCGCGGCGACGATTCGCTGGAGTTCGTGCTGCGGGAGGCCGGCACCGGTGAGGTGTTCGCCTTCGGGCTCAGCGAGGCCGGCAACGACCTGGTGCTGTTCGGCTCGACGACGGAGGCGAGGCCGGAGGCAGACGGCTCGTACCGGTTCCACGGCCGCAAGATCTTCACGTCGCTCTCCCCGGCGTGGACGCGGCTCGGCACCATGGGTCTCGACAGCACGAGCCCCGATGCGCCCAAGATCGTCTACGGCTTCATCGAGCGCACCGGCGGGGGTTTCGAGATCCGGGAGGACTGGGACACGCTCGGCATGCGCGCGACCCAGAGCAACACCACGGTGCTCGACGGCGCACGGGCGGCGGCCGACCGGGTGGTCCGCCGGCTCGATCCTGGCCCCAACCCCGACCCGCTGGTCTTCGCGATCTTCGCCAACTTCGAGATCCTGCTGGCCGCGGTCTACACCGGTATCGGCGCCCGTGCGCTCGAACTCGCGGTCGAGGCCGCACACCGGCGCACCAGCCTCAAGAACGACGGCCGCAGTTACGCGAACGACCCCGACATCCGCTGGCGTGTTGCCGAGGCCGCGATCGAGCAGGACGCCCTGCTCCCTCAACTGGACGCGCTCGCTCGCGATGTGGACACGCTCGCCTCGCACGGCCCGCTGTGGTTCCCGAAGCTCGTCGGGCTCAAGATCCGCGCGACGGAGACCGCGCGGCGCGTGGTCGACCAGGCCGTCCGGGTCTCCGGAGGGTCGACGTTCTTCGCGGGCAACGAGCTCGGCCGGCTGTATCGCGACGTGCTGGCGGGCATCTTCCATCCGTCCGACGCCGAGTCGGCGCACAACACGGTCGCCAACGCGTGGCTGGGGCCCGTCGAGGAGTAAGCCCGCACAGAACCACGAGCGAGACAGGACACCAACGGAAAGGAGCGGGGAATGCGGGACATCACGGCGCGGCACTTCGCCGAGCGCCTGGAGCACGGGGCGCGGCAGGCCGGGGCGGCCGGGTTCGATGGACTCGTGATCGCTCCCGGTCCGGAGCTCGCCTACTTCGCCGACTACATACCGGTCACGACCGAGCGGATCACGCTGCTGGTGATTCCTGCCGACGGTGAGCCGACGATGCTCGTGCCCGCCCTGGAACACGGAGGCGCCGCCGAGACGCGGGCGTCCGGGGCGATCCGGCTGGTCGACTGGTCCGACGGCGACGATGAGTACGTCCCGGCGGCCGCACTGCTCCGTCCGGAGGGACGCTACGCGATCTCCGACGCGACCTGGGCCATGCACCTGCTCGGACTCCAGCAGAAACTGCCTGGAGCCCGGTTCGAAGCCGTCTCGCACGCGCTCCCGATGCTGCGGGCAGTGAAGTCGGCCGATGAGGTCGACCGGCTCGCAGCGGCGGGCGCCGCGGCCGACGCGACATTCGAGGACGTCCTCCGGCTCCCGTTCGCCGGCCGGACCGAACGGCAGCTGGCGGCGGAGCTCGACCGGCTCCTGCGCGAGCACGGCCACGAGCAGGTCGACTTCACCATCGTGGCGTCTGGCCCGAACGGGGCGGACCCGCACCACGAACCGGGTGAGCGGACGATCGCCGAGGGCGATACCGTCGTGCTCGACTTCGGCGGTCTCCTCGCCGGCTACGGCTCGGACACGACGCGCACCGTCCATGTCGGTGAGCCGACCGACGAGGAGCACGAGGTCTACGAAGTGGTCAAGCAGGCGCAGCAGACCGCCTTCGAGGCCGTCGCGGTCGGCGTCCCCTGCCAGGAGATCGACCGCGCCGCGCGCCGCGTCATCGGTGAGGCCGGCTACGGCGAGTTCTTCATCCACCGGGTCGGTCACGGCATCGGGGTGACCACGCACGAACCGCCCTACCTGGTGGAGGGCGAGCAGCAGCCGATCGAGGCGGGGATGTGCTTCTCGATCGAGCCGGGGATCTACCTGCCCGGGCGCTTCGGCGTGAGGATCGAGGACATCGTGGTCGCGGCGGAGGACGGCGCGCACCGGCTCAACAACTCGAGCCGGGAACTCCACCTGGTCGGCTGAAGCGCCGGCAACGGTCGCGACTCCCGAGTCCTACCTGACGCTGCGGTCGACCGCCACTGCGGCCGCAGCCGTCCGCGCGATCCGCCTGCGGCGGGCGAACGGGAGCGCGACCAAGCGCCACCCCACCAGGAACGCCCCGAGCACGACGGCCGCCACCGCGATGAACGACGGCTCGACGCCCTGACCGGCGGACGTGCGGATCAGCATCCCGAGCGCCACGGTCATCAGCCACACCGGGATGCCCGCCCAGACGATGGCAAGGGGACGCCGCCACGCCCACGTCACGAGCCAACCGACCACGAGACCGACCAGGAACGGCCAGAGGGTGTCGAGAACGCCTGCGGCGGACGTGGTCTCACCGTGACTGCGACGCCCGATCAGCACGAAAAGGGTCACGAAGGCCGCGTCGATGACGAAGGCGACGAGCGCGGTCCTCCAAGGCTTCACACGCTCCAGGCTACGCGGGGCCTCCCGTGCATTCGCTGGGCGGGAGCCGTGCTGATACCGACTGTGATGCACAATCGGCACGTTGTCCACAGGCTCGGCTCTCGTTCGACACGGCGTCGGCAGCCGCTCACTAGACTGACGTCGAAATCGCCGCCGAGCCCTGGAGCCCCGTTGCCGAACTTCGACTTCCTCACCCAGCCCGCGCTCCCCCGACCCGAAGTCACGGTCGAGCACGCGGCGGCGATCGCGGCTGCCCGATTCGGGCTCGAGGGGGACATCGTCGAGCTGGGCAGCAACCAGGACCGCAACTTCCGCATCGACACCGGCGGCGAGCGCTTCGTCCTCAAGCTCGCCAACCCCGTGTTCTCCGCCGACGAGCTTCTCGCTCAGAACGCCGCGCTCGCCGCACTCGCCGGCTCCGGCATCCGCATCCCCGAGGTGGTCAGGGCCGTCGACGGCGCCGAACTGGTGGAGGTCGAGGTCGCCGGCCGCACGCTCCTCGCCCGCGTGCTCCGCTACCTCGACGGCGAGCCGCTCACCGGCGTCGGGCGGCCCAGCCGCGACCAGCTGCGCACCCTCGGCGCGCTCGCCGGCCGCGTCGCCGGCGGCCTGGCCGCGCTGACGCATCCCGGCCTCGACCGCACGACGCAGTGGGACGCGCGCATCGGCGGCGAGGTGGTCGACCTGCTCCTCGAGCACGTCGAGCAGCCGGCCAAGCGCCGGATCGTGCGCGAGGCGACCGATGCCGCCCTCGAGCGGCTGGAACCCCTGCGCCGGCGGTTGCGCGTGCAGGCGGTGCACGGCGACGTCACCGACGACAACATCGTGCTGGGCGACGACGGGCCCGGCGTGATCGACTTCGGCGACGTGTCCGACGGCTGGCTCGTCGCCGAGCTCGCCGCCACGGTGACCAGCGCACTGCACCACGTGCCGGATGAGCCGTTGGCCGTGCTGGACGTGATCGAGGCCTTCCACGCCGAGGCGCCGCTGGACGACGCCGATCTGTCCGCCCTGTGGCCGCTCGTCGTGCTGCGCGGAGCCGTGCTCGTGGTCAGCGGCGAGCAGCAGGTGGCCCTGGAGGCAGACAACGTGTACGCCGACGAGAACCGCGCGCACGAGTGGGTCGCGTTCGACGTCGCCCGACGGCTCGACGCCGGCGAGATGGAGACCCTCATCCGCGCCCGCCTGGCGGGGGTTTCGAAAGCATCATCCACCCGGACACCGCGACACCTGGGCCGCCTCATCCCGCTGACCACCACGCCCGCCCACCTCGCCGACCTCTCGGTCGTGTCCCGCGACCTCGACGAAGGCGCCTGGCTGGACCTGGATGCGGAAGAGGCGGTCCTCGCCCGCGTCTGCCGCGAGCATGGTCACGCCGTCACGCGCCACGGCGAGGCCCGACTGACCCGGGCCACCGTCGACCGGTCGGTTCCGGACGCGACAGTCGCCCTGGCCGTCACCGTCGATGCGCCGTCCGGTCTGGACGTCACGGCACCCTTCGCGGGCGAACTCTCGCTCTCCGGCGGCTCGTGGCTGCTCCGCGGCGACGGCACGGCCGCCGACATCGAGCTCTGGCTCGACGGCCTCGTCCGTCCGCTCACCACCGCCACCGTCGCGGCGGGCGAGGTGATCGGCACCGCGGTGCGGCTCACCGCCCAGCTGAGCACCCTCGCGGGGCACCGCCCGCCGGCCTTCGTGACGCCCGCCCTCCCGTTCGCCGAGTGGTCCGCTGTGTCCCCCGACCCGTCCGCGCTCTTCGGGGCCGACCTCGCCGTAGCCGCGCCCGACCCCGAAGCGTCCCTCGCGCGCCGGGACGCGACGTTCGCGCAGGTGCAGGAGCACTACTTCGCACATCCCCCGCTCATCGAGCGCGGCTGGCGCCACCACCTGGTCGACACCCGGGCGCAGAGCTACATCGACATGGTCAACAACGTGACCCAGATCGGGCACGGGCACCCGCGGCTGGTCCAGGCCGTGCGGGACCAGTGGGCTCGGCTCAACACGAACTCGCGGTTCCACTACGACGAGCTCTCCCGCTTCACCGAGCGCCTGGCCGAACTCGCGCCGGAGGGGCTCGACACGGTGTTCCTCGTCAACAGCGGCAGCGAGGCGGTCGACCTCGCGCTACGGCTGGCACAGATCCACACCGGCCGCCGCACGATCCTCGCGGTGACCGAGGCGTACCACGGCTGGACGATGGCCTCCGACGCGGTCTCGTCGTCGCTCGGCGACAACCCGCGGGCGCTGGAGACCCGTCCCGACTGGGTGAAGCTCGTGGCAGCCCCCAACTCCCTCCGCGGCGCGCATCTCGGCCCCGACTCGGCCGCCGCCTACCTGGCCGACCTGGACGCCGACCTCGCCGCCCTCGACGCCGCCGGCGCCGAAGTGGCCGGCTACATCGCCGAGCCGGTCTTCGGGAACGCGGGCGGCCTGATGCTGCCGGACGGCTACCTTGCGGGCGTCTACGAGCGCATCCGCGCCCGCGGCGGCGTCTGCATCGCAGACGAGGTGCAGGTCGGCTACGGACGTCTCGGCCACTACTTCTGGGGCTCCGAGCAGCAGGGGATCGTGCCCGATGTCATCACGATCGCCAAGGCCATGGGCAACGGGCAGCCGCTCGGCGCGGTCATCACCCGACGGGAGATCGCGGAGTCGTTCGCCGCCGAGGGCAGCTTCTTCTCCTCCGCGGGCGGCAGCCCGGTCTCCTCCGTCGTCGGCCTGACCGTGCTCGACGTGATGCGCGACGAGCGCCTGCAGGAGAACGCGGCCACCGTCGGCGACCACCTCGCCGCGCGGCTTCGGGAGCTGGGCGACCGTCATCCGCTCGTCGGCGCAGTCCACGGCATGGGCCTCTACCTCGGCATGGAGCTGGTGCTCGACCGCGAGACCCTGGCACCCGCGACGGCCGAGGCGGCGGCGGTGTGCGACCGGATGCTGGCGGAGGGCTGCATCGTGCAGCCGACGGGCGACTACAAGAACGTCCTGAAGATCAAGCCCCCGCTGTGCATCACGCGGGAGAGCGCCGACCGTTTCGTGGACGCCCTCGACCTGGTGCTGGCGACCCTGTAGGCGCCACGGCCGGGGACGCAGACGCGGCGCGGGAAGGATCCGGCGGCGCGAGGGCACGCACGGCCTCCCGCGCGATCGCCTCGGCCACCGCGTCGAGGGCCGAGGACCGCAGCGACCACTGGTGCCAGTACAGCGGAACGCGCTCGACCCGCACGGGGTCCAGCACGACGAGCCGCCCCTCGGCCACCAACTGGTCGGCCTGCAGGTCGGGCAGCATCCCCCAGCCGAGCCCCAGCACCGCGGCGTCGACGAACTGCGTGGACGCCGGGATGTAGTGCCGCGGCGGCCGCGCTCCGGGCGCGAACGCGTCGAGGTAGCGGTCCTGCAGTGCATCCTTGCGGTCGAACACCAGCATGGGCGCCTCGGCTGCTGCCTCGGGCGTCCAGCCGTCGGGGCACCACCGTTCGACGAACGCGGGGCCCGCCGCCGCCCGGTACACCATCTCCCCCAGCGGGCGGGCGATGCAGCCCTGGACCGGCTCCGGGTCGGAGCCGATCGCCGCCATGGCGGTACCGTCGCGGAGGCGGTCGAGCGTGTGCTCCTGGTCGTCGAGCACGAGCTCGAAGCGGATGTCGTCCACCCGTGCCAGCGCAGGCAGCACCCAGGTGGCGAGCGAGTCCGCGTTGACGACGAGTGGCACGACCGCACCGGCCGCCTCATGCTGTGCCGCCAACGCGGCCTCCGCCTCGCTCTCGAGCAGCACGAACTGGCGCGCCAGCCGCAGCAGCACGGCACCCGCCTCGGTCGGTTCGACCGGTTTGGTGCGCCGCACCAGCACTCGTCCGCTCTGCTCCTCCAGCCCTTTGATGCGCTGGCTGACCGCCGACGGCGTGACGTGCAGCGCCGCGGCGGCCGCCTCGAACGTCCCGGAGTCCACGACCGCGGCGAGAGCACGCAGCTGGTCGGCATTCACTGTCACCTAAGCAATGCTAATGCCACGTAAGAATCCTGAGCTGTACTTATCGAGGGCCGTTCCCTACCGTCGAAGGGTGTTCGCCACGTTCGTCACGGGTCTCGGATCCGCCGCCTCCCTTATCGTCGCCATCGGAGCGCAGAACGCGTTCGTGCTCCGCCAGGGCCTGCGGCGCGAGCACGTCCTCCCGATCGTCCTGATCTGCGTCCTGAGCGACGCCCTGCTCATCGCCGCGAGCGTCGCCGGGATCGGGGTGCTCGTGCAGCAGGCTCCCGTCGCTCTGACCGTCGTCCGCTGGGCCGGGTTCGCGTTCCTGCTCGGCTACGCCGCGTTCGCCGCGCGCCGCGCGCTGAGGCCGCAGGCGCTGACCGCCGCGGGCGCGGTGGCCGGGTCGCTCGCTGCGGCCGTCGGCACCTGCCTCGCGATCACCTGGCTGAACCCGCACGTGTACTTGGACACCGTCCTCCTGCTCGGCTCGCTCTCCGCCTCGCACGGCGACCCGGGCCGTTGGGTGTTCGGCGCGGGCGCGGCCACCGCGAGCCTGCTGTGGTTCTCGCTGCTGGGCTTCGGCGCGCGCTTCGCCGCGCCGGTGTTCGCCCGCCCGGTCGCCTGGCGCATCCTCGACGGCGGCATCGCCGTGCTCATGCTGGTGCTGGCCGTGCTGCTGGTCCTCTGACCCGCCGCGCGCCCGCGCCCGTCCGCCCGCGCCCGTCCGCCCGCGCCCGTCCGCCCGTGCCCGCCCGCCCGCGCGCCCGCGTCCGCCCGCGAGCGGTGACTGCGCCCGGACGGGACGATTGCGGCCCGTCGCGCAGGCGCAGACGTCCCGAACGGGCGCAGTCACCGCGCGTCCCGAAGGTGCGCAGTCACCGACGTGCTCCCCCCGCACGACCAGAACATTCCCGGATGACGCAGGACGCGCGACTGCGCTCGTGCGGGACGACTGCGGCCCGTCGCGCAGGCGCAGACGTCCCGAACGGGCGCAGTGACGACGGGTCCCCCTGCACAGCCTGGATCAGCCCGGATGACGCAGGACGCGCGACTGCGCTCGTGCGGGACGACTGCGGCCCGTCGCGCAGGCGCACACGTCCCGAACGGGCGCAGTCGCCCGCACCCGGAGAAGCAGAAAGGCCGCCCGAGTGGGCGGCCTTTCCGGTACCTGTGGAGCTAAGGAGATTCGAACTCCTGACCTCTTCGATGCGAACGAAGCGCGCTACCAACTGCGCCATAGCCCCGGGGAACTGCTTAGAAACAATAGCACCTGACCGCGGTCGAGTCGAAATCGAGGGCGGCTCAGCTGGCGGCCCGGCGACGGCGGAGGACGGCGTCCAGGTCCATGCCCGCAGCGTCCACCCCGTCGAGCACACCCATGCTCGCGTAGCGGCTGGGCGCCGCCGTCTCGGCCACCGACGCCACCGACGCGACCGGCGCGGCCGCTGCCACAGGCACTGCGACCGGCGCTGCCGGCGCCGCCGGCGCGACCGCGACCGGCCGCAGGGGCACCGGGGCGGGCGCGGGCGCCACGACCTCGGCGGCCTTCCGCTCGAAGTCGGCGCGCGCGGCCGCACGGCGCAGCTCGGCGGCGGCATCCACCGACGCCATCGCGGCCGCGGCGACCGTGCCGGGCGACAGGTGGAGGGGCTTCGGGAGCGGGCGCGGCGTCCAGCTCTGGCGCAGCCGCTCCTGCACGGGGACGTCGTGCTGGGCGTCGTCGTACAGCTCCGGCGCGACCTGCGACGTGCGCACGATCGGCTGCGCGGCCACCGACGCGCGCTGCGGGCGGGCGAGACGGGCGAGCATCCACGCTGAGAGCAGCACAGCCGCCGTCGACAGCCCGGCCAGCAGCCAGGTGCCGCCCGCGGCGACGACGAAGGCTCCGGCGACGAGGCCGGCGAGTCCGGCGACGAGCACGAGGGTCGAGAGGGCGCGCGCCCGGCGCAGACGCTGGCGGCGCTGCGGCGACAGGGCGGACGCGACGGTGGAGGTGGCGAGCACGCGCGCACGCTGGGCGGCGGCCGCGCGGGCCGCCCGCTCGACGGCGATCGCCTCGGCCGCAGCGCGCTCGGCCTCCTCGGCGGCGCGACGGCGCTCCTCCGCGATCGCCTGCTCACGGCGCGCGTGCGCCGCGGCCTCGGCGCGGGCGGCGGCGAGCTTCCGTTCCTCCGCCCGCCGCAGGATGCGCTGCTGCTCCGCGACGGTGCGCGCGGTCGCCTCCATGCGCACCTCGTCGGGCAGTTCGCTCGTCTCCGCCAGGATCCGCAGGGTCTGCTGCAGCCGGACGGCGTTGCGCTCGGTAGCGAGGTACTCGCGGCGTCTCAGCCACACGGGGACCAGATAGGCCAGCCACAGCACAGCCGCGATCGCGACGACGACGCCACCGCCCATCACATCCCCGTTCATGCCTCTACGGTAGGGGCGCTGGGCGCCGGGCCGGCGTCACCTGCGGGGGTGTGTCACGGGTTCAGCGGTGCCGGGCCACCGGGAGCGGGACCGCGGCGGCCGCCCGATCCTCCGCCGGGATGAGGGCAGCGTCGGCCGGCACGTTCCCGTCGAGCCACCGGCGCAGCACCCCCTGGCTGAGTTCCTCTGTGACCAGGCCGAAGCAGAAGTGGTCGCGCCAGTCCCCGTTGATGTGGATGTAGCGGCGGCGCAGACCCTCGTAGCGGAACCCGAGCTTCTCGACCACGCGCAGGCTGGGGCCGTTCTCGGGCCGGATGCAGATCTCCATCCGGTGCAGGCCCAGCTGGTAGAAGCAGTAGTCGGTGGCCAGCGCCACCGCGGTCGGTGTGATGTTGCGGCCGGCGAATTCCTCCGCGATCCAGTAGCCGATCGTGGCGCTGGAGAGCGAACCGTACGCGATCGACGAGACGTTCAGCTGCCCGGCGAGCCGGCCGTCCCACTCCACGATGAACGGCAGGCCGTGCCCGGCGCGTGCGTTCGCCAGCAGCGACCGGATGCTCGCGCGGGTGTCGAACGACCCCGGCGCGTACGGGCTCGTCGCCTCCCACTGGCGCAGCCAGCTGCGGTTGTCGAGCAGCGAGCGCTCGAGCGCGCGCGCATCCCGCAACCGGATCGGACGCAACCCCACGCGACCCTCGGCGAGGGTCGGGATCACGATCGCCACGGGCTCTCCCTTCAGCAGTGCGTCAGTTGTCCCGGGCGGAGAGCGTCTGGATCGGACCGGTCGGGTCCGCCGGCATCTCCTGGACGAACTCCACCGGCTCGTCCTCCAGCTCGCTCGCGAAATCGCGCAGCCACGGCCGCAGTTCGGGCCCCAGGTCTTCGCGGTCGATGGCGAGGCGGATGATCGCCTTGATGTAGTCGAGCCGGTCGCCCGTGTCGTAGCGCCGGCCGCGGAACACCACGCCGTAGACGCCTCCGGTCCAGTCCGGCGCCTCGGCCATCGACTGGAGCGCGTCGGTCAGCTGGATCTCGCCGCCGCGGCCGGGCTCTGTGCGCTCCAGCACGTCGAAGACCTCCGGACGCAGCACGTAGCGGCCGATGATGGCGTAGTTGGAGGGCGCGTCCTCCTTGGAGGGCTTCTCGACCAGGCCGGTGATGCGCACCACGTCGTCCTCGTCGGTCTTCTCGACGGCGGCCGCGCCGTAGAGGTGGATGGAGTCGGGGTCGACCTCGAGCAGGGCGACGACGGTCGCGTGCCGCTGGGCCTGCACGGTCAGCATCCGCTTGAGCAGGTCGTCGCGGGCGTCGATGATGTCGTCGCCGAGGAGCACGGCGAAGGGCTCGCGGCCGACGTGCATCTTGGCGCGCAGCACGGCGTGACCGAGGCCCTTCGGGTCACCCTGACGCACGTAGTGCATGTCGGCGAGGGCGGTGGAGTAGTTGACCTTCTCGAGCCGGTCGGTGTCGCCCTTCTTGACCAGGGTCTCCTCCAGCTCCGCGTTGCGGTCGAAGTGGTTCTCCAGCGCGTTCTTGTTGCGGCCGGTGACCATCAGGACGTCGTGCAGGCCGGCGTCGACCGCCTCCTCCACCACGTACTGGATGGCGGGCTTGTCCACGACCGGGAGCATCTCCTTCGGCATCGCTTTCGTCGCCGGGAGGAAGCGGGTTCCGAGTCCGGCGGCGGGGATCACTGCTTTCGTGACGCGGTCGTGATTAGCCATGCCGCCTACAGTATCCGCATTTCCGCGGAGCTCGCGGACCGCATCTCCTAGGATTGCCCTATGGACTCGGACACTGCCGCTCATCGCAAGCGCGCCCTGCGCGCCGAGCTCCGCGAGCGCCGGCAGAACCTCACGAGCACCGAGCGGCAGACCGCGACGGCCGGCCTGACCCGCAATCTGGTCGACCTCGCGACCGACCTGTCGGCCCGCTCCGTCTCCGCGTACCTGTCGACGCCGACCGAGCCGGACACCCGTCCGTTCCTCAACTGGGCGCACGACCAGGGCCTGCGCGTGCTGCTCCCGGTCTCGCGGGAGGACGGCCTGCTCGACTGGACCACCGGCGACGGCGAGTCCGAGACCGAGGGGCTGTTCGGCCTCCCCGAGGCGGTCGGCGAGCTGCTCGGGCCGATCGCGATCAACGATGTCGACCTCATCCTGGTCCCGGCGGCCGCCGTCGATGCGACCGGGATGCGGATGGGGTGGGGCCGCGGGTACTTCGACAAGACCCTGGGGAGCATGGAAAAATGTCCCCCGGTGTACGCCGTCCTGTTCGACGGCGAACTCGTGGACGAGGTGCCGCGCGAGCGCCACGACCAGCCGGTGGACGGCGCGGTCACCCCGACCAGGATCGTCCAGTTCACCTGACCTCCCAGCGGGAAGAAGAATGCCCACCTACTCCTACTCGTGCCGCGACTGCGGCACCGCCTTCGACATCCAGCAGGCCTTCACCGACGACGCCCTGACCGTCTGCCCCACCTGCGGCGGCTCGCTCCGCAAGGTGTTCGGCACGGTCGGTGTGACCTTCAACGGCTCCGGCTTCTACCGGACCGACTCGCGCGGTGGTACGAAGAAGGCGGACTCGTCGTCGTCATCGTCATCGTCGTCGTCCAGCTCCTCCACCTCCTCGACCCCGTCGACGCCGTCGTCGGGCTCCGCCGCGTAGAAGGGTCCGTCTCGGCCATGATCAAAGGGTTCAAGGAGTTCATCCTCCGCGGGAACGTCATCGACCTGGCCGTCGCGGTCGTCATCGGCGCGGCGTTCACGGCGGTGGTGACGTCGATCGTCAACAACGTCTTCAATCCCCTGCTGGGCAGCTTGACGAAGAACAACGCCCTCAGCGAGGCGCTCACCGTGCCGATCGGCGATGCGCAGATCAAGTTCGGCGCCGTCCTTGTGGCGGTGATCAACTTCCTCATCATCGCCGTCGTGGTGTACTTCGTCTTCGTCTACCCGCTGAATGTCATCAAGCAGCGCGCAGAGCGCCTGCGCAAGAAGGGCGTCGTCGAGCCGGAGGCACCGGTCACCGAGCTCGACCTCCTCACCGAGATCCGCGACCTCCTCCAGGCGCAGCAGTCGCCGCCTCAGGCCGCCGGAAAGCACGCCGACCCGCTCCCCTGACCGCCCCACCCCGCCGAGTTGCACGTCGTGGTCGCTAAATCACCGCAATAGCGACCATAGGGTGCATCTCACCAGTGCGGCGGGACGTCTCGGCGGAGCCGTTCGTCGTTCGACGACCACGACGGGCGGTCGCCGTCGGCCGGGCGCGGCTCGTCGTCGCGCGGCTCGACCGCGGGCGCCGGGTCGGTTCCGGCGGCGCCGGGGCGCTGCACGCGGCGGTGCTTGCGTCGTCCGGGGGTCTCACTCACCCCTCCAGCCTAGAGCGAGAGGTGGAATCGGAGAGCCTCGTCGACCTGGTGCATGATCCACGCCGGGGCGACACCACGGTAGCGCCCGATGCGCGAATGCCCCAGTGCCCGCACCTGCTCCGACTGGATCTTCGATGCCTTCTCGAGGCCCATCAGCGCCAAGTCCTCAGGATCGTCGACCGCCACCTGGAACTCGTGGACGGTCGCGACGTTGGAGGTGAGGGGCACGAACGTGAGGACGCCCCGCGCGCGGCGGGTCACCGCGGCGTTCACGCCCTCATTGCTGACCACGATGCACGGCCGGAGCCGTGCGGCCTCCCCCTCCACGACAGGGTCGAGCTGGACGTCGTAGACCTCGCCTCGCCTCATTCGTCGAGTCCGTCTGAGGCCGTCTGATCCCACAACTCCTGCTCGCCAGACGCCTCCCACTCCTCGAAGGCCTGGGCATACGCGCCCTCTGCGTCGAGCTCGCGCTTCAGCCGGATCAGCCGATGGATCGCCGCCGAGCGATTGCCCGCGAAGTCGGCCGCGACGGTGTCGAGGTATGCGACGTCCTCCTCGGAGAGACTCACGCTCAGTTTGGTCATACCCCGATGCTACCAGGGTGCGAAACTGCTACAGCGTCGGAAGCGTGATCGGGGCCGTCTCGGGCTCCGGCTCGGGCTTGCCGATCAGCTTCGCGATGCGGCCGGCGACCGCGTCCGGGTCGGCGAACAGCTCGAAGCTGTGCACTCGGAGGTAGTGCCAGCCGAGGCGGCGCAGCACATCGGGGCGCAGACGCAGCGACTCGCGGAGGCTGCCCTTCGACACGTCCGCGTCCGTCTCGACGACGACCGCGCGGCCTTCGTTCGACGCCACCAGGGTCAGCTTTCCGCGGTAGCCGAGGTGCACATCCAACCCCCGCCGCGCCAGGCGCTTCGCCAGGTCGACGACCATCGGGTCGGCGTCCGGGCTCAGGTACTCGGGCGCTGCGGCCTGCAGCTGGTCGGCCTCCCCCAGCACCTGCGCGAGCGCGGCGATGCCGTGGCGCATCCGCGACTCGTCGATGTCCTCGGGCTTGAAGCAGGAGACGATGTCCATGCCGCGTCGTCCGCGGGTCATGCCGACGGCGAGCAGGCGGTCGCCGCCCGGCTCGGCCAGCGCCCCGAAGTTCGAGAGCAGGCGCCCGTGGGGGGTCCGGCCGTAGCCGATGGAGAAGATGACGCGGTCGCGGCTCTGGCCCACCGACTGGTCGAGCGTGACCACGGTGAACGGCTCGGCGCGGTCGCCGAGGATGAAGTCGGCCAGCTCCGTGCGCTTCGCGAACGCCGACAGCACGGCCTGGTTCACCCGGACCGCGTGCCGCTCGCTGGCGGTGATGACCATGAGGGATTCGCGCGGCCGCTCCGTGGCGTGCGCGAGCACCAGCTCCACGACCTTGGCGACCTCGGCGTCGGTCGACTCGACCGCTCCCGTGTCGCTGTCGGGCATGCCCTGGCCGCCGGTCACGTAGTGCAGCGACAGGCTGCCGTGACCGAGGTAGGTGCCCGCCCACGGGAGGGAGTCGATCATCCCGCCGTAGAAGCGCCGGTTGACGAGCTCGGCAAGGTCTTCGCCGCCCGCACGGTAGCTGCGGCTGAGCGTGTACACCGGGAGCAGCTCGGAGAGCCGCGCCAGCGCGGAGTCGGCGTGCAGCTCGTCCACGTCGGCCGGCTCGACCGTCGTGCCGTACTCGTGCACGCCGATGTCGAAGCGCGACGGCGTCTGCGTCACCGGGTCGCCGAACGCGACGACCTGCCGCGCACGGCGGATGACGGGGACGTTCTCGGCGAGGCTCGAGGCGCCCGCATCCACCAGCAGCACCGCGTCGAAGCCGACCTCGCGGCCGATCGACGACACCTCGTACGGCGAGATCAGCCAGACCGGCGCGAGCGGGCGCGCCAGGTGCGGCGCCGCCTCGGTGAGCGTGGTCGCGGTGGGCACGGTGCTCTTCAGCAGGCGCTTCAGCGCGGCGGCCTCATCGGGCCAGTCGACGATGCCGATCTTCCAGGTCTCGGCCAGCATCCACGCCAGCTGCTTGCCCGTGGCGGAGGCGTGCGCCTCGTCCACCAGGCGGAAGTCGGCCTCCAGCCGGTCGAGGACCGCGGTGTTGGCGTTCAGCAACGCACGGTCGGAGGCGAGCAGGGACTCCAGCACCGACTGCCACCAGGCCAGCTCCAGCTCGGCGCTCACCTGCGTCTCGGGCACATGGCGGATCGAGAGGTCGGAGATCAGCGGGTCGAGCTCCAGCTCGCGCAGCTGGGTCAGCAGCGCCGTGCGCTCCTGCAGGTTGGCGAGCACCTCGGACTCGGCGGCGAGCCCGGCGATCTGCCGCGTCAGCTCGTCGATGGGGAGAGCCGCGAGCGACTGCGGCGTCCCGGTGCGGCGCAGCGGGATGTCGAGGCGGGCCAAGTCTTCCGCGACCCGCTGGTAGGCGACCTGCACGTCGGCGATGCCGACCGGCACCTCGGGCACGACGCCCGCGACGGCGAACCGGTTCCACAGGATGCGCTGCTGCTGGATGCGCCGCAGGCTCTCGTTGAGGTCGGTCACGTGCACGCCGGGCCGCACGTACTCCAGCGCGTGCTTGCGCAGGCGGCGGCGGTTGACGCTCGACATCGACGGCGACTCGCGACGGGACGCGGTGGCCGCGATCAGCTCGGTCAGCGAGCGGTCGAACACGGACGGCGTGAACTTGTCGAGCGTCTCGCGGATGTCGAGCAGCAGCCGCAGGTAGACGCCGAGCTCGGCGATGGAGGCGAACGGCCGCATCCGGGTCTGGCCGATCAGCGCGTTGGCGCGGTCGATCAGACGCGGCAGCTCTGCGCGGTTCAGCTTCTTCGCCAGCTCGTGGGCGGACTTCCCCTCCTCCGTGGTGGAGAACGAGGCGCCGTACCAGGGCGAGTCGTTGGGACCGTAGCGGAACTCGCCCAGCCGGGCGGCCCGGATGAGCGCGTCGGCGGAGGCCGCACGGTCTCGCGCGAGCGCCTCGATCGCCCGGCGGCCCAGACGCGCGGTCGTCGACGGGGGCGACGGCAGCAGCGACAGGCGCGACAGCTCGCGCAGCGCATCCAGCACCGAGACCCGGAGCACGGGGTCGCGCCGGGTCAGCGCGGCGCGGTAGTCGACCAGCACCTTGCGCAGGCGCACCAGCGCCTCGTCGACGTCGGTGACCTTCGGCTGCGTCGCCTTCTCGTTGCGGCCGATGGACTGCACCAGGTCGCGGCGGAGGGTGCGCGGCGTCACCGCGAGGCCGGGAAGTCCGGCCTTGGTCAGCCGCTGCGCGATGTCGTCCAGGCTGGAGCGGCGTGGGCTCACGACGAGCACGCGCTTGTGCTGCGCGACCAGCGCACCGATGGCGTTGACGATGGTCTGCGTGCCGCCCGTGCCGGGCAGCGTCTTGACGACCAGGGAGTTGCCCGCGGCGATCTGGGCGACCACGTTCTCCTGGGCCTCGTCCGCGTCGAGCAGCAGGGAGTCGGTGGCGGGCGGGCGCTCGTCCTGGCGGATGGGCTCCACCGGGTTGAAGGCGCTCTCGACCGTGGTGCGCGCGGTCGGGTTGCCGGCCAGCGCGTCCAGGAGCACGGTGTCCAGGTCGCGCGCCTCTTCGGTCAGCGCCGGGGCGACGTCGGCGAACGAGGAGGCGACGAGCCGCGGCTGGACGTTGAACCAGGGCAGGTGTGAGGTGAGGCCGCGCAGGCGGTCGATCACCGGCTGCGGCTTGAACACCCCGCCCTCCACGGCGAGCGCGACGAACGCGTCGGCGTCGAGGGTGATCTGGAACTGGTCGTTGAGGGCGCGGGCGAGCTCCGGGTTGAGGTACGTCTGGCCCTTGAGCTTCAGCTCGAAGTCGCGGCCGTAGCGGCGGATGGCGAGCGGTCGCAGCAGGATCGGCGCCATGAACTCGTCGCCGCCGTGGCGCCACTGCGCGAGGCCGATGGCGAGGTGGATGGACTCGATCCCGCGCACGGAGCGCAGCTCGATTCCCTTAGCGGTGATCGCGTTGGCGGCCGCACGGGCCGTGCGCAGCGCGAGCTCGTCGCGGATCAGGCTGGACAGCAGCGTGCTCTTGCCCGTGATGAACTGCGGCAGGCCGCCCGGGTGGGTGGTGCTGAGCTCGATGCGCGTGCGCGGGCTGTCCTCGAAGTGGAGCAACGGCGAGGCGCCGCCGATCGCCGCGATCTCCTCGCGCCAGCGCCGCCAGACCGGGTCGGCGATGTTGCCGGCGACGAGCGCCGGGTCGCCCAGGCTGAGGGTGTGGGGCGCGGTCGTCGTGCGCGGGTTCAGGGCGTCGTCTTCTGGGATGTCCGACGTCGCGTCGTCATCCTCGGTCTTCCTGTCCAGTCGCCACACACGGACACCCTACGTTCACTTCCGCGGAATCGCCGGGATTCCTGAGGGGTTTCGCGCCAATATCACGTGCGCAATGTCGGCACGCGAACGTGCCGCCGTGACGGCGGACACCGATTCCGTCGGCGGTCGCCGCCATGCTTGAGGTCATGGACGTTGCGAAGCTGCAGGTGGAGGTGGAGGCGGTCTCGGTCTTCTACGCCGAGGGACACGGGATCGATCGCACCGACGACTGGTTGATGCTCAAGCTCGGCGAGGAGGTGGGCGAACTGACCCAGGCCTATCTCGCGAGGTCGGGCCGAGCGCGAGACAAGGAACGCACGCAGTGGCAGCGGGAGGAGGACTTCCGAGCAGAGCTGGTTGACGTCCTGGCTCAGGTGCTCCTCATCGCTCAGCGCTTCGACGTCGATCTGGTGTCGGAGGTCGAGCGCAAGTGGTTGCGCTGGACGCGCGCGCAGAGCTCTCCTGATCGCGAGCCGGTGCTGTCGAAAAGGGAGGCGCTCAAGTGCCAGGGCGTCCCGAATGTCGGCAAAGGGAGGACATGGTCGGCCGCGACAGCCGCGGAATCCTCCGTCGTTGCCGACCCTGGAGGGCCGAGGCGGGACGGTCAGGAGCTCGGGGACGGGGTGAGGGTGCCGTAGGGCGGCAGGGAGCCGGTGACGACGGGGACCTGGAGGCCGACGGTGTTGCCGGCGCTGGTGACGGTGACCGTGGTGAGCGCGCCGGGCTTCGCGTCGAGCCCGGTGACCGTCGAGAGATCGTCGGGCGGGTCGCCCAGCTGCCGGGTCTGGCCCGGTTTGAGGCTCACCGAGATGCTCTGGCCGCCCTCCGGCGCGATCTGCACGTGCTGGGTGTCGCCGCCCTCGTTGACGAGGGTGACGACGAGGTTGGCCGTGTCGTCCCCGCCGCTGACCAGCACCGCGTTGCCGACGAAGACGTCGCCCACCGTCGCGCTCGGCCCGACGCTGGCCTCCTCGATGTAGAGGGTGTCCTGCGGCGCGTACAGCGTGCACGCACTGAGGCCCGTGACGGCGGCACCGGCGAGCACGAGGGCAGCGACCGTGCGCCGCGCCGGCGTGCGGCGGACCAGCGGGATGCGGAACGTCATCACTCACCTCCGGCGAGACCTCGGTGGCGCCACACTACTGGCCCGGCGACCCGTTATGGAAGACGCTTCTCGCGCCGAAGCGCGAGCACCCCGATGACGCCGCACACCAGGTACAGCGACGCCTGGAAGTCGAGGACCGGGACGATGTCCCCGCTATCGGCGAGCAGACCGCCGAGCAGCAGGCCGAGGCCCTGGGCGGCGCCGTCCACCGTGGTCATGGCAGCGATGACCCGGCCGAGCGCACGCGGCGGGACGATCGTCTGCACCAGCGTGATCTCCCCGGTCGCCGTCGTCACCGACGGCAGGCCCATGGCGATGAACAGCCCGGCGTAGACCCAGAGCGCGGTGGTGAAGGGCGCGAGGTTCCAGGCGAGCAGGGACAGGATCCCGAACACCAGATAGCCGCCGCCGACCAGCGACCGAGGTCCGAGGCGCCGCGCCAGCCAGCCGGTGACCAGCCCGCCGAGCACGCCGCCGATCGCCTGCACGCCGCGGATGATGCCGGCGCCGGTGTCGCCCGCGCCGAGGTTCTGCGTGACGTACACGAGGAAGAGGACGAGGAACAGCCCCTGCGCGACCCCGCCCAGGGCGGCGATGAGGGCGAGCACGCGCAGCGTCCCCGAGCGGGCGATCAGGGCGAGGCCCTCCACCCACTCACGCAGGATGCGGCGCTCCGCCGCGACGGGCTCCTCCCCCGCCGCACCGGGTGCGACCGGTGGATGCGGCCGGCTGATCGCGACGAGCACCGCCGTCACGAGGTAGGTCGCGGCGTCGGCGATGACCACACCGGGCAGACCCCACAGCGCGAAGGCGAGGCCGCCGAGGGGCGAGCCGATCAGGCGGGCGAGACTGTCGCTGACCGCGACGAGCGCGTTGCCGCGGGCCAGCTGGTCAGGGCCGACCAGCTGCGGGATCATCGCCTGCCTGGCCGGGTTGATGATCGCCCCGAGCACTGCCTCCACGCCGGCGACCGCGTAGACGATGCCCATGGTGTCGGCGGTCGCCAGCAGCAGCGGGAGCAGCAGCACCCCCTGCAGCAGCGCGACGACGACGATCGTCCGGCGGTGATCCCAGCGGTCGACCAGGACGCCGAGGAAGCTGCCGAGGAGCAGCATCGGCACGAGCTCCACCAGAAAGACGGTGGAGGCGCCGAGGGCCGAGCCCGTCGCCGAGAGGGCGAACAGCGGGAGGGCGATCATCAGCAGCCAGTCGCCGGTGTCGGAGACCAGGCCCGCCGTCCAGATCAGCGCGAAGTCGCGGCGGAACAGCGGCGAGCGCGAGCGGGTGGGTTGGGCTGCGGGGGCGTGGGCGGTGGTCACGGGAGATCGTCCCCTTCCGTACCGTCCGCTGCCGACGCGTCCGCAGCGCGGGCCGCCGCGTCGGCGTCCGGGTGCCGGAAGGCGTTCAGGTGCAGCGCGACGACGTCGGCTCCGGCCGGCGCGTCCTCGCGGGTGAGGGCGATGTACGGGCGGATGAGCGCATCCAGCCGCTCCCCCAGCTCGCGCAGCTCGGCGGGCGTCAGCCGGAGGGCGTAGCCGAAGAGCATGCTCGCCTCCCGCCACTCCACCGGCTGGTCGTCGCGCTGGGCGATCGCGCGGTGGACCAGGGCGGCCTCGTCGTCGACCTGCCGGTCGGCGAGGGCGCGCTCGACGGTGTCGGAGCCGATCGCGAACTCCGGGTCCTCCGACCGGCCGAACGTCAGCCCGGTGGAGGCGGAGCGCCAGGGGCGCTCGCGGCCGTCCTCCGCATCCACCGCCTCCACGAGCCCGACCTTGGCGAGCGCCCGAAGGTGGTAGCTGCAGTTGGACGGCGTCGACCCGACGACAGCCGCGCACTCGCTCGCCGTTCGCGGCCCGAAGGACATCAGGTGGTCGAGCAGCGCGAGCCGCAGCGGGTGCGCAAGGGCGCGCAGCGCGCGCGGGTCGGTGACGGTGGTCCGGCGCTCCGGTCTGCCCGATGTGAAAGACATGTTTCAGATTGTCGCGCTGCTCCTCTTTCACGTCAAGCGGGAATGCCCGGAGAAGGCGCAGACTTGTTGATGGATATGAATGAACCCACCCGAGCGAGCGTCGGCTTCCGATCGGAGCGCGGCCCCATCTTGATCGCCCTCATGCTGACGACCGGACTGGTGGCGATCGACTCCACGATCCTCGCGACGGCGGTCCCCTCGATCGTGCAGGACCTCGGCGGCTTCGCGCAGTTCCCGTGGCTGTTCTCCGTCTACCTGCTGGCGCAGGCCGTCTCGGTGCCGGTGTACGCCAAGCTCTCCGACACGGTCGGCCGCAAGCCCATCGTGCTGATCGGCATCGCACTGTTCCTCGTCGGATCCATCCTCTGCGGCTTCGCGTGGAGCATGCCCGCGCTCATCGCCTTCCGCGCCCTGCAGGGGCTCGGCGCCGGCGCCATCCAGCCGATGTCGATGACGATCGCGGGAGACATCTACACGGTCGCAGAGCGCGCCAAGACCCAGGGGTACCTGGCGAGCGTGTGGGCGATCTCCTCCGTCGTCGGGCCGACCCTCGGCGGTGTGTTCTCGCAGTTCCTGTCGTGGCGGTGGATCTTCTTCGTCAACGTCCCGCTCTCTCTGCTGGCGGCGTGGATGCTGATCCGCACCTTCCACGAGAGCATCGAGCGCCGCAAGCACCGCATCGACTACGCGGGTGCCGCCCTCCTCACCGGCGGTATGACCCTCCTCATCCTCGCGGTCCTGGAGGGCGGCCAGGCCTGGGCGTGGGACTCCGTCTGGAGCATCGGCTCCTTCGCCGTCGGCGGCGCGCTGCTCGTCGCGTTCGTGCTGGTGGAGCGCCGCGCAGCCGAGCCGGTGCTTCCGCTGTGGGTGTTCTCGCGTCGCCTGCTGGTGACCACGACCCTGATCTCGCTCGGCGTCGGTGCCATCCTGATCGGCCTCACCTCCTACGTGCCGACCTACCTGGAGGGCACGATCGGCGTCGCTCCCATCGTCTCCGGTCTGGCCGTCGCGGCGCTGACGCTCGGCTGGCCGATCGCCGCCAGCCTCTCCGGACGCTTCTACCTGCGCATCGGGTTCCGCAGCACGGCGCTCCTCGGAATGGGGATCGCGGTCGTCGGCGCCGGCGCCCTCGCGCTGACCTCGTTGACGCCGTCCGTCCTCCTGGTCGCGGTGAGCTGCTTCGTGGTCGGGCTCGGGATGGGCCTCATCGCCGCCCCGACGCTGATCGCGGCGCAGTCGAGCGTGCCGTGGAACGAGCGCGGCGTCGTCACCGGCAGCAACATGTTCGCCCGCTCGATCGGAAGCGCGGTCGGCGTGGCCGTGTTCGGCGCGATCGCCAACGCGATCATCGGCTCGTCGACGGTCGGCGCCCACGACGCGGCGACCATCCAGGCGGCCTCCACGGCGGTGTTCGTCGCGGTCGCGGTCGCGGCGGTGCTCACCATCGTGGCCGGGCTCGCGATGCCGCGCTCACGCGTGGAGGACGTGGAGCTCGGGCAGGCGGCCGCGGCGGCGGAGTAGGCCTACTCGCAGCCGATGCCGTCCCCGTCGCGGTCAAGGTCGTAGATGTCGGAGCCGACCACCTTCACCGGCCCCTGCACGTAGGCGGGACCGTTGCCGCCGCCGCCCGCGCAGTCGACGTCGCTGGCGATCGGGACGCAGGCGCCCGTGTAGTTGGAGTCGCAGTTGCCGCCTGCCGCCGGTGCGGGCGCCGGAGCCGGCGCCGGGGCGGGCGGCGGCGGGGGCTGGCGCGTGCCGACGCTCGTCACCTGATCGACGGGAGGCTTCGTGACCGCCTCCGAGACCAGCTCCCGGGCCGTCTCGACGCCGTCGAGGTAGGTGACGCGGTAGGTCTTGGTCTTCACGCCGTTCTGGCCGTTCGTCGTGACCGCGGTCCAGCCGACGTCGTGGCTGGCATCGTCGGCGGTGGTCGCGGCGAACGGGATGGCCTCCTCCGCCGTCTCGGTGCGCACCTCCGGTGTCGGCGTGGGACTGGGGGTGGGGGTCGCGCTGACGGCGACCGTCGCGGCGATGTCCGAGGTCGAGGCTGCGGGATGATTCGCGGCGTTGGCCGCTATCCCGACCCCCAGAACGAGCGCACCCCCGAGCCCGATCGCCGCCCACGTCTTCGCCCCCGGTCGCGCCACCCGATCCGCCCCTCTCGCCGCCAGCCCGCGCTGAGCGTCAGGCCGATGCTAGGGAAAGTGAGCGGGCCTCGTGAATCCCACGAACGGGGGCCGCAGCCGCCGGCACAGCGGGTTCAAAGCAAATCCCCCCTACGATCGTGAGGAAACTGTCCACTGTTCGATGGGATGAGCTGAATGGCAACTGGCAGGGGATCGACAGGTCCGACCAAACGCGACCGCCGCGAGGAGGCGCGCGAAACCGCCAGGAGGATGCGCGAAGAAGCTGCCAAGAAGGCGAAGCGGCGCAAGGTCGTCGTTCAGAGCTCGGTGATCGTCGGCGTCATCGCGGTGCTCGCCATCATCGGCGTCGTCATCTTCACGACCGTCGGCACCGGAGGCGGCGCTGCGGCGAACCCGAAGAACATGGCCAGCGGCGGCATCCTGCTCACCGCCCCGGACAAGGCGGTCTCCACCCCCGCCATCAAGAGCGGCGGGCAGCCCACGCCGACCAAGATGGAGCTCGACGGCAAGACCGCGCACATCCAGATCTGGCTCGACTACCAGTGCCCCTACTGCGACCAGTTCGAGACGACGAACGACGACCAGATCAAGCAGTGGCTGAGCGACGGATCGGCGACGCTCGAGATCCACCCGGTCGCGATCCTGGACAGCGCGCAGAACCAGCAGTACTCGACCCGGGCGGGGGCGGCGGCCTCCTGCGTCGCGAACTCCGAGCCCAGCAAGTTCTGGGACATCAACTCGGCGCTGTTCGCCAAGCAGCCCGACGAGCAGACCGGCACCGGATTGAGCAACTCCGAGATCCTCTCGATCTTCAAGGACGCCGGAGTGGACTCGAAGGCCGTCACCGACTGCGTGAACAAGCAGACCTTCGCCGACTTCGTCACCAGCATGACGGCCGACGCGACGAAGAACTCGCAGCTGAAGAACCCGACGACCGGCGGCTTCGGCACCCCGACCGTCTTCGTCAACGGCGAGCGCTACCAGGGCGGCTTCACCGACGCCGCCCAGTTCGCCGCCTTCAAGGACGCCGCCGTCAAGGACGCCGGCTCCGGCAAGACGATCACCTTCCCCACCTCCAACTGACCCGACTCCCCTCAGCCCCACCGTCGAGTACACCAAGACTGCACGCCCGCACGGCGTGTCGCGTGCAGTCTGTGCGGACTCGACGGTGGGGCTGTTGCGTGGGGGCGGGGGTAGGGTGCGTGGGGAGACGAGAGGGAGGCTGCGCATGGAGCGGATTCCGGAGGACGGGGTCGACGACGTCGAGATCGGCGAGACCGATGCGGGCGAGACGCCCGGCTGGGCCGACCCGGCCGACGGCGACGTGGACTACGCGCTCAACGACCCGGAGGCCGAGGCCGACTTCGCCGACGAGCTCGTGACGAACGACGCGGTCGCCGGCGAGACGATCTGGCCCGGCCCCGGCGACGGCAACGACGGACCGACCGGCGGCCAGGCCCGCGAGGCCGAGCCCGTCTACGACGAGCACGGCGACGAGCCGGAAGAGGACGGCGTGCTGACGGAGGACGACGTGGAGGAAGAGGGGATCTAGCCCTCGGCGGACAGACCGGCGGACGGGCCGAGCGCCGCGACCACACCGCGCGCGCTCCGCTCCAGGAAGCCCACGATCTCCTCGGACGGCAGCTCGGTGCCGATAGCGCTCTCGACGAGCGCCTCCTCGGCGAAGGCGATCCACGACCGCAGCGCGATGCGCAGCATCCGGGTGTCGGCCGCGCCGAGTTCCAGGAACACGGCCACCACGCGCTCGGCCTGCTCGGCGCGCGCCTCCTCGACCACCTGGCGCACCTCCGTGTCCCCCGACGCCACGCCGCGCACCAGGGAGTAGAAGGTGCCGCTGTGCTCGCGCACGAACGCGACGATCCGCTCGAGCGTGTCGTGCAGCCGGTCGAGTGGCGGGAGGCCGTCGACCGGCTCCGTCGCGTGCAGCATGGCGTCGCGGGCGGTGCGGACCACCTCCCGGTGCAGCCCCTGCTTCGACCCGAAGTAGTGGAACAGGAGGCCGCGCGAGACGCCGGCGCGCGCCGACAGGTCTTCGATCGTCAGCTGGTCCAGCGGGCTGTCTGCGAGGAACGCCACCCCCAGTGCGACGAGCTGCGCCCGACGCTCGTCCGGCGTCAACCGCGTGCGCCGGTCGTTCTCCATGCGTCGAGCCTATCCGCCGTCGCTACGCGAACGGTGTGCGCGTACAACTATTGACACGCGGTCAATAACGTCTAAGCTCACATCTGGACCTGACTGCGGCGTTGCTGTCAAGTCCCCCGAACAGGAGGATCGATGAAGTTCCGAAAGCTCGCCGGTTCGCACGCCGGACGGATCGTTCTCGCCGCCGTCCCCGTCGCGATCGTCTCCACGGTGCTGATGACCGGTGTCGCGCAGGGCGCCGTGCCCGTGTCGTTCGCCGTCTCCGGCAGCCAGTTCCAGATCAGCGCGTCGAAGCTCGACGGCACCGGCTTCTCGCAGTACGCCGGCGTCGCGCCGGACACCGCGGGCAAGGAGCACCAGGTCGCCATCGCGAACATCAAGTCGGCCACCCTCTCCGACCTCTGCCAGGCGGTCGTCACCGACACCCCGCTCGGCAAGGTGGGCATGCTCATCACCGCAGGCGGCGGCGGCAACCCGGCCTCCGCCTCCGACCTGCAGATCGGGATGACCGACCTCAAGGGCGACTCGGAGTTCCACAACATCCGCATCGGCGTCGACGCCTCGACCGTGAACACCACGGCGAAGGGCGCGGCCGGCGACTTCGCGCAGGACTCCGACACCGTCACGATCACGAACCTGCAGCAGACCGCATGGAGCACCCAGGCCTCCGTCTTCACCCTGAACGGCATGCACGTGCAGCTGACCGACGGCTCGAAGGGATGCTTCTGATCGTGGCCGCGCACGCCACCCGGCAGGTCGCAGCGGACGGGGCGGAGACCCCCGGTGCCCGCGCCCGCTTCCGCGCCTGGCGCCGGAGCCGGCCGTTCTGGGGCGGGCTGCTCACCGCGCTCGGCGGTGTGGAGATGTTCTTCTCCGGTCAGCTCGACATCGGCAAGATCCACGTGCAGCTCGGCATCGAGGGGCTGCAGGCGACGATCATCCCGATCCTGCTGGTCGTGCTCGGCGTGCTGGTGATCGCGATGCCGGCGCACCGCATCTTCTACGGCATCATCGCGCTCGCGGTGGCGGTGTACTCGCTGGTCGGCGTGAACCTCGGCGGCTTCTTCATCGGGATGCTGCTGAGCTGCGTCGGCGGGGTACTGTCCGTGGCGTGGATGCCGGCGAAGACCGATGCGCAGGCGGAGCCACAAGCCGACTCCGCCGCAGTGGACGATCTCGACGGGCAGCCCGAGGCGGACCGGCCGGACGGCGGCGCCCATGGCATGACCGCCGCGAACGACGCGGCGACGACGGCGAACGGCGTCGCGGACGCCGACGACGCGACGGCGAACGACGACGACACCGCCGTCGCGCCCGCCGACCCGGCGAAGGGCGCGATCGCGTGAGGCGCGGCCGTCGTTCCGGGGTCGTCGCCGGCGCACTGGTGGCGTGCCTCGCCGCTTCGCTCGCCGGTCTCGGCGCCGCGCGCGTACCCACGACCGCGCACACCGCCTGGTGCATCCCGCTCTTCATGTCGTGCAACTCCCCGAGCCCGACACCGACACCGACTCCCACGCCGACGAGCGGCCTCCCGGGCGTCCCCGGAGTCCCGCTGCCCGGCTCCCCCGCCGCGCCCGGCGCTCCGGCACCGACGCCGACTCCGTCCGCGCCCGCCGCCCCCGCCGGCCCGGACGCCGGAGCCCCCGTCTTCACCCAACCGCCCGCGCAGCTGGGCAGCAGCTCGCTCTCCTTCTCAGGGCTGAAGGGCGTCAGCGTGGTGACGGTGCCCCTGGCCGACGGCAGCCGCATCCCGGTGCTCAAGATCTCCGCCGACAGCATCACCATCGACGGGTTCAGCCTGACCGTGCGCAAGGAGACCGGCCCGAAGCTGGCGACGACAGCCGACCAGATGGCGCTGCGCGGCAACGTGCAGGTCTACCTCGACTCGGTGACCGCCACCGGACCCGACGGCAAGGGGATCACGCTGGGCGCCGCCACCCCTCCCCCGGCCGACGGGCTACCGCCGCAGCTGCTGCGCGTCACCCTCGGACTCGTCGGCGTGACCGCGGACAGCATCCACTTCACCGCCCCGCACCAGCACCTCACCGAGTAGCGGATCTAGTGGACGCGACACGCCGTCCGCGCCGGACCGGCCACAGCGTGTTGTGTCAACAGGGTGGGGTCAGCGGCCGGACTCGCGCCGCAGCCGACGCCGCTCGCGGCGGGAGAGCGCAGCGTACGCCTCCTGCTGGGCACGGCGGGTCTCCTCCGCCTGGCGCAGGCGCTCGCGGCGCCGGTCGCGCCAGCGCTCGAGTTCGACGTCGACGTCCCGGGTAGGGGTCACGACCGGCGGTCCGCCCTGCAGCTGTCTGCGCGCCTCGACGATCCGGCGGTTGAAGCCCTCGAGGTGCTCCCGCACGGCCGCCTCGGACGCCAGCCGGTCGAGCCGGGCCTCCAGCTCCTTGTCCTCGGTGCGCAGCAGGAGCGCGGGCGGCCCCAGCCCGGTCAGCTGCTCGCGTTCGATCTTGCGGCGGATCCACCAGTCGGGGTCGTGCGTTCCGGTCAGCCCGGGCAGCGGCTTGCCTGCGCCGGGCAGGTTGTCGAAGTCGCCCCGGCGGATCGCCTGCTGGATCGTCGTCTCGACGATCTGCGCGCGCTGCTCCATGCTCGGCTGCCCGGCGTTCGCCTCCTCGACCGGCTCGCCCCTCGCCTCCGCTTCGCGGCGCAAACGGTAGCGCGCGGCCTCGACGAGCGGGTCCGACTCGCCGGCCGCGCGACGGTGCTCGTCGCGGTTGCGGGCCATGTCTCCAGCCTACGCTCGGCCTCCGACGCCCCGCCCAGGATGCGCGCAGTCCGGGATGTCGGCGGCCGGCGCTAGCGTCGCGTCATGGAGTTCCGCATCCACGTCCCGGACGAGACGCTCGACGACCTGCAGGGGCGGCTCGCGGCGACCATCCTCCCCGGGCAGACGCCGGGTCCCGACTGGAGCAACGGCATCCCTCCGCGGGTGCTCTCCTCGCTGATCGACCGCTGGCGCTCCGGGTTCGACTGGCGGGCGTTCGAGCGCCGGCTCGACGCCTACGACCAGTGGATGCTCGACCTCGACGGCTGCGACGTGCACGTCCTGCGCCTCCCGGCGCGCGAGTCGGGAGGTCTGCCGATCGTGCTGTCGCACGGCTGGCCGTACTCGGTCGCGTCGATGCTCGATCTGGCCGAGCTGCTCGCGGCCGACCGCGATGTCGTCATCCCCTCCCTCCCCGGCTACGGTTACTCCGCGCCGCTGCCCGAGCCGTACTCCTCCGTTGCGGTGGCGCGGCGCTGGCACGGGCTGATGACCGACGGCCTCGGCTATGAGCGCTATCTGACCTATGGGGAGGATGTGGGAGCCGGTGTCAGCGACTGGCTCGCCGGGTCCTATCCGCAGTCGGTCGCCGGGATCGTCGCCACCCACGCGTCCTTCTCGGCGCGGTCCCGGCCGGGCGTCGAGCTCTCGAACGAGGAGCGGGCATTCCTCTCCTCCGTCGCCGTGCACGCCGAGTCGGGCTACGCGCACGAGCAGGGCACCCGGCCGGACACGCTCGCCGCGGCGCTCATCGACTCGCCGAGCGGTCTGCTGGCGTGGATCGCCGAGAAGGTCGCCGCGTGGAGCGACGGCGACGGCCTGGAGCGGTTCGCGGTGGACGACGTGCTCGCCAACGTCACGCTGTACTGGGTCACGCGGTCGATCGGCACGAGCTTCCGGCCCTACCGCGAGTCGCCGGACGACGATGAGCTGCACCCGATCGTCACCGTGCCGGCCTCCGTTATGATCCAGCGTCACGAGGCGGCCTACCCGCGGTCGCTGGCGGAGAAGAGCTACAGCGACATCCGCTTCTTCTCGCGCCTCGACCGCGGCGGGCATTTCACGGCGTGGGAGGCGCCCGCCGCCGTCGCCGCGGCCGTGCGGGAACTCGACGCGAACGTCGGGCGATGAATTCTGCGGGGCGGTTGACTTCGGTGTGAATCCGCTTAGTGTGTGCACTAAGCAACCGGATGGCAGGCTGAACCGCAGGGGGCGGGCAGCTGTACTGCGTTCCCGGTGCGCGGCGGCCGGCTCTTTCGGGTGGAGCCGGCCGCCGCAACGTCTGCACCGCCCGTCGTTCCGGTACGCTGACGCGGTGACCGATGACGAGCATCTCCGGGTCGTCCGCGAACGCTTCGACGACCGCGCGCCCACCTACGACGAGAGCGCCATGCACCGCGGACTGGCCACGGCGGTCGCCGCCTTCGCCGACCTCGACGGCGTGGAGGCGGTGCTGGATGTGGCGACGGGCACGGGACTCGTGCTGCGCGCCCTCCGCGACCGCGGCTACGACGGCTCCGTGTCCGGCGTCGACCTGGCGCCCCGCATGATCGACGAGGCCCGCCGCCACCTCCCGGACGGAGAGTTCGTCGTCGCCGACGCGACGCGCCTGCCCTTCGGCGGGGACGCCTTCGATCTGGTGACGTGTGTGACCGGTCTGCAGCTCTTCCCGCACCCCGGCGACGCGATCGCAGAGTGGGGCCGCGTGCTGCGCCCGGGCGGCCGCGCGATCACCGCGACCTTCCTCGCGTTCGACCCGACGCAGCACCACGCCGCCCCGCCTGCCCCCTTCATCGACCACATCCCCTTCGACTCGGTCGAGCACCTCTCCGCGACCGTCGCCCCCGCCGGGTTCACGGTCGGTCGCACCGAGACGTGGACGGACGGCGCAGACGAGGTGCTCATCGCCGAACTGTCCCGGCGCGACTGAGGCGATCGACACGACATGAGCCGACTCCGCCTCGTCGCCGCCCTCGCGGCCTCCGCCGTGCTCGTGACCCTCGCCCTCAGCGCGTGCACCACGGCGACGCCCGCGCGCACACCCGCGCCGACCGCGACGGTGTCGACGGCCGACTGGCCGACCGCGCGCCTCTTCCACGTCGGCCGCTCCACCGTGGAGCTGGAGATGCCGACCGGTGCGCGCTCCCTGCACGTCGACTTCTCCTGCACGGCCGGGCTCTACGCGGTCGCGCCGACACTCGGCGGCATGGACACGCGCTCCGGGACGTGCGGCGGCGCGCAGTCCTTCGACTTCGATCTCGGCCACACCTACCCCGGCACCCGGGTGCGGGTCGACCTCACCGTGCCCGACGACGCCCGCTTCGCCGCCGCTCTCTCGTTCAGCCCGCGCGCGTTCGTCCCGGATCAGACGACGAAGAAGCAGTGTGCCGAACTCTCGGCGATCACCGAGGCCTTCTGGAACGCCGATCAGGCGCACGACCACGGCGACCTGACCGATGCCGGCTGGGCGCAGAAGACCGGCGATGCCAAGGCCCGGCTCGCGGCCCTGTCCGAGGAGGCGCAGCGCGAGGGCGCCGACGCCGGGCTGCTCGGCCCGGTCATTCCGCAGCTGGCGGCCTGGCTGACGGGCGACGGCGACCGCCCCGGCGGACTCGAGCACGCCCCGCTCGGCGACTTCACCGCCGCGGACAGCCTGGCCGGGCAGATCTGCGAGTCGAACGGCACGCCGATCGCCGTCCGCTCGGCCTACGGCGGCTGACCCGACGGCTCGGCCTCAGCTCACGGGCCGCCCGAACCACCGCTGCAGCGCATCCTTCAGTCCCGCCGCGTCGTCGCCGACCCAGGCGACGTGGCCGTCGGGCCGCAGCAGCACGACCGGAGCCTCCAGCCCCTCCGCCGGCTCGGCGACGAGGTCGACCCGGTCGGCCCAGCCGTCGATCGGCAAGGCGCCGGTCTCGTCGAGGAGCAGTCCGCGTCCGTCGCGCATCCTCTCGTAGAGGCGGCCGTGGGCCAGCGGGAGGTCGCGCATCCGCCGGCCGACCAGGTCGTGCCCGCCGCCGAGGTCGTAGCGGACGCCGGTTCCGGCGATCTTCTCGGCGAAGAACCGGGCGACGTCGTCGAGCTCGATCAGCTCGGTGAGCAGCCGGCGCACCGCCTGCGGCCCGGGTGCGGGATCGATCAGCTCGCTCTGCGCGCGCGTGACGGTGAGCACCTGCTCGGCCGCCGGGTGCCGCTCGGCGAAGTACGTGTCGAGCAGCCCCTCCGGCGCGCGGCCGCCCAGCTCGGCGGCGAGCTTCCAGCCGAGATTGAACGCGTCCTGGATCCCGAGGTTCAGTCCCTGCCCGCCCAGCGGCGGGTGCACGTGCGCCGCGTCGCCCGCGATCAGTACGCGGCCCACCCGGTACTGGTCGGCGAGCCGGGTCGCGTCGGTGAACCGGGAGAGGGAGCGCGGCGAGTGGATGCCGAAGTCGGTGCCCGCGTAGGCGCGCAGCTGCTCGCGGAACTCCTCCAGGGTCGGCGGCGTCGTGCGGTCCTCCGACACGGTGGCGGCGGGGACGACCGCGCGGTAGCGTCCCTCCCCCGCGGGCCCGATCCCGAAGCCACGGTGGGTCTTGCGCACCTCCTCCGAGATCGCGGCGATCTCCTCCGCCGGCGCGGTCGCCTCCGCCTCGCCGAGGATCCACTCGGTGGTCGGCGCCTCACCCGGGAAGCCGATCCCGAGGGCGCGCCTGACCAGACTGCGCCCGCCATCGCACCCCACCAGCCATCGGGCCCGCAGTCGCTCGCCGTCGGCCATCGACACGGTGACGCCCTCGTCGTCCTGCTCGAAGCCCGCCACCTCCGCGCCGCGTCGGATCTGCGCGCGGAGCTCCGCCGCGTGCTCGGCGAGCAGGCGGTCCGTCACCGGCTGCGGAAGCCCCAGCGTGTAGCCGTGGGCGGTGTCAAGTACGACCGGCCGCGGCGCAGGGATGCCCGCGAAGCTGCCGATGCCGGGGTAGCGCGTGCCGTGTTCGAGGAACCGGTCGAGCAGCCCGCGCTGGTCCATGATCTCGAGACTGCGCGCGTGCAGCCCGAGCGAGCGCACCAGCTGCGTCGGCTCGGCGTCCCGCTCCAGCACCAGCACGTCGGCGCCGTGCAACCGCAGCTCGGCGGCCAGCATCGACCCGGTCGGGCCCCCGCCCACGATGATCGTGTCGTACACGTGTTCCGTCATCCTCGCCCCGTTCCTCGCGCCGGATGTGGTCGGATTCCGGCAGCGACCAGCCATTCTGCTGGATGCTGGGGCCCTTGCCGCAAGCCCCCGCCCGTCCGGTATCCTGGAAATGCAGGCGGGGCCAGGTCGTCAGTCGGCCGTCCGCTCGCTCCACTCCTCCGCGAGAAGCCCGAGCACGACGTCGTCCAGGAACTCGCCCATCACCCACGACGACGACCGCAGCCGCCCTTCGCGCACGAAACCGTTGCGCTCGGCCGCCCGCAGCATCGCGTCGTTGTCGGCCAGCGTCTCCAGTTGCAGCCGCCGCAGCCCGCGCACCACGAACCCGTACCGGCACAGCAGGGCTACAGCCTCGGTCCCGTACCCCTTGCCGCGCGCGGCCGGCACCAGCCCGAGCCCCAGGTGGGCGTTGCGGTTGTGCGTGTCGATGCCCCACACCGTCGCGCTGCCGATGAGGGCGCCGCTGCCGCGCTCCACCACCGAGAACGCCACCACGGCGTCATTCGACGGGTCCGGCTTCAGCCGCGGGTCGTCCGCCCACGGCACGACCGGCCGCCACGGGCCGCCCTCCGCGCGGGCGGAACCCGCCACGTCCTCGTAGAGCTCGGTCAGCAGGATGGGGATGTCCTCTTCGTGCCGGGCACGCAGCCCGACCCTCGCGCCGGTCAGCATGCCTCCTGTCTAGCGGACCCGGCCGCCGACCGCGAGCGGCGACCGCTCACACCGGGGTGTCGGACTGCGCCACGCGCCGCACCGACACGACCTCCACGTGGAGCTCGTCGAGCAGCTCCAGCAGGCCGAGCAGCGCCGCCTGATCGGCCACGTCGCCCACGATCCGGGTGCCGCCGTGCGGTGCGGCTGTGCAGGCGAAGCCGTGCAGCGCCCCCACCCGCTCCAGAAGACTCCCGAGGTTGCCTTCGACGACGACCTCCACCCGTCGACCCGCCATCCGCACCCACCCTTCCGTGTTTCTCTTGCGCATCCTGGCGGAGCGGGTGGAGGCTGTCGTCACCCTCATAGGATGACTTCTACACACGTATGCCGAAGTCCGAGTCACGGGAGCCGCGGATGCCAGACCGCCGGTCGATACCGGTCCATGCGGTCGCCCGTCCCGGCCTGCTGAGGCTGCTGGACGACGGCATCCGCTCGCCGCTGACCGTGGTGATCGCCCCGGCCGGCTCCGGCAAGTCGGTGCTGCTCGCGCAGTGGGCGCAGTCTCGTCCCGACCTCGTGGTCGCGTGGTTCGAGGTGTCGGACGCCGACCGCGACGCCACCCGTTTCGCGCACCGGTTCGGCGCCGCGCTGGCAGCGGCCCACCCGTCGATCGCCGCGGCCTTCCCCCAGCCGGAGGCGACCGGCGGACTCGGCGAAGCCTACCTCGACGCCGTGGTCGCCGCCCTCGCCGACGCCGAGGCGGAGGTCGCGATCGTCGTCGACGACGTCCACACGCTGCGGAACGCCGCCCTCGTCGACGACCTGTGGGAGCTGGCCGACCGGCTCCCGTCGAACGCCCACCTGGTGCTGTCGTCGCGGGTGGACACCGGGATGCGGCTGACGCGGCACCGCCTGCGCCACTCCCTGGTCGAGATCCGGCAACGGGAGCTGCGCTTCGACGACGACGAAGCCGGCCGGCTGCTGGGCCTGCTGAGCGGCGGGGAGGTTCCCGCGCGAACGGCGGCGTTCGTCCGCGAGCACACGGACGGCTGGGCCGCGGGCGTGCAGCTCGCCGGCCTCACCCTGCGGTCGCGGCCCGACGGGGACTTGTTGGCGAGCATCGCCGAATCGGACCGCCTGATCGTCGACTACCTCGGCGAGGAGGTGCTGGATGCCCAGCCCCCGCAGCTGCGCGAGGCCCTGCTCCGCCTGTCGGTGCCGGACGAGCTGCACAGCGACCTCGTCCCGCTGCTCGTCGACGACGGCGCCACCCCGGACCTGCTGCGCGACCTCGAGCGCGAGTCCATGTTCCTCACCGCACTGCCGCAGCGGCCCGGCTGGTTCGCGTTCCACGCGCTCTTCCGCAACCTGATGCGGCTGCGGCTGCGCGTGGAGCATCCCGGACTGGAGCAGGCGCTCCTGCTTCGGATGGCCGACTGGGCGAGGGAGCGGAACGACGTCGTGACCGCCGTCGAAGCGCTGCTGCGTGCGCGGCGGTGGGACGACGTCATGGAGCTGGTGCTCGCCACCGGGCGGGAGGCGTTCGAGAACGGGTACACCGCCACCCTCGCGCGCTGGCTCGACGCCGTGCCCGTGGAGGTGCGGCGGGCCAATCCGCCGGCGGAGGCGATGTACGGGATGGTGCTGGGCATGACGGGAGGCGCCCGCGATGCCCTCGACGCCTTCCGCCTCCTGGCCGACCGTGCCGATGTGGATCCGGGGACCAGGACGATCGCGCGCGGCTACCTGGCCGCGGGCATCCAGTTCGTCGCGCCTCCAGCCATCGCCCTTGCGGACGGCGAGCGCGCGCTGGAGGACCTCGACGCCGACCCCGACCTGGTGCTGCCCGACATCCTGAACCTCACCCAGCGACTGTCGCTCCGCACCCTCATCACCGGATCCATCGGCCGGGCGGAGCTGTTCCTCGGCCGGCTCGACGACGCCGCGGAATGGCTCGAAGGCGCACTCGCGTCCCCCGGCACCCAGTACGCGCCCTACCGCATCCACGCGCTGGGCAGCCTCGCACTGGCGGAGGCGCTGGGCGGCAAGCTGACGGCCGCGGCCGCCCATGCGGATGAGGCGCTGCGGCTGGCGGCGGAGGTCGCACTGCCCGAGCAACCGTCCACCGGGGACGCTCACCTCGCGCTCGCCCTCGTCGCCGCCCGTCGCGGCGCCCCGGAGGACGGCGCGCTCTCGCTGCGGGAGGGCGTGCTGCGGGCCACCTGGAACGCCCGGCACCAGCTCCTCTGGCTGGCCGTGCTCGCGGACAGGCTCGCCCCCTCGGCCCCCGGGGCGGGCGAGGTGCCGGAGCCGCCCATCCCCGCACCTCCGGTCGTGCAGGTCGAGCTGGACGCCGTGCGGCTGCGCGCAGCACGGCTGGCCGGCCAGCCGGAGCCAGCCCATGAGACGCCCGCCGGCTGGTCCCCCGTCGCCTTCGAGGAGGTCGCCGGCCGTCTGGCGCGCGGCGACGTCGCCGCGGCCGGCCGCCGCCTCCGTGAGGCGCTCGCGGATGGCAGTGCGCCCTCCCTCCTCTCCCGGGTGGAGCAGGAGCTCGCGCTCGGCTGGTTCCTCGCGTCGTCCGGCGACCGCGACGGCTCGGAGCGCCACCTGGCGGACGCGCTGACCCTCGCCGAACCGGAGGGGCTGCTCGGCCCGTTCCTCGCCGCGGGGCGCCCGGTCGCCGCCCTGATCGAGTCGCTCCCCGGCGCGCCGAACGCGTTCCGCCGCAGGGTGGTCGGCACGGCCGGTGTGGTCGGCGGCGCGCGTGCGGAGGAGCTCCCGGAGCCGCTCACCCGCCGCGAGCTCGCCATTCTCGCGTACCTCCCGACGCGTCTCTCCAACGCCGAGATCGCGTCTCGCACGTATGTGTCGCTAAACACCGTGAAGACCCACATCGCGCGCATCTACCGCAAGCTCGACGTGCAGTCCCGCTCCGCGGCCGTCGACCGCGCCGCCGACCTCGGCCTGCTGGGGCAGCTCGGCGGCGGCGACGCCCTCTGACGCGGGCGGGCGCGGGCCGGGCCGTGGGTCGGCCCGCGGGCCCGTCGGCGGGGTGCGAATCACCCGCAGGGTCACCCCGACCGGGTGACGCCGCCCGCTCCCCCGCACCCATAGCGTGCTGCGCGAAGGGGTGAGCCGGCACCGGAGGATCGGGCTACGGGCCGGCCACCCCGGGACCGGAGGGGACATGACCGAGATCGAACTGCCGATCGGCCTCACGCCGCGCATCGGCGCCGAGTTCCACCTCGTGCGCTGGACGCGCGGGGATGAGGAGTGGACCGCGCAGACCATCCTCGCGGTGTACCTCTCGTCGACCCCCGACGAGTGGGTGGTGGAGCACCTCGGGCGGAAGCTCCGCCTGCCGCGGCAGGAGTGGTTGCGGTTCCTGCCCTGAGGGCCGGCCGCGGTCCGCGGGTGTTCCGCGGGCCGCGGCCGCGTCGTCAGGCGGGCACGTGCGCGCTGTACGGCACCCGCAGCGTGTCCGCGAAGCGGTCGAAGAGGAATGCGTCGCCCTCCAGCTGCACGGCTCCCGTCGCGACCGCCGTCGGCGCATCCAGTTCTCCCGCGAGCACGTCGCGGATCTGCGGACCGGCGGTGATGACGAGGTCGGGATGCTCCGCCGGGCCCTCGCCGACCACGATCACCCCATCGCGCATGATCACGTGCGACTCGATCTCGCCGACGCGCACCGTGTAGGCCGTGTCCCAGTCGTCGGGCACCACGCCCTCCCCCGCCGCGACCTGCAACGCAGAGGTGATGGACGCGCTCGTCACGATCTCGCCCTCGCGCGGCGTGCGCATGCCTCCCGCCCCGAATCGGGACAGCGCGTCCAGCGCCGGGCGTAGCTCGTCGCCGCGCGGCGTCAGCGCATAGACGACCGAGCGCTCCGTGCCCGAGGGAGCGGTGCGCGCCACCAACCCCTCGTCCTCCAGCTCTTTCAGCCGTGTCGCCAGCGTGTTCGTCGGGATGCCGGGAAGGCCCGCCACCAGCTCCGAGTAGCGACGCGGACCGACGCTGAGGTCGCGGAGGATCAGCAGCGTCCACCGCTGGCCGACGATCTCGGCCGCTCGTGCGAGTCCGCAGAACTGGCCATAGTGCTGGTTCGTCATGTCGCCGATATTACCACTTGACTTCACTATTTGCAGTGTGCTTTATTTTTTGCAGCAAGTCATCGACGCACCTCCGACGAAGGGGAAAGACCATGACCGACACGATCGCCCGCGACGGCACCGAATCGGCAGGGGTCGCCGCGTCCGCTCCGGCTCCCGCCTCCGGCCTCACCGCCCGCGACCGCACCGCGCTCGGGCTGCTGCTCGCCGCCGTGTTCGTCGTCTTCCTGAACGAGACGATGATGGCGGTCGCGCTGCCGCGCATCCAGGAGTCCCTGCACATCGACGCGACCAAGGGCCAGTGGCTGACAACCGCGTTCGCACTCACGATGGCCGTGGTTATCCCGATCACCGGATGGCTCATGCAGCGCCTCAAGACGCGCACCGTCTTCACTGTCGCCATGTCGAGCTTCGTGCTGGGGACGCTCGTCGCCGCCCTCTCGCCCGTGTTCGAGGTGCTGGTGGCCGGCCGCGTCATCCAGGCCGTGGGCACCGCCATCATGATGCCGCTGATGATGACCACGGTCATGACCATCGTGCCGCCGGATGAGCGCGGCCGCATCATGGGCCGCGTCTCGATCGTCATGTCGGTCGCGCCCGCGGTCGGTCCGATCGTGTCGGGAGCGCTCATCCAGGTGCTGCCGTGGCAGGGACTGTTCTGGGTGATGCTGCCGATCGGCGCCGCCATGCTGGCCGTCGGCGTGCGGAAGGTGCCGAACGTGTCGGAGACCCGCAAGGTGCCGCTGGACACGCTCTCCGTCATCCTCTCGGCGCTCGCCTTCTCGGCCCTCGTCTTCGGCCTCAGCCAGATCGGCGCCGCCGCCGTCGGCGAGGCCGCCGTGCAGCCGTGGATCCCGATCGTCGCCGGTCTCGTCACGCTCGGCTTCTTCGGCTGGCGCCAGCTCGTGCTGCAGCGCACGGACTCGGCCCTGCTGGACCTGCGGACCTTCCTCTCCCGCGACTTCGCCGTCTCGGTGGCGATGATGACCGCGGCGATGGTGGCGCTGTTCGGCGCGTTCATCGTCGTCCCGCAGTTCGCCCGCTACACCCTCGGCCTCGAGCCGATCTGGGTGGGCGCCATCCTGCTCCCCGGCGGCCTGCTGATGGGCCTCGCCGGCCCGACCGTCGGCCGCCTGTACGACCGCTTCGGCCCGCGCCCGCTGGTGATCCCCGGCTCCATCGGCCTGGCCGCGTCGCTGTGGACCTTCGCCCTCGCCCTCGGCGTCGGCTCGTCGTGGGTCGTCCTGCTCGGCGCGCACATCCTCCTGATGCTGTCGCTCGCCTTCCTCTTCACCCCCGCCTTCAGCGCCTCGCTCGGCTCGCTACCGCCGACCCTGTACTCGCACGGCAGCGCCACCATCGCCACCCTGCAGCAGGTCGCCGGTGCAGCCGGGACCGCCATCTTTGTGGCCCTGTACGCCACCGGGGTGGCGGGAACGGGCGGCGCCGACCCCGACCTGCCGTCGGCCTCGGCTGCGGCCTCCGGGGCGCACCTGGCGTTCCTCGCCGGAGGGGTGCTGTCGCTTGTGGTCATCGCGCTGGCGGTGCTGGTGCGGAAGCCGGCCGCGGCGCCGGCTCCCGTCGATTGACTCGTCTCGTCGCTTCTGTGGAGGTCATCATGGAACGCACAACCGTCGCCCGCACCATCCGGACGCTGTTCGCCCGCCCGTCGGGCCGCCCGGTGCCACCGCCGGCCCACGCGCCACTCGGCGCCCCGCACCACTGATCCGTCTCCGGAGGCCACCATGACCGATCGCGCCACCATCGCCCGCATCCTGGACCGGAACCGCTACTGCGTGCTGGCCACCGCCGACGCCTCGGGACGCCCGTGGGCGACCCCAGTGTTCTTCGCCCCGCTCGGCGACGACCGGCTGTGCTGGGTGTCCGGCGCGGACGCGCGGCACTCGTTGAACATCGCGTCGCGCTCGTCGGTCGCCGTGACTGTCTTCGACTGGACGGTTCCGGTGGGGAGCGCGGAGGCGGCCTACTTCGACGCGACGGCCTCCCGTGTTCCGGCGTCCGATGTGGATGCGGCACTGCGGGCGCTCAACGACCGCCTGCCCTCGGGTCGTTCGCTCTCACGCGGCGATGTCGCCCCGGACGGCCCCATGGACGTCTACCAGGCGCGCATCCTGCACCGGTACGTGCTGGTGCGCGGCGGGAACGCAGAGCACGGCAACGCGCTCGACATGTCGCTCGAGGTGTGAGGGCGGCCGGTCAGTGGACCGCGTGACCGGCGTCGCGGAGCAGTCGCTGCACGTCGGCGAACCGGTCCTCCGGCACCAGCACGATGTCGCCGTCGTAGCTCGCGGCCGTCCACACCGGCACCCCGCCCGCCGCGAGCGGAGCGACGATCGCGGCGAGCATCCCCGTCGCCTCCGGCGGGTGCGCCGCGTCGCCGTTCCAAAGGGCGACCCAGGCGTCGGCTGTCGCTGAGTCGTCGCGCCGCATCCGGGCGCCGCCGTCGGGGCCGTGGACGGTGGCGAGGACGTCGGTCTGCGGGGCGTCAGCGGTCAGGCGTTCGAGGACGTAGCGGCCGTCGAGGACGCGGAGGGTCTGGTGGTCGGCTGCGGACATGGGGGCAGGGTCTCATCGAATGAGGGTGGTGTCCAGACCTCTGGCGGGGCAAACCTCCCCTGCTCTGGGGCAAGAGAGAGCCACGGGCATCCGATTAGCGTCGACCATCATGGGGGAAGGTATGAGCCCGTCGCCGGGGGATGCGGTAGGCCGCGTGGACTTTGCGGGCATCAGCGCCCTGTCGTCACGCCCGGCCGGCTATGCCGTCGCGGCGAAGTGTCTCCAGGTACAGGCGGAAGCGGAGCGCTCTGACCCGTCGCTTGCGTCGTCCGCGCGCACGCGCCTTCACCCGGACGCCTGGTCGTGGTTCCAGGGTGCTCTGGGCGAGATCGAGGTCGGCCGCCTGCTCGACGGACTCGGGCCGGAGTGGTTCGTCCGGCACTCGGTCCCGATCGGCGCCGACACGAAGGATGTCGACCACCTGGTCATCGGCCCGGGCGGCATCTTCGCCATCAACACCAAGCACCACGCCGGCGCCTCCGTCTGGGTCGGCGATTACGTGCTCCGCCTCAACAACGCGAACACGCGGCACCTCCGTGCGGCCGCCGGGGACGGTCACGACGTTGCTCGTCGGCTCGCCGTCAAGACCGGATTTCCTGTCCCCGTCAGGCCAGTCATCGCGATGCTCAATGCTCGCTCGATCACCGACCGTCGAGATCCGCAGCACCGCACCCCCGCCGTGGTCGACGCCTCCTCGCTCGTGCACTGGCTGAGGTCTCGATCCACTCAGCTCAGCCCAACGCAACTCGACCTCGTCAAGCTCGCTGCGGAGGAACCGTCCACCTGGCACGTCGACCCGCACGCCGCCGACACCTTCCGGGTCATGCAGCGCTTCGAGAGGCTGGCCGCCCGGGTCCACGTCGATACCGTGTCCCAGCCCCCGCGCGTCACCTCGACGCCGACGCGGCCGCGTCCCGCCCGGAAGCCGCCCCAGAAGCGGCCCTCCGGCGGCCGCGGTGGGATCCTCCTTCTGCCGTGGATCCAAGCAGCCGCCGTCATCGGCGCGATCCTCATCGTTCGCGCCTTCGCCAACGAGCCGTGCACCTCCCCCACAGCATGCCTCCTCCCACCGCTCTACCTCGCCTGGAAACCGCTGCTGATCCTTCTTGCCGTGGCCGTCGTGCTGCGGGCTGCCATCGTGACAGTCAGACGGGCTCGGCGCTGACGCCAGTTCTGGCAGACTCCGCCCGGCGGTTCATCTGCAGAACGGGTTCGCGCTAGCGTGAGATGGTGACAGACGAGTCGACGCTGAATGCTCTGCGACAGTTCGTACGCGAGCGGGACTGGCAGCAGTTCCACTCCCCCGAGAACCTCGCCAAGAGCGTCGCGATCGAAGCCGCCGAGCTGCTGGAGTGCTTTCAGTGGAGTCCCGAAGCCGATCCGGCTCGCGTGCGGGACGAGCTCGCCGACGTGCTCACGTACTGTCTGCTCCTTGCGGACCGGCTCGGCGAGGATCCCAACCGCATCGTGCTCGACAAGCTGGCTCGCACCCAGGAGAAGTACCCGGTGGATAAGGCACGCGGCGTGAGCACCAAGTATGACCGGCTTTGACATCCTGCCCTTCGACCGCGACGCCGCGCCGGTCGATGCGGCTGTGGATCCCAGGCTGAGGAACTGGCCTGTCGTGTACGTCATGGACGGTGCGCAGCAGGTCTACGTCGGCGAGACGCTCAGCCTGCTCTCGCGGATGCGCCAGCACGGCACCGACCCGAAGAAGGACCCGCTGCGAACGGTCAGGGTGGTGGTCCACGACGAGTTCAACAAGTCGGCCTGCCTCGACCTGGAGTCGTACCTGATCCGCATGTTCGCGGGCGACGGCAGGTTCCGCGTGACGAATGCGCTGCCCGGCGTCCGGGATGCGGCCTACTTCGATCGCGAGCGCTACCAGGGCTACTTCGACAAGATCTTCGACGAACTCCGGCAACGCGGGCTGTTCGAGCGCACGATCCCGCAGATCGTCAACAGCGACCTCTTCAAGTTCTCGCCCTTCAAAGCGCTGTCGGTGGACCAGGCCGTCGCCGTGGAGAGCATCGTGGAAGCACTGTTCGAGGACATCAGAACCGGCTCCTCCTCGCCGATCGTCGTCCAGGGGGATCCTGGCACCGGCAAGACGGTCGTCGCCGTCTACCTGATCAAGCTGCTGCGGGACATCGCGAACCAGTCATGGCAGAACGACCCGGACGAGGAGACCGTCTTCGCGGAGTTCTTCGTACCTGAGAACGCCGAACTTCTGCGGGACACGGTGATCGGTCTGGTGGTGCCCCAGCAGTCCCTTCGTGCGACGCTGCAGAAGGTGTTCGCTCGCACCCCGGGCCTCGCGAACGTCCGCGTGATGACCCCATTCGACGTCGGCCGCTCCCCCGATCGTTTCGACCTGCTCGTCGTCGACGAGGCTCACCGGCTCAACCACAGGGCGAACCAGCCGGCCGGCCCGCTCAACGCCGCGTTCGCAGCGATCAATGAGACCCTCTTCGGCGAAGACGACGACGAGTTCACCCAGTTGGATTGGATACGCGCCAAGAGCACCCACCAGATCCTCCTGGTCGACCCCGAGCAGAGCGTCCGTCCCGCCGACCTCCCGGCATCGGTGCTCGGCGCCGTGATCGACGACGCCAAGAACGGCCACCGCTACTACCCGCTCCAGTCACAGCTGCGCGTCCTGGCGGGAGACGAGTACACGCCGTACGTCCGGCGTGTACTCCGCAGTGAGCAGGGGACGCCGAAGTCATTCCCGGGCTACGACCTGCGATTCTTCGACGACCTGCGCGCGATGCGCGACGAGATCGAGCGCCGGGACGCCGAGCACGGCCTTGCCCGGCTTGTCGCCGGCTACGCCTGGAGATGGAAGAGCAAATCGGATCCGGACGCCTTCGACATCGCTCTCGACGGCCTCGAACTGCGATGGAACAGCACGCAGACGGACTGGGTCTCCTCTCCCGCCTCGCTCGCCGAAGTCGGCTCCATCCACACGATCCAGGGGTACGACCTCAACTACGCCGGGGTGATCATCGGCCCCGACCTGCGCTACGACCCGGTAACTCGTCGCCTGGTCTTCGACCGGTCCAACTACTTCGACACGAAAGGCATGGAGAACAACCGGCGGCGCGGGATCAGCTACACGGACGCAGACATCCTCGAATACGTCACCAACATCTACGGCGTGCTGATGACGCGCGGGATTCGTGGCACGTACCTCTACGTCTGCGATGGACCCCTGCGGGAGTACCTGCACCGATACTTTCACGGCGAATGACTAGTTAGCCGCGCGGTCCTGGCGTGTCCGCGTCGGAGAGATCCTTCTACAGCTTGCTGCTCGGTATCCACAGTTCGCGCTGGTACCGCAGGTTCGGCGGGTCCAGACGATGTGAGCCTCGGAAGGTCAAGGATCCGATCTCGGTTCCGTCGGCGGCGACGACCCGGTGGTCATCCGTGATGACGATGCCGCCCATATCTAGTTGGGTGTGGTGGTTGGGGCACAGACAGAGCAAATTGGCTTCGTTATCGGGCCCCAGATGCGGGCGGCCCAACGGTCGGACGTGTGCCCCCTCTGAGTAGCTTCGGCCCTGTGAACCAACGATCCGCGTGCCGCAAATCTGGCAGCAGTCGTCGTAGAGCCGCTTCACCCACCTCGCCGCGGCCGAATCCCGAATTCGCCTGGACACTGTCGTCGACGAGAAGGCGGGGTCCGCCTCGATCACACCGCCAGCCGCACGATCGAAGTCGCCAGCGAGAGCATCCAAGCGGAACTGCTGAACCAGGAAGCCGTCCTTTCCGCGTCGGGGCCAGTGGCCGGTGACGACGAAGAGCCCCGAGTACACGTAGCCCGACTTAGGGGCAAACTCGGAATCTTTGTTGGCTCCCCGGGTAACCCGCACCGGGAGCCCCTGGAGCCAACTTGTGATCAGCCCGGCGTTGCCCGAAGCCTCAGGAGATTGATCCCCGACTTGGCGGCCCGTCCTTTGGTCACGACCGCCGTGTCCGGTGTAGATGAGGTAGTTCCCGAAGTCATGGTCATCGACATACCCACCAGAAACGACAATCGACTCGGCGCCCTCTGACTTCGTGCCCGAGATGCCAGCCTGTAAGGGAGCATGGACACTTGCTGCCCGAAGCGCCTCCCGTGAGGGAAACCACTGTCCCTCGTGCACACCCTCGGGCGTTCCAAAAAGCCGTGCCACTCGCATCCCCCTCGGATGGCAGCATATCGAAATGCATGCATTTCGGAGACGGACGCCCTGGAGAGGCGGAAAGCGGCCGTTACCCGGCTTCTAGAACGGCCACAGGCATGCGCTCACCTGACGTCGATCGAAGCCTGGTCGCGGTACGACACGATCAGCGCGGAGGTCTCGCTGGGGTGAAACTTCCGCTCGCGTTATCCGTCTAGAGGCAAACCCGAACACTACGCCCATCGAACGTGACAACGTCGCCCACCTGTAGCTGGCGCCCGCGCCTGCGATCAACCTGGCCGTTAACGCCGACGTAGCCGTCGACTATGGCCTCTTTCACGTTTCCACCTGAGTCGAGAAGCCCGGCAAACTTGAGGAACTGCCCGAGGCGAATGGTCTCGCCACCGATCGAGACATCTTCGATCCGAGTGGAGTTTGTCATGCCCGAATGCTAAACCCACCAGGCAGCCGCCTGTCGGGCCAGCCCGAACACCGCCCAAGCGGACGTCTGACCCGACCGCGGGACCCAAGTCGCCACAGTTCCTGTGCGAGCAACGCGTCTCACTACTGAAAGTGCCCCTGGAGGGACTCGAAAACTGCGACCACCCTTAAAGGGCCGTTCCTGTGATGGCAAAACCCGCGGAATTCCACGGCTTTTCACCTAGTCGAGATGACCGCGATCACATGGCAACGCGCACGATTGTGGGCAAATTGTGGGCAAAAACGGTCCCATGCTGCTGTGGGCAAGAAGACTGACGGAGTTGTTGACTGCCTATGGCTGTAGACGGGCATGGCCGTCGCTGTTCAACGTCGGGGAGCTTCGCGCTTCGTGAGATGCATTGCGCCAACCGTTATCGAAACGATTGACGGGACTATCACGATCGCATTCACATCTTCAGCGGAAATCAGCCAGTAGGAGAAGGCTCCGGATACCAGGCCGATACAAGAGAGAACGACTCCGCTTAGGTCAAGTCGTCGACGTGACAGATGCCTGTTTGTCGTTGTCACCTGCAGCCCTCCTGTGGCTTTCGACTCGAAGTACTGTCCATTTCGTCCGAGTGCTGCCGTCCTTGGTCTGTGCATCTTCGCGGATTCGCAACCGGAAGATGTCTCCCTTGCGTATTGCGAGCCCTCTTGCGACCCTAGCCAGGAACTCCTGGTCCTCGACTGTGGCGGAGCGCGTTCGGCTCTTCGTCTTCACTCGCCAGCGGGACGGATCGTCGAAGTCGATCGCTGACATCTGCGCTTCGATCTCAAAGATCTCCTCTGTTTCCTTCAGCTCATCATCTGGCTTGACTGCATCGTAGTCCGGGCGCGTCAGCACAAACGATGTTGGCGGGGCTAGTTCCGGATCCTTGGTGACATCATCTTCGTACGCACCACTGACGCCGAGGCTGGACACCCGCGAGTCGCTGAGCGGTGTCATTATCTGCCGCAGCTGCCTCTTCCTCCGCTTTCGCCGTTTTTGCAGCTCGTCCCATGCCGCGACTGGGATCTCTTGGGCAGTGTCGTCCTGCCATATCACTTTGACATTTCCATTGTCGAGATAGTCGAACTCTTTGACGTCTGCGCGAACGGACTTTGTGGACCACCAGATAACGCTCGCTAGCGAGGGCACACCCGTCGCTGTGCCTACAGCCGTTATGAGTGGCCAGTTATCGGAGACAACTCGCACGATCTCAATGAGGAACGAACCCTCCTGCGCGGGGCGGACCAGTACTTCACCGCCAATGGGTCCCTCGAGCGCAAACGCGCCCGCCTTCTCAAAATCTGAAGCTAGGCCCACCACTCCCTGCAGTACCTCTGCGACATGCGCGGCCCTCAGCTCGTGCAGACGTGATCCGTCCTCGTCCTCACCGACAAATCGAAGGGTTACTGAATCCACGACATCGTCGTTAGGAGAATCCGCCATGCCTACGAACCTATCGGGCGCGGTGAACTGCTCATGACGACACCGGCCACCCCAAAACAGGTTGTGTGCCCCAAGCCGGGCCGGCCCCCTTGTTCGCGGCCGCGGAGTCCCGTGAGCGATGGGGCCATTTCGAATCACCCGGAGTTCCGCCGTTCGCGAGAGCGCTTTGCGAGCACAGACCCGTCGTCCACTGAGCTTCGGCGAGGTAGCCGCGGGTGAGCCCAGTTTGTTTAACTCCTGTCCCCGCGAAAAGGTCGAAAACCGAATAGGAGCCATGCTCAGATCGTGGGCCGGCGCTTTTGTGCCAACGAGCTCGTCCGTGGTTATGCAAACAGCACCCGAAACCCCGATCACTGGTTCGAGTTCGTGCGATTTCTTCTGGCTGCGCGGGTCACGCGAGATGAGGCGCTCGGAGTGCAGATTTCTGCTAGAAATCTGGCGGCGACAGCGCTGGTCCCCTACAGTGATCGCACGATGAGGTTTGCTCATCCCAGTTGGCTCGACTGACTTCTTGGAGGGTTTTGGTGGCTGATTCAAATTACGACTTGGAGCGGGATCTAGCTGAGGCACGCGAAAAGGCGCGAGCGGAACGAGCGAATGAGGATGCCGGGATGGCAGTTCAGTCTGAATGGTCTTCATGGACGCGCACGGCGCCGGCCACTCCCCCGGCGAGCTGAGCCGCAACTCGACGGCAGAGTTGACGACGGCAGCTCGTACCGCCATAACAACGTACATTCTCAAGATTGCTAGCCGCTGCAATCTGGCCTGCACCTACTGCTACATGTACACGGGGCCGGATCAATCGTGGCGCAGTCTGCCAAGGTTCATGGAGATTGAGCGGGTTAGAGACGTACTGACTGACATCGCGGATTACAGCCAGAGCGTAGGACTGAGGAGCGTTTCGCTCGTGCTCCACGGCGGAGAGCCGATGCTTTATCCGCCCGCCATGATGGAAGACCTCCTCGTACTGGTAGATGAACTCCTCATCCAGAAAGGGATCGACGCGCACATCTCGATCCAGACGAACGCTACAGTTCTGCGCTCTACCACACTGCAGACCTTGATAGCTAGGAAGGCCGCCTTTGGGATCAGCCTCGACCTTTCAGACGAGTCGCATGACCGTAACAGAGTCGACAAGCGAGGGAAGGGAACGTCGGCTGCAGTCCACGCTGGGGTCCAGACCATTAGGCAAGCGTCCGGAAGTACGCAACCGCAAGGTGCGCTTCTCGTGATCGACCCCGAGGTTACGCCGGCGCAGGCTTATGATCGACTCAGCAGTCTGGGCATCCCGTATGTGGACATCCTGCTACCGGACGAGAACTGGGAGACTGCCGATCCAGAGGCACTGGCTGACACTTTCGGGCCGTGGCTTTTGGAGTTTTTCGAACTCTACGTTTCGCAACCTAGGGTTTTCCAAGTGCGCTGGTTACAGTCAGCACTCAAGTTGGCTTCAGGTGGTGTTTGGGGTTCGGACAGTCTCGGCCTACGCGGAGCAGGAACCCTCATTGTCGACACGGATGGTTCGTACCACTTTCATGACGTGCTCCGCACCGCCGGCGAGAGCATCAACGCCACCGGGATTCACGCCGGGGCATCGTCAATTGCTGAGATCGAGAGCCAGCCAGTCATGCGCATGATGATGGATAAGGCCCCATATCTTGCTGACGAGTGCACGGAGTGCCCAGTGGTACACATATGCGGCGGAGGTCACATCGCTCACAGGTTTTCTGACCACAATGGGCTTAGGAACGCGTCCGTTTATTGCGGGGCGATTCGCCCGCTTTATCTCGCACTGTCCCGTCTGGCCTCGGACACGCAGTCTGGACCGAACGAGCGATGACCCAGGAACCGCAACGAAGGCTTCACAGGAGCCCGCGGTTCTACTTGGTGCCCATAATCCTGCTGTCTATTTCCATCGCGCTGCTTTTGTGGGAAGTAACCCGTGCGAACCTCCCGAAAGCAGTATTGGCTCAGCTTCCTTTTGCGCCCGTCACCATTGGAATAGCTCCTGCAGCAGCATTCTCCGGTGTTCTTGCCGGTCTGCTCCTGGCACGAAGTCAGTACGTCGCGACCAACCAGCCCTACATCACGGGTCACGGCAGCGGATGGCGACCAAGCGGGCGCAAAGGCCGATGGTCACTCACCGTCCACAATGTGGGAGCAGGTCTGGCAACCGTCACCGCAGTCGAGTTCCTGGTGGGCATCCGCGGAACATCGGACGAGCCGAAATGGAGCGATTTCGATCAAGCCCGTTCCTCATTATCGGCGCTCGGATACCAAAGCGGCCGAGACTTCGACATCCACGAGCTGTCCCCGGGACTGCCGTTGAAGCCGGCTACCGACAGAACGAACGGCGTGCTCGTTTTCTCCCTCGCCCGGTCGGTAGCGAGTGATCTCTCACGGTTTGAAATTCGCATTCGGTTCGTGAACCCACTCGGAGACGAGTACGAATGGCAAAAGGACCTTACTCGGCCGATCCTGGAGTCACTCTAGAGGCTCTCGATGCTCCTGAAGGTTTGATGCAACGGGCGTGCCAGCGACGGCCATCCAACTGACCAGCCGTACCTCGTGCAGCTCTATTTCGGGCAGAGGCTTACGCGGTGGCGGCGCAGCTATTCCCGCCTCGTCTAGCACCTCTATCACCAACCTGATGCGCTCCTCATCGGTTCGGCCCTCATTGAGGGCGCCCCTCATCTGTCGCGAGACCCGCGCCGAGGGCACGCTGCGCAGCCTATTCGCTAGCTCAATCTGGGCGTCCCGGCCCAAGTGCGTACCCGCCCTAAACACCAAGGCGTACGCGTCACGGAACGAAAGAGGTAGCTCCGGCTGGAACGCATTTGGATCGGTCAATTGCTTCCAAGCAGCGAAAACATGGTTTCTCGCCACCTCCCAGGCGTCGAATGCCCGCTCATAGACGTATTCCGGCAGTGCACGTTCAGTCGCAGGATGACGAGGGTCCGCCGCCCGCAGCGATGCGAGGGTGTCCTGTGAGATCACGGGAGCGCCATCATCGTCGCGCTCAACCTGCCACTGGTCATCGGTGGCCACGTACCGGAACCATGGCTTGGCACTATTCCCGATTGACACGCAGAATACGTATCCGTTACCGTGCCACGCCGGATTCACAAAACCGCTGCCCGCGCCGTAAGGGAGGGTCCGCAGCTGCGCAGCTAGTGTCGGGTCACCGGAGGTTGCGCTGTAAAGACGACGACGATATTCCTCGCCAGATAGAGAAGCACTAGAACCGCCGGTCTCGAGGAGGTTTTCGAAATCAGACTCGATGTGATCGTCAGCAAGATTAACTTCACGACCAGAATGCCCAGGTAACACCTCGCCTGCCCCCACAGCGGCGTCCGCCAGGGCAAGCTTGGCTTCTAGCCTGGCCTCAAGTGCAAGCAGCTCGTCAAGTCGCTCGGCTGGAAAAAAGAGCCCCAAGTAGACGTAGTCGTGCTTTGAGCCGATCCGATCGATTCGTCCATGACGCTGAACGATGCGCATTGGATTCCAGGGGAGATCGAAGTTGATCATTTGCCCCGCTTGTTGAAGGTTCACACCTTCGGCGAGAACGTCAGTTGTGAATAGCAAGTCGTAATCGTCGCGAGCGGTGGGCTCGCCAGCCGAATTGCGCGGCCCTGCGGTCCGGGGGGCGAAGCCGGCGATGGTCGATGCGCGACCGCCTTGGTCGACGCCGCCTGTGGCACCTCGCTCGTGTGTCTTCGCGTAAGACCCCATAATGGGGGGCGCGACACGGCCCTTGAAATCAGAGAGCGCGGACCCTGCAGGCGCAGCATCGATTGCGCGCGTCACTGCCTCGTACAGCGGCAGAATCGTGTCAGTAAATGCGGAGAAAATGATCGTTTTACGCCGGTCGCCTGAGGGCAGACCCTTGGGGTCTACGCGCCGCGATTCCTCTGCGATGGAGGTCAGCTCTGTGATCAGCCTCTCGGTCTTTGGTTCTGGGCCGTCGATCACCGCTTGCGCCAGTTCACAAAGTCGCTTGAGAAGGTGAATGTCGGATGTAACGTCAGTCACGAGTTCTGCAAGGTGGTATCCATCGACAGGCTCAATCTGTTCCGTCTTGTCGAATTCGTCCACGAACACGTCAAGGTCATCGGATTCAGAGGATGCCCATTCGCTCAACGCCTCGCCCTTGAGAACATATCCCCGCTCAAGGCCCTCAAAGAATGCCTCGTGTGAAGAGATCATGCGATTCAAAGAGTCATGCAGTGCGTGTGGACTGGACTCAAGGCGCTTCAGCAGGCCTGACCGAAGCAGCCCCGCATTAGTGATCTGGTACTCCTGAAGATCGTGGTCAAGCGTGTACATGCTCGACAAGTAGCGGGCGAGCATCAGGCGATTCGGATCCTGGGCTCGATCGACCCAAGCGCTTGGGACGTATGGATCCGTAGGATCGTCGAGGGCGTACACCATGGCGTCGATCAGCCGTAGACCGGCGGCGTTGAGGTCGTATTCAATCCGCCTCACTCGTGGTTGGGGGAACTTGATGGTCGTCGTCTTGCCGTCTGGACCCACCACTAGTTCGTTCGCGTAGTGTTCTTTGACGAACTTTCGCGTCCGACGCACTGCGACCTGATCCATCAAGTCGAATAGGTGCTCTGGGGTCAGATTGGCAGGATCTACCGACTGCGCCTGACGGATGTACTCCCGGATGCTCGATATGCCCAACGAAGCAAATCTGGCGTCGTCCCGGATGAAGTATTTAATTAGAGTTTCGAGATCGGTAAGGGAGTTGTTCACGGGCGTAGCGGTCAGGAGGATCACTTGCTTCGGGTGACTTCCGGCTGTTATCACGCGATCCACGGCCCCCGAGCGCTGAGCTCCGGCATTGCGGAGGTTATGCGCCTCGTCGATCACGACTAGCGAGTAATCGTCAATTTCCTGCATAAAAGCGTGGTGGTCCGCGTGTCCGGGATCGAGCTTATTGCGTACCTCCTCGTACGAATACACGCGGACCCACCGACTGAAGTCGTGCTCCGCCAAGAACGGCTCCCACATCGAGGTCTTTAGGGCAGCCGGAGCCACTATGAGCACGCGCTGCCGGTTCACGTTCGCAGTGCGATATATGAGTTCACCCGCGAGATAAGTCTTCCCCAGGCCAACCTCGTCGGCGACTAGAACACCTCCATGCTCATTGAGCAGTCGCTCCATTCGCGCCACACCGTCGGCCTGGAACCGCGTGAGATTAAGTCCCGTGCGCACGTGCGGATTCTCGTCCTCGCCTAAATGTTGTCCATAAAGCTCCCACAGCATGCGCAAGTAGATAAGCCAGGGAGTGTGCGGTTCCCAGAGTCGCCCGTAGAGTTCCGCCATATCGTAGGGGTCGCTTTGTGACCAGAAGTGCTCGAACCACTCTTGGACCTTTTGGGCCGCGTGCGTTCCGCCACCAGTGCCAAGGTTCAGTTCGGCATTCAGCGCCAGACCTGCAAACGTCATGTTCGATGAGCCGGCAAGTGCAGCCTGAGCTGCTCCGTCTTCGACCAGGTAGGCCTTCCCGTGTAGAAATCCGCCTGTGTAACGCCGTACTTCGACCTTCTGCCTACCGGTTTCGTCGCGGGAGGTCAGCCATTCCACCATTCGCCTCGCCTCCGCGGTTGGTGTGCGGGCAAATCCCATCGTGTCGCGTTCGGCCTCCAGCCAGGCCTGGTGCTGCTCGAGGGCGGCGCCGATCCTCGAATTCGCGTCTGCATCTCGGGAACTCGTTGCGCGGACGGCCTCTTGTTCTGGTTCAGCGCCCAGAAGAAGCCGAACCCGTGGGGCCGCCTCTAGTTCGTCCGCGAGTAGCGAGAAGCCCGCCGGGTTGATATACGCCGTTGCGATCGAGATCGGCGGCGCCTCTATCTTGTTCAGGCGCAGCGACTCGAAGAGTTGGTTGATTCGGGTGGCGACAGTCACCGAAGGCTCACTCGGCGAGTGGTTCGTCGCGAAGTCAGGAAGCTGGGTCAAGGCGTTACCTCCATTGACGGAAGTGTTTCAGGACGAGTTCAAGACGGCCAACGTAGTTCCAACCACGATGGAATGTGAAGTGAATATGGGCTATCTGCGCCTCGTTTAGGCCATAGAGGTGAGCCACGACAGCATCCAATTCAGCGGTTAGATCCGCCCGCTCAGTCGGCTCAACTACAGAGCCAACTGGAACTGGAATCTCCGCCGCCCACTCCTCAAAACGCGAATCGACGGCAGCCAGCCGCCCGGCGATCTCAACGACGCGCTGCGCGTGGGCTCCGCCCTCGATGAACAGCGGGATTGGGAAGTCCCGCAGCAGTTCGATGGATAGCTTCAGCTCAACCCAACGTCGCGCGTACCAATCGAAGACCAAGGAAGACATTATGCCTAGGAGGTAGGCATCCGTGGCTGCCGATCCCTCGAGACGATAAAGGTAGGGCGCCTTCTCCACGAGAAACGTACCTGCCGGTAAAAGACAGACGATGGCCGTGCGCGTATCCGTAGCGCGAGCCACATCTCGGAAGGCGATGCGCGGCGCGCGCCACGGGCGAGGATCCAGGTCAGACGATGAGAGGCCGTAGAACGCTGACGACTTGAGCCGAAACTGGCGAACAAGTCTGGCTTCGAGAAGCTCCTCTACGGCGGCCCGGTCGGCGTATGCGTACGGTCGACCGAAGTCAGGAGACCAATAGTTGAAACTGGCTCCCGTCGCAACCGGGGCCCCTTCGCCTGCGTCGAGATCGAAGTTATATAGCTTCTTATTCATGGCCGTATCGAGCTCTCGAACAACTCGATAGCGAAATCCTGCCACGTCTTCGCTGAACCTCGGGTGCAGCTTCATCTGTCGGAGGATGGCCGCGGCGTCGTTATCAGGTATGAGCGGAAAGGCCGCGGACGAGGACCACTCCGCGAACGTTTTCGAGTCAACAACGGCAAGCGAACTTGCCCCTCGAATTAGCTCATGCTCGCTTTGGAAAGGTCCCACCCAGTGGACGTTGCGGTCTTCGTTTTTAGCGATAACCACGAGGCCAATTGTGTATCGCGGCTCCATATCGAACGCCCATCGCGCGGCGTTCTCGATGAACGAAACGTCCGCGAATGAACCGTCAGCGAGAATTGCCTGTCGCCACGCAGACAGACCAGACCCCGAAAGCGCGCTTCTGGGCAGAACTATCGCGGAACGACCACCTTGCCGAATCAATTGCCAGTTGCGCCAGGCAAACGCCTGATAGACATCAGTATCTCCCGCACCCATGTCGAAAGGGCCGCTCTTGAGCACGCGGTTGAAAGCTGCAACTCGTTCTTGTTCTGCCGTGAACTCGGCCACGAGATCCGGGCGCGAAGCCTGGAAGTCAGCAAGAGCAGCGTTCTTCTTCGCTTGCGGCAAGCTGCGAAGACCGGGGAGCCGGATACCCCACCATTGGTCGGTCTCGACCTTGACCTTCTCCCACGGAGGGTTGCCCAAGATCACGTCGAATCCCCCGTTATTGCGCAAAAACACTTCGGGGAAGAGGAAGGGGAGATGTGCCGGCTGTAGTGACTCTGCAATTTCAGCAACGCCCGGAGAGCCGGCAAGCTCAAGAAGCTCGTCTTCAGTGAAGGCCAGCTCAGGACTGACGAGTCCTAGCCGTGCGGCCACCCCCGTATCGAAGATTTTCTTCGCGGACGAAGCGGACTCCTTAGCTTTCGCAAGCAGACGTGCGCCTTCTTCAACCTCTGCTTTATTCGCCTCGGACGCGTTCGCAACATCCGTCAGCAGAGTGCGAGCCGAAACAAGATTGTTCACAATTACCGAATCGAAGAGGCTCACGTCGCCCGGGCGACGCCCAGGTTGCAGCGCGTCGAGCGCTTCGTCGATTGTGCCAATGCCCGTCAGGCTGTTTGCATTCACGAGACCGTGATCGAGGTTACTCATCGGCAGCCCGGGCACGAAGGTGTGGATCCAGAGAGCTAGCCGAGCGAGCTCCACCGCCATCGCGTTGATGTCGAGGCCATAGATGCATCGGCGAGCGACTTGGCGCCTCAGTAAGCCGACAGGTTCGACCTCGCTCTTAGCGACATCGTCGGTCCCCAACGCGTCCCTAGCGATGTCCGCGAGCCTCATCAGTTCTTCGTTGACGCCCGGGACGGAGTGCTCTGTCAAGAATGAGCGCATTAGTGCCTCGACCTTGTCGACCGCAGCCACGAGGAAGTGTCCCGAGCCCATCGCCAAGTCCGCGACTCGAAAATCGAAGAAGTCCCTCGCTGCCCCGACCGCATCACCCGCCACAAGCATCGCGCCGATTCGATCGAGATGCGATGTCAGCGCCGGGACAATGGATCTCTCAATCAAGTGGTCAACGATTACCTTTGGCGTGAAATACGAACCAGTCGCCTTGCGCTCACCAGACGCCGTATGGAAATAGACAGTGCCAGCAGCTGCGTGGACCGTCTCGCCAGCCGCCGCCGGAACCCATGCACCGCTCGAATCGAAAGTAAGATCGCTTTCCGCCAGCGAGAGTGAACTTTCTAAAAGTCCCTCATAGATGGTGCCGAATTCCCTCACACTGAGCGACCGAAAATCCACCGGGCCGGGTACACCATCCGCCCCGACATCGATCAGAAGGCTCTGCAACGCGGGACCGAGTACTCGATCGGGTAGCTGGATCTTTGCAATTAGAGCGCCTTCCAGCGAGCGCGCCGGATCCGTTGAGAACAGCCCGCCGTTGTACGCCGGAACCTGCCAGTGCGGATTCCCTTGATCGATCGCATTCCAAACCTGCACTAGGTCTAGCCAGATCGTGGATGCGTCGCCGAACTGGGAGCTGGGGGATCCCAGCAGACGGCGCGCATTCGTTTTCAAGCTATTAGAGTCAAAGGCCTCATTTCGTCCCGAGGGGAGAAGACCACGATCTTCCGCGTAAGCCTGGAACAGCAGACGGAAAAGTATTCGCAACGTAACGCGGTATCCCGTCGCCAAACCCTCGGCGTCGAGCGTGATCGAGGCATTCTGGGCGAGCTGGTTGGCTACCTCAACAGCAACCGGCGGGACGATGTCTTCGTAGATCCTCTCCCGAAGCCTCGCACCCAGGTCCGTAGCGAATCGAGCGCTTTCCTGCAGCAGCTGATCAGTGGTGCTTCCAGCCGCTAGCGCATCCGCCGAGAAAATTAGGGGTAGCAGACCAGCATAATGCGAGTCAACGGTAGCTAGATCGACTTCAAAGTAGGTCTCCGCCTGCCCCTTAGAGCCCACTCCGACGCCGTCTCTCCCTGGATAGAGACGAATCTGATCCTTGCGGAGAACTATTAGCCAAGGAAGCGCTCGCCGCGCTGCAACCGCGAGCCCGAACGCTACCGGCGAGAGTTGGAAACGCGAGCTCTTATTGTCGAACGTTTCGGTTTCGTCGAGGAATACCGCGACCGCTCTTGGATCGTCGGCTACCGACAGAGTTAGCGTGCCGTTTGGGCCACGCTCAGACGCAAACCCGAGCGCGGCGACGAGATGCGCCCCGCGGAGGGCTAGGAGATCGCGCCCACGCGCACACATCGCGTCCCAGTCTGATCGCGCCGGCACGTTCTTCGCGACGTGGTGAGACGCAAATAGCCCATTGTTCGCGAACCCCATGGTCGCGGAATCCGCGGTCTTGCGGAACCCGGCGAGACGCTCAACTGCCGACAAGACGTCAGGCTCGTCCAAAAGTGACTGCAGCTGACGCTGTGCTCGCTCGGCTGGCAAGGCGACCGGGGCCGACTGCGGGTCAGGGCCAAGCAGGTAAACAGCATCGTCGTGCTGCACAGCGATGACTACCTGAACCTGTGCCCTTCCCCGCCGCAGCGCCAGCAGGTCCCTTAGCGACTGCCGCGATGGCACGACGTCGCTCGCAGCCACCGCTACTTGCAAGCCGCCCAAACCGAACGGGTCGGGTCCGAAATAGACGTGCTCAGGTGCTATGCCGACCGGGCAGTCGGGCTGGGCCCAGGTGATCACTCGGTCCGCGCTAAGCCGCACTCTGTTCTCTCTCTCGAATTTCACGGGGCGTCGCACCGCGCCCTGTCGAAACTCTACGAGAAAGACGCCTTCGGTCGTCGGCTCTCGCTGTGGGCGTTTCACATGTTCGAGCCGTACGAAACGGCGCTCGCCAGCGTTCGCTGGACCGAATCTGCTCTGGGAAAGGACTGGGCAGGAGCGAACGACACAGGCTAAGGGAAGAAGGAGATACGGAACTCGAGAAGAGTGATGACCGCAAGACAGACGACACATCCTCGGGAGAGGAAGCGACGCGGCGTAGCAACGAAGATATAGCGATGCACGTAGGCACTTAAGTGGAGCGACCCGCGCTGGGCCGGTTCCGAAGGGGTCCCGTGTCTACCTGGTTGCATCGAGGACCACGCAAGGCTCGGAGTTCGATCTTCCGCCCTACAGTCCCACCTGCACGAGGACGAAATCATCTGCTTGCGGGCTGCGGACTCGCGCCTGACGGCCATCATCGACTCTCCGTGCGCGGCCCAGTTGCCACATCCATCTCGGCCCAGGACTCTGATCGAGGACACCGCTCGCGGCGCTGCCCTGCTGAGGTTTGAGGGCCTTTCCGTCGCCCGATCGTAGCTCGCTCCCGGTGTTCCGTGCCGGGCTTTCGCGGCGTAGCCTCCTCCGCTGCGCTCCCCCGTTACTCCACGGTCCCGGCACTACGCACCTCCCACTCGCTCTCGATCACCCGCCGGAAAGGCGCTCAAAAACGATCGACCTTGGAAGTGAGTGGGATGCGGGTATTCATCATCGACACCAGCAAGATGGCACCGGAACTGCAAGGCGGACTCATCGGGGTGGAAGGGCCCACCAACCCAACTGCCGCAGAGAAGAAGGCATGCGTGGAGACCGTAAGCCAGTACGTGATGGATGGGTGGGCTATTGCCGCCGACCCGCACACCCCTATCGGTTGGCTCGCCGCCCTCACCGCAGAGACCGCGTGCGTGCCGTTCGTCAATCTGACCCGGCGCGCGGCGCATCCTGAGCCTCCTAGAGGATCGTCTCAAATCTCAGTCGCCATCCAGTAAGGGGCTTGCCCTGGACAACTGGAACCGACGAATTTTGGATTTGCGCGTCAAAACCGCCTCCGAAACACAACGTGTAGGTGCGAGGGCATTCGTTCCGGAGGCCGCAACGCGCGGCAGCTCGCCGATGGGCTCGGTGGCGCACCGGATCAGGCTGGTTCTGCCCGACCGGGAAAGCGCGACTTGCCGGAAAAACCCGGGTGCGCGCCAGATGCGCGCCAAAACGCCCGGCGAACCGGAAGTAGTAAGAAGAGGGCCATTTCCAAACAAAGGACAAGACTGCCCGATTTGGAAGTCCGGAACGACGTGTGAGGGAGGTGAGTGCAGGTGCGAGGTGGAGCAGCCAGGTGGAAGCGGGGACAGCAGTCCCACGGGGTCAAGCAAGCAGTCAACTACGCCTTCAGTGGCGTCTGTGACGCCACCCTCACCGCCAAAACCGCCGACGGCGTCATCGCTGCCGCTGGCTATGCCGACGCGCTCATGACCCGGTACATCGTCGAGAACGGCGCCATCCGCGACGACCTCCTCACACGCGACCAGCTCAAGAACTGGGTCGACGGACTCGACCCGCTCACGGGTGAGCGCCGTGGACGTGACCTCGAGTCCCCGGTCGCGGATCTGATTCTCGATGCGACGATCAACGCCCCGAAGTCGTTCTCGATCGCCGCCATGCTCGACCCCGAGTTGGCCGCCGCGTACGACGACCTCCAAGACCGACTCCGCGACCGGATCATCAAGCTGTGGCAGTCCGAGCTCAACGCTCGCCGCGGCAAGGGCGGAGCCATTCGCGAAGACCTCGCCCGGATCGAAGTCGTTGAACTCCGCCACGAACGCTCCCGGTCCCTGGACCCGCATAAGCACCGCCACCTCTGGCTGAACGTCAAAGTCCAAGGCGTCGATCGCAAATGGTCCAACATCGACACCCGCGTAGCGTTGCGGTTCCAGAACGTGATCAACGCCGAAGGCGACCTCGCCTCCCGCACCGACCCGGCCTGGATCAATGCTCTCGCAGCTGAAGGGTTCACGCTCAACGAGGACGGGGAGATCACCCAGCTGCAGCATCTGGTGCGGCCGCTGTCGAAGCGGTCAGCGCAGATCGAAGCCAACAAAAGCGTCCGCACCGCCTGGTGGAAGGAGCAGCACCTTGGCCAAGAGCCCTCTCACGATGTGATGAGCCAGATTGATCACTGGGCTTGGGCTGTCGGGCGGCCCAACAAACCGGGCGATCTGGACGAAGACGACTGGGCCGCGCTTGTCCGTGAAGAACTACAGACTGCCGACCCTGCGCTGGGCATGCCGCGTTCTCCTGCGCTGCTGTCCTCTGTCGCCGTCCAGGATCTCGACCTCGAGCTGCTGGCAGCTAAAGCCGTAGTCGATGCGGACGCGCGCTCGACCGGCAGCGGTGGCCGCTTCAGCATCATGGATGTACAGGCCGGCGCCCTCCGCGCGATCGCCGCCAGCGGTGTTGTCGCCGATCGGGACGAACTCGCGAAGCTTGCCGAGGAAGTCGTGGCGCACTCGCACACGGTGACCCTCATCTCCGAACTAGACGCCCCGAAGCACGTCAAAAGCCTCATGGCGGTCTCCACCGCCACGCTGAAGGCCGGCCTCGCCCAAAAGGTCGACGCGCTCTCCGCACCCGGACAGATTCTGGACACGGATCTGATCGACGCGATCGGCCGCGCCATTGAGCCCCATCGGACCCTCGACGCCGCGCAACTCGACGGGGCAGCTGCAATCGCCGGCACCTCGCGCAACGTGGTAGTGTCCGGGCCGGCCGGCACCGGTAAGACCGCGATGCTGAAAGTTGCCGGAGCCGCTCTCCGGCGACGCGGCCGAAACATGATCATTGTCGCGCCCACCAAGAAGGCTTCTGCTGTCGCGGGTCGCGAAAGTATGAGCGCTTCGTCATCTCTTCACCAACTCCTCTACGACTACGGATGGCGGTGGTCGACCACTGCGTCTGGCGCGACCCAGTGGCGGCGGCTCTCCATCGGCCAGAGTGACCCAAAATCGGGCGGTATCTATCGCGGACCCCGAATTAGCATCAACCCTGGGGATCGCGTCGTCGTGGATGAAGCCGGCATGTTGGACCTTGAGGCTGCGTCCGCACTGCTTGATGTCGTACACGCAACCGGTGCCGGCGTGGCGCTCGTTGGCGATCAGCAACAAGCCCTGCCGGTCGGACACTCGGGTGCCATGGCGTTGTTCTGGCACCGGTCTTCGCGCCGCGTCGAGCTCACGAGTATCCACCGATTCAAGGATCTCGCTTGGTCCGAGCTCACGCTTCGGCTTCGCCAACCCGACAGCGAGGACCAAACACGCGAGGTTGCTGAGGACCTCGTCGGAACCGGTCATGTTGTGCTCACGGACAGTGATGCCGCCGCGCGCGAAACGATGGTCAACGGATGGTTCGAGGCCACCCGGCGGCACGAGACGATCGCGCTAGTGACGGCGACGCACTCTGAAGCGCAGGAGATCAGCGAAGCAATCCAGCGCCGCCGACTCGAAGCCGGGGCGATCCGCCCTGAGCGAGCATTTTCTGGACAATCGGGTCAGGCAATCTTCGTCGGCGACGTGGTTCAAACCCGACGCAACGACCGGGTTTCTGACGTCCAGAACCGCCAGAACTGGGTCGTGAAGACCATTGGTGCTGACCACCTGGTCCTTGAGGCGAGCTCCGACACGACCGATCTGAGGAGGGTCAACCTCGACTACGCCGCGTCGCACATGCACCTCGCCTACGCCACGACGGTATACGGAGTCCAGGGGGAGACGACCGACCGCGCCCTCGTCGGTCCGGGAGTCGACGCCGCAGGCCTTTACGTTGGCCTCACTCGCGGGAAGCAGCACAACGCCGCCGTACTAGTCGCGCCGACGGCCGAGTCCGCCAAGGCCCAGCTGGTCGAGACCATGCAACGCCAGCCGCTGGAAGAGACGATTGGGAAGTCGCGAGCGGCAGCACGAGCCGAGCTAAAGCGAGCGGCCCAGAACCCAACAGGACCGGTCATCAATACGGCCGCCCGTGGACTAACAGCGGCCGGCCTCAAGTGATCGATCCGAAGTGGCTAACTGGCCAAACCCCTTGCGCGCCAATCGCGGCCGACCATGTTGACTCCATCCAAAGTCCCACCCTCAGGATCGAAGCCGAAGATTGCCATGCCGAGGTGATCGGCTCTATCGACCGCATGCGGGAGAGCGCCATGGCGAATGAAGATCAGTCCCCGGCGCCCATCTGCTGCGACGGTCCTCCCAGCTCGTTCGACGGCGTCGAGTCCGAGGTTCCCTCGCTTGTTCTCGACCCATCCGAGATAGCCAGACGAATACAAGGCGCAGATCTGGCGCGATTCGCCCGTTGCCACGACAGCGTCCGAAGCACCGAGGTAGCGCATCCACTCCCTGCAAAGCTCCACGGCCTCGTCGTCGGTCGCTCCTCGCGGCCTTGGTTCAGGTGTCTCTCTCACACATCCAGAGTGCACCCATCCTCAGATGCGCGGCGACCCGCATCAAGACCGCCCACGCGCGCCACCCTCGTCGGTGGCAAGAGTTAGGTTCTGGAAGTGGGAAGCATCGACGCTTACGAGTCGGCCAAAGGCCGGCGCTATCGCGTGCGCTGGCGCGACCCCGAACACCAGCAACGCGAGAAGCGCGGGTTCCGCACCAAACGCGAAGCCGAGCTTTATAACGCGACGGTCGAAGTAGCGATGATGAAGGGGACCTACTTCGAGGCGTCTCAATCCAAGATCACCGTCGGTGAGCTCGCCGAGGAATGGCTAGCCAACAAGGAGCAAGCCCTCAAGCCCTCCAGCTTCTCCCCCATCCGCATCGCCTGGCGCGTCTACGTCGAGCCGCGCTGGGCAGCGACACCGATCGGCGCGATTCGCCCCTCCGCGGTCGAGAAGTGGATCCGAGAACTGAGCCAGGGCAAAGCTGTCACGGTGCGAGTACGCGCGGGCAATGCTGGTAAGCCTAGATCGGCCGGCGTCGTCCTGCGCGCGGTCGGCATCCTCGCCGGGATCCTCGACGTTGCGGTACGTGATGGCAGGATTCCGGCGAACCCGGCTCGGGGTGCGAGTAACCTCCCGCGCAAGGGAACCAAGAAGCGTCGCCGATACCTGACAAACGAGGAGGTATTCCGCTTCGCGCGCGCCGTGCCCGACTACAAGCGAAGTATCCTTGTCCTGACTCTCGCCTATACGGGCATCCGGTGGGGTGAAGCGGTCGCGCTGACCGTGAACGACATCGACCTGGAACGTTGCCGTCTCGCCATCCACCAAACCGCCACCGAAGTGGACGGGCTCATCCACGTCGGGCCGCCGAAGAGTTGGGAGGCCCGTTCGGTGCCCTTCCCGGCGTTTCTTGCGCCTTGTCTCGAGGCGCTGGTCGCCGGCAAGAAGCGTACCGACCTCGTTTTCCCTGCCCGCGCTGGCGGCTACCTTGCTCGACCAGATACAGCCCTGAACCGGCAATCCTGGTGGCTGACCGCGCTGCGCGATGCCGAGCTTGAGCACATGACGCCGCACGATCTCAAGCACACCGCCGCTAGCCTCGCCGTGAGCGCCGGTGCGAACGTCAAAGCCCTTCAGCGCATGCTCGGACACAAGTCGGCCGCGATGACGTTGGACACCTATGCCGATCTCTTCGAGGACGATCTAGGATCCGTCGCTGATCGGCTCAACGAACGCGTGATCGCCGAGAGCGGCGGCAGCCTCTGGAATTAGCGCGACACGGCCCTATGGGCAAACACCAACCCAGAGGCCATCTCGTGCCCGATCATGCCCACGCAGAGCTGTCGCCGACGTATCGTGGCGGTCTCGTCGTCGCGGACTAATGGATCGAGCAAGAGGGTGAAACTCGAGGCAGAAGACCTGCGTGAACTCGACACCTTTCGCGCGCTCGATCGTGCCCACCTTCACCGCGTCGACCGGTATCCCTGCCACTAGCCGCCACCCTTCTCCCACGCGATGTCGTAGCCGTTCGGCCGCAGCGCCGAGGTCCCGGTCGAGCCGATCGTTTCATCGTCTTCGATCACCAGAACGCGGAACAGAGGGGAAGCCCTAATCGGCGCTGGCGAGAACAATCTCGCGTCGACAGGGCAACCGCTTGGGACACTCACACCCCGGCGGCGGTGACCACGAAGTCGGTCGCGAACCCGGCGAACAGGCCGACCAGGATGCCGACATACAACAGGTATCCGCGGCCCATCTTGAGCGCGACACCGATGAGCTGGACCACAACGTAGACGATCGATCCAGCCGCCAGCGCGAGGAACCCCAGGGCGAGGGCGTCGTTCACGACGACGCTTCCCAGCAGCGTTCCGACCAGAGTGGGGCCGCCGCCGATCATACCGAGCACGCCCAACTGCCGCCAGGATGGTCGCACGGCCGACGCGGCCAGCGGCGCCGTGATCCCGAAGCCCTCCGTCGCGTTGTGCAACGCGAACCCGACGACCAGAACGGCCGCCAGCTGCAACTCGCCACCCGCGGCAGACTGCCCGATGGCCAAGCCCTCCGCGAAGTTGTGGAGGCCGATGCCCACCGCAATCAGGAAGGCCAGACGGCTGGCCGGCTCTTCCAGCCGCAGCACCCCACCCGTGGACGCCCTCGCGACACCACCGGGCCGGGCTCGTGCGGCGATCCACCGGTCGTAGGCGACGAGGCCCAGCAGGCCGACGCTCACACCCGCGAACAGAAGCACCGCCAGGCCCAGGAAGGGCCACCATGACGCGGTGTGCTCAACGGACGCAGCCGTCAGGGCAGCCTCCACCGGCTCGACCGCGTGGACCAACACATCCCAGAGGAGGAAAAGCAGCACACCGATCGTGATCGCGTTGAGCATCGCGCGCAGCCCCGCAGCTCGTGCGGAGAGCCTGCCGACCGGGAGGCCGATGAAGATCGTCCCTCCGGCGATCACGCCCATGACGATGACGGTCCCTGCGTTCACGCACACTCTCATTCGGTCAGACAGCTAAGGCTTACCTAACTTACCTGACCCGGACGCCGGGGATGACTGAGGGGAGCCCAGGACGGGCGTCTGGGAAGAATCTGAGAGCAGCCGCGTAGATTTGGAGCATGGTTGGCGAACGGCTGAGGCTCCTCCTTGTCGAGGACGACGCGCGCCTCGGCCCGCTCATCGAGCAGGTGCTGGCTGAGCACTACGACGTCACGCGGGTCGTGGATGGCGACGCTGGCCTCGGTGCCGGGCTCGAGCAGGACTTCGACGCCCTCGTCGTGGATCGCAGACTTCCCGGGCTGGATGGCGCCGCGCTGGTCGCTACCCTCCGGGCGCGCGGCGTCGTGGCGCCGATCCTGATGCTGACCGCTCTCGGCAGCGTCCGTGACAAGGTGGAGGGCTTGGATGCGGGCGCCAACGACTACCTGGTGAAGCCGTTCGAGTTCGACGAGCTTCTCGCCCGGCTGCGCGCTCTCACCCGTACCTTCACCGGAGAAGGCCGGGAGGTGCCGATCGGCGAATGGCGGTTCTATCCCGAGAGCCGGGCTGTGTATTCGCCGTACGAGGGACGCATCCTGCTCACCGACCGGGAGAACGCGTTGCTGCGGTTGCTGGCCGAGAACCCGCTGCGCACCTTCTCTCGCGCCCAGATCCTCGACGCCGTGTTCGAGTCCGACGATCAACCGGGAACCGTTGACACCTACGTGCACTATCTGCGCAGGAAGACGGACCCGCACATCGTGTCGACCGTGCGCGGCGCGGGCTACCGGTTGGGCCAGCCGTGAGAAGAGGTCAGGACACCGCCGATTCCGTCGAGGTACGCCGCGCATCGCGCACGGTGGCACTGCAGATCACAATCGCATCCGGCGCCCTGGTGGTGGCCGCGATCGGTGTCGCGTTCTTCTTCATCCTCGACCAGCTGCGTCCCGCCGAGGTGAATGAACCGCCCCAGCCGGGTGAGCACAAGATCTACATCGACACGACCGCCGCGCTCATCGCCTTCGCCGTCGTGGGGGTGTTGGCCATCCTGATCGCCGGGGTGTTGAGCATCGTCGTCACCCGCCGCGCTGTCCGTCCGCTCGGCAAGGCGCTGGAGCTGCAGCGCAATTTCATCGCGGACGCCAGCCACGAGTTGCGCACGCCCCTCGCCGTGCTCGACGCCCGGATCCAGGTGCTGCAACGGAAGCTGGAGCCGGACGATCCGTCCGCGGCATCGATCGCGGAACTCCGAAGGGACACCCGAACCCTGATCGATGTGGTCAACGACCTGCTGCTCGCGGCGGGACCGGAGCGGGAAGCGACCTCCGATCCGTCCCCTTTCGTACACCCGGTCGAGAAGGCGGTTCAGTCGCTGCAGGTCCTCGCGCGCGAGACCGGCACAGCGTTGCTGCTCGAGAAACACGACGCGGTGTCGACGACCGTCCCGCCGACCAGCATCCAGCGCTGCGCCGTCGCTCTGATCGACAACGCCCTCGCTCACTCCCCCGCCGGATCCGAAGTGACCGTCGCCGTCCGGCGCGACGGGAAGGATGCGGTCCTCACGGTAACGGACCAGGGCGCGGGAATCACCGGAATCGAGCCGGCACGCATCTTCGACCGGTTCGCGCGCACCGAGTCGATGACGACCGGTCGCACCCGCGCCGGCTTCGGAATCGGGCTGGCACTCGTCCGGGAGATCGCCGTACGCTACGGCGGCACGGTCGCGGTCGCGTCCACAGGACCTGCCGGCACGAGCATCGAGATGCGAGTCCCGTCCGCCTGAGCGGCGCGAGACCCGCATCCCGAGCGGCTGTTCGCCGGTCAGAGGTCGAGGCTGGGCTCCCGAGACGCCGTCGACGACTCCCGGACCGCGGTGCGATCCCGCCGCGAAACGGTCAGGAAGACCACCAGGGCAAGGATGGCGAGGAGGAACAGGACGCTGGTGACGATGGTGCCCAGTCCCAGGCCGCCGTCGCTCGCCGGCTGAGCGAGGAAGTCCCCGAGGGACGCGCCCAGCGGGCGGGTGAGCACGTACGCGATCCAGAAGGCCGCAATGGCTCCGAGACGGAACACGAAGTGCGCCACAGCGACGAGGGCGATCGCACCGGCGAACACGCCTACCGACGCGAGGTAGCGCAGGTTCAACTGCTCGGCCAAGAAATCGCCCGCTGCGGTCCCCAGCGCGAAGGTGAACAGGATCGCCAGCCAGTAGAACATCTCACGTCGACGGGTCACGATCTCGTGGATCGACAGCGTCCGCTCGACGGCGTACCAGACAGCGAAGGTCGCAACGAGGGCGATCGCGAAGACCGCGGTCGACACCCCCAGCGGAACGCCGAGCGCATCCGTCAGATTGTCGGTGATCAGGGTACCGACGACACTGATGAGGACGACCGTCAGCCAGTAGATCGCCGGGACGTAGCGGGTGGTCCGGAACTGTACGACCAGGACGAGCAGGAACAGCGCCGCCATGATGATCGAGGTCAGCTGGGTGCCCAGGTGCAGGTTAGTCGCCAGCAGGTCGGCGGCAGTCTCACCGACGGTTGTGGCGAGGACTTTGATGATCCAGAAGGTCGCGGTCGGCTCCGGGACCTTGTTGCCGGCAAGGGCGAGACGGTTCGGCTCGGTCATGTGTTCTCCTTGATGCGATCGGGTCGGACGCATCGAAGGCTATGGTGCGGGGGCTCAGGTAACGCTAAGAATCCGTCCGAGTTCGGCGCCGCACTGCGATCACGCGCACCAGGACCGGGACGACCGAGATCACGACGATGCCGATCAGCACCAGATCCAGATAAGACGAGACGAAGTCGGCGACGCCGGGGATGTGCCCGAGACCGTAGCCGAGCATGATGACGGCGGTCGCCCAGATCGCAGCACCGACCACGTTGAAGACGGTGAACAGGGGCCACCGCATCTTTCCGACACCCGCCGCCACGGGCGCGAAAGTCCGCACCACCGGCACGAACCGTGCCACCATCACCGCCGCTCCTCCGAAGCGGTCGAAGAACCGCTGAGTCCGGTCGACACTGGCCCGGCTGAAGAAGCCCGACTCCTTGCGTTCGAACACCCGCGGACCGGTTCGGCGGCCGATGAGATACCCGACCTGGTCACCGAGAGCCGCCGCGACGATCACCGCGACAATGATCACCCACAGTGGCTCCGAGAAGCGGCCGGCCAACGCGAGCACGCCGGTGAAGAACAGCAACGTATCCCCCGGCAGGAAGAAGCCGACCAGCAGCCCGGTCTCGATGAACGCGATCGCGCAGATCCCCAGCAGCGCCCACGGCCCGGCGGCCTGGATGATTCCCTGCGGGTCGAGCAATCCGAGATGTGCGGTCATGGTGTCCTTTCATAGAGGGCGATCAGGCCCCGGTGAGTGTGCAGCGGCGCCGTCGTTTCGTCGAAGCCGAGCTCGGTCAGCTCACGCTGTCCGTAGGTGTCGGGGTGCTGGGGGGAGGCCGCGTACTCGATCAGCCAGACGCGGTCGACGCCGGCGAAGCGTCCGTGCGCTGCCGCCTCCGGAACGGTGTAAGCGGTATCGTGCCAGGTCGTCGACTCCTGGAACGGCGTCCGCAGGGTGACATCCCGGATGCCGTGGAAGCCAGCCGGATAGCCGTGCATCGCGAGCCGCGGGCGCCGTGAAGGGCGGGTCGACTCATCGAACACGACCGCATCACCGGGCCGGGAGTCACGCCCTACCGCCGCCGAAATCTGCGCCCAGTCGGACTGGTTCTTGGCATAGGGAGTGCGCTGGGCAACGTACACAGGTACGGCGACGAACACCACCAAGAGGCCCGCTGCAACTCCCAGCCACCGGCGAAGCCGGAAGAATTCGTCGATTCCGCACGCGATCAAGGCGGCGGCCGCCGGGGCGCAGAACGACACGTAGCGGGCCGTGAAGTCGGGGACGAACCCGTGCACGGCGATCAGAAGCAGAGTAGGGACGAACAGCCACGCCAGCGACAGGGAGACTAGAGTCGGTATTCGCCGTCCCGACAAGAACAGGACTCCCCCGCCCACCGCTTGCGCGACCTGAACACGACGCCTCGCCTCGGACCAGACCGCGACACCGATCATGAACCAGGCGAAGCTGGCGAACATCCAATCGCCGAACCACAACCCGCTGAACAGGGTGGAGAGCGAAAGTTGCTGCGTCACGCCCAAGTAGGAGACCTGGGCGCGCTCGGAAATCGCCACCACCACCAGGGGAGAGGCAGCGACGAGGCCTGCAGCGGTTGCGATCACCCATCCGAGCACGGCGCGCCGTGACGTTCGCGACGTGATCACCAGGATCCCGTGCACGACTACGAACAAGGCGATGTACAGGAAGAGGTAGATGCCCACTGCGAGAACCGCGCCGTACGCGACCCAGATCAGGCGGTCGCGGCGATCGCGGGAGAGCGCGACGATGAGGATCAGCGTGAGCCAAGCGGCGACAGCGGCCGAGAACGCGTACGACCGGGCTTCCTCGCCCATGTACGTGACGCGCGGGAGGAGCACGCAGACCAGGCCCGCCAGCACCGCGACCCGACGTGACCGCAACCGATCGGCGAGGAGCATGACCGCGGTGGTCGCGACCCCGACCGCCAGGGCGCTCGGAAGGCGTACGCAAAACGGACTGAACCCGAAAACCGCGCCCCACGCGTGCAAACCCAGGTAGTACGCCCCGTGAACCGCGTCGACGTGCCCCAGCATGCGCATCAGCGATCCGACGGGCCGTTGGGCCGACATCACACTCGTCACTTCGTCGCCCCACAGCGACGGGATCCACGATCCGAGAAGTGAGCTGGCGGAGGTGAGCGCCCCGAGAACCACGGCGAGTAGGGCAGCGGAGTTCCTGCGAAGGGCGCCTTTCGGAGGTACCCGCCGCGTCACTGTGACAGACAAGGCGGCACCGTCCTTCCGAATCAGTGGCCACTCTCAGTCAATCCCAGGCCTCCTAAGAAACCTCCAAGCGGTGGCGCCCGGGAAACCTTGGAAGGTTCTTGGAGGCTTCAGCGCAGACTGACCGGGTGCGAATTCTTGTCATCGCGCTCGCAGCGCTCGCGGCCGGCATTACCCTCGCCGTGGTGCTGGTCCAGACGGCTGATCTAGCGGACGCGCGCGACGAAGCCGACGGAGCCCCCGACACCGTGTGAGGCCGCAAATCGGGCTGCCACCGCACGCATAATCCGATCCACCAGGAAGACCGCGGCGGTCGCGTACACCAAGCTCGCCAGGACGTCCGTCAGATTGTGCACGCCGACATACATCCGAGCGAACGCCGTCAGCAACGGAACGGCGATCGCGACCGCCAAGAGGGGCGCCCTCAGCCGGCCGCGCCCCCACATCAGGAACAGGGCCAGGCAGAAGGCGGTGGCGAGAGCCGTGTGCCCGCTCGGATAGCTGAACCCCGTCGCCGTGAGCAGGTGATGTGGGAGGTCGGTGCTGAACGGGCGCGGCCGATGAACCAGCACCTTGATCAGGGTGCTCCCCAACCACGGTACGAGCACCAACACTGCAAGCCGCACCCCCGGCCACACGGACCTCCGAGCTATTCCCGTCGCCACCGCGGCGACGGCGATCACCACGCTTGCAACCACCGGCGAGAACAACCAGCTCAGCCCGAGTGAGAGCGCGACGAAGATCGGACTCTGCACGGACTCCAAACCGTGCAACACGGAAAGGTCCCACCGAGTCACGCTCGCCGACGCAGCGATCAACCATCCCACCACCAGCACCGCCACCATCACCAGCGCCGGCACCGCGAACCCGATAGCTCCCCTCACCGCTCGATATGGCGTGGCCTGTCTATGCACGACGCTGTCTGCATCCCCCATCCTTGAAACTCCCTAGGACGCCGAAACGTCGCTTCGCGCGGCCTGGATGGCGCTCCCACCGACGACGAGTGACGGCCTCGGAACCGGGCCGATCCACCGCAACAACCGGAACCATCCGAGGACGGTCAGACCGAACCGGGACCAGAGTCCGCACCAGAAGGACACCGCGACCGCTGCCACCGCAGCGGAGCCGAGAACATCGGTGAGGTAATGGGCTCCTACGTACATCCGTGACACTGCGACCATCAGTGCGAATAGGGACCCGAGCACCACCGTGAAGCGGAACCAGCGCGTGTGGCGAGAGAGCAGAAGAGCTGCGATCGCATACGACACGGCGAACGTCGTGTGACCGCTCGGGAAGCTGTCATGACCGGTCTCCGCCAGCAACGGGTGGAACATCAGGTTCCCGTTCGGGCGCGGCATCGAAACGGCCGCCTTGAAGACCTCACACGCGAGGTAGCCGAAGGCGGCGACCGACGTGAACGCGAAGGCGTTCACCGGCGAGCGACGCACGAAGAGCAGGAAAAGGAAAGAGATCGTTAGGATCGCCACACTGCCTGCCGGAGAGAAGAGCGCCTCGATCATGAGCGCGATGCCGCTGATGAGGCCGCTCTGGTGGTGGGTCAGCCAGACATCGACCTGCACCTCAGCAGCGGCAATTGCGGGAACGAAGCGCACGAGAAACCCCAGGAGCAGGATAGCCGCGGAGCCGAGGGCCGGCAGAAGGATCCAGTGTCGGGGATACGGCAGTACAGCCATCCTGACGCGCGGGTCGGGAGGCGCCGTCAGGGAGGACAGAGACGCGGATGTCGAACTCATCCGTCACACGTTACGAGCCCGGACCCCATGAACCGCTAAGAATCCACCAGGACCGGTTCCGGCCTCAGAGACGTGGGCCCGACTATCGGAACTCTGGCGCTCCTTAACGTTCCTTAGAGTATTCGGCCATTGTGTGGGCAAATTGTGGGCAAATCTTGGACAGCGGCCGTTATCCGAGGGATGAATTATGCCCCTGACCAGCAGTTTCGTCGCCACTAAGAAGTGCCCCTGGAGGGACTCGAACCCCCAACCGTTTCCTTAGGACGGAACTGCTCTTCCATTGAGCTACAGAGGCTGGCCCCGCAAGTCTAGCGAACGACCGCCCGCTACCCGGCCAGCTGCAGCTCGTGGCGGCGCCAGGGCTCGGTGAACTCCTCCCAGTTGGGGTCGTTCCAGCGCATGCTGATCAGGGACGCCATGTTGAGGTGCGGTTCCTTCAGTTCGAAGGGGAGCTTCCAGCCGAGCTCGGCCAGCAGGCGGTCCGATTTGACGTTGTTGCAGCGGAAGCAGGCGATGACGACGTTGTCCCAGGTGTGCGTGCCGCCGCGGGCGCGCGGGATGACGTGGTCGAGGGTGTCGCCGTACTTGCCGCAGTAGGCGCAGACGTGGCCGTAGCGCTCCAGAGCCGACTTGCGGGTCAGCGGGATGCGGCGGTGCGGGACCTTGATGAACTGGTTCAGGAGAACGACGCTCGGCGCATCCAGGACCAGGGAGCGGCTGTGCAGTTGCGCGCCGCTCCCGGCGACGGTGGACGCTTTGCCGGCCAGCACGAGCATGACAGCCCGCCGCGTCGAGATGACGCCGAGGGGTTCGTAACTGGCGTTCAGAACCAGAGTCTTCATGGGCGACCTTCCGGGAAAAGGTGGGGGCGGGTGTCCGGGCAAACAAAAAGGGCACTGTCCGTGCGGACAGCGCCCAAGGAGGAGGCGGCATGGTGGCGGCACACCACATGGTGGCGGTGGCAGGCCTCGACGTGGTGGCGGCAGGCGAGGAAGTCTCCCCAGCGGGAGAGCGTGATGCTCGATCCCGGCCGGAGGCCGCGCTGGTCCCACCCGGTCGCCCTCAGCGACCCGGCGGAACGCGTTCCGGCCATCGGATCCTCCGATCAGCAGCTGCGTGACGCAGCGTCAGAACGCAAGGGTAACCCAGAAACGGCGCGCCACCTATTCGTGGCGCGCCGATCCGGTGCTGTGGTGCTGAATGTTCACCGGCCCGACGCCGGTACGACAACCTCGATCAGATGCCGAGGCGGACGATGTAGTAGTCGCTGGTCCAGATGGGGCGGATGGACACCGACTTGCCCTCGGTGGGCGCGTCCAGGATGTTTCCGTTGCCGGCGTAGAAGCCGTCGTGGCCCGACATGATGACCAGGTCGCCCGGCTGGGCGTCCGCGATCGAGATGCGCTTGCCCGCCGCGGCCTGGCCGGAGACGGAGTGCGGCAGCGAGATGCCGAACTGGGCGTACACGTACATGACGTAGCCGGAGCAGTCGAAGCCGGCCGGGCTGGAGCCGCCGTAGACGTACGGGGTGCCGATGTACTGCTGCGCCACCGAGAACACCTGCGAGAGGCTGAAGTTCGGGTACGGAGGGTTGGCCAGGAAGTCGGAGACCGACGGGCCGGAAGACGTCTTCGTCGCGTAGCTGGCCAGCTGGATGGCGGCCTGGCGGCGGGCGGCCTCTGCGGCTGCCGCGGCCTTCTGGGCGTTGAGCTGCTCCTCGGTGGTGGCCGAGGCGGCGTCGCGGGTGACGGTGGAGGAGGCGACGCCGCCCACCTCGACGGTCTGCGACTGGGCCTTCTTCATGGAGTCGGCGGCGCTCGGTCCGAACGCGGCGTTCTCGGCGCCGTTCGGGTTGAAGGCGAAGGCGGGGAGCGACATGGTCGCGATGAGGCCGGTGGCGACGGTGATGACGCCGGCGTTCAGGACCCAGCCGCCCTTGCGCTTCTTCTTCGCCTGCGCGGCGGTCGAACCGGTCGCGGTGGACACGGCGGTGGGACGCGACGCAGTGGACGCGGCGCGGAGGGCGCGGCGCGAAGCGGCGGGGGAAGACGAGATGTCGGTGGTGCTCTGGTCCGGGTTCGTACGGTCCTTGTCGGGACCGGGCGTGCTCGACAGTGCCAAGTGTGACCTCCAGCGCTCCGGCAGCACTAGGGATGCTGCCCCCGTCCGAAGCTGGGTGGCTCGGCTTCACGGATCGCGAGACGGGTCAAAGGGGGGTGGAGCGTCACGATCCGGGGTCCTGATGGGCCGGCTTCTGGCCCGTTCGGACTCGTTAGAGCCTAGGGGAAGCAGGGCCTTTTGTCACACGTTTTGGCCGCTTTTTAACGAATCGGTAACGGCGATCAGGCGTCGACGAAGATGTGCGCGGCCAGCTCGTTGGGCAGTTCCAGACCGGGCTCGAAGCCGTCGATCTGCACGGCGACGTACGACCCGGCCGGAGAGAAAGTGCCGGTCGAGCCTGGAAAAACGCCCGCCTGCTTCAACTGCAGCAGCAGCTCGGGGTCGACCTGCGCCGGCTCCCCCAGGCGACGGATCCTGGCAGTCACCCCGGAATCGTTGCCGCGGACGACGTCGACGAGGTTGATGAGACTCTCGGTGGATACGGAGGAGTCGGCCGCGCCGAGCTCGCCGAGGCCCGGGATCGGGTTGCCGTAGGGCGACTCGGTCGGGTGGCCGAGCATGGTCAGCAGCTTCCGCTCCACCTGCTCGCTCATCACGTGCTCCCAGCGGCAGGCCTCCTCGTGGACGTACTCCCACTCCAGCTCGATGACGTCGCTCAGCAGGCGCTCGGCGAGGCGGTGCTTGCGCATGACGTGGACGGCCTTGCGGCGGCCCTCGTCGGTCAGCTCGAGGTGGCGGTCGCCGGAGACGACGACGAGGCCGTCGCGCTCCATGCGGCCCACGGTCTGCGAGACGGTCGGGCCGGAGTGACCGAGCCGCTCGGAGATGCGCGCGCGCAGCGGGACGATGTTGTCCTCCTCCAGCTCCAGGATGGTGCGAAGGTACATCTCGGTCGTGTCGATCAGATCGGTCATTTACCCCTCCACATGCCGGCGCGCGAATGCCGGATATCAGCCTACTTGGTGGGGCCGACAGCCGGGGGCAGGTGGCCACTGCGCATGCGGCGCGCGCCGTACCGTGCGTGCAACAGCCAATACACTTCCTTTATGCCGGACGTCACGATCCCCTCTGAGCTGCTGCCCGCCGACGGTCGATTCGGATGCGGACCCTCCAAGGTCCGCCCGGAGCAGGTCGCCTACCTCGCCGGGCCCGGCGCCGAGCTGCTCGGCACCTCCCACCGCCAGGCGCCGGTGAAGAACCTCGTCGGCCGCGTGCGCGAGGGACTCGGCGAGCTGTTCCGCCTGCCCGACGGCTACGAGGTCGTCATCGGCAACGGCGGCTCGACGGCGTTCTGGGACGCCGCCGCGTTCGGGCTGATCGAGAAGCGCAGCGAGAACCTGGTCTTCGGCGAGTTCGGCGGCAAGTTCGCGAAGGCCGCGAAGACGCCGTGGCTGGAGGCCCCGCACGTGCTGGAGGCCCCCGGCGGGTCGCGCAGCGAGGTGGAGGTCGTGGCAGGCGTCGACGTCTACGCCTGGCCGCACAATGAGACCTCGACGGGCGTGATGGCGCCGGTGCGCCGCGTCCACGGCGACGACGGCGCGCTGACGGTGATCGACGCCACCAGCGCCGCGGGCGGGGTGGACCTCGACATCAGCGAGGCGGACGTCTACTACTTCGCGCCGCAGAAGAACTTCGCCTCCGACGGCGGCCTGTGGCTGGCGCTCTTCTCCCCCGCCGCTCTGGAGCGGGTGGAGCGCATCGCGGCGAGCGGGCGCTACATCCCCGAGTTCCTGAGTCTGAAGAACGCGGTCGACAACTCCCGCCTCAACCAGACGCTCAACACGCCGGCGATCGCGACGCTCGTGCTGCTGGAGAACCAGGTGCAGTGGATGAACGGCAACGGCGGCCTCGCCTGGGCCGACGCGCGCACCCGCGAGTCGTCCGGCGCGCTGTACTCGTGGGCCGAGAGCGTCGACTACGCGACGCCGTTCGTGGCCGACCCGGCGCACCGCTCGCAGGTGGTCGTCACGATCGACTTCGACGACCGCGTGGACGCGTCGGCCGTCGCGAAGACCCTGCGCGCCAACGGCGTGGTCGACACGGAGCCGTACCGGAAGCTCGGACGCAACCAGCTGCGCGTCGCCACGTTCACGGCCATCGAGCCGGCGGATGTGCGCGCGCTGATCGGCTGCATCGAGTACGTGGTCGAGCGGCTGGGCTGAGCGGACCATGCGCCTCTGGCTGCGCGACGACGAACGCCGCCCCGACCCGGTCCCCGCGAAGACGGACGACCGGCGGGCGGTACTCGTCGGTCTCGTGCTGTGGGCGGTCGCGCTGATCGTGGTGCTCGCGGTCGGCGGCGGCGGGACCACGGCGATGTGGACCGTGGTGGTCGGGCTGGCGCTCGGCGCGCTCGGGATGGGCTACCTGACGGTCACGCGGAGGCGGTGAGGGGTCACTCGTCCTCGTCGGAGTCCTCATCCTCGTCCGAGTCGTCGTCCTCGTCAGAGTCGTCGTCCTCGTCAGAGTCGTCCTCGTCGGAGTCGTCGTCGGAATCCTCGTCCTCGTCGGAGTCCTCATCCTCGTCCGAGTCCGCGTCGGCGAGCGCCGCCGCCTCCTCGGCCTCCAGGTCGAGGTCGGAGTCGACGTCGGTCTCCTCGTCGAAGTCGACGTCGACGCTGTCGATGTCGACGCCGTCGAGGTCGTCGTCCGCGTGGAGGTCGTGGATGTCGTGGTCGTCTTCGGCGTCCTCGAACCCGTCGCCGGCGTCCTCGTCGTCGGACTCGTCCTCGTCGGACTCGTCGTCCTCGTCTTCGGCGGACTCGGCCTCCTGCGCCGCGAGCGCCTCCTGGGCGGCCTGATACTCGGCGAGCCGCTCCGACCACGGCACCCAGTCGGGCGCGAGCAGCGAGCCGTCGCCGGGCATCAGCTCGGCCTCCAGCACGGTCGGCTCCTCGTCGTCGGCGGTGCGGCCGACGGTGACGGTCCAGCGCCAGTCCGGGTAGCCGGGCAGCAGGCTCGCGAACAGCAGGGATACGACGCCCGGCGCCTCCACGACGTGGCCGAGGGGCTCTCCGATGGTCCGCTCCGGGGTGATCTCGGCCAGCGCCTGCCGCGCCAGCGGAACGGCGGCCAGCAGCTCGGGATCGGCGACCAGCTCCACCTCGGGCTCGGCGAGCTCCTCCGCGTCCTCGGCCTCGGGCTCGGCAGCCTCCACCTCGACAGCGCCGACCTGGGCAACCTCGACCTCGACTTCGGCGACCTCGACCTCGACCTCGCCAGCCTCCACCGCACCCTCCGCGGGCGCACCCGCCGACCCGGCCTGCGTCTCCGCCGCCGGGTCGACCTCGTCGCCGAGCTCAGGCATCCAGGTCGTCCGCGACCTTGCGCAGCACGGCCGCGATCTTCGCGCCGTGCGCCTTGTCGGGGTACTTGCCGCGGCGCAGGTTGGCGCCGATGCCGTCGAGGAGCTTGACCAGGTCTTCGACGATGATCGCCATGTCGTCGGCCGACTTGCGCTTCATCTTCACCAGGCTCGGGGGCGCGTCGAGCACGCGCACGGAGAGCGCCTGGGCGCCGCGCTTGCCGTCGGCGATGCCGAACTCCAGGCGGGTCCCCGATTTCACGACCGCGCCGGCGGGAAGGGCCGAGGCGTGCAGGAAGACTTCCTGGCCGTCATCGGAGCTGATGAAGCCGAAGCCTTTCTCCTCGTCGTAGAACTTGACCTTGCCGGTTGGCATGGGAACCTCACTTCGCATGGGGGATCGAATGACCAGCCTCAATTATCCTTGATTTCGTGACCCAGCAGACCCCGCCGCCGGCATCGCGGCTCCAGCGCATCCTGTCGTACATCGTCGCAGCGCTCGTCATCGTCTCCCTGGTCTGCATCGCAGCCATCCTGATCGGCACCGCGGCGGGCCAGTTCGCACAGCAGGGCTCGGGGCAGGGGATCTGGCCGACGGTCTTCTTCTTCCCCCTGTTCGCGCTGCCGGTCGCCTTCGTGCTGATCATCGTGCTGATCGTCCTGAGCGCCGTGCGCAACAGGGCTGCGAACCGGTCCGGCGACTCCAAGGGCCGGCGCTAGCCGCGACCGCGGCGGTCCGCGCGATGACGACCACCCTCGCTCTCGCAGCCCGGCTGCGGGAGCTGGACGACGCCGCGCTCGTCGGCGCGCTGCACCGCCGCACCTACCGGCGGACGGGTGTGTCCGACTTCTTCGACCTGGCCGACGCCCTGCTGGACGCCGACTCGGTGCAGCGCGCGCTCGTCCCGCTCGACCGGCCGAGGCTCGCGGCGGCCGTCGTGCTGGGCCGGGCCGGCGAGCCCCTGACCCTCGAGGAGGTCGCCGCGCGACTGGCCGTCGAGCCGGCCACGGACGGCACCGCGGTGAACGCGGTGACCGCGGTCCTTGACGATCTCGCCGGGTTGCTGCTGGCGCATACGGACGACGGCGCCCCGCAGCGCTTCGCGGTCTACGACGCCGTCACCGCGCAGCTGGAAGGGTGGCCGGGCCTCGGCCTCCCCTCCCCCGACGATCTGCTGCGCACGCCGCCGCCTCCCGCGCTGGCACCGGTGCCGGACACGGAGCGGCGCTTCACCGACCGGCTCGCGGCCGAGCGCGCGTTCGAGGCGGTCACCGCGGTCTCCGAGCTGCTGGCCGAGCTCGCCAGGGAGGGTGCGCGACGGCTGCAGAAGGGCGGACTCGCCCTGCCGGCGATCAAGCGGCTCGCCGAGGCGCTCTCGGTCGACGCCGAGACCGTGCCGGTCGCCCTGTCCGCGGCCGAGCGCGCGGGCCTCGCCGCGGTGGACGACGGGATGTGGCTGCCGACCGACCGCGCCGCCGCCTGGTCGCACGCGCCGACGCCGGAACGCTGGCGCGCCCTCGCCGCGGCATGGCTGGAGGCGCTGCCGGACGACGTCAGGGCGCTGCTCGCGCTCCGCAGCAGGGCCGCGTGGGGCGAGAGCCTGCGCGATCACGTCGCCTGGCTCCATCCCGCAGCTGTCGAGGAGGCGCAGGAACGGGTGGATGCGCACACGCGGCTCGCGGAGTGGCTCGGCATCACGGCGCACCAGGCCCCGAGCACCGCAGGGGCCGCGCTGGTGGAGCAGGGGCCGGAGGCCGCGACCGCGGCGATGGCGGAGCTGTTCCCGGCCGAGGTGGACCGCGTCTACCTGCAGCACGACCTGACGATCGTCTCGCCCGGGCCGCTGGCGCCGGAGGTCGAGGCCCGGCTGCGCGGGATCGCCGACCTCGAGTCGCGCGCCCTGGCGTCGACGTTCCGCCTCTCGGCGGCGTCGGTGGAGCGGGCGCTGACGGCGGGCGAGACGGCCGACGGCATCCGGGAGTTCCTCTCCTCGATCTCGCTCACCGGCCTCCCGCAGCCGCTCGACTACCTCGTGACCGACGCGGCAGAGCGGCACGGCCGGGTGCGCGTGCGCGAGGTGGAAGGCGCCGACGGCGTGCGGTCGGCCGTACGGTCGGCGGACCCGACGCTGCTGCGCACCATCCACGTGGACCAGGCGCTCGGCTCGCTGCGCCTCACCCCGGGCGGCGACGGGGAGCTGCTCTCCCGGTTCCCCCGGGATGTGGTGTTCTGGGCGCTCAGCGACGCCCGCTACCCGGTCGTGGCCGAGGATGCGGACGGCGGCGAGGTGATCCTGCGCCGACAGCGCGTCGCGCGGGGCAGGGCGGAGGCCGTGGAGGATCGCGACGCGGAGCTGGTGCAGCGGCTGCGGGCGGCGGAGGCCGAGGCCGGCGACGACACCGGCGAGCGCTGGCTGGCGCGGCAGCTCGACCTGGCCGTGCGGGCGCGGTCGCCGATCGTGATCGAGGTGGCGATGCCGGACGGACGCGTCGTCGACTACCTGCTCGAACCCACCGGGGTCGGCGGCGGCAGGCTGCGCGGGCGGGACCGGGCGGCCGACATCGAGCGGACGCTGCCGCTGTCGAGCGTGCGGGGGGTGCGTCCGGCGCCCTGATCGGCGGCCGCGCGACGGGCGCACGGCGGCGGCGCGAGTGTCGACGGAAGGTATGCCAGCATTCTTTTCCCGCTCTCTTTCGGCACCCCGCCGGGGTGGAATAGCTTGTCCAGGGCCGAGAGAGACGAGGGCCTGTGAACGGGTACGTGCTGGACATCGCGGGCTACTCCGTCGGGAGCTCCTGGGGCTACGACGAGCTCGGCGACGTGCTGTTCGCCACCGTCATCCCGGACGCCGACCCAACCGGGCCGCCGCTCGAGATCGTCGCCGTCACGATCGACCAGCTGCTCGACCGGCTCGACCTCGCCACCGGATCCCGGTACGGCGTCGCCCGGATGGTGCTCGCGCTCAGCCGCGCCGAGGTGCACGGCACCGCGCGGGTCTGGCTGGCATCGCGCGTGCGGTTGTTCACCGACCGTGAGCTGATCGCGGAGGCGTCCCGCTCCGACGTCCCGTGGCTCGCCGCGGAGGGGCGGAGCCACCCGCTGTTCGAAGCGGCACTGGAGGCCATGCCACCGTGCCCGCTGTGCGGGTCGGTCCGCGCACCCTGAAACCCCGCATCCTGAGCGGGGCGCCCACCGTCAGGGCGTAGGCTGGTGAGCTATGTCCGATGGCCCCCTGATCGTCCAGAGCGACCGCACCGTGCTGCTCGAGGTGGCGCACCCGGCCGCGGAGGACGCCCGCCACGACCTCGCCGTCTTCGCCGAGCTGGAGCGGGCGCCCGAGCACATCCACACCTACCGGATCACCCGGCTCGGCCTGTGGAACGCGCGGGCCGCCGGGCACACTGCGGAGGACATGCTCGGGACGCTGGAGCGGTACTCGAAGTTCCCCATCCCGCAGACCGTCTCGGTGGATGTGAGCGAGACCGTCGCCCGCTACGGCCGGCTGGTCATCGAGCGCGACGACGAGGGGACGCTGCTGCTTCGCTCCACCGACCTCGCCGTGCTCACGGAGGTCGCGAGCGCGAAGCGGATCGCTCCGCTGCTGCTCCAGCGGCGCGACGACGACACGTTCGTCGTGGAGGCGTGGGCGCGCGGGCAGCTGAAGCAGGAGCTCGTCAAGCTCGGCTGGCCGGCGGAAGACCTTGCGGGCTACACGCCGGGAACCCCGCACGACATCGGGCTGCTGGAGGACGGCTGGGCGCTGCGCGACTACCAGCGCAAGGCGGTCACGAACTTCTTCGACGGCGGTTCCGGAGTGGTCGTGCTGCCCTGCGGCGCCGGTAAGACCCTGGTCGGGGCGGGCGCGATGGCGACGGCGAAGACGACGACGCTCATCCTGGTCACCAATACGGTCTCGGCCCGGCAGTGGCGCGACGAACTGCTGAAGCGCACGACGCTCACCGCGGAGGAGATCGGCGAGTACTCGGGCCAGGTGAAGGAGGTCAAGCCGGTCACGATCGCCACGTACCAGATCCTCACGGCCAAGCGGAAGGGCGAGTACGCGCACCTGGCGCTGCTCGACGCGCTCGACTGGGGACTCGTGGTCTACGACGAGGTGCACCTGCTCCCGGCGCCGGTGTTCAAGCTGACGGCCGAGCTGCAGGCCCGCCGCCGGCTCGGGCTCACCGCGACCCTGGTGCGCGAGGACGGCCGCGAAGGCGACGTGTTCAGTCTGATCGGCCCGAAGCGCTTCGACGCTCCGTGGAAGGAGATCGAGGCGCAGGGCTTCATCTCCCCCGCCGCCTGCTACGAGGTGCGCGTCGACCTCCCCGCCTCCGAGCGGCTCAGTTACGCGGCCGCCCCGGACGACGAGCGCTACCGCCTGGCCGCGACGGCACCCGCGAAGCTCGACATCGTGCGGCAGCTGGTGGCGCGGCACGAGGGAGAGCGCATCCTGATCATCGGGCAGTACCTCGACCAGATCGACGAGCTGGCGGAGGCGCTGGATGCCCCGCAGCTGACCGGCGCGACGCCCGTCGACGAGCGCGAGCGGCTGTACCAGGAGTTCCGCGACGGACGGACGAAGGTGCTCGTCGTCAGCAAGGTCGCGAACTTCTCGGTCGACCTGCCCGAGGCGACCGTGGCCATCCAGGTGTCCGGGTCGTACGGCAGCCGACAGGAGGAGGCGCAGCGCCTCGGACGGCTGCTGCGGCCGAAGGAGTCGGGACTGTCGGCGAACTTCTACACCCTCGTCGCGCGCGACACGGTCGACCAGGACTTCGCCCAGAACCGCCAGCGCTTCCTCGCGGAGCAGGGCTACTCGTACACGATCCTCGACGCGCACGCGCTCGAGGCCGCGTAGCCGCTCGCGATTTGTGCCAAATCGTCGCTAACCCGCCCTCGTAGCCGCGATTTGTACCAAATCGCAGCCTGTCGCGCCGAACGCCGAGGCACCTCGCAGCGGGCGATTTGTGCCAAATCGTCGCTATGGCGTCCCGATAACCGCGATTTGGCACAAATCGCGGACACCCGGCGGGCAGCGCGCGTCAGAGGGCGAGGATGCGCGCGAGCGTCGTGCGCGCCTCGGCGTCGGCCGGGCGGTCGCGCACGGTGATCGCGGCCTTCCACAGGGCCCAGCCGCGGGCGCGCGACCACGTCTCGTCGTCGAGGCCGACCGCGGCGACGAACGCCTCGCGGGCGTCGCCCTCGAACATGGTCCACGCGGGCACCAGGTCGCAGGCGGGGTCGCCGACGCCCGAGGTGCCGAAGTCGATCACGGCGGACAGCGCGCCCGCCGCATCCAGCAGCAGGTTGCCCGGCGCGACATCGCCGTGGAACCACACCGGGTCGCCGTGCCACCGGGAGGCGGTCGCCTCCTCCCAAAGCTCGCGCGCACGACCGCGCCACGGGTCGCCGAGCAGCGCGAACGCGGCGAGCGCCTCCTCTTCGTACACCGAGGGCGGCGCTCCGCGGAAGAAGTTGTGCGTCCCGGGCCCCGGCGCTCCCGCCGTCGGCGCGGCCCGCAGCGCTACCAGGAACCGCCCGATCGCCTCGGCGAGCGCCGCATCCCGCGACACATCGCCGGCGAGCACGACGGGCGTGCCGGGCAGCCAGCGGTAGACCGACCAGGGGAAGGGGTACCCCTCACCCGGCTCGCCCTGCGCCACCGGCTGCGGGATCGCCACGGGCAGGAGCGGCGCGAGGCGTGGCAGCCAGCGCTGCTCCTTCGCGACCTGCTCGACGTACCCCTCGGCGCTCGGCAGCCGCACGCTGAGCGCATCCCCGAGGCGGAACGTCCGGTTGTCCCACCCGTCGTGCTCGACCGGCCGCACCGGCAGCCCCCGCCACTGCGGGAACCGCGCGTCGACGAGCCGCCGCACCAGCGCGACGTCGATCTGAGGGCGCCGTTCAGCCGCGGACATACCGCAGCAGCAGCGTGTCGTCTCCCGCCAGCGTGTGAGCGAGCCGCAGCCCGAGCGGCGCGATCGGCGCAGCGCCCGTCGCGATGCGCGGCGACGTGCCGCCCTCGAGCCGCGGGCTGACGGTCAGGCACAACTCGTCGACTGCGCGCGCCGCGATCAGGTCGGCGAACAGGTGCGGGCCTCCCTCGCAGTGGATGCGCGTCAGCCCGCGCTCGTGCAGCACCGCGAGCCCGCGCTCGGCCTGCACGCGCTCCCGGCCGCAGATGACGACGTCGGCGACCTCGGAGAGCGCGTCGCGGGCCTCCGGCCGCGACAGCTCCGTCGTCAGCACCACGGGCCGCTCCGGCGCGTCCTGGAAGATGCTGCTGCGCGGGTCGAGGTCGAGTCCGGCCGAGACGATCGCGAAGACCGGATGCGCGGTCATGCCGGCGCCGCTGCGGGCGCGCGCCGACGCAGCATCCACCCGCATCGCCCCGTAGCCCTCGGCGCGGACGGTCCCCGCGCCGACCAGCACGACGTCGCACAGCCGGCGCAGGATCTCGAACACGCGGGCATCGACGTCGTTCGACAGGCCGCCGGAGAGGCCCTGGTGGGTGGCCGCCCCATCCACGCTGGTGACGAAGTTCACGCGCAGCCACGGGTCGCCCGCATCCTGCAGGTACAGCGCCGTGATCTCGTCGTCGGTCAGGCCGGTCTGCGAGGGCAGCGGCGACAGCCGGTGGATGGCGGGGACCGCAGGGTCAGTCATTCACGTCTCCCATGTTGTGCTTGAGGTAGGCGGGCGCACGTAGGCCGAGCACCGCCTCCGTCATCCTCATCGCGGCGACCGAGGCGCGCACGTCGTGCATCCGCACGATACGCGCACCGTTCATCACGCTGATGACCGCGGCCGCGAGCGACCCCTCCAGCCGCTCCGAGCGCGGGGCGTCGAGGGTCTCGCCGATGAAGTCCTTGTTGGAGACGGCGGCGAGGGTCGGGAACCCGAGGTCGGCGATCTCGGAGAGCCGCCGGGTCAGCTCCAGCGAGTGCAGCGTGTTCTTGTTCAGGTCGTGTCCGGGGTCGAGGATGATGCGCTCCTCCGGCACGCCGGCCGCCGTCGCGCGCTCCACCCTCTCGATCAGGAACCGCGACACGTCGACGACGACGTCGTCGTAGTGCGGGCGCGGGTACGGCCGCCGTGGCTCCGCCAGGCTGTGGGTGATCACCAGCGTGGCGTCGCTGTCGGCCACGACCGGCGCGAGCTCCGGGTCGCTGAGGCCGGTCGTGTCATTGATGACGGTGGCGCCCGCGGCGATCGCGTGCCGCGCGACGGTCGAGTGGAAGGTGTCCACCGAGATGACGACGTCGGAGCCGGCCCGCAGCGCCTCGACGACCGGGACCACCCGCTCCACCTCCTCCTCGACCGGGACCGGCTCCCCCGGCGCGAACGGCGCGCCGCCGATGTCGACCCAGTCGGCACCGAGTGCGACCGCCTCGAAGCAGGCGTCCACCGCCCGGTCGAACGCGTAGGTGCGGCCCTGGTCGAAGAAGGAATCGGGCGTGCGGTTCACGACCGCCATCACCGCCACCCGGCGGGAGAAGTCGAAGGTGCGGGCGCCGATCGTCCGCACCGGGACGCGCAGCGGAGGGAGGTACGGCACCGCGCTCCGCGCCTCAGACGGCGGCAAGGTCGACGCTCTGGTCAGCGAGCCGGTCGGCATCCACCCGTTCACCGCCGCGGATGAGGCGCTGGATGTCGTCCTGCACGTCCCAGACGTTCACGTTCATGCCCGCGACCACGCGGTCGTTGCGCAGCCAGAACGCGATGAACTCACGCGCCTCCACGTCGCCCCGGAAGACGACACGGCTGCCTGCGGTCAGCGGCGGGTAGCCCGAATACTCCATGCCCAGATCGTATTGGTCGGAGTAGAAGTACGGGATGTCGTCGTACGACGCGCGCTCGCCGAGGATCGCGTGCGCGGCCACCGTGCCACCCGCGATCGCATTCGCCCAGTGCTCGTTGCGGTAGTGCCGGCCGAGCGCGGGGAGGAACGGGTTGGCGACGTCGCCGACGGCGTACACATCCTCGATGCTCGTCCGCATCCCCTTGTCGGTCAGCACGCCGTTCGACAGACGCGCACCGCTGCGCTCGGCCACCTGCGTGTTGGGGGTCGCCCCGACGCCCGCCACGACCACATCGGCGGGGACGCGCTCGCCGGAGTCGAGCACCACGACCTGCTCGGCGCCCCCGTCGACGCCGACGACCTTCGCGCCGTTCCGGACGGTGACCCCGTTGTCGCGGTGCAACCGCTCGAAGACGGCGCCGAGCTCCGGCCCGATCGCGGCGCGCAACGGCACGGCGGAGCGCCCGAGGACGGTCACCTCGTTGCCGTGGCCGTGCGCGGCGGCGGCGACCTCCAGGCCGATCCAGCCGGAGCCGACGACCACGACCCGGCGCCCGCCGACCTCGAGGGCCGCACGAAGCCGGCTCGCGTCCTCGCGCGTGCGCAGCGGGAAGACGGCGCCATGCCCGCTCCCGGGCACGCCGAGCGGGCGCGCGCTCGCACCGGTCGCGAGCACCAGGCTGTCGTAGGTGATGCGCCCGCCGTCGGAGACGAACAGCTCGTGCGCGCCGGGATCGAACGAGCCAGCCTCGACGCCGGGCAGGAACTCGACCGCGTGCTCTGCGTACCAGTGCCCGGGATGGACGTCCGCTTCGTCGATCGAGGCGTCGCCCTTCAGGTACTCCTTGGACAGCGGTGGACGGATGTAGGGACGGTGCTCCTCGGCGCCGAGCAGCAGGATCCGCCCCTCGAAGCCGCGCTCGCGCAGCTCGGTCGCGACGGTCGCGCCGGCCAGGCCCGCCCCGGCGATGACGACGGTGGGATTCGACATGACCTCAGCATCCACTGTTCACACTGCGGGCGCCAGACCCGCGCACCCACCGCGCACCGACGGCTCACAGGTAGGACTCAGCCCACGCGCAGATAATGGTGCGCATGAACGCCGGACCCCGCATTCTCATCGTCGACGACGAGCCGAACATCCGCGATCTCCTCACCACCAGCCTCCGTTTCGCCGGGTTCGCCGTCCGCGCGGTCGGCAACGGGGCGCAGGCGATCTCCGCGGTCCTCGAAGAGGAGCCAGACCTCATCATCCTCGACGTCATGCTCCCCGACATGAACGGGTTCGGCGTCACCAAGCGGCTGCGCGGCGCGGGCTACACCGCACCCATCCTGTTCCTCACGGCGAAGGACGACACGGAGGACAAGATCACCGGCCTCACGGTCGGCGGCGACGACTACGTGACGAAGCCGTTCAGCCTCGACGAGATCGTCGCCCGCATCAAGGCCATCCTGCGCCGCACGATGCAGGCCGACGAGGACGCGGTCATCCGCGCCGGCGAGCTGACCATGGACCAGGACACGCACGAGGTCTTCGTCGGCGACACCCCGATCGAGCTGTCGCCGACCGAGTTCAAGCTGCTGCGCTACCTGATGCTCAACCCCAACCGCGTGCTGTCGAAGGCGCAGATCCTCGACCACGTCTGGGAGTACGACTTCAACGGAGACGCCGGCATCGTCGAGTCCTACATCTCGTACCTCCGCCGCAAGGTGGATGCGCACTCCAGCGAGCCGCTCATCCAGACCAAGCGCGGATTCGGCTACATGCTGAAGGCGGCCAAAGCCTGAGCCGGGTCACCGGGAGCACACATGCCCGGCCCAGCATCCCCCGCATAGACTGACGGCCTGATGCACTCACGCCTGCTCGACCGCTGGAACGCGATCTCCCTCCGCACGAAGATCACGGGCGTGACCGTGCTGATGCTCACGCTCGGGCTGCTCGTGACCGGCATCGGCACCATGTCGATGCTGAAGCCGGTGCTGCTCGACCAGCTGGATGCCCAGCTCGCCGCTGCCTCCGGCCCGTCGTACCTGAACACGTACCTCTTCAAGTCGACGGCCAAGGACGACCAGATCGCCACGGACGCGAGCCCGTCGGACTACTTCGCTGTGCTGTACGACTCCAGCGGCGCCGAGGTGAAGCACAACTGGAACAACATCCCGTACGCCCACCGGCCGGCCATCCCCAGCACCCTGAGTGTGGCCGAGGGCAAGGCGATGACGGGCGGCTTCCCGCTCCCGAGCAACGACGGGCGGACGACGTATCGCGCGATCACGCAGACCGTGACCATCACGGGCACCCAGGAGCTGGCGACGGCGATTGTCGCAACCTCGACTTCGCAGATCGACACGGTGATGGCGAGCTTCCTCGCGATCTTCCTCGGGTTCGGCGTCATCGTCATCATCGTCGGCGCCGGGCTGACACGCATGCTCGTCACAACGACGTTCGCGCCGCTGCGCGAGGTGGAGCAGACCGCGGCCGCCATCGCCGACGGCGACTTCAGCCAGCGCCTCGGCGGCGCGACGCCCAACACCGAGGTCGGACGGCTGAACCGCTCGCTGAACACGATGCTGAACCGCATCGACCGCGCCTTCAGCGACCGGGCGCGCACCATCGAGCAGATGCGGCGGTTCGTCGGCGACGCCTCCCACGAGCTGCGCACGCCGCTCGTCTCGGTGCGCGGCTACGCCGAGTTGTACCGGATGGGCGCGCTGCAAACGCCGGAGGACGTGGCGCAGGCCATGGACCGCATCGAGAAGGAGGCGATCCGCATGGGGACCCTCGTCGAGGACCTCCTGGAGCTCGCCCGCCTCGACGAGACCAAACCGCTCGACCTGAAGCGCGTCGACCTGGTGAAGATCGCCCAGGATGCGGCGATGGACACCATGGCCGGAGCGCCGGGCCGCGTCGTCACCGTCCTCACTCCCGAGCCGGTGCAGGCGGAACCCGACGAGGAGCCGGAGCCGGGCGTGGACACCGTGCCGATGACGGTGCCGGATGTGACCGGCCGCCCGTCGAACGCGACCGGGCCGATCGCCTTCGCCGGGTCGGCGCTCGCCCGGCTGCGGCGTGGACGCACCCGCCGCGCCTCCACCGGACCGCTGCCGATCAGCACCACCGAGAAGGTCGTGCTCGCGCAGCGGCCGCCGACCGAGCCGGCCATCGTGCTCGCGGAGGAGAACAAGCTCCGCCAGGTCGTCACCAACCTGATGGGGAACGCCCTGCGCTACACGCCGGAGGGCAGCCCGATCGAGATCGCGGTGCAGATCGACCACCGCAGCCAGCGGGCGACACTGGAGGTGCGGGACCACGGCGAGGGCATCCCGCCGCAGATCCGGGAGAAGATCTTCCAGCGCTTCTGGCGCGCCGACACCTCACGTGCCCGTGAGACCGGCGGCAGCGGCCTGGGCCTCGCGATCGTCTCGTCGATCGTGGCCGCCCACAACGGCACCGTCGAGGTCGTCGACACCGAGGGCGGCGGCGCGACGTTCCGCGTCTCGCTGCCCCTGGCCGGCTCCCCCGCCGCGCCCAAGCCGCTCACCCCGTAACGCCCGCGCCTGCACGCTGCCGCCGCCTGCTGTCCATCCGGTTGACACGACGCGCCGCGCCGACCGTCGGGCGGCCGGCGTGTCGTGTCAACCAGACGCATCCATGGGCCGCACACACGCCGTTATGCAGGCGCGGATACGGCGTGTTGCGCCCCACGGATCGGGGCACGCCTCCATGCCGACTGCCCACCTGGTTGACACGACACGCCGCGGCGGCTGCCGGGCGACCGGCGTGTCGTGTCAACCAGACGCATCCATGGGCCCCAACACGCCGTTATGCCGGCGCGGATACGGCGTGTTGCGCCCCATGGATCGGGCGGGGACGCGAAGAGGGCGCCTCCCCGAACGGGGAGACGCCCTCTGCGTGTGGGTGGGACTTAGAAGTCCATGCCCGCGCCCGGGTCGCCGACCGGCGCCGGGTTCTTCTCGGGCTTGTCGGCGACGACGGCCTCGGTGGTGAGGAACAGGCCCGCGATGGACGCCGCGTTCTGCAGCGCCGAGCGGGTGACCTTCACCGGGTCGTTGATGCCGGAGGCCAGCATGTCGACGTACTCGCCGGTCGCGGCGTTGAGGCCGGAGCCGACCGGGAGGTTGCGGACCTTCTCGACGACCACGCCGGCCTCGAGGCCCGCGTTGATCGCGATCTGCTTCAGCGGAGCCTCGATGGCGACCTTGACGATGTTGGCACCGGTGGCCTCGTCGCCGGTCAGCTCCAGCTTCTCGAACGCGGTCTTGCCGGCCTGGATGAGGGCCACGCCACCACCGGCGACGATGCCCTCCTCGACGGCGGCCTTCGCGTTGCGGACGGCGTCCTCGATGCGGTGCTTGCGCTCCTTGAGCTCGACCTCGGTGGCCGCGCCCGCCTTGATGACGGCGACGCCGCCGGCGAGCTTGGCGAGGCGCTCCTGCAGCTTCTCGCGGTCGTAGTCCGAGTCGGTCGACTCGATCTCGTTGCGGATCTGCTGCACGCGGCCGGCGATGGCCTCGGGGTCGCCCGCGCCCTCGACGATCGTGGTCTCGTCCTTGGTGATGACGACCTTGCGGGCCTGGCCGAGCAGGTCGAGGGTCACGTTCTCGAGCTTGAGGCCGACCTCCTCGGAGATGACCTGGCCGCCGGTGAGGATCGCGATGTCCTGCAGCATGGCCTTGCGGCGGTCGCCGAAGCCCGGGGCCTTGACGGCGACGGACTTGAAGATGCCGCGGATCTTGTTGACGATCAGGGTCGCCAGCGCCTCGCCGTCGACGTCCTCAGCGATGATGAGGAGCGGCTTGTTGGCCTGGATCACCTTGTCGACGATCGGCAGCAGGTCCTTGATGTTGCTGATCTTCTGGTTGGCGATGAGGATGTACGGGTCCTCGAACACCGCCTCCTGGCGGTCCTGGTCGGTGACGAAGTACTGCGACAGGAAGCCCTTGTCGAAGCGCATGCCCTCGGTCAGCTCGAGCTCGGTGCCGAAGGTGTTCGACTCCTCGACGGTGACGACGCCCTCCTTGCCGACCTTGTCGATCGCCTCGGCGATGATCTCGCCGATGGTGGTGTCGCCGGCGGAGATGGACGCGGTGGCCGCGATCTCCTCCTTGGTCTCGACCTCCTTGGCGGAGGCGATGAGCTCCTCGGTGACCGCCGCGACGGCCTTCTCGATGCCGCGCTTCAGCGTGATGGGGTCGGCGCCGGCCGCGACGTTGCGCAGGCCCTCCTTGACCAGGGCCTGGGCGAGCACGGTCGCGGTGGTGGTGCCGTCACCGGCGACGTCGTCGGTCTTCTTCGCGACCTCCTTGACGAGCTCCGCACCGATCTTCTCGTACGGGTCGTCGAGCTCGATCTCCTTCGCGATGGAGACGCCGTCGTTCGTGATCGTCGGGGCGCCCCACTTCTTCTCGAGGACGACGTTGCGACCACGCGGGCCCAGGGTCACCTTGACCGTGTCGGCCAGGGTGTTCAGGCCGCGCTCGAGGCCGCGGCGCGCGTCCTCGTCGAAAGCAATGATCTTTGCCATGTGTTTCTCGTCCCTCCCGGACGTCTGCGAAAGATTCCGTGTATTAGCACTCGAACAGATGGAGTGCTAAACCGATTCTGGCACTCGTCGCCGTCGAGTGCAAGCGCGCACGGTGGAGGGAAGACGGCGAAACGCCGCCCCCCGCAGGGGACGGCGTCTCACGGGTTTCGTCGCGCTGTCGCGTCAGGCCAGGCGCACCGACTCGGCCTGCGGGCCCTTTTGCCCGGAGCCGACCTCGAACACGACCTGCTGGCCCTCTTCGAGAACCTTGTATCCGTTCATATCGATCGCGGAGTAATGAACGAAAACGTCCTGTCCCCCACCTTCGACGGTGATGAAGCCGTAGCCCTTCTCAGCGTTGAACCACTTCACGGTCCCGTTCGCCATGCATTACTCCCATTGCTGTGTCGCTCGCGCGATCCGACGCCGCACGTTGACTCCCGATCCTAATGCGTGCAATGGCCCGCGACGCCAGTGTTTTCGGGAATCCGTTCCGAATTGTGTCCGAACTTAAACACGCGCGAAACAAAGGGGCGCGCGCGCTCAGCCGGCGTAGTTGGCGCCGATGACCACCGTGATGTCCGCGCCGGTGTCGCTGAAGGCGTTGCTCTGCTGGATGGTGGCCCCGGGGAGGGACTGCGCGACGCCGAGCGCCGCGGCCTGGTTGGCCGGGTCTCCGTAGTACACGATGGTGGTCGCGAGGTCGGTCTTGTCGGCGTTGGCGAGTGCACCGACCTTCCAGCCCGCGGCCTTCAGCTTCTCCCCGACGGAGGCCGCCAGGCCCTCCTTCGCGGTGCCGTTGAGCACGTTGACGGTGAGCGACGGGTTCACGGTCGGAACGATTGTCGGGGTGGGCGACGCGGTGGGGGTCGTGGAGGCGGTACCCGTGCGGGAGCCGGTGCCGGACGGGCCGTGGAAGGAGATGCTGCCGTTCACGAGCGACAGGCCGAAGATGCCGGCGCCGACGAGCACCACGGTGGCCAGGGCCGCCCAGCCCACGGCGATCCAGCCGCGGCCTCGCCGTCGCGGGGCGCGGTGGGCGCCGACGCGCTGGAGGTCGTCCGGGATCTCGTCGAACCGGTCGCGGGGGAACTTCTCTGCCATCGGGTGTGGGGGTCCTCAGGGTCGGTCGCCGGACGGGAGGGTCCGTGCGTGTCGTGCGGCCAGTCTCGCCTCGCGGAGCCGGAGCAGCCTCTTGACGAGCATGGGGTCGTGGCGCAGTGCCGCCGGACGGTCGATCAGCGCACCGAGCAACTGATAGTACCGAGCCGCCGACAGACCGAACTCCTCGCGGATGGCCTGCTCTTTGGCTCCGGCGTGACGCCACCACTGGCGTTCGAACGCGAGGATCGCGGCATCCCGGTCGCTGAGGGCGTCCATTTCGGAGGGCTCGCGATCGTCGGCTGGCCGTCCGTCGGCTGACCGGGTCACGCGCACCGCCTTCCCTCGTCGCGGACGCCGGGCGGCGGCCGGGCTCCCGGTCGTGCCCCGCGTTCGCGCCTCATCCTAGGGCGCACGTCCTGTGTGTTCCCCGTTTCGTCGCGGCACGTCGCGCGACGAAACCGGGAACACGGCACGGAAGCGCGCCGTTTAGTCTGGTGAACGACGAAAGGGACAGGCATGGCACAGAACCACACCGCCGAGGACGGCTACACCGTCTCCAAGACCGAGGACGAGTGGCGCGAGGAGCTCAGCCCCGAGCAGTACGCCGTGCTGCGCGAGGCGGGGACGGAGCGCCCGTGGACGGGCGAGCTGCTCGACGAGGGCCGCGCCGGCCTCTACACCTGTGCCGCGTGCGGCGCCGAGCTGTTCAAGTCGGGCACGAAGTTCGACTCGGGATGCGGTTGGCCGAGCTTCTACGAGTCGGTGCGCCCGGAGGCGGTGCAGCTGCTCGAGGACACCAGCCTCGGGATGGTGCGCACGGAGGTCCGCTGCGCCAGCTGCGGCTCGCACCTCGGGCACGTCTTCCCGGACGGTTTCGGCACCCCGACCGGCGACCGCTACTGCATGAACTCGATCTCGCTGAACTTCACGCCGGAGGCGTGATGACCGACCTCGCCGGCCGGGTCGCCGCACGGCGGTCGTACTCGCGGGTCACCGCCGACGCGCCGACGCACGAGGAGCTGCTGCCCCTCGTCGCGGCGGCCGGCCGGGTCGCCGACCATAGCGCACTGCACCCGTGGCGGCTCATCGAGCTGCGCGGCGAGGCGCGGGAGCGGCTGGGCCGCGCGTTCGTCGCGGACGCGAAGGCGAGCGGGCCGGAGGCGGAGAAGCTCGCAGCCAAGCCTTTGCGGTCGTCCCTGCTGCTGGCGATCGTGTCGGTGCGGACGAAGAGCGAGAAGGTGCCCGGCTGGGAGCAGGACGCGGTCGCGTCGGGGGTGGCGCACATCCTGAGCCTGCTGCTGCACGACGCCGGCTGGGGCGTGATGTGGCGTACCGGCCACCACACCCGGTCGAAGGCGGTGCACCGGATGCACGGCCTGGCGAAGAACGAGCGGCTGCTCGGCTGGCTGTACGTCGGGGGGATCCCCGCCGACAGCAAGGAGGGCCACCGCACCTCGATCGACCCGAACCGTTTCCTGACAACGCTGGACTGACCGCCCCATTCCGGCTTCGAGTTGCACGTTATGGCGGCTATCCGGCTCGAATAGCCGCCACGACGTGCAACTCGATTGAGGGAACGCTAGGCTGCGGGCCTCGCACGACCGCGCCACCGCACGCTGGCGATGGCGACGGCCACGATGGCGAGCAGGGTGCCGCCGATGGTGGAGAACGCCAGCTGGTGGCCGGCCGTCGGGAGCAGCAGGTCGAGCAGCAGCGCCGCGGCGAGCTGGCCGGCGACGGTCGCGAGGCCGAGCAGCAGCACGCCGGTGATGCGGACGAGCAGCGCGGTGACGCCGATGAACACGCAGCCGAGCGCACCGCCCACGTAGAGCCACGGCTCCGTGGGCAGCTGCTTCGGTAGGCCGCCGATTCCCCAGCGGACCAGCATCAGCACGACGAGCACGGTGGTGCCGACCGCGAAGTTGATGAAGGTCGCGGTGAGCGCGCTCTCGGCGACCACGCGGACCTGCCCGTTGACCGCCTGCTGCCATCCGGTGCCGAGGCCGGCGATGAACGGCAGCAGCATGAGCAGGACCGGCGCGCTGCCGCCGAACTGCGCCGACACCGCCCAGGTGACGGCGACGAGCGCGAGCAGCGCGCCGACGAGCCGCGCCGGGGTGAGCGGACGGCGGCCGCCTGGGCCGATGCCGACGCGGTCGAGCACCAGGCCGCTGATCGTCTGGCCGGCGACCACCGCGACGGTGAACAGGGCGACACCGAGCGCGGCCGCGGCGAGTCCCTGCGAGAGCACCAGGAACGAGCCGGCGGCGCCGCCGCAGACGTACCACCAGCGCAGCCGGCGGTCGCGGAGCGCCTCCCGGATGCGCGCGAGGCCGCGTCGGCCCGCGGGCGCGATGGCGAGCGCGACGCCGAGGATGACGAGCCCCGACCCGAACGAGATGCTCGCTGCCGTGAAGCCGTCGCCGAGCCTGCTGCCCAGCTCCCCGTTGATCCGGGACTGGATCGCGACGAGCGCCCCGCAGAGCAGCGCGAAAACGAGAGCGAGCCAGAGCGGGAGGGAGCGGGAGGTCACTCCTCCCACCCTAAGCCGTGACCGGGGTGCTCAGGGCGCGGGCGCCTCGCCGTCGGTCGGCTCCGGCTGGGGCAGCCAGTCGATGTTCTCCTCTGGCGCGACCTCCTTCTCCTCGCTGAGGTCGTAGTCGTCGTCGTTCTTCTTGTCGCTCATGCCGCCACCCTACGCCCGCCCTCCGACGGCCGCCGGAAGATCGGCGAGTGCGCCGAGCGGCGACTCGATCGCATCCGCGACCTCGCGCAGGAAGCCCGCCGCGACGCCGCCGTCGGTGACGCGATGGTCGAACACGAGCGAGAGCTGCAGGATGCGCCGAGGCACGATCGCGCCGTCCACCACCCACGGCCGGTCGATGGCGCGGCCGAGTCCCAGGATGGCGACCTCCGGGTGGTTGATGATCGCGGCGCTGCCGTCGACGCCGAGGCTGCCGTAGTTGTTGATCGTGAAGGTCGAGCCCGCCAGGTCCGCCGGCGGCAGCGTCCCCTCGCGCGCCGCCCGGGCGAGCCGGTCGAGCTCGGCGTCGAGCTCGCGCACCGAGAGACGGTCGGCACGCCGTACGACGGGCACGAGCAGGCCGCGCTCGGTGTCGGCGGCGAAGCCCAGGTTCACGCCCTCGAAGGTGACGAGGCCCTGGCCGTCGGGTGCGACGCGGCCGGCGAGCTCGGGATGCCGTGCGAGCGCCGCGAGCGCGAAGCGTGCGACGAACGAGAGGAACGACGGTGCGCGGCCGTTCGCGGTCAGACGGCGGCGGCCCTCCCACAGCTCTGTCGCGTCCACATCCACCCAGACGGTCGCCTCGGGGATCTCTGCGCGGCTGCGCGTCATCGTCTCGGCGACCGTGCGGCGCAGGCGCGAGAACGGGGTGCTCGCGGCGACCGCGAGGCCGGTGCGCGGGTCGGGGGCGCCGGGTTCGGCGGCGGCTCGGGCCGAGGCGGCGTCGGCACCGGATGCGATCGAGGATGCCGGCTCGGGAACCGCCGCGGGTGGGCGGCCGGCCGCAGGAGCGGGTCCGGCTGACAGGGGCGTCGTTCCGGCCGGGGCGGTCGCGAACGCGGCCTCCACGTCCCGCCGGGTGACGACGCCATCAGGACGGCTGGGCCGCAGCGTCGCCAGGTCGATGCCGTGGCTGCGCGCCAGCGCGCGCACCACCGGCGAGACGACCGGCACGATCCCCTCGCGCGGCCGGGGTGCGGGGCCGGGGGCAGGAGCGGTGGCCGTCGCGGTGGCGGCCGCCCCGCTGCTCGCCACGGCCGACGCCCGCGACGCCCGGGTGCGCCGCGCGCCGTGGGAGGTCGTGCCGTACCCGACCAGCACCTGCCCCGAGCCGGACACGGCCGGTGCGGCCGGTGCGGCCGGCGCGGCCGCGGCGGCCTCCTCCTCGACCTCCAGCAGCGGAGCGCCGACGAGGATCGTCTCGCCCTCGTCGCCGTGCAGCACGGCGACGCGTCCGGCGAACGGCGACGGCACCTCCACCACCGACTTCGCCGTCTCCACCTCGGCGATCGGCTGGTCGGTGGCGACGGTGTCGCCGACCGCGACCAGCCAGCGGACCAGCTCGGCGTCGGTGAGCCCCTCCCCCAGATCCGGGAGGGTGAACACCCGGGCGGTCACGCGTCCTCCCACTGCAGCGTGTCGACGGCGTCGAGGACGCGGTCGACATCCGGCAGGTAGAAGCGTTCCAGTTTCGGCGGCGCGAACGGCGTGTCGAAGCCGGTGACGCGCCGCACCGGCGCGAGCAGGTGGTGGAAGCAGCGCTCCGAGACGCGCGCCGCGATCTCCGCCGCCATGCTCGCGAAGCCGGGCGCCTCCGAGATGACGACCGCGCGGCCGGTCGTGCGCACCGCGCCGCAGACGGTCTCGTCGTCGAACGGCACAAGCGAGCGCAGGTCGATCACGCCGAGGCTGCGGCCCTCCTCCGCGGCGGCCTCCGCGGCGGCGAGCGCCACCGGGACGGAGGGGCCGTAGGCGATGAGGGTCGCATCCGTGCCCTCGCGCGCGACGCGCGCGCGGCCGATCTCGGGGAGCGGAGCCCGCGTGTCCACCTCGCCGGTGGACCAGTACAGCTTCTTCGGCTCCAGGAAGATCACCGGGTCGGGATGCGCGATCGCGGCGTGCAGCAGGCCGTAGGCGTCCTGCGGGGTCGTCGGAGACACCACGGTCAGGCCGGGCGTGTGCACGTAGTACGCCTCGGACGAGTCGGAGTGGTGCTCCACCCCGCCGATGCCGCCCGCGTAGGGGATGCGGATCACCAGCGGCAGGCGCATCCGGCCGCGCGTGCGGTTGCCCATCTTGGCGACGTGGTCGACGATCTGCTCGAACGCCGGGTAGGCGAACGCGTCGAACTGCATCTCGACGATCGGTCGCATCCCGTTCATGGCCATACCGACGGCGGTGCCGACGATGCCGGCCTCGGCGAGCGGAGTGTCGAAGCAGCGGTTCTCGCCGAACCGGGCGGTGAGCCCGTCGGTGATGCGGAAGACGCCGCCGAGCGGGCCGACGTCCTCTCCGAAGACGACGACGGACGGGTCCGCGGCGAGCGCGTCGGCGAGCGCGCGGTTGAGCGCCTGCGCCATCGTGAGGGTGGCCGTCGCCGGGGCCGCGGGGGCCTCGGCGGCGGCATCGGCGTCGGCGGGTCGTTCCGCTGGCGCGTCGTGCATCAGGGTCATCGTGCGACCTCCTCGGTGGCGGCGAGCTCGGCGGCGAGCAGGCCGGCCTGCTCGCGCAGCTGCGGGGTGGGCTCGGCGTAGACGTGGGCGAACAGCTCCTCTGGATGCGGTTCCGCGTCCGCCGTGATCGCCGTGCGGAGGTCCGCGGCCACCCGCTCGGCGTGCGCGTGCGCCTCCGCGTCATCGCCCTCGCTGAGCGCGCCCTCGGCCGTCAGCCAGGTGCGGAGGCGGAGCAGCGGGTCGCGGGCGCGCCACGGCTCCACCTCGTCGTCGGTGCGGTAACGCGTGGCGTCGTCGGCGTTGGTGTGCGACTTCATCCGGTAGGTCAGGGCCTCGACCAGCGTCGGGCCGCCGCCGTCCCGCGCCTCCGCGACAGCATCGCCGAGCACCGCGAGCAGCGCGGCCAGGTCGTTGCCGTCGACCAGCCGGCCGCGCATCCCGTACCCGATGCCCTTGTGGGCGAGGCTGGGCGCGGCGGTCTGCCTGCTGAGCGGCACCGAGATGGCGTAGCCGTTGTTCTGCACCAGGAAGACCACGGGAAGGTGGAAGACGGCGGCGAAGTTGAGCGCCTCGTGGAAGTCGCCCTCGCTCGTGGCGCCGTCGCCGCAGAGCGCGAGCACCACCGTGTCCTCGCCGCGCATCCGAGCGGCGTGGGCGAAGCCGACCGCGTGCAGCAGCTGCGTGGCGAGCGGGGTGGACTGCGGCGCGACGCGGTGCTCGTGCGGGTCGTATCCCGAGTGCCAGTCGCCGCGGAGCAGCACGAACGCCTCGAACGGGTCGACGCCCCGGCCGATCACGGCGACGGTGTCACGGTAGGTGGGGAACAGCCAGTCCTGCTCGGCGAGGACCATCGCTGCCGCGACCTCGCAGGCCTCCTGACCGTGCGACGACGGGTAGACGGCGAGCCTGCCCTGGCGGACCAGGGCGTCGGCCTGGTCATTGATCCGGCGGGCGAGCACGAGCCGCCGGTAGCCCTCCAGCAGGGTGTCGGCGGCGGGCATCCGGTGGCGGTCGTCCGGGTGGGACCCGCCGTCCTGGTCGATGAGCCGCAGCGGGGTGTCGCCGGGCAGCAGATCGTCCGCGTGCATCTGTTCTCCTTCGAAAGACGTCGCTCCTCCCCAGGATGACTTCGGGAGACGTCGAACGCTATGGCTGTCCGCGAGTCGAGACGAACGGGTGCGGGATGGGCGGATCGGTGCCAGACTGTCCAGCACCATGGACGACATCGACGTACGGATCCTGGACGCTCTGCGCGCGGACGGCCGCGCCTCCATCACCTCGGTGGCGGAGGCGGCCCACGTCTCGCGGGCCAACGCCTACTCGCGGGTGTCGCGGCTGGTGTCGGAGGGGGTCATCACCGGGTTCACCGCGAAGGTGGACCCGCGGCGGTCGGGACGGGCGTCGTCGGCGTACGTGACGCTGCGGGTGGAGCAGGCCGACTGGCACGACCTGCGCGAGCGGCTGCAGCGCATCCCGGAGGTGGAGCACTTCGCGCTGGTCGGCGGCGACTTCGACGTCATCCTGCTCGTGCGCGCCCGCGACAACGAGGACCTGCGCCGCGTCGTCCTGGAGGAGCTCACCGCGATCCCCTCCGTGCGCGACACCAAGACCTCGCTCGTCTTCGAGGACCACGACCTGCGATGAGGATGGTCGGGAGCAGCGCCTCCTGACCCAGCCCCGAGCCATCAGTTCCTGAGTTCTTCGAGCATTTCGGCCCGGAAAGGTCGAAGAACTCAGGAACTGATGGCTGGGGACCGGGTTGATTGCGCGGGCCGGGTCTGCGACGATGCAATTGCTGAACGATTGTTCGGTAATTCGTGGCGTCGAGGGAGAGGGCACGATGGCGGAGGCCTACCTGGTCGGCGGGGTGCGCACGCCCGTGGGCCGCTACGGCGGCGCGCTGGCGGGGGTCCGGCCCGACGACCTCGCGGCGCTGGTCGTCGGCGAGGCGGTCCGCCGCGCGGGCGTCCCGGGCGAGGCACTCGACGAGGTGGTGCTCGGCGCGGCCAACCAGGCGGGCGAGGACAACCGCAACGTCGCCCGGATGGCCGTCCTGCTCGCCGGGCTTCCCGACGAGGTGCCCGCCCTCACCGTCAACCGGCTGTGCGCCTCGGGCCTGACCGCTGTCATCCAGGCCGCTCAGGGCATCCGCGCCGGCGATGCCGACCTCGTCGTCGCGGGCGGCGTCGAGTCGATGACCCGCGCGCCCTGGGTGCAGGGCAAGCCGGAGCGCGCGTACGCGAAACCCGGCCCGCAATACGACACGTCGATCGGCTGGCGCTTCACCAACCCCCGGCTGCTGGCGCGCGACAAGGCCACCTACACGATGCCCGAGACCGCAGAAGAGGTCGCCAGGATCGACGGCATCAGCCGCGAGGACGCCGACGCCTTCGCCCTGCAGAGCCACCGGCGGGCAGGGGCCGCGGCCGACGCGGGACGGTTCGACGCCGAGCTCCTCACGGTTGACACCCCCGTCGGTCCCGTCACGGCCGACGAGGGTATCCGGCGCGACACCAGCCTGGAGGCGCTCGCCTGGCTGAAGCCCGTCGTCGCCGGCGGCCGGGTGGTCACCGCGGGCAACGCCTCCCCGCTCAACGACGGCGCCTCGGCGATCGTCGTGGCGAGCGCGGAGGCGGTCGAGCGTCACGGGCTGCGGCCGCGGGCGCGTATCGTCGCGGCCGCGAGCGCCGGCGTCGCCCCGGAGGTGATGGGGCTCGGGCCGGTCCCTGCCACGCAGAAGGCGCTGGCACGCGCCGGCCTCGACGTCTCCGACCTGGGCGCGGTCGAACTCAACGAGGCGTTCGCCAGCCAGGCGCTCGCGTGCATCCGCCGGCTCGGACTCGACCCCGCGACGGTGAACGCCGACGGCGGTGCGATCGCCCTCGGCCACGCCCTGGGGTCGAGCGGGTCGCGCATCCTGGTCACCCTGCTCGGCCGGATGGAGCGCGAGGGCGCCCGCTACGGCCTCGCGACCATGTGCGTGGGCGTCGGGCAGGGCACCTCCCTCATCGTGGAGGCCGTATGAGCGACACCCGGAGCCTCACGGTCGCAGAACTCCCCGACCGTGTGGTGGTGACCCTCGACCGGCCGGAACGGCGCAACGCGATCGACCAGCGCATGGTGGACGAACTGCACGCGGTGTGCGACGCCCTGGAGCGCGACCCGCGCATCCTGATCCTCACCGGCTCCGGCGGGGTGTTCGCGTCGGGCGCCGACATCGCCCAGCTGCGCGAGCGCACTGCAGCGGACGCCGCAAGCGGCATCAACGACTCGGTGTTCACCCGGATCGCCGAGCTCCCGATGCCGGTCATCGCCGCCCTCGACGGCTACGCCCTCGGCGGCGGTGCCGAGCTCGCGTACGCCGCCGACCTGCGCATCGGCACTCCGCGGCTGCGGATCGGCAACCCGGAGACGGGCCTCGGGATCATCGCGGCCGCCGGTGCGCTCTGGCGGCTCCCCGCACTCGTCGGTCTGCCGCTCGCGACCGAGCTCGTGCTGACCGGCCGCATCCTGACCGGCGAGGAGGCTTTGGCCGCGGGCCTGGTGTCGTCGCTGCACGAGCCGGACGACCTGCTCGCCGCCGCCCACGCCCTCGCCGACCGGATCGCCGCGAACGACCCACTGGCCACCCGGCACACCAAGCGCGTGCTGCGGGAGCCCGCCGACCGGCATCCCGCCGCCGAACGGGAGGCGCAGGCCGAGCTGTTCGACTCTCCGGAGAAGCACCGGAGGATGACCGAGTTCCTGGAGCGGAGGGGACGGAAGTGAACGGGACGCCACTCCCCGACCGCGTCGCCGTCATCGGCGGCGGGCGGATGGGCGCGGGCATCGCGCACGCCTTCCTGATGGCGGGCGCCGAGGTGGTCGTGATCGAACGGGATGCGTCGGCTGCGGCGGAGGCGCGCGACCGCATCCTCGCGGCGGTGGAGGGCAGCGTGCGTCGCGGCGCCCCCACGCCCGACCCGGAGCGCCTGCTGGTGACGGTGACCTGGGAGGCGCTCAACGGCGCCGGGCTGGCCGTCGAGGCGGTGCCCGAGCTGATCGGCCTCAAGCGCGAGGCACTGCAGCGGGCGGAGGACCTGCTCCCGGTGGATGCGGTGCTCGCGACCAACACCTCGTCCCTGTCGATCGACGTGCTCGCCGAGGGGCTGCAGCGACCGGGCGCGTTCCTCGGGATGCACTTCTTCAATCCCGTGCCCGCCTCCTCCCTGGTGGAGCTGGTGACCGGGACGGCGACCGCGACGACCGCCGCCGAGGCCGCGGAGGGCTGGGTCGCCGCCATCGGCAAGACACCGATCACCGTGCGCGACTCCCCGGGCTTCGCCTCCTCGCGCCTCGGCGTGCTGCTGGGGCTGGAGGCGATCCGGATGGTGGAGGACGGGGTCGCTACCCCCGAGGACATCGACACGGCGATGACTCTCGGGTACAAGCATCCGGTCGGCCCGCTGCGGCTCACCGACATCGTCGGGCTGGACGTGCGCCTCGACATCGCCGAGTACCTCGCGCGCGAGTTGGGGCCGAGGTTCGAGCCGCCGGAGCTGCTGCGGCGGATGGTCGCAGAGGGGATGCTCGGGCGGAAGTCGGGCCGCGGGTTCTACGACTGGACCGCGGGCGACGCACGCGGCGATGCGCCCGACGCCCCTACCGCTCCGGAGCGTCGATGATCAGGTTGGTGATGCGCGCGGTGCAGAGCCGATTGCCCTCCTCGTCGGTGATGACGATCTCGTGCGACGCGATGGTGCGGCCGAGCCGGATCGCGGTCGCGACGCCGGTCACGAGGCCCGAGCGCGCCGAGCGATGGTGGGTCGCGTTGATGTCGACGCCGACCGCACTGCGCCCCGGCCCCGCATGGATGACGGCCGCCCACGACCCGAGCGCCTCCGCGAACGCGACGGACGCCCCGCCGTGCAGCAGCCCGAACGACTGGCGGTTGCCCTCGACGGGCATGGTCGCGACCACCCGCTCCGCCGACTGCTCCAGGATGCGCACGCCCATCTTCGTGTCGAGCTCGCCCAGTTCGATCGTCCAGTCGCCGTCGGCCATGCCGCCAGCTTACGCATCCAGTGCGTCCACCTCATCCACCTCGTCCCCCGCATCCACCGCGTCCACCGCCCGTCGCCTTGAAGGAGGCCGCCCATGATCCTGCCCAGCTACGTCCGCGACGGATGGTGGACGCCCGACACCGAGGAGGGCGCGGCCGACGTGCTCGACGCCTCCACCGGCGAGCTCGTCACCCGGGTCAGCACGGCCGGCCTCGACCTCGCCGGCGCACTGGAGCACGCCAGGACGGTGGGCCAGCGCTCGCTCGGCGAGCTGACCTTCCACCAGCGGGCGCTGCTGCTGAAGCAGCTCGCCCAGGCGCTCACCGAGCGCAAGGACGAGCTGTACGCGCTGTCCGCGCAGGCCGGCGCCACCCGGGCGGACGCCTGGATCGACGTCGACGGCGGCATCGGCGCCCTCTTCACGTACGGATCGAAGGGCCGGCGCGAGCTGCCGAACGCCCAGGTCGTGCTCGACGGCCCGGCGGAGTCGCTGTCGAAGGACGGCAGCTTCCTCGGCCGGCACGTCTTCACGCGGCTTCCGGGCGTCGCGGTGCAGATCAACGCCTTTAACTTCCCGGTCTGGGGGATGCTCGAGAAGTTCGGCCCGTCGTTCCTGGCCGGGATGCCGACCCTGGTGAAGCCGGCGACCCCGACCGCGTTCATCGCCGAGGCGGCGGTGCGGATCATGGTCGACTCCGGGCTGCTCCCCACGGGATCGCTGCAGCTCGTCTCAGGGGCGGTGCCCGAGCTGTTCGACCACCTGCGGCTCGGCGACCTGGTGGCGTTCACCGGGTCGGCGTCCACGGCGGAGCGGCTGAAGGCACACGACGCGGTGCAGACCGGCGGCGTGCGGTTCACGAGTGAAACCGACTCCATCAATGCCTCGGTGCTCGGGCCGGACGCCGTGACCGGCACGCCCGAGTTCGACGCGTACGTGAAGGGACTCGTGGTCGAGCTCACGGCGAAGTCGGGCCAGAAGTGCACGGCCATCCGACGGGCGATCGTCCCGGCGCCGCTGGTGGACGACGTGGTCGCCGCCGTGCGCGACCGCATCGCTGCGCGCGTCGTCGTCGGCGACCCGCGGGCGGAGGGCGTGACCATGGGACCGCTCGCATCGCGCACGCAGCGGGAGGAGGTGTTGCGGCAGGTCGCGCGACTGGTCGCGGCTGGCGGCGAGTTGGTGCTCGGCGGCCTCGACCAGCCGACCGTGACGCTCGCCGACGGCAGCGTCGGGATTGCGCCGGAGGGCGCGTTCGTCGCTCCCCTGCTGCTGCGCTTCGCCGACGCCTGGACGCCGGAGGCGCACACCGTCGAGGCGTTCGGGCCGGTCGCCAGCGTGCTCGCCTACGAGGACGCGAACGAGGCCGTGCAGCTCGTGGCACGCGGCGGCGGCTCGCTCGTCACCAGCGTGGCGACCCACGACCCGGAGTTCGCACGCGCGTTCGTGCTCGGCTCGGCGGCGTACAACGGCCGCATCCTGGTGCTCGACCGGGACGACGCGCGCACCTCCACGGGTCACGGCTCGCCCATGCCGCATCTCGTGCACGGCGGCCCGGGTCGCGCCGGCGGCGGTGAGGAGCTCGGCGGCATCCGCGCGGTGCTGCACCACATGCAGCGGACCGCGCTGCAGGGCTCCCCCGACCAGCTGACCGCGATCACCGGCGTGTGGCACCCGGGCGCGGCGGCGTCGGCGGAGGGGCCGCATCCCTTCCGGAAATCCCTGGCGACGCTGCGCATCGGCGACCAGGTGCAGTCGGGGCCGCGGCGGGTGAGCCTCGACGACATCGAGGAGTTCGCGACCTTCACCGGCGACACCTTCTACGCCCACATGGACGAGGAGGCCGCGGCCGCGAACCCGTTCTTCCCCGGCCGGGTGGCGCACGGCTACCTGCTGGTGAGCTGGGCGGCCGGACTCTTCGTCGACCCCGAGCCCGGCCCGGTGCTCGCCAACTACGGCCTCGAGGACCTCCGCTTCCTGACGCCCGTCGTGCCCGGCGACAGCATCCGCGTCGCCCTCACCGCGAAGCAGATCACCCCGCGCGAGACCGACGACTACGGCGAGGTGCGCTGGGACGCCCGCATCCTCAACCAGCGCGACGAGCTCGTCGCCACCTACGACGTCCTCACCCTCGTCGCCAAGTAGCCGCCCACCCCAAGCCCCAAGCCATCAATTCCTGAGTTTTTCGAGCGAATCGCCGCAGAAAACTCGAAAAACTCAGGAATTGATGGCTTGGGGTCGGGCTAGCGGAGGGCGAGGGCGAGGATGGTGTCGGCGAGGTCGTCGGGGGTCAGGGGGCCCGAGGGGGTGTACCACTCGGTGAGCGAGTTGATCATGCCGAAGAGGAGGCGCGCGACCACGGCGGGGTCGGCGTCCGTGCGCAGGGAGCCTTCCGCGCGGGCCTCCGCCACGAGCGCGGCGACGGCGTGGTCGAACGCGCGGCGCCGCTCCAGCGCCGACCGCTCCACCTCCGTGTTCCCTCGCACGCGCAGCAGCAGCGTCACGTACGGCAGCCGGTCGGCGAGCACGCGCACCGCGCCGCGCAGCACGTACGCCAGCCGGTCGGCCGCGGTGCCGGTCCCCGCCTCCGGAGCCCGCAGCACGCCCTCCAGCCCGTCGAGCGCCTCGTCGAGCGCGAGCCCGAGCAGTTCGTCCTTCGACGAGACGTGGTGGTAGATCGCCGACTTCGACAGCCCCAGCCGGTCGGCGAGCATCCCGATCGAGGTCGCGTCGTACCCGTGCTCGTTGAATGCGGCGACCGCGACCTCGAGGATGCCGCGCTGGTCGTAGCCGGGCCGGCCGCGGCGCAGGACGTCCGTCATCCGCCCAGTCTGGCACGGCGACCCCGATCCGGCATATACTGACCGAACGATCAGTAAGTAAAGGGGAGGTCGATGGAGACCACCACCGAGGCGGACGCCGAGGCCGTCACAGCGGCGGCCCGGTTCGACGCGCTCATCGCCGCCGACGACCGCATCGAGCCGCGAGACTGGATGCCGGACGACTACCGGCGCACGCTCGTCCGGCAGATGTCGCAGCACGCCCACTCCGAGATCATCGGCATGCAGCCGGAGGCGAACTGGATCACGCGCGCCCCGAGCCTCAAGCGCAAGGCCATCCTGATGGCCAAGGTGCAGGACGAGGCGGGCCACGGCCTCTATCTGTATTCCGCGACCGAGACCCTCGGCGTGACCCGCGACGAACTCACCGAGCAGCTGCTCGCGGGCAAGGCCAAGTACTCGTCGATCTTCAACTACCCGACCCTCAGCTGGGCCGACATCGGCGCCATCGGCTGGCTCGTCGACGGCGCCGCCATCTGCAACCAGGTGCCGCTGTGCCGCTGCTCGTACGCCCCGTACGGCCGCGCGATGGTGCGGATCTGCAAGGAGGAGTCGTTCCACCAGCGGCAGGGCTTCGAGATCCTGCTCACGCTGATGCGCGGGACGCCGGAGCAGCAGAAGATGGCGCAGGATGCGGTGGACCGCTGGTACTGGCCGTCGCTGATGATGTTCGGCCCGCCCGACGCCGACTCCCCCAACTCGGCGCGCTCGATGGCGTGGAAGATCAAGCGCTTCTCCAACGACGAACTGCGGCAGCGTTTCGTCGCCATGCTGGTGCCGCAGGCGGAGGCCCTCGGCGTCACCCTCCCCGATCCCGACCTGCGCTGGAACGAGGAGCGGCAGGCGTACGACCTCGGCCCGATCGACTGGAGCGAGCTGCAGGAGGTCATCGCCGGCCGCGGCCCGTGCAACGCGCAGCGGCTGCAGCGCCGGCGGGAGGCGCACGAGGACGGCGCCTGGGTGCGGGAGGCCGCGGCCGCGTACGCCGCGAAGCAGGCCGCCGCCCGGGCCGCGGCGACGACGGAGGCCGTCGCATGAGCGCCGAGCAGTGGCCGCTGTGGGAGGTCTTCGTGCGGGCCTCGCGGGGTCTCAGCCACGTCCACGTCGGCTCGCTGCACGCCCCCGACGAGCAGCTGGCGGTCCGCAACGCGCGCGACCTGTACACCCGCCGCGGAGAGGGCGTCTCGATCTGGGTGGTGCGCTCCGACGCCATCACCGCCAGCGACCCGGACGCCAAGGACGCCTTCTTCACCTCGCCCGAGGGCAAGAATTTCCGCCACGCCACCTACTACACCGCCGCCGAGGGGGTGAAGCACCTGTGACCGACACCGATCACGGCCACGTGGAGCTCAGCGCGGTGACGCTCTCCGACGAGTTCGTCAGCGCCGACGCCCCGGCCTCGCCCGCTGTCGCCGAGTACGCCCTGTGGCTCGGCGATGACTCCCTCGTCCTGGCCCAGCGTCTCGGCGGCTGGATCACGCGCGCCCCCGAGCTGGAGGAGGACGTCGCCCTCGCCAACATCGCGCTCGACCTGCTCGGCCACGCCCGCTCGCTGCTGCGCTACGCGGGGTCGGCTGACGGCCGCACCGAGGACGAGCTCGCCTACTGGCGCGACGAGGGCGACTTCCGCTCCGCGCACCTGTTCGAGCAGCCGAACGGCGACTTCGCGCACACGATCGTGCGCCAGTTCGCCGCCTCGCACTACCTGTACGCGCTCTACGACCGGCTGCGCACCTCCACCGACCCCGTGCTCGCCGGCGTGGCCGCGAAGGCGGTGAAGGAGGTCGACTACCACCGCGATCACGCCGACCAGTGGATGCTGCGCCTCGCCCTCGGCACCGACGAGTCCCGCCGCCGCCTGCTTCGCGCCATGGAGGATCTCTGGCCGTACGTCGACGAGCTGTTCGCCGACGAGCCCGTGCTGGACCAACTGGACGGCGTCGCCGTACGCCCCTCCACCCTCCGCACCGCCTTCGACGCCGACACCGCTCCCGTGCTGGCCGAGGCGCAGCTGGAGGCGCCGCAGGCGTTCCACGCGGCGGGCGGCGGCCGCCGCGGCCGGCATTCGGAGCACCTGGCGCCGCTGCTCGCCGAGCTGCAGGTGCTGGCGCGGCAGCATCCGGGGGCATCATGGTGACCCACCACGCCGACGCCGCCCGCGCCTGGTCTGCCGCCGCCGCGGTGGTCGACCCGGAGGTGCCCGTGCTGAGCATCGACGACCTCGGCGTGCTGCGCGAGGTGACCGTCTCGGACGACGGCGTGGAGGTCGTGATCACCCCCACCTACTCCGGCTGCCCGGCCATGGATGCGATCCGCGAGGACGTCGTCCGTGCGCTCGCCGCCGCCGGTTTCGGCGACGTGCGGGTGCGGCTTGCCCTCTCCCCCGCGTGGACCACCGACTGGATCAGCGCGAAGGGCCGCACCGCCCTCAAGGAGTACGGCATCGCCCCGCCCTCCGCCACCGGCCCGGTGAGCCTCCGCCTGTCGGTGAAGTGCCCGCACTGCGGCTCGCTGGACACCCGCGAGGTCGCCCACTTCGGTTCGACCTCCTGCAAGGCGCTGTTCGTCTGCCGCGGCTGCGGCGAGCCCTTCGACCACTTCAAGGCGCTCTGAGGATGGCGCGCGCCCGCTTCCACACGCTCGCCGTCGCCGACGTGCGGCCGCTCACCGCCGCGAGCGTCGAGGTCACCTTCGCCGTGCCGGACGCGCTACGCGCCGAGTACGACTACCTGCCCGGCCAGCACGTCGCCCTGCGCGCCCACGTCGGCGGCCGGGAGTTGAGGCGCAGCTACTCGCTGTGCCGCCCGCCCTCGGCCGGCCGCCTGAGCGTCGCGATCAAACGGGACCTGGGCGGCGCCTTCTCCACCTGGGCGACGAGCGAACTGCGGGCGGGCGACGAGATCGACGTGATGAGTCCTCAGGGCACGTTCACCATCGACCTGGCGCGCACCGCCGGCCGGCACATCGTCGGCATCGCCGCCGGCTCCGGCATCACCCCGCTGATGGCTCTCGCGAGCAGCGTGCTGTCGGGGTCGGCCGATTCCCGCTTCACGCTCGTCTACACGAACCGCACGGCGATCGACGTCATGTTCCTGGAGGAGCTCGCCGATCTGAAGGACCGCTACCCGTCGCGCCTCGCCCTGCACCACGTGCTCTCCCGCGAGCAGCGGTCCGCGCCCCTGCTGTCGGGCCGCATCGACGAGGACAGGCTGCGGCGGATGCTGGATGCGCTGGTGCCGCCGTCGTCGGTCGACGAGTGGTTCCTGTGCGGCCCGTTCGAGCTGGTCCAGCTGTGCCGCGACGTGCTCGAGGAGTACGCGGTACCGCGGGACCGCATCCACTTCGAGCTGTTCACCACGGGCGACCCGGTCGAGCCGCGCGGCGACATCGGCAGGCCTGTGGTGGTGCACGACGGCGAGCGCACCGCCGAGATCGAGTTCACGCTCGACGGGATGACGTCGAGCGTGAGCACCCCGGTCGACGCCAACGAGTCGGTGCTGAACGCCGCCCTCCGCGTGCGGCCGGACGTGCCGTTCGCCTGCACCGGCGGGGTCTGCGGCACCTGCCGGGCCCGCCTGGTCTCCGGCGATGTGCGCATGACGGAGAACTACGCGCTGGAGCCGGAGGAGCTCGAGCGCGGGTATGTGCTGACCTGCCAGTCCCATCCCCTCACCGACCGCGTCGTGGTCGACTACGACGTCTGAACCGGAGGCTGCGCGTGATCGACCTGGACATCGCCGACGGCATCGCCCATGTGACCCTGAACGCGCCGGAGCGCTTGAACGCTCTCGGCCCGGACGACCTGCGCGCCCTGGCCGCCGCGTACGACGACGCCGCCGCCGCCGGCGTGCGCGCCCTCGTGCTGCGCGGCGAGGGCCGCGCCTTCTGCGCGGGCCGGGACATCTCCGGCGTCGACCCGGCGACGGACGACGTCAGCGGCTACCTGAACGGTCTGGTGACGCCCCTGCTGCACCGGATCGCCGATTTCCCGGCACCGACATTCGCTGCCGCCCAGGGTGCCGCCCTGGGTGTCGGCCTCGGCCTGCTGGTCGCGACGGACGTGGTCTACGTCGCCGAGGACGCCAAGGTGGGCTCCCCGTTCGCGTCCCTCGGCGCCACCCTCGACTCGGGCGGCCACTGGCTGCTCGTCTCCCGCCTCGGCCCCCACCGGACGCTCGACCTGATCTACTCGGGGCGCCTGATCTCGGGCGCGGAGGCGGTCGCCGGCGGCCTGTTCTCGCGGGTGCTCCCCGCCGACGAGCTCGACCCGGCCGTCGACGCCGCCGCCCGCGCCGCCGCAACAGGCGCGACCCAGGCCTTCCTGGCGAGCAAGCGCATCGTCGCCGCCCTCCGCGACGGCTCCCTCGACCTGTGGGGCTCCGTTGCCGCCGAGAACGCAGCCCAGGCGCAGCTGCGCGACACGGACGACTACCGGGAGGGGTTCGCGGCGTTCCAGGAGAAGCGGAAGCCGCGGTTCACGGGGCGGTGAGGGAGGCGACGGTTAGGAGCACGATGAAGGCCGCGTTAACAACCGGGACAGAATCTGGGCGCGAACGTCGTCCTGAGTCCTATTTCTTGCGCCGCCGTGTTTCCTCGAATGCGCGAACTCGGCTCATCGCCACCTCCCATTCTGGTCGGGAGAGATTTGGTCGGCCAGCGTCACGCATGACGACACCGGTGGGTGAATGGACTCTCGCCACTTCGTTGTTTCCCTGCGCCGTCGTGGTGTACCCGGCCTTGATTTCCGCCCGTTCCTTGCGATCGGAAAGGATTACGCAAACCCATCCGAAGGCGGCGCCCACCAGAATGATAGATACGAAACTAATCGTGATGGGATCCCAGCTTTGCGTTCGAAGGACAATCGTGAACGCACAGACGATCGCGCCAATCGCGCCGGCCGCGGCTGCTGCGAATGACATCAATCCGATGGCTGCCCAACGCTTTGCCGTGACCCCGGGTAAGAGTCGACGCCGGTCCCAGCTCTCATCTATCCCATTCACCATCCTTGTGCAACTCCGAGCGCATTCCCGCATGGCTTTCACGATCGCTTGACTTCTCGGATGATTTCCGCGGATACACGTTCGGCCCATCTGCGATTCGCGGTCAGGAGCGACGTTTGACGGGGACCGTTGACCCTGATGGGCAGCTCGAACGTGCTTCCGCCCGCATTGATGCCGACGAACACAGTCGTGTAGTCAGCAAGCCCCCACGACGTGGTACCCACTCGTACGTCCTGCACCGCCTCGTAGCCGAAGTCGGCGATGACATCCGCATTTCGGCCCCTGAGCAACAGCAGGTGACCTCGGGTGGCTGCGAGCGAGTACACAGGGCCCGTGCGCCCGTAGCGCTTGCCGCTGACGCGTCCGATGCGCTTCAACGCCTGATTCGTCACTAGTGCGGCAGTGCAGGAGACGACAACTGCTCGAGAGTGTGCGCGCGCCAGGCTCCGACCCTGGTCCCGCAGAATGGACCGCAGTACGAGTAGGTACACATGGAGCACCACCGACAGCAGAACTAGGAATGCGAGGCCCGCGCCGATGATCATGCCGTCGCTCATTGGCTATCGCCCCTCTCTCTGAGCCCGTAGGGCTCGCCCCGTCGACGAACAACATCTCCGGTGCGACGGTCCAGTTGCTGCAGATGGCGTAGCCGCCCCGACATGGTCGTGTAGCCGAGCTTGGACTCACGCAAGACCGAGAATCCCCAGCAGAGAAGGCTCACAGCGACAAGGAGGGCGCTGCCGAGCATTATGAAGACGAAGCATTCGAGGACAGCGTCAGAGACCTGGAAGGCGACAGCGACCAGGCCAGAAACGAGGCATCCGAGAGACAGCAGCGAAACCACCAGCGCCGACACCCACATGGCGGCAGCTGACGGGTGAACAAGGACCTCACGACTGCGACTTGACATAGGGGTCACCTCCGCTCGCGCTCGTCCGGCCCTCGCGAGCTACCTCCGTGTCTGACCGGCCGGGTTGTACGCGAACCTCGTCGGGACGCCCGCCACCAACTGGTTCACCCGGTTGCCGGCGGCGTCACACGAGTACAACGCCGCGCCGGCGCTCACGCCCCGACCACTGCCGGTGGTCTCCGACTGCTTCCTCATAAGTTGGTCCGCATCAGCTCGGCCAGGTGAATCAGTCCTAGGGCAACAGCGAAGGCGCCAACGAGGAACAAGGCCGCTGATGTGATCCAGACAGCGACGCGCGCGCTTCTCGTAGACTGGCCTGCCTTGGTCAGCCAGCGTTGCAATCGAGAGTGCGCCAATGTAATCCCGACGGCCATGCTCAATGCCACGAATCCGACAAAGAGGAGCATGAGAAGGGTCCACGGATCAATCCTCATGAGAGAACCCACACGAGCAGTCGCGCACCGTTGAACAGTCCGATCAACAGGAAGCCGCAACCCACCAATGCGACGGTTCGCGAGCGCGCGGCCTTTGCGAACGGATCACCTATGGGACCTACAGCGCCGAATATGTCCCGGTACCACTTGGCTACCCGCTTCCGCCAGATGATGACGCCCACACCAGCGAGCAGCGCTACGGGCGTGGAGATGGCAAGACCAATGATTGCGTCGGAAGTCATCACCACGTCCAAACGATCAAGCCACTGCAACCAAGCGACGCACCAGCCGCGTACCCGCCCCCGACATTCTGGCGGCCCGCCAAGTCCCTTGAGTAGTCCACGTATACGCCGCCGGGTCCGAGCACCGCGGAGCAACTCCCCTGAACACCGAGACCGGACGTCTTGTCACCCGTGACTACACCGGCTCCCACTTCAACACCCGCTTTGAACGCTGGCCCGATACCAACCATCGAGGTGCCAAACGCCACGCAGAGGAAGACGCCACAGATCGATCCTTGCGCGTTGGGGTGGTTCGCCAGCCATTGGATTAGCGAATCAAGGCCAGAGGACTGCTGTCGCAGCACCTCGGAACTCACACATCGACCGCTAGTGTAAGAGTTTGTGTACCACTGAGTACCGGGCTTGCATCCATGGCTGTCCGTGACATCGCTCTTGCTGTTCGGACCAGTCGCCTTCGGCTTGTTCGGCAATCCCGGACCGTTGGACGGCACGGGATTCGGCGATTGCGACCGAGATGAGCACGGAGGACGTGGGTCGCTAATGCACATGTTGGTGGAACCCGTACCAGCAATCGGCAACGGCGAGCCTCCGCACTTCTGAAGGAGCGGCTCGCACTTCGGCAGCGCGGGCGGGAGCTTCAACCGTTGCTGCTTCGCCTTGAAGCCCAGTTCGTCGAACGATGTGGCCGGGTCGTTCTCGACGTACGCATAAAGGTGCAACGACTGCGGCTGGGTCAGGAGGCCGCGCCAGGGGTCGGCGCTGGTCCAGGTGGCGGCGCTCGGGTCGTAGGCGCGGGCGTAGTAATGGTTGAGGCCCTCGGTCGGATCGGTCGACTCGCCGGTGAAGTTCTCCCCCGCAGACCAGGCGCCCGTCTCGAAACGCTGGGCGCCCCAGTCCTCGTACGAGGACAGCTGCGTGATCGAACCGCCGCTGGCGCCCGCGACCGTCGAGCCGAGACGGTCGAGCAGGTCCCAGGTGGCGGTGCCGTCCTGGGTTACGTGCTCGGCCAGGCTGCCCAACGCATCCCGGATCAGCGTCGACGTGCCGGTCGATGTCCCTGACTGCTGGACGGGTTCGACACCGTCGAACACGGTACGGGTGGTTGAGGTTCCATACCGCGTCCGGTCGGTCACCGACGTGTTCCGGCCCAGACCGTCGTAGCCGTACGCGGTCGTCCTGCCCTCGCGAGCGACCTCCGTGGTCTGACCGGCCGGGTTGTACGCGAACCGCGTCGAGACACCCGCCACCGTCTGATTCACCCGGTTGCCGGCGGCGTCATACGAATACGACGCCGTCCCGGCGCTCACGCCCCGGCCACGGCCGGTGGTCTCCGAGCCCGTCAGGTGGTTCGCGTCGTTGAACGACGCACGCTGCGAGAAGTCGCCGTCCTTGGCACCCGACCGCGACCAGCTGGTCCGGTTGCCGGCCGCGTCGTAGCCGTAGGTGTTCTTCTCCCCGGCCGAGGTCTTGGACGCGATCAGGCGGCCCAGCGGGTCGTAGGCGTAGTTCGTCGTCGACGTCTTCACGGAGCCATGAGGTGATGGGGTCGTCGGGCGCGCGGACGAGCCGAGCTCATTCGGCTTGGACGCGATCCTCCGGGTCGCGGAGGTGACGTTGCCGTCGGCGTCATACGCGTAGCGGTACGAGAGAACGCCCCCATCCGCGACCGGGTTGCCCTCGGCCGGGAGAGTGCGACCCTTCACGTACTCCGCCGCCTTCTCGCACAGCGGTGCCGTGGCGGTGGATGCGGCACGGGCACCCAGGTAGCCCGCGACTCCGGTGCACGCCGCGGCTCCGGCAGAGTCCTTCGCGTACGGAGCAGGAGTGGGCGTCGGGGCGAGCGCCGGCGCGACAGCGGGCTGCGGGGTGGTGTGCGTGATCGCCCTGACCCGGTCGGCATCGTCATAGGCGTACGCCGAGTTCACACCGGTCGAGCGGTTGAGGCCGGTCAGGTTCCCCACCGCATCCCACGCGTAAGCCAGGTCGCCCCACGGCGACGACTGCGAGGTCGCCCGCCCAGCGCGGTCGTAGGTGTACGACAGCTTTTGACCGGTCGGCAGGGTGACTCCGACCGTCTGCCCGGCCTTGTCGTAGGCGGTCTTCAGCTTGCCGCCCTGCTGATCGATCTGGACGGTTGTGCGGCCGTCGGCGTCGTACTGGAAGCCGGTCACACCGCCCGGATCTGTGACGGCGATGAGGTTCTGCTCGCTGTCGTACTCGAAGGTCGCGATCGCGCCCGCGGCATCCTGGCGGACCAGGTCACCGCGCTTGTCGTAGCGGAAGCTCGTCGTCGCTCCCGTCCCGGTGACGACGGAGGCCTCCCTGCCCGCTGGGGTGTACGTCCTGCGGGTGGTGTTGCCGATCGGGTCGGTCTCCGCCGTGGTCCGGCCGGCGGCATCGACGTCGTACCGGGTGGTGTGCCCGTCCGGGTCCGTGACCGACACGCGATTCCCGTCCTCGTCATAGCCGTACGACGTGGTGACATTCACCGACGGTCCCGGCTTCGCGCCCTTCTTGTACGCCTCGACGACCTTCGTCAACTGACCGGCCGGGTCGTACTCGTAGCGGGTCGCGCTTCCGCCCGCCGAGGTGAGCGAGGTCTGCCGTCCCGAGGCGTCGTACCCGTAGGAGGTGGTCGCACCGGTCGGATCCGTGAGCGCGGTCTGGCGGCCCGCCGCGTCGTACTCGGTGCGCGTGGTGTGGCCGTTGGCGTCGGTCACCGCCGTCCTGCGTCCAGCGGCGTCGTAGCCGTACGAGGTCGTGTTCCCTCCGGCATCCGTCACGGACTCCACCTGGTCGATGGGGGCGTAGGTCGTGGTGGTGGTGCGACCGAGCGGATCGGTCGACGCGACCACGTTGCCGACCGGGTCGTACGAGAAGGAGGTGGTCGCGCCCGACGGGGCCGTCGAAGTGACGAGTCGCCCGGCGGCGTCATACGCGTAAACCGTCGAGTCGCCCTTGCGGTTCGTGACCGTGACGATGTTGCCGTCGGCGTCGTACGCGTAGTCGGTGTGCTTCCCCGTGCCGTCGGTCACCCGCGTGACGCGGTCCATGACGTCGTAGGCGAAGCGGGTGGCCACGTCGTCGGCGTCTGTCACCGTCACCACGCGCCCGACCCCGTCGTACGCGTAGCGGGTGACAGCCCCGGTCGGGTCCGTCTGGGTCAGCAGGTTGCCGGATGAGTCGTAGGCGTAGCGCGTGGAGGCGCCGGTCGGCGAGGTGACGCGCGTGACGTTGCCGGCGCCGTCGTACTCGCGCTTCCAGGTGCCACCGTTGGGCTCCGTGACCTCGGTGACCCTGTCCTGCCCATCCGTCCTGTACGTCGTCTCCTCGCCGAGCGGGCCCTTCGTGCCGATGAGCAAGTCCTCACCGTCGTAGGTGTACGCGGTCACGCCTCCGGCCGGGTTCGTGGTCTGGGTCAGGTGGAACAGGGCATCCCAGCTGTACCGCGAAACGCCACCGGTCGGATCGGTCACCGAGGAGACGTGGTCGTTCGGCTCGTAGCCGTACGCGGTGACCCCGCCAGCGGGGTCGGTCACAGCCACAACGCGGTCGCCGCTGTCCCAGCCGTAAGTGGTCGTGCGGCCGTTGGCATCCGTGACCGCCGTGATCCGCCCCGCGGCATCGTAGGCGTAGCGCGTGATGCCGCCGACGGGGTCGGTCACTGTCGTGATGTTGCCGGATGCGTCGTGGCCGTACGTCGTCGTCGCCCCCGACGGCTGTACCGATGCGGTCAGATTCCCGGAGGCGTCGTAACGGTATGCGAGCGTCCTGCCGTCCGGCTGGTGCGTGGTGACGAGACGACCGGAGGCATCGTAGTCGTACGCCCAGGTACGCGCGGCACCCTTCGCGCCGCCGGCGTCCGTCTTCGTCGCGAGTCGCCCGGTCGGGGTGTAGGTGTACTTGAGCACCTGACCGGAGGGCTTCGTCTCCGTCACGATGTTGCCGGAGCCGTCGTACTCGTAGCGGGTCGTGTGCCGGTTCTCGTCGGTCGAGGTCGTGACGTTGTTCTGCTCGTCGAACGAGAACGACGCCGTCGTGCCGTCGGGATGCTGCACCTTCGTGACCCGGTACGCCGAGTCGTAGAAGTAGACGCTCTTTCGACCGAGGGTGTCGGTGTAGGTGGTCTGACCGGCCTTCGAGTAGTCGAGCGTGCGCAGCTTGCCGGCTGCATCCCACTGCTTCACGATGCGTCCGGAACCGTCGTACTCGTTCTTCAGGTACAACGTGCCGGTCGCATCGGTCGCGGTGAGCAGCTGGTGCGATCCGTCATAGGTGAACCGGTGCGTGCGGCCGTCGGGCAGCGTGATCGTCCGCAGATCGCCTGCGTCGTCGTACGCGAGACCCCAGTGGTCGCCGCCCGGGCGGGTGAAGCCGGTGACACGGCCGGCCGCGTCCGACTGGACCTGGATGACCTGTCCGCCGGGGACGGTGATGGAGGTGAGCGGCACGAACTGCTGCACGTCTGGATCCGCAGAGCCATAGCTCAGCGTCGTGGTGTTGCCGTTCGCATCCGTGTGCGACGCCAGCTCGCCGATGCCCTCGATGTCGCCCGCGTCGAAGACCCAGGACTCACCGGAGACATCCCGGAGCAGAAGCCGGCCGCCTGGCTGCTCGGTCAGCGTCTGATGCAGTCCCGGTTCGGTGCGGTAACCGCCCGCTCCATCCGGGTTGAAGACGAAGCTGGCGCCGTCGCCGCGCACGACCATGACGCTCCCGTCGTCGAAGCGTTGAGCGCGAGCGCCGAGCCCGAACGACCAGCCGGCGCCCACCCGCGACAGGCGACCGTCCTGCGAGTTGTAGAACAGCGTCACGTCGGTGGTCGAGCCGCCGAGGCCGGGAAGAGTGAAGAGCTTCTCCTGCTCGACCAGGTTGCCCGTCGAGAACGAGAACGGCTCTCCGCCGTAGGTGAGGTAGTTCTGCAGCCCCATCAGGCGCCAGCGGGCGATGTCGGCCGCCGACGGCGGGGCTGGCCAGCCGCCGGTCACGGGGTCCGTGCAGTCGAAGCCCTGCGTCTCCAGCCATGTCCCTAGGCCGACCAGGACACCGTTGGCGATGTGCTGGAAGCCGGCAGGGTCGTCGATGATCGCCCGGTCCAGGTTGTTGTCGAGGAAGAGCGCCTCGAGATGCGTCAGGGCACCGGGGACGCCGCCGAACTCGCTGCCCGGGAAGTTGCCGTTGTTGCCCATGTTCTTGGCCGGACGCGTGGTGTACGTGGGCATAGCGCCGACCAGTGAGTTCGACAGCGCGTCGTCGGCTGCGCCTCCGCGGGAGTAGACCTGCGAGCCGCCGACCGACGCATCCGCGCCGCCCCACGACTCGCCGTTCAGCGTGTTGAAGGCCAGGCCCACCGTGGCCGCGGGATTGTAGCTCGCCGCCCTCCCGGCCCGCGTCGCGCGGCTGACGAACGGCATCGCGGGATCCTCGCGCGTGATCACGACAGAGGCCCGGCAGTCCTGCTCCAGCAGCCCCTTGACTGCCTGAGCGAGCCGGATGTTGTACCCGAGCTCGGAGACCGGAGGGGCGGGCGTCGTGACGCGACCCTCGTCGTTGTCCGGGTCGAGCACCACCACCGGCCCTGGCGGCGGGACGAACTTCGTCCCGATCACCACGAACTGGGAGAGATGGCTCGACTCGCCTTTCACCAGGCCGGATTTCTGGTCGTAGTACGACGGCAGCTCCACCCACGGGTCGCCCGCCCCCTCGCGGGTGTAGATGCGCAGCGTCGCGAGGTCGACACCGGCGGTCTTCACCGCCTTCGCATCCGGCTTCAGAGACAGGGCGAGGCCGGGCACGACATCCGACACGACCGGTCCTTTTCCGCCTCCGCCGCGCGTGTCGACCCGCTTGGCGGGAAACGAGGTCTGCTCTTCGCCCGAGCCGTCGAGGGCGGTGATCTCGACGGGATCCGAGACCGGGACGCCCCCGCCCGGCCGCTCGGCGCGTGCCGACACCTCTGCGGTCTTCGGCGCCTCGCCCACCGAAACCGTCAGCTCGCTGTCTACCTTGTGGCCGGAGAAGGCGGCCGTCACGCCGAGACTCTCGGCCGAGACCTTGGTCGCAGCACCCGGGTGGATGGTGCCCTCGGCGACGGGTGGAGGCGCCGTGCTCTCCTCCTTCTCCCTGCGCTCTCGATCGGCTGCCGCCGCACGCACCTCTGCGAGGGTCGCGGCCGCCGTGCGGCGCGCGACCTCCCCGGGTGCCGCCTCCGCCGGCGTCACCGTGCCGGCCGCGACGAGAGCTCCGAGAGCGGCGGCGGCGATGGCCGGCCGTGTCCACGTCCGGCGCATCAGGCCGTCGCACCCGCGCTGAGGGCCGCCACGAACAGGTGCCTCTTGCGTGCGAGGACCAGGCCCGCGACGATCAACGCGCCCGCGAGCGCGGCGATGAGCCCGATCGCGATTCCGGCTCCCGTCTTGGCGAGGTCGCCGCGGCCCAGAACGCAGGCCGCGAGCTGGATCGCGTCGGAGACCCCGTCGGCGTCGTAGTCCTCGTGCCCGGTCGCGCAGGACACGGTCCCGCAGATGACGACGGAGGCCCATTTCGGCACGCCGTTGTCGTTGGTGTCGGCGTTGCCGGTCCAGCAGGTGGGCGAGCCGCACACGATCTGGCGGGCGTAGTCCGGGATCGCGTCCCCGACGGAGTCGCGGCTCGGGGACGCGCAGGTCACCGACCCGCAGGCGACGACCTCCACCCAGTCCGGGATCCCGTCCCGATCGCGGTCCTCACGGCCCGTCGCGCACGTCGCTGAGCCGCAGACGACGCGCTCGACCGTGTCCGGCACGGTGTCGCCGTCGGCGTCGCAGGAGGAGACGTCGGCGGTCGCGCTGCAACCGGGCGCGGGCGCGGCGGACGCCGCCGACACGGGCAGAGCGATGGCGAGCAGCAGCAGCGCCAGAGCAGCAGAGCATGCTGCAGCCCGCTGGCGGAGACCACGGGCTCGAGGGAGGGTACGAGTCACACCCTCTTAGACGGTGGCCCACACAGGACCATGACGCAGAAGCCTGGACTTCGCCGCCCGGTCCCGCGGCCGACCGCGTCAGCGCACGCGCGTCGCGAGCAGCCGCTGCACCGCGGCCAGCGGGATCGGGATCCACGCGGGGCGGTGGCGGGCCTCGTAGGCGATCTCGTAGACCGCCTTGTCGAGCTCGAAGGCGTCGAGCAGCTGGTGGAAGTCGTCCATCTCGGAGCCCGCCACGGAGCCGTAGCCGTCGAGGTACGCCTTCCGTGCGTCGGCCGCCCAGCCGCTCGCGTCGATCGGCGTCTCCCGCCGGGCCAGCGACCCCGCGACGTAGTCGAACGAGCGCAGCATGCCTGCCACATCCCGCATCGTCGCGTCGGGCAGGGAGCGCTCGGCGAGCGGGCGCAGCGGCTCCCCCTCGAAGTCGATGAACTGCCAGCCGCGCTCCGGCGCGTACAGCACCTGTCCGAGGTGCAGGTCGCCGTGGATGCGCTGCAGCACCGGGAGCGGCGCGGCCGCCGCCTCCTCGTACACCGCGGCGATGCCGGCCCGCAGCTGCTCCACCTCCGGCACCTCGGTCGTGGTGACCGTCAGCCGCCGGAACATGCCGTCGAGGGCGAGCGCCACGTCCTCCGCCGTCGCGGGCGAGGTCGGGAGGACACGGGCCATCAGGCGGTGCAGTTCTGCAGTGCCGGCGCCGAGGTCGTAGGCGCGCTCGGTGAAGTCCTCCCCCTGTTCGGCGGCGCTGACGGCCAGCTCCCAGCCGTCCTCCGCTCCGGGCACGAAGTCCTGCATCAGGGCGAGCTCTCCCGCGGCGGACCCTCCGTCGGCCGTCGGCCAGCTGCCGGTCAGCCAGCCGAGCAGTGACGGCGTGCGCCGGGATCCGCCCGCGGTGAGGGCCGCGAGGGTCGAGACGTCCGGGTTCTCGCCGTCCTGCACGACGCGGAACACCTTGATCAGCGCGAGGCGGCCGTCCTCCAGCTCGCCCACGATGGAGGTGTTGGACTGCTCCCCGGTCAGCCGGCGCGACGACCGCACGGCGATCGGCCGGGACAGCGTGTGGCCCTGCGCGTGCGCCTCCCTGCCCTCCGCGCGCTGCGCGCCCGTCATGAGGCGGACGAGGGAGGCGACGTAGGCCTCCTCGGTCGGCCCGTCGTAGAGGAACCGCCCGCCGGCCTCCCCGATCAGCGCCGCCTCGTCGCCGTCGCGCGCCGGACGGGCGACGACCGGCACCTGATACACGCGCGGCGTCCGCGGCGCGTCGTCGCAGAAGAAGTGGGTGACGATGCGGACGTCGGCGTCCGCCGGTTCGGCGTCGAAGGAGGCGAGCAGGCGGAGGCGGGGCTCGACGTTCTTCGTCGAGTACCACCGCTGCCGCCGCATCCACGTGCCGACCAGCTCGGTGAGTTCCGTCATGCCTGAACCGTACGCCCGCTGCTGCGTTTGCGCGCCGGGGTCGCGGCCAATGCGGAGGTTCAGCGGGTGCCGATGACGACCCCGCGCGCCGCGAGGAACGGCTGCGGATCGATCTGCAGCCCGTTTACGCGGACCTCGAAGTGCAGGTGGCAGCCCGTCGACAGCCCGGTGGAGCCGACCTGCGCGATCGGCTGGCCCGCCGCGACCTGCTGGCCGACGGTGACACCGATGCCGCCGTCGCGGATGTGGCCGTACGCCGTCTCGACGCCGCCGCCGTGGTCGATCAGGATGAAGTTGCCGTACCCGCTGAACGGCCCGGCGCGGACCACGGTGCCTGCCGCCGCCGCGTGGATCGTCGTGCCGCAGGCCGCACCGACGTCGTCGCCGGGGTGGAACGGGTCCGTGCCGAGCGGACGGGACGGTCGCGGCCCGAAGACGTCCGTCAGCGGCCCCTCGACAGGGAGGGTCCAGCCGTTCGCCACCAGCGCGGGGTTGGAGGTCAGCACCTGCCACCCCGAACCGGCCTGCATCACCGAGGGGGTGGCTGCGAGCGCAGCGGACGCCGCATCCACCCGCGACTGGGCGGCGGTGACGGCCTGGAGGCTGGTGTCGACGTCGATGGCGGACACGGCCTGACCCGCGGCCTGCGCCTCGGCTGCGAGGGCCCTAGCGGTCTTCTTGGCGTCGGCGGCGGCGGTGATGGCGGCGTCGCGGTCACGGGACAGTGTCGAGAGGCGGTCCGCCGCGCCCAGCTTGGTCAGGAGGTCGCCCGGGCCCTGGAGCGCCGCACTGACCGGGTCCTGGGTGAGCACCCGTGTGCCCGACGACCGGATCAGCGCTGTCACGAACGCGGCCGCTTTCGCCGCCTGCTTCTGGGCTGCTCCAGCCTGGGTGGCGAGCGCGTCGGCGGCGGCCTGCGCCCTGTCGTGCTCGCGCTGCGCCTCCTCGGACGCGGTGGTCGCGTCGGCGAGCTGCTGCTGCGCCGCCGCGAGCTCGCTCGCCAGCTGCGCCGCCTGCTCCAACTCGGCAGGATCGAGGGCCGGGAACGACGGAAGCTCCGGCGCCGAGAGCGAGATCTGATCGGTCGGCGGGGCGGCTGCGGGGTCGGGTGGGGGCGCCGGAGTGGAGGGCGGCGCCGGTTGCGAGGGGGTCGGAGTCGGAGTCGGAGTGGGAGTAGGCGTCGGGTCCGGAGTGGGCGTGGGATCGGGGGTGGGCGTCGGGTCCGGCGATGGCGCCGGATCGGGAGAAGGGTCAGGCGACGGGTCCGGAGACGGCGTGCCCGCATCGAGCCCCGGCGCGCCGCTGCCCTGCGGCGCCGGGGTGGCACACGCCGCATCGCATTCGTCCGCCGTGGCGGCCGGCGGCGTCGCCAACAGCGTCCCCGCGACCAGGAGCAGCGCGGCCCACGCAGGACCCATCCGGCGCGGTCCCGCGGATCGCGTCGCAAGCCGGTGTCGCCTGAGCCTGGTCCCCATGATGCTGCGCGCCCGCGGAACGTGCCGCGAACCCGTAGTGAGATGTTCTCACCACGCACTCCGTACAACAAGACACCCGAAGGAGGTTGGATGCGGCTCACAGCCTCGGCACGTTACGGTGATTGACTGTGACCGACAGCACTGCCACCACGCGCCCGCGACGATCCGCCCGGCGCGCCTCCAGCTGGAAGACCCTGCTGCGGGATGTGGTGGTCATCTTCGTCGTCGCCGTCCTCGTGTCGTTCCTGATCAAGACGTTCGTGGCGCGCTCGTTCTACATCCCGTCCGGGTCGATGGAGAACACGCTGCAGATCAACGACCGCATCATCGTCAACGAGCTCCAGCCCAAGGTCTTCGGGCTGCAACGCGGCGACGTCGTCGTGTTCAAGGATCCGGGCGGCTGGCTGCCTCCGGCGCCCCCGCCGACCGGCAACGCCCTGCAGCAAGGCATCGGGGCGGTGCTCGACTTCGTCGGCCTGGGCGCCTCGGACTCCGACCAGCACCTGGTCAAGCGGCTGATCGGCCTGCCCGGCGACCACATCAGCTGCTGCAACGCGCTGGGCCAGATGAGCGTCAACGGCGTCCCGCTGAAGGAACCGTACGTGCTGCTCCCGGCGGGCGTGCAGGCCGTGTCCGAGAAATCGTTCGACGTCACCGTGCCCGCCGGCAAGGTCTGGGTGATGGGCGACAACCGCTACAACTCGGCCGATTCCCGCTACCACATGGACGACCCGGGCAAGGGGTTCGTGCCCCTCTCCGACGTGGTCGGCAAGGCGTTCGTGATCAGCTGGCCGGTCAGCCACTGGTCCTGGCTCGACGACTACCCGGACGTGTTCCGCGGCGTCGAGCGCGAGGACAAGTAGCGGCGGCTCAGTTCTCGGCGCGGCCCCGGCGCCAGTAGCCCATGAAGGCGACGCGCGAACGGTCGACGCCGTGCTCGCGCACGAGCATGCGCCGCAGCGTCTTCACCGCCGCCGACTCCCCCGCGATCCAGGCGTAGAGGCCGGTGTCGGACGCCTCCGGCGTCTCCCAGAGGATGTCGCGGTCCACGTCCACGTCGTCCAGCCGCTGCGTGCCGGGGGCGGCCGCGGCGGAGACGATGCGGTCGTTGTCGGCCAGCCAGCGGCGTACGGCCGGCTCGAGGGCCGCGCCGGTGGCGGCGTCCCCGCGGTGGAGCCAGGTGACCGTCGCGTGAGCGGGCGTCCGGATGCCGATCACGTCGTCCGGATGCCGCACCTCGATGAAGGCGGACGCCCGGCGGCCCGCGGGGAGCGCTTCGAGGATGGAGGCGATGGCCGGTGCCGCGGTCTCGTCGCCCGCGAGCAGCAGCTCCCGCGCGTCGCCGGGGCGCCAGTCGATGCCGACACCGCGGTGCTCGCTTCGCGCATCCGGCCCGATGACCACGAGCTCGTCGCCGGGTTGCGCCGCCAGCAGCCAGCGCGCCGCGGGGCCGCCGTCGCCATGTACGACGAAGTCGATGTCGAGGCGGCAGGCGTCCGGGTCGATCGCCCGCACGGTGTAGGTGCGGAACGGATTGCGCCTGTGCTCCGGCAGCGCGCGCCACCGCGCGTACCAGTCGCCGGCGAAATGGGCTTCCTCATCGTCGACGCCGAGATCGGAGAAGGTGCCGTCCTCCAGCGGGAACACCAGCTTGATCCGCTGGTCCAGGCACTCGGTGCCGAAGTGCTCGAAGTCGTCGCAGTGGAAGGTGACGCGCGTGAAGAGCGCGCTCAACCTCCCGACCTCGGCCACGACCGCACGATACGGCCGGTAGGCGGGCCGGGGGCGGTCGGTGAGCGTTGACGCGAGGATGGTCACGGCGGCCTTTCGGACGGGGTTCGTAACTAAGGTAAGGCTACACTAACCTGCTCCGCCTCGACCTGTCGATCACCCAGACGCTGGGCCGGCGAACCCCGACGGGCCAGAATGTCGAACAGAGACCGACCCGTTCGACGTCCGGATGACACGTTCACGATCGAGAGGAAAGAACGATGAAGTACATGATGTTCGTCGTCACCGCCACCGAGCCGGACGCCGAGTCCGACGAGTCCGACGTCGACCTGTGGGTCGACGAGCTGGACGCCTCCGGAAAGCGCGTGATCGGCGAGGTGCTGCAGGCGCCAAGCGAGGCGCGCGTGGTGCGCGTGCGCGACGGCAAGCGGTACGTCACCGACGGCCCATTCGCGGAGACGAAGGAGTGGATCTGCGGCTTCGACATCCTGGAGGTGGACAGCCTCGACGAGGCGATCGAGATCGCCTCCCGGCACCCCATGGCGCGCAACGGCCAGCTGGAGCTGCGTCCGTTCATGCAGTGGGAGGAGACGGAGCGGGTGTGAGCGGGCGACCGGTCGTCGTCACGGCAGCGGGCGCGGTCCGCGGCCGGAACGACGGCCGTGTCGCCACCTGGCGAGGCATCCGCTACGGCGAGCCGCCGACCGGGCCGCGTCGCTGGCGTGCCCCCGCGCCGGCCGGCGCCTGGGCGGGCATCGCCGACGCCGGCGAGTTCGGCCCTGCCGCTCCCCAACGCCCGAACCCGGCCGTCCCGCTCGCCGGCGGCGACGACGCCCGGATGGACGAGGACTGCCTCTTCCTCAACGTGGTCCGTCCCTCGTCCCCCTCACCCTCCGGGCGCCTCCGGCCGGTGATGGTCTGGCTGCACGGAGGCGCCTACGCGGTCGGCGCCACCAGCCAGCTGGTCTATCGCGGCGATGCGCTGGCCACCCGGGGCGATGTCGTCGTGGTGACCGTCGGCTACCGGCTCGGTGCCCTCGGCTTCCTCGACCTGCGGGCCGCGGGCGTCGACGATGCCGAGACCAATGTGGCGCTACGGGATGTGCTGCTCGCGCTGCGCTGGGTGCGAGACAACATCCAGGCCTTCGGCGGCGACCCGGACGCGGTGACCGTCTTCGGCCAGAGCGCGGGCGCGGGGCTCGTCACCGCCCTCCTCGCCGGTTCCGCGGCGGCCGGGCTGTTCCAGCGGGCGATCGCGCAGAGCCCCCCGGCCGGCTCGATGTACGGCCCCGAGCGTTCCGCCACCGTCGCGCGGCGGTTCGCCGAGCACCTGAGCGCCCTGCCGGGCGGTGGCGACCCGCGGCATGCACCGGTGGAGTCGATCGTGGCCGCGGGGGCCGAGGTGTACACCGAGATCCCGCGCGAGCACCCCGGAAGGCTCGCGTTCGCGCCGACAGTGGGCGACGACCTGCTGCCCGAGGCGCCGCTGCGCGTCCTCAGCGACGGCCGCGGCCTCCCCGTGCCGCTCGTCGTCGGCACCAACCGCGACGAGGCGACGCTGTTCAGGCTGATGCGGTCACCGCTGCTGCCGATCCGGCGGCCGGACCTGCAGCGGATGTTCGCCGCGATGCAGACCGAGCGCAGCCACGGGCTGCGCCTCCCTCCGCCCGGCCGCGTTCTCGCCGCGTACCCGCGGCCGCGGCTCTCGCTCGGCGTGCGCGTGGCGACCGACATCGCGTTCCGGATGCCGGCTCTCTGGGTCGCCGCCGGGCACGCCACGGTCGCGCCCACCTTCCTGTACCGCTTCGACTTCGCACCCCGGCTGCTCCGGCTGACCGGTGTCGGCGCGGCGCACGCCACCGACCTGCCCTACGTCTGGGGCGAGTTCGGCGGGCTCCCCCACGACCCGTCCTTCCTGCTGGGCGGTCGTTCCGACGCCGCCGCGGTGTCGGAACGGATGCTCGCGCGCTGGTCGGGGTTCGCGCGCACCGGCACGCCCGGCGAGGATTGGCCCGCGTACGACCCCCGGAACAGGGAGAGCCTCGTCGTCGGCCGCGAGGACCGCGTCGCCGCCGATCTCGACGCCGCGCTGCTCGCCGGGTGGGGCGACGAGGTGCTCGCCTTCGGGTGAGCGCCCCGGCTCCGGCGGACCGCGTCATAGCGCGCAGGGGTCGCTCGTCTTCTGAGGTAGAGCCCCACAGGAGAGAGCCGACCGACAGAGGAGCGAGATGCACGAGCAGACGACGACCCACGGCCACCACGGGAAGCAGCGCACGAGAGAATCCTGGCTGCAGCTGCGCGGGGCGATCGCCGAGGAGTACATCAGCAAGCTGCCCGAGCTGATGACCATCGGCGAGTTCGCCCGGTTCAGCGGCATGACCATCGCACAGGTGCGCCACGCGACGAGCGTCGGCGACCTGGTCGTCTCGCTCCGCGAAGGCCGGCGGGGCATCGCGCCGGCCGACAACCTCCCGTTCCTCCTTCGTGAGCGCCTGCTGCGGCTCCCCACCCCGCAGGGCCGCGGGCGCCGCCGCAACCGGTCACGCTCGCTGCCCGTGAGCCAGGCCGCCTACGAGCGGGTGTGGGATGAAGCGGTCCGTCACGCGACGAGCCCGCGCGAGGCACTCGACCGGCTCCTCCTGGCCCAGGCCGTCGATCGTTTCAGGGAGCCGGCTGCGGGACTCGAACCCGCGACCGCTCGCTTACAAGGCGAGTGCTCTACCAACTGAGCTAAGCCGGCGACGGCGGTCACCCGCCGCCACCATCCTAGAGGCTGCCGGGCCCGGTCCGCCCCTAGCGGCCAGCTCCGACGGCCTCGCCTACGGCGTCGCCGAGGGAGTGGGCGTCGGCGTGGCCGTCGACGAGTATTGGTCGCCCTGCGCCTGCAGCACGAACGCCTTGAAGTCGTCGGCGCTCGTCAGGGACCCCGTGTACGGCTTGCCGTTCACCAGCACCAGCAGCGCGTTGGTCATCTTCTTCACGTCGGAGTTCGGGATGGGCCCGCTCAGCGCCCGATCGGACGCGGTCGTCACCCACGACTTGAAGCGTCCGTCGTCGATGCACGCGTCGATGTCGTCGGTCCGCGACGCCCCGGAGGCCTCCGCCCGCTTCTTCAGCACGTCGTCGCTGAGACCGGGACCGCCCTCCGCCGGCTGCTTCTCGAACAGTGAGGCATTGAACTTCCAGAAGGCGTTCGGGTCGTAGTTGGCGACGCACGCCGCCGCGTTCGCGGCGCGAAGGGAGTACTTGGTGCCGGCCGAGTGGCTGGTGTAGATCGCGACGGGGTGCATCTCGACGGTGACCGCGCCGTTCTTCACCAGGGGCTCCAGCTGCTTGAGGTTGGTGCGCTGGAAGTCGCCGCACAGCTTGCACAGGTAGTCGGCGTAGATGCGGATATCGACGGTGCTGCCGGAGGGGTCGGGCGTGCTGGTGACGGGCGCGGCGTCGGCCTTGAGGGCCGTCGTCGTCTTCACCTTCAGGCCTGAGCCGACGAGCACTCCGTCGCTCGCCATGTTCTTCGGGCCTGGCACGGTGGGCCGGATCGCACCGACGAGGACGACCGCGACGATCGCGAGCACGGCGATCACGCCGACCGTGATGCCTCCGCCGATCAGGGCGCGCCGTCTGCGCTCCCTCCGCTGGTGCGAGGTGCGGAGCTGTCGCGCTTTCTCCCGCGCGGCAGCGCGGACGTCGCCCGGTCGGCTGTCGTCGGGCTGGGGGGTCTCTTGGCTCATGTCTTCCGGATACTGCTCTCGGGGGTCGGACGGCCGCGCGGGGGACGCGGCGCGTGGGGCGCGCATCCGACGCCACACAACCGGGACAGCGTAGAACGGCAGTCTGGGAATGAACCAGACGGTGGCTGGACGCACGGTACAGCGGGCGGGACGCCCACCGACATCGCCTGGGGGCCCGAGGTCGAGAGCACGTCCGCCGATGCCATATTATGGCCACGTGGCATCGACGCCATCGGACGTCGACCACGTTCATCCATTCACAACGGATCGTCCGGCACGTACCTGCCGGTGAAGGAGATAAGAAAAAATGGCGACAGTCACCTACGACAAGGCGACCCGGCTCTACCCGGGATCCACCCGCCCCGCCGTGGACGCACTGGACCTGGAGATCGCAGACGGCGAGTTCCTCGTCCTCGTCGGTCCGTCCGGTTGCGGAAAGTCCACCTCGCTCCGCATGCTCGCGGGCCTCGAAGAGGTCAACGACGGCAACATCTTCATCGGCGAGCGCAACGTCACCGACGTGCCGCCGAAGGACCGCGACATCGCGATGGTGTTCCAGAACTACGCGCTGTACCCGCACATGACCGTCGCCGAGAACATGGGCTTCGCGCTCAAGATCGCGGGCGTCGGCAAGGAGGAGCGCGCGCAGCGCGTCCTCGAGGCCGCCAAGCTGCTCGACCTGGAGCCGTACCTCGGCCGCAAGCCAAAGGCGCTCTCCGGTGGTCAGCGTCAGCGTGTCGCGATGGGCCGTGCGATCGTCCGCTCCCCCCAGGTGTTCCTCATGGACGAGCCGCTGTCGAACCTCGACGCCAAGCTCCGCGTCCAGACCCGCACCCAGATCGCATCGCTGACCCGCCGCCTCGGCGTCACCACGGTCTACGTGACCCACGACCAGACCGAGGCGCTGACCATGGGCGACCGCATCGCGGTGCTCAAGGACGGCGTGCTGCAGCAGGTCGGCACCCCGCGCGACCTGTACGCGCAGCCGAACAACGTGTTCGTCGCCGGCTTCATCGGCAGCCCGGCCATGAATCTGTTCACCGCCGACGTCACCGATGGCGGCATCAAGTTCGGTTCGGCCGTCGTGCCGGTCGAGCGTGACACCCTCGCGGGCGCCGGCCAGACGGTCACCATCGGTGTCCGCCCGGAGGACGTCGTCGTCTCCAACACCGAGGGCAGCGGCCTGAAGGTCACCGTCGACCTCGTCGAGGAGCTCGGCGCCGACGGCTACCTGTACGGCCACTCCGAGGTCGAGGGCAAGCGCACCGACATCGTCGGCCGCGTCGACGGCCGCGTCCACCCGAACGCGGGCGACACGGTCTACATCACGCCGAAGCCGGGCCACGTGCACGTCTTCAACGCGGAGTCGGGCGAGCGCCTCGGCGGCGCCGTCGTCGACTAAGGTCGCAGAAGCGATTCACACTCTGCCGCAGTCCGGATCGGGCTGCGGCAGAGTGCTTTCACGCAGCGGGCACCGCTGCACCACCGACCGTTAGGACCATCGTGGCCGGATCCGTCAACATCACCGCAGCGACCGTCGACCCGGCGCTCCTCGACCTGCCGTGGAACATCCCGCTGGAGGAGTGGTCGAACGAGCACATCGCCCTGCTGCCCAAGGGCATCAGCCGGCACCTGGTGCGGTTCGCCAACCTCTCGGGCTACGTCATCGCCATCAAGGAGACGACGGCGGAGATGGCGCAGCGCGAGTACGACATGCTGCGCACCCTGCAGCGCCTCGACGTGCCGTGCGTCGACCCGGTCGCGGTCATCAAGAACCGCACGGACGACGACGGCACCCCGTTGAACGCGGCGCTGGTGACCCGGCACCTGAAGTTCTCCCTCCCCTACCGCGCGCTGTTCTCGCAGACCCTGCGGCCCGACACCGCCACCCGACTGGTGGACGCGCTCGCGGTGCTGCTTGTGCGCCTCCACATCGTCGGCTTCTTCTGGGGCGACGTGTCGCTCTCGAACACGCTGTTCCGCCGGGACGCCGGCGCCTTCGCGGCATACCTGGTGGATGCCGAGACCGGCCAGCTCTACGAGGGCGGCCTCTCGAACGGCCAGCGCGAGAACGACCTGGAAATCGCCCGCGTGAACATCGCCGGCGAGCTGATGGATCTGGAGGCCGGCGGCCGGGCCGACGAGGAGCTCGACCCCATCCGCGTCTCCGACGGCATCGTCGCGGCCTACCGTTCGCTCTGGAAGGAGCTGACCGGCAGCGAGTCGTTCTCGTCGTCGGAGCGCTGGCGCATCAGCGAGCGGGTCGAGCGGCTCAACGAGCTCGGCTTCGACATCGAGGAACTGGCGATCAAGACCTCGGAGGAGGGCACGAAGGTCCGCATCCAGCCGAAGGTCGTCGACGCCGGCCACCACCAGCGCCGCCTGCTGCGCCTCACCGGCCTCGACACCGGCGAGAACCAGGCCCGCCGCCTGCTGAACGACCTCGACTCCTACGCGGCCACCCTCGGCAAGGAGGGGCTCGACGAGGAGGCGATGGCGCACGAGTGGCTGATGCGCGTGTTCGAGCCGGTCATCCGCTCCATCCCGGCCGACCTGAAGGGCAAGCTGGAGCCGGCCGAGGTCTTCCATCAGCTGCTGGAGCACCGCTGGTTCATGTCGCAGAAGGAGGGGCGGGACGTCCCGCTTGCAGAGGCGCTGACCTCGTACATCAACGACATCCTGCGTCACCGCCGCGACGAGGCCACCGTCATCGCCCCGCCCACCGAGACCATCAGCATCCCGGTGCTGGGCGGCGCTTCGGCGGAGGACGACGAGGACGACGACTGGCGGTCGAAGGTCTGACGCCACATCCGATCTGGTTGACGCGACACGCCGCGCGCCTGCCGGCGCCGGCGGCGTGTTGCGTCAACCAGGCGGCGTGATCAGCGGGCGGCGGCTTCCGCGCGGAGCTTCGCGATCTCGTAGAGGGTGACGCTCGCCGCGATGCCGGCGTTCAGGGACTCCGTCGCGGCCTCGATCGGGATGCTGACGATCGCGTCGCAGGTCTCGGTCACCAGGCGCGAGAGGCCTTTGCCCTCGCTCCCCACCACGATGACGACGGGACGGTCGGCGAACGACAGCCCGGGCAGGCTGACGTCCCCTCCCCCGTCGAGGCCGAGCACGAACACGCCGGCCTTCTTGAAGTCCTTCAGCGTCTGCGTGAGGTTGGCGGCCATCGCGACCGGCGTGCGCGCCGCCGCGCCCGCGGACGTCTTCCACGCCGCCGCCGTCATGCCGACCGAGCGGCGCTGCGGCACGATGACGCCCTGGCCGCCGAACGCCGCGGTCGAACGGATGATCGCCCCGAGGTTGCGGGGGTCGGTGATGCCGTCGAGCGCGACGAACAGCGGAGTCTGGCCACGGCGGACGCTGCGGTCCAGCAGCTCCCCCGGGTGCGCGTACTCGTACGGCGGCACCTTGAGCGCGACGCCCTGGTGGACCGCATCCCGCCCGGCCAGCCGGTCGAGCTCCGGACGCATCACCTCGAGGATCGGGATGGCGCGGCCGGTCGCGATCGACAGGATCTCCTTCATCCGGTCGTCGAACTCCACCCGGGCCGCCACATACAGCGTGGATGCCGGGATGTCGGCCCGCAGCGCCTCCAGCACCGAGTTGCGACCGGTGACGATCTCGCTCTCGTCGCCGCTCTTCGCCCGCCGGGAGGCGCCGGACGCGCCGCGCGGGGCGCCCCCGCCGCGACCGGCCTTCTCGGCGGCCCGCTCGCGCAGAACCTTCGCCTTGTGGGCCTTGTGGTACTCGCGGTCCTCCGCCTTCGGCGTCGGCCCCTTGCCTTCCAGCGCCTTGCGGCCGTGGCCGCCGGTGCCGACCGTCGCGCCCTTCTTGCTCTTCCGGACGGCTCCGGCGCGGGGCTTCCCACCCGAGTTCTTCATGATCCGATGCTCCAATGCGACCCCGTCGGGGTGTCTTCGATGGTGATTCCTGCCGCCGCCAGCTCGTCGCGGATGCGATCGGCTGCGGCGAAGTCGCGTGCGGCCCTCGCCTCCTGCCGGTCGGCGAGCAGCGTGCCGATCAGTTCGCCGAGCGCCGACTCGGCCGCGGTGGACCCGCTCGTGCGCCACTGCGGCGACAGCGGGTTGATGCCGAGCACCTCCGTCATGGCGAGGACGTGCCCGCGTGCGGTCGCTGCCGCCTCCAAGTCTTCCGCATCCAGCGCCGCGTTGCCTGAACGCACGGTGTCGTGCAGCACGGCGAGCGCCTGCGGCACCGCTAGGTCGTCGTCCATCGCCTCGGCGAACGCGTCCGGCACGATCTCGACGCCGTGCCCGGCGAACCGCGTGCCGGAGAGCCTGCGCTCCACCCGCTCGAAGAAGCCGGCGATACGGTCGAGCGCCGCCTCCGCCTCGGCGAGCGAGCCGTCGTGGTAGTCGATGGTGGACCGGTAGTGCGCAGAGCCGAGGTAGTAGCGGACCACGAGCGGCCTCGCGGCTCCGAGCAGATCGGCGGCGTACACGGAGTTGCCGAGCGACTTGCTCATCTTCTGGCCGTTGACGTGCACGAGGCCGTTGTGCACCCAGTAGTTCGCGAACGCGTCGCCCGCGGCCGTGGACTGGGCCAGCTCGTTCTCGTGATGCGGGAAGCGCAGGTCGAGCCCGCCGCCGTGGATGTCGAACTGCGGCCCGAGGTAGCGCCGCGACATCGCGGAGCACTCGATGTGCCAGCCCGGCCGCCCGTCGCCCCACGGCGACGGGAATGCGGCCGACGCGGGCTCGTCGTCCTTGCGGCCCTTCCACAGGGCGAAGTCGCGCGGGTCGCGCTTGGCGCGCGGGTCGGCGTCCGCCGCGGCCTCCATGTTGTCGATGCTCTGCCGGGTGAGCTCGCCGTACGACGGCCAGCTCTTCACGTCGAAGTACACGTCGCCGGAGCCGTCGGTCGCCGGGTAGGCATGACCTGCGTCGATGAGGCGCTGGATGATCTCCTGCATCTGCGGGATGCTGGCGGTCGCCCGAGGCTCGTACGTCGGGGGCTGCACGCCGAGCGCGCGGTAGGCGTCGGTGAACTCCAGCTCGAAGCGGTACGCCAGCGCCCACCACTCCTCGCTGCCGCCCTCCGCCTGGGCCGCCGCGGCATTGATGAGGATCTTGTCGTCGATGTCGGTGACGTTGCGGACGAGCGTGACGTCGTAGCCGCGGTACGTCATCCACCGGCGCAGCTGGTCGTACACGAGTGCGGAGCGGAGGTGGCCGATGTGCGGCGACGACTGCACGGTCGGACCGCACACGTACATGCCGACCTCGCCGTCGCGCAGCGGGACGAAGTCGCGCAGCGCCGCCGCCCGGGTGTCGTAGAGCCGAAGAGTCACGGCACAAGCCTACGGGGCCGGGGCGGCTCGCCGTGGCTACCGCTTCGCGCGCTCGGCCAGCTCGGCGTTGACGGGCGCGAACGCGGCCCGGTCGAGCAGCAGCTCGATGTGCGTGACGCGGCCGCCGGCCACCGTCAGGAGCTCGACGCAGCGCACGGCGCCTGCGGAGGTGTCTGTGACGAAGTCGTAGACCACGCACGCCCGGTCGCCTGCCGTGAACACCTCGCGGAGCTCGTTGCGCACCAGGGCGGGCATCAGCCGCTTCAGGGCGGTCAGCCACGCCTCCTTGTCGCTGGTGCTCCCGGCGAACTCGGCGCGCACCTGGTCGTCGAGCAGGTTCTCGAGCGCCTCCGTGTCGTGGGCGCCGACCGCCTGGATGTACGCCTTCGCCACCGTCTCGGTGTCCGTTGCCGCCATATCCGGAGCTCCTCTCCGCGTCGCCGTGACGCCAGAAGCCACCCTAGGCCTGCCCGGGACGCACGGCTACAGCCTTCGGGATGCGCTCAGGCGAGCAGGAGCGCCGTCGCGTTCGCGGTGACGCCTTCGCCGCGACCGGTGAACCCGAGGCCGTCGGTGGTGGTCGCGCCGAGCGACACCGGTGCGCCCAGGACGGCCGACAGGCGATCCTCCGCCTCCCGCCTGCGCGGTCCGAGCTTCGGGCGGTTGCCGATCACCTGCACCGCGACGTTGCCGATGCGGAAGCCGGCCTCCTCGACCCGTCGCCGCGCCTCGGTGAGGAACACCTCGCCGTGCGCGCCCGCGAACCGCGGGTCGCCGGTGCCGAAGACCCCGCCGATGTCTCCGAGGCCGGCCGCCGACAGCAGCGCGTCGACGATCGCGTGCGCGACCGCGTCCCCGTCGCTGTGCCCGGCGAGGCCGGGCTCCCCCGGCCAGTGCAGCCCGGCCAGCCAGAGTTCCGCGGCCGGGTCCAAAGCGTGCGTGTCGCTGCCGACGCCGATGCGGGGGGCGCCGGTGCCGGACAGGAGCTCTTCGGCCCGTCGCAGATCCCACGGCGTCGTCACCTTGAAGGCGTGCGCGTCGCCGGGCACCACATCCACCCGGAACCCGGCCGCCGCGACGAGCCCCGCGTCGTCGGTCTCGTCGCTCTCGGCGAAGGCGTAGGCGGTCAGCAGCTGCTCGCGCGGGAACCCCTGCGGCGTCTGCACGGCGGCGAGGGCCGACCGGTCGACGGTCTCGTGCACCTCGCCGTCGTCTCCGACGCGTTTCACGGTGTCGCTGACCGGGAGGCCGGGGACGACGCCGTAGCCCCGCTCCAGGACCGCGTCCACCACGGCATCGAACAGGGACGAGGGGGCGAGGGCGCGGGCGGCGTCGTGCACGAGCACCACGTCCACGTGCGGGTCGATCGCGGCGAGGCCCTCCGCGACCGAGAGCTGCCGGGTCGCGCCGCCGTCGACCACGGTCGCCGGACGGCCGAGCGACCGCTCGGCGAGCCACGCGGCGTCGTCGACGCGGTCGGCCGGCGCGACGACGATGGCGTCGGCCGTGTGGCGCATGCCGCGCACGGCATGCAGCGAGCGCTCCAACAGCGTCCGCCCCCGCAGGGTCACGAACGCCTTGGGCTGCCCGGCGCCGAGGCGCGTTCCGCTGCCCGCCGCGACGACGACGACGGCGACCCGGGGTGTGCTCCTGCTCTCCACCCGACCACCGTACCGGCAACCCCGCGCCGCGAGTGCGCCCGTTTGGGACGTCTGCGCCTGCGCGCGCCGCCGCAGACGTCCCAAACGGGCGCAGTCGCGGGGAACGACGACGGCCCCGCCGCTCAGAGAGCGACGGGGCCGTGAGTCGGGGTGGAGCAGCCTAGGAGGCGAGCACCTCGTCGAGGAGGCTGGAGGCCTGCTCGTCGTCGGTCTTCTCGGCCAGGGCCAGCTCGGAGATGAGGATCTGCCGCGCCTTGGCGAGCATGCGCTTCTCACCGGCGGAGAGGCCGCGGTCCTGATCGCGGCGCCACAGGTCGCGGACGACCTCGGACACCTTGATGACGTCGCCGGAGGCCAGCTTCTCCAGGTTGGCCTTATAGCGACGGGACCAGTTGGTGGGCTCCTCGGTGAAGGGGGCTCGCAGCACCTCGAAGACGCGGTCGAGACCCTCCTTGCCGATGACATCGCGCACACCGACCAGATCGACGTTCTCGGCCGGGACCTCGATGGTCAGGTCGCCCTGCGTCACGTTGAGCTTGAGGTACAGCTTCTCTTCACCCTTGATGATTCTCTTCTTGACTTCGGTGATCGTTGCGGCACCGTGGTGCGGATAGACGACGGTCTCGCCAACCTCGAAAAGCATAGATTTGTTGTCCCTTCAGCAATGAATAGGATACCACACGAGGCACATGCTAAGGTTCGCCCTCACGCCTCCCGGGCCCCCGGAACGGCCCCCGCGATGGGCTAGAGTTGCAGGGAGAAACCACCTGGAGGGTCATCAGTGAAAGCTCGAGTCGCGACGACCGTCGCCCTCGCCCTGGCCGTCGCGTTCAGCACCGCAGGATGCGGTCTCGTCGCCCCGCAGGCGACCACCAAGCACTACGACGCGAGCGACGGCGTCAGCGGCAACGTCGGCACGGTCGACGTCCGCAATGCGATCATCGTCACCGACGCGAAGGACGGCACGGTCGGCAACCTCGTGGTCACTCTGGTGAACACCGGGGACAAGAGCCAGCGGGTCGCCATCACCGCGGGCGACGAAGGCTCGAGCGCCGCCGAGGTCACCGTCAAGCCCGGCCAGGTGAAGCAGCTCGGCCAGGACCCGGAGAACGGCGGCCCGAGCAACGTGCTGATCCCCGAGTTCACCGCCAAGCCCGGCAGCCTCTTCCCCGTCTACTTCCAGTACGGCGACCAGACCGGCGTCAACCTGAAGGTGCCGGTGCTCGACGGCGGTCTGCCCGAGTACTCCAGCCTCGTCCCGCCGACCATCCTGCCGGCCGCCGGCTGATCGGGCCCCACGACAGACCGAAGCCGCCCGGTGCATCGCGCACCGGGCGGCTTCGTCGTGCCGGCGCCGCGGCTCAGGCGTTGAAGCGGTAGCCGAGCCCACGCACGGTGACGAGCATCCGCGGCTCGGACGGGCTCTCCTCGATGCGGGAGCGGATGCGCTTGATGTGCACATCCAGCGTCTTGGTGTCGCCGAAGTAGTCGCTGCCCCACACCCGGTCGATCAGCTGGCCGCGGGTCAGCACGCGTCCCGCGTTGCGCAGCAGCAGCTCCAGGAGCTCGAATTCCTTCAGCGGCATGGAGATCTCCTCGCCGTTGACGGCGACGGTGTGGCGGTCCACATCCATGCGCACGGTCCCGGCCTCCAGCACGCCGTCGTCGACGTGCTCGTCCTCTTCCACCCGGCGGCGGAGGACGGCGCGAATGCGGGCGAGCAGCTCGCGCGACGAGTAGGGCTTGGTCACGTAGTCGTCGGCGCCGAGCTCCAGCCCGACCACGATGTCCACCTCGGAGTCCTTGGCGGTCAGCATGATGATCGGGACCGAAGAGCGGGAGCGGATCTCGCGGCACACCTCGGTGCCGGGGATGCCCGGCAGCATCAGGTCGAGGAGGATCAGGTCGGCGCCGTCGCGGTCGAAGGCGGCGAGGGCGGTCGGGCCGTCCTCCGCCACCTCGACCTCGTAGCCCTCGCGCTTGAGCAGGTAGGCGAGCGGCTCGCTGAGCGCGGCCTCATCCTCGACGAGCAGGATGGATGTCACGGGGTGTCTCCTATCGGGGGTCGGACGGTGGAGGCCTCAGGCAGCCGGATGGTGAAGGTGGAGCCGCGGCCGGGCTGCGACCAGACACGCACGTCGCCGCCGTGGTTCTGGACGGCGTGCTTGACGATCGAGAGCCCGAGCCCCGTGCCGCCGGTGTTGCGCGAGCGGGCCTGGTCGACGCGGAAGAAGCGCTCGAACACGCGGTCGAGGTCCTCCTCGGGGATGCCTTCGCCCTGGTCGGTCACGGCGATCTCGACGACGCCATCGGCCTTGCGCACACCAATGCCGATGCGGGAGTCGTCGGGCGAGTACTGGATGGCGTTCGAGATGAGGTTGTGCACGGCGGTCACGAGCAGGGCCTCGTTGCCGAGCACCTGCGCCTGCTTGTCCCCGCGCATCGCGATCTCGATGTTGCGGGTCTCCGCCGCGACGCGGTTCTGGTCGACGGCCGCCTTGACCACCTTGCTGGCGGAGAGCGGCACGGCGTCGCCCAGCGCATCCGTCGCCTGCAGCCGGCTCAGCTCGATGATGTCCTGCGTGATGCGGGCGAGGCGCTGCGCCTCCTCCGAGAGCCGCTGGGCGAAGCGGCGCACCTGCTCCGGGTCGTCGGAGGCCCCGTCCAGCGCCTCCGCGAGCAGGGTCACCGCGCCGATCGGGGTCTTCAGCTCGTGGCTGATGTTGGCGACGAAATCGCGGCGCACGGCCTCCAGGCGGAACGACTCGGTGCGGTCCTCCGCGAGCAGCAGGATGTAGCGGGAGCCGAGCCGCGCCACCCGCACGCTCAGGTGGATGCCGGCGTCGCCGAACGGTCCGCGGGAGAGCTCGCACTCCTCCGTGATGGACTCCCCCGTGCGCCGGACCCGGTCCACCAGGTCGACGAGATGGGGGTGGACGAGCGCGCCGTTCCACACCAGCCCGATCGCGTGCGCTCCAGGGGACGCCTTGATGACGTTGTTCGACGGGTCGAGCACGACACCCGCCGATTCCAGGGCGTCGAGCACCTGGTCCACGCCGTCCGGAACGGCCGGATTGACCACCTGCGCCGCGTTGTCCCCGCGGCGCGCTGCGATGTGCAGGATCCACACGAAACCGGCGCCGACGGCGAGCCCCAGGCCCAGCGACAGCAGCACCAACCAGGTGGAGTCCATACGGCCAAGCGTAGGTGATGCGAAAGTGAACGCAGCGACGGATCCGGCGTCCTGCCGCGTGTTTTCGCGGGTACGTTAGAGACTGTTCAGCCGGGCGGCACCGTTTGTTAACCTGCCGTGGCGAACATGCTAGACGGGGTCAGAAGGCCCCGACATCCCGCGTGCCCGCGCACGCCAGGAAGGACCACACCCCATGCGCGAAGTCTTCCAGCAGGAGCTGGCGGAAGTTCAGGACCGCCTCGTCGAGATCGCCGAGTTGGTCGTCGTGTCCATCAGGAACGCGACCGCCGCGTTCAACGAGTCGGACGTGACGCTCGCGGAGGACGTCATCGCCAACGACCACCGCATCGACGAGCTGACGGTGCTGCTGGACGAGCTGTCCATCCAGATCCTCGCCCGCCAGCAGCCGGTCGCCCGCGACCTCCGGATCGTGGTCAGTGCGCTGCGCATCAGCGCGTCGCTCGAGCGGATGGGCGACATGGCCGAGCACATCGCGCAGCTGGCGCGCTACCGCTTCCCGGACAAGGTGGTCCCGAAGAGCCTGCGCTCGACGTTCTCCGAGATGGGCCGGCTCGACGTGCAGATCGCAGAGAAGCTCGCCGAGCTGCTGCGCACGCAGGACATCCGCCTCGCCGACGAGATCCGCAACGACGACGACGACATCGACGAGCTGCACATCAGCGTGTTCGACAAGGTGCTCGGCGAGACGTGGAAGGGCCAGGCCGTGGACACGGTGGATGCGACCCTCGCCTCCCGCTACCACGAGCGCTTCGCGGACCACGCCGTCTCGATCGCCAAGAAGGTGCAGTACCTGGCCACCGGCGACTGGGCCCCCGAACTCGCCTCCTGACCGGGCGACCAGCCCGCGAGCACAGGAAGAACGTCCCGAATCAGCTCGATTCGGGACGTTTTTCCTGTGCTCGGCGGCTCGGCGGCTTGAGGCGGGGGTCAGGGGCGGAGGGGGACGCGGGCGGCGACGCGGCGGAGGCCGCCGGGGGCGCGGGCGACCACGGAGAGCTCGGTGAGGAGGGCGTGCTCGCCCGGGTGCAGGCGGCCCGTGCGCTGGTCGGTGGCGTGCGCGCGGTAGCCCTCGCGCAGGTGGTGGGGGTCGCGGAGGGTCGCCCCGGCGGCCTCCAGCGCGTCGACCGCCGCGGTGTGCAGCGCAAGGAGGGGCTCCGACGGCCGGAGCACCGTGACCGGCACCGTGCGGTGAGCGCCGAAACGCTCCCGCGCCCCGCCGGACACCGGGATGGGAGCGACGCGCGGCAGCAGGTCGGCGACCGCATCCGCATCGAGGTCGGCCTCGAAGGGCGGCACGACGGTCACGTGCAGCGGCCAGTCGGCGGCCGGAAACACGTCGTCGCCGCGTCCCTTCAGGAACGCGACGACGACGAAGGTGCTGGTCGTGACTACTTCTTGCCCTGCGCGGCGACCGCGGCGGCGCCGGCGGCGGCGGCCTCGGGGTCGAGGTAGTACGACGGCTCGAGCGGCGTGAAGTCCTCGCCGAGCTTGTACACGAGCGGGATGCCGGTCGGGATGTTGAGGCCCGCGATGTCCTCGTCGGAGATGCCGTCGAGGTGCTTCACCAGCGCGCGCAGCGAGTTGCCGTGCGCCGTGACGAGCACGGTCTTGCCGGCCGCGAGGTCGCGCGTGATGTCGGACTCCCAGTAGGGCAGCATCCGGGCGATGACGTCCTTCAGGCACTCGGTGCGCGGCAGCTCGTCGCCGAGGCCCGCGTAGCGCGGGTCGCCGACCTGCGAGAACTCGCTGTCGTCGGCGAGGGGCGGCGGCGGCACGTCGAACGAGCGGCGCCACAGCTGGAACTGCTCCGGACCGTACTTCTCCAGCGTCTCCGCCTTGTCGAGGCCCTGCAGCGCGCCGTAGTGCCGTTCGTTGAGCCGCCAGGAGCGCTGCACCGGGATCCACAGCCGGTCGGCCACGTCGAGGGCGTAGTTCGCCGTCTGGATGGCACGGGTGAGGACCGACGTGTGCAGCACGTCGGGGGTGAGCCCGGAGTCGCGGAGCAGCTCGCCCGCACGCTTGGCCTCGGCGACGCCGGTCTCGCTGAGACGCACATCGACCCAGCCGGTGAACAGGTTCTTCTCGTTCCACTCGCTGCTGCCGTGGCGCAGGAGGATCAGGGTGTAGGGAGCGGCCATGCCCCCAATCTATCGTGTCGCCGCACAACGACATGTCCGGATGCGAGCGCGCTGGCAGGATGGACGCATGGCTTCCGGCGCCGTCGGCACGGTCACCCGTGGCACGACGAACACCAACCGGCTGCGCCGCGTCGACCGCTGGATCGCGGCCCAGCCGGCGCTGCGGCGCACAGCCTGCCCCGTGGTGGTCGACCTGGGCTACGGCGCGAGCGGCGTGACGGCGCTCGAGCTGCAGCAACGCCTGGCGAAGGTGCGACGGGATGTCGAGGTCGTCGGCCTGGAGATCGAGCCCGGGCGCGTGCGCACGGCCGAGGAGCAGCTCGCGGCGGTCCGCGCGGGCCGCACCGGCTTCGACCCGGAGGCGCGCATCCGGTTCGCCCTCGGCGGGTTCGAGGTGCCGCTGCCCGGGGGCCGCGGGGCCGCCGTCATCCGGGCGTTCAACGTGCTGCGGCAGTACCGCGAGGTGGAGGTGGCGGACGCGTGGGCGCGGATGCGCGCGCGACTGCAGCCGGGCGGCCTGCTGGTGGAGGGGACCTGCGACGAGATCGGCCGGATCTCCAGCTGGGTCGCGCTCGGGCCGGAGGGCCCGCGCACGCTGACCGTGTCGCTGCGGCTGCGCGATCTCGATGCACCGTCGGTGGTCGCCGAGCGGCTGCCGAAGGCGCTCATCCACCGGAACGTGCCGGGCGAGCGTGTGCACGGCTTCCTGTCGGAGCTCGACCGGCTGTGGCGCATCCACTCGCCGCTCGCCGCCTACGGCCCGAGCCAGCGCTGGATCGCCGTCGCGCAGGGGATGCGCGACTCCGGCTGGCCGGTCGTCGGCGGCCGCACCCGCTGGCGCCTCGGCGAGCTCACCGTCGCCTGGCCCGCCGTCGCCCCAGCCTCCCCCGCCTCCCCCGCCTCCCCCGCCATCGATTCCTGAGTTCTTACGCCGACACGTCGCCGCGAGCTCGAAGAACTCAGGAACTGTTGGCGCGGGGCGGGGCCGGTCAGGAGGTGGCGCGGGAGCGGTAGAGGAGCCAGAGGAAGTAGGGCGCACCGATCACGGCGGTGACGAGGCCCACCGGGATCTGGGCCGGGGCGATGACCGTGCGGCCGACCGTGTCGGCCACGCTCACCAGGATGGCGCCGAGCAGCGCGGCGACGGGAAGCACCCGCGCGTTCCTCTGGCCGACGAGCGACCGTGCGGCATGTGGTGCGACCAGTCCGACGAAGCCGATCACGCCCACGGCCGCGACCGCGGTCGCCGTCAGCGCCACCGCGATCGCGAGCAGCCCGAGCCGGGTCCGGCCGAGCGGCACGCCCAGCAGTCGTGGTGTGTCGGGGTCGAGCGCGACGAGGTCGAGCCGGCGAGTGGATGCGGCCAGCAGCGGCACGCACACCGCGAGCGCGACCAGCACCGGCAGCACCTGCGGAAACGTCCGCCCGTAGGTCGATCCGGACAGCCAGACCAGTGCCTTCGCCGCGTTGTACGGGTCCGTCAGCACGATGAGCAGGCTGGTGAGCGCCGTCGTGCCCGACCAGACGCCGATCCCGATGAGCAGCAGCCGGTTCTGCTCGAGCCCGCGGCGGGCGGCGAGGCCGAACACCAGCGCGGCCGCCGCGGCGGCACCGCCGAGCGCCGCGCCGCCTATCGCCCAGAACGACGCCAGCGGCACCGCCGTGATGACTGCGATGGCGCCGGCGCCCGCTCCCCCGACGACGCCGAGGATGCCGGGCTCGGCAAGCGGGTTGCGGGAGACCGCCTGCACGATGGCGCCTGCGAGCGCCAGGGCCGCGCCGGCGAGGAGCGCGGCGGCGACCCGCGGAAGGCGGGTGTCGAGCACGTACGTGACCACGCGGCCGGCGCGGCCGGCGAGGCCGTTGGCGACATCGCCCAGCAGCAGGCGCGCATCGCCCAGCAGCACCGCGGCGACCACCGCTCCGACGAGCGCGGCGCAGCAGACGACGAGGGCGATCGTGAAGGCGCGGCGGCTCCGCAGCCGGACGAACGCGGTCGTGGCCGTGTTCGACGACGTGTCCCGCGACCGGTAGGCCAGGTACACCAGCACGATCGCTCCGAACACGGTGGTGACGACCCCGGTCGGGACCGCGACGCCCGCCTGCGCACCGAACAGCGCACGCAGCAGCACATCGGCGGTCAGCACGACGAGCACGCCTGCGATCGCCGACGCCGGGAGGAACGCCCGGTGCTGGCCGAGGCCTGGAACCCGCGGGACGAGCAGGCGCACGATGGCGGGCGCGCACAGTCCGACGAACGCGATCGGCCCGGCGATCGTGACGGCGACAGCGGAGAGCAGCACGGCCAGCACGACCACGACCGCCCGCGTCGTGCGCGGGTCGACCCCCACCGATGCGGCACCGTCGTCGCCCAGGCCCAGGATGTCGAGCCGGCGCCCCATCGCCAGAAGGCCCGCGAAGGCGACGGTGGCGAGCGGAAGCAGCTGCACCACCCCGCCCATCCCGGTCTGCACCAGCGAGCCGTTGCCCCAGGCGAACAGTCCGGTCGTCTCCTGCGAGTAGAGGAGGAGCAGCATGCCGCTGACGCCGCTGAGGGCCAGGGTGAGCGCCGAGCCGGCCAGCACCAGCCGCACAGGTCCCGCGCCGCCCCGGGACAGGCCGAGCACGACGACGGCCGCCGCGAGGCCGCCCACGAAGGCGGTCGCCCCAGCCGGGAGCACCGGAAGCGAGACGCCGAACGCGGCGACGGCGACCACGGCCAGGTAGGCGCCGGCGTTGACCGCGAGCGTGTCGGGCGACGCGAGCGGGTTGCGCGAGACGGACTGCAGCGCGGCGCCGGCCGACCCCAGCGCTGCGCCGACGACGAGACCGGCGACGAGGCGGGGCAGCCGGGAGGCCGCGAGCACGGCGTCGGCCTGCCCCGCACCGGAGCCGGTGAGCGCCCGCCACAGCGCGTCGGGGCCGAGCGCCGCCGTGCCCTGGCCGAGGTGCACGACGCTCAGCGCCGCCACCGCCACCAGAGCCGCGGCGGCGAGCAGCGCGAGCCGGCCGGCACCGACGCGGTCGAGGGCGACGGCCCGCGTCACCTGGTGAGGGCGTCGACGAGCGCGTCGACGTACTGGGTCATGGAGGCCGGGCCGCCGAACATCCAGATGCCGTCGGGCAGCCGGTACACGTGGTCCGCCGTCACGAACGGGAGGGACGCCCACACCGCGTTGTCCTTGAGCCCGTCGCGGAACGGGTCGCCGCCTTCTGTGTCGTTGGCGATGTAGACGAACCGCACGTCGCCCAGGGCGGTCAGCCCCTCGACGTCGGTCGCGGCGAGACCGTACGCCTCGTCTCCCTTCAGCGGCCACGGGTCGGTCAGCCCGAGGGCGGCGTTCACGTCCGAGATGAGCGAGCCCTTCGCATACGGGCGGATGGACACGCTGTTCCCCTGCGCCCAGCCGTCGGCGAAGGCGACGCCGGTTCCCGCCAGCCCGGCGTCCGCCAGCCTGCGCTTGCCGTCGGCCAGTGCGGTCTCCCAGGCGGCGAGTTCCGTCTTCGCGCGGGCCTCCGTGCCCGTCGCCTTGGCGATCAGGTTCACGTTGTCGGCGAGGAGCTTCAGCTGCCCGGAAGTGTCGGCCGAGCGGACCACGAGGACCGGCGCGACGCGCTCCAGCTGGTCGATGGCGGAGTCCGAGAGGTCGGTCGTCGCCACCACCAGGTCGGGCTTGAGGGCGGCGACGGTGTCGACGCTGGGCTCGCCGCGCGTCCCGATGTCTTTGACGCCCTTCGGGAGCTTCTCGGGGGTGTCCCACGCGGAGTACCCCTTCACGTCGGCGACGCCGACGGGCTTCACGCCCAGGGTGAGCAGCATCTCCACGACGTTCCACTCGGTGCCGACGACCCTCTCGGCGGGTCCGTCGAGCCGCACCGTCTCGCCGCGCGCGTCCGTGACGCTGAGAGATCCGGCCCCCGGCGTCTCGCCGCTCGCGGCCTCGGTCGTGCCGCAGCCGGTGAGGGCGAGTAGCGCGGCGGCGGCCAGGGCGGCCACAGGGAGGTGTCGTCGGAGGTTCATCGGGTCCTTTCGGTTCGGAGGTGGTGCGTGCCGACGGCCCGCGTGCGCGGGATGCCGGAGACAGGGTCGGTCTCGACGTCGATGCGGATGCCGTAGACGTCGGAGAGGAGGTCGGGGTCGTACACCTCGGCCGCGGTGCCGGATGCGACCACCCGGCCGTCACGCAGCAGCACCACCCGGTCGGAGACGGCGGCGGCCTGGTCGAGGTCGTGCAGGACGAGACCGACGGTCACGCCATGCAGGTCGGCGAGCTCCCGCACCAGGTCGAGGATCTCGACCTGGTAGCGCAGATCGAGGTAGGTGGTCGGCTCGTCGAGCAGCAGCACGTCGGTCTGCTGCGCGAGGCAGCAGGCGAGCCAGACACGCTGCAGCTGGCCGCCGGACAGCGCCTCGACGCCGCGGTCGGCGAACGCGGTGACGCCGGTGAGCTCCAGGGCGCGGTCCACCGCCGCCCGGCCCTCCGGGTCGGAGGAGCGGAAGCCGCGGCGGTGGGGGTGACGGCCGAAGCCGACGACATCGCGGACGCACAGTCCGGCCGGCGTCGGACGGTTCTGGGCCAGCAGGGTGACGCGCCGGGCGAAGTCGCGCCGCGAGAGGGCCAGGGCGTCGACAGTGTCCGCCTCGGCCCCGGTGCCGGCGAGGTGGATGCGGCCGGCACGGGCGTGCTTGAGTCGCGCGATGGCGCGCAGGAGCGTCGACTTCCCGCTGCCGTTCGGCCCGATGAGGGCGGTCACGCGTCCGGCGGCGAGGATGAGATCGGCGCTGTGGACGACGTCCGTCCCGTCGTAGGCGATGGTCACGTCGGTGGCGGAGAGGCCGGCGGTCGCAGTCACAAAAGTTAGGTTAGCTTAACCTAACTCAGCGCCACAACGGCGTGCGAGTGGACAGCGGCCCAGCGGGAAGGAACGCCGGAGCGGGACTACTGTCGCGGGGTGCGCGTGACGGCGCCGAGGCGCGGAAGCCGCGGCACGTGCGCCTCCGCCCCGGCCTCCGGCGGGACCACGATCTCCTGCGCGGCCGCGACGGGCGTGCCGTCGGCATCCACCGTCAGGGTCGCGGCGGGGTCGGCGGAGCGCTTCACCACCGCGAGCGCGATGGGGCCGAGCTCGTAGTGCAGCGCGGAGGAGGTCACGGAGCCGACCTCCGATCCATCGAGCGAGACGACGGCTCCGGGCACGGGGTGCACACCCTCCGACCCGTCGAGGTGCAGCATCACCAGGCGACGCGGGGGGTGGCCCAGGTTGTGCACCTTCGCCACCGTCTCCTGACCGCGGTAGCAGCCCTTGCTGAGGTGCACGGCCGTGCGCAGCCAGTCGAGCTCGTGCGGGATGGTGCGCTCGTCGACCTCCGTGGCGAAGCGCGGCCGCCAGGCCGCGATGCGGAGCGCGTCGGCCGCGAGGGTGCCCGCCACGGCGAGCTCGCCCGTGCGCACGCGCGCCACAAGCGAGGGCAGGGCGTCGCGCGGGATCAGGCGCTCGCTCCAGGTCCACCCGGCTCCCGGATGCTCGCCGCGGGCGTACTGGTGGCCGCCGGGGGTCACGGCGCGCCACGGGTCGTGCCAGATCAGGGGCACGCCGTTGGGCGCCGCGATCGGCAATGGCGGGTCGCCCAGCGTCCCGATGGTCGCGAGTTCGGCGGTGCGGTCGGCCAACTCGACGCGCAGCATGAACCGCATCGAGTCGAGCCAGGCGAGCAGCCCCGCGGCCTCGGGCCGGTCCACGAGCAGCCACAGCGTCTCGCCGTCGTCGAGGAGGCGGACGGCGTGCTCGACGCGCCCGGTCACATCCAGCAGGAGGGTCTCGGACGACTCCCCCGGCCGCAGCCCGGTCAGCGCCTGGCTGGTCAGCGAGTTCAGCCAGCTGAGCCGGTCGGGACCCTGGATGGTGAGCACGGCGCGATCGGAGAGGTCGACGATGGCGCCGCCCTCGGCGAGCGCGCGCTGCTCGGCGAGCGGGCTGCCGTAGTGCGCGGGCACCCCGGCTCCGTCGGTGTCGACGGCGCCTGGCAGGTCGAGGAACGGGGATGCGTCGCTCACGGCTCGCCTCAGTCGACCTTGGCGAGGCGGGCGGAGGCGTGCGTGCGCAGCTCCTGCCCCAGTGCGGCGATGTCCCACGCCCAGAGCAGGTGCCCCTCCACCAACCCGTAGAGCCGGGTGGCGGCCGTGTACTCCTTGGCCCCGGCCGTGCGCAGCACCGCGTCGGTCGCAAGGTCGATGCGCGGACCGGCGACCTGGCCGAGGTAGAGCTCGCTGACGCCGTCGGGGTGGATGATCGAGACGTCGATGTCGAAGGCGCCGTTCGAGTTGCGCAGCGCCTCGACGGACTGCGCCGTGGAGAACGGCCGCGCGCCGATCCCGGGCAGCATCGCCGGGCCCGCGTCGCCCTCCACGAGCTTGCGGTGCAGTCGCCAGTATCCGGTCTCGGCGGCGAGAGGGGTGTTCTCCTCGTCGAGGATCCACGAGGTGGACGAGTAGTTGAGGTACCCCAGGCCGTCGTGGCTGAAGCTGATGCGCTGGCCGAACTCGCGCTGGGTGTGCTCCTCCTCGACGGCGTAGTCGAGCACGCCGGTGCCCTCCCACACCCCGATCAGCCAGGAGAGGGGGACCAGCTCGGCCGGAAGGTCGGTGGGGATCTCGATCATGGGAGCGGGATGCTCAGCGCTGACCGCGGAAGAGGTTGTAGACCACGACCCCCGAGACGCCGAGGATGGCGAGCGTTGCCAGGCCCAGAAGGCCGATGAAGAAGAGTTCGAGAGCGACCAGCATGGGTCCAGTCTAACCGTGTGCCGCCGACATCGGCCGGTGCCGTCAGCGCAGTCCGGCGATGAGGGCGAGGACGGCCCCGATCGCACCGAGGATGACGAAGCTGCCGGTGAGGGTCGCGGCCAGCCGGGTGATGAAGCCGTCCTTCTGCTGGGTGGCGAGCTGGGCGACGAAGCCGAGCAGCGCGCAGACCGCGAGGGCGAGCGAGAGCCAGGAGGCGTACGCGGCCGGGCGCGACAGCGAGCCGATCAGGACGCCGAGCACCAGCGCGACGACCCACACGGAGCCGATGCTCAGCGCCGTCGCCCACCACGGGAGCGGCGGCTGCGCGGCACCGGCCGCGGCAGCGGGGCCGAGCGCGTGCGGTACAGGGGTGTCCGGGATGTCGTCGCTCACGCTCCCATTCTGCCCCGCGCGGGCCGCGCTCCGGCTGCCCGAGGCTGCGGGAAAGGGGTGTCGCGCATTTCCGGTAGCATTGCGGCACAGACGGCTGAGGAGGAATGGGTGGCGCAACTTCTGATCCTGACGTCTGCGTCGAACGCCTCCGGGCAGGGCTCCAGCGGCTCCGGCGCACCGGGATCCGCCGCCTCCGTGAGCGACGCGGAGGTGCTGCCGAGCCTCGCGCTGCTCAGCCACCGGGTCCGTCACATCCCTGCCGAGCCGGCCGCCCTGGTCAACGCTCCGAGTTGCGACCTGATCTTCGTGGACGCGCGCCGCGACCTGGCGAGCGCGAAGTCGCTGTGCAAGATCCTCACCACAACAGGCGTCACGGTCCCGCTCGTGCTGGTGCTCACCGAGGGCGGGCTCACCGCTGTGAGCGCCGACTGGGGCGTCAGCGACGTCGTGCTCGACAACGCCGGCCCGGCGGAGGTGGATGCGCGCATCCGGCTGGCCATCGGCCGGCAGACGCAGGAGCACGCGCAGAGCAAGATCCAGGCGTCCGGCATCACGATCGACGAGGCCAGCTACTCGGCGAAGGCGCACGGGCGCCAGCTCGACCTCACCTTCAAGGAGTTCGAGCTGCTGCGCTTCTTCGCGACGCATCCCTCCCGCGTCTTCACGCGCGAGCAGCTGCTCAGCGAGGTGTGGGGCTACGACTACTTCGGCGGCACGCGCACGGTCGACGTGCACGTGCGACGGCTGCGGGCCAAGCTGGGCGACCTGGAGTCGCTCATCGGAACCGTACGCAACGTGGGCTACCGGTTCAACGTCTACGAGGACGACAACGACCGGCTGCCGACCTCGGTCCGTCCCTGAGCCCGCCCGGCGAGCACAGGCCGTCCCTCCACAGCCAGGCGTTTATCCACCGTTTACGTGCGGCCGTCCCTGGCGCGCGTCGGCGGTGACATGATGGGGGGATGGACGAGCGCACGACCCTCGAGAACGGCCTTCTTGACTCCGGGCTGGGCGGGAGCCTGGGCAGTGACTTCGACGACGACTTCGCCCCCTTCATCTACGAGCCGGACCCGACGCTGCCGGAGGACCGCTACCTCGACCGCGAGCTGAGCTGGCTGGCGTTCAACCAGCGGGTGCTCGAGCTGGCGGAGGACCCGCTCCTGCCGGTGCTCGAGCGCGCCAACTTCCTCGCGATCTTCGCGAGCAACCTCGACGAATTCTTCATGGTGCGCGTCGCCGGCCTCAAGCGCCGCATCGCCACCGGTCTCGCCGTCCCGACCAACGTCGGCCGCGCGCCGCAGGAGGTGCTGGCCGACATCTCGGAGAAAGCGCACGAGCTGCAGCTGCGGCACGCCCGCGCGTACCACGACCTGGTGCAACCGGCGCTGGCGGAGGCCGGCATCACTGTGGCGACCTGGGACGACCTCGACGAGGCCGACAAGGCGCAGATGCGCGAGGTGTTCTCGCAGCAGATCTTCCCGGTGCTGATGCCGCTCGCGGTCGACCCGGCGCACCCCTTCCCCTACATCTCCGGTCTCTCGCTCAACCTCTCGGTGCGGGTGCGCAACTCCCGCTCCGGCAAGGAGCAGTTCGCGCGCCTCAAGGTTCCGCAGATGCTGCCCCGGTTCGTGCGCATCGACCAGCGCGAGGGCCTCGGCCAGGTGCGCTTCATCATGCTGGAGGACCTGATCGCCAACCACCTCGGCGACCTCTTCCCCGGCATGGAGATCCTCGACCACCACGTCTTCCGCGTGACCCGCAACGAAGACGTCGAGATCGACGAGGACGAGACCGAGAACCTCATCCAGGCCCTGGAGCGCGAGCTGCTGCGCCGGCGGTTCGGGCCGCCGATCCGGCTCGAGGTCACCGACGACATGGACCCGGTAACCCTCGGCCTGCTGGTGCGCGAGCTCGATGTGACCGAGCAGGAGGTCTACCGGCTTCCCGCTCCCCTCGACCTCGGCGGCCTGTTCGACCTGGCGAAGATCGACCGGCCCGACCTCCACTACCCGAACCACGTCCCGACGACGCCTGCGCAGCTCATGCCGAGCGAGCCGAACGCCAAGCCCGACATCTTCGCGGCCATCGCCCGGCAAGACGTTCTGGTGCACCACCCGTACGAATCGTTCGCCACCAGCGTCCAGGCCTTCCTGGAGCAGGCCGCGGCCGACCCGCACGTGCTCGCGATCAAGCAGACGCTGTACCGCACCTCCGGCGACAGCCCGATCGTCGAGGCGCTGATCGACGCGGCCGAGGCCGGCAAGCAGGTGCTGGCGCTCGTCGAAATCAAGGCGCGCTTCGACGAGCAGAACAACATCTCCTGGGCCCGCAAGCTCGAGAAGGCCGGGGTGCACGTCGTCTACGGCCTCGTCGGGCTCAAGACCCACTGCAAGCTGGCGCTCGTCATCCGCGAGGAGAAGGGCGTGCTGAAGAGCTACAGCCACATCGGCACGGGCAACTACAACCCCAAGACGTCGCGCATCTACGAAGACCTCGGACTCTTCACCGACGACGACCAGGTCGGCAAAGACCTCACCCGGCTGTTCAACGAGCTCTCCGGCTACGCGATCGAGAAGAAGTTCAAGCGGCTGCTCGTCGCCCCGCTGCACCTGCGCAAGGGTCTGCTCAAGCGGATCGACACCGAGCGGGCGAACGCCGAAGCGGGCCGGCCCTCCGGCATCCGGATTAAGCTCAACTCCATCGTCGACGAGGCGATCATCGACGCGCTGTACCGCGCCAGCCAGGCGGGCGTCCCTGTCGACCTGTGGGTGCGCGGCATCTGTGGCGTCGTCCCCGGTCGCGAGGGACTGTCGGAGAACATCCGGGTGCGCTCGGTGCTCGGCCGCTACCTCGAGCACTCGCGCATCTTCTCCTTCGTCAACGGCGGCGAACCGCAGGTCTACATCGGCAGCGCAGACATGATGCACCGCAACCTCGACCGCCGCGTCGAGGCCCTCGTGCGGCTCAGCGACCCGGACCACGTTCGCGAGTTGGAGGACCTGTTCGACCTCGCCTTCGACGAGCGCACCGCCACCTGGAAGCTCGACCAGGACGGCGTGTGGACGCGGCATCACCTCGACGAGAACGGCAAGCCGCTGGTCGACCTGCAGAGCAAGCTGATCCAGCAGTACAGCCACCGTCCGCGCAGCACCCGCACGGGAACGAGGCGGTGAGCCCGGCCATCTACGCCGCGGGCGCCCTCTGCTGGCGGATCGTGGACGACCGCATCGTCGTGCTTGTCGTGCACCGCACGAAGTACGGCGACGTGACGATCCCCAAGGGCAAGGTCGACCCGGGCGAGACGCTGCCGCAGACCGCCGTCCGCGAGATCCTGGAGGAGACGGGTCTCGCCATCCGCCTCGGGGTGCCGCTGGGCGTCTCCACCTATGCGCTGGGCAGCGGTCGCGACAAGATCGTCCACTTCTGGGCGGCCGAGGTGTCCGACCGGGCGATCGAACGCTCCACGTTCGTGCCGAACAGCGAGATCGCGGCAATCGAGTGGGTCACCATCAAGAAGGCGCGCGGCTACCTCACCTATGAGCGCGACGTCGAGATCCTCGACGCCTTCGACGCGCTCGTGCACCAGGGCATCACGTCCACCTTCGCCCTCATCGCGCTGCGGCACGGAAAGGCCGCACCGCGCGACAACTGGGACGGCTCCGACGCCGCCCGGCCGCTCACCGAGCGCGGCGTGCGGCAGGCGGCCGCCGACGTCCCGACGCTGCAGGCGTGGCGGCCGAAGCGCATCGTCACGAGTGACGCGGTCCGCTGCGTCACGACGGTCGCTCCGCTCGCAGCCGCCACGGGCATCAAGCCGACCCGAGAGCACGGCATCAGCCAGGACGCCTACGAAGAGGGTGCGGGCGAGGTGCGCCGCGTCGTCGGCAAGCGCATCCGCTCCCGCAAGACCGCGGTGCTGTGCAGCCACGGCCCGGTCCTCCCGGAGATCATGCGCGAGATCGCGCTGGCCACGGGGACGATGCCGGGCGGCTACCTCAACGACGCCGCCGATCTCGACACCGGCGGCTTCTCGGTCGTGCACCTCTCGGCCACGAACCCGGCCTCCGGAATCGTCTCGATCGAGACGTACGCCCCCGCGGTATGACATCCTGATATTCTGGATTGCACACCGCAATCCGCTGCGTTAGCGTGGTCGAGGCATCGTCCGGTGCCGCTTGAAATCACCAGAGGACCACATGACCAGCTTCACGCGCATCCGCCTCGGCGCCCTCGCGGCGACCGCGGCCATCGTCGCCGGCAGCTTCTTCGCCGCCGCGCCGGCGAACGCAGCCACCGGGACGATCACCGTCACGCCCGACCCCTTCGACTACAGCCTGGGTGATTGGGGCGACGGCTTCACCGTGGAGGGCGACGGCTTCACCCCGGGCAGCACTGTCACCCTCGATCTCGTCGGCCCGTCCGGCTCCCTCCAGACGTTCCAGGTCCCGGAGCCCGCCTCCGACCCCGCCGGTGCCTTCGTCGCCGTCTTCCTGCCGACGGTGGCTGTGCCCGCCGCCGGCGAGCAGGTGTCGATCACCGCGACCAGCACGAGCGGCGACACGTCGAACACCGTCGCGATCGAGCAATGGATCGCCCCCGCCGGCATCCAGACCAACGTGAGCACCCTGACCACCGACGAGTTCGTCGTGGACGAGGCGATCCGGGTCTTCGCCTGCGGCTACGCCCCCGGTGAGACCGTCACCGCCGAGGCCGCCTATGACGGCGACGTGCTCCCCGCGGGCAGCTACACCGCGGCGCCGAACGGCTGCGTAGCCTTCTCCGTCTGGCTCGAGTCTGGCACGGCCGTCGCCGGCGACTTCGTGCTGACCGTCGCGGGCGCGAGCCTCACCCAGAGCGCGACAGTCACGATCACCGGCGCCGACACGGTCACCGGAGGAGGCGCTCCCTCGGTGGGCAACGCGGCGGCGAACGGCGCGTCGACGCAGGTCACCCGTCTCCCCGTCGTCAGCGGCTGATCGCCGACGGGCACCGCTGTGGCGGCGCGGGCCTCGGCTCGCGCCGCCACATCCATTCGGGCAACCGACACCCTGCCGATCCGAACTCACGAAAGAACCATGACGAACCGCCGACCGCTCTCCCTCCTTCTCAGCGCCAGCCTCCTCAGCACCACCGCCCTCGTCTCCCTCCTCACGGGCTGCTCAGCTGACCGGAAACCGGCCAGCACGCCGACGTCTAGTGCGACCGCTTCCGCGAACGTTGGGCCGGCCCTTCCCGCGGCACTGTCCCCGTCGGCCCTCGCCGCTCTTCCCGCTGCCGAGTTCGACGCGGTCATCCCGGGCCTGCTGGCCGCTCCCGCCACGGTGAAGGCGACCCATTCCTACCGAATCGCCTTCGACACCGCGGTATACGGCTCCGACTTCACGACTCCCGTCGCACGCATCCCCGCCAAGAACTTCCTAGGCAAGCCCACCACCATCGTGCCGGTCGAGACCCGAGGCAGGTGGTCGCTGGTCCTGACGCCGGCGCGACAGAAGCTGCCGTCGACGGCGACCGCCGACGCACCCGCCCCGGCGCAGAGCGCAGCTTGGCTGCCGACCTCGTCCCTCCAGCGCGTCGGCAGCCTGACCAAGCGCGTCGTCGTTTCCACGTCGAAGCACACCCTCGTCATCGCGGACGGCGCCGGGAGAGCACTCAAGAGCTTCCCTGTGGGCGTCGGCACCGCCTCCACCCCGACCCCCACCGGCACCGGCTACCTGCAGGCCCGCTACCTCGACCCGGCGCAGGGGCAGACGGAGCACCGCATCCAGCTGACCTCCCTGCACGCGACGGAGGCGGACGAGCCGTACGAGGGATCCGATGGAGGTCTCATCGGCATCCACTACCAGTCGACGTCGAGCGGCGCCGTGTCGCACGGCTGTATCCGGCTCCCGGCCGACGCGATCGCGGCTGTCGACGCGCTTCCTCTGGGCACGCCGGTGCAGATCACCGACTGAACGACGACGGCGGCAATGAGCCGCAGGAACGCCCTTCGAGCACAAGAGCACACCCCGCGTTAACCTTCCGTTTACCGCTGCGGGGGACTCTGGACAGACATCGGGAATAGCGTCACGCACGGGTCGCACCGGCCCCGTCCTGTTGTTACTGATCCCCGAAGGGACAACTGTGAATCTCAAGCGCATCGGCGCTCCTGTGGCTCTGCTCGCCGCGGCCGCCATCTCTCTCACCGCCTGCGCGGCGAACGAGGGCAGCACCCCGTCGACCACGACGGCTGCTGCGACGAACTTCTCCGGCACGCTGAACGGCATCGGCTCGTCCGCCCAGGGAGCCGCGCAGACCGTCTGGGCCGCCGGCTTCCAGCAGGCCAACCCGAAGGCCACCATCAACTACGACCCGCAGGGTTCCGGCGCCGGTCGCAAGAGCTTCATCTCGGGCGCGGCGGACTTCGCCGGCTCCGACGCGGCCCTCAAGACGGAGGAGCTCGCGGGCACGTTCGCCGGCTGCGCCGCGAACAGCAAGGGCATCGACCTCCCGGTCTACATCTCCCCGATCGCCATCGCGTACAACGTGGACGGCGTGAAGGACCTCAAGCTCGACGCCGCGACCATCGCGGGTATCTTCTCGGGCAAGATCACCACCTGGGACGACGCCAAGATCAAGGACCAGAACTCGGGCGCCTCGCTCCCGTCGGCCCCGATCACGGTCGTGCACCGCTCCGACGACTCGGGCACCACGCAGAACTTCACCGAGTACCTCGCGGCCAACGCGCCCGACGTCTGGACCGCCCCGGCCTCCCAGACCTTCCCGTTCCAGGTCGGCGACGCCGCGAAGGGCACCTCGGGTGTCGCGGACGCCACCAAGAACGCGAAGAACTCCATCACCTACATCGACGAGTCGGGCTCGGCGGGCCTCAGCATCGCCCAGCTGAAGGTCGGCAGCAACTACGAGAAGATCAGCGCCGACGGCGCCGCCGCCGTGGTCGCCGCGTCCCCGATCGCCAGCGGTCGCGAGACGAACGACCTCGCCATCCAGATCGACCGCAAGGACACCACCAAGGGCGCCTGGCCGCTCGTCCTGGTCTCCTACGTGATCGCGTGCCAGGAGTACAAGGACTCCGCCAAGGCGGACCTGGTCAAGGGCTACGTCGACTACATCATCTCCAGCGACGCCCAGAAGGCCGCCGCGGAGCAGGCCGGCTCGGCCCCGCTGTCGAGCGACCTCGCCGACAAGGTCTCGAAGGCCGTCAGCAGCATCAAGTGACACCGGACCGCTCGGCCTGGGCTGCACACGCGGCCCGGGCCGAGCGGCGCTCCCGCCCTCAGCCGCCCGCCGGGCGGCACACCCGATGAGAGAAAGCAAGGAATGACCGCCGGAACCGCAGGAGCCATCAGGCCGAGAGCGAAGGTCCGCCTCGGCGACCGGGTCTTCTCCACCAGCACCGTCGTCGCGGGGTCGCTCATCCTCGCCACCCTCGCCGCCGTCGCCCTCTTCCTCGTCCTGCAGAGCATCCCCGCGCTCTTCGCCAAGGCCGGCGAACTGCCGAACAACGCCACCAACTTCTGGTCGTGGGTGTGGCCGCTCGTCTTCGGCACCATCTGGGCCGCCGTCATCGCGCTGCTCATCGCGACCCCGCTGTCCATCGGCATCGCGCTCTTCATCTCGCACTACGCGCCCCGCCGGGTCGCCCAGGTGCTCGGCTACATCATCGACCTGCTCGCGGCCGTCCCCTCCGTCGTCTTCGGCCTCTGGGGCATCGCGACGCTGTCCTCGTTCGTGCAGCCGTTCTACGTCTGGCTCGGCGACAACCTGGGCTGGATCCCTCTCTTCGCGCCGCCGGTCTCCGGCACCGGCCGCACCATCCTCACCGCGGGCCTCGTGCTCGCCGTCATGGTCATCCCGATCATGACCGCCATCTGCCGCGAGATCTTCCTGCAGACCCCGCGCCTCCACGAGGAGGCCGCGCTCGCCCTCGGCGCGACCCGCTGGGAGATGGTCAAGATGGCCGTGCTCCCCTTCGCCCGCAGCGGCATCGTCTCCGCCATGATGCTGGGCCTCGGCCGTGCGCTCGGCGAGACCCTCGCCATCGCCATGGTGCTCTCCCCCGCACTGATCGTGAAGTTCGCGCTCCTGCAGGCGCAGAGCCCGAACACGATCGCCGCGAACATCGCGCTGCAGTTCCCGGAGGCGACCGGGATCGGCGTCAACGCGCTCATCGCGTCCGGCCTCGTGCTGTTCGTGGTGACGCTGTTGATCAACATGCTCGCCCGCTACATCGTCAGCCGCCGCAAGGCCTTCTCTGGAGCGAACTGATGGCCACCACGACCGCCACCGCCCCGCGCCCGCTCACCAACTCCTATACCGCGGGCAAGCTCCCCGGCTGGGCCCCGTGGACGATGCTCGTCGTCTCCTGGCTCGTCATCGGCGCGGTGTTCGCCATGCTCGCTGCCAGCGGCGCGACCAAGGGCTTCAACATCGTCGGGGCCATCTTCTTCGGCACCGTGCTCTTCGACATCGCCATCTACGTCACCTCGCTGCTGATCGAGGGCTCGCGCAAGGCGATCGACCGGCTCGTCACCTCCCTCGTCGCCACCGCGTTCATCATCGCCCTGCTGCCCCTGATCTCCCTCGGCTGGACCGTCGTCACGCAGGGCCTCGCCCGCTTCGACATCGCGTTCTTCTCCGAGTCGATGCGCAACGTCATCGGCGACGGCGGCGGCGCACTCCACGCCATCGTCGGCACCCTCGAGATCACGCTCATGGCGGCGGTCATCTCGGTGCCGATCGGCCTGCTCACCTCGATCTACCTGGTCGAGTACGGGCGCGGGATGCTCGCGCGCGGCATCACCTTCTTCGTGGATGTGATGACCGGCATCCCCTCGATCGTCGCCGGCCTGTTCGCCTACGCCCTGTTCGCGCTGTTCTTCGGCCCGGGCATCCGGAACGGCTTCATGGGCGCCGTCGCGCTGTCGGTGCTGATGATCCCGGTCGTCGTCCGCTCCAGCGAGGAGATCCTCCGGATCGTGCCGAACGAGCTGCGCGAGGCGTCGCTCGCCCTCGGCGTGCCGAAGTGGCTCACCGTGCTGAAGGTCGTGCTGCCGACATCGATCGCGGGCCTGGTCACCGGCGTGATGCTGGCGATCGCCCGCGTCATCGGCGAGACGGCGCCTCTGCTGATCGTCGCCGGCTTCACCACCAGCATGAACTACGACCTCTTCAACGACCGGATGATGGCCCTGCCCGTGTTCGTGTACACCCAGTACACGCAGGCGGCCGGTCTGCACGCGCAGGCCTCCATCGATCGCGCCTGGACCGGCGCGCTCGCCCTGATCATCATCGTGATGCTGCTCAACCTCATCGGCCGCATCATCGCCAAGGCCTTCGCCCCCAAGTACGGCCGCTGAGCCCGCACCCGAACCCACAAGGAAAAAAGTGTCAAAGCGCATCGAAGTCAACGACCTCAACGTCTACTACGGCAGCTTCCGCGCCGTGGAGGGCGTGTCGCTCACCATCGAACCCCGCACCGTCACCGCCTTCATCGGCCCGTCGGGATGCGGCAAGTCGACGTTCCTCCGCACGCTGAACCGCATGCACGAGGTCATCCCCGGCGCGTACGTCGAGGGCGAGGTGCTCATCGACGGCAACAACCTGTACGGCGCCGGCGTCGACCCCGTCCTCGTCCGCCGCCAGGTGGGGATGGTGTTCCAGCGGCCGAACCCGTTCCCGACCATGAGCATCCGCGACAACGTGCTCGCCGGCGTGAAGCTCAACAACCGCCGGATGTCGAAGAGCGACGCCGACGACCTGGTCGAGAAGTCGCTGCAGGGCGCCAACCTGTGGAACGAAGTCAAGGACCGCCTGAACCTTCCCGGCTCCGGCCTCTCCGGCGGCCAGCAGCAGCGCCTCTGCATCGCGCGCGCCATCGCCGTCTCGCCGGACGTGCTCCTGATGGACGAGCCGTGCTCGGCTCTCGACCCGATCTCGACCCTCGCGATCGAGGACCTGATCGAGGAGCTGAAGAACGACTACACGATCGTGATCGTGACCCACAACATGCAGCAGGCGAGCCGCGTCTCGGACCGCACCGCGTTCTTCAACATCGCGGGCACCGGCAAGCCGGGCAAGCTCATCGAGTACAACGACACGAACATGATCTTCTCCAACCCGACCGTGCAGGCAACCGAGGACTACGTCTCCGGCCGCTTCGGCTGATCCCCCAGCGCCACCCGGGCCCCAAGCCCGGGCCGGCGAACACAGGAAAAACGTCGCCTCAGCACGCGCTGGGCGACGTTTTTGCTGTGCTCGGCGGCTGGGTCAGGAGGGGATGGCGACGATCGGGTCGGTCGTGGGGCGGTCGGAGCCGCCGGAGGGCTCGACGGTGACGCCGACGGTGTCGCCCGCCGCCATGTCGCCGGTCAGGACGCGCCAGGTCGAACCGGAGCCCGACGGGGTCATCGTGCCGGCCGGGATGGCCTTGCCGTCGCGGATGTACCAGAGTTCGTAGGTCTTGTCGTCGGGCAGCGGCGGGAGCTCGTCGGCGACGAGCGCGGACCGGCCGAGCTTCCCAGACCAGACCAGGGTCGCCGTCCCGCCGCCCGCGACATCCGCCGTCGCGCGCTGGACGTCCGGCGCCGCGTTGATCTCGGCGAGGGCGGAGGCCTGCTGCGACTGGTACGAGTTGCTGCCCGAGAGTGTGGAGCCGACGAAGGCACCGCCGACGAAGATCAGGACGGCAGCGGCGGCCGCGCCGAGGATGAGACCGGGACGCTGGAACCAGCGACGACGAGCCGTGCGCTCGGCCGGGGTGAGCTCCGGAGCCGGGACGGGGGCCGAGGCGATCACACCTGCTGCGGCCGCGTCGGTACCGCCGTCCACATCCTGTGCGGGCAGCTGCGGGGTCTCGCCGAGGCGCGCGAACAGTGTCGCCTTCAACTCCGGTCGCGGCTCCACGGGGTCCGCGGCGAGCGCGAGCTCGGCCGCGACGTCCTCGAAGGAGCGCGCCTCCGCCTCGTTCTCGGCGCCGAGGCGGTACCCTAGGCGCTCGGGCTCGTCCCCGCGCCGGCGGTCGCTCTCGTCGGTCATGTCGTCACCCCCAGTTCCTCTCGCAGCCGTATCATCGCATCGCGCAGCCGTGTCTTCGCTGTGCCCAGCGGGATGCCCAATTCGGCCGCGACCTCCGACTGGCTGAGACCGCCGTAGTAGGCGAGGGTGATGGCCTGGCGCTGCGGCTCGGTCAGCGTCCGCATCGCCACCTCCACCCTCTCGTGCTCCACACGCACCTCCACCGTCTCCGCGACCTGGTCGTACGCGGTGGGCAGGTCGCGCATCCCGACCACGGCGTCCCTGTCACGGGATGCCTGGGATGCGCGGATGCGGTCCACCGCACGACGGTGGGCCATCGTCAGGATCCACGTCTGCGCTCGACCCTTATTCGGATCGAACCGCGCAGCGGATTGCCACGCCTCCAGGAACACTTCCTGGGCGACCTCCTCCGACTGCGCCGCATCGACGAGGAGCCGCCGGATGAGGCCGAGGACGCGGGAGGCGGTGGCGTCGTAGAAGAGCGAGAATGCCTGCTGGTCGCCCTGGGCGGTGCGCACGAGCAGGGCGTCGAGGTCGGCCGCAGGGGCGTCTTCCACGTCGTCTCCGCTCTCGACAGAAAAAGTGCCGGGCCGCAGAACGCCTCTCGGCGCGAGGCCGCTCGAAGCGGCTAGTTTTGGAGCCCGGGGTTACTGCGGCCCGGCGACATCCAGTGTACAGGAGCCGTTCCACGGACCTGTCGGCGTGGCGTTCGCGGCCCGAGAACGGCGGATGAAGCGCGGGGGTTGACCTCGCAGGGTTCAGTCGAGCGAGTCGGACCGCCACAGGCGGGCGCAGGCGGAGAGCTCCTCCGCCGTGCGCGTGAACCGCAGCGCACGGGTGGTCAGCTCGCTCGCCCGCTGCGGGTCGAGCACCTCGCGGTCGTCCGCGATCGACGCGGCGCCAGCCGCCGTCACCCGGCAGAACGCGGCGGCGCGGTCGAGCGCGACGGCGAAGTCCCCCTCGAACAGCCCACGCAGGATGCGGTCGGCCAGTTCGGTGATCTCGGCCGGCCCCGCGGGTGTCGGCGCACCGGCCACGACCGCGTCGATCGACGGAAGCACCTCGGTGCCGCGCTGGTACAGGTAGGCGGTGCCCTCGGCGTCCTGCCGGATCAGCAGCCGCAGCAGGTAGATGCGCCAGAGCGCGCCCGGCAGGCTCTTCGGCGTGGACCGCGACCACAGCTCGGCGATGGCGTCGATGCCGTTGGCGTCGGTGAACGCGACGAGCCGGTCGACGACCTCCGGCTCGGGGTTGTCGCGCACCCTCGCGAGCAGGGCGCGGGCGGTCTCGTGCGCGACCCGGCTGATCTGAGCCGGGTCCTCTCCGCCCATGAACGCCTCGAACATGCCGCTCGTGAAGAAGGTGGGCTTGTGGAACCGATCCGACATCCCCCTATTCTCCCCCCGCTCGCCGCGGGCACCGGCCGCCGGGCGGGACGAATCCACGCTAGATTGGTGGGACGGGCCTCTAGCTCAGTCGGTAGAGCATCGGACTTTTAATCCGCGGGTCGTGGGTTCGAGCCCCACGGGGCCCACCCTTTTCCGGCGCTCGTCCTGAGGTTCTCGGCAGCCTCGAGGCCGCGCAACGACGGGTGAGCGCCGGCATGGAGCTCACGCGGGGGAAGCGGCGTCCTGGTCGACCCAGGGCGGGTACGGCTCCCCGGACCGGGCCCGCGCCACACGCTCGTACGCCGGGACGCTCATCAACGAGAAGCCGAACTGCGGGGTCGGCGTGGCCGGGGCAGAGGTGGACAGGGCGCGGCCGTCACGCAGCGTCGCGCGGGCGATCAGCCGCATGCCGTCGAGTCGCTCGGTGAAGCGTCCGTGCGCCGCCGCATCCACCAGGGCGCGGAGCGTCTCCGTGCCTCCCGCGTCCCCGGGCAGCCGCCAGACGGCGCGTTCGAGCTCGACGACGATCGCGTCTCCGCGGGCGTTCCAGCGCACGGTCACCGCTCCCGGTCGCCGTGGGGCGAGGGTCGCCGAGGCATCGCCACGTCCGCGCAGGATCTCGACCGCGTCGCCGTACCGGCCCTCGACCTCGTCGATCAGGGCCGTCAACGGCAGCCGCTGGCCGGGCGACGGAGCCTCCGCCTCGGCCTCGGGCGATCCGGCAGGGCGCTCCGGCCGCGCGGGGAGCGCCGCGGTCGCGGGGATGCGCAGTCGCACCCGGTAGTCGGCGCCCGCGTAGCCCTCCGGCCGGTCGTCGATGGGGACCGCATCCACCTCTCGTTCGACGGTGTCGCCCGGGTCGCTGGTGCGGTAGTGGGCGCCCGGTACGAGAACGATCCGCGCATGCACCGCGACGATGCGCTCCGCCCGGCCCCGGACGTCCACCAGCGGCAGATCGGAGGCGTTGTGGCGCTCGTCTGCGAACGCGGGCGCTTCCGGCCGAGCCGGGTCCGCGGGCAGCCCGGTGAGCGAGAAGCCGATGTCGTCCCCCAGGGCGAACGGGACGCCGCAGCAGCCGTAGTCCATCCCGGAGACGAGCACCTCGATCGTGCGCGTCGCGTCCATCCCGACACCGTAGCGAACGCCGGGCCCGCCCGCCTAGGCCACCCCGGTCACCCGCGTGCGCTCCAGCAGGTAGCCGACCGCGACGGCGCCCGCGACGCAGAGCATGACCGGCACGAGGAGGTCGGGGCCCTGCCCCGTAAACTCCATCGTCAGCAGAAGTCCCGTCAGCGGCGCGCGCATCGCGACGGCGAGGAAAGCGGCCGCCCCGATGAGGGCGAACGCCGGGAGTTCGGCGCCGGGCCAGAGGTGGCTCCAGACGGCGCCCCCGGCCAGGCCGAGACCCGCACCGATGGCGAGGGACGGGGTCAGGGTTCCGCCCGCGGCGCCGGCGCCGATGGTGCCGATCGTCGCGGCGGCCTTCACCAGGGTCGTGAGCAAGATGACGATCAGCGGCAGGGACGCGGAGAACGCCAGCTGGCCGAGCGCCCGCCCGTTGCCCAGGATCGCCGGAAGCCACAGCGAGGCGACGCCCACCGCGATGAACGTCGCCGGCATCACGATGAGGATGCCCCACGATTTCGGGCGACGGTCCTGGGCGAACCGGGCAGCGCGCACGAAGCCGACCGCGGCCAGGCCGATCAGCGGACCGGCGAGCAGTGACCAGACGACGATCGTCGGCGACAGGTGCAACTCGGGCAACCGGTAGAGCGGATTCGACGGGACGACCGCGCGCGCCACGAGCGCCGCGATCGCGGAGGTCGCGAACGCCGGCAGCACCGTCGCGAAGCTCACCTCCGCCAGCAGGATCTCGACGGCGAACACCGCACCACCGAACGGGACGTTGTAGACCGCCGCCAGGCCTGCACCGGCACCGCAGGCGACCAGGATGCGGCGCTCCCGGGCCGTCACGCCGGCCCGCTCGGCCAGCCAGCCCGCCCATAGTGCGCCCACCTCGCGCGGCGCGACCTCGCGTCCGATGGACGCCCCGAGCCCGACGATGATCACCTGCAGCGCCGCGTTGAGCAGGGTGACGATGCCGGGCATCCGTCGCCCGCCGACCGCCTGCTCCACCGAGACGACCGTGTGCTTCGGCGAGCGCCTCCCCCACCGCCGGAGGGCCCACCAGCCGACGCCTCCGATGACACCGGCGACGGTGAGCGCGACCACCCGACTCACGGGTGGCGCCTCGAGCAGGCCCTCGTAGAAGTCCCCCTCCGAGTACCCGAAGGCGAGGTGCTGGATGGCGTGCAGGCCCAGGTACACAAGACCGCCGCCGACCCCCGCACCGACGCCGACGAGGGCCGTCACGACGACCAGCCGGACGAGCCAGCCCGGCGTGGATCGCCCGGGCGCTGAGGGGAACGGGGGCACGGCCCCAGCGTACTGGGGGCGTGCCGGCGCCGACGGCGTGGACCGAAACCGGCAACGAACAGTTCACCCGCAGGCGGTAGCGTGCTCTCGTGGCGACGATTCTGGAGGAGCCGCCGCGGTCGGGGCGGAACACGTCGCGGGTCGAGGTCACGCCGCCTGTCGCGGCGAAGGAAGGCGCGCGGCGGTCACGTGCGCTCGGGCTGCGGTCCGGCGCGCTGGCGCTCTCCGGAGGCGTCGTGGCGGCGACGCTGCTGCTCTCCGTCGCCCTGCAGTCGGAGTTCCCACTGTTCGCGGAGGCGTCCGCCGCGCGCGGACGCGACTGCATCGTGATCGCGAGCGCCCGGCACGCGCTGGACGCCGCACTCGACGCACGCCTGCCGCTGCGCCCGGCGGACCCGGACGCGGCACGCGCGGTGCTTTCGGCGATCGCCGCGTTCCAGGCGCGTACCTCCGACCTCGCGACGGAGTCCGTCGCCGACGGGCTGGCGGACGTGCGGGGGTCGCTCTCCGAGCTGGCCGCGAGGGTTCAGGCGGCGTCGGTCCCCGGCTCCCAGCAGGGAGCCTCGGACGAGGTCGAGACGGCCCTCGTCTCGGTGCGCAACGCCTGGCGGGGCACCATCGCGCGCGTCTGCTCCTGACCCGTCCCGCGAGCCCGATGGGGCACGGCTCAGCCGGCGACCAGCGCGCCGACGGTCAGCAGGGAGACGCTGTCGGAGGTGCACGCGGTGACGCCCGCGTCCTTCACGAACAGCGACTCGGTCGACCCGGGCGGGTAGACCCGGAACCCGTCGGCCGGCTTGGGCTTGCACGTGGCCTCATCGTAGTTGAGGGCCTGCGTGATCTTCAGCGGCGCCGCGGCGGTGCCGCCGGGCTGCAGGACGACGGTGGGATGCGGCGTGCCGCGGTCGAAGTCCGCCGCCTTGCCGAGCTGCGTGCCGTTGCCGTCGCCGACGAAGGACACGCCCGGCCAGCCCTGCAGCGAGCACTCGGTGGAGCCGTTGTTGGTGAGCACGAGCGTCACCTCGACGCTGCCCGCGGCGCCCCCGCCGCCCTGGCCGATGCTGCCGCTGAGCTTGCCGGTGTCGCACTGGCCCTCGATCGGGACCGCCGTGGAGGTCCCGGTCGGTCGCGGAGTCGAGGTGGTGGTCGACGACGACGAGCCGGTCGGCGTCCCGGTGTCCTGGCCGGAGTTCGGCGTGACGCAGGCGGTGACGACGAGCGCCACGGCGAGGGCGACTGCCGCGGCCGCGGCCGCGCGGAGGGTCTGCTTCGCGGTCATGGCGCCATCCCACCATTACGAGCGGCGATCGCCGCGCGGACCCGCCGGGGTCGGCCGCAGTCCGCTGCCTTGGGGCGGATACCCGCGTCGGATTCTCCACAACCTGGCGGATCCCGGCCGCTCGGCAGTGACCGGCTGGCAGGATGGACGCATGAAAGCGCTCGGCTCCTGGCTCGCACGATGGTGGACGGTCGTGGTGCCGGTGGTCGGCGTCGTCGTCCTGGTGGCGTTCTGGGCGGTGGAGCTCAACACGGCGGCCGTTGTGGTGATCGCCGTCGTGCTTGCCGGCACGGTGCTCGCCGCGGTGCAGCACGCCGAGGTGGTCGCGCACCGGGTCGGGGAACCCTTCGGCTCGCTGGTCCTCGCTGTCGCCGTGACCGTGATCGAGGTCGCCCTGATCGTCACGCTGATGACGACGGGGAAGGACTCGCCAGAGCTCGCGCGCGACACGGTCTTCTCCGCCGTCATGATCACCATGAACGGCATCGTCGGGCTGTCGCTGCTCCTGAGCGCGTCCCGACGCGAGTCGACCGCGTTCAACGCCCAGGGAAGCGGTGCGGCGCTCGCGACCGTGACAGCGCTGGCGACGCTCACGCTCGTCCTCCCGAGCTTCACGAGCACGCCGGGGCCGGTCTTCTCGGCGCCCCAGCTGGTGTTCGCGGCGGTCGCCTCGCTCGCCCTGTACGGGATGTTCGTCTTCACCCAGACGGTCGCCCACCGCGACTTCTTCCTCCCCGTCGGCAGCAAAGGGCAGCCGCTGACGGAGGACGACCACGCGGCCGCGCCGTCGAACCGCACGGCCCTGATCAGCCTGGGGCTGCTGTTCGTGTCGCTGGTCGCGGTCGTCGGGCTGGCGAAGCTGGAGTCCACGCCGATCGAGCGGGCCGTGACCGGCATCGGGCTGCCGCAGTCGTTCGTCGGCGTGGTGATCGCCCTGCTGGTACTGCTCCCGGAGGGCATCGCCGCGGCCAAGGCGGCCAACCGCAACCGCACCCAGACCAGCCTCAACCTCGCCCTGGGTTCGGCCATGGCGAGCATCGGCCTCACCATCCCGGCGATCGCCGTCGCCTCGATCTGGCTGCCCGGCGCGCTCCACCTCGGTCTCGGGCCCAGTCAGATCGTGCTGCTCGTCCTCACGGTGCTCGTGAGCATCCTGACGATCGTGCAGGGGCGGGCGGTGCGGCTGCAGGGCGGCATCCACCTGGTGCTGTTCGCAGCGTTCATCTTCCTGTCGATCGCACCGTAGAGGGAGTCCGCCCGGGTCAGCGGGGCCGCACCGCGGCGTCGAACAGCTGCGCCGCCGCGTCGAGGGCCGCGTCGGGCGTGCCGCCGCGCATGGCCGCGCTCGCGGAGGCGCCGTCGAAGAGAAGGGTCAGCTGCACCGCCAGCAGCTGGGGGTCCGCCGCACCGGCGGCGGACGCCTGGCGCACGAAGTACTCCGTCAGCCGGTCCTTGTACCGCCGGGCGACGACGGCGGCCGGATGCTCGCGGTCGCGCAGCTCGGTGGCCACGTTGACGAACGGGCAGCCGTAGAAGTCGCTGACGCGGGCCGCCTCGTGCAGGGCCTCGAACACGTGCAGCGCCCGCTCCCGCGGGGTGCCCTCGTCGTCGGGCGCGAAGTAGCCCGCGACCACGTCGGGGCCGTACTCCTGCAGCATCGTCGCGACGATCGCGTCCTTGCCGTCGAAGTGCTGGTAGATCGACCGCTTCGAAACCCCGGCCTCCTGGGCCAGCCGGTCGACCCCGACCGCGTTCACCCCTTCGCGCACGAACAGGCGCGCTGCCGCATCGAGCACCCGCTCGCGCGGTTTCGGCTTGGCTCCCGCGGTCGTCGTCATGCGACCAGTCTAGGGAGCCACTTGCAAAAAGTAAACCGATCTGTGTACATTGCCTGAGTACTCGATACACAGATCGGTTTACTTTTTCGGAAGGACTTCCCCATGACCGACATCACCGGACGCGTCGCCCTCGTCACCGGCGCCAACCGCGGCCTCGGCGCCGCCTTCGTCGCCGAGCTCCTCGAGCGCGGGGCTGCCAAGGTCTACGCCGCCGCCCGCCGGCCCGAGACCGTCGCCGCCGACGACCCGCGCGTCGTCCCGCTCGCGCTCGACGTGACCGACCCGGAGAGCATCGCGGCGGCCGCCGCGGCGGCACCCGACGTCACGATCCTCGTCAACAACGCGGGCATCGCGGCGAACCAGTCGCTCGTGACCGGCGACATGGACGAGGTGCGGCGCGAGCTCGACACCAACTACTGGGGACCCGTCCTGCTCACCCGCGCCTTCGCCCCTGTGATCGAGGCCAACGGCGGCGGCGCGATCGTTTCGATGCACTCGGCCCTCAGCTGGCTGGCGACCGGCTCGTACAGCGCGTCGAAGGCCGCGCTGTGGTCCGCGAGCAACTCGACCCGCGTGGAGCTCGCACCCCGCGGCATCCAGGTCGTCGGCGTCCACGTCGGCTACGTCGACACCGACATGGCGGCGGACGTCACCGCGGACAAGGTGCCCCCGCAGCAGGTCGTCTCCGAAGCGCTCGACGCCGTGCAGGCCGGCGAGGCCGAGGCGATCGTCGGCGATGTCGCCCGCCACGTGAAGTCGCGGCTGCACGAGGACGTCCGCGCGCTCTACCCCCAGCTGGCCAGGTAGGCCTCCCCGCCGAACCCTTCCGGCCGGATGCCCCAGCTCACGACCCAGGTCTCGCCCGGCTCCAGCCAGCGCAGGCCGAGGCCGGAGTTGAGGGCGTTCGCCGGGGCGGTCATCGGCTCGATCGCGAGGGCGACTCCCCCGGGCTTCGTCGCGAAGGACCGGTGGGTGAACACCTGCACGAAGCGGAACGCGTCGTCGCCCCACAGCACGACGCGGCGGCCGTCGTCGGCCGCGAGCACATGCTCCACCGGACCCTCCGGAAGGTCGGCGAACCCGGTGTCGAGGTCGAGCTCGCTGACGCGGCGGCCCGCAGAGAGGTCGAAGTCGGTCCCCTCCACCGGCAGCTGTGCGACGACATTGCTGCGGGCGTCCACCTCGAAGCGCGACCGCGCCTTCACCGTGACGGTCAGCTGCTCCGGCGGCACGTCGGCGATCCGGAGGTAGGGGTGCGCGCCGACCGCGACCGGCGCAGGGCGGTCGCCGGCGTTGACGATCGAGTGCGTGACCTGGAGGCCGTCGGTGAGCAGCTCGTGCGTCACGGCCGTCTCGAGCAGGAACGGGTATCCCGGCTCGGGGAAGATCGTGGCCGCCTGCGTGACCGTCGAGTCGGTGCGGTCGACCAGCTCGTACGGCCGGCGGCGGAGCAGGCCGTGGATGGCGTTCCGCTTCGCCGGCTCGGTCAGGTCGAGCTGACGCGGCTCGCCGTCGAGCTCCCAGCGGCCGTCCGCGACCCGGTTCGGCCATGGCACCAGCACGATCCCGCAGGCCGAGGGCGGCTGCTCGTGCACCCCGTACGGCTCGGTGAGGTCGGACTCGGCGAACCGCAGCGAGCGGATGCCGGCGCCCACCTGCGTGATGGTGGCACTCAGATCGCCGAAGTCGAGCTCGTACTGTTCGCCGGTCGCTGGTCGCATGAGAACAGGTTAGGCCTCAGGCGACGACGACAGGGAGACCCGCATCCCGCAGCGCTTCGATCTCGTCCGGTGCTGCCGACGCCCCGGTGACGAGCTCGGCGACCTCGCCGAGCGCAGCGATCCGACCGAGGTGGGTGCGCCCGAGCTTGCTCCCGTCGGCCACCACGACCGCGCGCTCGGCGGACCCGACCATGACCCGTTTGAGGTCCGCCTCGGGCAGATTGACGTTGGTGATCCCGCCCGTCGGGTGCACGCCGGTGCAGCCGATGAACGCCAGGTCGGCGTGAACGCGCTCCAGCAGCACGGCCGCGAGCGGCTCGACCAGCGAGTGCTGCAGCGGGCGGAGCGTCCCACCGGTGACGACCACCTCGAAGCGCGGGATGGCGCGCTCCAGTTCGAGCGCGATGGTGAGCCCGTTGGTGATGACGGTCACGTGCTCCAGGTCGTCCCGCTCGACGAGGGCCCGGGCGATCGCGGTCGTCGTCGTGCCGACATCGAGGAGGACGCTGCTCCCGGAGGCGACCATCGCCGCGGCGGCCTGCCCGATGCGGTGCTTCTCGTCGGCCGAGGACTCCAGCGCCTCCTCGAAGCTGGCCTCGCGCATCCCCGCCGTCCGGAGCACCGCGCCGCCGTGGACGCGCCGGATGCTCTGCTCGCGGTCGAGGGCGTCGAGGTCGCTGCGCACGGTCACATCGGAGACCTGGAACGCCTCGCTCAGGTCTGAGACGCGTGCGAAGCCGGCGCGGCCGATCAGCTCCAGCATCCGCTCGCGGCGGAGCGGTGCGGGCAGCGGTTCGCTCATCCGCCCATGGTGGAACGCTTGCGGATTCTTGTCAATACGAAAGCGCCCGCGTATTCTTCCTTTCGGAAACGAAAGGAACGCATGGCCGCGATCACGAAGCGCCCCACCCGTCTCTCCGACGGCCGGGAGCTCATCTACTACGACGACGCCGACACGACGCTGTCGCCGGCGCGCAAGCCGGACGGCCGGGAGCCTGCTCCTCGTCCGGCGACCGCCACCATGCGCCAGGACCCGCTCACCGGCGAGTGGGTGTCCATAGCGGCCGCGCGGCAGAACCGCGTCATGCTCCCCCCGGCGGAGCTCGACCCGCTCGCGCCGGCGACGCCGACCAACCCGTCCGAGATCCCCGACCTCTACGACGTGGCCGTGTTCGAGAACAAGTCGCCGTCGTTCGGCCCGCTGCTCGAAGACGGCAACGCGCCGGAGGGCATCGAGGACCTCGCGCAGGTCGGCCTCGAGCGCACCCGCACCTCCGTCGGCCGGTGCGAGGTCGTCTGCTTCAGCCCCGCCACCACCGGCGCGTTCGGCAGCCTGACGCCGTCGCGCGCGCGCACGGTCATCGAGGCGTGGGCGGACCGGACGGCCGAGCTCTCCACCCTGCCGGGCGTGCAGCAGGTCTTCCCGTTCGAGAACCGCGGCGAGGCGATCGGCGTCACGCTGCACCACCCGCACGGCCAGATCTACGCCTATCCGTACATCACCCCGCGCACCTCCGCGCTCATCCGCTCGCTCGACTCGTACGGCCCGACGCTGTTCGCCGACATCCTGGAGCGCGAGCGCGCGTCCGAGCGCGTGGTGCTCGCCGGAGAGCACTGGACCGCATTCGTGCCGTTCGCGGCGCGCTGGCCGATCGAGATCCACGTGCTGCCGCACCGCCACGTCGCCGACCTGACCGAGACGAACGCCGCGGAGCGCGACGAGCTCGCGACCCTGTACCTGCGGGTGCTGCGCGGCGTGGATGCGCTCTACGACTCCCCCACGCCGTACATCGCCGCGTGGCACCAGGCGCCGGTCGGCGTCCGGCGCGACGAGATCCGGCTCATGCTCCAGCTGACGTCGCCTCGCCGCGGCGCGGATAAGCTGAAGTTCCTGGCCGGCTCCGAGGCCGCCATGGGCGCCTGGGTGGGCGACATCCCGCCGGAGCAGGCCGCCGCCGCCCTGCGCGACGCCGTCGCGAAGGCGGACCGCGAGAACCCGGTCGGCGAGCTGCCGGTCCGGGTGACCGGGCTCGTCACCGAGCCCGTCGCCGCCGGCGCATCCACGACCGACCGAGAGGCTGACCGATGACCGACCTGCGCACGGGTGTCCGCGACGACTTCGCCGAGGTGTTCGGCCACGAACCCGACGGCGTCTGGTCGGCCCCCGGCCGCGTCAACCTGATCGGCGAGCACACCGATTACAACCTCGGCTTCGTGCTGCCCTTCGCGATCAACCGCCGGACCGTCGCAGCCGTCGGCGCGCGCGACGACCGCATGCTGCGCGTCGGGAGCACCTTCGCGGACGAGCTGGTGGAGGTGTCGCTCGACGAGCTTCGGCCGGAGGTGCTGAGCGGCTGGGCGGCCTACCCGCTGGGCGTCGCCTGGGCGCTCGGCGAGTTCGGTGCCGACCTGCAGGCCGTGCCCGGTGTCGACATCCTGATCGACTCCAACGTGCCGGTCGGAGCGGGGCTGTCGTCGTCGGCCGCCATCGAGAGCGCCGTCCTGGTGGCGCTCGATGAGCTCTGGCGGCTCGGCCTCGACCGCCGAACGCTCGCCAAGGTCGGCCAGCGCGCCGAGAACGTCGCCGTCGGCGCGCCGACCGGGATCATGGACCAGTCGGCCTCGCTCCTCGGCCGGCGCGACGCCGCCGTCTTTCTCGACTGCCGCTCGCTGGAGTCGCAGATCGTGCCGCTCGGCCTCGAGGAGGCCGGGCTCGAGATCCTCATCATCGACACGGGCGTCACGCACGCCCACGCCACCGGTGGGTATGCGGACCGGCGCGCTTCCTGCGAGGAGGGCGCACGCCTCCTCGGCGTCGAGGCGCTGCGGGATGTCTCGGTCGCCGACCTGGACCGCGCACGCGAGGTGCTCGACGACGTGACGTTCCGCCGCGTCCGCCACATCGTGACAGAGGACCAGCGCGTGCTCGACACCGTCCGCACGCTGCGCGAGCAGGGCCCGCGGGCGATCGGCGAGCTGCTCGACGCGTCCCACATCTCGATGCGGGACGACTTCGAGATCTCGGTTCCGGAGCTCGACCTCGCCGTCGAGACCGCGCAGGCGAACGGCGCCATCGGCGCACGGATGACCGGCGGCGGTTTCGGCGGCTCGGCCATCGCCCTGGTGCCGTCCGACGCGGTCAGCAGGGTGCAGGTCGCGCTCGACGGCGCGTTCGCCGAGCACGCCTTCGCCGCGCCCGATGTGTTCACGGTCTCCGCCTCGGAGGGCGCGCGCCGCGAGAGCTGACGGGTCGCGGCCGCGCGTTCACCTCCGGTTCACCCGGGGTTGGCAGAGTGGGAACGTGACGGACGACGCTGCGCCGGAGGTGACCTGGCTGGACGCGGACACGGTCCAGGTGCGCCAGCCCAAGGCCTCGCACTGGGAGGCGCCGTTCCTGTTCCTGCTGTTCGGGCGTGAACGGGCGCTGCTCATCGACACCGGCGCGACCGGCGACGAGTCCGTCTTCCCGCTGCGGGCGACCGTCGAGGCGCTCATCGCCGAGTGGCTGCGCCGCAACCCCGTCGTGTTCGTCCGGCCCTATCCCCTCGTCGTCGCGCACTCGCACGCGCACCGCGACCACATCGCCGGCGACGCGCTGCTGCGGGACCGGCCGGGCACCACAGTCGTCGGTACCAGCCCGGCCGAGGTCATCGGCTTCTTCGGCTTCCGTTCGTGGCCGGACGAGACGGTCGCGTTCGACCTCGGCCGCCGGGTCGTCGACGTCATCGGCGGACCGGGCCACGAGCCGTCCGCCGTGGTGTTCTTCGACCGGCGCACCGGCATCCTGTTCACCGGCGACACGGTGCTCCCCGCGCGGCTGTACGTGCGCGACCTCGGGCAGTACCGGGCGACGATCGAGCGGCTGATCCGGTTCCGCGACGACCCGACCGCGCCGGTGCGGGAGCTGCGCGGCGCACACGTGGAGATGTCCACAGCCCCCGGCGTCGACTACCCCGCAGGCACGGTGGAGCAGCCCGACGAGGCGCCCCTGCCGCTGCGGCCGGGCATCCTGGACCGGGTGCTCGTGGCCCTCGGCGAGCTGCGCGGCGAGCCCGGCGAGCGCGTCGTGCGCAAGCGGTTCGTGGTCGTGTTCGAGGGTTAGCCGCCGCGCGGCCGGCGGGCGCCGACGACGGTCAGGGCGACGCCGCCGCCCACGCCCGCGTACGTCGCCGCGGAGAGAGCGAAATCGCCGTGGTAGCTGCGGATGGTGCCGTTGCCGTCCGCACGCCGCCAGTCGCAGACCGCGCCGAGCGGCCAGAAGCTGCGCTGCTCGGTCACCCGATCGCTGCTCTCGGAGACGATGGCGCCGGGAGGCGTCGGGCCGGAGCGGGCACACGTGGCCTTGTAGGCGGCGCCGAGCTGGACCGCGCCGGCGTACAGCCCGAAGGCGACGGTGAGCGGGCCGAGGATCACGGCGAGGGTGCAACGGGCGGAGGCCATGACCCGACCGTAGCGACGGGCGCGCAGCGGCCGCGTCCGTCTCCCGGACGATCCTGCCCCCCCGTGCCGGACGCCTCAGGCCGGCGTCTCGCCCGGCTCCACCGGGCCCGGCTCGCCTCCGGTGAGCCGGACGAGCTCATCGAACGTGGTCGGGAACACCGTGTGCGCGTGGCCCGCCGCCGCCCAGACCTCCGGGTAGCCCGCGAGAGCCACATCCACCACGGTACGGAGCGGCGCCGGGTGGCCGACCGGTGCGACGCCGCCGATCGTCTGGCCGGTCGCGGCCTTCACGGTGTCGGGGTCGGCGCGGCGGATGCGGCCGCCCAGCCGCTCGCCGAGGAACTGCGTGTCGACACGGTGCGCGCCCGAGGTCATCACGAGCAGCGGCTCACCGTCGATTGTGAAGACGAGGGAGTTGGCGATCGCGCCGACCTCGACGCCCAGCTCGGCGGCGGCCGCGACGGCGGTCGGCGTCGCGGTCTCGAACCAGCGCACCCGCGGCTCCACCCCCGCCGCGAGCAGCGCCGCCTCGACGCGCTCCACCGCGGGATGCGTGCGCTCGGCGTCGGTCACGCCAGCTCCCGCTCCGCGGACTCGACCACGTTCTGGAGCAGCAGCGCACGGGTCATCGGCCCGACCCCGCCCGGGTTCGGCGACACCCAGGCGGCGACCTCCGCCACCTCCGGCGCCACATCGCCTGCGACGACGCTCTTGCCCGTCACCGGGTCCTCGACACGGCTCACGCCGACATCGAGCACGATCGCGCCGGGCTTGACGTTCGCCGCGGTGACCAGGCCCGCGACGCCCGCCGCGGCCACGATGATGTCGGCGCGGCGCAGGTGCGCGTCGAGGTCGCGGGTGCCGGTGTGGGTGAGCGTGACGGTCGCGTTGAACTCGCGGCGCGTCAGCAGCGAACCGATCGGTCGGCCGACGGTGACGCCGCGGCCGACGACAACGACATCCTTGCCGCGGATGTCGATGTCGTGGCGCAGCATCAGCTCGATGACCCCGCGCGGGGTGCACGGGAGCGGCGAGGTGATCGGGCGGTTCACGTTAAGCACCAGGCGGCCGAGGTTCGTGGGGTGGAGGCCATCCGCGTCCTTGGCGGGGTCGACCAGTTCGAGGATGGCGTCGGTGTCCAGGTGCGCGGGGAGCGGCAGCTGCACGATGAAGCCGGTGCAGTCGGGGTCGGCGTTGAGCTCCTCGACGACGGCCTCCAGCTCGGCCTGCGAGATGTCGGCCGGGAGGTCGCGACGGATGGAGGCGATGCCGACCTCCGCGCAGTCGCGGTGCTTGCCCGCGACATACCACTGCGAGCCCGGGTCGTCGCCGACGAGGATGGTCCCGAGCCCGGGCACGACCCCCTTCTCGCGCAGCGCGCTGACGCGCTCCTTCAGCTCCGCCTTGATCTCGGCGGCGGTCGCCTTCCCGTCCAGAATCCGTGCCGTCACATTCTCTCCTTGCGCGCGAAGCCAACAGCTCCTGAGTTTTTCGAGCAGATCGACGCGAAATGCTCCAAAAACTCAGGAACTGATGGTGAGGGGGTGGGTCAGATCGAGGAGGGGAGCTCGACCGGGAAGCCCTCCTGGCCGGACGGGGTCAGGCCGGGGTAGAGAGGGAAGGCGGCGGTGAGGGCGTCGACGCGGGCGCGGAGGGCGCGGGTGTCGGCTCCGGGCCGCAGCGCGAGGGCGATGATGTCGGCCACCTCGGTGAACTCGGTGTCGCCGAAGCCGCGGGTCGCGAGCGCCGGCGTTCCGATGCGCAGGCCGGAGGTCACCATCGGCGGGCGCGGGTCGAACGGCACCGCGTTGCGGTTCACGGTGATGCCGACCTCGTGCAGCACGTCCTCCGCCTGCTGGCCGTCCAGCTCCGAGGTGCGCAGGTCCGCCAGCACCAGGTGCACGTCGGTGCCGCCGGTGAGCACGTCGACGCCCGCGGCGCGCGAGTCGTCGGCGGTCAGGCGCTCGGCGAGGAGCTGCGCGCCGCGGATGGTGCGCTCCTGGCGGTCCTTGAACTCCTCCGTCGCAGCGAGCTTGAACGCGGTCGCCTTTGCCGCGATCACGTGCATGAGCGGTCCGCCCTGCTGGCCGGGGAAGACATTGGAGTTGAGCTTCTTGGCCAGCTCCGTGTCGCGGCTGACGATGAAGCCGGAACGCGGGCCGCCGATCGTCTTGTGCACCGTGGAGCTGACCACGTCGGCGTACGGCACGGGCGACGGGTGGAGACCTGCGGCGACGAGGCCGGCGAAGTGCGCCATGTCGACCCAGAGCTTGGCGCCCACCTCGTCGGCGATCTCGCGGAAGGCGGCGAAGTCGAGCTGACGCGGGTAGGCCGACCAGCCGGCGATGATGACCTGCGGCTTGTGCTCCAGCGCCTTGTCGCGCACCACGTTCATGTCGACGAGGAAGGTCTCCGGGTCGACGCCGTACGACACCGCGTTGTAGAGCTTGCCGGAGAAGTTGAGCTTCATCCCGTGGGTCAGGTGGCCGCCGTGGGCGAGCTCCAGACCCAGGATGGTGTCGCCGGGCGTCGCGATCGCCGACAGCACGGCGGCGTTGGCCGAGGCGCCGGAGTGCGGCTGGACGTTGGCGTACTCCGCGCCGAAGAGGGCCTTGGCCCGGTCGATCGCCAGCTGCTCGGCGATGTCGACGTACTCGCAGCCGCCGTAGTAGCGGCGACCCGGGTAGCCCTCGGCGTACTTGTTGGTGAGCACCGAGCCGACCGCTTCGAGCACGGCGCGCGGCACGAAGTTCTCGGAGGCGATCATCTCGAGGTAGTCGCGCTGGCGACCGAGCTCGAGCTGCAGCACCTCGGCGATCTCCGGGTCGACCTCGGAGAGCGGGGCGGTGAAGGTGGAGGGCAACGTGTCGGTCAAAACCGGCTCCTTCGGACAGGGGTGGACCATCTGCGTATCGACCCAGGCGCGCGGCCGAATCCACCCGTGTTCAAGGAGGTTGCGTGTCGCTCCCCGATGGTGACCATCTGAGCGCCAGTTGCGACCTGGCCAGCATAGCAAAGCGGGCCGCGGGCGGAACCCTTGCCCATAAGTAAAGGCTCCTGCAATACTCGCTGTGGCCGACCCTCGTGGGGCGGGCGACGTCGGCCCCCAGTCCCCGACGTGCAAGGAGCCAGCGTGGTCGTGCCCCGCCCTGTCCGCATGGACCAGCTGGATGCCGCCCCCTTCACCCTCTCTCCCGCCGCGCGCATCAGCGTGGCCGGACCCGGCGCTCACGACGTGGCCGTTCTGCTGCGCGCAGAACTCGCGTCGGACTGCGGTCGCGAGCCCGCGATCGTGGACGAGCCCCCCGCGTTCGGCGACATCGCCATCGTGATCGCACCGGGCGAGGGGCCGCACGCCGACGGCTCCGACAGCGAGGAGGGCTACACGCTCGAGGTCGCGGCCGAGGGCGTGCGCATCGGGGCGGCCAACCCGGCCGGCGCGTTCTGGGGCGTGCAGACGCTCCGGCAGCTGCTTCCCGCGGGCCGCGGCGACGACGGCGCGCTCGCGATCGACGCGGTGAACGTCCACGACCATCCCCGGTTCCGCTACCGCGGGGCGATGCTGGATGTGGCCCGCCACTTCTTCACGCCCGCCGAAGTGAAGCGGTTCATCGACGCGATCGTGCTGCTCAAGGTCAACCACCTGCACCTGCACCTGACCGACGACCAGGGCTGGCGCATCCAGATCGAGTCGTGGCCCGACCTGACCCGCATCGGCGGCTCCACCGGCAGCGACGGCAGCCGCGGCGGGTTCTACACGCAGCGGGAGTTCCGCGACCTTGTCGCGTACGCCGCAGCCCGGCATGTCACGGTCGTGCCGGAGATCGACATGCCGGGGCACACCAACGCGGCGCTCGCGTCGTATCCCGAGCTCACCGCCGACGGCGTCGCGCCGGCGCTGTACACCGGCCGCGAGGTCGGCTTCAGCAGTCTCCGGTCGGGCGACGGGACGACCAGCCGGTTCGTGCGCGACGTCGTGCGCGAGGTCGCCGCGCTCACCCCCGGGCCGTTGCTGCACCTGGGCGGCGACGAGGCGCTGAGCACCGCCCCCGCCGACTTCGCGGACTTCGTCCGGGATGCCGCAGGCGTCATCGCCGCGAACGGCAAGACCCCGGTCGGCTGGCACGAGATCGGGAAGGTCGACGGCCTGCCGGAGGGCACGGTCGCCCAGTACTGGGACTTCACAGCCCCGCGCGACGACGCTGCCGAGCACGCCCTCGCCTTCGTCCGCAATGGCGGCTCCGTCATCCTGTCGCCCTCGAACGCCGCCTACCTCGACATCGTCTACGAGGACGGCGACCCGATGGGCCAGGACTGGACCGGCGGTCCGACCACGCTCCGCGACTCCTATGCCTGGGACCCGGCGCGTGTCGTGCCGGGGCTCGGCGACGCCCACATCCTGGGCGTGGAGGCGGCGCTGTGGACCGAGACCGTCCCCACCATCGACGACGTCGAGCGGATGGCGTTCCCGCGGCTCGCCGCCGTCGCCGAGATCGGCTGGTCGCCCGCCCCCGCCGACACCGAGCCGGTCGAGGCCGCACGCGACCTGGAGGAGTTCGCCGGGCGGGTCGCCGACCTCGCCGAGCACTGGGACGCGGCAGGCACCCGCTACCGCCGCGTGCCGGAGGTGCCCTGGCTTCAGCTCGCCGCTGAGCCGGGCGCCGGCTGAGCGGACGCCTGCCGCATGATCGCCGTCGCGGCCGCGATCACGGGTAGCCGATGAACCACAGCAGCACGAGGGCCACCGGCTGCAGCGCGATGCAGGTCAGCAGCGCGGCCTTCCGCACCTTGCGGTGGCGGGTGAGCCCGCGGGCGCCGGCCAGCGGGGCCAGCGGCAGCAGTAGCCGGAACGTGCTCTGCTGCGGGAGGAACACCGCGAACAGGTAGAGCCCGTAGCTCGCCGCGTAGGCGATGACCTCGGTGCCGAGCGCCCGGACCGACGGCCTGGTCAGTATCCACGTGTAGCCCGCGACGATGCCGATCACGATCAGCGCGCCGAGGATGCTCAGGTACCGCCAGCTGAGAAGGAACCACGGGGTGAGCGGCACGAACGCGACCTTCCCGATGAACCCCGTCCACCACGACAGCTCGGTGCTGACGTAGGCGTCGCCGGTGCCGGTGACGATCGCGGCGATGATCGGCCACGCCATCCCGGCGACCGCCATGACGGCGCCCGAGACGATGATGGACAACGGTTCCCGGGGCCGGAACGCGTCCGTCCCGCGCCGCGCCCGGAAGAAACGGACCACCAGCACGATCGCGAGGGCCAGCGGCAGCGCGAGTGCGCCGGGCCGCGTGAAGGCGGCGGCCACCCCGAACGGCACCATCAGCCAGTAGCGCCGCTGGATCATCGCGAGCAGCGCAGCGAACATCAGGAAGAAGAACAGCGTCTCGGCGTAGGCGATCTGCAGCACGAACGACAACGGGCTGAAGCAGAAGAACGCCGTCGCCCAGAACGCGCTGGACACCCCGGCGCGCGCCGCGACCAGCCGGAACAGCACCACGCTCGCCGCCGCGCCGAAGAGGATCGCGACCGTGAACCCGGCCGGATAGAAGCCAAGCCCGGTGACGAACATCAGCCCGCGGACGATCAGCGGGAACAGCGGGAGGAACGCCCACGGGTTCTGCTGCACGGAGCCGTCGCTGTCGAGCGGCAGCGAGGTGGGGTAGCCCTGCTCCACGATCTGGCTGTAGTACGAGCCGTCCCACGAGCCGGAGAAGGTGAAGAAGGTGGGGTTCATCCGCGGGCTGGCGAACTCCCAGTGACCGACCGTCGCCGCGATGAACAGGGCGAGCATGAGCGCCGTCGTCAGCAGCCGCGAGACGGCGTAGAGGACCAGCACGGCCGCCCACCACGGGACCTCACGGCCGGCGAAGCGCAGCCGGCGCGGTACTCCCAGCGGTTCGGCGGCGACCAGTCGCCTCGTGCTCGTCGTGCCCGCTGTCATCGTCCCATCCGGTTCGGCCGTCCGCTTTTCGCCTCTTGGATGGTACCCGCCGACCGGGGTGCGCGGGCACGGGTTGACGCCGCGGCGATCCGCGCCGTCCGTGGGATGCGACACGCCGTCATGCGGAGGCCATCACGGCGTGTCGCGTCCTACGGATTAGGGGCGGCGGTCCATGCGGCCCACGATGGCGACGAGGACGGTCGAGACCAGCAGCAGCGCGACGTAGCACCACGGCAGCATCATGAGCCCGCCGGCGTCGAAGATGAGCGCGCCGACGAGCGCGCCGCCGCCGATCCCGACGTTGAACGAGGTCGTGTACAGCGCGCTCGCGGTGTCGCGGAACGCCGGCGACGAGGTGTGCAGGAGGCGCGTCTGCAGCAGCGGAGGCAGCGCGCCGAAGGCGAGGCCCCAGACCAGGAACGCGACCAGGGCGGCGATCGGCTGGGCGGCGACCAGGGCGAGCACCGCGACGGACACCCCGGTGACGAGCAGCGTCACGATCAGCCCCAGCTGCGGGCGAGGGCCCAGCACCGAGCCCGCGAGCAGCAGACCGCCCGCCCCGGCGATGCCGTAGACGAACAGCAGTGCACCGACGTTGCCTGCGGGGACGCCCATCGGGCCGGTGAGGAAGGGCACCACGAAGGTGTAGAACGCGTAATGGCCGACCATCGTCACGGCGGCGATCACGCACACCATCGCGACGGCCGGGATGCTGCGATCGCGTGCCCTCGGCGTCGTGCGGTCGCGACGACGTCCGGAGGCGCCGTCCGCATCGCGCTGCACGGCGGGGAGGAACCGCCAGATCACCGCCGCGCCGACGACCATCAGTGCGGCCAGCAGGCCGAACGACAGCCTCCAGCCGAAGACGTGGCCCGCGAACGTGCCGAGGGGAACGCCGAGCACGAAGGCGAGGGTCCCACCGCTCAGCGTGATCGACACGGCGCGGCCGATCTGCTCCTTCGGCACCAGGTGCCCGGCGTAGGCGCCGACGATCGACCAGAACATGCCGTGCGCGACGCCGCCGAGGATGCGCGTGCCGACGACGAACTCGTAGCTCGGCGCGAGCGCGGTGAGGCCGTTGGAGAGAGCGAGCACGATGAGGATGCCGATCAGCAGCCCGTGCCGCGGCCAGCGCCGGGTGAGCGCTGTGAGGGGCGTGCTGGTCACGACGACCGTGAACGCGAACACGGTCACCAGTAGCCCGATCTGGGCCTCGCTCACGCCCAGGGAAGCGCTCATGTCGGGCAGGAGCCCGGTCGGGATCATCTCGCTGGTCACCGACAGGAAGGTGGCCGAGGCGAGGGCGATCAGCCCCGTCCAGGGGAATCTCGGCGCGACGCGCGCCGGGGTCGTCGAAGTGGCAGTCATACCGGATCTGTCCAACGGATGGCGTTCCCCGGCCACTCCGCGCGGTGCGCGTCCCGGAGGCGCCGGGGGGAATGGCGGGTCGACTACGCGCCGATGTGCGCGCCCAGGGCCGCGCGGGAACCGCCGACCACTGACGATTCTACCGGAGGCCGTCAAGCACGGCGGCGGAGTCCGTGATCTCGATGAGGGGCGCGTACAGGGCCATCGCGTCCAGCGCGCGCTGGTGGTCCGCGTCGCTCAGGCCGGCGCAGGCGTCCGCGGCGACCCGGATGTGCACGCCCGCGTCGGCGGCTCCGAGGGCGGTGCTGAGCACGCAGCAGTCGGTCGAGACGCCGGCGAGCACCACCTCGGTCGAGCCGCGCAGCGCGTCCCGCAGCGACGGGCCCCACTTGCCGAACGTCGGCTCCGTCACGACGGCGTGCCCCGTGTCGCGGAACGCGAGCACCAGGTCGTAGATCGGGTCGTCCGCGGGGACCAGCGCGAACGGCCACTGCTCGTAGTACGGCACCCAGGCGCCCTCCGGGCGCTCGGGGGCGATGAACCGGGTGAAGACGACACGGTCGCCGAACGCCGGCACGAGGCCCGCGATCGTCGCCTCCGCCTCCGCGAACCGCGGCGTGAACCAGGGGCTCGCCGGGTCGCCGAAGACCTGCTGCATGTCGACGACGACGAGGGTCGCATCGTCGGTCACCGCTGCTCCTGACGGCGCACCGCGCTCCGCGAGAACAGCAGCGTGCCGAGGTAGCCGATCACGAGGGCGACCAGCACGCCGAGGTTGGCGAAGGCCCAGTCCCCCTGCTTGCCGCCGAGAGGGCCCAGCAGGTAGCCCTGCCAGCTGAGCCAGTCGGCGTAGGTGTTCGTGACGAGCCCCCAGCCGATCACCGTTCCGATGACGATGAGCGCGATGGGCAGCCAGCGCACCGAGCCGTAGCGTCCGTTCCTGTCGTACAGCTCCGCCTCCGCGTAATCGCGCTTGCGCAGCTGGATGTCGGCGACGAAGATGCCGCACCACGCGGCGATCGGCACGCCGAGGGTGATGAGGAAGCCCTGGAACGGCCCGATGAAGTCGGTGGCGAAGAGCACGACGTAGATGGCGCCCGCGGTCATGATCACGCCGTCGATGCCGGCCGCGACGTACCGCGGCACGCGGACGCCGACGCTCAGCAAGGCGAGGCCCGAGGAGTAGATGTCGAGCACCGCGCCGCCGACGAGGCCGAGCACGGCGACGATCACGAACGGAATCAGGAACCAGGTCGGGAGCAGGGACGCGAGCGCACCGATCGGGTCCGCCCCGATCGCCTGGCTCAGCTTCGGGGACGACCCGGCGAGCAGGATCCCGAAGATGAGCAGGATGACCGGAGCGAGCGAGGAGCCGAACGTCGTCCAGCCAACCACCCCGCCGCTCCGGGACGAGCGGGGCAGGTAGCGGGAGTAGTCCGCCGCCGCGTTCACCCAGCCAAGACCGAAACCGGTCAGCATGAAGACGAAGCCGCCGATCACATGCGGCGCGTCGCCCGCCGGGAGCGCGGCGACCGCACCGAGGTCGATGTGGTTCAGCACCAGCAGGATGTAGAGGATCGTGAGCACGCCGGTCACGATCGTGATCACCATCTGCATGCGCATGATCAGGTGGAAGCCGACCACTCCGCCGACGATGACGAGGGCGACGACGACGATGAGCGCCACCAGCTTGGTGACGATGCCGCCCTCCCAGCCGAGCTGCTGGAACACCGTCGCGGTGGCGAGCGCCGCGAGCGACACGAGCACCGTCTCCCACCCGACCGTCAGCAGCCAGGAGAGGAACGACGGCACCCGGTTGCCCTCGACCCCGAACACCGCCCGGCTGAGCACCATCGTCGGCGCAGAGCCGCGCTTGCCGGCGAGCGCGATGACACCGCATAGCAGGAAGGAGGCGACGATGCCGACCACGCCGACGATGGTCGCCTGCCAGAACGAGATGCCGAAGCCGAGCAGGAACGAGCCGTAGCTGAGCCCGAACACCGAGACGTTCGCACCGAACCACGGCCAGAACAGGTCGCGCGGCCAACCCTTCCGCTCGCTCTCATGGATGGTGTTGAGCCCGTTGAGCTCGACGTTGAAGGCGGACGCCGCGCCCGTCCGGGCGTCGGGCGCGTCCTCGCCGGTGGTGGTCATGCACCGATCGTGGTGCACGCCGCGGCGATCGTCAACTTCCGACGCGCGTCAGGCGGCCCAGGGGTTCAGCACCGGGATACCGACATCCGCGAAGTCCTTGTCGCGCGTGGCGATCGCGTCCGCTTCGGCGGCGATCGCCGTGGCGGCGATCATCGCATCGGCCAGCGCGATCGGGCGGCCCGCCGCGAAGCGGAGCGACGTGATGTTCGCGCACTCTGCGGCAGCCAGGACATCGAACGGGAGAGTCTTCCGGTGGTATCGCGCGAGAACCTCGAGGATCACCTCGGCCTTCGCGTCCGAGTCGGGATTGTCATCCATCCGATTGGCCCCCGTCAACATCTCGGTCACAGTCACAGCCGTGATGTAGAGGCCTTCCGGGCTCGTCGCCTCGAACCAGCGGACCACGCGCGGATCTGGTCGGGGCCTGGCCAACTCGGAGAGGACGTTCGTGTCGACGACGATCATTCGTCCATCGCTTCGACCCTGTTGCGGATGAACTCCACGAAGCCGAGCTTCCGGATGTCCGGACCGTGATCGACCGGCTCCCCAACAGCGGCCTGGCCGATGATGTAGTGCAGCTCCTCCTCCATCGTGCGGCGCGAACCTTCCGCGAATCGCTCGATGGTCTCGTAGATGTCCACGTCGATATCGACGACGACAGAAATTTGCTTCATCATGAATGCCCCCTAAATGCAGACATATTTTGGATATCAATCAACATTAGCATGCCCTCCCGATACCGCTACCCTGATCAGGTGACCGACTCGTCCCCCTCCAACCACTGGGTGCTCACCTTCAGCTGCGCCGACCGCCCCGGCATCGTGCACGCCGTCAGCGGCGCGATCGTGGCCGCCCGCGGCAACATCACCGAGAGCCAGCAGTTCGCGAGCACCGACACCGGGCGCTTCTTCATGCGCCTGCAGGTGCAGTCGGAGGCGGGCCGGGACGAATTCGAGGAGGCCCTCGCCCCCGTCGTCGAGCGGTTCGGGATGACGCACCGCGTCGACAACGTCGGCCGCCCGTTGCGCACCCTCGTGCTGGTCTCGAAGGCGGCGCACTGCCTGAACGACCTGCTGTTCCGGCAGCGCGCCGGCCAGCTGCCGGTGGACATCCCGCTGGTGCTCTCGAACCACGACACGCTCAGCGACCTGGCCGGGTTCTACGGCGTCCCGTTCGAGTCGCGCCCGGTGCGCGACGCCGACGACAAGGCGGCGTTCGAGCGGCGCATCCTGGAGGCCGTCGAGGAGCACGACATCGAGCTGGTCGTGCTCGCCCGGTACATGCAGATCCTGTCGCCCGAGCTGTGCGAGCGGCTCGCGGGACGGGCGATCAACATCCACCACTCGTTCCTGCCCGGCTTCAAGGGCGCGAACCCGTACCGCCAGGCTCACGCCCGCGGCGTGAAGCTGATCGGCGCGACGGCGCACTTCGTCACGAGCGACCTCGACGAGGGGCCGATCATCGAGCAGAACGTGGTCCGCGTTGACCACACCAACACCGTGCAGGAGCTGGTGGCGATCGGGCAGGACGAGGAGAGCCGCACGCTGACCCAGGCGGTGAAGTGGTTCGCGGAGGACCGCGTGCTGCTCGACGGCGCCAGGACGATCATCTTCCGGTGACCCTCGCCCCGTAAACTGGGCGGGTGACTTCCGCGCCCGAACAGCATCCGACCGTCAAGGTGGGCGTCAACGACGTGATCCGGTTCGTGCTCGAACTGTTCGCCATCGTGTCGCTCGGCATCTGGGGCTTCCTGGCCTGGCCGCTGCCCTGGAACATCCTGGTCGGCATCGGCGCCCCCGTCGTCGCGATCCTGCTCTGGGCGCTGTTCCGCTCGCCGAAGGCGGTGCTGCACGTCGACGCGTTCGTGAAGGCGATCGTCGAGATCGTCGTGATGGGGTCGGCGGCCTTCGCCTGGTGGGACCTCGGCCAGCCTGTCGTCGCCATCGTGTTCGCCGTCGTGGCCACGGTCAGCGGCGTCCTCAACGGGCGGCGCGAGTTCGCATGAGCGGCCTCGTCGTCCACGGCGCCCGCAAGCTCGACGCGGACGGGCGGTCCGACGACTTCTGGCTGGTCGCCGACGGCGCGCACATCGCCGCGACCGGGACGGGCGCAGGATGGCGCGCGCACGCCGCCGCAGGCGACGTCACCGTCGTCGACGCGCAAGGCGCCTGGCTCACCCCCGGCTTCATCGACCTGCACTGCCACGGCGGCGGCGGCCACCCCTACGACGACGGCGTCGACGAGATGCGCGCCGCCCTCGCCACCCACCGCGCGCACGGCACCACCCGATCGCTGGTCTCGCACGTCGCGAACCCGCTGGCCTCACTGCGCGAGAGCCTCGGCATCGTCGCCGAGCTGACCGCGTCAGACCCCCTCGTGCTCGGCTCGCACCTCGAGGGCCCCTTCCTCGCGCCCGAACGGCGCGGCGCGCACGACGCCCGGTTCCTCCGCGACCCGGAGCCGGAGGCCGTCGAAGAGCTGCTCGGCGCGGCGCGCGGCACGCTTCGCAGCGCCACGATCGCCCCGGAACTGCCGAACGCGCTCGAGGCGATCGGCGTGCTGATCGAGGCCGGCGTCGTCGTCGGCGTCGGCCACACCACCGCCGACTACGCGCAGGCTGCCCGCGCGTTCGAGGTGGGCGCGCGGCTGCTGACGCACGCCTTCAACGCCATGCCCGGCATCCACCACCGCGCCCCCGGGCCGGTGATGGCGGCCGTGGAGAACCCCGAGGTGACGCTGGAGCTCATCCTCGACGGCCTGCACGTGCACCCGTCGGTCGCCGCGCTGCTGTTCCGGGAGGCTCCGGGGCGCGTCGCGCTCGTGACCGACGCGATGGCCGCTGCGGGCGCATCCGATGGCGACTACCGGCTGGGCGGCCTCAACGTGACCGTGCACGACGGGCTGGCCGTGCTGTCCGGCACCGACACGATCGCGGGCTCCACCCTGACCCAGGATGCGGCCCTCCGCAACGCCGTCACCGTCGCCGGCATCGACCCGGTGGCCGCGGTGACCGCCCTGACCCGCACCCCGGCGCGCGTCCTCGGGGAGGACCACCGCCTCGGCCGCCTGCACGCCGGCTACGTCGCCGACGCCGTGCTGCTCGACCACGACTGGCACGTCCGCACGGTCGTCGCCGACGGCGCCGTCCTCACCTCCTGACCCGTCCCCCACGGGCGGGGTCAGAGGGTCTGCCAGGCGGGCTTGTTGGCGTAGGCGTAGCGGTAGTAGTCGAGGTTGTGCAGCCGAGAGGCGGCCGCCTCGTCCACCAGCACGGTCACATGCGGGTGCAGCTGGATCGCGGACCCCGGGTTCGAGGCCGACACCGGCCCCTCCACCGCGCCGGCCAGCGCCTCCGCCTTGCCCTCGCCGAACGCCAGCAGCATCAGATGCCGCGCCTTCAGAATCGTCGAAAGCCCCTGGGTGATGCAGTGCATCGGCACCTCGTCCTCCGAGGCGAAGAACCGGGCGTTGTCCCTCCGGGTCTGCTCGGTCAGCGTCTTGACCCGGGTCACGGACGCGAACGAGGACCCGGGCTCATTGAACCCGATGTGCCCGTCCGTCCCGATGCCCAGCAGCTGCACATCCACCCCGCCGGACTGCGCGATCGCCTTCTCGTAGTCGGCGCCGGCGTGCTCGATGCCCTCCAGCGACCCGTTCGGCACGTGGATGAGCGAGGGCGTGAGCCCGAGCGGCTCCACCACCTCACGCGTGATCACCGCGCGGTACGACTCGGGATGATCCACCGGCAGCCCCACGTACTCGTCGAGCGCGTACCCGCGCACATGCGAGACGTCGATGCTGCGCTCCCGGATGCCGCGCTCCAGCGCCCGGTACACCACCAGCGGTGTGGAGCCTGTCGCCAGCCCCAGCACGGCATCCGGCTTGGCTGCGATCAGATCCAGGATGCTGCCCGCGGCGAGTTCGCCCGCGGCGTCCTGGTCGCGGACGACGACGATTTCTGCCATCAGTTCTCTCCTACGAGGGCCGCTCCGAGCGCGGCGACGGGGGTTCCTTCCGGGACGAGGCGCACACGCGCAGGCAGGTCGAGCGACGCCAGGAACGGCGACGTGCGCTCCCAGTCGTGCAGCACCTCGTGGACGTCACCCAGCAGGCGCTCCCCCAGGTGGCTCAGTCCGCCGCCGATCACGACGGTGCCGACGTCGACGGTGAGCACGAGGATGCGCACCGCGGAGGCGATGCCCTCCGCCAGCCTAGCCTTGATCGCCAGGGCGTCTCGGTCGCCGTCGGCGGCCGCCGCGAACAGCGCGCGCACCGGGAGCGGGTCGTCGGTCGGCCACTGCCGCGCGATCCCGGAGCCGCTCGCGACGGTCTCGAGGCAGCCGCGCTGGCCGCAGCCGCACAGGGCACCCGCCGGGTCGACCGGGATGTGGCCGATCTCCCCCGCGATCCCGGTGCTCCCCCGCCACAGCCGGCCGTCGACGACGATGCCCGCCGCCATCCCGGTGCCGAGGTTGAGGAACGCCATCGTGCCGGTGAGCCGCAGCAGGTGGTAGGTGCCGAGGGCGGCCGCCTTCACGTCGTTCTCGACGCGCACGCCGACGCCGAGCCGGCCGGCGAGCATCCCGCCGAGCTCCAGCCGTTCGAGCCCCAGGTTGACGGCGTGGGCGACATGGCCGGAGACGGTGTCCACCATCCCTGGCACGCCGACGCCGATCGACTGGAACCCGGCCGGCGACAGCCCGGTGAGCTCGCCGATGCGCGACACGGCCGTGACGGCCGTCTCGACGACGGCCGCGTGCCCGAAGCCGGTGGCGAGTCGCACCCGCTGCGCGAGCGCGCCGCTCTCGTCGACGGCGACCGCGTCGGTCTTCGTGCCGCCGATGTCGATGCCGAGCCTCACGAGCCGCGACCGAGCAGTTCGAGCAGCGCCTGGCCGACCAGCCGGGAGGCGCCGAAGGTCGCGATGTCCGCGTATGCGCGGTCGGGTGCAGGCCAGCCCATGTCCACGACGACCACGTTCTCACGTTCTGACCGCAGGCGGTCGATCGCCGCACGGGCGAACGCGTGACGGTGGAGGTCCTTGCCGACGACGAGCACCGGCAGCGCTGCGTCGGGCGCGGGCGCGGCATCCGCCTCGGTCAGCACCACGACCGGCTGGGCCGCGAACGTGGCGGCTACCGGATCCTGCGGATCGGCCGCCGCCGCGGCGAACGGCCCCCAGGGCGCCACCCCGACCGCGATGTTCGCCACGGTCTCGACGCGCACGACCGAGTAGACCCCTCCGGCGTGCGCCCGCATCCACGCCCGCCCGTCCTCACTCACCTCGAACGCCTCAGCCACCTCCGCCGGCGAGCACAGGGTTTCGGTCGCCTCAAAGGCCCCGCCCGCGACGATTCCCCTGTGCCCGCGGGCTTGGGCGGAGAGGGCGTGGATGCGGTGGGCGGCTTCGGCGAGGCGAGCGGGGGTGAGGCGGCCGGCGGCGACGGCGTCGGCGATGGCGTCCTCGATCGACTGCAGCTGGGCGTCGGTGTTCTCGGTGCCGATGCAGAGCAGGTCGCAGCCCGCGGCGAGTGCGAGGACCGCCGCCTCCGGGATGCCGCGCTCACCGCTCGCGCCGTGCATGTCGAGCGCGTCGGTGACGATCACGCCCTCGAAGCCCAGGTCGTCGCGCAGCATCGCGAGGATGCCCGAGCTCATGGTCGCGGGCAGCTCGGGGTCGAGCTGCGGCAGCAGGATGTGCGAGGTCATCACGGCCCGGGCGCCGGCCGCGACGGCCGCGCGGAACGGCACCAGCTCGCGCTCGCGCAGCACCTCCGCGGGCACGTCGACCACGGGCAGCTCCAGGTGGGAGTCGGCGGCCGTGTCCCCGTGACCCGGGAAGTGCTTCGCGGCGGCCGCGACGCCCGCGGACTGCAGCCCGCGCGTCCACGCCGAGGCGTGCCGGGCGACGAGCTCCGGCGAGGCGCCGAAGCTGCGCACCCCGATCACCGGGTTGTCCGGGTTCGAGTTGATGTCGACGTCGGGGGCGAAGTCGAGGGTCACGCCCGCGCGGCGCAGCTCCTCCCCCACCCGACGGCCGACGCGCTCGGTGAGGGCGGTGTCGTCGAGCCGGCCGAGCACGGCGTTTCCGGGGTACGGAGAGCCGGTCGCGTAGTGGAGCCGCGTGACGTCGCCGCCTTCCTCGTCGATCGCGATGACCGCGTCCGGGTTGGCGGCGCGGATGGCGTCGGTGAGGGCGCGCAGCTGCTCGGGCGACGCGATGTTCTGCCCGAACAGGCAGACCCCGGCAAGTCCCGCGCGCAGCCGCGCCTCGAGCCACGCGGGCAGGGTGGTGCCGACGAACCCGGGCAGGAGGGTCGCGGCGATGCTCCGGCGCAGGTCCGCGTCGGCAGGAGCGATCGTGGCGGAGGCGGTCGTGACGGTGGCCTCGCTCACCCCTTCACCGCCCCGCTCACCAGGCCGCTGGTCATCCGGCCCTGCACGATCAGGAAGAAGATGATCACCGGGACGGCAACGAGCGTCGACGCCGCCATGACCTGTCCCCAGTCGGTGGCGCGGGAGGCGGACTGCTGCACGAAGCCGCGCAGCCACAGCGGCAGGGTCGCGCTGCTCGACTGCGGCAGGATGACGAGCGCGACGGTGAACTCGTTCCACGCCTGCAGGAAGGCGTACACCCCCGAAGCGACGAGTCCTGGCGCGAGCAGCGGGAACGTGATCCGCAGGAACGCCTGCGTGCGGCTGAGACCGTCCACCATCGCCGCCTCCTCCAGGTCGGCGGGGATGCCGGCGACGAAGCCACGCAGCATCCAGATCGTGAACGGCACGACAGCCGCGATGTACAGGATGCTGACGCCGACCACGGTGTTCAGGAGGCCGAGGGTGCCCATGAGCTTGTACTGCGCGATGAACAGGCCCTCGGCGGGAAGCATCTGGATGAGCAGCACCGCGAGCACGAACGAGCGCCGCCCACGGAACTTGAAGCGGCTGATCGCCAGCGCCGCGAGGAACGCGAACGCCAGGCAGCACACCACGGTGATGAGCGCGACCGCGAGGCTCATTCCCAGCGCGGGGAAGAACGTCCCGCCCGCGATCACGGCGCTGAAGTTGTCGAACGAGCCGCCGAAGGGCAGCCAGGTCGGGGTCGTGTTCTGCAGGATGACGTTCGGCAGCAGCGCCGAGTTCACCATCCAGTAGACCGGGAAGACCCAGATCAACGCCAGCGCGACCCCGAGCACGCCGAGCAGCACGCGCGAGGGGCGGATGCGGCGGCGCACGCGCGGGCGCGGGCCCGCCGTCGCGGCGGACGTTCTGGTCGACGTCGTGGCGGTCACGATTCGTCCTCCTTGAGCAGCGAGCGGACGTAGAACCAGCTGAGGGCGACGGTGAGCACGAGCACGAAGACGCTGACGGCGCTCGCCATCGCGAAGTCGCTCGAGCCGACGCCGAGCTGGTAGATGTAGGTGCCGAGCAGGTTGGTCTCGCTGGCGATCGAGCCCTTGTCCTGCAGCAGCTTGATCTGGGCGAAGACCCGCAGGTCCCAGATGATCTGGAGCAGCAGCACGATGCCCAGCACGGGCCGGATGATCGGCAGGATGATGTAGCGCAGCCGCTGCCAGCCGCGTGCGCCGTCCATCTGCGCCGCCTCGACGACCTCCGTGGAGACCTGGGTCAGCCCGGCGTAGACGGAGAACGCCACGAAGGGGACGCTCATCCACACGATGATGACCATCGCGACGAAGAAGAAGGAGAGCGGGTTCTGCAGCCAGTTGTGGTCCTGGAAGTCGAGGCCCCACGAGGTCAGCGTGTAGTTGACGACGCCGCGGCGCCAGTCGAACAGCCAGTTCCAGACCGTCATCGCGGCGACCACGGGCATGGCCCAGGCGAGCAGCAGCGCAACCTGGAGGATGATGCGCACGGTCCGGCCGACCGCGTTCATCAGCAGCGCCATCCCGACACCTATGACGACCGTCACGAAGGCGGTGACCAGGCAGAACGCGATGGACCGGGCGACCACGACCCAGGTATAGGGGTCGGAGAACAGCGTGATGTAGTTCTCGAACCAGACGAACTCGGCCGGCTTTCCGAACTGCTGCGCGAGGCCGAAGTGCTGCATCGCGGTGATGAACTGCCAGACGATCGGGTAGCCGAGCGCGACGAGCAGGATGACGATGGCCGGGAGCAGCAGCACGTACGGCGTGACCCTGCCCCGCCGCCGGCGCGGCTGCGTCGCCGCGGGCCGCGGTGCCTGCGGCAGGACGAGGCGGGTGTCCTCTGTGGCGGTCACGGGCGTCCTCCCTCCTTCGGTGAAGTCTTGTCGACGCGACACGCCGTGCCGGCGCATCCCGGCACGGCGCGTCGCGTCAATCAGGTGGTGGTGGTCAGCTCTTGGCGTTCAGCATGCCGTCGAGCTTCTTGTCGTACTCCTGCGCCAGGGCCTTCAGGTCGGCGGCGTCGCGGATCTTGGAGAAGAACTCCTCCATCACGTTGCCGGCCTCGACGCTCGCCCAGCCGGGCGCGGCGGGGGTCAGCTTGGAGTTGGACGCGGACTCGATCAGCGCCTTCGCGAACTGGTCGTCGCCGAGCGAGGAGGTGTACTTCGAGTTCGCCGGGCCGAGACCGTTCTTGCCGAGCATCTCCTGGTACTCCTTCGAGAAGATGATCTTGAGGAGCGTCTTGGACAGGCCGGGCTCTGAGGTCTTCGCCGAGATCCCGATGTTGGAGCCGCCGGCGAACACCGGGGCCGGCTTGCCGTCGTTGCCCGGGAGCACGTAGGTGCCGAAGGTGGCGTCGTTCCAGGTGCGGACCGGCTTTCCGTCCTTCTGCGACAGGTCGCCGATCGACCAGTGCGCCCATCCCGGAGCCATGATGGTGGCCGCCGCGAGGGAGGTGTCGCCGGTCTTGTTGCCGTCGGCGTCGACCGTCTGGTCGGTGTCGTTCAGGTAGATGTACTGGTTCGAGTCCTTGGCGTCGTTCGGCGCCTTCGACGCGTTCTTGTACAGGTCTTGCAGCTGCTGGAGGCCCTTCAGCGAGTCGGCCGACTCGAGGGTGCCGACCCACTTGCCGTCCTTCTTCTGGGCGATGTCCCCGCCGTTGGCGAAGATCCAGGAGATGCCGTCGCGCCAGTCCTGGCCGCCGAGGAAGAAGCCGGAGAAGTTGCTGATGTTCTTCGGGTTCTTTGCCGTGATGTCGGCCACGGTGGTGTTGAACTGGTCGAGCGTGGTCGGGACCGTCGCGCCCGCCGCCTGGTAGACGTCCTTGCGGTAGAACATGTAGCGCGAGCCGAAGTAGTACGGCAGCGTGTAGTTCTTGCCGTCGACCTTGCCCGCGTCGACGAACGACTGGAGAAGGTCGCTCCCGCCGAGCTCTTTGTACATGTCGGAGACGTCGAGGAAGGCGCCGACGTTGGTGAAGGTCGGCGACTGGGTGTTGCCGATCTCGGTCACGTCCGGCGTGTTCTTCGCGTCGGGCAGGGAGGTGGTGAGCTTGGTGACGATGTCTCCCCAGTCCTGCTGCTCGATCTTCAGGGTGGCCCCGGTCTCCTTGTTGAACTCCGTCTTGAGGTAGTTGCGGAGCGCATCCGGGGTGTCGGAGCCGACGAGCCACAGGGTGACCGTCTTGCCCTTGCCGTCGGTGCTCGCTGCGGTCGAGCCTCCCGAGGCGCATCCGGCGAGCACGAGAGCGGAAGCTGTTGCCACAGCGGCGAGGCCGACGAGCTTTCTCTTCATTGCTTGTTCCTTTCGTGAGTGTCGGTGCCTGCGGCTGCAGGGCACCGTCGGTGCAGGGGTCGGGTGTATCGGGTCGTGCTGTGCTAAGAGACCCCGAGTTGTCCGGAGAGGACGAGTACGGCCGCGCCGCGCAGGACGATGTCCTGCCCTTGCGTGGTCATCCGGAGGGACAGGTCGGCGTGGTTCTCGGCCATCGTCCGGTTCCGGAGCGTGTGGACGGTCGCCTCCGCGAGGGGGCCGTCGAGCAGTTCGGTCGGGCCGCTGAGCACGATCTCCGACAGGTTGAGGGCGCCGACGACCGGCGCGAGGGCGATGCCGAGCCGCTGGCCGGCCTCCCGCAGCACGGGGGTCGCGTCGGCGCCTGCGGCGTGCGCCGCCTGGATGCCGCGTTGCAGCTGCGGGACGCTGAGCCAGTGCTCGAGCACCTGGTCGCGGCTGTAGGTGGCGTCGAGGCCGAGGTCGGTCCCGACCATGACCTGACCGATCTCGCCGGCCGCGTAGTGGCTGCCGTAGACGAGGGCGCCGGCGACGAGGAGCCCCGCGCCGATGCCGTGCCCGACGCGGATCAGCATCATGTCGCCCGCCGCGTCGCCGTAGGTGTGCTCGGCGAGCGCCGCCACGTTGGCGTCGTTCGCGACCACGACCGGCAGGCCGGTGCGGGAGGCGAGCCGGCTCTGGAGGGGCAGGTCCTTCCAGCCGAGGTTGGGCGCCGTGAGGATGGTGCCGCTCAGGTCGACGACACCGGGCGAGCCGACGCCGAGCCCCAGGATCGGGGCCGTGGCCGCGGCGACGAGCCGGTCGACGAGCGCGTCGACCTTGGCGGCGGCGGTCTCGCCCGTGGCGGCCTCGCCCCCTTCGGTGTCGGCGAGCATGACCTCGGCCCGGGCGAGGATCTCGCCGTCGAGGTCCATGACGACGCCGCGGAAGCGGTCGTGGTCGCTGAGGTCGACACCGACGATCTGGTGCGCGCCGCGGTCGATGTCGAGCAGTACGGCGGGCTTGCCCGGCCGGGCGGACTCGCGCTGGCCCAGCTCGATCACGAGCCCCTCGGCGAGCAGTTCCGCGACGAGGTCGGAGACGGTGACGCGCGTGAGGCCGGTCTCGCGGGCGAGGTCCGCCCGGCTCAGCCGGCCCGAGCGGTAGAGCGTCTGCAGCACCAGGGAGCGGTTGTGGCTGCGGGCGTGCTCGGGCAGCACTTTCGCCCGTGGCCGGAGCACCCGTCCCGGGCCCAGCCCATTGGCGCCACCCTGCACCTCGGTCGTCGTCATGTTTGTTAGTAAAGCTTACGAACAAATGAAGCGCAAGAGCCGAAACAAAGTCGTTACACGACGACGGGCCTCCGGTCCGCGCTCCCTGCCGACGTCCGCACGGGATACAGGGAGCGCGGGCCGCAGGCCCGGGTCGGGGTGGATCAGACGGGCACGCCGACCAGCGCGGCGACCGCTCCGCCGACGAACGAGTCGCCGAGTCCGATGGTGGTGGGATGCGCGACGTCCGCGAGGTCGAGGGCCGGAACCGCCACGAAGGGCCCGAGTTGCGGCAGCCGCTCGGCGACCGCGACCCCGATAGCGCTGCGGGGGCCGTCGGACCACAGCCGCTCGACCTCCGCCCGGGTGGCGCCGTCGCCCACGGCGTAGCGCGCGGCCGAGACGGCCACGCCGCCCTCCAGGAACGACCGCAGCCGTTCGGCGTCCTCGCCGTACGCCGCCGCGAAGAAGCGGGTGTGCAACACGACGGCCGGCACGCCGAGGCGCTGGGCGAGCTGCTCCACCGCCGCCGCCACCTCGTCCGCATCGCGCAGGTCCACCGCCCGGCCGACCGCGGTCATCAGCTCGTCCTCGTTGAGGCTGAAGACATCCAGCACCGGCGCGAGCCCCACGTGGACCTCGGATGCGAAGGCCGGGACGTGGTAGGCCGCATCCTCGTAGAGCACGGTCGCGCCCGGCGGCAGGGCCCGCACCGCATCCCGCAGTTGGGCCAGGCGCTCCTGCAGGATCGCCGGCTCCTGGATGGAGTTCAGCCCCGAGACGAGGAACACCCGCGCCCCGGCGAGCACCTCCGGCAGCCGGTCGCTCAGCACGAGCCGCGCGTTCGGCAGGTCGCAGGGGTAGATCAGCCGGTTCGCCGCCGGGGCGACCACCTCCTCCCCCGCCAGCCGGATGCGCGCCCCGGCCGGGAACTGGACGATCAGGTGCGGGTCGGTGGAGTCCTCGACGGCGCTGCACACGTACTCCACATCGGACGGGAGCAGCCGGCGCACGTCGTCGTCGATCGAGACCAGGTGCACCGTGCTGCCGACTCCGAGCGCGCTCATCGCGAGGGCCGCACGAACGGGCGTCCCGCCGAGCGTCGTGCGATAGCCGAAACGGGAGGCGAAGGCTTCGATCACCTCCGCCGACTCGACGAAGTGCTCGCCGCCGGTCCCCGCGCGGAGGTGGTGCAGCACCGAGAGCACCAGAGCGCGCTCGGAGTCGATCACCGCAGGCGGCCCCTCGGTCAGGGACGCGATGCCCGCCGCGGCGGCGGCCGCCTCGAGCGCGCCGGCATCCCAGTGCAGCTCGAAGTCGATCGTCCCGCCGAGCCCGAGCACCGCATCCCCGCCCATCAGTGGACCAGCACCCCCTGCTCGCGCTCGGCGAGCGTCGCGTCGGCCAGGCCGTCGGCGTAGAGGTGCGCCTTGCCCGCTGCGCCGAACAGGTCGATCTTCTGCGCGGCGACCTTCTGCATCGCGACGACCGCCGGCGGCTCGATCAGGTTCGGCTCGCGCAGGCCTGGGTCGGCGAGCACGGAGCGCATCGCGTCGAAGTACGCCACCTTGATGTCGCTGGAGATGTTGATCTTGTTGACGCCGAGGGTCACCGCCTGCGCGATCTCCGAGTCGGGGTTGTTCGATCCGCCGTGAAGCACGAGCGGGATGCCGACCGCGCGCTTGATCTCGGTCAGCAGGTCGAGCTTCAGCTCGGGCGCCAGCGTCGCCGGGTAGATGCCGTGGCGGGTGCCGATCGCGACGGCCAGGCTGTCGACGCCGGTGCGCTCGACGAACTCGAGCGCCTGCGCGGGGTCGGTGTAGATGATGTCGTCGGTCCCGGCCTCCGCCTGGTCGTCGGTCTTGCCGATCGTGCCCAGCTCGCCCTCGACCGAGAGGCCGACCGCGTGCGCGGCCTCCACCACCCGGCGGGTCAGCGCGACGTTCTCCTCGAACGGCAGCATCGAGCCGTCGATCATCACCGACGTGAAGCCGATGCGGATCGCCGTGAGGATCTCGTCGTAGCCACCACCGTGGTCCCAGTGGATGGCGACGGGCACCGACGACCGGTGCGCACGCTCGCGGAGGGCCACGATCACATCCTGCCCGATGTGCGACACCTCGTCGGGATGGATCGCCAGGATCCAGGGCGCGCCCTTCTGCTCGCACACCTCGAAGAGGCCGTTGCTCATCGCGTAGTCGCTCACGTTGAACGCGGGGACCGCGAAATCATGGGCGTCCGCCACGGCGAGCAGGTCTTTGCCATCGATCAACACGTTGGATTCTCCTTGTTTCTGTTGGTGGATCAGGACTTCACTGCGCCCGCGGCGAGGCCGCCGATGAAGTAGCGCTGGAAGATCAGGAAGAGGACGAGCACGGGGATGGAGCCGAGGATGCTCATGGCCATGACCTCGTTCCAGAGGTAGTTGTTCTGGCCCATCAGCAACTGGATGCCGACCGGCACCGTTCGGCGGTCGTCCGTCTGGGTGAGGGTGAGGGCGAAGAGGTACTCGTTCCACGAGATCATGAAGGTGTACAGCCCGACCGAGACCATGCCGGGCACCGAGACCGGCACGAGGATGCGCCAGAGGATCGAGCGGGAGCTCGCCCCGTCGACCTTCGCCGCCTCGTCCAGCTCCCGCGGGAGGCTGTTGAAGTAGGCGGTCATCATGATCACGGCGTACGGCAGCGTGAACACGACGTAGGTGATGATCAGGCCCTGGTAGGTGTTGTAGAGCCCGAGGCCGACCATGATGCCGAAGAACGGGATCAGCAGGGTGATCGGCGGCACCGCCTGCACGCCGATGATCACCACGTTCAGGATGCGCTTCAGCGGGAACTCGAAGCGGCTGAAGACGTACCCGGTCAACACAGCGACGAGCAGGGTCACGACCGTCACCGACAGCGCCACGATGTAGCTGTTGACGAAGTACCCGATCTCGGTCGGGTTGCTCAGCACGGCCAGGTACGGCGCGAACGAGAACGAGCCGTCGAACAGCTTCGGCGGGTAGGCGAAGATGTTCGCGTTGGACTTGAACGAGCTGGACAGCATCCACAGCACGGGGAAGCCGGCGAAGATCGCGCCGACGGTGAGCGCGGCGTACAGCCCGATGCGGGCGGAGACGCGGCGCCGGGTTGCCCGGGCGGAGCGGACGCGGGTGGGACGGGCGGCAGCGACGGTCATCGGCGCTCCTCCTTCCTCTGACGGCGGACGTAGAAGACCGCGACGATGAGCGAGGCGGCGAGCACGAGGACGGCGCTCGTGGACGCCAGCGAGAACTGGTAGCTGTTGAACGCCAGCTTGTACGTGTAGGTGCTGAGCATCTCGGTGGAGCCGAGCGGGCCGCCTCCGGTGGTCGCCCAGATCAGCGTGAACTGCTGCGTCGTCCAGAGCAGGTCCAGCAGCGCCATGCTGTAGAGGATGGGCTTGAGGCCGGGCAGCGTCACGCTGACGAACTGCCGGATGGGGCCGGCGCCGTCGACCCTCGCCGCCTCGTAGAGGTCCGACGGGATGCCCTGCAGGCCGGCGAGCAGGCTGATCATGAAGAACGGGTAGCCGGACCAGATGTTGATCACCGTGACGGCGATCAGCGCCGTCTGCGGCAGACCGAGCCACGGCACGGCCTCGTGGATGAGCCCGAGACTCTCGAGCAGGTAGTTGATGACGCCGCTCGGGTCGAGCAGCAGCCTCCACAGCACCGCGACGACCGACGCGGTGAAGATCCACGGGAGGATGTAGATGGCCCGGAAGATCGCCCGCGGCACCTTCGCCATGGTCTTCGAGTTGAGCATGAGGGCGAACAGCACGCCGATGACCATGTGGGCGACGACGCTCACGACGGTGAAGAGCAGCGTGTTGGCCGCGGCGCCCCAGAAGGCCGGCGAGCCGAGCACGGTCAGGTAGTTGGCGAGGCCGACGAACTTCGGCGTCGGGTTGGTGATGGTGTTGTCCATCAGCGAGTAGCCGATGACGATCACGATCGGGACCACCATCAGTCCCAGGATGAGCAGCACCGTCGGGCTGATCATCAGGTACGGCTCGAGGCGCGAGCCGAGCGAGCGGCGGCGCTTGCGCGGCTGCACGGGCGGGACGGGCGCCGCGTCGTCGCGGGGGCGCGTCCTGGTCAGAAGGTTCGTCGTCATGTCCTTGTCCTCCCGTCCCGCCGGCCGCGCGGGGGCACGCGACCGGCGGGGGGTCTTGGCTGATGGCCGGGTCAGGCCGCTAGAACTGCTGCTTCCACGCGCTCTGCACGTTCGAGAGCATCTGGCTCGTGGACTCCTGCCCGTCGACGGACTTCTGGAACTCGGTGAGGAAGTCGGTCATCAGCTGGTTGGCGGAGGGCAGACCGGTGAACTCGTTCACCGGCTTGCTCTTCTTGTAGATGTCGAACGCCTGCTGGAAGTGGGCGTCGGCGCCGGAGAGGTCCGGCGAGGCGGTCTTGTTGCCGGGGAACCCGTTCGCGAGGGTCGACAGCTTCGCGTTGGCCTTCTCGCTCATCAGGTACTGCACGAGCTTCCAGGCCTCCGCCGGGTGGGCGGACTTGGCCGAGACGCCGATGCCCCACGACGCGGTCAGGATGCCGCGCTCGCCGGAGTAGCCGTCTTTCGCGGGCTGCGCCGAGACCGTGAACTTCAGATCCGGGTTGCCCTTGGTGATGGTCGTGATGTGGGCGAGCGAGTCGACCATCATGCCGACGCGGCCGTTGATGAAGTTCTCGACCTTGTCGGTCTCCTGCAGCGCGTTCGCTCCGGGGAGCACCGCGTTCGCCTGGATGAGGCCCTTGACCATGTCGACCGCGCCGGAGACGTCGGCGTTGTTCGTCAGGTCGGGCTTTCCGTCCTTCAGCATCGATCCGCCCGACGCCCATGCCCAGGAGAGGATGTCGTTCTGGACGCCGTTGGGGTTGGTCGTGCCCAGCGGGACCACCCAGCCCTTCGCGTCGCCCGCGGCCGAGATCTTCTTGGCGTCGTCCTCGAACTCCGACCAGCTCGACGGCGGCGTCGAGATCCCGGCCTTCTGCAGGATGGCGTCGTTGGTGAAGAGCGGGTAGACGAAGTTGACGACCGGGATCATGTAGGTCGAACCGGAGTAGCCGACCTGGCTGGCGAGCTGCGAGTCGTCGTAGTTCGCCTTCTTCATGGCGTCGCTGAGGTTCAGCAGGGCGCCTTGCTTGTAGAGCGGGTTCACCCAGGCGCCGTCGAGGCCGACGACGTCGGGGAGCGTTCCGGAGGCGGCCTGCGAGATGGTCTGGGTCTGCAGCGACTGGAACGGTGCGCTGATCAGCTTCACCGAGATCTTCGGGTTCTCCTTCTCGAAGTCGTCGATCAGGCCCTGCAGCGCGCCGGAGGGCATCTCCGGAGCCCACCACTGCGAGAAGGTCAGCTGGACCTTCCCATTCGAGTCGCCGCCACCGGACGTGCCTGCGCAGCCCGCCATGGCGAGCAGCGCGGCGGTCGCCACTGCGGCGACGGTCGTGGTGCGGGTGAGCCGGCGGGACCGGCCCCGAGCGTCGTTGCTCATCGTTCTCCTATCCGAGGGCATTCAAGATTCTGCTTGAATTTGCTTGAAATTACCGATTTGTGCGGACTGATGCGATTTTACGCACGGCTCTGCGGATACTGCAAGAGCGATTCCGCGAAACACGCGAAAACCGACGAAAAGCTGGCACAAACGCGCAAAGCCTGTTAAGAATGGAGCGTGGTCAAACGAATGTCATCCGCATCAGGGCGCCTCCCGGCCGGCCGCAAGGCCGAGCTGGTGGCGTACGTCTCCCAGGCGGAGCAGGTCACCGTCACGGAACTCGCCGAACGGTTCGACGTATCCCCCGACACTGTTCGCCGCGACCTGCAGCAGCTGCACCAGGAGGGGCTTGTCGTGCGCACGCACGGCGGTGCGGTGAGCGTGGACGCGGTCGCCGGCGTCGAGAAGAAGCTCGACGTGCGCCTGCAGATGCACACCGACGAGAAGGACAGGATCGGCGCACTCGCGGCCACCCTGGTGAGCAGCAACTCCGTGCTCATGATCAACGCGGGCACCACGACCCTCGCGGCCGTGCGCCATCTCGGCGAGCGCCGCGACCTCACCATCGCGACCAACAACCTCCGGATCGCCACCGAGATCTCACCGAAGATCGTGCGGGACCTCTACTTCTTCGGCGGCACCGTCCGCCTCACCGGCCAGGCGACGGTCGGCCCGGTCAGCCTGCAGCTGCAGGGCGGCCGCGACCTCCAGCTGCGCTGCGACCTCGCGCTGATCTCGGTCGGCGCGGTCTCGGCACCGGGCGGGTACACGACCAGCAACCTGTCGGAGGCCGTGATGATGGGCGAGATGATGGAGCGCTCGGGGCGTGTCGCCATCCTCGCCGACTCGTCGAAGTTCACCGAGCCCCTCTTCGCCCAGATCGCGGAGCTCGACCGCGCCGACTACCTGGTCACGGACGCGGAGCCGCCGGCCGAGCTCGCCGAGGCGCTCGAGCGCGCGGGCGTCGAGGTGCTCGTCGCCGACGCCGAGCTGACCCCTTAACGATTCGTGCCGAATGTGCGCTATCCGTCAGGAATAGCGCACATTCGGCACGAATGTCGGCGCGAGCGGCCTTACGAGAGGCGCGCCTTCAGGTTCTCGGCGATCGCGTCCAGGAACTCCTCGGTGGTGAGGTACTTCTGGTCCGGGCCGACCAGGAGCGCGAGGTCCTTGGTCATCTTGCCCTCCTCGACCGTCTTCACCACGACGTCCTCGAGGGTGTGGGTGAAGTCGATCAGCTCCTGGTTGCCGTCGAGCTTGCCGCGGTGCGCGAGGCCGCGCGTCCAGGCGAAGATCGAGGCGATCGGGTTGGTGGAGGTGGGCTTGCCCTGCTGGTACTGGCGGTAGTGACGGGTCACGGTGCCGTGCGCGGCCTCCGCCTCGACGACCGAGCCGTCGGGCGTGGTCAGCACCGAGGTCATCAGGCCGAGCGAGCCGAAGCCCTGCGCGACGGTGTCGGACTGCACGTCGCCGTCGTAGTTCTTGCAGGCCCAGACGTAGCCGCCCTCCCACTTGAGGCTGGAGGCGACCATGTCGTCGATCAGGCGGTGCTCGTAGGTGAGACCGGCCGCGTCGAACTTCTCCTTGTACTCGGTGTCGAAGACCTCCTGGAACAGGTCCTTGAAGCGGCCGTCGTAGGCCTTCAGGATGGTGTTCTTGGTCGAGAGGTAGACCGGGTACTGACGGTCGAGACCGTAGTTGAACGAGGCGCGGGCGAAGTCGCGGATGGACGCGTCCTGGTTGTACATGCCCATCGCGACACCGGCGCCCGGCGCCTGGTAGATCTCGAAGGACTGAGCCTCGCCGCCGTCGGCCGGCTGGAAGCTCATGGTCAGCGTCCCCGGGCCGTCGAACGTGAAGTCGGTGGCACGGTACTGGTCGCCGAAGGCGTGACGGCCGATGACGATCGGCTTGTTCCAGCCGGGCACGAGCCGCGGGATGTTCGAGATGATGATCGGCTCACGGAACACGACGCCGCCGAGGATGTTGCGGATGGTGCCGTTCGGGCTCTTCCACATCTTCTTCAGGCCGAACTCCTCGACGCGCGCCTCGTCGGGCGTGATCGTCGCGCACTTCACGCCGACGCCGTGCTTCTGGATGGCGTGGGCCGCGTCGATGGTGATCTGGTCGTCGGTCTCGTCGCGCTTCTGGATGCCGAGGTCGTAGTACTCGAGGTTCACGTCGAGGTACGGGTGGATGAGGGAGTCTTTGATGGCCTTCCAGATGATGCGAGTCATCTCGTCGCCGTCGAGTTCGACGACCGTTCCGTCAACCTTGATCTTGTCCATGGTTCTCCTGGGGTGTCTGCCGTTTCAGCCGCCAACAGCTTACCCGCTCGCGACAACTATCTTGACATCGAGACAGTTTCTCCCGGCGAACCGTCGGGTTGCCGGCGAGCTATGCCGCGGTCGCCCGCGCACGTTACCCTTTCGTCATGGCTGAGTTGAGACTGGAAGAGTTGAGCGCGAAGAACGTGGTGGCGGCGAACGCGCTCACCCTGAAGCCGGGCCAGGAGCAGTTCGTCGCTCCGGTCTCCTACTCCGCCGCTGCGGCCATCCCCGACCCGACCACGTCTTGGCAGCGCGTGGTGCTCGACGGCGACGAGGTCGTCGCCTTCGTCATGGGCAGCTTCGACCCGAACGCCGAGCACGACGAGTTCAAGGCCATCCTCTGGCGCATCAACGTGGATGCCGACGACCAGGGCCGCGGCATCGGCACCTTCGCCGTGCGCGCCCTCGCCGACGAAGCCCGCGCCCGCGGCCACCAGCGCCTCTACGTCATCTGGGAGTCCGGCGAACTCGGCCCGGAGCAGTTCTTCCTCCGCAGCGGCTTCCAGCCGGTCGGCGAGACGCAGTACGGCGAGACGATCGGTGCCCTCGACCTCTGACGACCGGTCGGGCTCCGATGACCGGCCCGACAACGACGAGCCCGGCTCCTTCGTCGAGCGCGTGCTGGAGGTGGTGGACGCCATCCCGCCTGGCCGCGTGATGACCTATGGCGACGTGGCGGCGACGCTCGGCTCCCGGGCGGCGCGCATGGTCGGTCAGGTGATGGCGTACTACGGCAGCGACGTTCCGTGGTGGCGGGTGGTGCGGGCGAGCGGCCACCCGCCGGCCGGCCATGAGCACCTCGCCCTCCAGCACTACCGGGCGGAGGGGACGCCGCTCGTCGGCGGCGGGGACGCGCCGTACCGCGTCGACCTGCGCGCCGCCCGGCTCGACGGGGCTGTACCGTGGGATGAGGGTGGGGGGAATCATCCCTCCGGCCGATGATTCGTTCAGTTGCGTAGTGTTCACTGCGTTAACAGACCCTGTCCACTTCTCCTGGAGCTGCCCGTGCCCCGCAACCGAACCGCCGGAGTCATCGCGACGATCTCCCTGCTCGCCCTGACCCTCTCCGGATGCTCGGTGGTGAGCGCGTTCGAGCCGCACGTCGAGTCGGCGATCTTCGACACGGCGAAGGACATGAAGGCGGCGGGCACCTCCGCGTTCGGCTCCCCCGGTTTCGTCCCGGACGACGCCACCATCATCCGGGTCGACTACGACCGTCAGAACGGCTCGGCCATCATGACGTACACCTCTCCGACCCTGCTCAAGCCCGACGTCTGCAAGGCGAAGGTCGCGGTGCCGAAGCCGAGCATCCAGGACAGCTGGTGGCCGGTCGACGGCCTTCCCGCCGACGCCTCCGGCTGCCCCGGCGGCTGGTCCGCCTTCGCGATCGGCCAGCAGGTCTGGGCGGCGAAGGCCCCCACGAAGTAGCCCCACCACGCGGCGACTGCGCCCCCTCGGGACGTCTGCGCGCGCTCGCGCGGCCGCAGACGTCCCGAACCGGCGCAGTCGCTGAGCCGGGTCAGGCGACGATCGGGATGGTCAGCTCCACGATCGTGCCGAGCCCCTGGACCGAGCGCACGTCGGCGCGGCCGGAGACCGCCTCCACGCGGTCGCGCAGGCCCTCGAGCCCCCCTCCCGGCTCGATGCGGGCGCCGCCCTGACCGTCGTCCTTCACGACCACGCTGACGGTGGAGTCGACCGCCGACACGACGACGGAGCAGCTGCGGGCACGCGCGTGCTTCGCAGCGTTGGCGAGGCACTCGGAGACGCAGTAGTAGATCGTCTCCTCGACGACCTCCGGCAGGCGCCCCGGCACGTCGACGCGCACCTCCACGGGCAGGTGGCTGCGCATCCCGAGCTCCTCGATGGCCGAGCGCAGGTCGCCGTCGGTGAGCACGGTCGGGTGGATGCCGCGGGCCAGTTCGCGCAGCTCGCGCAGCGCGTCGGCGAGCTGGCCGGAGGCGCGCTGGAGGTCGCCGGCCAGGTCCTCGTCGCCGTGCGCCTCCGCCTTCGCGGTGGCGATGCGCAGACTGATCGCCAGCGAGACGAGCTGCTGCTGGCTGCCGTCGTGCAGGTCGCGCTCCAGCCGGCGGCGGGCCAGGTAACCCTCCTCGACGATGCGCAGGCGGGACTCCCGCAACTCCTGGATGGTGCGCTCCAACCGCTCCCGCAGCCGGTCGTTGTCGACGGACAGCAGCAGCGCGGAGGAGACGGCGTCGAGCAGCCGGTCGTCCTGCGCGAGCGCGACGTCGTGCTCGATCAGGGCGATCGGCCCCTGGTCGGAGTCGATGGCCAGCGTCGACCGGCCCGGCCGGTCAGTGGGGCCGGCGTCGGGAACCGGCTTCCCGTCGCTGGTCTGGTAGGCCTGCAGCGGCTCGTCCCACCAGAACACCCGGAGCGACGAGTCGTGCAGGGTGCGGGCCAGGCTCGACTCCCACAGCTCGCGGTCGACCTTGTCGCGGGCGACGATCACCAGGTCGGCGACGCGGGAGCGCAGGCCGCGCGCGTACAGCACGCCGCCGACGAAGGCGGGAGGGATGAGCGCGATAGCGACGGGAGGGATGAACTGCAGCCAGCCGCCGTCCCAGTCGAATGCGAAGCTCAGCGACTCCTGCACCGTGCCGTAGCACCAGAGCAGGATCGCCAGCGGCATGACGAAGGCGACCCGCCTGGCCGGGAGGGAGCTCGTGAACCAGCGGGCGATCAGCCGCGCGGCGACCGTGAGCATCAGGCCGAGACCGACCGCGCGCCAGGCGATGCCGAGCCAGAAGTCCGCCGTATCGCTCGGCAGCACCGCGTAGGGGTTGGTCGCGCAGCCGCACTCGGCGAACGTCGGCGATGAGAACAGCAGGATGCCGCCCAGCCGGATCGCGAACGCGATCGTCACCGCCAGCACCACGACGCGGTCGAAGCGTGCTGTCAGCCGGCCGGTCGGATAGCAGAGCACCAGGATGCCGACCAGCACCGCCCACAGGTCGGTGACGCCCTCCAGCCACGGCCACACCCAGCCCCACTGCCGCACCAGCGGATACCAGGCCCCTGCCGACCAGAACAGCGCCGCCCCGACCATCAGCCAGCCCGGCACGGGGCTGCGGACGATGCGCCAGGCGATCACCGCGCACACCACGTAGACCAGGGCGACGGCGACGAAGACCACGGCCCAGCCGATGCCGGAGGGGCGCGGGCCGTAGTCACCGGTCATCGCGCTGATCACCTGCGCGATCACGTTCGACGCGACCGCGACCGCCACGGCGAGCGCACGAAGGGCGACGCGCGCGAAGGCCGGTCGTCCGGCGTCCATCGGGCTCAGGCGTCCCGGCCGAGGAACCGCAGCACGGCGAGCACCCTCCTGTGGCCTTCGGCGGAGTCCTCCACGCCGAGCTTCGCCATGATGTGGCCGATGTGCGACTCCACCGTGCGGAGGCTGAGGTGCAGGTCGCCGGCGATGCCGACGTTCGACTTGCCCTCGGCCATGAGCCGCAGCACGTCGCGCTCTCGCGCGGAGAGCGACTCGACGGCGGCCTCCGAGGAGCGGGCGGCGACGAGCAGCTGCACCACCTCCGGGTCGACGACGGAGCCGCCGCGGGCGACCGTGCGCACGGCGCTCACCAGTGTGTCGGCGTCGGCCACCCGGTCCTTCAGCAGGTAGCCGGTGCCACTGCCGGCGCTCATCGCGCGGATCGCGTACGACGCGGTCGTGTACATGGAGAGCAGGAGCACGCCGGAGCGGTTCCCGCCGGCCCGCAGGCGCTCCAGCGCGCGCAGGCCCTCGTCGGTGTGGGTCGGCGGCATCTTGATGTCGAGCACGATGGCGTCGATGCCGTCGTCGTCCGCCACCGCACCGAGGAGCTCCTCCGCGGTGTCGACGGACGCGACGACGTCCATGCCGCCCGCACGCAGGATCTGACCGATCCCTTCACGCAGCAGCACTGCATCGTCGGCGACGGCCACCCGGAGCGCGCGGGAACCATCTGTCTGTCCCCCGCTCACGCGCTTACCTTAGCAGGCTGCGGATCGCCTCACCGGTCAGTTCGTCTTTGCTGATGAAGCCCTCTGCCCCGCTGTCGGCGACACGTCTGCCGTAGTCCTTCGCCGAGCGGCTGGAGGTGAGCACCACGGCAGCCCCGATCGCGCGCATGGCGGAGACCACGTCGAAGCCGCTGGCGTCGGGCAGGCCGATGTCGAGCAGCACGACGTCGGGGGCCAGCCGCCTGCTCAGTTCGACGCCCCTGGCCGCCGTGTCGGTGTCGCCCACGACCGTGAACCGCTCCAGGCGGAGCAGCTCCGCTGCCTGTTCACGGAACCGTTCGTGGTCGTCGACGATCACAACACGGAGGGACATGTGCCCATCATCTCCGCACGGACCCCCGCATTCATCCGTGCCTCCACGCATTCGGAATGTCGTGACCCCCCGGATGTGGGTCAGAATGGGCCCACGCCACGATATGAGGCAACCTCACCGACCCGAACGGCGAGGTTCCCGCCGATCGCGGCGGGACGCACGACCGAGGAGAGGGCGATGTCCACCGCCACGCGAGCCGCCGACCCGACCGGCGCCGCCGACCCGACCGGCACCACGGCCGGCCGGACAGGACCGGCGTCCGGAGCGGCCGTGGGCGGAGCGCCCTCCCCCGTCGTCGTGATCGACCTCGACCGCGCCGCCCGTCGCTTCCGTGAGCTGCGCGAGGCCCTCCCGTGGGTGGATGCGCGCTACGAGGTGACCGCGCTGGCCCACCCCCGCCTGCTGGCGGGCTTCGCCGCGGACGGTGCCGGCTTCAGCGTGACGAGCGACGCCGGGCTGGAGGCGCTCCGCCGCGTCGACGCCGACCCGGGGCGCGTGCTGCACGCCGCGACCGGTGGGCCGTGGCAGGAGCGGCGGCGCGCCTGGAACGCCGGCGTGCGCCTCTTCGTCGTGGACGACCTCCACGCTCTCGATGTCTTCGTCGGCGCCCCGGCCGGGACCGCCGTGCTGCTCCGGCTCGCGCCGGAGCATGCGGTCCGTGCCGCGCGCCACGCCCAGAGCCTCGGCATCCGCGTGGCAGGCCTGTCCCTCCGCCTGCCCGCGGGTGCCCCGGCCGCCCGGATCGCCGCGGACCTCCGCGACGCGTCCGCGGCCCACACCGCGATCGCGTCGGTGACGGGACGCCGGCCCGGGATGCTGGACCTCGGCGAGATCCTGGCGACGCGCGCCTCCGTGCGCCCGGCCGAGGTCGCAGAGCTCGCCCGCAGCGTCCGTTCGCTCGTCGCCCCCGCCACCTTCGGCACGGTGGTCACCGCCTCGCTCGGGCGCGCCGTCGTCGCCGACTGCATCACCATCGTCAGCGGATCGGACGAACGGTACGCCGACCCCGCCACCGCGAGCGGGTACATCGACGACGGCGCGGAGGTCGTCATCGTCCGCGCACGCACCCGCACACCCTCCCGCGCCACGCGCCGCCCGGCGCGCGCGCGGACCACCTGGTCCCCGGCCGGCTGACTCGACCCCTCGCCGTCCGGTGACAGGCGGCGGGGTCACGGGACGCTCGTCACGTGACCCCGCCGGAGCCCCGCCACGCTCCGCGCTACACGAGCGAGTCGCGCCAGGCCGCGTGCAGCTGGGCGAAGCGGCCGGTGCCGGCGATCAGGTCGTCCGGCGTCCCGTCCTCCACCACCCGGCCGTGCTCCATCACCAGGACGCGGTCGGCGATGGCGACGGTCGACAGGCGGTGCGCGATGATCACCGCGGTGCGGTCGGCGAGCAGCGTCTGCAGCGCCTCCTGCACCAGGCGCTCGCTCGGGATGTCGAGCGAGCTGGTGGCCTCGTCCAGGATGAGCACCGACGGGTCGGCGAGGAACGCCCGGGCGAACGAGATCAGCTGCCGCTGACCCGCCGAGACCCGGCCGCCGCGCTTGTTCACGTCGGTGTCGTAGCCGTTCGGCAGGCCCTCGATGAACTCGTGGGCGCCAACCGCCTCCGCCGCCCGCACGATCTCCTCGCGCGTCGCGTCCGGCTTGCCGAGCGCGATGTTGTCGGCGACGGAGCCGCTGAACAGGTACGCCTCCTGCGTGACCATCACGATCGCTCGGCGCAGGTCCTTCGGGTGCAGGTCGCGCAGATCCACGCCGTCCAGGGTCACCGAGCCCTCGCTCGGGTCGTAGAACCGCGAGATCAGCTTGGCCAGCGTCGACTTGCCCGCACCCGTCGATCCCACCAGCGCGACAGTCTGACCCGCTGGGATGTCGAGCGTGAACTCCGGCAGGATCACGCGGTCCTGCTTGTAGGCGAAGGTCACCCCGTCGAAGTGCACGTGGCCCTCCGCCTCCCACAGGTCGACCGGCTTCACCGGGTCGGGGACGCTCGGCTCCTCCTCCAGGACGCCGGAGATCTTCTCCAGCGCGGCCGCGGCCGACTGGTAGGAGTTGTAGAACATCGCCATCTCCTCGATCGGGTCGAAGAACCGGCGGGTGTACAGCAGCACCGCCAGCAGCACACCGATCGCGAGCTGACCGTCGGCGACCCGGAAGCCTCCGACGAGCAGCACGACGCCGACAGCGACGTTGCCGATCATCACCAGGCCCGGGTCGAAGATCCCGAACAGCTGGATGACGCGCGCGTTGACATCCCGGTAGTCCTCGACCAGGTCGCCGAACTCCTTCTCGTTGCGCTTCTCCTTTCGGAACGCCTTGACCGCGCGGATGCCGGTCATGGTCTCCACGAAGTGCACGATCAGCTTCGCCGACGCCACCCGCGAGATGCGGAAGAGCCTCTGCGAGCGCTTCTGGAACCAGCGGGTCAGCAGGTACAGCGGCACCAGCGAGCACACCAGCACCACCCCGCTCTGCCAGTCGATCGAGAACAGCGCGATGGCGATGAAGAGCATGTAGAGCACGCCCTGCACCAGCTGGTTGATGCCCGAGTCGAGCAGCTCGCGGATGGAGTCGAGGTCGCTGGTCTGGCGCGAGATGATGCGGCCGGACGTGTACGACTCGTGGAACTCCAGCGAGAGCTTCTGCGTGTGCAGGAACACCCGCTTGCGCAGGTCGATCAGGATGGCCTGGCTGATCCGCGCGCTCAGCACCGTGTACCAGGCGATCAGGCCGGCGCCGATGACGCCGGTGACCAGGTACGCGACACCGGACGCGGCCAGCGGGAACCAGTTCTGCTTCAGCAGGGCGGGCAGGCCGTTGTCGATGCCGAAGGCGATGATCGCGGGCCCCGCCACCTGGGCGGCCGTGCTCACCACCACGACCACCGCGGTCAGCAGCAGCCGCATCCGCAGCGGATGCAGCAGCGAACCGAGCAGCCGCAGCGATCGCGAACGGATCTGCCTGCTCTCCTCCTTGCTGAGGTCGTTGCGCTCCTCGCCCTCGACTCCCAGCACCGTCGTCGTGCTCACAGGTTCACCTCCTCCAGGATCTCCTCGTTCTGTTCGTCCTCCAGGCTGGCGATGACGAAACGGTAGTGCTCGCTGGTGGCGAGCAGCTCGCTGTGGGTGCCGACCGCGGTGATGCGGCCGTCCTCCAGCAGCGCGACCCGGTCGGCGAGCATGACCGTGGACGGCCGGTGCGCGACGATCAGGGCGGTGGTGGAGGCTAGCACCCGGCGGAGGGCCGCCTCGACGAGCGCCTCCGTGTCGACGTCGAGCGCCGACAACGGGTCATCGAGCACCAGGATGCTCGGGTTCGCCGCCACCGCACGGGCGAGTGCGAGACGCTGCCGCTGTCCGCCGGAGAGGCTGAGCCCCTCCTCGCCGACCTTCGTCTCGACGCCCTCGGGGAGGTCGTAGACGAAGCCCGCCTGGGCGACCTCGAGCGCCTCGGTGAGCACGCGCTCGGCCTCCGCCGACGCCGGGTCCAGGTCGTCGCGCCCGAGCAGGACGTTGTCGCGCACCGAAGCCGAGAACAGGGTCGCGTCCTCGAACGCCATGGCGATCGCCTTGCGCAGGTCGTAGCGGGTGAGGTCGCGCACGTCGACGCCGTCGACCTTCACCGCGCCACCGGTCACGTCGTACAGGCGGGTGGTGAGGGCGGTCAGGGTCGACTTGCCAGAGCCGGTCAGGCCGACGAGGGCCATCGTCTCCCCCGGCTTCACCGTGAGGCGCACGCCGTCGAGCAGGTCGGGGAAGCGTTCCGGCGAGTCCTGGTACCGGAAGTGCACGTCGTCGAAGACCAGCTCGCCGCGGGGCTCCGCGATCTTCTTCGGGGCGGCGGGATCGGTGATCGCGTTGGCTTCGTCCATCACCTCGAAGAAGCGGTCGGCCGCGGTGCGCGTGTCGAACGTCATCGAGAGGAGGAAGCCGATCGACTCGATCGGGAAGCGCAGCACGGTCGCCGTCGCGAAGAACGCGACCAGCTCACCCACCGACAGCTGACCCTGCGCCGAGAGCCAGACGCCGACGACGAGCGAGATCGCGAACGCGATGTCCGGCACGAGCAGCAGCCACAGCCAGATGCCCGCGATCGCCTTCGCCTTCTCGATCTCGGTGCCGCGGAGCTGCTCGGCCTGCGACTCGAAGCTCTTCAGGGCGTGCTTGCCCCGGCCGAACGCCTTGAGCACGCGGATGCCGTGCACCGACTCCTCCACGGCCGTGGCGAGGTCGCCCGCCTGGTCCTGACTGCGGCGGGCGACGACCGAGTACTTGTTCTCGAAGACGAAGCCGTAGATCCACAGCGGCACCGAGCACACCAGGAAGATCAGCCCGAGGATCCAGTTCCAGCCGATCAGGATGGCGAAGCCGACCACGATGGTGACCACGTTGACGACCAGCAGCACGATGCCGAAGGACAGCCAGCGGCGGATCAGGCTGAGGTCGCTCACGGCGCGCGACAGCAGCTGGCCGCTCGGCCAGCGGTCGTGGAAGGCGACGGGCAGGTCCTGCAGCTGCGCGTAGAGCGCGTTGCGCATCCTCGCCTCGACGTGCGTGCCCGGGGTGAGCACGAACCAGCGCCGCAGCGAGATGAACACCGCTTCCGCAGCGCCCAGCCCGACGACGAGCAGGGCGGCGGGCCAGACGGCGCTCGGATCGCCGGTCGACAGCGGGCCGTCGACCAGCCACCGCAGCACCTGCGGGATGCTCAGGGCGACCAGGCTGGCGAGCAGCGCGGCGACCATCCCGAGCACGATGCGGGGCGCGGCGGACTTGGCGAACGGCAGGATGCGCAGCAGGGTGCGGACGGTGCTCGACCGCTTCTTGGTGGTGTTCTTCTGTGCCGTAGCGACAGACATGGAGATTCCGTTTTCTGTGAGTGGTCCGACGTCGTGGGTCGGCGGCGACCGCGCGGAGGAGTCGCCGAAGGCCTGCCGGCGTTGGCAGACCCTGTGAGTGAGGGTGCGGGTGCGCGCGGGGAACGGCGCGCGGGGCGGGTGACCTACCGCCCGTACGGTCGGGCGCCGGCCACAAGGGCGGCGACGGACCCGGGCACGGTGGTCTTTCGTGCGGTCTCGATCGTCGTCATGGCGTCCTCCCAGCCTCGATGTATGCGTCCTCAGTGCCGCGACAAGGCAGCCCTACAGCATATTGCCAGCTTGGAGTGGTTAGCAAGAGTTTTCTTGAATGCGGTCGTCTGGAACGACTGCGGCGGGTCGACCAGCCGCAGTCGTTCCGCACGCACGCAGTCGCGGCGGCGGCCCGACCGCGTCAGCGGATGCGGACGGAGAGGCAGGTCACGCAGCCCTCCAGCTTCTCGAACTCCGAGATGTCGACTTGGACGACCGTGTAGCCGAGGTCCTCGACCAGGGCCACCGACTGCGGCGCGGACGACGACATCAGCACAGTGTCGTCCGAAAGCACGACGACCGCCGTGCCGTGCGCCTCGGGGACCGGGAGGAAGCGCTCGAAGATACGCGGGTCGTCCACGATGGGCTCGTAGCCGATAACCGTACCGTCGGGGAGGGCCGTGACGGCGGTCTTCAGGTGGAGCGCCTTGGTCACCGGCACCGCGACGACGTCGTAGCCGAGCGGCCCGGCGATGGCGCGCAGCTGCCGGATGCCCTCGGCGTTCGTGCGGCCTCCGCGGCCCACGTACACGGTCGAGCCGACCTTCAGCACGTCGCCGCCCTCGAGGGTGCCCGGCGCCACGATCCGCTCCAGCCGCAGGCCCTGGGCGCGCAGCGCGGCCTCCGTACCCTCCGGCTCGTTCTGGCGCGACTCGGCGCCCGGGCGGGTGATGACGGCGAGGTCGCCCAGGACGACCGCCGTGTCCTCGACGAAGACCGAGTCCGCCATCCGGTCGGCGCTCGCGACCTCGACGGTCTGCCAGCCGGCCTCGGAGAGGGCGGCGACGTAGGCGTCCCACTGCTTGTCGGCGAGCTCCGCATCCACCGGCTCGCGGTCGATGTGGGTGACGAGACCCTCGGCGAGGTTGGCGGCGGGGATGCGCACGAGTGCGATGCGGCGCTCGGTGCGCTCCCCACCCTCGATCGCGCGGAACACCGCGTAGCCGGCGGTCGGGAACGCGATCGCGACCGCCAGCCAGAACGGCAGGTTGATGCCGACGAACGACTGGAAGAGCTGGCCCCACGCCTCGCCGGACAGGTTCACCTTGAGGACCGTGAACAGGATCAGCGTGCCGAGCAGCGTGCTCACCAGCGCGAGCACGATGCCGGTGACCACGGCGATCCAGCGCCGCTCGAAGCCGCCGAGCAGCCCCGCGCCGAAGCCCAGCACGAGCGCGACGAGGGTGTTCCATCCCACGTACGGCGTCGTCGTGGCGAGCGCAGCGGAGTTCAGCTGGCTGGCCACCAGGATCACGAACGTCGAGGCGACGAACGCGATCGCGGCGACGGCGACAGCGGCGGAGATGGATGCGGCGAGCCTGCGGCCCCAGGAAGACGTCATGGCATCCAACCTAGCGGAGCGCTGCTATGCGTTCGCTGGCTCCCGCAGCCGGCCGAGGGCCAGCTCCTCCGCGGCCTCGAGCGTGGTGACGCCGCGCTCCTCGGCGACGCGGAAGATCTCCGTCACGGTGTCGCCGATGCGTTCCACCCGCTCCTGCGTCGCCTCGGCGGTCACGCCCGGCTCGCCGGCCATCGACAGGAAGATCACGCCGCCCGCGTTGACGACGAAGTCGGGGGCCCACAGGATGCCGCGGGCGGCCAGCCGTTCGGCGCCCGAGCGCTCGGCCAGCTGGTTGTTGGCGGGCCCGACCACTGCGCGCACGCGCAGCTCGTCGATGACGCGCTCGGTGAGCGCTCCCCCGACTCCGGCCGGGACGAACAGGTCTCCTTCGACCCGGTGCGCGTCCTCCGGCTCGACCCAGGTGGCGCCGAGCGCGTCGGCCAGCGCTCGCTTGGCGGGGTTCACGTCGGTGACGGTCAGCACGGCGCCCTCACTCGCCAGGCGCATCGCGATCAGCGAGCCGACGTGGCCGAGGCCGAGCACGATCACGTGCCTGCCTGCGACAGAGCGCGTGCCGAAGACCTGCTCGAGCGTCGACAGCAGCCCGGCATAGACGCCCGCGGCGGTCGCGTCGCTCGGCTCGCCGACGCCGCCCTCCGACGGCGGAAGCCCGCACACGTGCGCGGTGCGGGTGGCGACGACCGACATGTCCTCCGCGCTCGTGCCGACGTCTTCGGCGGTCATGTAGCTGCCGCCGAGCGTCTCGACGGCGTCGCCGAGGTCGAGCATCGCCTCGTAGCGCTCGGTCGGGGTGAGCGTCGTGCCGCGCGGCACGTAGACGACCGCCTTGCCGCCGCCGCGGTTCAGCCCCGCCGCCGCGTTCTTCAGCGTCATCCCCTCGGCCAGGCGCAGCGAGTCGGCCACGGCCTCCTGCCAGGAGTCGTACGTCCAGACCCGGCAGCCGCCGAGGGCGGGACCGAGGACGGTGGAGTGGACCGCGATGCTGATGGTGAGGCCGCTCCGCCTCCCCTTCACGACGTGCAGTGTTTCGTGCGGCAGGTCAGCGGGCAGGACAGACATCGGTGTCTCCTCGTGGGATCGCGGTGAAAAAGGTGTGGCGGTCTTGTGGACCGCCGTCCATTCTCCCGCGCCCGCGAGGCGTAAGCAACGTGCGACGCGGCCTCAGTGGAAGAAGTGGCGCTCCCCGGTGAAGTACATCGTCACGCCGGCCGCCTTGGCCGCCTCGACGACCTCCTCGTCGCGGATGCTCCCGCCCGGCTGCACGATCGCCCGCACGCCGGCGTCGATCAGGATCTGCGGGCCGTCGGCGAACGGGAAGAACGCGTCGGAGGCCGCAACGGACCCGCGGGCACGGTCGCCCGCCCGGCTGACCGCCAGGTTGCAGGAGTCGACGCGGTTGACCTGGCCCATGCCGACACCGACCGACGCCCCGTCGTGGGCGAGCAGGATGGCGTTCGACTTCACCGCACGGCACGCCTTCCAGGCGAACTCGAGGTCGGCGCGGGTGGCCGCGTCGGCCTCCTCGCCGGCGACGAGGGTCCAGCCTGCGGAGGAGAACTCCGTGAACCGGTCGCTATCCTGCACCAGCACGCCGCCCGAGATCTGCCGGAACTCGGTCAGCGCTCGGGCGTAGTCCTCCGGCAGCTGCAGGATGCGCAGGTTCTTCTTGGTCTGCAGCAGCTCCAGCGCCTCCGGCTCGTACGCGGGCGCGATGAGCACCTCGGTGAAGATGCCCTTGACCGTCTCGGCCATGGCGAGGGTCACCGTGCGATTGGCCGCGATCACGCCGCCGTACGCCGAGACGGGGTCGCACTCGTGCGCCTTGCGATGCGCGACCGCGATGTCGTCGGCGACCGCGATGCCGCACGGGTTGGCGTGCTTGATGATCGCCACGGCCGGCTGGTCGAAGTCGTACGCGCTGCGCAGCGCCGCGTCGGCATCCACGTAATTGTTGTACGACATCTCCTTGCCGCCCAGCTGCGTCGCCTGCGCGATGCCGCGTCCGGCCGGGTCGGCGTAGAGGGCCGCAGCCTGGTGCGAGTTCTCGCCGTAGCGCAGCGTCTGCTTGAGCTCGGCGCGGGCCTCCCAGCGTTCGGGGAAGTCGTCCGTCGACGGCGCCTCGCCGGCGAACCACGCCGCCACCGCGCCGTCGTAGGCGGCGGTGTGCGCGAACGCCTTGGCGGCGAGCTCACGCCGCTGGTCGAAGGTGGTCCCGCCCGCGGCGACCGCCTCGATCACGGCCGAGTAGTCGTCGGGAGACACGACGATCGCGACGTTGGCGTGGTTCTTGGCCGACGCACGCACCATGGCCGGCCCGCCGATGTCGATCTGCTCGACGACGTCATTGCCGACCGCTCCGGACGCGACGGTCTCGACGAACGGGTACAGGTTCACCACGACCAGTTCGAACGGGTCGATGCCGAGGTCCTTCAGCTGCTCCTCGTGCGAGGCGAGCCGCAGGTCGGCGAGGAGACCCGAGTGGATGGCCGGGTGCAGCGTCTTGACGCGGCCGTCGAGCGACTCCGGGAATCCCGTGACGCTGGCGACGTCGGTCACCTCGTGGCCTGCATCCCGGATCGTCTGCGCCGTGGAGCCGGTGGAGACCATCTCGACGCCGGCGGCGGCGAGAGCTGCGGCCAGGTCGAGCAGCCCGGTCTTGTCGCTGACCGAGATCAGGGCGCGGCGGACGGGGACGAGGTCCCGTTCGCGGTACAGGCTGGCGTCGTGGCGGGGTCCGCTCATGCTCTGGCAAGCTCCTCGAGGTCGATGTGTCCGTTGGCGATGTCGAGCACGGCGTCGATGAGCAGCCGTCGCTCCACGGGTTTGATGCGCTCGTGCAGGGCGGCCTCGGTGTCTCCGGGGTGCACCTCCACGCGCTCCTGGCTGATGATCGGGCCCGCGTCCACTCCGTTGTCGACGACGATGAGGCTCGCACCGGTCTGGGTGACGCCGGCGGCGATCGCATCCCGCACCGCATGGGCGCCGGGGAATTCCGGAAGATAGGCGGGATGGGTGTTGATCAGGTTCGGCGACAGCGCCTCCACCACCCGCGGGGGCACCAGCCGCATGAACCCGGACAGGATGGTGAGGTCGGGCTCCCACTGCCGGATCTGCTCCAGCAGGGCGTCGCCCCACTCCTCCCGGCTCGCGTACGAGGTGAACGGGACGGTGAAGGTCGGGATGCCGAACCGCTCCGCGTGCTCGAACCCATCGGCCTCCCGGTCGGCCCCGACGGCGACGACGCGCGCCGGGAACTCCGCGTCCTCCGACGCCTCCAGCAGAGCGCGCAGGTTGGAGCCACCGCCGGAGATCAGCACCACAATCGAGAGCACCCCACCAGCCTAGCGGCGAGCGAGAGCCCCGATCACCGTCGGGCGCCGCCCGGGGCCGCGCGGCCGGATACCGCCAGGCCGATGGCCGCGGCGACGGCGACCTCCGCGGCCCCGAGCGCGCCGACGAGCCACGGGTTCGGGCCGACGTCGTGCAAGCGTCCGGGACCGAGCGCCCCGGACGACCACCACGCGAGCAGGCCGAGCTCGATGCCCGCGATCACGCCCATCCCCACCGCGGTCAGGACGATCGAGCGGGCGCCGTCGAGGCGATGCGCGCCGGGCCGGGCGCGCAGCAGCACGCCGCAGACGAACCCCGCGAGGATCGGGACGACGACGCCGACCAGCCCGAAGGCGAACCCGCCTGGCGGGATGACACCGAACAGCGGCAGCCCCGGCAGCGGGCCGAGCGCCGTCCCGAGCGGGCTGACGGCGGACCCGGTGCCGATGGCGAAACCGGGGCCGATCAGCCAGGACGCCATCCACACGACCAGGTTGGGGAGGATCGCGAGCTGACCGACGGTCAGGGCCACCCCTCCCGCGACCCCGGTCTGCAGCTGCTCGTAGAGGCCGATGATGGCGCCGTAGTTGCCGAAGATGAGGAGGGCGAGCACGAGCGCGGCGAGACCGACGATCATCGCGGTCGCGGCCGAGCCGGCGCGCAGGGCGGCGACGGCGCCGTCGGCGAGGGCCTCCGGGATCGCCCGGTTCCGCGTGCGGAGGAGCGAGAGCACGGCTCCCCCGCCGTCCACCGCGCGACCGGCGTCCGCCTCGCTCCCCCGCCCCTCGACGGAGCGCAGCGCGGCATCGTCGTCGCTCGTGCCGCGCAGAGCCGCGAACCCGAGCCCGGCCGCGATGCCGATCCCGTAGACGAACGGCGGCAGCACGATCCCCTGCCAGACGGACGGCTGGACCATCGGCGCCCCCGCCGTCAGCACGACCAGAGTGGCGATGACGGCGAACGTCGCCAGGGCGCTCGCCGCGCCGACCAGACGCTGGCCGGTCTCGGCCGCGCGCATCCCGGTCCGGACCCCGAGGCCGGCCGTGAGGACCGCGAAGCCGAGCAGCGCGATGGTCACCTGGAACGGCGTCCCCGCGGCAGGGAGCCCCAGCTGCGCCACGGTCTGCGGGTCGAGCGAGACGGTCAGGTTGACCCCGTGCCCGACCAGCCAGATGTCGGCGGCGGACCGCCAGACGACGGTGAAGTCGGCGCCCAGCTGGTACTGAGCCGCCCACAGGATCGCGATGGGGACCAGGCAGATGCCGAGGCCGATGGCGGCGACGATGAGCGCCTCCAGCGCGGCGAGCAGGGCGACGGTTGTGCGACTCATGACCGAACGGAGCCTACCGGCGCCGCCCCGGCCGGAGCCGCCGACACTTCGGCGCTCAGGAGACCGTCATCACGGGGGTGTCGTCGTCCACCTGTTCCGGGACTGTGACCACGGGACGCTGCAGCAACTCCAGCAGGGCGATGGCCAGCGCCGACAGCACCAGCGTCCAGATGACGAGGGCCGGTGTGATGGGCCGCACGAACAGCACGACGGCGGCCGCGATCACGGCGACGGCGGCGCGGAGCAGCGCCCGTTGCGCGTACAGCCACTCGCCGACCCGGCCCGTGGTGATGCCGTGGCGCTCCGCCGCGGCGCGAGCCGACGCGACGCCGGACTGGAAGAACCCGCGCAGGCGCCGCGGCACGGCGAACGGCCCGGCGAACCAGCCGACGAGGGCGACCGCCAGGGCGAGGACGAGGACGGCGACCGCGGTGGCGATCATCGCGTCCGTCACGGTCGAGTACAGCGTCTGGGCGAGCTTCGAGGGCACCAGGGACGGCGAGGCGGACGCGACGAAGACGATCCGTCCGACGGCGAGCGCCGCGAGCGTCAGCGCCATCGCGAGCCCCAGCGCGATCGCCGCCCAGACCAGGGCGAGCGCCCGACGCCGGGCCACGATCACGCCGAGGGCGAGCAGCCCGATGGCCACCCACGGCAGCCACGCGCCCGCAGCGATCGCCAGCCCGTAGAGCAGCTGCAGGGTCGGGATGGACGAGTTCTGCGCCACCGTCACCGTGCGATCCACCGATGGGATCTGCGCGGCGAAGGTGAGCCCCTGATCCACCAGCAGCTGTTTCACCCGGTCGATGATGGGGCCGAGCTGGATGCCGACGGAGCCGTCCGCCCCGACCGTGACGGCCGCCTTCGGGTCGTTCTGCATCGTCGCGATGAGCTGATCGTGACTGGTGCGCAGGGCCTGCTGCCAGACCTGCGCGAACGCGTCCGAGGCGACGAATCTCTGCACGGTGGAGGTCATCAGCGACACGATGCCCTGCGCGAGCGGGCCTTTGAGGGCGTTGAGGGCCTTCGTCGCGACCGGCCCCGTCCCGAGCCCGGTGATGCCGTCGATCACCTGCGAGGTGACCTGGGGGATGTCGACGTGGTCCTGCACGGCCTTGACCGCCTGATCGGTGACGAACGCCTGGACGCCCGGGTCCTTCGCGAGCGGCGCGTAGGTCGCGACGAACGTGTCCGTGTCGGTCAGCTGGATCTTCGCCCAGGACGCCACGACGGCGACGGGCGCCAGGATCGCGCCGACCACGATGAGGACCACCGCGAGCAGTGTCCACGCCCAGCTGCGCCGGTGCTTCGCCGGTTCCGCGGGCGGCGGCAGCGGCCGGGTGGCATCCGGGTCTGCGCCGACCTGCTGCCGGAGGGCCGTGTTCTCCTCCTCCAGCGCGGCGATGCGCTGCAGCAGCTCGGCGTTCGTGAGGCGAGCCATCGGCCTCCCCCTTCCGGCGTCCAGGTGGCGACACTGTAACGCGCGGGGTCGGGGCTCGGGCAGAGAGCAGTTCTGGCGCTGACGACGGGAGGCCGGGACCCTGACGGATCCCGGCCTCCCGGTTCGTGTGTGCTGCCGTTACAGCGCGGCGTACACCTCGCGCAGCAGGGCGGCGGTCTCGGACGGCGTCTTGCCGACCTTCACACCGGCGGCCTCGAGGGCCTCCTTCTTCGCCTGCGCGGTGCCCGCCGAGCCGGAGACGATGGCGCCGGCGTGGCCCATCGTCTTGCCCTCGGGGGCCGTGAAACCGGCGACGTAGCCGACGACGGGCTTCGTGACGTTGGCCTTGATGAAGTCGGCCGCACGCTCCTCGGCGTCGCCGCCGATCTCGCCGATCATGACGATCGCCTTGGTCTCCGGGTCGGCCTCGAACGCGGCGAGCGCGTCGATGTGGGTGGTGCCGATGATGGGGTCGCCGCCGATGCCGATGGCGGTCGAGAAGCCCAGGTCGCGCAGCTCGTACATCATCTGGTAGGTCAGCGTGCCCGACTTCGACACGAGGCCGATCGGGCCCTTGCCGGTGATGGTCGCCGGGGTGATGCCGACGAGCGACTCACCCGGGGTGATGATGCCGGGGCAGTTCGGGCCGATGATGCGGGTCTTGTTGCCCTTCTCCTTGGCGTAGGCCCAGGCCTCGGCCGAGTCCTGCACCGGGATGCCCTCGGTGATGACGACGAGCAGCGGGATCTCGGCGTCGATCGCCTCGACCATCGCGTCCTTGGCGAACGCCGGCGGCACGAAGATGATCGACACGTCGGCGCCGGTCTTCTCGATCGCCTCGACGACGGTGCCGAACACCGGCAGCTCGACGTCGCCGTGCGTGACGGTGGTGCCTGCCTTGCGGGCGTTCACGCCGCCGACCACCTGCGTGCCGGCCTTCAGCATCAGCGCGGTGTGCTTCGTGCCCTCGCCGCCGGTGATGCCCTGGACGATGACCTTGGAGTCCTTGTTGAGGAAGATAGACATGTTCGTTCGTCCTTCGCTTACTTCGCGGCCAGCTCGGCGGCCTTGTCGGCGCCCTCGTCCATGGTGAGCGCGAGGGTCACCAGCGGGTGGTTCGCCTCGGTGAGGATGCGGCGACCCTCGTCGACCTTGTTGCCGTCGAGACGCACCACGAGCGGCTTGTTCGCCTCGCCGCCGAGGATCTCCAGGGCCTTCACGATGCCGTTCGCGACCGCGTCGCAGGCGGTGATGCCGCCGAAGACGTTCACGAACACGCTCTTCACCTGCGGGTCGTTCAGGATGACGTCGAGACCGTTCGCCATGACCTCGGCCGACGCTCCGCCGCCGATGTCGAGGAAGTTGGCCGGCTTCACGTTGTCGTGCTTCTCACCGGCGTAGGAGACGACGTCGAGCGTGGACATCACCAGTCCCGCGCCGTTGCCGATGATGCCGACCTGGCCGTCGAGCTTGACGTAGTTGAGGTTCGCAGCCTTGGCCTTGGCCTCCAGCGGGTCGGCCGCGGCCTTGTCCTCGAGCTCCTCGTGGTCCGGGTGGCGGAAGTCTGCGTTCTCGTCGAGGCTCACCTTCCCGTCGAGGGCGATGATGTCGCCCTCCTCGGTGAGGACCAGCGGGTTGACCTCGACGAGGGTCGCGTCCTCGCCGGTGTAGACCTCGTACAGCTTCACGAAGACGTCGGCGACCTTCTCGACCAGGTCCTCCGGGAAGCCGGCGGCCTTCGCGATCTCGACGGCCTTCGCGTGGTCGACGCCGCCGCGCGGGTCGACCTCGACACGGGCGAGCGCCTCCGGCTTCTCCACCGCGAGCTGCTCGATCTCCATGCCGCCCTCCACGCTGGTGAGCGAGAGGTAGGAGCGGTTGGCCCGGTCCAGGAGCACCGAGAAGTAGAACTCGCGGGCGATCCGGGCGCCGCCGGCGACCATCACGCGACGGACCACGTGCCCCTTGATGTCGAGCCCGAGGATCGCCTTCGCGGCCTCCTCCGCCTCGTCCGGGTTCTTGGCCACCTTCACGCCGCCTGCCTTGCCGCGGCCTCCGGTCTTGACCTGCGCCTTGACGACGGTGACACCGCCGAGCTTCTCGGCCGCGGCGCGCACCTCCTCAGGAGTGTCGGCGACGATGCCCGGAAGGACCGGGACCCCGTACTTCTCGAACAGGTCTCTGGCCTGGTACTCGTATAGATCCACGGTTATCCAATCCGCTGATTGCCCGGTGCGCTCGTGGCTGCCGGCTGATTCCTCGAGGCGGCCCGACGCGAGAATAGCTCGACGCCGAGATAAATTCGCCAGGAAGAACTTTAGCGCGTCCGCCTGAACGCCCCGAATCCGGTCAGGTGCACACAGGTGGCGGATCGAGGCCCTTCTCCACAGATCCGCCGGAACCGGCCCGGGTGATCGCCGCCCCCGCGACGGTGGATGCATGACCCATCGACCATTCACCTTGATCACAGCGGTGAGCCTCGCGGGGCTCGCCGTCTTCCTCGGAATCCTGCACAGCCTCCTGGTGGCCGCTCCGGCACGCGCGCTGAGCGGAGACGGCCACGGCCCCGGCTACATGTCGGCGGACGGCTGGTGGCTCGGCTCCTACCACCTCGACGACGGCGCACTTGGGTTCTGCCTCCATCCCGGCAAGAGGGCTCCGACGGGCCTGCCGTACAGCTATGCCGATGCGGCGTCCACCGGGTGGTGGACGCCCGAGCAGTCCGCCGTGTTCGCCTACATCGCCCGCACCTGGGCGGGAACCGGCGACCGCCTCACCGCGGCGGCCGGACAGCTCGCCACGTGGATGTACGCCGGGCTCTCGGCGGAAGAGGCGCGCTCCAGGGCCGACCGGGCGGGCGGCGATGCCGACGCGGTGTTCGCCCGCGCGAAGGTCATGCTGGACGAGGCCAGGGCGCAGGCGTCGACGGGGATCCGGGCGGACGTCGTCGTGGAGCTCGCCGAGACCGGGCCGGGCCGGGTTCGCATCGAGCTGACGGTCGATCGCCTGTCCGGCCCGGAGATGCTGCCGTCCGGGGCGCACCAGGTGCAGGCGACCCTCTCCGGCGCGACCTTCGCCGACGGCTCCTCGGCCTCGTCCCTGGCGACGGGGACCGATGTGGAGCTCGTCCCGACGGGCACCGGGTCGCGTGTGGCCGTCGGCGCCACCGCGACGACCGGGAACCTCCCGTACGGCAACCGCCTCACCGTCGCGCTGCCCGCGGTCGACGCCCAGGCCGTGCTGATCGCGCAGCCGTCCTCCGCGACCGCGAGCGCGACGGCGGACACCGCGGGCCCGTCACCTCTGCCCTTCCAGCCACGCGTCGAGACGCAGACCTCCACGCCGGAGGCGCGCCCGGGCGCTGAGATCACAGACGCCCTCACCGTCTCGGTCGACACCGGCGACGGGCTCCTCCCCAGCTGGGGCGTGCGTCAGACCGACGACGGCTTCGCTCCCGTCGCGGCGGTGGTGCAGAGCACCCTGCACGGCCCGTTCGACCATCCGATCGAACCGGCGCACGAGCCGCCGGGCGACGCTCCCGCAGTGTGCACGGTCGAGACGGTCGTGGAGGGCACAGGCCGGTACACGACGCCGGCCTGCACGCTTCCTGCGGACGGCTACTACGTCTGGACCGAGCGGATCGACCCGGAACGCACTCCTCCGACCGAGGGAGGTGCGCGCCTGAAGCCGTGGCAATCGTCCTTCGGCGTCGCGAGCGAGATCACGCGGGTCACCACTGCGGCGGCAGCCGCGGTCGTCGCCCAGACGGAACTCGCCGCCACCGGCGCCGCGGACGCGGTCGTGCCGGCGCTCTGCGGAACCGGCGCGGGCATCGCGGGTGCCATCATGCTGACCGTCGCGCACCACCGTGGCCGGCGCGGCGCCGCAGCGCCCGGAGCTCGTACCAGGCGGCCCGCCGGCAGGCTGGGCCGCCCCCGACGCGCGCGTTCCACCTGGGTCGGCCGATGAGCGGCACGAAACGGCTCCTCTCCGCGGCTTCGCAGACACAGGAGCCACGATGGGACGATGCGGAAGGGCGGGAGCACACGGCCGGTCACGGTGCAGGACATCGCGGCGGAGGCGCTGTCCTTCGCCGGAGGGGCACGGGCACTCCTGCTCCAGATCGCCCACCCATCGGTCGGTCGCGGCGTGGTGGACCACAGCGACTTCGCCTCGCGGCTGATGGACCGCTTCGAGGGCACGGTGCTCTACCTGATGGCGACCATGTACGGGTCGCCCGAGGAGCAGGCGGCGGTGCGCCGGGCGGTGAACCGGGCGCACGCCCCGGTCCGCGGCGTCCACCCGACGAGCGGAGCCACCTACAACGCGTTCGATCCGGTCCTCCAGCTGTGGGTCGCCGCGACCCTGTACCAGACGATGATGGACCTCCACGTCCGCGTCTTCGGTCCGCTAACGCCGGAGGAGGCCGACGCTGCGTACCATGCCATCTCCCAGGCGCCGTCGAATCTCCAGCTGACACCGGAGCACTGGCCCGCCGATCGAGCCGATTTCGACGACTATTGGGAGCGGATGGTCGCGTCTCTGCGGGTCGACAGGGAGGTCCTGGCGGTCTCGCGTCAGATCCTGTACCCCTCCGGCATCGCCTGGTGGCTCCGTCCCGGCCTGCCGCTCCTGCGTCTCGTGACCGCAGGTCTCCTCCCCCCGACCGTGCGGACGCAGTTCCGGCTTCCCTGGGACGACCGGCGACAGCGTCACTTCGACCGGGCGATGCGCTGGACGGCACGCGTCTACCCGCACTTGCCCTTGCGAGCGCGGCATGTCCTCCGGGACCGCTACCTCATGAAGCTCCGCCGCTTCGCGCGGGGCTAGCCGGGAAGGCCTCGGCGGCGCTCCACCAGCCGGGCCAGCAGCACCAGCAGGATGCCGATCGCGGCGCCCAGCACCGTCTCCAGTACGCGGTCGATCACGAGCGCCGGGAGAGGCGTCGGACTCGCGAGGTGCGAGACCGACAGTGCGAGCGGGGTGATGAAGACCAGCGCCGCCCCGTAGTGTCGTGCGACGAGGATCTCCGCGAAGAACTGGCAGACCACGATGATGCAGATCACGGCGAACGCCGGCGGCGACCAGACGAGCAGGGCGGCCGTCACCGCGACGCCGACGATGGTCCCGACGATCCGGTGCAGCGAACGCGAGATCGAGTGGGCGGCGCGGGCCGGAGGGATCACCGCCACGACGCTCACGACGGCCCAGTAGGCGTGTCCGAAGCCGAACAGCAGTGCGATCCCGCCCGCGACGAGCACGCCGACGACGTTCTGCGCGACCGTGAGCCAGACCCGCGGGTCGCGGAGGGCCGCGACGTCGAGCGTCGGGCGGCGGCGGAGATCGGTGATCAGCCCCCAGCGGGCCAGGACGCCCCGGTCGATCCCCGGGATCCGGCGGATCGCCCAGCCCGACATCGTGAGCAGCCAGGCGAACACGGCAGCAGCAGCGGCGATCCCGAGCCGGGGAAGCGCCTCCCCGGCCGGTGTCGGCACAGCGGCGCACACCAGCAGGGCGAAGACGAAGAACAGCGCCTGCGGCGGCATCATCTGGAAGACCGTGACGAACAGCGTCCCTCCGCCGACGACGATCACGAGCGCGACGACGACGAGGGGCAGCGGCTCGCCGAGCACCGCGAGTGCCGTGCCGGCGGCGATGCTCAGCAGCAGTGCGATCGCCGCGACGGTGAGCGTGCGGATGCGCAGCCGGTACGGCTCGTTCCTTCCGTACAACGCGGTGAACGCGCCGAAGGTGGCGTAGGCGGTGAGGTCGAGCCGGCCCAGCGCGAAGAGGGTGAACAGCGGAACCGCGACGGCGAAGGCGGCGCGGAGCCCGACCTCGAGGTTGCGCGGCCCGGAGGCGTCCGCCCTCACAGCTTGTCGATCGGAGCGATCTTGATGAGGAGCTTCTTCGCGCCCACCTTCTCGAACTGGACGTGTGCGACGCGCTTGGCGCCCTGTCCCGTGACCTGGGTGACCCGGCCGTCGCCGAAGTCGGCGTGGCGGATGCGGTCTCCCGGAGCGAGCTCCAGGTCGCCGTTGTCGCGCACCTTGCCCGTGACGCGGTTCGGCCACTCCGCCTTCGGCCGCTCCTGGCGGAACGGCGCGGCCGCGAGGCTGTCGTTCCACCCCGAGCCTCCCGAGCCGCCGGAACCGGCGCCCAGGCCGGGACGCCGGGCGTTCAGCGCACGCGACTGGGTGCCGCCACGGCCGTTCGCCGACCCCGGCGACTGCCGCCACTCGATCAGATCGGCAGGGATCTCTTGAAGGTACCGACTGGGCATCGCGACCGCCGTCTCGCCGAACTGCGCCCGCGTCATGGCCAACGACAGGAACAGGCGCTTCTTCGCCCGTGTGATGCCGACGTAGAACAGCCGGCGCTCCTCGGCCGGGCCGCCGGGCTCGTTCGCCGACATGCGGTGCGGAAGCAGATCCTCCTCGATCCCGGTGAGGAACACGGCGTCGTACTCGAGACCCTTCGCGGTGTGCAGGGTCATCAGCGAGACCGCACCACTGGAGTCGTCGATCTCGTCCGCGGCGGCGACGAGCGACACCTCGGTGAGGAAGTCGACCAGCGTGCCGTCCGGGTTGTTGCGCGCGAATTCGCGCGTCACCGCCACGAGCTCGTCCACATTCTCCGCGCGTGCCTCGTCCTGTGGGTCGCGGCTGTTGCGCAGCGTCTCGATGTAACCGCTGCCGTCGAGAAGGAAGGTCAGCACATCCGCGACCGGGGAGACCCCGGCCGGGTTCGACGGGTCGATCTTGGCCGCCGCCTCGTCGAGCAGGCTCGACAGTTGAAGGATCGCGTTCGTGACCTTCGGGCCAAGCCCCAGGGAGGCGGCGTCGCGCATCGCGGCCCGGAACGTGAGCCCGTTGTCCTCCGCGTAGCTCGCCAGCTGCGTCTCGGTCGCCGGGCCGATCCCGCGCTTCGGCGTGTTCAGGATGCGGCGGAGCGCGAGCATGTCGTCCGGGTTGGCGACCGTGATGAGGTACGCCATGGAGTCCTTGATCTCGGCGCGCTCGTAGAACTTGGTGCCGCCCATGACCTTGTAGGGCAGCGCCGAGCGGATGAAGATCTCCTCCAGCGCACGCGTCTGGGCGTTGGTGCGATAGAACACGGCGATGTCCTTGTAGGCCATACCGGCGCCGTGCAGCTTCTCGATCTCGTCGGCCACGAACTGGGCCTCGTCGTGGCCGGAATACCCGGTGTAGCCGACGATCTTCTCCCCGTCGCCGACGGCCGTCCAGAGCTTCTTGTCCTTGCGGTCGAAGTTGTTGGAGATGACGGCGTTGGCGGCGCTCAGGATGTTCTGCGTCGACCGGTAGTTCTGCTCCAGCAGCACGACCTTCGCGCCCGGGAAGTCGCGCTCGAACTCGACGATGTTGCGGATGTCGGCCCCGCGGAAGGCGTAGATCGACTGGTCGGAGTCGCCGACGACGGTCAGCGACGCGCTCGGGATGACGCCTGCCGCGTCGCGGAGCGGACGCACGTTGCGGCCGTGCGACTCCAGGTCGTCGACGATGTCGGGGGCGACCGGCATCGTGAGCTCGCGGATGAGCGAGTACTGGGCGTGGTTGGTGTCCTGGTACTCGTCGACGAGGATGTGACGGAAACGGCTCTGGTAGAGCGCGGCCACCCGCGGGAAGGCGCGGAACAGGAAGACCGTCTCGGCGATCAGATCGTCGAAGTCGAAGGCGTTCGCCCGGCGGAGCTCCCGCGTGTACTGGCGGAAGATCTCGAGGAACATCACCTCCTGCGGATCGCTGAGGTTGGCGGAACGGGCGAACGTCTCCAGATCGGTCAGCTCGTTCTTGAGCTTGGAGATACGGTTCGCCGCGCCGCCCACCGTGAAGCCGAGGGTGTCCGCGTCGAGTTCCTTGATGATGCGCTTCAGGAGGGCGCGGGTGTCGCCCGAGTCATAGATCGTGAAACTCGGGGTCTTGCCGATGGTCTCGGCCTCACGGCGCAGGATGCGCACGCACGCGGAGTGGAACGTCGAGATCCACATGCCCTGCGCCTTGCCGCCGAGCAGCTGCTCGACGCGCTCGCGCATCTCGTTCGCCGCCTTGTTCGTGAAGGTGATGGCCAGGATCTCGCTCGGCCAGGCCTCGCGGCTCTCGATGAGTCCCGCGATGCGTCGCGTGAGCACGCTGGTCTTGCCGGAGCCCGCTCCCGCCACGATGAGCAGGGCCTGCCCGCGGTACTCGGCCGCTTCCCGCTGTTGCGGGTTGAGCCCCTCGAAGAGGCGTTCGCTCGCACCACGCCAGCGTCCGCCCGATGCGCCGTCGGAGCCGGCTCCCGAGCCGGTCCGGGCCGTTCCGTCGGCGCCGTCACCCTGCCATCCGTCCAGGATGATCGGTACGGAGGAGGGGGTGGTCTGCGGGGCGTCGGGGAGGCTCGTCATGTCTCCCTCCATTTTAGTCGCTGCCACCGTCATTCGGCCGGGAGCGAGGTGGCGGGCCTCAGCGACCGTCGCGAACGGCCACCGCGAGGTCGGGATGATCGGCGAACACGCCGTCCACCCCGGAGTGCAGGAGGATCGAGAAGAAGCGCCGCCAGTCGCCCCAGTCGGAGTCCGCGCCGGGGGTCCGGAACTCCTCGGGGAGCATGCCGTTCTCCGGGCGCAGCGTCCAGCAGAAGACCGCGAGGCCCGCCGAGTGCGCGAGGTCTACGAGGTCGGAGGTGACCGCGCCGACGTCGGCCGCGTCCTCCTCGCCGAAGAGCGCCACCGACACCGAGCCGGAGGACAGCACCTGCGCGGTCTCCACGCTGATGCCGTCAACGCGCTCCGCCGCCGACCGGGCGGCGGAACCGAGGGCGTACAGGCCGCGGAGCGTGAGGTCCGACTCGTAGCCCGGAGCGGAGGGGCCGAGTGTGGCCACCCGGTCGGCGGGGGCGCCGGAGTCCTCCAGCAGGTACACCCGGCGACCGCGGAACCCGCGCTCGTGCAGCCGGGTGAGCACCGTCCGCTCGAAACTCTCCACCACGACGCCGGCGCGGTCCGTCCAGCCGGCGTCCGCGAGCTCGGCGAGGAACAGCTCGTCCAGCGGGTAGCCCGCCGCGTCGAAGTAGGTGGCGTGCTTGATCTCGGCGACGAGTCCCGGCGCCTGCCCGCCGACGTCGCCCGTCCGGTCGATCAGGTCGAGGAGGTCGCGCAGTCTCAGCAACGGGTAGTGGTCGTCGAAGGTGGAGCTCGGCTGGCGCAGGGCCGGGATGCGTTCCCGCGCCCGCAGCGTCGACAGTTCGTCCCAGGTGAAGTCCTCGGTGAACCACCCCGTGAGCGGCGTCCCGTCGACCTCCTTGGTGGTGCGTCGGTCGGCGAACTCCGGGCGGTCGGCGACATCCGTGGTGCCCGAGATCTCGTTCTCGTGGCGCAGAACGAGAACGCCGTCCTTCGTCGCGACGATGTCCGGCTCGACCGCGTCCGCCCCGAGCCGGAACGCCAGCTCGTACGAGGCCCTGGTGTGCTCCGGCCGGTACCCCGGCGCCCCACGGTGACCGATCACCACCGGAGCCGTTCGAGCGCGCATGGCCCGATCCTAGCCGCGTCGCCTCGCGGCGCCGGGAGCCACGGGGTGCCAGAATCGACGCGTGTCCGCCGACCCGAACCCGTCGCCGCCACGATGGACGGAGCCCGCCTCGCGGCTGCCGCTCCGCTGGGGCGCCTACCGGCCCCGCCTGATCGCCGGCATCGTCATGCTGTTCGTCGGCACCGCGTGCGTACTCGGCACGACCGCATACAGCCTGCCTCTGCTCCTGGTCGGGTCGCTCATGCAGCCGGCCGGGTGGGCCGTCCTCCCGTCCACCATCGGCCGGAGGGTCGCCGTCCCCCTTCCCGTGCTCGGCTTCACCTGGCTCATGCTCGGCGGATCCGGTTTCGCGTGGTGCTACGCCGTCACCTTGGCGGCCTGGCTCCTGGTGCGGCTGCGGCCACTCCCCTCCTTCGCGGTGCTCCTGCTGCCGATCCTGTGGAGCGTCGCCCTCCCGCGCTTCGTGCACGACTACCAGCAGGGCTGGATCACCATCCTGACGAGCACCGCCGTCGTCGTCGCATCGGCCTGGCTGGCCCGCTGGATCGCCGTCCGATTCGATTCATGGCAATCTGTCAGAACTCTCAGAAAAGAACCCCGTAGATTTGACTGAAGACGACCACACTCGGTCCACATAGAACGAGGAGCTCATGGCACTCACCAACCCGGCGTTCTCCACCAACCCGGCGTTCTCCAACAACGGACAGGCCGCGACCGCCACTGCCGAGAACCTGGAGCAGATGTACCAGGCGCCGTCCGCGACGGCCGTGGACACCGACCGCATGACGGTCGAGGACACGATCACCAAGACGGCGCTCTGCTTCGTCCTCCTGCTCGCGGGCGCCGGCGTCGGCTGGTTCGTCCCGGTCCTCGCCATCCCGGCCGCGATCGTCGGCTTCGTGCTGGCGCTCGTCAACATCTTCAAGAAGCGCCCCGTGCCCGGCCTCGTGCTCGGCTACTCGGCCGCACAGGGTATCTTCCTCGGCGCCATCTCGATGTTCTTCGAGTCGCAGTGGTCCGGCATCGTCATCCAGGCGGTCATCGCGACCTTCGCCGTCGTCGGCGTGACGCTGGCCCTCTTCGCCTCCGGCAAGATCCGCGCGTCGGCCAAGGCCACCAAGATCTTCCTGATCGCGATGTTCGGCTACCTGGCCTACTCGCTGGTCAACGTCGTCCTGATGTGGACGGGCGCCACCAACGGCGCGTTCGGCCTCAACAGCGTCGAACTCGGCAACACCGGCATCAAGCTGGGCCTCATCATCGGCGTCCTGGTCGTCCTGCTCGGGGCGTACTCGCTGGTGCTCGACTTCGACGCGATCAAGCAGGGCGTCGCCAACCGCGCCCCGCGCATCTACGGCTGGTCCGGCGCCTTCGGCATCATGGTCACCGTCATCTGGCTGTACCTCGAGATCCTGAGGATGCTCGCCATCTCGCGCGACTGACGACGCCGCGGCGACAGCAACGCAGAAGGCCCGGGATGCTCGCAGCATCCCGGGCCTTCTCGTCGAGGAGCCGTCACTCCCACTCGATCGTCCCCGGCGGCTTCGACGTGACGTCGAGCACGACCCGGTTCACGCCGTCCACCTCGTTGGTGATGCGGTTGGAGATCTTCGCCAGCAGGTCGTAGGGCAGGCGCGTCCAGTCTGCCGTCATGGCGTCCTCGCTGGACACCGGGCGCAGCACGATCGGGTGGCCGTAGGTGCGTCCGTCGCCCTGCACGCCCACCGAGCGCACGTCGGCCAGCAGCACGACCGGGCACTGCCAGATCTCCTGGTCGAGACCCGCGGCCGTCAACTCCGCTCGGACGATGGCGTCGGCGTCACGGAGCAGGTCGAGGCGCTCCTGCGTGACCTCGCCGACGATGCGGATGCCGAGGCCGGGACCGGGGAACGGCTGACGCGAGACGATCGCCTCAGGGAGCCCGAGCTCGCGGCCGATGGCCCGCACCTCGTCCTTGAACAGGGTGCGCAGGGGCTCGACGAGCTCGAACTGCAGATCCTCCGGCAGACCGCCCACGTTGTGGTGGCTCTTGATGTTCGCGGTGCCGGTGCCGCCGCCCGACTCCACCACGTCCGGGTAGAGCGTGCCCTGCACCAGGAAGCGGATCGGGTCGCCCTCGCTCGCGGCCTCCGCGATGAGGTCGGCCTGCGCCTTCTCGAACACGCGGATGAACTCGCGGCCGATGATCTTGCGCTTCGTCTCCGGGTCGCTGACGCCGGCGAGCGCGTTGAGGAACTGCTCCTGGGCGTTCACGGTCACCAGGCGGACACCCGTGGCCGCAACGTAGTCCTCCTCGACCTGACGGGCCTCGTCCTTGCGGAGCAGGCCGTGGTCGACGAACACGCACACCAGCTGGTCGCCGACGGCCTTGTGCACCAGCGCGGCGGCGACCGCGGAGTCCACACCGCCCGACAGTGCGCAGATGACGCGGCCGGAGCCGACCTGCGCCTGGATGGCGGCGACCTGGTCGGCGATCACGTTGCCGCTGTTCCAGTCGGCCGGGATGCCGGCGGCGCGGTGCAGGAAGTTCTCCAGCACGGCCTGGCCGTACGTCGAGTGCTTGACCTCGGGATGCCACTGCACGCCGTAGAGGCGACGCTCGTCGTTCGCGAACGCGGCGACCGGAGTGCCCTCCGTCGAGGCGAGCACCTCGAAGCCCTCCGGCGCACGGGAGACCGAGTCGCCGTGGCTCATCCACGCCGTCTGCTCGGCCGGCTGGCCGTCGAGGAGAACCCCCGAGTCGGAGATGCGCACGGCCGTCGAGCCGTACTCGCGCTGGCCGGTCTTCGCGACCTCACCGCCGAGGGCCGTGGCCATCACCTGGAAGCCGTAGCAGATGCCGAGCACCGGCACGCCGAGCTCGAAGATCGCCTCGTCGAGCCGTGGCGCGCCCTCCTCGTACACCGACGACGGTCCGCCGGACAGCACGATGCCGGACGGGTGCTTCGCCGCGATCTCGGCGGCCGTCACGGTGTGCGGCACGATCTCCGAGTAGACGTTCGCCTCGCGGACCCGGCGGGCGATCAGCTGCGCGTACTGCGCGCCGAAGTCGACCACGAGCACGGGCCCGGACGGGTTGGCGGAGTCTGCCCCGCCCAGCATGTCGGTGAACGCAGGGTCTGCACTCATGGAATCTCCGCTAATTTGTCGCCTCCACGGGAATCGCGGCCTCGGCCTCCCGGCCGGCCAGGTAGGTCTTCACCTGCTTGCTGATGCGCGACTCCACGAAGAACGACAGGAACGGCACGACGCCGCCGAGGGCGATCGTGACGAACTTCGTGAACGGCCAGCGCATCAGCGACCACAGGCGGAAATCGGAGATCAGGTACACGACGTACAGCCAGCCGTGCGCGATCAGGATGCCCGTGCTCAGGTCGACGCCCGTCGGGGCCACCGCGGTCTGCACGGGGACGAAGGTGAGGACGCCGTAGTTGCTGAACGCGAACAGCTGGTACCCCAGGCCGTACTTGACGATCATCTCGGCGCACAGCAGGAGCAGCATGATGCCCGTCACGTAGGCGAACACCTGGTAGAACCGGAGCGCCCCGCGGATCTTCGGGAAGTCTTCGAGCTTGGGAGCGAGGGGCATGCGCCTATTCTAAGTGCTCGGCCTGCACGTTCTCCGCGGTCCGCGCCTCCTGCTCTTCGAGCTCCCGAAGTTCGTCCTCGCGCTGTTTCGCGTCCCGCACCAGCCGGTACCAGAGGAAGACCGCGAAGCCGGCGAAGATGATCCACTCGGCGGCGTAGAACACGTTGAGCCAGTTCAGCTCCGTCTGCGCGATCGGCGGCGGCGAGTCGATCTGCACGAGCCCGTCCGGAGCACCGCGCTCGACGACGTACGCCGCGTACACGTCCACCCCGTCGACGCCCGTCCACAGGTTGTAGAGCTGGCCGACGCCGAGCGTCTTCATCGCCGTCGGGTCGTTCTTGTCCGGCACCTGCGGCTGCTCGTCCGGCAGGATGCGGCCGACGACGCGCTGCGGCTCGGCCGGCTCGTTCGCCAGCCGCGCCATCGCGGCCTTGGCACTCGCCTCATCCGGTGCCCAGCCGCGAGCCACGGCGAGCGCGACCGGCTGACCGTCGCGCTGCAAGGTGAGGTGGCCGACGACCCACCACCCGGAGCGGCCGTCGTTGAGGCGGCCCTCCAGCAGCTGGTAGTCGCCGGGCACGAAGGCCCCGGTGAACTCGACCAGCTGCCCGACCGCGGCGTCGCGGAGCGGGGACGACGGGGCGGCCACCTTCGCCAGCGGCAGCACGGTCTCCGTCGGCGCCTCCACGGCCTTCCCCGACTCGACCGCGCGCTCGAGCTGCCACTGGCCCAGCCAGGCGAACCCGGCGGCGAGGAGCAGCGCGAAGATCAGCGCGCCGATCCACCGGGGGCGCAGCATCATCTGGAAGAGGGTCGTCTCGCCGGTCGCCGGCGCTCCGCCCGTGGTCGTGTCGATGGTCAGTCCCGTTCCCGTTCGCCGCTCACGTCGTCCTGCATGGCCCGCTCGACGATGCGGTCCACGGCCTGCCGCGTCTCGTCCGCGCTCTGCCCCTCACGGCGCGCGTCGGAGTCGAGGTCGGCGGTCGCGGCCTCGACGAGCGCGATCTCCTCGTCGAGCATGGGATCGCGCGCCTTCTTCTTCCGTTCACGCCGGGCCTTCCGGCCCGTCCGTAGGATCATCGCACCGATCCTCTCGGAGTTCGCTGCGAGGATCGGGCCGAGCACCGCCATGATGAGCACGTACAGTCCGGCGAACGGCTGGATGCGCTCGTCCAGCCCGGCCGCCAGCGACAGGGTCGCAAGGATCAGCGCGAACTCCCCCCGGTTCTGCAGGATGACCGTGGTGTTGATGCCCGCCTGCACTCCGAACCCGTTGATCCACGCCACGAACTGGCCGGCGGCGATGTTGAGCACGATGGTCAGCAGCACGGCGACGAGCACGGGTACCAACACCGACGGGAACTTCGCCGGATCGAGCGCGAGGCCGAAGTTGAGGAAGAAGAACGCCGCGAACACATCCCGCAGCGGGATGGCGATGTGCTCGATCTTGTTGCGGTACTTCGTCGCGCCGAGCACGAGCCCGATGAGGAAAGCCCCGATGGCGTCGGTCACGCCGAGGATCTCGCCGATTCCCGCGAACAGCACGGCGAACCCGAAGAACAGGATCGTGAACAGCTCGTCGTCCTTGGTGCGGAACAGCCGCGACACCACGCGGCCGCCGAAGCGCGCGATCGTGAACATCACCACGAGGAACGCGAACGCGACCGCGAGCTTGCCCACCACCGGCCAGAAGTCGGTCTCGCCGCTCAGCACGACCGAGACGATCGCGAGGTAGATCGCGATGAAGATGTCCTCCACCACCGTGACGCCCAGGATCATGGGCGTCTCGGTGTTGGCGAGCCGCCGCAGTTCGATGAGCAGCTTCGTCACGATCGCCGAGGACGAGGTCGCCGTCATGCCGGCGATGATGAGCGCCTCGCGCGTCCCCCAGCCGACCATGAAGCCGAACACCAGCCCGACCCCCATGTTGATGAGGATGTACGAGCCGCCGGAGACGATCAGCTTGCCGAAGTTGCCGAAGAACTCGTCCTGATCGAACTCCAGGCCCAGGTTGAACAGCAGCAGGATAAGCCCGAAGATCGCGATGAGCTCGATGTAGTGGCTCTCGAAGTTGAGCGGGAACCAGCCGGTGTGCGGGCTGGCCAGCAGCCCCACGAGCATGTAGACGGGGATCGCGGGGAGACCCACAAACTTGCCGAGGCGCCCCAGCACGTACGCGACGAGCAGGAGGATGCCGAGAACGATGAGGTCTTCGCCGAGATGCATCGAAAGCTCAACCCCCCGGCGGCGCGTCGGCGGCCACGCGCGCGGCGACCTCGCCGGTGCGGAAGAACGAGAACGCCTTGGCGACCTTCTCCGGCGTTCCGGCGACGACGAGCGTGTCGCCGGGGAACACCTTGAAGTCGGGTGCGGGCGCCGGGTTCGCGGAGTCCCCGCGCACCACGGCGACCACCGTGAGCCCGACGAAGCCGCGGTCGCCCGGGGCGCCGAGCTGCTGACCGGCGATGTAGTCGTCGTAGTCGACGGTGAACCAGTCGATGCTGAGGCCCGGGATCTGGTCGAGGGCGGTCAGGGTCTCGGTGATCTGCGTGCCGCCGAGGAGTTCGGCGAGCGTGTGCGCCTCATCCTCGTTGAGCCGCAGCGACACCTTGGTCACATCGGCGCCGTCTTCGTGGTCCGAGAAGGTGATCAGGTCGCTGTGCCCCGAGCGATGCGCGATGACGCCGACTTTGCCGCCATCGTCGGTCACGAAGGTGTGCAGCACCCCGACCCCGGGCAGCTTGACCCGTCGAACGTCAACCATCAGCCGTCTCCATCCGCCGGGTTCGCCGGCATAAGGGGGGTGAGGTTCCAGTCTATCGGAGGCGGGGCACGCACTTTCGGCCCGCTCGCGACTGCGGCGCCCTGGGACGTCCGCGGCGGTTCGCCCGCGCGCAGTCGTTCCAGGACGCCGCAGTCGGTGTCGGGATCAGCCCTTGGCGCCCGCCTTCGCCTGCTTCGCGGCGGCGGCGTCCTCCTCCACGATGTCGGGGGCCTGGAGCCGTATGCGCTCGGCCGACTCGTCGTCGGGCTGGAGCTGGCTGGCACGCTCTGCCTCCACGCGCTTCAGGTAGGTGCGCACCTCGCGCTCCTCGCGGTCCTTGTCCCAGCCGTGCACGCGCGCCATCAGCGCGGCCGCGACGGGGGCCGCCGAGACGCCGCGGTCCCACGCCTCGATCGAGATGCGCGTGCGGCGGGCCAGCACGTCCTCAAGGTGCAGAGCGCCCTCATGCGTGGCGGCGTAGACCACCTCCGCACCGACGTAGTCGTCGGCACCCGGCAGCGGGTCGGCCAGCGACGGGTCCTCGCGGATCAGCGCGAGGATGTCCTCCGCCATCGTGCCGTAGCGGTTGAGCAGGTGCTCGATCCTGGCGACGTGGAGGCCGGTCTCCTTCGCGATGCGACCCCGCCGGTTCCAGGCGGCGCGGTACCCCTCTGCTCCGACCAGGGCGATGTCCATCGTGGCCGACTCGGGGATCTTGCCGTCGAGCGCGCTGACCGCCGCATCCACCGCGTCCTTGGCCATCACGCGGTAGGTGGTCCACTTGCCGCCGGCGATCACGACGAGGCCCGGCACCGAGTGCGCGACCAGGTGCTCGCGCGACAGCTTCGAGGTCTGCTCGGACTCGCCCGCGAGCAGCGGCCGGAGCCCGGCGTAGACGCCCTCCACGTCTTCCCGGGTGAGCGGGACGGTGAGCACCTCGTTGACGTGCGCGAGCAGGTAGTCGATGTCGGCCGCGGTCGCCGCCGGGTGCGCCTTGTCGAGGTGCCAGTCGGTGTCGGTCGTGCCGATCAGCCAGTGCCGGCCCCACGGGATGACGAAGAGCACGCTCTTCTCGGTGCGCAGCAGCAGGCCCATCTTCGACTGGAACCGGTCCCGCGGCACAACCAGGTGGATGCCCTTCGAGGCACGCACCTTGAACTGCCCGCGCTCCCCCACCATCGACTGGGTGTCGTCGGTCCACACGCCGGTCGCGTTCACGACCTGCTTGGCTCGGATGTCGAACCGCTCGTCGGTCTCGAGGTCGTGCGCACGCACCCCGACCACGCGCTCGCCCACCTTGATGAAGCCCTCGACGCGCACACGCGAGGCGACGTGGGCGCCGTAGTGCGCCGCCGTGCGGACCAGGTTTGCCACGTACCGCGCGTCGTCCACCTGGGCGTCGTAGTACGTGATGCCGCCGACCAGGGCGTCCTTGTTCATCGACGGAATGGCGTTCAGCACCTGCCGCTTGCTGAGGTGCCGGTGGTGCGGGACCCCGGGAGGGCGGCCTCCCGTGTACGAGAAGATGTCGTAAAGGAGCATGCCTGCGCCGATGTAGAACCGCTCCCAGACCCGCTTGTGCAGCGGGTAGAGGAAGCGCACCGGCTTCACCAGGTGCGGCGCGACGCGCTGCAGCAGCAGCCCCCGCTCGATGAGCGCCTCGCGGACGAGCCGGAAGTCGAGCTGCTCCAGGTAGCGGATGCCGCCGTGGACGAGCTTGGACGAACGGCTGGAGGTGCCGGAGGCGAAGTCGCGCGCCTCCACCAGGCCGGTCGTGAGCCCGCGCGTCGCCGCGTCGACAGCGGAGCCGGCGCCGACGATTCCGCCGCCGACCACCAGGATGTCGAGCTCGGTGTCCTTGAGGGCCGCGATCGCGGCGGCCCGCTCGGCCGGACCGAGGCGCGACGGATACGTCACGGCCGGGTTCGACGCGGGGGTGGCGTGCCTGTCCCCTCCCGGAGCCGATTGGGATACGGTCATCGTTCTCTCCCTCCCCGGCCGCCGTCGGCCGGCACCTGGTGCTACTGCGTTCGGTAGGGCGCGACGACCACCTCGACGCGCTGGAACTCCTTCAGGTCCGAGTATCCCGTCGTCGCCATGCTCCGACGCAATGCTCCCACCAGATTCGCAGAGCCCTCGGCGACCGGCGCGGGGCCGTAGAGGATCTCCTCCAGCGGCGCCACCTGGCCGACCGCCACGCGGTTGCCGCGCGGCAGCTGCGAGTGGTGCGCCTCGGCGCCCCAGTGCCAGCCGCCGCCCGGGGCGTCCGTCGCGCGGGCGAGCGTCGTGCCGAGCATGACCGCATCGGCGCCGCACGCGATGGCCTTGACGATGTCGCCGGAGCTGCCGAGGCCGCCGTCGGCGATGACGTGCACGTAGCGGCCGCCCGACTCGTCCATGTAGTCGCGGCGGGCGCCGGCGACATCGGCCACCGCGGTCGCCATGGGCGCGTGGATGCCGAGGGTCGACCGGGTGGTGGACGCGGCCCCTCCGCCGAAGCCGACCAGCACGCCGGCCGCCCCCGTGCGCATGAGGTGCAACGCCGCGGTGTAGGTCGCGGCGCCGCCGACGATGACCGGAACATCCAGCTCGTAGATGAACTTCTTCAGGTTGAGCGGCTCGACGTTCTTCGAGACGTGCTCGGCCGAGACCGTGGTGCCGCGGATGACGAACAGGTCGACGCCGGCCTCGACGACGGTCTGGTAGAGCTCCTGCGTACGCTGCGGCGACAGGGCGCCGGCGACCGTGACGCCGCCCTCGCGGATCTCGGCGAGGCGGCGCGTGACGAGCTCCGGCTTGATCGGCTCGGAGTAGATCTCCTGCATGCGGCTGGTCGCGCGCTCGGCAGGCAGCTCGCGGATCTCGGCGAGCAGCGGCTCCGGGTCTTCGTAGCGCGTCCACAGCCCCTCGAGGTCGAGCACGCCGAGGCCGCCCAGCTGGCCCATCATGATCGCGGTCGTCGGGGAGACCACCGAGTCCATCGGCGCCGCGAGGAACGGGATGGAGAACTGGTAGGCGTCGATCGACCACGACACCGAGACGTCTTCGGGGTCGCGGGTGCGACGGCTGGGGACCACCGCGATGTCGTCGAAGGCGTACACGCGGCGTGCACGCTTGGCGCGCCCGATCTCGATCTCCATACTCACGTGATCCAGTCTAGGCCGCCGACCTACCCGCGTCGGGTGCCTGTGGACAGTGGCCTGGCTGTGGAGGGTCGTGGGCCTGTGGACTGCCCCCAGCCTGTGGGAAGGTGATGGTGTGATCGTCGAAGCCGAATCCCTCGCCCGTCTTCGCCAGCGCACGAGCGAGAAGTGGCGCGCCTACCCGGAGGACGTGCTCCCGCTGTTCGTCGCCGAGATGGACTACCCGCTGGCCCCTCCCATCGCCCAGGCCTTGCATGCCGCCGTCGACCGCAGCGACACCGGCTACATCGGCCCGGACGATCGCACCGAGCGGGCGTTCACCGAGTTCGCGGCCGCCCGCTGGGGGTGGAGCGTCGACCCTGCCCACACGCGCACCACGACGGATGTGAGCGTGGTCATCGTCGAGACGCTGCGCATGCTGATCGACCCGGGCGACCGCGTCGTCATCACCCCGCCGGTGTATCCGCCTTTCTTCGAGCTGATCCCGGAGGCCGGCGGCGTCGTTGAGGAGGTGCCCCTGCTGGAGGGAGGCCTCGACGGCCGCGGCTGGGCGCTCGACCTCGCCGGGCTCGAACGCGCCTTCGCCGGCGGCGCCACGGCGTTCCTGCTCTGCAACCCGCACAATCCGCTCGGGCTCGTGCACCCGCGCGAGGAGCTGGAGGCGGTGGCCGCCCTGGCCGCCCGCCACGGCGTCCACGTGGTGAGCGACGAAGTGCACGCCCCGCTGACCCACTCCGACGCCACGTTCACGCCGTTCCTGTCGGTCTCCGACGACGCGCGCCGGGTGGGCGTGGCGGCGCACGCGGCGAGCAAGGCCTGGAACCTCGCCGGCCTCAAGTGCGCACTGTTCGTCGCGGGCTCCCCGGAGCTGGCGGAGCGCATCCACGCCCTCCCGATCGAAGTCGAGGTGCGCACCAGCCAGTTCGGCCGCATCGCCACCGAGGCGGCGTACCGCGACGGCGGGGAGTGGCTGGACGGCGCCCTGCGTGCGATCGAGACCAACCGCGCCCTGCTCTCCGTGCTGCTGACCGACCGGCTGCCACGCGTGGGCTACCGCGAGCCGCTCGCCGGCTACCTCGCCTGGCTCGACTTCCGGGAACTCGGCTGGGGCGACGACTCCGCGGCGCGCATCCTGGAAGAGGCACGAGTGGCCCTCAACCCCGGGCCGGACTTCGGCGCGCAGGGAGCCGGCTTCGCGCGCCTCAACCTGGCCTGCTCCCCCGAGGTGCTGACGGAAGCCATCGACCGCATCGCGGACCTCACCCGCCGCTGATGGACCAGCGAGGGCTCAGCTCGCCTGCGCTCGTGCGTGCTCGAGGTCGTAACGCATCTGCATCTTCAGCCAGAGCTCGGCCGTGCCGATGCCGTTGTCTTCGAGACTCAGCGCGAGCTTCGTGCTGATCCCGGCGTGCCCATGGAGGACGCGCGAGAGGGCGGGACGGGACAGGTTGAGTCTCATCGCCGCCTCCGCGACGGTCAGACCGAGACCCTCCGGTCCCAACTGCTCGGCGAGCACCTCCCCGGGGTGGGGCCTGTTGTGCATCATGTCGTCGCCTCCTTCGTCAGTGGTAGTCCAGGTAATCCACGAGGATGACGTCTTCGCCGTCGAACGCGAAGATCACCCTCCAGTTGCCGTTCACCCGCACCGACCACCGCCCGACGAGGGTGCCGGTCAGTGCATGCAGACCGAAAGCCGGGAGATCGACGTCTTCCGGCATCGATGCATCGTCGAGCGTGGTCAGGATGATACGCAGCCGCTTCGCGTGCTGCGGAACGATCCCCTTCACAGACCCCGTCCGGTAGAACAGAGCGAGGCCCTTGTGTTCGAAGCCTCTGATCACCTCACGAGTGTAACGCGTAACGTTACGCGTTACAACCGGCCGCGCTAGCGGGAGCGGGCGACCCGGCGCTCGTCCCAGACCGGCTCGTCCGCCTCGTAGACGGCGCCGTCGGAGCCGAAGACGAGGAAGCGGTCGAAGCCGCGCGCGAACCAGCGGTCGTGCGTGACCGCGATGACCGTGCCCTCGAAACCGGCGAGACCCTCCTCCAGAGCCTCGGCTGAGACGAGGTCGAGGTTGTCGGTCGGCTCGTCGAGCAGCAGGAGCGTCGCGCCGGACAGTTCGAGCAGCAGGATCTGGAGGCGCGCCTGCTGGCCGCCCGAGAGCGACTCGAACGCCTGCTCGGCCGCACCGGCGAGCCCGTACCGGTCGAGCACACGGCTCGCCGCCTCCCGCGGGAGCCCGTCGCGCCGGTCGTCGCAGCGGTGCAGGATCTCCAGCAGCGTCCGCCCGACGAGTTCTGGATGCTCGTGCGCCTGCGCGAACAGGCCGGGCGCCACTCGGGCTCCCAGTTTCGCGGTCCCGGTGTGCGGCACGGGCGCACCCGCGACGTCCGCCGACGCCAGGTGACCGGCCGACGGGTCCGGGTCGGTGCCGCCCGCGGCAAGCAGCCGCAGGAAGTGCGACTTGCCGGATCCGTTGGAGCCGAGCACCGCGACCCGCTCGCCGAACCACACCTCGGCGTCGAACGGTCGCATCAGGCCGGTCAGCTCCAGGTCGGTGCACTCGAGCACACGTCGGCCGGTGCGCGCGCCGGTCAGCCGCATCCTGACGTTCTGCTCGCGCGGAACCGCCTGCGGTGGCCCTGCCGCCTCGAATCGGGCGAGCCGGGTCTGCGCCGCCTGGTAGGCGCTCGCCAGGTCGCTGTTGTACTTCGCCTTCTCCTTGAAGCGCAGCACGAGGGCCTTCAGCTTGGCGTGCTCCTCGTCCCAGCGGCGGCGCAGCTCCTCCAGCCGCTCCATCCGCTCGCGACGGGCGTCGTGGTAGCCGCCGAAGCCGCCGCCGTGCGTCCAGGTCGTGTTGCCCGCCGCGCCGAGCTCCAGCGTGACGATGCGGTCGGCCGCGTTGGCGAGCAGTTCGCGGTCGTGCGAGACGACCAACACCGTCTTGGGCGTCGTCCGCAGCTGCTCCTCCAGCCAGCGCTTGGCCGGCACATCGAGGTAGTTGTCCGGCTCGTCGAGGAGGAGCACCTGCTCCGGGCCGCGCAGCAATGCCTCCAGCACCAGCCGCTTCTGCTCGCCGCCGGACAGGGTCCGCACCGCCCGGTACCGGGCGCGCTCGAACGGGATGCCGAGAGCCGCGACCGTGCACTGGTCCCAGACGACCTCCTGGTCGTAGCCGCCGGCGTCCGCGTACTCGGTGAGCGCCGTGGCGTAGCGCAGCTGCGTGTCCGTCTCGTCGCGCTCGATGATCGCGTTCTCCGCCGCCTCCAGCGCCTGCGCGGCGGCGCGGACGGCCGCGGGCGCCACACCGACGAGGAGGTCGTGCACCGTGCGCTCGTCGCGCACGTGCCCTACGAACTGGTCCATGACGCCGAGCCCGCCGTCGATGGCGACGTTCCCGGAATCGGGCCGCACCTCGCCGCGGATGATCCGCAGCAGTGTCGACTTGCCCGCCCCGTTCGCGCCGATCAGCGCGGCGACCCGCCCGTCGCCGACGCGGAACGAGACCTCGTCGAGCAGCGGCCGGCCGTCGGCCAGGGTGTAAGAGACGCCGGAGACGTCGATGTGAGACATGCGGAGATCCTGATCTGGTGGCGGGCAAAGCCTTCCAGACTAGACGAAACCGCCGCCCGCGGAAAGGCGGGCGGCGGTTTCAGGAGTGGAGCTTCGGGACTCAGCGGCGGTAGTTCGGCGCCTCCACGACCATCTGCACGTCGTGCGGGTGCGACTCCTTGAGCCCTGCGGCCGTGATGCGGACGAACTTGCCGTTCGCCTTCAGCTCGGGGATGGTGCGCGCGCCCACGTAGAACATCGACTGACGGAGGCCGCCGACCAGCTGGTAGGACACGGCCGAGAGCGGGCCGCGGAACGGCACCTGGCCCTCGATGCCCTCGGCGATCAGCTGCTCGTCGCTCGGCACATCCGCCTGGAAGTACCGGTCGCGCGAGTACGAGGTTTTCTTGCCGCGGGTCTGCAGGGCGCCGAGCGAGCCCATGCCGCGGTAGTTCTTGAACTGCTTGCCGTTGACGAACACCAGCTCGCCGGGCGACTCGGAGGTGCCCGCGAGCAGGGAGCCCAGCATGACGCTGTCCGCGCCGGCCACGAGGGCCTTGGCGATGTCGCCCGAGTACTGCAGGCCGCCGTCCGCGATCAGCGGCACGTTCGCCTCGCGGGCCGCCAGCGACGCCTCGTAGACGGCCGTGACCTGGGGGACGCCGACGCCGGCGACCACGCGGGTCGTGCAGATGGAGCCCGGGCCGACACCAACCTTGATCGCGTCCGCACCCGCGTCGATGAGCGCCTGGGCGCCGGAGCGGGTCGCGACGTTGCCGCCGATGACATCCACGTGGGAGGCACGCGGCTCGGCCTTGAGGCGGCGGATGATGTCGAGCACGCCGGCGCTGTCGCCGTTGGCGGTGTCGACGACGATCACGTCGACGCCCGCGTCGACGAGCGTCATCGCGCGCTCCCAGGCGTCGCCGAAGAAGCCGATGGCGGCGCCGACGCGCAGGCGGCCCTCGTCGTCCTTCGTGGCGTCCGGGTACTTCTCGCTCTTGTCGAAGTCCTTCACCGTGATGAGACCGCGGAGCTTGCCGTCTGCGTCCACCAGCGGGAGCTTCTCGATCTTGTGCTCGGCGAAGATCGCGACCGCGGAATCCGGGTCGATGCCCACCGGAGCGGTGATGAGCGGCTGACGGGTCATCACGTCGCGGACCTTCGTGGTCGACCGCTCGAACGGCGACACGAAGCGCATGTCACGGTTGGTGATGATGCCGACCAGGGTGCCGTCGGGCTCGACCACCGGCAGGCCGCTGACGCGGAACTGGCCGCACAGCGCGTCCACCTCTTCGACGGTGGCGTCGGGCGTGGTCGTCACCGGGTTGGTGATCATGCCCGATTCGGAGCGCTTCACCTTGTCGACGTGCGACGCCTGGTCCTCGATCGAGAGGTTGCGGTGGATGATGCCGATGCCGCCATGACGCGCCATGGCGACGGCCATGCGGGACTCGGTGACGGTGTCCATCGCGCTCGACAGCAGAGGCGTGGCCATCGTGATGCGGCGGGTCAGGCGAGTCGAGGTGTCCGCCTCGCTCGGGATGACGTCGGTGTGCCCGGGGAGCAGCATGACGTCGTCGTAGGTCAAACCGATGAAACCGAACGGATCGGGCTGATCCATTTCACCCCTATCAAGAAGATGCGCGACTGTGGATGCTCAATGGTAACGGCTGAACCTGGGCGGGTATTCCGGGGATCCTGTGCCTAGTCGACGGTCGCCAGGTCGAGTTCCGCCGCGCGCTTGCCCTGCCGGGCGGCGACGATCATGTCGACGCTCAGGATGACCAGTGCCAGCCACACGATGGCGAAGCCGAGCCAGCGCTCGGGCGGCATGGCCTCGTGCAGCACAGCGACCCCGACGATGAACTGGATGAACGGCGCGAAGTACTGGATGAAGCCCATGTAGACCAGCGGCAGCCGGCGCGACGCCGCGGCGAAGAACAGCAGCGGGACGGCCGTGATGACGCCGGCCCCGACGAGCAGGACGGTGTGCCAGACGCCCGCCGTGCCGATGGTCAGGCCGGCCGTCACGCCGACCACGATCAGCTGGATCACGGCCACCGGGGTCAGCCACATCGTCTCGAGCGTGAGGCCGGAGAGAGCATCCACGCGGTTGCCGACCCGCTTCTTGATCAGCCCGTACAGCCCGAACGAGAACGCGAGGATGAGCGCGATCCACGGCATCGAGCCGTAGCCGACGGCGAGCACGATCACCGCGACGATGCTGACGCCGACCGCCACCCACTGCGCGACGCGCAGGCGCTCGCGCTGCACGAGGACGCCGAGGAAGACGGTGACGATCGGGTTGATGAAGTAGCCGAGCGCCGCCTCCACGACGTGTCCGCTCACCGTCGCGAGCACGTAGGTCTGCCAGTTGACGTAGATCAGGACGCCGGCGACGCCCATCGTGAACAGCACACGGCGGTCGGCGAGCAGCCGGCCGAAGGTCTTCCACGTGCGGGTGACGGTCAGTGCGATGGCGCAGAACCCGAGCGAGAAGACGATCCGCCAGGCCACGATCTCCCAGGCGCTGGAGGGCGCGAGGGCCAGGAAGTAGATCGGGAGGATGCCCCAGAGCACGTACGCGGAGACCGCGTACACGAGGCCGGAGGTGCGGTGCGAGCTGAGGTCGTCGGAGGGTGCTGCCACTCACCCGACTCTACCTCCGCCCGCCGACACCCCCGCCCGCCTCTCCCTCGCACATTCGGCACGAATCGCCGTCATGCACTGCCGAGAGCGCACATTCGGCACGAATCCGCGGGCCTCTGCTGCGGCGGCGCCGCGGAAACGGCGACGGCCCGGCTGCACAGGGCAGCCGGGCCGTCGAAAGCGGGGTGTCGCGTCAGCGCACGACGACCGCGAGCACGTCGCGGGCCGACAGGACGAGGTAGTCCTCGCCGCCGAACTTGACCTCGGTGCCGCCGTACTTGGAGTAGATCACCTTGTCGCCGACGGCGACGTCGAGCGGGATGCGGTTGCCGTTGTCGTCGATGCGACCCGGGCCCACGGCCACGACCTCGCCCTCCTGCGGCTTCTCCTTGGCGGTGTCGGGGATGACCAGACCGGAAGCAGTGGTCTGCTCAGCCTCGACCTGCTTGATGACGATGCGATCCTCGAGCGGCTTGATGGAGACCGACACGTTGACCCCTTTCCTGTGGAGCTAGACGAAGACTGATTAGCAAACTCGCTGTGAGAGTGCTAACACGAGTCTAGGGGGTGCGTTAGCAGTCACGCAACGTGAGTGCCAAGGGTAGCGTTGACGACATGGAACGGTCCGAGCTGGTCGCACTGCTGAGCCCCGAGGGGCTTCGGCTGCTCGACTCCCTTCCCCCGTACCGCAGCGAAGGGGACGTGTTGCAGCTCGTCAGCGAGCTGCGCAAGCAGGGCCACTCCCCCGCGCTGGTCGCGGCCGTCCTCACCCAGTCGAAGCTGCGCAGGAAAGCGCGGGCGAAGTTCGGCGAGTTCGCCTCGCAGATGCTCTTCACCGAGGCGGGCCTAGAGCAGGCCACGCGCCTCCCCGTCGCCGCCCGTCACGCCGGCCGTTTCCGGGCGGCGGGCCTGCGCTCGGTGGCCGACCTGGGCTGCGGGATCGGCGGAGACGCCCTCGCCCTCGCCGCCCTGGAGCTGGAGGTGACCGCCGTCGACGCCGACGAGGTGACCGCGGCCATCGCGTCCTTCAACCTCGCCCCGTTCCCCACCGCCGTGGTCGAGCAGAAGCGTGCGGAGGACGTCGACCTGCGCGGGATCGACGGAGTCTTCCTCGACCCCGCCCGACGTACCGCCGGCCACACCCAGACCGAGCGTCTGACCGATCCGGACGACTACACGCCGTCGCTCGGCTTCGCCTACGAGCTGGCCACCGGCCGGTCGGTCGGTCTCAAGCTCGGGCCCGGCTTCGACCGCGACCTGATCCCGTCCACCGCGGAGGCGCAGTGGGTCTCGGTCGACGGCCAGGTGGTCGAACTCGGCCTGTGGTTCGGCGCGTTGGCCCGGCCCGGCATCCACCGGGCGGCGCTCGTGCTCCGCGGGGACGCGGCGGACGAGCTCACGGCCGACGCCGACAGCGAGGACGTGGAGGCCGGTCCGCTCGGCGAGTACCTCTACGAGCCGGACGGCGCAGTGATCCGTGCGCGCCTCATCGGCGACCTCGCTCGCAGCGTCGGCGGGCGGATGCTGTCCGAGCAGATCGCGTACATCACCGCGGACGCGCCGGTGGCGACGCCCTTCGCCGCCGGTTTCCGCATCCTGGAGACGCTGCCCTACGCCGAGAAGGACCTCAAGAAGGCACTGCGCCAGCGCGGCGTCGGCACGCTCGAGATCAAGAAGCGGGGTGTGGATGTGGACCCTGCGGCCCTGCGGCGCCGGCTGTCGCTGAACGGCGACCGCCCGGCGACCCTGATCCTGACCAGGGTCGCCGGGCGGCACACGGCTCTGCTCGCCGAACGGCTCTGAGCCGCGCGGCCGGACAGCTCAGTAGGTGCTCGGCAGGTTGTTCGCGATGCTGGCGAAGACGATCGCGAGGAAGATCCAGTAGATGATCGCGATCAGCAGGCTGACGAAGCCGAGGATGATGCCGGTCAGCCAGAACCCGCGGGCCTGCGGCTCCTTGTTGCGGCCGATGAAGCCGAGCACGATCGCGGCGATGCCGAACAGGAAGCCGATGCCCCAGGCGATGTTCAGCACGATGCCGAGGATGCCGCCGACGAGCGAGAGGATGCTCAGGATGGGCGACTTGGCGGCCGGCTGCGCGTACGGCTGGGCGTAGCCCGGCGCGGGCTGGCCGTAGGCGGGCTGGCCGTAGGGCTGCTGGCCCGGCTGCCCATAGGGCTGGCCCGGCTGGGCGTAGCCCGGCGCGGGCGGCTGCTGGCCGTAGGGCTGGGCCGGAGGCTGCTGACCGTAGCCCGGCGCCGGGGGCTGCTGGCCGTAGCCCGGCGCGGGCGGCGGCACCGCGCCGGTGTCGCCGGCGGGCGGTGCGGGCGGGACCGGTGCCGCGGGCGGCGTCGGCGGGGTCGGGGCGGCCGGCGGCACGGAGCCGTTCTGGGCGTTCTGGTCCGCCGGGTCGGCGGGAGCGTTCGGATCGGTCATGGGACCCATCTCCTTCGGTGCTGGAAGCGTGCGGTCGGCGCCTCACGGGAAGGGAAGATCCTGAGAGAACGCTGTATCTGTTCCATGGTGGCAGGGCTCGCGCAGGGGTGTCAACGCACCTGTCAGCGCACGACCTGGATGTCGGTCACCGGCAGCGTGGAGTCGGCCGAGAAGGTGAGCTCGCTCGGCTCATGCCCCGCCATGATGAGCTGTGCGCCGAGGGCGGCGATCATCGCGCCGTTGTCGGTGCAGAGCGAGAGCGCCGGGATGCGCAGGGAAACGCCCGCCTCGGCCGCCCGCGCGACGGCGAGCTGTCGCACCCGTGCGTTGGCGACGACGCCGCCGCCGAGAAGCAGCCGCGGGACGCCGAAGTCGCGGCAGGCCGCAAGCGCCTTGGTGATCAGCACGTCCGCGACGGCCTCCCTGAAGGAGGCGGCGACGTCGGCCACCGGCACCTCCTCGCCCGCGTCCCTGCGCTGCTCCACCCAGCGGGCGACCGCCGTCTTCAGCCCGGAGAACGAGAAGTCGTAGCGGTGCTGCTCCAGGTCTTTCGGCTTGGTCAGCCCGCGCGGGAAGCGGATCGCCTTCGGATCGCCGTCGGCGGCGACCCGGTCGATCTGCGGTCCGCCGGGATACGGCAGGCCGAGCACGCGCGCGACCTTGTCGAACGCCTCCCCCGCGGCGTCGTCGATGGTCTCGCCGAGCAACCGGACATCGGACACGAGGTCGCGCACCAGCAGCAGCGAGGTGTGACCGCCGGAGACGAGCAGCGCGATCGTGGGCAGTTCCACCGGGTGCCCGGGCCCGCCGGCCGCGTCGAGCAGGTCGGCCCCGACGTGCCCGACGAGGTGGTTGACGGCGTAGAGCGGCTTTCCGAGGGAGACGGAGAGCGCCTTGGCGGCGCCGACCCCGACCATGAGCGCCCCGGAGAGTCCGGGGCCGCTGGTCACGGCGATCGCATCCACGTCGGCCAGCGCGATGCCCGCATCCTCGACCGCCGTCCGCAGCGTCGGCTCCAGCGCCTCCAGGTGGGCGCGCGCCGCCACCTCCGGCACGACACCGCCGTAGCGGGCGTGCTCCTCCATCGACGAGGCGATGGTGTTGGACAGCAGGGTCGTGCCGCGCACGATGCCGACGCCGGTCTCATCGCATGAGGTCTCGATGCCGAGCACCAGGGGGCCGGCCGGGGCGTCAGGGTGGGTCATGCCAGGGTAGTCTCCGGGTTCGGGACGGCCAGACGCATCACGATCGCGTCGACGCCGTCCGGCTGGTAGTAGCGCGGCCGCACGCCGATCTCCGCGAAGCCGAGCTCGCGGTAGAGCGACTGCGCGCCGGGGTTGTCCGCGCGCACCTCCAGGAACAGCTCGCGCGCTCCCCGACGACGGGTCTCGTCGATCAGGGCGAGCATGAGCGTGCGCCCGAGGCCGCGGCGGCGGGCGTGCGGCGCCACGGCGATGGTCTGGATGTCGCCCTCCGCCCCGCCGCGCGGCGCCAGCAGCCCGGCGTAGCCGTCGATGTGGTCGGGCGTCTCCGGCTCGAACGCGACCAGGTAGTAGCCGTGCTCCCCGGTCACCTCGGACAGCATCGACCGTTCCGACCAGGCGTCGTTCACGAAGATGGACCGCTCCAGCTCCATGATCGCGGGCACGTCGTCCGCGGAGGCCCGGCGCAGCTGGTACGCGGTCACGCCGTCACCCGCTTCGGTCCGGCGGACAACGTCACGTCGGGCGACCGCAGGTACAGCGCCTCGTCCGCGTCCATCGGCAGCCCGTTGGCATAGCGCAGCTCGGCGAGCATGCCCAGCCGGCCGGCGGGCACGACCTGCGCGTCGAGGCGGGGGATGTCGGGATGCGGCAGCTCGTCGGGCTTCGCGAGCCCCGGCCCGTCGAGGCGCACCGGGAGGCCGAAGCCGTCGGCGCCCGAGTACGCGGTCCAGTACCGCTCGCGACGCCGGGCGTCGGTCACGACGACCACGGCACCGACGTTGCCTTCGGCATACCAGTCGTAGGCCACGGCGTCGTGGCTGACCACCGGGACGAGCGGCTTGCCCGCCCCGATCGCGAACGCCTTCGCTGCGGCGATGCCGACGCGCAGCCCGGTGAACGGGCCGGGCCCCATTCCGGCGACGACGCCCGAGAGTGCGCGCACCTCGACGCCGGAGGCTGTCAGGGCCTCGTCGATGAGCGTTCCGATGACCTCGGCGTGGCGCATGGTGTCGGTCTCGATGACCTCCGACAGCACGCCGCCGTCGCGGTCCACCACCGCCACGCTGGTGCCGGCGGACGTGTCGATGGCGAGGAGCATGCCTCCAGCCTAAGCGGGATCGCCGACAGCCGGCGTGCCCGCCCAGCGCGGGCCGTAGCCCGTGACGGTCACCGTGCGCGGCTCGTCGGCCTCGCCGATCTCATCCGGCTCCTCCGCGTCGCCCGCGTCGCCCGCCCCCTGTCGCTCGTCCGCGCCGGTCGGCCGCTCGATCGCGACCTCCAGCCACGAGTCGGCGACGCCGTCCAGCATCCCGGCGCCCCACTCCACCACGACGACGGACCGGGCGAAGTCGATGTCGAGGTCGTCCAGCTCCAGCGCGCTGGACAGCCGGTACGCGTCGACATGCACGAGCGGCGCTCCGCCGGTGAGGCTGGGGTGCGTGCGAGCGAGCACGAACGTGGGACTCGTGACCGGCCCGCGCACGCCCAGGCCCTCGCCGATCCCGCGGGTCAGGGTGGTCTTGCCCGCGCCGAGCGGGCCGGACAGCACGACCAGGTCTCCGGCGCGCAGCACGCCCGCGAGTTCCCGGCCGAGGGCGTGCATCTCGTCGGCCGTCGCGATGCGCCGCGTCGTCACGCCGCGCCTCCGACGAAGGTGCGCGAGAGGCGCCCGCCGAGCCGCGTGACGATCTCCCAGTTGATCGTGTCCGCTGCCTCGGCCCAGTCGTCGGCGCTCGGCACGCCTTTGGCGGGGTCGCCGAAGAGCACGACCTCGTCGCCGACCTGCACGTCCAGGTCGCCCACGTCGACGACGAACTGGTCCATCGCGACCCGGCCGCTGATCCGGAAGGTGCGCCCGCCGATCGACACCGGCGCACGGTTGGACGCGTGCCGCGGGACGCCCTCGGCATAGCCGATCGGCACAAGCACCAGCGTGGTCTCCTCCGCGGTGCGGTACGTGTAGTCGTACGAGACGCCCTTGCCCGCCGGGACCCGCCGCACCGCAGCCACCCGGCCGCGCAGCGTCATCGCCGGGCGCAGCCCGAGCTCGGCGCCGTGTCCTCCGCCGAACGGCGACAGCCCGTAGGCGGCGATGCCGAAGCGGACCAGGTCGTACCGGGCCTCCGGGAGGGTGAGCGCCGCCGCGCTTGCGGCCAGATGCCGGAGCTCCGGACGCAGCCCTGCCGCCTCGGCCCGCCCGAGCGCACGCTCGAACACCGCGGCCGCAGCGCGGTCGTCCTCCGGCGAAGCGTTCGAGAGGTGCGAGAAGATGCCGCGCACGACGATCCGCCCCGCGTCCTGGAGTTCGCGCGCGCGGGCGAAGACGGCGTCCCAGTCCTCCTCGGCGATGCCGTTCCGGCTGAGGCCGGTCTCCACCTTCAGCTGCACAAAGACCGGTGTCTCGCCGTCGCCGGCGGCCGCCGCCGTCTCCAGCTGGGCGAGCGACGACAACCCGAGGTCGATGCCGGCGCGGGCGGCGCGGGTGAAGTCGTCGTCGGGGTCGTGCAGCCAGGCCAGCACGGGGGCGGTGATGCCGGCCTCGCGCAGGGCGAGACCCTCCGCGATCTCGGCGACACCGAGCCAGTCCGCGCCCCCGGCGAGCGCAGCCCGCGCGCACTCGACGGCGCCATGCCCGTACGCATCGGCCTTCACGACGACCATGGCGTGCGGCGTCGGCACCAGCTCACGCAGGCGGCGCACGTTGCCGGTCACCGCGTCCAGATCGACGACGCGCTCGCGGAACGCCGGCGTCACGGCGCCGACTCCGTCACGACGAACGCGGTGGCGATGCCCGCATCGTGCGACATCGAGACATGGATGTGCACGATGCCGCGCTCGCGCACCTGTGCCTCGACGACGTTGTGCAGCACGAAACCGGGGTTCCTCTCCTCGTCCGGGACGATCTCCATGTCGTGCCAGCGCACGCCCTCCGAGCCGCCGAGCGCCTTGATCAGCGCCTCCTTCGCGGCGAAGCGGGCCGCCAGCGAGTGCACCGGCAGCGGTCGCTCGGCCTCGGTGAACAGCCGTTCGCGCAGCTTCGGGGTGCGCTCGATCGAGCGCTCGAAGCGGGCGAGGTCGACCACGTCGACCCCGATGCCGGCGATCATCGGATCACTCCACAGTGACGGACTTGGCCAGATTGCGCGGCTGGTCGACGTCGAGGCCCTTGGCCGCGGAGAGCTCCATCGCGAAGACCTGCAACGGGATGACAGCGAGCAGCGGCTCGAACAGCGGAGCGGCGAGCGGGATGCGGATGACCTGGTCCGCGAACGGCAGCACCGCGGCATCCCCGGCCTCGGCGATCGCGATGACGCGGGCGCCGCGGGCCCGGATCTCCTGGATGTTCGACACGACCTTCTTGTGCAGCTCGTCCGACCAGCGCGGGCTCGGCACGACGACGAACACGGGCTGGCCCGGCTCGATCAGCGCGATCGGGCCGTGCTTCAGCTCGCCGGCGGCGAAGCCCTCGGCGTGGATGTACGCCAGTTCCTTGAGCTTGAGCGCACCCTCCAGCGCGATCGGGTAGCCGACGTGACGGCCGAGGAAGAGCACGGAGCGGGTGTCCGACATCCACTTGGCCAGCTGGGCGATCTCGGCGTGCGACTCCAGCACCGTCGCGATCTTCTCGGGGATCTGCTGCAGCTCGTCGATGGCGTCGCGCTGCTGCGCCGTGCTGAGGGTGCCGCGGATGCGGGCGAGGTGCAGACCGAAGAGGTACAGCGCCGTGATCTGGGCGACGAACGCCTTCGTCGAGGCGACGGCGACCTCGGGGCCGGCGTGCGTGTAGAGCGCCGCGTCCGACTCGCGCGGGATGGTCGCGCCCTGCGTGTTGCAGACCGAGATCGCCTTGGCGCCGGCCTCGCGGGCGTACTTGACGGCCATCAGGGTGTCCATCGTCTCGCCGGACTGGCTGATCGAGATGACGAGCGTTCCGTCGGTGAGCACGGGCTCGCGGTAGCGGAACTCGTGGCTGAGCTCCACAGTCACGGGCACGCGCGCCCACTTCTCGATCGCGTAGCTGCCGACCACACCCGCGTAGGCGGCGGTGCCGCAGGCGATGATCGTGATGCGGTCGATGCCGGCGAAGTAGTCGTCGCCGAGGGCGTCGAGCTCCGGGATGTGCACGGCCTCGCCCGCGATCCGGCCGCGCAACGTGTTCGCGACCGCGTCGGGCTCCTCGGCGATCTCCTTCGCCATGAACGAGGACCAGCCGCCCTTCTCGGCGGCGGACGCGTCCCACGCCACCTCGAACGGCTCCACCTCGACGGGAGCGCCCGCGAAGTCGGTGACCGTCACGCTGTCGGGCGTGATCGTCACGATCTGGTCCTGCCCGATGGCCATCGCACGGCGCGTGTGCTCGACGAAGGCGGCGACATCGGAGCCGAGGAAGTTCTCCCCCTCGCCGAGGCCGATCACGAGCGGCGAATTCCGGCGGGCTCCGACGACGACGTGCGGCTGGTCCTGGTGCATCGCCAGCAGCGTGAAGGCGCCCTCGAGCCGGGAGACGACGCTCTGGAACGCCTGCGGCAGGTCGCCGGTGCGGCGGTACTCGCGGCCGAGCAGCACGGCAGCGACCTCGGTGTCGGTCTCCGACTCGAACGCGAAGCCGTCGGCGAGCAGCTCGTCCTTCAGCGTCGCGAAGTTCTCGATGATGCCGTTGTGGATGACGGCGAGACGGCCGTCGTCGCCCAGGTGCGGGTGGGCGTTCACGTCGGTCGGGCCGCCGTGGGTCGCCCACCGGGTGTGGCCGATGCCGGTCTGGCCGTTCGGGATGGGGTGCTCCTGCAGATCCTCGGTCAGCACGGAGAGCTTCCCGGCCTTCTTCGCGGTGCCGAGCGATCCGTCCGGGCCGATCACGGCGATGCCGGCCGAGTCGTAGCCGCGGTACTCGAGACGCTTGAGGCCGCCGAGGAGCACCTCAAGGCTCTTGTCGGTACCGACGTACCCCACGATTCCACACATGGACGCGAGTCTACCGTGGGTCCAGGTCCGGACCTGCTGGGAGCGCACCCCTAGACTGGGTGCCCTATGCTCCCCCACGGCGACTCCTCCACCCCGTTCGTCGAGCTCGGCAGAGCCGACTGGGCGGAACTGGCGCGGAACACCCGCCTACCGCTGCAGGAGACGGAGATCGTGCAGTTGCGTGGCCTCGGAGACCCGCTGGACATGCGCGAGGTCGAGGAGGTGTACCTCCCGCTGAGCCGGCTGCTCAACCTGTACGTCGCCGGCACGAAGCAACTCCATAGGGCGACCAGCGACTTCCTCGGCGAGCGGGCCGCGAGCACGCCCTTCGTCATCGGTGTCGCCGGGTCGGTCGCGGTCGGCAAGTCGACCATCGCGCGGTTGCTGCGCGAGCTGCTCTCACGATGGGATGACACGCCCCGGGTGGAGCTGGTGACCACCGACGGCTTCCTGCTTCCGAACGCCGAGCTGCAGCGCCGCGGACTGATGGAGCGCAAGGGTTTCCCGGAGTCCTACGACCGCAAAGCGCTGCTGCGTTTCGTGACGGCCGTGAAGAGCGGGGCGCCGGAGGTCCGGGCGCCGTTCTACTCCCACCTCAGCTACGACATCGTCCCGGATGCGGAGATCGTGGTGCGCCGACCGGACGTGCTCATCGTCGAGGGGCTCAACGTGCTGCAGCCCGCCGGCGGCGGCAACCGGCTGGCCGTGAGCGATCTGTTCGACTTCTCGATCTACGTCGACGCCCGGCAGCGGGACATCGCGCGGTGGTACGAGGAGCGCTTCCTGAAACTCCAGCGTGGGGCGTTCGCGAACCCGAAGTCCTACTTCCACCGGTACGCCGAGCTGACCGAGGACGAGGCACGCGCCCGGGCGGCGAGCATCTGGACGAGCATCAACGAGCCGAACCTGGTGCAGAACATCCGGCCGACGCGGTCCCGGGCGAAGCTCGTCCTCCGCAAGGATTCGGAGCACGCGGTGAGCTCTGTGCTGCTCAGGAAGCTCTGAGGCCGCCCGCGACCTGATGCTTCGACGCGGGAGGCCGAAACGCTCTGGCCGTCGATGAGGCGATGCCATAGACATGAGGTATGCCAGCTCCCCGCTCCCGCGCCGCCGAGGTCCTGGGGCGTCGCGTGCGCGAGGCACGCATCGCCTTCGGCATGAGCCAGGAGGAGGTCGCGAACCTCGCCGACATGCACGTCACCAACTACGGCAGGATCGAGCGCAGAGAGGCCAACTCCGAACTGCACACCATCGTGCGGATCGCGACCGCCCTGAACGTCGACCCGGCGATGCTGATGTCCGGTCTCTACGGAGCCGAGATGCTGCCGGATCGCTCGCGCGCATACTCGGTCGCCGACTTCATCGCGGCGAAGCGCGCACACGACCGCTGAGGGAGCAGGGCTTTTACACCTCGCTCCTGTGAGCCACAGCAGTAGACGCTCTGGTCGGGAATGCACGCATTCGGTAGGCATGAAGCATGCCGACCCCTCGATCCCGTGCCGCCGAGCTCTTCGGCCAGCGCGTACGGAGCGCCCGCGTCGCTCTCGGGATGAGCCAGGAGGAGATCGCCAACCTCGCCGACATGCACGTCACGAACTATGGGCGCGTGGAGCGCGGCGAGGCGAACTCCGAACTGCACACCATCGTCCGCATCGCGACGGCGCTCGACACCGACCCCGCCGAGCTCATGGCCGGCCTCTACGGCGACGGGATGCTCCCGCAGCACGCGCGCGCCTACTCGGTCGCCGACTTCATCGCCGCCCGCCGCGCCCACGAGGGCCGCTGACCGCTCCTGCCCCGCACCAGCGCGCGCGGCCGCCGCTCGTGTGCCGCGACTGCGCCGGTTTGCGCCGACTGCGCGTGCGCGCGCAGGCGCACTCGTTCCGAACGGGCGCAGTCGCGGCGCCGGCGACGGGTCCGCAGCTAGAGCGCCAGGCGCTCGCGGACGACGTCGGCGAGCTCGTTCGCGAGCCGTTCCGCGGTGACCTGGTCCGAGGCCTCCACCATCACGCGGACCAGCGGCTCGGTGCCGGACGGCCGCAGCAGAACGCGGCCGGTGTCGCCGAGCGCGCTCTCCGCCGTCCGCACCGCGGTGCGCAGGCCCTCGTCGGTGTGGACGGCGTGGTGGTCGACGCCCTTCACATTCACCATGACCTGCGGGTACACGGTCATCACCTTCGCGAGCTCCCCGAGCGACTTGCCCGTGCGCGCCATCTCGGAGAGCAGGTGGAGGCCGGTGAGGATGCCGTCGCCGGTGGTCGCGAACTCGCGCATGATGACGTGGCCGGACTGCTCGCCTCCGAGCGAGTAGTCGTTCTCGTTCATCTCCTCGAGCACGTAACGGTCGCCGACCGCCGTCTCGACCACGCGGATGCCGTGCTCGCGCATGGCGAGTTTGAGGCCGAGGTTGCTCATCACCGTCGCCACGAGCGTGTCGTCGCGCAGCTTGCCGCGCTCCTTCATGCCGACCGCGAGGATCGCCATGATCTGGTCTCCGTCGACGATGTTGCCCTCCGCGTCGATCGCGAGGCAGCGGTCGGCGTCGCCGTCGTGGGCGATGCCGACGTCGGCGCCGGCGGCGAGGACGGCCTTGGCGAGGTTGTCGAGGTGGGTCGAGCCGACACCGTCGTTGATGTTCATGCCGTCGGGGGCGTCGCCGATGACGGTCACCCGGGCGCCGGCGTCGGTGAAGACTTCCGGCGAGATGCCCGCGGCCGCGCCGTGGGCGCAGTCGAGCACCACGTGGATGCCGTCGAGCCGGTGCGGCAGGCTCGCGAGCAGGTGGAGCACGTACCGGTCCTCCGCGTCCGCGAAGCGGCGGATGCGGCCGACGTCCGCACCGGTCGGGGTCAGCTTCTCGAGGTCGAGGTGCTGCTCGATGCGGTCCTCGACGATGTCGGGGAGTTTCGTGCCGCCCCTGGCGAAGATCTTGATCCCGTTGTCGGGCGCCGGATTGTGCGATGCCGACACCATCACACCGAAGTCCGCGTCGAAGTCGGCGATGAGGAAGGCGGTGGCCGGCGTGGGGATGACTCCCGCGTCGTACACGTCGATGCCGGAGCTGGCGAGCCCGGCGGCGACCGCCGCGGAGAGGAACTCGCCCGAGACGCGGGGGTCGCGGGCGACGATGGCCGTCGGGCGCTTGCCCGCGGCGCGCCGCGCCTCGGCGCTGCGGCCCCGCGTCAGTACAGCAGCAGCTGACTGCGCGAGGCCGAGCGCCAGGTCGGCGGTGAGACTGCCGTTCGCGAGGCCGCGAACGCCGTCGGTTCCGAAAAGGCGTGGCATGGACCGAAGCCTAGACGCTCGCGAGCGTCAGCGCTTGGAGAACTGCGACGCCTTACGGGCCTTCTTGAGACCGGCCTTCTTGCGCTCGGTGACGCGGGCGTCACGGGTCAGGAAGCCGGCCTTCTTCAGGGTCGGGCGGTTGTTCTCGCGGTCGATCTCGTTGAGCGCGCGCGCGATGGCGAGGCGCAGGGCGCCCGCCTGGCCCGAGGGGCCTCCGCCGGTGATGCGGGCGACCACGTCGTAGGAGCCGATGAGGTCGAGCACCTTGAACGGGTCGTTGATGAGCTGCTGGTGGAGCTTGTTCGGGAAGTAGTCCGCGAACTCACGGCCGTTGACCGTGATGGTGCCGGAACCCGGGACCAGGCGCACGCGCGCGATGGCCTCCTTGCGGCGGCCGACGGCCGCGCCGGGGACGGAGAGGACGGCGCGCGGGGCGGCCGGGGCCTCGGAGGCCGGGGTCTCGGTCGAGTAGGACTCGACGTTCTCGACCTGGGCCGAGTCGATGCTGTCTGCGATCTTCGCCACGGTGGTGATAATCCTTTGTCTCTGAGTCTGAAGTCGTCTACGCGCTTACTGCGCGACCTGGCCGAGCGTGTACTGCTTCGGCTGCTGGGCGGCGTGCGGGTGCTCGCTTCCGGTGTAGACCTTCAGCTTGCGGAGCTGGGCGCGGCCGATGGAGTTCTTCGGCAGCATCCCTCGGACGGCCTTCTCGACGGCGCGCACCGGGTTCTTCTCGAGGAGCTCCGAGTACGTGGTGGCCTTGAGGCCGCCCGGGTAGCCGGAGTGGCGGTACGCCTTCTTCTGCGCGGCCTTCTGACCGGTCAGCGCGACCTTGTCGGCGTTGACGATGATGACGAAGTCGCCCGAGTCGATGTGCGGGGCGAAGGTCGGCTTGTGCTTGCCGCGGAGGAGGGCGGCGGTGTGGCTGGCGAGACGGCCGAGCACGACATCGGTCGCGTCGATGACGACCCAGTCGCGCTGGATCTCGTCTGCCTTCGGGGAATAGGTGCGCGTCACAGTAGTGGCTGCTTTCTGTCTCGAACGGAGGTGTTCGTGAATCCCGCTCCGATGGGGGTTCGCGTCCAGGGGACGGAACCGAAGCCGGTGGAGGGCTCACGTTCGCATGTCGCGCCGCAGGAGGCGCGGACACCAAAGATCAATCGTACGGGAGACGGGCACGTGCGGTCAAACCGGGGTGATTCCACTCATCCCCTGGGCTGAAACCGGGTCGATGGCGCACAGGGAAACGCGCGGTTCGCCCTAGCGTGACCGGTATGAGATCGCTTCTGCTCCGCAGCCGCTGGCTGCTCGAACCGGCCATCGCGGTGGTCTTCTTCGTCTTCTGGGCGATCGCACTGGTGGGGCGGAACCAGCTGGTACCCGGCCACCTCCGGGCCGAGGGCCCGTTCTGGGCGGCGCTCCTCGCCCTCGCATGCGCCATCGGCCTTGCGCGACTCGCACCGGTCGTCGCGATGGCCGTCGGAACCGCCGCGCTGATCGGCCAGATACTGTTCCCGTCCGGGATTTTCGAGGACCCCCTGGTGTACCTCGGCTACGGGTTCGTCGCTCTGGTCGTGGCGGCGACGGTGCAGGGCAGGATGCGCGTCGTCGCCCTGGCGTTCGCCGTGGGCGCCGGGATCGCGGCGGCAGGGCTGCTCGCCTGGGCTTTGGGCATCGGGCGCGGCGACGCTACGGCCAGGGCCCTGTTCTTCGTCCTCTGCGCCGCCGCCGGCGCCATCTCGTGGCTGATCGGCACCCTCATCGGTGTCTGGGCGCAGTCACATCACAGGGAGGCGGAGTTGGAGCAGGCGACCAGCCGGCTCCGCGTGGCCGAAGCCGAAGCCCTCGTCGCGAACGAACGCGAGCGCATCGCGCAGGACGTGCACGACATCATGGCCCACTCGCTCTCGGTCATCCTCGCGCAGGCCGAAGGCGCCCGGCTGCTTGCGGACGAGCGGCCGACGGCGGTCGCGCCATCCCTCGCGACGATCGCGGACACGGCGCGGTCGTCGCTCACCGAGGTGCGGATGCTGATCGAGACGCTGGTCGGCTCGCCCGCCGCGGCCGAGCATCCCGGCCTCGGCGACCTCGACGGCCTGGTGCGGCGACTGGCCGACTCCGGCCTCTCGGTCTTGGTGGAGCGCTTCGGCGGCGACGGCGATCTGACGCCCGCCCAGCAGCTGGCGGTCTACCGGATCGTGCAGGAGGCGTTGACCAACGCCCTGAAGCACGCCGGCCCCGGCGCCTCCGCCCGGCTATCGCTGGACGCGCGCGACGACGGGCTCGCGCTCTCGATCGCATCGCGCCCCGCCGACCCGTCCCGCACGCCGGCGGAGCCGAACACCGCGGGACGAGGGCTCGTCGGCATGCGCGAGCGCGCGAGGCTGGCCGGTGGCTGGCTCGACGCCGGGCCGGACGACGACGTGCCAGGCGGCTACCTCGTCACCGCCTACCTCCCGGCGGCCGGCCGCGCGACGGTGACCGCATGATCCGGGTCGCGGTCGCCGACGACCAGCCACTGTTCTGCGCCGGGCTGCAGATGATGATCGAATCGCAGCCCGACCTCGAGTTCGCCGGCTCCGCATCCGACGGTGTCGAGGCGGTGGCACTGGCTCGCGAGGCGCGACCGGACGTCGTGCTCATGGACATCAGGATGCCGCACCTCGACGGCATCGCCGCCACCCGGGCGATCCGGGAGGGCGCAGCTTCCGCCGTCCCCCGCGTCGTCGTCCTCACCACCTTCGAGCGGGACGACGCCGTCGCAGCAGCTCTCCGGGCCGGCGCGGACGGCTTCCTGCTCAAGGACGCGACGCCCGACCTCATCCTCTCGGCGATCCGCACCGTCCACGACGGCACCTCCGTCATCGCGCACAAGGCGACCAGCGAGTTGTTCCGCACCATCGCCCGTCGGCGGCCGGAGGCCATCGCGCCGCTCTCGGTGCGCGAGAAGGAGGTCTTCCTCCTCGCCGCCCGCGGCCTCGGCAACGCCGAGATCGGCCGGACGGCGTACATCTCGGAGGCGACCGTCAAGACCCACATCCGCAGCATCCTGACGAAGCTGGGCCTCGCCACCCGCGTGCAATTGGTGGCCTTCGCCTACGAGAACGGGCTGGTCCGCTGACCATAGCGGGCGGACGAGGTCAGCGCCGTCCCGCGGGCAGGTCGATCCCGATCTGCCGCTCCGACGCCTCCCAGACCCGCGCGGCCTCCTCGGCGTCGCGCAGGGGCGGGTACAGGGCCTGCTCCGCGGGCGCGCCGCCGAGATGCCCGGGCCCGCTCGGCCCGTACATCCGCCCGCCCGCGGAGTCCGGCCCGGTGGCCGCCAGCAGCGCGGGAAGCGCGGCCGTCTCCGGGGTGCCGACGAGCAGGCCGCGCGCGGACAGCCAGCGGATGAGCCGGACCGCCCCCGTGTCCGCCGAGCGCCCGTAGCCGGGCTGCGCCGCGAGCAGGTTGGTGGGGGCGACGCCCGGATGCGACAGGTTGCTCACGATGCCCCAGCCGTTCGCCGTGCTCCGCCGGTCGAGCTCCAACCCGAACAGGCCGAGCGCGATCTTCGAGGCGCTGTAGGCGCTCTGTGCGCGGTAGCGGCGTTCGCTGCCGAGGTCGTCCCAGTCGATGGCGCCGCTCCGCGCCGCCACGCTCACCTGGGAGGTCACCCGCGCCTTTCCCTCCCGCAGCAACGGGAAGAGGGCGCCGACGAGCGCGACATGACCCAGGTGGTTGGTGCCCCACTGCAGCTCGAAGCCGTCCGCGGTGGTGCGGCGCTCGGGCGGCGTCATCAGGCCGGCGTTGTTGACGAGCACGTGGACGGGGTCGCCGTCGGCGCGCATCCGGTCGCCGAAGGCCGCGACGGAGTCGAGTGACGCGAGGTCGAGGTCGCGGAGGACCAGGACAGCCCCGGGCACCGCCGAGCGGATGCGCTGCACGGCCGCCTCGCCCTTCGCCCGGTCGCGGACCGGCAAAACGACCTCCGCTCCCGCGCGGGCCAGTCGGGTGGCGATCACGACCCCCATGCCGTCGCTCGCCCCGGTGACGACCGCTCGCCGTCCGCTCAGCCGGGGGATGTCGATGTCGATGCTCCGTGCCATCCTGGTTCTCCTTCACTCGATCGCTCCAGCCTGAAGCGATCCCCGGGGCGTAGCCACGGCCCGACGATCCGTGGCTACGACGAACGCGGGGCGGTAGACATGAGGGGTGATCGATCGCATCGGGCTGGCCGAATTCCTCCGCACGCGGCGCGAGCTGCTGCAGCCGGAGGACGTCGGGCTCCCCCGCGGCAGCCGCCGCCGAACGTCCGGGCTGCGCCGCGAGGAGGTCGCCGCCCTGTCCCACATGTCGGTCGACTACTACGCGCGGCTTGAGCGGGAACGCGGCCCGCAGCCGTCCGAGCAGATGCTCGCGTCGATCGCCCAGGGGCTGCACCTCTCGCATGCGGAGCGCGACCATCTGTTCCGGCTCGCCGGGCACACCCCGCCCGCACCCGGCTCGGAGAGCGAGCACGTGAGTCCTGGCCTCCTCCGGGTGCTCGACCGGCTCGACGACACCCCGGCCGAGATCGTGACCGAGCTCGGCGAGACGCTGCGGCAGAGCAGGATGGGCGTCGCCCTCACCGGCGACACCACGTCCCTCCGGGGACCCGAGCGCAGCCTGGGCGTGCGCTGGTTCACCGATCCTGGCGCGCGCAGCCTGTACGCCGAACGCGACCACGATTTCCTCAGCCGGATGTTCGCCTCGGGACTCCGCGAGATCGCCACGACCCGGGGTCCCGGCTCCCGCGCGGCCGCCCTGGCCGAGTACCTTCGCGGGCGCAGCGACGAGTTCCGGCGACTCTGGGCGGCGCACGAGGTGGGACTCCGGCCGTCGGAGGTCAAGCACTTCATGCACCCGGAGGTCGGCGAGCTGGAACTGCACTGCCAGCAGCTCGTCGACCCCGGCCACGCGCACTCGCTGCTCGTCTACACGGCGGTCCCGGGCAGCGAGTCCGCCGACAAGCTACGGCTGCTCGGGGTCATCGGCGCGCAGACCCTGCGCTGAGTGAACGCCGGCACAGGTGCCGCGTCAGCCCGACGCGCCGAGCCCGCTGGCGACATCAGGAGCGCACGCAGCCCGTCCACACGACGAAGCACCCGGTTCCGTCGTTTCCGGCGGCGTATCCCCCCGACGACCAGGACTGGCCGGCCGTCCAGTCGTGAGCTTGCAGTGCCCACACCGGTACGAACACCGTCGAGCCGAGGAATGTGCCGCTGATCCAGCCGGCGAGTTCGATCCCACCCGGCGTGTAGTCCCAGACCGGTCCGCCCGAGTCGCCGCCCGACGCCGGGAGGTTCGTCAGGCACTGCGTCGCCGTCGGCGCACAGTCGGCGGTCATCGCGCCGCAGCGGTATCCGCCCTGCGCGATCGTCTGCGGCGAGGTCCCGGAATGGCAGAGCGGCCGCCCTGCGAACAGCTCGCCGGGGTGGGACACATCCATCACCGGAGCATCCTGCCACCCGGTCGACACACGCACCCGCGGAGCGATCGGCGCGGTCCCGGTCGCGATGAGGCCGACGTCCGGCGCCCCCGACACTCCGGCTGTCGTGTAGGCGACACGCCCGATCACACCGCTCCCGGTCTCGCGCTCCTCCCGCAGTGCGCCGAGCGGGGAGTCGATATGGCCGACCCCAGGGATGTAGTAGGTGCCGTGCCAGCGGAAGACACCGGCTCCGGCGGTGCCGTAGCCGAGCGGACCGATGGAGGCCGCCCCCGCCGGATGCGTCGCCGTGCTCAACGTCCAGGTGTCGTCCGCCTGCGCCGGAGCGGCACCGGCCAGGGCGGTCGTGACGGCGACGGTTGCTGCGGCGAGCGTGACGCGCCAGCGGGCTCGGATGTACCAGCGGGCTCCGATGCGCGGGACGCGTGAGGGGGACATGGGGCTCTCCGTCTCCCGGCTCACCTGAGAGCCGTCTTACCAGTTGAGACGATGCCGGCAGGACTTCATGACGCCCGTCCTCACAGTTGGCGCAGCGCCCGGGTCCGCTCGGCCCGCAGGGCCAGCTCCTGCCCCTCCGGGTAGCCGACCTCCATGAGCGTGAGCCCGCGGGCCGGCATGACCTTGAACGCACTCGTGCGGCGCTTCTCGTCGCGCAGGCCCACCAGGTCGCCGGGGCCGAGCTTGCCCTCCCCCACCTCGACGCACGCTCCGACCAGCGCGCGCACCATGCTGTGGCAGAACGCGTCGGCCGTGAGGTCGGCGACCAGCACGCCGTCCGGGTCCCGGTGCCAGGCGAAGGCCTGCAGAGTGCGGATGGTCGTCGCCCCTTCGCGCGCCTTGCAGTAGCTGGCGAAGTCGTGCAGCCCCAGGAGTCCGTGGGAGGCGATGTCCATCGCGTCGGCGTCCAGGTCGGACGACACCCACGCGGTGCGGTGCCGTTGCAACGGGTCGCGGAGGGACAGCCGGTCGGCGACGCGGTACTCGTACCTCCGCCAGAGGGCCGAGAAGCGGGCGTCGAAGCCCTCCGGTGCGACCGTCGTCGCCAGCACGACCACATCGGACACCGGGCCGAGGATGCCGTTGAGCCGCCGGCCAAGAGCCTCCTCCGCCGACAACGGCGGGCGCTTGCCGTGCGGCTTGCGCAGCACCGCTTCCTGGTCCGCCGTCAGGTCGACGTGCGCGACCTGGCCGACCGCGTGGACGCCCGCGTCGGTGCGGCCCGCCACCGTCAGCAGGGGCGGCTCACCCGCGCGCCGGAAGATCGTCGCGAGAGCCTCCTCCAGCGTCCCCTGCACCGTCCGCAGCCCGGGCTGGCGGCCCCAGCCGTTGAAGTCGGTGCCCTGGTAGGCGATGTCGAGGCGATAGCGGGTGGTCTCGCCGGTCTCAGTAGGCACGGACGAGTCCCAGCTCCTGCTGCGTCGTCGCGAAGCCCATCCCGGTGTAGAGCCCGAGGGCGCCGGTCGGGTTCTCGGCGTCGACGTCGAGCACCACCTTGTCGAGCCCGCGCGCGGCCGACGCGAGCAGCACCTGCCGCAGCAGCGCCGGAGCGATCCGGCGCCCGCGGAACGGCCGGATCACGGCGACCGTCGACACGTACGAGCTCGAGAAGCCCTGGCCCGGCCAGTCGCCCTCCGCGACGTCGGTGAGCAGGATCCCTGCCGGTTCGTCCCCGACGAACGCCACGAACGACAGGTCTGGCACGAAGGAGCCGGAGACCAGCCCGGCGAACTGCTCGTCCGACAGCGGCTGGCTGCCCCAGTGGTCGCGGAACGCGTCGTTCCGCAGCCGGTGGACCTCGGCCGACAGCTCGGCGCGGTACGGCTCGATCCGCACGTCGCCCACAGGCGTCACCTCGGGGATGGGGTCGGCCAGGTCGCGCTCCATCGTCTGGAAGTACCGCACCACCTCGAAGCCGCCCGCCTCCAGCAGCCTCCTGCGGTCGGCCGCCCGCGCATCCGCGTACCCGACCAGCCAGCCGGGCAGGGCCTTGTCCGACCCGGCCAGCTTCTGCTCCCCGCGCGCCCGCTGCCAGGCGAGCAGCTCCCGGCCGATCCCGCGGCCGCGGAAGTCGGGATGGACACCGCCGTTCATGAACTCGCGTACCAGCGTCTCCTGACGCGGAGGCTCCATCACGATCCCGACCGCAGCCACCCGACCGTCCGCAGCGAGGGCGAGGAGGCTGTCGGTCTCCAGGTCGATGAAGCTGTAGCCGAGCTCCTCCTCCAGCTGCTCCCGGGTGGTCAGATAGTTCGGGTGGTCGGCGGCGTCGATGGCCCGGACCACCTCCAGCACGGCGTCGAGGTCGGCGTGCGTCACCGGGCGCCACTGTGCGATCTCCGGATGCGACGGGCGGTACGTCGGCGGGGCCGTCACGCGCTCCCGGAGCGGGACGAGGACGGTGTCGTCGGTCGAGGTCATGCCTCTCACCTTAGAAGAACCGCTGCGGGCGGCACCGCGGTCAGCGCCGCCGGCGACGGTAGACGCCCGCCTTACGCCGCATCGAATCGATCCGAATCTCCTTCCCTGCCGCTTTCCGTCGGAGATTCGGCCAGCATCCGGCCGAATCTCCGACGGAAGCGGGGCCGGGCGGCGGGAGCCGCGGGAACGACGAAGGGCCCCGCATCCCTTGGATGCGGGGCCCTTCGTGCGTGCGAGGGAGGTTACGCCTTCTCGGCCTCGGCCTCGGCGTCGGTCTCACCGGCGGCGTCGGCGTCGGCGGTCGCGTCCTCCGCGACCTCGGCCTCGGCGGCGGCGGTCTCGGTCGACGTCTCCTCGGCCGGAGCCTCGGTGGTCTCCTCCTCGGCGGCCGGCTCCTCGACCGGGGCGGCCTTCGGCGCGGCGGACGACTTCGAGGACTTCACCTTCGGAGCGACGGGCTCGAGCACGAGCTCGATCTGCGCCATGGGCGCGTTGTCGCCCTTGCGGTAGCCGAGCTTGGTGATGCGGGTGTAGCCGCCCTCACGCTCGGCGACCAGCGGCGCGATCTGCGTGAACAGCTCGTGCACGACGGTCTTGTCCTGGATCACGGCCAGGACGCGACGGCGAGCGTGCAGGTCGCCGCGCTTCGCGAACGTGATCAGGCGCTCGGCCACGGGACGCAGGCGCTTGGCCTTGGTCTCGGTGGTCTTGATGCTCTTGTGCGTGAAGAGCGCAGCGGCCAGGTTGGCGAGCAGCAGGCGCTCGTGCGCCGGGCCGCCCCCGAGGCGGGGGCCCTTGGTGGGCTTAGGCATGATCGGTTATCTCCAGTGTTGAAAAGGTCTGATGGCTTAGTCGGGGGACGTGCCTCAGATGGTGGTGGACTCGTCCTCGTCGTAGCCGCTGTAGAAGTGGGCGCCGTCGAACCCGGGGACCGAGTCCTTCAGCGACAGGCCCATCTCCGTCAGCTTGTCCTTGACCTCATCCACCGACTTCTGACCGAAGTTGCGGATGTTCATGAGCTGCGTCTCCGACAGCGAGACGAGCTCGCTCACGGTGTTGATGCCCTCGCGCTTGAGGCAGTTGTACGAGCGGACCGACAGGTCCAGGTCCTCGATCGGCATCGACAGCTCGGAGCTGAGGACGGCGTCGACCGGCGCCGGGCCGATCTCGATGCCCTCGGCCGCGCTGTTGAGCTCGCGGGCCAGACCGAACAGCTCGACCAGGGTGCGGCCTGCCGAGGCGATCGCGTCGCGCGGGCTGATCGCAGGCTTGGTCTCGACGTCGACCACGAGGCGGTCGAAGTCGGTGCGCTCGCCGGCACGGGTGGCCTCGACGCGGTAGGTGACCTTGAGGACCGGCGAGTAGATCGAGTCGATCGGGATCTGGCCCGCCTCGCTGTACTCGTTGCGGTTCTGCTGCGCCGAGACGTAGCCGCGGCCGCGCTCGATGGTCAGCTCGACCTCGAACTTCGCCTTGTCGTTGAGGGTCGCGATGACCAGCTCGGGGTTGTGGATCTCCACACCGGCCGGAGCCGAGATGTCGGCGGCCGTGACCTGACCGGCACCGGTCTTGCGGAGGTACGCGGTGATCGGCTCGTCGTGCTCGCTCGAGACCACCAGACCCTTGATGTTCAGGATGATCTCGGTCACGTCCTCCTTCACGCCCGGCACGGTGCTGAACTCGTGCAGCACGCCGTCGATGCGGATGCTGGTGACCGCGGCGCCGGGGATGGAGGAGAGGAGGGTGCGACGGAGCGAGTTGCCGAGGGTGTAACCGAAGCCCGGCTCCAGCGGCTCGATGACGAACCGCGAGCGGAACTCGGAGATGTTCTCTTCGGTGAGCGTAGGACGCTGTGCAATGAGCACTATTGATTCCTTTCGGCTGAATGTCCGCTATATGACATTCGCTTCTACTGAGGTGGGGGTGTCACGCCGTCAGGCGGCGGTCCGTCGGGGACCGCCGCCTGGGCGGACGAGAAGAGAACTTAGACGCGGCGACGCTTCGGCGGGCGGCAACCGTTGTGCGCCTGCGGGGTGACGTCGTTGATCGAGCCCACCTCGAGGCCGGCGGCCTGGAGCGAACGGATCGCGGTCTCACGACCCGAGCCCGGGCCCTTGACGAAGACGTCGACCTTCTTCATGCCGTGCTCCTGCGCCTGACGCGCCGCCGACTCGGCGGCGAGCTGCGCCGCGAACGGGGTCGACTTGCGGGAGCCCTTGAACCCGACGCCGCCGGACGAGGCCCAGCTGATCACGGCACCGGTGGTGTCGGTGATCGAGACGATCGTGTTGTTGAACGTGCTCTTGATGTGGGCCTGGCCCACAGCGATGTTCTTCTTTTCCTTCTTGCGCGGCTTACGAGCGGCCGACTTGGGTGCTGCCATTTATCTACTCCTGCAATCCTGGTTGTCGGCCTAGCGAGCCTTCTTCTTACCGGCGACCGTGCGCTTCGGTCCCTTTCGGGTGCGCGCGTTCGTCTTGGTGCGCTGGCCGCGGACCGGGAGGCCCTTGCGGTGGCGGATACCCTCGTAGCTGCCGATCTCGACCTTGCGGCGGATGTCGGCGGCGACCTCGCGACGGAGGTCACCCTCCACCTTGAAGTTGCCCTCGATGTAGTCGCGGAGAGCGACGAGCTGGTCGTCGGTCAGGTCCTTGACGCGGATGTCGCCCGAGATCTCGGTCTCGCGCAGAGTCTGGAGGGCGCGGGTGCGGCCGACTCCGTAGATGTAGGTGAGTGCGACCTCCACGCGCTTCTCGCGCGGGATGTCGACGCCTGCTAGACGTGCCATGTGTTGGCTTCTCCTGTGATGAGTGGAGGTCTGCAGCGGTCCCGGTGCCCCGGCCTCCTCCGAGGGTGTCCCCCGCGCCGGCTGAGCCTGCGCGGGTTCTGGGATCGCCTGTTCTCTATTCGGTTATGACGCTGCGTTCAGCCCTGGCGCTGCTTGTGGCGCGGGTTCTCGCAGATGACCATGACGCGGCCGTTGCGACGGATGACCTTGCACTTGTCGCAGATCCTCTTGACCGAGGGGTTGACCTTCATTGTGATTCTTACCTTTGTTCGCTGTCCTCGTACCTCGCCAGGGGCAACCCGGTGGCGTGGCCGTTACTTACAGCAGACCTTTACTTGTAGCGGTAGACGATCCGGCCGCGGGTCAGATCGTAGGGGCTCAGCTCGACGATCACGCGGTCCTCCGGGAGGATGCGGATGTAGTGCTGACGCATCTTGCCTGAGATGTGGGCAAGAACCTTGTGACCGTTGGTCAGCTCGACGCGGAACATCGCGTTGGGGAGAGCCTCGATCACGGATCCTTCGATCTCGATGACACCGTCTTTTTTGGCCATAGCCTCACTGTCGCTAAAAGTCGTGGTTTGCTGGTCGTGCGTTGATCGGCGGAAGGCACGTCGGAAACGTGCCTAAGACACCAAGGATCTATCTTATGCGAAAGGGCGCGTTTCCGCCAATCCGCGTGTATCATCTGCCCCCGCCCTGAGCGAACGGTGACCCGCCACGTCGACGGTCACGCGATCGGCGTCGGCGTGATGCCGAACGGAGCGAGTCCGGCGGCCCCGCCGTCCGTCGCCGTGAGCACCCAGATGCCGCCCTCGTGCACCGCGACGCTGTGCTCCCAGTGAGCCGCGGCCGAGCCGTCCTCCGTGGCGACGGTCCAGCCGTCGTCCTTCACGTAGGTCTCCTGGTCGCCGAGCACCACCATCGGCTCGATGGCCACGACCAGTCCCGGTCGCACCTCCGGGCCCTTCGCACGCACGCGGTAGTTGAACACCGGCGGCTCCTCGTGCATCTTTCGGCCGATGCCGTGACCGATGTAGTCGGTCAGGATGCCGTAGTCGCCCTGCGCGAGGATGTGGTCCTCGATCGCCTCGCCGACCTCGTTGAGGTGGCGGGCCGTGGCCAGGGTCGCGATCCCGCGCCACAGCGACTGCTCGGTCACGTCGGAGAGGCGCTGCCGCTCCTCCACGCGCTCCGGGTGGGCCGGGTCGGGCAGCACGAACGTGCGGGCCGCATCCCCGTTCCAGCCGCCGAGGATGGCGCCGCTGTCGACCGAGAGGATGTCGCCCGGCTGCAGGATGCGCGGGCCGGGGATGCCGTGCACGACCTCGTCGTTCACGGAGGCGCAGATGGTGTGGTGGTAGCCGGGTTCCAGCTGGAAGTTGGAGGCTCCTCCCGCTGCCACGATCGCCTGCTCGGCGAGCGTGTCGAGCTCCAGCGTCGAGACGCCCGGCGCCACCGCGGCGGCGACGGCCTCCAGAGAGGCGGCGGTCGCCAGCCCGGGCGCGACCATGTCGCGGAGCTGGGCGGGCGTCTTGTAGATCGACCGGCGGAGGATCATCGAGAAGCGCTGGCCGTCAGGCCACGGGCTCGCCGGCGGAGGCGCCGGCGACCGGGTGGATGCCGCGCTCGGCCAGGGCCGCCGCGATGCGGTCGGCCACCTCGTCGATGCCGCCGAGCCCGTCGACCGGCACGAGCAGCCCGCGCTCGCGGTACACGTCGATGAGCGGGGACGTCTCGCGCAGGTAGACCTCCTGGCGGTGACGGATCGCGTCCTCGGAGTCGTCCGCCCGGCCCTGCTCGAGGGCGCGCTTGGTGAGGCGCTGGACGATCTCCTCCTGGTCGGCGGTCAGCTGGATCACCGCGTCGAGCTTCTGGCCCTTTCCGGCGAGCAGCTCGTCGAGGTAGTCGACCTGCGCCAGGGTGCGCGGGTAGCCGTCGAGCAGGAAGCCGCCCGCGGCGTCCTCCTCGCCCAGGCGATCGGCCACCAGCTGGTTGGTCAGGCTGTCGGGGACGTAGTCGCCCGCATCCACGATGGCCTTGACCTGCTTGCCGAGCTCGGTCTCGTTCTTGATGTTGGCCCGGAAGATGTCGCCCGTGGAGATGTCGGGGATCCCGTAGGTGGTGGTGATGCGGGAGGCCTGGGTGCCCTTTCCCGCTCCGGGGGGACCGACGATCAGCATTCGGGTCAACGCAGAAGCCCTTCGTAATGCCGCTGCTGGAGCTGGGAGTCGATCTGCTTGACCGTCTCCAGTCCGACACCGACGATGATCAGGATGGACGTGCCGCCGAACATGAAGTTCTGGCTTGCGCCGATCAACGCGAAGGCGACCAACGGGATCAGCGCGATGATGCCGAGATAGAACGAGCCGGGCAGCGTCACGCGGGTGAGCACGTAGTCGAGGTACTCGGCCGTGGGACGGCCCGCGCGGATGCCGGGGATGAAGCCGCCGTACTTCTTCATGTTGTCCGCGACCTCCTCCGGGTTGAAGGTGATCGCGACGTAGAAGTACGTGAACCCGACGATCAGGAGGAAGTACAGCAGCATGTAGAGCGGGTGGTCGCCCTTGGTCAGGTAGTTCGTGATCCAGGTGACCCACGGCGCCGGGGCCTTGCCCGCGGCCGGCTGGTTGAACTGGGCGATCAGGGCAGGGAGGTACAGCAGCGACGAGGCGAAGATGACGGGCACGACGCCGGCCATGTTGACCTTGATCGGGATGTACGTGTTGTTGCCGCCGTAGGTGCGGCGCCCGACCATCCGCTTCGCGTACTGCACCGGGATGCGCCGCTGCGACTGCTCGACGAACACGACGCCCATCACGATGAGGAGGCCGATGGCGATGACGACCAGCAGGATCTCGATGCCCTGCGACTGGCCGACCGCCCACAGCGACGACGGGAACTGCGCCGCGATGGAGGTGAAGATGAGGAGCGACATGCCGTTGCCGATGCCGCGCTCGGTGACGAGCTCGCCCATCCACATGATGAGGCCGGTACCGGCGGTCATGGTGATGACCATGAGCATGATCGCGTACCAGGAGTCGTCCGTGATCAGCTGCGTGCACTGCGAGACGGCGGTGGTGCCGAACAGGGCGCCGCTGCGGGCGACGGTGATGAGGGTCGTCGACTGGAGGACGCCCAGCGCGATGGTGAGGTAACGCGTGTACTGCGTCAGCTTGGCCTGGCCGGCCTGGCCCTCCTTGTAGAGGGTCTCGAAGCGCGGGATGACCACGCGCAGCAGCTGCACGATGATCGACGCGGTGATGTACGGCATGATGCCGAGCGCGAAGATCGAGAGCTTGAGCAGGGCGCCGCCGGAGAACAGGTTCACCAGGGAGTAGAGGCCCGAGGTGTCCTGGTTCGCGTTCAGACAGGTCTGGACGTTGCCGAAGTCGACGAACGGCGCGGGGATGAAGGAGCCCAACCGGAAGAGGGCGATGATGCCCAGCGTGAAGAAGATCTTCCGGCGAAGATCCGGGGTGCGGAAGATCCGCGCGACGGCGCTAAACAATCCTGCGTCCTGCTTTCCTAAGAGTCAGTCGGGTGGCCGGTCTCCCGGCCACCCGACTCGACTGCTGTACGGATGGCTACTTGACGGAACCACCAGCGGCGACGATCTTCTGCTCGGCAGAGCCGGAGACCTTGTCGACCGCAACGTTCAGCTTAACCGCAATGTCCCCGTTGCCGAGAACCTTGACCTTTTCGTTCTTGCGAACGGCACCCTTGGCGACCAGGTCGGCGACGGTGACGTCACCGCCGGCCGGGTACAGCTCGGCGAGCTTCTCCAGGTTCACGACCTGGTACTCGACGCGGAACGGGTTCTTGAAGCCGCGCAGCTTCGGCGCACGCATGTGCAGCGGAAGCTGGCCGCCCTGGAAGCCGGGACGCACCTGGTAGCGCGCCTTGGTTCCCTTGGTACCGCGGCCGGCCGTCTTGCCCTTGGAGCCCTCACCGCGTCCGACGCGGGTCCGGTCCTTCTTGGCGCCGGCAGCCGGACGGAGGTGGTGCACCTTCAGGACCTGCTCGCGGGGCTCCGCGACGTCCTTCTTGGCGGCCGGCTTCTTGGCCGGCTTCTCCGCGACGGTGTCGTCGGCCTTGTCGGCAGCGGCCTTGTCGGCGGCCTTGGCGGGCGCCTTCTTGGCCGGAGCCTTCTTCTCGGCGGCCGGCTTCTCGGCGGCGGCCGAAGCCGTAGCCTTCTTGGCCGGAGCCTTCTTGGCCGGAGCCTTCTTCTCGACCGCCGACTCGGCGGCCTCGGTGGTGGCCTTCTCGTCAGCCATTAGTCGATCTCCTCAACCTTCACCAGGTGAGCGACGGTGTTGACGTACCCGCGGTTCTGCGAGTTGTCCTCGCGGACGACGACGTCACCGATGCGCTTCAGTCCCAGACTGCGCAGCGTGTCGCGCTGGTACTGCTTCTCGCTCACTTTCGACTTGATCTGCGTGATCTTCAGACGCGCAGCCATCAGGCACCTGCCTTCGCGGTCGCGGCGGCCTCCGCCAGCGCTGCCTCGGTGCGAAGCAGGCGGGCCGGGGCGACCTGGTCGTAGTCGAGACCACGGCGGGCAGCGACGGCACGGGGCTCCTCGAGCTGCTTCAGCGCCTCGACGGTCGCGTGCACGATGTTGATCGTGTTGGACGACCCGAGCGACTTGCTCAGGACGTCGTGGATGCCGGCGCACTCGAGCACGGCGCGCACCGGGCCACCGGCGATGACACCGGTACCGGCGGCGGCCGGACGCAGGAGGACGACGCCGGCGGCGGCCTCACCCTGCACCGGGTGCGGGATGGTGTTGCCGACGCGCGGGACGCGGAAGAAGTTCTTCTTCGCCTCCTCGACGCCCTTCGAGATCGCCAGCGGCACCTCGCGGGCCTTGCCGTAGCCGACGCCCACCAGGCCGTTGCCGTCACCGACGACCACGAGAGCGGTGAAGCTGAAGCGACGACCACCCTTCACGACCTTGGAGACGCGGTTGATGGTGACGACGCGCTCCAGGAACTGGCTCTTGTCGGCGTCACGGCCGCTGCGGTCGCCGCGGCCCTGGTTGCGGTCGCGACCGCCACGGCGGGGCTCGCGCTCACCGCGGCCCGTGGTGTTGTTGTCGGTGGACGCAGCGGTCTCGACCGGCTGCGCGCTGTCCGTTACCTGATCGGTCACGGTCTGCTCCTTGTTGTTCTCGTCGCTCACAGGTTCAGTCCGCCCTCACGAGCGCCCTCGGCGACAGCGGCCACGCGGCCGGCATACTTGCTGCCTCCACGGTCGAACACGACGGCCTCGACACCGGCGCTCTTCGCGCGCTCGGCCACGAGTTCGCCGACCTTGCGGGCCTTGGCGGTCTTGTCACCGTCGAAGCCGCGGAGGTCCGCCTCCATGGTGGACGCGGAGGCCAGCGTGTGACCCTTCGCGTCGTCGACGACCTGCACGAAGACGTGACGGGCCGAACGGGTGACGACCAGGCGCGGACGGACCGCGGTGCCCTCGATCTTCTTGCGAAGGCGGGTGTGACGGCGGTCGCGGGCGGCCGCCTTGCTCTTTCCTCTGGTACCCAGAGCCATGATTACTTACCAGCCTTTCCGGCCTTGCGACGAACGACCTCGCCGGCGTAGCGCACACCCTTGCCCTTGTACGGCTCGGGCTTGCGGATCTTGCGGATGTTCGCGGCGACCTCACCGACGGCCTGCTTGTCGATCCCGGCCACGGTGAGGCGGTTGTTGCCCTCGACCGTGAAAGTGATCCCGGCCGGCGGCTCGACGGTCACCGGGTGCGAGAAGCCGAGCGCGAACTCGACGGCCGCGCCCTTCTGGACCACGCGATAACCGGTGCCGACGATCTCCAGGCCCTTGGAGTAGCCCTGGGTGACGCCGATGATCTGGTTGTTGATGAGGGTGCGGGTCAGGCCGTGCAGCGAACGCGACTCGCGCTCGTCGTCCGGACGGGTCACCAGGACCTGGTTCTCCTCCAGCTTGACCTCGATCGGGCTGGCGACGGTGAGGCTGAGCTCACCCTTCGGGCCCTTGACGGTGACGGCCTGGCCGTCGATCTTCACATCGACCCCTGCCGGGACGTCGATGGGCAGTCTTCCAATACGCGACATGGCGGATTACCACACGTAGGCGAGGACTTCCCCACCCACGCCCTTCTTCTCAGCCTGACGGTCCGTGAGCAGACCGGAGGAGGTGGACAGGATGGCGACGCCGAGCCCGCCGAGCACCTTGGGGAGCTCCGTGGACTTCGCGTAGACGCGAAGGCCGGGCTTCGACACGCGCTTGATACCGGCGATGGAACGCTCGCGGTTCGGACCGAACTTGAGCTGCAGCGTCAGGGTCTTGCCGACGCGGGCGTCGGTGACCTCCCAGCCGGAGATGTAGCCCTCGGTGGTGAGGATCTCGGCGATGTGCGCCTTGAGCTTCGAGTGCGGCATCGACACGGTGTCGTGGTGAGCCGAGTTCGCGTTGCGCAGTCTGGTCAGCATGTCTGCGACCGGATCTGTCATGGTCATTTCGGTTTTTCCTTACGGATCACCAGGTTTCGTTCAGCCGTTACACGACTGACGACCTGTGGTGGAAGCGGGCCGGCCGGGTCGGCCGGCCCGCGGGTGGGCCTTAGTTGGCCGCGTCGGTGGAACGGAACGGGAAGCCGAGCTGCTTGAGCAGCGCGCGGCCCTCGTCGTCGTTCTTGGCGGTGGTCACCACGGTGATGTCCATGCCGCGGACGCGGTCGATGCGGTCCTGGTTGATCTCGTGGAACATCGACTGCTCCGTGAGACCGAACGTGTAGTTGCCGTTGCCGTCGAACTGCTTGTCCGAGAGACCGCGGAAGTCGCGGATACGGGGCAGCGCGAGCGTGAGCAGACGGTCGAGGAACTCCCACATCCGGTCGCCGCGCAGCGTGACGTGCGCACCGATCGGCTGGCCCTCGCGCAGCTTGAACTGCGCGATGGACTTGCGGGCCTTCGTGACCTGCGGCTTCTGGCCGGTGATCAGGGTGAGGTCGTTGACCGCACCGTCGATCACCTTGCCGTCACGAGCCGCCTCGCCGACACCCATGTTGACGACGATCTTCACGAGACCGGGCACCTGGTGCACGTTCGTGAAGCCGAAGTCGCCCTGGAGCTGCTTGGAGATCTCGTTCTTGTACTTCTGCTTGAGGCGGGGCTGGATTTTGCCAGTCTCCACTGCAGTGTCGGTCATTACAGGTCCTTACCAGACTTCTTGGCGTAACGAACGCGGACCGTCTTGGTGACGCCGTCCTTCGTGACGCTCTCTTCGCGGAAGCCGACGCGGGTCGGCTTCTTGGTCTCGGGGTCGACCAGGGCCACGTTCGAAACGTGGATGGGGGCCTCGTGGGTCTCGATGCCGCCGGTCTTCGTGCCACGCTGCGTCTGGCCGACGCGCACGTGCTTCGTCACGAAGTTGACGCCCTCGACGATCACACGGTTCTGCTCGACGAGAACCTCGATGACCTTGCCCTGCTTGCCACGGTCACCACCGCGGGTCTGCGAGCGGCCCGAGATGACCTGGACCAGGTCGCCCTTCTTGATGTTCGCCATGGGTTACAGCACCTCCGGTGCGAGCGAGATGATCTTCATGAACTTCTTGTCGCGGAGCTCGCGGCCGACCGGTCCGAAGATACGGGTGCCGCGGGGGTCACCGTCGTTCTTCAGGATGACCGCGGCGTTCTCGTCGAACTTGATGTAGGAGCCGTCCGGGCGGCGGGTGTTCTTGCGAACACGCACGACGACCGCCTTGACGACGTCGCCCTTCTTGACGTTCCCACCCGGGATCGCGTCCTTGACCGTGGCGACGATGACGTCACCCAGGCCCGCGTAGCGACGGCTGGAGCCGCCGAGCACGCGGATCGCGAGGAGCTCCTTGGCGCCGGTGTTGTCGGCGACCTTGAGTCGGGATTCCTGCTGGATCACTTCGCCTTCTCCAGAATCTCCACGAGCCTCCAGCGCTTGCTGGCGCTCAGCGGGCGGGTCTCGTTGATGAGAACGAGGTCGCCGATGCCGGCGGTGTTGTTCTCGTCGTGCGCCTTCACCTTGGAGGTGCGGCGGATGACCTTGCCGTACAGGGGGTGCTTCACGCGGTCCTCGACCTCGACGACGATGGTCTTGTCCATCTTGTCGCTGACGACGTAGCCGCGGCGGGCCTTGCGGTACCCGCGGACGATGGCCTCGTCGGCCGTCGACTCCGCGGCCGCGGCCTTGGTGGTCTCAGCCATTACTTGGCCTCCTCATTCGTGGTGTCGACCTCGGCCTCGGCGGCCGGGGCCGCCTTCTTGGCGCGGGTCTTCTTCTCAGCCTTGGGCGCGGCCTCGGCCGGAGCCGGGGTCGCCCGGATCCCGAGCTCGCGCTCGCGGATCACGGTGTAGATACGAGCGATGTCGCGCTTCACGGCGCGCAGGCGGCCGTGGCTCTCGAGCTGGCCGGTGGCCGACTGGAAGCGGAGGTTGAACAGCTCCTCCTTGGCCTTCTTCAGCTCGTCGACGAGACGCTCGTCTTCAAAGGTGTCGAGCTCGCTCGAGGCAAGCTCCTTGGAACCGATCGCCATTACGCGTCGCCCTCCTCGCGCTTGATGATGCGTGCCTTGAGGGGCAGCTTGTGGATTGCACGGGTCATGGCCTCACGAGCGAGCTGCTCGGAGACACCCGAGACCTCGAAGAGGACGCGGCCCGGCTTGACGTTCGCGACCCACCACTCCGGCGAACCCTTACCGGAACCCATTCGGGTCTCGGCAGGCTTCTTCGTGAGCGGACGGTCGGGGTAGATGTTGATCCACACCTTGCCGCCACGCTTGATGTGACGCGTCATGGCGATACGAGCGGACTCGATCTGACGGTTGGTCACGTAAGCGGGCGTCAGGGCCTGGATGCCGAACTCGCCGAAGGAGACCTTCGTGCCGCCGGTCGCCTGGCCGCTACGGCCGGGGTGGTGCTGCTTGCGGTGCTTGACTCTGCGTGGGATCAACATGGTTATGCCTCAACTCCTGCTGCGGCCGGCGCGGCCTGGGTCTCGGGGGCGTTGCCCCGGCCACCGCGGCGCGGACGGTCGTTGCGCTCGCGCGACGGCTTCTGGTTGGCCTGCTCGCGAGCGAGTTCCTTGTTCGTGATGTCGCCCTTGTAGATCCACACCTTGACACCGATGCGGCCGAAGGTGGTCTTGGCCTCGTAGAAGCCGTAGTCGATGTTGGCGCGGAGCGTGTGCAGCGGCACACGACCCTCGCGGTAGAACTCGGAGCGGCTCATCTCGGCGCCGCCGAGACGGCCGGACACCTGGATGCGGACACCCTTGGCGCCGGCGCGCTGCGCGCCCTGCAGGCCCTTGCGCATCGCGCGGCGGAAGGCCACACGGGCGGCGAGCTGCTCGGCGATGCCCTGGGCGACGAGCTGAGCGTCGGCCTCGGGGTTCTTGACCTCGAGGATGTTCAGCTGGATCTGCTTGCCCGAGAGCTTCTCGAGGTCGGCGCGGATGCGCTCGGCCTCGGCGCCACGGCGACCGATCACGATGCCCGGACGGGCGGTGTGGATGTCGACGCGGACGCGGTCGCGGGTGCGCTCGATCTCGATGCGGGACACGCCCGCGCGGTCGAGCGAGGTCTTGAGCAGGGTACGGATCTTGACGTCCTCGGCGAGGTAGTCGCTGTACTTCTGCCCCGGCTTCGTGCTGTCCGAGAACCAGCGCGACACGTGGTCGGTGGTGATCCCGAGACGGAAGCCGTACGGGTTGACTTTCTGGCCCATTACTTGCTCGCCTTCTTCGTAGCCTTGGCGTCCTCGACCTCATCCGGCGTCGCGAGGACGATCGTGATGTGGCTGGTGCGCTTGTTGATGCGGAAGGCCCGACCCTGTGCTCGCGGCTGGAACCGCTTGAGGGTGGTGCCCTCGTCCACGAAGGCGCGGCTCACGTAGAGGTCCTGCTCGTCCAGGTAGGTGTTGCTCTGGTCGGCCTTGACCCGCGCGTTGGCGATGGCCGAGGCGACGAGCTTGTACACCGGCTCGCTCGCGCTCTGCGGCGCGAACTTCAGGATGGCCAGGGCCTCCTGGGCCTGCTTGCCGCGGATCATGTTGACGACGCGGCGGGCCTTCATGGGGGTGACGCGGATGTGTCGCACGCGTGCGATCGACTCCACCATTTCTCTCCTCCTATTCGTCACCGCGTTAGCGGCGACGACCCTTCTTGTCGTCCTTCACGTGTCCACGGAAGGTGCGGGTCGGCGCGAACTCGCCGAGCTTGTGGCCGACCATGGTCTCGGTGACGAACACCGGGATGTGCTTGCGACCGTCGTGCACCGCGATGGTGTGACCCAGCATGGCCGGGACGATCATCGAGCGGCGCGACCAGGTCTTGATCACGTTCTTGCTGTTGGCCTCGTTCGCGGCGACCACCTTGCGAAACAGGTGCTCGTCGACGAAGGGGCCCTTCTTGAGACTGCGTGGCATCTTCTCGAACTCCTACTTGCGCTTCTTGCCGGCGTTACGGCGGCGGACGATGAGCTTGTCGCTTTCCTTGTTGGGGTGGCGCGTACGGCCTTCCTTCTGACCCCACGGGCTGACCGGGTGGCGACCACCGGAGGTCTTGCCCTCACCACCACCGTGCGGGTGGTCGATCGGGTTCATCGCGACACCGCGCACGGTCGGGCGGACGCCCTTCCAGCGCATGCGGCCTGCCTTGCCCCAGTTGATGTTCGACTGCTCGGCGTTGCCGACCTCGCCGATGGTGGCGCGGCAGCGGGCGTCCACGTTGCGGACCTCGCCCGAGGGGAGGCGCAGCTGGGCGTACGGGCCGTCCTTCGCGACGAGACGCACCGAGGCACCGGCGGAGCGGGCCATCTTGGCGCCGCCGCCCGGCTTCAGCTCGATCGCGTGCACGACGGTACCGGTCGGGATGTTGCGCAGCGGCAGGTTGTTGCCCGGCTTGATGTCCGAGCCTGCGCCCGACTCGACGATGTCGCCCTGCTTCAGGCCGGCCGGCGCCAGGATGTAGCGCTTGGTGCCGTCCACGAAGTGCAGCAGCGCGATGCGCGCGGTGCGGTTGGGGTCGTACTCGATGTGGGCGACCTTGGCGTTGACGCCGTCCTTGTCGTTGCGACGGAAGTCGATCACGCGGTACTGGCGCTTGTGGCCACCACCGATGTGACGGGTCGTGATGCGGCCCTGGTTGTTGCGGCCACCGGTCTTCGACAGCGGGCGGAGAAGGGACTTCTCCGGCGTCGAGCGGGTGATCTCGGCGAAGTCGGCGACCGAGGAGCCGCGACGACCGGGGGTCGTGGGCTTGTAGTTACGAATAGCCATGTCTGTTTTCCTCTAGTCCTTCGCTCAGCCGACGGCCGTGAAGATGTCGATGGAACCGGACTTCAGCGTGACGATCGCACGCTTGGTGTCCTTGCGCTTGCCGATGCCGAACTTGGTGCGGCGGGTCTTGCCCTGACGGTTCAGGGTGTTGATCGACGCGACCTCGACCTTGAAGATCGACTCGATGGCGAGCTTGATCTCGGTCTTGTTCGAACGCGGGTCGACGATGAACGTGTACTTGCCCTCGTCGATGAGGCCGTAGCTCTTCTCGGAGACGACCGGGGCGATGATGATGTCGCGCGGGTCCTTGTTGACGGCGGCCATTACGCGTTCACCTCTTCCTTGTTGGACTTGGCAGCGATGAAGGCCTCGAGCGCGGCCTGCGAGAAGACGATGTCGTCGCTCACCAGGACGTCGTAGGCGTTCAGCTGGTCGTAGGTCAGCACGTGCACGGTGGGGATGTTGCGCACGCTCTTGAAGGCCAGCTCGTCGTCGCGCTCGAGCACGATCAGGACGTGCTTGGAGGTCGCGATGCCGCTGAGCAGCTCGACGACGGCCTTGGTCGAGGGCGCGTCACCGGCGGTGAAGGCCTGGACGGCGTGGAGGCGGGCGCCGCGGGCGCGGTCCGAGAGAGCGCCGAGCAGAGCAGCGGCGATCATCTTCTTCGGGGTGCGCTGCGCGTAGCTGCGCGGCGTCGGGCCGTGGACGATGCCACCGCCGGTCATCTGAGGAGCGCGGATCGAGCCCTGACGAGCGCGGCCGGTGCCCTTCTGCTTGAACGGCTTGCGGCCGGCGCCGGAGACCTCGCCGCGACCCTTGGTCTTGTGCGTGCCCTGGCGGGCGGCGGCGAGCTGCGCCGTCACGACCTGGTGGATCAGCGGGATGTTGGTCTGAACGTCGAACAGGGCCTCGGGAAGCTCGATGGAGCCGGCCTTCTTGCCCTTGAGGTCGACGACGTCAATCGAGGTAGCCATTTACCTTAGGCCCCCTTCACTGCGTTGCGGACGAAAACGATGCGGCCACGGGCGCCGGGGACGGCTCCCTTGACCAGCAGCAGGCCCTTCTCGGCGTCGACGGCCTGGACCTTGAGGTTCAGGACGGTGACGCGCTCGCCACCCATGCGACCGGCCATGCGCATGCCCTTGAAGACACGGCTCGGGGTCGAGGAGGCGCCGATGGAGCCCGGCTTGCGGTGGTTGCGGTGCGCACCGTGCGAAGCGGAGACGCCCTGGAAGTTGTGACGCTTCATCACACCGGCGAAGCCCTTGCCCTTCGAGGTGCCCACGACGTCGACCAGCTGGCCGGCCTCGAAGGTGCCGTCGACGGTGAGCTCCTGGCCGGCCGAGTACTCGGCGGCGTCCGCGGTGCGGACCTCGGTGAGGTGACGGCGCGGGGTGACGCCCGCCTTGTCGAAGTGACCGGCGGACGGCTTGTTGACCTTGCGCGGGTCGATCTGGCCGTAGGCGATCTGGACGGCGTTGTAGCCGTCGGCCTCGGGGGTGCGGACCTGGGTCACGACGTTCGGCGTGATCTCGATGACGGTCACCGGGATGAGCTTGTTGTTCTCGTCCCAGACCTGGGTCATGCCGAGCTTCTTGCCGAGGAGGCCCTTGGAAGTCTTGGTGTCTTTGTTGGACATAGCGGCACTCCCCCTTAGAGCTTGATCTCGATGTTGACGTCCGCCGGCAGGTCGAGACGCATGAGCGAGTCGACGGCCTTCGGGGTCGGGTCGATGATGTCGATCAGCCGCTTGTGCGTGCGCATCTCGAAGTGCTCGCGGCTGTCCTTGTACTTGTGGGGCGAACGGATCACGACGACCACGTTCTTCTCGGTGGGAAGGGGCACCGGGCCGACGACGGTCGCGCCTGCACGGGTCACCGTGTCGACGATCTTGCGCGCCGAGGTGTCGATGACCTCGTGGTCATACGACTTAAGCCGAATGCGGATCTTCTGTCCCGCCATGTCTGACTCTCTCTCTTGTTATGGCGTCGTACGAGACGGCTCTCTCGAGTCGTTCTTCGCATTGGACGCGGTGCGACGTACGCGTGGGGAACGCCACTATTCTTCTGTCAACTCTCTCGACCCGGCTCGTGACACAGAGATAGCCCCTGGCCTCGGCATTTGTCGATTTGAGCGTGTCCTGCTGCCTGCGGCCTAACCTCATATCACTTCTGTGACGGGCTATGCACTGCCTGGCAGTGATCCGGTCGGTACGCGCACCTGCACACACGTCCCGGAATGTTGAACTAGACAAGTTTGCCAGATCGGAGCCGATGCTGCAACCCGGGCGTGTCGCGCGCATCCCCCGCGACTGCGCCCGCTCGGGACGAGTGCGCCCCGTCGCGCACGCGCAGTCGTTCCGAGCGGGCGCAGTCGCCCCAGGCGTGCGTCGCGTCGACCGGCAGACCCGCGGCGACGAGAGCCGCGACGAGGCGGGCCTCGTCGCGGGCGTCGTCCCACGTCCAGCGGACGACGCGCCAGCCCAGGGCCCGGAGCCGGTCCTCCCGGAGCTTCTCGTCGATGACGACCTGCTCTGCCGAGCGTCCCCCGCGCATCGCGGAGTCGAGGTACTTGACCGCGCCGTCCGCCTCGCCGATCATGCGGAACTCCGGCCAGGCGAAGTCGGCGAAGCCGATCATGCCCCGCCCGTCGGAGAAGGCGCGCTGGAGTTCCGGGTTCGGCAGCCCCGCGCGGTACATGGCGACCCTGCTGACGGATTCGAGCGGCGAATCCGCGCGCCCGTCGGCGAGCGACACCGCCTCGAAAGACCGACGGTGGCCGCGTTGCGGCTGCGCTCGCAGCCACGCTCGAAGCAGAGCCTCTCGGTCGGCGCTCTCCCCACCGCTCGTGTAGCGTCCGCTCAGTACCGCATCCGCGACCGCGACGGCACCCGGGAGGGAACCCGAGGCCGCGATGTCGATCACCGTGCGCTCCGGACTGGTGCACCGGAGCCCGGCCACCTCCACGACGTCTTCCGGCGGAATCCGGAGCGAGTGGGTCCGCACCCCTTTCGTTGAGCGTCGCCCTGCGCTCGGGTCTACCGCGACGTGGATCGCGTCCCCCTCGCCCACGATGGGCAATCCGTGCAGGGCGACCGCCGACCAGTGCGAGAACAGCGGAACGATGGAACGGGTCCGCGCATGGGCTCGGAGCCTCGCCACCTCGCGTTCGCGGGCGGAGAGCGCGTCCCAGGCACATCGGTCCACATAGGCGCCGCGCGCGATCCGCACCTCCGCTCCACGCCTGACGGCGCGCGCATGCTGATGCCGCGTCTCCGCGTGACCGACGAGATCGCGAGAAAGGACCATCCGGTGAGAGGAGGGAGAACTCATCCCCCTGGTCTATCCGGCGACAGGCGTGCGGGCGGCCCGTCCGCGGCTTCTGTGGAGGACGCCCATCCCTGGGCACCTGTGGGCACCTTGCGACTGCGCCGCTTTGGAACGATTGCGGCTGCTCGAGCAGGCGCACTTGTACCGGGGAGGCGCAGTCGCGGAAAAAAGGAGTACCAGGATCGGGGTGGCGTAGTGCACGATGTCGTCCAAGGTGGTCCGACGGGAGGGAGCCGGGGAATGCGCGAGGATGACGACGGGATGTGCTCTTCCGACACGCGGCCGGCGGCCGGCCGGGGCGACCCGGTCGACTCCTACACGCTCGTGGTCCGGTTGAGCTCCGGCGTCGAGCTGGAGTACGACCTCGATCCGCGCTGGTTCCTGCAGCACATGGCGAAGCCCTCCGCTTAAGCGAGGGAGCGGGGCCCGGCATCGCCGGACCCCGCTCGTGAGTGGCGCCTCGCGCCGCCACTCAGCTGAATGTCACGACCGCTACGCGGCCCCGGAACTTCCGTTACGAGAACCCGTCAGCGGTGTGGGCTGGTTTGCGAGGCCGTGCGTATCCATAGGCGCTCCTCTCGTCGTCGGAACCGTCCGGTTGAAACGGTGCGTCAATTGTGCGACGGGAGGGCCGAGAGGTAAACCCCCGGGACACGAAAAAGGGCCGGACCCGAAAGTCCGACCCTTTCCCGAGTGAAGTCGAAGAGACTTACTTGTTGATCTTGGTCACCGTGCCGGCGCCGACGGTGCGGCCACCCTCACGGATCGCGAAGCCGAGGCCCTCCTCCATGGCGATCGGCTGGATCAGCTCGACCGACATGTCGGTGGTGTCGCCGGGCATGACCATCTCGGTGCCCTCGGGCAGCGAGATGACGCCGGTGACGTCGGTGGTGCGGAAGTAGAACTGCGGACGGTAGTTCGTGTAGAAGGGGTTGTGACGGCCACCCTCGTCCTTCGAGAGGATGTAGGCAGTGCCCTCGAAGTTGGTGTGCGGGGTAACCGAACCCGGCTTCGCCACGACCTGACCGCGCTCCACGTCCTCGCGCTTGGTGCCGCGGAGGAGCAGACCACAGTTCTCGCCGGCCCAGGCCTCGTCGAGCTGCTTGTGGAACATCTCGATACCGGTGACCGTGGTCTTCTGCGTCGGGCGGATGCCGACGATCTCGACCTCGGAGTTGATGGCGAGGGTGCCGCGCTCGGCGCGACCGGTGACGACGGTGCCACGACCGGTGATCGTGAAGACGTCCTCGATCGGCATCAGGAACGGCTTGTCCTTGTCGCGCACCGGGTCCGGGATGGAGTCGTCCACGGCCTCCATGAGGTCGAGGATGCTCTGGGTCCACTTCTCGTCGCCCTCGAGAGCCTTCAGGCCCGAGACGCGGACGACCGGGGCGTTGTCGCCGTCGAAGTCCTGGCTGGAGAGCAGCTCACGGACCTCGAGCTCGACGAGCTCCAGGATCTCCTCGTCGTCGACCATGTCGGACTTGTTCAGCGCGACGAGCAGGTACGGAACGCCGACCTGCTTGGCGAGCAGAACGTGCTCACGGGTCTGAGCCATCGGGCCGTCGGTGGCGGCGACCACGAGGATCGCGCCGTCCATCTGAGCCGCACCGGTGATCATGTTCTTGATGTAGTCGGCGTGACCCGGGGCGTCGACGTGCGCGTAGTGGCGCTTCGGCGTCTCGTACTCGACGTGCGAGATGTTGATCGTGATACCACGCTGACGCTCTTCCGGAGCCGAGTCGATCGACGCGAAGTCGCGCTGCACGTTGGTCGCCGACGGGTACTTGTCAGCAAGCACCTTGGAGATCGCCGCGGTGAGCGTCGTCTTGCCGTGGTCGACGTGACCGATGGTTCCGATGTTCACGTGCGGCTTAGTCCGCTCGAACTTGGCCTTAGCCACTGTGGTCCTCCTCAGGACTCTCGTGCAGATCCTCCGGTCGACGGATTTCGACCGGTGGATCTGCGGGATTGGTTTCTTATGTTACGGGATGTTGCCTGGGAGCAGCGACCGAGGTCACTCGCCCTTGCTCTTCTGGACGATCTCGTCGGCCACAGCCTTCGGGACCTCCGCGTAGCTGTCGAACTGCATCGAGTACACCGCACGGCCCGAGGTCTTGGACCGCAGGTCGCCGATGTAGCCGAACATCTCGGACAGCGGGACGTTGGCACGCACCACCTTGACACCGCTGGCGTCCTCCATGGACTGGATCTGCCCGCGACGGGAGTTCAGGTCGCCGATGACGTCGCCCATGTACTCCTCCGGCGTACGCACCTCGACCGCCATCAGCGGCTCGAGGAGCACCGGGTTCGCCTTCCGAGCGGCCTCCTTGTAGGCCATCGAGCCGGCGATCTTGAACGCCATCTCCGAGGAGTCGACGTCGTGCGACGCACCGTCGACGAGCGTCGCCTTGACGCCCACCGTCGGGAAGCCGGCGAGCACGCCGACCTGCATCGCGTCCTGGATGCCCGCGTCCACCGAAGGGATGTACTCGCGCGGCACGCGACCGCCGGTGACGGCGTTCACGAACTCGTACGAGGTCTCCGGGGTGACCTCGAGCGGCTCCAGGGTGATCTGCACCTTTGCGAACTGACCGGAACCACCGGTCTGCTTCTTGTGGGTGTAGTCGTACTTCTCCACCGTGCGGCGGATGGTCTCGCGGTAGGCCACCTGCGGCTTGCCCACGTTGGCCTCGACGTTGAACTCGCGCTTCATGCGGTCCACGAGGATGTCGAGGTGGAGCTCGCCCATGCCCTTGATGACGGTCTGGCCGGTCTCCTGGTTCTGCTCGGTGCGGAACGTCGGGTCCTCTTCGGCCAGCTTCTGGATCGCGGTGCCCAGCTTCTCCTGGTCGGCCTTGGTCTTCGGCTCGATGGCGACCTCGATGACCGGCTCCGGGAACGTCATGGACTCCAGGACGACCTGGTTGTCCGGGTCGCTCAGGGTGTCACCGGTGGTGGTGTCCTTGAGGCCGATCACCGCGTAGATGTTGCCAGCGGTGACGAAGTCGACCGGGTTCTCCTTGTTGGCATGCATCTGGAAGATCTTGCCGATGCGCTCCTTCTTGCCCTTGGTCGAGTTGACGACCTGGGCGCCGGAGTCGATCCGGCCGGAGTAGACGCGCACGTAGGTGAGGCGACCGAAGAACGGGTGCACGGCGACCTTGAACGCCAGCGCCGAGAACGGCTCGGTGGCGTCGGCGTGACGCATGATGACCTGCTCCTCGTCACGCGGGTTGTGCGCCTCGATGGCGGGCACGTCCAGCGGGGACGGGAGGTAGTCGATCACGGCGTCGAGCATCGGCTGCACACCGCGGTTCTTGAACGCGGAGCCGCAGAGCACGGGGTAGATCTCGTTGTTCACGGTGAGCTTGCGGATGGCCGCCTTGATCTCCGGAACGGTGATCTCCTCGCCGCCGAAGAACTTCTCGAGCAGCACGTCGTCGGTCTCGGCGACGGTCTCGATCAGCTTCGCGCGGTACTCCTCGGCCTTGGCCTGGAGGTCGGCGGGGATCTCCTGGACCTCGTACTTGGCGCCCATGGTGACATCACCCTTGGCGTCGCCCGGCCAGACCAGCGCGCGCATCTCGATGAGGTCGACGACGCCGATGAAGTCGGACTCGGACCCGATCGGGAGCTGCATCACCAGCGGCTTGGCGCCGAGGCGGGAGACGATGGTGTCGACCGTGAAGTAGAAGTCGGCGCCCAGCTTGTCCATCTTGTTGACGAAGCAGATGCGCGGGACGTTGTACTTGTCGGCCTGGCGCCACACGGTCTCCGACTGGGGCTCGACGCCCTCCTTCGCGTCGAACACCGCGACCGCGCCGTCGAGGACGCGGAGCGAGCGCTCCACCTCGACGGTGAAGTCGACGTGTCCGGGCGTGTCGATGATGTTGATCTGGTTCTTGTTCCAGAAACAGGTGACCGCCGCGGACGTGATGGTGATGCCGCGCTCCTTCTCCTGCTCCATCCAGTCGGTGGTCGAGGCGCCGTCGTGCGTCTCGCCGATCTTGTGGTTGACGCCCGTGTAGAACAGGATGCGCTCGGTCGTGGTGGTCTTGCCGGCATCGATGTGGGCCATGATGCCGATGTTGCGGACCTTCTTCAGGTCGGTGAGCACGTCCTGTGCCACAGGGTTCCTCCGAAAAGTAGAGAGTGGAAGGTGTGCCGTCCGGGCGCGGCACTATTGGTACAACGCCCGGACGGCCAGATTTATTACCAGCGGTAGTGCGCGAAGGCCTTGTTCGACTCGGCCATCTTGTGCGTGTCCTCGCGGCGCTTGACCGCGGCACCGAGGCCGTTCGAGGCGTCGAGGATCTCGTTGGTGAGACGCTCGGTCATCGTCTTCTCACGACGGCCCTTGGCGTAGCTGGTGAGCCAGCGCAGCGCCAGCGTGTTGGCGCGGTGCGGCTTGACCTCGACCGGCACCTGGTAGGTCGAGCCGCCGACGCGGCGGCTGCGGACCTCGAGGGTCGGGCGGATGTTGTCGAGCGCCTTCTTGAGCGTGACGACCGCGTCCTGACCGGACTTGGTGGCGACGCCCTCGAGCGCGTCGTAGACGATGCGCTCGGCGAGGCCCTTCTTGCCGTCGAGGAGGATCTTGTTGACGAGCTGGCTGACGACCGGCGCGCCGTACACCGGGTCGGCGACGACGGGGCGCTTGGGAGCGGGACCCTTGCGAGGCATTACTTCTTCTCCATCTTCGCGCCGTAACGGCTGCGAGCCTGCTTGCGGTTCTTGACGGCCTGGGTGTCGAGCGCGCCACGGACGATCTTGTAGCGGACGCCGGGCAGGTCCTTCACACGACCGCCGCGGACGAGCACCATCGAGTGCTCCTGCAGGTTGTGGCCCTCACCGGGGATGTAAGCGGTGACCTCGGTCCCGTTCGAGAGCTTCACACGGGCGACCTTGCGGAGCGCCGAGTTCGGCTTCTTGGGGGTGGTGGTGTAGACACGGGTGCACACGCCGCGCTGCTGGGGGTTGGCCTTCAGGGCGGGGGCCTTGGTCTTGGTGACCTTCGGCGTCCGTCCCTTGCGGACCAACTGCTGAATGGTTGGCACTGAACTTCTCCTTATATGGACTGCACGGTGACAGTTGTTGCTGGTTCCCAGGAGCCACCGACCCGTCGGACGGGCATGGGGGTTCGTGGGGGATCGGCCCACTGGCGTCGCCGCCGGCCGATATGCCGTGGGGGCGGGGGTCCCGTGCGGTCTCCCTGCCCATCGGATGAGTACGTGCCAGCCCGCTCGCCTCCGGCCCGGAAGAGGGCATGAGACGAGCGCGCGACAGAGCGCACACCCGATAAATACTATCCGGCGGTACCCGTGCGGTCAAATGAGGAGGGGCCGTGGGCGGCCTTGTCCGCGCACGGCGAAAGGGGCGGCCGCCCCTGTGGACGACCGCCCCTTCCGGTGGCGTTCGGGCGACTCAGCCGCCGATGCCCTTGGCGAGCTCGCTGTCGACGTTCTGCAGGGCGTCCGCCGCCTTGGTGAGGAACTGCGACATCCCGTCGAGGCCGTTCACCGCGTCGGTGGTGCCCTTGGTGAACTGCTCGTAGGAGGTGTGGAAGGCGCCGGACGCCTGGTCGGTGACGAAGCCGCCGTTGACGAGCCCGTTCACCAGGTTCTGGAGCTCGTGGAGCTTCGCGGTGATGTCGTCCTTGCCCGCGATGAGGCGGTTGGCGGCATCGGTCATCTCGCCGTACGTGACGTTCATGTTGGCCATGTCGGTCCATTTCCCTTCGTTTGTTCGAGAGAGGCCGTACCCCCGGGGCCGACCAGCTACCTCCACCTAACCAGGCCCCGACGGAGGACGGAATGGGGAGCACTCCCCATCCGGTTCAGGCGGCGGATTCGCCCGAGCCGAGCTCTTCGCCCGCGCGCCAGAAGTTGAGCGTGCAGACCACCCCCGCGATCACGAGCAGCAGCCCGAGGGCGAGGAAGGACAGGGAGGCGGGCAGCACGGAGGCGGTCTCGTCCTGCGACGCGCCCGGTCCGACGGCGTCGGAGAGCGGGGTGAGCGCCAGCACGGCCACCATCGCGCCGAGGCCCGCCAGCCAGAGGTCGAACCGCCAGCGGTAGTCGAACCAGCGCCAGAACTTCTGGCCCGCCGCAGGCCGGCCGCTCACGATCCGGCCGGAGCGCAGCGCATGCAGGTACGCCGTCTTCTTGAGCAGCGACACCGCTGAGGCCACGGTGACGCCGAAGGCGATGGAGCCGTAGATCAGCCAGTACTGCGCGAACTGCTCGGAGCCGTCGACGTCCCCCGGCCATCCTCCGGTGAACCACGAGATGACGGGGAGCCCGACGAGGACGAACGACACCACGAGCCCGACGACCACCCAGAGCACGTGCCAGCCGGTCGGGAGCACCCGGAAGCGCGAGATGAAGGTCGCATTCGGCAGCACGGTGTCCGGTGGAGCCGGGTTGCGCCCCATCCCGCCGCGGCGGATCTGCTCGCCGGCGACCAGTCCGCACATGGCGAAGAGCGCCAGCACGCCCGGCACGGCGCTCATCCCGACGGCGGCGAGCCCGCGCAGGTCGTCGGCGCTCGACCCCTCGAGTCCCGGAGGGTCGGAGGCGATCCAGGTGAGCAGCATGCCGCCGCCGATCAGGAGCAGGAGGGCGACGGCCGCGAGCACGACGCCGATGATCGAGAGGACCTTCCCGAACTTCCGGTTCGCCTCGGCGACATGCGCGCGCCGTGCCGCCAGGGCCTCCCCGGTCAGTTCCTCGGTCACGCCGCACGCTCCGCCCAGGTCAGCGAATCGACGATCGAATCGAAGAAGACGGTGTAGAGGTCGGCGTCGCGGGCGTTCGGTGCCGAGACGCTGATCGACAGCAGCCCGCCACCGTGCGGGTATGGGACCGAGTACTCCAGGTACAGGCTGGGCTCGCGCAGCTCGCCGATGGCGTCCTCCCCCACTTCGCGCGTGCGGGCGACCGGGCCGCTGCGCTGCTCGAGCACCTCGGCGCCCGGGCGGGCGGCGCGCAGCCGGGCGCGCACGTCGTCCGCGAGGCCGGCCGTCTCCTCCGGCCACGCCCGGTCCGTCGCGATGAGGGATGCAGGGAGCGGGATGCCGGGGAGCACCTCCAGCGACATCCAGAACGCGGTGGCCCCGGCCGTGCGGGCGCGCACCGCCGTCTCGATCAGCTCATCGCGCGCCTCCTTGCGCACGCGCGCGAGGCGGTCGTTGCGGCCGACGCGCTCCAGCACCAGCGAACGGACGCGCTCGCGGAGCCGGTCCTCGTCCTCCAGCGGAATGGCCGCCCAGGTACCGGGCAGCACGATCGAATAGGAGCCCTGTGGGGATCGGGCGGTGTGGGTCACGGGACCTCTTCCGTGTCGGTCGGGGCGGCTGCCGCGGTCGGTTCGTCGGCGAGAGCGACGGTCAGGGTGGAGACCAGGTCCTGCACATCCTGCACCATGTCGGTGAACACGCCGAGGTTCTCCGCCGATGCGACGAACTGCACGGCCTGAGCGGCACCGGGCGGATAGACGACGGCGACCACACGCTCCTCCAGCTCGGCGCCGCCGCCCGCACCGAGGTGCGCGATGAGGTTGTGCGACCCGACGACCTGGCCGGCGTCGATCTGCGAGCGCCAGGTCTGGATCGCGTAGTAGCTCTCCTCGCCCTCCGGGTCGACGGGGGGCGAGGCGAGCGCGGCCTCGTAGCTGTCCGGATCGCCGAGCAGCTCGACGGGCGCGAGGGAGAAGACCACGGCGGCGCCGGCACGGCCGATCTGCGGGAACGGGATCCAGACGGCGGCCGTGAGCGTGGGATCGCCGATCGAACGGAACCGGCTGCGGGCCAGCTCCAGCTCCTCCGACAGCCGGCGCTGCGCGTCGACGTCCGCGGTCAGCCCCTCCGCCAGCTCGCGGCTCCACTCCGGCCCGGAGGCCGTGGCCAGCGGCATCGGGTACCACGATTCGGGCAGGCCGATCCCGAAGTCGACGACGTCGCGCCGTGTCTCCCTAGCCGTCACAGTGCTCCCCTCGCACGCTCAGTACGTTACCCGCTGCCCTCACTTCGTGCCGGTGTGGGAGATGTTGTAGATGTCCTTGATCACACCGATGGTGCCTCCGGTGGCGCCGCCCACCTTGCCGTAGTCGCCGTTGAGGAACGACGAGCCGGTGTCGACCGCCTGGCCGACCGGGTTGTCGCCGAAGCCGCCGATCGCCCCGCTGACGGTCTTCACGGACGACTGCAGCTGGTACACGGTCGCGGCCCCCGCCGTGATCTTCATCCCGGTGGTGGCGAGGCCCGGGTTCTCGATCGCGAGCTTGGCGAAGTTGGCCAGGTCGGCGTTGACGCCGAAACCGCCCTTGAGGCTCAGGTTCATCGAGGGGAACGCCTCCTTCGCCGCGGCCTTGATGAGCTCGCCCGGGGTCTTCGTGCCGGACTTGAACGCCTGCATCGCCGCCTGCTGTGCCTCCGTGCGGACGAACGGGGACTTGAAGACGTCGGACAGCGGCTTGGCGAGGGCCTCGTTGGCCTTCGCCGCCGACATGAAGTCCTTGCTGTGCATGCCGACGCCCTGCAGGCGCGCGAGCGCACGGGACTCGGTCACGCCGGTGCGGACGATCGCCGCTGCGCGCAGGTTCTTGGCGGCCATCGCGAAGATCTTGCCTCCGAAGATGGTGAGCACGGCACCGACGGCCGCGAAGATGACGTCGCCCCAGGTGCCGTCGCCGTTGATCACGTTGACGATCGACTCGACCAGGTCGATCAGCGCGCCGATCGTGCCGAGCACGATCAGGATCTGACCGAGGATAGGCACCCAGGCGAAGAAGATCGCCAGCACTCCCGCCCACTTGCAGACCACCTTGAGGATCTCGAACATCGTCGATCCCCAGTTGTCCCACCACGAGTCCTTGAGGCCGTGGTTGTTCTTGTCCACCACGTTCACGATCGCGGTGACGGCCTTCTCTGCGGCGGTGTTCTTCGCATCCAGTGCGGAGTGCCACTCGGCGTGGGCCGCGCGCAGCGCGCTGTCGGCGTCGTCCGCCGCATCCTTCGACTTCTTCGCGGCGGTGTCGGCGGTCGACTTGTCCGCGTCCGCCGCCGTGTCCGCCGTGTGCTGCGCGGTGGCAGCGGCGTGATGCGCCGACTGGGCCGCCTGCTGCTTCTCCTCGATGTGCGCGATCGCCGTCCTGGCGTTGTCCTGCGCCGTCCGGAGGGAGGACGAGTACTCGAGCAGCGCGTCCGCGGTCTGGCGGTAGCGGTCCTTCGCCTTCTCGATGTCGTCCGCCACCTCCTTCGCGGAGTCGCGGAACGCGTCGACGGCTTTGGAGACCATCTCGTCGACGTCGCCGATCTTCTTGAGGGTCGTCACCGAGCGCTGGATCGCGTCCGCGATCTCGGCGTAGTGCTGCGCCTTGGACTGGACCAGATCCGGGTCGCCCTTCAGCGGCTGGTACTCGACGTCGCTCATCGTCAGGTCCTCTCTCAGTTCGCCGCGGGCGGGGTCGGGTACTTCGCCGGCGACTCGCTCGCCGCGTCCTCGAGCGCCTTCGCGAGCCCGTCGTCCACCTTGGTGAAGCCGTCGGTGACCGCGGAGACCGACTTCTCGAGGCCCTCGACCGACTCCGTCATGCTCTTCCGCTTGTCGTTCCACTTGTGCGCGAAGTCGCGCACGTGACCGCCCAGACCGTCGTGCCCCGTGGCCTCCGCCACGTCGTCGCTGAAATCGTCGGCTCCCTTGAACTCCTTGACGATCGCGTCGAGATCTGACTTGAGCTGACCCAGCAGCTGCAGATCCAGCTTCAGGTCGGTCATGGCGGCCCCCTTCTCTCGTTGTCCGAAGCCAACATACCGATGGGAAGGAAAACGGACGATGGGGACCGGTCCCCATGCTTTCCGCGCGCGGTGAATGAGTATCGTCGTGTCGTGCGCCTGAAACTCACTCTCGCCCGATCGTCCGGTGCGAGCGACGACATCGTCGTCACCGCCGACGCCGCCGCCAGCATCGCCGAGGTCGCCGCCACCGTGCAGCGCATCGACCCGCGGCCGGGGAACACGCCCGCGACCGACCCGCGCGGCCTCACGCTGAGCGCCACGCTTCCGGGGCAGGCCGAGCCGCTCGTGCTGCCGCCCGACGCGCCGATCGGCGAAGCCTGGATCGGCAGCGGCGCCACGGTGCGCCTGGCCGACGCAGGCGTCTACTACGCACCGACCGACCTGGCCGACACCCCCGTGATCGCGACGCTGCGCGTGGTGAGCGGCCCGGACGCGGGCGCGGAGTACACGCTGCGCCGCGGGACGACCGTGCTCGGACGCGACGCTTCGTGCGACATCGTGCTGAACGATCCGCTGGTGTCCAAGAAGCACGTCCGGCTGGAGGCGGGAGACGGTGTCGAGGTCATCGACCTCGGCTCCGCCAACGGGGTCGTCGTCGACGGCGGCCTGATCGCTCGGTTCACGGTGAACAGGTCCGAGACGCTGCTCATCGGCGACACGGAGGTGCGGATCACGGTCGCCGGCCTCTCCGGCATCCCGGCCGCAGCGCCCAAGGCCGGGCCGATCTTCTTCAACCGCTCCCCCCGGGTGGAACGGCGCTACGCCGGCACGGTGTTCCAGGCGCCCGAGGTGCCGCAGGAGAAGGAGGATGCGCCCTTCCCGCTGCTGGCGATGATCACGCCACTGCTCCTCGGCGGGGCGATGTTCTTCTTCACCAAGAACCCCACGTCGCTGCTCTTCGTGCTGCTCTCTCCGGTGATGATGATCGGCAACTACGTCACCGGCCGTTCGCGCGGCAAGCGGCGGCTGAAGAAGGCGATCGCGGTGTTCGACAAGCGGCTGGAGGCGCTGACCGAGAAGCTCGTCGCCGAGCGCGAGCGCGAGGTCGAGCTGCGGCGGGCCGAGTCGCCCACCACACACGCCGCACTCGCCGAGGCGCTGCAGCGCGGCCCGCTGCTGTGGACGAGGCGGCCCGAGCACTGGTCGTTCCTCAACGTCCAGCTCGGCGTCGGCTCGATGCTCTCGCGCAACACCATCCAGAACAACGACCGCGGCGAAATGATCGTCGAGTTCCAGGAGCGGCTCGACGCGGTCATCGAGGCGCACGAGCGGGTCGAGCCCGTTCCGGTGCTCGACAACCTGTACGAGTCCGGCGCCCTGGGGATCGCCGGCCCGGTCGAGCACACCGTGGGCAGCGTGAACGCGACCCTCGTGCAGCTGACCGCCCTGCACTCCCCCGCGGAGCTCGTGGTCGCGGCGCTCGTGTCGCCGCGCTGGTCGCGCGAGCTGGAGTGGCTCAAGTGGATGCCGCACACCTCCTCCCCGCACAGCCCGCTCGCCGGCAGCCACCTGGCCGACAGCGCATCCAGCGCGGCGACCGTGCTCGGCGCGATCGAAGACCTCGTCGCCGACCGGCTCGCCGCGATCCGCGAGGCGAAGCGCCGCGGCGCGATGGAGCAGGAGCGGGCCGCCCTGCAGCGCGGTGCCGACGTGGGCTCGCAAGCGACCGACGACGGCACGCCCTCCCCCATCCCCGCCGTCGTGGTGGTCATCTCCGACGACGTCTCCATCGACCGCGCGCGCCTGGTGCAGCTGGCGGAGTCCGCCGCCGACGCCGGCGTGTTCCCGATCTGGGTGAGCCCCGACACGGCCGCCCTGCCCGCCGTGTGCCGCACCTACGTCGAGCACGCCGACGCGCCGGACCGCGCCACCGTGGGCTTCGTGCGCCTGGGAGAGACGATCGCCGACGTCGTGACCGAGCCGATCCCCTCCGACGTCGCCCTCGACTACGCCAAGCGGATGGCGCCCGTGATCGACGCCGGGGCGCTCGTCGCCGACGCGTCCGACCTGCCGCGGAACGTCTCGCTGGTCAGCCTGCTCGGCCACGACCTCGCCGAGTCGTCGAGTGCGGTGATCGACCGCTGGCGGCAGAACGCGTCCATCCACGACCGCACCGCCGGCGCCCGGCCCGCCAAGCGCCGGCCGGGGACATTGCGCGCGATCATCGGCTCCGCCGGCGTCGACGCGATGCACCTCGACCTGCGCACCCAGGGGCCGCACGCGCTCGTCGGCGGCACGACGGGCGCGGGAAAGAGCGAGTTCCTGCAGGCGTGGGTGCTCGGGATGGCGGCCGAGTACAGCCCGGACCGCGTCACGTTCCTCTTCGTCGACTACAAGGGCGGCTCCGCCTTCGCCGACTGCGTGAACCTGCCGCACTGCGTCGGACTCGTGACCGACCTCTCGCCGCACCTCGTCCGGCGCGCACTCACCAGCCTGCGGGCGGAGCTGCATTACCGCGAGCATCTGCTGAACCGCAAGAAGGCCAAGGATCTGCTCGAGCTGGAGAAGCGCGGAGACCCCGACAGCCCGCCCGCGCTCGTGCTGGTCATCGACGAGTTCGCCGCCCTGGTGGGCGACGTGCCGGAGTTCGTCGACGGCGTCGTCGACATCGCGCAGCGTGGACGCTCGCTCGGCATCCACCTGATCATGGCCACCCAGCGTCCCGCCGGCGTCATCAAGGACAACCTGCGGGCCAACACCAACCTGCGCATCGCCCTCCGCATGGCGGACGAGTCCGACAGCCAGGACGTGGTCGGCGTCGCCGACGCCGCACACTTCGACCCGGGCCTGCCCGGCCGCGGCCTCGCCAAGACCGGACCGGGGCGGCTCACCCGCTTCCAGTCCGCCTACGCGGGTGGTTGGACCTCGCGCGAACCCGAGCGAGCGGGCGTCGAGGTGGCGGAGCTGCGCTTCGGGGGCGAGGTGCGCTGGGAGGAGCCGCGTGCCGCAGAGGAGCCGGAACGCGACCTCGGGCCGACCGACCAGCAACGGCTCGTCGCCACCATGATCGGCGCGCACCAGGCCGCCCACCTTCCCGCTCCGCGGCGGCCGTGGCTGGACGAGCTGGCGGGCGTCTACGACCTGGGATTGCTGCGGCAGCGCACCGACTCCGAGCTGCTGCTCGGCGTCTCCGACATCCCCGACCGGCAGGAGCAGCGTCCGATCTACTTCCAGCCGGACGTGGACGGCAACCTGGCCGTCTACGGCACCGGCGGGTCGGGCAAGTCGACGGTGCTGCGCACACTCGCCTCGGCGGCGGCGATCACCCCGCGCGGCGGCCCCGTCCACGTCTACGGGCTCGACTTCGGCGCCGGCAGCCTCCGGATGCTGGAGAAGCTCCCGCACGTCGGCTCGATCATCCCGGGCGACGACCCGGAGCGCATCGTCCGGCTGTTCCGGATGCTCAAGGAGACCCTGGAGGACCGCGGCCCACGCTTCGCCGAGGCGAACGCGTCGAACATCACCGAGTACCGGTCGCTGACCGGACGGCTCGACGAGCCGCGCATCCTGCTCCTGGTGGACGGGTTCCCCAGCTTCCGCGAGGACTTCGAGATCCCCGCCGGGCGGTCGCAGTGGTACGACGTGTTCCGCGACCTGCTCGCGGACGGACGCCGGCTCGGCATGCACGTCGCCCTCACCGGCGACCGCGCCGGCGCCGTGCCGACCGCGATCAACTCGCTCGTGCAGCGGAGGGTCGTGCTGCGGCTCGCCGACGACGGCTACGGGATGCTCGACGTGCCGAGCGACATCCTCTCGCCCGCCTCCCCTCCCGGCCGAGCCATCGTCGACGGCTACGAGACGCAGGTCGCCGTGCTCGGCGGCTCGCGCGCCGTCGCCGACCAGTCGGAGGCGGTCCGCAGGCTCGCCGAGGCGATGGAGCGCGCCGGCATCCCGCACGCGCCGATCGTCGGCTCCATGCCGAAGGAGCTGGACCCGGCATCGCTGCCCGACAGCGTCGGAGGGCGGCCGGTGCTCGGCATCGGCGACAGCGACCTCGGGCCGCTCGGCTTCGACCCCTCCGGCACGCTGCTGCTCGCCGGACCCCCCGCCAGCGGTAGGACCACCGCGCTCGCGGCGATCGCGGACGCCGTCGCCCGGTTCGACGCCGAGACGCGCCTCTACTACGTCGGCTCGGCCCGCTCGCCGCTGGCCGGCTCCGCGCTGTGGACCGACCGCGCGCTGACGCCCGCCGACGCGGCCGAGCTCGCAAAGGACCTGGCCGCCGCCGTCGCTGACCCGGAGACCGAGGGCCGGATCGCGGTGTTCGTGGAGAGCATCGGGGACTTCCTGCAGACACCCGCCGACTCCCCCATCGTCGAGCTCGTGCGTGCGGTGCGCCGCAGCGACCATCTTCTCGTCGCCGAGGCGGAGACGAGCGCGTGGGGCACGTCGTGGCCGCTGCTCGGGGAGGTCAAGAACGGCCGCCGCGGCCTGCTGCTGCAGCCGGACTCGATCGAGGGCGACCTGCTGCTGAAGACGCCGCTGCCCCGGCTGAACCGGTCGGAGTTCCCTCCCGGCCGCGGCGTCTTCATCCAGAAGGGCGGGTTCACGCGCGTGCAGGTGCCGCTGGTGGACGCGTCCCTTCCCGCCCGCGTGCGGGTCTGACCCGCGTCTGCGCCCGCTCGGTACGTGTGCGCCTGCGCGCGCAGCCGCGCACGTACCGAACGGGCGCGGTCGCGCCTACTCCTCGTCGCGCTCCCACGGCCAGCGCGGGCGGCCGCGCTGCCGGAAGCGGCCCACGAGCACCAGCTGGTACAGCAGGGTGACGACGAAGGCGGCGATGCCGGCCGTGATCGCCGGCCAGCCGCCCAGCTGCGCGAGCGCGAACAGGACGTAGCGCAGGGGGCCGCCCGGGTCCGCCAGCGACCCGGCGACCGCGCCCGCCGCCGCGTACACCAGGTAGCAGGCGAACGCGACGCCGAGCGCCACGGCCGGCGACACGCGCTGCCGCTCCGCGGGCACGCGCGTCCCGAGCACGATCAGGAAGATGAGCAGCATGAGGGCCGACGCACCGACCATCACCGGCCCGACCAGGGGACCCACTGCGGGGTCCGCCACCACCTCCGTGTCGGTCGCGAGCGAGATCAGCCCGAACGCGGCGACGATGAGTGCCAGGTACAGCGCCGTCGCGAAGAACGCGATGACGGTGGCGTAGGTGCGGTCGTCACGCATGCGGCGGACCGCCGCTCAGTAGCCCTGCTGCGCGTAGGCGGCGACGGCCTGGTTCTGGGCGTCGGCGAGCTGCTGCTCGTAGTCGGCCTGCGCCTCGGCGTTGCGCGCCTTCAGCTTGCGCCCGCGGGCGGCGAGCCAGGCTCCGGTCCAGATCGAGATCTCGCGGGCGATGACACCGGCGAGCACCGCGAACGGGTTCACCCAGGTGGCGCGCAGCAGGATCGCGAACTCGCCCGGCGTGCGCAGCCAGTACTGACCCTCGATCAGGCTCGCGCCGACGTAGACGAAGTACACGAACACGGCCACGAACAGGCCGCCGAGGATGTAGGCCCACCAGCGGGCTCGGTTCAGGATCTGGACGAGGACGACCATCCCGATGAAGAACGCCAGCACGGGTGCCCAGCCGCGCAGCCCGACCGCGTTGCCACCGGTGAAGAACTCGCGCAGCGCCGGGCCGAACTCGTTGCTCGGGGTCAGCAGTGAGCCGACGACGAGCACGGCTGCGACCCACAGCACGGCGAACGCCACGGTGCCGACGAGGGAGATCAGGATGCCGACGCCGCGGTTGCTCTTCTTCTTCGGCGGCTCGGGACGCTGCAGGTAGATCGGGGCGACCGGCTGAGGTGCGGGGGCCGCGGCCGTGGCGGTCGCGGCGGTGGCAGCGCCCGCCGGGACGGCGCCGTAGGCGGTGGTGGCGGAGTCCGGGGTGCCTGTGGCGTCCTGGCGGACGTTCGCCGCCTCTGCGGCGACGATCACGGGGGTGGCCGACTCGGCCGGCGAGGCGGTGTCGACGGTGGCGTCACCGGCGGCGGTCGCCCCCGGCTGCGCGCTGTTGCGGGCGATGGCGGCGGCCACCTCGTCGTCGCTTGCGGTGACTGGCTCCGGCTCCGCGATCGTGGCGGGGCGGGGCGGGGCGGCGGATGCAGACGCGGCGGCCTGCTGTGCGTCGTCCTGCGCGGGCCGGTTCACGTGACCACGTGCGGAGACGGGATCCGACGGCGGCTCCACGGTCTGCGCAGCCGTGTCGGTGGGCGGCTCTGCGGCCGCCGACTCGGCGGGGGCCGTCGCGGGCGCGACCTGCTCGGCGGCAGGCTGCTCCGAATCCGGCCCGGGCTCGTACGTCGACCGCTTCGGCGCGGAATCCGGCGTGTCGCTCATCAGTGGCACCTCCATGGACCCGGCGGGTCCCGTCGTCAGCCACTGTAGCAACGGGGGTCGCGGTGTCCAGGGAGGCGGGACCGGAGGCCTCCTACTTCGCCGGCGCCGACGGCGCCGTCTTCGCGAGCACGTAGACGTATCCGGACACGGCGTACGTCTCTGACGGCCCCCCAGCAGCGGAGCCCGCAGACTCGGCGCCGTTGGCACCGCCGGTGAACCCGCTCACCAGGAACAGGCGTGGCCCGGCCTGGAGGCGGTGAACGAACGCGATCGCACTCGTCAGCGGACCTGCGACCCCGATCTTGATCGGTACAGCGAGGAAGTTCGCCGCCGTGATGGACGGGTCCGTGTGGATGGCGGGCGGCTGGGCTCCCGCCGGAGGGACAGCGGCGCCGGGGCTCGTCGTCGGCGTGGGGGTCGGTGACGGCGAGGCAGACGGAGACGCCTGTTGCGTTGGCGAAGCCGTCGGTGCCGACGCGCCCTGTGGGGCGTAAGCCGCCGCGTCGGCCGGCGTGACATCCTGAACGACCAAACCCTCGGCGGAAGCCGCGGAGTCGACCGCATCCAGGAACGACGGCATATTCTCCGACGCCGGAACTGACATTCGCAGCTGCTCGAGCTGCCCGGTCAGTTCGCCGACCTTCTTGTTCTGTGCGACGAGCGCGTCAAGCGTCGCCTGATTAGCCGCATTGGCGGCGAGAGCCGACTGGCGCGCGTCTTCCGAAGCGGCCGCCGCCTGGAGCGAGGGCTGCACGCCCAGCAGGAATCCCCCGATCAGCACAGCCACTGTGGCGATCCCGATGAGGATCATCAGGAGTCGGTTCTTGTCCATCACTTGTCCTTCGCCTTCGGCAGGTACTTCCCGTCCCACACACCGACGCCATAGTGGATCGTCGCCACCGCCTGGTACGAGCCGTCCTTCTGGATCTTCACCGCCCCGGCCTCCGTATCGACCACGTCCGGGAGTGAACCGAGAGTGGACAACCAACGGCTGATCGCCGGAAGGTCCGGTGCTGTGACCGTCACCGTCGCGGCGGCGACTCTCGGCGCGGCCCCCGCTACGGTCGACTGCTGGTAGGGGGTCATGGGCGTCGCAGCGTCGATCGAGATGTTCGTGATCTGCGAACCGACGGGCAGCGATTCGATGAGCTCCGTGCCGCGCGCTCCCCAATCGATGTCGGTGGCCCCGCCGACCGCCTGGGCCGCCTTGACGAGGGCGAGTTCCGATTGGGTGGCACGAAGTGATGCGTATTTCTGCTGCTGCTGCACGATACTCGTTCCCCGCGCCTGCTCAGCCGTCAAGGCCACACTCGCCGCGAGGGCGAGCGCATTCGCCCCGACGACCGCCGCGATGACGACGGCGACGGCGACGATCAGTCCGACGACCATCCGGCGGACGGTCTGCTCGTGCCGTCGTGCGGAACGGATCTCCGGCGGGAGAAGGTCGACGCGCGGCTCGGCGCCGACACGAAGGTCGGAGGGAGGCATCGTACGGGGAGTCGCCGCTGTGCTGCGCTTCCTCCTGCCCTCGGTCACGGCCGCCAGCTCTGCCGCCTTGGCCCCCGTCGCGGCTTCGGTCGCTGCGCTCATGCCGCCACGCTCCCCATCGCGAGCCCCAGAGCCACGGTGATCTCCCGCTGGTGCGACCGCAGTTGCTCCGCCGTCAGATTCCGTGAAACGCCGATCGTCGTGAACGGCTCGCCCTCGGTGACGGGGAGGCGCGTGAACTCCGCGAGCGCTGCACCGAACCCGGGGAGTTGGGCAGCCCCACCGGCGAGAACGATCCGTTCCACCGGCGCGTCCGACCGCGTGTTCGAGAAGTAGGCGATGGTGTTCCTCAGACTCCCGAGCAGTTCGTTGACGACTTCGTAGATCACCGTCAGCTGTGCGTGCTGATCGGCGTCCGCAGCGGAGCCGAGCCCGAGAGAACGCTTGACGCTCTCGGCCTGCGGAGCCGTCAGCTCCAGGCGGGTGCTGAGCGCCGACGTCAGGTCGTCACCGCCCGTGGGAATCAGGCGCACGAACTCGGGAACGCCGTTCTTCGCGACGACGACGCTCGTGGTGCTCGCACCGACATCGATGAGCGCAACCGTTCCTGTGATCCGTGGCCTGGTCACGAGTGCACGCTGGAGGGCGAAGGGGATGAGGTCCACCTCGACTGGGAGGAGCCCAGCGAGTTGAACCGCCTTCAGGTTCGCCAGGATGGCCTCCTTGACCGCAGCGATCAGAAGTCCACTGACGGTCGGACCGTGCTCACCCGTTCCCTCGCTCGTCGGGTAGAAGTCGAGGATCGTCTCCGACACGGGGACCGGCAGCATTTCCTGCACCAAGAACGGCAATGACTCCCGGATACGCGGAAGCGGCGCGCGCGGAACGGTGAGGTCGCGGGCGAACACCCGCTGATTGCCCATCCCGAGGACGACGCGCTTGGTCTTGAAGCCGGAATCCGACCAGAGCCGTTTGAGCAGCCCGGCCACGGTCGCTGCCTCGATCACCTCGCCGCGGCGCACGGCTCCCGCCGGGAGCTCGATGCGCCCGAACCGGACGAGAGTCGGCTTGGGCTTGTCCGGGTCGGCGAGCTCGACGGCGCGGATGCTCGTGCTGCCGATGTCGATGCCGACGATGGTGTTCGCCATGTCACTTCTCCTCTTCCGGCCGGTCAGGCCAGCCCCGCGATCGCGAGATATCCGTTCCAGATGGAGGGGCCCGCCACCAGGCCCACCCACGCCCCGGCGAGCATCGATGGGCCGAAGGGAATGCCGCCGCCGAACCTCGCACGACGCACAGCGACGAGGGCGAGCGCGACGGCGCCGCCGACGATGAAGCCTCCGAAGATGCCGACAACCGCGGCGCCCCAGCCGACCCATCCGAGGAACAGTCCGATCAAGCCGGCGAGTTTGATATCACCGAAGCCCATCGCTCCGGACTTGACCAGTCCGAGGATCAGGTACAGAGCGAACGCTGCCACCCCCGAGGCCAGCGCGCGCAGCAGCGGCCACGCGTCGCCATCGACCAGGCAGATGACGCCCAGCAGGCCTCCGCCGACGATGTAAGACGGCAGCACGATACGGTCGGGGAGCCGGTGCGTGTCCAGGTCGATCAGCGCCAGAGCTATGGAGACCGCCGCGAGGAAGAGGTATGCGGCGAGTTCGATCAGCGCGACCGCGATGCGGTCGCCTGACTCCGTGGCAACGGCACCTTCCAACGACGGCAGCCGCCATACGGCGACAGCGACGAACGCGAGAGCGGTGAACAGCTCGACCGCCGGATAGCGCAGCGAGATCGTGGCTCCGCAGTCGCGGCAGCGTCCGCGGAGGACGAGCCAGGAGAGGACCGGGATGTTGTCGATGGCACGGATGCGGGTTCCGCAGGCCGGGCATGCGCTGGGCGGAGCGACGACGGAGCGGCCGGCGGGGACCCGGTAGACGACGACGTTGAGGAACGAGCCGATAAGGGACCCGAACACTCCCGCGATGACGGCGATCATGGGGCTATCCCGTGTAATTCCGGTTGGAGACGATGCTGCGCGTCGTCGTGGTGGTGGTGCTCCCCGAGCTGGATCCCGTCGAAAGATCGACGCCTGGCAGGCCGATGGCGACGTAGCCGATCTGGGCACCGCCATCGATGGTGGCGGATCCCGCGAACACCTGCCCCTGGAACTTGACTCCCGTGCTGATGGTCACCGTACACGGCGAGTACATCATCACGGACGCCTTGATCGTGCCTGCGGAGTTCTGGAATACCGGCGCACCGGACACTGAGAAACTGTTCCCTGAGCCGCAAGTGGGCACACCGTTGACGGTGGAGTCGGGGTTGATGAACCAGACGCGCGCCGCCGCCGTCGGGACGATCCCGCCGCTGTTGCCGATCGTGATGGTCTTGGCGAAGAAGGCCACGTCGTTCGAGATCGAGAGAGTGTCGCTTCCCGTGAGCGTCACTCCGTTCGTGCAATTGCGCGCGTCGATCAACCCCTTCGCGCCTGCTAGTGACGTGATCGCATTCCGCAGCGTCGTGATGGTACAGGTGCCGGTAGGCAGGACGACGGGGGTGAATCCCGTCCAAACGGTCGCGTCGTAGTTGTAGTCCACCCAATTCGGCACGCTCGGCGTGGCCGGCTGCTGGTAGGGCGAAGCACCGGGGCCGGCAGCGATCGCCGTGTACGAACCGAGCGTGCTGGGACGGTTGGTGTATTGCAGCACCTGACCGGTTGCATTCCCGATGACCTTGGATCCCCAGTCGAAGGTGATCGTCCCGTAGTTCCAGATGTTGCCGCCGATGTAGCCGCCGGAGTTGAAGGTGGTGGTGGAGGAGGTGAGGTTGCCGTAGATGTAGCTGGAGCCCCCGGAGAGGGACGTCGATGAGGCCGACCACGCGCTGCCTCGGATGGCTCCGCTCGGGATGGAGATGGAGTTGGCGACCGCGTTCCCTCCGACCTGAACACCACCGCCGATGGAAAGCGACCCGCTTGCCCAGACATTTCCTGTGACACTGCATGATCCGGACATCGTCAGGTTGCCGCTCTTGACCACCAGGTCGGAGGCCCCACTCGAGGCGCCATCACAGTTCACGTTGCCGGTACTGATCATCACCTTGGGGCTGGAGCCGTCGACGGAGACCAGAGTGCCCGAACCACCGAAGTTGCTCGATGAGTATGCGTAGACGGCGGGACCCGAAGCGGAGATCGTCGTCGGCTGGGTGGACGGGCCGAGGATAGTCTCTATCGACTTGACGTCATTGCCTCGCTGGCCCGCGGTGCCGCCGTTGGCCGCCGTACCGTTCGAGAGGATCCGGACGTTGGTGTTGCCAGCCGCAGGACACCCCTGAACCCATCCGCCGCCACCGGGGACATAGACGACGGCGCGATACGCCGGGATGGAGCCGGCCGCACTCTGGTAGACCGCGCCGACACTGGAGCAGGTGCCGGTCTCCAGGCCGACCGTCGCTGCCGCGACTCCTGCCTCGGCGGCGCCCTGCGCCTGCACACCGGCTCGCGTCGCGGTGCTGAAGCCGATCGCGTACACGACGGAGCTGCTCATGAGAGCGATAAGCAGGATGGACACCGCCATGAGAGCGACGACGCCTCCGATCGCGAAGCCGTCGTCGGCGCCGGCGTTGAGACAGCGTAACCGGGTGCGTATGCGGGTCAATAGCATGTGCCACTCGCCCCCACCCCGGACTGTTGGAGGATCGTAGTCTGCATCGTCACGGATTGGCCCGACACGACGGCGGCGACGAAACCGACCTGGAGGTTCTGTCCGACGCCCTGGAAGATCGGCGTCGTGCCCACCGGCGAGATATTGGTCGCCAGTCGCGTCCATGACGCCAGCTGCGTCGACGTGGGAAGCAGGATCTTGGTGCCGTCGGCGGTCGTCGTCGTGCGGACGGTCTGCGTCGACGACTGGTAATACCAGGCACGGCACTTCCAGGTGAGAGTGGCCCCGGTACCCGCCGTGCGGGCGACGAGCATCAGGTCGGAACCGCTCGCCTGGACGCTGAACTCCGACGCATTCTCGATGCCTTGCGTAAGGCTCCGCATCACCAGTTGCGCGCTGGTCGAAGCGCTCGACCGGCTGGAGATGGTCGTCTGAGACTTGGCCGCTGAGGCGAACAGCCCGACTGCGACGCCGATGATGAGGATCGAGAGCGCCATGGCGACCGTGAGCTCGACGAGCGTGAGGCCGGCGTCGGAAGGACGCTCCTCCACCATCGTGCTGCTCATGATGCGCTCCGTACGATCACCAGTGTCGAGCCCGTGGCCACGGCTTGGAGGCTGTTGCTGCTCATGACCGTCACGGTGACTTTGACGGTACCGGGGTAGGTGGTCGGGCAGGGTCCGACGGTTCGCGTTGTGGAGAACGTGACTCCGCGGTCATCTGTGAGGGGACCGATCACGGCCGCGCCGAACGCCTGGATGCCGGTGCAGGTGGTGCCGACGGTGCGTGCATCGACGAGATTGCGGTTCACGAACTGGGTCGCGGTCGCGACGCTCACGTTGCGCACGGAAGCCTTCAGGATCCCGATCAGGGACGGCAGCAGGGCCAGCGCAAGGATGGCGATCAGCAGCATGGCGACGAGGACCTCGATGAGGGTGAAGCCCTCATCGTGCGTTCGCTCGTCTCTGCGGATCATCTCGGTCGCTCCCAGATGCTAGGTCGGGTGGGGGGAGTCGGGGGGTGGCGTTCGGGCGCCAGCATTGCTTTGGAGGATGTGCTGCGCGTCGGGGGGACCGGGCGAGATCCGGTCCCCCCGACGCTGCAAGTCACGCAGCGCCTGCGCAGTCCTTGTCCTGGACCCCGCCCGACTGATCGATGTGGAAGGCCTTGCCGGTGTCGCCACTGCGAGCATCGATGCAGAAGATGGTCCAGTTGGTCGTCTCGACCTTGGGGGCGTAGCCACTGTTGCCGCTGTAGTTGGCACTGTTGGTCAGACCGAGATCGGACCACTTGGTGGTGCCACTGACGGTGTCGCTCGGCTGGAGGGCGCCGGTCGGCGGAGTGGTGACGGTCGAACCGAACTGCGTGTACGCCGCTACGTAGGCGGTCTTGGCATTGGTCAGGTCCGACTTGACGGCGCTCTCCTTGGCGCCGTTCTGCACGCCGATGTAGATCGGGATGGCGATCGCGGCGAGGACGCCGATGATGATCACGACGACGAGGAGCTCGATGAGGGTGAAGCCCTTCTCGGACTGCTCGGTGAGCGAGTTGCGGCGAGCATTCAGCTTGCCCATGAGGCGGAAGTACATTGCGGTGTCCATTCGGTCGGGCGGGTGCGGATTGATGGATTCGTTCCATCCGATGGCCGATGGTATGTGGCCGACTTTTTGGAGCAGAATCCCGCGATTGGGGGGTTTTCCAGGGGTTTTCTGCCCCAATGCGGGGGCCGTCGCGCTCAGTGAATAAGGGATGTGATTTGAAATATCGGCAGGTAGAGGCACACGATCATGCCGCCGACGACCACTCCCAGGAACGCGATCAGGAGCGGCTCGATGAGCGAGGTGAGCGCCTCCGTCGTCGCCTCAACATCGTCGTCGTAGAACGTCGCGACCTTCTCGAGCATGACTTCCATCGAGCCGGCATCCTCGCCTACGGCGATCATCTGGGAGACCATCTGGGGGAAGAACGATTCGGCGATCATCGGCTTCGCGATCGACTCACCCCGCCGCACCGACTCGGCCACGCGGCCGAGGGCGTCTTCGAGCACCCAGTTGCCGGAGGTCTCCCCCACGATCCGCAACGCCTGCAGGATGGGCACACCGGCACCGATCATGCTGGAGAAGTTGCGGGCGAACCGGGCGATGGCGATCTTCTTGAAGAGTCCGCCGAACACCGGAAGGCGCAATTTCAACCGGTCGACCCGTCTTCGCACCGCCTCGGTGTTCTTGTTGTTCCTCCACCACAGCCAGAACGCGACGATCAGCACCAGCAGCACCGGCCCGACCCAGACCATCGACTGCGACACCGTCACGAGGATCTGCGTCGGCAACGGGAGCTGACCTCCCAGCCCCTCGAACATCTTCTTGAAGATCGGAACGATGAAGACCAGCATCACGATGACGGCCACAAGGGACATCACCAGCACGACCACGGGATAGGTCATGGCCGACTTGATGGTCGACCGCAGCTTCACTTCTTTCTCGAAGTTCGTCGCCACCGAGTCGAGCGCGTGGTCGAGGAAGCCACCGGCCTCGCCAGCACGGATCATGTTGATCATCAGCGGCGGGAAGTCCTCGGCGTGCGCTGCCATCGCCGTCGAGAGCGCCGTGCCCTCTTCCACATCCTCCCTGACCTTGTTCATGATTTCAGGCAGGCGTTTGCCCTCCGCTTGGTCGGCGAGGATCGTGAGGGTGCGGAGGATGGAGATGCCGGACCCGATCATGGTGGCCATCTGCCTGCTCAGGATCGCGAGCTCCTTGAGCTTCACCCGATGCTGGAAGCCGGGGATGCTGATCTCCCGCTGGAGCCCCGTCCCGGCCCCCGCCTCATTGATCGCCACCGGCGATAGGCCCATGGCCTGCATACGGGAGACGACGGCACCCTCGCTGGCTGCATCCAGTCTGCCGCGAACCAGTCTTCCGGAGGCGTTGCGTCCTGTGTACGCGTAGGCGGTCGCCCCGGCCATCAACGCACCGTCCCGGAGTAGGAGTCGCCGAAATCGATGTCGGTGGCCGCTATGGCCCGCGCAGAGGCTTCGCCAGCCGTGTCTACGCGCTGCACGAGTCGGCCGAACCCTGACGGGTCGTGAGCCTTCTCCATCCCGACACGGTGGGTGATGACGCCGCGGTTCACCAGGTCGGCCAGCTGCTGATCCATAGTGTGCATCCCGAGATCCCGTCCCGCCTGCATCATCGAGGCGATCTGGTAGGTCTTGCCTTCGCGGATGAGGTTGGCGATCGCTGGTGTCATCTTCAGCACCTCCGTGGCTACGGCACGGCCCCTGCCATTTGCGCGGCGAACGAGCGTCTGACAGACGACGCCTTGCAGCGTGGCGGCGAGCTGCGCCCGCACCTGATCCTGTTGATGGGGCGGAAAGACGTCGATGACGCGGTCGATGGTCTGCGGAGCGTCTTGCGTGTGCAGGGTCGCGAAGACGAGGTGGCCCGTCTCGGCCGCGGTCAGAGCGACCGAGATGGTCTCCAGGTCGCGGAGCTCGCCGATGAGGATCACGTCCGGGTCCTGACGCAGAACATGCTTCAAGGCGTTCGCGAAGCTGTGCGTGTCGTGGCCCACCTCACGTTGATTGACGATAGAGCGCTTGTGGGTATGCATGAACTCGATCGGGTCCTCGACGGTGACGATGTGGTCGCTGCGGTTCGCGTTGACCAGATCGATGAGAGCGGCCAAGGTCGTCGATTTTCCGGATCCTGTCGGGCCTGTGACGAGGACGAGGCCGCGCGGAAGACCCGCGAAATCGGCGACGCCCGCGGGGATACCGAGTTCGTCGAGCTGTTTGATCTCCGTCGGGATGAGTCGGAATGCCGCACCGTAGGCCCCCCGCTGCTGGTAGAGATTGACGCGGAAGCGCGCATTGGCCGAGATCGTGAATGCGAAGTCCAATTCGAGCTCGCGGCGGAACACCTCGGCCTGCCTGTCGGTGAGGAGGCTGAACAGCGCACGCTCGACTCGTGGACGGTCCCAGGGTGCCACTGCGCCGACCGGACGCAGCCCCCCGTCTACGCGGATCATCGGGGCCGCCCCTACGGTGACGTGCAGGTCGGAGCCGCGCTGCTCGATGATCTGCCGAAGGGCGGCAACGAGCTCAGGATCGGCCTTCTCGAGCGCCTCCCGCTCGACATCGGTAAGGGTGCCGGCCGTGGACGCTGCGGGCCCAGGAGCGGCGTCCGGCGAGTCGGACGCGGCCGCGCGCCTCGCCACAGACCGGAACTGCGGTGTTTGCGGCTCGAGGTGGGCCGAGGCCGGGTCCTGCGCGGACCAGGCCGAGGGCTCCTGAACCGCCGGTTGAGCGTACGAGGGCGGCGTGTAAGCCTGCTGCGGTGCCACCGCCTGCGGCGCCTCCCTCGGCACGGCCGCCGGCGTTGGAAACCACTCCCCGGGCGCCCCCGGCGACGGCGCCACCGGAATCTCATAGATCGGCTTTCCCGTCTCCGGCTCCCACGTGCTCATCGCTCAACTCCCATCGTCCGTCTGCTCCACCTGTTGCGATCTCCACTCATGCGACCACCCGGAGGATCTCCTCGATGGACGTCAACCCGAGCTTTACCTTTTCCCAGCCGTCCTCACGCAGCGTGAGCATCCCCTGGGCGCGAGCGGTGCGCTCGATCTCTGCGCTCGAGGCGCGGCTCACCGCGAGCCGTTCGATCTCCTCTGTGACGGTCATCACTTCGTGGAGCGCCAGCCGACCGCGAAATCCAGTGTTCGAGCAGAACGTGCATCCGTTCGGCTGGAAGACGGTGGGGATCGGCTGGTCAGGCTCGTCGCGCACGCGCAGCCTGCGCAGGTCGTCCTCCGAAAGATCCTTCGGTGTCTTGCAACGTTCGCAGAGCCGACGAGCCAGGCGCTGTGCAACCACGCAATCGAGAGCAGAGCCGACGAGGAACGGCTCGATGTCCATCTCGACCAGACGTGTGACGGCGCTCGGAGCGTCGTTCGTATGCAGAGTGGACAGCACGAGGTGTCCCGTGAGTGCCGCCTCGATTGCGATCTGCGCTGTCTCGTGATCGCGGATCTCACCGAGCAGCACGACATCCGGGTCGCTCCTGAGGATGCTGCGCAACGCGCTCGCGAAGGTGAGACCCGCTTTCGGATTCACCTGAACCTGATTGATGCCTGCCATGCGGTACTCGACCGGATCTTCCACAGTGATCACGTTGATCTCCGGTCGCGAGACGGCGTTGAGCGTGGTGTAGAGGGTGGTCGACTTCCCCGAGCCCGTCGGACCGGTCACCAGGATCATCCCATAGGGCTTGGAGTACGCCGTCTCGAAGGCTCTCGCGTTGCGCTCGAGGAGATTCAGGTCTCGAAGCGACATGCTCGTGTTGGTGTTGTCGAGGATGCGCATGACGACCTTCTCGCCCCAGACCGTCGGCAGTGTGGCGACGCGCAAGTCGATCTGGCGGCCACCGTGGGCGACCGACATGCGGCCGTCCTGCGGCTTCCTACGCTCGGCGATGTCGATGTCGCTCATGATCTTGAGCCGGCTGGTGACGCCGTTCTGAATGCTCTTCGGCGCACTCTGCATTTCGTGCAGCACGCCGTCGATGCGGTACCGGACGCGGAGTTCGTTCTCTCCGGGCTCGATGTGGATGTCCGACGCGTGATCTTGGATGGCTTGGCTGACGAGCAGGTTCACGAATCTGACGATCGGCGCGTCGTCCTCGCTGGCTTCCGACAGGGCGAGCGTCGCCTGCTGCTCTGCGTTGCTCTCCTCTTCGAGCGTGCTGGACAGATCGCTCAGCTCGTCATCTGCGCGGAGGTAGCGATCGATAGCCCCGAGGAGGTCGCTCGCCTCGGCGACGACGGGACGGACTCCGGTGCGCGCAGCCGCACGGATGTCGTCGATCGCGAAGACGTCCCCGGGGTTCTGCATCGCCAGTACGAGCAGGTCGTCCTCGATGCCGATCGGGAGCACGGTGTGCCGCCGGCAGAGGGCGCCGGGGACGGCCGCGACGGCGGAGCGGTCGACCGGGTAGTCGGCCAGCTCGACGAACGGGATGCCTGCCTGCGCGGCGCGGGCGCGCGCCAGCTGCGACGACGTGATGGCGCCGCGGGATATCAGTTCGCGCACGACGGCCTCATCCGCCGTCGGCTCGGTCGCCACGCGGTCGAGGTACTCGATCGGCAGGTGGCCGTGGAGGATCAGAATCTCGGTCATGGACGCCACGGGGACCTCCTACGGAAAGCGGCTGCCGACGGGGTCGGGTGAACGGCAGACCCGTCCGATCGGAGGCGGGACTCCCCGGTCGGCAGGGCGTCATCACCCTACGCAGCGCCCATAGACCACCGACAGACCCGCGAGAGGGTGCCACGCCGGTGGGGGGCACTCGCTCGCGGGACATGACTCCATGCTCCGGGAGGTGTCCCGCGGCCGCCAGAGCGCCGACGCGCGATAATGCCAGCGCGCGCCGGGAGGGTCAGCGCAGCTTGCCGCGCCGGCTCGCCAGGTACACCAGCACGCCCGCCACGACGGCCGAACCCATGGTGGTCAGCCAGTACGGGAGGGTGGCGGCGGCGTGCCCGGACACCGCCTGGGCGATGCCGACGACGAAGCTGACGACGGCCACCACCAGCAGCACGGCCGCGAAGCCGACCAACGCCCGGCCGACCGTGTCCGTGTACTCCAGAAGCTGCCGCCACATGCTCCCATCCTCCCAGATCGCAGCCGCACCGATTCGTGCCGAATGAGCGCTATCCGTGACGAATAGCGCTCATTCGGCACGAATCGCGAGCCGGGAACGACGAAGGCCCCCGGCGCAGTGCGCCGGGGGCCCGTCGTACGGAACCTGCTTAGTTGTAGGTGCCGGGGGTGTAGTCGTCCGAGCTGAAGCTGTCGAAGTCGACGAAGCTCAGGTCGCTCTCGTTGAAGGCGGAGTCGTCGGCGAAGATGCGGTTGGGGTACCGCTCCGCCTTGGCCTCCTCCGTCGCCTCCACCGAGACGTTCCGGTAGCGGGACAGGCCCGTTCCGGCCGGGATGAGCTTACCGATGATGACGTTCTCCTTGAGACCGATCAGCGGGTCGGACTTGCCCTCCATGGCCGCCTGCGTCAGGACGCGGGTGGTCTCCTGGAAGGACGCGGCCGACAGCCACGACTCGGTCGCCAGCGAGGCCTTGGTGATACCCATGACCTCCTGACGGGCGGACGCCGTCTTCTTGCCCTCCTGCAGCGCAGCGCGGTTGATCTCGTTGTACCGCGAACGGTCGACGAGCTCACCCGGCAGCAGGTCGGTGTCGCCGTGGTCGACGACGGTGACCTTGCGGAGCATCTGGCGGACGATGACCTCGATGTGCTTGTCGTGGATCGGCACACCCTGCGAGCGGTAGACGCCCTGCACGCCGCCCACCAGGTGCTTCTGCACCTCGCGGACACCCTTGACGCGCAGAACCTCCTTCGGGTCGACCGTGCCGACGATCAGCTGCTGGCCGAGCTCGACGTGCTGCCCGTCCTCCACCAGGAGGGTGGAGCGCTTCAGCACCGGGTAGACGTGCGGCTCGTCGCCGTTGTCCGGGGTCAGGATGACCTTGCGGGACTTGTCCGTCTCCTCGATGACGATGCGGCCAGCGGCCTCGGCGATCGGGGACGCACCCTTCGGGGTACGGGCCTCGAACAGCTCCTGGACGCGCGGCAGACCCTGGGTGATGTCGTCCGCGGAGGCCGAACCACCGGTGTGGAACGTACGCATGGTGAGCTGCGTTCCGGGCTCGCCGATCGACTGGGCGGCGATGATGCCGACCGCCTCGCCGATGTCCACCAGCTTGCCGGTCGCGAGCGAACGGCCGTAGCAGGCGGCGCAGACGCCGACCGCCGACTCGCAGGTCAGCACGGAGCGGACCTTGATGTCGGTGACGCCGGCGGCGACCAGCTTGTCGATGAGCACGTCGCCCACGTCCTCGCCCGCCTTCGCGACCACGGTGCCGTCCGTGCCGACCGCGTCAGCGGCCAGCGTCCGGGCGAACACCGAGTTCTCGACGTTCGGGTCGCGGGTCAGGGTGCCGTCCGCACCGACCGTGGCGATCGGCAGGTCGAGACCCTTGGTCGTGCCGCAGTCGTCCTCGCGGATGATGACATCCTGCGAGACGTCCACCAGACGACGGGTCAGGTAGCCCGAGTCCGCCGTACGGAGGGCCGTGTCGGCCAGACCCTTACGGGCACCGTGCGTCGCGATGAAGTACTCCGCCACCGACAGACCCTCGCGGTACGAGGAGATGATCGGACGGGGGATGATCTCACCCTTCGGGTTGTTCACCAGACCGCGCATACCGGCGATGTTGCGGACCTGCAGCCAGTTACCACGGGCACCGGACGTCACCATGCGGTTGATGGTGTTGTCCGCCGGGAAGTTGGCGCGCATGGCCTCGGCGACCTCGTTGGTGGCCTCGGTCCAGATCTTGACCAGCTCCTGGCGACGCTCGAGGTCGGTCGTGAGACCCTTCTCGAACTCGGAGTTGATCTTGGCGGCCCGCTTCTCGTAGCCGGCCACGATCTGCGCCTTGTTCGGCGGCGTCAGGATGTCGCTCAGCGACACCGTCACACCGGAACGGGTGCCCCAGTAGAAGCCGGCGTCCTTGATCCGGTCGAGCGCCGCGGCGACCTCCACCTTCGGGTACCGCTCCGCCAGGGCGTTCACGATCGACGAGATCGTGCCCTTGTCGGCGACGGCCTCCACGTAGGGGTAGTCCGCGGGGAGCGCCTCGTTGAAGAGGGCGCGACCCAGCGTGGTCTCCACGATGGCGGTGGTCGGCTCCGTACCGATCTCGGTCACGTCCGAGGGGACGTAGTTGTCGAGACGGATCTTCACCTTGGCGTTCAGGTGCAGCGTGCCCTGGTCCTTCGCGAGGATCGCCTCGGAGACCGAGGAGAACGCGCGACCCTCACCCTCAGCGCCCTCGCGGACGGTGGTGAGGTGGTGCAGACCGATGATCATGTCCTGCGAGGGCAGGGTGACCGGGCGGCCGTCGGACGGCTTCAGGATGTTGTTCGAGGCGAGCATCAGGATGCGGGCCTCGGCCTGGGCCTCCACCGACAGCGGCAGGTGCACCGCCATCTGGTCGCCGTCGAAGTCCGCGTTGAACGCGGCGCAGACGAGCGGGTGGAGCTGGATGGCCTTGCCCTCGACCAGCTGCGGCTCGAACGCCTGGATGCCGAGACGGTGCAGCGTAGGTGCACGGTTCAGCAGCACGGGGCGCTCGCGGATGATCTCCTCGAGCACATCCCACACCTGCGGGCGCGAACGCTCCACCATCCGCTTCGCGGCCTTGATGTTCTGAGCGTGGCTCAGGTCGATCAGGCGCTTGATGACGAACGGCTTGAACAGCTCCAGCGCCATCTGCTTGGGCAGACCGCACTGGTGCAGCTTGAGCTGCGGACCCACGATGATGACCGAACGGCCCGAGTAGTCCACGCGCTTTCCGAGCAGGTTCTGGCGGAAGCGACCCTGCTTACCCTTCAGCATGTCGCTGAGGGACTTGAGGGCGCGGTTGCCGGTACCCGTCACGGGGCGGCCGCGGCGGCCGTTGTCGAACAGCGCGTCGACGGCCTCCTGCAGCATGCGCTTCTCGTTGTTCACGATGATCTCGGGCGCGCCGAGGTCGAGCAGACGACGGAGGCGGTTGTTGCGGTTGATCACGCGGCGGTACAGGTCGTTCAGGTCGGAGGTGGCGAAACGGCCACCGTCGAGCTGGACCATCGGGCGCAGCTCCGGCGGGATCACCGGGACCACATCCAGAACCATCGCGGCCGGCGAGTTGCCGGTCGCAAGGAACGACGACACCACGCGCAGGCGCTTGATCGCGCGGATCTTCTTCTGGCCCTTGCCGGTGGCGATCTGCTCGCGGAGCAGGTCGGCCTCGGCGTTCAGGTCGAACGACTGCAGGCGACGCTTGATCGCCTCGGCGCCCATGTAGGCCTCGAAGTACAGGCCGTAGCGGTCGAGCAGCTCGTTGAAGTCCGCGTCCTCCGGCTTGAGGTCGCCGACCTTGAGGGTGCGGAACGACTCCCACACGCGCTCGAGTCGGGCGATGTCCTCGTCGAAGGACTTGCGCAGCTGGCCCATCTCCTTCTCCGCCGTGTCCTTGACACGACGCTTCTGGTCGGCCTTCGCGCCCTCCTCCTCCAGTGCGGCGAGGTCGGTCTCCAGGCGCTGCAGACGCTCGGCGACGCGGGCGTCGCGCTGGTCGGACAGCGTCTTGATCTCCAGGCGCAGCTCGTTCTCGAGGCCGGGGAGATCGGCGTGGCGACCCTCCTCGTCCACCTCGATCACCATGTAGGCGGCGAAGTAGATGACCTTCTCGAGGTCCTTCGGCGCCATGTCGAGCAGGTAGCCGAGGCGGCTGGGCACACCCTTGAAGTACCAGATGTGCGTCACCGGGGCGGCGAGCTCGATGTGGCCCATGCGCTCACGACGGACGGAGGACTTGGTGACCTCCACGCCGCAGCGCTCGCAGACGATGCCCTTGAACCGGACGCGCTTGTACTTGCCGCACGAGCACTCCCAGTCGCGGGACGGTCCGAAGATCTGCTCGCCGAAGAGGCCGTCCTTCTCCGGCTTCAGGGTCCGGTAGTTGATGGTCTCCGGCTTCTTGACCTCGCCGTAGCTCCAACGACGGATGTCGTCAGCGGTGGCCAGGCCGATACGCAGCTCGTCAAAAGTTGTTGCGTCGAGCAATGTGTTCACTCTCTCCTATTGAAGATTCGTCAGTTGGTCTGGCTGCCGGGTCAGATCTCGTCGATCGACGAGGACTCGAAGCGGGAGGAGATGTTGATGCCCAGCTCCTCCGCGGCGCGGAAGGCCTCGTCGTCCGAGTCGCGCAGGCTGACCGCCTGGCCGTCGGCCGAGAGCACCTCCACGTTCAGGCAGAGGGACTGCATCTCCTTGATGAGGACCTTGAAGGACTCCGGGATGCCCGGCTCCTGGATGTTCTCACCCTTGACGATGGCCTCGTAGACCTTGACGCGGCCGAGGATGTCATCCGACTTGATGGTCAGGAGCTCCTGCAGCGCGTACGCCGCACCGTAGGCCTCGAGGGCCCACACCTCCATCTCACCGAAGCGCTGGCCACCGAACTGCGCCTTACCACCGAGCGGCTGCTGGGTGATCATCGAGTACGGGCCGGTCGAGCGCGCGTGGATCTTGTCGTCGACCAGGTGGTGCAGCTTCAGGATGTACATGTAGCCGACCGACACCGGGTCCGGGTAGGGCTCGCCGGAGCGGCCGTCGAACAGCTGCGTCTTGCCGGAGGAACCGATCAGGCGGTCGCCGTCGCGCGTCGGGAGGGTCGAGTCGAGCAGACCCGCGATCTCCTCCTCCTTCGCACCGTCGAACACCGGGGTCGCGACCTTCGTGTTCGGCTCGGCCGAGAAGGCAGCCTCGGGGAGCTCAGCGGCCCACTTCGGCTTGCCCTTGATCTCCCAGCCGTTCTTGGCGATCCAGCCGAGGTGGATCTCCAGGACCTGACCGAAGTTCATGCGGCCCGGAACACCCAGCGGGTTCAGGATGACGTCGACCGGCGTCCCGTCGGCGAGGAACGGCATGTCCTCGACCGGCAGGATCTTGGAGATGACGCCCTTGTTGCCGTGACGGCCGGCGAGCTTGTCGCCCGCGGTGATCTTGCGCTTCTGGGCGATGTAGACCACCACGCGCTGGTTCACGCCGGAGCCGAGCTCGTCGTCGCCGTCCTGCGCGTCGAAGACCTTGACACCGATGATGGTGCCCTCCTCGCCGTGCGGGACCTTGAGGGAGGTGTCGCGCACCTCGCGGCTCTTCTCGTTGAAGATCGCGCGGAGCAGGCGCTCCTCGGCCGACAGCTCGGTCTCGCCCTTCGGCGTGACCTTGCCGACGAGGATGTCGCCGGGGCGCACCTCGGCGCCGATGCGGATGATGCCGCGCTCGTCGAGGTCGGCGAGCAGGTCGGGGCTCACGTTCGGGAGGTCGCGGGTGATCTCCTCCTTGCCGAGCTTGGTGTCGCGGGCGTCGACCTCGTACTCCTCGATGTGGATCGAGGAGAGGGTGTCGTCCTTCACCAGGTTCTGGCTGAGGATGATCGCGTCCTCGAAGTTGTGGCCCTCCCACGGCATGAACGCGACCAGCAGGTTCTTGCCGAGCGCGAGCTCGCCGTTCTCGGTGGCCGGGCCGTCTGCGACGACCTCGCCCGCCTCGATCCGGTCGCCCTCGTCGACGATCACGCGGTGGTTGTACGACGTGCCCTGGTTGGAGCGGTCGAACTTGCGCAGGTAATAGGTCTGGTACGTTCCGTCGTCCGCCATCACGGTGACCGCGTCGGCCGAGACCTCGGTGACCACACCGGACTTCTCTGCGGTGACCACGTCACCCGCGTCGATGGCCGCGTAGCCCTCCATACCGGTACCGACGACCGGGCTCTCCGAGCGGAGCAGCGGCACCGCCTGGCGCTGCATGTTCGCACCCATGAGGGCTCGGTTGGCGTCGTCGTGCTCGAGGAACGGGATCAGCGACGTACCCACCGACACCATCTGGCGCGGGGAGACGTCCATGTAGCCGATCTCCTCGGCGGGGATCAGGTCGACCTCGCCGCCCTTCTGACGGGCGAGCACGCGCTCCTCGACGAAGTGGCCGTTCGCGTCGAGCGGGGCGTTGGCCTGCGCGACGACGAAGTCGTCCTCCTCCGAAGCGGTCAGGTAGTCGATCTGGTCGGTGACCCGGCCGTCGACGACCTTGCGGTACGGCGTCTCGATGAAGCCGAAGGAGTTGATGCGAGCGAAGGACGCGAGCGAGCCAATCAGACCGATGTTCGGACCCTCAGGCGTCTCGATCGGGCACATGCGGCCGTAGTGCGACGGGTGGACGTCACGGACCTCGACGCCGGCGCGCTCACGGCTCAGACCACCGGGGCCGAGCGCGGAGAGGCGGCGCTTGTGGGTCAGACCCGCGAGCGGGTTGTTCTGGTCCATGAACTGCGACAGCTGCGACGTTCCGAAGAACTCCTTGATCGCGGCGACGACCGGTCGCACGTTGATCAGGGTCTGCGGGGTGATCGCCTCGATGTCCTGCGTGGTCATGCGCTCGCGGACGACGCGCTCCATGCGGGAGAGACCGGTGCGGACCTGGTTCTGGATGAGCTCGCCGACGGCGCGGATACGACGGTTGCCGAAGTGGTCGATGTCGTCGATGTCGAGACGGATGTCGGTCTCGACGCCGTTGCGGAGCCCCTTGAACGTGGTCTGGCCGTCGTGCAGGGCGACCAGGTACTTGATCGTGGCGATGATGTCCTGGACGGTCAGCACCGAGTCCGTCAGCGGGGCCTCGAGGCCGAGCTTGCGGTTGATCTTGTAACGGCCGACCTTGGCGAGGTCGTAGCGCTTCGGGTTGAAGTAGAAGTTGTCGAGCAGCGCACGCGCGGCCTCGGCGGCGACCTGCTCACCCGGACGCAGCTTGCGGTAGATGTCCTTGAGGGCCTCCTCCTTGGTGAGGATGGCGTCCTTCTCGAGGGTCAGCTCGATGGACTGGTACCCGGCGAACTCGGAGAGGATCTCCTCGCTCGTTAGGCCGAGGGCCTTCAGGAACACCGTGACCGACTGCTTGCGCTTGCGGTCGATGCGGACACCGACCTGGTCGCGCTTGTCGATCTCGAACTCGAGCCAGGCGCCGCGGCTCGGGATCACGCGCGCCGAGTAGATGTCCTTGTCGGACGTCTTGTCGGCGGTGGCCTCGAAGTACACGCCCGGGGAGCGGACGAGCTGCGACACGACGACACGCTCGGTGCCGTTGATGATGAAGGTGCCTCGCTCGGTCATGAGCGGGAAGTCGCCCATGAAGACCGTCTGGGTCTTGATCTCACCGGTGAGGTGGTTCATGAACTCGGCCTCGACGTAGAGCGGGGCCGCGTAGGTCTTGCCCTTCTCCTTGCACTCGTCGATCGAGTACTTCTTCTCTTCGAGGAAGGGGTTCGTGAAGGAGAGCTGCATGGTCTCGCCGAGGTCCTCGATGGGAGAGATCTCCTCGAAGATCTCCTCGAGGCCCGTGTTGGCGGGCAGATCCTGACGGCCCTGGGCCTGGGCCTCCGCGACGCGCGCCTTCCACGCGTCGTTTCCGACCAGCCAGTCGAAGCTCTCGGTCTGCAGAGCGAGCAGATCGGGAACGGTGAGGGTGTCCGTGATCTTTGCGAACGAGAGACGAGATGCGGCTCGTCCGTTCTTGGGTGTCTTGTCGGTGTTGGTTGCGTTGCGCGCAGCAGCCAAGGAAATAACCTCCGGGGCCCCGTCGGGCCAGTTACTGTCGGTCGTGTAGTTGTCTGGACGAGAACTCCCAGCCGGACCGCGCCGCCGTATCTGACCCGAGAAGACGGGCCCAGGCGCGCGAGGAGAAGTCAGAGCCGACCGCAATATGAAGGCAGAAGTTTGACTGGGAGCGCAAAGAACAACTATATGTCAAATAGACGCGCCGTGTCCAGTCTTTTTCTTGACCAGAGGCGGGTCCTCGTGTATAACGCGAGCCGGGCTCCCGTATTCCCGCGCTTCTCCCCCGGTTTTCCGCGGATTCAGGACCGGTGGGAGCGATAGGTCGGGAGCGTGTCCACGGTCGCGATGACGGCCTCCTCGCGCGGTCGGGGCGACCAGCCGAGCACCGTGCGGGCCTTCTCGGCGGACGCCCGCCGCACGGTCCCGATGTCGGGCAGGGAGTCGCGGACGCGCCGGCTGAAGGGCGCCGCGGCCTTGAGCATCCACATCGGCATGAGCTTCGTGCTCACCCGCCGACCCGCGGCCTCGCCGAGATGACCACGGATGAGGAGCGCCACCTCCTGCGCGCTCATCACCTCCCCCGCGATGGCGAGGAAGCGCTGCCCGGCTGCCTCGGGCCCGGTCATGGCGAGCAGGTGCAGGGCGGCGACGTCGCGCACGTCAACGATGCCGAAGTGGACGTCCGGCAGGCGCGGGAGGCGGCCCTCCTTCACCAGCCGGATCAGCTCGACGGAGCTCGACACGTCGGGGCCGAGCACAGGTCCCAGGATGCCGACCGGGTTCACGGTCGCGAGCTCCAGATCGCCGCCCTCGTCGTGGATGAAGGCCCAAGCGGCGCGCTCGGCGATCGTCTTCGACCGCACGTACGCGCTCACCGGGCGGCCGGAGTCCAGCTCGGTCCAGTCTTCCTCGGTGAAGGCGCGGTCGGTCGGGGCGTGCCCGTAGCCGATCGCGGCGAACGACGAGGTGAGCACGACGCGCTCGACGCCCGCGTCGCGCGCCGCCCGCAGCACGCGCAGGGCGCCGTCCCTCGCGGGGACGATCAGCTCGTCCGGGTCCTTCGGCTGTGTCGTCGGAAACGGGGATGCGACGTGCAGCACGAAGCGGGCGCCTGCCACGGCCTCCGCCCAGCCGTCGTCGCGGGTCAGATCGGCGACCGCGAACTCCAGCCGGTCGCCCGGGTCGTCGAGGCCGCCTGCGGCCAGCTGCGCGCGGACGTCGGCCGCCCGCGCGGGGGTTCGGATGGTGGTCCGCACCCGGTAGCCGGCCTGCAGCAGCGCGAGGACGCAGTGCGCGCCGACGAAGCCGGAGCCGCCGGTCACCAGGACGAGGTCGGAGGGCGGGATGCTCGGGTCGCTCACGCCGTCCATCCTTCCCCCGCCGCCGCCCCTGCGCTACCGCCCGGAGCGAGCGACTGCGCCCCTTTGGGACGAGTGCGGGCGCGCGAGCGGGCTCAGACGCCTCGAACGCGCACAGTCGCCGAGGGGAGGGCGGAGACGCGGCGACTGCGCCCCTTTGGGACGAATGCGGGTGCGCGGACGGGCGCACACATCGCGAACGGGCGCAGTCGCGCGGTGCGCGCGGGCGCGCGGCAAGGGTCAGGGGCGGACGAGCGCGATCGCCTGGGCGCGGTCGCGCACGGCGAGCTTGGCGAAGATCGCGTTGATGTGCGTCTTCACCGTGGCGACGCTGACGAACAGCGTCGCGGCGATCTCCGCGTTGCTGAGTCCGTCGGACACGAGGGCGAGCACCTCCGCCTCGCGGCGCGTCAGCGACGGGAAGCGGGTCAGGAGCGCGCCTGCAGGATCCGCCTCGGCGGGCGCCGCCGCGGTCAGCGAGCCGACGAGGCGGGCGCCGACCTCCGGCGCGAACGTGGACTGGCCGCTCGCGACGGCGCGCACGGCGGCCGCGAGCTCCGTCCGTCCGGCGTCCTTGGTGAGGTACCCGCGGGCTCCGGCGCGCAGCGCACCGACGATGGAGGCGTCGTCGGCGTAGGTGGTCAGCACGAGAACGGCCGTCCCCGGCGCCTCAGCCGCGACCCGGGCGGTCGCGGCGGCGCCGTCGAGCACCGGCATGCGCAGATCCATCAGCAGAACGTCCGGCTTCGCCGTCACGGCGAGCGCGACGGCCTCCTCGCCGTCGGACGCCTCGCCGACCACCTCCATGTCCGGCAGCAGGCCGAGCAGGGTCACCAGTCCGTCGCGGACGATCGCCTGGTCGTCGGCGACGGCGACGCGGATGGTGCGCTCGCCGGTCACCGCAGCACCGCCTCCACTGTCACGGTGAACCGGCCCCCGGAGGCCGATGCCGTCGCCATCCCGCCCGCGGCGAGCGCCGCGAAGCGCTCGCGCATCCCGTCGAGCCCGTGGCCGCCGCCGGAGGACGACAGGGCCGGGTGACCGGAGACGATCGGGTTGGAGACGGTCAGCCGCACCCGGTCAGTCTGCCAGTCGAGCCGTGCCTCCACGGGAGCGCCCGGCGCGTGTTTGCGGGCGTTGCTCAGCGCCTCCTGCAGCGCCCGCCGCAGCGCCGTCGCCTGCGTGGAGTCGAGCACGGACGGCGACCCGTGGACGGACAGCCCGGCCTCCCCGCCCAGCGCCCGGTGGGCGGCGACCAGCTCCTGCAGTTCCGCCTGGAGGTCGGACGGTGCCACCGGCGTGCGCGCACCCTCAGCCGGCTCGCGCAGCGCCGCCACGGCGCGGCGCGCGTCGGCGAGCCCGTCCGCGGCGAGTCCCCGCGCGTCCCGAACCCGGGTGCGGGCGGCGGCCGTGTCGCCGGACTCGAGCAGCGCATCCACCGCGTCCAGCTGGATCACCAGGCCGCCGAGGCTGTGGGCGAGCACATCGTGCAGGTCGCGCGCGATCGCCACGCGCGACTCCTCCTCGCGCAGGGTGAGGTCGCGCTCGCGCAGAAGGGCCGCCTGCTCCTCCGCGCGGCGGAACTGCCGGCGGCTGAGTCCTGCGAACACCGCGAGGACCAGGCCGCCCATCTCGGCCAGCACGGCGGTAACGCTCGCCTGCGCCGGCACAGCGCCCAAGGGGATGAGGGCGAGGCCGACCGCCGCGAGGCCGAAACCCTGCCATACCGGGTAGGTCGGATCGGCCAGCAGCACGACGACGCCGACGGCGGCGGGCACGACGGCGATCCCGTTCGTCGGGGCGGCGACGAGCGAGCCGGCCAGCACCATGACGACGGCGCACGCCAGCGCGGCGACACGCAGCCCGAACCGGGCGAGCACGCTCCGCACCACCCACAGCGCCGTGGCCGCCAGCCCGACCGCCAGCGCCCACACTGGACGCTGCGCGGTGTGGGAGGTGACGAGCCCGTAGCCGACGGCCACGGCGCCGACCACGGTCAGCGCGAGGGAGAGCAGGGTCGGCCGGACGGAGAGGTTCACCCCACCATCATGCGGCGAGCGCCGCGTGCCGATCGAGCCGGGCCGCGAAGACCGCCGTGCGGGAGAGCCGGTTGGCGGCGAGGACCAGCAGGATGATGCCGGTCGCGGACGCCAGATGCGAGCCCGCCTGCGCGGCCAGGACATCGAGGCCGACGCGGACCGCGATGACGACCACCCAGAGCACCAGGCCCAGGGCGCCGGTCCGGGACTCGTACACGGCGATGTCGCGTCCGTCCTTGCCGGTGGCGATCGGCTGCGGGAGCCGGCGGAAGTGGGCGATCGCGCCCATCCACGCCCCCACGCCGAGGGAGAGGACCAGCTCCCCTGCGACGACGGCCAGGTCGAGCGGGGTGATCGCGGCCGGCTTCACCTGCTGCGCGAGGAGGATGCCGCCGATGACGGCGAAGATCAGCGGCGAACGCCACATCTTGGCGAGGGCGACCGGGCGCCACGTCATCTGGCGCACGCCGATCCAGCCGATCACGAGGAGGATGAGCAGCGCGTTGGCGATGGTCTGAATGGTCATGTCCTCAGCCTCCCGGCACGCGCCCCGCGACGGCACCACCGCAGGGTGGAGGCCGGGTGGAGATCTCGGCGGAGCGGGTGGAGGCGCGACTAGGCTGCCGGTGTGCCGCAGAACCCGTCCCCGCCTGACCGACCTGGGCAGAACCCGTCTGTCGTCCTGTCCGAGAGCGGGTTCCAGGCGACGATCGAGCCGGACCGGTTCGTGCCGGGCGCGTACCAGCTGGTGGTGGACGGCACCCCGCAGTCGCATGTGAACCTGGACGACCCGTCGCAACTGTTCTTCGAGTACGTGCAGCGGATGGGCAACGTCATCGACCTGATCGGCGACCCGGGCGAGCCGATCACCGCCGTCCACCTGGGTGCCGGAGCCCTCACCCTCCCGCGCTACATCGCGTACACCCGGCCGGGGTCGCGGCAGCAGGTGGTGGAGCTGGAGAGCCGGCTCGTCGACCTGGTGCGCGAGAACCTGCCGCTCCCCCGCTACGCGCAGATCCGCATCCGGCACGGCGACGCCCGCGAGGTGGTCGGCAAGCTGCCCGCCGGGCTGCGCGGCTCGGTCGACCTGCTGGTGGTGGACATCTTCAGCGGCTCGCGCACGCCAGCGCACGTGACGAGCGTCGAGTTCTACCGCTCGGCCGTCTCGCTGCTGAAGCCGGACGGCATCGTGCTGGTCAACGTCGCGGACGGGCCTCCCCTGACCTTCGCGCGCAGCCAGGTGTCGACCCTGGGCGCGGTGGTGGAGAACGTGGCCGCGCTCGCCGAGACGCAGGTGCTGAAGGGCCGCCGCTTCGGAAACGTGGTGCTGGTCGGGTCGAATTCGCCGCTCCCGCTGGAGTGGCTGCCGCGGCTGCTGGCGAGCGGGCCGCATCCCGCGAAGGCCGTCGCCGGTGAGGAGCTGCGGACGTTCACCTCCGGCGCCCCGATCGTGACGGATGCGACCAGCGTGCCGTCGCCGACCCCGGCGCGCAGCATCTTCCAGTCCGGGACGCGGCGGGACTGAGGGGCGTCTGCGGGTCAGGCGTGCCGGAAGGTCACCGGCTGGCCGGGACGCAGCTGCGCGAAGGCGTCGAGCGACGCGTCGGCGACGACGGCGATCACGGGGTAGCCGCCGGTCACGGGGTGGTCGGCGAGCAGGACCGTCGGGCGGCCGTCCGGCGACACCTGCACCGCGCCCGCGACCATGGGCTCGCTCGGCAGCTCTGCGGTGTTCGCACGCTCGAGCAGCGGTCCGTGTCGCGGCTCGATCCCGACGGCGTGCGACGGGATGCGCTCGGCGTCGAGCCGGACGCCGACGCGGTCGCTCTCCGCTCCGGCGCGCCAGCCCACCGAGAAGAAGGCGTCGAGCGCGGCGGCCGTGAACCAGTCCGCTCGCGGGCCGCGGTGCGCCCGGATCTCCACCGTTCCGGTGCCCGGCTCGGCGACGGGCACGAAGTCGAGCAGCGGGAGGTCGGTTCCGGGATGCTCGCCGACGGGCAGCACGTCCCCAGCCCGCAGGGGCGCGGGTCCGAGACCGGCGAGCGTGTCGCGGGAGCGCGAGCCGAGCACGGGCGGGACGGCGATGCCGCCGCGGACGGCGAGGTACCAGCGGACTCCGGACGCCGCGGTGCCGACGCGGAGGACCTGGCCGGCGCGCGCGGGCACGGCGAGGTGCGCATCCACCGGCCGGCCGTCGAGCAGTAGCGGACCGGTCGCGCCGGCCACCGCGAACCAGGCGTCGCGCTCGAAGCGCACCTCCAGGCCGCCGAACAGCACCTCGACGCCGGCGTCGCCCTCGTCGTTGCCGAGCAGCCGGTTCGCGAGCCGCAGGGCGCCGCGGTCGAGCGCGCCCGACCGGCCGACGCCGAGCGCCGCGAAGCCCGGACGGCCGAGGTCCTGCACCAGGGCGAGCGGCCCGGTGTCCAGCACGCGGAGGCTCATCGCACCTCCCGGAAGCGCACGACCGTCCCCGGGCGCAGCAGCGCGGGCGGGTCCGCGGTCTCGTCCCACAGCACGGCGTCGGTGCGGCCGATCAACTGCCAGCCTCCGGGGCTGGAGCGAGGGTAGACGCCGCTGAACGCTCCGGCGAGCCCGACGGAGCCCGCGGGCACGGCCGTGCGCGGCGTCGCCCGGCGCGGCACTTCGAGGGGATCGCCGTCGGTGACCAGGTACGCGAAGCCGGGGGCGAAGCCGCCGAAGGCGACCCGCCATGCCGCACGGGTGTGCGCCGCGACGACCTCCTCCGGCGAGAGGCCCGTGACGCGGGCGACCTCGTCGAGGTCCTCGCCGTCGTACACGACGTCGAGCTCGACTAGGCGCTCCTCCGCGTCGGCAGCGGCCAGCGGCGCCGTGCGCTCCAGCCAGCCTGCGGCGGCGCTCAGCGGCAGGATGCGCGGGTCCACGACGACTGCGATGGTGCGCGCGGCGGGCACGAGCTCGACGACGCCGTCCGGCCGGGAGGCGTCGAGCCCGCGGAACAGGGCGAGCACCGCATCCAGGTCGTCCAGCTCCACCAGCAGTGCGTGGTCGCCGTACGGCAGGATGCGCCGCCCGGTCATGCGAACGGCCCGACATCGACGCCGGCGGAAGCCAGGGCGTCGCGCACGGCCGCGGCCATCGCGACCGCGCCGGGGGTGTCGCCGTGCACGCAGAGCGAGTCCACGGCGACCGGGATGTCGTTGCCGTCGGCGGCGATCACCGTCCCGTCCTCGACCATGCGGACCGCACGTGCGGCGATCGCGCCGTCGTCCGTGAGCAGCGCGCCCGGCTCGCCCCGCGGCACGAGCGTGCCGTCGGCGCGGTAGCCGCGATCGACGAACGCCTCCCGCACGAAGCGGACGCCGGCCTCCTCGGCGGCGCGCTCCACCGCGGACCCGGCGAGGCCCAGCAGCGCGAGCCGCGGGTCGAACGCGGCCACCGCGTCCACCACGGCCCGGGCCTGGTGCTCGTCGGCGACGATCCGGTTGTACAGGGCGCCGTGCGGCTTCACGTAGCGGACCGTCGTCCCGGCCACCCGGGCGAGCCCGGCGAGGGCGGACAGCTGGTACAGCACCTCGTCGCGAAGCTCGCCGGCGGGCACGTCCATCGCGCGCCTCCCGAAACCGGCCAGGTCGCGGTAGGAGACGTGTGCGCCGACCGTCACGCCGTTCGCCGCGGCCTCCCGGCACGTCGCGAGCATGGTGGATGCGTCGCCCGCGTGGAAGCCGCAGGCGACGTTCGCGCTCGAGACGATGCGCAGCAGCGCGGCGTCGTCGCCCATCGACCAGGCGCCGAACGACTCGCCCAGGTCGCTGTTGAGGTCCACCGAACGCGGCATGCCCCTATTCTGGCCGACCCCGACGGCGGCCAGCTATGGGGCGCGACACGCCGTCATCGCGAGGGCGAAACGGCGTGTTGCGGCCCATGGATGCGCGGCTAGCGCGTGGCGGCCGCGCGCGCCCGATGTGCACGGACCTTGGCGCGGTTGCCGCAGCGCTGCATGGAGCACCAGCGGCGGGTCCCGCTGCGCGAGGTGTCGAGGTAGACGAGGTCGCAGTCGTCCGCCGAGCACTCGCGGATGCGGCCGTCGACGTCCGGGCCGAACAGGCGCACGGCGTCGCGCGCGATCGAGCCGAGGGCCTGGTGCGGGCGGGCGTTCGTCCGGCCCGCCTGGCGACCTCCGCCGGCGAGCACCGGCGGGATGTCGGGGGTCGCGGCGAACAGGTTGACCACATCCACGTCGTCGGGCTCCAACTGCTCCCCGCGGCTCGCCTGGCGCGCCAGCCGGCCGATCGCGGAGCGGAGGGTGCGGGCGTCGCGCAGCTCCCGCTCGCCTGCGGTCGGCGCCACTTCGGGGAACCGCTCCGTCAGCCAGGCGTTGAGCGTCGCCGGGTCGCGAACGGTCTGCCACTCGTCGACCTCGGGGTGGTCGAGGCCGCCGGTGTAGGCGAAGTCGAGGGCGAGCGACCCGGAATCGAACCACCAGGGCTGGCCGTGGGACGGCTCCATCCACTGGCCGGTTCCCCTGGTCACGATCGCTTCTGTCGCCATGTAACCAATATAGTCGGTTACCTCGTCGCCTCCGCCGCGACGCCCGCGCCCGCGATGGCGCCCGGAAAACCCTACCGGAGACGGACGACCGCGACCTCCGGCACGCGGCATACTGGGCGGATGACCGCGACACGCCCGGACCCGCACGCACCGCTGGAGGGCTCGACGGTCCTGCTGCGCGCGCTCACCCTCGACGACCTGCCCGACCTCTTCGACGCGATCGGGCATCCCGAGGTCTTCGCGGGCGGCTGGGGCGGGGGTCCCGCCGCCTACCGGGACACCTACGAGGAGTGGCGGGAGTTCATCGTCCGCTACCTCGACTGGGAGCGCAGCAACGTCACCGCCGTCGTCCTGCGCGACGGCGACCGGCTCGTCGGCACCACCACGCTCGGCGACTTCGACCTGGTGAACGACTCCGCCCACATCGGCTGGACCGCCTACGCGCCGGAGGTGTGGGGCAGCCGGGTCAACGCCGAGGCCAAGCGGCTCCTGCTCGGCAGCGCGTTCGACCACGGCTTCGAGCGGGTCAAGCTCCAGGCCGACGTGCTCAACGAGCGCTCGCGCGCCGCGATCCTGCGGCTCGGCGCGAGCTTCGAGGGCGTCCTCCGGCACACGCAGCGCCGCGCCGACGGCAGCTGGCGCGACACCGCCGTCTACTCGATCCTGAGCGAGGAGTGGCCAGCCGTCCGGGATTCGCTGGACGAACGCCTCGGCGCGGCGCGGCTCTGAGAGACCGCTACTCGGCGGCGGCCGCCGCGGCGACCTTCCGCTGCGAGGCGGACACTTCGCGGTGCTGCCACGAGATGAGGTTCGCCGCGTCGAACCGCCTGCTGCACGCGCCGCACGCCAACGCTCGCGCGGGCTTCCGGTAGCGGTAGTGGGTGTGGCCGTTCGGGCAGGTGCCGACCCACGGCGCCAGGTCGTCGGCGATCGCGCCTCCGTGCAGGCGCTTGCCCTCGTAGCCGAGGTCGAGGGCGATCGCCCGCCACTTCGGCCCGTGACCTGCACGCGGACCGGCAAGCGCGTGCGCGACCTCGTGCAGCAGGATCTGGTGGATCTCGTCGTCCTCGTACCGGGACGCCAGGTAGCGGGAGACCGTGATGCGCTTGTCGGTGAAGTTGCACTGGCCGGCGCGGGTCTTCGCGTTGTCGAAGCCGAAGCTCCAGTGCGCCGGGTCGAGGTGGAGGGCGATCAGCGCCTCCGCCCAGCGGCGCACGCGGTCGAGCTCGGCCATCAGGCACGACCCCCCGCGGGAGAGCTCACAACCTCCATGGCCTGCATCCTACGCGCGATCGGGGTCGCCCTGATCGTCCGATGCCGGCGCCGCGCCGCGCTGCGCGTCGAGCGCGGACTGCACGACGGCGACCGCCGTGAGGGCGGCCTGGATCTCGGCGGGCGACGCGCCCAGCTTCTCGCGCAGGAAGACGGCGGCGGTCATGTCGGCCAGCGCGTTCTCGAAGTCGCCGGTGTCGAACCAGACCTTCCCCCGGTTCTGGATGGCGAACGCCTCCAGCGCCGTCCACTCGCGTCCGCGGGCCTCATCCACGCAGCCGGTCAGCTCCACGATCGCCTCGTCGGTCTTGCCCTGGTACTGCAGCACCTGGGCGCGGCGGACGCGGGCGCCGAGCAGCTGCTCGCGGTCGCCGGTGAACCGGGCCTGCCGCACCGCCTCGTTGGCCACCTCGATCGCGTCGTCCAGCCGGCCGAGCAGCCGGAGCAGCACGGTCTTCTCGTTGAGCGCGGAAAGGCTCCGCAGGCTGCCGAGCTCCTCGAGACGCTCGTCGGCAGCGCGCAGATCGACGCGCTCGCGCAGGGTGGCCGGATCGTATCCGAGGATGATGCTCAGGGTTCTGCTCCCGATCGGTGGTTCCCCACCAGACTACCCGTTGGAGCGCGTCAGCCCGGGCGTTTGGCCGCCACCGCCGGCACGAGCGGGACCTCGATCAGCCGGTCGTCCCCGCTGCGCGGCGAACCGCGGCCGTCGGTGTTGTTCGTGAGCAGCCAGAGCCGGTCGCCGAGCGCGACGACGTCGCGCAGGCGGCCGAACGTGCCCTCGAAGAACGGGGCGACGGTCACCGGCGCCGCGCCGGCGGTCGACCACGCCGTCCAGAGCCGCTGTCCGCGCAGCGCCGCGAGGAACACGGTGTCGCCGACCACGGCCAGTCCGCTCGGGCTGGCCTCGTCGGTCGGCCACTGCGCGACCGGGTCGGTGTACTTCGGGTCCCCGCCGATGCCCTCCACGACCGGCCAGCCGTAGTTCGAGCCCGGGCGGATGATGTTGAGCTCGTCCCAGGTGTTCTGGCCGAACTCGCTCGCCCACATCGTGCCGCGCGAATCCCACCCGATGCCCTGCGGGTTGCGGTGCCCGTACGACCACACCGGCGAACCGGGGAACGGGTTGTCGCCCGGCACCTGCCCTTCGGGGGTGACACGGAGGATCTTGCCGCCGAGGGAGGCGACGTCCTGCGCGTTCGAGGGGTTCGACGCGTCCCCTGCGGTGATGTAGAGCATCCCGTCCGGGCCGAAGGCGATGCGGCCGCCGTCGTGGTTCGACGCCTTCGGGATGCCGGTGACCACGGGCTGCGGGTCGCCGATCGCGTAGTCGCCGGGGACCCCGCTCAGCGGCATCCGGACCACCCGGTTGTCGTTCGCAGTCGTCAGGTACGCGTACAGGTATGGCGGCGCGGACCGGTCCTGCACCGCCAGGCCGAGCAGACCGCCCTCGCCCTGGTGCACGACGCCGGGCACCGTGCCCACGTCGCGCAGGCCCCCCTGCGGCAGCCGCTCCCGAACGAGGCCGGAGTCGCGCTCGCTGATGAGAGCGGAGCCGCTCGGCAGCGGGACGACCGACCACGGTGCGTCCAGGCCGGTCTCCAGCACGGTGGTCTCGGTGCCGGGCTGCCACGGGATGGCCGCGATCGGCGAGGACGACCCCGTCGGCCGCGGCGCCGATGTCGGCGTCCGCGTCACCGTAGGATCGGGGGCCGGGGACGAGCAGCCCGCCAGGACGAGCGCGGCCGCCGCCAGGGCCGCTGGCCCTGCGCGACGGCCGAGTCGGAACATCGTGCCTCCTGCGCCGTCAGTCGACGACGCGGACGTCCTTCCAGAAGGCGACGTAGTTGCTGTAGTCCTTGCCCACCCGGTCGAAGGAGCTCGGGTATGGGGTCGGGTAGCTCCAGGCGCGGTCCTGCAGCAGGCCGGAGTCGGACTTCACGGAGAAGTACTGGCACTCGCCCTTCCACGGACACGTGTACGGCGTGTCGCTCTCGACGAGGTACTCCGACTTCACGCTCGCGGGCGGGAAGTACCAGTTGCCCTCGATGCGGATGAGGTCCTCCTGCGGGGCCTCGGCGATCACGGTGTCGTTCAGCACGGCTTTCATCGAATAAACCTCCTGTGAAGCGCCAACGTACGCCGGCGGGCGATCATTCCGCGCCGGGTGCACCGCTCTGCCGGGAGGCTCGCAGCACGGTCACAGCGTCGGACGAGCCCAGCCGGCCCAGCGCGGCGATGTCGGATGCGACCGCACCTCCGGCGATCCGCTCCTGGCCGGAGACGGACGCGGTGAGCAGGTGCGCGACGGCGCCGCGGAGGCCGACGAAGGCGGCGCACGCGGCGGCCGCCTCAGGCGACGAGTAGTCGATGCCGAGGGCGGCGAGGGCATCGACGACGGCGCCGGCGGCCAGCAGATCCTCGACGGCGAAGCGCTGCGCGCCGGAGGAGGTGGTCTCGCCCGCGGCGACGACCGAGATCATCGCCCGGCGGCCGAGACGGACCTGCTCGTCGAGGAGCCAGCGCGCGACCGCGGGAGCGTCGGTCAGGCCAGCGAGGAGCACCGCGCCGTCGCCGGGCAGGTCGGCCGCAGCGGCCGGGGTGCCCGCGGTGTCCGCATCGGCGGGGAGCGCATCTACCCACACCACCACGTCGGCGTCGGCGGCCACGGCGGCCGCCCCTTCGACTCCCCAGTCGAAGCGCACCTGGTACTTGGCCTGGCGGGGAGCGGCGGGGACGACGGAGACGGGGGCCTGCTGGGTCACCGGGCCATCGTAATGCGGGCCGGCGGCCGGCCTCCGCGTGTTTCGCCCGGTGACGGACGCATCTGCCGGCGGATCAGCTCGAAGTCGTGCCGGGTGAGCTCGATCACCCCCCGACGCAGCTGGTAGCCCCAGCCGGCGCGGTCGCGGGTGAAGTCGAGCGCGTCGAGCAGCGGACGGATGGGAGTGGCGACGGCGTCGTGGTCCCAGTCCACCCGCCGCCGCCAGGGCAGGAAGTCTCCGGCGGGGCCTCGCATCGTCGGGCCCTGGGTGACCTGGAACACCTCGTCGTCGGCGATGCGGCCGACCGCGGTGAACTGCTTCAGCGGCTCGCCGTCGGGGTAGGAGACGCGGGGCGAGTAGTAGACGAACCCGTCGGCCGGGCCCATCTGCGCGAGAGGAGCCTTCGCGCCGTGGTTCACCTGGGCGAACCCGCCCGCGACGCCGCGCAGCACGTGGTCCTGCTGCACCACTCCGAGCCAGTACCGGATCGCCATGCTCCCGTTGTAGCGCATGCCACCGACGCGGGATGTCGAAATCGCGGTCCGGCGAGCGACGCACGGCTTGAAGACACCGCCGACGAGGACAGGATGGGACCATGCGGACGGACGAGGACGAGGTGCGGCGGACCGTCGAATCGGTGTGGCGGATCGAGTCGGGCCGCCTGATCGCCGGTCTGGCCCGCTCCACCGGCGACGTGGGGCTCGCGGAGGAGCTCGCACAGGACGCGCTCGTCGCCGCCCTCGAGCAGTGGCCGGAGACCGGCGTCCCGCGCAACCCCGGAGCCTGGCTGACCACGGTCGCCAAGCGACGCGCTGTCGACGGCTGGCGGCGGCGCCAGCGGCTGGACGACCGCTACGCCGCGATCGCGCACCACCTGGAGCAGGAGCTCGGCGACGACGACCCGGCCCGCGCCGTCCAGGAGCCGATCGGCGACGACCTGCTGCGGCTCGTCTTCGTGGCATGCCATCCCGTGCTCCCCCAGCCGGCCCGCGTCGCGCTGACGCTCAAGCTCCTCGGCGGCCTGTCGACCGAGGAGATCGCGCGCGCCTTCCTGGTGCCGCCCGCCACGATGGCGCAGCGGATCGTCCGGGCGAAGCGCACGCTCAGCGCGGCCGGCGTGCCGTTCGAGGTGCCGGAGCGGGCCGAGTTCGCCGAACGTCTGGCGTCGGTGCTCGAGGTCGTCTACCTGATCTTCAACGAGGGCTACTCCGCGACTGCGGGCCAGGACTGGATCCGGCCCGACCTCTGCCGCGAGGCCCTGCGCCTCGGCCGCGTGCTGGCCGAGCTGACGCCGCGTGAGCCCGAGGTGCACGGGCTGGTGGCGCTCATGGAGTTCCAGGCGTCGCGGCTCCGGGCGCGCACAGCCCCGGACGGCTCGCCCATCCTGCTGCAGGACCAGGACCGGGCGCGCTGGGACCGCATCCTGATCCGCCGCGGCGTCGCAGCGCTCGCCCGCAGCGACGAGCTGCGTGCGAGCAGGCGGCCCCCGGTGAGCCGCGGGCCGTACGCCCTCCAGGCCGCGATCGCGGCATGCCACGCGACGGCGCCGGCCGCCGCGGCGACCGACTGGGAAGAGATCGTCGCTCTGTACGGCGCGCTCGCGGAGCTGCGCCCGTCGGCGGTCGTCGAGCTCAACCGGGCGGTCGCCCTGTCGATGGCCTACGGGCCGGAGGCGGGCCTGGAGGTCGTCGACCGGCTGGCCATCGACGGCGCGCTCGCGTCGTACCACCTGCTGCCGTCGGTGCGGGCCGACCTGCTGCAGCGGCTCGGTCGCACGGCGGAGGCCCGGCAGGAGTTCGAGCGGGCCGCTGCGATGACGGGCAACGAGCGCGAACGGGAGCTGCTGCTGGCGCGAGCCGGGGAATGCCTCTGAGAACGGCATCCCGAGGCCACCGCGGCGCGCGCAGGGGTGACACTGAGAGCATGCGCGTGCTGCTGAAGCTGATGCTCGACTGCGACCCGGACGCCGCCTGGCGGGCCCTGCAGAGCCCCACAGCGTTCCGCGAGGTCGCGCTGCCCTGGCTGGACTTCCGGTCGGACGAGCCGGCCGGCTTCCCGACCACCTGGGGCGCGGAGCACCGCGTGACCGTGAAGGCGCTCGGCGCTTTCACGGTCGGCACGCAGGCGATCCGGCTCGACACGCTGCGCTCGACCGATCCGCGTGAGGCGGGGACGCGCATCCTGCGGGACAGCGGGGGCGGCACCGGCGGGATGCTCGCGGCGGTGCCCCGGCTCGACCATCGCATGGCGATCGCACCGGACCCGGCCGGGCCGGACGAGCACGGGCGGCTGCGGACGCTGTACCGCGACCAGCTGATCGTCCGCGCCGGCGCGCTCACCCCGTTCGCCTGGTACGCCTTCTGGCTGTTCTGGCAGTGGCGCGGTGCGCGCCTGCGGCGGCTGGCCCCCACCTGGGCCTACGATCCCGAAGGGCGGGACGGCGACGGACACGTCCCCGAGACGACGAGCGCGGAGGAACGATGACCAGCGCGGAGCAGACCAGCGAGGCCACGACGGAGGGCGGCGAGGCACGGGCGGTGACCGCCGCGCAGACCGCGGACTGGCGCCGTCGCGTGTTCGCGATGTACGCGTCCGTGCGCCGGCTGGCCGCACACGACCCGATCGAAGCGCACGCGCACTGGACCTCGTGCCGCAACGACCTGTTCTCGTCGCATCCCGCATCCCCGCTGCTGCCGGAGGACCGCGAGCGCTTCACCGGGCTGCCGATCACGCCGTACGACCCGGACTGGCGGTTCGAGCTGCCCGTGCACCCGGCCGCCGAGCCGAAGCGGATGGATGTCGAGACCGGCACGGACGGCGTGGTGCCGTTCGAGCTGCTCGGGACGGTGCGGGTGCCCTTCGCCGGGACGCTCGATGTGTGGCGGCTGGCGTCCTACGGCGGCGGGCTGTTCGTGCCGGTCAAGGATGGACTGGCGGGGAAGCCCGGCGGCACCTACGGCGGCGGGCGCTACCTGATCGACACGATCAAGGGCGCCGACCTCGGCCTCGACTGGGACGACGAGGGCGCGAGCCTCGTGCTCGACTTCAACTTCGCCTACAACCCGTCCTGCGCCTACGACCCCGCCTGGGCCTGCCCGCTCGCGCAGGCCGGCAACACCCTCCCCGTCGAGATCCCCGTCGGAGAGCGCTACCCCGCCGCCTGACCGTAACCCTCGTCCGAAGCCATCTGTTCCTGAGTTCTTCGAGTCCGCGACGGCGTGTCGCTCGAAAAACTCAGGAACTGATGGCTTGGGGCGGGCGGGCTAGGGACGGGAGACGAGGGTGAGGCGCTGGGTGGGGCGCGTCATGGCGACGTAGAGGGAGGCGGCGCCGCGCGGGGATTCGGCGGCGAGCGCGTCCGGGTCGGCCAGCACGACGGCGTCGAACTCCAGACCCTTGGCCTCGTAGCCGGTGAGCACGGCGATCGGACGGGTCAGGCCGGCGGCGCCGCGACCGGCCTGTTCGCCGAAGCGGGCGGCGACGGCCTCCGCCACCGCGGGCAGGTCGGCGGCCGTCGCGATCACGGCGACCGTTCCGGTGTCGTCGATGCCGCGGTCGTGGGACACCGCGTCCGCGACGGCGTCGCCGAGCGCGCCGGCGTCCTCGGAGGCGGCGGTCACGCGCCGGATCGGCCACTCGCCCTCGCGCACCGCCCGCGTCGGCGTGATGGGCAGGCCGGCGTCGGAGGCGATCCGCTCGGCCTCACGCGTGATCTGCGCGGGCGTGCGGTAGTTGACCGTGAGCTCCTCGAGCCGCCAGGCGTCCTTGAACAGCGGCTGCAACGCGTCCCGCCAGCTCGTCGCGCCCGCCGCGGAGGCGACCTGCGCGATGTCGCCCACGATCGTGAACGACTTCATCGGGCAGCGTCGCAGCAACACGCGCCACTGCATCGGCGACAGCTCCTGCGCTTCGTCGACGACGACGTGACCGTACGTCCAGCTGCGGTCCGCTGCGGCGCGCTCGGCGGTCGTGCCACGGTCGGCCTGCTCGGCGAAGCCGTCCGCCAGCTGCTCGGCGCTGACCAGGCCCTGCACGCCCATGTTCCGGATGGCGGCCCGCGCGTTCTCCAGGTCGCGCTTGCGCTGCCGCTCGCGCTCGCGGTCGGCCGGGTCCGGCTTGCCGGGGAAGTCCCCGAGCAGCTCGGCCGCCTCATCCAGGAGCGGCACGTCGGAGACGGTGAACGGCTCGGACCGGTCGCGCAGCAGGGCGGCCCGGTGCGCCTCCGACCAGCGCGGGGTCAGCTCGGCGAGCCACGCGGGGCGCGCAAACAGGTCCTGCAGCAGCTTCTGCGGCGTCAACGGCAGCCAGGCCGTGTTGAGCAGCACCCGCACGTCGTAGGAGGTGCGCAGGTCCTCGCGCAGCACTTTCAGGTCGGCGTCGTCGATCGTGGAGCCGGTGGCGCGCAGCTGGGCGGCGAGCTGGTCGGTCAGCTCGGCGAGCGCGTGCTTCACGAAGGTGACCCGGGCGACGTTGTGCGGCTTTCCGGTTCGCTGGGCCTTCGCGATGGCGCGCTGGACGAGGTCGGGCGACACCGTCAGGCGCTCGTTGTCGACGACGATCGTCTGCTCCTCCGCCGGCGCCTTCTGCCGCGACTTCACGGCGCGCGAGAGCAGCCGCGCCATCTGCGCGGAGCCCTTGAGGACGGCGGCCTCCGGAGCATCCTCGGCCGTCGCCTCCACGCCAGGGAAGAGGTCGCCGAGCGTCGACATGACGACGCCCGTCTCGCCGAGCGACGGCAGCACCGCCTCGATGTACCGCAGGAAAGCGGTCGACGGGCCGACGACGAGCACACCGGACGCGCTCAGCCGCTGGCGGTTCGCGTACAGCAGGTAGGCGGCGCGGTGCAGGGCGACCGCGGTCTTGCCGGTGCCCGGTCCGCCCTGGACGACGAGCGCGCCGCGGAGGTCGGAGCGGATGATGCGGTCCTGCTCGGCCTGGATGGTCGCGACGATGTCGTGCATCCGCCCGGTGCGCTGGGCGGTGAGCGCTGCCAGCAGCGCGCCCTCGCCCTGGACCTTCTCCTGGGACTGCTCGCCATCGAGCAGGGCTTCGTCGAACACCTCGTCGTCGATGCGCGTGACCTGGCGGCCGGACATGGTGAGGTGGCGCCGGGCGCGCACCCCCATCGGCTCGCTGGCGGTCGCCTGGTAGAAGGCGCCGGCCTGCTGGGCACGCCAGTCCACCAGCACGGAGCGCTCGTCCTCGTCGCGGAGGCCGACCCGCCCGATGTACCGGTGGTCGGTGCCATCCATCGGCTCCTCCAGCAGCAGCCGGCCGAAGACGAGACGCGAATCCACCTCCCGGAGCTGGGTCAGCTGGTCCTCGTACAGCCGCGCGAAGGCGTCGCGTTCGCTGCGCGCCTGGTGGTTGCTGCCGACGCTGTCGCGCCGCACGCGGGCCAGCCGCTCCTCCGTCTCGGCGCGCAGCCGATCGAGCCGCTGGTACAGCTCCGCGACCACGGCGCGTTCGCGTTCGAGCTCCGACTCCACCACGCCCATGGCCACCTCTCGTTTCCGGGCCGACAGTCTACGACCTCCGGATGTGTCCCCGCTCCCAGCAGCCGCACGGCCGCATGCCCTAGAGTGGTGATGCGGGCCGATTCTGCCCGCTGCGTCGTAGAACGCTTCGCGTCGCGCCGGGCCTGGGTCTCCAACCGATTCCGCCCCGCACGCTTCTCTTCATACGGCGAACGATCGCGCCGCTCGGTGCGCTCGCCACCCGCCCGGTCCGCCGCATGCCGACCGGTCATCGCCCGAAAGGCACACCTTTGTCTCAGACTTTCGCCGACCTCGGCGTCCCCGCCCCGCTCGTCTCGGTCCTCGCGGCCGATGGCAAGACCACCGCGTTCCCCATCCAGGCCGACACGCTCCCCGACGCCCTCGCGGGCAAGGACGTCCTCGGCCGCGGCAAGACCGGCTCCGGCAAGACCATCGCCTTCGCGCTGCCGCTCGTGGCGCGCCTCGGCACCGTGCTCGCCGGCGGCCGCCGCCGGGCCGGCCGCCCGCTCGCCCTCGTGCTCGCACCTACCCGTGAGCTGGCCACCCAGATCGCGGCCACCTTCCGCCCGCTCGCCGACGCCTACTCGCTTCGCGTCTCGACCGTGTTCGGCGGCGTCTCGCAGAACAAGCAGGTCGCCGAGCTGAAGGCCGGCGTCGACATCCTCGTCGCCTGCCCGGGCCGCCTCGAAGACCTGATGAAGCAGGGCTTCGTGTCTCTGGACGCGGTGGAGATCACCGTGCTCGACGAGGCCGACCACATGGCCGACCTCGGCTTCCTCCCGGTCGTGACCCGCATCCTCTCCGCCACCCCGAAGGACGGGCAGCGCCTGCTGTTCTCGGCCACGCTCGACAACGGCGTGGACAAGCTGGTCACCCGGTTCCTGCACTCCCCCGTGCTGCACTCGGTCGACGACGAGACCAGCCCGGTCGAGGCGATGACCCACCACGTGCTGCAGGTCGACACCCCGGACGAGAAGAAGGCGCTCGTCGAGGCGCTCGCCTCCGGCACCAGCCGCCGCATCCTGTTCACGCGCACCAAGCACCAGGCGAAGAAGCTCGCCAAGCAGCTGACGGCCTCCGGCATCCCCGCGGTCGACCTGCACGGCAACCTCGCGCAGGGCGCCCGCGACCGCAACCTGGCGGCGTTCGGCGACGGCAGCGTGAAGGTGCTCGTCGCCACCGATGTCGCCGCGCGCGGCGTGCACGTGGACAACGTGGAACTCGTCGTGCACGTGGACCCGCCGGCGGAGCACAAGGCGTACCTGCACCGCTCCGGCCGCACGGCGCGTGCCGGCAGCGCGGGCGACGTCGTCACCGTGATGATGTCCTCGCAGGCGGACGACGTCCGCACCCTTCTCCGCAAGGCGGCGATCTCGGTCGCCCCGCAGCGCGTCACGGCGGGCTCGCCCGCCGTCGTCTCCCTCGTGGGCGACGTCGCGCCGCGCGTCGCGCCCGCTCCCGAGCAGCCGCGGAACGCGGGCGGCGGGACCTCCCAGGGCGCGAACGCGCAGCGCAAGCGCGCCCGGCGCGCGGGCGGCGGTGCCGGCGGTCAGGGCGGCTCCGGTCGTACCGGTCAGGGTACGGGTACCGGCCGGGGCGGTTCGGGGCGTTCGGACGCCGCGGGCTCGCAGGCGGGAGGTTCGCGCCGCCGCGGACGCGGCCAGCACCCCAACGGCGCACCGGCCGCAGCGGGGGCCCGCTCCGACGGCCGCGGCGGCTCGGGTCACGGCTCGGGCGGCCAGCGCTCGGGCCAGCAGGGCTCGTCGAAGAGCGGCGGTCGCACCTCCGCCGCGGTCTACTCCACCTCGAGCTCGTCGTCCTCCGACGGGTCGGTGCGCCGCGGACGCGGCTCGCGCCGCGCCCAGGGCTGACACCCGCAGGACGCCCTAGGGCGTCCGCTCCACGGGCGCGGCCGGCCCCTGTGCGTCGGCTGCGCCCGTTGCGTCGGCTGCGCCGGTTGCGTCGGCTGCGCCCGTTGCCGCGGCTGCGGCTTTCGCCGGTTCGGCCGGCCCGTCGTCCGCCTTCGGCACGCCCTCCGGTTCCTGCTTCCCGGTCGGCTGCAGCATCGAGACCGCGATGAACGGCACCACCAGCGTGCTGGACAGTATCGCGAAGACCAGGTGCTTCGTGTTCTCGATCGCCTCGCCGAAGACGGCGGTGATGAACTGGACGACCGTGAAAGCCGCCATCAGGAGGGCCGCGTTCGCGAAGCCCCAGGCGGGCGAGCCGCGTTCCGACCGCCGTCGCGCGATTCCCCCGAGCACGAACGCCAGCGCTCCGCCGACGACGAAGAAGTGCAGGCCGTTGATCGCTTTCCCGACCGCGGCGATGAGGGAGAACGCCGGCTGCTTCTTCGGACCGTCGCCCGGTTCGTTCGCCCCCATGTACGTGGGTTGTGCGACGAAGAAGTCGTAGGCGCCGGTGTTGAGCAGCGGCCAGACGCGGTCCGGATGCGCGAGCAGGAACTTCGCGACCGTCCCGTAGTTCATCAGATGGCCGTACTCCTTCCACTCCGGCGTGTGCATCACCGAGCCCTCGTCGCCCGCCGTCTTGCCGGCGAACTTCTCCATCGCAGTGGGGAAGCCCATCTCGGCGAGGTCTTTCCCGGGGGTTTCGCTCGGCCCGAGGATGCCGACCGAGATGAGCTCCCACGGGTTGATCTGCTGGAACTGCTTCGGATTGTTGGACAGCATCCACCCCGCCGACACCACGAAGAGGGCGATCAGGAGCGCACCGGCGATCCGGCCGGTGAACGCACCGACGACCCGTCGGCGTCTGCTCCGGCGGCCTCGATGACGGGAGAGCGGGATCCAGAGCAGGAACGCCGCGAGCGGCACCAGCAGCGTGATCATCTGCACCTTGGAGGTGACCACCAGCCAGCCGCCGACGCCGACCAGCAGCACGCCCCACCACCGTCGGCCGTCGGTGCAGTAGTAGACTGCCCCCACGCCGACCAGCGCGACGCCCAGCAGCCCGACGTACTCGCCCATCGGACCGGCCGCATACGCAGCGAACACCGGGTCGCTGAGGATGAGCAGCATCACCCCGCTCGCCAGCAGCCGGACGAGCAGAGACGCCCGATTCGCCGCGGAGGCGAACAATCCGACGATCAGCCCGATGAGCAGCGCGTTCGCGATCACGAGCCAGTGGAAGTCGAGCGTGCCCGGCTTGCCCGACACCGTGGACGAGAACCACTCCAGCGCCCGCAGCACCCAGATCTGCGAGGAGGGATACGGGATGCACTCGGTGGGCGGCGCCGCGCCGGTGTGCTGCCACTGGAAGAGCGCGAAGTCCCAGTACCGCGGGGCGCTCTTCAGGACCGGCTCGACCGCATCGGACCCCAGCTGGCATAGATAGCGGTCGCCGTCGGGATGCGGACCCTGCCCGGCGAAGCGCGGGACGGTCGCCCGGAGAAGCGCGAGCGCGGCGGCGACGAGGCCGATGCCGGCACTGATCAACGCCGACGGCAGGCCGCGCGAGAACCGCGACGGCGCACCGATCGCGCTGCTGAACCTGGACACACGCACCTCCCCCTCGGTTGCGACGGCCGTCCGGGCGGCCCCGAGAAGAAGACGCCGTCGATCTAAGAGACGGTCGTGCGTTCCCTTCCATGACGCGCCAGACGCTCGATTCCGGCGATCACCCCATCGACGAGCACAGAGTAGCTACGGTCCAACGAGTCGGAAAGACGGAAGCCGCCGCCGAGTTCGAGCGTCACGAAACCATGGATGGCGCTGCGCAGCATCCGGATCGCGTCGACCAGTTCGTCGTCGGGGAGGCCGAAGCCGCGGAGGACACCGGCCAGCACGGTCAGCGTCTCATCGGCTCGTTCGGCCAGCTCGGCGTCGGCGGGATCGCCGCTGTCGGGGGCCACCTGCGTCGCCGCGTACCGGCCCGGGTGCCGATGCGCGAACGCCCGCATGGCGTCTGCCGCCTCACGCACCGCCTCCGGGCCTGCGCGTCCGATGGTCGCGGCCGCCAGCACGCGCGTGAGTTCGCTCACCGACTCGATCGCCACCAGGCGGCGCAGGTCGTCGAGCGATGCGACGTGCTTGTACAGGCTGGGGACCGCGACGCCGGCACGCCCGGCCACGGCGGCGAGCGTGAGCCGCTCGAAGCCGGCGGTCCCACCCTCGTCCACCAGTTCGACCGCCACCGCTGCGACGGCGGTCCGGGTCAGCCCGGCCCTAGGCACGCGCGACCCAGGTCGAACCGTCGGCGGCGCGAAGGGAGGCGAGGAAGTCGAGTGTCCCGGGCGCGACGATCTCGGGACGCTGAGCATGCGGGTAGTGGCCGGCCTCCGCAACCCGTACGACCCGGACGCGCTGCGACTCCATCCAGGTCACCTCGGCCTCCGGATCGCGGTAGTCGGGGTCGAGGTCGCCGACGAAGGCGAGCATCGGCGCCGCGATCTCGGGCAGGCGCGGTTCGACGACCGAATGCGTCAGCTGGAGCGTGAGGCGGCGGAAGGCCGCGAGGCGCCCCCGCTCTCTCAAGGACGACCGGATGGCGGCGACGTGCTCGTCGAGCCACGGCGCCTTCCTGCCGCGGTTCAGGGTGCTGCGGTAGTAGCCGGCCCAGGCCGAGGCGCCCCACGGCCGGGCGAACAGCACCCGGTACGAGAGGTGGAGCAGGCCCGTCGTCGCGCGTCCCATCTCCGGGTCGCGGAGCAGGGGACCCGAGAACAGCAGGCCGGCGATCAGGTCGGGGCGTTCGGCCGCAGCCCAGGCCGCGGCGGCGGCGCCCATCGAGTTGCCGAGGAGGACGGCGGAGCCGCCGAGCTCCTCGACGAGAGCGAGGACGTCGCGCCCGGTGGCGATGTCGCCGAACTCGCGGAACGTGACGTCGGAGTCTCCGTGGGCGCGGAGGTCGGTGACCGCGACCCGGTAGCCGGCGGCGACGAGGGCCGGGACGAGGTCGCGGTAGCTGGAGCGGAGGTCGCCCATTCCGGGGACCGCCACGACGAGGGGACCTTCGCCCTCGACGGTGTAGCTGATGCGTCCTTCCGGACGCTGAAGGTAGCGCACCTGCGACTCGACTGAAATGGTCATAGCCGTAAAGCTAATACCATTAGCCAACCGAGTCAAGAGGCGATCCGGGCCGGATCGCCTGAACTCAGGCGATGCGCCCGAGCGAGGCCATTGCGGCCTTGACGAGCGCGCCCCTCCCGCCCTCCAGCTCTTCGCTCACGGTGAGCGAGGTCGCCTCCTCCGGCGTCATCCAGGTCAGCTCCAGGGCGTCCTGCCGAGGGTCGCACGTGCCCGTCACCGGGACGACATAGGCGAGGGACACCGCATGCTGGCGCTCGTCGGTGTACGGCGAGACGCCCGGCATCGGGAAGTACTCGGCCACCTGGAACGGCACAGGGCTCGCCGGAAGCTGCGGGAAGGCCATCGGCCCCAGGTCTTTCTCGAGGTGCCGGAAGAGTGCCTCGCGCAGGGTCTCGCCGTACATCACGCGGCCGGAGACGAGGGTGCGGGTGATCTGGCCGACGGCGTTGGCGCGCAGCAGGATGCCGACCTCGGTCACCTGCCCGAGACCGTCGACCCGCACCGGCACCGCCTCGACGTAGAGCAGCGGAAGGCGCCGGCGGATCTGCTCCAGCTCGATGTCGGACAGCCAGGCGGGGCCAGGCTGCGGCCCGTCGCCGGGCAACGGGTCGGGCGTGGGGTCCGGATCGGGGGTGCGAACGCTCATGGATGCATCCTACGGAAGCGGTCGGCCCGCACAGACGAGGGACAGAACAATCTGTGGATGGGCGGCACTCCGACGGGGGCTGTGGACGGAATGCCCGCTGCGATCAGAATGGAGGGTGCCTTTCCCCGCCCCCGACCTGCGCATCGACCGCGACGCCGTGCTCTGGTCCGCGTCGGAGCGCGACCGCGCCGGACGCCCCCTCCTCGTCCTCCTGCACGGGTACGCCTCCGACGAGGCCGACCTCTTCGGCATCGCCGCCTACCTCCCGCTGGAGCCGGTGATCGCCTCGCTGCGGGCGCCCATCCCGGAGGGGGCGGGCTTCGCGTGGTTCTCGCGCTTCACCAACCTGCCGGGCGACCCGCTCGCCGGCAATGCCGACGCCGCGGCGCGCGCGGTGCTCGACTGGCTCGACGAGCAGCCACGCGTGCCGACCGGTCTGCTGGGGTTCTCGCAGGGCGGTGCGATGGCGCTGCAGCTCCTCCGGCTCGCGCCGGACCGCTTCGACTACGCGGTGCAGCTCTCCGGCTTCGTCGTGCAGGGCTCGCAGCCGCGGGATGCGGAGCTCGCGGACGCCCAGGTGCCGGTGTTCTGGGGGCGCGGCACGCTCGACGACGCCATCCCGGCCTCCTCGCTCGACCGCACGACCGAGTGGCTGCCGCAGCATGCCGCGCTCGACGCCCGCATCTACGAGGGCATGGGGCACGCCATCTCGCCCCTCGAACTCGGCGACATCTCCACGTTCATCCGGGGCAACCTGCCTCGCTGAGCGTTGTCCACAGGTCTTGCGGCCGCCCCTGACAGTGTCGGTGGTCGGGTGCAGGATGGTGGAGTGAGCGACGTGCTCGATCGATTCTCGCCCGCCACCCGGGAGTGGTTCCGCGGGGCCTTCGCCGCGCCCACGGCCGCGCAGCAGGGGGCGTGGGAGGCGATCTCGCACGGCAAGCACGCGCTGGTGATCGCGCCGACCGGCTCGGGCAAGACGCTGGCGTCGTTCCTGTGGGCGATCGACCGGCTCGCCAACGAGCCGCGACCCGCCGACGCGAAGGCGGGCACGCGTGTGCTGTACATCTCGCCGCTCAAGGCACTCGGCGTCGACGTCGAGCGCAACCTCCGCGCTCCTCTGGTCGGGGTCACGCAGACGGCGAAACGGCTCGGCGCGGAGCCGCCGCACGTGAGCGTCGGAGTCCGTTCGGGCGACACCCCGGCGTCCGACCGGCGGGCGCTGCTGAGCAACCCTCCCGACATCCTGATCACCACGCCGGAATCGCTCTTCCTCATGCTCACCTCGCAGGCCCGCGAGACGCTCGCCGGGGTGGAGACCGTGATCGTCGACGAGGTGCACGCCGTCGCGTCCACGAAGCGGGGGGCCCACCTGGCGCTCTCGCTCGAACGCCTCGACGCGCTCCTCGAACGCCCGGCGCAGCGCATCGGGCTGTCGGCGACGGTCCGGCCCCCGGAGGAGGTGGCGCGCTTCCTCGCCGGCAACGCGCCGGTCGAGGTCGTTGCGCCGCCCGCCGGCAAACGCTTCGACCTGCGCGTCGTGGTCCCGGTGGAAGACATGAGCGAGCTCGGCACGTCGACCTTCGCGAGCGAGAACCCGGGCGACGGCTCCCCTCCTCAGGCGGGGTCGATCTGGCCGCACGTCGAAGAGGCGATCGTCGACCGGGTGCTGGAGAACCGGTCCACCATCGTGTTCGCGAACTCGCGTCGGCTGGCGGAGCGCCTCACGGCCCGGTTCAACGAGATCTACGAGGAGCGTGTGCTCGGCGGCGCCGTCGACATGGGGGCGTCCGAGCCCGGCGCGTCCGACACGGCCACGCCGCGCCGTGCTCCGGCGGAGCTGATGGGCGGTTCCGGGCAGACGCGAGGATCGCAGGCCGTCGCCGACGCCGAGACGCTCGTGCTGGCCCGCGCCCACCACGGCTCGGTGAGCAAGGAGCAGCGGGCGCTCATCGAAGACGACCTCAAAACGGGCAGACTCCGCTGCGTCGTCGCGACCTCGAGCCTCGAGCTCGGCATCGACATGGGCGCGGTCGACCTGGTCGTGCAGGTGGAGGCGCCGCCCTCCGTCGCGAGCGGGCTGCAGCGGGTCGGCCGGGCGGGCCACCAGGTGGGCGAGATCTCGCGCGGCGTGGTGTTCCCGAAGCACCGGGCCGACCTCATCCACTCGGCGGTCGCGACGGAGCGGATGACGGCCGGGCTGATCGAGTCGCTGCGGGTGCCGGCGAACCCGCTCGACATCCTCGCGCAGCAGACGGTGGCCGCCGCGGCGCTGGAGCCGATCGACGCCGACGACTGGTTCGACATCGTGCGCCGCAGCGCGCCGTTCTCCACGCTGCCGCGCAGCGCCTACGACGCCACCCTCGACCTGCTCGCCGGGCGGTATCCGTCCGACGAGTTCGCCGAACTGCGCCCACGCATCGTCTGGGACCGCGACACCGGCGCGATCACCGGCCGCCCGGGCGCCCAGCGTCTGGCCGTCACGAGCGGCGGCACGATCCCCGACCGCGGCCTCTTCGGCGTGTACATGGTCGGAGAGAAGGCCAGCCGGGTGGGCGAGCTCGACGAGGAGATGGTCTACGAGTCGCGCGTCGGCGACGTCTTCGCGCTGGGCTCGACGAGCTGGCGCATCCAGGAGATCACGCACGACCGCGTGCTGGTGACGCCGGCCTTCGGCGAGCCGGGACGCCTGCCGTTCTGGAAGGGCGACGGCATCGGGCGCCCGGCCGAGCTCGGCCGCGCCGTCGGGGCGTTCACCCGCGAGCTGAGCAGCGCCTCCCCGGCCGACGCCGAGCTCCGCTGCGTCGAGGCAGGCCTCGACGCCTGGGCGACGAACAATCTGCTCGCCTTCCTGCGCGAGCAGAAGGAAGCGACGGGGCACGTCCCGACCGACAAGACGCTCGTCGTCGAGCGGTTCCGCGACGAGCTCGGCGACTGGCGCGTCGTGCTGCATTCCCCGTTCGGCATGCAGGTGCACTCGCCGTGGGCGCTGGCGGTGCAGGCGCGCGTCCGCGAGCGGTACGGGATCGACGCGGGGGCGATGGCGGCCGACGACGGGATCGTCGTGCGCATCCCCGACACGGAGGCCCAGCCGCCCGGCGGGGAGCTGTTCGTGTTCGAGCCGGCCGAACTCGACGAGCTGGTGACGGCCGAGGTCGGCGGCTCGGCGCTGTTCGCGTCACGGTTCCGCGAGTCCGCGGCCCGGGCGCTGCTGCTCCCCAAATACAACCCGGGCAAGCGCTCCCCGCTCTGGCAGCAGCGGCAGAAGGCGGCACAGCTGCTGGATGTCGCGCGCAAGTACCCGAGCTTCCCGATCATCCTCGAGACCATCCGCGAGGTGCTGCAAGACGTCTACGACCTCGGCTCGCTCACCGACGTGGCCAAGCAGATCGAGCAGCGGAGCATCCGCATCGTGGAGGCCGCCACGGAGACCGCGTCGCCATTCGCCCGGTCGCTGCTGTTCGGATATGTCGCTGCGTTCATGTACGAGGGCGACAGCCCTCTCGCCGAGCGCCGCGCCGCCGCGTTGTCTCTCGACACGGGCCTCCTCGCCGAGCTGCTGGGCCGCGCCGAGCTGCGCGAGCTGCTCGATCCGGCGGTCATCGAGCGCGTGGAGCTGCAGCTGCAGCGGCTGGCGCCCGAGCGACGCGTGCGCGGAGTGGAGGGAGTGGCCGACCTGCTGCGGCTGCTCGGCCCGCTGTCGGTCGACGAGGTCGCGGAGCGGCTCGAAGCCGAGGGCGCTCAGGCGGCCGCAGAAACAGCTCCCGAGCCGGCCCCGACCTCCGACGACGAGGTCGCGGCGGCGCCGCATGCCGACCCGGCGACGGCGGCCGCGCACCTGGCGACCCTGGTCGACACCCGGCGCGCCCTCGTGGTGACGATCGCGGGCGTCGAGCGGTTCGCCGCGATCGAAGACGCGAGCCGCCTGCGCGACGCGCTCGGCGTCCCGCTGCCGATCGGCGTCCCCGTGGCGTTCATCGAACCGGTCGACGACCCGCTGGGCGACCTGGTGAGCCGCTTCGCGCGCACGCACGGCCCGTTCGAGACGGCCGAGGTCGCCACGCGGTTCGGACTCGGTCCCGCGATCGTCCACGACGCGCTCCGCCGGCTGGCGCGCGACGGGCGGGTCGTCGAGGGCGAGTTCCGCCCGCACGCGCACGGCAGCGAGTGGAGCGACGCCGAGGTGCTCCGCCGACTGCGGCGCATGTCGCTCGCGGCGCTCCGGCACGAGGTCGAGCCCGTCGACACGACGACCTACGGGCGCTTCCTGCCAGAGTGGCAGCATGTCGGCTCCACGCTGCGCGGGGTGGACGCGGTCGCCTCCGTGATCGAGCAACTGGCCGGCGCGCGCATCCCCGCCTCGGCGTGGGAGTCGCTCGTGCTGCCGAGCCGGGTTTCCGACTACAGCCCGGCCATGCTCGACGAGCTGACCGCGACCGGCGAGGTCATCTGGGCCGGCGACGGCAGCCTGCCCGGCGACGACGGCTGGATCAGCCTGCACCTGGCCGAGAGCGCGCCGTTGACGCTCGCGCCGCCGTCCGACCACGAACCCGACGAACTGCAGCGCGGCATCCTGGAGGCCCTCGGCCGGGGCGGCGGATACTTCTTCCGGCAGCTGTCGGACACGCTCGGCGCCGAACGCGGCTCGGCGATCGACGACGCTGAACTCGTCACCGCACTCTGGGACCTGGTGTGGGCAGGGCGGGTGACCAACGACACCCTCGCACCCCTGCGCACGCTGACGGCCGGCGGGTCCGGGGCCCACAAGCGGCCACGGCAGCCGACGAGGGCCCGGATGTACCGCGGGCGGGTGGCCACGCGCTCGGCGATGGTGACCCGGATGGGTCCGCCGACGGTCGCGGGCCGGTGGTCGTTGCTCCCCGAGCGCGATCTCGACTCGACCGTCCGAGCCCACGGCCAGGCAGAGACCCTGCTCGACCGGTACGGCGTCGTCACCCGCGGTTCGGTGATGAACGAGGGGACGCCCGGCGGCTTCGCCCTCGCCTACAAGGTGCTCAGCGGGTTCGAGGAGACCGGCCGGGCACGCCGCGGGTACTTCATCGAGACGCTCGGCGCCGCCCAGTTCGCCAGCGGCGCCACGGTCGACCGCCTGCGTTCGTACGCCCGGGATCACACCCAGCAGCGTCCGTTCGACGCGGTCGCCCTCGCCGCGACCGACCCGGCCAACCCGTACGGCGCCGCCCTGCCGTGGCCCGCGGTGCCCGGAGAGAGCGGCACGGGACACCGGCCGGGCCGCAAGGCCGGCGCGCTCGTGGTGCTGGTCGACGGCGAACTCGCCCTCTACGTCGAGCGCGGCGGCAAGAGCCTGCTCTGCTTCGTCCCCGGGGCCGGAAGCGCCCCGGGCGCCGGCACCGGCACAGGCACACCCGCCGACCCCGCGACCGAGGCCGATGCGCCCCACATCCTCGCCGCCGCCGCCCGGGCTCTCGCCGCGTTGGTCACCGGCCGCCGGGTGGACAAGATCGCCGTCGAGACGGTCAACGGCGGCTTCGTGCTCGGCTCGCCGCTGGGAGACGCGCTGTCCGAGGCGGGCTTCCTGGCCACGCCGCGCGGGCTGAGGCTGCGCGGATGAGACGAGCGGCCTCGACCCCGGTGGCGGGACGCGCGCGTGCCTGAGGGCGACACCGTCTACCAGGCGGCGCAGCGACTCCACCGCGCCCTCGCCGGGGAGGTGCTCACCGCGACCGACTTCCGCGTGCCGGCGTACGCGACGGTCGACCTCTCCGGGCAGCGGGTCGACGACGTGATCAGCCGCGGCAAGCATCTGCTGATGCACGTCGGCGAGCACACCATCCACAGCCACCTGAAGATGGAGGGCTCGTGGGAGGTGTACCCGCCAGGCGGTCGCTGGCGGCACCCCGCCCACCAGGCGCGGGCGGTGCTCACCACGGAACGGGCGCAGGCTGTCGGGTTCCAGCTCGGGATCCTGGAGGTGCTCCCGAGGGAACGGGAGGACGACGCGGTCGGCCACCTCGGGCCCGACCTGCTCGGGCCGGACTGGGACGCCGACGAGGCGCGGCGGCGTCTCGCCGAGCATCCCGACACACCGATCGCCGTCGCACTGCTCGACCAGCGCAACCTCGCCGGGCTCGGCAACGTGTACGCCAACGAGCTCTGCTTCCTGCGCGGGATGCTGCCCACCCGGCCGGTGCGGGAGGTGGACCTGGCGGCGGCGGTCGACCTCGGTCGTCGCCTCATCACGGCGAACCGGGACCGCACAGTGCGCGTCACCACGGGAGACACCCGCCGCGGCCGCAACACCTGGGTCTACGGCCGGCGCGGTCAGCCGTGCCGGCGATGCGGCACTCCCATCCGCTCCTCGTCGCTCGGGCGCACCGAGCTGGAGGAGCGGGTGACGTACTACTGCCCGGTCTGCCAGACGTAGCGAAGCCGGCAGACCGGGCAGGTCTTACCCGGGCTCCGCGGAGACCACGGTGCCCGGGAAGCGGGGTCAGGCCGCGGCGTCGTCCTCGTCCTGCTCTTCGTCCGTGGCGGAGGCCGTGCGGACGGTGGCGAGCGCGGCGGACCACGACTCGAGCTGCTCGAACAGCGGGGTGAGCGCGGCCGTCTGCTGCTCGGTCGGCTTCAGCTGCCAGTTCTCGAAGTCGTGCGCGAGGCTCAGGCCCACGAAGGCGCTCACGGTGGCGACCTGCAGCTGCGAGAGCACGAGACGCAGGTGCTCGACCGCGCGGGCGCCGCCGAAGACGCCGTAGCTGACGAAGCCGGCCGCCTTGTTGTACCACTCCGCGCCGACGTAGTCGATCGCGTTCTTGAGGGCGCCGGAGGTGCTGTGGTTGTACTCGGGGGTGACGAACAGGTAGCCGTCGAACTCGGCGATCTTCGCCGCCCAAGCCTTGGTGTGCTCGCCGGCGTACTGCCCCATGGCGGCCGGAAGGGCCTCGTCGAGGTGCGGGAGGTCCCAGTCCTTCAGGTCGACGAGCTCGTACTCGACGCCGGTCCGCTTCGCGGCGTTCTCGTACACCCAGCGGGCGACGGCCTCGCCGTTGCGCCCGGGGCGGGTGCTCCCGATGATGATCGCGATCTTCGTCATGTCAGCCTTCCTTTTGATGACGTGTCACCCAACGCGAACACGGGTGGTGCGCCGATCATTCCCGGCCCGATCGTTCCCAGCCCTCCCGCTAGGCTCGCGGCATGTCCGACGAGCGCAGCCACGGCAACGACGACACGCACCTCCCGCCCGACGCGACGGAGGAGGAACGCCGCCAGGCAGGCGACCGCCTGCGCGAACGGATCTACGTCACGTTCACGACGCTCGCGATCCTGATGGCGACGAATGCGCACGGCGACGCCCTCGACTCCCCCGGCATACTGTGGACGCTGGTCGTCTCGGTCGTCGGCGTCCTGCTCGCCGGCCTCGCCTCCGACCTCGTCTCGCACATGATCGCCCACAGCACCCTGCCGTCGGTGCGGGAGTTCCGGCACATGGTGGCGGTCTCGTCACGGGCGCTCGGCGTGCTGGTGATCCCGCTGATCAGCATCGGGCTGGCCGTGTTCGACGTCATCGAGGACCGCACCGGACTGGTCATCGCGATCGTCGCCCTCATCGCCTCCCTCGCCGTCATCGCGCGGATCGCGGTGTCGCGCACCGGCCTCTCCGGCTGGCGGCAGTTCGCTGTGCTGCTGGCGATCGTCGCGCTCGGTGTGCTTGTCGTCTTCCTGGAGTCCCTCGCGCACTGAGTCGACCCCGCCGCGGCCGGCCCGTGTCAGGATGGCGTATGGCCACCGTGCACACCCGTCCGGACCCGCGGAAGCTGACGGACGACGAGCTCGAGCTGTTCCGCGCCTTCCATCTCATGCGGCGCGGGTTCGACCGGACACTGGACGCCCAGCTCCAGCACGACGACGGCATCTCCATCTCCGAGCTGGAGGTGCTCATGGCGCTCGTGCGTTCGCCGGGCCGACGGCTGCGGGTGCGAGACCTGGTGGACATCACCGGCTGGGAGAAGAGCCGGGTGTCGCACCAGGTGACCCGGATGGCGTCCCGAGGCCTCGTCGAGCGGCAGGAGTGCGCGGAGGACCGCCGCGCGACCTGGATCCACCTCACCGGCGACGGGCGACGGGTCGTCGTGCGGGCGTTGCCGAAGCACTCCGCGACCATCCGCCGCATCCTGTTCGATGCGCTCACGCCGGACCAGCAGGATGCGCTGCTCGGGATCGCCCGGACGATGAACACGGCGATCTCCGACGAGGACCCGCCGGCGCCGGACGACGAGGAGGACTGACACCGGCCGGCCCGAGGCATGGCCGCGAGGGTGAGCGTTCTCTCACGGCCGCGCGCCCGATCGGCGGCCCTCCGCTGGGAGGCCGTGGCGGAATTCCTGGCGATTCGTCGGGAACACGGCCCGAAACCAGCCGGTTCCAAGCCGTAGCCCCCTAGCGTTTCGGTGTGCGACGCCCGAACTTCCCCGCCTCCGGGCCCGGCGCCGACGGCAGCGACCAGCAGCCGCCGGCGACCGAGGTCTTCGGACGCGTGCCGCCCACCGACCCGCGTCGGCCCGTGCGCGCCACGAGGCCTGCCTCCGGCGTGCCCACGGGAGGCGGCACTCCCACGCCGTTCGACCCGTTCGGGCTCGGCGGCGACGCACCGGGGCTGGGTGGCGACGGCGCCGGACGCGCCGGCGGAGGCGGCCGCAACGGCGGCGGCCGAGGCGGGGACGGCGGCGGCCGAGGGGGAGACGACACCGGTGGCAGGGGACCCGGCCGCGGAAAGGGTTCCCGCAAGCGCCGCCGCACCAAGCGCATCGTCGCCTGGACCGCCGGCGCCCTCGCCGTGCTGCTGATCGTGGTGGGCGGCTACGCCGCGTACAGCTACTTCCGGTTCGTCGGCGGCGTCAAGCACGTCGACGTCATCTCCAAGTCGGGCAATGACGTGGACGGCCAGGACCAGAACATCCTGCTCGTCGGCGACGACCACCGGCCCGCCGGTGCGACCCAGGCCGAACTCGACCAGCTGAGCACCACCGAGGACGGCGGCGGCACCAACACCGACACGATGATGGTGCTGCACATCCCCGCCGACGGGAAGTCGGCCACCCTCATCTCGCTCCCACGCGACTCGTGGGTGGACGTGCCGGGCCACGGCATGAACAAGCTCAACGCCGCCTTCTCACTGGGCGGCGGCGCGGACGACCCGACGGCCGGCGCGAAGCTGCTCATCCAGACGGTGCAGAATCTGACCGGCTTGAGCATCGACCACTACGTGCGCGTCTCCCTGCTCGGCTTCTACACGATCGCGCAGGCGCTCGGTCCGGTGCAGGTGTGCCTCAACGAGGCGGTCGACGACCCGTACTCCGGCGCGAACTTCCCGGCGGGCGTGTCGACCCTCGACGCCAAGCAGGCGCTGTCGTTCGTGCGCCAGCGCCACGGGCTCCCCCGCGGCGACCTGGACCGGGTGGTGCGCCAGCAGTACTTCCTCTCGGTCGAGGCGCACAAGTTCCTCTCCGCCGGAACCCTGCTCAACCCGGGCAAGCTGACCAAGGTGCTGGATGCGGTGAGCGGCTCGCTCGAGACCGACCCCGGCCTCAACTTCCTCCAGCTCGCGGCGCAGCTGCAGGGTCTGACGGGCGGCAAGATCCAGTCGGCCACCATCCCGATCTCCGGCACGCCGACCATCACGGTCGACGGCCAGGACCTCTCCATCGTCGAGGTGGACACTGCGGCGATGCCCGCGTTCATCCAGAGCCTCATGGGCACCCCGAGCGACTACGACAAGGCGTCCGCGGCGAAGCCCGCCGACACGTCGGTCACGGTGCTGAACGGCGGCAGCGAGAACGGCGCGGCCACCACGGCGACCCAGACGCTCGCCGCCGCGGGCTTCCACACCGGCGCCCCGGGCGATGCGAGCTCGCGGGCGACCACCGTCATCCAGTACCCGGCGGGCAAGGAGGCGCAGGCCAAGGCCGTCGCCGCCTACCTGCCGGGCGCCGCGGTGCAGCAGACCGGGGACGTCAGCACCGTCACCGTGGTCCTCGGCGAGGACGGCATCATGCCGGCCGCACCGGGCGCCGGCGGCTCGACCGGCGGCAGCACCGCCGGTGGCGGCTCGGGCGGCGGCAACGCGCCCGCGCCGACGCCGACCGGCCCCGCCACCAACTACAGCGACAAGGTCTGCATCAACTAGCCCGGCTCAGTCGAAGAGGCGCCGGAAGACGTTCGTGTCGGCGAGGTCGATGAGCTCGTCGCCGCGGCCGTTCATGATGGTGCGCAGCGCGTAGAGAGTGAAGCCGCCGACCTGCTTGGCGGTGATCGCCGGCGGGATGCTCAGCTCCTGACGTGCGGTCACCACATCCACCAGGGCGGGACCGTCGTGGGCGAACGCGTCGCGGAGGGCGCCCTCCAGCTCGTCCGGGCGCTCCACCCGTCGGCCGTAGAAGCCGACCGCCTCGGCCACCTTGGCGAAGTCCGGGTTCTCGAGCCCGGTGCCGAAGGTGACGAAGCCGGCCGCCTTCATCTCCACCTCGACGAAGTTGAGCGACGAGTTGTTGAAGACCACGATCTTCACCGGGAGCTTGTTCTGCCGGAGCGTTAGCAGCTCGCCGAGCAGCATCGCGAGGCCGCCGTCGCCGGCGAGCGCCACCACCTGACGGCCGGGGAACGCCGTCTGCGCGCCGATCGCCTGCGGAAGGGCGTTGGCCATGCTGCCGTGGGTGAACGACCCGATCAGGCGGCGCTTGCCGTTCATGTGCAGGTAGCGGGCCGCCCAGACCACCGGCGAGCCGACGTCCGGGATGAACACCGCGTCGTCGGAGGCCAGCTCGCTCACCAGCCGCGCCACGTACTGCGGGTGGATGGGCGTGCGGTTGCGGTCGTTGACCGCCAGGTCGTCGAGGCTCTTGCGGGTCTTGGCGTAATGGGCCAGCGACGAGTCGAGGTGCTTGCGGTCGGTGCGCTCGTCGAGCAGCGGGAGCAGCGCTTCCACGGTGTCCTTGACGCTGCCGACCAGGCCGAGGTCGAGCGGGACGCGCCTGCCGAGGTTCTCGCCCCGGAGGTCGACCTGGACGATCTTCGCCTTCGACGGATAGAACTGCTGGTAGGGGAAGTCGGTGCCGAGCATCAGCAGGGCGTCGCACGACTCCATCGCCCGGTAGCCGGAGGAGAAGCCGAGCAGCCCGGTCATGCCGACGTCGTACGGGTTGTCGTACTCGATGAACTCCTTGCCGCGCATGGCGTGCACGATCGGCGCCTTGAGGGCCCCGGCGATCTCCACCAGCTGCGCGTGCGCGCCCTCGGCCCCCGCGCCGGCGAGGATCGTGACGCGCTTCGCCGAGTTCAGGATGTCGGCGGCGGCGGCCAGCTCGGGATCGGTGGGCCGGGTCACGCGCGGTGAGAAGGCGATCGGCGCGGACTTCTTGCGGCCCGCGCTGTCGGCCAGGAAGATCTCGCCCGGCACGACGACGACCGCGACCCCGCGGCGCTCGACCGCGGTGCGCATCGCGATCTCGAGGATGCGCGGCATCTGGTCGGCCTGGCTGACCAGCTCCGTGTAGACCGCCGCCTCGCGGAACAGCTCCTGCGGGTGCGTCTCCTGGAAGTAGCCGCTGCCGATCTCCGCTCCGGGGATCTGCGCGGCGATGGCGAGTACCGGGACGCGGCTGCGGTTGGCGTCGTACAAGCCGTTGATGAGGTGCGTGTTGCCGGGGCCGCAGCTGCCCGCGCACACCGCGAGCTCGCCGGTCAGCGCGGCCTCCGCCGACGCCGCGAACGCCGCAGCCTCCTCGTGCCGCACGTGCTCCCAGCGGATGGCGCCGCCGCTTCGACGCAGCGCATCCGTGAAGCCGTTCAGCGAGTCGCCCGGGATGCCGTACACACGGCTCACCCCTGCGTCCCGGAGGATCTCGACGATGGTGTCGGCGACGGTTGGCATGCGGAACTCCCTCGGCTCGGTCGGTGGCGGCCCGAGCGCACGGAGCGCGCCCGGCAGACCCAACGCTACGCTGTGCGAGCAGATCATCCATCCCGCGCACGCGAACGGTGCGTTAACGTGAGGGCCATCATGGTGAAGCAGGAGCGGGCGCACGTCACGCGCGGGACGATCGTCGCGGGCGCCGCCGCGGTGTTCGGCCGACGGGGCTACGGCCTCGCGTCCATCGCCGACATCGCCGCGGAGGCGGGCGTCACCAAGGGCGCGCTGTACTTCCACTTCCCGTCGAAGGACGACCTCGCCCGCGCCGTCATCGCCGAGCAGCACGCGCGCACGATGACCATCGCCGCGCAGGTGGTGGACGAGGGCCGGCCTGGACTGGAGACGATGGTGCTGCTCAGCGTGGCTCTCGCCCGGCAGCTGCTGACGGACCCCGTGGTGTCGGCCGGCATCCGGCTCAGCACGGAGGTCTCGCTGTTCGATCCGCCGGTGACCGAGCCGTTCGAGGACTGGCTGCACACGACCGAGTCGCTGTTCCGCCGGGCGGCCGAAGAGGGGGACCTGCGGCCCGACATCGACACGACCGTGCTGGCCAGCGTCGTCGTCCCGGCGTACACCGGCATCCAGCTGGTCTCGGAGGCGCTGACGCACCGCGCCGACCTGCTGGTGCGGGTCAAGGACCTGTGGACGGTGCTGCTGCCCGGAATCGTGCCGCCCGCGGAGTTCGAGCGGCTGCGGACGCTGCCAGAACTCGTCCGCTGAGCCGGACGGACCCTCGGCGCCTGCGTCGCAGCCGACCCGGCCGCAGCGCCCCCAATCCGCTACGGCCGCGCCGGAGACACTCGCAGTCTACCCCCGGAACCGGACGATCGGTATGGACTCTCGACGACCGCCCGCCGGGAACACCGTGGGCCGTCCCGTAGACTGGCGACCGGGGAGCGCCGGCGACGGCGGGAGCAGCAGCGGGGAAGGTCGGGGATGGCGTCTCGGGGCAGTAAGCAGAAGAAGCGCGCGACGATGCGACTCGTCTACATCGACTTCTGGTCCGCCCTGAAGATCTCGTTCCTGGTGAGCATCATCGTGGCGGTGATCACGGTCGCCCTCGGGCTCGGCGCCTGGTGGCTGCTCGACCGCTTCGGCGTCGTGGGCTCCGTGAGCGCCTTCCTGGCGGACATCGCCGGAGACCAGGGCGCCGCGCTCGTCGCCGGGCTGACGTTCTCGAACGTGATGACCTTCACGCTGGTGGTCGCCCTGCTCGAGGTGATCGTGGTCTCCGCCCTCGGCGCGATCTTCGCCGCCCTCTACAACCTCGCCGTGCACGTCGTCGGCGGCTGGAAGGTCACCTTCGGGAGCGACTGAGCTCCAGTCCACCGACCAGCAGGCCGACGCCGAACGCGAAGGCCGCGGCGGGGTCGTCCTCGTCGAGCGGCGACGCCTCGGCGTCCGCGAGCACGCCGAGCGAGTCGTACTGCAGCCGCTGTTGCTCGTGCGAGACGTGGCCGAGCACGAAGTGCAGGAGTGCGGTGGCCGCGCGGCGGGAGGTCTCCGCGTCGAAGCCGCCCTGCGCCACCGCGCGGGCGAGGCGCTCGACGGTCTCTGGCGAACCGAGCCCGAGGGCGAGGGTGCTGGAGACGACCTCCGCTCCGTCGCGATAGGCGAGCAGCGCGTCGCGCAGGGCGGCCGCCTCGGCGCGCACGGCGTCCTGCCAGTCAGCAGCCGTCTCACCGCCGCCCGACGCCAGGTCCGGCCGGCGGGCGGCGACGATGCGATCGGCCAGCTCGGCGAGGAGGGTCTGCTTGTTCGGGAAGTGCCAGTAGAGCGCGCTCGGCTGCACGTCGAGCGAGGCGGCCAGCCGCCGCATGGTCAGGTCGGGCAGGCCGAGGTCGTCCAGGATGCGGAGGGCCGCCTCCACCACGTCGTCGCGGGAGTGCCGTCGTCCGGTTTCGTTCGCTGCCACCTCGTCAGTATAGTGAACACCGTTCAGGTGAACACCGTTCAGGTTAGGACCGTGCAATGACCACTCCCCCGCTCCCGTCCCGTCGCCGCCTCGACGCGACCGACCTCGCGCGCGTCGCCGTCTTCGCCGCGCTCGTCGCCGTGCTGGGGCTCCCCGGCGGGATCAGCGTCTTCGGTTCCGTGCCCATCACAGCGCAGACGCTCGGCGTGATGCTCGCAGGGGCCATCCTGGGCCCGTGGCTGGGCGCACTGTCGATGGCGGTGCTGCTCGCGCTGGTCGCGGTCGGCCTGCCCCTGCTCTCGGGCGGCCGCGGCGGCATCGGCGTGTTCGTCGGCCCGTCAGCCGGGTACCTGATCGGGTGGATCGTCGGGGCCGCGGTCATCGGCCTGATCGTGCACGCCGGGCGCCGCAAGCCGGTGTGGTGGCGGACCGTGGCCGGGATGCTGGTCGGCGGCGTCCTGGTGGTCTACGCGTTCGGCGTGCCGGTGCAGAGCCTGGTCACCCGGCTGCCGCTCGAGGCGACGGCCGCGGCGAGCCTGGTCTTCGTGCCGGGCGACCTGGTGAAGGCCGCCATCGCGTCCGCGATCGTGATGACGCTCGTGCGCGCGTACCCGCGGGCGTTCCGCCGCACCTGGGCGACCCGACCGGCCCCTGCCGAGACCCGCGACACGGCACCGGTCGCGTGATCCGGCTCCTCGACGCGCGGGATCCCGCCCTGCTCGAACGGCTGCGCGAGGCTCGCGCCGGGGGCGAGGTTCCGCTCGTGCTCGACGAGCGGTCGCCGATGGCGCAGCGCTCCGCGATCGAGGAGTGGGCCCGCACTGCGACGCTTCCCGCTGAGGCGGGATGGGCGACAGCGACCTCCGGCAGCTCAGGGAGCCCGCGCGTCGTCCTTCGGACCGCCGCGTCGTGGTCCGCCTCGCATGCCGCCGTCGCCGCCATGCTGGACGCCGGCCCGGACGACGTGCTGGCACTGCCGGCCCCGGCGTCCTCATCGCTGACGCTCTACTCGCTCGCGCACGCGCTGGAGGGCGGCCCGCGGCCCGCCCTCGGACCGGTCGGACCGGAGGCGACGCTTCTTCACGGCACTCCCGAGGCGCTCCGGCAGGCGCTGGAGGCGCGGCCGCCGCGGCTGCGCTCCGCCCTGATCGGCGGCTCCCACCTCGACCCTGCGCTGCGAGCGGAGGCGGAGGCGGCCGGGATCCGCGTGGTCGCGTACTACGGCGCCGCCGAGCTCTCCTTCGTCGCGGTGGACGACGGCTCCGGCCTCCGGGCCTTCCCGGGTGTCGAGCTGCGCGTGAGCGAGGACGTGCTGTGGGTGCGGTCGCCGTTCGTCGCGCTCGGGTACGCGGGCTCGCGTCCCGGGCCGCTGCGCACCCGGGACGGCTGGGCGACGGTCGGCGACCGCGCCGAACTCCGTGACGGCCGGCTTCGGCTGCTCGGGCGGGACGACGACGCCGTGCTGAGCGCATCCGCGACGATCGTTCCGGAGGAGGTGGAGGCCGTCCTCCGGTCGGCGGACGGGGTGCGCGACGCCGTCGTCTTCGGGTTCGAGCGCGGGCCTGTCGGCGCGCTGGTCGCGGCCCTGGTCGAGCCGTCGGACCCGGACGCGACGCCGGGAATCGGCGCGCTGCGCGGGACGGCGGGCGGGCAGCTCGCCCCTGCGCACCGCCCCCGGCTGTGGTTCGTCGGCCCGGTGCCGCGCACGGCCTCCGGCAAGCCGGCCCGCGCCGAGGTCGCCCGGCGCGCGGCGGCGGGAGAGCTGGTGCGGCTTGGCTGAATCGACCGCATCGGTGATCGTGGCCGCCCGGCGGACCCCGATCGGCACCCGCGGCCGTGCGCTCGCGGGCCTGGGGGTCGGCGAGCTCGCCGCTCCCGTCATCCGGGCCGCGCTGTCCGACGCCGAGCTCGCGGTCGGCGCCCCGGTCGAGGTCGCCGACGTGCTGCTCGGCAACTGCATGGGCCCGGGAGGCAACCCGGGCCGGATCGCGGCGCTCGCGGCCGGTCTCGGCGCCGCGACGCCCGGCGGCACCATCGACAGGCAGTGCGGCAGCGGTCTCGCCGCGATCGTCGACGCTGCGACCGCCATCGCCGCGGGCGACCGCCGTCCGCGGGTGGCCGGCGGCGTGGAGAGCGCCTCCACCGCGCCAGTGCGCACGCTCGACGGCGTGGCCTACGACCGGGCGCCTTTCGCGCCGGGCGGCTGGCCGGATCCCGACATGCCCCGCGCCGCAGAAGACCTGGCCGCCCTCGACGGCCTCACCCGGGAACGGCAGGATGCGCACGCGGCCCGCAGCCACGCCCGCGCCGCCGCCGCGCGGGCCGGGGGCCGCTTCGACGCCGAACTCGTCGCCGTCGGCGACGCCGTCGCAGACGACGCGATCGGCGCCGCATCCCCTCTGCTGAACCGGCTGCCGCCGCTCTTCCCTGGCGGCACCCTCACCGCCGGCACGGCGACGCGGATCGGGGATGGCGCGGCAGCCGTCGTGCTCGTGCCCGGCGGAGCGCCCGGTCTCGCGGTGCGCGCCTCCGCAGTTGTCGGCTGCGACCCTGCGTTCCCAGGCGTCGGCGACGCCCCCGCGATCCGCGCGGCGCTGGACAGGGCGGGGGCGAGGACCGCCGATGTCGCGGCGTTCGAGATCGTCGAGGCGTTCGCCGCCCAGAGCATCGCGGTGCTCGGCCGCCTCGGGCTCGACGACGACGATCCGCGCGTCTGCGCCGACGGCGGCGCGCTCGCGCTCGGCCACCCGTGGGGCGCCAGCGGAGCGGTCGCGATGGTGCGGCTGTTCAGCCGGCTCGTCCGCGCGGGTGCCACGCCGGGCACGCTCGGGGTGGCGGCCGCGTCGGTCGGGGGCGGGATGGGCATCGCCGCGGTGTTCGAGGTGGTCTCGTGACAGGCGACCCGGCGATCGCACTCGACGACGTCCGTGTGCGGCTCGGCGAGGTGGACGCGCTCCTCGACGTCACGCTCGCGCTCGACGCCCGGACCGTCGCCGTGATCGGCGAGAACGGCTCCGGCAAGTCGACCTTCGCCCGGCTGCTCGTGGGGCTCCTGCCGCCATCCGCCGGCCGCCTCCGCGTGCTCGGGCTCGACCCGTTGCGCCAGGTGGCCGAGCTGCGCCGGCGGGTCGCCGTCGTGTTCAGCAACCCCGATGCGCAGATCGTCATGCCGACCGTCGCGGAGGATGTCGCCTTCTCGCTGCGCCCCGAGCGGCTGCCGCGCGACGAGCAGCGGCGGCGGGTGGACGCGTCCCTCGAACGCTTCGGTCTCGCCGCCCTGCACGACCGCTCCTCGCACGACCTCTCGGGCGGGCAAAAGCAGCTGCTCGCCCTGGCCGGGGCGTTCGTGCGGGAGCCCGAACTGGTCGTCGCCGACGAGCCGACCGCCTACCTGGATGCCCGCAACGCCCGCCGCGTCGCCGCGCACCTCCTCGACGAGGGCGACCACCGGCTGGTGCTCGTCACGCACGACCTGGCCCTGGCGGAACGCTGTGACGCTGCGGTGCTGTTCGCCGCGGGGCGCGTTGAGGCTGTGGGCCGCCCATCCGACGTCGTCGCCGAGTACGAGCGGGTGGTGTCGTGCTGAGTCTGTACCGTCCGGGCGACGGGTTCCTGCACCGGATGCCGGCCGGGCCGAAGCTGCTGCTGATCCTCGTCGCGGTGCTCGCGGTCTCCCTGCTGCCGTCGCACTGGTGGGGCGCGGTGGCGGCAGGCGCAGCCGTCGTGTTCGCGTACGCGGTGTCCGGGCTGCACGACGGCCTGCTCGGGATGCGCGAGCTCGCCCGCCAGGTCGTCGCCCTGCGCTGGCTGATCGTGGTGACGCTCGGCGCCCAGCTGCTGTTCCTCGGCCCGGAGCCGGCGGTGGCGAACACCGCGCGCGTGACCGCGGCCGTGCTGCTCGCCGGGCTGCTCGTGCTGACGACGCGGGTGACCGAGCTGCTCGACGCGGTCGAGCGCGGGCTGCGGCCGCTGGAACGGCTGGGCCTCGACTCCGAGCGGGCCGCCGTACTGCTCACCGTGACGCTGACGACGGTCCCCGTCGTCGCGCGCCTCGCCGGAGACGTGCGGGAGGCGCAGCGCGCGCGAGGCGGCCGGCCGGGGCTGCGCTTCTTCGCCGTGCCCTTCCTCATCCTCTCGCTGAAGCACGCCGACCAGCTCGGCGAGGCGCTGGCCGCACGAGGTGTGCGTTGAGCGGGCGGCCGCGTGTGCTCGGGCCGGTCGTCGACGACGAGACCCGCTGCATCCACTACCGCACCCCGCTCGACGTGGTCGCCCTGAAGTTCGCCTGCTGCGGCGAGTACTACCCGTGCCACCTCTGCCACGCCGAGACCGCCGGCCACCCGGCGCGGCAGTGGCCGCTCGCGGACCGCGGCGAGCACGCCGTGCTCTGCGGGGTGTGCGGCCACGAGTTGACGATCGCGGAGTACCTGGAGGTCGACTCCTGCCCGCACTGCGCCGCGCCGTTCAACCCCGGCTGCCGCCTCCACTCGCACCTCTACTTCGAGCTCTGACCCGCCCGCGAGCCGGCCGCCGAGCACAGGAAAAACGTCGCCGATCGGGCTGATCGGCGACGCTTTCCCTGTGCTCGGCGGCTAGGCGAGCGGGTTAGAACCAGCCGAAGATGCGGTCCAGCAGGTCGAGCAGCCAGTCGAGCACCGGGATGCCGGTGTGCGGCTTGTCCGCCTTGACCTTCAGCGTCGTCCAGCCGATCACGTCACCCGTCGCGCTCTGCACCGACAGCTTGTGCTGGCCGTTGCCCGCGTCCTTCGGGAGGGTGAGCTTCAGGACGCCGTCGGCCGGCACCTGCACCCAGCCGCCGCCGACGTTCTGCGCCGGCGAGTACAGCCAGACCGAGACCCACTCGCCCGCGTGCGCGGCGCCCACGGTGACGCGGATCGCCTCACCCGGCTTGTAGGTGTCCTTGTCGACGGTCACCTTGTCCTCGAGCGCCTTCTTGAGCGCCGACTCCTTGGCGGCCTTCGGGTCGGTCCCCGGCTTCGGGTTCGACGGGGCGTCCGCCACGGCGAGCGGCACGCGCACCACCGTCCCGGAGTCGGGCGCGGTCAGCACCAGGGTGCTCGCGCCTGCCGCGTCCGCCGGAACCGTGAAGGTCACCGTCGCGTTGCCCGCGGCGTCCACCGGGGCGGAGCCGAGAGCGGCGGAGCCGTTCCAGCTGAGGTCGAGCTTCGTGTTGGCCGGGCTGCCGAGCGAGGTCAGGTTCAGCTTGGACACCTGGAGGGTGACCTGCTGGCCGCGCTGCAGCGTGCCCGACGGCACTCCGCTGACGCCGACGCCGAGCTTCGCGAAGCTGGGCGAGAGCGGGCTGTTCTTCTGGATGTAGCCGATCCAGGCGTCCCGGTCGATCAGACCAGAGTCCTTGGTGTCCTTCCCCGCCGCGAAGGCGCGGAAGTTGTCACCGCCCTGGAGCAGGAAGGAGAACGACCCGATCCGGTACGACTTCGCCGGGTCGATCGGCTTCCCGTTCACGATGATGCTCGTTATCCGGTCGCCCTCGGCGCGGCTCGCGTCGTACGTGTACGAGACGTTCTTCGACAGCCCCAGGTTGAGGAACGGACGGCTCGGCACATTGCCCTGCGCGTCACGCTGCCACTGCTGCTCGAGCGCCTCCTTGAACTGGGCCCCGGTGAGGGTCGTCGTCCACAGGTTGTTCACGAACGGCAGCACCGCGTTGGCCTGGGCGTAGGTGACGCTGCCGTCGGTGCCGTAGAGCAGCTCCGCGCGCAGACCGCCCGGGTTGACCACGCCGATCTCCGCGCCGCCGAGCTCGGCCGGCGACAGGGTCGACAGCAGGGAGTCGGCGACGAGGTTCCCGAGGGTGGACTCGCTCATGCGGTCGTCCCGTGCGCCGTTCAGGTAGGCGGTGGTGATGTCCTTCGTCACCGAGCCGACCTTCTGGTTGCCGATCACGGCCGCGTCGGCGAGCGCCTTGTCGACGATCGTCTTGACCGCCGCGACCCGCGGGTACGCGGCGACGAGGGCGGTGTCGGCGTCCGTCGTGCGGGCGACGTTGCGGGCGGTGTAGGCGGTGACCGCATCCGTTTCCGGGTCGACCGTCAGCGTGATCTGGCCGATGTTCTCGCCGTAGCTGCCGGTCTGGAGGATCGGGCGCGTCTTGCCGTCGACGCCCGGGACCGGGGCGTCCCACGCGTACTGCTTGTGCGTGTGGCCGGTGAAGATCGCCGAGACCTTCGCGCTCGTCTTGGTGACGATGTCGGCGAACGCGCCGCCCGCCGCCACCTCCTGCTCGAGCGTCGCGCCCTCGGGCGTGCCGAAGCCGGCGCCCTCGTGGTACTCGGCCACGATGACGTCCGCCTCGCCGTTGGCGGTGTCGCCGTCGGTGAGCTCGCCCGCCACGCGGTTGACCGCCTCCACCGGGTCGCCGAAGTCGAGCGACGAGACGCCGCCGGGCGAGACCAGCGTCGGGGTCTCCTGCGTGACCGCGCCGATGACGCCGACCTTCAGGCCGTCCACGTCGAACACCGCGTACTCCGGCAGCGCCGGGGTCTTGGTGCCCTTCTCGTAGACGTTCGCGCCCAGGTAGGAGAAGTCCGCAGCGTCCTTCACCCGTCCGGTCAGGTCGGCGTAGCCCTTGTCGAACTCGTGGTTGCCGACCGCGCTCGTCTTGAGGCCGAGGGTGTTCAGCACGTCGAGCGTCGGGATGTCGCCGGCCGAGGCCGACGCGAACAGGGAGGCGCCGATGTTGTCGCCCGCGGAGAGGAAGAGCGAGTTAGCCTCGCCCGCCTCCGCCCGGAGCTTCTCGATCGTGCCGGCGAACTTCACGGTGTTGGCGTCGATCCGGCCGTGGAAGTCGTTGATGTTCATCAGGTTGAGCGTCACCGGCTTCGGCAGGAGGCCGAGGCCCACGACGATCGGGTCGTGGTCGGAGGACCGGTACGGTCCCGGCTCGTAGAAGTTGGTGACGTTGTAGTTGTAGCGGCTGTACTCCAGCGCCACCGACTCGCCGGAGTTGATGTTCCACACGTCCGCGCCGGTGATGGTGCTGTTCAGCGCGGGCGAGGCGAGCACGTGGTCGAGGGAGCCGACCGTGCCGCCGAAGGAGTAGGTGGCCTTCGACGTGCGGGTGCTGACCTGGTCCACGTAGCCGGCGTCGGTCAGGACCTTGATCGGGTCCTCCTTGAGGTAGGCGTTGAAGTCGCCGATGAGGAGCACCTTGTCGGTCTTCAGCGCCGCCTTGCGCTCGTCGGCGAAGGCGACGAGGGCCTGGGCCTGCTTGACGCGGGACGCGTTGGATGCGCCCTGGCCGTCGCCCTGGTCCGCGTCCGCCCCCGAGCCGGAGCCCTTCGACTTGAAGTGGTTCACGATCGCGAGGAACGCCGTGGAGTCCTTCGTGCCGACCTTCTTGAAGGCCTGCGCGAGCGGCTGGCGGGCGTTCGAGAACGCCGGGTCGTCCAGGATCTTGGATGCGCCGACCGGCTCGGCGGTCGCCTTCTTGTAGATGAACGCGGTGCGGATGACGTCCTCCGTCGCCGGCAGGGCCGACGGGGACTTCACGTAGCCCCAGACCTCTCCGCCTGCGGCCGCGTTGAGCGCCGCGACCAGCGTGCTGAGGGCGGAGTCGCGGTCCTCGCCGAAGCGGGCCGAGTTCTCGATCTCCTCCAGCGAGACGACATCCGCCGTGAGGCCGTTGATGGCCGCGACGATCTTGTCCTGCTGGCGCTTGAGGTTCTCCGCGTTCGCGGCGCCGCGGGCGTCGCATCCGCTGTTGACCGTGATCGGGTTGCCGTCGCGGTCGGTGTAGAAGGTGCAGCCGCTCAGCTGGTCGCCGGTGGTGGTGAAGTAGTTGAGCACGTTGAACGTCGCCAGGCGCAGGTCGCCTCCGACGTTCGCCGGGGCCGCCGCGCGGGTGTCGGTGAACGTGACCGGCTGGACCGCCGCCGCGTTCGCCGGGGTCAGCTCGCCGGTCGGCTGGAACTTCCAGGTGTTGTTGCGGTAGTCCAGGATGACCGGCTTGGTGAAGGCGACCGGCGCGCCGACCCGCACGGGGTCGGTGAGCGACAGGTACGGCAGCGGCTTCGACTTGTTCGCGTTGCTGAGGAAGTTGGTCGAGGCTCCGTCGTCGAGCGTGACCGCCCGCGCCGCGTTGTCGGCCGCCACCGCGGTGTACTCCGCCGTGCCGGGGCGCGCGGCCTCGGTCGGCTGCACGAGCGGCTTGTCGCCCGCCGCCAGGCCGATCTCGCCGTACTGGTTCGCCGAGTAGACGTCGGTGACGGTGAACGCGCCCTGCGGGGCGAGCAGCATGCCCTCCAGGCTCTCGCGCTGCGCCGCCGTCGCGGGCAGACCGACGGTCGCCGGTGCGGGGGCCGTGACGGTCGATGCGTCGAGCTTCGTCACGCCGGTGGCGGTGATCTCGGTGAGCCCGTTGAACTCGCTGACCGCTCCCGTGACCTTCACGTAGTCGCCCTGCGCGACCTGTCCGGCGAAGGACGAGCCGAAGACGAAGACCGCGTCGGAGGCGGTGTGCGTCGCGAGGTCGACAGCGCCGCCGGTGCCCGGGGTCTGGATGTAGAAGCCGTTGAAGCCGCCGGTCGCGTACTGCGCCGTCACGACACCGGTCGTGGTGACCGTCTGCCCGGCCTTCGGGCTGGTGTCGCCGGTGCCCTGGATCTCGGCGATCGGGAGGGTGTCGCCCGGCGTTCCCGGGTCACCCGTCCCGGGGTCTCCCGTTCCCGGGTCGCCGGGGGCCGAGGCCGCGTTCTGCGGGGTGATCGTCGCGCTCAGGGTGAAGTCGGCGCTGTTGTCGTCGGTGTCCTTCGCGTTCGTGCGAACCAGCGACTTCACGTCGGTGTTGCCGGAGGGCGCGGTCGCCTTGGCGGTCTCGAACGTGTTGGAGGTGCCGTAGCCGAGCAGGTCGGCGACGCTCGCGTTCCCGGTCACCGAGCCGGTCGGCAGGGTGAGGGCCGAAGCGGTCTTCGCCAGGATCAGGGTGCCCGTCGTGCCGCTCGGGTTCAGGGCGTTGCTCGCAACGTCCGGCGTCGGCAGGGCCTGTCCGTTGGACCCGTTGGAGCCGCCGCCCACCAGGTAGTAGCCCTTCGCGCCGATCGAGCCGGTCAGCGGGACCACGCCGGTCGAGGCGGCCGTTCCGGTCGCCGGGCGGTACTGGAGGCTCCAGCCGGCCAGGCTGACCGCGCTGTCGCCCGGGTTGTACAGCTCGACGAACTTGTTCGTGAAGGCCGCCCCGGCGCTGCCGCCGGAGAGGTAGGCCTCGTTGATGACGACACCGGTGCCGTCCGTGCTGGCGAGCGCTGGGGTGGCGACGAGCGCCCCGGCCGCGAGGCCGGCTCCCGCGATGGCGGCGGCCGCGGCGCGCGCCAGCCTGCCCAATCTGGTTGACATTGTTCTCCTCAGGTCGGTGAGGTGCGTGGATGAGTCCGCGGCCAACGTAGGGAACCCGTCGAACGGGACTGTTTCTCGTGTGTGAACGTACAGAAAACTCGTTCAGGGGTAGACCGCTCATTTGAGCACCGACCGGGTGTCGTTCGGTATGCGCCATGATGAGAGGCATGCGGATCGACGAGATCGCCCACTTCCGGGCCCTGGCCGCGGAGGGCCATCCCGCCCTCGCCGCGGAGACCCTCGGCGTCTCGCAATCGACCCTCACGCGCTCGCTCGCCCGGCTGGAGCAGGAGATGGGCGTCGAGCTGTTCGACCGCCGCCGTGGGCACCTGGAGCTGAACCAGTACGGCGAGATCCTGCTCGCCCACGCGGTCCGCGCCGAGTCGGAGTTGGAGAACGCGCGCGCCCGCATCGCGGCCCTGCGGGACCCGTCCGGCGGCACCGTGTCCATCGGGTACGTGTCGTCGTTCGGCGGGTGGCTCATCCCGCGCGTGATCAGCGAGTACCGGGCGCTGTTCCCCGACATCCGGTTCGTGCTGAGCGGCGGGACGGCCGACACCGTGCTGGACGCGCTGCGCGACGGCGCGTCCGACGTCGCGTTCCTCAGCCCCGACCCGCGCGATCCGGAGATCGAGTGGCTGCCGCTCACCGCCGAGCGGCTCGTGCTCGGGGTGCCGGAGGGGCATCCGCTCGCCGGGCGGGACGCCGTGAGCGTGCCCGACCTCGAGCCCTACGACCTGGTCGCCCTGCGCACCGGGTCTGGCCTCCGGCACATCGCGGACGCCTACTTCGCCGCCCACGGGGTCGTGATGGATCCGGTGATCGAGGTGAGCGAGCTGTCCACCCTTCGGGGACTCGTGCGCGACGCGGTCGGCGTCGCCCTCATCCCGGACACCCCCACGGAGCCCGGCATCGTCGCCGTTCCGCTGCGCGACGAGGCGACGCGCGTCATCGGCCTCGCCCGCAACCGCACCCGGTCTCAGTCGGCCGCGGCCGAGCAGTTCGCCCGGTTCGTGCACGAGGAACTCGACTCGCTCGGCTGAGCCCCAGCTAGGGGGCCTACTCGCGCCGGCCCACCGGCAACGGCGGCGACACGCCGCGTCACGAAAGACGCACAGCGCGCTCCCATGCGATTGACTGTGCCCGCTCCACCTCACCGAACACGTGTCTTGGAAAGGACTCCTCGTGACGTCTCCGCAGTATCAGCCCGCCCCGCCCGCACAGGGCAGCACCGGCGAGACCCCGCTCTGGGCTCCGCTGTACGGCGCCTCGCTCCCCCAGGCGTTCCAGCGCTTCTTCAAGAAGTACGCGGACTTCACCGGCCGCGCCAGCCGCAGCGAGTACTGGTGGTGGGCTCTGGTCGCCGCCATCGTGGGGATCGTGCTCGAGGTTCTCGCACTGGCTCTCGGCGGCGCCGGCGCGACGGTGAACGCCGACGGCACGTCCACCCCGGGCCCGCTGTTCTGGCTGCCCGGGCTGCTCATCGCCGTCTGGGGACTCGGGACGCTGATCCCGCACCTCGCGCTGACCTGGCGCCGCCTGCACGACGCGAACCTGGCCGGCCCGTTCTTCTTCCTGGGGCTCATCCCGATCGTCGGCTGGATCATCCTGCTGATCTTCGTGCTGCTCCCCTCGAAGCCCGAGGGCGCCCGCTTCGACCGCCCGCGCCCCTAGCGCGGACCGGGCCGGCGCCTCAGCAGGAGTCGGCCCACAGCCGGCGCGGCCGCTCGGGGTCGGTGTCGTCCAGAAGGACCGACGCCACCTCGCGCGGCGCGCCGAGCGGGTCCTTCTGGCCGGTCGTCACGAACGACCAGTCGGGGCTCCGCTCCGGGTCGTGCTCGACCCACAACGAGAAGTTCCAGAAGCCACGGAAGTCCGGCCCCAGCAGGCCCGGTCCGTCGACGACCAGCACCGCGTCGCGCGACCGGAAGGGCGCGACCACGTCCGTCCGGAAGTCGTCGGAGCCGCTCCCCGGCTGCAGCGTCGCCCGCTCCGCCTCCTGGCCCGCGTCGCGCAGCGCGGCCGCGAACCCGTCCGCGATCCGGCCGGCGTCCGCCGCCGGCACCCCGGTCACCGCGACGAACCGCGGGCCGTGCGTGTAGTGCTGCAGGAACTCACGGGCCACCTCCCCGAAGAACTCCCGCGTCCCGGTGCCCACTTCGCCCGTCTCGCTCATCGCGCGCTCCTTCCGTCGTCGTCCGACACCCGGAACGCTACGCGCCCGCCGCCCATTCCGGCACCGCGCACGGTCAGTCGTTGCGGTCGAGCCGCCCGATCGACTTCCCCGACGAGTCGTACATCGTCATGACGTTGCCGTCGACGGTGCCCTTCTCGGCCTTCGACATCCACGTGTTCACGTCGCTGCAGTGCTTCTGCGTCATCGCCACCGCGCCCAGCTCGATCGTGTTGCCGGAGATCGTGCCCTTGCCGGTCATCGTGTTGCAGCCGTCCGATCCGCTGTACGAGCCGTCGGAGTTGACGATCAGGTTCGGCTGACCCGGGTCGGTGCTGCCCCACTTGCCCGAGACGTCCGTGCCGCCCTGCGGGCTGCTGCACGCCGTCAGCAGCAGGGCGGCGAAGAGGGCCGTCATCCCGGCCGTGCGCATCCTGTTCATGGCCCCGGAGGGTACGCGCGGCATGGCTGCGGTGGCTAGACACGACTCCCGTCCGCCCTGAGTGTTCCCTGCGACCCCTGCCCGAGCCGCCGAGTCGCGATATATCGTGTCAGCACCGACTGTCACCGCGTGAGGAGGAGCAGCGCATGAACGTCGCACCCGAGGAGCCGTTGCGGCCGCCGGAGGCCGTGCCCGAGCTGCCGGAGGACCAGGCCGTCGGCATGGTCGCCGTCTCACCCGAGCGCGAGGCCGAGCTGGAGACGCGGGCGCGCGACTTCATCCGCGAGCTCGCCGCCGCCGAGCCGGGCAGCGAGGCCTTCACCCGCAAGATCATCGGCTTCTCGCACCTCGGCGACACCGAGATGCGCGCGTCGAGCGACGCCTCCCGGCAGCTGCTCGACCGACCCGCGGCGTCACTCGCCGCCGCCCGCGGCAAGCAGATCAAGACGGACCCGCAGTACGGCGTCATCCGGACGCTGCAGGAGTTGCGCGCGACCGTCAGCGACTTCGACCCGCAGCACCTCACCGGGCGCAACCGGATGCTCGCCCGGATGCCCGGCGGCCGCCGCCTGCGCGCGTACGTGCAGCGGTTCGAGTCGGCGCAGAAGCAGCTCGACGGCATCGTCGCCGCCCTCGACCACGGCGAGGAATGGCTGCGCCGCGACAACGTCGAGATCGAGAAGGAGCGCGCCGCCCTCTGGAAGACGACAGAACGGCTCAACGAGTACGTCGTACTCGCCGCCGCGCTCGACCGAGCCACGGTCGAGGCCGCAGCCGACCTGCGCATGACCGACCCCGACCGCGCAACGCTGCTGGAGAAAGAGGCGCTGTTCCCCATCCGCCAGCGCCGCCAAGACCTCACCACCCAGATCGCCGTGTCGGTGCAGGCCTACCTGGCGCTGGATGTGATCAAGAAGAACAACGTCGAGCTCATCAAGGGCGTCGACCGGGCCAAGACGACCACCGTCTCCGCCCTGCGCACCGCCGTCGTGGTCGCGCAGGCGCTCGAGAACCAGCGTCTGGTCATCGACCAGCTCTCCGCGCTGCACCAGAGCACCAACGCGCTGATCGGTCGCACCGGCGAGGTGCTGCGCACGCAGACCGAGCAGGTGCAGAAGGAGCAGACCTCGTCGGCCGTCGACGTGGAGGTGCTGCAGCGCGCCTTCGACGACGTCTTCGCGACCATGGACAGCATCGACACCTACCGCAACGAGGCGATCGGCAGCATGGAGCGGACGGTGGATGCGCTCGACCAGCAGATCGCGCGCTCGCGTCAGTACCTGCGCCGGTCGCGGCCGACGACGGAACGGAGGCTGTGATGCCCATGGACCGGCTGTTCCGGATGAGCTTCGCGAGCATCCATCCCCTGTATGTCGCGAAGGTGGAGCGCAAGGGCCGCAGCGCCGACGACGTCGACACCGTCATCTGCTGGCTCACCGGCTACGACCGCGACGGGCTGCGCGCCGCGATCGACGACGGCCGCGACCTGGAGGCGTTCTTCGCGCAGGCGCCGCGGATGAACCCGGACGCCGCGCTGATCACCGGCGTCATCTGCGGGGTGCGCGTTGAGGAGATCGAAGACCCGCTCACGCAGCGCATCCGCTACATGGACAAGCTCGTGGACGAGGTGGCGCGCGGCAAGAAGCTGTCGTCGATCCTGCGCGGCCAGGACTCGGCGGCCGCTCTGGCCGACCGCGGCTCGGGCGGCTAGCCTCGCTTCAAGCGGCCGGCGCGGCCGCGGATCGGAGGACACTGTGGACGACCTTCGCGGTTCGGCGAACGAACGCCTCGCCCGCCTCGACTCGGTGGTGGCCGGCGGCGACGCGTCGGAGGAGTGGCTCATCCGGCAGCTGCGCGCGGCCCTGCAGGAGCTGGCGGAGCTGGAGCCGGTGGTGGATGCGGAGCGGGACCGGCGGGAGGACTACTGAACCGCATACCCGTCACACCCGCGCGATCCCCGCGATGTGCGTGTTGAACGGGACGAACGGCGTGCGCAGCCGGTAGCGCTCCACCTCGACCTCCGCGAATCCGGCGGCACGGATGGCGCCCTCCAGGTCGCGCTCGCACGAGCAGCCCTCGAAGGTCCACGCCCACAGGCGCCGCAGCACGCGCTGGGCGGTGCGCGTGGCGGTGCCGTCGGGTGCTGCGACGTGCTCGGCGAAGCGGAAGGTGCCGCCGGGGCGGAGGATGCGGCGCACCTCGGCGAGCGCGGCGGCCGGGTCGGCGACGGAGCAGAGCACGAGCGACGAGATGACGGTATCCGCGCTCGCGTCCGGCAGGCCGGTGCGCTCGGCCGTACGCTCGTGGAGGTCGAGCTGGATGCCGTGGCGGCGTGCGGCGGCGCGCAGGCCCGCGTGCATGGCCCGGTTGGGTTCGATGGCGACGAGGGTCGCACCCTCGGGCAGGTACGGGAGGTTGGCGCCGACGCCGGGGCCGAGTTCGACGACGCGGTCCCCCGGGCCTGCGAAGATGCGCTGCTTGCGGGGTCCCAGTTCGGCGTCCAAGTAGGGGCCCATGGCCCGGAAGAACGCGGCGTTGAAGCGTCCGCGCCCGGGGTGCTGGCGGAAGCCGGTGTCGGGTGCGGTGCCGGCGATGCTCTCGGTCATGCGTCCACTCTGCCCTCGCCCCGGACGCTGGGCAGGCGTGGAGTCACCCCACTTCGCCACTGCCCTGCTGCTCCACGAACCAGGCAGCGACCTGCGCCCGTGAACGGAACCCGAGCCGCAGCAGGATCCGCTCCACGTGCCCCTCGGCGGAGCGCTCGTCGATGCCGAGCCGGGCGGCGATCTGCCGGTTGGTGCAGCCCTCGGCGACCAGGGCGGCGACCTCGCGCTGCCGCGGGGTCAGCGTCCCGGGCGCGGTGCGTGCGACCCGCAGGCCCAGGAAACGGCGGATGGTCGCCACCAGCTCCGGCGCGTCCCCCGCCCATGGCAGGTGCGAGCGGCCGGGCAGCACCACCAGCTCGGCCCCGGGGATGCCTGCGGCGAGCGCCTCCGCCTGAGCGACGGGGGCGGCGCGGTCCTGCGCTCGGTGCACCACCAGGGTCGGCGTATGCACCGAGCCGAGCAGGTCGCCGACATCGAGGCGGTAGCTGAGGGCGAGCAGCGCCCGCGCGGTCCGCGCGTCGGAGGACTCCCGCTGGTAGCGGCCGAAGAGGGCACGCACGGCTGTCGGGGCGTCCGGCGCGAAGATGTCGGTCAGCACGTCGGAGCCGAGACCCCAGTGCGACTCCACCAGGCCCAGCACGTGCTCGCGGGCGCTCGGCGGCGAGACGGCGTCGCCCGAGACCCACCCGCCGTACAGCACGAGCCGGCGGACGGTCCCGGGATGGGCGGCCGCCCACGCCACCGCGACCAGCGCCCCGAGGGACGCACCCACGAGATCGAACGGTTCCGGGCCGAGCGGCGCGACGGCGGCGGCCAGCTGCTCCAGTTCGTACTCCAGCGACGGCGGCCGCGCGGTCGCGGGCGACAGGCCGCACCCGGCACGGTCGTAGCGGACCAGCCGTACGCCGTCGGCCAGCCCCTCCAGGAACGCCCGCTCCGGCGCCAGCTCCCACCCCCGCTCGAGGTGGCCGAGCCAACCGGAGACGTAGACGACGGGGCGCCCCTCGCCGACGGAGGCGACGGCGAGCTCGGTGCCGTCTGTGGTCGTGACCCGGCTCAGGCGCTGCTGCACGGGACCATTCTGGCGGCCCGGCGTCGCAGCGGCACGACCTGCTCCCCGTCAGCGGCCGCCGGAGGTGGGCGGCAACCCGGCAGCGAGCTCGGCGAAGACGTCCGCGGCGTCGTCGTGACGGGTCAGGCCCGCGCTCTGCCCCATCCACAGGGACAGCAGCTCCGCGTCACCGCGCTGCGACGCCGCCCGCCGGAAGACGCCCGTGAGGATGTTCTGCAGCGGGAACGGCGCGACGACCCCCGACTGCTCGATGGCGCGGACGGCCCGGTTCGGTACACCGCGCGCCGAGCGCCCGCTCATCGCCCGCGTCAGCACGGTGTCGTGCGCCAGCGCCGAACGGATGCGCGCGCGGTGCACCTCGGGCGCGACGGACTGGCGTGTGGCGAGGAACGCGGTGCCGACCTGCGCGGCGCTCGCGCCGAGCGCGAACGCGGCGGCGACCCCCCGGCGGTCCGCGATGCCGCCCGCTGCGATGACGGGGACGTCGACCGCGTCGACGACCTGCGGGATGAGCGACAGACTCCCCACCAGGCTGGCCTCCGGCTCGGCGAGGAACGAGGGGCGATGCCCGGCAGCCTCCGCGCCGGAGGCGACGATCGCATCCACGCCGCCCTGCTGCAGGGCGACCGCCTCCGGAACCGTCGTCGCCGTGCCGACCACGCGAATGCCGTGGCGGTGAGCCTCCTCCACCAGCTCGGGCGACGGCACGCCGAAGATGAAGCTCAGGACGGACGGCCGGGCCGCAAGGGCGGCGTCCAGCTGCTCGTCGATATCCGGGAGGGGGGCGACCGGCCATGCGGGGATGTCGGCACCGGCCTCCGCGAACAGCGGGCGGAGGGCGTCGACGGCCCGGTCGTAGTCGCCGCGGTCGAAACCCTCGCCCGGAGCGGGCTCCCCCGGCCGCCGGAACGGGAGCCACAGGTTGAGGGCGAACGGCCGGGAGGTACGCTCGCGCAGCTCCCGGGCGACCTCGGAGATGCGGTCGGGCCCGAGGCCGTAGAGGCCGAACGAGCCGAGACCGCCGGCCTCGCTCACGGCCGCGGTCAGCTCCACCGACGACATCCCGCCGAACGGTCCGAGCACGATCGGCGTCCGGATGCCGAACAGGCTGGTCGCATCCATCGGGAGCATCCTCCTTCGTCGCCGAGCCGTTGCGATGTCGCAACCACTCCGGCTCGATCGTAGCGCGCCCCTTCCCGCGGGGACCGCTCGTGGCGTCCAATAGGGGCATGGCATCTCGCACAGCGACCATGCGCCGGGCCGCGACGGCGGTCGTCTCCGTCGCCTCGGCCGGAATCGTCGGCGCCGGGCTCGTGGCCCGGCGCACCCGATCGGCCTCCTCCCGCCCGACCGCCGTCGGGGCGATCGTGCTGGGCGCCGCTGCCGGCGTCGTCGGCACGCTCGCGTTCGACCTGTGGCTCTACCTGCAGTACAGGCGGGGAGGCGGCGATGAGCCGTTCCCCGACTGGGAGTTCTCGGCCGACGTGACCGGCTGGGAGTCGGCGCCCGCACCGGCGCAGGTCGGCCGGCGGATCGTGGACGGACTGTTCGAGACGCAGCTGCCGGACTCGAGCGCCGCGGTCGTCAACAACGTCGCGCACTGGGCGTACGGCATCTCCGGCGCCACCGCGTACGGGGTGCTGGCCGGCTCGCTGCGACGGCCGCGACCGGGGTATGGGCTGCTGCTCGGCGCCGGGATGTGGCTCTCCGGCTACGTCATCCTCCCGCCGATGCACCTGTACAAGCCGATCACCGAGTACGACGCGGCGACCCTCCGGAAGGACCTGACGGCGCACCTGGTCTACGGCGCGACGACCGCCGCGGCCTACGCGCTGCTCCGCGGGGGGCGCTGAGCGCGGCGCGCCGCGACTGCGCCGGTTGGGGACGTGTGCGGCCGCTCGCGCACGCGCACACCTCCCGAACGGGCACAGTCACCAGCCGCACGACGCGCCCGCACACGCTCCACCCCACCGACTGCGCCCGTACGAGACGTGTGCGGCTGCTCGGGCGGGCGCACACCTCCCGAACGGGCGCAGTCGCCTGCGGCACGCCGACTCCGGGCGCGCTCCACACCGACTGCGCCGGTTGGGGACGTGTGCGGCTGCTCGGGCGGGCGCACACGTCCCGAACGGGCGCAGTCGCCGGCGGCGAGGCGCGTCACTGGTGCGTGATGGTGAGCTCCGCCGAGCTGAACGGGAACGGGAACAGGACGGTGCCGCCGCCGGTCAGCGACTCGGGCGGCAGCAGCATGATCCACGTCTGCGCGACCGCCACGGACACCAGCACGATGGCGACCATCAGGATGGCAGCGCGATCCAGGATGCGGTTGGCCGCCTCCAGGGTCTGCGCGCGCCGTGCCACCCGGCCGATCGCCACGAACACGATCACGGCGAGCGCCGCGTACACGGCCCAGCTCGGACGCAGCGACAGGTTCGCGCATGTCGTCTGGGTCACGGTGCCGTCGCCCGTGGTGCCTCCGCCGGAGCACGAAGCGGCCGTGCCTGCGCTGAGCACCGTGTAGACGAAGGCGGCGATACCCGCCGTGAGGATCAGCCGCCGCACCCGCATCAGGATCGGGCCGGCCGGCAGGCGGGACAGCAGCCCCGTGTCGATCGTGGGCGTCATCGTCGGCATCGCGTCCCCCTCGCGTCGTCCCCCCGACGATCCTGGCAGAGCGCGCGGCGGAAGGGAACCGCCGGGCCGCTGGTAGCATCCCGCGCATGGCCATCGCACTGGAGAACGTCGGCATCGCCGTCCGCGACCTGGAGGAGGCGATCTCCTTCTTCACCGACCTCGGGCTGACGGTGGTCGGCCGCGACACGGTGAGCGGCGAGTGGACGGACACCGCCGTCGGCCTCGACGGCAACCACGCGAGCATCGCCATGCTGCAGACGCCGGACGGCCACGGCCGCATCGAGCTGTTCGAGTACCTCCACCCCGACGCGATCGAGACCGAGCCGACGCTGCCGAACGAGATCGGGATGCACCGCGTCGCGTTCTCGGTCGACGACATCGACGAAGCCCTCGCGATCGCCGCGAAGCACGGCTGCCGCCCCCTGCGCGGGGTCGCGAACTACCGCGACGTGTACAAGCTGACGTACCTGCGCGGCCCGAGCGGCATCCTGGTCATGCTGGCTCAGGATCTGACGAAGGGCTGACGGAGGCCGTCGCGACCCGCGCGATCACCACGGGGAGGCGGGCGCGCAACAGCACGTCGTGACCGACCGACCCGAGCATCACGCGCTTCACGCCGCGCCGATCGTGCGTGCCCAGCACCAGCATCCTGGCGCCGTGCGCCTCGGAGACGAGGCCGGCCGACGGCGCGGCCTCGACCACGCGCGTGCGCACGAGGAGACCGGGACTCCGGCGGCGGGCACGGTCGGCAGCGGCCTCCACGAGCCGCTCCCGGACGTCGTCCGCCGCGGCCAGACCGACGGCCCGGCGGCCGTCGCGCACCGCGCCGACGGCGTACCCCGCGTACACGACCGCCAGCGGTTCCCCCAGGCGCGCGGCCTCGCCGGCCGCGAAGTCCACTGCGGCGTCGGTCGGGGGCTCGCCGTCGACGCCGACGACGACGCCGTGCCCGTGACCCCGCCAGCCGTGCGGCACCGCCACGACGGTGCACGCCGCAGCGGAGGCGACCCGCGCCGCGATCGAGCCCGCGAGCGCTCGCTGCGACCGCGCGGCGGGCGGCGTGCCGACGACCAGCAGCACGGCCCCGGCGGAGGCGCTCACCAGGTCGCGTCCGGCGTGGCCGACCACGACCCGGCTGCGGATCTCCGGCTCCACACGCGCGAGACCGTCGCCCGCGTGCTCCAGGTGGAGGGCGGCGCGGGCACGGCGCAGCGCGTACCGCTCCTCCTCCGCGACCAGCGCCCGGCCGGCGAGCGTCAGCATCCGGCCGGACTGCTCCCCGCTGTCGGCGAAGGAGCGCTCGACGACGTGGATGAGCTCCAGCCTCGCCGGCGTCCACGCGGCGCGGGCGGCGGCCCAGTCGAGGGCGGCGCGATGCTCCGGCTCCCCGTCCACCGCCACCATGATCGTGTCCGCCATCGGCCCCTCCGCGCGCTCGCCGTGACACCACAACGCTAGCCTCCCGGCCCGTCCACGGCACGGTCGAGTGACAGCCGGGGCCGCTCCGGGCAGAATCGTCGCGAGCGCGCGACCTGGTGCGCGCCGTCACCGGGCAACGACGGAGGAACCGTGTCGAAGGTCAGGCTGGAAGCGTTCAGCGACGGCGTGCTGGCGGTGGCGATCACCCTCCTCGTGCTCGACCTGCACCTGGAGCCGAGCCGCGAGCACAGCCTGTTGGAGCAGCTGCTCGCCGCGTGGCCGTCGTTCGCCGCCTACCTCGTCAGCTTCCTCGTGATCGGCGTGATCTGGGTGAACCACCACTCGATCCTCCGGCTGACCACCACCGTCGACCGGCTGCTGCTGTTCTGGAACCTCATCCTGCTGATGTTCGTCACGGCCATCCCGTTCACGACGTCCACACTCTCCGGCGCGCTGGTGGAGGGCGACCCGGCCGACATCCGGGTCGCCGCCGTGCTGTACGGGGCCGCGTGCACGGGCTTCGCGGTGGCGTTCACCTTCCTGTACGGGCGCATCACGCTCGGCGCGGTGCGTGCGGGGGCGATGTCGCCCCCGGCCCGGCGCACCGCGTTGCTGCGCTTCGGCGCGGGGACGCTGTTCTATCCCCTGCTCACCGTCGTCGGCGTGCTCTACGCCCCCGCCATGCTGGTCGGCTTCGCGGCGCTGAGCGTGTACTACCTGTTCAATCAGACCGGGACGGTGGAGTCGGCGTAGCGCAGCCTCCGGTACTCCTCGTAGACGACCCGGCCGCCGAACGTGCGCGTGCCGACGAGGGCGAGCGGCAGCCGGTGGTCCAGTTCGGGCCAGTAGCGGGTGCCCCTCCCGATGACCACGGGGTAGCGGAACAGCCGGTACTCGTCGACCAGGTCGAGCCGGATCGCCTCCGCCGCGAGGTCCGCTCCCCCGATCGAGACGTCGCCGTCGGCCGACGCCAGGGCGGCCGCCACCTCCTCCTCGACCGAGCCGGTCGCGAGCCGGGCGTTGCCCTCGACCGCGGTCAGCGTATGGCTGAACACGACCTTCGGGAGGGCCGCCCAGCCCTCCGCGAACGCCACACCCGACCGCGGCACCCGAAGGGACGGATCGGTGTCCCACACGCGCATCGTCTCGTACAGGCGGCGGCCGAGCAGGTAGCCGCCCAGGCGCGCGATCTGGCCGGCCTGGAACCGGAACTGCTCGTCCCCCGGCGCCGTGAAGTCGAACGCGCCCTCGTCGTCGGCGATGAAGCCGTCGGCCGAGACCCCCATCGAGTAGATCAGCACGGGATCACGGTAGTGCGCGGCAGGCGCGGATTGAAGCCTCCGCTCGTATAGTGCAGGTATCGGAGGGAGCGACATGGCCAGGCACAGGCGGGAGCAGGAGGCGTCCGACGCCGCGGAGGCGGAGGCTCTCGCGGCCGTCCGCGCGACCGAGTCCGACGACTCGTTCGTCGACGCCGACGAAGACCTCGAGGCCGAGGAGGAGCGCGGTTAGCGCCCATCCCGACCCCACCCGCCCAGCCATCGGTTCCGGAGTTGTTCGAGTTCTCGGCGGCGTGTCGCTCGAAGAAGTCCGGAACAGTTGGCTGGGGAGTCCGGAGTTGTGGGCCGGGGAGTCCGGACGGTCGATCAGGTGAGGCGGACGATCGGTCGGGTGCGGGGGACGACCGATGACGAGACTGACCGTATGAGCGTCGATACTTCTCCCGTGCCGGACACCGCCTCCGTCCCAGCCGTTCGGTCCGCCGCCCGCGCGTCCTGGGGCGGGGTCGTGGCGCTGATGGCGGGCGTGTTCGCGCTGGTCACCGCGGAGTTCCTCCCGGCAAGCCTGCTGTCGCCGATCGCCTCCGGCCTCCACATCAGCGAGGGGACGGCCGGGCAGGCGGTCACCGCGACCGCCCTCATCGGCGTCGTCGCGGGACCGGCGATCGGGCCGCTGTTCCGCCGGCTGGACCGGCGCACCCTGCTGGTGGGGCTTGCGCTGCTGGCGGCGCTGTCCAACATCCTGGTCGCCACGGCGCCGCAGTTCTGGGTGCTGCTCATCGCCCGGGTGCTGCTCGGGATCGCGATCTCCGGCTTCTGGTCGATGGCCGTGGCCGTCGCCGCCCAGCTGGTGCCGCCCGCGCACCTCGGCCGGGCGATGATGATCGTCAACACGGGCGTCTCGCTCGCCACCGTGGTGGCCGTGCCGCTCGGCGCCTTCCTCGGCGCGCTGTGGGGCTGGCGCGCGGTGTTCGTGCTGGTGGCCGTCATGTCGGTCGCCGCGGCCGTGGCACAGCGGTTCCTGCTCCCGCGGGTGACGCCGGCCCAGGGCTCGGGGGTGCGGGCGCTCTTCGCGGCGCTGAGGTCGCCGGTCATGCTCGTCGGGCTGCTCGGGATCGCGCTGCTCGCCGGAGGCCACTTCGCCGGCTTCACCTACATCCGGCTGGGCGCAGCAGACATCCCGGGCCTGACCACGGCCGGTCTCGCCGCGCTGCTCGCCGCCTACGGCCTCGGCGGTTTCGCCGGCAACCTGGTGGCGGGAGTGGTGGCCGACAGGAGGCTGCGCACCGGGCTCGTGGTCATGCCCGCGGTGCTCGGGGCCGCCGTGACCGTGTTCGCGCTGCTGCCGAACCAGGTCCCGCTCGCCGTCGCGGCCGTCGTGCTGTGGGGCTTCGCGTTCGGAGGCGTGCCGACGCTGGTGCAGACGTGGGCGGCGCGCGTGGAGCCGGAGCGGATGGAGGCGGCGGGCGGCCTCGTTGTCGCCGCGTTCCAGCTCGCGATCGCCCTCGGCGCCGCGGCCGGCGGCCTGCTGGTCGACGGCGCGGGCGTCAAGGAGGCGCTGGTCGCCGGCGGCGTCGTCGCGGTGCTCGGCGGGGTGCTGCTCAGTACGGCACGCCGCCGGCGCACGGACGCCTAGGCCGAGAGCGCGGTGGCGCCTGCGGCCTCCCGCCGCCACGTCGCCGGGCTCTCCCCGGTGTGGCGGCGGAACGCGCGACTGAACGCCACGTCGGAGCTGTAGCCGAGACGGGATGCGACCTCGGCGACGCTCAGCCGGCCGTCGCGAAGCAGCTGCGCGGCGTGCTCCATCCGGACCGCGGTCAGGTACCGGTTCGGCGAGTCGCCCACCAGCTCCCGGAACCGCTCCGCGAAGACCGTGCGGGAGGCGCTGGCGACGTGGGCAAGCCGCTCCAGCGTCCACGCCTCGCCCGGCGCCTCGCGCATCGCGGCGATCGCCCGCGCGATGTGCGGGTCGCGGACGCTGACCAGCCACTGGTCGGGGGCGCACCCGTTCTCCACCCACGACCGCACGGCGGCGGAGGCGATGATCGTCGCGATCCGGCTCGCCATCAGGCAGTTCCCGGTCCGCATCCGCCCGAACTCGATGCCGAGCGTCTGGATGAGCGGCCCCATGTGCGGTTCGCGCACGACGAACCCGCAGGCGCCGAGGGTCTCCGGCAGGGCCAGGCTGAACGGCTGCCCGGAGGTGCTGGCCGCCGTGAGCTCGCCGGAGGCGACGACGGCGTCCTCGCTCGCGGTGACCCGGTGCGCCCCCGCGCGCGGCAGCATCAGGAAATCGCCGGCGGTCAGCCGCACGGGCAGCGCGCAGCCGGCGATCTCGACCGTGCCGGAGACGACGTAGTGGAAGCGCACAGAGCCGGCCGGCACCGCGGCGCTGCGACCGGCGGCGAGCGCGGTCTGCGTGAAGCCCAGCAGCGTCCACTCGACGTGGAGCAGCATGCGCTCCAGGTCTTCGACCGCCGGACGGACGGGCGACTCTGCGGTGGCGGCGCTCGCGGTCTGGCTCATGAGAGGTCGAACCCCGCCGCTGCACCGGTCATTCCCGGCGGTCGCCTCCTCGCATTTCCAGGATACCGGCCGGCACCCCTCTTGCAGCAAGGCCCCGGTGGTGGTCCAGAATCGTCACCCTGCGCTTTCTCGAAGGGACCCCGTGACCGCTGCCGCCTTCCATCCGTTCGCCCTCGACGCCCACCCCGCCAAGGCCGACCCCGCCCTGATCGCGGGGGACGTTCAGCACTTCGCCCGGCTGGAGCGCACGCTCGCGGAGGAGGTCGTCGCGCTGGAGCGGCGCCTGGAGGCGGAGCTCGGCGCGACGGTGAAGGGGCAGGACGCGTATGAGCGCGACCTCGAGGTGCGGCGGATCACGCAGCGCCTGCGGCTGCTGCGCCGCTACGGCGCCGACCTGTGCATCGGCCGCGTGGTGGGCGACGCCGGGACGCTGTACATCGGCCGCGTCGGGGTGACCGACGGCGACGGCGAACGCCTGCTCGTCGACTGGCGCGCGCCCGCCGCCGAGTCGTTCTTCGGCGCCACCAGGGCCGAGCCGATGGGCGCCAGGTCGCGGCGGCGGTACCGGTGGAGCGACCGCCGGATCGTCGACTATTGGGACGAAGCGCTCACCGACGACGGAGCGGAGCCGACCGCGGCGCTCGACGACCAGTCGGTGTTCATCGCGAGCCTGGGCGCATCCCGCACCCGGCGCATGCGGGATGTGCTCGGCACCATCCAGGCCGACCAGGACCTCATCATCCGGGCGAGCGGGCGCGGCGTCCTGGTGGTCGACGGCGGTCCCGGCACCGGGAAGACGGTGGTCGCGCTGCACCGGGCGGCCTACCTGCTGTACTCCGACCCTGTGCTCCAGAGCGGGCACGGTGGCGTGCTGTTCGTCGGTCCGTCGCACGCGTACACCGACTACGTCGCCGACATCCTCCCGGGGCTCGGCGAGGAGGGCGTGCGCACGTGCACCCTCGCCGACCTGGTGCCGGGGGTGGAGGTCGCGGGCGAAGAGGCGGACCGCCGCGTGGCGCAGCTGAAGGGCGACGCCCGCCTGCCCGGCGCGGTGGAGGCGGCCGTCCGGCTGGCGGAGCGACCCCCGGCGGGGGCGACGGTCGTCGAGACCGCCTGGGGCGAGTTGCGGATCGGGCCACGGGAGTGGGCAGAGGTGCTGGGCGCCGCCGATCCCGCCCTCTCGCACAACGACGCCCGCGGCGAGCTGTGGCGTGCCCTGCTCGACCTGCTCGTCGACGTCGTCTCCGCGCGGGTCGGCGACGACGGCCCGCGACGCGACGGTCCGTGGGGCGACGAGGGATGGGGCGACGCGGGAGCCGGCTGGGAGGACGAGCGGCGCGGCGGCTTCGACGACGAGGAGCAGTTCGACGCCTACGGCCTGGGCGGCCCGGACGCGGACGTCGAGACGATCCGCCGCGGGCTCGCGGACGATCCGGAGCTGCGGCGCGTCTTCGACACGGTGTGGCCGCTGCTCGACCCGTTCGCCGTGGTCCGGAGCCTCTGGAGCTCGCCCGCACTGCTGCGGCGGTGCGCGCCCTGGCTGACCGCCGAGGACGTATCCCTGCTGCAGCGGCCGCCGTCGAGCCCGTGGACGCTGTCCGACCTCCCGCTGCTGGATGCCGCCCTGCAGCGAGCGGGCTACCCGGAGCGGGAGGTGCGGCGCCGTCGCGCGGAGGCCGCCGCGGCCGCCGACCGGGCCGTGATGGACGACGTGGTGCAGACCCTGATCGCGACCGACGGTTCCGACCTCAAGACCATGTCGATGCTGCGAGGACAGGACCTCCGCGGCGCGCTCGACACCCTCGACGCACCGACCGTCACCGCGGAGCAGCAGCTCGCCGGGCCGTTCGCGCACATCGTCGTGGACGAGGCGCAGGAGCTGACGCCCGCGGAGTGGGGCATGCTCCTGCGCCGCGCCCCCTCGCGCAGCCTGACCGTCGTGGGCGACCGTGCCCAGGCCCGGCACGGTTTCTCCGAGAGCTGGGAGGAGCGGCTCACCGGGCTCGGCCTGACCGACGTGACCGTGGCGTCCCTCTCCATCAACTACCGGACGCCCGCGTCCGTCATGGCGGAGGCGGCCCCGGTGATCCGGGCGGTGCTGCCGGACGCGAACGTGCCGACGTCGATCCGCGACAACGGCATCCCCGTGCGCCGCGCACCACGGTCGCAGCGTGACCGCATCCTGCGGGAGTGGCTGGCGGCACACGAGGAGGGGACGGCGTGCGTGATCGGCGACCCGGCCTTCGTCGGGACCGAGCGCGTGCGGTCACTGACGGCTGTCGACGCGAAGGGACTCGAGTACGACCTGGTGCTGCTGGCGGACGACAGCCACGACGTCCCCGCCGACCCTGCTGCCGTGGTCGAAGCCGCGGTGGACCGCTACGTCGCCATGACGCGGACGACCGGCGAGCTGGTGCTCCTCGCCGACGGGTGACGACGGGAGGCGAAGGTCCCTGCGCCACGAGCAACGGACCGCAGTATCCTGACGGCGTCCGGAGCGACCTGCGCCGGATCGAGGGGGTCGCCATGATGGAACCCGGAACGCCGGCCACGCCGCGCTTGCCCCTGTGGGCGCCGTACTACGGCGCCTCCTTCGGCGAGGCGTTCGTACGCTACTGGAAGAAGTACGCACGGTTCGACGGAAGGGCGAGCCGCAGCGAGTACTGGTGGTGGGCGCTCGCCGACGCGCTCATCGTGTTCGGGCTGTACCTCGTCACGCTGCTCGGCGCGATGGTCGGCTCGCGGGTCGACTCGGAGGGGAGCTTCACGCCGGGGCCGGGGATCGCGGTCGGCGTCATCCTGCTCGTCGGCTGGTGGCTCGCCACCGTGATCCCGGGGCTCGCGCTCGCGGCGCGTCGGCTGCATGACGTCGACCTGAGCGGTCTGTTCCTGCTGCTCCTGCTCATCCCGAGCCTGGGCGGCTTCGCGATCCTGGTCATGACGATCCTCCCGCCGAACCCGCGCGGCGCCCGGTTCGACCGGCCGGACGGCGAGGTGCCCGGCTATGCGGCCGCCACACCGGGCATCGCGTCGAGCAGGCAGGACTACGACGGCCGGGCGCAGTTCCCGCTCCCGTACGCCGGTCCCGCCGGCGGTCAGCCGCTCTACGCCGCCCCGCCGCCGCGTCCTCCCGCCACGCCTGCGCCGCCCCCGGAGGAGCCTTCGGGCGACGCTCCGCGCTAGCAGACTCCCGCCCAGTCTGCGGGTACCGTGCACCGCAGACCAGCACCGGAGCCGCGTGCCGCCGGAGGAAGGAGTCGCCGTGGACATCACCGAGGTCATCCTCTACGACCACCACGAGCAGCGTCGCATGTTCGCGATGCTGGAGGAGATCGACGCCGCGGACCAGGACGCTCTCTCCGCGGTCTGGGGTCGTCTCCGGATCCTGCTGGAGGTGCACGCCAAGGCCGAGGAGCTGCTCTTCTACCCGCGCCTCGTGAAGCTGCAGCGCGACCTGATCGAGGAGGAGTCGCCGCAGGAGGAGACCGAGGACGCCATCCACGACCACAACGAGATCCGCGACGCGATCGCGGGCGTCGATGGGCACGAGGTCGGCTCGGTCGACTGGCTGAAGGCGATCGCGGAGGTCAACGAGGTCAACAGCGACCACATGGCCGAGGAGGAGCGTCAGGGTCTCACCGACGTGCGCCGGCACCTCGACCGCGACGAGCGGCACCGGATGGCCGTGGCGTTCCTCGCCTTCGAGTCCCGCCACGCGGCCGCCGGGGTGACACCGCACGACGAGGACCCGGAGGAGTACGTGTCGGAGCACTCCTGACCGCCGGTTCCGCCTCCGCTACAGCCAGGGCGGCACAGCGGGATTGACCCGGTTCAAAGCCCTGAGCATAGGGTCGAAAGAGCGTAGCTGCGTGAACACGATCACGGATCGGTGGCCGTCGGCTCTCAGGGTGCACGTGTACGGAGCTCCGAAGTACCGGCCGACCCGGCTAATCGCCCCGACGGGCAGGCTCCCGCCGGCGAGCGGCGCCCGCCAGGTCAGCACGCCCTCGCCGAGTTGAACGCGGTACGCGATGCGGAAGAACCACATGTAGACGTTCCAGCCGAGTGCGGCGAACCACAGCACCATGAAGAACAATGGCGGCCCGGGGCGCCCCGCGACTGTCTGAGCGACGATCGAAACGCCTCCGACGAGCATTACACCCACGATCACGACCATGAACGCGATCCAGGCAACCGGCACAGACCATGTCTCATCGGTGGTCGCGTTCTCCATGATGACGAAGCGTATCGGCTCGGACGCCGTCCGATCACCCCTTCGGTCGCCGAAGCGCCCGACCTTAGGAAGGTGAGCGCGCCGTGAGGTTGCCGACGGCCCACTCGCCGAGCTGGTCGAGGATGGGGAGCAGACGCTTACCGCTGTCGGTGAGGCCGTAGGAGACGGTGACGGGCGGCCCTGCCTCGACCGTGCGGACGACCAGCTCGGCTTCGGCGAGCTCGACCAGCCGATCGGAGAGGACGGCGTCGCTGATCCCCGGGACGGCGCGACGGAGGCCGCCGAACGTGGAGGCGCCGCTGCCCAGCGCGGAGACGATCATCCCGTTCCAGCGCTTGCCCAGGACGGAGAACGCGAGGGTGACGGCCGCATCGCAGCGGATGACGTCGTGCTCACTCGAGTCCATATCCCGATCTTACGCGTGCTAGAGTCCGCATAGTTACTAGGTTTTTAATAGTCGCTCTCAAAAGTTGATCGGAGAAATCATGGAACTCTTCCGCTTGGATGCCAGCATCATGCCGAGCACGTCGGCGAGCCGCTCGCTCGCCGACCTGGTCGAAGCGGAGTGGCTGGCCACGCACGCCGGCTCCCGGGTCGTCCGGCGCGACCTCGCGGCCGACCCCGTTCCGGCGACGGCGTGGGCGGACGTCGTGACCTCGGGAGGCGTCGACGAGTCGGATCGCACGCCCCGCCAGCGCGAAGCGCGTCGGCTGGCGACCGACCTGGCCGACGAGCTGATCCACGCGGACGCGCTCGTGTTCGCCGTACCGCTCTACAACTACGGCGTCTCGCAGCACTTCAAGACCTGGTTCGACCTCGCCTACACGGACCCGCGGATCGACCCGACCGGCACGGCCCTGAACGGCAAGCCGGCCACGCTGGTCACGGTCCTCGGCGGCAACTACGCGCCAGGGACTCCGAAGGAGGGCTGGGACCACTCCACCGCCTGGCTCCGTCGCGTGCTGGAGGATGTCTGGGGGCTCGAGCTGCAGGTGGTCCAGCGCCCCTTCACGCTCGTCGGGGTGACTCCCGCCCTGGAGGCCTTCACCGAGGTCGCGGCGGAGCTGCGGCAGAACGCGGAGCAGGAGGCCGTCCACTCCGGTCGCCGCATCGCACAGCGCGCCGCAGCTCCCGCGAACACGGATGAGGGCAGCGGTCAGGCCATCGCCTCGTAGTAGCGGAGCGGACGCAGGGCCGGCTGGGAGGCCGGGTCGGACACCGCGTCGGCGCCGACCGCCGACGCGGTGGACAGCGCCCTCGGCGCATCCATCCCGGCCGCAAGGCACAGGGCGACGGCTGCGCAGTAGGCGTCGCCCGCCCCGACCGAGTTGACCACCTCGGCCGGCCTGGCGGGAACCTCCGCCCGACGCTCGCCGTTCTCGAAGAGCGCCGAACCGGCACTGCCGTAGGTGACGACGACACGGCGCGCCGCGTCGAGCGACATCGCCGTGTACTCGTGCTCGTTGACCACGATCAGGTCGGCGCGTCGCACCAGCGGCTCGGGGAGGTCGCGGGCCGGGGAGGCGTTCAGCACCGTGAAGGCGCCCGTGGCCAGGAACGCGGCCTCCACGACCTCCACCGGGATCTCCAGCTGCGCGATCAGCACGTCGAACCCGCCTGCGCTCGGGGCCTCGACGGCCCTGTTCGCCCCGGCGGAGACGACGATCTGGTTCTCGCCCTCGTCGTCGGTCACGATCAGCGCGACGCCGGTCGGCTCGCCGACCCGACGGACGTTCTCGACGTCGACGCCGGCGGCGCGCAGCGCGGCGAGCGCGAGGTCGCCGTCCGCATCCCGGCCGACCGCGCCGAACATCGTCACCTCAGCGCCCAGCCGGGCGGCGGCCGTCGCCTGGTTCGCGCCCTTGCCTCCGGGCTCGCGCCGGAAGCTGCGCCCGACGATCGTCTCCCCCGGCTTCGGAAGGCGAGGCGCGGCGGCGACGAGGTCGACGTTGATGCTGCCCAGCACCGCCGCCCTCATCGCGTCATCGCTCCAGCACCTGTCTCCTCACTGCGGCGACCAGGATAGCGCGGGCGATCTCCTCACGCCGCCGCGGCCACGGCGTCCGGGCGCTTGTGCGGCAGGAAACCGGAGACGACCGCGCCGCCGAGCGCGACGACGACGAGGACCATCATCGCCAGGACGTAGCCGCCTGCCCGCTCCCCCGCGCCGAAGCCGAGCACGGTCGCCACGATCGCGGTGCCGAAGCTCGAACCGAGGTTGGAGACGCTGCGCGAGAGGCCGGAGATCTCGCCCTGCTGCGCCTCCGGAAAGGCGGACTGGACGACGTTGACGCTCGGTGTCAGCATCACCCCGACGCCGAGCCCGATGACCAGCAGCCCGGGCGCGAACGGCCAGGCGCCCGGGATCGCGCCCACCAGCAGAAGCAGCAGGGTGCCGATCGCGGTCACCACGAAGCCGAGCAGGATCAGGGTGCGCTGCGCGACCAGGCGGACCAGGCGTCCAGCGGCGAGCGACGACGCCAGGATGCCGACGGTCGCCGCCGTGAAGATGACGCCGGTCTCGATCGCGCTGTACTGGCGGACCACCTGCAGGTGGCTGGAGACCAGGAACGAGATGCCCATGAGCAGCAGCCACTGGAAGTTCTGCGTGACGAGCCCGAGGTTCGAGACCCGGTTGCGGAACAGCTCCGTGGAGAGCAGCGGCTCGCGCCCGCGGCGTTCGAGCCGGCGGATCCAGACGAAGAACAGGGCGACGATCCCGGCGCCGGCGAGCAGCAGCACGACCGCGAGGAGCGGGACCCGGTCGATGGCGAGGATGCCGGCCACGAACACCACCAGCCCGCCACCGGAGAGCACCGCCCCGAGCACGTCGTACGGTCGCGACGGGTCGGCTGGCAGGGGATCCTTCAGTGCGAGCGCGAACAGGATGATGACCACGATGATCAGCGCCTGGAAGAGGAAGGCGGCACGCCAGCTGATGGCGCTGCAGATCCACCCCCCGATCAGCGGGCCCGTGGCGGCCCCCACACCGCCGGCCGCGCTGATCAGGCCGAACGCCCGCGCCCGGCCCTGCACGTCCTTCCAGTACAGGGTCACCAGGATGTACACCGGCGGGATGAGCAGCGCGGTGCCTGCGCCCTCCAGGATCGAGTTGCCCAGGATGAGCAGCCCGAGCCCCGGGGCCAGCGCGCTCAGCACCGCGCCGACCCCGTAGACGCCGAGGCCGAGCAGGAAGCACACTTTGCGGCCGAGCACGTCGGTCAGCTTCCCGAACGGCACCATCAGCGCGGCCATCGTGAGCAGGAACAGCGTGATCGACAACTGGATGCCGGCGACGGTCGTGCCCAGGTCGCGGCTCATGTCGTTGAGCATCACGTTCATGTTGGAGCCGGCGAAGGAGCAGATGAACTGCGCCAACGCCAGCGGGACCAGCGTCCACGACCCCCTCACGGCGACCCTCCGTCCGTCCGCGTCACCGCCGCGAGCGTGCCGCGAGCGCCGCGTCGAGGTCGTTTGCGGCGCGGATCAGCGCCAGGTGGGTGAAGGCCTGCGGGAAGTTCCCCAGCTGCAGACCGGAGGGGTCGATCTCCTCCGCGTACAGACCGACGTGGTTGCCGTAGGTGAGCATCTTCTCGAAGGCGTACTCGGCCTCGTCCAGCCGGCCCGCGTCGGTCAGCGCCATCACGTAGAAGAAGGAGCAGAGCGAGAAGGTGCCCTCCTCGCCCGGCAGGCCGTCCGGCGAGGCGGCCGGGTTGTAGCGGTAGACGAGGCTGTCGCTCACCAGTTCGTCGCCGATCGCGTCGAGCGTCGACAGCCACTTCGGGTCCTGCGGCGAGATCATGCCCACCTTCGGCATGAGCAGGGTGATCGCATCCACCACATCGGTGCCGGGATACTGCGTGAACGCCTTCCGCTCGGGGTTCCAGCAGCGGGTGAAGACCTGCTCGTAGATCGCGTCGCGCGCGGCCGTCCAGCGCTCCAGCGGCGCGGGAAGGCCGCGGTCGCGGGCGATGCGGATGGCGCGGTCGAACGCGACCCAGCACATGATCCGGCCGTAGGTGAAGTCCTTCCGTCCGCCGCGGGTCTCCCAGACGCCCTCGTCCGGCTGGTCCCAGTTGTCGGCGAGCCAGTCGAGGATGCCGCGCAGCTTCGTCCAGCCGGGGTCGCCGAGCGGCCGGAACCGCTCCCCCACGGCGAGCGCCTCCAGCGCCTCCCCGTAGATGTCGAGCTGCAGCTGGTCGGCGGCGCCGTTGCCGACGTGCACCGGGGTGGAGCCGGCATATCCCTCGAAGTGGTCGAGCGTGAGCTCCTCCAGGTCGGAGGAGCCGTCGATCCGGTACATGATCTTGAGCGGCCCGGAGCCCTCCCCCACCTGCTCGACGACCCGGTCGCCCACCCAGAGCATGAAGGCGATCGCCTCCTCGGTGTAGCCGAGCGACAGCAGCGACGACACGGAGAAAGACGCGTCGCGGATCCAGGTGTAGCGGTAGTCCCAATTGCGCACACCGCCGAGCTGCTCGGGGAGCGCGGCGGTCGGCGCGGCGACGAGAGCTCCGGTCGGTGCGTACTGCAGCAGTTTGAGCACCATGGCGGAGCGCTCCACCGCCTCGCGCCAGCGGCCGGTGTAAGTGCTCCGGGACAGCCAGTCGCGCCAGAACGCGACGGTGTCGCGGAACAGCCGGTTGCCGCGGGCGCGACCCAGCTCCCGCGGCTCGCCGGTCGGCTCCGTCTCGAAGGCGAGCAGCCGGCGCTCCCCGGCGGAGAGGGTGATGGTGGTGTCGATGTCGTCCCCGTCGAGCGCGTCCCCGCCGACGCCGTGCAGTGCGGCGCTCATCCCGTCGGCCTCGAACAGGACACCGTGCTGGGCGGCACGGGCCGTGTGGGTGCGGCGGCCGTAGTCGAACCGCGGACGGCACTCGACGTGGAAGGTCAGCTCGCCGCGCACCACGCGGACGGCCCGCACGATGGTGCGACTCGGCGTCGCGACCGTCGGCTCGTCGGCGACGGGCATGAAGTCGATCACCTCGCCGACGCCGCCCTCCGACATGAACCGGGTGATGAGCACCGCGGTCTGCGGGAAGTACATCTGCTTCACGCGCATCCGCTCGCCGCGGGCGTGGATGCGGAAGTAGCCTCCCTTCTCGCGGTCGAGCAGGGAGGCGAAGACCGACGGGGAGTCGAACCGCGGCGCGCAGAACCAGTCGATGCTCCCCGCGTCGGAGACGAGCGCGACGGTCTGCAGGTCGCCGATCATGCCGTGGTCGTCGATCTCCGGAAAGGCCTGCTCCCCGAGCGCGTCCGCGTCCATCTCCACCCCCGCATCCCCGGGCGACCCGGTCTCGCGCGCATGGTAACGCCGGGGTCCTCGGCGTGGGAAGACGGATCGTCCGGGCTTCTCGACGGTCGTCGTCCCCTTGCCGCGCGGGACGGCGCGGAGGCATCATGCCCCCGAGCGAGGAGGCGCGCATGACCGGCGTCCGGCACGGGGGAACGGAGCGGATGTCGGCGCGTGCCGCGGCCCTCGACCTGGAAGGGGCGTCGATCGTGGTCGGCTCCGCCGCTCTCGTCGTCGGCGTGATCGTCTCGGCCCCGTTCTTCTGGGGGCGGTCGCTGCCGATCGCCGGTCCCGGCTCGTGCTCGCAGTTCGCCGCCCTCGCCGCCGGGGTGATCGCCGTCGCCGCCTATGTCATCGGACGGCTCTGGCACCGGACCTCGCTCACCGCCTTCGGCGGACGCCCGGACCGTCCCGCCGGCGAGGCGCCCGCCCCTCGCTCGGCGACAGGGTCGGCCGTCTTCGACACCGCGGTCATCGCGATCGCACACGGGATCACCGCGACGCTCGGGTGGCTGGTGCTCGGTGCGATCCTCGCGAACGGCTTCACGGACGCGACCGTCTACGCCCTCTCCGCCAGCGTGCTGGTCGGCGCCGCGGTCGGCTTCACCGCCTACGCCGTGTTCCTCTCCGCCGCCCGCATCGACCTCATGCGCCTGTCCAGCCTGCTCGCCGTCTTCGCCGTCGTCGGCATCGTCGCCGCGATGCTCAGCGCCCCCGACCCGCACTGGTGGCAGCTCCACCTGAGCGCCCTCGGGATGTCGGACAGCGTCTCGTCGCTCACCTTCAACCTCACGCTCATCGTGGCGGGGCTGATGATGGCCGCCATCGCGCGGTACGCGACGGACCTGACGCACGTCGACCCCGCCGACCGGCCGGCTCGGCTCCGGGTGCGGGTGTGCCTCATCCTGATCGGGTTGCTCCTTGCCGGGGTGGGCCTCTTCCCGCTGGACGTGTCGCAGATCCTTCACAACGTGTCGGCGGTCGGCATGCTGATCGCGTTCACCCTTCTCGTGTTCTGGGTGCGCCGTGCACTGCCGGAGGCGCCCCGTTCGTTCTTCGTGTTCGGCTACGTGTCGTTCGCGGCGATCGTGGTGGCGGCCGTCTTCTTCGTGACCGGGTACTACGTGCTCACCGCGACCGAGCTGATCGCCGGAGTCATCGTGTTCGCCTGGCTCACCGTGTTCCTGAGGGTGAGCGGGGCCGCCGCGCGCGCGTGAAGCCGGAATCAGCCGCAAGGACGACGCGCCCTGTCTCCCACGGCTCCTATCCTGTGGTCCATGGTGATGAGGACGGTGGATCGGCTGGTCCCCTGGATCGTCGGCGCGCTCGTGGCGACGGTGGCGATCGGCGCGGTGTACGGGGCGGTCCAGCAGAGCGACAGGTCGTCGGCCGACGACGCACCGCAGGCGCTGATCTCGCAACTGGCCTCTGTCGCGGGCAGCGACACCCCGGGCGCGGCGCAGAGCCCGCGCGTGAACGTCGCGGAGAGCCGGATGCCGTTCTACGTCATCTACAACGCCGACGGCAGGCCCATCGCCGGCGACGGCTACCTCGACGGCAAGCGGGCGCGCATCCCGGAGGGCGTGCTGCAGAGCACCGTCGCCAACGGGTCGGACCACCTCACCTGGGAGCCGGAGCCCGGGGTGCGACTCGCCCTCACGACCGTGAGTGAGGGCCGGACCGTGATCGCGGCCGGCCAGTCCCTGGCCGCCTTCGAACAGCGGACCGACCGCCTGGGGGTGCTGCTCCTTCTCGGCTGGCTGCTCACCCTGGCGGTCCTGACCTGCGGGGCGGTGCTGCATGTCGTCGTCGGACGCCGCCTCGACCGTCCCGCGGCCGCAGGCCGTCCCTGATACCCGCGGACCGACGCGCGTAGTCTCCCGGCATGGCGAGGCGAGTTCACGGTGCCGTGTGCGCGGTCCTTCTGGCGCTCGCGCTGTGCGCGTGCAGCGGCAGCGGGGTGCCCGCTCGCCCGGCGAGCGCGAACGCGGCAGGCGCGATCCAGCACATCGTGGTCGTGGTCGAGGAGAACAAGCCGGCACAGTCGATCGTCGGCAACCCCGCCGCGCCCTACCTGAACGGCCTCGCGCGATCATCTGCGCGGGCGAGCCGCTACTCGGCCGTCACGCATCCCAGCCTCCCCAACTATCTGGCGCTCACCAGCGGCACGACCGCGGGCATCACCACTGACTGCAACCCGCCGGGCGGATCGTGCCTGGACACCGGCCCCAACCTCGCGCAGGCGCTCGACCGTGCCGGTCGGAGCTGGCGGATGTACGCCGAGAGCATGCCGGCGCCGTGCACCACAGCGAACACCCCGCTGTACGCGGTGAAGCACAACCCGTTCCTGTACTTCCCGAGCGTCACCTCCGACCCGGCCTACTGCCGCAGCCACGATGTCCCCTATGACCGCCTGGCGGGTGACCTGGCCACGACCACCACGCTGCCCGACTTCGCGTTCATCAGCCCGAACCTCTGCGACGACATGCACGACTGCTCCATCGCCCACGGGGACGCGTGGCTGCGGGACAACATCCCGCGCATCCTGGAGTCGGCCGCCTTCACCCGGCAGCGCTCGCTCCTCGTGATCGCCTTCGACGAGGGCGACTCGGCGGACAACGTCGTGGCCTGCATCTTCGCCGGATCTGCGGCACGCCCGCACACCGTCGCGGCGCAGCCCTTCACCCACTACTCGCTGCTGCGCACCATCGAGGACGTGCTGGGGCTCCCTCCGCTGACCGCCGAGGTCGCCCGCGCGGTGCCGATGACGGCGATGCTGCGCTGAGACACGGGTCACTCCACCGGCGCCCACCTGTCAAGCGGGCCACCCGGCGGGATTCGCGCCTACGGTTCGTGCGGTAGCGGAGCGACGCCCGGATGGGGATGAGCGAGCGCCGCCCCTCGTATCCATCGATGGAGGGAAGAAGCAATGAAAGCAGTCGTGTATGACGGGCCGCGCCAGGTCAGCGTCCAGGATGTGCCGGACGCGCGGATCGAGCGGCCGACGGACGTCCTCGTGCAGATCACCACGACCAACATCTGCGGGTCGGACCTGCACATGTACGAAGGCAGGACGGACTTCGAGACCGGCCGGTGGTTCGGCCACGAGAACCTGGGCCGGGTGGTCGAGGTCGGCGACGGCGTCGACAAGGTGCAGGTGGGCGAGTACGTCGTCCTGCCGTTCAATGTGGCGTGCGGGCACTGCAAGAACTGCGAGCGCGGTCTCACAAACTACTGTCTGACCGCGCAGCCCAAGAAGGAGTGGGCCGGAGCGGCGTACGGGTTCGCCGACATGGGGCCGTGGGCCGGCGGCCAGGCCGACCTGCTGCGCGTGCCGTGGGGCGACTTCAACTGCCTGCGGCTGGGCGAGGACGCCGGGGAGAAGCAGTCGGACTACGTCATGCTCGCCGACATCTTCCCCACCGGGTACCACGCCACCGAGATGGCACAGGTGAAGCCCGGCGACCAGACCGTAATCTACGGCGCCGGACCGGTCGGCCTGATGGCCGCATACTCGGCCACCCTCAAGGGCGCGAGCAGAGTCATGGTGGTGGACCGCCATCCCGACCGGCTGAAGCTGGCGGAGGAGATCGGGGCCATCGCCATCGACGACTCCAAGGTCGACCCGGTGGAGGCCGTCAACGAGCTGACCATGGGACTCGGAGCCGACAACGGCTGCGAGTGCGTCGGCTACCAGGCGCACGACGTGGAGGGGCACGAACACCCCAACATGACGCTCAACCGGCTGGTGCAGTCGGTGCGGTTCACCGGCACGATCGGGGTGGTCGGCGTCTACGTGCCGCAGGACCCTGGCGCGTCCGACGAGCTCGCGAAGCAGGGCGAGGTCGCTTTCGACTTCGGCCAGTTCTGGTTCCGCGGGCAGTCGATGGGCAGCGGGCAGGCGCCGGTGAAGAAGTACAACCGGCGACTGCGCGACCTGATCGCCGCGGGCAAAGCGACGCCGTCCTGGATCGTCAGCCACGAGCTGAGCCTGGATGAGGCCCCCGACGCGTACGAGCACTTCGACAACCGCGACGACGGCTGGACGAAGGTCGTCCTCCACCCGGCGGGAGCGAACGCCTGACGACGGCCTGAGGACCCGGCGGCGCCCGGCACCCTCCGGGCGCCGCTGTTCCCTGCACTAGCCGGGAATCGCACGCCGCGTCGCCCCGTTGTCCCCGACATGGATCTCGACTTCACGAATCGCGTCGCCCTGGTCGTGGGTGGCACCGGCTTCATCGGCTCGGCGGTCGCCGACCGGCTCCGCGCTGAGGGCGCGACCGTGGTCGTCGCCTCGCGCCACGCGGGCGACGGCGACGACCGCGTTGCACTGGACGCCTCCGACGAGGACAGCGTCCGCAACGCCATCGCCGGCGTGCTCGAGCGCCACGGCCGTATCGACGCCCTCGTCGTCACCGCCGCGCCGCCGGCGCAGACCCTCGACCCGGCGCGCAGCTCCGACCCCGAGCAGATCCTGAAGGCGGTCGATGGGAAGGCCCTGGCGTTCCTCCGCGTCGCCGCCGCCGCGATCCCCTCCATGCGGGAGGCCGGCTTCGGCCGGATCGTCGTCATCAGCGGCCAGAACGCCTACTTCACCGGCAGCATCACCGCGTCCGTGCGGAACGCCTCCACCATCCTGATCGCCAAAAACCTCGCCGACGAGCTGGCCGGCACCGGCGTCACGGTCAACGTCGTGAACCCCGGGCTCGTGACCACGACTCCCGGCGCGGAGGTCGCGACGGGGCGCGGCGGCGAGTCGTCGCCCGAGCAGATCGCCGACCTCGTCGCTTTCCTCTCGTCGTCGCGCTCGGTGGTCAGCGGCGAGTCCATCTCCATCGCCCACCGAGTGCTCGGCAGCACGCTGCTCTGACCCTCACGACGCGGGTCTGTCCGAGAGCGTGAACTGGTCGGCGTCGATGTGGCCCCAGCTGCCCGTGTTGCGGTCGCGGATCTGGATGGTCGCGCTCTGACCCTGCAGATCGGCGAGATCCCAGGTCGACCAGGTCAGGTGCTCGCTGTTCTGTCCGGTGGTGCTCCGGACAACGGTGCCGCCCACGACGAGGTTGACCGTGGTCTGGTCGTCGGGTTCACCGGCGGTCGCGCCCGGCTCGCCGCTGAACAGGATCTGGTCGACCATCAGGTGCCCCCAACCGGTCGTGGTCTGGTCCGTGACCTGGATGCGGGCGGTGTGGCCGACGAGCGCGTGCACGTCCCAGCTGACCGGCGTCATCGTCGAGCTGTTCGCCCCGGTGGCGGTGCGTTGGACGGCGCCGTCGACGATCAGGTTCACGGCCGTCGCGCCCGGCGAGCCCCAGGGGTGGTTCCCTCCGGCGACGAGCAGGTCGATGTAGTCGCGCGTGATCGTGAAGTCCGGCGACGTGATGGTCCCCATCGCTCCGTCCCCACCTCCCACGTACGTGTCGAGCACCTTCGCCCCCACCTGGCCCGGCAGCGAGTCGGCCGACGGACCCTGGCCGGAGAAGTCTCCCGTGGCCGTCCAGCCGGAGCCCCAGGTGCTGCCCTCGAAGTCCGCGAAGACGCTCGAGGGCGCGGGATGGGCCCCACCGCCGGCCAGGAAGTTCAGGAACGGCTTGCCGATGGTGAAGGCGGGCGACGTGAGCGACCCGGTCGTGCCATCCCCGCCGTTGTAACTGTCGACGAGTCTGCTGCCGAGGTAGCCGGTCACCTGCTGCTGGTTCGGCAGCGTGCCGGCGGCGGGGCCGGAGCCGAACGCGGTGCCGGTCGTCGTCCACGAGCCGTAGCTGCTGCTCTCGAAGTCGGCGAACGGAGAGCCCTGGCCGGCGGCCGCGGTGCCCACGTTCGCCAGCTCCTTGATGGCGAGGTTGGAGAAGGTGGCGGCGCCGCCGTCGGTGTAGAGCGAGATGCCCGTGTCGGAGGGCAGGAAGAACACATTGTTCGAGAGCACGCGCGCGCCGTCGTTCACGAACACCTCCACGCTGGAGCGGTCGACGAAGACGCGCAGGTGCACGCTCTTCGCCGCCGGGTCGATCGGCGCCTGGGTGTGCTGGAAGGCGGAGCCGAAGCTGTAGGCGGCCTGGCCGGAGCCGGAACGGTCGACGTAGACGTTGCCCTGGTAGACGCCGATGTTCGTGTGCCTCGTCTTGTCGGCGGACTGGCCGACGGAGATGCCGACGTTGTTCAGCTGCTGCCAGGAGATGTCGGCATCGAGCTCGTACGCCGACCCGTGATAACCGAGATCGGTCGTCCCGTTCACCGTGACGTCGGCGGGATGCACGGTCTTCGTGACCAGGTCGTCCAGCCCGGAGACCGGCTGCGAGATCAGGCTGTACGTGCCGCCCTGCTTGCTGAGCTGCAGAGAGCGGACGACGGACATCTGCCCGTTGTAGCCGTCGCTGGCGTCGGTCGGCACTGCGTTCGGCGCGTAGTTCCAGTTGTTCATCCAGCCGAGGGCGTATCGGGTCGTGTCGGGGTGGTCGTGGTCGGGCCAGGAGACGGCGGCGTACCAGTCAGATCCGTAGTCGAGCCACTGCGGGTCACGTGCGTCGGTGGTGAAGTCCGTGCCGTCCCAGGTGCCCGTCCAATAGGCGTAGGTGTCGGGCTGGCCGGAGTAGTCGCCCTGCATGCTGCCGGCCAGGACCCAGTGGCTGGTGCCGTCGTCCGCGGTGATCTGGTAGATGTCGGGGCACTCGAAGCCGCCGATGTTGGGCGACGTGTAGGCGAACTGGGACCTGTAGGTCCAGTTCTTCAGGTCGGGCGAGGTGTAGAACCAGAGTTGCTGCTGGCGGCCGATGACGGCCACCCAGTCGTTGTGGGCAGCATCCCAGACGATCTTCGGGTCGCGGAACCAGTCGTTGCCGTCGGGGTTCGCGATCACGGGGGCGCCGTAGGCGGTGAAGGTGGTGCCGCCATCGGTGGAGTACCAGAGGTACTGGGACTGCTGGTAGCGGTCGCCGCCGGGCGGCTGAGTGGCCAGCACGACGACCGCGCCCGCCCCGAAGCCCGCGGTGTTGTTCGTGTCGACGACGCCGGAGCCGGTCCAGACCGGGAAGTTCCCTCCCCCGCCGAGCGGGATGGCGAACCCTTGGTCGGTGAAGACGACATTGTCGGTCGTGGTGGCGTGACGCCAGCCGCCCGGGCTGTTGTTCGGGTTGCTGTACAGGTAGTAGAGGTTGTACTTGCCGTTCGCCCAGACCGGGCGCTGCGGGTCGCTCAGCCAGTGGTCCGGCGGCGTGAGGTGGTACTGCGCGCGCAGGGACTGGTCCGGCGGGTTGAGCGCCGTGGAGGCCGTCGCGGGAACGACGGCGAGGGCGGCGGCGGTGGTCAGCGCCGCCAGGCCCGCGAGCAGGCGCCGACGGGTGCTGACGCGACGGGGGTCTTCGTTGACGCGCATGGGCTTCCGTTCTTCGATGAACTTGCTAAAGCGTTTAACCAGAATGATAGCGAGCCGACAGGGACGCGGCCAAGCGTTTGATCATCGTCGCGGCTAGGGTGTGCGTGTGAGCGCGCCGAGTCTCGACCACCTGCGGACCTTCGTGACCGTCTCGCGGACCGGATCGCTGCGGCGGGCGGCGCTGCTCCTCGGCGTCTCCCAGCCGACGGTCTCCGCGCACGTCCAGGCGCTCGAGAACGAGCTCGGCTTCGCCCTCTTCACCCGCGACCCGGGCGGCGTCACTCTCACCGCCAAGGGTGAGGAGCTGGCACAGGAGGTGGGACCGCACCTCGACGCGATCGAGGACGCCTCAGCGCTCAGCGGACTCGGCGTCGGTCCGTCACGGCCGGTGCACATCGGCGGCGCGGCCGAACTGCTCTCGACGATGGTGCTGCCGAATCTCGCCGCGATGCAGACGCCGGTCGGGACGCCGCTGCGGTTCGTCTTCGGACTGGCGGACGACCTCCTCGATCAGCTGATCGCGCGATCCGTCGACATCCTCGTGAGTGCCGTGCCGCCACGTCGTCGCGGCGTGGCGGCCGCTCCGCTGTACGACGAGGAGTTCGTGCTCGTCGCGACGCCCGCGTGGGCGGGCACTCCGCTCGACGACCTGCCGCTGATCGCCTACGCCGAGAACCTCCCGATCGTGCGCCGCTACTGGCGCAGCGTCTTCGGCACGCGACCGGGCGGGCACCCCGTGGTGGCGGTCATCCCGGATCTGCGTGGGATCCGCAGCGCCGTCCTCTCCGGCGCCGGCGCCTCGGTGCTCCCGCGGTACCTGGTGGTCGCGGATCTCGCCGCCGGCACGCTCGTCGACCTCGATCCGCAGGAAGTTCCCCCGCTGAACACCCTCTTCCTCGCGACACGAGGGAGGGAGCTCGAGCGCGACGCCGTCCTCGGGACCGTGGCCGCACAGCTGCGGCACTGGATCCGCTGAGGCGCGCAAGAAGTCCGATACCGGGGCCGGGGAATCCTGATCGGGTCCGATACGCCGTGTCGAGGACGATCGGGGACGAACGAAAGGACTCCCCCGATGTCGAACATCCTCATGGTCGTGACCGCGGCCGACTCGCTGACCCTCGCCGACGGCTCCTCCCACCCCACGGGCTTCTGGGCGGAGGAGCTCGTCGTCGCGCACCGCGAGCTGACGAACGCCGGCGAGACCGTCGCCATCGCGACGCCCGGCGGTCGCGTGCCGACCGTGGACCCCGGCTCGCTCTCGGTGGCCACGGTCGGCGACCAGGCCAAGGTCGACGATCTCGCCGCCTATCTGCGGCAGATCGCCCCGGAGCTCGCGCACCCGCTCGCGCTCTCAGCGGTCGACGTCGCCGACTACGACGCGATCGTGCTCCCTGGCGGCCACGGTCCGATGGCCGACCTCGCCTTCGACGAGGACCTCGGCGTGATCCTCCGCACCGCCGACGCGGCCGGGACCCTGATCGCGCCGTTCTGCCACGGTCCCGCCGGTCTGCTGAGCGCGATCGACGAGACGGGCGGGTTCGCGTTCGCCGGGCGGCGCCTCACCGTGTTCACCGACGACGAGGAGCGCACCGGCGGCCTCGGCGCGAACACGCCCTGGTTCGTCGAGAGCGCGCTCCGCACGCGCGGCGCCCTCGTCGAGGACGGCCCGGCCTGGACCTCCCATGTCGTACGCGACGGCAACCTCATCAGCGGCCAGAACCCGCAGTCGAGTGAAGCAGTGGCCGCGGCGGTGATCGAAGCCCTCGCCTGAGCGTCAGCGCGTGCCGGCCGGCTGACGCTCCCCGATCGAGGCACGGACGACCGGAGGGCATTCGACGGTGACGAGCTCGTCATCCCGATGCTCCGCGAGCCCGAGCAGCAGGCGGATGCCCTTCACGCCCAGCTCATAGTGCGGCAGCGCGACGGTCGTCAGCGGCGGCCGCAGGTGCGCCGCGATGACCTCCTGGTTGTCGAACCCGACCACAGCCATGTCCTCCGGGATGGAGAGACCACGGCGGCGGAGACCGTCGTAGAGTCCCATCGCGACGCGATCGTTGTGGCAGAAGACGGCCGTGGCCTGGCTGGCGAGCAGCGCATCCACCGCGTCGTAGCCGCCCTCCTGCTCCGGTGCCGCGTCGATGACGAGGGCCGGGTCGAAGGCGATGCCGGCCGCCTCCAGCGCCTGCCGATAGCCGAGGAGCCGGCCCTCGTGCGCCGGGGACGGCGTGGTCGTGTTGATGATGGCGATGCGCCGGTGGCCGCTGTCGATCAGCAGCTGCGTCGCCGTGCGGCCTCCCTGGACCTCGTCGGGGACCACCGCCACCGCGTCGTTCTGGGGCGAGAAGCAGTCGACCAGCACGAAGTCGGTCTCCCGGAGTGCTTCCGGCACCTCGGCGGCACGGTGGAACCAGGTCGAGTACAGGATGCCGCGCACCTTGTGCTCGAGCATCATCCCGATGGCCTCGCGCTCCGCATCCTGGTTGCCGTCGGTGTTCGCGACCAGCAGCACGTAGCCGTGCCGCCAGGCCTCGTCCTGCGCGCCGTGGATGATCTGGCCGGCGAACGGGGTGGTGGCGATGGCGTCTGCGACGAGCCCGATGAACTTCGAGCTGCCGCTGACCAGCGTCTTCGCGAGCGCGTTCGGACGGTAGCCGAGCTCCTTGATCGCCTCGCGGACGCGCTTGCGTGCGTCGTCGCCGATGCGGGCGTTCTTCTTGTCGTTGATCACGAGCGACACCGTCGCGATCGACACCCCGGCCGCCTCCGCCACGTCACGCATCGTGACGGGGTGTGCCGTGTGCTGATTGTTCTCGGACGTCATTGCCCCCTCCTTCTTCAGCTTAGCGACGCGACCGGGTCATCCCTTGGTTGCCCCGCTCTCCAGTCCGTACCGCATCGCCTTGTTGAGCACGAGGAACACGAGCAGGAGAGGGGTGACGGTGACGCATACCGCCGCGAACGTCGCCGTCCAGTCGACCTTGCCCATCGCGCCGATGTAGTTCTGCAGGCCGAGCGGGATGGTCTTCAGGCCGTCGGAGAGCACGAACGTGTTGGCGAAGATGAAGTCGTTCCAGATGAAGATGCTGTTCACGAGCACGACGGTGACGATCGTGTTCACCGAGAGCGGGAAGGTGATCTGCCCGAAGATCCGGTACGGACCGGCGCCGTCCAGCGACGCCGCCTCGTAGGTCTCTCGCGGGATGTACTCAAAGAACGACGAGAACAGGTACACCGACATCGGCAGCGCGAACCCGGCGAGCGGAATGATCATCGACTGGTAGGTGTCGAGCAGGTTCACCGACGAGTAGTCGATGAACAGCGGGACGAGCGCGATCTGCACCGGCACGATGATCCCGATCAGGAACAGCCCGCGCACGAGCCTGCTGAACCGGAAGCCGAGCACCTGGATCGCGTAGGCGGCCATCATCCCGAGCAGCACGATCAGGACGTTGGCGCCCATGGTCACGATGAAGCTGTTGAGGATGTTCAGCCCCAGGTTCCCCGTGGCGAAGGCACGGGCGTAGTTGTCGAGCGTGAACGAGCCCGGCAGGGCGAACGGGTTGCCGGTGGTGAAGTCGTGCTCGGTGCGCACGCTGGTCAGGAACAGCCAGAGCAGCGGGTACACCTGCACGACCACGATGACCGCGACCAGCACGGTGTTCAGCGAGCGGTACAGGTTCGGCCGCCGGCGCCGACGAGGAGGCCGCGCGGAGGGCGTGCGCGAGGCGCCGGAGGCCGCACCCGAAGGTGCGGGACGGGTGAGCTGAGTGGTCATGCGTCGGCCTTTCGACGGAGCAGCAGGTAGATCAGCCCGACGGCGACGAGGCACTCGACGACGATGAAGACGGACATGCTGCTGGCGTAGCCGTAGTTCGTACTGGTGAACGCGGTCTTGTACATGTAGGTGGTCAACAGCTCCGACGACTGCCCCGGGCCGCCGTTGGTGAGCAGGTAGGGGATGTCGAAGCCGCGGAGGGCGTAAGTGGTGGCCATGATCACCGTGGTGATCCACACCGGGCGGATGTACGGGAAGCGGATCCGGGTGAAGATCGTCCAGGCGTTGGCGCCATCCAGCCGGGCCGCCTCCTCCAGCTCGGCCGGCACTGCGATGAGGGCCGCGTAGAGGATGAGCACGTACAGCCCGGTGAACCGCCAGCCCTCGGGGATGGACACGGCGGCGAGCACCGTGTGCACGTCCGACAGCCACGGCCGGGCGAGGTCGCCGAGGCCGACCCACTGCAGCAGCTGGTTGAGCAGGCCGACCGGGTCGGACGAGTAGATGCGCGCGAAGAGGAACGCGATCGCGACGGTGCTGATCACCGCGGGCAGCAGGTAGAGCGTCTTCACGAACTCCCGGCCGCGCCGCAGCGAGATCAGCAGGCTCGCGACGATCAGGCCGCCACCGAGCTGCAGCACCAGACAGATCGCGAGGTACCCGAGTGCGTTGAAGAAGGCCCGCCAGAACACGGTGTCGCCGGTGAACATGTGGATGTAGTTGGCGAGGCCGACGAACTGGAGGTCGCTGATCCCGTCCCACTCGAAGAACGAGAGGAACAGCGACTGCAGGATCGGGAAGAGCACGGCGATGCCGTACAGCACCAACGGCGGGAGCAGGAAGACCAGCACCGAGAGCCGGGAGCGGCTGGGGAGCATGAGGTTGCCTTTCGGGGGTCCGTGAGGGCGGCGCCGGGAGAGCACCGCCCTCACGGGGCTGCGGTTACTTGAAGGCCTTCGGGCCGTTCTGGGAGATCACCTGATCCATCGTGCCGATGAACTCGTCCGGCGTGATGTTGCCCTGCACCAGCAGGGTCAGCTCCTGCTGCAGCCGGGTGTTGGAGGTCGGGTCGAGCTGGGTGTCCCACGGCATCGCGATCTTGTCGCCGAGGTCGTTCGCCTGGTCGACCGCCTTCTTGTAGAGCGGGGTCGCGTTCGCCGGAATGGTGGTCTGCACGTTCGTCGTCGGCGAGAGCGCGCCCGTGGCCGCGTACAGCTTCGGGTACTCGGTGAGCGCGTACTTGAGGAAGTCGCGCACGAGCGGGTCGAACGTCTTCGCGTTGACGGCCATGCCGATCCCGGACGGGGAGACGTACTCGTTGGCGGCCGTCACCGACTTCGCGGTGGTGGGCAGCGTGAAGTAGTCGACGTCGGAGCGCACCGACGGGTCCAGCTTGTCGGTGGCGAGGCTGCCCAGCTCCCAGGTGCCGATGTTGTACATCGCCGCCTTGCCGGAGGTGAACAGGGCCTGAGCGTCGGAGTAGCCGGTCGAAGAGAAGCCGTCCTCGAAGCACTTGGCCTTGCCGAGCTGGTCGAGCCAGTCGACCGCCGCGGTGCCGGTCGCGTCGCTGAGCTTGGCCTCGCCCTTCTTCAGCTTGGTGATGTAGTCCGGGCCGGCGGTGCGGAACGGGTGGTAGGCCATGTAGCGCTCCAGCGGCCACTGGTCCTGCCCGTCGAGCGCGAGCGGGGTGATCCCGGCCTTGCGCAGGGCGGTGCACATGGCGGGGATGTCGTCGAGGGAGGTCGGCACCGACACCCCCGCCTTCTCCAGCAGCGCCTTGTTGTACCAGAAGAACTCGAGCTGGAACTCGAACGGGATCGTGTACAGCGAGCCGTCGTCGAAGCGCTGGTAGTTCAGTGCCGCCGGCCGGTAGTCGTCGTAGAGGCCGAGGCTCTTCAGCAGCTTCTCGGCGTCGATCATCCTGCCCTGCTTCGCGAGCTTCGCCGCGAACGGGGTCGCGTCGGTGTCGAACAGCTCCGGGAGCTTGTTCGCCGCCGCGAGGGTCTCGTACTTCTGGATGTATGAGGGCCGGTCGGGCGTGGTGATCAGGTTGAGCGAGAACCCGGGGTGCCTCTTGGCGTAGTCGGACGCGATCTGCTTCATCACGGTGATGACGCCGCCGTCGGCGGGCCGGGACAGCAGCCAGGAGATCTGGCGCGGCTTGATCTCCCCGCTCGGGTCGACGTTGCCGGCGCCGCCTCCGCCGCCGCCGCTGCAGCCGGCGAGCGCGAGGGCGATCGCCGCGGTCGCGGCGACGGTCGCGAGCAGTTTCTTCATGGTGTCTCCATCTTCTTTGACAGGAATCGCTGTGCGGTTCGGGTTAGGGGTGCAGGGTTTCGGCGCGCTGGTACACCTGGAGCGCCTGGAGGGTCGCGCCGCCCTCTCCGGCGAAGAATCCGAGCCGCCCGTCGGGATGTCCGTAGATGCGGGTGCTGAGCGTCACGGAGCGGTCGATGACGGCGACGAGGATGTCGTCGTCGGCGATCACCTCGACGGTGTGACGTCCGGGGGCCAGCGTGCATGGGCGCTCGAGCTCGATCTCGAACGGGACATCGCCGGACACATGCCACTGCGCGTCGCCGGTCTTCTCCCGCGGCCAGCGGTCGAAGACGACGCGGCCGCGCCGCGGCTCGAGCCGGAGCACGTAGGAACGGTCCCCGTCGTCGGTGGCGCGCAGCAGCAGGCCGGTCTCGGTCGTTCCCGGCTGGATGTCGATCTCCGCCTTCGCGTAGAAGGTGTCGGGGAGCTCGTCGATCGAGACCGTGTCGGCGTAGCCGTCCGGAGTGCTGAGGGCGATCGGCAGCAGCTGGGGGAAACGCAGCGGAAGCTCATGGTCGAAGCTCTCGACCAGCTCCCTCGGCAGGCCGAAGGCGAGCGTCCCGTCCACGCGCTGCGTCGCCTCCAGCACCGACAGCGTTCCGGCCCACTGCCAGGCGCCGCTGTCGGTCTCCCCTTCCTTCGTGGCGATCCAGCCGAAGAAGAAGCGGCGTCCGTCGCGATCTGCGGTCTTGGCCGCGTAGTAGGCGCGGCCGTCGATGCTGTCGTGGTCGGGCACGGTCCAGGGTCCGTCGGGGGTGCGGGCCATGCGGTAGCGGGTGGTGAAGGACTCGGAGAACTCCGAGTAGACCAGGTACCACCAGTCGCCCCACTGGAAGACGTCCGGGCACTCGTGCGTGATGTAGCGACGCGGGTCCCAGAACGGCGCGGCGGGCGTCCACTCGACGAGGTCGGTCGATCGCATCTCGGCGATCACTCCCCTGCGGCGCTCCGCGCCGTCCTCGTGGCGGGCGGCGACCAGCATCCGCCAGACGCCCTTCTTCTCGTCGCGGAAGACGAACGGGTCGCGCCAGTCGGCGCTCTCGTAGCCGTCCGGGGCGCCGAAGGTGAGTTCGGGATGCTTGTCCCACGTCGTCATCCCGTCGGCGCTCGTGGCGTGCGCGACCAGCTGCAGCGGCAGTCCGTCGGCGCCCAGGCGGTGCGGGTTCTGCGCGGTGTAGAACAGGTGCACCAGACCGTCGGGCACCTCGACCACGCTGCCCGTGTACGCGTTGAAGTCCTCCTCGTCCGGCGAGCCGGCCGGGAGGGAGACGCCGCGGTCGTCGAAGGAGACGAAGTCGTCGGTGACCACCAGGTTCCACGGTGTCCCGGGCTTGGGGGACTCCCGTAGCTCGTGCAGGTAGAAGAGGTGGAAGCGACCGTCCTTCTCGAACGGGATGACGTCTCCGACCCAGCCGTCGGCCGGGCGGAAGAAGACGGGGCGTGGCATCGGCTGCGATGACCTTTCCGAGCCCGGCGGCGACGGTGCGATCCGGACTCTGCTAAAGCGTTTGACCTGCTCACCATAGCTCGGGCTAAGATCGTGGTCAAGCGTTTAATCACGACGATGCGGTCACGAAAGGTTCACGATGTTCTCGCTGCCCGACTCCTGGGTCTGGGACTTCTGGTTCGCCGACGACGGCGATCGGTTCCACCTGTTCTTCCTCTACGCGTCCCGGGCCTTGAAGGATCCCGAGGCCCGGCACTACCGAGCGTCCGTCGGTCACGCCGTCTCCGACGACCTGACTGACTGGACCCGCGTCGAGGACGCGCTGGTGCGATCCGACGCGCCTGCGTTCGACGACCTCGCGACGTGGACAGGCTCGGTCGTCCGCGGCCAGGACGGGTTGTGGCGGATGTTCTACACCGGCTCCACGCGCGCGCCCGACGGGGTCAGGAACATCCAGTCGATCGGGCTCGCGACCTCCCCCGACCTCGTCGACTGGACGAAGGCGCAGGACGGCCCCATCCTCACGGCGGACCCGCGCTGGTACGAGACGCTCTCGCCGGACTGGCACGACGAGGCGTTCCGCGACCCCTGGGTGTTCCCCGACCCGGACGGCGACGGCTGGCACATGCTGATCACCGCGCGAGCACGGACGGGCGAGTCCTTCGACCGTGGCGTGGTGGGGCACGCGACGTCGCCGGACCTCGTCCGCTGGCAGGCCCAGCCGCCCCTCACGGTGCCGTCGCCCGACGGCTTCGGTCAGCTGGAGGTGATGCAGACGGAGCAGGTGCAAGGCCGGCCGGTGCTGATCTTCTCCTGTCTGGCGGAGCACGCGAGCCCCGCCCGGCGGGGCAACAGCGGCGGCGTCTGGGCGGCCCCGGCGCAGAGTCTCACCGGCCCCTTCGACATCGACGCCGCCTACCCGCTCACCGATGCCGGCCTGTACAGCGGCAGGCTCGTTCGGCGCCGGGACGGCGAATGGGTCATGCTCGCCTTCCGGCTGGAGGGCGAGACGACGCCGTTCGTCGGGGAGATCACCGACCCGCTCCCCCTCGTGTGGGAGGAGGGGCGGCTGGTGGTCGTCGGAAGCGCCGTCCGTTTAGGCTGAAGGCGCCCGCCCGATCCGGAAGGACCACATGCGCCCAGAGCTCCCCGTCGACTCCTGGCAGGCCACCCGAGAGACACTCCACCTGTGGACTCAGGTCGTCGGCAAGATCCGGATGGCCCTGACACCACCGGTGAACCACTGGTGGCATGTGACGCTGTACCTGAGCGCGCGCGGGCTCGGCACCGGCCCCATCCCGGTGCCCGCGGGCGTCCTCGACCTGGAGTTCGACTTCGTGGCGCACGAGCTGGTCGTCCGGACGAGCGACGGCGGACGGCGGACGGTCCCGTTCGCGGGTCAGTCTGTCGCGTCGTTCTATGAGGCGACGCTGGGCGCGCTCGGCGAGCTCGGTGTCGAGGTGCGCATCCACCCAGTGCCGAACGAGGTGGAGGTCGCGATCCCGTTCGCGGAGGACACCACGCACTGCACCTACGTTCCGGAGCAGGCGCAGGCGTTCTGGCGGCAGCTCATCGACGCCGAGCAGCAGTTGCAGCGTTTCCGGTCGGGGTTCGTGGGCAAGGCCAGCCCTGTGCACTACTTCTGGGGCGCGATGGACCTGGCCGTCACCCGGTTCTCGGGTCGCACCGCACCGCAGCACCCCGGCGGCGCGCCGAACTGCCCCGACAGCGTGATGCACGAGGGGTACTCGCACGAACTCAGCAGCGCCGGCTTCTGGCCGGGCGGCGGCGAGGAGGGCGCGTACTACTCGTACGCGTATCCCGCGCCGGAGGGTTACGCGGACGCTCCCGTTCCGGAGGGCGCCTACTTCAGCACCGAGCTCGGCGAGTTCCTGCTGCCGTACGAGACGGTCCGCCGCTCCCCCGACCCCGACGCGCTGGTGCAGGCGTTCCTGCACGCGACCCACGACGCGGCGGCCGAGCTGGGGCGGTGGCCGGAGGAACTCGAGGTGACGCGGTGAGCGGCAGTGCAGCAGAGCTGCCGCCGGCCTCCGACTCGGCCGCATCGCTGGGCGACCGGCCGCTCGCCTTCTACAACGCGCTGCTCACCGAGCACTTCGTGCTGGAGTCGGCGCGCGGCATCACGGTCAGCGAATCCAGCAGCAGGGCGTCGCTGTACCTGATGACGCTGTCCAGCGCGCTCGTCGCGTTCGGCTTCCTCGCCGCCACGCCGTTCGCCTTCGGCTTCCTGGGCGTGATCATCCCCGTCGTCGTCATCCTCGGAGTTTTCACCTACGAGCGGCTGGTGCAGACGTCACTGGAGGATGTCGCCGCTCTGGCGTCCATCCAGCGCATCCGGCGCTACTACGCCGGCCTGCTCCCGGGCGCCGGCGCGTACTTCCCGATGCCGGCGGGCCGCGCGCCGAACGAGCTGCTGGAGATCGGCCAGCGCGGATACCGGCGCGGCGTCTTCTTCACGATCTCCTCCGCCATCGCGATCGTCAACTCGATGGTCGCCGGCGTCGGGGTCTCGCTCCTGGTCTACCTGCCGTCGCGCAGCCTCCCGCTCAGCATCGCGGTGGGCGTCGCGGCGGCCATCGTGCTCATCGTCCTTCACGGGGCCTACCAGGAGACCCGCTACGGGAGGCTGCGCGACCTGCTGGCGGCCGACCGGACCTCCGCGGCGGACCGCTCGTGACCCGGCAGCCGACGGCCGCGACGGCCGCCTCCGCGGCGCCAGCCGTGTCCCCCTGGGCGCCGCTCGCACGCACGGTGTTCCGCACGCTCTGGTTCGCGCAGCTCGGCAGCAACATCGGCACCTGGATGCAGACGGTCGGGGCGCAGTGGTTCCTGGTGGAGGCGCACGCCGACAGCATCGTCATCGCCCTGGTGCAGACGGCGAGCCTGGTGCCCGCCGTGCTGTTCTCGCTGCCGGCCGGGGTGCTCGCCGACTCGTTCGACCGCCGCAAGCTGCTGATCTGGGGGTCGGTGGCGAGCGCCGTGCTCGCGGTCGCCCTCACCGTCGTGACCGCGGTCGGCGCGCTGACCGCGCCGCTGCTGCTCGGGGTGACGCTGCTGCTGGGGGTCGCATCCACGCTGACCTCCCCGGCCTGGCAGGCGATCCAGCCGGAGCTCGTGCCGCGGGAGGAGGTGGTCGCCGCCGCAGCGCTGGGTGGCGTGACCGTCAACGGCGCCCGCGCCATCGGCCCCGCCCTCGCCGGTGTCGTGCTGTCCCTCTTCGGCACGGCGGTCGTCTTCGGCATCAACGCGCTCAGCTTCGTCGTCGCGGTCGCCGCGCTCATCTGGTGGCGACGCCCGCCGCAGCAGGGGCTCGACGACCGCGAACGGTTCCTACCGGCACTGCGGGCAGGCGTCCGCTACACGCTCTCCGCCCACCTGGTGCGCCGCATCCTGCTGCGGTCCGTGCTGTTCGCCTTCCCGGCGAGCGCGCTGTGGGCACTCCTGCCGCTGACCGCGACGCGCCTCGGGCTGGATTCGAGCGGGTACGGCCTGCTGCTCGGCGCGCTCGGCGTCGGCGCGGTGGCGGGTGTGTTCCTGCTGCCGCTCGCGCGCAAACGCGTCAGCGACAACGCGATCATCGCGGCGAGCGCCGTGCTGTTCGCGGGCGGGACGGCCGCGGCCGCCTTCGCGCCGTTCGTCGTCGCACTGGTCGTCCTCGCCGTCGCAGGTCTGGCCTGGATCGGGACGCTGACCGTGCTGAACGCCGCCCTGCAGCTGACCCTGCCGCAGTGGGTGCGATCGCGGGCGGTCTCGGTCTACATCCTGTTCTTCATGGGCTCGATGGCGGTCGGCTCGTTCGCGTTCGGCCTGCTGGCACAGGCCTTCGGAACGACCGCCGCGCTCGTGGTCGCGGCCGTTCTGCTCCTGGCCGTGGCGGCCAGCGTCGCGATCCTGCCGCTCCTGCCGGGCACCTCCACCATCGACCGCAGCATCGCCAACTCGTGGCCGGAGCCGATGCTCGTGTTCGAACCGGAGCCGACCGACGGGCCGGTGCTGATCGAGATCGCCTACCGGGTGCGCGAGGCGGACCAGGCGGCGTTCGAGGCGGCGATCCGCCGCGTGGGCGACAGCCGGCGACGCACCGGCGGCTACCGCTGGCGGCTGTACCGCAGCGGCGAGGACGCCGAGACCATGCTCGAGACCTTCCTCGTCCCGTCCTGGGGCGAGTTCGCGCGCCAGCGCACCCAGCGGTTCACCGGCCGGGACCGGGAGCTGTGGGATGCGGCGCGCGCATACTGCGAAGGCGACCCGGTCGAGCGGCACTACTTCCACGCCGCCTGACCGGGCCGCTCACTTCGTCAGTAGCTGTAGCTCGATCCGCTCGACGCGGCGATGATCGTGGCGATGATCGCGAAGGTCACGAACAGCACGATGAACGCCAGGTAGACGTAGCCGATGACGAGGCCCGCGACGGCGAGCCCGCGGCCGCTCTCGCCCGTGCGCTTGATCTGGCTGAGCGCGATGTGGCCGCAGATCACGCCGGCGAGCGGGAAGAGGAAGGCGCCGACGAGCGAGATGATCGCGAGGACGTTGGTGCCGCTCTTCTGGGTCGGGTACGGCGTGTACGCCGGCTGCTGCGGGTAGCCTGCCTGCGGGTAGCCGGGCTGCGGCGCCGGCGGCTGGTACTGCGGGTTCTGGTCGGTCATGGGGTGGCTCCGTTCGGGTGATGGGTGGATGCGGACTACGGCTGCGAGACGCTCTCGGCCAGCACGCCCGCCTGGTGGAGGGCCGCACCGATCGCGTTGGCGGTCTGCTCGAACGCCGTGTTGGTCTTGGACGCGCCGATGGCGCCGCCCTTCAGTGCCCCGCCGGTGAGGTTGCGGTTCAGGCGCGCGACGAGCCGGCCCTGCTGGTCGACCATGAAGTCGACGACGAACGACAGGTGGAAGTTCTTGCCGGCCAGGCCGCCCAGCCAGACGGTGGCGGCGGCGCTGCCCCGCTTGGCGAGCAACCCGCCGGTGGGCGTGGTGGTGACCGTGAAGCCCTCGCTCTGAAGGGTGGAGGCGACGAGGTGCTTCGCGGCCTCGTGGTCGCCGAGAAGGAAGAAATCGTGTGCAGAGGCCATGGCGGTCCCCCCGGGTCGATGGTCGGATGCGTGCCGACGTCGGCACGATCCGTCACTCTAGCGAGTATCCGGTGTTCTCCGCATCCCGCTGGGCCAGCCGGATGCGAGGTCGCTCCCGGTCAGGTGCTGAGGAACAGCACGCTGATGAGCAGCGCGATGATGAACGTGCTGAACGCGAACGCGATGTAGGTCTGCCCGGTCACGACCCGGCGGGCACGCGTGGTGAGGATGTCGACATCCGACGAGGAGAACGTCGTCGCGATCTGCGCCGACAGGTAGTAGAAGTCGGCGAACACGGGCCCGTCCCCTTTGCGGCCGGGCAGCTCGACCGACGGCTCCTCGGCATCCAGCCGGGCGTAGTGCACCGCGTAGGCGGTCACCGTGACCAGCCAGGAGCTGACCACGACGGCGAAGCTGAGGACGTTCGCCAGCACACTGTCGAGCAGCCCCGGCAGCACCAGCACCGCGCCGACCGCGATGGTGGCGAGCACCGACCACTGCGCGTTGATGGTCGGGAGGGTCCGGATGGGACCGGCGGTCGCAGTGATCCAGCGTGCGAGCGTCCGCCGGTCCACCCGGCCGAGGAGCGCGTGCGTCATCACGAGGAAGGCGACGGAGTACGCGATCCAGAACACGAACGCCGTGACCGCGACGGTGTCGGCGGTGAAGCGCACCCGCGCGAAGGCGGTGTAGGCGAAGAACGCGACCAGGGTGACGACGGCGGCGACACCCAGGGCAGCGAGGTTCCTGTGCCCGTCCGCGGCGAGGTACGGCACCTTCTCCGCACCGCGCGGCGAGGTGTTCACCACACGCTGTCGCCGCGCAGCACGACGTCGCTGCCGCCGTCGACGTAGACGATCTGCCCGCAGAGGTGCGTGTTCTCCTCGCTCGTCAGCCACGCCAGCAGGCGGGCGACGACGATCGGCTCCGCGATCCCGTTGAGCGGCATGGGGACCAGCCCGAGCAGCGCGTGGCGCGCCTCCGGTGTCGCGATCAGGTCCGCGGTCATCGGTGTCGCGATGATGCCGGGCGCGACGGCGTTGAGCGGGATGCCCGCGCCGGCCCACTGCTCGGTGGCGGCCTGTCGGCGCGCCCACTTGTCGAGCGCGAGTTTGGTCGAGGAGTAGATCTGCGCGCCCGTCGTGGCGGGGTCCTGCGCCAGTTCCCCGGCGCGGGCCAGCGCCGCCGGCTCGTCGCCCGCCGCGAGCAGTCCGACCAGGTCGGCGTCGGTCGGCAGCAGGGCGGCCATCGACGACACCAGCACCGCGCGCGGCGCCGGCGAGCCGGTCAGCAACGGCCGCAGGCTCTCGAGCGTGGCGATCGTCCCGAAGTAGTTGACCGCGACGGTAGGCGGTGCGGCGACGGCGAGCCCCGCGACCGCGAGCACCGCATCCACCGGCCCGTCGTGCACCCGCCGCACGCCGTCCGCGAGGCCTGCGCGGCCCTCCGCGGTCGACAGGTCGACGACCACGTCGGCGTCGTGGATGTCGACCCCGATCACGCGCTCGCCCCGGCTCTCCAGGAGCTCCTTCGTCGCCCGCCCGATCCCCGAGGCGGCACCGGTGACGACCGAGACACGAGACATGACTCCCCCTCTCCGCGAGGTCGCCCGCGACCGCGCTGGCGACTCAGGCGTCAGGGTAGCGACACGGTCGGGCGGTGGCTACGGGCCGTACTCCGCCAGTCTCGCTGGGTGAGCGATCGAACGTTCGAATCTCCTGCTGGGCTGACATCCGTCGGAGATCCGGAGGCGTATCGGCCGAATCTCCGACGCAACCGTGGTGGCTCGGGGTGGATGACGCGCACGCGAGACGGCCGGCCCCCGGAGTCTCCAGGGTCCGGCCGTCCGTGCGCGTGCGTTACTTCTTCTTGGACTGGTCGTACGCGGTCTGCAGGGTGCTCAGGTAGTCCTTGAGCCCGAGGCCGTCGAAGCCCTTCACGTAGGAGTCCCAGTCGGTGTCGATGTTCTTCGAACCGGTGATGAAGGCGAGCGCATTCTGCGTGACGTAGTTGTCGATGTTCGTCTGCTGCGTCGCCACCTGGGTCGCCTTCGCGGGGTCGGGCCAGACCTTCCAGGTCGGGTAGATCTGGCTCTTGTCCTCGTGGCCCTTGTAGAGCTGGGTGGCCTCGAACAGCCGGCGCTCGTAGCCGGAGGTGTCGTAGATGTCCGTCGGGACGGCCTGCGAACCGCGGAACGCCGCGTTCTGGTTGTAGGTCGACAGCGCGCCCCACTGCACGGCGTTGGCCGCATCCTGATCGAGCTGCAGGTTCACGAACGCCGCCTTCTCGGTCGGGTCGAGCGCCTTGTCGTCGGCGCCGGCCTTCGCCCAGCCCTTGCCCTCAGGGCCGAAGTTGCCGTCGAGCTGACCCTTCTCCGTGAACAGGTAGTTCACCATCTTGATCGCGGCGACCTGGTCGTTCTTCGACGCCTTGTTGGTGAGCAGGAAGGTGGCGCCAGGCGTGCTGCCGAAGGCGTAGGTGGCGTAGTCGGCGCCGTCCGGGCCGGTCAGCGGGGGCACGGCGTCGTACTGCTTGTCGCGGCCGTCCTTCGCGCCGGGGCTGACGAAGATGTACGGGTGCAGGCCGCTGGCGCTGCCGAGCAGGACCGTGCCCTCGTTGTTGCCCTCCTGCGCGAGCGCGGCGGGGTTCTGCGTGAAGGCGCCCTTGTCGATGAGGCCGGCGTCCCACAGCGACTTGATGTACTTCAGGCCCTCGCGCCAGCCGTCCTTGTTCGCCTGGATGTCGACCTTGCCCTTGTTGAGCACGGTCGTCGACTGGATGCCCTTGTCGGGGTTCTGCGGGTCGTAGATGAACGCGTTCATGAAGAACGGGATGAGTGTGTCGTGCGAGTCGCCGCTGAGCGGGATCTCGTCCTTCTGGCCGTTGCCGTTCGGGTCGTCGTTCTTGAACGCCTCCAGCACCTTGGTCATGTCGGCGGTGGTCTTCGGCATCTGGAGGTTCAGCTTCTTCAGCCACTCCGTGTTGATCCAGAGCTTCGACGGGTACTGGATGTGCAGCGTCTCGGCCAGCTGCGGGAGGCCGTAGATCTTGCCGTCGGGCGAGGTGACCATCGCCTTGTAGTCGGCGTTGCTGTCCAGCACCTTCTGGATGTCGGGCGCGTACTGCTTGATGAGGTCGTTCAGCGGGAGGGCGATGCCCTGCTTCGCCAGCTTCTCGACATCCACCTGGTTGAACTGGTCGACCCACGGGATGAGCAGGAAGGCGTCGGGGTAGTCGCCGCTCGCCATCAGGATCTGGCGCTTCTCGGGCGCCACCGACGAGTCCTGCGTCGTGGTCTGCCAGTCGAACTTGATGTTGAACTTCTTCTCCACCTCTTTGGTGAAGGCGTTGGTGGCCAGGTCCTGGCCGGTCCCCTGCTGGGCGAACACGCTCAGGTGCGCCGTGCCGCCGACCTTGTCGTCGGCGCTGGAGGCGCCCGGGGTGCAGGCGGAGAGGGCCATCAGGGCGGCGGTGCCGCCGACGGCGGCGACGAGTGCGCGCGTCCATCCCCGGCGGGATCGCCGATCGGTCTTCGAGAACATGGTGCGTTCCTCCTTTGGAACCAGGATGTGTTTCGGGATACGGGTGGTGCGTTGTGTGGTGGCTTGGTGGGGGTGGAGGCCCGGCGGGCTCAGCCCTTGACCGACCCGATCAGGACGCCCTTGTTGAAGTAGCGGGCGACGAAGGGGTAGATGACCAGGACGGGGACGCTCGTGATGACGATCAGCGCGTACTTCAGGAGGTTGACCAGCTCCTGGTTCTGCGCCTGCGCCGCCAGGTCGTTCACGCCGCCGTTGGTGGAGTTGAGGACGAGGATGTTGCGCAGCACCAGCTGGAGCGGGAAGAGGTCCGAGCTCTTCAGGTAGAGGAGCGCGTCGAAGTAGCCGTTCCACTGGCCGATCGCGTACATGAGCGCGATGACGGCGATCAGGGGCTTGGAGAGCGGGAGCACGACGGTCCACAGGAACCGCCAGTCGCTCGCGCCGTCGAGCGACGCCGCCTCGACGAGCTCCTCCGGGATCGCCGAGCGGAAGAACGTGCGGGCGATGATGACCTGCCACACCGCGACGGCCTGCGGAAGCAGGAGCGCCCAGCGGGTGTCGAGGAGGCCGAGGTTCTGCACGACCATGTAGGTCGGGATCAGGCCGCCGCTGAACAGCATCGTGAACAGCAGCAGCGACATGATCACGTTGCGGCCCATGAAGGTGCGTCGCGAGAGCGGCCAGGCCAGGCAGACCGTCAGGGTCGTGCTGATCAGCGTCCCGGCGATCATGTAGAACAGCGAGTTGGCGTAGCCGAGCAGCACCTGCGGGTCGGAGAGGACCGTCTGGTAGCCCTTCAGCGTGAAGTCGACAGGCCACAGGAACACCTGCCCCGCGGTCACCGCGTGCGGCGAGGAGAAGGAGCTTGCCACGATGTAGAGCAGCGGCAGCAGCACGACGAGCACGGCCAGGATGAGCCCGAGGTAGATGACGACGAGGAGGGCGCGGTCGCCGGGCGACTCCCGGATCCGGCGCGGCTTCTTGAGGTTCTTGGCCGGCTTCGCGGGCCGCACCCGCATCCGCTCGGCAGGACGATCGATGGTCACCACAGTCCGCTCCCACTCAGTCGGCGCGCCACCCAGTTGACGATGAGGAGCAGCACGAGGTTGACGACGGAATTGAAGAGGCCGACGGCGGTCGCCGTCCCGAAGTCGGCGTTGAGGATGCCCAGCTTGTAGACGTAGGTCGCGATGATCTCGGACTGCCCGAGGTTCAGCGGGTTCTGCAGCAGGAACACCTTCTCGAACCCGATCGCCATGATGTTGCCGACGCTCAGGATGAGCACGATCATCGCCGTCGGCATGATGCCCGGGATGTCGACGTGCCAGATCTTGCGGAGCCGCGAGGCGCCGTCGACCCGGGCCGCCTCGTACAGCGAGGGGTCGATCCCGGAGAGCGCCGCCATGTAGATGACCGCGGAGTAGCCGGCGGTCTGCCAGACGTCCGACCAGACGTAGATGTTGCGGAAGTAGTCGGGGTTGCCGAGGAGGTCGGGCGACTGGACGCCGAAGAACCCGAAGACCTGACTGACGATCCCGAGCCGGGGCGCCATGATCAGGATGAGCATCGACACGACGACCACGGTGGAGATGAAGTACGGGGCGTACGTGACCAGCTGCACGGTCTTCTGGAACCAGCGGTGACGCACCTCGTTGAGCGCGAGCGCGAGGATGATCGGGATGGGGAAGCTCGCCAGCACCGCGTACCCGGAGAGGATCAGGGTGTTGGAGACCAGGGTCGGGAACTGCGGGTTCTGCAGCATCGCCTGGAAGTTGGCGAACCCGTTCCACGGGCTGCCCCACACCCCGAGCACCGGGCTGTAGTCCTTGAACGCGATGATCGCGTTGGAGATCGGCACGTACTTGAAGATCGCGAAGTACGCGAGCGGGAGGACCGTCAGCAGGTACAGCTGCCAGTGCCGCCGCAGGGCGATCCGCCACCGCTGACCCAGCGTCTTGCGACGGGTGGGGATGCGGCGGGCGGACGGCGCCGCGGTCCGCGCGGCGGGAGGGGTGGTCGTTGTGGTCACGGGCGGGGCGCTTGTCATCCGCGCACCCCCGTGCAGCCACGGTGTTGCAGCTTCGTCATCGAAGACTCCTGAACGAATCGAGCCGGGCGGGCCTTGGTCCGCCTGGACTGGGTACAGCAAAACCTATTTCCTTACCGTTGTCAATAATCTATCCTGACAGCAGGTCATCGCTCGACCGAGAACGGCGACCGCACGCGATTCGCGCCGTTGGGGGCCGTCGCGCATTCGAACACGACAGAAAGAAAGCGGCGGCATGAGCTACTCTCTCGATATGCCACTCGACGACGTTGGCACGCGCCGGAGACCCGAGCTCGGCACGCCCCGATCGGCGGAGATCTTCACGCGGATCATCACGCACGGCCCCGTCAGCCGGCTCGACATCGGCCGTCTCACCGGGCTGTCGCAGGCCAAGGTCACCAAGACGGTCAATCCGCTGATCGAGGGCGGTTACGTCACGGTGGGCGAGCACGCGGAGCATTCCTTCCCGGGACGCCCGGTCCGGCCGCTGAGCGTCGTCCCGCGCTCGATGATCGCGATCGGGGTCAAGGTCAACGCGGACGAGATCTTCGCCGTCACCGTCAGCCTGGGCAACGAGGTGCTCGGCTCCACCCGCCGGCGGCTGAAGAGCCACGACCCGGAGAGCACGGTCGATGCGATCGTGACCTCGGTGCAGTCCCTCATCGCCCAGCTCGGTGACGACGCGGCCAGCATCGCCGGAGTCGGCGTCTCGGTCTCCGGCGACATCGACAGCACCACCGGGCTGGTGCGGCACTCCCCGCTGCTCGGCTGGAGCCACTTCGCCCTGGGCGAGCGGCTCGCCGCGGAGCTCCCGCTGCCGATCACCGTGGAGAACGACGTGCGGGCGCTGGCGAAGTCCGAGCAGTGGTTCGGCGCGGGCAGGGACGCGGAGTCGTTCGCCATCATCACCATCGGCGCCGGCATCGGCTGCGGCATCTACGTGAACGACGACGTGGTCGTGGGCGCCCACGGCGTCGCGGGCGAGATCGGCCACCTTCCGCTGGCGTCCTCCGACGCCCTGTGCGTTTGCGGACGCCGCGGGTGCGTGGAGGCGGTCGCGTCCTCCCGGGCCATCCGGGATGCGGTGAGCCTCGAGCACGGCGACCCCGACCTGACCCTGGCGGGCGTCATCCGGCTCGCGCACGAGGGGGACCCGGCGGCCGTCGCCGCCTTCGAGCGCGCGGGCACGGCCATCGGCGCCGCCGTCGCGGCGACCGTGAACCTGTTCGGCCCGGAGGTGGTGGTGATCGCCGGCGAGGGCGTCATGGACTACGACCTCTACGAGCGCCGGTTCCGCGAGGAGTTCCTGGCGCACGCCTTCGGCGCCGCCGCCAACTGCCGCCTGGTCGTACAGCGGCACACGTTCACCGACTGGGCCCGGGGCGCCGCCGTCGCGGCCCTGCGCGAGGCCATCACCGTCAGTCCGCAGACTGCCGGGGAATGACGGCGGGTCAGATCACGAGCGAGCGGATGGCCGTGGCCGCCGCTCCGCGCGCCCAGTCCTCGAAGGTGTGCGGGCGCACGACGATCCGGCAGCGGTCGGCCGACGCGAAGACGTGCTCGGCGTAGACCGCGCGCAGCCGCTCCTCGTACAGGCCGAACTCGGCGACACCCTCGCCTCCGATGATGACGAGCTCCGGGCCGACCAGGTTGACGAGGCTCGCGATCGCGGCGCCGATCACGGCACCTGCGTCGCCGAACGCCTCGACGGCCGCGGGATCGCCCGCATGCGCCAGCTCGACGACCTCCTCGATCGTCAGTGAGCGGCCGTGCGCGGCCGAGGCCGCCGCGACGATCGCGCTGGTGGCGGCGACCGCCTCGACGCAGCCGCGGCGGCCGCAGGCGCAGACCCGGTCGGGCGAGGCCAGCGGCAGGTGGCCGATCTCGCCGGCGACACCGTAGGCGCCCTCCACGACCTCTCCGTTCAGGTGCAGGCCGCTGCCGATGCCGCGCCCGATCGTGACGATGCAGAAGGAGCGGGTGCCGAGCCCGACCCCGAACCAGTGTTCGCCGATCGTGAGGGCGCGCACGTCGTTGTCGACGACGACGTCCACCTCAAGACGCTCGCGCAGCGCGGCGGCGAGCCCCACGCCGCGCCAGCCCATGATGGCCGAGTCGCGCACCACACCGGTGGCCGTGTCCACGTCGCCCGACACCGAGACGCCGACGCGGGCGACGCGCGTGCGGAGGCCGCCGAGCGCCTTCCGCAGCCGCCCGCGCAGGGCGACGACGGCATCGACCACGGCCGCCGGGTCGTGTGCGGCGAGCGGCAGGCGCTCCGACGCGAGGATGCGCGTGGTCAGGTCGGTCGCGACGCCGACCAGCTCGTCGACGTTGACCTTGATCCCGAGCGCGATCATCGCATCCGGGACGACAGCCACCGGGTTCGCCGGGCGGCCGGGCAGTCCCGTCGGCTCGAGACCGAGCGAGTCGTCCACCAGGCCCACGGCGACCAGCGGCGTCACCGCTTTGGTCACGGCCGCCTGCGACAGCCCCGTCCGCCTGGCGACGTCGATGCGGCTGATCGGGCTGCGGGTCAGGATGGTGGTGAAGACGCGGGTCGCCGCGTCGGACGACGAGGCGAGCAGTGCGATGCGCTGCCGTAGCTCGTCGTCCATGCGTCCACCTTACGGAGTCGCGACCGCCTCTCGCGGGATCCCGTCGACGGCGTGCTCGCCGCCGGCGGGCAGCCGGACCTCGCGCTCGGTCCCGCCGTAGCGCACCCGCACGTCACGCGGCTCGGCGTGCGGGTTGCGGAGGACGGCGGATTCCAGCGTGCCGCCGGACCAGGCCAGATCGACGGAGAGTCCGCCACGCACTCCCAGCCCGGTCGCCCGCCCCTCGGGCCAGGCCGCGGGCAGCGCCGGAAGCAGGTGGATGACTCCCCCGTGGCTCTGCAGCAGCAGCTCGGCGATCCCGGCGGGGAAGCCGAGGTTTCCGTCGATCTGGAACGGCGGGTGCGTGCTGAACAGGTTGGGCAGCAGGCCGCCCCACTCGGAGCCGTCGACCGGGCCGTGCCTGCGGGCGTCTCCGTCGTACGGCGTGAGCGCCTGCTGCAGCAGTTCGTGCGCCGCCTCGCCGTCGCCGAGCCGGGCGCGCAGGGCGATCTTCCACGCCCACGACCAGCCCATCGCACCGGGCCCGCGCGCGTCGAGGAATCGGCGGGAGGCGTCGGCCAGCGCCGGGGTCCCATCCGGCGTGATCAGGTCGAGCGGGTAGAGGCCGACCAGCGGCGACAGGTGACGGTGGGCGGGCTCGTGCTCCTCCACCTCTTCAGACCATTCGAGCAGGCGGCCGTCGCGGCCGACGGGCGGCTCGGGGAGGATGGCCAGCGCCGCCTCCAGCTCGGGTCGCAGGGGGTCGGTGTCGCCCAGCACGTCGATGGCGCGCAGGGTGCGCGCGAAGAGCGCGCGGATCAGCTCCAGGTCCATCGTCGCGGTGAGGCCGAGCGCCCGCGGAACCCCGTCGGAGTCGCGGTACGAGTTCTCCGGCGAGGTGGACGGGGAGAGGAAGGCGCGGCCGTCGGGGCCGACCTGCAGCCAGTCGAGGCAGAACTCGGCCGCGCCGCGCAGCAACGGCTGGATGCGGTCGCGCAGCAGGTCGCCATCCTCCGTGAACTCGTAGTGGTCCCAGAGGGAGTGGGTGAGCCAGACGCCGCCCATCATCCAGATCGCCCAGCTCGGGGCGCCGTGGCCCATGCCGACCGGCAGGCTCCAGCCCCACAGGTCGCTGTTGTGGTGCGCGACCCAGCCGCGGCAGCCGTAGAGCTCCCTGGCGACGTCGCGGCCGGTCGCCGCCAACCGCTCGACCAGCGAGATCAGCGGTTCGGCGTGCTCGATGACGCCGAGCGGGCCTGCCGCCCAGTAGTTCATCTCGGTGTTGATGTTGATCGTGTAGTTCGACGACCACGCCGGGCGCAGCTCACCGTTCCAGATGCCCTGCAGGTTCGCGGCGGGGCCTCCCACGCGCGAGGACGAAGTGAGCAGATAGCGCCCGTACTCCGCGGCGACCGTCGCGCGCAGGCCGTCGTCGCCGCCGCGCAGGATGTCGGCTTCGACATCCCACCGCCCCTCGCGCCTTCCGCCGATCGCGAACCGCGCCGCCGCGGGGCGACGCAGTGCGCCTCCCCGCTGTCCCGGGTCCGCGGCGATGGCGCCGAGGACCCGGGTGACGGCGCGGTCCCGGATCGTCTCACGGGAGACGGTCCGCCACTCGTCGTCCGCGCCGGCCCACCACGACTCAGCGCGGGTCGACGACGAGAGGGCGATCAGCAACCGACGGGCACCACGGACCGTGAGGACGTCGTCCCCGTGCTCCGTCGTGCCGTCACTCCGCACCGCGAGGGCCGCGGCGGCGAAGCCGTCGTACTCTCCGCCGTCCTGCTCCGCGTAGCGCAGCGGAGGGACGACGGACTGTTCATGCAGGGGCGCCCCGTCGATGGGGACGGCGACATCGAGCGTCAGCACGCCGTCCCGCACGCTGCGCATCAGCTCGCGGAGCGGCGTTCCGAGTGCGATGCGCACCTCGGGCAGCGGCTCGGTGGAGTCGATCGAGACGTGGAGCGTTCGGCCCTCCACCCACGACACTCGCTCGATGCGCGCCGTCCCGGCCTGCAGCGACTCCTCCACCGCATACCGGTCCAGGTCGAGGACGCGGGCCGGCTCGCCGTCGGCCGGCGCGGCGCCCGCGAGCTCGACAGCGAGGTCCACGAAGGGGAGGAACTCCTGGCTGTAGCGGCCCTCGAAGGTGAGCAGCAACTCCTCGGCCCCGGCGAGGTCGCCGGCGGCGAGCGCCGCCCGCACCTCGTGCAGGCGTTCGGGTCCTGCTCCCTGCCCGACGACACGGCGCAGCTCCTCCTCCGCGATCAGCGGAGTGCCCGACCAGACGGTCGCGTCGTTCACCTGGTATCGGCCTTCAGCACCGCCGTAGACCATGGCGCCGAGGTGGCCGTCCCCGATCGGGATGGCCTCCTCCCAGCGGTCTGCGGGCGCGCGCCAGGCGAGCTGGAGTGTGTCGGTGGAGATCGTCATCGGTCTTCCTTCTCGGGGTTGCATTCGAAACACTAGGCATGGTTAATTGACACTGTCAAGTAAACGGAAATCTCCGAGGAGTCCTTCATGCTCGACGGCTATGGCGCCGTTCTGAGCCTGCGCGCCGCAGGCACTGCCCTCGTCCTCGACACGGCCGGACGGGTGCCTCGCGTGCTGCACTGGGGCGCCGATCCGGGACCCCTCGACGAGGCCGCAGCCGACGCCCTGCGGCAGACCGGCGGTCCGGCGGTGCTCAACAACTCCCCCGACATCCCCCGCACCTTCAGCCTGCTGCCCACCGAGTTCGAGGGCTGGGCGGGCACGCCTGCGCAGGAGGGCCACGCGGCGGGCACGGCGACAACACCCCGGCCGCGCACCGAGGCCGTGCGCCACCGCTCCGACGGCGAGGACGGCGGCACGATCGAGATCGACCTCGCCGACGAGATCACCGGGCTGCGCACCACGATGACGCTCGCGCTCGACCGCTTCGGCGTTCTCTCGGTGGATGCGACCCTCGTCCGCGACGCCTCGCTCGCCGGCGACGGCGCCACCATCCCGTACACGCTCGATGCCCTGCGCGTGATGCTGCCCGTGCCGGAGCGCGCCGTCGACGTGCTCGACTTCACCGGCAAGTGGTGCCGCGAGCGGGCGCCTCAGCGCGGCCCGCTGTTCTACGGGAGCCACGTGCGTCGCGCGCGACGCGGCAAGCCGGGGCACGACGCGCCCTTCCTCGTCGTCGCGGGCACGGAGGACCTCGGCTTCGGCCGCGGCGAGGCGTGGGCGACGCACCTGGCGTGGAGCGGCGACGCCGAGTACCTGGTCGAGCGGCTCACCGAGGGCGCTGGGGCGTTCTCCGCCGTGCTCGGCGCCGGCGAAGGGCTCCGCCCCGGCGAGATCGCCCTGTCCGACGGCGACCGCTACGTGGCGCCCACCGCGCTGTTCGTCTGGTCGGACTCCGGCCTCGACGGGCTCGCCGACCGGCTGCACCGGCGGCTGCGCGCGCGGCCGACGCACCCGAACTCGCCGCGTCCCCTCACCCTCAACTCGTGGGAGGCGGTCTACTTCGACCACGACCTGCCGCGGCTGACCGCGCTGGTCGAGCGCGCGGCACGGGTGGGGGTGGAGCGGGTCGTGCTCGACGACGGCTGGTTCCACGGCCGCCGCGGCGACAACGCCGGTCTCGGCGACTGGTTCGTCGACCGCACGGTCTGGCCGGACGGGCTCGGACCACTGGTCGACGTGGTGCGCTCGCACGGGATGCAGTTCGGCATCTGGTTCGAGCCGGAGATGGTCAACCTCGACTCCGACCTCGCCCGTGAGCACCCTGACTGGGTGCTCGGCCCCCGGCAGGAGCTCGGCGCGACCGCACGCGCGCAGTACGTGCTCGACCTGACACGCCCCGACGCCTACGCGCACGTGCTGGAGCAGATCAGCGCCGTCGTCGAGGAGTACGCCGTCGACTACATCAAGTGGGACCACAACCGCGACCTCTCCGAAGCGGTCAGCGGCTACGTCGGCGTCGACCGTCCTGCGGTTCACGAGCAGACGCTCGCCCTCTACCGGATGCTCGACACGCTCCGCGCCCGCCACCCGCACCTCGAGATCGAGACCTGCTCTGGCGGCGGCGGCCGGGTCGACCTCGGCATCCTGGAGCGGACCGACCGGGTGTGGGCCTCCGACTGCAACGACCCCGTCGAGCGCCTGCAGATCGAGCGCTGGACCCGGATGCTGCTCCCGCCGGAGCTCATCGGCTCGCACCTCGGCGCCGAGCGCTCGCACACGACCTCCCGTCGCACCGACCTGTCGTTCCGGCTGATCGTCGCGCTCACCGCGCACGCCGGCATCGAGTGGGACCTGCAGGAGGCGGACGACGACGAACTCGACCGGATCGCCCGCTGGGCCGGGGTCTACCGCGAACTGCGGGGCCTCATCCACTCGGGCCGGATAGTCAACGCCGACCTGGCGGACGAGGCCACAGCGCTGACCGGCATCGTCGCGCAGGACGGCTCCCGCGCGGTCTACACCTGGGCGAGACTCGTCACGTCGGCACCCGGCCAGTCCGGCCGGGTCCGCTTCCCCGGCCTCGACCCGGAGGCCCGCTACGCCGTGCGCATCCGCGACGAGTTCGGCCAGGCGAGCAGGCACCAGGCCGCCGACCCCGCCTGGATCACGGCGGCCCTGGAGCCTGCGGGCGTGGCGCTCCCCGGCTCCGTGCTGGCGGTCGCCGGCGTCCCCCTCCCCACCGTCAACCCGCAACAGGCGATGCTCTTCGACCTCGTCCGGCTGGCCTAGAGCCACCGGACGCGGGCCCGGCACGCCAACCACAGACGGCCCACCGCACCGAACACCCCAGGCGCACCGACGCGCCGGGGCTCTTCAGAGAGGAAGAACATGACCCGCACGACGCGTGCACGACGGAGCCTGCGGGCTCTGGTCGTGACGGTCGCGGCGCTGGGGATCGTGGCGGCCGCGGCCGTCCCCGCCGGCGCCACGCCGACACCCGAGCCGACAGCGACACCCACACCGACGGCAGCAGCGACCGGGACGCCGTCCGCGACGCCGACGCCGAGCGCGGCGCCGGCCGAGACGGCCGCCCCGACCGCGACACCGACCGCCGCGCCGAAGTCGACCGCCGCGCAGAAGCCGGCCACCGCCGGGGTGCCGACTCCCATCCCGCCGGCGGCCTCCACCGCCGACCCGTGGGCGCTCAAGCCGTACATGGGCTGGAGCAGCTACAGCATGCAGGTCTACTCGGGCAACGGGAAGTGGATCACCGCCGACCAGCTCATCGCCCAGTCCGACGCCATGCACAAGACGCTGCAGAAGGCCGGCTACGACCGCATCAACGTCGACGCCGGCTGGAGCGACGGGGTGGACGCCAACGGCCGCCCGACGCCGAGCACCACGCTCTACCCGCAGGGGCTGAAGAAGGTCATCGACCACGTCCACGCGAACGAGCAGAAGTTCGGCGTCTACCTGATCCCCGGCATCGGCCCGGAGGTCTACCAGAAGGGGTACCCGATCGCGAACGCGCCGGGCTGCAACACCCACGACATCGTCAAGCAGCCGCTGCAGCAGGCCGACTACTGGAAGATCGGCTACGCCATCGACTTCTCGAACCCGTGCGCGCAGAAGTACGTCGACTCGATCGTCGACCAGCTGGCCGCGTGGGGTGTGGACTTCGTCAAGTTCGACAGCGTCACCCCCGGCTCCGGCATCAGCGACGGCTCGGTGGATGCGCGCGCCGACGTCGCCGCCTGGTCGAAGGCGCTGAAGGCGCACAAGATCTGGTTCGAGCTCTCCTGGGCGCTCGACATCAACAACGCCGACTACTGGAAGAAGTACGCCAACGGCTGGCGCGTGGAGTGGGACGTCGAGTGCTACTGCAGCGGCGAGGCGCTCACCGAGTGGAACAACATCGCCCGGCTCTTCCCGCGCGCGGCGGACTGGTGGCGTCACGCCGGCCCCGGCGGCTGGAACGACTTCGACTCGCTCGACGTCGGCAACGGCAAGATGGACGGCCTGACCCCGGACGAGCGGCGCACCGCCACCACCCTGTGGGCGATCTCGGCGGCACCGATGTACACCGGCAACGACCTGACCAAGCTCGACAAGCTGGGTGTCGACCTCCTCACCAACCCCGAGGTCGTCGGCGTCGACCAGGCCGGCGTCCCCGCCCGTCCGGTCTCCTCCACCGCCAAGCAGCAGGTCTGGTACGCGCTGAACAAGGACGGCAGCTACACGGTCGCCCTGTTCAACCTGGGCCGCGCCGAGTCCGACATCACGGCCAAGTGGTCCGACATCGGGCTGACCGGTTCCGCGAGCGTCCGCGACCTGTGGGCACGCAAGGACCTGGGGCGCGCCGACGGGTCGTTCACCGCATCCGATGTGCCGATCCACGGCGTCCGGCTGCTGAAGGTCACGCCCGGGAAGGGTTCGACCGTCACCGTGAACGACGACGCCCAGGGCGTCACGTACGGCGGCGACTGGACGCGCAACGGCGGCGCCGAGGTCGCCTCGACCTCCCAGCCGCTCACCGTGAACGTGACCGACACGGGCACACCGGCGCCGCCGGTCTCCACCGGCCCGACCCGCACGACGAGCGTCAACGACACCGACTCGGGCATCGCGTACTCCGGCCAGTGGGGCTACAGCAACGGCCGCGGGTTCGGCGATTACCAGGACGACGTGCACTACGCCGAGCACCCGGGCGACTCGTTCTCGTACACCTTCACCGGGACGGGAGTGTCGTACCTGACCGAGCTCGACTCCTCGGAGGGCGACGCGGACGTGTACATCGACGGGCAGTTCGTGAAGACGGTCAGCGCGAACATCCCGACCGCCTCGCACACCGCTCAGCAGACGGTGTTCACGACGAACAGCCTGAGCAACGGGCAGCACACGCTGCGCGTGGTGATGAAGTCGGGACAGTTCATGCTGCTCGACCGGCTCGACGTCATCCAGCCGAGCCTGATCGACCCGTCGAGCGTGTCGTTCGACACGAAGGCGCCGGCGCCGACGACCTTCTCGGTGCTGCGCGACCCGGACGAGTTCACCGGCATCACGGCCAACGGCACGGCGCTGAAGAAGGGCACCGACTACACCGTGTCCGGCTCGACCGTCACGCTGCAGCCGTCGTACCTGAAGACGCTGCCGGTCGGGGCGAGCACGCTGAGCGTCGGCTTCCGCGGCGACTACCTCGACGACGTCCACGCCACGACCCAGGCGGGAGCCTCCGTGTCGTTCACGTTCTCGGGCACGGGAGTCGACTGGATCGCACCGACCGGCCCCGACCAGGGCGTCGTCGACGTCTACCTCGACGGCAAGCTCGTCAAGCAGGTCGACACGCACAGCGACACCCGTCGCACCCAGCAGAAGGTGTACAGCGTCTCCGGGCTCCGGAACGGCAAGCACACCATCATGGTGGTGAAGGAGTCGGGCGACATCATGCGCGCCGACGCCGTGCGCTACACCGTCCGCTGATCCACCGGGTGGGCCGGGAGGCATCCCGGCCCACCCCCTCAGAAAGGCCGTCGCATGTCCGGCTCCCCCTCCTCCACCGCTCTGCTGGGCCCCGGGCTCCTCCCGACCCCCGACGACTACGACGACTACTGGGCGTCGGCGCTCGGCGACGCCCGGCGGCACCCGCTCGCGCTCCGTCGCGAAGAGGTGGACTCCGGCCTCACGGCGGTGGACGTGTTCGACGTCTCGTTCGCCGGGGCCGGCGGCCGCCGGGTAACCGGCTGGCTGCGGCTCCCCCGCCACCGCCCGGGCCGGCTGCCCGCGGTCGTGCACTTCAACGGCTACGGCGCCGGCCGGCTCGACCCGATAGACGACCTCACCTGGCCGGTCGCCGGCTTCGCCCAGCTCGTGATGAACACGCACGCGCAGGGCGGCGGAAGCACCGGGCACCTCCTCGACGGCATCGAGGACCCGTACCTCTTCTATTACCGCGGCGTCTTCGTGGATGCAGTACGCGCCGTCGACGCCCTCCGCTCGCTCGACGAGGTGGACGGAGACCGGGTCGCCGCCATCGGGAACAGCCAGGGCGGCGGCATCGCCCTGGGCGTCGGCGCGTTGCAGCCCGGCCTCGCCGCGGTGCTGGCGCAGGCGCCGTTCCTCACCGCCGCGCCGCTCGGCCTCCGCATCGCCAGGAACGGACCGTGGCTGGAGCTCCGGAGCTACCTGGAGGAGCATCCCGAGCGCGCCGGAGCGGTCGCACGGACCCTCGCGTACGTCGACGGCGTCACCTCGGCGCGGCACGCGACAGCGCCGGGCTGGATCAGCGACGGGCTGGTGGACGACATCTGCCCGCCCGAGACCGCACGCGCGGCGGCGGAGGCCTACGCGGCGCCCGTGACACTCCGGGAGTGGCCGGGCGCCGGGCACGAGGCCGGAGCGACCGCCGACCGGCGCGGCGCGCTGGCGGTGCTGCGCGAGCGGTTCGGGGTCGGCTCGGCCGGCTGACGCCCGGCCGATCCGTCGGCCACAGCGCGTTCGCCCGCTGCCGAGACCGTCACGCGGGCTCCTCGGTGGCGATCCGCGCCGCGGACCAGCTGCTCGTCCCGATGAGCGCGCTCAGGGTGACGGCGGCCATGAGCGCGAACACCGCCCAGAGGGGCATCGCCTCGGCCAGCAGTCCTCCGGTCAGCGCGCCCAGCGGCAGAGCACCCCAGGAGACGAGCCGGTACGCGGACACCGCACGGCCGAGGAGGGCGGGAGGCGTGAGCCGCTGGCGCACGGTCACCACGCTCACGTTCCACAGCGCGACGCCGATGCCGCCCACCAGGAACGCCGCACCCACGACGGCCACGTCGTGCGCGACCACGGGCACCACGATCTGGATCGCCTGCGCGACGATGTTGGCGGTCATCAGGCCGCGGTCGCCGATCCACCTGCGCAGGGGAGCCACAAGGAGCGCTCCGAGGATGCTGCCGGCCGCGGACACGGTCAGCAGCAGACCGTACCCCGTGGGCGACAGGCCGAGAACGGACCCTCGCCCGACGGCGTAGACGACGAACACCGCGGTGACGGCGGATCCGGCGAAGTTCGTGATCCCGACGCGCAGGGTGATGAAGCGGAGCACCCGGCTGCGGAGCAGGAAGCGCACCCCGTCGGCCACATCCGCCCGGAGCGTCGGGCGCACTGCGGGCCGGGCGGTGCGGTAGCCGCCGCGCACGAGGAGCAGGCCGCCGGCCGCGAGCAGCCACAGACCGCTGGAGGCGAACGAGGACACGGCAGCCCCGATCCCGATCAGGAGACCGCCGAGCGCCGGGCCGGCGAACTGGTTGGCGGCCTGGTCCGCGACCTGCTGGGCGGCGTTCGCCCGCGGCAGGAGGGTCTGCTCGACGACCATCGGCACGATCGCCTGCGCGGAGGTGGCGTAGAAGACCTCGGCGACCCCGGCGCCGAACGCCACCAGGTACAGGATGAGGATGGACTCCACCCGGAGCACGCACAGCACACCGAAGACGGCGAGAAGCACGCCGCGCGCGATGTCGGCGGCCAGCATGATCCGGCGGCGATCCCCGCGGTCGGCGATGGCACCGGCGGGGAGGGACGCAAGCAGCCAGGGCAGGGTGGCCGCGAACGACGCACCGGCGATCAGCGCGGGGCTCGCCGTCGTCGCCTCGGCGATCAGGAGCAGCGCGACCTTGAACGACCCGTCCGCCAGGCTCGAGAGCGTGCTTCCGGTGAGCAGCACCCAGTATCTGCGACCCAGGGTCGGAGAGGCGGCCTCTGTCGCTGCGGCGGGGGTGCGGGCCATGTTCTTCTCCGTTCGGCTGGTGACGCACCCGACGCTATGGAAAAGTAACTGGTGACTTCAACGTAACCGGAAGAGGGACACCGTGGGGTACAACATCATGTCCGCGACCTGCCCGTCGCGCATCGTGCTGCGGCGCATCGGAGCACGATGGACCGTGTTCATCGTCAACGCCCTCGAGCACGGGCCGCTGCGCTTCACCGCGCTGGCGGACCGCATCCAGGGCGTCACCCCCAAGGTCCTCGCCGAGACGCTGCGCTCCCTGGAGCAGGACGGCCTGGTCTCCCGCACGGTCTACGACGAGAACCCGCCGCATGTCGAGTACGAGCTCACCGAGCTCGGCCGATCCCTTCTCGTCCCGCTCCGGGCCGTGCGCGCGTGGGCCGAGGAGCACGTCCCGGACGTCCTCGCCGCCCGGGCGGCCGCGACCGGCGAGGCGCAATAGGCCGCGCCGGGAGTCGCGACCCCAGCACCTACGCGCCGGCGCGCTGAGCGGTCAGCGTCCAGACCAGCGGGAGCACCATCCCCTCGGGGCCCTCGCCCGTCGTGACGAAGTGGTCGACGTGCCGGTTGATCGAATCCTGCCAGCGCCGGTTGGCCGGGTCGTCGTCGAGGGCCTGCATCGCGGCGGCGAAGTCGTCGCATTCCACCAGGTGGAACAGGTCGCGGCCGCTGCGCCAGATCTGCCAGTCGTGGATGCCGACGCGCTCGAAGGAGGCGACCAGGTCGTCGGGGATGGCCGCGTGGGCCGCGTCGTACGCCGCCTCATGGCCCGCTCGGAGAATGGAGTGAAGCGCGACGCGCATCCGGCAGCTCCCTTGCTGGTCGTCGGATTGAATTCCTATAGGAAATAGTAATAGGCTCGGAGGCGGAATGCGAGCGAAAGGACCCTCGATGCGATTCATGCGGCTCGGCGAGACCGGAGCCGAGATCCCGGCCGTCAGCGACGGCGGCACGACCTGGGATCTCCGCCCGCTGACCGCCGACATCGACGGCGCGTTCCTCGCCTCCGACGGCCTCGCCCGTGCCGCCGCAGCGGCCGCCGCCGGCGAGCTCCCCGAGCTCGACACCGCAGGCCTCCGCGTCGGGGCGCCCATCGCCCGGCCGCAGGCGGTCATCTGCATCGGGATGAACTACGCGGCGCACGCGCGCGAGTCCGGCGCAGAGCCGCCCTCCGACATCGTCGTCTTCTACAAGCACCCCAACACCGTGGTCGGGCCCTTCGACGACATCCTGCTGCCGCCGGGGTCCACCACCACCGACTGGGAGGTGGAGCTCGCCGCCGTCATCGGCACCCGCGCGCGCTACCTCGACTCGCCGGAGCAGGCGCTGCAGCACATCGCCGGCTTCGCCGTCGCGAACGACGTCTCCGAGCGCGAGTACCAGCTGCAGCGCTCCCTCGGCCAGTGGAGCAAGGGCAAGAGCTTCGAGACGTTCAACCCGCTCGGGCCGTGGCTGGTGCCCACCGCCGAGGTGGGAGACGGCTCCGGGCTGGGCATCCGCTCGCGCGTCAACGGCGAGCCGCGGCAGGACTCGTCCACCAGCGACCTCATCTTCGACGTCGCCGAGATCGTCTATCGGCTGAGCCGGTTCACCGTGCTCGAGCCCGGCGACCTGATCAACACGGGGACGCCGGAGGGCGTCGGCCTCTCCGGCCGCTTCCCCTACCTCGCGGCGGGCGACGTCGTCGAGGTCGAGATCGACGGGCTCGGGGCGCAGCGCTCCACCGTCCGCCCGGCTCTCTGAGCCTCCCGGATCACACACAACGCAAGGAGACAAGGATGTCGCACTTCGATGGCCTGGTCGCCGCCGTGACGGGCGGCGCGTCCGGGCTCGGCAAAGCGATCGCCGACGAGCTGGCCGCGCAGGGCGCCCGCGTGTTCGCCCTCGACCTGGCGCCCGAGGCCGTCGCAGCGCCGCACACCGGCATCCGCTGCGACATCGGCGACGACGCCAGCGTGCGGGACGCGATCGCCGAGGTGGTCGCGCAGGCCGGGCGGCTGGACGTCGTGATCGCCAACGCGGGCATCGGCGCGCAGGGTGACATCGAGGCGAACGACGACGACGAGTGGATGCGCGTGCTCAACGTGAACGTCATCGGTTCCGCCCGGACCGTCCGCCACGCGCTGCCGCACCTGCGCGAGTCGCCGTCGCCCGCCGTGGTGCTCACGAGCTCCATCGCCGCCTGGGCCGGACTCCCTCAACGCGTGCTGTACTCCGCCTCCAAGGGCGCGATCTCGGCCATGACCCTGGCGATCGCCGCCGACTGCCTCCCGCTCGGGATCCGCGTCAACGCGGTCGCGCCCGGCACCGCCGACACCCCGTGGGTGGGGCGCTTGCTCGACTCGGCTGCGGATCCGCAGGCCGAGCGCGCCGCGCTGGAGGCCCGGCAGCCGAGCGGGCGCCTGGTGCAGCCGCAGGAGGTCGCTGAAGCCGTCGCCTACCTGGCCTCGCCGTCGTCCGGGTCGAGCAACGGCGTCATCCTGCCCGTCGACGGCGGGATGTACTCGCTGCGGCCGCGGAGGTAGTCGGATGGTTGATCGTCAGTTTCCGCGTCCGGCGGAGTTGTTGGAGTTGATGCGGTTTCGCCGGCCGGAGTTGAATTTGAAGAAGCGTCGGTTGGAGTCGGCGTTGACGATCGAGGATCTGCGGCGGATCGCGGCGCGGCGCACCCCTCGTGCGGCGTTCGATTACACGGAGGGCGCGGCGGAGGGGGAGTTGTCGTTGGCGCGGGCGAGGCAGGCGTTCCAGGATGTGGAGTTCCATCCCTCGATCCTGCGGGATGTGTCCACGGTGGACACGTCGTGTGAGATTTGGGGTGGGCCGTCGGCTCTGCCGTTCGGGATCGCCCCGACCGGGTTCACCCGGTTGATGCAGACCGAGGGGGAGACCGCCGGGGCCGGGGCAGCCGGGGCGGCGGGGATCCCGTTCACCCTGTCGACGTTGGGGACGACGTCGATCGAGGGGGTGAAGGCGGCGAACCCGTCGGGGCGGAACTGGTTCCAGTTGTATGTGATGCGGCAGAAGGAGATTTCGTACGGGCTGGTGGAGCGGGCCGCGGCGGCGGGGTTCGACACCCTGTTCTTCACCGTGGACACCCCGATCGCGGGGGCTAGGTTGCGGGATAAACGCAACGGGTTCTCCATCCCACCCCAGCTCACGTTGGGCACGGTTCTGAACGCGATCCCCAGGCCGTGGTGGTGGTTCGATTTCCTGACCACCCCGAAGCTGGAGTTCGCGTCGCTGTCCGCGACCGGCGGCACCGTCGGCGACCTGCTCAACGCCGCCATGGACCCCTCGATCGACTACGACGACCTCGCCGAGATCCGGGCGTTGTGGCCCGGGAAACTGGTGATCAAAGGGGTGCAGACCCTGCAGGATGCGAAGAAGCTGGTGGATGTCGGGGTGGACGGGATCGTCCTGTCCAACCACGGCGGGCGGCAACTGGACCGCGCCCCGATCCCGTTCCACCTGCTCCCTGCGGTCGCCCGCGAGGTCGGTGCGCACACGGAGATCGCGATCGACACCGGCATCATGAACGGCGCCGACATCATCGCCGCCTACGCCCTCGGCGCCAAGTTCACCCTGATCGGCCGCGCCTATTTGTATGGGCTCATGGCCGGCGGCCGCGCCGGCGTCGACCGCACCATCCACATCCTCACCGACCAATTGGTCCGCACCATGAAACTCCTCCAAGTCCGCACCCTCGCCGAACTCGGCCCCCACCACGTCACCCAACTCACCCGCCTCCACCCCCTCACCCCCGCGACCGCCCCCATCGACGCGTAACCCCCATCCCGCCAGGGCTTCACGATTCGCCTACGGCTGCGCGCGCGTAGGTTGCGCGCAGCGCAGCGCGGCGCGGGCGTAGTGCTCCCACGATTCGTGCCGAATGAGCGGTATTCGTGACGAATTGCGCACATTCGGCACGAATCGTGCGCGGAAGGGGCGGCAAGACCGACGCTGGCACGCAGGCGCACCCGCGGTACGGTCCACGCGACTCCTCACGAACGCGCGCCATTCGTGCCGAATGTGCGCTATTCGTCGCGAATACCGCACATTCGGCACGAATCGCATGCGGGTGCGCGCGGGTTGCGCGCGGCGGGCGGAGCCGACGGCCACGTAGGCGTCCCGTGATTCGTGACGAATGCGCCGCATTCGTGACGAACACGCGCGATTCGGCACGAATCGCGGGCCGGGCGCCGTCAGGGGAGGCGGTACGCGCGGGCGGCGGAGCCGGCGAGGACCTCGTCGCGCTCGGCGGGGGTCAGCGCCGCGAGCAGCTCGCGGGCGACGGCGAACGTCTCCGCATACGGGGTCGCCAGGGTCGAGACGGGCCAGTCGCCGCCGTACAGCATCCGCGACGGACCGAAGGCGTCGAGCGCGCGGTCGACGTACGGCCGGAGGTCGTCGACCGACGCGCGGCCGGACGGCCCGAGCGTGGTCAGGCCGGACAGCTTCGCGAAGACGTTCGGCCGCCGACCGAGCTCATCGACGAGCCTCCCCCACTCGCCCGGCTCCGCCCCGACCGGCGGCGTTCCGAGGTGGTCCACCACGAGCCGTAGCTCGGGCAGCTCGTCCGCGAGGGCGACCGCGTGTTCCAGGTGCCGTGGCAGCACCCCGATCACGTCGTAGGCGAGCCTGCGCGAGGCGAGCACGGCCAGCGAGCGGTGCACAGCGTCCTGCCCCAGCCAGTCGGGGTCCGCCTCGTCGTGGATGAGGTGCCGGATGCCGACCAGCGGCCCGGTGCCCGCCCAGCGGTCGAGGGCGTCGCCGACCGCGGAGGGCTCCAGGAGGTCGACCCAGGCCACCACCCCGGCGACCATCGGCTGCCGCGCGGCGACCGCGAACATCGCCGCGGAGTCCTCCGGAGTGGCGGCCGCCTGCACCAGCACGACCCGGTCCACCCCGGCGTCACGCAGCTGCGGTTCGACCTCGTCGAACGCGAATGTGCGGTTGATGGGAGCTATGGCGTCGCTCAGCCACGAGTACGTCCCGTGCTCGAGGTCCCAGAGGTGCAGGTGGGCGTCGACCGTCATGCGCCGGCCAGGTCGAAGCGGACCAGCGTCGGGCCGGCGACCGACGGCGACGGCAGATCGACCGCGAGGGCATCGCCCTCCCGCGACACCGCGATCGCCGAACCGTCGGCGAGCCGTGCCGACTCGGCGTCGACAGCCGAGGAGACCCCGTCGAGACGCACCTTGCCCGTCGCGTCGACGAAGGCGTTGGCCACGTCGCCGGTCCGCGTCCAGCGCACCCAGGGCTCCTCGGAGGGCGCCGCGACCGACGGGTCGAGCGGCCGGGAGCCGAAGACGGCCTCCCCGTTGACCGCGTTCCACGCCGCCAGGTGCTCCAGCGTCCGCCGCTGCAGTTCGGGCACGGTGCCGCGCGCGGTCAGCCCGACGTTGAGCAGGAGGTTGCCGCCGCGCGAAACGATGTCGACGAACGACGCGACCGCATCCGGCCCACTGAGCAGGTGCCGCTCGTCCTCCTCGGCGTTGTAGCCGAACGAGTAGCCGATCCCGCGGCAGTTCTCCCACGCACCGCGCCCCTCGACGTTCGTCCCGTTCTGGTACTCGCTGGTGCGGAAGTCCCAGTGCGTGGTGCCCCAGCGGTCGTTCGAGACACCGTCCGGTGCGGCCTCGTAGAACTTGTCGAACAGTCGCTCCATGCTGAAGGGCCCGCTCGGCTTGCCCGCGTCGGGCCACTCGATGTCGCCCCACAGCACGTCCGGGCGGTAGCGGTCGATGAGGTCGGAGACGTGCTCGTACGCGTACTCGGCGTAGGCCGCATCGACGGGGCGGCGGAACGCCTGCCCGTTGTCGGTGATCGGCTCGAGGTCGGCGAAGTGCCAGTCCAGGCCGCCGGAGTAGTAGACGCCGAAGCGGATGCCCGCCGCACGCGCCGCGCGCTCGAAGTCGCCGACCAGGTCGCGGCGCGGCCCGCGGGCGACCGTGTTGCGGCCGTCGGTGCCCGGCGCATCCCAGAGGGTCACCCCGTCGTGATGCTTCGTCGTCGGCACGAAGTACCGTGCCCCGGTGCTCTTCACCAGGGCCATGAACTCGTCGGGGTCGAACTCCGCCGGGTCCCACTGGTCGAGGAAGTCGTCGTACGGCGCACCCCCGTACACCTCGCGCTGGTGCTCGGCCGCCGGGCTGCCCGGGATGCGGATGGTGTTGTAGTACCACTCGGCGTACGGGTTGTGCGCGAACCAGTACTGCGGGTCGATCGTGCCCAGCTCGCCGATCGGCTCGGCCCAAGCCGGCACCGAGTAGGGGCCCCAGTGCACGAAGATGCCCAGCTTCGCGTCGGTGAACCATTCCGGCACCTCGCGCTCGAAGCGGCGGTAGTTCTCCGGGCGGACGGGGTCGTCTGTGAACATGGCCACGCTGGGTCTCCTTCGTCGTCGAATGGATGCCGGCTGCGATTGTGGAATGCCGACCGCGTCCATATCCTATAGGCAATAGCATCCGTGCTCAATGACTCGAAGGAGAGCCCCGTGACCACCGCGCTCGACGCACCGCCCGCCTCGTTCGTCCGGCCCACCGACTTCCGCCTGCCGGGCGGCGAGTGGTTCATCGGCGCCGGCTTCGGCCTGTTCGTGCACTGGGACCACGCCAGCCAGCAGGGCATCGAGATCTCCTGGCCACTGGTCGGCCGTTCCATCATCCCCGGTTCCGACGGCGTCGAGGACTCGGTGACGGTGGAGGAGTACCAGTCGACCGCCGCGACCTTCGACCCGGTCGAGTGGGATGCGGTGGCGCTGGCCCGCCTGGCCAAGCGCGCCGGCGCGCGGTACGTCGTCTTCACGGCCCGTCACCACGCCGGCTACGCCATGTTCCACACCGAGCACTCCGACTTCGGCATCGAGCACTCGCCCTTCGGCCGCGACATCACCCGGGAGTTCGTCGAGGCGATCCGGGCGGAGGGCATCCGCGTCGGCATCTACTACAGCCTCCCGGACTGGAACCACCCCGACTACCCGGCGTTCACCATGGAGGACCGCCCGTACGCTCTGGAGCACTGGCCGGCGGCCGGAGACCCGGCCAACGCGGGCACTCCTGTCGCGGACGACCGCCACCGCCGCGCGACGCCGGAGCAGTGGCAGCGGTTCCAGCAGTACCTGCGCGGGCAGCTCACGGAGATCCTCACGAACTACGGCACCATCGACCTGCTGTGGTTCGACGGCGAGTGGGAGCGGTCGGAGGCGGAGTGGGACAGCGCCGGCCTCCGGAGCCTGATCAAGTCGCTCCAGCCCGACGTCGTGATCAACGACCGTCTGCTCGGCCAGGGCGACTACAAGACGCCGGAGCAGGGCTTCCCCGTCACCGCGCCGGAGGGCCCGTGGGAGCTCTGCATGACGATCGGCCAGATGTGGGCGTGGCGTCCCGGCGACACGAAGAGCAAGAGCACCACCTCGCTCATCACCACGCTGATCGAGGTCGCGAGCCGCGGCGGCAACCTCCTGCTCAACATCGGCCCGAAGGGCGACGGCAGCCTCAACGAGTCGCAGGTGCGCACGCTGGAGGAGATCGGGGCGTGGATGGACGTGCACGCCGAGAGCGTCGTCGGCGTCTCGCCCACGGTCGGGGTCGACTACTACGGTCCGTCGACGGCCCGGCCGGGGACGCTGTACCTGCATCTGGTCGCGCGACCGATCGAGCAGGTCGTCGTGCGCGGCATCCCGGTGGGCCGGGTGACCGGCGTGCGCCTGCTGGCGACCGGTGGGCAGCTCCCGTACGAGGTGAACCTGGAGGTGCACGAGCAGCCGGCGCCCGGCGTCGACCCGCTCGGCGAGCTCCGCATCCCGGCCCCTCGCCCGTCGGGGGCGCCGATCGACGTGATCGCGATCGATTTCGCTTGACCGCGGCGGACTCCCCGCTCTAAGCTCGCCGCAGAGCCTATATCGTAGACCCTATAGGATCTGCACCACCCGAACAGCGTGAATCCAATGGAGGAGGCACAGCACGTGACAGCACGAAGCAAGCGGAGGGCGGTCCGGATCGGAACCGCCGTCCTGATCACGGGAGCCCTCACCGCCCTGGCCGGCTGCGCCGGCGGGAGCGGGGGCGACGCCAAAGGCGGCCCGATCAGCATGTACACCTGGGTCAGCAGTCAGAGCGACCGCGACCAGTGGCAGTCCTTCATCGACCTCGGCAAGAAGGTCGATCCGAGCCTCGACGTCACCATCGAGGGACCGAGCTTCAACGACTACTGGACCAAGGTCAAGACCCGCCTCAGCGGCTCCAACCCGCCGTGCCTGCTGACCACGCAGGCCGCCCGGGCGCAGGAGCTGTCGGGGCTGCTCATGCCGCTCGACGACCTGATCAAGAAGTACAAGCTCGACACCTCGGCGTTCGACGCGTCGATGCTCAAGGGTATGACGGTCGACGGCACGATTCGGGCCATCCCCTACGACGCCGAGCCGATCGTCCTGTACTACAACGCGGACAACTTCGCGAAGGCCGGGCTTCAGGCGCCCAGCACCAGCTACAGCCGGGAGCAGTTCCTCGCGGACGCGAAGAAGCTGACCACCGGCGACCACAAGGCGCTCGCCATCTCCCCCGGCTTCTTCATCCCGAACGCCTGGGCGATCGCCGACGGCGCGGAGGCGGTGAAGGGCTCGAAGCTCGACCTGACCAACTCCAAGCTGGTCGACCAGGTGCAGTCGTACTTCGACCTGGTGAGCAAGGAGGGCATCGCCAAGGCGCCCGAGGCGGCCGACGGCTCCGACGTGTCGCAGTCCGCCTTCACCAGCGGCGCCGTCGACATGCTGATCGAGGGCCCGTGGATGTACGGCACCTTCGCCGAGGCCGCGAAGTTCAAGATGGGCGTCACGATCGTCCCGAGCACCTCCGGCGAGGCGCACGGCATGACCGCCGGCTCCGGCTTCGGCATCGCGAAGAACTGCAAGGACCCGGACGGCGCGTTCAAGGCGATCGTCGCCATGACCGACACCAGCGTCCTCAAGGGGCAGGCCGAGAAGCGCGGCATCGTGCCGTCGCGGGCCGACGCGCAGTCGGCGTGGGCCGAGGGCAAGTCGCCCGAGGCGTACGCCGCTGTGCAGGCCCTGCTGAAGAACGCCACGGCGCAGCTCACCACCCCCACCTGGAACCAGGTGGAGACCCTGTTCACCCAGTACGGCGTCGAGGGATACCGGGGTGACAAGACCGCGAAGGACGTGCTGAGCACGATCCAGAACTCGGTGGGGAACTAGGGCATGACCTCACCGCTGATCACGGGCGCCGTCGTCTCGGAGGAGACGGCGGCGCCCGCCGCGCCCCCGACCCGCCCGTTCGGCGTGCCGCACCCCACTCCCCCGCGTCGCGGCCGCAAGCGCCGCGGCGACGGGCTGACGGCCCTCGCCTACCTCTGGCCCGGTCTCGCCGGGTTCGTCTTCTTCATCGTGGTGCCGCTGATCGGCTCGCTGGTCATCAGCCTGTTCGAGTGGCCGCTGTTCGGCTCGCCGACGTTCCTCGGCCTCGCCAACTACCAGAAGCTGTTCAGCGACCCCACCTTCTACACCGTGCTGCTCAACACGGTGATCTTCGCCTTCGTCTACACGGCGCTCAACCTGGTCCTCGCCCTGGCCGTCTCGCTCTGGCTGAACACCCGGATCAAGTTCGCGGGCTTCTGGCGGGTCGTCTTCTTCCTGCCGGCGATCACGCCGATGGTGGCGAACGCCCTCGTCTGGCGCCTGTTGCTGAGCGACAACGGACTCGTGAATTCGGCCCTCGCCGGCATCGGGATCGACGGGCCGAGCTGGCTCTCCGACTCCCGCTTCGCCCTGGCGTCGGTGATCGCGATGTCGGTCTGGCAGTCGTTCGGCTACAACGTGATCGTGCTCTCGGCCGGCCTCGGCGGCATCCCGAAGGAGATCCTCGAGGCGTCGCGCATGGACGGCACGAACGCCTGGCAGCGGCTGCGCTCGATCATCCTGCCGATGATCTCGCCCTCGCTGTTCTTCACCATGACGATGACCATGATCGGCGCCTTCCAGGTGTTCGTTCAGCCGCAGATCCTGACCCAGGGGGGCCCTGGCGAGGCGACGAACACGTTCGTGCTGTACCTGTACCGCAACGGCTTCGTCTTCGACCGTCTCGGCTACGCGTCGGCGCTGGCATGGATGCTGTTCATCGTCGTCATGCTCATCACCGCCCTGCAGTTCGCCGGCCAGAAGAGATGGGTCAACTATGACAAGTGACACGCTCACCCGAGCCCGCCGCCGGCTGCGCCCGGCCCAGCGCGCGGTCGTGGCCAAGACCTGGCTGAACACGCTGGTGATGGCGGTGGTGGCCCTGCTGTTCACCTTCCCGTTCATCTGGATGTTCTTCTCGGCCCTGAAGCCGGAGTCCGAGGTGTTCTCGCCGAAGCCGTCCTTCATCGGCTCCGAGGTGAAGTGGTCGAACTTCGTCGACGCCTGGACGCTCGTGCCGTTCGGCCGGTTCATCTTCAACGGCTTCTTCGTCTCGATCTGCGGCGCGCTGCTGTCGGTGATCGTGGCCGTGCTGTCCGCCTACGCGTTCTCGCGGCTGCGGTTCAAGTACCGCGACCGGCTGTTCCTGCTGTACGTGCTGACGCTGGTGCTCCCGCAGGAGGTGCTGGTCGTCCCGCTGTTCATCATGATGAACCAGCTCGGGCTGGTCGACACGTACGCGGCGCTGATCATCCCGTTCGCCTTCACCGCGTTCGGCACGTTCCTGCTGCGGCAGTTCTTCCTCACCATCCCGGTGGAGTTCGAGGAGGCCGCGCTGATCGACGGCGCCTCGCGCTTCCGGACGCTGTGGTCGGTGCTGCTCCCGCAGCTCACCGCCCCGATCTCGGTGCTCGGCGTCTTCTCGTTCGTCGGCTACTACAACTCCTACCTGTGGCCGCTCATCATCATCAACAGCCAGGAGCTCGCGACCGTGCCGCTCGGCCTCTCCATGTTCACCGGCGAGCACGGCACCCAGTGGAGCCTGATGATGGCGGCCTCCACCATCGCGATCATCCCCTCGCTCATCATCGTCGCCGTGCTGCAGCGCCAGCTCATCAAGGGCGTCGCCCTCGGCGGCTTCGGCGGCCGCTGACCCGTGCCGACACCAGAAGGAAGAACCATGACCCTCGCCCCACCCGCCTCTCTCACCTCCGTCGACGGCACGATCGTCAGCGCGGAGGCCTGGCTCAGCGATCTCGAGGTGGAGACCGTCCGCACGGACGCGGTGCAGTCGTTCCTCAAGCAGGAGACGATCTTCGTCCGCATCCGGACGGCGGGCGGGGTCGAAGGCATCGGCTACAGCTACACGATCGGCACCGGCGGCGGCGCCGTGCTGAGCCTGTTGCGCGAGACGCTGCTCGACGTGCTCGTGGGGCTGGACGCGAACCGCCCGGAGGACGTCTGGCGCGCCCTGTTCTCCTCCACCCGGGCCACGACGGTCGGGCTGATCACCTCGCTCGCGCTCGCCGCGGTCGACACGGCCGTGTGGGATGCGCGCTGCAAGGCCGCCGGCCTCCCGCTCTGGGTGGTGGCGGGCGGCGCGCAGCCGAGCATCCCGCTCTACGACACCGAGGGCGGCTGGCTGCACTTCGGCACGGACGAGCTCGTCGCCCAGGCGCTCGAGTCGCAGGCGAGGGGGCTCGGCGGGGTGAAGATCAAGGTCGGAAAGCCGCGCGCCCACGAGGACTTCGACCGGCTGCTCGCCGTGCGCGAGGCCGTCGGCGACAGGATGGACATCATGGTCGACGCCAATCAGTCCATGACCGCCGCCGAGGCGATCCGCCGTGCCGCGCTGTTCGAGAAGCTCGACATCTTCTGGTTCGAGGAGCCGCTCCCCGCGGAGGACGTCGCCGGCCACCGGCGGCTCGCGGAGTCCACCAGCGTGCCGGTCGCGGTCGGCGAGTCCATCTACTCCGTCGGGCACTTCCGCGAGTACCTCCAGGCGGGCGCCGCCTCCATCGTCCAGGTGGACGTCGCCCGCGTCGGCGGGATCACCCCCTGGCTGAAGGTGGCGCACCTGGCGGAGGCCTTCAATGTCTCGGTCGCACCGCACTTCCTGATGGAGCTGCACGTCTCGCTGTGCTGCGCCGTGCCGAACGCGCTGTACCTGGAGCACATCCCGCAGCTGCGCGCGGTGACGCGCTCGGAGCTGGAGATCCGCGACGGGCGCGCGCTCGCACCCTCGGCGCCGGGCCTCGGGATCGAGTGGGACCTGGACGCCGTCGACGCTCTGCGGGTGGCCTGATGCTGCGCACCTCGCGGCCGTTCGGACGCGGCGGGCTCACGGTCGGACCGATCGGCTACGGCGCGGCCGCGCTCGGCAACCTGTACGCCGCACGGCCGGAGGACGTCTGGCCGCGGATCGTCCCGGCCGCCTGGCAAGCCGGCATCCGTTACTTCGACACCGCCCCGCACTACGGGCTCGGCCTCTCGGAGGAGCGGCTCGGCGCAGGCCTGCGTGACCTGCCACGCGACGAGTACGTGCTCTCGACCAAGGTGGGGCGCGTGATCGAGCCGAACCCGGAGTACCGGCCGGGCGAGACCGACATCGCGAACCTGTTCGACGTGCCGGCGACGAGCCGCCGTCGTCGCGACTACTCGCGCGACGGGGTGCTGCGCTCGGTCGAGGACTCCCTGGAGCGGCTCGGCGTCGACCGGATCGACGTGCTGTTCGTGCACGACCCCGACGACTTCGAACGGGAGGCCCTGGAGGGCGCGTTCCCCGCGCTGGAGGAGCTGCGCTCGCAGGGCGTCATCCGCTCCTACGGCGCGGGCATGAACCAGACCGGGATGCTGACCCGCTTCATCCGCGAGACCGACCTCGACATCGTGATGTGCGCCAACCGGTACACCCTGCTCGATCCGTCGGCCGAGCGCGAGCTGCTGCCCGCGGCGCAGGAGCGCGGGGTCTCGGTCGCGGTCGCGGCCGTGTTCGCCTCGGGCATCCTCGCCACCGAGCGCCCGCGCGCGGGCGCGACGTTCGAGTACGGCGCCGCCTCGCCGGAGATCGTCGCGCGCGTGGAGCGGATCGCCGACGTCGCGGAGCGCCACGGCACGACCGTCCCGCAGCTCGCGGTGCAGTTCCCGCTCCGGCACCCGGCCGTGTCCACGGTGGTGCTCGGCGCGGACGCCCCGGAGCAGATCGAGCGCAACGCGGCCCTGGCCGACTCCCCGGTGCCGGAGGCGGTCTGGGAGGAGCTGCGGGCGGAGGGGCTGCTGGGGTGAGGATCCTGCATCCTCTATCCTCTTGGAAGCACCACGGCAGACCTAGGATGTGCACATGACGATCCAATCGGGGGAACACTTCCTGCCGGCCCGGCGGGCGCTGGCGGACGACGTGTACGACGCGGTGCTCGGCCTGCTGATGGACCAGGTGATCGAGCCGGGCAGCCGGGCGAGCATCGACGGCATCGCGCGGCAGCTCAACGTCTCGCCGACACCGGTGCGGGAGGCGCTCGCGCGGCTGGAGTCGGAGGGGCTCGTCGTCAAGAAGGCGCTGAAGGGGTACACGGCCGCTCCGCTGCTCGACAGCGACGGCCTCCGCCAGCTGTTCGAGATGCGGCGCCTGCTGGAGCCGTACGCCGCGCGCAACGCGGCGGGAGAGCTGGACGCCGAGGCGCTGGGGCAGCTGGAGGAGCTGGTCGAGGCGATGCACCGCAGCGGACAGGCGGCGCACACCGGCGACGACCGCTTCAAGGACTACAAGGACTTCGCCAACCAGGACGCCGAGTTCCACCGGCTGATCGCCGAGCACTCCGGCAACGCCCTGCTGGCCGACGCGATCGGCCGCCTGCGCTCGCACATGCACCAGTACCGCATCTACTTCCGGCACGGTGTGGTCGAAGAGACCGAGGGCGAGCACGAGGCGGTGCTGGAGGCCCTGCGCAGCGGCAAGCCGGCGACGGCCGAGAAGGCGATGCTCGACCACATCACCAAGTCGTACGCACGTATCTCGGCCAGCCTGGCGGAGGCGGAACAGGCCGGCTGAGTGTCACCGGAGCCCGGTTCCCCATGTGGGGCCGGGCTTTCGTGTTGCGCAAATACGAGCTATATCCAATAGGATATTGGTTAGCCGAACGGAAGGACAACGGAGTGAGCATCGTCACCGGCTTCGAGACCCTGGACGTGCGATTCGAGACGTCGGCGATGCTCGACGGCTCCGACGCCATGAACCCGGACCCCGACTACTCGGCGGCCTACCTCCGGGTGACGACGGATGCCGCGGACGGCGTGGAAGGTCACGCGTTCGTGTTCACGATCGGGCGGGGCAACGACGTCCAGGTCGCCGCGATCGACGCCGTCGCCCACCGGGTGATCGGGCGCGACGTGGAGGCGGTGCTGGAGGACCTCGGCGGCTTCTGGCGCGAGTTCGTCCACGACTCGCAGCTGCGCTGGCTCGGCCCGGAGAAGGGCGTCATGCACATGGCGATCGGGGCCGTCGTCAACGCGTTCTGGGATCTCAAGGCCAAGCGCGCCGGGCTCCCCCTCTGGCAGCTGCTCTCGCGGATGAGCCCGGAGGAGCTCGTGTCGCTCGTCGACTTCCGGTACCTCACCGACGCCCTCACGCCCGCCGAGGCGCTGGAGCTCCTCCGTGCGGCCGAGCCTGGCCGGGCGGCACGGGAGGCCGAGCTGCTGGCCTCCGGCTACCCCGGTTACACCACGACGCCCGGCTGGCTCGGGTACTCTGACGACAAGCTGCGGCGGCTCGCCCGCGAGGCCGTGGACGAGGGCTTCACCCAGATCAAGCTGAAGGTGGGCGACCGGCTGGAGGACGACATCCGGCGCCTGGGGATCGCCCGCGAGACCGTCGGCCCGGACATCCGCATCGCGATCGACGCCAACCAGCGCTGGGACCGCGACCAGGCGATCGAGTGGATCCGGGCCCTCGCCCCCTTCGACCTCGCGTGGGTCGAGGAGCCGACCAGCCCGGACGACGTGCTCGCGCACGCGGCCATCGCCCGGGCGGTGGCGCCGATCCGGATCGCCACCGGAGAGCACGGGATGAGCCGGGTGCTGTTCAAGCAGCTGCTGCAGGCCGAAGCGGCCTCCGTCGTCCAGATCGACTCGACCCGCGTCGCCGGCGTGAACGAGAACATCGCCATCCTGCTGCTCGCGGCGAAGTTCGGCGTCCCCGTCTGCCCGCACGCGGGAGGCGTCGGGCTGTGCGAGGCCGTGCAGCACTTCTCGATGTTCGACTTCGTCGCCGTCTCGGGGAGCATGGAGAACCGGCTGATCGAGTACACGACCCACCTGCACGAGCACTTCGTCGCGCCCGCGGCGATCGAGGACGGACGCTACCGCGCACCCCTCACCCCGGGAACCGGGATGGAGATGCTCGCCTCCTCGCTCCACGAGCACACTGTGGACGCCGCCCTCCTGGCCTGACCGGTCTCCCGCGCTCGGTGCGCCGGGAGCGGGCGGATGCCGCCTTCATGCGCGAACGACGGCATCCGCCCGCCCCCGGCGAACCGATGCGCACCCTGCTCAGCCGGGGAAGCGCCGGGCGAGCGCCGCTCCGGCCTCCCGCGCCCAACGCCGAGGGTCGGCCATCGCCGGCCGCGCGCCGCCCGCGAGCTCCGTCAGCGCGACGGCGTCGGCGAAGCCGTCGGTCGGCGCCGAGATCGCGCCGGCGACGAGAAGCGCCGGGACTCCGGCCGCCGCCGCCAGCCCGGCCACGTAAGCAGGGACCTTGCCGGCAGCGGACTGGCTGTCGAAGCGGCCCTCGCCGGTGAGGACCGCGTCCGCGCCGTCGATCGTCGCGGGCAGTCTCATCGCGTCGCCGACCGCCGCCGCGCCCGGCGCCATCCCGGCTCCCCAGAGCAGCAGTCCGAAGCCCGTGCCGCCTGCGGCGCCCGCGCCCGGCGCGTCCGGGTCGACGGCGACCCCGGAGGCGCGCAGCACTTCGGCCAGGCGACGCAGCCCCGCCTCCAGCACCGGCACGTCCTTGGGTGCGGCGCCCTTCTGCGGGCCGAAGACCGCGGCCGCGCCGGTAGGGCCCAGCAGCGGGCTGGTGACATCGCTCAGGATGCGCGCGCCACCGCGCGGCAGCGGAGCCAGCCCGGACAAGTCCACGCTCGCGAGGTGCGCCAGTCCGCGGTTGCCGGGAGGGATGTCCCGGCCATCCGCGTCGAGGAACCGCGCGCCCAGGGCCGCGAGCGCGCCAGCGCCGCCGTCGGTCGACGCGCTGCCGCCGATCGCCAGCAGCAGGCGTTCTGCCCCGGTAGCGAGCGCGTCCGCGATCGCCTCGCCGAAGCCGGTGGTCTGCGCGTCGAAGGGCGCGAGCTCCCGCAACCGTCCGAGTCCGCTGGTCGCCGCCAGCTCGACCAGCGCCGTGCCGCCCGGGAGGAGCAGCCAGGCCGCCTCGACCGGGACACCGTCCGGACCTGTCACCCGCACGGGATGCGCGACCGCCTCCGGAACGGCGGCCGCGAAGGCGTCGAGGGTGCCCTCCCCACCGTCCGCCATGGGTGCGGCGACGAGCCGGTCGCCCGGCCGCACCGCCCGCCACCCCTCGGCGAGCGCGTCCGCGATCGCGGCGGCGGAGGCGGAGCCCTTGAACGAGTCGGGCGCGACGACGATGACGCTCACGCACCCAGCCTAGGAGGGGCGACGCCTGCGACGTGGGCTGTAACGTGGTGAATCCCGCCGACGAGAGGGGCGATGAATGCTCCACCGCGCCGCAGCCGCCGGGATCCTCGTGGTCGCCGCGGCTCTCGCCCTCGCCGGCTGCAGTGCTCCGGCCGCCTCGGACGCGCCGAGCCGCAGCGCGTCGACCGTGCGGCTGCTGCCCGCCGATGCCGGCTTCGACTACCAGCTGGGCGCCGCCTACACCCCGCCGCAGGGGGTCACCGTCGTGGAACGCGACAGGACCGCCGCGCCGGCGGGGGTCGGCTACGACATCTGCTACGTGAACGGCTTCCAGACCCAGCCCGCCGACTCGGAGGAGTTCGCCTCCGCGCATCCCGAGCTGGTGGTGCAGACCCCGGACGGCCCTCTCGTCGACGAGGGCTGGCCGGACGAGTACCTCTTCGACACGTCGACGAAGGACAAGCGGACGGCTTTGGCGGAACTCGTCGGTGGCTGGATCGAAGGCTGTGCCCGCGCCGGCTTCGCCGCGGTCGAGATCGACAACCTCGACTCCTACACCCGCTCCGACGGCGCCCTGTCGTCGAAGGACAACCTCGCACTGGCCGCGGACTACGCGCGGATCGCGCATGCCGCAGGGCTGGCCATCGCGCAGAAGAACACGGCCGATCAGTCGCACAGGCTGAAGGGTCTCGGCTACGACTTCGCGGTGACCGAGTCCTGCCACCGGTACTCGGAGTGCGACGCCTACACCGCCGTCTACCCGGCGGTGCTGGACATCGAGTACGACGACGAGCTGGGCACGGCGGCCTTCGGGCGGGCATGCGCGGACCCTGCCCGCCCGAAGACCATGATCCTTCGCGACCACTCGCTCGTCGGCCCGGACGACGCCGGGTACGTGTACCGCAGCTGCTGACGCGGACAGCCGGACCGTGGGCGCCTCAGACGGCCGTGTAGCCCCCGTCGATGACGATCTGCTGACCGGTGAGGTAGCGGGACGCCGTGGAGGCGAGGAAGACCACCAGGCCGGTGAGGTCCTCCGGCGTCGCCATGCGCCCCTGGGGAATGCGCGAGATCCAGTCCGCCTCGAGCTCGGGCTCGCGGTCGATGATCTGCCGGGTGAGGTCGGTCAGGACGTAGCCGGGGGCGATCGAGTTCACTCGGATGTCCGCGGCCGCCCACTCGACCGCGAGCGACGCGGCGAGGTGCCGCACCGCGGCCTTCGACGAGTTGTACGAGGCCGCCCACTGCGGCACGTTGACGATCTCGGCCGACATCGAGGAGATGAGGACCGCACTGCCGGGCAGCTCCGCCTCCAGCAGCCCACGGCCGAAGGCCTGGGCCGCGAAGAACGTGCCCGTCAGGTTGACGTCGATCACCTTGCGCCACTCGGCGGCGGTCACATCGACGGAGTCGCCGTTGATCTCGATGCCGGCCGCGGTGAGCAGCACCTGGGGGACGCCGAGGTGCCGGGCGATGTCCTCGAACGCGGCGAAGGTCGCGTCCTGGTCGGTCACGTCCAGCCGCTGCGCGTGGGTGCGGACGCCGAAGTCGTCGGCGATCCGCCGCGCCGATTCCTCGGTGGTGTCGAGCAGATCGAGGATGGCGATGTCCGCGCCCTCCGCGGCGAGCGCGCGAGCGACGGCGAAGCCGATCCCGCGTGCGCCCCCGGTGATGACGGCCGTCTTTCCGGCGAGGTTGGTGTCCATTCGTGACTCCTTCGTTGGGTGGTGTGTGGTGGTCAGAGGGAGGCGCCGGCGTGGGCGTCGTCCCAGCCCGCGCGCGTCGCCGCGATGAAATGGGATGCCGCGATCGCCGGGTCGTCCGCGGTGAGGATCCCGCTGGTCGACCCCGTCCCGTCCGCTCCGGCGGCCATGATCCCGCGGGCGATGAGCGGGGTGCCGACCCCGCCGGCGTGCATCGACAGCACCCGGTCGTCCACGCCGCGGAGGGCGTCGGTGAGGGGCCGCACCCAGTCGCGGTCGCCGCTGCCGATGGTGCCGATGAGGTCAGGAGGCTCGACCAGCACGGCGGTGGGCGCGAGCCTGGCGGCGGCGAGGGCCTCCGGCTCCGTCCCGGCGCACACGATCGTCGCGAGACCGGCGTCGTGCGCACGGCGGACGACCGACGGCAGGGTCGCCGGGTCGATCGGCGCGGCGTCGTGGTTCAGCATCACGCCGTCGGCGCCCGCGTCGAGGAGGGCCTCGGCCGTCACACGCCCGAATGAGGGGCCGAGCGGGTCCGGATCCATGCTCTGGCCGAAGACCAGCACACCGGAGTCCAGCCGCGCGATGGGGGCGACCAGGGCGGTCGGCACCGTCAGGACGACGGACACGCCGAACTCCCGCCCGGCCGTCCCCGCCGCGCGGGCGAGCGCCTCGAGTTCGGGCAGCCGGAGCAGGTTCTTCGGGCCGATCTCGAAGAACGGCGCATGCAGCGGGCGGGTCATGCCGGCATCCATCCCCGGAGACGCTCGGCCGTCGCCGGGAGGCTGACCGCCGGGTCGCCCTCGGTCGAGCACTCCAGGTTCAGGTACCCGTCGTAGCCGACCTCGGCGAGCGCTCCGACGATGCGGGGCCAGTCCAGGTGGCCGTGACCGGGCAGCAGGCGGTTGCTGTCGCCGAGGTGCACGTGCACGATGTGCCGGCCTGCCCCGCGCAGAGCTTCTGCGGGGTCGGTCTCCTCGATCGACATGTGGAAGAGATCGGGCAGGAGGCCGGCGTTGGGGTGTGCGACCTCCTCGAGGATGCGGACGTTGTCCTCCACCCGGTTGAGGTACCCGCTCTCGTACCGGTTGATCGGCTCGAGCAGGATGCGCGCGGAACTGCCCTCGACCACGCCCAGCATCTCGGCGTAGAACTCGACGAAGGCCCTGTGCTGGGACGCATCCAGCTGCCGGAACGGCTCGAACAGCGGCAGCGGGTCCTGCGGGCCGTACTCGAACTCGATCTCCGTCACCGCGCCGATCTCGGCGCAGACCTCCGCGGCCTCGCGGTACATCGTCCGGCACAGCCCGCGGAGCGCAGGGTCGTCGGCCATGGCGTTGCCGTAGATGTCGTCGGTGAGGACGAACTCGACGGGCCGGATTCCCGTGCGGTCCTCAAGGCGCAGCAGTTCGTGGCGGGTGTCGCCGTTCCACTCCGCGTACGGCTGGAACACCGCCATGGCGTCGTAGCCCCACTCCTGGAGGCGCTCGGCCTTCGCGGTCAGCGTCTCGCCGGGGATCATCGGCGAGGAGCAGCACAGCTTCATCGTTCGTCCTTCTCTGTGGGATGCGGGTCTGGCCGGCTCGCGTAGAGGCGGCCCAGGTAGTCGGAGAACCGGGCGTAGCGCGCGTCGGCGCGCTCCCGGGAAGAGGGCAGGTACCGCCGTGACGGCAGCGGGGCGGCGGCCGCCGCCTCACCGATGTCGCCGAAGACGCCGACGGCGACGAGGGCGAGCGCGGCGGCTCCGCGGCAGGTGGCCTCCAGCTCGTCCGGGACCACGACCTCCAGACCGCAGGTGTCGGCCTTGAGCTGGTTCCAGAACGGCGACGCGGCTCCTCCGCCGGTGGAGACGATGACCTCGGGCGGGTTCGGCGCGAGGTAGTCGATGTTCCTGCGCAGCAGCAGCGCGATCCCCTCCTCGACGGCGTAGGCCAGGTCGATCCGGTCGTGGCCGAGGTCCAGGTCGAGGAACGCGCCCTTGGCACCCGGGAAGAAGTCCGGCGGGTTCACTCCGGTCAAGTACGGGAGGAACATCGGCGGTTGCACGTGCTCACGGGAGGCGAGCTGCCGCTCGAGGTCGGCGTACGGCATGCCGCCGAGGCCCTCGCGGCGGAACCAGTCCAGGGCGGCTCCCCCACCGTCGACCCCGTTGAACAGCACGAGCTCGCCGGGGCGCAGGCCAGCGTGGAACGAGACCTTGCGGGCGGGGTCGAAGTCCCAGTCGGTGGCGAGCATCGAGAGCGACAGGACCGTTCCGGCCGACTCGCTGACCCGGTGCGGCGCGTAGGTGCCCGTGCCCGCCATGGCGCAGAAGTGGTCGAGCGCACCGACGTTGACCCGGTACGACGCACCCCGCGGGAGTCGGTCCGCGACCTCGTCCAGCACCGCTCCGAGATCCGTCCCCGCGGGCACGACCGGCGGCAGCGAGCCGTCCGGCACGCCGCAGAACCCGGTCATGTCGTCCCAGTACGAGCCGTCGCGCACGTCCCAGAGATAGGTGAAGCCGCGCGTCGACACCTCGCCGACGAGCGCGCCGGTCAACCGGTAGGCGACGTAGTCCTTGACCATCAGCACCGAGCGGGCGGCGGACAGGATCGCGGGCTCGTGACGCAGCAGCCAGCGCAGCTTCGCTGCGGGCCAGGTCGCGGACGGGAAGGGTTCGCCCGTGACCGCGAACGCGTCATCCGCGCCGAACCGTTCCTCCAACTCGGCCGCCTGCTCCACCGCCCGGTCGTCCAGCCACGACATCCCGGCGCGGACGGGGCGACCGTGCGCATCCAGCAGAACGAGCGACTCCGCCTGACCGGTCAGCGCGATCACGGCATCCCCGGAACCCTCGGGCACCGCTGCGGCGCACTCGGACACGAGGTCGAGCACCGACTCGAAGACCTGCTCCGGGTCGAACTCCACGCGCACGCCGTCGCGCCGGTAGACGGCGGGGGCGGACGCCGTCGAGAGCCGGCGCAGCTCGTCGTCGTAGAGGACGACCTTCAGGTTGGTGGTGCCGATGTCGACGGCGTAGACGAGCACCGTCACCCCGCGAGCAGCTGGAAGTGGACGGTGCGGGTGCGCGCCCGCACCGAGTCCAGGTCGCCGAAGTACACCCGGCCGAACTCGCCGAGCACCAGCCGGCCGTCGACCACAGGGATCGTCTCGGAGCGGCCGAGGATGGAGGAGATGATGTGGCCGTCGGTGTTGAGGCCCCACTCCGGCAGCTCCTCGCGCAGCTCGCCCGCATTCCGGATGTGGATGGGCCCGGGGTGCAGGTACTGCCCCTCGTGCCGGGTCGCTGGAGCGATCTTCGCGAGCACGTTGAGCGTGTCCTGGAGCAGCAGCTGCGTGCCGTAGTAGGTCACGTCCTCCGACTCCTCCTGGAGGATCACGCAGCAGCTGGTGTGCGGCGAGTACACCACCGCGAGTCCGTCGGAGACGCCCTCCTCGCGGACGAACGCCTCCAGCTGCTCGGTGACGTCGAAGAACTCCTGCCGGGCCGGGGTCTCCACGGTGATGGCTCGGTTGGGGCTGCGCATGTCCTCTGCTTTCGTCGCGGTGCGGGTCGGAAGCTCAGTCTGCGTGCGGCCGTCGGAGCGGCGGAAACTGCTAGTTACAATGACCACATAACGACCGCTTATGAGTGGAGAGGAGGGGCATGAGACCCTTCGCCGACGTGAATCTGCGCTCCCTCCGCTACTTCGAGGCGCTCGGCACGGAGCTCAACTACCGTCGCGCCGCCGAGAAGCTGTTCATCACCCAGCCGGCGCTGTCCGCGGCGATCCAGAACCTTGAGCGGGTCATCGGCGACCGTCTGTTCGACCGGGACACCCGCTCCGTCGCGTTGACGGCGACAGGCCGTGAGTGGCTGCCGCACGTGCGCCGCGCCCTGGCCGAGGTGGATGCGGCGCTGGAGGCCGTCGCCCGTCTCGTCGACTACGGCCACGTGCGCATCGGGTACCTCATCGGCACCGGTGCGGACCTGCTGTTCGAGCTGCTGGAGGGCGTGGACGAGGCGTTCCCCGACGTCACGGTCGACACCGTCGAGTACGACTTCGCCGATCCCACCGCCGGACTCGCCTCCGGCGCGACGGACATCGCGCTGCTCCGCCCGCCCGTCGACGTCCCCGACCTGCAGCTGTCCATCGTCGCCGAGGAGTCCTGGGTCGCCTGCCTCCCCCGCACTCACCGGCTCGCCGGCCGGGCGGAGCTCCGCATCGAGGAGCTCCTCGACGAGCCGATCGTGGTGGCGCCCAAGTCGGCGGGCCGCTGGCGCGAGTACTGGTACGCGGCGGACGTCCGCGGCGGCGTCGAGCCTCCGATCGCCGCCGAGGCCGCGACGTACGAAGCGGAGGCGACCCTGGTGTCCCGCGGCGTCGGGATCAGCTTCACGACCTCCTCGATGTACCGGCTCTACGATCGCCCTGGGCTCGTGTTCGTCCCCATCGCGGACCGCCCGCCGAGCTACACCGCGCTCGCCTGGCGGGCCGACAGGCTCACCACTCCGGCGCGACGGCTGGTCGAGCACATGGTGACCACCAGACGGGAGTCGGGGGCCCACTGATACACGGGGGTTATCACTCCATAACGGCCCGGAACTTCCGCTGCCCCGCCTCCCCTCGCTTCACTGACGGGAACGAATCCCGGATCGTCCCCCTCCCCCGGTCAGCCGCGAAGCTAGGAGCAGCCCCCATGGTCCAGTCGACCACCCCCGAAGAAGAGTCGCTCACCCCGTACCCGCGCGTCGTCGGCGAGGACGAAGACGCCCGCCTGCAGGAGTTCGGCTACACCCAGAAGCTCGACCGCTCGGTCGGCAAGATCGCGTCGTTCGCGATCGGCTTCTCCACGATCAGCGCCACCACGGCGGTCTTCACCGGCTTCGCGGGCGGATACCTCAACGCCGGGTCGCCGTTCATCTGGACGCTGTTCCTCGCCATCCCGGTGTTCCTGCTCTGGACGCTCATCGCCGCGGATGTGGCGGCCAAGATCCCCCTGGCCGGGTACGCCTACCAGTGGACCAGCCGACTGAACGGCTCCACTTTCGGCTGGTTCACCGGCTACGCGGCGCTCATCGGCTGGATCAGCGGCATGACGAGCCTCGGCTACATCTTCGCCGGCTATCTCGGCAGCGTGTTCGGCTGGGAGCTCAACCAGCCCCAGCAGATCTTCATCGCGATCGCGGTGGTCGCCGTGTGCGTGATCATCAACGCCTATCGCGTGCGGCTCGCGACGTTCATCAACAACATCGGCGTCGGTCTGGAGATCGTCGTGACGGTGGGGGTCACGCTCACCATCGCGATCCTCCTCATCGTCGTGCCGGACAACGCCCAGCCGTTCTCGTCCCTCTTCGTCGGAAAGAGTCCCGACGAGGCGACCCCGTACATCCTCGCCTGGCTCTCCGCATCGCTCGGCCCGTTCTTCGGCCTGGTCGGCGTCGAGGCGGTCGCGGACGTCGCCGAGGAGACGAAGAACGCGCGCCGGGTGATCCCGCGGACGATGTTCTACGCGTTCGCCGCCTCCTGCATCATCGAGTTCCTGATGTACCTCGTCTACGTGCTCGCGATCAAGAACCCGGCGGCGCTCGCGAATTCGCCCGCGCCGATCGAGGAGATCATCCAGCAGCAGCTCGGCCCGGTGTTCGCCCGGATCGTCGTCGCGATCGCGCTCACCAACATCCTGGTCTGCCTGCTCTCGAACGTCCTGGTGGGCACGCGGCTGCTGTACTCGCTGTCGCGCGACAACATGATGCCGTTCTCCCGGGCCCTCCGTCACGTCGCCCCCAAGCGCAAGACCCCGTCGACCTCGGTGATCACCCTCGGCGTCGTGTCCGTGCTCCTGCTGCTGTCGGCGCTGATCAGCGTCCAGGCGTTCAACTACTTCCTCGGGATCGCGACCCTCGCCTTCTTCACCACGTACGTGCTGCAGACCATCGGTCTCCTCATCGCGGCGTTCCGGCATCGCATCCCGGCGGCGGAACCGGGCACCTTCGACCTGGGCAGGGCCCGCGTCCCGCTCCTGATCGTCAGCCTGATCGTGTTCCTCGCGGTGGAGGCGGCGCTCATCTTCCTCCCCGCGTTCGCCGGCAACGCCTATGTCTTCGGCGCCATCGTCGCCCTGGCGGCGCTGTGGTGGCTGCTCGCCCTCCGGCGCCGGCTGCGGACGGGCCAGGCCGGCCCGCGGTTCGCGCAGGAGCACCCGGACGAGGCCGTGCCCAGCACTTTCGACGCGTAGGCGACGGCAGCCTCCAGCGGTCCGGTACCCGGCGTCAGGAGACGCCGGGTACCGCCGCGTTCAGTCTGTGGTCTCGCTCGGCGTGGCGAGCCGCAGGTCGACGCCGGTGCCCTCCACCGCGTCCCGCCCCTCTGCGGGGAGCCCGGTGTCGGAGACGATGATGTCGAAGGCGTCTAGGGGGGCGACCTTGAAGCGCTCGTAGGTGCCGAACTTGGTGCTGTCGGCGACCAGGATGCTCCGTGCCGCCTCCATCGCGGAGCGCTTCAGCACCACCTTGTCCGTCTCCGGCGTGGTCACCCCGTGGGCGAGGTCCCAGGTGCCGGTGCTGAGGAACGCGAGATCGAGGCTGATGCCGCTGAGCGTCGCCGCGGCGATGGAGCCCGTCGACGAACCGCTGGAGGTGTCGACGACCCCGCCGGTGTGGATGCTGGCGATCTCCGGGTACTCCAGCAGCGTCGTGACGACGAAGAAGTCGTTGGTGACGACCGTCAGCCCGCGCCGGGTGGCGAGGAAGGGCACCATCGCCTCGCACGTGGTGCCCGCATCCAGGAAGAGGGTGGTGTCGTCGCCCACGAGCTCGGCCGCGAGCTCGGCGATCGCGCGCTTGCGCGGCAGTTCGAGGATGGCCCGCGAGCGGCGTTCGCGCGGAGGCTCCGTCCCCGTCCAGTCGGCCAGCCGGACCCCGCCCTGCACGGAGACGACCTGCCCGCTGCTCTCCAGCGCCGCGATGTCGCGCCGCACGGTCATGTGCGAGACGCCGAGCAGGTCGACGATGTGGCGGATACTCAGCACGCCGGTACTCCGCAGCAGTCGCAGGATCTCCTGGTGGCGCTGCTCGGGGATCAGCGGCGGAAGAGAACTCACGACCGTCAGCCTAGCGAACATTCTGGAACGTTCTTTAACAATTTCCCTCGCACTCTGTGAATTCTTGAGATAGTGTGATGCGCGATGTTAAGCAAACTCGATGTTCTGAACGCGATCCACACCACCGGCGCCGTGCTGATCGTGCGACTCGACAGCGCCCAGGAGGCGCTCGACGTGTCCCGGGCCGCCATCGCCGGCGGCATCCGTGCGCTCGAGATCACGCTGTCGGTGCCGAACGCGCTGGAGATCGTCCGCACGCTGTCCGACGAGTACGAGTCGCAAGGCGTCGCCGTGGGCGCGGGGACGGTCCTGGACGCCCAGGCGGCCTTCGCCTCGGTGCAGGCGGGCGCGCGCATCCTGGTCTCCCCCAACCTGAATCGGGGGATGCTGCAGACCGCCAACCGCTACCAGGCGGTCTCGATCAGCGGCGCGTACACGCCCACCGAGATCGTCGACACGATGGAGGCCGGCGCCGACATCGTGAAGCTGTTCCCCACCGACGCGGTCGGGCCGGGCTACGTCCGGACCGTGCGGGCGCCGCTGCCGCAGGCGCCCCTCCTCCCCGCCGGCGGCGTGACGCCCGAGAACGTGGGCGACTGGTTCGCCGCCGGTGTCGGCGCCGTCGGTGTCGGCAGCTACGTCACCAAGGCGGCCCGCGCCGACGGGGACCTCCGCAAGGTCACCGCGGCCGCCTCCGAATTCCTGGCCGCGATCGCTGCCGCCCGAGCCTGAACCACCCACCCCCCAACCCCCAGCACCACGGCGAACCCGCCGCACCCGCACAAAGGAGTGACAAGATGAGCGAGACCCTGACCGAGGCACCACGCCTCACCCCGACAGAGAAGAAGACCGTGAGGATCCGCTGGTTCCTGGTGGGATTCCTGATCCTCGGCGGGGTGGTGAACTACCTCGACCGGTCGACGCTCAGCGTCGCCAACACCACGATCGCCGAAGAGTTCCACCTCAACGCACTGCAGATGGGACTGCTGCTCTCCGCGTTCTCCTGGCCCTACGCCATCGCCAACCTTCCGGCCGGCTACCTGGTCGACCGGTTCGGCCCGAAGCGGATGTTCGCCTTCGCCGCCGGGGCCTGGTCGCTGATCTCGATGATCACGGCCGCCGCGAACTCGTTCGGCTTCTTCTACGCGGCCCGTGTCGCGCTCGGCATCGCCGAGTCCCCGTTCTTCACCTCGGCGCTGAAGGTGAACGAGCGCTGGTTCAACGCGAAGGAGCGCGCCCTCCCCGTGTCGCTCGTGAACACCGGCTCCCAGATCGCCAACGCCATCGCGCCGCCGCTGCTCACCTTTCTGCTGCTCACCATGAGCTGGCGCGGCATGTTCGTCATCGTCGGAGCGCTGGGCGTCGTGATCGCCCTCGTCTGGCTGCGCATCTACCGCGACCCCACCCTGAAGGAGCAGGCGCTCATCAAGGGCGCGCAGGCGGAGGTGGTCGTGGCCGCGTCCGTGGAGAAGGTCGGCTGGGGGCAGCTGTTCAAGCACCGCAACACCTGGTTCATGATCCTCGGCGCCTTCGGCATCTTCTACACCGTGTGGGTGTACCTCACCTGGCTTCCGAGCTACCTGCAGACCGCGCGCGGCTTCAGCCTCGCTGACAGCGGCTGGCTGGCCGCGCTGCCCTTCCTCTGCGGCATCATCGGGGTCGTCTTCGGCGGCTGGCTCTCCGGCCGGCTGGTCGCGCGCGGCGTGAACACCGTGCTGGCCAGGAAGATCCCCATCGTCGGCGGGGCCCTTCTCGCCGCCGCCGCCGTGCTCCCCGTCGCCTACGTCGAGAACACGCCGCTGGCGATCGTCCTCCTCTCGGTCGGCTACTTCGCCTCCCAGGTGCCGATCGGCTGCCTCTGGACCCTCGCGTCCGACGTCGCGCCGTCCAACCAGGTGGCGTCGCTCGGGGCGATCCAGAACTTCGGCGGCTTCATCGGCGCCGCCGTCGCACCCGTCGTGACCGGCGCCATCCTCACCGCCACCGGAGGCAACTACACGCTGGTGTTCCTGGTGGGCGGCATCCTGCTGCTCGTCGGCGCGCTGTCGTACGGCCTCTTCGTCAAGCAGCGCACGCCCGCCATCCAGGGCGCAGACGCATCCCGCTAGCCTGACAGGGGCGGCGTCCACGGCGCGACGCCGCCCCACGGGAGAAAGACCGCCATGCCCGCAAGACTCTTTTTCGTGATCGGACCCGCCGGTTCCGGCAAGTCGACCGTCAGCACGCTCATCGCCGGGCGCACCCACGCCGCCTACCTGGACAAGGACAGCGTCGCCACCTTCTTCACCGAGGCACTGCTCGAACTCGCCGGGACCGACAAGCACGAGCGCGACAACAACGAGTTCTACCAGCGCGCCGTCATGGACCTCGAGTACGAGACCCTGCTCCGCCTCGCCGGGGACAACCTGCGGCTCGGCAACTCCGTGGTGCTCGACGCCCCGTTCGTCCGCTACTTCCCCCGGCACGACTTCCTGGAGGCCGCCGCGGCACGCCACGGCTGGCCCGCCGACGCGGAGATCGTCGTCGTCCACGTCACGGTCGAGGGCTCCCGCGTGCGCGACCGGGTCGAGGGCCGCGGCTACGAACGGGACGCCTGGAAGCTGGCGAACTGGGACGAGTTCTGGGCGACCGCCCAGGCCGCCGAGTGCCGCTGGCGCGGCGCCCACCACATCCTGTTCGACAACAGCACGGAGGGCATGACGGCCGACAACCTCGACGCCGCCCTCGCCGAGTTCGCCTGAGGGTTCCGGCGGGGCCAGCGGAGCGGCATAGGGTGGTCGGCATGAGCCCTGACGACACCGCGGGCGTCACCTCGCCCTTCTCGGGGACGATCGCCCTGATCGGCCCGGGAGCCATCGGAACCACGGTCGCCGCCGCCCTCCAGGATGCCGGCACCCCGCCCCGCCTTTACGGGCGAAGCCCGCGGGATCGGCTGGTCCTGCATCGCGGAGACCGGGGCATCGTCGTACGCGGTCCTGTCATCACCGACGTCTCTCAGGCCGACGGACCCGCCGACCTCGTCTTCCTCGCCGTGAAGACGACGCAGCTCGCAGCGGCGGCACCGTGGCTGGCGGCGCTGGTCGGGCCGAACACGGTCGTCTGCGTGCTGCAGAACGGCGTCGAGCAGCAGGCCATGCTCGCGCCGCTTCTCCCCGTCGGATCCGTCGTCCCGTCCGTGGTGTGGTTCCCCGCCGAGACGCAGCCCGATGGGTCGGTGCTGCTGCGCGGCGATGCCCGGCTCACCCTGCCGGACTCGCCGGAAGCGTCGATCGCGGCGCGGGCGCTGCACGGCACGTGGTGTGAGGTCGAGCTCTCCCCCGATTTCGCCTCGGTCGCCTGGCGCAAGCTGCTCCAGAACGCGGTCGCAGGGCTGATGGTGCTGACCGGCCGCCGGGCCGGCATGTTCCGGAGCGATGACATCGCCGCCCTCGCGCTCGACTACCTCCGGGAGTGCCTAGCGGTCGCCCGGGCGGAGGGGGCCGAGCTGGGCGACGAGGTCCCTGCCGAGCTGCTCGCCCGGTTCCAGTCGTTCCCCGCCGACCTGGGCACCTCGATCCTCGCCGACCGGGAGGCCGGCCGTCCTCTGGAATGGGACGCGCGCAACGGTGTCGTGCAGCGGCTCGGACGGGTACACGGCATCCCCACGCCGATCAGCGACGTGGTGGTCCCGCTCCTCGCCGCCTCGAGCGGAGACCAGGTCGCGACGCCCCGTTAAGGCTCGAAGCGCACGCGCTCACCCGCGGCTGGTCGAGGCGAGTCCCGTGACGATGACGTCGATGGCGAAGTCGCGTCGCCGGCGCTCGTCCGCACCGGTCAGCTGCGGCGCGAGGCGGCGCACCCGAGGGAACAGGTCCGGGTCCGCCGCCGCGTAGACGGCCAAGACGTCGTCGCGGTCGTCGGAGGCGCCCGCACGGTCGCGCACGGTTCGTTCGACCGCGGTGGACGCCGCGAATTGGGCGATGAGGTCGACGGCGAGCGCGGCGTCCTCCTCCGGAATGCCACCGAGCTCCATGAGCGCCAGCTCGTGCTCGGCCAGGCGCAGGGCTCCCGGGAGGATCGGGATGGTGCCGAGCGCCACCGCGCCGATGCCCGGGTGGGACTCGAGTACGTCGACCGTGTTGACGATCGTGGCGGTCAGCGCCTCGCGCCAGTCGCCGTCGGCCGCATCCACGAGATCGACGCTCGCGTAGACCTCGTCGAGCGCATGCTCCAGGAGGAGGTCGCGGCTCCCGAAGTAGGCGTACAGGGTCGCGGGGCCGGTGTTCATCGCCGACGCGACGTCTCGAACGGTCACCGACTCGACCCCCCGCTCGCGGATCAGCGCGAGGACCGCGTCGACGATGGCGCGCCGCGTCAAGGGTGGCTTCGCCGGGCGGTCCCGGCGCGACACGGGTTCGGCGGGCAGCGGCATGCACCCAGCATAGACGGTTGACACGATCAACGTTCTAAACGAACATTGTTCGCGAACAGTGTTCGTCAGTCGGCGAACGCCTGGAAGAAGGAGGAGACGTGTCGGTGCTGGTGGTCGGTGCGAGCGGCGCGATCGGGAGTCTGGTCGTCGCAGGTCTCCTGGAGCACGGCGAACGGGTGCGCGCGACGAGCCGTCAGCCGCAGAAGCTCTCGCTTCCGGATGAGGTCGAGGTGATGGCCGCGGACCTGAACGATCCGGGCTCGCTCGGTCCGGCCCTGCAGGGCGTGGACCGCGTGTTCCTCTACGCCGACCTCGACGACCCGGAGCAGCTGGCCGCGCAACTGGTGCGGTCCGGGGTGCAGCACGCGGTGCTGCTGTCCTCCTCCGCGGTGACGTTCCCCGGTGCAGAAGCGGACTTCAACGGGTCGCGCTTCCTCCGCGTCGAACGGGCGATCGAGGCCTCAGGACTCGGCCACACGTTCCTGCGGCCGGGCGGCTTCGCCAGCAACGCGGCGCGCTGGAGCTGGAGCGTGAGGGCCGAGAGCGCCGTGCCGCTGCCGTATCCGGAGGCCGTGCAGGTCCCGGTCCACGAGGCCGACATCGCCGACGTGGCCGTGATCGCGCTCACCGGGGACACGCTGCTCGGTGCCGCTCCGGTGCTCACCGGCCCCGAGCGGCTCACGCTGCGCCAGCAGGTCGAGACGATCGGCTCGGTGATCGGCCGACCGGTCTCCGTGATCGAGCAGACCGAGGCGGAGTCCGTCGCGCTGTTGTCGCAGCACGTGCCGGACGTCTGGGTGAGGCAGATCATCGCCGACTGGCGCGGCGCCGTCGGAGCGACCCCCGAGATCTCCGGCGAGTACCTCCGTATCACCGGGCGGCCCTCCCGCAGCTTCCGGTCCTGGGTCGCAGACCACGTCGAGCTGTTCCGTTAGGGCTCGCGCAGCACGGTCGCGCGCTCCTCGTCCGGCGCGTCGCTCGTCCTCCAGTCATGGATGGCGAGCGCTGTCATGCCGACGGCCGAGATCGCGACCAGGAGCCATGCGGCGAGAGCGGTGTCCATCACGCTGTCATTCCTAACCGGTCCACGGCGCTACGGAGGCGGGTTTCTTCAAGCTGTTACATGGGGCGGGAAGTCTTAACAAGCCCGACACAAACCTCATGTTGAATGGGTCAACATTTTGGAGGTGGTCGTGGATCTCAACACCGTTCGCACCTTCCGCCGGCCCACCCGCCGAAGCGAACTCGGACTCGCGCGGGGCGAGACGTACCTGGCGGGCGGCTCCTGGCTGTTCTCGGAGCCCCAGCCCGAGGTCACCGGCCTCGTCGACCTGACGTCGCTGGCCTGGCCCGCGGTCGAGCCCTCCGCCGAAGGACTCCGGCTCGCGGCGACGTGCACGCTCGCCGAGCTCGCCGGCCTCCACGGCACGGGTTGGGCGGCCGAGCCGCTCTTCCGCGAATGCTGCCGCGCCCTGCTCGGTTCGTTCAAGGTGTGGAACGTCGCCACGGTCGGCGGCAACCTCTGCCTCGCGCTCCCCGCCGCCCCGATGGCCGCTCTCGCGGTCGCCCTCGACGCGACGCTGGAGCTCTGGCGGCCGGACGGGACCGTGGACGCGCTCGACGCCCTCGACCTCATCGTGGGTCCGGGCCGGACCGTCCTCCGGCACGGCGACCTGCTACGTGCGATCGCCCTCCCCGCCCGCGCGCTGTCCGGGACGACCGCGTCGCGCAAGGCCTCCCTCCGCCCGCTGGGCCGCTCGGCCGCGTTCGTCGTCGGCCGGCGCGACGTCGACGGGAGGTTCACCGTTGCCGTGACCGCCGCCACGCCGCACCCGTACCGCTTCCGGTTCGACGGCATCCCGACGGCGCCCGAGCTGCGGACCGCGCTCGACACCATCCCGGCATGGCTCGACGATCCGCACGGGAGCCCGGACTGGCGCAGGGCGATCAGCCTGCGACTGGCCGAGGAGCTCCGCACCGAACTCGCCGAGGAGGAGGGCGCGAGATGAGCGCGAGGATCATCCGGTTCACCGTGAACGGCGAGGAGCGCACCTCCGTACCCACCGCAGGGCAGTGCCTGCGGACGGTTCTGCGGGAGCACGAGCACTTCGAGGTCAAGAAGGGATGCGACGCCGGAGACTGCGGCGCCTGCACCGTGCTGGTCGACGGGTCGCCCGTCCACTCCTGCATCTTCCCTGCGCAGCGCGCGGCGGACCGCGAGATCACGACGGTGGCGGGCCTCGGGTCGCCCGGCGACCTGCACCCGCTGCAGCGCGCCTTCGTCGACGCCGGCGGCTTCCAGTGCGGGTACTGCACGGCCGGGATGATCGTCACCGCATCCGCGCTGGGCGACGTCACGGAGGAGGAGCTCCCGGAGCGCATGAAGGGCAACCTCTGCCGGTGCACGGGCTACCGCTCGATCGGCGACGCGCTCTGCGGCCGCGCCAACGTCGAACGCCACGCGACGGGAGACCCCTTCGGCGCCTCGGTCGCCCCGCCCGCGGCGGAGCGCGTCGTCACGGGCCGCGAGCCCTACACGCTCGACTTCGCCACCGAAGGGCTGCTGCACCTGGCGGTGGTCGGCAGCCCGCACGCGCACGCCCGCATCGCGTCCATCGACACCTCGAAGGCGGAGGCCCTGCCCGGGGTGCGGCTCGTGCTCACCGCCGCCGACGCACCCGACGTGCGCTACTCGTCGGGACGCCACCAGAACCGCACCGACGACCCCGACGACACCCGGCTGATCGACACCGTGATGCGGTTCCGCGGCCAGCGGGTCGCCGCGGTCGTGGCCGACTCCCGCGCCATCGCCGAGGAGGCCTGCCGGCTGATCGAGGTCGACTACGAGCTGCTCCCCTCAGTTCATGACCCCGAAGCCGCCCGCTCCCCCGGCGCGCCGCTCCTCCATCCCGAGCGCACCCCGGCCGACCGCGTCGACGAGGCGCACCGCAACGTGATCGCCGCGAAGCACGAGGAGGCCGGGGATGTGGCCGCCGCGCTCGCGACCGCCGCCGCGGTCGTCGAGGGCGAGTGGACCACGCAGCGGGTCTCGCACGTCGCACTCGAGACCCACGCGACGCGCGGCTGGGTGGACGACGACGGCCGGATCGTGCTGCGGACCAGCTCGCAGGTGCCGTGGCTGGTCCGCGACGAGCTGTGCCACGTGTTCGGGCTGAGCCGCGACGAGCTGCGGGTGACGACCGCGCGGGTCGGCGGCGGCTTCGGCGGCAAGCAGGAGATGCTGACCGAGGATCTCGTGCTCGCCGCGGTGCTGCGGCTCGGCCGGCCCGTCCAGTACGAGTTCACGCGGGAGGACCAGTTCACGATCGCGCCGGTGCGGCACCCGATGCGCGTGGCCGTGCGGGCCGGTGCGGACGCCGACGGCCGTCTCACCGCGCTTTCGGTGGAGCTGCTGTCGGACACGGGCGCGTACGGCAACCATTCGCGCGGCGTGATGTTCCACAGCGTCGGGGAGTCGCTGGCCGTCTACCGCTGCGCCAACAAGCGCGTGGACGCGGAGGTCGTCTACACCAACAACCCGCCCTCCGGCGCCTTCCGCGGCTACGGCCTCGGGCAGGTCGCGTTCGCCGTCGAGTCCGCGATGGACGAGCTCGCCCGGCAGGTCGGACTGGACCCGTTCGAGTTCCGCCGCCGCAACGTGGTGCGCCCCGGCGACGCCATGACGGTGACAGACCCGCACGAGGAGAGCGACCTCGGCTTCGGCAGCTACGGGCTCGACCAGTGCATCGACCTCGTCCAGGACGCGCTGGCGCGGCCGGGCGGGACGGAGACCGCGGCGCCGGACGGGCCAAACTGGCGCGTCGGGGAGGGCATGGCCATCGCGATGATCGCGACCATGCCGCCGCGAGGGCACTTCGCCGACACGTCGGTGGCCCTACTGCCGGACGGGCGGCTGCGGGTGCGGGTGGGCACGGCGGAGTTCGGCAACGGCACGACGACCGCACATGCCCAGTTCGTGGCCAGCGTCCTCGACGCCGACGTCTCCCGCATCGTCATCGAGCAGTCGGACACCGACGTGACGCCCTACGACACCGGCGCGTTCGGCTCGGCGGGCACCGTCGTCGCCGGCAAGGCGCTCGTGCTCGCGGCCGAGCGGCTCCGTGCCAGGATCGTCGAGGTGGCGGGCGACGGGGAGTTCCTGCCCGACGGGGTCCGCAGCGGCGACCGTCTGCTCGGCTGGGCGGAGATCGTGGAGGCCGCCGCTCCCGGAGAAGGGGCCCTCGTCGCCACCGGGTCGCACGACGGCACCCCGAGGTCCGTCGCCTTCAACGTGCACGGGTTCCGTGTGGCGGTGGACGAGTCGACCGGCGAAGTGCGTATCCTGCGGTCGGTCCAGGCGGCCGACGCCGGAGTGGTCATCAACCCCGAGCAGCTTCGCGGCCAGATCGAGGGCGGCACCGCCCAGGCGATCGGCACGGCGCTGTACGAGGAGGTGCGGCTCGACGGCGCGGGCGACGTGGTGACCCGGACGCTGCGCAACTACCACATCCCCCAGTTCGCGGATGTGCCGCGCACCGAGGTGCTCTTCGCCGACACGGTCGACGCCATCGGCCCGAAGGGCGCCAAGTCGATGAGCGAGGCACCGTACAACCCGGTCGCCCCCGCGCTCGCGAACGCGATCCGGGACGCGATCGGCGTCCGTCCCTACGCGCTGCCGATGGGACGGGACCGCGTGTGGCGGCTCGCCGGAGCCCAGGGAGCCGGAGCCCAGGGAGCCTGAGCCCGCGGCCGAGACCGGCGTCAGCCGGCGACGCCGACGCTCTGATTCGAGCGGTGGATCGGCCCCTCGGTGCCGCTGAGCGAGCGGCCCGACGCGCCGCCGCGCACGGCGATCACCTCGGCGAGGATGGACACGGCGGTCTCGGCCGGCGTGGAGGCCCCGATGTCCAGCCCGATCGGCGAGTGGAGGCGCGAGAGCGCGGACTCCGGGACGCCGTGCTCGCGCAGGGCGCGGATCCGGCGCTCGTGGGTCCTGCGCGATCCCATCGCTCCGACGTACGCGACCGGGAGTTCGAGCGCGAGCGTCAGCAGCGGCACGTCGAACTTGAGGTCGTGGGTCAGCACGCACACGACCGTGCGCTCATCCACCGCGGTCTCGCCCAGGTAGACGTGCGGCCAGGCCCGCACGACCTCGTGCGCGCCGGGGAACCGCTCCGGCGTCGCGAACATGGCGCGCGCGTCGCAGACCGTCACGTGGTAGCCGAGCAGGCGTCCCACGTCGGCGAGCGCGGCGGAGAAGTCGACGGCGCCGAAGATCAGCAGCCGGGGCGCGACGAGGGCGACGTCGGTGAACACCGTCAGCTCGACCTGGCCGCACTGCGCCCGCCACGCGACGCTGCGGCCGGCCCTGGCGTGCGCCTCGTGCTCGGCCCGGATGCGGTCCGCGGTGACGCCGTCGGCTCCGCTGTCGCGCAGCTGCGCGTCGGTGAGGTCCGCGACCCGGGCGCCGATCAGCTGACGCGGCCCGCCGACGATCGTCCCGACGCTCGCCTCCGCACCGTCCCGGGCGGCCTCCAGCACCGGCCGGTCCCCCGCGGGCAGCCGCTCGATGTACACGTCGAGGTCGCCGCCGCACATCAGCCCGACGCCCATGGCGGCCTCGTCGCTGATGCCGTACCGCACGACGGCGGGATCGGCGCCCTCCAGCACCGCATGGCAGGCCTCGACGACCGCGCCCTCGACGCAGCCGCCCGAGAGGCTGCCGACGACGGAGCCGTCCGCGTCCACGAACATGGTCGCCCCGACGGCCCGCGGAGCGCTGCCGTCGATCCCGACCACGGTCGCCACCGCGAGCGGCCGGCCGGTGGCGGCCCGCTCGGCCAGGGGACGGGCGAGTTCGAGCATGCGGCGAGGCTATTCGGGGCGTGTGACCGGCACGTTTCCGGCGTGAGACGCGCCCGACACAATCGGCTGATAGACACGCAGTCATGCTGACCGTGCGCGACGCCGACCTGATCATGATCGACTCTCAGACCGTGACGGAGGGCGACCTCCGCATCGAGGACGGCGTCGTGACCGCCGGGCCGCCCAGCGCGCCTGTTGCGCCGGATGCGGAGGAGCTCGACGCCGCCGGCTGCGTCGTGACCCCCGGCCTGGTGAACGCGCACCACCACCTCCTGCAGAGCGCCTTCCGCACGCTGCCGGGGACGCGCGGCGTCCCGATGGCCGAGTGGCTGCCGACCATGGCCGCCGCCTACGCCCGCGCGGGGGTGGACGCCGAGCTGTGCGCCACCGCCGCAGCGGTCGGCGTCGCCGAGGGCCTGCTCTGCGGCGTCACGACCGTGGCCGACCACCAGTTGACCTGGCCTGCCGGGCTCGCGGCGGCCGCGTCGGCCGACCTCGCGCGCGCGGTCGCGGACTCGGCCGCCCGGCTCGGGTCGCGCCTGGTCTTCGTCCGCGGCTCCGCGCGCGACGACCCGCAGGAGGCCGCGGCCTCCGCCGAGGCGGTCGTCCAGGCGCTCGTCCCGGGCGCCCCCGGCGGAGTGAGCGGCGACGGGATGCTGCAGGTCGCCGTCGGCCCGGCGGGCGTGCACAGCGACGCCCGGGAGACGTTCGAGCTGCTCGGGGAGGTCGCCGCGCGCCACGGACTGCGCCGCCGCACCCAGGCCAACGAGCAGGTGGATGTCGCGATCGCCGCCGAGAAGTACGGCCGCCGGCCGATCGAGCTGCTCGACGAGTGGGGCTGGCTCGGGCGGGACGTGACGCTCGCCCACCTTTGCGGCGTCACTCCCGAGGAGATCGCCCGGCTCGCGGAGACCGGCACGACCGCCACGCACGCGCCCGGCTGCGACCTGCCGATGGGCTGGGGGATCGCGCCGGTCGCGGCGCTGCTGGCTGCCGGGATCCGGGTGGGTCTGGGAACCAGCGGTGGCGGCAGCAACGACGCCGGGCACCTCCTCGCCGACGCCCGCCTGGCGATGCAGGTGGCGCCGCTCGTCGGCCCTCCGCTCGCCGCCGCCGAGGTCCTGGGGATGGCGACCGCCGGCTCGGCCGCGGGACTCGGCCGCGACGACCTCGGGCACCTGCGCCCGGGCGCGGCCGGAGACCTCTGCGTCTGGGATGTGTCGGGCGTGGCCGACGCGGGCGTCGCCGACCCGCTCGCCGGGCTCCTCTGGGCCTCCCCCGGCCGGCGCCCCCGGCACGTCGTCGTGGCCGGCCGCGTCGTCGTCCGCGACTACCGGCTCGTGAACGAGCCGGAGGCGGACATCGTCCGCGCCCTCCGCGACCGCATGGCCACCGCCGTCTGACCGATCGTCACCGCGGTGAGGCGGTTGTCAGCGGCCTCCGGAACGGTCCGGCAGGCGAGCCGTCCACGAGCAACGTCCGACGTATTGCGGCCATTCCAAAAACAACAGCATTGTGAAAACTGCTACCTTGCCGACCGTCGGCTGAAGCCCCAGTCGGCGAATCGAGTGTAAGGAAGACGATGCGAAAGAACACACGCGCGAACGAAGTGCCGGCCTCGAGAAAGCACCGGAAGAGTCGGGCACTGACGCTCGCAGCCGCCACCGCTGCTCTGGCCTGCGCGGCGGTCACCAGTACTGCGCCGGCAACTGCCGCCCCGCTGGCCCACCAGAAGGTCGGGGTGCTCTACTCGAGCAAGATCTACCACTACGTCGACTCCTGGGGCGAGATTCGCCACCATGTGTGCGCGGGTGGAAAGACGATCGTGGCGAACTGGGCAAAGCCCGGTTCGTGGTCCGATCAGGGCCTCAGCTATGCCGGTGTCACCTCCTATGGAGTCACGGGGCGCTGAGGGTCTTCTCCATGCGGTTCTTCTCTACCGTGAGCGCGGCGCTGGTTGTTGTCGCCGCGCTCACGGGCTGCGTCACGACCAACAACAACTCGGCCAGTTCGCCCTCCCCAGCCTTCACAGGTCCAGTGCCGTCGTTCTCCGGTCCTTGGGCTGCCGAGTTCGAACAGGCATATCGATCGACGACGAGTGAGCTCGTCCACTCGATCCTGGCCAAAGGTTCGATCACCGATCGCGACTACGCAACCGTCAGTAGCGCCTATGAGCGCTGCATGGCCAACAAAGGTTTCCCCACCAAAGTCACCGGCCCAGGAGGCGAAGCCGAAATCGAAGGCGGTGAGGAGAGCCTCAAAGCGGATGAAGCATGCAACGGAGACTTCTCTGTCATTGCGTCGCTACACGGCGCCATGCTGCGGAACCCGCAGAATCGCGACGAGAACGAAATCGTGGTTGCATGTCTCGTCGACAAGGCTGTCGTGCCCAAGAGTTACTCCGTCAGGGAATATGAGGCGAACCTCGAGTCGCAGACCTTCCCGTTTTCGCTCGACGACCCCCGCTTCAGCAAGTGCACGAGAGATCCCCTCGGGCTCTCGGTGACGGAGTGAGACGCATGGCTCGCCTCTCGCTACCGACGATCATGCTCGGCGCCCTCGTCTCGATGGCGGTGGGCGCGATCGTCGCGGTCTTCCTGTCTCCGACACCCCCGCCGCGAGAAATCGCCGCTACCGCGGAAGTTTCCTCCGTTGTCGCCAGGGAGGTGGAGATCACTGACGATCAGGACGCGACGCTAGCAGTTTCTGTCACAGCCGAGCGGAAGCTGGTCACCGGGGTGACCGGAACGATCACCGCCACGACCTGCACCGCGGGCGGGCGGGCGGAGTCAGGCCGTAGCGGCTTCTCGGTGAATGATGCGCCGATCGTCTACTTGTCCACGCCGACGCCGCTGTGGCGGGACCTCGCGCCCGGCGACCAAGGTCCCGACGTCAGATCGCTTCAGAACGAGCTTCGGCGTCTAGGCAACGATCTCAGCGCGGACGGGCGGTTCGGCTCGAGCACTTTCAAGGCAGTCGTGGCATTGGCGAAGGATGCCGGAGCCGCCGACGCGAGGAGCTGGACCGGTTTCCCTGTCGCGCGATTCGCGTGGATTCCCGCCCCTAGCGTAGAAACCGCGAAGTGCTCGGTTCAGGTCGGAGACCAGGTTGCCGTCGGCGACGACGTTGCCACGCTTCCTGCGAGCATCGAAGCCGCACGCCTGGCGCCCAAACCGCGGGACGTCGTCGAGGGGGATCGCGTAGTGGCGGTCGGCGACCTGGTGATGTCCGTGGACGGCGCAGGAGTCGTGACGTCAGCGGAAGACCTGGCGAAGCTGGCCACGGCGCCGGCCTACCGGGAGTTCGCGGGCGGCGGTGCGCCCAGCACGAGTTCGCAAAGCGGTTCCACCACCGCTGGAGACGGAGCCGGCAATGGCATTCCCGTGACGTACCGTCTGGCGCAGCCGATGCGCGTCTACTCGGTGCCGGCGGCGGCGGTGTACGGCACGCAAGGGACGGGCGGGTGCGTCCTGGCGGGCGGCGAGCCGGTCGCCGTGACCGTAGCATCGTCCCAATTCGGCCAGTCGCTGGTCCGCGCCGAATCGGCCACACGGATCGAGAAGGTGTCTCTCAGAACGTCGAAGGCACCCCGGTGTCGGTGACCGCTGGAAACCTGCTCGCTCCGAGCATCACGGCGAGGGAGCTGTCTCATGCGTTCGAAGCGGCCCCGCCCCTGTTCTCCTCTCTGAGCTTCGACCTGAAACCGAATCATGTTTACGCTCTGACCGGACCGTCAGGCTCTGGGAAGAGTACCTTGCTCGGTATTCTCGCGGGCTGGACCCAACCGACGTCTGGTCGCGTGGAGAGGTTGAACATCGACTCCGTCGCGTGGGTGTTTCAGAATCCCCACGGGGTTGCGGCTCGCACGGCCGAAGATCACGTGGCACTCCCGCTCCTTGCGCGTGGGCGCACGCACGCCGACGCACGCACAGAGGCCAGAGAGCGCCTGGCCGCCGTGGGTCTGAAGACCCGCTGCAGCGCCCGCTTCGGCGACCTATCGGGCGGCGAAGCTCAGCGTTTGATGCTCGCCCGAGGTCTGGCCTCGGGTCCGGACCTGCTGCTCGTCGATGAACCGACCGCGCAGCTCGACCTCGTAACGGCCGATTCCGTCAATGACGCCATCCGGTCGCTGTCAGACCAGGGTTCCATCGTGGTTGTAGCAACCCACGACCGTCGCACTCGCGACGCCTGTACGAGCGCGATCGAGCTCGGCTGAGCATGCGACTCACGACGATCCTGCGCGAAGCCGTACTCGATGTCGTCTCGGGAACGACCAGAGCCGCCATCCTCGCGCTGGGCCTCGCCGCCGCGGCCACGGTAGCAGGGGGCGCCGATCTGCTGGTGGTCGCTGAAATCCAACGGGAGGCGGAGCGATTTCGCGACACCGGAGGGTCGACGCTGACGTATCGACTAGCCCAAGGCATCGACGGCGCATCGTGCGACGGGCTGCGATCGATCGACGGCGTCTCCGCCGCGGGAGCGGTACGGCAACGCCAACGTGACTATACGCCGATGGGCCTTCCACGAGAGCCCGTCCCTACTTTCGAGATCTCACCATCGTTCGGCGGGTACCGCGCCCTCAACGACACGCGAGCCGGCGCGGGAGCGCTCATTTCCGCGGACGTCGCGGAAATACTCGGCGCCAGTCGCGGCTCGACGTTGGCCCTCACCGACGGGAACGTCAGGGTCGCCGGAGTCTTCTCCTACCCCAGCGACGGACGCAGAGCGGGTTTCGGCTATTCCATCCTCGTCCCATCGGATGTCACCGCTCCGTACGACGAGTGTTGGGTCGAGGCGTGGCCTGTGTCGGACGAACTCCTCTCGATCCTCCCTTCGACGCTCACCGTGTCGCGCAACGCAACCGGCTCATCCCCGGACGCCGAAACGCAAGGTCCGCAACTCGTGCAGCTGAACGCCTCCCACGGAACGCGGTTCGACGGCATGGCCGCCTTCGAATCGCGTATCACCCGCGCCGGACCGGCGGTTCTCGGTCTGATGGGCTTCGTTTTGGGTGCCGTGTCCGCCGGTCGCCGCAAGCTCGAGATTGCTAGCAGTCGTCACGCCGGAGTGTCCGGGACCGCGATCGGCCTGCAGCTCGCACTGGAAACGGTGTTCTGGGCGACTCTGTCCATAGTCCTGGCCCTTCCAGCACTCGGAATCATCACGACGGTCAGCGCGCCGGTGCCGCCGGAGGTCTTCTGGGATGTGACCACGCGCACACTCGTCGTGGCGATGGTCACACCCGCTCTGGGCACGCTCGCTCGCGTCTCGACCATCCGGGAATCGCACTTGTTCTCATACTTCAAGACACGGTGAACCAGCAGTAGGAAGGACATCTGCCCCATGACCACATCGGAAACAGACCCACAGACGAATTGTGGCGACTGGTGGCTCCTCAGCGCATCCGTTCTCACCGGAGCCATCGCACTGTTCGTCCCGCTCGCTATTCCAGCGGCTATCGCCCTCCTCGTCTGGATCGCCATACGGCTGATCCGAACTCGACGGCGTTTCACCTCCGCACTCTGGGCCGCCCTCATCGCGCTTCTGTCAGCACTCTCCGTCACCGCGGCGCTAGCCGTCGCCACCGCGGTCGCCCAACCGAGCTGAGGAACAGCTCCGATCGCACCGACCTCCCCCGGGACAGCCATCGGGCCAGGCGCGCAAACAGGTCGGGTCGCGTCAGAGTTCGAGCACGAGGCGCGGGCAGGCGGCGCGCGACACGCAGATCATCATTGCGGTGTTCGCCGCCTGCTCCGCCGGGGTGAGCACCGAGTCGCGGTGGTCGACCTCGCCCTCCAGCACCGGTGTCTCGCAGGTGCCGCAGGTGCCCTCACGGCACGAGGACAGCACCAGCGCCCCGGCCTCCTCGACGACCTCGAGCACCGTGCGGTCGGCCGGGACGGTCAGCGTGAGTCCGGAGAGCTCCAGCTCGACCTCGAAGGCGACATCCGGGGCGTGCTCCGCCGGTGCCTTCGGCTCGAACCGTTCGCGGTGCAGTGTTCCTGCGGGCCAGGCCGCGCTCAGCGCCTCCACCTCGTCGACCATGCGCGTCGGGCCGCAGCAGTGCACGGGCACGCCCTCGGCCGCCGCCGCGGTCCAGGCGGCGAGATCGAGGCGCGCTCCCTCGTCGCGGGCGAACACCTCCACGCGGTCCCCGTGGGCGGCGGTCAGCTCCTCCACGAACGCCATCGTGGCCCGTGACCGCCCGGCGTAGGCCAGCCGCCAGTCGCGGCCGGCGGCACCCGCGGCGGCGATCATCGGCAGGATCGGCGTGATGCCGATGCCGCCGGCGACGAACAGCACGGGCCCGTCGCCGCCGGCGAGGGCGAAATGCGATCGCGGTCCGCGCACGACGAGCCGGTCGCCGACCCGGACGGCGTCGTGCACGTGCGCCGAACCACCACGACCGTCGGGCTCACGCAGCACGCCGATGCGCCAGACGGAGCCGTCGGCCGGGTCGCCGCAGAGCGAGTACTGCCGTTCGAGATTCAACTGGGGCGTCTCGCCCGGCACGAGCACGAGGTCGATGTGGGCGCCGGGGCTCCAGCCGGGAAGCGGGTTGCCGTCCGGCCGGCTCAGCTCCAGCAGCACCACGCCGTCGGCGGCCGGGACGCGATTCGTGACGACGACCTCGAACTCCTGCTCGCCGGTCACTCGTCCGCACCCTTCTGCTTGACCAGGAACAGGTGGTAGCCCTCGTCGTTCAGCGCGCTCCAGCGGTGCGGGGTGCCGCCGTAGTAGTAGATGGAGTCGCCCGCGTCGAGCACGAAGCGGCCCTGATCGGCGAAGTCGGCAAGGACGCTGCCCCGCATCACGTAGATGAACTCGTCCTCCTCGTGCTCGTAGTAGTCGCCGGGGTCCGTGTTGGCGCCGACGAACTCCATCGGCTCGAACCCGCGCGCCCCGTGCGCCAGCAGTCGCGCCTCGCCCTCGGCGAAGGGACCGCGAACGCCCTCGCTCGCCCGCAGGACGTCGGGGCGGACGTCGCCGGGCCGGCGCCGCTCGGCGTCGGCCGCGGCGAGCAGCTCGACCTGGCTGCTGCCGAGGGCCCGGGCGATGCGCTCGAGCGACACCATGCTGGGCCGCGCGTGACCGCGCTCGAGCTGGCTGAGGAAGGGGTGCGAGAGCTCGGTGAGGGCGGCCAGCTGCACGAGGGTCATCCCGTGCGCACGGCGCAGGCTGCGGATGCGCGAGCCGATGCGCACGGCCTGCTCGTCGATGACGCGCGCACCCGCGGACTCCTGCGGCGTGGTGTCCTCACGCGGTACCGGGCGATCGGTGGGTCGGTTCGGCATGGGGTTCAACTTCCTCCCTCGAGAGCAGCGCAGCGACGCGACGCGACGGGCAATTAACAATCGGAAATGGCCGCGTTACCTGCGGGAAACGCGCCGTGCGTAGATTCCTAGATGTTGAGGGCATCAACATTCTTACACGATCGTTCCACCGTCGCGACGATCGGCCCTACGGCCGCCGAGACCGCGAAGGAGGTCGCCCGTGACCACGCAACTCCCCCGAACCATCAGCCTGCTGCGCAACGCCACGCTCCCAGATGGGACCGCGGTGGATGTCCGCATCCAGGACGGCGTGGTCACCTCTGTCGAGCCCGCCCGGCCCGGGCCCTCCGCCGAGGACGACGCGGCCGGCACGCTCGACCTCACCGGCCACCTGCTGCTCACGGCGCCCGCCGAGCCGCACGCGCACCTGGACAAGGCGCTCTCCTGGGACCTCATCCGGCCTCCCATGGGCGACCTGGTCTCCGCGATCGACTCCTGGCGCGCCTACTCGGCCACCATGACCGTCGAGAGCATCGTGGAGCGCGCTCGCACCCAGGCGCTCGCGATGCTCACCAACGGCACGACCGCGATCCGCTGCCACGTCGACGTCCTCGTGGGCCCGGAGCCGCTGCGCGGGGCGGAGGCGCTCGTCCAGGTGCGCGAAGAGCTCAAGGGCCTCATCGACATCGAGCTGGTCGCGCTCGGCGGGCACCTCTCCCCCGACGAGGATGTGGAGGCCGTGCTCGACCTCGGCGTCGATCTCGTCGGAGGCGCACCGCACCTCGCACCCGACCCAGAGGGCGACCTCGCCCGGCTGCTGGCCATCGCCGAGCGCCGCGGTCTCGGCGTCGACCTGCACACCGACGAGAACCTCAGCGGCGTCGTCACCCTGACGCAGTACGCGCGCACGGTGCGCTCGTGGCCCGAGGGCACGTCGCTCTCGGCGGGCCACTGCGTGCGGCTCGGAACGCTGGAGGCTGCGGAGCTGGCACCGGTCATCGAGGAGGTGCTGGCCAGCGACATCGGGATCGTGACCCTGCCGATCACGAACCTCTACCTTCAGGGCTGGGAGCACGAGCACTCGGTCCCGCGCGGACTGACCGCGCTGCGGGCCCTGCTCGACGCCGGAGTGCGCGTCGGCGCGGGCGCCGACAACGTGCGCGACCCGTTCAACCCCGTCGGCCGCAGCGACGCGCTGGAGACCGCAAGCCTGCTCGTGACGGCAGGCCACCTCACGCTCGACGAGGCGTACGCCGCGGTCAGCGACGGCGCGCGCTCGGTCATGCACCTCCCGCCGGCAGGCGCGACGCCGGGCGCCCGGGCGGAGTTCCTCGCAGTCCGCGCCACGAGCCTCGCCGATGCCATCGCCAACGCCCCTGCCGACCGCTTCGTGATCCACGACGGCCGGCTCGTCGCCCACAGCGAAGTGCAGCGCACCGTCGCCGCACCCCTCCCCGCCCCATCGCTCCTTCTCGAAACGAGGTGAACGGTCGCATGACCCTCGCTGAATCGCCCGCGCCGCCCACGACGACGGCCCCGCTGCTCGACTTCCGCAACGTCGAGATGACCTTCCCGAACGGCACCGTGGCCCTGCGCGGCGTCGACCTGTCGGTGTCCCGCGGCGAGTTCGTCAGCGTGGTCGGCCCGTCCGGCTGCGGCAAGAGCACCCTGCTGCGCATCGCCTCCGGTCTGGAGTCGGCCTCCGACGGCACCGCCGAGCTGCGGACGGACCGCATCGGCTACGTCTTCCAGGACGCGACCCTCCTGCCCTGGCGCAATGTGAACGCCAACGTCCAGCTGCTGGCCGAGCTGGGCGGCATCCCCCGCGCCGAGCGTGCGGCGAAGGCGGAGAAGGCGATCGAGCTGGTCGGGCTCAAGGGCTTCGAGAAGCACCTGCCGAAGCAGCTCTCCGGCGGCATGCGGATGCGCACCTCGCTGGCGCGCTCGCTGACCCTCGACCCCGAGCTGTTCCTCTTCGACGAGCCGTTCGGCGCGCTGGACGAGATCACCCGCGAGCGCCTGAACGACGAGCTGCTGCGCCTCTTCGCCGAGCAGCAGTTCGCCGGGCTCTTCATCACCCACTCGGTGTCGGAGGCGGTCTACCTCTCCACCAAGGTCGTCGTCATGTCCGGCCGCCCGGGGTCGATCGTCACCACGTTCGACGTCCCCTTCCCGATGCCGCGCGACCCCGACATCCGCTTCACCCCCGAGTTCGCCGACCTCGTCGGCCGGGTCTCGCACTCCCTCCGAGAAGGGCACAACTGATGACGAACGTCGCCGAGAACGTGGCCGTCGCAAGCGACGCCTCGCCCGCCGCCTCCGCCAGGGCCACCCAGCGGGCCGCCCGCGAGGCCAGGATCCGCCGCTCCTACAAGTCCCTGCAGTGGTGGCAGCCCCTCGCCGTGCTCGTCGTGCTCATCGGGCTCTGGTACGCCGCCGCCTGGTACTACGCGTCGCAGCAGCTCGCGTTCCTCGTGCCCTACCCGCACCTGGTGCTCGTGTCGATGTTCGCCGACCCGTACTTCACGCCGCAGCTGGGTGCCGACCTCCTGAACTCCACGGTCGTCGCGCTCACCGGTCTCAGCGTGGCCATCGTGATCGGCGTCGCCTGGGCCGTGCTGATGTCGCAGGCGAAGTGGATCGAGCGCTCGCTCTACCCGTACGCGGTGATCCTTCAGTGCATCCCGATCCTCGCCCTCGTGCCGCTGATCGGCGCCCTGTTCGGCTACGAGTTCCTCTCCCGCGTGATCGTCACCGTGATGATCTCGATCTTCCCGATGGTCTCCAACACCCTCTTCGGCCTGCAGTCCGCCGACCGCGGCCAGCGCGAGCTGTTCCAGCTGCAGGGCGCCGGACGGTGGACCCGGCTGACCAAGCTGCAGTTCCCCGCAGCGCTCCCGTCGATCTTCGTCGGCCTGCGCACGGCGGCCGGACTGTCGGTCATCGGCGCCATCGTCGGCGACCAGTTCTTCCAGCGCGGCACCCCCGGCCTCGGCGTGCTCATCCAGGTGTCGACCTCCCGGCTCAACGGCCCCGGCACGTTCGCCGCGATCATCACGGCCTCGCTCCTCGGAGTCGCCGTGTTCCTCTTCTTCGGCCTGCTCGGAAAGCTGGCCGTCGGCAAGTGGTACGACTTCGGCTGATCCTGCCGGTCGCGACCCCCACCCCCTGCACCACACCTGTATCGAAACGGAGTCCTGATGCACCGAACAGCACGACGCTCCACCCTGGCCGGAGGCGCGATCGTCGCCGCGGTCGTGGCCCTCACGGCCTGTGCCGGCGGAGGCGCGGCCGACGCGCCGTCGTCGACCTCGACGGCCGCGGCCGTCGACCTCTCCGGCGTCTGCCCGGCGACCGTCACCATCCAGACCGACTGGAACCCGGAGGCCGACCACGGCCACCTGTACCAGCTGCTCGGACCGAACCCGAGCATCGACGCGAACCAGAAGTCCGTCACCGGCGACCTCTACTCGCAGGGCAAGCCCACCGGCGTGAAGGTCTCGATCCGCTCCGGCGGACCGGCGATCGGCTACCAGACGGTCAGCTCGCAGATGTACAAGGACAAGGACATCACCCTCGGCTACGTCACCACCGACGAGGCGGTGCAGCTGTCGAACAGCCTGCCCACCACCGCGGTCTTCGCCGAGAACGACATCTCGCCCCAGATGATCATGTGGGACCCGAAGACCTACCCCGACGTGAAGACCGTCAAGGACCTGGGCGCCGCACTGCAGAAGGACGGCGGCGTCGTCCGCTACTTCAACGGCGCGGCCTACATGTCCTACCTCCAGGGCGCGGGCATCCTGCCCGAGTCCGTCACCGACGGCAGCTATGACGGCACGCCGGCCAAGTTCGTGACCGCCAAGGGCAAGGACGGCCAGCAGGGCTTCGCAACCGCCGAGCCGTACATCTACGAGCACGAGGTCTCGGCCTGGGGCAAGCCGGTCAAGTTCCAGCTCGTCAACGACACCGGGTACCCCATCTACCCGGAGTCGGTCTCGGTGCGCTCCGGCGACCTCGAAAAGCTGACGCCGTGCCTCAAGAAGCTGGTGCCGGTCCTGCAGCAGGCCGACGTCGACTACATCCACAACCCGTCCGAGACCAACAAGCTCATCGTCCAGCTCGTGAACTCGTACAACAACGGCTGGGTCTACGACGAGCAGGTCGCCGACTTCGGCGTCTCCCAGATGAAGAAGCTGAAGATCGCCAGCAACGGCGACAACGGCTACGTCGGAGACTTCGACGAGAGCCGCGTGCAGAAGGTCATCGACATCACGACGCCGATCTTCACGAAGTCGGGTTCCGCCCCCAAGGCGGGCCTGAAGGCGACGGACCTCTACACCAACGAGTTCCTCGACAAGTCGATCGGGTTCTGACCCGTGAGCACCCCACCGGTGACGACGGCGGCGACGACGGGCGGACGGCTGTCCGGCAAGCGGGCGGTCGTCACCGGCGGGGCGCGCGGGATCGGGGCGGCCATCGCCCGGCGGCTCTCCGCCGACGGTGCGACGGTCGCCCTGCTCGACCGGCTCGCCGACCCGGGTGAGTCGGTCGCCGCCGAGATCGACGGACGTTTCGTCCCCGTCGACCTCTCCGACGCCGAGGCCACGCGGGACGGTCTCGCCGCCGCGATCGACGGCCTCGGCGGCATCGACATCCTGGTGAACAACGCCGGCATCCTGCGCTTCTCGCCGCTGCTGGACATCCCGGTCGAGGACTGGGACCTCATGTTCGCCATCAACACCCGGCCGATGCTCGTGACCACCCAGGTCGCTGCCAGGCGCATGATCGAGGACGGCGTGGCCGGCACGATCATCAACCTCGCCAGCATGGCCGGCAAGTCCGGAGGCGCAGGGCAGGCGCACTACGCCGCCTCCAAGGCCGCCGTCATCGCCCTCACCCGCGTCACGGCCCTCGAACTCGGCTGCCACGGGATCACCGCCAACTGCCTCTGCCCCGGGTACGTGCTCACCGAGATGGGCGCAGACACCCGCACGCCGGAGGACATCGCGCTCTGGTCCTCGTACTCCCCGCTCGGCCGACTCGGAGAGCCCGGCGACGTCTCCGCCGTCGCCGCCTTCCTCGCCTCCCCGGACGCCGCCTACCTCACCGGCCAGGCCTTCAACGTCACCGGCGGAATGGTGATGCATTGACCGCTCGAACGACAGGAACACGAATGAACGACACCACCACTGCATCCCTCGCCCCGGAGGTCGCCGCGCTCGAAGCGGAGCTGCACTCTCTGCTCGGCGAGCGCGGGGTGACCTCCGACCTCGCCGCCCGGGAGAAGGCCTCGATCGACGGCTCCCACCTCTCGCCGGTGATCCGGTCGAAGCTGCCGCTCGGCCTCGCCGACCTGGTCGCCTTCCCGACCACCGCGGAGGAGATCGCCCTCACCGTCGGCGCCGCCGTGCGGCACGGCGTCCCGATCACACCGCGCGGCAAGGGCACGGGCAACTACGGCCAGGGCATCCCGATGCAGGGCGGCCTGGTGCTCGACATGTCGCGCGCACGCACGATCGTCGAGGTCGGCGACGGCTACATCACCGCCGACGCCGGCGCCACGATGGTCGCGCTGGAGCAGGCGGCGAACAAGACCGGCCAGCAGATCCTGATGTACCCGTCCACGGCGCAGTCGACGATCGGCGGCTTCCTCTCCGGCGGGTCGGGCGGCACCGGGTCGATCAAGCACGGGATGCTGCACACCGGCTTCGCCCTCGCGCTCGACGTCGTGCACGCCGTCCCCGACGCGCAGCTCATCCACCTCGAGGGCGAGGAGACCGAGCCGTACATCCACAACTACGGCACCGCCGGCATCATCGCCCGCGTGACCGTCAAGCTCGAGCCGCTGCAGGACTGGCGCGGCTTCTTCGCCAGCTTCGACGACTTCGGGCAGGCGCTGTCGGTGATCCGGGAGTTCGCCGAGCTCGAGCCGACACCGCGCCTGGTCTCGGCCGATCTGCCCACGCTCGCGAACGCACTGCCCAGCGACCCCGGCATCCCCGCCGACCGCGCAAGCCTGCGCGCCATCCTCGACGTCGCCTCCGTCGAGGCCGCGACCGCGCTGGTCGAGGCCGCAGGCGGCCGGGTGGAGGACGTCCGCGACGGCGCCCAGACGACCATGAAGATCAGCATGATCTCCTACAACCACCCGATCGAGTGGCTGCAGAAGGCGTACCCCGACACCTACTTCCACGTCGAGGTCTCTGGCGACGCGCTCGTCGACCGCATCGACGAGGTGCACGCGGTCTACCCCGGCGGCATGCTCCACATCGAGGCGCAGCGCGGGCGGCCGATCGGGATGATCGCCGGCGTCTACGAGAGCGAGGAGCAGGTCTACGCCGGCTTCGAGCGTCTCGCCGAACTCGGCGTCGGCTACCACAACCCGCACCAGTGGTTCGTCGACTACCAGCCGGAGCGCACCGCCGCGCTGGCCGAGCAGACCGACCCCGCCGGCCTGCTGAACCCCGGCAAGCTGAAGCGCGCCGCCGTCGCCACCGGAAGCCAGCTGTGAGCGCCGCGCCGACCCGTAAGCTGGCCGAGCTGTCGGGCCCGGCGGCCGCGGCGGCCCTCGGCCCCGAGTCGATCGTGGTCGTGCCCACCGGGGCCGTCGAGCACCACGGGCCGCACCTCCCGCTGCTCACCGACTACCTGCTGGCCGACGTGATCGGCAACGCGGCGGTCGAGCGGGCCGCCGCCGAGGGCCTCGACGTGTGGATCCTTCCGACGCTCGCGTACACCAAGTCCGACGAGCACAGCTGGGCGCCCGGCACGATGTGGCTGCGCTGGGAGACCATGATGGAGACCGTCGCCGACCTGGGCCGCTCCGTCGCGTCTACCGGCGCGACACGCATGGTCTTCCTCAACGGGCACGGCGGAAATGTGGCCCTGCTCCAGGTCGCGCTGCGGGAGATCCGCCGCCGCTTCGGGCTGCGCACCTTCCTCATGCCGTCGCTGGTGAACACGCCGTCGCCGGACGGCCGCGGTGCGGACGAGCGCGGGCTCGGCATCCACGGCGGCACGACCGAGACCTCCGTGCTGATGCACATCCGCCCCGACCTCGTCGACCTGTCGCTCGCCGACCGCTGGGTGCCGGAGCACATCGCCGACTTCGAGTACGTCGGCTTCAACGGCAAGCCCGTGAGCTTCGGCTGGCTGAGCAACGACTTCGGGCCGGCCGGCGTCGTCGGCGACGCGCTGCAGGCCGACGCGTCCTACGGCGCCCTGCTGTTCGAGCACTCGGTGGGCCAGGCGGTCGCCTCGCTGAAGGAGATCGCGGCCTTCCACCCGACGGAGGCGCCGGCGTGATCACCTCCAGCCCCGCCTTCGGGCACGACAAGGACGACGTCGACGAGATCGACCCGGAGCCGCTCGGCCTCCTCGGCCGCTGGCTGCCGCCCGCCGAGAGCGACCTCCGGCCCCTGATGACGCTGTCGACCATCGGGCTGGACGGCTTCCCGGACATCCGCAACGTGCTGCTCAGCGGGTTCGACGGGACCTCGCTCTCGTTCCACACCGACACCCGCTCGCGCAAGGCGCACGAGCTCGCCGAGGACCCCCGGGTGGGGCTCGCCCTGGTCTGGCCCGACGCCGGACGCCAGGTCGTCGTGCAGGGCTACGCCGTGCCGACCGACTCGGCCGCCTCCGAGGAAGCCTTCGCCCAGCGCTCGCGCTACCTGCAGCTGCTCGCCTGGACCAACGACGCACCGACCGCGGCGCTTCCGCGGAGCGCGCGCCGCGAGCGCTGGGACCGTTTCGGCTCCGACCACCCGGACGGGCAGCTCACCGCGCCGCCGACGTGGGTCGGCTACCGCGTCACGCCCACCCGGGTGACGTTCTGGAGGGGGGACACGGATGGACCGAGCAACCGCATCGAATACCGTCGCAGCGGCGACGGCTGGGCCGTCAGCCACCTTCCCGGCTGAGCGCACGCTCGACCTCGTGCTGCGCGGGCGCGCCGTGCTCCCGGACGGGATCCGCACGGTGGCCGTGGGCGTGCAGGACGGCAGGATCGCCGTCGTCGCGGACAGCGACACACCGCTCACGGCGGCCACAGAGGTCGTGCTGGCCGACGACGAGGTGCTCCTGCCCGGCATCGTCGACACGCACGTCCACGTCAACGAACCCGGCCGCACCGAGTGGGAGGGCTTCGCCTCGGCCACCGCCGCCGCCGCGGCCGGAGGCGTCACGACGATCGTCGACATGCCGTTGAACAGCATCCCGCCGACCGTCGACCCCGCCGCCCTGGAGGTCAAACGTGCCAGGGCTGCGGCCGCCGCGCGCGTCGATGTCGGGTTCTGGGGCGGGGCGATCCCCGGCAACCTGGGCCGGCTGCGGGAGCTCCACGACGCGGGAGTCTTCGGTTTCAAGGCGTTCCTCGCGCCGTCCGGCGTCGACGAGTTCCCGCACCTGAGCCCGGCGGAACTCGACCGGGCGCTCGACGAGGTCGCCTCGTTCGACGGTCTGCTGATCGTGCACGCGGAGGACCCGGCAGTGCTGGATGCGCATCCCGGCCACGGCGGCACGTCGTACCCCGCCTTCGTCGGCTCACGGCCGCCCGAGGCGGAGGCCGTGGCCGTGCAGCGGGTCATCGACGGCGTGCGCCGAACCGGCGCCCGTGCGCACATCCTCCACGTGTCGTCCGCCGCCGTGCTGCCCCTGCTGGCGGAGGCGAAGGCCGAGGGCCTGCGGATCACAGCGGAGACCTGCCCGCACTACCTCACCATCTCGGAGGAGGAGGTGCCGGAAGGCGGCACGCAGTTCAAGTGCTGCCCGCCCATCCGGGACGCCGCCAACCGCGACCTGCTCTGGGGCGCCCTGCTCGACGGGACGCTCGACTGCGTCGTCACCGACCACTCGCCGAGCACGGTCGAGCTGAAGACCGCGGGCGGAGGCGACTTCGACCTGGCCTGGGGCGGGATCGCCGGACTCCAGGTCGGCTTCGCCGCCACCTGGACGGAGGCCCGGCGCCGCGGTATCCCGCTCGAGCGGGTCGTGTCGTGGATGGCCGCCTCCACCGCCGACCTCGTCGGCCTCGCCGCCAAGGGCCGCATCCGGGAGGGCGCCGACGCCGACCTCGTCGTCTTCGCCCCCGACGAGACCTTCCGTGTGGATGCGGCCCTCCTCCGGCACAAGAACCCCGTGACCGCCTACGACGGGCGGCTGCTGCACGGCGTCGCCCGCGAGACCTACCTGCGCGGCGGACGGACAGGTGGGGAGCCGCACGGCACGCTCCTTGCCCGCCCGCTGTGACCACCCCGAACGAGAAACGGAGCACCATGTCGTACACCCTCCAGAACCACCAGTACGGGAAGGCCGAGACCCGCCTCGTCCGCTTCTACCGCGACGCCCCGCGTCACGAGATCCGCGACGTGAACGTGACGACGGCGCTGCGGGGCTCGTTCGAGGACGCCTACCTGACCGGCGACCAGTCGAAGGTGCTCCCCACGGACAGCCAGAAGAACACGGCCTACGCCTACGCCAAGGAGCACGGGCTGGGGTCTATCGAGGACTTCGGCCTCACGCTCGCCCGCCACTTCGTCGACGACGTCGAGCCGGTCTCCGGAGCGCGCATCGAGATCGAGGAGTTCGCCTGGCGTCGTGCGGTCGTCGACGGCGAGGAGCACGACCACACCTGGCTGCGCACCGGCCCCGAGGTCCGCACGGCGGCGATCACCGTCGAGGGCGAGGGCGACGCCCGCCGGGAGCACGTGATCGGCGGCGTCAAAGACCTCGTCCTGCTCAAGTCGACCGGGAGCGAGTTCGCCGGCTTCCTGAAGGACGGGTACACCACGCTGCCCGAGACGCACGACCGCGTCATGGCGACCTCGGTCGTCGCCAAATGGCGGTTCGCAACGGTCGAGGTCGACTGGGAGGACGCCTACACGCGCATCACCGCCGCCCTGGTGAAGGAGTTCGCCACCCTCCAGTCGCTCGCCCTGCAGCAGACGCTCTGGCACATGGGCACGGCCGCGCTGGACGCGGTGCCCGAGCTCGCCGAGATCCGGCTCGTCGCACCGAACAAGCACCACTTCGTCGTGGACCTCTCGCCTTTCGGCTCGGAGAACCCCAACGAAGTCTTCTTCGCCGCCGACCGCCCGTACGGGCTGATCGAGGCGACCATCGTGCGCGACGGCGCGCCGGACGCCGGCGAGGCGTGGCGCGTATCGGCGGGGCTCGCATGAGCGCCGCGGCCGCCGATGCGCCCTGGCTGGAGCTCGCGGTGCGGCTGGCTACGGACAACGTCGCCGCGGGCGGCGGCCCGTTCGGCGCCGTCATCGTCCGCGACGGCGAACTGATCGCGACCGGCCAGAACCGGGTGACCCGGGACAACGACCCGACCGCGCACGCCGAAGTCACCGCCATCCGCGCCGCCTGCGCGGCCGTCGGGGACTTCTCCCTCGCCGGGGCGACCCTGTACACCTCGTGCGAGCCGTGCCCGCTGTGCGCCTCCGCCGCGCTCTGGGCGCGCGTGGAGCGCGTGGTCTTCGCCGCCGACCGGCACGACGCCGCGCGGGCGGGGTTCGACGACCGCGAGTTCTACGAGCTGTTCGCGCGCGACCGCGCGACCTGGCCCACCCCCGTGGTCGAGCTCCGGCTCGACGCCGCCGCGGAGCCCTTCGACGCCTGGCTCGCCGACGCCGCCCGCACCGACTACTGACGCGCCCATCCCCCCACCATCGAGTCCGCGAAGACTACCCGCGACACGCCGCAGCAGTGGGCAGTCTTCGCGGACTCGACGGGGGACCTCAGCTGCCGCGGTAGGTGGAGTAGCCGAAGGGGCTGAGCAGGAGGGGGACGTGGTAGTGCGCGTCGGTATCGGCCAGCACGAACACGACGAGGATCTCGGGATAGAAAGTGTCGGGGCCGAGGTATGCGGCCGTCGCGAAGTTCAGGCGGTAGCGTCCGGCCTCGAGGTCGACGGGGCCGAGCTCCGCGATGCGTCCGTCCGCATCGGTCACCCCCGACGACAGCCGCTGCCAGCCGGCGCCGGTCCAGGAGTCGAGGTGCACGGGGATGCCGGGTGCCGGCCTCCCGAGCGCCGTGTCGAGGACGTGCGTGGTGACCCGGCTGCGCGGCGTCGCGAGCAGGGTGCGCAGCCGCAGCGCCGCGATCTGCCGCAGCTGCTCCGCGACCTCGGCGAGTTCGGCCTCGTCCGGGTTGCCGAGCCGGCGCTCCAGCTCGGCGAGCACCTCGCGGCGGGAACGGCCCGCTGCGCGGATGAGGAACACGCGCCCGAACCGCTCCTCGTAGGCCCGGTTGCCGGCCGCGATCGCCTCCGCGAGCTCGGCGTCGTCCGCGTCGGCCGCCTGCTGCTCCTTCCGCGAGAGCTTCTGCGACGTCCCCTCGCCGACCGGGCGCTCGCCGATCCGCGGGTGGTGCGATAGCGCCTGGTCGATCTCCGCCTCGCTCAACGGCGTCGCCGCGGCGACGGCCGCGCCCACGAGGGCGTCGAGGGTGTCGTAGGGCGCCCGCGCGACGACGTCGTCGACCCAGCGCGGCACGGCGAGCGCCGTCGGCAGGATGTCGCGCAGCGTCTCGGCGTCGATCGTCGTGGTCATCGGTCCTCCGTCGGGTCGGTGTCGTGGTGTTGACTGGCGGGATGGAGCTCGCAGGCATCGTGCTGGCCGCCGGGGCGGGAAGCCGGATGGGGGTCCCGAAGGCCCTCCTCCGCACGCCGGACGGCGAGCCGTGGTCGGCCCGGGCCGTTCGGCTGCTGCTGGAGGGCGGCTGCTCCCGCGTGGTCGTCGTGCTCGGGGCACGCGCGCAGGAGGCGCTGCCGCTGGTCCCGACCGACGAGCGGGTCTCCACCCTGGTCGTCGCGCGCTGGGACGAGGGCCTCAGCGTCTCGCTGCGAGGCGGTCTGCGCTGGGTCGAGCGTCTGGCGCCGCAGCCCGACGCGGCGGTCGTCACCCTGGTCGACCTGCCCGGGCTGACGCCCGCGGTCGTCCGGCGTCTGACCGAGAACGCGGGCGAGGACACCCTGCGCCAGGCGACGTACGACGGACGGCCGGGACACCCCGTGGTCGTCGGCCGTGCGCACTGGCCCGCGATGGGTGCGACCCTGCGCGGCGACGAGGGCGGCCGCGGCTACCTGCGCGCCAACGGGGCCGAACGCGTGGAGTGCGGGCGACTGGCCGACGGCCGCGACGTGGACACGCCGCAGGACGAGCTGCCGCCCGCCGCGTTCTGACGGAATGGTGTTCGCGATCGTTCCCGTCCTTTCCTCTCCGACGACGCTATCCACTCGATCCGCCGCCGGCGGCCCGGGATGCGCGGTCGCGGCACATCGTCGCAGAGGTTTTACGCCTCCGAAACAATGGGCGTGGGTTAGGGTCGTGATGACTGCGCTCCCGCAGTCCCGCCGACCGGGGGAAAGGCCATGACCACGCCGACAACGCGCAGTCCGGGCGGCCCCATCGACCGGCGGATCGAGAAGGTCTACGCCGAGCTTCCGCCCAAGTCGCAGCGGGTCGCCGACGTCGTGCTCGACCACCTCGGCGAGATCGCCAGCTACAGCGTCGCCGAGCTGGCCGGGTTGAGCGGGACGTCGCAGGCGACGGTCAGCCGGCTGTTCTCCTCCCTCGGCTTCGAGGACTTCGCCGCGGTGAAGGCGCACGTGCGGGGCCTGCGCACGGCGGGCGTCCCGATCAGCAGCGCCGATGCGGCCGGAGCCCCCGCGCTCTCCGAGCACATCGCCCGGGAGACCCGTAACCTCCAGCGCCTGCTGGAGACCATCCACGACGACACTGTGCAGCAGGCCGCACGGGCGCTCGCGGACGCAGACACCGTTCTCACGATCGGATACCGCAACAGCTACCCGGTGGCGCTGCACCTGCGCACGGCCCTGCTGCAGAGCCGTCCCCGCGTCAGCGTCCACCCGCAGCCCGGCCAGTCCCTCGGCGAGGAGCTCGCCCAGCTGACCGGGCGCGACGCGGTGGTGGTGGTCGGGTTCCGTCGGCGCCTGTCGACCTTCGGCGAGCTCATGCGCGTGCTGGCCGCGTCGCCGGCGACCGTCATCCTGCTCGCCGACTCCAGCGCCCGCCGCTATGCGACCCTGGCGGACCTGTGGCTGGAGTGCCCGCTGGAATCGGTCGGGGCGTTCGACAGCTACGCCGCCGCCATGAGCGTGGTGAGCGTGCTGGCCGACGCGGTGCTGGATGCGGGCGCCTCCGCCGGCAACCGTCGCGTCTCCGCGATCTCGTCGGTCTACGAGGAGCTCGGCGAGCTCGACGCCTGAGCGCGCGCCAGCGCCTCCACGGTGCCCTCGAGCGCGTCGATCGCGGCGGCGACATCGTCGAGGGTGACCGACTCGTCGGCGTGGTGGCTGATGCCGCCCGCGCACCGCACGAAGGTCATGCCCACCGGGGCGATGCGTGCGACGGCCATCGCGTCGTGGCCCGCCACGCTGAACAGGCGCGGGACGGACCCTGTCGCGTCCGTCTCCCCGATCGACGCGATCGCCGTGCCGATCGCCTCTTGCAGCTCGGCGTCGCAGAGCACCGCGCCCGCGCTGTGGGTGTCGTGCCGTTGGAGCCTGAGACCGCGCTCCCGGCAGATCGTCGCGAGCTCGTCGAGGATGGCGTCGAGTGCGGCATCCCTTTCTGCGTCCGTCTCGGCCCGGAGGTCGAGCGACAGCGTCGCCGTGCCCGGGATCACGTTCACGGCGCCCGGCTCGACCTCCATCCGCCCGACGGTCGCCATCGCCCCGAGCGACCGCGCGGTGCGCTCGATGGCGACCACCGCCTCCGCCGCGCCGAGGAGGGCGTCGTGCCTGCGGTCGTACGGCGTCGCGCAGTGCCTGGCCTCGCCGTGGAACGTGAGGGACATCCGGCGGGCGGCCGCGATGCCGGTGACCACACCGAGCGGGAGGTCGAGCTCCTCCAGCCGTGGGCCCTGCTCGATGTGGGTCTCCAGGTAGGCGAGCACGTCGCCCTCGCGGCTGGCCTCCCCGATGCGCGCAGGATCCAGCCCGAAGCGCTCGAACGCCTCCCGGAGCGTGACGCCGTCACGGTCGGTCAGCTCCCACCACTCGTCACGCCAGGCGCCCGCGACCGCCGCGCTGCCGAGCAGCGTCGTCCCGAAGCGGGTGCCCTCCTCGTCGCCGAACGCGACAACTTCGACGGCGAACGGGAGGCTGCCGGCCCGCGGCGCGATCCGGCGCACGACGGCGATCGCCGACAGCACCCCGAGGATGCCGTCGTAGCGGCCCGCGTCCGGGACCGTGTCGAGGTGTGAGCCGAGCAGCAGCGCCGGGAGCCCCGGAGTGCGGCCCTCCAGCCGTCCGACCAGGTTGCCCGCGGCATCCTGCCGCACGGTCATGCCGGCCTCGGCCATCCACTCGGCGGCGCGGGCGTGCGCCTCGGCGTGCTGCGGCGAGAGGTACACGCGCTCGATGCCGGTGGCGAGGGACGAGATGGCCGCGAGCTCGTCGCAGCGGTCGAGGAGCTCGCGGGCGTCGCCCGTCACGTCCCCCGTCACGGACCGACCTCCGCGTACACGGCGAGCGCGGCCGCGACACCGGCGTCGGCGGGGGCGGCGGCGGATCCCGCCCGGCGCAGGGTGCTGTCGAGCGCGGTCAGCGTCGTGAGCACGGCGTCGCGGCGCGCGTTGTAGCCCATGACCCCGACCCGCCAGACCTTCCCGTGCAACGGCCCGAACGAGGTGCCGATCTCGATGCCGAAGTCGCTGAGCATCGCGGCGCGCACCGCGTCGCCGTCCACACCGTCCGGGATGTTCACGGCGACGACGTTGTTCATCCGGTGCGCCTCGTCGCCGAACACCGTCAGGCCGAGTCCCTTCAGGCCCGCGAGCATGGCGGCGCCGTGCAGCCGATGGCGCTCCACCGCGGCATCGACGCCCTCCTCGAGCAGCAGGGCGGCGCACTCGCGCGCCGCGTAGAGCATGCTGGCGGCCTCGGTGTGGTGATTGAGCCGCTGCTCGCCCCAGTAGTCGAGGATCATGGCGAGGTCGAAGTAGTTCGAGCGGATGCGGGACTCCGAGACGGCGGCGCCCGCGGCGGCGATCCCGGCCTCCACGCTCCTGCGGCGGTCGAGCACCGCGACAGCGGCGGGCGAGAGCGAGATCGGCGCGCTGCCGGGCGGACCGGAGAGGCACTTCTGCAGTCCGGCGGTGGCGACGTCGACGTTCCAGGCGTCCTGCTCGAACGCGTTCCCGCCGAGGGAGGCCGTCACATCCGCGTAGAGCAGCACGCCCTCCGCGCGGCACACCGCCCCGACCTGCGCCATCGGCTGCAGCATGGTCGTCGAGGTGTCGCCTTGCACGAGCGCGACAAGTGTCGGGCGCACGCGGCGGATCGCGTCGATGATCTCCTGCTCGTCGAAGACGGTCCCCCACTCGGTCTCGATGGTGTGCACCTCGGCGCCGCAGCGGCCCGCGACCTCCGTCAGCAGCAGCCCGAACCGCCCGAACACGGGCACGAGCACCCGGTCGCCTGGCTCGATCAGCGAGACGAGAGCCGCCTCGATGCCCGCCCGCGAGGTGCCGTCGACGAGCACGGTGGCTTCGTTCGCGGTGCGGAAGACCTCGCGATAGGCGGCCATGACCTCGTTCATGTATTCGGTCATCGCCGGGTCGAACTGGCCGACCAGGGGCGCCGACATCGCCCGCAGGACGCGCGGGTGGGCGTTGATCGGCCCCGGGCCCATCAGCAGGCGGGGCGGCGGGGAGAGCGTCGGAATGGCGATGGGATCCTCCCGAATGTAAGAGTTGTTTCTTGAGGCAACTGTACGGAATGATTGTTTCATCCACATGTCGCTGGCGACACCGAACAGATCGGAGGGCGGCGACATGACCTCGCCGGACAGCGCACCAGCCCCCGCGGCGCACGAGCTCTCCGCCGAGCCCGGGACCATCCTCTGGGGGCGCCTGCCCTGCGAGACCGACACCCCGGTGCTGACCGTGCGGCCGGGAGACACGGTCACCGTCCGGACGGTCAGCCACGAAGGCCTGCTGCCGGGCCAGGGTTCCGACCCCGTCGCCTTCTTCGGGTCCTTCGGCTTCGAACCGCACGAAGTGCTCCCGGAGGCGGTGCGCATCGTCCGGGAGTGCAGCCGGACGGACGACGACGGCCCGCACGTGGTCGTCGGCCCGATCGCGGTCGCTGGAGCCCAGCTCGGAGACGTGCTCACGATGACCCTGCTCTCGGCCCAGCCGCGCGTCCCCTACGGCATCGTCTCGAACCGGCACGGCAAGGGCGCGCTTGCCGGCGACCTCCCCGTCGGGGGCGCCGAGCGCAGCGTGCTCGCCGAGCTGGTCGAGCCCGGCAGGGCGACGATCCGGGTGGAGGCCGGACGCGCTCCCATGTTCCCCGTCAACCCGTTCCTCGGCATCATGGGCGTGGCCGTTCCCGGATCGGAGCGGCCCCACTCCGTGCCGCCCGGCGCGCACGGCGGCAACCTCGACATCCGGCTCCTCACCGCTGGCTCCCGGCTGCACCTGCCGGTGCTCGTGCCGGGCGCCCTCGCCTACGTCGGCGACCCGCACTTCGCGCAGGGCGACGGCGAGGTCGCCCTGACCGCCGTGGAGGGTTCGCTGACCGCGACCGTGCGGTTCGACCTGGTGCCCGCCGCCGAGGCCGCCGCCCGGTTCGGCGCGCTGGCCGGCCCGCTGGTCGAGACCGACGACTATTGGGTCCCGGTCGGCCTCGACGAGGACCTCGACCTCGCCGTGCGGTACTGCGTGAGGGCCGCCATCGACCTGCTCGGAGTGCGGTACGGCCTCGACGAGGCCTCCGCCTACGCGTACCTGAGCGCGGCGACCGACTTCGACATCTCCCAGGTGGTCGACGGCGTCAAGGGCGCCCACGCCCGCATCCGGAAGGCCGACTTTGCGTGAGCCGGAGGTCGTCGCGCTCGACGGCAACGCCATCCCCGACGGGCTCGTGGATGCTGCACTGCGCTACGAACGCGCCCTCGCGGACGACGACGTCGCCCTGCTCGACGCCTTCTTCGTCGACGGCCCTGCCGCGGTGCGGACCGACGCGGAGGGCGTGCTGACGGGCCACGACGCGATCGCCCGCTTCCGCAGGCTGCGCGGCGGAGCGCCCGCCCGGTCGCTGGTACGGCTCGAGGTCGTCACGCTCTCGTCCGAGACCGCCGTCACCGTCGCGACGACCTCGGCCTCCGGTCGCAGCGCCGCGCTCACGCAGGTCTGGCGGCGCACACCGGACGGCTGGCGGATCGCCGTCGCCCATGTCGGTGCCCCGGCGAGCGCTCTGGATGAGCGGATCTGGCGCGTCGCGGGCGCTCCCCTGCTCCCTCCCGCGAGTCCCGGCACCCTCGACGGTATGACCGTGGCCGTCAAGGACGTGTTCGCGGTCGCCGGACAACGCCTGGGCGGCGGCGTGCCCGCCTTCCTCGCCGAGCGGGAGCCGGAGTCCGCCAACGCCACCGCGGTGCAGCAGCTGCTCGATCGCGGCGCGAGCGTCCGCGGCGTCGCCGTCACCGACGAGTTCGCGTACAGCCTCACCGGCGTAAACCCGCACCATCCCCCGACCCCGAACCGCCTGCACCGCGGCCATTTTCCCGGCGGATCCTCCAGCGGCCCGGCGGCCGCCGTCGCGCTCGGCGAGGCCACGGTCGGGCTCGCGACCGACACGGCGGGCTCCATCCGCGTGCCCGCGTCGTACCAGGGACTGTGGGGGCTGCGCACGACGCACGGCGCCGTGGACACCGCGGGGATACTGCCGCTCGCGCCCAGCTTCGACACCGCCGGATGGCTCGCCCGCGACGGCGACACCCTGCTCGCGGTCGCCGCGAGCGTGCTCGGTGCACCGCGCTCCGCGCTCCGGGCCGGCCTGGCGACCCTGGAGGATCTGCGCCTGAGCGAGCCCGTCGCCGACGCCTTCGACAACACGCTCCACCGCCTCGGCCCCGTCCGCCGCGTCGCCTACCCGCTCGACGAGCTCGCCGCCGCGTTCCGCACCGTGCAGGCAGCCGAGGCATGGCGCTCCCACGGCGCCTGGATCCTCGCCCACCCCGGCACGCTCAGCGCCGACGTCGCCGGACGGTTCGCCGCCGCTCGACTCGTCACCGCCGACGACGAGACGGCCGCCCGAGCCGCCCTCGACGAGCACGCCCGGCGGCTGCGCGACCTCCTCGGCGACGACATCCTCGTCCTCCCCTCAGCCCCGACGGCGCCGCCCCCGCTCGACATCGCCCCCGCCGACCTGGACGCCGTGCGCGCGGCCACCACCCGCCTCACCTCCGTCGCCGGCGCCCTCCGCGCGCCGGCCGTCAGCGCACCGCTGCTCGGGCCCGCCGGTGCCGTCGGCGGCCTCTGCCTGGTCGGCTCCCGCGGCGACGACGTCCGGCTGGTCGCACGTATGCTCGACCTGGCCACCGAGCTGACCACACAACAAGGAGAATGATGTCGACCCCTCTCGCCGACCCGGCACTGGCGGAGCGCCCGTCCACCCTCTCCCGGCTGGCCCACCTCGCCCCGATGCTCGCCCTCACGTTCACCACCGGCATCGTCGACGCCGTCGGCTACCTCGGGCTCGACCGCGTCTTCACCGGCAACATGACCGGCAACGTCGTCATCCTCGGGATGGCACTGGCGGGTGCCGACAACCTCCCCGTCGTCGGTCCGTCGCTGGCGCTGGCCGCATTCATGGTCGGCGCCATCGTCTCCGGACGCGTCCTCCGCGCGGCCGGCACCGGCTGGTCGAGGCGCACGACGACCATGTTCGCGGTCGTGGCCGCCCTCGTCCTCCTCGTCGGGGTGCTCGCCGCCGTCGACGGCCGGCCCGCCGAACCGGTCGCACTCACGATCACCGGAGGCCTCGCCTTCGCCATGGGCCTGCAGGCCGCCGCCGCACGCCACCTGTCGGTCGCCGATGTGACCACGGTCGTCGTCACCTCCACCATCACCGGACTGGCGGCCGACTCCTGGTTCGGCCTCCGCGCCGGCCAGCGCTGGCCGCGCCGGGTCCTGGCCATCGTGCTCATCGCCGCTGGCGCCTTCACCGGCGCGCTGCTGCTCCGCGTCCACCTCTCCGCCGGACTGTTCGCGGCCGCCGTGCTCATCACCGCGGCAACCGTCTTCGGCCACGCCGTCACCGCGCGGGACGCCCGCCGCCTGGCGGCCGTGGAGGCCGTCGGCTCGTAGAGCCGGGCGCACGCGGAAACGTGCGCGTAACCCGGTCCGGCTACGGTCGGAGCATGCCCTCGTCCGTCACCGTGCGCCGTGCCGACTTCGCCGACCCGAATCTCGCGGTGTTCCTGCAGGAGCACCTCGACGACATGGAGTCGACCTCCCCGCCCGAGAGCTGCCACGCGCTCGACCTGGCCGGCCTGCAGCGCCCGCAGGTGCGGCTGTGGACGGCGCTCGACGGCGACACGATCGTCGGCACGGTGGCGCTGGCGACCCTGGAGCCGGACCACGAGGAGCTGAAGAGCATGCGCACCGACGCCCGGCTCCGCGGCCGGGGCATCGGTGCGCTGCTCCTCGAGACCGCGCTGAGCGACGCCCGCGCGCGCGGCGTCCGACGCGTGTCGCTGGAGACCGGAGCCGCCGACTTCTTCGCCCCCGCCCGACGGCTCTACGAGCGGGCGGGCTTCCGGCCCTGCCCGCCGTTCGCGGCATACACCGACGACCCCAACAGCATGTACTTCAGCCTCGAACTCGCCGCCGTCGCGCTCCGCTGACCGTCAGACGAGCAGCCGCAGCGGGCTCTCGAACAGCCCGGTCAGGGTGGCGAGGCCAAGGCCGCGGGTCACGAGTCGCCCGGCATCCCCGCCGGGCTGCAGGCCGCCCGGAGGACGGCGTCGACGCTCGCCCGCAGGACCGACCGGTGCCGTCCCGCCGCCCAGTGGATCCCCTCGTCGTCGCGGAACTCGAGCAGGGTCAGCGCCTCGCTGCCCGCTCCGGCGCTGAGCGACGTCTGGTGCAGCGACAGCACCTCGACGGGCATGCCCACCTCCTGCAGCAGCCGGGTGACGGCCTCGACGGGTCCCGTCGCGGGGTAGGTGCGGCGGTGCTCCACACCGTCGACGCGCACCCCGATCTCGATGCGGCTCGTCCCCTCGTGCTCCTCGGTACCGAGCTCCACCAGTTCCACACCGTCGTCACGAGACGACAGGTAGCTGCTCTCGAACAGCCGGAACAGCGCGGCCGAGTCGACCTCGTCGCCGGTGCTGTCGGTGTGCTCCTGCACCCGCCGTGCGAAGTCGATCTGGAGCCGGCGGGGCAGCTCGATCCCGTACCCGGCCTCCAGGAGGTAGGCGATCCCGCCCTTGCCGGACTGCGAGTTCACCCGGATGACGGCGTCGTAGGCACGCCCCAGATCCGCCGGGTCGATCGGCAGGTAGGGCACGCGCCAGTCGAGCTCGGCCTCCGGTCGTCCCTCCGCGGCCGCGCGGGCGCGATGCTCGGCGAACCCCTTCTTGATCGCATCCTGGTGGGTCCCGCTGAACGCCGTGTGCACGAGGTCGCCGACGTACGGATGCCGCGGATGCACCTCGATCCGGTTGCAGTACTCGACCGTGCGGCGGATGTGGTCGATGTCGGAGAAGTCGATCATCGGGTCGATCCCCTGAGCGTGCAGATTCAGGGCGAGCGTGGCGATGTCCACGTTGCCGGTGCGCTCCCCGTTGCCGAAGATGCACCCCTCCACCCGCTGCGCCCCGGCGAGGACGGCGAGCTCGGCGCACGCGATCCCGGTGCCACGGTCGTTGTGCGGGTGCACCGAGAGGATGACCGCGTCCCGGCGCCCCAGGTTCTTGTGCATGTACTCGATCTGGTCGGCGTAGACGTTCGGCGTCGCCACCTCGACCGTGGCGGGCAGGTTCAGGATCACCGGACGCTCGGGAGTCGCGTCCCACAGCTCGGTGACCGCGTCGCAGATCTCGATCACGTAGTCCGGCTCGGTGAGGTTGAAGACCTCCGGCGAGAACTCGAAGCGCACGTTCGGCAGGTGCCCGGCGAGTTCGAGCACGTCGCGGGCGCCGGCGAGGATGAGTTCGCGCAGCTCGTCGCGCCCCTTGCCGAGCACCACGTCGCGCCAGATCGGCGCGGTCGCCGTGTACAGGTGGATCACCACCGGGTTCCGGATGCCGCGGATGGACTCCACCGTCCGCTCGATCAGGTCGCGCCGGGCCGGGGTGAAGACGACGATCGTGACGTCGTCGGGCGCGATGCCGGTGTCGGCGATCAGGCGCACGAAGTCGTAGTCCGTCTGCGAGGCCGACGGATAGCCGACCTCGATCTCCTTGTAGCCCATGGCCACCATGAGTTCGAAGAAGCGGCGCTTGCGCTCGGGGTCCATCGGTTCGGCGAGCGCCTGGTTGCCGTCGCGGAGATCGACCGGAACCCACAGCGGCGCGGCCGTGAGGCGTCGGTCCGGCCACTCCCGCTCGACGAGGGGGACCTCCACGCGGCTGAACACGTCGCGGTAGCGGTGCGACGGCATCTGCGAATGCCGCTGCCGGTTCCAGGTCGGGGCGAAGGCGGGGCGCGGCCCCGCGGGGGTGGAGAGGGTGGTGGAGGGGTTGCTGGTCATTGCCGGATTCCTGTCGTGGTCGCTGCCGTCGGTCGACCGGCGCGTCGACACCCCACGACGGGGAGCCGGTCGGTCTAGGCCCCGTCGTGGCGGCGAAGGAGGAATCCGCGAGCCATGGTGAGGAGACTATCACAACTCCTCAGACAAGTAGACGAGTATCGACGATGAGGGATGATGGTGACATGACCGTCGTCCGTCGCGAACCACTCGCCGAGCAGGCCGCAGAAGCGCTGCTCGATCGCATCCGCTCCGGCGAGTGGGCGCTCGGCCAGAAGCTCCCGGGCGAGACGACGCTCGCCCCGCAGCTCGGCGTCGGCCGCTCGACCGTTCGTGAGGCGATCCGGCAGCTGGCCGGCCGCGGGGTGCTCGCGACCCGGCAGGGCGCCGGCGTCTTCGTCACGGCGCTCGACCAGCCGGAGAGCTGGGACCGGCTCATCCACCGCGCCGCCATCGCCGCGGTGATCGAGGCGCGCACCGCGATCGAGGTCGAGGCCTCCGCCCTCGCCGCCGAGCGGCGCACGGCCGACGACCTGCGCGCCCTGAACGCTGCGATGGCGCACCGCGCAGCCCACCGCACCGACCTCGAAGAGCACGTGGATGCCGACCTCGCGGTTCACCGGGCGATCGTCGCGGCGGCCCACAACCCCATCCTCGCCGAGCTCTTCGACGGCTTCGTCCCACGCAACCGGCAGGCGATGATCGAGCTGCTGCGGATCGGCGGCGGGTTCGGCTCCGACGCCGATCAGCTCACCCACGCACGCATCGTCGAGGCGATCGAGACCGGCGACGCGGAGGCGGCCGCCTCCCTCACCCGCGCCCACCTGAGGACGCTTCCGGCGCGACTGGGCTGAGTGCGCAGATAGTGCATAGCCGCGCGCGAGCCCCGTTCCTATACTTGCGGCCGAACGGCAGTCACAACGCTTTCAGGAGGCCCGACATGACCGATTCAGCATCCACTCCCACCGCGCCGTCCAGCGCCGACGACAAGCCCGTCGACGTCCGCGCGGCCGGCGTCAGCGACGGCGCCTACACGCTGCTCGCGGCGGACTTCTCGGACACCGACATCGCCATGGAGGCCTACGAGGAGCTCAAGAAGGTCGAGGACGGCGCGACGGTCAAGATCGACGGCGTCGTCGTCGTCCGACGCACCGCCGACGGCAAGCTCGAAGTGCAGAAGGCCACCGACCACAGCACGCGCGAGGGTCTCGCCTGGGGCGCCGTCGGCGGCGCCGTGCTCGGTGTCCTGTTCCCGCCGTCGATCATCGGCAGCGCCCTCGTGGTCGGCGCCGGAGGCGGCATCTTCGGCAAGCTGCGCGAGCGCCACCACAAGAAGGAGCTGGCGAAGGAGCTGGAGGACTCGATCGAGCCGGGCCACTCCGGCATCATCGCGCTGGTCTCCAACCCCGGTGAGGTGAAGATCCGCAAGGCGCTCGAGAAGGCCGACCACATCGTGGAGAAGGCGATCGACGACGCCGCCGCGGCGGACCTCAAGGCGGCCGGGAAGGACGCGGACAGCGCGAAAGACTCCGTCGGCGACAAGTGACGGCGGCGCTCATCCCCTAAGCTCCGGGGCATGAGCGATGTCATCCTCGTCTCCGGCGGCGCTGCGGTCACCCCCTTCACCACTCCAGAGCGCGCGGCCCGGCGGGGTCTCGCGGCGGGCAACACCATGACCTCGCTTCGATCGAGCCTGCTCTCGGCCGGCGCCCGGACGTTCACGGCTCCGGCACGCATCGGCCAGGGGGCTGTGACGGAGGACACCGGCTGGGAGGGGTTCGGCGAGGTGCCGTTCGAGCTCCCGGCGGAACTGACCATCAACGCCGTCGGGGGCCTGGAGGACGCCGGCGCGTCCCTCCACGCCTTCCTGGGCTACCTGGCGGCGGAGCACGGGGTCACCGAGGCCGTCCTCGTCGGTCATTCCATGGGCGGGCTCTTCTCACGCGCCGCGATCGCCCACGGCGAGAAGCACGGCTCACCCGTCGCCATCCGCGGGCTCGTCACCCTCGGCACGCCGTGGACCGGTTCCCTCCTCGGCGACCACCTCGCCGGCTCCATCACCGTGGAGGACGCCCACGGCGACGCCTTCACCGAACGGATCCTGACCGAATCCGCCCGGTTCGCCCTCGAGAACTCGCAGGGCGCGGCCGAGCAGGTGAGCGCGTCGTACCTCAACGGTCCGTCGGGGTGGAACGCCGCGCAGGTCGGCGTGCTGGACGGCATCCCGGTCACGGTGATCGCCGGCGACTACTTCGCTGCCCACGACTCCCCGGACGCCCTGTGGCCGCACGACGGACTGGTCGCCCTCACGAGCGCGTGGGCCGCCGACCTGGATCCGGCCGTGATGACGCCTGACCGCCGCGCCGTCTTCCCCGACGTGCACAGCATCTTCTTCGCCGACGCGGTCGGCTTGCCCTGGGAACGGGCCCTCACGTGGGACCCGGACGTGGCGGAGGTCGTCGTGGGCGCCGTCCGGGACTAGACCGATGGTGCAGCCCCGGCTCGTCGCGACGACCGGCGGCGCGGTGGAGGTCCTCCACGTGCCGGGCGAACGGCCCCCTGTGCTGTTCTTTCCCGGAGGCCATTCCCGGGCGCAGACGGACTGCGGCTGGAGCCTGTACGCCGAGCTGGGGCACGAGGTCGTCTCGTTCTCCCGCCCGGGGTACGGGAGCACGCGGGTCGGCCGGCTCAGCGCCGCAGAGTTCGCTCCGCTGGTCGACGAAGTCTGCGCCCGGCTGGGCGTCTCCGGCGTCGCCGCGGTGGTGGGGGTGTCGTTCGGGGGTCTCCAGGCCGTCCACGTCGCGGCCGGCCGGCGGCCGGTCCCGCAGAGGCTGATCCTGCACAGCTGCGCACCGTCGGGCCTGAGCTACCCCGACAGCAAGGCGGAGGCGGTGCTCGGACCGATCGTGTTCTCCCCGCAGCTGCAGGGCCTGGTCTGGTGGGCGCTCCATGCTGCGGTCCGGTCGGATGCGGGCCTGCGGGCGATGATGGCGCCGCTGTCGACCCTGCCCGTCGACGAATGGTGGAGCGTAATGACACCCGCAGACAGGGAAACGACGCGGGCCCTGTTCCGGTCCATGCGGTCCGACGCCGGCTTCGCCACCGACCTCCGCCAGGGCCGTCCCGCCGACGCCGGTTCACGACGCGAGGCGATCTCCCGCGTCCCGTGCCGCACGCTGATCACGGCGTCCCGGAGCGACGGCGGCGTGGCGTTCGCGCACGCGGAGGATTTCGCCCGCACCATCCCCGACGCCGAACTCGTCGAGCTCGATTCGCCGACCCACCTGTTCTGGATCGGGCCGCAACGCGCGACTCTCCTGTCCCTCCTCGGCTCCTTCATCGAGAACTGAACGTCGCCCGCCGGGTGTGGACATCCCGGTGGCCCAGCGCCGACGGGACTTTCGGCCCGGGCGAGGAGCCGCTCGCTTGCAAGTCTTGATCGCCGGGCGAACGCGTGGCAGGCGAGCGAGGGAGACGAGTTGGAGCAGCAGGTTCAGGTCGACGTGATCGCGGAGGTCATCAGCGCGCCCGCCGAGGGTCGCCCATCCGGTGGGGAGAAGGTGTCCGACTGGCAGCTGCGCAGGCTGTACGCGCAGTCCTGGCTGAACGCGGGTTTCACCGACCCTCGCGAGGTGGCCGCCTGGATCGCCGAGGGCGTCCACCACGCCGGAGTAGCCGCGGACGCCCACCGCGCGGGATTCCGCCCCGGAGACCCGTGGGTGGAGCGCTCGGACGCCTGCCTCGTCCCGCTCGGGCAGGAGCCCCTCACCGCCCCGGGGTGGCTTGCCGTCCGTGCGAACCGCGCGCGGGCCCGACGCGGATGGCGCACGAGGCAAGCGGAGCGGCGGCGTGCGGAGAAGCTGTTCGACGAGCAGATGCGTCAACTCGCGTGGCTGACCCGCTCCCTCGACTTCGACTCCGGCTTCGGCGCGATCAGCCTCGAACTCATCGGCAGATCCGACATCCCTGTGATCGAGGCCGACGTCCTCCGCGGCTACGACGAGTACGCCGACGCGGTCGTCCTGCTGCGCGAACGGCTCGCGTCCGCACAGTCGTTCTCGGACGACTCCGGGATTCGCCTGGAGGTTTCGCGCTGGTTCGGCGTCGGCCAGGTCATCGGCCGTCACCTCCCCGCGTGCGACGAGCCCATCCGTCGCACGATCGAGGCACAGCTCGCCGCAGACCAGGCCTGGCTCGACCGGCTGCGCTAGCGGCGTCGTTCACGAGCGACTGCGCAACGCGAAGGCCCTCGGTCCTCGCCGTTTGGCCTGGTACCAGCGGCTCGGGTACCGCTGGTACCAGGGGCGCCGGTACTCGCTGGATGCCCCCGACCAGGACACGACCCTGCTGGAGTGGAGGGACATCACGAGAGGAGTCACCATGTCGGTCCCCACTGATCTCACGGGTCGAGTCGCAGTCGTAACGGGCGCATCATCGGGTATGGGTGAGGCGACCGCCCGCCTCCTGGCGGCGCGCGGAGCGGCCGTCGCGCTGCTGGCGCGACGGGCGGGGAGGTTGAACACGATCGTCCGAGAGATCGAGGCCGCGGGCGGCAACGCCCTCGCGATCCCGGTCGACGTGTCGGATCCGCATTCCCTCGACTCCGCGGCCAGCCGGGTGGAGCAAGAACTCGGAGCTGCGGGGATCGTCTTCAACAACGCCGGCATCATGTTGCCCAACCCCTTCCTGGAGCACCGAACCGACGAATGGTCGACGCAGATCGACGTCAACGTCAGGGGCGCCGTCGCCACGATCGGCGCCTTCGTCGATCAACTCGTGCAGGTGGCGAGCGAGGGTCATCCCTCGGATCTGATCAACACGTCGTCCATTGCCGCCCACAACCTGTTCCCGGAATTCGCGGTCTATTCGGCGACCAAGGCGTTCGTCTCCCAGCTCAGCCGCCACCTCCGCATGGAGCTGGGGTCGAAGGGGGTCCGTGTCGCGGAGATCGCTCCCGGCGGGGTCGCGACCGAGCTGGGGGACCACGTGACGCACGCCGGAGTGAAAGCTCACATGGCCGAAGTCACGGCGGCCGGCTCGGATCTTCGCGGGGAGGACATCGCCGAGCTCGTGGGGTTCCTGGTCTCGCAGCCGCCGCGCGTCAATCTTCAGCAGGTCATCATCATGCCGACCTCACAGGCAAGCTAGCGGTATCCATCGGTTCACGCTTGCCAGTCCGTCGAGGCTGCGGCTTCCGCTTGAGGCTCGATCTCGGCGAGCCGCTCCCGGAGGGCGGTGGTGATGAACCGGTGCGCGTCGCTGCCGAGGACCAGGCGCAGCGGAGCGTGCTCGTCGTCCACGCTCGCGATCATCGCCGCTGCCATCTTCGCCGGGTCGCCGAGGGATGGACGGGTCCGGTCACCGGCGCCGCGGGTCATGGCCGCGGGTGTTCCGTCGTAGGCGGGAAGCGGGGTCGCGGTGGCAAGGCTGTCGAACCGGAACTCCGTGCGAGCACCGCCCGGCTCGACGATGGTCACCCCGATCCCGAAGACGGCGACCTCCTTGGCGAGCGATTCCATGAACCCTTCGATCCCCCACTTCGAAGCGTGGTAGAGGGATGCTCCGGGATTGGTCGCCTGACCGCCGTACGTCGAGATCTGGACGAGCCGGCCTCCGCCCTGCTGTCGCAGGTGGGGCAGAGCGGCGCGGGCCACCCGGATCGAGCCGAGCAGGTTGGTCTCCAGCTGGTGGGAGACCTGCTCGTCGGTGAGCTCCTCGGCCGCGCCGAAGAGGCCGTAGCCGGCGTTGTTCACGATCACGTCCACGCTTCCGAGGTCTTGAAAAGCCGCATCGACGACCTGTCGGACACCGGCAGCGTCGGTCACATCCAGGTGCCGGATCCACAACCGGTCCGGATAGCGGTGCAGGAGATCATCGGCCGAACCCTCCTTGCGTACGGTGCCGGCGACGCGGTCGCCGCGGGCGAGGAGCTGCTCGGTCAGCTGCCTCCCGATCCCGCTGTTCACGCCGGTGATGAACCAGGTCTTGGATGCCACATCGATCCTTTCGTCAGGGGTGATGACTCCATGCTGAGCTGTCGCCCGTCGATGAGGGGAGGCCGTGCCGGGAGGGGTAGTGCGAGGGCATACCCTGAGCCTTCGCGGCCCACCTACACTGAAGACCGTGTCGGACGGTAACGAATTGGGCGCCTTCCTTAGGGCCCGGCGCGAACTCGTTCGGCCGGAGGATGTCGGCCTGCCCACCGGCGGAACGAGAAGGGTCCCCGGCCTCCGCCGCGAAGAAGTCAGCGCACTGGCCGGCATCAGCGCGGAGTACTACCTCCGCCTCGAGCAGGGCCGCGACCGCAGACCCTCACCCCAGGTGCTGGATGCCCTCGCGCGCGTGCTGCAGCTGGACGCCGAGGGTTCGGCGTACCTGTACGAGCTGAGCAGGGACCAGCCGGCTCGCTCGGGGCCTCTCCCCGACGCGGCGTCGGCGATGGAGCTGCAGCCGCTGCTCGACGCGATCGCGACTCCCGCGTTCGTCGTCGACAAGTACCGCGAGGTGCTGGCCGCCAACGAGTACGCGATCCGCCTCTCCCCCCTGATGCGGCCCGGCGTCAATCGAGTGCTCGCGATCTTCCTGGACCCGATCGCTCAGACGTACCACCCGGACTGGAAGAATCACGCGGCCGCCTTGGCAGGACAACTGCGTGCTGACATCGGAACCGCCACAGATGACGTGCGCGCGCAGACGCTCATCGGCGAGCTCTCGCTGAAAAGCCCCTACTTCCGGGAACTGTGGGCGCGCCACGACGTCGCCCGGGGCGGCCACGAACTGACCAGCGTGCACCACCCAGAGGTCGGAGCTCTCACGCTCCGCCAGGAGAAGCTGCGACTGGAAGCTCAGCCCGACCTCGTACTCGTCATGTACCTCGCCGAGCCGGGCACGGAGTCCGCTCGCAGGCTCGCAGTGGTGGAGCGACGTGTCGCCGCGGTCACTCGCTTCGACTGGTAGCGCCGTCGTACGTTCGTTCGCGCTCCGGCGCGACGGAGGCGGTGCGGGGCGACCGCTGGTCGGCCGCCCAGCTCATCAGCAGCGCGAGCTTCTCCTCCGACGGCGACCCCGGCGCCGGCGTGTACGCGCACAGGATCTGCCCGCCGGAGGCAGGAATGTCGAACGTGTCGTAGCTCAGAGTCAACTCTCCGACAGCCTCATGGAAGAAGCGCTTGGTGCCGTGCGTGTGCTTGAACAGGCGGTAATCAGCCCAGAAGGCGGCGAACTCCGGCGACGCCACGCTCAGCTCCCCCACCAGCCGCTGCAGAGCCTCATCGGGCGTGCGCGGATTGTGCGCCGCCCGGAGAGCCGCGACGGTCGCTGCCGCGACGGATTGCCAGTCCGGGTACTTCTCTCGCGCTTCCGGAGCCAGGAACAACCACCGTGCGATGTTCCTCTCCGCCGGCGGGAGTGCCGTCCAGTCCGTCAGCAGAACGTTCATCGCGTGGTTGCTGGCGAGGATCTCCATTCGGGGCCCCTGGACCATCGCCGGATTCGCCATGCCGTCGACGAGCGCGCGCAGGCTGGGGCGCGCGACGAGCCGCTTCTGCGGAGGCTGCGACGGGCGGCGGCGCGGTGCCGGTGCCACGAGGGCCACCAGGTGTTCGCGCTCCAGGTCGTCCAGGTGCAGTGCGTCTGCCAGTGCGGTCAGCACCTGGTCGGACACGTTCCCCGCGCGGCCTTGTTCGAGCTTCGCGATGTAGTCGACGCTCACTCCCGCAAGCACGGCCAACTCTTCACGACGCAGCCCCGGCGTGCGTCGCGGAGAACCGGTGGGCGGCAGCCCCACACTTGCCGGATCGATGGCGGCCCGGCGCGAGACCAGGAACTGGCGCAGGCCGGAGGTCGTGTCCATGAGGACAGTCTCCCGCCGAGAACGGTCCGATCGCCATCCCAGCCGGGTACTGCGCGTACCTGGCTGCGCCCTCCCGAGCCCGCTCCGCTGATGACTCGTCCGCCTTCCCGGGAAGGCGGCCCCGGCGGCATGAGAAAGCCCCCGGATCCCTTGGAAACGCTGGGATCGCGGGGGCTTGCACGTGGCGGTACCGGTGGGATTTGAACTCTAGTTCGACCCTTCAAGCCCCTTCGTATCCGGGCTAACTTCCGCGGAATGTCAACGAAGCAGGGCTCTTGCGATCTCAGGAGATCTCGTTGGAACTCATACGGTTGTAGTCAAAATGTAGTCAAATGGTGGACTGCTTGGATCTCACAGTCCTAGCCGCCGTTTCGCCAACACGGTGAACGCACAAACCGGCCCCGCGGGGTCCACAAGCTCTGCTCACCAGCGCGATAGACCCCACGATGAACCCCTCGGAACGATCATGAGCCGGTGCCCGCATATGCCACGTCGTGGCCATAGCGAACATGCCAAACCGGCGGAAATGGGCGACTCTGCGCCCACCAACGTCTCGTGGCTTTGAAATCAGCTCAAACGCCTCGGTCCGGATCACGCCGACGCAGGCTGCGCCTTTCTCGCCGGTCACCAAAAGGCTCGTGCTCGAGTTCGCGCATTCCGTGAGCCTATGTAGCCAGTTCTGAAGACTGGCTCCATCGGCCGCTCAGACAGCCCTCCTGGTGCCGACGGTTGGCCTGGGCTGTCCACTCGGATCGCGTTGCTCTACAGCACCGCGCTCGGGCCGATCGGCGGGTTCCAGGCGTGGACAAAGTCTTCGCCGACCCGTGGCGGACGATCTGATTGGTCATCGCGGTGACCGCGCTCGTGATCGGTGAGCGTACGTCCTGTAAAGATGCAGGGAGCAGGTCACCCGCATGCTCGAGGAAAAGATCGCGGTCGCGCTCGCGGTGGCGTCTCGCGAGGTTGCGAAGGAGCCGGGAGCGATCTGCGCGATGTGACGCGTCCGATCCCGGGCGATACGAAACGCCGGCCGGACCGGCGTGCTCAGAGCTGCAGGGTGCGCTCGACAATGGCCTGAGCGACCGCCGACAGGCGCGTCTGGTGCGAACGCGCGTAGTCGCGGATGACGGCGAAGGCCTCCTCCACCGGGATGCGGCGGGTGTAGGCCACGACACCTTTGGCCTGCTCGATCACGACGCGGCTGTCTAGCGCCGTTTGCAGCTGCCGCCGCACCAGGGTGCTTTGCGCCAGCGTGCGTTCGTGCAGGATGCCGATGGTGGCGACGTCCGCGAAGGCGCGGGCTGCAACGAGGTCGTCGCCAGGCAGCTCCCCGGTGTCCTCGCGGAGCAGGTTCAGCGTGCCGATGGTCTGCTCCCGCAACCGCATCGGGACCGCGTCGACAGCGCGGAAGCCCAGCTCGAGCGCATTGTCGCGGAAAGAGGACCATTCCTCCGGCGCGTCCCGGATGTCCGCCAGCGACACCGGGTGGCCGGTTCGGTAGCTCTCGATGCAGGGTCCGGCCCAGGCGCTCAGCTGCATGACCTCGACGAGCCTGGTCGCCTCACTCGTGGACGCGACGACGTCCAACTCGCCGTTCTCGTCCGCCAGCAGCACTCCGGAGGCGGTGGCGCCTAGCACAGAGCTGCACATTTCGACCAGGTTCTGCAGGAGTTCGACGACGTCGTAGTCGTCCACCAGGGTGTCCGCCAGCCCGGCGAAAGCCCGCAGCAGCTGTCGCTCCCGCGTCTCGGTCACGAGGGTTCACCGCCGCTCCGGTCGGGTATGGAAAAGTCGATGCGGCGATCCAGCACGTCCTTGGCGACCTCCATCATCGAGCGGCTGCTCGCGAACGCGTGCGCCTGGATCACCAGGCGCGCATCCTCCGCGCTGACGCCGAGCTGTGCCAGGACCATCCCGCTTGCCTGATGGACGATCTTGCGCGAATAGGGGCCTGGGTCCTCCACGTAATCGTCGCCGGTCGGGCTCGCGGTCTGGAGGGCGCGCTGGAGCACCTGGCGCGCCGTCGCATCCGCCAGCTCCGACGCCCGCTCGGTCTGGCCGGGGTCGAGGGTCAGCGGGCCGCGCGAGTACATGTCGACCGCGCCGATCTGGAGCGTGCCGACGAGCAGTGGGAAGGCGAACAGCGCGCCCACCCCTTCCGCCAGCACAGCCTGGATGAAGATGGGCCACGACGTGCCGGGACGGGCGCGCAGATCGGGGCGCAGGATTGGGCGCCGTAACCGCAGAGCATCCCAGCACGGTCCCTCTCCCAGGTCGAACTGCATCTCGTCGAGGCGCGCGGCCAGCGAGTCGCTCGCCGCGACCGTCTGGGTCCCCAGCAACTCGCCTAGCGTCGACACCGCGCTCCCGGTCACCGGGAACGCGCGCACGAACCGGTGCGCCAGGTCACCGGTCGCCCCGGCGTCCACCGGGGGGACGTCACCGCTCATCGTCCACGCCTCGTCTCGTCCACGCATCCCACCTTACGGTCACGGTTCGCTCAGGGGCTGAAGCTGCGGGTAGGCACGAGATCAAAGACGCGGCCGTCGGGGCGCCGCAGCGCCGCTGCCTCGCAGACATCACGCTATGCTCCGTCATGACCACACGTCCGCGCGGGCTGTTCGCGGACGCCGTCACGGCCTCGATCCAGCCCGGGTTGATCGTGGGGAACCCGCTGCCGCTGATGGAGCCCATCGGCCACTCCTCTCGCGGATCAGCCCTTATGATTCTCGCCGCCGCGGCCGAAGTACAGGCCCAGATCGGTATCAACACCCATGTCCGAGTCCCGTCCGGGGCCGGGCGCCGGGTCCAGGTCGAGGTCCAGCCATGGCAACGCTGCGGCCTGCTCGGGGGTAAACGGGCGAGCCCGCCGCACCCCGGCCGACGCGGAGCGATTCAGAAGGTCGATCAGGGTGGTGGGCTCCTCGAGCTCGTCCGTCTCGGAGGTGAACGTGTGCACAGACACTTCCGCCATCCAGCCCACCATGAATCGGGCGCGCTGTTCGGACTCGCCCGCCACGACGGGGATGTCAACGACCTCGACGCGCCGGGCGTTGGCGGACGCCGCGGCCAGAGTCAGCACGGCGTCGGCTAGGTCAGATCCGGTGACGTAGGTAGCCAGCCGGGTGTAGACAGTCTTCATGAACCGCTCATCTCACGGGGCGCTGGGGTCCGGACACAAACCGGGCTAGGAGGGATTCCGGCTACTACGTCGAGGCCTGGCGTCTGGCGTGCGTCGAGCAACGGGCAGCTGAACGGATCCTTGTCGCCCAGCCCGACCCGGTTGATGTGACGCGTCACGATGGCGTAGGAGCGCAGGAGCCCGGTTTCGGTGTAGTGCACCCCGTGCTCCTCGCAGTACGCGCGGATCGTCGGAGCTGCCCGGCGCAGGTGCGGCCGCGGCATCGACGGGAAGAGGTGGTGCTCGATCTGGTAGTTGAGTCCTCCCATCACGACGTCCAGGACCCGGTTGCCGCGGATGTTGCGGCTCATCAGCACCTGCCTGCGGAGGAAGTCGAGTTTCACCCCGTGCGGCACGAGCGGCATCCCCTTGTGGTTCGGGGCGAACGACATCCCCATGTAGACGCCGAAGAGACCAAGCTGCACCGCCAGGAACACCGCCGCCTTGCCCGGAGAGAGCACCCACAGCACCAGCCCGAGGTAACCGGCGATCCGAATCGTCAGAAAGACGATCTCCACCGGCCGCCGCTTGACCGGCTCACGGGTGAGCAACCGCCGCACGCTCGAGGCGTGTAACGACACCCCCTCCAGCAGCAGGATCGGGAAGAAGAACCAGCCCTGATGCCCAATCAGCCAGCGCAGGGCGGCCGGCCGGTCGGTGGCCTGCCGCGGCGTGAACGCGATCACCGGCAGCTCGATGTCGGGGTCGGCGCCCTCCTGGTTCGGGTTGGCGTGGTGCCGCGTGTGCTTGTGCTGCCACCAGCCGTAACTCATCCCGACGAACAGGTCGCCCACGACCAGGCTCACCCAGTCGTTCCACCGGCCGGAGCGGAAGATCTGCCGGTGCGCGGCGTCGTGGCCGAGGAACGCAATCTGGGTGAACAGGACGGCGAAGAGGGCAGCCGTGAACAGCTGCCACCAGCTGTCGCCGATGACCACGAACGCGAACACCACCACGGCGGTCAGCACCGGCACCAGCAGCAGCTTGGTCCAGTAGTACCCGTAGCGGCGACGGAGCAGACCGGAGTCACGGATGATCGCGGAAAGCGCGGTGTATTCACCGCCGGACGACGGCGGCTTGGGTCGACTGACGGAGACCTCTGACATGGCCACACCCCTTCGCGCTAACTGAGGGCGTCGAGGTCCAGGCCGCCTATGCTGCGATCGTACGCGCGTCCGACGAGGTCTCAACTGTGAATTCGGCCGTATGGTCGTCACATGGACGGGGACACAACCGGGCACGAGGCGCCGGGGCCGATCGCGGCCGTGGTCTACAACCCGGCCAACGTGCCGGTCGAAGCCTTGCGTGCCGCCGTCGCCGCCGCAGAGCGGGAACATGGCTGGGAAGCATCCCTCTGGTTCGAGACAGCCCGGGACGACGGTGGTGCGGCCGCCACGCGGGCGGCGATCGCGGGCTCGCCGACGGTGGTCCTCGCCGCCGGCGGCGACGGCACCGTACGAGTGGTGGCCGAGCAGCTCCACCCGACCGGCATCCCGCTGGCCTTGCTCCCCTCCGGGACCGGCAACCTGCTCGCCCGCAACCTGCACCTCACGCTGGACGATCTGCCCCGCGCGGTCCGCACGGTCTTCACCGGGACCGAGCGGGCAGTCGACATCGCCGTCGCCGAGTACCGCACGACGGACGGCACGCTCCACAAGAGGACCTTCGTGGTGATGGCGGGCATCGGCCTCGATGCGCACATGGCGGCGAACACCAACAGCACGCTCAAGAAGCGCATCGGCTGGGTCGCCTACGCCGACCCGATCGCCCGCTCCGTGCTGACCGGCAAGCACATCCACTTCCGATATCGCGTTGACAGCGGTCGGGCGCACACGGCCAGCGCCCACACGGTGATCGTCGGCAACTGCGGCACGCTCACCGCGAACATCCTGCTGCTGCCCGACGCGATCGTCGACGACGGACTGCTGGATGTGGTTGTGTTCCGCCCGCGCAGCGCCGTCGGGTGGGCCGGGATCGGGTCGCGGCTGGCGACGAACGGCCTCTTCACCCGCAGCAGACCGGGTCGCTGGCTGATGCGCACGTCGCCGGACCTGAAGGCACTGAACTACCTCCAGGCGTCCCGATTCGAAGCGCGCTTCGACACCCCACAGGACCTGGAACTCGACGGCGACCTGGTGGGCCGAGCGACCGCCGTCCGACTCATGGCGCTGCACCGCGCCCTGACCCTCCGCGTCCCCCGCACGGCCGGCTGAGCCGGCGCGAACGGCGGGGACCCGGCCACCTATCGTCGTCGCGAGCATTCGCGGGTACGGTGAACTCCATGTTGACAGTGATCGTGATCCTTCTCGTCGTGTGGGCGGTCCTGGCTGTCGTCGGATTCGCGATCAAGGGCCTCCTCTGGCTGGCCATCATCGGGATCATCCTCTTCGTCGGGACCCTGATCTTCGGCTTCGTCCGTCGCAGCGCCAGGCGAAAGAAGTCCGTCTGAGGTCAGCCGGAGCAGCCTCCCGAGCAGGACGCCCCGAAACTGTGTGCGTGCACATGTTGGGCGCGTAACGTCCGATCATGAACACACAAAACCGCTCACCGTCCGCCGAACTCGAAGTGGGCGCCGTCCTCGCCGACGCGCTACCGGCGACTCTCCTGACCGCTGACGCTCCGGAACGATACACCGTCTCCGCCGTCTTCACCCGCCGGCCCAGCCGGGCCGAGATCGACGCCATCCACGACAACCGAACCCGCGAGATGCTCGCCGCGGCAGGCTACCCCACCGCCGAACTGCTGGTCTCGGACCGCCGACTCGAGATCGCGAACACGAACCTCGAAGAACTGGCCGGCGGGCTCGCCCCGGTGATCGCCGAGCGTCTGCACGTCATCAGCGTCGACACCGCTGCCGCCCACGACCGGTTCGAGGCGGAACTGCTCGAGAAGTCGCAGCGCGAAACCGACCGAGCCGCACTGGTCGCCCTCGCCGCCGCAGCCGTCACGTTCGCTCGCGCGGACGCTGCGGGAACATCCGAAGACCGCTGGGAAGGCGAGGGCGGATCGGCCGCGTCCTCCCACCTCGGCGCGCATGGCAAGGACCCGGTCGCACCCTGACCGCCGGCTACGCGACCGAGCTGGTCGCAACAGAGAGGAGAAGGTCAGACATGACCACAGAAGGCGAGCCGCGCGAGACTCCGCACGGCGGCGACTCAGACGAGCGAACGGACTCAGCCGATCCCGGCAAACAGCGGACCGAACGCGACGAACGGTGGAAGGCCGCCAAAGAGGGCCACTGGCACGACGCGGGGTACTCCACCGAGACCCAGGCCCGCTCCGACGCCGAAGACCACACCTGAGGACCAACCATCCGCGTCCCGGGCGTGCGATCCGGAATTGTGCCGATCGCGCACTAGCGTCAGGGTGTACGCAATCGCCCGGGACCACGGCGATGCTGTCCCCAATAGTTCGGCGCATCGCTTCCTGGCCTAGGCACCGGTTACCAGATGTTCGTGACCGGTTACCATGTCGTGACCGTCTGTGACACCCACCCGTCAACCAGGCATCGACCGACCGTCTCGTTGATGGGAGCCCCGACCTCGACCGGGTTCGGGTTCGGTTGGAGTGACGGCTGGTCGCCGACCATGCCCGGGTCTGGGCGCGCGGCTCGACGGACACCGATCCCGCGCGCCTGGAGGCGGCGAAACGGCTGTGGCACCAGTTCGAGCAGCCCCGACCCGTCATTAGCGAGGACGACCTCACACGAGATCTCTCCGACTACCACCGGGCGTTCGGGATCGCAGCCCACCGGCAAGGAAACCTCCCCAAGGAGCTGGCCCGGCTGCGGCGCTACAAAGTCATCATCGTCGACGAGGTCGACTGCCTCCCGTTCGAGCAAGAACCTATTCTTCCAACTCGTTTCCAGCCGCTACGAACACGAGTCACCGACCCTGACCTCGAACCTGCCCTTCGGCGGTTGGGGCGGCGTCTTCGGCGACCAAGCAGTCACCAACAGCCATGTGCCGCGCCAGTCGACTTGGAGAGTCCCACACCCATCGCGCACAGCGACCCGTATCTGATGCCAGACAGGTCCCTTCACGGAACCACCGCTCACGCTGCGGAATTCAGGCCCACAAATCGAAGCCGACCCATCATGATGTACTCGGAAACCAACAGCCCGGCAACATCATCCGTTACTCGCACACCGTCGACCACAACAATAGACACGAGAGTGTCGGCAGTCACACGCACGATAATGTCCTGGTGATCAAATACAAGGACAACCTCGACGACGCGTCGATCTTGCAGCAAAGCCGAGAACGTCCTCACCAAACACGCTAGCGCTCGATCATCAACAGCATAAGCACAACGATCGACTTCGAACGTACCCACTGGAGCCTGCCTCACGGTCGACGGGTGACCCGTACCGCGTATCAGCGCGACAGCACGCACGCTACACCCCACCCACCTGATGCAACGCAGTTACAACCAGCCGCCGCAGCAGATACTTCACTCGTGACCGCCGATCAACTCGCAGCGGATCTGGCGCGACTTGACACTTAGGAGCCTCCACCAGCCCGTGAAGGCGTATGCTCATGGCAGCAGGCTCCTCCCAACCGCGTTCCGCCGGTCGCCTACCCGATTCTGGGGCTCCTAGCTACTGAACGACACTCGTCGTCCAGAGAGGAGCATCACATGTCGGACACGCTATTTCCTGACGAGTCATCGGAGCAGACCGAACTGCGTATCGAACGAGCGTGGGAATCACTGCGGACAAGTGCTCGGGACGACCCCGATCGAATTCAGAAGGCTCACGACGTTTACCTCTCGGACCCGACCGACGAGGACTCGTCCTGAGCGTTCTGAATCGCTGGAAGGCAGATCGTACTCACTCTGATGTGGGCCGGTGAACTGCATTTCCCAGCAGGGGCGACGGCGAGGATCCACCCACGTGTGGGGAGACCCTCTCCCGTCGCCCCGACCATCGCACGGTCCGCACCGAATTAAGCTGCGGCGAAGAGAACTTTGAATCGCCCTGGGTTCGTTCCTAGGGGTTTCCGTGACTGGCGGGAGCCGGGCCGGGTGATTCGAGGTCAGCGTGGTGGCTGTTCTCGACCGCGGCGGGAGTCTTGTAGTCGAGTTCGCCGCGGAGGCCCTGCTTGTTCCAGCGGTAGTGGCGGCGCCGGCCGAGCAACTCATGTGCGCAGACACAAGCGTGGGCACAACTAGTTACGAACGATCTGATCTTCCCCCGGTTCCTCGGACGGTTTGATGTGTCGTGTTAGGCAGCCAGGGTGACTGTCGTCGGGACGATTTTCTCGTAGTCGGCCGGGGAGTGGTAGCCCAGCGCGGAGTGTCGGCGGCGGGGGTTGTACCAGGCTTCGATCCAGGAGAACCTCGCCGTCCCCAACTGGCGCCTGGACTGCCAGGGCTGGGTGTCGAGGAGTTCGATCTGCATGCCGGACCAGAAGGATTCCATCATCGCGTTGTCGTAGCAGTCACCGACCGAGCTCATGGAGGCGATCAGGCCGGCTTCGTGGACGCGGGAGGTGAACGCCCAGGAGGCGTATTGAGAACCGTGGTCGGAGTGCATGATCGCCCCGCGGACCCCGAACGGTCGCCAGCGGGCCATCTGCAACGCATCCACGACCAGATCTGCGGTCATCCGGGAGCCGATCGACCACCCGATCGCGAGCCGGCTGTAAGCGTCGAAGACGACGGCGCAGTAGACCTTGCCCTCAACAGTGTGATGCACGGTGATATCGCCCAACCAGAGCCGGTTCGGGCCCGGGACGTGGAAGTTGCGGTTCACCCGGTCTTCGCTGGTGGCCGGTTGGTCCGAGACGGAACTTGCGTCTGACGGCGCCGCCCCAGCCGCGCTCCCGCATGATCCGCTCCACCCGTTTCCGGCCGATCGCAAAGCCGTGGCCCATCCGGAGTTCGGCGTGCATCCGCCTCTAACCGTAGGTGTGGAAGAACGCGCCTTTCTCGGACCGGAGCCGGGCGATGACCGCGGCGATCTCCTCATCGCGCCCCTTCTGGGCCGAGATGTGGTGCTTGGCCCAGGTGTAGCAGCCGGAGCGGGAGACCCCCAACCGCCGGCTGACCGTCGCGACTTTGAACGGGTGCGGGTCCTCGGTCGTCAGCTGCTCGATCAGTCGGAAAAATGTTTCAGGAGCACGTTCTCCTTCGCGAAATACGCCGCCGCGCGTTTCAGGATCTCGTTCTCCGTCTTCAGGCGGCGCACCTCCCGACGCAACCGGACCAGCTCGGCCTGCTCGTCCGCATCCTGGACCGGGACCACTCCAGCGGCTTTCTCTGCCTGCGCTTTGGCGAAGTCGTCCTCCGCCATCTATTTCGAGAGCGCACTGTTGGAGACGCCAAGCTCGCGGGCGACCTGCGACAACAGGCGGTCCCTGATCCGGACTAACTCGATCGCACGAACACGGAACTCCCGAGGGAAACGTCTAGCCATATAGACCAACCTCCCGAACCAATAAGGCCGATGCGAAGTGACCGAAGAAACGGGGGAACACCAAGGCACCTGGAAAGTACAACCGAGGACCAAGGAGCGAATCCAAAGAGCGAATGCACGTAGGCACTTAAGTGGAACGACCTCCGCCGGCCCGGTTTGAAGAGGGTTCCGCGTCAACGTGGTTGCCGCGATCGGATCAGCGGGTGGGGAGTGGCGGCCGATCTCAAACGTCGGGCTGCAGGAACGAAGCGATAGTGTCGGCAACGGCTGCGTGACCTGACATCATCGGCGTGTTGTGGCCGCCCGCGTACCACTCGAGACGCGAACCGGAGATCCCATTATGTAGTTCCTCCGAAAGCGCCGGTGTTGCGTGGGTGTGTGTCCGCCCGCCCAGGACAAGCGTCGGCGCGGTTATCGTGGCGAGTCGACTTCGCGCATCGTAACCATCGGAGGCAGCGCGCTGCCTCCGGAACGCATACACAGGCTGCCGCGGCCTCGGACCGATCGGAATGAATGGCGCGATCGCCATCATCAGGGAGTGCCGATAAGTTGGCATTCGCGCGGAGGTCGATAGCAGTACCAGGCGTCGGACCAGGCATGGGCGGTCAAGTGCCAGCTGCAGGGCGATCCTTCCGCCGAGGGAGTAGCCGAGAACGTCCAAGTGCGCGAGCCCGGACTCCTCTGCGACAGCAGCTGCGTCCGCCGCCATCACCGCGATGGAGTACGGTTCGTCGGGCTTGTCGCTCAGGCCCACGCCGCGGTTGTCGACCGCGATGACGGTAGCGTGCGCGGCTAGCGCTGTCACGAGCAGCGCCATGTCCGCGACGGAGACGCCGAGGCCAGGAATGAACAGCAACGGCAGCCCCGACCCGCTCACCTCGGAGTGAACCGGACCTCTCCGTTATGCGCAAATGGCATAGAACAACGTTAGGTCGTGCTCGAGTCCCGGGCTAAGTCAGGCAAGTGTGGCGGGGAGACAGAGGCCGCGCCATTGCTCAACACGCCCAGGCGGGGACGCCGCACGCGGCGCTGACCTGCTGGGTTTAAGGCCTTTCCGCCGCCCGACCATAGCTCCCTCCCGGTGCTCCGTGCCGGGCTTTCGCGGCGTAGCCTCCTCCGCTGCGCTCCCCCGGTACTCCACGTCCCGGCACTACACACCTCCCACTCGCTCTCGATCACCCGCCGGAAAGGCACTCAAAACGATCGACCTTTGGGAGTGAGTGGGATGCGGGTATTCATCATCGACACCAGCAACATGGCGTCGGAACTGCAAGGCGGACTCATCGGCGTGGAAGGGTCTTCAAATCCGACCGCTGCAGAGAAGCAGGAGTGCGTGGAGACCGTCAGTCCCTACGTGATGGATGGGTGGGCGATCAGCGCGGACCCGAGCACTCCGGTCGGATGGCTTGCCGCGCTCATCGCCGAGGCGGCGTGCGTCCCGTTCGTCAACCTCACCCGACTCGCTCTGGATGAGTCCGCGCAGCAGCTGGCACGCATATAGTCCATCGACCTCCGACCGGCCGCACAGCTTGTCGGCGGTGCGAGAGGGTCGACGGCAGGAACGCATTCGCACGGTCAGATCGCTGCGGATTTCCGACGAGTTTCGAATTTGCGCGCCGAAACCGCCTCGGAAACACAACGTGTAGGTATGAGGGCATTGATTTCGGCAACATCCCGTCGGCACAGCTCGCTCGTTGGGCCATCGAGTGGCCGCGGCACGAGCTGCCAACGCTGCGGGAGGCGGTTATGTCCGCAAGAGGTACGCACCGTAGCGGTCGCGGATTTCACGCCCTTAAGTGACAGCGGTTCGCCCGCTCAAGCTACCGAAGCCTCAAGTCGGACCCAGTCGGCCACCGTTCGCTGTAGAGGGAGCGGTCTCCCGGAAAAGTGCGTGTGCGCGCCTCCTGCGCGCCAAAACGACCCGCGAACCGGAAGTAACAAGTAGAAGGACATTCCATACAAAGGGAAGGACTGCCCAGTTTCGGAAGGTCCAGATGCGGTGCGAGGGAGGTGAGTGCAGGTGCGAGGTGGAGTAGCCAGGTGGAAGCGCGGTCAACAGTCCCACGGCGTCAAGCAAGCGGTCAACTACGCCTTCAGCGGCACCTGTGACGCCACGCTCACCGCCAAAACCGCCGACGGGGTCATCGCCGCCGCCGGCTACGCCGACGCACTGATGACCCGGTACGTCGTGGAGAACGGGGCAATCCGCGACTACCTCATCACCCGAGAGCAGCTCAAGAACTGGGTCGACGGGCTCGACCCCCTCACGGGTGAGCGTCGCGGTCGGGATCTCGAGTCGCCGGTCGCGGATCTGATTCTGGATGCGACGATCAACGCACCCAAGTCGTTCTCGATCGCCGCCATGCTCGACCCCGAACTGGCCGCGGCGTACGAGGACCTCCAAGACCGGCTCCGCGACCGCATCATCAAGCTGTGGCAGGCAGAGCTCAACGCCCGCCGCGGCAGAGGCGGCGCCACCCGGGAGGACCTGGCCCGGGTTGAGGTCGTCGAGCTCCGGCATGAGCGCTCCCGCTCGTTGGATCCGCACAAGCACCGCCATCTCTGGCTGAACGTCAAAGTCCAAGGCACCGACGGCAAGTGGTCCAACATCGACACCCGGGTCGCGTTGCGGTTCCAGAACGTGATCAACGCCGAAGGCGACCTTGCCTCCCGCACCGACCCGGCATGGATCAACGCGCTTGCCGCCAAAGGGTTCGCCCTCAATGAGGACGGGGAGATCGCGGAACTGCAGCACCTGGTGCGGCCGCTATCCAAGCGGTCCGCGCAGATCGCAGCCAACAAGGCCACCCGGTTCGCCTGGTGGAAGCAACGGCACCCTGGCCAGGAGCCCTCCCACGATGTACTCAGTAAGATCGACCACTGGGCGTGGGCTGTCGGCCGACCCAACAAACCCGGCGACCTGGACGAAGACGACTGGGGTGCTCTCGTCCGGGAAGAACTCTTTGCCGCCGACCCCACACTCGGCATGCAACGCTCTCCTGCGCGGCTGGCTAGCGTCGTCGTTCAGGATCTCGACATTGAGTTGCTGGCAGCCAAGGCAGTCGTCGACGCGGACGCCCGCTCGACCGGCAGCGGTGGCCGCTTCAGCATCATTGACGTTCGGGCCGGTGCTCTCCGCGCGATAGCCGCGAGCGGCGTAATCGCCGACCGCGACGAACTCGCCGACCTCGCTGAGGAAGTCGTCGCACATTCACAGACAGTCACACTGATCTCCGAACCGAACGCGCCGAAGCACGTAAAACACCTCATGGCGGTCTCCACCGCCACACTGAAGGCCAGCCTCGCGCAGAAGGTCGACGCGCTCTCCGCACCCGGGCAGATCCTTGACACAGAAGTGGTCACCGCGATCGGCCGCGCGGTTGAGCCCGCTCGAACCCTCGACGGCGAGCAGCTCGCTGGTGCAGCTGCGATCGGCGGCACCTCCCGCAACGTCGTCATTTCCGGGCCGGCGGGCACCGGCAAGACCACGATGCTCAAGATAGCCGGCGCTGCGCTTCGGCGTCGCGGCCAAAACATGATCATCGTCGCCCCAACCAAAAAGGCTTCCGCTGTAGCGGGACGCGAAACTATGAGCTCGTCGTCATCCCTTCACCAGCTTCTTCACGACTACGGATGGCGCTGGGCGACCGCCGCGTCTGGCGCAACTGAATGGCGGCGGCTCTCGATCGGCGAGGGCGACACGGCGTCGGGTGGCACCTATCGCGGCCCCCGGATCAGCATCAACCCCGGGGATCGCATCGTCGTTGACGAGGCGGGCATGCTTGACCTCGAGGCCGCGTCCGCACTTCTCGATGTCGTACATTCCACTGGCGCATGTGTCGCTCTGATCGGGGATCAGCGGCAGGCCTTACCAGTCGGGCATTCGGGCGCGATGGCGCTTTTCTGGCGTCGTTCGCTCCGGCATGTGGAACTCACGACTACTCACCGTTTCAAGGATCCAGAGTGGGGCGATCTTACGATGCGACTTCGAGAGCCAAGGAGCGAAGACGGAATGCGCGATGTGGCTGATGACCTGATCCGCACCAACCACGTCGTGATGACAAACAGCGACGTCGAAGCGCGTGAAGCGATGGTCGATGGATGGTTCGATGCGGTACGGCGCCGCGAGACGATTTCACTGGTGACCGCTACCCATACGGAAGCGCAGGAGATTAGCGAGGCCATCCAGAACCGACGGATCGAGTCCGGGGCAATATCCACCGCGGTCGCTATGTCCGGGCAATCAGGTCAAGCGATCTTCGTTGGGGACGTAGTCCAGACCCGACGCAACGACAGCTTCGCTGACGTCCAGAACCGCCAGAACTGGGTCGTGAAGTCAATCGGCGAAGATCACGTGATCCTCGCGGCGAGCGCCGACACGACCGACCTGCGGAAGGTCAGCCTCGCTTACGCCGAAGCCCACATCCATCTCGCATATGCAACGACCGTCTACGGAGTCCAAGGCGAGACAACGGACCGATCGCTCGTGGGACCTGGCGTCGATGCTGCCGGCTTGTATGTCGGTCTCACCCGCGGCAAGGCACACAACGCAGCGGTCCTCGTGGCTCCGACACCTGGCTCCGCAAAGTCGCAACTCGTCGAGATGATGCAACGCGAAACCGTGGAGGAGACCATTGAGAAGTCGCGTGCAGCGGCACATACCGAACTCCGACGAGCTGCGCAGTCCACCACCGGACCGATCGTCACGGCGAACGATCGCCTGCTGACGTCGGTTGGCATGGAATGACCAGGCCTGTCGCCCTATCGGGCGAGACCAGTCGAATACAGCTCGCGCCCGAGCAGGTTGCCTCCATCCAGGGTTGCACCCTGGGGATCGAATCCGAAGATTGCGACGCCGAGTTCATCGGCCCTATCAACGGCCTGTGGGAGCACGCCATAACGAACGAAGATCAATCCTCGTCGTCCGTCGGCCGCCGAAACCGACGCCGCTCTGGTCACCTTAGCGACGTCGAGATTGCCGCGCTGATTGTCGACCCACGCCAGGTAGCCCGCACTGTAGAGGTCGCATACCTGAACTGCAGCCCCGGAGGCCATGACGGTGTCTACAGCGCCGAGGTAGATCATCCACTCGCGGCACAGTTCGATTGCTTCATCGTCCGAAGCACCCCAAGGCTTCGGCTCCGGAGGCTGCCGTTCCACAAGACCAGTCTGCCCGAGACCTCTGTCCTCGCTAATTGTGAGCTATCTCCGGAACACAGCATGTCGGCGCTCGCGCGTAGCCTGACGCCGCCCACCTCATCGCGGCGTAGTGCCACGATCGGCGATTGGAGCTGACGTTATGGGGAGCATTCACGCATACGAAACCGCAAGCGGCAAGCGTTACCGCGTCCAGTACAGAACTCCCGAGCGCGACCTCACAGGCAAGCGCGGCTTCCGAACGAAACGAGATGCCGAGCTCTTCCTGGCCTCCGTCGAAGTCGCGAAGGCTCGAGGCGAGTTCGTCGACGCGCGAGCTTCACGATCAACGATCAGCGCCCTCGGCACCGAATGGCTGGCCAACCAGCACCATCTCAAGCCCTCGTCGCTCCGCCCTGTCGAGATCGCCTGGCGACTGCACGTCGAACCCAAATGGGGAAGCCGGCGGGTGGGCGAGATCCGACATTCGGAGGTCCAAAACTGGGTCACCGCCTTTACTAAGGGCGATGGCAAACCGCGCTCCGCGACAACTGTCCTCCGCGCCTACGGCGTCCTCGCCGGAATTCTTGACACGGCCGTGATGGATCGCAGAATCCCGTCGAACCCGGCACGCGGCGTCAACCTTCCTCGGAAGCTCAAGGGGAAACACAAGTACCTCAGCCACGCGCAAGTGGATCTACTCGCGGAGAATGCAAAGAAGCATCGGACCATGGTTCTGTTTCTCGCCTATACCGGGCTGCGATGGGGCGAAGCAACTGCTCTCCGAGTCCGCGATCTTGATCTGGACCGACGTCGTGTAGACGTGCACGAGAATGCGGTGGAGGTGTCGGGCACGATCCATGTGGGAACACCAAAGACCGGCGAAGCTCGCAGCGTCCCTTTCCCGCCGTTCCTCACCCAGCCATTGAAGGAACTGACTTCGAACAAGGAGCCGACTCAGCTGCTCTTTGGCAATGGATTAAGCCACTTACATCAGCCGGATCGGCGGCGTGGCTGGTACGTCTCAGCGATCGCTAGATCACAAGCCCAAGACTCAGAATTTCCGCGGGTCACAATTCACGACCTCAGGCATACGGCGGCAAGCCTCGCGATCAGCGCGGGCGCGAATGTCAAGGCGGTTCAGCGAATGCTTGGACACTCGTCCGCGGCTATGACCCTCGATACCTATGCTGACCTGTTTGACGACGATCTGGACGCAGTAGCGGTCGCGCTGGACCACGCGCGAACTTCTGCTCGTGGGAAGTAGACCTCTGCTATTCCTCATCCTCTTCGTCCGCCACAGCACTGATACGGCGTTCAATCTCATCGGCACCATTTGAAAAGGCACGTTTGAGGTACTCGTTCATCTCTTGTTCAGCTGCAGCTCGGCAAGCCGACAATGCATTTTCGAGATCGGCCGAACGCCCGCCTTCGGTCGACCAAGACCACGGCGTAATTCCAGCTCTGATGCCGTTTTCGACCTCGTCCAGTCTGTCGACCTCTTTGGCGCGATTCAGCATTGCTCGAGCGAGATCTGGGTTCTTGGTCACCCACATGCTCGTGAAGTGCAACGCTGCGGAAAGCGCAACAAGCTGATCCCCAGACATCAGGGATGCTCGGGACAGCAAAGCCTGGGCAAGGCCCCCATGTAAGCCATCAGCCAAGAGCATCTGAACCACACGGTTGGTCAGGACCTGCGGGAGGGTGGCGCGTTCCAGGAGCCAATCAGCCACTCCCTGGGGATCGATCGAGAGGACCTCGTCCAATGAATCCAGGGAGTATGGAACACTCGCGCCGCTCTTCTCCAAGTGTTCGAGTGCGATCTGGGGCCGGCGCTTCGCCGCTTCGCCGAACACGAAGGACGCGCCGTAGTCGTCCAATCCCGCCAGCTCGCACACAGCGAGGACAGCCAGGGTGTCGCGCTCGTCGAGCGCTGAGATCCAAGCCGTACCATCTAGGAAACCAAAGACCGAAACGAGCGCGCGCGCAGTTGACTGATCGAGGCCTGCCCGGAGTAGGTACGGGAGTACTTCCGCGGGCGAATCCTGCATCGCCTTCGCGTGCGCAAGTATGAATTCGGGGCGAGCTTCGGCATCGCCATCAAGTAGACCGGCTCGGACGGAGTCCGCAATCCCAGGATCCTTGATCCACTCCCCGTGCGCTGCTGCCACTGCAAACGCTCGCTGGACGTAGGAACTGGAAGGTAAGTGCTGGAAGAACGAGTCAAATCCTTTGCGATCGAGTTCACGCCAGTTCGAGAGGAGTATGTCCAAACCAGGCCCTAGTTCGCTGGACTCGCGCGCGATTACTGCCTTTGCGAAGTCAGCCGTCGACTCTGGATGGTGTTCGACGACCCACGCGTAGGCTCGATGGGCCGTTGCACGAGTTTGAGGGCCAGTCGAATTGATGTCGATCAGTTCTGCGAGAACCGCCTCCAAGAATTGCTCGGTTGAATTGGAACGCCAAAGCGCGTCCAGCGCAGCGTACCCGCGATTCGTGCTCGATTCGCGACGACGAGTAATCCGCGTCATGACCTCGTCCTCGACCGCGTAAGCCGCGATCGCTTGATCCAAGCTCTTTCCACGGAGATGAGCGGACCCGAATCCCTCCCCGGACATCAGAAACTCTGCGAGATCGTCCTCAAGGCGTTCGTCAAGGTCGATTTTGACTTCGATCGCGGCGCGCCGCACGTCGTTCACGTGACCAAACTCGGAAGTCCATCCGAGGGCCCTACTGATTAGGCGTCTCACCGCAGCAGAACGCGTTCCTACCGCTATCTCTCGTAGCAGAGCGATGCTTTCGAGGTCGTCGGAAGCCCAGGAGGATAGTTCTTCCGGGGAGGCTTGTCGACCTAGGAGTCCACCCGGTTCTCTGATGGCAACGCGGAGGATCTCGACGATCTCGGCGGCAACAGATGGCCCCTCCTCATTAGCGCGACGACGAAGCAACTCCCGCAACTTCGCGCGAACTTCATGGGCCCACTCGGGGTTCACAGTGATGCTCTGCATAGTGATTTCCCGCCGACTGGACATAAAAGTGCGCAGCCCTTCCTTCGCAACCAGCGATTTCGACGGAAACAGCGGGCTATGCGTGTCGTCGGCCCCGGCGCGCCAGTCCGCCATGCAAGCGATGACCCGTTCAGGAAAAGTCGGATCAGGGAGCTCGACGAGATTCGTAAGCTTCTCCGTTAGGACTCGGACCGGATGATCACTACTCCGGTTCGCCGGATCAGTGTCTCGGCGAGCAAGCTGCCAAAGGCGATTCGCCGCTTCCTCTAGGAGATCGTGTGCCCGGGCAGCCACTCCTCCATAGAGGGGCGCAAGTTGCTTCCACACGTCATGGCGTGTTGAGCGGCCCCACCAGCCGTCATCCTCTGACGTAGCACTATGCGGTGATTCCGCGGCCAACACCTCCGGGTCGAGAGAATCCAACCGCTTCCAGATGAGCTCAAGCAAATCGAAAAGCCGCCGTGGCTGAGTAAAAATCAAGGGGCGAAGGCGAGCCGTGAGCGCCTTCAGACCGTCGAGGTTCGCGCCTTCAACTTCTCCAACAATGAGGTTCCAAACATTCCCGAAGACTGAGGGCCTTCCACGTTCCTGGAGTCTCCAGTCCAATGCCGCAAGGCGAACTACAAGCTCCCATCCAAAGACGGAGCCCATTTCCTGCCAGAGATCTGCGACAAACGAGGTCACGGTGTTTCCGACTACGGCTTCGGCCTCGAGCACTTGGTCGGCGAGTATCTCGGGAACGACTCGCAACGTACCGTGATCGCCGATGACGATGCCCGCGGTTCGCAAAACTTCCACAATACGCAAGAACTGGGTCGTGCTGACGCTCGACGCCCTAGCCAAGGCCGATATCTGAGGCTCAGTCTCCATGGCCGAGCCAGCCGCGGAGATCGTCGCCATAACTCGCCGAAGTTCTTCCGAAGAAAAGCCCCTAATCCCTCCCACTTGAAGTTCCTCGTATCGCGCCATCACCGCCTGTCGCAAGCTGTCGTCTAGGGCGACCGGGCCAGCGAGCTCGCCCATCTGGAACAGGTTGAGCGTCAATACGGGGAGGTACGGAGTCTCTTGCGCTTGCAGAAGCAGAAACTCGCGCATGCCGTCTGGAAGTTCCAGATCTTCCGCAACCGAATCAACGAGCTGTCGTGCTGCACGCCGGCTAAGGGGCTGCAATTGCACCTGCACGATTTCGTTTGGTCGAAACCCCGAGCTCAGCAGAACGGTACGAACGGAATCAACACCAACACCTCGCGCACCGATTACGAGTTGAGTATCGGGGTTGGCGCGGACGAAATTGACCAGTTGACGCAGTTGGTCGGCATCTAGATGCGCGTCGTCGATCACCACTACGAGTGGAACAAGCGGCAACTCAGCGATGGCTTGAGAGTCGATCTTCATGCCCGGCGACAGCCACAGTACTGGAACACCGGGCTCTCTGGCGGTGAACGCAGTCATCGCCTCGATCAGCAGACGAGTCTTTCCGCTACCGCCGTCGCCAGAGACGACAATCACGGGCGACCATCCAACCGTCCGATCTAGCGCCTTCTCGATGTCATCCCGTTCGGGCTCTCGGCCGGCAAACACACCAAGGTCGTTCAGTGGATCCCTAGCGTCCTCTCGCGATTTCTGAATCGCATCAACGCTGAGGAATGAGTCTTGACCGGGCACCTGCAAGAAGCGACGTCGAATCGCGGGACCCCAGGTCCTATCGAGAACATCTCTTTGGAAGTGAAGCGGGAGCTCCCTCAGCATGTTGCCCAGGTCGCGACGATCCCACAGCTGCCACTCCGGAAATTCCTGCATGGCCGATCGCGCTCTGCTTGAGGCGTCACCCGAGTAGACCAGGTAGTACTCGTCCGCGAGGAACGTGCATTCCCCTACGAAGTGGCGAACGTCCGAAGCTGTCAGGTTGTCGAGTCTTTTCACCTGCCATGCCGCCGCAGCTCCGTCGCTCCAGCGACCGACGAAGTCGATGCCATCCTGCTTGTCACCTCGACGACCCCACCTCGCAACATGAACAACCCTCCGCGGCACAAGGGCACTGCGATGAGCATGTAGTAATGCCTCAACGAAATCTTCGAACGCCGCCGGGTCGAGAGAGGGCGTTGGCAACAATTCTGGATCTCGGGTGTCGAGCGGATCAGCCGAATCACTTGAGCTCACGTTGTTCATTCTGGAGGCTGGCCGGGTCCCGTTGCCAGACGTGCGCGGCGAGCCAGCGTACCGACCGGTACCCGTTGGCCAGCCTGCGGATGGGTGAGTCTGCTGGCCCACTAGCCTTGGTGCGGGACTTCGTCACGCGGAACAAAGGACGTGGATGTTTAGCTTTTTGGTGGGTGTGAACGAGGGCGTCGTGCCCGCGGGGCGCCTTCTTGAATATACGGAAGATCATCTGAAGGTGACTCTGGGATCTGACCTATCGGCCTTGCAGAATCTTCCTGCATTGTCGATGCCGGAAGTCGGTGATGGTACCGCCGAACAAGTAGCCCAAGTCGGCCGAATCTCGCACCTTCGCGCCGCAGGACGAAACCACACGTTCACTTTCACGGCAAACCCAAATGTCGAGCCAATCCCATCGACGATCATCCAAGACCTGGCTAGCCGGCTGAACGTCACTTCATGGGAGTTCAGTCGCACACATTTCGCCGTCAAGGACGTCGACCTGTTCGAGGTATTGCTGGAGCATCATTCCGAGAGCATCGCGGGACGCACGCAAGCATCAGGCGCAGTGAAGTTCCCAGTGAATACGCCGCGCGATCCGTCACTCGTTGCTGTGATGATGCCGTTCTCGCCGACGTTCGACTCGATCTACGAAACGATCGAGTCCGCGGTAGGCGACGTGGGCCTGACATGCGCGCGAGCGGATGACATCTGGATCCACGATCATGTGATGGACGACGTGCTCTCGCTGCTGTGGCGGTCTCAAATCGTCGTCGCAGACCTTACGGGCCGAAACACCAATGTCTTTTACGAAACCGGGCTGGCCCATGCTCTGTCGCGTCCGACCGTTCTTCTGACTCAGGAACCGAACGATGTCCCCTTCGATCTCAGGGCTATCCGGTACCTCAAGTACGGAGTGGGCACTAGGGACCGTGCGATGCTACGCCAACAACTCGGTGAGCGGCTACGGACCCTGACCAACACGAGATAAGTGCACGGTACAAAATCGGCAGCCTGTCGAATGTAGTCAAAATGTAGTCAAACGCCCGATTCCGGGAAAGCGAAAACCCCCGGATCCCTTGTAAACACTGGGATCGCGGGGGCTTGCACGTGGCGGTACCGGTGGGATTTGAACCCACGGTGGGCTTTCACCCACACAACTTTTCGAGAGTTGCACCTTCGGCCGCTCGGACACGGTACCGCAGACTATCGTACGCGATTCGGGCGGCCGTCTCCAATCGGGCGATGCCTCACCGGGCGGTGTGCTTCGTCACTGCGCGCCCCAGCTCGTTCTCGAGCCACGGGCCGAGCAGCGTCAGCCCCGCGACCGAGAAGTGGATGCCATCTCGGTACAGGGCCTGGCCCTCTCCAGTGTCGACGGCGCACTTCCCGGCCGGGCACAGGCCCTTCTCCAGGTCGAGGAGGCCGATGTTGCCGTGGCGCGCCGCAGCGTCGGTGGCGGCACGGTTCTTGCAGTCGAGGCGCTCCCGGGTGATCATCTCGTCCCCGTCACGGACGCGGTCCGTCGAGACGAGGATGACGGGAGGCTGCCGGGCGGAATCGCCGATCGCAGCGATGGCATCCAGCTGAGCGGCGTACCGCTCCTGCCAGGCCGGGCTGCAGGGGCCGACCCACTCGCCGCCGATGAGCTGGTCGTTCGCGTCCCAGAGGTTGTGGATCAGGTAGACGTCGGGCGGATTCGCCTCCGACTCGGCACGGAGCTCCGACTGCCAGTGCGGGCAGAACTCGCCTCGCGCGATCGCCCCCTGGCTGTTGCGGGCGTTCTCGGTCTCCAGGATCCCGCAGCCGCCGAACGAGAGATCCACCGCCGACACGCCGCCCGAGCCGTAGCTCGTCAGAGCCTCGAACATGTTCCCGGCCACCGAATCGCCGACGATCGCGACCCTCAGCGGACCCCCGCCGTGTCCCTTCGGCAGCGCTGTCGGCTTGCTCACGGCCAGAGGGCCGCCGGTCGACGACGTGGGGGTGGGGTTCCCGGCGAAACCGCTCTTCGGCCGGCTCTGCTCCAGGGCGAGCAGGTGCGACTTCGGGTGGCCCGCCCGCTCCGCGGGCAGCAGCCACGCCGCGGCGAGCACCGCACCGAAGGCGATGACGATGGTGAGCGTCGCGGCGAGCGGCCGCCACTTCTTCGTCCGAAGCGGCTCGGTGATCAGGTGGTGCAGCACGACGGAGGCAAGCCACGTGGCGACGCCGCCCACGGCGAAGAGCGCGAGCGGGGCCATCGTTCCCTTCGCCTGCTGCTGCAACATCCAGAAGACGGGAAGGTGCAGCAGGAACATGGAGTAGGACACGACGCCGATCGCCACGAACGGCCGCCACGCGAAGATCCTGCCCAGCGGGTTGGCGGGAAGGCACAGGGTCGCGACGAACAGCCCGGCGGCCACGGCGACCGCGGCGAACCCTCCGCGGTAGAGCCACGGGTCGCGGTAGGTCTCGGTCAGAACGCTGGCGGCGAGGACCGCGACGAGCGACAGCACGGACGCCGCCGTGATCGCGACACGGGCATATCGCGACGACTCCGCCCCGGCCCACACTGGGGCGCGTTGGCGTACCCAGACGACGGCGCCGGCGAACGCCGCCCCGGCCACGAAGGCGACCGCCCGCGCGTCCGTGCCCAGGTAGAGGCGGTCGACGTTGGACCCGTCGAAGAGGAGCGGAGCCACGGCACCGGCGACGACCACCAGGGAGAAGAGGGCGATCGCGAGACGACCGGGATGCCGGCGGCAGGCCGGCCATAGGCCGGCCAGGAGCAACGGCCAGACGATGTAGAACTGCTCGGTCGCCGAGAGCGACCACATCTGACCCAGAGGCACCAGCGCGCCGGAGTCCTGCTGATAGGCGATGTCCGCGCCGAGCTGCTGCCAGTTCGCCAGCTGGAGCACCGACGCGATGGCGGTGGCGCCGGCATCCCGGATCTCGCGCAGCGACCCGGCCCACCAGAGGACGACGAGCACTGTCAGCAGCGTCACCGCGAGACCGGGGAGGAGGCGCTTCGCACGCCGTGCGTAGAAGCGGCCGAAGCGGATACGGCCCGTCGCCTCGACCTCGCGGATCAAGAGGAAGGTGATCAGGAAGCCGGAGATCACGAAGAAGACGTCGACGCCGAAGAGACCTCGCTCCGACCAGCCCGAATGGTAGAGCAGGACCGACACGATGGCGATCCCGCGGGCGCCGTCGACGCCGCGGAAGTGCTCGGTCGGCGGGCGACGGCGGGCACGGCGGGTCGGCGGGTCGGGGAGGACCGCGGTCTCGACCTCATGGGTAGTGCTCATTCTTCTCCTGCTCCGGCCCGCACTCGCTGCGAAGGGTTCTGCCCCCTTCTAGAGACGACCGTGAGAACGGTTGCGTGACGCGGCCGTCCCGTCAGCGGTCCGGGGTACAGTTCCGTGCATGAGAGCATCCGGCCGTATCCTCGCGGCGCTGACAGGCCTGGCGATAGGCACTGCACTGGCCGCGGTGGGGTGGCAGCGGGTGCAGGCCAAGCGTGCGGCGGTCGCGGAGGGGCGGGTGCGCCTCAACGAGATGCTGCCCGTGCACTCGAAGTGGTGGCGCGATGCGGCCAACGACCCCGGCGAGCTCCTGTACGTGGCGATCGGCGACAGCGCGGCGCAGGGGATCGGGGCGTCGGCGCCCAAGAACGGCTACGTCGGCGTCATCGCCGACCACGTGCGCGCGGTCACCGGCCGTACGGTCCGGGTCGTCAACCTGTCCGTCTCCGGTGCGACGGTCGCCCTCGCCGTCGCCGACCAGCTGCCGAAGTTCACTTCGCTCCGGCCGGACATCGTCACCGTCTCCATCGGCGCCAACGACATCGCTGCGTTCGACCCGGAGCGGTTCCGAGCGGGACTGCGGGCCGTGTTCGCCGCCGTGCCCGACCACGCGATCGTCGCCGACCTTCCCTACTTCTACCTGCCGTGGAACGAGAGGCTCGTCGCGGAGGGCAACCGCATCCTGCGTGAAGAGGCCGAGGCGCGCGGGCTGCAGGTCGTGCCCCTGCACGCGACCATGCGCCGGCAGGGGCTGCGCGGCGCGTTCACGCAGTTCGCCGAAGACCTGTTCCACCCCAACGACCACGGCTACCGGGTGTGGGCCTCGGCGTTCCTCCCCGCCGTCACCGCCCGCGCGCGGGCGCTCTACCCGCGCACCGGCGAGCCCGCCGAGCGCACCGCGGAGCCGCTCAGCGCCTGACGCCGGCCGGCGCCACGTGCGACAGGATGCGGTCCCACGTCGGCGCGACGACCAGATGGCCGACGCCAGGGACCATCTCCATCCGCGCGTCAGGAAGCGCCCGCTGATACCAGGCAGCGTGCGCGTGGCCCGCGACGGCATCCGCCTGGCCCGCGACCACCAGCGTCTTCGCCGTCACATCGGCGAGGTCGAAGCCCCAGGGACGCGCGGTGTAGCTCAGGATGTCATCCGCCACGCCCACAGTGCACTGGCGGAACGCATCCTTCAGCATCCGGCCGAGCCGGTCGTGCAGGCCGGGACGCGTCAGCACCTGCTGGTCGACGGCGCCGATGCCGAGCAGGTCGAGCGGCACCTCCCCCGGCTCGGAGGCGGCCGCCACGGCGTCCGCCTGCGGCTGCAGCATCCCGCTGAGCTGCGACCGCGCATCGTCCGGCGCCATCGCGGCCAGCCGGTCGGACATCGCCTGGAGCTGCGGCTCGATCCACGGCACCGCCTCGTTCGGCGCGGGCGTTCCGACGATGGCGACGCGGTCCACCAGCTGCGGGTGCCGCGCGGCGAGCGCGAGCGCCACGCGTCCCCCGGCCGACCAGCCGACGACGCCGACCGTGTGCGGACGGCTAACCCCGATGACCGACTCGGACACCACGACGGACCGCAGGTACTCGGCGATGTCGTCCGCGGCGCGCGTGATGCTGGGCCAGGTGCCCGCCGGCCACGGCTCGCTCGACCCGTAACCCGGGCGGTCGATGGCGACGATGTGGGCGCGGCGCTCGGCGGACGCGTCAGGGTCGGGATCGAACATCGAGGAGCCGGGAGCGGGGTGGCAGAACACCACCAGGCGCTCGGCGTCGGGGTCGCCGAAGGCGGTGAGTCCGACGACGCGGCCGGAACGGAGGGTGAAGGTGCGGTCAGCCATGGCGCCCATTGTGCCCGCGACGGACGGTGCGCAGAAGTGCCCACAGGCGGTCGTTGCCGGGCGATCTCCACAGCCGCCGCGATCCTCCCTCCGATGACGGTGGCTGCCCGTAGTGTTGAGCCCGATCGAGGAGGGGAGGTGCCGTGGCGAAGGCGTCCGTCAACTATCGCTGTTCCGAGTGCGGCTGGTCGACCGCGAAGTGGGTGGGCCGGTGCTCCGAGTGCGACGCGTGGGGCACGCTCGCCGAGCAGGCGCAGCCCACGGGGGTGCTCCGCGCCCTCAAGCCGGTGACCATCGCCGCAGGCCGTGAGGCCCGCGCGATCACCGACATCCGCGCCGACGGCGTCGACCGGCGACCGAGCGGAATCGGAGAGTTCGACCGGGTACTCGGCGGCGGCATCGTCCCGGGCGCGGCCATCCTGCTCAGCGGTGAGCCGGGCGTGGGCAAGTCGACGCTGCTGCTCGAGGTGGCCTCCCGCGCAGCACGCGCGCGCAACCGGGTGCTCTACGTCAGCGCAGAGGAGTCGGTGAGCCAGGTGCGGATGCGCGCCGAGCGCACCGGGGCCGTGCACGACTCGCTCTACCTGGCGTCCGAGACCGACCTGGCCACGATCGTCGCGCAGATCGACGCGGTCGACCCGGCGCTCGTGATCGTCGACTCCGTCCAGACGGTGTCCAGCGGGTCCACCGAGGGCATCGCCGGCGGTCCGAGTCAGGTGCGCGAGGTCGCGAGCACGCTCATCCGGGTCGCCAAAGAGCGAGACCTTCCCATCGTCATCGTCGGGCACGTGACGAAAGACGGCTCGATCGCCGGCCCTCGGCTGCTCGAACACCTGGTGGATGTGGTGTGCCAGTTCGAGGGCGACCGCCAGACCGCTCTCCGCTTCGTCCGCGCCCTCAAGAACCGCTTCGGCCCCACCGACGAGGTCGGCTGCTTCGAGATGGCCGGAGACGGCATCGCCGAGGTGCCCGACCCGAGCGGGCTCTTCCTCAGCCGCAGCACGACGCCCGTGTCCGGCACCTGCGTGACCGTGGCGATGGAGGGCCGGCGCCCCCTTCCCGTCGAAGTGCAGGCGCTCGTCGTCGCGACGACGGCGCCCAACCCGCGCCGGGTCACCAACGGCGTCGACGCGTCCCGCGTCGCCATGCTGCTCGCCGTGCTCGAACGCAGGGCAGGCATCAAGCTCGGCGACAAAGACGTGTACGTCTCCACGGTCGGCGGAGTGCGGCTCAACGAGCCGGGTGCCGACCTCGCCATCGCGCTGGCCATCGCGTCGGCCGCGACCGACCGCGCCATCCCGCACACCCTGGCGGCCTTCGGCGAGATCAGCCTCGCCGGCGAGGTCCGGCCGGTCGTCAGCGGCAAGCAGCGCACGGCGGAGGCCGCACGGCTCGGGTTCGCGACCCGGGTCGACGACCGCAGCGCGTCCATCCGCGAGGCGCTCCGGCTCGCCTTCACCGCAGCGTCGACGGATCGCGAACGGGAGCTCGACGCGGCATTCTGACGGGACGTGTCGAATCCGTGCCCGGCCGTTCGACGCTCCGGTACGAGACAGAATCGACCCAACGACCGGAAGGACAGCCCGATGCCGCTCTACGCCGTCTTCATCCACTCCGACCCGAACGCCGAGCACGACGCGGCCGAGCTCGCCGAGCACGACCGGCACTCCGATGACCTCATCCGCGCGGGGGCGCTGGTCGCCGCCTACGCGCTCACCCCGCCCGAGACGGCCCGCTCCCTCCGCGCCGACGGCGAGACCGACGGCCCCTACACCGAGAGCAAGGAGCTGATCGCGGGCATCGGCATCCTTGAGGCGGCCGACCGGGAGGCCGCGCTCGCGCTCGCACGACAGAACCCGGCCATGCGCCACGGCTCCGGCGTCGAGGTGCGCGAGATCGCGGGCGCCTACCTCCGGGAGACCGGCGCCGCTGGCCCGACCGGTGTCACTGCAGGATGAACTGCTTCGTCTGCGAGCTCTTCACTCCCGAGACGCTCGTCTCCAGGTGATACGAGGCGCCGCCTGCGGGAACCTGCGGGCGCTGCGCCTGACACGTCGACGGGTCGGAGCGGGTGCGGTCCCAGGTGATCGGCGCCTGCGACGAGATGGTCTTGCCGGGCTCCAGCAGCACCTCGGCGTCCACCTTGTCGGTCTGGCAGTCCGTCGACTTCCAGTAGACCTCCGAACCGCTGGTGATCGTGAACGCCTGCTTCGCCGTCCCGGCATCGATGGTGCACGCCGCCGAACCCGTGTTGGTGAGCGCCACCGAGAGCTGCGGCAGCTCACCTGCGGCATACACGTCCTTGTCGGTGACGGCCTCCACCTTCACGTCGCCCGGCGCGCACGGCTTGCCGTCGGCGCTCGCGCTGCTGGTCGGGATGCTCGTCGCAGCAGCCGGCGTAGTGGTCGAGGCGGGCACGGGCTGCTTCTTCGCGGGCTCGCCGCCGGCGGAACCGGGGCGCACCACGATGAGGACGATGACGACGACGACGGCGACCAGTCCGATGAGGACGATGAGCCGGCGACGCCAGTAGACGCTGCTCGGCTGCGGGCCGACCGGGTTCTTGAACGTCGACATGCCCGCACTATAGCCAGGGGCCCGCGACACGCCGGGCAGGCGCGCCCGGCCGTCAGAGCATGCTCAGAGGTGCTTGATCATCCGGGTGTTGCCGAGCGTGTTCGGCTTCACCCTGGCGAGGTCGAGGAACTCGGCGACGCCCTCGTCGTGGGAGCGCAGCAACTCGGCGTACAGGGCGGGGTCGACGGTGGCCTCCCCCATGTCCTCGAAGCCGTTTCGGCCAAAGAAGCCCACCTCGAACGTCAAGCAGAACAGCCGGTCGAGCCCGAGGTCGCGGGCGTCCGACTCCAGCCTGCCGAGCAGTGCGCGACCGACGCCGCGGCCCAGCCACTCCTCCGCCACCGCGAGGGTGCGCACCTCGCCGAGGTCGCTCCACATCACGTGCAGCGCACCGCACCCGATCAGCCGGCCGTCGGCGTCCTGGGCGACCCGGAACTCCTGCACCGACTCGTAGAGGGTCACCATCTCCTTGCCGAGCAGGATGCGTCGCTGGACCAGCGGCTCCACCAGCTGCTGGATGCGGGGCACGTCACTCGTCCGCGCCCGCCGGATGCTGAACCCTGGCCCGCTGTCACTCACCGCTCCAGCCTACCGAGCGACGGGAGCCGTCCCGCGCCGCGGCCCAGGACTCACGGCTGCACGATCGGGAACCAAAGCGGGAACTCGTCCAGCATCCCGAACAGCCGGTCCACCGCCGCGCGGTCGCCCTCGACGGTCGCCTCGCCCGCGCTCACGAGGTCGTCGAGCGAGCGGCCGCCGAACAGGGCCGCGGCGAGCGTCGCCTTGTCCGACGAGACGCGGGCGGCCGTCCCGTCGAGCGATGCGTCGCGGGTGTAGACGAGCACGCCGTTGCGCACCTCCAGCAGGAAGGGCGCGGAGCCGCCGTCTGCGTCGGTGACCGTCCACCCCAGCGCGAACGGCTCGTCGCCCGTGCGGCCGGCGTCGAGCTTGATGCCGGCGAAGTCGAGGATCATCTCCGGCGACATCGCCGCGAAGACGTCCGTGGTCGCGAGCTGGATCTCACCCAGGTTTCGGACCCCGTTGCGCAGCTCGAGCGCGCCCATGAGGTACTCGTTGCGCCAGGTCGGGTTCTCGGACTGGTACCCGAGCTGCTCGAACGCGTCGGCCTGCAGCAGTGCCGCCGCCCTGTTCGCCGGATCCGCGAAGACGACGTGGGTGAGCACCTCGGCCACCCAGCGGTAGTCGCCGGCGTCGTATGCCGCGCGCGCCTTCTCGATCACGGCATCCGCTCCGCCCATGAACTCGACGTAGCGCGGGCCTGCCTCGCTCGGCGGGAGCTGGTCGAGGTGCGCGGGATGCGAGTCGTACCAGCCCAGGTAGCGCTGGTAGACGGCCTTGGCGTTGTGGCTGAGCGAGCCGTAGTACCCGTGGCTGTACCACTCGCGGTCGAGGCCGGCGGGCAGGCGCAGCTCCTCCGCGATCTCCGTCATCGTCAGCCCGCGGTTCGCCAGCCGCAGGCTCTCGTCGTGGATGAACTTGTACAGGTCGCGCTGGTTCGCCAGATACTCGCGGATGTCGGCGGTGCCCCAGCGCGGCCAGCCGTGCTGACCGACCAGGACGTCCGTCTCGTCGCCGAACAGCACGATGGTCTGGTTGAGGGTCTTCCACCAGGTGGCCGCGTCCCGCACCTGCGCTCCGCGCAGCGTGTAGAGGTTGTGCATCAGGTGGTTCGCGTCCTCCGCGACGCAGAGCAGACGCAGCGCGGGGAAGTGGATGAGGAACTCGGCGGGCGCCTCGGTGCCGGGCGCCATCTGGAACGTCATCTCGACCCCGTCGACGGTCCGGGTCTCGCCGGTCTCCCGGACGAGGTCGGACGGGGGCACGAGCGTCGCGCTGCCTCCCGCGCCGAGGGTGTTCGCGAGCCCGGCATCCACCTGTCCGCGGGGCCCTGGGGCGAGGAGCGGGCCGTACATGTACAGGGCGCGGCGCGTCATCGCCGTCCCGGCGTACACGTTCTCGGCCGCGGCTTCGTAGAGGAAGCCTTCGGGTGCGATCACCGGGAAGTCGCCGCCGTGAGCGTCCTCCAGGATGGCGCGAGAGCCGCTGAAGTGGTCGACGTGGCTGTGCGTGTAGACCATCCCGGTCACGGGCCGGTCGCCACGGTGCTCGCGGTACAGGGCGAGGGCGGCGCGTGCGGTCTCGGCGAAGCTCAGCGGGTCGATGACGATGATGCCGGTCTCACCCTCCACGATCGTGATGTTGGCCAGGTCGATGCCGCGCAGCTGGTAGACGCCTTCGGCGACCTCGAACAGCCCGTGATGGTTGTTGACCTGTGCGTGCCGCCACAGGCTGGGATGGACGGTGTCGGGCGCCTCCTCGGAGGCGTTCACGAAGTCGTGCGACGTCAGATCGAGGATGGGCGTGCCGTCGGCGCGGCGGAGCACCGGATCGGAGGGGGCGCCGACGAAACCGCGGGCCGCGTCCTCGTAGTCGCGCCTGTCGCTCAGCGGCAGCCTCCCCCGCGCCGCCCGGTTGGCCGCGCGGGTGTGCTCGGTCGCGTCCTTCGGCATCGTCTCATCCGCATCCGACATCGTCGTCCCCTCAGTCGCGTGATCCTTGCGGCGGGATTTGGCACAAATCGTCGGTATGGCGCCGCTAAGCCCAAGATTTGTGCCAAATCGTCCCGCTTGGGCGTCAGGGTAGGGGACGGAGCAGGCTCGCGGGGAGTACCGGAAAACGCGGAACGGCCGGTGCCCGTCGATGCGGGCACCGGCCGTTCCGGTGGGGCGTTCGTCAGTCGTTCGCGGCGAGGTCCGGCGTCGCAGGTCCGGTGCCGATCGCGGCGGCGGCGTTGATGCCCGCGCCGATCGGCTCCTTGCGGGCCGTCGTCGTGAACACGAAGTCGCCGTCGGCGAAGTCGACGTGGACGTGGTCGCCCGCGTTCAGCTCGCCGTGCAGGATCTTCTCGCTCAGCCGGTCCTCGATCTCGTGCTGCACCGCGCGGCGGAGCGGGCGGGCGCCGAGCGTCGGGTCGAACCCGACCTCGATCAGCCGCTCCTTGGCCGGGACGGTCAGCTCGATGGTCATGTCGCGGTCGAGCAGGCGGGTCGACAGGCGCTTGATGAACAGGTCGACGATCTGCAGCAGCTCGCTCTTGTCGAGCTGCGGGAACACGATGATCTCGTCGACGCGGTTCAGGAACTCGGGCTTGAAGTTCTTCTTCAGCTCCTCGTACACCTTGCCGCGCATCCGGTCGTAACCGGTCTGCGGGTCGCCCTCGATCTGGAACCCGACGGGGCCGCCGGAGATGTCCTTCGTGCCGAGGTTCGTGGTCATGATGATCACGGTGTTCTTGAAGTCGACCACGCGACCCTGACCGTCCGTCAGACGTCCCTCCTCCAGGATCTGGAGCAGCGAGTTGAAGATGTCGGGGTGCGCCTTCTCGATCTCGTCGAACAGGACCACGCTGAACGGCTTGCGGCGGACCTTCTCGGTCAGCTGGCCGCCCTCCTCGAAGCCGACGAACCCGGGAGGGGCGCCGAACAGTCGCGAGACGGTGTGCTTCTCGCCGTACTCCGACATGTCGAGGGAGATCATGGCCGACTCGTCGTCGAACAGGAACTCCGCGAGCGCCTTGGCCAGCTCCGTCTTACCGACACCGGTCGGGCCGGCGAAGATGAACGAGCCGGAGGGACGCTTCGGGTCCTTGAGGCCCGCACGCGTGCGGCGGATCGTCCGCGAGAGGGCCGCGATGGCCTCCTCCTGGCCGATGACGCGCTCGTGCAGCGCCTTCTCCATGTAGACCAGCCGGGCCGACTCCTCCTCGGTGAGCTTGAACACCGGGATGCCGGTCGCCTGGGCCAGCACCTCGGCGATGAGGCCCTCGTCGACCTCGGCCGTGGTCTTGACCTCGCCCGAACGCCACTGCTTCTCGAGGCGCAGCCGCTCGCCGAGGAGGTTCTTCTCCTCGTCGCGCAGGCTCGCGGCCTTCTCGAAGTCCTGGTCCTCGATCGCGGCCTCCTTCTGGGAGCGCACGGCGGCGATCTTGTCGTCGAACTCGCGCAGCTCCGGCGGCGCCGACAAGATCGACAGGCGCAGGCGGGCGCCGGCCTCGTCGATCAGGTCGATGGCCTTGTCCGGGAGGAAGCGGTCCTGGATGTAGCGGTCGGCCAGGTTCGCCGCCGCGACGATCGCACCGTCGGTGATGGACACCTTGTGGTGCGCCTCGTAGCGGTCGCGCAGACCCTTCAGGATGTTGATCGCGTGGGGCAGCGACGGCTCCGCCACCTGGATGGGCTGGAACCGGCGCTCGAGCGCGGCGTCCTTCTCGAAGTGCTTGCGGTACTCGTCGAGGGTCGTCGCACCGATCGTCTGCAGCTCCCCGCGGGCGAGGAGCGGCTTGAGGATGCTCGCCGCGTCGATCGCGCCCTCGGCGGCGCCCGCACCCACCAGGGTGTGGATCTCGTCGATGAACGTGATGATGTCGCCGCGGGTGCGGATCTCCTTGGTGACCTTCTTCAGGCGCTCCTCGAAGTCGCCGCGGTAGCGGGAGCCGGCGATCAGCGAGCCGAGGTCGAGCGTGTAGAGCTGCTTGTCCTTCAGCGTCTCCGGCACGTCGCCGCGGACGATCGCCTGCGCGAGGCCCTCGACGACGGCGGTCTTGCCGACGCCGGGCTCGCCGATCAGCACGGGGTTGTTCTTGGAGCGGCGCGACAGGATCTGCATCACGCGCTCGATCTCCTTCTCGCGCCCGATCACCGGGTCGAGCTTGTTGTCGCGCGCTGCCTGCGTGAGGTTGCGGCCGAACTGGTCGAGGATCTGGCTACCGGCCTGCGCGGTGGTCTGATCGTTGCCGCCGACCTGGACCTGCTCCTTGCCCTGGTAGCCGGAGAGGAGCTGGATGACCTGCTGGCGGACGCGGTTGAGGTCGGCGCCCAGCTTCACGAGCACCTGGGCGGCCACGCCCTCGCCCTCACGGATGAGGCCGAGCAGGATGTGCTCGGTGCCGATGTAGTTGTGGCCCAGCTGGAGCGCCTCGCGGAGGCTGAGCTCCAGCACCTTCTTGGCGCGCGGGGTGAAGGGGATGTGGCCGGTCGGCTGCTGCTGGCCCTGGCCGATGATGTCCTGGACCTGCTCGCGCACCGCGTCGAGCGAGATGCCGAGCGACTCGAGGGCCTTGGCGGCGACGCCCTCCCCCTCGTGGATCAGGCCGAGCAGGATGTGCTCCGTCCCGATGTAGTTGTGGTTCAGCATCTTGGCCTCTTCCTGGGCCAGGACGACCACACGGCGGGCTCGGTCGGTGAATCTCTCGAACATGTCTACTCCTCGTACGACACCGGGCAGGTTCGGCGTCGATACAAAGAGAGTAACCACCGCCTCCCCTTTCCCGCGGCCCTGTTCGCCGTGGGCGTGACGGGTCCCAGGGGACGCCAGGGTTCGGGGGCGCTCAGCCCTGCCTGGCGGGCAGAGTGAGGGTCTGGTCGGGCAGTTCGACGCCCACCTCCGCCGTCTTCGAGGTGCCGTCAGGGGTGGCGAACACCGTGGTGTACGGCACGTAGTCGTGGGTGCAGATGCCGCCGGGTGCCGGCGCAAGGGTCGCCGTGATCTTCGTCGGGCCGGAGGAGCGGATGTGGTCGACCTTCGGCGGGCAGGACGAGGACCCGTAGAGCACGATGGCGAGGCGCGTGCCGTCCTCCATCCAGACCGCCCACGACGATCCGCCCGCGCTGCTGGCCGGCGCCTCCACGCCCTTGGGCTCGCCCGCATAGTCCTCCACCGGTCGCCCGGGCGCCGAGCTGCACCCGGCGAGGGCGGCGACCGCGGCGAGGGCCGCGACGGCGGGGAGGAGGCGGGCGGCGGTCCGGGGCACGCGCCCATTCTAGGGAGCGCGGCTCCGAGCGGGCCGTGCGCGCCTAGGATGCCGCTATGAGCAACCTCGAACGCGATCCGGCCGAGCTCGTCGCGGGGACCGCCGTGCTCGACGACGCCGACGTGGAGCTGCTGGAGCCGAGGGATGTGCCGCTCGGCGGTCCTCGGGCGATGAACGTGCGCCGCACCCTGCCGCAGCGGCGCAGGTCGCTCATCGGCGGCTGGTGCTTCATCGACCACTACGGCCCCGACGAGGTGGACGCGACCGGCGGCATGCGCGTCCCGCCGCATCCGCACACGGGCCTGCAGACGGTGAGCTGGCTGTTCGAGGGCGAGATCGACCACCGCGACAGCGTCGGCAGCCACGCGCTGGTGCGGCCCGGCGAGCTGAACCTGATGACGGCCGGACGCGGCATCAGCCACTCCGAGGTCTCGACGCCGGGCACCCGGCGGCTGCACGGCGTCCAGCTCTGGGTCGCGCTGCCGGAGGCGTATCGGGATGTCGCTCCGTTCTTCGAGCATCACGCCCCCGTCGCCGGCGGTATCGGGCCGGCCACGGTGCGCACCTTCGTCGGATCGCTGGCGGGGAGCGGCACCGCGGCGACCGTGTTCTCGCCGCTGGTCGGCGCGGAGCTGGTGGTGCCGGCCGGGGCGACGATCGACGTCCCGCTGGAGGCGGCGTTCGAGCACGGCATCCTGGTCGACAAGGGCGAGGTGACGGTGAACGCCGTCCCCGTGCCCGTCTCGCACCTCGCGTACCTGTCCCCCGGCCGCGCCCGGGTCACCATCGCCGCCGCCACACCGACGCGCGTCGTGTTGCTGGGCGGCGAGCCGCTCGGCGAGCAGATCGTGATGTGGTGGAACTTCGTCGGCCGCAGCCACGACGAGATCGTGGCGTTCCGCGCCGATTGGCAGGGCGAGGTCATCGCCGGCGCCGAACCGCACGGCCGCTTCGGGACCGTCGAGGGCTACGACGGCGCCCCGCTCCCCGCTCCGGAGCTCCCCACCGTGCGCCTGCGGCCCCGCGGCTGACCTCGCCGTTCCGTCCACAGCGCACCGATCGCACCGGTTCTCCACAACTTCTCCACGACGGCCCCCGTGCGCCGATCGACCGGGCACACTGGTTCCCGTGCATGCAAATCCATTGTTTCCGCATGCACATCCCCGTACACTCGAACCATGGGAGTCACCGTGCAAGTCAGAGATCTGGATCCGGCGGTCAACGACCGGCTGAAGGGGGCAGCGGCAGCAAAGGGCCTGTCGTACTCCGAGTACCTGCGCCGCGAATTGACGCGCATCGCCGAGAAGCTGCGCATCGACGAGCGCTGGAGGGAGGTGTCGGCTGAGAGCCGCATCCGTGCAGAGCACCCTTCCCCGTCGGCCACTCCCTGGCGGCCGCTGGGGATGACGACGGAAGAGATCGTCGCCTCCGTGCGCGAAGACCGGGACGGCCGATGAAATCCGCTGTCGTCGACTGCAGCGCGGTGGTCGATCTCCTCGACTCGGGCGGCCCTGCCGTCTTCCAGCAGCATCCCGAGCTGGAGGAGTGCATCCTCGTGGCTCCCCACCTGCTCGATCCGGAGTTCCTGAGCACGGTGCGACGCCACGCGATGCGCACACGAGGCCGAACGGAGGACCACGAGCGCCTCGTCCTGGCGTTCTACGGGCTCGACATCATGCGCATGGAGCACGAACCGCTCTGGGAGCACGCCTGGCGGTGGCGAGAGAACCTCAGCGCCTACGACGCCATGTACGTGGCACTGGCGCACGTCCTCGAGCTTCCCCTCCTCACCGCCGACGAACGGCTCGCCGAGGCCGCGCGGCAGTGGTGCGACGTCCGTCTGGTCCGCGAGCTGGCAGCGGCGTGATCGACGATGGTCGCCGCCACGACGCCCCTACTGCAGCGCGGAGGTGAGACGCGCCAGGTTGTCGAGCACGGTCGAGCGCAGCGGCTGCTTCATCCACTCCTCGAGCGTGAGCTCGCGGCTGTCGCGACGGTAGCCGTCCTCGACCTTGCGCATCTCCTCGACGAACGAGCGGCCGCGCACCATCAGCGAGACCTCCATGTTGAGCTGGAACGAGCGCATGTCCATGTTGCTCGAACCGATGACGGCCACGTCGTCGTCGATGGTGAAGTGCTTGGCGTGCAGGATGTAGGGCGCTTTGTACATCCAGATCCTCACGCCTGCGCGCAGCAGCGCCTCGTAGTACGACCGCTGCGCGTGGTAGACGAGGGCCTGGTCGCCGATCTCCGAGACGAACAGGTCGACCGAGATGCCGCGCTGCACGGCGGAGGTGATCGCCATGAGCATGGCGTCGTCCGGCACGAAGTAGGGCGACGTGATGACGATGCGCTGCTGCGCGTAGTACAGCAGTGCCAGGAACAGCCGCAGGTTGTTCTCGCCAGCGAACCCGGGGCCGGAGGGCACCACCTGGGCGTCGAGTTCATTCGGGTCGATCTCGTCGGTGATCGGCTCGGTCTCGCGCTGCAGCAGCTCATCGGTCTCGCTGTACCAGTCGGTGATGAAGATCGCATTGAGGCCGGCGACGATGGGGCCTTCGAGCCGCACGATGAGCTCTTTCCATTTGAGCCCGCGCCGGATGTTCGACTTCTTGTTGTAGCTGCGGTCGATGATGTTCTGCGACCCCATGAAGGCGACCCGGCCGTCCACGATCAGCAGCTTGCGGTGGTTGCGCAGGTCGGGCCGCTGGTACTTGCCCTTGAGCGGCTGCACCGGGAGCATGAGCTGCCACTTCGCACCCATCGCCGTGAGCCGCTTCGTCGTGCGCTTGTAGTCGGGCGTGCGCAGCGAGGCGATGTGGTCGAGCAGCACGCGTACGATCACGCCGCGCTTGACCGCCTCCTCGAGCGCGTCGAAGAAGGGGCCGGTCGTCTTGTCCAGCGACAGGATGTAGAACTCGACGTGCACGTACTTGCGCGCCTTGCCGATCTCCTCGGCCATGGCATTGAGGGTGCCGACGTAGTCGCCGTTCAGGGTCGCCCTGTTGCCGCCGACGAGCGGCATCGCACCGAGATTGCGGTTGAGCTCGACGACGCCCTCGAGCCACGGCGGCCACGGGTGGTCGCGGCGCACCCGTTCGATGCCCTCGGTGCTCTCGATGATGAAGCGGTTGATCTCCTCCTGCTTCTGCCTCCGGCGCTTCGGGAGCTTGTAGCTGCCGATGAGCAGGAAGAACAGGATGCCGATGTACGGGATGAGGAAGATCGCCAGCAGCCAGGCGGTCGCCGAGGTCGGCTTGCGGTTCCGCGGAACGATGATGATCGCCAGCACGCGGATGATGAAGTCGACGAGGAGGGCGACCCAGATGGAGACCGAGACCCAGAATCCCGTCTCCATGCACACGTCCCTCCGGCGAAGTCAGAGCGACGCGGACGCGTCCCCAGGCCTACCGTATCGGGTGCGGGCGGTACGCGGCAGACGTCAGGGCTTCGGGGCGAGGCCGCGGCGCGCGCGCTCCTGCGCCTCCAGCCGGCTGTACGCCTTCCGCTCGTTGCGGTCGGCGCGCACGATGAAGCGCATGATCGCCCAGAACAGCAGACCGACCAGCACGGTCGGCGCGAGCGCCCAGACGAGGCCACCGAGGATGTCGTTCATAACAGCTTCATCGTACCGTCGCGGCCTGGGAGGCTACTTCACCAGCGGGAAGAGGATGGTCTCGCGGATGCCGAGACCGGTGAGCGCCATCAGCAGACGGTCGATACCCATCCCCATCCCGCCCGTCGGCGGCATCCCGAACTCGAGCGCCCGCAGGAACTCCTCGTCCAGGCGCATGGCCTCGTTGTCGCCCGCGGCGGCGAGCTTCGCCTGCTCGACGAAACGCTCGCGCTGCACGACGGGGTCGACGAGCTCGGAGTAGCCGGTGGCGAGCTCGAAGCCGCGTGTGTACAGATCCCACTTCTCGACGACGCCCTCCCGCGAGCGGTGCGCGCGCACGAGCGGGCTGGTGTCGACGGGGAAGTCCATGACGAACGTCGGGCGCACGAGGTCGGTCTTGACGTAGTGCTCCCACAGCTCCTCGACGTACTTGCCGGCCAGCGGGTGCTCGACCTCGATCCCGGCGAGCGCGGCGAGCTCGCGGAGTCGCTCGATCGGGGTCTCGGGCGTGATCTCCTCGCCGATGGCGTCCGAGAGGCTGTCGTACATCCGGATCCGGTCCCACTGACCCCCGAGGTCGTACTCCGTGCCGTCGGCCCAGGTCACCACGTGCGACCCGGAGACGGCGACGGCCGCGTCCTGGATCAGGGTCTGCGTCAGGTCGGCGATCGAGTTGTAGTCGCCGTAGGCCTGGTACGCCTCCAGCATCGCGAACTCGGGCGAGTGGGTGGAGTCGGCGCCCTCGTTGCGGAAGTTGCGGTTGATCTCGAACACCCGGTCGATGCCGCCCACGACCGCGCGCTTCAGGTACAGCTCCGGCGCGATGCGCAGGTACAGCTCGGTGTCGAACGCGTTGGAGTGGGTGACGAACGGACGCGCCGACGCGCCGCCGTGCATGACCTGCAGCATGGGCGTCTCGACCTCGACGAACTCGCGCTCGGCGAAGGTACGGCGCAGGCTGGCGACGGTCTTGGCGCGGTCGAGCACGGTCTTGCGCGCCTGCTCGCGGGCGATCAGGTCGAGGTAGCGGGCGCGCACCCGCGTCTCCTCGCTGAGCTCGTTGTGCAGGTTGGGCAGGGGCAGCAGCGCCTTCGCGGCGATCCGCCACTCCGTCACCATCACCGAGAGCTCCCCGCGGCGGCTGGAGATGACCTCTCCGGAGACGAAGACGTGGTCGCCGAGGTCGACGAGTTCCTTCCAGGCGTCGAGCGATTCCTGTCCGACCTCGCCGAGCGAGACCATGACCTGGATGCGCGACCCGTCGCCTGCCTGCAGCACGGCGAAGCAGAGCTTGCCCGTGTTCCGAAGGTGCACGACGCGTCCGGCGATGCCGACGACCTCGCCGGATGCCTCATCAGCCTGCAGGTGGTCCCACTTCGCCCGGACGGCCGGGATCGTCGTGGTGACCGGCACGTGCACGGGGTACGCGCCGCCGCTCGCGTCGGCGGCCTCGGCGATCAGGCGTTCGCGCTTGCCGAGCCGTACCGCCTTCTGCTCGCTGACGTCCTCGTCGCCGGCGTCGGCGGGGTCGAGGTCGGCCGCGGTGGTCTGCGCGTCGGTCATCGCTGTCGTTCCTTATCGAAGAGGGCGGGGCGTCGGGGCTGTCGGTCGGCTGCCGGTCACGTCGTGAGGCGCTGGTTGTCGATCAGGCGGGTCGTGCCGACCCGCGCGGCGACCAGCATCAGAGCGGGACCGTGGTGGTCAGGCGAGGCCTCCCGGAAGCTCTCCGGGTCGACGATCGCCAGATAGTCCAGCTTAACCGCCGGTTGCGCCTCGATGCGCGCGCGGGCGGCGGTGAGGGCGGCGCCGATTCCGTCGGCGGCCGCATCCGCTCCCGCGGCCAACGCCTCCGACAGCGTGGCGGCGGCGAGCCGGTCGTCGGCGCTCAGGTAGCGGTTGCGGCTGGAGAGGGCGAGACCGTCGTGCTCGCGCACCGTGTCGACGACGGCGATCGTGACGGGCAGATTCAAGTCGTCGACCATACGGCCGATCACATGGACCTGCTGGGCGTCCTTCTGGCCGAACACGGCGACATCCGGCTGGACGATGTTGAAGAGCTTCGTCACGACGGTCAGCACTCCGTCGAAGTGCCCGGGCCGGGAGGCGCCCTCGAAGACGGTGCCCGACTCGCCCGCGGTCACCCGCGTCTCGGAGGGTCCAGCCGGGTACATCTCCGCCGCGGTCGGCGCGAAGACGATGTCGGCGAGCCCCTCCAGAGCGACCACGTCGGCCTCCAGGGTGCGCGGATAGCGGTCGAGGTCCTCCCCAGGGCCGAACTGGAGAGGGTTGACGAAGATCGACACGACGACGATCCCGCCGAGGTCGCGGGCCCGGGACACCAGGCGCAGGTGGCCGTCGTGGAGGGCCCCCATGGTCGGCACCAGCACGACGCGACCGGTGGGCGCGTCCGCCGGTCCGTCCTGCCTCGCCGCCCGCCGCGCCTCGGCGATGCGTGCACGCAGCTCGGCGATGGTGGTGATGATCTCTGGCATGCTCGTCCCTCCGGCCGGTCGTCCACCGGCCGGATCAAGGCTACTCGCCACGGAGGAACCAGCCGCGGCCGTCGTCGCGGGCGCCGGGAGGGGCGCCGTCCTCGATCGCGTCCAGCACGTCCAGGTCGAGCCGCGTGGGTGCCCCGGCGCGAGTGAGCGCGTTGTCCACCGCCGACCGGATCAGGGAGCTGAGGTAAGAACCGGGGTTCTCCACCCCGATCCCGCGCAGCAGCCCGGTGGACTGCTCGACGATCGAGCGCGAGAACGCGGTCGCGGTCGCGATCGCCTCGGCGTAGGCCGCACGGTCCGCCTCGGCGACGACGACGGGCTCTCCGCCCATCTCGACCACCAGCGCCTGCGCGATCGGCAGCACGGCGGCGGGCGCGGTCACCGCGAAGTAGCTCTCCGACAGCCGCGCCAGGTCGAGGCTCGTCCCGGTGAACTCCAGCGCCGGATGGATGGCAAGCGGGATGGCGCCGGCGGCGGCCGCCGGGGTCAGCACGTCGATCCCGAGCCCAGGAGCCGTGTGCAGGACGATCTGGCCCGGCTGCCACGTGCCCGTCGCGGCGAGACCGGCGACGAGCGACGGCAGCTCCTGCTCGGGGACGGCGAGGAGGACGAGCTCGCTGCGCTCCACCAGGGTCGGGATGTCGAGCAGGGGAACGTTCGGCAGCATCCCCTCGGCCCGCTCGCGACTGGCCTCGGACACGGCCGAGACGCCGACGAGCGCGTGGCCGGCGCCCGCGAGGGCGAGCCCGAGCACGGGACCGACGCGGCCGGCGCCGACGATGCCGACCCCGAGCCGGCCGGAACGCTGCGACGGCGGACGGGCGGACGGGAGCATCAGCGTTCCTCCTCAGGAGACGGGGTTTCGGTGGTCGGGGCCTGCATGCCCAGGGCCTGCGCAGACGGACCTTGCGCGGACGGGCTCTGCGCGGACGGGCCCTGCGCGGACGGGCCCTGCGCGGACGGGCCCTGCACGGACGGGCCCTGCACGGCCGAACCCTGGACGGAAGAACCCTGCGCGATCGGTGCCTCGGAGGGACGCCCGCTCGGCGCCGCGCTCCCCCAGCGGTGGCTGCGGTCGGCGGCCGCCGCCGCGATCGCGCGGCCGGCCACCTCCTCGAACAGCCGCACGCCGGTCGAGGCATCGATCGCGGCGAGGCGCGGCCGGACGGGACCGGCGACGGTGTGGAACCGCGCCTCCGAGAGCCGCAGGGCCGCCTCCAGCGGTCCCTGCTTCAACTCCAGGCTCTGCAGGCGGGCGAGCGGGACGACGGCGAGGCTGCGCCAGACGAAGCCGCGCCGCAGCAGAACGGTGTCGTCGAGCAGCAGGTAGCCGGTGCGCTGCCACGAGAACGGCCGGAACCAGGCCGCCCGGCGGGGGCTGCCGACGAAGTCGTCCCGACCGGCCGAGACCATCCCGGCCTCGATCGCGCGTCGCTCGTCCTCCGCGGCGAGTCCGGGCAGCACGAGGGCCAGCACCCGCGAGACGTCGGCGGCGTCGCCGACCGGCAGCATCGTGGTGTTCGGCTGCCCGGCCGCGCCCTTCTCGCGCGAGTGCCCGGCGGTGTCGATGCGGATCTGCCACCAGCCGAACGGGCGCCACAGCAGCGGCTGCAGCACCTCGACCGCATGGATGCGCCCGGGCGGCAGCGTCTCGTTGCTCGTGCTGAGCAGGCCGAAGCCGACGCGCACTCCGTCCTGGGTGCCGGCGATCGAGTACCGCAGCGACTTGGTGAACCGGTTGACGTAGAAGCTCGCCGACCCGATCAGGCCGGGCAGCACCACGATGAGCAGCCAGGCGGACCCGGTCGAGGCGCCCCAGATCAGGAACGCGACCACGATCACGACGAATACGGTGAACCCGCTGAGCAGCAGCGATCCGAGCAGTCGCAGCGGCGGGATCTTGACGACCGACTCCGGCGGCGCCGCGTTCGGGTCGAGCTCCGGCGCGAGGAACTCGTTCACCCGGCGACCGACCAGGTCTCCCACGGCCGCCGCACGGGAGCCGCCGCCGGGCGCCCCCGCCGCGGCTGCGGCCGCGGGTCCTGGCCCCGACGGCTGCAGGTCGACCGCGCCCGCCGCTTCCGCCGCGCGCACGCCGGAGGCGAGCCGCAGCACGTCGCCGCGCAGCCCGTCCGCCAGCGTCGAGCCGAGGTAGGCCAGCTGAACGTTCGCGTCGTGACCGGCGACCGAGATGTCCAGCTTCGCCGCCCCGAAGATGCGCGCGAGCACCGGCCGCACGAGGTTGATGCCCTGGATGCGGTCGAGTCGCGCCTTGCGCTGGGTCCGGAACAGGATGCCGCTGCGCACCTCCACAGCGTCGCCGGTGATCCGGAAGCTGTGCATCCGCCACGACAGGTAGAACGCGCCGAGGCACAGGAGCAGCACGACGGCGACGCCGAGCAGCGCCCAGCCCTCCCAGCCGTGGTTGTAGATCGCGTCGAGCGGGTCGCCGCCGTAGTCGGGGGCACCGACGAAGAACGAGATCAGCCGCTCGCGCAAGTTGGAGAGCACGAAGCCGAACACGGCGATGAAGACGATGCCGCCGCGAAGCAGTGGGGTCGCGGGATGCAGCCGGTGCCACTCGCCGTCGGTGTACCGCTCGGCCGCGCGTTCCGCCGCCGAGAGCGGTGCGCCGGGCAGCGCACCGCGGCCGCCGGGGACGCTCACAGTCCCGCCCGCCTGCTCTCCGCCAGCTCGACGAGCCGGTCGCGCAGCTCGGCGGCCTCCGGTTCGGGCAGGCCGGGGACCATCACGCCGGTGGAGGCGGCGGCCGTGACGAACTTCAGGTCGGCGAGCCCCAGCATCCGGCTGACCGGGCCGCGGTTGATGTCGATGAGCTGCATGCGCCCGTACGGCACGGAGACGAAGCGCTGGAACATGATGCCGCGCCGGAACAGCAGGTCGTCGTCCCGCAGCCGGTAGCCGATCGAGCGTGCGCGCCGCGGCGCGATGACGAGCGCGATCACGGTCACGACCACCACGATGGTGAGCGCCAGCCAGCCGAACGGCCAGCCGCCGACGAGCCACAGGAACAGGCTCGCCGCGGAGAGGATCAGGCCGGTGATCACCGTGCCGGAGATCACCACCAGCACGTACTTCGGCGAGACGCGGCGCCATTCGCCGACGTTCAGATCAATCCGTTCCGGCATGGACGCGCTCCCTGCGCTCGTCGTCGTCGCCCGGCGGGAGGGTGCAGAACAGCTCGGCGACCAGGCCGGCGACGAGGAGGATCACGGCCCCCGCCGCAGCCAGCGCCGTGAGCAGGATGGCGTTGCCGCCGGGCAGCACATCCCGCGTCAGCAGGTAGGCGCCGATGCCGACTCCGACGCCGGTCAGCAGCGCCCCGCTCAGGCTGCACGCCTTGGCGAGCACGACGATGCGCGTCGCCTGGAAGGGGTCGATGCGGCGCACGCTCCGGCCGCGCACGGCCCGGCGGATCGGGATGGCGAACGCGATGACGAGCACGGCCACCGCCAGCAGCGTGATCGGGAGGGTGAGCGGCGGGATGAAGACCGCCTGGCCCATGCCGGAGGCGGCGAGTTCGGCGAGGAAGCCGACGACGATTCCCGCCACGCCGAGCCCGATCAGCGAGGTCGCACGCGTGCGCTTCACGATCCCTCCCCCTCGGCAGGATCCGCCCACAGCCGCACCGGGTCGGTCGCCTGCGACGCCAGGGCGGCCACCGGACCGTAGCCGGGCAGCTCGGCGTCCGGATCCACGTCGAGCCACGGCACGAGCACGAAGGCCCGCTCGTGCGCACGCGGATGCGGGAGGACGATGCGCGGGTCGTCGTCCGACACCATCCCGGCGTAGTCGACGATGTCGATGTCGAGGGTGCGGTCGCCCCAGCGCTCCTCGCGCACCCGGCCCAGGCGGTCCTCGACGGCGTTGACGAGGCCGAGCAGGTCGAGCGGTTCGAGCAGGGTGTGGACCAGCGCGACGGCGTTCAGGTACGCCGGGGCCTCCTCGTCCACGCCCTCCGGCTTCAGCGCCGGGGTCTCGTAGAGCCGCGACACGGCGCGCACGTCGATGCCCGGCTCCGCGGCGAGCAGGTCGACGGCGGTGCGGATGGTCGCGGCACGGTCGCCCAGGTTGCTGCCGAACGCGAGCACGGCGGGGACGCCGACGCGCATCCGCACCGGCTTGCCGAGGGGGGCGGCGTTCATGCGCGGCCCCGGACGATGCGGACGGCGACGTCGGCGAAGGGCACCGCGATCGGCGCCTGCGGCTTGTGGACGGTCACCTCGACGGCGTCGACCGGCTCGTGCGCGAGCACCGTGGCGGCGACGCGCTCGGCGACGGTCTCGATGAGGTCGACCGGATCGCGCTCTACGGCGGCGACCACCTCCTCGGCGAGTTCGCCGTAGTGAACGGTCGCGCCGAGGTCGTCGCCCGCGGCGGCCGCCGACAGGTCGAGCCACGCGGTCACGTCGACCACGAAGTCCTGACCGTCCGCGCGCTCGAAGTCGAACACACCGTGGTTGGCGCGCACGCGCAGTCCGGTGAGGACGATCGAATCGGTGGGCCGCGACTGGAGGCTACTCATCGGATCCAGCTTGCCACGCCCGGACGACGTCGAGGGCGATCCTGGTCGACGGAACGTCGTGCACCCGCACGGCCCAGGCCCCCGCCTGCGCGGCGAGCGCCGAGATGACGGCGGTGGGGGCGTCGCGGTCCTCGACCGCCGCCCCCTCGGGCAGCAGAGCGCCGAGGAACCGCTTGCGCGAGGCCCCGATGAGCACGGGGTAGCCGAGCGTCTCGATCTCGCGGAGCCCGGCGAGCACCTGCCAGTTGTGGCGCGCGTTCTTCGAGAACCCGAGGCCCGGGTCGAGGATGAGCTTCGCAGGGTCGATGCCCCGCTGCAGCAGGTCGGTGACCCGTGCGGAGAGCTCCGCCCGCACCTCGGAGACGGTGTGCCTGTACACCGCCCGCGAGTCGGCCGCGTCCAGCCGGCCGCGCCAGTGCATGACCACGTACTGGGCTCCGGTGTCGAGCACCGCGTCCGGCATCCCCGGGTCGGCGAGACCGCCGGAGACGTCGTTGATGATCGCCGCGCCCGCCTCGGCGGCGGCGCGGGCGGTGGACGCGTTGAGGGTGTCCACGCTCACCACGATCCCGCGCGACGCGAGCTCGCGGATGACCGGGACGACGCGCCTGCGCTCCTCCTCGGGATCGACGCGCACGGCGCCCGGGCGCGTGGACTCGCCGCCGACGTCGACCAGGTCCGCCCCCTGCTCCACGAGCTGCAGGCCGTGGGCGATCGCCGCGTCCGGCTCGAGCCAGAGCCCGCCGTCGCTGAACGAGTCCGGGGTCACGTTGAGGACGCCCATGATGAGAGTCACTCGGCGCCGCGTCCGATCAGGGCGATGAGCTCCGCCCGGGCCGCAGGGTCGGTGTACGCGCCGCGTGCCGCGATGGTGACCGTCGTGCTGCCGGTCTGGCGGGCGCCGCGCGTGGTCACGCAGGTGTGGGCTGCGTCGAGCACCACCAGCACCCCGCGGGCCGCGGTGCCCTGCTCGATGGTGTCGGCGATCTGCTCGGTCAGGCGCTCCTGGATCTGCGGCCGGGCGGCGAGCGTCTCGATCACCTTCGGGATACGGCCGAGACCGACCACGGTCTCGCCCGGCAGGTAGGCCACGTGGGCGACGCCGAGGAACGGCAGCAGGTGGTGCTCGCACACCGAGCGGAACTCGATGTCGCGGAGCAGCACCGTCTCGGCCTGCCGGCCGGACTCCAACGGCACCGGCGCGCCGAGGTCGTGGGCGGGGTCGCGGCCGACGCCGGCGAAGAACTCGGCATACGCGTCGGCCACCCGCGACGGAGTGGATTCCAGCCCCGGACGCGCCGGATCCTCGCCGATGGCGGCGAGGATCTCGGCGACGGCCGCCTCGATGCGCGGACGATCGATGCCGCTCATGCGCGACGCGGACCTAGGCGGTGGCCGGTCGGGGCTTGATCGCGGGCGAGCGCTTCGGCTTCGCGGCCGGCGGCTCGGAGTCGACGCCGCCATCGACCGCGCCCGCGTCGATCGGGGCCTTCGGGAACGGGATCGGCGGGAGGTCCGAGATCGGGCGCTTGTCGCTGGAGAGCCACTGCGGGCGCTCCGGCAGCTTCTTCACGTCGGCGAAGATCTCCGCGATCTGGTTGTGGTCGAGGGTCTCGTGCTCCAGCAGGGCCGCGGCGAGGCGGTCGAGCACCGCGCGGTTGTCGTTGATGACCTCCCACGCCTCGTCGTGCGCCTTCTCGATGAGGGCGCGCACCTCGGCGTCGACCTGCTCGGCGATGCGCTCCGAGTAGTCGCGCTGGTGGCCCATGTCGCGGCCGAGGAACATCTCCCCGTTCGCCTGGCCCAGCTTCACGGAGCCGATGTCGGCGCTCATGCCGTACTCGGTGACCATCTTGCGGGCGATGGAGGTCGCCTTCTCGATGTCGTTCGAGGCGCCGGTGGTCGGGTCGTGGAAGACGATCTCCTCCGCGACGCGGCCGCCCATCGCGTAGGCGAGCTGGTCGAGCAGCTCGTTGCGGGTGACCGAGTACTTGTCCTCCAGCGGCATCACCATCGTGTAGCCGAGGGCGCGGCCGCGCGGCAGGATGGTGATCTTCGTCACCGGGTCGGTGTGGCGCATCGCCGCGGCGGCGAGGGCGTGTCCGCCCTCGTGGTACGCGGTGATGAGTTTCTCCTGGTCCTTCATCACGCGGGTGCGCTTCTGCGGACCGGCGATCACGCGGTCGACGGCCTCGTCCAGCGCGCGGTTGTCGATCAGCTGCGCGTTGGAGCGCGCGGTCAGCAGCGCGGCCTCGTTCAGCACGTTGGCCAGGTCGGCGCCCGTGAAACCGGGGGTCTTGCGGGCCAGCACCTCGAGGTCGACCGACGCAGCGAGCGGCTTGCCGCGGCCGTGCACCTCGAGGATCTTCTTGCGGCCGAGCAGGTCGGGAGCATCCACGCCGATCTGGCGGTCGAAGCGGCCGGGACGCAGCAGAGCCGGGTCGAGGATGTCGGGGCGGTTCGTCGCCGCGATCAGGATGACGTTCGTCTTCGGGTCGAAGCCGTCCATCTCCACGAGCAGCTGGTTGAGCGTCTGCTCGCGCTCGTCGTGGCCGCCGCCCAGGCCGGCGCCGCGGTGACGGCCGACGGCGTCGATCTCGTCGATGAAGATGATGGCGGGCGAGTTCTCCTTGGCCTGCTGGAACAGGTCGCGGACGCGGCTCGCGCCGACGCCGACGAACATCTCGACGAAGTCGGAACCCGAGATCGAGTAGAACGGCACGCCGGCCTCACCCGCGACGGCGCGGGCCAGCAGCGTCTTGCCGGTGCCGGGAGGGCCGTACAGCAGCACGCCCTTCGGGATGCGGGCGCCGACCGCCTGGAACTTGGCCGGCTCCTTCAGGAAGTCCTTGATCTCCTGCAGCTCCTCGATGGCCTCGTCGGACCCGGCGACGTCGTCGAAGGTGACCTTCGGCGTCTCCTTGGTGACGAGCTTCGCCCGCGACTTGCCGAACTGCATGACCTTGTTGCCGCCGCCCTGCATGCCGGAGAGCATGATCCAGAAGAACACGCCGATCAGCAGAGCCGGGATGAGGAAGCCGAGGATGTTGACGAACCAGTTCGGCTGCGGCACCTCGTCGTCGTACCCCTTGGGGAGGTTCGCGTCGTCGACCGCCTTCACGACGTCCTGGCCGCGCGGCGTGACGTAGTAGAACTGCACCTGGTTGCCCAGGTTGCCGTCCGGCTCCTTGAGCGTCAGGTCCACGCGGTTCTCGCCGTCGACGATCTTCGCGCTCGACACCTTGTCCTGGGCGAGGTACTCCAGGCCCTTCTGGGTGGAGACGCTCTTGAAGCCGGACATCGTGATCAGGCTCGAGCCGATCCACACCGCGATGATCGCGAGCACGACGTACAGGATCGGGCCGCGGAAGATCTTCTTGACGTTCATGGTGCGACCACAGTACCGCCTGGCCGCTGTGGGCCGCCTGCGTGTTCGCTCTGGGCGGTCTGCGTGCCGGGAGGCGGTCTCAGCTGTAGACGGCGGGCGCCAGGATGCCGACCCCGCGGAGGGTGCGGTAGCGCTCGTCGAAGTCGAGGCCGTAGCCGACCACGAACTGGTTCGGGATCTCGAAGCCGACGTACTTCACGTCGATCTCGACGCGCGCCGCCTCGGGCTTCCGGAGCAGGGTGAAGATCTCGATCGACTCCGGTCCACGGCTCTTCAGGTTGGCCAGCAGCCACGACAGCGTGAGGCCCGAGTCGATGATGTCCTCGACGATGAGGACGGTCTTGCCGCTGAGGTCGGTGTCCAGGTCCTTCAGGATGCGGACGACCCCGCTCGACTGCGTGCCGCTGCCGTAGGAGCTCACGGCCATCCAGTCCATGGTGACGGGGATGCGCAGCTCGCGGGAGAGGTCGGCCATGACCATGACCGCACCCTTGAGCACGCCGATCAGCAGGACGTCCTTGCCGGCGTAGTCGCGCTCCACTTCCCTGGCGAGCTCGGCGATGCGGGAGCGGATCTGCTCCTCGGTGATCAGAATCTCGGTGAGGTCGGCCTGAACGTCCGTGAGTTCCATGGGGGTGGCGCTGTCCTTACGTGGCTTACGTGGTGGGGTGAAACGTGAGCAGCCCGTTCTGCCTGACCACTCTAACGCCTGGCAGATCGACCGGGCCCTGCCCGTGCCAGTCGGTGATGAGAGCCGCGACGGCCAGGGTGTGGGCGCGCGTGAGCGAGACGCCGAACTCGGCGGAGACGACGAGACGGATGATGCGCTGGCGCAGCGCCGCGGGGTCGGCCGCGAGGCCGCGGACGTCGAGCGCGACGGAGCCGTCGTCGGCCTGGCTGACCAGCTCCTGCGCCCACTCCAGGGCGAGGCCGTCGAGAGCGTCGTCGTCCTCGCGCAGCTGCTCGGCGGTGCGGGCGAGCGCCTCGGCGACGCCCGGCCCCAGCTCCCGCTCCAGCACGGGGAGGACGGCGCTCCGCACACGCACGCGCGTGTAAGAGGGGTCGTCGTTGTGCGGGTCGTCCCACGGTTCCAGCCGGCTGTCGGCACAGAAGGCCCGCGTCTCGGTGCGGCGCAGCCCGAGGAAGGGACGCAGCAGGCGACCGGTGTCGGGCAGCATCCCGTGCAGGCTCGACGGCCCGGAGCCGCGGGCGAGTCCGAGCAGCACGGTCTCCGCCTGGTCGTCGAGGGTGTGGGCGAGCAGGATGCGCTCGGCGCCGGTCTGCGCCAGCGCCCGGTCGAAGGCGGCGTGCCGCGCGGCGCGGGCCGCGCCCTCCGGTCCGCCGACGGTGTCGACCGACACGCGCTCGACCAGCACGGGGTCGAGCCCGAGCGCGGCCGCCTGTGCGGCGGCGCGCGCGGCGACGGCGTCCGATCCGTCCTGGAGGCCGTGGTCGACGACGACCGCGCCCGCGCGGAACCCCGCGCGCGGCGCCTCGAAGGCGGTCGCGGCGGCGAGGGCGAGCGAGTCGGCACCGCCGCTCAGGCCGACGAGCACGAGGGCGCCCGCGGAGAGCGGCGCGGGACGGGACGGGCTGTGGTCGTCGTGCGGATCGACCGGCGGGAGGGCGGCCGCCGCGGCCAGCGCCGTCCGCACCGCACGGCGGGCGTCCGCGATCGGCGGGGTGAGGCGCGGGCGGCGCTCCGGAGCATCCGAACCGTTCAAGGGCACCTAGTAACGTTAGTGCCGAATCACGACCACATAAGGAGTACGGCATGGCCGAATACGACGTCGTCATCGAGATCCCCAAGGGGAGCCGCAACAAGTACGAGGTGGACCACGAGACCGGTCGCGTCTACCTCGACCGGGTGCTGTTCACGAGCTTCGTGTACCCGACCGACTACGGCTTCTTCGAGAACACGCTCGGCGACGACGGCGACCCGCTGGACGCGCTGGTGCTGCTCGAGTACCCGGTGTTCCCGGGCGTCGGCGTCAAGGTGCGCCCGGTCGCCGTGCTCAACATGAGCGACGAGGCGGGTGGCGACGCGAAGATCATCGCCGTGCCGTACAAGGACCCGCGCTGGCAGCACATCCAGGATGTGAACGACATCCCGGAGCAGACCCGCAAGGAGATCGAGCACTTCTTCGCCCGCTACAAGGACCTCGAGCCGGGCAAGTTCGTCAACATCGAGGGCTGGGGCGACGCCGCAGAGGCCGACTCCCTCGTCCAGAAGGCCATCGCCAAGCTCGCCGCCGAGGGCCACTGACCTCTCCGCGCCCCCGGCCTCCAGCCGCCGAGCACAGGAAAAACGCCCCCGATCGAACGGATCGGGGGCGTTTTTCCTGTGCTCGCGGGCTCGGCGGCCGGGTCAGGCGCTGGGGCGGGCGACCAGGCGCCAGGGGGAACCCCAGACGGACTGCACCTTGACAACATCGCCCTCGGTCGGAGCGGCAATCATCATGCCGCCGCCGATGTAGATGCCCACGTGGTAGAAGTCGCCGGGGCCCGAGCCCCAGAAGATCAGGTCTCCCGCCTGCTTCGCGCTGTAGGAGACGAGCTGGCCCCGGTTCGCCGCCGTGTAGTACTGGTTGTTCACCGAATGGGAGCCGATGTAGACGCCCGCGTAGGCGTACGCCTTCATCGTGAGGCCGGAGCAGTCGTAACCGGTCGGGCCCTCGCCGCCGAAGATGTACGGCTTGCCGAGCTGGGCGCGCGCGTACGAGATCGCCGTCTGCACCACGTTGCCGTTCGGTGCCGCCGGCGCGGCAGGGGCGCCGCCGCCCCCTCCCCCGCTGCTCGGCGCGGAACCGCCGCCTCCACCGGGGTTCTGCTGCTGCTGTTGCTGCTGCTGCTGCTGGCGGCGCTGCTCCTCCTCGGCCGCCTTGCGCGCCGCCTCCTGCTGCTGCCGGACCTGCTCGCCCTGCAGATAAGCGGCCTCCGTCTGGGCGGACGTGTTCTTGAGCGTCGCCAGCTGCGCGACGAGTTCCGTCGACTTCTGCTGCTGCGTGGCCAGGGCCGCCTGCGCCGCCGCCTGCGCGGACTGCGCCGCGGCGAGGGCCTTGTCGGCCTCCGTCGCGAGCGACTCGCGCTCGGTCTTGGCCGCCTTCGCCTGGGCGGTGAGGGCGTCCGCCGTGTTCTTGTCCTTCGTCGCCTGGTCGTAGACGGCCTTCGACTGCTCGGTGAGCTTGCTCATCGTGCCGAGCTGGAACAGGAGCTTGTCGGCGGCGGACCCGGAGCCGCCGCCCTTGAGCATGAGGTCGGTGGTGACGTCTCCGCCCCCCGACTTGGCCAGGTGCGACGCGAGGAGACCTGCGCGCATCTTCGACGTCTTGGCCTTGGCGGCGGCATCGGCTGCCTGCTTCTGCAGGTCGTCGGCCTTCGCCGTGGCCGCGTCCAGCGCGTCCTTCGCCTGGAAGTAGGCTTCCGCCGCCTTCTCCGAGGCGACGCGTGCCGCATCCACGTTCGACTGCAGGTTGCCGATCAGCGTCGTGATGTTGTCGATCATCGCCTGCTGGTTGGCGACGTTGTTCTTCGCCTGCTGGACGTCGTTCCACGACGGGTAGTCGACCGCCTGCGCCGGGGTGACGATGCCGATGGATGCAGTGACCGCGCCCATCACGCCCGCACCGATGGCGAGCCCGGGGCGCACCCGGCCGGTCTTCTCGTTCGCGTCAGCCAAGGGGTGCCTGCCTGTCTCTCATGAAAGGGATGCCGTCGATCTTGGTCCCGTTGATGCGCACCTCGTAGTGGAGGTGGCATCCGGTGGACGCGCCGGTGGTGCCGACGCGCGCGATGGGCTGTCCGGCGCCGACGCGCTGGCCGATGCCGACGAGGATGCCGCCGTTGCGGATGTGGGCGTAGCCGGTGTCGATGCCGCCGCCGTTGTCGATGAGCACGAAGTTGCCGTATGAGCCGTTGGGGCCGGCGTAGATCACGGTGCCGTCGTGCGCGGCGTAGATCGGCGAGTTGCAGCCGGCGCCGATGTCGATGCCGAGGTGATAGGTGCTGCCGACGCCGCCGGGAGATGGCCGCGCGCCGAAACCGTCGGTGATCGGGCCGCCGGCCGGCACGGCCCAGCCCTGCGGACCGACGGTGCCGCCGGGCAGCCCGGCCGAACCGCGGGCCGCTGCGGCTGCCGCCGCGGCGGCGACGCCTGCCTCGTAGCCGGAGACCACCTTCGTGGTCGTGTCCTTCAGCGCGGCGAGCTGCGCCTGCATCACGACGATCTGCTTCTGCTGCTCGGCCAGCTTGTCCTGCGCCGCCTTGGCGGCCTCGATCGCCGCCTGCATCGCGGCATCCGCTGCGACCTTGAGCTTCTCTCTCACGGCCTTCGCGGCGTCCGCCCTGAGCGCGAGCGCCTTCGCCGTGTTCTGGGCGGCCTTCGCGTCGGCGTAGACCTTGTTGGACTGCTCGACCAGCTTGGACATGCTGCCGAGGTCGGAGAGCAGCCGCTCCGGGCTGGTCGACGTGGCGTTGTTGCCGCTCAGGAACAGGTTGGCCGACAGGTTGCGGCCACCGGTGCGGTAGAGCTGGGCGGCGAGCTTGCCCGCCTGGGTGCTGGCGTCATCCGCCTTCTTCTGGCTCGCGGCCGCCTGCGACTCGAGGTCGAGGGCCTCCATGGTCGCGTTGTCGAGAGCCTCCTGCGCCGCCGCCAGCTCCTCGCCGCGTTTGACGGCCGCGGCCTGCGTGTCTGCAACCTCCTGCTTGAGCTGGCCGATCAGGTCGTTGATGCGGGTCACCTGCGCGGCGGCGGCGGCCTCGTTCGCCTTGGCGTTCTGGACGTCCTGCCAACTCGGGTAGTCGGCGTAGGCCGGGGCGGCGACGGACCCGACCGCGGCGACCACGGCGACGGCCAGGGCGGCGAGGGCACCACGGACCAGCCGGCGGCGGCCGCCTGCCGGCGCGATCGGGAGGACCGTTCTGCTGGCTCTCTGGCGTCTCATGGTGTTCTCGACCCGCTCACTTCTGCATCCACATTCGTCACACACGTCACATCAGTCACCCTGTCAACAGGCGCAACTCTACCAATGAGGGTCACGGGACACCCAGCGTCGGGGGCCGAAACCGGTCGGGGGTGGCGTGCCGGCGCACGGGCGGTCGGGGGACCGCCTGGGCCGCAGACTATGGCGAGGACCCGGGATGGCCCGGTATTTTGCGGGGGCGTTGCGAGAAGCGAGACATCCTCGATGCAGCCGACCCGCCCGGGATCCGGACCCGATTCGCATTCTCGCGCGCACTTCCGTATGCTTATGCGTCGGTGGTCATCGGAAAGCGAGAGCGATTCGGGACGATCCGGCCCCATCGTTTAGCGGCCTAGGACGCCGCCCTTTCACGGCGGTAGCACGGGTTCGAATCCCGTTGGGGTCACGTCCAACGGCCACTACAATTGAATAGCAACACACTAAGGCCCTGTAGCGCAGTCGGTTAGCGTGCCGCCCTGTCACGGCGGAGGTCGCGGGTTCAAGTCCCGTCAGGGTCGCCACGGCGAGAAGCCCTTCCATCCGGAAGGGCTTCCGTCTATGGCCGCTGTCCGCAGCGGTCCGTCGCTTCGGCGGCACGGCTCTGTAGCTCAGTTGGTAGAGCGTTCGACTGAAAATCGAAAGGTCACCGGATCGATGCCGGTCGGAGCCACCGGATAGCCCCCGGTCCCTTGCGGATTCCGGGGGTTTTTCGTCGTCTCCGGCTTGACGCAGCCCTCAGCTCCTCACGATTCGTGCCGAATGTGCGGAAAACCCGCGTCTGAGCGCACATTCGGCACGAATCGGCTGACCGTCGCCGCGTTGCGGCCGATAGTTCCGGTATGCGCAGAGCGATCTCCTTCCTGGTCGGCGCAGCCCTGCTGGCGGCTGCGCTCGTGTGGGCGCCGACGGCACCTTCCGCTCGGGCCGACGATGTCCCCGCCTTCGGCAGCCGCCTGTACGTCGACCCCGCGAGCGACGCCCAGCGGGTGTACGACTCCCTCGTCGCCCAGGGCGACACGGCCAGGGCGGCGCTGATCGGCCGCATCGCGAGCCAGCCGACGGCGGTCTGGCTGGGCGACTGGTACATGCCGACCCTGCTCGTCAGCGTGATCCAGCGCCACCTGCGCGCGACCGCCGCCCAGGGCGCGACACCGGTGTTCGTCACGTACGCCATCCCCGACCGGGACTGCGGCGGCTACTCGGCCGGCGGCTACACGGCCGACCAGTACCTCGACTGGACGCGGCAGGTGGCGGCCGCACTGGCGGGCAGTCGCGCGGTCGTGCTGATCGAGCCGGACTCGCTGGCCATGCTGTCGAGCGCCAAGTGCGCGGGGGTGGCGGCGACGCGGCTCCCTCTGCTGCAGTCCGCGGTCGGCGTCCTGGCGGGCGCCGGGCTGTCGACCTACCTCGACGGCGGCAACGCCCGCTGGCTGACCCCGGATGTTCAGGCCGCCTACCTGAACGCCGCCGGAATCGCCGGTGCGCGTGGATTCTTCACCAACGTCTCCAACTTCGACGCCACCCAGACCGAACGCGACTACGCCGGGAAGGTCTCCTCCCGGGTCGGCTGGAAGCACTTCGTGATCGACGTCTCCCGCAACGGCAACGGCTGGACGGGCACCTGGTGCAACCCGCCAGGCGCGGGGCTCGGCCAGAACCCGCAGATCACCCAGTCGGCCTCCACCAAGCTGGACGCCCTGCTCTGGGTGAAGCACCCGGGCGCCAGCGACGGCCTCTGCAACGGCGGTCCGCCGGCCGGCGCCTGGTACGAGGCCGCGGCGGAAGCCCTGGTCCTGAACAGCCCGACTCCGTGAGCATCCTCGCGGATCCGGGCCGGCGGGGAGGTCTCAGCGGGCGCTGCCGGCGGTGAGGCCCGACACGAGCCGCCGCTGCAGGAACGCGGCCGCGGCGAAGACCGGAACGAGGCCGATCACGGAGGCGGCAGCCAGCTTTCCGTAGTCCGTGATCCGCTCGCCGAGCATCAAGGTGAGCACGACGGGCAGTGTCTGCGCGTCCGGCGACTGGGTGAGGAACGCGGCGAGCAGGAACTCGTTGTAGTTCAGCACGGCGACGATGATCCCGACCGCGACGAGCGCCGGCGTGAGCAGGGGCGCGACGATGCTGACGAGCACGCGCCAGGAGCCTGCGCCATCCAGTTGCGCCGCCTCGTCGAGCTCCGCCGGAATGCGTCGAGTGAAGCCCTCCAGCAGCCACACCGCGACGGCCACGTTCGCGAGTCCGTACACGAGGGTCAGGCCCGGCAGCGTGTTGTTGAGCGACAGGTTTCGCAGCAGGGTGAACAGCGGGATGACGGCCACGATGGGCGGCAGCAGCCACGGGCTCAGCACGGTCGAGGCGAGGGTGCGACCTCCCGCGCGGTACCGCGTGATCGCCCACGACGCCGGCAGCGCGATCGCAAGGGTGAGCGCTGCTCCGGCGAGGGCGGCGATGAGCGAGTTGCCGATCCCCTGCAGCAGCCCTCCGGCCACCGCGTTCGCCCAGTTCGCGGGCTGCGGGTGCACGGGAACCACGAGCCCGGCGCCGACGTCGGCGCGGGACATGAAGGAGACCGAGACGAGATACGCGATCGGCACCAGCGTGCCGAGAAGCACCAGCGCGAGCACGACGACCGCGGCGGCCGGCCGTCGGGTGCGGGCTCCCTCGAGCAGGCGGTCAGTCATTGTGAAGCCTCCTGGCGACGAGGATGACGGGCAGCGTCACGACCGTGACGACCACCGCGAGCAGCAGGGTGATGGTGGAGGCGCGACCCAGGTCGAACTGCTGCAGCGCGGCCTGGTAGATCAGGTAGGCGGGGACGCTCGTCGAGGTGCCGGGGCCTCCCGAGGTCAGCACGAAGACCAGGTCGAACACCTTGAACGCCAGTACCAGCCGCACCAGGAAGGCCGCGGCGATGGTCCCGGCGATCGCAGGAAGCGTGATGCTCCGGAAGAAGCGGAACCCGTGCGCGCCGTCGAGCGCGGCGGCCTCCGCCACCGAACGGTCCTGGCCCAGCAGCGCCGCGAAGACCAGCAGCGTGATCAACGGTGTCCACTCCCACACGTCGGCGACGCCGATCCCGACCAGGGCCCAACCGGGCGAGGAGAGCACGGCGAGCGGCTCGCCCGTGCGGCCGAGCGCCCTCAGGACGGTGTCGAGCAGACCGCCCGACGGGTTGAACACGAGCTTCCACAGCACCCCGACGATCACGGGAGGCGTGATCAGCGGGAGAAGCAGGAGGGTGCGGACGAGCGACCCCCGCGTCGTCGCCGCGCGGAGGGCGAGGGCGGTGACCACGCCGAGTGCGACGGAAGCGGCCGACACGACGAGCGCGTACACGACGTTCCGCAGCAGCGACGCCGTCACATCGCCGTCGGACAGCACCTCGGCGAAGTTGGCGGTGCCGACCCACGCCTGCAGCGGTCGCCCCAGGGACGACTGCGAGAAGGCCGTCAGCAGGATGAAGACGAGCGGGTACGCGCCGAGCACGATCGTCGCGAGCACGGTGGGCGCGACCATGCTGCGGCGCGCGAGGGCGCCGCCCGCCCGGCCGCGCGCGCTGCTGCGCGTCGCGGACCGGGGGACGGCGCCGGTGGCGAGGGTGGCCTCGGTCACTTCAGGATGCTCTCCCACTTGGCCTGGATCGCGTCCATCGTCTGCTTCGCCGTGCCGCCCTGGCCGGCAAGCAGCTTGGCGAGGCCGTCGGTCAGCACCTGCGCCAGCTCGGTCGCGTGCTGCCCGGTGGGCCACGCGAGCGTGCCGGTCAGGGTCGCCTTGTTGACGTTCTGGATCGCGGGGAAGTCCTTGCCGTAGGTCGGATCCTCCAGCGAGCTCTTGCGGTTGGGGTCGATGCCGGTCGGGGGCGACGCGACCAGCAGCTTCGCGTTGACCTTCGACGACGTGGCGAACGCGATGAACGCCTTCGCGAGGTCGGTCTTCTTCGTGTTGGCCGTGATCACCCAGGTGAAACCGGCCACGAGCGAGGCGCGGGACGTGGTGTTCGACCCTCCGACCGGCAGCGTGACGACGCCCCACTTGTCGGCGACCTTCGAGTCGCTCGACGGGTCCTGCGAGCGGACGCCGAGGTCCGTCCAGTTCTCGATGAAGCCGACTTTTCCGGCGAACCAGGCGCTGTTCCCCGCGCCGAAGTCGGTCTCGGCCGGCGTCGGCAGCGCGTACTTGTTCACGTCCACGAGCGCCTGAGCAGCCTCGACGGCAGCCTGCGAGTCGAGCGCCGGCTTCCCCTTGTCGTCGAGGAACTCGCCGCCGAACCCGGCCAGGCGGTTCGCGTAGCTCGCGCCGAGGATGAGCGGCGACTTCTGCCCGAAGACCGCCGCACCGTAGACCCCGTTCGCCGACTCGTTCGCCGTGATCGTCTTCACGTCCTGCAGGTACTCGTCCCAGGTCTTCGGCGGGTTCGCGATCCCGTTCCTGGCCAGGATCTCCTTGTTGTAGAAGAGCACGTGGGTGTCGCCGTCGAACGGCAGGCCGTAGCGCTTGTCGCCGACCTTGCTGTACGCGTCGTAGATCGACGGGATGAAGTCGGACGTGTCGAGGGATTTGTCGTCCTTGATCCAGCCGGACAGGTCCTGGATGGCGCCGTCGGCGGCGAGGTCGCCGAGCGAGACGTACCAGGGCGCGGCGGCGTCGATGGTGTTCGCGCCGGACTGCTGGTCGAGGGCGATCTTCGAGCCGATCTCGTCGTAGGGGACGATGACGGGCTTGACGGTCGCCCCGGTCTCCTTCTTGAACTCGGCGGCCAGCCACTTGGCGGCGCCCTCGTGGGAGGAGATCATCTCGACGGTGAGGGTCTGGCCGGCGAACTTCTTGTCGCCGGAGGCGCTCGAGCCCGAGGCGTTCGAGCCGCTCGCGCAGCCCGACAGGGCGAGCGCGGTGACGGCGACGGCGGCGACGGCGGCCGCGAGCGGTCGTCGGGAGGTCATGGGGGCTCCTTGCGGGTTTCAGGGGGCGGAAGGGGATGCAGGCTGCGCACGCTACGGCGCGGGCGGCGCATCGGGCAACCTTGTGTGACGTTCTGCGACGGCAGTGCAACAGGACGTCACACCCGCTGGGCCTCCGGCCCCGTGCACCGCTAGAGTCCGGCACCTATGGCTGCACGAATCATCCTCAATGCGTTCGACATGAGCTGCGTCACGCATCAGGCGCCGGGCCTGTGGCGCCACCCGGACAACCAGGCGCACCGCTACACCGACCTCGACTACTGGACCTCGTTGGCGCAGACGCTGGAGCGCGGCGGCTTCGACGCACTGTTCCTCGCGGACGTGCTCGGCGTGTACGACGTCTACCGCGATTCGGCGGCGCCCGCGCTGCTGGACGCGGCGCAGATCCCGCTGGGCGACCCGATCGGGCAGATCAGCGCGATGGCGGCGGTCACCGAGCGCCTCGGCTTCGGGGTGACCGTGGCGACCACCTACGAGCAGCCGTACCTGCTGGCCAGGCGGTTCTCCACCCTCGACCACCTGACCAAGGGGCGGATCGGCTGGAACGTGGTGACGTCGTACCTCGACTCGGCCGCACGCAACCTGGGCCTCACCTCCCAGATCGCGCACGACGACCGGTACGGGATCGCCGAGGAGTTCCTCGAGGTCGTGTACAAGCTCTGGGAGGGGTCGTGGGAGGACGGCGCCGTGCAGCGCGACGCCGAGACGGGGGTCTTCACCGACCCGGCGAAGGTGCATCCCATCGGGCACGACGGCACGTTCTACCGGGTGCCGGGCATCCACTTGGCCGAGCCCAGCCCGCAGCGCACGCCCGTCGTGTTCCAGGCGGGCGCCTCGCCACGAGGCCGCGAGTTCGCCGCGCGTCACGGCGAGGCGATCTTCATCAACGGGCTCACACCGGAGCTGACCCGCAAAGCCACCGACGACATCCGCGACCGGGCCGAGCGGCTCGGCCGTCCCCGGGACACCGTCAAGATCCTCACGCTCGCCACCGTCGTCGTGGCGCCGACCGACGAGGAGGCGCAGGCCAAGCTCGCCGAGTACCGCACGTACGTGTCGACCGAGGGCGCGCTGGCCCTGTACGGCGGCTGGTCGGGCCTCGACCTCGCCGACTACCCGATCGACCAGCCCCTGCAGTACATCGACACCGACGCGGCCCGCTCGGCGCTCTCCATCTTCACCGTCGCCGACCCGACCCGCACCTGGACGGTGCGCGACATCGCCGAGTACGTCGGCATCGGCGGGATCGGGCCCGTCATCGTCGGGAGCCCCGCGACCGTGGCGGACGAGCTGGAGCGCTGGATCGAGGTGGGCGGCGTCGACGGCTTCAATCTCGCCTACGTGGTGATGCCCGGCAGCTTCGAGGAGTTCGTCGAGCTGGTCGTCCCCGAACTGCAGGCCAGGGGCCGGCTCGACGAGCAGCCCGGCACCACCCTCCGGGGACGGCTCAGCGGCACCGGCGACGCGACCGTGCCCTCATGGCATCCCGCGCACGAATACCGCGGCGCGTTCGACGACGGACCGAGCGCCGCGGACGCCCGTGAGCGCGAGACGGAAGGAGCAGCATGACCCGCAGCCACTGGACCGGGACCGCCGATGCGGCGGAGCTCGAGCACTGGGAGGGGGTGGCCGCCGAGGTCGCCGCGACCCTGGCCGAGGACGCCCTGGCCCGCGACCGCGCCAACCAGGATCCGCACGCCGAGCTCCAGCTGCTCCGCGAGGCGGGGCTCGTGAACCTGCTCGACCCCGCCGCGTTCGGCGGCGGCGGCGCGCACTGGCAGACCGCCTTCCGGGTCATCCGCATCCTGGCCCGCGCCGACGCCTCCGTCGCCCAGGTGCTCGCCTACCACTACATCAACTCGGGCAACATCGGCTTCGCCGTCGACCCGGCCCGGCAGGCGGAGCTGTACCGCCGCACCGTCGCCGGCCGCTGGGTCTGGGGCGACTCGGTGAACCCGGTGGACCCCGACCTCACGCTGACCCCGCAGCCAGACGGCGGCTACCGGCTGGACGGCACGAAGCGGTTCTCCACGGGCGCCTCCGTCGGCGACGTCGTGCTCGCGGCGGGCACCATCCGCGGTGGGGACAGGGATGGCATCGCGGTGTTCGCGCTGCTCGATCACGATCGCACCGGCATCCGGTACCACGGCGACTGGGATGCGCTCGGGCAGCGTCTCTCGGCGAGCGGCTCCGTCACGTTCGACGGCGTCGCCGTCGCGGAGGACGACATCCTCGGCGAGCTGACCGACGAGCCGTTCTCCACGCTGATCACGCCGGGCATCCAGCTCGCCTTCGGGGAGCTCTACCTCGGAATCGCCCAGGGGGCCCTCGCCCGGGCACGCGAGCTGACGCTCGGCCGCGCCAACTCGTGGTTCCTCTCCGGCGTCGAGCGTTACGCGGACGACCCGTTCGTGCTGCGCGTCTTCGGCGAACTGCTCTCCAAGCTGGACGCGGTCGAGGCTCTCGCGGACGCGGTGGCCCGCGAGTTCGACGCGGTCGTGGAGCTCGGCTCCGCGGTGACCGCCGAGGATCGCGGCCGCCTCGCCCAGCGCATCGCCCGGCTCAAGGTGGTCTCGACCGAGGTCGCGATCGAGGTGACGACGCGGGTGTTCGAGGTCACCGGGTCCAGCTCGGCGAAGGCGTCCGTCGGCCTCGACCTGTGGTGGCGGAACGTGCGGACGCACACCCTGCACGACCCGGTCGACTACAAGAAGCTGGAGGTCGGCGCGTACTACGTCAACGGCGACCTGCAGCCCATCTCCCTCTACACGTGACCGCAGGAACGGAGCGACGATGACGGACACCACGATTCGGCGGGCGCCGAAGAGCGCGGCGGAGGCCCGCGAGCGGTTCGCGCCCATCCTGGAGCGCCTCGCCGGCGACGCGGGTCGGCGCGAGCGCGAGCACGAGCTCCCGACGGCGGTCGTCCGGGAGCTGGCGGACGCCGGTCTCGGCGCGCTGCGGCTCCCGGTCGAGGACGGCGGCGCCGGGCTCACGTTCGTGGAGCTCGGCGCGCTGCTGGTCGAGCTCGCGGCGGCGGACTCCAACCTGCCGCAGATCTTCCGCGGCCACTTCGCGTTCGCGGAGGACCGGCTCACCGCACCACCGTCGGCCGACCGCAGCGCCTGGCTGTCGCGTTTCGCGGCGGGTGAGATCGTCGGCAACGCGTGGAGCGAGACCGGAGGGGTCGGACTCGGCGAGTCGGGGACGCGCGTGCGCCGCACGGCTGACGGCCACTGGGTGGACGGGCGCAAGTACTACACGACCGGCAGTCTCTACGCCGACTGGATCGACGCGACGGCGAAGGACGAGGACGGCGCAGACGTCACGGTCCTCGTCCGCACGGACCAGGCGGGTGTGACGGTCAGCGACGACTGGGACGGCTTCGGACAGCAGCTCACGGGCACCGGCACCGCGCTCTTCGAGGACGCCGCTGCCGAGCAGGTCTACCCGTTCGGGGACCGCTTCCGCTACCAGACCGCCCTCTACCAGTGGACGCTGGTGACGGTTCTGGCGGGCATCGCGCAGGCGGTCGAGCGTGAGGCGGGCGAGGCCCTGCGCGCGAGGACGCGCGTGTACAGCCACGGGCTGGCGCCGTTCGCGAAGGACGACGGCCAGCTGCAGGCCGTCATCGGCGAGATCTCGGCGGTGGCGTTCACGGCGAGGGCGCTCGTGCGCTCGGTGGGCGAGGCCCTGGATGCCGCCGCCGCGACGTCCGCCCACCGCGGCAGCGCGGACGACGACGCCGCGAACATCCACGCGGAGATCGCCTCGGCGCAGGCGCAGATCGTCCTCAGCCAGTCGGTGCCGCACGCGGCGACGCGGCTGTTCGACACGCTCGGGGCCTCCGCGGTGAGCCGTGCGGCGGGCCTGGACCGGCACTGGCGGAACGCCCGGACCGTCGCCTCCCACAACCCCTGGGTCTACAAGGCGCGGATCGTGGGCGACTGGAGCGTCAACGGCACGGTGCCGCCGTTCCTGTGGCAGATCGGGGTCGACCGGTCCGCGCCCGCCACCGATTGACGGCCCCCTCCCCCGGCGCGATTCGTGCCGAATGTGCGGAATGCGCGCGCGGAAGCGCACATTCGGCACGAATCCGAGCGGGTCGGGCGCTCACAGCAGGGCGGAGATGCCGGTCGCGATCGCGTAGATGGCGAGGCCGGCGAGCGCGCCGACGACGGTGCCGTTGATGCGGATGAACTGGAGGTCGCGACCGACCTGGGTCTCGATCTTGTCGGTGGTCTCGGCCGGGTCCCACGACTGCACGGTCTCCGCGATGACGTGCGCGATGTCGCTCCGGTAGCTCGTCACGAGGTGCAGAGCCGCGTCGGTCAGCCGGGCGTTCAGGGCTCCGCGGAGCCCGTCGTCGGCGAGCAGGCGCCCCGCCGCATCCTCGAGGAGCGCCTCCGCCCTCCGCCGCAGCTCGCCGTCCTCGTCGGAGAGCGCGCCGATCGCGGCGGCGCGGGCGGCCGTCCACGCCGAGGCGGCCAGCTCCCGGATGCGCGGGTCGTCGAACGCCCGCCCCTTCGCCTGCTCCAGCCGCTCGATCGTCGCGTCGTCGTGCTGCAGCCGGTCGGCGAGCTGGGCGAGGTACTCGTCGAGTGAGCGGCGGAGGCGGTGGTCCGGATCGTCGCGCAGCTCCCGCACGAAGCGGCGGGCCTGGGCGTGCAGCCGCTCGTCGATCGCACGGTCCACGAACGACGGCAGCCACGACGGCAGCCGCCGCGACACGACGGACTCGAACGCCTCGGGGTGGGCCGCGAGCCACTCGTCGAGCCGGTCCAGCAGCAGCTCGACGGCCTCCTGGTGACCGCCCGATTCGAGCACGCGCTCGCCGAGCCGGCCGAGCGGCGGACCCCACTGCGGTGCGACGAGCTGCGCTCGCACGACAGCCTCCACCGCCTCCCGCATCCGGTCGTCGTCGAGCAGCGCGGCGAGCCCCGCCACGCCCTGCGAGAGCTCGGCGACCACGCGCCGCGCGATGCGCGGGTCCGACAGCCACCGGGCGGCGGCGCCGGCGAGGTCGATGGTGGCGAGCTTGCCGGCGACCACCTGGTCGGAGAGGAAGTTCGTCTCCACGAACGCGCCGAGGCTCGCCCCGATCTCGTCCTTCCGTGTCGGGATGATCGCGGTGTGCGGGATGCGCAGGCCGAGCGGATGCCGGAACAGCGCCGTCACTGCGAACCAGTCGGCGAGCGCACCCACCATCGCCCCCTCCGCCGCGGCCCGGACGAACCCCAGCCACGGGTAGCGGTCCTGCAGCGCGAACGCGACGGCGAACACCACGGCGGCCGCGGCGAGCAGGCCGGTCGCGAGCACCTTCATCCGCCGCAGGGCGGCGCGGCGCTCCGCGTCGGTCGGGAGGGCGGTCACGCGACGGCGTCCTGGGTGAGCATCCCGAATCCCTCCGGCCGGCGAACTGGACGCTCCCACCGTACTCACGCCGGCCCTTCCGTGCCGAGGGCCGCAGGGCGATAGCGTGGGCGGGTGGAGAACGTGGGACGCCCGTGGACCTGGCGGGCCTGAGACTGCTGTCGGCCGTGATCCGGTCGGGCAGCATCTCCGCCGCCGCGCGCGAAGCCGGCGTGACGCAGCAGGCCGCGTCTTTGCGGCTGGCGGCCCTGGAGCGGGAGGTCGGGACGCCTCTGCTCTCGCGGAGCAGCCGGGGCGCGCAGCCGACGGAGACGGGAGCGCTCGTGGCGGAGTGGGCGGCGGAGGTCCTGGAGGCGGCGGACCGGTTCGATGCCTCCCTCGCCGCCCTCCGCGGCGCGACGGAGGCGACCCTGCGGATCGCGGCGAGCATGACCATCGCAGAGCACCTCGCGCCCCGCTGGCTCACCTCGCTCCGGCTCGCCTCCCTCGGAACGGACGGACGCGGACCCCGCATCGAACTGACGGCCGCGAACAGCGAGGCGGTGCTCGCGGCCGTCCGGGAGGGCTCCGCGACCATCGGCTTCATCGAGACGCCGGACCTCCCCTCCGACCTGGCCACCTCCGTGTTCGCGTCTGACGAGCTGGTGGTCGTCGTCGGGCGGGACCATCCGTGGGCACGGCGACCACGGGGCGTGTCGGTGGAGGAGCTCGCGCGGACACCGCTGGTGTCCCGCGAGGTCGGCTCCGGCACCCGGCTGGCGTTCGAGCGCGCCCTCGCGGAGCAGGGGCACCCCGCTGCCCGGCCCGCGTTCGAACTCTCCTCGACCAGCGCGATCCGGGCGACGGCGGCGGCGGGCGAACACCCGGCGGTGCTCAGCATCCTCGCCGTTCGTGAGCAGCTGGCCGCCGGTGCGCTGGTGAAGGTGCCGATCCGTCAGCTTCGCATCACGCGGCCGCTGACCGCTGTGTGGCGCCGTGGCGGCTCGGGCGTCCCCGCGAGTGCCCGCCCACTGCTGGAGGTCGTCCGGGCGGTCTCCTGAGGTCGGGTCACAGCTGTCCGGTGATCGCGAGCACGGCCAGGCTCGTCAGCGTGACAAGAGTGGAGAGCACCGCGCCGAGCAGCAGGGGCCGCCAGCCCGCACGGCGGATGGCGCCGACGTCGGTGGACAGGCCGATGCCGCCGAGCGCCACCGCCACCAGGAAGACGCTCACCGTGACCAGCCCGTCGTGCAGACCCTGTGGAACGGCGACGAGCGAGTTCGCCGTGGCGACGACGAGGAAGCCGATCAGGAACCACGGGATGAGACCGACCAGCCGGCGCACGGTGAGCGGCGCCCCCGCGTTCCTCCGTCGATGCTCGGCGACGGCGAGCACCACGCTGATGGGGACGATCATGAGGGTCCTCACCAGCTTGACGACGACGGCGAATCCGAGCGCCGACGTAGCGAACAGGCTCGCGGCGGCGACCACCGAGCTCGTGTCGTTCACGGCGGTTCCCGCGAACAGCCCGAACGTGTGGGTGCTCATCCCGAGAGCGTGGCCGATCAGCGGGAAGACCAGGACGGCGACCGCATTGAACAGGAAGATCGTCGAGACGGCGTACGCGATCTCGGAACTCGCCGCGCCGATGATCGGCGAAACGGCCGCGATCGCGGACGCCCCGCAGATGCCGGTGCCGACGCCGATGAGCGTGCGCTCCCGTCGCGGAATGCGGAGCAGGCGGCCGATGCCCCACGCGGCGAGGAGGCAGACCGCGAGCGTGGAGAGCATCACCGGCAGCGACTGCAGCCCGACCACGAGCACGCTGGAGAGCGAGAGCTGCACACCGAGGAGCACGACGGCGAGCTGGAGCACGAACCGGGAGGAGAACGCGACCCCGGCGGCGAAGCGTCCGCCTGGCCGCCGGATGAGGCTGACGACGACTCCGATCAGGAGCGCCGGGAGGGCGCTCCCGACGGCCGGGACGATGCGGGACACGCCGGTCGCCGCGAGGGCGATCAGGACGGTGAGGACGAGACCGGGAGCCACAGCGGCGGCGCGGGCGGCCAACCTGCCCGGGAGGGCGCGGACGGGAGAGAGTTCCATGCTTCGACGTTCGCGCCTCCGCGCCGCCCGGGCCATCCCGGGCTCGTTGTCACGCCACAAGCAATGCTTGTGGCCGCGAACTCACCGAGCGGTGACCGTCTCGCGGGAGCCGCTGGGGGCGCCGGCGGCCCAGGTGCGATACCCGCCGTCGAGATTGACGACATCGCGTCCGTGCTGAGCGAGGATGCGCGCGGCGGTGTGGCCGCGCTGGCCGACCTGGCAGTGCACCACGAGCAGGCCGGCGGGCAGCTCGTCGAGGCGCTCGCGCAGGTCGTCGAGCGGGACGTTGATCGCGCCGGGGATGGCTCCGGCCGCGTGCTCGCCGGGTGTCCGAACATCGACGAGGGTCGCGCCGGCTTCCCGCACGGCCTCGAGCTCGTGCCACTGGATGCTGCGCGTCGCGCCGGTGCGGAGGTTGTCGGCCACGTAGCCGAGCTGGTTGACCGGGTCCTTCGCGGAGCCGAACTGGGGAGCATAGGCCAGCTCGAGGCGCGCGAGACCAGAGGCGGTGATGCTGCCCGCCATCGCGACCGCGATCACGTCGATGCGCTTGTCGACACCCTCGCCGCCGACGATCTGCGCGCCGAGGATCGCGTCCGACCCCGGGTCCACGAGCAGCTTCATCGACATCGGCTGGGCGCCCGGGTAGTAGGTCGCGTGCGAGGTGGGGTGGGTGTGGATGACGCGGTGGGCGCGGCCCGCGGAGACTAGCTGACGCTCGCTCCAGCCGACCTTCGCGGCGACCGTGTCGAAGACCTTCACGATCGCGGTTCCGAGCGCGGGGGCGTTGTACTCCTCGCGACCGGCGATGACGTCGGCGACGGAACGGCCGTGCCGGTTGGCGAGGCCTGCCATGGTGACCAGGGACTCCGAACCGGAGAGGGCGTCGACCTTCTCGACGCCGTCGCCGACCGCGTAGACGTGCGGGTCGCTCGTGCGGTTGGAGGCGTCCACGGCGATCCCGCCGGTCGGTCCGATCCGCAGACCGGCGGATCGGGCCAGGTCGACGCTGGGCACGACCCCGGAGGCGTCCACGATGAAGTCGGGTCGCAGGGTCGCCCCGTCGCTGAGCAGCACGGTGCCGGCCTCGACCGCGTCGATCGTGACCGAGGTGCGCACGTCGACGCCACGGCTGCGCAGCTGCGCCTGCAGCGGCGCCACCATCTCGGGGTCGAGCGGAGTGAGTATCTGCGCCGACCGCTGGATGAGCGTCACGTGGATGCCGCGTCGGACCAGGTTCTCGACGGCCTCGAGCCCGATGAACCCGCCGCCGACGACGAGCGCAGACGGATGATCCGCCGCCGCCTCGACGAGCGCGCCGATCGCGTCCACATCCTCGACCGTACGGAGGGTGTGGGTGGGGATGCCGGTATGCCCGGCCGCCTCACGGGCGGACGCGCCGACGGCGAGGATCAGCTCGTCGTAACTCTCTACGAAGGACTCCCCCGCGGCGAGGTCGAGCACCGAGACCGTGCGGGCGACCGGGTCGACGGCGATCACCTCGTGTCCCGTGCGCACATCCAGCCGGAAGCGCGCCGCCAGGGACCGGGGCGTGTGCAGCAGCAGCGACGAGCGATCCTCGATCACACCGCCGACGTAGTACGGCAGCCCGCAGTTGGCGTACGAGACGTAGGGACCACGCTCGAACACGACGATCTCCGCCGACTCGTCGAGCCTGCGCAACCGGGTCGCGGCCGACATTCCTCCGGCGACGCCGCCGACGATCACGGTCTTCATCCTGTGCACCTCCCGAGGGCGGTTTGTTATACCCTCCCGGGTATCGTACTATACCGGCGGGGGTATAACGAACCTCCCCTCGACCCGAAAGAGAGAGCTCCACCCATGTGCCATCCCGCCACCTGCAACGTCTGCGGCAAGACCACCTGGAGCGGCTGCGGCCAGCACATCGCCGATGTCCGCCGCCGCGTCCCCGCGAACCAGTGGTGCAATGGCGACCACACCGACGCCGAGAAGGCGTCCGCCTCCGGCGGCGGGTTGTTCGGCCGGCTCTTCGGACGAGGCTGAGATGTCCGGAGCAGATACCCTGGCGGGTACCTTCGCCCGCCCCTCCGCACCGGCAGCATCGAGAAAGAAGACCACCGTGGCCGCCACCCCCGCCGACATCAAGCCCGTGCTCAACCGCCTCCGCCGTGCGCAGGGGCAGCTGAACGCGGTCATCGCCGCCGTCGAGAACGGCGGGAAGTGCCGCGACGTCGTCATCCAGCTCGCCGCCGTCTCGAGCGCGCTCGACAAGGCGGGTTTCCAGATCATCTCGACGGCCATGCAGAAGTGCATCACCGACCCCGACGACGACACCGACCCCATGACGGTCGAAGAGCTTCAGAAGCTCTTCATGACCCTGGCGTGATCCTCCGGGGCGGCGTCGCTCGCGGTCAGACCACGAGCGACGCCGCGTCGGTGACGGCGGTGCCGGTCACGATCGGCGTCAGGTCGACCTCGCGTCCGTCGATGCGGAAGGAGTAGCGGCCGGTCTGCTCGATGACGGAGGTCTCCTCCATGTACGCGATCAGCTGCTCCCGCTCCTGCGCGTTCAGCCAGGCGATGGGGTCGGAGGTCGAGCGGAACTCCAGGATCGCGGCCGTGTCGCGCAGCGCCTGACGCTCGGCGTCGTCGAGCAGGCTGCGGGCGCTGCGGAAGTAGACGGCGTCCGGGTCCACCTCGTAGAGCCGCTTCATCCAGGCGCGGTTGATCGAGGAGACGATGGAGTTGCGGGCGCCGACGCCCGACGGGTCGCCCGGCCGCTCGGCGTTGTCCCAGAAGGCTCCGACATCCGGTCCGACCCTGGCGCCGTCGAACACGCCGACGCTCGGGATCATCGGGACGCCGCAGCCCAGCAGGTACACCGAGTCGCCGACCACGGAGCGGATGTGCTGCACGGCCTCGCGGTAGGCCGCCTCCCGGTGCAGCGGCGTGCTGCGGTTGCCTGCCACGGCGCCGGCGTACATGAAGTCGAGCTTGAGGTAGCGGAAACCCCAGCCGACGACATTCTCGAAGACCTCGCGCAGGTGATCCTTGACCTCGTCCTGGGTGGTGTCGAGCGAGTGGTAGTGCGAGCCCCAGTTGTAGCCGGTGACGAGCGGGCGGCCGTCGTCGTCCTGCACGAGCAGGTCGGGGCGGGTGCGGGCGAGCTCCGAGCCGGGGAGGGCGATCAGCGGGGCGAGCCACAGGCCGGGGGTGAAGCCGGCGTCGGCGATGGTGCGCGCGGTCGCGGCCATACCCGAGGGGAACTTGGGGCCGGCGACCCAGTCGCCGACGATGGGCTCCCAGCCGTCGTCGAGCTGGAAGACGTCGAACGGGTAGCCGCGGAGATCGGAGACCGTGCGCGCGACGAGCTCCTCGTCGATGCCCTCGAAGAAGGAGTACCAGCTGCTCCACACGGTGCCGGCACTCCCGGTGCGCCGGCCGAGGCGCTGTGAGACCAGGTCGGCGTAGTCGGCGAACACCTGACGCTCCGGGCCGTAGGCCACGAACCACTCCGCCAAGTCCTCCTCCGCCCGGCCCCAGAGCACGTTGCGGTCGGCCCCGACGCGGGGCGAGCCGAGGCCGAGCGCGCCGAGCAGCAGCACATTGCCGTCCGTCCCGGCGATCGCGCCGACGGCCGCGCCGGAGTGGGCGTGCGGCGTCTCGTTGGCGGCGTCGTCGGCGGTCAGCAACCGGTTCGGGCTGTCCTTGATCCCGATGGTCTCGCCGTCGGTGCGCGCCCAGCCGGACGGGCTCCACGAGTTCCAGCCGTGGCGGTAGAACTCCGTGTCGCCGAAGGGGTGCAGGAGCGCGACAGGGCCGGCGGGGATGACGAAACCGCCCGGCACCGGCGACGCCGCCCCCGGGAGGTTGGCGGGGATGCGGAGTCCGTCGAAGTCGAAGGTGTGCAGCATGCTGAGCTTTCTGGATGGGCCCTCAGGCCGGGTGGGTGCGGACGGGGGCGGCGCGCGGCCGCCCCCGTCCGTCGGCTACTTGAAGAGCGCGTTGACCTGGTCGTTCGCCTTGGTCAGCGCGGACTTCGCGTCCTGCTGGCCGAGGGCGACGCTCTGGATCGCGTCCTGGACGATCTGGCTGATCTCCGTGCCGTGGTAGCTGATCGGGATGATGAAGGTGCCGTCCTTGGCCTTCTGCTCGTCGAGGAAGACCTGGGCATTCAGGCCGTCCTTCTCGCGCACCTCGGCCGACTTCTCCGAGGCCGACTTGATGGCGGGGAACACAACGCCGGTCGCGGCCACCGTGTTCTGGCAGTCGGCGGAGGCGAGGTACTTGACCCACTTCCAGGCCTCGTCCTTGTGCTTGCTCCCGGCGTAGATCGCGTCGGACAGGCCGTTGATCGCCGACTTGCGGCCCTCCGGCCCGATCGGCAGCGGCGCGAATCCGAACTGGTCGGTCTTGCCCTTGTACGCCGAGAGGTTGAACGAGCCGAGCGTCGTCAGCGCACCGCCGTTGTTGGCGAGCACCTCGGAGCGGGCCAGGGTCGACTGCACATCGAGCTTGGGCGCGTAGCCCTTGTCGGAGAGGTCGGCCAGCCACTGCACCGTCTTGGCGAGCTTCGGGTCGCTGTAGTTGAACTTCGTGCCGAACGGGTTCTTGTTCGCGTAGGTCCAGCCGGTGGATGCGGCGAAGTTGCCCCAGCCGTTCTGGCCCTGCGAGCCGTCCGCCCACTCGGGGAGGAAGCCGTAGACCTTGACGTTGTTCTTGTCGAAGGCCGGGTCGAGCCCGTTGTGGCCGTTCTTGTCGACCGTCAGCTTCGCGATCGTCTGCTCGAAGGTGCCGCCGTCGTTCGGGTTCCAGGTGAGGTCGGCGAGCGATGCCTCGTCGATGCCCGCCGCCTTCAGGTCGGCCTTGTTGTAGACCAGGCCCATCGTGTCCCAGTCCTTCGGCAGGCCGTAGCGGGCGTCGCCCACCTTCCACAGGTCGGCGAGGCCGTCGACGTACTGGCTCAGGTCGACCTTGTCCTTCTCGACCATGGGCTGGATGTCGACGATCTGCTTGTCCTGCACGAACTGCGGGTAGTACGAGGCCTGGTCGACCCAGACGTCGGGAGCGCTGCCCGCGGCGATCTGCGTGGACAGGTTGGTCCAGTACTGGCCCCAGGCGGCCTGCGAGATCTTGATGGTGATGTTGGGGTTCTCCTTGGTGAACTGCTGGGCGCACTGCTGGTACGCCGGCACCTGGGTGTCGTCCCACATCCAGTACTGCAGGGTCACCTTGTCGTTGCCGCCGGATCCGGCGGACGAGCACGCCGTGAGCCCGGCGAGCAGTGCGGCGGCGGCAGCGGTGGCGGCGACGCGACGGAGCTTTCTCATTCGATTTCTCTCTCTGTGTGGATGGTGCTCGGGTGGGGAGGGGATGGTCACTTGATGCCGGTGAAGTTGAGCGATTCGACGATCCGGCGGCCGAGGAAGATCAGGAGGATGAGCACGGGGATGACCGACAGGGTCGAGCCCGCCATCAGCCCGGTCCAGTCGGGTTGCGTGTTGGGCGACTGCTGCAGGTACACGCCGAGGGCGACGGTCATGGTGCGCACGCTCTCGTCGCGGCCGATGAGCAGCGGCCAGAGGTAGTCCTTCCACGCCCAGACGACCGTGATGAGCCCGATCGTGATGAGCGGACCGCGGCTCATCGGGAGAGCGACGCGCCAGAAGACCCGGATCTTGCCCGCGCCGTCGAGCATGGCCGCCTCCTCCACATCCACCGGGATGTTGAGGAAGAACTGGCGGAGGAAGAACAGCGCGAAGGGCGTCATCAGCAGGCTCGGCGCGACCATCCCGAACACGTTGTTGAGGAGGCCCAGGTCGCGCACGAGCACGAAGTTGGGAAGCAGCGTGAAGATGCCGGGCACCATGAGCGCCGCGATGAGCACCGCGAAGAGGAGGTTGCGGCCGGGGAACCGCAGCCGCGCGAAGGCGTACCCGCCCATGGCGCAGAACAGGGTCTGGAAGAAGCCGATGAGCGAGCAGTAGACGATCGAGTTCCACAGGTAGAGCAGGAAGTTGATCGAGGCGCCGGAGCCGCCGGCCGCCTGGTCCTCTGCGGGGCTCAGGAAGCCGAGCACCCGCGCGAAGTTGATCAGGGTCGGGCTGCCGGGGAAGAAGGAGCCCGAGTCCTTGATGACGTCGGCGGCGGGCGTCAGCGCGGTCTTCAGCATCCAGTAGAAGGGGAAGAGCGTGAGCACGAGCGAGACGGTCAGCACCGTCCAGCCGAGCGCGCGGCCGATCGAGAAGCGGCGCCGGGTGGTGACGCGCACGGGGACGGACGGGGCCGGCGTCTCGGCGGAGAGGACGGGCGTTGCGGGTTGTGTCATGGTCATGGCGATGTCCTAGGCGAGCTGGGATTCGGAGGCGCGGAGGAGCCGGAGCTGGACGGCGGTGAGCACGCCGAGGATGACCACGAGGACGATCGCCATGGTCGCGGCGTAGCCCATGTGGAAGAAGGTGAACGCCTGTTGGTAGATGTAGTAGTAGATGACCCGCGTGGCGTTCACCGGGCCGCCCTTGGTGGTGACGGCGACCGTGTCGAAGATCTGGAAAGACCCGATGAGCGACACGACGAGCACCAGCGCCATCACGGGCCGCAGCAGCGGGAGCGTGATGCGCGTGAACAGCCTCCACTCGCCCGCGCCGTCGAGCGAGGCGCTCTCGTACAGGTCGGACGGGATCTGCAGCATTCCCGCGTAGAAGAGCAGCGCGGTGTAGCCGGTGAAGGCCCAGGTGTTGACGATCGAGATGGTCGGGATGCCGAGGGCGGGGTTGGTGAAGAAGCCGACCGCGGGCAGGCCCATCGAGGTGATGAGGTGGTTCACGAAGCCGAGGTTGGTGTCGAGCAGCCAGAGCCAGACCAGGCCGACGGTGACGTTCGGGACGAGCCACGGCAGCAGCAGGGTGGTCCGCAGCATCACGGACCGGGTGAGGCGGTGCATGAGCGCGGCCAGGAGCAGGGCGAGGGCGGTCTGCGTCGTCACGTTGACGATCACGTAGTAGAGGGTGACGCCCATCGAGTTCCAGAACTCCTTGTCCTGGAGCACGGCGGCGTAGTTCTTGACGCCGACGAAGGTGGGGTCGCCCAGCAGGCTGTAGTCGGTGAACGACCACCACACGCCGCGGACGGTCGGGTAGAGGTAGAAGACCGCGAACCCGATCAGAACCGGCGCGATGAAGAGCCAGGCGACCCTGCGGTCGTCCCGCCGGCGGCGGCGCGGCAGTGCGCCGGTGCCGCGGGCGGCTCTCGGGAGGAGGGCTGTCATGGCATCCTCTCGGCGCCGCGGGCGTGCTGCCGTCCTTGGCGCAGTAGGGGTGGATCGATCTGTGAGCGATTCGCAGATCGTTGGGCGGCCCATCCGCGGTAAAGTCGGGTGGACGGCTTAATTATGCAAGTTGCCGTTATAAAGCGCAAGAGTGAGGATGACATGGCACGTGAGGCCCTGATCCCCGGTGTCGAACCGGCTGTCGGCAGCCGCTCCCTGCTGCGGCGGATGAACTCGTGGGGCATCCTGCGCGCGGTGCTCGAACGACCCCAGACCATGCGCGACCTCGCCGCCGACTCGGGGCTGTCGCGCACGGCGATCGACGCCATCATCAGCGACCTGATGGAGGCGGGCTGGGTCGCGGCGACGGAGAGCGCGCCCGCGGGCCGGCTGGGCCGCCCGGCGGCGACGTACCGCCCGGCGCCAGGGCTCGGGCACTTCCTCTCGCTCGACATCGGCGCCAACCACATCTTCGCCGTGGTCACCGACCTCACCGGCCACGTCCGCGGCGAGCGCACGGCCGCGACCGCCGAGTCCGACGCCGCAGCGACCCGCATCGACGCAGCGCTTCGGACCGGGGACGAGCTGCTCGCATCGCTGGGCCTCAGCCGGGGCGACCTCTGGGCGGTGACCATCGGCTCCCCCGGCGCGATCAGCACGGCCGGCGAGGTGCTCCACTTCGGCGGCACCGGCATGCCCGGCTGGATCGGGCTCGACCTGCGGGAGCGGTTCCGCCGGGAGTACGACGCGGCGGTGCTCGTCGAGGGCGATGTGGCGCTCGGCGCGCAGGCGGAGCTCGCCATCGGGGCCGCCCGCGGTCACACCGACGTCGTCTACATCCTGTGCGGCGCGCGGACGAGCGGCGCGTCCATCGTCAACGGCCGCGTGCACCGCGGCGTGCACGGAGCGGCCGGCATCGTCGGCGAGATGCCCGAGCTGCGCTGGGCAGAGCTCAACGAGCGCTACGGAGCCGACGTGCTGGAGACCCCGCGCCCCACCCGCGAGGAGATCTTCGAGCGCGCGCGCTCGGGAGAGCCAGCGGCGACGCAGGCCGTGCGGGAGTTCGCCGACGACCTCGCCACCGGCGCGGCGGCGATGACGCTGGCGATCGACCCGGAACTGCTCGTGATCGGCGGCGGCAGTTCGCCGAGCGCCGACGTCTTCCTCCCCCGGTTCGAGGAGAGCCTGCGCGGCATCGTGCCGCTGGCGCCGACCGTCGTGGCCTCCACCCTGGGCTCGGAGGCGGTGGCGATGGGCGGCATCAGCCTGGCGGCCGACCGCCTCGCCGCGGTGCTCGACGGGGCGGTCCGCGAGCGGGAGTCGTTCCCCGACCCGGCCGAGACGCGGGCGCTGCTGCGCGGCTGACAGCAGGAGAACGCTGAAGCGCGGCGGCCCCGGGGAGGCTCGTGCCGGTCCCCGGGGCCGCCGCCGTCACAGCCGCTCAGCCGGTGATGACCCGGTCGATGTCGGGCGCCCAATCGGAGGCGTTGGCGATCGTGATCGTGTGCGTCCCGGTCGGGATGGCCAGATTCACCGTCACTGTTCCGACCGTGTTCCAGTCCGCCGTCGCCGGGAAGGCCACCGAGGTGGGGGTGCCGCCGTCGACCTTCACCGTGGCGTTCCGCGCCACCGCTGACGCGTACGCGATCCGGAAGCTGGAGAAGCCCCCCGCGACGCCGTTCACCGTCAGCGTCGCCCCGTTGCCGAGGTAGCCGACCTTGGAGCCGCCGGAGCATCCCGAGCAGGAGGCCACGACCGCGGTGCCGGTGAGCGTGTTCGACGTCGCCTCGGCCTCGTAGCTCGCGCCGGTCGCGCCCGTCGAGACGGTGGTCGTGCCGAGCGTCAGCCAGCCCGACTTCACCGTGTCCTGCGTCGCGTTGGCGAAGCGGATGGGCGCGCCGCCCGCGAGCGGGTTGGTCACCTGCGCGACCAGCGAGTACGTGCCGGTCGCGACGCCCGAGGTCGGGAACGTGCCGGTGAACTGCTTCGACCCTCCGCTGGCGATATCGGAGACGTGCCACGACGTGGTCGACTGCTTGACGACCGTGCCGGACCCGTTCACCAGTGCCAGCGTGATCGGCCACGAGTAGTAGAACGGCGCGATCCCGACGTTGGAGATCGTGATGCCGACCGAAGCACTGCTCCCGGTGGCGATCGCGGCGGGCACCAGGGCCTCTGTCGCACGGAACGAGTAGCCCATCGACTGCGCGCCGGCGAGGGCGCGCGGCTTGTCCGAGGCGGAGTAGCCGGTCTGGAACGCGTAGTGGTTGAGCAGCCAGCTCACGTGCGTCTGGCTGACGCTGCCGGGGAAGTCGTTGTCCCCGCCGTCCTCGATGACCGGGCAGCCGGAGGTGCTGAAGATGCACGACTGGAGCTCCGGTCGCAGCTCGCCGCCGATGGACTGCGTCTGCCACTTGTTCGTCGCACCCGCGGCGACCATGTTGTCCATGAAGTGCCAGCCGAGCGAGCTGGTCTTGGTCTCCAGGGCGAACGAGTCGTCGTGATAGCCGATCGGCAGGGAGGCGTTCTGCGTGTTCGGCTGCCGCACCTCGAGCTTCGTGGTGTGGAACGCGTTCACGAAGTCGTTCAGGATCTGGCTCTGCGTAGCGCTGGAGGCGAACCAGTCCGGCTGCCCGTTCGTCCCGTTGTACGGGTAGGTGTGCCATTCGCCCCAGAACCCGAGCAGCCCCGCCTGCACGAAGCCCACGCGGGCGTCGCCGTCGTACCGTGCGCCGAGCGCGGCGATGAATTGGTCCATCGCCGTCCGCAGGTTGGGGTCGTCGTAGTTCGGCGAGACGCTGACGCCGTTGTTGCCGTAGTCGTTGTACGAGTGGGTCGCGAGGCCGCCGTTGATCAGGTACTGCGGGATGCCGCTCGGCTTTGTCGGATAGTCGAGGTAGAACCGGAAGGCGGTCTGGTGACCGCGGGAGGCGATGTCGTTCAGGACGCTGTCGACCTGCGACCAGTTAAACGTGTTCGGCCCGCTCATCACCGCGTTGACGGGGAAGTAGGCCCACTCCATCGTGTACGGGAAGGTCGAGTACGACCCCTGGTATGGGATGAAGCCCTTGAGCGGGTTGGACTGCGGCTCCGAGCCGGCGGCGAGCGCCGTCCAGCCCGGTGTGCCCGCGGCCGAGGGCGGCGCCGATGCCGCCCCGAGTGCGGGCGCGGCGACGACCGCGGCGGCGAGGGCGAGCGATGCGACCAGCGCCTGGATGATCCTCTTCATAGTGTTCCTCTCTGAACGCACGACGAGTGGTGGCATAATTCTGCAACTTGCAGTAATAAAGCACAACCATCGATCCACAGGACTTTCGCCCCGTCGCGCGCGGAGCCCGCGCGTTTACGCTGCCCGTGCACCCGTGGCGACGGGACGCGCAGCGAAGGGCGGTGCAGCATGCAGGCGCACGTCGGAGACTTCTTGATCATCGCCTCCAACCACCTCGAAGGGCCGGCGCGGGTCGGACTCATCGAGGAGGTGCACGGCGAGGGCGGCACTCCCCCGTACCAGGTGAGGTGGGAGGACGACGAGCGCACCACGCTCGTCTTCCCCGGCCCCGACGCGCACATCGAGCACCGCGGCGACACCGCCGCGGCATCGGGCGCCCACGGCCACTGACGTCGGGACGGCGGAGGAGGACGCGGCGATGGATGTCCTCCTCGACCTGCCCGTGGCCGCCGCCGTGCTCGACCTGGACGGCGTGCTCACGCTCACCCGCGACCTCCATGCGCGCGCGTGGACGGCGCTCTTCCAGGAGGAGCTGCCCCGGCTCGCGCCGGATGCCGCACCGTTCGCCCCGGCCGACTACGAGCGCTGGGTGGACGGCCGGAGCAGGGAGGACGGCATCCGGACCTTCCTCGCCTCCCGCGGCATCGCAGGCGAGCGCGCACCCGAGGCGCTCGTCGACCGGCTGGCCGAGCGGAAGCAGCGGCTGTTCGAGGACCTTCTCGGCGGGGCCGACAGCATCCGCGGAGTTCCGGGGGCGGTGCCGTTCCTCACGGCGCTCCGGGCGGCCGGGATCCGGATCGCGGTGGCGACGGCGAGCCGCAACGCGCAGGCGATCCTGGATCGGACGCCGTTCCGGCCGTTCCTCGACGCGGTGGTCGACGGCGAGGTCGCCCGGGAGCTCGGGCTCGCGTCCAAACCCGACCCGGCGCTGTTCCTCGAGGCCTGCCGCCGGCTCGGCGTGCCCACCGGCGACGCCCTGCTCGCGGAGGACTCGTCCGCCGGCGTGGCCGCCGCGCGCTCCGGCGGCTTCGGTCTCGTCGTCGGCGTCGCACCGACTCCGCGCCGGGCGGCCGCCCTCCGCAGGGCCGGAGCGGACACGGTGGTGGCCGACCTGAGCGCGCTCGGCGCGACCGCGTCCTCCCGCATCGTCCGCTCCGGCCCGCCGGACAGCTGGGTGCTGGAGTTCACGGGCTACGATCCGGCGGCGGAGGGCACGAGGGAGAGCCTGTGCACCCTGTCGAGCGGCTACCAGGCCGTGCGCGGCGCCGCCGAGGAGGCGACGGCGGACGGCATCCACCGCCCGGGCGCCTCCCTCGCCGGGGTGTACGACACCTCGGGCGACACTCCCGACGCCGACGACAGGCTGGTCGACGCGCCCAACTGGCTCCCGCTCCTCGTCCGCATCGACGACGGGGACTGGTTCCGCATCGACGACGCCGACGTGGTCGCCTTCCGGCAGGACCTCGACCTCCGCCAGGGGGTGCTCCGGCGCACGGTCGTCGTGCGCGACGAAGACGGCAGGGAGACTGCCTTCCGGTTCCGCCGCGTCGTCTCGCAGGCGGCGCCACGGCTCGCCGCGGTGGAGGCCACGGTCACCGCACGTGGCTGGAGCGGCCGCCTCACCGTCCGGTCCGGCATCGACGCCTCCCCCACCCGCACGGCCGCCCGCCGGCTGTCCGAGGTCTCCCCCGACACGCTGCTGTGCACGGTCGAGACCCCCGGCTCCGGAGTGCACATCGGCCTGGCCGTGCGGACACGCGTGTTCCGAGACGGCGAGCCGGTGACGGAACCGCCGCACATCGTCCAGGACGGGCCGGCCCTCTTCCACGAGTTCACCGTCGACCTCGCCGACGGACGGGGCGTGACGATCGAGAAGGTCGCGTCGGTGAGCACGTCACGCGACCGCGCCATCCGCTCGGCGGCCGAGGCCGCCCAGGGGGCCCTGGCGCGGGCGCCACGGTTCGCGGAACTGCTCGATGACCACGCGGAGGCGTGGGAGCGGCTGTGGGCCGACTTCGCCGCCGAGGTGCGCCCAGGGGGCGAGGTCGACCTCGCTCTGCACCTGAACACGTTCCACCTGCTGCAGACGCTCGCCGGCGTGGACTCCGACCTCGACGCGGGCGTCCCCGCGCGGGGCCTCGACGGCGACGGCTACGGCGGCCACGTCTTCTGGGACGAGCTCTTCGTCTATCCCGTGCTCACGCTCCGCCGGCCCGCCCTGACCCGCGCGCTGCTCGGCTACCGGCGGCGGAGGCTGCCCGCCGCCCGCGTCGCGGCCGCCGAGGCGGGGCACGCCGGCGCGTGCTTCCCGTGGCAGAGCGCGACGACCGGCGAGGACGTCACGCCCGACCGGCTGCTCAACCCGCTCACAGGGGCCTGGATGCCCGATCACTCGCACCTGCAACGTCACGTCGGCCTCGGCATCGCCTACAGCGTGTGGCAGTACTACCAGCTGACCGGCGACGCCGACTACCTCGCCGAGGAGGGGGCGGAGCTCATCGTCGACATCGCCCGCTACTTCGCCTCTCTCGCCGAATGGAACGAGGCCTCCGGGCGCTACTCGATCGCCGGGGTCATGGGACCCGACGAGTTCCACGACGGGCCGCCGGAGCAGCCGGGCGCCGGCCTGACCGACAACGTCTACACGAACGTGATGACCGCCTGGGTGCTGCTGCGCGCGGTGGACACGGCGCGCATCCTGTCGGTGCGCCCTGACGCGTCGGCATACGCGTCGCTCTCCTTCTCGGCCGGGGAGGTCGAGCGCTGGTCGCACATCGCCAAGCGGCTCAGGATCGTCTTCAACGCCGACGGCACCCTGTCGCAGTTCGCCGGGTACGACGGCCTGGCGCTCCTCGATCTGGATGCGTACCGCCGCCGGTACCCGAACATCCAGCGCCTCGACCTGATCCTGAACGCTGAGGGCGACAGCACCGACCGCTACCAGGTCTCGAAGCAGCCCGACTCCCTCATGCTGCTCTACCTCTTCTCGGCCGAGGAGCTCCGCGAGCTGCTCAAGCATCTGGGGTACCCGCTCGACGCCGACGCGGTCGTCCGGACGGTCGAGCGGTACTCCCGCACCTCCACCTATGGGTCGACGCTGTCGAACGTGGTGCACTCCTGGCTGGAGGCCCGCCGCGACCGCAGCCGGTCGTGGGAGTTCCTGGAGCGGACGCTCCAGAGCGACCTCTCCGACATCCAGGGCGGCACGACGAAGCGGGGCATCCACCTGGCGGCGATGGCAGGCTCGGTCGACCTGCTCACCCGCTGCTACGCGGGCCTCGAAGCGAGGGCGGACATGCTGTGGTTCCACCCGCTGCTGCCCTCGGAGCTCGACTCGCTCGCGTTCACCATCGTCTACCGCGGGCACCGGCTCGCGGTGACGATCACGCAGGACCTGCTGCGGGTCGCCTCTGCGCCCGGGTTCGCGGACCCGGTCCGGATCGTCGTCGAGGGGCAGCCGCTGCTCCTCCACACCGGCGAGACCCGTGAACTGGAGCTGTGACGCCCGCCGCCGGCCGCCGCGCTGACCCGATCAGCTCGCATCGGGCGACGCTACGTGGGCTCGTGGGTCGCGGTCGACCTGCGCGCGAGCTTGCGCACGACGACGATCCGCAGCGCCGTGTCGGGAGACTTTCGCCACCTCTTGTCCCGTCGGCCCCGGAGGCGGGTCTCGGCCTGCTCGGCGACGTCCGAATCTAGCGACTTCGCTCTCCGACGGAGAGAACTCAGCTCGACGCCTTCGGCGGCGCGGCTGGCCTTGTGGCCGACGCGTTTGTTCCGTGGGATGGACTTGCGTGCCCCGTGCGGTGACTCACCGTAGGTGTTCCGGTGATCGTGCTCGTAATCCAGTGCTTTCCTCTGCTGAGGCGACTGTCTCGTGTGCGCCATATGCCCCTCCCTTCGGCCGCCGAACACGCCAGGATATTGAGACGCATCGCGGTGACGCAAGGGTCGGCGTCGGCGCGGTTCGGGCCTCGACAGTGTCAACCACCTTCGGGCGGAGGGACTTTCTGCCCTGCCCGGCTCGGCGCCGCGACCGATTCACTCGACTCGTCGAGGAGCTCGTGTGTTCAGCGATCGGGTGCCGCAATGACTCCCTGGTCTGGATTCCCACCAGCTCCGCACACACCCCGTTGTCGCACGAACCGAAGCCGGAGTCACCGGAGCTCGAGACCGAGCTCCCTGGCTTCCCAACGGAAGGTCGAGGAATGACATGAGCGTACGAGCCCGCACCATCCGCCTGGTCGCCCTGACCGCCCTGGCGGGCGCCGTCGCCGTCGGCATCGGCGGCGCCACCGCCGCCGGCGGCGCCCTGGCCGTGAACGACGGGCCCGGCCCGCACCTGTACAGCGGGACATCGGTCGACGTCTCCGACTCCGTCGACGGCGACGTCTACGCTGCCGCCCAGAACGTCACCGTCAGCGGCGACGTCACGGGAGATGTGATCGCGGCCGCGCAGACGATCACGATCACCGGTCGGGTGGACGGCAACCTCCGGCTCGCCGCCCAGACCGTGACCATCAACGGCGAGGTGACGCGCAGCGCCACGATCTTCGGGGCGGACCTCGTGGTCGCCCGCGACGCCCAGGTCGGCAAGGACATCGTCGCGACCGTCGCCACCGCCCGGATCTCCGGGGACGTCGGGCGGGACCTGCTGCTGAGTGTGGGCGACCTGAGGATCGACGGCACGGTCGGCGGAGACGTCACCTACTCCAGCAGCAAGACGGCGCACATCACGGATGGCGCGGTGTCCGGAACCGTCGAGCACGTCGAGCCGCAACCGGCGCAGCGGGTGGAGATCTCGCCGTGGGCGGTGGTGCTCGGCTGGGCGCTCGGGCTGCTGTACGCGCTCATCGCGCTGAGCATCATCACGGTCGCCGCGGGCCTGCTCGTGCCGCGCTGGCTGCACCGCGTGACGGACGAGCTCATTCCTTCGCCCTGGCGTGCGCTGCTGGTCGGCTTCGTGGCCTCGATCGTCGTGCCGTTCGCGCTGCTCTTCCTGCTGGTGACGATCATCGGGGCGCCGCTCGCGCTGGCCGGGCTGCTGATCTGGATCGTGCTGACGCTCGCCACCTTCCTGGTCAGCTCCTACTACCTGGGCCGGCTGGTGCTCCGTGGGCGGCCGCATCCCGTGCTCACGTCGTTCCTCGGCGGCATCATCCTGATCGCGGCGCTGCAGGTGCCGTGGCTGAACATCCTGGTCTGGCTGGCGATGGTGTTCTTCGGCCTGGGCGCCGAGCTGCTGCACCTGTGGCGGCTGCGGCCGTGGAGCATGACCCCGGCGGCCGTCACCGCCGCCGGGAGCGAGCCGGCGGAACCGGTGGAGCCGGTGGCGCGCTAGCCTCGGCCGGCGTGGCCCTGGACGAAACGCGAGGCCGCGATGTCGATCAGCCCGGCGTCGGGAACGAGCGGTGGGATCGCCGGATCGTCGGGCAGCTCGAGGGAGGCCGACAGGCGGATGTCCCGCGACGAGGCGCCGACCTCGATGCGGAACTCGCCTCCCTCCCGCCGCCACAGACCGGTGCGGCCGTCCGGGCGCACTGCGGCCGCGTCCCAGTAGGCGAAGTCGCGGCTCTCCAGCGTGAAGGAGACGCGGGCCTCCTCCCCCGACGCGAGGCGCACCTTCTCGAAACCGCGCAGTTCGCGCACGGGACGGTGCACCTCCGCCTCCGGGTCGCCGACGTACAGCTGCACGACCTCTGCCCCGGCGCGGTCGCCGTCGTTGCGGACGGCGGCCGCGACGGCGACCGTCCCCGCCTCGGCGTCGACCACCTCCACCTCCAGGTCCCGGTAGGAGAAGGAGGTGTACGAGAGCCCGTGCCCGAACGGGTAGCGCACTCGGCGCCGCAGCGCGTCGTACCAGCGGTAGCCGATGAAGACGCCCTCGCCGTACAGCACGGTGCCGCGCTCGCCGATCCAGTTCGGGAAACCGGGGGTGTCCTCCACGGCGAGCGGGAAGGTCTCCGCCATTCGGCCCGACGGGTTCGTGCGGCCGAACAGCACATCGGCCACGGCGTGCCCGACGCCCTGGCCGCTGAGCCACGCCTCCACGATCGCGTCGACGCGGTCGTGCCAGGGCTCCATCGTGACCGGAGAGCCATTCGAGAGCACCACCACGAGGGAGGCCCCGGTGCGGTCCCGCACGTCCGCCAGCCGTGAGAGCAGCGCGACCTGGTCGGCGGGGAGGTCGAGCGACGCGCGGTCGTTCGCCTCCTGCTCGTACGACAGCGGCAGGCCGGCGAAGACGACGATGGTCTCCGCCCGCTCTGCGACGGCGGCGGCCTCGTCGATCAGCCGCTCGGCGACGGGCGAGAGCGGGCCGCGGCCGGCACGCTGCACGGCCTCGGCGAGCTGCAGCTCCTTCGCCAGTGTGGCGGAGCGCCGGGCGACGTTCGGCCGGGTCTCGTCGTGCGCGATCCCGTGCGCGGCCAGGATGGCCAGGTTGTCGTCCTGGTAGGCGTTCCGCATGGCGTAGACGTAGCCGGGCGCGTACTCGACGCGCTCGCCCGCAATGGCGCGGACGGCGTCGAGCGGCACGTCGATACGGGTCGGGTCGACGCCGGAGGAGCCGCCGCCCTGGATGCGGGCGTTCTCGGCGAACGCGCCGATCACGGCGATCGTGCCGCCCGTCTCTTGCAGCGGGAGGGCCGGCCCACCGCGTCCTGCCACCGGCTCGTTGCGCAGCAGGGTGATGCACGCCGCGGCCGCCTCCCGCGCCAGCATGTGGTGCTCGTCGGCGCGGAGCAGCCGGAGCTGCTCCGCGGTCAGCCGGTCGCCCGCGCGGTGGCCGAGCGCCATGACCGGCCCGTCGACCAGCTCCGGGCCCGGGTAGGCGCGAGCGACCAGGGCGAGCACCCGGCGGGCCGCGTCGTCGACGACGGACTCGTCGAGGAGCCCGGCGCGCACGGCGGCGACCACCTCGGCGTCCGTCCGCCCCTGCTCGCCGGGCATCTCCAGGTCCAGCCCCGCGCGTAGCGCCGCCACCCGGTCGTGCACCGCGTTCCAGTCGGAGACCACCGCGCCGCGGAAGCCCCAGTCCTCGCGCAGGACCTCGGTCAGCAGCCAGCGGTTCTGGGAGGCGTGGACGCCGAGCAGCCGGTTGTAGGAGCACATCACCGTCCACGGATCGGCCTTCGCGACCACACGCTCGAACGCGGGGAGGTAGATCTCGCGCAGCGTCCGCTCGTCGGCCACGACCGAGATGCGGGTGCGCTCGATTTCCTGGTTGTTCGCCGCGAAGTGCTTGAGCGACGTGCCGACGCCGGTCGACTGGACGCCCTGCACGTAGGCGGCGCCGAGCTCGCCCGAGAGCAGCGGGTCTTCGGAGAAGTACTCGAAGTTGCGCCCGCACAGGGGCGAGCGCTTCATGTTCACGCCCGGTCCGAGGACGACCTGCACCCCCTCGGCGCGGGCCTCATCGCCGATGGCCGCGCCGACGCGGCGCATCAGGTCCCGGTCCCAGGACGCGCCCATCGCGGAGGCGGTCGGGAAACCGGTGGCGGGCACCCAGACCATGTCGACCCCGGTCTCCTTGCGGAGGCCGTGCGGGCCGTCGCCGACCTCGATCGCCGGGACGGGCGTCGGGAGCCGCGGCCGGTCGATCGACTGCGTGAACCAGTCGTCGACGCCGGAGAGGAGCGACGCCTTCTCCTCCAGCGTCAGCGCGGCGAGGGTCTCCTCGACGTCGAACGGCGGCACGACCTGTTCCTCCCTCACAGCGCGGTCTGCAGCAGGCCGGCGGCGGAGCGGTCCACCAGGAAACGCGGGGAGGCGCACTGCGTGAAGATGGTCGCCGGCCAGTCGGGTTCGTACGCCTCGGCGGCCGCGAGCCTGCGCACGGTCGGCTGCTTGTGCTCTCCGGTGACGACCATGATGACCGAGCGGGAGAGCTCCCGGATGGTGCGGATGCCGACGGTCACGCCGTAGCGCGGCGCATCGTCGAGGCTGCGCAGGGTCGGGAAGGTGCCGAGGTTGTCCCGCCGGGTGTCGTCGCCCAGCGCGACGACGCGCGTCACGGTGTCGGCCGCTGCGCCGACCGGGTTGAGCGCGACGTGGCCGTCGGAGGCGCCGGAGGCGAGCAGGAACAGGTCGATCCCACCCGCCTCCTCGAGCGCGCGGTCGTAGTCGCCGTCGGCGGCGCGGGGATCGGGCGCCCACAGGTTCTCCTGCGGGATGCGGTGCCCGGGCAGGGCCACGGCGTTCAGGCGGTCCAGGATGTCGCGCCGCCCGAACCCGACGCAACTGTGCGGCAGCGCCGGGTCGACAGGACGGAAACCGTCGGCGGTCCGCTCCACGTACTCGTCCATCAGCGCGACGACCACCCGGCTGAGGTCGAGGCCGCGCTCCGCCACGATCGAGGCGAGCTGCTCGTACGTCGTCTGCGGACTGCGCCCGCTCGGGCAGCCGAGGACGAACGTCCGGCCTTCCGCGGAAGCCGCCTGGATCGCGTCGGCGATCTGCGTGGCCGCCGCCCGGCCGACGTCGACCGGGGTGTCGAGGATTTCAGGCGCGATGCGCATCGGGACTCCTTGTCTGGGATGAGGGGTCGGGCCGGAGGGACGGGACGCGCCCGTTCACTCCTTGATCGCGCCGTTGAGCACGCCGCTGATGAAGTGGCGCTGGAAGAACGCGTAGAGCAGGAGCACGGGCACGGCGACGATGAGCGAGCCGGCCGCGAGCAGGTTCACGTCGAGCGTGTTCTTGCCCTGGAAGACGCCGAGCGCCAGCGTGGCGGGCTGGATCGCCGGGTCGGCGATGAAGACCAGCGAGAGGAAGAAGTCGTTCCAGGTCCACATGAACGACAGCAGCGCGAGCGTCAGCACGGCCGGCCGGGAGATCGGCAGCAGCACCTGCCAGAGAATGCGCCACGACCGGGCTCCGTCCATCTCGGCGGCCTCGATCAGCGACGGCGGGACCGCACGGAAGGTCGCCCGCATCCAGAACGCCCCGAAGGGCACGCCCATCCCGATCTGGATGATGATGAGACCCAGCCACGAGTTCGTCAGGCCCATCGCCTGGAACGTGTAGTACAGCGGGATGATGAACACCTCGGCCGAGATCATCAGGCCGAACAGGATGAGCGGGAACAGCACGCGCTGTCCGGCCACCCCGAGCACCCCGAAGGCGTAGCCGGAGAGCACCGCGAGCACGACCTGACCGGCGACCGCGCCGACCGTGATGACGGCCGAGGCGAGCATCGCGGGCCCGAAGGCGCCGGCGTTCCAGGCGGTGGCGAAGTTGCTCCACTGCGGGTGCAGCAGATCGAGCTGGCCGCTGCGGGCCGGGCTCAGCGCCGTGAAGAGGAACCAGACCACCGGGAAGAGCACGAAGATCGAGACCAGGATCAGCACGGAGTGGTTCAGCACGCGCTCGGCACGGGAGATCATGCGTTCTTCTCCTCGGAGAGTCGGGTGATGACGACCGCGACCACCAGGCACACGATCGCCAGGATGATGCCGATGGCGGCGGCCATCCCGACGTCCGGGTTCAGGAACGCCTTCCGGTAGAGCAGCAGCGCGGGGGTCGTGGTGGAGCTGCCAGGGCCGCCCTGGGTCGTGACCCAGACCAGGTCGAAGGCGCGCAGCGCGCCGGTGACGGTCAGCGTGAGGGCGACGGCCACCTGGCCCTTGAGGCTCGGGAGGGTGATGGAGAAGAACTCGCGGATGGGGCCGGCGCCGTCGATGCGGGCCTGCTCGAACAGCTCGTTCGGCACCGCGGCGACCCCCGCGACGAACAGGACCATGCACAGGCCCATCGCGGTCCAGGTGCCAATCACGCCGAGCGCGGGCAGCGCCCAGGTGAAGTCGCCGAGCCAGTTCTCGGCAAGGTCGCCGAGCCCGACCGCGCGGAGCGCGGTGTTGAGCGGGCCGTCGGGGCCGTAGATGCGCTTCCAGATCACCGCGACGACGACGCTCGTGAGCACCTGCGGCAGGAACAGCAGCCAGCGGTACACGCCGCTGCCGGTCATCCTCCCGCGGCCGAGCAGCGCCGCCGACAGCAAGCCGAGCGCGATCGGGATGAGGGCGAAGAAGACGACGAGCACCAGCACGTGACCGAGCGACTCCAGCAGGGCGGGGTCGGTGAAGAACGACACGTAGTTGCTGAGGCCGACCCACTGCGCGGCGCTCACGCCGTCCCAGCTGTAGAAGGAGTAGTTGACGCTCTGCAGGATGGGCACGAGCACCACGAAGCCGTAGAACAGCAGGGCCGGGGCGGCGAACGCGAGGCCGAGCCAGCGGCGCCGGCGCGCCCGCGGCGACAGTGCCCGCGCACGGGACCGGGTCGTCCGGCCGCGCGCCGCCGGTGCAGCGGCCGGGGCCTCCGGCCGCTGCACCAGTTGAGAGGAGAACATCGGCCTCAGCCCTTCGTCCGCTTCGCTTGGAAGGCGTCGTAGTCCTTCTGCCCGGCCTCGGCGAGCTGCTTCGGCGTCACCTGGCCGGCGTACAGCTGCTGCAGCTGGCCGCCGATGGTGTCGAGCATGGTCGGCGTCGACCAGTCGAAGTACGGGGTGTAGCCGTTGCTCTTGTCGAGCGACTGCTGCGCCGCGATCTCGGTCGCGAGCTCCGCGTTGCCCGACGGGATGGTGAGGTCGGAGTGCAGCAGCGGCAGGAAGCCGTGGTCGACCGCCGACTGCGCGGAGGCCTTGCCCGCCATGAAGTCCAGGAAGGCGGCTGCGGCGTCCGGGTTCTTCGACTTGGACGAGATGGCCAGGTTGGCGGCCGAGGCACCGGTGCCGACCACCTTCCCGCCGTCGACCTGCGGCAGCTGCACGTAGCCGAACTCCTGGTTCTGCGCCTCCGAGAACGCCAGCGACCCGGTGTACTCGAACCGGAAGGCGGCCTTGCCGGAGAGGAACTCGCTCTGCGCGTCGGCGTACTGGATGCCGGCGTAGTTCGGGGTGAACCATCCCTCGTCCGCCCACTTCTTCACATCCGTGGCGGCCTGCACGATACCGGTTTCGGTGATGGGCACGGTGCCGTTCGAGTAGACGAAGTCGCCGATCTTGTCCGCAGGGGCGTAGAGGTTCTGCAGCGCGAACAGGATGGAGGTCGATGACCCCTTGTCCTGCGAGCCGTACGCGATGGGCACCTGGCCGGCCGCCTTGACCGCCGCCGCGTCCTTCTCGAAGTCGGCGAGCGTCTTCGGCACGGGCAGGCCCAGCTTGTCGAGGACCGTCTTGTTGTAATACAGGCCGATCAGCGAGGACCGGGCGGCCGGTGTGGCGAACAGCGAGCCGGTGCCCATCTCCTTGCCGTCCGGAGTGAACTCGGTCTGGCGCGCGATGGTGTCGGGGAACTCCTTGTCCCAGCCGTACAGCTTCGAGTAGGCGTCGAGGTTGAGGATGCGACCGCCCTTGGCGAGCGTGCCCATCGCCGACCAGCCGTTGTTGACCAGGGCGATGTCCGGCCCGTTCGGGTCCGCCAGCCGGAGCCCGACGGTGTTGTTGACCTGGCCCCAGTCCTGCGTCGTGCGCTTGATGGTGATGTTCGGGTGCTTCTTCTCGAACTCCGTGACGACCGAGTCCATCCACTTGCCCTCGTCGTTCTGCCAGAAGTCGAGGATCTTGAGGGTCACGTCCTTGCCGGAGACGTCCTTGGAGACGGGACGGGACGATGCGTCCGCCCCCGTCGATCCACCCGGTACGCACGCCGCCAGGCCGAGAGCCAGTCCGGCCGCCAGAGCGACCGCTCCGACGATGTGACGCTTCTTCATTCGAGTCTCCCTTAACCCGTGCCGTGTGTTCACGCCGCGGTGCGACGCGCCCCCAACGCTACGGTTAAGCAGCCCAGTAAGTCCACTTCAGGACGAATTAACAACCATCTCGCCAACTGGTACGAGCTAGCTCCCCCACGATTTGCGCCGAATCGAGGCTATGGTCGGCTCATTCCGACGATTCGGGGCAAATCTCACCCGCGAGGCCGAGCACGGACACGCGGATTGCGAGCGGACCAGTTGGGGAGTTGGTTGTTAATTGCCTTCCAACTGGTGCAACTGGACTTCTGTTGGCTAGCGTGAACGCGTCGCCGGAGCAGCCGACGGCCCAGCACACGAGGCGGAGTGGATGACACGGTCGGCAGGCATCGACATCGGCGGGACGAAGACCCACATCGTGGTCACCGACGACGCCTCCGCCGGGCGCAGCGAAGTCGTGGTCCCCTCCGCCGACTGGCGCACCGGCCTCGGCGACCCCGCGGCCGACGCCCGCGGGCTGACCCGGCTCCTGACCGAGCGCTTCGGGCCGGGGATCCACACCACCGCCCTCGCCATCGGCGCCCACGGCTGCGAGAACACGCAGCAGTGCCACGACCTCGAGCGGGCGCTCCGGCCCTACCTCGACGGCCCGGTGCTCGTCGTCAACGACTCGGAGCTCATCCCACCCGCCATGGGTGCGCGGCACGCCATCGGCGTCGTCGCGGGCACAGGATCCATCGCGACCGCCAGGGACGCCGACGGCGAGCTGGTCACCGCAGGGGGCTGGGGCTGGAGGCTGGGCGACGAGGGCAGCGCACCCGGGCTCGTCCGCGAAGCGACCCGCGCCGTGCTCGACGGGCGCGACCGCGGCGAGCCCCTCGACGCGCTCGGCTCGCGCCTCCTCGCGGCGTTCTCGGCGCAGAACGGCGACGAGCTCGCGCTCGCCGTCACCGAGACGGGATCGGCCGAGGCCCTCGGCCGCCGCGCACCGGAGGTGTTCGCCGCAGCCGACGAAGGCTCCGCGCTCGCCGCGGACGTCATCCGCGATGCCGGCGCCCACCTCGCCCGGCTGGTCGACCGGCTCCTGCGACGCGGCGTCCGCGCCGAGGCCGTGGTCGCGGGCGGCTCCGTGATCGAGCACCAGCCGCTCCTGCAGCGGGCCTTTGCGTCGGCCCTCGCGGACGTCCGCCCCGGACTCCCCCTCAGCATCCTCGACCGGCCGCCCGTCGAAGGCGCCGTCGCCCTGGCCCGCGGCCTCGCCGCGCACTGACCACCCCCCTCACGATCGGAGACATCCACCCCATGAAAGTCACGCTCATCGGCGCGGGCAGCCGCGAGTTCGCCGGCACCATCATCCGCGACCTCCTCCTCAGCGAGCCGATCGCCGAGAAGGGCCTCGACATCCAGTTGATGGACATCGCGGCCGGCCCGCTCGCGGAGATGGAGGAGTACGCGCGGTCGGTGATCGGGCAGCTCGGCCACGCGGCGACCGTCTCCTCCACCACCGACCTCGACACGGCGGTGACCGGCGCGGACTTCGTGGTGACCGCGATCGAGGTGAACCGCTACCACTACTGGTCGCAGGACTTCACGGTTCCCCGCAAGTACGGCTTCCGCCAGGTCTACGGGGAGAACGGCGGCCCCGGCGGGCTGTTCCACGCGCTGCGGCAGTTCGGCCCGCTGCTGGAGATCGCCCGCGCGATCGAGCGGCTCGCGCCCGACGCCCTGTTCATCAACTTCTCCAACCCGGAGCACAAGGTCTGCGAGGCGATCACGCGCCTCACGAACGTGAAGGTCGTCGGCCTCTGCCACGGCTACTTCCAGGGCGCGCGCCAGGTCTCGGCGCTGCTCGAGCGGCCGCTCGACGAGCTGGACCTCGCGGCGGCGGGCATCAACCACTTCACCTGGTTCCAGCGCATCCGCGACCGGTCGACCGGCGAAGACCTCTACCCGGAGCTGCGCGAGCGCGAGCACGCCGCCAACTGGGTGTCGGACTGGCACGAGGTGGGCCTCTCGCGCATCCTGTTCCGGCGGTTCGGGCTGTGGCCGTCGCCGAGCGCCAACCACATCGGCGAGTACCTCTCCTGGGCCGACGACTACGTGCCGGCGCAGCTGCAGTACTTCCACGACCCCGCCGACGGGTCTCCGTGGCGAGAGGGCGCGGAGACCCCCGAGTGGTACTACGAGATCCGCTTCGCCGACACCGACCGCCCCTACCGGCCGGCGAAGCACGCGCAGAAGTCGCTGCAGGACGCCCTCGCGGACCGGCCGCTCGTCTCGTCCGAGGAGCTCGCCATCCCGATCATCGAGTGGGTGGCCTGCGGCGTCGAGCGCGACCTGCCCGCCGTCAACGTGCCCAACCGCGGCGCCATCCCGGGCCTCCCGGACGACATGGTGGTCGAGGTCGCCGCGACGGTCGAGGACGGCCGCCTGGTGCCGGTGCCGGTCGAGCCGCTGCCGGAGGCGGTGTTCGCGATGGTGCGCCTGCAGGGCAGCATCCACAAGCTCCTGGTCGAGGCGTACGCGGAGCAGTCGAAGGCGAAGCTGCTGCAGGCCGTGCTGCTCGACCCGGTGATCGACAACCACAACCGGGCCGTGGCGATGGTGGACGAACTGCTGGAGCTGCAGAAGGACGTCCTGCCGCCGCTCCGCTGACCGGGCGCGCGGCACCGGCGGCGCTACTCCGCGCGGTACAGGTCGGCGTGGAACCGGTAGGCGTCGCCGCGGTACGTGTTCAGGCCGAGCAGCACGGGAGTCCCGGTGCGGTCGTAGGCGATCTCGCGCCCGACCAGCACCGGGCTGCCCTGCGGGATGCGCAGCAGCCCCGTGATCTCGGCACTGGCCGCCTCGGCCTGCACGCTGTACGCACTGCGGAAGATGCGGACGCCGCAGTGGTTCTGCAGGCTCTCGTAGAGGGACGCGTCGGTGAGGTCGACCTCCACCAGCGGCTGGGCGAGGGCGAGCGGGATGACGTTGCGGTCGACGCAGATCGGCGTCGAGTTCATGCCGCGCAGCCGGACCAGTTCGAGCACGTCGGCGCCCGGGGCGATGCCGAGTTGGCTGGCCTCGTCGAGGGTGGCGGACCGCACCGTCTTCTCCAGCACCTGCGCCGTCGGCGTGTGGCCGCGCTGGCGGGCCATCTCGGTGAAGCTCTCCAGCGTGCTCGGCGGCTCGCCCACGGTCGGGCTCGGCACGAACCAGCCCCGCTGCGGCGAGCGGGCCACGCGTCCCTGGCGCTCCAGGTCCTCCAGCGCCATCCGCACCGTGCTGCGGCTCACGTGCAGGCTCTCGGCCAGCAGCCGCTCGCCCGGGAGCTTGGTGCCCGGCTGGTAGATCCCGTGGTTGATGGCCATGCCCAGCTCGCGCGAGACGCGCGTGGTGATCGTTGGGGTCTTCACAGCAGCCACCATACCAATCGGCCGGGAGAAGGCATCCCAGGCCGCCGCTGGTACAACTGGGCTGAGAGTTACAGTGGGTGCGCCGAGGATCGCGGTGTGCTAGAAAGGCAACCAGGAGGTTGCCCATCGTGCCCGATATCCAACGCAGCATCGTCATCCACGCCCCCGTCGACCGGGTCTGGAACGCCATCGCCGACTCGACCGCCTTCGGCGCCTGGTTCGGCGCGGAGTTCGACGGCCCGTTCGAGGTCGGCCGCACCACGAGCGGTCGTATCGTCCCGACCACGGTCGATCCCGACGTCGCGGCAGCCCAGGAGCCGCACCGCGGGGCCCCGATCGAACTCGAGGTGGTCGCGATGGACCCGCCTGCCCGCTTCGCGTTCCGGTGGCAGCCGGTCCCGGGCTCGCCCGAGCGGACCGTCGTCGAGTTCTCCCTCGCGACCGAGGGGGACGACGTGCGGGTCACGATCAGTGAGGACGGCTTCGGTGCGCTCCCCGACGACATCCGGGGGCAGGCACGGGATGGCAACGACGGCGGCTGGGACGCGCAGACGCGACTGCTCGCCGCGTACCTTCGCGCGTGACCGGGACGCTCTCCGACGCGGCACCGGTCTTCGCCGCCCTCGGCGACCGCACGCGCCTGGACCTCGTGCTCGCGCTGGGCGAGCGGGGGCCGTCGACGGCGAGCAGGCTGGCCGCGGAACGCCCGGTGACCCGGCAGGCGGTGGAGAAGCACCTCGCGATCCTGGACGCGGCAGGGCTGGTGCGCAGCGAGCGGCACGGGCGCGAGCGGGTGTGGCGGGTCGAGCCCGCCGCCCTCGCGACCACGGGGGCGCTGCTGCGCGACGCGTCCGAGCGGTGGGACGCGGCGCTGAACCGGCTGCGGGCCTACGTCGAACGCGACAGCGCTCAGGATGCCAGCGCGAGCTCCCGGAAGCGGATGACCGACTCGGCGGGGCGGCCCGCGCGGTCGTAGGCGGCGCGGATGGGGTTCACCGCACGCCCGTTCGGGAGGACGACCTCCAGCTCCGCGTGGTCGCGGGCCGCGGTGCGTCGGGAGGCGAGGCTCCAGCGTCCCCCGTCGGTGCGCACCAGGATCTCGCCGATGAGGCAGCCGATGCTCTGCAGCGTGAACTCGTCGCCCACGAAGCCGTCGCCGACGTCCAGGTCGGTGAAGAGCCGCTCCACGTACTCCAGATCCTCCGGCACGAACGTCACGGTGTGCCCGTAGATGTCGCGGATCCCGCCCGCCATGGCGCCCGCGAGCAGAGGGCCGACGGCGGGATCGGGCCGCCGCCGGCTCGCTGCTCCGCGGACGGGCCGCGGCTCTCGGGGGGACCGGAACATGGGCCCACGGTACGGCCGCCGGCTCGTGGGCTGCGCGCCCCAGTTCGAGTGCCCCCGGAGCGGGGCACCGCCTCGCTCCCGTCTCGCGGACCGATAGCGCTTCCCGCCGGCCCGCGCAAGGGGAGGGGCAGCCCGTTGACCGCCGGTGCGAACAGGGGTCTGATGGTCGCATGTTAGCTCTCATCATTGTCCTGCTCATCATCTGGGCGGTGCTCGCGATCCTGGGCTTCGCCATCAAGGGTCTGCTGTGGCTGGCCATCCTGGGCCTGGTCTTCTTCGTCATCACCGCCATCGTCGGCTGGCTCCGCCGCGGGGCGAGCCGCACCTGACGCACGCGGCACACGGACCGGACGGCGGTCGCGCTCTCGGGCGCGGCCGCCGTCGCCGTCACGGCTGCTCCTCGTCGGCGAGCGCGTCGGTCTGCAGTGTGTCCGCGTTCTCGTCGTCCGCCGGGAGCTCGGGAGTCGCGTCGAGCGCGCCTCCCGCCGGCGCTTGACCCGCCGCGGTCGGCTGGTCGTGGACGGGCGTGTCGGAGGGCGCAGGCGCGCCCTGCGGGGCGGCCGGGGCGGTGGGGTCGTCGCTGGGGGTCGGTAGGTCGGTCATCACCCCAGCCAGCGCCCGAAGCCCGGGCGAAGCCAGGGGTTGACAGGCGGCCATTCGGTCGAGTGGTGACATCCTGTCGCCGTTCGGGCGGAATTCCCGCGATTGCTCACCACTCGATGGCCGGGTTTTCCGTCCACAGGATCGAGCAGCGGGAGTGATTGCACAGATCGGCACGGGTTGTTGGACTTCGCGCGGATGACCGGGGAGGGTGGTGTCATGCCATACACCGCCGACCCCTCCCGCTATGACGACATGACCTACCGCCGCACCGGCCGCAGCGGTCTCGACCTGCCCGCGCTGTCGCTCGGACTGTGGCACAACTTCGGCGACGACCGACCGTTCGAGACGCAGCGTGCGATCGTCCGCAGGGCGTTCGACCTGGGCATCACCCACTTCGACCTGGCCAACAACTACGGGCCGCCGTACGGCTCCGCCGAGACCAATTTCGGCCGCATCGTGGCCGAAGACCTGCGCCCGTACCGCGACGAGATCGTGGTCTCGAGCAAGGCCGGCTGGGACATGTGGCCCGGCCCCTACGGCCAGGGCGGCGGCGGCCGCAAGTACATGCTGGCAAGCCTCGACCAGTCGCTGACGCGCCTCGGACTCGACTACGTCGACATCTTCTACTCCCACCGGCCAGACCCCTCGACGCCGCTGGAGGAGACGATGCAGGCGCTCGACACGGCCGTGCGATCCGGCAAGGCCCTCTACGTCGGCATCTCGTCGTACGGGGCGGAGGAGACCCGGCGCGCGGCCGAGATCCTGCGCGACCTCGGCACTCCCCTGCTCATCCACCAGCCGTCGTACTCGATGCTCAACCGCTGGATCGAGACGGAGGGACTCCTCGACACCGTCGGCGAGCTGGGCGTGGGCGTCATCGGCTTCACCGCGCTCGCGCAGGGAATGCTCACCGGCAAGTACCTGAACGGCATCCCGGAGGGATCGCGGGCGAGCGCAGGCACCTCCTTCGATGCCGACTGGCTGACCGAGGAGGCGATCGCCCGGCTGCGCGCCCTGAACGACATCGCCGAGAAGCGCGGCCAGACCCTCGCCCAGCTCGCCCTCGCCTGGGCTCTGCGCGACGAGCGCGTGACGTCGCTGGTGATCGGCGCGAGCAGCGTCGAGCAGCTGGAGCAGAACGTCGCCGCGCTCGGAAACCGGGAGTTCTCGGCTGAAGAACTCGCGGCCATCGACGAGCACGCTGTCGACGCCGGCGTCGACCTCTGGGCGGGGGCCCGGCGCGGCGAAGTCTGAGGCGGCCGGTCCGCGGCGAGACCGCTGAGCGGCGGGCGCTGCCTCGAACGCCAAGAACTCGCAAGACTCGCAGACCGACCAATAGGTCCAGCGGCCGGGGTGCACTTCCGTGGCGACGATGGGGGCGGTCATGGGATACACAGCCCCGGCGTCCTGGTCGGTTTCGCCACAGGTGCTAAGAGCTGTCTCCCGCGGTCGCGGTCGCGATCTTGGCTCCCTACCTGTGTGAGCGGGCGAGAAGCAAATCTTGTACAACCCCACGTCATCACTTCACGAGTGCTGCGTCCTTATAGGCAAGAGGGCAACAAGCCTTGGACGAAGGCGACCGTCAGTGTGGACTACGACCGTTCCGGTAATCGGGTATCGGACATTCGTCCACTTCGTTCGCTGTTGAACGAAAGGGGACCTCGTGATGCATGCACGAGCCTGTAGCGAACATGAGGTTGATCAAGTGTCGAGTGTGAAGCGGTTACCGCAGCGGATGCTTTCCTACTACCTCCCCTTGGGGGTGGTTTGGGGCTGTTCTGTCGTGGCAGTTGCCGCGCTTCCTCTGAGCCAGTTTGCTCTGGTCTCTTTCTGCCTGGCCGTGGCGACTGTCGTGGGGTCTCGTTTGGCAAAGGGTCATGGGGTATTACCGCGGGGACGGGTCGCAAATTGGCACGGCGCAATCGCCGGGGTGGTCTATGTCGGTGCGCTGGCACTGGCTGCAACCTTGGCCCGAGGTGAGCTGATCTGGCTTTCGTGGATCACTGCCGTCATTGTGTGTGCGGCGTGTGCCGCAGGGGCGTTGATCGTCGACGTTCCGAACGGCGAGACCGCGGTTGACTGACGCCGACACGGCACAGCCCCCTGGACATGTTGCCTGGGGGCTGTGTCGCTGCGGCGACCGGGCGCACGAGGTGGTGCGCCTGCTGCCTCGCGGCGGTTGCTGGGCGGGGGCCCGGCGCGGCGAAGTGTGAGGCGGGCTCATACCACCGGGCGCCGCATGCGTCAGCCTCTGCCGCACGCGAGCCCGCGTCGCTACCGTTGAACCAAGCACGCTGGATGTGACGACCCCCGACCGGGTCGTGTTCCTGGCGTGTGTGGGGCGGATCCCGGGTCCTCGGCTGCATGCCGAGCGACCCGGGGTCCGGTGGAAGGGGGAAGCGGATGAGACGTGGCAGGTGTGAGTTCCAGCAGTGCTCACCCACGGGTCGCCCAGGGTTCTCTGCTTAGCTCGACGGTGTTCGCGCCCGACGCGTAGAAGTTGAGTGTATGACCGTCCTCGTCGCACCGGACATCCGGGCGGGCCGGCCGCTGCAGGCGGTGCGGCCCTGGACGATCGCGCTCATCGCAGGCCTCGCGGCCACCATTCTGTGCGCCGCCTTCAGCTGGGTCCCGTCGCTGTGGGGCGACGAGGCCGCCACCCTGCTCTCCGCCAAACGCTCGGTCGGCAGCCTGTTGGGGATGCTGATGCACGTGGACGCCGTCCACGGCGTCTACTACCTCTTCATGCACGGCTGGATCCGTCTCGCCGGCGAGAGCCCGTTCGCCCTGCGACTGCCGAGCGCCCTCGCGGTGGGCGCAGCGGTCGCCGCGGTGACCCTCATCGCCGGCCGCCGCGGCGGAGCACGAGCGGCCATCGTCGCCGGGGTCGTCGCCTGCGTGCTCCCCCGGCTCACCTACGCCGGCGAGGAGGCGCGGTCGTACGCGTTCACCGCGGCGGCGGCCGCCTGGCTCACCCTCCTGCTGCTCTGGCTGATCGACGGCCGCGGCCGCTCGCTCGCGCCGGGTCCGCGTCGACTGGCCTGGCTGCTCTACGCCGCCGGGATGGCGGTCACGTCGTACCTCTTCCTCTACACGGTGACCCTGCTGGTCGCGCACGGTGTCATCCTGCTTGCGAGCAGGGCATCCCGGCGCACCCTGCGCGCCTGGGCCGTGTCAGCCGGCGCGGTCGTGATCTCGCTCATCCCGCTGGCCGCCCTCGCCTACCTCGAGCGCGACCAGATCGCGTACCTGGGCTCGTCACCCGACGACCCCGCCATCTGGTACTACTTCCTCTGGTTCGGGATGCCGTGGGTCGCCGTCCCCGCCTGGGCGCTCATCGCCCTCGGACTGTGGCCGGCCTGGACGGCATGGCGCAACCGCACCGCCCTGCCGCCGATGCCGGGACCGCGTGCGCCGTCGACCCGGCTCGTGGCGGCCTCCTGGTTGTTCCTGCCCACCGGCCTGATGCTGCTGGTGAACCTCGTCTACCCCATGTACACCGGCCGGTACTCGACCTTCGCCGCGCCGGCCGCGGCGCTGCTCGTGGCCGAGGGGATCCTCGTGCTGGGCCGGACGATCGGCGGCGATCCGCGCCGCACCGTCGCCGCCACCGCAAGCGCGACGATCGTGTTCGCCGCGCTGTGCGCACCCGTCTACGTGCTCCAGCGCGGCCCCTACGCCAAGAACGACAGCGATTGGGCCGAGGTCAGCGCGGCGATGGGCGCGAACGCCCGGCGCGGCGACGCCGTGGTGTTCGACGAGTCGGCCAAGCCGTCGCAGCGACCGCGGCTCGCGATGCGCACCTACCCCGCGGGTTTCGCGGGCGTCCGCGACGTCACCCTGCGGGTGCCGTACTACCGCAACACCTGGTGGCCGGATCAGGCCTACTCGGTGAAGCACGCCGCCGAGCTCGGCCGCTTCGACGATGTGACACGGGTGTGGCTGATCGAGCTGGACGACCAGGGCGTCCCCGGGGCGGCGCCGGACGAGTACGGTCAGGCGCCACTCCGTGCGCTGGGCTTCACAGAGACCGGTCGTCGCATCGAGACGCACCGCAGCGTCATCGTCGAGCTCACGCGACCGGCTGGATGAGCTCCGGCCCGTCGTCGCTGGTCTTGAACGGGCGCACCTGGTCGAAGCGCAGGGTCTCCGCCTCGGCCACGCCCGCCCTGACCGCCTCGTCGACGAGCGCCTGGTCGCCGACGATCGACGGGTCGATCCAGTGCTGCCACATCTCCTCCGGCAGGATGACCGGGTTGCGGTCGTGGATGTCGGCGAGCGTCTGCACCGCGTCCGACGTGAGAATCGTGGCCGTGAGCACCCAGCGGTCGGGGTCGTCCTCTGCCTTGGTCTTGTCGCGCCACCACGAGTACAGGCCTGCGAACCCCATCAGCCGCCCCTCCGGGTAGCGGATGAAGTACGGCGTCTTGCTGCCCTTCGGACCCTGCCACTCGTAGTAGCCGCGCGCCAGTACGATCGCCCGGTGCGACTGCACCGGCTTACGCCAGGTCGGCTTCTCGGCGATGTCCTCGGCACGGGCGTTGAAGGTCGGGAACTTCGTCTTCAGCGTGTCGGACCACGACGGTACGAGCGACCAGTGCGCCCGCTCGAAGCGGAGTTCGCGCGTCTTGGCGGAGTCGATCAGCACCGGGATGTCGTCCGTCGGCGCGATGTTGTAGTCGGCCTCCCAGTCCGCCGTCCACTCCTCGGGCCGGCGCCCGGTCGCCTCCACGAACTCCGTGATCTCGGCGTTGACCCTGTCGTCCATCGCGAACCTGCCGCACATGGTCCCACCATAGGCGCGACCACCGACTCCAGGGACCGGCGCCGCTTGGTCAGTGCACGACGGACGGCGACCAGGCGTGACGGAGGAAGAGCGCAGGAGGGGCCGAGCCGTCGGCCTTCACCGAGTAGACGTTGCTGTCTCCGGGCTTCGCAGGATCGGCGAGGCCGTAGAGCAGGGTGCCGTCGTCGAGCCACTCCGCCTGGTCGTCGACGCTGACGGAGTCGGGGATCGGCAGCTGCGTCTCCGTGCCGGTCGCGAAGTCGAGCACCGCCAGGGTCCAGCGCTTCGTGGCGGTGGTGGAGGTGTTCTTCTTGTAGGCGACCCGGGTGCCGTCGGGCGAGAGGGAGGGGCACTCCGCCCCGTCCTTGATCGCCACCAGGGTACGGCCCCGCAGGTTGCCGCGGACGAGCCAGGTGTGCCCGGCGGAGGCGGCCGTCGCGTAGAAGGTGTTGTCGTCGGCGGCGAAGGTGACGCCCCAGAAGTTGCGGTCCTCGGCGGTGACCTTCGCCCCGTCCACCAGCAGCGTGAAGGTCTCCAGGTTGCCGTAGTCGACGCCGTTCACCGCGGAGATGGTCGTCTGCGTGGAGAAGCCGGCGTAGCCGTACGACGACCCGGTCACGAAGGAGGTCTGGGCGACGAGCGAGGAGTCGCGCGAGATGCGCGTGCGGCTGGGCACGCCGGCCAGCGGCCAGCTCTTCGTCGCCTCCCCGGCGGCGTCGTACAGCGTCGCCGTGAAGCTCGTGGTGGTGCCGCGGTCGGTGTGCAGGCACATGAGGTTCTCGTGAGTCGCATAGACGCGGTCGCAGGGCAGGCCCGTCGAGACCCGCTTCGCCGCAGGGTCGGCGAGAGGCACCGAGGCGACGACGCCGTAATCCGCGCCGGGCGACGTGTCGCGGAAGACCAGTCTCTGTCCGGCGGGGAGGGTCGGGACGGGCGTGGCGGCGCCCGTGGCGGTCGCCCTGGACTGATAGCCGATCACCACCACCGCTGCGTAGGCCACGGCGGCGACGAGAACGACGACCGTGACCGCCGCCAGCACCAGACGCAGAGGTCGCGACTTCATGCGGCCATTCTCCGGGTGCCCGGGAAACGGCCGCAACCGTCCTCCTGGCTCCCGACGGTTTCGCGCCCCGTCGTCCCGTCACCGCCGGGGGTTGAACGGCGGTGACGGACGGCGGGGCACCGGCTCGGCGTCGCGGAGCTGGCCGGACCGCGGAGGGATGAGGATCGAGGCACGATCATCCCTTCGTCGTGAAGGCGCCGAAGAGCACGTAGCTCGTGCCTTTGTCGCCGGGTGTGATGGTGAGCGTCACCGAGTTGCCGTCGCGCGCGAACTGCACGGAGGTCGCGCCGGCCACCGCGGGAGCGGCTGCGTCGTACATGCCGTAGGGCGCCAGCTTCCCGCGGTAGAAGGCGACGATGTCGTTCACCTTCTGGTCGCTGGTCGCATCCAGCGTCACCTGGAGATGGCTGTCTTCGGAGGCGACCGAGCTCTTCCCGACCGTGGATCCCGGCACCTGCGGGATCACCTTCGCCGGGTATCCCGCGACGAGCTTGCCCGAGGCGCTGGCTGACTTCGGCAGCGGCGCGGCGACCGGGTACGGCAGCGCGGTGCTCTGCGGGAGCGCGGGCGTCGCGGCCGGTGCCGCCGGCTCCACCTCTGTGGTGAAGCGCTTGCCCGCCGCGGGCGGCGTGTTGCCGGAGCCGGGCGTGGCCGGGACGTTCGTGCCTTGGCCGCCCTCGTCGCCGTCCGACCCGCCTGCCGGTGCGGAGGAGTGCGACGAGACCTTGTCGGCGGCCGTCGGCGAGACCGGGGCGGGCAGCTGCGAGAGGGCGAACGCACCGGCCGCGATCAGCGCCGCCGCGGCGAGTCCCGAGACGATCCAGGTGCGCTGGCTCGGCTTCTTCATCGCTCCTCGTCCTCTCTGCTCAGCACGCCGTCGGTCTCCCGGTACAGCGTCCCGGTCCGAGGGCAGCGCCAGCGGCCGTCCTCCTCCGCCTGCAGCGGGAAGCCCGCTTCGCCGACCCAGCCGATCCGGCGCGCAGGCACCCCCGCCACGAGCGCGTAGTCCGGCACGTCGGAGCGCACGACCGAGCCGGCGGCGACGAGCGCCCACCGTCCCACCACCACGGGGGCGATGCACACGGCCCGCGCCCCGATCGACGCGCCCGTGCGCACGGTCACGCCCACCGCGTCCCAGTCGTCGGCCGATTTGAGCGTCCCGTCCGGGTTGACCGCGCGGGGGAAGACGTCGTTGGTGAACACGACGGCCGGGCCGACGAAGACGCCGTCCTCCAGGACCGCGGGCTCGTAGACCAGTGCGTGGTTCTGCAGCTTGCAGTTGTCGCCGATGCGCACGCCGGGTCCGACGTAGGAGCCGCGACCCAGGATGCAGTTCTCGCCGACGCTGGCGTGCTCGCGGATCTGGGCCAGGTGCCAGACGCGGGTGCCCGCGCCGACGTCGGCCCGCGGGTCGACGTCGGCTGTCGGCGCGATGGCCGGCGGTACGGCGGTGTTCGGGATGTCGGTGGTGGTCATTCGGCGTCGCCCCCAGGTCGTCGCTCGTGTCGGTCGGGTGGTGCCTGCGCCTAGTAGGCGCCGGTGGGATGCAGGAGCACGCGGACCGTGCGCCAGAGGATCACCAGGTCGCCGGTGAGCGACCAGTTCTCCACGTAGTAGAGGTCGAGCCGGACGCTCTCCTCCCAGGAGAGGTCGGAGCGGCCGTTCACCTGCCACATCCCCGTGAGACCCGGCTTGATGTACAAGCGGCGGTGGACATGGCTCTCGTACTGGTTGACCTCGCGACGCAGCGGCGGGCGAGGGCCGACCAGGCTCATGTCGCCGACGAGCACGTTCCACAGCTGCGGGAGCTCGTCGATCGAGAACTTGCGGATGATGCGGCCGACACGCGTCACGCGGGGGTCCGCCTTCATCTTGAACAGGACGCCGTTGCCCTGGTCCTCCGCCGCGAGCGCGGCCAGCCGTGACTCGGCGTCGACGACCATCGAGCGGAACTTCAGCATCGTGAAGGTGGAGCCGTTGCGGCCGACACGCTCCTGGCGGAACAGCGCGGGCCCGGGGCTGTCGATCCGGATCAGGAGCGCGACGATCAGCATGGGAAGCGCCAGGATCAGCAGCGCGGCGGCGGAGGCGACGACGTCGAGCATGCGCTTCAGCACGTGCTTGCCGCCCTCGAACTGCGGGATCTCCACGTGGATGAGCGGGAGGCCCTCCACCGGCCGGAAGTGGATGCGCGGGCCGGCCACATCGGTGAGGCGCGACGCCAGCACCAGGTCGGTGGCGGTGCCCTCCAGGGCCCAGCCGAGGTTGCGGATGTAGCGGCTGCCGCCGCGCGGCTGGCCGGCGACGATGACCGTGTCGGCGCCGAGCCGGGAGGCCGCCTCTGTCACATCGCCCAGGCCGCCGACGACGGGCAAGCGCTGCCCGCCGGCCGTCACCTCCGTGCGATCCGGGTCGTCCACGGCGACGCCGACCACCTGGTACGCAGCACCGGACTTGGCCTTGATCTGATCGGCGACGTAGCCGACGTCGTCGGGGTCGCCGACGACGATCGCGCGGGAGAGGTAGTGGTCGTAGCGGCGCTGCGCCATGAGCCAGCGGCGCCACATCCACCGGCTGCCGAGGAGCGCGACGGCCCCGATGGGCAGGGCGAGGACGAAGTACCCGCGGGCGATGTCGACCTTGCCGATCAGGAAGACGATGGCGAGGACGCCGAAGGTGAGGGCGCTGGCCGAGGCGACGCGGCGGTACTCGGCGAGCCCCATGCCGCAGACGCGGGCGTCGCGGGTGTGGCCGGCGGAGAGGGCGATCGACCAGGCCACGGCGATCACCAGCGAGATGGCCAGGTACGGCACGGGGAGGCCGGAGACGTTGGTTGCGACGTCGTCCGGTCCGAACCGCACGACGAACGCGGCGGCGATGGCCGCGAGGATGATGGCGGTGTCGCTGATGCGCAGGCGCAGCAGGTATGAGTGCGACCAGGGCCGGCCGGGATGGCGGGCGGCCTCTTCGAGGCCTTCGAGGCTCTCGAGGCCTTCGGGCGAGACGGGGCGGCGCCACGCGGCGCGGCCGCGTCCAGGCAGCTTCCCGGCGAGCGGGCGGGGGCGGATGACGGTCACGACAGGTTCCCCTTCCCCGGAACGACGTGGTTCGCACGGGTGTGGACAGGACCGGCGACGGCTGGGGGAAAGCCGTGGTCTCGAACGGCTTTGCCGTCGCCGGTCCCGCTGGGGAGGATGCCCGCGTCCGAGCGCCGGTGAGTCGCCGCGGCGGTGCGCGGGCTCACTGGGTACGGTGTCGTCGTCACGGTCATCCCCTGCTTATCGGGTTCCACAGGTGTGCATCTCGGGTGCGGGAGTGAGACCCAGAACCTTAAACTGACGGTTCCTCATCTCCCGTAAGTGAGAATATATCGCTTTTGCTCGCCTGCCCCACCCCCCATCCGGGGGCGAAGTTGGGGCTCAGGCCCGGGGAGTCCGACGGGCGGTCGCGGAGTGCGACAGATCGCCGCCGCGGCCCTCGAAGCCGGCCTCGGCCAGCAGGTAAGCGGCGATCTCCAGGGCGCTGGTCGCCGCAGGGGACGGCGCGTTGAGCACGTGCAGCTGGTGCGGCGCCCGGTGGATGACGAAATCGTCCGCGAGCGAGCCGTCACGGCGGATCGCCTGCGCTCGCACACCCGAGCCCGCACGCACGATGTCGTGCCGCTCGATCTCGGGCACCAGGCGGGCGAGGCTCGCCGCGAAGGCCGACCGGCTCAGCGAGCGCGCGACCTCGCGCACGCCGGTCTCCAGGTTGTGCGACGCCATCCGGACGAACCCCGGGTAGGTCAGCGCGTCGACCGTGTCGCGGAGGCCGATGTCGCGCCAGCGGTAGCCCTCGCGCTTCAGGGCCAGCACGGCATTGGGACCCGCGTGCACCGACCCGTCGATCATCCGCGTCAGGTGCACGCCGAGGAACGGCAGCTCCGGGTCGGGGACCGGGTAGATCAGGCCGCGGACGAGGTCGCGCCGCTCGGGCACGAGTTCGTAGTACTCGCCACGGAACGGCACGATGCGCACCTCCGGGTCGACGCCGGCCAGCCGGGCGATGCGGTCGGAGTGGAGGCCCGCGCAGTTCACCAGCAGGCCCGCGGTCACCTCGCCCCGCGTGTGCTCGACGACCACCCCGTCGCCGCGGTGGCGGATCCGGGTGACCGTGGCACCGGTCAGCAGCTCTGCGCCATTGTCCAGCGCGATCCCCGCCAGCGCCTCGCACACCGCGGCGTAGTCGATGATGCCGGTCGTCTCGACCCGCAGCGCCTCGACGGCGTAGACCTCCGGCTCGTAGTCCGACGCCTCGTCCGGGCCGATGAGCCGGGCCGGAACGCCGTTGGCCTCGGCGCGCCGGTGCAGTTCATGCAGGCGCTCGCGCTCGGGCTCGTCGGTGGCGACGATCAGCTTGCCCGGAACGGCATGCGGGATGCCGTGCTCCTGCGCGAAGGCGATCATCGACGCGTTGCCGGCCGCGCACATCCTGGCCTTGAGCGAACCGGGGCGGTAGTACGGCCCGGCGTGCACGACGCCGCTGTTGTGGCCTGTCTGGTGGGCCGCCCAGCGGTCCTCCTTCTCGAGCAGCGTGACGGCGATGCCGCGCTGCGCTGCGCGGGCGGCGACGGCGAGTCCGAGGATGCCGCCGCCGACGATCACGATGCTCGCTCGCATGGGGCGCACTCCTGTCTTTCGCTGGCCTTCTGCCTTCGATGCTAGCGGCCATCCGAGCAAAAGGTGATAGTTTCTCATTCTCGTGCGATCCGCAAAATTGCCGATCAGAACTGCAAATGAGGATTCATCACCCCCGGATTGGGGTATCGCGCGGCATTCTCGTCGGCTACATTCTCCTCCGTAATGAGGATTCATCAGTTCTTGGTCTCGCACCGTGGGAGCCTCCGCCGGGGAGCGGACGGGCACCCCGCCGCCCGGCCATGAGGGCTCGGGGAGGCCGACATGCATGACATCGACGAGCAGCCGACGACGCGGCGGATGGCAGAGACGGCGCACTCACGGTCGATCCACGCGCCGGGGATGACGATCGACCTGCTCGAGCGCGAGGAGGCCGTGGACATCATCCGCACCCGCGCACAGAGCGACCACCTGCCCCCGCTGGCGGTGGGCTCGATCAACCTCGACCACGTCCACCACTTCGGCGAGAACGGCCGGTGGGCGGGCACGATCGACCGCGACCGGGGGATGCACGAGCCGCAGCCCACGACGATCGACTGGCTCAACCTCATCGACGGCAGCCCGGTCGCCCGGCAGGCGCACCGGATGACCGGCCGGGCGTGGCCTCGGCTGGCCGGCAGCGACCTGGCCGGCCCGGTCCTGGACCTGGCCGAGCACGTCGGCCTGACGGTGGGTTTCCTCGGCGGAGCCGCCGAGACGCACGCCCTGCTCGCCGAGCGACTCGCCGAGACGCGGCCCGAACTGCAGGTCACGGGCTACTGGGCGCCGAGCCGCGACGAGCTCTCGGACGCCGAGAGCTCCCGCCGGATCGCCGACGAGATCGCCGCGGCCGGCGTCGACATCCTGGTCGTCGGCATCGGAAAGCCGCGGCAGGAGCTGTGGATCGCCGAGTACGGCCTGCGCACCGGCGCCCGGGTGATGCTGGCGTTCGGCGCCGTCGTCGACTTCCTCGCCGGACGGGTCCGCCGGGCACCGGGCTGGGTCGCCACCGCCGGCCTGGAGTGGGCGTGGAGGCTGCTGCTGGAACCGCGTCGCCTCGCCCGGCGCTACCTCGGAGAAGGCCCCGCAGCGTACCGCGAGGTGCGCGCCTGGAGCCGCGAGCACCCGGCGGCGCCGGAGCTCCGCCTCCCGCCGGTCGCTCTCGCCCGGGCGGGCGGCGCGCACGGCATCGTGCCCCTCGCCGAGCAGGCCGACCTCGCCGTGATCGTCGTCGCCCACAACAGCGCCGACGACATCCCCGAGCTCATGGCCGATCTCCGCCGCGAGGCGCGCGACCGCCGCATGCATGTCGTAGTCGTCGACAACGCGTCCACGGACGGCACGGCGGAGGCGGTGCGCGCCGAGCGCGGCGTCGCGCTGCTGACCGGTCACGGCAACGTCGGCTACGCTGCGGGCATCAATCGCGGGATGCGGGCGCTCCGGCGGCCCGAGCCGCTGCTCATCCTCAATCCGGACCTGCGGCTCGACCCCGGCGCGGTCGGCGCCCTGCTCGACCGCATGACCGCCACGGGGGCGGGGATCGTCGTGCCGCGCATCCTCGACGCCGACGGCGAGCTGTACCGTTCGCTTCACCGTGAGCCCTCGATCGGACGCGAGTTCGGCGAGGCGCTGTTCGGCTCCCGCCTCGCGGGCCGCCCTGCGTCGCTGAGCGAGATCGACTGGAACGTCGAGAGCTACCGCTTCCCGCACCGGATCGAGTGGGCGACCGGCGCCGCGCTGCTGGTGCACCCCGAGGTGGCGACGGCGGTCGGCGACTGGGACGAGCGGTTCTTCCTGTACTCGGAGGAGACGGACTTCTTCCGCCGGGCCCGGGATGCCGGAGCCGCCGTCTGGTACGACCCGTCGGCCGTCGTCCGGCACGAGCAGGGCGGCTCCGGCAGCTCGCCGCGGCTCGAGGCGCTCATGACGGTGAACCGCGTGCGGTACGCCAGGAAGCACCTTCCCGCGGTGGGCGCCACCGTGTTCGCGAGCGCCACCGCGCTGCACGAGCTGCTCCGCCTCCATCGTCCGGAGCACCGTCTCGCCCTCCGCGCGCTGCTGAGCCGCCGGGCGCGAACCGCCCTCCCGGCCGCCACCCGCTGAGGCCCCCCACACGGGGGTTAGTTGAGGATATCTCGACAGTGTTAGCGTGGAGCACGTAAATGAGATTTCATCATTTGCGCCGCCAAGGTCTCATGGCGAGCGCTCCTCGCTCCGACCTCGTCCGCGCATCCGACCCGAACGGAGCAGCGCAGTGAACCCGACCGTCGACCATGTCGTGCTCACCCGGTTCAACCTGCCGTCGGAGGGCTACGAGAGCCTCATCCGCGCCAAGGAGGGGTGGCTCCGCTCACGGGTGGCGTTGTTCGAGCGGTACTGCCTCCCCTCGATGCGGCAGCAGGCCGGCGCCGAGGCGACCTGGATCATCTACTTCGATCCGGAGAGCCCCGCCTGGCTCCTGGAGTGGATCGACGCGGTGAACGAGGGCGACTTCCTCCCGATCTTCCGCGCCACCGTCTCGCACGAAGAGCTCCTCGCCGACCTGCACGCGGCGCTCGGCCGTACGCCCGACGTGCTGGTCACGACCAACCTCGACAACGACGACGCGCTCGCGAGCGACTTCCTCGCCCGCGTGCAGGCCGCGGCCGTGCCCGGACGGCGCACCGCGATCTACCTCGCCGACGGCCTCATCGCCGACGCTCGCGGCGTCTACCGTCGACGCGACCGCTTCAACGCCTTCTGCTCCGTCGCGGAGGACTGGGGCGCCGACGGCGACCCGGTGACCTGCTGGCTCCGCGCCCACAACCGGCTGCGCGAGTCGATGCCGGTCGCCTCGCTGCGCGGACGGCCCGGCTGGCTCCAGGTGGTGCACGGCGAGAACGTCAGCAACCGCGTCCGCGGGCGGCTCGTCTCGCCCGCCGCCTACCGTTCGGCGTTCGGCGATCTGCTGGCCGACCGGCCGGAGCCAGGCGCCGCGGCACTCCTGGCGGACCGCCTCGTCGCCGGTCCCGCTCGGGTGCTCCGCGAGACGGCGCGCGCTGTGGCCAAGCGGGTCACCATCGCCGTGCTCGGCCCGAACGGCATCGACGCCGTCAAGGTGCGCACCGCGCGCCTGCTCGGGCGGCATCCGGATCCAGGCGGCGCACGATGACGACGCGCAGCCTGTTCGCCATCGTCGGCCGCCGCTGGTACATCGTGCTCGCGGGCCTCGTGGCCGCCGGCGCCGTGTTCCTCCTGCTCCGCTCCCCCGGCGCGTACACCGCCGAGGCCCGCGTCGCCTTCGTCAGCCCCGGGATCTCGGACGTCGGCCAGACCGACGACGGGCAGTTGGAGACGCTCACCGCCTTCGCCGCCGCCGTCGAGCGGGAGTACCACGACGGGAAGCCGAGCGACCGGCTCGCCGAGAACGCGACGCTGTACGGAGCCGGTGTCTCCAAGGGCGTCCAGGCCCTGCTCCCCAACACCGGCGGGCAGTGGCAGATGAGTTTCGCGACGGCGGCCATCGACCTCTCGGTCGTCGGCCCGTCGCCGTCGTGGGTACTGGACCAGCGGGATGCGGCCGTGCGCCGCATCCAGCAGATCACGCTGCACCAGCAGGAAGCCTCCGGCGTGGCACCGAAGAACCGGATCACGACCCTCGTGATCCCCGGCTCGCAGGTGGGCCACGTCGGACCGTCGAAGAGCACGGAGGTCCGCGGCGCGGCCGTGCTCCTGCTCCTCGGCGCCGGCCTGTCGACGGCGGCCGCGGCGGTCGTCGACGGGGTGGTCTCACGGCGCCGGCACCGCCGGGCGCTTTCCGCACCGCCGCCCCTCCGGGCGGCGCGATCCGCAGGAGGATCCGCATGACACTCAAGCGCCTCTTCGTCAGCCTCGGCCGGCGGTGGTACCTCACGGTGACCGGCGTGCTGATCACGCTCGGCCTCTGCGCCGGCGCCTACCTGAACACCGAGCCGACGCTGGAGCGGTCGGCCAGCGAGCTGCTCGTCCCGGGCAAGACCACCATCCCGGAGGGCGGGAACCCGTACCTCTACCTCGGCGGCCTCGGCCAGTTGAGCGATGTGCTGGCAAGCTCCCTCAACTCCGAGCGCTCGATCTCGGCGATCACCGACCGCTACCCCGGCACGACGGTGGCCGTCGCCCGCGACACCATGACGTCCGGCCCGGTCATCACGGTGACGGTGAACGGCACGAAGGACGCGTCGGTCGCCGGCGCGCTCGCCGCGATGGTCGACCAGATCCCGAAGACGCTCGAGACGCTGCAGAGCAGCGCGTCCGTCCCCGCCGACGCCCGCATCAGCGTGCTCACCGTCACGAAGGACGACACGAGCACGGTCATCCAGAAGAGCCGCTTCGAGACGGTCGGACTGATCGGCGTCGCCGGTCTGGTCGTGACGGTGCTGCTCGTCGGCCTCGTCGACGGGCTCCTCCTGGGCCGCCGCAAGCGGTCCGCCGCACGCGCCGAGGCCGAGGCCGGGACTTCGCCGGAGCCGACGGCCGAGGACGCGGACGCCCGCGCCGACGAGACCTCCGCGGAGGCGACGAAGCCCGCCGCCGCGACCGCGCGCCCCGGCAAGAAGCGTGGCCGTCGGCCGGCGCCGGACACCCGGCCTGCGCCGGCCGCCTCCGCGTTGTCGTCCGAGCATCCCGACATCGACGACGTCGACGAACGGGACATCGATTGGGAGGCCCTGCTGCAGCAGTCGGCTCCGGGACGCGAGAGCGGCGAACGATGACACGCATCGCGGAGGCGCCCGCCACGGCGCCCCGCCCGCCGCGGCCACGGCCCGCACTGCCGGGCCTGCCCCGTCGCGGCCCGGACGCGGTCACCGTTCTCACGGTCTACCTCGTGCTGCTGCTGGCCATCCCGTCGAACCTGTCGTTCGCGTCCCTGGGGTCGACGGCCGGTCGCCCCGCGACGCTGTGGGCTCTCGCCGCGACCCTGTGGTGGCTCTGGTACCAACTGCAGCGGTCGCGGCCGCTGCGAGCTCCGCTGCAGCCCGTCCGGATCGCCGTGTCGGGACTGCTCGTGGCCGCCGCCGTCAGCTACGCCGTCGCGATGCTGCGCGGTCTCGTCACCAGCGAGGTGAGCGTCGCCGACAATGCACTCCTGCGCCTGATCGCTTGGACGGGCATCCTCCTCATCGCGAACGACGGGCTCGACGACGTCGAACGCTTCCGCACCCTGCTGCGCCGGGTGGCGCTGGCGGGCGGCATCATGGCCACGCTCGGCATCCTGCAGTTCATCACCGGGCAGTCGCTGCTGTCGTGGCTGCAGATCCCCGGCATGACCTCCAACGTCTCCTTCGCCGGCCTCGACACGCGTTCCGGCTTCGTGCGGGCGGCGGGCACGGCGTCCCATCCGCTCGAGTACGGGGTGGTCATCTCCACCGCCTTCCCGATCGCGGTCGCCCTGGCGCTGGAGGACAAGACCCGGTCGAAGCTGATCCGCTGGTTCCCCATCCCGGCGATCGCGATCGCCTCGTTGCTGTCGGTCTCGCGGTCGGCCCTGATCGGGCTGCTCGCTGGCGCCCTCCTCCTCGTGCCGGTGCTCAGCAAGCGGGCGCGGGTGCTGTTCGCGGTCGGAGGCGTCGTCGGCGCCGCCGCCGTGTTCGCTCTCGTCCCCGGACTCGCCGGCACCATCCGCGGCATGTTCACGGGCATCGCGGGAGACTCGAGCGCTCTGTCGCGGGTGGACAGCTACGACAGCTTCTTCGAGTACTTCCAGCGCTTCCCGGTGTTCGGCAAGGGGTTCGGCACCTTCCTGGCGAACTACCACATCTTCGACAACGAATACCTGCTGCTCACGGTCGAGCTCGGCGCCGTCGGGCTGGTCGCGATGCTGTCGCTGCTCGGCGCGGCGTCCTGGTCGGCCGCGCGGGCCAGGACACTGGCCCGAACGCCCCTCGACAGGGCCCTGTGCCAGGCGGTGCTGGCGTCGGTCGCGGCGGGCGGCATCCTGATGGCGTTCTTCGACGGCTTCTCGTTTCCGATGGCGGTCGGGATGCTGTTCCTGATGATCGGGGTGTGCGGCGGTGCGCGACGGGTCATGATGGGCCCGTCGAACGCGCTGCGCGACTGATCGCAACGCCCCGGACGCGGAACTGCCCGGCGGTGTCACCGCCGGGCAGTCCTTCGCGTGCGGGCCTCAGCCCAGCGCGACCTTGTAGATGTGATACGTGTACTCGTTCGCGAAGTTGTCCGTGAACGAGCCGTTCGTCACCGGGATGCTGCGGTTCTCGTTCAGCACCTCGACTGACTTGCCGTTCACTCCCGCGGGGAGGGTGAAGGTTCGCGAGCCGGGCTTCGAGGAGCCGTCGATCATCGAGAACACGTAGGCGTAGCCGTCCTTCGCCTTCAGCATGGTGTTCAGGCCGGAGCCGAACGACCACTGGTACGACTGCGTGTTGATGACCGGCGCCAGCGCCTTGATCCGGTTGTTGACCTCCTTGGCCGCCGCGACCTGTGCGTTGCCGCAGAAGTTCGGCGTCACCTGGGACTCCCGGAACACATTGCTCGACTGGCAGTTGCCGCTGAAGCTCTGGTTGAAGTACACGATGCCGCGCGCTTCGTTGATCACCGAGTTCATCACGGCGCCCTCCAGCTGGCCCGGGGTGATGTACACCGCGGGCGCGCTCGGACCCGGGCCGCCGTTCAGGTTCTCGACGAACTGCCACAGCGGCTGCAGCTTGCCGTCGGCGGCGTCCTGCTTGCGCAGCGACTGCATGGTCTTGCCGTAGCTCGAGGCGGTGCGGCAGTTGGCCTGGTCCACGGGGGTCAGGTACACGTCGCGGTACGGCGTCTGGCTGCAGTACGGGATGGTGTACCAGTACATGTCGAGCGACACAGCGTCCGTGAAGTTGTTCACGAACGCCTGGGAGTCTGCGGCCGCCATGTCCGTGGCCATGACCATCTGGGTGAAGTTCGCGTACTTGAAGCGACCGTCGTTGCCGTACTGGTTCACGAGCTGCTGCAGGTGGGCGCGGCCGTCCGCCGGCGTGAACCGGCCGTCGACCTCGTCGTCCAGGAAGTCGCCGACCCAGTTGGTGCTGGAGTCGTTGAATCCGCTGTTCAGCTTGTCGCCGATCCAGTACACGCCGTTGTCCTTGAACAGGCTGTACGGGGTCGAGGAGTCCATGCCGATGTAGGTGTTGATGCCCAGCGACTTGTCGTACTTCACCTCGCCGTCGTTGCTGATGCCGTCGTACCAGACCACGATCGGGAAGAACGACGGGTCGCTCCAGCCGGCGGCGTTCGGCTTGGCGAACTTCTTCCAGTAGTCGCTGCCGCCCTCCCACGGGATGCGCGGGAGCGCCAGCGTGGACGAGCCGCCACCGCTGCTGGGCGGGTTCGTCGGCGTCTGCGTCGGCGTGCCGGTGGGGGTCTGCGTCGGCGTCTGCGTCGGAGTCGGGGTGCCCGTCGGCGTCTGCGTGGGGGTGCTGGTCGACGGCGGCGGCGTCATCGGTCCGCCGGCCGGCGTGAAGAGCACGTCGACGTAATAGTTGCTGTCGAACCAGTTCTTGGTGGGGAAGCCGCCCTTCTTGCCGTAGGCGTACACGCCGCCGCCGGCCGGGACGGTCAGGTCGCCGACACGCTTCTCCGTCGAGAAGTAGTTCGTGTCATCGGAGTACCCGCCCTTCGGCGCGAAGTACGACGCGACGTACGTCTTGCCCGCGGTGATGGAGACCGGCTTCGCGAACTTCGCGGTCTGCCAGCCGGTGGCGGTCTCGCCCGCGAAGCTGACAGTCGCGAGCCGCTTGCCGGTGCTGTCCCAGAGGGACCCGGTGTGCGGTCCGGCGTTGCTCGGGCCGCGGTAGTAGCGGACGCCGTCGACCGTGCCGTTCCTGGCGCTCCTGAACTGCATGCCCAGTTCGACGGGGACCCGGTCGGGGTCGGTGACGACCTTCGGTGTCTCAGCGCCCAGGAAGCTCGCTTGCGCGGGGAGTGCGCCGCCGACGATCGCCGTGGTGGCCGCGACAGCGGCGACCGCCAGGATTCCGATCAGGGCACGAAGGTCTCGGGGGCGTCGTGTGGTGTCTCGTCTTCTGCCGTGCATCGATGTGCGCGCAGAGGCCATCCTCGTTCACTCCTTGTTTCGAGTAGGAAATCGGGTGGTCGCGCCATCGATCGGTAGAGAGTAGCACGGACGCATGAACATCTGTGACCCTCTCGGGGGGCAGACGCGATCATCCACCTCCGATCGCCAGTTCGGCGAGCAGCTGATCGGCCCTCGCCCGCCACGAGTGACCGTAGGCGAAGGCGCGCCGCGCGGCGCGCGTCTCCTCGTCGGGCGGGACCGTGACCGCGGCCGCCACGGCGTCGGCGAACGCGGCGGGATCGCCGGCGATCTCGACCAACGGCGTCGCCAGCGAACGGGCGGACGGCAGGTCGGTGCTGACCGCATGCAGTCCCGACGACAGGTACTCGAGGGTCTTGAGCGGGAAGCTCGCCCGGTTGAAGACCGAATCGCTGTACGGCGTCATCCCGACTCGGGCGCCGGCCAGCGCCGCGGGCACCTCGTCGGGCGCGATCTCCCCCAGCCAGGTCACGTTCGGAGCGTCGAGGAAGTGGCGCAGCCGCTCCCGGGCCGCCGGATCCCGTGCGGTGAGCGGGCCGATGGCGAGGATGCGCACCCCGCGGTCGCGTACGGCCTCCAGCACGTCGACGTCGAGCCGCTCGTTCAGCTGGCCGACGAGGGCGGCCACCGGCAGCCGCTCGCCGCCGAGCTCCGGCGGGACCACGCAGCCGTTCGGCAGCACGATCTGACGGGCGTTCGACGGCGGCCGCTCCACCTCGACGGTCACCGTCGCGACGATGTCGGCCTCGCGGGCGTTGCGGCGGAGCGATCGTTCGATGCGGGAACGGGAGAACCCCATCAGCTCGGCCCCGGCGACCCAGTCGTCGGTGAGGTACAGCAGTCGGCCCCCGCGCACGCCGCGCGGGAAGCGCTGCAGCGGCGAGGCGAGCACCGTGCCGACGCACGCAGTGCCGAGATCGCCGACCGCCCGCCGCACCGTCGCCTGCACCAGCGCGGACGACACCTCGGAGACGAGCGGGCGCGAGAATCCGGGAGGGGCCGTGGTCCGCAGCCGCCGGATGCCCGGGGCGACCGCGTCGCCGGAACTCGACGCTGCAGGGCTCCGGTCGGCGGAGCGCGTCAGCACCGAGCTGGGCGGGTCGACCCAGAGCACGTCGACCCGCTCGGAGAGCGCCTCGGCCATTCGGCGGTCGGTGCCTGGCACATCCGTCCAGCGGGAGCCCGGGATGTAGACGATCGTGTCGGTCATGACGCCACCCCCGCGGAGGCGGCGACCGGCTTCGCGTTGAAGTCGTCGGTGGAGGCGCGGCCCCTGGCCCGCTGCACCCGGCGGCCCACCTGGTAGCCGGCGAAGCGGGCCACCGAGCGAAGGTCGATCCGGATCGGGTGCTCGCGCACGCGGTCGAGCGCCTCCTCGTAGACCGCCTCCTGCAGTTCCGCCGCCCGGTCGAGCGAGAACCGCTCGCGCACGGTCTGCAGCGAGAAGGCGCCGACGGAGGCGCGAAGCGCCGGGTCGGCGACGAGCGGGCGCACCTGCGCCGTGAAGTCGGCGGCCCCCGAGCCGCCGACGCCGTACCAGCCGCGCCAGAGGAACTCCTGCAGCGTGTCGGCCGTGAGCAGGCGGAAGAAACCCGCCTCGCCCTGCACGACCAGCGGTTTGCCGAACGCCAGCGCCCGGAGGGCGGAGCCGCCCATCCCGAGCACGATGTCGGCCGCCGCATACGCGGGGCGCGGGTCGCGCAGCTCGCCGGCCAGCACGACGCGCCGCTCGCCGCGCGCGGCGTTCACGCGCTCGGCGGCCGCGGCCACGGTGTCCCGTGCCGCGCCGTCGCCGACGATGACGAGCCGCACGGGCTCCGGGATGAGGCCGATGCCCTCGATCGCGGCGAGCAGCCCCTCCAGCTTGAGCTGCTGGGCCAACCGGGAGACGACGGCCACGGTCGGCGTGCCGTCGTCGAGCCCGAACTCCCGGGCGAACGCGGCGCCGTCGACCAGTGCCGGGTCGTTCGCGGCGAGGTCGACAGGAGGCTCGATGACGGTCACCGCGGTCCGGCCGCGCTCGCGCTCGACGACGCCGATCTGCTCCGTCCCGACGACGAGCGGCAGGTCGTGCGGGAGGAACGGGGCGACGGCCATGGACATGACGGTCGCGACGGGTGCGACGCCCGGACGAGACCGCGCCGCGAGCAGCGCGTCGAGCGCCGGGGGCCACTCGTAGCCGTGCAGCACCTGCAGGCCACGCCCGTCGATGAGCCCGACCAGCGCGTCGCGTACCGCCCGACCGGGCCGGTGCGCGACGTGCGGGGCCTCGACGAAGTCGAAACCCCGGTCGCGGATGGTCTCCACAAGCACGCCGTCGTTGCCGAACAGCACGACATCGTGCCCGCGGTCGCGCATGGCGACGGCGAGGTCGATCGCGTTGAGCTGGCTGCCGCCGATGGCGAGGTCGTGCGGCTGGACGAGGATCCTCATGCCGCCGCCACCTCCGGCGCTCCGACCGGCTGCGCCTCGCGGGCCCGGCCGAACTCGCGCAGCCGCCCCAGCGCGCGCCGGTCGCGCAGCAGGAGGAGCGCGATGACCCCGAGCGTGAGGAACCCCGACGCCAGGAGGCCCACCAGCGGCACCGGGACGACGCGGGACAGCGCGAACGCCCCCGCCCCGGCCACCAGACCGCCGACGAGCGGCAGCGCCGTACGCCGCAGCACCGCGCGCGCATCCACACCCGCCTTGTGCAGCCGCCAGAGGTAGATCGGCAGCACGACGACGGCGGCGACGACCACCTGCGCGAGGGCCGCGCCCGCGATGCCGCCGACGGCGGCGCCGGCGATCACCGCTGGGATGAGCGCCGCGAGCCACCACACGTTCACGCCGAGGATCGTGCGGGAGAAGCCCAGCACGACGATGTAGTCGTAGACCAGCTCGAACAGGATGCGGAAGATCGACAGCAGGCCGAGCCACGCCAGCGCCGCCGCCGCGGGGAGCCACTGCTCCCCGTACACGAAGGAGACGATCGCGGGGGCCGCGCCGGCGAGGAGGAAGCAGACCGGGACCGTGACCGCCGCCAGCACCCCGAGCACGGACAGCAGGGCGTCGGTGCGGCCGGCCGGGTCGTGCTGCACCCGCGCGAACGCCGCGGGCGCCACCCCCCGGAGCGGCGTCGAGAACAGGGAGGTCGGCCAGGCGGCCAGGTTGCAGGCCAGCACGTAGAAGCCGAGGGCGGTCGAGCCGAGCATCCCGCCGACGATGAGCTGGTCGGCGTACCCGACGGCGAAGACGACGATGCTGGCGCCGGCGAGCGGAAGCCCGAAGGCCAGCAGCGCCCTGGCCTGACCGCGGTCCAACCCGAAGCGGTAGGGCAGCGGCGAGAACGCGAGGAAGAGGACCGCCGCGACGACGCTGCCGGCCAGACGGCCGAAGGCGAGGCTCATCGGGCCCAGGCCGACGATCGCGAGCACGACGGAGACGACCGCGCCCACCCAGACGTTCGCCTGGTCGGCGATGGCGCGCTTGTCCTGCCGGAACGTGCGCTGCAGGAGCGCGGCGGGCGTCGAGACCGCGCCGTCGATCAGGACCGTCAGCAGCAGGAGGCGGACCACCTCCGTCGCCCCGGGGTCGCCGAGGGCCGCGGTGTACAGCGGAGCGGCGAACCACCCGGCGACGCAGAGCGCGACGCTGCCCGCGACCGAGATGGTCGTCACCGTCGGGGCGATCAGCTTCGGGTCGCCCGGCCAGCGGACGATCGCGAGGCTGACGCCGAGCTCGTTGAGGGAGAGGATCGCCATGAGCGCCACGAAGGCGACGGCGTAGGTGCCGAACGCCTCCGGGCCGAGCACCCTCGCAAGCACGATGCCGATGCCGACGGTGCCCAGCCGCGAGAACGCGGTGCTCGCCAAGCTCCAGCCCAGGGCCTGAGTCGCCCCGGGCGACCCTTTCGCACCCGGCGGTCGCCCGGCGCGGGCGTGCCGGGCCGCCCCGGTCATGCCGCCGCCGTCCCCGAGGGCCGGTCGGCCGCGGCGAGCGTGCGCTCGGCCACGTAGGCGACCTGCTCGTCGGTGAGCCCCGGGTAGATCGGCAGGGAGAGGATGCGCCCGGCGGTGCGCTCGGCGACCGGCGCGCTGACCGCAGCGGTCTCGAACCCGGCGAAGGCCGGAAGCAGGTGGACAGGAGCCGGGTAGTGGATGCCCACGCCGATCCCGTCGTCGAGCAGCGCCGTCAGCACGGCGTCGCGGTCGTCGACCTGCACCACGAACTGGTGGTAGACGTGCATGGCCCGGTCGGACACCGGAGGCGCGACGACAGCGCTTCCCGCGAACGCGTCGCGGTACTGCTCCGCGATCTCACGGCGGCGGGCGTTCCAGGCGTCCAGGTGCCGCAGCTTCGCCGAGAGCACGGCCGCCTGCAGCGAGTCGAGACGGGAGTTGGTGCCGATCTCCAGGTGCTCGTACTTGTGCACGCCGCCGTGGTTGCGCAGGCGCTGGACGCGCTCCGCGACGACGTCGGACGACGTGATGACCGCGCCGCCGTCGCCGTAGGCTCCGAGGTTCTTGCCGGGGTAGAAGCTCGTGCCGGCGGCGACGCCGAGCGAGCCCGCGCGGCGGCCGTCGAGCTCGGCGCCCTGCGCCTGCGCGGCGTCCTCCAGCAGCAGGATGTCGTCGCCGCACACCGCGGCGAGCGCCGTCATGTCGGCCGGCTGCCCGTACAGGTGCACCGCGAAGACGGCGCGGGTGCGGGGGGTGATCCGCTCGGCGACGGAGTCCGGGTCGATCAGGAAGTCCTCGCGGCAGTCGGCGAAGACCGGCGTGGCCCCGGCGCGCACGACCGCCTCGGCGGTGGCGACGAAGGTGTTCGCCGGCACGATGACCTCGTCGCCCTCGCCGATGCCGGCGCCGCGCAGGGCGAGCTCGAGCGCGTCGGTGCCGTTGCCGACGCCGATCACGTGGCCGGCCCCGCAGTAGGCGGCGAACTCCTCCTCGAAGCGGGTGACGTCCGGGCCGAGGATGTAGCTGCTGCCGGCCATGATGCGGTCGAACGACGCCTGCACCTCCGCCGCGATCTGGCGGTGCTGGTAGCCCAGGTCGAGCATGGGGACGCGCATGATCATGACTCCTCCTCGATGCGAAGCGGGCGGGCGGGCACGCCGGCCCACACCTCGCCGTCCGGGACGTCCGCCACGACGACGGATCCCATGCCGACGACGGCCTCCCGGCCGACCGTCTGCTGCTGGCGGACCGAGGAGTTCATCCCCAGGTAGGCCGCCTCTCCGATGCGCACGCCGCCGCCGAGGCTGACCCCGGCCGCGAGCGTCGCGTAGTCCGCGACCACGTCGTCGTGCGTGATCGTCACGTTGGGCATGAGCACGACGTGGTCGCCCAGCTGCGCGTCCGCGGTGAGCACGGCTCCCGCCAGCAGCACACTGCCGGAGCCGACCGTGCACGACTGCGGGATGCGCACCGCGCGGTCGGCGACCGTCGCGTACCGGTCGTGCCGCACGCCGAGCTCGTCCAGCCGCTGCACGATCGCCCTGCGTGCCTTCCCGGAGCCGACGCAGACGACCAGGTCGGCGTCGTACTCGGCCGCGTGGGCGAGCCCGCCCAGCACGCGGACGCCGCCGACGAGCTCGCCGCGGAGGCCGGGGTCGTCATCGAGGATGCCGACGACGCGGTGCCCGTCCAGGTCGGCCGAGAGCACCTCGCGGGCGAGACCGCCCGCGCCGAGGAGCAGCACGTTCGTCACGCCGCACCCCGCAGATCCGCCGCCTCCCGGAGGCCGTCGACCACGCGGAGCTGGTCCGCGTCGGTGAGCTCGTGGTACACGGGCAGGATGAGCGTGTTGTCAGTGAGCCGCTCGGTGACCGGCAGCGGGACGGACCCGGTGTCCATGTCGCGGTACGCGGGCTGCCGGTGGGCGGCCATGATGCCGCGCCTCGCCGAGACTCCCGCCTCGGCGAGCACCTCCATGGTCCGCTCGCGGGTGGCCCCGAACGCGGGCTCCACCTCCACCCAGTAGGACTGGAAGTTGGAGGTGCCCCAGGCGGGGTCTGCGACCGGCCGAAGGCCCGGGATGTCGGCGAGCAGCTCGGTGTACCGGGCGGCCAGCTCGCGCCGGCGGCGCACGATCTCGGGGAGCCGGCCGAGCTGCACCAGCCCGAGGGCTCCCTGCAGGTCGGTCATGCGGTAGTTGAACCCGATCTCGGTGTACTCCTCGGCCGGGGCGAGCAGGCTGGCCTGCCGGTCTGCGGCCGAGATGCTCATGGCGTGCTCGCGCAGGGTGCGTGCGCGGGCGGCCCAGGCGGGGTTCGCGGTGGTCAGCATCCCGCCCTCGCCCGTGGTGAGCAGCTTGCGCGGGTGGAACGACCAGGCCGTCACGTCGGCGCCGGAGCCGACCGGGCGGCCACGGTAGGTGGAGCCCGCACCGCAGGCGGCATCCTCGATCACGACGATGCCGCGCGGGTCGCACACCGCGCGGATGGCGTCGAGGTCGGCGGGGACGCCGCCCTGGTCGACCACGATCACGGCGCGCGTCCGCGGCGTCAGCGCCTCCGCCACCGTCTCGGCCGTGAGGTCGCCGGTGAGGGCGTCCACGTCGGCGAACACGGGACGGGCGCCGACGTACGTCGGCGCGTTCGCCGTCGCGATGAAGGAGAAGGACGGGACGACCACGTCGTCGCCCCGCCCGATCCCGGCCACCACCAGCGCCAGGTGGAGGGCGGTCGTGCAGTTGGACGTGGCCACCGCGTACGGCGTCCCCATCGCTGCGGCGAACTCCTGTTCGAACCGCGCGACACGCGGCCCCTGGGCGACCCAGCCGGAGGCGATCACCTCGGTGACCGCGGCGATCTCCTCCTCGCCGAGCCACGGCTTCATGACGTTGATGCGGTTCACGAGTTCACCAGAGCCCGTCCTGCGGCGATCTCCTCGCGGAGCGGACGCCACCACTCGACCAGTTCGCGCAAGCCCTCCGCCAGCGGCACCTCGGCCGTGAAGCCGAGGTCGCGCTGCGCGGCGGTGATGTCCGCCAGCCGCCGGGTGACGCCGTTGACCGCGCGCTCCGGTCCGTGCTCGACGGCGAGGTCGGAGTCCATGGCCTGCAGCAGCGCCTCGGCGAGGCCGAGCAGGCTCGTCTCCTCCCCGCTCGCGATGTTGTAGACGCCCTCGTGGATGTCCGCGGTCGCGGCCAGGATGTTCGCGCGGGCGATGTCGCGGGTGAACACGAAGTCCATCGTCTGGAGCCCGTCGCCGAAGATCAGCGGCGGCTTGCCGTCGGCGATGCGCTCCATCCAGCGCACGAGCACCTCGGTGTAGAGGCCGTGCACGTCCATGCGCGGGCCGTACACGTTGAAGTAGCGAAGGATGACGTAGTCGAGCCCGTCCATCGCCCGGAAGCTGCGCAGCATCCCCTCGTTGAACGACTTGGCCGCGCCGTAGAACGTGTCGTTGTTGTGGTGGTGGTGGCGCTCGGGGGTCGGGAACTCCTCGGCGAGGCCGTAGACGGAGGCGCTCGACGCGCTGATCAGCTTGTCCACCTTGTGCCGCACGGCCGACTCGTAGACGTTGAAGCTGCCGTCGACCAGCACCTCCAGGGCGAGCCGCGGCTCCTCCGCGCACTGTGTGATGCGGATGGCGGCCTCGTGGTACACCAGGTCCTTGCCGCGGGTCAGGTCGTCGACCAGGTCGCGGTCGCGGAGGTCGCCCTCCACCAGCGTCACCCGGCCGGAGGCGAGCGCGTCGTCGAGGTTCGCGACGCGGCCACGCACCAGGTTGTCGAGCACGTCGACGTGGGCGACGCCCGCGTCGAGCAGCTGGTCGACGATCTGCGAGCCGATGGTGCCGGCGCCCCCGGTGACCAGGACGTCGGCTCCGGCGAGCGCGGTCACCGGGCACCCGCCAGCTGCTCGGCGTCGACCGATTCGACCGGCGCGGCGGCTCCGCCCGCGTCGAGGCTGCGGCTGGCCGCCTCCAGCACGGAGAGCACGCGGAGACCCGCGTTGCCGTCGGTGCGCGGGGCGCGGCCCTCGCGGATGCTTTCGGCGAACTCGGCCGCCATCTGCCCGAGCGCCTCACGCTCCGGCAGTGCGGGCGACCAGGTGTCGCCCAGCCGGTACGAGACCGTCGCCGCCGTGCGCTCGACGCCGTCCACCGCCTGCAGGCCGAGGTCGACGCCGCGGTCGTAGACGCTGATCCGCTGCTGCGGGTTCAGGTCGTCCCAGACCAGGGTGCGCTTGGTGCCCCCGATCACCATCTGGCGGATCTTGGTGGGGCTCAGCCAGTTGACGTGCACGTGGGCCATCGCGCCGTTCTCGAGCGGAAGCACGAGGTAGCCGACGCACGCCTTGCCGGCGCCGAGCGGGTCGGCGCCGTGGGCCGACACGGTCGCGGGCCGCAGGCCGCCCGGCAGCACGAAGTCGATGATCGACAGGTCGTGCGGCGCGAGGTCCCAGAACACGTTCACATCCGGCTGGATGAGACCGAGGTTGATGCGGGTCGAGTCGACGAAGAGGATGTCGCCGAGGGCGCCCTCCTCGATCAGCTCGCGGATCTTCAGCACCGCCGGGGTGTAGCAGTACGTGTGGTCCGCCATCAGGACGAGACCGCTCGCCGACGCCGCGTCGACCATGGCGCGACCCAGGTTCCGGGCATCGGCGAGCGGCTTCTCGACCATCACATGCTTGCCTGCGGCGAGCGCCTTGATGGCGAGTCCGTGGTGGGTGCGTGCAGGGGTCGCGATCGCGACGGCATCCACATCGTCCCTGGCGAGGAGCTCATCGACGTCGGTGACGACGTCCACTCCCCCGACGCGGGCGGCGAGACCTTCCGCCCGCTGACGGTCGAGATCGCAGATGGCGACGAGCCGCCAGTCCGGGCTGGCCGAGAAGTTCCTGGCCAGGTTGGGGCCCCAGTAGCCGGCGCCGATCACCGCGATCCGTAGTTCGTTGTCCATGTGCCCCCAGCACCTTTCTCATCGTCGGGGCGGCGTCGGGCCGCCGTCCCTGGCTTGTTGCACGTCGCTACTGCGCCGCCACGAAGTGGACGTCCACCCAGTAGTTGTGCGAGACCGTGTTGTTCGGGAAGGCCGAGGACGAGTACGTGTACGCACCGCCGTTCGGCAGGGTCGAGAGGGGTCCGTTCGTCACCGGGTTCGCGAGTCCGCCGATGTCGACCGCGTAGGCGGTGCCGGTCGTGTCGTAGGACGCCCGGTACTCGGTGTTCGGCGCGATGGTGACAGGTGTGGTGAAGTAGACGTCCTGCCAGCCGCTCGCCGTCTCACCGGAGCCGGGTGCGCTGGCGAGCTTGTTGCCGGCCGCATCCCACAGGTAGACCGTGTGCGTCCCGGTGTCGCCGGCCGCCTTGTAGTAGCGGATGCCGGTGATCGTTCCCGCGACGCTCGCGGTGAACCGCACACCGAGCTGCGGGGACTGCGAGTCGCTCCAGTTCGGGTTCGCCGGCGTCGCCGTCGCGGCGAAGATCGAGACCCCCGGGTTCGGCGGGGTGGTGGTGCCGCCGCCGGTCGTCGTTCCGCCGCCCGTGGTGGTTCCGCCGCCCGTGGTCGTCGTGCCCCCCGCGGCGGGCTTGAACACCACATCCACGAAGTAGTTGGTGGAGTTCCACGAGTAGGTCGGGAAGCCGCCGGCCGCCCCGTACAGGTAGCGGCCGTTCGATCCGCCCGGCGCCGTCAGCGGACCATTGGTCACGCTGGAGGCGAACCCGGCAGACGTGTACGAGTAGTTGCCCTTCGGCGCGAGGTACGACACCACATAGGTCGTGCCGGCCGTGAGCGTCACGGGAGTGGAGAGCTGGGCCGTCTGCCAGCCGCTCGCCGTCTCGTTCTGGAAGGTGACGGAGGCGAGCTTGGTCCCGGTCGAGCTCCAGAGCGAGCCGACGTGCGTCCCGGTGTTCGTGCTGCCCTTGTAGAAGCGGATCGCCGTCACGTCACCGGCCTGGCTGGCGCTGAACACCATGCCGAGCTCCACCGAGGACGAGTCGTCGGTCGCCGCCGGCGTCGCCGGGGTCGAGTTGCCGAGCAGCGTGTACTGGGTGACCGTCGCGGCCTTCACCGCGAACGACCAGGTCTGGGTCGCCAGCGTCGCGCCGGCGGTGGACTTCACCCCGGAGAGCGTCATCGTGACGGTCGCCCCGGCCGGGAGCGCCTGCGAAGGCGTGAACGTGATCGTCGTGCCGTCGGCCGAGAGCGCCGCGGTCCCGGCGATCGCCGTCGATCCGTTGGCCGCCGTGAGGCTCCAGCCGCTGGCGATCGCGGTCGAGAGGGTTACGGAGACCGGGGTCGCCGGGTCGACCTCGACGGCGCCGTTGGCCGGCGACTGCGAGACCACCGCGATCGGGGGCGGCGGTGTGGTGAAGACCACGTCCACCAGGTAGCTGGTGCTCACCGACGCCGTCGGGAAGGCGTCCGTGTAGTTGAACGTGCCCGCCTGCCAGGGTGCGGTGAGCGGGCCGCGGGTGACGGCCGAGCCGAACTGCCCGGACGTCGCCGAGTAGTTGCCGGTCGGGCTGCGGTAGCTCACCACGTAGGTGGTGCCCGCGGTGATGTTGACCGGGGTGCTGAACAGGACGGTCTGCCATCCGGCTGTCGACTCGTTCTGGAAGGTCGCCTGGGCGAGCTTCGTCCCGTTCGACGACCACAGCGTGCCGACGTGGGTGCCGGTGTTGGCCTGGTTCTTGTAGAACCGGACCCCGGTCACCTGGCCGTCGACGCTGCTGCTGAAGGACATGCCGAGCGTCACCGGCGAGTCGGCGACCTGCAGCGTCGTCGGCACGGTCGTGTCGGTGAAGACTCCGCACGGGCACACTCCTGGCGCGGTGTCGGGCTTCGCCGTGGTGAAGCTCCAGGTGCCTCCGGAGGAGAGCGCCACGTTGTTGGCGTCCTTCGCCGTCAGCGTCACGGAGTACTGGACGAAACCGTTCAGCGCCGAGCTGGGCGTGAAGGTCGCCGTGCGGGTCGTGGAGGCGTACGAGACGGTGCCGGGGACGGTCGCGCCGTTCGGGTCTTTGAGCGTGAAGGCGATGTTCGCGGCCGGCACGTCGCGCGAGAGCACCGCGCCGATCGTCGTGGACGCGGCCACCGACGACGAGCCGGGGAGCGGCCACTGACCGGTCGCCACCAGGGGCGAGGTGTCGGTCGGGGTGAACAGCGCGTCCACCCAGTAGTTTCCGCCCTGGTACTGGCTCACCGGGTACTGGCCCAGCGTCGTGTTGTAGGTGCCGCCGACCGAGCCGAATCCGCCCGAGACGGTGAACGGCGCGTTCGTCTGGTCCGCGTACGGCCACTGGTACGCCGTCGCCGCATAGTGCCCGTTCGGGGCGGTGTAGGAGATCGTGTACGAGCTGCCGGTGCTCACGGCGACCGGGGAGACGAAGTTGGCGCTCTGCCATCCCGACGCGCTCTCGTTGCTGAACGTGACGTTCGCGAGGCGGTTGCCGTTGGCATCCCACAGGGAGCCGGTGTGCGTTCCGGTGTTGGCGGTGGACTTGTAGAAGCGGACGCCACTGATGAAGCCGTTCTGGGTCGGCGTGAACCGGAGGCCCAGCTCCACCGGCGAGGCGTCGCCCGAGTCGGCCGCGGCGGGGGCCTGCGAGCCGAAGAAGCTGTACGGTCCCGTCACGTTCACGGTCCGGGAGACGGGGGTGGACAGGTTGGCGCTGTCGTCGGAGGCCCGCACCTTCAGCGCGACACTGCCGATGCCGTGCTGCACGTAGGTGTAGCTCCACGAGGTGGTGCCGTTCGCCGGGTGCCACGTGGTGCCGCCGTCGGTCGAGACCTCCACGCCCGCGACGACGCCGCCGACGTCGGAGGCCGTGCCGCTGATCGTCACGGACGCGCCGTTGGCGATGTTCGCGTTCGTCGCCGGGGACGAGATGGTCACGGTCGGCGCGGTCTTGTCGGTGCTCGCGGTCGCGGCGACGAGCGGGCTCGTCAGCGAACCGGGCTGCACGCCCTGGTCGGCGAAGAGGTTCACTTCGGCCTGCTGCATCCGGGAGTCCGCGGCGGCGCCCGTCCCGTCGTGCTCGGCGTCGAGGCCCCACGACCACTGGATGGTGCCCGCACCGAACACGAGCGCTCCGCTCGCCGCGCGGTACAGCGTGATCGAGTGCGTCGTCGTGCCTGCCGCCACCTGCTGACCGAAGTCCTGCAGGTACTGCGGCGAGGTCCCCGTCGTCGTGGAGAGCCGGATGATACCGGCCGGACTGAAGCCGTTGTCCTTCACCTCGTCCGACTCGTAGCCGATCGTGTGCGCCGCCAGCGCGGTGCTCGACGAGAGCATGCTCGACAGCCCGGTGTTCTTCCAGAGCCGCATCTTGCCCTGCGACTGCGTCACCGTGATCGGGAGATCGGTGAAGTTCGACATGTACATGGTGCCGGTGAGGGCGTTCTCGGGGAGCCCTGCGCCGTTCGCCTGGGAGGCGAAGCGCGGGTCGCGCCAGGTGCCCGTCCACTCAGGCGTCGGGTCGATCTTGTCGTTGGCCCAGGTCTCCTTGTACGAGACGAGCGTGCGATAGTTCGTGGGCGTCCCGGCCACCGACGCCTCGTAGCGGGTGTGCCAGTAGACCTCGTTGCCGGAGAGGAACTGCGCGTTCACGCCCGCGTTGATGGCGGCCTGGATGTTGGCGCGCTGGTTCGCGGAGACGTACTCGTCGTGTCCGACCGACAGGAAGACCTTGTGGTTCTTGAGCAGGGAGCCATAGCGGTCGGTGTCGACGCCGCTCATGTAGGCGGTGTTGTAGCCGTTCTTCTCCAGGAAGCGCACCATCGGGTACTCGGCGCTGAAGTAGTAGTCGCGGCCTTCGTTGTCGCCGCGCGTGACGATCGGCCGGTTGTAGCTGATCTTGTAGGCGCGCCCGTTCGCTGCTCCCTGGTAGAAGTCGGACCCGCCGTAGGTGTTGTAGGCCTGCCAGGTCGGGTCGGAGGTCTGGAACAGCACGGGAGCGGTGCTCGCGTCGTTGCGCACGATGAACGGGATCTGGCTCTTGCCGCCCGTGTCGGTGCGGGTCAGCAGCGCGATGTAGACGCCGGAGACGGCCGAGGGCGGAACGGTCCAGGAGGCGGAGAGGTTCCAGTTGCCGCAGTCGGTGAGCTCGGTGGTCGCATCCCAGTAGCACTGCGGCTGGGTCTGCGGCAGCGTCGCCGACGGGCTGACATCGGCGATCTTCCGCGCGCCCTTGGCCTGGTAGTAGCCGGTGCGGAAGATCTGGATGGTGTACGCCCGCGCGTTCGTGTCGATCTTGAACCCGATGGTCCCGCCGATGTTGACGCTGATGTCGGTGGAGAAGCCCTGGATGCTGTCGTCACCCGCGCCGTCGATGTCCCAGACGCCGGGGTCCGTGCCGGTGAGCGCGTTCTCGCAGACGATCGGGTTGGCGGCGGAGTTGCAGCCGTTGTCGGCTCGCGCCGGCTGGCTGACCGCGAAAGCCAGCCATGCGAACAGGACGGCCACCATGGTCACAGCGAGCGCCGTGAGCAGGGACCAGCGCCGGCCGGGGCGCATCAACTGGGCTTGAGCTTTTCTCACATCTGAGAGATTGTCACAAATCAGTGAGAAATGCTCACCCCCTAATTGGGGGAGGTTCCTCCGGACGGGCACTCCCGTACTCTCAGAAAGTGACTATTCCTCACTCGACAGGCGCTGTGATCATCCCCGCTCACAACGAGGCGGGGGTGATCGGACGCACACTCACCCGCCTCCGTCCGCTCCTCGACGACCCCGACGTCGACGTGCTGGTCGTCTGCAACGGCTGCGCGGACGACACGGCTTCCGTCGCACGCCGCTTCCCCGGCGCCACGGTCCTGGAGATCGACGCCGCGTCCAAACCCGCCGCCATGAACGCCGGCGACCGAGCCACCGAGCGCTGGCCGCGGCTCTACCTCGACGCCGACATCGAGGTCGACCCCTCGGCCGTGTACGCGGTGTTCCAGCAGCTGGCGGAGCCGGACGAGATCGTCGCAGCACGACCCGACGCCGTCTTCGACACCGCCGGCGCGAGCTGGCCCGTCCGTGCCTACTACCGCGCACGCACGCGGCTCCCCGAAGAAGGTGTTCGGCTGTGGGGCGCCGGCGGCTACGCCGTCTCCCGCCAGGGCCACGAACGGTTCGCCGCGTTCCCGGAGGTGACCGCAGACGACTCCTACTTCGACGCATTGTTCGACGACCACGAGAAGACCGTGGTCGCAACGCCCCCCATGCTCATCCGGACACCGCAGACCTCCTCCGCCCTGCTCGCGATCCTCACCCGGCACCGCCGCGGCCACGTCGAGCTCTCGTCGGCGCCGGCCGGCTCCGGCCAGCGATTGCGCGCAGTGGCGGGGACCGTTCACGGGCCCCGCTCGGCCATCGATGCCGCCTGCTACGCCGGATTCGCGATCGTCGCGCACCTGCGCAGCCGCTCCGTCGTCGGCACGGGCACCTCACGGTGGGAGAAGGACGCCTCCACGCGCGCCACGGCAGGGGCGCACTCGTGAGGATCACACGCCTCCCCGCCGAAGCCGTCCACGACCTCTGCGTCGTGGGCGCCGGACCCGTCGGACTGGCCCTCGCCCTCGAAGCGGCCGACGCCGGACTCCGCGTGCTGCTGCTCGACTCCGGCACGGAGGCCTCGGGGCGCAAGGACAAGCCCACCCGGCTCCGCCACCGCGACACGATCGTCGACCCCGAGCGCCACGCGCCCGAACTGCAGACGCAGCGGGCCGGGATCGGCGGCGCGTCGTGGATGTGGGGCGGCCGCTGCGTGACGTACGAGCCGGTCGACTTCGAGAAGCGGGATCACCTCCCCGACTCCGGCTGGCCGATCGGCTTCTCCGACATCGCACCGTGGCGGCCGAAGGCGCAGGAGTACCTCGACTGCGGCGCCGGCGGCTTCGCCTCCGACGACCCCGACTGGGAAGGCCTCGGCGAGCTGCGCATGTCGCAACTGGAGCGCTGGGCCCGCCAGCCCAAGCTCGGCCCGCGGCTGGGAGCGGCGGCGGTCGCGCACGCGCGCATCGACCTGCTCGAGGACGCGCACGTGGTCGGGCTGGAATTCGCGCCGGACGGCAGCACCCTCAGCGCTCTGCGCCTTCTTCACGACGGCGAAGCCGCCCTGCTGCCCGTCCGCCGGTGCGCGCTCGCCGCCGGCGGCACAGAGACGGTGCGTCTGCTGCTCGCGGCCCAGAAGTCCCTGCCCGACGCGTTCGGCGGCGTCGACGGCCCGCTCGGGCGCTACTACATGGGGCACGCCACGGGGTCCATCGCCGAGATCGTGCTCGACGACCCGGCCGACTTCGACGTCCTCGACTTCCACCGCGACGAGTACGACAGCTACACCCGCCGCCGGTTCTCCCTCCCGGGCGACGCGCTCACCCGCCACGGGCTCCTGAACACGAGCTTCTACCTGGACAACCCGCCGTTCTACGAATACGAGCACAGGAACCCGACCCTCTCGGCCGTGTTCCTCGCCCTCGCGTTCGCGCCCGTCGGCCGCCGCATCCTCGCCGAGGGGATCCGCCTCCGCCACATCGGCCCGCGACCGCGCCACTACGGCGCCCACATCCTGAACGTGCTGCGCCGACCCTTCCGCGCGATCGCCGACAGCGCCGACATCCTGCGCTGGCGGTACATCTCCCGGGTGCGCAAGCCCGGCTTCCTGCTGCGGACGGACAACGGGCGGTACGCCATCCACTACCACGCCGAGCAGATCCCGAACCCGGACAGCCGGCTCACCCTGGACGGCGGCACGAACCCGGACGGCACACCCACCATGCGCATCGACTTCCGCTACACCGACCAGGACATCGACTCGGTGCTGCGCTTCCACGAGCTGCTCGACGAGCGGCTGCGCGCCGCCGGACGCGGCCGCATCGAGTACCTCGATCCCCCGGAGCGCCGCGCCGCGGCGGTGTGGGCGCAGTCGACGGACGGCTTCCACCACATCGGCACCACCCGGATGAGCGCGGAGCCGGGCGACGGCGTCGTGGATGCGGACTGCCGGGTGCACGGCGTCGACAACCTCTACATCGCCTCCAGCTCGGTGCTCCGCACGTCGGCCGAGGCCAATCCCACGTTCACCACGGTGTGCCTGGCGCTGCGCCTCGCACACCACATCGCCGGGGTCGCCGGCGCGGCACCCGCCGCCGCGGCGGACGAGACCGTGGCGCGCGTCGGCTGACCGCGCGTCAGACTCCGGCGAACCGGTCCGTCGCCTCGATCAGCGCATCCAGGATCCCGGGCTCGTCGAACGCGTGCCCGGCATCCGGGATCATGCGCAGCTCCGCCTCCGGCAGCGCCCTGTGCAAAGCCCACGCCGTCATCGGCGGGGTGCAGGCGTCGTAGCGGCCCTGCACGATCACGGTCGGGATGCCGGCCAGCGTCGGGGCGTCGCGGATCAGCTGCCCCTCCTCGAACCAGCCGCCGTTGACGAAGAAGTGGTTCTCGATGCGCGCGAAGGCGACGGCGTGCGCCGGCTCGGTGAACGCCTCCACCAGCTCCGGCCGCGGCAGCAGCGTGATGGTGGACGACTCCCAGCGCGACCACGCCACAGCGGCGGGCAGGTGGACGGCCGGGTCGGGGTCGGCGAGCAGCCGCGAGTACGCCCGGATCAGGTGCCCGCGCTCCTCGGCGGGCACCGGCTCCAGGAATCCCTCCCACAGGTCGGGGAACAGGGCGGCCGCGCCGCCCTCGTAGAACCAGTCCAGCTCCTCCGCCCGCAGGGTGAAGATGCCGCGCAGCACCAGCTCGGTCACCCGGTCCGGGTGCGTCTGCGCATACGCGAGGGCCAGCGTGCTCCCCCACGATCCGCCGAACACCTGCCAGCGCTCGACGCCGAGGTGCTCGCGCAGCCGCTCGATGTCGTCCACCAGGTGCCAGGTCGTGTTCACCGAGAGGTCGGCCTCCGGCTCGCTGGCGTGCGGGAGGCTGCGCCCGCACATGCGCTGATCGAACAGCACGATGCGGTACCGCTCGGGGTCGAACAGCCTGCGGTGGGCCGGCGACGTGCCGCCGCCCGGGCCGCCGTGCAGGAACACCACCGGCTTGCCCTCCGGGTTGCCGCTCACCTCCCAGTACAGCCGCTGGCCGTCTCCGACCTCCAGCATGCCGCTCTCGTGGGGCTCGATCTCGGGGTAGAGGCTGCGCATCCCCCGAGGGTATCCGCAGCGATGGGTCGCAACACGCCGTTTCGCCCGCGCGTATGCGGCGTGTTGCGCCCCACAGATGCGGCTACAGGCCCGAAGCCGGCACCGAGAACGTGTCGCAGGCGGCGGCGCCCTGGCGGTAGCCGGTCGTGAACCAGCGCTGGCGCTGCTCCGAAGAGCCGTGCGTCCACCCCTCCGGGCTCACCCGGCCGGTCGCGGCCTGCTGGATGCGGTCGTCGCCGACCGCCGCGGCGGCGCTCAGCGCATCCGCGATCTGGGCGTCCGTGATGGGCTGCAGGAAACGGTGCCCCTTCCCGTCGGTCGTCGTCGCGGCGGCGCCCGCCCAGCTGCCCGCGAAGCAGTCGGCCTGAAGCTCGGTGCGGACGCTGTCCGACGCCGGCCCCGTCTCCCGGCTCTGGTGCTGCTCCATGATGCCGGCCAGGTTCTGGATGTGGTGGCCCCACTCGTGGGCGACCACGTACATCTCCGCCAGCGGCCCGCCGCTCGAACCGAACCGCGACCGCAGCTCGTCGTAGAACCCGGTGTCGATGTACAGCGTCCGATCGGGCGGGCAGTAGAACGGGCCGACCGCGCTCGTCGCGCCGCCGCATTCCGTGCTCGTCTGGTCGGTGAACAGGATGAACTGCGGCGACGAGTAGGAGCCGCCGAGCTGCGGCAGCTCGTCGGACCAGTAGGTGTCGAGGGAGGCCGCGGCACCCTGCATACGGCAGTCGATGCTCGCGTTCGCCTCGGCGCCGGTGCTGCAGCTGACGGCCTGGTCGCCCGTCCCGATCTGCTGGGTGCCGCCGCTGCCGTCGCCGCCCCCGACCAGGCCCGACAGGTCGACGCCGAACAGCTGGGCGATGAGGAAGACCGCGACCGCACCGAGGCCGACGCCCCCTGCGGCGATCCCGGTCGTGCGGCCGCGGCGACTCACCTTGCCGCGGCTGATGTCGGCATTCGGATCGAACGTCATGCCGCACACCGTACGCCCGGAAGGCGGCCTGCCCGGAGGGGTTGCGCCCGGTCTAGGCTCGCCTCGTGAGCGCATCCACTTCACCCGTGACCGTCACCGTGACCGGCGCTGGAGGTCAGATCGGCTACGCCCTGCTGTTCCGGATCGCGTCGGGACAGCTGCTCGGGCGCGACGTGCCGGTGCGGCTGCGGCTGCTCGAGATCCCCGCGGGGCTGCGGGCGGCGGAGGGGACCGCGCTCGAACTGGAGGACGGCGCCTACCCGCTGCTTCACGGCGTGGACGTCACCGACGACGCCCGGGCCGCCTTCGACGGCGTCGACATCGCACTGCTGGTCGGCGCCCGCCCGCGCGGACCCGGGATGGAGCGCTCCGACCTGCTCGAGGCGAACGGCGCCATCTTCGGGCCGCAGGGCGAGGCGATCAACGCCGGCGCCGCATCCGATGTGCGGGTGCTGGTCGTCGGCAACCCGGCGAACACGAACGCGCTCATCGCAAGCGCGCACGCGCCCGATGTGCCGACCGAGCGGTTCACGGCGATGACCCGGCTCGACCACAACCGGGCCGTCGCTCAGCTGGCGCGGCACCTGCACGTGCCGGTGCGGTCGGTCGACGGCGTCATCGTCTGGGGCAACCACTCGGCGACGCAGTACCCGGACCTGTCGCACGCGACGGTCGACGGGCGCCCGGCGACGGAGCTGGTCGACGAGGGCTGGCTGGCGTCCGAGTACATCCCGCGGGTCGCCAAGCGCGGCGCGGAGATCATCGACGTGCGGGGCTCGTCGTCCGCGGCCTCCGCCGCGAGCGCGGCGATCGACCACGTGCACGACTGGGTGAACGGGACGGGCGAGCGCTGGACCAGCGCGGGCGTCGTCTCCGACGGCTCCTACGGGGTGCCGGAGGGACTGATCTCGTCGTTCCCGGTGCGCTCGGTCGACGGGGAGTGGCGGATCGTGCCCGGCCTGTCGATCGACGACTTCTCGCGCGCCCGCATCGACGCCTCCGTCGCCGAGCTCGTCGCCGAGCGCGACGCCGTCCGCGCCCTCGGCCTCCTCTAGCCCCGCCCCGCCCGACGCCCCGCCCCCAAGCCATCAGTTCCTGAGTTTTTCGAGCAAATCGCCGCGGGCCGCTCGAAGAACTCAGGAACTGATGGCTTGGGTCGGGGTCGGGGTCAGCGGGACTTGTGGGACTTCTCCGGGGTGGGGAGGGTGCCGTCCGCGCGGCGCTGGGCGTAGTAGGCGCGGGCCTCGGCCTGGCGTTCGGCCTCCGCGCCGGACGCGATCTTCGCGCGGATCAGCTCGGGGCCGTAACCGAACGCATCCACAAGGTCGACCGCGTGCGGCCGGATGCGCGTCAGCAGCCGATCGATGTACGCGCTGACGGCCTGAGCGCGCTGCGGCGACAGGCGTCCGTTCATCAGGTACCAGGCAAGGTGCTTCTCGATCAGCCCGAACCCGAACAGGTCGCGCAGCCACGTCAGCACCTGCTTGGTGCCGGCATCGGGTGCCTGCTCCAGCGCGTCCGTGAACGCCTCCCACTGCAGCAGCTCGCCGTGGGCGCGCGCCGCCTCGATGAGGTCGTTCTGCTGCGAGTTGAACAGGTCGGCCGCCGCCTTCTTGTCCAGCTTGGATGCGGGACGCAGCTTGCCCGCGGCGGTCGCGATCATCGTCTCGACCCGGTCGGTGAGCAGTTCGCGCTGGGTCGCAGGCTCCTGCAGCCAGTTGACCGAGCGGGCGGTCGAGCCGAAGTCGCGGACCGTCTGCGCCACGCTGCGGAGGCCCGTCCCGTGGTACGCCTTGCCCGCCGCCTGGGTGACGACGTAGCGGGCGAGCGCGCCCGCGTCGGCCTTGGCGAACTTGCGGCTGTAGTCGGTCAGCAGACGCTTCGCCACCAGCTGCAGCAGGACGTTGTTGTCGCCCTCGAAGGTGACCCAGATGTCCAGATCCTGCCGGAGCGAGGTGATGCGGTTCTCGGTGAGGAAGCCGGCGCCGCCGCACGCCTCCCGCGCCTCCTGCAGGGTGTCGAGCGCGTGCCAGGTGCTGAGCGGCTTGAGCGCGGCGGCGATCGTCTCCAGGTCCTGGCGGTCGGCGTCGGTGTCGGTCTTGCCGCTGAACACGTCGTCGAACTTGCGCAGGAACACCTCGTGCGCGAAGCCGGCCGCGTACGTGGTGGCGAGCCGAGGGAGCAGGCGGCGCTGGTGCCGCTGGTAGTCGAGGATGACCTCCTCGTCCGTCGGGCTCCCCGCCGTGAACTGCCTGCGCTGATCGGCGTACGTGATGGCGATGGCCAGGCCGATCTTGGACGCGATGACCGCGGAGCCGTCGAGCGAGACACGACCCTGGACGAGGGTGCCGAGCATCGTGAAGAACCGGCGCCCCGGGCTCTCGATGGGCGACGTGTAGGTGCCGTCCTCGGCCACATCCCCGTAGCGGTTGAGCAGGTCGGTGCGCGGGACGCGGACGCCGGTGAAGTGCAGGCGGCCGTTGTCGATGCCGTTCAGGCCGCCCTTCTGGCCGTCGTCCTCTCCGCCGATGCCGGGGAGGAAGTCGCCGTTCGCATCCCGGATCGGGACGTAGAAGGCGTGCACGCCGTGGTTGACGCCCTTCGTGATCAGCTGGGCGAAGACGACCGCCGCTCTGGCGTCCACCGCCGCGTTGCCGAGGTAGTCCTTCCACGCGCCGCGGAAGGGGGTGTCGATGACGAACTCCTGTGTCTCCGGGTCGTAGGTCGCCGTCGTCCCGACGCTCGCGACGTCGGAGCCGTGTCCGGTCTCCGTCATCGCGAACGCGCCTGGCACCTCCAGCGACATGATCGCGGGCAGGTACTTCTTGTGGTGGTACTCCGTGCCGAGGTGCAGCACGGCGGAGCCGAACAGCCCCCACTGCACGCCCGACTTGATCTGGACGGACGGGTCGGCCGCGACGAGCTCCTCGAACGCGGCGATGTTGCCGCCGTTGTCCTCACCGCCGCCGAGCGACTTCGGGAACGCCCGGTGCACCTGACCGTGCTCGACGAGCAGCTTCAGCTGCCCGAACACGCGCTTGCGGTGGTCGGCGACCGAGAGCCCCTCCTGCTTCTGCATCTCCGGACGCCCCGACAGCTCGCGCGAGGCGAGACGAGCCTCGGCCCACTGCCCGAGGAGCTGACGGCCGAGCGCCTCGACGTCGATGCGCGGGGACGCACCGGCGGGGGCGGGCTCGGGGACGGACGGCGCCGCTGCTGCGGCGGGGGTCGCGCTCGGGACGCGTTCGGCAGTGTCGACCATGACCTCTCCTTACGGAAATCGCGGATGCGGCCACGCTACGACGCGTCGCGCCAGGGCGAAAACCGTCGGTGCGCCGCCTACAAACCGCCCCACCCCCGTCTGCCTGCGGCCTTGTGGAAACTGCACAAAAAAGCAAAACCCCCACCGTCGAGTCCGCACAGACTGCACGCGCGCTCGGCGCGTCGTGTGCAGTCTCCGCGGACTCGACGGTGGGGGGGGTACGGGATGGGGCGGGCGGGTCAGGCGGCTCGGCGCGGGGTGCGCGGGGTGCGCAGGTCGCGCTGCGTGGGGCGCGTGGCCCGGAGCGGCGTGGTGAGCGCGGCGCGAGCGGCGGCCGCGCCCTTCAGCTCGATCACGGCTCCCGCCGCGACCTGGGCGTCGCGCTCGATGCGCGCGCCGTTGCCGACCATCGCGTTCTCGCCGAGCTTGGCGCCGGAGCCGATCTTGACCCCGCTGCCGACGATGCAGCCGGCGCCGACGTGGACGTTGGCGCCCACGAAGGTGCGGTCGCCCACCGTGGCGCCCTTGTCGATCCAGCTGCCCGCGCCGACGTACGCCTCCATGCCGACGCGCGCGTCGGCCTCCACGTAGGCGGTCGGCTCGATGTAGGCCGACTCGGCCACCCGCGCGGTCGGCGAGACGAGTCCTCGACCGTTCGCGTGACGCTTGTACTTGATGACGGCGCCGGTCTCGTCCTCGAGCTCTTCGATCATTCGTGCCATCTACTACTTCCTCCTTCGAGATCGCCGCAGTAATCGTTCAATGCCATAACACCGCCGGGCCGCAAGGAATTCCCTGGTCGTCGGGCGGAACGACGCACGGTATACCCGTCGGCGGGCCGCGAGAAGTGGGCGTCGGGCAGATCGCGCCCGCGACTCGTCACGAATCGCCCCGATTCGTGACGAACTGTCCCCATTCGTCACGAATCCCGGCGCACAAGTGGGACGCACCGCGCGCCGACTCGTCACGAATCGCGCCGACTCGTCACGAATCGGCGCCATTCGTCACGAATGCTGGTGCAGCAATGCGAAGGGTGCGTCAGGAAAGCACACGTGCGGGCAGGCAGGTGCGGGGCACGCGGGAGCAGCCCCCGCGCCGGCTCAGCCGGCGGCGGCCACCACGGAGAGGAGCGCCTCGCCGTAGGCGTCGCGCTTCTTCGCCCCGATGCCGGAGATGCCGTCGAGGTCGGCCAGCGTCGCCGGGCGCGCGGAGGCCACGGCACGCAATGTGGCGTCGCCGAAGACGATGTAGGCGGGGACGCCCTGCTCGCGCGCCTGGCCGGCTCGCCAGGTGCGGAGCGCCTGGAACACCGGTTCGTCTTCGGCGGAGACGCCCTCGGGGACTGCCGACCGGGAGGCACGCGACGCGCGCTCGGGTCGCTCCGGCTCGCGACGCAGGATCACGCGCCGCTCTCCCGAGAGCACTGCGGCACTCTCGGGCGTGATGGTCAGGACGCCGTACTCGCCCTCCGGCTTCAACAGCTCCTGCGCGATCAGCTGGCGGACGACTCCGCGCCACTGGCTCTCGCTCAGGTCGTCTCCGATGGACCACGTCGCCAGCTGGTCGTGCCGGTACTGCTCGACCCGCGGGGTGCGCTTGCCGCGGACGATGTCGATCAGATGCCCAGCACCGAAGCGCTGGTTGCGTTCGCGCTGCAGGCGCACGACGGTCGAGAGGAGCTTCTGGGCGGGCACCGTGCCGTCCCAGCTCTCGGGCGGGGTGAGGCAGGTGTCGCAGTTGCCGCAGGGCCCGGACTGCTGGCCGAAGTACCCGAGCAGGTTGATGCGGCGGCACTGCACGGTCTCGCACAGGGCGAGCATCGCATCCAGGTGCTGCGTCATCCGCCGGCGGTGCGCGAGGTCGCCGGGCGAGTCGTCGATCATGCGGCGCTGCTGCACCACGTCTTGCAGACCGTAGGCGAGCCAGGCGGTGGACGGCAGCCCGTCTCGGCCAGCGCGACCGGTCTCCTGGTAGTAGCCCTCCACCGACTTCGGCAGATCGATGTGGGCGACGAACCGGACATCGGGCTTGTCGATGCCCATGCCGAACGCGATGGTCGCGACGACGATGACGCCCTCCTCGCGGAGGAACCGTGACTGGGTGGCTGCGCGCTGGGACGCCTCGAGGCCCGCATGGTACGGCAACGCCGTGAGGCCGCGTGCGGACAGGAACTCGGCGGTCTTCTCGACCGAGTTGCGCGAGAGGGCGTAGACGATGCCCGCGTCGCCGGGGTGCTCGCTGGTGATGAAGTCGAGCAGCTGCTTGCGCGGCTCCACCTTCGGCACGATGCGGTACTGGATGTTGGGGCGGTCGAAGTCGGAGACGAAGTGCTCCGCCTGCTCCAGGCGCAGGCGGCTGGTGAGCTCGCGGTGCGTCGCCTCGGTGGCCGTCGCGGTCAGCGCGATGCGCGGCACGTCGGGCCAGCGGTCGGCGAGCTCGGACAGCGCGAGGTAGTCGGGGCGGAAGTCGTGGCCCCACTGCGAGACGCAGTGCGCCTCGTCGATCGCGAACAGGGCGATGCGTCCGCGCTCGAGGAAGCGCTTGGTCGCCTCTGACGACAGCCGCTCGGGAGCGACATAGAGGATGTCGAGCTCGCCCGACAGGTAGGCGCGCTCGACGGCGGCACGCGCCGCGCCGTCTTGCGTCGAGTTGAGGAACGCCGCCCGGACGCCGACCGCCGTGAGCGCGTCGACCTGGTCCTGCATGAGGGCGATCAGCGGCGAGACGACGACGCCCGTGCCTTCGCGCAGCAACGACGGGATCTGGTAGCAGAGGCTCTTTCCCCCACCCGTCGGCATGAGCACGACCGCGTCGCCGCCGCCGGCCACCCGCTCGATGATGGCCTGCTGCTGTCCCCGGAAGGCGTCGTACCCGAACACCGTGCGCAGGGCCTCGGCCGCCGAGGCGAAGCGTGGCGGCGTGGCCCGCACCGGACCGGACGCGGAGAACGCGTCACGTGCGCCTCCCGGAGCCGCGGCGGGACCGCGGCCGGACGCGCCGACGGTCGCGGCACTCGCGCCGCCCGCAGGCCCTCCGCCCAACGGCCCTCCGCCCCAGGGCTCCCCGGCGTAGGGGTCGTCGAACTCGGGAAGCGGCGGCTCCTCGTCGAGAGGAGGCGCGTCCCTGTCGTCAGGCACCCAGCCGTCGGTGTTCCAGCTCATCCCTCGATCGTAACGGCGGCCTCCGACCCCCACCCGAGAGGCGCCTGATCTGTGGAGAACTCATTCGTCCACAGGCGGCCGCCGGGGTAGCATCGCGGACATGCGCCGCCTCATCGTGACGGAGTTCATGTCCCTCGACGGAGTCGTCGAGGCGCCCGGCGGCGAGCCGACGCATCCGCACTCGGGCTGGACCATCCCGTTCAGCTCAGAGGACCTCCGGGAGTTCAAGCTCCGCGAGGTCCAGGAGGCCGACTCCCTGCTGCTCGGACGGCGCACCTACGAGCAGTTCGCCGCCGCCTGGCCGCCGCGCGACGGCGTCTTCGCCGACATCATGAACGGCCTGCCCAAGACCGTCGTCACCTCGCGACCGCAGGAGCTGACCTGGAACGCGACGGCGCTGGAGGGCCCGGTCCGGCCAGGCATCGCCGGCCTCAAGGAGGACGACGGCGGCCCGATCCTGGTCGCCGGGAGCGCATCCCTCGTCCGCTCGCTGCTGGTCTGGGGCCTCGTCGACGAGCTGCGGCTGCTGGTCTACCCGGTGATGATCGGCGGCGGACTGCGCATCTTCCCGGACGACCGCGAGAAGTGGGTGTTCGAGCTCGCCGACCTGCAGCGCTTCGAGTCGGGCGCCGTGCTCCACACCTACCGTCTGGCCGTCGGCTGATGCCGGCAGCGGCCCTCGGGCTGCTCGGCGCGTTCGTCTACGGCTCCGCCGACTTCCTCGGCGGCGTCGCGGCGCGCCGCATCGGCCCGCTGCGCACGACCGCGGTCGGCGCCGTCTCCGGGCTGGTCCTGCTGCTCCTCGCCCTCCCGGTGGTCGGCGGGGCCTGGTCGGCCGCAGCGCTCGGCTGGGGAGCGCTGTCCGGGCTCGTCGGCACCGTCGCCGTCGCCCTGCTCTACGCGTGCCTCGCGATCGGACCGATGAGCATCCTGTCGCCGCTGACCGCGCTGGTCTCGGCGCTCGTGCCGTTGACGTGGGGCCTGCTCGGCGGCGACCGCTTCGAGCCGGTGGGATACGTCGCCCTCGGCCTCGCCCTGGTCGCCGTCGTGCTGGTGGGCTTCGTGCCCGAGAAGGGCGCCGTGCGTCCGCGGCCGCGCGCGCTCGGGATGGCCGTGGCCGCCGGCGCCATGATCGGCGTCTTCCTCATCCTGATCGATCAGACCCCGGCCGATTCGGGCGTCGTCCCGCTGATCGCGAACCGCGTCGCGAACGCCGCGGTGATGTGGACCGTGGTCGGGGTCGTGGTGGCGCGCGCACGCCGCTCCACGCCGGTTCCTGCGGGCGGCATACCGGCGGGAGATCTGCCGGAGCGGCTGCGCGGAGGGATGCGGCTGGAGCCGCGCGGTGCGGGCATCGCGGCCGGCGGCGGCGCGTTGGATGCGACGGCCAACCTGCTCATCCTGGTCGCACTGCGGCTCGGCGACCTCTCCACCGTGTCCGTGCTGACCGCGCTCTATCCGGCCGGCACCATCCTGCTTGCGGCGATCGTGCTCCGGGAGCGCGTCGCGCCAGTTCAGTGGGTCGGGCTCGTGCTGGCGATCGTGGCCGCCGCGCTGCTCGCGCTCAGCTGACCCGCGGCGCCCGACGCCGAGGGCGGTGCGGGGCGCCGCCGATCGTCCGGGTACTGTGGTTCGCTGGACCAGACGGAGGCGATCCATGACCACACCGCACGACCCTGCCGAGGACCTGGAGAACCGGCGCGAGCACCTCGGCGATGTCAGCCAGGCGGTGCAGGACTTCGCGAGCGAGCAGGAGGGCTATCACAAGTCGCTCTCCTCGCGGCAGCTGCAGATGATCGCGATCGGCGGCGCCATCGGCACCGGGCTGTTCCTCGGTGCAGGCGGCCGGCTGCACGACGGCGGCCCGCTGCTCGTGCTCGTCTACGCGGTGTGCGGATTCTTCGCGTTCCTGGTGCTGCGGGCGCTCGGCGAGCTGGTGCTGCACCGGCCGTCGTCCGGCTCGTTCGTCTCCTACGCCCGCGAGTTCTACGGCGAGAAGATGGCCTACGTCGCCGGCTGGATGTATTTCCTCAACTGGGCCATGACGGCGATCGTCGACTCCACCGCGGTCGCCCTCTACGTGAAGTACTGGAGCCTGTTCTCCGCGGTCCCGCAGTGGCTGCTGGCCCTCATCGCCCTCGTCGTGGTGGTGAGCCTGAACCTCATCTCGGTGAAGGTGTTCGGCGAGATGGAGTTCTGGTTCGCCCTCATCAAGGTCGGCGCCCTCGTGGCCTTCCTCGTCGTCGGCATCGTCGTCCTCTCGGCGGGCTGGCCCACCGACCTCGGCCCGACCGGGTTCGCCATGCTGGCGCAGAACGGCGGCCTGCTGCCGAACGGCGTCGCGACCATCGCCATGGCGATCGTGCTGGTGCAGGGCGTCGTGTTCGCCTACGCCGGGATCGAGCTGGTGGGCATCGCCGCGGGCGAGACCGCGAACCCGGAGAAGATCATGCCGCGCGCGATCAACAGCGTCGTGTTCCGCATCGCGGTGTTCTACTGCGGCTCGGTCCTGCTGCTCGCGCTGCTGCTCCCCGCGAGCGCGTACAGCGGAAGCGAGAGCCCGTTCGTCACCTTCTTCAGCCACCTCGGCGGCCCGCAGCTGAGCGCCGTCGTGGGATCGATCATGAACTTCGTCGTGCTGACCGCGGCCCTGTCGAGCCTGAACGCCGGAATGTACTCGACGGGCCGCATCCTCCACTCGATGGCCCAGACCGGCGCGAGCCCCCGCTTCACTGCGCGCATGAACGCGCGCGGCGTGCCGTACGGCGGCATCCTGCTGACCGCTGCGATCGGCGTCCTCGGCGTGTTCCTCAACCTGGTGGTGCCGGAGGAGGCGTTCAACATCGTGCTGAACGTCGCGTCGCTGGGCATCGTCACCAGCTGGGCGATGATCGTGCTGTGCCAGATGCAGCTGCGGCGCTGGTCTCTGCAGGGCAAGCTGGAGCGGCCGTCGTTCCGCCTGTTCGGCGCGCCGTTCACGGCGTGGCTGACGCTGGCGTTCCTGGCGGGCGTCGTCGTGCTGATGGCGTTCGACTACCCGACGGGGACGTGGACGGTCGCCTCGCTGGTGGTCATCATCCCGCTGCTCGTCATCGGCTGGTACGCGCAGCGGGGCCGCATCCTCGCGATCGCCGCCGAACGCCAGGGCTACACCGGCGCGCACCCCGTCATCCCGGCCCGCCCGCCGCGCCGCCCGCGCCGCTGACCTTCCCTCGGCACTCCATCGAATTGCACGTCGTGGCGGTTATTCCGGCCGAATAGCCGCCACGACGTGCATCTCGGTGGGTCAGGAGGCGGAAGGCGGGGTCACCTGGGCGGCCTGCTCCAGGGCGGGGAGTGCCGCGCGCACGGCGTCCAGCTGCTCGGGGGTGAGCTCGGCGAGGATGTCGGCAGCGGCCCTCGCGCGATCCGAGCGGGCCTCGAGCAGCAGCTCGGTGCCGGCGTCGGTCCCGGAGATGAACAGGGAGCGGCGGTCTTCTGGATCGGGTGTGCGCTCGACGAGGCCGCGCGCCTCCAGCTCGGCGACGACGCGCGTGATCGTCGGCGCCGCTGTCACCTCGATGGCGGCGAGCTCGCTCGGCCGGAGCGGTCCGCGCCGGACGATGGTCGACAGTGCCGACAGCTGACCGTGGCTCAACCCTCCCGTGGAGGAGCGGATGCGGCGGTTCAGCCGCCCGACGGCAAGGGCCAGACGGCCGGGGACATCGTCGTCCTGGCCGGCCGTCGGCCGCTCGTCAGCTTCATGCGCGGTGGGCACCGACTTCCTCGCCTTCCTCGGTGACCGCGCGCTCTGGTGCGGCGGTCTCCCCATGAACATACTTCGCCCCGCCGAGGAAGGAGGCGACGGCGCCGATGACGCTCATCACGGCGGCGGCGATGAAGACGACCACCAACCCGTCATGGAAGGGGTTCGCGATGAGCTGGGGGAAGAACTCCTTGCCGGTCAGCGTCGCTCCGTCGACGTGCGGCGACGACAGGATCCCGGTGGGTCCGAGCAGGCTCTGGATCGGGTTGTAGCCGAGGAACGCCGCGAACAGCGACCCGACGGGCGGGGTGTTGCCGACCTGTGCGGCCACGTTCGCCGGGACGCCGTGCGAGGTCAGCCCGTTGGTGAGCGCCGAGGGCAGCGCCACGGAGAGACCCGCGATCATCAGCGAGAAGAAGATGCCGATCGACAGCGAGCTTCCCGCGTTGAGGGCGACGCCCGCCATCCCTGAGGCCGCTCCGCGTTCGTTCGCGGGCACGCTGTTCATGATCGCCGTGCGGTTGGGCGACGAGAACAATCCGGACCCGATGCCGTTGAGGCCGGTGAGCAGCGCGAACTGCCAGTACTCGAAGTTCACCGGGATGAGCAGCAGCCCCACGAAGGTCGCCGCGACGAGCAGCAGGCCGACCGTCGCGAACGCCCGCGAGCCGAACCGGTCGGACAGCGCGCCCGAGATCGGGCCTGCGACGAGGAAGCCGATCGTGATCGGGAGCATGTAGATGCCCGCCCAGAGCGGCGTCGACTCGTAGCTGTAGCCGTGCAGCGGCAGCCAGATGCCCTGCAGCCAGATGATGAGCATGAACTGCAGGCCGCCTCGGCCGATGGCCGCGAGGAAGCCGGCGAAGATTCCGGACGAGAACGCCCGGATGCGGAACAGCCGCATGTCGAACATGGGCGACGGCACCTTCAGCTCCACGAACACGAACGCGACCAGCAGCAGGATGCCGCCGACGATCGCGCCGAGCACCCACGGGTTGCCCCAGCCCTGGGTGGAGTCGCCGTAGGGCTGGATGCCGTAGGTGATGCCGGTCAGCAGCGCGATCAGGCCGATGCCGAACGTGGCGTTGCCGAGCCAGTCGATGCGGCCCGGGTTCTTCTGCCCGACCTCGTGCAGCGACTTGATCGACCAGATGGTGCCGATCACGCCGAACGGGACGGACACGAAGAACACCGCACGCCAGTCCACCTCGGCGAGCACGCCGCCGAGGATGAGGCCGATGAAGCTGCCCGCGATCGCCGCGACCTGGTTGAGGCCGAGGGCGAACCCGCGCTTGTTCGCCGGGAACGCGTCGGTGAGGATCGCCGTCGAGTTGGCGAACAGCATCGCCCCGCCGACGCCCTGCACGAACCGCCAGACGATCAGCCACAGCGCGCCGGGGCCGCCGGTGAACGGGTCGAGGCACAGCGCGATCGCGGCCAGCGTGAAGATGACGAACCCGAGGTTGTAGATGCGGACGCGTCCGTACTGGTCGCCCATGCGCCCGAACATGACGACGAGCACGGCGGTGACGAGCATGTAGCCCATCAGCATCCAGAGCAGGTAGGACACGTTGCCCGGCTCGAGCGGGTTGAGCTTCACCCCGGTGAAGATGGCGGGCAGCGAGATGATGACGATCGACGAGTTGATCGTCGCCATGAGCATGCCGAGGGTGGTGTTGGAGAGCGCCACCCAGCGGTAGTGCGGGTGGTCTTTGGTGAAGATGCCGGTGCGGGCCAAACGGGTTCCTTGTCAGAGTGCGCGGGTACGTGACGAATCTGGTTGTTTATATGCGTCAACTATATATCCGCGCGCGCAACGATGTCACCCGCCCCCGCAGCACCACGTCAACCTCCTTCGCCTGCCTCACTCCGGCGGCACCCTGTCGGCCAGCTCGCGGGCGCGCCCGGCGGGCACACCCAGGAGGAGCAGACTCGTGATGGCGGCCGCGCGCGCGTCGAGGCCGGACGCGCCGCTCCGGTCGTCGGCGATCGTGAACACGGTCGCGTAGCCCATCCGGCCGAGCGTGTCGGCCGGCAGGTGGGTTCCGAAGACCCTTGCCTGCTGGCCGCGCCGGATGAGGCCGGCCAGCAGTTCGTCCACCGAACCCAGCAGCGCGTGGATCTCGTCGCCGTACTCGCCTCGCCGGAGGGCCAGCAGCACCCGGTACCGGTGCGCGAGCGGCCACAGCCGGCCGACGAACGCCGCCCAGACCTCGTCGGCGGGGCGGCCCGGGAGGTCGACCTCCTCCAGGACCGCGGCGATCTCGTCGGCCGCCTGCCGCGCCAGCGTATGCACCAGGTCGCTGCGCGCCGGGAAGTGCCCGTACACGGTCCTGCGCACCACACCTGCGGCGGCCGCGATGTCCCCCATGCCGGCATCCGGGTTCTGTCCGAGAAGCTCGCGCGCGACCTCGAGGATGCGTCTGCGGGTCTCATCCATGGCCCGGGCGCGCGTCGTGTCCGCTCTCATGCTCACGATCATTGCACATGGTTGTGCAATGGAGTAGCGTCGCCCTCACGCTCGCTGCACAGCGGTGTGCATCGAAATCGAGTCGTCCATGCAAGAGGAGCCCATCGTGACCGGAACGCCGTCCACCGCCATCCGACCCTTCACCGCGTCGATCCCCGACGCCGACATCGACGACCTCCGCGCCCGGCTGGCCCGCACCCGCTGGCCCGACTCGGAGACCGTCCCCGACTGGTCGCAAGGGGTCCGCCTGGAGCACGCCAGGTCGCTCGTGCGGTACTGGCTGCACGACTACGACTGGCGGCGGTTCGAGAGCGCGCTGAACGGCCACCCGCAGTACCTGACCGAGATCGACGGACTCGACATCCACTTCCTCCACGTGCGGTCGCCGCACCCCGAGGCGCTGCCGCTGATCCTGACGCACGGCTGGCCGAGCTCGGTCGCCGACTTCCTGAAGCTCATCGGGCCGCTCACCGACCCGGTCGCCAACGGTGGACGGAAGGAGGACGCCTTCCACGTCGTCATCCCCTCGTTGCCCGGATTCGGGTTCTCCGGCAAGCCGACCACGACGGGCTGGGACGTCGAGCGGATCGCCGCGGCGTGGGCCGAGCTGATGCGCCGGCTCGGCTACACGCGCTGGGCCGCGCAGGGCGGGGACTGGGGCTCTGTCGTGACGACGATGCTCGGGAAGGCCCGTCCGGACGGTCTGGTCGGCATCCACCTGAACACGCCGTACGCCTTCCCGGAGGCGATCCCCGAGCACCTCTCGCCCGAGGAGCAGCGTGCGGTCGACACGCTCGCCCTGTACGGCGGTCCGCTCGGCGGCTCCAACCACCTGCAGGGCACGCGGCCCGAGACTCCCGGGTTCGCGCTCGCCGACTCGCCGGCCGGTCAGGCGGCGTGGATCTACGAGAAGTTCCAGTCCAAGACCGACAATCGGGGGCTCGCGGAGGACGCGATCGACGTCGACACCATCCTCGACACCGTCTCGCTGTACTGGTTCACCAACAGCGCCGCCTCCTCCGCACGCATCTACTGGGAGAACCGGGCCGCGACCATGGCGGGGCCGACGCTGCGGCTCCCGGTCGCGGTCACGGTGTTCCCGCACGACATCCCGCTCCTCCCGCGCACCTGGATCGAGCAGAAGTACACCGATCTCATCCACTACGGCGAGGCCGAAAGGGGAGGCCACTTCGCTGCGCTCGAGCAGCCCGAGATCCTCGTCGACGAGATCCGCGCCGGCCTTCGACCCCTGCGCCACCGGTGACAATCGCGAGATCGTGTCAGAAGTCACAGAGAGTACCTCTTGGTCTTCTTCCTCCCGTTCCCGCATGATTGACCGGTGTCAACGAAGGTGAGCCCGTGAGCGCGCGGAGGGGCGTGACAGCGGTCACGGCCGCACTCGTCATGGTGGCCCTCGCGGGGTGTGCGCCGACGGCGGCGAAGGCGCTGGGCCACTCCCACACGCCTGCCAAGACCTCCTCCCGCGCGACGCCGACGACGGCCAGAACCTCTCCCCCGGCGAGCCCGACGTCCGTCCCGTCGTCCGGGTCGCAGCCGCCGGCCGCGCCGAGCGCCCCGCCGGCCCCCGCGCCGTTCATCACGCCGGTGCCCGCCGGCACCGTCGTCGCGCAGGGCGACGTCGCGTCGCCGAAGGGCAGCATCCACTTCCACTACCGGATGGTGTCGAACGGCGACGACACCTACTCCGCCCAGTACTCCGGCTTCACCGACACGGCGCCCATCCCGATCTCGGTGACCCTGCTCGACATCCCGCCGCGGGTCGGCGACGGGCTCACGTACCACGGCGTCGGCGACCACGTCCTCGGCGGGCCCACCTCGACCGCGGCCGCGCCGTCGTCGGCGAACATCGGGACGGCTCCCTCCTATCTGGTCGCACTCGTCACGTACTCGTCGGTGGCCGATGCCGACGGCGTCCCCGTCGAACTCGGGCCGGGCAAGGTGCTCGCCGTCGACACGGTCCACTGGTCGGTGCCCGCACGGCAGACCAACGTGCACCCCGTCGACGGCGGGGCAAGGCCCCTGGCGGGCGGCGACGTCACCGCGACCACGGCGTCCGGTGCGCCGAAGAGCTATCGGGTCGGCCACGGCGACCTTCCGGCGGAGGTCGCGGACCGGTTCGGGATCACACTGCAGGACCTGAAGTGGCTGAACCCGGGCAGCGGCGCGTTCGACGCGGACGGCAACCTGTTCGAGGACGCCGTGCTCAACCTCGACCCCGAGGCCCTCGACTGAAGCGAGCCGGCCCCGCGACGACGACCGTCGGGGAGTGATTGGATAGAGCACGTGCTCCGCACCATGTTCTCCGCGAAGATCCACCGCGCCACCGTCACCCACGCCGACCTGCACTACGTCGGCTCCCTCACCGTCGACGAGGAGCTGATGGAGGCCGCCGACCTGCTCCCCGGCGAGCAGGTCTCGGTGGTGGATGTGACCAACGGTTCCCGGCTGGAGACCTACCTGATCCCCGGCGAGCGCGGCAGCGGCGTCGTCGGGGTCAACGGCGCGGCGGCGCACCTGGTGGAGGTCGGCGATACGGTCATCGTGATCGCCTACGCCCAGCTGGAGGACGCCGAGGCGCGCACCTTCGTCCCGCGGGTCGTGCACGTGGACGGGCAGAACCGGATCGTCGCGGTCGGCGCCGACCCGGCAGAGGCGGTCACTCCGGGGGCACAGCGGCCGCCGCTAGCGCGCTGACGCGCCGTCACGCCGTGAGGACCGGACCGATCTCGTCGAGCGTCAGCGACGGCACGAACGCCGGGTCTTCGTACAGGCGCTGAAGCGCCGCCGGCTCGACCGCCGAGAGAGCGTCCGCGGGGAACGCGGTCTCGCCGCCGCCGAGCTCCCAAGCGCTCACCCAGAGCCCGGCCAGCGTCACCGCGCCGTCGGCGAACAGGCCGATGGTGGGCGCGCCGAACCGTCCCCAGAGCGCGTCCGTGACCGGCACCGTCGCGTCGCCCGGCTTCGCCGCGACCGCCGCGTAGGCCTGCACGAGGGCGAGCGGATCGACCGACCGCGCGGAGCGGTCCATCAGCTGCACGACGGAGACCGCCGCAGCGGTCGCGGAGGTCACGGTCGCGGCAGTCGGTGCGCTCGCCACCGCCCGCTCCGCCCCGGCGGCGAGCTGCGTCGCGTGCCGGTCCACCATGGTCGTCTCGTAGGCGGAGTGCACACCCGCGCCCGTGCCGTCCGGCATCCCGTTGGAGAGGAAGGAGCCATGGAGAGGCTGGCACGCGTCCCCGACGTAGTGCGCGACGAGCCCGGCGGCGGCGACGAAGCGGACGACGTCGTGCGCGCGCACCGCATCCACGAGCTCGGAGAAGAACTGCTGCACACGGAACGGCAGGAGCCCGCGCTGGTCCGGCGCGGTGTGCCCGAGCCGCGTGTAGTAGTCCTGCCAGACCGGAACCGCGACGTTCGACGCGTCGTGGATGCAGCGCTCGCGCAGGGTCGCACCGTCGAGCGGCTGGTCGATGTCGGCGTAGTGGTTGGGGTGCTCCGGCCCGCTCCGGAAGGCGGTGTCGCGGCCGCCCTTCACAGCACTGGGGAGGTTCTTCCAGACCAGATCGGGCACGTCGGCGAGGGGGACGAAACCGAGGTCGCGGTTCGCCTCGAGCACGTTCGGCGACGCTGAGGCCTCCGCGCCGTCCATCCGCAGGCTGATCCGGTCGGCGTTGGCGGCGAGGAGCCTCGCCAGTCCTGGCGGCGTCACGTGGTCGCAGGCGAGGGAGGCGATCGTGTAGTGCCCCGCCTTCCCCCACAACGGCTGAACCCCGGAGACGGCCGGGACGACGAGCGGCGTTCGCACCATGCGGGCATGCTACCGGCGGCGTCCGACGTCGGAGGCGGTGGCGGTCGGCGGTTGCCCGCTCCTACTGCGTGGCCCCCAGCAGCGTGGTGAAGTGGTGCGGGACGCCGCTCCACACGGTGGTGACCTCCACCGGACGGCCGACCTCCGGGGCCTGCACGATCATCCCGCCACCCAGGTAGAGCGCGATGTGCTCCTCGTCGTCGAACACCACGAGGTCGCCGGGGCGCGCGTCCGCCTCGTCGATGCGGCTGCCGGCGTCATCCTGCAGGTGGACGAGGTGGCCGAGCCGGACGCCGACCGCGGCGTAGGCCTGCATGACCAGCCCCGAGCAGTCGATCCCGTTGTGGTCGGCGCCGTCGAGCACGTAGGGGTCGCCGAGGTAGGTCAGGGCGGTCGCCACGATCTTCTCGCGCTCGCCTCCGGCGGCGAGCGCGTTCACGATCGCGTCGGCGGCGCGCTGGCCCGCCGCACCGCCGTGGCCGGCGATGATGCCGGCGACCGCGGAGGCGACGGGGTCGTCACGGTCCAGGCCTGCGGCGGCGACGACCCCCGAGACGGTCAGGTGCTGCGCCGTGACGCGGCCCGAGGCCGCGGCGTCGATCGTCTCGATGGGGTCGGCGGTGGCCGGAGGCGCCGTGGCGAGGCAGGCGACCAGGGCGACGGCTGAGGCGGAGGCCGCGAGGGCGGCGGTCCGCCGGCGGGAGCGCTCGGCCGAGCGTCCGGGGCGTGGGGCGGCCGTCGCGCGACGCCGGCCCCGGGCGGCCGCGGCCCGCTCGCGTGCGAGCGCCTGCCGTCGTTCTCCGTCCGACATCCATTCCTCGTGGCTCGAGAGCTGCACCCCGCCGCGCGTTCGGCACGGCCGTGGTCGAGCTTACGGAGCGGCCTGCCGGAGAACCGGCGAGTCCGCTGGATCCGCCTGATGGTGCTCTCATCGTCGCCGGATCGGGCCGCGCGCCGGGCGGATCCGGACCAGAATGGCGGCGACCCCCTCGACCCTGGAGCCGACCACGCCGCCTCTCTCCGTCCTCCTCACCACCTGGTCCTTCGACCCCGCCGCCGCCGCGCTGCTGCTGGTCGCCGGGCTGCTCTATCTCGCCGCCGTGCTCCGGCTGCGCCGTCGCGGCCACCGCTGGCCGCGACGGCTGACGGCCGCGTTCCTCCTGCTGGGGCTCGGGGCGTACGCCGTCGTCTCGTTCGGTTTCCTGGGGGCAGAGAGCACGGACCTGCGCTGGGCGTTCACCACGCGCATCGCCCTGCTGCTGTTCGTCGTGCCAGGGCTGCTCGCACTCGGCAGGCCGGTCGCGCTGGCGCGCACGGCGCTGGGGCCGCGCGGACGCGCGAGGACCGACCGTGCGATGCGGTCGTGGCCCGCGCGCGTCCTCGGCAACGCCGTGGCGGCGCCCGTTGTCGCGTGCGCGGTGTTCCTGGTGTTCCTCACACCGGTCGCCGCCGTGCTGCGCGACTCCCCCTGGTCGGAGTGGACGATCTCGGTGCTGACCCCGCTCGCCGGCCTCGTGCTGGTGCTGCCGATCGCCGCGCACTCGGTGGTCCGCACCGGGTTCTTCGTGACGGTGGAGTTCCTGCTCGCGTTCGTCGAGCTCGTCCTGGACGCGATCCCCGGGCTGCTGCTCCGGCTCAACGACGGCATCCTCGACCACGCGCCCGCGATCGTAGGGCGGCTGCCGCTGTGGTTCCCGACGCCGCTCCACGACCAGCATCTCTCCGGCGACCTGCTCTGGTTCATCGCCGAGGTGGCCGACGTGCCGGTGCTCGTCCTGCTCTTCGTCCGCTGGATGCGGCTGGACCGCCGCGAGGGCCGGCGGCTCGACGAGCTCAGCGACGACGAGATGGAGGAGCTGACCCGGGCCCACCTCAGCCGCCGCGGCTGAGCCGGCCTACGACTCGCGGCCGACCGCGGGCTCGCCGACGAACTGGTGCGCCTCGCTCGCGAGCTCCGGCCAGTCCTCCGGGTCGCCGATCCGCACCCACGCTCCCCGCGGCTCCGCCCGCCCGGCGGCGACCGGCTGGGCGACCTCACGGCCGATCAGGTCCTCCGCCCGCTGGGGCGGCAGGTCGACGACCAGGCCCTCGCCGTCCTGGTACGCGAACAGCCGGTCGTGCACGTGGAGGCCGGTGCTGGTGAGCGACACGTCGTCGTCCGGGTCGCGGAGCAGCTCCTCCGCGACGGACTCGAAGGTGGGGAACACGGGCGCGAAGTCGGACTCGTCGGTCATGGCATCCTCTCGGGAAGGTCGTGGCGAAGGGCTCGCGTGCCCATGGTGGCCCGGATGGCGCGCGAACGCCAGCGGGCACGGCGCGTCGTCGTTACGGAACGTGACGCCCGGGATGCGCGCGCAGCCGCCGTCGCCCATCCTGGAGCCATGACCCGGCAGATCCGCTTCAACGCGTTCGACATGAACTGCGTCGCCCACCAGTCCTCCGGCATGTGGCGCCACCCCGAGGACCAGGCGTGGCGTTACAAGGACCTCACCTACTGGACCGAGCTGGCCAAGCTGCTCGAGCGCGGCACCTTCGACGGCATCTTCATCGCCGACGTGCTCGGCACCTACGACGTGTACGGAGGCAGCAACGAGGCCGCCATCCGGCACGGCGCGCAGGTCCCGGTCAACGACCCCGTCCTCCTGGTCTCGGCGATGGCGCTGGTGACCGAGAACCTCGGCTTCGGCATCACCGCGGGCACCGCGTACGAGCACCCGTACCCGTTCGCGCGCCGCATGTCGACGCTCGACCACCTGACCAACGGCCGCGTTGGCTGGAACGTCGTCACCGGCTACCTCCCCTCCGCCGCCCGCAACATGGGTCACGACGACCAGCTGCAGCACGACGACCGCTACGACCACGCCGACGAGTACCTGGAGGTGCTCTACAAGCTGTGGGAGGGCTCCTGGGAGGACGACGCCGTCGTCCGCGACCGCGAGTCGGGCGTCTTCACCGACCCGGCGAAGGTGCACGAGATCGGCCACAAGGGCAAGCACTTCACGGTTCCGGGCATCCACCTCTCCGAGCCGAGCCCGCAGCGCACCCCGGTGATCTACCAGGCGGGCGCCTCGAAGCGCGGCATCTCGTTCGCGGCCGAGAACGCGGAGGCGATCTTCGTCGCGGCCTCGACGAAGGAGGGGCTGAAGGCGACCGTCTCGAAGCTGCGCGACGCGCTCGAGGCCGCCGGCCGCGACCGCTACTCCGCCCGCATCTACACGCTGCTGACGATCATCACCGACGAGACGAGCGAGAAGGCGCAGGCGAAGTTCGACGACTTCCTGCAGTACGCGAGCGACGAGGGCGCTCTGGTGTTCATGTCCGGCTGGATGGGAGTCGACCTGTCGAAGTACGACCTCGACGAGCCCATCGGCAACGTCGACAGCAACGCCATCCAGTCGGCCGTGGCCAACTTCCAGCGGCCCAACGCCGAGGGCGGCGAGTGGACGGTGCGCGACATCGGCCGCAACGGCGCCATCGGCGGCCTCGGCCCGTACATCGTCGGCTCGCCGTCGGAGGTCGCCGACACCCTGCAGGAGTGGGTGGAGGACACGGACGTCGACGGCTTCAACCTCGCCTACGCCATCACCCCCGGCACATTCGAGGACGTCGTGGAGTTCATTATCCCGGAGCTGCGCAAGCGCGGCGCCTACCCGGAGGAGTACGCGCCGGGCACGCTGCGCAACAAGCTGCACGGCGCGGGCGACCGGCTCCCGGAGACGCATCGCGGTGCGCGCTACAAGGTGTCTGCGACGCGCTGACCGACTGTTTCAGCCGTCGCTCTTCTAGCCAGGCTAGAGATATGCTTCTCCCAGAACGAGGAGGGCGTATGGCGGACACGTCGGCGATCCAGGACAAGCTGCGGGCGCTCCTCGACGAGGAACGCGGACTGCGCGAGCTGCTCGACCGGAAGCCCGCGTGGTTCCCGGTGCTGCTGCGCCAGCTGGAGCTCGCGGTCGGCGACCAGCCGATCATCTACCTGGGCGCCGCGGCGGCATCCGCACCCTCCAGCGTCACCCTGCGCGTCGGCGTGTTCACGGACCACACGGTCGTCGCCGCCGAGGTGGTCGACGACACCACGCCCGGGACGCAGGTGGTGACCCGGGTGGAGAGCCGCTCCGGTCTGCTCCGCTTCGAGCTGTCCGGAGGCACAGAGGCGGACAACGCCTCCCCCTCGTCGTGGGCGGGCGGCTTCCGCATCCGCGCCTACTACCAGTCGGGCCTGGTCGTCACGGTGCCGGCCAACATCGTCGACACCGAGGCGAAGCGCGTCTCGGTGCAGGCGGTGCTCGACGGCATCCGCGGCGACCTGGAGGCGGGCCGCGAGTACCGTGCCCGACCGGTCGAGGAGTCGTCGTGATCACCTCGGCCGCGTACCTCAGCTACCGGGACGCGGCCGGTGCGATTGCGTGGCTGGAGGCGCTCGGCTTCGACGTCCTGCAGCGGCAGAACGGCCCGAACGGCCGCGTGATCCACAGCGAGCTGCGCCTCGCCGACACCGTCGTGCTGCTGGCGTCGGACGACGCCGCCTACGCCGTGCCGCCGCTCGTCGGCTCCTCGACCGGCGTCGGCGTCTACCTGGTGACCCCGGACGTCGACGGGATGTTCGCGCGTGCGGTCGGCGCCGGTGCCACCACCGTGTTCCCGCCGGAGGACACCGAGTGGGGCAGCAGGCGGGCCCGCGTGCTCGATCCCGGCGGGCGCGAGTGGAGCTTCGGGTCCTACCGTCCGGGCGAGAGCTGGGTCCCGTCCGACTGAAGGCAGCCCAGGCGCAGAGTCAGGCGCCGGAGGCGCCCGGTCGCGCCGACGTCGTCTCCCGCTCCGGAGCCGCGTCCCGCTCCTGCCGCCCGCTCCCGAGCGACAGCGTCGCCAGCAGCCCGACCACGAGGAACCCGGCGGCGGAGAACGCCGCCCACCTCGTCCCGTCGGAGAAGGCGACCTTGGCGTCCTCGGCGATCGGCGCGGTGCGCGGGTCCTTCTCCAGTCCCGCGATGGCGGCGCCGGAGCTGTCGACCACCGCCGAAACGACCTGGTCGCGCTGCGGCTGCGGCATCCCGCGACCCTCGAGCGAGGAGTCGAGCACGGCCGTCGCCGACGCGAAGAGCACCGTGCCGAGCACCGCGATGCCGAGCGCCGAGCCGATCTGACGCGCCGTGCTCTGCGTGCCGGAGCCCTGACCGCTCTGCTCGACGGGCACATCCTTCAGCACGACGCCGGTCAGCTGCGCGGTCGCGAGGCCCACGCCGAAGCCGTAGACGAAGAGGAACGGGAGGAGCGCGCCCCACGGTGTCGTGGGGGAGATCACGAAGCCGAGGCCCGCGACGCCGACGATCTCGGCGACGAGGCCCACCCGGACGATCGTCAACGGTGGCACGCGGTTGCCGAACGCCCCGGCGAACCCGCTGGCGACGAACGACCCGATCGCGAGGGCGAGCAGGATGAGGCCCGTGTCGAGCGCGCTGTAGCCGAGCACGTTCTGCAGCCAGATCGGCAGCGCGAGCACGATCCCGAACTCGCCGAGCGACACGATCGTCGCGGCGATGTTGCCGTTGCGGAAGGACGGGATGCGGAACAGGTCGAGGGCGAGCATCGTGCTCTTGCCGGCCCTCATCCTGGCGCGGCCGCGGAGCACGAACAGCACGCCGCCGGCGATCGCGACCGCGAAGGCGAGGGGGACGGGCGAGAGGGCGAACGGCCAGGTCCAGCCGCCCAGCTGCGGGCGCGTGTCGACCAGCCACCAGCCGTAGGTGCGCCCCTCGATGAGCCCGAACACCAGGGATGCGCTGGTCACGATCGAGAGCAGCGCGCCGACCGCGTCCACCCCGCCCGCGTGCCGGGTGTCGCGCGACTCGGTGACGGTCGCCAGCACCCCCACGACGATGAGCACGCCGAGCGGGATGTTGATGCCGAACGCCCAGCGCCACGAGAAGGCGGTCGTCAGCCAGCCGCCGAGGAGCGGTCCGAGCGCCGTCATCCCGCCGATCGTGGAGCCCCAGACGGCGAAGGCGATCGCCCGCTCCTTGCCGCGGAAGCCCGCGTTGATCAGCGACAGGGTGGTCGGCAGCACCATGGCGCCGCCGACGCCCTGCACCAGTCTCGCCGCGATCAGGAACGCGCCGGTCGGGGCGAGCGCCGCCGCGACCGACGACAGAGTGAAGATCGCGACGCCGACCAGCAGCATGCGTCTGCGCCCGAAGCGGTCGGCCAGCGTGCCGAAGACGAGGAGCAGGGACGCGAACACGAGCGTGTAGGACTCCTGCACCCACTGCACGCCGGTCGAGCCGATGTGCAGTTCGTCGACGATGGACGGGATGGCGACGTTGACGATCGTCGAGTCCACGATGATGAGCGCGACGGCGATGCTGATGAACACCAGCCCGGCCCACCGGGTGCGCTGAGACGCCATTCCAACTCCCTTGCCAAGTGATTAGTCAGCAGGCTGACTGTCAGGGTACGCTAGAAGGGTGACGAGGTCCAGAAGAACCCTGCGCCGGCTCGGCATGGTCGCGGCCGCGGTGGTGGGCGTGCTCGCGCTCGTCGTCGTCGGCTTCCTGGCCTGGGCATCCACGCCGATGATGGGAGACCGCGCGGCCGCACTCCAGGTCTGGCGCGACCCGGCGGTGAGTATCCACGACACCGGCGACGTCGTGGTCCTCGCGCCGACGGGTGCCGCCTCCGGCACCGGACTCGTGTTCGTCCCCGGCGCGCTCGTCGACCCCTATGCGTACCTCAACAAGCTCGCCCCGACGGTCGAGCGGACCGGGCTCACGGTCGTCGTCACCAAGCCGACACTGAACCTCGCGTTCTTCGACCAGAGGCCGCTGCGCACCTTCACCGCGCACGCGCCGGCAGTGACCACGTGGTATGTCGGCGGTCACTCGCTCGGTGGCGTCCGCGCGTGCCAGCTCGCCGACGACCCGCAGGTCGCCGGGCTCATCCTGTTCGGCTCGTACTGCGCGAACGATCTCAGCGGCAGCGACCTGCGGGTGCTGTCGATCGGCGGGAGCAGGGACGGGCTCAGCACGCCGGCGAAGATCGCCGCCGCTCGTCACCTGCTCCCGCCGGACGCCACCCTGGTCGAGATCGACGGCATGGACCACGCCCAGTTCGGCGACTACGGCACCCAGCCCGGCGACCTCCCCGCCACCATCGACGACCGGACGGCCCGGTCGCGGATCACGGAGGCGCTCACCGCGTTCCTGTGACCGGCCGGGCCGCCGCCTCCTTCGCCCGGCACCCGCGAGAAACGGAGGACATCCGAGCCGGCGATCGGCGTGTCGGAGCGGAGCGGAGGACTTTGCGGGCGGAATCGATCGAGGAGTCCTCCGTTTCTCGGCCGATCAGGTGTACGCGATGTGCACCCTCCCGATCGTCCCGTCGAATGCGAACGGCATCTTCGACGCGTACGCCCGGGACACCGCGCCGCCGTAGGCGCGACCGATGTCGAGGCAGTCGTTCGCCGTGAACAGCAGCGGCGCGCTGAGCGGCACGTCCCCGGCGCCGACCTCGGTCCCGTTAACCCGCAGAACGACGTGGAGCGGGCTCCCCGGCCGAGGTTCGGCCACCGTCGTCACCACCTCCACCGTCGAGGCGCCTGCCGGGAGGGGCGTGTCGGCGCGCACGATCGTCCGCTGCACCAGGAAGAGGTTGTACTCGTAGTGCAGCGTCCCGTCGACGACGTAGACGGTGAGGCCGCCGCCCGCACCGCCGAGCTTGTAGAGCACTCCGTTCGCCCGCTCCCCCGCCTCGATCTCCATCGTCACGGTGCTGGGCCGGTTGCCGAGGGCGGGGGCGCAGAACTCGGGCACCCGCACGGTGTCGCCGGTCATCTCCCACTCCGTGTAGGACGGCGCGAACCGGTCCTCGGGATGCAGCGCAGGCACCCACAGGCCGCCGCCGATGGGCAGCGCGTCGTTCTTCGCCGCCTCGATCGCCCACGTCTCCTTCAGTTCGGCGAGCTTCTCCGGGTGGTCGGCTGCGAGATCGTGCGCCTGACTCCAATCGGAGTCGAGGTCGTACAGCTCCCAGCGGTCCTCGTCGGGAGTCCAGGTGCGGATGCCGGGAGGCGCTCCGGGCACCCACGGGAGGCGCGGGCCGATCGCGGAGGCCATCCAGCCGTCCGCGTAGACCGCGCGGCTGCCCATGATCTCGAAGTACTGCACGCGACGCCGGCCCTCCGCGTCCTTGTCGTCGATCGAGTAGGCCAGGCTGATGCCGTCCATCGGGTCCTGCGGGATGCCGTTCACTGTGTCCGGCGGCGTGATCCCGATGATCTCGTACAGCGTCGGAGCGATGTCGTTCACGTGGTGGAACTGCGTGCGCGGCACCGGGTCCGCCTCGATGCGCGCCGGCCACTGCACGAACATCGGGTTGCGGGTGCCGCCCAGGTGCGAGGCCAGCAGCTTCATCCCCTGGTACGGCGTGGAGCCGGCCCACGCCCAGGCGGCGTGGTACTGGTTGTCCGTCGCGGGGGTGCCGAGCGCATCCAGCCCGCCGAGCTCCTCCAGCGCGGCGATGTGCTGCTCGATGGTGGTCGGGATCAGGTTCTGCGCCAGGAACTCGCTGATCGTGCCGTTCTGGCCCTCCCCCGACGAGCCGTTGTCGCCCCAGATGTAGATGACGATCGTGTCGTCCAGGTAGCCGAGGTGCTCGAGCTCGTCGATCAGCCGCCCGGCCTGCACGTCGGCGTGCTCGCCGAAGCCGGCGGCTACCTCCATCAGCCGCCGCTGGAACGGCTTCTGGTCCTCGGGGATGTCGTCCCACGCCTCCAGCCCCTCCGGACGCGGCGTGAGCTCCGCGTCCGCGGGGATCCAGCCTGCCGCCTTCGCTCCCTCGTGGGCGCGCTCCCGGTAGACGTCCCAGCCGTCGTCGAAGGCGCCTTTGTACTTGTCCGCCCACTCCTTCATGATGTGGTGCGGTGCGTGGAGGGCGCCGGTCGCCCAGTAGAGGAAGAACGGCTGCTCCGGCGCGAGCGTCTTGTGGGTGCGCAGCCAGCCGATCGCGTCGTCGGCGATGTCGGTGCTGAGGTGGTAGCCCTCCTCCGGCGTCTTGGGCGGCAGGACGGTGGTGGTGTTGCGCACCAGGTTCGGTTCGTACTGCGACGCCTCCCCGGCGAGGAAGCCGTAGAAGTAGTCGAAGCCGTACCCGGTCGGCCAGCGGTCGAAGGGTCCCGCCGCGGTGGTCTCCTCGGCGGGGGTGTTGTGCCACTTGCCCCACGCGGCGGTCGCGTAGCCGTAGTTGCGCAGCACCTCGGCGATGGTGGCGCTGCTCTTCGGGATGCGGCCGGAGTAGCCGTCCCAGTCGTTGGCGAGTTCCGCGATCTGCCCGTAGCCGACGCGGTGGTGGTTGCGGCCGGTCAGGAGCGACGCGCGTGTCGGCGAGCACATCGCCGTGGTGTGGAACCGGTTGTAGCCGATGCCGTTCGCGCGGATGCGGTCGAGGGTGGGCGTGCGCACCGCACCGCCGAGGGTGGTCGGCAGAGCGGGGCCGGCGTCGTCGATCAGGACGATGAGGACGTTCGGCGGATTCTCGCCCAGATGGGGCTCGGGCGGCTGCGGCGAGTACGTCGACTCCTGCATCGTCCGGCCGGCGAAGCTGTGCGACACCGGCGGGGGGAAGGGCAGCGTCCGCGCCGGCGGAAGGGGCTCGCCGACGACCGATTCTCTGTTGGTGCTCATCCGTCACTCCTGTTCGTGGGCTCGACGAGCGAACGCTAACCCGCGGGTTCGGAGGGCGGCTAGACAGGGATTTCCGTCGGCCGGGCCCGCGTCAGGTCTCCGGCACCCAGGCCCCGCCGGCCAGGCGGCCGTGCCGGAGCTCGGGGAAGTGCGCCCCGACTCCGGCGACCCCCGGCTCGGCCAGCCGGGCGCACAGGTCCTGGCGCGTGCGCTCGGCGAGCGCCGCATCCACGTCGCCCATCGAGTGCCAGCCGGGCTCCGAGAGCTGGGCCGGGTGCGTGATCGCATCGCCGAGGAGCAGGAACCGCTCGCCGGCGGACTCCAGCGACACCGCCAGATGGCCGGGGGTGTGGCCAGGGGCCGTGACGGCGGTCACGCCGGGCGCCACCTCGGTGTCGGCGGTGAGCGGGCGCAGCGCGGCGGTCCCGGCAAGCGCACGGAAGCCGGCCTCGATGTGCGGGGCCATCTCGCCAGGGCCGTCGACGAAGTGGTCCCACTCCGCCGCCCCGAACCAGAGCCGGGCGGCGGGGAACAGCGGCCGCGCCGCGAGGTCGAACAGCCAGCCGACATGGTCGAGGTGGAAGTGGGTCAGGATGACGTCGGTCACCTCGGCCGGGTCGACGCCGAGCGCGCGCAGACCGGTGGGCAGCTGACCGCCGACGAGCAGCATCCCGTCGGGGATGCGGTCGAGCGCGGGGCCGAGACCGGCGTCGACCAGGACCGTCCGCCCGGCGCCGTCGCGGATGACGAAGCACCCGATCGGCAGCCAGGCGGCGCCATCGCGGTCGAACAGGTCGGGCCGGGCGTCGTCGGGCACCTGCGCTCCGAAGTAGCCGGGGCGGGCGACGAACGTGCCGTCGGACACCGCATCCACTCGAAGCCGACCGACCCGCATCGCGCCAGCCTACGCGGAACGACGGCGGTCGTCCGGAACGAGCGCGTGCGGCCTGGCCGCAGCAGACGTTCCGGACGACCGCCGTCGTCGGAGCAAGCCCTTACTTGGCCGGGGGCATCAGCACCGAGTCGATCAGGTAGACGGTGGCGTTCGCGGTCTTCACGCCGCCGCAGATCACGTTGGCGTCGTTGACCTTGAGCGAGTCGCCCGAACCCGAGACGGTCACCTCGCCGCCCTCGACGGTCTTGTGGGTTCCGTCGATCTTGTCGGGCGAGAGCTGGCCGGGCACCACGTGGTAGGTGAGGATCGAGGTCAGCGTCGCGGCGCCGGCGTCCGTCTTCAGCGTGTCGATGGTGGCCGGGTCGATCTTCTTGAACGCGTCGTCGACCGGGGCGAACACGGTGAAGTCGCCGCCGTTGAGCGTGTCGACCAGGTTGACCTTCGGGTTCAGCTTGCCCGAAACGGCGGCCACGAGGGTGGTCAGCAGCGGGTTGTTGCTCGCGGCGGTCGCCACCGGGTCCTGGGCCATGCCCTCGACGGAGCCGGCGCCGGACGGCACCTGCTTGGCGTAGGCGGCGCAGCCCGGGCCGACGAGGTCGGCGGCCGGGTCCATCGACGAGGAGGACGCGGACGGCGTCGACGACGACATCGACGAGCTCGTGTCACTTGACGAGGAGCCGGCTCCGGACGAGCAGGCGGTCAGGGCGAGGGCGGCCGCGGCGAGGATGCCGGCGGCGGCGAGGCGAGCGGTGGATCGCATGGTTCTTCTCCTTCGAGGGATGTGATGCCGATCAGGAGACCGCCGCTCCCGGCGGTCATCAGGGGTTCGGGACGGTCGCAGGATCGGATTGGACCCAATCCGCGAGCCCTCTCCGCGCCGAACTCCGGGCGTGACCACCGACAATAAGAACGCAGCGAAGAAGAAGACCGCAGCGACGATCGCCCTGGCCGCCCTCGCCGGCGCCGCGTCCGGGATCGTGTTCCTCGGCCTCGCCGAGCTGGCCGCGCTGCTCGTCGCACGGGATGCGAGCCCGGTCGTCGCCGTCGGGTCGTTCGTCGTGGATGTGGTGCCGCGCTGGGCGAAGGAGCTCGCCATCCAGCTCTTCGGCTCCAACGACAAGCTGTTCCTCGTCGCGACGGTCGGGGTGGCGGCGCTCGTCGCGGCCGCCGTCGCCGGCATGCTCGAACTGCGTTGGCGCCGGGTCGGCGTCGTGCTGTTCGGCGTGGCCGGGGTCGCCGCCGTCGCGGCCGCCGTGACGCGCGCCGGGGCGAGCCCGCTCGCGTTCGTGCCGCCCGCCGTCGGCGCCGTCGCCGGGGCGGCGGTGCTGACGCTCGCCGTCTCGTGGCTGCGCCGCTGGCGGATAACCGGCGACGAGGAGGCGCGCGGTGTGGACCGTCGCCGCTTCCTGCTGCTGACGGCCGCCGCCGCGGTCGGGGGCGTCGTGGCCGGGGCCGGCGCACGGCTCGGCTCGGCGGCGACCTCCTCCATCGCCGCCGTCCGCTCGGCGCTGCGCCTGCCCGCGCCCGCCTCGCGCGTGACCGTGCCGGCCGGAGCCGAGCTCGACGTCCCCGGGATCTCCCCGCTGTTCACCCCGAACCGGGACTTCTACCGGGTGGACACCGCCCTGACCGTGCCGTCGGTCGACCCGTCGACCTGGCGGCTGACCATCGACGGGATGGTCGAGAAGAAGGTCGAGCTCGGCTTCCAGGACCTGCTGCGGATGGGGCTGGACGAGTACGCGGTGACCCTCACCTGCGTCTCCAACGAGGTCGGCGGCAACCTCGTCGGCACGGCGCGCTGGCTGGGCGTGCCGGTGCGGGACGTGCTCGCGCTGGCCCGGCCGCGCTCCGGCGCCGACATGGTGCTCTCGCGCAGCGTCGACGGCTTCACGGCGAGCACGCCGCTGGAGGCGCTCACCGCCGCCGACCGGGATGCGATCCTCGCGGTCGGAATGAACGGCGAGCCGCTCCCCCTCGAGCACGGCTTCCCGGTGCGGATGGTCGTGCCCGGGCTCTACGGCTACGTCTCGGCGACCAAGTGGCTCACCTCGCTGAAGGTGACGACCTTCGCCGCCGACCAGGCGTACTGGACGCCTCGCGGGTACAGCGCGAAGGCCCCGATCAAGCTCTCCAGCCGGATCGACACCCCCCGCGTCGACCGCGCCCTCACCGCAGGGCCCACGAAGATCGCCGGGGTCGCCTGGGCGCAGACGGTCGGCATCCGCAAAGTCGAGGTGCAGGTCGACGGCGGCGACTGGCAGGAGGCGGCGCTGTCGAAGCCGGTCAATCGCGACACCTGGGTGCAGTGGTCACTGGACTGGGACGCGACGCCCGGCACCCACACGCTCGCCGTGCGGGCGACCGACCTCGCCGGCCGGCTGCAGGAGCAGAAGCGCACGCCGATCGCGCCCAACGGGTCGACCGGGTGGCAGCAGACCCTCGTGCGGGTGAGTTGAGCCGCATCCACGGCCCTCCCATCCACGCCGGGTAGCGTCGCGGGCATGACAGGACAGACGCTCGCCCTGCCCCATCCCACCCTCGCCCTCTCCACCGGGGCCCTTCCCACCACAGCGCCGGAGGAACTCGGCGGCGTCGCCGGCCTCGCGGCGCGGGCGATGGTCGCCCTCGGCGAGGTCGGTGTCGGGGTGTGCGCGCTCGCGGAGGTCGTCTTCCCGCCGATCCCGAGCGAGGTGATCCTGCCGTTCGCGGGGTTCCTGGCCTACCAGGGATCCCTGAACCTGCTGCTGGTGCTGCTGGCGGCGACACTGGGGAGCTTCGCCGGCGCGGCGCTGCTCTACCTGCTGGGACGCCGGCTGGGCGAGGAGCGGGCGGTGCGGCTGCTCGCCCGGCTGCCGCTCGTCGACGAGACCGACTTCCGCCGCTCGGCGGACTGGCTGCGCCGCCACGGCCGCGGCGCAGTCTTCTTCGGGAGGCTGGTGCCGCTCGTGCGCAGCCTCATCTCGCTGCCGGCGGGGGCGACGCGGATGCCGTTCTGGCGCTTCGCCGTCTTCACGCTCGCCGGGACGCTGCTCTGGAACACGCTGCTCGTGGGTGCGGGGTTCGCGCTCGGCACGCAGTACCACCTGGTGGAGCGCTACACGGAGTACATCGACATCGTGGTCTACGCCGCGGTGGGCCTGACGCTCGGCTGGCTGATCGTCCGCCGAGTGCTGCGGTGGCGGCGAGAAGCCCAGCGCGACTGAGGGGCGCCGGGGAACGTCCCGACTCGGACGAGACGGGACGAACTCCCCCCGGATGCGGCGCGGGCGCCACGGTTTCCCCGGCTTAAAACATACGGACCCGCCGGTTTATTCGCAAATATAGGTATTCAGCTGGGCTGGAGGGCCGGCCGGAGCGCCCGCCAGATGCGCGCGATGTCGGCGGGGAGGCCGTCCAGCCTCCCGAGCTCGTCGGCGATCATGTACGCGCCGAACACCGCGTGCACGGCCACCGTCGCGAGTGCGACGGGATCGACGCCGGTCAAGCGCCTGTCGTCGGCCTCCTGCGCCAGCAGGCCACCGATCACCTGCACCCATCGGTCGTAGGGGTTGTCGGTCGGCGAGGGCGGGAACGCGGTCTGCGTCAGCTTCATCGCGGCCCGGACGCGCACATCCCCGGCGAGGACGGCGCCGACGCGCTGGGTCAGTTCCTCGGCGGCGGCGACCCCGCGCAGGCCGGAGTCCGTCACCTGCTGGATGATGACCGGCCAGTTCGCGTACTTCTCCGCGACCAGGGCCCGAGCGATGTCGAGCTTCGACCGGAAGTGGAAGTACACCGCGCCCCTCGTCGCGCCGGTGCGCTCGACGATCCGCTCCAGCCGGGCGCCCTCATAGCCGTGCTCGTCGAACTCCGCCGCGGCCGCATCCAGAATGGCGGCACGCGTTCGCTCGGCCCGTTCCTGTCTGACCATGCCTGGCGCCGCCCGTCTGAAGAAGTGGACCCCCGAGACGACGATAGCGCGCGCCCGAACCTGCACACCGCGTGAATCCGAACCCGGAGAGTCCCCGATAATGGACCGCGGGAGGTGCAGGTGAGCGAGAGAGCGGACCCGGGGTCCACGCGGGGCGACGACGCCGACACCGTGACCGATCCGTTCACCAGGCTGCGGGCGGCCGTGGACGCTTCCGACTGGCCTGCCGCGACCGCCGCTGTGCGCTCCGACTGGTTCACCCTCGCGGCGGCCGACAGCGAGATCACCCGCGCCCTGCTCGAACGCGTGCCCGCTGCCGCACTGCGCTCGGAGCCCCTGCTCGCGATGGAGCTGGGCATCGCCTACAACAAGCTGCGCTTCCACCGCCTGCGCGCGCTCCGGTACTTCGCCACGGCGGTCCGCGCCGCCCGCTCGGCCAAGGACTCGGGGCTGAGCCCTGTGGACCGCCTCCTCATCCGTTCCTCGGAGACCGGCGCCTACCGGCTGCTCGGCCGAACCGCCGCGTCGGTGTCGGCCGCCCGTGCGGCCCTCGAACTGGCCGACGGCCTCAGCGACGAGGATCGCGCAGCCGTCAGCGACCTCCCGCGCGTCTACGCGGTCATCGGCGTCTCCCTGTATTACGGAGGCCTTGCCGAGGAGGCGCTGGAGGCGGCGGCCCGCGGGCTCGCAGAGGCCCCCACCACCCCTCCGTCCAACGGGATGGGCGCGCTGGCCCTGCTGGCCGGCATCCATGCGGTGCGGGGCGACCTGCCGCAGGTGCGGGAGCATATCGAGTACGCCCGCTCCGGCCCGTGGACGGACCAGCAGCGCGACGGATATTCCGGGGTGTTCTACCGCCTCGCCGAGGCGCTCGTCGCCGTCGAGAGGTTCGATACCGAGACCGCCCGCGGCCAGCTCAGCCGGCTGCTGGCGATGACGACCGGCCGGCACGCCAACGAGCACTGGACCACCATCGCCGCCGTCCAGGCGACGATCGAGCTCGTCGACGGGAACCCGGGGCAGGCCCTGGCCGGTCTCGACGAGTTCGCCGCGCTCCGCGGCGCCGAAGGACGCGGCCCGCGCGTCCGGGCCGACCTCGCACGCATCCGCTCCCTCCTCCAGCTGGCGCTCGGCAATCCGGACGCCGCGGCCGCCATCGTCAAACGCGACCTCCCCTCCGGCCCGGTCGCCGGCATCGAGCGGGCGCGCGTGGCGCTCGCACTCGGCCAGACCGGCAGTGCGCTCAACGAGCTGCGTCCGCTTGCCGGCATGCCCCTGTCGACCAGGGAGGCCGCCGAAGCGACGGCGATCGAGACCGCCGTGTTGCTCCGCATCTCGCCCACGCCGCGCCGGGAGGGCATCGTGTATCGGCTCGGCACCCTCCTCGAGCACAACGACCTGCGACTGGCCGTCGCCCTGCTGCCCCCGCACGACATGGCACGCGTCGCGGAGGCGCTCCGCAGCGCCGGATTCGCCCGGGTGGTGGCGGAGCTGCCCTCCCGCCCTCTGCTGCGGGATGTGGAGGTCGAGCTGCTCCTGAGCCAGCGCGAACTGGCCGTTCTCGAGCAGCTCATGCGGACCGGCTCGATCGCCGAGATCGCCGCCGCACTTGTCGTCTCCAGCAACACCGTGAAGACCCATATCCGGGCGGTCTACCGCAAGCTCGGCGTCTCCGGACGCGAGGACGCGATCGCCGTCGCGCTCGAACGGCACCTGCTTGTCGAGCGGGACTGACGGGCGACGCCCGCGCGCCCAGCCCCCCGAAAGGGGGTGGTGATTCTCGGGGTGAGAGCGGGGTGAAAAATCCTGGACCCTCCCAGCCCGTGGATAGCGTTTCGCTGGCGGTGGAGCGGCTCGACCCTCCCGTCGATCACCGGAGAGAAGGGCGTTGCCGTGGGCGAAGGCGTGGATGGTCGGAAGAGACGGCACCGAGGCGAAGGGACCGGGTTCTCCCTGCGCGCGCTGCGCCGCCGCCTCGGCCCTGCCGGACTCGTCGCCGCGCTCTCGGTCGCCCTCGTGACGGTCTGGTCGCCCGCGCCCGCGCTCGCTGCCGACATGGCGGTCTCTCTCGCGCCGGCAGGCAACACGACCACCGAGAGCGGAGTGGCGACGACATACACTCTCACCTATTCGTGCAGCAACGCGGCGGGCAGCTGCGCGAACTCCGTCGTGACCATCCCCACGAACACCGTGACCGGCAACGGCGACACCACCGACTTCGGGTCGTGGGTCAGTACGCTGACCTGCCCGGCGGTGAACAAGACCGTGTCCGGCCAGGTCTCCTTCAGCGTCGGGACGGTCAACACCGGGACGTACACCTGCACCTTCCGGGTGTTCCCGCCGGAGTACACGACCCTGAACAACGCGACGGCGACCCTCACACCGACCCTGTCGAGCAGCAACTCCGTGTCGGCGACGGGCACCCCGGTCACGCTGACGGCGACCGCCGGGCACAACAACAGCCTCGTCGGCGGCGCCGCGGCCCAGGCGATCACCGGCGCACCCACCACCTTCACGATCAGTTACATCTGCGGCCTCAACCGGCAGTACACCGGCGACATCGGCATCTCCGCGGTGACCATCACGGTCACCCTTCCGACGAACTTCGAGTACCAGTCGTTCTCGTACGGGACGGGACTGCCCGGGACCTCCACGTACGACCCGGCGACACGCCTCTTCACCTACTCCGACCCGACCGGGAAGACCTGCGGCAATCCACCGCTGAACATCAGCAACCAGGCCCAGATCACCATCACCGGCACGGCGACAACGAACGGCGTCCCGGACGCGGTCGGCAGCAAGATCTGCTACACGCCGTCCGCGACCTGGACCTACCTCGACGGCGTCCCCGGCTCCGCGACCGCGGCGCAGTCCTGCACGACGGTGATCGACGTCAACACCACGGTCAACAAGACCGTGACGCCGGCGAACTTCGCGAACTACGGGCAGTACAAGGCCCCGGACGGAACGACCAACCCCTACACCTACGTGGGCGACTGGGACGGCTCCGGCGCGTCGACGTACTTCGACCTTCAGGTTGCCAACACGGCGGGCGCCAAGAACTCCGGCATCGCATACGACATCGCGGACCCGCTGCCCTGCCTCACCAACCTCTCCAACGGCACCTACTCCTCCAACGCCGTCGGAGCGTACTGCACGTCTCCCGCCTACATCCCGACCCTGATCACCCCGTTCAACTTCCCGGTCACGGCCGGGGACTCGATCGCCCTGACCTACACCGACGGTTCGACAGGCTCGGTCGGGTACACCGCAGGAAAGGGCTGGGTCATCCCGACGAGTCCGGCCGTGGCCGAGGTGCACATCCCGCCGTTCACCTCGGAGGGATCGAACACCTCTGCGCTCCTGACGTTCCGCATGTTCGGCTACTCGGCACCGGCGGTACCGACCACCTCGGTGCTCAAGAACGTCGTCAGCTCCACGCCGGTCGACGCGACGACGAAGGCCCCGTTCGGCGCCGCGCAGACGGCAGGACGCACGCTGACCGTCGTGGCGCCGCCCTCCGGCGGCGCGGCACTCGTGCAGCCGGGTCTCTTCGCCGCCCAGGTGAACTCGACCTGTGCCGCCACGGTGGCGTTCCAGAACACCACCGGCTCCGTGGCCGCACGAATCGAGATCCCGACCGCCCCTTCACGGGCGATCTACGTCGACTACCTGGCGCCTCTCGGTACGACAGCGGTGAACGCCCCGACCACCACGTTCCAGCTCACCACGCTGAACGGCAGCGGCGGCAAGAGCTTCACCTCCCCCGCGGTCGCACCGGTCCTGACCACGGACTACAACGGCACCGGTCGCACCCTCGTGCGCTACACCGTGCCCGCCGGCGTGGCCACCACGCCCGGGTACTTCAGCCTCCGGCCCACCAGCAACATCGGCCTGACGCTCGAGGCCGGCTGCGCAGGGACCTACCAGAACGACCTCACCATCGGCTACGGCGCCCCCATCGCACAGTGCATCTTCGCCGCCGCCGGCGCACCGCCGCTGAACCCGGCCGACCCGGACCTGCGCGACAACGGCGCCCCGACGTCCGGCAACTACTGCGGCTACTCCTTCCCGCTGAAGATCGACCCGATCAAGGCAGGCTTCACCGTCGACAAGACCGTACAGGGCAACCTGGACCCGTCCCCCATCGGAAGCGGAGGGACCGGGCATGTGAGCGTGGACGGCGGGGCCGCCACGTACACCGTCTCGTTCTCCAACTCGGGCTCGGCGACGCTGAACGACCCGGTCATGTACGACCTCCTGCCACGGGTGGGCGACACCCGCGCCTCCTCCACGGTCCCGCGCGACTCGAAGTTCCCTGTCACGCTCACCGGTCTCACCGCGGTTCCTGCCGGCCTGACCGTCTCGTACTCGCAGGCGACCAATCCGTGCCGGCCGGAGGTGTACTTCTCGAACCCCGGCTGCGTCGACGACTGGTCGGTGACCGCTCCCTCGCCGCTGTCGAAGACCACCGCGCTCAGGTTCGCGTACAGCGGCCGCGTCACGGTCGGCACCGAGTTCTCCGCCAGCTACACCGTGGCCACCCCGCCGGCCGCAGCGGGCCTGACCGCCTGGAACAGCGTCGGCACCAACGCGACCGCAGGCGATGCCCTCGTGGGCACGACCGGCGGCTCCGAGTCGTCCCTGACCGGGCTGCAGGCGCAGAGCGCTCAGCCGGCCATCACCAAGACGGCCGACCGCACCACGGTCGACGCCGTCGGACAGCCGATCACCTACACCTTCACGGTCACCAACAACACGGCGGTCACGCTGGGCAATGTCCGGGTGTCCGATGCGCTGGTCGACTCCTCCGCCTCCAGCGTCGCCCCGACCGCGACCTGCGCGGCACTGACGAACCCGGCCGCGACCTGCGCGGGCGCGGTCACCACGCTGGCTCCCGGACAAGCGGCCACCTTCACGGCGACCTACGTGACAACGCAGGCCGACCTCGACCACGGACGCATCTCCGACCAGGCAACCGCGACGGCCGACCCGCCCACGGGTCCCGGCCTCAGCAACAGCAGCGCGGTGGTCACCGTCGCGGCGACGCAGAACGGCGCCCTGACGCTGAGCAAGTCGGCCTCGCCCGGCACCGTGGACTCGGTGGGCGACGTGATCTCGTACACCTTCCACGTGACCAACTCGGGCAACGTCACGCTCCGCTCCCCGGGAATCGTCGAGACGTCCTTCTCCGGGAGCGGTGCGCTCTCGGCGATCAGCTGCCCGCCTGACGCGCTCTCCCCCGGCGCCTCGGCGGACTGCACGGCCTCCTATCCGGTCACCCAGGCGGACCTGACGGCGGGGTCGATCGTGAACACCGCCGCGGCAACCGCGACGACGCCGGCCGGCGCGACCGTCGACTCGGCTGACTCGACCGCCACCGTCACCGTCGACCAGGTCGCAAGCCTGACCATCGTGAAGTCGGCGACACCGTCCGGAGCGGCGGCGTACAACGCGGGGCAGCTCATCACCTACACCTACGTGGTCACCAACACAGGCAACGTCCCGGTGACCGGCATCGCCGTAAACGAACGGGAATTCACCGGGTCGGGACCGCTGTCGGCCATCTCCTGCCCGGCGACCGCACTCGAACCCGCGACCCAGTTCAGTTGCACGGCCACGTACACCCTGACGCAGCAGGATGTGGACGCCGGCTCGCTCACAAACACCGCGAACGCCACAGGAACCGCCGCCAGCGGCCCGGTCATGGCGGACGACTCCACGGTCACCACCCCGCAGGATCAGGTCTCCAGGCTGACGCTCACCAAGTCCGCCGACACGGCATACGTGAACGCGGCAGGCGACACCATCGGGTACACGTTCCACATCCGGAACACCGGCAACGTGACCGTCCACGACGTCGCGGCGTCCGAGACCGCTTTCTCGGGCACCGGCGGAAGCCCGGCGATCGCCTGCCCGACGACGACCCTGCTGCCCGGCCAGGCCGTCGACTGCACCGCCGCCTACACGGTGACACAGGCCGACATGAACGCGGGCAGCATCGTCAACACCGCAGAGGCCACCGGCGTCGACCCCGGCGATGCGGCTGTCGTGTCCGCACCTTCCACCGCGACGGTCGCCGTCAATGCGGCACCGGCGATCGCGCTGGTCGAGACGGCGGACGTCGCCTCATATGACGCCGTCGGCACTGCCATCACGTTCTCCTTCCTGATCACGAACACGGGCAACGTCGCACTGACCGCGGCCGCCGTCGCCGAGGGCACGTTCACCGGCACGGGCGCGATCGACGCGATCGTCTGCCCGACGACCGACCTCGGTCCGGGTGAGAGCGCGACCTGCACAGCCGGGTATCAGACGACGCAGGCGGATCTCGACCGCGGCAGCATCGTGAACTCCGCGACCGCGTCCGGGCAGACCGCGGCTGGTGCGGGCGTCGTGTCCGGTCCTTCGTCTGTCACCGTCGCGGCGGCGCAGCGTCCCTCGCTCTCCCTCGCGAAGACGGTCGACGCAGGCACCGCGGACGCCGCCGGCGACGCGATCACGTACGCGTTCCACGTGACCAACACCGGGAACGTGACGCTGACCGGCCTCGCGATCGCCGAGTCGGCCTTCACCGGCACCGGCGGGCTCGGGACCCCGGACTGTGACTCGGGAGCGCTGGCTCCCGGTGCCGACATCAGCTGCGAGGTCGTCTACCAGTTGACCCAGGCGGATGTGGACGCGGGCACGGTCGAGAACACCGCTGTCGCCACCGCTGCTCTCGGTGCGACCGCCGTCGCCTCCGATCCGTCGACCGCGACGATGGCGATCGAGCGGAAGCCCGCGCTGTCGCTGGTGAAGTCGGCCTCGCCGGCCGCCCCGGCCGACTTCACGGCCGGCCGGCAGCTCACCTACTCGTTCGTCGTCACCAACACCGGCAACGTGACCGTCGCGGACCCGGGCATCCAGGAGGGCGCCTTCACCGGCACAGGCACCCTGGACGCGCCGACCTGCCCGAGCGTCGCGGCCCTGGCACCGGGCGACCAGCTGATCTGCAGCACGGTCTACACGGTGACCCAGGCCGACATCGACGCCGCCTCCGTGACGAACACGGCGACGGCGGTCGGCACCGGACCGCAGGGCGCGACGCCGCTGACCCCGCCGTCGTCGACGGTCACCGTACCCGAGCCGTCGAAGCCGGCGCTGACACTGTTGAAGACGACGGACGCGAAGAGGGTCGCAGCGGCGGGTCAGATCGTGACGTACCTGTTCACCGTCACGAACACCGGCAACACGACAGCGTCCCGGGTCGGCGTGAAGGAGGGCGCCTTCTCCGGTCGTGGCGCTGCCCCGGTCGTGGACTGCGGACTCGGTACCCTGCTGCCCGGACAGACGGCCTCCTGTTCCGCTCGGTACACGGTCGTCGCCGCCGACCTCGACGGGACGCCGCTGGTCAACACCGCCACGGCGTTCTCCGACTCGCCGTCGGGTGCGGACGTCGTCTCCGACCCGTCCTCCGCGACCATCGAGGACGTCGTGACGGCGAACGACCCGGCCGGGGACGACCTCGCCCACACGGGCTCGACGATCGCGTGGGGGCTCGGGACCCTCGCGCTGATCCTGCTGGCCGCCGGAGGGGTTCTGACGGGCCTCCGCCGACGCCGTCCGCTGGAGCGCTGACCCGCGCACACGAGGTCCGAAACCGCTCGGTCGCGATCTGGGAGGATCGCGGCCGGGCGGTCCGGCGGAGCGCGGCTCAGCCCTGCGGCAGCTCCCGCACCTCGGTGGTGCGCTCGCCCGGGTTGTCGCCGGTGTTGACCGTTCCGACGCGCTCGACCATGACGACGAGGGCCTCCGGCTCGGCGCGGGGGCGGTGCTCCACGCCGGCGGGCACGACGAATACGTCGTTCGGCGCCAGCTCCACATCGCGGTCGCGCAGCTGGATCGTGAGGCGGCCGTCGACGACGAGGAACAGCTCGTCGCTGTCGGGGTGCGCGTGCCAGACGAACTCGCCCTGCAGCCGCGCCACCTTCACATCGTGGTCGTTGACGGTGGCGAGGCGATGGGGTTGCCACGGCTCCGGGATGCTGTCGAATGCCGAGACGATGTTGGGCAGCGAGGTCATGGGGCCAGCCTAGAGCGCGCCCCCGACGCTGTCCGAGGTCGGTGGTTGGATGGGGTCGTGCTCCTGGACACGCTCGTCGCGACGACCGAGACCGTCGCCTCCACGCGCTCCCGCCTGGCCAAGGTGGATGCGCTGGCCGCCCTGCTCTCGGCGCTCGAGCCCGACGAGATCGCCCCGGCGGTCGGCTTCCTCGTCGGCAAGGCCCGACAGGGTCGGGTGGGTGTGGGTTGGCGGGGACTCTCCGGCGCGATGGGCGACCCCGCGGCCGAGCCGACGCTGACGGTCGACGACCTCGACCGGCTGCTCGACGCCCTGGCCGCTCTCGCCGGCTCCGGGTCGGCGGGTGAGCGCACCCGCGCGCTGCGCGCGTTCACCGAGCGGGCCACAGTGCGCGAGCAGGACTTCATCGCCCGCGTGCTGCTCGGCGAGATGCGAACGGGCGCGCTGGAGGGCGTGCTGATGGACGCGATCGCCCGCGCCGCCGATCGCAGCGGCGAGGCCGTCCGTCGCGCCGCGATGCTGTCCGGCGACCTGGGCGAGACCGCCCGGCTCGCCCTCACCGACACCGCCGAGGCGCTGGACGCGGTCGGGCTGCAGGTCGGCCGTCCGGTGCTGCCCATGCTGGCGGCGTCCGCTCGGACCGCGGGCGACGCACTCGCGACGACGGGTGAGGCTTCGGTGGAGTACAAGCTCGACGGGGCGCGCATCCAGGTGCACCGGCAGGGCGACGAGGTGCGCGTCTTCACCCGCAACCTCGCCGACATCACGCACCGGCTGCCGGAGGTGGTCGAGGTGGTGCGCCGACTGCCCGTGCGCGACGTCATCCTCGACGGCGAGACGCTGTCGCTCGACGAGGACGGCGCGCCGCGGCCGTTCCAGGAGACAATGTCGCGCTTCGGCGCGGAGGCCGCGCGCGAGACGCTGCTGCACCCATGGTTCTTCGACGTCTTGCACGTCGACGGGCGCGACCTGCTCGACGAGCCGCTGTCCACCCGGCTGGCCGAGCTGGAGCGCATCGCGGGCGAGCACCGCATCCCTGGCGAGGTCACGGCCGACCCCGAGGTCGCGGAGCGGGTGTCGCGGGAAGCCCTCGCCGCCGGCCAGGAGGGCGTCGTCGTCAAGGCGATCGACTCGCCGTACGCGGCCGGCCGCCGCGGCTCCAGCTGGGTCAAGGTGAAGCCGGTGCACACCTACGACCTGGTCGTGCTCGCCGTCGAATGGGGATCGGGACGCCGCCAGGGCCTGCTGTCGAACATCCACCTCGGCGCGCGCGACCCGGAAGGCGAGTTCGGCGAGCCGGGCGGGTTCGTCATGGTCGGCAAGACGTTCAAGGGGCTAACCGACAAGCTGCTCGCCTGGCAGACCGAGCACTTCCAGGAGATCGAGGTGCGCCGTACGCCCGGCACGGTGTGGGTCGCCCCGACGACCGTCGTGGAGATCGCGATCGACGGCGTGCAGCGCTCCAGCCGCTACCCCGGTGGCATCGCGCTGCGGTTCGCCCGGGTCAAGCGCTACCGCGACGACAAGGACGCGGACGAGGCCGACACCATCCAGACACTGCGGTCGATGCTGCGCGGCTGACCGCGTCGGGCTCTCCTCCGACTAGAAAGGGAGGAGATCGGCAGGTCGCAACGCGCGATACGACACGAATGGAGGAGGTTCCGGCTGGCACGGGACGGGATCTCCTCCGTCCCTGACCGATCAGGCGCGCCGCCGCTCCTGCTCCTCGAGCTCGTAGCCGACCTGCGCCCGCCACCACGGCGTCTCGATGAAGCCGCGCTTGAGGTACAGCAGCTCCATCGCCCCGGTCCAGCCCTCCACGCCCTCGAGCACCGAGAGCGTGTGCGAGATGAACTCGTTCAGCTCGGCGACGGAGGGCGTGATGAGCTCGCAGAACAGGGAGTTGTCGTCGAGCAGCGACGCCAGATACCGTACGGCCGGGTAGGTGGAGAGCTCCTGCGCCACCGCCTCCAGCCGCGAGGGCGCCACCTTCACCAGCAGCAGCGTCTCCGCCCCCATACCGAGCGCCGCCGCGGGCACGAGGGTGAGGATGTCGAGGCAGCGGTTGGCACGCATCCGGTCGAAGCGGCGGCGCACGCTCGACTCGTTCATGCCCGTGCGGTCGCCGATGGCCTGGAACGTGACCCGGCCGTCGTCGCGTAGCGCGGCGAGGATGCGGCGGTCCGCCTCGTCGAGGTGGTCCGGGGCGCAGACCTCCGCGTCGACCAGCGAGGTCTTCTCGTCCTCCTGGGGCAGCTTCATCGTCTCGGCGAACAGCTGGCGGCTCCAGTCGTGCCGCACCTTGTGCACGTGCATGATGAGGTCGCTGCGCCAGCGCTTGATCCCGGCGATGGACTGCAGCTGCTGGATGAGCTGCGGATAGTGCGCGGCCCCTCCGGTCACCACGACCTCGGCCATGATGTCGTACTGCCCGGTCACGAGCGTCAGGAAGCGGACGTCGGCGTGCTCGACGAGCGCGGCCGCCACCTCCAGCTGCGTGCCCGGGCGGCAGTTCAGCCGGACGAGGAACGTGTCGACCTGCCCGGAGCTGCCGAGCGCGGGCACGACGGCGATGCGCACCACGCCGTCGGCGACGAGCTGCTGGCCGCGGCGGGCGACCGTCGCGGAGGAGCTGCCCACCATGTCGGCGATGGCCGTCCAGCTCGCGCGCCCGTCGTGCTGCAGCGCGACGATGATCCTGCGGTCGAGGTCGTCGAGGGTGTCGAGGGCCTTCACTCGGACGCCGCGCTCCGCACCGGAGGCACCACCTCGTGCAGGAAGGCCCGTACCGTCCTGGTCCATTCCTCCGCCTCCTCGATCTGTGGGGAGTGGCCCGACTTCTCGAAGATCGCGAGCCGCGCATCCGGGATCAGCGACGCGATCGTCTCCGAGCACGACACCGGGGTGATCCAGTCGGTACGCCCGACGGTCACCAACGTCGGTGCGGTGATCCCCGGGAGCGCCCCCTTGAGATCATAGGTCGGAAGGTTCTTGGAGAAGGCGTAATTGTGCGCCTCATACCGGTACGGGGTGGCCGCGACCTTCCGCTCCACCGCCTCCGGGTCGTAGACGAAGTCGTACAGCGGCAGGATCTCGCGCCAGCAGTCGCGCAGGTCGTCGTTGTCGCGCACGCGGCCCTCGTCGATGCGGTCGAACTTGTCCATGTCGACGGTCACGCGGTCGGAGGCAAGCGCGTTCTTGCGCGAGAGCTCCGAGTGGGAGTTGTCGGCGGCCGTGTCGCGCAGCACGAGCGCCATCACCCGATCGGGATACCGCGTCGCGTACTCGAGCGACATGAACCCGCCGTACGAGCCGCCGGCCATGACGATCCGGTCCGCACCGATCCACTCGCGCAGAGCGTCGATGTCGGCCGCCCACTGCTCGTGGCTGAACTCGCCGTTGCCCTCGCTCTCGCCGGAGCCGCGCGCGTCGAAGACGACGACCCTGTATTCGTCGGCGAGCCGGCCGAAGCTGGCGCGGGGCTCCGCCCTCGACCCGAGGCCGGGGGCGCCGTGGTGCGTGATGATCACGGGCGCGTCCTCAGGCCCCAGCACCTCGACGGCGAGCCGGTTGCCGTTGATCTCGACGAATTGCGCGGTGGTGGTCGCTGCGGCGAACTCGGGGGAGACGTCGGTGCTCACAGGGTGGTCCTTTCTTTCTGCGGTTCAGAGGTCGATCGTGCAGTGGTCGAGGTCGCGCGGGAACGCGGTCAGCGGGCGCGAGCCCTCCTCGGTCACGAGCATCGAGTCGGAGATGCGGTACCCGGCGTGGCCAGGGATGTAGATGCCTGGCTCGTTGGAGACGATCATGCCCGCCGCCAGCGGGGTCGCATCGCCGTCCTCCAGCCACGGCGGCTCGTGCATCCCGAGCCCGATGCCGTGGCCCTGGCGGTGGCGCAGGTACTGGCCGAGGCCCGCCTCCCGGATGACGTCGAGGCAGTCGGCGTTGGCCGCGCGGCACTCGCGGCCGGGGCGGATGGCGGCGCCACCCGTCGCCTGCGCGAGCCGGACGGTGTCGTGGTACCGGCGCTGGTCTGCGGTCGGCGTGCCCAGCACGAAGGTGCGCTCGCCCTCGACGAAGCGTCCGCCGACGGCGCAGCCGAGCGAGAGCATGAAGGTGTCGCCCGCCCGCAGGCGGTAGCCGGACGGGAGCCCGTGCGGGTACGCGGAGTTGGCGCCGGCGTAGACGAGGCCGCCCGCGAGCGGCGAGACGACGATCACGTCGTCATGCTCCGCATACATGGTCGAGACGCCGACGCGGCCGACGTGCGAGGCGAGCTCCGCCTCGCTCGGCAGCACGCCGCCGGCCGACACGCTCTCATGGATGAGCGCGAGCCCCGCCTCCAGCATGAGGTCGGTGATGCGCGCGGCCTCCGCGTGCAGCACGATCTCCTCCGGCAGCTTCACGTAGCGCGTCTCGGTCACGAGCGGGGTGGGCACCGCCTCCGCAGCGTCGAGTTCTGCGAAGGCGGCGGTCTGGCGCTCCCAGGTCATCCCGGTGGAGAAGCCCACACGGCCGGAGCTCCCGACCCGGGAGGCGAGGGCGCGGAACGGCGGCAGCACGCCGGGGAACTCGGGGTAGGAGACGAGGTCGGCCCGGGCGGACTGGCGCTCCGCGTTCTCCCGCTCGAGCTCGGGGACGAGGAGCACGGTGCCGCCGTCCGCATCCAGCCACACCGCCACCGGCCGCTCGCTGGGGTGGTGGAAGAACCCGGTGAGGTAGGCGACGTCCTCAGGCGAGTCGGTCAGCAGCGCGTCGAGGCCCTCGTCGGCGAGGCGCGCGCGCACGCGGGACTGGATGCGGTCGAGCGCATCGGGGGTCAGGCGGGTGGGGAACACGGCTCTCCTCGCTAGCGCTTGCGCGACTTGGGGTTGCGCGCGTCGTTGTAGGCGATCGAGAGCAGCGTGGCGGAGAGCACCAGCAGCAGGATCGCGATGGACGGGAACAGGGTCAGCCACCACGCGCTCGACATGGCGCCCGACTGCTGCGCCTCGTAGAGGATGCGGCCCCACGACCACACGTTCGGGTCGCCGAGGCCGAGGAACGCGAGACCGGCGGCGGAGAGCACGGCACGGGAAGCGGTGACCACGACGGAGACGACGATGACCGGCGTGACGGCGGGCACCACGTGGCGCACGATGATCCACAGCGGGGAGGAGGTCATCAGCCGGGCGGCGTCGACGTACGGCAGCCGCACCACCGTGAGCGCCTGCGAGCGCACCAGCCGGGTCACCTCGGGCCAGGAGAAGGCGGCGACGACGAGGATGATCGTGGTCGTGCTCGGGCCGACCAGCGCCGCGATGAGGATCATCAGCGGCAGCACCGGCAGCGACAGGGTCAGGTCGACGATCACGCTGATGAACCCGTCGAGCCGGCGGAAGTAGGCGCCCGCGACGGCGACGACCGTGCCGACGACGATGGCGATGGCGGAGGCCGCGACGGCGACGAGGATGCTCTGCTGCGACCCCCAGATCACCTCGCCGAACACATCCCGGCCCAGACTGTCGGTGCCGAACCAGTGCGCACCGCTGGGCGGCGCGAGCACCGGGTCGCCGTAGCTCGGCGGGTAGGGTGCGATGAGCGGGGCGGTGCACGCGACGATCGTGAGCAGGATGAGCACGGCGAGCGCGAGCATCCCGAGCGGCTCCCGCCGGAACGCCCGCCAGGTCTGGGCCGCGGCGCGCCCGTTCTCCAGCGCGACCGGCTCGATGCCGACCGCGGCCTCGGTGACGACTGCTGCCTGGGTCATGCCTTCTTCACTCTCGGGTCGAGGAAACCGTAGACGGTGTCGGTGAGCATGTTCGCGACCACCACGGTGATGGCGAGCATGAGGAACGCGCCCTGCAGCACGGGGAAGTCGAGCTGGGTGACGGCCTCGTAGATGCCGCGGCCGATGCCCGGGTAGGCGAAGACGGTCTCGGTGAGCACCGCGCCGCCGACGAGGAAGCCGAGCTGCAGCCCGATCAGCGTCGTGGTGGGCAGCAGCGCGTTGCGGAGGGCGTGCTTCCACAGCACCCGGCGGTAGGGCAGGCCGTTGGCGCGGGCGAGGGTGGTGTAGTCCTCCCCCAGCGCGTCGATGAGGGTCGAGCGCATCGTGAGCACGTACGAGCCGAGCTGCACGAGCATCAGGGAGACCGCGGGGAGGACGAGGTGGCTCGCGACCGAGCCGTACCAGGCGAGGCCGTAGGCGTCCTGGTCGTACGCGCCGCCGATCGGCAGCCAGTGCAGCATGAGCCCGAAGACGAACAGCAGCAGGACGCCGATGCTCGGCACGAAGATGGACTGGCCGGTCACCCCGACGATCTGCACGACCTTGTCGAGGAACCGGCCCCGGTGGGAGGCCGCCAGCACCCCGAGCGGGATGCCGACGGCCACCGTGAGCACCAGGGCGGTGCCGGTGAGCAGCAGCGTCCACGGGAGCCTCTGCATCAGCACGTCGAGCACAGGAATCGACTGCGTGAACGAGACCCCCAGGTTTCCCTGGACCAACTGCCACAGATAGATGCCGTACTGCACGATCAGCGGCTGATCGAGCCCGTACTGCTTGAGCAGGGCCGCCCTCGTGTCCTCGGTCATGTTCGGGCTGGCCACGGCCAGCGCGGGGTCTCCGGGGAGCAGGCGCAGGAGCAGGAACGTCACGGTCACGGCGAACCAGATCGTGAGCACTCCCCTCCCGAGCCTCGGGAGCAGGAACAGGAACCGGGACACGGGGGCGGCCTCGCTTTCGCTACTTGCCGGTCGGGTGCGCGCTGGCGACCGAGACCGGGTTGACGATGGACAGGAGCTCACTGGGCTTGGAGACGAACCCGGTCCACTTGGAGCTGGACGCGAAGTACAGGTTCTGCGTGTACATGATGTTGTCGTACACGTTGTCCCGCACGATCTTCGCGGCCTCCCGCATCAGCTTCACCTTCTCCTTCTTGTCCGTCGTCGCCGTGCCCTGAGCGATCAGGTCGTTCAGCTTCGGGTCGTCGACGTAGGAGTAGTTGATGGCGCCCTTGGGGAGGTAGGCGAGCGTCATGTTCGTCACCGGGTCGTCCATGATCGCGAAGTTGCCGGCGTAGATGTCGAAGTCGCCCTTGTTGGTCATGGCCAGGTAGGTGTTGCGCTCCGTGCCCTGCAGCTCGATCGGGATGCCGGCCTTCGCCGCGCTGTCCTTCACCAGCGTCGCCCACTGCGAGGTGACGCTGTCCTGCAGCGAGTAGATCAGCCGGAACTTCACCGGGAACATGCCGTCCGAGCCGGCGGTGTAGCCCGCCTTCTCCATCAGCGACCGCGCCTTGTCGGTGTCGAAGGAGTACTCCTTGATCGACTTGTCGTAGTAATCCTTCAGCACGGGCATGAGGGGGCTGGAGCCGGTGGAGACCGCCTGCCCCTGCAGCACGACCTTGCGGATGGCGTCGTAGTCGACGGCCTGCGAGAGCGCCTGCCGCACCTCCAGCTTCGCCAGGTCGGGGTTGTTCATGTTGTACGTCATGTGGGCGTAGCCGAGGCCGACGGCCTCGGTGACCGTGATGCCGCTCGTGCTCTTCAGCTTCGCGACCTGCGCGGGCGGGAGGGCGTTGGCGATCGCGTCCACCTCGCCGCTCTGCAGGGCGAGGATCTCGGTGTTGATGTCCGGGAAGACGCGGTACACGACCTTGGCCGAGAGCGGCGTGCCGCCCTTCACCAGCGGGTAGTCGTCGACGCGGTCGAGCGTGTAGCTCTGGCCGACCTGCACCTTCGTCAGCTTGTACGGACCGGCGCTCACCCAGCCGCCGTCCTTGCCGTCGTTCGGGAAGGTGGCGACGGACGCGGCCTTCTCGAAGACGTGCTTCGGGACGATGTTGCCCCAGAAGCCGATCTCGTCGACGATCGAGGAGTCGGGCTTGGTGAGGGTGAACTCCACCCGGGTCTTGGAGACGGCCTTCGCCGTGTCCAGGTTGCCGAGCTGGCCGTAGAAGGTGCCGGAGGGCTTGTCCTTCTTGACCGCGTTCATGGTCCACGCGACGTCCTCGGCGGTGAGCGGCTCTCCGTCGCTCCACTTCATGTCGTCGCGGATCTCGTAGAACCCGGTCGTGTCGTTGACGTATCCCCACTTGGTGGCGAGCTGGGGCTTCTTCGAGCCGTCGTTCGCGATCTCCAGCAGGTGCGGGTACATCAGGTTGGTGATCCAGTAGTCGCTGCGGCTGTTGCCGATCAGCGGGTTGTAGTTGACGACGTCGGTCGTCGTGGCGATGGTGAGCGTGGCCGAGCCGGCCGTCGCTGTGCTCGCCGCGGGCGGTGCGCTCGGGGCGCACGCGCTCAGTGCCAGGGCCGCGACCGCCAGGGTGGCCGCCGCGACCGCGATCTTCCGTGGGCGCATCAGACCCACACCTCCTTCAGGACCCGAAGAGTGTTGCCACCCACGACGGCGCGGATCTCGTCGTCGGAGTAGTCGTGCTTCACCAGCCAGCCGATGATGTTGTAGAACTCCTCGGCCGGGTTCTCGAGACCGTCGACGTACTCGACCTTCTCGTAGTCGACCTTCCCGTGCGCCTGTCCGAGCGACAGGTTCGACGAGAAGGCGTCGTGGAGTCCGACGTGGTCGCCGAACAGCGTGTCCGGGCCGAAGCTGACGTGCTCAAGGCCCACCAGGTCGACGCAGTACTGGAAGTGGTCCATGACCGACTCCAGCGAGTGCCGCGGGTGCTGAGGGGAGAGCGTGGTGTGCGGGGCCGCCTCGATGCCGATGACGCCGCCGCGCTTCGCGCACTCGATGATCGTCTCGTCGGTCTTCATGCGGTTCGTCGGCCAGAGGCCGCGGGCACCCGCGTGGGTGATGAACACCGGCATGGTGGAGGCCTTGATCGCGTCGACCGCGGTGCGGTCGCCCGAGTGGGAGACGTCGATCGCGATGCCGAGCTTGTTCATCCGCTCGATGGCGCGCTCGCCGAAGTAGGTGAGCCCGCCGTCGCCGCGCTCCTTCAGCCCGGAGCCGAGGTAGTTGGCCTCGGAGTAGGCGATGCCCATCTGGCGGACGCCGAAGCCGTAGAGCACGTCGAGCCGGTCGACCTCGTTCTCGATCGGCGTCGCGGCCTCGAGCGCGAAGATGTGCGCGATGCGGCCGGTCTCGGCGGCGTACTCGATGTCCTTGATGGTCTCGCCCTTGATGACGAAGTCCTGGTGGGCGAGGTCCGCCATCCGGACGCCGAGGTCGAAGAGCACGTCCTGGTACTTCCAGCCGGCGTCGCTGGAGATGCAGCAGGTGCCGTCCATCCCGTTGTCGAACACCGCCGTGATGCCGGAGCGGGACAGGCCCTGGTAGCCGGTTGGTTCGCGGCCCTGGCGGATGTGGTCGCGGAGCTGGGTCATGTCCTCCGGGAAGACCTGCACGTGGTCGTGCAGCGAGATGACCGTCGACTCGGAGAGCAGCGTCGTCGTCCGCTCCTTCTGGGCGTCGCTGAGGTCGAGGCCTGCGTACTCGGGCACGCGGCCTATCTGCTTCGCGTAGCGGAACTCGCGGTAGTCCTTGCCGGGTTCCAGGTAGTCGTAGGCCGTGTAGCCGGTGTAGCGCGGTGCTGGGTCGAGCACGCTGTCTCCTTCGTCCTGGTGAGGGGTGGGGGCGCTGCGCAATCAGGCGCAACAGGAGCCAATCTCGCGGATATCCGGCAGCTGTGTCAACATTGATTCAGAAATTCGGCGCGGATGTTTCCTGATTGAAACATTCCGGAAACGACTCACATGCGAGGATGTCGACGTGGACACAGTGAATGCGCACAGCACGGACGTGCTGCAGGTACGCAACCTCTCGGTCTCCTTCACCGGCTCCGGGCCAGACATCCCGGCCGTCCGGGAGGTGGACCTCCGGGTGGGCCGCGGCGAGTTCGTCGCGCTGCTCGGCGAGTCCGGCTCCGGCAAATCCGTGACCGCCCGGGCGATCATGGGCCTCGGCGAGGAGGACACCCGCGTCACCGCCGACGTGCTCCGCCTCGGCGACGTCGACCTGCTGAGCCTCAACGAGGAGGCCCGGCGCCGCCTCCGCGGCGAGCGCATCGCCCTCGTGCTGCAGGACGCCCTCTCGGCCCTCAACCCCGTCATGTCGATCGGCGACCAGATCGGCGAGCTGTTCCGGGTGCACCGCGGCGCCTCCCGCAAGGAGGCGAAGGCGCGCGCGACCGAGCTGCTCGCGCTGGTCGGCATCCCGGCGCCCGAGCGTCGCGTCGACGACTACCCGCACCAGTTCTCCGGCGGGATGCGGCAGCGCATCCTGATCGCCATGTCCATCGCGCTCGAGCCCGAGCTGCTCATCGCCGACGAGCCGACGACCGCGCTCGATGTGACCGTGCAGGCGCAGATCCTCGACCTGCTCGGCTCGCTGCGCGACAGGCTCGGGATGGGCGTGCTGCTCATCACGCACGACCTCGGCGTCGTCATGGAGGTGGCCGACCGGGTCGCCGTCATGTACGCCGGGCGGATCGTCGAGTCCGGCGACGCGGACACCGTCTTCGCCCGGCCGGCCCACCCGTACACGGAGGCCCTGCTGCGGTCGGTGCCGCAGGCGGCGCAGCGCGGGTCTGACCTGCTCACCATCCCGGGGTCTCCCCCGAGTCCGGCCCGCGTGCCCTCCGGCTGCTCGTTCCACCCCCGCTGCCACCTGGCCGTCGAGGCCTGCCGCAGCGTCCGTCCCCCGCTCGAGGAGGTGGCCCCCGGTCGGCGGGCAGCCTGCATCCGATCCGAGGAGCTCATCGGTGAACTCGTCCCCTGACACCCTTTCCGCCGAGGCGCCCGCGGCCGAGGTCGTGCTCAGCGCGCGCGGCCTGGCGCGCCGGTTCTCCACCGGATCGGCCCTGCGCTCGGCGACGGTCTCTGCCGTCGACGGCATCTCGCTCGACCTGCACGCCGGGGAGATCCTCGGCATCGTCGGCGAGTCCGGCTGCGGCAAGTCGACTCTCGCCCGGATGCTGGTCGGCCTGGAGCGCCCGGACGACGGCACACTCTCGTACCGCGGGACCGACGTCAGCCGCGGCCGCGCGCGCGACAGGAAGCGGCTGCGGGAGGGCGTGCAGATGATCTTCCAGGATCCGTACGCCTCGCTCGACCCGCGCATGACCGTGCTCGACATCGTCACCGAGCCGCTCGCCGCCGCCCACGCGATGAACCGCGCCGACCGGCGCGCCCGCGCGATCGAGCTGCTGGAGCTGGTCGGCCTCGGCGAGGACATGCTGACGCGGTTCCCGCACCAGTTCTCCGGCGGTCAGCGGCAGCGCATCGGCATCGCCCGGGCGCTCGCGCTCGACCCGGACGTGCTCGTCTGCGACGAACCGGTCTCGGCGCTGGACGTGTCGGTGCAGGCGCAGGTGATCAACCTGCTCGGCGACATCCGCCGCCGGCTCGGGGTCTCGATCGTCTTCATCGCCCACGACCTGTCGGTGGTGCGCCACGTCGCCGACCGGGTCGCCGTGATGTACCTGGGACGGATCGCGGAGCTCGGCGACACCGACGTGCTGTACGACACCCCGTCGCACCCGTACACGCAGGCGCTGCTCTCCGCGACGCCGACCGCGACGCGCGAGGGCCGCGGGCGTCTGGCGCAGCGCCGCATCCTCGCCGGGGAGCCGCCGTCGCCGGTCGACCCGCCGTCGGGCTGCCGGTTCAACCCGCGCTGCTGGATGGCGACCGACGAGTGCCGCGCGGTCGTCCCGCCACTGCGTCCCTTCGACGGCCCGGGCATCCCCCTGCGCGACGTGTCGTGCCACCACGCGGAGGAGGCCGTCGGCCTTCCGGTCGGCTGACGCCGCGTGCCCCCGATCGAAACGGAGGAGATCCGTCCCCCCGGTTTCCGGATCTCCTCCGTTTCTTGTTTCCTAGGGCGATTCAGGCCCCAGACACCTCCGTTCTTCGCGCGGGCGAAAAGACAGTCGATTCGCGTCGGTACGATGACCGCATGACGACCTCCTCGCCCGTTTGGGGCATCCTCGGCACGGGCGGCATCGCCGCCGCCATGACCCGCGACCTGCAGCTCGACGGGCACACCGTCGCCGCGGTCGGCTCTCGCACCCCCGAGTCGGCCGCCCGGTTCGCCGCCGCCCACGCCATCCCCCGCTCGCACGGAAGCTATGAGGAGCTGGTCGCCGACCCCGGCGTCGACGTCGTCTACATCGCGACCCCGCACCCGCAGCACGCGCCGAACGCCCTGCTTGCGCTGGCCGCCGGCAAGCACGTGCTGGTCGAGAAGCCGTTCACGATGGACCAGCGGGAGGCGCAGCAGATCGCCGACGCCGCGAACGCCGCCGGGCTCGTCGCCCTCGAGGCGATGTGGACGCGGTGGCTGCCGCACATGGAGCGGCTGCAGGAGGTGCTCAGCGACGGGACGCTCGGCGAGGTGCGCTCGGTCGTCGCCCACCACGACCAGCGCACGAACCCCGACCCCGCGGCCCGCATGCTGAACCCGGCGCTCGGCGGCGGCGCCCTGCTCGACCTGGGGATCTATCCCGTCTCGTTCGCCTGGGACGTGCTCGGGGCGCCGGATCGGGTGCTCGCGCTCTCCACGCCGACCGACACCGGCGTGGACCGGCAGACGTCGATCCTGCTCGGCTACCCGTCGGGAGCTCAGGCCGCGCTGACCACGGAGCTCGACGCGGCCGGCGACAACAGCGCGACCATCGTCGGCACCGACGCGCGCGTGGAGCTCGCCGCCACCTTCTACGCCCCGACGAGCTTCCGCGTGGTGGCGCCGGACGGGCACGTCATCGAGACCTACGAGTCGCGCGTCGACGGACGCGGGATGCAGTACCAGGCGCGCGCCATCGAGCGCCTCATCGCGGCGGGCGGCGGGGAGGACTCCCGGCTGCCGCTGTCGCAGTCGGTCGCGATCATGGGAACGCTCGACACCATTCGGGAGCGCATCGGCCTCACCTACTGACCTCCCGCGCACGATTTGGCCCAAATCTCGGGAATGGCCGCGCCAGAACCACGATTTGCGCCAAATCTCGGGAATGAGCGTCCGAGAGGCGCGATTTGCGCCAAATCTCGGCGGCTGGGCGTCGAGGGTGGCATGCGCGCGCCGTGCGGGGTTAGAGTCGCGGCGTGTGGGCCGCGTGGGCGCGGGCCCGGCCGGAAGGAGCGTCGAGGATGACCGATCTCACCGGGAGGCGCGCGCTGGTCACGGGCGGCGCGAGCGGCATCGGGCTGGCCTGCGCCGAGGCGTTCGCCGCAGCCGGCGCCCGCGTCACGATCGCGGACCTCGACGGCGACGCCGCGCGCGCGGTCGCCGGGCGGATCGGCGGCGAGGCGTGGGAGGTCGACCTCTCGAAGACGCGCGAGCTCGCCGAGGCGTCGGTCGAGACCGACATCCTCGTGAACAACGCCGGCATCCAGCACGTGCGGCCGATCCCCGAGTTCGAGCCGGAGACCTTCGCGCTGATGCTGCGGATCATGGTGGAGGCGCCGTTCCTCCTCATCCGCGCGGCGCTCCCGGGGATGTACGACCGCGGGTTCGGGCGCATCGTCAACATCTCCAGCGTCCACGGGCTGCGGGCGTCCGAGTTCAAGTCCGCATACGTGACCGCGAAGCACGCGCTGGAGGGCCTCTCGAAGACGACCGCGTTGGAGGGCGGCCCGCACGGCGTCACCTCCAACTGCATCAACCCCGGCTACGTGCGCACCCCGCTGGTGGAGAAGCAGATCGCCGACCAGGCACGCCTGCACGACATCCCCGAGGACGAGGTGGTCGAGAAGGTCATGCTCACCGAGGCCGCGATCAAGCGCCTGGTGGAGCCCGCCGAGGTCGCGAGCCTCGCGCTGTGGCTGGCGGGCGGCGACTCCGGGATGGTCACCGGCGCGAGCTACACCATGGACGGCGGCTGGAGCGCCCGGTGACCGCACCCGCGCCGGTCTCGGCGCCGGTCGCGGGCGGCACGCTCGCCGGCGGGGTGTGGCATCCCGAGGCCGACGGGATGCCGCTGCTCGCGATCCACGGCATCACCGCCAACCACCTCGCCTGGCAGCTCGTCGCCGATGCCCTCCCGGAGACGCGCGTGATCGCGCCCGACCTGCGCGGCCGCGGCCGAAGCGGACACCTGCCCGGGCCGTACAGGCTGAACGACCACGCCGACGACCTGGTCCGGCTGCTGGATGCGCTGGGCGTCGAGCGTGCGACCGTCGCCGGGCACTCGATGGGCGCGTTCGTGGCGGTGCGTCTCGCCGAGCGTCACCCCGACCGCGCAGACCGGCTCGTGCTGATCGACGGCGGCCTCCCGCTCGCCTGGCCCGCCGGCATCCCGCGCGAGCAGGTCGCGGAGACCGTGCTGGGTCCGGCGCTCGCGCGGCTGCGGCGCACGTTCGCGTCGCCCGAGGAGTACGAGGCGTTCTGGCTGCAGCATCCCGCGATCGGCCCGTGGTGGAACGACGCGGTCGCGGCGTACGTCGCCTACGACCTCGTCGGCGAGGCGCCCGCGCTGCGGTCGAGCGTGAGCGAGGACGCCGTGGCCGTCAACTCGGTGGAACTGTACGGCGAGGACGGCTACACGGAGGCGTTGGAGGGGCTGGTCCTTCCGGTCGACTTCGTCCGGGCGCCGCGCGGCCTGGTCGACGGGCCGCCGCTGTACGCGCCCGAGGTCGTCGCCGAGTGGCGGAGGTGGCTGCCCGCCGCGCGCTTCCACGAGACCGACGACGTGAACCACTACACGATCCTCATGACGGAGCACGGCGTCGAGCAGGTCGTGCCCGCGCTCCGCGGCGCCCCATCCCGCACCGCCGCATCCCGCATCCCCGAACCCGACCCGAAGGAGACCCCGGCATGACCGGTACGCTGCTGCCCGGCATCGACGCCCGCACCGTGCGCACACCCCGCTACACCGCCAACGTCCTGGAGCGACCGGCCGAGGGCGAGCCGACCCGGACCGTGCTGCTCGTGCACGGCAACGTGTCGTCGTCGCTGTTCTGGCAGCCGCTGATGCTGTCGCTCCCGCCCGGGGTTCGGGCTGTGGCGGTCGACCTGCGCGGGTTCGGTGACAGCGAGACACTCCCAGTGGATGCCACCCGCGGCGTCCGCGACTTCTCCGACGACGTCGCCGCCGTCGCCGATGAGCTCGGCCTCGGCCCCGTCCACATCGTCGGCTGGAGCCTCGGCGGCGGCGTGGTGATGCAGCTGCTGCTCGACCGGCCAGACCTTGTGGCCTCCCTGACCCTCGTCTCCACCGTCTCCCCCTACGGCTTCGGCGGCACGGCCGCGGACGGCTCGCTGCTGAATGCCGACGCGTCCGGGACGGGCGGAGGCGGCGCGAACCCGGACTTCGTCGCCCGTCTCGCCGCCGGGGACACCGGCGAGGAGTCCCCGACCTCCCCGCGCGCCGTCTACCGGTCGTCGTACGTCGCCCCCGGCTTCGTCTCGGAGTACGAGGACCTCTGGGTGGAGTCCATGCTGTCCACCGCGACGGGACCCGACAACTACCCGGGTGACGCAGGCCCGTCCGAGCACTGGCCCGGCTTCGCCCCGGGCACCCGCGGCGTGCTCAATACGCTCGCGCCGACCCACTTCGACACCACCGGCATCGTGGACGCGCCAGCCAAGCCGCCCATCCTGTGGATCCACGGCGCGGTGGATGCGATCGTCGGCGACGCCTCCTTCTTCGACCTCAACCAGCTGGGCGCCGCGGGCGTCATCCCGGGCTGGCCGGGCGAGGAGACGGCGCCGCCGCAGCCGATGCTCGCGCAGACCCGCGCCGTGCTCGACCGCTACGCCGCCGCCGGCGGCACGACCCGGGAGGTCGTCTTCGACGACTGCGGCCACTCCCCGCACATCGAGAAGCCGGACGAGTTCCGCGCCGAGCTGCTCGCCTGGATCAGCTGAGGGAGGCTGCGGTGACTTCCACATCAGCGACCCGCACGTAGAGCACGCGATCGTTCCGGGGGAACCGGATGAAGCCGAACCGCTCGTAGAAGGAGGCGGCGCGGTCGTCCTTGGCGTGCACGACGATCGCGCGCATCCCGATGGCCTGCGCCACCCGCGCCGACTGGAGCACAGCGTGCCGCAGAAGAGACACACCCAGCCCCATTCCGGCATAGCGCCGGTCCACGGCGAGCCTGCCGAGCAGGACGACGGGGATCGGGTCGGGCATGTTGCGCGAGAGCCGGCCGGGAGCCTCGCCGCGGGCCAGGGAGCCGGCGGCCAGGCAGTAGAACCCCGCGACCCTGTCGGTCCCGGAGTCGACCGAGACGTAGGTGCGCGACGCCCCGTTCGCGTCGTTGTGCCTCACCCAGGCTCGGAGCCACCGGTCGAGCGCCTCCGAGCCGCAGTCGAACTCGGACACGATGTCACCGGCCTTCAACGGCCGGGGAGCGCAGACGTCAGTCACCGAAGACGCTGGGCCGACGGAACAGGTCGGCCAGTCCGGGCAGCACCTCTGCCGGCCGGTCCAGCTCGGCGCGGAACGCGTCGAAGAGCTCGGCATCCAGCGTCAGCTGATGTTCGCGCCGGATCACCTCGTGAGCGTGCTCGGTCAGTGCGTGGGTGGAGAAGTCCGTCACCGACCGGCCTTCGAGGGCGGCGGCCTGCTCGATGAGCTCCTTCTGCTCACCGGTGACCCGAAGCTCGAGCCTCTTGTCTTTGACGGTCATACGTCACAGTGTACGGCAATCTGCCGTACAGTCACGTCAGGGCGCCCCTGCGCAAGCCCAGCATCCCTTCCACCGCGCGGGCGAGCGCCGGAGCACGGTCGCCGCCGGCACCCCAGCGGACGAGGGCCTGCGCGTTGAGTCCGTCGATCATCCCGAGCAGCTGCCAGGCCGTCTGCGCCGGGTCCTCCACAGTGAACTCCCCGGCTCCGACACCCTCGTGGACGATGCCGAGGATGAGCTCCTGCCAGGCGTCCATCTGCTCGCGGACCGCCGCGGCGAGCGCCTCGTTGCGGCGGCCGAGCGCCCACGCCTCCACCCAGACCAGCGTCACGTCGTCGCGGCTGCCGTCGAGGAGCGTTCGCAGCAGCGCAGCCAGGCGCTCGGTGGGGCCGCCGGCTGCCTCGAGCAGGGTGCGCACCTCGGCGAGCTCGGCACCGACCACGGCGGTGAACGAGGAGGCGACCAGCTCATCCATGGCCGGGTGGTAGTGCGACACGAGCGCGGATGCGACGCCCGCCCGAGCCGCGACCCCGCGCAGCGTGACGGCGGCGAGGCCGTCGGCGAGCGCCAGGTCGCGCGCGGCGGCCGACAGCTCGGCGCGGCGCTCGGCCGGAGGTCGACGGGCGGCTCTTGACATGGTCCGCTCAGTATAGGTACGTTCGGCACGTTATTGATCGAATGATCAACAACTCGACGCAGACCCGCGGAGGACACCGATGACCTGGCGCATGCCCGCAGAGACCGCACCGCACGAGCGCACGTGGATGGCCTTCCCCCGCGCCGGCATCACCCTCGGCGACGACGCGGCGTCCGCCGAGGAGGCCTACGCCTCGTGGACCGCCGTCGCCCACGCGATCGCGGAGCACGAGCCCGTCACGATGGTGGTCGACCCGAGCGAGCGGGAGCGCGCCGCGCGCATGCTCGGCTCGCACGTCGAGCAGGTGGAGGCGCCGCTCGACGAGTTCTGGATGCGCGATTTCGGCCCCACCTTCGTCGTGGACGACGAGCGGCCGGGCGTGCTCGGCGCCGTCGACTGGACCTTCAACGGCTGGGGCGACCCCGAGTGGGCCGAGTGGCACAAATCGGCCGAGATCGCGCGCTTCGTCGCCGAGCGGACCGGCGCCGAGTTGATCAGCTCCCTGCTTGTGAACGAGGGCGGCGGGATCCACGTCGACGGCGAGGGGACGGTGCTGCTCACCGAGACGGTGCAGCTCGACCCGCGGCGCAACCGGTACGCCGACAAGGCCCGGGTGGAGGCGGAACTGGCGCGCACCATCGGCGCGACGCACGCGATCTGGCTGCCCCGCGGCCTCACCCGCGACTACGACGACTTCGGCACCAACGGGCACGTCGACATCGTGGCGACCATCCCCTCCCCCGGCCGGCTGCTGCTGCACACCCAGCGCGACCCCGAGCACCCCGACTTCGCCGTGTCGCGCGAGCTGCACGAACTGCTCGCGGGGACGACGGACGCCGCGGGCCGCCCCTGGGACATCGTCGAGCTCCCCGCCCCGGCGACCCTGCGCGACGAGGAGGGCTTCGTCGACTGGAGCTACGTCAACCACCTCGTCGTCAATGGCGGGATCGTGGCGTGCGGCTTCGGCGAGGCGCGCGCCGACGCGGAGGCGACCGAGATCCTGGAGGCCGTGTATCCCGGCCGGACCGTGACGATGGTGGACTCGCGGCCGATCTTCGCGCGCGGGGGCGGGATCCACTGCATCACCCAGCAGCAGCCGGCGGTGCGGGCATGACCTTCGACGTCGTCGAGACGCCGATCGCCGAGTTGCGGCGGGCGCTGGAGGCCGGCGAGACGACGAGCGTGGAGCTGGTCACCGCGTACCTCGCCCGCATCGACGCCTACGACGCGGCCGGCCCGCGGCTCAACGCGGTCGTCGTGCGCAATCCCGACGCGCTGGCGGAGGCTCGGGCGTCGGATGAACGCCGGGCGCGGGGCGAGACGCTCGGGCCGCTCGACGGCATCCCCTACACCGCCAAAGACAGTTACCTCGCGCGCGGGCTGACCGCGGCGGCGGGATCGCCCGCGTTCGAGCACCTCGTGGCGCAGCGCGACGCGTTCACGATCGAGCGGCTGCGGGCCGGCGGGGCCATCCTGCTCGGACTGACGAACATGCCGCCGATGGCGAACGGTGGGATGCAGCGCGGCGTCTACGGTCGGGCGGAGTCGCCGTACAACGGTGACTACCTGACGGCCGCGTTCGGCTCAGGCTCCTCTAACGGGTCCGGCACGGCGACAGCGGCGAGCTTCGCGGCGTTCGGGCTCGGCGAGGAGACGTGGTCCTCGGGTCGAGCGCCGGCATCCAACAACGCGCTCTGCGCCTACACCCCGTCGCGCGGGGTGATCTCGGTGCGCGGCAACTGGCCGCTGGTGCCGACGATGGACGTCGTGGTGCCGCACACCCGCACGCTGGCCGACCTGCTCGAAGTGCTGGACGTGATCGTGGCCGACGACGCGGAGACGCGGGGCGACTTCTGGCGCGCCCAGCCGTGGGTCCCGTTGCCGCGCGCCTCGGAGGTGCGGCCGGCGTCGTACCCGGCGCTCGCGCAGGGCGCAACGCTCGCAGGGCTGCGCGTCGGCGTCCCGCGGATGTACATCGACGCCGACCCGGAGGCCGGCACCGCCGAGCATCCCGGGATCGGCGGTCCGACCGGCCAGCGGATCGAGACGCGCGCCTCCGTCCTCGCACTGTGGGAGGCCGCCCGGCGCGACCTGGAGGCGGCGGGCGCTACCGTCGTCGAGGTCGACTTCCCGGCCGTGACCAACTACGAAGGCGACCGGCCCGGCGCGCCGACCATCGCGACCCGCGGACTGGTGAGCCCGGAGTTCCTGCGTCGCGAGATCGTCGACCTGTCCGCCTGGGCATGGGACGACTTCCTCGCCGCCAACGGCGACCCCGCACTCAGCACTCTCGCCGACGTCGACGGCGCCCGGATCTTCCCGCAGCCGGAGGGGGCTCTGCCGGACCGCTACGACGGGTTCGAGGACGACATCGCCGACTACCCGGCCTGGGTGCGGGCGCATCCGGGGACGACGCTCACGAGCATCCCGGAGCTGGCGGACGGTCTGCGCGGCCTCGAGGAGACCCGCCGCGTCGACCTGGAGCAGTGGATGGACGCCCTCGGCCTCGACGCCGTCGTCTTCCCGGCCGTGGCCGATGTCGCGCCCGCCGACATGGACGTGAACCCGGCTTCGGCCGACCTCGGCTGGCGCAACGGCGTGTGGGTCGCGAACGGGAACCTCGTGCCGCGGCACCTCGGCATCCCGACCGTGACGGCGCCGATGGGCACGATGCCCGACACCGGGATGCCCGTCGGCCTCACCTTCGCCGGCCGCGCCTACGACGACAATGCCCTGCTCGCCCTCGCCGCCGCCTTCGAGCGCCTCGCCCCGCGCCGCACCGCACCCCCGCGCACCCCGCCCCTCCCCTGACCCGCGCCCCGGCGCCAAGCCATCAGTTCCTGAGTTCTTCGAGCGAATCGCGGGAAAAAGCTCGAAAAACTCAGGAACTGATGGCTGCGGGCGGATCGGTCGCGAGGCGGACGGGGATGGGTCGCGAGGGGGACGCGGCGGCGGTGGACGCGGTGCGAGCGTGGACGGTATGCATGCATCCCGGTCGCGCCTCATCGGCGCCGCGCTCTCCCTCCTGCTCGCCGCGACCCTGGCGGGCTGCTCGACCGCGGAGTCCGGCGCGCTCGCCCAGTCGACGGGCGCGCCGGGACGCATGCCCGCGTCCGCGTCCGGCGACCACGGAGCGGTGAACGACGACGGTCTGACCGACGACGACGGGTACATCGCCGAGGGCTCCTCGCTCCCCCTCGACAGCGACCTGCCTGCCGTCAGCCGCCTCTCCCCCGACCTCCTCACGGCCCTGCAGCGCGCCCAGGCGGCGATGAAGCAGGACGGCGACGGCGCCGACATCACCATCGCCGACGGCTGGCGGTCGGAGCGCTACCAGGAGCACCTCTTCGCCCAGGCGGTCCGCCAGTACGGCAGCGAGGAGGAGGCCGAGAAGTGGGTGAAGCGCGGCGCGGACTCCGCCCACGTGCGCGGCGACGCGGTCGACATCGCCGACGCGGGCGCGATGGACTTCCTGAACCGCTTCGGCAACGAGTGGGGCCTCTGCCAGGTCTACGCGAACGAGGCGTGGCACTTCGAGCTCCGCACGGCCCCGGGCGGAGAATGCCCGGCGCAATCGGCCGACGGCCGGGGCTGACGCGCGGCCGCCGTCAGCAGATCTCGTTGGTGATCTGGGTGGAGGTGCCGACCTGGATCGCCGAGACGGTCCCGCCCGCCCAGACGTCGCGGAACAGGATCCACCGCGACCCGTCACCGATCCCGTAGGTCGGGGCGGCGCCCGCGGTGGTGACCGCAAGCTCCGGATACGCCGCCTGGAGCTCCGCAATGGTCGAACCGATGCCGATCCCGCGCTCGGTGCGCGGAGACTGCGCGATATCGGCGGCGCCGGGTGCGTCGTCGCTGCCCGTCCAGCCCACTCCGACGTGGACCGCGTGCGTGTGGTCGCCGACGCCGCCCCAGGCAGAGGCCTTCAGAGTGTCGGCCAGTCTGTAGGTGTAGGCCGCGCACTGCTCCTCCGGCGCCCCGATCTGCCGGAACGCGGCCAACTCGCCGGGCACGTCGTCGAGCGCGACACCGGCCTTCATCGGGCCGATCCCGTCGAAGGTGACCAGCCACGTCGCCGGGTCGGCCGCATCCACCGTCGGCGTCGGCGAAGGCGTGGGGGTCACCGAACGCGAAACCGTGGGTGCTGGGAGCTGCGCGGGCGTCGTCGAAGCCGTATCCGCATCCGCCACCGCTCCGGTGCACCCCGCCAGTCCCGCAGCCATCGCGACCGCCAGCGCCAGCGCGACGGCGCGCGCTCGTACCGAGATCATGTCTCATTTCCCCCTGCGGTGTGAAACCCGTGGCCGTAGCATAGCGGCGCGCTCAGTAAGCTGGATGCCGTGTCCAAGGTTCTGAGCAGTCTGCCCGTCGGTGAGCGAGTCGGCATCGCGTTCTCGGGGGGTCTCGACACCTCCTGCGCGGTCGCGTGGATGCGTGAGAAGGGGGCCATCCCCTGCACGTACACGGCCGACATCGGCCAGTACGACGAGCCCGACATCGACGCGGTGCCCGGCCGGGCGACCGAGTACGGCGCCGAGCTGGCGCGCCTGGTCGACGCGAGGCGCGCCCTGGTCGAGGAGGGGCTGATCGCGCTGCAGTGCGGCGCTTTCCACATCCGCTCCGCCGGCAAGACGTACTTCAACACCACCCCCCTCGGCCGCGCGGTCACCGGCGTCATGCTGGTGCGCGCCATGATGGAGGACGGCGTCGAGATCTGGGGCGACGGCTCCACCTACAAGGGCAACGACATCGAGCGGTTCTACCGCTACGGCCTGATCGCCAACCCGCGCCTGCGCATCTACAAGCCGTGGCTCGACACCGCGTTCGTGGAGGAGCTGGGCGGCCGCACCGAGATGAGCGAGTGGCTCGTCGCCCGCGGCTTCCCGTACCGCGACCCGAGCGAGAAGGCGTACTCGACCGACGCGAACATCTGGGGCGCCACCCACGAGGCGAAGCGCCTGGAGGAGCTGGACGCGAGCCTCGACATCGTCGACCCGATCATGGGCGTCGCCGCCTGGCGCGACGACGTCCAGGTGGTCCCGGAGACCGTCTCGGTGCGCTTCGAGGCGGGCCGCCCGGTCGCGATCAACGGCGTCGAGTTCGACGACCCGGTCGCCCTGGTGCTCGAGGCCAACGCGATCGGGGGCCGGCACGGCCTCGGCGCCTCCGACCAGATCGAGAACCGCATCATCGAGGCCAAGAGCCGCGGCATCTACGAGGCGCCGGGCATGGCCCTGCTTCACATCGTCTACGAGCGGCTGCTGAACGCCATCCACAACGAGGACACGGTCGCCAACTACCACAACGAGGGCCGCCGCCTCGGCCGCCTGATGTACGAGGGCCGCTGGCTCGACCCGCAGTCGCTCATGCTGCGCGAGTCGCTGCAGCGCTGGGTCGGCTCGGCGATCACCGGAGAGGTGACCCTGCGCCTGCGGCGTGGCGACGACTACACGATCCTCGACACGACCGGTCCCGCGCTCAGCTACCACCCGGAGAAGCTGTCGATGGAGCGCGTCGGCAACTCCGCCTTCGGCCCCGGCGACCGCATCGGCCAGCTGACCATGCGCAACCTCGACATCGCCGACTCCCGCTCCCGCCTGGAGCAGTACGCCGCGGCCGGCCTCATCGGCGGCCCCACCGGCGCCCTGGTCGGCGAGCTGGAGGAGGGTCGCGCCCGCGCGATCCTGGAGGGCGTCGAGCCCGTCGACGAGGAGCTCTCGCGCGACATCGACCTCAGCTCCGAGGGCGCAGCCTTCGACTCCGGGACCGACTGAGCACGTCACGCCCCGACATCCGTACGATGGAGGGGTGGACACGCGTGAGGCGGAGGCCGAGGAGCACCGCCCCGAGAACTGGCCGCTCGGCCGGCTGCTCGGGGCCGCATCCCGTGCCGTCGAGCGCGCCTGGGCGGAGGCGCTCGAGCAGCGCGGGCTGACCCACGCCGGCCTGATCGTGCTGCACCTGCTCGAGCTGGGCTTCGACTCGCAGTCCGACCTCGCCCGGATGGCGCAGGTCGAGCCGCAGACGATGTCGCGCACCGTCGACCGGCTGGAGCGGGAGGGTCTCGTCACCCGGGCGCCCGACCCCGTGGACCGGCGCCGCCACGTGCTCGCGATCACCGACGCCGGCCGCGCCGCGTTCGCCGCCGTGCGCGGGCTGGAGGACGAGGTCTTCCCGCAGGTTGACGACCCGGCCGCCCTGCGCGCCGCCCTGCTGCAGATCGTGTCCGCGCCGCGATGAGCGACCACCGCGTCGCCGTGCTGGTGCTGGAGGGCGCGAAGCCGCTCGACGTCGGCATCCCGGCGCAGGTGTTCTCGCACCGGCCGAGCATGCCGTACGAGGTGCGGGTGTGCGGTCCGTCGCCGGGGCTCGTCACGGGAGGCGACGGTCTGTCGTACCACGTCGCCGAGGGCCTGGAAGCGCTGGAGCAGGCGGACACGGTGTTCGTTCCCGGCTACCGCACCCCGGCGACCACGGAACCGCCCGCGGCCGTCGTCGACGCCCTGCTGGCCGCACACGAACGCGGCGCCCGGCTCGCTGCGATCTCGACGGGCGCCTTCGCGCTGGCGGCGACCGGACTGCTCGACGGCCGCCGGGCGACGACGCACTGGCACTACACCCGGGCGCTGGCGGAACGGCATCCGCTGGTGCGCGTGGACGAGAACGTGCTGTTCGTCGACGAGGGCGACATCCTGACTTCTGCCGGGGCGGCCTCCGGGATCGACCTCTGCCTGCACCTGGTGCGCCGGGACCACGGCGTCGGACTGTCGAACCGGGTGGCCCGGCGGCTGGTCGCCGCGCCGTACCGCAGCGGCGGCCAGGCGCAGTACGTGCCGCGCAGCGTGCCGGAGCCGCTCGGCGACCTGTTCGCCGAGACGAGGGAGTGGGCGCTCGCCCACCTCGCCGAGCCCTTGACCCTCGAGGTGCTCGCCAGGAACGCCAAGGTCTCGGCCCGCACCTTCTCCCGCCGGTTCGTGGAGGACACCGGGTACACCCCGATGCAGTGGGTGCTCCGCGCCCGCGTCGACCTGGCGCGGGAGCTGCTGGAGCGCTCCGACCTGGGCGTCGAGCAGATCGCGGCGCGCGTGGGGCTCGGCACGGGGGCCAACCTGCGGCTGCACTTCCAGCGCATCCTGGGCACGTCCCCGACGGAGTACCGGCACACGTTCTCGGCCTGACCCGCGCGGCTTGCGACATCTTGTCACCACTCGTCGCGGATAACCGCGACAAGTCACCACTCGACGCGCGGACAGTGGGTACGGCGGTGGCTGGATGCTTGCGGAGGGTGGCCGGATGTGTGGCGGGATGCTTGCGGAAGTGGACTCCCGCGCCACTGTCGGGCGCGAGGACGTCGGCGCAGCATGGATGCGGCCCAGAAAGGAAACCCATGACCCGCATCGCCATCAACGGATTCGGCCGCATCGGCCGCAACACCCTCCGCGCCCTCCTGGAGCGCGATTCCGCGCTGGAGGTCGTCGCGATCAACGACCTGACCGCGCCCGCCACGCTCGCCCACCTGCTGAAGTACGACAGCTCGCTCGGCCGCCTCGGCCGCACCGTCGAGGTCGACGGCGACACCCTGGTCGTCGACGGCACGCGCATCCGCGTGCTGGCCGAGCGTGAGCCGGCCGACCTGCCCTGGGCCGAGCTCGGCGTGGATGTGGTGCTCGAGTCCACCGGCCGCTTCACCTCCGCGGAGGCCGCCCGCGCCCACCTGACCGCCGGCGCGAAGCGCGTGCTGGTGAGCGCACCGGCCGACGGCGCCGACGTCACGCTGGCGTACGGCGTGAACACCGACGCCTTCGACGCCGAGAAGCATGTGATCGTCTCCAACGCGTCCTGCACCACCAACGCGCTGGCGCCGCTCGCGAAGGTGCTCGACGACCTCGCCGGCATCGAGCACGGCTTCATGACCACCGTGCACGCCTACACCCAGGAGCAGAACCTGCAGGACGGCCCGCACCGCGACCTGCGCCGCGCCCGCGCGGCCGGCGTCAACATCGTGCCGACGACGACCGGCGCCGCGAAGGCGATCGGGCTGGTGCTCCCGCAGCTCGACGGCAAGCTGTCGGGCGACTCCATCCGGGTGCCCGTGCCGGTCGGCTCCATCGTGGAGCTGAACACGACCGTCGCGCGCGACGTCACCCGCGACGAGGTGCTCGCCGCCTACCGGGCCGCCGCGGACGGGCCGCTCCGCGGCATCCTCGACTACGCCGACGACCCGCTGGTGTCGAGCGACATCACCGGCCAGCCGGCCTCGTCGATCTTCGACGCCGCGCTGACCCGCGTGGACGGCCGGCACATCAAGGTCGTCGCCTGGTACGACAACGAGTGGGGCTTCTCCAACCGGGTGGTCGACACGCTGGAGCTGCTCGCGCGCGCCTAGCGTCTCGGGAGGTGCCCCGCATCAATTGCTGCGGGGCACCTTCACGACCAGACTCGACGGATCGACCCACGTCCGCAAAGCCGACGCGCGGCCGAACAGGTCGCCGTCGAGGTCGACCTCCTGCGGCCGGCTCAGCCGCATCACGAACTCGCGGCCCTTCAGGTAGTTCATCGCCCGCACCTCGCGGTCGGCCCCCATCAGCCGGCGGCCGACCGTGGTGCGGCGGAGGATCCCGTTCTCCCAGAAGATCTTGACCGCGATCTGCACCCAGCCGATGAAGCCCTCCGGTCGCAGCACGACGATGTCGAACTCGCCGTCGTCCACCGCCGCCTCCGGGAGCAGCAGGATGTTGGCCGGCAACGAACCGCAGTTGCCGATCAGGACGGTGTGGGCGCGCACGGAGTGGACGCCCTTCTTGTCGAGCTCGTACCGGAGGCGCAGCTCGTTCCTGTCGCGCAGCACCTTCCCGATCGCCTTCACGTACGCGAGCCAGCCGTGGCGCGCCTTCAAGTCGTCGTCGGTCGCGGCGATCATCTGGGCGTCGATGCCGACACCTGCCATGACGAGGTACGAGTGCTTCCGGGTGGGACCGTCGCCCTCGCGCAGCTCGACGACGCCCACGTCGATCGGCCGGTCGTCGCCGCCGAAGGCCGAGTCAAGCGCGTTCTCGACGTCGTCGAGGGTGAGGTTCAGGTTGCGGGCCAGCAGGTTGCCCGTACCGGAAGGGAGGAGCGCGAGCGGGACGCCGGTTCCCTGCAGCGCCTCGGCGACCGTGCGAACAGTGCCGTCGCCGCCCGCGGCGATCACGACGTCGGCGCCGCGGTCGAGCGCCTCCCGTGCCTGCCCGGCTCCGGGGTCGGCCTCGGTGGTCTCGAGCCACATCGTCTCGCCCCAGCCGTGACGCTGTTCGGCGGCGGCGAGCGCCTCACGGAGGGCCGGCTCGTCCACCTTCACCGGGTTGACGATGATCGCGGCGGTTCTGGTCTGCTCGGGCACCTCCCGACAGTACCGGCGAAGGGGCGGGGCGGGAAGCGGGTCAGCCCTTGCCTTTGCCGGGGCCTCCGCCGTGGCCCTTGCCCGGGCCGCCCTTGTCCTTGCCCTTGTCGCCCGCGGGAGGGCCTGCCGGCTGCTGCGGCTGCTGATCGGACGTGTCCTCCTGCTGCGGCTGCTCCGTCGTCGTGTCGACAGGCGTCACGGTGCTCGGCGGCGCCTGCACGGTCGGTGTCGGCCGCGGGGTCGTGGGGACACTCTGCGGCTCCTCGCTCGCCGGCGCCATCATGCTGCCGAGTGCGAGCGTCGCCGCCACCGCGAAGACGGTGCCCGCGGCGACACCCCCGGCGAGGATGCCGCGGCGACGGCGCCGGGTCGCTGGCAGCAGGCGTGTCCGACCAGTCGCGTCGGCGGCCGCGTCCGGTGCGCCGGCCGCTGCGGATGCCCCGAAGGCCGCACCGCCGACCGCGGCGCCTGCACTTGCACCTGCCCAGGCCGGGTGCACGACGGTGGGCGCCGTGTCGCCGATCGGCACGGTGGCCGCATCGGGCTCCCATCCCGTCAGCTCCGGCGCGAGCTCGCGCGCCATCACAGCGACCTCCAGGGCGCTCGGCCGGAGCCCCGGGTCGCGCGCCGTCATCGCGCCGAGCAGCCCGCGCCAGTCCTCGGGGAGAGAGGCGGGGATGCGCGGGTCGCGCGCCGCGCGGGCGGCCACGGCCTCCACCGGCGTCCCCGGATACTCGCGGACGCCCGTCAGGGCCTCCAGCACCACCAGCCCGAGCGAGTAGATGTCCGCCGACGGTCCCGGCTCCCCGCCGAAGACCTGCTCGGGACTCAGGTAGCCCGCTGTACCGATGACGGTCCCGATCGTCGTGATCCGCTCCGAGCCGACGAGGTGGGCGATGCCGAAGTCGGCGAGCTTCACCACCGGCCGACCGCCCGGCACGCTGGGGTCGGCGAGCAGGATGTTGCCCGGCTTCAGATCGCGGTGCACCATCCCCGCCTCATGCACGACGACGAGCGCCTCCGCGATGCCGGCGAGTACCTCGACCGCGTCCTCCGGGCTCAGCGGGCCGTCCTCCAGCCTCGTGCGGAGGTCTTCGCCGTCCACCAGCTCCATCACCAGGAAGCTCGGGGTGCTGTCGCCGTCGGCGGCGAGATGCGCGTCGTGCAGCCCGACCAGGTGGGGGTGGCTCAGGCGGGCGAGCATCGTGGCCTCGGTGCGCCGCCGCGCGTCGTCCACCGCTGTTCCCTGAGCGAACAGCTTCACGGCGACGTCGCGCTCCAGGCGCCGGTCGAACGCACGGAAGACCGTGGCCATTCCGCCGCGGCCCAGCCGTTCCCGCAGCACATAGCGGTCCAGAAGCACTCGTTCGTCCACCGCGCGAGCATACCCGCGCATCGCGTCGCCGTGAATCCGCCGACAGTCGGGTCCACCCCCGTTGCGCCGACGAGCTCGCAGGGCATGACTAGGAGGAGTGAAGCACGAACCGGAGCAGCCGCGGCCCGACACGGGCGTTCTCGAGGCGCTGCAGGTCTACCGTGCCGCCGAGGCCGCCATGCGCCGCCGCACCGGGGCCGCCATGGGCATCGGGGAGAACGACCTGCTCGCCCTCCGTCTCATCCTCGACAACACCGCCGCCGGCCGGCCCACCTTCGCCAAGGACGTGAGCGCCTACCTGGGCGTCTCCAGCGCCTCCACCACTCTGCTCGTCGACCGTCTGGTACGGGCCGGGTTCCTGGAGCGGCGGCCCAGCCGCACCGACAAACGATCGGTGGAGCTCGTCCCGACGGGAGCCGCGCTCGGCGACACCGGCCCTCTCCTCACCGCGGCGCAGGAGCAGATCGCCGCCGCGACGGCCGAACTCAGCCCCGACGAGGCCGAGACGGTGACCCGGTTCCTCACGAAGATGCGCGAGACGGTCGACCGGATCGCGTCCGAGCGCACTGCTAGGCCGAAACGAACCTGAAGTCAAGGGGATTGCTAGGCAATTGAAGCAGTCGTTTCCTGGATCGTGTCTAGGAAAGGACACTTCTCCATGAACATCCTGCTCATCATCATCGCCATCATCGCGATCATCCTGCTGCTCACCGGAGGCTTCGTGCAGTCGCTGAACTTCCTGCTGTGGGTGGGCATCATCCTGCTCGTCCTGGCCGTGATCGTCTGGCTGGTGCGACTGCTCACCGGGAGCCGACGGGTCTAGGCCCGAAGGGAGGCACGGATGAGTCTCGGCGCTGGAATCTTCCTTGTCGTCATCGGGGCGATCCTCGCGTTCGCCCTCAATCTCCAGGTCGGCTGGATCGATCTGCACCTGGTGGGCTACATCCTGATGGTCGCCGGAGTCATCGGCATCATCATCGGGATCGTGCTGCTCACCCGGCGTCGCACCTCCGTCGCCACCACCCGCACGGCCGTCGATCCTGCGACCGGCGAGCGCGTGACGCGGCGGACGGGCGAGTCGGACGACATCGTCTGACACCCTCCCTCTCGAACGAGGAAGGCCCCGTGCGCGAGCACGGGGCCTTCGTCGTTCTCTCCCGGCGAGGTTCTCTCCGACTGTCACAACTCCTTCGGCGTCGACTGTCCCTGGCCCTCAGCCTTTGGTCGCCTGCGATGATCGTGATGTTGATTCGGTTTCCTTAGCGTGATGCCACGGTTGGCGAAGAATCGCTTGAATGTCTGAAGGTCGAGTTGCGCGTCCTTAGCAGTGCGTCCGACGCCGGATGGGTTGTGCAGAACGATCTGGTCCTGCTCGAACCGGTGGACGAGGACCAGATGGCCGCCCTGGCGAACGTTGGGACGTTCGGGATACCGGATCTCGGAAGAGACGGAGGCGAGGGCGACGTCGCCAGCCCGAACGTACTCGAGGAGGGCTTCCGCCTCGACGTGAGGATGAACGGTCCCCTGAATCGCGAAGTCTTCACGTATCCAGTCGACGAAAGGCGCGTAGTACAGTCCTCGGACGGTTTCAGGTTCGCGGATCAGTGCGTTGTGGCGTTCGGCTCGGCGGATCAGGTCGAACATGGGGATTCGGGCTTTGCTGGAGGACCAGGAGCGAAGCACCATCTGCAGGCAGGCCAGGCCGCAGATGTGGCGAGACCAGAACAGGTATTCCTCTTCGGAGGGATATCCCTCGGTGGACCAGTCGAAGCACTCAGCAGGGTTGGTCCCGTGCTCGATGAGCGGCCGATTGCAGGCGATGTCGCCCCACTGCGATTCGTAGGGGAACAAGCTCATCCGCGATACTCCCGAAGTGAGAGGGTCAGCGGAGTCAACACTGGCTGGATGACCACGAACACCGATGACGCGGCGAGGCTCCAACCGATGCCGACGGTAGCGGTGAGGGCGGCGCCGACGATCGCTCCCACTGGACTCGCTCCCCAACTGGACACCCAAAAGGCGGCCGTACACAGCCACGTCACACCATGAGACTGCCTTGTCGAGCCAGCAGGCTGCAACTCGATAGCGGTCAGCAGAACGCAGAAACGCAGAACGTTACGCAGCTCTCAGCGACGCGAGTCCTCTGAACCGGGGATCACTCCATCGTGTCGAGGATTCCCACCAGGTCCTCGAACGTGGTCAGCGGGTTCAGCACCGCGAAGCGCGTGTTCGGGCGGCCGGCGTGCGAGCTCGGCGTCACGAAGGCGCGCTGCTCCTCCAGCAGCCGCGCCGACCACACGGCGTAGTCCTCCTTGCTCCAGCCCTCGCGCTCGAAGACGACCACCGAGAGCTGCGGCCGGCGCACCAGACGGAAGCCGTCGCGCCCTTCGATCTCGTCGGCGATCCGCTCGGCGAGGCGGATGGACGCGGTGACCGCGTCACGGTAGGCGGCGGCGCCGTGGGAGGCCAGCGAGAACCAGAACGGCAGCCCGCGGGCGCGGCGGGTGAGGTGCGCGGCGTAGTCCGACGGGCTCCACTCGACCGTCTCCGTGAGCGTGTCCAGGTACTCCGCGTGCTGGGTGTGGGCGCGACGGCCGGCCTCCGGGTCGCGGTAGATCAGCGCGCAGGCGTCGAACGGCGCGAACAGCCACTTGTGCGGGTCGACGATGACCGAATCGGCCTCCTCGACCCCCGTGAACCGGTGCCGGGCCAGGGGCGACAGCATGCCGGCGAGACCATAGGCGCCGTCGACGTGCAGCCAGAACGAGAACTCCGACTTCAGGGCCGCGATGGAGGCGATGTCATCGACGATGCCGAAGTTGGTGGAGCCACCGGTCGCGACGACGGCGAACACCGCGTCGCCGTACTCTTCCAGGGCCGAGCGCACCGCGTCCCCGGTGAGGACACCGGACTCGCCGGGCGAGACCGCGACCACGTCCACATCCATCACCCGGGCGGCGGACGAGACCGACGAGTGCGCTTCGGAGCTGCACACGATCACCCAGCGGCCGGACGGGCTGCCCCGATCGGTGCGGGCCGCGTCGCGCGCGGCGACGAGCGCGGAGAGGTTGCCCAGCGTCCCGCCCTGCACGAACACTCCGCCGGAGGTCGGCGGCAGGCCGAACTCGGCGGCGAGCCACGAGAGCACCTGGTTCTCGGCGTAGACCGCCCCGGAGCCCTCGAGCCACGAGCCGCCGTAGACCGCGCTCGCGGAGACGACGAGGTCGAACGCCGTCGCGGCCTTGGTCGGCGCTGTCGGGATGAAGGAGAGGTAGCGCGGGTGGTCCGTCGTGATGCAGGCGGGCGCGAGCACGTGCTCGAACAGCGCCAGTGCGCGCTCGGCGCCGATGCCGCGCTCGGAGACGGTCTGCCCGGCGAGCCTGCGCAGCTCGAATTCCGGCAGCGGCTTGTCGAGCGGCGTGTCCTCGCTCAGGATGCGGCGGCGCGAGTACTCGAGCACCAGATCGACGAGTTCCCGGGTCTCCGGGGTGACCGCGTGCATGCGCTCGGCGGACACGGTGGACTTCTCGGTCATTGAACCTCCCCGACCATGCTCGCACACAGAACCGCGCATCTGTTTGGCCCTGAACGCAGCAAATCGGCGGATTGAACGTTGCGACGCATTATCCGTGCGCGAGTCGTCTCTTGGCGCGCTCGGTCGGAAGCCGCCCCGAGCCCCGGCCCTGCTACGGTCGAGCGGTGAGCGACACCCCCGCAGCCGACATCCCGGTCGACGAGGCCCTCGTCGCACGCCTGCTCGCCGAGCAGCATCCCGACCTCGCCGGCCCGCTGCGTCTGGTGTCGGACGGCTGGGACAACCGGCTCTTCCGCCTCGGCGACGCCCTCGCCGTGCGCATCCCGCGCCGCGAGATCGCCGCTCATCTGATCGAGCACGAGCAGAGGATGCTCCCCGGGATCGCCTCGCGGGTGCGCGTGCGCGTTCCGATCCCGGTGCGCGTCGGCGTTCCGTCGGCGACGTTCCCGTGGCCGTGGAGCGTCGTCGAGTGGTTGGACGGGATCGACGGCGCCTCGGTCGACGCGACCCGTCGCTCCGGCCTCGCCGTGCCGCTTTCGCAGTTCCTCGGCGAGCTCGCCGTCCCTGCACCCGATGCGCCCCGCAACCCCGTCCGCGGCGTCCCGCTGGCAGACCGGCACGACACCGTGAGCCTGCGGCTGCGGTCGCTCGCCGGACGGATGCAGGTCGCCCACCTCGAGCAGGCCTGGCGCGAGGCCCTCGACGCGCCGCGCTGGGACGGCCCGCCGCTGCTGCTCCACGGCGACCTCCACCCGGGCAACCTGCTGCTCGACGCCGACGGCGGCCTCGGCGCCGTGCTCGACTTCGGCGATGTGACCTCCGGCGACCCGGCTACCGACCTCGCGACCGCGTGGCTGACCTTCGACGGGGAGGCGAGGGGGCGGTTCCGGCGCGCCCTCGCGACGCCGCCCGACGCGGCCACCTGGCTTCGGGCGCGCGGCTGGGCGGTCGCCATGGCGTCCGCGCTCGCCACCGCCTCGGACGACAACCCGCGCATGGCCGGCCTCGCCCGGCACGCGCTCGACCAGCTCGGCACGGACGACGGCTGACACGCGAGCGCTCAGGCGGCCGGCTCGTCATCGACGGCGAGGCCGAGCATCCGGAGCTCCTCCTGGGACCTGCCCGCGAGCTTGCGACCCAGCAGCGGGCGCCGGTCGGGGTGCACCTTGAGCCCCTTCGGCCCCCGGGCCAGCGGCTCCTCCCACCCGCGGTAGAGCGCCAGAACGCGGAACACGAAGCCGGCCAGGAAGGCCATCCCGACGCTCAGCCAGTACGGCACGCCCACGCCGTCGAGCACGATCCAGACCAGTCCGGTTCCGACCGCGGTCGCGATGAACCACTCACCGCGCACGAACTGCTTCGGCGTCACCCCGCTGGTGACGTCGATGAGGAACCGCCCTGCGGTCGGCGCTATGACGGCGATCACGAGTGCGCCGAGGATCGGATAGCCGGCCTCCACCGCTTTCTGCGCTCCGATGATGGCGTACCAGGGCAGCGAGAACGAGGTCATGAACTGGAACAGCCCCTCGCGGAACAGCTGGCCTCCGGCGTATGCCACGAAGTAGCCCACGACACCCGCGATGACGCAGAACGCGATGTAGGCAGGGTTCGTGAACGCCGACGGCGGCTCCTCCAGGATCACGTCGCGCGTCACACCGCCCGCGATGCCGCCGATCACGGCCATGAGCACGATCCCGACGAACGTGTAGTTCCGGAAATGATCTGGTCGCCGGGCGAGCAGGGCGCCGTTGAGCGCGTTGGTCGTGGCCGCGATCAGGTCGACGAAGGTGCCTCCGCCGAACAGAGTCCAGGCGCCGAGAGTGAGCTCGGTCGGGTGCATGCCGTCCCCCTCGTCCGCGGCGGAGCGGTGCGCCGCAGGCACACGGTAGCGGGACGGGCGGCCGCGCCGCGAGACAGCATCCGGCAGGCTACAGGCCGCGCTCGTGCGTCGAGCCGATCACCTGCTGGCCGCCCTCGTCGACGGCGATCAGCCCGGTGGAGCTCGCGGCAGCGGCTGCCAGCTTCTCCATCCACTCCCGGTCGAGCGTCGGAGGACGCGAGCCGTGGAAGCGGAAGCGGAGCGGGATCGAGGGATCGATCCAGATGGTCGTCCGGCCGTCGCCGTTGTCCGACGGCTCGCGCCAGCTCAGCGCGAAGGACTCCTTGCGCCGGAGTTTCGAGACGATGACCACCTCGAGGTGTGCAAGCACGCGATCGTCGAAGTCGATCAGCGTGCTGCTGTCGTAGACCAGGTAACCCATGTGCGCCTCCTGCGCTCACGGTACGCCCTGGACGACCGTCGTGAGGTGCGGCGCGGGGCCGGAGAGCCGGTCCCGCGCCGCCAGACGTCAGAGCGGGCGGATGTCGGACGCCTGCAGGCCCTTCGGCCCACGGGTCGTCTCGTACTCGACCTTCTGGTTCTCTTCCAGATTGCGGAATCCGCCGTTCGACTGGATCTCGCTGTAGTGGGCGAAGACGTCGGCCGAGCCGTCATCCGGAGCGATGAAGCCGTACCCCTTCTCCGTGTTGAACCATTTGACGGTGCCTGTTGCCATCGTTTCTTCCTTCGTGTTTCCAAATAGAGGGGCCGCGTGGGCGGCCCCGGGTGACCGCGCTCAGCGCGGACGTGTACAGCCGGATCGGGATGGGCGGGTCCGCGGCGCCGGTGGGGCGGGCGGGCGCTCGTCAGGAGAGAACGGCAGGTCAGGTCCCGCAAGACTACAGGAGATCGGTGGAAACGGGTCAGCCGAGGGGCTGGATCGCCTGCACGACGAGCACGGCGACCGCCACGGACGGCGGCGGAGCGGATGCGGGCGCGGGAACGGTCATCCTCCGATCCCAGCACGGGATCACAGGCCACGGATCGGCCGATCGGATGATTCCGCCCGCTGGGCCAGCGGGCGGAATACGGGTTTACTGGTATTCTCTGAGAGTTTTCTTAGCGGCGCGCGTCCTCCTGGTGGGCGCCTTCGGCCGCACACATAGACGAGGGGGAATCGTGAGCGACCCGACCATGCCCGAGAACGAGCGAGCTGCGGAGGGCGAGACGCCCGCAGCCGAGCCGCAGCCGACGCCGCAGGCCGCACCCGACGCTCAGCCGCAGCCGCAGGCCGCTCCGGAGCAGCCCAACCCGTACGCCGCACCGCAGCCCGGCCCCTACGGCCAGCCGACGGCGGAGAAGAAGAAGCCTGTCGTCCCGCGCTGGGTCTGGTGGGTCATCGGCGGCGCGCTCGCGTTCGCGGTCGTGGTGATCGTTGCGATCGTTCTGCTCGCGAACCTGCTCGGCGGCTCCGGCGCGAAGTCGGTCGCGCAGGAGTACCTCAACGACATCGCCAAGGGCAACGCATCCGCCGCGAACAAGCTCGCCCGGCTCGACGGCGGCGACGAGGACTTCCTGCTGACGGACAAGGTGCTCGGCCAGGCGAAGCGGATCACCGCGCCGACCGCCACCCGCACCCTCAGCAGCCGCAGCTCCGACCTCACCCAGGTGAGCGTCACCTACAAGCTCGCGGGCAAGTCGTACCGCGGGACGATCGAACTCGACAAGGACGACAAGGGCTGGTACGTCAGCCGCGGCCTGACCTACCAGCTGCCGTACGTGTCCTCCAGCATCCCCGGCTACTCCGTCCCGGGTGCGGAGCACTCCATCACCTCCTCCGACTCGGAGGCCATCGCCTACCCGGGCGTTTACACCATCCAGGCGCCGAACAAGTTCTACGAGCTGGCCGGCTCGCCCGTGCTCACCGTGGCCGCCGACACGTACCAGCTGAAGGACCTGAAGCTGACGCCGTCGCAGACCTACCTCGACGAGGTGCAGAAGCAGGTGGACGCGCACTACGCCGAGTGCGCCGCCAAGACCTCGTACTACGACGTCGAGGACTGCGGGATCGAGCTGAGCTACCCGAGCAACATCGCCGTCTCCTCGTCGACCGTCGCCGTGAAGGTGGACGAGTCGCCCAAGGTGGCCATCGACGACGCCGACTCGTACTACCAGTTCAAGATCGGCCCGGGGAAGTTCTCCGCGGTCATCACCGGCAAGGACTTCAGCGGCAACCCCGCGACGGAGAACCTGACCGGCGCCGCCGGCTACATCAGCGCCGACATCAAGATCGACGACGACAAGGTCGTGGTCACCTTCAACTGAGGCGACCCGCCCCGCGCGCAAACGAAGGAGTCCCCGGCCGATCCGGCCGGGGACTCCTTCGCTATCCGGGTGGACTCAGCTCCACTGCGCGCGGATGAGCTTCTTGTTCACGAACTCGTCCGCGCCGAAGCGGCCCAGCTCACGGCCCGAACCGGAGCGCTTCACGCCGCCGAAGGGCAGCTCGGCGCCGTCGGCCAGCACGACGTTCACGAAGACCATGCCGGCCTCGATCTTGTCGGCGACCCGCTCCGCCTGGTCCCTGTCCGTCGTGTAGAGGTACGAGCCGAGGCCGAACGGGGTGTCGTTGGCGATGCGCACCGCGTCGTCCTCGTCCTTCGCGCGGAACACCTGCGCGACCGGGCCGAAGAACTCCTCCTTCGACGCCGGGTTCTCCGGGCTCACGTCGGTGAGAACGGTCGTCTCGAAGAACGCGCCGCTGCGGCCGCCGCCGCGCACCAGCGTTGCGCCGTTCTCGACCGCGCGCTTGACCTGCTCGTCGAGGTTCTCCGCCGCCTTCAGCGAGGAGAGCGGGCCGAGGGCGGAGTCCTCGCTGGTCGGGTCGGACGCCTCCACCTCGGCGAGCTTCTCGGTGAACTTGGAGAGGAAGGAGTCGTACAGGTCGTCGATCACCACGAACCGCTTCGCCGCGTTGCAGGACTGGCCGCTGTTGTCGAGGCGCGCGTCCACCGCGTTCTGCACCGCCGCGTCCAGGTCGTCGGTGGAGAGCAGGATGAACGGGTCGGAGCCGCCAAGCTCGAGCACGACCTTCTTGAGGTTGCGGCCGGCGATCTCGGCGACCTTCGCTCCTGCACGCTCCGAGCCGGTGAGCGAGACACCCTGAACGCGCGGGTCCGCGATGACCGTCTCGATCTGCGGGTGGCTCGCGTAGATGTTGACGTACGCGCCCTCCGGGAAGCCGGCGTCGAGGAAGATCCGCTGGATGGCGGCGGCCGACTCCGGGCACTGCTCCGCGTGCTTGAGCAGGATGGTGTTGCCGATGACCAGGTTCGGTCCGGCGAAGCGCGCGACCTGGTAGTACGGGAAGTTCCACGGCATGATCCCGAGCAGCACCCCGAGCGGGGAGCGCCGCACGACGGCCGACCCCTCCCCGTCGAGCAGCTGGATCGGCTCGTCCTTCAGGAACTCGTCCGCGTGGTCCGCGTAGTACTCGTAGATGGCTCCGGCGAAGTCGACCTCGCCGAGCGCCTGCTCGACCGGCTTGCCCATCTCGAGCACGATGATGTCGGCGAGCTCCTGGCGCCGCTCGACGTGCAGTTCGCCGACGCGGCGGATCAGCGCCGCCCGCTCCTGCACCGACGTGGACCGCGACCAGGTGCGGAACGCGTGGTCGGCCGAGGCGATCGCGGCCTGCAGGTCGGCGTCGCTGATGGTGTCGAAGGTCTTGACCGTCTCGCCGGTGGCGGGGTTGGTCACGGCGTAGCTCATGTCGCTCCTCTTCTTCGCTGAAACGGGACTGGCCCAGCTTCGAGAATACGAGGTCGGACCCTGCCGTGTCTCGACATCTCGTCTACGGCTCCCTGGCGGGGTGGACACGGCGTACAGCCGTGGAGGCATCCTGAGCCTCCCCTCAGAACGATTGCATTAACGCAAGCGAAGCGTTCAATGGGCGCTGACCGAGGGAGGAAACGTGGTGAGACGCGCACGGAGAGCACACCGCCCGGTGCGGACCGCGCCGAAGGGACCCGTCCACGGGATCGACCGATTCGTACGGGATGTGGAGACCGGCCGCTTCGAGCGGTCGCTGTCCGGGCTGACCGCGGTCGGGTCGCTGGTGACGGCCGGCGAGATCTACTTCGAGCACGACAAGGCCAGCTTCGGCAACCCGTGGATGTGGGCGCCGGTCGTGCTCGGCCCTGTCGGGGCCATCGCCGGCGTCGCGGGCGTCTTCAGCCGGCGCGCGGCGAAGACGCTGCTCCCCGTCGCCGCCGCGACCATCGTCGCGAACGGGCTGCAGGGCACCTACCTCCACGCCCGCGGCATCGGCCAGAAGCCGGGCGGCTGGCGCAACCTCCGCTACAACCTGGAGATGGGGCCGCCGCTCCTCGCGCCGCTGCTGGTGACGATGGTCGGAGGGATGGGCCTTCTCGCCGCGATCCTGAGGCGCGAGAAGTGAGCACCCCGCCGGTCGAGCGCGGGACGAGCGTGCCGGTCCGCTTCCCCGGCTTCCGCGTGCTCGACCAGGCCCGGCACTGGGACGACGCGACGCGCGCGGTCGTCCTCGGGCGGGTGGGCCGGCCCGCAGACATCCGCTTTTTCGACCTGGCGGAGCAGGCCGCGGCGACCGCGCTCTTCGACGAGCTGCTCGACCAGCAGGGCGAGCACCGCGTCCCCATCACCGCGATGGTGGACGCCCGCCTCGCCGAGAGCCAGACGGACGGCTGGCATTACGACACCATGCCGGCCGACGGAGAAGCCTGGCACGAGACCCTCGCGGCGCTCGACGCCGACGCGCGGAAGGCGCACGGCACGACGTTCGCCGCCCTCGACCGGGCCTCCCGTCACGCCCTGCTCGAGACGATCAGGACCGGCGACGGCGACTGGCACGGCCTCCACCGCGGCCAGGTCTGGAGCCTCTGGACGCGCTACGCCTGCACCGCCTTCTACAGCCACCCGGACGCCTGGGACGAGATCGGCTTCGACGGTCCCGCCTACCCGCGCGGCTACAAGAACCTCGGCGTCGGCAAGCGCGAGCCGTTCGAGGTGGAGGACGCGCATCCCGCCGAGCTGCCCGCCACCCGGGTCCGGGGCGGGTCATGAGCGCGACCGTGCGCGAGCGCAACGCCTCCGCCTGGCTGCTCACCCCGGACGGGTCCCGAACCCGGCCCGACCTGCTCGACGGGATGCGGCGCTTCGCCGACACGGACGAGGTCGACATCGCGATCGTCGGCTGCGGCGCGGGCGGGTCCGTACTGCTGCAGCGGCTCGCGCGCGCCGGCTGGAGCGCGGTCGCCTTCGATGCGGGACCGTTCTGGGATCCGGAGCGCGACTGGGTGAGCGACGAGGCGGGCTCCCACCACCTGTACTGGACCGAGCCGCGCCAGATCGGCGGAGGCGACCCGGTGCCCCTCGGCTCGAACAACTCCGGCCGCGGCGTCGGAGGGTCGATGGTGCACTACGCCGGGTACGTGCCGCGGTTCCACCCGAGCGACTTCCGCACGCGCAGCACCGACGGCGTCGGCGCGGACTGGCCGATCGCGTACGACGACCTCGCGCCGTTCTACTCCGACATCGAGAACGAGCTCCCGGTCGCCGGCGAGGACTGGCCCTGGGGCGACCCGCACACGTACCCGCACACCGCCCATCCCGTCTCCGGCAACGGAGAGACCTTCCTGCGCGGGGCGGAGGCGGCGGGCATCACCGCTAAGGTGGGCCCCGTCGCTATCACCAACGGCCGCTTCGGCCATCGGCCGCACTGCATCTACCGCGGGTTCTGCCTGCAGGGGTGCAAGGTCAACGCCAAGGCGTCGCCGCTCATCACGCACCTACCCGACGCGCTCGACCACGGCGCCGAGATCCGTGCGGACAGCATGGTCACCTCCATCGAGGTCGACGAGCGCACCGGAAGCGCGACCGGCGTCCACTACCTCCGTGACGGCGTCCCGCGATTCCAGCGGGCCCGCATGGTCGCGGTGGCCGGCTACTCGATCGAGACGCCGCGGCTGCTGCTCAACTCGCGCTCACGGCGCTTCCCCGACGGCCTGTGCAACGACTTCGATCAGGTCGGCCGCTACCTCATGGTGCAGGGAGCACCGCAGACGGCGGGCCGGTTCCCGGACGAGGTGCGGATGTGGAAGGCGCCGCCGCCGGAGGTCAGCACGGAGGACTTCTATGAGACCGACCCGGGCAAGCCGTACAAGCGCGGGTACTCCATCCAGACCGTGTCCCCGCTCCCGATCACCTGGGCGGAGCACGTGATGGCGCAGGGGCACTGGGGCGCCGACCTGCGGCGCTACATGAGCGACTACGTCCACTGGGCCTGCCTCGGGGCGCTGTGCGAGTTCCTCCCGCAACCCGGCAACCGGGTGACGCTCGCCGACGAGACCGACCGGTACGGCCTCCCGGTCGCCCACTTCTCGTACACCCAGTGCGACAACGACCGCGCTCTCGCGAAGGCCGCCCAAGCGACCATGGAGCGCATCCTGGAGGCCGCCGGCGCCCAGGAGACCATGACCGTGCAGCGGTACGCGCACCTCGTGGGCGGTGCACGCATGGCTTCGACCGAGAGGGAAGGGGTTGTGGACGCCGATTGCCGGACGTTCGCTGTCCCCAACCTGCTCATCACCGACGGGAGCGTGCTGCCGACCCAGGGCAGCGCCAACCCCGCCCTCACCATCATGTCCGTCGCGGCACGCGCGGCGGAGCGGCTCATCCAGCGCCCGGAGCGGTGATCCCCGCGGTGCGCAACGCGAAGGAGACAAGAGAATGGCACAGACGGTCAGCGAGTTCGTGATCGCGCGGCTCCGCGAGTGGGGCGTGCGCCGCGTGTTCGGCTACCCCGGCGACGGCATCGGCGAGTTCGACGGGATGCTCGGCAAGGCGGAGCGCGCGGGCGAGGGACTGGAGTACATCCGGCCGACGCACGAGGAGATCTGTGCGTTCATGGCGACCGCGCACGCCAAGTTCACCGGAGAGGTCGGCGTCTGCATCGCCACCTCCAGTCCCGGCGGCTTCCACATGATGAACGGCCTCTACGACGCCAAGATGGACAACCAGCCGGTGGTCGCCATCGTCGGCCAGCAGGGGCTGAACGCGTTCGGGACGTTCAACCAGCAGGAGAGCAACCTCGAGCAGGCGTTCGCGGACGTCGCCGAGTACGTGCAGACGATCGTCTCGCCCGAGCAGGCGCAGGCCGTCGTCGACACGGCGTTCCGCACCGCGATCACCCGCAAGCAGCCGTGCGTCGTCATCCTCCCGCACGACGTGCAGGGGCAGAAGATGGCGGAGCCGGGCGCCGAGATGTGGGTGTCGCGGTCGAGCGCGGTCGCGCCGTCGACCGAGATCTCCCCACCCGCCGCCCAGCTGCACGCCGCGGCCGAGCTCATCAACGCCGGCGAGCGCGTCACGTTCCTGGTCGGGGCGGGGGCGGACGGCGCCACGGAGGAGGTGCTCCAGGCCGCCCGGCTGACAGGGGCGGGGATCATCACCACCCTGCGCGGCAAGCAGGTCGTGTCGGGCGACGTCCCGTTCCACACGCAGCAGGTCGGGCTCCTCGGCTCGCGCGCCAGCTACGACCAGATGCAGGAGTGCGACACGCTCGTGCTGCTCGGCACCAACTACCCGTACGGGCAGTTCCTGCCGAAGACCGGACAGGCGCGCGCCGTCCAGATCGACCTCCGGCCGGAGCAGCTCGGGCTGCGGTACCCGACCGAGGTGAGCATTTGGGCCGACGTGAAGACCGCGCTCGCCGGGCTGCTCCCCCTGCTCACGCAGAAGGCCGACCTGTCCTGGCAGGAGAAGGTGGCCGGGAACATGCGCGACTGGGACGCCGAGCTGGCGGCCCAGGCCGAGAACCACTTCGACGACGGGGTGAACCCGAGGACGGTGTACGCCGAGCTGAACAAGCGCCTCCCCGCTGGCGCCATCGTCACCTGCGACGCGGGCACGACCGCCGACTGGTACGGCCAGTACATCCGGCTGCGCGACGGCATGCGCGGCGACCTCTCCGGCCGCCTCGCCAGCATGCTCGCCGCCATGCCGTACGCGGAGGCCGCCAAGTTCGCCTACCCCGACCGCACGGTGGTGTGCACCATCGGCGACGGCGCGTTCCAGATGCTCGGCATGAACGAGCTGATCACGCTCAAGAAGTATCTGGCGCGCTTCGACGACCCGACCTTCGTGGTGCTCGTGCTGCACAACGACGACCTCAGCCAGGTCTCGTGGGAGATGCGGACCGAGGACGGCAACCCGGTCTGGTCCACCTCGCAGGAGGTCGAGTCGGTCGACTACGCCGGCTGGGCACGGCTGCTGGGCTTCGAGGGCATCACCGTGACCTCAGACGACCAGATCGGGGCCGCCTGGGACGCCGCCCTCTCGCATCGCGGCGTGACCGTGATCGACGCCCACACCGGCAAGAACGTCCCACCGCTGCCGCCGCACATCACCTACGAGTTCGCGAAGAACACCGGCCTCGCCCTGCTGAAGGGCGACCCGGATGGCATCGGCGCGATCAAGGATTCCGCGACGTCGCTCATCACAGAGGGGGTCGAGCGGGTGAAGGACGCGCTTCACATCGACCGCGACCACGACGGCGATGAGAAGTGACGCGGATGCGGCCATCCGGTCGGTCGCGGTCGACGCGTTCCAGGTCCCGACCGCGACCGGCGGGCGTCAGCGCCCGGAGAGCGACGGCACCATCACCTGGAGCAGCACCGGCCTGATCGTCGTGCGTCTGAGCGCCGGCGACGGGACCGGGCTCGGCTACGCGCACGCACCCGCGGCGGCGCTCGGCATCGTGCGCGACCTGCTCTGTCCCGCCATCGCCGGAGTGGACGTGCGCGACACCGAGCGCCTCTTCTGGGCGATGGCGCGGGCGGTGCGCAACGCCGGCTGGCCTGGCGTGTGCGCGAGCGCGATCTCCGCCGTCGACATCGCCGTGCACGACCTGGCCGCGCGCCTCGCCGGCGTTCCGCTCGTGCAGTACCTGGGCGGCGCGCACGACTCCGTGCCGGCGTACGGCAGCGGCGGGTTCACCGACTACACCGACGCCGAGCTGACCGACCAGCTGGGCTCCTGGGCGCAGCACGGGCTGCGAGCCGTGAAGCTGAAGGTCGGTTCGCATCCCGAGGACGACCCGCGCCGGGTGGCGCTTGCGCGCGAGGCGGTCGGGGGCGGCGTGGAGCTGTTCGTCGACGCCAACGGCGCCTACGAGCGCAAGCAGGCCCTGGGCCTCGCGGAGGGGTTCGCCGACCTCGGCGTCACCTGGTTCGAGGAGCCCGTGTCGAGCGACGACCGCGCCGGCCTGCGACTGCTGCGCGACCGGATGCCGGCCCCGATCCGTGTAGCCGCCGGCGAGTACGCGTACACACCCTCCGCGTTCCGCGATCTGCTCGTCGGCGGCTGCGTCGACGTGCTGCAGGCCGACGCCACCCGCTGCGGCATCACCGGCTTCCGTGCGGCCGCAGCCCTTGCGCGCGCCTTCGGGGTCCCCCTGAGCGCGCATACCGCTCCCGCCCTGCACGCCTCCGTCGGCGCCGCCTTCGACGGCGTGATCAACGTCGAGTACTTCCATGACCACGCCCGCATCGTCGGCGCCTTCTTCGACGGCGTCCCCGCCCTGCGGAACGGCGACCTGGTGCCGGATCGTTCGGTCCCCGGCCACGGCCTGACCCTGCGGGAGGCGGACGCCGCCCCGTACCGCGTGGATGCGGTCTCCGTCGACCTCGGCCCGCAGGTGTCGCGCACTCGCACGGCGTCGGGTTCGCGATAGAAAGGACCCGTGACCGACGACGAGCCCATCGGAGCAGCCCTCCGCGCGGCGGACGTGCTGATGCGGGTGGCCGCCCGGTCCGTGATGGAGGTCGACCACATCGTCACCTCGCCGCAGCTGCGCATCCTGGTCCGCATCGCCACGCGCGGGCCGCAGACCCCGGGCGACATCGCCACCGAGCTCGGCGTGCACCCCTCCAACGCGACCCGCACCGCCGAGAAGCTGGTGCGAGCCGGCCTGATCGAACGCCAGTCGAACCCCGACGACCGCCGCTACGTGCGCCTCACCCTCACCCCCGAAGGCGAGCGGCTCGTCGAGCGCGTCATCCAGCACCGCCGCGACGCGATCGCCGCCGTGCTTCAGGCCATGCCGGGCGACGAACGCGCCGCGGCCGCCCGCGCCTTCGACGCGTTCGCCCGCGCTGCGGGCGTGGAGCCGTCGGACGACGGCCGGTTCACGCTGGCGCTGCACGACGTGAAGAGCGCCTGACGCCGCCTTGCCGGGCTCCTTACGGGAATGCCCTGTTCGAGCCCGTGCGTGATCTGATCATCACGCAGCGCTTTCGCGTGACCCCGGGCGATTCGACAATGGCAGGTTGATCCCGGTGGGGCGACTACGGTTGCCGGCCTGTGCCTCTGGCGCCGCGCCTCCTCGCTCGGATCTCGCCTATCGCTGGAAGCAATCCGAACGTGATGAACACCGCTGCAAAGAAGAAGCACGAAATCGCGCCAAAATAGAGCTGCGTCCAGCTCCGCGGGTCACGCAGTGTTGAATATTCCGGATCGTCCGGGGAGTAGAAGACCAGGCTCGCAGCGCCTCCCTTGATGTCGCCGCACCCGCCGCCATACCTCGTTTTGACCTGGTGGGTCACACCGTCCACTGAGTACCGGTAGCTCACCGAACAAGACCTGCCTCTGCCAGCGCGCCGTTCGGAGGCGCTCTCCACCCAGCCGTCGGTCGTTGAAGTCATCGTACGAGCATCGTCAAGCGCTGCGACGAAGCCTCCGACGCCGCCGACGAAGAAGAAGACACCGACGGCAGCGAAACACAACATCACCCAGAGAGGGGGATCACCCTTCGTCCGTCGCCGGCTCCGCGATCGCTGCGTGTTCAAAAGAGGTACTCCGTCCCACTCGTAGAGAGCGCCAGAGTCCTCGGATACCCGCCGTTGAGTTCCCCCCTGAGAGCCCTATGACAGACGCGGCCAACCGACACGGGACGCTCTCATCCAGAAGGATCGGTGTGCCTCGCTGCTCACTATCTGTCGACCTAAAAGACGGCAGGAATACAACCGGATGACGCCACAGACGGAAACCCTCAGCAATCCGTCAGAACACCTCCCGACACCAGCCGTTGCCGGGAAGACTCGCCCTCCACTAAATCCGGGCGATTCAGTTGAACTCCTAACCTGTAGTCGCGAGCGCCGCACGCCCGAGTCGTTGAGGCAATATCACATGGCATGTGTGCGATCGAAGACGGCTAGATAGTCCTTGGGCAGCCTCAGCCGGCAATACTGATCAGCAACCGCCAGTGCCTTCTCAACCGAACCCGGGTCATTGTTCACGGATAGCGGTTGGCCGAGGAGGGTAATCAGGGAAGCGTTTCCCGGAAGCTGGAGCGCCATACCGAAGACATGGGTCGTTTCGTCAATGGTCGCGCTGAACGTGAATGCCTCATACAGGACAAACGTCATGCGCCCCGCGCTCGGGCTCACAGTAAGAACGTTGCCCTTCACTCCAAGTACCATCTCAACGAAATTGGCCAATTGGTCAACATCGGCGAACTTCTCCATGATCAGTGTCCTTTCTTCGGGTAAGCAGTCATGGCCTCGGGATCCCACCGATAGTCGTTCATGGTCAAGTCTTGAGAGCACCCAGCCATTCATCGGGGCCCTGCGTGAAACGGACGATCTGCCCTCGCGTACTCGCTTCGCCAAGAAAAGGCTGTTGCAGAGTTTGTAGGTGACCCGCCGGGCTGAGACGCTCCACGAACCCGGACAGGGCGTCGCACTTGGCTCAATTCGAATCGCGATGTTCTCGCGGAAGAGGACTCGTTATTCGGCTTCGTTCACAGCTTCGGTCGACTCAACCGAGGACGAACCGCGACGTAACCCCTGAGCCGGGTCTATTCGGACCCCCACGCCGCCGCGGCCCGCGTCAAATCGGTGGCCGCTATCTCCTCGGGATCGAACGCACCGTCCATCGTCGCGGCGATCGGGAACCTAACCGTCCTCGCGTCGGGGCTGCTCTACGCCATCACCATGAAGTGCGGCTTGCCCTCGGGATCGAGCGCCGACTCCCGGATCTCTTCCGGAGTCAGGCCGACGTAATGAGAAAACTTCACTAAATCTACATCCACCCCGCATCGCACGACAGGCTCGCCAGTGTGATGGAGTTCATATTCCTCGAGCTCTCTGATGGCGAACCCCGGGGCCACTTTGTCGTTGGTGACGGGGATCGACACGACGAGCAATCGCGGAAGGCGCCTCAGCTCGCGGAGACTGTTGCAGAAGTGGTACGTGAGGAACTTCTCCATGTCTTCGAGCAAAGGTGGGGAGAAGATGAGTCGCTCCTTCGTCTCGGCGCGCTGCGCGTTGCTGAGCACCAGACGGTCGCCAACAATGCGGAGATAGTCCCGAATCTCAGCACCGGTGTCAGCGAAGACCCACGCGTCAAACTTCTCGTAGAAAGCTCCCCCGAAATCTGCAGGGACGGCGACCTCATTCACCCGGTCGACCATGGCTTGTACTTCCGCGAAGGTGAGACTCATTTGCCGCCACCTCCAGGAACGAGGACTCCCTTTTCAAGCAGTTCCTGTACGAGCACGTAATCTCCGTCCCGGTCGCGGATGAGGATTTGTTCTGCCCCGCCGTCGCGAGCCGGTCGTGGCTATGTATCCGTTTGCGTGTCGCGCCACCGGCGTGTCTGCTCAAACACGTATTCGTAAGCCTCACCCAGCGTTCCGACAAACTGTTGGCCATCATCTCCCGATGCACGATAGAAGTCATCCCGGTCGCCCGAGACCCAAATCTCATACAGACCATCCTTGGCTGGTACGAAATTTGATACGCGCAAGGCCAAATCAGCTGAGTCTTTCGAGAGTCGGATAAGGCTCTCGGCCACCCTCTGCGAGTAGCCGAGATCCGACATTCTTTGGATGTATTCTTCGCGGTTCACCGAATCTCCTTCAAATAACCTTGTCCGACAAGTTTCTGGATACCGCCGGGGAACCGGTACTGCGTACCATGACCCGGTTGCTCGAATCCGGGTGCGATCTCACCCATGCGGACGTTGTCCGGCAAGGGCTTGATGACCTCGTAGCGCACAACCGTTGTATTGTCTGCCAGGCGATCAGGGGGTAATGACAGCTGGTCGAACGTTGTTCCGGGTGGGGCCGCGAAGTCCCCGTCAATGGGCCTACCGGCTTCATTCCTGAAGGTAATGCGCTCGAGTTTGTCGCCGGGGACGAGGTCTGCAGGTTTCGATACGCCATTGGTGAAACCGTTCGTGTGTGGCGGGTCGTCGGGCCAGTTCCATCGGGGCCGTCCTTCGCTGTCGAAACCGTTAAGGTACTTCTCGAGGAAGCGGTCCCAGCCGAGTCCTCCGGTGGGGTCGTAGCCGGGAAGGTTCTTTGCTCGTGTTGCGTCTATCAGCTCGTTCTTCAGAGCTTGGACCTCAACAACGGTCCGGCTGACGGCACCGGGGACTCGGACAGGCCCCACGTCGGGAAGGTGTCTCCCGGGTTGCGAGAGACCCTTGGCGAGTTCGCCTGCTTTCCCGACCATGCCGGCGGCGCGTCCGGCTTTGGCGAAGGCGGCGCTGGGGATGATCAGGGCGGCGGCCTCGCCGACGATCTGCCCGCCCGTGTACCAGTCACCGGAGACCACCTTCGCGCCGGTGTCGACCAGTTGGTTCCATAACGCGTCCCGGACGGCCTGATCGGTGATCAGCGCCGAGACCCCGGCAACGGTGTCTTTCACACTGAACTGCGCCATCCCGGTGAGAGCATGCCCGGCACCGGAGATCAGGCCACCGGTGAACGGGGACACTGCGGCGACCGGTTTGGCCAGGTTGGTGTCGATCCAGGTAGCGGCCATTCCGGCGAGATTGAGCTCTTTCCCGGTGGTGGCGATGGAGTAGTGGTTGATGCCGTTGTTGATCCCCCCGACCACCATCGCCGCACCCAACCCCGTCAACAGGAGCGAGGACCCGGCAGTAAACGGGGTCAGCCCGAGACCGATCACGGTGACCACGGCGCCGGCGAGGATCTGCAGCCCGTCCCAGAGCAGGTCCCACCCGGCCTGCTCCCGACGCGCCTTCTCCGCCGCCTCCAGGTCGTCCCGGAACCCCTCGAACGCCTTCGTCCACCCCTTCGAAGCGGCATCCTGGTTCTGCTTGCAGTACTCCACCATCCCCGAGGTCAGCGCACCCAACCCCTGCGCGGTCAGCTGGAAGCTCCCGGAGTGATAGGTGCGGCCCCGGCCGGCGGTGAGCGAGCCGACGTTGCTCACGACCCGTTCGAGCTCGGCGATCAGCTCCCGCACCTGCGCGAACCCGTGATCGGAGGCCTCATACGCCTCCCACGACTCCTTCAGCCCCGTCGCGGTCGCGTGCATCCGATCCAGATCATCCACACACCGCTCCGCCGCCGACGCGCCGGCCCCACCCAACGACACTAGATGCGAGGCGTCCCCGGAGATCGCCCGCAACTCGGCTGCGATCCCGCGCATCGCCCCGATCCCGGAGTTCAACTGGGCAAGGTGCGCCTCCAACTCGTCCCGCACCAGCCGGAAGTTCCCACCCGCATCCACCTGCGCATACCCGGCCCAATACACCCCGACCGCGGTCTGGAACGTCGACAACGCGATCATCAGCGACTGCAGGATCGGCCCATGCACCTCCCGGATATACGCCCGCATCGCATCAGCGCCCTGGCCACTGATCTTCTCCGACCCAGCCAACGCCCCCAAACCCTGCGCCAGCTGCGACACCGCCTCCAACCGACGCGCCAAACCACCCTGCAACCGCGGCGACGACGCCTGCCACGCATCCGCCGAAAACTCCACCACACTCACCGCTTGGCGTCCTCACGGTCCTGCACTTCGATGTTGACGCCGAAGTTGTCGAACTCGTGCGCGTCCTTCTGCGCCAGCCCGCCATACGTTGCGACCAGGCTGGACAGCGCCGCGTAGATCTCGGACACGGTCTTAGCACCGGGGACGTTCATAGGCTGCTCCCGGACCCAGCCGTCCTTGATGCCGGCTACATGGGAGGTCAAGGTGGAGACCTTTCTCGTCTCCTCGTGATAGCCCTCGTGAATACTTCTTGTCGTTGCCAACTCAAACTCCGTTTCTGCTCAACACGCATTCAGGTCAGCGCGACAGCGAACGCCTGCGCCGAAAGGTCCGGGTGCTCGATCGCGTTGATCGAAAACGCCAGAGCGCGCTGCTTGGCTTTGCAGTCCCCAATCGCCTGACCGATCTGTTCGCCGATCTTCGAATGGCTCGACTTGGCCGAGTGGAAGTCGTCTGTGAACCGCTTCCGCTTCTGGCCCGCCCACAGGGCAGCACCGGCGTTCTCGTACTTGTCGACGTTGAACCCGTCTACCGTGTCCTTGACCTTCTGGAGCCTGCCGATGACGTCCTCCAGCTCCAGGATGCGGCCGAGCGTCTGCAGGTCACTCATCGTCGTCCTCAAGATCGCGGACGCTTGCGAAGAGGTCCTCAGCATCGGTAAGGGCCGGGGTCGGCGGGACCAGCGCCACAGACTTGGGCTCACTCTCCCGCTGCGCCTGGAACTGTGCGTACGCGTCGTTGAGGATCTCGACCACCAACTCGTCGGCGTCGTCCGTGTATCCCTCTTGAACGACCTTGAGGACGTCGCGGTGATCGAAGTAGGCGACGTTCGCGTCGATCATGCCCTCCGGATACAGAAAAGCCCCATAGTCGTAGAAGACGTTCTCCACGACCGAGCCACGCGATACGATCAGCAGCTTCTTCACCGACCCCTTCAGGATGACGACGCTGCCCAAGGGCAAGAACGGCCGCTTCTCGTCATGCGCCTGCTGTTTCGCTGTCATTTCTTCTTTCCTTTGCTCCGTAGCTCGCTGAAGGGGTCTTTCGGGTCAGTCACCGATGCGGCGGGCACACTCTCGGCCGGCGTTTGCGGCGCCGCCGACGCGGGCCGTCCCGGCTTGGAGAGGTCGATCGTCAGGTCCGGTTCGGGAGGCGGTGGCTGCTTCGCAGGTGGCGACTTGGCGACCTCGAGCAGCTTCTTGGCGAGTGCCGCGTCGTCCGGGCTCTCGTAACCGCGGTGGACGACCTCCGCGATCCGCGGCTGCTTGACGACGATTTCTTTCACGTCGGGCATCGCGCCGTGCGGGTGCGGCACACACTTGTAGCCGGCGAGGAACCCCTCCTCCAGCTTCTGAAAGCCCCGCGCGATCACGATGTACAGGCCGTCGTCGTCTTCGATCTTGACGGCGCTCCCCAACGGCAGGAGCTGGGGATCCTTGCTCATTCCGTACCCCCCTTCGCGCGCGGGAGTCTGACCTTCTCGAAGGTGCTCCCGCCCCGGAGCACCAAGAACGGCTCCTCCATTCGCGGCTCGGGCTCGTACGAACTGCCCATCCCTCGCACCAGGGGACTGTCGTAGGCGCGTGCACCGACCAGACCGGCGAACTTCAGCTCCCTGAGGACCTTCGGAACCGCGTCGTACGACTTGGCGATGTAGTCATGGCGGCTGAAGATCATGAAATCCAGCCCCGCCTTCGACGTCTTCTTCAGCGCGAGAGCGAAGTCCTCCACCTTGACGCCCGACTTGGCGATGAAGTCGGCGAGGTTCGCGACGACGAGCACCATCGGGGTTCCCCGCATCTTCTGCTTGTAGAGCGCCAGGTAGGCGACGATCCCAGCGACGACCTGGTTGGCGTCGGCCTGGCTCGTGATGCGGCTGAAGTTCGCTGGCAGCGCCGTCCTCTCGATCGTCTCCTCGAAGGAGTCGTCGAAGTCGACGATCAGGAACTCCCTCTTCGCCCGGGCCCCCTGGGCCAGCAGCACCTGTTGGAAGAGGAGCTCCTGGTCGTCGTCGCGGGCGGCGAACAGGAAGAACGGCTGCGAACCTGGAAGGAAACCGACCGGTGCGGTCGTCTCCTTCGACAGGCCGAGGGCTACGCCGCCGGCGTCTTCGAGGTCCGCGACGGATGCGGCCTCCCCGAATGCCTCCGTCGTCAACTCCGCCGGCACCATCGGGATGCGCTCCGGCCGCGCGCCCGTCCACGCCGCCGCCATTCCGGCGACCTCACGCTCGAGCGCGTCCAGCACCGCCGCGTCGTCGTCGCCCTCGCAGGGGAGGAAGAACTGGATCGCGGTGGGGGCCTCCAGCTGGAGCTGGCCGCGGCCGAGGATCTCGCTCTGCACGACCCGGTCGCGGCCGAAGAGCGTCCCGACGTCGTTCTCGTCGTTCAGGTAGAGCGCGATCGTGTTCGGGATGTTGCTGCTCATGTTCATCCGGATGGAACCTGCCCGGTTCGCGGTGAGCACCAGGTAGACGCCCAATGCCGCGCCCTCGCGCAGCACCTGGATGAGCTGGGTGTCGATGGCCTCCTTGCGCTTGTCCTGCGCGAGCGCGTCGTACCCGTCGAGGACGTTCAGCAGCGTCGGGAGCGACTCGCCCGTCTTCGCCTCGTACTGGGCGAGGGTCGCGACCCCTGCCGAGCGCAGGCGGCGCTTGCGTCCGGCGAGCTCTGCGGCGATCCGGTCCATCGCCTTCTGCAGCTTCTCCTCCTCTTCCAGCGTCACGAGGTCCGCGACGTGCGGGAGCGGCGCCAGGGGCAGCAGGCCGTTGTTGCCGAAATCGAGCAGCAGCACGTGCAGCCGCTCCGGCGTGCTCTGCCTGGCGAGGTTCAGCACCATGGTCTGCAGCAGGGTCGACGCCCCGTAGCCGGGGCTGCCGAAGACGGCGGTATGGCCGGCATCCTCGAGAGCGAACCGGTACACCTCCTGGGCCTGACGGCTGGGGATGTCCAGCAGGCCGAGCGGGACTCCGTCCCCGTCCCCGACGGGAGGGGACGCCAGCCGGGTCCCGAGCGGCGGCAGCCACGGCTTGTCGGGGAGCACGGCACCGGCCGCGCGAGCCACCTCTGCGATGTGGTTCACGACCGCGGTCAGCTCGGTCACCGTCTCCGTCCGGGTTTCCTCCAGCGCCTCGTCGCCCGAGAGGTCTCGGGTCCACAGGTCGTACTGGCCGAAACCGTTGATGAGGTAGATGCGCTCGTCGACCGTCTCGGCATCCGTCCTGTCGGGTTCGTAGGCCGCGCCCGACCACGCCGACTGGAAGAGCTCGTAGATCTCGTTGTTGCCGACCTGCAGGTACGCCCGCCCCGGCTCGACGATGCTCGCCGCATCCGGCGTCTTGATGATCTCGTTCGAGTCGGAGACGTCGGCGACCTTGAGGGCGAGCTTGAACCGGCTGTTGGACCAGATCTGGTCGTTGACCACGCCGCTCGGCTTCTGGGTCGCCAGGATGAGGTGCACGCCGAGCGACCGGCCGATGCGGGCGGTCGACACCAGCTCGTCCATGAACTCCGGCTGGTTCGCCTTCAGCTCGGCGAACTCGTCGGAGACCAGGAACAGGTGCGGGAGCGGCTTCGAAGGATAGGCCCGTCCGTCCGCGCGGGCCGCCTCGGCCCTCCCCCGCTTGTAGAGCCGGGTGTAGCCGTTGATGTGGTTGACCTCGAACTGCGCGAAGAGCCGCTGACGCTTCTGGAGTTCCGCGCGGATCGAGGCGAGGGCCCGGGCGGACGCAGCGCCGTCGAGGTTCGTGATCGACCCCAGGAGGTGCGGGAGGCCGGCGAGCATGTTGGCCATGCCGCCGCCCTTGAAGTCGATCGGCAGGAAGCCGACATCCTCCGGGGGGAAGTTGACGGCGAGGGAGAGCAGGAACGACTGGACGATCTCCGACTTGCCGGAACCGGTGGTGCCCGCGACGAGGCCGTGCGGGCCGTGGGCGCGCTCGTGCAGGTTGAGTTCGACGATGTCGTCCTTCCCCCGGAGACCGAGCGGGACCGCCAGGGTCTTCGAGGTGTCCGCAGCGCCCCACCGATCAGCGACGCCGAGGTCGGCGACCTTGGTCGCGCCGTACAGTTCGAGGAAGGTGACGGCGGTGGGCACGGCGTTCTTCTGCACCTCGACGTGGCGCAGGTTGGCGAGTCTTCGCACAGCCCGCTCGAGGCCATCCGGCGTCGGGTACGGGATGAACCGCCGGTCGACGTACGCTCCCTCGTCGTTGACCAGCGTTCCCGCGCTTCTGTTCGCGTACTCGGCGAGGGCCGTCACGGTCTCGGGGAGCAGCTTCCGGTCCTCGGTGCACCAGACGACCGTCACGCCCAGCGCGCTCAGGTCCTCGGCCAGGTACTCGTTGATCCCGTGACCGGCCAGGTGGGAGCCGTCGAGCACCGTGAACACGTAGTGCGGCGAGAAGGCCGGCTTCTCCCTCCCCGCCTGTCGGAGGGACTGCCTCCGCTGCGCCAGGATCTGCGTGAAGCTGTTGAGCACCATGTCGCGCGTCCTCGCGTCGTGCACGAGCCCACGGACGTTCAGCCACTGGAGGCTGAAGTGCGGGAGGAACCGCCACCGCCGCCAGTCGGCGCGATACGACTCCTCCGAGACCAGCGCGATCAGGTTCAGGTCCCGGTAGGAGTGGAAGACGGCGGCCTGGAACAGGAGATTCTGTGCCGCGACCGCCACCGTGTCGCCCGTTCCGACCAGGCCCACGGTCTGCGTGCGCAGCTTCACCGGGACCGGAACGCTCCGCTGAGTAGCGAAGCGTTCGGCCAGGCCGGTCACCCGCCGGGCATCCGCGTCGTCGTCGCGCTCGTCGACGTCGGCCGTCACGGTGACCGCCGAAGGCGCGTCGCCGGTCCCGAGGGAGACCTGGAGGAAATCCTTGTTCTGCGCCAGCCGCTCGTAGATGCGCGGGTCGTAGCGGTCGACCAGCTCCACCAGCGCCGCGGGGCTCGGCGAGGCATAGTCGAGCACCTCCCTATCCCGCGAGGCGCTCCGGGAGAGCGAGGCGACGACGTTCAGCAGGTAGCGCTCGTACTCGCCTCGCCTGGCCCTGTCGCGCTTGCGCCGCTCGCGTCGCTCGCCGAGGAACTGCGACAGGGTGAAGGCCGCTGTCAGCACACTCAGGATGCCCATTCCCATCATGAGCAGCGGGTTGCGGCCGGAGACCACGCTCGTGACCACCCCGACCGCGACCATGCCGAGAGGGGGGAGCAGGGCCTTCAGGATGCTGTTCTTGTCCGGCTTCTCCGGCGGATCGATCTTCTGGATGCGGACCGTGTCGGACGGGGGCTCCGCCGTGATGCGCGGGCTCCGCCGGTAGTCGGGGAAGTCGGGCGGGAACTCCGCCGCCTGCTCCTGGTGCAGGAACGTCGCCGGCATCAACTCGACCGCATCCGAGAAGGACGTCAAGCGCCACTGCCCTGGACGCTTCTCCAGCAGATAACGGGCGGTGAGGACGGCGTCGCCGACCGTCGCGGAGTGGACCGCACCGCCCGCCGGGACGCGTCGGCCGGCGAAGTACAGGTGGTCGCCGAAGGGCGCGAGGGTGAGCTCGTCGCCGCGGACGACCACCGTGCCCGCCCCCTTCACCCGGGCGGCTGCCGCGCCGGTGTCGCCCAGTACGAAGGACGCCCCTCGGTCGAAGACGACATGTCGGGTCTCGGCGCTGCGGGCGTCCACCACCAGCAGCGTGCGTCCGTCGAGCTCCGTGACGCCGGTCGGGACGACGACGCCATTGACGAACAGCCGGTCGCCGACCACCCCGAGGGCGAGGCCCTCGCAGACGGCGGAGGGGCGGTGCGCCGTCAAGGCGATGCGGCTGAGCTCGTCGTCCAGGACGTAGACGGTGAAGAGCACGTCCGCCGGCTGGAGGCGATCGTCGACCAGCCGGAGGTCGTCGTCCTCGAGGAGGTCCTCGCCGAACGGCGCCGTGGTCGCGCCGGTCATGGCGTGCCCTCCAGTCGCGCGCTCAGTTCCTCGATCTTCGCGGCGTACTCCCCCAGCAGCTTCTGCTTCTGCGCGCCGTCCATCGCGGTGTCGAGCTTCGTCGCCTGGTGCAGGTCGGTGTAGGCGAGCAGGGTGAGCTGGTCGTCGCCGACGTTCTGCGCGAGGTTCAGCGCTCGCTCCAGGTCGCCGCGCCCGAGCGAGATCCAGTAGTCGAGCGTGTTGTCGTCGGTCTTCGTCGAGATGTTGTTGAGCACCGCGTCCTTCTGGGCGGCCGAGAGATCGGCCAGCTTGACGGAGCTCACGGCGAGGACGTACCGTGCGGCCTTCGGCAGTTCGGCGGCGGGATACTCGCTCAGGTCGGCCAGCGTCCGGCCGTAGTCGCCGATCACGAAGCTGGACTGGGCTGCGATGATCGCCTCCTGCTTCGGGATCGCGACCGCGTAGGACGACCACGTGAACCACCCGAGCACGAGCGCCACAATGAGGGCCGCCGCACCGAGCGCCGTCGTGAGGCGGTACCGCCGTCGCGGCAGGTTCACCGTGCGGCGTGCGGCGTCGCGGGCTTCCGCGTCGGCCTCGGCGTCGATGAGAGCGACGACCTCGTCGACCGTCTCGCACGCGACGACCCGCTCGCTGAGGGGGTCGCGCACCGCGACGGCGCCGTCGACGAGCTTCTCGAAGGGCAGCCGGGGATGCAGGATGCTCAACACGAGCGCCTTGTATCCGCGCAAGAAGAGCTCGTGGTCGAAGCTCATCGGAGCGAGGAAGCCTGTGAGGCCCGAGTGGATGGCCGTGGCCCCCGCCCCCGTCAGGACGATGTTCTCCGGATGGAGGAAGGGCACCGCGAACCCCTCCGCCGCCGTACGCACGGCGGCGAGCCGCTGGGCCGTCTGAAGCCTCGCCAGCCGGGTCTTCGCCTCGGCCGCGGCCTCTCGGACGGTGCGTGCCCCCGCCGGTACGGCATAGGCGAGCGCGGCCTGGTACTCCTCCGGGCAGTCGTCGGCCACCGTCACGTGCTGCCGGACCACCTCGATCGCCGCCGTCCGGATCTGGGCACCGGTCAGCAGGACGGTCACGCGCTCGCCGGCGCGTTCGAACACCAGGGTATCCCGCCCGTCGAAAAGTCTCATTCCGCGCTCCTCACGTTATCGGTATCCCAGTATAGGACTGACATACTGCGCTCTGAATTACTATTGTAGAGGCTTGATGACCGCTCGACCTCGGAGGTACGGTGCTGAAGAAGCTCCTGATCGGACTGGCGACCTTTGGCCTGGCCGGCCTTCTGATCGCCTCGGCGGGTTCCGTCGGGCGTTCCGGCGAGGCGGTGCGCACGGGTACGCCGACGATCGCCCTGGTCAACGAGGACGAGGCCTCCACCTTCAACGGGGACGAATACCTCTTCGGCGGGGAGTTCGTGCGTCTCGTCTCGAACGACAATCGCTACAACTGGCAGGTGGTGTCCCGCGGCGTGGCCGAGAAGGCGTATGCGGATGAAGCGGTCAGCGCCGTCATCCTCCTGCCGCGGTCCTTCTCGCGCGACCTGCTGACCATGCAGGACATCGACCCGACCAGGGCGGTCGTCGACTACCGGATCGCCGCGGGCGACCAGCTGACCGAGCAGCGCCTCAGGAACGCCATCTCAAGCATCCTGCGCGACTTCAACGCGCGCGTCGTCGAGATGTACTTCGCGAGCGTGGCCGGCAACATCGCGAACGCGCAGGCCGGGATGGCCGCCGTCGTCGGGCGCTACTCGAAGCTCGTCGGCACACTGGCCGGCGACCTCCAGCCGGAAGTCGTCAAGACCGGTGAAGGCCACAAGCAGAGCGAGAGTCTCGCTCAGCTCCTGCGCTCGATGAACTCCGCCTGGATCCAGGCGCAGAACGGCTTCACCACGGCGACCACCGGAACCCTCACCTCGATCAGTGGCTCGCTCGCCGCGCGCCAGCCGGAGCTCTCGGGCTACTTCTCGCTCCAGGAGCAGCTCGCCAGGACGAACGTGCTCAACGGCAACGGCGCCATCGCCGATCAGGCGGCGTCGGACAAGGACTACTACCGCCAGGCGTTCGAGGAGCACATCGCTGTGCTGCGGTCCGGCGACGGAGGGTGGTCCGGATTCGATGGCCTGTCGTCCGTGGATGCGGGCGGAGCGCCGACCGGCGCGCTCGCCGAGCTCCAGAGGACGGTGGCGGAATACGATGCCCTCGCGAGCGAGTACGCCGCCGAGATCGCGGGGTTCACCTCGTCGCTCGCGTCGCAGAGGGACGCTCTCGAGGCATCCTCCGGCCGGCTCGCCGAGCTGGCCACCCGGCTGTTCTCCGAGTACTTCGGCATCGTGCTCACCGTCGACGGCTCGAACTACGCCGAGATCGACCCGTCGGCCGTCTCGACGGACGCGCTCGCGCGGACGGCACTCGCCCAGAAGGTCGCCAACACCTTCGCGAGCTCGTCGACGAATGAGTCCCTCACCGCGTACGAGCAGGAACTCGCGGCGCTCGTGTCGCGCATCTCCACCGACCCGGCGGCATCCACGCGGCTGTTCGGAGCGCTGCAGTCCGCAACCGACTTCGACCCGGCACCGGTCGCGAGCCGCCTCGAGCTGATCGGGCGATACGCGGCCGTCAACGACATCGACGGCCCGACGCTCACCATCGTGCCCACCGCCGAGCCAGCCACCGGGCAGACGGTGACCAAGACGCTGCCGGTCACCGTACCCGCGGGCGAGAGGCACCAAGTCGAGATCCAGGTCCCGGAGGCCCTTTCGCCGTCGGATGTGACGGTGACCGTCGCGTCCCCCACCGGCTCTGAGCCGGGCGGAGTCCGGACGACGATCGATCAGGCGAACGACATCGCGACCGTCGACAACAGGCAGGGAACCGGTCCGCTCACGATCGAACTCGCCTTTGCCGTCGATCTCCACGATCTCGCCGGGGACGCGCGCCTGGAGTACACGGCGAAGAACATCGATGACGCGGGCGCGCACGCCGACGCCCACAGCCTGGGAAGCGACCGGTACCTGCTCGTACCCGCGAGCCCCGCGGCCGGCACGGTCGCCGCCGACTACCAGGCCACGACCTCGTACCTCGCCGACATCGCGACGGCGGCCAACCTGCTGCGTTTCCTCTACGGCGCTCCCGGTGAGAGCGAGGCTGCGTTCAGCTCCAGCGTGCTCGCGAGCGGGGAGTTCCGTGACCACAGCGCCGACTCGGTCCACCAGCGCTACGGTGCCGTCGATGCGGCCACGGCGGAGAGCCTGCTCCACGACGATGACGTGAGCGCCTACCGGGCGCTCGGGATCGAGAACCTCCGTGCAGTGCTCGGCCAGCTCGGCACGGTGATCGCCACGCGCGCCGCGATCGACGAGGACATCGAACGGCTCTCTAGGCTGCGCCTGGAGCCGTCCTACTTCACCAGCACGCTTCGGCAGTTGGAAGCCTGGTACGCCGCGGCGCGCACGAGCATCGACGCGGCGCCTGCTCTCTGGGCGGAGAAGTCGAACAGCGTCATCCGGCTCAGCACCGTCCCGTGGGCCGGCCAGAAGCCCGGGCTGTCGGAGCTGTACCTCGACGACGAGACCGGTCCGGCACTCTACGAGGCACTCTCCCGGCTCGTCGAATCGTCCAGCCGAAACGCGGAGGCCGTCGCCGCCGGCGCACGCCTCATCGAGGACAATTCCGCCCGATTCGACGACCTCATCGCCGGCGTGCAGCGTACGCAGGCGGAGACCGACGCCCTGCTCGGCGTCATGGACGGGACCATCGCCGCCGACAACGCCGGCGTCGCACAGAGTGGGGAGTTCAGCAGTCGATTCTCGACCGTGCTCGCCAACACCCGGGCGAACGGAGCGGACCCGGCGAAGATCTACCAGGCCTTCGCGAGTCCCGTCACGGTCAAGGACACCACTCCCGCCGCCAAGGCGGAGCACGGCACCGGCTTCGACTACCGGTGGATCGCGGTCTTCGTTGCCGGGTCGCTCATCGGCGGCCTTGTCGCGGCACTCGTGGCACGGAGGAATCGCCGCCCAGCACGGACGCGAGGGTGAGGGGGAGCGGCTCGCGCCGATAGTCGGGACCGCCCGGCGAGGCTCGGGAGGCACGCCGACGCGTCAGGCGTGACCGCCCTCGCGGGTGACGGCGACCACGTCGAAGACGTCGCCGTCACCGATCGGGAACTCGCCGATGACGTCGAAGTCGCCGAGCGCGATCGGTTTGTCCTTCGGGCGCAGGCTCCATTCCTGGGGCATGCGGATGCCGCGATCTGTGAGCACGGCGCCGATCAGTTCGGCGAGCCGTGCGAGCGTCACCGCGGTCGGGACGCGCAGATCGAGTTGCTGGCCATTGAGTTCGAGACTGATGTCGATGTGCCGGTCAGGCATGTCCGCTCGCTTTCCGTGACGCCATCTTGAGGCCGAGGAACGCAGCCAGTCCCGTGAGCGGGACGGCCGCCCCGATCAGGACGAACAGCCAGAGATCCACGTCCTGGGCGGCGCTGTCGCGAGCGGCACTCGGGATGACCTGGTGGGAGTAGTCCTGGAACAGGCGGCCACGCGTCGTAGCGAACGCGTCGGACACCGACGTGCTCCGCCCTGGCTCGAAGGCGAGCTTGTCAGCGGCGCGCGCCACTGCGGCTGCCGACCGCTTCGTCTGCAGAGCGCGCTCCTGAACCTCGGCGAGGAACAGTCGGCTCGCGATGGGGAACTCCGCCGATGGTCCGGCGCTGACCCCCTCGTTGGTGATGACCTCCGGGAGCAGGTGGAGGCTGCCGTCGCCGGGGCCCCCGGTCCCGGTCTCCGCGACGGCGCCGGTCGCCGTGCCGGCGGGCAGGCCGAGGCCCCCAGCGATGCTGAGGGCCACGACCGCCGCCCGCACGCGACGGGCCGACCGCTCAGAAGCCGAAGCTCTGGGCATCCTGCGCATCGCGCTCCGCAACCGTGTCGGCGTACGAGTTGAGCTGCGTGTGGATGCTCTCGAGCAGCTGCTCGAACTGCTGCACGTTCTTGTAGAGCTGGTCGTACTGGGTCAGGTACGCCTCGAACGCCGCGCCCTTCCACTCCTCGGCGATGGTGCTGTTCATGCTGTTGACCTTCTGCACCGCGGACTCGATCTCATCCTTGGCCGTGAGGTACACCTTCGCCTGGCTCTTCAGCTGCTCGGGAGTGACACTGATAATCGCCATAATGGAACCTTTCCTCTCGAACTCATGTTCCGATGCAGAATATCGTCCGGTCGCTCGCGCCCGCGGCCGCCTGACCGCAATGGGTATGCAAAGAGCTCCTGAGTTCTTCGACCGAATCGCAAGAGAAGGTCGAAGAACTCAGGAGCTCTGAGCGCGGGAAGGGCCTTACTGCGCCAGGGTGAGGAGCAGGTCGTCGCCGGGCGCGGTAGGCACGAACTCCGCCTCGATCTCGGCGCGGCCGAGCAGCTCGTTCATGCGGCGCTGACGGTGCTTCGGGATGAGCGTGACGACGGTGCCCTGCTTGCCGGCGCGGCCGGTGCGGCCGGAGCGGTGCAGGTAGGTCTTGTACTCGTCCGGAGCGTCGGCCTGGATGACCAGGTCGATGTCGTCGACGTGGATGCCGCGGGCGGCGACATCCGTCGCCACCAGCACGTTCACCCGTCCGCTGGTGAGCTGCGCCAGGTTGCGCGTGCGGCGCGACTGGTTCAGGTCGCCGTGCAGGCTGACGGCGGGGATGCCCGCGTCCTCCAGCTGATCGGCGAGCATCTCGGCGAAGGCGCGGGTGCGGGCGAAGACCAGGGTCTTACCGTCGCGGTCGGCCAGCTGCTCGATGATCGCGCCCTTGTCGCGGTGCTCGATCACCAGCACTCGGTGGTCGATGGTGGAGGACGCCTGGTCCTCGCCGGCGACCTCGTGCACGGCCGGGTCGACGAGGAACTCGTCGACCAGCTGCGCGACACCCGAGTCGAGCGTGGCCGAGAAGAGCAGCTTCTGGCCGCCCTCTGCGGTGTGGCGCAGGATGCGCTGCACCGGCTCGAGGAAGCCCAGGTCGCACATGTGGTCGGCCTCGTCGAGCACGGTGATGACGACCTCGCTGAGGTCGAGTCGGCCCTGCTCCACGAGGTCCTCGATGCGGCCCGGGGTGCCGATCACGATGTCGACGCCGCGCTGCAGCGCGCCCACCTGGCGGCCCTGCGGCACGCCGCCGTAGATCTGGGTGGTGAAGAGGCCGACGCTGCGGGCGATCGGCTGCACCGTGCGGTCGATCTGGAGCGCGAGCTCACGGGTCGGGGCGAGGATCAGCGCGCGCGGGGCACGGCCCAGCTGGCGCTTTCCGCCCGACTTGCCGGACTCGGCCCAGAGCTGCATGAGCCGCTCGGCGAGCGGAGCGCCGAAGGCGATGGTCTTGCCGGAGCCGGTGCGGCCGCGGCCGAGCACGTCCTTGCCCGCGAGCACGTCGGGGGCGGTGGCCGCCTGGATGGGGAACGGCTTGTCGGCGCCGAGTTCTGCAAGGGCGCGGACGATGTTGCCACCGAGGCCCAGGTCGCCGAAGGTCACGCCGTCGACGTCCTCCGCCTGGATCGCCTCCGCCTCGAGCCGCTCGAGCACGACATCGTCGGTCGGCTGGAAGGCCGGCTTCTCGTCGCGCGACGGGTAGAAGGACGAGTCGCGACGGGGACGCTCGGCACCGTCGTCGAAGGAACGACGCGGACGGTCGGCCCGGTCGTCGAACGAACGACGCGGACGGTCGGCCCGGTCATCGAACGAACGACGCGGACGGTCGGCCCGGTCATCGAACGAACGACGCGGACGCTCGGCACGATCGTCGAACTGACGACGCGGACGGTCGTCGTACTCGCGACGCGGACGCTCGGTACGGTCGCCGGCATCGCGGCGGGGACGCTCGGCACGGTCATCGAACTGACGACGAGGGCGGTCGTCGTACTCGCGACGCGGACGCTCGGCACGGTCATCGAACGAACGACGCGGACGGTCGTCGAACTCGCGACGCGGACGCTCGGCACGGTCGCCCGCATCGCGGCGCGGACGCTCCGACCGGTCCTCGAACCGCCGCTGCGGACGGTCGTCGTAGTCGCGGCGCGGACGCTCCGAACGGTCGTCGAACGAGCGGCGAGGGCGGTCGGCACGGTCGTCGTACTCGCGGCGCGGACGGTCGTCGCGCTCGCGGCGGGGCGCCCGCTCCTCCCACACGCGCTCGGTGCGGCGGGCGTCCTTGCCGCGGGGCTCCCAGTTGGGACGCTCGCCGCGGCCACGGCCGCCGGCCGCGCTCTCGTCACGGGCGCCGTAGACGGCACGGCCGCGCGCGGCGCGGTCCTCCGCGTTCCAGCGCGCTTTCTTGGGCGCAGCGGTCTCCTCGGCGCGGTAGCCGCGGTGCTTCGGGCTCCGCTGGCCGCCCTTGGGGGCGCCGCCGCGGGAGGGCTGCGATCGTCGGTCTTTGTTGTATCCGGGCATGGATGTGCTTCCTGGGTTGGTCTAGAGTGCGCGGCGGCACGCCGAAACGTACCGAATGAATCCCGGGCGAACTGTGTCCGGGGCCGTTCACGATTGATGTGATCCACACCGCCGATCGGGTGCGGAACCGGCCCACTTGACTGACAAACCCATCCGCGCGGCAGGCGCGGTGTCAAGAGCCGACTGGTCTACCTTACCGGATGGATGCTGAGAACGGGCTGCCGATCTCCCTCGGCCTGCGCGGCACCCCGGGGTATACAGGGACGTATGAGCTCTGCATCCGCCGAACACGTCGACGCCGTCGTCGTCGGATCCGGCCCCAACGGACTGTCCGCCGCGGTCACGCTCGCCCGGGCCGGCCTCTCCGTGCGGGTCTACGAGCGCAACGCGACCGTGGGCGGCGGGCTGCGCACCGAGGAGCTGACCCTGCCCGGCTTCCGGCACGACGTCTGCTCCGCGGTGCACCCGCTGGCCTTCGCCTCCGGGTTCTTCCGCCGTTTCGGGCTGAGCCGGAGGGTGCCCTTCGTCGTGCCGACCGCCTCGTACGGCACGCCCCTCGACGGCGACAGAGTCGCGATGGCCTACCTCGACCTGGAGCGCACGGTCGACGGCCTCGGCGTCGACGGCCCCGCCTGGCGCTCGCTGCTCGGTCCGCTGGTGGAGCACGCTGACGCCGTGGCGCAGTTCACCGGGTCGGCGCTGCTGCAGGTGCCGCGGCATCCCCTCGTCGCGGCCCGCTTCGGGCTGACCGCGCTCGCGGAGGGCGGCCCGTGGTGGGGGCTCCGGTTCCGCACCGAGGCGCCCGGCGCGCTGCTCGCGGGCGTGTTCGCGCATACGACGCTCGCGCTGCCGAGCGTCGCGGGCGCTGCGGCGGGCCTCACCCTGGCGACGTACGCTCACGCTCGCGGGTGGCCCGTCCCGGTCGGCGGGAGCCAGTCGATCGCCGACGCGATGGTCGCCGACATCGAGGCGCACGGCGGCGAGGTGGTGACCGGGACGCCGGTGGAGTCGCTGGCCGAGCTGCCGGAGTCGCGCGTCGTGGTGTTCGACACCCATGTGGCGGATGCGGCGCGCCTGGCGGGCGACCGCCTCGCGCCGGGCTACCTGCGCCGCGCGAGCCGGTTCCGCGACGGCAACGGCGTCTTCAAGGCCGACTTCGCCCTCGCAGGCCCGGTTCCGTGGAGCAACCCGGAGCTGTTCGAGACCGCGACCGTTCACCTGGGTGGCAGTCGCAGGTCCATCGCCGCCGCCGAGAACGCGGTCGCCGCGGGGCGCGAGAGCGACCCGCCGTACGTGCTGGTGTCGCAGCCGTCGCTGTTCGACGGGACGCGCGCACCAGCAGGCAAGCACGTGCTGTGGACCTACACGCACGTGCCACGCGGTTCGACCGAGGACCGCACCGAGGCGATCATCCGGCGCATCGAGCAGTTCGCGCCGGGCTTCCGCGACCTCATCCTCGGCACCTCGACCATGACGGCCGTGCAGATGGAGCAGCACAACCCGAACTACCACGGCGGCGACATCTCCGCCGGTTCGCCCGACTTCGCACAACTCGTCGCACGGCCGGTGCTCTCGTCCGACCCGTGGCGGATGCCGGGCCACGGTCTCTACCTGGCCTCCGCCTCGGCCGCGCCGGGTCCCGGTGTGCACGGGCTGGGCGGCTACTACGCGGCCCGCAGCGCGCTCCGCCACACGTTCGGCGTCACGCGGATGCCCGACCTCTCCCCCGCGCCGGACCAGGTCGCCGCGCCGCCCGCGTCGTTCCCCATCCCCGACTCCATCACGCCGCCGACCCTCCGGGAGCCCTGAATGTCCGTCAACGTCCGCCGCATGGCCTGCACCCCGGAGCAGGTCTTCTCCGTCCTCGCCGACCCGTGGGTCTACCCGACCTGGGTGGTGGGGGCGTCCCGGCTCCGCGCGGCTGACAGCAGGTACCCGTCGACCGGTTCGCGACTCCACCACTCGGTCGGGGTCTGGCCTCTCGTGCTCAACGACGAGACCAGGGTCGACGAGTGGGACCCGCCGCGCCGCATGGTGCTCGAGGCGAAGACGCGCCCCGCCGGAACGGAGCGGGTGATCATCGAGGCGCGGCCGCGCGGGGGCGGATGCGTCGTCCGGATGGAGGAGTTCCCGAGCTCGGGTCCGGTCGCGCTCATTCCGGAGGCGATCGCCGACGCGATCCTGCACGTCCGCAACCGGGAGAGCCTGCGGCGCCTGGAGTGGGTGGCGCGAGGGCGCGCCGCCTCCTGACGACGCGCCCTCGACCGCTGCAGTGGCCCCGGCCGCTAAGCCGACACTGCCTTCGCGTCGCTGCCCCTCGTCGACTCCACCGTGATCTTCCTCGGCTTCGCGCGCTCGGCGATCGGGATCATCACGCTCAGCACACCGTTGTCGTACGACGCGGTGATGCCCTCGGGATCGACGTCGTCGCCGATGGTGAACTGCCGCATGTAGGCGCCGTACGGCCGCTCCTGGGCGAGCCAGCGGGCGCCGTCGCGGTCGGCTGCGCTGCGTACCGCGCGGATGGTCAGCAGGTGGCCGTCCACGTCGACGTCGACCGACGCCGGATCGGCGCCGGGCAGGTCGGCGTTGAGGATGTAGCGGTCGCCCTCACGGAAGAGGTCTACCGGCATGAGGCGCGGCTGGCGGCTCGTGTCGAAGACGCTCTGAGCGATCCGGTCCAACTGCGAGAAAGGATCGAACGACATGGCCATTGGATGTACCCCTTTCTTCGATTGAGCTGGTGAGAGGATGTTTACCTCTCTTTTCGACCAAGAATTTTAGCACTCTCGGGAGGAGAGTGCCAAGGCTTTTGAGCCGCTGTCAACCCGGTTCCCTCGCGGCGCCGTCAGGCCTACGGTGACCGGTGTCCATCGAGCAGAAGGGACCCACCGTGGCCGCAAGCCAGACCAAGACCGCGAGCAAGACCACCGCGAAGAAGACCGCACCGAAGACCGCGGCCGTGCGCCGCACCAGCGCCGTCGGCGTCGCCCCGACCCGCCGCGAGCACGCCCAGCACGGCTTCGTCGCCTCGACGGAGCTGGCGCAGAACCTGCAGCGCGTGCACGTCGACCTGATCGAGCTGCACCTGCAGGGCAAGCAGGCGCACTGGAACGTCGTCGGACGCAACTTCCGCGACCTGCACCTGCAGCTCGACGAGATCGTCGAGGCGGCGCGCGAGTTCAGCGACGACGTCGCCGAGCGTCTGCGTGCGCTGCACGCCACCCCCGACGGCCGCAGCGCGACCGTGGCCGAACAGACCAGCCTCCCGGAGTTCCCGAACGGCGAGGTCGACACGACCGAGACCGTCGACCTGATCACCGAGCGGCTGGAGGCGGTCGTGCGGACCATGCGCGACGTGCACGACGACGTCGACGAGGAGGACCCGACCTCGGCCGACCTGCTGCACGCGATCATCGAGCGGCTCGAGCAGTTCGCCTGGATGGTCAGCGCCGAGAACCGGACCCCCAGCCGGGCCTGAGCCGGCGCGGGGGTGCGGCGGACGCCTTCCCGGCCGCACCCCCGCGCTTCACGGTGCCCGCGGCAGGTCAGCTTCCGCGGATGCGGCGGGAGAGCTCGGCCGCGGCGGCGCGCACCTTCTCGGCGAGCGCATCCCACTCGCCGGACGGAACGTTCTCCCGCGGGAAGGTGACCGCGATGCCCGCGGCCGGCCAGCCGGCGTGGTCGCGCACCGACACCGCGACCGAGGCGAAGCCCGGGGTCACGTCGCCGTCCTCGGTGGCGTAACCGCGCTCGCGCGCCTCCGCGACGAGGCGGCGCAGCTCCGCATACGAGTGGGGCCCCGAACCGGTGCGGTCCTCGAAGGCTGAGGCGTCCGGGTACAGCGCCCGCAGCTGCTCCGCCGGCAGCGTTGCGAGCAGCGCGCGCCCGCTCGCGGTCAGGTGCGCGGGAAGCCGTACCCCCACATCCGTCACCAATCGCGGCCGGCGGCGCGCCCGCTCCTCCACAATGTAGACGACGTCGCGCCCGTGCAGCACCGCGACGTGCCCGGACTCGCCGATCGCATCCACCAGGGAGGCGACGATCGGGCGCCCGAGGCGGCTGAGCGGCTGCTGCCGCGAGAACCCGCTCGAGAGCTCGTAGGCGGCGACGCCGAGACCGTAGCGGCGCGCCTCCGGGAAGTGCAGCACGTAGCCGTGCTCGGACAGCACGGCGAGCAGGTGGTAGACGGTGGACCGCGGCAGTCCGAGCGCCGTCGCGATCGCCGCGGCCGGCACAGGGCCGCGCTGGGCGCCGAGGAAGCCGAGGATGCGCAGCGTGTTCTCGGCCGCCGGGACCTTGCTCATCCCACCCTCCCCACCGTCTGGGATACCGGACACCGAGCAGCTTAGCGTCGGTCCCCTCGAGGCCGCCCGGCGCGATGATCGGTGCATGCTCCAGACCCAGACCATCCCTGTGACCGTGGGCGCGGGCCCGTTGACCATCGACGAGGTCGTCGCCGTCGCCCGCCACGGCGCGCACGTCGAACTCGATCGCGGCGCGCTCGACGGCGTCGCCGCCTCGCGGGCGATCGTCGAGGCGCTGGCCGACGACATCGAGCCGCACTACGGCATCTCCACCGGCTTCGGCGCGCTCGCCACCACCTTCATCCCCGGCGACCGCCGGTCGCAGCTGCAGGCGAGCCTGGTCCGCTCACACGCGGCGGGCTCCGGGCCAGAGGTGGAGGAGGAGGTCGTGCGCGCGCTCATGCTGCTGCGGCTCTCCACCCTGATGACCGGCCGCACCGGCGCCCGGCCGCAGACCGTCGAGACCTACGCGGCGCTGCTCAACGCCGGGATCGCACCGGTCGTCCACGAGTACGGGTCGCTCGGCTGCTCGGGCGACCTCGCGCCCCTCGCCCACTGCGCCCTCGCGGCGATGGGCGAAGGCCGTGTCCGCGTCGGGGGCGAACTGCGCGACGCCGCCGACGCGCTGGCCGAGGCCGGCATCCCGCCGGTCGTGCTCGCCGAGAAGGAGGGCCTCGCGCTCATCAACGGCACCGACGGGATGCTCGGGATGCTGGCCCTCGCCATCCACGACCTCCACGGCCTCCTCACCGACGCCGACATCGCCGCGGCGATGAGCGTCGAGGCGCTGCTCGGTACGGACGCGGTGTTCGCCGACGACCTCCAGCGACTCCGCCCGCAGGCCGGTCAGGCCGTCTCCGCGGCGAACCTGCGGGCGATGCTCGCCGGCTCTCCCATCGTCGCCAGCCACAAGGGGCCGGAGTGCACTCGGGTGCAGGACGCCTACTCGCTCCGCTGCTCCCCGCAGGTGCACGGCGCCGCCCGCGACACCCTCGCGCACGCCGAGCTGGTAGCGGGACGCGAACTCGCCTCGGCCGTCGACAACCCCGTCCTCACGCTCGACGGGCGAGTGGAGTCGAACGGCAACTTCCACGGGGCGCCGGTGGCGTACGTGCTCGACTTCCTCGCCATCGCCGTGGCGGATGTCGCGAGCATGTCCGAGCGGCGCACCGACCGCTTCCTCGACCCGGCGCGCAACCAGGGGCTGCCGCCGTTCCTCGCGCACGAGGTCGGCGTCGACTCCGGACTGATGATCGCTCAGTACACGGCGGCCGGCATCGTCTCCGAGCTGAAGCGGCTGGCCGCTCCGGCGTCGGTGGACAGCATCCCGTCGTCGGCCATGCAGGAGGACCACGTGTCGATGGGGTGGGCTGCCGCCCGCAAGCTGCGCCGCGCCCTGGACGGACTCGGGCGCGTCATCGCGATCGAGGCCATGACGGCGGCCCGCGCCGCCGACCTGCGCGCACCGTTGCAGCCCGGCCCGCGCACCGGCGCCGTCATCGCCGCCCTGCGCGCCGCCGTGCCGGGCCCCGGCCCCGACCGTCACCTCTCCCCCGAGATCGAGGCCGCGCACGCCCTGGTCGCCTCCGGTGCCCTCCGCACCGCCGCCGGCCTCCCGCTCCCCACCCCCTGACCCACCCAGGCCAGCCGCCGAGCACAGGAAAAAAGTGGGATCCGGAGCAAGAGACGACGAAAACCTTGTGCTCGCGGGCCCCGAACGAAAGGACACGCGAACGATGGATGGAGCACGACCCGTGAGGGCGGCCCGCGGCACGGAGCTCAGCGCGAAGAGCTGGCAGACCGAGGCCCCGCTGCGGATGCTGATGAACAACCTCGACCCCGAGGTCGCCGAGCGACCCGACGACCTCGTCGTGTACGGCGGCACCGGACGCGCGGCACGAAGCTGGGAGGCGTTCGACGCGATCGTCGCCACCCTCCGCGACCTGGAGGCGGACGAGACCCTGCTCGTGCAGTCGGGCAAGCCCGTCGGCGTGTTCCGCACGCACGAGTGGGCGCCGCGCGTACTCATCGCGAATTCCAACCTCGTCGGCGACTGGGCGACGTGGCCCGAGTTCCGCCGGCTCGAAGCGCTCGGGCTCACCATGTACGGCCAGATGACCGCAGGCTCCTGGATCTACATCGGCTCACAGGGAATCCTGCAGGGCACCTACGAGACCTTCGGCGCGGTGGCGCGCAAGAGGTTCGGCGGCTCGCTCGCCGGTACGCTCACCCTGACCGGTGGATGCGGCGGGATGGGCGGAGCGCAGCCCCTCGCCGTGACCCTCAACGGCGGCGCCGTGCTGATCGTGGATGTGGACCGCTCCCGCCTGCAGCGCCGCGTCGACCACGGCTACCTGGACGTGCTGGCCGACGACCTCGACGACGCCGTCGCCCGCGCGCTGGCCGCGAAGGATGCCGGGGAGGCGCTCTCCGTCGGAGTCGTCGGCAACGCGGCCGAGGTCTTCCCCGAGCTGCTCCGCCGCGGTGTCCCGATCGACATCGTCACCGACCAGACCAGCGCACACGACCCGCTCTCCTACCTGCCGATCGGCTACACGGTCGACGAGTGGCGTGAGCGCGCGGCCGCCGACCCGGAGCGCTTCACCGACGACGCCCGCCGCTCGATGGCTGCCCAGGTGGAGGCGATGGTCGGCTTCCAGGACGCGGGAGCCGAGGTGTTCGACTACGGCAACTCGATCCGCACCGAGGCGCAGCTCGGCGGCTACGAGCGAGCGTTCGACTTCCCCGGTTTCGTGCCCGCGTACATCCGCCCGCTCTTCGCCGAAGGCAAGGGCCCGTTCCGCTGGGCGGCGCTCTCCGGCGACCCCGCCGACATCGCGGCGACCGACCGCGCCGTGCTGGAGCTGTTCCCGGAGGACGAGCACCTGCGCCGCTGGATCACTCAGGCGGGCGAGAAGGTGCACTTCGAGGGCCTGCCCGCGCGGATCTGCTGGCTGGGTTACAAGGAGCGGCACCTGGCCGGCCTTCGCTTCAACGAGATGGTGGCCTCCGGCGAGCTGTCGGCTCCGGTCGTCATCGGGCGCGACCACCTCGACTCCGGCTCTGTCGCGTCGCCCTACCGCGAGACCGAGGCCATGGCGGACGGGTCGGACGCGATCGCCGACTGGCCGCTCCTCAACGCGCTGCTGAACACGGCCTCCGGCGCCACCTGGGTGTCGCTGCACCACGGCGGCGGAGTCGGGATCGGGCGCAGCATCCACGCAGGCCAGGTCGTCGTCGCGGACGGGACGCCGCTGGCGGCGCAGAAGATCGAGCGCGTGCTGGTGAACGACCCGGGCACGGGCGTGATGCGCCACGTCGACGCCGGGTACGACCGGGCGGTGGAGGTCGCGGAGGAGCGCGGGCTGCGCATCCCGATGCGCGAGCAGGGCGCCGGCCGGCCGTGAGCGCGCTCCTGGTCACCGGCATCGGCGAGCTGGTCACGTTCGACCCGGCGCATCCCGGGCCGGACGGCATCCTTCACGATGCCGCCCTGCTCGCGGTCGACGGCCGGGTCGTGTGGACGGGACCGACATCCCGCGCTCCGCGCGAGGACGCCGACGAGGTCGTCGAGGTCGACGGCGCGGCCGTCATTCCGGGATTCGTGGATGCGCACACGCACCTCGTCTTCGCCGGCGACCGCGCAGCGGAGTTCGAGGCGCGGATGGCGGGGCGGCCGTATACGGCCGGCGGCATACGTTCGACCGTGGCGGCGACGCGGGCGGCGACGGACGACGAGCTGCGGCGCCGGCTCGCCCGGTTCGTAGCCGAGCTGCACGCGCAGGGGACCACGACGTTCGAGGTGAAGAGCGGCTACGGCCTCACCGCCCGCGACGAGGAGCGGCTGCTGCGCCTCGCGCGCGAGGTGACCGACGAGACCACCTTCCTCGGCGCACACGTGGTGCCGCCGGAGTTCGCGGACGACCCGGAAGGCTACGTCGACCTGGTCGCCGGCCCGATGCTGGAGGCGTGCGCACCGCACGCGCGCTGGATCGATGTGTTCTGCGAGACCGGGGCCTTCAGCGTCGAGCAGTCGCGCCGCATCCTGACCGCGGGAGCCGACCACGGACTCGGGGTGCGCGTCCACGCCTCGCAGCTGGGGCCGGGCGACGGTGTGGCGCTGGCTGTCGAGTTGGATGCGGCCAGCGTCGACCACTGCACCTACCTCACCGACGACGACATCGAACGGCTGGCGGCCTCGAACACGGTGGCCGGCCTCCTCCCCGGCGTCGAGTTCTCGACGCGGCACCCGTACCCGTCCGGTCGACGCCTGCTCGACGCGGGCGCGACGATCGCGCTCGCCAGCGACTGCAACCCGGGGTCGTCGTTCACCTCGTCGATGCCGTTCTGCATCGCGCTCGGGGTGCGCGAGCTCGGGCTGACGCCGACGGAGGCGCTGCGCGCGGCGACGCTCGGCGGTGCCGCGGCGCTCAGGCGCGACGACATCGGCCACCTCCGTCCGGGTGCGCGCGCCGACCTCGTCGTGCTCGACGCGCCCAGCCACATCCACCTCGCCTACCGCCCCGGCGTCCCCCTCGTCGCGCGCACCCTCCGCGCCCCCGCCATCGACTCCTGAGTTCTTCGAGCGAATCGCCGCCGGATGCTCGAAAAACTCAGGAACTGATGGCTAGGGGCGCTTGGTGAGGCCGGCGGCGGACTCGAGGATGAGGAGGGCGGCCAGGCGGACGGTGCGCTGGTCGGGGGTGTCGGCCGTGGCGTCCACCTCGGCGATGTCGATCGACCGCACGAGAGGGGATGCCGCGGCGAGCCGTGCGAACCGGCGCAGCTCCCACGCGGCGAGGCCGCCCGGCACTGATGCCGGGCATCCCGGCGCGACGGAGCGGTCGCAGACGTCGACATCCAGGTCGACGTGCACCGGACCGCCACCCGCCCCCGCGATCTCCAGCGCCTCCGCCATCACGTCGTCGATCGGGCGGCCGTGCAACTCGTCGCGGGTCACCACGGTGATCCCGTGGTCCGCTGCGCGCCGGGCGTAGGCGGCCGAGTTGGCGAAGTCGGCGATCCCGATCTGGACCACCCGGCGGCCGTCGATCCCGGCCTCCAGCAGCTCCCGCACCGGCGACCCGTTCGAAGTGCCGTCCCGCAGGTCGTGGTGCGCGTCGAGCGTGATGAAACCCGCCTGCGGCAGCGCGTCGCCCGCCGCTCCGAGCATTGTGGGCACGGTGAGGCTGTTGTCGCCGCCGACCGCCACGCTCAGGCGCGACACGGAGGCGGCCGCGGCGACCGCCGCTCGCGCCCGCTCCCGCCCTTCCGCGCCATCCGGGTCGTGCACATCCCCGGCGTCGGCGAAGCGCAGCGCCTCCACCGCCCGTCCCGGAACGAAGGCAGAGTAGCGCGGGAGCGCCTGCCGCACCGCTGCCGGGGTGGCGTGCGCGCCGGTGGGCGACAGCGAGGTCCGGTGCGTCGGGATGCCGAGGATGGTGAGGTCGGCACCGTCCGGCCCGAGCGGCGGCCAGTCGCCGGCGCGGGGCCACAGCGGATCGACGGACAGGGCCTGCTCGCTCATACCCGCGACCCTAGCCGGGCCGTTCCCCCTGGCGGACCGGCCTCGACCGGTCCGCCGTCTGGGATCCCGGACGTCAGACCTGCGACCCTCCGGCCGGCCGCGGGAACAGCGGCGGCTCCAGAGCGGGGCCCGCCGTGTTCGCGGTGACCCCGACCTCGTCCGGCGCATCGGTCGTGGCGCGCGCTCCCGGCGCCGGCGTCCCGCCCCGCGGCCCTTCGTCGCCCTCGCCTCCGCCCGGCCCACGTCCTCCCGGGCCGTCGCCGTCGCCGGCCGCCCGGGCGGCCTTCTTCGCCGCCTTCCGCTCGCGGCGTCCGATGACCAGGTTGTACAGGGTCGGCAGGACGACCAGCGTCAGCACGGTCGAGGAGATCAGACCGCCGATCACGACGATCGCGAGCGGCTGCGAGATGAAACCACCATGGCCGGTCAGCCCGATCGCCATCGGCGTCAGCGCCGCGATCGTCGCCAGCGCCGTCATGAGGATCGGCCGCAGACGGCGGGAGGCTCCGTGCGCCACGGCATCGGCCACACTGAGCCCTCGACGCCGGTACTGGTTGACCAGGTCGATCAGCACGATGGCGTTCGTGACCACGATGCCGACCAGCATCAGCAGGCCGATCATCGAGGCGACGCCGAGCGGGATGCCGGAGGCGATCTGCAGCAGGATCGCGCCGGTCGCCGCGAACGGCACCGACACCAGCAGCAGGATCGGCTGCAGCAGCGACCGGAACGTGGCCACCATCACGATGTAGACGATCAGGATGGCCGCGAGCAGCGCCAGCAGCAGCTGACTGAACGCATCCGACTGGCTGGCCGTGACGCCGCCGACCTTCGCGGTCGCCCCGCTGGGCAGGTCGGCCGCCTTGAGGCCGGCCGCCACATCCGCGTTCGCCGTCGTCAGGTTGTCGGTGGCCGGCGTCGCGGTGACGCTCGCCGTGCGCAGACCGCGTTCGGTGGTCACTGTGGCCGGTCCCTTGACCTCCTGCACCGTGGCGAGGGTGTCGAGCGGCACCACCCCGGCGATGGTCGGGATGCCGAGCTGCGACAGCCCCGCGACGGTCGTCGGCGGGTTCTCCGACTGGATGTAGATCTTCAGCGTCGTGTTGTCGATCGCCACGGATCCGGCCTGCGTCGGCTGCATCGCCTGCGAGACGAGCGTGCCGACCGCGACCTCGCTGAGGCCGGCAGCGGCCGCCTTCTCACGGTCGACTTCAACCGCGACGTACGGCAGCGATGCGCTGAGGTTGTCGGTCACCTGCTTGAGCGACGACTTCTTCTGCAGCTGCGCCACGACCGCGTCGGTCGCCTTCTGCAGGTCCGCGTCGTTGCTCGCGCTCACATCCACCTGGATGTCGGTCGAGCCGCCGAACCCGGACGACGCCGACAGCGTGATCTCGCCCTGGCCCTTGATGCCGGCCAGCTCGTCCTCGATGGTGTTCTGCAGCTTCTCCTGGTCGGCATTCGGGTCCGTCGTGATGGAGAACGTTGTGCCGCCGCCCCCGCCGGTGAACGCGTCCCGCAGCGACGAGCCGCTGGAGCCGATGGAGACCTGCACGGTCTTCACGCCGTCCGTGGCGAGCAGCTTCTTCTCCACGACCTTGGCCGCGTCGTCCTTCGACTGCAGGCTCGCGCCGGGGTCGAGCGTCTGGGTGACCGTGAGGGAGTTCTGGCCGCTGGAGCCGAGGAAGTTCGTCTTGACGAACGGCAGCGCGGCGAACGTCAGCACGAGCACGAAGACCGCTGCGAGGATGGTCACCCAGGAGTGCCGGAGGGTCCAGCGGATGATCGGCAGGTATCCCTTCTGCAGGCGCGACGGGTGCTCGAGCTCGTCGATGCCCGAGGCCGCCGCCTCGTCGACCGAGAGGGCCGACGCGTCCACCTGTTCGACATCCTCGTGCTTGTGCGCCTTCGGCGCCCGCAGGAACCAGTACGCCAGCACCGGCACGATCGTCAGCGCGACGAGCAGCGACGACAGCAGGGCGATCGTCACCGTGAGCGCGAACGGCCGGAACAGTTCGCCGGTCACATCCCCGACGAACGCCAGCGGGAGGAACACGGCGACCGTCGTGATGGTCGAGGCGGTGATGGCGCCCGCGACCTCGCGCACGGCGCGCACGATGGTGACCGCCCGGTCGGCGCCGGGCACGAGCTGCCGTTTGATGTTCTCGATGACGACGATCGAGTCGTCGACGACGCGTCCGATCGCGATGGTCAGCGCGCCGAGCGTGATGATGTTGAGCGTGTAACCCGTCGCCCACATCACGATGAACGTGATGAGCACGCTGGTCGGGATGGAGATCGCCGTCACCAGCGTGGACCGCACCGACAGCAGGAACACCAGGATGACGATGACCGCCATCACGAGTCCGAGCAGCCCCTCCTCCGCGAGGGAGTTGATCGACTGGGTGATGAACGGCGCCTGGTCGAACACGACGGTGATCTTCGCGTCGGAGCCGAGCTTCTTCTCGAGGTCGGGGATGAGGGCGGTCACGGCGTGCGAGACGGCGACGGTGTTCGCCGACGGGAGCTTGGTGACCGCGATCGTCAGAGCCGGCTTGCCGTCGACGCGGGAGAGCGAGGTGATCGGGTCGTCGGTCTCGGCGACGGTGGCGACGGCGCCGATGGTGGTGGGGGTCGCGGGCGCGGCGACGGCGGTACCGCCTCGCGTACCCGCGGCGCCCGCTGCGCCCGCGGCCGAACCGTTGCCGGTCGCGCCTGTGGCGCCCGATGCCGCCCCTCCCGCAGTGGAACCGCCCGACGCCCCCGCGCCCGACGCCCCACCGGTCGCGACCAGCGGCAGCGACGCGATGTCCTCCACGGACGCGAGCTGCTTGCCCGACTGGATGGACAGGGTCGAGCCGTTCTCCGTGATGTCGCCACCCGGGATGAGCACGCCGTTCTGCTGCAGCGCGTCCTTGATCGCGGACGACGAGAGGCCCGCCGCGGCCAGCTTGGCCGGATCCGGAGTGATGGTGATGCGTCGGCCCACCTCGCCGACGAGCTGGGCGTCGTTGACGCCGGTGAGGTCCTTGATGTCCGGCAAGGCCAGCTTGGTGATGTCATCGCCCAGGGTGCGCTGGTCCGTTCCGCCGGTGACGGCGAGCTGGATCACCGGGAGATCGTCGATGCTGCCGGAGAGCACCTGCGGCTCGACCCCGGACGGAAGGGTCGACTTGATGCGGTTGATCGCCTGGTCGATCTTCTGCTCGGCGGTGGCCAGATCCGTCCCGTAGGTGAACTTCGCGGTGATGATCGACTGGTTCGTGCTGCTGACCGCGGAGGTGCTGTCGAGGTCAGGGACGCCCTGGATGGCCGCCTCCACCGGTGTGCTCACGTCGTGGTTGACGACCTCGGGCGAAGCGCCGGGGTAGCTGGAGAGCACGACCAGCTGCGGGAAGGAGATCGACGGCGCGAGCTCCTGCTTGAGGTTGGTGAGCGCGAGGCCGCCGAAGAACGCGGCGACGATCGTGATGAGCGCGATCAGGGCACGGTTCTTCATGCTCAGGACGGCGAGGTTGTGCACGGGATATCCCCTCGAGGACGGACTGCAGGGCGCGCGGCGACGGTGGCGCACCGAAAGTATGTCAGGGCCTCATGGGCGGATTCTTCATGCCCTGGTACGACTTCCTGCTACTCCCATGGGAGTCCGGGAGCATCACACGACGCTCGGCAGCGCCCCCGCGTCGAAGTAGGGCGCCGGCTCGTTTGCCGCCACAGCCCAGGCGCGCGCGAGGGCCGAGAAGGCGCGCTCGTACTCCTCCGGCGTGTAGGTGATCGGGATGCGGAGGAACCGCTCGAAGGCGCCGTCGAGCCCGAACCGGGGCCCGGCCGCGATCAGCAGGCCGTGGCTCCGCGCGGCGAGCGCGAGCGCCGAGCTGACGGGGGCGCCGAGCCCGACCCAGGCGGTGAGCCCGCCGTGCTGCCGGGGGACGGACCACTCCGGGAATGTGTCGTTCACCAGCATCCGTACCGTCTCCCGGCCGACGCGCAGCTGCTCTCGGCGCTCCTCGACGATCGTTTCGAGCTGCGGCATGAGGTGTGCGACGACCAGCTGCTCGAGGATCGGGGTGCCGAGGTCGGTGGAGGGCTTCGCCCCGATCAGGCGCTGGATGTGCGGGCGCTCCGCACGGATCCAGCCGATGCGCAGTCCGCCCCAGAGAGTCTTGCTGGCGGAGCCGATCATGACGATCTGCGCTCCTGCGGCATCCGCGTCGGCGTAGCAGGGCAGCGGCAGGTACTCGCCGGGACGGTCGATGTCGAGCTCGGCGCAGGTCTCGTCGGCGACGAGCATGGTGCCATGCGCCGCTGCGGCGGCGAGCACCCTCCGCCGGGTCGCGGGCGACATGCTGGCGCCCGTCGGGTTGTGGAAGTCGGGGAGGATGTACGCCAGGGCGGGGTTGGCCCGGCGGAAGGTCTGCTCGATCGCGTCGGCGTCCCAGCCGTCCGGCGCGTCGTCGCCGACCGGGTGCGGGCGCTCCTCCTGCGCCGTGACCGTCATCGGCACGAGCCGTGCGCCGGCGAGACGCATGGCTTCGATCGCGTGCGGGTAGGTGGGCACCTCGATCGCGACCCGATCGCCGCGGCCGACGAAAGTGCGGGCGATGAGCGCAATCGCCTGCTGCGCCCCGACGGTGACCAGGATCTGGTCGGCCGTCGTCGGCAGACCCCGCCGGGTGTACCTGGCGGCGATCTCTTCGCGCAGGTGGGGCAGGCCGACAGGATCGTAGCCGGGGTCGGGGAGGAACCGCGGCAGCTCCTCCGCGGCGGCACGCGCGGCGGCCGGCAGGGTCGAGGCAGCGGGCAGCGATGCCTTGGTGAAGTCGAGCATCCCCTCGCCGCCGACGGCGGGGAGCGGCAGGGTGCGGCCCGGCAGCCGGGTCACGCTGCCGGAGCCGCGGACGCTGTCGATGAAGCCGCCCTCGCGCAGCTGGCGGTAGGCGGCGGCGACCGTGGTGCGGCTCAGTTCCAGCCTGCCTGCGAGGTCGCGCTCCGCGGGCAGGCGGGTGCCGATCGGGACGCGGCCATCGAGCACCAGCAGCCGGATGCGGTCGGCGAGTGCCTGGTAGCCGGCCGCCGCGGTGCGCCACGAGCCGAGGAGCTGTTCGAGCGAGCGCGCGGTGAGTTGAGCATCCGACATGCAGGCCACTTTAGGCGAATTGGCATCTTGCCGCCAGTCCAATCACCGCGATTGGATTGCACCCATGACCACTCGACTCCTTCTCACCCGCCGCATCGTGCAGCTGCTGATCGGACTGTTCCTCTACGGGATCGCCATCGCACTCATGGTCCGCGCCGGCATCGGGGTGTCGCCGTGGGACGTGCTGGCGCAGGGCGTATCGCTCAAGACCGGCATCGAGTTCGGGTGGGTCACCAACCTGATCGGGCTCCTCGTGCTGGCGTTCTGGATCCCGCTGCGGCAGAAGCCGGGGCTGGGCACCATCCTGAACGTGCTGCTGGTGGGGCCGAGCGCCCAGTTGGGCCTGAACCTGCTGCCGCAGCAGACCGAGTTGTGGGCGCAGGTGCTGTTCTTCGCCGCCGGTCTCGCGCTGCTCGCGGTGGCGACCGGGCTCTACATCGGGCCGCGCCTCGGCCCGGGCCCGCGCGACGGCCTGATGACGGGCCTGCACGCCCGCACCGGCCGCCCGATCTGGATGGTGCGCACCGCCATCGAGGTAACCGTGCTCATCGTCGGGTGGGTGCTCGGCGGGAACGTCGGCGTCGGGACGCTCGCGTTCGCGCTGCTCGTCGGCCCGCTGTGCAGCCTCACCCTCCCCTTCTTCGCGATCCGCCTGCCGCAGGACGCTGCAACGGCTGCGGCGGGACTGGAGAGCGAGCTCGAGGGAACGGCCGAGCAGTCGGCCGGCCTCGAGGGCGAGCAGGATGCCGCGCGTTTCGACGTGCGCGACGGCATCCTGCTCGAATCCGACCGCGCAGCGCACGACCGCTTCGCGCGCCAGGACTCCCCGTTCGTCCGCGGTCCGCAGCCCGACCGCGAGCCGCGGTCGCCGCGCGAGCCGTCCGCATCCCGCGCGCCCCGTCCGTCCCGCGTCATCGCCGCCCACTGGCTCGACGACCGCATCACCCGCCGCCCCCGCCACCCCTGACCCCAAGCCAACAGTTCCTGAGTTTTTCGAGCGTTTCGCGGCGATTCGCTCGAAAAACTCAGGAACTGTTGGCTTGGGGCTGGGCCCCGGGGCGGGGTCAGGCGAGGTGGGCGGCGGCGTAGGCGCGGAGGGCGTCTCGGACGAAGGCGGCGGCCTCGGGGCCTCCGTAGTTCGCGGCGAAGCGCTCGTCGGCGACATACATCTCGCCGAGCCCGGTCAGGTACGCTGCGAGCGGCGCGCCCGTGCCGTAGCCCGGAGTGCCCGGGATGTCGGCCAGCCAGTCCGCGTGACGCCGAGCCAGGGCCTGCGCCTCGTCGGAGTCGGGCGCGATACCCGACGCGGCCGCCGCCTGCCAGTCCGCGGCGAGCCGCTCCTGGCGCGCCTGCCACTCGGCCCGCTCCTCCGGGGTCTTGCTGCGCCACCAGCGGTCGGATGCCGCGTAGGCGTCCTTCCCCCAGCGCTGCTCGACCTCCTCCTTGTACTGCGTGTGATCGAACCCGTCGAACATCTGCTCTGCCACGAGTTCCTCTCCTTCCTCCACCGCGTGGATCGTCGACTCGACCGACGCGATCTGCCGCGCCAGCCGTTCCCGCTCCGCGCGCAGCCACTGGAGGTGGTCGCGCAGCGCGGGCACCGCATCCGTGCGGTCGTCGAGCACGCGGCCGACGGCGTCGAGGCCGAGACCGAGCTCGCGGAGCAGCAGGATGCGCTGCAGTCGAACGAGGGAGTCGCGGTCGTAGTAGCGGTAGCCGTTGCCGCCGACGCGGCTCGGCTTCAGCAGCCCGATGGCGTCGTAGTGGCGCAGCGTGCGGCTGGTGGTGCCGGCGATCCGCGCGATGTCCTGGATGGACCAGTCCATGTTCTCCTCCTCTCGTGCGATTGCGTCATCCACGCTAGGAGTTGACGTTACGTCAAGGTCAAGCGGCCCGGCTACAGTGACCTGGTGACCCGCATCCGCTCGACCACCCGCGTCGCCCCCGGCGTCCTCTTCGTCGAGGGCCCGCTGTCGAACTGGACCGTCTTCCACGGCGACGGCGCGGTCGAGCTGGTCGACTGCGGCTATCCCGCCGACCGGCCGCTGGTCGAGGAGTCGATCAGGATCGCGGGCGCGGACCCTGCCGACCTGCGGCGCATCCTGATCACCCACGGGCACTCCGACCACCTCGGCGCGAGCGCGTCGTTCGCCGCCGAGCGCGGCGTGGTCGTGGCCGCCGCCCCTGCCGAGTTGCCGAACGTCCGCCGCGACGTCACCGAGCAGGTGACCGTGCGCGACCTGCTGCCGTCGGTCTTCGCCCGCGGCACTGTGCGGTGGGCGGTCGCCGCCGTCCGCGCCGGCGGCAAGGCCGACGTCGGGGTCCGGGATGCGGTGGGACTCGACGGCGACGAGGTGCGGCTGAGCACAGGACACACGTTGCGGATCGTGCCCGCTCCGGGTCATACCAGCGGGAGCGTGTGCTTCCTCGAACCGGAGTCGCGTGCGCTGATCACCGGGGACGCGATCGTCAGCGGCCACCCGCTGTTGCGCGAGACCGGCGAGCTGCAGCAGCTGCCCGCCTTCTTCCAGCTGGATGCGGACGAGGCCGCCCGAAGCGCCCGCCGCCTGGTGCTGTGCGACGCCGACGTGATCCTGCCGGGGCACGGGCCGCTGGTCGCGTTCCCCGCGAGCGCCCGGCCCTGACGCCGGCCGCTCTGGGCCCGCCCGCCGTGGCGCGCGGAGCGCCGCTAGCGCTTCGCGCGCGCCGGCACCCGCTTCTGCTGCGCCCCGGACCCGGCGCCGGCCTCCTGCGGAGCAGGCTCCGGGATCGTCGCGGCGATGTCCTCCGCGGTCTGCTGCGGCGCATCCATCGTGATCGGCACCTCGTGGATGTGGATGCGCGCGTGCGGACGCGAGGCCGGCACCAGCGGCCGGCGGGCGACCGGGCGCACCGGCTCGCCGCGGCGGTCCTGACCGGGAAGCGGACGGGAGCGGCGCCCGTAGATCAGCGACGAGGAGTCGAGCAGCCACGGCACGAGGGCGACGGTGACGCCGTGGCACAGCATGAGCTGCTTGCTGATGCGGCGGGCGCGGTGGTTGTGCAGCAGCGACTCCCACCAGTGGCCGACGATGTACTGCGGCAGGTAGACGGTCACGACCTCGGAGCCGTGCTGCTCGCGGCGGTGCTTGAGGTACTTCACCAGCGGGATGCCGAAATCGCGGTACGGCGACTCGATGATCGTCAGCGGCACGTGGATGTTCTGCTCCACCCACTGGCGCTGCAGCTTCTGCGTCGCCTCCTCCTCGATGGAGACGTGCACGGCCTCGATCGAGTCGTGCCGCGCCGCGATCGCATAGTCGAGCGCCTTGAGGGCCGGCTTCTGCATCTTGCCGACGAGGACGACCGCGTGGTCTCCGACGGCACCGAAGGTGGTGACGGGGTCGACCTCGATCTCCTTCTCCACGTCCCGGTAGTACCGGTTCACGCCGAGCATGAGGAACCAGAGGATCGGCATGAAGATGAAGACAAGGTAGGCGCCGTGCGTGAACTTCGTGATCGTGACGACGATGAGCACGATCGCCGTCAGGCAGGCGCCGAACGCGTTGATGCACAGCGACCGGACGATGCCGGTGCGCTCGCGGCCGGTCTGCCCGCCGGAGCGCAGCAGCGTGATCCAGTGCTTCACCATCCCGGACTGGCCGAGCGTGAACGAGACGAAGACGCCGATGATGTAGAGCTGGATGAGCTGGGTCAGGTTGGCCTGGTAGACGACCAGCAGCACCGTGGCCGCGAGGGCCAGGATGATCATGCCGTTCGAGTACACCAGGCGGTCGCCGCGGGTGTTGAGGGCTTTCGGCGCGTACGAGTCGCGGGCGAGCACCGAGCCGAGCAAGGGGAAGCCGTTGAACGCGGTGTTGGCTGCGAGCAGCAGCACGACCGCGGTCGCCGCCTGCACGAGGAAGAAGAAGAACGTGTTGTTGCCGAAGGTCGCCGCCGCGATCTGGGCGATGAGGCTGCGCTGCGGCGAGGTGGCGCACTGCGCCCAGCCCTGCAGGTCGCAGGGGTTCTCGGCGTAGTGCACGCCGCTGATGAGCGCGGTCGCGGTCAGGCCGGCGAACAGGGTGATCGCGATGCCGCCCATGAGGCCGAGGGTGACGCGGGCGTTGCGGATCTTGGGGGTGCGGAAGGCGGGCACGCCGTTGGCGACCGCCTCCACGCCGGTGAGGGCGGAACAGCCGCTGGAGAATGCACGCAGCAGCAGGAGCACGACCGCCGCTTGCGTGAGCGAGTCGGCGTGCACCTGATAGCCGGCGGATTCCGCGACGGGAGCGTCGCCGAACGCGGTCCGCACCAGGGCGGTGACGATCATCAGGGCGATGCTGCCGATGAAGATGTAGGTCGGGAGGGCGAACGCCTTGGACGACTCCCGCACGCCGCGCAGGTTGACCGCCGCGATGAGGATGACGCAGAGGATGGCGAGCTCGACCCGCCAGGGCGCGAGGAACGGGAGCGCCGAGATCACGTTGTCGACGCCCGACGCGACCGACACCGCGACGGTGAGCACGTAGTCCACCAGCAGCGCGGAGGCGACGACCAGACCCGCCTTCTCGCCGAGGTTCTTGTGGGCGACCTCATAGTCGCCGCCGCCGGACGGGTACGCCTTGACCAGCTGGCGGTAGCTGAGCACGACGGTGACGAGCAGCACCACGACCGCCGCGGCGACCCACGGCGCGAAGGTGAGGAACGCCAGCCCGCCGAGCAGCAGGATCATCAGGAGTTCCTGGGGTGCGTAGGCGACGCTGGAGAGCGCGTCCGAGGCGAAGATGGGTAGGGCGAGGTGCTTCGGGAGCAGCTGTCCTTCGAGCTTTTCGCTCGGAAGCGGGTCGCCGATCAACCAGCGCTTCGGGGATCTCCCCTCATTTGTCACGAGGTGCGAGCATACTCGCTGGCAATGCACTGTCAAGTCGGCGCGTCGCGCCGCCCGATTCCGGCGGATCTGCAAAGACTGGGGGTGCTTCCGGCGAAGTCGGTTCAGCCGCGGATTCGCGCGGACGCGCCACCAGGAGCGGCCTCACTGGGAGCGAGATGAGCATTCGCTGACTCTTCTCCGAAGAAGCGACGGCGCTGTCAGCGCCGGCCGATCGCCTCGACGACGGCGCGCCGCACGCGGTCCAGCTCCGACTTCAGGAGGGGCACGACCGACTCGGGAAGCGTCCCGCGCGCGGCCTCCGAGCGCAGGTCTGTGCGCAGCTGCTGACGGAACTCGTTGAGGGCGGCCTCCGCCTCCCGCACCGCCGCCGCACCGGCCGCGCGGACATCCCGCCCCGCCTCCTTCGCCTGCTGCCGCGGGTCCACCCGGGAGGCGTTCCGCTTGGCCTGCCGCGCGGCGGACGCCAGTTCGGCCCGCAGGGTGCGCATGGCGTCGTCCACCCCCGCCCGCACCTCGTCCGCGAGCCGGCGCACGGAGTCGGTGACCTCCTCCTCGATCGCGTCGAGCTCGGGGCGGCGGGCTTCGAGTTCGGCCCGGCCCGCGTCCGTGATGGCGTAGACCGTCTTCCGCCCCTCCGCGGTCTTGGTGACGAGGCCCTCCTCCTCCAGCTTCGCCAGCCGGGGGTAGATGGTGCCGGCGCTCGGGCTGTACGTGCCGCCGAAGCGGTCGGTGAGCGCCTGGATCAGCTCGTAGCCGTGCCGGGGCGACTCCTCCAGCAGGCTCAGCAGGTAGAGGCGGAGACTCCCGTGCGAGAACACGGGACTCACGCCGACGCCTCCTGCGAGCCGGCGCTCGTCGTGGCGGCGCTGCGCAGCACGGCGGCGTCTCCCGAGACCGAGTTGACGTTGATCTCGACCCAGGTGCCGTCGAGGGTTCCGGAGGTGCCGGTGTACCCCTTGCCCATGCCGCCGACGACGGTCATGTTGTCGAGCTGCACCTTGCCGGAGACGGTGTTCACGCGGTAACGCGCGCCGATGGCCTCCGGGATGCGGATGGTCGTGTCGCCGGACACCGTGTTGATCGCGATGTCGTCGGGCGTCCCGGTCACATCCAGCATCACATCGGCCGAGACGCCGTCGGCCGAGAAGCGGCGGATCGCGCCGGTCGCGGTGACGTCGCCCGAGACGGTGTGGGCGGAGATGCGGCCGGTGTGGTCGCGCACCGACAACTCGCCGCTGACCGAGTTGAGCTCGATGTCGCCGGTGAGGCCGTCGACCACGATGTCACCGGACACCGTGCTGAGCCGCGCATCCGTGTTGAGACCCGAGACCAGGGCCGTCGCCGAGACGACGCCGAACTTCAGCTCGACGTCGCGCGGGACCAGCACGCTGACATCGGCACGGGCGCTCGACCGCATCGACTTGAACACCTCGATGAAGTTGTCCCAGCGCAGCTGCGGGTGGTCGATCTCCAGCCGGTCGCCGTCGATCACGATCTTGAGGTCGCGCCCGGTGACGGAGTGGACCTCGATGCGGGCGCTCGGCTCGTCGTGCCCGACGATGTCGATCTGTCCCCCGATGAAGCCGACCTTGAGCGCGCGGACGACCTCGACGTCGATCGTGCGGCTCTCGCCCGGCTGGATCAGCCACTTCTCCTGTGCCATTTCCTGCTCCTTGCTCTCCGGTCCGTGCCGGGACCGTCGGTGACTCGCGTTATATCGCGACTGTTGACGTGAATCACGATATATCGCGAGTTGGAGACTGGCAAGCCCTTTCGGGCGCAAAGGACGAGGTTCAGGGTGCGCTCAGGGGAAACCCCGAGCCGTCAGCGCCGCAGCCAGGGCTGCAGCAGGCGCGTCACGAACGGCAGCAGCACGTAGGTCATGATCGGTGTGAGGCACAGCGTGGTGACGAGCACCGTCGCCAGCGGCCAGAGCGTGTGCCACCCGGGCACGAGCGTCGACGCCAGGTAGGCGAAGGCCAGTGACAGCGGGAAGAAACCCAGCCAGATCGTCACAGCCTGCTTCCAGCGGGGCGGCGCGGCGGGAACGCCGGGCTGCGGCTCGTCGAACCAGCCCTCGATGCCGGTGCGGCGCTCCACGCGGGACACCTCCACCAGCTCGCGTCCCTCGTACAGCCAGTCGGCGCGGTCGTCCGACACCTCCCAGGCCTCCAGCGTGTCGGCGTCGGCGAAGCGGTACAGCATGTGCCACTCGTCGGAGTCGGCGTGGGCCCGCACCCAGCCAGAGCCGAGGAAGCCGTCGTATGTGTTGGCGAGGTTGACGCCCGACTGCACCCAGCGGGTCACCTCCGCCAGACGATTGCCGTCGACACGACGGGTGATGGATACGGTGACCGGGAGGCGACGCGCTCGTGACGCGTCCAGAAGAGGCTCTTGTGGAGACATGCCTCCATTGTCTCCGCGGCGCGTTACAGCCGGATTTCAGACGTCGACGGTCAGCGGGAGCCGATGAGCGGCGGGCCGTCGCGCACCACCAGGCGCGGCGCGATCAGGCGGTGACGCGTGTCCGGCACGTCGCCGGGCGGCCGCACGCGGCCGCCGTGCTCGCCGGTCAGCAGCTCGAGCACACCGGCCGCGACCTCGTCCAGCTGCTGCGCGACGCTGGAGAAGCCCAGGGACGCCGCCACGGGGGTGTCGTCGTAGCCGACGACGGGCAGGCGTCCGCCGGTCGCGGTGAGGGCGCCGAGGGCGAGCGAGTCGGAGGTGCAGACCAGCCCGTCGAGGCGGCCAGCAGCGGCCTGCAGCCGCCGCACGGCGTCGGCGCCGAGGGTCACCGTGTCCTCGGAGGCGACCTCCAGCACCGCGAGTTCGTCGTCGGAGAGGCCGCTGCCCGCACGCATCGCCTCGAGCCACCCGGCACGGCGATCGTCGCCGGTTCCCGATCCGCTGGGCCAGCCGAGGAAGCCGATGCGGCTGCCCGCCGTCGACAGCAGGTGCCGCGTGGCGTCGCGCAGGCCGGAGCGGCCGTCCACATCCACCCAGAGGTGCTCCGGATCGGTCATGTCGTCGATGCCCCAGGGCCGGCCGAAGGTCACGAACGACCGGCCGTTCTCGATCAGCCACTCCGTGCGCGGGTCGCCGTGGAACGTCGAGGTCAGCACGAACGCGTCGACGTCCGCCCCGTCGGAGAGCCGGCGGAACTGCTCGATCTCGTCCTCCGGCCCCGCCGCAGTGAACAGGAGCACGCGGAGACCCTGGCGGTCGGCCTGCTCGGTGAGGGCGTGCAGGAAGCGGTCGAGGATGCTGCCGGAGATGCCGTCCTGGGTGATCGGGTCGAGGCGGATCCCGATGGTCGAGCTGCGCTGGGTGCGCAGACGGCGGGCTGAGGCGTGCGGGCGGTAGCCGAGCGAGTGGATGGCGGCCTGAACGCGTTCCCGCGTCTCCGGGCGCACCAGCTCGGGAGCGTTGAGGACATTGGAGACCGTCTGGCGCGAGACACCGGCGACGCCGGCCACGTCGCTGACGGTGGGCTGGGCTCCCATCTCGGCTCCTTCCTCCCTCGCCGGATTCGACCCTACTGGTCTGCTTGACACCTCCGGAAGCGCATGGTTAGTGTGGCAAGCATCCCGATTTGATCGTTCAAAGTCACCGTAGCAGGTGATGATTTGATCGTTCAAACCATCGGGATGAGCCACGAGAAGGCCGGACCAGAGGAGGTCGGATGCACGCATCGCTGCGGAGCACCCCCGCCTCGACCCCGCGTGCCGCTCAGGTGCTCACAGCCGCACCGCCGGACGAGTTCTCCACATCCTCGCCGGCCCTTCACGCGTGCGCCCCTCGCAACGGGCACACTCACACCAAGGAGACACGAATGCGCAAGATCACACATCGCTGGCTCGCGGGCGGCGCCGTCGCCGCCGCGGCGGCCCTCACCCTGACCGCCTGCGGTTCCGGCTTCGGCGGGGGCAGCGGCAGCAGCGACACCGGCAAGCTGACCTCGTCCAACAAGGCTCTGACGGTCATGATCGGCTCGTCCGGCGACGCCGAGACGGCGGCGGTCAAGTCGGCCGTCTCCGACTGGTCCAAGAGCTCGGGCACCAAGGCCTCGGTCATCGCGGCGAGCAAGCTCAACGAGCAGCTCGCACAGGGCTTCGCCGCGAAGAAGCCGGCCGACGTCTTCTACCTCTCGACCGACGCCCTCGCCGGTTACGCCTCCAACGGCTCGCTGCTCGCCTACGGCGACCAGCTCAGCAACAAGAGCGACTTCTACCCGAGCCTGGTCAAGTCGTTCACCTACGACGGCAAGTTCTACTGCGCGCCGAAGGACTTCTCCACGCTGCAGCTCGTCATCAACACCGACGCCTGGAAGGCCGCGGGACTGACCGACGCCGACATCCCGAAGACGTGGGATCAGCTCGAGTCCGTCGCCAAGAAGCTCACCACCGGCAGCCAGGTGGGCCTCGGCATCTCGGGCGAGTACGCCCGCATCGGCTCCTTCATGGTCCAGGCCGGCGGCAACCTGATGAACGACGACAGCACCAAGGCCACCGCCAACAGCGACGCGAACGTGCAGGCGCTCGACTTCGTCAAGAAGATGCTGAACGGCGGCGAGCTGAAGTACGCGAAGGACCTCGGCGCCGGCTGGGGCGGCGAGGCGTTCGGCAAGGGCCTCGCGGCCATGACCATCGAGGGCAACTGGATCACGGGCGCCCTCAAGTCCGACTTCCCGAACATCAAGTACAAGATCGCCGAGCTGCCGAAGGGCCCGGCCGGTCAGGGCACCCTCCAGTTCACCAACTGCTGGGGCATCGCCGCCGACAGCCCCAACCAGGCCGCCGCGCTCAAGCTCGTCGAGAAGCTGACGAGCAAGGACGACCAGCTCGCCTTCTCCAAGGCCTTCGGCCCGATGCCGTCGATCAAGTCGGCCGCCGACGAGTGGAAGTCCGCCAACCCCGACCTGGTGCCCTTCCTCGCCGCTGCCGACTATGCCAAGGGCGTGCCGACGGCCAAGGGTTCCGCCGACGTGGTGACCGACCTCAACAGCAAGCTCGAGTCGCTCGCGACGGGCGACCCGAAGAGCATCCTCGACACCACGCAGAAGAACCTCGAAGCGCTCCTCAAGTAATCGGCGCGGCGGAAGAGTAAGGACCAGCAATGTCTGCAACCACGAGTCGGTCTCGTCGCACCGGGATCCGGCGCGGCGAGACCGCCTCGGGGTGGTTGTTCACCGCCCCGGTCATCCTCCTGCTCGGGGTGTTCCTCGTGATCCCTGTGCTGATGGCGCTCTGGGTGAGCTTCTCCGACTGGGGCGGACGGGGCAGCCCCTTCTCCTCCGGCGTGCACTTCGTGGGCTTCGACAACTACACCAAGCTGCTCGCGGGCGCCGGCCTCGCCGAACAGGACTTCGGCATGTCGCTGAAGAACAACGCCTGGTACGTGGTGCTCGTCGTCCCCATCCAGACGGCCGTGTCGCTCGGCCTCGCGGTGCTCGTCAACCGGGCGGTGCTGCGCGGCCGCGGCTTCTTCCGCACGGCCTTCTACTTCCCGTCGGTGACCAGCTCGGTCGCCATCACCGTGCTGTGGCTGTTCCTGTTCAGCACCAGCGGCGCCGTCAACAAGGTGCTCTCGTGGGTGGGCATCAACGGGCCGAACTGGTTCAACGACCCGAGCGGGATCATCCACGACCTGCTCGCCGCCTTCGGCGTGACCCAGGGGCCCGCCGCGCTGACCCAGAACACCGCGCTCGGCGTCTCGTGGTGGGACTGGCTGGGCGGCCCGTCCGTGGCCATGACGGCCTACATCATCATGGCCGTCTTCACGACCAGCGGCACGTTCATGCTGCTCTTCCTCGCCGCCCTGCAGAACCTCGGCGGCGACGTGACCGAGGCGGCGATGATGGACGGCGCCAACGGCTGGCAGCGCTTCTGGCGGATCACCCTCCCCCAGCTGCGCCCGACCCTGTTCACCGTGCTGACGCTCGGCCTCATCGGCTGCTGGCAGGTGTTCGACCAGATCTACACCGGAACGCAGGGAGCGCCGGGCAAGACCACCCTGACGCCCGCGTTCCTCAGCTACCAGACCTCGTTCATGAACCAGGAGTGGGGTCAGGGCGCGGCGATCGCGTTCATCCTCTTCGTCATCATCGTCGTGTTCACGCTCTTCCAGCGCTGGGTGCTGCGCGAGCGGCCGGTCTCCAAGCGGCGCATGCGGCTGTACCAGCCGGCGCTCGCGGCCGGCACCGCCGCAGGCGGCGCACCGAACAGCGTCCCGGCGCAGAAGGACGACTCAGACAGCAAGGGAGCGCTCCGATGAGCTCGACCACCGTGCAGACCGAGCAGCCCGTCTCGGCGTCTCCCCGCACCGCCCCGCCGCGGCCGGCCAGGCGGCGCCACCGTTCGCGGGGCGCCATCGCCGCGACCTCCGTCACCTACGCGATCCTCGTGGTGCTGGCGGTGGTCTACATCATGCCGTTCCTCATCCAGATCGCGACCTCGTTCAAGACGGATGCGGAGGCCACGGCCAACCCGGTCGCGCTGATCCCGCAGACGTTCACAACAGCCGCGTACGAACGGCTGTTCCTCAACTCCGACTTCCCGGTGTGGTTCGCCAACTCGGCCATCGTCACGATCGTCGTCACCCTCGGCCGGGTGTTCTTCGACTCGCTCGCCGGCTACGCGCTGGCACGGCTCCGCTTCCGCGGGCGCAGCGTCGTGTTCGCCGCTCTGGTCGCGGTCATGTCGGTGCCGCTGGTGGTGCTCCTCATCCCGAAGTTCCTCGTCATCAACCAGCTGGGCATCTACGACTCCTACACGGGCATGATCGTTCCGCTGCTGACGGACGCGGCAGGCGTCTTCATCATGAAGGGCTTCTTCGAGTCGATCCCCGCCAGCGTGGAGGAGCAGGCACGCATCGACGGCGCGGGCACCTTCCGCGTGTTCTGGTCCATCGTGCTGCCGATGGCGCGACCCGCCCTCATCACGATCATCATCCTGTCGTTCCAGGGGTCGTGGAACGAGCTCGCGCACTTCATCGTGTCGACGCAGAACCCGGCGCTCACCACGCTGACGAAGGGCGTCGCCGGGCTGGCGAGCGGGCAGCTCAGCCAGGGCAGCCAGTATCCGCTGAAGCTGGCCGCGGCGGCGATCATGACCATCCCTGTCGCCGTCCTCTTCTTCGTCTTCCAGCGGCGCATCATGAACTCGAGCGACGGGGCGGTGAAAGAGTGACCGCCGCCGAGCCGACCATCCTCGCCACCTGCGGAGGGCTGAACGCCGGAACCTGGACCGACTCGGTCTACGGTCCCCTGCTGCACCACGCGATCGCGCTGGCGCGCGTCGAGGGGCGAGCGCCTCGGGTCACCCACATCAACACGGCGGGCGGCGACCAGCGCCACGTCGAGGGCGCCGAACTCGAAGCGGCCCGCGCCGCGGGCGTGGAGGCCACGCACCTCCGGTTCTTCCCACGCCGCAACATCGACGACGTGCGCGAGCACCTCCTCCGGCAAGACGTCATCTGGGTGAGCGGCGGCAGCGTCGTCAACCTGCTCGCCGTCTGGCGGGCGCACGGGCTCGACTCACTGCTCGCCGAGGCGTGGCGCGCAGGCGTCGTGCTTGCCGGCGGGTCCGCCGGAGCGCTCTGCTGGCACGAGGGCGGCACCACCGCCTCCTTCGGTCCCGGTATCTCCGCCGTCGCCGACGGCCTCGGCTTCGTGCCCGGGTCCCTCGCGGTCCACTACGACTCCGACCCGGCGCGGCGGCCGGCGCACCAGCGGGCCGTCGCCGAAGGCGTCCTGCCCGAGGGCTACGCCCTCGACGAGGGCGTGGGCCTCGTCTACCACGGGACCCGGCTCGACGACATCGTCGCCGAGCGGCCCGGCGTCTCCGCGTGGCGGGTGAGCCGCAGCGACGGGGGCGTCAGCGAGACCCGCCTCGAACCGCGCCTCCTCGACGTCGGAGAGGAGGCGGCGTGAGCAGAACCGAGGCTTCACCGACCGCGCCCGGCACCTCGGGCCCACCCCCGTCCGCCCCCGGGCCAGACGGCACCCCCGGCGGCGACCGCCGCATCCGCACCACCGAACCGCACCTCCCCGGCGACGCCCCCGCGACGCCGGACCGACACGAAGGCACCTCCTCCACGATGACCCAGCCCCTCCAGCCGCTCCTCCACGACAGCGTCGTCGTGCTGACCGCCCCCTCCCAGGCCTGGTCCGCACCCGACGGGAGGATCGACGGGCACGGCATCCACGGCTTCTACCACTCCGACCTGCGCGTTCTCGACCGCGTGCTGCTGACAGTCGGCGGTGACGTTCCCGAGCACATCGCCACGGCGGGACCGGATGCGGCGACGACCGTCTTCACCGGCCTCGTCCGCGCGCTCGACGACACGACGGCGGACCCGCGGGTCCGGGTCGATCGCACGCGGCGCGTGCAGGCCGGCTCGCTGACCGAGCGGATCGAGCTGCGCAACGCGCTCCGCACGCCGATCGCCACGACCGTCGAGGTGGTGCTCGGCGCCGACTTCAGCCCGATGCAGACCATCAAGGCGGGGCTCTCCGGCAGCGAGCATCCCGTGACCGTCGAGCCAGGAGCCGACGGCGCGGCCGCGCTGCTGCGCAGCGGACGGGTCGCGGCGCGCATCGTCGCCGACGGGGCCGCCGTGGCCGTCGACGGCGCGCGGGTGTCCCTGCGCTGGAACGTCGAGGCGCCCGGGAACGGCTCGTCGGACGTCGGCTGGCGCATCGAGGTCGACGACCCGACCGCGGTCGTCTCGGGTGCCGCACCCTCGGCCGAGTGGACCGCCTTCCGCGCGACGACAGGGGACTCCCGACTGCAGTCCTGGCTCGCCCGGGCCGTCGCCGACCTGCAGGCGCTCCGCATGTCCACCGTCGAGCGCCCTGACGATACGTTCCTAGCCGCGGGTGCCCCCTGGTTCTTCACCCTGTTCGGCCGCGACTCGCTCTGGGCGGCCCGGATGCTGCTGCCGCTCGGCCACGAGATCGCCGCCTCCACGCTCCGGGTGCTCGCGCACTACCAAGGGACCGAGAACGTCGCGGAGACCGCCGAGCAGCCCGGCAAGATCATGCACGAGCTTCGGCCGGCAGCCCTCACGATCCCGGGCGAGGGCGTCGAACTCCCCCCGCTCTACTACGGCACGGTCGACGCCACCGCGCTGTGGGTGTGTCTACTGCACGACGCATGGAAGTGGGGCATGCCGCGCGACGAGGTCGAGGCGCTGCTCCCCCACCTGGAGGCGGCGCTGGCGTGGATGCGCGACGCGGGCGACAGCGACGGCGACGGCTTCCTCGAGTACATCGACACGACCGGGCACGGCCTCGCCAACCAGGGCTGGAAGGACTCCGGCGACTCGATCCAGTGGCGCGACGGCACACTCGCGGAGGGCCCGATCGCGCTATGCGAGGTGCAGGGCTACGCCTACGAGGCGGCAGTCGGGGGCGCCGAACTGCTCGCCGCGTTCGGACGGCCAGGGGCCGACGGATGGCGCGCCTGGGCCGCAGACCTCAAGGCGCGCTTCGCCGCGGCCTTCTGGATCGACGACCCGGCGGGCGCGTACCCCGCGGTCGCGCTCGACGCCGCCAAACGCAAGGTCGACACCGTGACGAGCAACATCGGGCACCTGCTCGGGACCGGCATCCTCGACCCCGACGAGTCCGCCCTGGTCGCCCGCCGCCTGGTCTCGCCCGAGCTCTCGTCGGGCTACGGCCTGCGGACGATGTCGACCGACTCCGCAGGCTACTGGCCGCTCAGCTACCACGGCGGCAGCGTCTGGGCGCACGACACGGCCATCGCGATCAGCGGCCTCGCCGCTGAGGGCTTCCGCGCAGAAGCCGCGCAGCTGGCCGACGGCCTCCTCGCCGCCGCTCAGGGCTTCGGCTACCGGATGCCGGAGCTGCACTCCGGCGACAGCGCCGAGCAGACGCCCTCGCCCATCCCGTACCCGGCTGCCTGCCGCCCCCAAGCCTGGTCGGCCGCCGCGGCGGTGGCGGTGCTCTCCGCCCGTCTCGGCCTGCGCGCCGACGCCTCGGCCGGACGCCTCGACGTCGACCCCGACCCGAGCGCTGGCGGCATCCACGTCGAGGGGCTGCGCTTCGCGGGAGCGCCGCGCGACGTGACCGTGTGACGTCGGGCTCGGGGCCGCCGTCGGCCCCGAGCGCCCGAGGCGGCTGTGCCGGCCCGGCGGACGGGGCCCCCGTCGCCCGAGCGCCGCGCCGAACGCTACAGCTGCGCCATGATCTGCCGGGCGATGATCCGCCCGGCACGGTTCGCCCCGATCGTCGACGCCTGCGGTCCATAGCCGGCGAGGAATATGCGGGAGTCCTGCCAGGACGCCCCCGACGCGACCGTCAAGCCGCCCGCCTTCTCGCGCAGCTTCAGCGGGGCGAGGTGGCGCAACTCGGGCCGGAACCCGGTCGCCCAGATGATCGCGTCCGCCTGCGTGTACGAGCCGTCGGGCCAGCGCACGCCGTGCTCCTCGATGCGCGTGAACATCGGCCGCTCGACCAGCAGGCCGCGCTCAATGCCCGCCGCGATGCGGCGGGTGCGCGGAACCCCGGTGCCGCTCACGATCGACGGGAGCGCCTCGCCGGCCCGCGCCGCCGCATCCTGCATCGCGACGGCGGCGACGCCGCCTTCGATCGTCAGCTCCGACTCGTCGCGGAAGTCGACCGGCCGCCGGGTGGCCCAGGTGAGCGACCCGGCGACGCCCTCCAGCTCCAGCAGGAAGCCGATCGCGCTCGTCCCGCCGCCCACCACGACCACGGACTGGCCGGCGAACTCCTCCGCCGAGACATAGGTCGACGTGTGCACATGCCGCCCGGCGAATGTGTTCGCGCCGGGGTAGTACGGGACGAACGGCGACCCCCAGGTTCCGGACGCGTTCACGACCACCCTGGTCGCCGTCTCACCCGCGCTGTGCTCGACGATCAGGTCCGCGCCGCGGTCGAAGACGCGGTGGACGGTCACCGGACGCTGCACCTGCAGCCCGAAGTACTCCTCGTAGCGGCGGTAGTAGCCTGCGACGATGTCCCGGGCGGGGAGCGACCGGTCGGCGGTGTCGAAGCTGAGACCGAGCTCCGACATCCCCGGCAGGTCGTTCACGTGGTGGGCGCTGCCCAGTTTGAGCGCATCCCAGCGGTGCTGCCACGCCCCGCCGGTGATCGGACCGCGGTCGTAGACGATGAAATCCACGCCGGGAGTGAGCTCGAACCGGCGGAGGTAATAGGCGACGGCGAGGCCCGCCTGGCCCGCACCGATCACCACCACCTGGGTCTCGGTCCTCGTCGTGGTCACGCGCTCATCCCATCACTCCTCGCTGTGCGCGAACTCGGGGCCGGTGGAAGTCAGCATGCTAAACTCCATGCTAGTTTTCACTGTTTCTATTCGATCCCCGGGAAGCCTTTCCTACCCGGGCTGGGACCAAAAGGGGGTCACGCATGGGGCGCGGCCGTCAAAAGGCAAAGCACACGAAGATCGCTCGCCAGTTGAAGTCGTTCAGTCCGAACGTGAACTACGACGCGCTCGAGCGTGAGCTGACCTCTCACTCCCATGATGAAGACGACCAGTACGCGAAGTGGGCCGATTACGAGCCCGAGGACGCGAACGAGTCCGACGACGAGTACGACTACGCGGACGAAGACGAGGAGACGGGCACGCCGAAGCGCGCCTGACGTTCCGCCGCTCAGAGCCAGCCCTGCCGCGTCGCGATGGCGACGGCATCCGAACGGTTGCGAGCGCCGGTCTTGCCGATAGCGCTCGACAGGTGGTTGCGCACCGTCCCCTCGCTGAGGTGGACCCGGCGTGCGATGTCGCCGATCGTGCCGCCGTCGCCCGCCACCGCGAGCACCTCCGCCTCGCGCACCGTCAGCGGCGAGGCGCCGGACGCGAGGGACTCCGCGGCAAGGGCAGGGTCCACGACACGCAGTCCCGACGCCACCCGACGGACCGCGTCAGCCAGCTGACCGGACGGGGTGTCCTTCACGACGAAACCGGACGCGCCCGCCTCCATGGCACGCCGCAGATAGCCCGGCCGGCCGAACGTCGTCACGATCAGCGACCGGCAGGCCGGAAGCGCCGAATGCAGCAGCGCGGCGGCCTGGATGCCGTCCGCTCCGGGCATCTCCACGTCGAGCAGCGCCACATCGGCCCGGGAGGTGCGGGCCGCTTCCACGACCTCGTCGCCGCGGCCCACCTGTGCGACGACCTCCAGGTCCGGTTCGAGGTCGAGCAGCGCGGCGAGGGCGCCCCGGACGAGCGCCTGGTCGTCGGCCAGCAGCAGGCGGATGGGTACGGTCACGCGGTCCTCCGAACGGTCAGCAGCGTCCCGCCGCGCCTACCCGGCACGACCGCGATGGTCGCACCGACCTGAGCGGCGCGCGCCCGGAGTCCCGCAAGGCCTGACCCGGCAGCGTGGGTGGAAGCGACGGGAGACCCGACCGGGGCGGGCGTGCCCATGAGGCCAGGACCGCGGCCGTCGTCCTCGACGTCGAGCCTGTCGGGGCCCACGGTCACCCAGCAGTTCCGCGACCCGGAGTGGCGGATCACGTTGGTCACACCCTCTCGGAGCACCCAGCCGAACAGCTCACGCAGGTCGGGGTCGACCTCCTCACCGTTGCGCGGAAGGTGCGCCTCGATGTCGGCGGCGGCGAGGCTGGCCTGCGCCGACGCCAGCTCGGTCGACAGGCTCATCTCGCGGTAGCCGGCGACGGCCGCGCGAAGGTCGGCGAGCGCCGACCGGCTGAGCCGCTCGATGTCGCCGATCTCCTCGGCTGCGCGGGCCGGATCCACCGGAACGAGCCGTCGCGCCAGCTCCGACTTCACCGTCACCACGGTGAGGGAGTGGCCGAGCACGTCGTGCATGTCACGCGAGAACCGGGCACGCTCCTCGACCACGGCGAGCCGGGCGATCTCGCCCTGCGCGTTCCGAAGCCGGCGCAGCGTGTCGATCTGGCGGGCGAACGCGCTCATCATCACGCCGATGGAGACGGTCACCAGAGCGACGAACCAGTAGTCCTCGACCGTGCCGCCCACGGTGAAGATCACGAGTTGCAGCGCACCGAGCGCGCCGATGATCCCGAACGCCAGGGCCGTCCGCGCCACGACCATCCCGGCGACGCAGGCGACGTAGACCCAGGTCCAGCAGGCGACCGTTCCCAGCAGCGGGAACAGCGGGAGGGTGAGCGCGAAGTAGAGCGCGAGGCCGATCAGCCGCGTGCGCTCACGCTCCCACCAGAGCAGCGGCGGGAGGGCGAGGAAGCCCGCATAGACGAGCGTGAGGAGGCCGGTGGCGAGCAGCTTCTGCGCGAGCGGGAGGTCGGAGGTCCACAGCCCGACCAACACCGACACCTGGTACAGCAGGCCGATCGCCGCCCCCGGGTACCAGCGGTACGCCGAGGGGTGGGCCAGGCGGGCGAGCGGCCCGGCCGGCCGGACCTCCTGCACCTCGCTCGAGAACACGTTGCCCACCTTAGATCAGCCGGGCCGCCGGTTCAGCCGCGGGCCGCGTCGCGGCGGTAACGCCACACGATGAGCCCGCCGAGGGCGAGCGTCCACGTCGCAAGCACGATCGCCGGGGTGACCGCGTCCCCGCTCTGCACCGCCCCCAGCTGCCCGACCCGGTTGAGCCAGTACGACGGGACCGCCTTCGCCACATCCGCGACCCAGGCCGGGAAGAGCTGCAGCGGCACCCACAGGCCGCCCAGCACCGCCATGCCCATGAACACCGCCATGAACAGCGGCTGCGCGAACTCCGGCTTGGCCAGCTGGCCGACCAGGATGCCGAGCAGGGCGAACGGGATGACGCCGCACCAGATCCCGAGCCCGGCGAGCACCCAGCCGACCATCGGAAGGTCCGGGTGGTACAGCGCGATCGAAACGGCGACGATGACCAGGATGCTGAACAGCGCGAGCGCGAGTGCCGCGACGAGCTTCGACACCAGGTAACCGGTGCCGGTCAGCGGGGTGATGCGCAGCTGCCGGTTCCAGCCGATAGAGCGCTCGGTGACGATCTGGAACGCCTGCGACAGGGCGGCCATCATCCCGCCGTACGCGGCGACCTGGATGGTGGTGACGACGATCCACGGCAGGCGCGTGGCCGCATCCACCTGTCCCGCCCCTCCGAACGTGCCGCCGAACGCGAGCAGCATGACGAGCGGCACGGCGAGGGTGAAGATCATGGATCGCATGTTCTTCAGCTGGCGGAGGGACTCGCGCCCCAGGTAGGCGATGCTCATGAGAGGGCTCCTTCGGTGTCGCGCGCCTCGGTGAGGGCGAGGAAGGCCTCGTCCATGGTGTGCGCGGTCACTTCGATGTCGTGCAGGTCGGGATGGGCGGTCAGCAGTGCGCGCAGGGTCGCGTCGGAGTCGTCGCTGACCAGAGTGATCCGGTCGCCGTCCCGCTCGGCGCTGCGGACGCCGGGGAGCGCGAGCAGCGCCGCGCGGGTGGACGGCGTCGCCGGGGAGTCGGACGTGGCGCGGATGCGGCGGCCGGAGACAACGGCTTTCACCTCGGCCGGGGTGCCGTCGGCGACGATGCGGCCACGGGCCATCATCACGATCCGGTCGGCGTACTCGTCCGCCTCGTCGAGGTAGTGGGTGGCGAAGACGACGGTGCGGCCGGCGTCGGTGAACTCGCGCATCGACTGCCAGAACGTGCGCCGGGCCTCCACATCCATCGCGGCGGTCGGCTCGTCGAGGAAGAGCAGGTCGGGGTCGGAGACGACGGCGACGGCGAACCGGGCGCGCTGGAGCTGGCCGCCGGAGAGCTTCGAGACCCGCTGGCGGGCGATCTCGGTGCAGCGTGCGCGCTCCAGGGCCTCGGCGACCGTCAGCGGACGTCGGTGCGCGGCTGCGACGAGCGCGACCGACTCGGCCACGGTGAGGGTCGGAAGCAGCGCGCCGCCCTGCAGCATCGCGCCGACGCGTCCTTCGCGGATCGCGGCGATCGGCGGCGCCCCGAAGAGCTCCGCGTCGCCGGAAGTCGGCCGCGCCAGGCCGAGCGCGAGGTCGATGGTGGTGGACTTGCCGGCACCGTTCGGCCCGAGCAGGGCGACGACCTCGCCTCGGTGGATGGTCAGGTCGACGCCGTCGACGGCCGTGAGCGCGCCGAAGGTCTTGCGCAGGCCGGTGAGGCGGATGGCGGGTGTCGTGTTCACCCTCTCAGCGTGGCGGCGCGGGGAGTCGCGTGCGCAGAGCGGGTGTCAGGTTCCGGGGGTGACGTTTGTCATGGGCCTGCGCGAGAGGCAGGCGATCAGGGGCGCGCGCCGCGCATCCCCGCAGCTCGGACGAGGCCGAGGACGCCCGCGATGCCACCGCCGGTCAGCAGCACGCCGCCGAGGAGGAAGGCGAGGTCCTGCCCGGCGTTCGAAAGGGTTCCGCGGCCGGCGGCGGTCGGATCGCCGGCCGGGAGGGCGGAGGACGCGCTCGGCCCGGTCGTGCCGCCTCCGACGCCGGGAGTGCCGGGGGAGGCCGCCGCTGGGGTGGTCGCGGGAACCGCGGGCAGCACGACCGTCGCGGATGCCGCCGAGACGGCGCTGGACGCCCGCTGCAGCAGCACGAAGAACGTCGCCGCAGGCGAACCGGCGGGTCGCACGGCGAGCGGCACACGCACGGTGGCGGACGTCTGCCCGTCGGCCAGCGCCACGGTGGACGCGAGGGCGGTGTAGTCGGTTCCGGCGCGAGCCGAGCCGTCGGCCGTCATCACGTCGACCGTTGCCGCGCCCTGCGCTGTCGCGCGCGACACGGTGACCAGGACGCTGCTGCTGCCGGTGACGACGGAATCCGCGGCGATCGCAAGCGGTGCGCTCGGCGCCGTGGCCGTGAAGGCCGCGGTGCCGGACGACGCCAGGAGCGGCGAACCCTGCGCCGGCTGATACGTCGCGGTGACGGTCTGCGCGCCCGCGACGGCGACCGGGAGCTCGGCGCGGGCGACGCCCGTGGCCGACACGGATGCGGTCACCGGGTGGATGCCGTCGAGGGAGAACGTGATGGTCCCGGTGTCGGGGGCGGCGAGCAGCATCCGGGTGACCGCGGCGGAGACAGCGACCGTGCCGCCGGCGGCGACGCGGTCGGGGACGCTGACCGTGACGGCGGTGGCCGCGGTGCAGGCAGGTGCCCCGGCGAGGGCGGCGACGCCGTCGCCGAGACGCCAGCCGAGGTCGGCCGGCTCGGCGGCGGCATCCACGGTCAGCAGCCAGACGCCGTGGTGCTCCCCCGGCTGGAAGGTGGTCGGCTGACCACGGTCGGCGGCCCCGGACGTGAGGTCGTTGTCGCCGGAACCTGCCGGGAGGACGACGGGATCGGAGCCGGCGGAACGGTACCCGAGCACGACCGTGCGGGCGGTGACGGCGCCGAGCGGCGCATCCTGGACGCAGTCGACCAGGGGCACGAGGGTCGCGCCCTGCGTCGGTGCGGCGGCCACCGCAGCGGCCGGACCTGCGGCGGCGACCCCGAGAAGCGTCCCCAGCCCTGCGAGGGTGAGCGCGCACGCCAGGCGGAGGCGGGCGTTGGATCGGCTCACAGCGTCACTCTAGCGACGCACGACGCCCGGTCGCCCCGCCCAGAAAGGGTGACGCGCCGAAGCGATGGGACGCGAAACGCCGCGATCCGCCACGCGAAACGGCGTGTTGCGTCCCATCGACGAGGATCAGGCGGCGTACGCGCCGACGAGGCGGACGGCCCCGCCGTCGACGCCCTTCGCGCCCTGCTCGAAGCCGGCGAGGTCACGTGCCGCGGTCAAGACGGTGCCCGCGCGCCAGGTCGGGATGCCGTCGGCGGTGATCGCGGCCGCCACGGCGTCCGCCGCCTCTGGCGCCACGACCGCGAACATCCCGATGCCGAGATTCCAGGTGCCCTCGCTCGATTCCAGGCTCGTGCCGGCGAGGTCGCTCAGGATGCGGAACACGGGCGTCGGCGACCACGTCGAGCGGTCCACCTCGACCCACGAGCCGACGGGGAGGACGCGGGCGAGGTTCGCCGCGATGCCGCCGCCGGTGACGTGGCTGAGCGAGTGGACCGCCCCCGCGAGCGACGGGTCCTGCAGCACGCGCAGCAGCGGCGACGTGTAGAGGCGGGTGGGCTCGAGCAGCGCCTCGCCGACGGTGCCGCCGAAGTCGTCGGAGTGGTCGGTGAAGCCGATGCCGCGGGCGGCGAGGATGTGGCGCACCAGCGAGAATCCGTTGGAGTGCAGACCCGACGAGGCGAGCGCGAGCACGACGTCCCCGTCCCGCACGCGGTCGGCGCCCAGCACGGCATCCGCCTCGACGGCGCCCACCGCGGCTCCCGCGACGTCGTAGTCGTCAGGGCCGAGGAGACCGGGATGCTCGGCGGTCTCGCCGCCGACCAGCGCCGTGCCGGTCTGCTCGCATGCCTGCGCGATGCCCGCGACGATGGCCGCGATCCGCTCCGGGACGACCCTGCCGCAGGCGATGTAGTCGGTCATGAACAGCGGCCGGGCGCCGACCACGACGATGTCGTCGACGACCATGCCCACCAGGTCTTGCCCGATGGTGTCGTGCTTGTCGAGCGCCTGCGCGATGGCGACCTTGGTGCCGACGCCGTCGGTGGAGGTGGCGAGCAGGGGGCGCTGGAAGTCGCGCAGGAACGACACGTCGAACAGCCCCGCGAAACCGCCGACGCCGCCCAGCACCTCCGGGCCGTGCGTGCGGCCCACCGCCGCCTTCATCAGCTCTACCGCGCGGTCACCGGCCGCGGTGTCGACGCCGGCTGCGGCGTAGGAGGCGGACGAGGAAGCGGTGGAGTCGGTCACCGCTCCATCGTATCCGGGGCCCGTCCGCCCTCGACACGCTCCGGCGGTCCGGGCCTCCGGCGCGCCCTACACACGATCCAGCACCGCCCAGGTCGGGGAGATGCGCCACTGGTGGTTCCAGTACTTGTTGTTGAACCAGGGGCTCTGGTACATGCAGCCGCGAAGGTTGAGGTGACCGTAGCCATCCACCGTCGCGCACAGGGGCAGATACCCCGAAGGGACATCGGTCTGGAGCGTGAACATCCCGCTGCCGTGCTGGTACAGCGACCATCGTGACTCGTTGCGCCACTCGCTCTCGCCGCAGTCGCGGAGCTTGGGACCGCCGGAGGCCACCAGACAGAGGCCCGACCCGAGATTGCGCAGGGCGTAGTAACCGGTCAGGGTGGACGTGGACGTCTTCAGGGTCTGTGTCCACACCGTGTTGCGGTTGACCTTCTCCTCCCACGTCGTGGTGACCCAGTCGCCCGCGCTCTCCATCGGCGCGCCAGTGGTGGCCGCGATCTGGAAGGCGCCCAGATCGAGGTGCCCGCGGTAGAGATTCCACGTTCCGTTGTCGGCGTGGTCGCAATACCAGGTGATCACCGCCGTGCCATCGCTGGTGCGGTTGCCCTGGGCGTTGAGGCAGCCGTCGGGGTTGCCGTCGTCGCCGACGGCCCTCCAAAGCCCCGTCGTCGTGTACTCCCACCGCTGCCTGGCATCGGAGAGCGAGCACGGCTGCACCGGCAACCTGCTCCCGCCGATATCGCGCGACGCGAGACAGAGTGCAGGCGCAGGCGGGGCCGCCCCGACCTCGGTCATCCGATCGCCGCCGATGCTGAGCAGCTTGGTGTCTGGGTGGTAGGTCCAGCGCTGCGTGCTCTGCGAACCGTTGCACGGGTAGAGTTCCGGGGCGATCTGGCTCGACGCCCGGAGGCAGGTGTCCGATCCCGCCTGCACCTGAAGGACGATCGTCGGCTGCACCTGGTAGGCCGTTCCCGCGCAGCCCGCGTTCATCCTCGGCGACGCGGCACACGACGGCGGCGCAGCGGCGGGTGCGCCCCGTTCCAGCAGATCCGGGAAGTCGCCCGGCCTGAGCTGCACCTCCGGCGTGACCAGCGCGAGGTTCGACTGCCACACCAACGTGTCGTTCCCACGAAGCACGAACGGGCGTTCGGTGTGCGGAGAACCGACGTAATGGGTGCGCAACACCTCGCCCCGAGCGACGGCGATATTGCGTTCCGTCGGCGCATTCCCCGACGGAGGCGTGCGGACATGCCTGGTCGCATCCAGCCGCTCGACGGATGTCTGATCCCCGGCGGACCGGTACTCGGCCACGAGAGCATCGACGACGTGTCGGGAATTGATCAGCTGGGCGTCCGGGCCCAGCGGCAGGACAGCGTCTCGCGGCTGGTCGTAGATCTCGGCCGCCGCATTTCCGACGGTCCTCAATTCTTCGCGCGCTACTGAGATGACCCCGAGAACCGCAGTGTTCTCAGGGAAGCGGCGATGGATCTCCAGCACCTGCGTCGGATCGTGAGCACCGATCAGGAACCTCCACGCATGGATCAGCTCGTGTCCCAGGTTGGTCACCGGACTGCTCGCGAAGAGAGAGGTGCCGCGCCACTCGAGATTGAGCGGGAAGGTGGGGTCGACGGCCACGACCGAGTCGGTACCTAGACCGTTCGACCCGGCGACCGCGTCGAGACCGATGGTGCCATACTGGCCGAGGCCCGGAGCAGCGCCGATGACGACGCGGATCCGCGACGGTGTGCCGTCTGTGTTGCGGTAGCCGGCGCCCCAGGAACCGGTGCCCGGCCTGGGCAGCGGAAGAGCACGCCCCAGGTCGGAGAGGAGCCGATGCCCTTCCGGAGTCTCGTCGAGCAGCCCGATGACGGCGCTCACCCGGTCCAGGAATTCGCGATTCACGGGTGAGGCTCCGTCGGGAAGCGAGTCGAGGACCTGCCGTTCGCCCCGTTCGTCGAGAATCCTGCCCTGATAGACGCCGATCCCGGGGACGATCTCGGTGACGTGGAACGGGAACGGGCTGGTGGCAGTGGTCACCGCCACCTGGCCCACCTGGGGCGGCGCTGCCGGCGGCGCCTGAATGGGCGGAGGCGCCGCCCAAGCGGGTGCCGCGAACAGCGGGCCGGACACGACCGCGCCGCAGAGGAGTGCTGCAAGCAATGCATGCGCCCTCCGCGCGGGCCACCGGCTCGGTCCGCCGCGCAGACGGCGATGGTGAACTGCGTGCGCAGGGCGCGGGCGCGCTTCCATGAGACCTCCAAGACCTCGTCCCGCCCGGTGAGGCGGGAGGCCCCGGGAGAAACTCGTGCGGACTCATGGTCGCAGTTCTGAAATTCATACTCCAGAGCATGAACGCGCGATTATGCATGTATGGCGGACGCAGCGCCGCGCCGCACGGGAACCGACGATCGAATGCGGCTCGCGCCCGGGACAGCGGGAGCGAAGCGCAGACCGAGAGCCCAGCGGCTACTCCTGGCGGCCCGGGTCCCCGTAGGAGAGCAGCGGCTCGAATTCCGCGTCCGGACCGGGCTCGCAGCCGTCGGAGGTGGCGTCGGAGCCGTCGTCGGTGGCGGCGACGGCCGGGCGCTCCAGCAGGTTCTTGCCGAGGTGGTGCGCGTCCGGCAGCTCGATCGGGTACTTGCCCGTGAAGCAGGCGGTGCACAGGCGCTCGCGCGGCTGCTCGGTCGCGTCGATCATGCCGTCTTCGGAGAGATAGCCGAGGCTGTCGGCGCCGATCGACTGGCGCACCTCCTCCACACCGAGACCGGTCGCGATCAGCTCGGCGCGGGAGGCGAAGTCGATGCCGTAGAAGCAGGGCCAGGTGATGGGCGGGCTGGAGATGCGCACGTGCACCTCCGCGGCGCCGGCCTCCCGCAGCATCGACACCAGGGCGCGCTGCGTGTTGCCGCGGACGATCGAGTCGTCGACGACCACGAGCCGCTTGCCCTTGATGACCTCCTTCAGCGGGTTCAGCTTCAGCTTGATGCCGCGCTGGCGGATGGTCTGCGACGGCTGGATGAAGGTGCGGCCGACGTAGGAGTTCTTGACCAGGCCCTGCCCGAACGGGATGCCGGACGCCTGCGCGTACCCGATCGCCGCCGGCGTGCCGGACTCGGGCGTCGGGATGACGAGGTCGGCCTCGACCTCGTGCTCGCGCGCCAGCTGGCGGCCCATCTCGACGCGGGCCTCGTAGACCCCGCGCCCCGCGATGGTGGTGTCCGGACGGGCGAGGTAGACGTACTCGAAGACGCATCCCGCGCGCTTCTCGGTCGCGAAGCGCTGCGAACGCAGGCCGTTCTCGTCGATGGCGATGAGCTCGCCCGGCTCGACCTCGCGCACGAAGCTCGCGCCGACGATGTCGAGCGCCGCCGTCTCCGACGCGACCACCCAGCCGCGCTCCAGTCGGCCGAGCACCAGCGGGCGGACGCCCTGCGGGTCGCGCGCGGCGTACAGCGTGTGCTCGTCCATGAAGACGAGGCAGAAGGCACCGCGCAGCTTGGGCAGCACCTCCAGCGCGGTCGACTCGAGCGTGTGGTCCAGGTCGCCGGTGAGCAGCGCCGTCACGACGGCGGTGTCGGTCGTGTTGCCGCGGGAGAGCTCGCCGTCATGCTGGGGGTAGCGCTCGTGGACCAGCTGCATCAGCTCGGCCGTGTTGGTCAGGTTGCCGTTGTGGCCGAGTGCGACGGTGCCGCTGGCGGTCGAGCCGAGCGTCGGCTGCGCGTTCTGCCAGCTGGAGGCGCCGGTCGTCGAGTAGCGCGTGTGGCCGACGGCGATGTGCCCGGGCAGCGAGTTCAGCGCGTTCTCGTTGAAGACCTGCGAGACCAGGCCCATGTCCTTGTAGATGAGGATCTTGTCGCCATCGCTGGTCGCGATGCCGGCCGACTCCTGCCCACGGTGCTGCAGGGCGTAGAGGCCGAAGTAGCTGAGCTTCGCGACCTCCTCGCCCGGAGCCCAGACGCCGAAGACGCCGCAGGCGTCCTGCGGGCCCTTCTCGCCGGGAAGAAGATCGTGACTGAGAAGACCGTCGCCTCCGGCCACAGCGGACCCCTTTCAGGAATCGGGATGTTCAGCTCTGTGTGTCGCTCTGCGTGGTGCCGGGCTCCGGCTGCGAGCCGTCGCGCCGCGCGGGCGGCTCGGCGGGCTCGGGGGTGCGCACATCGATTCTATCCGCCTGCACGGTGCGCGCTCGACGGCCGGTGGCCCGGTCGACCAGCAGCGCGACGACGGCTCCGACCGCGACGCCGACGGCCACGCCGATCGCCAGCAGGAAACCGAAGACGGAGCCGCGGTCGTAAGTCGGGTTCTCCGGGAACGCGTACGTGAGGATGAGCGCGACGATCGCGAAGAGCACGGCGCCGGTGATCATGAAGCGGAAGTAGCGCGGGGATCGGCGCACCCGCACCTCGGCGGGAGTGACCGTCTCCTCGAGCCCGTCCGGCTGCGGCGTCTGCTCCGGGTCGGCCGGGCTGTCATTCATGCGTTCATTTTCCCAGATCGAAACTGAACGCTCGTCGGGCGTCATGGATGCGGCGGTGGTGCGTCTGTACGGGTAAGGGGACATCGAAAGGGGTGCGGGCGTGACGAGGTGTCGACGGGTTGTCGTTGCGACGCTCATCGTCGCGCTTGCTGCGGGGGTGACGAGCGGGCTGAGTGGCTGTTCGATCTTTCTGGCGCTGTCGAGCCACCAGCCGAGCACGGAGGAGAACCTGGCGAACCAGCGGAAGGTCGCGCTGCAGACCATTCGCGACTACCCGAATCCAGCGCTGGAGTCCATCCGGTTCACCAGCGAAGGGCACGTCAACGGTGCCGGCGACTGGAATGCGAACGCCGTCGTCACGATCGGAGGAAAGGAATACCAGGAGCTCCTCGGGATCATGCTTTCCGGAGGCGACCCGTTTCCGGCCGCACCCCCGGGATCGAAGTCGGGGGAGGTCACCGTCAGCTACAGCGATGGAACGTCGGAGGTGCTCAAGTGACTCGCCGCCCTCGATGCGGACGAATAGTCGGGGCGGCACTCGCCGTGATCATCGGCGCAGTAATCACGACCGGCCTGAGCGGGTGTTCGATCTTTGGAGGAATCGTGAACCAACAGCTGTCCACCGAGCAGAATCTCGCGAAGCAGCGGAAGGCGGCGGCCGAGTTCGTTGGCGCTCACCCTGACGTCGAGGCGATCACCTTCACGCGGGAAGGCAGCGTAAGTGGGAGCGGGACTTGGGCCGCCAATGCGTTTGTCCTGGTCGGCGATCGTCGCTATGAAGCAATCCTTGGCATTGGAATCGGTTCGACCTCATGGGAACCCTGGCCGAGCCAGACGCCGTCGCCGACAGCGATACCGGTGACGGTCACATACAGTGACGGTACTTCGGAGGTTCTCGATTGACTTCTGATTCCGGCTACGCGGCGGTAGCGAATGAGGCGTATTCGGCGGACCCCCTGTGGACCGACCCTCCGATAGCCACGGGCAGGCGATTTACGGACGGCCAAGGGGAAACCGAATTCGAAGTCGTGGAGGAGCCGGTGTGCGATCCGGTGACGGGGTTCCAGGCGATCACGGTGGCGCCTCTGGTCGGCGGCAAGCCTGATCTGTCGCAGATCTACGTGTCGTTTGCCGGGACGAATCCTGCGCACCGCGCGGACTTGAACGCGGATGCGCAGACGGTGATCGCGGGGAAGTTGACGGCGACGCAGGCCGAGCAAGCGCTCAAGTACGCCAAGGAGATCCAGGCGAAGCACCCGGGGGCGGAGTTCACCGCGGTGGGCCACTCCTTGGGCGGGTACCTGGCGATGCTGGTCGCGGCGGAGAAGCACTGGTCCTGCACCAGCTTCAACGGCCCCGACCCGTGGGCTCAGCTGTCCCCGCAGGCCAGGAAATGGCTGAAGGAGAAGATCACCGCGGACCCGGAGGCGTTCCGCAACTTCGTGAACGAGTGGGACCCCATCGGCAACTCCCACGGCAACGGCACCGGCGCCGCCATCCACGTCAAGGGCAAACCGTTCCAGGGGCTGCTGGGCGACCACAACCTCTCCACCGGGTTCACCTTCGACGACCGCGGCCAGATCCGCGGTGCAGGCGTTCCCGCCCGGAACTCGTACCAGATCATGGAGAACCTCCTCCACACGGTCCCCCCGACGCTGCGGGAACCCTTGGCTGCGCTGGGTGCCGGCGCCATGGCCGCCCTCCAGGTCTCGGTGATCGGGGAAGGTGTGGGCCGGTCCGCCTCCACGGTCATGGTCATGATCGACACCATCGCCGCGACCTCGCTGGCCTCCACCATCTACAGCGCCGCCGACCTCCTGACCAGCATTAAGTCCGTGAACGAGAGCCTGATTCCGCGGATGCACCACGACCTGGCCGAGGCCAAGAGCCTGGCCTACACGATCCCCTACCTCACCGAGGCCGACATCGAGAACTGCGTCGCCGTCGAACGCCTCCGGGTGGAGGACAACATCGACCAGCACGCCGTCGAGGAGGTCAACCGCCGCCTCGACGACCACATCGCCACCATCCACACCCTCTACGACGGCATCACCAACGCCGTCCTCAACGCCGCCGAACAAGACGCCCGCTGGGCAGCCGCCTTCGGCAGCCGGTGAGAGAGCGAGGAGCACCATGTCCGACTACCTCTCGAATCAGAGCGTGCAGGCCCGCCACAATCTCGAGGACCTGATCGCGGGAATCGGCGAGGGCCTTGAAGGGACCGCCGAAGCCGTGCGCGCGGGGATCGACGGCCTGATCCATTCCGCCGCGGTCGGGATGCTGCACTCGATGCTGCCGCCGGTCGTGCACGTCGAGAACGCGACGACGAGAGCCACCGCCTGGACGACGACGCAAGCCCTCACCGCAGAGACCGGCCTCACTATGACCGGTGCGCGCGTGCACAACGCCGTCCTCTCGGGGCGGGTGGCGCAGAAGGTGCAGCAGGGCGTCGAGCACATCACCGCAGACCTGGACTATGCGGCCGGGGTGAACAGCATCGCGTGACCGAGCACACCACCCTCAGCGCGCTCGAAGACGCCCACGACCGCGAGGCCTCGGCCGCGCGCGACCGGATCGAGCAGGCGGAGGAACACATCCACTACTACCGATCGCAGATGATCCGCCTGCAGGAGCACTTCTACGAGGTCGCCCGCTCGGCGGGCGTCCAGGACGACCCCCGGTTCCAATACGAACTACGGCGCGTCACCACTCAGATCGACGACAACGTCCGTGCGGCGACACGGGTGGTCATCCGCTTCGACGACGAGCTCACGGAGCTGACCGCTCGCCATCGCCGGGAGCACGAGGACCTGCAGGAGCGCCTGCGCAAGGACCGCGCGGCTCAGTAGCGCAGCGGCACCAGTCCCTCCAGCGACGCACGCTGCCCCGACGCGTGGATGCTGCCCGACGCGACCCCGTCATCCCACGTCAGAGCCCCCGACGCCAGGGCGAGGAACGTCGCGGCGTCGGTCTCGATGACGTTCGGCGGCGTCCCGCGCGTGTGCCGCGGACCGGGGATGCACTGCACGGCGCCGAACGGCGGCACACGCACCTCCACGGTGTTGCCCGGCGCCCGCTCGGCCAGCAGCTGGAGCAGGTACCTCACGGCGGTCGCGGTGGTGTTCCGGTCGGCTCCACCCGCGAGCGCGCCACGCACGGCAGGGCCGCCGACCTCGTCCGCGATCTTCGCTCTCGCCATGTGGACCATCCTTCCACGCCCGAGTTCTCTAGCATGGGGGGCGTGAAGATCCTCATCCTCGGTTCCGGTGCCCGTGAGCACGCCATCATCACCGCGCTGCTGGCCGAGGAGGAGAGGCACGACGTCGTCGCGGCGCCCGGCAACGCCGGCATCGCACAGGACGTCCGCGTGGAGCCCGGGCTCGACCCGCTCGACGGCCAGGCGGTGACCGAGTACGCGATCGAGAACGGCATCGAGCTGGTCGTGATCGGCCCGGAGGCCCCACTCGTCGCCGGTGTGGCGGACCCGCTGCGCACGCGCGGCATCCCGGTATTCGGTCCGGGCAAGGCGGCCGCGCAGTTGGAGGGGTCGAAGGCGTTCGCGAAGCGCATCATGGACGCCGCCGGCGTGCCCACCGGCCGTGCCGTCCGCGCCGAGACGCTGGCGGAGGCGGAGCGCGCGCTCGACGAGTTCGGCGCGCCCTACGTGGTGAAGGCCGACGGGCTGGCCGCGGGGAAGGGCGTGCTCGTCACCGAGGAGCGCGCCGCGGCGGTGGAGCACGCCACTCACTGGCTGCGGCACGGCGGCGTGCTGGTGGAGGAGTTCCTCGACGGCCAGGAGGTGTCCCTGTTCCTCGTCAGCGACGGGCACGACGTGCTCCCGCTCTCCCCCGCGCAGGACTACAAGCGACTGCTCGACGGCGACGCCGGGCCGAACACGGGTGGGATGGGCGCCTACTCGCCGCTCCCCTGGCTGCCCGACACCTTCGTCGACGAGGTGATCGAGACGATCGCCCTGCCGACGGTCCGCACCATGGCGAAGGAGCAGACGCCGTTCATCGGGCTGCTCTACTGCGGCCTCATCGTCACCGACCGCGGCATCCGCGTGATCGAGTTCAACGCGCGCTTCGGCGACCCGGAGACGCAGGTCGTCCTCCCCCGTCTGGTCACGCCGCTGTCCTCGCTGCTGTACGCGGCGGCGACCGGAGGGCTCGGCGGGATGCCGCGCCCGGAGTTCGCGCTGGACACCGCGGTCACCGTGGTGCTCGCCAGTGAGGGCTACCCGGAGGCGCCGATCACCGGGCGTCCGATCACCGGCCTGGCCGAGGCGGCCGGCGTTCCCGAGGTGACGATCGCCCACGCTGCGACCGCGCGCGACGAGCACGGCGCGCTCATCGCGACCGGCGGCCGCGTGCTGTCCGTCGTCGCCCGCGGCACCGGCTTCGCCGAGGCGCGCGCCCGCGCCTACGAGGCGCTCCACCACATCCACCTCGACGGCGCCCACTACCGCACCGACATCGCCGCCCGCGTCTCCTGACCCAGCCACCCAACCCCCAAGCCAACAGTTCCTGAGTTTTTCGAGCAGATCGCGGCGATTCGCTCGAAAAACTCAGGAACTGATGGCTTGGGAGCGGGGGCGGAGGGGGGGTCAGCCGAGGAGGCGGGTGAGGTAGGGGTTGCGGAAGCGGGCGGCGGGGTCGAAGCGCGCGGCGAGGGCCGCGAAGTCGGACAGGCGCGGGTAGAGGGTCGGGACGACGCGGTCGCGGTCGACGAAGAGCTTGCCCCAGTGCGGCCGCGCGCCGAGCGGGAGGAGCTCCGCCTCCAGCTGCGGGAGCACCGCCTCAACACCCTCCTGGTCGCGCACCCACGTGAAGTGGAGGCCGACCACGTCGGTCTCGTAGGCGCTCGACAGCCACAGCTCGTCCGCCGCCACCGTGCGGATCTCGGAGATCTGCAGCAGCGGCGCCACCACCGGCGCCAACCGCCGCACGGCCTCGATCGCCTCCACCGCCCGCGCCCGCGGCACGAGGTACTCCGACTGGATCTCCTCGCCGTTCGACGGCGTGAACGCGAACCGGAAGTGCGCCAGCCGCTCGCTCCACGGCCCGACGACGCCCAGCTGCTCCGTCGTGTTGCGCACGTCCATGGTCGGGATCATGTGGCGCGGCTCGGTCAGTGCGGGCGCGCCGAAGAAGTCGTCGCCGATGAGCGGCTCGACCCCGTCGAGCTCCTTCAGCCAGGCGAGAGAGACGGCGGGCTCGTCCCACGTCGTGAACAGGCTCACGCTGTACGCGGCCGAGGTGACCTCGTCGAAGCGGCCGAGCACGGCATCCCACGGCACCCCTCCGAACAGCCGCTGGCGGGCGTCGTAGGTGGGCCGGATGTCGAGGGTCACCTCGGTCACGACGCCGAGCGCGCCGAGACCGACCACCGCACCGTCGAAGCCCTCGTCGCCGCGGCGCAGGTCGACCAGCTCGCCCGTGCCGTCCAGGATGCGGAGGCCGGAGACCGCGGTCGCCAGGTTGCCGTTGCGGTCGCCCGACCCGTGCGTCGCCGTTGCGATCGCGCCGGCGACGGAAATGTGCGGGAGCGACGCGAGGTTGTGCAGCGCCCAGCCGGCCCCCTGCAGCGCCTCCGCGAGGTCGCCGTAGCGGACGCCGCCGCCGACGGTCACGGTGCGCGACGCCTCGTCGATGCGGATCCCGCCGGGAAGGTCGGCCGTGCTGACCAGCAGGCCGCCCGGGGCGTCGGCGAGATCGTTGAACGAGTGCCGGGAGCCGAGCGCGCGCACCGCCCGGGCGCCGAGGACGAGGTCGCGCAGCTCCTCCACCGACCGCGGCCTCACGAGGGATGCCGCCCGGTACTCGTAGTTGCCCGCCCAGTTCATCTCGGCCATCGGTCCTCCTCGATCCGCCCGGGGAGCGGCCGTCCGCCTCCCATCGACTCGTCCCAGTCTAGGGAGGAGGCCGGCGCGCCGAACGCCGTCCGGAGCCGCAGAAAGAGTGCATAGCCAGGCGAGCGGGGCCAGCAGTATGGTGCCCGTGAACAGCGGGGAGGGCCGCGGGAAAGGGGCTGAGATGGCCGAATTCGAGTACGGTCCGGCGGAGTTCATGGTCGCGCAGTTCGACACGGACAGACCGTCGGCAGGGGTCGTCGAGGCGATCCTCGACCTGGTCGACAGCGGCACCGTCCGTCTGCTCGACCTGGTCTTCATCGAGCGGCACGCCGACGGCGGTGTCGACATCATCGAACTGGACGAGATGGACGGCGACATCGGGCTGACCGACATCACCCTCGACGCGAGCGGCATCGCGGGCGACGAGGACGTGCAGGAGATCGCCGAACTGCTCCAGCCGGGCTCGACGGGCGCGATCCTCGTGATCGAGCACCTGTGGGCGAAGGAGCTGGCGAGCCGCTTCTTCGAGTCGGGCGGCGTCGTCCTGCACAGCGAGCGCATCCCGGCGCCGGTGCTGAACGCTGTCGCCGCGGAGGCGTACGACGAGCTCGAGACCGACGAGCTCGAGACCACGGAGAGCTGAGGAGGACACCATGCCGTTGAGACGGATCGGACGCCCGGGATTGATCGGGATGGCGGCGCGCACGGCGGTCGTCGCGGGGACGGCCTCGGCTGTCGCCGGTGGAGTGCAGCACCACCAGCAGCAGAAGTACCAGGCGCAGGCCGACCAGCAGGCGTACGAGCAGCAGCAGGCGTACGAGCAGCAGCAGGCCGCCTACCAGCAGCAGCAGTACGAGCAGCAACAGCAACAGGCGCAGATGCAGCAGATGGCCCAGGAGGCCGCGGCGCAGCAGCTCGCCGCCCAGCAGCAGGCCGCCCCGGCGGCCGGCGCCGGCGCCGGTGACGACATGATGGCGCAGCTGCAGCAGCTCGCCACCCTGCACACGCAGGGCGTGCTGACCGACGAGGAGTTCGCCGCCGCCAAGGCGAAGCTGCTCGGCTGACGGATGCGGCGCCCGCGCGACCGACGGGAGTCTGCCCGGCGGGCGCCGCATCCACCCTCCGGCCGCACCGTACGATGGTCGGGTGAGCGAACTTCCGGGATGGGTCCACGTCTACTCGGGCAAGGTGCGCGACCTGTACGTGCCGGAGGGCGCGACGGGCCTCGCCGACACCGACAGCGTCCTGGTCGTCGCCAGCGACCGGGTGAGCGCGTTCGACCACGTGCTCGAGCCCGGCATCCCGGGCAAGGGCGAGCTGCTCACCACACTGAGCCTGTGGTGGTTCGACCAGCTCGACGACGTCCCGAACCACCTCGTCGCGGACCACGTGCTGGAGGGCGAACGGGTGGTGGAGCGGATCCCGGCCGAGGTCGCGGGCCGGTCGATGCTGGTGAAGCCACTCGACATGTTCCCGATCGAGTGCGTCGTCCGCGGGTATCTGACAGGCAGCGGCTGGGCCGAGTACCGGGCGTCGCAGAGCGTGTGCGGCATCCCGCTGCCGTCCGGTCTGCAGAACGGCGACCGCCTCCCGGAGCCCCTCTACACGCCGGCCTGGAAGGCTCCGCTCGGCGAGCACGACGAGAACATCACCTTCGAGCGCACGGTCGAGCTGATCGGGCCGGACATCGCGGAGGAGCTGCGCCGCCTCTCGCTGCACGTGTACCAGCGTGGAGCCGCCATCGCCGAAGAGCGCGGCGTCATCATCGCGGATACGAAGTTCGAGTTCGGGGCCGACCGCGCGACCGGAGAGATCACGCTGGCCGACGAGGTGCTGACAAGCGACTCCAGCCGCTACTGGGACGCCGCCGCCTACGCCGCGGGCACCACCCCGGAGGAGCGGATGGCGAGCTTCGACAAGCAGATCGTGCGCGACTGGCTGGCGGCGAACTGGGACAGGACGGGCACCCCGCCGCGGCTGCCGTCGGAGGTGGTGGAGCGGACCGCCGCGCGCTACCGCGAGCTGCTGGAGCGCCTCACCGGGGACTGACCCGAGCGGCCGCATCCGCATACCGCTACGCGCATGCCGCGCGGTATAGCGTCGCGTCATGGCCGCCGAATCCGCCTCCGCTTCCGTGCCCGCCACCGCCGCGATCGCCGATGCCGCCGTTCGTCACGGAATCTCCGTGCAGACCGCTCCCGTGAGCCTGGTCGCGCTGCTCCCCGGCCGCCCGTTCGCCGGTCCCGCAGCCCCGGTCACGCACCTCGGCAGCGTGGATGTGCTGCTCGAGACGATCGACGACGCCCCGCCCGGCGCGGTGCTCGTCGTCGACAACGGCGGCCGCGACGACGAGGCGTGCGTCGGCGACCTCATGCTGCTGGAGGCGCGCGAGGCCGGGATGTCCGGCGCCGTCATCTGGGGGCGTCACCGCGACACCGCGCAGCTGCGGGAGATCGGGCTGCCCGTGTTCAGCCGCGGGTCGCACCCGTTCGGCCCGCGGCGGGTGCCCCCGGCGGGCACGGCGATGCGGACGGCGTTCCTCGACGGGGTGACCGTGACGGCGGACCACTGGGTGGTCGCGGACGACGACGGAGTGCTCGTGCTGGCCGCTGGCGACCGCGAGGCGCTGTTCGCGGAGGCCACGCGCATCCAGGCCGTCGAAGGCGCCCAGGCCGAGCGCATGCGGGCGGGCTCGTCGCTGCGCGACCAACTCGACTTCGCCCGCTACCGCCGCCGTCAGGCCGAGGACCCGTCGCTCACCCTGCGCCGCTACCTCACCGAGACCGGCGGGGCGATCGAGACGTGAAATAGTCCAGGTCCGGCCGGTGTTCTGACGTGTATGCCCGAACTCCTGCCCGCCGACTCCGCCATGGGCGCCGTCACCCTCCGCGTCGCCGACCTCGACGCCATGACCCGCTACTACCGCGACGCCGTCACCCTGAGCGTGCTCGCCGCGGAGGGCGACCGCGTCATCCTGGGCCGCGGCGCGACGCCCGCGGTGATCCTGGTGCACGCGCCGGAGCTGCGGCACGCGTCGCCCGGCCAGGCGGGACTCTTCCACACCGCGATCCTGTTCGACACGCAGGAGGCGCTGGCCGCCGCGGTGTACTCGGTCGCACGACGGGCGCCCGGCACCTTCACCGGCAGCGCCGACCACCTGGTGAGCACCGCCTTCTACTTCACCGACCCGGAGGGGAACGGCGTCGAGCTGTACTGGGACCGCGACCGCAGCCAGTGGAGCTGGACGCACGGCCAGGTCGAGATGGCGACGCTGTACCTGGACCCGAACCGTTTCCTCCAGGAACACCTCACCGACCGGGCGGTCACGCTCGCGGAGGAGGACGGGACCACGCCGTTCGGCGACGCGGCCGTCGGCCACGTGCACCTCTCGGTGGGCGACGTCGAGTCCGCCCGCGCCTTCTACGTCGACCGGCTGGGCTTCGAGACGACCGCGGCCCTCGGCGGCAGCGCGCTGTTCGTGAGCGCGGGCGGCTACCACCACCACATGGCGATGAACACGTGGAACAGCCGCGGCGCGGGCCGCCGGCAGCTGGCGCTCGGGCTGGGCGAGGTGGAGATCCGGGTGCCGTCCTCCGACGACGTTGGAGAGCTGAGCGAGCGGATGAAGCACTACGGCATCGCCGCGCGCGACGACGGGAAATCGGTCACGTTCGACGACCCGTGGGCGAACGCCGTGCGGGTGGTCGCGGAGGCCTGACACGCGAAGGGGGTCGCAGCCAGTTCGGCTGCGACCCCCTTCTTCGTATGCGCGTCAGTCGGCGACAGGTGCCGCGTGGACGCCGTGCGGCGGCTCCTCGCCCGGCCCCGCATCTGTCGCGGGCGCGACTTCCGCGGCGTGCGAGCCGTGCGGGACGGCGTCCACCGGCGCCGGCGCGGCGTGCGCACCGTGCGTCGGGGCGGTGGCGCCGACGGTCTCCGGCTGCCCGGCCGGGGCGGCTCCGGTCTGGGCGCCCGGCGCACCGGCCGCGGCGGGCTTCGCCCACGCCGGCGGCTTCGGCCGCTCCCACCACACCACGACGAGCGCGCCGAGGAATGCGACCGCCGCGGGCAGCAGCAGCGCCTCCGACATCGCCTGCGTGAAGCCGGCATGGAGGATCTGCGGCAGCTCGGTGCCGGCTGCGGCCTCGCTGGCGTTGGCCGCGCCGCCCGGCACCTTCGGCAGGTCGACGGCGAGGCGACCCGAGATGAGGGCGGCGATGGATGCGCTGCCCAGCACCGCGCCGATCTGGCGCGTGGTGTTGAAGACGCCGGAACCGGCTCCCGCCTGGCTGATGGGCAGGTTTCGGGTCGCCGTAGTGGAGATCGGCCCCCAGACTCCCGACATCGCGATGCCCAGGAGCGCGCTCGGGATGAGCAGCAGGAAGATGTTCACGTCCGGCGACAGCATCCGGGAGTAGAGGAACAGCGCGAACGCGAACAGCACGAGCGCCGGGGTGGCGATGTTGCGCGGGTTCACCTTGTCGATGAGGCGGCCGACGAACGGCGCGAGCACCCCGGAGAGGATCGCGGTCGGGGCGAGCATCAGCGCCGACTCGGTCGGGGTGAGGCCGCGCACCGTCTGGAAGTAGAACACCAGCGGCAGCGCCATACAGGTGACGGCGAAACCGACCGTGGTGATGGCACCGTTCGACAGCGAGAAGTTGCGGTCGCGGAAGAGCGGCAGCGGGAGCAGCGGCTCCTTCTTGTTGAATGCCTGCCAGACGACGAACGCGGCGAGCACCACGATCCCGGCGATGATCAGCCCCCACACCGAGATCGGGCCCCAGATGACGCCCCAGTCGTAGGTGCCGCCCTCCTGGATGCCGAAGACCAGCAGGAACATGCCCACCGCCGAGAGGATGACGCCGAGGATGTCGAAGCTGTGCGTGTGCGTCGGCAGCTTGGGCACCAGGCGCATCGCCAGGATGAACGCCACGATGCCGACAGGGACGTTGATGAAGAAGATCCACTCCCATCCCAGGCTGTCGACGAGCACGCCGCCGAGCAGCGGGCCGACCAGCGTGGCGACACCGGCGACGGCGCCCCACAGGCCCATGGCCGCGCCGCGGCGCTCGGGCGGGAAGATGCGGGTGATGACGGCCATCGTCTGCGGCGTCATCAGCGCCGCGCCGAGACCCTGCACCACGCGGGCGGCGATCAGGACGCCGATGGTGCCGGCGAAACCGCACCAGGCCGAGGCCGCGGTGAAGATGACCAGGCCGATCAGGTAGAGGTTCTTCGGGCCGAACCGGTCGCCGAGCCGCCCGGTGATGAGCAGCGGGACGGCGTAGGCCAGCAGGTAGGCGCTCGTCACCCAGATGACGGCGTTGTAGTCGGTGCCGAGGTTCAGGCCCTTCATGATCGACGGGTTCGCCACCGACACGATGGTCGTGTCGATCAGGATCATGAAGAACCCGATGACCAGGGCCCAGAGGGCCGGCCACGGCTTCAGTTGACGTTCCATGGTTCTTCTCTCAGTGCTCGTCCTCGGACCAGGACACTACGCCCGATTCGAGGTCTGCGATCAGGGATTCCAGCAGGTCGGCGTCCGCCGCGGCCAACGCCCGCTGGTAGCGGACGTCGACCCAGTACTTGGCGGGGACGCCGCGCTGGGTGAGGTGCTCGACGGCGTCGTCCAGGACCGCCGTATCGGCCCGGATGAGCGAGACCCGCTTGCGCAGGAGCGCAACGACCGTCTCGAGCGGGAGGTTGTGCGCCTCGCCGAGGCCGAGCGGGAACTCGGGGTACTCGTTGACGGGCGTGCCGATGATCTCGGTGATCCGCTCCCCGAGGGACCGCGTGCCCTCGTCGGTGATCTCGTAGGTGGTGCGCTCGGGCCGGTTGCCCTCGCGCTCGGTGCCGGTGGCCCGGACGAGGCCGTGCGCCTCCAGCCGGTCGACCGTGTGGTAGAGCGAGCCCGGACGCACCTTGACCAGGCGGTCCTCCGAGCGCTGCATGAGCGTCTGGTACATCTCGTACGGATGCGACGGGCGCTCGGCCAGCAGCGCGAGCGCGGCGACGGCGAGGGGGGTGAGGGTGCGTGGTTCGGCCATCTCGACTTCCAGTTCGATTATTCCAAGAGGAATATACGGCACGGAACAGTGAACGGTCAAGGGCGGTAGCGTGACATCCATCCGACAGGAAGGAATCGCCGATGCTGCTCTCACTCCCCGGGGACCGCACGCCGCGCGTCGCTGACGACGCCTGGGTCGCGCCGGGTGCGACCGTCGTCGGAGACGTCGCGCTGGAGCCGGGCGCGAGCGTCTGGTACGGCGCGGTCGTGCGCGCCGACAACGCGCCCATTGTGATCGGGCGCGACTCGAACCTTCAGGACAACGTCTCCGCCCACGTCGATCCCGCGTTCCCGCTGACAGTGGGCGAGCGGGTGTCGGTCGGCCACAACGCGGTGCTGCACGGCTGCACGATCGAAGACGACGTGCTGATCGGGATGAGCGCGACCGTCCTCAACGGAGCCCGCATCGGCACCGGGTCGCTGGTGGCCGCCGGCGCCGTCGTGACCCAGGGCGCCGACATCCCGCCGCGCTCGCTGGTCGCGGGCGTGCCGGCGAAGGTGCGCCGCGAGCTCACCGACGAGGAGCTGCGCGGCATCGCCGAGAACGCCGCCGTCTACCTGGACAAGGTGACCCAGCACCGCCAGGCGACTCCGCTGAACTGACCGGCGCGCGTCGGCGGCCCGCCGAGTTGCGACATCCCGTCACCACTCGGCGGCGATTGCCGCGATTACTCACATCTCGGTCAGTGGCGCGGCTTCGACATCCGGTCGATCCAGGCGAGGGCGAGCGCCGACAGGATGAAGATCGAGTGGATGACGACCTGCCAGAACACGCCCTCCGACGTGTAGCGCTCGGAGCCGAGCGCACCGCCTCCGGCCATGCCGATGTCGCCGACGGCGATGAAGGTCTTGAGCAGGTGGATCGACGAGATGCCGATGATCGCCATGGCCAGCTTCACCTTGAGCACGTTGGCGTTCACGTGCGAGAGCCACTCCGGCTGGTCGGGATGCCCATCGACGTTGACGCGCGATACGAAGGTCTCGTACCCGCCGATGATGACCATGATGAGCAGGTTGGCGATCATGACGACGTCGATGAGGCCGAGGACGGCCAGCATGACGTCGGCCTCCTTGATCGACCCGGGGTGCGCCAGGACGTTCTCGCCAAGGTGCCACAGCTCGGTCATGAAGACCCAGACGTAGATCAGCTGGGCGACGATCAGCCCGAGGTACAACGGGGCCTGCAGCCAGCGGCTGAAGAAGATCAGCGCACCGATGCCGTGCCGCACGGGACCGCCGCGGCGTGACGGCTCGGAGGCGGACGGAGACGGGGTAGGGGCGGAGGCCTCGGCGAGGTCGGTCACGGGTGTCCTCACGTGGTGGGGGCGGGGGCCTCACCATCGTAGATCGACATTCTTGAGAACTCTCTCAGGATTCGAGCATCGCCCGGTTGAGCGCGAGCAGCTGGTCGGTGAACATCCGCGCGCCTCCCTGCGCCGGGTGGCGGATCGCCGGCGCCTCGATGCCGGCTTCGGCGAGCGCGCCCTGCGCCTTGCGGCCGACGGCCACGACCGTCCGGATGCCGAGCGACTCGATGAGTTCGAGAGCGACGGGGCCGCCCGCGCGCACCTCGGACGAGCGCGGTGTGCGGTTCGTCTGCGGCTTGCCGGCGACGAACGGGTGGTGCGGGTAGACGGGCCACGACAGCGGGAGCGGTCCCTGCCACTGCGCCATGGTCTGCCAGAAGACGCGGCTCGACGCCTCCCACGGCGCCTGCGGGTCCGGCGGCAGCTCGAGCCCCGGCAGGACGCCGGCCTCGACCTCGCGGACGGAGGTGAACGGCACGCCGGTGACGGTCATCCCGCGCCAGCCGGGCGCCTCGCCGAGCAGCAGGACGGGCGCGTGCGGCCCCTCAAGGTAGCGGCGGAGGTTGCGCTCCCGCAGCCGCCCGAGCTCGTCGTCGCCGTACAGCAGCTCGGCGTCCGCGGGCTCCGGCACGGCCCGGATGAGGTCGAAGAAGCGATCGAACACCTCCCCAGGCTACGGCCGCACGGCGACCCGGGGGTGCGTCGTCGCGGCGAGCGCGCGATCCACTTCGGCCAGCGGGAACGTCTGGCCCACCTGCTCGGCGAACGGGTAGCGCTGCCACGTCTCGGCGAGGAAGCGGACCGCCTGCTCCAGGTGGCGCGGCGCGTAGTTGTGGACGCCGCGGATCGTGAGCAGGCGCCGTACGAGCTGCTCCGGCACGATCCCGAGTTCCGGCCCGGGGCAGACCGACCCGACCAGCACGAGCACCCCGCCCACGTCGACGGCGGCGAGCAGGGAGCGGACGGCGGACGGGTTGCCGGAGAGTTCCAGGGCGATGGTCGGGGCCGGCGCGCGGCCGGCCGCCTTGGCGAGCACGGAGGCGAGGCCGGAGGGGGAGCCGGCGGCGGCGCGCGGGTCCGCCGCGGCGACGGCGCCGAACGCCAGCGCCGCCTCCCGGCGCTCGGGCAGCGGCTCGCTGACCACCACGCGGGCGCCGGCCTCCGTCGCCATCGCGGTGGCGGTGAGGCCGAGCATCCCGGCGCCGGCGACGAGCACGAGTGCGCCCTCCAGCGGGACGATGACGGACGCCGCCTCGAGGGCGGCGGCGACGGTCGCGGTCGAGCAGGAGGCCGGGGCGAGCACCTCGGCCGGCATCTCCTCCGGCACCCGGACGAGCGGGGTGCCGTCGAGGATGTGGGTGTGCGTGGCGAAGCCGCCGGACAGCTCCCAGCCGCGGCGCATCCGCTCGTGGCCGTACTTCTGGAGGCTGGCGCACTTCTGCGGGAGGCCGCGGCGGCAGCGGGCGCAGCGACCGCACGGCACGGCGACGGACCAGACGATGCGCTCGCCCAGCGACACGCGGTGCCCGTCGGTCGTCTTGGCGCCGCCGCGGCCGAGGGCGACCACGCGGCCGACCTGCTCGTGGCCGAGCACCAGCGGTGCAGGCGCCTGCCGGTGGCCGAGCACGGTATGCACATCGGAGCCGCACACGGTCGCGAGTTCCACCTCCACGAGCAAGTCGCCCGGCGCCAGGCGCACCCCCGGCACGGCGACCGCCTCGTGGGCGTGCCCCTCCCCCGGCCACACCATGGCCGTGGCGGATGGATACACGCTGACCCCCATCCCCAGGCGCGCCGGCGGCTCCACGACGCGCGGGGTCACCGCCTTGACCGTCACCGGGCGCCGAGCCCGGCGAGGTCGTGATAGCCGAGGAGCTCCGGGAGGTCGGCGACGCTGGGCAGCACGGCGTCGGCGCCCGAGTCGAGCAGCGTGCGCTCGTCGTGCGCGCCGGTGAGCACACCGACGACGAGACCCGCACCTGCGGCGATGCCCGAGGCGATGTCGGCCGGCGTGTCGCCCACGACGACCATCCCCTCGACGCTGGAGGCGCCGGTGCGCAGCAGGGCGGTCAGGGGGAGGTCGGGGAACGGGCGTGCCCGGCCGGCGTCATCCGCACTCAGCGTCACGTCGGCGACATCGCGCCAGCCGACGGCGTCGAGCACCGCATCCTGAGCGGACTGCGACAGACCGGTGACGAGGGCGACCTTCACCCCGGTGGCGCTGAGGAGCCGGAGGACGTCCTCCGCGCCCGGGACTGTCTGAAGCCCGCCCTCGGCGGCGAGTTCGGCGTACGCGGACGCGAAGACGGCGGCGGCGTGCTGCGCCTGGTCATCGTCCCCCGTCAGCGTGCGGAACACGGCGATCGGTGAGCGCACGACGGTCTGGCGTGCGAGGTTCAGCGCGTCCTGCCGATCGGCCTGGCCGAGGGCGATCCCTGCGGCGTCGGACGCGCGCTCGAAGGCCCGCTCCACCAGGCCGTCGTCGAGGACCGTGGTGCCCGCGAGGGAGAGCACGACGAGCTCCAGGTCGGCCAGGTCGTCGTCCCTGCCGTCGTCGCCGCGGTCCTCCGCGCGCACGGCCGCATCCTCGTCGAGGCCGTCGTCGAAGGTGTCCCAGGCCTCGTCGTCGGCGCCCGTGCCGAAGCCGGTGGCCTCGACGGTCAGGTCGTCGAACTCGCTGGTGATACGGCCGTCGGGGGTCATGGTGGTGCCTTTCGTGCGGTGCGGCTAGCGAGCGCGGGCGGCGGAGCCCGCGGAGGTCAGGGAGCCGGGAGCTCCGGCGAACAGCTCGTCCACGACCCGGTCGGCGAGGCCGAGCCCGGTGGTCATCCCGATGCCGGAGGTCACGGAGACGACCCGGACGGCGGGGGCCGGCGAGGCGACGAGGAACTCGTCGGGCGCCGACGCGTGCACGCCCTGCCAGCGCTCCCGGACGCGGAGCTCCGCGGTGCCGAACAGCTCCCGCGCCTGCTCCAGCAGCAGGTCGAACGCCCCTTCCAGCTGGAACGGGGAGACGTCCTCGCTCCGGTGCTGCGTGCCACCGACGATGAGGGCCCCGTCGGCACGCTGGGCGTACAGCTGGTCGCCGTCGAGGGCGGCGAGCGCGGGCTGCTCGGCCGCGAGCCGGTCGCGTAGTCCGGCGGCGCTCGGTGTGCGGGAGAAGCCCGGCAGGCGCAGGAGCGACCAGCCGGTGAGCACGGGCGAGTCGAGCGGACGGTCGAGGTCCGCCTCCAGGAGCATCATGTCGACCGCGCAGCGCCGGATGCCGTGATCGTCGGCGAGGCCGGGGAACAGCTGGTCGAGGTCGTGGTCGACGGCGACGACGACCGCGTCTCCGGCGAGCCGGCCGCGGGTGGTGTGGACGCGTCCCGTCTCGACGCCGACCGCGGCCGTCTGCCAGAAGAAGTCGACGCCGTGGGCGTCCAGCCAGCGGGCGATCGCCGCGGCGGCTTCGCGCGCGTCCACCTGGAGGTCGGCGGGAAGGAACGCACCGCCGACCGCGACGCCGTCGGCGACCGGGACGCGGTCGCGTACTTCCGCGGCGGTCAGGATGCGGGCGTCCTGGCCGCCGCGCCGCTCGTGGAACTCCTCCAGCACCGCAAGCTCGTCCTCCGCCCGGGCGACGACGACGGTGCCGGACTCCCGCAGCCAGAACCCGGCCTCCGGCGCGAGCGTCAGCCACAGCTCCCGGGCCGACTCGGCGTAGGCGCGCGCCTCGCCCTCCTGGCCGCTCACGCAGAGGTGACCGGAGTTGCGCGCGGAGGCGCCGACGATCCCGGACGCCCGGTCCACCACGGCGACGGTCAGCCCGCGGCGCAGGGCGGCGACGGCATGACCGAGGCCGACGATGCCCGCGCCGACCACGACGAGGTCGTAGTGCCTGCCCATCCCGGGACCCTCTCTCCGCTCCCTGCGACGCCGCAGCCGGCGCGCGCCTTCTGCGTCCGCGCGGCCACGGCTGCCCGGGCGCACCCCCCGAACCGGACTCGACGGGCTCCGACGTGCACGCTACGCATCGCGCTCAACCCCCCGGTTACGCGCCGGTGAACGTTTCTGCGGCGGAGCGAAGTGAGGTGTTGCACTTTTCGGGCGGTAGGCGCAGGATTGCAGCATGGTTGACGGCGACAACACCCGCGAGTTCGACCCGGACATCGTCACCGATTTCCGGGAGCGGATGTCGTACGGCTCCTACCTCGATCTCGGCACGCTGCTCAGCGCGCAACGACCGGTGAGCCGGCCGCCGCACCACGACGAGTTGCTGTTCATCATCCAGCACCAGACCACCGAGCTCTGGCTGAAGCTGGTGCTGCACGAGTTGGAGTCTGCCCGAGACCTGCTGCGGGCCGACGACCTCTCGCCCGCGCTCAAGCGCATCGCGCGGGTCAAGCACATCCAGCGCACCCTGACCGAGCAGTGGTCGGTGCTGGCGACGTTGACGCCGACCGAGTACGCGGAGTTCCGCGGGTTCCTCGGCAACTCGTCGGGCTTCCAGTCGTACCAGTACCGCGCAGTCGAGTTCGTGCTGGGCAACAAGAACCGGCGCATGCTGAGCGTCTTCGAGAGCGACCCCGACGCGCACGCCCTCCTGGCGGAGCTGCTGGCGGCGCCCAGCATCTACGACGAGTTCCTGCGCTACCTCGCCCGCGCCGGCTTCGCGGTGCCGGGCGCGCTGCTGGAGCGGGACGTCACCCATGCCCACGTCTTCACCCCGGAGCTCGTCCCTGTGTTCCGCGAGATCTACGAGCACGCGACCGACCACTGGCGCGAGTACGAGGCCTGCGAGGAGTTCGTCGACCTGGAGGACAACTTCCAGCTCTGGCGCTTCCGCCACCTGAAGACGGTGCAGCGCACGATCGGCATGAAGACAGGGACCGGCGGATCGAGCGGGGCCGCCTTCCTGCAGAAGGCGCTCGAGCTGACGTTCTTCCCCGAGCTCTACGCGGTCCGCACCGAGATCGGAGCGCCCGCATGAGCACGCCCGAGCCCGGCGCGGGCACACCGCCCTCCACCACCATGCCGCCGCCCGCCGCCGCCACACCGACAGCGGCCACACCACCCGCCGCCGGCACCTACCTCACGGTCGACGCCGTCTGGACCGGCCACCGCTTCCTCGGTGAGACCACCTTCCGCTTCGACGGCGAGCGCCTGCATCCTCTCGGCGAGGACGATCGCGTCCCGGCGCACTCCCGCCACCTGCGCATCGACGGCACGCTCTTCCCGCGCCTCACCGATCACCACGTCCACCTGGGCCTGACCGACCAGCACGCGGTCTTCGCGGGCGGCATCACGCACGCGATCGACCTCGGCTGGGTGCCGGCCGTCGCCGCGGGGTGGCTGACTGACGACCTCACCCGGCCCTCCGTCGCGATCGTCGGCTCGCTCCTCACGTGCCGGGGCGGCTACCCGGTCAACGCCGGGTGGGGGCCGCCTGGCTCCTCGACGGAGGTGGGCGGAGAGCGGGAGGCGCGGCTTGCGGTGCGGGCGAATGTCATGCTGGGAGCCTCTCGCATCAAGGTCACCCTCAACACCGAAGCCGGCGAAACTGTGGATGACCGCGTCCTCCTCGGAATTGTGAGGGAAGCGCACGCCCAGGGTGTGCCGGTCACGGTCCACGTACAGGGCGAAGGCCAGACCGCGCGCGCCGTCGCCGCGGGCGCCGATCAGCTCGCGCACACGCCGTTCACCGAGCGCGTCGACGACGACCTCATCGCCGAGTGCGTACGCCGGGGCGTCACCTGGGTCAGCACGCTCGACATCCACGGCTGGGGCGAGCCGACCGAGCAGCACGGCATCGCCTCCGAGAACCTGGGCCGGTTCGCCCGCGCCGGCGGACATGTGCTCTACGGGACCGACCTCGGCAACGGCCCGCTCGCCGTCGGCGTCAACGTAAGGGAGCTGCGCGGGATGCTCGACGCCGGCGTCTCCGCCGACGCGGTGCTGCGCTCCATCGGCGGCCTCTGGCGCCCCGACGACGGCACGCCGCCGACCATCGGAGCCCGCGCGGCGCTCATCCCCTCGGCCCCGCCGTCCGAACCAGACGCCCTGCCCGACTGGCTCGCGACCGCCCGCGGCCTGACGGCCGCACGCCTCGCCGACGGGGCCGCCTCCCCACGATGAACCCGACCGCCACCATCCCCACCGGAGCGCCAGCATGACCGACTTCGACCCCGCGCCCTCCGCGGCCCTCCTCCCCGACCCGCTCACCGCCGCCCGCGCGCTCGACGCCGCCGACCCCCTCGCGCCCTACCGCCGCCGCTTCGCCGGGATCGACGACGAGAGCAGTACGGTCGTCGCCTACTTCGACGGCAACTCGCTCGGGCGGCCGACGCGCGCGAGCATCGAGCGCATCCACGAGTTCCTGGCGAACGGCTGGGGCGGGCGCCTGATCCGCGGCTGGGACGAGGAGTGGATGGAGCTGCCATTCACGATCGGAGACGAACTCGGCCGCGTCGCGCTCGGCGCCGCCGCCGGGCAGACGTTCATCGGCGACTCGACGACGGTCCTTCTCTACAAGCTGGCACGGGCGGCGGTCGACAGCCTCCCGGAGCGCAGCGAGATCGTGCTGGACACCGACAACTTCCCGACCGACCGCTACCTCCTCGACGGCATCGCTCGCGAGCGCGGACTGCGCCTGGTCTGGATCGAGGCCGACACCGAGGCCGGCGTCACCCCCGAGCAGGTCGCCGCGGCCGTCGGGCCGCGCACCGCTCTGGTCGTGCTGAGCCATGTCGCCTACCGCTCCGGCTTCCTCGCCGACCTCGCCTCGATCACCCGGATCGTCCACGACGCCGGCGCTCTCGTGCTGTGGGACCTCTGCCACTCGGTGGGCTCCGTGCCGGTCGAGCTGGATGCGGCCGACGTCGACCTCGCCGTCGGGTGCACCTACAAGTACCTCAACGGCGGCCCCGGTTCCCCGGCGTTCGGCTACGTGAACGAGCGGCTGATCGGGACGCTTACACAGCCGATCCAGGGCTGGATGGGCGTGCGCGACGTCTTCCTGATGGGGCCGGAGTACGTCCCGGCCGACGGCGTCCGGCGCTTCCTCAGCGGCACGCCGCCGGTCGTCGGGATGCTGGCCATGCGCGACACCGTCGAGATGATCGGCGAGGCCGGCATCGATGCCGTGCGGGCCAAGTCGGTCGCGCTGACGGAGTTCGCCGTCGCCCTCGCCGACGAGTGGCTGACGCCGCTCGGGGTGACGCTCGCAAGCCCGCGCGACCCCGACCGCCGCGGCGGGCACATCACGCTCAGCCACCCGGCCATGCGCCAGGTGACGGCGCTGCTGTGGCAGCGGGACGTCATCCCGGACTACCGCGACCCCGACGGCCTTCGCGTCGGGCTGTCGCCGCTGAGCACGAGCTTCGAGGAGGTCTGCGCCGGGATGGCGGCCGTGCGCGACGCCCTCGGCGAGCTCACGCATGACTGAAGGCTCGACCCGCGACGACCTGGAGGCCACCAGCGGCAGTGCGGCGGCGCTCCTGCGGACCGTCGTCGGCAACGTGCTGCGGCCCATCGGCGGGTGGATGAGCGCGGCCGGCGCGGTGCGGCTGATGGATGCGCTCGGCGTGCCCGCGCCGACCGCTCGCTCGGGCCTCGCCCGGCTGTGCTCGCGCGGTGTGCTCCGGCGTGAGCCGCGCGACGGGGTCCCCGGCTACGCGCTGGACCCGGCCGCCGTGCCGATGCTGGAGCGCGGCGACGCGCGCATCTTCGGCGAGCGCGTGGAGGCGTCCAACTGGTGCCTGCTGTCGCTGTCGTTCCCCGAGCACGGCCGCGGGGCGCGCGACCGGCTGCGCCGGAGGCTTGCCTCCCTCGGCTGCGGCACGGTCGCCGACGGGCTCTGGATCGCGCCCTCCGCGCTCGAAGACGAGCTCGCCTCGGCGGTCGCCGGCCTGGGCGGTGCGACGCGGCAGAGCGCGGGCCCGGCCGTCGCACTCTTCACCGGCGCACTTCCACTCGGCGAACTCGCCACGGGCCTCGCCCGCTGGTACGACCTCCCCGCGATCCGTGCGGCGCACGACGGCTTCCTTTCCCGGTTCGGCGCCGTCGCGATGGCACCGCCCGACGACGACGCCGCCGCGTTCGCCCTGTGGATGCGGGTGCTCGACGAATGGCGCGTCATCCCGTATCGCGACCCGGGGCTGCCCTCGGCGGCCCTCCCCGCCGGCTGGCCGGGACCCGCCTCCTCCGCGTTGTTCGGCAGGCTGAGGGCGGCGCTCGAGGACCGCGCCGTCGCCCACGCGGCCGCGGTCGCCGCCTCGGAACCGGCCACCCTCTCCGCACGGTAGAATCGTGGGGAAACCCCACCCTTGTCGCCCGAGTGAGCGGAGTGTCCCCGTGCCGACCATCGTTGTTGAAGTGATGCCGAAGGCCGAGCTGCTCGACCCGCAGGGCAAGGCCGTCGCCGGCGCGCTGGCCCGCACCGGCCGGGGCCGGGTCTCCGGCGTCCGCGTCGGCAAGCGCTTCGAGCTGACCGTCGACGGTCCGATCGACGACGAGGTGCGCGCGACGGTCGAGGAGATCGCGGGCGAGATCCTGTCCAACTCCGTGATCGAAGACGTGGTGGGCATCCACTACCCCGCCGAGGTGGACGCCTGATGCGCATCGGCGTCATCACCTTCCCCGGCTCGCTCGACGACCGCGACGCGCTGCGCGCCGTACGGCTCGCCGGTGCGGAGCCGGTGGCGCTCTGGCACGGCGAGCACGACCTGAAGGGCGTCGACGCCCTGGTGCTCCCGGGCGGCTTCTCGTACGGCGACTACCTGCGCTGCGGCGCCATCGCCTCCCTCTCGCCGATCATGACCGAGGTCGTGGACGCGGCGGGCAAGGGCATGCCGGTGCTCGGCATCTGCAACGGCTTCCAGATGCTCGCCGAGGCGCACCTCGTCGCCGGCGGGCTGATCCGCAACGACCACGGCAACTTCATCCGCCGCGACCAGCACCTGACCGTCGAGAACGCCGACACCCCGTGGACGACCGGGTTCGAGCCCGGCCAGGAGATCGTCATCCCGCTGAAGAACGGCGAGGGCGGCTTCATCGCGTCGGCCGAGGAGCTGAACCGGCTCGAGGGCGAAGGGATGGTCGTCTTCCGCTACAAGGACGTCAACCCGAACGGTTCCCTCAACGACATCGCGGGCGTCCGCAACGAGCGCGGCAACGTTGTCGGCCTGATGCCGCATCCCGAGCACGCGGTCGAGCCGGGCTTCGGCCCCGACACCCGCGAGGCGATGCGCTCGGGTACCGACGGCCTCACCTTCTTCACCTCCGTCATCCGCTCCGCCCTCGTCGAGGCCTGAGCCCCGAAGCCAACAGCTCCTGAGTTTTTCGACCGACACGCCGTGCCGGACTCGAAAAACTCAGGAGCTGTTGGCGTCGGAGGGGTCAGGCGCGGGACGGGACGGGCAGGCGCAGTCCGTGGCCGAGGGCGAAGAGCGCGTCGGCGGAGCCGCCCGGCTGGTCGGGCGCGTGCGCCTCGACGGCGGCCATGGAGGACGGCAGTTCGAGCGGCAGGCGTCCCCGCGGTGGGATGCGGCCGGTGAGCGCGTCGAGCACGGCTGCGTCGCCCGCGCCGTAGACGCCGGCGAGCGCGACGACGCCCGGCATGTCGACGAACGGGGTCAGGATGGCGCCCCGGTCGAGATTCACCACGAGCACCACCGGCACCTGCGCCGCGATCGAGCGGATGCGCTCCACCTCGTCTTCCGGGAACTCCAGCGACCCCTGGTGGAACCACGCCTCAAGGAACAGGTCGTCGCGGTGCTCCCACGGCGCGTTCACCCGCACCAGGGCGACGTCCGCCTCCGCCGGTGAGGCGACGACCGTGCCGTACTCGCCCGCGATCGCGGGATTCGCGCCGTCGACGTAGAGCCGCGCTCCTTCGGCGAGCGGCAGCGCGCCGTCCGAGACCTTCAGCAGCGTGAGCGACTCGGCCTGCGCGCGACGGCCCGCCTCCTGGAAGTCAGCGCGCCCGACGATGCGGGCGGCCTCCTCCTCGTCGACGTAGGGGTCGTCGAACAGCCCGAGCCGGAACTTCACCGCGAGCAGCCGGCGCGCGGACTCGTCGATGCGCTCCTCCGAGACCCGTCCGGCCCGCACCAGGCCGAGTAGCAGGTCGACGCACTCCTCGCCGCCGAACTGGTCCGCTCCGGCCTCCAGGATGCGCAGCATGCGCTCCTCCGGCCCCAGCTCCTCGACGCCCCAGGCCCGCGCGGGCAGCACCTGGTCGCCGACGTGGTTGTCGTTGACCAGCTCCCAGTCGGTGACCACGACGCCCTCGTAGCCGAGCGTCTCGCGCAGCAGCCCGGTCACGATCTGCTTGTTGTAGCCGAAGCCGACCTCCTCGATCGGTTCGCCGTCGAGTTCGAGCCCGACCGGCATCCCGTAGTACGGCATGATCGCGCTCGTGCCCTTGGCGATGGCGACGCGGAACGGCTCCAGGTGGTCGTCGAACCGGCCCGCGGTGTAGGTCTGCTCGCGTCCGTACGGGAAGTGCGCGTCCTCGCCGTCCTTCTGCGGGCCGCCGCCGGGGAAGTGCTTCGTCGTGCAGGCGACCGACCGCGGGCCGAGTTCGGGGCCGCCCTGCAGGCCGTCGAGGTACGCCCCGGCGAGCCGGATGACGAGCTCCGGGTCGGCGCCGAGGGTTCCGGGCAGCCGGGCCCAGCGCGGCTCGGTGGCGAGGTCGACCGTCGGATGGAGGGCCGCCCGGATGCCGATGGCGCAGTACTCCTGCCGCACGATGTCCGCGAACCGGCGCACGCCCTCCTCGTCGCCGATCGCGCCGAGCCCGAGCGGTTCGGGCCACTGCGACAGATGCCCGGCCGAGAACGAGACGCCCGAGTTGTCGACGAACGCATGCCGCGGGTCGGTGGAGACGGTGACCGGGATGCCGTGCGGCGTCTCCTCCGCGAGCTTCTGCAGTGCGTTGCTCCAGCGGGCCGAGAGCCGCGCATCGGGCAGCTGGTGGACGTTGAAGTGGTTCATCCGCTTGCCGACCACGACCGTGGAGGTGGGCGACTTTGAGATGTTGCCCGCGGTCTCGATAAGCGTGCCGTCCTGGCCCGCCTCGATCACGGTCTGGAACATCAGTCCGACCTTCTCCTCCAGGCTGAGCCGCGGGAGCAGGTCGGAGACGCGGTCCTCGACGGGGAGGCGGGGATCCTCATACGGGTCCATCCGGCCGTTGCCGTTGAGGTCGCGGTAGAGCACTCCGTCGTCGGACGTGCGGTAGTCGGGGGTCACGCGTGGGTCTCCGTTCGGTGGGTGGTCGGTGCAGCGCCCGCTCCGGCGGGCATGGTCAGGATGCGGTGGCCGCGCGGGCCGAGCACGACCGGCTCGTCGCCGAGAGGGGTGCCGTCGAACACCGGGGCGATGGTCACGTCGTACGGCGCGACGTTGACGGCGACGAGGGCCGCCTCGGTTTCGGCGGCGACCGGGACCGCGACGACCCCGGTCCGGTCGGCGTTGAGCTCGAGACGGGGATGCGCGCCCGCGAGCGCGAGGAGGTCGCGCCAGAACCCGGCGTGCACCGGGTAGTCGGCTCCGAGCAGCACGGCGATCCCGCCTCCATCGAGAGGGACGCGGACGGCCGCCGGCAGGCCGTTGCCGCGCTCGCGCAGCAGCTCCTCCCCCGCCCCGGCGAACAGCTGAGCGCCGCCGACGCGCACCTCGCGGGAGCCGTGCGCGGCGAGAGCGCCGACGGCCCGGACGGTCGGATGGTACTCACCCTCGGCGTCGACCCGCTCGTCGGCGCGGCCGGCATCGCGGACGCCGAGCGCGTCGGCGAGCACGGTGCACGGGCTGCCGTCGGCGTCCCGCTGCGGCAGGTCGCCGACGAGCAGCAGCCGGCCTCCGGTCTGGAGGTGCCCGGCGAGGAACTCCTGCACCCCGCGGCCGAGCTCCGCACCCGTGGCGAGCACGATCAGCTCGCGGTCGCGGCCGTCCCGCTCGTCGCGCGGCGCATCCGCGCTCCACCCGGGGTCGGAGCCGGCGGCGGCCTGCAGGTCGAGCGCGCCGAAACTCCAGCCGCCGAGCACGAGGGCCCTGGCGAGGGTCTGCCGGTCGCCGAAGCCGCGGTGCCGCTCGCGGTCGCGCACCTGCGCGGCACGGCGGCCGGCGGCGGGATGCGTGTACTCGGTCAGGTAGTGGTCGGCGACGAAGCCGAGCACGAGGTCGTCGGTCAGCTGCACGCCCTCGGCGAAGAGCCTCTCGTGGTCGTGGACGGCCGCGGTCGCCTCGACCACCCCTGCGAGTGCGGGCGAAGGGACGCCCTCCGGTCCGATCGGCGCCGTGAACCCGTGCCGCTCGCCTGTGAAGCCGATGCGGTCGTCGCCGTCGCCGACGGGCTGCTCCAGCAGCGGATTGATTCCGCCCGCGAACAGGTAGTAGTTGATGGCCCTGGCGCCTTGCGCGACGTCGAGCAGCGTCTTCAGCACGGTCGCCTCGGGCGAGGTGAGGGAGGCGAGGTCCTCGCCGTAGTCGCCCTGGCCGGCATCGAACTCGAGCGCCGTGAGCGGCTGGTCGGGACCGTGCACCGCGGAGGTGAACGCGTTGCCGAGGTACAGGTCGGCGACGTTCTGGACGGTGAGCTCGCCCAGGTACACGTCCGTACCGCCGGTCACGCCCTGCCTGCCGCGGTACGCCGGCGCGAGCTGGCTGACGCCGATCGGGTAGGTGAGCCCGCGTCCACCGCCCGTGCCGTGGATGTTGACCAGCAGCGGAGCGGTCACGCCGCGGTCGCGCGCCCAGCCCTCCAGGGTCTGCAGGTAGCGCGCGAACCGGTGGCGGGTGAAGCGGGCGAGCTCGTGGTGGAGGGCGAGCTCGTCCGCCGTGCCCGCGGCGCCGCCGCGCGGGTCGAGGTCCAGCCCCGACCACTCGGCGAACTCCCGCCGCGCCTGCTCGGTGAGGGTCGGCGTGTTGGAGACCCAGTCGAGCATGCCGACCTCGTTGTCCAGCTGCACCGCGATGACCGGGCCGCCGTGCTCGCGCTGGCGGGAGGCGAGGACCGGCAGCACGGCGTCGTACCAGCGCTCGGCCTCCGCCAGGAACGCAGGCGCGAGGTAGTCGACGGTGCGCGTGGTGGCGGGGGCGCCATCCCAGCCGACGGGGTGGATCTCGGGATGCTCCCGCCGCAGCCGGTGCGGCAGCCCCTCGTTCTTGAGCTCGGCCATCTGGAACGGCCCCGGCCGGGCGATGAACCACAGCCCGTGCGCGGCGCACAGGTCGATGAACGCGCCGAGGTCGCGCTCCGGGCGGGTGTCACCTGAGACATCCAGCGTCCCGTCGGGGAGCTCGTGCCAGATCCACGGGATGTAGCTCGCGACGGTGTTCAGACCCGCGTCGACGGCGGCGCGGATGCGGTCCTCCCAATCGCGCCGGGCCAGCCGGAAGTAGTGGATCTCGCCGGCGAGCACCACACGCGGCTCGCCGTCGACCAGGATGCGGGAACGCTCCAGTCGGGTGGGGATGGGCATCGTCGGCCTTCCTCATCGGTGGGGGTTGTGATCGTGCGATCGGTGGCTTATGGTCGCTGTAACCGATTACTGCAACCGGTTACTGGCGAGACTACCAAAACGCCCGCAGAGGACAACCCCTCATCGCGAGCGCCGGTCCCGCCGGCACACCGGCACCGACGAAGGAGTGGATGTGGGCAGCGGAAAGCGCGAAGGCGAGCGTCTCAACGTGCGCCAGATCGCGGAGCTGGCGGGCGTCTCGACCGCCACCGTCTCCCGCGTCTACCGCGGCATCGGGCAGGTCTCGCCCGAGATGCGCGAACGCGTCTCCCGGGCCATCGCCGAGCACGGCTACCGCCCGAGCCACTTCGGCACGGCCCTCGCCAACCGCAGGAACGGCGCCCTCGGCATCGTCTTCCCCGGCCTCAGCGGCCCGTACTTCGGCGAACTGATCGAGGGCTTCGACCGCGCGGCCATCACCGCGGGCGTGAGCGTCAACATCCTCGGCACGCACGCCCTCCGCGACACCGCCGCAGACCTGACGGCGATGACCGAGCGAGTGGACGGCCTGGCCGTGCACGCGGGAGTGGTCGACGAGGAGACGATCGCCCGGCTCGCGGAGCTCGTGCCGGTCGTCATCATCGGGGGCGACCCCGACGGCTCCGGCATCCCGGAGGGCGCCCTGCAGGTGCGCAGCGACCACCGGCACATGCGCGACCTGGTCGACCACCTCATCCACGACCACGGCCGCACGCGCCTGGTGTTCCTCGGGCGCCCGAGCGACTCGCCGGACATCCAGTCGCGGTTCGACCACTACGCCGAGGCGATGCGGGGGGCAGGCCTCGAACCGGCCGCGCCCGTGCACGCCTGGCTCACCCAGCCGGACGGCGTGCTCGCGGCCCCGCGCATCCTGCAGCAGTTCCGTGCGGGCGAGATCGACGGCGTCGTGTGCGCCAACGACGAGCTCGCGCTCGGCCTGATGTTCGCGCTGCTCGGCGAGGGCGTCGCGATCGGCAGCGAGCTGGCGATCACCGGCGTCGACGACGTGCCGATGGCCGGACTCGTCACGCCGGGGCTCACCACCCTCGCCAGGCCGCTCCGCGACCTCTCCGGCACGGCCGCGCGGCTGCTGCTCGACCTGATCGCCGGTCGCCCCGCCGAGAGCGAGGTCGTCCCGTCCCACGTCGTCCGCCGGAGCAGCTGCGGCTGCGCCTCGTAGCGGACGCATCCACCGAATCCCCCACCTCAACACCGCACCACCAATCCCCCCGACACAAGGAGGTGTCCACCATGGACCGACGACGCCCGGAATCGAAGACCCGCAGGAGGCTCAGCGCGATCGTGGCCGCAGCGGCGGTCGCCGCGCTGGCCATGACCGGCTGCTCCGGAACAGGCGAGTCCAGCGCGGCAGGCGGCGACGGCCGCATCCCGATGCTCAACTTCGGCGGCTTCGGCGGAGGCTCGAACCCGAAGGAGAACTACAACCCCTACCTCGCCACCGCGCTCAGCGTCGGCAACTACCTGTACGAGCCGCTGATGATGCTCAACGAGTACTCCTGCAAGTACGAGCCGTGGCTCGCCACGAAGATGGACTGGACGGACCCGTCGACGCTCGTCTACACCCTGCGCGACGGCGTGAAGTTCTCCGACGGCAAGCCGTTCACCGCCGACGACGTGGTCTTCACCTTCGACATGATCAAGAAGTACCCGGCGCTCGACACCCGCGGCGCCTGGGCCTCGCTGAAGTCGGTGGAGAAGACCGGCAGCGACAGCGTCACGTTCCACTTCGACGGCCCCGGTGCCAGCAGCCTGGTGGCGGTCAACAGCGTCCTCATCGTTCCGCAGCATCTGTGGTCCAAGGTCAAGGACCCGACGACGTACACGAACACCAAGCCGGTCGGCACCGGTCCGATGATGACCAGCACGTTCAGCCCGACGAAGCTCGTGCTGACGCGGAACCCCGACTACTGGCAGGCCGACAAGATCAAGGTCGACAAGATCCAGTTCAACAACTCCGACCAGGGCCAGGTCGAGCAGCTGAAGCTCGCCCGCGGCGACTACGACTCCAACGCGATGTACATCCCCGACATCGACAAGTCGTACGTCGCGAAGGACCCGAAGCACAACAAGTACTGGTTCCCGGCCGGATCGCCGATCAGCCTCTACATGAACCTCGACAAGAAGCCGTTCGACGACCAGGCGTTCCGCGACGCGATCGCCAAGGCGATGGACAAGGACTCGATCGTCGAGGACGCCCAGCAGGGCTACGTGAAGGCCGCGAGCCAGACCAGCCTGGTGCTGCCGAACGCGAAGGACTGGCTGCCCTCCTCCATCCCGGACGACGGCTACATCTCGTACGACGTGAAGGCGGCGAAGGCCGAGCTCGACAAGGCCGGCTACAAGGTCGGCTCCGACGGCAAGCGCCTGGACAAGGACGGAAAGCCGATGAGCTTCTCCATCCAGATCCCCGGAGGCTGGAACGACTGGATCCAGGCGGCGAAGATCGTGCAGAAGGACTTCTCGGCGCTCGGCATAACGGTCGACATGCAGAACCCGACCTACGAGGTGCAGAACCAGAACCGGCTCACCGGCCAGTACGACCTCACCTTCGGGGTGCGCGGCGGCAGCTGCGACATGTACCGCAACTTCCTGGAGCCGCTGGCCAGCAGCGAGACCGCGCCGATCGGCGAGGCCGCCAAGACCAACGAGGTGCGCTGGCGCGACGACACCACCGACCAGCTGATCGACCAGCTGCGGCAGGAGCCCGACCCGGCGGCGCAGAAGAAGACCGTGGGCGAGCTGGCGACCATCATGTACGAGAAGAAGCCGTACATCCCGCTCTGGTACGGCGCCAGCTGGTTCGAGTACTCGACGAAGCGGGCGGTCGGCTGGCCGAGCGCGAGCGACCCGTACGCGAAGCCGAGCAACATGCCCATCATCCTGACCCACCTGAAGCCGGCGAAGTAGGAGCCCGCCATGCGCTACTTCCTCCGGAGAGCGGGGTTCTTCGTCGCGACGCTGTGGGCGGCGATCACCCTCAACTTCCTGATCCCCCGGCTGCAGCCGGGGGATCCGGCGGAGGCCATCGTGCGCAAGCTGGTCGGCCGGAACGCGTCCGTCGATCCGGCGCAGCTGCAGTCGGTGCGTCTCATGCTCGGGGTGAGCGACAAGAACCTCTTCCAGCAGTACCTCGACTACCTGGGCGCGATCGTCCGGGGCGACTTCGGGGTCTCCTTCACGTACTTCCCCTACAAGGTGACGGACGTGATCGCTCAGGCCATGCCGTGGACGATCGTGCTCGTCGGCGTGACGACGATCGTGTCGTTCGTCGTCGGCACGCTGCTCGGGTCGTGGGCGGCGTACCGGCGCGGCTCGCGCGTCGACTCGGTGCTGACGCTCGGCTCGACCTTCCTCGGCACGCTGCCGTTCTTCTGGATCGCCCTGATGCTGATCTTCCTGTTCTGCTTCACCTGGCAGGTGTTCCCGGAGTCGGGAGGCTACGGCGACACCACGCCCGGCTGGAACTGGCCGTTCATCGGCGACGCGATCTCCCATGCGGCGCTGCCGATGATCGCACTGCTCATCACCGGTCCGCTCGGCTGGATCCTGGCGATGCGCAACAACATGGTGCAGACGCTCGGCGAGGACTACTCGCGCCTGGCGAAGGCGAAGGGTCTCGGCGAGCGCACCATCGCCCTCACCTATGGGGCGAGGATCGCCATCCTGCCGTCGGTCACCGGCTTCGCGCTGGCGCTCGGCGGGCTGCTGGGCGGCACCATCCTGGTCGAGACGATCTTCAACTACCCGGGCCTCGGCCGGCTGCTCTTCGAGGCGGTCGGCAACAGCGACTACCCGCTGCTGCAGGCCATCTTCCTGCTGACGACCGTCGGCGTCCTGATCGCGAACCTCGCGGCGGACGTGCTGTACGGCGTCCTGGACCCCCGAGTGCGAAAGGCGGCCACGGCATGAGCTCGGCGACCTCGATCCAGAACGAGCCCCTCGGCGTCGAGACCTCGGCGGTCCCGGCGCAGCGCTCGAACAACGCCGGCCGCGGCCCACGCTGGTACGTGCTCCTCTGGCGCGACCCCAAGTGCCGCATCGGGCTGGTGCTGCTCACCGTGTTCCTGCTCGCGGCCGTGCTGGCGCCGTGGATCGCGCCCTACGACCCGCGTGCGGCCGTCGGCGGTCCGAGCGAGGGCCCGAGCGGTGCGCACTGGCTCGGCACCACCGACAGCGGCGAGGACGTCTTCAGCCAGCTGATCTGGGGCGCCCGCACCTCCCTGCTGGTCGGCCTCGTCGCGGGCCTCATCTCGACGGCGATCGGCCTCATCATCGGCCTGGTCGCCGGGTACAGCCAGGGGATCGTGGACGAGATCCTCTCGTTCCTGACGAACCTCGCGCTGGTGGTGCCCGTGCTGCCGCTGATCGTGACCCTGGCGTCCTACTCGCCCGTACGCGGCATCGGGATGATCATCTTCGTCATCAGCATCACGGGATGGGCGTACGGCGCGCGCATCAAGCGGTCGCAGGTCATCTCGCTGCGCACCCGCGACTACATCTCGGCGGCCAGGCTGGCCGGCGACAGCACGCCGCGCATCATCCTGCGCGAGATCATGCCCAACATGACGTCGCTGATCGTCGTCGGCTTCATGGGCGCGGCGCTCGGCGCGATCGGCGGGGAGGCGGGCCTGTCGTTCCTCGGCCTCGGCGACCCGCAGACGGTCAGCTGGGGCGCGATGCTCAACCAGGCCAACATCGGCGGCGCGCTGCTCACCGGGCAGTTCGCCTGGCTGGTGGCCCCCGGTCTCGCGCTTGCGCTGCTCATCACCAGCTTCACCCTGATCAACTTCGGCATCGACACGCTGAGCAACCCCCAGCTGAGGGAGGGATGACCGTGGCACTCCTCGAGGTCACCGATCTGTCCGTCGTCTACCGGCCGCGCGACCACGCGCCGCACCACGCGGTCAGGGACGTGTCGTTCGCCATCGACGACGGCGAGTTCGTCGGGCTGGTCGGCGAGTCCGGCTCCGGCAAGTCGACGCTCGGCAACGCCGTGCTGCAGCTGCTGAGCCGCCCGGCGTACCAGGAGGGCGGGAGCGTCGTCTTCGACGGCCGCCGCCTCGACGGACTGGACGACGACCAGCTGCGTGGCATCCGCTGGGTGTCGTTGTCGACCGTGTTCCAGTCGTCGATGAACTCGCTCAACCCGGTGCTGACCGTGGCCGCGCAGTTCAAGGACACCTTCACCGCGCACAAACTCCCCGCCTCCCGCGACCGCGCCGCCGAACTGCTGCGCATGGTCGACCTCGACGCGGAAGTGCTCGACAGCTACCCGCACGAGCTCTCCGGCGGGATGAAGCAGCGCGTCGCCCTCGCCCTCGCGCTCGCCCTCGGCCCGAAGCTGGTGGTGCTCGACGAGCCGACGACCGGCCTCGACGTGCTGGTGCAGCGCCGCATCCTCGACCGCCTGCGCGACCTGCAGGCGCAACTCGGCTTCGCCGTGCTGTTCATCAGCCACGACATGGGCACGGTGCTGGAGCTCAGCGACCGCGTGATGGTCATGCTCGACGGCGAGCTGGTCGAGCAGGGCACGCCGGCGGAGCTGCTGGCCGTCGCCCGGCACCCGTACACCGAGATGCTGCTGGATGCGTACCGCGTCAGCTCGGGCGGCGTCGCGAAGGCGCAGGCCGAGACGTCCGAGGAGCCCATCCTCACCATGGAGTCGGTCGGCAAGACGTACCGGGTCGGCCGCGGCCGCACCAAGCGCACGGTGACGGCGCTGCAGGACGTGTCGCTCACCCTGCGGCAGCGGACCGTCTCGGCCCTGGTCGGCCAGTCCGGCTCGGGCAAGTCGACGATCGCGCGCCTGATGCTCGGGATGGAGAAGCCGGACACCGGCTCCATCACCCTGACCGCGCCCGGGGCTGCACCGGTGTCGGTCGGTTCGCTGCACGGCGCCCGCTTGCGCGCGTACCGCGCGACGACGCAGCTGGTCTTCCAGGACCCGTTCTCGTCGCTCAACCCCGCCAGCACGGTCGCGTACACGCTGTCCCGTCCGCTGCGGAACTACGGCGGCGTCGCGCGCGGCGAGGTGCGGGAGCGGACGCTCGCGCTGCTCGAACAGGTCGGGCTCACGCCGGCCGAACGGTTCATCGATAAGCTCCCGCACCAGCTCTCCGGCGGTCAGCGGCAGCGCGTGGTCATCGCGCGTGCCCTCGCCGCGGACCCGGTGGTGCTGATCGCCGACGAGCCGGTGTCGATGCTGGACGTGTCCATCCGGGCCGAGATCCTCGAACTGCTGAAGCGCCTCGTCGCCGACCGCGGCATCGCCATGCTCTACATCACCCACGACCTGCTCTCGGCCCGCGCCCTGGCCGACGACGTCACGGTGCTGGAGGGCGGTCGCGTGATGGAGCAGGGCCCGGCCTCCCAGGTGATCGACAACGCCACGCACCCCTACACGAAGGAACTCCTCGCGGCGATCCCCGACCCGTTCTCCCGCGTCCCCTGACCCGCCCCGCCGACCCGCCTCGCCGAGTTGCACGTTGTGGCGGCTTTTTCCCCCGAATAGCCGCCACGACGTGCAACTCGGCGTTTGGGAACCGCTGGGCCTGCCCGGGACACTACAGAGTGTGAGGGGAATCCAACTCGACGAGCCGGCGGTGCTCGAACGCGTCCGCGATGGCGACGCGGATGCGTTCGGTGCGCTATTCGACCTGCACCACGACCGCGTCTTCCGGCAGGCGATGCGGCTGACCGCGTCGCTGCACGACGCCGAGGACATCGTCGCCGTCGTCTTCCTTGAGGCCTGGCGGCGACGGGACGCGATGCGCGTCGTCGACGGTTCCGTCGTCGCCTGGCTGCTGGTGACGACGAACTTCGTGTTCCGCAACTGGGTGCGGGCCTCGCGGCGCTACCGGGAGGGGCTGCAGCAGCTGCCACCACCGGAGCACGCGCCGGACCACGCAGACTTCGTGGACGACCGCATCGACCAGGACGCACGCCGCACCTCGCTGCGCGCCGCGCTCGCACAGCTGCCGAAGCGCGACCAGGACATCCTCACCCTCTGCGTGCTGGAGGAGCTCAGCACCACCGAGGCCGCCGCCGCGCTCGGCGTCGCGCCCGGCACCGTGAAATCGCGTCTCTCCCGCGCCAAGGCACGTCTGACAGAACTCATGAACGGAGGGGAGCGATGAACGAGCCCACCTTCGACCCGCGCCGCAAGGCAGCCATCCGCGATCTGGTGGTCGCCAACGCCGAAGCGCACCCCGGACGCGCCGGAGGTCGCAAGCGCACCGCGCTCATCGCCACGCTCGTGGTGCTCGCGCTGTCGATCTCGGGAGGCACGGTCGCCTACGCCCTGGGCACCGGCCTGATCGACCTGACTCCGGCCGCCGCCCCGACCGCGACGCCGACACCGACCGTCACCGCGACGCCGACGCCGACACCCACGCCCACGCCGACGCCGACCGCACCGACGCAGGACCCCTCCGATCCGTCGACCTGGATCATCGGCTTCGACGGGGTGGGCCCATTCCGGCTCGGACCTCCCTTCAACTCCCAGAAGGACGGCATCCCCAGCGCCGTCGACAAGACGTACGACATCTGCGCCGACACATACTCGTGGCTTGCATTCCCCGGAGGAACGAACGTCAACCTGATTGCCGCCGCCGACGGGTCCGGGGCGACGGCAGGCATCGAACTCTCGTCCGCTCCGACTCAAAACCTGGCGGGATCGCCGAAGACGGCGCGGGGAATCGGAGTCGGGTCGACGTACGAAGAGTTACAGGGTGCCTATCCGGGCATCCAGCAGACCGGCTCGTACAACGACATCTCCTTCTACTACGGCATCACGGACGGACAGGGCGGCTGGATTGTCTTCGATGTCATTCGCGGCCAAGACGACGAGAGGCTTAACGACACCGTGGTAGGCATCCAGGTCGCAAACGCGACCCAGGTGCCGGCCGAGAACGCCACCGTCAAGACCATTCCACATGAGCGCTGCCCGGCCTGACCCCTCTCCGAGCCCGGTAGACTGGAGCCCATCCCCCGCCTGCCCCGCCCAGCCAGGAGTGCCCGCGTGACCGACACCGCAACCGCCCACGTCGTCGACACCGTCGCGAACGCGATCGAGACCCCGGAGCGGGAGCAGCCGTACGCGGCGCTCGGGCTCAAGGAGGACGAGTACGCGCGCATCCGCGAGATCCTCGGCCGCCGCCCCACCAGCGGCGAGCTGGCGATGTACTCGGTGATGTGGTCGGAGCACTGCTCCTACAAGTCGTCGAAGATCTACCTGCGCCAGTTCGGGCAGAAGGTCAGCCCGGCGATGAAGAAGAACCTGATGGTCGGCATGGGCGAGAACGCGGGCGTGGTCGACGTCGGCGAGGGCTGGGCGGTCACCTTCAAGGTGGAGTCGCACAACCACCCCTCGTACATCGAGCCGTTCCAGGGCGCCGCGACCGGCGTCGGCGGCATCGTGCGCGACATCATCTCGATGGGCGCGCGTCCCGTCGCGGTCATGGACCAGCTGCGCTTCGGCGCCATCGACAACCCTGACACCGCGCGCGTCGTGCACGGCGTCGTCTCGGGCATCTCGTTCTACGGCAACTGCCTGGGCCTTCCCAACATCGGCGGCGAGACCTACTTCGACCCGGTGTACCAGGGCAACCCGCTGGTCAACGCGCTCTCGGTCGGCGTGCTCCGTCACGAAGACCTGCACCTGGCCAACGCGTCCGGCGAGGGCAACAAGGTCGTGCTGTTCGGCGCCCGCACCGGCGGCGACGGGATCGGCGGGGCCAGCATCCTGGCGTCCGACACGTTCTCCGCGGGCGGCCCGACCAAGCGCCCGGCCGTGCAGGTGGGCGACCCGTTCGCCGAGAAGGTGCTCATCGAGTGCTGCCTCGAGCTGTTCCGCGACAAGCTGGTCGAGGGCATCCAGGACCTCGGCGCCGCCGGCATCTCGTGCGCGACCAGCGAGCTGGCCTCCAACGGCGACGGCGGCATGCACATCGAGCTCGACAGGGTGCTGCTGCGCGACCCGAGCCTCACGGCGGAGGAGATCCTCATGTCGGAGAGCCAGGAGCGCATGATGGCGGTCGTCAAGCCCGAGCTGCTCGACGCCTTCCTCGCCGTCACCGCCAAGTGGGACGTCGAGACCAGCGTACTCGGCGAGGTCACCGAGACCGGCCGCCTGACCATCGACTGGCACGGCGAGCGCATCGTCGACGTCGACCCGCGCACGGTCGCGGTCGACGGACCGGTGTACGAGCGCCCCGTCGCCTACCCGACGTGGATCGACGCCCTCCAGGACGACTCGGCCTCCGTGCTCGCCCGCCCCACCACCGGCGACGAGCTGCGCGAGCAGACGCTCGCCCTCCTCGGCAGCGCCAACCTGGCCGACAAGGGCTGGGTCACCGACCAGTACGACTACTTCGTCGGCGGCAACACCGCGCTCGCCTTCCCCGACGACGCCGGCATGATCCGCGTCGACGAGGAGTCCGGCCTCGGCTTCGCCATCGCGACCGACGCCAACGGCCGCTACTGCCAGCTCGACCCGAAGCAGGGCGCGCAGCTCGCCCTCGCCGAGGCGTACCGCAACGTCGCCGCCTCCGGCGCCGTCCCGGTCGCGGTCACCGACTGCCTCAACTTCGGCAGCCCGGAGAACCCCGAGGTCATGTGGCAGTTCTCGCAGGCGGTCGAGGGCCTCTCCGACGCGTGCCTCGAGCTCGAGATCCCGGTCACCGGCGGCAACGTGTCGTTCTACAACCAGACCGGCGACACCCCCATTTTCCCGACGCCGGTCGTCGGCGTGCTCGGCGTGATCGACGACGTCGCGCGCCGCATCCCGAGCGGCTGGCAGGACGAGGGCGAGAACATCTACCTCCTCGGCATCACCCGCGAAGAGCTCGACGGCTCGGCGTGGGCGGGCACCATCCACGGCCACCTGGGCGGTCACCCGCCCGCGGTCGACCTCGCCGCCGAGCGCTCGCTCGCGGAGGCGCTGCACGCGGCCGCGCAGGAGGGGCTCGTCTCGTCGGCGCACGACCTCGCCGACGGCGGCCTCGCCCAGGCCCTCGCCGAGAGCGTCATGCGCTTCGGCGTCGGCGCCCGCGTCTGGCTGACCGAGATCGAAGAGCGCGACGGGGTGGATGCGGCGACTGCGCTCTTCTCGGAGTCGACCGCCCGCGTGATCGTCAGCGTGCCGCGCGAGGACGACGTGAAGTTCCGCGGCCTGTGCGAGGGACGCGGCATCCCGGTGCTGCGCATCGGCGTCACCGACGCCGAGGTCGGCACCCAGCCCGTGCTGGAGGTGCAGGACCTCTTCACCGTCGGCGTCGAGGAGCTGCGCGGCGTGCACCGCTCCACCCTCCCCGAGCACTTCGGCCCCACCGTCGCCTGACCCGGCTCACGCCCCACGCCATCAGCTCCTGAGTTTTTCGACCGACACGCCGCCGCGCGGTCGAAAAACTCAGGAGCTGACGGCACGGTACGGTGAGGGCATGACGCGCGCGCGCCGGACGGCGGGGATCATCGGAGGCGCGCTGGCCGCCGCGGGCGCGGCGGCCGGTCTCGTCCGCTCCACGCCGTGGCCGTCCGCACTCGTGATCCGCCGCGTCTTCGAGAAGGGCGCCGCGGAGACCATCGCCGAGATGCTGCCGTTCGTCCCGGCGAGCGGCGTCGTCGCACAGACCGGGCTGCGGTACGCGCCGGGGTCCCCGGACACGACCTTCGACCTGTTCCGGCCCGAGGGCGAGAGCGGGCCGCTGCCCACCGTGGTGTGGATCCACGGCGGCGCATGGATCTCGGGCGCGAGCAAGGACGTGGACCCGTACCTGCGCATCCTCGCCTCGCACGGCTACGCCGCGGTCGGCCTCGACTACACGCTCGGGCCGGAGGCCTCCTACCCGACCGCGGTCGAACAGCTGAACACGGCACTCGCCTACCTGACCGAACACGCCTCCGACCTCGGCATCGACCCCGACCGCATCGTGCTCGCGGGCGACTCCGCCGGATCGCAGCTCGCCAGCCAGCTGGCCGTGCTCACCACGAACCCGCAATACGCGCACCTTCTCGGCATCCAACCGTCGCTCACGCGCGAGCAGCTCTCCGCCGTCGTCCTCAACTGCGGCGTCTACGACCTCGCCGCGCTGTCGACGCTGAACGGCATCCTGGCCTGGGGCTTCAAGACAGCACTCTGGTCGTACAGCGGCGACAAGGACTGGTCGCAGACGTACGTCGGCTCCACGATGTCCACCATCCTGCACGTCACCGGCGACTTCCCGCCCACGTACATCTCCGGCGGCAACGGCGACGGACTCACCTGGTCGCAGTCGGTACCCATGGCGACGACCCTGCGCGCGAAGGGGGTGGAGGTGACCGAGCTGTTCTGGCCGGCCAACCACGAACCCGCGCTGCCGCACGAGTACCAGTTCCATCTGCGGTTCGACGAGGCGCACCGGGCGTTGGACGCAACGCTCGCCTTCCTGAAGCAGCACGTCTAGCGCGCGGCGGCCTCCTGCGCGGCGAGCTCGGCCTGCCGGCGGGTGAACAAGCGCACACGCTGCTGCGTCAGCAGGATCCCGGCAAGCACGATCACCGCGCCGACGGGCTCGTTCCAGGTCAGGTGCTCGCCGAGGATCAGGATGCCCAGCGCTACACCGACCACCGGGGTCACGTAGGTGACACCCGAGGTGGCGGTCGGGCCCCAGGCGCGCAGCACGTTCATGTTCCAGATGTAGACGACGCCCGTGCCGAGCGCGCCGAGCGCCAGGAGCGACAGCAGCACCGGCCAGCTGAACGAGATCGGATGCCACGCGACGACCGGCGTGAGCAGCACCATGATGACGGCGGCCAGCCCGATGTTCAGGAAGGCGCTGGCGGTCGCCGACACCGCCCGCGGGCTGATGAACCGGCGGATGTAGCCGAAGCTGAACCCGTAGCAGGTGACCGCGCCGAGGCAGGCGAGCTGGCCCCAGAGGCTGCCGGCCAGCGCATCCACCGCCCACGGGCCGACGACCACGACGACGCCGACCACGCCGACCAGCACGCCGAGCACCTGGTCGCGGTTAAGCTTCTCGACCCGGAACGCGGCGGTCGCGAGGATCGCCGTGGTGATCGGCGTCACGGCGTTGTAGATGCTCGCGAGGCTGGACGAGACGTACTGCTCGGCCCAGGCGAACAGCAGGAACGGGATGACGCAGTAGGTGACGGCGACGACGGTGAAGTGCAGCCAGACGATCGGCTCCCGTGGAAGCCGCACGCGCGTCGCCAGCGCGATCACGCCGAGCGTCACAGCGCCGAAGACCAGCCGCGCCCACGCCACCTGCCCGAACGAGACGCCCTCGAGCGCCACCTTCATGAACAGGAAGCTGGCGCCCCAGATGAGCCCCATGGCGGCGAACTGCACGGCGATCTTCACGATTCGACGCTAGCGGCAGCCACCGACCGTCCGCGTGCGGAAATCGGACACGAATGGATGAGATCCGGCCAGCACGGATTTGGTAGCGTGCCCGGAGGGGGGAACATGGATCGAACCATCAGGCGAGCCCGAATCGCGGCCGCCGCAGGGCTGCTCGTCGCGCTCGCGGTCGGGCTGTCCGGCTGCGCGCTCTTCGACGGAGGGGCGCAGGCGAAGCCCGTCGCACGCCACACGACCGCGAAGCCGAAGCCGACTCACTCGGCGCCGGTGACGCCGACGCCCAGCGCGACGCCGACACCCACCGCGCCGCCGCCCCCGCCGCCGACGCTCACGCCCGTCCCGTCGGGCACCGCCGTCGCCGAGGCGAACGTGGCATCGCCGAAGGGCAGCATCCACTTCCACTACCGGATCGTGTCGAACGGCGACAACACCTACTCCGTGCAATACTCCGGTTTCACCTCGACGGTTCCCGTTCCCATCTCGGTCACGCTCATCGACGTCCCGCCGCAGGTCGGCGACGGGCTGACCTGGCACGGCGTCGCGGACCACACACTCGGCGGGCCGACCTCGACGACGGCGGCGGCGTCCACCGCTCCGCTCGGGTATGTCGGCAACCCGTCGTACCTCGGCACGCTGGTGACGTACTCCTCTGTCGCGTCGCCGGACGGCGTCCCCGTCGAGCTCGGGCCGGACAAGGTTCTCGCGGTGAACACGATCCGCTGGTCCATCCCAGAGCGCGCGACCAACGTCCACCCCGCCGACGGCGGTGCGCGGGCGGGTGCGACGGGGCGCGTGCCGGACGCGACTCCGTCCGGCGCTCCGGCGCGGTACGTGGTGGCGGCCGGGGACACGTTCGACGCGGTCGCGCAGCGGTTCGGCATCACGTCGCAGGATCTGCTCTGGCTGAACCCCAGCGGCCGGGCCTACGACGGCAGCCTCAACCTGCTCGAGAACCAGTCGCTGAACCTCGACCCGCAGGCCCTCTGACCGCCTCCCTCCGCCCGCAACTGCGCCCGTTCGGGACGTTCGCGGCGGGGCGCGCAGGCGCACTCGTCCCGAACGGGCGTAGTCGCGCGGGCCCGGCCCTACCCGGATCGGGAGCGCGGGACCAGGATGGGAATAGATCGGCCCGCCTCGCGTTGTATGCGTTTGCATAGAAACGGCGAGAACAATCAGAGGAGCCAGACATGCAGTACGGAATCTTCTCCGTCAGCGACATCACCCGTGACCCGGTGTCCGGTGAGACGCCGAGCGAGGCGGAGCGCATCGACGCGATCGTGAAGATCGCGAAGCACGCGGAGGAGGTCGGACTCGACGTCTTCGCGATCGGCGAGCACCACAACCCGCCCTTCTTCTCGTCGTCCCCCACGACCCTGCTGTCGCACATCGCGGCGCTCACCGAGAAGCTCACGGTCACGACCTCGACCACGCTGATCACCACGAACGACCCGGTGCGCATCGCCGAGGAGTACGCGATGCTGCAGCACCTGTCGAAGGGCCGCATGGACCTGATGGTCGGCCGCGGCAACACCGGCCCGGTCTACCCGTGGTTCGGCCAGGACATCCGCCAGAGCCTCCCGCTCGCCCTCGAGAACTACAACCTCCTGCACCGGCTGTGGCGCGAGGACGTCGTGGACTGGGAGGGACGCTTCCGCACCCCGCTGCAGGGCTTCACCTCCACCCCGCGCCCGCTCGACGACGTTCCCCCGTTCGTCTGGCACGCCAGCATCCGCACCCCGGAGATCGCCGAGCAGGCCGCCTTCTACGGAAACGGCTTCTTCGCCAACAACATCTTCTGGCCGAAGGAGCACTTCCAGCGGCTGATCGCCTTCTACCGCGAGCGCTTCGAGCACTACGGCCACGGCACCGCGAAGCAGGCGATCGTCGGCCTCGGCGGCCAGGCGTTCATCGCGAAGAACTCGCAGGACGCGAAGGACCAGTTCCGCCCGTACTTCAACGAGGCCCCCGTCTACGGCAACGGCCCGACGATGGAGGAGTTCACGGACGCGACCCCGCTGACCGTCGGCAGCCCGCAGGAGGTCATCGACAAGACACTGACCTTCCGCGAGTGGGCGGGCGACTACCAGCGCCAGCTGTTCCTGATGGACCACGCCGGCCTGCCGCTGAAGACGGTGCTCGAGCAGCTCGACCTGCTCGGCGAGCACGTCCTCCCGGTGCTCCGCAAGGAGACCGAGGCCCGCAAGGACCCGGAGACCCCCGACGCGCCCACCCACGAGTCGCTCGTGAAGGCCAAGTACGGCGACGCCGCCCCGCGCCAGCCGCGCCCGAACGCCAACCGCGGCGACAACGTCACCGGCGCCTCCCCCTACCAGGACACCGAGGAGCAGTTCCAGGCCAGCTACCCGTCGCTCTGAAGGCCGGCACCCGGGATTCGACACAAGCCTGAGACTCGAGAGAAGGACAGACCATGACCACCTCCGACCCGCGGCCGTTCCGCGTCGTCGTCGTCAACGCGGGGGTCAGCGACCCCTCGTCGACGAAGATGCTCGCCGACCGCCTCGCCCTGCGCGTGGAGGCCGCGGCTCAGCGCGACGGGCACACGGTGCAGACCCTCAACCTGGACCTGCGTGAGCTGCTGCCGGAACTCGGCGCGGCCCTCGCGTCCGGTCACCTCGGCCCGAAGTTCACCAAGGCGATCGAGGCGCTGAAGGAGGCCGACGGCATCATCGCGACGGCCCCGGTGTACAAGGCCGGGCCGAGCGGGCTGTTCACCTCGTTCTTCCAGGTGCTCGACAACGACCTGCTGATCGCGAAGCCCGTCGTGCTCGGCGCCACCGCCGGCACGGCCCGCCACGCGCTGGTCGTCGACGGTGAGATGCGGTCGCTGTTCGCGTTCCTTCGCACCATGACCGCGCCGACCTCGGTCTTCGCGTCCACCGAGGACTGGCAGGACAAGTCCCTCGGCAAGCGCATCGACCGGGCCGCGCGCGAGCTGGTCGTGCTGATGGAGTCGGAGGTCGAGGCGAAGATCACCGACACCTCGTGGGACAGCTACCAGCACGAGTTCGGCTCGGCCGGCGGCAACGAGCTGGGCATCGACCTCGGCTCCGACCTGATGCGGCTGGCCGCGGGCGGCACTCTGCCGACCCAGCGGCGGTAGCGCGGGCGGGCGGGCAGCCTTCCGCCCGCCCGCCCTCTCACCAGGTCACCGGCATGACGGTCGGGGCGACGACCTGGGGCCCGTTGGCCGACGTCGCCTCGAACTTGACGTACGCGTACCGGTTGGGGGTGAAGCGGTCGGTCTCGAGCATCCGGCCGCTCTCCGCCGTCGTCGGAGCCCAGGACCCCGACGTCAGGAGGGTGAACCGGACGCCGTCGTCACTGCCGTAGACCTTGTACCCGGTGATGCTTCCCACCCCGCCGAGAGCGGGACGCACGATGAAGCGATCGACCGCGCGATACGCGGACTGGTCGACCCGCATCGTGAGGGACTGCGGCGACTTCGCCAGGTCGACGCCCGGCGTGCCCTTCCACGCCACGGACAGGTCATGGTACGGGTCGATCGCCTTCTCGGGCGCGGTCCCCGTCCCTCTCACCAACTGGACACCGGAATCGTTGGTGAACAGCGGCGCAGGCCGCGTGCCCGAGCCCACCGTGGCCGCGATCCACGAGGCCACCGGCCCGTAGGCGACGGACGTGCCACGCACGCCCTGCAGCTGACCGGGTTCGATGCAGCCGTCGCGCCCCTGGTATCCGTTGTAGACGGCGACGAGGCGCGGGCCGTTCGGCGTTTCGGCGATCTGCGGGCTGCCCGAGTCGCCGGCGCACGTGTTGACCGACGTACTCACACTGCGCGACAGCAAGAGCTCGACATTGGATCGCTCGACGACGAAGTCTCCGGATCCCAGCCTCCCGTTGCTTCCCACTCCGGCCGCCACAGCCTTGATCGCCGTGCCCGCCGCGGGCTCGGCCTCGATGAGCGGGATGGGGGCGGCGTTCGAAACCGGGTCGATGCGCAGGAGCGCGACATCCGCACCGGCGATCCGTGGCGTGAAGGTTTCACGGACGGTCGAGCTCAGCCCCGACCCCCTTTGCGAGTTCTCGGTCCAGCCGACGTTGACCGGGACCCCTGGGCCGATCGAGAGATCCTCGACGCAGTGCCTGGCTGTGATGACCCACGACGGATCGATGAGAGCGGCCCCGCAGAAGCCCCCGATGTCGACGTAGAACGGGTACTGGTCGGCCGCGGCATCCGTCTGTCCATAGAGAGCCTGAGCCGGAGCGGCCGCCGTGATCAGTCCGGCCCCCAGACACACAGCGGCGACTCCCGCGGAGAGCATCCGCCACCGGGCATTCGTCTTCATTTCCCCATCCAATTTCCGCATACACGTTGGTATTTCTATCCCAAACTAACAGGAATGGAGACCCGGCAGCGTTGCCGGACGCCGCACGGTAGGGTGCAGGGTAGAACAGGGAGGTCTTCGGGTGGACGTTCTCACCGTGCTGCACTGGATCGGCGTGACCGTATGCCTGATCCTCGCGCTGTCCGGCCTCATCCCGGTGATCGCGGCGGCGGCGACCTTCGTGGTCATCCCCTTCCACGCCTGGATCAACCACTACAAGAAGGCCGCGCCGTACCTTCCCCGCGTCACCATCATCGTCCCCGCCTGGAACGAGGGCGCGGTGATCGGCACCTCCATCGACCGGCTGATGAAGCTGGACTACCCGCGCGAGGCCCTGCGCATCTACGTCGTCGACGACGCCAGCACCGACGACACCCCCGTCGTCGTGCGCGACCGCGCCGAGCGGTATCCCGGCAACGTCTTCCTGCTGCGCCGCGAGCAGGGCGGCCAGGGCAAGGCGCACACGCTCAACCACGGCATCGCCAGAGTCCTGGAGGACGACTGGATGGAGGCGCTCCTCATCATGGACGCCGACGTCATCTACCTGCCGGACTCGCTGCGCCGCATGACCCGGCACCTGGCCGACCCGGACGTGGGCGCCGTGTCGGCCTACATCCGCGAGGGCAGCACGCATCGCAACTACCTGACCAAGTTCGTCGGGGTGGAGTACGTGCTGTCCCAGCCGGCCGCGCGCCGCGCCCAGAACGTGCTCGGCGCGCAGGCGTGCCTCGCCGGCGGCGCGCAGCTGCACACCCGCGAGAACCTGGTCGCCATCGGCGGCCGCATCGACACCTCGTCGCTCGCGGAGGACACCATCACCACCTTCGAGACGCAGCTGCTCGGCAAGAAGGTCGTCTTCGAGCCGCACGCGCACGTGCTCGCCGAGGAGCCGAACCGCGTCGACGCGCTCTGGAAGCAGCGGCTGCGCTGGGCGCGCGGCAACGTCACCGTCACCGCCCGCTACGCGAAGGTGTGGTTCCGGCCGTCGCGGGTGCACCACCTGGGCGGCATCAGCTTCGGGATCGTGTGGTTCAGCCTGTGGCTGCTCCCGCTCATCATGATCGTGTCGTCGGTGGGGCTCGCCGGGCTGCTGTTCCTGCAGGATGAGCTCGCCACCGGCGTCTTCCGCCTGCTGTGGATCTCGGCGGCTCTGGCGTACCTGTTCGTGCTCATCCTGGGGTCGCAGACCGACGGCGCGACCACCAAGCACACGATCGGGCACGTGCTGCTGTTCCCCGGGATCGTCAACATGCTCGTCATGGTGACGGCGCTCTTCCCGCCGGTCATGCTGGTCTGGCTGCCCGGCCTGTTCGGGGTCACCCTCGACCGCCCCGCCCTGTTCGCGATCACCCTCGCGATCTACATCTGGATCCCGTTCTCGATGGTGGTCGCGTGGCTCGCCCGCAAGGCCGAGAAGACCCGCGCCGGCCGCTGGCTGGCCCCCGCGCTCATCTACCTGGCCGGGTACGGCTCGCTGCTGTGCGCGATCACGTTCGACTCCTACCTCAAGGAGCTCGCCGGCACCGAGGCGAAGTGGGACAAGACCGAGAAGGTCGGGCGCGTCGCCACGAGCTGACCTCGGGCAGGGCGGTCGTACCTGGGGACCACCTCCCGAGGATGACGACCCCGCCGGAGGATGAGCCTCCGGCCCGATGCCCCCGCCGTTGCGGCCCGCGAGGCTGGAGGCATGACCTCAGCGCCAGCTCCCGGCCCCGCTCTTTCCGCGGCCGCCCTCACCAAGTCCTACGGCACCTCCGTCGCCCTCGCCGGCGTCGACTTCCGCATCGCGCCGGGCGAGTCCGTCGCCATCATGGGAGCCTCCGGCTCCGGCAAGACCACCCTGCTGCACTGCCTCGCCGGCATCGTCGCGCCCGACAGCGGCTCCGTGATGCTGGCCAGCCCGCACGGCCCGATCGAGGTCACCGGCCTCGACGAGCGCGGGCGCTCCCGGCTGCGCCGCGAGGCGTTCGGCTTCGTGTTCCAGCAGGGTCTCCTGCTGCCGGAGCTGACCGCGCTCGAGAACGTCGCCCTCCCCCTCATGCTGAACGGCGTCGACCGCCGGGCGGCGGAGCAGACTGCGGCGATGTGGCTCGCCGCGCTCGGATTGGCCGGCTTCGAGGCGCGGCGCATCGGGCAGCTCTCCGGAGGACAGGCTCAGCGCGTCGCGATCGCCCGGGCGCAGACCACGGGCGCCGCGGTGGTGTTCGCCGACGAACCGACGGGTGCCCTGGACTCGCAGACCTCGGCCGAGGTGATGGATGCGCTCATCCGCTCCACCACCGACCGCGGCCGCTCGCTCGTGGTGGTGACCCACGACGAGACCGTCGCCTCCCGCTGCTCCCGCGTGCTCCGGCTGGCGGACGGCCGGATCGTCGACGAGGTGGTGTCGCGATGACCACGCTCCGCCTGGCCTGGCTGTTCGCCCGGCGAAGCGCGTCCGCCCGTTCGACGGTCGTGCTGCCCGTCGTTGCGTTCGCGGTCGTCACCGCCCTCCTTCTCATCGTCGCGGGCGGCGCCCAGGCGTTCTTCACCTGGACCGACGACATCGCCGGCGTGTACCAGGTGCTCGCCGTCATCGCCCTGTCGCTCCTCGTCGTCCCGCTGGTGGCCCTCGGCGGCTCGGCCGCGCGGCTCTCCGCCCGTCGCCGCGACGACCGGCTCGCCAGCCTCCGCCTGCTCGGGGCTACGCCCGGGATGGTGACGACGCTGACCGTGATCGAGTCCACCGTGCTCGCCGTCGCCGGCGCCCTCGCCGGCGCGGTCGTGGCGCTGATCGCCTCGCCGCTGGTGGCGCTGATCCCGTTCCGCGGCGAGCCGCTCGGGTTCGCGGTGCTGCTCGGTCCGGCGTGGGTCGCCCTCACGGTGGCCGGCGTCGGCGTGCTGGCCGCGGCGAGCGCGGTCGTCGGGCTCCGGGGGGTCATCCTGTCGCCGCTCGGTGTGCGCACGCGGCAGCAGGCGCCGCGCATCCACTGGCTCCGCATGGTCATCACCCTCGCGGTCGTCCTGCTCGTCGTCGGCGGGATGTCGATGCTCTCCGCGGCGCCCGGCGTCGGCATCATGGTGACGGTGCTCGTCGTCGGCTTCGGCGGGACGGTCGCCGTGCTGAACCTGATCGGACCGTGGGTGCTGCGGCTGGTCGCCTCGGCTCAGGCCCGCCGCGCCAGGACAGCGCGGCGTCTGCTCGCGGCGCGCAGCATCCTGGAATCGCCCAAGGCGGCCTGGCGGCAGGTCTCCGGCGTCGCCATGACGAGCTTCGTCGCGGTGGTGGCGGGGGTCGGCATCGCCGTGATGGATGCGGCGGGAGGCAGCGGGGACGCGGAGTCGCGGATGCTCGCGACCGACATCCGCACCGGCGTTTTCATCACGATCGTCGCGTCCTTCCTGATGGTGGCGTGCTCGGCGGGCGTGAACCAGGCGGCGGCGATCCTCGACCGGCGAGACCTCTACGTGAGCCTCGACCGCATCGGGATGCCAGTCGCCGAGATGAACGCCGCCCGCGGCCGCGCCGTGCTCTCGCCGCTGCGCATCACCTCGATCGGCTCCGCCGTCACGGCCGCGGTCGTGCTGTTCCCGCTGACCGGCCTCAGCCTGCTGATCTCGCCGCTGACTCTGGCGACCGTCGCCGGGTGCCTCGCGGCCGGCATCCTGCTGGTGTGGGCGGCCCTGCGGGCGACCCGGCCGGTGCTGAACCGGGTGCTCGCGGAACCGTCGCCCAGCCTGTGAACCACGCGGTCGGAGGGCTACTCAAGCCCTCCGACCGCCTGCGTAGTGGCGGGACGCCCGCTACGCAAGCAACGTGTCCGCACTACGGCAGTCCGGCCGCCCGGCGTCAGCACCTGGAAGAGAGGTGCCTAGGGTACGGAGACGACGAGCACCGTCGTCACTCACCCGACCATCGAACACCAGGGGGCGCGCACCGTGTCAGAACCGACGGACGTGGTCTCCGACGCGGCGGTGAGCCTGCGACCGCGCGACCGCCGGGGCCGCAGCGGGCGGGGTGGTCGCGATCGGCGGAATGCGACCGAGAGCCGCACCCGCAGACTCAACCCGTTCCGCAGCCCGGCGTTGAGCAGCATCCTGATCGGTGTCATCGCATGGCTTCTGACGATGCTTCGCACGCTCTGGCCGACCGTCACCGGCCTCGCCGACAACGGCGACGGGCAGCGCTACGTCTGCCAGCTCGGCCTCGTGCCCTCCGACCCCACGGTGCCGCGGGCCTGGTCGTTCGCCATCCTCGACTGGATGCCCGGCGCCGTGAAGGACTGCGTCACCTACCCTTCGAGCCAGGTCTGGCTGCTGCGGGCGAACCGGTGGCTGACGGAGGCGCTGGGCGGCACGCCCGGCCACGTCGACCTGCGCTGGACCATCCTCGGCTACACCCTCGTGGCCGGCTTCCTGGTGGGCGCCTTCGCCTTCGCGGTCCGCCGAGGGGCGCTGTCCCGAGCCCTGCTCGCCGGCGGCTTCTGGCTGGTGCTCACCGACCCCACCTGGGCCAACTATGCGGGCAGCAACTTCGGCGAGTTCCCCGGCATCCTCGGCGTCGGGATCATCTCGGTCGGGGCCGTGCTCGTGGGCACCAGCGGGGTGAAGCAGTACGTCGGGCTCGCCCTGCTGGGCGTCGGTGCGCTGCTGGCGGTCACCTCCAAGACCCAGGGCATCACGCTGCTCGTACCGCTCGCGGTGTTCCTCCTGTGCCTGACGCTGCGCTGGCGGCCGCCGAAGGACGGCTCGCGCTGGTGGCACCCGGTGCGGTTGGCGGGCGCCGGCGCCGGGCGCATCCTCGGCATCGGGCTCGCAGCGGCGCTGATCCTGCCGGTGGGGTGGATGCTCGCCAACAATCCGAAGGAGTTCCAGGCGATCAACCCGTGGGAGGTCATCTCCGTCGGCATCATGGGCAACAGCGACGACCCCGCGAAGGATCTGCGCGAGATGGGCCTCCCCGACGAGCTGGCGAAGTACGCCGGCGACTCGGTCTGGGAGAAGGACAGCATCATGCAGACGCCGGAGTGGAACCGGTACAAGCACCTGATGACCTACGAGGTCGCCGCCCGGTTCCTCCTCGCGCATCCCGACCGCGCCTGGGCCATCGCGCAGAAGGCGGCCGTCGACTTCTGGAACGCGCGCCCCGGCTACCTGGGCAGCTATACGTCCGACAGCGGCCATGCGCCGCAGTCGATGGACATCTCCCCCGTCGCCGAGTTCTCGCGCGCGCTCAAGTGGGGCGGCCTGCCGCTGCTCGCCCTGGTCTGGATCGCGCTCGCGGTGATCGGAGTGCGGCTGATCGTCCGCAGCACCCCGGGTTCGCCGCGTCGCGCCTTCGCCTCCGCCGCACTGCTCATGGTGTCGTTCGCGATCGTGCAGTTCTTCACCGCCGCGTTCGGCGAGGCGATCGAGAACACCAAGCACATGGTCTACGGAGTCCAGGCGCAGGCGCTCTCCACCGTCCTGCTGATCGCGAGCGCGCTCCATCTGCATGAGAACCCGCTGCCTGTCGAGCCGGAAAAGGCCGCCTTAGACTCCCCGCATGGAGGAGACGCACCCCCGCCCGAGTGATTCGGGGGTGCCGGACGCCCCGCCTGGCGGCGGCGCGGTCTCCTCCTTCGGAGCGCCCGTGGATCGCTCTCCGATCGTCCGCGCGGCTCGCCCTCCGGTCTCGGCCGTGTCGGTCGTGGCCCCCGCCGGTTACGGCAAGACCGTGCTGCTGGAGCAGTGGGCGGAGCGGGACGGGCGGGCCCCCGTGCTCGTACGGCTCACGGCCGCCGACGCGGACCCGGCCGTGCTCGCGGCGTCGCTGGCGGGCGCGTTCGCGGCGGCGTTCGAACGACCGTCCGTCACGGGAAGCGGAGCCACGGCCGGGGCGACGATCGCCGCGGACCCGGGACGGGGACGCGTCGTGCTCGCGCGCACGGCCGTGCACCTCCAGGAGTTGATCGCGGCCGTCGGGTTCCCGTTCGTCGTGCTCGTCGATGATGTGGACCACGCCTCCCCCGACGCCTGCCAGGACCTCCTCGAGGTCGCCTTCGCACGCATCCCGGCCGGGTCGCTGCTCGTCGTCGCGGGGAAGGGCCGGGCGCCGTTCCTCTCCCGGCTGCGGCTGTCGGGCCGCGTCGCGGATGTCACGGCGGCCGATCTGGCTCTCGACCTCGACGGGATCCGTCAGGTCTTCGTCGCCCTCGGCGCGGCGGCGCCCGGCGATGCGGAGGCGCGCCGCATCCACGACCGCACCGAGGGCTGGGCGGCCGGTGTCGCTCTCGCGGCGATCGTGGCGCGCGACGGCGGCGACCCGGTCGACGTGCTGGGCGCCGACGGCCCGGTCGCCGAGTTCCTGCAACGGGCCGTCGTCGGCGGTCTCAGCGGCGACGATCAGACCTTCCTGCGGGAGTCCGCCGTCTTCGACCCGGTCGCCCCCTCCGAGTGCGACGCGGTGCTCGGCCGCGACGACACGGCCGCTCGGCTGCGGGACCTGGAGGCGCGCGGGCTGCTGGTGACGGCCACGGACGCGCACCGCTCCGCGTACCGGTTCCACCCGCTGTTCCGGGAGTTCCTGCTCGGCGAGCTGGCGGCGTCGGACCCGTCGCGCGAGCGGTCGCTCCATCGTGAGGCGGCGCGTTGGTGCGAGGCGCGCGGTCGCATCCCGGAGGCCATCGAGCACCTCCTCTCCGCCGGCGACACGGCTCGCTCCGCGCGACTCGTCGCGGAACGGTCGCTCGGCGCCTACGAGGCCGGCGAGCGGGCGGCGGTCGATCGCTGGCTCGCGGCACTGGGCGACCGCGCCGTCGAGTCGTTCCCGCCGCTGATGGTGATCGCCGGCTGGCGCGCCGCACTCGACGGCCGCCCGCGGGAGGCGGAGCGGTGGGACGACCTGCTGGACGGTCGCACCTTCGACGGCCCGCCTGTCGCCGGGTTCCCGCCCTTCCCCGCAGTTCGCGCCCTGCTGCGCGTGCTGCTGTGGCGGCACGGCCTCGGGGGCGCGGTGCACGACGTGACCTTCGCGGTGAGGCGCGAGCCGGGGTCGGACGCGTGGCGGGACCACGCCCTGCTGCTGCACGGCCGGACGCTGCGCCTCGGCGGCGAGCCGGTCCGTGCGGCTGCGGCGTTCGAGGAGGCGTCCCGGCTGGCGGCGACCTCCGGCCACGCGACGACTCTCGCGCTCAGCGCGGCAGAGCTGGCGCGGTCGGCGCTCGACGCGGGCGACCTCGCCGACGCCGACCGGCACCTCGCCCGCGGCCTGGATGCGGTGAGCTCCTTCGGCCTGGACGGCTCGGCCGCCGCCTGCCTCTGCCGCGCGGTCGCGGCCCGGCGCGCCTTGCGCCGCTACGACCGGGCGGAGGCGGAGCGGCTACTGGCGGCGGCGATGCGCGACCGCGGTGTCTGCACCTACGCCGTCCCCGTGCTCGCCGTCGGGGTCCGCGTCGAGCTGTGCCGCGCGCAGCTGGCGCTCGGCGATGCCGCGGCCGCCGCCCACCTGCTGCGCGAGATCGACGACGTCCTCTGGCTGCGCCCGGGTCTCGGCGCCCTGGAGGGTGCCGTCGACGACCTGCGCGCGGATCTGCGGCGTAACACGGCGGTGCTGGGCCCGTCGCCGCTGACGCCGGCGGAGTTGCGGCTGCTGCCCCTGCTGCAGACGCATCTGACGATCGCCGAGATCGCCGCCCGCCTGTACGTCAGCCGCAACACGGCAGGCACCCAGATCGGGGCGATCTATCGCAAGCTGGGCGTGACGACGCGCAGCGCGGCCGTGGAGCGCGCGCAGGAGGTCGGGCTGTTGGGCTGAGCCCGGCCGAGGCGGCCCGGTCGGACGCGCGGACACTGGGTGCGCAGTTCGCTAGTCTGCGGCGTCGTCGTCGGCGAGGTCGAGGGCGACGAGGACGTGCTGGGCGGCGGACACCGCCCGGGGCAGGCCGACGATCGGGGTGAGGGCGACCAGGGCGTCCACGAGTTCGGGCACGGTGAGCTGCGCGCTGATGGCCGCATCCACCGCGACGGAGTAGGACGCCGCGCTGCCGCCGGTGGCGACCGTCGCGGCCAGCCGGGCGAGGGCGACGTCACGCTGCGGCAGCGGCGACCCCGCCGGGTCGCGGGCGACGGACTGGGACAGGATCCCGGGGTCGTGGTTCGCCAGGCGCCGCAGGGTCTCGATGTGGTCCACGGTCTGACTCCTCACGTGTGCCTTCGGCGTCGGGCGCCGCGTCGTTCCATCTCACCGCTCCTTCGGGCGGGGCGCATCACGAGAATCGGATGACGCCCCGCCCGGGCGCGCGTGCATCATACGTGCGGGGTGGGTCCACCGGCCAGCGCTCGCCCGATGCCTGGCCGGTGGGGTCTTGGGTCGGCTCAACCGGCGACGCTCCTGGCGATGTCGGCGATCTGCCGGCTGGCGGTGCCGTCGCCGTACGGGGAGGGCGTCTCCCGCAGCCGCACCAGCAGCGCGCTGTCGTCGAGCATGCGACGGGCGGCGTCCTCGATCGAGTCGTCGGGCTTCACGAGCACAGCGAAGCCGGCATGGATCGATTCGGGCCGCTCCGTCGACTTCCGGACCACCAGGAGGGGTTTCTTCAGCACCGTCACCTCCTCCTGGATGCCGCCGGAGTCGGAGACGATCAGGGAGGCCCGGGTCGCCAGCTGCAGGAACTGGGTGTGCGTGACGGATTCCAGCAGGTGGATGCCCGACAACCACTCTGTCAGTTCGAAGCGGCGCGCGGCGGCGATGGTGCGTGGGTGGGCCACGAACACCGCAGGGGCCGGCAGCCGGTTCAGGGCGCGCAGGATGCGGAGCAGCGCCGCCGGGTCGTCGGTGTTCTCCGGCCGGTGGATGGTGGCGAGCACGAACGGCCCGTCGGTGCCCACGCCGATCTGCGGGGCGCTCTGCTGCAGCGCACGGAGCGTGGCCTCGACGACGGTGTTCCCCGTGATCCGGACGTGGTCGGAGTCGACCCCTTCGGACAGCAGGTTCGCCGCGTTGTGAGGGGTGGCTGCGCAGTGCACGTCCGCGACGGCGCCCACGACGAGCCGGTTGATCTCTTCGGGCATGTCGCGGTCGCGGGAGCGGAGGCCCGCCTCGACGTGGATCACCGGGATGCCGAGGTAGTTGCCGGTCTGCGCGCCGATGGAGGTGCTGTTCGTATCCCCCTGCACGACGATGGCCCGCGGCCGCCGCTCGTCGAACGCCATCGCGAGCTGCCCGATGCCGGCGGCGATCTGCGCCACGCGGGGGTCGCCGCCGATGCCGGAGAGCCTTTCGATGCGGTCGGGGAGACCCTGCTCGCGCAGGTACTGTCCCGACATCGTGTCGTCCCAGTGCTGCCCGGTGTGCACGACCCGTGCGCGGCGGCCGAGCTCGCGGACGACGGGCGCCAGCTTGATGATCTCGGGGCGGGTGCCGAGCACCACGGCGATATCGTCGCTCATCCGTCCCTCCGGTCGCGGTAGGCGACCCCGCCGGTGAGGACCGTGGGCCCGGCGACGAGGAAGATCATGGTGAAGAAGCGGCCGCAGAGCACGAAGCCGACCTCGAACAGCAGCAGCCCGACCAGCAGCCCGTTGTTCAGCCAGAGGGCGTTCGTGATGAGGAACCCGGCGACCCCGAGTACCACATGGATCAGTTGCAGCAGCCACCGCTCGGCGCCGGACATGAGGATGCCGACGATCGCCGAGGCGGCGGAGGACGCGACGACGAAGAGCGAGGCGAAGGCGGCGATCCACCCGGCGAAGTACAGGTCGGTGACGAGGTAGAAGACGACGAGGAGCACCACTCCGGCGCTCATCGAGACCACATTGACCAGGGTGGCCGTCAGCTCGGATGCCCGGGCGAGCCGGTGGCCGAGGACCGTGGCGAGTGCGTGAAGCAGGGCGCAAAGGAAGAAGATCAGCGTCAGCTGCGTGCCGTCGCCGGTGATCACGGTGGTGCCGGCGGTCAGCCAGAGCAGGGTCGCACCGAACGCGACGGTCGCGACGTTGGCGAGGACGATCACCGCGGCCAGCGTCGTCTTGGTCACGTAGTGGGCCGGGCGATGCGCACCCCGGTGGATGCTGTGCCCGGGCAGCGCCGCCTCTCTCATCGCCATGAGCTCCCTTTCACGCGACGCTGCCGGCGGCGCGCCGACGGCGGATCAGGAGGACGCCCGCGCTGGCAAGCGCGGTGAGGGCGAGCAAGCCGCCGGCGAGCACCCCGTTGAGGACCGGAAGGGGTGCGGTGTTGTACTCGATGGGCGCGCTGGTGGTGTCGCCGACCGTCTGCGAGATGAGCAGCGGCGGGGTGGTCCCGCCCGGGATGGTGACGCTCCAGCCGCCGTTCGCGTCGGCGGCTCCGGTCGCGACGGTCGCCCCGGTGGCGTCGACGACCGCGATCGCGGCGCCCGCCTGGGCGGTGCCGGTCAGTGTGAAGTCGCCGTTCGCGTCGGGCCCGCTCGACCCCGTCGCGGCGAAGGTGCCTGCTCCGGGGATGGCGGAGGCGGCCAGCGTGGCCGTGGGCGCTTCGGTCGTGAGCCCGGTCCAGGGCGTGTAGGCGGCCGTCGTCGGCCCGGCGAGGATGCCGGTGGAGACGACGGGAAGAGTGGTGGTGTCGAGGTTGGAGTCGTGGTCGTAGGGCTCCGAGTCGACGTGGACGGTCGTGGTCGCCGTCCACGTGCGGCCGGAGTTCGTGACCGCGCAGGTGCCCGTCCAGTTCTCGTTGACGTAGACGAAGCCGTCGCAGGCGTTCGCAGCGAAGGCGAGCCCGTCCGAAAGGGTGACGGTGGTGGAGCGCTGGTCGCCGTTCACGAGGACGAAGGACGACGCCGGCTGGCCGTCGCCGTCGTTGAAGGTCAGGGTGCCCGGCGTGCCGGGGGCCGCGAAGCCCGTGGCCGGGCTGTCCGGTGTGAGCACGAGGTCGCGGACTCCGCCGTTGCTCGAGCCCGTCGCCGCCGTCGCCGACGTGGCGACGCCCGCGACCACGATCGCCGCGAACGCAGCCGTGAGTGCGCCGGCGGCCCAGCCGTTCCGGGTGGAGGTCGTCATGGTCGGCTCGTCCTTTCGTGTCGACGTGCGGCGGAGTGGGAGCGGGAGATGGTGCGCCTCCCTGCGAGACGCACCATCCCCCGCGCCTGATCCTGGGGACGGATCAGGCGGTGACGCGGGAGCGGCGGAGGAGACGCGCGCCCCCGAAGCCGAGACCCGCGAGCGCGATCGCACCCGCCGCGACCACGCCGTTCATCACGGGCAGCGGAGCGGTGTTGAAGATGATCGGCGCACTGGTGTCACTGCCGACCGTCTGCGTGATCGACAGCGGCGGAGTAGTGCCCGCCACCGGAATCTGCGCCGACCAGTTGCCGCTGGCATCCGCGGTGGTTGTACCGACGGTGTCCCCATCCGCATCCTTGATGGTGATCGTCGCACCCGGCTGAGACGTGCCCGTCAGTGTGTAGTTGCCGTTGACCGGACCGGTCGCGCCGGTCGCCGCGAAGTCCGCGCCGGACCCCGGGATGGCCGAAGCCGGAAGCGTCGCGGTCGGCGTAGCCGTCGTCAGGCCGGTCCACGGCTCGAACGCGAAGCTGGCCTGACCCCTGATGAGACCCGTCGAGACGACAGGCAGCGAGACGTTGGCCTGGCTGGAGTCAATGGTGAACGGCCCTTCCGCACCCAGCGCGGTCGTCTGCACCACGATCACGCGGTTGCCGACCGAAAGCGCGCAGTATCCGATACGCGTGGCGGTTGTGTAGTTCTTGCCGTCACACGCCGTGCTCGCGAAGGCCATGCCCTGGGGCAGGTTGATGTGCGTCGTTCGGACATCGCCTGCACTCAGCGAGAAGGTTCCGGTGGCGGTCCCATCGCCGGCGTTGTAGGTCAGGGTTCCGGTGGTGCCGGGCGCGGCAAAGCTGGTGGCCGGTGAAGTCGGGACGAACGAAGGATTGCGGATGCCCTCGTTGCTGTGCCCCGTCGCGGCGCTCGCGGCCGTGGTGGCCCCGAACACCATCGCGGCCGCGGCAAGGCCGACCGCGCCCGCGGCCAGCGCCTTGCGGCCTGGGTTCTTCATTTTCTTACGCATGAGTTTTCTCTCCTGTGTTTGCGGAATGCGCGGGAAGGATTCGGGCCTGCCCGTGCTGGTGAGGACGTTCTGTATCCCCCTTCCGAGACGTGCCGGACGGCACCTCCCGGGAGTCTGTGTGCCGCGAGCCGCGGTGGCGCTTGTGCCCCCGCGTCGCGACGTGCGAGTGCTCCCCGTTGCGCCGGGTCTTCGCCCAGCCGGAGCGCTTGAGGGCCACCCGCGCGAACGCGCGCGTCGAGCTGGCCCAGGTGTAGAAGCTGTAGATCCACGACCCGAGTCCCCAGGCGATGGCCCGAGCCCACGACGCCTCCGGCTCGCAGAACTTCCGGTAGACCGGGCCCCACACGCCGAACGGCGCGACGCCGACGACGAGGTAGACGCCGACCAGCCACCAGTTGTCCGCGACCCAGAGCCCCGGACCTCCGGGGTAGGCGGTGATGCCGCCGAGGATCGCGATGCCGAGCAGCACCCAGGTCACGAACCCCAGCAGCTGCAGGAACGGCAGCAGCAGGTAGTAGGCCGACTCGATCGCGCCGCCCGGGCCGAAGTGCGGCGAGCGCAGGATGTCCTTCAGGTAGCGGGCGCACTGGATGTTGCCCTGCGCCCACCGCGTGCGCTGGGTGAGGAAGCGCTTGAGGTCGACCAGTCCCTCCTGCTCCACGTACGTGTCGTGGATGTGGCGGATCTCGTACCCGGCGAGCAGCACGTGCACGCCGAGCTCGTAGTCCTCGAGCAGGGAGCCGTGCCAGGGCTGGCCTTTCTCGCGGTCGATCGCGTCGAGGGTCGAGACACGGGTGAACTGGCCGTTGCCGCCCAGCCCGACCGTGCGGGTCTGACCGCGGAGGGTCTGCATCGCCGCGATGATGGTGCGGAACTCGAGGTCCTGCATCCGCACGAGGAACCGGGACAGCTTCGGCAGCGGCGTGCCGTCGGCCGCCTTCGTGTCGTTGCGGTTCTTCATCCACACCGTCACCTGGGCGGCGCCCACCTGGGGATCGCCGAAGACGGTCGCTCCCGCGGCCTGCGCCAGGGCGTTCTCGGCCAACTCGCCGTCGGCGTCGATGACGCAGACGATGGTGCGGTCGAGGTCGGCGCTCGCCGGCAGCCACGCGCGGAAGACGCGGTAGGCCGCATTGAGCGCCGGCCCCTTGCCGGTGCGGGCGTCCGGCCGGACGCGGCGCACCAGGTGGAGCATGTCGTCGTACTGCCTCCTGGCCTCGACCAGCGAAGCGGTGGCGTCATCGCTGTCGTCGTCGATCACCCAGACGTGCGCCTGCGGGAAGCGACCGCGCAGCCGCTCCATCGTCGTCTCGATGACGGCGGCCTCATCGCGGCAGGGCACGAAGAAGTGCCAGTCGTACTGATCGGGGTCGCCCGGCTTCTCGGGCGTCCGCTTGATGAACGGCACCAGGATGAGCGTGACGTAGCTGAGGAACGAGATCACCAGCGCGGTCGACGCGACACTGAGGAAGAGCGTCATGACGACACCTGCTCGGGGTCGGGCTCCGGCGTCTCAGCCTTCCTCTGGCTCTTGGCGGCGCGACGGGAGCCGTTCATGATCCGCAGCATCAGCAGCGCGGCGCCGACCAGGCCGATCAGGGCGACCAGGGTGCCGATCAGGATGTGCGACCACTCGTAGCCCGCTTCGTCCCACCACAGGGTGGAGAAGGCGATGAGGGCGATGCGGATGGCATTGACGACGACGACGATCGAGAACCCGATCAGGGTGGCGAGCGCCCAGCGCGGCCAGGTGACGCGGGTGAACATGAGCACGGCCGCGGAGAACAGCAGCATCGGAGTCAGCAGAACGAGGGTGGTGCACTCGACGGTGATCTGCAGCCCGAGATAATGGGTCGCGTCCAGGCGCACCACGAACTGGTCGGCGAACTGGAAGACGCCGGCGCCGAGGAACGGCTTGAGCAGTGCGGTGACGACGGCGGCCTCCAGGTAGCGGAACTGCTCCTGGATGACGATGAGGTAGGCACCGGCGGCGAGCATCCCCACGCCCACCAGGTACCGGAAGGCGCGGTTCAGCGTGCCCAGCGGGCGCAGCTCCTTCTGACGCGTGCGCGCGCTGCGCCGCGTGACAGAAGGGCCGCCCACGGTCACGCCGCTCATCAGTGGACCTCTCGCTGGGCGCGGCGCCGCTGGGCGATGCGCAGCAGGAGGATGCCGCCGAGAGCCGCGCTGAGGGCGATGACCGCGAGGCCCACGACCTGGAAGGGCGGGAAGCCCGTCGAGGCGAGGACTCCGCCGGCGCCCATTCCGCTGGGTGGCAACGAGTTGTACATAAGCAGGGAAGCCTTTCTCAACCGGCCGGCCTGGTCGGGTGATGATGTGGTGCTGTGGGTCGGGTATGGCCGGCCGTGATGAACGAGTGAAACCATAGGCAGGCCGTTTCGCGCCGCCCGGCGGGTTGTTCGGCAGTTCAGTAGGGGTCGGCCGCCAATGGGGTGGGAGCCGACGCCGGTTCAGTAGGGCCTCGCGGGCATCTGCGTGGCGTCGCCGCCACATCCCGAGGTTGCGGCGCCGAACCTTCCGGATGCGTGCCCGGGAAGGCCGCGACGCGGAGAGGTGAGCGGCAGCTACCTAACCGCTACGTATCCGATACGTAAATTCAAGCGACGACCCTTGGATGGCCTCGTGCGCGCGCTAACGTCTTTCCCCAGCGGCCTCGTACCAGACCGCCTTGTACACCCTTGGGGAGGGCAGACCGTGTCGTTACGTCGGGCCGAGACCGCGATCGCGGTGGCCGCGGTCGGCGATGGGCTGTCCCTCGAGATCGTGGGGGGTCACGGGAGCGGGCGCACGAGCTTCCTCACCGCCCTCGGCACCGAGCTGGCGAGCCGCTCGTTCCACGTCGTCTCCCTTCACGGCGTGCGCCCCCTCTCCAGCCGGCCGCTGGCGGCGCTCACCGTCGCCGGATTCGCCTCGCGCGTCGACAGCCGGCCCTCGGGCATCGACACGGTGCTCGCCGAGCTCGTCGACCGCCTGCCGAAGGGGTCCTCCCTCGTCACGGTCGACGACGGCGACTACCTCGACGAGATGAGCTGGGGCGTCCTGGCCGCCCTGCGTGCTCGGCACCGTGTGCCGATCGCCTTCACCCGCCTGGCCCGGCCGGCCTGCTCGGCGATCACCAGCTCGTTCGGGCTCGGCGAGGTGTCGACGCTCGAGCTGGGTCCCCTCCGCTACGACGAGCTCGCCACCGCACTCGAGGCGCAGCACGGGGAGCCGTTCGACGCCAGCACGCTGTCCCAGCTCTACGCCCGCTCCGGCGGCAACATCGGGCTGGCCTGCGCGATGCTGGAATCCGGTCTGCGCGAAGGCCGCTTCGAGGTGCGAGACGGCGTCATCACGACCGACCGGCCGCTGTGGGCGCCGTCCCTGGTGCAGGCGGTGGAGCGCCTGATCGACCCGATCACGCCGGAGCAGCGGGGCCTGCTGGAGCTGCTGGCCTTCGTCGGGACGCTCGATGTCGAGACCGCGGAACTGCTCGGCAGGTCCGAAGACCTCGAGCAGCTGGAAGACCTCGACCTGGTCAAGCTGCTCCCCTCGGGCGACCGGCAACTGGTGAGCGTCAATCCGCCGCTGGTCGTCGACTACTTCCGCCACCTCGTGCGCCCGGCCCGCCGGCTGCGCCTCGTGCGGACCCTGCGCCAGACGCTCGACCCCGCCGGCCGCGTCGTCCTGCCGGCCGCGCGACACTCCGAGGGCGAGTCGGCGGCGCAGCTCGTGCACCTCATCCATGAGCGCCAGGAGACCCGCGCGGTCGTCGCTCGAAGCGAGTGGGACCGCATGCAGACGCTCGGCGCGGCCATCCAGTACATCGAAGCCCTGTCGGAGGCGACCCGTGTCGCGGGCGACATCGACGCGGCCTTCGACGAGTCGGCGCGACTCGTCGATGCGGAGGCTCCGGACCGGGCACCCGACGACCTGCGCGCCGTCTGGCACACGCTACGGGCGGTGCACCGGGCCTACACGCACAACGAGCCGGAGGAGGCGGTGCGCCGGCTGCGGGCCGATGCGCACTCGGCGGGCGCCTACGCCGGGTACATGCTCGCCCGCGCCGTCGAGATCGAGCTGGAACTGGTCGGGCCCGTCGACGATGCCACCCTCCCCGACCCCGACGCCGACGACGAGATGCGCTCCACGGTGCGGATCGCCATCCACCGCGCACGAGCACTTGTGGCGACGGTGCGCGGTGAGCTGACCGCATCCGAGCAGCACCTCGCCGCCATCCGCGAGATCAGCGGCGAGGAGCTCGACCTCGTGTGCTCCGCGCTCGTCGCGATCAACCTGGTGCTGCGCAGCCGCACGGAGGAAGCGTTGACGCTGGCGCGCGCGGGGATCGAAGCCAGCCGGCTGCGGTTCGACGCCGTGGGCATGCAGACCTTCGCGGCCATCGCGAGCTTCTGCCGCATGGCGGACGGCCACTACGGCGAGGTGGAGGACATCCTCGACGAGATGATGAGCCTCGGCGACTCGTCCGGGCGGGCGCCGCTCGCCCCCTTCGCGCACCTCTCCCTCACCATCATGTCGAGCGTCACCGCGTCGCGGCGGGGACGACGGGCGATCGCCGAGCAGCGCGACGCGGAACTGCTGCGGCTGCGGACCCCCGACGGACCGTACCCGACCACGCAGCGTTCCTGGGCCCTCGGCCAGAGCATGGCGAGCCGCGGCGATTTCGTCGAGGCGGCGGACGAGTTCTCCCGCTGTGGAGACGACCTGTGGGAGCGAGGGGCACGCCTGTCGGCCGCGCTCGCCTACAACTCGGCGCTCGAGATCGACCCGCGCGCCGATCGGCTCGCCCGGCACGCGTCCCGCATCGCGACGGTCGAGGGCGCACTCGTGCACGACACCTTCGAACACGTGAGCGCCGTCATCCGCTCCGACGGTCCGGCCCTCCTGACCAACGCCGACCGCTTCGCCGACGCCGGCAAGTACGGTCTAGCGCTGGCCTCCCTCTCCGCCGCGGCGTCCTGCTTCGCCGCGACGGGCAACGACGCCTCGGCGGCGAGGGCACGGGACCGGCACCGCCGCCTGCGCGACTCGCTTCCGCCCGACACGTACGACGCCAACCGCTTCCGCACCACCTACGTCGAGCTGACGGCACGCGAGCTCGAGGTGGCGCGCTATGCTGCGGCCGGCCTGACCAACCAGCAGATCGCCGACGAGCTCATCCTGTCAGTGCGAACCGTGGAGAGCCACCTGCACCGCGTGATGCGGAAGACGGGAGTCGAACGGCGCCACCACCTGAGAGAGGTGATCGAGACCGCCGGCGCCGGAGCGTAGCCGCCGCGGATCTCACGCGAATGACGTGATGACCGCCGTGGCAGCCCGCCCCCATGCTGGGAGTGCAGTGGGGGGAGCGGGGAGACATGCACACCTCGGGCACGGCCCTGTCCATCGGCGAGCGCGCCGGGGGCGTCTCCGCCGTGCGCGGCCAGGAGCCGCGCACGCACCAGGTGGCGCACGCAGTCGAAGCGGTCGAGCACGGGACCTCCGTGGAGGTGAGCGGACCGCCCGGCGGCGGCCGGTCCGCCTTCCTCCGCGCGGTGGAGACCCGGCTGGAGGGGCGAGGGTGGCACGTCCTCGCACTGGCGGGCATCCCGGCGCTGCGCGCACGACCTCTCGGGGCGCTCGCCGCCCTCGGCGCGGTGACGTCACCGACAGCGCGCGCGGGCGACGTGCACGCGGCGGCGGACGAGCTGGCCGAACGCCTTCCCGCCCGCCGCGCCGTCGTGATCCTCGACGACGGGGACGACCTGGACGACGACTCGTGGGCCGCGCTGTCCGCTGTGCGGCTGGCGCGGCGGGTACCCGTGGTGTGGGGCCGACGGGCCGCGACGGAGGACGCCGTCTCGGCCGACGCCCTGCCCGGCGCCGGCGGCGGACTGCACGATGTCGCCAGCATCCAGCTCACCGGGCTGCGGTACGAGGAGTTCGTCGCACTGCTCGATTCCCGGCTGGAGCACCCCATCGACTCCTCCACCGCGACGCGCGTGTTCGCCCAGACCGCCGGCCGGCCGGGCCTCGCGCTCGCAGCGGTCGAGGCGGCGCTCCGGGAACGGCGGCTCCTCGCCGACGGCGAGCGCGTCAGCGGGCTCGGCAGTCTGTGGTCGCCCGCGCTCGCCCGGCCGTTGCGAGCACTCCTCGAGCCGCTCGACCGCCGGGAACGCGACCTCGTCACACTGCTCGCCCTGCTCGGCGACACCGAGCTCGACTCGGCCGAGGCACTGTCGGCGGAGGGCGAGTTGGAGGCGCTGGAGGCGCGTGCGCTGGTGCGCATCCACACCGTCGGTTCGCACGCGCTCGCGAGCGTCGACCCGCCGCTGCTCCAGGACTTCCTGCGGGGCACCACCGGGCCGGCGCGCCGCCGGCGGCTGCTCCAGTCGGCCCGGGAGGCGCTGCCCACGGCGGGCGCCGCCGACTCGGAACCCCCGCAGCCGGACACCGCGGCCCGGCTCGTGCAAAGCCTCCGCGATGCCGAGGACGCGCGGGTCGCGCACGCGGCGCGGGCCTGGGAAGCGGCCGGGACGATGGAGACCGCGCTGACCTATGCACGGACGCTCGCACGATCGGCCGGCAACGCCGATGCGCGGATCGGCGCTGTGCTACGAGCGGCCGCCGCCCTTCCCGTCGGCGACGAGGCGCGCGCAGCCTGGGCGATCGAGAACGCGTACGACACCGCCTACCGTCGCGGCGAGCCGGCGCGGGCGATCGCGGAGCTGATGTCCGCGGCGGACGGCTTCGGACCGTACGCGGGGCTGGCCGATGCCCGGGCGGCGGAGATCGAGATCGAGCTCGTCGGAGAAGCCGACCTCTCGCGGCTGGCCGACCCGGACGACCCGGGACTGCATCCCGCCGTCGCCGCGGCCACCCACCGTGCGCTCGGATACGCTCGCCTCGTCGGCGGGCAGGTCGGCGAAGCACTCCGACACCTCGCCGCGGCGCGAACCGGCGGGGGCGAGGACCAGGTGGTCGACCACCTGGAGGCCTTCGCCCGGCTGGCCCGCGGCGACATCGGTGTGGTCACGGGAGACGCGCGAACGCGATTCCTGACGGCGCGCGCCGCTCTCGATCCGGTGGGGATGCGGCTGCACGGAAGCATCCTCGCCTTCGGCGCCCTCGCATCGGGGCTGCACGGCGACGTCGACGACATCCTCGGGGAGGTCGCGATGGCCGGCGGCCCGGCGGGACCGCCGCCGGTCGCCCCGTCCGCGGCGCTGTCGAACACGGTCATGGCGCTCGTCGTCGCCACCCGCACCGGCCGCCGCGGGACCGGACACCACGACGCCGACCTGCAGGGCAGTACGCTGCCCGACGGTCCGCTGCCGGGGATGCAGCGCGCGTGGGCGCGCGCACAGACCGAGCTGTGTTCTGGCGAGTCGGGGACGGCGGCGCAGACGATGGCCGACACGGCGGACGCCCTGTGGGCACGCGGCGCACGGCTCGCTGCCGCGGTCGCGTACCTCGCGGCGATCGAACTCGAGCCGACGACCGAGCGGTACGACCGGACCGCCGACCGCATCCGCGCCGTCGACGGCGAGCTGGTCGGCGCGACCATGCGCTACGTCACGGCCCTGGTGAGGCAGGCTCCCGGAGAGCTGGCGGCGCTCGCGGATGCCTTCGCCGACGAACGGCGCTACTCGCTGGCCCTTGCGGCCTACACCCGGGCGGCCGAGCTGCACGCGGACGCACAGCAGTCCACGGACGCCGCCGCCCTCCGGGCCCGCGCAGACGAGCTGGAACGCGCGGTCGGCGCCGGGCGGTTCGAGCCGCACCGCTTCGTGGGCGTCCGCGTCGAACTGACCGCCCGCGAGCTGGAGGTGGCGCGCCTGGCCGCCACCGGGCTCACCAACCGGCAGATCGCGGAGGAACTCGTGCTCTCGACGCGCACGGTCGAGAGCCACCTGCACCGGGTGATGCGCAAGCTGCGCGTCGACAGGCGCTCGCAGCTGAGCGAACGGATGGAGGGCGCGCCGGACGCGTGGGCCTGACCCGATAGGGTCGTTGCATGCCCGAGAACAGTGACGTGGAGGCCGCCCTCCAGCAGTTGCACAGCATCCGCCAGAGCATCGACAACATCGACGCGGCGGTCATCCACATGCTCGCGGAGCGGTTCAAGTTCACCCAGCAGGTGGGGGCGCTGAAGGCGGAGCACGGGCTCCCGCCGGCCGACCCGGAGCGGGAGCGCGAGCAGATCCAGCGCCTGCGCGGTCTCGCGGAGGAGAGCCACCTCGACCCGGCGTTCGCGGAGAAGTTCCTGAACTTCATCATCGCCGAGGTCATCCACCACCACGAGCGCATCGCCGGCGAGAACGGCCGCTGACCGTGGGCTGGAACCCGGCCGAGCTTCCGGACGCCCACGGCCGCACCGTCGCGATCACGGGCGCGAACGCGGGAGTCGGCTACTTCACCGCCGAGCAGCTGGCCCGCGCGGGCGCGCGGGTGGTGCTCGCCTGCCGCGACCCGGAGCGGGCGGAGGCCGCGGTGGCGGCGATCCGGCGGCGTGTTCCCGGGGCGGGGGTGCAGGCGGTACCGCTGGATGTGGCCGACCGCCGCTCGGTCGATGCGGCGGCGGAGTCGCTGCTGGCCCTCGACCGGCTGGATGCGCTCGTGCTGAACGCGGGCATCGTCCACCCGCCGCGGTCGCGCCAGACCGACGCGTACGGAAACGAGCTCGTGCTCGCGACCAACGTGCTCGGGCACTTCCGTTTGACCGCCCGCGTGCTCCCGGTACTCGAGCGCACCGGAGACGCGCGGGTCGTCGTCCTGGGCTCGCTGGCCTCCCGGATGGGGCGGCTGCGCCTCGACGATCTGCAGCTGGAGGGCTCGTACACCGGCTGGCGCGCGTACGCGGGGTCGAAGATCGCGGCGCAGGCGTTCGGCTTCGAGCTGGACAGGCGGCTGCGGGCCGCCGGGGCGTCCAGCCGCAGCATCGTCGTGCATCCCGGCTACTCGACCTCGGGGCGCACGCCCGGGATCCGGGGCGTCAATCAGCCGAGCCGGCTGAAGCGCTTCGCCGACAACCTGCAGGCGGCGTGGACGCAGGGCAAGGACGCGGGCGCCCACGTTCCCGTTCGCGCCGTGCTCGACCCGGACGTCTCCGGCGGCGACTACCTCGGCCCTGCCCTGCTCACCAAGGGCGCGCCCGTGCACGCCGCCGCGACCCGGTCCTCCCGCTCTCCGCGCCTCGGCGCCCACCTCTGGCCGCTCCTGGAGGCCGCCTCCGCGCAGCCCTTCCCCCTCCCCTAGCCCCAAGCCATCAATTCCTGAGTTCTTCGAGCGACACGCCGCGAAAAAGTCGAAGAACTCAGGAAGAGATGGCTTGGCAGCGGGAATCAGGCATCGACGACGATGGTGAGGAGGCGGTGCTCGGGCGGGACCTGGGCGCGGAGGGCGGCGCTGGCGGCGGCGTAGTCCGGGCCTTCCGCCTCGAGCTCGCGCACGGCGGACTCCCGGATGACTCCCGTCGCGATCACGCGACCGCCGCGCGGCATCGCGTTGTGCACCTGAAGCAGGTCGAACCCCTCCGGCACCTGCTCCTCGATCAGGGCACGCGCCGCCTGCGCGTCATCGGCCTCCGCCGTCAGCTCCCGTGTACCGCTGCTCTGGATGAGACCACGCACCTTCATGTCCTCAACGCTAGCTGACATGCCGGTGGCGCCGCCGATACGGTGAAGGGATGGACTACCTCACCGCACCCCTCGACGAGACCTCCCGGGCGGCGCTCGCCGCGACCGGACTCCGCTACGCCGTGGTCGACAACGACGACACGGCCGCGATGGAGGGCTGGATCCGGGCCGACTTCCGCGGGTTCCACGACCGGCGCCCGTCGACCGAGGTGCTGGAGGAGGCGCGCGGCAGCTTCGCCGGCCGCCGCAACACGGCGGTCTACGACGACGAAGGCGCGACCTCCGACCCGGTCGGCACCGTCAACGCCTGGCCCGCGCCGCTCACCGTGCCGGGCGGCGCACGCGTCGACTCCTGGGCGATCAGCTCCGTCACCGTCGCTCCGACACACCGCCGGCGCGGCATCGCGACCGCGCTGCTCGGCGGCGAGCTGCGCACCGCGCACGCTCTCGGCCTGCCGCTCGCCATCCTCACCGTCTCGGAATCGGTGATCTACGGGCGCTGGGGCTTCGGGCCGGCGACGTGGACCACCGCGTGGAGCGTCGACACGAAGCGCGTCCGCTGGGCGGGCGGGGAGACCCCCGGCCGGCTGTCGTTCGCCGAACCGGGCGAGTACGAGGAGACCGGCGCGCGCGTGCTCGACCGTGTCATGGCGTCCCGCGCGGGCGAGATCGGGCTGGAGCCGTACCTCGCCAAGCGCCTGATCGGCCCGATGAAGGGCAACCCGGACGGCGACAGACTGCGCCTGGTGCGCTACGACTCGGCAGAGGGCGAGCCGGAGGGCTTCGTCACCTACGTTCTCAAGGACGACGCCGACGACGACTTCACGCGCCACACGGTCGAAGTGAACCACCTGGCGGCTGCGACTCCGGAGGCGTTGCGCGCGCTGTGGCGGTTCCTCATCGAGCTCGACCTCGTCGCCGAGGTGAAGGTCTGGACGCGCGGCGTCGACGAGCCGTACCAGTCGCTCGTGCACGACATCCGGGGTGCGCGGGTGACCGAGCTGCAGGACCACCTGTGGGTACGCATCCTCGACGTCCCGGCCGCACTGACGGCCCGCAGCTACGAGCGCGACGGCTCGCTCGTGATCGACGTCACGGACGACCTGGGGCTCGCCGGCGGCCGGTTCCGGCTGACCGTCCGCGACGGGCGCGCTGAAGTCGAGGCGACGGAGGATGCGGCGGACGTGTCGCTGCCGGTGGCCGCTCTCGGAAGCGCGTACCTCGGACACGACGTCGTCCGAGGGCTGGCGCTCGCCGGGCGCGTCCAGGGCGACGCGGAGGCGCTCGACCGGCTCTTCCGCACCGCGGTGCCCCCGCGGCTCAGCACCTGGTTCTGAGGGTCACCGGTCGCCCCCTCGGCGGCTCGAGTGGTGACACGATGTCGCAATCCGTCAGGGATAGCGACGCCTTGTCACCACTCGAGCGCTAAGGGAGCGTTCAGCGCGACACGAGGTCGGGCTCTGCGCGACGGGGGTCGGGCTGGTCGAGGACCGTGGAGGGCCGGTTGCTCAGCGCGAACACGTAGACCAGGAGGCTGGCCGCGATGACGATCGTGACGTAGACGATGAACGTCGACAGCTGTCCCGCCTCCTTCGCCGCGCTGAAGAGCAGCGGGGCCGTTCCGCCGAAGACCGAGTTGGCGACGGCGTAGCCGAAGCCGACTCCGAGTGCCCGGATGTTCGCGGGGAACAGCTCGGCCTTCACGATCGCGTTGATCGACGTGTAGCCGGTGAGGATGACGAAGCCGCCGAACAGGATCGCGAACGAGCTCAGCGGGTTCGTCGCGTCCGGCAGCGCCGTGTAGAGGAACCAGGTGTACGCGACCCCGCCGATGCCGAAGAAGACGAGCAGCGGCTTGCGGCCGATGCGGTCGCTCAGCCAGCCCCCGAGCGGCTGCAGCACCATCAGTCCGATCAGAGCGGTCAGGTTGACGACGGTGCTCTGCACGACGCTGGTCGTGCCGAGGCTGGCCTGGATGATCTTCGGCCCGTTCACCGTGTAGGCGTAGAAGGCCAGCGTTCCGCCCATCGTCACGAGGAAGCAGAGCAGGAGCGCCTTGCTGTTGTGGCGGAACAGCTCGCGGAGCGTGCCTGCGGAGCTGCGCTCGCCGGAGCGGACCGCGGCGATCGCGGTCGTGCTGAGCGACTCGTCCATCGAGCGGCGCAGCCAGAAGACGATGACGGCGGCCACACCGCCGATGCCGAACGCGACACGCCAGCCCCACGACTCGATCGCCGACTGCGGCAGGGCGACGACCATGACCAGCAGCGTCGCCTGCGCGAGCACGTGGCCGCCGACCAGGGTGACGTACTGGAACGACGAGAAGAAGCCTCGACGGCCGGCGGGCGCGGCCTCCGACATGTACGTCGCGCTCGCGCCGTACTCGCCGCCTGTCGCCATGCCCTGCGCGAGACGGAACACGACGAGTGCGACGGCGGCCCACACCCCGATCACGTCATGGGTGGGGATGAGCGCGACCCCGAGCGAGCAGCAGGCCATCAGCGTGATGGATGCGGTGAGCGCCGTCCGCCGCCCGTAGCGGTCGGCGACGCGGCCGAAGACGAGCGAGCCGACGGGACGCATCAGGAAGGTGACCGCGAAGATCGCCCACACGTAGATCTGCGAGTTCGATTGCTCCGGCGAGAAGAACTGCTTCTCGAAGTAGACGGCGAACACCGAGTAGACGTAGACGTCGTACCACTCGACGAGGTTGCCGGCCGAGCCTTTCAGGGTGTTCGAGATCGCCCGGCGGAGCGATTGGGGGCGGATAGCGGGGGCGTTACTGGTCATTGCGTCTCCATCGGCACAAAAGGAACGGTTGTACCTTCTGGAGACGAGGGACCGCGCCGATCGTGACGCGTCGCGGAGAAATCAGTCGATCAGGTCGTGACGCACCACGATCTGGTCGCGGGCGGGCCCCACGCCGATCGCGGAGATGCGGGCGCCCGAGAGTCGCTCCAGGGCGAGCACGTAGTCCTGGGCGTTCTTCGGCAGGTCGTCGAAGCTGCGCGCACCCGAGATGTCCTCGGTCCAGCCGGGGAACTCCTCGTAGATCGGCGTCGCGTGGTGGAAGTCGCTCTGCGAGGCGGGCACCTCGTCGTGGCGTACGCCGTCGACGTCGTAGGCGACAGCCACCGGGATGCGCTCGATGCCGGTCAGGGTGTCGAGCTTGGTGAGCACGAAGTCGGTGACGCCGTTGATGCGTGCGGTGTATCGGGCGACGGGGGCGTCGTACCAGCCGGTGCGACGCGGGCGGCCGGTCGTGGTGCCGAACTCGAAGCCGCGCTCGCGCAGGAACTCGCCCCACTCGTCGAACAGCTCGGTCGGGAAGGGGCCGGCGCCGACGCGCGTGGTGTACGCCTTCACGATGCCGATCACGCGGTCGATGCGGTTGGGGCCGATGCCCGAGCCGGTGGCAGCGCCGCCCGCGGTGGAGTTGGAGGACGTGACGAACGGGTACGTGCCGTGGTCCACATCCAGCATGGTCGCCTGGCCGCCCTCGAACAGGACGTACTTGCCCTCCTCCAGCGCCTGGTTGAGCAGGAGGGAGCTGTCGACCACCATCGGGCGCAGGCGCTCGGCGTAGGAGAGCAGCTGGTCGACCACCTCGTCGACGCCGATCGCGCGCCGGTTGTAGACCTTGACCAGCAGGTGGTTCTTCTGGTCGAGGGCGCCCTCGACCTTCTGCCGGAGGATGTTCTCGTCGAAGAGGTCCTGGATCCGGATGCCCACGCGGTTGATCTTGTCGGCGTAGGTCGGGCCGATGCCGCGGCCGGTGGTGCCGATCTGGCGCTTGCCGAGGAAGCGCTCGGTGACCTTGTCGATGGTGCGGTGGTAGGAGGTGATGACGTGCGCGTTCGAGCTGACCTTGAGGCGCGAGACGTCGACGCCGCGCGCGATCAGCGCGTCGAGTTCTTCGAAGAGCACCTCGATGTCGACGACGACGCCGTTCGCGATGACCGGCGTGACGCCTTCGGTCAGGATGCCGGAGGGTAGGAGGTGCAGGGCGTACTTCTCGTCGCCGATCACGACCGTGTGGCCCGCGTTGTTTCCGCCGTTGAACTTGACGACGTAGTCGATGCGGCTGCCGAGGACGTCGGTCGCCTTGCCTTTGCCTTCGTCGCCCCACTGGGCGCCGATGATCACGATCGCGGGCACGTTTGAGTCCTCTCGATGGGTGGAACGCGTCGGCGCCACGCGGACGACCGTCGCACTCGATCCTATCGCGAGCCACAAAGTTGCACACAAGTGTGCACGAATGGCGTACACTGGACGCATGCCCACCGAATCCACCCGCGCCCCGCGCCGCGACGCCACGGCGAACCGCGAGGCCCTCCTCGGCGCCGCCGCGGCCGCGCTGAACGAGGACATCGACGCGTCGCTCGAGAGCATCGCCGCGCGCGCCGGCCTCAGCCGGCGCGCCGTCTACGGTCACTTCGCCACGCGCGACGAGCTGCTGGTCGAGGTGTTCACCCGCGGCGCCCGCCGTCTCGCGGCCCTGCTCGACCCGGTGTCGCATCCCGACCCGCTCGTCGAGATCGCGCTTTTCGGCGCGACCCTCTGGGCCGAGGTCGAGCACGTGCGCGTCAGCGCGGCCCTCGCCGTGCGCGGGCCGCACCGCGAGCTGGTCGGCACCGCGCTCGACCCGGCGCGCGAGCGGCTGCGCGAGACCGTGCAGCGCGGGATGGAGTCGGGCCGCATCCGCACCGACCTCGACCGCGAGACCGTCACCCGGCTGATCGAGAACGCCGCGGTGTCGGTGCTCGACGAGGCCACCCGCGCACGCCTGACGCCCGAGGCGGGCCACCGGCTGGTGATGCTCGCCGGGCTGGGCGCCGCGGGTCTCGGCTGGCGGGAGGCGGGCGAGCTGATCGCCTCCACCCCTGAGCTGGCGTTCGGCGCGGAAGGCAAGCGATCGGCAGGAGGCGACGCCCGATGAAGATCGTCCTCGACCGGGTCGGCAAGGGAGCGGCGCTCCCCGAGACCTCCGCGACGTTCGAGACCGGGCGCGCCACCCTAGCGCGCGCCGAGACGGAGCAGCGCCCGACCGTGCTCGGGCTGATCGCCTCCGGGCGGATGCGGCCGGCCACCGGAGCCGTCACCATCGACGGCGCCACCGACTACTCGGCGATGCGCCGCCGCATCGCGCTCGTCGACGCCCCGGACGTGTCCGAGCCGGCGGCGGACGTAACGGTCGCGGGCATCGTCGCAGAGGAGCTGATGTTCGCCGGCCGTGCGTCGCATCCCGTCGCCGTCGGCCGCACGCTGCGCGAGCTCGGGGCGTCGGAATGGTCGCGCTCGGCCATCGGCACGGTGCCGCCGACGGTCCGCATCCGCCTGCTCGCCGAGCTCGCGCTGCTGCGGAAAGGAGTGGACGCGCTCGTGATCGTGTCCCCCGACCGCCACGGCGGCGACCCGGTCGAGTGGTGGCGCTTCGCCCGCGAGCTCGCGGGACGCGACAAGGCGGTGCTCGTCGTCGCCGGCGACGCCTCCGCCGCCGCCATCGCCGCGGCCTCCCTCGTCTCCCGCATGGATGAGGCGACGCCGGACGGCACCAGGACAGACACCTTCGACGAAGACCCCGGCCGAGACGACACCGACGATCTTCCCGACCAGATCGTGGAGACAGCATGAAGATCCCGCAGATGATCGCGGCGGAGTTCCGCCGCCTCACGGCCAGCCCGATGTCCATCGCGGCGCTCATCGCACTGATGTGCGTCCCGGTGCTCTACGGCGGCCTGTACCTGTGGGCGAACCAGAACCCCTACGCCAACCTCGACCGCATCCCCGCGGCCATCGTGGTGGACGACACCGGGACGACGGTCGACGGCAAGACCGTCAACTACGGCGACGACGTGGCCCAGCAGCTGATCGACGACGGCTCGTTCCAATGGCACCGCGTCGCCTCCGGGTCGGCCGCGAGCGGCGTCGACAACTCCAAGTACGACTTCAGCATCACCTTCCCGAAGGACTTCTCGTCGGCGCTCGCGTCGGCCTCCGGCACCGACCCGCACCGGGCCGTCGTCACCCTGACCACCAACGACACCAACAGCTACCTCGCCTCCACCATCGGCACGCAGGCGGCGGAGAAGATCCGCACCTCCATCGTCAAGCAGGTCAACGAGCAGGCGGCCAAGCAGTTCCTGCTCGGACTCGCCGACATCCGCTCCAACCTGGTCACCGCGGCCGACGGCGCAGGCAAGCTGGTCGACGGCAGCGCCAGCGCGCAGTCCGGCGCGTCGCAGCTGGCCGACGGCACCTCGCAGCTGGCCTCCGGGTCACAGGAGCTGGCGAGCAAGCTCGGCCAGCTGGCCTCCGGCGCGCAGCAGGTCAGCGACGGTGCCGCCAAGGTCGCGGCGGGCAACCAGGAACTGGCGACGAAGGCGAACGACGCCTCGGCCGCGGCCGCGCAGATCGCTGCGGCCGCTCCGGCCGCGCAGCAGGACCTGCTCGCCCGGCTGCAGGCCGCAGGGGCCACGCCGGAGCAGCTCGCGCAGGTGACGGCGGTGCTCGGCGACCTCGACACCAAGGTGCAGGCGGGCAACAGCGACATCCAGACCGCGGTCGGCCAGATCAACCAGCTGGCCTCCGGCGCAGGGCAGGTCGCCGACGGCGCCTCCCAGGTCGCGTCGGGCTCGCAGCAGGCCGCAGCGGGCGCCGGGCAGCTTGCATCTGGTGCCTCCACCGCCGCGAGCGGGGCCGCCCAGCTACGCGACGGGCTGACGACCCTCCACGACGGGACCGTGCAGCTGAGCGACGGGCTGAAGTCCGGCGTCGACCGCATCCCGGACAACTCCCCCGCCCTGCAGAAGAAGCAGGCGTCGACCATCGCCGACCCGGTGAACCTGAAGAACGACTCGATCACGTCCGCCGGCACCTACGGCGCCGGCCTCGCCCCGTTCTTCGTGGCGCTGGCCGGATGGATCGGCATCTACGCGCTGTTCCTCATCGTCAAGCCGGTCTCGCGCCGCGCCATCACGGCACTGCACTCGCCGGTCAAGATCACCCTCGCGGGCTGGCTCACGCCGGGCATCCTCGGCGCGATCCAGATGGTCGGGCTGTTCGCCATCGTCGCGGGAGCACTGGGCTTCCGCATCGACAACCCGCTCGGGATGTACGGCTTGATGGGGCTCGCCTCCGTCACGTTCGCCGCGATCATTCTGGCGCTCAACGTCTGGCTCGGCAGCGTCGGGCAGTTCCTCGGGCTCGTGCTCATGGTGCTGCAGCTGGTGACCGCGGGCGGGACGTTCCCCTGGCAGACACTCCCCGGTCCGCTCGCCGCGCTGCACCATGTGCTCCCGATGTCGTACGCAGTCGACGGCATCCGGCAGCTGATGTACGGCGGGAACCCGGCGACGGCCTGGGCGGACGCGGGCGTGCTCGCGCTGTGGATGCTGATCGCGCTGCTCATCGCGGCCATCGGCGTCACCCGGATGACGCACTTCCGCACGCTGCGCGACCTGCGGCCGTCGCTCATCGGGTAGGAGCCGAGCACCTCTGGCGGGGCCCCCGTCGCGGGGGATAGTGTGGCGCCCACCAGCATCCGACCCAGGGAGGACCACCATGGCCGATCTCGAAGTGCAGGCGGCGCTCTCGCAGGCGCGGCAGGCGGCCAGCGCCGCCGCGTACGACATCCAGAAGCTGCGGGAGGACTCGATCGAGCGGCAGGCGCTGCACAACCTCCTCACCGCGGTCGAGGCGATCATCGAGGCGCTCGACACCGAGTGAGGCGCGACGCCAGCGAGTGGTGACATCCGGTCGCCACTCGGCCGGGATGACCGCGACGAGTCACCGCTCGGCGTGCCGGTGGTCGCTTGTAGGGTGGCCGCGTGACCGACGCACTGCGCATCCTGCACCTCTCCGACACGCACCTGTACGGTGACGGCCGCCTGCACTACGGCATCGTCGACACCCTCGCGGGGCTCGACCGGGTGCTCGCCCGCGCCGGGTCGCTCGCCGAGGTGGATGTGGTGGCCGCGTCCGGCGACCTCTCCGACGACGGGAGCGCTGACTCTTACCGGCGGCTCGCCGGCACGGTCGGGCCGTGGGCGGCGGAGCGCGGGGCGGCGATCGTCTACGCCATGGGCAACCACGACCTGCGCGACGGCTTCGAGGAGGTGCTCGGTGCACGCGAGACGGTCACGACCGTCCGCGGCTTCCGGATCGTGACCGTCGACACGAGCGTGCCGGGCGCCGGCTACGGCAGCGTCGACGAAGCACAGCTCGAGAGGCTGCGCGACGTGCTCGCCACCACGGCTGAGCACGGGACGATCGTGGTGCTGCACCATCCGCCGGTCGCGCCGACGACGCTGCTGTTCGAGACCCTGCGGTTCGTCGACCCCGAGCCCTTCCTCGACGTGTGCGCGACGGGAGATGTGCGCGCGATCCTCGCCGGGCACTACCACCACGGGCTCGTCACCGAGGCCGGACCGTCGGGCATCCCGGTGGTCGTCGCCCCGGCCGTCGCCAACACCACCGACGTGCTGTGGCCGGCACCGCGCGAGCGGGCGGTGCGCGGGGCCGGGTGCGCCTGGGTGCAGGTGCCCGTCGACGGCCCGGTACGGGCGCACTTCGTCACGGCCCCCGCGCCCGACGACGGGGCGACCGTGTACGACCTGGACGCGGACGCCGTGCGGCGCATCGCGGACGACGCGGGATGGCGGGCATGACCGCGGCCGCGGACGCAGGCTACTCCGGCACGCCGCTGTGGAAGAAGCTCGGCCTCAAGCCCGGCATGCGCGTGTCGGTGCTGCACGCAGACGAGGGCTGGAGCATCCCGCTCGACGGGGCGCCGGAGGTGGTCTGGGTCGGCGACGAGCCGGCCGGGCTGATCCTCGCGTTCTTCCGCTCGACCGCCGAACTCCTGGCGGAGCTGGACGACCTCGGCGAGCGCATCCGGCCCGACGGGATGATCTGGGCCGCCTGGCCGCGGAAGGCCGCCGGCCACGTCAGCGACCTGAGCGACGGCGTCGTCCGCGAGGCCGCGCTGGCCCGCGGCCTCGTCGACGTCAAGGTCGCCGCCATCGACACCGACTGGTCGGGTCTGAAGCTCGTCTGGCGGCTCGCCAACCGCTGACCCCGTCGAGTTGCACGTCGTGGTCGTTATTCGGGCGGGATAGCGACCACGACGTGCAACTCGGTGGCTAGCGCGGCGGGAACGGGACGTGCTGCGTGACCCAGGCGTGCATCGCGATCGCGGCTGCGGCGGAGGCGTTGATCGAGCGGGTGGAGCCGAACTGGGTGATCTCGACCACGGCGTCCGCCGCCTCCAGGGCCGCCGCCGACAGCCCTGGGCCCTCCTGGCCGAACAGCAGCACGCACTCCCGCGGCAGCGCGAAGGTCTCGATCGGCACCGAGCCCGGCACGTTGTCGATCGCGATCACCGGCAGCCCGGCCTCCCGGGCCCAGTCGATGAAGCCGGCGACGTCGTCGTGGTGCACGACGTGCTGGTAGCGGTCGGTGACCATCGCGCCGCGCTTGTTCCAGCGGCGCCGGCCGATGATGTGGACGGTGTCGGCCGTGAACGCGTTGGCGCTGCGGACGATGGAGCCGATGTTCAGGTCGTGCTGCCAGTTCTCGATCGCCACGTGGAACGGATGCCGGTGCTGGTCGAGGTCGGCGACGATCGCCTCCATGCTCCAGTAGCGGTAGCGGTCGATGACGTTGCGGGTGTCGCCGTGGCGCAGCAGCTCGGGGTCGTAGCGCGGGTCGTCCGGCCAGTCCCCCGGCCACGGCCCGACGCCGTTGGTGCTCAGCTCGTGCGTCGGGTGAGGGGTGTCGTCCACTCGCTCAGCGTATCCGGGGCGCGGGCGGCCTCACCGCTGCGGGGGTGCGGCCTCTAAGCTGGTCGCATCCGAATCCCGGCGAAAGGGGCCCGTGTGACGAGTCGCGACGAGATCGAATGCTGGCTGACCGACATGGACGGCGTGCTGGTGCACGAGAACCAGGCGCTCCCGGGCGCCTCCGATCTCATCCAGCAGTGGCGCGACCAGGGCACCCCGTTCCTGGTCCTCACCAACAACTCGATCTTCACGCCGCGCGACCTGGCCGCCCGGCTGCGGACCTCGGGACTGGATGTGCCGGAGGAGTCGATCTGGACGTCCGCCCTGGCCACCGCCGACTTCCTCAAGTCGCAGATGCCCGGCGGGAGCGCGTACGTCATCGGCGAGGCGGGTCTGACGACGGCCCTGCATGAGGCCGGCTTCATCATGACCGACACGAACCCGGACTATGTGGTCGTGGGCGAGACCCGCAGCTACTCGTTCGACGCGATCACGAAGGCGATCCGCCTGATCGGCAAGGGCGCTCGGTTCATCACCACCAACCCGGACGCGACCGGCCCGAGCGCGGAGGGTCCGCTGCCTGCGACCGGCGCGGTGACGGCCATGATCACGAAGGCGACCGGACGCGACCCCTATGTGGTCGGAAAGCCGAACCCGATGATGTTCCGCTCCGCGATGAACCGCATCGGCGCGCACTCGGAGAACACGGCGATGATCGGCGACCGGATGGACACCGATGTCGTCGCCGGCATCGAGGCAGGGTTGCACACCATCCTGGTGCTCACCGGCATCAGCGACCGGACCGAGATCGAGCGCTACCCGTTCCGCCCGGACGAGGTGCTGAACGGGGTGTACGAGCTGGTGTCGGCCGCGCCTATCGAGACGGAGCTCTGAGTTCGGGACGCTGTGCACGCCCGGTGCGGTGGCCGGGTCAGCCCGTCGGGCCGGCGCCTGCGACCGATGAGGTGAGCGGCTCGCCGCCCGAACGGTTCACGAAGCAGTAGTAGGAGCGCTGGCCGTCCTTCCACTGCTGCTCGGTGGCGGGGAACGAGCCGACGACCTGCAGGTCGGGGTAGGCGGCCGCCGCGTTGAGGTCGATGACACCCGACGCGGTGCACAGCCCGGGGACCTGGCCCGCGAGCGCGTCGGCGCCGGGGTACGGGGCTGCCGGGTCGGCGGAAAGCAGGTTCGTATAGACCAGCTGCGCGGTGTGCGGCGCGCCGCAGTCGACGACCGTGAACTCCTGCGCCCACACGGAGGTGAAGGGCTGGATGCACTCCCCGCCGCCGAGCGCATCCCACGGGTGCGTCCCCGCGCCGACGGGCGCCGGCTTGGGCGTCACGGTCGGGACGGGGGTCGGAGTCGGCGTCGGCTTCGGGGTCGCCGTGGCCGAGGCGGTCGGCACAGGGGCGGGCTTCGCCGCGCCGAACAGCGACGGGATGCGGGTGCCGAGTGCGAACAGCCCGATCAGCACGAGCAGCACGGCGAGACCGCCGGCCACCGAGAACAGGATGCGGTTGTTGCGCGAGCCCCAGAGCCCGGGCCCGGCCGGTGCCGCCGTCGGACCGACGGCGGCCGACGGCGAGGTGGAAGCGGTGACCGGGGTGGACAGGCCGCCGGTGCCTGCGGGTGTCGAGCTGGAGCCGGGCGCGGACGACTGCCCCGCTGCGGCCTCGGCGCTCGCGGCGGCGGCGTGGCCGCCCGCGGAGGCAGCGGCGCCGGCAGCGGCGGCGCCGGCCGCCGACCATTCGGGTGCGGCGGCGTGCGCGCCTCCTGCGTCGGGCCACACGGTCGCAGGAGTCGCGGGTGCTTCGTCGGCGGTCGGCGCGTGCGCGCCCGTATCGGCGGCGTCGTCGATGCCGTCGGTCTCGTCCGTGTCGCCTACGCCGCCCGACGGGATGAAGAACGGGGCGGTCGCCGTGAGCTGCGGGCCCTCCAGAGCCGCGGCGGGCTCTTGCTCGGCCTCGTCGAGATCATCCGCGCGTAGGGGGAGCGCCGGCTCGGGCCCGGCCTCCGCGACCTCGGCCTCGTCGGCCTCTGCGTCGTCCATCGTCACCACGTCGCCGAACAGCTCGGCGAGACCATCCGCTTCGTCGTCGTCGACACCGCCGGCGTCGTCCGGCAGGTCGTCGCCGGTCGTCACGCCGGCAGCGCCCGTGTCGAACGCCGCCGTCTCCGAAGCGGCCGCGATGCTCGCCGCGTCGATCGGGCTCGTCGCAGGCGAGGGGACCCCGCCCAGCGCGACCTCGGCCTCGGCCGCCGGGAGGTCGGGCTCCGACGGCAGCACCGTCGGAAACACGGCGGTGGGAGCGGGCTCAGAAGGTGCGGCGTCGAACGGCGTCGGCTCCGAGGGCGCGGCATCGAACGGCGTCGGCTCCGAGGGCGCGGCATCGAACGGCGTCGGCTCCGAGGGCGCGCCACCGAGCGGCGCAGCTGCGAACGGCGTCGCCTCGGCGACCTCGGCCGACGCGACCGCGGCCTCCGGCTCCGTCGGCAGAGAGTGCTCGGACGGCAGCGTCGGCGGCTCCGGACGGCTCTCGGACCGGAGCAGGGCGTCCAGTTCCGGTGCGGCCGCCCGATGGGCCGCTGTGTCGGTCGCGGGCTCGAACAGGGCCGCAGCGTCGATCGGCGGGAGCACAGGGTTCGTGGGGGGCGCCGGCTCCGCATGACCGTGCGCGTCGAACCATGGGTCGGGCTGGTGCGAGCCGGCCCACCCGCTCGACGGCGGCTCGCCGGCGACGGGCTCGGAGGCGGGCGGCGTCACAGGAGCGGGCGGAACGGCGCCAGGGACCAGCGGGATGATGCTGGTGGTGTCGCCGATGACGGAGCGCGCGGACTGTCCGCCCTCCTCCGCTCCGCCGAAGCCGAGCAGGGCCGCCAGGCCGTGCCCCTGCTCGTCGGCAGAGTCGTCGGCCGACGGTGTCGATGCCGTGGGCGGCGGGTCGAAGATGGTGCGCGGCTGCTCCGGCTCGACGGGCGTTGGCGGCTCCGCGGGCGGGATGACCCACGACCCCGCGGCGATCGGGGTTTCCACGGTGGGCGGCTCGGGTTCGACGGGCGACCCGGCCTCCGCAGGAGAGGACTCGAGCAGCGGCGAACGGTACGCCGGCGGTGCGGCCTGCTCCGGAGCGACGCTCGCCTCCGGCTCCGGCTCCGGAGCCGCGGGTGGAGTCCCGGGCGTCTCCGGGCTCTGGAACGACGCCCACGCGGCAGCCTGGGCCTCCGCAGCGTCGTCATGCGCGGGCTCTCCGCCCGTCGCGGGCGGCGCGTCAGCCACGTCGGCCGCGTCGTGCGCGCCGACGCCCGCGCCCTCGTCTGGAGCCGACGGCTCGGCCGAGCCGGACGGCTCGGCCTGCACCAGGGGATCGCCGCCCTCGCCGGGAGTCAGGTTCCAGTTGAAGGCGACGGGGAACTCCGTCTGGGACTCCGACGCGGGCTCGACCGGGGCCGCGACGGGCTCCTCCGGCACGACGGCGCTGCCGAGCAATTCGTCGAACGCGGACGGCTCAGTCGTCGCCCGATCGCCCGACGGCGCCGGCGCGACCTCCTCCGGAGCGGGTGCCGCATCCTGCGCAGCGGCCTGCCCCTCGGGTGCCTCGGCCTCTCCGGCCTCGTCGACCTCGTCGTCCCGCTCGGCCGATCGCCGGCCGACCCGGCGGCCGCCGGTCAACTGCTGCAGCAGCCACTCGGAGCTGCCGACCTCGGGTTCCTGCGCGTCGGCGTCAGGCGGCGAAGGGGTCTCCGACGGGCCGACCGGCTCGCCGGTGTCGTCCGGACGGCCTTCGTCCGGCGCGCCCCTCCCGCGCTCGTCGACCACTAGGCCAGCCCCAGGTCCTTCAGGCCGATCGCGGCGAAGTAGGGGTAGCCCGCGGCCTCGATGGCCTCGCGGGCGCCGGTGTCACGGTCGACGACCACCGCCACGGCGGCGATCTCGGCGCCGACCTTCTTCAGCGCCTCCGCCGCCTTGAGCGGCGAGCCGCCCGTCGTGGAGGTGTCTTCGAGCACGATGACGCGCTTGCCCTCAAGGTCGGGCCCCTCGACCTGCTTGCCCCGGCCGTGGTCCTTCGGCTCCTTGCGCACGACGAAGGCGTCGTAGGCCAGGCCCTGCGCGGCGCCCTGGTGCAGGATCGCAGCGGCGACCGGGTCGGCACCCATGGTCATGCCGCCGACGGCGAAGACGTCGGGGATGTCGCGGATGAGGTCGATCATCACGCGCCCGATGAGCGGCGCCACGCGGTGATCGAGGCTGACCTTGCGCAGATCGACGTAGTAGCTCGCCTTCTTGCCGCTGGTGAGCGTGAAGTCGCCGTGGAAGACGGCCTCGGCGGCGATGTAGTCGATGAGCTGCTGTCGTGTGTCGGTCACATCCACGATTCTAGAGGTGAACCCGCCCGTGACCGGGAGTTGTCCACAGGCCGCGAGCGCTGCCCGAACCCTGTGCAGAGCTCCGAGGGCGTCGGCGGCGGCCGATACGATCGAGGCATGCGCGTCGCCACCTGGAATGTGAACTCCATCCGCACCCGCGTGGCCCGGGTGGTCGATTGGATGGTCCGCGAAGACGTCGACGTCCTGGCGATGCAGGAGATCAAGTGCAAGCCGGAGCAGTTCCCGTACGCACCGTTCGAGGAGGCGGGCTACGAGGTCGTGCTGCACGGGCTGAACCAGTGGAACGGCGTGGCGATCGCCAGCCGGCTCCCCCTCGAGGACGTCGAGATCGGCTTCCCCGACATGCCCGGCTTCCTGAAGGACCACGACGGGCCCGACCTGCCGAAGGAGGCGCGGGCGATCGGCGCGACCGTCGAGGGCGTACGGCTCTGGAGCCTGTACGTGCCGAACGGCCGTGCCCTGACCGATCCGCATTACGTCTACAAGCTCGACTGGCTCGCCGCCCTCGCGGCCGACACCCAGCGCTGGCTCGCCGACGACCCCGGCCTCCAGCTCGCCCTCATGGGCGACTGGAACGTGGCCCCGCTCGACTCCGACGTCGGCGACCCGAGCCTGGTCCCCGGCATCTCGACTCACATCTCGCCGCCGGAGCGCACCGCGTTCGCGGCGTTCGAGAAGGCCGGCCTCACCGACGTCGTACGGCCGATCGTGCCGGACGGCTACACGTATTGGGACTACAAGCAGCTGCGCTTCCCGCGCAACGAGGGCCTGCGCATCGACTTCATCCTCGGCTCGCGCGCCTTCGCCGACAGGGTCGTGGATGCGAGCATCCACCGCAACGAGCGGAAAGGCGACGCCCCGAGCGACCACGTCCCCGTGCTCGTCGAGCTGGCCGAGCCGGCGGGCGACGAGGATGACGACGACCGTCCCATGATCTTCGGCTGAGACGCAGCGACCACCAGCGACACGAGGGGATACGACGATGACGACGCCGCCGCCCGCCTACGGCCCGCCGCCGCCCGGCTACGCGCCACCGCCGGCTCCGCGCCGCCCCGTCGTCGTGTGGGACCTCGTCACCACGATCGTCCTGCTGGTGATCGGCGGGGGCATCGCCATCGGCCTCACCTTCTTCGCGTTCTTCCTCGTCTTCGCGAGCGACCCGTGCGGCGCGTCCACCGTGTGCGACACCGACCGGATGAGCGCGGGCTTCTTCCTCGCGCTCCTCGGCCCCGGCGTGGTCACGGTCGCGGCCGTCATCGTCGCGGTCGTGCTGCTGATCGGCCGGCGGATCAGCTTCTGGGTCCCCTTGGCCGGGATCGTGCTCGCCGTCGGCGTGTGGATCGGCGGCGCAGCGCTCGTCATCTCCGGCGTCCCGGGCGCCTCGCTCTGACGCGGAGAGGCCTCTCGCCAACTTTCATTACGTAGCGTTTCAGCGGCCCAGCGGGGTGCCGCCGCCCCTCGGTAGCGTCGGATCACCATGACCGCCGCCCCGTCCTCCGCCTTCCCCGTCGCCTTCGACGGCGTCGGGCGCGCCTTCGAGGTGCGGGACAGGCGCGAGAAGCGCGCGAAGGAACAGCGGCGGGTCGTGCTGCGCGACGTGTCCCTCCGTATCGCGCCGGGCGAGGTCGTCGCCATCCTCGGCCCGAGCGGCTGCGGCAAGTCGACGCTGCTCCGCATCGCGGGCGGCCTCGACTCCCCCACGGGCGGTGCGGCCCTGATCGACGGCACCCCGGTCGCCGGAGTGGATGCGCGCTGCGCGGTCGGGTTCCAGGAGCCCCGCCTGCTGCCGTGGCGCTCGCTCGCCGACAACGTCGCGCTCGGACTCCCCCGCGGCCTCGACCGCGCCGCAGGCCGCGAGCGCGTCGCGCGGCTGCTCGACCTCGTCGGGCTCACCGCGTCGGCCGCCCTCCGGCCGCGCGAGGTGTCCGGCGGCATGGCGCAGCGCGCCTCCCTCGCCCGAGCGCTCGCCCGCAACCCCGGCGTGCTGCTGCTGGACGAGCCGTTCGGCGCACTCGATGCGCTTACGCGGCTGCGCATGCAGGACCTGCTGCTCGACGTCCACGCGGCCGCTCCCACCACGATCCTGCTCGTCACCCACGACGTCGACGAAGCCCTTCAGCTCGCCGACAGGGTCGTGCTGCTCGGCACCGAGCCCGATCGCGAAGGCTCCACGATCCGCAGCGTCACCACCGTTCCCGGCGCGCGTCCGCGCGACCGCGGCTCGGCGGAACTCGCCGCGCTGCGCGCCGAGCTGCTCGACGGCCTCGGCATCGACAGCCACGGCCGCGCCCACGGCGAGCAGCGCACCACCGCCGTCCCCGTCTTCCCCTACTGAACCCGCACCACACAGCACACATCGCACACCGCACAGCTCACAGACCCGAGAGGCATCATGCGCCGTAGATCCACCATCCTGACCGCCGCCGCCGGCATCGTCGCGGCCACGAGCCTCCTGCTGACCGGCTGCGTCGCGGGCGAGGGCGCTGCCGCCGGATCGGAGAGCACCGCCGGCGTCACCAAGGGCGGAACGCTCAACATCGACTTCGCCACCTACAACCCGCTGAGCCTCGTCATCAAGAAGGAGGGCTGGCTGGAGAAGGCCCTCAAGAAGCAGGACATCACCGTCAACTGGGTGCAGTCCGCCGGCTCGAACAAGGCCAACGAGGCGCTGCGCTCCGGCGCCATCGACGTCGGCTCGACGGCCGGTTCCGCCGCGCTGCTCGCGCGGTCCAACGGCTCCGCGATCAAGACGATCGACATCTACTCGCAGCCCGAGTGGTCGGCGATCGTCGTCGGCCCGAACTCGCCGATCACCTCTGTGAAGGAGCTCAAGGGCAAGCAGGTCGCCGCCACCAAGGGGACCGACCCGTACTTCTTCCTGCTGCAGTCGCTGGAGGCGAACGGCCTGTCGGCGAGCGATGTCACCATTCAGAACCTGCAGCACGCGGACGGCTGGGCCGCCCTGCAGAACGGCTCGGTGGATGCCTGGAGCGGCCTCGACCCGATCATGGCGAACGCCGAGAAGTCGGGCGCGAAGCTCATCTACCGCAACGTGAAGTTCAACACGTACGGCTTCCTCAACGCGACGGAGTCGTTCCTCTCGTCGAAGCCGGACGTCGCGCAGACCGTCGTGAACACCTACGAGTACGCACGGGCCTGGGCGCAGAAGCACCCCGACGAGACGGCGAAGATCCTCTCCGACGTCGCCGGCATCGACCCGGCCGTCGCCACGACCGTCATCACCCAGCGCACCAACCTGGACGTCTCCAACGTTCCGGGCAAGGCGCAGCTGGCCGTGCTGAAGAAGGTCGGGCCGATCTTCGTCCAGTCGGGCGACGTCCGGTCGCAGGCCGATATCGACAAGGCGCTCGACACTCTGCTCGACCCGACGTTCGCCAAGAAGGCCGACCCGGGCGCCATCGGAGGCTGACGCACACCATGACGACGCAGAATGCGCCGGAGGGCGACGGGCCGCTGATCTATGTCGGCGGCCCCGGGATGGGAGTCGGCAGCTCCACGTCCGTGGCCCGCGAGCTGCCGCGCCCCGAGCCGGAGCCGGGCCCGACCGGCTCCCGGCTCCCGCTGGCCTCCCGCCGCTGGGTGCGGATCACCGCGGGGTTCCTCATCCCGGTGATCCTGCTGGTGGTCTGGCAGGTCGCGGCGACCTCCGGTGCGTTCACGTCGTCGCAGCTGCCGACGCCCGCGATGGTCTGGGAGGCGGCGGTCGACCTCGCACAGCGCGGCCTGCTCGGCCAGTACGTCGCGATCTCGACCCAGCGGGTCCTGATCGGGTTCGCCATCGGGGCCGCCCTCGGCCTGCTGCTGGGTGCCCTCGTCGGGCTGTCGCGGTGGTCTGACATCCTGTTCAGCCCGACCCTCGCCGCCATCCGGGCGGTCCCGTCGCTGGCCTGGGTGCCGCTGCTGATCCTGTGGTTCAAGATCGGCGAGGACTCCAAGATCATCCTGATCGCGATCGGCGCGTTCTTCCCCGTCTACACGACCGTCGCCGCGGCGCTCAAGCACGTCGACCGGCACCTGGTGGAGGCGGGACGCGCGTTCGGCCTGAGCGGCGTCCGACTGTTCGCCACGGTCCAGCTGCCCGCCGTGCTGCCCTCGGTCATCTCCGGCCTCCGGCTCGCGCTCGCGCAGGCGTGGCTGTTCCTCGTCGCCGCCGAACTGATCGCGTCGTCGATGGGGCTCGGCTTCCTGCTTAGCGACTCGCAGAACAACGGCCGCACGGACCGCCTCTTCCTCGCGATCATCCTGCTCGCCGTGCTCGGAAAGATCACGGACTCCCTGCTCGGCCTGTTCGAGCGGTGGGCGGCGCGGCGCTGGACCTGAGCCCGCGGCTCTCCCTTCTTCCACGCGCGTGAACCCTCCACGCCTACCCCCATCTGGCGCGCCTGCAAGAGGTTGCGGCCTCCTGACGCCGGTGGTTCGTTCGGTCGCGTTCGGGCCCACACGGGCCTTCGCACGTGGAAGGAGAACGACATGGCCGAACGAGGGAACACGAAGCACGGACCGGCCCGGGACGAGCAGCTGGCCCACGAGGCGCAGCCGTTCGTGCAGGGTCACGGGCCCAGCCACGTCGAGGAGTGGCGGCAGACGGAGCCGATGCCCGACGACACGGACGACGCGGAGGTGGTCGCCGCCGCCGGCATCGACAGCGAGGAGCGCCCCGCCGACGACGATGTGACCGGCGCGGAGGACCCGGGCGACCCGGCCTCGACGGGTCCCGACCCCGTGGTCTTCAGCACGGAGACCGGGGAGGACCCGCGATGACCGCCCACGACATCCTGGGCGGCCTTATCGCGGAACCCGGACCGTGGACGACCGTGCTGGCGGACATCTCGCGCGACCTGCCCGACCCGAAGCGCACGGTCGACCTCCGCCACCGGTCGCTGCTGGACTCGCTGGAGCAGCAGGGCGCACCGCAGGCCGACCGCGACGCGGTCGAGGCCGCGCTGGCCGCCCCGCACGACACACCGAGCCCCAGCGCCCGCTTCCTCGCGGTGCGCGGCGGGGAGGTCGAGGTGAACGAGGTGGTGCTCGGCGCCGTCCCGCGCGACGGGTGGGCGTGGCACGCGCCCGTCATCGACCCGCTTCCGCTGCTCGCCCGCGACGCGTTCGCCTTCCACGCGCTGCTGGTGGAGGCGTCCCGCGAGGGTGCGACCATCTGGCACCGTCGTCCCGACCTGGAGCACGACGACGGCGCACGCGCCGACCGTCCCGGGACCGCACAGCGGGTGGACGAGGTGGGGCACGTCGACGGCGACCCGAATGGGATCGTCCACAAGGTGCCGTCCGGCGGGTGGGCGCAGCTGCGCTACCAGCACTACGTCGAGGACACCTGGAAGCACAACGAGACGAAGGTCGCCGAACGCGTCGGCGACCTGGTCGAGCGCTACCATCCGCGGCTGATCTTCGTCTCCGGCGACGTCCGCGCCGTCGAACTGCTGACCGAGAAGCTGCCGGAGGCGGCGAAGGCCGTGCTCGTCGCCGAGCAGCTGGAGGCGACACCGGGAGACGACCAGGGTGAGCTGTTCCGCCGCTTCGAGGAGGCCGTCGCGAGGGTCGCGGCCGAGGACGAGCGGGCGGCGCTGGAGCGCATCTTCACCCGGTCCGAGGGCGAGGGACGTAAGGAGGCGCTCGGGATCGGCGAGGTGGTGGCGGCGCTCGAGCAGAGCCAGGCCGACACCGTGCTGGTGTGCGTGCCGCGCGAGGCGGAACGCACCCACGACTGGCAGCGCCGGGCCATCGCGCTCGACGCGCAGCCGTGGATCGCGACCGCCCCGGAGCAGGACTTCGGTGCGGGTGAGCTCGGCGTCGTCCCCGCATCGGTGGCGATCGCACGGGCCGCCATGCTGACGGACGCCCGTGTGATCGTCGTCTCCCCCGGCGAACTGCCCGACGACGAACCCGCCGCGGCACTGCTGCGCTGGCCGGTGGGCCCGCCGAAGCCCGAGTGACGCGTTCGCCCTTCCACGATCCGCCTGGGAATTCCATCCCCTATCGGGCCGCCGGGCCCCGGCCTAGCGTCGGGGCCGAACGCGAGAGAAGAAGAACGTTACGAAAGGAGCCGACATGGCTGCAGTGACCGAGTCCATCGACGTGAACGTGCCCGTCACGACGGCGTACAACCAGTGGACCCAGTTCGAGTCCTTCCCGCACTTCCTCGACGAGGTGGAGGAGATCACGCAGGTGGACGACACCACCAACCACTGGCGGGTCAAGATCGGCGGCGTGGAGCGCCAGTTCGACACCGTCATCGTCGAGCAGCTCCCCGACGAGCGCGTGGCGTGGAAGTCGGTCGCGGGCGACACCGAGCACGCGGGCGTCGTCACATTCCACCGGCTCTCCGACGCGGAGACCAAGGTCACCGTCCAGCTGGAGTGGGCGCCGTCGGACGCGCTGGAGAAGGTCGGCCAGGTCTTCGGCCTCGACGACCACGCGGTGAAGAAGGACCTCAAGAACTTCAAGGAGTTCATCGAGTCGCACGGCGGCGAGACCGGCGCCTGGCGCGGCGAGGTCGACCGCGGCGAAACGGTCTGACCGCTCCCTCGAACACGGGAACGGCGCCGGTGGGCAGATCACCGGCGCCGTTCTGCGCTTCACGGGATGGGCGTCACAGGATGGGGCGGCCGCCCGTGACCGCGACCCGCGCCCCCGAGAGGTACGAGCCCTCGTCGGAGGCGAGCAGCACGTACACCGGCGCGAGCTCTGCAGGCTGACCCGCCCGTCCGAGGGGCGTGTCGCTCCCGAACTGGGTGACCTTCTCCACCGGCATGGTCGACGGGATGAGCGGCGTCCAGATCGGGCCGGGCGCGACGCTGTTGGCGCGGACGCCCTTCTCGCCGAGCAGCTGTGCCAGCGACGCGGTCATGTTGGCGATCGCCGCCTTCGTCGCCGCGTAGGGCAGCAGCGTCGGCGACGGCATGTCCGAGTTGACGGACGAGGAGCCGATGATGCTCGAGCCGGGCTTCAGGTGCGGGACCGCCGCCTTCGTCAGGTGGAAGAACGCGGACACGTTGGTGGCGATCGTGTGGTCCCACTCCTCGTCCGGGATCTCCTCCAGCGACTCATGCGTCATCTGGTAGGCCGCGTTGCTGACCAGGATGTCGAGTCCGCCGAGCTCCTCCACCGTGCGCGCGACCAGGTCACGGCAGTGCTGCGGGTCGGACACGTCGCCGCGCAGCAGGAGCGCCTTGCGGCCGGCCTCCCGCACCCAGGTGGCGGTGTCCTCCGCGTCGTCGTCCTCCTCCAGGTACGAGATGGCGACGTCGGCGCCCTCGCGGGCATAGGCGATGGCGACCGCCTTGCCGATGCCGCTGTCGGCGCCCGTGATGAGGGCCACCTTGCCGGTCAGCTTCCCGCTTCCGCGGTAGCTCTCCTCGCCGTGATCCGGGCGCGGGTCCATCTCGTCGGTGCGGCCGGGCGGTTGCTGCTGCTGTTCGGGGAAAGACATCCATGACCTCCATTCGTCGTGCCACCAGGCAACACCGGTCGGCGTGGCCCGTCAGGGGCTTGGGCGGCCCGGGATGTGCGCGTACCGTCCCTCCAATGAACGCCTCACCGGACGCCCCCGACCAGCACCAGAGCGACGCGGACCAGACCGCCAAGGACCGCTCGTACAGCCCGTCGAGCGAGCGCGAGACCGAGGCGAAGCAGGCCGACTCCACCGGCGACGCCGTCCGCCCGGGCACCGGCGGACCGGACGATGTCGGCGACGTGCCCGTGCCGCCGGAAGACGACCTCGACCCCGCCACCATCGTCGAGCGCGGCGAACCGCGCCACCGGGCAGGGGACGCGTAGCGGGAGGTTTCGCCTACTCGACCGGCTCGGTCCGCCGCCGCTTCGCGGCCGCGGCGTAGATGCGCTCGGCCGCCCACAGCAGCACGCCGATCGCGAGCAGCCCGAGTGCGATTCCGTACTGCCCTCCCGGGCGGCCGGAGGTCCATGGGAAGACGAGGTAGAGGCAGGTGATCGCGCCGACGACCGGCAGCACGGTCGGCGCGCGGAAGTGCTTGTGGTCGACCGGCTGCCTGCGCAGCACGAGCACCGCGACGTTCACCACCGCGAACACCGCCAGCAGGAGCAGGGACGTGGTGCCACCGAGCAGCGCCACGATCGAGCCCTTCGGGTCGAGCGAGACGTAGCCGATCAGGCCGACCGCGAGGGCCGTGGTGAACAGGATGGCCGTCCACGGCGTCCTGCGCTTCGGCGACACCTTCGCCAGGAACGGTGGCAGCACCTTCTGCTTGCTCATGCCGTACAGCAGCCGGCTCGCCATCATCATGTTGATGAGCGCGGTGTTGGCGACCGCGAACATCGAGATGAACGGCAGCAGGTCATTGATCGGGAAGCCGGGCGCCGCCGCCTCGACGGCCGTGACGAGCGGGGTCTCGCTGCCGGCCAGCTGGCCGATCGGCACGAGCGCCACCACGGTGATCGAGACCAGCACGTAGATCACGGCGGCGATGCCGAGGCCGCTGAGCATCATCTTCGGGAAGATGCGGCTCGGCTCCTTGGTCTCCTCGGCCATGTTGACCGAGTCCTCGAAGCCGACCATCGCGAAGAACGCGAGCGAGGTGGCCGTGCTCACGGCGAGCAGCACGCCCTTGTCCTCCGGCGTCTCGAACGCGACGACCCGCGACCAGTCGGCGTTCCCGCCGGCGATCGCCCACATCCCGATGAAGATGACGAGCAGCAGGCCCGAGAGCTCCACCAGTGTGAGCACGACGTTCAGCCAGACGCTCTCGGACACCCCGCGCAGGTTGACCAGCATGATCAGCACGATGAACGCGAGCGCGATCAGAAGGGTGGTGACGTTGTCGTTCGGCAGGCCGAAGCCGATCGTCAGGTTGACCGCGAACGCGCGCGACGCCGTCGACGCCGACGTGATGCCCGAGGTCATCACGATGAAGCAGACGATGAACGTGAAGAAGTGGATGCCGAACGCCTTGTGCGTGTACAGCGCGGCCCCCGCCGCCTGCGGGTACTTGGTGACGAGTTCGAGGTAGGAGAACGCCGTCACCGTCGCCACGGCGAACGCCAGCAGGAACGGCAGCCACGCCGCCCCGCCCACCTCGGCGGCCACCTGCCCGGTGAGCGCGTAGACGCCCGTGCCGAGGATGTCGCCGACGATGAAGAGGAGCAGCAGCCCCGGGCCGAGCGCGCGCTTCAGCTCGGGCTGCTCAGGTTCGACGGTCTTGACCACCTGGGTCCACGACGGATCGCTCACGCTCGGCTCCCTCTGTTCGAATCGTGAACGCCACTGTATGTGAGTTCTCACAGAATCGGGAGTCCTGCCCGGGGCGATTCGATCGGAGCAGGCAGAAGGGCCGCCCGATCCGGGCGGCCCTTCGTACTGATGGGTCAGGCCTCGGTGCCGTCGCCCGGCGCCGTCCGGCGGCGCCGCAGCAGCAAGAGGACACCGCCCAGCACCAGGAGCACCAGAGCACCGGCGACACCCGCGCCGATCGCCACGGTGGAGCCGGTCGACGCGAGCGCCGGATCGGCGCTGACGGTGACCGAGACGATCGACGTGGACGAGGCGAACGACGCGTCGCCACTGTAGGTGGCCGTGATCGCGTGCGTTCCGGCAGCGAGGCCGTCGACGCGGCACGACGTGGCGGGGAGGGTGACGGTGCACAGCTCGCGACCGTCCGCGTCGCGGAAGACCACCGTGCCGGTCGCACCCGCGGGCAGGCCGCTCGCGGTCAGCGTGACGCCCGACCCGCTCACCGACGGACGCGCTGCGAGCGCCGTCTTCTGCGCGGTGATCCGGAGCGTGAACGTCGGGCCGGTGACGCTCTGGTAGTTGCTGTCGCCGCTGTAGACCGAGTGGACGGTGTACTCGCCGCCGGGCAGGTCGTCCGGCAGGGCGCAGGTGGTCGCCGGGAGGGTGGCGGTGCAGAGCACCGTGCCGTCGTCGGTGACGAACGAGATCGTCCCCGTCGCGTCGGTCGGAAGGCCGTCGACCGTGAGATCGGTGGTCTCGCCGTGCGTCACGGTCACGGTGTCGCCACCGCCGCCACCGCCGTTGCCGCCCCCGGTTCCGCCGCCACCGCCATTGCCGCCGCCGGTGGTCCCCGGCCCGCCGATGACCGCCGTCGCCTTGCGGACGGTCAGCGGTGCAGTCGCGGAGGTCGCGGCGCTGTAGGTCGCATCGCCCGAGTAGGCGACGCTGACGGCGTAGGTGCCCGCAGCCAGAGAGGACGAGGTCGGGCAGCTGGTCACCGGCAGGGTCGTCGTGCACAGCGTGCCCGACGCGCTCGAGAAGGTGAGCGTCCCCTCGGCGTCCGACGGGATCCCGATCGCGGACAGCGTCGCCGCCGTGCCGTACGGCACCTCGGTGGGGGCGACCGTGAGGTCGACCGTCACGGAGACCTTCGTGACCGTGAGCGTCAGGCTCGGGCGGTCCGCACCCGTCACCGCCGCGTGATCGGCGTCTCCCGAATAGCCGACGAGCACCGTGTGGGCGCCGATCGCCCCGGCGACCGTCGTGCACGTCGCCACACCCTGGGACAGGGTCGCGGTGCAGAGCACCTGGTTCGTCGCCTGGTCGGTGAAGGTCACCGTTCCGGTCGGCGTCGTGGCGGCAGTGGTCGCCGTGGAGGCGACGGTCGCCGTGAGAGCGGCGGTGGCGCCGTGCTCCGCCGAGACGTCGCCGGCCGTCACGAGCACCGGTTGCGGCTGCACCATCACGTCGCGGGACACGGTGAGGGCTTCGGCGTCGGTCGACGCGACCACCGTCGAGACGGTCGCGGTGCGCGCGGCGCCCGAGACCGTGTACGGCAGCGACAGCGCCGGCAAGGCGGTGCCCGGCTGGATCGGGGCGGACGCGTCCACCGCGTAGTCGCAGGTCTCGACCTGGCCGACGATCGCGCACGACCAGCCCGCGGCCGGCGTCGGGGTCGTCGGCTGGACGCCGGCGGGGAACGTGGTCGTGGTCCGGATGAGCTGCGACTCGGTGCCGCCGTCGCTCGTGACCGTCGGCGTGACGGTGTACGTTCCGCCGCCGGCGTGCGCCACGGTGCTGTCGCCGGACGCCACGGCGGAGAGCACCGGGACGGGGCCGGCCACGGTCGTGGCCTCCAGGTAGTTGACCTCATGCACGTCCGACGCGCCGCCGGTGCCCGCCACCCAGCCGTAGGTGAGCTTGTACGGGTACTTGGTCGCGGGATCGATCCACGAGCCGGGGACGCCGGCCTGGTTGCCTGCGGGATCGAGCTGCGGGAGCGAGCCGGTCAGCACCTGACGGGTGCCGCCGATCGGGGTGAACACGACCGCGAAGGTGCCGGCCGCCACCGTGACGTCGGTCGCCTTCTGCGCCGGGAGCGGCGAGCCGGTCGGGTTGATCACGATCTCGACCGGGACCTTGGCCTGCGACCGGTCGGTCACGCCGGTCTTGCTGAGCGAGCCCACCATCGCGGTCGGCGCGGTCGACGTCACGACGCAGTACCCCGTGGTGCCGTTGCCCGGGCCACGAACCGTGACACTGTTCGGGAACCGGGTGCGTCCGGCGTCGCCCGGGCAGCCGTTCCCGCCGAACGCGACGTTGTTGAAGTTGCCGTACCTGTCGAGGCCGATGCCGAGGTAGGCGTGCGCGAGGCCGCTCTGGCTGGTCGTGCTGCTGTAGCCCAGCGAGCCGCCGAGCTGCCCGATCTGGGTCGGGACCGCCGGGTTGTACGGGTCGGTGGCCGCGAGGTAGAACACGATGCCGTCGGCGGTGGTCCCTGTTCCGTCGGCCGCGCCGTTGTACTGGTAGCTGTCGAAGACCGCGTCGATGCCCTTCGTGATGGGCACCGACTGCCGGGCGCCGACGCCACCGGTCTGGTTGAGGCTGGCGGAGGTGAGCCGCAGCGCGCCGTTGCCGTCGGCATCCACCGACCCGCCGCAGCCGGGGATGGTGTCGGTGGCCGTCGGCACGGTGCTGCTGCGCGCGGTCAGGCACGCCTGGTTGACACCGGTGGGAGCCCCGGGGAGCGTGTAGCCGCTCCCCGCTGTGGTGCCGGTGAAGCCCTCGTCGACGAAGGTCGTCTGCGACGGCGCGGCGCCGAACGAGGCGGAGCCGGTGGCGAGGGCGGACGCCGCGACGGCGAGCGCGGCGAGGCCGGTCAGTGCGGTGCGGAGGAACGGACGGGATACGGGACGGTCGGCATGTTTCGGGCGCAAGGAAGCTCTCGATCGGGAAGGCGGCGGCGCAGGAGCGCCGCACGGGAAACGTTTCGGGGTCGGGTCTGTCCTACCCCGCCCTCCCTGTGAAGTCGTTCATGGAGTCGTAAACACCGAACATCCGCCCGGCCACGGCATCCCACGCCCGCACGGGGAGGATGCCGCGCAGCGTCTTCGCCAGCCCGACCGTCCACGGCAGCATCAGCATCGGCTTGCCGGCCAGCATCGCCGCCCACACGCGGTCGACGACGTACTCCGGGGTCATCACGGGCGTGAGGAGCGGACCGCGCGCGCCCGCGAACATCCCGGTGTCGATGTAGCTGGGCGCGACGGTCGTCACCTTGACGTGCCCGAACCCCTGCCGCTTCAACTCCAGCCGGACGCTGTCGCTCCACCCGATCACGGCCCACTTGCTCGCGGCGTACACGCTCATGCGGGGGTTGGCGATGGTGCCGGCGGCGGACGCGATGTTGACGATGCGGGCCTCGCGGGCGCTCTGCAGCATCCCGGGCAGGAACTCCCGGGTGACGTACATGGGCGCGAGCGCGTTCACCTGCATGGTCGGGCGGGTGTCCTCGCCGTTGTCGTGCTCCCAGAAGAACTTGCCACGGACGATGCCGGCGTTGTTGATGAGCACGTCGATGCCGCCGAGCTCCTTGCGCACGGCCTGCGCGCTCTGCGCGATCGCTCCCAGCTCGGAGAGGTCGACGACGTACGGCAGCACCGTCGTCGCGGGGCGTCCGGCGGCCGAGCTCGGGGAGCCCTCCGGCGCGCCCCACGCGGCGGCGGTCCGGCCCGCCAGGATCTCCCGGCGCAGCCGGTGGGTCAGCTCGTTGAGTGCGGCCTCGTCGCGGTCCCACAGCACGACCGCGCGAGCCCCCTCGAGCACCGCGCGCTCGGCGTACAGCCGCCCCATCCCGGAGGCCGCGCCGGTGATCAGAACGCGCGCGCCACGGACCGTCCTCGACATGCGTCCATCATCGCAGGCCCGCGACTGCTGCGTCTTGCAACGTCTGCGCGTGCTCGCCCGGGCGCAGACGTTCCGAAACGCGGCAGTCAGGACGGGCTAGCATCACGGGATGGATGAGCCAATCGAGCGTCTGGTGTCTCAGCTCTCGGCGCTCCCCGGCGTTCGGGCGATCGCCCTCGGCGGTTCGCGGGCGGCGGGCGACGAGCGGCCGGACAGCGACTGGGACCTCGGCGTCTACTACCGCGGCGGATTCGACCCCGGGCTCGTGCGCGCTCTCGGCCACCCCGGCGAGGTCTCGGAGCTCGGCGGCTGGGGCGGCGGCGTGTTCAACGGCGGCGCGTGGCTGCGCGTCGACGGCATCCCGGTCGACCTGCACTGGCGCGACCTGGATGCGGTGGAGCGGGAGCTCGCGGACGCCGAGGCAGGGCGCATGCACATCGAGCCGCTGGCGTTCCACCTGGCCGGCATCCCGGGCTACCTCCTGCTCGCGGAACTCGCGATCGCCCGCGTGCTGACCGGGGAGCTGCCGCGGCCCGTCTACCCGGCCGCCCTCCGGAGGTCGGCGCCCGCGGTGTGGTCGGGCAACGCCCGCATGCACGCCGCCTACGCTCGCGGCCACGCCTCCGCAGGGCGGCTCGCGCAGTGCGTGGCGACCCTGACGGTCGCGACACTGCAGACCGCACACGCGGCGCTGGCGGCGCGCGGCGAGTGGGTCACCAACGAGAAGCGGCTGCTCGACCGCGCCGGCCTCCGCGCCATCGACGGGATCGTCGCCGACGCCGCTCCCGACCCCGCCACCCTCCTCGCCGCCTTCGACCGTGTCGAGGCCCTCTGCTCCCCCGTCTGGGACGCCTCCCGACCAGCTGGTTGACGCAACACGCCGCGCGGGCGGCGGGCGACACGGCGTGTTGCGTCAAGCAGGTGACCGACGAGCGGCGAATAGCTGCGCTTGCGCGGCAGATCGCGCACTTTTCCGCCGGAATGGGCAACAAAACGCTCGCGATCCCCGGATAGGCTCGAAAGATCCATACGACTGCCGCGCACCGCGGCCGACCAACGACGGGAGGTTCGTCATGTCTCAATTCGTCCAGAACTACACTGCAGACGCGATTGTCGGAGAGCCCGAGGTCGTCGAGGACGGCCGCCCGGTCCGCGAGGTCGCGAACGACCCCGCCTGGCTGCGCCTGAAGGACGCCGCCGTCGCGCTGCAGGCCCTCCAGGTCAAGGACGGCTCGGTGGAGCAGGAGTCCGACCGCCCTGCCGCTGCGGAGCACGTCCGCACCATCGTCGACTCGATCGCCGCACTCGCGCCGGCGTTCCCGCACGACGCGTCCTACCTCGCCGCCCTGCGACGCGACTTCGCCCGCTGGGCGGACGAGGGCTTCGGCGTGCCCGACTTCCTCGACTCGCTGAACGAGTTCCAGCCGCAGCAGCACCGCGTGGACGGGCTCGGCCACCTGGTCGTGTTCCCGATGTACACGCAGAACGGCAGCCCCGACCGTCACGTCGAGGCGCTGCTGGTCGAGGTGATCTGGCCGGAGTTCGTCGCGGAGCTCGAAGCCGGTGACTACGGCAACAAGCTGTTCGTCGCGCTGCGGTTCGTCGACTTCACCCCCGGCTACGACACCAACTCCGCCGTGCTGTTCCCGGAGACCGTCGCGATGCGCGAGATCCCGCAGTTCACCTGGGGCGCGATCTTCCAGGACCGCGAGGCCGCGCGCTACCGCCGCGTGGTCCGGGCGGCGGCCGAGATCACCAAGCTGGAGCTGCCCGCCGACGCAGCCGCGATGCTGGACGACCAGCACCTCACGGAGGAGACCTTCGTGATGTGGGACATCATCCACGACCGCAGCCACATGCGCGGCGACCTGCCGTTCGACCCGTTCATGATCAAGCAGCGGATGCCGTTCTTCCTGTACTCGCTGGAGGAGCTGCGCTGCGACCTGACCGCGTTCCGCGAGTCGGTGAAGCTGGAGCGCGAGCTGGGCGCACTGCCCGAGTCGGAGCTCTCGGACGCGCAGCGCGCGATCCGCGACCACGCCCACCTGGTGCAGTACGCGGTGATCTTCGACCGCATCTTCCGCTTCGCGATCACCGGCAGCCGCGTGCGCAACTACGACGGGCTCGGCGGCCAGCTGCTGTTCGCGTGGATGCACCAGCACGACGTACTGCACTGGACGGACACCCAGCTGACCATCGACTGGGAGAACGTGCCCGACGTGGTCGTCGCCCTCAGCGACCGGATCAACGACCTGTATTGGCGTTCGATCGACCGGCCGAAGGTGGCGCACTGGCTGGCGGCCTACGAGATGCTGACCGAGACGCTGACGCCGCACCCGGCATCCAACTGGGCGCGCGGACTGTCGGACGAGGTGCTGGCCGGCCCGCCGAAGGGCTACACCGACCAGGTGCTGGACGACGAGTTCCCGCTGTCGATGTTCTACGAGGCGCTCAACAAGAAGATGGCGGCGGTGATCGAGTCGACCGCAGGCATCACCGGCACGACGGACGCCGTATGACCGACGCGCAGGCGGCGCACCCGGCGGCCCGGCCCTCCTCGGAGGCCGGGCCGTCCGGCGCGGCGGGCCGCCTCATCCTGATCGCCGGCGCGACCAGTGCATCCGGCGAGGCCGTCGCCCGGGCGCTCGTCGCGGCGGGCGCCCGCGTCCTCGCGGTCGGCACCCGGCAGGAGGCGCTGGACGCCCTGGAGGCCGCGGTGCCCGGCGTCGACACGCGCGCCTGCGACCTCGCCGACCGGGACGCGGTGGCCGAGCTGGCCATGCGCATCCACCTCAAGTTCGGCCGGCTCGACGGCCTCATCCACCTCGTCGGCGGCTGGCGCGGCGGCGGCGGCATCGCGGGGCAGAGCGACGAGGACTGGGAGTTCCTGGAGCGCTCGTTCCGCACCCTCCGCAACACGACGCGCATCTTCTTCGACGACCTCGCCGCCTCGCCCGCCGGGCGTCTGGCGATCGTCTCGTCGACCGCGGTCGATAAGCCCTACCCGGGCGGCGCCAACTACGCGGCCGCGAAGGCCGCCGCCGACGCCTGGGTGCGCGCCATCGCGCAGGGCTTCGCCAAGCAGGCGCCGCAGTCGGCGGCGACCGTCTTCGTCGTGAAGACACTGGAGGGCCTGGAGGACCGGCTTGGCCAGGACGTCGTCGGGCTCTGGGAGGCGGAGGCCGCGGCCGTCAACGGACGACGGATCCCGCTGGAGCCTGGAAAGATGGAGTCGTGACGCTTCAACTCCACGACCTCTCCCTCCGCGGCTTCGCCTCCGACAACTACGCGGGCGTGCATCCCGAGATCCTCGACGCCATCTCCGCCGCCAACAGCGGGCACCAGATCGCGTACGGCGAGGACGTCTACACGGCACGGCTGCACGAGGTCTTCGCGGAGCACTTCGGCGAAGGCGTCGAGGTGTACCCGGTCTTCAACGGCACCGGCGCGAACGTGGTCGGACTGCAGTCGATGCTGCCGCGCTGGGGGGCTGTGATCTGCGCCAAGACCGCGCACATCAACACCGATGAGGCGGGCGCCCCCGAGAAGGTCGCCGGCATCAAGCTGCTGACGGTCGAGACGCCCGACGGCAAGCTCACCCCCGAGCTCATCGACCGGGAGGCGTGGGGATGGGGCGACGAGCACCGCGCGCAGCCGCTCGTCGTGTCGATCACGCAGACGACCGAGCTCGGCACGGCCTACACCGTGGAGGAGATCCGCGCGATCGCCGACCACGTGCACGCCAAGGGCATGAAGCTGCACATGGACGGCTCCCGCATCTCCAATGCGGCGGCCACGCTCGGCGTGCCGCTGCGGGCGTTCACGACCGACGCGGGCGTGGATGTGCTCAGCTTCGGCGGAACGAAGAACGGCATGCTGTACGGCGAGGCCGTCGTCGTACTCAACCCGGCAGCGTCCGAGGGGCTTATCTACCTCCGCAAGCTGAACATGCAGCTCGCCTCGAAGATGCGTTTCATCTCGGCGCAGCTGATCGCGCTGCTCAGCGACGACCTGTACCTGCGGTCGGCCGGGCACGCCAACGCCATGGCGACGCGGCTGCGGAACGCGCTGGAGGCGGGAATCGCCGACGGCAGCATCCGGGGCGTCGGCTTCAGCCAGGAGACGCAGGCGAACGGCGTGTTCGCGACACTGCCGACCGGCGTCGCCGACAGGCTGCGCGAGCACTTCCGGTTCTACGACTGGGATGCGTCCAACAACGAGGTGCGCTGGATGTGCTCCTTCGACACCACGGAGGACGACATCGACGCCTTCGTGGCGGCCCTGAAGCAGGAACTCGGCGCCTGATCGGATGCTTGCCCCTCAGACTGGGGGCGGACCGGGGTACAAAATTGTCCTCCATTTGACCTACACGGAGGGGCGTCGTCGTGTATCCTCGAACTACGCCGGGGGAACCCGAATAATCCACCGGCGCAACCCCGAACGCATGCCGGGCCGTGAGAAGAAACCCTAGTCTTCGCACAGCCCGGCATCGTGGTTTAACGGCGGACGCTCGGCTTCAGGCGTCGCCGAGCTCGAGAGTCCCGAGATGCAGCTGCCGAGCGGTCGCGTCCGCGTTCCAGGAGTGAAACGCGATGATGTCCGTGCCGTCGGGCGCTACGGTCAGCGAGTTGTGCCCGGGGCCGCGCAGGTCTCCGCCGCTGCGAAGGAGCGGCGGCTGGTCCACGTGCTCCCAGGGCCCGAGCGGATGGTCGGCGGCGGCCACCCCGACCGCGTAGCCCTCCCCGGTCCAGGCCCCGCCCGAGTAGGTCAGCCAGTAGCGGCCCTCGCGGTGCAGCACTGCCGGCCCCTCCAGCGTGTGCCAGTCGAAGCGGCGACCGTGGATGACGCGGTCACGCTCGAACAGCTGCCAGTCCGCGTTCGGCGCGAGCACGGGCGTCGCAGGGCCGGCTAGGGAGGTCATCCCGGGACCCAACGGCGCCACGGCGAGGTGCGTCCCCGGCCGCTCGTGGTCGAGCACGTCACGCGCGAAGAAGAGGTACCAGCGGCCGTCGACGTCGCGGAACGGGTGCGCGTCGATCGCGAAGACCTCACCGGGCGTGAGGTCGACGCCGAGGTCCCGGAACGGGCCCGTGGCGGAGTCGGCGCGGGCCACCCGCAGGTGGTGGCCGTCGATGCCGCGGCCGACCGAGTAGAACATCCAGAACGCGCCGTCCGCCTCCGCCACCTCTGGCGCCCAGTAGTCGTCGCCGAACCGCTCCGGCAGACGTTCGAGCACGGCACCCGCGCTCTCCCACCCGGCCAGGTCGGGCGAGACGAGCGCCTCGAAGACACGGTCGCCGTCACTTCCCGGATGCGTGCCGTAGGCGACGTATCCACCGCCCGAAAGGCGCAGCACGAACGGGTCGGCGAAGTAGCCGCCCCAGACCGGACCCCAGTGGCGGCCGACGCGGAGGACGCGCCCGGTCACGACGACGGCTCCGGGAGCCCGTTCCGCCAGGTGACAGGGACGGCGTGCATCCCGCGGTAGGCGAACGCTTCGTCCCAGGAGTGGAACAGCAGCCAGTCCCTGCCGTGGAAGGTCACCAGATCCTCGCCGCCCGGACCGAGGTAGCGGCCCTTCGAGCCGGGGGTCGAGAGCAGCGGCTCCTTCGCCTTGGTGTACGGACCGAGGAGGCTCGCGGCGGTCGCGACGCCCGTCGCGTACGACGAGTTGCCGTAGTCGTTCGCCGAATACAGGAGCACGTACTCGTCGCCGTGGCGCACGATCACCGGAGCCTCCACGAGGTTGCCCTCCCACGACTCGGTCTGCTTGATCAGGCGGGTCGGCTGCCCGGTCAGGGAGGCGCCGTCGGCGGAGAGCGGCTGGGCAGAGATCCAGGTGTCGAGACCACAGCAGTTGCCGTCGTTCTTCCACACCAGGTAGCGCTGCCCGTCGGCGTCGGCGGTCACGCCGGCGTCGATCGCCCCGCCCTCGTCGACCGGGCAGACCAGCGGCCTGTCGGCGGTCGAGGTGAACGGCCCTTCCGGCTTGTCCGCGAAGGCGACGCCGATGCACTGGTGCCGGCTGGCCGCATCCGATGCCGTGAAGTACAGGGCGAACCGGCCGTCGGCGAGCTCGGCCGGGCCGGGCGCCCAGGTCTTGCCCGGCAGCGCCCACGCGGGCAGGTCGGGCATCGCATCCCGGTCGCTCAGCGTCCACTTCTTCATGTCGTCGCTGGTCGCGACCTGGACGTTCACGGCCGGTGTGTTCGTGGCGTAGGCGTAGACGCGGTCGCCGACGACCAGTGCGCCGGGGTCGGGGAAGTCGCTGTCGATCTGGAACGGGGCGACCGCGGGAGACGACCCCGCGCTCGGCGCCGGCCCCGCGGAGCACCCCGCGAGGCCGGCGGCCAGGGCGGACGCCGCGACGGCCGCGACCGCGAGGCGGCGCATCCTCACCCCTTGACCCCGCTGGTGGCCACGCTCTCGACGATCTGCTTCTGCGCGAAGAAGAACAGGATGAGCACCGGCACAGAGGCGATCACGGCGCCCGCCATCACGATCGCGTAGTGGGTGGAGTACGCGCCCTGCAACTGCGACAGACCCGGCTGCAGCGTGAGGTTCTCCGGGCTGAGGAGCACGTACACCGGCCAGAGGAAGTCGTTCCAGTTCGCCAGGAAGCTCAGCACCGCGAGGGTCGCCAGCGCCGGCCGGGCGAGCGGGAGGACGATCTGGAGGAAGATCCGGAAGTCGCCTGCGCCGTCGATCCGCGCCGCCTCCTCGATCTCCGCCGGGAGCCCGACGAAGAACTGGCGGAGGAAGAACACGCCGAACGCGCTCGCGGCGCCCGGGATGGTGATGGCCCAGATGGTGTCCAGCCAGCCCAGGTTCTGCACGATCAGGTAGTTGGGGATGAGGAAGATCACCGGCGGCACCAGCAGCGTCGCGACGATCAGGCCGAACACGATCCGCTTGCCCCAGAACTCCAGCCGCGCGAGCGCGTAGGCGGCCATCGACGCGGTCACCAGGATGATCACGGTCTGCAGCGCTGCGGCGGCGAGGCTGTTGAGGAACCAGCGGAACACCGGCTGCTGCCCGCTCGACAGCGTGGTGTACGCCTCGGTCGAGAACGGGTTGGGGAAGGCCGAGTAGGGATTCCGGATGGCGTCGCCATCGGTCTTGAACGAGGTCAGCAGGATCCACGCCAGCGGCAGGATGACGATCAGCGCGAGCACGATCAGCACGGCGTAGAGCACGCTCTTGCGCAGCGCCCGCTCCGGCGACTGCTTGCGGCGGGCCGGGACCGGGCGCGGGGCTGCGGTCTCCTCGTGGACGGGGGTCGTGGTCGTCGTCATGAGGCACTCTTCTCTGCCCGCTCGCGCTGGAGCCGGAAGTTGATGATGCTGATGATCGCCAGGAACGCGAACAGCACGTAGCTCATCGCCGAGGCGGCGGCCATGTTGTTCTGCGAGAGGCCCTGGTCGGCGATGTACATGATCGCCGTCCGGGTCTGGTTGCCCGGGCCGCCCTTGGTGATGATGAAGGACTGACCGAACATGTTGGCGCTCGCGAGGATCGTGATGGTGACGACGAAGGTCATCACCGAGCGCAGGCCCGGCAGCGTGACGCTGAAGAACTGGCGCACGGCGCCGGCGCCGTCGAGCGCGGCGGCCTCGTACAGGTCGGGGCTGATGCCCTTCAGCCCGGCGAGGATGATCACGGTGTTGAACCCCATCGTCCACCACACGGTCACGCCGGCGAGGGTCACCCAGACCCAGGGGGTGTCGACGGTCCACGGGATGTTGTCGGGTAGGCCGAGCATCCCGAGCACGTGGTTGACGATGCCGGACTGGGTGTCGAGCAGGTACTTCCAGATCACGCCGATGACGGCGACGCCGAGCACGTAGGGGGCGAAGAAGACGCCGCGGAAGAACGATCCCGCCCGGATCTTCTGGTTCAGCAGCACGGCGACCAGCAGCGGGATGATCAGCAGGAACGGCACGCTGGCCAGCGTGAAGATGCCGGTCGCCGCCATCGACTGCCAGAAGTCGCCGGAGGTGGCGGAGCCCGGCGTGAACAGGTCGAGGTAGTTCTTCAGGCCGACGAACGACTGGTTCGCCCGGAACGGGCTCCAGTTGGTGAGGCTGATCCACAGGCCGAACACCGCGGGCCCGAGCACGAAGACGACGAACAGCACCAGGAACGGCGCGAGGAAGAGGTAGGCGACGCCGGTGCGCCGCGGAGCGCCGGGCCGCCGGGAGCGGCCGGAGCGAAGCGGGCGTGGCGCCCCGGTCTCCCGGGGCGCCACGATCGAAGCGGTGGTCTCAGTCACCGTACTTCTCTTTGTTCTGCTTCAGCAGGGTGTTCGCCTTCGCGACCGCGTCGTCCAGGGCCTGCTTCGGGTCCTTCTTGCCGGTGACGGCCTCGTTCACCGCGGTGGTGATGGTGGCCTCGACGGTGGTGATGCCCGGAGCGATCGGCTCGTAGTGGGCGTACGGCAGCTCGTCCAGGAACGGCTTCAGGTGCGGGTAGGTCTGCACCAGCTTGGGGTCGTTGCGGACCGAGTTCTTCGCCGGGAGCTCACCGGTCTTGGGCCAGTCGGCGGAGTTGTCGTTCATCCACTTGACGAAGGTCGCGGCCGCCGCGGTCTTGTTCTTGTCCTGCCCCTTGTTGTTCATGAACATCCAGTGGGTGGACGAGGACCACACGGCCTTCTGGTCGCCGATCTGCGGGACGGCGGTGGCCTCCCACTGCAGCTTGTCGAACGCGGTGTTCGTGGTCTGCCAGACGCCGTTCCAGTTGAACGCGGTCTTGCCGGCGATGAGGGCGTTGATGTTGCCGTCCTGCGCCACGTCGGCCGGGCTGTAGCCCTTCTTGATGAGGTCCGTCATCCAGGTGAGCGCCTTGACGCCCGCGTCGGAGTTGAAGGTGGCCTTCGTGACGTCCTTGTCGAACAGGTCGCCGCCGAACTGCCAGAGCAGGCTCTCGAACTCGAAAGTGCCGGTGAAGACGTAGCCGTCCACCCACTCGCCCTGCACGCCCGCGGCCTTCAGCTTGTCGAGCGCGGCCAGGTAGCCGGCCTTGTCGGTCGGGATGCTGTCGACGCCCGCCGACTTCAGCACGTCCTTGTTGACGTAGAGCCCGAGCGGGGTGACCGACCACGGCACGGCGTACTGGCCGCCGTTGTACCTGCCGGCGTCGAGCAGGCCCTCCGGGAAGTCGCTCGCCTTGTAGCCGAGGGACTTCACGATGTCGTCCGCCTTCAGCACGAGGCCCTGCGCGGCGTAGGTGGCGATGTCGTCGCCGTGGCCGACCGCGACATCCGGGCCCTTGCCCGCCTTGACCGCGAGCGGCATCTTGCGGGCGATGTCGGCCCACTCCATCGGGACGTCCTTGACCACGATGTTCTTGTGCTCGGAGTTGAACTTGTCGACCAGCTTGGGGACGAGCACGGGTGCTGCGCCGCCCGTCCAGCCGTTCCAGAAGCTGATCGTGACCTTCGGTCCGGTGTAGTCGCCGGAGGAGACTTCCGCGCCTCCTGAGCCGGCGCTGCTTCCGCAGGCGGTCAGCGCGAGCCCGAGGCCCGCCGTGACCGCGAGTGCGATCGCGCGAGCGGCGAATCGCTTCTTCATGTGATCTCTCCCTTGAGTGAGCCGTTCGCGCGGCCCCGGTTGCCGGGTGGGCGCGTGGACGGTGGTGCTTGAGCCGGTACACTCGGCATGTGGGGCGAATTTACAGCGCTGCACAGGGCATGTCAACCCGACTATGCCTGCATAGCGATCGCTCGCTGTAGAGTGACCCGCGAACACTCGACCAAGACGCGGAACGGAGCGGCGATGGCGGTCAGACTTCAGGACGTGGCGGAACATGCCGGCGTCTCTATGAAGACGGTGTCCAACGTCGTGCGGAACTATGCGCACGTCAGCCCACAGATGCGCGAGCGCGTGCAGCGGGCCATCGACGAGCTCGGCTATCGCCCCAACATCATGGGCCGCCGCCTGGCGACCGGACGCACCGGGCTCCTCGCGCTCGCGTTCGCCGACGTGACACTGCCGTACTTCGCCGAGCTGGCGCGCGTCGTCGCCGACGAGGCGGAGCGCCGCGGCTACCGCGTGCTGCTGGAGCAGACAGAGGGCACCATCGAGGGCGAGCGTGCCGTGGTCTCCGCCGGCGAGTCGGGGCTGGTGGACGGCATGATCTTCCAGCCCAGCGTGATGAACTCCGCCGAGCTCGCCCAGTCCCGCATCGACATCCCGTTGGTGGTGCTGGGCGAGAACGCGGCACCGCTGACGGTCGACCGCATCATGATCGACAACGTGGAGGCCGCCCGCGCGGCCACGGAGCACCTGCTCGCGCTGGGCCGCCGCAGGATCGCGTTCGCCGGGCACGAGGCCTCCCGCCCCACGCGCACGTCCAAGCTGCGCATGGCCGGGTACCAGCAGGCGCTCGAGGACGCCGGTCTCACCCCGGATCCGGAGCTGCTGATCTCAAGCGTCTCGGTGTCCGCGGGCAACGCGGTGCGCGGCGTCGGCGCCGCCCTGGACTCCGGGCTGCGCTTCGACGGCCTGGTGTGCCGCGACGACCTGGCCGCGATCGGCGCGCTGCGCGCCCTGCAGGAGCGCGGCCTCCGGGTGCCGGACGACGTCGCGATCACGGGATGGGACAACACGCCGATGACGGCGGTCACCTACCCGTCGCTCACGACGGTCGCGCCGGACATGCGGGCGCTCGCCTCCCGGGCCGTCGAGATGCTGCTGGAGCGCGTCGGCGGATTCGACGGCATGGGCCGCCACGAGCTGGCCCCCTTCTCGCTCGTCACCCGCGAGAGCGCCCCCGCCCTCGCCTGACCGGCCCGCCGCCTCCGCGCACGCGACTGCGCCCGCTCGCGACGACTGCGCCCGCTCGCGCACCCGCACACGTCCCGAACCGGCGCAGTCGCGTCGCAGCCCGCGACGGTGTCCGCGCGCGCTCGGCAGGCGGATTTCCGACTTTACAGCGCTGCATGATTCGTGCATGCTGGGTGGATGCTCACCGAGGAACGCCGCGCGGTCGCGGCCACCGCGCAGGACGGGCGCTACCCGCGCCCCCAGCTCGTCCGGGCCGGCTGGCTCGACCTCTCCGGCCCGTGGACGTTCGCCTTCGACGACGACGACCGCGGCCGACGGGAGCACTGGGAGTCGTCCGGCTCGCTGAGCGGCGTCATCCAGGTCCCGTTCCCGTTCGAGTCGACCGCCTCCGGCGTCGGCGACACGGGGTTCCATCCCGTCGTCTGGTACCAGCGCACCGTGCTGCGCGACGAACTTCCCGCGGGCGAGCGCCTCCTGCTGAACCTCGGCGCGGTCGACCACGCCTGCGAGGTGTGGGTGGACGGCCGCTCGGCCGGCACGCACGAGGGCGGCTCCACGCCGTTCACGCTCGACATCACCGAGCTCGCCGATCTGGCGGCAGACCGCGACCTCTCTCTGACGATCCGGGCGGAGGACGACCCTGCCGACGTGGCCCAGCCGCGCGGCAAGCAGGACTGGCGCCACCACCCGCACTCCATCTGGTACCACCGGACGACCGGCATCTGGCAGCCGGTGTGGCTGGAGGCCGCGCCTGCGGTCCGCGTGGAGCAGCTGCACTGGCTGACCGACGTGCCCGCCGGAGAGGTCACCGCGCAGCTGCGGTTGAGCCGGCCGGCACCCGCCGGGACGACCGTCCGCATCGAGGTCGCCGTCGGCGCGGAGCCGCTCGCAACCGTCGAGGCCGCCGTCGCCGGCCGGGAGGTGGAGGTGCCGTTCCGCATCCACCGGCAGAGCAACGGGCAGGCGTATGAGGAACTGCTCTGGTCGCCCGCGCATCCCACGCTGCTGGATGCGATCGTGCGGCTGCAGGTCCCCGACGCGCCGGCCGACGTCGTCACCTCCTACCTGGGCCTGCGTTCCGCCGCCGTCGAGGGCGGCCGCTTCCTGCTCAACGACCGCCCCCTCTACCTGCGCTCTGTGCTCAACCAGGGGTACTGGCCGGAGTCGCACTCGGCGGCGCCGGGCGCCGACACGCTCCGCGCCGAGGCGCAGCTCATCCTCGACCTCGGCTTCAACGCCACGCGGCTGCACCAGAAGTACGAGGACCCGCGCTTCCTGTTCTGGGCCGACAAGCTGGGCCTGCTGGTGTGGGGCGAGGCGCCGGCCGCGTACGCCTTCACCCCGGAGGCCGTTCGCCGCAGCATCGCGGAGTGGTCGGCCGTCCTCGAACGCGACCGCTCGCATCCGTCGATCGTCACCTGGGTGCCGCTCAACGAGAGCTGGGGGGTGCAGCACCTCGCCCACGACCCGCGGATGGTGTCGTACGCGAAGGCCCTCGTGCAGCTCACGAAAACGGTCGACCCGTCGCGGCCGGTCATCTCGAACGACGGGTGGGAGCACGCCGACTCCGACATCCTGTCGATCCACGACTACGACCACGACCCGGCGCGGATCGCCGAGCGCTACGCGACGCGCGAGGGCATCCTGGGCGCGGAGTTCACCTTCCCGGGCCGGCGGCTCGTCGTCGACCCGGCCCAGCGCACGGACGCACCGATCATGCTCACCGAGTTCGGAGGCGTCTCGTACACCGACGGCGGCCCCGCCGACGCCTGGGGCTACTCCACCGCGACCAGCCCGGAAGACCTGCTCGACCGGCTGCGCGCGCTCGTGGGCGCCGCGCGGTCGGCCGCACCCCTCGCGGGCTACTGCTACACGCAGCTCGCCGACACCGGCCAGGAGACCAACGGCCTGCTGTTCGAGGACCGCCGCCCGAAGGCCCCGATCGAGGAGCTGCGGGCGATCTTCGGGGCCTGATCGGTGGGACGCGACACGCCGTCATCGCGCGCGCGTCACGGCGTGTCGCGACCCATCGACGCAGACCAGTACGAGTACGACGACGCCGGACGGAAGCCCAGCGACGCGTAGAGCGCATGCGCGGCCGCATTGCCGGCGAGCACCTGCAGCCAGAGCCGCTCCACGCGGTGCGTGGCGGCGGCGGCCGCGAGGGCTCCGGCGAGCGCGCGGGCGAGCCCGCGCCGCCGCGCCTCCGGGCGCGTCGCGACCGCGTAGAGGCCGCCCCACTCCCCCACGAGGGCGAGCCGCGCCACCGCGTCCGGCGCGGCCGGGTCGCCGGTCGAGGCGTACAGTGCCGGGCCGCCGGTGAGGATGCGCGCGGCCACCGCGCGCTCGGCCTCACCGCCCCGGCCGTCGACGGACCACCAGGTGTCGAGCCAGGCTTCGCCGGGCGCGGCGTCGATCCGGACGGCGGGTGCATCCACCGACGACACCGCCGGCCGCTCGGCGACGAGGACGTCGGTATGTGAGTGCTCGCGGTATCCGCGCTCCGTCAACACGGCCGTCAGTCCGGGCGGCGACGCCGGGCTGACCTGGAAGACCGCGGGCAGCGACCGGGCGGTGTACCAGCGCTCGGCCGCATCCACCGCGGCGCGTGGATCGGCGACCGGCCCTGCGGGCAGGACCGAGTTCGCGCGGTTCGTGACGCCCGACGACGCGCGGAGGGTCCAGGCGCCGAGCGGCTCACGCTCCAGCGCGGGCCAGCCGCGGTCGGCGAGGCGGTCGAGGGTCGCGGCGTCGGGCTGGGGCATCTGTCGACGCTAGCGCAGGCGGCGTACCGTACGCCTCATGAGCGACACCCACACCCGAGACGCCGACACCGACGTCCTTCCCGAAGCCGAGGTGGCAGGCCTCAGCGCGAAGACGGTCGCGCACGTCATCCACTACCGCCGCAAGACCTACGTGACCAAGCCTTCCGAGGGGTACGCCCTGCTGAAGCGGGTGCGGACGCTGCTGCGCGACGGGACGACGGACCTCGTTCCCCTGGTGCACCGAGACGGCTTCGTGTGGCTGGCGGTCGGACCCAGCATCCCGATCGCGATCGACGAGATCGAGACGGACCCGGGCCACAACGAGAAGCACACCCTCAAGCGCCTCGGCCTCGACTGACGAGCTGTGGGACGCAACACGCCGCCATCCCCTCGGGATGACGGCGTGTCGCGTCCCATGGATGTCGGCGGTCAGGCTCCTGCGACGGGCACCAGGTCGCGCTTGGCGGCGGCGGGCTTCGGCTTGACCACCACCGGCTTGGCGGCGGGAGCGGCCACCGGCGCGATCGCAGGCAGCGTCGGGATGGGCGCGGTCTCCGCGGGCCCCGCGGTCGTCGCGAACTCCTTCAGCCAGGGCAGCAGCTCGGGGCCCAGGTCCTCGCGGGCCACGGCCATCTGAACGATCGCCTTCAGGTAGTCGAGCCGGTCGCCGGTGTCGTAGCGGCGTCCCTTGAAGATGACGCCGTGCACTCCCCCGGTCCACGCCGGGGCGGAGGCCAGGCCTTCCAGCGCGTCGGTCAGCTGGATCTCGCCGCCCTTGCCCGGCTCCGTCTTCTCCAGGATGTCGAAGATCTCGGGGCGCAGCACGTACCGGCCGATCACCGCGTAGTTCGACGGGGCGTTCTCACGGCTCGGCTTCTCGACGAGGCCGGTGATGCGCACCACGTCCTCGTCGTCCGTCTCCACCACCGCGGCGGCGCCGTACAGGTGGATGGACTCCGGCGGCACCTCCATCAGGGCGACGACGGTCGTGTTCAGCGCGTGCTGCACCTCCAGCATCCGGGCGAGCAGCGGGTCGCGGGCGTCGATGATGTCGTCGCCGAGCAGCACCGCGAACGGCTCGTGCCCGATGTGCATCTTCGCCCGGAGGACGGCGTGGCCGAGCCCCTTCGGGTCACCCTGCCGCACGTAGTGCATGTCGGCGAGCGAGGTGGAGTAGCTGACCTTGAGGAGCTTGTCCCGGTCGCCCTTCTTCTCCAGCGCGTCCTCCAGCTCGGCGTTGCGGTCGAAGTGGTTCTCGAGCGCGTTCTTGTTGCGGCCGGTGATCAGCAGCACGTCGTGCAGGCCCGAGGTGACGGCCTCCTCGACCACGTACTGGATGGCCGGCTTGTCCACCACCGGGAGCATCTCCTTGGGCATGGCCTTGGTCGCGGGGAGGAACCGCGTCCCCAGACCCGCTGCCGGGATCACCGCTTTCGTCACGTAACTGGTCATGATGGTCTCCTTGCGATCGGTTCGATCCGGCGGGTCAGCGGACGGGGGTGAGGGCGGCGAGGTCGTCGGCCAGAGGGGCCACCTCGGGCACGGTGCCCATGGCGTAGACGCTCCAGCCGGCGCGGCTCCAGGCGGAGGCGTCCAGGCAGTTGCGGCCGTCGATCACGTTGCGGCCGCTCACGATCGCGCGCAGCTCGGCCGGGTCGGCGGTGGTGAACTCGTCCCACTCGGTGAGCACGACCGTCAGGTCGGCGCCGGTGAGCGCCTCCTCCATCGAGTCGGCGTAGCCGAGGGTGGGGAACAGCCGCTGCGCGGTGGCGCGGGCCTGCGGGTCGTACACGACGACCTGCGCGCCGCGGAGGTGGAGCGCCGCGGCCACGTTGAGCGCGGGCGAGTCGCGCACGTCGTCGGTGTGCGGCTTGAAGGCCGCGCCGAGCACGCCGATGCGGCGGTTGAGCACCGACCCGCCCAGTGCCTTCAGCGCCAGGTCGATCACGCGCTGGCGACGGCCCATGTTGATCTCATCGACCTGCTGCAGGAGGCCGACCGCCGCGTGCGCGCCCAGCTCGTTGGAGCGGTGCATCAGTGCGCGGATGTCCTTCGGGAGGCAGCCGCCGCCGAAGCCGAGCCCGGCGTTGAGGAACTGCCGCCCGATGCGCTTGTCGTGACCGAGCGCGTCGGCGAGGAGCGAGACGTCCGCGCCGGCCGCGTCGCACACCTCGGCGATCGCATTGATGAAGGAGATCTTGGTGGCGAGGAAGGCGTTCGCGCTCACCTTCACCAGCTCGGCCGTCGGCAGGTCGGCGACGAGCACGGGCGAACCCTCGGCGATCGGCTTCTCGTAGATGCGGCGGAGGGTGGCCTCCGACCGCGCCGAGGTGCCGCCGAAGACGAGACGGTCGGGCGAGAGGGTGTCCTCCACCGCCTTGCCCTCGCGGAGGAACTCGGGGTTCCAGACGAGTTCGACGTCGATGCCAGCCGGGGCCGCGTCGGCGATGATCGCCCGCAGCCGCGCTCCGGTGCCGACCGGGACGGTCGACTTGCCGACGATGAGGCCGTCGTGCGTCAGGTTCTCGGCGATGCCGCGCGCGGCGGCCTCCACGTAGGAGAGGTTCGCGGCGAACGAGCCCGACTGCTGCGGCGTGCCGACGCAGATGAAGTGCACGTCGGACACGGCGACCGCCTCCGCCAGGTCGGTGGTGAAGCTGAGCCGGCCGGCGGCGACGTTCCGGCGGATGAGCTCCGGGAGGCCGGGCTCGAAGAACGGCGCGCGGCCCTCCTTCAGCTCCTCGACCTTGCGGGGGTCGGTGTCGACGCCGACGACGTCGAAGCCGAGCTCGGCCATCGCGGCCGCGTGGGTGGCGCCGAGGTAGCCGGTGCCGATCACGCTGATGCGCGGGGCCGGCTGGTCCTTGATCTTCTTTGGAGCGGTCATGGCGATCGTCCTTTCCAGTGGTCGGGGTCAGGGGGCCGGCGTGAGGGCGAAGTCGTCCTCTGGCCGGGTGAGTCCGGTGATGAAGGCCGACAGCGAGTCGGCACGGGAGTCGATGCGCCAGTCGTTGGTGGCGCGCACGCCCTCCACGTAGCTGGTGACCGCGAGGTTGAACCAGGAGAACCCGATGATGTCCTTGTTCTCCGGTTTGGCGAGCGCGTCGAAGAACGAGGTGATCCAGGTCGCCTTGTGCCCCTCGGTCTCGGACGCGCCGATCTCGGCGAGCATGATGGGCTTGCTCGTGATCGAGCGGAGCTTGTCCAGGCTCGGCTTGAACGTGTAATCGAAGCTGAAGTCGTTGTCCGGCTTGTACGGCGGCCGGAGGTAGCCCGAGAGGCCGACCCAGTCGACGTAGTCGTCGCCGGGGTAGAGCGACTCCAGGTAGCCGGACACCTTGTGGGAGGCGGGCAGGTTGTTGACGATGTTCGGCGCCCAGATCCACATGACGAGGTTGTTGGCGCCTTCCTGCTGGAAGATGTCGTGGACGTGCCGCCACATCTTCACGTAGTCGCCCACGTTGTTGCCGTTGATCGACTTGCCCTGCCCGTCGGTCTCCGCCCACGGGTACCAGATGCCGTTCATCTCGTGGTCCAGGCGGATGCCGAGCGGCAGGCCGGTCGCGACGATGTCCTTGGCGTACTGGTGCAGGTAGGCGTCGAAGTCGCCGCGGATGATGTTCGGCAGCGAGTACGCCGGCGCGTCCACGGTGTCGTTGCCCGCGTTGATCGGCCGCGACTCCCACGTCATCATCGGCAGGCGGCCCTGCTGCCAGGCCCGGGTGACCGCGTTGGCGCGGAAATTCTCGTCCCAGCCGCTGAAGTAGCCGACGACGTTCGGCGAGACCCCGACCTTCGCGCTGGTGGCGTCGAAGGTGGCCCAGTTGAAGGGGGCCTGCTCGGTGTACATGCCGTAGTAGCGCTTGGCCGGGTTGAGCAGCGCGGCGCGCGAGGGCGCGGTGATCGGAGCCGCCGCGGTTCCGCCGGACGAGCCCTTCCCGCCCGAGCCGGCAGCGGTGGACCCGGACGCGGTGGACCCGCTGCCGGACTTCCCCTGCGCCGCCGCGAGCTGCGCCTGCACGCTGGCCAGCTGGCCCTCCGCCGCTGCGGCCTTCTGCTGGGCCGCCGCGAGCTGCTTCGCCGCCGACGCCTGGGCGGCGAGGCTCGACTTCTGCAGCGCGGTGAGCTTGCCTTTCTGCGACGCGATGGTCTCGGTGGCCTTGTCGAGGTTGCGCTTCAGCTCGGCGTTCTGCGCGGCGAACGGGGTCACGACCTCGGCGGCCTGGTCGACGGCCTTGCGCAGCGGGGCGCCGGTCGGCGACACCCACACGTAGGCGGAGATGCCGACGAGCACCGCGGTGAGCACGAGCGCCGCGAGGGTGGTCGCCTGCGAGCGGGACTTGGACTGGGACCACCAGGCGGCGGCCCGCGAGGGGGCGGTCTGGTCAGACAAGGAAGAGAGCCTCCAGGGTCAGGATCGCGATTCCGATCAGGTACGGGATGGCCGCGAGGGGGTTCAGGCGGCGGCGCGAAGCGGTCTTGGGTGCGGGGGCCTTCGCAGCGGCTGCGGCCTCTGCCGCACGGGCCTCGGCGGCCTTGGCCTCTGCGCGGGTGGCCACATGGGTGCGGGTGGCGAGAGCGGTCGCGGTGGTCATTCCGCCGACGGAGTCGGGGAGGGCGGGGCCGGTCGGAGTCGCGAGCTCCGCCGCGGACGCGGCCGCTGCGTGCCGGGCGATCTCCTCCTCGGAGCTGACCTCGCCCGGGCCGCCGGCGTAGGCGCCTGCGCGGGTGCCCCATCCACTGGCGTGCGCCATGCGGAAGAACCCGATGAGGCGGATCGGCATGAGGAAGAACGTCGAGACGATGATGAACACCGGCAGGCGGAAGAAGTCGCTCGGCTTCTCGGAGAGGTGCCGGATCTGCCGGATCGACATGCTGATGACGGAAGACGCGACCATCAGGGCCACGACGGTGAGGATGCCGCCCTCGATCCCGTAGGACTTCAGGAAGCCCTCGTAGAAGTTGTAGCCGCCGCCGGTGATCGACCGGTAGATCCAGCCGCCGATGACGCCCGCCAGCATGAACGGCAGGATGATGTCCATCACGAAGAAGAACGCCAGCACCGGGGCGTGCCCGAGCATCCACGGGAGCATCCGGAGGGTGTTGTACTGGCTGCCGCGCGCCCAGCGGAGCTGCTGCTTGAACAGCTTCTTCACCTTCAGCGGGGCGTCGGTGTAGACCAGGCTGGTGTGCTGGTACACCGTGCGGTAGCCCTCCTTGAGGGTGAGGTTGGTCAGCGTGCGGTCGTCGGAGACCTCCAGGAACACGCCGAGGAACTTCTCCGTCATGAACTTGTCCATGACCCGCATCAGGATCGAGCGGCGGAAGGCGATCGTGCGGCCGGGGAGGCAGCCGATCTGGCCGACGACGCTCTGCGCGGGCATCGAGTACAGGGCGCGGGAGTTCTCCAGCCAGTCCGCCCAGCGGGTGATCCAGCTGCGGGTGGGCTCCAGGATGCGCTGCTTCGTGGTCACGCCGCCGACGCGCTGGTCGGCGAACGGCTTGACGAGCTCGGCGAGGGTGCCCTCGGTCCAGATGGTGTCGGAGTCGACGAGCACGGTGATCTCGCCGGTCGACATCTTGGTGCCGATCATCACAGCGTTCCGCTTGCCCGGGATGGGCGTGTGCACCCAGCGGACGAGCGGGGCGAACTCCTCGCACACCTCGGCCAGCTCCGGGTTGGGGGCGCCGTTGATGACGACGATGATCTCGCCCGGCTTCTGCTCGACCATGCGGCCGAGCACGTCGCGGAACAGGTCGAGCGGCTCGTCCACCACCGGGACGACGACGCTGGTGGTGCCGTTGAACTCGCCGGTGTAGGCGCGGTAGCGGCGGGACATGAGCACCTTGACGATCCAGATGACCCAGATCAGTGCCGAGTAGATCGCGAAGAGGTAGAACTCGGGATGCCCGCCCAGCATGTGGCGGAGCTGCAACAGGAAGATGAACACGGACGGGACCTCTCACGGTGGTGGTGGGGGTGGCATCCACGGCACTGGGGATCTGGTCGGGTTCGGGTGAGGACAGTTTTACGGGGGTCACACCCTGGCCCGCAAGTGGGGGTCGAACGGGTCGCCTCGGCGTGTTGAGTCGGGTCTCTGATGGCCGTGTCCGTCGACACGCGGACACGGCGAATCGGGCGCGGCCGACGGCGCGGCAGATTCTTCGAAAGCTCGAAACATCCCGATCAGGGTTGAAATCAGCTCCGTTTGCGCCGTGGATCCGCCGGTTCCACCGACGCGCCCGGGATGCGTCGGATCTGTACCCCGGAGGTGGGGCATGGGAGGCCTCTGTGAATGTTACGAACTTTTACACCTGCGACACATTCCGTTCACACACGGAGCCCGCCGGCGCTGCTCGCGCCGACGGGCTCCGTGGTCCCCCGGGTTCCCCCGCCGCCCTCCAGGGCGGACGCTCTCAGTCCCTCCGCAACTCCCGGCCGTGCACCGTCACCGCGTAGATGATGAGGATGTCGATGGTCACCATGGCGATCGACCACCACGGCTGAGACGGGAAGGCGATCAGCTGCCCGAGCGCGTGGACGGCGGCCACGATGACCGCGAAGATCCTCGCCCACATCCGCCCGCTCGCGAGCGAGATTCCCGCGAGGAGCAGCAGGACGCCGAGGATGATCGACCACCAGCCCCACGCCGTCAGGCTGAACGTCTGCACGCCCGACGAGGAGACGAAGTAGCCGGTGTCCGGCCCGAGGAGGGCCATGAACCCGTAGAAGATGTCGAGGACGGCGGCGATGATCAGCAGCACCGCTGCGAAGAGCACCCACCCCGTCCAACCGCTCTGTGCACGTACTTCTGACATCGCATCCACCCTTCGTGATGGACCGCCTCGCGCGGTCAGCGCCAGGATGGCGCGCCACCCCCGCTCTGCGCTAGACAGGGAATTCCTCACAGGATCCATGTGTTCACATGGATATAGCCAGGCAATGGAGCCGGTCGTCGTTCTGAGAATGATCCCTGGAGGAGTCCCCATGTCCATCGCCGAAGCCGCACCGCGCACCGCAGACGTCTCCGCGCCGCTGCTCCCCGCCCTCGTGGAGCGCTGGAGCCCGCGCTCGTTCGACCCGAGCGCCGGGATCGACGACATCGCGCTCCGCTCGGCGCTCGAGGCCGCACGCTGGAGCCCGTCGGCGAACAACTCGCAGCCCTGGCGCTTCATCGTGGCCCGCCGCGGAACCGAGGCGTTCGCGACCATCGTCGAGAACCTGGCCGGCTTCAACAAGGCCTGGGCGTCCTCCGCCGCCGTGCTCGTCGTCGCCGCCGCAGAGGTGGTCGACGAGGACGGCAACGAGCGCCGCTGGGCCGTCTACGACCTGGGCCAGGCGGTCGCGCACCTCACCATCCAGGCCCACCACGACGGCCTGCACGCGCACCAGATGGGCGGCTTCGACGCGGAGGGCCTGCGCACGGCGTTCGGCCTCGAGGAGCGCTTCGTTCCCACTTCGGTGACCGCGCTCGGCGTGCTCGGCGACCCGGAGGCCCTCCCGGAGCCGCTGCGCAGCCGCGAGAGCGCGCCGCGCACGCGCCGCCCGCTCGACGAGATCGTCGTCGTGCACTGAGCCGCGCGGCTCCCAAGACTCGGCGCCCGCCGGGATGTGTTCATCCCCCGGCGGGCGCCGTCGTGTCTGCGGGTGCTACGGCCGGACGAGCGTCTTGATCGCGCGGCGCTCGTCCATCGCGGCGTACGCCTCGGCGATGTCGGCGAGCGGCACCTCCAGGTCGAAGACCTTGCCGGGCTCGATCGCGCCGGACCAGACGTCCTGCAGCAGGTCCTCGACGTAGTTGCGCACGGGGGCGACGCCACCGTTCACACCGATGTTGCTCTGGAACAGCGGGCGCACGGGCAGCTCGGGGCCGCCGTTCGGCACGCCGACGTAGCCGACCATGCCGCCCGGGCGGGCGGAGCGGATCGCCTGGTCCATCGACTCCTTGGTGCCGACCGCCTCCAGCACGCAGTCGGCGCCGATGCCGTCGAACAGCTCCTTCACCGCGGCGACGCCCGCGTCCCCGCGCTCCGCGACGATGTCGGTCGCGCCGAACTCGCGCGCGAGCGCCTGCCGGGACTCGTGCCGCGACATGGCCACGATGCGCGAGGCGCCGAGGCGCTTGGAGGCGAGCACGGCGCAGAGGCCGACCGCGCCGTCGCCGACCACGACGACCGTGCTGCCCTCGGTGACCCCGGCGGAGACGGCGGCGTGGTGGCCGGTGCCCATCACATCCGACAGCGTCAGCAGGCTCGGGATGAGCTCCGCGCGCGGGTACTCGGGCGTCGCGACGAGCGACCCGTCGGCGTGCGGCACCCGGACGTACTCGCCCTGGCCGCCGTCGGCGAAGCCGCCGATGCGGTCCTTCGCCCCCCACCATCCGCCGTGCAGGCACGAGGTGCTGACGCCGTTGCGGCAGTTCACGCAGGTCATGTCGCAGTCGTAGAAGGGCGCGATGACGAAGTCGCCCGGCTTGATGGTGCGGACGTTGTCGCCGACCTGCTCGACGACGCCGACGAACTCGTGGCCGATGCGGTGAGGCTCATGGGTCGGCGTGACGCCGCGGTACGGCCACAGGTCGCTGCCGCAGACGCAGGCGGCGACCACGCGGACGACGGCGTCGAGGCCGTCGGCTCCCTGGCCGGTGTAGAGGGTGGGGGTGGGGACGTCTTCGAGGCGCACATCGCGCTCGCCGTGGATGACAGTTGCACGCATGCTCCGAGCCTACGCGCACGAAGGGCGCCGTCCCTCCACAGGACGGCGCCCCTCGCAGTGTGCGCTACTCGCGGACGGGCACCACGGTGAGGTGGTCGGCCTCGCGGTCGAGGTCGACCCGCACCAGGTCGCCGTCGCGGATCTCGCCGGCGAGCAGGGCCGTCGCCAGACGGTCCTCGATCTCGCGCTGCATGAGCCGCCGCAGTGGGCGGGCGCCGTAGATCGGGTCGTAGCCGCGCTCTGCGAGCCACGCCCTGGCGTCCGGCGTGACCGCCAGCTCCAGTCGCCGCTCGGTGAGGCGCTGCATCAGCCGGTCGATGCCCAGCTCGACGATCTCGCCCAGCTCCTCCTGGCTCAGCGCCGAGAACACGACGATGTCGTCGAGACGGTTCACGAACTCCGGCTTGAACGCCTGGCGCACCTGCTGCAGCACCGCCTCCTCGCGCTCCGTCGGGCTCAGCGTCGGGTCGACGAGGAAGTTGCTCCCGAGGTTCGAGGTGAGGATCAGGATGGTGTTGCGGAAGTCGACCGTGCGGCCCTGACCGTCGGTCAGCCGGCCGTCGTCGAGCACCTGCAGCAGCACGTCGAACACCTCGGGGTGCGCCTTCTCGACCTCGTCGAGCAGGATCACCGAGTACGGGCGACGGCGCACGGCCTCGGTCAGCTGACCGCCCTGCTCGTACCCGACATACCCCGGAGGCGCACCGACCAGCCGCGAGACGGAGAACTTCTCGCCGTACTCGCTCATGTCGATGCGGACCATGGCCTTCTCGTCGTCGAACAGGAACGCGGCGAGCGCCTTGGCCAGCTCCGTCTTGCCGACACCGGTCGGGCCGAGGAACAGGAACGATCCGGTCGGCCGCCCCGGGTCGGAGATGCCCGCGCGCGTGCGGCGGACCGCATCCGCCACCGCCTGCACGGCCTTCTTCTGGCCGATGATGCGGCGGCCCAGCTCGTACTCCAGGTTCAGCAGCTTCTCGGTCTCACCCTGGGTGAGGCGGTCGACCGGGATGCCGGTCCACGCGGCCACCACCGCGGCGATGTCGTCGGCCGTGACCTGCTCGTTCACCATGCGCGGATGGTCCGTCTCGGCCTGCTCGGCCTCGGCGAGCTCGCGCTCGATGTTCGGGATGGTCTCGTACTCGATGCGGGAGGCCTCCTGGTAGCGGCCGTCGCGCAGCGCGAGGTCGCGCTTGGTCTTGGCCTCCTCCAGCTGGGACCGCAGCTCGCCGACCCGGTTCAGCGACGCCTTCTCGGCGCGCCAGCGGGCCTGCAGCTCCTCCAGCTCGGACTCCTGCTCGCGCAGCCGCTGCCGCAGCTGCTCCAGGCGCTCCTTGCTGGCCTCGTCCTTCTCCTTCTTGAGGGCGAACTCCTCCAGCTTCATCCGCTCGACCTGCCGCTGGAGCGTGTCGATCTCCACCGGCGCGGAGTCGATCTCCATCTTGAGCCGGGACGCGGCCTCGTCGATGAGGTCGATGGCCTTGTCCGGAAGCTGGCGCGCAGTGATGTAGCGGTTCGAGAGGGAGGCGGCGGCGACGAGCGCCGAGTCCTCGATCGTCACACCGTGGTGCGCCTCGTAGCGGCCCTTGAGCCCGCGGAGGATCGCCACCGTGTCCTCCACCGACGGCTCGCCGACGTAGACCTGCTGGAAGCGGCGCTCGAGGGCCGCATCCTTCTCGATGAACTCGCGGTATTCGTTGAGCGTGGTCGCGCCGATCAGGCGCAGCTCGCCGCGGGCGAGCATCGGCTTCAGCATGTTGGAGGCCGCCACCGACCCCTCGCCGCCGCCGGCGCCCATCAGGATGTGGAGCTCGTCCACGAAGGTGATGATCTGCCCCTCGGCGTCGTTGATCTCCTTGAGGACGGCCTTCAGCCGCTCCTCGAACTGCCCGCGATACATGGCACCGGCGACGAGGGCGGACAGGTCGAGGGCGACCAGCTGCTTGCCCTTCAGGGAGTCGGCCACGTCCCCCGCGACGATGCGCTGGGCGAGGCCTTCGACGACCGCCGTCTTGCCGACGCCGGGCTCGCCGATGAGCACCGGGTTGTTCTTGGTGCGGCGGGTCAGCACCTGGCTGACCCGCCGGATCTCGGCATCCCGCCCGATCACCGGGTCGAGCTTGCCGCTCTTGGCGATCTCCGTGAGGTTCACGCCGTACTGTTCGAGTGCGCTCTTCGCCTCCTCCTGCGTGGAGGGCGCGCCTTGCATGTTCGCCATCTGGTCCCCTTCCCATGGTGTTCTGGGCAAACTTGAGTCTACTAAGCTCAACTTTGTTCGGCCAGGGCGAATTCCCGCGCCGGCGAAGTTTTCCCGTCCGACCTCGACAGGTTCGCATCTGGGCTTGACGTACCCTATCGGTATGTTTGATGCGATAGACGGCGATGTCACGGTGCTCCACGGGGGAACAGCGGCCGCACTGTCCCACATCCTCCCGGTGCTTCTTCTGGCCCTGCTCGTCGAGGTGCGAAGGGCGCGGCCCGGCTGGTGCCGCCGCACACCCGCACGCGTCCTCGTCGGGTGCTTCCTGCTGTGCTTCGGCGCTCTGGAGACACTGTTCGTCATCTCCATCGACGGCTCGCTGACGCCCTACCGGTGGAGCGACCTGCTCGCCGCGCTGGTCATCTTCGTCCTCCTGGGGATCCTGTTCGCGCTCTCGCTGACCCCGGCAGGCGACGGCGAGGTGGGGGACGGCGGGGCGGCGCCGCGGCGGTAGCCTGTCGTCATGATCGACCCCGCCGATGTGCGCGTCGTGCTGATGGACAGCGCGACGGCGGCCACCCTCGCTCAGGTGCTGCCCCTGCTGCTGCTGACCCTGATGGTCGAACTGCGACGCGTGGAACTGCACCGCCGCGGCAGGAACGTGCGCGTCACCCGCCTGCTGCTCGGACTGTTCTTCATCGCCTTCGGCGTGGTGGAGACGGTGTTCGTGCTGTCGATCGACGGGGAGTTCATCCCCTTCACCTGGAGCGACCTGATCGCGGCGCTCAGCATCTTCGTGCTGATCGCCCTGCTGTTCCTGCTCTCGCTGCTCGACTCCCCCGAGCACCGCAAGCAGCACCAGAAGGAGTGAGGGGCTACCGCGCCGTGTCGCGGCCGAGCAGCTCCTTGAGCTCGGCGATCTGCGCCGAGAGCAGCATGATCTCGCCGTGCGTCGCCGCCCGCTCGTCCGCCTCGGTCTCCGCGACCCGCTCGACGATCCACGAGGCGAGGGTCGCCGTGACGATGCCGAGGGTCGCGATCCCGCCGACCATCAGGCCGACCGCGACCAGTCGGCCTGTCTCGGTCACCGGGGTGAAATCGCCGTAGCCGACGGTCGAGATGGTCTCGAACGCCCACCACACCGCCTGCGGGAACGTGTGGATGGGCGAGGCCGCGGACGACCGCTCCGCATCCAGCACCGCCAGAGCCGCCGTGAAGACCAGCAGCCCGACCGCGCCCGCGACATACAGGATCACCCGGCCGCGGAACGCGCGGCCGGCGGTGCGCTGCAGGACCGCCAGCACGGTCACCAGACGGAGCAGACGCAGCGGCCGGAGCGCCGGAAGCACGACGATGGCGAGATCGAGCAGGTGCGTGTAGAACCATCGCCAGCGACGCGGCGCGAGGAGCAGGCACACCACGTAGTCGACGACGAAGGCGGCCCACGTCACCGCGATGATCGCCTCCGCCGCGGCCGCCGGAGGCCCGGTCAGATCGCCGATGACCTCCCAGGCGTAGGCGATGAGGAACAGGAAGGCCGCCGCCGTGAGCGGCCAGTCGGAGATACGGCGCCAGCGTTCCAACGTCATCCCCTCATTAGCGCGGAGCAGAGGGGATGACGTCAAGGATGAACTGCGCGCCCCCGGTCAGCGGGTCGCGGGGTCGCGGTCGTCGACGTTGGGCGGAGCGGCCGCGTCCAGCTCCTCGGGCAGTTCCAGCGGGCGGCGGGTGTAGTACTCGCGGGCCTTGCGGTAGAAGAGCAGGATCGGCACGATGCCGACCACGATCAGGCCGAGGCCGAGCACGTTGACGACGATCGCGTCGTCCTGGAAGTTCTGCACGATCCCGAGCACGAAGATCACGCCCATGAAGATCGCGCCGACCGCCGGCCACAGGCCGATCAGGATGAAGTTCTTCGCCGACTTCAGCAGCACCCTGCGGTAGGCGACCACCACGGCCACGCCCGCGAGCGTGTAGTAGAAGGCGATCTGGATGCCGATGGACGCGATGGCGTTCGTCATGATGTCGCCGACGGTCTTGCCGATCAGGTTGGCACCGAGGAACAGCACGATCGACACCCCGACCACGATGAGCGTGGCGAAGGCGGGCGTCTTCCACTTCGGGTGGATGCTGCCGAACACCTTCGGGATGGTGTTGTCGCGTCCCATCGAGAACAGCGTGCGGGTGACCTGGATCAGGGTCGTCTCCAGCGTCGCGATGGTCGACAGCGCGACGGCGATGACGAGGATCTTGCCGCCGATCCCGGGCCAGACGGCGTCGCCGAGCACGGACAGCACGTTGGCGCTGTTGTTCTCGATGGTCTTCGCCGGGAGGATGACCATCGTCGCGATGGTGAAGATCTCGAACAGCAGGAAGACGATGATCACGCCGATGATGCCCGCGGAGCCGGCGTTCTTGTGACCGTCCTTCGTCTCCTCGTTGAGGTTGGCTGCGACGTCCCAGCCCCAGAAGTAGAAGGCCGCGATCAGTGCGGCGGAGACGAACACTCCCTGCCCGGTGAGGTGCTGGAAGCCGAGCCAGTCCCACGAGAACGAGGGCCCGGCGTGCGCCGAGGTCGACGCGCGCACGATCATCAGCACGGCGAAGAGGATGAGGATGCCGACCTCGATGACCGACATGATCCACTGCGCCCGGGCGGTCACGTGCACGCCGAACAGCACGCACGCGGCCATCACGAGGAACCAGATCGCGCCGACACCGGTGATGAGCGGGACGTTGCCCGCCTGGTCCGGCGCGAACAGCGTGACGGTCATGGCGCCGGCGGGGAGCGCCCCGGCGACCATGAAGATCGTCGCCGAGATGACGAGCGCCCAGCCGGAGAGGAACCCGAGAATCGGGTGCAGCGCCCGCGCGACCCAGGAGTAGGCGGCACCCGCGTTGACGTCGAGCCGGCCGAGGTAGAGGAACGCCCAGGCGATGCCGAGCATCGGGATGCCGCACCAGAGCAGGGCGGCCGGCGCGCCGAGGGCGGCGGCCCCGACCAGGGTGGCGGTGGTCGCGGCGATCGAGTAGGCGGGCGCGCTGCCCGCGACGGCCATGACGATGGAGCCCGCGGCGCTCACGCCGTCGGCCTTCAGCGCATGCTGCTGCTCTCCCGGGGTCTGCTGCGGGGCGCCGTCCGGGGCGTCCGGCCGGGAACTGGTCTGCGTCATTGCTCTCCCTGGCTTCGGGGTCGCCGACGCCGGCGCGGTCTGCGACGGCGGTGTGCGACAGGGGGACGTTAGCAACATCCGGCGACCAAGACAAGTGGATTTCGACTGATTCCGTTGCCGTTTCGCTGATCGAACCCTGAAAACGTTGCGAGATCGCACATCGGCGGCGGATTCGGTGTGCGCTTCCGCGCAACCCGGTTCCGTCAGGCCGGCCGGCGCGACGCCGTGACCGTGAACTTCGGATTGCGCGCGATCTGGCGGGTGGGACCGACCGCCCGCTCGAGGGCCGGCCGGTAGCCGAGGTGCGAGTTCCAGACGGTCCACAGCTCGCCGCCGGGCGCGAGCACCCGTCCGGCGTCGGCGAACAGCCGGTGGGCGATGCCGGTGTGAACGGCTCCCCCGATGTGGAACGGCGGGTTGAGCACGATCAGGTCGGCCGACGCATCGGGCTGCGAGGCGAGGCCGTCGTCGCGCACGACCGCGACGCGGTCGGCGACGCCGTTGGCGGATGCGGTCGCGGCGGCGGAGGCGACGGCGGCCGCGGACTGGTCGGTCGCGACGACCCGGAGCTCAGGGCGCGAGACGGCGAGCGCGGAGGCGAGCACGCCCGTCCCGCAACCGAGGTCGATCGCCGCGCGCGCCTCCGGCACCGCCTCGTCGAGCACGGTCAGCAGGAAGCGCGTGCCGATGTCGACGGACGTCCCGGCGAACGCCGCGCCGTGAGCGCACACCCACAGCCCGGTCTCGGCGTCGAAGGCGCGCTCGGGCCAGCGGTCGAGCACGGTGGCTGCGGCGGGATGCGGCTCGCGCGCGGTGAGCACCCGCGCCTTCTGCCGGGCCAGCGAAGCGGAGACTTCGCCGAACACCTCGGCGAGCACCCCGTTCATCGCGGTGGTCATGTGCTTCAGCATGCCGCCGGCGTAGACCGTCACGTCGGCGCGGGCGTGCTCGGCGATCAGGGTCGCGATCTCGGCGAGCGCATCCAGGCTGCGCGGCAGGCGCAGCAGCACCGTGCGGGCGCCGCGGACGAGGGAGTCGTCGAGCGGCCGGTGCTCGAAGGTGCCGGCGAGCCCGAAGGCGTCGGCGTTGGCGTCGAGCGCGCGCTCGCCGGTCAGCGCGTCCTGGTGCACCCGGATGCCGCGGGCGCCCCGCGCGGCGGCCCCGAGGGTCAGCGCGCCGTAGCCGTCGCCGATCACGACCAGCCCGGGCCCGGTCACCGCGTCACCCGCGAGGTCGGCGATGAGCCGGTCGGCGGCGTCGGACGCGAACAGGTTCGCCGCCTCCACCTCCGGCCACCGCCGCAGCCGCCCGTACTCGAACTCCACCTCCCCATCCAACCAGCACCGCCCCGACCGCCCCGCCAACGGCTCCTGAGTTGTTCGAGTTCTCCGCGGCGTGTCGCTCGAAGAACTCAGGAACTGATGGCTGGGGCGGGCTGGAGTGGCGGGTCAGGCGGGGACGTCGGCGAGTTGCTTCTCGGAGAAGTCCATCGTGGGGGGCTTGCGGCGGAAGCCCCGGGTGAGGGCGGCGAGGTAGATCACGCCGACGAGCATCCACGAGAGGCCCACGATGAACGTCGTGACGGTGAGCGAGGTCCACAGCCACACCGTCAGCACGAAGCCGATCGCCGGGAGCACGCCGTAGCGCACCCACTCGCCCGCCGACGGCGCCGTGCGGCCGCCCTTCGGGAAGAGGTGGTGCTTGATCACCGAGAGGTTCACCATCGAGAACGCGGCGAGCGCGCCGAACGAGATCATCGTCGCCGCCTGGTCGAGCGTCAGCACGAGCGCGAGCAGCGACACGATCGAGACCGCGAGCGCCGCCACCCACGGGGTGCGGAAGCGCGCGTGCAGGCGGCCGAAGACGCGCGGCAGCACGCCGTCCCGGCCCATCGAGTAGATGATGCGCGAGACGCTGACCTGGGTCGTCATCCCGGACCCGAACGCGCCGACCACGTACACCGCCACGAAGAACGAGGTGAGGAAGGCGCCGCCGACCTTGGCCATCAGATCGACGCCGGCCGAGTCGACGTTCGCGAAGTCGCGCCAATCCGGGTAGACCAGCGCGCCCAGCCACGACACGACGATGAAGATCGCCCCGCCGATGAGCGTGGTGAGCACGATTGCACGCGGGATGTCGCGCCGCGGGTTCTTCGCCTCCTCCGACAGGGTCGACACCGCGTCGAAGCCGAGGAACGACAGGGCGAGCACCGCGGCGCCGGCGAAGATCGGCCCGAGGCCGCCCTTGCCCGGCAGGAACGGCTCGATCAGGCTCGGCGTCTCCGACGACGGGTTGGTGGCGAGCTCCTTGATCGCGAGCACGGCGAACACCACCACGAGCAGCACCGACAGGGCGACGATGGCGACGTTCAGCCGGTTCACCAGCGTGATGCCGAGCACGTTGAACAGCAGCGTGAGGAGCAGCGCGGCGAGCGCGAAGACCCACTGCGGCACCTCCGGGAACTGCGTGTTCAGGTACAGCCCGATCAGCAGGAAGTTGATCATCGGCAGGAACAGGTAGTCGAGCATCAGCGTCCACCCGGTGAGGAAGCCGACGTGCCCGCCGAAGGTCTGCTGGGTGTACGTGTACGCCGATCCCGAGACGGGGAACGCGCGCGCCATGGCGCCGTAGCTGAGCGCCGTGAACAGCATCGCGACGAGCGCGACGACGTACGCGGAGGGGAGGTGGTTGTCCGTGGTCTCGGTGACGATGCCGTAGGTGGTGAAGACGGTCACCGGCGCAAGGTAGGTGAGCCCGAACAGCACGAGCGCGGTGGGGCCGAGCGCGCGCTTCAGGCGGGGCTGCTGCTGCGGCGGCAGGTCGGTCGTGGTCATGTGGTGCTGCCTCTCTGATGAGTGGTGCAGTGCGATGGGGTGGGGTGTATCAGCTCCGTACGGTGGCCGCGCGGCGGACGCCGGCGACCCAGGTTCCGAGCACGCGGACGGAGCGCAGGTCGTGCGGGTCCACGTGACGCGGGTCGGTGTCGAGCCAGACCAGGTCCGGGGCGGACCCCGGACGCAGTTCGCCACGCTCCGTGCGGGCGAAGGCCTGGCGGGCGACGCCGGAGGAGTACGCCTCCAGCGCGTCGGTGAGCGGGATGCGCTCGGCGGGGGTCCATCCGCCCGCAGGCACCCGGTCGTCGGTCTGGCGGGTGACCGCCGTCGCGACGCCCGGCCGCCAGTCGGCGCTGCTGACCGGCCAGTCGCTCCCGAAGGAGACGGCGGCGGAGCCGAGCAGGGTGCGGATGGGGTACTGCAGTCGTTCGCGCTCGGGGCCCAGACGCGGGATGGTCAGGGCGACCATCATCGGGTCCAGCTGCGCCCAGAGCGGTTCGAAGTTGGCGATGACCCCGAGGGCTGCGAAGCGGGGCAGGTCGGCGGGATCGACCACCTGCACGTGCGCGATCACCGGGCGGCGGTCGCGCGGGCCGTTGCTCCGCTCCACCTCCTCGAAGACGTCGAGGGCGGTGCGCGTGGCGGCGTCGCCGATGGCGTGCAGGTGGAGCTGGAAGCCGAGCTTGTCGAAGGTGACGGCCGCTGCGGCGAGCTCACGCGCCTCCCAGTTCGGCAGACCGCGGTCGCCCGGGGTGTCGGTGTAGTCGGCCAGCATGGCGGCGGTGTGGTTCTCGATGACGCCGTCGACGAAGACCTTGACGGTGCCGGCCGTGAGGAGCGGATCGCCCAGCTCCTCGACGCGGCGGCGCGACTCGACGAACTCGGGCACCTGGTCGCGCCAGCGCAGCGGGTCGGCGCGGAGGGCGAGGTTGACGCGGGTCGAAAGCAGGCCGCGGGCGGAGGCCTCCAGGTACGCCTCCACTTCTGGCTGTTCGACCCAGGCGTCCTGCACCCAGGCGATCCCGAGCCCTGCGTACTCGGCGGTCGCGAGCCGCAGTGCCTCGACGCGCTCGTCGTGCGTGCGGCCCGGCTCGACGGGGAGCAGCAGGTCGACGGCGCCCGGCTCCTGCAGGATGCCGAGCGGCTCGCCGTCGGGTCGGCGCGGGATGCGGCCGAGAGCGGGCTCCGGTGTCGTCGCATCGATCCCGGCGCGCCGAAGGGCCTCCGAGTTGACCCAGACCGTGTGGTAGTCCCAGGCGCGAAGCACCACCGGGCGGTCGGGCACGGCCGCGTCGAGCCAGCGCGCGTCGAAGAGCCCCTCTGGGGCGAGGGTGGCGTCGTAGCTGCCGCCGTAGATCCACTCCTGCTCGGGATGCGCGTCCGCCCAGTCCTTCACGCAGGCGACGATCTCGTCCACGGAGGCGCAGCTGCGCACCTGGGGGCCGAGCTTCTCGAGCCCGCCCTGCAGCGGGTGCGCGTGTCCGTCGCCGAACGCCGGGGCGAGCACGCCGCCCAGCAGGTCGACGGTCTCGTCGGCGGCCGCACGCAGGGCGATGGCGTCGCCGCCGACCGCGACGATACGGCCGTCGGCAACCGCTGCGGCCGTGTGCTCGTCGGCGTCCGCGCGGTAGCTCGACAGGATCGTCCCGTTGGTGAAGACGGTCGTGGGCATGCAACCTCCGTGTTACGAATAAATGAACGGCGTTCTTTTATTACGTCGGATACTAGGGTGTGATCGAGCCGGAGGGGAAGAGCAATGGCCGAAGTCGATCGCCCGGCCCGCCGCGCGGGCCGCCCCCGGACCACCGTCCTCACCCGCGACCTCATCGCCCACGCGGCCCTCCGCCTGCTCGACGAGTCCGGCGCCGACGGCTTCACGATGGCGCGCCTGGCGCAGGCCCTCCGCGTGCGGCCCAGCGCCCTCTACAACCACGTCGATGGCAAGGAGGACGTGATCGCGGCCGTTCGCGAGCTCGTCTCCGACCGCATCGACGTGGACGCCTTCGCGACCGAGCCGTGGGATGCGGCCATGCTCGCGTGGGCGCGCTCGTACCGGGTGGCGTTCGCCGCGCATCCACCGACCATCGCTCTGCTGGCGACGCTGCCGCTGACGGGCGCACTGCGGACGATGCGGATGTACGACACCGTCGTCGCGGCGCTGGTGCGCGCGGGATGGCCGGAGCCCGAGGTGCTGCCGACGATCGTTGCGGTGGAGTCGTTCATCCTCGGCTCGGCGCTCGACGCGATCGCGCCGGCCGACATGTTCGACCCGGCCGGCGCGGAGGATGAGGTGCCTGCTTTCACGGCGGCGTACCGCGCACGCGCGGCCGCGCTCGGCGCCGGTCCGCCCGCCGACGCGGCGTTCGAGCTGGGCCTGGAGGCGCTGCTGGCGGGCCTCCGGGTGCGGTGGGAGCGCGTGCGGCGCACCTAGTGGTCCCGGCACGCCGTCATCGGCGGGGCCGCAACGGCGTACTCGAAGGACGCCGGAAGACTCCGGCCGTGACGGCCATCGCACCCGATATACACACATACTTGCCTCAGCCGGCTCACCTCACACGAGGCGCTGGCGGACAGGTTGCGGACAGACGGCTCTCAGCCCACGAGCCCCGTCGGCCCCGGCTCGGGCGGCATCGACATCGCGGCGACGACGGCCAGGGCGACAAGCGCGAAAAGGGAGGCCACCACCACCGTTCGTGGCGCCCGGCGTTGTAGCGGCAGCTCGACGAAGCGGTGCGTGACGGCCGAGAGCACCGCGGTACCGGCCACGGCCAGGGGAACACGCACGGGTTCCGGGATCGACGGCGTCGACACGAGGACGACCCACAGCACCCAGTGCCACAGGTAGATCGAATACGACGCCCGCCCGACCACGCGGACCGGGCGCCAGGCGAAGAATCGCGACAGCGCACCGCCGTGGACCACCGACCAGACGAGTGCCACCTCTGCGAGTCCGACGGCGAGCAACCCGCCGGCATAGAGGGCGGGCGAGTCCACCGTCCAGCCGGCGAGGCAGGCGGCGGCGAAGGCGGCGAGCGCCGCGCACCCCACCACGGTGACGATCCGGCGGGCGCGCGGGGTCGGCCGCTGCGGCACCGGGCGCTCGGCGAGGAGGAGCGCGAGCGCCGCGCCCAGGAGCAGCGCGCCGGCGCGCGTGTCCGTCCCGAGGTAGGCGCGCTCCGGGTCCGCCAGGCCGATCCAGCACGCCAGCCCGTAGGAGGCGGCCGCGAGGCCGAGGACGAGCGGAAGGCGCGCCCTGCGCGGTACGACGCCGATGACCAGCAGCAGCAGCCACGGCCAGACCAGGTAGAACTGCTCCTCGACGGAGAGGCTCCACAGGTGGTTGAGCGGGGTGAGGTCCGAGTGGATGTCCCAGTACGACTGCGTCGCGAAGATCGCGTACCAGTTGGATACGTAGCCCGCCGCGGCGACGGTCTGCCTGTCGCCGGCGCGCTGCATCGCGTCGCTCGCCGTCAGCAGCCACAGCTGGGTGACCGCGAGCACGACGATGAGCACCGGGAGCAGTCGCCGGATGCGTCGGGCGAGGAAGTGCCGGTACCAGGGCTCGGAACCGGAGGCGAAGCTCCGGGCCAGCAGCCGGGTGATGACGAATCCCGAGATCACGAAAAACAGGTCGACACCCAGGAAACCGCCCGGCAGGGGCGCGCCGAAGTGGAAGGCGACCACCGCCACGACAGCCAGGGCACGGAGGCCGTCGACCGCGTCGATGCGCGACCCCGCGACCCCCGGATCGCCGCCGGTGCGGACACGACGTCTCGCCGTGCGGGGGCCGAGAGCAGGCGCGGTCACTGCTGTGTCGCAGCCAGGTCCGACGAGATCGTGTTGAGGATCCAGCGGGACTGCCGGTCGAGGGACTCGCCGGCCGGGTGCGCCGTCTCATCCATCACGGCGATCCCGTCGATGACCCGCGGGCACGACGTGCCGTCGCAGAGCTGCCCGCGCAGGTCGAGCAGGCCGACGTTCTTGCCCGCCGCCTTCGCCTCCTCGTAGGCCTCGGTCACCGTCGCGCTCATGGCTTCCGCGCTCGGGAGGTCGTTCCCGATATAGGGCAGCGAGTTGTCGAGGTAGACCCGCGCACCTCCGGCCGAAAGGATGTCGATCCCCTCCCGCAGCGCCGCCTTGTACCGCGTCCGCACCTTCGGGTCGGAGATCGTCGCGAACGTGCTCTCGCCGTCGAAACGCTTGGCGTTCACATCCCAGTAGGAGCTCGTCAGCAGGACCGCGTCCGGCTTCGACTGGGCGACGAGGGTCCGCCACTTGTCGTCCCAGTCGTCGCAGGCGCGCGTCGCGTCGCTCGCGTTGGTGAACCCGCCACTGGTCAGCTTGTACTGCGCCTCCCGGAGGATGCCGCAGCCCCCGTACGCGGAGCTGACGATCCGGTACTGGTCGCCGGCCACCTCCTTCATGCCCTGGGCGAAGCGCACGGCATGCGAGTCGCCGACCGTCGCGATCACGTACTGCTTCTCGGGTGCGACAAGCGCCGTCGCGCCGAACGGCGGGGTGGTCGGGGTATGGGTCGGAGTCTGCGGGGCACCGCCGGCTGTGCAGCCTGCGAGCAGGGCGATGGATGTGCCGGCCACCAGCAGGGCGGTGAACGCATGGCGGTTCGTCATGGGGCTCCTCACGTCGGGTACGGCGAGCTGTGCCCGGACCCGGGCGGTCGGGGCCGCCGCCGAAGGGCTTCGCCAATCCTTAGAGACGTCGTGCGTCAGCGAACCATGACGCCGCATCCAGAGAAAGACAGCATCCCGGGTGGCGTGACCGCCCTAGATCCACCCCTTGCGCTTGAAGATGACGTAGAGGCCGACGCCCATGGCGAGCATCAGGAGGAGGGCGTACGGGTAGCCGAAGGCCCAATGCAGCTCCGGCATGATGCGGAAGTTCATTCCGTATACGGTGCCAACGAGGGTCGGGGTGAACAGGATGGCCGCCCAGCCGGAGATCTTCTTGACCTCGTCGTTCTGCTGCTGGCCGACCAGCGTGGTGTGCACGGTGAGCGCGTTCTGCAGGATCTGACGGAACCCGTCGGCGCGCTCGGTCACCCGGATGACGTGGTCCTCGACGTCGCGGAACGCGTCCCGCAGCTCCTCGTCCTCCTGTCGCGCGAGCAGTCCCTGGCGGAGGCTGCTCATCACGTCGCGCAGCGGGTCCACCGCGCGCTGGAAGTGCATGACCTCGGTCGACAGCTCGAAGATGCGCCGGGAGACGCCGCGGTCGCCGGAGAACAGCTGGTCCTCGATCTCGTCGATGTCGTCCTCGAGTCCGGCCACGACCGGCGCGTACTCGTCGACGATCTCGTCGAGCACGCCGTACAGCGCGGCCACCGGACCGTGCGCGAGGAGGGCGGGGTCGCCCTCCAGCCGGCGGCGCACGCGCGCGAGGTCAGGGCTGTCGAAGTGGCGGACCGTGATGACGAAGTCCTCGCCGAGGAACAAGTGGACCTCGCCGAACTCGACCTTCTCCGTCTCGTCGATGTAGACGGCCGGGCGCAGCACGACGAAGAGCGTCGAGCCGTACACGTCGACCTTCGGGCGCTGATGGCCCGAGAGCGCGTCCTCCACCGCGAGTGCCGGGAGACCGAACTCCTTCGCGACCGCGCCCAGCTCGTCCTCGGTGGGACGGTAGAGCCCGATCCACGCGAAGCCGCCGCGGTCGCGGACCGTCTCGCAGGTCTCCTCCAGCGACGGCGGCTCGGTGCGCTGCCCGTCCACGTACACGGCGTTGTCGACGATCACCTCGCCACCGTACCTCTCTCTGGGGAGACCTCTCTGCGGAGACCGCCCCTAGACTGACGGGGATGTCCGCCCTCGCCTGGCTCGCCGCCGCCCTCGTGCTCGTCGGCGCGTACCCGGCGTACCGGTTCGCGCGCAGGGCGTGGCGGTTCCGTGCGACCGGCACGGTCGTCGCCGTCGTGGCCGGCCAGGTCGTGGGACTCGTGCTCGTGCTCCTCGGCGTGCTGCTGCTCCCCCGGCCCGATCTGGTGGGCTGGGGATGGTTCGTGCTGCTGCTCGCCGCCACCGTCGTGCCTCTCGCGGTCGGCGACCTCGTGCAGTCCACGGACGGGCGCGCGCTGCGGGCCACGATCGCCGGCCTCGCCGCCGCGTCCGCCGTCGCCGTGCTGTGCGCTGCGGCCGCGCCCGGGTTCGCGAGCACGACCGTGGCGGGTCACGCCGTGCCGGTCACGGAGAAGACCCTCGCCGACGGCTACCAGCTGTCGGTGCGCATCCCGCCGACGGCGTCCGGGTTCTCCGCACGCGACGCGCACCTGTTCGTGCCGTCCGGGTGGCTGCGCGACCCCTCCGGCACCCGTCCGGTGGTGGAGATGATGATGGGCCAGCCGGGCAACCCGACCCTCGGGGCGACGCTCGACGCGCTGCACAGCCTCGGCGACGACCGGCTCGCCCAGGCGCCGTTCGTGCTCGTCGTGGACCAGCTCGGCGCCAACGACAAGAACCCGCCCTGCGCCGACACCTCCGCCGGAAACCTCGACACCTACCTGTCGAAGGATGTCCCGGCGTGGATCGACGCCAACCTCCCCGCCTCTCGCGATCGCACGCAACGGGTGATCGCCGGCTTCTCCCACGGCGGCGAGTGCGCGGTGTACCTGGCCGCGAAGCACCCGGAGAAGTGGGGAGCCGTCATCGACGTCTCCGGTCCCGACAAGCCGGGCGAGCACCGGCCGGTCCTGACGCGCGACAAGTACTTCGGGGGCGACCAGGCCGCGTTCGAGGCGACCTGGCCGGCGAACGTGCTCGCCTCGCGCGACTACCCCGAGCAAACCGTCGGCATCTTCGTCACCGGCGAGGAGGACGAGCACTTCCGTCCGCAGGTGGAGGCGACCGCCACCGCCGCCGAGAACGCCGGCTGGAAGGTCACCTACTGGGTCGTGCCGGGCGAGGGCCATTCCGGTCCGACCCTCACGAAAGGTCTCGAGACCGGGTACAACCAGCTGATCGGGTCGTGGCTGAAGGCCGGCGCGACCGGCGCGGGCGACCGTTTCCTGTGTCCCGCCGACCAGACCGTGCGGCCCTGCGGCGTGACGCAGGCGGCCGCGGTCGCCGGGACGGTCGCGATGGCCGACCTCTCGGTGCTCGCACTGTTCCTGATCGTGACGCTAGCGCTCTTCTTCGCGCGCCGCGGCGTCGTGCTGCGCCGCACCCCCGTCGACGACTAGCGCGGATTCGTGCCGAATGTGCGCTTCGGGCGCCGCAATCCGCACATTCGGCACGAATCGCGGCGGGGTCAGGCGCCGACGGCGGCTCGGGCGGCGACGAACGCGTCGACGCAGCGGCGGATCTCCTCGTCGGTGTGCGCGGCCGACAGCTGCACCCGGATGCGCGCGCGGCCCTTCGGCACGACGGGGTACGAGAACGCCGTCACGTAGACGCCCTGCCGCTGCATCTCGTCCGCGATCCGCGCCGTGAGCGCCGCATCCCCGAACATGACCGGGACGATGGGATGCGACCCCGGCAGCAGGTCGAAGCCCGCCTCGTCCATGAGCCGCCGGAACAGCTCCGCGTTGGTCACGAGCTGCGCCCGCAGGTGGTCGGACTGCTCCAGCAGGTCGAGTGCGGCCAGCGTCCCGGCGACGATGGACGGCGCGAGCGTGTTCGAGAACAGGTACGGCCGCGAGCGCTGCCGCAGCAGGTCCACGATCTCGCGGCGGCTGGAGACGTAGCCGCCCGAGGCGCCGCCGAGCGCCTTTCCGAATGTCCCGGTGTAGATGTCGACCCGGTCGGCGACCCCGCAGAACTCCGGCGTGCCGCGGCCGTGCTCGCCGACGAACCCGACCGCGTGCGAGTCGTCGACGAACACCAGCGCGCCGAACTCGTCGGCCAGGTCGCAGATCTCGGCGAGCGGGGCGATGTAGCCGTCCATCGAGAAGACGCCGTCGGTGACGATGACCGTGAACCGCGCGCCGGCATCCCGAGCGGCCTCCAGCTGCGTCCGCAGGTCCGCCATATCCCGGTTCTTGTAGCGATACCGCTGCGCCTTCGACAGGCGGATGCCGTCGATGATCGAGGCGTGGTTGAGCTCGTCCGAGACGATCGCGTCCTCCGCAGAGAACAGCGTCTCGAAGACGCCGCCGTTGGCGTCGAAGCAGGAGGAGAACAGGATGGTCGCCTCCGTGCCGAGGAACCGCGACACCCGCCGCTCGAGCTCCAGGTGCTGCTCCTGGGTGCCGCAGATGAACCGCACCGATGCCATCCCGTAGCCCCAGTCGTCGAGCGCGGTCTTGGCCGCGTCGCGCAGCGCCGGGTGGTCGGCGAGACCGAGATAGTTGTTGGCGCAGAAGTTGAGCACCTGCTGCCCGTCCGCGGTGATGAGCGCCGACTGGGGGCCGTGGATGCTACGCTCCCGCTTGGTGAGCCCGGCCTCCTCGATCTCCGCCAGCTGCGCCGCGATGTGCTCCCTGAAGCCGCCGTACATGTCTAGACCTCCGTCCAGTCGAGGATGACCTTGCCGCCGCCCGCCGCGGCCGCCGCGGCGAAGCCCTTCTCCCAGTCGCGCGCCGCGAAGCGGTCGGAGACGATCGACGCGATCGCGTCGTGCAGCTCGGCAGAGGTCTGCAGCATCGCGCCCATCGCGTTCCAGGTCTCGAACATCTCGCGGCCGTAGATGCCCTTCAGCGTCAGCATGTGCGTGACGACGATCCCCCAGTCGACCGCGATCTTCTGCGAGGGGAGCCCGAGCATGGCGATCCGGCCGCCGTGGTTCATGTTCTCGATCATCGAGGGCAGGGCGGTCGGGGCACCGCTCATCTCGAATCCGACGTCGAAGCCCTCCCGCATCCCGAGCGCCTTCTGCGCCTCCCGGATGTCGTGCTGGGAGACGTCGACGGTGAAGTCGGCGCCCATCCCCCGGGCGAGCTCGAGCCGCTGCGCGCTGATGTCGGTGCCGACGATGAACCGCGCGCCGACGTGGCGGGCGACGGCGATCGCCATGAGGCCGATCGGGCCGCATCCGGTGACCAGCACGTCCTCGCCGACGACAGGGAAGGCGAGCGCGGTGTGGACGGCGTTGCCGAGCGGGTCGAACAGCGCGCCGACCTCCGGCTCGATGGCGCTGTGGTGCACCCACACGTTCGTGGCAGGGAGCACCAGCTGCTCGGCGAACGCGCCGTCGCGCTGCACGCCGACGCCCTGCGTGCGGATGCACATCTGGCGGCGGCCGGCGCGGCAGTTGCGGCAGGTCCCGCAGACGATGTGCCCCTCGCCGGAGACCTTGTCGCCTACGGCGACGTCGTGCACGAGCGGCCCGACCTCCACGACCTCGCCGAAGAACTCGTGGCCGGGGATGAGCGGCGCCTTCACGGCGGAGGCCGCCCAGTCGTCCCAGCGCTGGATGTGCAGGTCGGTCCCGCAGATGCCCGTGCGCAGGACGCGGATCCGGACATCCGCCGGGCCCATCTCCGGCTCAGGGACGTCGACCAGCTGGAGACCGGGACCGGCCTCGCTCTTGAACAGGGCTCTCATCGCAAGCTTCCTCGTGGGAGTTCGGTGTGCTTCGTCGCGCGGCCGCCGCGCCTTGTGGGCGGATGCGGCCGAGAGAGAGCCTACCGCCGCGCGGCTCGCTAGAGTGCTCGCATGAAGCGCGCGCTGATCGTGATCGACCTGCAGAACGAGTACGTCACCGATGGGCTGAAGATCTGCTTCCCCGACCTGATGACGTCCATCCCGAACATCGAGGTGGCGTGGGACGCGGCCGACGACCACGGCGTCCCCGTCGTCGTGGTGCAGCACCTGGAGGACGAGGGTTCGCCGCTGTTCGCGCGCGGGTCGGCCGGCGCCGCGCTGCACGAGTCGATCGCAGACCGGACACCGGCGCACCTGGTGACGAAGGGCAGCGTCTCGGCGTTCCCCGGCACCGACTTGGAGTCGTGGCTGCGGTCGCAGGGCGTCGACACCGTGACGATCGCCGGCTACATGACCCAGCACTGCTGCGCGGGCACGGCACGGGATGCGGCGGAGCTCGGCTTCACCGTCGAGTTCCTCTCGGATGCCACCGGGACGCTCGACCTCGTCAACGAGGCCGGCGCGATCTCGGCGGACGCCCTCCACCGCTCCGTGCTGGTCACGATGCAGTCGGAGTTCGCCGCGGTGGCGACGACGGAGGAGTGGACGCTCGCGGTCGAGGCCGGCGAGGCCCTCCCGGTCTCGAACCTGTGGGCGAGCACTGGCCACGCCCGCCTGCCGGAGAAGCACGCCGAGCTGCACAAGCTGATGCGCGAGGTGCGCGCGGGCATCGACCGCGACATCGCCGCCGAGGAGTCCCACAACCTCCAGAACACCCTCTACGTAGGCCAGGGAGTCTCCTCCCTCTGACCCCGCCCTCCCCTCCGAGCCCGCGAGCACAGGAAAAGCGTCGCAGAATCCGGGATTCTGCGACGCTTTTCCTGTGCTCGGCGGCTGGCGAGGGGGCGGGTCAGCGGCCGAGGGGGCGCCAGACCACGAGCTGGGTGCTGCGGCGGGTGCGGGTGCCGGTCGGGAGGGGCGTGACCTCGCCGGCGGAGCCCGCGGCGAAGACGCGGCGGCCGGGGCGGTTGAGCAGTTCGTCGGCCAGGGCGCTCTCCAGCTCGCGGACGCGGCCGTTGAGCTCGCTCACCTGGTCTTCGAGCTCCAGGATGCGGCGGATGCCCTCCAGGCTGACGCCCTCGGAGCCCAGGCGGGCGATCTCCTGCAGCTTCTCGATGTCGCGCATCGAGTAGCGGCGCGACTTGCCTGCGGTGCGGCTGGGGCTGACGAGTCCGAGCCGGTCGTACTGGCGGAGCGTCTGCGGGTGCATGCCCGCGAGCTCCGCCGCGATCGAGATCACGAAGACCGGGCTGTGCTCGTCCATCGTCAGCTCCGGGCCTTCGCCAGGAGGTCGTCGCGCGGGTTCTCGGCGGGAAGCGCCGCGGCGAACTCCTCCAGCTTCTCCTTGGCCTCGACGGAGAGATGCGACGGCACGGCCACCTGGACCACGGCGAGCAGGTCGCCGGTGCCCTTGCTGGTCTCCACACCGCGGCCCTTCACGCGAAGCACTCGGCCGCTCGGGGTGCCGGGGGCGACGCGCAGCTTGACCGGGTCGCCGCCGAGGGTCGGGACCTCGATGGTCGCGCCGAGCGCGGCCTCCGCGAATGTGACGGGCACGTTCACCCGCAGGTTGAGCCCCTCGCGCTCGAACACCGGATGCTTGCGCACGGTCACGGTCAGCACGATGTCGCCGGCCTCGCCGCCGTCGGGGCTCGGCTGGCCCCTGCCGCGCAGCTTGATCTTCTGGCCGTCGGCCACGCCCGCGGGGATCTTCACCTTGATCGGCTTGCCGTCGGACGCCTGCAGCGTGATGGTCTCGCCCCTGGTGGCGGTCACGAAGTCGATGGTGGTGTGCGCGGTCACGTCGCGGCCGCGGGTCGGTCCGCCGTAACCGCGGAACCCGCCGGAGGACGAGCCGAAGCGACCGTTGCCGAACAGTCCGCCGAAGACGTCGTCGAAGTCGCCGCCCTGCTGGAAGGTGTAGCGCTGGTTGCCGCCCTGGCCGAACATCCCGCCGAAGACGTCGTCGAAGCCGCCGCCTCCCGCGCCGCCGCCGGGCGCCGTGAACCGGGCGCCGGAGCCCATCGCGCGGATCTGGTCGTACTCCTTGCGCTCCTCGGGGTCGCTGAGCACCGAATAGGCCTCGCTGATCTCCTTGAACTTCGCCTCCGCGGCAGCGTCGCCGGGGTTCGAGTCGGGATGGTACTTGCGCGCGAGCTTGCGGTACGTCTTCTTGAGGTCGGCCTCGCTGACGTCCTTGGAGACGCCAAGCACCTTGTAGAAGTCCTTGTCGAACCAGTCCTGGCTAGCCACGGGCGCCTCCTCTCGAATGGTCGTGGTGAATGGATGAAGTCTGCATGATCGGGGTGCGCACGGCGACCGGAGCGGCGGGACGCATGTCCCGCCGCTCCGTCGTGCGCTGCTGCCGGGTCAGGCCGGCACCGCGACGACGACCTTCGCCACCCGGACGGTGGTGGAGCCCAGCCGGTAGCCGGTCTCGACCACCTCGGCGACGGTGTCCGCCGTCACGCCGGGGGTGGGCTGCTGGAAGATCGCCTCGTGGATCTGCGGGTCGAAGGGCTCGCCCTTCTCGCCGTACGGGGTGAGGCCGAGGCGCTCGACCGCCGTGCGCAGCTTGCCCGCGATGGCCGAGAACGCGGTGCCCTCGCCCAGGTCGCCGTGCTTCTCGGCGCGCTCGAGGTCGTCGAGCACGGGGATGAGGCCCTTCACCGCGTCGCCGATCGCGCGCTCGCGCTCGATCTCGCGGTTCGCCTCCGTGCGCTTGCGGTAGTTCGCGTACTCCGCGGTGACCCGCTGGAGGTCGGCGAGACGTTCCGCCGCGAGCTGCTCCGCCGTGGTCTGGCCGGAGAGGATGTCGAGGTCGTCGTCGCTCAGGACGCCGCCCTCCTCCTCCGAGCCCTCGGCCGGGCCGACGTCGACGAGCTCCTCGTGCGAGAGGTCGTGCTCGCCGGCGTCGCCCGGCTCACCCTCGGGCTGCCGGACCTTCCCGGTCTCGGGGTCGATCCTCCGCTTGTCGCGGATGATCGGCTCCTCGTGTTCCGGCTCCTGCGAGCCGCCGTTCTGGTCCGACATGGTTACTTCTTCTCCTCGTCGTCGACGACCTCGGCGTCGATGACGTCCTCGTCGTCGGAGGACGACTCGCCCTGCGGCGCGTCACCCGCGTCGCCGGACGGAGCCTCGGAGGGCTGAGCGGACGAGTAGATCGCCTCGCCGAGCTTCTGCTGGCTCGCGCTGAGCTTCTCGTACGCGGTCTTCACGGCCTCGTCGTCGTCGCCGGCGAGAGCCGTCTTCAGACCGTCGACGTCGCCCTGGACCTCGTTCTTGACGTCCTCCGGGAGCTTGTCCTCGTTGTCCTTGATCAGCTTCTCGATCGAGTAGACGAGCTGCTCGGCCTGGTTGCGGGTCTCGGCGGACTCGCGGCGCTTCTTGTCCTCCGCCGCGTGCTCCTCGGCCTCGCGCACCATGCGGTCGATGTCCTCCTTCGGCAGGCTGGACCCGCCGGTGATGGTCATCGACTGCTCCTTGCCGGTGCCCTTGTCCTTGGCGGACACGTGCACGATGCCGTTGGCGTCGATGTCGAAGGTGACCTCGATCTGCGGGATGCCGCGGGGGGCGGGGGCGATGCCGGTCAGCTCGAAGGTGCCGAGCGGCTTGTTGTCGCGGGTGAACTCGCGCTCGCCCTGGAAGACCTGGATCGCGACGGACGGCTGGTTGTCGTCGGCCGTGGTGAAGGTCTCGCTGCGCTTGGTCGGGATGGCCGTGTTGCGCTCGATGAGCTTGGTCATGATCCCGCCCTTGGTCTCGATGCCGAGGGACAGCGGGGTGACGTCGATGAGAAGGACGTCCTTGCGCTCGCCCTTCAGCACACCGGCCTGCAGCGCGGCGCCGACGGCGACGACCTCGTCCGGGTTGACGCCCTTGTTGGGCTCCTTGCCGGTCTCCTGCTTCACGAGCTCGGAGACGGCCGGCATACGGGTCGAGCCGCCGACCAGCACGACGTGCGCGATGTCGGACACCTTGATGCCCGCCTCGCGGATGACGTCCTGGAACGGCTTCTTGGTGCGGTCGAGGAGGTCGCTGGTCATCTGCTCGAACTGGGCGCGGGTGAGCGTCTCGTCGAGGTTGGCCGGCCCGTTCTCGGTCAGCGAGAGGTAGGGCAGCTGGATGCTGGTCGACATGCTCGACGACAGCTCCTTCTTGGCCTGCTCAGCCGCCTCCTTCAGACGCTGCAGAGCGATCTTGTCGTTGCTGACGTCGACGCCCGTGGTCTCCTTGAACTTCTTGATCAGCCAGTCGACGATGCGCTGGTCCCAGTCGTCGCCGCCGAGGCGGTTGTCGCCGGCCGTCGCACGGACCTGGATGGTCGAGAAGTCGTCGTCCTTGCCCACCTCGAGCAGGGAGACGTCGAAGGTGCCGCCACCGAGGTCGAAGACGAGGATGAGCTCGTCCTCCTTGCCCTTGTCGAGGCCGTACGCGAGCGCTGCCGCGGTGGGCTCGTTGATGATGCGCAGGACGTTGAGGCCCGCGATCTCGCCGGCCTCCTTGGTGGCCTGGCGCTCGGCGTCGTTGAAGTACGCCGGGACGGTGATGACCGCGTCGGTGACGGTGTCGCCGAGGTACTGCTCGGCATCCCGCTTGAGCTTCTGCAGGATGCGGGCGGAGATCTCCTGCGGCGTGTACTTCTTGCCGTCGATCTCCTTGGTCCAGTTGGTGCCCATGTGGCGCTTGACCGACGCGATGGTGCGGTCGACGTTGGTGACCGCCTGGCGCTTGGCGGTCTCGCCGACGAGGACCTCGCCGTCCTTGGTGAAGGCGACCACCGACGGGGTGGTGCGGAAACCCTCCGCGTTCGCGATGACCGTGGGCTCGCCGCCCTCGAGCACCGAGACGACGGAGTTTGTCGTTCCGAGGTCGATACCTACTGCACGTGACATGTGTGCTTCTCTCCTTTGTTGCTGGCTCGTGGCCGTGAAAGTCCGGGGTCAAGACTTGAGCCTCGACGACTCAAGACTGTCACCCGGGGTCGGATGCTGTCAAGATGTCGATGCCCAAACTTGAGTACACATGACTCAACTTTCAGGAGGTTCGAAGTATTCCGTCCGTCGGCCGAAAAAACGGCTCCTCACCGATTCACACCGACCGCACAAGCGCCCTCGCTAGCGTCGATCGCATGGACCCGGACCCCGCCGCAGCCCCGCTCCTCTCGACCCGCGCGATCGAGGCGTTGCAGAGCATCGACCCCGCCACACTCAGCGAAGTGCAGGCGTTCCGGGACGATTTCGCGCGGTTCATCATGCCGTACAAGTTCGGTATCGACGAGATCTCGACCAAGGTCGGCATCCTGCGCGAGGAGTTCGCCGAACTCCACGACTACAACCCGATCGAGCACATCTCCTCCCGGCTCAAGTCGCCGGAAAGCATCGAGCAGAAGGTCATCCGCAAGAACTGCGAGCCCAGCTTCGACGCCATCCGCGAGGCCATCACCGACATCGCGGGCATCCGAATCGTGTGCAGCTTCCAGTCGGACGTCTACCGCGTGTTCGACCTGCTGACGGCACAAGCCGACGTGCGGGTGCTGCGGGTGAAGGACTACATCGCGCACCCGAAGCCGAACGGCTACAAGAGCCTCCACGTGATCGTCGAGGTGCCCGTCTTCCTCAGTGAGGGGCCCGTGATGGTGCCGGTCGAGGTCCAACTGCGCACCGTCGCGATGGACTTCTGGGCGAGCCTCGAGCACAAGATCTACTACAAGTACGACGGCGAGGTGCCGGAGGGGCTGCTCCGCGACCTCACCGACGCGGCGGGCACGGCCAACCAGCTCGACGTGACCATGGAGAACCTGCACCGTCAGGTCCGCGGCGACGACCGCGGCACCGTGTACAGCCTCCCCGCCTCGCACTGAGCCGGGCCGCGTCGTTCACCCGGCGTTACCGGGCGGCGCTACGGTGGGCGCATGACCACCGATGTTCCGCGGGGTGCGGGCGACGATGCCCTGGTGACCGCTGCGAGCCCGCTCTTCGCCGACACCGCGACGGACCGCCGCATCCCGCGCCGCTGGGTGGTGTCGTGGGCGGCCTGGGACTGGGGCGGGGCGGCGTTCAACGCGGTCATCACGACGTTCGTGTTCACCGTCTACCTGACCAGCAGCCTGTTCGTCGACCCGGCGGTCGTGGCGGCGCGCGACGCCGAGGCGGGCGGTTCGGGGCCGGCGCACACCGCCTACGACGCAGCGGTCGCGGTGCTGTCGAGCGGGCTCGCCTGGGGGGTCGGGCTCGCCGGGGCGATCGTCGCCCTACTGGCGCCGGTGCTCGGGCAGCGGACCGACGGGACGGGACGACGGAAGCTGTGGCTCGGGATCAACACGGGCGTGGTGGTCGTGGTCACGGCTCTGATGTTCTTCGTCGTCGGGCAGCCTTCGTACTTCCTGTTCGGGGTGGCGCTCGTCGCGATCGGGACGGTCTTCTACGAGATCGCGACCGTCAACTACAACGCGATGCTGGTGCAGGTGTCGACGCCGAAGACCGTCGGCCGCGTGAGCGGGTTCGGCTGGGGCGCCGGGTACCTGGGCGGCATCGTGCTGCTGCTCATCGTGTACTTCGGGATGGTCGTCGGCGAGGGCGGCCTGCTGCACGTGCCGACCGAGGGCGGCCTGAACATCCGGATCATCGCGCTCATCGCGGCGGCGTGGACGCTGATCTTCTCGCTCCCCGTGCTCATCGTCGTGCCGGAGATCCCGCCGAACGCCCGTACGCCGCGGGTCGGCTTCTTCCGCTCCTATGCCGTGCTGGTGCGCGACATCGGGAGGCTGTGGAGGGAGAGCAGGAACACGGTGCTCTTCCTCATCGCCTCCGCGCTGTTCCGCGACGGGCTGGTCGGCGTGTTCACGTTCGGCGGCATCCTGGCGCAAGGGACATTCGGCTTCACCAGCGGCCAGGTGATCATCTTCGCGATCGCGGCGAACGTGGTGGCCGGGGTGAGCACGCTGCTCTCGGGCCGCCTGGACGACCGCTTCGGGCCGAAGGCGGTGATCCTCACGTCGCTGGTCGGGCTGATCGTCGCCGGCCTCGCGGTGTTCTTCACCCACGACCTCGGCGCGGCGGCGTTCTGGGTCGGCGGACTCGTGCTGTGCCTGTTCGTCGGCCCGGCGCAGTCGGCGAGCCGGACGTTCCTCGCGCGGGTGACGCCGAGCGGACGCGAGGGCGAAGTGTTCGGACTGTACGCGACCACGGGGCGCGCGGTGTCGTTCCTCGCGCCGACGCTGTTCGCGGTGTTCGTCGCGGTCGGGGGTGCGCAGTTCTGGGGCATCCTCGCGATCGTGCTCGTGCTGGCTGTGGGGCTCGCGCTGCTGCTCCCCGTGAAGGCGCCGCGCCGCGCCTCCTGACCGGGCGGCGCGACCGGGCGGGCAACGATTTGTGCCAAATCTCTGTTATGCGGGCGCGATAGCGGCGATTTGGGGCAAATCGCGAGTGGGCGGGGTCAGTCGGGGCGGGGCCAGGCGCGGACGAAGCGGTCGAAGAGCTCGGCGAAGGTGCGGGCCTCCTCCGGCGTGAAGCCCGCGAGCGCGGTCTCGACGGCGGAGCGGCGGTGCGAGCGCAAGTCGGTCAGCTGCTCGCGGCCGGATGCGGTGAGCTGGATGAGCGCGCGTCGCGCATCCGACGGGTCCGGGACGCGGCGGACCAGCCCGCGCTCGACCCCCTCCTGGACGAGCCGGCTGGCGCGCGGCTGGTCGACCCCGATGGCGGCTGCGACGCCGCTCACGGACAGGCTGCTCCCCTGGGCGTCGGCCGCCTCGAGCGCCTCCAGCATCCGCACCCGTGCGATGCGGCCGAGCGAGCCGTCGCGGGAGCGTCGGCCGGGGCCGGGACGCGCCGAGTCGCCGAACGGCGCACCGCCCGGCCCGAACGGAGCCTGCGCGCCGGAGTCGTGGCTTCCGGCCCCATGAGAGCCGGGACCGCGGCCCTCGCCGTGGCCGTCCGACCCTCCCCGCCCTCGGCCGTCCGCCCCGCCGGCGCCGAATGCGGCCTGGCCGAACGGACCCGCGCCATAGGGGCCGCCCCAATGCCCGCCGCGGTGGCCGTGCGCATGGCCCATGCCGTCGGCCCAGGGCGGACGCCGCCGCGACTGATCGCGCCGGACGGCGAGCAACGCGTGCTCGATCATCGCCACCGTGTCCGCTCCTGGCGGACGGGACTCGTCTTGACCTTCACCGCTCATGCATGTAACTATACATTTACTTGTAACAGTACATGCAATCGAAAGGAGAGTTCCCGATGACATCCATCGACGACTCCACCCAGACGCCGCCCGGATACTGGTTCGGCGTGATCGAAGGGCGGCTGCACCAGCGCATGCGCGACACGCTCGCCGACCTCGGACTGCGCCGCGGAGGCTGGCGCATCCTCCACACCCTCGCCGACGGCCCCGCGACCGCCGACGAACTGGCCGAAAGGCTCCCCCACGGGGACCGCAAGACCGGCCGCCGGGCCTTCGGCGACTTCGGCGGCGGACGCGGCAGGGCACACGGCTACGGCCGGCACCCCGGCTGGCGCTCGCAGGAGCCGCGCGACGAGCACGACTTCACCGGCCAGGAGCGGCATCAGCACTGGGGCGACGGCGACCAGCACGACCACCACGAGGACGAGCGCGGCCACCAATCCCACGACGAGCACGAGCACGGCGGCAACCACCCCCACGACGAGCACGAGCACGGCGGCCACCACCCCCACGACGAGCACGAGCACGGCGGCCACCACAGCCACGAGCACGCCTTCGAGCGCGGCTACGAGCGCGGCTTCGACCGCGGCTTCGCGCTCGGCGCCTTGCGCGGCCCGTACGCGCAGGCCCCGTGGATGGGCACCCCCTGGACTCCCGGCCACCCCGGCGCGCCCTGGACTGCAGGCTACGGCTACGGCTACGACCACCCCGGCCACGGGCGCCCCGGCTTCTCCCAGCGCGACGAGCGCGGCCGGCGGCCCGGACCCGGAGCAGCGTTCGGCGCATACGGTCGCGGCGGACACCACCACGACGGCCGTCGCGGGCACCGCATCCAGCGCGTCCTCGCCGACTTCGTCGAGCGCGGCTGGGTCTGGTTCGACGGCGACCGCGCAACCCTGACCGACGAGGGACGCGCCGCCCACGATGCCGCGTTCGAGCGGGTGAGGACGGTGCGTGCCGAGCTCGTGAACGGCATCCCCGAGGCCGACTACGCCACCACGATGGCAACCCTGGAGGCCATGGCGCGCAATCTCGGCTGGCGTCCCGCGGGCGGCGGAGACCTCCCGGAGGACGGCCAGGCGGGCGCGCCTAGTATGGACGCATGACGCCACCGCGCGAAGAGGTCGTGCTGCTCGCCGAGGACGGAACGCCCATCGGCACAGCCGACAAGGCGACGGTGCACACGACGGAGACGCCCCTGCACCTCGCCTTCTCGTGCCACCTCTTCGACGGGGAGGGCCGCATCCTGGTCACCCGCCGGGCGCTCGGCAAGGCCACCTGGCCGGGAGTCTGGACCAACTCGTTCTGCGGCCACCCCGGCCCGGGCGAGGGGTTCGAGGATGCGGTCCGCCGCCGTGCGTCCGACGAGCTCGGCGCGCGGATCGACAACCTCACGCCGGTGCTCCCCGACTTCCGCTACCGCGCGGTCGACGCGGCCGGCATCGTCGAGTACGAGGTGTGCCCGGTCTTCACGGCGACGATCGTCGGAGAGCTCGACCCGTCGCCGGCCGAGGTGGCCGAGTGGACGTGGGCGGACCCCCGCTCACTGCTGGCCGCCATCGAGGCGACGCCGTGGGCATTCAGCCCGTGGCTGAACCTCCAGCTGCCCGCCCTATACGCCGACCGGAGCATCGAAGCTTCGGGTCAGCTGTGAGTACCGCTCACTATTTTCCACCTGTGCAATGAACTGTGGATAACTCGTCGCGGCGTATTACCACGAGCGAATCCGTGAGCGCCCTCATCGGGAGGCCCAGACGCGGTCGACCGAGAGCGTCGGCACGAACGCGTGCCCGGATGCGGCCACGTCGGGAGCGTCGGGAGGGTCGGGGAAGTCGAACACGGCCAGCATGAGCTGCAGCGGGTACTGCGGCGGAGCGTCCAGGATGCGCACCACCCGGCCGTCCACCCGGAACGTGGCCTCGTCACCGTCGAGATGCACTTCGTACGCGTGCGGCTCCCGCACGTCGATGTCCAACGGGACTCGCTCGAAGTCCTCGGCGAGCCGCGGGTCGCGGAACGCGTGGAATCCCATGCCGACGAGGGCATCGTCCTCCCCGGCGTCGCGCCCGAAGACCTCCATCACGCACACCTCGCCGCTGCGCTCCGGCCGGTCTTCGAAGCCCACCAGCCACAGCGACGCCATCGACCGGCGGTCGAGGTAGAGGGAGGCCCGCATCCCGGCCGTGCCGCGCTCGACGAGGCAGCCGCGGAACTCCTCCTGCTGCTCCCGCACCCGCAGGCCGTCGCGGAACGGCTGCTGGCCGATCGTCGAGCCGGCAGGGCCCGAGAAGTTGCCGGTCTGCAGCCCTGAGACCCGTAGCGGCGGCTCGTGCTCGCCCGCGCACCACAGCCCCTGCTCCGGCGGGATGCTCAGCTCGAGGTGCGAGTCGTGGATGAGGTAGCTCGCCCGCGTCTCTGCCAGCGAGCTCCACGCGGGCAGGTAGTGCGGGAGCCAGACGCTGCGGTCGAGCCGGGGCCCGTCGAAGTCGTCGAACACCGCGGTGTCCTCAGGCCGTCCTGACGGCGTCGATGTGCTGCTCCAGCCACCAGGTGCGGCCCTCGTCGTCGGAGACCCAGCCGTCCCACTCGAAGGAGTCGTCGGTGATGTTGGAGAAGTTCCAGCGGATCGGGCGCCCATCGGTCTGCGTGCCGTCCTGGCGGATGCCGTCGCGGCGGTGCGGCGTCGCCACGAGGGTGCAGAAATCGCCCGTCGCCGCGCCGAACCAGCTCACCCGCCATGCGCCGAGGGCCGTGTCGTACACGCGGATGGTGGAGCCGCGGCCGCGGATGCCCTCCGGGTCGCCCTCGTCGCGGATCACGAGCACGTCCTGCACCGCGCGCCCGCCGAGCGTGTAGGCGAAGATCCACTCGTTGACGGACTCGGCCCACGCGCCCGTCGCCTCGTCGAGTAGGCGGACGTCGGCCCGCCAGCTGCCGACCAGGCGGCCGAACAGCTGCATGCGCTGCGGGTTCTCCGGCATCGGACCCGGACTGATCAGGGCCCGTGCGAACGCCGCGTCGGTGGTCTCGCTCATGGTGCCCCTTTCGGTCGCGGGAAGGGTCAGGACGGGCGCCCCGCCTCGGTGGTGGAGACGTCGGTGCGGTGGAAGTTCAGGTACGAGCGGGACGCCGTCGGCCCGCGCTGGCCCTGGTACCGCGACGAGTACTCCGCCGAACCGTACGGCCGTTCGGCCGCCGAGGAGAGGCGGAAGAAGCACATCTGGCCGATCTTCATGCCGGGCCAGAGCTTGATCGGGAGGGTGGCGACGTTGCTCAGCTCGAGCGTGACGTGACCGGAGAACCCCGGGTCGATGAAGCCGGCGGTGGAGTGAGTGAGGAGGCCGAGGCGGCCGAGCGAGCTCTTGCCCTCCAGCCGCGCTGCGACGTCGTCCGGGAGGCTCACGAGCTCGAAGGTGGAGCCGAGCACGAACTCGCCGGGGTGCAGGATGAACGGCTGGTCGGCGTCGACCTCGACGAACCGCGTCAGCTCCGGCTGGTCGACCGCAGGGTCGATGAAGGGGTACTTGTGGTTGTCGAACAGCCGGAAGAAGCGGTCGAGGCGCACGTCGATGCTCGACGGCTGGACCATCTCGGGCTGGTACGGCTCCAGGGCGATCCGCCCGGCACCCAGCTCGGCCTTGATATCGCGATCGGAGAGAAGCACGGGCCCAGCCTACCGGCTGGGTGGATCGCTTGCACCGATACCGGGTAGGGGTATATTGGCATACATGCAGACGATCGAGTTTCAGGTGACCGGGATGACGTGCGAGCACTGCGAGCGGGCGGTGACGGAAGAGGTGACGCGGGTCGCGGGCGTGCGTGACGTGACGGTGTCCGCGGCCGACGGTGTGCTCTCCGTGTCGGCGGACGGCGCGGTCGACGACGCCGCCGTGCTGGCGGCCGTCGACGAGGCGGGCTACACCGCAGAGCGTCGGTAGAGCACCCCGTGACCACTCGGGCGAACGGCCTCACCGACCTCGAATTGGAGGTCGGCGGGATGACATGCGCCTCCTGCGCGATGCGGATCGAGAAGAAGCTCAACCGGCTCGACGGCGTCACCGCGACGGTGAACTACGCCACCGAGAAGGCGCGCGTGTCCGTCCCGGCCGGGATGGCTGCGGACGTGCTGATCGCCGAGGTGGAGAAGGCCGGCTACACGGCCGCTCTTCCCGTGCGCGAGCCCCAGACGCCCGAGCGGGATGCGGATCCAGAGCTGTCGTCGCTGCGTCTCCGCCTGATCGGCAGCGCCGTGCTGGCAGCTCCGGTGGTCGTGCTCGCGATGGTGCCCGCCCTCCAGTTCACGTACTGGCAATGGCTCTCGCTCACCCTCGCCGCGCCCGTCGTGGTGTGGGGCGGCTGGCCCTTCCACCGCGCCGCGCTGGTGAACGCCCGCCACGGCGCCGCGACCATGGACACGCTGGTGTCGATCGGAACCGTCGCGGCGTTCGCGTGGTCGCTGTACGCCCTTTTCCTCGGCACGGCCGGGATGCCCGGGATGACGCATCCCTTCAGCTTCGTTGCGAGCCCGTCGGATGCGGCGGGCGACATCTACCTCGAGGTCGCCTCCGGCGTGACGGTGTTCGTGCTCGCCGGCCGCTACGCCGAGAAGCGCGCGAAGCGACGGGCGGGGGCGGCGCTGCGCGCGCTGCTCGACCTGGGGGCGAAAGACGTGGCGGTGCTGCGCGACGGGCATGAGGAGCGCATCCCGGTCGACCGTCTCGCGGTCGGCGACCTCTTCGTGGTGCGGCCGGGCGAGAAGATCGCGACCGACGGCGTCGTCGCCGAGGGGGCGAGCGCCGTAGACCTCTCCCTGCTCACCGGGGAGTCGGCGCCGGTCGAGGTCACCGTCGGCGAAGACGTGACCGGCGCCACCGTCAACGCGGGCGGACGGCTCGTGGTGCGCGCGACCCGTGTCGGCGCGGACACCCGGCTGGCGCAGATGGCGAAGCTCGTGGAGGACGCGCAGTCGGGCAAGGCGCAGGTCCAGCGTCTCGCCGACCGCATCTCTGCGGTGTTCGTCCCCGTCGTGCTCGGCATCGCCGTCGTCACTCTCGCGGTCTGGCTGCTCTCGGGCGCGTCCGCGGCCGTGGCCTTCACCGCGGCGGTCGCGGTGCTCATCATCGCCTGCCCGTGCGCGCTCGGACTCGCCACCCCCACCGCGCTGCTGGTCGGGACCGGCCGCGGCGCTCAGCTCGGCGTGCTCATCAAGGGCCCGGAGGTGCTGGAGTCGACGAAGGCGGTCGACACCATCGTGCTGGACAAGACGGGCACGGTCACCGAGGGCCGCATGACGCTGACCGCGGTGGTGCCGGCGGCCGGTGTCGACGAGGAGCTGCTGCTGCGGCTGGCGGGAGCCGTCGAGGACGCGTCCGAGCATCCGGTCGCCAGGGCCGTCGCGGTGGCGGCACGGGAGCGCACGGGCGGCCTGCCGACGGCGGAGTCGTTCGAGAACGAGGCGGGGCGGGGGGTCCACGGCGTCGTCGGCGGACGCCTCGTGCTGGTCGGCCGCGCCTCGCTTCTGGAGGAATGGTCTATCGGTCCGGATGCGGACCTCGACGCGCGCCGCTCCGCCGAGGAGGCAGCAGGCCGCACGGTCGTGTGCGTCGCCTGGGACGGCGCGGCGCGCGGGCTGCTCGTCGTCGCCGACGCCGTGAAGCCGACGAGTGCGGAGGCGGTGGCCGGCCTGCGGGCTCTCGGCCTGACGCCCATCCTGCTCACCGGAGACAACGCGGCTGTCGCCCGCCGGGTGGCCGACGAGGTCGGCATCGACGAGGTGATCGCCGAGGTGCTGCCGCAGGGCAAGGTGGACACGGTGGCCCGGCTGCAGGCGGAGGGCCGCGTGGTCGCGATGGTCGGCGACGGCGTCAACGACGCGGCCGCGCTCGCCACCGCCGACCTGGGACTGGCGATGGGGACCGGGACGGATGTCGCCATCGAGGCGGCCGACATCACGCTGGTCCGCGGCGACCTGCGCTCGGCGGTCGACGCAATCCGCCTCGCCCGCCGCACCCTCGGCACCATCAAGGGCAACCTGTTCTGGGCGTTCGCCTACAACGTCGCCGGGATCCCGCTCGCGGCGCTCGGGCTCCTCAACCCGATGATCGCGGGCGCCGCCATGGCGTTCTCGAGCGTCTTCGTGGTGGGCAACAGCCTGCGCCTGCGGCGGTTCCGGGCGCGCTGACCCGGTCTCCGCGATTTGGGCCAAATCGAGCTTCTGCACTTCACGATTTGGGCCAAATCGAGGCTCTGCGGCGCCCGGAACGGTGATTTGGGGCAAATCGTGAGACCGGGGGCCCGAGTGGCGTCATAGCGGGGCGATTTCGCGATCTCTCAGGTGGACGCAACCCGAATGCGCCTCCCCTGGCGCGGTCCCCGAAACCGCGCGCGGCATCCGCCGGACCCGAAAACCGCGGATCGCCGGGAGGACCCGATCGCGGTCGATCAGCGCCCCACATCGTGCGGGCGCTGATCGGCGTGCGCTCGGGGGATTCGTTGCGCCCTGAACCCGAAACCCGACGCAACGGAAGACAGCTACCCTATGAACTCCCCTGCCCTGCGGATGGCGGGCCGGCCGATCGCCGCGCTCGTCGCCGTCCTGCTCGTCCTGGCCGGTGTGCTCGCCGGAACGACCCCCGCGCGCGCCGCCGAGATCCCCGGCGCCGTCACCTCGGTGACCACCGACAAGTCCTCGTACGGCTACAGCGAGCGCCTCACCCTCTCCTTCACCTGGGCCGTGCCCGACGGGAGCAGGCCCGGCGACAGCTTCCAGCTCGCGCTGCCCGACGAGCTCGCGGCGGCCAGCCTCGCCCGGTTCTCGCTGAACGCACCCGACGGAACCGCGGTCGCCGACGCGGTGTGGGACGGCAAGACCGTCGTCTTCACCCTGACCGACTACGTCGCCAGTCACGACGCGGTGTCCGGGTCGGGCTACCTCACCGTCCAGTGGGACCACAGCACGGTGACGCAGACCGGAGGCCCCGTGACCCTGCGCTTCGGCACCTCCGTCACGACCGTCACGATCGCGCCGAAGCCCGAGCCGATCCCGTGCACGACGAACTGCGGGCCGGCGCCCGTCCGCACCGAGCGCGGTCTGTGGAAGGGCGGAAGCTGGGCCGACGGCGCCTACGAGGGCACCCGCGACGCGAAGGACAACATCAACTGGATGGTCGAGGTGCCCGGCGACCAGACCGGGCTCGGCGGACCGGTGGATGTGGTGGACGTGGTCGGCGCCGGCAGCGTCATCGACTGCGCCAGCGTCCGGATCACGACGCGCAACAGCCTCGCAGGCGGCACACCGACGAGCCAGCTGTCCCCCTACCGCTACACGCTCGACTGCTCCGACACCGGCTTCCACCTGGTGATCGACACGGTCGGGGCGAGCGAGTTCATCGACATCGCCTACAAGGGCACGATCACCGACCAGAGCGCGGGCACCTACTCCAACGAGGTGACGATCACCGCACCCGGCAAGAGCTGGACCAAGACCACCACGATCAAGCGCACGGCCGCCGGCGGCGTGGGCGGCGGAGTCCAGAGCGTCTCGGTGGGCGACTTCGTGTGGCTGGACGCCGACAGGGACGGCCTGCAGGGCGCGGGCGAGAAGGGGATCGCAGGCGTGGTGCTGCGGCTGACCGGGCCGGACGGCGGACCCGTCACCGGCGTGAACGGCACGCCGGTCGGCCCGGCCACGACCGACGCCGAGGGCCACTACCTCTTCGCCGGCCTGCCCGTACTCGGCGCAGGCCAGCACTACACGGTGAGCATCGACCGCGAGGCATCCGCCGCAGCGCTCGGCGGACTGCTGCCAACGGTCGCGGGCGCCGGCGCCGACCGTGCGAAGGACAGCTCGACCTGGTCGGCCGCATCCGCGTCGCTGACCACGAACAACGCCTCCGACCTGACGCTCGACTTCGGGTTCGTCTCGGCTGTGGACCCGGCGACGCCGCACGGCTCGGAGGGCGACCCGTCGGGCCCGGCAGACCCGGCGGTCCCGACCACCCCGGCCGCCCCGGCGCCGAAGCCCACGACCGTGCCCGCCGGATCGACGGAGGCGCTCGCCCACACGGGAGCGGACGTCACCCTCCCGCTGGTCGCGGGCCTTGCGCTGCTCGTGCTCGGTGCGGCCGGTGCGCTGGCGGGTGCCCTCACGGGCGCACGCCGACGCCGGATCGGCTGACCCCGCAGAACGCACGACGCCCCGCCCGGTCGCGACCGGGCGGGGCGTCCGTCGTCGAGCTCAGGCCTCGCGGGCCGGCCGCCACAGCTGTGCACGCGACCAACGCAGCTCCGACTCGGGCGTCGCCTCCACCCACTCGCCGTAGGTGTGGTCGCGGCCCAGCGGGCAGTCGCAGCGCACGGTGATGCGGTCGCCGGTCAGCCGCGACCGGTAGACCTCGGTGTGCGCGGCGATCAGCGGCAGGCCGGAGTGGGGAAGGTCCATCAGATCACCGGTCCCGACCGCGGGACGAGGTCCTGCGGGACGATACCAGCACGCTCGACGCCTCTGGCGACGGCGGCGGACAGGACGGCGGCGCCCAGCTGGCCGAGCAGCCGCCCGCACAGCGTCAGCGCGAGGACGACGGGCCCGAGGTCGCCCGGCGACATCACCGGCAACGAGACCAGGAACAGCGCCACGCCTGTGACAGCGGCCGCGGCGTAGTAGTGCCGGGGCCGCGGGGCACCGCGTCGCGCCAGCAGGAGCAGGGTCAGGTCGAAGACGACGCCCGTCAGCACCAGCGGGATCACGATGAGCACGCCGAGAGGCGTGAACCCGATCGACACGACACCGACCAGGGCGAACGCGACCGTGGTGACCCAAGGGATGCCGATGAGTCGGCGCGCGAGGAACGGCAGCACGCTGTGCACGCCCGCGACCAGGGCGTAGGCGGGCGGGAACAGCGCGGCCAGCAGCGACGTGACCGGCGCGACCAGGATCAGCAGAACGGCCCCCAGTGCGGCGAACGCCGCCGTGACGAGCAGGGCGCGAGTGCTGAGACGCCCCCCTGGCTGCTGCCGTAGTGTGTCGGACACGCGCGCCTTCCGTCTCATCGGTTTCCGCGCTGCCTTCCTATCAACACCCGCGTGGCCCAGCGGCCGACTTCACCCTCGGATTAACCCTGAGGCGGAAGAAATCGCGCCCGAATGTTCGAATAGCGAACAGCGCTGTTTTGTTCCGTGGAGAGCCGACACAATGAGTTCGGGAGGCGAGAGTGGACGACGACGCAGGCCGTGAGGCCACTGCGGTGCCCGATCGGTCGGCCGAGGGCAGGGCGGCACTCGACTCCCTGAAGCTGGCGGCCGACTCCGCCGATTGGGCCGCCGCCAACGCGGCCGTCCGCTCCGGCTGGTTCGAGCTCACGACCCAGCACGGGGAAGCGACCCGGCTCCTTCTGGAGCGGGCGCCGGTGGCCGCCCTCCGGACGTATCCGCTCCTCGCGATGATGCTCGGGATCGCCTACAACGCCATCGGCTTCCACCGGGTGCGGGCGCTGCGCTACTTCGTGATCGCGGTGCGCGCGGCGCGCACACCGCGCAGTCAGAGCCTCGACCCGGTCGACCGGGCGCTCATCCGGGCGGCGGAGGCGTCGGCCTACCGGCTGATCGGGCGGCCCGCACTGGCGGCCGGACCCGCCGCCGCCGCGGTCACGACGCTCGACCAGCTCACCGACGAGGAGCGCGAGGCCGTCGCACAGCTTCCCCGTCTCTACTCCCAGACGGGCATCGCCCTGTTCTACGCGGGCGAGGTCGAGAAGGCGATGGACACGTTCGCCAAGGGGCTCGCCGCATCCCCCACCACCCCGCCGTCGCCGGGCTTCGGCAACCTGGCCATGCTCGCCGGCATCCACGCGCTGCGCGGGGACCTGCCGGAGGCGCAGGAGCACGTCGAGTACGCGCGGACGGGGCCCTGGAACGCACGCCAGCGCAGCATGTACACGGGCACGTTCTACCGCCTCGCCGAGGCGGTACTGGCGCTCGAACGATTCGACACGGCCGCCGCGGAGGAGCAGCTGGCGGCGCTGGTCCACGACCGCCGCACCATCGAGCACTGGCTGGCGGAGGCGCAGGTCGAGGCGACCCTCCTCCTCGTCGCGGGCCGGCCCGGCGATGCGCTCGCCGGACTCGAGGCCTATCTCGCGATGCGGGGCGCGGAGGGACGATCGGCGGCTGCCAGGCACACCCTCTCCCGGCTGCGCTCGCTCCTGCAACTCGCACTCGGCAACCCGGACGCCGCGTCCGTGATCGTCGAACGCGACGCGTCACCCGGGCCGCTGCGCCGACTCGAACGCGCCCGTGTCAATGCGTCGCTGGCGAAGAACGGAAGCGCCCTCGCCGACCTCAAGACCTTGGTGGGTCACCCGCTCGACACGCGCACGACCGCCGAGGCCGCAGCGCTGGAGACCGCCGTCCTGCTCCGCTTCCCGCCGACGGCCCGCACCCGCGGGGCGGTGCAGCAGCTGGGCGCGCTGCTCGCCAGGACCCAGCTCCGACTCCCGCTCGCCTTCCTCCCGTCGGACGACCTGGAGAGGGTCGCGGCAGCGCTGACCGAGGCGGGCTACGGCGAAGTGACCAGCGATGTACCCCTCCGCTCGCTCCTCCCGACGGCGGCGCCGGAGCTGCTGCTGAGCGAGCGCGAGCTCGCGGTGCTCGCCCGACTCATGGAGACCGGATCGGTGGCGGAGATCGCCTCCGCCCTGGTCGTCTCGGCGAACACCGTCAAGACGCAACTGCGCGGGGTGTACCGCAAACTCGGCGTGAACAACCGCGAGGACGCCATCGCCGTCGCGATCGCCCGGCACCTCCTGGTCGAGCGCGACTGACCGGCGCAGCCTACGGGGGTGAGCCGAGGGTGAATTCCGTCCGCTGACGACCCCGGCGTGGGTACTCTGACCGGGACCCTCCATCGCCCCTGCCCGAGGAATCAGATGCCCCACCACCGGCGCCGTGCCCTGCCGGCGGCATCATGACGGGAACATTTTCGGGGAAGTCGCGTCATAATCCGTGTAGCAGACGATCTCTCCTATGGGTGCGTGACCCGAACGCGCACCACCGGCGATGCCCGAATCACCGCCGGAACGGTCGACGCCGACCCGAAGCGTCGACGACGGGAAGCCCGAACCCCGCTCGACGCCGAGAGCGCCCTGCCGTCCGACGGCGGGCGCTCTCGGCGTGCACAGAGAAAGACCTTGTGATGCCCGACAACGTCTTCGCCGCCGCTGCGCCCGACACGGCGACGGCGATCGCCCTGCTCGACCGCCTGCGCCCCGGCGACTGGCTCGCCTTCGCCTCCGACGGCATCCCGCTGCCCGACGGCATCCCGACACTCCGCGTCGACGCGTCGCTCGAGCGGGCCGCAGGCGCCGTGCTTCCGCTGCTCCCGATCAGCCGGCACACCCTCGACCCGCTGCTGCTGTGGTCGGCGGTGGAGGCGGACCCGGCCATCCTCGACCTGCTCTTCGCGATGCAGGGTCTGGCGAGCGACGCCTCCGGTCGCCGGATGACCGCCGCCACGATCGGCGACGCGACGCTGATGCACGGCGCGGTGGACGCGGTGGACGCCGTCATCCGGCTGCCGTGGCAGGGCACACCGTTCCTGTTCCTGGTGTGCGTCGGCGGCGGCATCCACGCACCCACCGACCTGACGACGCGGCGACCGGTGCTCGCCGAGGTCTGCTGAGTGGCGAGGCCGCGGCCCGTGCGCGAAGAGGACACCGTGGACGCGGTGCCGGAGCAATCCGACACCGACCTCGTCGCGTCCGCACGCGACGGCGACGAGGAGGCGTTCGCCGAGCTCTGGCGTCGGCATGCGGCCGCCGGGCGCACCGTCGCGCGCTCGTTCAGCACGGAGGACCCGGACGACGTGGTCGCCGAGGCGTACCTCCGCATCCTCGCCGCGGTCCGCAACGGGAACGGGCCGACCACGGGGTTCCGCCCCTACCTCTTCACGACCATCCGCAGCGTCGCCGCAGGCTGGGGGCAGCGCCGGCGCGAGCACCCGCTCGAGGACGCGGAGTCCATCCCCGACCCCTCCACCACCGAGGCGGCGAGCATGGACGCGCTGGACCGCTCGCTCACCGTCACCGCCTTCCGGTCGCTGCCCGAGCGGTGGCAGGAGGTGCTCTGGTACACCGAGGTGGAGCAGATGACAGCGGCCGCCGTCGCGCCGCTGCTCGGGCTCACCCCGAACGGCACCGCGGCGCTCGCCTACCGGGCGCGCGAGGGGTTGCGGCAGGCGTGGATCCAGGCGCACATCGCCGCCAGCCCGGAAGGCTCGGAGCACCGGTGGACGACCGAGCGCGTCGGCGCGTACAGCCGGGGCGGGCTCGGCAAGCGCGACACCGCGCGCATCGAACGTCACCTGGCCGAGTGCACCAAGTGCAGCATCGTCGCGGCGGAGGCGCGGAATGTCGGCTCCCGGCTGACGCTCGTGCTGCTCCCGCTGCTGCTCGGGGTGGGCGGAGCCGCAGCGTACGCGGCGACCGTGCGGGAGGGCGCGGCGGCCACAGCGGCGGCGGCGTCGGCGGCCGCGTCGGCCAACGCGCCCGCTCCGGCGGGCACCGCCGTGCGCGGGGTCCGGAAGCTGACGTCGCGGGCCGGTCGTTCCGGCACCGTGGCCGGCACGACCGTCGCCGGTGTCGCGGTCGCGGCGGGGATCGTCGGTGCGGTGGTGCTGGGGCCGCAGCTGTTCGCGTCGTCCCGCTCGGACCGGCCCGTCGCCGGCTCGACGGCGGCGCCTCGGGCGGAGACCCCTGACCCGCCGGCCGCCGTGGACCCGTCGGCGCCGCCGTCCGCGGCCACGCCCGATCCGGTCATCCCTTCCGTTCCTGACGTCCCTGCCACCCCGTCCGTCCCGTCGTCGCCGGAGCCCTCCGCTCCTCCCGCCCGGCAGGCTCCCACGGTGTCCGCCCCGGTGGTGACGACTCCGACCGCCCCGCCCGTGACCACGCCGGTGCCGCCCGCCGCGCCGGTGCTGCTCTCGACCTTCCCCGCCGACGGGGTGACGGCCGCGACGACCCTGCCGCTCGCGGGCACCGGCGTGCCCGGCGCGACCGTCTCCGCCCTGGCACCGGGCCACGCGGCACCGCTCGCGACGGGGACCGTCGCATCCGACGGCAGCTGGTCGCTCACCCTCGACCTCTCGGGTCTGACGGACGGCAGCTGGCGCCTTGATGCGGTCCAGACGACGTCGGCCGGCACCTCGGCCCCGGCGGTGTTCGACATCGCGATCGACCGCACGGCCCTCGCCCCCGTCATCCTCGTCGTCGACACCGGGTCGGGGGCAGAGACGAACCGGCTCGCCCCGATCATCACCGGCACGGCCGAGCCCGGCGCGACCGTCGAGCTCGCGGACCACGACGCGGTCGTCGCCACCGTCACGGCAGACGATACGGGTCATTGGACCTCGCCCGAGCTGATCAGCATCCCGCCCGACTACGCCGTCACGGCGCGCCAGACCGACCGGCTGGGCAACGTCTCGCCGGAAACGGCACCGATCACCGGTACCGCCCTCGTCCCCCAGGTGACCGCCTCGGGTGCGCCGGGCACGGTGTCGATCGGCGTGCAAGGCGAGCCGGGCACGCTCGTCGAGGTGCGGGCCGACGGCACCGCCTCCCGCTTCACCCTCACGCTGGACGCCAGCGGGCGGGCCGACGCGATCTACGGCTGGTCGTCGGGCGACCACCGCATCGGCGTGGTCGCGGTCTACGGGTCGCGGCACGGCGTGCTCAGCGACGTGACGGTCACCCTCCCCTGACGCGGCGCATCCCGTGCCGACTCACACCGGCAGCAGCGCCGCGGCGGTCACGGCCCAGGCCGCGACGACGAACGCCGTGTCGCGGGCGCGCCACACCGGCGGGTGCCGCTCGGTGCGGGTGGGATGCGCCCCGAAGGCACGCGACTCCATCGCCAGCGCGACCCGGTCGGCGTGGCGGATGCCCGACGCCAGCAGCGGGACAACCGGCGCGACCGCACGACGCGCCGCCTCGACCGGTCCGCGACCCGGGGCGACTCCGCGCACGCGCTGCGCGGAGCGGATCCGCCCCAGTTCCGCCGCAGACCGCGGCACGAACCGGTACGCCGCGACCGCGGTGTAGGCGAACCGGTACGGGATGCGCAGTTGCGCCGTCAGCGCCCGCGCGAACTCGGGGCCATCCGTCGTCAGGCCCCCGATCAGCGCGAGCGCGACCAGCGCCGCGATGCGGGCGGCGGTCGTCAGCCCCACCAGCAGCGAACCGCCCGTGAGCCCCGCGCCCGCGTCGGCCCAGAACCCGAAGCCGACCGTCATCAGCGCGGTCGCGGCCGGGAGCCCGAGGAGCACGGCCGCGAGCGTCCGCCGGTCGAGTCCTCCTCCGACCAGCAGGAGTACCAGCGCGGCGAGTGCGAGCACGGCCGGGAGCCGGAGGTCGTGACCGAGCAGGAGGGCCGTCCACGCGGGCACGACCGCCACTACCTTGGACAGCGGGTTGAGCCGGCGCAGGAACGCGCGCGGGCGCGCGGTCATGTCCGCTCCGGGTCGGGGAGGTGGTCCCCGGCCGGCAGCTCGGCGAGCCGGGTCGCCCCGCGCAACGACCGGGGCACGCGGGGGTCGGAGAGCGCCGACAGGAGCGGCGGCGTCCGGAGGCCGTGGGCGGCGAGGAGCTCGCGATCAGCGAGGACCGCGGACGCCGTCCCGAGCGCGACGATGCGGCCCGCGTCCATCACCGCAACGCGGTGCGCGTGCTCGGCCGCCATCCCGAGGTCGTGGGTGACGACGATGACGGTCGTCCCGCTCGCGTTCAGGCGGTCGAGCAGGCCGAGCAGCTCTGTCGCGCCCGCGTGGTCGAGGCCGTAGGTCGGTTCGTCCAGCACGAGCAGCGACGGCTCCTCGATCAGCGCCGTGCCGACGGAGAGCCGTCGCTTCTGACCGCCGGAGAGCCGGAAGGGATGGGCGGAGCGCTTGTCACGGAGACGCAGCGTGCCGAGCATCCGCTCCACCCGTCCGGCGATCTCGTCCTCCGGAAGCCCCCGGCGACGCAGGCCGAAGGCCAGCTCGTCCTCCACGCTCGTGGCGACGAACTGGTGCTCGGGATTCTGGAAGACGAATCCGACCACGGTGTCGAGCCGCTCGGCGGCACCGCGCGCCGCCGGGTCGATCCCGGCGAGGGAGACGGCCCCGCGCGGTGTACGGCCGACACCTGCGACGGCCTCCACCAGCGTGGACTTGCCCGCGCCGTTCGGTCCGATCACCGCAAGGAACTCGCCCGCCCGGATGGAGAGCGACACCTCGCGCACGACCTCCCGGCCGCCCCGCCGCAGTGTGAGACCTCGGACGTCCACCAGGGGAGGAACGGCGTCGTCCGGCGCACGGCGTGGAGGCGCGGCGTCAGGGAGCGCACCCTCGGGCAGCGCCGCCAGTGCCGCCGTCAGCTCCTCCGGAGTCAGCGGCAGCGGCTCCAGCCGCACGCCCGCCTCGCGCAGCCGGAGGGCGGCGAGCGCCGGCGCCGGCAGCCAGACGCCCTCGGCGGCAAGCCGTCCGGCCTCCCGGCGGAGCACCTCCCGGGCTGGGCCGTGGGCGATCGTGCGCCCGCGGGCGTCGAGCACCAGGACGGTGTCGGCCACGGTGAGCGCGAGGTCGAGGTTGTGCTCCACCAGCACCACCGAGTGCCCGGACCCGGACGCCGTCAGCTCCGCCAGCAGCCGATAGACCTCCTCGGCGCCGGCCGGGTCGAGGTTCGCCGTGGGCTCGTCGAGCACCAGCACCGGCGCATCCATCGCCAGGGCGCACGCGATCGCGAGCCGCTGCTTCCCGCCCCCCGACAGCGTCGCGGGGTCGTCGTCGCGCCTGTCCCAGAGCCCGACGCGCCGAAGCACGCGCTCCGCCCGCGCCTCCACCTCGTCCGCCGGGACGAGACGGTTCTCCGGGCCGAAGCACACCTCGTCGAGCACGGTCGGCATGACGAGCTGGGCGTCGGGGTCCTGGAACACCACGGCCACGTGCTCGCTGAGCTCGGCGACCGTCGCCCGATCGGTCCGGATGCCGCCGACTGTGACGGAGCCGCCGACCTCGGCCGCGACGGCGTGCGGGAGGAGGCCGTTGAGGGTCAGCACCAGGCTCGACTTCCCGCAGCCGCTCGGCCCGAGCACCAGCAGCACCTCGCCCGGCGCGACAGACAGGTCCACGCCGTCCGGCATCCACTCGCCCGCACCGGGATACCGCACCCGTACCGATCGCGCGACCACCACAGGCTCGAGCCTACGGACTCCGGGGCTTCCGCGGTCGCCCGGAGCGCGAGAACGTCCGGTCGTCACTCGCGCTCCACCACGAGGTGCCGGTCGAGAGCCACCGCGATCGCCTCGTCGCGGGTGGAGACACCGAGCTTGCTGTACACGCTGCGCAGCTGCGACTTCACGGTGTTGACCGAGACGTTGAGCCCGGCCGCGATCGCCGCATGCGAGGAATGCTCCAGCAGCGCGTTCAGCACCGCCGTCTCCCGTCGGGTGAGCGTCTCCTCCGCCACCTCGGGCAGAAGCGGGGTCAGGCGCTCGAGCCCGAGCGCCTCCGCGTACCCCGCGGCGGCCAGCGCCTGGGACACCCGGGCGAAGTCGGAGGCGGGCACCAGCCGCAGCGGCAGCCGGAGCCCGGTCGCGGTCAGCAGGGCACCGAGGTGGTCGACGATCGCGTCCACTCGTGGGCCGGCCGAGAAGCGGAGCAACGCCGCAGCCTCCAGCGCCGCCGCCTCCGCCAGCTCGCGTGTGGGCAGCTCGGCCGTCGACACCGCCCGGAGCTGGGCGAGCGCAGCGCCGTGCCTGCCGAGCAGGAGCTCGATCCTCGCATGGCCGAGCTGCCGGGCGACCGTGCGGGTCGCGTCCCTCTCGAGCACGGCGAGCGCCGCGTCCGGATGCCCGAGCGCGAGCTGCAGGGTCGCCCGGAGGGGCGCGAACGCACTGCGGACCGCGATCGTCCGCCCCTCCCGGCCGTGCACCGCCGCAGCGTTCTCCAGGGATGCCAGCGCCTTGCCGGGATAGCCGGAGAGCCAGTGGAGCATCGCCCGCGCCGCGGTCGCGGCCACCCACTGCGGTGCGGGAGCCCGGCCGGCATCCGGCTCCGGACCCGCGGCACGCCGGGCAGCCTCTCCGCGGTCGGCGGATTCGAGGGCGAGGACCGCCTGCGCGGTCTCCAGCAGGACGGCATCCGGTCCCGAGAGGGCCGGTGACAGCGCACGGGCCTGCGCCGCGTACGCGCGGGCGCTCGGCAGGTCGCCGTCCACCGCGTCGAGCAGCGCGAGCGCCGCGAGCAGCCCCGGCGTCGCGGCGCGGCCGGCCAGCTCGCTCACCAGCACCCCCTCCTCCAGGGCCGCCTGCGCGAGCTGCGTCGCGCCCGACGACAGCAGGGACATGCCGAGATGCGCGTAGACGTCCTCGAGCGCGCGGGCCTCCACCGGGCCGGCCGGAGTGGAGCCGTCGAGCGCGGTGAGCGCCGCGCGCGCTGCGTCGACCGCGCCCTCCATCCGGCCCAGCCGTCGCTGCACGTCCGCCTGCGCCCCCAGGATGAGCGCGCGGTCGAGTGGCCGTAGCGCTCCGCCCGGCGTGGACGCCGCCGTCTCCGCCTGCGCAAGCCGACGCAGCGCGTGCGCACGGCGGGCCGGGATCGACACCTGCGCGTGCCCGAGCAGGGCCGACAGGAGGGGCCGCCGGTCGAGCTCCGGCGGCGGCACCGGCTCCAGCAGCGGCGCCACCTCGTGCGCCGGGCCGGAGAGGAGAGTGAACCAGCCGCTCCTGACGGCCGACACCGCATCCTCGTATTCGCGCGCACGGACCGCGCGCTGCAGCTGCGACCAGGCGCGCGCGAACGGCTGCGCCTGATCTGTGGTGTTCTCCGCTCGTTCCACGAGCTGGTCCTCCGAAACCTCCGGACGCGCGACGGCGCGGCGAAGCGCACGTCGGCGCGTCGGCTCCTCGCCCCGATGCGGGGCATGATCGAGCCGGCGCGGGCACAGGGGCCGACGCCGAGGAGGCGGTTATCCGGGGCTGACCTCGTGGTCGCCCGGTGGTGCGGAGCGAGGGAAGACCGTCAGGGGCGAGGGCCTCAGAGCCGTCGCGGCCGACGGTGGCGCCCAGGAGCCGTCGACGTCGGCGGTCGGCCCGGAGCCGGACGAGCCGGCGGAACCGGGGGCGCCTCCGGTCGAGGCCGGCGTGTCACTGGTCGGGCCCGGCGTCGGTTCGGCGGGCGACGGGTCCGCGGATGCTGTGGGAGCGACCGGAGCCGGGGTGGCCGTCACGACCGTGGTGGAGGCGTCGGCCGCCTGGTCGGAGGCAGCGACCTGGCCGCTCGTCGCGGGCGCGGCTGCAGGCTGCGGCGGCACATCGGCGGCCGTCTCTCCCACCGCGGGCGCGCTGGCGGACCCACCGCCGTCCGCACCCCCGGCCCCTGTGCCCGGACCGGCAGGAGTCGTACCGTCGCCTTCCGGCGATGCCGGAGGCGTGCTGCCCCCGCCCCCGTTCCCGTTCCCGCCGGAGACGATCCCGGTCACGCCACCGACCACCTGGTCGACGGCGCCCACGACGGGAGCGGTGATCGACCCGGTCGGGGTCGTCCCGAGAAGCCCTGAGGCCACACCGCCGACCACCGGGAGCGAGGTCACCGTCGAATCCACGGCACCCGTGATGGGGGTCACGATCGAGCCGACGAGTCCGCCGGAATCCGTGCCACCGCCGAGCAGCGACCCGACGCCGTGCGTCACGGAGCCGAGCAGCGATGGCGGCGTCGGCCGCTCATCGGCGGAGGCGGCCGAAGTCTGGGTGAGGAGTCCGATCGCCGTCAGCACGGCCGCGCCGGCCAGCCCGAGCAGGGCGACGCGCAGCACGCGCGCGGCGGAGGACGGCGCTTCCCGCTCGTCGACGTCGCGCACCTGGATCCCCTCCGGAGTCTGCTTCGATGAATATACCGAGATCACTCAGCAAACGCGCATACGCTTGCATCATCTTGGGCGAACCGCCCGCATCCTCGGCTGGGAAGTCGTCGCACTCAGCGGAGGAACAGCTTGACCACATCCACTCTCGGCCCCGTCCTGCGGACGCGGCCTCGCACCGAGGGCCGGCCGCCGGTCACCAGCACCTACAACGAGCTGCTCACCCGCGTGCGCGGCGAGGGTCTGCTGGAGCGCCGCCGCGGCTTCTACATCGCCATGTTCGCGGTGCTCGTGACCGGGCTGCTCGGCGCCGTCGCCGGCTTCATCCTGCTGGGCGACTCCTGGTTCCAGCTGCTGATCGCCGCTGCGCTCGGCCTCATCTTCACCCAGTTCGCGTTCCTCGGTCACGAGGCGTCGCACCGCCAGGTCTTCGCGTCCGGCCCGACGAACGACCGGGCCGGCCGGCTCATCGCCACCTGGCTGGTCGGCATGAGCTACCAGTGGTGGATGACGAAGCACACCCGCCACCACGCCAACCCGAACACGGAGGGCAAAGACCCGGACATCGCGTTCGACACCATCTCGTTCACCGAGAAGGATGCCGCACGGCAGCGAGGCCTGCTCGCGGTCATCACGCGCCGGCAGGGCTACCTGTTCTTCCCGCTCCTGCTGCTGGAGGGCGTCAACCTGCACGTCACGTCTATCCGCTCGCTGCTCTCCCGCGGGCCGGTCGAGCGCCGCAGCACCGAGCTCGTCGCGATCGGGCTCCGCCTGTCGATCTACCTCGCGATCGTCTTCCTCATGCTGCCGGTCGGGATGGCGTTCGCCTTCCTCGGCGTCCAGCTCGCCGTCTTCGGCGTCTACATGGGCGCATCGTTCGCGCCGAACCACAAGGGCATGCCGCTGCTGCCCGCCGGCACCCGGGTCGACTTCCTGAACAAGCAGGTGCTGACCTCCCGCAACATCCGCGGCGGCTGGACGATGAGCCTGTTCATGGGCGGCCTCAACCACCAGATCGAGCACCACCTCTTCCCGAGCATGGCCCGCCCTCACCTGCGCCGCGCTCGTCAGCTCGTGCGCGAGCACTGCGCCGTGCACGACATCCCGTACACCGAGACGGGCCTGGTGAACTCGTACCGGATCGTGATCCGCTATCTCAACCGCGTCGGGCTCGCGGCGCGCGACCCGTTCGACTGCCCGGCGGCACAGCAGCTGCGCCGGGTGTAGGGCGCTACGAGTCCGCGCCCTGGGCTCCGGCCCTGAGCCCGGCCACGACCTGACACACGCGGGTCTGCAGTTGCGCGCGGTCGGGCAGCCCGAGCCGAAACACGAGCCTGTGGTAGATCGGCCCGTAGACGAGGTCGACCGCGACCCCGAGGTCGGTGTCGGCCGGGAGGTCGCCGCCCTCGATCGCGGAGCGCACGCGCTCGTCGAAGCGCGCGATGAAGGGGTCGACGAGCCTGCTGCGGATCGCCGTCGCCAGCGACGGGTCGCGCTGCCCCTCGGCGATGAGCGATGCGTACGGTGACGTGTCCTGCGGGCTGAGCAGTTCCACCACGCTCATCGTCTGGTCGGTCAGGTCGCGCACGATGTCCCCGGAGTCGGGGAACGCCGCTGCGGCCTCCGCCTGGTCTACGAGCGCGTCGAGGAGCACCTCTCCCTTGGACGACCACCAGCGGTAGATGGTCTTCTTGCTCACCCCTGCGCGCTCGGCGATGCCCTCGATCGTCATGCGGGCGAAGCCCTCCTCGCGGCAGAGGTCGATCGTCGCCTCGAGCACGGCGACGCGAGCGCGCTCGCTCCTTCTGATCGGATCCGGGGTGACCATGCCATTCAAACTACACGACACGGATCGTGTTGTGTGATCGCGAAAGGGCTGCTAGCTTCGCAACAACACGACACGTTCCGTGTCGTTCGAACTCGGAAAGGACCGCCTCATGACCGCATCACAGCCTCCCGTTCGCGTCCGTCTTGCCGTCGAGAGCACCGAGCGGCGCAGCAGCAGGGCGACCGCCACCGACCTTCCGCCGGGGTACCGGGCCGTCGCCCGGGCGCTCGCCCGCTACCTGAGACGCATTCGGGCCGTCGATCGCGGCACGCCTCTCCGCGGTGTCATCGTAGACGCAACCGACCTTCTGGCTCACGCCGCGGTCGAGGGCGCGTCGATCCGGCAGACGATCGGCCAGGACGCCGCGGAGTTCGCGGACGCCCTGGCCCGGAACTACGGCCCCACCCGCCGGGCGCGCGTCGCACGAGACCGGCTGGAGGGGGCCGTCGACCGGATCGAGCCGCGCTGACCCGGGGGTGCGGCTACCCCTTCCCACGCGACCGGGCTCCCGCTCAGCGCCTGGCGGGCGCCGTCGCCGGCCGACGGCGATGTGCAACCCGGACGACGCGCGCGCCCTGCGAGATCACGACGACGCCGGCGATCACGATGAGGCCGCCGACCAGCTCGGTGGGGAGCGGGATCTCGCCCAGCCAGACCCAGCCGATGAAGACGGCGATCGGCGGCACGAGGTAGAGCAGGGAGGTCGAGATCGCCACCGCGAGACGGCCGACCGCGTAGCCCCAGAGCACGAACCCGAGCGCGGACGGCAGGAGACCGAGGTAGACGGCGGCGATCCATCCCGTCGGCGGCGCCTCGACCAGCCGCCCCCACCCGAACGGGACGAGAGGCATCGTCATCGCAGTGCCGGCGACCATCGTGTACGTCGCGACCTCAAGGCCGGTGTACGTCTTCAGCAGCGGCCGCTGCAGGGGATGGTAGATGCCCTGCACGATCATCGCGGCGACGACGATCCACACCGAGGCGGACAGGGACACCCCCGCTCGCGCGAGGCACACGACAGCCACCCCCGCCAGGGCGATCAGGCTGCCGACGACGGTGAATCGCGTGACGGGTTCGCGGAAGAGCAGGAAGGCGGTCGCGACCGAGACGAGCGGTGCGGCCGCGACGATGATGCTCGCCGTCCCCGCCGGCACGTGCAGCTCGCTCTCGTTGAGCAGCAGTTGGTAGGCGGTCATCCCGAAGAACCCAGCGGCGACGATCCAGCCGAGGTCGCGCGGCCTCGGGAGCCGGACCCGCTTCACCGCAGCGAACGCCAGGAGCGCGACCATCGCCACCGCAAGCCTGACGAACGACAGCCCGATCACACCGAAGGCCGGCGCGGCCACCTGGATCGCAGGGAAGGCGCTGGCCCACAGCACGACGACGACCAGACCGGCGAGGACCCCGCGATTCGCATTCACCCGTTAAGGGTCTTGGCTGAGTGAATACAGCACAAGTGAATAGATGTGACGCAACAGATAATTGCGGTTTAGTCTTTTGGGCTAAACCAGGAGAGGGCTGGTGGAAAACTTCCGGTTCAAGTACTGAATGCTAAAATCTGTGGATGATCGACGTACGCAAGCTCCGGATGCTCGCCGAGCTGGATCGGCTGGGGACCATCGCTGCGGTCGCCGAGGAGCTCCAGCTGACGGCGCCAGGCATCTCGATGCAGCTCTCCGCCCTCGAGAAGGAGCTCGGCATCACCCTGACCGAGCGTCAGGGGCGGCGCCTGGCGCTGACGCCGGCCGGGAAGCTGCTCGCCGAGCACGGGCGGGATGTGCTCGACCGACTCTCGCTCGCCGAGCTCGAGGTGGAATCCCTCCGGCTCGGCACGGCCGGCACCTACCGGCTCGCCGCCTTCCCGTCGGCCGCCCGCACTTTCGTCGCCGACACCTGGAGGCGTCTATCCGAGGACTCCGGCATCCAGCTGACCCTGAGCACACCCGAGCCGGCCGAAGCCCTCGCGAAGCTGGTCAGCGGGCTCTCGGATGTGGCCGTCGTCCACTCGTACTCCAACGTCCCCCGCCGCCTCCCGGACGGCATCGTCGGCCGCCGGCTCGAAAGCGAGCGGGTCTGGCTGGCCATCCCGGCCGATGACGCCGCCGCGGCTCCGATGGTCGACATCTCCGATCTCTCGGAGCACTCGTGGGTGGCACCGCAGGCGGACCTGACCTGCTACGAGATGGTGGATCGCGCCTGCGGGCTGGCCGGCTTCCGGCCGAAGGTCGTGGCCGAGAGCGTCGACTTCGCCGCGCAACTCGAACTCGTCGCCGCCGGAGCCGGCGTCGCGCTCGTGCCGGGCCTCACCGTCTCGTCCGTCCCGGAAGGCGTGACACTGTGCGCGCCCACACTCCCACTGCAGCGGCACATCGACGTCGCCTACCGCTCCTCACTCCGCAGCGATGCTGGGGTGGAGCGCATCGTCGAGGTATTGGCGGCGACAGCGAAGGATCACGTACGGCGCACCCCGACGGCGCACGCCTGAGTCAGCCCGCCGACGACTCCAGCTCCGCGATGTCCGCAGCGGTCGATGTGCGGCCGCCCATGCACAGCGCCGCGACGAGGGCAAGTGCTGCAGCCGCGCTCATCACCCCCCACGCGGGCGCGAACACGGACGCGTCGTCGGCGCCGACGGCGGTGACCGCCACGAAGACGGCCACCCCGAGGGCCGAGCCGATCTGGCGCCCCGTATTCAGGATGCCCGCGCCGGCGGAGTACTCCGTGGCAGGGAGGCTCGCCGTCCCTCCGGCGATGAACGAGGTCTGGGCGACACCCGCGCCGAGCCCGGTCAGCACGATGCCCGGCATGTAGCCCCACCACAACGACCCCGTCGGCACCAGGACCGCCAGCCACCACGCGCCCCCGGCCGCGAACAGCGCTCCGCCCAGGACGCCGAGCATCCGGGGCGTCGCCGGCAGCCGCCCGGCCACCAGGGTGGACACGACGGCCGCGGCCGGGCCGGCACCGAACGCCAGCCCGGCGAGCGCGGGAGGAAGGTCGAGCGCGCCGGTCAGCACGAGCGGTGCGCTGAGGAGCATGATGCCGAACGCGGCGTAGAAGAACAGCATCCCGACTGAGGCGAACCGGAATCCGCGTGCCGTGAAGACCCGGAGGTCGACGGCCGGCACGCGCGCCCGGCGGCTTCTCCAGACGAACACGGCGGCGAGAATCGCCGCCGCGCCTGCGGCGACGCTCAGCCCGAGGGCGGTCGTGTCGGGATCGGAGCTGTACGAGACCACCCACACGAGGAGTCCGGCCGACAGCGCGAGCGCCGCGGAGCCCAGGAGGTCCGGGAGACGTCTGCCGCGCCCGGGTTGAGCCTGCACCCTGCCGACGAGGGTGAGAGCGGGCACCGCGAGAATTACCGTGATCAGGAAGATCCACCTCCAGCCGAACTGCACCAGCAGCCCGCCTGCTGTCGGCCCCAGGGCCGCGGCGATCGACCCCGTCGCCGCCCAGATGCTGACAAGCCGCTTGTGGTCGGCCGGCGGGGCCGAGGAGAGCAGCAGACCGAGACTGGTGGGGATGACGGCCGCCGCACCGGCACCCTGCACAGCTCGAGCGGCGACGAGGATCCAGAGCGACGGCGCCGCAGTGCAGACCGCGCTGGCGAGGGCGAACACGATGAGCCCGGCCGTGAAGACGCGCTTGCGGCCGATCGTGTCCGCGATGCGTCCGAACGGAACGAGGAAAGCGGCGAAGGCGATCCCATACGCGTTGAGGACCCACGCCAGCTCCCGCGCGCTCGCGTCCGGGAACGACACCCCGATGGACCCGAACGCGATGTTCACGATGAAGAGATCGAGCGACGCCAGCACGCTGCCCGTGACCACCACGAAGAAGGTCAGGCGCCTGCCGCGCGAGGCCGGCCCGGCGGCGGGACGGCTCACGACGCAGCCCGGCGGCCGGGCACCCGCGACAGGACGAGCGCCAGCACGGCGAGCACGAACCCGCACGACGCGGCGACCGCCCACGCGATGTCGAAGCCGACGATCGACTGCCCGGTCGCGGCGAGTGCCGTCACCATGACGGCGATACCCACACTGGCGCCGATCTGGCGGGCTGTGTTGAGCACTCCGCTCCCCGCACCGGAGTGCTCTTCGGGGAGCAGCGCCGACCCGGTGGCGAGCAGGTTCCCGATGGCCAGCCCGATCCCGACCCCGCCAGCGATGAGCTGGGGAAGCAGTACCGCGGCGTACTCCACGTCGGCGGTGCGCATCACGATGCCCCAGACCATGCCCGCACCGAAGACCACTCCTCCGGCGATGACGAAGACGATCGGTCGCACCCTTCGCCCGAACCGCCGCATGAGCGCCGTCGTGATCGGGACCATCAGCGGTCCCGGTGCCATGGCGAGACCGGTGACGACGGGGCCGAAGTGCCATACGTTCTGCAGCCAGAGCGAGTTGGAGAGCAACATGATGCCGAAGCCGGCCGAGAAGATCAGCATGCCGGCGTTGACGGTCGGGAATCCGCGGAGGCGAAACAGCGCAGGATCGATCAGAGGGTTCGCGTGCTTCCGGGAACGGAGGACGAACAGCGCCGTCGCGAGGACGAGCACCACAACGACGGCAGCCGTCGCGACGGTCAGGCCCTGGTCCGGGAGCTGCACGATCGAGGCCACAAGAGCAGCGACCGCGATGGAGAGCAGGAGGGCGCTGAGCAGATCCGGATGCGGTGCCCCGGTCCTACCGGGCAGCTTCGGCGCGCGCACAGCGGTCAGCACGATCGCGACGATGCCGATCGGCAGGTTGATGAGGAACACCCATCGCCAGTCCACCGTCACCAGGAGGCCGCCGATCGTCGGGCCCGTCGCGGCGGCGAGGGCGCCGACCGCCGCCCAATCCCGCACCGCGCCGGCTCGACGCTCGGGTTCCGTCACCTTCAGCAGGAGGCTCAGCGAGGCCGTGGTTACCATCGCCCCGCCGATCCCCTGCAGAATGCGGAAGACGACGAGGACGACGAGGTCCGGTGCGACCGCGCACAGCACGGACGCCAGGGTGAAGACGATGAGTCCCGCCTGGAAGATCCGCGTGACGCCATAGCGGTCCGCTGCACGCCCCGCGACGATGAGCAGTGCCGCGAGAGCGATGGAGTAACCGTTGATGACCCATGACAGTCCGGCCAGCGAGCTGCCGGGCAGGTTGCGACCGATCGCGGTGATCGCGACGTTGACGACCCAGAGGTCGAGGTTGCTCATGAAGACGGCGATCAAGACGACGGCGACCGCCGCGCGCCTCCGCCCGGTCACGCGGTCAGGGGCGACAGCAGGGGCTTCCGTGCTCATGCCTGGGCATCCCGTCCCCTGGATGCCACGCGGAGGCGGACCGCCGCTGCTGCGAGTAGGGGAACCGGGACGCCGCACTGCTCTGCGACGTCGATGAAGTCTCCGAGCACCGCTTCTCCCTCGGTGGCTCGCCCGGCCTGGAAGTCACGGAACATCGAGGTCGTGAACGGCGAACCGTCCGCGGTGAGGACCGATCGGACCCGCGCGGCCGCATCCGCTCGCGCGGTGTGTCCGGCCGCCTCCAGCACGGCCAGCGCCTCGTCGACGATCCGGCCCTCCGCCTCGGGACCGCCGCGGACCGCCGCGACGTCGCCCACGGAACCGCCGAGGAGAACGCCCACCGCACCCCCCGACGCCATGAAGAGCCATTTCTCCCACATGTCCTGCACGATGGTCTCGGACGTGCGGCTCGTGAACCCTGCGGGGGCGAAGGTCTGCGCGATCCCGGCGACACGGGTCGAGGACGAACCGTCGAGTTCGCCGAACCGGATCATCCCCCCGGGGACGAGGTGCCGGATTGCACCGTCCGGCGCCAGCTCGGTCGCGACCTCACACACTCCCCCGAGGACTCGCCCCGGCCCGAAACGATCGACGAGCCGGGCGAGGTGGCCGATACCGTTGAGCAGCGGCAGCACGACCGTGCTGCCCCCGACGGCGGGCGCGACGTCGTCCATCGCCCCCTCGAGCGACGAGCCCTTCACCGCGACGAGGACAACATCCCACGGCTCGGCGAGTTGCGTCGCCGTCAGGGCGCGGACGGCGACCGTCTCGCGGGAGCCGTCCGGCTCCACCAGCACCAACCCCGTTCCGGTGAGGCTCTCCGCCCGTGCCGGCCGCACCAGGAAGGCCGCGTCGACACCCGCCTGCATCAGCCGCGCCCCGAAATATCCACCGACAGCGCCGGCGCCCACGACAAGGATCCGCACTCGTTCCACCTCTCTCGACTCGACCCCGATGCGTCGAGCTTAGCTTTCTTCGAGAAAGCTCGGTGGAATCGCGACCGACTACGGCTGTTGCGCGCCGATGAGGTCTACCTGAGCGCCGTCCCACTCGCCGGGTCGCGTCCAACGGGTGTTCTCGGCGGTGAGCCGCTGACCGCACGACAGGCAGACGTCCGCGCTCTGCGCCCGCGCACCGCACGTGCGGCAGTTGATGCCGAGAGCCCCCCGCTCGGAGTGCGGGGCATGCTTATCGGCCCACAGGGCGAAGGCGTGCAGAATCGGCAACGCGTCGGCACCCGATTCGGTGAGACGGTACTCGGCTCGCGGCCTCGGTCCGTCCGTGACCTCGACCCGCTCGATGAGGCCGGCCGAGACCGCATCCTTCAGCCGGGCACTGAGGGCCTTGTCGCTGATCCCGGTGCGGGCGGCGAACTCGTCGAACCGGAGGGCGCCCGCGAACGCCTCCCGCAGGATCAGGAGCGTCCACGGGTCGCCGACCACGTCGATCCCTCGCGCGATCGTGCACGCGCGCGTCGACCAATCAGACCTGAGTGGCACGACAGCCTCCTCCCGCACGCCGATCGCCGGTCCGGGATCCGGAAGCCACCTGGTGCGATTAGCTTGCCTCAGACCAGTTTACGCGCCGTGCCCTACCCGTTCCCGTTCGGGTCCAGCTCGGCCAGGGCGATGTTCAGCTGGAGGACGTTGACCGTCGGCTCGCCGAGGTAGCCGAGGTCGCGCTGCTGGATGTGACTCTGCACGAGCGCGCGCACCTTGTCGGCAGAGATGCCGCGGGCCTTGGCGACCGCATCCACCTGCAGGAGCGCGTACTCGGGCGAGATGTGCGGGTCGAGCCCGGAGCCGGACGCGGTGACGGCGTCGGCCGGGATGCTGCCGGCGGCCGCACCGTCGACCTTCTCGATCGTCTTCTTGCGCTGCTCGATCGACTTCAGCAGGTCGGGGTTGTTCGGGCCGAGGTTGCTTCCGCTGGAGGCGCCCGCATCCCACCCGTTGCCGGCAGCCGAGGGACGCGACTGGAACCACTGCGGCAGCGGTTCGCCCTTCTTGTCGACGAAGCCCTGACCGATCAGCGCGGAGCCGACGACCTTCCCGCCCGAGGTCACGGTGGAGCCGTTCGCCTGGGCCGACGCCACGAGCTGGCCGACGCCGGTCACCACCAGCGGGTACGCGATCCCGAGGACCACGGTGAAGATGAGCAGCGCGCGCAGGGCGACCCAGTACTGGCGTCCGGTGCCGCGGAGTGAGGCGTTCATGATGCCTTCCGTTTCGTTGTCTCAGAATCCGGGGATCAGGCCGACGACGAGGTCGATCAGCTTGATTCCGATGAAGGGGGCGATGATGCCGCCGACGCCGTAGATGAGCAGGTTGCTGTTCAGCAGCGAGGAGGCGGAGCGGGGCCGGTAGCGCACGCCGCGCAGCGCGAGCGGGATCAGGATGACGATGATGATCGCGTTGAAGATCACCGCAGAGAGGATGGCCGACGACGCGGAGTGCAGGCCCATGATGTTGAGCGCCTGCAGCCCCGGGAACACCCCGACGAACATCGCCGGGATGATCGCGAAGTACTTCGCGACGTCGTTGGCGATCGAGAAGGTGGTCAGCGCACCGCGGGTGATCAGCAGCTGCTTGCCGATGCGGACGATGTCGATCAGCTTGGTCGGGTCGGAGTCGAGGTCGACCATGTTGCCGGCCTCCTTCGCCGCCGACGTGCCGGTGTTCATCGCGACGCCGACGTCCGCCTGGGCGAGCGCCGGGGCGTCGTTGGTGCCGTCTCCGGTCATCGCGACCAGGTTGCCGCCCTCCTGCTCCTTGCGGATCAGCTTCAGCTTGTCCTCCGGTGTCGCCTCCGCCAGGAAGTCGTCCACCCCCGCCTCTGCGGCGATCGCCTTCGCGGTGATCGGGTTGTCGCCGGTGATCATCACCGTGCGGATGCCCATCCTGCGCAGGTCGGCGAACCGCTCCGCGAGGCCGGACTTGACGATGTCCTTCAGGTAGATGGCGCCGAGGATGGTCGCTTCGCCCGCGGCCGACTTGGTCGCGACGGCGAGCGGCGTGCCGCCGACCTCGGAGATGCGCCGCACCCGGGCGTCCAGGTCGGAGAGGGTCGAGGCCGGGACGCTGCCCGACTCCTGAGCCCAGGCGATCACCATGGAGGCGGCGCCCTTGCGGACCTGGCTTCCGTCGGCGAAGTCGACGCCGCTCATCCGGGTCTGCGCCGTGAAGGGCACCACCTCGCCGTCGACCGCTCCCTCGTGGCTGAAGCCCAGCTTCTCGGCCAGCTTCACGATCGACGAGCCCTCGGGGGTCGGGTCGCTCAGCGAGGCGAGCGCCGCCGCCTTCACGAGCTCCGCATCCGGGACGCCGCCGACCGGCGCGAACTCGGCCGCCTGCCGGTTGCCGTAGGTGATCGTGCCGGTCTTGTCGAGCAGCAGCGTCGTCACGTCACCCGCGGCCTCCACCGCCCGGCCCGACATGGCCAGGACGTTGTGCTGCACCAGGCGGTCCATCCCGGCGATGCCGATGGCCGAGAGCAGCGCACCGATGGTGGTCGGGATGAGGCACACCAGCAGGGCGACCAGCACGGGCACCGACGGCGCCGCGTCCGCGAAGCCCGCCGTGGGCCCGAGCACCAGCACGACGATGACGAAGATGATCGTCAGGCTGGCGAGCAGGATGTTCAGCGCGATCTCGTTCGGAGTCTTCTGCCGGGCCGCGCCCTCCACCAGCCGGATCATCCGGTCGACGAAGGTCTCGCCCGGCTTGCTGGTGATCCGCACGACGATCCGGTCGGACAGCACGCGGGTGCCCCCGGTCACCGCGCTGCGGTCGCCGCCGGATTCCCGCACGACCGGGGCGGACTCGCCGGTGATGGCCGACTCGTCGACCGAGGCGATGCCCCAGACGATGTCGCCGTCTCCTGGGATGAGCTCGCCGGCCGTGACGACCACCACATCCCCGAGGGTCAGCTCGGCCGAGGCCAGCTGCTCCACGGCGGCGTCCTCCGCCGCCGGGTCGCCCTTCGCGTCGTAGTTCCTGACCCGGTTGGCGACCGTGGTGGTGCGGGTCTTGCGCAGGCTCGCGGCCTGCGCCTTGCCGCGGCCCTCCGCGACCGACTCGGCGAGGGTCGCGAAGAGCACGGTCAGCCACAGCCAGATGGCGATGGCCCAGGTGAACGCGAGCGTGACGGCCGAGCCGCCCGACTTCTGCTCGCCGAGGAAGGGCTGGGCGATGGCGAGGAGCGTCGTCAGCGCGGCCCCCACCTCCACGATGAACATGACGGGGTTGTGCCACATGTCCTTCGGGTTGAGCTTGCGGAACGCGCCGGGCAGCCCGGTCAGCAGCTGCCGGCCACTGAAGGCGCCCCCGTTCGTCCGCTCGGTTTCGCGGTGACCGCGGTTCTCCACGGTCTCAGTGAGTGTCGACATGGTTCAGACCAGCCCTTCCGCCAGAGGACCCAGCGCGAGAACGGGGAAATAGGTGAGTGCGGCCACGATGACCACGGTTCCGACGACGAGTGCGACGAACTGCGGGCGATACGTGGGGAGGGTGCCGGCGGTCGCCGGGACCTTCTCCTGCGAGGCGAGCGAACCCGCCAGCGCCAGGACGAAGACGATCGGCACGAACCGGCCCAGGAACATCGCGGTCGCGAGCGACGCGTTCAGCCACGGGGTGTTCGCGGTCAGCCCGGCGAAGGCCGAGCCGTTGTTGTTTGCGGCCGAGGTGAAGGCGTACAGCACCTCGGAGAAGCCGTGCTGTCCGGGGTTCCAGATCGAGACCTTCTCGATGTTGTCCTTGATCGCGGGGATGGCGAAGCTGAGGCCGGTGCCGAGCAGCACGAGGGCGGGCGTGGTGAGGATGTAGAGGCTCGCAAGCTTGATCTCGCGCGAGCCGATCTTCTTGCCCAGGTACTCGGGCGTCCGCCCCACCATGAGGCCGGCGAGGAACACCGCGATGATCGCGATGACGAGCATCCCGTAGAGGCCGGAGCCGACGCCGCCGGGGGCGACCTCGCCGGTCATCATGTTCAGCATCGGCATCATCCCGCCGAGCGGCGTGTAGCTGTCGTGCATCGAGTTCACCGCGCCCGTCGAGGTCAGCGTGCTCGTCGTGCCGAAAAGCGTGCTGCCGAGGATGCCGAAGCGCTGCTCCTTGCCCTCCATCGCGCCGCCCGCGGCCTGGGTGGCGGTGCCGCCGCCCTGCAGCTCGAACAGCGTCAGCGCGGTCAGCGAGACGACGAAGATGGCCGCCATCGCGCTGAGGATCGCGTAGCCCTGCCGCTTGTCGCCGACCATCGTCCCGAAGGTGCGCGGCAGCGAGAACGGGATGACGAGCATCAGGAAGATCTCGACCAGGTTCGTCCACGCGGTCGGGTTCTCGAACGGGTGGGCCGAGTTGGCGTTGAAGAAGCCGCCGCCGTTGGTGCCGAGCTCCTTGATCGCCTCCTGCGACGCCACCGGTCCGCCCGGGATGGTGACCGTCGCCCCGGTGAGCGACGTGACGTGCTGGAAGCCGTTGACGTTCTGGATGACGCCGCCGGCGATCAGGATCACCGCGAAGACGACCGAGAACGGCAGCAGGATGCGCAGGGTCGCCCGGGTCACATCCACCCAGACGTTCCCGATCGTCCCTGTGCGGTGCGCGGCGAACCCGCGGACCAGCGCGACCGCGACGGCGATGCCGACCGCGGCGGAGAGGAAGTTCTGTACCGCAAGCCCGGCCAGCTGCACGGTGTAGCCGAGCGTGACCTCGGGCGAGTACGACTGCCAGTTCGTGTTGGTCACGAACGAGATGGCCGTGTTGAAGGAGAGCCCCTCGGGGACGGCGGGGAGGCCGAGCGAGTACGGCAGGACGGCCTGCGCCCGCTGCAGCACGTAGAGCAGCAGAACGCCGAGCACCGAGAACGCGAGCACGCCGCGGAAGTACGCGGGCCAGCTCTGCTGGTTGCGCGGGTCCACGCCGATCAGCCGGTAGAAGCCACGCTCGACGCGCAGGTCTCTACGGGAGGTGAAGGTCGCCGCCATGAAGTCGCCGAGCGGGCGGTAGGCCAGGGCGAGCAGCAGCACGAGCGTCGCCGCCTGGGCCAGGAAGAGCCAGAACGTCATGTCAGAACTTCTCCGGCTTCAGCAGGGCGTAGACGAGGTACGCGAGCGAGGCGACGGCGAGCGCCGCCGCCAGCAGGTTGAAGAAGATCACAGCTTCTCCACCCCTCTTCCGATCAGGGCGACGACCGCGGCGAGCGCCAGGATCCCCACCACACACAGGACGTCCAACACGAGGGTTCTTCTCCATCCGGGCTTCAGGCCGCGCCGGTCGGCACGGCGGCTGCCGCCGGCGCTGGCCGGTGGCACGGATACATACAAGTCGCGCGGATGCGGGGTGGATGCGGTCCTAACGGAACCCATACGCGGGGGCGGGGAGTCCTAACGGTTTCCGTTCGGAGGGCCTCGGGCCGGCCGCGCGGCGCCCCACGCCTGTGCCGTCAGGAACCCGTTAGCGTTCCGCCCGCGGGCGTATGGGCTCCGTGAGGATCGGCGACGCGGGCGAGTGCGCGGCTCATCCTGAACGAGTGAACGATGCGATGCGACGGGTGCTCGAAGGGCGTGCCCGGTGGGGCACCCTCGACGTTGCGCCCGCGAGTCCGGGCCTCTGGCAGCGCGTGCGGCTGACCGTGTACCCGCCGGGCGTCACGCCCGGCGAGCGCCGGCTGCTGCACCTGCGGCACGGCTGGCCGGTCGCCGGGTGCGGTCGCGGGGGCGGCGCTCGTCGTCGTACTCAGCGGCACCGGACCCGCGCTGAGCTTCGCTGCGGCGCTGACCGCCTACCTCGGCGGTTTCGCTGTGCTGGCGCGACTCACCCGCGAGCTGCGTTCGCGCTCGCGGGTCGTGACGGTCGCCTCGGAGTACGTGCGCGGCGAGCTCCGCGAGTACGGGGACGTGCGGCTGCTCCGCACCGCCGCGTCCCGCCTCATGGAGCTGGAGGCGGCGCGCCGGGCGGGTCTCATCGACCCGGTCGCGTACGAGGCCGGGTGGATCGACGTCTACGAGACGCTGCCCGGCGGGGCGTCGGTCAAGACAGGGAGCGTGCCCGGTCCAGCACCGCACGCCCGACCGCGGCCACATCGTCCGCCGTCCAGCTGAGCGCGGCGTCGCGGATCGTAGCCTCCGCGACGGACGCTCGGCCGTCCGTCCACCAGCCGTGCAGCCAGCGGTCGCCGGTGGCCTCCAGGTGCTCCAGGACAGCCGTGTTGAGGCTCTCGGCGAGGAGATCGCTCGTCACCCAGAACTCGTCGATGTGCGGCAGGTCGCCCTCGATGCGGAGCTCGGGCAGGCGCCGCAGGCCCTCCGCGACGACCGCAGCGTGCCGCACCCAGGCATCCATCCGCTCCAGGTGCGCGTCGAGCCCGTCGAGGGCGGCGACGATCGCCGGGAACTGCTGGAACACGTCGCCGCCGTACCGGATGCGCCACACGCGCGCCTCGTCGATCACGTCGGCGGGGGCGGCGACCAGGGCGCCGGAGATCCCGCCGACACCCTTGTACATCGAGACGTACACCGAGGAGGCCTCCGCCGCGATCTCGGCGGCCGTCTTGCCGAAGCGGGTGCGCGACTCCCAGAGCCGAGCGCCGTCGACGTGCAGCGGGATGCCACGCTCGCGCGCCGCCGCGGCGAACGCCGCGTAGTCGTCCCACGTCGGCAGCACGTAACCGAGCTCCTGCATCGGCAGCTCCACGACGGCCGCCGCGAGAGGACCCTCGGTCGCCGCGAGCTCGGCCGCCGTCGGGTGGCGCCGTTCCGTGGTCGGGTGGACCGCCTCCAGCCCGCTCAGCTCGCGGAAGGCGTCCTCCTCCTGCAGCTGCGTGTGGTGGAGCGGGTGCACGGCGACCCGCCTGGTCCCGCGGCGCTTCGCCCACACCTGCAGGATCGCCTGCTGCGCCATCGTGCCCGTGGGGAACCAGAGCGCGGCCGGCATCCCCAGCAGGTCGGCGACCCGCGCCTCGAGCCGCTCGACGACGCCGCCGCCGTACAGGTCGACCGGTTCGACCGTTGCGGCGTGGGGCGAGGCCGCCAGTGCCGCCAGCCGCTCCCCCGCGGTCCTCGGCCGCTCGTTCGACAACAGCCGTGTCGCCGTGCGGGATGCGGCCCACAGGCGCTGCTGCTCGGAGGCGCCTGCGGTCGGGTCGTCGTCGGTTCCGCCCATGGCGACACGGTACTCCCGCCAGGACGGCGCGGTGGGTCAGGCGGTCGGCCGCCCCAGCAGGTCGGCGTGGTGGATCGCCGCCACGTTGGGGTGCGCCCGAAGCCGGTAGCGGAGCACGTTCTCGCCGTAGGTCTCCAGGATGGGGCTGTTCGTCGGGTCGGACGACAGCCCGCGCGCCTCCGCCTTCAACTCGGCCGGCAGTTCGAGCCGCGGAACGGTCGCATCCAGCGCAGGGTTGAAGAAGAACGGGATCGAGATGCGGTCGGTGCCGAGCTTCGGCGACTCGACACGGTGCAGGGTCGCCTTCAGGTATCCGTCGGTCGCCAGTTCGAGCATCTCGCCGATGTTCACGACGAACGCACCGGGAATGGAGGGGGCGTCGATCCAGTCGCCCTCGTGCTCCACCTGCAGGCCGCCCTTGCCCGGCTCGACCAGGAGCAGCGTGAGCACACCGCCGTCGCGGTGGGCGCCGACGCCCTGCTGCGCCACCTCGTCGCTGGTGCCCGGGTAGCGCACGATCTTGATGAGGGTGAACGGCCGCTCCGCGAACGCGCCGTCGAACACGTCCGCCGGCGCACCGAGCGACACCGCCCATGTGCGCAGCAGCCGCAGCGCGAGCGCGCTCAGCTGCTCGCGCCAGCGGGTGATCGCCGTCTCCAGCTCCGGGAGGGCCTCCGGCCACAGGTTCGGCCCCTCCAGCCGCTCGAAGTCCGGCCCGCCCTCGACGGTCTCGCGCTCCTCCCCGATATCGATCTGCTCACGCCAGTCGACCGCGCCGTTGGTCAGCTCCTCGCCGGTGCGGGTATATCCGCGGAATTGCGGGCTGTGGATGTTCTCGATCGCCAGCTTGTCCGCCTCCGGCAGCTCGAAGAACCGGCGCGACACGTCGAGCACCTCGTCGATCAGCTCCTGCGGGATGCCGTGCCCGACCAGGTAGAAGAACCCCACGTCGTGCGTGACCTGCCGCAGCCTGCCGCGGAACGCCGCAGCGGCGGCGTCGCCCTGGTCGAGTTCGGAGATGTCGAGGATGGGGAGAGCGTCGAGAGCCATGCATCCATCGTCGCAGGGGTGCGTCGGCGGGTCGCGTTGTGTTACGGACGACGGCGGTGGCCGCTATCGCGGCGGGGTGGGTTTGGCCGAAGGCCCACGACCGGGTAGTCTGGGCGGCAGCCTCAGGACCCAGTGTTTTACTGGGATCTGCGGGCCGCGCGAGTGTAGTTCAATGGTAGAACCTCAGCTTCTGCCACTCGAGATATCAGAGAGCCACACTCGGCCTCCTAAGCCCCGTTGATCGGGGCTTTTCCTACTATCGGCGTACCCGTGCGATCTCCGCGACACACCGTGGATCACGACCAAAGCGGTGAGTAAACGGTGAGCTACGCGAGCGCGGGGCCGGAGTCGCCGCGAACGTTGAACCGTTCGAGAACCGCGGTCGAGTCGGGCACCTGCACTACCCGCGGGAGGTAGGACTGCTCCGTCGTCGCGTACGTCGAGTGGCCCAGCTGGTGCTGTGCGCGCTCGAGGCCGACGGCGTCACGAAGCGCGGTCGCCACGGTGGACCTGAACTCCTTCGGGACTCGCCCTTCGAATCGAGTTCCCTTCAAGGCGGTGTGCCACTGGAGACGGAAATTGTCCGGGATTCGTGGCGTGAGAGTTGAGGACGGGAAGACCAGTTCCGAATACGATTCGACCCTCCGGCGCAGGAGCATCTTGCCGACAAAGGGCGGGAGAAACAGCCGACGTCCGCCTCCGGTTTTGGTCTTGTTCTGAACGGTCCAGCGGCCTTCGCGGTTCTTCGCCATCGTCCGACGGATGTCGACCGTGAACGGCTGGATGGTGAAGTCGACGTCCTCCCACATCAGGGCGAATACCTCGCCTGGCCGGCAACCGGTGCCGAGGAAGAAGTCCACCGGATCCGCCAGGTCAGTGCCTCGGCGCCGGCCGGATGCATCAAGGCTTGAATCCCACCTGGCGAGGATCTCGCGCAGCTCGGCGACATCCTCGAGCGAGAAGGTAGCGACCTGGTGATCCGGCTCCTCGACGGGTGCGACCGATTTCATCGGGTTGGCTTCGATGGCATCGTGGCGGGCAGCCATCGCGAACATGCCCGTCAGCAGCACCACGGCAATACTGGCGTTTGAGTAGCCGTTAAGCCGGGTGGTCTGCTTGATAAACCGGTCGAGCTTAGAGACGGATGCCTCTCGGATCATCCAGCCGCCGAGATTCGGGATGACGTACTTGTCGAGCACGGTTTCGTATCGGCGAAGCGTGCCGTTGGAGCGAGACGTGTGGCTGAACTCGTCCCACCACGCGATCGCGAGGTCTGCGAGCCGGGTGTCCGGTCCGAGTTCGCCGTCGCCGAGCGGCCTGATGCGATCGCGCATCGCCTCGCGGAGGAGCGCCTCCGCCTTCTGCTTGGTGCGGCCGATTCGTTCGATCTGCCGAGTGCGGCCGTCGACGTCACGGTAGCGGGCGCGGGCGGCCCAGCGGCCTTGCTCGAGCATGCGGGTGGAGACAGTTCCCCAGGTCTCGGAGACGAGCGGAGGGCGAGACATGATCATCGACCCCCGTTCTCGATGCGCGAGTCGGCGAGCGTCGCTCCGCTTGTGCGGGTCTCGGGCGCAAGTGTGGGAAATGGCGATCCGTCGGGGTCGGCGGAATCCCGCTCGGGACTGCGCGTGGCCCTCATGATACGCGTGGCGCGCTGTCCCAGGCGAGCGCCATCGAGTCGCATGAACGGCACGGCCGCCGCCTCGGCGGTCAGTGCGGCGAGCCGGCCGATGAGCGTGTGGGGGTCAGCAGCGATGGCCCACCCGTCCGCCGCGTACCGGGCCACCCTCTCTACGCATTCCTTCTTCTCCTCCGAGGTCGGGAACTCCGACCCAACCACCCCGACCAGTCCGCCCTGCAGTTCCGGACCCATGTTGCTGGTGTCGATGACGAATACCCGCATCACAATCACTCCCCTGTCGATCGTTCTTGTTTGCCTTCCGGCGGAGAGATCGAGAGCGAGTGGGAGGGGCGGGAGTGCCGGGACCGTGGAATACCGGAGGGAGCGATAGCGAGTGAGGATATGCCGCGAAAGCCCGGCACGGGAGCGCCGGGAACGAGCTACGATCGGCCGGCGGAAAGACAAACAAGACCGGCAAGGACTGCGCCGCCGCAGGCGGCTCAACCAACCAGCCCGTGCCCACCTAAGCCCCCGCGCCCATCGATCAAGTGATCGCACTGGTCTGGGCCTGTTGTGGTCCTGCTGCGCAGGGCAGTGCCTTCAACTGCGCTGTGGGCTGTCCGACCGTTCATCGTAGGTCGCTGACGCACCTTGCCGTTCCAACCGCGCTCTGACGCGCCCTCCGGGCTTATCTCGCCAGAGCGCGGTTGGCACTCACGGTGCTCCCGCTCCCACCGATTCCCTCTATCGAACAACCCACACCAAACAGGTTGACCACCAGGGAGCGAAGATCATGACCAAACCGGAGGGGCGCACCGCAGAACAGCGGAAAGCGCAGGCCGAAGCCTTACACGCTTCGATCGTCCACCAGGTTCAGCGGCTCGCGGACAGCGGGCAATGGCGCAGCTTCCTCGACTTCGCCCGCTCCTTCCACACCTACAGCCTGAACAACCTCCTCCTGATCCTCGCGCAGAACCCGGAAGCGACCATGGTCGCCGGGTTCCGGCAATGGCAGGCCAAAGGCCGCCAAGTCCGCAAAGGCGAGCACGCGATCAAGATCTTCGGCTACAACTTCAAGGCGATCCGCAACACAGACCTCGAGAGTGACGCCGACCCGGAAGAGCACACCGTGCACTACTTCCCCGTGCTGTCGGTGTTCGACATCTCACAAACCGACCCGGTGGAGGGCATGACGGTGCCAGAGAACCCGGTCCAACAGCTCAACGGCAAGCATGACCACGGCGTTATCCGCCCACTCACCGTGCACCTCGAGGCGCTCGGATGGACTATCGCACGCGAGGCGCTTACCCACGCCAACGGGTTCACCGACCCCGAGCAGCACACCGTTGCCCTGCGGTGCGATCTCGCGCCAGAGCAGGCAGCGAAGACCCTCATCCACGAGGCGGCACACATCGAACTCGGCCACATGGACGACCTCGAGGAGTACCGCCAGCACCGGGGCCGGATGGAAGTGGAAGCCGAATCCGTTGCGTACATCGTCGCCGGCCTGGCCGGCTTCGACACCAGCGCGTACAGCATCGGCTACATCACCGGATGGGCCGACGAAGACGTTCAGCTAATCCGCACCACCGCATCCCGCGTGCTTGAGGCCGCGCACGCCATCACAGAATTCATCTGCGCGTGAGGCTCGCCTGCGAGTGCGCCTAATACCCGTTCCCGTGTAGTTGAATGCACGACCCACGGCGCTGGACGCTCGATCGCCTGACGTGTCGGTCCTTCGACGCCTGCTCGGGTGCGTGCGAGAGCCGGACCGAACTTCGCACATCATCAAGACGCAAGGGACCGCAAGGGATACCACGGTTGCGTACACGCAACTACCCGAGGGGATCAAGGCCGTTCACCAGAAGACCCCACAGACGTAGCGTGCGGGCGTGGATTCGCGAGAGAGGACGCTCATGCACGACAAAGTTGGCGCTCAGTTCGATCGCGCGGTTGTCGCGGCGGTAGAGCGATGACCGGGTGGCCGATGTGGCTTCTGGTCCTGATTTTCGTGGTGGCGGCCGCGGTCGTTTGGGTGGCTGGCATCCAGCTTTCCCGGACCACCGACGTGCTGGACTCGCGCCTGCATATCGGCAGTGCACTCGGCGGCCTCATCGTCCTAGCCGTCGCGACGAACCTGCCCGAGATCGCGATCACCGTCAGCGCCGCACTTTCCGGTGACCTCTCCGTAGCTCTCGGCAATATCCTCGGCGGGATCGCACTACAAACAGTGGTGCTCGTGATCCTCGACGCGTGGGGAAAGCGCGGCAAGAACGTCCCCCCACTCACGTATCGGGCGGCATCCCTAGTGCTGGTATTGGAAGCGGTAGTCGTCGTCGCTGTCCTCGCCATCGTGATGGCAGGCAGCCAACTCCCCGCCTTGGTGTTCCTGCGCCTGTCACCGGATGTTGTTCTGATCGCCGTCGTCTGGGTGATCGGACTTCTGCTGGTCAAGCATGCCGGGTCGTCCCTGCCCTGGGAAAGCAAGGGAAACGCGCCGGACGCGTCGCCACATGCGGCGGGGCATCGGCGCAGCAAACCGGAATCGCCCCACCAGCAGTGGAGCACGGGACGGGTGTGGCTAGTTTTCGGCATCTCCGCACTGGGCACCCTTGCTGCCGGCGTCATTCTCGAAGTCAGCGGAGACGCCGCCTCCAAACAGATCGGCCTATCCGGGGTATTGTTCGGAGCCACCGTCCTGGCACTCGCAACCTCCCTTCCCGAAATCTCCACCGGCCTGCAAGCGGTCAAACAAGGTGACGATAACCTCGCCATGAGCGACATCTTTGGCGGCAACGCGTTCCTGCCGGTACTGTTCCTGGTCGCCACTCTCATCTCCGGGCGAGCGGTGCTCCCTCACGCGAACGCCAGCGACGTGTACCTGACTGCCCTCGCCGCACTGCTCACCCTGATCTACTGCGTCGGGTTGGTGTTCCGGCCGACTAAACGCGTGCTGGGCATGGGAATTGACTCGGCCACAGTTTTGCTGATCTACCTTCTCGGGGTCGCAGGACTCTTCGCGGTCACAGCAGCCTAGGCTCCGAAAAACGGCGGACACGGCGACAAGGAACGGCGCGGAGACCCAGCCGCACAGACCGCTCACGTGCAACGGTGGACGCGCCCAGCCGCAGTCGGCACCCTCCATCCCCACACCCCAGCAACGGAGCAATAGTCACCCGGCCGCAACGGTGGGACAATTGCGCTATCGCAAGCAAGGAGGCGGTGACCATGCTTCAGCATGAACGCGACGAACTCGAAGGCCACTACACACAGGCCGACCCTGAAGCACCGGAGCAGCGGCAGGTGCATGGGCAATACACGGAGCACGGCGGAATCGGACCAGACGCGGATGTATCCGGAACATATGTCGGAGCTGACCACGACGGCGAGGAGCCCCTGGTCCGCAGCACCCACCAGCGCGGCGGCAACTACCCGAAAGCGGACCACAACAGACAAGGGAGAGCCCGCGGACGCGCAAACTCGGGATCACCCGATCCGACTGAACAATGAGCTGGCGCCCGTAGCCGCCCGGCGCGGTCGCGACACCCCCCTCCGCAGTGCTACTCGTGAGATGCCGAGGGGTCGTTGTTGGGGGTTCGCCGTCGCTCCTCGAAGCTTGTTAAGACCTGGGCAGGGATCCTCACCTCGCCCCGGTATACAACTGTCCGGAGTTCGCCATCTCTGATGGCGTGATGGATCTCCAGTTCAGGGATACCTAAGTCCAGCGCAGCAACGGCGGGCAAGAAGAAGTCCGGGTCTTCCACGGTTTGAAACCGTAGCAGCGCCGGACCTCCGGCGGGTGGCATGTGCTCCGCATCGCGTCGGTGTCGAGTGACTCCACCGGGCAACCGCAGCCATGAGGTCCCACCCGCGAGCTCACCGCCTGCCACGTCCACGCGCGGGCAAATGATTTTCGGGCTAGAACTGAGAGGGTGAATGCCCAGAATGTGGAAATGCAGGATGTGAATGCTGCGCTGATCGCGGCGGACGTGATGATGGGCGTCGCAGCGCGATCGGTGGCGGAGGTGGAGGATATCGTCACGTCGCCGCAATTGCGGGTGCTGGTGACGATCGCGACCCGGGGTTCACAGAATCTCGGCGAGATCGCCGCTGAGCTCGGCGTTCACGCTTCCAATGCCACGCGTACCAGTGAGAAGCTGGTGCACGCCGGACTGATCGCACGGGCCGAGGATCCGGCCGACCGGCGTTTCGTTCGGCTGACACTGACTCCTCAAGGCGCCGCACTTGTCGACCAGGTGATCGAGCACCGTCGCGCGGCGCTGGCGGAGGTCTTGGCAGCGATGCAACCCGAGGAGCGGGCGCGCGCGGCCGAGGGCTTTCGCGCCTTCGCCCGTGCCGCCGGGGGGCGACACGGCGACGACGGACGCTTTACTCTGATGCGTCCCGTCCTCAGCGGCGATGCGTAGCCCAGCCCGGCTGCCCCGCTCGTCTCCGGGCGCCGCGTCTATGTGAACGGTTAGCTAGCCGCGCCACAGCGGCGGCATCCGCCGGGCACCTCCCCCACGGCACCACAATCTGGGCAAATCAGGGCAAGCCAACATGCCGGGTCGCCGCCCTCCGACTCAACCGCGCCGACCGTGTTCTTGCCCTCTTCTGCAGGATCCGGAACGACGGCGCCTCGTGCGCCCACCGGTTCGCCGAGCTCGAAGTAGGTCCGGAAGCTATAGACCATCGGCCGCCATGCCAGCGGGTCGATTCGGTCACCCTCACCGATAATGCTCCGGTCGGCGTGCACCCGGACAACCTCGGCCTCGGCGATCGCGTAGTCACCGCTCACCCCTGGCGTCACCCGCCGCACTTCCGCCTCAAGCTGCAGCAAACATTCACGCACCCGCGGCGGCTCGACAAGGTCAGAAGTTTGCGACGTCAGGCCAGCCGCCGCAAACTTGTCGGCACAGTATGCGTACCGCCCGAGCTTCCCCTCCGGCACCTCCGACCTCCCGGTCAGGTCAGCGATCCGCTCGACCGCAGACCATAGCGCCGGCGACGGGAAGTTCACCGTCAGCTGCGGACGATCGAGAATGTTGGCGAGAGTCTGACCGTCGGTCTCTAATCCCAGAGCTAGAATGCGTCCGAGCGCCCAGTACGAGGAAGCGGGGGCAAGGTTGGCGGTGCCGTCGCCGTTACTCGAGGCCAGCAGCAGCACGGGGGTGCCCGCGTAGAGATTCGCAGGCCTAACCACCTGGTGCCCCCGACCCTGACCTCGGCCCCGTGGGCCGGTCGAATCAGGAACGTTCATCGTCGATCCATCCGCGTGCTCTTCATGTCCCACATCGCTTCCATTGCGCAATCGCAAACGTCGCGTAACAATCATCCTAGCGATAAGAACCACGCCGGTCCGCTCGGGTGATGCCGAATGTCCGATGTCAGGATGCGGGCCCACGCTCCAAGGGCAGCCCGGCGCAGGAGTGGCTTGATCGCGGGATAGGGCTAGTCGGCCGCCGCCGGCCGACGGGGTACGTCAGCACAGAAACTCAGGCGCGTTCCCCCGGCTGAGCCACCGGTTTGGTGAACCCAACCGGTGCGGGCGGGGAGGGGACCCCCCAACCCCCTCCCCGCACCGTCCGTCACGACGCCCTCGACGCGGCTGCCCCGGCTAGGCGCGCCTGGAAGCGTCGACTGAGGGACACCGAGGGTTCAAACCGTCTCAGCCGTCGCTAATCGGCTCAATCTCCGTCGGGCCGGCGGGGACACTCTCCCTCAGGTGACACCTCCTCACGCCGGTCTCCCGTCCCCACTCGCCATCGGACCCGCGTCAGCGGCGGTCCGCTTTGTGCTCTCACAAAAACAGTTGCATTTGCGCAAACGAATGGTTCAATGGGCGGCGGACCAAGGAGGAACACTGTGGACTTGAGCGGCAAAAGCGTCGTCGTAACCGGCGGCAACAGCGGAATCGGCGCAGCAATCGTACGGTGCCTGGCCGCGGCGGGAGCCGCCGTGGTCATCGACTACGTGGCCCGCCCGGAGGACACCGCGGACCTGGTCACAGAAATCACCGCCGCGGGAGGACGCGCCGTCGGCGTCGAGGCCGACGTCAGCTCCCCGGCAGATATCGACAAGCTCATCCGGACCGCCGTCGACGAGTTCGGGCACCTGGACGCCTTCGTCAACAACGCCGGCATCGAAAAGCGGCACAGCGTTCTGGAGGTCACCGAGGATGCCTTCGAGGAGGTGATGGCCGTCGATCTCAAGAGCGCGGTCTTCGGCACCCAGCGGGCAGCGAAGCAATTCATCGAGCAGGGCTCAGGCGGCATCGTCGTGAACGTGTCGTCGGTGCACGAGGACTGGCCGATGCCCGGCAACCTCAGCTACTGCGTGGCGAAAGGCGGGATGCGGATGCTGACCCGCACCGCTGGAGTGGAGCTCGGCCCGCACGGCGTGCGTGTGGTCAACGTGGCGCCCGGCGCGGTGAACACGCCGATCAACACCGCCACCATGAATGACGACTCGCTCCGCCAGAAGCTCGAGAACAGCATCCCGCTACGCACGGTGGCGGACCCCGCGCAGATCGGTGACGTCGTTGCCTTCGTGATTTCCGACGGCGGCTCGTACCTCACGGCCACCACCGTTTTCGTGGATGGCGGCATCATGCACGGAAGTGTGGGCCTGTGAGCGCACCGCGCATCGAGGACTATGCGATGATTGGCGACCTGCACACGGCGGCGATGGTGTCGGTTACCGGGTCGATCGATTGGCTGTGTCTGCCCCGGTTCGACTCCGCCGCCTGCTTCGCCGCCCTGCTCGACACGGAGGCTGCCGGACGGTGGCGGATCGCACCGGCCGGCAGCGGTCGTTGCACGCGTCGCCGCTACCGCGGCGACACCCTGGTCCTGGAGACCGAGTGGGAGACCGCCGACGGGGTCGCCCGCATCATCGATTTCATGCCGGTGCGTGACCGCGCGGCCGACCTCGTACGGATCGTCGAGGGCGTCTCCGGGACGGTGGCGATGCAGTTCGAGCTGATACTGCGGTTCGACTACGGGCATGTCGTTCCCTGGGTGACCAAGACGGAACGCGGGGTTCGCGCGGTCGCCGGGCCGGACGCTGTGCTGATCTCATCAGACGTGCCCCTGGGCGGCCGCGACTTCCGCACCGTCGCCGACTTCACCGTCAACCCGGGCGACCGCGTCGCATTCGCGCTCACCTGGTACCCCAGCCATGAGGAGGAACCAGAGCCAACCGATCCGGAAACGGCGTTGGCCTCGACGGAGTTGTTCTGGACCCGCTGGAGCAGTCAGAGCAACGCGTACGGCGCGCATCGCGACGCCATCCAACGCTCACTGATCACCCTCAAGGCGCTGACCTACCTCCCGACCGGCGGCATCGTGGCCGCGCCGACCACCTCCCTGCCGGAGCAGCCCGGCGGGCCACGCAACTGGGACTACCGTTTCTGCTGGCTGCGCGATGCGACCCTCGCCCTGCAGTCGCTTCTGACCGCCGGCTACACCGACGAGGCCAGTTCGTGGCGCAACTGGTTGGTCCGCGCCGTCGCCGGCGACCCGGCAGACCTGCGCATCATGTACGGACTCGACGGCCGGCGTCGCCTCCCAGAACAGACACTGGACTGGCTGGCCGGGTTCGATCATTCCACGCCCGTCCGTGTCGGCAACGCCGCCGCGGAACAGCTGCAACTCGATGTCTGGGGCGAAGTTCTTGACGGCCTCTCCCTCACCCGCACCACCATCGGCGCCGGCGAGGACGCGTGGGACGTTCAGCGCGCCCTCGTCAGCCATCTGGCTGAGCACTGGCAAGAGCCGGACAACGGGCTGTGGGAGATGCGCGGCCCACGCCGCCATTTCACCCATTCCAAAGTCATGGCATGGGTCGCCGTCGACCGCATGATCGACGGCGCCCACCAATTCAACCTTCCCGGCCCGGTACGCCAGTGGGAGCGGCTGCGGGCGAAAATCCGCCGCGACATCCTCGAAAACGGCTTCGACCCGAAGCGGAACACGTTCGTACAGGCATACGGGTCCAAAGATCTGGATGCCTCCCTGCTGCTGATCCCCCGGGTCGGGTTCCTCCCACCCGACGACCCACGAGTCGTCGGCACAATCGAAGCCATCGAGAAAGACCTCACCGACGACGGGCTGGTGCTGCGCTACCGCCCCCAAGCCAGCGACGACGGCCTCCCGGGCGAGGAGGGGGTGTTCCTCGCCTGCTCATTCTGGCTGGTGGACGCGCTCATCGGAGCCGGCCGAAGAGACGACGCCGAAGCCTTGTTCCAGCGACTTCTGGATCTGCGCAACGACGTCGGCCTGCTCAGCGAGGAATGGGACCCGCACGCTGCCCGGCAGCTAGGAAACATGCCCCAGGCGTACAGCCACTTCGCGCTCGTACGCAGTGCCTTCCACCTGCTCTCCGGCACCACGACCACCACCCAAGACCGCATCCCGATCGGCAAGGAGTGACCGATGACCCCACCCCACGTGCTCGTGCTCGGCGCCGGGTTCGCCGGCTTCACCGTGGCCAGGGCGCTGCAACGGGAGGCCGCCCGTAACCGGATCCGCCTCACCGTGGTGGACCCGCAACCGTACTTGACCTACAAACCCCTGCTACCCGAGGTCGCCGGCGGCGAGACCCAGCCCCGCGACACCGTCGTCCCCCTCCGCCACCCGCTCAAACACACCGAGCTGGTGCCGGGGTCGGTCGCCTCCGTCGACACCAACAGGAAAGTCGCCGTCATCCGCACCCTCGACGGCACACAGCGGCCCCTCCACTACGACCATGTCGTGTTCGCGCTCGGTGCCGTGACGAAGACGCTGCCCATCCCCGGTCTGACCGAAAACGGAATCGGGTTCTCCAGCATCGAGGAGGCCACCTTCCTCCGCGATCACGTCCTTGACCGCATCCAGTTCGCTGCCGCAACCAGCGACCCCGCAGAACGGCGGCGGGCGCTGACCTTCGTGTTCGTCGGCGGCGGCTACACCGGAGTCGAAGCGATCGCCGAACTCCAACGACTCGCGGTCACAGAATTCCGTCGCTACCCGGAACTGTACGGGGAGAGCATGGACTGGATGCTGGTCGAGGCAGCCGGACGCATCGCCTCCGAACTTACCGAAAAACTGTCCGCCTGGACGCTCGCCCTCCTCCGCCGCCGCGGCATCACAGTGCTGCTCCACACCGAAATGAAGAGCTGCCACAACGGCGAAGTCGTCCTCAGCGACGGCTCCACTCATGCATCGGACACAATCGTCTGGGTCGCCGGCGTCACCCCGAACCCGGTCCTCGATCACACCGACGTGCCACGCGGCCGAAAGGGCCACGTGCAGTGCGATGCGTACCTGCGCGTCGTCCGCAACGACGGGACCCCCGTCGATGGAGCCTGGGGTCTCGGCGACGACGCGCAGGTGCCGGACCTCACCGTGCAGCAACAGCCCGCCTTCTACCAACCGAACGCACAGAACGCCATCCGCCAAGCGCGGACACTCGCTCGCAGCCTCCGGAACGCCCTCGCTGGCGACCCGCCCGTCGAATACCGGCACCGATCCCTCGGGACCCTAGCCAGCTACGGCGGCATGCGCGGCGCTGCCGTCCTGCGCGGGCTGCCCCTGCACGGCCTGCCCGCGTGGGCCGTCGACAAGGTGTACCACGCCCTGGCACTCCCCAGCCCAGGACGCCGGCTTCGGCTCGTACTCGGCTGGATCGGCAACGGACTCACCGGCGACCAGACCGCCCCAGTCAGCTCCTTCCCGGACCCGAAACACCGTTTCCGCCAGGCAGCGAACGAACAGGACAGCAAATGACGCGACGCATAACGACAACGAACGCGGTCCACGGCATCGACCGGATCGTACGCAATATCGAGACGGGGCGCTTCGAGCGGTCGCTCTCCGGGTTGACTGCGGCCGGATCGCTGGTGACCGCGGCGGAGATCTACTTCGAGCACGACAAGGCCAGCTTCGGGAACCCCTGGATGTGGGCACCCGTCCTCCTCGGGCCTGTCGGTGCGATCGCCGGTGTCGCGGGAGTGTTCAGCAAACGCGCCGCGAAGACCCTGCTGCCGATCGCTGCGGCGACCATCGTCGCGAACGGCCTCCAGGGCACGTACCTGCACGCCCGCGGCATCGCGCAGAAGCCCGGAGGGTGGCGCAACGCCCTCTACAACCTGGAGATGGGTCCCCCGCTCCTCGCGCCCCTCCTCGTCACCGTCGTGGGCGGGATGGGGCTGCTCGCCGCGATCCTGAGGCGCGAGAGGTGAGCACCCCGCCGGTGCAGCGCGGGGACGACGTGCCCGAGCGCTTCCCCGGGTTCCGCGTGCTCGGCCAGGCGCGGCACTGGGACGAGGAGACCCGGGCCGTGGTGCTCGCTCGGGTGGGTCGCCCCTCCGATATCCGCTTCTTCGACGTGGTGGAGCAGGCCGCCGCCACCGCCCTGTTCGACGAGATCCTCGGCCAGGAGGGCGACGGCCGGGTGCCCGTGACGGCCATGGTGGATGCGCGTCTCGCCGAGAAGCAGACCGACGGCTGGCATTACGACACGATGCCGACCGATCAGGAGTCGTGGCACCGCACTCTCGCCGCCCTCGACGACGACGCGCGCGCCGCGCACGGGTGCACCTTCGCCGACTGCGACCACGAGCGCAGGCGCGCCCTGCTGGAGGCCGTCCACACCGGCGACGGCGACTGGCACGGGCTCCACCGCGGGCAGGTGTGGAGCCTGTGGACGCGCTACGCCTGCACCGCGTTCTACAGCCACCCCCGGGCCTGGGACGAGATCGGGTTCGACGGACCCGCCTACCCGCGGGGGTACAAGAACCTCGGCATCGGCCGGCGGGAGCCCTTCGAGGTCGAGGACGCGCATCCCGCGCAGCTGCCCATCACGACGACCGGGGACGGATCCTGAGCGGGCTGCGCGGCGCCGCGGCGGCGGCACTCGCCGGGGTCCGCGACCGCAACGCCTCCGCCTGGTTGCTGACCCCCGACGGGTCGCGCACCCGCCCCGACCTGCGCGACGGGATGCGGCGATACGCCGACACGGACGAGGTCGACATCGCCATCGTCGGCTGCGGCGCAGGAGGGTCGGTGCTGCTGCAGCGCCTCGCGCGCGCCGGATGGAGCGCGGTCGCCTTCGACGCCGGCCCGTTCTGGGACCCCGGCCGCGACTGGGTGAGCGACGAGGCCGGCTCCCACCACCTCTACTGGACGGAGCCGAGGCAGATCGGCGGCGGCGACCCCGTGCCCCTGGGGTCGAACAACTCCGGACGCGGCGTCGGCGGCTCCATGGTGCACTACGCGGGCTACGTGCCGCGCTTCCACCCCAGCGACTTCCGCACGCGGACGAACGACGGCGTCGGCGCGGACTGGCCGATCGCCTACGACGACCTGCGCCCGTTCTACGAGGCCATCGAGAGCGAGCTCCCCGTCGCCGGGGAGGACTGGCCGTGGGGCGACCCGCACGCCTACCCGCACAGCGCGCATCCCGTCTCGGGCAACGGCGAAGCCTTCCTGCGGGGCGCACGGGCCGCCGGGATCACGGCGAAGGTGGGGCCGGTCGCGATCGCCAACGGCCGGTTCGGGCACCGGCCGCACTGCATCTACCGGGGCTTCTGCCTCCAAGGCTGCAAGGTCAACGCCAAAGCATCTCCCCTCATCACCCACATCCCGGACGCCCTCGATCGCGGCGCAGAGGTCCGCGCGGATTGCATGGTGTCCTCGATCGAGGTGGATGAGCGCACCGGCCGGGCGATCGGCGTGCACTACTTCCGCGACGGCGTCCCACGGTTCCAGCGGGCGCGCATGGTCGCGATCGCGGGGTACTCGATCGAGACGCCGCGGCTGCTGCTGAACTCCGCCTCGAAACGGTTCCCCGACGGCCTCTGCAACGACTTCGACCAGGTCGGGCGCTACCTGATGGTGCAGGGCGCACCGCAGACCGCCGGCCGGTTCCCGGAGGAGATCCGGATGTGGAAGGGGCCGCCTCCCGAGGTCTCCACCGAGGAGTTCTACGAGACCGACCCGACCAAGCCCTACAAGCGCGGGTACTCCATCCAGACGGTCTCGCCCCTCCCGATCACCTGGGCGGAGCACGTGATGGCGCAGGGCCACTGGGGCGCCGACCTGCGCCGGTACATGTCCGACTACGTGCACTGGGCCTGCCTCGGCGCCCTGTGCGAGTTCCTCCCCCAACCGGGCAACCGCGTCACGCTCGCCGACGAGAAGGACCGGTACGGCCTCCCCGTTGCGCACTTCTCATACACGCAGTGCGACAACGACCGTGCGCTCGCCAAAGCCGCGCAGTCGACCATGGAGCGCATCCTGGAGGCCGCCGGCGCACAGGAGACCATGACCGTGCAGCGCTACGCCCACCTCGTCGGCGGCGCCCGCATGGCCGCCGACGAAACGGAAGGGGTCGTCGACGCCGACTGCCGCACGTTCGCCGTCCCCAACCTGCTCATCACCGACGGGAGCGTGCTGCCCACCCAGGGCAGCGCCAACCCCGCCCTCACCATCATGGCGGTCGCCGCCCGCGCGGCCAACCGGCTCATCGAGCGCCCGGAACCCTGAACCGCAGGACGCGAAACGCAAAGGAGAACGACATGGCACAGACGGTCAGCGAGTTCGTGATCGGGCGGCTCCGGGAGTGGGGCGTTCGGCGGTTGTTCGGCTACCCCGGTGACGGGATCGGCGAGTTCGACGGGATGCTCGGCAAGGCCGAGCGGGCGGGGGAAGGCGTGGAGTACATCCGCCCGACGCACGAGGAGATCTGCGCGCTCATGGCCACCGCGCACGCGAAGTTCACGGGCGAGGTCGGCGTCTGCATCGCCACCTCCAGCCCGGGCGGATTCCACCTGATGAACGGCCTGTACGACGCCAAGATGGACAACCAGCCGGTCGTCGCGATCGTCGGCCAGCAGGGGCTCAACTCGCTGGGCACGTTCAACCAGCAGGAGAGCAACCTGGAGCAGGCGTTCTCGGACGTCGCGGAGTACGTGCAGACGATCGTGTCGCCGGCGCAGGCGCAGGCCGTGATCGACACCGCCTTCCGCACTGCGATCACGCGGAAGCAGCCGTGCGTGATCATCCTGCCGCACGATGTGCAGGGCATGAAGATGGCCGAGCCCGGGGCGGAGATGTGGGTGTCCCGGTCCAGCGCCGTGGCTCCGTCCACCGCGATCGCGCCTCCGCTCGAACAGCTGCAGGCCGCCGCCGACATCATCAACGCCGGCGAGCGCGTCACCTTCCTGGTCGGCGCGGGCGCCGTCGGGGCCACGGAGGAGGTGCTGCAGGCGGCGCGCCTGGCCGGGGCGGGCGTCATCACGACGCTCCGCGGCAAGCAGGTGGTGCCCGGCGACATCCCGTTCCACACCCAGCAGGTCGGTCTGCTCGGCTCACGGCCCAGCTACGACCAGATGCAGGACTGCGACACCCTCGTGCTGCTCGGCACCAACTACCCGTACGGCCAGTTCCTGCCGAAGACCGGACAGGCGCGTGCCGTGCAGATCGACCTGCGGCCGGAGCAGCTCGGCTTGCGCTACCCGACCGAGGTCAGCCTCTGGGCCGACGTGAAGACCGCGCTCACCGGCCTCCTGCCGCTCCTGAAGCAGAAGGACGACCTCTCCTGGCAGGAGAACATCGCGTCGAAGATGCGCGATTGGGATGCCGAGCTCGCCGCGCAGGCCGAGAAGCACTACGACGACGGCGTCAACCCGAGGAAGGTCTACGCCGAGCTGAACAAGCGCCTCCCGGCCGGCGCGATCGTCACCTGCGACGCCGGCACCACCGCCGACTGGTACGGCCACTACATCCGGTTGCGCGACGGCATGCGCGGCGACCTCTCCGGCCGCCTCGCCACCATGCTCGCCGCGATGCCGTACGCGGAGGCCGCCAAGTTCGCCTACCCGGACCGGACCGTGGTCTGCACCATCGGCGACGGCGCCTTCCAGATGCTCGGGATGAACGAGCTGATCACGCTCAAGAAGTAGCTGCCCAGGTGGGACGACCCCACGTTCGTGGTGCTGGTGCTCCACAACGACGACCTCACCCAGGTCTCGTGGGAGATGCGCACCGAGGACGCCAACCCGGTCTGGTCGACCTCGCAGGACGTCGAGTCGGTCGACTACGCGGGCTGGGCGCGGCTGCTCGGCTTCCAGGGGATCACCGTCACCTCGGACGACGAGGTGGAGGCCGCCTGGGACACGGCGCTGGCGCACCGCGGGGTCACCGTCATCGACGCGCACACCGGCAAGAACATCCCCCCGCTCCCGCCGCACATCACCTACGAGTTCGCGAAGAACACCGGCCTCGCCCTACTGAAGGGCGACCCCGACGGGATCGGCGCCATCAAGGACTCGGCGACGTCGCTCATCACGGAGGGCGTGGAGCGGGTGAAGGACGCCCTCCACCTCGACCACGGCGACGACCATGGGAACTGAGGACGGGGCGCGGCTCCGCGCACTCACAATCGACGCGTTGAACATCCCCACCGCGACCTCCGGCAGAGAGCGGCCCGAAAGCGACGGCACCATCACCTGGAACTCAACCGGCCTGATCGTCGTACGCCTGACCGCGGGCGACACGACGGGGCTTGGTTTCAGCCACGCCGCCACCGCCGCCCTCGGAATCATCAGCGAGCTCCTCTGGCCAGTGATCGACGGGATGGACACCCGCGACACCGAGCGCCTCTTCTGGGCAATGGCACGCGCCGTCCGCAACACCGGCTGGCGGGGTCTCTGCGCCGCCGCGATCTCAGCCGTCGACATCGCCGTGCACGACCTCGCCGCCCGCCTCGCCGAAGTACCGCTCACCCAGTATCTGGGCGGGGCACACGACACCATGTGCCCGATCACCATGACGATCGGAACGGAGGGGCCGTCCGTCTCGGGGCGGGTGGCCGTGACGATGTGTGCGGAGTATTCGTCGTGCGAGGCGACGCCCTTGCCCGGGTCGTCCATGGCCTGGTCGATTAGGTGAAACGGGTTCTGGCCATGAACGACGTGCGGATGATAAGCGCCAGGGTCTCAGGCTCAAGAGTCGTCAATTCGGCGGTACGCGTGACCCGCTGCAACCAAAGCGGTGAGTAAACGGTGAGTTTGGCCAAAAACCATTGAGCGGGTAGTCTGGGCGGCAGCCTTACTTCCCAGTGTTTTACTGGGATTCCGGGCCGCGCGAGTGTAGTTCAATGGTAGAACCTCAGCTTCCCAAGCTGATAGCGCGGGTTCGATTCCCGTCACTCGCTCCACGCAAGAAGCCTCGCGACCGCCCCGAACGGGCTCGACATTCATTGGGTAATCCCCGTCGGTCGCGCGCTGACGATGGCGCGCGGCTCGTTCGGCCAGCCGATCCATCCGCGGACGTCCATCTCGTACGCCGTTCCCACGTGCAGTGAGCGTCCGAGCGCTTCTGCTTCCTGCTCGTCCAGGCCGCCGCCACCACCGGTGACCTGCAGCTGTCCGCAGGTGGTGGTGTCGATGTCGTAGACAGTGCCGAGGTATCCGAACTTGCCATAGGTGTCGTGGTGACTGTCCTCGGCGACGACGCAGACCATATCGGCGCGGGTCTGCCACCAGATGTTGGATGCGACCGCATCGACCGCGAGCCCGACGAACGTCAGGCCGACGGCACCGAGGGCGAAGATCATCGTGATGAAGCCCGCCCGCCGCACCCACGGCTTCGCATTCGCTCCGTACCTGGCCGGCAGCGACTTCGCGAACTGCTCCGGTGTCCGCTTGTCCAGCGGCACCATCTCGAAGCCGGCCTGGAGCCTGTCCGCCAGTGACCTCCGCGCCATCGTGCCCTCCCCCGATGATCGTAAACGGCGGAGCGGCCCGACCAGGTCGCACCGCAACGACAGCGCGCACGGTGAACCCCCTCACTCCCCCCGCTCCAGCAGCACCTTCACCTTCCGCTGGTGCCAGACGATGGGGGCGGGGAGCTCGTCGCTCATCATGGCGAGCACTCGGAGGACGATGATGTCGTGGTCGCCGGCGGGGTAGCTGTGCTCGACGACGCACTCCAGCCAGGTGGGCGAGCCCTCCAGGAAGACCGCGCCCGACGGCAGTTCCGCCTTGCGGACGCCGCGGAGGCGGTTCTGCTTGTCGCGGGAGGCGAGCTGGCGGGTCTTGCCTGCGTGGTCCTCGCCGAGGATGGAGACGCCGATCGTGGGGGCTACGGCGAGGGTGGGCCAGGTGGTCGAGCTGCGCTGGGCGGCGAAGGAGACCATAGGCGGGTCGTAGGAGACGCCGACCGAGAAGGAGGAGGCGATCATCACGACGGGCTCACCGCCGATGGTCGCGGCGAGGGCGGCGACGCCGGACGGGAAGCCGGAGAAGGCGGCCCGCATCTCGTCCGGGTCGGAGGTGAAGTCGTACGTCATGGTCATCAGGACCTGTCCTCCCCCAGTGAAGCCCGCAGCGAGGCGTGGATGGCGGGGGCCCACGCGTCCACCCACTTGTCGAGCGCTCCCTCCTCGGCGTACCGGGAGTCGAGCTGGTAGAGGCCCTGGGCGGGGCAGATCGCGCCGAGCTCGACGAGCACGGGTTTGAGGGTGAGCTCGGGGGCGAGCGCGTGCGCGGGACCGGCGCCGAGCATGAGCGGCACCGCGACCTGTCCGGCGAGGCCGGTGGCGGTGGCGAACTGGTCGAGGAGGAGCTTCAGCAGGCCGGTGTAGGTGCCCTTGAAAGTGGGGGATGCAGCGATCACGAGGTCCGCACCCTGCACGGTGGCCACGGTCTCGGCGACGACGGGGTCGCCGAAGCCGAGCAGGCCGGCGCCGAGTTCGGACACCTCGATGGTGGTGGCGCTTGCGCCGAGGGCGGCGGCGAGGCGCTCGGCGGCATCCCGGGTGCGGGACTGCGGCTTGGGGTTGCCCACGATGACGGCGGCGGTGAACATCAGGAGACCTTTCTTTCGTGTGGATGCCGGTCGGCGGAGAGCAGGGAGCGGGCCTCCCGCTCGTCCTGCCGCATGGCCTCGACCAGTTCGTCCGGACTCGCGAACGCCCGCTGGGTGCGGAGGAGCCGGTCCGCGGTGACCTCGGCGCGGCTCCCGTACAGGTCGCCGGCGAAGTCGAGCACGTGCACCTCGACGGTGTGCGCGCGGCCGGGGAAGGTGTCGTTCGACCCGACCGAGATCAGGGCGGGCAGCGGCCGGCTCCAGGACTCGGCCCGGAAGCCGCCGACGTAGACGCCGTCGGCAGGCGTGCTCGCGGGCTCCTCCAGGTCGAGGTTCGCGGTCGGGAAGCCGAGGCCGAGACCCGCTCCGGCGCCGCCGACCACGGTGCCGACGAGGATGCCGCGGCGGCCGTCGCCCTCATCGGCGTCCACGGGGTTTGCGCCGAGCAGCGCTGCGGCGACGATGCTCAGCACACCGACGACCGCGAGCACGGCCAGGGTCACCGCATCACCCGCCCACACCAGCACGACCGCGGTCGCGGCACTGCCGAGCACGGCGCCCAGCTGCTTCATCGAGTTGAAGGCGCCGGAGGCGGCACCGATCGACGACCGCTCGACCGAGCTGACGGTGGCGATGGAGAACGGCGACCAGATGAAGGAGTTCGCGATCCCGAACAGCGCGAACACACCGGCGATGACCCAGAGCGGGGCGTCCGCCCAGACCAGCGCAGCGGTGCCGCCGATCGAGAGCACGAGCGCGACGCCGCCGATCACGGCGACGACCCGCAGGCCGACGGTGTTGTTCAGCCGGGCCGAGACGGGCGCCGCGAAGAGGCAGACGACGCCCATCGGAACCAGGACGAGGGAGGCGGTCACCACATCCAACCCCCGACCCTCTTGCAGGGCGAGCATCAGCGGGATGGGTGCGGAGCCGACGCAGAACGCGGCGGCGGCGGCACCCCACGACGCGGTGACGAAGCCGTGGCTGCGGAACAGTGACACCGGCAGCAGCGCCCGGTCGCCCGACCGGCGCTGCAACCAGACGACGCTCACCACAAGCGCGGCGCCGAGCACGACGAGCAGCCAGCGCGGGATGCCGGCGACCGAGGCCGAGGTGGCGTCGGTGCCCTGGATGCCGACGACCAGCGCGGCGACGCCGACGGCGTTGCCCGCCATCGCCCAGAGCGGGATGCGCGCGGGCTGCCGCTCCGACACCGGCACCCAGACCAGCACAGCCACCGCGGTGATCAGCCCGATGGGCAGGTTGACCCAGAAGATCGACGGCCAGCCGGCCGCCCCGACGAGCAGCCCACCGAGGATGGGACCGGCGACGGTGGCGGCGCCGCCGACGGCACCCCAGATCCCGAGCGCGACGGCGAGCCGCGGCGGGGCGAACAGGGTCCGGATGATCGTCAGGCACTGCGGCGTCATCAGCGCGGCACCGACGCCCTGCGCGACGCGCCAGCCGATCAGGGACCCGACATCCTGCGACAGCGCGCACAGCACGGACCCGACGGTGAACGCGGCGAGCCCGACCAGGTAGACGCGCCGGCGGCCGAACCGGTCGCCCAGCCTCCCGGCGATCAGCAGGGGCACCGCGTAGGCGATCAGGTAGCCGCTGTTGACCCAGATCGCGAGCGTCGCGGTCGTTCCGAGCCCCGCGATCAGGGCCGGCAGGGCGACGGAGGTGATGGTGCTGTCCAGCAGCAGCATGAAGAAGCCGAGACAGAGGCTGGCCAAGGCTAGCCAGTCCCGCGTCGATCGCCGCACAGCGCCACCCACCTCAGACCGCCAGGTTCTCGCGGAGGGTCGAGCCCGGGTACCGCGGGGCGAGGGCGCCGCGGCGGCGGAGCTCGGGGACGAGCAGCTCGCTCAGGTCGGCGAGGCCGGAGGGCATCGAGAGGGGGCTCGACAGCATGTAGCCGCCGCGCGAGCCGGTCTGGGCGAAGTTCTCCTCCAGCGCGTCGGCCACGGTGGCGGCGTCGCCGACGACGGTGTGGTCGAGCCCGCTCGCGGCCTCGAAGCCGTGCTCGAAGAACTCGGAGCGGCCGATGGTGTAGTCCTCGCCGAACTCGGCGACGAGCGCGCCGACGAAGCCGCCGGGGCTCGCCTGCGACGCGACGATCTCGTCCCGCAGCTCACCGAGCCGGAACGACTCGGGCAGCGTCGAGAAGTCGTAGCCGGAGTTGTGCGAGAGCATCGTGCCGATGGCCTCCTCCGTCCAGAACTCGAGCACCGCATCCCGCCGCGCCGCCGCCTCCGCAGCGGTGCGGCCGACGATCGCCTGCGTGGCCCACAGGATGCCGACATGCGCCGGATCGCGCCCCTCGGCGGTGAGCGCCTCGTCGAGCATGCGACGGTGGCGCTGCTGACCGGGGAGGCTGCCGCCGAACCCGAAGACGAGGTCGGCGAACGCCGCCGATCCGGCGATGCCGCGCGGCGAGTTGCCGGCCTGCACGATCACGGGATGCACCTGCGGGCTGGGCACCGAGGCGAGCGGACCCTTGACCGTGAAGAACCGCCCATCGTGGTCGATCGGGTGCACCTTCGACGGGTCGGCGAACCGGCCGGTCGCGGGGTCGCGCACGATCGCATCCGGCGCCACCGAGTCCCACAGCGCGCGGCAGACGTGGATGAACTCCTCCATCCGCTCGTACCGCAGGTCGTGGTCGATCAGCTGCGCGTAGCCGTAGTTGGCCGCGTCCGCGCCCCGGCTGGAGGCGACGACGTTGAAGGCGATCCGGCCGCCGGTGACGTGGTCGAGCGAGTTGAGCAGCCGGGCGACGTAGAAGGGGTGCATGAAGGTCGACGAGTAGGTGAGCCCGAACCCGATGCTCTCCGTCACCGTCGACATGGCGGCGATGATCGGCGACATGTCCTGCCGCGGCCACTGGATGCCCCACTCGACCGCCGGGTCGATGCTGCCCCGCCAGGTGCTCGGGATGCCGGAGCCGTCGCCGAAGAACAGCATGTCCACGCCGGCGCGCTCGGCAGTGCGGGCCACCTCCAGGTACATGCGCACGTCGGGGAACTGCCGCCCGACCCACGACCCGGGCTGCGCCCAGCGGCCCTCGGTGTGCGTGAAGGAGAGATCGTAGGCGATGTGCATGCCGCTCAAACGGTCACCTGCTTCCAGAGGGAGACGACCTCGTCGGTGTCGGAGAGGACGGCGACGTTGAGCTCCAGCTGCACCAGCGCGGCCTCGTTCACGGCGAGGTCGTAGGCGGCCGTCGCATCCGTCGGCACCACGACCGGCCAGTCGAGCTGCATGGCGTCCTGGGCGGTCGCGTCGACGCAGCACTCGCTGGTGAGGCCAACGATGGTGAGCCAGTCGTAGCCGGCGGCGCGCAGCCGCTGTTCGAGGTCGGTGCCGAGGAAGCCGCTGTAGCCGCGCTTGACGACGCGGAGCTCGCCCTCCGCGGGCTGCATCCGGTACCACTCCGCGCCGGGAGTGCCGGCGATGCAGGGCTCGGTCGGGCCCATGGGCGCGTCGTAGTCGCCCTCGCGCAGCCAGTTGCTCGACCGCCACGGACGGGCCGGGTCGCTGCCGAGCTCCACCCAGACCACCGGCACGCCCAGCTCGCGGGCGGAGTCCACCAGCGCACCGATGCGGGTCACGGTGGCGTCGAGCTCGGCGACGACCTCGTCCGTCAGACCGTAGGCGCCGAGCGCGGCCGGGTCGCCGAAGTCGCGCTGCACGTCGACCACGACGAGCGCCGGGGCGCTCCCCGGACGGGTCAGCTGCGCGAACTGCGCTTCGCGGAGGTCGCTCACCGGTCACCCTCCGCATCGTGGGCGCGCAGGGCCGGGAGGACGGTCTCGCCGAAGAGGACCATGTCCTGGTCGTACTCGGGGAAGATCAGCATGAGGCCGTCGAGGTCGGCCTCGCCCACGATGTACTGGATGTGCTCGGTCACCGTCTGCGCGGAGCCGGCGACGTACGCGGTCTGGAACGCCGCCTCGCCGACCGCGCCGGAGGCCCAGGCGCGGGCCTGGTCCTCCGGCACGCCCCACGACGCTCGCATGTTCGCCAGCGCCTCGCGGTCGACGCCCGCGCCCCACTCCTTCACCTTCGCCTCGGCGAGCGCGTCCGTCTCGTCCTGGACGACGGTGAGCATGGAGTAGGTCTTGCAGGTGCGGCCGTTCGCCGCCGCCCTGGCGTGGACGTCGGCGGAGAGCTCCTTCATCTCCTCCAGGCTGTCGCCGGCGAGGAAGGCCCCGTCGGCGAAGCGCGCCTGGAAGGCGCGGGCGGCCTCCGACTTGCCCGCGCTGATGATGGTCGGCGTGGCCGACGGGTGCGGCCGCGACTCGCAGTCGACCAGGTCGAAGTACGGGGTGTGCATGGTGACGGAGTCCTCCGACCAGAGCCGGGTGACCGCCTCCGTCCACAGCTCCGTCATCGTGTAGCGGTCGGCGTGGCTGAGCGCGGGGTCCCAGATGCCGAACTGCTCGAACTCCCCTGCGTAGGCGCCGTTGACGATGTTCATGCCTGCGCGGCCGCCGGAGACGTCCTGCAGCGTGGCGTACATCTTCGCCGCGATCGCCGGGTTGTGCACGTTGGCGTGCATGGTCGCCCAGATCTTCACCCGCTCCGTGGCCTCGGCCAGCGCCGACATCATGGTCATCGACTCCAGCGAGCGGCCCCAGTGATCGGTCGTCCCGCCGAAGCCGCGCCACTTCGCCATCGACATGATGAAGTCGAGGCCGATCTCCTCGGCGTGGAGGGCCGCACGCTTGTTCCAGGCGTACGTGGCTTCGGGGTGGGGTGCGGTGGTGGAGAGCATCCAGCCGCCGTTTCCGATCGGGAGGAAGATCCCATAGTCTTTCGCGGGCATTGAGGGCCTTTCGCTGCGTTCGATGGTGGGGCTTACGGGGCGGGCCAGATGAGCGTGTCGCCCTTGTAGATGGCCTTGATGTACGAGTCGTCGAACCACTTCTGCGCCTCGTCGCCGGTCACGCTGTCGGGGACGATCTGGAACTGGTGCAGCATGTCGACGAGCTTGGTGATGTTGGCCTCGTCCATCCCGCCGAGCGGCTGGCCGGGGGTCGGGTTGTCGGCGACGACCTTGGTCTCGGTCTTCCAGATGGTGGCGTTCAGCTTCTTGTCGTACGTGGCGCCGCCGGAGAGGTCGGCCGCGAAGCCGACGCACTTCTCGGTGTTCGCGTCGCTTGCGCTGCAGTAGTCGTAGGCGTGCAGGGCGGCGCGGAGGACATCCTGCACCGCGGTCGGGTGCGCCTTGGCGAAGGCCGGGTTGACGGCCATGGCTCCGAGCGAGCTGGGGATGCCGTACTTGACCGGCTGCCAGACCGTGACCTTGTCGCCGGCCGCCTTCAGCTGGTTCGGCTCGTTGGAGATGAAGCCGGTGAGGGCGGCGAGGCCGTCCTGCTTGCGCGGCAGCACCGAGGGGTCGTAGCCCTCCTTGACGAGGGTGAGCGACTTCCAGTCGACGCCGGCCTTCACCATCATCGCCTCGACCGAGGCGGGGACGTAGCCCTTGTGGCCGACGACCTTCCCGTCGAGCTGCGTGAGGTCGGTGATGTCAGGGTTGGTCATCAGGATGTCGAGGCCCGCGTTCGAGTACGACGAGATGCCCTCGATGTCGATGCCGTTGGCCCGGGCCTGGATGAGGTCCTGCTGGGCGATGGCGGAGACGGTGGCCTGGCCGCTGGCGAGCAGCTTCGTGTTCTGCGCGGTGTCGCCGGTCCCGGGCTTCAGCTGCACGTTCAGGCACAGGTCGTCGAAGTAGCCGAGCTTGCTGGCGGCGACATACTCCAGGATCGAGGCGGACGACTGGAACTGGTAGCCGGAGAGGTACGTGATCGTGCCGGCCTTCTTGTTGTCGGCGCAGCGTTCGGCCGAGATGGCCTTGCCGGACGACGCGGAGTCCGCGGGGGAGCCGGAACTGCACGCGACGACACCGAGCGTCAGGACGACGGCGGTGAGGGACGCGAGACCGGTCTTGATGAGACGGTGCTGCATGGGTCACTCCTTCGGGGGATGGGGTGGTGCAGGGGTGCGCGATGGCAGGGGTGGGCCTGGTCGCCGGTCGGCGACAGGTGGGAGGAGCGCGAGGAGGGCGGGACGGCCCTTGCTCAGTCGGTCGAGCTCTCGTGCCAGTGCAGGACGCGACGCTCGACCAGGGTGATGAGGGCGAGCAGGAGGACGCCCATGACCGCGAGGACGAAGATGGCCGCGTAGACCACGGCGAGCTGGTTCATCGACGACGCGACGCTGATGGCCGTGCCGAGGCCGCCCGTCGACCCGGAGGCGGAGAGCTCTGCGACGACGGCGCCGATGATCGAGAGCGGGAAGACGATCCGCAGGGCCGCGAAGATGTACGGCAGCGCGTTGGGGATGCGCAGGTGGACGAGCAGCTCCAGGCGGGACGCATCCATCGTCTTGTAGACCTGCATCACCTGCTGCGGCACCGACCGGAGGCCGACCGCGGTGTTGATGAGGATGGGGAAGAAGCAGATCAGCGCGGTGATGATGAGCTTCGGCAGCGGACCGAAGCCGAACGCGACGACGAGGGCCGGCGCGATCGCCACGAGCGGCGTGACGTTGAGCACGACCGCGATCGGCATGATCGCCCTGCGGGCCACCGGCAGCTCGCTGATCAGCACGGCGACCACGAACGCGGCGACGAAGCCGATCGCCAGGCCCACCGTCGCCTCACCCAGGGTGATGAGGGCGTTGCCGAGGTAGTAGCCGATGTTGCCGCCCAACGAGTCCCCGATCGCCTGAAGCGGAGGGAGCAGGTAGGGCATGGATGCGGCGCCCCACTGCCAGAGGCCGGCGAGGAGGGCGAGCATGACGACCAGGGGCAGCCAGACCGCCGGGCGGATCCACGCCAGGCGGGACTTGGGGTGCTTGAGGCTGAACCGGGACGGCTCGGCGGGGACGCCGTCCTGCAGGGTCTGCGACACGGTGGCTCGTTCTGTTGCGACGCTCATCTCGTGACCCCCTACGCCGCGTCCGTCGATCGCCATGCGGAGTGCAGGCGATCCCTGATCAGGTCTTCGTATTCGTGGAAGCGGCGGTCCTCGAACAGCTTCTGGTTGCGCGGCCGCGGGAGGTCGATGTCGATCACGTCGACGATGCGTCCGGGACGCGGCGCCATCACGACGACGGTGTCGGACATCCGGACCGCCTCCGAGACCGAATGCGTGACGAACAGGACCGTGGTCTTCAGCTCGTCCCACAGGTCGAGCAGCTGGTCCTGGAGGCTCTCGCGGGTGAACTCGTCGAGGGCGGAGAACGGCTCGTCCATGAGGAGCACATCCGGCTGGAGGCCGAAGGCCCGCACGATCGCCGCACGCTGCTGCATGCCGCCGGAGAGCTGCGCGGGGAGCTTGTGGGCGGCGTCCGCCAGCCCGGCGCGGTCGAGCAGTTCGAGCATGTCGGGCGACGTGGTGCCGCCGCCGCGCTCTGCGAGGTCGCCGATGCGCTGGCGCCGCTTGGCGGCCCCGGGGTTGATCTTCTGCGGGAGGCTCACGTTCTGCAGCACCGTCAGCCACGGCAGCAGCGCAGGCGTCTGCGGCACGAGCCCGATCAGCTTCGCCGCGCCCGCCTCGCTCGGCGTCACGTCGTGGACGCGGACCTCGCCGCGACCGGCGGACTCGAGACCGGCGACGATGCGCAGCAGCGTCGACTTGCCGCATCCGCTCGGGCCGATCAGGCTGACGAACCGCCCCGGCTCGATCGTGAGGTCGACATCGTTCAACGCGATCATCGCCGAAGGCCCGTAGCCGTAGACCTTGCCGACCGAGGTCAGCTGTACCGCTGGCGTCACCATCCACACCCTCCATACCGTGCACGGACCCACAGGCCCGTTCCCAGATGGCGGAGAGCGTGCGTAGCGAGTTCGATGTCTGCCACGCGGAGTCCGCTTGATATGACGAAACGCTATCCAGGCAATGTTTCGGCGACCGCGCGCGAAGATTGCGTGCGTGTTAACTCTGCGCGCGGAGGGGGACGACGCGCTCGCCGTCGAACAGGTAGACCTCGACGCCGAGATCCGCCGCCGCGACGGCGACCCAGCCGTTGAGCGCGCGGGCGGTGACCGCGCTCACCACCACAGCCGCACGCTCGACCGCCGGGGCCGCGGCTCGCAGCCACAGGAGCTTGAACATGTCGGCCATCACCTTGTTGCGGTACGACGACTTGTAGGAGCCCTGGTTCGCGACCAGTTGCACCACGATCGTCCCGGCCGCATCCATGCCCTCGACCTCGACCCTCACGCCCCCGGCGAGCAGCAGCTGGCGGGGACGCAGCGGCGTGCCGAGCCGATCGCTCAGCGCGGACAGCATCAGCCGCTCCACCGATCCCTCGGCGAAGCGGTTCCACTCCCCTGCGCCGGACACGTCCGTCCCTGCCATGACGCCAGGATAGGCGCGGCCGGTTTCGGTCAGGTTTCCGGCGTGGATGTCGTCAGTCGCGGGCGAGCAGTCCACCGAGGAGCAGGTCGATGAGCCGGGATGCGAGGTCGCGCTGGCCCTCGTGGGCGCTGATGAGGGTAATGCCGCCGACGGCCATGAGCACATCGGCCGGGTCCGCGTCGGCGCGCACGTCTCCCGACGCGCGGCCCGCCTCGATGAGGGCGGTGACGGCCGACGCGAGGGCGTCGCGGCTGTGGGCGCGCAGTCCGTCCCGCGACGCAAGGATCGCCGGGAGAGCATCCGACATCCCGCGCTTGGTGGTCATGTAGTCGACGAAGGACTCCATCCACGCGCGCAGAGAGTCGACCGGTGGGAGCTCGGCCAGGAGGGTCGATGCGGCCGTGGACAGCCGGTCCGTCTCGCTGCGGTAGACCGCTTCGATCAGATCCTCGCGGCTGGGGAAGCGCCGGTACAGCGTCCCGATCCCGACGCCGGCCCGGGCGGCGACCGCCTTGAGCGACGTGTTCGGGCCCTCCTCCGCGAACGCGGCCGCAGCCACCTCCAGCAGGCGGTCGTGGTTCGCTCGCGCGTCGGCGCGCAGACCTTCCGGCATGTCTCCTCCTTGCAAACGGACCCGGCTCCGCTTAGTCTGGAGCAAAAGCGGACCCGACTCCGTTTATACCAGCAACCGAGCCCGAGACGGACCCGGGAGAGGAAAAACCATCATGACCCAGCGTGTGACCACTCCCTTCGGAGCGGAATCCACGGCCGACGACGTGATAGCCGGTGTCGACCTTCGCGGCCGTCGGGCCATCGTGACCGGCGGCGCAGCCGGGCTCGGCTACGAGACCGCCCGCGCGCTCGCGCAGGCGGGAGCCGAGGTCACCATCGCCGCCCGGAAGCCTGACGCAGCGGAGCAGGCGGCACGGGAGATCGCGAAGACCACCGGAAATCCGGCGGTCCACGCGGCCGTACTCGATCTGGCCGATCCGGCGTCCGTTCGCCGGTTCGTCGAGGGATGGGACGGACCGTTGCACATCCTGGTCGACAACGCCGGCATCATGGCGACGCCGGAGCAGCGCACCCCGGAGGGCCGCGAACTCCAGTTCGCGACGAACCACCTCGGCCACTTCGCCCTCACGGTCGGCCTGCACGACGCGCTCGCGGCCGCGGGCGACGCGCGCGTCGTGGTCGTCAGCTCCGTCGGGCACGTGAACGGTCCGGTGCGGTTCGACGACCCGGACTTCACCGCCGAGCCGTACGACCCCTGGCTCGCCTACGCGCAGTCGAAGACGGCCAACATCCTGTTCGCGGTCGAAGCGAGCAGGCGCTGGGCGGCCGACGGCATCGCCGTCAACGCCCTCAACCCGGGCCGCATCTGGGGCACCGGCCTCGGTCGGCACATCGACACCCCACCCGCGTCGTTCGACCCGTCGGGCACCACGGGAGTGTCGGAGAAGACGATCGCGCAGGGCGCGGCGACCTCGGTGCTGCTGGCGGCCTCACCGCTGGTCGAGGGCGTCTCCGGCCTGTACTTCGAAGACGCGCAGCAGGCCGTGCCCTTCACCCCCGGGGTCCGCCGGGGCGTCGCCGACTACGCGCTCGACCCGGACAACGCCCGCAGGCTGTGGGAGCTGTCCGTCGCCTTCACCGGCGTGGGCGGGTGATGCGCGCGCTCCGGCGCCGGAGCGCGTCTCAGCTGCTCCGCTCCAGCCGGTATCCCGCGGAACGCAGGGTCTCGACCATGTGACGCGCGTACCACTCGGGCCACTGCTCGTCGAACACCCCGCCGAGATCCTCCTTCTCATGGACGCCGTGCGCCGCGGCCGCCCGCTTCAGGTGATCGAGGATCACCCCGTAGGTCTCCTCGTCGTTCATCGGCCCGGCAACCGCTTCTTGATCTCCTGCAGGATCCACTCGTTGCCGTCGGGATCCTCGAAGGACGCGAAGGTTCCGTAGCTCGCCCGCTCGGAATGAGGTCCCGCGACACGGCCCCTGGTGCCGGCCCGGCGGAAGATCCCGCTGGAGTCGTGGAACAGCTCCGAGACCTGCACGCCGGCCGCGATGAGCGCATCCCGGGCCTCGTCGATGTCGTACACGGTCAGCTGGAGGCCCCGGACGGACCCCGGGGGAGCGTCGGTGACGCCGTCGCCGAAGATGATCGACGCTTCCGACTCCGGCGGTGTGAACTGCACGACGCGGTAACCGTCCTCGATCGCGAGGTCCGCGTCCTCCCGCCAGCCGAGGGAGGCGTAGAAGGCTTTCGCGCGGTCCACATCGGACACGGGCAGGACCACGACTTCGAGCTTCATGTACATCTCATTCCGCCTTTCTTCGGATGCTCCGGCGGGTTCACGACGCGAGGTCGAGCACCATCCGGAACCGGGCCTCGCCGGACATCATCTTCGCGAACGCGGCGCCGGCCTCGGCCAGCGGGACACGCTCGATCAGGGGTTCGATCCCGTGGGCCAGCGCGAAGGCCAGGTTGTCGTCGTTGTCGGCGGGCGTTCCGGTCAGGCTGCCCACGATCGAGCGGCCGCCGAAGATCAGCGACGTGGTCGACACCTGGATGGGATCGGAGGCGACGCCGACGACGACCAGGCGCCCGCGGATGGTCAGGCCGCCGACCAACGGCGACATCGATCCCCCGCTCGCAGCCGTCGCGATCACCGCGTGCGCTCCGCCGAGCGCCTGGAGCGCTGCGGCCGGTTCGACTTCCGCGGAATCGATGTAGTGCCGGGCGCCGAGTCGTTCGGCCAGTTCGCGCTTGCCCTCGCCGCGCGCGATGGCGGCGACCTCGAAGCCCATCGCCGCTGCGTACTGGAGCGCCAACTGCCCCAGCCCGCCGACACCCTGCACCGCCACGAGCTGTCCGGGTCGCGCGCCGGAATCGCGCAGCGCGGTGAAGACCGTCAACCCGGCGCACATCAGCGGGGCGAGCACGGCTGCGTCGATGTCCTCGGGCACCGCGACCAGCCCGATCGCGCGGGCGATCACGAACTCGGCGTAACCGCCGTCCCACGTGTCGCCGAGCACGGGCTGGTCCAGGCAGAACGTGAACTCGCCCCGGCGGCAGTTGGCACAGCGCATGCACGGGCCGCCGAGGTAGCCGACTCCGACGCGGTCGCCGACGGCCCAGCCCCTCACGTCGTCGCCCACGGCGTCGATCCGACCGATGACCTCATGGCCGGGCACGATCGACAGGCCCGCCTCGCGGTGTCCGACGAGGTTCAGGATGCCGGCGACGTCGCTGTGACACACCCCGCAGGCTTCGACGGCGATACGGACGGAGCCGCTGGTCGGCTCGCGCTTCTCCAGCTCGATTGCCGTGAAGGTCGACGCATCCGTCGCCCGGATGGCGGAATACTGCGCGCTCATTGCTCTCCTCGGATGGTCATGGCGACATTGTGAAACGTGCCTGCGTGCGACGGGAAGTGGCGGCCCACAGGTCGCTCCCGGTGATCAGACCGCTGCGGTCGGCTCCCCGGACAGGCCGAGAAGACGCATGCTGCTGCGCCACAGGCTGTCGAGCTGTCCGGGGTCGTTGTAGAGCTTGGCCAGGAGGACGAGCCCCTCGATCTGGGCGACGATCGCTTTGGCCGCTTCGCGAAGGTCGGACACGCGGAGCTCGCCTGTCCCCTGGGCTTCGGTGAGTGCCGACTCCACGATGTCGATCTGCTCTTCGAAGATCTCCTGGAGGCGCTCCCGGACCGGGTCGTCGGCGGCGCTCAGCTCCAGCGCCAGGTTGCCGAAGAGGCAGCCGACCACGGCTCCGCTCCCGGCGAGCGCCTCGCTCTGCATCTCCGCGGTGGCGACGAAAAGGGCCCTGAGCCGCTCGACGATGGGATCGCCGGTGCCGAGGATCCCGGTCCACACCCCCCGCTGCCACTCCCAGTGCTGATTCACGACCTCGAGCGCGAGCGCCTGCTTGGACGGGAAGAAGTAGTAGAAGCTCCCCTTCGGCACCCCGGCGGCCGCGCAGATCTCCGCGACGCCGATGCTCGAGTACGAACGCCGGCCGAAAAGCTCCGCTCCGGCGGCGAGGATGCGCTCCCGCGCGTCTGATGTCCGTCCCATGGTTGCAATTATACGACCAGTCGTCTATAACTGAACACGGTCAATAGTTGACCGACCATCTAGTAAGGATCGAACACCATGGACACACGCAAGGTCGCCATCATCACCGGCGCATCGCAGGGCATCGGCGCAGGCCTGGTCGAGGGCTATCGGGGCCTCGGCTACGCCGTCGTCGCGAACTCCCGCACGATCGAGCCGCGCGAAGAGGAGGACCTCGTCACGGTGGCCGGCGACATCGCCGACCCCGAGGTCGCCGCCCGCATCGTCGAGACGGCCGTCGCCCGCTTCGGCCGGGTAGACACGCTGGTGAACAACGCCGGCATCTTCATCGCCAAGCCGTTCACCGAGTACACCCGCGAGGACTTCGACACCGCCCTCGCGATCAACCTCGGCGGCTTCTTCCACATCACGCAGAAGGCCATCGCCGACATGCTGCCGCGCGGGCTCGGCCACGTCGTCAACGTCACCACGACGCTCCTGGAGAACGCGAACTCGAACGTGCCGTCCGCGCTGGCGTCGCTCACCAAGGGAGGCCTCGCCTCGGTGGTGAAGTCCCTCGCGATCGAGTACGCGGGCCGGGGGATCCGGGTGAACGCGGTCTCGCCCGGCATCATCAAGACACCGATGCATGCCGAGGAGACCCACGGGTTCTTCGCCGGTCTTCACCCCATGCAGCAGATGGGCACCATCGACGACGTCGTGCGCGGCGTGCTCTACCTGGAGCAGTCGCCGTTCGTCACCGGCGAGTGGCTGCACGTCGACGGCGGACAGAGCGCGGGGAACTGACGATGTCGGACCACACCACCATCGCCGAAGACGTCCTCTCCACCTGGGCCGGAGCCATCCGCGAGCACCAGCCGGAACGCGTCGCGGCGCTGTTCACCGAGGACGCCGTCTTCCAGGGCTTCGACCCCCGGCACACCGTCGGGCGGTCCGGGGTCGCGGCCTACTACGACAAGCAACCCGTCGGCCTGGACCCGCGGTACCGGGTGCAGGAGGTCCGACCGTTCGGCGAGCACGCCTTCCTGGCTTTCGTCGACGTCGACTTCGTGCGTCCGTCGGGCGAGGTCATCCCCACCCATCTGACGCTGGCCTTCGTTCAGGGGGACGACGCCTGGCGCATCCGCCAGTATCACGTGTCCAAGATCGACGCGTAGGCTTCGACGGACCCGAGGGAGGACGAGATGGAGTTCTTCGTTGAGATGGTGACCACCGTGCCGGACGGCACCTCGCCCGACGAGGTCGCCGGCATGCGGGAGCGGGAGGCGGCGCGCTCCGCGCAGTTGGCCGCCGACGGGAGCCTCCGCCGGCTCTGGAGGCCACCCCTCGCGCCCGGCGAGTGGCGCAGCTGGGGCATCTTCTCGGCTCCCGACGAGGACGCCCTGGAAGAGGTGCTCGCGTCCATGCCCCTACGGGCGTGGAGGCACGACACGGTGACACCGCTCACCCCGCACCCCAGCGACCCGGGCCTCGGGCGAGCGGAATGACGGAGTGGGTCGGTCGCCGGTGGCGAGCGACCACTCCCCCGCTCACACCCGGCTGGTGACCGAGTCCCCCGCCAGCCGCTGCGAGAGCCACACCGGGATGATCGCGATGATCGTCAGCACCGCCGCGACCACGTTGACCACCGGCGCCTGGTTCGGCCGGAACAGGTTCTGGAAGATCCAGATCGGCAGCGTCTGGACGGTGGGCCCGGCGGTGAACGTCGTCACGACGATCTCGTCGAAGCTGAGCGCGAACGCGAGCAGCACGCCGGCGGCGAGCGCGCCGCGCACCTGGGGCAGCGTCACCCACAGGAAGGTCTGCCAGCCGCGCGCGCCGAGGTCGGCCGAGGCTTCCTCCAGCGATGTCCCGAGCCGCCGCAGCCGTGCCTGGATGTTGTTGTAGACGATCACGATGCAGAAGGTCGCGTGGCCGACGATGACCGTGGCCAGGCCCAGGGTCACTCCGACTGGCCCGAGCACGGTCGTGAACGTCGAGGCGAGCGCGATGCCGGTCACGATGCCGGGCAGCGTGATCGGCAGCACCACCAGGAAGTTGATGCTCTGTCTGCCGAAGAACCGGAAGCGCTGCACCGCGAATGCCGCCATCGTGCCGAGCACGAGGGCGATGCCTGCCGCGCAGAGGCCCGCGACCACCGACGTGGCGAGCGCGTCGGCGGCACCGCGCGAATGGAGGGCGTCCTCCCACCATTGCAGCGTGAAGCCCGGGGGCGGGAACGAGAATGTGCGCGAGCTGTTGAACGAATTCAGCACGATGAGCAGCAGCGGCACGTAGAGCACGACGAGTCCGAGCAGCATGCAGATCCCGGTGACGATCCGGGCGGGCGTCGACAAGAGCTTCACACGTTCTCCAATGCGCCGGTGCGGCGGACCGCGAGCAGGTACAGCACGACGGCGACGAGCGGGATGACCGAAAGGGCCGCCGCCAGGGGCTGGTTGTTCGCGGTGACGAGCTGGCCGTAGATGAGGTTCGCCAGCAGCTGAGTTTTGCCTCCAACGATCCCGACCGCGATGTAGTCGCCGAAGCTCAGCGCGAAGGTGAAGATCGAGCCGGCCACGATGGCCGGGAAGACGAGCGGGAACGCGACGGTGCGAATGGTCCGCCAGGTCGAGGCCCCCAGGTCGTAGCTGGCCTCGAACAGCGAGTCGGGCACGCGGTCGAACCCGGCGTAGACGGGGATGATCATGTAGGGCAGCCACAGGTAGGCCAGCGTCATTATCGTGGCGGGCAGCCCGAAGCCGGGCGTGTACCCGCCGGTCGCCACGGCGATCGGTCCCCCCGGCTCGACCAGGATGCGCCAGGCGTACGCCTTCACCAGGTAGCTGGCCCACAGCGGCGTGGTCACGGCGACGAGGTACAGCGCCCGGCGGCTCGGCCGGGCCACCTTCGCGATGTACAGCGCCATCGGGAAGGCGACCACGGCGTCGATGAGCGTCACCCCCAGCGACACGAGCAGGGTCCGCAGGGCGACCGTTCCGTAGAGCGGATCGGTGAACAGCGTCGCGTAGTTCGCCAGCGTGAACGTCGGGACGACGTCACCCGTGAAGCCGTCGACCGTCCAGAAGGAGGAGACCAGCAGGACGGCTATCGAGCCGAGGTAGACGACGACCAGCCAGAGGAGGGGCGGCCCGAGCAGGAAGCCCAGGCGTGCCCTCATCCCTTGATCTCCTGCCACTTGCTGACCCACTCGCTGTAGGCGGTGCAGTTCGTCCCGCTGCCGTCCACGCACGTGGTCTGCGGCGTCGTCCAGTAGTGGATCTTGGACGCGTAGTCGGCGTCGGTGGCGTGGTAGGTGGTGCAGAAGTTCGGGTCCGTCGTCTGCTCGCAGGCCTTGGTCTGCGCCGGAGCCTCACCGAACCACTCGGCCACCTGGGCGTTCGTCTTCGGGGACGTGATCCAGTTCATCCACTGGTACATGCAGTTCGGGTGCTTGGCCTTCGACGAGATCATCCAGGTGTCCGACCACCCGGTCGAGCCCTCCTTCGGCACCGTCGTGCCGACCTCCACCTTGCCGTCGCTCTGGATGAGGTTGGCGATCACCTGCCACGAGGTGCCGACCACGCTGCTTCCAGACTCGAACGACTGCACCGATTTCGTGTAGTCCGACCAGTACTCGCCGATGTTCGTCTTCTGCTTCTTCAGCAGGTCGACCGCAGCGTTCAGCTGCTTCTCGGTGAGCGAGTACGGGTCCTTGATGCCCAGCGATGGGTCGTGCGCCTTCAGGTACAGCGCGGCGTCGGCGATGTAGATGGGCGAGTCATAGGCGGTGACCTTGCCGGCGTACTTGGACGCGTCGTCGAACACGGCGGACCACGAGTCGGGGGCGGGCGTCACGTCCGCCTTGTTGTACATGAGCACGTTGGCGCCCCAGCCGTGCGGGATGCCGTACATCTGGCCGTTCACGGAGTTCCAGGCCTTGTCCTTGAGGAAGCTCGAGATGGTCGAGTAGTTGGGCACGAGCTTGGTGTTCACGGGCGCCACCTGGCCGCCGTAGACGAGGCGGAGGGTGGCGTCGCCGGAGGCGGAGACGCCGTCGTACCCGCCGGTGCGCATCAGCTGGACCATCTCGTCGGAGGTCCCCGCGATCTTGGCGTTGACCTGGCAGCCGGTGCTCTTCTCGAACGGGGTGACCCAGTCGACGCTCGGGTCGTTGCTGCCGTCCTCGGCGTAGCCCGCCCACACGATGATGTTCAGCTGGCCCTCGTTGGCTCCGAGCTTCTTCGCCATCGGCACGTTCGGCACCGACGCGGTGCTGCCTCCGCCTGAGCCGCCGCCGGCGCAGGCGGCCAGCACCAGGAGGGCCGCGGACGCGGCCGCGAGTGCGGCAGTCGAGCGCACGACGCGCTTCGTTGCACGAATCATGATCTTTGCCTCTCTTCTTCACCTCTGCTGTGAGGTACGTCTGCCGGAGCCAGCTCCCGGAGGTCGTCGTCGTTCCACGAGATGTGCACCCGGGTCCCGCGTTCGAGCTCACCGCTGTGCCTGCGGTCGTTGTGCTCTAGCACCGAGATGCGGGGACCGGCGTCGAGGTCGACGACCCGGCGGATGCTGCTGCCCGCGTAGACCGACTCGACGAGCGTCCCGCCCGCCCCGGGTGCGCCCGTGGTGTCGGCCTCGGTGCTCAGCGTGAGCTTCTCGGGCCGGATGGAGAACTCGCCTTCGCGCCGCAGCACCGTGCGCGCGTTCTCGCGGTCGAACAGGTTCGACGTTCCGACGAAGTCCGCGACGAACCGCGAGACCGGCTGCTCGTACAGCTCGCGCGGCGTCCCGAGCTGCTCGATCCGGCCGTTGTTGAAGACCGCGATGCGGTCGGACAGGGTGAGCGCCTCATCCTGGTCGTGCGTGACGAAGACGAACGCGATGCCGAGTTCGTGCTGCAACTGCTTGAGCTCCACCTGCATCTGCTGCCGGAGCTTGAGGTCGAGGGCGCCGAGCGGCTCGTCCAGCAGCAGGGCCTTCGGCTGCACCACCGTCGCGCGCGCGAGGGCGACCCGCTGCCGCTGACCGCCGGACAGCTGGGCGGGTTTGCGGTCGGCGAAGTCCTCGAGGCGCACCGAGGCGAGCGCGTCCATCGCCCGCCTGCGGCGTTCCGCGCGCCCGACGCCGCGCACCCGGAGCCCGTAGGCGACGTTGTCGATCGCGGACAGGTGCGGGAACAGCGCGTAGTCCTGGAACACGGTGTTCACCGGGCGGGAGGCCGCCGGCTTGTCCGTCACATCCTGGCCGAACAGCTCGATGGTGCCGGAGGTCGGCTTCTCGAAGCCGGCGATGCACCGCAGCACCGTGGTCTTGCCCGAGCCGGACGGCCCGAGCATCGAGAAGAACTCGCCCGCGGCGATCTCGAGATCGAGGTGGTCGACGGCGGAGACCGAGCCGAAGAGCTTGGTCAGCTGCGTCAGCCGGATGGCGGGCAGATCGGACACTCGGGACTCCTTCGTCGGTGAGCGAGATCATCGTAAGCGATCTGCCACGCGACGAAAAGCTTTGTGTTCCCCCAGATTTACCGAGGATTCCGAAGGATCACTCCCCGCTTGGAACCGATTCCGCGGAATGCGGCACCGCGGGCTGCGCGAGGCCGGCCAGCATCCGGAGCTTCTCGTCGCTCTCGCTGCCGGCGTCGGGGTAGTACACGACGAGGATGACGCCGCCGACGGGGAGCTTGTCGCGGTGCAGGCGCAGCTCGCCGACCACGGGGTGGTCGATCAGGGCGGTTCCGCCCTCCAGGTTGTGCACGTCGTGGCGGGCCCAGAGGGCGCGGAAGCGTTCGCTGGAGATGGCGAGCTCGCCCACCAGTTCGACGAAGCGGGCGTCGTCGACGTCGTCCGCGATGTTCGCGCGGAGGGCGGCGACCATGCCTGCGGTGGCGGCGGACCAGTCGCGCTGGAACGCCTGCTCCTCCGGGTCGAGCAGCAGCGAGCGGAGGCGGTTGTGGCCCGGGCGCAGCCGCGGCGAGAGGGCGACGGCCAGGTCGTTGGAGGCGAGCACGTCGAACGAGCGGCCCTCGACGAACGCCGGGACGCCGATGGTCGCCAGCAGGTGGTGCAACCGCTCGGGCACCCGCTCCTCCACCCGCCGGCGGCGGGCGGTGCGCGGGCGGTCGGCGCCGAGTCCGACGAGGTAGGCGCTCTCGACGTCGTCGAGCTGCAGCACACGGGCCAGTGACTCGAGCACCTGCACGGAGGGATGCGCGTCGCGGCCGCGCTCGAGCCGCAGGTAGTAGTCGGCGCTGATGCCGGCGAGCATCGCGACCTCCTCGCGGCGGAGGCCGGGGACGCGCCGGTTGTCGCCGACCGGGAGGCCCACCTGCGCCGGGGTGACGAGGTCGCGGCGGGCGCGGAGGTAGGCGCCGAGCCTGTTGGTGCGGTCGTCGTCCGTCATGCGGCCACGCTAACGCCGGACGGTCCGGGATGGGGGTGCCCTGCCAGGACCCCGGATCGCCGGGGCTCTGCCGCGGGCGCGCGACGGGAGGGAGGCTCGATCCCGCGCCCGGCGTCCGTCCAGGCGCAGAGAGAAAGGCACATTCGCATGGACATCAGCACTCGCACCGTCTTCATCGCGGGAGGAACCTCCGGCATCGGCCGCGAGCTGGCACGCCGGTTCGCCGCGGCGGGCAGCACCGTCGTGATCGGCGGCCGGGACCGGGACGCCCTCTCGGCGGCCGCGGAGGAGGGGTTCGGCGCGGTCCGCATCGACGTGACCGACGCCGCGTCGGTGGCCGAGGCCCGGGATGCGGTGCTCGCGGAGCATCCCGGACTGGACACGGTCGTCGTCATGTCCGGCGTCATGCTCATGGAGGACCTCCGGGACCCGGAGCACTACGCCGCGGCGGAGACCACCGTCGAGACCAACCTCCTCGGCACCATCCGGGTGATCGACGCGTTCACCCCGCACCTGATCGCCCGCGGAGGCGGGACGATCGTGACCGTCACCTCCGGGATCGCGTACCTGCCGTTCCCGCCGATGGCGACCTATGCGGCGTCGAAGGCCGGCGTCCACGCGTACTCAGAGGCGCTGCGTGTGCAGCTGGCGTCGAGCGGGATCGACGTGGTCGAGCTGGTGCCGCCGGCGGTCGCGTCAAGCGGCCAGGAGCGGGTCAACCCGCACGCGCTCGACCTGGGCGACTTCGCCACCGAGGTGATGGACCTGCTCGGTCAGGAGCCGACGCCGCACCAGATCCTTGTCCAGGGCGTGCAGCTGCACCGCTGGGCCGAGAAGAACGGCACCTACGACGAGCTGGTCGCCCAGCGGGCGCAGTTCGTCTTCGACCAGCAGGCGAAGAGCTGAAGCTCAGCGGGCGGGCGCCGTCGGCGTGGGCCCGACCGGCGCCCCGCCGAGGGGCGCACCGACCGGCACCTCGGCGGGGCGGGTCGGCTGCGCCAGCAGCACGATGAGGACGATGAGGCCCGCGATCGGCAGCAGCAGCCAGAAGACGTGGCCCCAGCCGTAACCTGCGTCGCGCAGGCGCCGGACCGTCACCGCGAGGAGCGGCAAGGCGGTGGCGGCACCGAACGCCGCGGCCAGGCTGCTGCCGAAGTACACGACGCCGTTCGGGGTGGCGATGTTGAGCGCGGCGAGCGCCGCGGCGGCCAGGTACACGAACAGGGCGAACCACCAGAACTCCGGCCGTCTGGCCGTGCCGGTGAACTCCGCGTATTTGCGGAGGTCGGTCTGGATGGCCTCGAAGAACGTCATGGCGTCCCCTTCCCCTAATGTCTCGTCCTTACGTCTCGTCGGAGTGCGCGAGCTGCTCCGGCTCACCGGTGGCGGCGAGGATCGCCTCCTCCGTCCGGTGCTCGCTGCGGTGGGGGCGGTCGACCGCGAAGAGGTAGATCGCATCCAGGACCCCGAGGGTGTTGGAGAGCAGCAGGGTGACGAACCACGGCTTGCTCCCGTTGCGCGCGGCGCGCCAGAGCGACGCGCCCTTCCAGGCGAGGCTCCACACGACGACGGCCCCGATCGCGACCTTTCCGCCCGGCGGGAGCTCCGGCCACGACATGGTGCCCATGCTCTGCGTCTTCGCTTTCATGGGCCAAGCCAAGCGCGTCCGCGGGCCGGTGCGAAGGGCCGAAAGTCCTAACGGACGTGCGGTTTTCCGCGGGAGGCTCGACACACGAGCCGAGGTGAGGAGCACGCATGCTGATGGAGCTGACCCGCGACGAGATCGACGACGTGCTGGCAGGCCAGATCGTCGGGAGGCTGGGGCTGGTCGACGGCTCGACCCCCTACGTCGTGCCCATCTCGTACGCCTACCGCGACGGCGACGTCTACGCCCACAGCGGGCAGGGCCGCAAGCTGGACGCGCTCCGGTCGCACCCGGAGGTGTGCTTCGAGGTGGACGACGTCTCCACCGTCGACGACTGGCGCAGCGTGATCGCGTGGGGCTACTTCGAGCAGCTGGTCGGCGCCGACGCGCGCGAGGGGCTCGACATCCTGCTCGACCGCTTCCGGCCGGTGCTCGCCGAGACCGGGACCGAGCACCCGGGGGCGGAGATCGGGATGGTGCGCACGCTCGACATCCCGCGCTCCGCCTCGGCCGGGCCCGACCTCGGCCGGCCGGGCTCGTCCGCGGCGGTCTACCGCATCCGGCTGGAGACGGTGACCGGGCGGGCGGAGCGTCCGCGATGAGCGACGGGAGGACCGTCGTCGGCTTCGACGGCACGGCGTCCGCCTGGCGGGCGCTCGACTGGGCTGCGCTGCGGATGGGTGCCCGTGGCGGCACCCTCGACGTCGTGATGGCGCTCGACACCCGGCTCGGCGCCGCGGTCTTCGGGCCGCACACCGACCTCTCGGTCACGGTCGAGGCGGAGCTCCGGCAGGCGCGCGCCCACGTCGCTTCGCTCGTGCCGGGGGTGTCGGCGGAATTCCGCTGGGTGGACGGGCCGCCTGCCGGCGCTCTGCTGCGCGCCGCCGAGGGCGCATCCCTGCTGGCCGTCGGAACGGACCGGCGGGTCGACGGGTCTGGCGCACGCATCGGCTCCCTCCCCCTCCGCGTCGCCGCGAAGGCGCAGTGCACGGTCGCGATCATCCCGGACGCCCCTCCGCCGAAGCGGAACGTCGTCGTGGTCGGCATCGACCGGTCGAGCTTCGCCCGGTCGGCGCTGGCGCTCGCGGTAACCGAGGCGAGCTGGCTCGGCGCGGACATCGAGGCGGTGCACGCCTGGGATGTGCCGGAGGTGTTCCAGCGCGCCCTCGACGAGGGGCAGACTCTCGACAAGGACTTCCTGGAGCGGGAGCAACGCGTGATCCCGGACGCGGTCGCCGACGTGCCGATCGCGCGGGAGGCGGCGATCACACCGGTGGTCGTGCGGAGGAATCCCGCGACAGTCCTCATCGAGCGCGGGAGGGGCGCAGCTCTCGTGGTCGTCGGCACCCGCGGCCGCGGACGGTTCGCGGCGACGATGCTCGGCTCGGTCAGCCACGACCTGCTCCTCGACCTGCCGTGTCCCGTGCTGGTGACGCCGAAGGAGTACGCGTTCGTCGTCCCCGAGACGGTCGCGGACAGCTGAGGGGGCGGTCATGCAGCCATCGAGGACGGTCTCGCCTCCCATCGTCTGCGGAGTGGACGGGTCGGAGGAGTCCCGCCGTGCGCTGCACGAGGCCGCGCGGCTGGCCGAGGCGCTCGGCACCCGGCTGGAGGTCGTCATGGCCTGGCAGCACTCCACGTCGATGTACGACGCGTACTACCCGGAGCCGGGCCGAGCGCCGAAGGTGGTCGCGTACGGCGTGCTCGAGGAGCTCGTCGGCGGAGAGTTCGGGGACGCGCGTCCCGAATGGGTGCACCTGCGCGCCGCGCCGGGGCACCCGGGGGCGGTGCTCGTCGCAGCGGCGAAGGACGCGGCGATGCTCGTCGTCGGGAGCAGGGGGCTGAGCGGGCTGGCGTCGCCGTTCCTCGGCTCGGTGAGCCTGTACTGCGCGACCCAGGCGCCGTGCCCGGTGCTGGTGGTCAGACCGGAGGGAAGACCATGAACGAACGGACGGTCGTCGGCTGGGACGGCTCGCTCGAGGCCGAGCAGGCCCTGGAGTGGGCGGTGCGCCGAGCCGAGCAGAACGACGACGCCATGCTGCTGGTGGATGTGGAGGACGACGATAGACCGATCCCCGGCCGCGTGGTCACACCGGAGATGGTGGCCCGACGGCACGAGGCCGCGGACGAGCGCGCCAGGCGGGTGAGCGAGGAGCATCCGGGACTCCGCGTGAACACCCACATCATGGCGGGCGACCGTCTGGAGGAGCTGCAGCGGTTCTCGCGCCCGGACAACGTGGTCGTGGTCGGCACCGGTCAGCGCAGCGGCCCGCGCGCCCGCTACCACTGGTCGCTCGGCGCGCGCCTCGCGGCGACGGCACGCGGGGCGGTCGCCGTGATCCCCGCCCTGCCCGAGGAGGGCCGCACGAGCGTCGTGGTCGGTGTCGACGGGTCGGAGGTATCACTGAAGGCGGCCCGGTTCGCCGCGCGGGAAGCGCGCCGGCTGGGGCAGGAGCTGGTCGTCGTGCACTCCTGGCTCGACCCGCTGGTGAGCGTCTCGGGCGCGGTGTCGGAGGGTCCGCTGCTCGGAGAGCTGGAGGAGGAGCACGGGGCGATGCTGGACTCGGTGGTCGGCAGCCTGCGCAGCGCCAACCCCGACCTGACCATCACCCCGCGGCTGGTGCGAGACCAGGTGTACTACGCGCTCGCCGGCCCCGTTCATTCCGCGTCGCTGCTCGTGCTCGGCACGCAGCAGCACCGCGGCGTCGACCGCTTCCTGCTCGGCTCGGTGAGCCACGCGATGATCCTGCACATCGAGGTGCCGACCGTCGTGGTCGCCCCCGGCTGCCTGGTGTGAGCCGTGTCTCCGGCTCAGATGCCCCAGTCGTCGAACTCGTCGACGGGCATGGCGATGGCCTCCGCCGTCGCCGCCCCGGCGGCGGCGGGCTCCGGTTCGCTGACCGGCTCGTCGCGCCGCTCGATGAAGACCGGCAGCCCCGGGCTGACCAGGGCATCCACCGCGCCGTCGCCCGTGCGCATCACGACGAACTCGCCTCCGGTGCGCATCGCCTCGATGAGCCGGCCCCTGACCTCTTCGATGTCGTCGTCCCCCACGACGAACCGCCGTCCCGCGATGGTGATGATGTGCCGTGACACGCGGCATCTCCTGCCTGATGGGCCCGCGTCGGGGCTGTTGTCGGCCGACGTCGGAAGGCGCGCACGTTGCCGCGTAGGCGTCGCCCAGAGTTTAGCTTCACAAGCCGTGCATCCCTAGCCGATCGAGGAATTGGAGGGTTCTCTCATGGCAGACAACAGAAGCACCCGGGTGGTCGAGAGCGCAGGGCCGTGGGGCTTCGTGTTCCTGCTCGCCTACATCGGCGCCGCGATCTACTTCGTCTCCGTCTCGGACGGCTCGTTCTGGGGAGTCGTCCTCGGGCTGCTCGAGGCGTTCGTCTGGCCGGTGTACGTCACCTATCACGTGCTTGTGCTGCTGGGGGCGTGACCGGGAAGCTCTCCGGGTCGACGACCAGCAGGTCGTGCACGGCGGTGACATGCGGCGACGCCCACGCGGTGCGCACCGCCTGAGCGCGCTCGGCCCAGGAGCCGACGCGTCCGCTGAGGGTGACCTCGGTGCCCTCCACCGTCGCCCTGATGCGGCGGGCGTCGAGGATGGCGTTCCGGGTGATGGCGTTGCCGATCTGCTCCAGCACGTCCTCCGCCTGCGGCCTACGGGTCAGCTCGATGCGGTTGTCCACCTCGTGCACGCCGTAGATGTGCTGCACGGCCGACTTGGCGGCGATGCGCTGATAGTCCCACTCCACGCTGCCGGTCAGCACCACGCGGTGCCCCTGCACCTCTGCCCGGATGCCCTGGTGCGGGACGTTCGCCGTCCAGGCCAGGATCGCATCGACCGCCGAGGCGAGCTTGTGTCCGCTCGGCTCGCCGTCTCCGCCCTTCAGCCGCAGCTCGTCGGCGACCGTCCGGACACCCGCGACGCGCTCGGCGGCCCCGACAGCGGCGATGCGCTCGTGCAGCGACGACACGTCGCCCGTGAGGGTCACCACGCCGTCGTCGACGGCCACTCCGATGGAGGGGCTCTGCACCTCGGGCGTCCAGGCGAGCTCCGCCTCGACGGCCTCCCGGACCCTGAGCTCCTCGTGCGTACGGGCCTTCTGGCTCGGCGCCGACTCTGTCTTCGTCGTGCTCATGCTGTCCATGGCGACGAGCCTGCCCGCGCCGCGGCGCCGACGTGAAGGCCGAAGGTCCCCTCAGGCCCTGCTGCGGTGGTCGAGCTGGAGCACGGCCGCCTGCGTCCGCCGCTCCAGGCCGAGCTTGGCCAGCAGCGAGCTGACGTAGTTCTTCACAGTCTTCTCCGCGAGCCCGAGGCGCTCCCCGATCTGTCGGTTGGTCAGCCCGTCGGCGATGAGCGCGAGCACCTGCCGCTCGCGCAACCCCAGCGACTCGAACCGCGGGTCGTCGGCCGGCTCCCGCAGCTGCGACGAGACCCGCGATGCGATGCGCGGGTCGATCAGGCGCTTGCCGCGCGCCGCAGCGCGGATGTCGTCGAGCAGCGAGCTGCCACGGATGTCCTTGATGACGTACCCGTCGGCGCCGGCGATGACGGCGGCCCGCAGCGCGTCCTCGTCGTCGTACGCGGTGAGCATGAGGCACCGGATGCCCGGCTCGTCCTGCTTGATCCGCCGGCAGACGTCGATGCCGCTGCCGTCGGGCAGCCGCACGTCGAGCACGGCGACATCCGGCCGGACCGCGAGGATGCGCGCCCGCGCCTGGGCTGCGGTGGCCGCCTCTCCGACGACCTCCAGGTCCTCCTGCGCGTCGATGAGGGCGACCAGGCCGCGGCGGACGATCTCGTGGTCGTCCGCGAGGAAGACGCGGATGGCCGTCCCGTTCATGTGGTTCCTCTCGTCGTCGGCACGGGGACGCTGAGCCCGAGCCGGGTGCCGTCGGCGCCGGAGTCGACGGTCAGCGAGCCGCCCCTCCGCTTCGCCCTCTCGTGCAGGTTGCCCAGGCCGCTGCGGCGGGTGGTGTCGCCGATGCCGTGGCCGTCATCCGAGACGACCACCAGGATCTCGTCTCCGGAGGCGGCGACCGACACCGAGGCCGACGTCGCGCCGGCGTGCCGGACGACGTTGGCGAGCCCCTCGCGCACGAACGCGGCGATGTCGTCGGCGAGGCCGGGCTCCGACACCACGTCGACAGGCCCGGAGAACGTGACCGTCGCCGGTTCGGGCAGCGCGCCTCCGACCTCGCGCACGATGTCGAGCACGCGGTGGCGCAGGCTGTCGGCGCCGTTCTGCTGGTGGGAGAGCGCGAAGATCGCCGTGCGGATGTCGGCTATCGCCCGGTCGATGGAGGCGACCGCCCCGTCCACCCGGTCCGCGAGCGCGCCGGGGCCGAGCATGGACTCCACGGTCTGCAGTTCGAGGCCCGCGCCGAACAGCTGCTGGATGACGTGGTCGTGCAGGTCGCGCGCGATGCGGGCACGCTCCTCCAGCAGCAGGGCGCGCTGCCGGTCGGCTCGGGCCGCGGCGAGTTCGACCGCGAGCGACGCCTGCCGGGCGAGACCCGTCGCGCGCTCCAGTTCGAAGGCGGTGAAGCCTGGGGCGCCCGCGGGCCGCACCACGACGAGCGCCGCCGGTCTGTCGTCGGCCAGCGCGAACGGTGCGACGAGCGCGGGACCGGGCGTCCAGCCGACCACCTCGGCCGCGACCGGCAGGGCGTCGAGCCGAAGCGGCTGCGCCCCTTCGAGAGCGCTCCGCACCTGATCCACCCCGACCGCCGCCTCGGCGAGCGCCCTGTCGTCCTCCGCCGACGTCGTCACGCGGGCCGCCGGGTCGTCGTGGTCGAACTGGACGACGAAGGCGGCGCGCGCCCCGACCAGCGCGGAGACGCGCGCGATCAGCTCGCCAAGCGCGTCCGGCGCCTCGCCGCCGAGCACGGAGGCCGTCATCTCCGCAGCGGACGCGGTCCACGCCTGACGGACCGACGACTCCGCATAGAGCCTCGCGTTGTCGATGGCGAAGCCCGCGGTCGCAGCCAGGGACCGCACCAGCTGCTCGTCGTCCTCGCTGAAGCCGCCCGACTCGGGGTCGGTGAGGTACAGGTTGCCGTAGACGGTGTCACGCACCGTGATCGGGACGCCGAGGAAGGCCGTCATCGGCGGGTGGTGGGCCGGGAAGCCGGCCGACCGCGGGTCGTCGGCGATCGAGTCGATGCGGATGGGGCGCGGATCGTCGATGAGGGCGCCGAGCAGGCCGTGCCCTTCCGGGAGGTGGCCGATGCGCTCGACATCGGACTGCGGCATCCCGACATGGATGAACTGCTCCAGTCCGCCCGCCTCCGCGATGACGCCTAGCGCGCCGTAGTGCGCTCCGACCAGGTCGACGGCCGCTTCGACGATCGTCTTGAGCACGGTCGGCAGGTCGAGATGGGAGACCACGGCGCTGTTGGCGCGCATCAGCGTGCGCAGTCTGCCCTGGGTCTGGAGCACGCGGTTCGCCTGCTCCACCAGCTGCGAGAGCGCGTTGTCCAGCTCCGCCCGGGGGGCATCCGGGAACGTGATCGGCTCGTCGCCCGCCATTCGGAACCACCCCCCTTCCGGGTTCCGCCACGATGGCAGCAGGGAATGGGCGCCGTCGGGCTGAGTGTAACTCTAGCGGGCCGCGACGGCACCCTTCGAGAGTGCTCAGGATGCCTCGGGACCGACCACCACCGTCGGGGCCGCCAGATCGAGCAGGAGTCCGTGCGAGACGGAGCCGAGCCAGGCGCGCTTCCAGCCGGTCAGCCTGCGGCTGCCGACGACGAGCATGAAGGCGTGCTCGGACTGGACCCGGAGCCCGGCGATCGGATTCTGTCGCAGCAGCACCGACCGCACATCGACGCCGGGTCGCGTCTCCCGGACGATCCGGACATGCTCGTCGAGCAGCTCCTGACGCACGAGCTGCTGGGAGTCGACGAACTCCTCGTCCGGCACGATGAGCGGCTCGTCGGCCAGCGGCTCGCGCCAGCAGTGGACGACGGTGAGCGGCTGCTGCAGGATGGCCGCCTCGGCGGCGGCGAAGTCGAGGGCTCGGCGGCCGATCTCCGAGCCGTCGACGCCGACCACGACGCCCGTCCGGGCCTTCGCCACAGTGGGCGCCTCGATGGGCACGACGGCGACGGGCCCGGCAGCGACGGTCGCCAGGCGCGCGCCGAGCGACCAGCCGTAGCGCACGCGCGGACCGGCGCGATGGGAGGTGCCGGCGACCACCAGGGTGTCGGACTGGGTCTGCTCGGAGAGCACCTCCACCGGGTCACCGACCAGCAGAGCGCTCGCCTCCACGGCGCCGGGATGGGTGGTGGCGAGCTCGTCCAGCCGCTCTGCGAGCCGCTGCTCCTCCTGCGTGGAGGCGCGTTCGAGCGCCGCTGGATCGCCCTCGAAGAGGGCGCGCTCGAGCACGTCGAACACCTCGATGCGGTCCCCGGCGTCGCGCGACCGGCGCAGCGCCCACTCCAGGGCGGCCTCGGCGGCGGGGGTGCCGTTCCAGCAGACGACGGTCCGTTCGAGCATGCTCTCCTCTTCCTACTGAACCTGCAGCACCATCGAGCCGCTGGCGCGGCCCTCCCGCAGGTCGGCGATCGCGTCGGCGAGACCCTCGAACGGGATGCGGCGCACGCTCGGCCGGAGCCGCAGGTTCGCCGCGAGGGCGAGGAAGCGCATCCCGTCGGCCCGGGTGTTGGCTGTCACCGTGCGCAGGTCCCGCTCCCGGAACAGCGTGTCGGTGTACGAGAGCGAGGGGATGTCGGACATCTCGATCCCGGCGAGCACGACCGACCCGCCGCTGGCCGTCGCCCGAAGCGCCACCGGCACCAGCGTCCCGGCGGGCGCGAAGACGATCGCAGCGTCGAGCGGCTCCGGCGGCGGGTCGGCCTCGCCGCCGACGAAGGCCGCGCCCAGCTCGCGCGCCAGGGCCCGGTTCTGCTCGCCCCTGGTCATCGCGAAGACGCGGGCGCCCGAGGCCAGGGCCAGCTGGGCGGTGACGTGCGCGCTCGACCCGAAGCCGTAGAGCCCGAGCGTGCCGCCGGGCGGCAGCTGCGCGCGCTCCAGCGCGCGGAAGCCGATGATCCCGGCGCAGAGCAGCGGGGCGGTCTCGGTCGCATCCACGTCGTCGCCGAGCGGGTAGGCGTAGGCGGCGGGAGCGGTCAGGTACTCGGCGAAGCCGCCGTCGGCGTCCCACCCGGTGTACTGCGACGACGGGCAGAGGTTCTCGGCGCCGCGGCGGCAGAAGGCGCACTCGCCGCAGGTGCGGCGCAGCCACGCGACCCCGACCCGGTCGCCCGTCGCGACGCCGTGCACCCGGGAACCGGTCGCCGCCACCCGGCCGACCACCTGATGGCCGGGGACGACCCGGGACCGGTGGACCGGGATCTCGTGGTCGATGACGTGCAGGTCGGTGCGGCAGATGCCGCAGACCTCGACCCGCACGAGCACCTCGTCGTCGCCCGGCTCCGGAATGGGGAGGTCGACCGGCTCGACACCGCGCGCCTCACCCGTGGTGCGCCACGCGCGCATCGAAGACATGGAGACCTCCCTCTCCTGGAGTCAATCGGCCGGAGGCCGGGGCGGCCGGGCCGAAGGTCCCGCGGGACCTAGGACCCTTCGCACCGCACCGACCCCCGGCGAGACTGCGATCGGAGGTCCCCATGAACATCCGTGAATTCGTCGTCGGTGTCGACGGATCGGTCCCCGCCCGGGCCGCCGTCCGCTGGGCCATCGCCCACGCCCGGGAGCACTCGGCCGCCGTGTCGCTGGTGCACGTCGCGGACGACGAGTGGGGCGCGGTCGGCACGGAGCTGATCGACGAGGTCGACTCGGGAGCCGGTGCACTGCTGGACGAGGAGCTCGCCAACGCCCGCTCCCTCGCGCCGGCGGACGTCGCCGTCACCGGCGAGCTGCGCTCAGGCAGCCCGATGGTCGTCCTGGCCTCGTACAGCCGCCCCGACCGCATGCTCGTCGTCGGGACGCACAAGACCGGCTTCCACTACGGCCGGGCGTTCGGCTCCCGCAGCCTGCAGCTCGCGAACCTCGCGATCGGACCGGTGGCGATCATCCCGGAGACCGAGTCGCGTCTCCGGCGCGGCGTGGTGGTCGGCGTCGACGACACCCTCGCCGGGAAGGCCGCGATCGACCTCGCCGCAGACCTGGCGTGCGACCACCACTGCGAGCTCGTCGCCGTCCGCTCCTCCAGCGTCCACCACCGCTTCGAGACCGACCGCGACGACGAGCTGCGGGACTGGCAGCTGCGGCGCGACGACGACGCCCGCGAGCTGCTCGCGGCCGCGGTGGCCCGCGCACGGAGTCGTCAGCCGGGCATCACCATCCGCAGCAGGGTGGTGCGGCGCACGCCGGGCACCGCCCTCAACGAGGTCGCCCGCGCCGCGGAGCTGCTGGTCGTCGGGGACTCGCGCCGCGACGTGCCCCAGCAGGGCGCGCTCGGCTCCGTCGCGTACGACGTGCTGCTGAACCTCTCGTCTCCCACCATCGTCGTCCACGCACCCGTGCCGGTTCCCGTGCACGCGGAATCCGTGGCGGCACGCGAGCCGGAAGGAGAGGCCCATGCCGTCGGATGAACCGGTGCAGGAACTGAGCCGCGACGAGTGCCGCGAGCTGTTGAAGCGGGGCGTGCTCGGCCGCCTCGCGACAGCCGCCGGGGGCGAGCCGGACATCTACCCGGTCAACTACTTCTCGGACGGGGACAGCATCCTCATCCGCACCGCCCCCGGAACCAAGCTGCTGGAGCTCACGGTGCACAGCGCCGTCGCCTTCGAGACCGACGGGTACACCGACGACGAGGCGTGGAGCGTCGTCGCGCACGGCCGCGCCCGCCAGCTCGACAGCCAGACCGAGATCGACGAGGCCGAACGCGCCCCGCTGCAGCCGTGGATCCCCACGCTGAAGTACCGCTACATCCACATCGACATCGACTCCGTGAGCGGACGGCGGTTCCTCCGCCGGCCCGAGCCGGAGCGCTGGTGAGCAAGGAAGGCAGCCGCATGACCGACAACGCACCCGTAGCGCAGCAGACCGGAGCGGAGGACCGCATCCACCCCGGCGGCCGGATCGTCGTGGGGGTCGACGGCTCGGCCTCGTCGCTGTCCGCGCTGCGCCGCGGCGCGCGTATCGCAGAGCGCCTCCACTGCTCCCTGGTCGGGGTGACGGTGTGGGAGTTCCCCCAGTCGTGGCCGGGCTACGTGATGGACGGCTGGTCGCCGGAGGCGGACGCGCACGCGATCGCGGAGCAGGCCTCGCGCGAGGTGTTCGGGCCGGCGGCGCCCTCCTGGTACTCGATCGTGATCCGCAACGGGTCGGCGGCCCGGCAGCTGATCGCCGAGTCGGAGGACGCGGAGATGCTGATCGTCGGAAGCCGCGGGCTCGGCGGGTTCACCGGGCTGCTGCTGGGGTCGGTGTCACGGTCGTGCGTCGAGCACGCGGACTGCCCGGTGCTCGTCATCCACGGGTCGGAGGCGGCCGACCGGGGCTGAGCCCCGGCGGCCGCGCCGGCTGCGGCGCCCTCCCGTCAGCCCCTCCCGTCAGCGCAGCGCCGGCGTGCGGAGTTCGGCGCCGATCGTCCGGCCCCAGGACCGGGCCCGCTCCAGCTCGCCTTCGACGAGGACGCTCCGCTTGTCGACCACGAAGCTCTCCTTGGGCAGGAAGCGGCGCGACCCGAGCTTGCGCAACCGCTTCTCGATGTGGGAGGCGGCGGAGCCGCTGAACAGCTCGGCCGTGTCGGCCCGGGTGTCGAACGCGGCGAAGACCGACGGCACCTGACCGCAGGTCTCCAGCCACTCCCGCATCCCGATGCCCTCGGCGTCCGGCTCCAGGGTGAGGTGGCGCGCGGTGTCGTCGGCCCACTTCCCCGCCTCGGTCCTCGTGGAGGGACGGCTCAGGCCGTGCACGTGGGTCGGCGCCCCCGCGATCAGGATGTCGGCCTCGCCGATCGACTCCGGCGCGTCCTTCACCGGGAGGACGGTGACGGAGGCGGTGGGCCTCAGCCCCTCCGCGATCGCCTCCGCGACCTTGCGTGTGTTGCCGAACATGGACTCGTAGATGATGGTCACTTTGGCGACCGGCGCTGTCTCGTTCATGCGACGACTCTGGTCGAGCCGCCGCGGTGTCGACAGGGCCGAAAGTCACTGCGGCCCTGCGGGACTTTCGGCACTACGCCGACTGCCGCGACCGGCGAGGCTTGGCCCATGACCGACACCATCATGGTCGCCGTCGACGGCGAACCCGACCACCGCGCCGCGCTGGACTGGGCGGCCGAGCGTGCCGCGCGGGACGGGTCGCGGCTGGAGCTCGTGCACGTGATCGAACGCTCCTGGGGCGACAGCGGCACACGGCCGACCCGGCTGCTGGAGCTCGCCTCGAAGACGCTGCTGGACGCGGAACAGGGCATCGCCGTGCGCCACGCACGCACCGTGCTCGACAGAGGTGCGCAGGCCGGTGCCTCCGGCGGTGTGCAGACGGTCGCCCCCGACATCGAGGTGACGACGAGGACGCTGTACGGCCACGTCGGCCACGAGCTGGTCGCCGCATCGGCGGATGCGGACCTGCTGGTGCTCGGGACACCGTCGGACGCCGAGCGCCGGCACACGTTCGCCAGTTCCATCGCGGCGCGGGTCGCCGCGGTCGCGGGCTGCAGCGTCGTCGCCGTGCCGCACGGGTGGGCGGACGGCGGCGAGGGGATCGTGGTCGGGGTGGACGGCGAGGGCGGAGCAGAGTCGGCCGTGGAATTCGCGGCCGACGAGGCGGCGGCCCTCGGCGAGCCGCTGACGATCGTCTGCGCGGGCTACATCGCCAACCCGCTGCTGGCGGGCCTGGTGCCGGAGGTGTCGCTCGGCGACCGCCGCGAGCGGATCGCGGAGGACGCCGCGGAGCGGATGCGGGCGGAGCACCCCGGGCTCACGGTCTTCGCGGAGACCGTGGAGACCTCCCCCGCGCGCGGCATCGTGGCGGAGGCCGAGGGGTCCCGGCTGCTCGTCATCGGCACGCACGACCGCCGGGGCGTGCAGCGCGTGATGCTCGGATCGGTCGGACACGACGTGCTGCTCAACGCGCTCACCCCGGTGGCGGTGGTGCGGGAGCACGCGCACGGGCGCGACAGCACGGCCGCCCGGTGATCGAGGCGCGGTCCGCGGCGCCGGCCGCGGAGGTCAGCCGCGTCCGCGACGCGGCCTCCCGGGACGGCGCGGAGGTGCTCGCCTCCCTCGGCTCGTCGGCCTCCGGCCTGACGCCGGAGGAGGCGGCGAAGCGCCTGGCGCAGCTCGGCCCGAACGCCGTCCGCGGCCACCGGGCACGCCCGGGGCGGGTGCTGCTGCGCCAGGTGCGGAGCCCCATCCTGATCCTGCTGTTCGCCACGGCGGTGGTGTCGTCCTTCGTCGGGGAGGGCGTCGAGGCGACGATCATCGCGGTGATCCTCCTGGTGAGCGTCGGGCTCGGCTTCGTCAACGAGTTCCGCGCCGAGCGTGCGGCCGACGCGCTGCACGACCGGCTGCGTCACACAGCGGTGGTCGTGCGCGGCGGCGAGCGGCGGCAGGTGGATGTGACAGAGCTGGTCCCGGGCGACGTCGTTGTTCTCTCCGTCGGCACGGTCGTGCCGGCCGACCTGCGGCTGATCCAGGTCTCCGGGCTGGCGTGCGACGAGAGCATCGTCACCGGCGAAGCCGCCGCGGTGACGAAGTCCACGGCCGCGGTGGCCGCGGGCGGCATCGGCGATCTCGACAGCTGCGCGCTGATGGGCACGGTCGTGCACGCGGGCGGCGGACTCGGCGTGGTCGTCGCGACCGCCGGCGACACGGAGTTCGGCCGCATCGCCGTCGGGCTTGCCGAGACCGAGCCGCAGACGGAGTTCCAGCGCGGCCTCGGCCGGTTCTCGGTGTTCCTGCTGGCGGTGGCGCTCATCCTCACCTCGGTCATCTTCGCGGCCGCGCTGCTCCTCGGCCGGCCGCTGATCGAGTCGCTGCTGTTCTCCCTCGCCATCGCGGTCGGGATCACGCCGCAGCTGCTGCCCGCCGTGGTGAGCACGAGCCTGGCCGCCGGGTCGCGCGCCCTCGCCCGCCGCCGGGTGCTGGTGAAGCGGATGGTGTGCATCGAGGACCTCGGCGACCTCGACCTGCTGGTCACGGATAAGACGGGGACGCTGACCACGGGCCGGATCGCGTTCGACCGCGCCGTGCCGGTGGGCGGCGAATCGCCGGACGACGTGCTGCTGCTCGGCCTGCTCGCGACCGACACCGACCCGGCCGCGCCAGGGCAGGTCGGGCTGAACCCGCTCGACGAGGCGCTCTGGCGGGCGCCGGGGGCGTCGACCGCACCGCTGGGGGCTTACCACCGGCTCGCCGTGGAGCCGTTCGACCACGAGCGCCGTCGCTGCACCGCCCTCTCCCAGGCCGCGGGGTCCGACCCGATCGTCGTCGTGAAGGGCGCGCCGGAGTCCGTCCTCCCTCTCTGCGGCGGGACGGCCGACGACGCCTCCGCCGCCCTGGCGCGCCTCTACGACGAGGGAGCGCGCGTGGTGGCCGTCGCCTCCCGTCCGGCCCCGGGCGTCGCCGCCCTCGACGGCGACGCGGAGCGGGGGCTCGTGCTGCGCGGCTTCCTCGCCTTCACCGACGCCGTCAAGCCGGGCGCCCGCGAATCGCTCGACCGCCTCGCCGCCCTCGGGGTGGATGTGAAGATCGCGACCGGCGACGGCGCGGTCGTCGCCGAGCGGCTCTGGGCGCAGCTCGGCCGGCGGAACGGCGGCACGCTCGACGGCGACGCGGTGGACGCCCTCGGCGACCCCGAGCTGGCGGAGGCCGCGCGCGCCGCGTCGATCTTCGCCCGCGTCTCGCCAGAGCAGAAGGCCCGCATCGTCCGGGTGCTGCGCAGGAAGGGCCGCGCCGTCGGCTTCCTCGGCGACGGCGTCAACGACGCGCTCGCCCTGCACGGCGCAGACATCGGCATCTCGGTCGACTCCGCCGTCGACGTCGCGAAGGACGCCGCGGACGTGCTGCTGCTGGAGAAGGACCTCGGAGTGCTCGCCGACGGCGTGACGGAGGGGCGGCGCATCTTCGCCAACACGATCAAGTACGTGCTGATGGGCACGTCCAGCAACTTCGGCAACATGTTCAGCGCCTCCGTCGCCTCCATCGTGCTGCCGTTCCTGCCGATGCTGCCCGGGCAGATCCTGCTCAACAACCTGCTGTACGACTCCAGCCAGCTGGCGATCCCGACCGACCACGTGGATGCGGAGCAGCTGCGCGCGCCCGCCCACTGGGACATCGGCGCCATCCGCCGCTTCATGCTGCTGTTCGGCCCGATCAGCTCGCTGTTCGACTTCGCGACCTTCGGCCTGATGCTCTTCGCGCTGCAGGCCGCGCCTCCCGAGTTCCGGTCGGGGTGGTTCATCGAGTCGATCGCGACGCAGACGCTGATCGTGTTCGCGATCCGGACGCGGCGCGTGCCGTTCCTGCGCAGCCGCGCCTCCCTGCCGCTCACGGTCGCAGTGCTGTCCGTCGTCGCCATCGGGACCTGGCTGCCGTACTCGCCGCTCTCCGGCGTGCTCGGGTTCACCCCGCTCCCCGCGCCGTTCCTGCTGGCCCTGGTCGCGATGGTGGTGGCCTACCTGCTGCTCGTCGAGGCGGCGAAGGTCTGGTACTACGCCCGGCTGGTGAGGCCGCCGTCGACGCCGGTGCGGCTGCGCGCCTACGGCCACCGGGTCGCGCGCCGCGCCTCCCGGTTCACGGCGCGGTCGCCGCGCTCCGCCCGGACCCGGCCTGCTCCGCTGCCCCGGTGACGGCGACCGTCTCGCCGAACTCCGGCACGCGGGCGTCCCAACCGAGCGAGCGGCGGATGCGCAACCGCAGCTGATCGGCCGCATCCGGCTCGCCGTGCGTCAGGTAGACCGAGCCGGGTGCGGCGGGCGCCGTGCCCATCCAGTCGACCAGCTGGGCCGCGTCGGCGTGCGCGGAGAGCATGTCGAGCGTGTGCACCTGTGCCCGGATCGGGACGTCCTTGCCGTGGATGCGAAGCACGCGCTCCCCGCGCTGCAGGGCCGCGCCGCGGGTGCCGCCGGCCTGGAAGCCGGTCAGCACGATCGCGTTGCGCGAGTCGCCGCCGTACGCGTCGATGTGGTGCAGGATACGGCCGCCCTCGAGCATGCCGCTGGCGGAGACGATGACGGCCGGCCCGCCGCGCAGGTTGAGCAGCTTGGACTCGTCCACCGACCGCACGAGCGTCGCCAGCCGGTACATCGCGCGGAACTCGTCCGGCGCGATCCGGTGCTCCTCCGGATGCCGGGCGTAGATCTCGGAGGCGTCGACCGCCATCGGGCTGTTGAGGAAGATCGGGACATCGGGGATGCGGTCCCGCGCCCGCAGCCGACTCAGATGCAGCAGGAGCGTCTCCGCACGGCCGACCGCGAAGGCCGGCAGCAGCACCACGCCGCCGTGCCCGCAGACGTCGGTGACGATGTCGCCGAGCAGCTCCGCCGCATCCACGTGAGGGTGCCGGCGGTCGCCGTAGGTCGACTCGGAGACCAGCACATCCGTCTCCTCCAGCGCCACGGGCGGCCGCATGAGCGGATCGTCCACCCGGCCGAGGTCGCCGGTGAAGTGGACGCGGCCGTCGTCCGTGCGCACCAGCACCTGGGCCGCGCCGAGGATGTGGCCGGCCGGGACGAACCGCACAGTCGCATCCCCCAGGCTCACGTCGTGGCCGAAGGGGTGGGGGACGAACCGTTCGAGCGCGGCGAGCGCGTCCTGCTCGGTGTAGAGCGGGAGCGGGGGCGAGTGCCTGGAGGTGTGGTGGCGGTCGCGGAACTCGGCCTGCTCCTCCAGCAGCCGGCCGCTGTCCGGGAGGACGAGTCCGCTGAGCTCGGCGGTCGCGGTGGTGGAGTGGATGCGACCGCGGAACCCGTCGCGGACGAGCGCGGGAAGGTACCCGGTGTGGTCGAGGTGTGCGTGGCTGACGACGACCGCGTCGAGCGAGGCCGGGTCGACGGGGAACGGCCGCCAGTTGCGCTCGCGGAGCTGCTTGTAGCCCTGGAACAGGCCGCAGTCGACGAGGATGCGTGCGCCGTCCGTCTCGATCAGGTACCGCGACCCTGTAACTGTGTCCGTCGCGCCGAGGAACCGGAGCGTCGTGCTCACGAGGCGGCCACGGCGCGGCGGCGGAACAGTCCGAGCCCCAGCAGCACCAGTCCCAGTTCGGCGAGACCGGCGAGGAAGTAGATGGCCTGGAGCGGGCTGAACGGGATGAACATCATCTGCACGAAGATCCAGATCAGCAGCCCGAACCCGGCGACCGCGGCGGCGAACGGGCCCGCCTGCGACCCGCGCCCGGTGAGGATCGAGGCCAGGATGTGCGTGCCTCCGACGATGACGGCCAGCACGAGCCCCGGAACGACGTACGACGTGAAGGGGCTCCCGCCGAGGTAGGAGCGGTCCGGCGTGACGCCGCCGCCGCTCGTGGAGGTCAGCGCGGCGATGAGGAGCGCGAGGCCGCCCGCGACAGCGGTCAGGCCGACGGCTCCGGTCAGAACGGTGAGCGTGATGCGTATCCAGCGTTTCATGGCGATCTCCGAACTCTCGCGCCCAGGATGACCGGCCGGGGGTGCCCGCCCGCAGGGCCGAAAGGCCCGCGAGCACGGCAGCGCGGGCCGCGGGACCTTCGGCCCCACCGCGGGCCGGGCGCCGCCCCGAGACTGGCCTCGAACCGAAAGGAGCCGCCCATGCGCGCAGCCGTCGTGAGCCAGTACCGTCAGCCGCTCACCCTCGAGAACCGCCCCATCCCGGAGCCTGGTCCCGGCCAGGTCTTGGTCCGCCTGGAGGCGTGCGGGCTGTGCCACACCGACATCCACGCCATCGACGGCGACTGGCCGGTGAAGCCCGGTCTCCCCTTCGTCCCGGGCCACGAGGGGGTCGGCATCGTCGAGCGCCTCGGCGCGGGGGTGACGACCCGCACGGTCGGCCAGCGTGTCGCACTCCCCTGGCTCGGTTACGCCTGCGGCGAGTGCCGCTACTGCATCGACGGCCGGGAGAACCTGTGCGAGCGCCAGCACAACACCGGCTACTCCGTCGACGGCGGCTATGCCGAGTACACGCTGGCGGACGCCCGCTTCGCGTCGCCCGTCCCGGACGGGGTCAGCCCGCTGGACGCCGCCCCGCTCACCTGCGCCGGCGTCACCACGTACGCCGCGGTCAAGAACGCGCACGTCGTCCCGGGCGAACGCGTCGCCGTGTTCGGGATCGGCGGGCTCGGCCACCTGGCCGTGCAGTACGCGCGCCTGGTCGGAGCGCAGGTCGTCGCGGTCGACATCACGGAGGAGAAGCTTAACCTCGCCGTCGAGCTCGGCGCCGACCACGCCGTCAACGCGGCGGAGGTCGATCCGGTGCAGGCCATCCACCACCTCGGCGGGGCCGACGTCGCGATCGTGCTGGCCGTCGCGCCCACGGTCTTCGACCAGGCGTTCCGGTCGCTCAACCGTGGCGGCAGGCTGGTGCTCGTCTCACTGCCCGCGGAGGGCACGCTCACCATCCCCGTCTTCGACACCGTGCTGAAAGGCATCTCGGTCATCGGCTCCATCGTCGGCACCCGGCAGGACCTCGCCGAGGTGTTCGCCCTGCACGCCGCCGGACGGACCCGGGTCGTCGCCGAGGCGCGCGACCTCTCCGACGTCAACGACGCCGTCGGCGAGGTCCTCTCGGGCGAGGTGCCCGCCCGGCTGGTGTTCACTTACGATTCCGGACTGCCGGTGGAGTCGGAGTCTGAGACCGCGGCGGGGTCGTCCGCCGGATGACGGCCCCGCCGCCCAGGTCGGGCCGGTCGCGTGCGGCGGCCCTGCTCGCCCGGTACTGGCTGGTGGCGTCGACGATCGTCGTCGGCGTCGTGTCGGCCGTCCTCGCCGTGTCCGGGGCGGCGACGGTCGCCGCCTGGCTCGCGGGAGGCTTCGCCCTGCTCGTGGCGGCCGGGTACACGGTCCGCATGATCCGGACGCTGCGCGGCGGCGGGCTCGGGGTCGACCTGCTCGCGGTCGTCGCCATCGTGGCGACCGTCCTGGTGGGCGAGCTGGCCGCGGCCATCATCGTCGTGCTCATGCTGGCCGGCGGGGAGGCCCTCGAGGACTACGCGAACCGGCGGGCGCGGCGGGAGCTGGACTCGTTGCTGCGCCGCGACCCGCGCACCGCGCACCGCTACGTCTTCGACGGTTCGACCGCGGTCGAGGACGTGCCCATCGACGAGGTGCGGGTGGGCGACATCCTGCTCGTGCGGCCGGCCGAGGTCGTGCCGGTGGATGCGGTCCTCCTCGCACGGCACGCGGCCTTCGACGTGTCCTCGATCACCGGCGAGAGCCTCCCGGCCGAGAAGGAGGAGGGCGACGAGGTGCTGAGCGGCAGCGTGAACGGCACCGCCGCCGTGCGGATCCGCGCAACCCGGGTCGCCGCCGACAGCCAGTACCAGCAGATCGTCGCCCTCGTCGCGCAGGCGTCGCAGACGAAGGCCCGCGTCGTCCGGATCGCCGACCGCTTCGCCGTCCCGTTCACCGTCTTCTCGCTGCTGCTGGGCGGTCTCGCCTGGTTCGTCAGCGGCGACCCGGTGCGGTTCGCCGAGGTGCTGGTGCTCGCGTCGCCGTGCCCGCTGATCATCGCCGCGCCCGTCGCGTTCATCGGAGGGATGAGCCGGTCGGCGAGGTCCGGCATCATCGTCCGCAACGGCGGCGTCTTCGAGCGTCTCGCCCGCGCCAGGACCGTGGTCTTCGACAAGACCGGCACCCTGACCGGCGGCCGCCCGATCCTGATGGAGGTGCGGGCCGCCGGCGGGTTCGACGCCGACGAGCTGCTCGCCCTCGCGGCCAGCGCGGAGCAGTACTCCTCGCACGTGCTCGCGGCCTCCGTCATGCGCGCCGCGGCCGAGCGCTCGCTCCCGCTGCGGCCCGCGGTCTCGGCCGACGAGCGCGCGACCGACGGCGTGCTGGCCCGCATCGGCGAGCGGACCGTGGCCGTCGGCAAGCTATCGTTCGTCCGCTCGCTCGCCCCCGACGCCCACCGCGAGCGGATCGCCCCCGGCGAGCTCGCCGTCTACGTGGCCGTCGACGGCGTCTACGCCGGTGCGCTGATCGAGCGCGACCCGCCGCGGGAGAACGCCCGCGACATGCTTCGCGGTCTCGCCGACCTGGGCGTCCCGCACGTCGAGCTCCTCACCGGCGACGCGCAGGAGACCGCCGCCGGTGTCGCCGCGGAGCTCGGCATCGACGACTACCTGGCGGAGTGCCTGCCCGCGGACAAGGTGGCGAGGGTCGCCTCGATCGCCGAGCGCCCGGTGGCCATGGTCGGCGACGGCGTCAACGACGCGCCCGTGCTCGCCAGCGCCGACATCGGCATCGCGATGGGTGCGAAGGGGGCGACCGCCGCCAGCGAGTCGGCCGACGTCGTGATCCTGGTGGACGACATCGGCAAGGTGGTCGAAGCCGTCCGGATCTCCCGCCGCACGGTCGCCATCGCGCTGCAGAGCATCTGGCTCGGCATCGCCGCCTCGGTGGTGCTGATGTGCATCGCCGCATTCGGCGTCATCCCCGCGGTCGTCGGCGCGCTGCTGCAGGAAGTGGTCGACCTGGCGACCATCCTCGCCGCGCTGCGCGCCGCCCGCCCCACGCGAAGTGACCAAAGTCCCTACTCCCGCAGGGCGCCATCGGCGATCGTGGATACGCGAGAGACCTGACCGAGCGTAGCCGCAGATGCTGCCCTACCCGGCCGGTCAGGGTGCCGTCATCACAGCGACGGCGGCCCGCGCCGATCGGGGGCGACGGCGCGGGCATCCTCTCGACTTGGCGGTCTGACCCGGCAACCTCAACGGCAGACGACGATCTGAAGGCGGCCCAGCGCTAGGCCGCGACCATCCGTTGTCTGTGTAACTTCTCAGAAACACGTTCGCGCTCCGGCCGAAACAGCCGGGCCCTAACGTCACGAGAGTCGACGGCGCCACCTCCCAGCAGCCGGCCCAGCGGGCCGGCCGGTCGCCGTCGTCACCTCCGACGCATCCTCCTCCCTGGCCGGTGGGGCCGCAGGCACCCACCCCCCGAAGGAAGGTCGTCACCCGAATGCACCATCGCACCAGGCGTCTTTCGCGCCTCCTGCCCCTCGCCCTGGCGGCGGTGATCGGAGCCGGCGTCGCCGTCGGCACCGCCGCCCCCGCCAGCGCCGCCCCCACCAGAGGCGCCGTCACGATCACCGCCCCGGCGACGGTTGCCGACGGCGCGACGTTCGACGCCACCGTCACCATCGCAGCGGTGGCGGACGTCTACGCGTACGAGGCCACGTTCAGCTTCGACCCGGCCGTCGTCTCGTACGTCGCCGGCTCGGCCACCGCCCCGGCGGGAGGCTTCGACACCGTGAACGCGTCCGGCGGCACCGTGGACGTCATCCACACCCGGCTCGGCAGCTCGCCCGCGCTCTCCGGCACGGTCTCGTTCACGCTGAAGTTCACCGCCGAGGCGCCGGGCGCCACCGCCATCACGCTCAGCTCGCTCCGCCTGATCGACGCCGCGAGCGTGTCCGACACCACCACGAACGTGGCCGCGAGCCCGTCGATCGCCGTCACCGCTGCGGGCTCCGGCACGCCAGGCGGGGGCACGCCGACGACCGGGACCGCCGGCGACCCGGGGTTGGCTACGTCCTCCGGATCCGGCTCGCCCCGCGGCTCCCTCGCCAGCACCGGCCAGGACGTCGACATCGCCCCATGGCTGGCCGGCGGCGTCCTCCTGCTCCTGGTCGGAGCCGGAGCGCTGCTGCTGACCGTCGCCCGCCGCCGACGCGCAGGAGGGGCCCGATGACATCTCGCAACCGAACGAAAAAGCAGAGGAGCTCGGCGATGAAGAAGCGCCGCATCATGGTCGCGTCCGCGGCGTTCGCGGGCCTGGTCGCCACCGGCGCCGTGGCGGCGCCCGCCGCGACGGCCGCACCGACGGACACCGCCGGCACGGCGTTCCTGGCGCCGTACTACACCGCACTCGACCTGACCGGCGACCAGCAGGTCACCCGCGCCGACCTGACCGCGCTCGCCGGGCACCTCGGCGAGACGACGACATCGCCCGGATGGGCCGATGTCGCGAAGGCCGACGTCGACGGCGACGGGAAGATCACCTCCGTCGACCTGGCCGGGCTGTCGCAACGGATGATCTACGACGACGGACCGTTCCAGCTCGTCGAGGCGTCCGTCATCGACATGCAGGCGGCGATGAACGCGGGCGTCACCACCTCGGTGAAGCTCACCCAGAGCTACCTGGACCGCATCGCCGCCTACGATCGCACGGTCGTCGAGCCCGGCGGCCGGGCGCTCAACTCGATCATCACCACGAACTCCAAGGCCCTCACTGCGGCGGCAGCGGCCGACGCAACCCGGGCGGAGAAGGGGATGACGAGCATGCTGCTCGGCGTCCCGATCGCTGTGAAGGACAACTACGACACGGTCGACATGCCCACCACCGGCGGCTGCGGCTGCTGGGACGACAACCAGACCACGACCGACGCCACGATGGTCGCCGGGCTGCGCAAGGCCGGGGCGGTGCTGCTGGCGAAGGCGAGCCTCGACGAGTTCGCGTACGGGTTCGTCTCGGAGTTCTCCTCCGGGCAGCCGGCCGGTCAGTCGTTGCTCGTCAACAGCCCGTACAACACGACGAAGACGGCGGGCGGCTCCAGCGGCGGGACGGGTGCGGCCATCGCGGCCAACCTCGCCGGGATCGGCTTCGGCACCGACACCGGCGGATCCATCCGCGTGCCCTCGACGTACAATGCGCTCGTCGGCATCCGGCCCACCGTCGGCCTGACCAGTCGCGACGGGATCATCCCGCTCGCCCTCAGCCAGGACACCGGCGGCCCGATCGCCCGCAGCGTCACCGACGCGGCGGTCGCCCTCGACGCCGTGACCGGTGTGGATGCCGCCGACCCGATCACCGCGGAGCAGACCGGCAAGGTGCCCACGTCGTACACCGCCTCACTCGACCCGAAGGCGCTGAACGGCGCGCGCATCGGCTTCGTCACGTCGATGATCGGTTCGAACGCCACGGTTACCCGGCTGTGGGCGGACGCGCAGGCGACCCTCACCGCGCAGGGCGCGACGGTCGTGCCGCTCACCGCAACCGCCGGCTTCAACACTGTGCTCAGCGAACCGAGCGGCAGCACGAACGAGTTCAAGCACGACCTGAACACGTACATCGCGAACCACCTCGCCCCGCAGGTCCAGGCGCGCTCCATCGCCGACATCCTGGCGACCGGCCGCAACGTGGTCAGCCGCAACCCCATCTACACCTCGCGCGACAACGTGACCGAGACGACATACCAGAACTGGGCGGGCCCGACCGGGACGCACACCCAGGCGATCGCCACCGGCAACGCCTTGGTGACCCAGCTGTTGGAGGACAACGACCTCGACGCGATCGTCTACCCGAGCGGGACGCCGTACAGCACCCAGGGGAACAACATGCGCCTGAGCCCGAACACCGGGATGCCGGCGGTGACGGTCCCGATGGGCCAGGCCATCGCCGCCGACAACACGGTGACCGGCGCGAACGTCAACCTCGAGTTCCTCGGGCGGGACTACAGCGAGGGTCAGCTGATCGGGCTGGCGTACTCCTTCGAGCAAGCTACGCACGCGCGCACCGCGCCCGCGTTCTTCGGCCCGCTCGGGTGAGCGACTGACGCCCACCCGGACACGGGAGCAGCGCCCGGCCGAGCATCGTGCTCGGCCGGGCGCTGTCGCGTGAAAGGGCGTCCGGCTCCCCTTGCCGCTGCGACGCCTGGGCTCCTATGCTCCGAGCAGTTCCACACGCCTCCCTCGCCCGCCCTTCTCTCTGAAGGCGGGACATCGCATCCGCCCAATGGGGCATCACCAGAAGAACCAAGCGAAGGAACTCTCATGGCCACACCGACCATCGTCCTGATCCACGGAGCATTCGCCGACGCGGGGAGTTTCACCCCGGTCACCCGGCAGCTGCTCGACAAGGGGTACACCGTGCGCGTGCCCGGTCTCCCCAACCGCGGCCTGCTGTCCGACTCGGAGTACATCCGGTCGGTCGTGGAGCACATCGACGGGCCGGTCCTCCTCGTCGGACACTCGTACGGCGGCGCCGTCACCACGATCGTCGGGGCCGCCGACAACGTCGTCGGCCTCGTCTACCTGGCCGGGTACGCCCTCGACGAGGGCGAGAACCTGAACCAGCTGCAGGGCAGGTTCCCGGACTCGCCCCTGGCGAAGGCGCTCGTCTTCACCCCGTTCCCGGTGCCGGGCTCGGACCCGGGCACGGACGTCTCGGTGGACGTCGACGCGTTCCCCGACATCTTCGCCAGGGGCATCGACCCCGCCGTCGCGCAGGTCTTCGCGGTGTCCCAGCGCCCGCTGGCCGCGATCGCCTTCGAGGAGGCGGCGCCGGTCGCCGCCTGGAAGACGAAGCCCGCGTGGGGGATCGTGCCGGTGGAGGACCGCACCATCAACCCCGACGTGGAGCGGTTCGGCTACAAGCGAGGCGGCTTCCGGGCCGTCACCGAGATCGAGGGGGCGCCCCACCTCGTCATGTGGTCGCATCCCGACCGCGTCGTCGGCGTCATCTCCGACGCGCTCGATGCTGTCGGGTGACCGATGGCCACCAACGACTTCGAATACCCCGACGAGGCCGGGTACCCGGACGGCGTCGGCACCCTCACCGAGGACCAGGTCGTCCTGATCGACGAGGTCCGGGCGGAGGAGCACTCCCCGACGATCACGTTCTTCGTCACCGACGACGAGCCGGAGTCGACGTACGAGGCGATCTCCGGGGACACGGTGATCGGCGGCCTGAGCTACACCGTTCCCTCTGAGAAGCGGCTCGTGCTCGTGGCCGCCGCCGTGTTCCCCGAGTACCGCGGTCAGGGCGTCGCCAGCGAACTGATCCGCCTCGTCCTCGACGACGTCCGGTCGCGCGGGCTCACGGTGACGGTGCTGTGCCCGATCGTCCGGGCGTTCCTCGACCGCAACCCGGACTACCAGGACCTGGTCGACCCGGAGTCGCCCGGCTTGCGCCCGTCCGCCCGGAGCGAGTGACGACTGCTGGAGGCGGCCGCTCCGCGTGACGGCGGCGTCACGCGGAGCAGCGGTAGAGGCGCGCAGGTGACGGGTGCCGGTGCATCGAACCGGCCACGAAACCATCGAAGGAGCCGGCGAGACGGCACGACCCGGAGTCCGCGACCGAGCGCACCGGATCCGCCTGGTGCGTGTCCCGCGTGACCACCAGCACCCGCAGGTCGCCGCTCGCGATCATCCGGCGGATCGCCTGTGCGGTGAAGACGGGAACCGAGCCCGAGTACCCGCCGTCGGTCAACACGCTCGCGCCCGTGCGGGAGATCACGGCAGCCGAGAGGGACCAGGAATCGGTCAGCATGAGCGGACGGCCCGACACGCCGCCGCCCTCCGCGCGGGCCACGCCGACGAGGTCCTCCTGCTCCCGGGTCAAAGTCGGATGGCCGCCGACGACCGCCGGAGCCGAGATGCGGAACCCCCGATCGCCCGAGGCGGAGAGCGGCAGCCGCACACCGACGGAGGCGTCGCCTCCCGAACCGTCCCGAGCGGCATCCAGCGCCTGGAGGCTGAAACACACCGGGCCCGCAAGCAGGGTGAGCGCGACCAACGCGGGCAGCACGGGACCCCTCCCGGCGTGAGGGGAGGGTCTGCGCAGCAACGTCCGACGCACGGAGAGGGCGATCGACGCCAGGAGACCCATCGCGAGCATCGCTCCCGACACCGCGAAGAGCACCCCGGGCTCGGCGCCACCCACGGCGAGCAGTACCGTCCAGACCGATTGCACGAGAACCACCATCGGCAGAGCGAAGCGCGCCGCACCGCTGGACGACCTCGCGAGCCGCACGAGCTCGTACCACCCGACCGCGGCGAGGAGGGCGAGCTGCACCCCGATCGCCGCCACGTAGGCCGTGTGCGGGAGGCGGATGGCGGACAGCACGACCGTCGCCGTCGCCAGCCAAGCCACGAGGGCCACGCCGAGCGCGAACGACGCCCGCCCGCGCAGGCCGGACCGTCGATGTCTCGGCGCCCAGCGGACGAGGATGAGGATCGCGCCCGCGATCGCCGCCGGGTAGAGCCAGCCGACCTGTGTCGCGTACTCGGGGGTGAGGAGCTTGCCGTACCCGGCCGCCGACGTGTGCGCCGCCGCGGCGACGAGTGCGTGAGCGGTGCCGGAGACTGTGTGGAGATGTCCGGTCGGGAAGCCGTGGAGCGATCCCACCGCGCCGGGCACCGCCCCCGGCAGGATGCGGTCGATGCCGTTGTAGCCGAAGACCATCGCGAACACGTTGTCGTCCAGCGAACCGTCCACATACGGGCGGCCGGTGACCGGCGTCAAGGCGATCGCCGTCACCCACGCGAGCGACGCCGCTGCGGAGCTGACGACGAGCGCGACGCATGCCGACAGTGCTCGTCGCCCGCGTCCGGGCCCGAGCGCGAAGGCGGCGACGGTTCCGGCGAGCAGGCCGGGGAGGATGAACCAGGCCTGCATCATCTTCGCCTGGAAGCCGACGCCGACGAACAGGCCGGCGAGCAGCATCGGCCACGTCCGACCGGTCAGCACGGCCCGCTGCCACCACATCAGTGCCACCGCGAGCGCCATCGTGAGGAGTCCGTCCTCCATCGGGTGCCCGAACATGGAGACGAAGATCGGCGTGCTCGCGGCCAGCGCGGCGGCGAGGAGCCCGACCCGCGGGCCGGCCCAGCGCAACCCGACGAGCGAGACGGACCAGACCGTGACGATGCCCTCGATCAGCTGGGGCAGCGCGAGGGACGAGGTCGACATCCCGAACAGTGCGATGGAAGCAGCCTGCGGCACTGCGAAGCCGCTCAGCTTGTCGAGTGTGACGGTGGCCGCCGGGTCGAAGGCGCCGAACGCCAGCGCCCGCCACGACTCCGACATGGAACGGGCCGAGGCGGCGTAGAAGTCGAAATCGCCTCCGCGCGCGAGATTCCAGCCGCAGAGTACCGCGAACGCCGCGACGATGAGGGCGAGCGACAGAACACGCGTGGGACGTTGGTGGCGCCATCCGGGCAGCGGGCGTACGAGGTTCACGGACCGACCGTGTCAGGCCCTCCTGCGAGCGGCCCGCGCGATGGGCCCGCGCCGTCTGAGGCTTCTCCCATCGCCGCGCAGGTCAGACGATCCCGCCCACCATCGCGTCCCGCCGGAGCTGGGCGTGGGTGGCGTGGAACTTGCCGTCCGGAGTCCACCACGCCTCATGCCCGGCCGCGTCGGGTTCGTTCTCGACGACCGCGGGCCAGTGCTCGCGGATGTTCTTGATGTAGTACCGCAGCTCGCCGCCGACCGTGCGCTTCTCGACCTTGTCGGAGGCTTCCAGCTGTTCCCGTGTTGGCTCGTCCATGCCGGAAGCCTAGGCCGAGGGCCCTGCGCCATGCCACGACCGCACGTGCGGCGCCTCGCCCGGGGGCGGGCCGTAGCGCACAGGGCCGGCGACGAAAGCCGCGCTCGCGGCGAGCGCCAGCACCGTCCCGGCCGCGCACACGGCCGCGAGCACGGAGGGGGTTCGCGCGCCGAGCGCCCGGCGGACGACGGCGAGCAGCACGACGCCGGCGACTGCGCCCGCCGTGTTCAGGATGACGTCGGTGACGTCCGAGCTGCCCACCGCCAGCACGTACTGCGCCGTCTCGAAACCGACGCTGACGACGGCGGCGAGCACTCCGATCCGCCCCCATCCCCACCTCGGCGCGAGCAGCCCGAGGTAGACCCCGAAGGGGACGAACAGCGCGACGTTCGCGACCATCTCGAAGGGACTGCTGACGCCGTAGCCGTCGCCTGCGACGAAGGGCACGAGCTTCACCGCGCGGGTGTCGCCGCCATGCAGGGACGGCACGCCCAGCTTCCACATCACGGCCCAGACGAGCAGGGCGAGGTAGACGGCGAACAGCCCGCCGATCAGCGCGCGGTGGTCCCGGCGGCGGGTGGAGGAGGCGGGGATGGCGGTGCTCACCCGGCGAGCCTACGAATCCGGAAGGCGCCGGCGGATCGGCCGCGAGTCTCGACCGCGTACACCGGGAGGCGGATCGCGCCTACACCGCCATGCCCCTGCGCAGGGGCGCCGGGTCGAGCCGCACCCACACGACGCTGATCAGCCGGTCGGCCAGGTCGATGGCGATCGCCGCGGTCGGACGGCCGCCCCGGCTGACCACGAGCCCGGGCCGGTCGTTCACCGGACGCTCGGCGACCTCCTGGCCGTCGCGGGCCGACAGGGCGTGCACCAGGAGCAGCGAGGCGTCGTCCGGGCCGCGGACGACCCGCAGCTTCGCCCGGTCCGGCTCGCCGGCGTCCACCACCACGGCCACATCGGGGGCCAGGAGCTCACGCAACCGCCGGAAATCGCGGCAGGACGCGGCGGCCCGAAGTGCGCCGACCGTCCTCCGCCGGCGGCCCCGGTGCGTCGGCGTGCGCGGTGCGATCAGCGACATGGCGTTCCCTCCGTCCCCGGGACGACCCGGACACACATAAGACCGCGCGGGGGTCGCGGATGTGACATCGCCACCCCTGTCACAGATCGCGGGGCCGTCCGGTCAGAGCTGGTGTGCACGTGGACCGTCCGCGGGCAGAACGGGAGGATCGCATGAAGATCGTCGTCATCGGCGGGACCGGCCTGATCGGCCGGAAGGCCGTGGAGCTGCTGCAGGAGAAGGGACACGAGGTGTTCGCCGCCTCGCCCTCGACCGGTGTGAACGCCGTCACCGGCGAGGGCGTGGCCGACGCGCTGCGCGGCGCCGACGTGGTCGTCGACGTGCCGAACGCGCCGTCCTTCGAGGACGACGCGGTCCGCGAGTTCTTCGAGCGCTCGGCGACCAATCTGGCCGCCGCCGAGAAGGAGGCGGGCGTTCGGCACCACGTCGTCCTGTCGATCGTCGGAGCCGACCGGATTCCCGACATCGGCTACATGCGGGCAAAGGTGCTCCAGGAAGGCATCGTCCGGGAGTCGGGGGTGCCGTTCACGATCGTCCGCGCGACGCAGTTCTTCGAGTTCATCGGCGCCCTTGCCGACGGCGCGACCCGGGACGGGAAAGCCGTGCTCTCCGACGTGCTCATGCAGCCGATCGCCGCCGCCGACGTCTCGGCCGAGCTGGCGCAGGTCGCGGTCGCCGAGCCGCTGAACGACGTCGTCGAGGTGGCCGGTCCTGAGCCGCTGAGACTCGACGACCTTGCCCGGCGCCTGTTCGCCGCACGCGGAGACAACCGCGAGGTGGTCACCGACCCGGCCGCCGGATACTACGGCGGCACGGTCGACGACCGCTCCCTCACCACCGGCAACGACCCGCGGGTCACCGTCCAGCGGTACGGGAGCACGACGTACTCCCGCTGGCTCGAACAGGACCGGTAGCATTCGGCGATGCCGGGACGCGCTCCAGAGCACGAGGACCTCGACACCGCCGCGACCGAGTTCGCGGCGGTGCGTCCCCGCCTGTTCGGGATCGCGTACCGGATGCTCGGCACGGTGGCCGACGCCGAGGACATCGTGCAGGACACCTGGGAGCGCTGGCATCGCACCGACCGCTCCGTCGTCCGCGAGCCCGCGGCGTTCCTGGCGACCACGGCGACACGGCTCGCCATCAACCACGCGACCTCGGCGCGGGCGCGCCGCGAGAGCTACGTCGGTCCGTGGCTGCCGGAGCCGGTCGACACGAGCGCCGACCCGGCACTGGGTGCGGAACGCGGCGAGGCCCTCGAGTTCGCCGTGCTCGTGCTGCTGGAGAAGCTGACGCCGACGGAACGCGCGGCCTACGTGCTGCGGGAGGCGTTCGACTACCCCTACGCGCAGATCGCGGAGGTGGTGCAGGGGTCGGAGGCGTCCGCCCGGCAGCTGGTCAGCCGCGCCCGCAAGCACCTGGCCGAGGAGCGCGACGGGCACGAGGTCGGGCACACCGAGCAGCGCAGGATGCTGGACGCCTTCCTCGAGGCCGCGCAGTCCGGCGATATCGCGGAGCTTGAGAAGCTGTTCGCAGCCGACATCGTCAGCTACTCCGACGGCGGCGGCCTGGCCCGCGCGTCCCGCATCCCGGTGTTCACACGGGAGACCGTCGCGAAGTACGTGCACGCGTTCCACACCCGGTTCTGGGACGGGACGGTGCACGTCGTCGAGGCGAACGGCGCACCGGCCGCGGTGCTCGTCCGAGACGGCGCCGTCGTGGCGTTCATCGCGCTCGACGTGACCGACGGCGGCATCCGCCGGCTGCAGTGGGTGCTCAACCCGGAGAAGCTCGAGCGCCTGCCCGTCCCCGCCTGAATCCCGCCGACCTGTCACATCTCGAACCGCTGTCTTGTCTTAACCGGTGAGAGCACCTTTCGGTGAGACAGGAGGCAGCACGATGCGCCGGATCCTCGTGGTGGGCGGCGGCTATGCCGGGTTCTACGCGGCCTGGAACCTGGAGAAGAAGCTCAGGAGGGACGAGGCCGAGATCGTCGTCGTCGACCCGCGCCCGTACATGACCTACCAGCCGTTCCTGCCGGAGGTCGCGGCCGGCTCGATCGAGGCGAGGCACGCCGCCGTCGCGCTGCGCAGTCACCTGAAGCGGGCCCGTCTCATTCACGCGTCCGTCAGCCGCATCGACCACGCCACGAAGACCGTCACCGTCGCCCCGGAGGACGGCGAGCCGTTCGACCTCGGCTACGACATCGTCGTGGTGACCGCCGGCGCCGTGACGCGCACGTTCCCCATCCCCGGGGTGAAGGAGCACGCGATCGGCATGAAGCACGTGGAGGAGGCGGTGGCGATCCGCGACCGCCTCCTGGACGCGTTCGACCGCGCCTCCGTGCTGCTTCCGGGACCGGAGCACACGCGCCTGCTGACCGTCGCGTTCGTCGGCGGCGGCTTCTCGGGCGTCGAGGGCTTCGGCGAGACCCTGTCGCTCGCGACCGCGCTGCTCCGGCAATACCCCGAACTGCGCTTCTCCGACCTGTCGTTCCACCTGATCGAGGCCCGCGACCGCATCCTTCCCGAGGTCACCGACGGACCGGGACGCTGGGTCGTGCGGTCGTTGGAGCAGCGCGGCGCACACATCCACCTCGCCACCCAGCTGGTGTCGGCGGAGGGCGGCCACCTGGTGCTGTCGACAGGCGAGGAGTTCGACGCGCACACCATCGTCTGGACGGCCGGCAACGGCGCGAACCCGGTCGTCGCGCGCAACACCGACCTTCCCGTGACGGCCCGCGGCTCGGTGATGGTGCGGGCAGACCTGCGGGTGGGGACGCCGGCGGAGGTCGTCCCGGACGCCTGGGCGGCCGGGGACGACGCGGCCGTGCCCGACCTGGCGTCGCCGATCGCGGGAGCGGTCACTGTGCCGAACGCGCAGCACGCCGTCCGCCAGGGGCGCCTGCTGGCGAAGAACATCGTGGCGACGCTGCGCGGGCGCGAGCCGAAGGAGTACGTGCACCACAGCCTCGGCGTGGTGGCGACCCTCGGGCTCGGGAAGGGCATCTTCCAGTGGAAGGGCATCGTCATCACCGGGTTCCTCGCGTGGGTGATGCACCGCGGATACCACGTGCTCGCCATCCCGACGTGGGAGCGGAAGGTGCGCGTGCTGCTGGTGTGGGCGACCGCCGTGCTCTTCGGTCGCGACATCGTGTCGCTGCTGTCGGTGCAGCATCCGCGGCGGGCATTCGTCGGCGGCGACGCGCCGCGAGCGGTGCCTGAGGCCGCGCGTGAAGCTCAGCGCGAGCTGGCCGGGAGCGCGCGATGAGCGTCGACCGGAGGCCGCGGCTTTCGTTCACCGCGCGCGCGTCGCGCCTGCTCGCGAACACGTCGGCCGGCCGGCGCACGGCGGCCCTGACCGCCGAGCTGCGGACGCGGCGCGTTCCGCTGCACTGGACGAACCTGTTCGGCGTGGTCGCGCTCGCCTCCGTCGTCGTGCTGTTCGTCACCGGGTTCCTGCTGATGTTCTGGTACACGCCGTCGGGGACCCGGGTCGTCTACGACGGCCCGTACCTGCCGCTCGACGGCGTGGAGATGTCGAAGGCGCTGCGGTCGACGCTCGCGATCTCGTTCGAGGTGCCGGGCGGGCTGCTGCTCCGGCAGGCGCACCACTGGGCGGGGCTGCTGCTGCCCGCGGCGCTGCTCCTGCAGCTGGCGGTCACGTTCTTCACCGGCGCGTTCCGCCGTCCGCGGCGGCTGTCGTGGCTGCTGCTGTTCGGGCTCGGCCTGACGGCGCTGCTCGGCGGGTGGAGCGGCTACGCGCTGCCCGACGACATGCTCTCGGGCACAGGCCTTCGGATCGTGGAGGGCATCGTCCTCGGCATCCCGGTGGTCGGCACCTGGCTGTCGGCGCTGCTGTTCGGCGGCGAGTTCCCCGGCCGGATCATCGAGAACCTGTACCCCATCCACACCGCCGTCGTCCCGGTGCTGCTCGTGCTGCTGCTAGCCGCCCGCTGGCGCAGCGGCTATGCGAACCGTCCGGCTCAGTTCGCTGGGCCGGGGCGGACGGAGGAGCGCATCGTCGGTGTCCCCGTGCTGCCGAACCTGGCCGTACGCGCGGGCGGGCTGTTCGCGATCGTGACGGCCGTCATCGTGGTGCTCGCCGCGACGGTGACCGTGAGCCCGGTGTGGCTTTACGGTCCGTCGTCTCCGGGCGACGCCTCCGCCGGAAGCCAGCCGGACTGGTACACCGGTTTCCTCGACGGCGCGCTGCGGCTCATTCCACCCGGGTGGGAGGTGGAGTGGCTGGGCCGCACCTGGACCCTCGCGGTCGTCGTGCCGCTCGCAGTCGTCGGCCTGTTCCTGCTGGCTGTCGCGGTCTACCCGTTCGTGGAGGAGTGGATCACGGGCGACCACCGCGACCACCACCTGCTCGACCGGCCGAGGAACGAGCCCACCCGCACCGGCATCGGCGTGGCCGGGCTCCTCTTCTACGGCGTGCTGTGGGGTGCGGCCAGTGCCGACCTCGCCGCGACGCACTTCCATCTGGCCGTCGAGTCGGTCGTCGCCGGCTACCAGGTGCTCGCCGTCGCGGGTCCTCCGCTCGCGTTCTGGTTGACGCGCCGGGTCTGCCTCGCGCTGCAGAAGCGCGACCGCGACATCCTCCTGCACGGCTACGAGACGGGCCGGATCGTGCGGCTGCCCGGCGGCGAGTACGTCGAGCTGCACGCCCGGGTGGATGCCGACGAGCAGGCCAGGCTCACCGGACCTGTCGCCGCGCATCCCGTCGACGCCCGGCCGGACCAGGACGGCCGGCTGCGGCTCACCGAACGGCTGAGGGCGGCGCTGTCCAGGGCGTACTTCGAGGACCGGCTGGAGCCGGTGGCGCCCGAGACGCAACTGGCGGAACACGACGGCGAGGGCGGCGGAGGGCGGACGGATGAGGCGATCGCGCGGGAGCGGGCGGGCGCGGCGTGAGGCGGATAGGGGTTCGCTCGCGGCCCTGGCCGCCGCGTTCGGCGACGCATACCTCTCCGGCGACCCGGTCCGCCTGGGGCGCCTGCTGGCGCCCCAGGTGCAGGTCGTCGTGGACTCCGGCGGCGTCGTCGGCCGCGCGCACGGCCCGGCCGACGGCGTCACCGCGGCGCTGACGCTCCTCGCGGTCACGCTCGGCGCGTCGGACGGCCTGAGCCTCGACCCGTGCTCGGTCAACGGCCGCCCCGGCCTGCGCGCCTCACGAGCGGGCGGTCCCGTCGCGGTGATCGCCCTCGACGGCCGCGCGTGCGTCGACCGCGCCTGGCTCGTCACCAACCCCGACAAGCTCCGCCACTGGTGATCACGGCCCGCGCTTCGCCACGAGTCGCAGCGGGGCGTAGCGTGGCGCGCATGGTGAGGGTGCTGGTGACGGGAGCCGGGAGCGGGCTCGGGCTGGGTGCGGCGCGGGAGCTCGCCGCGGACGGGCACACCGTCGTCGGCCACGTGCGGACCCTCGACCGCGCGACCGAGTTGCGCGCGGCGCTGGGCGGCGATGCGGACATCCTCGCCGCCGAGCTCTCCGACCCGGACCAGGTGCGCGACCTCGCCGGCCGCGTCGACGCGATGGGGGGCGTGGATGCGGTCATCCACAACGCGGGTGTGCTCGACGGGCCCGAGGTGCTCCCCGTGAACGTACTCGCGCCCTACCTGCTGACCGCGCTGGTGCCTGCCGAGCGCCACGTCTACCTCAGCAGCGGCATGCATCGCGGCGGCCGCACCCGGCTCGACGGACTCGACTGGTCGGGCGCACGGGTCAGCGCGTCCTACTCCGACAGCAAGCTGTTCGTGACGGCACTCGCCCTCGCCGTGCCGCGCCTCCGACCTGGCGTGTTCGGCAACGCGGTCGACCCCGGCTGGGTGCCGACGCGGATGGGCGGCCGGAACGCCCCAGACGATCTCGAGCTCGGCCACCGCACGCAGGTGTGGCTCGCCGAGGGCGAGGACCCCGAGACGAACACCTCGGCGTATTGGCACCACCAGCGGAAGCAGCGACCGCATCCCGCCGCGAGCGACCCGACCTTCCAGGACGCGCTCGTCGCGGCGCTGCGCGCCCACACCGGGCTGGGCCTCTGAACGGCCGGCGCTAGGCGAGCGCCGCGCGGCGGCGGGCGAGGGCCGCGGCCTCTGCGGTGTTCCCGGCGAGGGCGATCGCGCGGTCGTACGCGGCCGCGGCGTCGGTCACGCGGCCGAGGCGGCGCAGCAGGTCGGCGCGCGTCGCATGGAACGCGTGGTACCCGTCGAGGTCGGACGCCAGCCCGTCCACCTCCGCGAGCCCGCGAGCGGCGCCCTGGAGTTCCGCGAGAGCGATCGCGCGGTTCAGCGACACCACGGGAGACGGGTCGACGCCGACGAGCCGGTCGTACAGCGCCACGATCTGGGACCAGTCCGTATCCGCCATCGTCGGCGCCGAGGTGTGCACCGCGCCGATGGCGGCGAGCAGCTGGTAGCGGCCGGGACGCGCTCCGGCCCGTGCCGCCGCCAGGCGATCCCGCACCAGGGCATGCCCCTCCGCGATGAGGTCCGCGTCCCACGCGGTGCGGTCCTGATCGGCGAGCGCGACCAGTTCGCCGTCCGAGACGCGGGTGGAGCTGCGCGCCTCGGTCAGCAGCATCAGTGCGAGCAGGCCGGTCGCCTCCCCCTCGTCGGGCAGGAGCTCGTGCACCAGGCGGGTGAGCCGGATGGCCTCCTGCGTCAGCTCGCCTCGTACCGGGTCCGAGTCCGGCCCGCTCGCCAGGTAGCCCTCGTTGAACACGAGGTACAGCACCGCGAGCACGCCCGCCAGCCGAGCGGGCAGATCGGCGGCGGACGGCACCCGGTACGGGATGCGCGCGGCCGCGATCTTCGCCTTCGCGCGCGTGATCCGCTGCCCCATGGTGGCCTCCTGCACGAGGAACGCGCGCGCGATCTCCGCGACGGTCAGGCCGCCGACCAGGCGCAGCGTGAGGGCCACCCGCGCCGGCATGGCGAGCGCCGGGTGGCAGCAGGTGAACACCAGCCGCAGCCGGTCGTCCTCCACCGCGCCGGCCGGCTCCGGCGGCTCGTCGTCGAACACGAGCATCGCCTCCCTGTGCTTGTCGTCGCGCCGGCTCTCGCGGCGGAGGCGGTCGATGGCCTTGCGGTTCGCCGTCGTGGTCAGCCACGCGCCCGGGTTCGGCGGCACGCCGTCGACGCGCCACCGCTCCACCGCGACGGCGAACGCCTCGGCCGCCGACTCCTCCGCGATGTCGAGGTCGCCGAAGCGGCGGGCGAGGGAGGCGACCACCCTGGCCCACTCCTCGTGGTGCGCCCGGGTGATCGCCCGCTCGACCGCCTCCGCCTCCCGCGTCACAGGAACGGACGCACCTCCACCTTGCGGTTGCAGGCGCGGGAGCCCTCGGTCGCGAGGGCGAGGGCGACATCCAGGTCGGGGGCCTCGATGATCCAGAAACCGGCGAGGAACTCCTTCGACTCGACGAACGGCCCGTCGGTGACGAGCGGCTCGTCGCCGCGGTTGTCGATCACGGTCGCGGTGTCGGGCATGCCGAGACCGCCCGCGAACACCCAGTACCCCTCGGTCTGCAGGCGCTCGTTGAAGACGTCGATCGCGGCCTGCTCCTCGGGGACGGCGAGGCCGGGGCGGTCGTGGATGACGGACAGCAGATACTGCATCGGTCGATCATCCCGCATCATCGGGCCGCGGGGTACTGCGGGCGTCCGTTCGGGCGGAACACCTGGATGGTGACGCCCTTGCTGTCGACGTGCGAATCGAGCAGCTCCAGCGCGATGTCGGGACCGTCCTGCGGGAACAGCCGCGTGCCCTGGCCGAGGATGACGGGGACGACCAGCAGCTCCAGCTCGTCGACCAGCCCGTTCGCCAGCAGCCAGCGCACCAGGGCGCCGCTCCCGTGCACCTGCAACTCGCCGCCGGGTTGCGTCTTCAGGTCGGCGACCGCGGCCGCGAGGTCGCCCGAGAGGACGGTCGTGCCCTCCCACTGCGGCTCCGTGAGCGTCGTCGACGCGACGAACTTCGGCCGGGTGTTGAGCGGGCGCCAGACGGATTCCCAGCCGCGGACGTGCTCCGCGTCCCACGAGCCCCACGAACCGGCGAAGACGTCGTACGTGCGCCGGCCGAACAGGAACGCGTCGGCGCGCTCGTAGGTCTCGTTGATGTGGGCGTGAGTGGAGTCGTCCCCCAGTCCGAGCGCCCAGCCGCCGCGGTCGAAGCCGCTCCTGCGGTCCTCCTCCGTCGCTCCGCCGTTGCCCTGCATCACACCGTCCAGGGTGACCTGGGTGACCGTCCTGAGCTTCATCGTCGTCGTCCTTCCGTCGTGGGGCCGCCCCCTCCGGGCGTCCTCTCACCCCTGCTACGAACGCGACCCCGCCGATCCGACAACTCCCGCGAAAAAATCCGCGGCGAGTGGCGACATCCTGTCACCACTCGCCGCGGATAGGCGCGATCACTCACGACTCGAGCGCGTTGCTACTTCTTGAAGATGTCCTTGACGTCCTCGCCCAGGTTCTTGGTCTTGGCTGCGGCCTGGTCGGCCTTGCCCTCCGCGACCTTCTTGTCGTCGTCGGTGAGCTTGCCGATGGCCTCCTCGGCCTTGCCCTTGAGCTCCTGGGCGGTGTTCTTGATCTTGTCGGCAGCGCTCATGGCTGTCTCCTTTCCGTTGGGTTCTGTGTGGGGTGTTTCCGGGGTTCACGAAGGCCGGGCGGCCCTCGTGGACGTTTCGATGCGGACGGCGGGGCGCAGCCGGGCGCGGAAGCCGCCGACCAGCTGGGCGAAGACGGGCAGCCGCACGCCGAGCGCGGCGTCGAGCAGCGCGACGGCCTCCTCCACCGCATCCGCCACGATCCGCGGCGAGGCGCCGCGACGGCAGCGCACGGTGAGCCGGAGCGCCGGCTCGCGGCGCACGCGGTAGGCGCTCACGTCGACGCCGGCGACGCCCGGGACGGCCTGGAGGCGATCCCGCAGAAGCGCGGACGCCACGTCGGCGGCGACCTCGGTGGTGCCGTCGTCTCCCACCGCCGTGACGACGGTGGAGGTCGAGCCGCGGCCGGCGCGGAGCACGAGCGCGGTCAGCAGCGCGACGAACACCACGGCCACGGCCAGGGCGCCGACGGCCGCCAGGCTGAGGGTCGTCGAGGGCCAGAGCGGCCGGCCGAATCCGGCGTCGAACGCGGGGACGACCGAGCGCGAGACCGAGATCCACTGCTGCCGAGCCACCGGCGAGACGACCAGGAGCACGGCCAGCCCGGAGGCCAGCAGGCACGCCATGCCCACCAGGGCGAGCACAAGCCGGTTCACGACGCGGTTGGTGTCGTTCACGATCCCACCTTTCCGTTCTGGTCGACGAGCACGCCAAGCCGGATCGCCCGGCCGGCGCCCGCCTCGGCGAACTCCTCCGTCACGGCCCTGCGGACCCCGTCGCGGTCCACCCGGCGGCCGCTGACCGGGACGATGCGCACCACGCCGCTGCGCCGGCCGAGGGACACGGTCACCGCGTCCGGCGAGACCTCCGCCGTGCGGGCGGCGCGCCGGGCGAGCGCCGACGCGAGCATGTCGTCGTCCGCGACGAGGGCGACCCGGTCGCCGGCGAGGACCCTCCGCGGCCGCCGGCCGGGAAGGACGGCGAGCAGCAGCAGCCAGAGCCCGACCAGTCCCGCAAGCACGGCGGTCGCGAGGAGGAAGGCGGCCCCCGCCTGGGGGGCTGAAGCGAGGGCCGCCAGCTGGGAGCGGGGCGCGAGCAGCAGCGGGCGCCGGCCCAGCAGCTGCAGCACGCCCTCCACGGCGAGCCAGGCCACGACGAGCCCGAGGGCGACGGCTGTCACCGCTGCGGCGACCGTGCGCGGCGAGTGCGTCTCGCGGCGCAGGATGCGCTTCTCGATCCGGTTCATCTGACCCTCCTCTCCGTGATGACCGCGCCGGCGGCGCGGAGGTCGACCCGGGCGACGTCGAGCCCGGTGAGCTCGGCGAGCCGAGCCCTGATGTGCCCGCCTGCGGCCGTCAGCCGATCGACCAGCGGGATGTCGTCGGGCGACCCGAGCGGGGCGAGCGCGACCGGCGCGGTGACGCGGACGCCGAGGGCGCCGGACTCGTCCCGGACCCTCGCCGACACCTCGCGGTAGCCGACCCGCAGCTCGTCGGCGGCGACCGCACGGGCCAGGTGCTCGAGCGCGATGCCCGCGAACCGGTCCCGGCCGGCGGTCATGACGACGAGCGCCGGCCGCGCAGGGCGTCGGCGACGCGGGCCAGGTCGACCTCGCCGCCGATCACCCGGGCGACGAGCCAGCCGACCAGGGCCGCGGCGGCGACCCCGACGAACACCCAGAAGCCGAACGCCGCCCAGACGATGGCGAGTCCGCCGCCGACGAGGACTCCGAAGCGCGCCGTCGTCACTGGACCCGCGCCTCCTGCTCGTCGTCGTCGCTCGGCACGTGGACGTCGTTGATGGTGACGTTGACCTCGGTCACTTCGAGTCCGACGATCCGCTCGATGGCCTGGACGATGGCGGCGCGCACGTCGGAGGCCACCTTCTGCAGCGAGACCGGGTACTCGGCGACGATGGTGACGTCCGCAGCGACCTGCTTCTCGCCGACCTCGACGCTGATGCCCTGGCCGAGGTCGGTGGCGTTGATCGCCTCGCGCAGTGCGCCGAGCGCACGGGCCGCGCCGCCGCCGAGCGCGTAGACGCCGGGGACCTCTCGGGCCGCGATGCCGGCGACCTTGGCGACGACGGCGTCGTTGATGACGGTCTTGCCGAGCGCGGTCTCCGTGGGAGCCGAGCTGGTGGTTGCGGTGGTGTTCGCCATGTCCTGTCCTTCCGATCCGTTGGGCGGCCCGGTGGTGGGTCGCACTTCTGTGACGGATCGACGAAGCGGTTCGTCACGCCCGGAACCTGTGAGAATGCTCAATCAGCTAGCCAGGCTATTTGCTTACCCTTCTAGCAGAAATCCGGCTACAATCAAGGGCCCGGCCGCTGGACGGCCGGACTGCTCGAGGAAGGGGGCACCGTGGCACCGACCGGCCTCGACGCCCTCCGCGACGCCGCCGACGAGACGCTCGCCGGGCGTGCGGCCGATGGCGACACCGTCGCGTTCGAGGTGCTGGTGCGCCGCCACGGCCCGCTGATGCGCGCGTACGCGGCCCGCATGCTCGGCTCGACCTACGAGTCCGACGACGCCGTCCAGGAGACCTTCCTCACCGCCTGGGACCGGCTGCCCGACCTCCAGGAGGGCGCGTCCGTGAAGTCGTGGCTCATGCGCATCCTGAGCCGGCGTTGCATCGACCGGATCCGCGCCAGACGCGAGCACGACGATGTGACCGAGGTGGATGCCCCCGGTCCCGCGGACGAGGACCCCGGCCACATCGCCGAGGTGCGCACGGCGAACCAGGCCCTGGCCAGAGAACTCGACCGCCTTCCCGAGCTGCAGAGGAGATGCTGGGTGCTCCGCGAAGTGGGACAGTACAGTTACGACGAGATCGCGCAGGAGCTCGACATCCCGGTGTCGACGGTCCGCGGGCAGCTCGCGCGCGGCCGGCGGAGACTGCTCGAGGCGATGGAGGACTGGCGATGACCGACCCGATCCTCCCCGGCGACGAGCTCGTCGACGGTCACACGCTCGACGAGCTGAGCGACTACCTGGCCCGCGGGCGCACACCCGCCGACCCCAGCATCGACGACTCCCCCGAGTGCCGCGCCGCGCTCGACGCACTGGAGCAGCTCAGCCGCACCACGCGGGCGGCCCTCGAAGCGGAGGCGGCGCAGTCCCCCGTCGACGACGGCTGGGTGGGCAGGATCCTCGACGGGATCCGGCTCGACGTGCAGTCCGGACGGCGGGTGCGAATCGCCCACAGCGATGCAGGCGCCGATCTGGCCCTCACCGAGGGCGCCGTGCGCGCCCTCGTCCGCGGCGTCGGGGATGCGGTGGACGGCGTCATCGTCGGCCGCTGCGTGCTCGACGGCGACGTGGAGACGCCCGGCTCGCCGATCGCGGTGCACCTCGACATCTCGGTGCGCTACGGCGACCCGCTCGCCGAGGTGGCCGCCCGCGTTCGGGAGCTGGTCGCCTCCGAGCTCGCCCGCCACGCGGAGCTGACCATCGCCTCCGTCGACGTGACGGTGACGGATGTGCGCGCCCGCGGCGCGCAGGACGGAGGACGGGCATGAGCGCGAGCGACGCCGAGACCACGACGACGCTCGCGGGTGTCGTCACCGCGGTGCCCGGCGTTGCGAGACTGTACCCGTCGGGCGGCGTCCTCGGCCAGGTCTCCGCCGCACTGACCTCCGCCATCACCGGCGCGGCTGCGGGAGGCGACATCGCCGTGGACGACGGCCGCATCGCCATCCGCATCGGCGTCGGACCGGAGCGCCCCGCGGCGGAGGTCTGCCGCGACGTCTACGCGGCGGCACGTTCGTGGGCCGCCGCCGGTGGGATGCCGGATGCGGTCATCGAGGTGACCGCGGCCTCCGTCGAGCCTGCGTAGGGCGGATTTTCAGCCTCCACCACCCCTCGCCCCGGTAGGCTCGAGGGCAGCAAGGGGAGTACTCCCGCCCGCAGTGAGCCCGTCATTACGGATGCGCCATCGCATCCCGGGCCACTGGTCCCGCAGCCGAGTCCGTCGGCCGGGGCGGAGGAGACCTTGGGCAGACGTTCCGCCTACCCCTTGGAGTCCCGGTGCAGGTCACCCCGCTCATCTGGATCATCACGATCGCCGTGACGATCGCCTTCTTCGTCTACGAGTTCTTCGCCCACGTCCGCAAGCCGCACGAGCCGACCATCGGCGAGTCGGCGCGCTGGTCCGCGTTCTACATCGGCCTCGCGCTGCTCTTCGGTGTCGGCATCGGGATGGTGTCGGGCTGGGACTTCGGCGGCCAGTACTTCGCCGGCTACCTGACCGAGAAGGTGCTCTCGGTCGACAACCTGTTCGTGTTCCTGCTGCTCATGTCGGCCTTCGCCGTGCCGAAGGCGTACCAGCAGAAGGTGCTGATGATCGGCATCATCATCGCGCTGGTGCTGCGCGGCGCGTTCATCGCCGTCGGGGCGACGCTGATCGAGAACTTCTCCTGGGTGTTCTACCTGTTCGGCGCGCTGCTGCTGTTCCTGGCCTGGCGGCAGGCCTTCGCGTCGCACGACGCCGACCCCTCCGACAACCGGTTCATGCGCTTCCTGGGCCGCCACCTGGCCGTCACCGACGAGTACCACGGCGACCGGCTGACGGTCCGGAAGGACGGCCGCCGCTTCGTCACCCCGATGCTGCTGACCATCGTCGCGATCAGCCTGATCGACGTCGTGTTCGCGGTGGACTCCATCCCCGCGATCTACGGCCTGACCAGCGAGGCGTACATCGTCTTCACGGCCAACGCCTTCGCGCTGATGGGCCTGCGCCAGCTGTTCTTCCTCATCGGCGGCCTGCTGCAGCGGCTGGTCTACCTGACCCAGGGCCTCGCCGTCATCCTCGCGTTCATCGGAGTGAAGCTCGTCTTCCATGCGCTGCACGTCAACGAGCTGCCGTTCATCAACGGCGGCCACCCGGTCGAGTGGATCCCCGAGATCCCGACGTGGTTCTCGCTCACGTTCATCGGCGCCGTCATCGTGGTCGCCGCGGTCGCGAGCCTGGCCAAGACGCGCGGCGGCCGGCCGGAGGTCGGCTCGGACGATACGGACGGCTCGGCCGCCGAGCTCACGAAGGACGCACCTCCGGCGCGCTGACCGGCGGCCGCGCCTCTCCGCTCCGCCAGGCCCGGAGGGTGTGCCGGAAGCCCACCAGCTCGTGCCCGACGACCTCCACCACGGCCCCGAGGGCGACCAGCCCGATGACGACGCTCAGCGCGGTGAGCTCGCCCGGCTCCTCCAGGTCGATCGGCTCGCCGGGATGCGTCAGCGCGCCGACCACGACCGCCGCGGCGAGCGGCGCGAGCGTCGCGACGAGGAGCGGCAGGTGCGTGAGGTCGAACGACCGCAGCAGCACGCTCCAGATGAGGAAGATGAGGACGATCGTCGTCGCCAGCGGCACCGCGAGCGCCAGCGCCACCCCGAGCAGCGACACACCCCCTCCCTCCACCGCGATCGCGGTCAGGTGGAGGCCGGCGCCGATCGCCGCGATCGAGCCGAACAGCGCCAGGTGCGCGTACCGCCAGCCGAACGCCCGCTCCGGCCGACGCTCCAGCACCAGCCGTGACGGGACGAGGAAGTACGTCCACCACACGGCCGCCGCCATCACCAGGCCGCTCGAGGCGATGAGCACGGCCTCCGGCGTCCATCCCTTCTCCACGGTGAGCGCGCCGACGGCCGACGTCGTGGCGGCGATCACCTCCCCGATCGTGATGATCGTGAGCAGCGCGAACCGCTCGGCGAGGTGCCCGGCGTTCCACGGCGTGAAGCCGTAGCGGCGGGTGGCGACGACCGGCGCCACCATCTCGAACAGCGCGATGACGACGAGCGCCGTCACCGTGACGCCGCTCGGGAGCGGGACGATCGCGGTCAGCAGCCACAGCACCTGCGCGACCGAGACGATGAGCACGTACGAGAGGGCGTTCCTGCGGTGGTCCGGGTCCTCACGCGCGGCCCGGATCCAGAGCAGGATCTGCGGGACCCGCATGATGACGTACCCGATCACCATCAGCAGGTTGTTCGGGCTCTCGCCGTGGGCGGCACGGTCGAAGCTGACAGGCAGGCCGTAGGTCAGCACGATCACGCCGATCATCTGCACGATCGTCGCCAGCCGGAACAGCACGTCGTCGTTGCCGTAGGCCGACGCGAACCAGGTGAAGTTCAGCCACGCCCAGCTGACCGCCCAGATCGCGAACGCGTAGGCACCGAGAGCCGGCCCGATGTCGCCGTGGGCCAGCTGCTCGGCGAGCTGGTCCGAGGCCGCCGCGAACGCCACGACGTAGGTCAGGTCGTAGAGGAGCTCAAGCGGCGTGGTGGTGCGGCCGCGCTCCTGCGGGTCGCGACCGCGCATCGGCCGGATGCGGTGGCGGAGCTCGTGCCGCAGATCGTCGGTGAGGTCGGTCATCCCCTGCTCCTGCCTTCTGTGGTTTGCGCGAGAGTCTCGCGCATCCAGGGGCGGGAGGGAAGCTTCGCGGCTAGCGGCTGCCGAAGGCGGCTGCCCAGCGGGCGTCTTGTTCGGCGGCGTTGAGGACGGCGTTGGTGATGCCGTCGTAGAGGGTGTGGATGGTGGCGATGTGGTCGTCGAGGCGGCGGTTGACGGCGTCGACGGCGTGCTGGTCGATGTTGTCCTCCACCCGGAGGCGTTCGACGGCGACGCAGTTCTCGATGTCGGCCTCGGTGAGGTAGGGGATCGTGTAGGCCAGGCTCTTGGCCTCGGCCAGGTCCCGGTGCATCCGCGGGATGAGCCCCTCGTTCACGGACTTGATCTTGGCCAGCAGGTCGGCGGCGCTGTAGATGGTGGAGGCCAGCGAGGTCGCGGCGATGGTGTCGATCATGACCATGACGGTGGAGGCGGACCGGCCCACACCTTCCCCGATCACCGGGACCTGGAGGGCGGCCATGGCGCCGGCACCCAGCGCAGCCAAGGGTTCCCGCAGCGTCGGCGGCACCGCGTGGAGGAGGTTCTCCATGACCTGATACCCGTTCCGGGCGGGAACGCCCGCTCCCTTGATCCGGCCACTGTCGTCGAAGGTGAACCCGGTGGAGAGGTTATGGTCGCCCAGCAGCCCCTGAAACGGATTGCCCTTCACATAGATCGCGGCACCGGCGCCGTTGCCGTGGGAGTTACCGATCGGGTCCCACTCGTTCACAAAGTTGCGGAACGCCTCCGGGTCCGCGGTGATCTTCTCCTTCAGCCATTTCCTGGCCTGCGGGGACAGCTGAGCCCACGGGTCGGGGCCGTTGAAGCTGGTGCAGGACCAGTGCTTCTCCGCCGCGACCAGCATCGCCAGATACCCACCCAAGGAGTGACCCACCGCCGTGAACTCCGCCCCCGGGTGCTTCGCCTGGATCTCCTTGGCGTACTTGAGCGCTTGCTCGGCCTGCGTCGCCGTCAACTTCCCGGCGATCACCGTCTGGGCATCCGCGTTCAAGTCCGCATGGTGGGCGGGGTTGGTCCCGGCAAACGACACGTAGATCTGCGACAGATCAGGCTTGCCGTCGACCAGAGGCGCCACAGTGATTGCTTGGAGCCCGGTTGCTGGGTCGCTAATAGGGTCTTCGATGATCTCGAATCTAGGATTCGAAGGCGGGAACGGCTGGCCTTTCTTACTCGGATGGTCCACCCAGAGAGGGTCTACGTTGTACGCGGCCTCAGCGATGAACTTGTAGTCCTCGTCGGTCGTCACTTGAGTACCTCCGTCGCGCCATTGCTGTAGACGACGGAGACCGGGCCGGGTGCTGATCCTGGCGGCAATGATGGAAAGACGTCTCCCATGGAGAGGTCAATCCCCAGGAGCTCCCTGTACTCCTTGCCCGCGATGGTGACGATGGCGTTGGCGTTCCAATCGCCTCCACCGTTGACATGTCCCTCGGATGTGAACCGAATCGACTCCAGGGCGGGATTGGGGTAATCCCGTATGGTCTGCTGGGCCACCTTGCGCTGGTTCGCCAGATTGTCTTCCGTGGACAGTTGTTGGTTCACGATCCCTCCATAGATCGAACAGCCGCTCAGGCCGGTCGCGATTCCTGCGCCGATGATCACGGCGAGCGCAGCCGCGATGACTCGCCCATGCCCACGGCGGTGCGTCTCGTGGGCACCTCGGTCGCCGCTGATCTCGAACGCCACTGTCCGCCCCCTCCGATAGCCGTCATCTCTGAAGACGGACGACCTTCGGCTCCATGACGCCCCGACGACGATTCGGTTTCACTCGGGCGGGCGTCCGCCACCAACCGCTCAGGCGGAGCCGATCCGCTCTCCGAGCAGTTGCAGCAGCGCCTCGGCCGCACGGCCGGGACGTTCGCGGGCGATGGCGCTGAGCCGCCAGTCGATGGTGGGGCGCAGCGGCAGCACCACGGCGCCGGCAGCCGGGATGATCGTCAGCTCGGGCAGGGCCGCAACGCCGAGGCCGGACGCCACGAACCGCGGGATCTCGCCCAGGTCCGCGAGCTCGGTCGGCACCCGCCTGCTCAGCCCGAGGGCGGCGAAGGCGCGGTCGAGCGAGACCCGGTTGCCGAAGCCGGCGCGGGCATCCACCCACGGCTCGGCGGCCAGGTCGGCGAGCGACACCGACGACCGGCGGGCGAGCGGATGCGCCTCCGGCAGCACCGCGCGGAACGGCGAGTCGGTCAGGTGCCGGACGAGGAGGTCGGGCACCGCGTCGGGGAGGCCGTGGAAGGCGATGTCGAGGCGTCCCTGCCGCACATCCTCGATCAGGCCGGTCGATCCGCTCGGCGACGGGCCGAGCCGGAGGTCGACCTCGGGGTGCCTGCGGTGGAACTCGCCCATGATGCCCGGCAGGTCGACCCGGGTGAGGTTGGTGAAGATGCCGACACGGACCGTGCCGCGGAGCGGGCCCTCCCGGTCGGCGAAGTCGCGCATCCGCTCGACCGAGCGCAGCCCCGCGCGCGCCTCCGCAAGCACCGCCTCCCCGACGTCGGTGAGACGGACGCCGTGCGCGTCACGTTCGAACAGCGCGGCGCCGAGCTCGCGTTCCAGGCTGCGGATGCCGGCGGAGACGGTGGACTGGGCGGCGTACACGCGTTCCGCGGCCCGGGTGAAGTTGAGCTCGTCGGCGACGGCGACGAAGTACTCCAGCTGCCGGGTGTCCATGCGGCAATCGTATCCATCGATGGCAAGGATCGGCTATTTCCGTTGGACTCGATTGTCGAATCGAGCGCATCATCGGAACATGACCAGCACGCTCGACTCCCTCCGCACCTCCCGGCCGACCGACCGTCGCCCGTTCCGGCTCCGCCACGGCGCCGGCTTCTGGGTGATCGCGGCGGCGTTCCTCGCGGTGATGGCGTTCTCCACCATCCCGACCCCGCTGTACGCGTTCTACCAGGCGCGCGACGGCTTCCCGACCTGGGTGGTCACCGTCATCTTCGCCGCGTACGCGGTCGGCGTGATCGCCAGCCTGTTCCTGATCGGCCACCTCAGCGACTGGGCCGGACGACGCAGGATGGTGCTCGTCGCAGTGCTGCTGGAGATCGTCTCGGCCGCCCTCTTCCTGGTCTGGAACGACGTCGCCGGCCTCATCGTCGCCCGCACGATCTCCGGCGTCGGTGTCGGCGCACTGACGGCCAGCGCCACGGCGCACCTCAGCGAGCTGCGGGCCGTGGCGCGCCCGCAAGAGGGACCGCGCCTGGCGGGGACGGTGTCCACCGTCGTCAACACGGGCGGTCTCGCGCTCGGCCCGCTGATCGGCGGCGCGTTCGCGCAGTTCCTGCCCGCACCGCTGCTGCTGCCGTACGCGGTGTTCCTCGTGGTGCTCGCGATCGCAGCCGTCGCGGTCGCGCTCGTGCCGGAGACGGTGGAGCGCGCCGAGGAGCGTCCGGCCTACCGGCCGCAGCGGATCTCCCTCCCGGCGTCCGCCCGCGGGGCCTTCTCGGCCGCGGCCGTCGCCGCATTCGCGGGCTTCGCGGTGTTCGGGCTGTTCACCTCCCTCGCGCCGAGTGTGCTGGCCGGGACGCTGCACCAGACGTCGCACCTGCTGGCGGGCTTCGTGCCCTTCGCGGTGTTCGCGGCTTCCGCCCTCTCACAGATCGTGTTCGGCCGGCTCTCGACGCGGGCGCAGCTGGTGCTCGCGCTCGTGCTGATGCTGGTCGGCCTCGCCGGGCTGGCCGTCGGGGTGCTGATCGCGTCTCTGGCCGTGTTCCTCGTCAGCGGCGTGCTCGCCGGCGCGGGCGTCGGCCTCCAGTTCCGCTCGGCGATCGCGGTGGCGGCGTCGCTCGCGGCGCCGGAGCGGCGCGGCGAGGTGCTCGCGGCGATCTTCCTCGTCGCCTACATCGGGCTGGCGCTGCCGGTGCTGCTGGTCGGCGTCGCGCTCATCCTCTGGCCCCTTGTCCCGGTGCTCGTGGTGTTCGTCGCCGCGGTCGCGGTGCTCTCCGTGCCCGCCGGACTCCGGATGCTCCGCCGGGCCTGAACCGCTGCTGAGGTGCTCGTCGTCGTACCCGGCACGCCGTCCGGGGCGCACAACGACGAGCACTTCAGCGCGTCAGGACGCGAGCGAGCGCAGGGCGGACATGGCGTCGGTCTCGATCGCGGCGATGTCCTTCAGCAGGCGGCCGGCCTCCGCGAGGGGCTCCCGATCGCCGGTCCTCCCGGCGGTCTCGATCAGGCCGGCCACCCGCGTCCACTGCCGGGCGGACTCCGCGTAGCCGTCCCGCCCCTCTCCCAAGCGCCGCGTGACGTCCTCCGGCAGTCCGAGCCCGGCACACTCCGCCAGGAAGTCCCGATAGAGGTTGCGGAACAGCGCGCCTCCGGTGCCCGCACGCTCCATCAGCATGGCGATGGTCGGCAGGTCGCGTGCCGGATCCGCGACGCGCCCGAACCAGCCCGGAACCCGCTTCGCCGCGGTCAGGATGCCGCGGTTGCCGATGTTGGCGATCGGCGGCGTGAGGAACGCCTCGGCGCAGTCCGCGATCGCCGGCACAACCAGGTCTGGCAGGCGCTCGCGGACCGTCTGCGCCTGCCCCGGCAGGGCGACGGTGAACGACCGGTTCCTGGCCGACATCGGGCCGCGCGCCGCCCGGGCGGTCGCGAGACTCCCCAGACTGGTGGAGACGGCCCCGCCCTGCTGCGCGGTGTCCACCAGGTAGGCACGCTCGTCGTCGTAGCCGTACATCGCCACGACATGACCGGCGAAGTGGACGCGCGAGCCGAAGTACTCCAGATCGTGGCTGTCGAGCTGCAGCCCGACCGGAACGCCGCCGTCGATCTCCGCGCGGACCTGCTCCCACGCCTTCCGCTCGGAAGCTGTCTCGGAGACCTGCAGCTCAAGCCCCAGCCGCGCCGCCAGGTTCGTGGTCAGCTCGAACGGCTTGACACGGCCCCCGAGGAAGGGAAGCTCCTGCTGCTTCGAGTCCCAGTAGATGAAGGAGAGGCCGCCGCCGAGCCCGAACAGCATCGGCTCCGACAGGTCCAGGCCCCGGTGAGCGAGCAGCACGCCGAGCGCGGTCGTCTCGCAGTGCAGCCCGCCGCCGGTGGGCACCCCCGCCACCATCGTCGCCGGCATTGCCGCCCCCCATTCGCTACCTGGTTGACGCGACACGCCGTCCGCCGCGGAGGGCCGACGGCGTGTTGCGTCAACCAGACGCTACAGGCCGCGGGCGAGGCGGTAGTAGGCGGCGTTCGACTCCAGGTCGCGGCGGAAGCCGCGGAGAGTGGTCTCGTCGTCGATCACGAGGAGCTCGGTGCGCAGCATCCGGGCGAAGTCCTCGAACACCTCGACGCCGACGGCGGTGCTCATCACGGTGTGGTGCGCGGCGCCCGCCTCCAGCCACGCCGTCGCCGACGTCGTGAAGTCGGGGGCCGGCTTCCACACCGCGCGGCCCACCGGCAGCTTGGGGAGCGGCGCGGTCGGCTCGACGACCTCGACCACGTTGGCGACCAGCCGGAAACGGTCGCGCACGTCGGACAGCGCGACCACCACGGCGGGGCCCGGGTCGGCGGTGAACACCAGGCGCACCGGGTCGTCCTTGCCGCCGATGCCCAGCGGGTGCACCTCGAGGGTGGGGCGCGCGGCGGTCAGCGAGGGGCTCACCTCCAGCATGTGGGCGCCCAGGATGCGCTCGTCGCCCGGGGTCAGATCGTACGTGTAGTCCTCCATGAGGGACGCGCCGCCCGGCAGCCCCGCGCCCATCACGTTCGCCGCGCGCACCAGGATCGCGGTCTTCCAGTCGCCCTCCGCACCGAAGCCGTAGCCCTCGGCCATCAGGCGCTGGACGGCGAGGCCGGGCAGCTGCTTCAGCGCGCCCAGGTCTTCGAAGCTGGTCGTGAAGGCGCCGAAGCCGCCCTCCTCGAGGAAGGAGCGCAGCCCCAGCTCGATGGCGGCGCCGTCGCGCAGCGATCCGTGGCGGTCGCCGCCCCGGATCAGCTCCGGCGCGACGTCGTACAGATCCTCGTACTCGGCGACCAGCGCATCCACATCGGACGACGACGCCGCCGCGACCGCGTCGGCCAGCTCGTTCACGCCCCACGTGTTCACCTGCACGCCGAAGACGTGCTCCGCCTCCGTCTTGTCGCCCTCGGTGACCGCGACGAAGCGCATGTTGTCGCCGAAGCGGGCCAGCTTGAGGGAGCGGGTGGCCGCGTGGCCGGCGGCTGCGCGCATCCACGTGCCGACGCGCGAGGAGACGGCGGGGTTCGAGACGTGCCCGGCGACCGTGGTGCGCGGGATGCCAAGCCGGGTCAGGATGTAGCCGAACTCACGGTCGCCGTGCGCCGCCTGGTTGAGGTTCATGAAGTCGAAGTCGATGTCGGCCCAGGGCAGCTCGACGTTGGCCTGGGTGTGCAGGTGCAGCAGCGGCTTCTGCAGGGCGTCGAGTCCGGCGATCCACATCTTGGCGGGGCTGAACGTGTGCATCCACGCGATCAGGCCGATCACGGCGTCGTCGGCGTTGGCCTCGAGCACCGTGCGGCGGATGGCGTCGGCGTCGGTGAGGACCGGCTTCCAGACGATCCGGACCGGCACGTCGGGCGCCGCACCCAGCTCGTCGGCGATCGCGCGCGACTGCTCGGCGACCTGCGCGAGGGTCTCCGGGCCGTACAGGTGCTGGCTTCCGGTGAGGAACCAGACCTCGTACACGTCGAGGGAGGTGGTGAGCTTCGGCATCAGCGGAGGGATCCTTCCGGGTTCTGTCCGTACACGTTCTGGTAGCGGTCGAAGAGGCGGTCGATGGCGTCCTGCGGAATGGGGACGACCTCGCCGCCCTGGCGGGCGATGTGCATGGTGCGGGCGACGTCCTCGGCCATGACGGCGGCCTTCACGGCGTCGCGCGCGTCGCGGCCGATGGTGAAGACGCCGTGGTTCTGCATGAGCACGGCGCGGCTGCGGTGGCCGGTCAGCGTCTGCACGATGCCGCGGCCGATGGAGTCGTCGCCGATGATGGCGAACGGCCCGACCGGGATGTCGCCGCCGAACTCGTCGGCCATGGCGGTGATCGCGCACGGGATCGGCTCGGCGCGCGCGGCCCAGGCCGTCGCGTAGGTGGAGTGGGTGTGCACGACGCCGCCGACCTCCGGCATGTTTCGGTAGACGTAGGCGTGCGCCGCGGTGTCGGACGAGGGCGACCGCTCGGAGCCGATCGACCCTGGCACGACCTCCCCGTCGAGCGTGCACAGGATCATGTTCTCGGGGGCGAGGTCGTCGTAGTCGACACCGCTCGGCTTGATGACGAAGAGGTCCTCGCCGGGGACGCGGCCGGAGACGTTGCCGCCGGTCCAGACGACGAGGCCGTAGCGGACCAGCTCGGCATGCAGGGCGGCGACGCGCTCGCGCACGGCGCGGACGGCGGCGGATTCGGCGGTCACGGGGTGGCTCCTTCGGCGGCGGCGGCGGGGGCGGGGATGGGGGCGGCGGCGGTCGAGGCGGTCGCGTCGCTCGCGTCGGTCGCGCCGGTGGCGGCGGTTGCGGCGGTTGCGGCGGTTGCGCCGGTTGCGCCGGTCGCGGCGGTCGCGTCGGTCGCGTCGGTCGCGTCGGTCGCGGCGGTCGCGTCGACGGGCTCCGTGGAGGCGGATGCGCCCGGTGCGGTGGTGTCGGGCAGCGCCGCAACGGCCGCGCGCTCGATGGCGAGGCCGTCGCGGTAGCGGTCGAGGTAGGAGGCGAACCCGGCGACGTCCGCCGGGTCCGGCTCCGCCGTGTCGAAGGCGACGTCGCCGAAGACGCGGTCCGCCAGGTAGGCGTCGAGGGACTGGGCTGTCGCGGACTGCGCCCGCGACCGCAGGAACGCCGCGAGCACCGCGATGCCCCACGCGCCGCCCTCGGAAGCCGTGTGCGCGACCGAGACCGGAGCGTCGAGGGCGCCCGCGAGGAAGCGCTGAGCGACGCCCGCGGTGCGGAAGACGCCGCCATGGGCGAGCATCCGGTCGAGCGCCACGCCCTCGGCGGCGAGGACCCGCATCCCGAGCGCCAGGGTGGCGAAGACGCCGTAGACCTCGGCGCGCATCAGGTTGCCCAGCGAGAACCGGCTGCCCGGCGTACGGACGAGCAGCGGACGCCCCTCGTCGAGCCCGGCGATCGGCTCGCCGGCGAGGTGGTTGTAGGCGAGGAGGCCGCCGGCGTCGTCCTCGCCGGTGAGCGCCTCACGCAGAAGCGTGTCGAAGACGCGGTCCGGGTCGGCCGGGGAGCCGGACGCTGCGGCGAACCGGCCGAACAGTCCGGCCCACTCGGCCAGCTCGCTGGCGCCGTTGTTGCAGTGCACCATCGCGACCGGGTCGCCGACGGGGGTCGTGACGACGTCCAGCTCCTCGTGGACCTCCGCGAGAGGACGCTCGAGCACCACCATGGCGAAGATGCTGGTCCCGGCGCTCACGTTGCCTGTGCGCGGGGCCACGGCGGAGGTCGCGACCATCCCGGTGCCGGCGTCGCCCTCCGGTGGGCAGAGCGGGATGCCCGGCTGCAGCTGGCCGGTGGGGTCGAGCAGCGCCGCCCCGTCGTCGGTGAGCTCGCCGGCCGGTGCGCCGGCGACGAGCGACTGCGGCAGCAGGTCGCGCAGAGCGGGGATGCGTCCCGCCGCAAGCCGGTCGTAGCGCGAGACGAGATCGTCGTCGTAGTCGGCGGTCGCCGGGTCGATGGGGAACATTCCCGATGCATCCCCGACTCCGAGCACGCGGCGGCCGGTCAGGCGCCAGTGGACGTAGCCCGCCAGCGTGGTGACGAAACGCACCCTCGGAACGTGGGCCTCGGCGTCGATGACGGCCTGGTGCAGGTGGGCGATCGACCAGCGCAGCGGGATGTTCACCCCGAGCAGGTCGGTGAGTTCGCGTGCGGCGGGACCGGTGTTGGTGTTGCGCCAGGTCCGGAACGGGACGAGGAGCTCGCCGTCCCCGTCGAAGGCGAGGTAGCCGTGCATCATGGCCGAGACCCCGATGGCGCCGAAGGTGGTCGGCGCGACGCCGTGCCGCTCCTCGGCGTCGGCGACCAGGGCGGCGTACGCGGAACGGAGCCCGGACCAGACGTCGTCGAGGGAGTAGGTCCAGAGACGGTCGACGTACGCGTTCTCCCATTCGTGGGATCCGACCGCGAGAACGACCGAAGGATCGTCGGCGTCGACGAGGCACGCTTTGATCCGCGTCGAGCCGAACTCGATGCCGAGCGCGGTCCGGCCGGCGGCGATGCTGTCGCGGGCGGTTTCACCTTCGCGGGCGGCTTCGTCGACTGGCGACGTCATGATGGCATCCACTCCTTTGTGACCGGTCACATTCGACGGATTCGAGCATAGGCGATCCGCCGCTCAGGCGCCACCGGCACCTGACCGGCGGCGCCGGGGTGAACAACAGCCCCCAGCGTATGGATCAGCGGGCCACAGGGCCCGACCGGCGGCCACAGGGCCCGACCGGCGCCACGGGGCCCGACCGGCGGCCACAGGGCCCGACCGGCGGCCCGCGCGGACCCAACGACGGTCACGGCCGGTGTGGTCTCACTCACACCGGCCGTGACCGTCGGCACCGCACGGCGCCCCCGCCCGTCAGGCCCGGGCACCATCCGCGGTCAGACGATGGAACCGCCCGTTTCAGCTCTTGACGTTCTCCCCTTGGCCGCGACGTCGACGCAGGAGGAGGAACGCCAAGCCCGTTCCCAGCGCCACGAGGGCCGCGATCCCGCCCACGGACAACCGCGTGCCGGTGTCTGCGAGCAACCCGGCCACCGCGTCGATCAGGCGACCGACCGCAGGGGGCGCGAGAATCGGCGGGGTCGTCAGCGTGACAGAGGCCTCGTCCTTCGCACCGCGGTCGCTCGTGACGGTGGCCGTGTTCAGCACCGATCCCGCGGCAAGGTCGTCTGCCGTGATCGCGTAGGTGGCGGTTGCGTTGACCGTGTCGCCCGGCGCAAGGGATCCTGGGTCTCCCGGCCAGTCGTAGGCCAGCGGGGACAGACCCTGCATCCCGTCAGCGATTCGGACGTCGTGCAGGGTCACGTTGCCCCGGTTGGTCGCCGTCAGCGTGTAGGTGACGGTGTCTCCAACCGCCGCCCCGAGGACCGAACCGGACCGTGTCGCCGTCTTCGTCAGCGCGATCGCGGGGGCGGCGCGGAGAACCACGGTGACCGTCTCATCGTCATTCACCTTCCGGCCATCGCGAGTGCTTCCGGATGCCGCGGCCGACCGCTCGACGAAACCGGCATCGATCTCCGCCTGCGTGAGCTCGTGGTCGACCGTGGTCGTCTGGGCCGCGAGCGGTCGCAGGACGCCCTCCGTCTCCGGCCAGGCGACGGACGAGCCGTCTCTCGACGTAGGCGCACCCTCCGACACCGCGACCGCAACACCGCTGAGGGTGAGGTCGCCGAGGTTGGTCGTGACGAACGTGAAGCGCACGATGTCTCCGGCGCGCGGCGCTTCCTTCGAGTCGAGCACGCCTGTTCCCGCGATCTCGATCTGCGCCTCAGCCGAAGTCGTCGCCGTCGCGGTCGCGCTGTCGGTCACGGTCGCACGCGTCGGGTCGTGGGCTGTCACGGTCGCGTTGTTGATGACACCGTTCTGATCGTCCACGTCCTCTTGCCGGATCGTGTATTCGGCGTTCGCCGTCGCCACTTGGCCGGGGAGCAGGGAGTCGGAGCTCCCGGGCCAGGTGTATCTCAAGGGCGTGAGGCCCGACAGCTTGTCGTCGATGGCTACGTTCGAGAGCGTGACATTTCCGGTGTTCCGGATCGTGAACGTGTACAGCAGGCGGTCGCCGGCCGCGCCACGGGTGCCCTCCTCATGAGCGACCTGCTTCGTGAGAGTGATCCCCGGGACACGATCGATCGCGAGTGTCGCGCTGTCTTCCGTGCTCACCCCAGGGCCGACGTGCGGTACGCCGGAGGCCGTCGCCGTGTTCTCCACGCGCCCCGCATCCACGTCGGCTTGGCGCACCGAGTACGTGGCTGTCGCAGTGGCCCTCTGACCTGGCGCCAGCACCGCCGCAGTTCCCGGCCAGTCGTACTTCAGGCTCGAGAGCCCGGGGAGCTCATCGACCACAGCCACATCGTGGAGCGTTCGGCCGCCGTCATTGACGAGGGTGAACGTATAGGTGATGATGTCACCCGCCGCCTTCGGCGTGCCCGCCGCGGACTTCTCCAGCGAGAGATGAGCGACCGCCGTGCCGGGAATCGTGTGCGTGGCCTTGGCTGTGACCGTGACGCCGTCCGGAGCGCGCCCGTTCGCCTCCGCGGTGTTCACGATCTCCGCCGCGTCCACATCGCCCTGCGTGGTCGGGTAGGTGGCAGACGCCGTCACCTTCTCGCCGGGAGCGAGCGACGGCTTTGCACCTGGCCAGTCGATGACGATGTCCGAGAGACCCTTCAACGGATCCGAGAGTCCGACGTTCGTCAGTTCGACATCGCCGGTGTTCTCGATCGTGAACCAGTAGTCGATGGTCTCCCCGGGCGCGGCGAAGTCAGGCTGGAGAGCCGTCTTCGTCACGGCGATCTTCGGTCGGGTGACCACGCGGTCGCGATCCTGCCCTGACCCGGTCAGTGTCGTGCCGGCTCCCGGTGTGGGGTCGGGCGCCGACGCGGACGCCACGTTCACCAGATCCGCCGCCACGGACGGCAGTACGCGGACGGTGACGGTCCGAGTGAGCGAGCCTGCCGGTGGCATCTCCGGAAGGCTCCAGGTGACCGTGGCACCGGAGGCCGCTCCGCCGTCGGAGGCCGACACGAATCGGGTTCCGGCGGGAAGGGCGTCCGAGAGTGTGGCACCGGGAAGGGCCTCGTAGACCAGCGGATTGCGGACCGTGATGGTGTAGGTCAGCTCTTCGCCGGGGGACGCCTGTGTGACGCCGTCATCTTTGGTGACGCCGATCTGTGAGCCGGCCCCTGCTGCTTCAGCGCTCAAGCGAACCTGGTTGTTCGACAGGTCGCGATCGTAGATCTGCCCGGTGACCTTCGCATCGACGGCCACGGAGGACGTCGTCGCGATGACAGGGATGTCGAGCGCGACCGGAACGTCTTTCACGAACGCCGCCGTCGCGCGGCAGGTGAGCGTGGCCGGTCCGATTGCCGACCCGAAGACCGGGTCGCCCGCTCCGTCGACAGCAGTGCAGGTCCAGCCCGCGGGAGCGAAGTCGGTCACCATGAGACCGGCCGGGATCGAGACGTCCACCCTGCCCATCGCCGACGCGGCGTCACCGTGGTTCGTCACCGTCAGCGGCAGCACCCCCGGCCGGCCCTGTTGCAGGTTCGGCGTACCGGCCGTGATGCCGAGGTCGGTGTCCTCGATGGTCGCGCAGACCGGTGACGGCTCGTTGACGGTGTCGAGCCCGGTCACCATGACCGCGAACGAGTTGCACGCGATGGCGCCGTTGGCGGGGGCATCGTTCACCGCGGCGGTGTACTCGACCGACATCCGTTCGCCCGGCCGGAACTCTCCGCTGCGCGTGAAGCGGATGGCCTGTGCGCCGTCGGGGTTGCCGTCCCAGTCGTCCGCGCATCCCGGCACGGTGGCGTCGACCTCCGGCCGGCACGGTTGGGTGCCGTCGGAGAAGGCGAGCTCGGACCCGTTGGTGGGCGTCGTGACGGACTGCAACGACATACGGAAGTTGCTGCCGCGCGGCGTCGACCCGGTGGGATCGCTCGTCCCCGTGTCGCCTATGTACGGGAGCACGTCGTATCCGACCACGTCGCTCAGCGTGGAATTGCCGACGTTCGTGATGGAGAGGCGGTAGGAGATGCTGGTCGAGTTCGGTGCAACGCCGACGGGGTTGTCGGGATCGGCGATCCACGAGCAGCCGTCAGCCGCGGTGTCGTCGGGAAGGCAGATCTCCTTCAGTACCCGGAGGCCCGGCTGAAGGGTGACGGTCGTCCGTGCGGCGGTGTTGCTCGCGGTGGCGAAGCGCTCGTCACGGTCTCCATCGGCGTCGAGGTCCGGGGAATCGACGAACGGCGTCTCGAACACGTCGGCCGCCTGGACCTGTGCGCTGTTGCCCACGTACCCCTCTGGGATGCCGACAGTGCCGTGCGGGACGTCCACGCCTGGGCGCGCGATCACGGACATCGCGGGGAGGGTCGTGTTCTTCCCGAAGACGACACCGGCCGGCCACGTCGCGACAACCGCTTGGCGCTTCTCGCCGCCGATCGTCACCTCCCGGTAGTCGAACTGGACGCCCGGAGGGACCGATCCGGTCGGGAACTTCGCCGAACCGGGCTCGATGGCCCAGTCGGCCGGTGCCACGAAGGCGTACTGCGGGGTGAAGTCGCGCGATGCGGTCACCCCCGAGGTGGAGCCGGACACCACGAAGGTCACCGGTACTGCCGGCCCCGCCGTGGTGGCGCCTCCGGGCAGCTGACGCGTGAGCGTCGCCGTGATCATCGCCGGGGAGTCGATCAGACGCGCCTTCGCGGTGAGATCGAACGCGATGTCCTCGACCTCCGGGTAGCCCGGATAGGACATCGTCACCTTCGCGCTGTTGGTCGTGACTCCCGTGGGAAGCCCCGGGACGATGCTGAAAGCGAAGGAGACTCGGAAGATCACCTCATCGGCTCGGTCGGGAGTGGAGTTCCGGCCGGCGAGCGGGTCGCTGATCACCCGCGCCGATACGATCGAGCGCCCGCCGGGGGCGTCGAACGACTGCCCCGCGGCCAGGTGCGCCGTGCCCTTATCGCCGTTGTCGAGCGCGTACTCGACGGTGGTCGCGATGCCCTTCCATCCCGTCTCGTCCCGGTATTGGGGGGTGATGCGGGTCACTGGCGCTCCGCCTGCGCCGCGCAGGTCGGATTCTTCGACGGTCGCGACACCGGGCACGTTCGCCTGGTTCTTCACATCGAAGAACCAGCTGGCGGATCTGCCCCCGTCGACGGGGACCGGGAGCTCGTACGCCCCGTCGACGAGGGTTCCCGGAGATAGCGCCTTGAAGGCGGTCGCCTTGCCGAAGGGAGTCGCGAACTGGATCGTGTGGGAAGCGATCTTCAGCGGCACGTCGGCCACCGCCGGAAAGCGCGGGAACGTCATACGCGCGGAGGCCGAGTTGGTGCGGCGTTCGCCTGGAGGCGCTGTGGACGCCACACGGTACTTGTAGGCGACGGTGAAGTCGGTGCGGGCGCTCTGATCGGACGCCGTGTTGGGCCCCTCGAGCTCGGGAGACGTGACCACTGCCGAGGCGAACCGAAAGCCGGCGGGAGCGTCCAGCGGTGCCGTCCCGCTGCCGGTCACAGTGCGGGAGCCGTCGGTGGCTGTCCAGTCGACCTTGGCTCCGGCAGGCGTCGTCTCGATCCGGTACACGGGAGCGTCGGGGAGGTCGAGCTTGTCGTCGGTGACGACCGCGACACCCTCGATGTTGGCCTGGTTGCCGACGGTCACCTGCCACTCCTTCTCGTTGTCCGGCGCGCCCCGAGCAGGCACCCGGATCGGAGAGTCGCCGTTGGGCAGGCGGACCGCCCCATCGAAGGTCGACACCTTCGCATCGCCGACGGCCTTGCCGAACGGGTTCGCCGGGGGGCTTCCTCGGCCGCATCGCACGTTGGTCGGATCGGTGGAGGTCGAGACCTTCTTGGTCACGCCCTCCTCGCCGGGCGACGAGATGTAGGTCACGGAGAGATCGGTCGTCCAGCGCTCCGCAGTTGCGTCGAAGTCGCAGGAACTGCCCGCAGGCGCGAAGTTGGAGCTCGGGAAGCGGACGGTGACGGAGCGCGGAGAGCTGCCGTGCTCGCTCCAGTGCGCGGTGGACGAGTTCCACCCCGCCTCGGCGTTGCTCCTCGGCTTCCAATCGGTGGCGTCACGCTTCCAGGTCAGGACGAGACCCGTCGCGACCGCCCCGGACACGGTCGGCTCGTTGCTCGCGGAGACGAGTTCGACCCCCGGCGGAAGACGATGGTCGACCTGGTACTTCTCGGCGCAGAGGGAGGAATTCGGCGCGACGATCGACCCCCAGGCCCCGTTCCACTCCTCGAACGTGCACCCGCTCGCCATGTAGAGCTTGTAGGTGTAGTCGGTGTCGGTGGTGGCCTTGGCCGGGTGGTTCCACTGCGCGATGCTCGGCTCCGGCACGTCGTTCTGCCAGATCACCGGCTCGGTCGCCATCGTCGACGGTGCGGAGACCGTCGCAGCATCGCCGGTCACCTGCTGCACGATCGGGAATCCGTCCGGGAAGTTCGAGACCGCCCAGCCGTTGAACTCGCCATCGCGCCAGGAGACGTGCCGGCTTGTGATCGGAGGCAGCGAGTACTCCACCGTGAAGGAACCCGATTCGCCGGCGGAGAGGTCGCCGAGGTCGACCGTGTAGCCCTCGGTCGCGGAGCCCGAGATGGAGCCGCCCGACACGGGCGGGGTGAAGCCCGATTGAAGCAGCAGCCGGTAGTAGTCGTGGTTGGGATCGAGCTGGGTGGGGGCGAATCGCACCACCGCCCCGTCGCAGTCCGCGACCAGGCAGGAGAAGTCGACCCGGTAGGCCACCTTCTTTTCGCCGTTCGGACCAGGACTCATCGACGTGACCGGTTCGCCGCTCCCCGGATCGATCGCCCTGGCCACCACCTGCAGTTGCGCGGCGCCAGCGGCGGCGGCCGGGGCGGATCCGGCGATCGCGGTGCCCGCCGCGAGCACGGCGGACAGCGCGAGAGCGCACCTCGCGCGCCATCGCGCGCCGCGCGCACGGGCGGTGCCGGAAAGTGCTGTTCTAGCTCGGAATGTCACAGGCTGGCCTTCGCTTCGTCAGGGGGAACGAGCCCGGAAAGTGGGGGCTCACCCATGAAGACTGCGGCGACCGTCCGCCATGACGCGGGGACTGGAAATCAGCTGGGATTATAAAGACATTTCGGGGCTGGACCGCGGGTGGCCGCACGGGTCACGCGGACTCACGCACCACCAGGAATGGCGCCACCGGCTCCTCGAACGCGAGGTCGCCGCCTTCGATCATGGCGACGAGCCGGGCGACGCAGCGGCGGCCCAACTCGTCGAACTCCTGCCGCACGGTGGTGAGGGGCGGGGCGAAGAAGGCCGCCTCGGGGATGTCGTCGAACCCCACCACGGCGAGGTCGGCCGGCACTGCCCGGCCGGCCAGGCGGGCGGCGTGCAGCACGCCGAGGGCCATCTGGTCGTTGGATGCGAACACCGCCGTGATCGACGGATCCGCGACCAGCTCTGCGCCGATCTCCGCACCGGACGCGGCGGTCCAATCGCCCTCACGCGACACCACGGCCTCGGCGTCGGCCGCTGCCAGCTCGGCGAGGAAGCCGTCGCGCCGGGCGCGGGACTCCGACCAGTCCCCCGGCCCGCTGAGGTGGGCGATGCGGCGGTGCCCCGCCGCGAGCAGGTGCCGTGCGGCGAGCCGCGCCCCCAGCACCTGGTCCACGAAGACGCCTTCGTCCCCGGCCGCACCCGCGCCGTGCAGGGTGACGGACGGGACGGAGAGCGAGAAGGCGGCCATCGCATCCTGCACCCGCTGCTGCGGGGCGATGACGACGACACCCTCAACTGCCTGGGCGCGGAGGTGATCGAGGGCCGCCTGAAGATCCTCCGGCTCGAGGGAGGCCGCGTGGGCGACCGTGACGGCGTAGCCGGCGTCACGGGCGGCGTTCTCGACGGCGTCGATGCTGGACGCCGGACCGAACAGGGATGAGGCGGACGCGGCGAGGACGCCGATCGTCCGCGAGCGGGCGGTCGTCAGCATGCGCGCCGCGCGGTTGGGCCGGAAATCGAGCGCTTCCATCGCGGCGAGCACCCGGTCGCGCGTCTCGGGGCGGATGCTCGGGTGATCGTTCAGGACCCGCGAGACGGTCTGACGCGAGACGCCCGCTGCCGCTGCGACCTCGCGCACGCCCGGCGCGCGGCCACCGTCATTCACCCGCACGTCCGGCACATCCACACCCTAAGGGAGCGCCGACGCGGCGGCGAACCGCGCTCCACGCGACCGGGCGAGCTGACACGTGCTGTCATCCAACTTTGCAGGTGATCGACTCGCCTACCCGCCCGTTGCGCACGACCAGCATCGAGTGGTTGGTCCGGTCCACGATGGCACAATGCGCCGTCGCCTCCTCGCTCGACGTCACCGTGAGGGTGAGTCGGGGGCCACCGCGCACTTCCTGTACCCAACTGGACGCGGTGACCCCCTTCCCCGTCCGCAGGGGCTTACCGAGCTCGTCGGTGTACCCGTATTCGACCGAACCGACCGCGCCGGCATCCACCCAGGCGAGGTACTCGAGGTCGCGGACGTCTGAACCGGATGTGCATCCGGTGAGAGCGAGTCCTGCTACGGCGGCCACGGTCAGGGCGAAGGCCGCCCGGACCGTGGTCCGTCGGGTGGAGGCGCTGCTCATTCGCGAACCACCCCTCGCCGCTGGCGACGCCGCATCAGGAGGAGGAGAAGTCCTGCGCCGAAGGAGATCGCGGCGAGAACGGCCATCCCGGTGACCTGCACGCCCGTGCTCGCAAGCATCCCGACCGTGTCGTCGATCGCCTTCACCACACTCGGCGGCAGCGGTATCGCGGGCGTCCCGAGTACGAAGGTGTCGTCGGCCGTCGCACCGCGGTCGGTGCTCACGGTCGCGGTGTTCGAGACCGATCCCGCACGGATGTCGGCCGCCGTGAGGGTGTAGGTCGCGGTCGCCGTGAGCACGGCATCGGGCGCCAGGACGCCCTCGATGTCGGGCCAGGCGTACGCGATGTCCGACAGGCCGGGCATCGGGTCGGCGAGGGTGACGTCGCGCAGGGTCACGTTGCCGGTGTTCGTCACAGTGAACGAGTAAGCCACCTTGTCACCCACGGCCGCCCCGAGAGGCGATCCGGAGCGCGTTCCCGTCTTCTCCAGCGTGACCGCCGGCGCCGCCCGCAGAACGACCGTCGAACTGTCGTCGTCGGTCACCGACGCTTCGTCGGGCGCCTTCCCTGTCACGGTGGACGAGTGCGTGACGAAGCCCGCGTCGATGTCGTCCTGTGTCAGCGGGTGGTCGCCGCTGATGCGTACCACTTCGGCCGGGGCGATGGTGCTGCCCGACTTCGTGGAAGCAGTCTTCGGCAGCGCCGGGTCGATGACGACGTCGTGCAGGGTCACGTCGCCGACGTTCGTGGCGGCGAACTCGTAGTGGACGAGGTCACCGACGCGCGGCGCGTCCGTCGAGGTCAGCGTCGCCGTTTCCACGATCTCGATCCCGGCTGACGTGGGGGTCGACGCCGTGGCCGAGGACTCGGCGCTCACCGTGCCGCCGCCGGGGGTGGCGGCCGTCACCGTGGCGGTGTTGGTCACGCCGACGAGCCTGTCGACGTCAGCCTGCCGGATCGTGTAGTCGGCTGTCGCCGTCGCGATCTTCCCGGGCGGCAGGACGCCGTCCTCGCCCGGCCAGGTGTAGCCGATCTTCGACAGCCCGGGCAGCCGATCGGCGATCTCCACCCCGGTGAGCGTCACGTTGCCCGTGTTCTCGATGGTGAAGCTGTAGAGCAGTCGTTCGCCTGCCGCACCGCGCGTACCCTGCTCGTGCGCCACGCGCTTCTCCAGAGAGATGCCCGGCGTGCGGGCGATCGGCACGGTGACCGAGTCGGTGGCCGTGATCGGCTCTCCGACTCGCGGCGTCCCCGTCACGGTCGCGCTGTTGGTGAGCTCGCCGCTGTCGATGTCTCCCTGGCGGAGGGTGTACGTCGCCGTCGCCGACGCGCTCTGTCCGGGAGCGAGCGTGCCGGAGGTTCCCGGCCAGTCGTAGTCCAGGCTCGAGAGCCCCTCCAGGCGGTCGTCGATGTCGATCTCGCGGAGCGTGACGCCGCCGTCGTTCCGGACGGTGAACGTGTAGGTGACCACATCGCCCGGCGCGGCGGCCGAACCGGAGACGGTCTTCTCGAACGAGAGGTGCGGACGCGCGGCGCTGGGCAGCTCGTGCGTGACGGACGTCTTCGGCGCCTTCATCAGATCGGGCGTGCGCCCGGTGACGTCGGCGGTGTTCGTCAGCTTTCCTGCATCGACGTCGTTCTGATCGGTCGTGTACGTCGCGTTCACGATGACCGTCTCGCCGGGCGCGAGGACGCCGGCCGTGCCGGGCCACGTCGTGTCCGTGACGGAGATGCCCTTGAGGTGGTCATCGACCTTCACCTCCGAGAGCGTGACGTCTCCGATGTTCCGGGCCGTCAGCCGGTAGTGGACCACCTGCCCCGAGGCGTCGAAGCTCTCCTCCGTGGCCGACTTGGTGAGACTCAGTTCCGGCCGGGTGACCACCGAGTCGCGGTCCTCGCCGCGGCCGGTCAGCAGCGCGCCGCTTCCGGGCGCGGGGTCGGGAGCCGAGGCTCGCGCCACGTTGACGAGCTCAGCGACCGCGACCGTCGGGAGCACGCGCACACTGACGGTCCGCGTGACCGAGGACTCGGGGCCGAGGTCTGCGATGCTCCAGGACACCGTGTCGCCGGAATTCGCGCCACCGTCGGAAGCGGAGACGAACTCGGTGCCGGCGGGCAGCTGGTCGATGACGGTCACTCCGCGCAGGCCCTCGTACATCATCGGGTTCCGCACCGTGATCGTGTAGCTGAGCACGTCGCCCGGCTTGGCCTGCACCACGCCGTCGTCCTTGTTCACTTCCAGCCCGGTGACCGGAGACGCCGCGGTCACGGCGATGGTCGCGATGTTGTTGTCGAGGTCGCGGTCATAGACCTGACCGATCACCTCGGCCTTCACCGTGAAGGACGGCGAAGTGGCCACAACGGGGATGTTCAGGGCGACGGGGACATCCTTGACGAATGCCCCGACGGGGACGCAGGTCAGTTTCGCCGGACCGGCGACGGTGCCGAAGACCGGCTCACCCGCGGCATCCACCGCTGTGCAGGTCCAGCCGGCCGGCGCCAGGTCGGTGACGGTGAGCCCGGCCGGGACCGACACCTCGACCTTTCCCATCGCCGACGGCGCACCGCCGTGGTTGGTGATGGTCAGGGGCAGGACGCCGGGGCGCCCCTGCTGCAGCTGAACGGCTCCGGCCACGATGGCGAGGTCGGTCTCCTCGATCGCGGCGCAGACGGCCGCGGGCTCGGACGTGGTCGCGAGACCGCTGACGCGCACGGCGAACGAGTTGCACGCGATGGCGCCGTTGGCCGGCGCGTCGTGGACAGCCGCCGTGTACTCCATCGAGATGCGCTGGCCCGGGCCGAGGTCGCCCGGGAGCGAAAGCCGGATGGCCTGCGCGCCCTCGGCGGTGGAACTCCAGTCGTCCGCGCATCCCGTGACGGTCGCATCGACCTCCGGGCGACAGGGCTGGGTCGACCCCGAGAAGCTCGCGACCGCGCCGTTGGTGGGCGTGGTGACGGATTTCACCGACACACGGAACGTGCTGCCCCGAGGGAGGGAACCGGTCAGCTCGCTCGTCCCGGTGTCGCCGACGTACGGCAGGACGTCGTAGCCGACGACGTCGCCGAGCGTCGTGTTCCCCAGGTTCCGGACCGAGAGCCGGTATTTGATGCTGGTCGAGTTCGGTGCGACCCCGACGCGGTTGTCCGGGTCGGCGATCCAGTCGCAGCCGTCGGGGGCATCCTCGTCGGGCAGGCAGATCTCCTTGAGCACCTGCAGGCTCGGCTGCAGGGCCACCGTCGTGGCCGCTCCCGTGTTGACGGCGGTGGCGAACCGCTCCGCCGTGTTGCCGTCGTTGTCGAGATCGGCCGCATCCGTGTACGGGTTCGTGAACACGTCGCTCGCGCGGGCCTCCGCAGAGTTGCCGATGTACGCGTCCGGGCGGCTCACCGTGCCGCTCGGCATGGTCACGCCTGGACGCGCCGACACGGACATGGCCGGCAAGGTCGCGTTCATGCCGAACGACGTCCCGCTCGGCCACGACGCGACGACGGCCTGGCGCTGAACGCCGGCGATCGTCACCGTACGGTAGGCGAACTGCGTGCCAGCCGGAACCGCACCCGCCGCGAACGAGGCCGAGCCAGGGACGAGCGTCCACCCTGCTGGAGCGACGAAGACGTACTGGGGGGCGATGCCGCGACCCGCGGGGACACCCGACGTGGAGCCGGACACCGTGAAGCCCACCGAGGTGGCGGGCCCGGCCGACGTGGCGCCGCCCGCGAGCGGCTGACGCGTGACGGTCGCGGTGAACACCGAGGTCGTACCGACCAGCTTCGTGGTGGCGGAAGCCTTGGTGGTGATGCTGTCGACCCCGGGGTGGTCGGGGTAGGTCATCGTGACCGTGGCGGTGTTGGTTCGTGTTGCATCCGGAGTCGCCGTCGCGGGGACCGCGTACGAGAAGTTGGCCCGGAACGTCGTCTGCGCCGTGCCCGCAGGGCTGCTGTTGATACCGGGGAGCGGGTCGCTGGTCACGCGCGCGGCGGCGATGGAGCGGCCCGCCGGGGCCGTGAATGTCTGCCCGGCGGCCAGGGAGGCCGTGGCCTTCGCTCCGTTGTCGAGCGTGTACTCGACCGTGGCCGCGGACGCCGCCCATGCCGTGCCGTTGTGCACGTAAGCGTTGATGCTGGTCACGGGGAGGCCGCCCGGACCGGCGAGATCGGACTCCTCGATGACCGCGGTGCCCGGGACGTTGCCGCCGTTGCCCGCATCGACGAACCAGCTGACCGGGGTGCTGCCCGAGGTGGGGATGCTCACCGCGTAGGCGCCGTCGCCGAGCGTGCCGGGTGAGGACCCCTTGAGGGTCTCGCTCTTACCGAAGGGCGCGACGAACTGGATGGTGTGCGGCGCGACCGTGAGGGCGACGTCCTTCACGCCGGCCTGGTCCGGGTAGGTCATGAGCGCTGAGGCCTGGTTGGTCCGCCGCTCCCCGGCCGGAGCGGAGGAGGACACGCGGTACTTGTACACGACCGAGAAGTCGCTGCGTGCCGTCTGACCCGATGTGGTGTTCGGGCCCGCGAGCGACGGCGAGGTGACCGTCGCCCCGGTGAACCGGTAGCCCTCGGGGGCGTCGACCGGCGCAGCCGCGGTGCCCGAGACGGTCTTCTTGCCGTCGGTGGCCGTCCAGGCGACGCTCGCGCCGACGGGAGTCGTCTCGATGCGGTGGACCGGCGCGTCGGCCAGGTCGAGGGCGTCGTCCGTGACGACGGCGACACCTGGCACGTTGGCCTGGTTTCCGACAGTGATGCGCCACTGCTTCTCATTGGGCGCGCCGCTCGAGGGGATCAGGACGGGCGAGTCGCCGTTGGGCAGGCGCGTCGCGCCGTCGAACGTCGACGTCTTGGGGTCGGCCACGGCCTTGCCGAACGGCGGCACGGGCTCCACGGGCGGGTCCGGGTTCTCCGGCGGATTCGTGGTGGAGCAGCGGACGGAGACCCCATTGCCCGTGTGGGACGCCGTCTTTGTCACGCCGGTCTCGCCGGGCATGCCGATGTAGCCGATGGAGACCTCGGTCGACCATGGCTGGGTGCTCGCCTGCCAGTCGCACGCCTGGCCCGCGGGAGCGAAAGCAGACGCAGGGAAGCGGACGGTCACGCTGCGCGGGGACGCTCCGGTGATGTACCGCGTATCCGTCGTCTGCCAGCCGGCCTCCGCGTTGTCGGTCGGAGTCCACGAGGAGCGGTCGCGCGTCCAGGTGAGGACGAGGCCCTCGGAGCTCGTGCCGGTCACTGTGGGGCCGTCGGTGGCGGACACGAGCTCGACGCCGGGCGGGAGGCGGTGCGTGACGCGGTACTTCTCGGCGCACAGATACGGGTCGGAGGAGACCAGGCGTACCCAGGTGGCGTCATAGGCGGTGTGGGCGCATCCGCTGCCCATGTAGACCTTGTACGTGTAGTCGGTGTCGGCCGCGACCGGATTCGCGAGACCGTGCTGGAGCACATCGGGGGTCGGGACGGTGTTCTGCCACTCGACCGGCGCGCTGGTCGCGCTCAGCGGGCCTGCGGACGTGGCCGCATCCCCCGTAGCCCTCTGGACGATCGGGAAGCCGATGGGGAAGTTCGCCACCGCCCAGCCGTTGTACTGCGACGCGTTGCCCTTGCGGTCTCCGGGCTTGGCCGCCTGCGCGTACTCCACCGTGAAAGACCCCGCCTGGCCCGCCGCCAGGTCGCCGAGGGCCACCGTGAAGCCGGCGGCGTCGGTGCCGGTGATCGTGCCCCCGGTCGCAGGCGGCACGAATCCGGAGCGGACGAGGAGCCGGTAGTAACCGAGGTTCGGGTCGAGCTGGGTCGGGTCGAGCGCGACCTTGGCGCCCTGACAGGCGGAGACGCGGCACGAGAAGTCGACCTTGAAGCCCAGCTTGCCTGCGAGCCGCCCGGGACCCGTGGCCGACACCGGCGCGCCGGTCGCCGGGTCGACCGCCGTCACCTGAACCTCGAGGCGAGCGTCGCCGGACGCCGACGCCGGTGCGGTCCCGGCGAGGACGGCGCCGGCGGCGAGCGCCAGCGAGACGACGCCGGCGCAGAGCGCACGCCAGCGACGACGGGCGCCCCCTCTCGTCTCGGCGCGGTGGATGGATGCAGCTGGTGTTGTGGGTGTCAACGTGGGCCTTACCTGCAGGGATGTGTTTCGGGTACGGGCGCCACGGTGGGGTGTCGAGGCGTCCACTGAGGAAGACGCGGCGGGGTCGCCGTTCATTACGCGCGCGCTGGAAATTCGTTCGAATCGCTCACGCCCGCGGTCGGCCGTAGTCTCGAGGGATGACCGATGCGCACCCTCCCGCCGACCGCCCGATCGCCCTTGTCACCGGCGCCTCACGCGGTATCGGCCGGGCCATCGCCGCCGAGCTCGGCCGAACGCACCACATCCTGGTCGGCGGCCGTGACGCCGCGGCGGTCGATGCCGTGGTCGCCGCCCTTCCGTCCGCCGAGCCCTACGTGGCCGACCTGGTCGCAGACGCGAGCGGCGACGCCCTCCCGGCGCTGCCCGGCCGCCTGGACGTGCTCGTGCACTCCGCCGGGGTCGAGGACAGCGGGACGATCGCCGAGACGGACGCGGCCACCTGGCGGCACGTCTTCGAGGTCAACGTCTTCGCGGTGGCCGCGCTCACGCGGCGGGCGCTTCCCGCTCTCCGCGCCGCCGGCGGCCTCGTCGTCGCGATCAACAGCGGCTCGGGCCTGATCAGCGGGCCCGGCGGAGGCGTCTACGCCGGCTCCAAGTTCGCGCTACGCGCGCTGACGGACGCCCTCCGCGAGGAGGAGCGGCCGAACGGCGTGCGGGTGAGCAGCATCCACCCCGGCCGCGTCGACACCGACATGCAGCGGGCGCTGGTCGCGCGCGAGGGCCACGAGTACGACGAGACGTACACGATCACGCCCGAGATGGTCGCGGCGACGGTCCGCCTCGCGGTCGACCTGCCGCCGACCGGCACCGTCGAGTCGCTCAGCGTGCGCCCCGTCCACCGCCGCTGAGACGCCCCGTCCCAAGCCGACAGCTCCTGAGTTTTTCGACCGAAACGCGCGTTCTCGGTCGAAGAACTCAGGAGCTGTCGGCTTGGGGGGTGGCGCTACTTGTGCTCGTCCGGGCCACCGCCGGAGACGGTGTCCTCGCCCGGCTCGGGGGCGCTGCCGTCGGAGCCGGAGCCGTCGGGCAGCTCGTCGGCGTCGGGGCGGTCCTTCTCGTCGCTCATGCGGTGATCCTTCCGTTCTGTCCTGACCGCGCGACGGTACGCCCTTCGGGGCGGCGCGTCGAGCCCGGACGATCCGCGCCGACGGGGGCCGCAAGGCCTCGTGCCCGCGCCACGCCGTACCGGAGGCACCCTCCGATGGGCCTAGACTGTCGGCGTGACGACGGAAGGCGGAACGGAGGCCGGGGCCGACGACCGCGGAGCGCTGGCCCCGCGACGCCGCGCCCTGGTGACCGGCGGATCCCGCGGCATCGGCCGGCGCATCGCCGAGACGCTCGCGGCCGACGGTATGGACGTCGTGCTCACTTTCCGCCGCGAGGCCGACGCGGCCGCCGAGGTCGTCGAGGGGATCGCCGCCGCCGGCGGATCGGCCAGGGCACACCGGCTGGAACTGGAGAGCGAGCCGGACATCGACCGCCTGTTCGCGGACGAGTTCCCGGAGGGGTCTCGGCTCGACGTACTCGTCGCGAGCGCCGCCTCCTCGGCCTTCCGGCCGGCGACCGAGCTGGCCGCCCGGCATCTGGAGCGGTCGTGGGCGACCAACGTCCGCTCGTTCGTGCTGCTCGCACAGCGCGCGGCCGAGCGGATGCGCGCGCAGGCGGGCGGGCGGATCGTCGCGGTGACCAGCTACGGCAGCCAGCGCGCCTTCCCGCTGTACGGCGCGATCGGGGCGGACAAGGCGGCCGTCGAGTCGTGGGTGCGTCACCTCGCCGCCGAGCTCGGCACCGACGGCATCACGGTGAACGCCGTCAACGGCGGCCTCATCGACACGGACTCGCTGCACTACTTCTACGGCCACGCCGGTGTGCCCGGTCTCGACGCGATGACCGCGCGCATCCCCCTCGGGAGGCTCGGCACGGCGGACGACATCGCTGCCGCCGTGCGCTTCCTCGCCTCCCCCGCCGCCGGCTACATCACCGGCCACACCCTCGTCATCGACGGCGGCCTCACCGTCGTCGCGCCCCCGTTCTGGTCGGAACTCGGCCAGGACACCACCCCCACCGATCCGAGACGGAGTCGACGCCCGCTGGACGCCTGAACCCCCCTGCCCGAGGAGAACCATGACCCTCACCGACCCGACCCTTCCCGTTCAGCGCAACACCGAGTACGACCCGAGCACGCTGAAAGCCGTGTTCGAGCAGCACTTCACCTACGCCTCCGCCGTGGAGCGGAACACGCACCGCTACGCGTCGCGCACGGCCATCACCGACCCGCCGACCGGCCGCAGCTGGACGTACGCGCAGCTGGGAGAGGTGACCGGCGGCCTGGTCGCCGGGCTCGCCGCCCGCGGCATCGGCGTCGGCGACATCGTCGCGTACCAGCTGATGAACACGCCGGAGTTCGCCTTCCTGTACGTCGCCGCGCAGGGCTTGCGCGCCGTCAGCTCGCCGATGAACTTCCGCCTCGCGCCGGGAGAGACCGCGCACATCCTGGACGACTCCCGCCCGGCGGTCTTCGTCTACGACGCCGCCGCGGCCGACCCCGTGCGCACCGCGCTCGAGCTGGCGGAACACCGCCCTGCCGTGCTCGTGGCGGTCGGCGACGGACCGCTGCTGGAGGGCGCCATCCGGTTCGAGGAGCTGCTCGTGGAGGGCGCGCCGACGTTCCGGGCGCCGGACGGCGCGAGCGTCTGGGACGAGACCTCGCGTCTGTACACCAGCGGCACGACGGGGATGCCGAAGGCCGTGCCGCTGACCAGCCTCAACGAGGTGCTCACCGCGCACGACGTGATCATGCACTTCCCCCTCGCTCCGACCGACCGGACGATGAACATGTCGCCGTGGTTCCACCGCGGCGGCAACTACTGCGCCGGGCCGAACACGGCCTTCTACGTCGGCGCCGAGGTGGTCACCCTGCCGCGCTTCGACGCGGAGGTGGTGCTGGACAGCATCCAGGATCACGCCCTCACCTACGTCATCGGCGCCCCGACCAACCTGGAGCGCCTGGCCGACGCGCAGGAGGCGGAGCCGCGCGACCTCTCGTCGCTGCACGGCATCGTCACGATGGGCGCGCCGCTGGACCGGGCTGCCGCGCTGCGCTACCAGCGCGTGCTCACGCCGCGGATCGCGAACGGCTACGGCACCACCGAGGCGTTCTGGAACACCTACCTGCGCCCGGACGACCTGCCCGACGCGGCGGGCGCCGCGGGCCGCGCCTGCCTCGACGACGACGTCGCCGTGGTCAAGGTGTACGGCGACGACCGGGTGGCACGGCCCGACGAGCTGGCGGCGAAGGACGGCCACGAGATCGGCGAGGTCATCATGCGCAGCGTGAAGAGCGGCTACGCGTACATGCACAACCCGGAGGAGGAGGCCCGGAAGTTCCGCGACGGCTGGATGTACCCGGGCGACCTGGCCAGCTGGGACGGGAACGAGATCGTGACGATCATCGGCCGCAAGGACGACATGATCATCTCCGGCGGCGAGAACGTGCATCCGGTGCAGGTGGAGGAGACGCTCGCCGGGCATCCGGATGTCGCCGACAGCATCGTCGTCGGCCTGCCGGACGAGGAGTGGGGCGAGGTCGTGGTCGCCTACGTGCAGCCGCGCGCCGGCCGGCTGGAGGATGCGCAGGCGGCGGCCAGGGAGCTGGATGCGCACTGCCGCGCGAGCGTCGCCCTCGCCGACTACAAGCGCCCGCGCCGATACGCGTTCGTCACCGAGCTGCCCTACACTGCGACCGGCAAGAAGCAGCACTTCGTGCTGCGCGACCAGTCGAGCCGCGATGCGGAGGAAGGCCTGTTCGTGACCCCGTGACAACCGCTTCCCCGGCCCCGGACGGCGCGCTCGCCCGGCGCCTCGGCCTCGGCGACGCGATCGCGATCGGCTTGGGCTCGATGATCGGCGCCGGCGTCTTCTCCGCGTTCTCGCCGGCCGCGGCCGCAGCCGGCGCGGGCCTGCTGGTCGGGCTGCTGATCGCCGGCTTCATCGCGTTCTGCAACGCGACGTCGTCGGCGCAGCTCGCCGCGCAGTACCCGACCTCGGGCGGCACGTACGTGTACGGCCGCGAGCGGCTCGGCGAGTGGCCCGGGTTCTTCGCCGGCTGGTCGTTCGTGATCGGCAAGACCGCGAGCTCCGCAGCCATGGCGCTCACCTTCGCGACCTATGCGGTGCCGGGACCGTGGGTGAAGCCGGTGGCGGTGCTGGCCGTCGCCGCGCTGACGGTGGTCAACACGCTCGGCGTCACGCGGACGGCGCTGCTGACGCGCATCCTGGTCGCCGTCTCGCTGGTGGCGTTGACCGTCGCCGTCGTGGTCGGGTTCACCCACACCGCGGCGAGCGCCGGACAGCCCGGACCCGCGGTGAGTGCGTACGGCGTGCTGCAGTCGGCGGGGTTCCTGTTCTTCGCGTTCGCCGGGTATGCGCGCGTGGCGACGATGGGCGAGGAGGTGATGGACCCGGCCCGCACCATCCCGCGCGCGATCACGATCGCGCTCTCGATCACCCTCGTCGTGTACACCCTCGTCGCGGTCTCGGCGCTGCACGCGATCGGCGCCGCCGGGCTCGCGCAGGTCGCCGCGCCCCTGAGCGCGGTCGCGGATACCTCCGGCGCCGCGTGGCCGGGCGTCGTCATCCGGGTCGGCGCCGCGGCGGCCGCCCTCGGCGCGCTGCTCGCCATGATCGCCGGGATCGGTCGCACCAGCCTCGCGATGGCACGCAACCGCGACCTCCCCGGGTGGCTCTCGGCGGTGCATCCGCGGTTCCGGGTGCCGTACCGGGCGGAGCTGGTGCTCGGACTCATCGTCTGCGTCCTGGTCGCGGTCGCCGACCTGCGTGCCGCGATCGGCTTCTCGTCGTTCGGCGTGCTGCTGTACTACCTGATCGCGAACCTCTCGGCGTGGACGCAGGACCGCGCGCACCGGCGCTATCCGCGCCTGCTCGCGGCGGCGGGCGCGATCGGCTGCGTCGTGCTGGTGGCGACCCTGCCGCCCGGCGCGATCGTGGCCGGTGTCGTGGTGGTCGCCGTCGGGATCGGCTACCGTTTCGTGCGGCTTCGGTTCGCCGCCCGCGCGGCCGGCCGGGAAGGAGAAGGATGAACGCACAGCAGGTTGAGGGCATCGACCCGAGCGTCCCGCCGTCGGGCACAGGCTGCGTCGAGTGCGGCGAGACCGACAGCTGGTGGGTGCACCTGCGCAGGTGCGCGGAGTGCGGCCACGTCGGCTGCTGCGACGACTCGCTGAACACCCACGCGACGAAGCACGCCGCGGCGACCGGGCATCCGCTCATCCAGAGCTTCGAGCCGGGCGAGGACTGGTACTGGGACTACCGCACGCAGACCTTCGCCACCGGCCCCGAGCTAGCCGCGCCGCACAGCCACCCGGCGGACCAGACGGTCCCCGGCCCGGCCGACCGCGTGCCGCGCGACTGGCAGCGGCTGCTGCAGGAGCGCGCCTAGCCACCGCGACTGCGCCCGTTCGGTACGTCTGCGGCCGCGCGAGCGGGCGCAGACGTACCGAGCGGGCGCAATCGGCGGGTCAGAACGAGGCGGCGTGCTCGAAGTCGAGGCGGAGGGGCTCGACCGGCACGTCGAGGTTCGCGCCGCCGCGGTAGCGCGCACCGATGTGCCGCTCGGGCAGGCGGCTGCGGCCCGCGCCGAAGAGCCGCTCGCGCAGCGTCCCGGAGACCTCGCCCTCCTGCGGCAGGCGGCCGCGGCGACGCAGCTCCGGGACGACCAGCTCGGCGAAGTCGCGGGCCGTGTCGAACGAGTGGTACTGGCGCAGGTTGATGCCGTCGAGGCCGTCCTCGTCGAGCCAGCGCTCGATCTCGTCGGCGACCGTCTTCGGGTCGCCCACGACGAGGAAGCGCTCGTCGCGCCCCTGCTTGATGAAGTCCAGCGCCGCCCCGACGGTCGTGTCGAGCGGAAGGTACGGCACCTTCGACGCGGGGAAGTCGGCGCGAGCGAGCGCCTCCCGGACCGTGATGTCGCGCGGGAACGCCGTCAGGTCGACCGGCAGGCTGCTGTGCGCGAGGATGCCGTCGAGGCTGGCGTGCTCGCGATACAGCCGCCACTTGTCCTCCGCCTCCTCCTGCGTGCGCCCGACGATCACTCCCGCCATCGCGATGAACCGGATATCGTCGCGCTCGCGGCCGTGCCGCTCGGCCGCATCCCGCATCCCGTCGGCGTTGCGGCGGAACTCCTCGCTCGTGCGGCCGCCGGTGAAGACGACCTCGGCGTGCCGGCCGGCGAACTCGATGCCCGCGGGCGAACCGGTCGCCTGGAACAGGGTGGGCGTACGCTGCACCGACGGGTGGACGATGTGCGGACCCGCGACGCGGAACCGCTCCCCGACGTGGTCGATGTAGCGCACCTTCGACGGGTCGGTGAAGACGCCGGATTCGCGGTCGGCCACCACCGCGTCGTCGTCCCACGACCCCTCCCACAGCTTGTAGAGCACGTCGAGGTACTCGTCGGCGTAGCGGTAGCGGACGTCGTGCGGCACCTCGCCGTCGAGGCCGAAGTTGCGCGCGGCGTTCGGCAGGTACGAGGTCACGATGTTCCAGCCGATGCGGCCCTTGGTGAGGTGGTCGAGCGTGGACATGCGCCGGGCGAAGGCGAACGGCGGCTCGTAGGTGGTCGAGAAGGTGACGCCGAAGCCGAGCCGCTCGGTGACCGCGGCCATGGCTGGCACGAGCAGCAGCGGGTCGAGGTTCGGGCTCTGGAGACCCTCCCGCAGCGCGGTCTCCGGTCCGCCGCGGAAGACGTCGTACGCACCGATCACGTCCGCCAGGAAGATGCCGTCGAAGCCGCCGTGCTCCAGCAGCTGCGCCAGCTCCAGCCAGTAGTCGAGGTCGGCGAACCGCTCCCGGTTGTTGCCGGGCAGCGGCCACAGTCCGTGCGTGATGTGGCTCACGCAGGCCATCTCGAACAGGTTGACGAACAGCTGCTTCGGCTCGCTCATGCGGCGGTCTCGCTTTCGGGGGTGGATGCGGCCGCGGCGACCCGGGGGTCGAACTCAGGGATGGCGGCGATCAGGGCACGAGTATAGGCGTGCTTCGGGCGCTCGAACACGTCCTGCGGCGTCCCCTCCTCGACGACGACGCCGTCCTTCATCACGAGGACGCGGTCGCTGAGGTGGCTGATGACGCCGAGGTCGTGCGAGATGAACAGGTAGGCCACACCCGACTCGCGCTGCAGCACGGCGAGCAGGTCGAGGATCTGCGCCTGGATGGTCACATCCAGCGCCGACACCGCCTCGTCGAGCACGATGACGTCGGGGCGAGGCGCGAGCGCCCTGGCGATGGCGACGCGCTGCCGCTGGCCGCCGGAGAGCTTCAGCGGGAAGCGTGGAAGCACACTCTCGGGCAGGCCGACCTGCTCGAGCAGCCCGACGATACGCGCGCGGCGCTCGCCCGGCGTCGCGAACCGCTCCGAGCGCAGGGCGTCGGTCAGGATGCGGTCCACCGTCCACCTCGGGTCGAAGGAGCTCAGCGGATCCTGGTACACCACCGCGATGCGGCTGCGCAGGTCGCGCCTGCGCGACTCCGGCAGCGGCGCCCACGGCCGGTCGAGCAGGGTCACGGCGCCGCCGTCGAGCGACTCCAGCCCGAGCGCCAGGCGCGCGGTGGTGCTCTTGCCCGATCCCGACTCGCCGACGATGCCCAGGGTCTCGCCCGCCCGCAGGTCGAAGGAGACGTGATCGACCGCGGTGGTCACCGTCCCGTCGGAGGTGTGGAACCGCTTCACGAGGTCCGTCGCCGAGAGCACGATCTCGCCGGGTGCGGGTTTTGCGGGCAGCGCGGCGGCCCCTGGCGTGAGCGCGTGCCCGCGCGTGGATTCGCTGGGCACCGCGGCGATCAGCGCGCGTGTGTACTCGTGCCGCGGGTCGCCGAGCACCTGTGCGGCCGGGCCCTGTTCCAGCACCTCGCCGCCGCGCATGACCAGGATCTGGTCGGCCAGCCGGGCGACGACGGACAGGTCGTGGCTGATGAGCACGACGGAGGCGCCGCGCTCCTTCATCCGTTCGAGCTGGTCGAGCACCTGCGCCTGCACGGTGACGTCGAGCGCGGTCGTCGGCTCGTCGGCGATCACGATGTCGGGGTCGAGCGCGATCGCGGACGCGATCAGGGCGCGCTGACGCAGGCCGCCGGAGAGCTGGTCGGGGCGCTGCTTCGCGCGCACCGCGGGGAACGGGACGCCGACGCGCGTCAGCAGGTCGAGCACGCGCTCGCGCCTCGCCTTCCTGTCGCCCCACCCGTGCAGGCGGAGCGCCTCCTCGATCTCGCGGCCGACCGGGCGCAGCGGGTCGAGCGAGACCAGCGCGTCCTGCAGCACGAAGCCGAGGTCGCGGCCGCGGATGCGCTTCCACTGCCGTGCGGTGAAGCCGCGCACATCCTCGTGGTGGATGCTCAGCTCGTCGGCCTCGACCGTCGCCGACCGCCCGGCGAGCCCGACGATCGAGCGCGCCGTGACCGACTTGCCCGACCCCGACTCGCCGACGATCGCCACGCACTCCCCCGGCCGCAGGTCGAAGCTCACGCCGTGGACGACGGGACGCTGCACGCCGTCCACCCGGAACGACGTGCGCAGGTTGCGCACCCGCAGCCGGGTCGCCGGCCAGTCCAGCTCCTCCACGACCCCGTCGGTGTCGCGTTCGACGATGCTCATCACCGTTCTCCCTTCTCCAGGCGCGCCTGGATGTGCCGGCCGATGGTCGTCGCGGCGAGCGCCACGGCGACGATCACGAGTCCGGGGATGACGACCAGCCACCAGGCCGTCGTCAGGTACTGCCGGCCGGCGTCGAGCAGCGCGCCCCACTCCGAGGCGGGAGGCGCGACGCCGAGCCCGAGGAACGACAGGCTGGACGCCCACACGATCGACTGCCCGATCGAGAGCGCGAACACCGCGACCAGCGGGCGCAGCGCGTTCGGGAGGATGTGCGCCCGCACGATCCGCCAGCGCGAGTGCCCGAGCGCGGTCGCGGCCTCGACGTAGCCCGAGTCGCGGGCGCCGAGGATCTGCCCGCGGATCATGCGGGCGTAGCCGGGCGCCGTCCCGATCCCGACCGCGAGCACCTGCGTCGCGGCGCTTGGTCCGGCGATCGCGATGAGCAGCAGGGCGAGCAGCAGCGCGGGGAAGGCGAACATGATCTCCACGAACCGGTCGATCACCACGGCCACCGGCTTGACGCCGAGGGCCGCGAGCGTGCCGAGGACGAGCGCGAGGCCGACGCCCACCGCCGCCGCGCCGAGCCCGATGGTGAGCGAGTCGCGGGCGCCCCAGACGACGCGCGTGTAGAGGTCGCGGCCCGACTCGTCGGTGCCGAACGGATGCGCCAGGCTCGGCGGCTGCAACGCCGCCCGGTAGTCGATCGCGGTCGGGAGGTGCGTGGTGAGCACCTGCGGAGCCACGACGGCGACCAGCAGCAGCGCGGCGAACGCGATCGCGAGGTACAGGCCCCACGGCGCACGCGCGAGGCGGGCGCCGAGGGCGGAGGCGGGGGCCGCCGCGACCGGCGGCGTTCCGAGGGCGGTCATGTCAGCTCCAGGCGGGGGTCGATGACGGTGTAGACGACGTCCACGATGAGGTTCGCGGCGACGTACACGACCGCGACGAGGGTGACGATCCCGGTGACGACCGGGAGGTCCTGCGAGTTGACGGCGGCGACGAGCACCGAGCCGATGCCCGGACGGGAGAAGATCGACTCCACGATGACCGCACCCGAGAGGGTGGCGCCGAGCGCCCAGCCCGACAGGGTCACCGCGGGGATGACGGCATGGCGGAGGACATGCCGCAGCCGGATGCCCCACTCGCCCATCCCGCGCATCCGGGCCGAGAGCACGAACGGCTGCTCCAGCGACCGTTCGAACTCCGAGCGGACGCTCTGCGACATGAACCCGGCCAGCGGGATCGCGAGGGTCAGCGCCGGCAGCACGATCCCGGCGGGCGAGGTTCCGCTGATGATCGGGAACCAGTGCAGCCCGAGACCGAACACCAGCAGCAGGATGATGCCGAGCCAGTAGGCGGGCAGGCCAGCGGTCACCACGTCCACCGTCGAGCCGACCCCGCCCACGCGCGGACCGCGGCCGGCCGTCAGGGTCACCCAGACCACCATGATCAGCCACGCGAAGGCGATCGCCGTCAGCGACAGCGTCAGCGTCGCGCCCAGCTGCTCGCCGATGATCGCCGTGACCGGCCGGTACTGCTGGTACGAGGTCCCGAAGTCGCCGGAGACCAGCCCGCGCAGGTAGTCGACGTACTGCACGATCACCGGACGGGTGAGGCCGTACTGCTGGTTGATCTGCGCCAGCTCCTCCGGCGTCCTGGCCTGCGCCTGACCGGCGCGGATGTTCAGGATGGTCGTCGCCCTGTCCCCCGGCAGCGCGAGCTGGGCGAAGAACGCGACCGTGGCGGCACCCCACAGCACGACCAGCGCGGCACCGACCTTGCGGAGGATCGTCAGCCCGACGGCGCGGGCCCGGCGGGGCCGGATCGCGTTCTGCGCGATCGGCCCCGCGGCCGCCGGTCCGCCGGGTGCGGCGGTCAGCTCACTTGACGAAGTAGGCGTCATAGAACGTCGGTCCTCCCTGTGCGTGCTCCTGCCAGACGCCGTGCAGCTTCGTCGCGACCGCCAGCGTGCTCAGCCGGTCGTAGACCCCGATCGCGAGGGCGTGCTCGGCGATGTAGTCCTGCGCCTTCTCGTACGACGCGTTCTGCGCCGCCACCGTCGGGTCGGAGTTGCCGTCGAGGATGTACTGCTCCAGCGTCTTGTCGTTGTAGAACGCCGCGTTCGAGTAGTTCGGGTCGTCAGGGGTGGACGGGCGCCAGTTGATGTAGAGGATGCCCGCGGTGACCGCGGTCCAGTAGCCGGCGGCGAGGTCGTGCGTGTCGGGGGCCGCGTACTTGCCCGAGAAGAACTCGCTCTGCGGCACCGGCACCAGCTTCACGTCGAAGCCGACCTTGTCGGCCTGCTCCTTCACCCCCTGGAGGATCGCGGCGCCGTCGGCGTTGATGATCGAACCGGCGCCGTACGGCAGCGAGACGGTCAGCTTCGCGCCGCCTTTCTCGCGGACGCCGCTGCTTCCGCTGCGGGTCCAGCCCGCCGCATCCAGCAGGGCGTTCGCCTTCTTGACGTCCTGGCTGTACCAGCCGGCCGCCTTCTCGCTGTAGCCCGGGGTGGTCTGGCTGACGCCGCCGTTGCCCTCGAAGGGGATGACGCCGCGCCCGATCGTGTCGACGATCTGTTTGCGGTCGAGGCTGTAGGCGAACGCCTGGCGCACCTTCTCGTCGGTGAACGGGCCCTGCTGCGTGTTGAAGGAGATCTGCTGCGGGCGGCCGGCGGTGACGTACTTCTCCAGCTGGTAGCCGCCCGACTTCAGCGTGTTCCACTGCACGGCGGGCACGTCGTAGATCGCATCCACCTGACCGCCCTGCAGCGCGGCGACGCGGGTGGTCGGGTCGGCGACGAACTTCCAGTCGATCTCGTCGACGTAGGCGGGGCCGGTGTGCTTGGCGTTGGCGGGCGGCGAGGTGTAGCCCTTGTTCTTCTTCAGGATGATGTCCTGGCCGCGGTTCCACTTGTCCACGATGAACGCGCCGGAGCCGATCGGGGCTTCGCAGTTCTGCTCCTTCGTGCGCGTCTCCAGCGCGTGCTGCGACTGGATGCCGAAGTAGCCCTGCGTCAGGTTGTCGGCCAGCCGCGGGTAGGGGCGGGAGAGGTCCACCTGGAGGGTCGTGTCGTCGACGGCCTTCGCGTCCTTGTAGTAGCCGTCGAGCCACACCTTCGCGGTGCTGTTGCCTCCCTTCACCCAATAGTCGAAGTTGTAGGCGACGGCCGCGGCGGTGAGCGGCGTCCCGTCGGTGAACTTCACGCCCGTCTTGAGGTCGAAGGTCCAGGTGAGGCCGTCCGCGGACTGCTTCCAGGAGGTCGCCAGCCACGGCACCACCTTGTGGTCCTGGTCGAGCGAGGTGAGGTTGTCGAGCACCTGGTACGACAGGTACGCCTGCTCGATCCAGCCGCCGAACACGCAGGCCGGCTCCTGCTGGTGGGCGTAGACGATGGTGCCGCCGGTGACCTTCTGGCCGCCGCCGCTCGCGGCGTCGGAGCCGGAGGCGCAGGCCGAGAGCGCGAGCGCGCCGGTCAGGACGACGGCCGCGGCGCCGAGGGAACGGGAGGAACGGGAACGCATGGGGACTCCTTGAGGCGTGGGGGTGCGCATCAGAATCCTGGAATCCGCAACCGCGGTCGACCTCCGATGACCTACTGTTTCACGGGCGTCATGCGCGGTCACGAATGCTTGCGGGCGGCCCCGTCGTCAGCTATCGAACGTTCGAATCTCCTGCTCGGCCGACTGACGTCGGAGATTCGAACGCTCTCAGGCCGAATCTCCGACGGAACCCCAGCACTGGTTTGGGAGGCGGGCGGCGGTTACGGTGGCGGCATGGGTGCGCGGGCAGAGGCGTTTGTGGAGGCGGGGGATCAGGAGGTCCGCGTCTCGCATCCGGACAAGGTCGTCTTTCCGGAGCCGGGGCTGACCAAGCTCGACCTGGCCAATTACTACATCGCTGTCGCCGACGGCGCGCTGCGCGGCGCGGGCGGCCGGCCGATGGTGCTGAAGCGCTTCGCCAAGGGGCTCGGGCAGGAGCCGTTCTTCCAGAAGCGTGTGCCGGAGAACCACCCGCCGTACATCGACACGGCCACCCTGCGCTACGCGAGCGGCACCTCCGCCGAGGAGGCCGTCGTGCGGGACGCCGCCGGCCTCGCCTGGGTCTCCAACCTCGGCTGCCTCGATCTCAACCCGCACGCCGTCCGGGCCGAGGACCTCGACCATCCGGACGAGCTGCGCGTCGACCTCGACCCGATGCCCGGCGTCGACTGGTCGCAGATCGTCGACGTGGCGTTCGTCGCCCGCGAGGTGCTCGAAGACACCGGCCTGGTCGGCTGGCCGAAGACGAGCGGCTCGCGCGGGCTGCACATCCTGGTCCGCATCCGCCCGGAGTGGGGCTTCGCCGACGTGCGGCTCGCGGCGGAGACGCTCGCGCGCGAGGTGGAGAACCGCGCACCCGGGCTGGCGACGGCGCGCTGGTGGAAGGAGGAGCGCGGCGAGAGCGTCTTCGTCGACTTCAACCAGAACGCGAAGGACAGGACCGTCGCGTCGGCGTACTCCATCCGTCCCCTACCCGACGCGCGGGTCTCGACGCCGCTCGACTGGGACGAGGTGCGCTCGCGCCGCCCGGAGGAGTTCACCGTGCCGACCGTGCTGGAGCGCTTCGCCGAGCTCGGCGATCCGCACGCAGGCATCGACGACGCCGTCGGCTCGCTGGACGGGCTCCTCGCCCTCGCCCGCGAGCTGGGCCCAGCGGAGAAGCCGCCGCGCGCCGGCGACGGCGGAGGCCGCCGGGTGTCGACCATGCCGCTGGTCGAGGTCGCCCGCACGAAGACCAAGCCGGAGGCGGTGGATGCCCTCGAGCGCTGGAAGGCCGCGCATCCCGGGGTCGTGGAACACCTCAGCCCCGCCGACGAGCTGGTCGACGGGATGCGCGGGTCGAGTTCGCTCTGGTACCGCGTGCGGGTGAACCTGCAGCACGTGCCGGAGTCGGAGCGGCCGGAGCAGGAGGAGCTGGTGGCCGACTACGACCCGTGGGCCGGCAGGCAGTGGGCCGGCCGGGCGTGAAGGAGCGCATCCTCGACCTGGTGTTCCTGATCGGTGTCCTGTTCAAGGGCCTCGACGGGCTGCTGGAGCTCGGCGGCGGAGTGCTGCTGCTGTTCGTGACGCCGGGGCAGGTGCAGCGGGCCGCTCAACGCGCGACCGCCGGCGAGCTGGCCGAGGACCCGCACGACCTCGTCGCCAACCTGGTGCTGCACGGTGCCGCCCACCTCCACGGTCGATCGGTCTGGTTCGTCGCCGCCTACCTGCTGCTGCACGGCCTGGTGAAGCTCGCGATCGTGGTGGCCCTGCTGATCGGATCGCGTCGCATCTACCCGTGGGCCATCGCCGCGCTCGGCGCATTCCTGATCTTCCAGGTGTACGAGCTCGTCGTGCACCCGACCGTCGCGGTCGCCGTGCTCACGGTGCTCGACGCGGTCATCATCTGGCTCACCTGGCGGGAGTGGCGCCGCGACCGGGAGCTCAGGACGACTTGGCGCCAGACCGTCGCTTGGGTGTTCCGGCGCCCGACCGCGAGCGGCGGCTGAACCGCTATTCGCGGGAGACGGGCTCGCGGAGGGACTTCCCCATGATGGTCAGGCCGGGCTCCCAGCGGCCGAGGGCGCGCCATCCGGTGGAGTGATACAGCCGTCGTGCCGCGGCGGCCTCGTCCCTCACGGTGAGCATCGCGCGGTCCGCCTCGGTGCCCGACAGCAGGGAGTCCAGCAGCGCTGTCGCGATCCCGCGCCGGCGGTCTTCAGGTCTCACCAGCAGCTCGACCACCTCGAAGTGGCCGCCCACCCAGGCGTCCGCGGCCGCGGGAGGAAGACGGCGCGCCACCTCGTCGGACCAGTACTGGCCCGGCGCGCCAACGTAACCCCACGTCAGACCGGCGACACGGTCGTGCTCCCGGGCGAGCACCAGACGGAAACCCGACCGTGCCCGGTGTCTCGCCCAGAGGCCTTCACGCCACTCGGCGAGGTCGGGACCCGGCGGGTACTGCTCGACGTAAAGGCGGTGCACCAGCTCCGCCAACGGACCGGCGGCCTCGCGGTCGTACTCGATCAGCTCCACTGCGATCCCCGCCGGAGCCGCGCGTACCACACCTCCGCTCACGCTCCGGACCCCCGCGGGTCCAGCGTGAATTCGCGCTCGCCGACGCGCACGGTCACCGGCTCCTCGGTGGTCACCGAATCGGGGATGCGGATCTCGTAGGTCTTGATGGCGAGGTCTGCCGCGCAGGCGCCGAAGAACCATCCTGGGCGTTGTGCGATCTCGACCCTCAGGCGATCGGGTCGCACCTGAACGAGCTTCGTCGGCTCGACAGGACAGGTCGAACTGCCGCCGAGCGATACGGCCAGCAGGTCGCCGTTTCCGGCCCATTGCACACGCGGCCCGAGATCGGGGTCGGGCAGGCCCGTACCCCCGGAGGGCCCGGCCGACGGGAGCACCGGAGCCGACCCTTCGGGCATCCCCTGATACGACCGCTCGGCGATCGAGGAGGAACACCCGCCGAGGAGCACCACTGCGGCCGCACCGACCACCGCGGCATTCGGCACGCCCCCACGTCGCATGGCTGAACTCTACCGTCAGGCCCTGCCCGCTCGACCCTTCGGCGTCGACCCGCAGCGGCGGTTAGACCGCGAGTCCGGCGAAGAACCGTCGCACGGCCTCCGCCGTGCGCGCGGGCTGCTCCAGCGCCATGAAATGCCCGCCCGCCTCCGCGACCTCGATGCTGCGGAGGTCCGCGACGGCCCGCTCCGCCACCGAGCGAGGGAAGCCTTCCAGCCACGGCTCGCGGCTGAGCAGCAGGGCGGTCGGTGCTGCGACGTTGCCGCGCGGCTCGTTGGACGACCAGTCTAAGTACTGGCGGAACGAGGTCGCGATCGTCCCCGTCGCCCAGTACAGCGTGGCGACGCGGAAGAGATCGGCGGGCTCGACCGCCGCTAGTCCGCCGTCGGCCCAGTCGTCCCACTTGTCGGCGATCCACGCCAGCAGACCCGCCGGCGAGTCGGCGAGCGCCGCCGCGATCGTGTCCGGACGGGTGCCCATCATCGCGCTGTAGCCGCCGTCCTCCTCGTCGTACTCGGCGAGCGCGTCCAGGTAGGCGGCCTCCCGGTCGTCCTGCGGGGTGTCGTCGGCCGGGAACGGCGGATGGATCAGCTGCAACCCGACGATATCCTCAGGGTGCAGGGCGCCGAGCCACGCCGCGGCGGCCCCTCCGATGTCGCCGCCGAACGCGCCGTAGCGGGCGAACCCGAGTACGGCCGTCATCAGCTCGTGCAGGTCCTCGGCGATGGCGGCGCGCGTGAGCGGACCGTCCGGCAGCTCGGAGAAGACGAAGCCGGGCAGCGACGGGACCACGATGTCGAAGGCGAGCTCGTCCGTCGCGGCTGCGGCGAGCGCATCGGCCAGCGGCAGATACTCGGTGAACGCGCTCGGCCAGCCGTGCAGCAGGAGCAGCGGGACGACCCGCTCGGCCGGCCGGGTCGGGCGCACGCGGACGAAGTGGATGCGGTGCCCGCGAACCGCCGCCGTGAACTGCTCGTAGTGTCCCAGCCGCGCCTCCTCGGCGCGCCAGTCGAACGCGTGCCACGCGTCCACGAGCTCCCTCAGTCGCCGGCCGCCGAGCCCCGCCGGCCGGCCCGCGTCGGTGGGCGGGAGGAAGCGGGTGCGCTCGAGCCGCTGCCGGAGGTCGGTGAGCACCTCGTCGGGGAGGTGCAGGTGGAACGGTTCGGGGAGGGATGATGCGTCGGACGTGGTCCGCGACTCGGACAAGCGGTCTCCTTCTGCGGGGATGTCGTGAGCCTGCCATTCTTCACGGCCCCCGCCCCCTTGCGGCAAGCCCCCGGGGCTCCGGTACGGTGAGGATGGGGGTTGGAAGCCGGAGTCACGCGACCGTTGTGCGACGAACCAGCACCAGCACGACCGGCAACGCCAACGCCAGCGCCAGGAACGCGGCGGCGGGGCTAGTCACCGAAGCGAGCAGGCTGACGGCGAGGGCGCCGACGGCCATCCCGCCGTCGTAGCCGGCGTTCCAGAGGGCGCTGACGGTGCCGTACTGTGCCCGGTCGGCACTGTCGTACATCGCCGCGATGGTGGCGTTCTGCAGCGCGCCGAACCCGAGGCCGAACACCACGCCTCCGATCAGGACAGACGGTGCGCTCGATGTCGCCGCCATCGAGGCCATGCCTGCCGCGGAGAGCGCGATGCCCGGCGCGAACAGGCGACGGTGCCCGAGGCGGTCACCGTAGCGCCCGGCGACCCAGCGCCCCAGCGCGGCGGTCGCGGGCTGCAGCAGGAGGAGCGCCGGGGTGATGGATGCCGCCGACCCGGTCAGCGCGCCCGGCACGCACGTGACCACCACTCCGGCGACCGCGGCGGAACCCGCGAAGACGAGCGCCGGGCGGAGCACGGCGGGCGACCGGAGCCCGGCGAGGATCCCCGACGCCGGCGCCGTCGAGGCCCCGCCCGGCGTACGTTGCGCCGCCGCGCCCAGCCCCGCAAGGCTGGCGAGGGCGAGCAGCGGCGCCGCACCCGCGACGGCGAAGACGGCAGCGGGGCCGGCGACGGAGGTGATCCACACGCCGAGCGGAAGCGCGGCGAGCGAGGGGACGGCGCTGACGAGCCCGGCGAGCGCAAGTCCCTCCCCGCGGCGCTCGGCCGTCAGCAGGGCCGCCGTGACCGCACCGCCCGCGACGATCGCCAGTGCGAAGCCGAGCCCGCGGAGTACACCGACGCCGACCAGGGCCGGAACGGCGGTCGAGGCGAGCAGCACGAAGGTCGGGGCGCCGAGCAGCACCAGACCCGCCGCGAGCACGGTCCGGGTGCCGAGGCGATGCATCAGCCACGGCGAGGCCAGCTCGCCCGCGACCGTCGCCGCCAGCAGCGCGCCGTTGGCGAGGCCGCCGGCTATCGGCGACGTGCTGCCGGCGAGCAGGGGCACCACGGCCAGCGGGAGGAAGAAGCTCACCGAGCAGGCCACGATCGAGGCGAAGCGCAGGAGGAGCGGACATGTGACGAGCCGCGGGCGGCGGGTCGTGGTGAGCGGGGTGGTCGCAGTGGGAACGGTCGTCGTGCTCATGCAGTCGACACTAGGAGTCGGGTGGCACAGCGGTAAGATCCATTGCCATGACCGTGGAGTGGTCCAATTCTGCGCCGGAGCTGCTGATCAGCTTGGATCGCAACTCAGCGGAGCCGCTGCGCTCGCAGCTGCAGACGCAACTCCGCGCGGCGATCCAGACCGGCAGGCTCGCCGCGGGCGAGCGGCTGCCGTCCTCTCGGGACTTCGCAGGCAGCCTCGGCGTCGCCAGGGGCACCGTGCAGGACTGCTACGAGCAGCTCCGCTCGGAGGGCTACCTGGTCGCGCAGGTCGGTTCGGCCACGCGCGTCGCCGACCTGCGGGTGGAGCCGGCGGATGCAGGCGGACTCACCGGCGACCCGCCCGGCCCGCTCCGGCCCGGCGGCCGCCTCCGGATCGCCGACTTCGCGTCGGGCGTGCCCGACCTGGGCACCGTCCCACGCGACGACTGGCTGTGGGGGATGCGCGAAGCGACGAGGACGGCACCGAACGCGTCGTTCGACTACGGAGATCCGCGTGGCGACCCCGCGCTCCGCAACGTCGTCGCGTCATACCTCCGACGTGTGCGCGGGATGAACGCGCATCCCGCCCGGATGATCGTCTGCGCCGGGTTCGCGCAGGGGCTCGCCGTGACCTTCCGCGCGCTCGCGGAGCACGGCGTGACCCGGCTCGCGGTCGAGGACCCCGGGTCGATCGGAACCGTCACGCGCGCGGCGGAGGCCGTCGGCGGCTCGGTCGTCCCGATTCCCGTCGACGAGCGCGGCATCGACGTGGCGGCGCTGGATGCGAGCGGTGCCCGTGCCGTCGTGCTGACACCGGCGCACCAGTGGCCGACCGGCGTCGTGCTCGCCGCCGACCGCCGCCTCCAGCTGCTCGAGTGGGCGGAACGCCGGGACGCGATCGTCGTGGAGGACGACTACGACGCCGAGTTCCGCTACGACCGGGAGCCGGTCGGCTCGCTCCAGGGGCTGGCGCCCGAACGGGTGGTGACGCTCGGGACCGTGAGCAAGTCCCTCGCTCCAGCGCTGCGGCTCGGTTGGGCAGTCGTGCCGGCGCACCTGACCGACGGGATCGCCGCCGCCAAAGAAGCCGCAGACCGGGGAGCCCCGACGCTCGACCAGGTCGCGCTCGCCCGCCTCATCGAATCAGGCCGGTACGACCGCCACCTGCGCCGGATGCGCACCCTCTACGGCGCCAGGCGCGACACGCTCGCGTCGGCGCTGAGCGCACGGGCGCCACGACTCCGGCTCACGGGACTCGCGGCGGGCTTCCACGCCGTGGCCCACCTTCCCGAGGGTGCAGACGAGACGGCGATCGTGCGCACGGCACGCGACCGCGGCGTCGGCCTCTACGGGATGAGCACCTACCGCTCGAACGGGAGCACGCGTCCGCCGCAGCTCGTGTTCGGCTTCGGGAACACATCCGAGGAGGCGATCCGCGCGGGCATCGACGCCGTCGCCGACCTCCTGAACGGCTGACGTCGGCGTCCTCTGGGACGTGGCTGGACGCCACCCTCCTGCACAGGCCGGTGAGGCGGCAGGGATGGGCCCGCCTGCCGCCTCATCGGGTCGTCTTGCGTCAGCCGCGGCTCAGGCCTCCCCATTGCGCCGGCGACGGATCAGCATCAGCACGGCACCCGCCGCCAGGAGGACAGCGGCCGCGCCGCCGATCCCCCAGCTGACCGTGGAGCCGGTCGAGGCGAGCCCGGACACAGCCGGGTCGACGATGCGGTGGGTCGTCGTGCAGTCGGGGTTGCCGTCCGGTGCGGGGATGCACGCGGCCGTCACGTCCGGGCTGGTGACCACGTTGGCGATCGTCTTATCGCCGTCTCCGGTCACGATCACCGAGTAGGTGATCGTCGCCACCTGTCCGACGGCGAGGTCGCCGGTCCAGATCAGGCGGTCGCCGCCGCGCGTCACGGTGCCGGTCGAGGCCTTCTCGTCACCGGCCCACGTCGCGTCGTCGAGCACCTTGGAGAGGTCGTCGGTGAGGTGCGCGGTGACCGCCGAGGCGCCGGTCTGGGTGACCGTGACCGTGTACCGGACGCGGTCGCCGATCTTCACGGCCGCGCCGGACGCCGGGTCGGACGTCTTCGAGAACGTGTACCCGCCGTACTTGTGGATGGTCTCGCAGCCGGGCGACGTGTCCGTGCCGTCGATGCACCAGCCGCCGGAGCCGGGCGGAGCCGTCACGGCGTTGCGGACGGTCGTGTCACCGCCGCCGACCACCTTCACCTGGTAGGTGATCGTCACCACTTGGCCGACCGCCAGATCACCCGTCCAGGTGAGCGTCGACCCGGCGCGGGCGACCGTCCCGGCGGTCGCCGTGGCGCTGCCCTCCACGAAGGTCGCGTCATCCAGGGCGCCGGAGAGGTCGTCCACCAGAGTCGCGCCGGGCACGGGGGCCGTGCCGAACTGGGTCGCGATCACCGTGTAGGTGATCGTGTCGCCCACCGCCACCGTCGAGGTGGATGCCGGGTCCGACGTCTTCGCGAAGACATAGCCGCCGACGCGGTGCTGGGTCTCGCAGTCGGGGTTGCCGTCGGCCGCGGGCACGCAGACTCCGTCGGGTGAGCCGGCGGCGTTGTTCAGCGTCCAGTCGCCGTCGCCGTGCTCGACGATCACCGAGTAGGTGATCGTGACCGTCTGGCCGACGGCGAGGTCACCGGTCCACCGGAGCGTATCGAGCGAGGCGCCGGTCCTGGTGAGGTTCCCGCTCGTCGCCTTCTCGTCGCCGACCCAGGCGGCGTCATCCAGCACACCGGAGAGATCGTCGCTCACGCTCACGCCGGTCTGCGCCGCAGCCCCGACCTGCTTCACCTGGATGGTGTAGGTCACCGTCTGGCCGAAGCGCACGTCCGTCCCCGGTGCCGGGTCGGAGGTCTTCGAGTAGGTGTAGTCGCCGACCTCGTGCGTTGTCGTGCACGCGGCGAAGTCGTCGCAGCCCGGGGAGCTCACCACGTTCACCAGCGAGCCGTCGCCGAGCGCCTGCGGGCCGTTCACGGTCACCGAGTAGGTGATGTGCGCGACGCCGCCCACGGGCAGGGTGCCCGACCAGTCGAGCCGGTCGCCGGTGACGGTCGCCGCGCCGATGTCGGCGGTCACGTCGCCGTTGTAGGCGGCGTCGTCGAGCACCTTGGACAGGTCGTCGCTGAACACCGCGTCCGCCGGCGCGCTGCCGCGCTGGGTGACGGTCACTGTGTAGGTCACCGTCTGGCCGGTCTTCACGCCGGTGCCGTCCGCCGGGTCGGCCGTCTTGGCGACGTGGTAGGCGACCAGGTCGATGCCCGCCGGGTCGCAGGGGATGGTCGGCGCGACACCCGAGTCGGCCGGAGTGTCGGCGGTGCCGCAGGCGGTGTTGACGAACGAGCCGCCCGGGAGCGAGTCGTCGAGCGCGAGCGAGTACTCGTGCGACTGCTTCTCGCCCGGCGCGAGGGTGTCGATGTGGAACGCGCCCGCGGTCGGGTTCTTGTCATCCGTCACGTTCAGGTTCGTCAGTGTGCCCTGACCGGTGTTGGTGACGGTGATGCGGTAGTTCACGGTGTCGCCGAAGTGGAACACCGGGTAGTCGACCGCGCTGTTGGCGTCGTGCCAGGTACCCTCGGCCGCCTGCACCTCCTTCAGCAGCGTCGCGGAGTAGAAGTTCGCCACCGTGATGGCCGCGGAGGTGCGCATCACGAGCGACGTGTGACCCGCGATGGACTGCGCCCTGTTCACCAGCGTGTCGCCGCCCTTCACCCCGTTCGTGGCGATGTGGACGCCGAACTGCTGGGTGGCGCCGGGCGCCAGGCCGCCGCCGATCACGCGGATGGCTGTCGGGGCGGCGGGCTTGGTCGTCGTCCAGCCCACGGTGTTCCCGGTCGGGTCGCCGGCCGCCGTGCCGTTCTGCGCGTTGGAGGGGTCGTCCGACAGCGTCGCCGGGTCGGCGGTGGTGTAGTAGACCGTCGCGCCGAGCGGAACGTTGACCGACGTGAGGCTGTAGGAGCCCGAGAACGCGGTGCCGCGCCCATCCCCGACGTACGGGAGGATGTCGATCGTGTCGGTGAACGGCTGCGTGGTCGGGTCGTACGACTTCACGGTGATCGTCCACGAGCCGGTCCCGACGCCGTCGCCGTTCAGGTTCGGGATGTACTGGGCGTCCGCCGTCTTCACGACCGTGGTGTAGCCGTCGGTCGCGACGGTGACCTGCGCGGCGGCCGTCTTCGAGATTCCGGCGTAGGTCGCGGTGACCGAGTTCGTGAGCGTGGCGCCCGCCGTGACCGAGCTGTCCGCGACGGCCTGGTAGGTGAGCGCGTGGTCCGCATTCGTCGAGACGCCGTTCAGCGTCCACGTCAGCACCTGCTGGCCCGAGCCGTTCGTGCCGATGGCCGGCTCCGGAGTCGCGGAGCCCGGGACGTAGGTGACGCCGGCGGGCAGCGTGTCGACGAGCTGGTAGCCGTCGACGGTCGCCGGGATGGCGCCCGCGCCGTTCGCGGAGTAGCCCAGCGTGTAGACGGCGGGCTGGCCGGGGCTGACGACCGACCGGTCGACGCTCTTGGTGACGCTCGGCGTCGCGGTGACGATGCGCAGCACGTCGCGGAAGCCGGTGGTGCAGGGGTACCGGGAGCCCGCCGTCGGGGTGATGCAGCCGGTGCCGTTCCACCAGTTGTTCGAAGGGATGTCGACCACGCCGGAGAAGAAGGACCAGACGTCCGTTCCCGCCGGGACGTCGGGCTTGATGATCTGCGTGACGACGGCGGTGACGTTCGACTGGGTCGAGAGCTTCTCGAACTCGCCCTGCGTGCCCGTGATGCGCATGGCCTTCACGCTGGCCAGGTCGGCGGGCGGAGTGGTCGTCCACCCGGTCGTCGATCCGCAGTCGAAAGCGTTCGGGTCGTAGCTCGCGCTTGCGGGATCGAGGGTGGGGTCGCTGCCGACGTAGTATTCGGCGGTCGTCGCGATGGTGTTGTCGCTCGCCTGCGCCCAGGCCCATCCTCCGAACGTCACGTACTTGGTGTCGAGCGCCGTGCACATTCCGACCAGCTGGGAGTCGGCGCGGTCCGTGTGGAGCTGGAAGGCCGTGTCCATGTACTGGCCGACGGTGGTGCCCGCCGAGACGCGGTACGTGTCGTCCCAGGTGGTGCCGCCGCTGCCGGTGTAGCCGCGCCCCCAGCCCGACGAGTAGACGCCCGGTGTCGTCCACGCTTTCGACTCCGTGTTGTTCGACGGGTCATCCTGCGCGGTCTGGCCGCTGACCGAGGTGTACGTCGGGGCGTCCGAGGTGAGCACGGCCGACCCGGCGGAGGCCGTGTTGACCCGGATCCAGATCGAGCCGGACGCGAGGGCGACCTGGTCGACCGGGAGCCGGTTGCCGGCCGAGTCGAGCGTGGGCGGGTTCGCCGGCGCGTAGTCGATGCCGGTGAGGGTCAGCTGGAACGTGTTCGCCCCGGTCTGGACGATCGAGCAGGTGCCGGCCGGAACCGTCATGTGGTCGGCCGGGTGGCTTCCGCCGGACCAGGGGTGGCCGTCGGCGGCAGCCGGTCCGGCGAACGGGCTGCAGGCCTTCGGGTCGACCGACACCGCGCCGCCCTGGGGCGATGCGATGTTCAGGTTGTAGGTGATCGTCTGCGGACCGGCCTCGCTGCCGAGCCCCTTGCTCAGCGTCCACTCGTAGTCGACGAGGAAGCCGCCGTCGCCGGACGAGTAGACCGGCGTGCCGGTGCCCCAGCGGATGTCCATCCCGAACGGGTTGGTGATGGCGATCGGGCTGAGGTCCGCCGTCTGGCCCCCGATGCTGCCGCTCGCGCTGACCTGGCTGCCGGTGGCGCCGTCGGCGACGATCGGCGCCTGCAGCACCACGGCCGTGCCCTCGTTGCGCGTGCCGAGGTTGCAGACCAGGGTGCGTCCGTCGGCCGAGATGCTGGAGGCCGGGGTGACCCCGGTGGTCAGGCAGAGCGACGGGACGGTCGTGTAGCGCCCGTTCTGCGCGACGATCGTCACGGTCACGTCGTCGACCGGGTCGTTCGACGGAGCCGGTGAGTCGTCGTTGACGTTGACCCGCCAGACGCCGGTGACCACGTCCCCGCTCTTCACGGTGTTCGGGGTGCCGGGCGCCCACGAGGCCTCGATCTGGTAGACCGGCGCGGCGACGGCGGGCGCGCCGACGAAGGCGGCCGCCAGGGCGAGCGTTCCGGCGATCAGGGCCGACAGCCAGCGCCAGGGCGAGCCCAGAGCCAGGCCGCGCGTGCGGACATGCGTGTTCTCGGACACAGCGGTTCCCCTTCGTCCTGCGTCATCGCATCGCGGGACTCGACGTTGGAGACCGTCCCCGGGATACGCAAACCGATCGGCGGCGGGCGCGGTGGCCGCGCCGCTCGGCACGACGCTATGGGACAGGGGTCGCGGGCAGGGCGGTTTTCACCCCGGCTTCACCCTGAGTGCGAGGCGGTGACCCCCGAAAGGGTCACGCCCGGCGCGCGCCCGGGCCGGAGCCCGCCCGCGGACGCCACAGGGCGGGCCGGCACTCGACTGCCGGCCCGCCCTGTGCGTTCGGGTTACTCCGCCGCGCGGCGTCGGCGGATCAGCACGAAGGCCGCTCCACCGCCCAGCAGGAGCAGGGCGATGATCCCGGGTGCGACGATGTCGCTACCGGTGAACGCCAGCCCGGCACCCGGCGCGGGCGGCACGATCGACGTGCTGGTGTCGCAGCTGCCGTTCGGGTCGCACGTGCCGCCGTCCACGGCCGGGTCGACCGTGTTGACGAGCCGGCCGTTGCCACCGCCCGCGGTCTTGACCGTGACGGAGTAGGTGACCGTCAGGGTCTCGCCGATGGCCAGCGGTCCGGACCAGGACAGGACCGTCCCGTTCAGGGTCGCGCCGTGGGTGGCGTCGCCGTTGTAGGTGGCGTCATCCAGCACATCCTTCATCTCGTCGGTGAAGGACGCCGGCGTGGCGGAGGTGTAGGCGAACTGGCCGGTGTTGACGACGGTGATCGTGTAGCCGACCGTGCTGCCGGGCTTGACGGCCTTGGTCGTCGACACCGTCTTGTTCACCGTGTACGAGCCGACCGGCGTGTTCGTCAGGCAGCTGCTTGCCGTCTCGCAGGCCCCACCGGGACCGGTGGGCACCACGGCGTTCACCAGGTGATGGTTGCCCGCGTCCACCTTGCCGACGGTGACGGAGTACGTGACCTTCACCGTCTGACCGGCCGCGAGCGGACCCGACCACGAGAGCATCGGGGCGGCGTAGGTCGCACCGTTGCTGGCGTCGTCGTTGTACGTGGCGTCGTCCAGCACGTTGGTCAGGTCGTCGCGGAACGACGCCGGGTTGGCCGCCGTGTAGTCGACCTTGCTCGTGTTGGTCACCGTCACCGTGTAGGTGATGGTGCCGCCGGGAACCACGGTCTGAGCCGAAGCCGACTTCGCGACCGTGTACGACCCGGAGGGGACGTTCGCCGTGCACGCGGCGTTGTCCGTGCCGGTCGGGCAGTCGCCGCCGACACCCGGGGGCGTGACCACCGTGTTGTCCAGCTGCTGGTCGCCGGTGGCCGGGTCGTACACCGTCACCGAGTACGTCACCGTCACCGTGTCGCCCGCCGCCACGGCGCCGGACCACGACAGCGTCGGAGCGGCGTAGGTCGCCCCGCCGGTGGCGTCGTTGTTGTAGGTCGCGTCATCCAGCACGGCCGACAGGTCGTCGCTGAAGGAGGCCGGGTCGGCCGTCGTGTAGTCGACGGTGCCGGTGTTCTTCACGGTGATCGTGTAGGTGATCGTGTCGCCGGGGACGACCTCGGTCGCGTCGGCCGTCTTGGTCACCGAGAACGACTGCACCGGGTTCGTGGTGGTGCAGCTTCCGGCCGGGTCGCAGTCGCCGCCGGTGACGCTGTTGGTCAGGACGCCGTCACCGGTGCCCGCCGGACCGACCAGCACCTGGTAGGTGATGGTCTGGACCGCGCCGATCGCGAGCGGACCCGACCATGTCAGCGTGTTGCCGGCGACGATCGCGCCGGCCGTCGCCGACCCTGCGACGTAGGTCGCGTCGTCAAGCACCTTCGACAGGTCGTCGGTGATCGACGCCGGGTCGGTCGCGGTGTAGTCCGCCTGGCCCGTGTTGGTGACGGTCACCGTGTAGGTGACGGTGTCGCCGGGGTGGACCGCGCCGGCCGAGGACGACGTCTTGGTCACGCTGTACGACCGCACCGGGTTGGTGGTGGTGCAGGCGCCCGCAGCGCACGATCCGCCATCACCGGGGACGACCGCGTTGGTCAGCGTGTGGTCGCCGGTGTCGGGGGCGTTGACGGTCACGGAGTAGGTGACCGTCACCGTGTCTCCCGCCGCCACTGCTCCGGTCCAGGAAAGGGTCGGCGCCGTGTAGGTCGCACCGGCCGAGGCGTCGTTGTCGTAGGTGGCGTCATCCAGCACCGCCGACAGGTCGTCGGTGAAGGAGGCCGGGTTGGCCGTGGTGAAGTCGCCCGTGCCGTCGTTGGTCACCTTCACGGTGTAGGTGACCTTCTGGCCCTGGCCGACCGGACCTGCAGGCGAGGAGCTCTTGGTCACGGAGAACGAGCGCACGTCCGTGGTGGTGGAGCACGATCCGGAAGGGTCGCACGAGCCGCCGGGCGAGTTCGGCCGGACCGTGTTGGCCATGACCTTGTCGCCGGTGTCCGGGTTGTTCACCTTCACCGTGTAGGTGACGACCACCGTGTCGCCGGAAGCGAGAGCGCCGGACCAGGTCAGCGTGTTGCCGTTGACCGTGGCGCCGTTGTCCGGGCCGGTGACGACCGTCCCGTCGTCCAGCACGCGCGACAGGTCGTCGGTGAAGGTCGCCGGGGCCTGCGCCGTGTAGTCGATCGCGCCGGTGTTCTTGACGGTGATCGTGTAGGTGACGGTGTCACCGGCGGTCACCTCGGTGGTGGAGGCGGTCTTCGCGACCGTGTACGAGCCGGACGGGATGTTCACCGTACAGGCCGGGTTGCCCGCGTTCGTGTCGCAGTCGCCGCCGGTGCCCGGCGGGGTGACGACCGTGTTGTTCAGGTGCTGGTCGCCGGTGTCCGGGTCGTCCACGGTCACCGAGTAGGTGATCGTCGCCGTGTCGCCTGCGGCCAGCGCACCCGACCACGACAGGGTCGGAGCGGCGTAGGTCGCACCGCCGGTGGCGTCGTTGTTGTACGTCGCGTCATCCAGCACGGCCGACAGGTCGTCGCTGAAGGAGGCCGGGGCGGCCGTCGTGTAGTCGACGGTGCCGGTGTTCTTCACGGCGATCGTGTAGGTCACCTTCTGGCCGGGCACCACGTCGGTGCGGTCAGCGGTCTTCGTGACCGAGAACGACTGCACGGGCGTCGTGGTGGTGCAGTCCGCCGCGGTGTCGCACTTCCCGCCGTTGGTGCCGGGGGTGACCGCGTTGGTCAGGTTGTGGTCGCCGGTATCCGGGGAGTCCACCCTCACCGAGTAGGTGATGGTCGCGGTCTCGCCGACCGCCAGCGGTCCGGACCAGGACAGGGTGGACCCCGTCACGGTCGGAGCGGCAGAGGTGGAGCCCGCGGAGAAGGACACCGCGGCGTCGCCGTTGTACACGGCGTCGTCCAGCACACCCGACAGGTTGTCGGAGATCGTCGCCGGGTCGGCGGCGGTGTACGGGATGTTGCCAGTGTTCTTCACCGTGACCGTGTAGGTCAGGTTGCCGCCCGGCTGGACGGTGGCCGCCGACGCGGTCTTGGCGACCGTGTAGCCGGGGTTCGGGCAGAGGACCGTGGACTGCACCTGGGCGTCGAAGCCCTCGTTGGTGTAGAAACTCTTGATCTGAACCAGGATGGTGTTCAGACCCGTCTTCCAACCCGTGGTCAACGACGTCTGAGCCGCGTTCTGGGCCAGGAAGCCGCCATACCGATACGGGTCCGTCGTGGCCTGAGGAAGATTGGTCCCCGACTGCGGGCTGTTGTTCACCCACACGCCTGCCACGGAGTTGTCGGCCAGCCATTTCATGTCCAGCTTGAAGCTGGCCGGGTCCACTGCCGAGTCGAGGTTGAACTGGTACCGGTAGTACCAGTCGCCGCTACCGTTGGACTGGTTCTGCCCCCCGACGCCATTGAAGTTCGCCGAGATCCACTGCGCGTTTCCGGCTGGGCTGGGGGCCCAGGCGCCAGGCGACGTGTTCCCGACGATAGCGGGAGCGAACGTGGTGCCTGCGGGGGGAAGCACAGGGTTCGGGTCCGTGGATGGCGCGGTCGTGCTCGGGTTGTGGTAGAGCCCGTCGACACCGCCCGCTACGGTCCACCCAGCGTCGTTGGAGCCGGACGTCGCCTGGCCCCCAGTCGCCCGGTTGTAGCCGGTGTTGAAGATCGCGGGATCCGTCGTGCAGCCGATGTTCGGGATGGCGAGGTCGGAGAAGGTGACCGTGGTGTCACCGGGCGGGTTGAGGCCGACGGTCGAGACGTTGCTCGGGCCGTTGGTGAAGCTGCCGGCGACCGGCGAGGTCACCTGGACGGTGATCGTGCAGGAGGCCTGCCCGGCGGCGAGGGTGCCGTTCGTGACGGCGATCGAGGTGCCGCCCGCTGCGGCCGTCGTGGTCGCGTTACAGGTGCCGCCGACCGTGCCGTTGGCCAGGGTCAGTCCGGACGGCAGCGTGTCGGTGAAGCCCCAGCCGGTCTTGGAGGCGAGCTCGCTGGTGTTGGTCACCGTGAAGGTCAGGGTCGAGGTGCCTCCGGTCTGCACGGAGGTCGGCGTGAACGCCTTGTCCAGCTGCGGGGTCACATCCAGGATGCGGATGTTGTCGAACGCGGCATCGTTGCCGACACCCGATCCGTTCGCGTTCTGCATCCGGATTCCCAGCGTGGAGCCGTTGAAGAGCAGCGACCCGTTCGAGGTGTACGTGCCGACGTTGACGGCCTTCGCGGGGAGAGAGCCGTTGGCGGGGACGTTCACCGTCTGCCCCGAGGAGCAGGCGTTGAGCTGCCCGCCGACGTTCGTGGCGGTCCCGGCCTGGTTCAAGAAGGCGAACTGGTACAGCGGCGCCGACACCTGGCAGTTGACGGCCGCGGTGTCCACGCTGAAGGTCAGGAACCGGCCGGAGGAGGAGGCCAGCGGGATGTTGCTCACCGTCTGGAACTCCGTCGCGTTCGCGCCCGGGTTTCCTTCGGTGTAGGCCGCCACCACGTGATTGGCGGCGGGAGTGGCCGAGCCGCCGTGCACGCCGAGCCCGTAGGCCAGCTGGTTCAGGTTCGCGGCATCGCCCTCACTGATGCAGTTGCCGAAGTTCGACGACGGTGTGTTGGCATTGCGGACCTGCCCGTTACAGTTCGTCAGCCATACGTTGTCCGCGGTGTACTTCTGCCCGCTCGCACCCGTGTATGCGGTCAGGCCGACCGGGGTGTTGGCGACGCCGTTCTCGAAGTCCTCCTGGAACACGACGCTGGCGGCCTGGGGAGTGCCGGGGGTGCCGGGTACGGCCTGCGCAGCGGTCGTCGCCAGCGTCGATGCGGCCACGACCGAGAGGGTCAGAGCCAGCGCGCCGATCGACGCCACCACCTGCATCCGCCGCGATCGGAGCCGCGGCATCAGGCCGACGCGCCCCTTTCCACCTTCGTGCTTGCCCACTGAGACCTCCCCGAATTCCAGAGGACAGACCGCCCCCACTTCGGGACTCAGCTAATCGGGCACGACACGCCGACTTCTCGCCGGATCCGGAAATAGACCCGTTGGGGACGCGAACTTAACCCTTTTTGTCCCCCGCATGGGGGTACATTTTCGGACGTGAGGTGGCCCGCAGGGCCTGCCCCCGTTCAAGGCACACGCCGTTGGGAAGGCGGCAGCCACTGTACCCCGGCCCTCGAAAGTTTCGATCTGGCAGGCTGATGACGTGAATGCGCGATGACATCGGAGAGAGTCGGTGACGAGAACGAACCGGCCATCAACCCCAGGCGCAACCCGCAACGACTGGCTGCGGCCGTCACCTCCGCGGCGAAGGCCCACGGTTGGCAGCGCGCGGCCGCCATCATCGAGAAGAACTGGGACGCCTTCGCGAACGAGGCGCCGCAACACCTCCTGACCGCGCTGAAGGCCCTGCCGGGCGAGGCGTTCGTGGAGACCCCCGGCCTCCTCGTCGCCGCCAACTACCTGCAGCAGGTCGTCGTCACCGGGGAGCCGTCCCACTTCTTCCACGACGGACGGCTCGCACCGCAGCTGCGCGACGACGACAGCAACGAGCTGAACACCCTCATCCTGCTCACCGGGCAGGCCGCCTCAGCGCGCACCACCGGCCGTCTGGACGAGGCGCGGACGGCCGCGGAGCAGGCGCGGGACACGCTCCTGGCGATGTCGTCCGCCCAGCGGGCGCCGATGGTCGGATCGCTGCCCCATCTGCGCTTCCAGTGGGGCCGCACCCTCGACGTGACCGATGCGCCGGGCGCCCTCTCGGAGTACGAGGCCGCCTACGAGCTGGCGCGACTGACCGGCCAGTCGGTGATCGCACGCCGGGCGGCGGGGCACATCGCCTGGCACCACGCGGAGCGCGGAAGACTGCAGCGGGCGGAGCTCTGGCTCGCGCGCGCGAACGGCGAGCCGGCGACGAACAGCCGCTACGACGCGATCGTCTTCCTCACCTCCGCCCTGCTCCGCTACGACCGCGGCGAGAAGGACGCCTCGAAGCACCTGGGACGGGCCCTCGGCCTGCCCCTCGGCGAGCACTGGGCGGCCGCGGTCTGGCTCGCCGCCATGCTCGCCCACACCCAGCCCGCCGCATCCTCGGTGCAGGCCGAACTCGAGGCGGAGCTCGAACGGCACCCCGAGGCGCACGACCTGCGCGGAGCGAACGGTCGCTACATCAAGGCCGCCCGAGCCCGGCTCGGCCGGCTGCGGCCGCGTCTCAGGGTCGACACCCCGCTCCCCGAGTCGCCCGAACCACTCGACCTCCTCCTCGCCGCAGCACAGGCGTACCGGGCCGGCCGCCCGAGCGAGGCCATCGCCCACAGCGAGGCCGCCACCGGTCTGACATCGGTACCCCGGGTGGAGGCGCCCGCCCACCTCATCGCCGCAGCCTCGCACCTGCTCCTCGGCCACACCGGCCTCGCGGTCGACTCCTTCCGCCTCGGCAACGCGATCATCGGCCGCGAGCGCCTCTTCTCGGCCTACGGCTTCATCCCGCCGGAGAACGCAGCCGCGCTCGCCGAACTCGCCGGCGAGGCCCTGCACGGAACGGACAACGCGCCGAGCGACCCGAGACTCCCGAGGCTCACCAAGAGGGAACGGGAGGTCCTCGACCTGCTGGCGACGGGCCTGCCCATGGGCCGCATCGCCGCTCAGCTCTACATCAGCCCTAACACCCTGAAGGCGACCGTGCGGGCCGTGTACCGCAAGCTCGACGTCACGTCGCGTCAGCAGGCCGTGGACGCGGCCCGCCGCCTCCCGCGATAGCGCAGCGCCGGCGGCCGCTCAGCTCTTCTCGACCCGCCGGAACGGCGCCGCGAACGTCGACGGGAGCAGGGCAGCGCGGCGCGCGAAGAGGGCGAGCGCAAGCACGGCGTAGATCCCGGAGACGACCAAGCGCGCCTCCGTCGAGGTGAAGACGAAGGACGCCGCGAACAGCACGAACAGCGCGGCCGCCCAGCGCCCGGAGAAGCGGAGGCCGATCAGCATCGCGACACCGAGCAGCGTCTGCGTCGCGGTGAGGACGAACTCCTCCACCTGACGGCCGTCCATCGGGAGAGCCCAGCCGCCGCCACCGATCATGTGGGCGATCGGCAGCGTCCCGACCAGCGCGGTCCATTGGTTGACCTTGCTGGCGAGCAGGATGCCGACACCCATCGCCGCTTTGCCGCGGGCGGCGAAGACGATGGCGATGACGAACTCCGGCGCCTCGGAGGCGAGCGGCGCCAGCCACTGGACGAGCAGGAAGTCGTCGATGCCGGCCGCCCGTCCCCCGGCGATCAGGCTGTGCGCGAACGGCTCCGCGAGCAGCAGGATGACGACCGCAGCGAGCACGAAGATGCCGATGACCGTGATGCGGCGCGCGACGGTCGGGAGTGTCCCGATGGCCTGGGGCACGCCGACGAGCTCCGGCTCCTCGCTCTCGCCGGTGGACACGCGCCACAGGTAGTAGACGAACAGCGCGAGCAGCACGACCCCGAGCAGCACGTGGATCTGCCCGGTGAGCGGGATGAGCAGGGTGAGCAGTGAGGCGATGAGCAGCAGCCCGAGCTCCACACGGTTGTCGTCGGGCAGCCGGACGGCGAACGGCCGCGTCCGAACGTCGGGGTCGACGCTCGCCTTCCTGCTGCGGGCGGCACGGTAGACGAGGTAGGCGACCAGCAGGATGAACGGCCAGCCGAACCCGAGGAGCAGCCGGTTCGATCCCGTCATGTTGGCGGCGGCGTACTGCGCCTGCGTCGGATCGGACCCGGCGGTGAACGCGAAGTAGAGGTCGATGGCGTACTCGGGCAGGATCGCGACGATCGCCAGCAGCCCGACCGCCAGGCCGCCGGAGATGTCGACCTCGGCGGCCTCCCCGGCCCACGCCAGCGCGAATGCGGCGGCGACGATGGCGAGCCCGTACATCAGGATGCCGGCCAGCGGAGCCGGTTGGATGCCGCTCAGGCGCAGCGCGACGCCCTGGGCGACGACGAGGGCGACGATCCCCAGCGGGATGACGAGTCGTCGGAGCGTGCGGGATGCGGGCGCGCGGGTCTCTGTCGTGGTCATGTTTCTCCGGCCTCTCGGTCGAGGGCGCCGGACAGCATGCAGCAAGGAGAGTCCGGTCGCCGTGGTGGGACCGAAGGTCTCGCTCGCCCGGATCCGGGAGGCACGCCGGGCCGCACCGACGCGGCCAGTATGTCGACGTGCCCTCACGCCCGGCTGGCCGGGCGAGGAGCTACTCCCCTTCGCCCGTCCATTCTCCCGGTCGGCGATGGGATGGAATGGGCCCGCGGGCGGATTCCCAGTGTTCAGCGCGGGCTAACTCTCAAGTCGGGCCGCCCGTCTCGCGGCAGATCTCGACGGCCTCGCGGACCGCGTAGTAGACGATGACGAGGGTCGCCGCCGGGTCCGCCCACCACCAGCTGAGGAGCGTGTTGAGGAGGACGCCGAGCAGCACCGCGCTGGCGAGCAGGCCGTCGACCAGGGTGACACGGCCCTCCTTCTGCAGCACCGGGTTGCCTAGCGCGCGTCCGGTCCTGGCCTTCAGGGCCGCGAGGATGAACATCGTGACGGCGGTGACGCCGGTCCAGGCGATCCCGCCGACGCTGCCGTCGGGTCGATGACCGCTGAAGAGGGCGACCGCCGTCTGCACGAGGAGGTAGGCGGCGAGCGCGACGAACGCGAGGCCGATGAGGCGGAGGGCGATCCGCTGACGGTGTTCGCCTGCGCCGGACAGCTCCCAGATCACGACGATGCTCGCGCCGATCTCGATCAGGGAGTCGAGCCCGAAACCCGCAAGGGCCACCGAGGCCGACGTCACGGCCAAGACCGCGAGCACGACGACGCCGACGACGTTCCAGGCGAGCGTGATCCACTCCAGCGCGAAGCCGGTGCGGAGGAGCGCCCGCCGGTCCGGCGCGGCGGCCGTCATCAGTGGTGCCCGGGCGTCGGGGTCACCACGAAGTCGTCGAGGTTGCGCAGCTCCTCGCGCACGTGCTCCGAAGCGTGCTCGGCCACGTGCGCGGCGTCGTGCAGCGTCTCGGCATCGGTGGCGACGGTGGCCGAGCCGAGCAGGCGGTGTCCCACCCAGCGCAGCTTGACGTCGCGGACCCCGGTCACCCCGTCCGTGTGTTCGAGCGCGTGCTCGACGCGGTCGAGCAGTTGCGGGTCGACCGCATCCATCAGGCGTGCGCCGACGGACTTCACCGTGCCCCAGAGCAGCACGAGGATCGAGACGGAGATCAGCAGGCCGATGATCGGGTCGGCGATCGGGAAGCCCAGCAGCACCCCGACCGCGCCGAGCACGACCGAGAGGGACGTGATCCCGTCGAGGCGCGCGTGCACGCCGTCGGCGACGAGCGCGGCCGAGCCGATCCTGCGTCCGACCCGGATGCGGTAGATCGCGACCAGCTCGTTGCCGGCGAAGCCGATCAGGCCCGCGACGATCAGCCACCACGCATTCTCGACCGGCCGCGGGTGGATGAAGCGGTCGATCGCCTCCCAGCCGGCGATCACCGCGGAGAGCGCCACGACGAAGACGATGAACAGCCCGGCCAAGTCTTCCGCCCGCCCGAACCCGAACGTGTAGCGCCGGGTGGCGACGCGGCGGCCGAGCACGAACGCGATCCACAGCGGCACCGCCGTCAGGGCGTCCGCGAAGTTGTGGATGGTGTCGGCCAGCAGCGCTACCGACCCCGTCACGACGACGAAGAGCAGCTGCAGCAGCGTCGTGCCCAGCAGGATGAACATCGACACCTTGACCGCGGTGACGCCGGCCTTGCTGGCCTCGAGCGCGTCGTCCACCGAGTCGGCGGCGTCATGCGTGTGCGGCACGAAGAGGTCGTAGAGGAAGCCCTTCACCCCGCCGTGCGGGTGCGAGTGGCCGTGGTCATGGTCATGGTCATGGCCGTTCGAGTAGTCGTGGTCGTGGCCGTGCGAGTGGACGTGGTCGTGGTCGTGGTCATGGCCGTGCGAGTGTTCGCGCCCATGGTCATGGTCGTGCGTGTGCGTCCCGGTCACGCCGTCGCCCCGTCGGTCGCCGCGGCCTCCGCGTGATGGTGCCGCGGCGTCCCGCCGAGCGAGTGCTCCGCCTGGAAGATCGCGTCGGTCACCAGCCGGCTCGCGTGCTCGTTCTCGAGCCGGTAGAACACGCGCTGCCCGTCCTGTCGGGTGGAGACGATCCGCGCCAGGCGCAGCTTCGCCAGGTGCTGCGACACCGCCGACGGCTGCTTGTCGAGGATGTCCGCCAGGTGGTTCACCGACAGCTCGCCCGCGTCCTTCAGGGCGAGCACGATCCGCACGCGGGTCGCATCCGCCAGCATCCCGAACACCTCGACCGCGAGCTCGACGTACTGGCTGTCGGGAAGGCGACCGCAAATCGGCTTATCTGCATCCATACGCAGATACTAACCCGGCTGCGCGCCGGAGCGGTCAGTCGGCCGCGAATCCCTTCGCCGCCAGCCAGTCGAGCACGTCGGTCGCCACGTCCTGCCAGCCGGAGTCGAGGGTGAGCGAGTGGCCTTTGCCCTCGTACTCGTGGTACTCGGTGACCGACGACGTGTTGTCGGCGTAGAGCTTCGCGACCGCGGCCGTCACCGACCTCGGGACCGTGTGGTCCTCCGTCCCGGAGGTCAGCAGCAGCGGACCGCGCACCGCCGTGTGCGAGTCGACCGCCGCCGGCGAGTTACGGACGAAGTTCGCCGTCGCGTCCTCGAACAGCGGGCGGCCGGGCCCCGGGATGGTCCAGGCGGCGTGCAGCGCGTCCGACTCCTCCTCGCTGATGGCGTTGCCGAAGGCGTAGCGGAACTGCTTGGCGTTCAAGGCCACCGTCCGGGACCGGTTGGCGGGGTTGGCGAGCACCGGGAACGCCGACTTCAGCTGGGCGAACGGCAGGATCTTCACGCCCTTGATCGGCGCGGGGTCGATCGCCGCGGCTGCCGTGACCAGGTCGTTGGCGAGCAGCTCCTGCGCGATGAGCCCGCCGAAGGAGTGCCCGACGGCGATCGGCTTCTCGTCGAGTTTCTCGATCAGGTCGGCGTAGTGGTGGCAGATCTCGGCGATGCCCTGGTTGTTCAGTCCGTCCGGGTTCGCGCGCGTGGCCTCGACGGTCTCCAGGTCGCCGGGCCAGCCGGGCGCCGTGGTCGCGTAGCCCTTGCTCTCGAAGAGGTCCTGCCAGGGTTTCCAGGCGCTGGCGTGGATCCAGAGCCCGTGGATGAAGACGACGTTGCGTGCCATGGTGCGCTCCTTGTGGGGTCGGACGGATCGAAGGGTCGTTGCGGTGGTCAGAGGGTCTTGATGAGCCCGCCGTCGATGAGGAAGTCGGCCCCCGTGACGTTGCCCGCACGGTTGCTCGCCAGCAGCAGCGCCAAGTCGGCGACCTCCGACGGCTGGGTGAAGCGCCCGGTCGAGAAGCCGCCCTGGCTGGCCACGACCCGATCGCGGGCCGTGTCGAAGTCGACGCCCATGTTCTTGGCCGCCGTCGCGGCGACGCCGTTCTCACCCAGCCAGAGCTGCGTCGCCACGGGTCCGGGGCTGATGACGTTGAAGCGGATGTTCTGCGGGCCGAACTCCTTGGAGAGCGACTTCGACAGGTTCCAGACCGCCGCCTTCGCCGCGGAGTAGTCGACGACCGGCGGGTCGGGCAGGAAGGCGTTGACCGAGCCGATGGTGACGACATTGCCGCCGCCGCGCTCCAGCAGCAGGGGGATCGCCGCGCGCGTGGTGCGGACGGCGGCCAGGAAGGTGAGGTTCAGGGAGTTCAGCCACTGCTCGTCCGTGATCGCCAGGAAGCCCTCGAAGCGGAAGGTGAGCGCGCCGACGTTGTTCACGAGGATGTCGAGCCCGCCCCACTCGGCGGATCGTGCGACCAGACGCGCGGGGGCGTCCGGCTCCGTCAGATCCACGCTCTCGAAGAGGACGCTGCCCCCCGCGACCAGTTCGTCGAGTTCGGGGGTGGAGGATCGCGCGCCGGCGACGACCCGCGCCCCCTCAGCGACGAGGCCCTGCACGATCGCCAGGCCGATGCCTTTGCTCGCGCCGGTCACGACGGCGACTTTTCCTGAGAGCCCGAGGTCCATGCCCGAACCGTAGGGGCACGCGGTCCCCCGCGGCCAGCCCCCGGCCTGACTAGTAGCGCCGCTACCTCCCTCGCGGCAGCGCGGCCAGAGCGGCCTCGGTCGGCGTGCCGGGCTCCGCGTAGTAGGCGAAGATGGAATACCCGTCGGTGCCGGTGAGCGGGAAGTGCGTGAAGTGCAGCGCCAGGGGTCCCGCCACGGGATGCTGGAAGGGGTGCGAGCCCTCGGTCATGGCCCGGGTGTCGTGGCGGTGCCAGAGTTCGCGGAACCGCGGGCTCTCCCTGGTCAGTTCGGCGACGAGCTCCCGGTTGCGCGGATCGTCGGGACGCAGCCCGACCTCCGAACGGAGCAGGCCGATGCTGCGCTCGCTCAGCCCGTCCCACTCCACGTAGAGTTCGCGAACGCCCGGGTCGAGGAGCATCGCCGAGACGGCGTTCCCGCCCACCCGGTAGGCGTCGACGAGAGCCGACATGAGGGCGTTCACGGCGACGATGTCGAAATGCCGGTCCAGGACCATCGCCGCGGTCATGGGCCAGGAGTCGATGAGCCACCGCGCGCGCTCCGTCGCGGCCGAAGCCGCAGGAGGGGTCTGCCGGGACGTGAGCCGGGCGAGCGCGTAGAGGTAGGAGGTCGCCGTCGCGTCCAGCCGGAGCGCACGCGCCAGAGCATCCAGCACCTGGTCGGTCGGTCGGGTCTCCTGACCCTGCTCGAGCTTCACGTAGTACTCGGTGCTGATGCCCGCGATCACCGCGACCTCGGAGCGCCGCAGCCCGGCCACTCGGCGCACTCCCGGCCCGTCGGGCAGCCCGACGTCGGCGGGAAGGAGCAGATCGCGGCGGGCTCGCAGGTAGTCGCCGAGGGGATTGGGACCGGGCATGCCGGATTCTAACCGGTGCGCCGTCCGATCCGGCCGGGTCGTGGGCCCCGTCGAATTAACACCCCCGAACGAGTGTCAGCATTAATGCCGACACGGCCCTACTATCGTGCCAACCCTCCGAACCCGAAACTCGCTGGGCCACCGCACTCGCGGGCTGCAGTCGCCGCCCGCCCCCATCCCGAACCCGACCGCTCGCGATCCGCCGGCCGCACCATCCACCCGACGCTTTACGTGCAAACCCGATGGAAAGTACCCGAAACTTCCATGCTCACGAAGCTGAACCCTGCCCTGTCCGCACCCCTGCTGTCCACCCTGAGCGCCGTCCGCTCCGGTGAGTGGATCGCCGTCACCTCGCTGCCCGTCGACGACCGCGCCGTCACGCGCGGCGACGGGTCGCTCGAGGAGGTCGCGGACGCGATCTTCTCGTTCCTTCCCGTCAGCCGCCGCACGTCGACGCCGCTGGTCGCCTGGCTCGGCGTACCCGACGACGACGCCCACCTGGATGCGTTCTTCGCCTTCCAGGGCATCGTCCGGGACGCCGAGCGCCGCACCCTCGAGATGGCCCGTCTCGAAGACCTCCCCTCCGGCGTCTTCGCCGGTGCAGCGGCGATCGTCACCGTGCCGAGCACCGAGCGGTTCGCGTTCTTCGTCTGCGTCGGACAGGGCGAGCACCAGGTGTCGCCGCTCGTGGGCGGCGCGAGCGAGCTCGCCGCCTGAGCGCCTCCATCCCCCGGGGGCTCATCGGCGGCGCAGCCTGGCGTCCGTCAGTGCCGGCGGCGTCGCGTTGTAGCTGTCGTCGTTGAGCTCGGTGCCGGGTGGGACGATCGCGTCGATCCGGTCCAGGATCTCGTCCGGCAGCACGATGTCCGCGGCCGTCAGCAGCCCGTCGAGCTGCTCCTGCGTCCGCGGCCCGATGATCGCGGACGCGACGGCGGGATGCGACGTCACGAACGCGATCGCGAGCTGCGGCATGGTCAGACCGGCATCGGATGCGACCTCCCGCAATCCTTCGAGCGCCCGCACCCGCCTCCGGCCCGCCTCGGACGCCGGGTCGTACATCTCGCCGCGCGACCGCGCGCGATGACCGGCGTCGGGGCGCGGCCTGCCCGAGAGCCAGCCGCCGTGCAGCGGGCTGTAGGTCAGCACGCCCATGTCGTACTGCTGCGCCACGGGGAACACCGCCCGTTCCGCGAGACGCCCGAAGATCGAGTACATCGGCTGCTCGCTGACGAAGCGGTGCGTGCCCGCCGTCTGGGCCACCCACTGGGCCTCGACGATCTTCTCGGCGGAGAACGTCGAGGAGCCGACGGCGAGCACCTTGCCCGCCCGGATCAGGTCGTCGAGCGCCGTGAGCGTCTCGTCGAGCGCCGTCGCCCAGTCGTACCGGTGCAGCTGGTAGAGGTCGATCCGGTCGGTCCCCAGTCTGCGCAGGCTGGCCTCCACCTCGCGCACGATCCAGCGGCGCGACGCTCCCCCGGAGTCGGGGCCGGCACCCATGGGCAGCCCGAACTTCGTCGCGAGCACCACCTCGTCGCGGCGCCCCGCGAGCGCCTTGCCGACGATCACCTCCGACTCCCCGGCAGAGTAGACGTCGGCCGTGTCCACGAAGTTGATCCCCGCGTCGAGGGCACTGTTGACGATGCGCGCCGCATCCTCGTGATCCGTGTTGCCCATGGCACCGAACATCATCGTGCCGAGCGCGAGCTCGCTCACCGACCATCCCGTCGCCCCGAATGTCCTGCGTCTCATGCTGTTCCATCCCTTCGTCGCCGGTGATTCCATGCCATCACCGGCGCCGGGGCGGCCCTAGCCGGATCGTGCGGGCCTCGTGCACGATCCTGCCGATGTGCGCACCCACGTCGTCCCAGGGTTTGCGCCGAACCCCGCATCGGTGCTTGTCTCGGCACATGTCCCGACTCGACGACCTGCGCGATCTCACCATCCGGTGCGCGCGCGGCGGGATCCGGAGGAACGTCGTCGACGGACTCAGCCTCGGCGTCGTGACCACCGGGACGCCCCCGGCCGCCGCCATGTCGGAGCCGTCCGTCGCGTTCGTCGCCGGGGGTCGCAAGCGAACGTCGGTCGGCGACCGGGAGTTCGTCTACGGCCCGGGCCAGTACCTGGTGGTGTCGATCGACCTGCCGGTGACGGGGTGGGTGGACCGTGCGACACCCGACCGTCCTTTCGTCGTGGTCACCCTGTCCCTGAAGCCCGCGCTGATCGCCGAGTTGCTGCTCGACACCGCGGCGGTGGCGAAGCCGCCCGCGTTCACCGGCCTTGCGGTGGGCGACGCCTCCGACGACCTGCTCGACGCCGTCATCCGCATGCTCCGGCTGCTCGACCGCCCGGCCGACTACACCGCACTGGGGGCCGCCACGGAACGGGAGATCGTCTGGCGCCTGCTGACCGGACCGCAGGGCGGTGTGGTCAGGCAGATCGGGCTGGCGGACGGCAGCATCGCCCACATCTCACGCGCCATGGGGTGGATGCGGCAGAACCTCGCCGAGCCGGTGTCGGTCGCGAAGCTGTCCCGGATCAGCGGGATGAGCGCCACCACCTTCCATCGGCACTTCCGCGCCGCCACCTCCATGACGCCGATCCAGTGGCAGAAGGCGCTTCGGCTCCGCGAGGCCCGCGCGCGGCTCCTCCGCGGCGACGTGGGCGTCGCCGAGACGGGGTACGCCGTCGGCTATGGCAGCGCCTCCCAGTTCAGCCGCGAGTACCGCCGCGCGTTCGGCCGGCCGCCGGGCGAGGACGCCCGCGGGCTCCGCGAGTCCGGCCCGGCGCCTGACGATGCGCAGCTCGACGGCTGGGTCCCCTAGGCGCCTGCTCCGGCTTCCGCCTGCAGCCGGAGGCCGGCGAGGAGCAGGTCGAGCCCGGCGGCGAACTGCTCGCGATCGTTGTGCCGCTCGAACTCGTCGACGATGTGGTGGATGAACGGGTAGGCCTTCGCGTCGAGCGCCCGCCACTCCTCCGTGATCTTGGCCAGGTACTCCTCACGCGTGAACTCGCCGGACACGACGGCGGCCGGGGGCTCCTGCCCGAGGTCGGCCGCCGTTCCGATGACGAACCCCACGACCGCCGAGGTCGCGTGGAAAACCTGCCGCGGCGTGAGCCCCAGGCGCATGGCCTCCTCGCCGATGCGTTCGTAGAGCTGCAGCGAGTGGACCTGCAGCCCGGTGTCGCGCAGCACGTACGCGCCGAGCCACGGCCGGTCGACGATCGTGTCGAACATCGCCATGGCGATCGCACGGAGGTCGTCGATCGCGTCATCCGATCCCACGTCGGCGATCTGGTCGAAGATGCCGCCGAGCACCGAGTCGGCGGCGAGGTCCAGCAGTTCGTCCCGCCCCGACACGTACCAGTAGACGCTCGCCACGCCGCCGCCGAGGCGGGCCGCCAGGGCCCGGATGGTGAGGCCCTGCGCTCCCGACTCGTCGAGGATCTCGACGGCCCCCGCCAGCACCGACTCCAGTGAGTGGGATGCGCGCGTGCGGGTGCGCGGCTGCCGCGCCCGACCGGCTGTCCCGGTCCCCAGATCTGCCATGGCTCCATCCCATCACGCGATCCCGTCGAGGACCCTCTTGCAGTCTATCGAACGTTGTTCTATTCTATCGAACGGTGTTCGAGAGTCGAACACTGTTCGAGCCGCGCTCGCCTCGAACAGCCCCGACCCTCTGGAGGTCGCCATGAGCACGACAGCCCTCGCACAAGCCCGCACGTACACGTCGATGAAGGCCGCCTGGATCCCCCTCGCCGCCCTGTGCCTGGCGTTCTTCGTCGAGATGGTCGACAACACGCTGCTGTCGATCGCGCTGCCGACGATCGGACGCGACCTCGGCGGCGATACGACGTCGCTGCAGTGGGTCACCGGGGCGTACTCGCTGACGTTCGGCGGCCTGCTGCTGACCGCCGGCTCGATCGCCGACCGTTTCGGCCGCCGCCGGGTGCTGCAGGTCGGCCTCGGCCTCTTCGGCATCGTCAGCCTGGCCGTCGTACTCGTGAGCACCACGTTCGAGCTGATCGCCCTGCGCGCCGCGCTCGGGATCGCCGCCGCCGCGATGGCCCCCATCACCAACTCGCTGGTCTTCCGCCTGTTCGACGACGAGAAGCTACGGATGCGCGCCATCACGCTGATGATGGTCGTCGGGATGTCGGGGTTCGTGCTCGGCCCGCTCCTCGGCGGCACCATGCTCGCCCACCTCCCGTGGCAGTGGCTGCTGCTGGTGAACGCCCCGATCGCCCTGATCGCCTGCGTCGGTGTCCACTTCGGAGTACCCGCCGACACGGCCGACGGTCTCACCCGCGATCGCCTGGACCTGCCGGGCGCCGCCCTCAGCGTCCTCACGATCGGCCTGGCCTGCTACACGCTGACCAGCAGCATCCAGAACGGCTGGGGGTCGCCGATCACGATCGGCGTCGCAGTCGGCGCGGTGGTCTCCCTCGTGCTCTTCATCGTACGGGAGCGCACCGCCGCGTCCCCCATGCTCGACCTGGCCCTGTTCCGGCGGGGCACCGTGCGGGGTGCGGCGATCGCGCAGATCGGCACCTCGGTCGCCATGGCCGGCGTGATGTTCTCCCTGATACTGCACTTCCAGTACGCGTGGGGCTGGTCACCGTTGCTGGCAGGGCTCGCCAACCTCCCGATCATCCTCACGATGGTGTTCGCGACCCCGGTCACCGAGTGGCTCGTCGGCCGCCTCGGCCATCGTTTCGCCTGCCTCGTCGGTGCGCTGCTCCTCTCCGCGGGGCTCGGTCTCATGGCGTGGGCGGCGGAGCAGAACTACGTCGCGATCGCGGTCGCCATGGTCGTGATGACGATCGGGCTTCGGACCGTGATGACCATCTGCGCCGTCGCGCTCGTCGGCGCGATGCCCGAGAACCGCACCTCCATGGGCGCCGCCCTGAACGACGCCGCCCAGGAGGTCGGGACGAGCGTCGGGACGGCGGTCGTCGGGACCCTCATCGCCGCGCTCGTCACCACCGTCCTTCCCAGCGGGACCTGGAGCGCCACCCTGGAGGCCTCCTTCTTCCACGGCGAGCAGCTCACCTTCCTCATCCTCGCCGTCGCCGTCGGACTCATCTCCGGCATCGGGGCACTGACCCTGACCAACGCGCGCACGGTGGACGAGCACGCCCCCGCCGACGAAGGTCAGAGCGAGGCGCCGTCGGTGAACCGCGTCAACGTCGGCGGTCCCTCCAAGTAGGCGCCGAGACCGGACGCGCCGGGCCCCGCCCGCCACGCGCGGTAGGCGTCGTCATGCTCGAGCGACTCCCAGCGCTCGACCGCGACCACGTGGGCGGGGTCGGTGACATCCGTGACGACCTGCACGCCGAGGCACCCGTCGAACGCGCGCGTGTCCGCGAGGATGTCGAGCAGCGCGCGCCGCCCGTCGTCGAGGTGGTCGGCAGCGAAGCGAAGGTCGAGGAGCGAGGTGACGGTCATGTGGGCGACGGTAGCACCGAGACTCCGGCGCCCGCTCCGTCGTGCCGTCGGCTCTCGAACCCGGATCGCTAGTTCTCGAACCTGATCTGCTGTCCCTTCACGAGCGGATAGTCGACCAGCTCACTCGCATCCAGATCCTCCTTGTGCATGTCGACGCCGGTGATCTGGCTGTTCTCGTAGGTGGTGTAGTAGTACACCCCGGTGTCGGTGTTGCAGCAGGACGAGTAGATCGTGATCTCGAACTCGCCTTGCCCGCCGACGTTCACGCACCCGCGCTGCTGCGCCACCGACCCCAGGATGTGGAAGAACTGACTGATCGACTCCGACTCCGAATCGCCGGCGACGGAGTTCATCCGGGTGAACACCGCCTTCACGAAGCGGGACGCGGACGAGAGATCCCCGGGCAGTCCGAGCGCGCCCATCCCCCGGCTGTAGGTGTCGAACGAGAGCTTGTCGGAGAAGTGGTTCTCGGGCGGGTTGGTCGACAGGTGCATGAAGTCGTTGAGCCGGAAGCTCTGGATGTCGAACGTCGGGTTGTTGGTGAGGACACCGAACGGGTTGTCGTACACCCGCAGCCCCTCCTTCACACTCTCCACCGTGATCGAGCGCTGCCTGTCGGCGATGATCCAGTGCAAGGGGGACAGCGGGAACTGCTCACTGAACGGGATCTCCACCAGGCTCACATCGGCCAGGGCCGCCACGACCTGATCGACGGTCTCGAAACTGCCGAGCACCCACGGGATGAACTCGAACGGGGTCACGTTCGTCTTGCCCGGCGCCTCGGGCTTGTAGTCCGCGTTCTCCGGGAAGTTGAGCCCGGCCATGCCGAGGCCCTTCTCGTTGACCGCGTCGTAGTACAGCGGATAGCCGTCCGCGATCGTCGCGATGCCGATGATCGCGTGGTGCCGGTCCGACGCTTCGGTCTTCCGGAACTCGAACGGGAAGTTCCGCGGCGTCACCGTGACCGTCTCGTGGTACGAGAACTCGAGGTCCAGATTCCGTCCGAAATAGTGATCCTTCGTGGTGTAGCTGACTCCTGTGCACATACGAGTGCCCCATCATCTCTGCCGGGTTGTCGTCGTGCTCTCCTCGCGCCCTGTGTATCAGCCACAGCACCTCGGCAACAGGGGGAGGATCGACGGCGCCGCGGATACGCACGCGGGTGCGGCATGGGCTCGCGCGCTGAGCTGTCATCGAGTCCGCGAAGCGGTCGTGGGGTTCTGTGGCCTCCGCGCAGCCTCGATTGCGGCACCGCTCACGTGACGTTGTCGCGGAGGATTGCGGGCACGAACCCCACCCGGTCTAGCTGGCAAATCAGGTGCACCGTGAGATCACTAGGTGCAAACACCAACCGATGGCTGTGCGGTCCGTCGGCATATGTGAGCCGCGATAGGAGCAGAGCTGGCGCGAGGTCTTCCCTCTCAATGGCCTAGAGCATGCGCCAACGACGTGCGGCAGTGAGGCAAATGGAACCTATCGGACGGACGTTGCCCTGCAGGGGCGTCGGGCCCGACAGCGCCGGGGGACTCACGGCGACCGAGTTCTGCCCCATTTTGGGGACTGAACAAGTTCTCAACCTCTGCCAACGTCGATTGAGGACGCGGATCTATGGCGACCTCCCAGCGATCAGCCACTCCCTTTGAATGGACTGCAGTGAGTACTCCCGCAAATTGGTATGAGAATCCCGACGGCTCCTCCACCGAAAGGTGGTGGAACGGAAGCGCATGGTCGGATCAGGTTCGACCGAAGACGCCCGGCATCCCGGCAGGCTGGTACCCCGATGCGGAGCATCCGGGCGGCCAGAGGTGGTGGGACGGCACCCGGTGGACCGACCAGAGAACGCCGGCGCCTGGGCCAATCGCCCGTCGTGGCGAGAAGCCGATCGAGAAGCTGGGCAAAGCTGAGGCACGGCAGCTCGCTCAGCAATTGACCGCCAAAGTCGGCGAACTCGAGGCCATCATAGACAAGCACGGCCTGCGGACATTTGCCGACATCGACATCTATCGTGCGAACGCTGAAGCAGAGATCGCTGCCCAGCGCAGACAATCGGAAGCAGCCGCAGCAGCCGCACAGCTGGCCGCTGAACAGAACCTCGCGGCCACTGAAAAGCGTCTGAGTGAAACGCACGCTCAGCTGACGTGGTCACAACAGCAACTCGACCAGATCAACCGCGAGCGCGTCGACGTCGCCGATGTCGTGGCGCTGCAGGAGGTAGGACTGTTCGACTACGAACATCCCGCGCAGTCCTCGGCCGCCCTTGCGACTGAGCTCGAATCCGTCCGCGCGCAGATCAAGAACACGGTCCGCGAAAAGCGAGCGGTCACGACGACCAGCGGATTCACCTTCAACAACTCCGCAGCCCAGGGCAAGAAGTTCATCAACGACATGACCAAGGTGCTGCTCCGCGCTTACAACGCCGAAGCCGAAAACGCCGTCAAGGCCACCAAGGCCGGAAACCTGTACTCCGCCCAGACGCGGCTGACCAAGGCCGCCGAGCAGATCGCCAACGGCGGCAGGATGATCCAGCTTCGTATCACCGACGAGTACCACCGACTCCGGCTCAAGGAACTGGAGCTCGCGAACTCCCACCTGATGGCACTCCAGCGGGAACGCGAACTGGAGCGTGAGCGCAGAGCCGAACTCCGTGAGCAGCAGAAGGCTGAAGCCGAACTGCGCCGCGAGAAGGAACGCCTCGAGAAGGAGCGCGCACACTACCTATCGACACTGGCCGCGCTGGAAGCCAATGGCGATGAAGCAGGCGCGGAACGGATCCGGGAGCAGCTGACCGATGTCGATCGAGCCATCAACGATGTTGACTACCGCGCCGCGAACATTCGGGCCGGCCACGTCTACGTCATCTCGAACATCGGCGCCTTCGGCGAGAACATGGTCAAGATCGGCATGACCCGTCGGCTGGAACCGATGGATCGGGTCAACGAACTCGGCGACGCATCGGTTCCGTTCCGCTTCGACGTGCACGCGCTCTTCTTCGCAACGGACGCGGTCGGCGTTGAGAACTACCTGCACAAGCGCTTCGCCGAGCAGCGGGTGAACAAGATCAACCTGCGGCGCGAGTTCTTCCGGGTAACACCGGCGGAGGTACTTGAGGCGCTGAACGAGCAGGCAGTCGAGATCGTGGAATTCACTACCGAACCGGCGGCTCCGGAGTATCGCGCGAGCAACGGGCTGGTTGCCGCACACTCCGCATGACAGTGCCGATACTCTCGCCGATCTTCTGGCTGGCGGTTGCTTCGACCCTTGCCTTCGTCGGTGCCGTCTGGCAGTGCGTCCTCGCTCTCCTGAGCGGGATCGAGTCGATGGAGGACTTCCTCGGCGACCAAAATCGGATCGTCCGCGAAGAAAAGACCCGGCTCCTCGCGCACGTTCCACGATGGAGACTCTTCAAACGCCGCCGGACCGTCCACGAGATCCTCGCGGACGCCGACTTGGTGCTGAGCGAAGACGAGCGTAAGCGGAGCCGCGCCTATGACCGACAGGGTTGGGCCTGGAGTTGGGTTATCACTGGCGCGTTGATCGCTTCGATCGTGAGCTGGATTCAGTTCGCATCATGAGTGGCTGGCCGAGCCATCCCAAATGAAAAACCCCGGAAATCACTCGGATTCCGGGGTTTCGATCGGCGGAGACGGAGGGATTTGAACCCTGACGGTGCTCCTTAAGCGGTGTAGAAATGCCTGACAATCAGCTAAATTCCGCGGCTCCTCAATGACATTGCGCAGTTCTGGATGACTGCAGTTGTGGGGTTTCTGTGGGGGCTAGCGAGAAGCAATTGGTCGTGACACGCCTTCGCGACTTCTTCGGCGTCCACCGACTTTTCGGCCCCACCAAGCCAGGATGCCCGCGAGAGAAATCCTTTGGCGAAAACCACGTATGACCCCGAGTGTCCGGCGCGTGCAAGCCAAGATTAGTGAGTGCCGTCAAAAGATTCCGAAACGCAAGCACCGGGAGACGCCGAGATGAGCGGGCGCGCGGTGCAACGCCCACAGCGTTCCCGTGTTCGCCGGCGTCCGCGGGGCGATCAAGAGCGAGAGGTATCGGATGAGATCAGCAATGCTTTCGACCTCGTGCCCGAGATCGGCAACGGCTACCGGTGGTACGACTGGCCGTGGCGTTGCCTTCGGTGGCTTCTTAGCGGATGGCGGCGAAAGTGGATCCCTCGAGAGCTCCGCGTCCGCATCAACTCCGCTGCAAACTGGTTTCATCCGTTCAACGACCACCAGCGAAACAAGGTCTGGTCGCGCGACACTTGGCAGCACAATGTATTCGTCCCGCCCGATGAGCACGTGAACGTCGCTGGGGTCTGGGTCGTCGAGCTCTTTCCTCCAACCGATCTCCCTGCGCTCGAGAGAGGGCTTTCTCGAAATGGCTGGGTGAAGAACCAATATTCGATCCCAGGTGACGCTGGAAATAGGGAAATGCTCGCGCGGGCGAGGTCATCTGGTGGCCCTCGTTGGTGGCGACTGGCCGACATCATGACCTGGGACTCGGGGTGGTATCTGCCCGGCGGCTTCCGCTCAAAGCTGCCACGCGAGTTCAGCTTGATCGAGCTCCGAGCCATTCAGGTGGGCGCCGGGCTTACCGCTGTCGTCGCTGAATTCACCCTCACCGATAAAGCTGCGACCGACCTCGATGTCGAATGGCACAAGGAAGCCGAACCCACCTTGATGCGTGCGAAGCCTCGCTGGCGTCCGCTCGACAGACAATTCGCGACGTATAAGCGTGTACAGACGAAGCGCAAGGACCTTCATACTGCGGCGCGCCAGTGGCTTGGACAAAACCTCCCCGGGTTCTTCACGAGCAATGACGAAGAGCAGCCACTGCTCGACCTTTTGCTCTTTGAGAGGTATGACCCCACCGCCCTTTTCGTCCCGAAGCCTCGAGATGAAGAGATCAAATTCTCGGATGCCTTCCGCGCGCTTGGTCTCGACGCCAGAGAGTACTACCAGGCCACTTCCCCAGACTTGCCAAAGCTCGCCTTGTCTTCCGCGGACAGGAGCCTCCACGAGTGGCTGCGAGGAGGGGCCACCTGGACACTCTGGGGTCGGCGCGATGCCGTGGTTCATGCACTCGGCAAAGACGGCTTGAGCGGATACGGCACAGATCAGAACCGAGCGATAGCTTCTCGCCTTGTCGACAACATGTACAACCTCTTTGTCATGCTCGCCGTCTCGGAATGGCTAAGAGTCATCGGCGAGGACTACGCCACACTCCGTGACCGCGCAAACACTCTGCACGGCAGGTTCCGGCCATCTGCAGTTCATCAGCTGAGACAAAGCCTTTTGACGTTGAGCCTAAACCTGTCAGCGGTTCGCGCCGACGTCCGTGACTTTTGGGCGAGATCCTGGCGATGGGATGGTGACGCGACGTTTACGTACCGTGTCACTTCCCAATACCAACAACGATCCGGCGTCGGCCGGCGTTCTGACCCTAGGCCTCTCGACTTCAACGCCAACCTTCGGAAACAACAAGAAGCGGAGTTCAAGCGTCTGAGCGAAGCAGACAGGGAGTACCGAGACATCCTGTCCACCGCTGCCTCCCTCGGGGCATCCGCAGACAGTTACAAGCTGGGAAGAATCGCATTGTGGGTTGCGATTGTCTCGCTATCAGTAGCTCTGGTGACTGTTTTGGTTTCGCAACTCAGCGATAACAGTGTGCTCGGACTCTTTTGGAAGGCGGTCCAACAGTGGTTAGGGTCCACCTGAGGTATGTCCCCGGTGACCTCTAGATTGTGCGTATGACCCGCAACCTCGACCAATCGCTGGGCTACCCAGAAGACCTCCCGGCGGATGCGCGGGACCTCTGGCCAGATCTCGCTCGCTGGCCGACACCGGAGGATGTTGTGTGCTTCATGCGCAACACGCGAAAGACTCCGCACAGGCGACTCGCAGTGCTCAATGGCCTCCGCTCTTGGGCAGAGATTGACATAGCACCTGTATGGGCTTGGGCAAGCGCCATTGTGACCATCTCCATCGCGGGCCTCGGAGTGGCTGTGACGACCAGCGTCTGGTGGGTTCAGATTCTTTCGTTAGTGGTCACCGTGGTGGCGGCACTCGTGCTCCTGACCGTGACGATGTCACTGAGCACCACTGCCGATCGCCGTCGGCGTAGCGCTCACCTGTGGCTCCGTGCATTCGAATCTGGGTTGTGATCACGTGCGACGTGCGCAGCCTAACCCTCACTGCAGGAGCAGTCGGTCCGGCCTGAGACGTCGGCGTGAGTCAGCGGCGCTTGTCCGGTGCGGGCGATTCGTTCTGGTGGCCGGAGATGCCGTCGCGGAACCGGCCGTCGCGCCCTTGTACGCGCACCTCACCGTTGCCCTCGCCTCAGTTGTTCATGATTTCCTCGGCGCGGTGGATCGCCTCGGCCTGGGTGTCGGTGTGCGCGGAAGCGCGCTTGTGGTTCTCTTTCACGACGTCCCAGCCGCCGCGCTCTTCGTTCTGGACAACATAACGGTCTTCGTCGTTCTTTGCCAGGTGCGCTCCCTTCCGGCGAGAACGGTACGCCCGCACATCCGCGCGCTGAACCCGGTCGCTATCAGCCGCTCGGCCTGCAGGAACTCACTACTGGTCGAAGTGCTCCCGCAGTTGAGTCCAGATCTCCACCGAACTCTCCCCGGTCGCCTCCGAGAGGCGGGACGCGAGCCAGGTGATCGCCATCAGGGCTGGGGAGATAACAGCGGAGACGTCGATATCGATTCGGCCGGTTGTGTCATCGAGGCGGACGGTGATCGCGTCGATGTCCTGCAGCCGTTCTAGCGCCAGTTCGGTTGCCGCTTCCCGCTCGGCCGGACTGGCGGTCTCGTCCCGGGCGCTGAGGGCGTCGATGAGGGTATGACCGGCCAGCCGGCCGGTCTCGGGAATGCGAGACATACACTCACGATCGCACTCGAGTACCTACCCCGAAAGACAGCTGCACAGCCCAAGTGACTAGCCGCGTCGCGGAAGCCCGGTGCGGGGATCCAGTCCCGCCTGCCAACGCTGCCTCTGCTCCGCCGGCGTCACCACCGAACCGTCCGGCGCTCGCTCCGGCGTCAGGAGGGACGGCACTCCGAGTGCCCTTGCACACGCGTCGGTCGCCTTGCGCAGCTCCTCATAGAACCCGAGGGGCCACCGGTCGTATCGCTTTACGGTGAAGTGGTCGACCCGGTACATCATCAACGTCTCATGGGTGCGTTGATTCACGGCAGGACCGTACTCGATGACGAAACGGATCCGCAGCGGGCGCTCCTCCAGCACCAGCCACACCCGCTCTCCCGCCTGCAGCACTCTCACCGATTCGGTCTCCGACATTCGAACATATGTTCTATTGTGGGCTGCAGAGCCCGCACCGCAACCCGATCGGAGGAACCGGTCATGAGCATCGCTCCCACCGCCGACATCGTCCACCTCTGGACCGACTCCGGAACACCCACCCGCTTCGTCTGGCACCAGCGCCGCTGCCGCGTCATCGCCGCCGAACACCTCCGCGCGAGCGTCGCTCAGGACGCCCTCACTCATCCCGCGGAGCGACTCGTCGGATGGTCACTTGTCGGCGCGGCCGATCAGAACCCGACGGATGTTCGCGTGATGCGGGTGCGCTCGGCCGGCTCTGGATGGGTCCGGGCAAACGTCGGCCCGGCCTGAACCAGTGGGTCAGAACCGCCGCTACGCCGGTGCGGGAATGGACCGGGTCATCGAACAGATCGTCACCCGGCCCAGGCCGGTCTGGTTGACCGAAAAGGAAGTCGACCTCGAGCACGACCCCGCCGTCGTGCCGGAGACGCCGGCGCGGGCGACCGCGTTCGTCCGCTTCCACGAGGCCGTGGTCCAGCCCGATGTGGAGGTGACTGCTTGGAACGAGCATGCGGTCAGGATCCGGTTCACCTCCCGCGACGGGCAAACCCACGAAGGGTGGGTATGGAAAGACGCCGTCCGGACCCGACCACGGCGGAGCATCCCACCACGTCGCTGACGACCCACCAACAACTCAGTTGGCGGCCTCCACCCGCTGGGTCGGTGTCCCGTGAAGCCTGCGGCGATTGTGCGGTCGCCCGCCCTCCGCGCAAGCCCCTTCGGGGCCGACTGAAATCGCCCTGCCGGGTGGCACTCCAGGCGGGACTCCCTGATCGGCGCTGCGTGCCTTCACGGCACACCAACCAGCAGGGAGGAAGACGATCATGAGCACCCTCATGACCAACCGCGACGAGCTCGCCCACTTCACCGCCGTGCCCAGCAAAGTGGATCTCGCCACCGACATCGCACCCCGGCTCAGCTGCATCGAAGTCGAAGCCGTGGCCGGCCTCCTCCGAGCTCTCGGCGAACCCGCCACCGCCGACACCTGGATCCGTGAGCACGTCACCGACGACGAGATCGGTGACGCCCACTATCAAGGCGACGCCCTCGACTACCTGGTCCCGATCGACCCGCAAGACGACCTGCAGTGCGACAGCTGCCAGTAGCCGGGACGAGTCCCGCTCCTCCAGCGTTAGCTCGCCGGTACTTCTCAATCAACTTCCGCCGGGAAGCGACGGCTCTCGGCTGGGAGATGCGTGTCGAGCCGCCAGAGCAGACCTTGAGCTGTCGCCAACTCGAGCCCACGAGCGTCGCCTTCCATCCGGGCGAGAACCCACGCCGCGAGGCAGCACGAGGTCGCCAGCGTGTGGAAAACGTCGATGTCATGGACATCGGATGGGCCACTCGCCACGGCGACCACCTCGCCGTCCTCGACAAAGTAGTCAGTCACCGCTTGATCGGTGACGTGCCCTGCTCTCGACAGCACGGCGTAGGAGCGCTGTAGGTAGCCCGTCTCATCGAGCGACTCGAGGACGTTGCCTTTCCCGCTGAACTTCGGCATACCTCGACGGCGGGACCCGTTCAGATCATGCGGAATCTGCGTCTTCATGCGGTCGATGAGTTCGACCCACTTCGGATCGTTGGCGTCCTGTGAGTTCTTGGCGTAGTCCACGCGGGCCTGGAGAAGCTGGACTTCCAACCGGTCAACACCATCGGGAGTCAGAAACGCCCACTGCGCTGTCACCGCATGTTCGAGCGCGCTACGGACGAGGGCTCGTCCCTCTGCCGAGAATCCCCGCTTCTCGAGGAGGAGATACGCGCGAGCTACCCGGCGGACTCGTTCGATCAATCCGCCGAGGATCCGAAAGTCCCAGCCGTACTCGTCCAAGACACGGATCCCGTCAGCATGTTCTCTGTCCTGGAGAAACCGAAGCATCCAGGGCAGAAGGTCTTCGCGGCTAGGCGGCACGAGCACCACCATACTTCGACACCGCGAGCTACTTATCGACGGCCCAAGGCCCCCCATCGGCTAGCAACATGCATCCATGCGCTCAAACCCTGCCGACGGAGCCGCGAGCGGCACCCCGCTCGCTGAGATTGTCCGTCTGCCTGGCCAGTCGATCGTAGTTCGCTCCCGCGCGCTGCGTGCCGGGCTTTCGCGGCATATCCTCACTCGCTCACGCTCCCTCCAGTATTCCACGACCCGGCACTGCGCTCCGCTCCCGCTCACCAGCGATCCCCTGGCCAGACAGGCGAACAACAACAGTTGAAGGAGCAACGAAATGAGCGACACGACCATGGTTGCGGGTAGAATCGCAAACCTCGACCCCCACACCCTCACCATCGAGGACAACGTGCGACCCTCCGCACCCATCACCCCGGCGTTCGTGCAGTCAATCAAAGAGAACGGCGTCCTCACCCCCGTCCTCGGACACCGAGGCAACGACGGAACGGTCACCGTGCGCGCCGGGCAACGACGCGTCTACGCCGCCCGCGAAGCAGGCCTGACCACCATCCCCGTCTACCTCGTTGTCGCCGACGACACGGCCGCCGAGCGGATCGTGCAGCAGATGGTCGAGAACGACCAGCGCGAGCCCCTCACCGACAGCGACCGTGCCGCCGCGTTCCAACAACTCGCGTTCGAAGGCCTCTCCGTTACCGCGATCGCCCGGCGCACCGGCACCCGGCAGAAGGAGGTCAAGACCGCGATAGCCGTCACCGACAACCAGGCGGCAGCGTTGGCGATCAGGGAGCACCAGCTGACGCTGGAGCGAGCGGCGGTGCTGATCGAATTCGACGGCGACGACGACATCCGCGCCGACCTCATCCAGGTGGCGACCACCGACCCGGCCCAGTTCGCCCACGCAACGACAAAGCCCGCGCCAGGACCAAGTCAGACACGGAAACAGAGCTAGCCCGTCGGGGGTACACCATCCTCGACTCCGATCCCGGCTACTACGACCCCGAATACACCCGGGTCAGCAAACTCCTCACCGCCAACGACCAGCGCGTCACTGTCGAGGACATCGAGAGCATCGACGGGCGCGCCGCCCACGTCCGCGTCCACGCAGACGGTAACGCGAACATCACCTACTTCGTAAAGGAGCCGAAAGCCGTCGGGTTCCACAGCTACGGCGGCAGCCAACCCAAGTCCGGCCCGATGACCGACGAGCAGAAGGCGGAACGCCGCATCCTCATCGCCAACAACAAGGCGTGGGCGTCCGCCGAAACCGTCCGCCGCGAATGGCTCATTACCCTCCTCACCCGCAAGACCCTTCCTAAGGACGCCGCGGTGGTGATCGCCCGTGGACTCACCGTCCACCGGCAAGCGGTCAGCTCCGCCACCCGCGATGGCAACGAGCTCGCCCACCAGCTGCTCGGCCTCGAACCCAGCAGTTACCTCGAGGCGGACAAGCTCGCCGCGCTCATCGAGCACACGCCAGCCAAGGCGCAGCATGTCGCCCTCGCGGTCGTGCTCGGAGCCTGCGAGTCCGTCACCAGCAAAGAGAGCTGGCGCTACCCCACCGCCACAGACGCCGCCTACCTCACCCAACTCGCCGCATGGGGATACAGCCTCAGCGACGTCGAGCAAATCGTGACCGGAGCCACCCTGGCAGAACCCACTGACGCCGAAGCGGCCGGCGACACATCAAAGGACGACTGAGGGCTACGGGGTAGGTCCCGCCACGGAGGGCGGGGCCTACCCTTCTCGGCCACGGGCCACCGAATCAGGACAGTCCCCGGTCCGCGGACGCCGCCGGCTGTGGGCCCCTCACCGATCCCCCGCGCTCCGCAACCCGGTCGAGCGCCAGAAACGGGACGCATGCCGTCTCCGCGGTCAACGCGGCGAGCCGGCCGATCAGCGTGCGCGGGTCAGCAGCGATCGCCCACCCATCCCCCGCGTGCCGACTAACTGTCTCCACGCACTCCTTCTTCTCCTCCGCGGTCGGGAACACCGACCCGACCACGCCGATCAGTCCGCCCTGCAGTTCCGGGCCCATGTTCCTGGTGTCGATGACGAATACCCGCATGATCATTCACTCCCCTGTCGATCGTTTTTGTTTGCCTTCCGGCGGAGAGATCGATGGCGAGTGGGAGGGGCGGGAGTGCCGGGACCGTGGAATACCGGAGCGAGCGAAGCGAGTGAGGATATGCCGCGAAAGCCCGGAACGGACGCCACGGGAACGAGCTACGATCGGCCGGCGGAAAGACAAACAAAACGAGCAAGCGCAGCGCCGCCGCAGGCGGCACCACTCCAGAAACCACACCCGACAACCCGGGTCACGCGACCAGCCGAGCTCCGCGCTCAAAACTCTTGTCGTGCCGCTGGAGCTGCTGCCCCAGCACGGTCGCACCGACGATGGGTGGGCTGTCCGGATCCGTCATTGTAGGTCGCTGACGCACCTTGCCGTTCCCGCCGATCTGCCCCGCGCCCTCCGGGCTTATCTCGGAACAGATCGGCGGGCACTCCCGGCGCGCTTACTCCCACTTCTTCCCTCTACCGAACAGCCCACCAAACCGGGCAAACACACGAGGGAGCACACCGTGAACAAGAAGTCGACGACGAACAGTGCGGAAGAACGCAAAGCTCACGCCGAAGCGCTACACGCGGCCATCATCGAGCAGGTACAGCAGCTCACCGAGAGCGGGCAGTGGCAGCGATTCCTCGACTTTGCCCGCTCCTTCCACCAATACAGCCTCAACAACGTCCTGCTGATCCTCGCCCAGCGCCCCGACGCAACCATGGTCGCCGGATACCGGCAATGGCAGAACAAGGGACGCCAAGTCCGAAAAGGCGAAACCGGGATCCGCATTTTCGGCCACAGCACCAAGAACCTCCCGAACGCAGAAGACGACCCGTCGGAGGATCAGCGGGCGGTGCACTACTTCCCCGTCCTTACCGTGTTCGACATCGCCCAAACAGAAGCCATCGACGGGGCACCCGCCATACCAACCGACCCGGTGCAGAAACTCACAGGGGACAACGACCGCGGAATCCTCACGCCACTAGCCGAACACCTGCGCAGGGCCGGCTGGATGATCGCTCGGGAACACCTCTGGCAGGCCAACGGATACACCGACCCAGCCCGGCACCTGATCGTGATCGACCACAACCTGAGCCCCGCCCAAACCGCGAAGACCCTTCTTCATGAGGCCGCCCACATCCAGCTCGACCACACCGCCGACCTTAAGGAGTACCGCACGCACCGCGGGCGCATGGAAGTCGAAGCCGAATCGGTCGCCTACATCCTCGCCGGCCTCGCCGGCCTCGACACCAGCACTTACAGCATCGGATACATCACCGGATGGTCCGCAGCCGACCCGGACTTAGTCCGCGAAACCGCCAACCACGTCCTGGAAGCCGTCCATGCAATTCACCCGGCGCTCGCGTCAGACGAATCGCTTGAGAAGTAACCGCGACTGTCACTGAGGCACGGCCACGAACACTTTCTCGCAGGGTTCCAGCGTGCGCCACACGCCACGGAACCCCGCCGGAACGACAAAGGCGTCTCCAGCCGAGAAGACCGCGGATGCGCCACGCGAGTCTTCGATCTCCACCGAGCCCGAGCGGATCAGGCAGATTTCGTTGTAGGGCCAATGGTCGATGCGGACCCATCCGGGTGCGCCTTCCCACGTTCCGCAAAGCACCGAGCCGAAAGCCTCAGCATGGTATTCCGTCTCGGACCACCCGTCCGAAGCGTCGTCGTAGCTCTCTAGAGCGGGCACGACGGGTGCGCCCGCACCGGTTCGGAGACGCTTGACCAGCTCGATGCTCATCGGTTTCCCATTCCTTCGCTGTTGACTATTAAACAAAAAGTGTTGTCTAGCACGACACATCCTGCCATAGTGTGAACCATCGCCGAACCCCCGCGAACATCACGTAGGAAAAGATGACCAAACAATCGCCCTACCCTTTTCCCGCCAGCGCCTGGTCTCGAGCCGGCTGGGTGCCGGAGCGCCCGACGAATCAAGATCCCGAAATATGGGGATACACCGATCAGTTCTCTTATCTGCCCGGCGACACCGTCAACCTGCGAGTGCACACGACCGCCGACAGGTATTCCGTCAAGGTGGTCCGGGATGGCCTTGATCCGCGCGAGGTGCTGAGGATAGGCGACCTTCCCGGTCAGACGCAGCACACTCCCGAAGACGCCTACGCAGCCGGCTGCGGATGGGACATCTCAACGACGTTCCAGGTAGACCATGAATGGCAGTCGGGGCTGTACTTGCTTCTGCTCAGCGCTGAGGTCGATGGCACAGTCGTCGAGAGTGAACACTTCCTGGTGGTGCGTGCGTCGCGGCCCGGGGCCAAGACCCCCTACGTTCTGGTGCTTACGACAAGCACCATGCTTGCCTACAACGACTGGGGCGGAGCCAACCACTACCGGGGTCGCGGAGACGATCCAACCATCGACGTCCCCTCACCCGTCGTTTCGATGCTGCGTCCGGTCGCGAAGGGAATGCTTCGCAAACCCGTCAACGCGCCACGGAACCGCAACGAGCAGCCGCTACCGCCTTTCGGGGTGCCTCGATACGAGACCCTCGAGTGGGCACGACTCAACGGATACAGTCGCCATCACGCTGACGCGTTCTGGGCGACTTACGAGCGCCCCTTTGTTCTCTGGGCCGAGGAGAACGGGTACGACCTCGAGTACCTCACCCAGGACGATCTGCACCGCAATCCGAACATCTTGAGTCCGTACCACTGCGCGATCATCGTCGGGCACGACGAGTACTGGACTTGGGAGATGCGGGACGAGGTCGACCGCTTCGTCGACGCCGGCGGCAACATCGCTCGATTCGCGGCCAACTTCGATTGGCAAGTTCGCATCGAGGGAACGACGCAAATCGCCTACAAGACCGCGGCGCCGACGGAGGACCCTCTGTTCGACACCGCTCAGAAGGAACGATCCACCACGTCTTGGGACCATCCCGTCACCGGGCGTCCTAGCGCGCAAACGTTCGGGCTCAGTGGCGATGCCGGCGTCTATACCGGTTATGGGGCGAGCGCGCCACGCGGACACGGTGGCCTAGTCATCTACCGGCCGCAACATTGGGTATTCGACGACGCGGACTGCTACTACGGCGACGTGCTCGGCGCGGCGCCGTCTCGAATCGGAACGTTTGAGGTCGATGGTTGCGACTACGTCTTCCGTGGCGGCCTCCCTTATCCGACGGGTACGGACGGAACGCCGGACACGCTCGAGATTCTGGCAATGACAACCGCAGTCCTCTTTGAAGAGGATCACTTCTCCGGCCGCGTGCCACTCGGTGACGCCGGATCCGCGAGCATCGACGAGCTGCGGGACATTGAGTGGTTCGAAGACACCCCAGGTCACCGTCGACCGCGATACGGGTCCGGGATGATGGCCTGCTTCACTCGAGGCAAAGGCACCGTCTTCAATTCCGGAACAACTGAATGGGTCGCCGGCCTCCTGCACCGGGACTGGTTCGTGGAGAAAGTCACCAAGAACGTGCTGGAGCGCCTCGGGGCCGGGCCGCACGAGTGACCTCAAACACAATCGTCGTCGCGAAGGAGCGCATTCATGTCTGAATCCGAGATAGCAACCGACCGCGCTGGACGGATCGAAACTCACGGAGCCGACTACATCCCTGAGGCAGAACGGCACGGTTCCCCCAGATCCCTCTTCCCCGTCTGGGCAGGATCAAACGTCATCTACCTGTACTTCGTCCTTGGCGGGCTGATGGTCATCCTTGGCCTGAACGTATGGCAAGCTATCGCTGTCGTCCTAGCCGGAAACCTGCTCTGGGCCGTCGTCGGCTACTTGGCAATTAGCGGCCCATCCTCGGGGAGCCCAAGTGAGGTGATCCTCCGAGCATTTTTCGGCGTAAACGGAAACCGCGTATACGAAATCGCCATCGGATGGGTCATCGGTGTGCTGTACGAAGCGATCAATCTCGCAGTCGGTGCCCTAGCCGGGGTTGCGCTCGTGACTCAGTTTTTCGGATCCGCGCCCGACCTGATCAAAGCCGCCATAATCGTCGGCCTCGCGGTCGTCACCTTCACCATTAGCGTTCTCGGTCACGCCACAATCGTCAAGCTCGGCCCATGGTTCACCTGGGTGCTGCTGGCCGCGCTCGTCATCCTCGGATACTTCGTCATAAGCCACGCCGACATGAATTATCAGCCTCAAGGCGGTGCCCTATCCGGGTCAGCTCTATGGGCGACAGCAGCGACATGTTTTGCGCTAATCGCCTCTTCACCACTGTCCTGGTCAATCGGAGCAGACTATTCCCGTTACTTACCGTCCCGAACCAGCGCCAAGGCCACTGCCTTCTGGACCGGATTCGGCGGTTTCGTGCCCGCCACCGGAATTACGATCCTCGGCGTGCTCGCCGCCACGGCAGTAGACATGACCAACCCCCAAGAGGCGATGGCCAAGATCATGCCCGCCTGGTTCTACGTGATTTTCTTGCTGATCATCATCATCGGTTCAATCTTCAACAATGCCCTGACCGCGTACAGCACCGGGCTTGCGTTGCTCGCCACCGGTATCCCGTGGCGTCGCTCCATCACGGTCATCTTCGACGCTGCCGTTTCCATCGCTGTGACGCTATACGCACTCTTCGTCTCGAACTTTTTGGATACCTTGAGCGGACTGCTCGAAGTGAGCGTCGCCGTGTTGGCCCCATCAATGGCGATCTATGCGGTGGATATCTTTCTCAGACGCAATCGATACGACGGGCCCGCGCTTCAAGACACAAGCCGATCCAGTAGCTATTGGTTCTTCGGAGGATTCAATCTCGGCGGCTGCGCTGCTCTAGTCATCGGAACAGCGGCGGCGACGCTGTGCCTCAACACCACGTTCTACGTTGGCCCTGTTGCGCAGGCAGTCGGCGGAGCCGACATCTCATTCTTTGTCGGCAGCCTGGTGGGCGGCGGCTTGTACGCGGCCACTGAAGCACGTCGCATTCGAGCCGCCTCCCAGCTGCCAGTTCAGGTGCGCCCACATGACCCGGCGAGTCAAGAAGGAGGGATCCGGGCGTGAATATGCGGTTTCGCCAGCAGGCATGCCGGTTAGCAACGGCGCGACCAGCCTGGGCTTGTGCCTCATCACGTCGTCGCGAACCGAACATCTGTAGCGCACTGCAGGTCCGGCAGAGCGTTGAGTCCCTAGAGGAAGAACTACGGTGATCCCCTCACAGGAAGCCTTCGTTGTTCGAGGTGCGGGGGCCGCCATCGAGCACATCAGTGTTGCCGCCCCAGGGCCCGGCGAAATCTCCGTTGACATCCGAGCAGCCGGCGTGCGCCACTCCGACCTACATGTCCTCTACGGTGACTGGGCTACCGAGCAGCCGCTCGTCCTCGGCCACGAGGCATCCGGCGTCGTAGCTGCCGTCGGCACACACGTTGATAATCTCGCGCCTGGTGACCATGTCGTCCTCTCATGGTTCGCCCCGTGTCGCCGATGTGCCAATTGCGTAGCAGGGCGCGGGTGGCTCTGCACTGGAACTACCGCACTCGCGAATAAGTTCCCCAACGGCAGAACGGCGTTTCGGGACCACAACGGTAAAGAAATCTGGCCATATCTGGGCCTGGGCGCCTTCGCAAGCCGCATAGTTGTGCCGGAATCCGCAGCAGTCGCAGTGCCGAAAGAACTCCCGTTCGACATTGGCGCACTTCTGGGGTGTGCTGTGACCACTGGTGTGGGCGCGGTAGTCAATGCGGCGGGCGTCCGCCCGGGTGAGAAAGCGGCAGTAATCGGATGCGGCGGTGTGGGGCTTTCGATCATCGCCGGGCTCCATCTGGTTGGAGCGAATCCGATCGTCGCCATCGACGTTTCCGACCAGAAGCTCGAAGCCGCCTCCGCATTCGGTGCAACAACCCTTATTCGGGCCGACCAGGGGGACCCGGTGGAGGCGATGCTCGCCGCAACCACGGGCGGCGCCGATTACGCCTTCGAAGCTATTGGCCGAGCGCAAACCATCGAAGCGCTGCCCCGCATGGTCGCCGCGGGCGGAGGCGCCGTTCTGGTGGGTATGACGGCTAACGGGGTTCGAGTCGAGATCGACCCGTTCGATCTCGCCGATCAGGGCAAACGCATTGTGGGCTGCAATTACGGCTCGAGCGTCGCCCAGATTGACATCCAGAAAATCGCGCGCCTTTACCTTGCCGGCGCCCTGCCGCTGGACCGCCTGATCGGCGGCAGGTTCAGCATCGATGGAGTTGCCGACGCTTTCGACCAAATGCGCAATGGTTCCGGACTCAGATCAATAGTGCATTTTTGCGCGGCGTTCTCACCATCACCACTTTCGTACCGCTTCCTTCAGGAGATCGACTACTCATGCCCCTTGGCCCCATCGACAGCTCTCACACCCCCCGTTTCACCGGACGAGATGGCTTCGCGCGCTTGCCACGACTGGATCAAGTGGAGCACGCTGACATCGTCGTCGCGGGGATCCCCTTCGATAGCGGGGTGTCATACCGTCCGGGCGCCCGCTTCGGGCCGAATCACATCCGCGAAGCCTCCCGGCTGCTGCGCCCCTACAACCCCGCGCTCAACGTGTCGCCATTCGAAATCAGCCAGGTGGCGGACGCCGGCGACATCGCCGTCAACCCTTTCAACATCGAAGAGGCAATCGAGACGGTGCAACAGGCCGCACTCGACCTGACCACTGACGGTGCACGCCTCCTCACCCTCGGCGGCGACCACACCATCTCACTCCCACTGCTCCGTGCCGCCGCCACGAGACATGGCCCAGTAGCATTGCTGCACTTCGACGCTCACCTGGACACGTGGGACACCTACTTCGGCGCTGAGTTCACGCACGGAACTCCATTCCGACGGGCGTTCGAAGAAGGCGTCATCGACAGCGAGGCACTGAGCCATGTCGGCACGCGCGGGCCTCTCTACGGCAAGCGCGACCTCGAGGACGATCGGCGCTTCGGGTTCGGCATCGTGACCAGCTCCGACGTCCTCCATCAGGGCGTGCACGAGGTGACCGCCAAGCTCCGAGATCGCATCGGGAACCGTCCCCTCTACGTATCCATCGATGTCGACGTCCTGGATCCCGCGCACGCGCCCGGCACCGGGACCCCTGAAGCCGGCGGCATTACCAGTCGCGAACTGCTGGAGATCCTGCGCGGTCTGCGGGGACTGAACCTTGTCGGCGCCGATGTCGTGGAGGTCGCCCCTGCGTATGACCATGCCGAAATCACAGGGGTCGCCGCCGCGCACCTCGCTTACGACCTCGTCTCCCTCCTCGCGCTGCGGAAGAACGTCCAGGAGTGACAGGTACGGGTCGGCCGCGCAGGGCAAGCTCGCAGCGATGGCCGGCACTCCTTCGCCTACGCTTTGTTCATGAGTACGCTGCGCTCGGCGACACCTGCTGTCCGGAGAAAGACCCCCGCAGACCGTCGACAAGAGATCATCGACGCCGCCGCCGCGATCGCGCTCACCGAAACCCTCAACGCGATCACCGCGCGCCGTGTCGCCACGTATGTGGGCGTGGGGTACGGGCTGGTAACGCATTACTTCAGCGCAATCGACGAGCTCGTCGCGGCCGCCTTCTCGCAAGTCGTGGCTACAGAGAGGCTCGCTATCGCACACAGGGTCGGCAACCTGCCCACAGCAACGGAACGACTTCGGGAAACCATCGCGGCTTACACCAGTCCCACACGCGACCCGTTGAGTCTGCTCTGGCTGGACGCGTGGCGGCAAGCCGCCGACCGGCCCGTCGTTCGCACCGCCGTGGTTCACCAGATGGAGCTTGACTTGGCCGACATGACAGCCACCATCGAGGCCGGCTCTGCAACCGGTGAATTCCGGCTGCAGGATGCGCCATCGGTCGTTGCAATGCGGATCCTCGCACTGCTCGACGGACAGGTCGCCGCGAGCGCCGTGCGCAGCGCATTGGCCGACTCCAGCCTGGACTACCCGGCTGTTGAAGGCCTCCTCGCTGCCAGCACAGAGCGGGAGCTCGGCTTACCGCACGGAACTCTGCGCGCCAGTCAGTAGCCTCGGTTGCACCCGGGGTCTTACACAGGCACTCCCGATGCCCGCGACATCTCCGCTATTGCTCACTTGTTCAAGAGCTGCTACCGTTCACCCAATTCTTATTGCTCACACGAGCAACAAGCTGGATGGCGCGAAGGAGCGAAGATGTCACCTCAGGAACCGGCCACTGACCTACCAGGCAGAATAGAAACGCATGGCGCTGACTATGTTCCCGAGTCTGAGCGCTACGGGTCTCCCCGATCGCTGTTCTCCGTCTGGGCGGGTTCGAACATCATCTACCTCTACTTCGTCCTCGGAAGCTTGCTGATCATCCTCGGCTTGAACCTCTGGCAGGCAGTACTCGTCATCGTTGCCGGCAACCTGCTCTGGGCAGGAGTGGGTTACCTGGCGATCAGCGGCCCCGCTTCTGGAAGCCCCAGCGAGGTCATCAACCGAGCCTTCTTCGGGGTCAACGGCAACCGAGTGATCCAGATCGCCATCGGATGGGTGATCGGAGTGCTCTACGAAGCCATCAACCTCTCAGTCGGAGCCCTCGCCGGAGTCGCCCTTGTAACCCACTTCTTCGGCTCCGCTCCCGTCCTGCTCCAAGGTGCCATCGTGGTCGGACTCGCGCTGGTCACTTTCACCATCAGCGTTTATGGCCACGCAACCATCGTCAAACTGGCACCCTGGTTCACCTGGGTTCTCCTCGCCGCGCTCGCCATCCTCGCCTACTTCGTGGTCACACACGCAAACTTCGGGTTCGTACCGGACGGCGGAGTACTGTCTGGTCCAGCGCTGTGGGCGGTCGCCGCTACCGGATTCGGTCTGATCGCCTCGGCTCCACTGTCGTGGTCTGTCGGCGCCGACTACTCCCGCTACCTGCCGACGCAGGCGAGCTCTCGCGCGACAGCATTCTGGACCGGATTCGGTGGCTTCCTGCCGGCGACCGGCATCGCGGTTCTTGGCGCACTTGCCGCCACCGCCGTGGACATGAGCAACCCGGAAACAGCCATGGCGAAGATCGTTCCGCCCTGGTTCTACGTCGTCTTCCTTCTCGTCATCATCATCGGCTCCATCTCGAATAACGCGCTTACCGCCTACAGCGCAGGACTTGCACTGTTGGCCACCGGGATCCCGTGGCGGCGCTCCGTCACCGTTATCTTCGACGCCATCGTTGCGATCGGCGTGACCTTGTACGCCCTATTCATCTCCAATTTCCTCGACACCCTCTCCGGACTCCTGGAGGTGAGCCTGGCCGTCCTTGCACCGGGAATGGCGATCTACGCCGTCGACACCTTCCTCCGGCGCAACCAATACGACGGTCCTTCGCTCCAGAACACCAGCCGTAGCAGTCGCTACTGGTTCACCGGTGGCTTCAACCTTGGAGGGTGCGGAGCTCTCCTGCTCGGTACAGCGGCAGCATCGCTGTGCCTCAATACGACCTTCTACGTTGGGCCGATAACGCAAGCGCTCGGAGGCGCAGACATCTCCGTCTTCGCGGGAGCCATTGTGGGTGGAGGGCTCTACGCCGCCACCCAGGCGCGCCGCATCCGGATTGCCCGCACCTTGCCCGCTGAGAAGCCCACCCAGCCTGCCGTCGGAGATCAGCTGCCCGCATGACGACAACAATTCGCCCAACACATCACGCCTGGTTCCGGAGAGAGCTAATCGCGCCCAATATCGAGCGCATCGACGAGCCACACGTGCACGAATTCTTGCGATCCAACGTCTGGTTCATCAAAGGCCGCGACCGCGACCTCGTGGTCGACGCAGGCCTGGGCGTCGCCTCGCTGCAAGACACCTTCCCTGACCTCTTCAAAAAAGATCCGATCCTGGCAGTAACGCACGCGCATCTCGACCATGTCGGCTCGGCACATGAATTCTCGGATCGGCGAATGCACCGCCACAGCCAGATAAACGGAGAGACTGCGGCGTCGCTCTTCGGGCCGGAGCTCGCCGCGCTTCTGGGCCTCGATGCAACTCAACTCCCCGCCGTGTTGGTAGATGCCGTGCCGACGGGCTTCACCGCCGACAGTTACCAGATCAGGACAGCACCCGCTACCAGGACGGTCAGCGACGGCGATGTCATCGACCTGGGTGACCGACGCCTCCGGGTGCTACATCTGCCCGGGCACACCCCAGGAAGCATTTGCCTTCTCGATGACGAGAGCGGAGACCTGTTCAGCGGGGACGTCATCTACGACGACATCCTTCTCGACGAACTCCACGAGTCGGACATCGATCAGTACGTCGCAAGCATGCTGCGCCTCCGCTCCCTGCCGATACGAACCGTCTACCCCGGGCACGGCGACCCCTTCGACCATTCCCGAATGATCGAGATCATCGACAACTACCTCCGGATCCGCGCACCTCACCCGATGCCGACGAAAATCCTGCGTGAACCCGAGCATGAGCCGCCAACAGCACCAGGCGGAGAGCTGCCCGCATGAACTACCGCCCCGACGTCGTCTTGATCGCGCCACGCCTCCACACCATGACGGACGCACTGCCGAAAGGTCCAACCGCCATCGCCATCAGTGGTGGTCGCATCGTGCGCATGGCACCTGCCAGCGCCGCCCAGGACTGGACTGCTCAACAAATCGTCCACCTGCCCCCAGACTCCATCCTCGTGCCCGGACTCGTCGATAGCCACAGCCACCCCATCAGCGGGCTCGCCCTCACCGAAGGGGTAGACCTCACAGGCTGCCGCGATCTCGCGGACGCGCGGCGCAGAATTGCGAACGAGGCCAGCCGAGGTGGGACACGCGGATGGGTCCTCGGCTGGGGGTTGGACCCCAACCTCTTCGAAGCCGGCCACGCACCGCATCGCAAGAGCATCGATGACGTCACCGGGAACCTGCCCGGACTGATCAGGCTCGCCGACTCACACTCGGCATTGGCTAACACAACGGCGCTGCAGCTAGCTCACATCGGCGTCACAGACGGAAGGAACCACTCAGACATCATTCGAGAGCCCGGCGGAGCGCCAACCGGGCTACTCCAGGAATTCGAAGCCATGTCGCTGGTCGAGGAGCATATCCCCGCTGAGCCGGAAACCGCCCGGCAAAGACGTCTAATCCAACTGCTGCACCAGATGGCCGCCTCCGGCTTGACCGCTGCATTCGCAATGGACGCGTCAGACGACCCAGAAGGCCTTCTCACGGCCATCGAGGATAGTGGCCACCTGCCCGTGAAATTGCGACTCTCCCCCTGGTGCATGCCTGAGCAAACCGTCGACGAGATCACGAAACGCCTTGGGCGGCACGGCCGCCGGTGGTGCATCGAAGGAGTGAAACTCTTCCTCGACGGAACGATAGACAACGGTACGGCCTGGCTGGAGAGCCCCGACCAGTTCGGCCAATCGACCAAGTCGACGTGGTCGGACCCCGAGGCCTACGCAGAGCGCGTCCTGTGGTTCGATGAGCACAACATCCCGACCGCTACACACGCGATCGGCGACGCGGCGATCGTCCACGCGCTGAAGACACTGCACCGCCAGCTACTGCGAACTCATCACCGCATCGAGCATCTGGAGACGATGCCCCTCGAAACGGTTCGCCTGCTCGCCCATCCGCGCATCGCAGCCAGCGTCCAACCAACGCACTGCACCCACTTCACCAGCGCCGACAGCAAAGACAATTGGTCCGTCCGTCTCGGGCGGCAGCGCGCCGACGCCGGTTGGAGAACTCGCGACATCCTCAACATGGGGGCCACCCTCGCCCTCGGATCCGACTGGCCGATCGCACCGTTCGCACCGCTGGCCACAATGGCAGATGCACAACTTCGACGAGTCGCTGGTCGCCCGGAGCAATCCCCGATTCACCCGGAACAGGGCCTCACAGCGCGCGAGGCACTCGCCGGCTACACGACGAGCGCGTACGCCTCCATCGGTCGATCCGAGGGCGTCGTCACTGTGGGCGCCGAAGCGGACATCACCGTGTTGGACCGCGACCCGCTCACGACTCCTCCGGACGAGCTTCTCGAGACCCGAGTGCTAGCGACCATGGTGGACGGCACCTTCAGTCACCGCACCGTCTAGAGGTAACCAATAACGCCGGTCGCCAATTCGCGACCACATGAACGTGTGCGGCGGCGACACCACGGCGCGGCTTACGCCGCCGCACACCACCCTTAGTAAGTCCCTACCGTCGATTCACAGACCCAATATGGTCAACAACTGCGCCGGCAACTGCACGCATCCCCTCGAGTGTCGGATGAAAGAGCGCCGCCTGTCGCGTGCTGCGCGGAGCGAAACCCTGGACCCACGGATCAGCCGACCCCAGGCCATGCGTCTCGCTCATCGACGCCACATCAACCAGCTCAGCAGCGGACGAACCCTCAGCCATGGCAAAAGCTTCTCTGAGCTGGCCGGCGATCCTCCGAAACACATTCAGTTCCGAGTACGTGAAGGGCGCAGCCCTCGACGGGGCGGTATCGGGTCCGATGACCGTGAGGTAGTTGACGAGCAGCACACGTGTGGAAGGCGCTCGCTCGTGGATGGCCTCCACGATGGAGGCGAGCCCTTCAGCGGCCGTCTCAACGTCCTGCTGCGTAGGCGGCGATGCTACGACCGCGGCCCGTAAGCGACGGCCCCACATCCGCGTAGCCGGACGGGCCTCGAGCCAGCTGCTGTAAGCCACCGAGATAAGGGTGCCAAGATAGCGCAGGTCGTTCCCACCGGCCGTGACTGTTACCAGGTCAACGTCCGCGTGCGGCGGAAACGACTCCATCTGGGGAGCCAGACGTCGCAACCCCACTCTTTGCGGCTTGCGAAGAATCGTTTCGGTCGTCGCTCCGCTGATAGTGACATCAGTGAGGTGCGCACCAATCGCGCCGGCTACAAGGTGCGGGTAGTTGCTCGCGGACCTGTTGGCATGCCGATCAATGATGGGCGAAATGCCTGCCCCGGCTGCGAAGGAGCTTCCCAACGCGACCATGTGTCTCACAGCCACGGCTTCTCCCTCACGTGCCGCTTGCTGATGCGCGGGAAGGCCTGTGCAACGCCCGATCGAGCGCCGGCCGAAGCACCGACAGCCACCGGGCGTAACCTGACCCGTTGAGGTGGAGGTTGTCGTCGCTGACGTCCGCGCGGATGTGTTCTCCTTCTGCTAGCACGGACCAGGTGTCAATGAACTCGACGGTAGGGCGCTTCTCCACCACCTGCTTGTACAGCGCGTTGACGGAGCGGATTTCCCGGGCGAACTTGTCGCTTCGCGGCATGATGGCGTTGAGAAGCACGGGTGTGCCCGGGGTGAGTGCCTGGATCTCATCGAGAATCGCTGCGACATTCGCCGCGATCTGCCAGTGAGGAGTACCTGCGGTCAGGTCGTTGGTGCCGACGAGGACGCTGACGGCGGTCGGCTCGTGGATCGAGCGGGCGACACGGTCGCGTACCTGGGCGCTGGTTTCTCCGCCGACGCCACGGTTTACGACAGCGAGATCGGGAAGCAGCTCCTGCCACTCGCCCTGATCGGTGATGCTGTCGCCGAGCATGACGATGCTGGCTGGGGCCGGCGGGAGGTGATCGAGTTGATCGCGACGCATGCGGATGCTCTTCTCGACGAGAGGGCCTCCGAGGTGACGTGCCAGGCAGCCGAGGACGCTGATCGTGATTCGCGAACGGCTGGTCTTCATCGCGCTTCCACAGCAGTAACGGTGATCTCAGAGGAGAGGTCTCCCGTTTCGACTCGGATGGTGATGGGACCGGCACTGGTCGGCCGGATGACCGCGAGCGCTCGTCCGCGGTAGGCGTGGCAGCGGGCGCCGGTGTAGTCGTCTTCGGACGCCGGGTTGTCGCTCCCGAGCCCCTGAAGAATCCCGCTGCCGGAGACAGTGACGGTGACGTCGTCGTCTCGCGAGATGTGCACCGTTCCCTGGCCGTCGGTGAAGGCGATGTCGATGAACGCGAGGTCTCGATCGTCGGCGATGATTTCGTTGCGCTCGGTGCTGAGCGTCAAGGTGACGTCGCCACCCGCTGTCCGAATGGTCGACCGGCCGCTTTCGGTACCGCCGCGATACGCGACGGCGGTGAGCTCACCCGGCTGGTAGGGCAGCTGGAACGAAGCGATGAAGCGGTGTTCCGCTCCAACCGGCGCCCGGCCGATCGTGTTTCCGTTCAGCAGCAGTTCGACCTCGTCAGCGTCGGAGTAGACGTCGACGGTGAGGGTTGCGCCTTCGTTGCCGGGCCAGCTCCAGCTGTTGACGCTGTCGCTCCATGTGTAGATGGACGGCCTGAGCTGGTCCCGGTCGCCGGCGTCCGGGCGGTGTACGGCGATGAACGGAGCGGATCGGAGCCCCCAGACGGTCTCCCGCCAATACGAGATGGTCCGACGCTGCCCGGTGATGCCGAGATCGCCGGTCCCGGAGAACCGCCAGGGGTAGTTGCCGAAGAAGGCCTCTTCGGCAGGCTTGTCGGCGCCGAGTCCGGCCTCTCCGACGTACTCCCAGGCGGTCCAGCTGAATTCGCCGATCACCTGTGGGTAGCGCACTACGTACGGCCATACCTCGTCGAGCTTGCCCGGCAGTCCCTCGGTGCCCAGCAGCAGACGCTGTGGGTGGCGCTCGATGTCGAGCTCGTATCGTCCGTAGGCGTAGTTGTAGCCGGAGATGTCCAGTTGCGACATCGGCTCCTCGAGACGTTCGGTTGCGAGGTCGGAGACGACCAGGTCGTGGGTCTGCTCGCCGAGGTCGCGCATGAAGGCGTTGACGCCTGCGCTGTCGTCCTTGCCGAGTTCGGCTTTGAGGTCATGGAGGACCGTCATCATGGGGTTGATGGCGTTGGTGACCGGGCGGGTGTCGTCGATGCTCTTGATCCAGTCGACGAGGTCGCGTCCGAACGTGGCGCCCCAGCTGTTGCCGGTGTCGGCGACCTCGTTGCCGATGGAGTACATGATCACGCTGGGGTGGTTGTAGTCGCGTTCGATGAGTTCGGTGAGGTCGCGCTGCCACCATTCGTTGAGGTCCAGACCGTAGCCGAAGCCGAGGGTGGGGGTGGTCCAGCCGTCGGTGAACTCGTCAAGGACGAGCATGCCGACGCGGTCGCACGCCTCGAGCAGGGCGGTGCTGATGGGGTTGTGGGCGGAACGGATGGCGTTGTAGCCGGCGTCCTTCAGCAACTGGACCCGGCGCTGCTCCGCCTGGGCGATCGTTGCAGCGCCGAGCACGCCGTTGTCGTGGTGGATGCAGCCGCCGCGGAGCTTGACCGGCTGGCCGTTGATGAGCAGGCCGTCGTGCGCGTCCCAGCTGAGGGTGCGGATGCCGAATTGCTCCTCGTGCACTTCTTCGCCAGCATTGGCTGGTACGAGGCGGGTGCGGATGGTGTGGAGCGACGGGGTCTGTAGGTTCCACAGCGACGGCTTGGAGAGGGCGAACCGCTGACGCAGCGGTGCCGCCTCCCCCGGTCGGACCGAGAGCCGGGCCGATTCGGCGGCGACGACCTCACCGGTCGGGGCGACGACCTCGGTGATCACCGTGACGGTGTCCAGCCGTTGCGAGTCGTTCTCGATGGTGGTGGTCACGTCGATCACGGCCTTCCACGCGTCGGCGTCGCGGGTGCGGACGTGGACGCCGTTTCGTGCGATGTGCGTTGCACCACCGGTGAGGAGCCAGGTGTCGCGGTAGATGCCGAGTCCGGAGTACCAGCGTGCATCGAGGTGGTTGCGGCATTCGACGCGGATCTGGTTTTCCCCCTCGTGCAGGTAGGGGTCGATGCGCACCGAGAAGGGGATGTAGCCGTATGGGCGTTGTGCGACGAATGCGTCGTTGATGTAGATCATGGCGCCGCGGTAGATGCCGTCGAACTGCACTTCGACGCGCCCGGTCTCGAAGCCGTCGGGGGCGGTGAAGGTCTTCACGTACTCGACGACGTCTTCGCCGTGGTAGCCGGTGAGAGCGCCTGGCTTGTTCTCGGCGGAGCGCGGCTGTGAGATCAGCCAGTCGTGCGGGAGGGTTACGGGCTGGGGGGCTTCAGCTTGCCCGAGGATTTCGAGGAAGGGGCTGGTCTGGTGGCGCACGCCCCAGTCGGTGTTGAAGCTCGTCTTGCGCACGGTTGTCCTTATCGTCGGGGTGCGGTCAGTTGATGGAGGTTCGAGGGTGGAGCCCGGCCGCCCCGTAGAGGGCGTCGATGGCTTCGAGTTGGGCGACAGCCTGTGCCGGCCCGGTGATCGGTGGGACCCCGGAGCGGATGGCGTCGCGGAAGGCTTCGAGTTGGAACGCGTAGGTGGGCCGCCGATCGGCCACTTCTTTGCGCCGGCTCTGGCCTGATTCGACGACCATGCGCGTTCCGCTCTGCGGGTGGTATGGCCAGGACGCTCGGAGGAGACCCCTTTCGCCGACGACTTCGAGGTGCGAGGCCAGGACGCGGTGGGACCAGATGGCGGAGATCACTTGGGCTCGGACGCCGTGCGGGAACTGCAGGGTCGCTTCGAGGCGGCGGTCCACGTCGCCTTTCGCCCAGGCGCGCGACTTCAGGATTCCCTCGGGTTCACCGAACAGCTCGCGCAACTGTCGGAGCGGGTAGTACCCGACATCGAGCAGCCCGCCTCCGCCGAGCGCGGGATTCCACTGGATCGCTTTCCTGGAGATGAGGGGGATCGCGAAGGTGGCGCGAGCCGAGACAACGGTGCCCAGGTCGCCGGAGGCGATGACGTCCCGGAGTCTCTGTTGGAACGGGTGGTAGGCGGAGTGGTACGCCTCCATCACCATCAGTTCGGGCGCTTCCGACGCTGCGGCTTCCACGGCGCGCGCTGAGGTGGCGTTGCTGGTGAAGGGCTTCTCGCACAGAACGTGTTTGCCCGCTGCGATGGCCGCCATTATCCAGCGTGCGTGGTGTGCTGCCGGGGTGGCGATGTAGACAGCGTCCACCTCGTCATCGTTGAGCAAGTGCTCGTAGCTGGCGTGTGCTTGTGGAATGGCGTGTCGGCGGGCAAAGGATCGGGCACGCGCGTGATCTCGGGACGCGACGCTCGTGACCGTGACCTCGTCGACCTCGGCGGCGGGTCGGAGCAGCGCGCTCGGGGCGACGCGCGCTGCTCCGAGGATGCCTACCCGGATCGGTTGTGCCGACATCAGCGATGCTCGTGGTCAGTCGACCGCGACGCGGGCGAAGAAGCCGCGCGTCTTGCCGTCGACCCACGTGGTCCGATCAATGGTGAATCCCCCAGTGAGGCGGACATCTTCGGACGAAGCGCCGATCCGGGCGGTCATCTCGCCGGCTTCCACCATCCACTGCATGTCGAGATCGAGGAAAGCGAACTGGGAGGCGCGGACTTCGAAGGTCACCGTTCGTGACTGCCCGGCGGCGAGGTGGATGCGGGCGAAGCCGGCGAGCTCCTGCACGGGGCGGACCATGCTGGAGAGCTCGTCCCGCACATAGAGCTGGACCACTTCGTCGCCGTCGTACGCGCCGGTGTTGGTGACCTGGCAGGAGATCGTGACGACGCTTTCGGGGTCGCCGTCGAAGTCGATGGTCAGGTCCGAGTAGTCGAAGGTGGTGTAGCTCTTGCCCTCGCCGAAGACGAAGAGCGGCTCCTTGGTCCCGTCCACGTAGCGGTTCATGATCATGGTGCCGCGGCTGCTGACGCTGTTGCTGCGTCGGTGGGCGGCGTAGATCGGGATCTGGCCTGCGTGCCGCACGGCCGTCATCGGCAGCCGCCCGGCCGGGTTGTAGTCCCCGAAGAGCACGTCGGCGAGGGCGGTGCCGCCGGTTTCGCCGGGGAACCAGCTTTCCAGTACGGCCGCGTAGTTCTCGGCGATGAACTCGCTGGAGAGGGGCTTGGCGTCCATGTGCACGAGCACGGCGGGCGTGCCCGTCGCGTGGATGAGGCGGGCCAGCTCCTCCTGCACACCGGGCAGTCCGACATCGGCGGTGTCGATTCCTTCACCGGAGGTGGAGGAGCTTCCCCACCCGTACTTGCCTCCGACGGTGAGGATGACGACGTCGGCTTCACGGGCGGCCGCGACCGCGGCATCGAATCCGGTGCGGTCGGTGCCCGCGACTTCGCATCCCTTGGCGTAGACGACCTCGGCGTCGGGCGCTGCGCGGCGGATCGCGTCGACGATGGTCGGGGTGTTGTCGCCGAACATTCCGCGCAGCGTCTGCTCGACCAACGGGGGCTCCGAGCGGACGTCGCTGCCTTCGAACAGCGGCGCCAGCGGCGGCAGTTCGAGGGATGCGGTCAGCTCCGGCAGGTCGAGCATGCCTGCCATCTCGGACATGGTGCCGCTCATGGCGAGGTCGATGGAGGCGGGCCCGGTGTAGCAGCCGAAGAAGAGCCGGACGGAGTCGGCGTGCGGCCCGATCACGGCGATCTTCTTCGTGTCCCGGCGGAGTGGGAGGATGCCGTCGTTCTTCAACAGAACGATGGACTCGTGCGCGGCGGTGAGGCTGTGCGCGGTGGTGCGCTCGGGGTCGTAGGCGTCGGCGATCAGCTCGGTGCGGGGCGCGCCGTTCTCGAACAGGTTCAGCTTGGCCTTGAGCGTCAGCATGTTCTTCACGGCGCGGTCGATGACCGCTTCGTCGAGCTGCCCGTCCCGGACGGCGTCGATCAGGCCGGCTCCGAACCCGAACGGGGTCGGCAGTTCGACGTCGAGGCCGGCGCTGATCGCCTTGATGCCGCCGTCGGTCGGGTCGGCGCCTACGTTGAGGTCGACGGCGAGGTTGATCGACATGTAGTCCGAGACCACAAGGCCGTCGAAGCCCATCTCGTCGCGCAGGAGGTCCTGCAGGATGTGCTTGGACGTGATGATGAGCTCGCCGTCGATGGTGCCGTACGAGTTCATGATCGACGCGAGACCCGCCTCGCTGATCGCCGCCTGGAATGGCTTGGCGTACACCTCCCGCAGCTCGCGCGGCGAGATCGGGCTGGAGGTCATGTTCAGCCCGCCCTCGGAGAAGCCGAAGCCGAGGAAGTGCTTGCCCGTCGCGGCGACCCCGTCCTCCAGACGGTCTCCCTGCAGGCCCTTCACGAACGCGACGCTCATGGCCGCGCACAGGGTCGGGTCCTCGCCGTAAGTCTCGCCCACTCGGCCCCACCGGGGGTCGCGCGCGACATCCATGACCGGGGACAGTGCCTGGCGGACGCCAACGCTGAGCATCTGCTTGCGGACGATCTCGGTCATCTGTTCGACGGTTTGAGGGTTCCAGGTCGCGCCCAAGCCGATGGCCGAGGGGAACACGGTGCCGCCCGGGCCGGTCCACCCGGAGACGGCCTCGCCGTGCATGAGAGGCGGGATGGAGTGCCCGCTGCGCCCGGCGATCTCGCGCTGCAGAGAACCGTAGAACTCTGCATCGGCCGCCGGGCCGTTGCCGGTGCTGATGCTGCCGAGTGCGCCGGTGCCGTGGGGGAAGTTCGCGAGGCCGGCTTCGTCGTGTCCGGCCACCAGGATGGTGCACTGCAGCTGCGCCACCTTCTGCTCCAGCGTCATCTCGTTGAGAAGTTCGTCGATCCCCAGCTCGACGCGGGGGCTGGTCTCGAGGTGGTTCGCCATCACTCGTTCCTTCGTCGTTGAAGTCGCGCGCTTCGCGCGGCGACGCACGGTTTTTCCCCGTGGTGGGGAAAACTCTAGACAGCGCATCGGCAAAGCGTCAAGTCGCGCCCCGGACAGTTTTTTCCTCGGGCTTGACGACGGGGCGCCGGGCGATCTATATTTTCCCCCATTCCGGGGAAAAACCCCGCCGCGACCGGCGCCCGCCCCGACTTCAAGGAAGAAGACCATGACCAACGCCTCCTCCGAAGCTGCACCGAAGACGGCTTCCAACGCCGTGCAGTATCAGGTGAAGACCCGCGCGATGCGCCGCTACATCACCTTCTACTCGCTGGCCTCGCTGGGCATCGCGCTCCTCTGGGGCTCGCTGCTCGCTATCCTCGTCCCCCTGCAGGTGCAGGGCATCGAGTTCCACCGCATCTTTACGGGCGCGGATTCCGGAGTGGACCTCCAAGCGCTGACGACCCTGCAGAGCAAGGTCGCCGCGGGAACGGTGACCCCGGACCCGGATCAGCAGCGACAGCTCGGGCTGCTGGCAGAGTTCAACTCCTCCCGCGCCACCAGCCTGTCGATCGTCTCCTCGGTTGGCGTGCTGCTCGGCATGCTGCTCTCTCCGATCATCGGCATGCTCTCCGATCGGACGAAGTCGCGGTGGGGGCGACGAGCGCCGTGGATCGCAGCAGGTGGTATCGGCGGGACTGCGCTGATCTGCCTGATGCCTGTTGCGCCCACGATCGCAGTGATGGTCGTCATCTGGTCGCTCCTGCAGGTGCTGGTCGGGGTAGCGCAGGGCCCGCTGACGGCCACCGTGGCCGATCGCGTCCCCGAAGCTCGGATCGGAGTCGTCTCCGGAATCTCGGGATTGGCGTCCTACTTCGGCGCCATCATCGGCGCCGTGGCCGCGGGCAGCCTGTTCGCCAGCATCGGACTGGCGGCCTACTTCCCGATCGGCATCCTGCTCCTGCTCACCACAATGGCGTTCGTCCTCTTCGCTCGAGACAACACGTCCCGGGAGATGATCACCAAGCGACTGCGCTTCAAGTCGGTCGTGAAGTCCTACGGGGTGGCGCTGGGCGACGCAGACTATCGCTGGGCCTGGATCTCCAAAGTCCTGCTCTACCTGGGCTACGGCATCAGCAGCGTCTACTCGCTTTACATGCTGCAGAGCTACATCAGCCCCGCCCTGTCAGCGACCCAGGCCGCCCAGACCGCACCGCTGCTCCAGTTCGCCGCCCTGCCGACAACCCTCCTGGCCATGTTCATCAGCGGGCGTTGGTCCGACAAGATCAAGCGCCGCAAGCCGTTCGTGGTGGCCGCAGGCCTGCTCATGGCGGGCAGCTTCCTGATCCCGTTCATCTCGCCCACACTCCCCGCGATGTTCATCCAGGTGATGGTCACCGGCCTGGGATACGGGACCTTCGTGGTCGTCGATCAGGCACTGTTCATCGATGTCCTTCCCGACAAAGAGGCGGCCGGACGCGACCTCGGACTCTCCTCGCTGGGCCAGAACCTCGGAAACGCTCTCGGCCCGATCGTCGCCGGCGCCGTCGTCGGCATCTTCGCCGGCGCTTACGCGCCCGTGTGGCCGATCGCCTTCGCACTGGTCACCATCGCATCCCTGCTGGTCCTGCGGGTTAAGCGAGTCCGATAGCCCGACGCGGCGGTCGCCGCTGTTTTCTCCCGCCCGGTGGAAAACAGCGGCGGCGGCCGACATAATCGAGAACAGGAAGCGGAAGTGACGGGATGACGAACACGAGCAGCGCCACACCCAGACGGGGTCGGCCGCGGCGTGTCGACCGCGAACGCATCATCGAGGCCGCACGGGCCCTGGACCCGTCGACTCTGACGATGCAGCAGCTGGCGGTCGAGATGGGGGTGGACCGCAAGACGCTGCACTACCACGTCGAGAACCGGGCCACCCTGCTCCGCATGGTCGCCGCGGATGCCTTCCGGGAAGCGCTGAGGCAGCACCACTTCACCCCGCAAGACGATTGGCGCGACGCCCTTCGAGCCTTCGCCACCATCACCCGTGAGGCCGTGATCAGTGCCGGCGCATGGGCAAGCTACGTCGCGATGGAGAAGGAAGAAGACCTCGAAGCGGTGCGGCCGGCCGAAGCCGCCGGACGTGCGCTCGTGTCAGCCGGTCTGCGCGAGAATGAGGCCGGCCGCGTCATCGCGCTCCTGGCCGAGCTCGCCTACACGTCCGCCCGAGACCGGGCGATCACGGGCGCGGGCACCCACCCGCAGGAACCCGAGCTCGAGGTAGCCCTCGAAGCAGCGCCGGAAGGCGAGTTCGCTCTGGTGCGACGTCTCGTCGGCGCACACTCCGCCTCGTTGGGAAGCGACGAGCAGTTCGCCTTCGACCTCAACCTGATCATGCTCGGCGTCGAAAAGCTCGTCGCCGACCGTCACGCGGCCTCCTAACCACCGGCCGTCGCCGCCAATCTCTTCGCCGTCTCGCGTGGATGCCCCACGCCTTTCGCACACCCGCACGTATAAGGAACTCATCTTATGTCGACGACAACCACCACCGCTTTCGAGGACGCACTCCGACAGATTGAGCGTGGAGAACCGCTGGAGACTGCTGTCGAAGCGCTTCTCGCTCGGCTCACCCCGGAGGAGAAGCTCTGGCTCTTGGACGGTGACCAGGAGTTCTGGCCCGCCATCGCCGAGATGTCACAGGCCTACAACGCCCGCCCGATCATCATGGGCGCGGTCGAACGCCTCGGCATCCCGGGTCTCCGGTTCAGCGACGGCCCGCGTGGAGTCGTTATGGGCGCCTCCACGGCGTTCCCGGTTTCCATGGCTCGCGGAGCGACATGGGACCTCGACCTCGAAGAACGGATCGGCATCGCCATCGGCCGTGAGCTGCGCGCGCAGGGCGCCAACTTCTTCGGCGGCGTCTGCATCAACCTGCCGCGGCATCCTGCCTGGGGTCGCGCACAGGAGACCTACGGTGAGGACCCGTACCTGCTCGGCGAGTTCGGCGCGGCTCTGATCCGCGGCGTGCACCGCAACGCAATGGCCGTCGCCAAGCACTACGCCCTGAACTCGATGGAGAACGCGCGCTTCACCGTCGACGTCCGGGCGGACGACGCCACACTGCACGAGGTGTTCCTGCCGCACTTCCGCCGCGCGGTCGAAGCAGGTGTCGACGGCATCATGACCTCCTACAACTCGGTCAACGGCGAATGGGCAGGCCAGAACGAAGCGCTCCTCGAGGGCATCCTCCGCCGACAGTGGGGGTTCCAGGGTGTCACCGTCTCCGACTTCATCTCCGGTATACGCGGTGCGGCTGTCTCCCTGGTCGCCGGGCTGGATGTAGAGGAGCCGGCCCGCCAGCAGCGCGCGGCCCACCTGCCCGATGAGCTCGCCGATGGGAAGGCCTCGTGGGAGCACGTCGACCGGGCAGCACGCCGGATCCTCCGCACACAGCTCGCCTACTACGCCTCCGACCTGGAGCCGCAGCCGGACCCGTCCGTTGTCTTCTCGTACGAGCACCGCGACCTGGCCCACGAGGTCGCTCAGCGCAGCATGGTCCTGCTCCGCAACGAGACCATCGGCGATGCTCCCCTCCTCCCGCTTGACGCCCCCTCGCTCTCAAGCGTCGCCGTCATCGGGCGGCTCGCCGGCGTTCCGAACACCGGCGACCACGGGTCATCCGACGTTCACAGCCCCGAAGTGACCACCGCACTCGACGGCATCGTCGCCGCGCTTCCCAACGCGACCGTGACCCACGTCGAAGCAGACGACCCCGCCGCCGCCGCCCTCGCCGCCACGGAAGCGGATGTCGCCATCGTCGTCGTCGGGTACACCGCGGACGACGAAGGTGAGTACCTCGGCACCGACGCCATGAACAATCCTGAGTTGCTGGCTCTGTTCCCGCCCATGCCCGAGGGCATGATGCTCGGCGGAGAGCCGGGCGCCACCGCGACCGCAATGGGCAGCGCTGAGGGCGGCGACCGGGCGAGTCTGCGACTCCGGCCCGTCGACGAGGAGATCATCCTCGCCACCGCGGCAGCCAACCCTCGCACCGTGGTCGTCGTCGTGACCGCCGGCGCGGTCATCACCGAGCGGTGGCGGACCAAAGTCCCGGCCACGGTGATTTCCTGGTACTCCGGCTGCGAAGGCGGTCACGCCCTCGCCGACGTGCTGCTCGGCCGCGTCGACGCCTCCGGCCGGCTGCCTTACTCCATCCCCACCAGCGAGGAGCACCTGCCCTTCTTCGACCGCGAGGCGACAAGCATTGTCTACGACCGCTGGTTCGGACAGCGGCTGCTCGACCGCGACGGCCTCCCCGCCGCCTACCCGCTAGGTTTCGGGCTCAGCTACACGACCTTCCACATCGACCAGGTCGAGGCACACCCCGTCGACGGCGAACACTTCACCGCCGCGGCGACGGTCACCAACACCGGCAGTCGCCGCGGTCGCCACGTCGTGCAGCTCTACGGTGTGATCCACGCCGCCGACTTCCCCTCCCGCGTCCTACTCGGATTCGCGACCGTGGAACTGGAGCCGGGCCAGACGCGCACCGTCGAGGTCGAAGCATCGACGCGGCCACTTCAGCGTTGGACCGGCGACGGGTTTGTCCCCGCCGCGACCCACGCCACACTTGAAGCGGGGGCATATGCCGGCGATCCCTACGCTGCGACCACCGCCCTCGACCTCCACTGACCGCCCGTGCTGCGCACCTCCTTCAACGACGACTGGTTCGTCGGCCGCGACCAGGACGATCGGCGGGACGACCTCGGCCCCATCACGCTCCCGCACGATGCGATGATCACCGAGACCCGCTCTCCGCACACGCCGAACGGGCACAACACCGGCTACTATCCGGGCGGGATATACCGCTACACCAAACGCTTCATCGCGCCGCCGGAATGGCAGGACCAGCATCCCACGCTCGAGTTCGAGGGCATCTACCACCGGTCGCAGGTCTTCGTGAATGGTGTCCTCGCCGGCGGCCGTCCGTCCGGATATGCGCTCTTCCACGTGGCACTCGCAACTCACCTGCGCTACGGGGACGAGAACGTCATTGAGGTCGTCGCGAACAACGACGACATGCCCAACAGCCGGTGGTACACCGGCAGCGGCATCTACAGGCCGGTGCACCTGTTGACCGGCGGACCCGTGCGGGTTCTTCCCGCAGGCCTTCGAGCGACCACCCTCTCGGCCGACGCCGAGAATGCGACCGTCGCAGTTTCCGTCGCCCTCGCGAACGGAACCGGTGACGCAACGGACGCGGACGTCGTAGTCGCGCTGAAGCGGGGAGATTGCGAGGTCGCGTCCGGCCGAGCTCGCATTTCGGTCGACGGCTTCGGGGCCGAGACGGCAAGGGTTGAGATTTCAATCGAAGGTCCAGCGCTCTGGTCACCCGACGCCCCGAACCTGTACGAGTTGCACGCCACAGTAGCGGTCGGCTCCGCAGTGCAGGACCGAGCGGTCGACTCTATCGGCATCCGCACCGTCACCGTGGATGCCGAACACGGCCTTCGGATCAACGGTCACGTCACCAAACTCCGCGGCGCCTGCGTCCACCATGACCACGGAATTCTTGGTGCCGTCACGCTCGACCAAGCCGAAGACCGCCGCGCCCGCCTCCTCAAGGCCGCCGGATTCAACGCCATCCGCACCGCCCACAACCCCTCAGCACGCGCGCTCCTCGCTGCCGCGGACCGGCACGGGCTGCTCGTGATGGAAGAGTTCACCGACGTCTGGATGCGCGCCAAGACGGCCCACGACTACGCATCCGACTTCGAGGAGTGGCACGAGCGAGACCTGGAGGCGATGGTCGCGAACGCCTACAACCACCCCTCGGTGATCATGTACTCGATCGGTAACGAGATCGCCGAGACCGGACGGCCCTCTGGTATCGCACTGAACCAACGACTCGTCAACATTCTGCGGTCCGCCGACGCCACGCGACCGATTACCAACGGCGTGAATCCCTTCCTGAACCTCCTCGCACCCAGCGACGAGAAGCACGCGGCCCAGCTTACGAAGTCCGCCAAGCCGGGCGACGAAGAGCGACCGGGCAACGGGAGCGGACGAAGCCTCATCACCGTGCTGAACCTGCTCATGTCGGCGATGCAGAAGGTCACGCCGATCATCGTGCGCAGGAAATTCACCGACACCAAGGTCCGGGCAGCGATGGACGCGCTCGACGTCGCCGGCTACAACTACGGGGGCGCCCGGTACGTGCAGGACGCCAAGCGGTACCCTGCGAAGCCGATCGTTGGCACGGAAACCGGCCCCGGACAACTTCAGGACAATTGGCCGATCGTCGAGTCGCATCCGCAGATCATCGGTGACTTCGTCTGGACCGGGTGGGACTACCTCGGCGAAGCCGGAATCGGGACAATCCGCTACAACGACCGGCCCCGCCTGTTCTCACCCTGGCCCGGGCACCTCGCCGACACGTCAAACTTCGACATCACGGGCCACCGCCAGACGCAGACCTACGTCAACGAGATCATCTGGGGCCTACGCACCGACCCCTACATCGCCGTTCGCCCGGTCAATCACTCACGCGACAAGCGAACACCCTCTCTCTTCCGAGCAACTGACGCCATCCGCAGCTGGAGTTGGGATGGTTTTGAAGGCACGCCCGCCACGGTCGAGGTCTACGCACGTGCCGCTCGGGTGACGCTCGAGCTCAACGGCATTCCGGTGGGCCGCGGTAAGCGGCGGGGGAACTTCCTTACAACATTTCGGGTGCCATTCCGCACGGGCGTACTAGTGGCCACTGCCTACGATGGCCGAGGCAGAGAGGTCGGACGTGATCGGCTCGCGAGCGCATCGACCGACTTGCAGCTCAAGGTCACCGCCGAGGCCGACGACTTTCGCGCCAACGGGCAGTCTCTGCTCTACCTGGGCATCGAACTGGTCGACCCCGCCGGAATCGTCAAACCGACCTTCGACCGACCGGTGACAATCTCCATCGACGGGCCCGCAACGCTCGCGTTGGGCTCCGCCGCCCCCTCTTCCATTCAGAGCTTCAAAGTCGACACGCACACCACCTTCCAAGGACGAGCACAAGCCATTCTGCGGACGACGTTACAACAGGGCCCCGTTACCGTTACGGTCGATGCAGAAGGATGCAGCCCCGTCGTCTTCTCGCGCGAGTCGACGACCGCCGCCGCGATTTCTCGCTGAGGTCCCCGCCACTCATGCTGTCGCGCGAATGCAACATCCACCGGAACCAGATCGGCTTGCTTACTCGATCTCCGCACCGAGGCCAGCAATCTGCGAGAGTAGGAGAGTGCGCGCAGTACATCCCGAGCCCTCAGGTGCCCCAGTGAAGATCGGCGCCAAACTCCGGGCAAGTAGACTTGCGCAACAGATAACCATCGACCAACTAGCAGCATCTACTGGGTTGAGCAAGGGTTTCATCAGCCGCGTGGAAAGAGACGAATCCTCGCCTAGCGTCGCCACCCTGGTCATGATCTGCCAAGCGCTTTCTCTCCAGATCGGAGCGCTCTTCGAGGCCGCCGACACGGCCCTGATCGACCTGGAAGATGCTCCACCCATCAATATGGGCGGAGCGGGAACGACTGACCGGCTGGTCACACCGCGCGGCCAGGCGGCCTTACAGATGCTCCGCTCCGCGCTGAATCCTGGGGCAAGTGGCGGTCAAGAGCTCTATACGATCAACTGCGAAGTCGAGGTCTTACACGTTTTCAAGGGAACACTGACTGTTGTGTTCGTGGAGGAAGAGCTAAGCGTAGGCGAGGGCGCTACCCTCACGTTCCCTGGCCGCGTGCCGCACACCTGGCGCAATGACGGCTCCGAGGTGGCTGAGGTCAGCTGGACCATGATCCCGGCGGCGTGGAGCGGTTCACAGTAGCCGGCGGTGCGGCGTCGACACACCTCGAATTCGCGACCGACTCTTTGTAGAGCGACCTGCGACATCCGCGACGGAGCAGTGCCCGCTCCAACGAACGGGCAGCGCCCAAGAGTGAGGATTTCTGACGCCGTGAAGTCCAGCGCACAACGAACCTCAATCAGCGGCCACGCTGCTTGGCAATCGTGCCCGATCCCACCCGGGGGGACCGCCGACCGGCGCAACGCCGTAGTCCTAACGCGCCCGGGACGAGCCCGAAGCATTGCTTAGTCGACGTTGTGCGCACTTCGTAGCAAGGACCAAAGCCAGGTCATCAGGGCCGAACTCGACTGAAAGCAGGCCGGTAACGAAGAGGAACGACAAGCAGGGCACTAGCCAAAGACACGAGCGGGAAAAACATGCGGCGGGAAGAGAACCCGAGAGCAAAGATCGACACATCGAGATGAAAAGCTGAATGCACGTAGGCACTCTTCGAGATGTGCGCGCGCGATGCGCGCCGAAATGAGTGCGCGACCGGAAGTTCTAAGTGTGAGAGGTGGAGTGGCGCGCTGGAAGCGGGGACAGGCTGCCCAGGGGGTGAAGCAGGCCGTGCATTACGCTTTCGGCGGCGTCTGCGACGCCACTCTGACGGCCAAGACCTCCGACGGTGCGCTGGCCGCGGCCGGTTATGCGGACGCGTTGATGACCCGCTACATCGTGGAGAACGGCGCCATCCGAGACGACCTCCTCACCCGCGCACAGTTGAAGGATTGGGTCGAGGGTGTCGACCCGCTGACCGGTGAGCGGCGGGGTCGGGATCTGGAGTCGCCGGTGGCGGATCTGATTTTGGATGCGACGATCAATGCGCCGAAGTCGTTCTCGATCGCGGCGATGTTGGACCCGGAGTTGGCGGCCGCGTATGAGGATCTCCAGGACCGGTTGCGGGATCGGATCATCAAGCTGTGGCAGACCGAGCTCAACGCCCGCCGCGGTAAGCAGGGCTCCATTCGTGAGGAGCTTGCTCGCATCGAGGTCGTTGAGTTGAGGCACGAGCGGTCGCGTTCGCTGGACCCGCACAAGCACCGCCATCTGTGGCTAAACGTCAAAGTCCAAGGGCTCGATGGGAAGTGGTCGAACGTCGACACTCGGGTCGCCTTGCGCTTCCAGAACGTCGTGAACGCAGAAGGCGATCTGGCCTCAAGGACCGACCCGACATGGGTCGCTGCGCTGGCTGCGAAGGGCTTGACCTTGAACTCGGATGGGGAGATCGCGCAGCTTCAACATCTTGTGCGGCCGTTGTCGAAGCGGTCAGCGCAGATCGAAGCGAATAAGGCAGCGCATCTGCGCCAGTGGAAGGAGCTTCACCCCGGCGAGGAGCCTTCCGCCGCCGTTCTCACTCAGATTGATCAGTGGGCTTGGGCGGCGGGCCGGCCGAACAAGCCGGGTCAGCTGAACGAGGAGGACTGGGCGTCCATCGTGATGTCCGAACTCCAGGCGGCCGATCCAGAACTCGGCCGAACGCGGGACGTGAAGATGGCAATGTCAGTAGCCATCGAGGACCTCGACCTGAAGCTGCTTGCGGCCAAGGCGATCGTTGATGCCGACTCACGGTCGACCGGAACGGGAGGAAGGTTCAGCGACATGGATGTCCGAGCCGGGGCGATCCGGGCGATCGCCGCATCTGGTGTCATCGCGGACCGGACCGACCTCGCGGGCCTCGTGGACGAAGTGACTTCCCTCGCCGCGCGCACGTACACGGTGACGTTGCTGTCGGATCCGGACATTCCTGCACACATCAAGAGGCGTATGGCGACTTCCACCGCAACTCTCAAGGCTACCGTTGCACATCTGACCGAGTCGCTCGCGGCGCCGGGCGAGGCGCCTACTGCTGCGGAAATTGCTGACGTTGCGAAGGTCATTGGTCCCGACCAAGCGCTCGATGAGGGACAGGTGGAGGGTGCCGCCTCGATCGCAGGTTCGGATCGCGTCGTGACAATCTCCGGGGCGGCCGGCACGGGCAAGACGACCATGCTCAAGGTGGCAGGTGCGTCGCTCCGCCGTCGGGGTCGGGCCATGATCATCGTCGCACCGACGAAGAAGGCGTCTGCGGTAGCGGGTCGCGAAACTGAGAGCTCATCGTCGTCTCTTCATCAACTTCTGCATGATCATGGCTGGCGTTGGATCAACAACGAAGCTGGCGCTGTCGAGTGGTCTTGTCTGAAGATCGGAGACGTTGACCCGACGACGGGACAAACGTACCTGGGACCTCATTTGGCGGTTCACCCCGGCGACCGAATCGTCGTCGACGAAGCTGGGATGCTCGATCTCGAAGCTGCGAGTGCCCTTCTTGATGTCGTCAGCCGAACGGGGGCCGGCGTTGCCCTTGTAGGAGACCAGCACCAAGCTCTACCAGTCGGTCACTCCGGCGCGATGGCTCTCTTCTGGCGGCGCGCTACTCGACAAGTTGAGCTCACGACGATCCATCGATTCGAGGACCCAACGTGGGGAGACCTGAGCCTTAGACTACGCAGGCCTGATGACAAGGAAGAGGCGCTACGTACGGCTCAGGAGCTCATCAGCACTGGGCACGTGGTGCTCGCAAACAGCGACGTTGATGCCCGCAACGCAATGGTCGGCGCTTGGTTGAGCGCTGCGGACGCACATCGGTCGATTGCGCTCGTAACCGCAACACACGAAGAGGCGCAGTCTGTCAGCGAAGAAATCCAGGCTCAACGAATTGCGGCTGGGTCAGTCGATACTCGCGACGTGGCGATTGGCCAGAACGGCCAGGCGATCTTCGTCGGCGACGTCGTTCAGACTCGTCGAAACGATACCTCGGCAGACGTGCAGAACCGGCAAAACTGGGTAGTGAAGCGCGTCACTGATCGGCATGTGCTGCTGGCGGCAGCCAGCGATTCGACCGATCTCAGACGGATAACTCACGAGTACGCCGGATCGCATCTCCACCTGGCGTACGCGACGACCGTTTACGGCGTGCAAGGTGAAACGACGGACCTATCGGTGGTTGGCCCCGACGTCGATGCCTCCGGCCTCTACGTTGGGTTGACGAGGGGCAAGGCGCACAACATGGCGGTCGTAGTTGCTCCGACCGAAGCATCCGCTCGGACCAAACTCGTCGAAACCATGCAACGTGGATACCTAGAGGAGACCATGGATAAGTCGCGCGCAGCTGCTCGAACGGAATTCAACCGGGCCGCTCAGCAAGTGGTGGGCACGGTCGCGAGTGAATCCCCCTCGGGTGCCAACGGTCCTGGTTTGGGGTGATGTTGCAGCTACACCACAGCAAGACCGCTTGCGACTAGACGGCGGCCTAGAGCATTCGCACCGTCGAGATCGCCGCCACGCGCGTCAAACCGTAGCAACCCGACCGCCAGGGCGTCCGCGCGGTCCTGCACCGTCGGGAAGACGCCGCCGGCAACAAAAACTAACGCTTGGCGTCCGTCCTTCGTGCAAGTGGTTGCTGCCCGCTCTACCAGTTCGGCGTCGAGATTTCCGCGTCGACTCGCGACCCACGCGAGCCAGCGGGAGCTGTACAAGTCACAGACTTCGCTCGCTTGCCCCTGCGACAACACTGTGTCGACCGCGCCGAGGTAGAGCATCCACTCTCGGCAGAGTTCGGCCGCTTCACGTCCGGTAGCACCCCACTGTCGCGGTTGTGGTCGATCAATGTTCATCTCACCAGTGTCCCGCACGCGTGCGACCACCGCTCGTGACGCTACCGAATCGTCCTTTACCCCGCGACAGCGCCGGACGACCACGGAATCCGCGGCGTGCCCCGTGACCGCGCTCAAGCTAGTCCATTGGCCACACTAGGGTGAGCAGCATGGTTGACCCCGTTACCGTCGCGTCTGCAGCCGTACGCGCAGTGAATCCCGTCATTTCCGGCTCCAGGTTGGCGCTCCGGAAGTTACGTCAGTTCGGAACGGTTGACCTTCGGTGGCTTGAGTTCGAAGGTTCCGGCGGACTCACCACCAAGGAAGTCGTTGCTCTTGAACGATTTCTCGACGATCGGGAGACGCGAGCCTTGCTCAGTGTCCTCGCAGCGACTCTTCTAACGCCTGAGAACGATGTCCGGGCAGACTCCATCGACACCGTTCGGAGTCTCTTCATGAACCACGCTCAGCGGCATTGGGCTGAGACACCTAATCGTTGGTACGACAGGCGCGAGGAGATCTGGAACAACCTTGTCCAGATTTACGACCGCGCCACGCCCGCCGGAGCGGACCTGGCCGACGCTGCAGCCGAATTCGAAGATTTCCTTCGGACACCGTTAGACCGCACCCGCGGCTCCGACAACATCGGCTCACGAAACGTTCGCTATATCGAGCGAATGGCAGATCTATGTTCAGACATCCGCCGCGTAGTTTCTGCAACGGACCTGGTTCAGGCGCTGAAGTCAGCACTAGCTGAAGCGCCAGCCCCGCCAATCATCACATATCGAAGCACATCGGACTCCGCGACCTTTGGCGACTTGTACGTCGACCGCACGCTGGTGAATCGCGTGAGTAATACGGAAATCAGTGGGATGACCTTGGGCAAGCAAGGTGCACCCTATCGAGCCGTGGTGCACGGGGCGCCTGGTGCGGGCAAGAGCACCTTCGTCAAACACCTTCGTCGCGAGCTTGCTCATGACCCCGACTCGCAGCCCGCTCTGCTTCTAACATTGAGAAGCTATTTCCCTGCAGCCAAGAACCAGTCGATCGTAGAGCACCTAAGCGAAGATGCGCGCGCATCTTTGAGCGTCGAAAACGATCCCGCGCAGCTGCGTGATGTGCTGACGCTCGGGCTCATCACCGTTGTCTTCGACGGACTTGACGAGATTACAGATATCCACCTCAGGATCGAGATGGTTTCACGCATCGCCTCGTTCGCGCGAGAGTTCCCCGCCGTCTCGATTCTGGTGACATCTCGCTCCATCGGTTACGACAGCGCGCCGTTACCGCGCGAGATGTTCCAGACCTATGTGCTAAACGAATACACGGCCGAGCAATCAGAGGAGTACGTGCGCCGATGGTTCGCATTCATCAACCGGGGTGATCTCGCTGATGACTTCGAGCGAGAATCCGAAAGCATTCGGGATCTTAGATCGAACCCTTTGCTTCTCTCGTTACTGTGCATTCTTTATGGCGAACGCGGATCAATCCCACGCCGACGGCGTGACATCTATGCTCAATGCGCGGACTTGCTATTTCATACATGGGACTCACACCGGCATATTCATCAGCCAGAAGAACTGCATGCGAACGGCGACCGCATCATGCAGGAAATCGCGCAGTGGGTCTACAAGTCCCAGAAGGCGCAAAATGGGCTTCCCGAGAGCGTGATCAAACACAGCATTGGGATATACCTCCGCGACACCGTCGGGGTTGAAGATGGCGAGGCGCGTCGGCGAGCAGGCGAGTTCCTAGAATTCTGCGCCAACAGAGCGTGGCTCCTTGGAGCAACGGGCACCGAACGCGGCGAGCGAATGTTCGGGTTCACGCACCGCACCTTTTTCGAATTCTTCACTGCTGAGGCGTTCTCACGAATTAGCGGAGACCCGGAGAAGCTTGCCGAGATCCTGGTAGGTGCTCACAAACGGGACGCTACTAGCGTCCTGCCCGAACTACTGCTGCAGTCGATCGACGACAAATTCGATCGGGGTGGGGCCAACACCTTCCGGAAGGTCTGCGAGCAGACAGAGGACGAAATGCTGATCCTCCGTCTCATGGAAGGCATTGGCCTTCCACTAAAGGTTCGTGCGCAGGGATTCGATCGAGTGCTGGAACTTTGGGAATCTCGACGACGAATATCGCGACCGGCATTTGTTGCACTTCTGTCTCTCAACGTTGATGCCCGCAGCCAGTTCATCAGGGAGTATCTGGTTCCGGAGCGACCGGATGCGGTCGACATGTTCATTGGCGGCTGGACATCTCTCGACGCATCGGACGGGCTAAGCCGCCATCGCGCGACCTGGGACGAGGTCGCGAATCGCCTTATCGAGGAGTACAAGCCGCTCAAGAGCACTTGGTATCGCCCTGAGGTCCTGTCGTGGTTGTGGCGAGCAGGGCGCGGTCGCATGCCCGATCCGAATACGGCCATGCACCTAACCGCGGGAGCTTGGGGACCTTGCCTCGGTACTCTGTGGTACGGCATCGAAGCTGCATGCAGCACCGACCCGTCGACCTTCGACGACGATCTTGTCAGTCTTCTTCAGGCGGCCTCGCTCGCGGCTCGTTCTGCGCTTCCGCGTCGGAGGGCGCAGATCATGGAAGATCTCTTGGTCGAACGGATCGAAGCCAAGGGCGTTCCCGATGCCAACGAATTAGAGAGTGACGCGCTGTGGGCTTATCTCTACGTTGTAGCGGTCGTTTCCGAGGCCACTGACAATCAGTCCGAGGAAGTTGAGCTACTGCAGCAGTCGTTGCCTGACGTTGGCATGCGTTTGCTGGCCTTGCGCGATGCGGCCGCCGAACACGATGGAAAGCGACCTCTCAAAGTACCGCAGGAGCTACGGAGCCTACCGCCTTGGCTTACAGAATGGGGCCAAGGGAGGCGGTCCTTTGTTGCAGCACGTGCCGGCGATGACTGAAGTCTGAGGGCGGGGCGCACGCCTGTGCGCCCCGCCCTCATTGCTTCGCTATGCGACGGTCGGTGAATGTCCGCTACCCCCAACGGCCATCATTGGCCCGGACGCCGATGCGTCCGGGCCGTCAGCTTTTGGGGCGCGGCGCGTCACCTCCGCGGTGGTGTAGCGCAGCGAGGGCCCGACGCTGTCGGCGACAACCTCCGTGGCCGCTCGCGGTTCGCCGGTGGCCTGGTCGGTCCAGTGGCGGAACTCGAGGTTGCCGTTGACGATGACGGTGTCGCCTTTGGCGAGGCTGGCGCGGACGTTCTCGGCGGTGCGGCCGAAGACGGTGGTGCGGTGGTACTGGGTGTCGCCGTCGACCCATTTGCCGTCTTCGAGCTTGCGGTCGGTGACGGCGACAGTGAACTTGGCGAACTTGGTGCCGTTCTGGGATTCGCCGTAGTCGGGGTCGGCGACGAGGTTGCCTTCGATGCTGATCGGGACTCGTGTACTCATGGTTCTTTTCCTTTCGATTGGCGGCCGCTGGCGGGGTCGCTTTCACTTAGAACTTCCGATTCGAGGTAGGAGAACGCGCGCAGATGGCGCGCAAATCTCGGCGGCGCGCTCACGAATGGGCGTGAGTTTCGCGGATCCAGTCGGCCCACTCTGCCGGGACGGCGCCGTCGCCGGTTTGTGGGAGTTCGGTGTGGCCGTTGTGGCATTCGCCGTTGTACCAGGTGGCCAGTCTTGGGATGGCGACGGCGAGACGTTCGTGCCAGCCGATGGGTCCGTAGCCGGCGTCGAGGCTGTCATAGGACACCAGCCACGCAGTGTGCAGGGCTGAGAGCTCTTCGACGAGGGCGCCGTGCTGGAACCAGCAGGGCGGGATCTTCCGCGGAGCGAGGTTGTAGCGGTGGGTGAACCAGATCACCCATTCGCGTAGGTCGGTCCAGACCTGCGGGGCGTCCTCGTCTTCGAGGGTGCGCCAGCTGATCACGCGGATGCCGAGCATGCCTGGACTCTGCCGGGCCGCTTGGTCCTGCCATCCGTCGGTGAGCGAGGCGACGAGGTCGTCGAGCGGGATGTCGTCGCTCACTGCTGCTCCAGAGACGCTTCGATGTAGTGGGCGATCTTGGCCTGCAGCCGGGCGATCGCCTGGAGAGAGGCGGTGCGGCGGGAGACGAACCCGGAGAGGGCACGGTCGCGTTCGATCAGCTGGTGGACGTATTCGTGGCAGCGCGGGTGCAGCGCGGTTAGGTCCTCGTGACGCTCGTGGGCTGTCCACCCGAACGGGGTTTGGGTGACGCCGCGGTAGTCGAAGTGGTGCAACTCGAGCGAACGTGGGCTCCCGGCGCCAAGGCAAAGGGCGCAGCGGACAACACCGTTGCGGTGTTCTTCGTCAACGAACCAGCGGTCGCGCCGGCCGAACCAGGCCGGCGAGTGCAGGTAGCGGCTGCGGTAGGTGTTGTCTCGTGAGGGCCGACGACGATTGGACATCAGTTCCCCTCCCCCGCAGAACCTCGACGACCGAGCGCGGCTTGATACTGTTCGGCGAACACGACTTGCTGGTCGAGTTCGGTGAGCTTCTTGCCCGCGCTGACCTGACGGGCGTCGTCGCGGTCGGTCCACCCGCGCAGGTCGAGGAGGATCCCGCGACGGTTGCGGTAGGCGAGGAGGCCGACGGTTTCTGGCATGCGGCGGATCTCGTCGAGTGTCATAACGGGTACCTTCTCGTTCTGCACGTTCGTGGAGGACCCATTGTCGTTATACGAGTGCCCGGTGCTCCGGATCCGACGAGTCCCGAGAAGCGATTCGATGTCGCGGAGGTGGTCCACGTCGGACGCCCCACCGAGCAGGAGCTTGGCCGTGGCGGCAGACCAGATCGTGTCGGCCTCCGAGCGGGACCACGCGGTCTCGGCCTGCGAGAGGGCTTGGAGGACGACGATGGTGGAGATGCCAATTCCGCCGCCGTCGGCCATGATCCGCGGCAGCGCCGGCCACGAGAACATGTTCGCGATCTCGTCCAAGATCACGGCGAGCGGAAGGCCGAGGCGGGAGCCGGGTGAGGCGAGGGCTTTGCGGCGCGCGGTCTCGACGATGTCGTCCAGGACTGCGCCGAGGAACCCGCCGACGGAGCCTGCGCCGGCGCCGGTGCCGACGAGGTACAGGCTGTTGGGTCCGGCGAGGAACGCGTCGAGGTCGAACTGCTCCCCCGGCCCGGGCGTCATCGCCTTTCGGATTGCAGGGATAGACAGCGGGCGGAGGGCGCCGAAGACGCCGAACCAGGTGTTGGCCAGGAGCTTCTCGTCACCGTTGATGATCGCGTCCAGGTCTTCTGACCATCCCGGTGTTCCTTGGTTGGCGAGCACGCTGACGGCTTCTCGCGCGATCCGGGGATTGGATCCCCACCGCGCCAGGGCGTCGGTGCCGCGGCCTGACACGGCGGTGGCGTGCAGGAGCCGGGACAGCACGTTGGAGGACACCTGGGCCCATTCCTGGTTGGTCTTGGAGGCTCCGAGGGCGGTGCCGGCGATGATCGCCTGACCGCGCTGGTCCGCGACGAGTGGATCCTCACATCCGGCCACGGGCGAGATTCGCAGGCCGGAGCGAACGCCGGTGAGCTCTTGAGGGTCGAAGACGGTGACCTCGCCGACGCGGGCGCGTTCGCGCATCGTGGCGGAGAGGTTGTCGTTGCGGGTGGAGGTGGTGATCAGGGGTCCGTCCCAGTCGAGGATGGCGTTGATGATGAACCGGTAGCCCTTGCCGGAACGGGGGGCGCCCTCCACGACGATTGAGTCCTCGATCGAGACGTAGACGTCCTGCCCATGGGCGCTGCCAACCTTCCATCCTGCGGAAGCTGGCGACGGATCGACTAGGGACGGGCGGAGGGTTTTGGCGCGGTGCAGAGCTGTGCGGGCGGATGTGTGCTTGCGGACTTCGCCAGGCTTGGCGAGCCCGTCGCGTCCGCGGAGTTCGCGGATGAAGTGCCGGTCGGACTGCCGGTAGCGAAGCCACCAGACCATCCCGACCGCAATAGCGCTTAGAAGAAGGAAGACCGTAACCAGATCGAGGATGCGGATCAACGTCACGGGGGCCGTGCATCCGGGCAGCAGGGTGAACCCGCTCGGGTCTCCGCCGATCGCGAGTTGCAGGCCAGCGAAGACGCTGCCCGGCTGGCCGCCACCGCCGCAGGTTGCACTGATGGTCGCGCTGGCGACGCCGGTGGCGAGCGCGCCCGCGACAACTATGGCGAACAGGCTGTAGAGGGCAGCGTGCACCAAGGAGGAGCTGTGGGGTCTCAAGCTCGTTCGCCTCCCATCGCGTCCGTGCGGAAGATGCCGAGTTCGTAGTCGGTACAGATGTTGCGCACCTTCGCGACCCGGTCCTGCCCGATCTGCCAGAGCCCTTCGCCCTTGTGCAGCTTGCGGACCAGGTCGGACTGGGTGTCGTTCCACCCCAGAATCTCCCGCGACCTCGCGATCTCTCCCGAGTGCTGCGCGTAGGAAATGCGGGTCTCGCAGTCAGCGAGCAGCCCCAGCGCCCGGGAGCGGAGAGCGCTGTTGCGGTCGCCGAGCGCGTCGAGGTCGGCCACCCGGTGCAGCAGGTACCAGTTCGAGGTGCCGAGATGACGGGCGACCTTCTCATCCTCCACTCGGTCGGCGAGGCCGTCGCCGCCGGAGACGTCGTTCAGCAGCTCGACCGCGGCCTCCTCATGGATGATCACCCGGGCCTGCCGGTTCGCACCGAGGGAAGATCGACGGATCCAGTTCGCCGTCGCGAGTCGGGCCAGCGCCTGCGCTTCGGGCGAGGCTCCTTTCAGGGCTGAGGTGTCGACGACCATCATCGGGGCGTCGGCGTCGAAACGGACAGTGGAAGGTCCGTCGAAAAACCCGGTGAGGTCGCCGGAGACCATCCGGCGCAGCGAATGCGCGAGCCGGTGGCCAGCCTCGACCACCTCGAGCGGCTGGTTTTGGTCGGGATCGACGAGACGCTCGTACACGTGGGTGATGGTGACCGTGGACTGGCCTCGCAGGGCGTCGAGGGCGACGTCGAGGGCGGTGTGCTCGACCGGCTCCAGGTTTCCACCTTCGCGGAGGCGGCGGATGATCGTCTTCACCGTCGCGCGCCGGTACTGGAGTACGTTCTGGTTCCAGTCCTCATCCGAGAACGACGCATCCCGCGGGCCCTCATCGAGCAGGTTGATCCGGGCCGCCTTGCCAGGTCCGACCGAGATGGAGGTGCCGCCGACGTAGGCGGCGACCCGCACCCACTCCCCGTTCGGGTCGTGCGGCACCGCGATCTTTCGACCCAACCGGGCGAGGCGGGAGGACCAGGACTTGGCGAGCATCGACTTGCCTGTGCCTTTTACCCCGAGGATCGCGACCGAGTGGGAGCGGACGGCTTCGGCGGAGTAGGCGTCCCAGGGGTCGAAACAGAACGGGGCGCGAGACAGAAGGTTCTCCCCGATGTACGCACCGGTGAGAATGTCCCCGGTCTCCGCCAGGAACGGGTACGCCCCGCCGAGGACTTTGGAGGAGCACCGGTGTGCGGGTGGGTTGGCGCGCAATGGGCCACGCAGGTTGTGCGGCCGCTTCCACCCCCAGGCCGGCATCTTCGACGCCGGCAACTCCGCTGACTGAACCTTCCAGCTCGAGTTCTTCTCCACTGGGGCGGTCTGGCGATGGTGGCCGTTGGCGCCGGGCTTCTCGTTCGCTGGGATGCGGCCGATAACCGCTGACTGCTTCATCTCATTCCCCTTCCAGCGGCACCGGCAGCGCCGCGGTGACGAACCCGGCCGCTTGTTGGCCAGACATCGAGGCGAGCACGAGGCGGGCGGGGTGCGAGGCCTGCTCAATGTCCGTCCGCGCCTTGGTAAGGGCGTCCTTGGACTCGGCGGAGATGGTGACGAATCCGCGGTACTGGACATCGCCGAACCCATCGACAAGATCGTGCTCGCGCACGGCCAGGTCTTCCTCCTCGCGGAGGTGGGTGAGCGGGATCCGGGAGGACAGCTTCATCCGGATAGTCGCGGCGGTCTCCATATCCGATTGGGCACGGTTCAGCTGGGCCAGCGCCTTGTGCGTGGCCACCGGGCGAACCTGCAGCGTGATCACCCGCGTCGCATCCCCGGCATAGAGCAGGGGTTCCAGGAAGCCGGTACGGACGTCGGTGCGCGGCCATTCAGCGACCCAGAACGTCTGGTGCCAGGACTGGTCGACCCGCATCGAATCCCAGCCCTCGTCGATCCCCATCACCGGCGATGGCGCCGAGACGATGCCGGAGTCCTGCTCGCGCCGGGTCGCTGCAGCGACCGGGTCAGCGGACAGCGCGTTCAACTCGTCGAGCTCGTCAGCGGTGAGCCAGCCGGCCGGAGTGAGCCGGGCGTGCTCCATCGAAGTCTCGATACCCGCGACGCGTTCCTTGAGAACCGCTGCCAGACCCGTGAGACCCTTGCCGGCGTCGCGGATGGCGCCGTTGAGGGCGGCGGTGTCGAAGGTGAGGGTGATGTAGTTGGTGAACCCCATCGATCGCTTCGACGCCGCCTGTGTCAGGGCCCAATACTGCTCGCGCAGCTCCGCGCTCACTTGCGGGCCGAACTCATCCTCGCGGGCAACGAGGTAGTCCTTCAGTTGGGTCGACGACGCACGGTCAACCCGGAGGCGGATCGTGGTCTCTCGCACACCTGGGAGGTTCTCCAGCGAACTGAGCCATTCGACGAAACCGTCGTAGGCGGCCTCTTGGGTGCCCTTGTCGCGGAGTGCCCATGCGCGAGAACCGACCTTGACGGTGACCGCTGCCAGCCGTCCGCGAGCGTTGTAGATGAATCCGCCCGCGCCCGGGATCTGGATCACCTGCACATCGCCGAGCGCGCCGGGAAGCAGGAACTTCGAGGTGACGACGGGTGTCACCGCGGCCACCTGGGCTTGGCCGACGCTCAGAGATGCCATGGTCACCCGGAGCCAGACGTCGCGACGGAAGGCGGTCTGACCGGTGAGGCTGCGATAGCCGTAGCGAGCGGCCTGTGCTGCGATGACGAGCACGGGCTCACGCCGGTAGGTGGCGAGCGCCAAGAACACCACCAGAGCGATGAGCGGGAGCATCACCCAGAACGCGTTGGGATTGATGAACAGCGTTGCCAGCAAGATGGCGACGGCGGCGCCGATGACGACGAGTTGGAGGAAGGTGAGGCCAAGGAAGATGCCTCGTCGTTCCCGGGCGGCGAAGCGGACCCGGGGTGCGCCTTCGTCGGTGAGGAGCTGGTCGGCGGTGATGGTGGTCATGAGTTATCTCCCAACCTTGATCACCCGGGCCGCAGAGCGGACCGGAGCGGCGGCGGTGTTCACGCGCGAGAACTGGTCGCGCACCGAGAACCGGTGATGAAGGGCTGTGCCGACTTCCGCGCCAGCGAAGGAGACGAGCTTTGTCGCCCACAACGGGGAAAACGAGGCGGCGATCACGGCTCCGGCGGCGACGAGGATGACCCCGATGCTGAGGCTCGCCTTCGTCAGCTCCACGGCGAGAAGGACGACGCCGGCGGCGAGTGGTTTTGCGATCAGCAAGCCGACGGTCAGGTTCATCCAGCGCTGTGCCCACGCGGTGAGCTTGGGCTGGCCGATCATCATCAGCCCGACCGGGGCCATCGCCGCGAGGGCGAGGAGCCCGAATTCGCGGATCGACATGGCGATGAAGAGGAAGAGCGAGGCGATCATCATCAGCCCGACTACGAGCAAGGCCATCACGTACTCGCCGACTGAGCCGGGACCTTGGGCGCCTTGGGCGGCGATGGTGAAGATGACCCCACCTTGCGTGAATTGAGCGTTGTGCATGACCGCGTTGGGGGCTTGCTTGGTGATGTCCAAGAGCCCCACCACCCGCAGGAGCCCCTTGCTGAGGTCGCCGCCTTGGACGGTGGAGGTGAGGCCGGTGGTCACGGCATCGGTGACTCCCGATGCCTTCTGCATCCCCCACACACAGACCGCCGAGAACGGGATGGCGAGGGCAGCGCCGGCGGCGGTGCGCCCAATCCGTGCCCAGTCCTGCAAGATCATCGCGATCCCGATCTGCACCAGCGCGACGATGAGGACGACCGGGGCGGTGACGGCGATCCAGAACAGGAACTGCGAATGGGCGATCTCCCAGCTGCTCTGGTCGATGTTCGTGTTGAACGAGCCGGCGATCATGGTGGCGATGAAGTCGCCCAGGTTCCGGATCGTGGAACCCATGAACTGGGCGACGGTTTGCGAGGCTTGGCAGCCGAAGTCGGCCATGAAGCAGCCGTAATTCGGCGAGAACGGGTCCGGCGGAGCAGCAGCAATGACGAGCATGATTTCACGCCACGTGCAGTGACTGGCCCCAGTTGATCAGTCCTGCGATTCCGGCGGCGACGGCGACCCCGGCGACGCAGCTCACCACCCCGACGATGCCCATCTTCTGGACTCGTCCGTTGCTTGAGATGTGGCCGACGACGATGAACCCAGCCGCGATCAGGCCGCCGATCACGCCGAGGGTGAGCACGATGGCGAACACGACGTTCGCGATCGACTGGAGGGCACCCACGCCCGGGCCGGAGAAGTCGGGTGACGGGTTGTTCACCGTCAGCACGTTGACCGCGCGAGCGTGCGCGGTGACGAGCGCTTCGTTGAGTGCGTTCATGATTGGGTCTTCCTTTCGGCGGTATCTGTTCTCAACACGGGTTCTTCGCTCTCAGTAATTCGTCTCGCCGCCAGCAACCCGGAACCGACGATTCCGAGGAGGGTGATGCCGACGACGAGCAGGAGACCGAGCACATTCAGCAGGAGGTTCATGGGGTTACTCCCCGCTCGCGTTCGCTGCGTCCGTCGCGGACCTTGGCAGCGGCACAGTAAGACGCAGTGGCTGTCCCTCGGAGGGGACGCTCATGGTGAGCAGAAGCCGGTCGACGCCGGCCGGCAGATACCAGGCGGCGCCGAAGGATCGTTCCTGGTCGTTCGGGATCGTCCAAGTCGAATTGCCGCGGAAGAGCCCGCTCGGAAGCCACGCAAGGCCGGCGGCTTTGGCGGCGGCAGGTCCGTCGGCGGTGTCCAGGACGGCCGGTTCGGGACGTCCGTCGAACTGCGTGCCTTTGAGGGTGGTGCCGGTGACGTCCTGGTAGGTCTGGTTTCCTTGCGACGGCTTCCATTCGCCGGTCATCGTGAACCTCACGAAGATCACAGGCGTCCCCATCGGGAAAAGTTCCTGGTTCGAACCCGGGAGGGTGCATCGGCAGCCGTGCTTCGCCGTGAAGGCCTTCCCGGGGAACACCTGCACGTAGACGGTGTCAACGATGCCGTCAGCTGCGGGAATCGCGTCGCTGGACGGAGTCGCGGTCGGTGTGGCCGGTGCGACGGTCGTGAACGAAGGCTTCTGGGCTGGAGCGCTCGCTGCACAGCCCGTCAGGGCAACGAATGGGAAGAGAGCTGCGATTGCGATCAGCTTCTTGTTCATCTCGATTCACCTCGGTTTCGTATGCGCCTTCACTTGGAACTTCCGGTTCCGCGCGGCTTTTGGCGCGCACCTTCCGGACTTCGTTGGTCAGGGCACCTGGATGTGTTGGTGGTTGCAGGTGTCGGGGAAGTCGCTGGTGATGTTCGCCAAGACGCCCAGCGACACGTGGGCGCGTGCGCGGCAGTCGCTTTGACCGGCCGATGACCCGTGTGGGACGTACGGGTCCAGCACGTGGATCAGCTGGACCGATAGCGTGTCCGCGCCGGTGAGGGACTGCCGGTTGATCGCGTAGAAGTCGACCGCCTTGCCCTTCCAGTGCGCCGACGCGGTGCCTGCGCCGGGCGTCATGCCCGTGCACCGCCGGTTAAGGTCACTGATCCCGACCTGTTGGAAGGTCTGGACGGCGAGGACGATCAGCTGGAGGACATGCGGGTCGATCGTGCAGTCCGGTGTCGCGGTCCCGTCGGCCATGTTGATGACCTGCTGCTGGTAGCGGCTCTCGAGGAAATTCAGCTTCTTCGCCTGGATCGCACCGACCAAGATCACAGCGGCGGCGCGGGCGTCCGGTGGCACCTGACAGGTGCCCGCGCTCGCGCCGGTCAGAGCCGCCAAGACGTGCTCGGCCGGTGTCCAGAACGGGGCGTAGTGGTTCGGGTCGGCGTTGATCTGGACCGCGTGGGCGACCAGGGTCGGCGCGAGCGTCTGCCAGTCCGCGATGTGCAGCATGCGGGTGTAGAAGGCCGCCGCCGCGGTCGCCGGGTTCATTCGCTGCGCCGGAGTGCCGTAGCCGGCGCCTTGTTGAAAGACGCCGATGGTGGTGTTGTCAACGGCGTCACCGTGATCGAGGTTGTGGAGTCCGGACTCGCCGATTGCGACCATCAACGCGAGAGTCTGGCCGTGCGGGGGCACGCTCATCTGCTGGCCGATGGTGATGATCGTTGCTGCGATCTTCAACTGCTCCGGGCCGTACCCGTCCACGTTCTGGCCGGCCTCCACGGACGGGGCGGATCCACCGCACACTCCCCCACCACCACCGAAGCCGCTCGCGCCCATCGCGAGCACCAGCGACACCGGGACGGCGACGAGCGCGACAGGAACGATCAGGATGATGACCGCCGCGACGATCAGTAGGTTCCGGGTCGTCTTCGGATGCGACACCGCGTGAGCGGCAGCCGCGCCGACGCTGATCACGCCGCCACCTCTCGCTCCAGGACGGTCCGGGCGATCATCAGCAACCGTTTCGCGGTCGCGATCCGCGCCCTTGCAGAGCCGGGATGGATGCGCAGCGTCTCGGCGATGGTGCACGCGTCTTCGCCGACCATCCCTGCGACCTCACGCAACCCACCCGTCTCGGGCACGCACGAGACAATCACGGACCCGGTCAGCGGCAGTCCCGCGTCCGCGGCCGCGAGGGCGGCGAGTACCGTGCGTGCGGTCTGGCACACCCGGTCATGGATGGTGCGGACACTGCGTTTGGACAGCTGATAGGCGCCCGCCACTCTCTCGGCGTCACCGCCTGCGAGACTCAGGTCGCTCATCACGTGCCAGTCAGACGGGCCGACAAAGTCGGCCACCAGCACCATCCACCGGTGCGCATCGAACCGGCGGATCATCACCTCCAGCGGGTCAATGTCCGAGCTGGACTCAACGTCGTCCGGCATCTCGTCCAGAGGGACGCGCTTGCGCTCAATCTCCCGAAGCACGACGTGACGGGTGATGCCGAACACGAAAGCGTGCGGCGAACCGCGCTGAGGGTCGAACGTCGAGGATCGGTGCCAGACCGTCTCCCGAGCGACCTGTAGAACCGCGTCGACCTCATTCGGCCAGCCGCGCAGTTGAAAGCGCACGTACGGTCGCAACGTGTCGACTTCACGGAGCAACTCCGTGAGAACAGCATCCGGCCGCGTGCGGACTTGAGTTCCTCCAGCCACGAGATCACAACCTTCCTTGGACGGAGGTGGCTATGCGAAGGACCGGGTTCGAGCCGGGAGGGCTCGTCAGATTGCGCTGGGTCAGCGCAAATGGGCGCGCGGGAGCACCCGTGAGAATGAGTGGGTGGATGAGCCGAGCGTCGCCGGGGAGGTCGGGGCGGCGCGCCCGGATTCGGTGATGGAGCAGTGACTTCGACTCTGAAGTTCGGGAGTCTCAGTCACGATGCGTTACCGCCGCCCTGACTCGAATCGGGAGCCGGGCGTCACGGTGATCGGGGTAAGAATCAGCCGCTCCATTTGGTGCCGCACGCTACCCCCGAACAGGGGCCGCGGGTTGACGGCACGCCGGGGTGCACCGGCTGTTCTACTGACAGCCATCACAGTGCAGGTCATCCATCGGATCGATCGGCACCAGGTACCCGTCGACGAATTCCTGGATATCCCCCGAGCCGATCACCGCCGGCTGAGTCACGCGTACACCCCGGTCTTGGTCCGGACACTCGCTTCCACCCATGCCAACACCTCCGACCGCTTGTAGAGGACGGCGCGGGCCGTCGGCTTGTAGAAGCGCGGCCCCTGACCGCGGTGACGCAGCTGTGCGAGCGCCGCGACCGAAATGCCGGTCAGCTCAGCCGCTTCCGCGGGCTGAATGAACTCTCCTGTCATCTCATCTCCTCCATTTCGACAACCTAGGAGCTATTGCGTTGTTACTGAAACGGTAGCAGGGAAATCATGGCTTGACAACGGATAGAGCGTTAGGCTGTTGAAATGGCGGACTTTCGATCGGAGACGAGCATCGGCACGCGCATCAGGTTGGCGCGACGAGAGCGCGGCTACCGCACGACTGCTGAACTGGCGAACGCAATCCCCGGGGGCAACGTCACCGAGGCGATTCTCGAGAACATCGAGTCGGGGCGGAAGGCCGACATCAGCGTCAGCCAACTGCTGAACATCGCTCGCGGGCTGAACGTCCCGGTGAGCATGTTGCTCGCGCCGATTGGGATGCCTGGGGCCGAACTCGACCTGCCGAACCTTAGCGAGGACTTCACCGGGATGACCGCGGCGGAGTTCGATAGCTGGCTCTCGGCGACAAGCGCCAGCGCGTACCGGCCACGGCTCGCCTCCGAACGCGCGGACATCGAGATCCTCACATCGTTGCGCGAGCTCGGAACTTTGCGGCGGGAGATCGATCGCCTGCAGATCGTTCTCGACACCCAGAAGGCATCCGGTGACCGGGACCTCACCGCAGCCAATGCCGAGGTTCAGAAGCGCCTCGACCACATCAGCCGCGAGGCCGCCCGAGTAAGCGAACTCCTCGCCAGCGCCGGCCTCACCGACGTCACGAAGGACCCGGCCGCCTAGCCGGGAAACTGAGGAGGTGTAGCGCAGCGCGAAGCTGATGGGAAGCATCGAGAGCTACCAGACCGCCAACGGACGCCGCTACCGCGTGCGATACCGCGACCCCGACCACCGCTCACGCGAAAAGGCCGGGTTCACACGCAAATTCGACGCCGAACAGTTCCTCGCCTCGACCACCGTCACCACCTCGCGCGGCGAATGGGTTGACCCGTCATCGGCCAAGGCGCAGGTCGGCGCGCTTGCTCAGGAGTGGCTCGCCTCCCGCAGCAACCTCAAGCCGTCGTCGCTCCGGCCGCTTGAGGGCTCCTGGCGCAAGCACGTCGCACCAAAGTGGGCCCACCGCCGCGTCGGCGAGATCCGGCACAGCGAAGTGCAGACCTGGATCGCGGAAATGTCGAAGGCCAGCTCACCGACCGTCGTGATCCGCGCTCACGGCGTGCTGGCTGGAATCCTCGACATCGCCATGCGCGATCGACGGATCACCCAGAACCCGGCCCGAGAGATCAAGCTGCCCCGCAAGATCCCGAAGGAGCACGTCTACCTGACCCACCAGCAGGTCCACGACTTGGCAAAGGCCTCGGGCGACCGCGCGCCAATCATCCTCCTGCTCTGCTACACCGGTCTGCGCTGGGCCGAGATGGTCGGCCTACGCGTGAAGGACATCGACTTCGAACGTCGCCGCATCCGTGTCTCCGAGAACGCCGTCGAGGTCGACGGAATCATCGAAGTCGGCACACCGAAGTCACATAAACGCCGCACCGTCCCGTTCCCGCACCTCCTGGACCCGGCCCTGCGCCCGCTCGTCGAGGGCAAGGGGCCAGACGAGCTGGTCTTCGCCGACAAGCGCGGCATGTACCTGCGCCGCACCCGGGTGAGCACCGCCTCGCGTTCCTGGTTCGTCACGGCGCGGATCACAGCGGGCATCCCGCAGATGACCCTGCACGACCTCCGCCACACCGCCGCGAGCCTCGCCGTGTCTGCCGGCGCCAACGTGAAAGCCATCCAACGGATGCTCGGCCACGCCTCCGCCGCGATGACTCTGGATATCTACGCCGACCTCTTCGACGATGACCTGGACGACGTTTCGGCACGCCTCGATGACGCGGCCGCGAAATCAGTTGTGGGGTTTTTGTGGGGGATGGGCGCATCTGGGGACAAGAAACCCCCGGAATCGTTGAGTTTCCGGGGGTTTCGATCGGCGGAGACGGAGGGATTTGAACCCTCGGTCCCCTTACGGGGACTCCACCTTAGCAGGGTGGTGCACTAGGCCTGACTATGCGACGTCTCCAGCGCGGCCGCGAGCGGACGCACGACAGCCATCATAACGGACGATGCCGGGCCGTCCGGACACCTGGCTCTCAGGCTCCGGGTCAGGGCGACGACCTCGTCGGTCAGCGCATGGGCAGGCTGGTGGTGAACGCGTTGGCGGTGGTGAGGCGGTAGGTGACTTCCCGTCCCGTGTCGGCCACCTTGGTCCACACTCGCGCCCGGTCGCCGAGGTCCATGACCACGCGGTCGTAGGGTTCGCCGTCGATGCGGTGCCCGGCGAAATACGAGGGCCTGCCCTCGGTCGTGGCCGTCAGGATGCCCACGAAGTCCGCATCCTTCGGCGGCTCCGGCACGAGGTCGGACGGGACGATCTGCAGCACGATGCTCTCACCGCGAACGACGCGGGGCGTGCCGTCTCCGGCACCAGTTTGTTCGGTCATCAGCGACTCCTTCTCCGTGGCCTATCGGGTGGTCACCGTAGGCGCATGATGGGGTCGCCGCAATGGGTCGGCGCAGGCTCGTGAGCCGGCTCCGGCGATGCGACGTCAGGCCCCGACCGGGACGTTCTGGGTGGCGGTTCCGATGATGTCCGCCGCAAGCCGGATGACCCAGATCATGGTGACGGCGACCGTGAGCGCGTAGACGCCGATCGTCACCCAGATCGGGGCGAGGCCGCGGCCTGCGGCGACGCCGCGCACGACCACGCTGCGGCCGATGGGGTAGACGACGCCCAGGAACGACCACGCCCAATGGAACGGGCGCTCGACGCCGCGGTGGACGAGCTCGCGGTAGTCCAGCCAGGAGAAGACGACGAACGCGGCGGTGAGCAGCCAGTTGAGCCCGATCACCAGGAAGTACATCGGGCCGCCGATGAGGGCGAACGGGTCGGAGATCGTGACCCGGGAGCTTCCCGGGACCTCGCGGAACAGGACCTGCGGCTGGAGGAGGAACAGGAGGCAGGCGGACAGGCCCGGTATCGCGACGACCAGCCAGATCCACACCGTGTACACGGGCGTGCCGGGGTCGAGCGGGCGGCGCCGCTGCTGCGCGGCGTACGGAGACGGCGCTGCCGTCAGCTGCTCGCCCCAGCGGGTGCCGTCCCACCAGCGCAGCGCCCCGGAGCCGTACGGGTCGGGGTACCAGCCGGGGGCCGGGGTGGCCTCGTACGTCATGCGTCCTCCGTTCACCCAGCGGGGTGGTGCGCCACGACCCTACCCGACGAGCCGCGCGATCAGTGGACGACGGCACCGCTCCACAGGTCGTACAGCTCGGCGCTGACCCCGGGCGCGGCGACCAGGACGCCGCCGCTCGCTGGGAAGACGGTGGGGCGGCCGTCCTGGCCGAGCACGGCGGCTCCGGTCTCCGCGGCGATGAGGCAGGCGGCCAGGTGGTCGACCGGGCTGAAGCGGTGGATGACGGCGCCCGCACCGCGTCCGACCGCCGGCCCGAGCAGGGTGAGCGTGCCGGAGCCCATGACGCGCAGGGTGCAGAACCGCTCGGTCAGCGCCTGGGCCAGAGAGCCCATCCCGCTCCAGGCCTCGTGCCCGGCGAGCTCGCTGCTCACCACGCCGCCGACGAGCGAGTCGGCGGCCGGGACGGCCAGCGGGCTGCCGTCGCGGCGGGCGCCCTCCCCGGCTACGGCGTCGAAGAGCAGGTCGCGCCAAGGATCCGCCACAACGCCGACGAGCGGGCGGTCGTCGACAGCGAGCGCCAGCGAGAACGCGGTCCACGGGATGCCGTTGGCCAGGTTGGTCGTGCCGTCGACCGGGTCGAGGTACCAGGTCGGCCTGCCGGGCACCGCCTCGCCGCCGTACTCCTCGCCGACGAAGGCGTGGCCGGGGAACCACAGCGCCACCTGCTCCCTCACGTGCAGCTCGATCGACCGGTCCAGCTCGGTGACCAGGTCGGCGGGGTTGGCCTTGGTGGCGACGGCGGTCACGCGGTAGCTCCGCGTTCGGCCGATCGCCCAGGCGGCCAGCTCCAGAGCCAGATCGCGGGCGTCGTGCAGCTCGTCGGGGCTCATCGGCCGACCTCCGCGGACGCGGCGACCGTCTCCCGCATCGCGAGCAGCCGGTCCAGCTGGTTGGTGGTGACGGTGTCGACGCCCAGCGCGAGGGCACGCGCGAGGTCGTGCGGTTCGTCCACCGTCCACACGGTGACAGGCAGGCCGCGGTCGTGCACGCCTGCCACGAAGGCGGCGTCGGCGATCGGGAAGGGGACGTTCACGGTGACCGGCGACAGCTCGGCCAGCTCGGCGTCCGACGGCACCCGCATCGAGCGCCACGGGAGCCAGAGCCTCGCGTCGGCGTCGAGGTCGCGGAGGACGCGCATCCCGTCGAGGTCCCCGCACCAATCGACGGCGACCCCGACCTCGGCGACGACGGCATGCGCGGGGGCGGCGAACCGCGGGCTGTCCATGTCGATCACCAGACGGCTCGACACTCCGTCGAAGAGCGGAAGCACATCCGAGAGCAGCGGCGGGCGGTGGTCCTCGTCGCCCAAGCGCGAGAGGTCGGCGGCGGGCACCTCCGAGATCGGGCGCGGGTCCAGCCAGAGGCGCTCCAGCGACGGGTCGTGCAGCACGACGACCTGGCCGTCGGCGGTGAGACGCACATCCACCTCCACGACCTCGGCACCCTTCGCGATCGCCGAGCGGATGGCCGGGAGGGTGTTCTCGCGGAACACCGACGAGTCGCCGCGGTGGGCGGACGCCCGGACGAGGCCGGAGGCGGGGGCGGCGGCGTTCACGCGACCACCGCCGACACCGGCGCGGAGACCGCATGGGACGCGACCCCATCGGAGGTCCGGCCGTCGGGCGCATCGACCAGCCGGCCGTCGCGGTAGACGAGCGCCTCGTCGATGGACGCGAAGACCACCTCGCCCGCCCGCGGCGCCGCACCCGAGACGTAGGCGGCGAGCGTGATGTCGTCGCGCCGCAGCCTCACCTCGTCGAAGTGCCCGTGCGGCACGACGCGCTCGACGATCGCCCGCAGCGCGCCCGGCCGTGGGGCGACGCTCACGGTCACGTTCTCCGGCCGCACGCCGACGACATCCGGCCCGGGGTGGATGCGCGTCCCGTCGAACGTGCCGTCGAAGCGATTCAGCGCACCGATGAAGGTGGCGACGAACTCCGTCGCGGGCCGAGCGTAGAGCTCGGCGGGCGAACTGAACTGCTCGATCCGCCCCGCGTTCATCACGGCGACGCGGTCCGAGATCGACAGCGCCTCCTCCTGGTCGTGCGTGACGATGACCGTGGTGATGCCGAGGCGCTGCTGCAGGTCGCGGATGTCCTCGCGCACCCGCACCCGAAGCTTGGCGTCGAGGTTGCTGAGCGGCTCGTCGAGGAGCAGCACGTCCGGCTCCTGAACGAGAGCGCGGGCGAGGGCCACACGCTGCTGCTCGCCTCCGGAGATGCGCGGCGGCCGGGAGTCGCGGTGGTGCAGCAGGTTGACCAGGCCGAGCATCCGCTCCACCCGCTCCGCGATCTCGGCGCGCGGGAGGCGGCGAAGGCGCAGCGGGTAGGCGACGTTCTTCGCCACGGTCAGGTGGGGCCAGAGGGCGTAGTTCTGGAACACCATCGCGCTCGGGCGCTTGTCCGGCCCGAGCCGGGTGACGTCGCGGCCCGCCATGACGATGTTCCCGGCGTCGGGCTGGAGGAAGCCGGCGATCATCCGGAGCGTTGTCGTCTTGCCGCAGCCGGAGGGTCCGAGCAGGGAGACGAGCTCGCCGCGACGCACCGTGAGCGAGAGGTCGTCGATGATGGTGCGGCCGCCGAGGGTCTTGCCGAGGCCGTTCAGGTGCAGGCCGTCGGGAGCGGGAGAGGACACGGGAGTCTCCTTCATTTGAGCTGGAAGCCCTCGGCGAGCTGCCCGCCCATGACGTGCTTACGCACGGCGAGCAGCAGCACCACCGAGGGGATGGCGAGCAGGATGGAGAACACGGCCGCCACCTGCTTGGGGAAGTTGAGGACGAGGCTGTACATCTCGGTGGGCATGGTCAGGATGTCGGGCGCGCCGACCAGATACGTGCCCTGCGCCTCGTCGAAGGCGGCGAGGAACGCCATGACCGCGCCGACGAGGATGCCGGGCAGCGCCATCCGGAGCGTCACGCCGAAGAACACGCGCGCCCGGGACGCACCCGCGTCGCGGGCGGCCTCCTCGAGCGACCGCGGCACGGCGGCGAACGCCGCGGCCGGGATCCAGGTCATGAAGACGATGGTTCCGAGCAGTTGGACGATGACGATGCCGGCGACGGTGTTGATCAGCCCGAGCGCGTAGTAGAGCGAGGCGAGGGTGGCGAACAGGCCCATGCGCGGGAAGGCGTTCGTGGCGAACAGCCCGATCAGGAACAGCCGCCGCCCGGGGAACTCGAACCGCGCGAACGCGTACGCCGCTGGCAGGCAGACCACCGCCGAGACGAGCACGACCAGCGGGGTGATGAGCAGGGAGTTCTGGATGGACGACCCGAGCGCCTGGTCGCTGAAGACGGTCTGCCACCAGCGCAGGGTCCACGAGTCGGGGAGCAGGTTCGGGTAGGTCCAGCGGTCGGCGAAGGCGTGCATCCCGAGCCAGAGCAGCGGGCCGAGCACGAATACCAGCAGCACGACGGCGAAGACGGCCGCGAGCGCGCCGCGCAGGGCGGCGGAGAGGGCGTGCGGCATCAGATCCGTCCCTCCTGCCGGGCGCTGCGGAAGTTGGCCCAGACGTACAGCGCGCCGATGACGGCGGCCGCGAGGAAGACGACGAACGCCATCACGAGCGACTGCTGCGGCTGGTTGTAGGAGGTGAAGTAGCTCGCCAGGGCGACCCCGAGCATCATCGGGGCGTTGGGTCCGGTGAAGTACGGGACCGTGTACGAGCCGATCACGCCGATGGCGGTGAAGGTGACGGCGATGACGATCGGCACCGCGCACATCGGGAGCAGGATGGTGCGCACGATCCGCACCGTGCTCGCCCCGGCATCGCGGGCGGCCTCGATCAGGGCGTCGGGCACCGACTGGAGGCCGGAGGCGATCATCAGCACCGCGAACGGGAGCGAGGTCCACGCCGAGCCGATCACGATCGCGACCGCGGTGTACGACCACACCGGCCCCTCCAAACCGACCTGGGCGAGCAGGCTGCGCAGGAACCCGTCGGCCGCGTAGAAGGTGAGGATGGCCCACGACGCGATCACCACGGGGATGAACAGCGGAACGATCGCGACGGCCGAGAGGATGCGGGCGAGCCATCCCCCGCGCAGCCGGAGGTACAGTCCGATGCCGCCGGCGAGCACCAGCACGATGGCGGTGCTCGCCGCCGTGACGCCGAGGGTGAGCGCGAGATCCTGCCAGAACGCCTCGGTGGCGAACACGTCGCCGTAGGCGGCGAACGTCGGCACGGCGCCGTCGGCGCGGTGCACGTTCTGACCCACCGCCGCGATGACGGAGTTCAGGCCGCCGGTGAACCCGACGCTGAAGGCGAGCGCCAGCACGACGGGAACGCCGACGAACAGCGCGATGACGACCACGGGCGGCAGGGCGAGCAGGAAGCCCGCCGCCGCGGACCGCCGCGCGCGTCGTGCGCTGCGGTCCGCAGTGACGGCCGCCGTGGTGGCGGTGGCGACGGCCATTACTTGCCGGGGACCTTCTGGGCCCAGGCCTTGTTCATGTCGGACGCCACGGTGGCGAAGTACGCCGGCCGCAGGTGGGCGATGTCGGCATCCTTGAACAGGGTCTGCACCGAGGCGGGCAGCTTGTCGAGCGAGATCACCGGGTAGCCGGAGATGCTGTCGGAGACGAGCGTCTGCGCCGCCGGGCTGAGGAGCCACGAGGCGAGCTTCTCGGCCCCCGCCTGGCGCGGGGAGGCGGACGGGATGCCGAGGTAGCTGGCGCCGCCGGTCAGCGACGGGTCCGAGATCTGCGTGTACGCGATGTTCGCCGGGATCTGGCCGTTCTTGTGGCCGGTGACGAACTGGTCGCTCCACACCGGGGCCATCGAGATCTGGCCGCTGGAGAGGAGGTCGAGCACCTGGTTGTTCCCGTTCGGGTAGACGCCCTTCTGGTACACGTACGGGTTCAGGCCGGCGAGGGTCGCGAAGCCCTTGTCCCACGAGGTCTCGACGCTCGGGTCGGCGCCGGTGACGAGCTTGGTGCGGTCGGCGGCGGAGACGTTCTGGTCGAGCACCGTGGTCACGAACGACTGGCCGCTGCCGCCGGTGTCCGGGGAGTTGTAGGTGAACCTGCCGGGGTTCGCCTTGATCCAGGCGAGCAGGTCGTCGAGGGTCTTCGGCGGGGTCGGTACGGTCTTGGTGTCGTACGCGAGCACGACGCTCGAACCGCGGTACGGGATGCCGCCCTTTCCACCGGCCGCGACGAGGTCGGCGGGCACGTCCTTCAGCCCGGGGACGGTGCTGGGCGTGACCTTGGTGAGGAGCCCGGAGGCTGCGACCTGCGAGACGAAGCCGGCGTCGACCAGGTCGTATCCCGGGTCCTTCTTCTGCAGGGTGGCCGCGGTCAGCTTGGCGACAGTCTGCTGGTCGTGCAGGCCGTGGAGGTCGAAGTCGACCGAGACGGAGTAGCCGGGGTTGTCCTTCTCGAAGGCGGGGATCAGCGTCTTCTGCCAGAGGTCCTGGATGTTGGTGTCCGCGCTGAGGAAGACGGTGAGCTTCTTGTCGGCGCCGTCGCTTGCGGAGGCGGCGGAACTGCTCTGCGCGCAGCCGGCGAGGGCGAGCCCGGCGGCGGTGACGACCGCGAGCGAGGCGAACAGGCGGGTGGATTTCACGTGAGCGCTCCTGTGGTGGGAGGGGTGGTGGGGGGTGGGTGCCCGGCCGTTCGGGGCGAGCGGTTTCACGCTAACCGCGGCGCGCGTTTCTGGCGATACCACCGAGAGAGCTTTCAAATGAGCGCCCGATACTGTTCATTCGGCGTTCATATGAGCGAGAATGAGCACCGCCACGCTGGGACCATCCACAGGAAAGGGGTGCCATGCTGACCCATCAGCGCGAAACCGCCATCGTCGAACGCGTGCAGGAGGCAGGCAGCGTCACCGTCGAGGAGCTGTCCCGCCTGCTCGAGGTCAGCGGCACCACCATCCGCCGCGACCTGGAGCGGCTGGAGCTCGCGGGCAGCCTCCGCCGGGTGCACGGCGGGGCGACGCTCGCGGAGGCCGCGGACGACGAGCTCACCGACCACGACCCCGACGCGGCGGAGAAGCGGGTCATCGCCGCGGCGACCGCCGGCCTCATCCGCGACGGCGATGTCGTGCTGCTCGACATCGGTCACACCACGCTCGCCCTCGCGCGGCTGCTGCGCGATCGGCCGGTGACCATCGTCACCAACAACCTGTGGATCCTGCGCGTGCTCGGCGACGCCCCGGCCTGCACGCTCATCCTTCTCGGCGGCGCGGTCGGTTCGAAGCCGGGCACGGTGTCCGGCCCGCTGACGGAGCAGATGCTCGCGCTCATCCATGCCGACGTCGCCGTCATCAGCAGCGGAGGCGTCCGTCCCGACGGCGCCGTGGTCACCGACCTGAACCAGGAGGCCGGGATCAAGCACCGGATGCGGCGGGCGGCCGACCGCAGCATCCTGGTCGCCACCTCGCTGAAGTTCCCGGGAGAGGGCGCCTACCGCATCGCATCCCTGAGCGACTTCGACACGATCGTCACGACGCCCGGCTCGGGCGCCGAGACGCTGGAGGTCGCTGCCCGCGGCGGGACGCGGATCGTACTGGCGGAGTAGCGGGACCCTCTCCCGGAGCCTCCCCTAGATCGCGGACCAGCCGCCGTCCGACGCGAGCACGACCCCGGAGATATTGGCGGAGTCGTCGCTGAGCAGCCAGGTGATCGCCGCGGCGAGCTGTTCGGGCTGCGCGACCGAGCCGACGTTGGTCTGCATGATCGGACCGAGGCGCTCACCCGCGAGCTGCGACTTGAACGACCCGTCAACATTGGTGGCGACAGCGCCCGGCGCCACGGCGTTGGTGCGGACCCCGTTGGGGGCGTAGAAGACGCTGGTGCTCTTGGTGAGCCCGATGACGGCGTGCTTGGAGGCGGTGTAGGCCGCTCCCGCCGTCGAGCCGCGCAGTCCCGCCTCGGAGGCCACGTTCACGATGGACCCACTGCCGGCCTCCAGCATGAGCGGCAGGACCGCTCGGGTGAGCCGCATGATCGCGGTCACGTTGACCAGGAAGACGCGGTCCCAGGTGGCATCGTCGACCTCGGCGGGCGGGAGGAAGCCGTCCATGATCCCGGCGACGTTGGCGAGCGCATCCACGTGCCCTCCGGTCGCCTCGATCACGGCGGCGATGGCCGGCTCGGTGGAGATGTCGCCCGCGACGGTGACGATGTCGAGGCCCGGGTGCTCCTCGGTGAGGGCCGTGAGGCGCTCAGGGGAGATGTCGCTCGCGATCACCCTGGCGCCCTCCTCGCCGAGGCGGAGGGCGGTGGCCCTGCCGATTCCAGACCCCGCGCCGGTGACGATCGCGGTCTTGCCGGCGAAGCGTCCGGTCCCGTTGCTGCTCATGATGCTGTACTCCTTGTCGATGACATCTTCGGCGCTCGATCGGGCGTCGAGACCATTAATAGCATCGAGTGCCATAATTGGCACTGTGAATTCGCCGGAGGCCACCCAGCAGCGTCGGCGTCGGGGGCGCCCGTCGGACGTCGACCCCGAGCGGGTCGCGCTGCTCGCCCTCCGGCGGTTCGCGTCGCACGGGTACGAGACGACCACGATGGAGAGCATCGCCGACCTGGCCGGGATCGGCCGCCGCACCCTCTTCCGCTACTTCCCCTCCAAGCCCGACCTGGTTTGGGGCGGGATGGAGCCGGTCGTCGAGCGGATGCACCGCGTCCTCGACTCCGCCGGCGCCGGGGAGACCACGCGGGACGTGATCGCCCGCGCAATGACGGAGTCGCTCGACCTCGACCCGGATACCCTCGAGGCGACGCGGCTGCGCCTCCGGCTGATGGCCTCCGACCCGGCGCTCATCGCGTTCGGAGTCATGCGGCTGACCGCGAGCCGGGACCTCATCGCCGAATTCCTCGGCCGCAGGCTCGGCGCCGACGCCTCCGAACTGCGGGTCCGCGTCGTCGCCGACGCCATCAGCTCGGCGAACTTCTCGGCGCTCCTGTGGTGGGCGACGAGCCGCGACGACGACGACCCCGCCAGGGCGTCGGTCGAGGCGCTGGACGCGCTCCTCGCCCTCCCGCTGCCGTAGCGGGTTTCGTCGGGGATTCGGCCGGATCGGGTTCGAATCTCCGACGGGAGCCAGCCCAGCAGGAGAATCGAACGTTCGATCGCTCACGAGATCGAGACCAGGGCGGAGGGCGTGGGATTCGAACCCACGAGACATTTCTGCCCACCAGTTTTCAAGACTGGCTCCATCGGCCGCTCGGACAGCCCTCCTGGTGCCGGCGTGAGCCGGCGTCGACCGATTCTAGCGAACCGGGGCGTGCGTCAGTCCGAGAACGGCTTCGAGCAGGTGTACTGGGCCGCCGTCTGGCCGTGCACGTTCGACGGGAGCTCGACCGCACCGGAGCCGCCGGACGTCGAGCCCGAACCCGAGCCGTCCGCCGGGGCCTGCGTCGCGGGTGCCTGTGTGGCCGGGGCCTGCGTCGCAGGCGTCTGCGTCGTCGGCGCGTTCGGGTCGGCCTCCGAGCCGACGCCGGTGTCGCCGGTCACCACGACGGGCTGGTCGTTCTTCAGAGCACCCATGAGCTGCTCGGCCGCGTCCACGGTCGGGGCGACGCCGCCGTCCACGTAGTGGTTGGGGTACTGAACGAAGACGACTTTGCTGATGTCGATGTTCTTCAGCGCCATCGCCATGGAGACGATCGTGGTCGGGTTGTTCAAGCTGTCCGAGAGGGTGATGTTGCTGGTGGCGGCCTTGGCCAGGCCGTACAGCTTCACCGGGTTGCTCAGCACGTCGGCGCTCTTGATCGTGCGCACCAGCGACGACAGGAACACCTGCTGGTTGCTGATGCGGCCGAGGTCGGAGCCGTCGCCGACGCCGTGACGCGTGCGGAGGAAGGCGAGCGCCTGCGAGCCCTGGAGCACGTTCTGGCCGGCCTTCACGTTCAGGCCCGTGTACGGGTCATCTATGTCGCCGGCGACACACACCGGCACGCCGCCGACCGCGTTCGACATCTCGATCACGCCGTCGAACTGGATGACGCCGGCGTACGGGATGTCGAGCCCGGTCAGCTTCTCGACCGTCAGCACGGTGCAGGCCAGGCCGCCGTAGCTGAGCGAGTTGTTGATCTTCTGACGGCTCATCGCGTCGAAGCTGCCGCCCTTGGGGTCGGGGCACGACGGGATGGACACGTACATGTCGCGCGGGAAGCTGACGACCGTCGCGTTCTTGTGGTCGGCGGAGACGTGCAGCAGCATCGTGACGTCGTTGAGGTTCTCCTCGCGGTCGCCGTACGCGGAGTTGCCGCCGCCGCTGTCGCTGCCGGCGAGCAGGACGTTGAAGGCCCCGTTCATCGCGCCGACCCCCGGCGTCGACTCGTGGCCCTTGGCATCGACCAGCTTGACCGACTTCTTCACGCTGCTGACCACATCCACGGCGGCGTAGGCGGCGAGCGAGACGCCCGTCACGCCGAACACGGCGATGACGGCCACGAAGATCTTGAGGAGGAAGGAGAGCGGGTGCTGCTGCTTGAGTCTTCCGTGGCGGACCGCTGGTCCGGCCGACTTCTCCTGCGCTCGCGCTTGCGCGCGGGTGGGCATCTCGCTCATTCACTTCCTTCCGGGATCGGTCGTGCACAGAGATGGCGCGTACAGAAATGCAGCACACGCCGTCTTAAAGCCTCGCACGGGAGGCTGGCAATGCTCTGGAAGGGCGCGCGTCGACCGGCGACTGCGCTCGTTCGGGGCGAGTGCGGGTGCGCGCGCAGGCGCAGTGGTCGCGGGAGGGCGCAGTCGCTCAGAGAGAGTCGAGGACCTCGGCCAGGCCGTCCTCCACCACGGGACCGGTGGACCGCGTCGCGACCGCCTTCACCTCGTCGGGGGCCTGGCCCATCGCGACGCCGAGGCCCTCCTCCGCCGCCCAGGTCAGCAGTTCGATGTCGTTGCGGCCGTCGCCGACGGCGACCACGTTGCTGCGCGGGATGTCGAGCGCGTGCCGCACCCGCTCCATCGCCGTGGCCTTGCTGACGCCGTCCGGCGAGATGTCGAGCCACGCCGTCCAGCCGATCGCGTAGCTCACGCGCTGCAGGCCCATCCGGTCGACGATCGAGAGGAACTCCTCGGTGTCGTGCTCGGGCGAGACCACGACGACGCGGGTCGCGGGATGCTGCAGCAGCTCCTCGAACGGCACCTGCTCGGCGTTCACCAGCTCCCAGTCGGTCATGCCCTCGGTGTACCGGCGGAATCCGCTCGGCCCTTCGACCATGAAGCTGCCGCTCGGCAGGTGCGGGCGGATCGTCTCCAGCACCTCGGTCGGGTCGAACACCTCGATGAACTCACGCCGGTAACCGCCCTCGACGGTGTCGTCGCGCTTCATGGTGAGCGCACCGTTCGCACACACGACGAACTCGCTGGTCAGACCGAACTTCTCGTGGATGGGCCGCGCGGTCTCCCAACTGCGCCCGGTCGCCAGCATGACCTCGTGCCCGGCGTCGCGCACGCGCTCGACGGCGGCACGGACGGCGGCGCCGACGGTCTCGTCCTCGTGGATCAGGGTTCCGTCGACGTCGAGCGCGATCAGCAGGCGGGAATCGTCGCTCACGAACGCGTCGGCTCCAGCAGCTCCAGGCCGCCGAGGTAGGGCCGCAGCGCCTCGGGCACCCGGACGGAGCCGTCCTCCTGCTGGTGCGTCTCGAGGATCGCGACGAGCCAGCGCGTGGTCGCCAGCGTCCCGTTGAGGGTCGCGACCGGCGCCGTCTTGCCGCTCTCGGTGCGGTACCGGATGTCGAGCCGGCGTGCCTGGAACGTCGTGCAGTTCGAGGTCGAGGTGAGCTCGCGGTAGCGGCCCTGGGTCGGGATCCACGCCTCCACGTCGTACTTGCGGGCGGCGCTCGAGCCCAGGTCGCCCGCGGCGGTGTCGATGACGCGGTAGCTGAGGCCCAGCGCCTGCATCATCTCCTCCTGCCAGCCGAGCAGCCGCTCGTGCTCCGCCTCCGCCTCCTCCGGCCGGGTGTAGACGAACATCTCCAGCTTGTCGAACTGGTGCACGCGGATGATCCCGCGGGTGTCCTTGCCCGCGGAGCCGGCCTCGCGGCGGTAGCAGGTCGACCATCCGGCATAGCGCAGCGGCTGGTCGATGTCGATGATCTCGTCGGCGTGGTAGCCGGCGAGCGCGACCTCGCTGGTGCCGGTCAGGTAGAGGTCGTCGTTCTCGAGGTGGTAGACCTCGTCGGCGTGGGCGCCGAGGAAGCCGGTGCCCTGCATGATCTCCGGCTTCACCAGCGTCGGCGTGATCATCGGGATGAAGTCGTTCTGCACGGCCTTGTCGAGCGCCATGTTCATCAGCGCGAGTTCGAGCCGCGCGCCGATCCCGCGCAGGTAGGAGAAGCGGGCACCGGCGACCTTCGCGCCGCGGGCCATGTCGATGGCGCCGAGCAGTTCGCCCAGCTCCAGGTGGTCGCGCGCCTCGAAGTCGAACGTGGGGATGTCGCCGACCGTCTTGAGCACGACGAAGTCGTCCTCGCCGCCCGCCGGGACGCCCTCGACGATCGGGTTGCCGATGCTGCGGATGAGCCGCTCGAAGCGCGCGTCGGCGTCGTTCGCTGCCTGCTGCGCCTCCTTCACCCGGCCGGCGAGCTGCTGTGCCTGGGCGACCAGCTCCTTCTTCTGCTCCTTCGGCGCCTTGGCGACCTGCTTGCCGAACGCGTTCTGCTCGGCGCGCAGCTCCTCGAACGCGGTGATGGCCGCACGCCGCTCGATGTCGGCCTGGATGGCCTCGTCGACGAGCTGGACGGAGTCGCCGCGCGCCTCCTGGGAGCGTCGGACGACATCGGGGTTCTCGCGGAGGAGCACGGGATCGATCACCTGACCAGCTTATCGACCGGCGCCCAGCCATCCGTTCCCGAGTTTTTAGACCCGGACGCCTCGATTCGCTCGAAAAACTCAGGAGGCGATGGCTCTCAACTCCGATGCCTCTAACGTTGGCAGGGTGAACGGACGGGGCGGCGACGAGCGCACGGTGGTCGCGGTCGTCTACAACCCGGTCCGGGTCGACGTGCCGCGGGTCAGGGCCGCCGTCGAGGCCGCCGCCGCTGCGGCCGAGGTGGAGCGGCATCCCGAGGGCATCGAGCTGCTGTGGTTCGCGACCACCCTGGAGGACGGCGGCCAGGCCCAGGTGCGCGCGGCACTCGACCGCGGCGCCTCGCTCGTGCTCGCGGCGGGCGGCGACGGAACGGTCCGGGCGGTGGCGGAGGCGCTGCGCGACAGCGATGCGGCCCTCGGCCTCATCCCCGCAGGCACCGGCAACCTGCTCGCACGCAACCTCGGCGTGCCGTTCACGAGCGTCGAGAGCGCCTGCGCGGTGGCGTTCGCCGGCGAGACGCGCCGCATCGACCTCGGCATAGCGACCGCGCATCGGCCGGATGGCGCCTCCACCGAGTACGCCTTCCTCGTCATGGCAGGGGTCGGGATCGACGCGGCCATGATCGCGGGCGCCCGGCCGGAGCTCAAGCGCCGGTTCGGCTGGCTCGCCTACGTGGATGCGGCGTTCCGCGCGCTGCCGACCTCCAGCAAGGTGCGCATCCGGTTCCGGCTCGACGGCGGGCACGAACGCTCGGCGCACGTGAGCACGATCCTCGTCGCCAACTGCGGCGCGCTGCCGGGCAACATGGAGCTCATCCCCGACGCCGCGATCGACGACGGGCTGCTCGACGTCGCCATCCTGCAGCCGGCGACGGTGTTCGGCTGGCTGGCGATCTGGCGCAAGATGACCTGGGAGAACCGCGTTCTGCGCAAGTCGGCGCTCGGCCGCCGCATCATCCGTTTCACCGACCGGGCCGTGCGCACCCGGCTCAGCTATCTGCGCGGGGCGAGCGTGCAGCTGGCGGTGGATGCGCCGGAGCCGTTCGAGCTCGACGGTGACGCGTTCGGCGAGATCGTCGCGCTCGACCTGCGCGTGGACGAGCGCGCCCTGCTGGTGCGCGCACCGGCCCTGCCCGAGCGCTAGTCGAAGTCGTCGCGGGCGGCCGGCGGCCGAGGCGACCGGCGTCCCACCAGTGCGGTGAGGAACAGCAGCCCGACCAGGGTCAGCAGACCGACCGTGATGAGAGGGCCGGCGAGCATCCACCCCAGCTGCGCGAAGACGAGCGCGGTCACATCGGTGCTCGGCGTCGGGCCGTTGTACGAGGAGGTCACCGAGACGCAGTACAGGACGATGCCCAGCACGACGAAGCCCGCGCCCACCAGCCACAGCGCAAGCATGACGGGGTTGCGGCGCGGGTTGGGCTCCAGCCGGTCGAGCAGGCCGGGCGCGACCGCGATCGGTGCCGCCGCGGTCTGGAGCGCGAGGTCGACGTCGGCGGCGGGTGCGGACGGCGACTCGGGGGCCGCCGAGTACCCGGGTTCTGCGACCTCCTCCGATGCTGCGGGGAGCACCGAGGAGGGCCGCCGGTACGCGGAGTCCGGCGCGTCGGCACGCACCCGCGTCTGGGCGCGCTCCCCCGGCCGCGGCTGGTACCCGCGCTGGAACGCGGGGTCGAAGCGCGGGTCGAAGCCGCCGGCGCGACCGTCGTCGTCGTGCTCCTCGGCGACCATGATGACCTCCCGACTGTCCTTGAGCGCAGCCTACGCCGGCGACGCGTCGTCGGTCAGGGAGGCCAGCCACTCGCGCGCCTCGGTGAACACCTCGTCGCGGTAGCGCTGGTCGAACTCGATGCGCATGCCGTCCGCCCGCGGGTAGGACCCGAGGAACATGACCGACGGGCTGAACCGCCGGAGGCCCAGCAGCGCGTCGGCCACGCGCTCGTCGCGGATGTGCCCGTCGGCGTCGATCACGAACCGGTAGCGGCCGAGCGCGTCGCCGACCGGGCGGGACTCGATCAGGCTCAGGTTGATTCCGCGCGTGGAGAACTGCTCGAGCAGGTCGAGCAGGCTGCCGGGGCGGTCGTCGGGGAGCTCGGCGACCAGGCTGGTCTTGTCGGCGCCGGTCGGCTCCGGGACGCTGCGGGTGGTGCTGACCAGCACGAACCGGGTGACGGCGTTCGGGTTGTCCCCGATGTTCTCGGCGAGCACGACGACGTCGTGGTGGTCGACGATGCCGGGCGGGGCGATCGCCGCGTCCGCCGCGCTGCCCTCGAACAGCGACGCGGCCGCGGCGACGTTGCTCGACGCGGGCAGGTGGCCGTGCTCCGGCAGGTTGCGGTCGAGCCACTGGTGGCACTGGGCGTAGGCGACGGGATGCGCGTTGACCGTGCGCACGTCGGCCAGGGTGGTGCCGGGCCGGGCGACGAGGACGAAGTTCACCGGCACGAGGTACTCGCCGATGATGCGGAGGCCCGGGATGGTGGCCAGCGCGTCCTGCGCGACCGAGACGCCGCCCTCGATCGAGTTCTCGATGGCGATCATGGCCGCGACGCTGCGCCCCTCGACCACGTCGGCGAGCGCTTCGCCGAGGTTGTTGACGGCCCGCCACTGCTTGCCGCGCGCCTCGGGCACCTGCTTCAGCGCGGCCTCCGTGAACGTGCCGGACGGCCCGAGGAAGCTGTACACGTCGTCGAGGGAGGCGGGCAGCTCGGCGGGCGCGCCGGCGGGGTCGGAGGACATGCCGCTCAGCTTACCGAGCCGCCCCGCCGCGGCTCCGCGGCTCCGCGCGACTGCACCTGCTCGGGACGTGTGCGCCCGCTCGCGCAGACGCAGACATCCCGAACGGGCGCAGTCGTCCGCAGCCTGCTGGTGCCCGAGTGGATTGCATGTAATAATTGCGGACACAGATTAATAGCGGGGTTCGGAGAGCCGCTAGCTTCGACGCATGTCTCCCCGGTGGGCCGTTTCGGCAGCTAAGCACGATGTCCCGCGCGCTGAACAAATGTGGGCGCTCCTGCATCCGACATACCGATCCGACTTGCCTCGACAGTCGGCGGACGGAGGCACCGTGTGGCTCTATATCGGCCATCCGCACGCACAGACCACCAGGGAGATCGAATTGCTCGTGAACGTCTACGACGACGGGCGTGAGGCTGTCATCTTCCACGAGATGGAGCTCGGCCCCAAGTTCCGCCGGTATCGAGAGGAGAATCCGCATGTCTGACATCGATGAGGCCGCCTTCGCGGCACTTGCCGCGCGGCTGACCGATCCGACGACGCCGCTGCCCAAGGCGACCAACGTGCTCACCGGTGAGGCGGCAGCGGCCGCAGGGCGCGCGTTCATGCTCCGCGAGTACGGCTCGCAAGAGGCACTGGATGCCGAGCTCCGATCCGCCGGCCGGCCCCGCCGGGGCGAGAGGCCGAAGGGGCAGTCGCCGACGGTCAGGGGCCGCATCCCGGCGGCGGATCGCGCCGCCTTCGACGAGCTGATCAGGGAGACCGGCAAGAAGGAGAGCGAACTCGTGCGCGAGGCGCTGCACCTTCTGCTGGAGCACCACCGCATGGCCGGCTGAGCCGTTGGCCTCGCCCCGCGGGCGTGGAAGAGTAGGGGGCATGGACGAACGAGCCGGAACCCCCGCCCAGCCTTCCGACCTGATCGACGTCGACGCCCTGCGGCGCGCGTACTACGAGCTGAAGCCGGATGTCAGCATCCCGGAACAGCGCGTGGTGTTCGGCACGTCCGGTCACCGCGGGTCGTCGCTGAACACCGCGTTCAACGAGGACCACATCGCCGCGACCACGCAGGCGATCGTCGAGTACCGCAACAGCCAGGGCATCACCGGCCCGCTGTTCATCGGGGCCGACACGCACCTCCTCAGCGAATTCGCCACCACCACGGCGCTCGCGGTGCTCGTCGCCAACGAGGTGCGGGTGCTCGTGGACGAGTTCGACGACTGGGTGCCGACGCCCGCTGTCTCGCACGCGATCATCCGGTACAACCGGCAGGGCCATGACGACCAGGCCGACGGCATCGTCGTCACCCCGAGCCACAACCCGCCCAGCGACGGCGGCTTCAAGTACAACCCGCCGCACGGCGGACCGGCCGACACCGACTCCACCAGCTGGATCGCGAAGCGCGCCAACGAGATCATCGCGGGCGGCATGAAGGACGTGCGGATGGCGGAGCCGTCGGGCGTCGAGACCTACGACTTCCGCGGCCACTACGTCGACGACCTCGAGAACATCATCGACGTGAAGGCGATCAAGGATTCCGGGATCAAGATCGGCGCCGACCCGCTCGGGGGCGCCAGCGTCCACTACTGGGAGGCCATCGCCGAGCGCTACGGCCTCGACCTCACCGTGGTGAACCCGGACGTCGACCCGACCTGGAGCTTCATGACGCTCGACTGGGACGGCAAGATCCGGATGGACCCGTCCAGCCCCTCGGCGATGGCGTCGGTGGTCGCACGCCGCGCCGACTTCGACATCCTCACCGGCAACGACGCGGACTCCGACCGGCACGGCATCGTCACCCCGGACGGCGGGCTGATGAACCCCAACCACTACCTGGCCGTCGCCATCGACTACCTGTTCCGCACACGCACCGAGTGGCGGAAGGACGCCGCGGTGGGCAAGACCCTCGTGTCGTCGTCGATCATCGACCGCGTCGCGGAGTCGCTCGGGCGCCGGCTGTGGGAGGTCCCGGTCGGCTTCAAGTGGTTCGTGCCCGGCCTCATCGACGGGACGGTCGGGTTCGGAGGCGAGGAGAGCGCCGGTGCGTCGTTCCTGCGCTTCGACGGGACGGCGTGGACGACCGACAAGGACGGCATCCTGCTCGCCCTGCTGGCCAGCGAGATCCGGGCCGTCACGGGCAAGTCGCCGTCCGAGCTGTACCGCGAGCTCACCGAGCGCTTCGGCGACCCCGTCTACCAGCGGGTGGATGCGCCGGCGACGCCCGAGCAGAAGGCCGCGCTGTCGAAGCTCGACGGCGACGCGATCACCGCGACCGAGCTGGCCGGCGAGGCGATCACCGCCAAGCTGAGCCGGGCTCCCGGCAACGACGCCCCGCTCGGCGGCGTGAAGGTGCAGACCGAGAAGGCCTGGTTCGCGGCACGCCCCTCCGGCACCGAGAACGTCTACAAGATCTACGCGGAGTCGTTCGAGGGCGAGGAGAACCTGCGCGAGGTGCAGGAGGAGGCCAAGCGGATCGTCGGCGACGCGCTCGGCGGCTGAGTCAGCGGCTTTCGGTGGCGCGGGAGACCAGCGTCCACCGGTTGCCGTGCGGCAGGGGCTCGTGCACGAACTCGTCCACGAGCAGTGCGATGAGTGCGAGCCCCCTGCCCGACTCCCCGAAGTCCTCGGGGTCCGGCATGGTCGCGTTGGATACGTCCACGTCGGCGGGTTCGGCGTCGTCGGTCACCACGGCTCGGAGCCCGTCGTCGGTGTGGCCCAGCTCCAGCTGCACGCGCGCGCGGGTGCCCTCGGCCCCGTGCTGGATGACGTTCGTGACGACCTCGACGACCGCCAACTCGAACGCGCCGCGGCGATCCTCGGCCAGGTCGGGACGGCGCGCGGCCAGCTCCTCGAAGAGCAGGTGGACGCGGTCGATCGCCTCGGCGTCGGCCGGTGCCAGGAACTCCGCCCGGAACCCCTCAGTCACGGTAGGCGTCGTCAGGCCCGGGGAACACGCGCAGGATGCGGTCCAGGTTGGTGAGCCGAAGGACCCCCGCGACCTGCTCGGACGCCGCCACCAGCCGCAGGTCGCCGCCGGCGGTGCGCGCGGTCTTGAGGCCGCTGACGAGGGCGCCGAGGCCCGACGAGTCGATGAACTCGACCCCGCTGAGGTCGAGTGCCAGCCGCGTGTGCCCCTCGTCCACGACGCGCTGGACCTCGCGGCGGACGGCCGTCGCCGTCACGAGGTTGATGCGGCCCTCCGCCACGAGCACGGCGACTCCGTCCGGGCGGATGGTGGTGTCGATGTTCATCGGATGGGGGTGTCCTTCCTGGCCGCGTGCGCGGCCGGTCCGCGGTACAGCGCCGCGCGCGGGATGATGCTGAGCACGACCAGGTCGTAGATCACCCAGACGGTGTTCACCAGGGTGCCGACACCGTCCGCTGTTCCGGCGACGACACGCAGGACGCCGACGATCGCCGCCACGACGAGCACGACCATGGCGGTCAGCTGCGGCCAGATCTGCCGCCACGGGATGGGCGCCCGGCCCTCGCGCTCCTTCGGTGTCACCACGAAGCCGAGCGGGCGCTTGAACCAGACGTTCGCCGCCGCCGTCCAGCACGCCCGGATCCAGAGCGGGAACAGCGCGAGCGAGTACTGCTGCCCCCGCCAGGTCCGCAAGCCCCGGGCGGCGACGAGGAACATCAACTGGCTCAGCACGAAGTAGGGGATGAAGCGCGCGAAGAAGTCCACGCTCCACGCCGTCACGGGCATGACCCCGGTCAGCAGGTAGATCACCGGGGCGGCCAGGTAGACGACAGAGGCGAACCCGGACAGGTAGTTCCACATCGTCGCGAAGTACATCAGCCGCTGGCCGCGGGAGAGGCCGCGCTTGAGCAGCGGGTTGTCCTTCAGCATCACCTGGAGGGTGCCCTGCGCCCACCGCAGCCGCTGGCCGAGCATGGTGCCGAGGTCTTCCGGCGCGAGGCCGGTCGCGAGCAACTCGTGATGGTAGACGCTCCGCCAGCCCGCCGCGTGGAGCTGCATGGCGGTCGCCATGTCCTCGGTCACCGAGATGGTCGCCATGGGCATGACAGGCTGGGCCTGGCCGGGCCTGTCGACGGCCAGCGTGTCGGCGATCCGCTGGACCGACTCGATGGCCGCGAGGGGCGACAGGTCGCGTTCGGCCAGCCGCTCCAGGGCCGCCTCGTCGACCACGAACGCCCCGAGCTCGGAGTCCGCCTCGACGGGGAGGGCGGCGATGGCCCGCAGGTCCTCCTCCATCGCGGCGATGTCGCCGCGGACGGCCGAGCGCGAAAGCTCGTCGACCTCCCTCTGCAGCCGGTAGGTCACCTCCCCGACGCTGTCGCCGGCGCGGAGCCGCGCCGACGCGTCCTCCACCCTGGCCCGCACCTGCCCGATCACCTCGGCCGTCGCGGCGTCGGTCCGCGCCGCCCGCTGGGCCTTCGCGAGCATCCGCTCGGAGGCGCGCAGGGAGAGCCGCACGGTGCGTTCGACGTCGCGCACGTACCCGACGATGCCGAGCTCCATCAGGGCGTCACGGCGGAGCACGGCGTTGGAGCCGCAGAAGAAGGCGGCGTTCCAGCCGTCCTTGCCCTGCTGGATGGGGCCGTAGAACAGGGGCGCCTGGTTGCCGAGCGGGTCGGCGTCGTCCACGTTGGAGAAGAACTGGGGCGTCTGCACGAGCGCGACCCGGGGGTCGGCGAAGTAGCCCAGGGTGCGGTCGAGGATGCCGGGGTCGGGGATCTGGTCCGCGTCGAGGATCAGCAGGAACTCGCCCTCGGTGAGGAAGAGCGCGTTGTTGAGATTGCCCGCCTTGGCGTGGCGCGGCTTGTCGGCCCAGTCCTCGGTGCGGGTGACGTATCCGAGACCCTCGCGCTCTGCGGCCGCGCGCATCTCGGGCCTGTCCCCGTCGTCCAGGACCCAGGTGCTGTGCGGGTAGCGGATGGCCTTCGCCGCCCGTGCGGTGGTCATCACGAGGCCCACGGGCTCGTCGTAGGTGGTGATGAAGACGTCGGCCGTGCCCTCCGGGGGCGCCTCCGGCCCGTTCCTGACCTTGACCCGCCACATGGTCAGCGCGAAGAAGAACGTGTCGATCACGCTGTACGTCTCGGCGACGACGAGAGGGACGGCGATCCACCACGCGGACCAGTTGACCGAGTCGAGCCAGCGCCAGACGACGTAGTCGACGCCGGCGAGCACGGCGAGGAGGCAGACGACCCGGAGCAGCAGCCGGTTCATCGGTCGCTCCTGCGCACGATGACGGCGGTCGCATCGTCGATCGGGACTCCGGCGCGTGCGACGCTGAGGATGCGGGAGACCGCGCCGCCCGGGGTCGCGTTGCCGCGGACGATCGCCTGAACGACGGGAAACGCGTGGTCCCCGCCGATCGCGTCGAGGACGCCGTCGCTGATGCAGACGAGGGAGTCGCCCCGCTCCAGCCGGACGGTGTCCGGCACCCGCGGATCCGGTGTCGGCAGGCCGAGCGGCAGCGCGGCGCTCGGCAGGCGCTCGAGGCCGCCGCGGCCGCGGACGACCATCGCGAGGCCGTGCCCGGCGTCCACGTACTCGACCACCCCGTCCGGGTGCACCCGGGCGTGGAACAGGGTGACGAAGGTCGCGAGCTGGTCGAGGTCCTCCTCCACCAGCCGGGAGGCCGCCTCGACCGAGTCGGACAGGTCGGCGAAATCCATGGCGCTGCGGAGCGCCGTGCGCACGGAGGCCCCGACGATCGCCGCGGCCATCCCCTTGCCCATGACGTCGCCCATCGTTACGCAGAAGTCGTCGCCGACGTCGTACCAGTCGTAGAAGTCGCCGGACACGCCTCGGGAGGGCTCGCAACCCGCGGCGACATCGAAGCCGGGCGCGCGGGGCTTCCGGCGGGGCAGAAGCCCCTTCTGGGCGATGGCGGCGCGGTCGAGCTCGTCGTCGCGGTTCAGCTCGTCCTCCACCCAGCTCGCGAGATCTCGGAGGACACGCTCCTGCTCAGGGCTCAGCGTGTGCGGGACGGTGTCGAGCACGCACAGGGTCCCGACCGCCTCCCCGCCCGGCGCATGCAGGGGCTCACCCGCGTAGAACCGGAGATGCGGGTCGCCGACGACGAACGGGTTGTCGGCGAAGCGCTCGTCGGTGGAGGCGTCGCCGACGATGAGGGCGGCGTCCTGCCGGACGGTGAAGTCGCAGAACGCCTTCTCACGAGGGGCTTCGGTGGTCAGGCCGATCTGGGACTTGCGCCACTGCCGGTCGTTGTCGAGCAGCGTGATGCTCGCCATCGGCACTCCGAACAGCTGCTGGGCCAGCCGGGTGATGCGGTCGAAGCGGGCCTCCGGCCCGGAGTCGAGAACGCCGAGCCCTGTCAGGGCACGCTGGCGAGCGGCCTCCGTCTGTTGCACCGTGTCCGCCTCCACGACCATGGACACCACTGTACTGACGGGTCTACTGGAGTCCAGTGGCCGGTGGTCTTCGGTCCCGCCCGGGCAAACGAAGAGGGGCGGACGGGTGTACCGTCCGCCCCTCTCACATTCGTGAGTCAGGCTCCGCTGAAGTCGTAGTTCCAGGTGCCTGCCAGCGACCGATACGTGTTCGGGCCGGGGACGCCATCGATCGGTCCGGTGTAGCGAGGCATGCCGTACGCTGCCGCGTACTTCTGGAGCCCCGAATATGTACCAGTACCGGGGATGCCGTCGATGGCACCGGAGTACATTCCGAATAGTGCGAGTCGCGCCTGTACGCCCTTCCATGTGTTGACACCGGCGACTCCGTCGAGCGCGCCGGTGTAAGCGTACGCGCCGCCGACTCCGCCGTACCGCGCGAAGCACTGCATGTGCTTGTAGAAGAGCGGCCCGGGCACACCGTCCGAAGCAGTGGTGGATGCGGTCATGTACCGACATTCCGGAAACGGGACAGACGCCTGCGCCGGCGCCGCCGCAGCCACACCCACCGCGATCATCACCGTGGTCACGAGCACCGAGGCGAACAACCTCACTTTTTTCATATTTCCCCCTAGCTGTGGACGCCGAATTACGCCCGTGTCATTCCTAGCGGATATTCAGCCTCCGGACAACGGTCTGGAAGCTCGGGGCGTGGCACAGGTGAAGATGTATGCGCGAGAGGAACCGCGGAAGCGCCGCCGCTACGGACGTTCGATCACTTCGACAGGCTCCAGAAGTGTCCTATGGCCCCCGGGTGGTCGACCGTGATGGCCTCGTCGAGGTCGCGGTAGTCGCTGTCCTCGTTGTGGCCGACCATCTTGATCTTGATCTGACCGTTCACGTTCTGCACCGCGGAGACGATCTGGACGTGGTCAAGCGAGTCGTTGTCGTTCCAGTCGAACATCACGATGTCGCCGACCTTGATCTTGTCGCGCTGATCGAACGAGTACTCGGTGAGGCCGAGCTTGGCGGCGTTCTCGCGGAAGTACTGGTCCATTGACGGGACGTAGCCCCACGCGGGGCTCCAGTCCTCCGCCGCGTCGTGGTTGTACCAGTCGGAGTTCATCTGCCAGCCGCGGGCGATCAGGGTCTGGCTGACGAAGTTGGCGCAGTCGCCGCCGACCGGGTTGAGGTCGCCGTACTGGGCGGTGTTGTAGTTCTTCCAGTACGTCAGCGCATAGGCGAGCTGCTTGTCCACCGGCGTCTGCACCTGGTAGTCGTACGTGGTCGAGCCCGCGGTGTCCACGGGCTTGCCGTTCTTGTCCGTCACCGTGACGGGCACGCTTCCGGCCTGGAAGTTCGCGGCGGCGGGCACGCTGACGACGACCTTGTCGTTCGTCGCCTGCGTGACGGTGGCGGGCTGGCCGCCGATCTGGACAGCGCCGACCTTGCCGAGGTTGGTGCCGGTGAGGGTCACGGTGCCGCCGGAGACACTGCCGGCGGCGGGCTGGATCGACGACACGACCGACGACGACGGGGTCGGCGAAGGTGCCGCCGCCTGGGCGACCGCCTTGGTGACGGGCGACGGCTCGCCCGCGCAGGCGGTGAAGGCGAGAGCGGCGGTGGCCGCGACGGCGGTGAGCGCCAGCGTGCGGCGGGTGCGACGTGAGGGGCTGAGAGAACTCATACGACCTTCGGAGCGGATTCGGAGGCGGTCGGGGGGACTGCATCCACGGTACGCTCACAACTTTTGCGTGACCTGGACGGGGGCCAGTGTCGTTCGTTTTGCACCCCATCGACAGGCAGCAGTCCGGGGGAGGCGGGCGGGCGTTCGCTGCTGGCGAACGCGCAGACCCGGCCGCCCCGTCGCGCGTTGTGAGTACGCAGGCAGTGGGTGTAACTTTGCACTCTCCGCAAAATTCTTTGCCCCACACCGGTGTGACGCTCCGCGTGCCGGGCGTCCCCTCACCCGACTCTCGACCCGGAGACAGATGTCCAGTCAGACCAGCGCGGCGACCGCCGCTCCCAAACCGATCATGTCGCATCGGGAGATCCTCTTCGTGATCTTCGGCCTCATGGCCGGCATGTTCCTCTCCGCCCTCGACCAGACCGTGGTCGGAACCGCCATCCGCACCATCGGCGACGACCTGCACGGCCTCAGCCAGCAGGCGTGGGTCACCACCGGCTACCTCATCCTGTCGACGATCTCGACGCCGATCTACGGCAAGCTCTCCGACATCTTCGGCCGGCGTCCGCTGTTCATCATCGCGATCGTCATCTTCATCGTCGGCTCGATCCTCGCCTCGTTCTCGACCTCGATGATCGAGCTGGCCGCGTTCCGCGCCATCCAGGGCCTCGGCGCCGGCGGCCTCATGTCGATGCCGCTGGCGATCATGGGCGACATGCTCGCCCCCCGCGAGCGTGCGAAATACCAGGGGTACTTCCTGGCCGTGTTCGGCATCTCCAGCCTCGTCGGCCCGCTGGTCGGCGGCCTGTTCGCCGGCGCCGACCAGATCCTGTGGATCGCCGGCTGGCGCTGGGTGTTCCTGATCAACGTCCCGATCGGCATCATCGCGCTCGGGATGGTGCTGCGGTTCCTCCACCTGCCGAAGAGGTCGCGCGGATCCGCCCGGATCGACTGGTGGGGTGCCGCCGGCGTCATCGTCGCGCTGGTCCCGCTGCTCCTCGTGGCGGAGCAGGGCCGCGACTGGGGCTGGGACAGCCCCGCGGCGATCGCCTGCTACGTGATCGGCGGCGTCGGCATCATCGCGTTCATCCTCATCGAGATCGCGATGAAGGACGACGCGCTCATCCCGATCAAGCTGTTCCGTTCCAGCACCTTCTCCATGGCCACCGTCATCGGCGTCCTGGTCGGCTTCGGGATGTTCGGCGCCATGCTGACCCTGCCGCTCTACCTGCAGATCGTGCTCGGGTCGTCGCCCACGGTGTCCGGCCTCCAGCTGCTCCCGATGATCCTCGGCCTGATGGTGTCGTCCATCGTCTCCGGTCAGATCATCGCGCGCACCGGCCACTACCGGCAGTTCCCGATCATCGGGACGGCGATGCTGGCCGGCGGGTTCTTCTACCTGACCTTCCTCAAGGCGGGCGACTCGTACTGGTTCATCGCCGGCGCGATGCTGCTCATCGGCCTCGGCCTCGGCCAGCTGATGCAGACGCTCACCATCGCCAGCCAGAACTCGGTGGGCCTGCGCGACATGGGTGTGGCGACCAGCGCATCCACGTTCTTCCGCCAGATCGGTGGAACGCTCGGCACGGCGGTGCTGCTGTCGCTGCTGTTCACGGTGTTCCCGACGAACATCAAGACGTCGCTGACGGACACGCCGACGCTGACCGCGGCGATGGACGCGGCGCTGACTCCGGAGGTGGCGAACGCCCCCGAGAACAAGCAGATCATGGACAAGATCTACGACCCGATCGTCAGCAAGGCCACCGACGGTGCGCAGCAGAAGATCCAGGCGCAGGTGACGGCCGGGCTCGACAAGGCCACACAGGCGGTCGCGCAGGGCGTCGCCGCAGGCGCGATCCCGGCCGCTGCGCAGCCCGCCGCAGAGGCTGCCGCGAAGCAGCAGGCGATCGCCGGCGCGCAGAAGGCGCTGGCCACCAGCGCCCCGTACGCGAAGGTCGCGGCCGACGGCACGGTGACGCTGGACTTCAGCGACCCGGCCGCCCGTTCCGCCTTCGTCGACACGCTGGTGCCGACGCTGCAGACGCAGCTGAAGAAGTCCAATGCCGCGTCCAGCACGTCCGACATCAACGACACGTCGTTCCTGAACTCCGCCGACCCGCGGCTGTCCAAGCCGTTCCTGGTGGCGTTCAACGCGTCCGCGGTGCAGGTCTACTGGGTCGCGATGATCGTGGTCCTGGTCGCGTTCGTCCTGTCGCTGTTCTTCAAGACACCTCCGCTGCGCGCCAAGTCGGCGCTGCAGGAGGCGGCGGACGACGCGGCCGCAGCCGACGCGGCGAAGAACGCCGAGCGCGAGCCGGTCGGCGCGTACGCGTCGGTGTCGGAGGACGAGGACGAGGAGTTCGACACCGGCATCCTCGCGACTCGTGCGGCGAACGAGTTCGGCGCGCTGGTCGAGCCGGGCGTCGACACGGCCTCCACGCGGGCCCAGCACCCGCGCCCCGCGACCGACTAGCACTCCAGCACGCAGACGGCCGTCACCCCTCGGGTGGCGGCCGTCTCTGCTTCGGCTCCTGGTTGACACGACACGCCGTCCGGCGGTGGGCGCGCGCGGCGTGTCGCGTCAACCAGGTGGGAAGGAGGGGGCGCAACACGCCGTCATCCCCCGTCGTAACGGCGCGTTGCGCCCCAACGGAGTCTAGGCGGGGAGGCGTTTGGGCAAAAGGCCCGGAACGGCGCGGATGAGAGCGCGACCACGGCCGGGCTTGACACGAGGGTGGAGGGCGTTCTAGATTCTCCTGCAACGCGTGAGAGCGCTCTCACGCTCATCGCATGAGAGCGCTCTCAGCGCGCACCAGGCGCACAGACCCACGCACAAAGGAGTGAACCCGTGAAACTCTCACGACGCACGAGGATCGCTGCGGCCGTCGCCGGCGCAGCATCCTTCGCCCTGATCGCAGCAGGCTGCTCATCGAGCGGCGGCAGCGGTTCCAGTTCGGACCCGATCACGCTGACCGTCACCACGTTCGGCACGATGGGCTTCGACAAGCTCTACTCGCAGTACGAGAAGGAGCACCCGAACATCAAGATCAAGGCCACCAACATCGACACCGGTGACAACGCGCTCACCGACTGGCAGACGAAGCAGGCGGCCGGCAGCGGCCTGCCGGACGTCCAGGCCGTGGAAGAGGGCTGGCTCTCCAAGGTCATGCAGGTCTCCGACCAGTTCAACGACCTCAAGGACTACGGCGCGAACGACATCAAGAGCCGCTGGGTCGACTGGAAGCTGAAGCAGGCCACCGACAAGAACGGCCGCATCATCGGCTACGGCACGGACATCGGGCCGGAGGGCCTCTGCTACAACGGCAAGCTCTTCGCCGCGGCAGGCCTGCCGAGCGACCGCGACTCCGTCGCGAAGCTGTTCGGCGGCAGCAACGCCACCTGGGACGACTTCTTCAAGGTCGGCGAGCAGTACCACGCCGCCACCGGCAAGGCCTGGTACGACCAGTCCGGCTTCATCTGGAACGCCATGGTGAACCAGCAGCCGGAGGGCTACTACACCAAGGACGGCAAGCTCAACATCAAGGACAACAGCGACCTCAAGGCGCTGTGGTCGAAGCTGGCCGGCGGCGCTGCGGCGGGCCTCTCCTCCAACCAGACCCAGTGGGACTGGGGCAAGGGCAAGGCGTTCACCGACGGCTCGTTCGCCACGTTCGTCTGCCCGGGCTGGATGCTCGGCGTGGTCAAGGGCCAGGTCGAGGCCGGCGGCGGCGACTCCGCCACCGGCTGGGACTTCGCCAACGTGTTCCCGGGCGGCGCGGCCAACTGGGGCGGATCGTTCCTGACGGTCCCGAAGCAGTCGAAGCACCCGAAGGAGGCGGCGGCCCTCGCCGCCTGGCTGACCACCGCCAAGTCGCAGGTCCAGACGTTCCAGGCGGCCGGCACCTTCCCGTCCGTGACCGAGGCGCAGACCGACCCGGGCGTCACCGGTGAGAGCGACCTGACGAAGTTCTTCAACAACGCGCCCATCGGCCAGATCCTCGGGGAGCGCGCGAAGGGCGTCGTCGCCCAGTACAAGGGACCGGACGATTCGGTCATCCAGTCCCAGGTCTTCGGCCCGTCCGTCCAGGAGCTCGACTCCGGCAAGGCGAACGGCGACCAGGCGTGGAACAACGCCATGAAGCTGCTCGACCAGCTCGTGGTCAACAAGTAACCCGATCCACCCAGCCGCCGAGCACAGGAAATCCGTCGCGAATCCACCCGAATCGGGGCGGAAATCCTGTGCTCGGCGGCCTGCTACCGGAGATACTCATGACCACCGTCACCCGCCCGGAGACCGCCGCGACGGTTCGCAGCGACCGGGACACGCGCAAGGCGCTCACGTTCAAGCAGCGGCTCAGCCGCTTCGACGTGAAGGCATCGCCGTACTTCTACGTCGCACCCTTCTTCATCCTGTTCGGGCTCGTCGGCCTGTTCCCGCTCATCTACACGTTCGTCGTGTCGCTGAACAACTGGAACCTGCTCACCGGCCCCGGCGAGTGGGTCGGCTTCAAGAACTACGCGGCGGAGCTGAGCGACCCGTTCTTCTGGAACTCGCTGTTCAACACCATCAGCATCTTCCTGCTCTCCGCCATCCCGCAGCTGATCGCCGCCGTCTTCATCGCCGCGATCCTCGACCAGAACATCCGCGCGAAGACCTTCTGGCGGATGAGCGTGCTGCTCCCCTACGTCGTCACGCCGGTCGCCGTCACGCTGATCTTCTCGAGCGCGTTCGACGAGAAGTACGGCCTGATCAACAACATCCTGCAGGCCATCGGCCTCGACCCGGTGATGTGGAAGACGCAGACGTTCCCCTCGCACGTCGCCATCGCCTCCATGGTCAACTGGCGCTGGACCGGCTACAACGCGCTCATCCTGCTGGCTGCGATGCAGGCGGTACCGCGCGACATCCACGAGTCGGCCGCCCTCGACGGCGCGGGATCGTTCCGCCGGTTCTTCTCGATCACGCTGCCGAGCATCCGCCCGACCATGATCTTCGTCATCATCACGGCGACCATCGGCGGCCTGCAGATCTTCACGGAGCCGAAGCTGTTCAACCCGTCGAGCGCCGTGCCCGGCGGCCCGCAGCGGCAGTACCAGACGACCGTGCTCTACCTGTGGGACATGGCGTTCAACCGGCAGAACTTCGGCAAGGCCTCCGCGATCGCGTGGCTGCTGTTCCTGCTGATCGTGGTGTTCGGCGTGCTCAACTTCCTGATCTCGCGCCGCATCGCCTCCACCGAGACCCGACTGCATCGCCGGAGGACGGCGAAACGCCTGCAGGCCTCCCGCATCCTGGCCGCCGCGAGCGAGGAGAAGAACGTATGACCGCCACCACCGACCGTCCGGCGCGCGCCACAGCCGCCCGGACCCCCCGCGCGCCCAAACGCAAGGCGCTCGGCATCGACCGCCGGCCCGGATTCCTCACCTACGGAATCCTGCTCGCCCTCTTCATCGGCGGGGCCTACCCGCTGTGGTGGTCGTTCGTCGCCGGCTCCTCCAACAGCACCGTGCTCACCTCGACCTGGCCGCCGCTGCTGCCGGGCGGGCAGTTCTGGACGAACGTCGGCCAGGTGCTCGACACCGTCCCGTTCTGGCTGGCGCTCGGGAACTCGATCATCGTCGCGTCGGTCATCACCGTCTCGGTCGTCGCGTTCTCGACGCTGGCGGGCTACGCGTTCGCGAAGCTGCGCTTCCGCGGCCGGGAGGGTCTGATGGTCTTCGTCGTCGCGACGCTCGCCGTCCCGACGCAGCTCGGCATCATCCCGCTGTTCATGGTGATGAAGCAGTTCGGCTGGACCGGGACGCTCGGAGCGGTCATCGTGCCGACCCTCGTCACGGCGTTCGGCGTGTTCTTCATGCGTCAGTACCTCGTCGACGTCATCCCGGAGGAGCTGATCGAGGCGGCCCGCGTCGACGGCGCCAACATGATCCGCACGTTCTGGCACGTCGGAGTCCCCGCCGCGCGGCCGGCGATGGCGATCCTCGGTCTGTTCACCTTCATGACCGCGTGGACGGACTACCTCTGGCCGCTGCTCGTCGCGCCGCAGAACCCGACGCTGCAGGTGGCGCTGAGCCAGCTGCAGTCGGCGAAGTACGTCGACTACTCGATCGTGCTCGCCGGTGCCGTGCTCGCCACCATCCCCCTGTTGATCCTCTTCGTGCTCGCCGGCCGGCAGCTGGTCTCCGGCATCATGGCCGGCGCGGTGAAAGGCTGAGAATGAACCGCACCTGGCCCGCCGGCTTCCTCTGGGGGTCGGCCACCGCCGCCGCGCAGATCGAGGGCGCCGCCCACGAGGACGGCAAGGAGGACTCGATCTGGGACGCGTTCGCGCGCGTCCCCGGCGCGATCGCCGGCGGGGACGCCCCCGAGGTCGCGGTCGACCACTACCACCGCATGCCGGAAGACGTCGCGCTGATGGCGTCGCTCGGCCTGCAGTCGTACCGGTTCTCGACCTCCTGGGCACGGGTGAAGCCGGGCGACCGCTCGGTCAACCCGGCCGGTCTCGCGTTCTACGACAGGCTGGTGGATGAGCTGCTCGGCGCGGGCATCCTGCCGTGGCTGACCCTGTACCATTGGGACCTGCCGCAGGCGCTCGAGGAGCGGGGTGGATGGGCGAACCGGGACACGGCGTACCGCTTCCGCGACTACGCCGTGGCGGTCTACGAGGCGCTCGGCGACCGGGTCGACCACTGGACCACCTTCAACGAGCCGCTCTGCTCGTCGCTGATCGGCTATGCCGGCGGGGAGCACGCGCCCGGCCGGCAGGAACCGCGGGCGGGGCTCGCCGCCCTGCACCACCAGCACCTGGCGCACGGGCTGGCCGCCGCTGAGCTGCGCTCGCTCGCCGAGGCGGGCGGCCGCGCGGAGTCGCTGCAGCTGGGGATCACGCTGAACCTGACCACGGCCGTGCCCAACGACCCGGCGGATCCCGTCGACCGGGAAGCCGCGCGCCGCATCGACGGCCTGTGGAACCGCATGTACCTGGAGCCGCTGCTGCTGGGCGCCTACCCCGCCGACGTGCTGGAGGACCTGCTCGAGTACGACTTCGAGGAGCTCGTGCACGACGGCGACCTCGCGACCATCGCCCAGCCGCTCGACTTGCTCGGCGTGAACCACTACCACGACGACAACGTGAGCGGGCATCCACTCGGACCGGACGAGCCGGCGGCCGTCACGCCGACGCCGCGGCCGACCTCGTCGCCGTTCGTCGGCAGCGAGTACGTGACCTTCCCGTCCCGCCACCTGCCGACCACCGCCATGGGCTGGGAAGTCAACCCGGACGGGCTGCGCGCCCTTCTGGTGCGGCTCACGCGCGAGTACCCGACCCTCCCGCCGCTGTACATCACCGAGAACGGCGCCTCCTACGACGACGTGGTCGCCGAGGACGGCGCGGTGCACGACCTCGACCGGCAGGCGTACATCCTGGCGCACATCGACGCGGTCGGCCGCGCGATCGACGAGGGGGCGGATGTGCGCGGATACTTCGTCTGGTCGCTGCTCGACAACTTCGAGTGGGCGTGGGGCTACGCGAAGCGATTCGGGATCGTCCGGGTCGACTACGAAACGCAGCTGCGCACCGTGAAGGACTCGGGTCGCGCCTTCGCCCGGGTGATCGCCGAAGCACGCGCAGGGGAGGCGGTGGGCGAGACGACGGCGTCCCCCGTCTAGCATGGACGCGGACGGCGAGGAGACCCCATGACGACGGAACAGGTGGCGGGCCGGGTGGTGCCCACGCTGGAGGCTGTCGCCGCGCGCGCCGGAGTCTCGCGCGCGACCGTCTCCCGCGTGGTGAACGGCTCGCCCAAGGTCACGCCCGAGGTGGTCGCCGCCGTGGAGCGCGCCATCGCGGACCTCAACTACGTGCCCAACCGTGCAGCGCGGTCGCTGGCATCGCGGCGCACGCAGGTGATCGCGCTGGTCGTGCCCGAGTCGACGGCGAAGGTCTTCGCCGACCCGTTCTTCGCCTCCATCGTGCAGGGCGTCGCGCTCAGCCTCGCCGACACCGAGTACACGCTCAACATGGTGATCTCGTCGGAGACCAACCCCGACAAGACCCGGCGGTACCTGATGGGCGGCAACGTGGACGGCGCGCTGGTGGTCTCGCACCACTCCGGCGACCACTCGTACGCGCAGCTGGGGACGTCGCTGCCGCTCGTCTTCGGCGGCCGGCCGGTCAGCGAGAGCGAGCACGCCTCCTATTACGTGGATGTGGACAACGTCGCCGGCGCGCGCGTCGCCACCGAGCACCTCATCCAGCGCGGACGCCGGAACATCGCGCTCATCACCGGCCCGCAGGACATGCCCGCCGGCCTCGACCGGTTCACCGGCTGGAAGCAGGCGATGGACGCGGCGGGGCTCGACACGTCGCGGGTCGCGTACGGCGACTTCTCGCCGGCCTCGGGCCTTGAAGCCATGCGCCGCCTGCTCGCCGCCGGCCGGCCGATCGACGGGCTGTTCGCCGCGAACGACCAGATGGCGGCGGGCGCGTACTCGGCGATCCACGAGGCGGGGCTGAGCATCCCGGGCGACGTCGCCGTGGTCGGCTACGACGACGACAGCTTCGGCCTGATGTCGACGCCGCCCCTCACCACCGTGCACCAGCCGTCGATCGGGCTCGGCGAGACGATGGCGCGCGTCCTGGTCCGCCGCCTCGCCGGCGACCCCGTCGACCGCATCACCCTCCTCCCCACCGAACTCGTCATCCGTCAGAGCACCTGACCCGCCCTGCGCCCGTCCGACCCCAGCCATCGATTCCTGAGTTCTTCGACTTGCGCGCGGCGTGTCGCTCGAAGAACTCAGGAATCGATGGCGGGGGATGGCGGGGGTCGGACGGGGAACGGGCGGCGGGTTGCGGCGGCGCGGCGAGGGCGTACCGTCGCGGGCATGCCGACCTACACCGCGAAACGGGCCCTCGAAGGGGACGCCGACGAGTACCTCGACTACATCTCGGACCCGGAGAACCTGCCCGCCTACTTCCCGCGCATGACCGAGGCGCACGAGCTCCCCGACGGCAAGGTGGAGACGACCGCGCACGTCGACGCCGACCGGGACGGCCAGGACGAGACCGTCACCTCGGAGGCCGCCTTCGACGTCGACCGCGCCGCCCGCGAGGTGCGCTGGTCGGCCCCGGGGCCGCACGACTACCACGGCTCGCTCCGACTCACCGACGACGGGGTCGAACTCAGCATCCACACGACGCAGGAGTTCGACGGGATGCAGCAGGCGCTCGACGGTTCGCTCGCGAAGATCGCGGAGAACCTGCGCGCGAAATCCTGACCGGCGGAACCGCGCACGTGTTCGAAGGATTCGCCGTCGACGACATCGACGTCGGCGAGGCGCGCATCCACGTCCGTCACGGCGGGGAGGGGCCGCCGGTCGTGCTGCTCCACGGCCACCCGCGCACCGGAGCCACCTGGCACCGGGTCGCGCCGCTGCTCGCCGAGCGGGGGCGCACGGTCGTCGTGCCCGACCTGCGCGGGTACGGCCGCTCGACGGCGCCCGCGCCCCGGCCCGACCACTCCCAGGCGTCGAAGCGCGCGATGGCGGGCGACATCCTGACTCTCATGCGTCGGCTCGGGCACGAGCGGTTCGACCTCGTCGGGCACGACCGCGGCAGCTACGCGGCCTTCCGGCTGGCGATGGACCATCCCGAGGCCGTGCGTCGCGTCGCCCTCCTCGACTGCCTCCCGATCGTCGAGCATCTCGACCGGATGACGCCGGAGTTCGCGACGGCCTGGTACCACTGGTTCTTCTTCGCCCAGCCCGAGACGCCGGAACGGGTGATCGGCGCCGACCCGGACGCCTGGTACCACGGCGACCCGGAGGAGATGGGGCGAGAGAACTTCGCCGAGCGCCGCGAGGCCGTGCACCGTCCGGAGGTGGTCCGCGCCATGCTCGAGGACTACCGGGCCGGGCTCACGGTCGACCGCGAGCACGAGGAGGCCGACCGCGCCGCCGGGCGCAGGCTCGCCGTCCCGCTCCTCGTGCTGTGGTCGCAGCGCGACGACCTGGAGCAGCTCTTCGGCGACCCGCTGGCGATCTGGCGCGACTGGGCGGACGACGTGCGGGGCCATCCCATCGACTCCGGCCACCACGTCGCCGAGGAGGCCCCTGCGGCCCTCACCTCGGCCCTCCTCGACTTCCTCGACCGCTGAGTCGGGCGCGAGCTAGGCGAGGCGACGGTAGAGGCGGTTGCCGAGGGCGGCGGTGACGAAGGCGGTCGCGACGATCGCGGCGACGCCTCCCGCGTAGGCGACGAACAGGTGCTCCGTGCCCGACTGGGCCGAGAAGTAGGTGATCAGCAGCGCCACGACGGAACCGGCCGCGCACACGCCGCCGAGCCAGACCAACGGCCAGAGCTTGCTGCGCACCGGCGGTTCGGCGCCGGGCAGCCGCAGCGCCGCCAGGACGATCCCGGCAAGGCACCCCCAGAACGCGACCACCAGCATCCCCGCGACGACGTCGCTCGGCCGGTGCCACTGCTCCACGAGAGTGGATGCGCCCGCCGCGATCACGAACAGCGACCCGACCACCGCGGCGAGCGGCCGGAAGCGCGGGGACGCCAGCAGGAACACCACCAGCGCCGCCGACGCCGCGACCGCGGTGTGACCCGAGGGGAGCGAGTTGGCGAGGCCGACATCCACCCCCTTCTCCGGGCGGGAGAGGACCGTGTACTTGAGCACCTGGGTGCTCACGTTGGCGCCGACCGCTGCACCGACCGCGACGGCGAAGACGAGCCAGTTGCGTCTCACCAGCACGATGACGAGCGCGACCACCGCGCCGATGACGACGGAGGCGACCGGCAGCGCATCGAGGAAGCCGTGGGCGAACTCGATCGCGTCGCCCTTCCACGCGTCGGCGCCCGCGAAGGCCCGCTCGTCGATCACCTGCCCGATGTAGCTGCGCACGAACACCAGGTAGACGGCGACGAACAGGGCCGCCGACGCGATCGCACCCCAGAGGAAGGGCAGGGCACGCAGGCTGGAACGCATAGTGCAAACCACCCTTCCACACACCCCTTCGAGAATTCCGGATGAACACCGAACAGAGGGGAAACTCCCCTCGCCGCGGCGCCCCGGCGAGGACTACTCCTGAGCCATGAGAACCATCACGAACACCATCGACATCGCCGCACCCCCGCACGAGGTGTACGTCGCGCTGCGGGCACTCGACGGCTACCCCGGCTGGCTGCACCGCTCGATCGTCTACCGCGGCACGCGGGCCGCAACCGGGTCGGGCACGTACATCGACTCGACGACGGTCGGCAGGATGCGCGGGACGCTGACCGCGGAGGACCCGGACCGCTCGCTGCGCTTCCACCAGGCGAAGCCGTCCGGGAGCATCGACGCGTCGATCCGGTACGACCTGGCCGCAGTGGACGGGCGGACCAGGGTCGTGCGAGTCGGCGAGCTGACGACGCGCGGCGTGTTCCGGGCGATGCAGCCCGTGCTCGTGCGGATGGCCGCGGCCGAGAGCAGGCGGACGATGCGCGCGCTGAAGGCGCACGCCGAGCATCCCGCCTGAGCGGCCGCGTCAGCCCACGAAGCGCACGGCCGGGTCGGCCGCGGCGAGCCTGACGCGCATGACCTCGATGGCCGCCGCGTTGCTGTCGACCAGCAGGAAGCGCCGGCCGAGCGCGGCCGCCACCGCCCCCGTCGTGCCGCTGCCGGCGAAGAAGTCGAGCACCCAGTCGCCCTCTGCGCTCGACGCCTGCACGATGCGGCGGAGCACGCCCTCCGGCTTCTGCGTCGGGTAGCCCGTCTTCTCGCGCCCGGTCGGCGACACGATGGTGTGCCACCAGACGTCGGTCGGCAGCTTGCCGAGCTGCGCCTTCTCCGGCGTGACCAGCCCGGGCGCCATGTACGGCTCGCGCTCCACCGCTGCGGAGTCGAAGTGGTACGCCGACGGATCCTTCACGTACACCAGGATCGTGTCGTGCTTTGCCGGCCAACGGTTCTTCGGCTTCGCGCCGTAGTCGTACGCCCAGATGATCTCGTTGAGGAACGACTCGCGGCCGAACAGCGCATCCAGCAGCACCTTGGCGTAGTGGGACTCGCGGTAGTCGAGGTGGAGGTACAGCGTCCCGTCGTCGGCGAGCACGCGCCAGGCCTCGATGAGCCGCGGCTCGAGGAACCCCCAGTAGTCCTCGAACCGGTCGTCGTACTGCAGCAGGTCGCCCTTGATCCGCTCGTAGCTGCGGCCCTTGAACCCGATCACGCTTCCCGCTCCGCCCTCCGAGCGCACCGACGTGAGGGTCTGGCGCGCCTGCGGGCGGCCGGTGTTGAACGGCGGGTCGAGGTAGATCAGGCGGAAGGACGCGTCCGGCAGCCCGGCGAGCACCTCGAGGTTGTCGCCGTGCGCGACGGTGCTCGGCCCCTCCGGATGCCACAGCGGGGAGGCTGCGGGGACGGGCTGCGACATGGGACCATTCTCGCAGCGGAGAGAATGGACTGTGCACAATCTCGGCCTGCTCTTCGACGTCGACGGACCCATCGCGAGTCCGGTGACCCGTACCATCGCCATCCGCAGCATCGTGACCGACCTGGTCGCGATGGCGGCGGCGGGCGTCCCGATCGCGTTCATCACGGGCCGATCGGGCGATTTCATCCGCCACCAGGTGGTCACCCCGCTGTGCGACGCCGGCCTCGGCGAGGCGCTTGAGCAGCAGGGCGCGCGGATGTTCGGCGTGTTCGAGAAGGGCGGCGCGTGGGCGCCGATCACCGGCGACGGGATGGGCGAGGTCACGGTCGACGAGACCGTCGCGTTCGCGCCGGAGGCGGTGGACGCGGTGCGCTCGCTCGTGCGCGACCGCTTCGCCGACACGATGTTCTTCGACGAGACGAAGCGCGCGATGATCTCCGTCGAGCAGCGCACCGACGTGGACGCGGAGACCTACGCCGAGGCGCAGTCCCGCTTCCAGGACGCGGCGTTCGACGCCCTCACCGGCCTCGGCGTCGGCCTCCGCTACGGCTCGCGCGTCTCGCCCGACGCTTCGGGCGAGGTGCCCTACCGGATCGACCCGACCATCATCTCCACGGACATCGAATCGGTGCTGCTCGACAAGGACCGCGGCGCCCAGCGCGCCTTCGACTACTTCGCCGCGCGCGGCCCGCTGCCACGCCGCTGGCGCTCGATCGGCGACTCCCGCAGCGACTACAAGATGGCGGACTACGTGCACGACGCGGGGTACGAGGTGGCGCACGTCGACGTCCGCCCCTCCGACGGCGTGCTCGAACGGCCGTACCAGGTCATCACGATCGGCGACGCCATCCACGACGACGCTGGCGCGGAGTTCCTCGCGCACTGGCGCCGCGAGCTCGGCCTCGGCGACTAGCCGCCGCCACGATTTGCGCCAAATCTCGGTTATGCGCGCGTCATAGCGACGATTTGTGCCAAATCTCGGGGAGCGGGGGTCAGGCGTCGGGGCGGCCGCGGTTGCGGCGGCGGATGTCGCGCGGAGCGCGGCCCCCGAGGAACGAGCGCGCCGGGTCGACCACGAAGCCCTGGCGGAGGGCCTCCCGGCCGACCAGCATCCGGAACCCCATCTGGTCGCGGTTGGTCAGCGTCGTCTCGGCGCTCACCGTCCGGCCGTGGATGACGAGGTCGAGCAGCACGACGATGCGCTCCTCCGTGTGACCGGAAGAGCTGCGCACCACCCGGCGGTCGTGCACCGCGCACTCGGCTGTCACGGCGTCGCGGTCGGAATCCTGCCAGGGCTGCACCCGGAAGCGCACCCGGTCCCCGGGAAGCTCCTCGATGTCGAAGGCGTGGAGCGACGAACTGCGGGCTCCCGTGTCGACCTTCACCTTGATCCACGGCACCTGGAGGCCTGGAAGGCTCACCCACTCGCGCCAGCCGACCGTGTCGGTGTTTAGATGGGTGTCGGCCATTCCCCCATCTTCGCAGGAGCACCCCCGTGAAACTCGCCATCCTCTCGCGCGCCCCGCACGCGTACTCGACGCAGCGGCTGCGTTCGGCCGCCGAGCAGCGGGGCCACACGGTGAAGGTGCTCAACACCCTGCGGTTCGCGATCGACCTCTCCGGCGATGAGCCCGACCTGCAGTACCGCGGGCGGCTGCTCTCCGACTACGACGCCATCCTGCCGCGCATCGGCAACTCGATCACCTACTACGGCACCGCCGTCGTGCGGCAGTTCGAGCAGATGGACGTGTACACGCCGAACACCGCGAACGGCATCACGAACTCGCGCGACAAGCTGCGGGCGACGCAGATCCTCTCCCGCCACGGCATCGGGATGCCGCGCACGGCGTTCGTGAACAGCCGCGCCGACGTGCGCATGGCCATCGAGCGGGTCGGCGGGGCCCCGGTCGTCATCAAGCTGCTGGAGGGCACGCAGGGCATCGGCGTCATCCTGGCGCCGGAGGCGAAGATCGCCGAGTCGATCATCGAGACCCTGCACTCGACGAAGCAGAACGTCCTCATCCAGAGCTTCATCTCGGAGAGCCGGGGCCGCGACATCCGCGCCCTCGTCGTCGGCGACCGCGTGGTGGCGGCGATGCGGCGCGTCGCGAGCGGCGACGAGTTCCGCTCGAACGTGCACCGCGGCGGCACGGTCGAGAAGGTGGCGCTGTCGCCCGAGTTCGAGGAGGCCGCTGTGCGTTCCGCGCAGATCATGGGCCTGCGCGTCGCGGGCGTCGACATGCTGGAGGGCAAGGACGGCCCGCTCGTGATGGAGGTCAACTCCTCGCCGGGCCTGGAGGGCATCGAGCGGGCGACCGGGCTGGATGTGGCGGGAGCGATCGTCGACTTCATCGACAACCAGGTGGCGTTCCCGGAGATCGACGTGCGCCAGCGGCTGAGCGTCTCGACCGGGTACGGCGTCGCCGAGCTGCTGGTGCACACCAACGCCGACATCGTGGGCAAGACGCTGCGCGACTCCGGCCTGTGGGAGCGCGACATCACGGCGCTGACGCTGCACCGGGGCACCTCCGTCATCCCGAACCCGCGCAGCGGCGTCGTGCTGGAGCCGGGCGACCGTCTGCTCTGCTTCGGCCGCCTGGAGGAGATGCGCTCGATGATCCCGGACCGCCGCAAGCGCCGCACGAAGGTGCGCAAGCTGCCGAAGGAGGCGCAGGAGGCGCTCACCGAGGAGTAGGCGCCGAGGAGTGAGGGCGCAGGTCAGCGCCGCCGCACCGTGCTCGCCCGCACATGCGCCCGCTCGCCCTGCGCACCGAACAGCGACAGCAGCTCGACCGCTCCGCCGTCCTGGGTGCCGAACCAGTGCGGCACCCGGGTGTCGAACTCGGCGGCCTCGCCGGGCTCCAGCACCGTCTCGGTGTCTCCGAGGACGAGCCGCAGGTGGCCGCTGAGCACGTAGAGCCACTCGTACCCTTCGTGGGTGCGCGGCTGCGGCACGGTCCGCCTGCCCGGCGGCAGGACCATCTTGTAGGCCTGCAGCCCGGAGGCGTGCCGCGTGAGCGGGAGCATCGTCATCCCGTCGCGGCGGATGGGGCGGGAGCGGACCCGCGGGTCGGGCACGCCGGGCGCCCGGACCAGCTCATCGAGCGTGGTGCCGTACACGCGCGCGAGCGGGAGCAGCAGTTCGAGGGTGGCTCGCCTGCCGCCGGACTCCAGCCGGCTCAGGGTGCTCGTGGAGATGCCGGTGGCCGCCTCGACCTGGGCGAGCGTCATGCCGCGGTCGCGCCGCATGGCCCGCAGGCGTGTTCCGGCCGTGGCGATCGCGTCGTCGGTGTCCATGCGCCTAGTTTGCCACTTCGGCAAACCGGCTTGCTGTCTACGTCGCGTCGCGGCGACACTGCCGGTATGACGGACGAACGGAACGACCAGAACCTTGACGCCATCGTGATCGGCGGAGGAGCGGCCGGCCTCAACGGCGCGCTGATGCTCGCGCGGTCGCGTCGCTCGGTCGTGGTGGTCGACGCGGGCGAGCCCCGCAACGCGCCCGCGGAGGCCGTGCACGGACTGCTCGCACGCGACGGCACGCCGCCCGCGGAGCTGCTGAACGCCGGCCGCGAGGAGGTGCAGCGCTACGGCGGTCGCATCCTGAACGGCACGGTGGCCGAGGCGGCACGCGAGCCGGGCGGTTTCGCCGTCTCGCTGAGTGACGGACGGACGCTGCACGCCCGCCGCCTGCTGGTCGCGACCGGCGTCGTGGACGTGCTGCCCGACATCCCGGGGCTCGCCGCGCACTGGGGTCACGATGTCGTGCACTGCCCCTACTGCCACGGCTGGGAGGTGCGGGATCGCGCGATCGGCATCCTCGCGGTCGGCGAGAACTCGATGCACCAGGCGCTGCTGTTCCGACAGCTGTCCGACGACGTCGTCTACTTCGAGAACGGCAACCCTCTCGCGGACGAGTCGCGCGAGCGGCTGGCGGCCCTCGACGTGCCGGTGGTCGCGGGCCGCGTGGTGGGCGTCGAGTCGGCCGACGGCCAGATCGCGGGGGTGCGGCTGGACGATGGCCGCATGCTCCCGCGCGAAGTGCTCGCCGTCGCGACCCGGATGGAGGCCAGGGTCGGCGGGCTCGCCTCCCTGGGGCTGCCGCTGGAGGAGCTTCCGGCCGGGATGGGCACGACCATTCGGGCGGACGCGTTCGGCCGCACAGAGGTTCCCGGGGTGTGGGTGGCGGGCAACGCGTCGAACGCGACGGCGCAGGTGGGCGCCGCGGCCGCGGCCGGCGCCCTGGCCGGAGCGCAGGTGAACGCGGACCTCGCCACGGAGGACGCCGACCGCGCGGTCGAGCGGAGGCGGCGAGCCGGCGCACCGGCGACCGCCCCCGTCGCCTAGACGATCGCCTGCGCCGCCGCCCTGCTCCGCTCGGCCCGGCGGTAGTGCCGCAGGATCAGCCACAGCGTGACGATGCCGCCCGCCGCGACGACGATCAGCACGACGATGTACAGGATGCCGGCGAGCGCCGTGACGGCCGACGCGGTCTGGGTCGACAGGCCGCCGAACGACGCGAGCTCGGCCACCGCGCGGCCGTTCGCGATGAGGGCGACCACCGCGGCGATGTCGCTCGCCGAGTCCCAGAACGCGTGCAGCACCGCGACGCCGGCGTAGGTCAGCACGATCCAGAACGAGAACCGGAACCGGTCGCGCCCGCGGGCCGCGCCGAACAGCACGGCGCCGAGCACCGCCGTCCACAGCACGTGCCCGACCGGCGCGAGGATCGCCCGCAGCACCTCGGTCTGGAGCAGCGACACCAGGTCGATGCCCTGGGCGGTGATCGCGGCGTTGAACGCATACCCCGCCGATTCGAACGCCGCGAACCCCGCACCGACGGTGGCGCCGAGCAGGGCGCCCTGGGTCGCAGTCTTCGGCACCACGCGCCAGCCGACGATGATCAGCAGCACGCCCTTCACGAGCTCCTCGATCAGGCCGACGAGCAGGTAGAGCCAGTAGCTCTGGTGCAGGTTCACCTCCAGCAGGGAGGCACCGAGGACGCCGAAGATCCCGCCGACGAAGAACGCGAGCACGAGCTGGAGAGAGCTGACGTTGCCCGTCACCCGCTCGATGGCGAACAGGACGACGCAGAACGGCACCAGGAAGCTGCCCAGGAGGATCAGCGTCGGGATGAGGTTCGTGTTGCGGGTGACGGCGGTGACGACGATGGTCAGGATCCACAGGGCGAGCCCCGTGAGCAGCGTCTTCCACCACCAGCCGTGGTGGTGGTGGGGATGCGGCGGGGCATCCGGACGGTCGACCCAGGTCTCTGCTGCCATGTGCGATCCCCTCGCTCGAGGCGCCCGCGAGCGCCTGCCCTGCGCCACATCATCCCACCGGGCGGCCACGGGGCAAGCCCGCGCGCCGCCCGGTTCGGCTCAGCTCCGCCGTGCGCGGCGCCGCAGGACACCGGTCGCGACGAGGATCACCCCGCCGAGTGCGGCGAGCGCCGCCCACAGCGCCGCCCCGAGCACGTCGGACCCCGTCGAGGCGAGTCCGGCGCGCGGCGGGTCGAGCACGGTCGCACACGCGGTGGACGGGTCGCCGCAGCCTCCGGTGCCGGTGGACGGCGTCCACGGCCCGGTCGGGGTCTCCACCGTCGCCCGGTTGACGGTGTCGACCGGACGCACCAGCTTGGTGGTCACCACCATCGTGGCGGTCGCGCCCGCCGCGAGCGACGGCAGGGTCCAGTGCAGGCCGTCCGGACCGGATGTGGCGGCGGGTGTCGTGCCGAGCACCTCCAGCCCGTCGGGTAGCAGGTCGGTCACCTTCACGTTCGTCGCGTCAATCGCGCCGTCGTTGGTGACGCGGATCGTGTAGACGATCGTGTCCCCGACGCTCGCGGTGGGGCGATCGGCCTGCTTGGCGATGCTCAGGTGGCCGATCAGGAACGTGTTCGTCACCGTGACGGTCGCTGCAGAGCCGGCGGGTACCGTGACCGTCCCGTCGGCGGGGCTGAGCGTCGTCGAGGTGGCGAGTCCCGCATCCGTCTCCTCGACAGCGCAGGATGCGCCTGCGAGGATGCCGTCGACCGTCGCCGTGTAGCCGTTCGCCTTCGAGAGCGTCAGGGTCGCGTCGGCGCCGAGGTCGATCGGGGTGACGACGCCGTCGATCAGCGCGGTGCAGGTGAGCTGCACGGTGAACGGCCCGTCGCCGAAGAGCGCGACGCCCGGCCCGACCCGCTTCTTGTCGATCGTCACCGAGCCGGTGTCGAAGGAGTTCGTGATGGTCACCGCGGCCGGTGTCCCCGCGGGCACGGTGACCCCGGTGGCAGGCGTGATCGCGACGGACGTCGCGCCGCCGGTCGCCGTCTCGGTGACGTCGCAGTGCGCGCCCTGGATCAGGCCGGTCACGGTCGCCTGGTAGCCGTTGGCCGCGTCGAGCACGACCGCCCCGCCGTCCGGCAGCGGGATGGTCAGCGTCTGACCGTCCTTCTGCCAGGTGCAGACGAGCTGCGCGGTGAACGGGCCGTCGCCGTAGCGCGCGGCGCCCGCGCCGGTGCGCACCTTGGAGATCGTGACCGAGCCGGACGAGAAGGTGTTGGTCACGTCCACGGTCGCGGCCGCCACGGTTCCGTCGGCGTTGCCCGGGATGAGCACGGTCGGGGTGTCGACCGTGGTGCCGGTGGCGCCGCCGTTCGCCGTCTCGACGACCGAGCACGCGGTCCCCGCGGGGAAGACGCCGGGCACCGTGACGGTCTGGCCGCCGACGATGCCGAGGTCGCCGTCGAACAGCGTCTGCGAGCCGCCGTAGACGCACTGCACGTGCAGGGTGAACGGCCCGTCGCCGTAGTCGCCCGCGGCGTCGCCGTCGACGGTCTTGGTGACCGCCAGCGTCCCCGCCGCGTAGTGGTTCGTCACCACGGCGGTGTCGTCGCCCGCGAGCCGCACGACGGCCTGCGTGCCGGCGGCCTCCGCCGCCCCGTCGACTGCGATGCCGACGTGGTTGGGTGCGGTGGCCGCTCCGTCGGCGTCGGTCTCGGTGACGGTGCAGGCCGCGCCGATGGGCAGGTCCGCGATGGTGCGGCTCCCACCGTCGGCCAGCGTGAACGCGGCGTCGCCCGTCGCGAGCGGCACGGCGGAGCCGAGGGCCGACTCACAGACGACGGTGAAGCCGAACGGACCGAACGTGCCGGTCGTCGCCGCCGTGTCCACGTGCTTGGTGACGGTCAGGGAGGTCGTCCTGTAGTCGTTGACGATGGACACCTGCTGAGCCGAGGGCACGGGCTGCGCGGGGTCGCCGGCGGCGATGGTGACGGACGACGGCGTTACCGTGCGCGACGACTCGCCATAGGAGCCGGTGACGCCGTGCTCCGTCGTCTCGCAGACCGCGCCCGTCGGGATGCCGTCGATCCTGGCGGTGTAGCCGCCCGCAGCCGACAGCGTCACGGACTTGGCGGCGCCCAGGTCGACCGCGACGCCGTCGATCGTGCACGAGACATCGGCGACGAAGCTCGTCGGCGCGTACTGCGTGGCCGCGCCTGTCACGGTCTTGGTGATCTGCAGCGGACCGCCGGTGAGGATGACCCCCGCCTTGATCGGCTCCTGCGGACCCGCCGGCTGCGACCCGGAGGCGTAGGTCGGGTAGAAGCCGAACGAGTTCCAGGCGCGCACACCGGTGACGGGCGCGCTGACCGGCGCCCGACCGTCGCCGGCCGTCGTGGTCGGGATGTTGGTGGTGGTGTAGGTCACCTTCACGGACGCGCCGGCCGGGAGGACGCCACCCGGCGCCTTGCTGAAGTCGAAGACCAGCTTCACCGCGGTCACGTCGGCGGCGGCGATGGTCGCCCCGACCGCCGAGGACGGGCTCCAGGAGCCGGCCGGGCATGAGCCTCCCGGCGTGATCTCCTTCACGCACGGGGTGGCGGAGGTGGTGACGAACCAGGCGAGCGCCGAGCCGGTGACCTCTGCCGACGGGAGGTAGGCGATGTCGCCGTTGAACCGCGGCGCGTACACGGACCCGCGCGACGACGGGTCGACGACGCCGACGTCGCCGTTGCGCGGGAAGACATCCACCGCGGTGAGGGCCGTCGCGGCGACGTTGCCGCCGTTGACCATCTCCAGCTTCCAGGAGTCGGTGTGGCCGATGCCGCTGACGGCGGCGCACGGGTAGCGGTAGTAGCCGTCGGCGTCCGCGGTGCAGGGCACGGAGGCGTTGGAGACGTTCTGCGCCTCGCCGGTGTCGGACCGCACGCCCTTGGAGGCCGTGAACGAGCCCTGCGAGAGGGTGGTGACCACGTTGCTGGTGGAGCAGACGCCCGCCGTCAGAGTCACGGCCCGGCCGTTGCCCGGGTTGAGCGCGGTGCACGCGCCGGAGTCGAGGGTGCGGTCGGTCTTCACGCCGAACGTGTTGACCGCCGTCGTCGAGGGCGCGAGTCCCGGCTTGATCTGCAGCGCGAGCGTGATGCTGTACGTCTCGCCCGGTGCGAGCGCGGAGCCGGCCGGCCAGGTGAAGCGGATCGTGCCGGAGGCCGCGTCGTAGCTGCGCGTCACCGCCGCCGGGTCGGTGGGCAGCGTCCCACCGTTCGAGGTGCTGTACGAGGGCACGTTGGTCGGCACGAACAGCAGCGAGCCGTTCGCCGGGAGGGTGTCGGTGACCACCGGGTTCGGCAGGATGCCGGTGCCGGTGTTCTTGAAGCGGAGGGTCCAGTTCACCTCGCGCCCCGAGGCCGCCTGGCCCGGGCTGGTCTTCTCGACCGCCAGCGTGGCCGTTCCCGGCATGACGGTGAAGGTGGCGGTGGCGCGTGCCTGGGTCGCCGTGACCGTGTTGTACGACGCGTCGGCGGTCACGGCGTCCGTGATCGTGCCCGCCGCCGTCTCCCCCGGCATCGGGGTGGCGACGACGGTCGAGGTCACCGGGCCGGAGCCGTCGCGCAGGGCCGACCGCAGCGACACGTTGAGCGTGACGTTGTTGCCGCTGCCGCTGGCGGCGAACGCCGTGCCGTCGGCCTTGGTGAAGGTGAAGCGCAGGCCGGTGACGTCGGCCGCCGCGATCCCGGCCGGCAGGGCGGCGGCGGTCATCGTCGCCGGCGTGCCCGTCGTCCACACCGCCTGCGCGCCGAGGCCCGTGCGCGCATCCACCTGGACGCGGTCGGCGCCGGTCGGGGGCGTCGGCTGGGTGAACGACTTCAGCGTGAACGCGTTCCAGAACGTGGTGGCCGAGTCCTCGATGACCAGCACCTTCGGAGCGAGCGTTCCGGCCGAGCGGGCCTGCAGCGCGACCTGGATGGGGTCCTTCGGCGCCGCCTGCAGGGTGCTGGTGGGGTTGAAGGTCTTCGCGGTGGTGACCTGGAGGTTGCCGTTCGCCAGGGTGACCGACGCGCTGGTGGTGTCCTCCGCCACGGCCGACGGGTAGACGTCGTCGTGGAGGGTGCCGGTCGCCGTGTTCGTGACGGTGCCGGGGACCGGCGCCGCCCCGCTGGTGCGGCCGGTGGAGCGGAGCTGCGTGTTCATCGTGACGGTGACCTGCTGCCCGGGGGCGATGGTGCCGCCGGTGCCCACGGTCCCCTGCGCGTCCGAACCGCGGAACGTCGCGCTGACGCCCACGACGTCGGCCAGCGACGCCGGAGCGAGGAGCTGGGCCTGCGCGAGGGTGACGGTCTGCACCGTGAGCGTGCCGTCCGCCGCTCGGTGCAGCAGCGAGACGGAGCTCTCGGCCGCCCGGACGCCGGACGCCTGGGTCGTGTTGATGGCGATCCCGGTCAGGTTCAGCCGCTCGAACGGGTTCGACGCCGGGTCGTACGCGCCGAAGGAGCACGGGCTCGCATCGGAGTTGGCGTCGGAGCAGGCGATCGGATCGTTGAGGCGCAGCTGCCAGGTGTTGGTGGCCGACGTGTTCTTGATCGTCTCGGTGTAGACCGTCGTCGGGTAGGCGGTGTCCGGCACGTCGGGCTGCGGGATCACCATCGTCGTCGGCGATGCGACCTTGGTGACCTTCGTCGTCAGCGTCGGGTCGACGATCAGGGTGTGGTCGTCGGCGAGCTTGGTGAAGCTGCCGCCCGCCGCCGGGTTGCCGGTGACCGCGACCTGGTTGTCGACCGCGCCAGGGGTGCCCATGTTGTAGGTGCGCGTCCCGGTCACCCAGTCGGTCGCGGTGCTGCCGCGGACGCTGTTGCGCAGCTGCAAGTCGAGGTGGATGGTGCGCGCGTTCTTGTCGGCGCCGGGGAAGGCGCCGACGGAGGCGCTCGCGACGCCGGAGCCGACCGCGGGAGCGGTCGGGTCGGCGGAGGAGGTGATGGCCGCCTGTCGGTTCGGGCTCTCCGCGAAGGTCAGCCGCACGCCCTGCGTCGACGCCTTCTCGGTCGCGCTGAGCGTGTAGCCGGCGAAGCGTCCATCGCAGGAGCTCGTCGTCGAGCAGGCCTTCGCGGTGATGTCGTTCCACGAGGTCCCGTCGAACAGCTCGACGCGGGTCACCGCATCCCAGCGGATCAGCGGGTCGTAGGTGGCGCCGCTCGTCTGCGTCGGTGTGATGGCGTCGATGCGCACCAGGTCGAAGGCCTGGAAGACGCTGCCGGAGACCGGCGACGGCGTCGCGGCATCCTGGACGGTCATCGTCTGCATGCCCGTCACCTGGGTGCCCCAGCCGAGGGTCGCGCCGGTGGTGGTGCGGGACTGCGCCTGCAGCACCGCACCGGCCGGGTCCCACTTCTTGCTCGCGGTGACGCCGCCGTCGCCCGGGCCGCCGGTGGTGGCCTGGATGCTGACGGTGCCGCAGTCGGCGGCGGGCGCGCTGGTGATGACCTGGCCGCCGTTGACGGTGCCCTCCGCGGTCGTGACCGCGCAGTTCTGGTAGGCGGTGGCCGCCGGGTACGTACCAGGGTTGGTCGGGCCGGACTGGTCGCGCAGCGTGCCGCGCGCGACGAAGGTGATGGCGGGCTTCACGTTGGTGGCCTGCCCGAAACCGCCGGCGTCCGCGAAGGTGAACCGGAGCCCCCGCACGTCGGTGTGGGTGGTCCCCGCGGGCAGTTTGCTGTCGAGCACGCGAGAGTAGATCACGGCCTTGGCGGTCGCGTCCACGGTCTCGAGCGTCGACCAGCTGGTGCCGTCCGTCGTGTACTCGACCGTCAGCGTGGAGCCCTCGGGGACCGAGGTGGGGGCGATCGCGGTCGCGTCGAACGCGTTCCAGTACGCCGAGGCCGGGTCCTGCGGCTCGGTGATCACGATGGAGTCGGGACGCACGGAGCTGGTGCCAGCCGGCGTCTGCGCCGACAGCTGCACGAGGCTGGAGCCCCCGGGGAGGATCACGGCGGGCGAGCCGGGCGAGACCGTCTTCTTCAGCCCGACGATGACCTCGGGGAAGTACACCTCGAGGTCGGCGCCGGCGGTGTCGGAGGCGGTTCCCGCGGCATTCGTGCCCGTCACGGCGACCGTGTTCGAGTAGGTGGTGAAGCCGGACGCGGTGGGACCGGCGTCCAGCGTCGTCTTCACGTCGAAGGGGATGACGGCCGACGCGCCGGTCGCGATCGATCCCGTGTAAGTGACCTGGAATCCCGAGATGTGCTGGCCGGAGGCGAGCGTCGGCACCGCGGGGAGGCCGGAGGCGGTGTCGAACGCGGAGTCGGCCGGCGCCGCGCCGGAGTCGACGAACCAGGTCACCGTGCCGGCGGTGGCGCCCTGCGGCCAGGCCGACGATCCGGCGAAGCCGCCGAACAGGATCTTGTCCGAGAAGAACGAGCCGGAGCCCGGCTCCCGAACCGTCAGGGTGTCGAGCGCTCCCGTGGAGGTGTTCCGTGCCGTCAGGGACGCGCGGGTCGTCTGGCCGGCGGGGAGCTGCGGCACGCTGAACGACTTGTCGGCGGAGACCGTGACCGTGAGCGGCGCGATGGTCTGCTGCGCCGATGCGGGCGCGGCCTGCGCGGATCCGGACGCGGTCGTCACAGAGCCCCCGGCCACATTGGTGCGCGTTCCGCCCGCGGCGATGCCGGAGCCGTCGGTGCGGTCGGTCGCACGCTGGGCCAGCGTCAGAGCCACCGATCCTGCGGCGCCTCCCGCGGCGATCGTCGCTCCAGAGCTGGACGTGAAAGTGAAGCGGAGACCGGTCACATCGCCAGCGGCGACGTCCGAAGGGAGTACCGGGACGGAGCCCGCGGGCCCGTCCGACCAGCCGGTGGAGGTCAGCGCCGAGACCTGGACGGTGTCTGCGCCTGCCGGGAAGGCGACCGCGCCGAAGCCGGTGAGGTCGTAGAAGCGGAAGGTCGCGCCGGTCGCCGCCGGGTCCGCCGGCTCGGCGATCGTGAGGGCGGTCGCGGGGATGTTCGACGTGTTGCTCACCTGGAGCGTCGCGGTCGAGCTCTCACCCGGGTGGAACTGCGTCGCCGACGGGGTCCAGGTCTTCGCCACGGTCGCGGAGATCACATCCGGGACATGGACCACGACCTCGTGCGAGGCGGTGACCGTGGTCGCATTGGCCGCGGTGAACGTCGCGGTGTTGGTGAGCGTCTGCCCGTCGAAGGACTTGGCCACGGTGTCGGGCAGCTTCACCTGCACCTGGACGCTTCCGGTCGTGCCCGCCGCGAGCCCCGTGCTCGCGGGCGTGGTGTTGGGGACGGTGTCCTGGAAGGCGACCTTCACCGTGTTGCCCGTCACCGTCGCAGTGACGCTGCCTGCGCCGACGACGTTGGGCTGGCCGACGACGACGAGCGGGGAGGGGACGGGATCGGTGATGACGGCATCCACGCACCCTGTGGTGGTGGAGGAGCAGCCGTAGTTGATCGTGTAGAGGAACTGCTGTCCCGGCGCGACGGCGGAGACGTCGGACGTCTTCGACAGATTCAGCACGCCGGAGCCGAGGCCGTCCGCGCTGGCGGCCGGCACCCCGAGGGCGAGTGAGCCGATCAGCGCGAGCACGACGCCGGCGGCGACGGCCGCCGAGGCGCGGAGAGTGGTGGTCTTTCGGGCAGCGAGGCGCGTTCGGGCGCGCGCCAAGAGGCGTCGGGTAAGCACGTGTCCCCCAAGGGCACAATTCGGGTAGTAACGGCCTGTCGCTCTCGGAAAGCGGCTCACCTGTATCGGGCAGGTGAAACGGTCGTTCTGTCCTTTCTAGCGGCTGATCGATGAATTTGCATACAGCCGCCTGTGCCCCAGTTATGGGCACACTGGGACGAACGTCCCAGATGTGTACGGCGCCTCAGGCGAGGGAGCGGAAGCGGGCGATGCCGTCGGCGACGAGGGCGCGCAGATCGAGCGGCCCGTCGGAGGTCGTCCAGCGCTCGAAGGCGAGCCGGAAGGCGGCGCCCGCGGCCTCCGCGGCGATCGCCGCCTCGCCAGGCTCAGCGCCGCGAGCGACCAGGGCCCGCGCGGACGCGGTGGCCAGCGTCGCCATCTTGAGCAGTTCGCGCTCCTGCAGGCTGGGGTTCGCCGCGATCACGGCCGCGCGACGGCGGGGGAAGGTGGGGTCGGGCGGATTCTGCAGCAGCTTAGCCGCGGCCTCCATTCCGGCCGCAGCCGCGGCGAGCGGTGGGGCGTCCTCCGGCGCCTGCGCGATCGCGGCGAGCACCGTCTCCTGGAACTGCTCGGAGCCGGCGAAGAGCACCTCGCGCTTGTCGGCGAAGTGGCGGAAGAACGTCCGCTCGGTCACGCCGGCGCGCTCGGCGATGTCGGCGACGGTGGTCTGCTCGTAGCCGGGGTCGAGGTAGAGCTCGAGCGCGGCCCGCGCCATGCGCCCCCGTGCATCCGGCTCCCAACGTCCCATAGGAGCATCATAGTGATGACAGTGGCTGACATGAGTGTTACGCTGACGACAGTCTCTGACATCACAGGGATGACACCACTGAGAGGAGAACGCCATGCGCGTCTTCATGACCGGGGCCTCCGGCTGGATCGGCTCGGCCGTCGTCCCCGAACTGCTCGCGGCCGGCCACGAGGTGAGCGGGATCGCCCGCTCCGAGGACACCGCCGCGCGCCTCCGCGCCGCGGGAGCGACCCCGATCGCCGGCAGCCTCGACGACCCCGAAACGCTGCGGACCGCCGCAGAGGCCGCCGACGCCGTCATCCACCTCGGCTTCAAGCACGACTTCACCGACTACGCCGCCTCCGGACGCACCGAGCGCGCCGTGATGGAGACCTTCGGCGACGCGCTCGCCGGCACGGGCAAGCCGCTGCTGTTCGCCTCCGGGGTCGCAGGGCTGACGCCCGGGCGGGTGGCGACCGAGGAGGACGCGTCGCCGTTCACCGGCCCCGACGCTCCCCGCGGCGGCGCCGAGGCGCTCGCGCTCGGGTTCGCCGGGCGCGGCATCCGACCGGTCGCACTGCGGTTCGCGCCGACCGTCCACGGCGACGGCGACCACGGCTTCACGGCCGTCCTGGTCGACGTGGCACGCCGCACCGGCGTCGCCGGCTACGTCGGCGACGGCGCCAACCGGTGGGCCGCCGTCCACCGCTCCGACGCCGCACGTCTGGTGGCCAAGGTGCTCGAGGACCCGGGCGTCGCGGACATCGTGCACGCCGTCGGCGAGGAGGGCGTCGCGACCCGCGAGATGGCCGAGGCCATCGGCCGGGGCGCCGGCGTCCCCGCCGCGTCCATCGCACCGGAGGACGTCGAGGCGCACTTCGGCTGGATCGGCCGGTTCTTCTCGCTCGACCTCGCCGCCTCCAGCGCCCTCACCCAGGAGCGGTTCGACTGGCGCCCGACCGGCCCGACCCTCCTCGAGGACCTCGCCGCCGGCCACTACTTCGCCCGCGCCGCCGCCTGACCTGCACACGCCCCTCCCAAGCCATCGGTTCCTGAGTTCTTCGAGCGACACGCCGCGCGAAAGTCGAACAACTCAGGAACTGACGGTGGGGGACGAGGGAGGTTCGGGTGCGTCCGGGGGGTTCACGAGGACGTCGTCGAAGGTCGCCTTCTCCTGAGCGGTCCGCTGATCCCAGCTCGGGCGTCTCGCCGCGTAGAAGATGAGCGGCGGGACGCCCAGCAGGATCACGACCACGGCGACCAGAGCCGGGTAGGCCCATCCCGGAGCGCCCTCCGCGAAGCCCGCAGGGGGCACGAAGCCGAGGAGGAACGCCGCCAGGCAGGCCAGGAAGCCGATGGTCGCGATCAGGCCCATCGCCGGCGTGCGGTAGGTGCGCTTCACCTGCGGGTGCGTGCGGCGCAGGCGCATCGCCGCCACGAACATCATCATGTACATGACCAGGTAGAGCGCGGCGGCCATGTCGACCAGCAGGATGAACGCGGTGTTGATATTGGGCACGAAGATGAACAGCGACGCGAGCAGCGTCACCACGATCCCCTGCACGCTCAGGATGCCGACCTGCACTCCCGCCTTGTTCCTGCGCTGCAGGAAGGCCGGCAGGTAGCCGGAGCGCGCCGCCGCGAGGAGACCCCGGGACGGCCCGGCGATCCACGTCACGACGGAGGCGAAGGCGCCGAGCGCGATCAGCAGCGAGATCACCGGGGTCGCCCAGTCCATCCCCCACGCGTCGAAGAACGTCTTGAACGCGAGGTTGATGCCGGTGGTCAGCCCGAGCTCCGACGACGGCACCGCCACAGCGATCGCGATGGTGGGGAAGATGAAGATGCCGAGGATCAGGATCGACGAGATGAGCACCGTCTTCGGGTAGCCCCTGCCCGGGTCCTTCAGATCGTTCGCGTGCACCGCGTTAACCTCCATCCCCGCGTAGGCGAGCACGTTCGACACGATGAGCACGATCGACGCGATCCCGGTGAACGGCGGGATGATCGCCGAAGCGGTCAGGGGCGTCTCGCTGGTGTGCCCCGTCCCGAGCCAGATGGCCCCGAACAGGATGAGCAGCACGCCGGGGAAGATCGTGCCGGCGAGCCCCGACCACGACCCGACCTTGGCGAACAGGTTGCCGCCGCGCAGGGTGATGAACGTCGAGAACCAGTAGATGACCAGGATCACGACGGCCGTGTAGAAGCCCGAGTTCGCCAGGTTCGGGTCGAGGAAGACGAACGCCAGGGAGGCGGCGATGAACGCGATCTGGGTCGGATACCAGACGACGTTCTGCACCCACTGCAGCCAGATCGCCTGGAACCCCCAGCGTTCGCCGAACGCCATCCTGACCCAGGTGAACACGCCGCCCTTCCACCCGGTCGCGAGTTCCGCGGCGACCAGCGCCACCGGGATCAGGAAGAAGATCGCCGGGATGACGAACAGCGTGATGGAGCCGAGCCCGTAGCCGGCCATGGCCGGGAGGCTGCGGAGCGACGCCACGGCCACCACCGTCAGCATCGCCAGCTGGGTGAGCGACATGAACTTGGTCGCCGTGGTCCCCGGCGCGCCGATGGCCGGCTTGTGCGGCACCGAGGCGAACGGGTGCGGTTTGACGTGGTCGGGAGACGGTGCCGGCGTTCCGTCGGCGCGGGTGTGCTGGGCCGCGGTCTTGCCGGGCTCGCGTGTTGCGGTCATGGTGTCCTCCGCTGGGTACTCGGTCGGTAGTACTCGGTGTGCGGGCGCTCTGGTGCAGGTCGGTGCGGCTCGTTCAGTGGGTGAACGAGTGCACCTGGCCCTCGGTGGGCATGGGGCTCTCGAGCGCGTCGAGGTACTCCACGGCCTCCCGGATGTCGACGACCAGCGACTCCGCCAGATTGTGGCTGAGACCGTTGCGCACGACGATGCGCTGCACGGTCAGGTCGGTCAGGTCGTCGGGCATGGGGTAGGCCGGGATGAGCCAGCCCTTCAGCCTCAGCCGCTCCGACAGGTGGTACAGGTTCCACTTGTCGGTGTGGCCCTTCTTCAGCTGCCAGGCGAACACCGGGATGTCGGAGCCGTCGTTCCACAGTTCGAACGCCGGCATCTTGGCGATCTCCCCCGAGAGGTAGAGAGCCACATCCTGCGAGGCCTTCTGCACCCGGTAGTAGCCGTCGAAGCCGAGCCGCAGGAACAGGTAGTACTGCAGCAGCACCTGGGCGCCCGGACGCGAGAAGTTGAGCGCGAAGGTGGGCATGTGACCGCCGAGGTAGGTGACGTCGAACACGAGGTCGGCCGGCAGGTCGTCGACGGTCCGCCAGACCACCCAGCCGAGGCCCGGGTACACCAGGCCGTACTTGTGGGCGGAGGTGCTGATCGAGACGACGCGCGGCACGCGGAAGTCCCACTCCAGGTCGGGCTGCAGGAACGGGGCGATCATGCCGCCCGAGGCGCCGTCCACGTGGATCTTGATGTCGAGTCCCGTCTTCTCCTGGATGCGGTCCAGCGCCTTCGAGATCTCGGCGACGGGCTCGTACATCCCGGTGTAGGTGACGCCCATGATGGCGACCACGCCGATCGTGTTCTCGTCGACGTACTTCTCCAGGTCGTGGCCGTCGAGCACCTTGTGCTCGTCGGTGATCGGCACGTACCGGGGCTCGACGTCCCAGTAGTTGCAGAACTTCTCCCAGCAGACCTGCACCGCACTGGAGAGCACGAGGTTCGGCTTGTCGGTGGGCTTCCCCTCCGCCTTCCTGGCGAGCTGCCAGCGCCGCTTCAGGGCGAGGCCGCCGAGCATGCACGCCTCGGACGACCCGACGGTGGAGGTGCCGATCGCGTTCTCCGGGTCGGGGGCGTTCCACAGACCGGCGACGATCTTCCAGCAGCGCGTCTCGATCGCGGCGGTCTGCGGGTACTCGTCCTTGTCGATCATGTTCTTGTCGGCCGACTCGGAGTAGAGCCTGGCGGCGTGGTCGTCCATCCACGTCCCGACGAAGGTGGCGAGGTTGAGGCGGGCGTTGCCGTCGAGCATCGACTCGTCGTGAACGATCTGGTAGGCGGTCTCCGGCAGCGACTCGTTGTCGGGGATCCGGTCCACCGGCAGGTCGGTGCTCTCCCCCGGACGGGCGAAGATCGGGTTGAGCTGGGTCCGGTCGTTGATGCCGGTGTAGGCGGTGGTCGGGGCGTGGGTGGCGGCCGCCGCGCGCTGCTTCGACTCTGCAATGGTCATACGGTTGGCTCCTCGTACGGCGCGAGCTCGCTCGCGCAGTGGATGTTCGCTTCTCGTCCGCGACGGGCCATCCCTGGCGGGCCGGGGCAGCCTCACGGTAGGACGGAGCCACCGGACCTGGCTAGACACTTTCTGGAGCGGAAGCGGCGCCGGCCGGGAACGGGCTCAGGACCCGGAGCGGGGCAGCGTCCCGATGGTCTTGCCGCTGTCGTCGAGCACGGTCATGGTGTCGCCGGAGACATTGCCCGTCGCCGCCTTCCCGAGCCAGGTGTCGACCCCCTCGCACGCCATCATCGTGGAGGCGATGGACCCGAAGGTGATCTCGTTCCCGTCGATCTGTCCCTGCCCGCTGAGGCGGTTGCAGCCGTCGCTTCCGGAGAACGTGCCGTCGTTCTCGATGTTGAGGTTCGGCTGGCCCGATGCGGTCGAGCCCCACATCCCGACCACCTTCGCACCGCTCGGGGTGCCCGCGCAGCCCGCGAGCAGCAGCACGACGGCGAGCGTGGCCGCCGCGCGGCCGATGCGGCGATGCTGCAGCATGGATGCCTCCCCCGGTCCTCGGGGGAAGGGTAGCGCCGCCGGCCGCTCGCGCGACAGGGGTCAGTCGGCGGGGGCGAGCACCTCGTCCACGATCGCGAGGAGCTCCGGACGGGCGAGGATGCGGAAGTGACCGCCCACGTCCAGCTGGATGTTCCTTGCGCCCTCCAGGCGGCTGCCGCCGGGCACGTGCGGGTCGAACCAGCCCCAGACGGAGACGATGCGCGCGTTGACGGCCCGGTTGACGGCGAGACGCAGGATGCCCGGCGAGCCCGGGAGGAGGGCGCGCATACTCTGGACCGGGATGAGTGCGGCGAGGGCGGACCCCGCGTACGGCGTGGCGACCGTGACGGCACTGCGGATGCGAGCGCCGGTGTCCTGCATCCCCATCAGGTACTTCGCCACCAGGCCGCCCTTGCTGTGGGCCACGACGACGACATCGGCGAGGTCGTGCTCCTCCAGGTGGGCGCGGACCAGGTCGGCGGCCTGTGCGACGGACATGCGGTTGTCCTCCAGCGCCGTGACGACGTGCACCGGGTGGCCGGCCGAGTGGATGTGCTCGGCGAGCGGCCGCAGGAACCGCCAGGTCTCGAAGATGCCGGGCAGCAGCACGACGGGCGCGCGGGTGCCGTCGCCCGCGATGAGAGCGTCGGGGGTGCTCCTGTCGAAGGCGGCGCGGAGCTGGTGACGGCCGGCGTACAGGTAGTCGAGCACGACGACGCCGGCGCGGCGCAGCAGGGTCCGTCTCATCGCCGCGCCCGTGCGGCCTCGGCGATGAGCGAGGCGGTGCGCCACGGCGCGCCGTGCATGACCAGGTGGGCGACGCCGGGGATGCGCGTGGCGGCGCCGCCGGAGCGCTCCGCCAGCCGGTCGACCCAGTCGTCGCGGGCGATCGGGTCCCGGCCGCCGCGCAGCACCACGACGGGCACGTCGAGGCGCTCGACCTCCTGCTCGATCCGGTATTCCAGCATGCCCGGCAGCGTAGCCAGGTACCAGGCGAGGCCGCAGTGCAGGTAGTCGCCGATGACGATGCGGTTGCCGCGTGCGTCCTCCCGGAAGATGTCGAGCCCCAGCAGGGTGCCCGCCTTCAGCGCGTTGCGGTCCTCCGGCGCCATCACCGGCCCGAGCAGAGCGACCGCCCGGACGAGGTCGGGGCGGCTCCCCGCCAGGGACACGGCGACCTGGGTGCCCATCGAGTGCCCGACGAGGACGGCGTCCACGATGCCGAGGCGGTCGAGCTCGACGGCGACGGACGCCGCGAAGTCGTCGATGCCGAGTGGATGCGGCGGCCGCTCGGGCTTGGCGCGCCCGAACCCCGGCAGGTCGACCGCGACGACGCGCCCCTCCTCGGCGAGCGCCGGGACGAGCCGCTCGAAGTACCGCGAGCTGACGCCGATCCCGTGCACCAGGACGAAAGTGGGGTGGTCGGCGCCCGGCTTGCCCGCGGCCGGTCGGTTCGCCGCGGTGTCGACCGTGACGACCGATCGCGGGGGCATGGTGTAACGGCGGCGGTCGGTCACCCCTCCACGCTACCCGCGGGCCCGCGCCGCCTCCGGCCAACCGCGGTGAGATCCCTTCGCTTCTCCGTCTGGGCCGCCTTACGTCGGAGATTCGGCCGTCTGGGCGTCGAATCTCCGACGCGGGCGAACGGCGGTAGGGCGCCCCGCGACAGGGCGACCGGTTGAAAACTCCCGCGACCGGGGTAGCTGTGGACGGGTAGGAACCCCTGGCCCACTAGCCCCAGCAGAGGCGGAAGGAGTACGACAGGATCATGCCGGCATCCGAGGAGCTGCCCTCCACCCTCGAGCGTTCGGAGAAGCACGCCCAGGCCCTCTGGTCGAAGGCGCACGACTCCGCCGTGAAGGAGTACCGGGAGGGCGAGCGCGCGCACCGCACGGCGTTCTCCGCGCTCAAGCACGAGTACGAGAAGGTCGGCGACCACTGGGAGCGCAAGGCCGAGAACGGGCCCTCCGACCGCAAGGCGGCCGGCGGGCGCGGAACGAACGCCCCCACCGAGGAGGGCGTCGACGCGAACGCCTCCAAAGCGCACCTGCTCGACGTCGCCAAGCGGCTCGACATCCACGGCCGCACCCGGATGACGAAGGACGAGCTGGTCGAGGAGATCAAGAAGGCCAACCGGCGGGAGACCGCCGCGTCGCGGAAGAAGGGCTGACCATGGGCGACGTTCTCGCATTCATCGGATGCTTCATCCTGTTCCTGGTGGGGCTGTTCCTGCTCGGGCTCGCCCCGACCCTGCCCGCCTGGGAGGGCGTCGTGTTCTTCGGCGGGATCGTCTGCATCGCGCTCTCCTTCGGCATCCCGGTGGGGGTGCTCGGCCACACCGAGTGACGGCACTCCCGCTCCGCCGGGGACGGGCGTACCGTCGACGGCATGTCCGATGTGACCCGGATTCGGAGCTCGACCTCCGACCCGGCAGAGGCGGACGCGCTCCTCGCCGCGTCCGGGGGCCGGTTCGCGTTCGCGTCAGAGCCGGACGCCGGGTTCACCTTCGACGTCGACCAGGTCGTCGACCCGTCCTTCTCGGTCGCACGCTATGCGATCGGCGGCGAGTGGGAGACCTCGGGCGAGTTCGAGGACATCTGCATCGTCAACGTCACCGGTGGCGCCTACCGCTGGGAGATCGACGGCGACCGCGCCAGCGGCGTCCGGTCGCCGTTCCTGATCCGGCCGGGCCACGACTTCATGTGCGAGGCGGAGAGCACCGACATCGTCAACGTCTACCTCTCCCCCGCGACCCTGCGGGACGTGGCGCGCACCACGTTCGGCGACGAGCACCTGGAGGTCGTGTTCGACTCGCCCGGCGCCCTCGGTCCGGCGCACTCCGAGTACATGCTCACGGCAGCGACCGTGGCGGCGGAGTACATGGATGCGGGCACCTTCCGCCATCCGCTCGTGCGGGCGAGCCTGTTCCACACCCTGGCGCTCGCCACCCTGAAATGCTTCCCGCTGAGCGTCGACCCGCGCGAGAGGCACGCCACCCCCGCCGGCCAACTATCGCGCTACCGGCGAGGCGTCCGGTTCATCGAGGACCACGCGTCCCTCCCGATCACCGTGCTGGATATCGCCGATGCGGCCGGGGCCACGATAGCGCAGCTGGAGGCGGCCTTCCGCTCCCACGCGTCCACCAGCGCACGCGGCTACCTCCAGCGGGTCCGCCTGTCGGCGGCCCACGACGACCTCGCCGCCTCGGGCCCGGACATCGACCTGCCGGAACTCGCCGCACGGTGGGGGTTCGCCGACCTGGAGCGGTTCTCCCGTCGCTATCGCGACACGTACGGCGAGACCCCGGGCTCTGCACTCGCTCGCTGACCGCCTCCCCCGGACGCCTTCATCCCTGGTTGACACGACACGCCGCGCCGACGGGTGCCGCGACGACGTGTCGCGTCCACTGGATGCCGGCGTGGCGGCGTACCCCGGGAGGCGACGGGGCGCAGCCCCCTGGACGTTGACGTGAGGAGTGGTTGCGTGGAGGGTATGCCAGAGAACCAGTACACCTTCGACAACCCTGTAGAGCGGTACCCGGTCATCTCGCCCGATGAGACTCAGGTGCCGGAGCCCGGCCTTGAGAGCGACCTGCAGCCGCGCGCCGACCTCGGCGAGGACAGCTACGTCGGCTCCGGCCGTCTCACCGGCCGGAAGGCCGTCGTCACCGGCGGCGACTCCGGGATCGGCGGCGCGACCGCCATCGCCTTCGCCCGCGAGGGCGCCGACGTCGCCATCGTCTACCTGCCGGAAGAGGAGGAGGACGCCCAGCGCATCGCGGGACTGATCCGCGACGCCGGCCGCACCGCGGTGACCATCCCCGGCGACCTCAAGGAGCGCGCGTTCAGCGACGAAGTCGTGAAGCGGGCGCTCGACGAGCTCGGCGGCATCGACATCCTGGTGAACAACGCCGGGAAGCAGATCGCGACCGAGAGCCTCACCGACATCCCCGACGAGCAGTTCGACCACACCATGAAGACGAACATCTACGGGATGTTCTGGCTGACCCGTGCGGCGCTCCCGCACCTGCCGGCGGGCGCGACGATCATCAACACGACTTCCATCCAGGCGTACCAGCCGAGCGAGACGCTGGTCGAGTACGCCACGACGAAGGCGGCCATCAACGCGTTCACGAAGGCGCTCGCCCAGCAGCTCGCACCGAAGGGCATCCGGGTGAACGCGGTCGCGCCTGGCCCGATCTGGACGCCGCTGCAGGTGAGCAAGGGACAGCCGCCGGAGGCGATTCCCGAGTTCGGGCAGCAGACCCCGCTCGGACGCCCCGGCCAGCCGGCCGAGCTCGCCCCGGCGTACGTGTTCCTGGCGTCGCCGGAGTCGAGCTACGTGCTCGGCGAGACGCTCGCGGTCACCGGCGGCATGCCGACGCCGTAGGCGGCTCGCCCGCCGGGCCCGGCTGCCGCCCGTCAGCCGGGCCCGCTTCCGTCGGATCGAATGCATTCGAATCTCCTGCCGGGCCGCCTTACGGCGGGGATTCGAACGGGATCGGGCCGAATCTCCGACGCACGCGCCCCGAGGCTAGCGACCCGCGTGCCTCCGCCGCGCGCGCTCCCGCACGACCAGCGGCAGCACGGCCCAGATGACGAGGAGCAGCACGAAGACGCAGCCTGCGGCGATCATCCCGGCCGGCGGCGCGAGCAGGAAGTCGACGATGAACAGCACGATGCCGGTGAACAGCAGGGAGGCTGCCGCCAGGCAGACGATCAGCAGCCTGCTCCCGAGTCCCACCAGCTCGGCCTTCGCCCGCTGCCGGAACAGCAGCCGGTGCAGGCTGACCGGGGCGAGCGCCAGCAACGTGATCACCACCGCCAGGAACACGAGCACCAGGTAGACGCCGACGTCGAAGGGCGGAAGCTGCGAGAAGCGCTGCTGAAAGGGCAGCGTCAGCAGGAACGCGGCGAGGATCTGCGTGCCGGTCTGGAAGACGCGGAACTCCTGGAGCAGTTCGTTCCAGTTGCGGTCGGCGCGCTGCTCCGCCGTCTCGTTGCGGCCGTCGCCCGGGGCCGCGTCGACCCCCTCCGTCACCGCTTCGCCTCCTCCAGTTCGCGCGCGATCGCGTCGAGGGCCGCGTCCACGGTGGCGTGCACGACCTCCTCCGGCTCGCCGTCGAAGTGGAGCTCGTCCACGGTCAGCGCGCCGGGCCGGCCGTGCGCGAGGAAGACGGTGCCCGAAGGTTTGCCCTCCTGCTCTCCCGGGCCACCCGCGCCGGTGACGGCGGCGACCACGTCCGCGCTGAGCAGGCTCCCGACGCCCGCCGCCATCTGCTCGGCGCACTCCGCGGTGATGACGGGACCTGGCGCGACCCCGAGCACGTCGAACTTGACGTGCTCGGAGTAGGCGACGACCCCGCCGGCGAACCAGTCGCCCGCCTGCGGGGACGCGCCGAGGGCCGAGGAGATGGCGCCGCTGGTGAGCGACTCCGCCACGGCGACGGTCATGCCGGCGGAAGACGCGAGGTCGGCGACACGCTCGCCGAGGTCGTTGATGCTCTCCGTCGTCATGCGGCCTCCTCAGCCGGCGTCGCTGTCGCCTTCGTCGCCCTCGGCCTGCGAGGGCTTGTCGACGATCTGCTGCTCCGCCTTGGTGTCCTCATCATGGCGGTCGTTCTCGGTGTTCTGAGGGTCGGACATGCCGGCTCCCTCCTTTCTTCGGTGATGGATGCGGTCAGGCGTGGATGCGATCAGCGATCTGTGCGGAAGTGCACGGCCTTGTGGCTGCCGTCGCAGAACGGCTTGATCGTCGAGACCCCGCAGCGGCAGAGCGCGACGGTGCGGCGGTGCTGCTCGATCGGCGTGCCGTCCGGCGTGGTGAGGTCGATGTGGCCGCGCACCAGCAGCGGGCCGTCTGGGCAGGCGACGATGACCGGCTCCTCCTCGTGCGCGCTCATGCCGCCACCGCCACCGGCTCGCGCAGTGAGCTGCGGCCCGCCTCGAAGGCCTCCAGCATGCGCTGCCCGGCCAGACCGTCGACGTAGAGGCAGGCGGCAGCGCCGAAGACGATGTCGGGCAGGAGCTCGGGATGCTGCTCCGCGAGCCCGCCTGCGAGGTCGCGGCCGGCGATCTGCTCGTGGACGGCATCCGCCTCCACGTGCTCGTCGTAATACCAGGTGACCGAGTCGTCGTGCCCGAGCCTCCGGAAGCCGTTGCCGTAGAACCGGTTCGGGATGGACGAGGTCATCTCGAAGGCGGCCAGGTGCCCGGTGATCGCGCCGCGGAGGCTGCGGTTGAGGCCGAACATCGACATCATCGTGAACGACGCGAGCGTGCCGGCCGGGACGTTGTCGATGTAGGCGCCGTAGGAGTCGTCGAGCCCGAGGTTGCGCATCGTGCGGCCGAAGATCTCGGCGTGGATGCGTTCGGGCCGGCCGCCGCCGTACTCGTCGGCCTGCACCTCGACCAGGGCGGCCTTCGCTCGGCCGGTCAGCCGTGGGATGGCCCACGAGTGCGGATCCGCCTCCTTGCGCGTGTAGATGGAGCGGTGGATGACGAACTCGACGGCCTGCTCCTCGGTCGCCTTCTTGGCGAGGTAGCGCGAGAGGCTGGGCCCTGCGTCCTCCGCGGTGAGCTCGAACAGGTGGGCGGCGACCGCGTCCGCGGTCGGCTCCGGCAGGTCGCCGACGGGCACGCGCTCCCGCAGCTGGCGCTCGAACTCGCGCTCGATGGATCGGCGGGTGCGCAGGAGCTCGGGATGCCACTCCCACTCGTCGTCCGCCTCGACGGTGTCGCCGTAGTGGAGTCCGTAGAGCACGAACAGGGTCAGTTGCAGGTCCTCGTCGGCGAGGAGGTCGGGGCCGGAGGCGAGCGCCTCGGCCGCGTGGTCGGTGAAGCGGACGACGTCGTCCGAAGGGATCGTGGGGTCGGACTGCAGCGCGTCGAGAAGCGCCTCGCTCACCGGCCCCCGCGGGGTGATGCGTGGTGTCATATCCCGAGACAACCGGTGGCTGCAGCGGTAATCAAGTGGTTGCCAGCCGCGGCGATTCGTGCCGAATCGCCGCCATTCGGCGCGAATTGCGCTCATTCAGCACGAATCGTCGCCGCGCGGCGGCGGAGGGTGCGGAGCGGGGTGGCGGCGCGGCGGAGGCGCCCGTCGGAGTAGCGGACGCCGCCGCGCGCCCGCGCGCCGAGGGCGAGCCACACGCAGACGGCGCGCTCGGCGAGCCAGAGCGGCGCCCACAGCGCGGCGGTCGCGGGGAAGAGCCGGCGGCCTCCCGCGCGCCGGCGGCCGGCCTCGGCGAGCGCCACGACACCCGCTGCCGCGAGCAGCAGCCGCGCCGGACGCCGCAGCGCGAGGACCGCCAGCGGCAGCACGGCCAGCTCCGCGACGAGCCGGGCGGGCTGCGCGAGGTCGTCGTACGCCTGCCGCACCCGCTGCCGCAGGAAGTGCCGGAGCGAGGGCGGCCGGCGGGCGACGCCGATGCTGTCCGCCGCGACCACCCGGCCGCCGGCGGCCTGCACGGTGCGGATCAGCTCCAGATTCTCGAACAGCACATCGCCGTCGTACCCGCCCGCGGCGACGACGATCCGGCGCCGGACCCCGAGCGTCCCCGGGTAGTCGTGTCCGAGCGCGCGGTTCAGGAGGCTGCGCCCGGTGTCCCAGCGCGCATGCCACGGAGCCGGGACGAACACGTTCTGCGGGCGGACGAGGTCGGCCGAGTCGAGCATCCCGACGACCGCACGGAGCGCCCCCTCGTCGTAGCGCACGTCGTCGTCGGCGAGCACGACACGGTCGTGCCGCGCGGTGCGCAGGCCCGTCATCACGCCCGCCACCTTGCCGTTGCGTCCAGGCCACGGCTCGACCGGCAGGTGCCACACGCCGGCCGGGAACGCGTTCGCGTGCGCCGCGAACCGGTCCCGCTCGGAGCCGTCGACCACCGTCACATCGACCAGCTGACGCAGGCCGGTGAGGTAGGCGACGAGCTCGTCGAGCCCGGAATCGTCGGCCCAGCGCAGCGGCAGGACGTATTCGGCGTCGACTGTCACCCCTGCTCCTGCAGCCGCGGAGAGTAGAGCGTGGCTCCGGGCCTGAGCCGCACGACGTCGTCGGTGAAGGAGGCGAGGTCGTGCCAGAGCACGAGCACGGAGCCGCGGCCCCGCCAGCGGAGGAAGCGCGCGATCAGCGCGGGCGCATCCACGCCCGTCCGCTCGTACCCGGCGAAGGAGCTGTGCGAGTGCGGGCTGACCACCAGCCCGTACAGGCGCGCGGCGGCGAGCATCCCGTCGGGCGGGCCGTCCATCGCCAGGCGTGCGTCTACGACGACGCCGAGGCGCTCGCCCTCGGCCGTCAGCACGTTGCTCCCGAGCAGGTCACTCAGGATCATGGCGGCCTCCCGGGATGCGGGCGATGACGTGGTCGCGCATCCACCGCTCGGTCCAGCTGGCGTCGAGCGAGTCCGCCGCGACGCCCACCTTCACCACCGTCTCGATGCCGGCGACGACCTTCCACGGGATGCGCAGGAAGCGTGAGTCCGGCAGCCGGCCGCCGAAGATCCTCGTCATCAGGACGGGGCCGGTCAGCAGCGCCTGCACCACCGGCGGCTTCTCCGGGTCGAGGTGGGCGAGGTCGTCCGGCGTGGCCAGCTCGAGGTCGTCGACCGTCGTGACGGGGACGCCCTCCGGGTCGAGGATCTGCCGGTCGAGGAGCTCCAGTCCGGCGTCGAGGACGCGTCCGGCGACGGCCGGCGGCGCCGGGAGGTTCTTTCGGTCGGTCATGCTCCGGCTCCCGTCACGATCATCAGGGGGATGGCGGCGATCGACGCCACCAGGATGATGGCGAGGAACAGCAGCCCGAAGGCGTTGGTGACCTTGCCGTTGACGCGGTCGCCCATGTATTTCGGGTCGTTCGCGACGATCAGGATGGGGAGGTAGGTCAGCGGCAGGGCGATGGCCGAGAAGACGACCGAGATCTCCGTCACCTGGATCGGGTCCACCCCCGTGAACAGGATGCCGAGCCCGACGACCAGCGACAGGATCATCACGGCGTGGAACCGGGAGGCGCTCGCCGGCCGCCGGAACTTGCCCCACGGCCAGCCGAGGAACTGCGCGATGGTGTAGCCGCTCGACAGCGTCACCTCCAGGGAGGCGCCGAAGGTCGCGGCCACGAACCCGAGGATCGCGATGATGAGCCCCACCTTGCCGAATGCCTGCGCGACCGGCAGCGCTGTCTCGAACAGGGACGTCACCGCGATGCCCTTCGGCAGCAGCACGATCGCGGCGCACGCGGCGATCGAGAGCGACAGCACCGCGCCGAGCGGGAAGCCCACGAGGACGTTGACCCGCGACTGCGCCAGATCCTTCGGCTTCCACTTCTCCTCGATCGCCCCGGAGGAGAAGAAGAACACTTCGTACGGGGTCATCGCCGCTCCGAACAGGGCGACGGCGTAGTACCAGTAGCTCGCCGGCGTCTCATCGGTGTGCGGGGACGGCTGGAAGAGCGCCTGCGAACCCAGGGCCGACCAGTCCGGGTGCAGGAAGAAGACAGCGACGGCGAAGATGACGAGGGCGAGCCCCAGCAGGCCCGTGACGTTCTCCATGATCGAGAACTTCACCCGCCAGACGACGATCCACACAGCGAACGCCGCCACCGGGAACCAGAGCCAGGGTTCGATGCTGGAGGCCAGCTGCATCGCCAGCGCGATGCCGCCGATCTCCGCGGTGAGGGTCAGCAGGTTGATGAGGAACGAGGCCGACAGGTTCGCGACCGCCAGCCTGGCGCCGAGCCGCTCGCGGATGATCTCGAACGTGGCCCGGCCACTCACCGCTGCCACCCGGCCGGACATCTGCGCGAACAGGCAGATGCCGACGGTGCCGACCACGACGACCCACGCCAGGGTCAGACCGAACCGCGACCCGACCACGCTGCTGGTGACGAGGTCCCCGATGTCGACGAAGCCGCCGATCGCCGTGAGGACGCCGAGGGCGACCGCGAAGATGCCCTTCACCCGCGCTCCAGCCTCTTCGACACGGCATCGAGCTGCTGCGCCAGGCGATCGAGCGCGCGTCGCTGGCGGTCGAGCGCTCTGCCCGAGTCGCGTCCGGCCGCCGCGGCCCGCTGGGCGGAGGCGACCTGGTCCTGAGCCGCGCGGATGTCCGCGAGCACGCGGTCGCGGCTCGCGCCGATGCCGCCGATCGCCGTCATGGTGGCCACGGACTTCGCCTCGGTGGCCAGTCGGTCGGCCGCATCGGTGAGGCCGGTGTCCATGACGGTGGGCAGCATCCGGCCGGTCTCGTTCAGGCCGAGCACCAGGCCTGCCGCACGGGCGGAGGAGGCCGCCGTGCCCGCCGACTGCGAGAGCGCGCTGCGGGCCGCGTCGTCGGCGGAGCATCCCGCCAGGGCGCCGACGAGCAGTGCGCCCACCGCGGCTGCGGTGAGTGTTCGGTGGATCACGCCGTGGACTGTACGCCCGCTGTGAGGATGGTGAAAGCAGCGGGGACGCAAACGCCCGGCGCTACATGTCGGGCGCCGTCCGGACGGCGGCGTCGCGGCGGAATCCCGCCGTCGCCTCCTCGTAGGTCGTATGCCGGCGCGCCGGGTGGGAGTCCGCCGGCGGTGGCACCTCCGTCTTGGCGAGCGCGTGCAGCACGAGCTGCTCGATCAGTGCGGCCGCGGTCGTCTCCCGGGCGCGGGCGATGCGTACGAGGGCCGCGTATTCGCGCTCCCCGAGACGGATCGTGAGGGGCATCCCAGCCGGGGCACGGCCCGGTCCATGTACGGATGCCGGCTCCGTCAGTTCGGCACTGTGAGATTCCTTCATGTCCGAAGCCTGTCACAAGAGAGCGCTCTCGTCATTACCCGATTTGTTCGCGAAACGCACACGGGCCCACGCGGGCCATTGCACTGCGTTGCCGCTCCTTGGAAGATCGGACCGTCGCGCGTCGGACGCCGCCCCGTCCCCCCGGTCCACGGCAGCGTCAGCGCGGCACCTCCTCGGCGGGGTCCTGGTCTTCGGGTGGCCAGGACCCCGCCGCCAGGAGTTCGAGGCCCTCCCGCAGCCGGCGGACGATCTCGCCGGGCGGCACCGTCCCGGCACCGAGGGTCAGGGCCATCGCTCCGGAGGCCGCCGCGCCGACGATCCGGTGGATGCGCGTCTGGGCCGCGCGGTCCCCCAGCGCCCGCTGCGCGCTCTCGGCGGCGGCGGAGAGGAGCGCGGCCAGGCGCTCACCTTCCTCCGGCGTCGACGGGCCGGCCGACAGCGCGGCCGCCGCCTCTCGCAGCGCGGGGGCGACGAGCTCCTCCAGCACCGCATCGGGGTCCGCGGCCGTCTCCGCCGCGACGGCCGGGCCGTCGGCCTCTGCACCGGCGAACGCGGCGTCCAGCGACGCCAGCAGGGACGCCGGCGTGAACGGCTTCGCCAGGAACCGGGCCCCGTCGCGCTCCACGGCCTCGCGCGTGCCCGGGCCGGGCAGCATCCCGCTCATCAGCACCACGGCGGTCTCCGGATGCTCCGCCGCGAGCAGGCGCGCGATCGCGTCGCCCGAGACCCCCGGCATCATCACGTCCGTGAGCACGGCGTCGAAGCGGCGGCCACCCGCGATCAGCTCGAGCGCGTCCGTCCCCTGAGCGACCTCGGTGACATACCCGCTCCTGTCGAGGGTCTGCCGCACCAGCTCGCCGATCGCGGGCTCGTCGTCGACCACGAGCACGCGCCGCCCGCCGCCGGGCCGCGGAACGGTCGCGGTCTGCCCAGTGGTGGCGCGCGTGGCGGCGGAAGGAGGCGGCGCGACCTCCTCGATCGACGGCAGCTCGAACGAGACGGCCGTGCCGCCGCCCGGCGCGGTGTCGACGCGCAGCTCGCCGCCGTGCGCCTTCACGATCGCGGCGGAGGTGGCGAGACCGAGGCCGGTGCCGTACTCCTTCGTCGTGAAGAACGGCTCCAGGATGCGGCCGGCCGTCGCCGGGTCCATCCCCGCGCCGGTGTCGCGCACCTCGACGCGCACCGTCCCCTCGCCCGCTGCCGCCGCGATGACCAGGGCGCCGCCGTCCGGCATCGCGTCGCGCGCGTTCGTCGCGAGGTTCACCAGCACCTGGAACAGCTCGGTCTCGTCGCCCGAGACGGCCGGAAGGCGGCCCGGAGCATCCACGACCAGGTCGATCGACCGAGGGAGGGTCTCGCCGCAGAAGCGGCCGACCTCGCGCAGCAGCCCGGCCAGGTCGACGGCGGAGTGCTGCACCTCGGCACCCCGCGCGAACGACAGCACCTGGCGGATCATCCCGGCCCCGCGCTCCGCCGCAGACTCGACCGCATCGAGCGTCGCCCGCCTGCGCGGGTCCGGCTCGTCGTCGCGCAGGTGCTTCGCCGCCATCAGGATGGGCGTGAGCACGTTGTTGAGGTCGTGGGCGATACCGCCGGCCAGGGTGCCGAGGCTCTCCATCCGCTGCGCCCGGATGCGCTGCTCCTCCTGCCTGCGGTGCTCGGTGATGTCGGAGTTGACGGCGAAGACGCTCACCTGGCCGTCCTCCCCGCGGGTCAGCTGCCAGCGGCAGTCAGCGATCAGGACGGACCCGTCGGCCCGCCGCTGCCGCAGCTCGCCGACCCAGAACCCGTCGCGCAGGAGCTCCTCCATGGCCCGGTCGAACAGCTCCGGCTCGTCGTAGAGCAGCTCGCGCACCGACCGCCCGACCGCGTCGGCCGCCGCGACGCCGTAGATCGCCTCGGCGCCCCGGTTCCAGTACCGGATGGTGCCGTCGAGGTCGCGGACCAGGATGGCGTCGCGGGCCGCGTCGAGCAGAGCCGCCTGCGCCTCCACCCGCCGGGTGTACTGGTCGAGCTTGGTGCGGGCCTCCTGGTCCTCGGTAACATCGCGCACCATGATGGCGATGCCGTCTTCGGTCGGGTGCACGTCGACCTCGAACCAGCGGCCCCACTCGGGCGAGAAGGCGCGGGCGCTGCCGTTCAGCCCTCGGTCCATCGCGTCCCGGTAGAGGCGCTCGAACGGGCTGCCGAGGGCTGTCGGGAAGTGCTCCCAGATCGTCTTCTCGCGCAGCCGCGACTCGTCGAGGCCGGCCAGCCGGAGGGCCCAGGAGTTGGCGAAGGTGAACCGCCAGTCGCGGTCCACGAAGCCGATCGCGTCGTGCACCTGGTCGAGGGAGCTGCGCAGCTGCCGCGCCATCGCCCGCTGCTCCTCGCGGTGCCGCACCAGGGCGGTCACGTCATGGAAGGCGCCGTGCAGCCGCACGACGTCGCCGTTGTCGTCGCGCTCGGTCTCGCCGACCAGGTGGGCGTGGATGCGGCGCCCCCCGGCGTCGACCATGGTCGCCCGCACGTCCAGCGGGACGCCCTCGACCACGCTGCGCTGGAACGCCTCCCGCACCGCCTTCCTGTCCTCCGGCTCGAAGAACGCGAGGGACTCGGCGTCGGTGGGCACGCGGCCCGGCTCCATGCCGAGCAGGCGGTACAGGTCCTCGCTCCACTCGATCCGTCCGGTCGGGATGTCGACGGACCAGCCCGCGAAGCCGGCCATCCTGGCGGCCATGCGCACCAGGGCCTCGTTGCCGGCGGCCTCGGTGGCGGCCCGCTCGACGTCGCCGATGTCGCGCGCGATCGCCAGCACTGCCGCGACCTCGCCGTCCTCGCCGCGCACCGGGATGATCGTGACGTCGAGCAGCCGGACCGGCCCCTCCGGGGTGACGATCCTGGTCACGTAGCGGCGGTTGCGGCCGGCGAGCGCCTCGCTGAACTGCGCCATCGTGTACTCGACCGAGTCGGGGTGCAGCAGGCGGCTGAACTCCATCCCGGTCAGCTGCTCCTCCGAGTAGCCGGTGAGCGCGAGCATCGCCCGGTTGGATTCGACGAACCGGCCGTCGGGGTCGACGACGCACACACCGTCCGGGTGGCCGTGGAACAGCGCGTCGAGCCCGTTCAGGCGCAGCGCTTCGGACGGCGTCGTCATGGGCACGCGGGCGGGCGGGTCGGCTGGGGCATGAGGGGGATTGTAGGCGCAGTTTCGGGCCTACACTGTGCGGCATGGTCAGGGCGGACCGTCAGGGGATGTTCGCGCAGCGAACGCGCGTCCTGCCGTCGCGGCCGGTCCGGCGGGAGGCGGCCACGGATACTGGAGGAGAGCGGCTCCCCGACCGGAGCCCGCGACGCCCCTGCGATCGCGTCACGAATAGGGCAGGAGCACGATGACCGACACTTCCGCGCGGACGCGGACCCTTCGCGCCGTGGTCGCCGACGACGACGTGTTCACCGCATCCATGGTGGCCTCCGCGCTGCGCTCCACGGGCATCGAGGCGGCGCAGGCGACGAGCGCCGAGGACGCCTGGGACACGATCGCCGAGGTCGAGCCGAACGCAGTCGTCACGGACCTGGACTTCGGCGGCGGCGGCTCCGGCGCCGAACTGCTGTGGCGGGTCCACCGGGAGCTGCCGTGGGTCGGGCTGGTGGTGCTCACCTCGCACCTGTCGCCCGAGCTCGCAGTCGGCGACGACGCCCTCCCGCCCAACGTCGTCTACCTGGTGAAGTCGCAGGTGAAGGACGTGGATGTGCTGGTCGCGGCCGTCGACGCGGCCATCGTCGGCGGCGAGCACCACACCGACGAGCCCGACGGCGACGTCCGCACCGTGACCCGTGCGCAAGCCGAGGTGCTGCGCCTCGTGGCCTCGGGCGCCTCCACCCGGCGGATCGCGGCAGAGCGCGGCACCAGCGTCCGCGCCGTCGAGACGATGCTCGCGCGCCTCTACACCGCCCTCGGCGTGGACGCCGACGAGCAGGCGAACCCGCGCGTCACCGCCGCCAGGATGTGGCAGCAGGGCCGCGTCCGCATCCGCTGACCCGGTCGGAGATCCGGCCGCGGCTCGTTCGAATCCCCGATCTTGTGCGGCCCAGACGGAGATTCGAACGTTCGAGTGCTGACGCTCACAGGCCCCCGCGCAGGGCGCGCAGCAGGCGCCGGAGGGCTCCCTCCGGAGCGGCAGGGCCGTCGTCCTCCGGCGGCTCCCTGTCGTTCTCGGCGAAGCCGGAGTAGCCGCACTCCTGGCAGACCAGCAGGTCGCGGTGCACGGCGAGTCCGGCGCCGTAGTAGGGGTTGCTGACGAGGCGTGCCACACCGCGGCACTGCGGACAGCTCGCCTCGCGCATGCGCACCTTCCCCCAACGGTCCTGAACATCATGCGCCCTTCTCGCTGGGAGTCGAGACGGGGCTGTTCGCGGCACGAACGGCACACGACGGCCGTGTCCCCCGCACGGGGGCAGGAGGGTGACGGTCCGGTGAACTCCGCGTGAAGGCCGGATCCCGCCCGTCCAACGGCTCTTAGGATCGCTGACGCCGGGACGACCGGACCACCCCATCCCGCCCTCTGGAGGCCTTCCGCCGATGTCCGCCCGCGCCCGGCTGACCGCGATTCTCGCGGTCGTCGGCGCGCTCGTCGTGGTCGTCACCGCGCTGGGGATCGCGCTGCGGCCGGCCGCGAGCGGCGCGGCGGCGCCGACCGCCTTCGACGTCTCCGCGGGGATGGACGACTGCGGACGCGGATGGGGCGACGCCGAGGACGCCGGAAAGGTCGCCGGGGGCCGGCAGACCCTGACCGTCACCAACACGACGGTCGCCGGCATCGAGGTCTACCTGCAGGCGGTGGACAGCAAACGCGTCTACCTCGACCTGGAGAACCTCGGCGCCGGCGCCCACGCCACCGTCCGCGTGACGCTCGGGGCCGGACGCTACCGCGTGGTGTGCCTGCCGGCCGACATGGACCCGGTGCACGGTCCGACCGTCACGGTCGGGACGGCGCCGCCGGGGTCGCGGCTGACGCCCGGGCTCGTGCCCGTCACCCGCAACGACCTGATACCGGTGGCGAAGGTCTACAGCGACTGGGTCGGCTCCCGGATCCCCGTGCTACGGGCACAGGTCGCGGCCGTCGCCGCCGACGCCGAGGAGGGCGACTTACCGGCCGCCCGGCGCGACTGGCTGACCGCACACTCCACCTACCAGACCCTCGGCGGCGCCTACGACGCCTTCGGCGAGGTCGGCGACCAGCTGGACGGCCTGCCCCGCGGTGAGCCGACCGGGTTCCACCTCGTGGAGGCTCAGCTGTGGGGCGGAGCCCCCACGACCGCCGTCGCCGCCTCCGCCCAGGCCCTCGTGGTGCTGGTCGATCGGCTCCAGGCGCAGTTCGCGTCCGCGCAGCTCGACCCCGGCGAGGTCGCGCTGCGCGCCCACGAGATCGTGGAGGACGCCATCCAGCGCGCCCTCACCGGGGCCGACGATGCCGGGTCGCACACCTCCCTCGCCACTCTGGACGCGGAACTGAGCGGCGCGGAGGCCGCCCTCGCGCCGCTCCACGACATCCTCAGCTCGCGGTACGACGGGCTCGGCGAGACACAGCAGGCGCTCGCCGACGCGCACCAGGTCGTCGAAGCGCAGCGCAGCGCGGACGGCACCTGGACGCCGCTCGCCGCCGTCGGGCGGCCCGTCCGGGAGCGGATCGACGCGGCGCTCGACCGGGCCGTCGAGCTGCTGGCGCCGGTCGCCGCCATCTGCGACCCGAGGAGGGAGCCATGACCACCATCGACCGCCGGGGGTTCCTGTCGGCAGCGACCGCCACCGCGGCGAGCGCCGGGATCGCGGGCGTCGCCGCCTCCGCCGCCACCGGCCGGTCGGAAACCCTCGCTACGGCGTCCGCCGCGGAGCCCTTCCACGGGACGCACCAGCACGGCATCCTCACGCCGCCGCAGCCCGCCGCGTCCTTCATCGCGCTGGACGTCACCGCGGCGTCCCGTGCCGAGCTCGCCGACCTGCTCAAGACCGTGACCGAGCGCGCCCGCTTCCTCACGGCGGGCGGCACCCCGCCCGACCCCGGCCTGACCGCGCCGCCCCGCGACTCGGGCGTGCTCGGGCCCGACGTCGTGCCCGACGACCTCACCGTGACGCTCTCCGTCGGCGCCTCGCTCTTCGACGACCGCTTCGGGCTCGCCACACGCAAGCCCGAGCGGCTGCGCACGATGGACGAGTTCCCCGACGACTCCCTCCGCCGCGAGGTGTGCGACGGCGACCTGCTGCTGCAGGTGTGCGCCGCGCACCGCGACACGGTGACCCACGCCGTACGGGAGATCGCCCGGGCGACCCGCGGTGCGATGCAGGTGCGCTGGAGGCAGGACGGCTTCGTCTCGCCGCCGCGGCCGAGCGGCACGCCGCGCAACCTGATGGGGTTCAAGGACGGTACGGGCAACCCCGACACCACTGACGCCTCCCTCATGTCGCGCCTGGTGTGGGCGAAGGGCGGCGGCCAGGAGCCGGCCTGGGTGGCGGGCGGCAGCTACCACGTCGTGCGCGTCATCCGGATGCTGGTCGAGTTCTGGGACCGCGTGAACCTGCACGAGCAGGAGAGCATGATCGGCCGCCGCCGCGACACCGGCGCCCCGCTCACCGCCTCCGCCGAGCACGACGACCCGCACTATGAGAACGACCCGACCGGCGACGTGATCCAGCTGGATGCTCACATGCGGCTCGCGAACCCGCGCACCCGCGACACCGGCGACCAGCGGATGCTGCGCCGCGGCTACAACTACGACGGCGGCCTCGACGCGAACGGCAACCTCGACATGGGTCTGGTGTTCGTCGCCTTCAACCAGGACCTGGACCGCCAGTTCGTCACGGTGCAGAAGCGACTGGCCGGCGAACCGCTCACCGACTACATCCAGCCGTTCGGCGGCGGGTACTACTTCGCGCTCCCCGGGGCCCGCGACTCCTCCGACTGGCTCGGGCGCACGATGCTCGCCTGACCGCACGGAGGCCGCCCGGCATGACCGTGCCGGGTTCGATGAAAAGGAAGAAGGAATCGTGTTCAGACCCTCCCGTCTGCGCCGCTCCCCGACCGCCCTCGCGGGGGTCGCGCTCGCCGGCGCGGCCGCCCTCGCCGGCGCCGGGATCCTCGCCGGCGCGCCAGCGTCGGCCACCGCCGGCGGCTCCCACGCCGACCACTCGAACCAGACCATCACCCCGATCAAGCACCTCGTCGTGATCTTCGACGAGAACATCTCGTTCGACCACTACTTCGGCACCTACCCGAACGCGGCGAACACCGACGGGACGCCGTTCACCGCGGCGAAGAACACCCCGAAGGCGAACACCCTCGTCACGTCAGGGACGCTCACGAGCAATCCCAACCTGTACGCACCGAAGCGGCTGACCCCGGCGCAGGCCCTCACCTGCGACCAGAACCACAGCTACGCGGCGGAGCAGGCGGCGGTCGACGACGGCAAGATGGACCTGTTCGTCCAGAAGACCGAGACCGACACCTGCACGGGCGCCTTCGCGGCACCGGGCCTGGTCATGGACTACTACGACGGCAACACGGTCACCGGCCTGTGGAACTACGCCCAGAACTACGCCATGAGCGACAACAGCTGGGACACCACCTTCGGCCCGTCGACCCCCGGCGCGCTCAACCTGATCTCGGGCCAGACGCACGGCGGCACGGCGTACGACCCGAAGACGGGAGCGGTGCTCACCACGTCCACGGCCGTCCAGTCGCCCGACGCCAAGGGCGTCGGGACCGTCATCGGCGACCCGGACCCGTACTACGACGACTGCTCGGACAACGACCACACGTCGTCGTCCGCTCTGGTCGGGATGTCCGGCAAGAACGTCGGCGACCTGCTGAACCAGCGCGGGGTCACCTGGGGCTGGTTCCAGGGCGGCTTCACGCCGACGACCGCGTGGAACGGCCAGTCCGGCTCGTACGCCAAGTGCGACTCGACCACCGCGAACATCGGCGGTGCGACCCCGAAGGACTACTCGCCGCACCACTCGCCGTTCCAGTACTACAAGTCCACGTCGAACCCGCACCACCTGCCGCCGACCTCGGTGAAGGCGATCGGGCACACGGATCAGGCCAACCACCAGTACGACCTGACCTCGTTCGACGCGGCGCTGAAGTCGGACAACCTGCCCGCGGTGTCCTTCCTGAAGGCTCCGGAGGCGCAGGACGGCCACGCCGGCTACTCCGACCCGCTGGACGAGCAGAAGTTCCTCGTGAACGAGATCAACGCCATCCAGAAGTCGGACAGCTGGTCGAGCACAGCGGTCGTCGTGGCCTACGACGACTCCGACGGCTGGTACGACCACGTCGCCCCGAAGGTCGCGAACGGGTCGAACGACCCGGCCGTCGACTCCACCGTGTGCACCAGCGTGAAGCACGTGGCCGGAGGCTACGCCGACCGCTGCGGCCCCAGCCAGCGCCTGCCGCTGCTGGTCGTGTCGCCGTGGGCCGCGCAGAACCGCGTCGACCACACCCCGACGAACCAGGCCAGCATCCTGCGCTTCATCGAGAACAACTGGCTGACCGGCCGGGTCGGCGACGCGTCCTTCGACGCGGCGGCCGGCTCGCTCGGCGGCCTGTTCGACTGGTGGCACCCGCAGCAGCGCCAGGTGCTGCTCGACCCGTCGAGCGGTGCGGTGACGTCGATCGTCCCGACCCGCCCGCACTGGCCGGCGCCCCCGCGCGGCGGCTGGGACGCTCAGCCCTGACCGACGAACCACGTTGAGGGGCGGTCCGCCGCGCGGGCCGCCCCTCAGCGCGTGGGCTCGCCGTGGTGAGCGATCGAACGGCCGAATCTCCTGCTGGGCCGCCTGACGTCGGAGATTCCGAGGCCGGAGGGGCGAATCTCCGACGCAGTGCGCGGGGGCGATCGGTCAGGTCAGGGAGTCACGGAGGAGTTCGTCGAGGGAGAGGGGGGGCGGCCGGTGACGCGCTGGACGTGGTCGGTCACACCGGCGAGCTCGCCGGCGGCGATCGCGGTGTAGGTGGAGACCCAGGCGTCGACCTGCCAGTCGGGCGCGTTCCACTTGGCGCGGGAGGCGTACGCCTCCGGGATCGTCTCGTCGTGGAAGGAGACCGGCCCGCCGGTGTGGCGGGAGAGTTTCTCGGCGACCTCGGCCAGCGTCAGCTCCTCCGGGCCGGTGAGGTCGTAGGTCACGTCGAGGTGCCGCTCGGGATGCTGCAGCACGGCCGCGGCCACGCGGGCCACGTCGGCCCGGGCCACCATCGCGGCGCGTCCGCTGTCGGCAGGGCCGCGGATGACGCCGTCGTCGCCCGTCAGAAACTCGGCGAAGTCGAGGTAGAGGTTGTCGCGCAGGAAGGTGTGCCGCATCCCGGAGGCGAGGATGCGCTGCTCTGTCGCGAAGTGGTCGCGCGCAAGGGTGAAGGTCGCGTCCGGCGCCGCCCCGAAGAACGACGTGTAGACGATGTGCCGGACGCCCGCCTCGGCCGCCGCATCGACGAACGCGAGGTGCTCGCCCAGCCGCTCGGCGTTCTCCGCAGCTGACACCATGAACAGGGTCTGGACGCCGTCGAGAGCCGGCAGCACTGCCTCCCTGTCGCTGTACGTGGCGGCCGCGACGGAGGAGCCCGGATAGCGCGGAGCCCGCTCGGGCGACCGCGCCAGCATCCGGAACGGCACACCGGCGTCGGCAAGCAGATCGGCCGTCAGCCGGCCGACCGCGCCGGTGACGCCGGTGACGGCGAGGACGGGGGTTTCACTCATGCGGACTCCCAACAGAGACAGAACGGATGACCGGACGGGTCGGCGTAGACTTGGAACCCGTCGGAGGCGTCGAGATCGTCTGCGGCGCGCAGCAGGAGGGCGCCGGCCGCGAGGGCCTCCTCGTGTGCCTCGCGGATGTCGTCGACATACAGGTCGAGGTGCACCTGCTGCTGCGGGCCGTCCGGCCAGCGCGGCGGCTCATGCCCCGGGTCGAGCTGGAACCCGAGCCGCGGCACCCCGTCGACGTGGACGCTGCGCCAGCCCTCGTCGTCACCGTGCACGACGCCGCCCATGATGGCCGCCCAGAACGCGGCCTCCGCATCGAGGTCGGCCGTGTCGAGGACGACCATCTCGCGCCTGATCCGCATGGCAGCATCCAACAGCAGCCCACCGACATCGGCAACCGCGGTCAACGGCCGAGACGCTCGTCCAGCCAGTCGAACATCCGCTGCTCGGTCAGTGCCCGCGCCAAGGGCTGCACGTGGAAATCGGCGCCCTCCGCCGCCGTGAAGCGGACGAGTGTCGAGACGGACGGAGCGAGCGCCGCGAGCCGCTCCGACTGGCCCGGCCAGAACTGCTCGTGCTCCGGATCGGTGATGAGCAGCGGGGTGGAGATCTGCCCGGCCACGTGCTCCACCGAGTACTGCAGCACCGCCCGCAGCGTCTCCGCGTAGCCGGTCGTGCCGTACGGACGCGCCCGGAACCGCCACGTGTTCGCGAGTTCGTGCGAGAACTTCATGCCGAGTTCCATGTCGCGGTCGAACTTCGCGTCGTCGCCGTCGTCGAGCAGCTTGCGCATGTTGCCGGGCAGGTGGTCGGTCCACGAGGTGGAGACGTCGACGACGCCCGGGTCCGCGACCGCGGCGGCGAAGCGGTGCTCGAAGGCGAGCGCCCGCGGCACCCAGTAGCCCGCCTGGCTGATGCCGTAGAGCGCGACGCGGTCGGCATCCACCCCCGGCTGCGCGAGCACGAAGTCGAGCACCGGCGTCAGCACCGCCTCCCAGTCGGGGCGGAACGGCACGCCCCGCTCGAACAGCATCGACTGCTGGCCCGGGCCGTCGAAGACGAGGGCGTCGTACCCGCGCCGGAGGGCGCCGGAGACGGCGGACGACCACAGGCTCGTGAGCGCTCCGTCGCTGCCGTTCGCGACGACGAGCACCGGCCTCGAGGCGGCGGCGGCCGGCGCTCGGAACAGGTAACCGGGCATCGTGGTGTCCTGGTACGGGATCGCCACCCGGGAGATGTCGAGGTCGACCGTGTCCACCCAGCGGTCCCACGCCTCCCGGTGCTTGCGGAAGGTGGGCAGCAGCTCGTCCTCGCTCCCCAGCGACGCGACGGCGTTCACCGCGGTCGCATAGTAGGAGGCGGCACGCAGGTACGCGCTCGCCGCGCTCACCGTGTGTCCCGCCTGCGCCGAGGCGTCCGCCAGCGCCGCGACACGGTCGCCGAGGCCGAGCCACGCGCGGAACCAGCCGTCGTAGTCCTTGTCGCCGACCCCCTGAACGGCGGCGAGCACCTCGCCGATGTCGGCGGCGCCGCTGAACGACTGCCCGATGGTGGTGCGGATCTCGAAGTCGAAGTCGTCGTTGCCGGAGAAGCGGAACTCGTGGGTGTGCGCCATGACACCAACCCTGGTCCCGCCGGGCCACGCGCGCCAGCCCTCATGCGGGAGGGGCGCCCGGCCTCGGCGTCAGTCGATCAGACCGAGCTCGACCAGCCGGCGCAGCACCTCCGTGCCGGCCGGCGGGCAACGGTCCGCGTCGGCGCTCATCGTCCAGTAAACCGCGCCGACCTCGGCCGACGGCACCGGTTCGTCGGTCGTCCACGCCCGGAACACCCGCATGTGCACCTGTCGGCCCTCCGGCTCGCCGTGCGCCTGCGTCCGCACCTCGAACAGCTCCACCAGGTCGTCGGGGTCGAGCTGCAGCGAGACCTCCTCGAACGCTTCACGCGCCGCGGCCTGTGCGGCGGTCTCCCCCGCATCCACCTTGCCGCCCGGCATGTAGTAGACGTCGCGGTCGCGCGCGGTCACCATGAGCACCGTGCGGTCGCGCACCACGGCGACGGCGGAGACGACGATGGGGGCTGCGGTCACCCGTCAACGCTAGCGGTCACGGCGCCTCGACGACCTGGGTCAGCTTGCGCAGGCCCTTCTCGAAGTCGCCGCCGATCAGCTTGTCGAGATTCACGAAGCGCGTGTACAGCTTCTGCGGCGTCTCCATCCGCCAGGTGACCCGGGTGGACTCGCCCTCCGGCTCGAGCACGAAGCGCAGCTCGTTCGACGACCGGAACGGCCGGGTGAAGTCGAGGTGGATGCCGACACCGTCCGGGTCGACCGCGGTGATCCGCATCGACCCTGCGCCCGCTTTGCGGTTGCCCGACCACGAGTAGGCGGAGCCGACCTCGCCCGGCTCGCCGTTGTACTCGCGGGCCAGGTCGGGGTCGAGATCCTCCCACGGCGACCACTGCGTCCACTCGGGCAGGCGGGAGATCAGCGGAAGCAGCTGCTCCGGGGTGGCCCGGATGCGGGCGGTGCGCTCGACGACGACGGTTCCAGCCATGCAGCAGACCCTAGCGCCCGACCGGTCGAGGCCGGAAGCATTCCGGCGATCGCTCCCGCATGGCAGGATCGGGTGCGTGACCGGCCGAACGATGCTGCTCGACAGCGCCTCCCTCTACTTCCGAGCGTTCTACGGCGTCCCCGACACCGTCACGGCGCCGGACGGGACCCCGGTGAACGCGGTCCGCGGCTTCCTGGACATCATCGCCAAGCTGGTCGCGGACTACGGGCCCGAGCGGCTCGTGGCCTGCTGGGACGACGACTGGCGTCCGGCCTGGCGGGTGGAGCTCATCCCGAGCTACAAGGCCCACCGGGTGGCGAGAGCCGTGCCGGGCGGCGTGGACGTCGAGGAGACCCCGGAGGCCCTCGTCGCCCAGGTGCCGATCATCCGGGAGGTGCTCGACGCGGTCGGCATCGCCGTCGTCGGCGCCGCACACCATGAGGCCGACGACGTGATCGGCACGCTCGCCACCGTCACCCCACGCGCGGTCGACGTCGTCACCGGCGACCGCGACCTGTTCCAGCTGGCGGACGACGAGCGGGACGTCCGCATCGTGTATACCGCTCGCGGTATGAGCAACCTCGAGGTGGTGACGAGTTCGTCGCTTCAGGACAAGTACGGCGTCCGCGCCGACCAATACGCGGACTTCGCGGCGATGCGCGGCGACACATCCGACGGCCTCCCCGGCGTCGCGGGCATCGGCGAGAAGACCGCCGCGGCGCTGCTCGCGGAGTACGGCGATCTCGCCGGTATCGTCGCCGCGGCGGAGGATTCCGCGAGCGGCATGAAGCCCGCGGCGCGTGCCAGGTTCGCGGCGGCCACCGACTACCTCGCGGTCGCTCCGCGCGTCGTCGAGGTCGTCCGCGACCTCCCTCTGCCCGAGGTGGACGCCGCCCTGCCCGCGCCGACCGCCGAACGGCGCGCAGCGCTCGACGCACTGTCGGAGCGCTGGGGGCTCGGCGGTTCGCTCGGCCGGCTGCTCGCCGCGCTGGAGAGCTGACCGGTCAGCTCTCGGCGACGGGAGCGAACCGCCACAGTTCCCGCTGAGCGAGCAGGGCGAGCTCCCGCAGCACGTCGAGGTCGGCCTCGCCGTCGGCGCGTTCGCGCGGCGTGCGGCCGAAGACGCAGATGGCGCCGATCCGGGTTCCGTCCGGCGCCTCCACCGGGTAGCCGGCGTAGTAGCGCAGGCCGGCAGGCCCCGCGACGAGCGCGCTCCCGGCGAACCGCGGGTCCTCGACGGCGTTCGGCACGACCATCCCGTCGGGCGTCTGGATGGTGTGGATGCACGCCGACTGCTCGATCGGAATCTCGTCGAGCACGGCTCCCGCCGAGGCGAGCGGCCACTCCTTCACATCGTCGAGCACGGTGAACATCGCGATCTCGGTGCCGAGCGTGCGCTTCGCCGTGCCGACGATCCCGTCGAGTCGCGCGTCGCCCCCGCGGCTGCCCAGCTTGAGGCGCGCGATGGCCTGTGCCCGGTCGGACCCCCCGCTCGCGGCGGCCGGCTGCGGCGCCTCACGTTCCCTCAGGGCGGGGATGAGCGCATCCACGATCTCGCGGGCCCAGTGCAGGTAGTCGCTCGGCGTGCGATGGCGACCGCCGGCGCCGGGCGGCGGTCCGGACAGCGGGACGAACACGGCGCCCGACTCGCCGCACACCTTCCGCGCGATCAGGTTCAGCCGCTCCGCGTGCTCCTGGGCGACCTGCCCGGGCCGCGAGTCGTACGAGGGGATGGAGCGGATCGGCTGCGCGCCGAGCCAGACCACGGTGCGGGCGCCGGCCGCGGCGGTCTCTGCCAGCAGCGTGCGCAGCCGCTCCCCCCAGGACGCCGGCTCCGCCATACGCACGGCGTCGGCGACCGCGCCGCTCAGGACGACCACGTCGTAACGTCCGGGCTCAGCGGCGCGGACCATCCGCCGCAGCTGCCGGACACCGGCGGAGTGATGCGGCACCACATCCACCACCGCCCCGCGGCCCGTCGACGCCGCGAGCGCCCGCGCCATCGCCCCGGGGAGGGCGAGGTCGTAGCTCCCGACGCCCCAGCCCATGACGGGACCGGAGCCGACCAGCAGCACACGGAGCGGCCTACGACCGGCGACGAACGCCTGCCGGCCGTCGAGCGGACGGACCAGCCGGGAGCGGACGGTCGCGACGTGCACGAGCCAGAGCCGCATCTCCGCCCGGCGGATCAGCGACAGCCGTTGGTCGTCCACGCCTCCGACCGTAACCCAGGAGGTCCGCCGCCTCCAGTGGCCCGCGGCGCCGGTGTTCGCTCTACGGCGTTCGCAGGCCGTCGAGTTCGCGGGCGCGAGCCAGGAGCGACTCGCCGACGAGGTCGAGGGGGCGCGTGCTCCTCTGCAGTCTGGCCAGCACGACCGCGCCCTCGGCGGAGGCGACGAGGACGGTGGCGAAGTCGTCCGCCGCGGGCTGCGGCACGCCTGCCGCGGTGAGGAGCCGGGTGAGGTTCGCCATGGAGGAGCCGAACACCTCCGCCGCCTTGTCGAACAGCGCGCCGTCGGGCGCGGAGACCGCGACCGCGAGCACCGGACAGCCCGATTCGAAGTCCGAGCGGGTCAGCACAGAGCGCCAGAAGGCGAGGAACGCCTCCGTGACGCCGACGGCGCTGCGGTCCGACCGCTCGGCCACCCAGCGGTCGTGCGCGGCCGTCGTGCGGTCGAGCGCCTCGCTGAACAGCTGGCCGCGTCCGCCGGGGAAATGGTGGTAGATCGAGCCGCGCGGCGCGCCGGTCTCGGCCAGCATCCTGCCGAGCGACGCGCCGTTCACGCCCTTGCTCGCGAGCAGGCGGATGGCGCCGTCGAGCATGCGGTCCCTGGTGTCGTCCATCGCGTCCGCCCTCCGACGATTATGACGTTGATCATAATGACGGCCGCTGGCAGGGTCGAGACGTCAGCCCTCATCCCGATCGGAGAACACCATGCCCATGATCGACATCTACGCCCCCACCGGGACGTTCGCCGACCCGCACGCGCTGGCCGCCGCGGCCGCCGCGACGGTGAAAGAGGTGGAGGGGGTGCCCGACATCCCCATGTTCCGGTCGAACACGGCGGCCTTCGTTCACGAGCTGCCCGCGACGCACCTGGCGGACGTCGACGGCAGCGGCGACCACGTCCGCATCCAGGTGCTCACCAACGCCGGCGCGCTCGACCGGGAGAAGCAGCTCGCCGTCGTCGAGCGGCTCACCGCGCTGGTCGCCGAGGCCGCGGGGGACGCGTCGCTCGGCGACCGCACGTGGGTGCTGCTGACGGAGGCCGCACCGGGCGGCTGGGGGCTGTGGGGGCACGCGCACACCAACGAGGAGCTGGTGCAGGCCGCTCGCGCCGAGATCGGCCGGTTGCAGCAGGACGCCGGCTGAGCGCGTGCCCGTCCCTTACGGCAGCGTGTGGCCGGCCGCCGTGAACAGGCGGTACCACTCCTGGCGGGTCAGCGGGATATCCGAGCCCGCGGCCGAGTCGCGCACCCGCTGGGCGTTCGTCGTGCCGAGCACGACCTGCATCCCGGCCGGGTGGCGGGTGATCCAGGCGACGGCGATGCCGGTCGGGGTGACGCCGTACTTCTCGGCCAGCTCGTCGATGGCGTCGTTGAGCTCCGCGAAGTTCTCGCGGTCGCCGAGGAAGACGCCGTCGAAGAAGCCCTTCTGGAACGGCGACCAGGCCTGCAGCACGATGTCGTGCAGCCGCGCGTAGTCGAGGATGCCGTTGTCGCGGTCGATCGACTGGTCGAGGCCCGCCATGTTGGCCGCCACGCCCTGCGCGATGATCGGCGCGTGGGTGATGCTCAGCTGCACCTGGTTGGCGATCAACGGCTGCGACAACGACCGCTGCAGCAGCTCGATCTGGCCGGGGGTCTGGTTGGAGACGCCGAACGCGCGCACCTTGCCCGCGCTCTGCAGCTCGTCGAAGGCGAGGGCGACCTCGTCCGGCTCGACCAGGGTGTCCGGGCGGTGCAGCAGCAGGATGTCGAGGTAGTCGGTCTTGAGCGCCTCCAGCGACTCGTCGACCGTGCGCAGGATGTGCTCGCGCGAGAAGTCGAAGTAGCCGTCGCGGATGCCCACCTTCGACTGGATGACGACCTGGTCGCGCTCGGACGCGGGCACAGCGCCGGCGGCTCCGAAGCGGCGCTCGCAGCCATGACGTTCGGTGCCGTAGATGTCGGCGTGGTCGAACATGGTGATGCCGGAGTCGCGCGCCGTGCGGACCAGGGTACGGATCTCCTCGTCGTCGAGGTCGGAGATGCGCATGAGACCGAGGACGACGTTCGACGCCTCGATGTCGGTGCGGGGGAAGGTGAAGGTCTTCATGCCTTCCATCTAACCCCTCGTCAACCCCCTGGCGGCGCGGATTTCCGCGACTAACGTTCGTGAGGCTAAAGAAGGAGCCCCGCGATGACCATGACGCCCGATTTCCGAACCCCCGTCGAGGACTTCGCGCGCGAGACGGGACTCCGCGGTCGCCCGCCGATCGTGTCGGGGTACATCGTGCATGCGCTCGGCCGCGACTTCCGGGTCACCGACGAGATGGCCCGCATCTTCCTCAACCAGGTGGAGCGGGTGGCCTCCGCCGACTCGTCCGCCCTGGTCGTGCTCCGCCACCAGCAGGGTGTGGAGCTTCTGCTGGTGACCGACGACAACTCGTTCTCCATCCGCACCGCCTCGTAGGCTCGTCCCGTGCAGGACGGGATCGGCGGCAGCGACGAGCGGGCGATCGCGCACATCCACGCCGTCGTCCGGGATGCGGTGGCCGCGCTGACCGCCGCGGGGGCGCGGCAGGAGGCGCTGGCCGAACTGGTGCCCGCGCGCCGGGTCATGCTCATCCGGAGGGAGCCGTCGCTGCGGCGGATCGGGAGCGTCTGGCGGCTCGGCGTGTTCCTGCTGGACGAGGATGCCGTGCTGCGCGCGACCGGTTCGCTGGTCCGCGCGACGCCTCCCGGTCGCCCCCAGGGCCTGGCGCAGTCGGTCGAGGAGCGTCGCGCGCTCCGGGCGGCGGCGCAGCGAGGCGGCTTCCGCGACGGCGAGACGGTGAACTTCGCCGCTCCGCCGATCGAGCTGGACGCCGGAGCGCTGCGCTCGTCGGCCGGCCCGCTGTTCGTTCGCGACGGGCGCGCTCTCGTGCGGTGGAGCGCGGCGGCGGGCGACGACACGGCCCGCGAGTTCGGGGCCTACCTCGCGGAACGGGTGGACCTGGCGGCCCACCCGCCCGAGGGGGCCTGACTCAGACGGCGGGCGACGGGGAGGACGAGCCGGACCCGTTGCCGCCCTTGCCGGTGACCTCGTCGATCTTGGCCGACGCCTTCTCGGTCACCTTGCTGACGGTCTCGCTGACCTTGCCGCCCACGTCGGACGCCGCACGGCCGGCGAAGTCCTTCACGTCGCCTTTCACGTGCTGCACGGTGTCGGAGTCTGCGAACCCGCGCCACTTGGTGCGCAGATCCTCGTAGGCGCCACGCCCGGCGCGCGAACCGATGACGAAACCGACGGCGACTCCTGCCGCAAAGATGATGATCTTCATGGCGTGCACCGTACGCGCGAGGCGCTGGACGCGACAGGGGCGTGCGGCAACGTCGGAGATTCGGCCGAATCTTGTTCGAATCTCCGACAGGAGGCGGCCCGGACGGAGATCCGAACGTTCGATTGCTGCTCTAGGGTGAACGGATGCCGAACACCACCGACCCGGCCCTGCTGCAACGCCTGCGCGAGCTCTTCGAGGCGCGGGACCGTGACCGCATGCAGCCGACCATCGACGCCCTCCGCGGGGTGCTGGCCGAGCATCCGGACGACCCCCATGTGCTCTACGAGGTCGGCGGAGCGTACGACACGGCGGGTGAGGAGGAGACCGCCGCAGGGTTCTACGAGCGGGCGCTCGACGCCGGTCTCGACGGCGACACCCTGCGCCGCTGCCTGCTGCAGTACGGCAGCACGCTGCGCAACCTCGGCCGCTTCGACGAGTCGCTCGCCGTGCTCGACCGGGCGCTGGAGCAGTTCCCCGAGTCCGAGTCGGTGCGCGTCTGGCACGCGCTGTCGCTGCATGCGGCGGGTCGCAGCGACGCCGCGGTGGCGGAGCTGATGGAGGTCGCCGTCGACGGCATCCTCACGCCCGACCTGCAGCGCTACCAGGCCGCGATCCGCGGCAACGCGGAGTACCTGCGGTCGCTGGACGCCGCCCGCTAGCGCCTGCGTCCCGGCCCCGGCCGGGATACCCGCACCGCCAGCGCGACCAGGAGGATGAGCGCTGCCGCCGCGAACGCGGTGACCGCCACCGGCGCGGAGGTGAGCGATCCGGTCAGCCGGGAGACGCCGATCCACGCCAGCCCCCACGCGGACGCCACGGCGGGGGCGAAGCGGCCGCGGTCCCAGATCGCGAGGGCGCAGCCGATCACGGCGAAGACGCCGAGCAGGGCGATAGCCCACGCGTGCGGGCTGAGGCCGAAGCCGCCGAAGCCGAGCGTCATGAGCCAGGAGGTGACGTTGGCGACCGTCGCGACCATCACCCAGCCCAGGTACAGGCCGACGACGCCGTCGAGCAGCACGGCGTCTGCGGTCGAGTCGCCCGGATGCCGCCGGAGCACGACGAACGCCGCGATCAGCACCGCGAGGAGCGCCACTATCGCGACCACGGAGAGCGCGAGGGCGCCGGCCTGCACCGAGAGGATCCAGGCGGCGTTGAGCAGCAGGGAGGCCAGCACCCAGAAGCCCGCCCGACGCTGCCGCTCCCGCGCGGCCTGCGACGGCAGCGCCTGCCAGACCGCGTAGGCGACGAGGCCGGCGTAGATCACGGACCAGATCGCGAAGGCCGGCCCGGCCGGGGCGAGCAGTGTCGCATCCGCGCTCAGCACGCCGCCCGCCACCTTCGGGATGGGCGTGCCGCCCGCGAAACCGGAACCCACGACGGCGCCGATCAGAGCGACGACGGCCCCCGCGATCACCAGCGACTGCCGGACCCGATCGAGCGCCATCACTCGCGCGCCCGCAAGCGCGCCAACCCTGCTCACGTCCCGCACCGTAGCCCCCTCTGCACTCTCCGTCGAGTGCACGGGCCTTCGGCAGGGCGGCCGCGGGTCGGAGATCCGGACTCCACGCGGGCGTATCTCCGACGATAGGCAGCCCAGACGGAGACGTGACGGGTCCTCACCGACACGCGCTGGAGGAGCAGCCACCGGGGCCGGCGAACAGGGCCAGGTGGGAGGTGAGGGAGGTCAGCGCGGGCGACGCGCCAGCACGAGGGTGGAGGCTCGGGAGGGCGTGGAGTGGATGCGCGCGCTGAGCCCGGCTGCGGCGAAGAGGGCGGCCGACGTGGATGCCTGCTCGGCGCTCGACTCGATCAGCAGGGCACCCCGTGGGGAGAGCCAGTCGGCGGCATCCGCGGCGATGCAGCGATGGAACTCCAGACCGTCTTCGCCCCCGTCGAGCGCCACCGCCGGCTCGTGCTCCCTGGCCTCCGGCGGCATGAGGGCGATCGCCTCGGTCGGGACGTACGGCGCGTTCACGGCGAGGACATCCACCCGGTCGCGCAGCGCGGCGGGCAGTGCGGAGAAGAGGTCGCCCTCGAAGACGCGCTCGGGGTCCAGGTTGCGCCGGGCGCACCTGACAGCGGCCGGTTCGATGTCCGCCGCGAAGACCTCGGCGTACGGGGCGCGAGCGGCGACGACGGCGCCGATCGCGCCCGCGCCGCAGCACAGATCCACCACCGTCGCCCCGCCGGAACGCGACACGGCGTCCGCGGCGAGCGCCGCCGCGCGAAGGGCGAGCAGCTCTGTGCGCTTGCGCGGCACGAAGACGCCGGGATCGACGTGGATGCGCATCCCGCAGAACTCCACCCAGCCGAGCAGCGGCTCCAGCGGCTCCCCCGCGATCCGCCGCTCGAGCAGCGCTTCGAGCTCCTCCGGCGACCCGGCCGCCTCGGTCAGCAGCCGCGCCTCGTCCTCGGCGAAGACGCATCCCGCCGCCCGCAGGCGCGCGACGATCTCCGGCTCGGCTGTCTCCACCCGGTCATGCTAGCGGCGGGCGGTCGGCCCCGGCCGTCCCGCTCAGTACGGGCGCTCGCGCAGCAGCCGGGCGAGGTGGGCCGCGTTCTTCGCAACGACAGCGGTCGTGCTCGCGGTTGCCTCCGGAGTCTCCTCGAGGTCCTTGTAGTCGACGGAGCCCATCGCCTCGCCGTTCCAGTAGGTGGCGCCCTGCGACGGGATGGTGAACCCGACGTCGTTGAGGCCCTGGAACAGGTCGGCGATGATCGCGTGCGCGCCGTCCTCGTTGCCGACCACTCCGACGATCCCGACCTTGCCCTCGACGACCGGACGGCCGTCCTCGTCCGTCTCGGACAGCTCGGCGTCGAGGCGTTCCAGCGCGCGCTGCGCGATGGAGGAGAGGTGCCCCATCCACGTCGGCGTGACGATCAGGAGGATGTCGGACGCCACGATCTGCTCCCGGATGTGCGGCCACTGGTCGCCGTCGCCCTCGTCGAGCTCGACGCCGGGCTTGATGTCGTAGTCGGCCAGCCGCACGGCGGTCCCGGTGACGTCGTGGGTGGCGAGCTCGTCGAGCACCTGGCGCGCGAGCAGCTGGCTGCTGGACTCGCCTGGCGACGGCTTCAGGGTGCAGACGAGGGCGAGAGCGGACAGGGGGCGGGTGTCATCGGTCATGCCGGGCAAGTGAACGCGCGCCCCGCTCGATCTGCAAGGGTTCGCCTCCCTCCTTGACGAGATGCCCAGGTGATGTATGGGTGGATGCATGAAGCGCATCCACTATGCGAGCGGTTCCCTGCTCACCGGGGACGACATCGCCGACGTCCTCATGCGCTTCGGCGCCGCACTGGCGCACAACAACGCGGCAGCCGAAGTCTGTGCGCCCGCCGTGGTCGACGGCGGCTCCAGGGGAGAGGTGCTCCTGCTGCTCGGGCCGGCCAGCCAGATGCTGGCGGAGGACGAGGCCTTCGGGGGCGAAGAGCTGCTCGACGAGCCGTTCGTCGAGGAGTTCGAGCAGCGCATCGCGGCCCTCGGACCGCGGCGCGCGACCTACGTCGAGAACGGCACGGAGGACGTCACGGACCTCGACATCGACCTGCTCTGAATCCGGGCCGGGTGTGCAATTGCACTGGCACAACTTCTCAGTCCGCGTACTATCAGCCAAGAAAGTGACGACCGGGGAGAGGTAATGCAGGTGTTTCACGTCTATATCGACGACCTGAGATTCACCTTCGTCGACCGCGCCCCCGTCGATGAGCTCAAGGCGGCCGTGGTGGAGGCGAGCCGGAGCGACGGCGACTTCGTCAACATCTCCCAATCCAGCAGGCCGCCGAGTGAGATCTTCGTGACCAGCCAGACCAAGGTCCGCATCGAGACCGCGACGATCCCGCGCGATCCGGTCTCCTCCGGCGCCGCGTCCGGCGAGGACGACGACGACGCGTTCTGGTTCGACTTCGACTCGCTCGCCTGAAGCCGCCCGAAGTCAACCGCTTCCCACAGTGGCCCGGCGGGTGGATGCTCATCCCATGCCGACGACGTCCCTCTGGCTCGAGACCTCCCCGCCCATCGCCACCGACAGCTTCGAGTGGGACGGGGAGTACGACACGATCGTGGTCGGCGCAGGCCTGACCGGGCTCGCCACCGCACTCATGCTCGCGCGCACCGGGATGCGGGTGCTGGTGCTGGAGGCGAGGACGGTCGGAGCGGTCACCACGGGCAACACCACGGGGAAGGTGAGCCTGCTGCAGGGCACGACGCTCTCGTCGATCCGCCGCCACGCCTCCGAGTCGGTGCTGTGCGCGTACGTCGACGGCAACACGGCCGGCCAGGGCTGGCTGCTCGACTTCCTGGAGGAGCAGCGTGTGCCGTTCGAGGTGCGCGACGCCGTCACCTACGCGACCACCCTCGACGGTCTCGACAAGCTGGATGCCGAACTCGCCGCCGCCCGCATCGCCGGCCTCGACGTCGCCCAGGAGCGCACCGCCGAACTCCCCTTCGAAGTGGAGGGCGCGCTGACACTGGCAGGGCAGGCGCAGGTGCACCCGCTTCGCGTGCTCGCCGCGCTTGCCGGGGAGCTCCGCGCGCTCGGCGGCCGCATCGTGGAGGGCGAGCGCGTGACCGACGTCTCGGCGTCGAAGCCCGCGGTGGTCACCAGCAGCTCGGGCACCTCGCGCGCCGACCAGGTCGTGATCGCCACAGGGACGCCCATCCTGGACCGCGGCCTCTACTTCGCGAAGGTCGAGCCGACACGGTCGTACGTGACGGCCTTCCGCGTGCCCGGCGGCATCCCGCGTGGCATGTACCTGTCGGCGGATTCGCCGACCCGGTCGCTGCGCACGGCGACGGCGGCCGACGGCAGCGAGCTGCTGCTGGTCGGCGGGAACGGGCATCCCGTCGGCCGCGCCGACTCCCCGGCCGAGCAGCTCGCCGACCTCACGTCGTGGGCGGAGAGCACGTTCCCGGGTGCGGAGCGCACGCACTGGTGGGCGGCGCAGGACTACCGCTCGGCGAACCGCGTGCCGTTCGTCGGCTGGCTGCCGAGAGGCCGAGGCCGTGTCTACCTCGCCACCGGCTACGACAAGTGGGGCATGACGAACGCGATCGCGTCGGCGCTCAGCCTGACCGCCGACCTCACCGGGGAGACTCTGGAGTGGGCGCGGGTGCTCCACCACCGTGTGACGCGTCCGGTCGACATCGCCTCCGGGCTGGCGATGAACGCCGGCGTCGGCAAGGCCGCGATCAGCGAGTGGGCATCGGCGCAGACCGCGAAGGAGCTCGGCGACGAGCCGGTCCCGGAGGGCACGGGCACGGTCGGACGTCGCGGCAGGACGCCCGTCGGCGTCTCGACGGTCGACGGCGTGACCTGCGCGCTGACCGCGGTCTGCAGCCACCTCGGCGGGGTCGTCCGCTGGAACGACGCCGAGCTGTCGTGGGACTGCCCGCTGCACGGCTCGCGCTTCGCCCCCGACGGGACGGTGCTGGAGGGACCGGCCACGCAACCGCTCGCCCCGGCCCCCGCGGTGCGGGCGGAGGAGTCTACGCCCGACGGCGCGGCACCCTAGTCAGGGACTTCCCAGCGGGAGTAGGGTCGCCGCATGACGACACCAGACGACGAGAGCACGCCGCGCCCCGCCGAACCCACGGGCGCAGGCGAGCCGACGACCCCGCCGCCCGCACCAGGGCCGACCCCTCCGGCCGGAGCCCAGGGCTTCCCGTCCGCTCCCCCGCCTCCGGCCTACCCGGCCGACGGCACCGGCGCCCCGGCAGCACCGGTGGCGGTCGGCGAGCCGCCCCGCACCGTGAACATCGCCTTCTGGCTGTACGTGGTCGGCGCCGTGCTGAGCGTCGTGAGCGGCATCATCACCATCGCCACGATCGGGTCGACGCGCGACGCCGCCCTCGAGCAGATCCGCAACTCGCCGAACGCGAACGGGCAGAACGCCCAGGCGCTCGTCGACGGGATCATCGCCGCGGCGACCATCTGGGCGATCGTCACGCTGATCTTCTGGGCCGTGGTGTTCGTGCTGTTCGCGTACTTCATGCGCCGCGGCGCCAACTGGGCCCGCATCGTCCTGACGGTGCTCACGGCTCTGTCGCTGCTGAACGTCCTCGCCGGATACGGTGTCGGCTTCCTGCAGTTCGCCGCGACGGTCGTGGCGCTCGTGCTGATCTGGCTGCGGCCGTCCAGCGAGTACTTCGCCGCCGTCCGGGCTTCGAAGGCACCGCGGGCCTGACAACCGGCTAGAACCCGCCTGACACGGGGACGCCTGCGGCGTACCGTTCCTGCCAGCAACGGAAAGGAGCGGACATGCCAGGCAAGCAGCCCCAGCTGAAAGACCGGGAGCTCTACGAGAAGCTGCGCGACGAGGGTGACTCGAAGCAGAAGGCGGCTCGCATCTCCAACGCCGCCGCGGCCCGCGGGCGCTCGTCCGTGGGCCGCAAGGGCGGCGACTCCGGTTCGTACGAGGACTGGACCGTGCCGGAGCTCAAGAAGCGCGCCAAGGAGCTGGGCCTCAGCGGTTACTCGAAGAAGAACAAGGGCGAGCTCGTGAAGGAGCTCCGCAACCACTGAGCGGACGCCGCACCGCCGCGTACACTCGCCGCATGGACCTTCGGGACGTCGCAGGCGAGCTGTACGCCGCGGCGCCCGCCGACTTCATCGCGAAGCGCAACGCCGCCGCGGCGGAGGCCGACAAGCCGATCGCGAAGCAGATCAAGACGCTGCGGAAGCCGTCCGCGTCCGCCGCGGCGATCAACGCGCTCGTGCGCGAGCATCCCGACCTCGTCGGCGACGTGCTCGACATCGGCTCCCGGATGCGCGACGCGTTCGCCTCGCGCGACCGCGCCGAGATCCGCGCCCTCACCCAGGAGCGGCAGCGCCTGCTGCAGCGCGCGACGGAAGGGCTCGACCTCAGCCCGGCGGTGCAGCGGGAGGTCGAGGAGACGCTGCAGGCCGCCGTGATCGACCCGGCCGCCGCGGCCGCGGTGCGCAGCGGGATGCTCGTGCGTGCCCTGGAGTCCACCGGGCTCGAGCAGGTCGACGTGTCGGATGCGGTGGCGCTGCCGGTCGAGGTGGAGGACTTCCCGGCCCCGAACCCGCGGCGGCGGAAGGCCGCGGCGGGGCGGGACGCCGGCGGGGAGGACGCCGGGGCGGAGGGCGCCGGGGCGGCGCGGGCCGGGGAGCGCGCAGGCTCCGCGGATGCGGCCGGTGAAGCGGCGGAGCCCGCAGAGACGCCGGGCGAACGCCGCGAACGCCAGCGCCGCATCCGGGCCGCCGAGAAGGACGTCGAGCGCGCCAAGGCCGACGCCGAGGCCACAGAGGACGAGTTGGACGACACCGTCGACCGCCGCGGCGACCTCGAGGCCGAGCGCGACCGCCTGCAGCGCAAACTCCAGCGCGTGGTGGACGACCTCACGGAGACCCGCGCCGCCGAGCGGTCGCTGCGGACCCGTCTCACGGACGCGCAGCGCGCCGTCCGCGAGGCCGAGCGCACCCTGCGCGACGCCCGCGACTGACCCGCCCACTCCTTCGCTCGTCACGAATCGCGCCCGTTCGTCACGAATCGTGCGCATTCGTCACGAATCGCGTGGCGGGTCCAGGGCCTTCGTTCGTCACGAATCGCGCCCGTTCGTCACGAATGGGCGCGTAGTCAGGCGACCCAGTGGGCCAGCAGGTCGTCCCAGTCGGCCTGGAAGCGTGCAAGGCCGAAGCGCTCCAGCGCCCACTCGCGGGCGCGGGCGCCGGTCTCGGCGCCGCGGGACGGGTCGTCCACGAAGGCGCGCACGGCGTCGTGGAGCTCGGCGAGGTCCGTCGAGATCGCGCCGACCCCCGGCACCACGGCGCGGCGTGCGTCCGTCGTGTCCAGTGCCACCACCGGGATGCCCGCCGTCATCGACTCCAGCAGCGACAGCCCGAGCGACGTCCAGCGGTTCGGGTGCACGTACACCCGCCGTCGGCCGACCTCCGTGAACAGCCGCGGCGCCTCCAGGTCGCCCGCGGCGACCACGCGGTCCGCACCCACCCCGAGCGCCGGCGCGAGCCCGTCCGCCTGCATCCCGAACACGTCGACCGGGGCCACCGCCGCGAACCCGCCGAGCAGGTCGGACCCCGTGACCCTCCAGCGGCGCACCGGCTCGTTGATGACCGCGGCGGCGCGCGCCAGCTCCCCCGTGAAGCGGTTGCCGTAGTCCATCACCCCGTGCTCGATCACGCGCGTGCGCGTCGACCCGGTGTCCCAGAACAGCGCGTTGAAGTGCGTGACGTGCGCGATCAGGAGGTCGGACCGGTCCGCGAGCGGATGACGGGACTGCGGCACGCCCTCCTGCGGCGTGTTGTGCTCGACGAACACGACCGGCACATCCACGCCGGGGCGGCGGCCCGTGAGCCGCTCGACCAGGTCGAACTCCTCCAGCCGCTGCAGCACGACCGCGTCGAACGGCGTCTCCGCCAGCTGCGCCTCCGGCACGTCCACCACGTTCGCCGGCCAGTCGCGCCCGCCGACGCCGCCCTCGCCGTTCGCGTCGACGGGAAGCAGATAGGTGTGCCGCCCGCGCACGAAGGCGTCCATCCAGCCGCCGTGAACCTGCCACACCAGCAGCCGCAGCGGGCGGCTCACAGGTGCGACCCGGAGCCGGGGTGGCCGAGCTCCAGCGGTCCGGTCATCGGCGGCGGCTCCTGCTCCTGCCCGGCGGCGACGCCGGCGTGCGTGTGGCCGGCGACCCCGTGGGCCGCGGTGTGCGGCTCCTTCTGCGCGCACAGCTTGCCGCAGTACGGGCAGATGTAGCCGTCGTCCATCCTCGCCTCGCCGTCCAGCCGGTAGCCGAGCAGGTCGCCGTCGCTCTCCAGCACGAACTCCACGAACGCCGGGCGCTCCAGCGACGGGATGGGGATGCGCATCCGCTCGAACGGGACGCCGTCGTCGGTCAACGGCACCCACAGCTTCTCGGGCGCCGGACCGAACACCGAGCCCGCCTTGTCCACGCGCGCGGGCGCGTGGTCCTCCCTGACGTGCAGGATGTGGCCCTCGCGGATCATGTCGCGGGGAAGCGCCTGGTACAGCTCCGGCACCCCGTAGGCGATCGCGCCGCGGCGCAGCCGCGAGAAGCCCTCCGCGGTGTCGTCCCCCATCACGACGAACGGTGGCGCCTCCTGGCGCCGGAGCACGATGGCGGTGCCACCGGAGGGGCTGTCGGAGATCAACTGCAGCACGGCGGTCGCATCCACCCTGAGGGCCGAACCCGCGCGCACGTCACCGGTCCGCTCAGGCATGCGCCACCGCGACCTGCTCCGCCTCGCGCCGGCCGAGCTCGGCGTCGAACCGAGCACCCCAGACGCGGTCCGCCTGCTCGATGAGGCATTCCGCGAGCCGGCCGACCACCTCCACGTCCGCGACCAGCGCCTCCCCCTCGGGGCCCGTGCCCGCACGACGGCCGCGCAGGAGCCACGCGAACCGCTCCTGCCGTGCACCGTCGATCGGTGCGTGGCGCGGGGCCGGGAGTCGCGTCAGCTGGCGGGCGATCCACTCGGCGCGGGGCAGCGTCCACCACGGCTCGGGATCGAGTGGATGCGCCACGAGCCCGGGCAGCGGCAGCCCGCTCTCGGCGTCGACCGAGCCGGACTCGACGTCGGCGGCGTAGCCCGCGGAGAAGCGGACGTACAGCCCGGCCCCGTCGTCGAGCAGCCGCTCGACCTCAGAGAGCTGATAGAGCACGGGAACCTCCGGTCGGGGCGGCGTCGCGCTGCTGCGCGACGCGGTAGCGGCACTCCATGCGGGTGCGCGACACGAGCTCGAACGCGTGCCACGACGGCCGGTCGAGCGACGGGATGGGCACGCGGATGCGTGAGGGCGGCGCGCCGTCCGCGTCGAGCGGCACGAACACGACGACGTCGGTCGCGCCGAAGACGGAGGCTGAGCAGGCGAACCGCGCCTGCTCGAAGCGCCCGGGGTCGACCACGACGGCCGGATCCGACTCCGCAGGCAGGTCGTCGCGCGGCTGCTCCCGGTACGGCTCGACGACGCCGTGCGCGCCGGATCCGCGCCGCATCCGTACGAACAGTTCGCGGCCCCCGAAGACGTCGAGCCGCAGCGAGGAGGGGACCTGGCCGTCGGTCAGCACGGCGACCGGCGTCCTCGCGCGCCGCGGCAGCATCATCAGAACCGCCGTCGCCGTCATCTCGCTCATACAAGCAAAGCTAGAGCCGCTCCTCCCCGAAAGGAGGGGCTTGACGGACGGGCGGGGTCGTGCGGCCGCGCCCCCGCGTCACGGCAGGTGACGGGTGATCTCGTCCTCCTGCATGATGACCATGCCGCCTGTGCGCTGCGACGTGTGCATCAGCGCCTCGAGCCACTGCGGATTGATGGCCGGGGGACGGCTCCCGCTGAACTGGAACGTCAACGGCACCTCACGACTGATCCAGAGCGACACCCGGCCGGAGCCCTGCTCCACCGGCACGTCCCAGTTCAGCAGGAAACTCTCGTGCCGCCGGAGCTTCGCGACGATCGCCAGCTTGACGTGGCTGAGCACGCGGTCGTCCAGCTCGTACTCCTGGCCGGCCCCGTAGACGAGTTTTCCCATTCCTTCATAGTGCCGGATCGCAGCACGGAAATCCTCTCGTGTCAGGGGGATTGACACCGATATCAGACCGTGGTTAACCGACGGCAAGGATTTGCCCGCCGGCGCGCAGTGCGTCCTGCAGGTCGCCTGTCGGCACATCCTGGACGGCCGCCCCGGCGGAGGCCGCCATCGCCGCGGCCGTCCCAGCCGCCTGCCCGAGCATCATGTACTGCGGCTCCATGCGCACGGAGGCGAACGCGACCGCGGAGGCGGACAGGCACACCGGTACCAGCAGGTTCGCCGCATCGTGGCGCTCGGGCAGCAGCGACGCGTACGGGATGCCGTAGACGGGCACGGGCACGGACAGGTACCCCTCCGTGAACACCGTGCCGATCGGCTCCGGGTGCTCGTACACCCAGCGCCACACCCGCTGCACCTCGCGGATGTCGATGTGGTACGACCCGAGCGCGACGGTGTCGGACGGCATGACGCCGCCGAGCAGGTCGTGCTCGGTCAGCACGCGCTCGCCCACCATCCGTCGCGCCTCCCGCACGTACAGCTGGTGCGGCAGGTGCCCGGTGTCGGCGAACTCGCCCCGCGGGAGTCCCCACCGGGAGAGCTCGCGGCGGATCGCCGGAGGGACCGCCGGGTCGTGCGAGAGGAAGTGGAGGAACCCCCGCGTGTGGGCGATGTGATGCCGCCTGAGCTGCTCGCGCCGCTCGGGCGTCGCGTCCGGGTACTCCCACGCCGAGCCGTCGAGCACGCTGAGCGAGACTGGTCCGAGCGAGTTGCCGTCGGCCATCCCGCCCGGAAGGTTCGGTTCGAGGCCGAGCATGCGCCCCGCTGTCCGCTCGACGCCCTCGCGCCGGTCGCGCGCGAACAGCCTGCGGCCGAGCTCCCAGTAGGCCTCGTCGTAGTCGTCCGGCCGCTCGAACGGGATGCGGTCGGGCGCGGTCGTCAGGCACACCCGGTAGCCGTACGACATCACGCCGCCGTCGCCCTCGCCCAGCCCGGCGAGCGCCCGGTCGTGCAGCTGGGGGATGACCGGCCCCTCCGTACGTCCGGTGGCGTCGGCGGCGAAGGGAGACACCCACGGCGGCATGTTGTGCATCCCTGGCAGCAGCTCCTGCCTGCCGGCGAAGCGCTCGCCGTGAAGCGAGCGGTCCTCGCGTCCCACCCGGTACGGCACCCCGGCCGCCGCCACCAGGTCGCCCTCATACCCCGCATCGACGAAGAAGGAGCCTTCGATGCGCTCGCCGCCCGCGACGGTCAGGGCGCGCAGCTCGCGGCCGTCGCGTCCCTTCGCCGTCTCGACGCCGAGCAGCGGGGCGTCGAAGGCCACCTCGACGCCGGCCTCCTCCAGCCAGCGGCGGAAGATCGCCTCGGCGACGTGCGGCTCCGGTCCCGCGTACCGCCCGGGGGCGACCCCGTAGTGCTCGGCGATGTCCGCCCGCAGCCGCGCGGCCGCGCCGCCGAGCACTCGCACGTCTCCGACGTCGGTGTAGCCGAGCCCGCCGGAGGTCATCCCGCCCAGGTGGCCGCCCGACTCCACCAGCAGAGTGGATGCGCCCGCCTGCGCGGCCGCGACCGCCGCCGCCACCCCCGCGGACGTCGCGCCGTAGACGACGACCTCGGCCGAGCGGGTCATCGCCCCGTCGCCGCCGCGAACCGGGGCAGCAGGTCGCCGCCGGTCGCGAAGAGCCCCTCCTCCAGAGCGGTCACTCTGTCCCACTGGCCGACGAGTGGATGCGCCAGCAGCGCCATCCGCACCAGCCGCCGGTCGCCGGTCACGGCGGCCCGGGCCGCGAGCCGCTCGTACGAGCTGACGTGCTGGATGAGGCCGAGCAGCTCCGGCGCGACCGGCTCCTGCGGCAGCGGGGTGGCGCCGGACGAGTCCACCCGGCACAGCGTCTCCACCACGTCGTCGTCGGCGAGGCCGGGGATGAGGCCGCGGTTGCGCACGTTGACGACGTGGTTGTCCCCGGTGCCCGCGACGAGCGAGGCGAGCAGCGCGGTCGCGGCCTCGCTGTAGAACGCGCCGCCGCGCGCCTCCAGCTGTGGCGGCTTCGTGTCGACCGCCGGGTCGGCGTAGAGGGCGAGCAGCTCGCGCTCCACGTCGGCGACGACCGTGGCGCGCGGCGTGCCCGCGCGCATCTCGGCGACCGTCGCGTCGTGCGTGTAGTAGTACTTCAGGTAGTAGGAGGGCAGCACACCGAGGTCGCGGATCAGCTCAGCCGGCACCCCACCGCGCCGGCCCAGGTCGTCGGCGCGCTCGTCGATCATGCCGGGCAGCACATCCACGCCGTCGACGCGGATGTGACGCACCCAGGACAGGTGGTTGAGCCCGACCGGGTCGACCTCGACGCGGTGCGGCTCCACCCCGCGCTCGCGGGCGATCCAGCGCTGCACCCCGATCGCGAAGTTGCACAGGCCGATCGCCTTGTGGCCGTCGTCGAGCAGCGCGCGCGTGTTGATGCCGACCGGGTTGGTGAAGTCGACGATCCAGGCGCCGGGGTTGGCACGGTCCCTGGCCTCGCGGGCGATGTCGAGCACCACGGGCACGGTCCGCAGCGCCTTCGCCAGGCCGCCTGCGCCGGTCGTCTCCTGGCCGACGCAGCCGCAAGCGAGTGGGAACAGCTCGTCCTGCAGTCTCGCCCGCTGGCCGCCGACGCGGAGCTGGATGAGGACGGCATCCGCCCCGTCGATCGCCGCCGTGCGGTCGGTGGTGAGCGTGACCGGGACGTCGGCGCCCTGACGCGCCAGCATCCTGCGCACCATCCCGCCGACGACCTCCAGACGCGGGCCGTCCACATCCATCAGCCAGAGTTCGTCGACGGTGAGGCGCTCGCGCTCGTTCCACAGGCCGGAGACGAGCTCGGGCGTGTAGGTGGAGCCGGCACCGATGACGGTGATCTTCATGGCAGGACCTTTCGTTGTCGGGTGGATCAGGAGACCGACTCTTCGCGCAGCGCGCGCACCAACCCGTCCACGGGCCGGAAGGCGAGCGGGCGCGGGTCGAAGCCGTGGGCGCGTAGGGCGTCGGAGACCAGGGCGCGGAAAGTGTCGTCGGCGAACATGCCGCCGGCGAGGACGGCGGGGGTGCCGGGTGGGACGGACGGGATGGCGGAGGTGTCGGGCGGGACCGCAGGGACGGCGGGGGTGCCCAGTGGGACGGACGGGATCGCCGACGGGATCGCCGACGGGATCGCAGGGGCGCCGGGCGGGACGGACGGGATCGCCGACGGGATCGCAGGGGCGCCGGGCGGGACGGACGGGATCGCCGACGGGATCGCCGGGGCGCCGGGCGGGACGGACGGGATCGCCGACGGGAATGCGGGAACGTCGGGTGCGACGAGCGGCGCGCCTGCGTCGTCGTGCTCCGCACCCGTGGACTGGTTCTGCACAGCGCCCCACGCCCCGCGGACGGCGACGCCCGCGATGGCGACGGCCTCGCTCGCGGCGCGGGCGATCAGTTCGCCGGCGATGGCGTCCCCTTCCGCCGCCGCCCGGGCGACGACCGCGGCGAGGGCGCCGACCTGGCGCCCCGTGACGGCGCCGTCGCGGATGCGGCGGGCGAGGTCGATCGTGTCGGCGGCGCCCGTCTCGGCGAGCACCAGCTCCCGCAGCCGGGTCGCCGGCCCGCGGCCGTCCTCGGCGCGTGCGGCCGCGCGGACAGCCTCCCGGCCGAGTTCGTCGCCTCCGCCCCAGTCGCCGCTCACCCAGCCGAGTGCCGGGACCGTAGCGAGGCCCTTCGGGCCGCGTGCGACCGCGTTCAGGCCGGCGCCGCTGACGATCGCGAGGGCGTAGCCGAGCCCCGCGCCTGCATCCAGCACAGCCACCGCGTCGCCCGCCACCTCGATGCGCGCGTTCGGGAACAGCCGGGCGAGGGCCTCCCGGTGGCCGATCTCGTCGCCGGGCAGGTCGAGTCCGGCGACCGCGGCCGACGCCCTGACGACCCGGGAGGGATCGACCCGCTGCTCTGCGAGCACCATCGCGACAGCGGCGACGACCGCGGCGGGTCCGGCTCCGCTCCCCGGTCCGATCGCGCGCGCCAGCTCCTCGAGCCCGCCGCCGGCCACATCGGCCAGTATGACGACCTCGGTCTTGGAGTTGCCGCCGTCGATCGCGACCGTCAGAGGGATGTCGCGCGGTTCGTGCGTGGTGGTGGTCAGCGTCGGTCCTTTCGCCGCTGACATCCTGCCGCAAATATGGGATCGTTTCCACCCCGTGTCGACCGGCCGTGATCTGCCGTCGTCGGTCACGCCGGGCGGAGCGCAGCCGTCGCCCACGCGCCGAGGTCGGAGTGCCACCGCGACCCACGCGCCGAGGGGGAGTGCGGCCGCCCGCGCGCGCCGAGGGCGGAACGCCGTCACCCGCACTCCGAGGTCTGAGTGCCGCCGTCGCCAGGAGGTCGTCGCCCGGGGCGCCGGCGGGCGCAGCCGGAGAATGCCGCTGCCGCGGCTGGACTCGTCCGGCTACAGCGCGCGCGGAGCCGCCGTCGACCCGCGGGGCAGCACCTGCGCCTCCAGCACGATCGTCTCGGGCGCGGCGGCCGGGTCCTTCAGTCGCTGCAGGAGTCGGTCGAGGGCTGTCTCGCCCAGGGAGACCGCATCCTGGGCGACCGCGGTGATGCCGGGGCTGACCATGCTCATCCACTCGGAGTCGTCGAACGACACCACACTGACGTCCTCGGGGATGCGCAGCCCCAGGTCGTTCGTGGCCCGCCAGACACCCTCCGCGAGCAGGTTGTTGGCGGCGAAGATCGCGGTCGGGTGGTCGCGGCGGGCGAGGATGTCGATCGCCGACTTGCGGGCGCCGTCCGCATCCCAACCGGTCGAGATCACGAGCGACGGGTCGGACGAGATGCCGGACTCCTCGAGCGAACTGCGGTAGCCGGCGGCGCGCTCGCCACCGGTGGTCCAGGTCGTCTCGTCGATGAACAGTGCGATACGGCGGTGACCGAGGTCGATGAGATGATCCGTCATCCGCCGCGCCACCCCGGAGTTGTCGATGATGACCGCGTCGCACTTGCCCGCCGAGAACTGCCGGTCGGCCTCGATCACGGGGATGTGCTGGCGCAGCAGGTAGTCGGTGACATCGCCGGACAACGGGGTGACGACCACGCCGGCGACGCGGGTGGCGACGAACGCCTTGGCCGCATCCATCTCGGCCTCGGTGGAGCCCTGGTCGTCGACCAGCATCATCGTGTAGCCCTCGCGGCGGGCGCGGGCGGCGATGCCGGCGGCGAGGTCCGCATAGAAAGCGTTCCGCAAATCGGAGACGAGCACGCCGATCGTGCGGCTGTCCTGCTTGCGGAGGCTGCGCGCCATCGCGTGTGGAACGTATCCGAGCGAGTCCGCGGCGGCGAGCACGCGCTCGCGAACACCGGCGGCGACATACCCCTCGCCGCTCAGCGCACGGGATGTCGTCGACTGCGACACGCCCGCGGCGAGCGCGACATCCTTCAGCGTCGCGCGCCGAGGGACCCCGTCCGCCTCGTTCTCGATCATGGCACCCTTCCCACGGGCGCCGGAGCGCCGGACGCCCGGCGAATCCACCCTAGTGCGCGCCGCCGCACCCCGCTGCCCTCCGTTCCGGGGCCGCATCCCCGGTGCCGGTCACCCGGCGCCGAGCTGCACGTTGTGGCGGCTATCCGGGCGAAATGGGCGCCACGGCGTGCAACTCGTTGTGGTGCGAGGCGCGGGCAGGTGACTGCGGCGCATAGCGCCGGGTACCGCCCGGGAGACTGCCGGCGCGGTGCGAACGGACTGCCTCACTGCGGCGACAACCCTGCCGGGGCGCGGACAACCGGCCGCGCGGCTGAGCAATCGAACGTTCGAATCTCCTGCCCGGCCGCCTTCGGTCGGAGATTCGCCGCTCCGGCGTTCGAACCTCCGACCCAAGCGGCAAGGGGGGCGGCGGAGCCGACGCCCGCCACGACCCGGCCGCGGAAGAGGCCGAGCTGCACGTTGTGGCGGTTATTCGGGCCGGATAGCCGCCACAACGTGCAGGTCGCGACGCCGAGAGAGCGTGGGAGCGGAGAGGGCGGCGGGCCGGTGACGGCGGCGGGCCGGAGAGGTCGGCGGGCCGGTGACGGCGGCGGCGCACGGGTGTACCGTGCGCGGCACAAGGCAGTTCCCCCGTCGGCACCGCCCCCATAGCTTCAGACGGGTTCTCCGCCGGGCCCGCCCGCATCCCGCCCGGGAATGGCCTGGGCTCGGTTGCATGGCGCACTCTGGAGGACTTATAGTCGCTGCTATGTGGTAACGATGCCACACCGCGCCGACCAAGGCGGGGGACGGATCGAAAGGGTGGCGATGAGGATCACCGAGCTCGATGACGCTCCAGAAGGAGGCCGGTGATGGCCGTCCTCACTGACGCGTCGCGCAGCAGAACCCGAACGGGTGACCGCAAGCCCGCGAAGAAGCGCGGCACGAAGTACAACCGGCGTGAGGCCATCGCGGGCTACCTCTTCATCAGCCCGTGGATCATCGGCTTCCTGGTGTTCACGCTCGGCGCGATGCTGTACAGCCTGTTCATCTCGTTCAGCAACTACAACCTGGCGACGAACAGCGCGAGCCCCGCCGGGTTCGACAACTACTCCGAGCTGTTCAACGACCCGAAGGTCGCGCTGTCCCTGGGCAACACGCTCTTCTACGCCGTCATGGCGGTGCCGCTGGAGATCATCTTCGCGCTGCTCCTCGCCCTCCTGCTCAACTGGGTCGGCCGCGGCGCCGGAGCTTTCCGCACCATCTACTACCTGCCGAAGATGACCCCGGCGGTGGCGACCGCATCCATCTTCCTGCTGCTGCTGAACGGCAACACGGGAGCCATCAACCGCTTCCTCGCCATCTTCGGCATCGAGGGCCCGCAGTGGCTGATCGACCCCAACTGGGTCAAGCCGTCGATCGTCCTGATGACCCTGTGGGGCGTCAGCGGCACGATGGTGATCTTCCTCGCGGCACTGAAGAACGTCCCGCGCGACCTGTACGAGGTGGCGTCGCTGGACGGCGCGGGAGCCATCCGCAAGTTCTTCACCATCACCATCCCGATGATCTCGCCGGCGATCTTCTTCAACGTCGTCGTGCTGACCATCGCCGCGCTGCAGGTCTTCGACCAGGCGTACCTGCTGTTCTGGCGCGACCAGACCAACGCCTCGCCTGACTCGTCGCTGTTCTACGGCGTCTACCTGTTCCAGCAGGCGTTCCGTCAGTTCAACTTCGGCTTCGCCGCCGCCATGGCCTGGCTGCTGTTCGTGATCATCCTGCTGATCACCCTCATCCAGGTGAAGGTCAGCAACCGCCTCGTCTACTACGAAGGAGACAAGTGATGTCGTCCGCGACCCAGTCCGCGCCGGCAGCGGCGCCGCTCGCCTCCGAACTCGAGAACGCCCAGGCCGAGACCGGCAAGGAGCCCACAGGCCGCGGCGACAAGCCCGGGAGCCGCTGGTACAAGCCGAAGACCCTCATCGGCAAGGTCTTCCTCTGGATCCTCGCGATCGGGTTCGGCCTGCTGTTCCTCTACCCCTTCGCCTGGCTGCTCGCGGCGAGCCTGAAGCCCCGCCAGGAGGTGTTCGACAACTCCCTCTGGCCGAAGACCTTCACCCCGCAGAACTATGTCGAGGTCTGGAACCAGCTCCCCCTCCTCAACTGGATCGGCAACAGCGTCATCATCGCCATCCTCGCCGCGGGGCTGGTCGCCATCTCCAGCTCGATCGTCGCGTTCGGGTTCGCGTACTTCAAGTTCCCGGGCCGGACGCTGCTGTTCGGCCTCGTGCTGGCGACCATGATGCTTCCCGGCGCGGTGACGATGGTGCCGCAGTACCTGATCTGGAAGAACCTCGGCCTGATCGGGACGTGGATCCCCCTGTTCGGCATGAACCTGTTCGGGTCGGCGTTCTACATCTTCCTGCAGCGGCAGTTCTTCATGGGCCTCCCGCGTGAGCTGTTCGAGGCGGCTCGCCTCGACGGCGCGAGCTACTGGAAGCTGTTCACCCGCATCGCCATGCCGCTCAGCATCCCGTCGTTCATCATCATCTTCCTGTTCGAGTTCCAGGCCAGCTGGAACAACCTGCAGGCGGCACTGATCTACCTGAACGCGGGAGGCGTCGAGGGCTTCACGGTCCCGCTCGGCATCTCGTACGCGATGACCACGTTCAGCCCGACGAACGGCGGGCACGGCGACTACCAGTACGTCATGGTGGCCGCGCTGATCGTGACACTGCCGATGCTGCTGCTGTTCGCGTTCGGCCAGCGGTACTTCATCGAGGGCGTCGCGACCCAGGGCCGTAAGGGCTGACCCCGAACCGGATGCCGGCCGCGGTGGACATCGTCCGCCGCGGCCGGTAACGTTTAACCCCCCTAGCGACGATTTCGCATCGAGCCGGCGGGTGGGAGGACCACCTGTTCCGGACTCGAAAGGCCACGTCGTGACATCCCCCTCTCTCTTCGCCTCGCGCGATTTCCGCCTGCTCCTCGTCGGGCAGACCACCAGCCAGTTGGGCGCGCAGGTCTCCGGCGTCGCCCTGCCCCTGCTCGCCGTGGTGAGCCTCCACGCCTCCGCGTTCGACGTGGGACTGCTCGGTGCCGCGTCCACTCTCGCGTTCGCCCTGATCGGCCTGCCCGCTGGGGCCTGGGTCGACCGGGTGCGGAGGCGTCCGCTGCTCGTCGCCAGCGACCTGGTGCGGGCGGTGCTGCTGCTCAGCATCCCGGTCGCCGCGGTGTTCGGGATGCTGACCATGGTCCAGCTCCTGATCGTGTCGCTGCTCGCCGGCGTCGCGCGGGTGTTCTTCGACGTCGGATACCGCAGCTACCTGCCCGCGGTGATCGGCCGCGACCGGGTGCTCGCGGGGAACTCCTCGCTGGAGTTCGTCCGGGCGTCCGGCCAGGTGGCCGGTCCCGCCCTGGGAGGCGTGCTGGTGTCCCTGATCGGCGCGGCGTCGGTGGTGCTGGTGCAGGCCGGGACGTTCGCGGTCTCCGCGCTGTGCCTGCTCGGCATCCGGGCACGGGAGGACGCGCCGGCTCCGTCGGCGCGGCGGAGGATGCGGGCGGAGATCGCCGAGGGGCTCGGTGTCGTCTTCCGGTCGCGGGTGCTGCGGGCGACGGCGGTCGCGAGCGCACTGAGCAACTTCTCGTTTGCCCTGGCGTCGGCGGTGAACATGGTGTTCCTGTCCCGCACGCTCGGCCTGTCCCCTGCCCTGATCGGCGTGGTGATCGCCGTGGGCTCGGTGACGGTGATGGTGGGCGCCGCGTTCACGACGCGCCTGTCGCGCGCGGTCGGGTCGGTGCGGATCGTGTGGCTGTCGCTCGCGGTGACGGCGCCGCTGTCGCTGCTGGGCGCCTTCGCCCAGCCGGGATGGTGGACGCTGCTGATCGTCGCGGGGATCGCCGCGGGCGAGTTCGGCCAGATCGTCTATGCGATCACGCAGCTGAGCGTGCGGCAGCAGCTCTGCCCCGACCGGCTCCTCGGCCGCGTCAACGCCACGATGCAGGTGGTCGTCATGGGCCTGTTCCCCGTCGGAGCGATCGTCGGCGGGGTGCTCGGGGACGCGATCGGCGCGCGCTGGACGCTCGTGGCCGCGGGGGTACTGCTGCTGGCGTGCCCCATCGTGCTGTGGTGGGCGCTGCGCGGCGCGCACGAGGTCTCCGACCTGCCGGCGGCAGCCTCCGCCGCCGCTAGCGAAGCCTGACCCGGCATCCACCGATGGCGCCCGGCGCGGCATCCACCGGCGAGTTGCACGTCGTGGCGGCTATTCGGGTGGAATAGCCGCCAGTACGTGCAACTCGGCTTCATAGGGTCGGCGCGGGCGGGCGCGCGGAAGGGGCGGCCCCGGTGGGAGGCCGCCCCTTCTGCGTGGGTTACTTGCTGCTCTTGGTCGACTGCTGGTAGGCCTTCATGGCCGCGGCCTGCGCGTCCTTCAGGGCCTCGCTGGCCGACTTGTTGCCGAGGAGGTACGACTGGATGGCGTTCTGCAGCTCCGTCTGGATCTGCTGGCCGGCCGGCGACGCACCGAACGACTTGCCGCTTCCGACGACGTCGTAGTAGGTGGAGATGGCCTTGTCGAAGCCCTCGTTGCCGGACGGCTTCACGTACTTCTCGCGCAGCGTCTTGTCCGCCTCCGGGGAGCCGGTGAAGAGGCCGGTGTTGATCGCGCCCGGCGTCTTGGCGATCGTCTTGGCGCGGGCGGCACCCGCGGCCTCCCAGGCCTGCTCGCTGGTCAGGTCGAGCGCCCAGGCGCACGCGGCGTCCTTGTTCTTGGCGCCGGCGGGGATGACGAACGACGTGCCGGAGGCGACGGTGAACGGCTGGCCGGAGCTGTCCTTGAACGGCACCGCGCCGATCTCCACCTTGTCGACGAACGGGGTCAGCACGTTGACGTACCACTGGGCGTTCACCTCGGCGCCGACCTGGTCCTTCACGTACTGGTTGTTCTCGCCGAAGAAGTCGAACGAGTCGGTGAAGCTCTTCATCTTCGCGTAGCCGCCCTGCGCGTCGGTGATCTGCTTCAGGACCTCGAGGCCCTTCTCGTTCTTGGAGTCGTCGAGCGTGGGCTTGCCGTCGGAGCCGATGATCTGGCCGCCGTAGGCGAGCAGCCACAGGCCGGCCTGGCCGCTGGCCTGCGGGTCGAAGCCGAGCACGCTTGGGTTGCCGCCCGAGGCCTTGTACATCTTCTTCACGGCCGCGACCAGCGTGTCCGGCTTGGAGGTGTCGATGTCGGCGTCGGTGACCCCGGCCGCCTTCATCACGCGCTCGTTGGTGATGATCGCCGGCGGCTGGTAGAACTGCGGCACCGCGTAGATCTTGCCCTTGTAGGTGACGTCGTCGACGACCGACGAGTAGTACTGCTTCTTCGGGTCGACGTCGTGCACGGAGTAGCACTGGTCGAGCGGCTGGATGAGGCCCTGCGCCGCGTAGGTCGCGACGAACTGGCGGTCCATCTGCACGACGTCGGGGACGTTGCCGCCGGCGACGCGCGTGGTGAACTTCTGCGCGTCGAACGGGGTCTGGTCGATCTTGATCTGGACGTTCTTCAGCTGGCTCTTGGCGTAGTCGATCCGGGAGGTGCCGACCTCGTCGGCGTTGTCGAAGCCCCAGGCGTTCAGGCTGCCCTTGGCGTCCTTCGAGAAGTCCCCACCGGACGAGCTGCCGCCGCTGGAGCTGCACCCGGCGAGGAGCGCCACCGACGCGGTGATGGCCAGCGCGGCGAGGGCGGTGTGCCTCTTGTTCATCTGATTTCCCTTCAGTGGTGTCGCGGCGGGCGTCCTCGCCCGTGCGAAGAGGTACGGGATCCCTGCTGCCGGGGTTCGGGGGGCGGCAGTGTGGAAACCTTCCCACATCGCACGGTAATGCAGCGGCGAGGCTCAACACAAGGGGATCGGGGATCAGGAACCCGTTTTCGTTACGTGATCGTTTTGTACGCTTGAACAAGACGCTTCTCAAGCCCTAGGGTTTTATGGCAACGATGCCATACCCGCCTCCAGGAAGGCCCCCATGTCCCGCATCCGCCGAATCCTGCTGCTCGGACACACCCACCACGACGTCGGCTACACCAACAGCCCCCGGATCATCGACGGGATGCACGCGGAGATCGTCCGCGAGGTCCTCCGACTGGCGGCCGCCGACACCGCCGCACCGACCGCGCCCGACCGCTTCCGCTGGACCTTCGAAGCCGCGCGTCCCGTGCTGAACTTCCTCCGCACCGCCGCCCCCGGTGAAGTGGATACGCTCCGCGCCCTCGTCGCCGACGGCACGCTCGCGGTGACCGGCGGCTACCTCAACATGACGCAGCTGCCCGACCTTCCGGAATTCGAGGCCGCCTACCGCGCGTTGGGCCGCATCCGCGAGGCCGGCATCCCGGTGCGCACCGAGCAGCACGGCGACGTCAACGGCATCGCCTGGGGCGCCGCCGACGCGATGCTCGACGCCGGCCTCGAGCGCCTCGTGATGGCGCTCAACCCCGACCACGGCCGCGCCCCGCTGGAGCAGCCGAGCGTGTTCTGGTGGGAGGCCCCCTCCGGCCGGCGGGTCTTCACCCTGCTGTCGACCCACTACGGCTTCGGCGAGGAGTGGGGCATCGTGGACGGCGACGTGCAGCTCGCCGAGGAGCGCATCCACTCGTTCGTGGAGCGGCTGGACGCCCGCGACGACTACCCGTTCGACACCGCGGTCGTTCACGCGGGCAACGACAACCGCTGGCCGACCGCACTGTTCACGAGCGTGGTCCGGCACTGGAACGAGCGCCACGCCGACCGGCCGATGGAGACGGCGACGATCGACACGGCGATGGATGCGCTGGCCGCGCAGGCGCCCGCCGACCTGCCCGTGCTGCGCGGCGAGTGGGCGGACTGGTGGTCGCACGGCCACGGCTCCACCGCGCGCGAGGTGGCCGTCTACCGCGAGGCGCGCCGGTTCGCCCGGTCGGCCCGCGAAGCCCTGCGCATCGCGGCGCAGCGCGGCGAGGGCGACCCGGCGTTCGCCACCGTGCTCGGCTACCGGCGAGGCCCGGTCCGGCTGCGCAGCGACGCCGAGTTCGCCGCCGCGTTCGACCGTGTGGACGAGGAGCTGCTGCTCTTCGGCGAGCACACCTGGGGCTCGTGGGAGACCTACTCGAAGCCGCACTCGCACTTCAGCCACTCGCACTGGAACGCCAAGGCCGCGTTCGCCTACGGCGCCTGGGACCTGGCGCGCGACCTGAACGTGGAGGCGCTGTACCGGCTGGCCGCTTCCGGCGCCGACCCCACGCTCGCGGAGGGTGTGCTCGTCGCGAACCTCACCGACCTCCCGCGCCGCGAGGCGGTCGAGGCGGAGGTCGGCGGGAGCCGACGGGTGACCCTTGTCGCCGACGTGGCACCCGAGTCGGTGGTGGTGCTCCCCGCTCCCGAGCCGGAGCCCCAGCCGACGCACGGGAGGACGGTGCAGGCGGGACGCTACCGGGCCGCTGTCGATCCCGCCCGCGGGGGCGTGGTCTCGCTGGTCGACCTCTCCGACGGACGCGAGCTGGTCGACGCGGAGGCACCGCACGGCCTGGGGGCGGTCGTGGTGGAGACCGTCGCGGACGCCGACCGGGAGCATCCGCTGTTCGAGAACCCCAAGAACTTCAACCCGGCGTTCCCCGGGCCGGCCTTCGACCGCTCGCACGGCACCTCCTCCGACGAGCCGCTCGTGGTGGAGACCGACGAGTACGCCCGCATCCGGTGGACGAGCGGGCTGCCCGGCCTCACCGCCACCCACACGCTGACGCTGTTCCGCGACCTCGACGACATCGACCTCGCCGTGCACGTCGCAAAGCCGGAGCGGTTCGGACCGGAGAGCGTCTTCGTCGCGTTCCCGTTCGCGATCGGGCGGCCGGAGTTCCTCGTGGAGACCGCAGGCGCCGTGTTCGCCGCGGAGACGGAGCAGCTGCCGGACACGTCGAAGGACTGGTACTCGATCCAGCACGCGGTCGGCGTCCGCGGCGACGGCGGGGCCGTGCTGTGGGGCACGGTGGATGCGCCGCTCGTCCAGCTCGGCGGCATCCGGACCGGCGAATGGTCGCGCACGCTCGAGCCCGTCGGCGGCCACATCGACAGCTGGGCGATGAACAACCTCCACTTCACCAACTTCCAGGCGCGGCAGGAGTTCACGGGCACGCTGCACTACCGCTTCCGGCCGGCCGACGTGGGGGGCCTGCGCGAGGCGGTCGCCGCCTACGGCGCCGCGATCGCGCTGCCGCTGCAGGCACGGGCGTACGCCGGGCCGCTCGGGCGCTGACCCGGGCCGGGCCGGATGCCGCACCTGGGTATCCGCCCAGAGTGGGCGGCATCCCCGATCCGGACGGCCGCCCGCTTCGGATCACACCCTGGCGGGCGGTCCCTCCCCCCGCCGGTGCGGGCGCGGCGCGCGGCTTGCGACCAGGGGCGCACGGCGTGCCGCGTCCGTCCATCCGTCGAGTGCGGCGTCGCAACGCCCGAACCCGCCGGGCCTGCGTCTGAGGGCGGGGATAGGCTGGCGGTGTCCGCGCGAACGGCGGGACGGACGACGTGAGGGGGTGCGCGTGGCGGAGGACGACGGCCTCGCGATCAGGATCCGCGGGCTGCACAAGCGGTTCGGCGAGAAGATCGCGGTAGACGGGATCGATCTGGACGTCCCGTCCGGCAGCTTCTACGGGCTCGTCGGCCCGAACGGCGCGGGCAAGACCACGACCCTGAGCATGGCGACGGGTCTGCTGCGTCCGGACGCGGGCGAGGTGCTCATCCACGGCGTCGACATGTGGCGGCAGCCGCTGGTCGCGAAGGCGATGGTGGGTGTGCTGTCCGACGGCGTGCGGCTGTTCGACCGGCTCACCGGGCAGCAGCTGGTGGAGTACGCGGGCCTGCTGAGCGGGATGGACCGGCCCACGGCGCAGCAGCGCACCGCCGACCTGCTGCAGCTGCTCGACCTGCAGTCCGCCGGCGGCACGCTCGTCGTGGACTACTCCGCCGGCATGACCAAGAAGATCGCGCTCGCGGCCGCCATGGTGCACGCGCCGAGGGTGCTGGTGCTGGACGAGCCGTTCGAGTCGGTCGACCCGGTCTCGGCGGCGAACATCCGCGACATCCTGCGCACCTACGTCGACGGCGGCGGCACTGTCGTCGTCTCGTCGCACGTGATGGACCTGGTCGAGCGGATGTGCGACCACGTCGCCGTCATCACCGCCGGCCGCGTCGTCGCGGCCGGGTCGGTGGACGACGTGCGCGCCGGCTCCACGCTCGAGGACCGCTTCGTCGAGCTGGTCGGCGGCCGCCGCGTCGGGGAGGGGCCGGAGTGGTTGCGACACTCGTAAGGCTGCGGCTGCTCGTCCTCCGCAACTCGTTCCGCCGGAGCACCAGCCAGCTGGTCGCCGTCATCATCGGCGCGCTCTACGGAGCGTTCGGGCTGATCGTCGTGCTCGGCGCACTCGTCGGGCTGTCCTTCGCCCCCGCGGAGGTCGCCACGACCGCTGTCGTGCTGGCCGGGTCGGCCGCCGTGCTCGGCTGGGCCGTGCTGCCGCTGCTGCTCTCGGGCGTGGAGCAGACGCTCGACCCCGGGCACCTCGCGGTCTACCCGATCGCGCTGCGCCCGTTGATGATCGGGATGCTGCTGAGCGGCGCTGTCGGCATCGCCGGCGCTGCGACGACCATCGCCTCGCTGGGGACCGCCCTTCCCTGGCTGCGGTCGCCCGGCGTGGCGGTCGTCGCGCTGGTGACCGGCGTGCTCGGCGCGGCGACCTGCATCGTGGTTTCGCGGGCGGTGACGTCGATCGCGAGCGGGCTCGCGTCCGGGCGCCGCTTCCGGGAGGCGAGCGGCCTGCTCATCCTGATACCGCTCATCCTGGCCGGTCCGATCATCATCGGCATCACCAGCGGCCTGCGCTCCTCCGCCGACGCCCTCCCGTCCGTCGCCGCCGGGCTCGGCTGGTCGCCGCTCGGAGCGGTGTGGGCCGTCCCCGGAGCCGTCGCGGCCGGCGACCCGCTCGGCGCGCTGCTGCGGCTCCTCATCGCCGTGGCGACCTTCGTCGTGCTGTGGCTGGTGTGGCGCTGGGGCCTCGCGCGCTCGCTGGTGACGCCGACGCGGGCGTCCGCTCGCGTACGGGCGCCGGGCAAGTCGGGGCTGTTCGGCATCCTGCCCGGAACGCAGGCCGGCGCGATCGCCGCCCGCTGCCTGACGTACTGGTTCCGCGACCCGCGCTACCTGCGCCAGCTGCTCGTCATCCCGCTGCTGCCCGCGATCATGCTGTTCTACTCCAGCATCAACCACTCCAACGGCTACCTGTTCGCCGCCGGCCCGGTCGTCGCGTTCGCGCTGGGCATCGGGATGATCGCCGACGTCTCGTACGACTCCACCGCGTTCGCGCTGCACGTGTCGAAGGCGGTTCCGGGTCGCGCCGACCGCTGGGGACGCGCGGCGGCGATGCTCACCTTCGGGCTGCCCGCCGTGACGATCATCTCGCTCGGCACCGCCGCGGTAGAGGGCGACTGGCTGCCCGCGACCGGGCTCCTGGGGCTCGCGCTCGGGATGCTGCTCAGCGGCGCGGCGGTCTGCTCTGTGACCTCGGCGCGCTTCGTGTTCCCGGTGCCGGAGCCGGGCGACAACCCGTTCCGTTCGCGGCCGGGCGCCAACATCTCCCTGCTCGGGCCGACCTTCGCGGCGTGGGGCGTCATCGCCGTGCTGTGTCTGCCCGAGATCGTGCTGCTCGTGGTCTCGCTCGTGACCCGCGAGGCGGTGTGGGGCTGGCTGGGCCTCGCCGCGGGCGTCGTGCTCGGCGCGGTGCTGCTCGTCGTCGGCGTGCGCCTCGGCGGCCGCGTGCTCGACGCCCGCGCGCCCGAGCTGCTGCAGCAGCTGCGCAAGGACGGCTGACCGGCGGTACCGGCGCTACCGGCGCATCCAACTGACGCGACACGCCGTATCCGCCCGCGCGTGGACGGCGTGTCGCGTCAACTGGATGCCGCAGGCCGTGACCACCGCCGGTTGCGTCCGTCGGGTGCCGCCGGAAGAGTGGGCGCATGGACGACGACGCGGACTGGCGCCCGGTGATCGCCGCGCTGGCGAACGGGGAGGCCCGCGCCGCGTGGGCACGACTCGTGCTCGGCGGCAGCGCCCCGCCCGCAAACGCACGCGAGCGCCGTGCGTTCGCGCTGCTGGAGGCCGCCGGGCTGGCCGCCCGGGACGACGAGGGCGACTACCGGGCGGACGACGCGGTCCTGCGCCGCCTGCTCGCCGCCTCCGCGGCGGCGCGGCCGCGACCGCAGGGCGTCGACCGGTTCCTCCGCCCGGACGGCCGCATCGACCGCTTCCCCTCCGGCTCCGCAGACCGGGCCGAGCTGCTCGCGCACGTTGCGGAGGCGGCGCTCGCGACCGACGAGACGGTCGACGAGCGGGAACTCACCGAGCGTCTTGGGCGGTTCGCCGACGACCCGGTCACGCTGCGCCGCTACCTCGTGGACGCGGGCCTCCTCGCCCGCACCCCGACCGGCTCCGAGTACACCCGCAGCCCTCTCCGCTGAGCGCGCGCCGAGTGGTGACTCGTTGGGGTGATCGCCACCGAATGGCGACGAAATGTCGCAACCCTCCTCACCCGCCCCACCGGCTCGGCGCACACCCGCTCCGGCTGAGTGAGCGCCGAGTGGTGACTCGTTGCGTCTATCCACGTCGAGTGGTGACAGGGTGTCGCAACTCGGCGGCCGTTCGAGCTGCACCCGGTGGTCGCTATCCGCGCGGTATAGGGACCACGACGTGCAACTCGGCGGTCAGCCGGCGAGTGTCTGCTCGCACGCGAGAAGCGTCACGCCGACGCTCCAGGCGTGCGAGAGCGTGAGCAGCATGCCCTTCGGCTGGAAGCAGGCGGTCTGGTAGTACCGCTCGCTCACCATGCCGCGGTAGGCGTTGAAGTCGCCGTCCTCGCGCGCGATGAACTGGCGGAAGCAGGCGAGCGTCTCGTCGGCCATTTCGGCGTAGTGCGGGTCGCCGAGGGCGGCGGAGAGCTCGCGCAGCTCGGCGGTGCAGACCAGGCCGTAGGCGTGCAGGTGCTGGTTCGACGGTGAGGCGTTGTCGGCGCCGCGCGTCCGGAAACGGTACGCCCCCAGCAGCGTGTGCTCTGGGAAGGCGACGTCGTAGCTGTAGCGGAAGGTCAGCATCCAGTCGGCCGCGCGGCGGGCCACGTCGAGCCAGTGCGCGTCGCCGGTCGCCCGGTGCAGCGCGACGTACGCCATCACGGCGGCGTAACCGTCTTCGGAGGTCGGGGCGAGGTCGACGTCCTCCGGGGCTCCGTGGAGGAACTCGCGGTCGACGAACTGCTCGTAGTATCGGCCGGCAGCGAGTGCGGCCGGGAGGTACCGCTCGTCACGATCGGCGGCCTCCACCAGCGCCGCGATCCAGGTCAGACCGGATGCGCCGGACCACGACAGCACCTCGCCGGTCTCGGCGTGGTGCACCGAGCCGAGGTTGCCGTCGGCGCGCTGGCGGCCTGCGACGACATCCAGGTTCGAGCGGATGGCGTGCTCCCACTGCTCGTGCGGCGCGAGGCGTTGCGCCCGCAGCAGGAACAGGGTCGCCTCGGCGAGCGTGCGCGAGTGGAGGCCGCGCTTCAGCTCGGTCCAGCTCTGCGTCCAGCCGCCGTCGCGGTACCAGACGCCCCAGAAGGTGCCGGAGGGCGAAAGGGACGCGGTGATGAAGTCGATGACGCGCCTCGCCGCCTCCACCTCCTCCGGCCGGGATGTGCGGAGCCCGTGCGCGAGCAGTGCGTAGGCCCACGGGATGCCGCTGACCCAGCCGACGTGCATGGCCTGCCGGTCGACGGTCTTGCCGTCGCGTCCGCTGACCTCGCGGTCGAAGCCCACGGTCTCCAGCAGCACGCCGGGGTCGGGGTCGTAGTGCCAGGTCAGCAGTCCATCGGCGGTGAGGTCGGCGGCGGTCGCGACATCCACCCACGGATCGAGTGGGGCGGCCGGGGCGGACTCGGCGTGCAGCGCGCGCAGGACGGGGGCGTACGCGTGGCGGGAGGCGTCGAGCGCGAACACGCGCACCTCCAGGGTGACCGTCCGCCCCGGCTCGAACCGGTACGACGCCACGTCGGCCGGCCGCGGCTGCGCGTCGCCGTAGTAGGTGACCGGGTACTCCCGGTACGGGAAGCGCAGGCTCACCGTGGCGTCGCCCCACTCGGCGTCATGGGCGAGGCCGAGGCCGGTCAGGCCGAGCGCTGTCGTCTCGTCCGCGGCGAGCGCGATGCCGCCGCGGCCGGGACCGGCCCACGCGAACACCACGGGGGTCGCCGCCCGGTCGGCCCGGAACTCCCACGCGTCGCTGACCAGCGCCTGGTGCTGCTGCGCGGTGTTCGCGCCGATCTCGAACCGCGGGAAGGCCCGGGTGTTCTCGGCCGGCCGGTTCTCGCCGTAGAACGCGCCGGGGATCAGCCACCACGGGTCGTCCGCCCCGTGCACCGGCGCCTGTACGAGCACCGCGCCGTGAACCGGGGCGTCCCCGGTGCAGGTGACCTGGATGCTGAGCCGCCACCCCGGGTCGGCCTCGGCCCACTCCTCCCGCACCTCGACGTACTCCGCCGCGGCGCCGACGACGCTCACCCGCACCTCGGGCCGCGCGTTCACGGCAGGGGGCGCTCGATCAGGTCGACCTCGCGCACGGGCTCCGCCGGGTCGGCGGGGACCACGAAGGTGCGCAGCTGCGACGGCCCGAAGTCCTCCTCGATCGTGCGGCCGAGCAGGGGCAGCTCGATGCGCGAGCGGCCGCCCTCTCCGCGGGTCTCGACCGCGCGCACGACGACGTCGGCGCCGCCCGGCGCGTCCGCCGCGTCCTCTGTGCCCTTCAGCGCGGTCACCATGACGGACCCGCCGCCGTCGCCCGCGAACGAGTGGGCGGGAGGGAGGTCGCCGTCGTGGAACGACTCCTGCATCGCCCGCACGGGGTTGCCGAGCACGAGCGCGCGGCGCACCGGGTCTACCGTTCGCCAGTCCCCTGCGTGCGGGACGAGCTCGTACCGGAAGCGCTGGACGCCCTGATCCTGGAAGGAGTAGATGCCCTCGGGGTCGAGCAGCCGCGGGTCGTGCCACGAGTAGACCGGGCTGCGGACAGCGGTGACGCCGATGCTGGGCTCCTCGCCCGGCGACACGTCGTAGGCGTGCTTGTTCGTCGTGACGACGGTGAGGCCGGCCGCAGCGCCGTTCACGGTCCCGGTGAGGTCGACCCACGACTGGGCCGGCTCCTCCGCACCGTCGACCGGGCGCTCGAGGTGCCCGAACGGGATCTCGTAGGTCGCCGTCGGCTCCTCCAGCACGGTCGGGAAGCGCAGCTTCAGCAGGTGCGCCTGCTCGCGCCAATCGAGCGTCACATCCACCCGCAGCACGGCCGAGTCGTGATCGAGGATGAGCTCCTCCACCAGCGTGGATGCGCCCCACGCCCGCTCGACGCGCACGCGCGAGCGCAGCGGCCCGGTCTCGCGGACGACGATGCGCTTCAGCTCCATCGTCGCGCCCGGCCAGGCGTAGGAGATGACGCGGTGGCCCCAGGTGTCGGTCGGGTCGTCGTTGATCTGGGTGTGCTGGGTTCCGTCGACGCCGGCCATCACATCCACGCCGGTCGACTTGACCAGGTAGGACGAGATCCAGCCGGTCTGCTGGTCGATGCGGATGCGGACGTGCTCGTTCTCCAGCGTGTCCTGCGTGACCGTGAGGGCACCGGAAGCCGCCCCGGGGCCTGCGCCCGGCCGCAGCCGGTAGAGGCGGTAGCCGAGCGCGGGCACGTCGGCGCGGAAGACGACGGCGCCGCGCGAGACGTCGTCGGTCGTCGCGGTCGACTGCGAGTTCTGGAACACGACGGGCTCACCCGCCTCGTCGACCACGTGCACGCCGGCGCGCTGGGCGCCGTACTGGAAGTCCACATCCACCGACACCGGCCAGGGGTGCGGGTTGAAGACGAGGACCGGCTGCGTGCCGTCCTCGCGGTCGACCTGCACCTGGCGCGCGATGATGTTGTGCGCACGGGTGACGATGCGCTTCGAGATCGAAACGGCCTCGCCGAGCTGGTCGCGGGCGTCGTCGTACGACGGCTCGATCGCCGAGCCGGGCAGGATGTCGTGGAACTGGTTGAACAGCACCTGCTTCCAGGCGGTCTCCAGCTGCTCGCGCGGGTACTCGACCCCGTCCGACGCGGCGACGACGGCCGCCCAGCGCTCGGCGTTCAGCACGGCGAACTGGGCGCGGCGCTGCCACGCCTTGATGCCCGAGTGGGCGGAGTAGCATCCCGGCGCGTGGTGCTGCAGGTCGTCGCGGCGCACAGGCAGGGCGTCGAGGAACGCCTCGCCCCGGCCGAGCACCTCGTCGAAGTACGTGCGCGGTGAGGACATCGTCATCCTTCCGAAGGAGCCCATCCGGTCGTAGCGGTGGATGGACTCGATGTTCGCGATGGTCGGGCCGCCGCCGTGGTTGCCCACGCCGTAGAAGACCATGGCCGTGGCGTTCTCGCCGAAGCCGACGGTGCGGTCGAGCGAGGCCAGCGCCTTCTCGGTCTGGCCGTCGACGGAGCCGGGCGGGCTGCAGTACTCGAACGGGATGCGGTAGGCGAGCACGCGGGAGCCGTCGGGGGCCTCCCACCAGAACAGGCTCGGGGCGAGGTCGGACTCGTGCGGGCCGGGGCGGAGGAAGGTGTACGAGTCCATGCCCTGGCCGCGCAGGATCTGCGGCAGCATCGCGTTGTGGCCGAACGGGTCGACGTTCATGCCGACGGTCGACGGGATGCCGAAACGCGACTCCAGGTAGCGCTGGCCGTAGAGGCCCTGGCGCACGAAGCTCTCGCCCATCGGCATGTTGTTGTCGGGCTCGACCCACCAGCCGCCGACGTTCACCCAGCGGCCCTCGGCCACGCGGCGCTTGATCTGCTCGAACAGCTCCGGGTCGGACTCCTCCACCCAGCTGAGCAGCACGATCTGGTCGCAGGTGAAGACGAAGTCGGGGTACTCCTCCATGCGGTGGATGGCCGACCAGAAGGTGGCGCGCGCCTCCTGGTAGCCCTCCTGCCACGGCCACAGCCACACCGGGTCGAGGTGGGCGTTGCCGATCATGTGGAGGGTGCGCTGCGGGGTGGCCGTGGGGCGCTTCGCGGGTGGGAGGTCGCGTGGCTGGGTGCCGGCGGGCGCGTTGGCGACCGGGGCGCCGCCGGAAGAAGCGGCGCCGGTGTCGCTCGCGACGGGGGTCTGCGCCAGCTCTTCGGCGTCGAGCGCTGCGTCGACCGCCGCCTTGTCCGGCTGCAGATCCGTGTCGGGGTCGGTGAGGGTCTCCCGCTCGGTCACAGTGCGTACTCCTCGTCGCCGTCGGCCCACGCGTCCACGATCTCGGAGAGCACGTGGAGCATGAACGTGTGGAATTCCTGGATCCTCGGGGTGGTCGTGGACGGGCTCAGCAGGGCGTAGTCGGCGAACTGCTTCGCCGGGCCGCCGTCGCCCCCGCCGAACAGCACCGTCGTCGCACCGGCCGTCTTCGCCGCTTCGAGCGCTGAAACGATGTTCGCACTCCGTCCGCTCGTCGTGAAGGCCGCGACGACATCGCCGGGACGCGCGAGGCCGAGCACCTGCCGCGAGAACACGTCGTCGTACGAGTAGTCGTTGGCGATGCAGGTCATCGTGGTCGGGTCGGTGCTCAGCGTCACCGCGCCGAGCGGCCGCCGGTCGCGCTTGTAGTGACCGATGATCTCGCCGGTGAAGTGCTGGGCGTCGGCCGCGCTTCCGCCGTTGCCGAAGGTGTACAGGATGCCGCGCTGCTCGAACGCGTCGCACAGCACCTTCCCGACCTCCCGCAGCGCGGGCAGCAGCTTCTCACCCTGCTCGGCGACCTCGATGTGCGCCTGCAGCTGCTCGCGCATCCACTCAGCCACGGTCGTCTCCCTTCGGGGTGCGGAGGCCGGCGCCGGTGCCGGCTGCTGCTCCTGCTCCTGCGAGCTGGTCGAGGCGGTCGAACGCGACGGCGCCCGCGCCGACCACGCACACCACGTCGCCGAGCTCGGCGAGCACGACGGTGGAGGCGGCGGCCGCGGGAGGCATCGCGGCGGCGGCCACGCGCTCCCGCACCGGGACCACGAGCGCGTCGCCGGAACGGGTGACGCCGCCGCCGAGCACGACCAGGTCGGGCTCGAAGACGTTGACGAGGTCGGTGAGGGCGACGGTGAGGACGTCGATCGTCTCCTCCCACAGCTCGGTGGCGAGCGGGTCGCCCGCGGCGGCGGCGGCGACCACGTCCTCCGCCCGGACGACCGGCAGCTGCGCGAGAGCGGAATCGTGCCCGCGCTCGGCGACGGCCTCGCGGGCGCGGAGGGCGATGGAGGTGCCGGAGGCGTATCCCTCGAGGCAGCCGCGACGCCCGCAGAGGCAGGGACGGCCGTCGGTGCGGACCATGACGTGCCCGAACTCGCCGCCGTTGCCGGCGGCGCCGCGGTGCAGACGCCCGCCGATGACGGCCCCGCCGCCGATCCCCGTGGAGATCGTCAGGTAGACCATGGTGTCGGCGTCGCGCGCCGCGCCGTAGCGGAACTCACCGAGGGCGCCGGCGGTGGCATCGTTCTCGAGCACCGCCGGGATACCGAACTCGCGCTCGGCCAGCTCCACAATGGGCAGGTCGACCCAGCCAGGGAGGTGCAGCGGACCGGTGAGGACGCCGGTCGTGGCATCCAGCGGTCCGCCGCAGGAGATCCCTACGGCGTCGACGTGGAGCCCCGAGGCGGCGATCGCCCGGTGCCCCATCTCGAACAGTCTGGGAACGATTACACCCGGACCCTCCTCCCGACGCGTGGGTTCGACGGTGAGTGCGTGGGTTCGTCCATCCTCCGTGACCACACCGACAGCGAGCTTGGTGCCGCCGATGTCGAGTGAGAGGACGGCGCGGGGGCCGTTTGCCATCATGTCCTTCCAGGGGTGCACGACCGCGCCTGCGCTGGTGGATCGTGTGGGATCGTTCCCACAGATACTAGGACGAGCGAGGCGGGCGGGTCAACACGGCAGCGCCCTCCGGGCGCGGCACACCTGCCCCCCGAGTCGCGGCGTCATGTCACCACTCGCCCCGAGTCGCGACGTCACGTCACCACTCGGCGAGTCGCGACACGTTGTCACCACTCGCCCCGCGTCGCGACGTCATGTCACCACTCGACCCGCGGGACCATTGCACCCGCACGGCGAACGCGCTAACGTACAACCAAATGGTTGTACGTGAGCTGACGGATTCCGAGGTCGACCGCATCTTCCACGCGCTGGCGGACGCGACTCGGCGCGACATCGTCGCGCGGTCGCTGCGCGGCGAGCACTCGGTGAGCGAGCTCGCCGGCCGGTACGAGATGAGCTTCGCCGCCGTGCAGAAGCACGTGGCCGTGCTCGAGCGGGCCGGCCTGGTGCGGAAGGCGGCCCGCGGGCGCGAGCGCGTCGTCAGCGGCGACCCGGGCACGATCCGGCGGGCGGCTGAGCTGCTCGACCGCTTCGAGGAGATCTGGCGGCACCGCGACCTGGCGATCGACGGCATCCTCGCCGCAGAGAGCACCGACATGGCCACCGAAGGAAGGACGGGCCGATGACCTTCATCGAGTCGACCAAGGACACCGACGCGCTGACGCTCACGATCGTCACCGAGTACGACGCCCCGCGTGAGCGGATCTGGCAGCTCTGGTCGGACCCGCGGCAGCTGGAGCGCTGGTGGGGCCCGCCCGGGTACCCGGCGACGTTCGAGGTGTTCGAGTTCGAGCCAGGCGGACGCGCGACGTACTACATGACCCTGCCCGAGGGAGGGAAGGCGTGGGGCTGGTGGCGGATCGTCGAGATCGAGCCGACCGACCGCATCGTGGTGGACGACGGCTTCGCCGAGGAGGGCGGCGCCCCGGCCCCGGGCGAGCCCGGCCGCATGACGACCACGTTCGAGGAGCGGGACGGCCGCACCCGCATGACGATCCGCTCCCAGTTCGCGAGCGCCGCCCAGATGGAGGAGCTCCTCACCATGGGCCAGGAGGAGGGCATGATCCAGGCCCTCACCCAGGTCGACTCCCTCCTCGCAGCCTGATCCCACCCACCGTCGAGTACACCAAGACTGCACGCGACACGGCGGGCGACCGTTCAGTCTTCGCGGACTCGACGGTGGGGGTCACGGGGCGCCGAGGAAGGCCAGGAGGTGGGGGAGGGTGCGGGCGAGCGGGGCCGGGTCGCCGGCGGCGGCGAGGCGTTCGCCGAGGTAGTCGCCGTGGATGCCGGGGACTAGGAGGAGGCGCGCATCGGGGAGCAGCTCGGCCAGCTCCACGAAGTGCTCCGGACGGATCACATCCCGGTCGGCGCCGACGACGAGGGTCGGCGCGTGGACGGACGCCAGCAGTTCGTCGGGGAAGTCCCGGAAGCCGAGCATCAGCTCGCGGTCGAGGTCGAACATCCGCCTCGCGTGCTCCGGGTCGCGGCTGACCGCGAGGTCGGCCTCGCGGTACGGCGCGGGGAGGTCGTCGAAGGTTCCGGCGGCCAGAGCCTCCCAGAAGCCGTCGATCATGCCGGACCGGCGCACGGGAGCCGACGCGACGATGAGCCTGCGCACCGCGGCAGGGTGCCTGGCAGCCAGCTGCAGCGCGACCTGGCCGCCGTTGCTGAAGCCGAGCACGTCCACCGGCCCGAGGTGCAACTCGGTCAGGACCGCGGCGACGTCGTCCGCCGACCCCTCGAAGCTCGGCGCACGGTCGCCCGGTGTCGTGCGACCGTGCCCCTGCAGCTCGACGGCGAGGACCGACCGCATCGGCGCGACGCGCGGCAGCAGCAGCCCCCAGTTGCTCTCGATGGTCGAACCGCCGCCGTGGATGAGCAGCAGCGGCGGCCGCGGAGAGTCCGGGTCGCCGTGCCACTCGCGATGCAGCGGGATGCGGTCCACGCCCGAAGGCTAACCGAGCGTCTCCGCGGTGTCGAGGGCCGCCGTTCCGCCGCCGCCCGCATCCACGGGCCCAGCCGCCGCACTGTCCAGGGCCGCCGTTCCGCCGCCGGCCGCAGCATCCACGGGCCCGGCCGCCACGACGTCCGCGACCGCATCCCCCGCCTGCCCGAACCGCACGGCGCCCACGGTGACGTCCGCGGCGAGCCGCTGCCGCTTCTGCGGCGACGCCCCCGCGCGCACCGCGAACCGCAGCCGCACCGTCTCCCCCGCGCCGGCGACGACCGACGCAGGCTCCGGGTCGCTCCACCCACCGGGGGAGACCAGCCGCGCCACCACCTCGCGCGGACCGTCGTACGGGTTCACCACGACGACCTCGTACTCCAGCGTCGCGCCGGGCGAAACCCGCTGGTAGAACGGCTCCACCAGCACGAGGTTGCCGTCGGCCGGCGGCAGCATCCCGTCGTCGGGCAGCAGTCCGTCGTGGATGGCGGCCAGCTCGTCGCCCTGCTCGGTGAGCAGCTGGAGGTAGTCCTCGTCCACTTCCCGCCCCTGCCAGTGACCCGTGATCATCAGACCGGGCGCCACCCGGCGGTATAGCGCGGCGCTCTGGATGAAGTCGTCGCGACGGAACCGGTTGCGGTACTGGTAGTTGAGGATCTCCCGCTGCACCCCGAGTCGCCCCTCGGCGGTCTGCTGGTCGCCCGTCGCGAGCACGCGCACGCCGTCCACCTCGAACTCGAACGCCGCCGCGTACAGCGTGTGCCCCGGCAGTTCGTGGGTGGTGATCTCGTACTCCCGCCACCGCACCGTCTCGCCGAGGCCGAGCACGCGGTCGGCGGGGATGGGCTCGAACCACTGGCACGGCAGGTCGGTGCGCATGGGATCGGCCATGATGGGCGCGACGTTCTCGGGCAGCCACACCGCGGTCCCCTCCACGTCGCGCAGCAGGTTGAGGCCGGCGATGTGGTCGTCGTGGTAGTGGGTGCCGAGCACGACCTCCACCGAGGTGACGCCGAAGTCGCGCTTCAGCGCGGGCAGCGACGCGAGCCACGGCCGGCGCGCGGCGCGGTCGGTGCCCGCCGGCCACCCCGTGGACATGTCGTAGCCGTAGTCGATGAACAGGGCCGCGCCTGAGTCGCTGAGCAGCACGTACACGCACGAGTTGGCGGTGCGGTTCAGCAGCAGGTGGTCGGTGAGGCGCACGAACGGACGCTCCAGCCAGTCGCGCAGATCCCACGGGTTGGTGCGCCGGGAGTCGACGTATCCGCTCATCCGCGTGGCCAGCTGCTCCAGGGCGTCCACGGCGTCGGGCATCGGATCGCCGTGCGACGGGAGCAGCACCGTCGGCTCCTCCTCCTCGAGCAGTAGGGAGGAGAGCACGGTCATCGCCGGACCCTCGTTCTCGGTGTACGACCACTGCGTGGCGGCCAACGACCAGACCTTGCCCGGGGCGTAGATGAGGTCGCCGGTGAAGGCGATGCGGGCCTCTCCGGAGTCCACCAGGTACGTGACGGAGCCCATCGTGTGGCCGGGCGTCGGCACGGTCTTGACGTCGACGCCGCCGAAGCGGGCGGTCCGGTACTCGGGCACGGTGCCTGCGACCGGCACCGGGTCGAGCAGCGAGAAGCGGTCCTGACGGAGGTTGTAGTCGTTGTACAGGGCCCGCGCGGACCACATCTCGTCCACTCGCGCGAACAGGTCCTGCTCGACCGGCGGCACGTGGATGGGGATGCCGGCGGCGACCGCGCGCGGCAGACCCTGACCCTGGTCGCGGTGGTGGTGCGTCATGAGCACGGCATCGAGCGTGGTGATGCCGAGTTCGCCGAGGTGGTCGAGCACGTCTCCCGAGCCGAAGTCGATCGCGATCGCGCCGCCCGCGGCGCCGGCCGCCGGCATCACGACGTAGACGTTGCACGTGTCCACGAACCGGTGCACGCCCGGGGCGACCTCGGTGAACGCGCTCATACGGCGCTCGGCTCCCTCTCCGGCCGCCGGCCGCCCGCTCGCGACGCGCGGTACTCGCGCCACAGCCCGGCGATCTCGTCCAGGTCGGCGTCGGTCACCGCCTCGCGGCTGTTGTCGATGGACTCCACATAGTAGAGCGCGGGAACGCCGAGCTGCGGCTGGATGCGCGCGTACGCGAGCCACTCCTCCCGGTTCGGCATGGGCCACTGGTCGGTGTCGATGGCGTGCCCGGGCAGCGCCGCCGCCGCGATGTCGTGCCGGAACCGCAGCTGGTCGCCGACCGGCACCGGCTCGCCGTGCACGGAGTCCTCCAGCACGTCGTTGAGCCGCACCATGTCGGTGACGTCGGAGAACGACGGGTGGACGGTGTGGGTCACCACGAGCGCGTCCGGTTTCGCGGCCTTCGCGGCGTCGTGGATGGTGCGCACGATCGCGTGCAGCGCGTTGATGCCCCAGACATCGTCGGAGTGGGTGCGCAGGCTGACGCCGGACGGAGCGCGCTGCGTGAAGTCGACCTTGAAGCCGTCGGCGTCGAGCCCGTCGGGGGACACCATCCTGGTCACCTGCTCGGCCAGAGCCTCGAGGTAGGCCGGGTTGGACGGGTCGACGGCCACCGGGCGGCCGGCGGTGTCGCGCACGGTCAGCTCCGGCGGGAGCCCGGTCGGGTCCCACGCCTTGAACCACAGCAGGACGCGCTGGCCCCCCGCGTGGCGCTCGTCGATCCAGCCGCGCAGGTCGGGCCACTTCTCGGTGTCGACGGTGTTGGTGCCGTAGTCGGCCTGCCAGCGGTCGTCGATGACGACGGTGCCCGGGTGGATGTCGCGCTCCGCCAGCCGGCGCAGCCAGCGGTCGTACAGGTACTGGCGGGCGAGGTCGGGTGCGAACGCCGCGCCTGCGGGAAGCACGAAACCGTCCGCGTTGTCGGTGGCGAGCTCCTCGCCCTCGTGGCTCATCCGCACGGCGAGCGCGCACTGCGCGCCCCAGCCGCAGAAGATGGGCTCGTGCCACCAGTCGGCCTGCTCGGGCGCGGGCGCCGCCCAGCCGCGCTCGGCCAGGTCGTCGCGGTAGTCGCGGATGGCGGTGAGCGGCGCGCCGGCGGGTCGCAGCACGAACTCGGGGGACACCCATCCACCGGCCCGCACGCGGGTGTGGCCCTCGTAGGCGAGCCGCAGCAGGAAGCCGCCGTCGAGCGCGTCGTAGCGGTAGGTGGTGAAGCCGAGCTGCGCCACGGGCGCGACCACGGAGACGCCGAGCCAGTCGCCGACGGGCATGTCGGTGGGGCCGTGCTGAGCGTCGGCGGCGATGGAGGGGCGGCCGAGCGCGAAGACGAGCGGCGGGGGCGAGAAGATGCCGTGCAGGCGGCCGGGCTCCGCGTCGCCGACCACGCCGAGCTGCGCCTGCGTGTTCGAAAGCCGGACGACCTGGATGGGCTCGGTCGGCGTCGGCACGAACACCGAGGGGAAGCGGATGCCGGAGCGGAAGGTGCCCGCCGCGCCCGACGGCAGCGTCGCCTGGCCGCCGAACATCGTCAGGTCGGCGATGCGGGCGTCGTCGTCCTCCGTCGTCACCTCGACGTGCGCACGCACCTCGCGCGGGGTGCACTGCAGCACGACGGCCTTCGTCGCCCAGGCGCTGGAGTCGCTGAGCACGGTCACCCGGACGCCGCCGTCGGCCTGCTCCTCCACGGTCACCGCGGTCGGGCCGGAGCTCTCGTCCGGGAGCCCGACGCGGTCGACGCTCGCCAGCAGCGACAGATCGCTCCACAGCTCGCCGTCGGGGCCGGCGATGGTGGCGCGCGGGCGCGTGAGCGCGACGCCGAGCGTGTAGGCGGGGGCGACGAGCACGACCTCGGTCGCGCTGCGGGTGACGGTGATGTCCTGGGTGGTCTGCATGGTCCTCGGGCCGGGGTTTCGGGAGGGGCGGGTGCGGGGTGCGGTCAGAGCGCCGCGAGCGCGGCGACGCTGTCGGCGGCGACGGTGCCGTCTGCGCCGGTGAGGAGCAGCCGGAAGGCGGGGGCGGGGGCGAACGACACGGTGAGCTCGGCGCGCTCGTCGCCGAGCGTCCAGTGCAGGCGGAGCGAGCCGTCCGACTCCACACCGTAGCCGAACTCGCCGCCGAACGCGGGATGGGTCGACCGCAGCCGTACCAGCGCCAGCTGCGCGCGGGTCACGTCGGTGGCGAGCGCTTCGTCCAGCTCGGCCGTGGTGTAGACGTGGCGGTTGACGTCGCGGCCTTGACCGGTGCGCTGGAACAGCGCGATGTCGTCGAGCCCGCCGAGAAGGCCGACGTAGTAGAGCTGGGGGCGGCCGGGCAGCCAGAGCTGCACGGCCCGGGCGAGGAGGTAGCTCGTCGCGTCGGCGCCCAAGGCGGAGAAGAAGGTGGCGTTGATCTGGTGAGGGAGGCTCATCCACGCCGGGATGACCGATGCGATCGTGGAGTGGCCGTTCGTGGCCTCGGCGGCGCGCGCGAAGATCGCGGCCATCTCGTCCTGGTCGATGAGCCCGGGCCGGTCGCCGGAGGGGCCCGCGTCGATGATGCCGATGCCGTCGTGGGTGTCCAGCACCGTGATGGCGTTCTGCGGTCGGATGCGCAGCCACTCGGCGAGGCGGTCGGAGGTGCCGGTGCCCAGGCTGTGCAGGAGGAGAGGGGCCAGGGCGAAATCGTAGACGTAGTCGACGAGCGGCGCGATGGCGAGCTGCTGCGTGTAGTGGGCGTGCACCTCCACGAGGACGCGGAGGCCCTCGTCGCGGGCGAGAGCGACGATCTCGCGCACGAACTCGAGCGTCTCCGGCGTCATGAAGCTGTCGGTGCCGGGGGTTTTCACCGCGTAGCCGACCGCGTCGAGGCGGACGGTGGTGACGCCGCCGGCGCGCAGGGTGGCGAGGATGCGGCGGAGGTAGGCGCGGGCGCGGTCGTTCGCCACGTCGAGGTCGACCTGGCTCGGCATGAACGTCGTCCACACCAGGCGGCGGCGGCCGTCGGCCATGCGGTAGGCCGTGAACGGAAGTCCGGGCCGCGGGCGGTAGAACGCGGTGATGTCGGACTCGGACGCGCCGTCGGGGAACACCGTGTCGAAGGTGAGGAACATCCCGTCGTGGGCCGACTCGTCGCCGTGGGCCAGCCAGTCCACGAACTCGGCGGACTCGCTGGAGACGTGGTTGACGATGAGGTCGGCGGTCACCTCGCGCTCGGCGGCGATCGCGCGGACGTCGTCCCAGCTGCCGAGGCGCGGGTCCACGGCGGCGTGGTCGCTCGGGTCGAAACCCGCGTCCGCTCCGTCGAACGGGACGAAGAACGGCAGGATGTGCACGCCGGAGAAGGCGCGCAGCGGGCCGTCGAGCACCTCGCGGAGGCGCGGGAGGTCGCCGCCGAGCCGGTCGGCGTAGGCGAGCAGGTCGACACCGGTCATGTCGGTGCTCCGTTCTCCGCTGCGGTGGACGGGGTCGGGTCGGGGGTTCCGCCGGACCCGGGGGCGGCCGGCCGGTTCGCGCTGGCGTCCGGCCTCCCCGGGTCCGACGGGGTCAGGGTCTCCGCGAGCCGGGCGACGCCGCCGGCCGGGGAGGTGAGCAGGGGGAGGGCGACGCCGGCCGACTCCGCGGCGGCGGCCATCGAGGCCTGGGCGAGCACGATCACGTCGGCGCCCGCATCGGCGGCGGCCACGCGCACAGCGTCGGCGATGAGCCGGTCGTGCTCCGCCTGGTCGCCGCCGGCGCGAGCCGCGGCCGCTCCGGCGACCACCGTCGCCGTCACGGCGGCATCGACGCCGCGCGCCGCCGCCTCCCGCTCGATCAACCGCGTCGTCGGCCCGACCGTCGCCGTGTTCGTCGCCAGCACCACCACCCGCCCCGACGCCATCGGTTCCTGAGTTCTTCGACCTTCCGACGGCGTGTCGGGGCGAAAAACTCCGGAATCGATGGCGTGAGACGGGAGGGACGGGAGGAGGGAGACGGCCTGGGCGGCCATGGGGGCGTCGACTCGGAGGATGGGGATGCGGAGGGAGCGGGCGGCCTGCTCGGCGGCCTCGCCGATGGAGGAGCAGGTGACGAGGACGGCGTCGACGCCCGCGTCCTGCAAGTGACGGAGATGGGAGGCGACGCGCGCCTGCACGGCGGGCGTGACACCCTCGGCGATGGCGGTCTCCAGCATCCAGGCGTCCACGATGTGCTCGCGCTGGGCGCCGGGCACCGCGTCCGCGACGAGCGCGTCGAAGGTCGCGGCCAGCGCCGGGACGGTGTGCAGCAGCCCCGCGATCATCGCGCCTCCCGCCACGGCCGGGCCTCGCGGTCGACGACCTCGATCAGCGCCTCCAGGCGCGGGACGGACAGCTCGCGCAGCGCGGACGGAACATCGTCGCGCCCGACCACGTCGCTCCACAGCGCCCGGCCGGCGAGGAAGCCGCTCGCGCCCGCGCGGCACGCGGCCTCGACGGCGGGCAGGAACGCGGGGCGGTCGACGCCCTGCGAGAGCACCACCCAGGGGCCGGTGATGGCGGCGTTCAGCCGCTCGCTCGCCTCCCGCTGCTGCGCGGCGTCGCCGGTGCCCGACAGCGGCACCTGCACCTTGTAGAGGCTCTGGCCGGACGGCGAAAGCTCGGCCGCCGCCTCGCGGATCGCCTCGTCGAGGTCCCAGCTGCCCGCATCCAGCTCCTCCGGCGTCGCCCGCACCACCGGTTCGAGCACCGACAGGACGCCGCGGGCGCTGCACTCGGCGACGAACCGCTCCACGAGCCGCACCCGCTGTTCGCGCTTCGCGTCGCGTCGCCAGATGACGAGCAGCTTGAGGGCGGCGACGCCGTCGAGGTCGGTCTGCGTGAGCACCACCTCGTCGAGCGCGGTCTCCTCGACCGGTCCGCCGTCCTCCTGGGTGAGGTCGTCGGCGGCGAGGATCAGGCCGGTGCCCGCGGGGAGCACCTCGCGCACGGCCTCGAAGCCGTAGTGCCGGTCGATCAGGAAGCCCGACGCGAGCGGGCCGAGCGCCTCGGCGACGTCGAGCTTGAAGCGGATGAGGACCTCATCGGAGGGGCGGCCCGCCCCGGCCAGGTCGAACATGTGGCGGAGGCTCTCGCGCTGATCCATCGCCACCATTGCGAGCGCGCCGGAGGGGCGGGCGATAGCGTCGAGGTCGAGCGCGGGACGGGAGGCGGTATCGGTCATGCGGGTTCCTTGTCGTGGAGCGTCGCCGCCTCCACGAAGGCGTCCAGCAAGGCCGGATCGCCCGCGGAGGCGGCGCTGTCGGCGCTGCGCAGGGGCAGCGAGGTCGTGAGGCCGGCGACGCGGTGCGCGGCCAGCAGGGCGGCGCCGGTCGCGACGGGTTCTGCGGCATCCACCCGGCGGAGGGCGCCGCGGAGGACGCGCTGCTTGAGCCGCCACCAGCCGTCGTTCGCCGCGCCGGGGCCGCCGAGCACGGCGAGCTCGTCGCGGCGGGGACCGGCGAGGCCGCTCTGGGCCGCGTCCATCCAGGCGAGTTGGAGGGCGAGGCCGGCGAGGACCGCGAGCAGCGTCGCGGCGGGGTCGGAGAGGTCGGGGTCGGAGGCGGCGCCGGCCAGCCGGACCAGTCGCGGAGCGGCCGCGGGGTCGGGCTGCGGCGACTGCCGTCCGCGCAGGTACGGGAGGAGGAAGGCGCGCACCGACGCGTCGGCGAGGCTCGCCGCACGCTCGAGCAGGTCGTGGCGGTCCGCGCCGGGCAGCAGCTCGGCGAAGGCCCACTCGACCAGCGCACCCGCTGTCGGGTTGCCGGCGAGCAGCGTCTCGTGGCGGCCGTCCACCGTGCGGGCGAGGCTCATGCCCTGGCGGCGGGCGCCCTCCCTGTCGACCCGGGTCGTGACGCGCAGCAGCGCCTCCGCGGTACCGACCGAGTCTGCGGCGTCGCCCGGCTCCCGCACGCCCGCCGCCCAGGCGCCGACCGCGTGGTCGTGGCCGGCCGCGACCACCGGGACTCCGGCGGGCAGTCCGAGGGCCGCCGCGGCCTGCGGCGTGAGCCGGCCGGCGACGTCGCCGGGGCGCGCGACGCGCGGGAAGCGGTCCGGCGCGATGCCGGCGAACGCCAGCAGCTCGGCGTCGAAGGCTTCGGCAAGCGGCTCGCCCGCCTCGGGCAGCCGGTACGCCATCGTGCGGGCGGCGAGGGTGTGGTCGGTGACCGCCTCGCCGGTGAGTGCGGCGACGATCAGCGCGTCCGCGCCGCGCCAGCGGGCGTCGGCCAGTCGCGCGTCCCCCTGCTCGGCCAGTCGCAGCCAGTGCGTGAGCGGCGACTTCGCCGCTGCGGGAACGCCGGTGGCCGCGTAGAGGGCCTCCGCACCCGCGTAGGCGGCCAGTCGTTCGGCCGCCGTGGTGTCGCCGTCGGCCCAGCGCAGCAGGTGGCCGAGCGGTTCGCCGTCCGGCGCTGTGAGGCATCCCGTCTCACCCATCGAGGCGACGCCGATCGCCGCGACGGGGTGCGGGCTGTCGAGCACGACCTCGCGGATCGCGCCGAGGACCGCGGCCTGCAGGCCGGCGCCCGTGCCGGGAGTCGGCACCGTCAGCGTCCGCTCCTCGCGCACGGCGTCGCCGAAGACTGCCAGGACCACCTTGGTGTTGGTGGTGCCGACGTCCACGCCGAGGGCGGCGAGAGGAGCGGAGGTCACGTCCCCCATTCTGTTCACTTCTGAACATTCGAGTCAAGATTTGTCCGTTTGTTGACAAGCGCGGCGAGCAGCCGGTTGGATGGACGCGTGCGCTACACCGACGCCCCCGCCCGCCGCGAAGAGCTGCTCCGCCGGCTCTCCGCCGAAGGCTACGTGTCCTCCTCGCGGGTCGCGGAGGAGCTCGGCGTCTCCGAGATGACCATCCGCCGAGACCTGCGCCAGCTCGAGGGCGACGGACTCGCCCGCCGCGTCGTCGGGGGCGCCAGCCTCCCGAACCTCGGCCACGGCCGTCCCTTCGACGAGCGCGCGGTCACAGGCAGCGGAGAGAAGCGCACGATCGCCGAGGCGTGCCTCGACCTGCTCGACGGCGCGGCCACGGTCGCCCTCGACGCGGGCACCACTGTCGCTCCGCTGGCGGGCATGCTGCAGCCCGGCACCACGATCGTGAGCCACTCGGCCCCCGTCATCCAGGCCGCCATCGAGCGCGGCGACGTCGAACTCGTCGCCGTCGGCGGCGTCTACCAGAGCGAGACGCGCAGCTTCGCGGGCGCGGCCGCCCGCCGCACGATCGCCGACTACGCGGTCGACGTCGCGGTGCTCTCGGCGACCGCCGTCGACACGACGGGCATCCTGTGCGCGAACTCGCTCGACGCCGAGCTCAAGCAGGAGCTGGTGCGCACGGCCCGCCTGCGCGTGCTGCTGGTGGACCACTCCAAGCTCGGGTCGCGCGCCCCCATCCGCGTGGGCGGCCTCGACCTGGTGGATGTCATCCTCACCGACGCCGGCGCCGACCCGGACGACCTGAAGGCGCTGCGCGACGCCGGTGCGACGGTCGTCGTCGCCGGCGAGCACGCGCCCGCGCTCGGCGGCACCCTCGGCGACGAGACGGGGGTCGGGGTCTCGTGATGCGCCTCGGCGCCGTCGCCGACGACGTCACGGGCGCCTGCGACCTCGCGGGGCGCGTGGCCGAGGCCGGGCTTCCCGCGACCGTGCTGCTCGGCACGCCCGCCGGGGCTCCGGACGCCTTCCCGGCCGACGGCCCGGGGTGCGCCGTCGTCGCGCTCAAGATCCGCACCGCGCCGGTCGCGGAGGCGGTCGCGGCTGCCACGGACGCCGCGCGGATGCTGCGGGGCGCCGGCGCGACGCAGCTGTACCAGAAGTACTGCTCCACCTTCGACTCCACGGCGCAGGGCAACATCGGTCCGGTCGCGGATGCGCTGGCCGGTGTCGCGGCAACCGACGGCGCGGCTATCACCATCGGCACGCCCGCGACGCCCGGGTCGGGCCGCACGCAGTATCAGGGCAACCTCTTCGTCGACGGCGTGCCGCTGGCGGAGTCGCCGATGCGCGACCATCCGCTCACCCCCATGCGCGACTCCGATCTGGTCCGGCTGCTCACGCCGCAGACCCCGAAGCCGGTCGGCCTCGTGCGCTGGCAGCAGGTGCAGCGCGGCGCATCCGCGATCGCTGCGGCGGTACACGAGGGCCACACGCTGGTGGATGCGCTCACCGAGGCCGACCTCGACGCGATCGCGCGCGCTGTGCTGCAGCTGGCCGAGGAGCGGCCGGTCGTCGCGGGCGGCGGCGCCGGGGTGGCGACGGCACTCGCGCGCGCCACGGCGGGCGACGCATCGGCGGATGCGACGACGATGCCGGCCGTCCCGGTCACCGGCCGCCTCATCCTCGCCGGGAGCGCCTCCGCGGCCACGCGCGGCCAGATCGCCGCCTTCCCCGGCGAGCGCATCGTGCTCGACCCGCGGGAGCTGGCGGCCGGCCCCGTGGCCCTCGACCGCATCCGGGAGACGCTCGCCGCACGGACAGACCGGCTCGCGCCCATACTCATCCACGCCTCCCCGGAGGTCGCCGCCGCCCAGCGCGATCTCGGCGCCGAGCACGCTGCGACCCTGCTGGAGGATGCGATCGCCTCCCTCGCCGCCTTCGCCGTGCACGACCTCGGCGTCAGCCACCTCCTCGTCGCAGGCGGCGAGACCTCCGGCGCGGTCACGGCCGGGCTCGGCATCGACCGCCTCCGCATCGGATCGCAGGCCGCTCCCGGAGTGCCGTGGGCGGTCGCGGAAAGCGCCGGCCGCACCGTCGCCGTGCTGCTGAAGTCCGGCAACTTCGGGGGCCCTGCGCTGTTCACCGACGCCTGGGAGGTGGCCCCGTGAGCGAGGATCGCGAGGCCGAGGCCCGCTCGGCCGTCGTGCGCGCCTGCCGCCACCTCTCCGCCGCCGGCCTGTCGCCGGGAAGCTCGGGCAACGTCAGCGTTCGCGTCGGGTCGCGCATCGTCGCGACGCCGACGGGTTCCGCGCTGCGCTCGGTGGTCGAGCACGAGCTGGCCGCCACGCCCGCCGACCAGGAGGGTGCGCCCCGCCCCACCAAGGAGCTGCCGCTGCACGCCGCCATGTACGCAGCGCATCCCGAGGCGACCGCCGTCGTGCACCTGCACTCGCCCTACGCCACCGCGCTCGCGTGCCTGCCACCCGACGAGCGAGGCTTCGCCACGCTCCCGCCGCTCACGCCCTACCGGGTGATGCGGCTCAGGGACGTGCCCCTCGTCCCGTACGCCCCGCCCGGCAGCGCGGACCTGGCCGCGGGCGTCGCCTCCGCTGCGCCCGGGCATCCCGTGCTCCTGCTCGCCAACCACGGGCCGGTCGTCGCCGCCTCCACCCTGGACGCCGCGATCGACCTCGCCGAGGAGCTGGAGACGGCGGCCCAGTTGACCCTCCTGCTCAGGCAGGCGCCCGCCGTCGCCCTGGACGCGGCCGCCGTCGCGGCGCTCACACCGCCGGGCCGCTGAACACGCACTCCCGCCCCGCAAGCACCTTCCCCTTCTCGAACCGCTCGACCCCCCAGGAGCACCTCGTGTCCAGCGTCCGCGCTGCCCGTCCAGCCACGCCCGGTCCTGCCGACCGCCCCTCCCCCAAGCACCTCTCCTCCGTCCCCCGCTTCCTGCTCTGGCAGGCGGCCCGGCAGCCGGCGACGCTCACCGGAGGTGTCGTCTTCGGCGTGGTGTGGATGCTGTGCCAGGCCGTCTGGCCGTACCTGCTCGGGCGGGCGGTCGACGAGGGGGTGTCCGGCGACTCGGCCAGGCTGTGGGCGTGGTGTGCTGCGCTGCTGGGGGTCGCCGCCATCCAGGCCGTCACGGGGATGCTCCGGCACCGCATGGCCGTCTCCAACTGGCTGCGGTCGTCGCTCGGCGTCGCGCGGCTGATCGGCTACCACTCGGCCGAGACCGGGCCGGCGATCACCGCGACCACCTCCTCCGGCGAGATCGTCACGACCGTGAGCACCGACTCGCTGCGCCTCGGGGCGATGTACGAGGTGTCCGCACGGCTCTGCGGCGGCATCGTCGCCTTCGTCGTCGTGTCGATCATCATGCTGAACGCCTCCCTGCCGCTCGGCCTCGCGGTCGTCATCGGCGTGCCTGCGGTCGCGGCGCTGCTCGCCCTGCTGCTGCGTCCGCTGCGCAGCCGCCAGGCCCTCTGGCGGGAGGAGTCGGGCGGACTGACCACGCTGGGCGCCGACACCGTCGTCGGCCTGCGTGTGCTGCGCGGCATCGGCGGCGAGCAGGAGTTCGTGGAGCGCTACGCCCGGCAGTCGCAGCGCGTCCGTGCGGCCGGCGTCGGCGTGGCCACGACGCAGAGCTGGCTGGACGGCCTGCAGGTGCTGCTTCCCGGCGCTTTCCTGGTCTTCATCGTCTGGTTCGGCGCGCACCTCGCCGTCGACGGCAGCATCACGCCCGGGCAACTGACCGCGTTCTACGGCTACGCGACCTTCCTGGTGCTTCCCCTGCGGACGGCGGTGGAGGCCGCCCAGACGTTCACCGCCGGCGTCGTGTCCGCGCGGCGCGTGCTCTCGGTGCTGCGCACGCAGCCCGCCGCCCGCGACACGGACGAGACCGCGGAGGCGCCGGAGTGGGGCTCGGCGATCGAGGACCTCGCCTCCGGGGTCGTCATCCACCCCGGCCGCTTCACCGCCATCGTGGACGCCGACCCCGACGAGGCCGCCGGGATCGCGACCCGCCTCGGCCGCTTCGACGACGCCGTGCACCGCGAGGCGCCCGTGCTGTGGGGCGGTGTGGACCACACCCGCGTGCCGGTGCGGGAGGTGCGCGAGCGCATCGTCGTCAACGACGCCAACCCGCACCTGTTCGGCGGGAAGCTTCTCGACGGGCTCGACACGCTCCCGGCCCGCACGCACGAATACGCGGACACCTCGACCGGACGCCTCCGCCGCGTCTCCGCCGCCCTCGATGCCGCCGCCGCGACCGAGACGGTCGACGCGCTGCCGGAGGGGGTGCACGAGCGGGTCGCCGAACGCGGCCGCACGTTCTCCGGCGGCCAGCGGCAGCGGCTCAGCCTGGCCCGTGCGCTGCTCACCGACGCCGAGGTGCTCGTGCTGATCGAGCCGACGAGCGCGGTGGACGCGCACACCGAGTCGCAGATCGCCGAGCGGCTGCGCGAGGCGCGGGACGGCCGGACCACCGTCGTCGTCACCGCGAGCCCCCTGCTGCTCGACCGGATGGACACCATCGCCGTCGTGCGGAAGGGCCGCGTCGTCGGCACGGGCACCCACCAGACGCTGCTGCGCCAGGAGGACGATCTCGGCGAACTGTACCGCGCCATCGTGTCGCGCACCATCAGCGCCGCAGAACCCGCCGACGGCGAGGACCTCGACGCGGCGTGGACCGGCTCCATCGACGCGCTGTGGACGGCGACCCACCCGGTCGCCGCGCAACGGCCGGACAAGACGAGACGCAAGAAGAAGAAATCGAAGCGGAACAGGAAGGGGAACGGCGATGCTGCTTCCGATCGCTAGCACCGCGACCGTCCGGGCCACCGGCGTCCGGCTCATCCGCCAGCACCGCGGGGCGCTCTCGGTCGTGCTCGTGCTGCACACCCTCGCCGCCGTGGCGGGCCTCGCAGGCCCGGCGCTCATCGGCGTCATCATCGACGGCGTCACCGGGCACACCCTCGTCGCGAGCGGCATCGACACCATCGCGCTCATCCTGCTCGGCGCGATCGTGTGCCAGGCGGTGCTCATCCGCTTCGCCCAGCGGCAGTCGATGGTGCTCGGCGAGGGCGTCTTCGCCCAGCTGCGGGAGGAGTTCCTCGCCACGGTCGCGCGCCTGCCGCTCTCCACCGTGGAGGCGGCGGGGACCGGCGACCTGCTCGCACGCACCACCAACGACATCCAGTCGGTGGCGCAGACCGTGCGGTTCGGCGTTCCGCGCATCCTCGTCGCCAGCGTCACGGCCGTGCTGACCGTGGTCGCCGCGTTCCTGGTGAACCCGGCTGTCGCGGTCGCGATGTTCGCCGGGGTGCCCATCCTGGTGGTCGCGGCCCGGTGGTACCTCAAGCGCTCGGGCCCGGGATACCAGCGGCAGCTGGCCTCGTACGCGACGCTCGGCGGCACCATCAGCGAGACGGTGGACGGCGTGCGCACCATCGAGGCGCTCAGCCTTGCGCCGGCGCAGCGGTCCAAGATCGACGCCGCCCTGCGGGAGCGCCGCGACTCGGAGTGGTACACCCTGTGGCTGCGGTCGTGGTTCTTCCCCAGCACCGACATCGCCTTCCTCCTGCCGGTGATCGTGGTGATCGCGTGGGGCGCGTTCCTCGTCGGCGCGGGAGTCGCCTCCATCGGCGCCGTCACCGCCGTCGCCCTGTACGCCATGCAGCTGGTGTCGCCGGTGGACGAGCTGATCAGCTGGCTGGACGAGATCCAGGTCGGGACGACGGCCCTCTCGCGCATCATCGGCGTCGCCGACGTGCCGGAGGACCGGCACGCGACCGGCGAGCAGCCCGCCGACGAGCACGTGGTCGCGGAGGACGTGCGGTACTCGTACCGCGAGGGCACCGAGGTGCTGCACGGCGTCACGCTCGATCTCGCCGTGGGAGAGCGACTCGCCATCGTCGGGCCCTCCGGCTCGGGCAAGTCGACCCTCGGCCGGCTCATGGCGGGCATCACCGAGCCGAGCGGCGGACGCATCGCCGTCGGCGGCGTGCGGCTGGTCGACCTGCCGCTCGACGAGCTGCGCAGCCACGTCGCCCTCGTCACGCAGGAGCACCACGTCTTCGTCGGCACCATCGCCGAGAACCTCTCGCTGGCGAAGCCCGGCGCCGGCCGCGACGAGCTCGCCCGGGCCCTGCGGGTGGTGGATGCGCTGCGCTGGGTCGCAGCCATGCCGCTCGGCCTCGACACGGTGGTCGGCTCGGGAGGCGTCGTCCTCACGCCGGCGCAGGCGCAGCAGCTGGCGCTCGCCCGGCTGGTGCTGCTCGACCCGCACACGCTCATCCTCGACGAGGCCACCTCCCTGCTCGACCCGACGGCCGCGCGCGACCTGGAGCGGGCGATGAACCGCGTCCTCGAAGGACGCACGGTGGTCGCGATCGCGCACCGCCTGCACACCGCGCACGACGCCGACCGCATCGCCGTGGTGCGCGACGGGCAGGTGGAGGAGCTCGGCAGCCACGACGAGCTGGTGGCGGCGGGCGGCGCCTACGCCGAGCTGTGGGCGTCGTGGCACGGGGGCGGCCGGTGACCGCGCGCCGGCTCGCCTGGCGCGGCGTGGTCGAGGGCTTCTACGGCGAGCCGTGGTCGCACGCCGACCGGCTGGCCTGGTTCGACCGCGCGCGAGCGCTCGGCCTCGACCACTACGTGTACGCGCCGAAGGACGACCCTTGGCATCGGGAGGAGTGGCGGGAGCCGTATCCGGCGGACCGGCTGGCGTCCCTCGCGTCCCTCGCCGCGGCCGCGGAACAGCGCGGCGTGCGGTTCGTCTACGCGATCTCGCCCGGCCTGTCGATGCGCTACGACGACCCGGAGGAGCACCGCACGCTCGCGGCGAAGTGCCGTCAGCTGCTGGCGGCGGGCATCCACTCGTTCGCGCTGCTGTTCGACGACGTGCCGATGGACGAGCCGGAGGCCCTCGGTCGCGCCCACGGCGAGGTGGCCGCGCGCTTCGAGCGCGCAGTCCTGCGGCCTGCCGGCATCGACGAGGCGGTTCTGCTGTGCCCTACCGATTACGCCGGAGTCGCCACGACCCCGTACCGCCGCGGCCTCGCCGAGACGCTGCCCGCCGACGCCCGGCTGTTCTGGACCGGCGCGGACATCGTGGTGGGCGAGGTCACCTCGGAGGACATCCGCCTGGCCGTCGAGAGCTACGGTCGCGACCTGGTGCTGTGGGACAACTTCCCGGTGAACGACTTCGACCGCTCGCGCGTCTTCCTCGGCCCGCTGACCGGCCGCTCGACGGCGCCGGGGCTCGTCGGCATAGCCGCGAACCCCATGGTGGAGGCGGCGCCGTCGCGGTTCGCGCTGCACACGGTGGCCGAGTGGGCCGCCGACCCGGAGGCGTACGAGCCGGACGCGGCGGCAGCGCGAGCGTACGCGGCGGTCGCAGGCCGCGACGACGGGTTGCGGACCCTGGTGGAGGCCTGCAGCGCATGGCCGCCGGGAGCGCCGCGCTGGCCCCGGCTCGACGAGCTGGTGTCCCGCGAGCGGTGGGATGCGGCGGAGGCGCTGCTCGGACGGCTCGCCGACACCAACGCGGGGCCGGACACGGCTCCCGACCTGGCCGAGCAGCTGGGGCCGTGGATCGCCGCCGCGCGGGCGGCCGGAACGGCCGGCGTGCTGGCATGCCGGGTGCTCGCCGCGGAGGCCGGCGGGGTCGCCGCCGATCGGACCGCCGCGGGCGCCTGGATCGCCGGGGAGGCCGCGGCAGCCGCACCCGCCGACGCCCCCGTGCCGGACGTTCCGGCCCTCCTCGCCGCGCGCCGCACCCTCGAGTCCGAGTACGCGGATGTGGCCCGCGGCGCCGTGCTGTCCCTGCTCGACACCGCCCTCGAACGCCTGGGCGTATCCCCACAGCGCGCCAACGCCGACGGCGCGCTCATCGCCGTGCTCACGGGCCCGAATCCGGCTCCCGGCGACCGCGAGCTGGTCGAGTTCCTCGGCGCCTCCGGCTTTCGCGCCCACCTCGGCGACGACCCCGCCGCCGACCTGCTGATCGTCACGCGCGCCGCCCCGGAAGAGCTCGCCGCCTCCGCCGTCGCCCGTCCGGTGCCGCTGCTGGCGTGGGGCCACCTGGTGCCGCTCGGGCTGGCATCCGCGTCCGCTGTGCCGCTCTCGGTCGACCGCATCCGGATCGCCGACGCCGCCCATCCCGTCGCCGACGGCCTCGACGGGGAGGTGGTCGTCTACCGCGGCCGCTCCAAGCTCACGGTCGCCGACCCGCCCGTCGCGGCGGCCGTCGTCGCGCGCGACCCCGAGTCCGGCCGCGCCGTCATCGGCATCACCCCGGCGGGAGCCGCCCTCGCGGACGGCAGCGTAGCGCCCGCCGCCCGGGCCACGTTCTTCCTCGCCGCCGACGGCTTCGCCCCGTGGCTGGTGACCCCCGACACCCGCACCCTCCTGCTCGCCACCGTCCGCGACCTCCTCGCCCACCCCTGACCCCGCCGAGTTGCACCTTGTGGCGGCTATTCCGCCGGGATTGCGACCACAAGGTGCAGCTCGACGGGTCGGCCTTCGCCCGGAGGCGGCCTAGAGTGAGGGGGTAATGGCAGAGCTCCCTCCCGCATCCCTCTCCGACCAGCCCGAACCCGTCGTCGTCACAAGCGACCAAGGCGCGAGCGTGCGCCGGCTCACCCGCGACGACGTCGTCAAGCGCAAGGGCCTCTGGACGCTGGTCTCCGGCCCCTTCACGCCCCGCGAGTCCATGATCGAAGACCTCCTCGCGGTGCGTGACGCGCTCGACGAGGCCGGGATCGAGTACCTGCTGGTGCGCGACGACGACAACCGCCTGATCGTGGCGCTCGACCGCCGGCGCCGCAAGGAGGTCGCCGCCGCACTCGCGCGGGCCTTCGCCGACGAGCCGTTCTACGCCCGCAGCGTCGACCCCGAACGGGACGCCCAGGGCGAGGACCTGCTCATCGCCGACGGCCGGCTCTCGCGGCGCAAGGCCGACATCCTGCGTGTCTACCGTCCGCGGCTGGAGCCGATCGGCCGGCTGCGCTACGGCGCCGACACGGCTTTCCAGCTGGAGTTCTGGCGGTTCGGCGACGACGAGATCACCGCGCCTCGCGAGAACGCGCTGATGCGCCCGCGCCTGCCGCGCGCCGAGGCCGTCGAGGCGGAGGTCGAGCTGTACGGACGCCGGTGGCGCACTCTCCAGCACATGTTCGATCCGCTCTCCAGCGACATCCGGTTCGACATCGACATCGTGTTCTCGTGGGTCGACGGCTCCAGCGCCGAATACCAGCGCCAGCGGGCCGCGCGGATGGCGGCGTACGTAGTCGGCGAAGGCGACGACAACGAGGCGCGCTACCGGCAGATCGACGAGCTCAAGTACGCGCTGCGCAGCGTCCACATGTTCGCGCCGTGGATCCGCAACATCTACATCGCGACCGACTCGCCGGTGCCGCCGTGGCTGGACCCTGCGCACCCGCGCATCCACATCATGCGCAGCGAGGATTTCTTCTCCGACCCGTCGACGCTCCCGACGCACAACTCGCACGCGGTCGAGAGCCAGCTGCACCACATCCCGGGGCTCTCCGAGCACTTCCTGTACTCGAACGACGACATGTTCATCGGCCGCCCGCTCTCGCCCGACGTGTTCTTCTCTCCGGGCGGGGTGACCAAGTTCGTCGAGGCGGGCACGCGCATCGGCCTCGGCGAGACGGACCCCGCGAGGAGCGGGTTCGAGAACGCCGCGCGCGTCAACCGGCGCCTGCTGTGGGAGCGGTTCGGCGCGGTCACCACGCGCCACCTGGAGCACTGCGCCGCCCCGCTGCGCATCAGTGTGCTGCGGGAGATGGAGCGAGAGTTCGCGGACGAGTTCCGCCGCACCGCGGCGAGCCCGTTCCGCTCGGCCACCGACATCTCGGTGACCAACTCGCTGTACCACTACTACGCACTGATGACCGGTCGCGCGGTGACGCAGACGCAGGCGAAGGTGCTCTACATCGAAACCACGCTGCGCCAGGCGCCCGACATGATGCGCCGGTTGCTCAAGAGGCGCGACCAGGACATGTTCTGCCTCAACGACGGCTCGAAGCCCGAGATCGACCCGGCCGAGCGCACCCGCGTCGTCACCGATTTCCTCGAGCGCTACTTCCCCTTCCCCGCCCCCTGGGAGCGCCCCGCCTCCTGAGCCGCCCCTCGGCCTCCGCAGCCATCAGCTCCTGAGTTTTTGGAGCGAAACGCCGCAGAAAAGTCGAAGAACTCAGGAACTGATGGCTTGGGGGTGGGTCAGGCGAGGACGGTGACGGGCTCGGTGGGGAGCTCGCGGCGGGCCGCGGGCGGGATGCGGATGCCGTCGGCGGCCAGGCGGCGGGCCGACTCCTCCGCGTCGATGTAGTCGAGCGTCGGGTAGTGGCCCAACGGCACGACCGAGTGCAGCACGGTGTTCGGGTACACGTGCACCAGGTTGAAGGCGAGCGCTCCGTCGCGGCCGCGCGTCCCTCCCACCGGCACGTTGAGGTCCTGCGTGTAGCAGCTGGCCGACGCCACCGACACCGGGATGCCCGCGAAGGTCGCCGTCGACGAGTAGTGCAGATGCCCGGCGAGGATGCTGCGCACGTCGCTGCCCTCGAGCACCTCGCGCAGCTGCGACTGGTCGCGCAGCTCCACCGACACCGCCAGATCGAGCACGCTCGGCACGGGCGGGTGGTGCATCGCCAGGATGGTGCCCTCGGGGGCCGCGCTCGCCAGCTCCGCCGCCAGCCAGTCCAGCTGCGACTCGCTCACGTCGCCGTAGTGGTGACCCGGCACCGTGGAGTCGAGCACGATCACCCGCAGGCCGCCGAGCCAGTACACATCGTCGATCGGCGAGCCGTCGCCGAGCTCGTCGCGCAGCCCCTGCCGGAACGACGCACGGTCGTCGTGGTTGCCCATCACCCAGATGATGCGCGCGCCCATCCGCTCCGCCGCCGGCTCCACCAGCGAGCGCAGGCGCGCGTACGCGTCGGGCTGCCCGCGGTCGGCGAGGTCGCCGGTGAACACGATCGCCTCCGGCCGTCCGCCCGACGCTTCGACCTCCTGGAGGAGGGCGCGCAGGTGCTGCTCGCTGTCGACGGTGCCGTAGAGGCGTTCACCCCCCGCCAGCAGGTGCGTGTCGCTGATGTGCAGGAGGAAGTGGTCCGGCCGCGGGTACTCCGCGATTCGCGTCTTCACGGCCCCTATCACACCACCTGTGTCTGAACACACCGTGAACGTGTTCGGTGCGCCGCCTGGATCGGCTCAGTCCAGGTCGATCGGGTCGGCATTCCACGCCTCAACGCGAACCGCCGTACCGGACGGGGCTTTCAGGATGCGCTCCTCCCCCGGCAGCAGCGGTCGCGGATCCCCGCCCACCGCCAATGGCGGTGCGCCTGCGGCCGGACGCGGGTCGACCAGCCGCACCGTCAGCGCCGCCGACGACCCGGTGTTCCGCACCCGCACGGCTCCGCCCGGCTCTCGCGTCGCCGCCAGCCTCGGCGTGGGCACGTCGAACAGCGCGGCGAAGTCGGAGGTGGTCGTCGCGAGCATCAGCTCGCGGTCGAGTGCGCCGTCCGCGTCGCGCCACTCCGCCTCCCAGAGGAAGACCTCGGGCAGCCCGGTGACGGGGACCTGCAGCGTTCCGACGGGTGCCGGGTGGGTCACCTCCGGCGCCGTGAAGACAGCCTCCGCGATGACGGCGCCGTCGAGACCAAGGGCGCGCACAGCGACGGTCGTGCCTGCGGCGACCCCGCCGGACGCCTCCCCCGCGCCGCTCTCGCCCACAGCCTCCGCCGCGGCCGCTCCGCCTGCCGCCTCCGCCCACAGCCACACCTCGGCCGACGCCGCCTGCTCCCCCGCCCACACCGCGCGGTCCACCCGCAGCGTCGCCCGCCGCCGCTCGAACGCCCGCGTCACGGCGAAGTACGCCGGCTTCGGGTCGCCGTGGAAGTCGACGGCCGCCGTGCACCACGCGTTCGGGTGGCTCTCGTTCAGCTGCCACGGCAGCACCATGCTGCAGCGCGGGAACCGCCGCCGGTCTGCCTCGACCGAGTACTGCAGCCCGGTCGCCTGCAGCAGCTGCGAGGCGCGGTTGAGCGTCTCCAGCGTGTCCGGCCGGCCGCCGAACAGCTCGACGACCTGGTCCGCGTTGTTCCACCACTCGCCCAGGTGCCGGTACACCGGGTTGGTGCGGTCGGCGGGCCAGCGATCCGGCTCCGGGATCAGGGCCTCCAGCGAGCGCAGGTTGGTCATCCCCTCCACGCCGAACTCGGTGTGCGCGAGGTTCGTGCCGGCGTTCGCCAGCGTGTAGTGCCCGACCAGCCCCTGGTGCTCCCAGGGCCCGTGCACGTCGTGCTGACCGTCCGGGTTCGCGTGGATGCGGTCGAGCCGGTTGTGGAACTCCGGCCCGGTCGGCGACGTCGGCAGCCACGAGCGCTCCGGGTCCAGCCGGGCGACCGTCTCGGAGAGCGCGGCGAGCACCGGTGAACGGTCATCGGACAGGGGCACGCCGCCCTCGTCGAGCTCGTTGCCGCCGCCCCACAGGAGCAGCGAGGGATGGTGCACGCGCGTCGGCACGATCGCCTCCCCCTCGGCGCGCATCAGCTCGACGAACGCGGGGTCCGTGCTCGGCGCGCTCTGCATCCCGGAGCTGGACTGGGAGAACTCCTGCCAGACCAGCAGCCCGAGCCGGTCGCAGGTGGCGTAGAAGTGCTCCGACTCGATCAGCCCGCCGCCCCAGACACGGATCAGCCGGGCGCCGGAGGCGGCCGCGAGGCCGAGCAGGTGCTCGACGCGGGCCTCGTCGATGGAGCCGAACATTGTGTCGGCGGGGGTCCAGTTCCAGCCGAGCAGCGGGACCGTCACCCCGTTCACGACCGCCGTGTACGGCAGGGCGTCGGCCGGGGCGCCGGCGTTCGGCGCCAGCCGGGCCGTGCGGAAGCCGACCCGGCGTTCCGTGCGGTCGGCCTCGCCGTCCGCATCGGCGAGCGCGACCGTCACCGTGTACAGCGGCTGCTCGCCGAACGTGTTCGGCCACCAGAGGGCGGGGTCCAGGATGCGCACGCTCGCGCGCCCGGCCGTCGCGTCCACCTCGGCGGCACCGAGGACGCGTCCGTCGCGCGCAACCGTCACCGTGACGGCGAGCGGCCCGGCGTCGGCCGGCCGCCCGTCCGTCGGCGGCACCCACTCCACGTCCACCACGCCGACCCGCGCTGCGTCCCGCCCCGCGAGTGGCGACGACATGTCACCACTCGATGCCGGTTGCGACGACATGTCACCACTCGATGTGGTATCGCCGTGCGCAGCACCCGCCGCCGTACCCGCCCGGGGCGCAGCATCCACCCCCGCCGGACCCGGCCTCCCGAGTTGCGACGACATGTCACCACTCGACACCGGTTGCGACGACATGTCACCACTCGACGCGGTGCCCCCGCGCGCAGCACCCGCCGCGGTACCCGCCCGGGGCGCAGCATCCACCCCCGCGTCGGCGCCGTCCTGCCTGCCGAATTGCGACGAGATGCCACCATTCGGATCGAGTGGTGACATCTCGTCGCCAGCCGGCGGCGCGCCGAGCCGGGTCCGTACCGTGACGTCGCCCAGCAGCGCGCGGCCGAGGCGCACGCGGGCGCTCTTCCATACGCCCTGGTGCCGCAGCCGTGGAGAGAAGTCCCAGCCGTAGCCGAGGCGGGGCGTGTGGACGCGCACCCGCTCCGTGCGGCCGACCTGCGGCTCCGAGTCGGGGGCGGGGTGCACGCGCAGGGCCAGCTTGTGCCGGCCCTCGGCGCGGCGGGAGGCGTCGAGCGGAAGGCGGAGCCGGCGGTAGAGGCCGCGTACCGAACCGAGCAGTTCGCCGTCCCAGTAGACGTCCGCCCCGGGGTCGATGCCGTCGAACTCCAGCACCGCGACACCGTCGGCCGCGGCCGTATCCAGGTCCACCGCCCGGCGGTACACCCACGAGCGCTCCGCCACCCACTCCGCCGACCGGCTGTTGCGGCCGACGCGCGGGTCCGGCACCTCGCCGGCACGGTGCAGGTCATCGACCACGGCCCCGGGCACGCGCGCCGGCAGCCAGCCGGGAGCCGCGGCGATCGCGGCGGACGCCTCGGCGACGTTGTTGCCCGCCTCGGGCAACGGTGCGCCCAGGTACCACTCCGCGGTGTCCCCGAGAGCCTCCCGGATGGTCCATGCTCCGCCGTCCAGGACGATCGTCGTCGATGTGCTCACCCCACGATCATGCCCAACATGGGAACGATTCCAGAAATCTTGCCGCAAAGACTTCCGACTGCTCGGGAGCAGAAGGTACGCTTTCGTGGTTCGCGCGCAACGGCAAACCAGGCAAGGAGGCCTTCACAGGCATGTCCCACCCACTCACCGTCGCAGCGATCGGCTTCTGGCACGTTCACGCAGGCGACTATGCGCGCGATGCCCAACGGCATCCCGACACCGAACTCGTCGCCGTCTGGGACGACGACGAGCAGCGCGGCCGGGCGGCCGCAGAGGAGTTCGGCGTGGAGTTCGTCGCCGACGTCGACGAGCTGCTCGCGCGCCCCACCCTCGACGCCGTCACCATCACCACCGCCACGGACCAGCACCGCGACGTCATCGGCCGCGCCATCGCGGCGGGCAAGCACGTCTTCACCGAGAAGGTCCTCGCGCCGATCGTCGCCGAGGCGGAACAGCTCGTCGACCTCGCCCGCGAGGCGGGCGTCGCGCTCGTCGTCTCGCTCCCACGGCTGTACGACGACTACACCGTCGCGATCGAGCGCGTCCTCGACGACGGCACTCTGGGCGAGCTCACCTACTCGCGGGTCCGCCTGGCGCACGACGGCTGGGTCGCGGGCTGGCTGCCCGAGCGGTTCGCCGACCCCGAGGCCGCGATCGGCGGCGCGCTCACCGACCTGGGCTGCCACCCGGCGTACCTGACGCGGCTGTTCCACCGCGCCGAGCCGCTGAGCATCTCGGCGAGCTACGGGCACGTCACCGGACGCGCCGTGGAGGACAACGCCGTGGTCACGGCGGAGTTCCCCGACGGCCGGCTCGGCGTGTTCGAGGCCAGCGTCGTCACGACCCCCGGCGCCTTCACCGTCGAGTTGCGCGGAACCCTCGCGACCCTCCTGTTCGGCTTCGGCGGCGAACGCCTGCTCGCCAAGGGCGGCGCGTTCGGCGACGAGTGGCAGGAGCTGCCGCTGCCGGAGCGCCGGCCCACCGCGTTCGCGCAGTGGGTGCAGCACATCCACGACGGCACGACCGCCGTAGACAACCTGCGGCACGCGGTCGAGCTGACCCGGATGGTCGTCGCCTCCAACGAGTCGGCCGCCACCGGACGCACGGTCCCGCTCGAGCCCGCCTTCGCGCCGAATGTGCGGAATGCGCGCGCCTAAGCGCACATTCCGCACGAATCTTCCCCCACACACTTTCCTGACACAAGGAGCACTTCGTCATGTCCACGAACAGCACCGTCCGCATCGGCCTCATCGGAGCCGGCGGCATCGCCGGAGCGCACGTCGCCGGCTACCTGCGCAACCCCGAGACCGTGACCTTCGCGGCCGTCGCCGACCCCGTGCGGGAGTCCGCCGAGCGCCGCGCCGGCGACAGCGGCGCCGCGATCTACGCGGACTACCGCACCATGCTCGCCGAGGCCGACATCGACGCCGTCGACATCTGCCTGCCCCACCACCTCCACAAGGACGCGATCGTCGCCGCCGCCCGCGCCGGCAAGCACATCCTGTGCGAGAAGCCCCTCTGCCTCACGCCGGAGGAGGCCGCAGAGGTGGATGCCGCCGTAGCCGAGGCCGGCGTGACCCTGATGTGCGCGCACAACCAGCTCTTCCTCCCCGCCGTAGCCAAGGCCAAGGAGCTCATCGAGGCCGGCGCCCTCGGACGGGTCTACGAGGTGCGGACCACGGACAGCTTCTACAACGACTTCGACCCGTCGAACATGGGATGGCGCGCCCACGCCTCCACCAGCGGCGGCGGCGAGCTGATCGACACCGGCTACCACCCGACCTACCTGCTGCTGCACCTGGCGGGCGGCTCGCCGGTCGAGGTCACCGCCATGCTGGCGACCCACCGCCTCACCTTCATGGAGGGCGAGGACTCGGCGCAGGTGCTGGTCCGCTTCGACAACGGCGTGATCGGGAGCCTGGTCACCAGCTGGGCGTACCAGCCGGCGGACGGCACCGAGAAGTTCTCCGTCGTCGGCGAGAGCGGGAGCCTGACCAGCGACGGCACCTCGCTCAGCCTGCACGTGCGCGGCGAGGAGCGGCCCACGGTGTTCGAGTTGGAGCCGGTGCACGAGTTCGCGGCGGAGGTGGCGCACTTCGCCCGCAGCATCCTGGACGGCACCCGCCCGCTGCACACGCAGAAGGAGGGCATCGAGGTGCTCGGCATCATCCTCGCCGCCTACGAGTCGGCGCGGAACCGCACGATCGCGCCGGTCCGCTCTGTGCGGGAGCTGGTGACCGCTCAGGAGTGAGAAAAAGGGGGATATCCGGCGGGCCCGCGGCGGAGTTACAGTGCAGCATGAGCACGCAGCGGACGGGGGCCCGCCGGACTCTGCCGGAGCCCCCACGTCAAGATGATTTCGTCGCGGTCCCGTACCTGCGGCAGGGTCAGCTCATCTCGCTGATCCATTGGTCGCTCGTCGCGGGTGAATGGAAGTACACCACCATCCTCGCCGAGTACCTCCACCGGGATGAGAACTCGTGGTACCTCGTCATCAAGGGGAACCGGGCGAGACTCGATCGCTCGGAGTGGGCGATCTTCAACTGACGGCGGGGGCGCCGGCCGGCCCCTCCTCGACGGAGTGCGGAGGCACCGGGCACGGCGTGACGATCAGGTCGTCCACCACGAGTGTCAGCGCGACCATGGAGGCCGCCAGGACGACGCTCAGGATGACCCGTCGCCGGAAGCGCCGCCGCCGGAGCATCGCCCGGCGAGGGTGCCTCGACGCGAGCGAGGTGCTGCGTCGTCCATGCGGTCTGCGCACGACCTCGACGCCGAGGGGCGATGCGCTCACGGGGCGCGGGGCCGAGCCCGCGTAGGTGCTCGCCAGCGACGCGTGGACGGTCAGAGGAGCGGGCACGAAGCCGGTCGGTGCGGTCGCGTGCCCCTCCGGCGCCGCCTCCCGCGCCGGCATCGGGCCGGGTACGCCGCCCGTGACGGCGGCAGACGAGGGATCGGCGGCCCGCCCCTGCCAGGAGAGCGCGTGCGGCACTCGGGGCGAGCGGGCCGCCGGCGCCACGAAGGATGAACGACGAGTACCGGATCTGCGTGAGGGAACACGCGGCCTCCTCGTCATCCCGCCTCCCTCGCCCCGGTTGCATGCTTCACATGTAAAGACGGGCAAGGCGGCGATCTACGACGCGGTCGCACGGAGCCCGTCCCGCGGATGGGCGTTCCCCAGGGCTCTCCCCTGACAAAGTGAGAGTGACCGGCGGGCTCGTCGGCGCCCGATCCGCGAACCCGCCGGCCGGCATCCCTGGGCGCCTCAAGGGGGCACGCCCTGGTGGGATGGTCCACTCAGATCAGATCAGAAGCCCACCGGCCCCCGAAAGACAGCGACCGGAAGGACCCGGGTCGCCCGGCTAGAGTCGCCGCCATTCGTCGGAGGTGAGGTGCGAGCCCGCCTGCGGGCCCATCTGCAGCATCCCGCCGTCGACCGCCCAGGAGGCGCCGGTGACGTACGACGCCGCGGGCGACGCGAGGAAGGCGATGACGGCCGCGATCTCGCGCGCGTCGCCGGGGCGGCCCAGCGGCACGCCGGGACGGTGCACCTCGCGCGGGTCCTCGTCCTCCGCGTCGTTCATCGGGGTGGAGATCTCACCCGGCGCCACTGCGTTGGCCGTGATGCCGTACTCGCCGAGCTCCAGAGCGAGGGTCTTGAGCAGACCGCCGAGCCCGTGCTTCGCGGCGTCGTACGCGGCGGAGCCGACGCGGGGCTGGTGCTCGTGCACGCTGGTGACGCCGATGATGCGGCCGCCGCGTCCGGCATCCACCATCCGCCTCGCCATGCGCTGGATGCAGACGAACGCGCCGTCGAGGTCGGCGCAGACGGTCTTCCGCCAGGTCTCCCAGTCGGTCTCGAAGAACGGGGTGCCGCCGTTGAGGCCGGCGTTGTTCACGAAGACGTCGCAGCCGCCGAGTTCGTCGGCCATGCGGTCGACCACGTCGCCGCACGCGGGTGCGTCCGTTGTGTCCAGCTGCGCGACGACGGCGCGCCGGCCGGCCTCGCGCACGAGGCGGGCGGTCTCCTGCGCGCCGTCCTCGTCGGAGTGCCAGGTGATGCCGACGTCCATGCCGGCCTCGGCGAGCGCGACGGCGGTGGCACGGCCGATGCCGGAGTCGGATCCGGTGACGATGGCGGTGCGCGGTTCGGTGAGTTCCGGGTACGTGTGATCTGCCATGCCGGGAACGGTGCACCCCATGCCGGGCGGGCGCAAGGGGTGGTAGTCGTGGAGCCATGACGATCTCCGCTGTGCTCTTCGATGTCGATGGGACCCTCGTCGACTCCAACTACCTGCATGTGGACGCGTGGAGCCGCGCCTTCGCAGAGCTCGGGGCGCCGGTGGACTCGTGGCGCATCCACCGGTCGATCGGGCAGGATTCGGCGCGCCTCCTGGAGTCGCTGGCCGGCGACCGGGACGACGAGTGGATCTCGCGCGCGAAGGACCTGCACTCGCGGTACTACCTCGAGCAGGCCGGCCGGCTTCGCGCATTCGACCGCGCGGCCGACCTGCTGGCGGAGCTGTCGTCGCGGGGCGTCCGCGTCGTGCTCGCCACCTCGGCCCCCGAGGACGAGCTGAAGCTGCTGATGGACGTGCTGGATGCGGGGGACGCCATCCACGCCACCACCAACGCCGACGACGTGGCGACGGCGAAGCCCGAACCGGGCATCATCGAGGTGGCGCTGGAGAGGGCGGGCGCGCAGCCGTCGGACGCACTGTTCGTCGGCGACTCGGTCTGGGACATGATGGCCGCCGCCCGGGCCCACGTGCGCGCCGCCGCGGTGCTCTCCGGCGGGGTGGGGCCGTCGGAGCTGCTCGAAGCGGGCGCGGTCTCGGCGTTCGACGACCCGGCCGACCTGCTCGCGCGGATCGACGGCGTGCTGAGCGGACGCCGCTCGGCCTGACCGAGCACTGCGGAGGCGCGGCTGCCGCCGCCCTCTTGCCAAGCGCGGCGTCACGGCGTTCGATGGTGTCCGACGAGTCCGAGGAGAGGAGTCGCCATGTCGGCGAGCGAGCTCGAGATGTCCAGCGTGAGGTATCCGTACCGTGACCGCGTCTTCCACGTGGAGAAGAAGTCGCCCGGCGTGTGGGTGGTGCTCGACGAGTCGCATGCAGAGCTCGGGACGCTGATCCGCGTCTCCGCGGAGGGCGAGGAGCACGAGCCCGTCTTCGGTGCGGTGCCGCCCGGGTACACCGAGACGCTGCACGAGGGGTCCGACTGGCGGACGCTCGTCTCCTCCCTGATCAACGAGTCGCTCGACGCCGAGACGGCCGCCACCGGCAACCAGGGAGAGGCATGACCGTCCACCTGAACAAGAAGGCCCTGGAGCACGCCCGCAAGCTGGTCGAGCAGGGCAAGGTGGTGCGCGACGAGCGCGACGACTGGAGCGAGCACGCACCGAGCGCCGACGCCGAGAACGCGTACATCGAGAAGAACGGCTGGGACGACTACGCGCTCTGGCACCTCGGCGAAGACCCGGAGAAGAGCGAGGAGACGAAGGGCCGGTTCAGTTTCCCCTACGGCGACTTCGAGAAGGTGCACCGCTGCGCGGTGATCTCGCTGGAGAGCCGGGCCGCCCAGAACGACCACGACGACATCGCCCGGGAGACCAAGCGCCTGCTCCAGCTGATCGACGGGGAGTAGTCTCCACGCCCGACGGGGTACGCTACCCCGGATGAACGCGACGCTGCGCACGACCCTGGGCTGGCTCGCCGCCGTGCTGCTCAACGTCGGCGCGCTGCTCGTCGTCGTCGGCCTGCTGCTGCCCCGGCCGGCCGGCGATGTCTCCGTGCTCGGCGTCGGTGCGGCGCTCTGCGTCGCCGGCCTCGCCGCCGGCGCCGGCTGGCTGGCCGGTCGCCCGGCCCCCTGACCCGCGTCCGCCAGCGTCGGAGATTCGGCCGTCGCCCCTTCGAATCTCCGACGTTAGTCGGCCCAGCAGGAGTTTCGACCGTTCGATCGCTCACCTGGCCGACCGATCCCCCGGGCAGTCGTCACCCGAGCACTCCCCGGCCCGATGCCTGCCAGCGTCGGGGATTCAGCCGTCTCGATTGCGAATCTCCGACCGGAGGCGGCCCAGCAGGAGATTCGAACGTTCGATCGCTCACCTGGCCCCCCGATCCCCCCGGGAAATCGTCACCCGAGCACTCACCAGTCCAATGCCCGCCAGCGTCGGAGATTAGACCCTTTCAGCGGCGAATCTCCGAGGTTAGGCGGCCCAGCAGGAGATTCGAACGTTCGATCGCTGACCTGGCCGTCCGATCCCCCAAGCAGTCTTCAGCCGAGCATTCCCCGGTCCGATGCCTGCCAGCGTCGGGGATTCGACCGCCTCGATTGCGAATCTCCGACCGGAGGCGGCCCAGCCGGAGATTCGAACGTTCGATCGCTGACCTGGCCGACCGATCCCCCAAGCAGTCTTCAGCCGAGCATTCCCCGGCCCGATGCCTGCCAGCGTCGGGGATTCAGCCGTCTCGGTTGCCAATCTCCGACCGGAGGCGGCCCAGCCGGAGATTCGAACGTTCGAATGCTCACCTGGCCGACCGATCCCCCAAGCAGTCTTCACCCGAGAATTCTCCGGCCCGATGCCCGCCAGCGTCGGGGATTCAGCCGTCTCGGTTGCGAATCTCCGACCGGAGGCGGCCCAGCAGGAGATTCGAACGTTCGATCGCTCACCTGGCGGGTGGGGCGGGGCGGGCAGACGGCGGCCGGCCCCGCCCTGGGATGAGGAGAGCGGGGCCGGTCCTCACCGGCGAAGCCGGTGGCTGGTGGGGCCGGATCAGTCCGGCGGCTCGCTGGCGTCGGTGCCGCTGACGAGGTCGGGATTCGACGGGTTGTCGGCCGGGTCGAAGTCGGCGGGCGGGGCCTGGGCGGGCTCGCTGTCCGCGGTGGTCACATCCTCCGCTCCCTCCGGCGCGACGCCGGTCTCGCCCGGGGCGGAGACGTCGCCGGACTGGCCGGCCTCGGTCTCGGCCGGCTCCGCCGCCTGGGCGTCGCGGTCTCCGTCCGCCGGGTTGTCCGAGCCCGCCTCTTCGGCGGCCGCGACATCCTCCTGCGAGGTGTCGACCGCGTTCCCGCCCTCCTCGAACCGCTCCGGCTCGTCCTCCACCGGGACGCCCTTGGCGTCGGTGTTCGGCAGTCCGCTCGTGTCGCTCATGCTCAGCTCCTTCCGGGCTCGCCTACGGCTTGCCCTCTTCGCTGTACGGGGTCGTGGAGTCGGCGTCGTCGGCGCGGTCGCCGTCCGTCGGGTCGCCGTCCGCGAGGTCGCCGATCACCTCCTGGAACACGCTCCCGTTCCGCTCGGGCTCGACGGCACCGCCGTCGTCGCCCTCGAGATCGCCGGCCAGCCCGTTGGTCGGGTCGTTGCCGGTGATCGGCTCCTGTTCGTCGCGCTGATCGGTCATAGGCGCCACGAAACGCCGAACCCCGCAGGCACGCAAGGGGGGTCGACAGCACGCGACAGCGGGGTATGGTCAGCGCTCGCGCAGGCGGGCGATCAGGTCGATCAGGGCCGCCCGGTACTGCGGCGCCGACTGGTAGTCGGGATGCGTCGCGACCTTCACGAGGTAGCGCGGCGGCCCGAACTCGTCCGCCCCGCGGTCGATGTCGTCCGGGCGCTGGTCCTCCAGGCGGTAGCTGTTCACCGGGAAGCCGAGGTAGTCGGTGCGCCGCCACAGGTTGATCCAGGCGACGGAGCCGTCGGGCTGGGTGAGCAGGTCGACCAGCGACGGGTCGGTCGCACCGGACGCGTCCACGACGACCGGGTCGCCGTCCTGGTCCAGCTCGACCTGGGTGAACCACGGGTCCGCCTTGGCCAGCAGCGGGCGGCGCGAGCCCAGCGTCCCGAGCGCATCGGGCCCGAACAGCTCGGGGAAGAACCGGCCGAAGTACACCCGGAGCTGCGAGCCGTAGGTGAGCAGGGCGACGTTGCGCAGGCGCTGCGCGTCGTCCGGCCGCAAGGTGAAGAGGGTGGAGACGGCGAGCACGGCCCCCAGGCTGTGCGCCGAGAGCACCACGCTGAACGGGCGCTCCTCGGCGAGCGCCTCCTCCTCGCGCCGGTCGCGCCAGGCCAGCTGCTCGGCGAGGGTGAGGCCGTCGGGCGGCCGGAGGTCGTGGGTCAGCCAGTCGGTGACCCTGTCGCGCAGCTCGGGCACCACCCGCTCGGCGTAGCAGGGCGGCCCGAACGGGTGGCCAGCGCGCGGGAGGAAGCACATCAGGTCCCAGAGCACGCTGATCGGGCGCTCCTTCGCGGTGAGCGCGTTCTCCACGACGACGAGCAGGATGGCGGCGGCGATGGCCGTGAGCGCCGGCCCGACCAGGCCGTCGATCGCACGGAATACGGCGGAGTAGGAAACGGCGAGCGCCACCACGAAGCCGACGGCGAGCAGTCCGGCGAGGATGCCGAGGATGGGCTCGCCCCTGTGCACGAGCGCCGCGAGGCGGCGGGCGCGCAGGATCTTCAGGGCGAGGCGGTCGGCGGTCGTGCTGGCGGCGATCCGGCCGTCGCTGTACGAGTCGACCTGCTCGAGGAGGGGACGACGGCCGCCGCGGGTGCGCGGGGTGGTCAGCAGCGGCATCCAGCGCAGCACGGCGAGCGCCACCACGATTCCGACGAGGGCGAGGGCGAGCGCGATGAACGGGAGCACGTCGCCGAAGTTGTGGTAGACGATCGGCGGGCGGAGCGTCCCGGCGGGACCGGTGGCGCAGCCGCACGGTGGCGACCCACTGACCAGCCAGCCCTGCACCCCGAGCACGAGCAGCGTCGACAGGATCATGGCGGCGCCCAGCGAGAGCAGCATGATGACGCCCGGTCCCATCCCGGCCCAGCCCTCGGCCCGGAACCGCTCCGGCGGCCCTGCCCGGCGCCCGGCGCGGGAGCGCGGCCACCACCAGACGAGGATGAGCTGGGCGGCGGTGAAGACCGCGGCGACCGCGAACAGCGGCAGCCGCAGAGGCCTCGGCGCACCGTCCTGTGTGACCGGGTTGTTCGCGACCGCGCCGAGAAACGCCAATCCGGCGACGCTCATCAGCGTGATCGCCAGCCAGTGCGGGACGCCGCGGCGCCAGCCGAGCGCCGAGATGCAGATCGCCACCAGCACCCCGAGGAGGATGGACGGCGCGGTCGCCAGCCCGAGGAACGTCCCGGACTCGGCCGCGTAGTCGCCGCCGAACCACAGCGACGCGCCGACGAAGAGGTACACGGCGACCGCCGCGATCAGCACCCAGGCGGTCACGGTCCCCCTGGTGCGCAGCCGGTCGCGCAGGAACTCGGCGACGGGCGCACCCCCCTCGCCGGTCGTCTCGGCCATGACGCCCACCAGCACGATCGTCAGGACGAGACCGGCGGCGGACGCCAGCCCGCCGACCTTGGCGAGCACATCGGCGGAGCCGGCCGCGCCGCCCAGGCATTCCGCCGAGACGAAGGTCTGCAGCTTCACGCACGACGCCGTGCCGGCGAAGATGCGATCCCAGGAGAGCAGCAGGGCGACCAGGAGGAAGGTGGCCGAGAGGTGCAGCCGCTCGGTCGGCGAGCCGACCCTGGCCGTGCGCCAGAACCCCTCGGAGGCAAGCGGACGGAGCCGGCCGGTGCGCTGCACCCCGCGGCCGCCCATCCGGTCGGCTGCGTCGAAGATGGCGGCCTCGTACCGGGTACGGGCGCGGCGCGCGACGAGGAAGAGGAGCAGCACACCCCCGATCGGCACCAGCGACAGCAGCGCGAGCTGCGGGCCGCGCCACGACAGCGGGGCGCCGGCGAAGAAGTCGTGGAACGCGCCGGGCAGCGCAGTGCACGCCGTGCCGTTCGCGCACTGGACGCCGAGGTCGAGGCTGACGGAGCCGAGGGCGCAGACGTAGAGCAGCGTCAGCCCGAGGGCGAAGATGCGCAGCGACGCACCACCGACCCCGGACTCCCACTCGCCGCCCGGCCGCTGCGTCGGGATGCGCCTGGTCCAGTACGCGGTGTTGGCGAGGCCGAACGGCGCGAGTAGCAGCCAGGCGAACTGGACGAACAGCTGGCCGACGAACAGCAGCGGACCGGAGCCGTAGCGGGCGAGCCGGCCCCAGGAGTACGCCTCCGTACGCACCCCGGGCGGGGGGACGGCCGGGTCGACCGTCCCCGGCGCGTCATCCGGGTCGCGGTCGGGCTGGTCCTGGCCGGGCGCCCACCAGAAGCCGCCGTTCTCGTCGCCCTGGGTCTGGCGCAGCTCCGACTGCTCCCGGCCGAGCATCTCGGTCGGCGGCGTGTTCTTGATGCCGTGGATGCGCAGCTCGAGCAGGCGGTGCGGCCACTCGTGGCCCTCTGCTTCGTCGCTCATCGGTCCGCCGATCGTCCGTGGACGCGCGAAGACTACTCCGGGCGGACCGCCGGCGGCTACGTGCCTGCCGACCATAGCCGTGCGGGCGCGCTCGGCGTAATGTCTGGCGTATGAGCAACCCAGAGCAGCCGACCGGCGACGCACGCGAGAACCTCGAGGGCAGCTACACCGAGGTCGACGGTGAGGCGCCGCACGAGCGCACGGTCCACGGCCAGTACACCGAGACCGAGGAGAACCCCGGCCCGGAGCCCGACGTCGAGGGCACCTACACCGATGCCGCCGAGCCCGTCGAGGCGCCGGAGGGCGAGTACACCGAGGGCGACTACGACGAGCCTTGAGGCCCCTGCGCCGTTCGAAAAGGAGGCCGTCAGCCCGCCACGACGGCGTGTCGGCAGGTAAGGGAGGAGTTCCGTCCTCCCGCAGAGCCGGATGGCCTCCGTTCTCGACGGCAGTGGTGCGCGACGGGGCCCGTGGAGGCCCAGCGCGTCAGGACAGGCGCTTGCGCGCCTTCTGAGCCTGCGCCTTCGCCTTCTTGCGTGCCTTCTTCACGTCTGGCGCGTTCCAGAACGACTCGACCGCGCCGACGAGCTGCTCGTAGCGCTCACGGCCCGCCCGTGCTCCGAGGATGTACGCGACCGCGATCGCGATCAGGACGAAGAAGGTCTTCCCACGCATGCCCCGACGCTAGCCCTCAGGCCGCGGTCTGGGAAGGCCCGTACACCAGCCTGTGGAGAAGCGCGTGCAGCGGCCCGGAGAGGAAGAGCAGGAACAGCCAGAACAGGTTCACGCTCGGGATGAGGACCGCGAGCACGAGGGCCACCGCCATGATCGACATCTCGGCCAGCCCCGCGGTGACGTCGATGCTGCCGCGCGACTCCTCCGTCATCAGGTCAGGGTTCCTGTGCAGCACCGAGGTCATCAGCCGGGTCGCGATCGTCGCCACCAGCATGTCGCCGATGTACAGCGCATATACGTCCGGACGCTGGCCGGCGCCGGCCGAGAGCACGTTCGCGGAGAACGGGATGGTGACGATCGCGAGCAGCCAGAGGAAGTTGAACCACACGATCGCCCCGTTGTAGTCGCGCACGCTCTCGAAGATCTGGTGGTGCACCACCCAGAAGCGGGCGATCACCACGAACGAGACGACGAAGGCGACGATCTCCCACACGTTGTGGGCGACAAAGTCGCCGAACGGGGTGCGGCCGATCTGCGACGCCGCATCCACCAGGGGCAGGATGAGCAGGGTGATCGCGATGGCGACCGTCGCGTCCGAGAAGTTCACGAGCCGGTCGAGCCCGCGCTCCGTCCTGATCTGCGCCATGCGGTCATTCTGCCGCACAGGTCAGTCGAGCAGACCGAGCTCCAGGGCGCGGCGCACCGCGGACGTGCGGTCGGAGACGCCGAGCTTCTCGTACGCGCGGCTCAGGTAGGTCTTGACCGTCGCCTCGCCGATGAACAGCTGCGCGCCGATCGAGGCGTTGGTGAGGCCGTCGGCGGCGAGCCGGAGCACCTTCACCTCCTGCACCGAAAGCGCAGGGGCGGCCTGCCTGCCCTGCACTCGGCCGAGCAGTGCGGTCTGCGCCGACGTCGCGAGCACCGTCTCCCCCGCGGCCGCCGCCCGCACCGAGCGGGCGAGCTCGGCCGGCGCGATGTCCTTCAGCAGATAGCCGCTCGCGCCCGCCTCGATGGCACGCAGGATGTCCTGGTCGGTCTCATAGGTCGTCAGCACGACCACACGGGTCGCGGGATGTGCCGCGACGATCGCACGGGTCGCCTCCACGCCGTCGCCGCCCGGCATGCGGAGGTCCATCAGCACGAGGTCCGGGGCGAGCGCCGCCACCAGCGAGACCGCCTCCGGTCCGCTCCCGGCCTGGCCGACCACCTCGATGTCGTCGTACCCCTGCAGCATCCCGCGGATGCCCTCGCGCACCACGGGATGGTCGTCGGCGAGCACGATCCGGATCACGACGCCGCCTCCTCGGCGGGAGCGGGCTCGATGGACGTGGGCAGCACGACGCGCAGCCGCGTCCCGTCGCCGACCGCGCTGGTCAGCTCGAACTCCCCGCCCGCCTCGCGGACCCTGGCCTGCATGCCGTCGAGCCCGAAACCGTCGCGCGGAGCGGTCGGGTCGAACCCCCTGCCGTCGTCGTGCACGGTGAGCGACACGGCGTCCGCGTCATACGCGAGCTCGGCCTCCACCGCTGTCGCTCCCGCGTGCTTGCGCACGTTGGCGAGCGCCTCCTGCAGCACCCGCAGCGCGACCACCTCCACGGCGGGCGGCGCCTGGCGGGCCTCCCCCTCGACGTGGAACGCCACCGGCACGCCGGTCTCCTCCTCGAACCGCCGCGCCACCCGGCCGAGCGCCTGACCGAGCGTCGCCTCCGCCAGCCGGCCGGGCGTCATCGCCGCGATGATCCGCCGCGACTCCTGCAGGTTCTCCTGCGCCGTCTCGGTCATCAGCTCCACGTGCCGCCTCGCCGTCGCCGGGTCGGAGTCGAGCTCCCCCTGCACCGCGTGGCCGAGTGTGACGATGCTCGTGAACCCCTGCGCGAGCGTGTCGTGCATCTCGCGCGCGATCCGCTCCCGCTCGGCCGCAGCGCCCTGCTGCTCCGAGAGCGCGGCGATCTCGCGCTGCTGCTCCCGGAGCCGCTGGATGAGGAGGCCGCGCTCCCTGCTCTCCTTCGTCACCGCGGTGATGCGGTTGCTGAAGTAGATCGACACGGCGATGACCAGCACCGTCAGGCCGAGCGTGCTCGCCACATCCCCCGGCGCCAGGTCGCCGAGCAGCCAGCGGACGAGCACGCCGCCGAGGTTGATCACGACGATCGCGACCGCCGCCGGCACCGCGGAGAGCACCAGGAAGAACTGCGGCGACACGATGAACAGGGCGACGTTGGCCCAGTTGTTGAGCCCGTAGGCGACGAAGTAGACCGCGGTCGCGAGCCCGACGTAGGTCCACGCCCGCCAGCTGTTTCCCCGGACGCCCGCGACGCTGGGCCGGGCGAGGAACCAGTACAGCGGGAAGAGCGCGAGGACGAGCACGGCGGAGGCGATGGTCCGCGGGTACCCGGTGAACGGGTTCGCGAGGATCAGCACCACCGACGCGAGGGTCGCGGCGGCGGAGTAGCCGATCCAGTCGCCGAACCAGCGGTCGTCCACGCGCTCTGTCACGATCAGACTGTAGCCGTGTCGGCGGTCGGCTCAGCGGCCGGCGCGGCGTCCTCCGGCAGGGAGGTGCGGCCGGCCGGGTAGAGCAGGCCCACCACCGCGACGACGACCATGGCCGCGGCCATGCCCCAGAACGCCCACTGCACCGCCGAGGCGTAGTCGGAGCGGACCGCGTGCATGATCTGCTCCTGGACCGCCTGCGGGAGGGCGGAGAGCCCGCTGCCGCTGCCGCCCGAGGCCCCGCTGATCCGCTCGACCGCGCTCTGCGCATCCGCCGCCGTGCCGCCGAACTCGGCGAAGGAGGCGGTGAGCAGGTCGGTCAGGCGCGAGGTCACCACGGTGGTGAACACGGCGAGGCCGAGGGCGCCGCCGAAGTTCTTCATCGTCTGGGTGATGGCGCTGACCTCGCCGTAGCTCGCACCGATCGCGCGGTTGACCGCGTCGGTCGAGACCGGGCTGAACATGAGGCCGATGCCCGCACCCGCCACCACGATCGGCCAGGTCTGCGGGTTGAAGAACGCGTCCGCGTGGATGGACAGGTCGGTCGCCGTCGTCGCCAGCCAGCCGAAGCCGACCGCACCGACGATGCCACCGATGAGCACCACACCGCGGGCGCCGTGCTTGTCGAACCGAACCGAGCCGATCCGGCTGGCGATCACGAAGCCGATGAAGAACTTGAGGAACAGCAGCCCGGTCTCCGCCGCCGAGAGCTGGAGCGAGACCTGGCCGTAGACGCTGAGGAAGAAGAACGTGCTGATGAAGGCGATGGAGGCGAACAGCGTAGCGACGGTCGAGAGCGTGAACCCGCGGTCGCGGAACGCCGCGATCCGGATCAGCGGGTGGCCGCTGCGCCGCTGGACGACGACGAACAGCACGAGCAGGGCGGCGCCGAGCACGAGCGAGCCGATGACGGCGGGGTTCGCCCACCCCCACGGGCTGGCCTGCTGCAGGCCGAAGACCACCAGGCCCATCCCGGCGGCCACGATCGCGGCGCCGAGCCAGTCGATGCGCTCCCGGCGGCGCGCCGAGGGCCGGGCGGCGATGGCGACGATGACGAAGGCGGCGACGGCGATCGGGACATTCACCCAGAAGATCGCGCGCCACGTCCACACGGTCAGGTAGCCGCCGGCGATCGGGCCGAGGGCGGTCATCGCGCCGGTGATCGCGAAGAAGATCGCCATGGCACGGCCGCGGCTCTCCCGCGCGAAGCCCTCGACGACGATGCCGATCGCGGCCGGGAACATGATCGCGCCGCTCACACCCTGCAGCGCGCGGGCGGTCACCAGCCACGGCTCGGCCAGGTCGCCCGTGGGGGCCAGGCCGCACAGCAGCGACGTGACGCCGAAACCGGCGATGCCGACCAGCGCCATCCGCTTGTGGCCGACGACGTCGGCGACGCGGCCGCCGAGCAGGAAGAACGCGGCGGTCGTGAGCAGGTAGACGTTGACCGCCCACTGCATCCCGTCGTGCGTGAGGCCGAGGTTCTGCTGGATGCTCGGAGCGGAGAGAGCGACGATCGTCTGGTCGATCGTCGTCATCGAGACGGCGAAGATGAGCCCGGTCAGGGCGAGGGTGGACGACTTCATGCCTCAAGCCTCGTGATCGCGGGCGTTCGGCGGCACCGGCGTCAGGATGTCACCCGTGTCCGCCGATCGGCGGACACGTCACTCCCCCGGCCGGTCGGCGGACGCCCACTCCGGCCGCAGCCGCTCGACGCCGTCCAGGATCAGGTCGAGCCCGGTGAGGAACTCCTCGTCGTAGTCGTAGCCGGCCTTCGCGAGCTCGGAGACCACCTCGATCAGGTGCGGGAACATCGCCGCCAGCTCGGGTGGCGTCGCCTCGAGCTTCTCCGCGGCGACCTCGCCCGACTCCTCCGGGGTGCCGAACGGCAGCGACCTCTCCTGCAGCGCGAAGCCGTAGACGTACGCATCGAGCGCCGAGGTGACGTGCACGGTCGTACGGAAGGAAAACCCCGAGCGGCGGAGGCAGCCCATCATCGCGTCGTGCTGGGCGAGGTTCGCGGGGCCGGGGCGCATCCGGGACTCCATCAGGCCGACCGCCCAGCGGTGGCGGCGGAGCGCGTCGCGCAGCGAGACCGAACGGCGGCGCATCCCCTCCCGCCAGCCGAGATCGAGGTCCGGCGCCTCCACCTCCGCCCAGACGCGGTCGACCATGCCGTCGAGCAACTGGTCCTTGTTCGCCACGTGCTTGTAGAGCGCCATCGGGACGACCCCGAGCGTCTGTGCGAGCGCCCGCATGCTGAGGCCTTCGAGGCCCTCGCGGTCGGCCACATCGAGGGCGGTCGTGACGACCCGGTCGACGCTGAGCGTCTGGCGCGGCGGTTCGTCCCTTGACACGGTGTACAGCGTACACCTAGTGTCTTCCCACAGAAGGTGTACGCCGTACACCTCGCGCCGAGAGGACCTCCCATGACCCCCGACCACCGCCGCGTGATGCTCGCCGGCGTGCTGTTCCTGCTCACCTTCGCCACGTCCATCCCGGGGGCGCTGCTCTACGGCCCGGTGCTGAACGACCCGGAGTTCGTGCTCGGCTTCGGGGCGACCGCGCCGGTGCTCGCGGGGGCACTGCTGGAGATCGGGCTCATCGTCGCCAACCTGGGTACGGCGCTGGTGCTGTACCCGACGCTGCGGCGCACCAGCCCCTCCCTCGCCCTCGCCTACGTCGTGGCGCGGGTGATGGAGTCGACGCTGATCGCCGTCGGCATCCTGAGCGTGCTCACCGTGGTGACGCTGCGCGACGACGGCGTTGCGAGCGGCGGCTCGGCCGCGGCCGTCGTGGTCTCGCAGGCACTGGTGGCGCTGCACGGCTGGACGTTCCTGCTCGGCCCCGGCTTCGTCGTCGGGCTCGGGAACGGGCTCATCCTCGGTGCGCTGCTGTACCGCGCGCGCCTGGTGCCGCGCGGCTGGGCGGTGCTCGGCATGGTCGCCGGCCCGCTCGTGTCACTCTCCGGCGTGGCAGTCCTGCTCGGCGCGTACGACCAGGTGTCGCCGTGGTCGGCCCTGCTCACGCTGCCGGAGGTGGTGTGGGAGCTGTTCCTCGGCGTCTACCTCACGGTGCGCGGGGCGCGAGGGATGCGCGGCGGTGTCGCGGCGGGTGTCGGAGCGGTCAGAGACCGAGCGACTTCTTGATGAGGGCCTCGGCGTCGTCGGTGCCCGCTGCGCCCTGCGTCGCCTCCTGGTTGGCCTCGGTGACGGCCTTGACGACCTCGTCCCGCTGGATGCGGATGCCCCGCGGCGCGTCGATGCCGATGCGGACGCCGTCGCCCCGCGCATCGAGGATGGTGACGACGATGTCGTCGCCGATGAGCACCCGCTCCCCCGCCTTGCGCGTCAGTACCAGCATCGTCCCAGCCTATCCGCCGGGCGGCGCGTCCAGCCAGAGCACCGGCAGGCCGAGGCGGTGGATGTCGTCTGCGGTGGTCGTGAAGACGGCGCCGGTCGCGGCGACGGCGTCGACCGCGAGCACCGCATCCACCGCCCGCACCCACTGCGCCGTGTCCTCCGGCTTGCGCGACACGTCGACGGCGACCCAGACCTGGTCGGGGGCGATGCCCGCGAGCTCGGCGACGACGGCGGGTACGGCCGCAGGCCCGGCGAGGGCGTAGGCGGCGACGAGGGGGAGGTCGCGGCGGACGCCGTCCGCCCGGGCGGCCAGGGCATCCCGCCGGTCGGCGACGTGCACCACCTCGGCGCCGGCGTCGGCCGACGCGGCGAGTACAGCGGCCGCGGCCTCCGCGTCGCGACCCAGCCCCAGCACCAGCGTGAGGTCGCCGCGCCCGCGCAACCGCGCCGGCGGCGGCCCCGCCCGCTCGGCGAGTCGCGACAACGAGTCACCACTGGCCGCGAGTGGCGACAGGATGTCACCACTCGGCGAGGCGGCGGCGGCTCCGGCCGACCCGAAAGTGTCTCGCGGTTCGACGAGTGGTGACATCTCGTCACTACGGGCCGCGAGTTGCGACGAGATGTCACCACTCGAGGGGGATGGGTCCGCGGCCGGGAGGTCGGTGGTGCGGATGAGGTCGTCGAGCACCGCCTGGAACGCAAGGGACGAGGTGGAGACCGCCGGCAGGATCTCCTCCTCGCCGCCGAGCCACTCAGGCCGCGATCGACTCCGCACCGCGCACCACCCCCACGGTCTCGATCGCCGCCTGCACCGCGGTCACCTCCTGGTACGACAGCACCGCGAGGCCCGCGATCTGCCCCGCCACCAGCCGCCGGATCGCGGGACGCAGCGCGGGGGCGCACACCAGCACCGCCGAGACGCCCGTGTCGTCGAGCCGGGATGCGGTCTCGCGCAGCGACGCGAGCACCGCCTCCAGCCGCATCGGGTCGAGCACGATCTGCGTGCCGCCCTCCGACGGCCGCAGTCCCTCCAGCATCGACTGCTCCAGGCCGGGGTCGATCATGATGACACGCAGCGTCCCGCCGTCGATGTGCGGAGCGACGACCGCGGGCCCGAGCGCCGCGCGCGCCGCCTCCACGAGTCCCTCCGGGTCGTTCGACACCTTGGCACGCAGCGTCAGCGCCTCCAGGATGCGCGGGAGGTCGTTGATCGGCACCTGCTCGGCCAGCAGCCCCTGCAGCACGCGCTGCACCTCGGCGAGCGACAGCAGTGCCGGGATGAGCTCCTCCACCGCCGGCGGGTTCACCTGCTTCACGCCCTCGGTCAGCAGGCGCACGTCCTCCCGGGTGAGCAGGCGCGCGGCGTTCGAGGTGATGATCGACGACAGGTGCGTGATGAGCACGGAGACGCGGTCGATGACCGTCGCCCCGCCGAGCTCGGCGCTGTGCCGCATCTCCGACGGGATCCACTTCGCCGGCAGCCCGAAGACCGGCTCGACCGTCGGCGTGCCCGGCAGGTTGTCGAGCGCGTCTCCCAGCGCGAGCACGCGACCGGCCGGCGCCTGGCCGCGGCCCGCCTCGACGCCCGCGATCTTGATGACGTAGGTCGACGGCGGCAGCTCGGCGCTGTCACGCGTGCGCACCGGCGGCACGATCACGCCGAGTTCGAGCGCGATCTTGCGGCGGAGGGCGCGGACGCGGGCGAGGAGGTCGTCCGACGCGCCGCTCACGATGTCCACCAGGTCGGGCGCGAGTGTGATCTCGAGCGCGTGCACGCGCATCTGCTCGATCAGGTCCTCCGTCGTCTCCGGCTTGGTGGTCGCCGCGACGGCGTTCTGCGCGGCCTCCGCCTTCTTCTTCGCCGCCTGCGCGTTCTTGATCCGCTGCGAGGCCAGGATGAGGAACGCGCCCACCAGCACGAACGGGATCGGCGGCATGCCGGGGATGAGCGCCATGACGATCGCGGCGCATCCCGCGATCATCAGCGCGTTGCGAGACTGGCTGAGCTGGCTGCCGGCCTGCGTCCCCATCTCCGACTCGGCGTTCGACCGGGTCACGATCATGCCGGTCGACACCGCCATGAGCAGCGCAGGGATCTGCGACACCAGGCCGTCGCCGATGGTGAGCAGCGTGTAGGAGTTGACCGCATCCCCCAGCTGCATACCGCGCTGGATCATGCCGATCGCGATGCCGCCGACCACGTTGATGACGATGATCAGGATGCCCGCGATCGCGTCGCCCTTGACGAACTTCGAGGCGCCGTCCATCGCGCCGTAGAAGTCCGCCTCTGCCGACACCTCCGCGCGCCGCGCGCGGGCCTGCTCCTCGGTGATCAGGCCCGCGTTGAGGTCGGCGTCGATCGCCATCTGCTTGCCCGGCATGGCGTCGAGGGTGAAGCGGGCGCCCACCTCGGCGACGCGCTCCGCGCCCTTGGTGACCACGATGAACTGGATGACGACGAGGATGAGGAACACCACCGCGCCGATGATGATCGACCCGCCGACGGCCACATGCCCGAACGCCTGGATGACCTGCCCGGCGAACCCGTCGCCCAGCACCAGGCGCGTGGAGGCCACGTTGAGCCCGAGCCGGAACAGCGTCGCCACCAGCAGCAGCGACGGGAAGACGGAGAAGTCGAGCGGCTTCTTGACGAACATCGTGGTGAGCAGGATGACCAGCGCCAGCATGATGTTGACGATGATGAGCATGTCGAGCAGCCACGAGGGCACGGGCACGACGAGCAGCATGATGATGCCGACCACGGCGATCGGCACGGCCACCTTGGCGGCGAGACCTTTGTTCGGCTTCATGACAGCCCTCCCTGCAGCTGGGGTCGCATGGTGTGGAAGCCGGCGGCGGAGCCGCGCTGCTTCAGCGACATGACGAACGCGAGTACACGCGCGACGGAGTTGTAGAGCTCGACCGGGATCTCGTCGCCGATCTCGCAGCCGGCGTGCAGCGCCCGGGCGAGCGGGATTTCCTTGACGATCGGCACGCGCTCCGCCTCGGCCTTCTCGCGGATGCGCAGGGCGATCGCCCCCGCGCCCTTCGCGACGACCCGCGGGGCCGACTTGCCGGGCTCGTACTTCACGGCGACCGCGATGTGCGTCGGGTTGACGAGCACGACGTCCGCCCCGCCGATCGCCGCGATCATGCGGTTGCGGCTCATCGCCAGCTGGCGGGAGCGGCGGTGCGAGCGCACCAGCGGGTCGCCCTCGCTGTTCTTGTTCTCGTCGCGGACCTCCTGCTTGCTCATCCGCGTGTGCTTGCGGTTGCGCCGCATGACGACGAGCACGTCGAGGCCCGCCAGCACGAGGCCGGCGCCGATGGCGGCCTGCAGCAGGCCGGCGGTGCCGCCCGACGCGGCGGAGAGCAGCGAGGCGAGCGGCATCGAGCCCGAGGTGAGCAGCACCGGCATCAGGCCCTGCACCACCAGGAACAGCCCGATGCCGACGACCGCCGACTTCAGCAGCGTCTTGGCGCCCTCCCAGAGCGCGCGCATCCCGAACACCCGGCCGAGGCCCTTCACCAGGTCGAACTGCTCGTATTTGCCCTCAAGCTTCTTGAAGTGGATGCCGCCCTGCACCGCCGCCGCGCCCACCACGGCGAGCGCGCCCACCGCGAGCAGCGGCCCGATGGTGGCCATGATGCTGCCGAGCCCGTCGCCGAGGGCGGCGAGCGCCTTCGCGGGGTCGGGGCTCTCGATCACGGAGCGCACGGTGAACAGCTGCCCGACCGCCGCATTGCTGCCGGTCTGCAGAGTGAACGGCAGCATCACCGCAGCGGCTCCGACGCCGACCCAGGCTGTGAGGTCGGTGGATTTGGCGAGGCGGCCCTTGGAGCGGGCCTCCTTCATCCGCTTCTCGGTCGCCTGCTCGGTGCGTTCCTGCGCGTCGCTCATCGGCCCACCCCCAGCATGGTCTTGACGGCGGTGTCGGTGAGCCCGGAGACGACGCCGGGCAGAGCGATGAAGACGATCGTGGAGAGCACGACCGTGAGCATGATCTTGAGCGGGAAGCCGAGCGAGAACGCGTTGAGCGCCGGCGCGACGCGGGTCAGGAGGCCGAGCCCCACGTCGGCGAGGAACAGCACGACGATCAGAGGACCGGCGATCTGGAGGGCCGCCAGGAACATCTGCGTGACCCCGTTCACCAGCTGCTTCGCCGGGTCGGCGAGGTCGAGGCCGCCTGCGAGCGGGATGGCGTCGAACGTGCGCACCAGACCGCCGATGATGAGCTGGTAGCCGCCGGACGCGAACAGCAGCGCGAGCGCGGTCAGCTGGAACATCCGGGTGAACTGGGCGCCGTTGATCATCGACTGCGGGTCGAACGCCTGCGCCAGCTGGAAGCCGCCGAACAGGTCGATGAGGCTGCCCGCCGACTGGATCGCGGCGAAGACCAGGAAGACGAGGAAGCCGAGGGTCGCGCCCACCGCGAGCTCGCGCACCATGTCGAGCAGGAACGCGCCGGTGTCGCCGGAGCGGTACCCGGCGCCGACCCGGGGTGCGACGGCCAGCGCCAGGCCGATCGCCAGCATCCCCTTCACCTGGGCGGGGAAGCCGTTGTACGAGAACGGCGGCGCGATGACCAGGAAGGCCACCATCCGGAGCGACGCGAGCGCGATCGCCTCGATGGCGGCGAGGTCGATGGGGATGTTCATCAGCCGCCGCCCAGCAGCTGCGGGAGCTTGTCGAAGAGCACGTGGGTGAACGAGACGAGCTCGGAGATCATCCACTGGCCGCAGACGATGAGCGCCACCGCGACCGCCGCCGCCTTCGGCACGAACGAGAGGGTGACCTCCTGGATCTGCGTGATCGACTGCACGAGCGAGATCGCGAAGCCGACGACGAGGGCCGTGACGACGATGGGCGCGGCGAGCTTCGCCGTGACCATGAGCCCCTGCATGGCGATGTCGAGGACCGCGTTCGGGTTCATCCGCCACCCCGGTAGCTCGTGATCAGGCTGGTGATGATCAGGCCCCAGCCGTCGACCAGCACGAACAGGAGGATCTTGAACGGCAGCGAGATCATCACCGGCGGCAGCATCATCATGCCCATCGACATCAGCGCGGCAGAGACGACCATGTCGATGACGAGGAACGGCACGAAGATCACGAAGCCGATGATGAACGCGGCACGCAGCTCGGAGATCATGAACGCCGGGATGAGGGTCAGCATCGGCACGGCCTTGATGCTGTCCGGGTTCGCGCGGCCGGCCGCCCGGGTCATCAGCGCGATGTCCTCCTCGCGGGTGTGCGCCGCCATGAAGCCGCGCAGCGGGCCCTCGGCCGCGTGCACCGCCGCGGTGAAGTCGATATGACCGGCGAGGTACGGCTGGACGGCCGTGTTGTTGATGTCGACGAGCACCGGGCTCATGATGAACAGGCTCAGGAACAGCGCGAGGCCGGCGAGCACCTGGTTGGGGGGGATGGACGGGAGCGCCAGCGCGTTCCGGGTGATCGCCAGCACGACGAAGATCTTGGTGAACGACGACATCATCAGCAGCAGGGCCGGGGCCACCGAGAGCACGGTGATGCCGACGAGCGTCAGGATGGCGGCGCTCGGCGTGCCGTTCGGGCCGTTGATGTCGACGGTGATGCCACTCCCGCCCGCGCCGGGGCCGGTCGGACCGCTGGGAGTGGGGACCGGCGTCGGGACGGCGTGGGCGGCGTTCGCGCCGAGCAGCACGATCGCGACGGCGATCAGCGCGACGAGCAGGGCGGCCAGCGCGAGGCGGGGCATCCGCCCGGCACGCGTCGCCGTGGACGCCGCCGTGGACGCCGCCGTCACCGGCGCCGTCACTTCTTCGGCCGCACCGCCGAACTCGCCTGCCGCCACGTGGCCGGGGACAGGATCGAGCCTTTGAGTGCCTCGTCGAAGAGCGAGGCGCGTCCCTGCGCCGTGAGGAAGTCGGCATCCTGCCTGGTGGTCGTGGTGGTGCTGGTGGTGCTCGCGCCGCTCGCCTGAGCGTCGTCGGTGCCCGTGCGGGCCGGCGCCTCCGCGGCCTCCGGCACGCGGACGAGCGGGGTGACGTCCGCATCCTGCGGACGGTCGGAGGTGTGCAGCACGGAGACCTGGCGCTCCGTGACCCCGAGCACGAAGCGGTTCCCGTCCACATCCACGACGACGACCGACGCCTTCTGCCCGACGCCCTGCCGCCCGACGACGGTCACCGCGTTGCCGCGACGCCCGCGGGTGGAGCTGCGCCCCTTCGTCACCCGCCGCTGGACGAGCCAGAGGACGGTGACGATGACCCCGAGCACCACGAGCACTCGCAGCGCAACGAACAGGGTCTCCACGTCCCTCCCTATCGACCGGCCGCCGCATCCCGTTAGGCGTCGAGTTGCACGTCGTGGTCGCTATTCCGCCGCGATAGCCGCCACGACGTGCAACTCGGGGATGGGAGAGTGGGAGGCGTGGAGATCGAGATGCGAGGGGTGGCGGCGGGACGGGTGACGCTGCACGATGCGCGGCGGAACCGCCGGTGGGCCGTGGAGCTGGAACCGTTCGAGCTGGGCGTCTTCGCGGTCACCGAGGAGCAGGTGGCCGAGCTGATCGGTGAGCCGTCGTCGCATCCACGCCGCCCCGCCACCGGCATCAGCTGGCTGCGAGCGGTGCGCATCTGCAACGCCGCGTCCGAGTGGGAGGGCCTCGACCCCGCGTACACCTTCGACGGCGAGGACGTTACCTGGCACGTGGATGCCGACGGCTACCGCCTGCCCACCGAGGCGGAGTGGGAGTACGCCTGCCGCGCCGGCTCGACCGGCCCGCACTACGGCCCGCTGGCCGAGGTCGCGTGGACGAGCGCGGACGGCCTCCAGGCGCCGCAGGACGTCGGCCTGCGGCTGCCGAACCTCAACGGCCTCTTCGACACGCTCGGCAACGTGTGGGAGTGGTGCTGGGACCTGCTCGACCCCGGCCGCTACGACGACTACCGGGTGTTCCGCGGCGGCGGCTTCGCCGACGACGCCTGGAGCGTGCGCGCGTCGGTGCGCCGCGGCGGACCGCCGCGGACCCGGCACGAGGACGTCGGCTTCCGGTTCGCGCGCGGAGGTTTCGACGCCGAGGCGGCCGCTCAGGGCTGGTCGGCCGCCGAGGACGCGGAGCGTGGCGGGCTGGGCGGGCCGCTCCCCTCCGGGTGGACGCCGCGCGGCTGACCCGGCCCCTCTCCCGCGCGCCGTCACGGCCGTGAGGACTTCTCGTCCTATACAGATGAGCGGTGCGCGGCTCGCCGCGGCATCCGCATCCGCTGCAACGACGATCGCCCGGGGGGACCGCAGTGACCGAAGCCGACACCGATACCGACGCGCCCGAACCCGCAGCCGAACCGGCGGGGACGGCCGCACCCACGCCGGCACCTGCCCGGAAGCGCGGGTCCGGGCGTGCAGGACTCTGGGTCTCGGCGACCGCTCTCGCCCTCCTCGCCACCGCGGGCGGCATCGCCGCCGGGCTCGGTTGGCAGGCACTCGCGGTGCAGGCCTCGGCGGAGGCGCACCAGCACCTCGAGGCGGAGTCGAAGGCGCTCGGCGACGTCACCGACCGGCGCGGGATGGCGCTCGACAAGGCCCATGCGTCGCTGGACTCCATCGAGGACTTCGCCGCGCAGACCCGCCCGGACTACCTCACCGAGGCGACGGCGGCCGCGCTGACCAAGGCGCAGTCCGACCTGAAGGCGAAGAGTGAGAACCTGCGGCAGGTCACCTTCGACCCGCCGCAGGTCCCGGTCCGCAGCGCCGACCTGCTGCCGTGGACCGTGCTGACCGACGTCCAGCACAAGGCGGCGCTGACCCGCTCCGAGGAGAACACGAGGAAGACGCGAGCGGCCGAGCTGAAAGCGCTCGATAAGGCGCAGCAGGGCTTCGGCACGAGCGTCGCCGCGGTCTACACGGAGCTCGCCGCGCACGGCGAACAGGTGCTGACAGCCGACACGTCGGCGACCTACGCCAGCAAGATCGTGCTGCGGCACGCCATCGACGACGGCAAGGCGGACGGATCGGCCACGGCTGTCCGCGGCTCGGCGCTGCAGCAGATCGTCGCCGCGATCGGCGGCGTCGACACCGCCCAGGCCGCGGGCGAGGCGGCGAAGCGGGACCCGGCCTACCCCGTCCGCGCCCAGGTCGAGGCGTATGCGCGCTCGATCGCGCACGGTGTGACGCTCGACTTCGAGTGGCACAAGGAGGTGAGCGGGCTCGGCGACGGCTGGTACTCGGGCACGACCCAGTACAACGAGGGCGACGGCGGCTGGGCGACGATCGACCTCAACTTCACCCTCCAGGACGGCTGGAGCGACGGCGACCGGGATGCGAAAGCCCTCGTCACGCACGAGGTGGGCCACTCCCAGGTGGTGCGGCCGGAGTGCAAGACGCTCTTCGACGGCCCCGTCTTCAACCGCGACGACGAGATGTGGGCGACGGCGTGGGCGATCGCGATGGGCTTCGACACCGGGGGCTCCGGGATCGAGGCGTACGGGCGTCCCAGCGATGAGCAGATCGCCGTCGCCGGCCAGTGCCGCTAGCGCAGCGATCGAACGACCGAATCTCCTGCCTGGCCGCCTTCCGTCGGAGATTCGCAGCCCAGGCGGCCGAATCTCCGTCGGAAACCGGGTCAGTCCAGGTCTTCCGCGGTGTCCAGGATCTTGGTGATCCGGACCGCGTAGTCCTGGTCGATGACGACGATCTCGCCGTGCGCGATCAGGCGGCCGTTCAGCAGCACGTCGGCGGGCGAGCCGGCGGAGCGGTCCAGCTCGATGACCGCGCCCGGCTCCATCGCGAGCACGTCCCGCACGGCCATGCGGGTGCGGCCGATCTCGACCGTGAGCGCCATCTCCACGTTGCTGATCCGGCCCAGCTTGCCGCCCAGCCCGCTCGCACCCGTGCGCTCGGCCACGGAGGCGCGGCCGCGGACCGCGAACCAGCCGGCGACGCCGGAGGGTCCGGACAGGGCGAACACGGAGGTCGCCGGGTCGGAGAACAGCTCGGTCGCGTCGTCGGTGCGGGCGTCGTCGAGCACGCCGGCGCCCAGCGTGTCGCTCGCGGCCTCCAGCGCGGGCTGCAACACGTCCTCCAGGGCGACCACCGGCGACCCGTCGGCACCCTCGTCCACCAGCTGCGGCGCCTCCAGGAGCACGACGGCGAGGTCGGCGGCGACGGACCCGACGAAGGTCGCCACCACCGCACGGCCGGTCTCGCGGACCTCGGCGCCCTGCGAGAGCAGCGGCGTCAGCGGTGCGCCGGTAGGCAACACGCGGGCGAGCGCCTCGGCGGCGGCCTGCGCCTGCCCCAGCGAGAGGCCTGCGGCGTTCGCGGTGCTGGTCATGCTCATCGGTTCAGTCCTCTGTCTTGACGATCACGCAGGCGAGACGGGAGCCGCTCGAGCCGAGGGCGGCCGAGGCGACGGTCTGTCCGCCGACGGTGAGATCGAACGGTCGGTGTTGCGGGTGCGGGAGCGGCAGCAGGTCGCCGACGCGCAGGTCCAGCACGACGCTCGGGCGGACGCTCGCCGGGGTCAGGCGCAGGGCGACATCCACCGGGACCTGGGCGAGCTGCGCATCCACCAGCTCGCGGGCGTTCTCTGTGCTGTGGGTGGGGTTCGTCTCGCCCAGCTGCGGCAGCACGGCGACCGCCGGCAGGGCGAGGGTCGCGCGGGCGGTGTTGTCGCCGACGCGCAGCTCGAACCCGGCGACGATCATCAGCTCGTTGGTGGCGGCGGCCTGCGCGAACTGCGAGTTGTACTGGATGGCGTCCACCGAGATCGGGGCGAGCAGGATGGAGCCGAGCGAGTAGCGCAGGTCCTCCAGCGCGTCGTCCATGAGCCGGCGCACGAGGGCGTGCTCGATCTGGGTGAACGTGCGCTCGTGGTCCACCGGTGTGCCCTGCCCTCCGAGCATCGCGTTCACCCAGGAGAGGGCGGCGACGGTCGGGAACTGGATGACCGCCTTCGGCGTCACGTCCCCGAGCTCGCAGAGCACCATCGCGGTCGTCGCGGGCAGCGACGCGGCGTACTCGTCGTAGGTCTGCATCTGCACGGAGTCGCACTCGACCTGGCTGAGCACGCGCACCTTCGCGGTGAGCTGCGTGCCCCACTGCCGCGCGAACGTCTCGAAGGCCAGCTCCAGCACGCGCGAGTGCTCGCGCGCGAGAGTCGTCGGCCGCCGGAAGTCGTAGACCGGCGCCTCGGGGGCCTGCAGGATGGTCACGGGAGCCACTATCGGCAGCTCGCCGCGAGCCGTTAGCGCCCACCGACTCCCGTCGCCTCTCACGTGAGTTGCGGAGGACTTCACGGCCCGACCCGAGCCCGAGCTCCTCCGTTTCATGACACTCCGCGGCGTGCCGTTCCCGAACTCCTCCCCTTTCAGCCGCAACCCCCGGTCCCCCTAACGACCGACCTCCCCGCGCCGATAGTGCCCTCGTGACGGCTCACCCGGAGCCGAGACCAGGATTCGCGCCCATGATCGTCGTCACCCGATTGAACGACAGCCAGTTTGCGGTCAACCCCGACCTCATCGAGCGCATCCACGCCAGTCCGGACACCACTCTCGTCATGGTCGACGGGGCGAAGTTCATCGTCACCGAGTCCCTGAGCGAAGTGATCGAGAAGATCGCCGCGTACCGGGCGCGTGTGATCGCGCTCGCCCACGACCTCCCCGCAGCCGGCCCGCGCCCCGTGCCCGCGCCTCTGGGGCTCGTGACGCTGGCCGGGCTGGAAGACGACGAAGCGGTGGAGGCTCACCCCGAGGCCCGCGCCGTCCCCCTGCGAGCAAGGAAGAAGTAATGGACCCGGCAACGATCATCGGCATCGTCCTCGCGTTCGGCGCCGTCGTCGCGATGGTGACGATGGAGGGCGCCCACCTGAGCGCCCTGCTGCTGCCCGCCCCCATGGTGCTGGTCTTCGGGGCCACCATCGCCGTCGGCATCGCCAGCGGCACGATCAAGGACTTCCTCGTCGCAGTAAAAGCGCTCCCTCGCGCGCTCCGCGGCAAGGTGGAGCCGCCGCAGCAGGTCATCGACCAGGTCGTGGGGCTGGCCGAGAAGGCCCGCGCCAACGGCCTGCTCGCCATGGAGCAGGAGGCCGACGGTGTCGACGACCCGTTCCTGAAGCGCGCCCTGCAGAACATCGCCGACGGCACCGACGGGGACGAGCTGCGCGTGCTGCTGGAGGACGAGATCGCCACGCGCTCGAAGAAGGACCGCGTCGCCGCCAAGTTCTTCAGCGCGATGGGCGGCTACGCGCCCACCATCGGCATCATCGGCACCGTCGTCTCGCTCACCCACGTGCTGGAGAACCTGGCCGAGCCCGGCGAGCTCGGCCCGATGATCGCGAGCGCCTTCGTCGCCACCCTGTGGGGTCTGTTGTCGGCCAACTTCCTGTGGCTGCCGCTCGGTGCCCGCCTCCGCCGCCTCTCCGAGCTGGACGTGGAGCGGATGACCCTGCTCATGGAGGGCGTGCTCGCCGTCCAGGCCGGAAGCCAGCCGCGTCTCCTCGGCGAGCGCCTGCGCGCCATGGTGCCCGGCGGCGACGCCGACAAGCCGACGGCGAAGAACGCCAAGGCGGCGCGCGGTGCGAAGGATCCCGTCGAGGAAGCCGCCTGACATGTCCGCCCGTCGACGCAAGAAGCATGAGGAGCCGGAGGAGCACGAGAACGAGGAGCGCTGGATGGCCTCCTACATGGACATGGTCACCGTGCTCATGTGCATGTTCATCGTGCTGTTCGCGATGTCGACGGTCGACGCGAAGAAGTTCGAGCAGCTGAAGGACTCGCTCGCGACCGGGTTCGGTCAGGTGAAGGCGCAGAAGATCGACACCGCCTCCGGAGTCGTCGTGCCGCCGAAGCACGTCGACGAGGCCGGGAAGGCGACCGACTTCTCCCTCGCCCAGCAGGAGGCGCAGAACCTGCAGCACCTGAAGGACCAGATCCAGGCCGCCCTGACCCGCGACGGGCTGCAGGACTCGGTCGAGCTGAAGATCGACGAGCGCGGCCTCACGATCGGGCTGGTCGGCAACTCCACCTTCTTCGACTCCAACCGGGCCGAGCTGAGCGCCAGGGCGGTCGCCGTGCTCAACGACATCGGACCGGTGCTCGCTCCCGCGCAGTACGACGTCTCCGTGGAGGGCCACGCCGACCTGCGTCAGCCGGGCGCGCCCTATCCGACCAACTGGGAGCTGTCGGCCGGCCGGGCGACCAGCGTGCTGCGTCACCTGGTGGAGGCGAACGGCTTCCCGCAGGACCGCATCGCCGCCGTCAGCTTCGGCTCCGCGCGGCCGGTGGAGGGTCACACCGGCACGACGGACGCAGACCTCGCCCAGAACCGCCGGGTGGACGTGGTGGTGCTCTCCGCGCAGCCCGACGAGATCCGCAAGCTGATCCCGCAGGCCGTGCAGTCGCCGCCGTCCGCCGAATCCGCCCCCGCCGCGGCCGGCTGACCGCCGAGCTGCACGTCGTGGCGGCTATCCCCCCGGTTTTTCAGCCACGACGTGCAACTCGACGGAGCTAGCCGAGGAAGGCGGCGGTCCAGGAGACCGGAGGCAGGCACAGCGTGAGCTCTCCGTCGGTGAGGCTCGCCTGCGGGGTTGGGCGCAGGCCGACGCGGTTCTGGTCGTGCAGGGTGTTCTTGGCGTAGACGTCGTCGTCCCACAGGGACACGGCCTCCAGCACCCGGGAGACCCCGAGGTCGCGAACATCCACCCGGACGGTCTGCGTCTCGGTCGTGCTGCGGTTGACCACGAACAGCGCCGCCGAGCCGTCGGCCTCGTCGAAGGTGGCGACCGCATCCACCAGGTCCGCCTCCCCGTAGACGGCGGTCTCGTAGGTGCCGGTCGCGATCGTCGGCCGCAGCACCTCCCCCGCCGCCAGCCTGCTGGTCACCGAGAACGGGAAGAACGTCGTCTGCCGCCAGGCGTCGCCGCCCGGCTCGGTCATGATCGGCGCGATCACGTTGACCAGCTGCGCGAGGGAGGCGCTGGTCACGCGGTCGTGGTTCTTCAGCAGCGTGATGAGGAGGTTGCCGAGCACGACCGCGTCGGCGACCGAGTAGACGTCCTCCAGCAGGCGCGGCGCGTACCGCCACTCGTCGCCGACCTCCCCCGACTCCTTATGCTCGTCGAGGTACCAGATGTTCCACTCGTCGAACGAGACCTGGATGCGCTTCCTGCTCCGCAGCCGGTTGCCCACATGGTCGGCGGTGGAGACGACGGTGTCGATGAAGTACTGCATGTCCACCGACGACGCGAGGAACGACCCGAGGTCGCCGCCGCGCTCCTGGTAGTAGGCGTGGGCGGAGATGAAGTCGACGTGCTCGTAGGAGTGCTCGAGCACGATGCGCTCCCACTCGCCGAAGGTCGGCATCCCGGAACCGGAGGAGCCGCACACCACGAGCTGGAGGTCCTTGTCCGCCGTCTTCATCGCCGCGGCCGTGCGGGCGGCGAGCTTGCCGTAGTCGTCCGCCGTCATGTAGCCGGTCTGCCAGGGGCCGTCCATCTCGTTGCCGAGGCACCACATCCTGATGTCGTGCGGCTCCGGCGTCCCGTTGGCGATGCGCTGGTCGCTCAGGGCCGTGCCGGACGGGTGGTTGGCGTACTCGAGCAGGTCGAGCGCCTCCTGGATGCCGCGCGTGCCGAGGTTGACGGCGAGCATCAGCTCCGAGCCGGTCAGCTTCAGCCAGCGCGCGAACTCGTCGAGCCCGACCTGGTTCGACTCCAGCGAGTGCCAGGCGAGGTCGCGCCGCACCGGCCGCTCGTCGCGCGGGCCGACGGAGTCCTCCCAGCGGAAGCCGGAGACGAAGTTGCCGCCCGGGTAGCGGACCGTCGTGGTGCCGAGCTCGCGCACCAGGTCGACCACATCGAGCCGGAAGCCGTCCTCGTTCGCCGTCGGGTGCCCCGGCTCGTAGATCCCGTCGTAGACGCAGCGCCCGAGGTGCTCGACGAACGATCCGAACAGGCGGCGGTCGACGGTCGCTACGCGGGCGGAGCGGGCGAGGGCGATGCGGGACTCGGGCATGTGTCTCCTGTGCTCGACGGTGAGGGGCTCCTCCATCTTGCTGGGCCGGGATGCTGCGGTGTCAAACGTTTTCGTTCGCGTTTTCGGGACGCTCTAGGCTCGTCACGTGCCGATCCTCCAGGAGCTCGCCCCGACGCTGCTCGGCGTCGCGGTGCTCGCGCTGGTCGCCGTCGCGGTGCTCGCCGCGTACGGAGTCCCGCACCGCTGGGCACCGGCTCTCGCGATTCTGCGCGGTGCCGCCCAGCTGGCCGTCATCAGCCTGGTGCTGGCCGGGGTCATCACCGATCCGCTGTGGGTGGCGCTCGCGCTCCTGATCATGTTCTCGGTGGCCGCCGCGACCGCGACGCGCCGGGTCGGCTGGTCGCGCGACCACGCCGTGATGATGGCCACAGGCATGGCGACCGGCGTGCTCGTCGCCGCCGGAGTCGTGTTCGCGACCGGGGCGATCGAGTTCAACGCCCGGTACGCGCTCGCCATCGGGGGCATCGTGATCGGCAACTCGATGAGCATCGCCACCCTCGCCGGCCGCCGCTTCACCGAGGCCACCGACGACCACTGGGACGAGGTGGAGGGCTGGCTCGCCCTGGGTGCGACGCCGCGCCAGTCGACCCTGGAGCTGGCGCGCGGCGCGGTCTACTCGGCGCTCATCCCGTCGGTGGATCAGACCAAGACGACCGGGCTCGTCACCCTGCCCGGCGCCTTCGTCGGCGCGATCTTCGGCGGGGTCTCGCCGCTGGAGGCCGGACGATTCCAGGTGGTCGTGCTCGCCGCGATCATGGCGGCCGGCTCCATCACGGCGGTCATCGTGACCGCCTGGCTCGCGCCCGTGAAGGTGCGGCCGGCGCGTCTGCGCTGAGGCGGCTCAGACCGACGTCAGGAACGACGAGACCGCATCCAGCGACCCCGGAACGATGCGGTAGTACGCCCAGGTGCCCCGCTTGCTCCGGCTGAGGAAGCCGGCGTCGGCGAGGACCTTGAGGTGGTGCGACACCGTCGGCTGCGAGAGCCCGAGCGGCTCGGTGAGGTCGCACACGCAGGCCTCCCCGTCTTCATGCGCGGCGACCATCGAGATCAGGCGCAGTCGCGCCGGGTCGGCAAGCGCCTTCATCGCGCGGGCGACCGAGACCGCGTTCTCCTCGCTGATGACCTCGCGCGTGATGGGTGCGCAGCACGCCTGCAGGTCGCGCAGCGGCAGCAGTTCGGTGATCGCCATAGTCGAATCCTCGCGCATACATTGACAAACGTCAATGTATTCGTTCATCGTGTGTTCATCGACAAACGTCGATGGAGAAGGGAGAATCATCATGGGATGCTGCGACAGCGACGACTGCCAGGTGCTGCCGGACGGCTCGTGCTCGCCCGACTGCTGCTGACAGTGCCGGGCCGTCGTCCCGCCCGGGCGGCGGCCCACCCATCGACCACACGGAGTTGCACATGACCACCACCCCGACCGTCCTGTTCGTCTGCGTGCACAACGCGGGACGCTCGCAGATGGCCGCGGGGTTCCTCCGCGAACTCTCCGGCGGGCGCGTGGAGGTGCTCTCCGCGGGCTCCGAGCCGAAGGACCGACTGAATCCCGTCGCCGTGCAGGCCATGGCCGAGGTCGGTATCGACATCGCCGGCAACACGCCGAAGGTGCTGACCACCGACGCGGTGAAGGGCTCCGACGTGGTCATCACGATGGGCTGCGGCGACACCTGCCCGATCTTCCCCGGAAAGCGCTACGAGGACTGGGACCTCACCGACCCGGCCGGCCGCCCGATCGAAGAGGTGCGGCCCATCCGCGACGAGATCGAGCGACGCGTCCGCGCCCTGCTCTCGGAGTTGGCGCCCGCTGCAGCCGGCTGACGCCATGCCTGCCTGGCTTCAGGTGGTGCTCGGTGTCGTCGGCGGCCTTGTGCTGCTGTGGATGCTGCTGATCGCCGTGCTCTGGGTTCAGCAGCGGCGCGCAGGCCGGAACGTCGACTGGCGCGGGATCCTCCGGCTGGCACCCGACGTCGTCCGGCTGATCAAGCGCCTCGCCGTCGACCCGACCGTCCCGCGGGCGACGCGCTGGTGGCTGGCGGCGCTCCTGGTCTACCTCGTGCTGCCGATCGACCTCATCCCCGACTTCATCCCGGTCATCGGCTACGCAGACGACGCGATCATCACCGCGATCGCCCTGCGCTTCGCCATCCGGCACGCCGGCTACGCGGCCGTGGAGCGCGACTGGCCGGGCACCCCGGACGGCCTGGCGAGCGTGCTCGCACTGGCGAGGATCACCCCGCCGAGTCCGTGAGCTCCTGCGGCACCTCGTCGGACGTGCCGCGGAGTGGAGAGCCGTTCAGCGCAATCGGGCCGTCGCGGCGATCACGTCGGACACCAGCTCGTCGATGGTCCTGTCCGTGCCGGTCCGGCCGAGCACGGCGGGCGCCGCCAGCGCTGCGGGGACGGTGTGGCCGCCGCCGATGACCGTGTAGAGCGTGACAGGCGGCCGGCCCGCCTCACGATACGAGGTCTCTTCCATCCGCGGCGCGTTCCGACCGGTCGCCCGGGAGGGCAGCAGGCGGACCGTCGGCGCCACGCGGAGGCCGTTGCGATGGGCGAAGTACTCCGCCGTGGCGTGGGCGGAGAGCGCGACGCCCCCTACCTTGAACGCCTTGCGCGCCCACCACGCCATCCGGCCGCCCTCATACGGCACGATGCGGTCGGCGGTGCCCGCGACGAGCACGATCGGGACGGAGCGCTCCGCGGTGTCCGAGAACTCCCCGAGGAACCCGGCGCGATCCGGCATCGTCGCCGCGACGATCACCGCACCGGCGAGCAGCTCCGGCGCATCGTGCAACAGGCGGAACACCATCTGGCCGCCGTTGGAGTAGCCCATCCCGACGACGGCCTCCGGGTCGATGCGGTGCGTGCCGACGGCCGACTCGACTACGGCCCGAGCGAAGGCCACGTCGTCGATCTGCGCTGTCCTCGCCGGGAAGGAGCTCTCGGCGCGGGCGTCGTTCCAGTTGCCGCGATACCCGTCCAGGTAGGCGATCACGGCGCGCCCGTCCTCCGCGAGCCGGTCGAGGGCTCCTCCCGTGAAGCGGCGATGGACTTCGCCATCCTGCCTCGACCCGTGGAACACCAGCACGAGCGGCCGGTTCTCCGGGCCGTCAGCGTCGCCGACGACGGTGAATGTACGGGGTCTCCCCGCGACGGTGAGTGTTGTGCGCATGCCGCTTCCCTCCTCTGTCCCGGCGCATGTCGCCGGACAGGAAGCGAGCGTATAGTTTGACATCATGTCAAGGTCAACCGCGCGATGAGGATCGGCGAAGTCAGTCGCCGCAGCGGCGTGAGCCCCCGATCGCTGCGCTACTACGAGAAGCACGGCCTCATCTCGGCCGAACGGGAGTCGAACGGCTACCGCGAATACGACGAGTCGGTGGTGGAGCGCGCGAAGATCATCCAGATGCTCTTCGGCATGGACTTCCCGCGGGAGGTCGTGGAGACGGTGCTCGCGTGCACGGGCAACGCCCCCCAATCCGCCCACGACGCCCTCGCCGAGCAGCTGGAGGGCGTGCGCTCCGAACTGGCCGAGCGCATCCAACGCCTCAGCGACGCCCACCGTCAAATCAGCGCGTTCCTGGACGCATAGCTCTACCGATCCCCCATCGAGTCCGCAAAGACTGCACGTTTCTCGGTCGAAATCGTCGATTCTTTGCGGACTCGATGGTGGGGATCACCGCTTCAGGTTCGTGAGCTCCTGCAGCACCTCGTCGGAGGTGGTGATGATGCGGGCGTTCGCCTGGAAGCCGCGCTGGGCGACGATCAGGTTGGTGAACTCCTGCGACAGGTCCACGTTCGACATCTCGAGCGAGCCGCCCTGTAGCTGGCCGAGGCCGTCCTCGCCAGGGCCGCCGAGCTGGGCCGCGCCGGAGTTGACGGTGGCGCGGTAGGTCGAGCCGCCCGCCTTCTCCAGGCCGCCCGGGTTCACGAAGGTGGCGAGCGCGATGCGGCCGACGGCCTGCTTGTCGCCGTTCGAGAACAGGCCGGTGATGGTGCCGTCCTTGTCGAGGGTGAACGACTCCAGGGTGCCGGCTGCGCGGCCGTTCTGGTCCTTGAAGGCGACCGAGGTGATGCCGGAGTAGCCGGTCACCTTGGTGAGGTCGACGGCGACGCCGCCGACCGTCAGGGTTCCGCCGCCGGTGAGGACGCCGTTGGTGAAGGCGACGTTTCCGTTGCCGGTGTTACCGGCGGAGTCGGTGCCCGCGATCGTCCAGCTGTTGCCCGCCTTGGTGAACGTCAGGGTGAGCTTGCGGGCCGTGCCGTTGGCGTCGTAGACGGAGATGTCGCGGACCAGCTGATCGCCGTCGGCCGCGTCGGACGGCAGGTTGCCCGTCACGTTCGCGGCCGTGCTGGCGGCGGCCGGCGTAACGGCCTTGAGCGGGATGGTGATGTCACCGAGCGCGCCGCCCTGCTGGATGACGCCGTTGACCGCGTTCCAGCCCTGCAGGATGGCGCCGCCAGGGCCGACCAGGCGGCCGAGCGAGTCGGGGTCGAGCGAACCGGCACGGGTGTAGACGGTCTCGCCGCCGACCTTCATCACGAAGAAACCGTCGCCGTTGATCATCATGTCGGTGGAGCGGCCGGTCGCCTGCGCCGCACCCTGCGTGAAGTTGGTGGAGATGCCCGCGACGAGCACACCGAGGCCGATCTGGGCGGGATTGGTGCCGCCGGTCTCGGCCTGCGCGCCGCCGGCGCCGCGGACGAGCTGGGACAGGGTGTCCTGGAACTGCACGGCCGACGACTTGAACGCGGTGGTGTTGACGTTGGCGATGTTGTTGCCCGTCACATCCAGCATGGTCTGGTGCGAGCGGAGGCCGGAGATACCGGAGTAGAGCGAGCGGAGCATGGCGGATCCTTTCGTGGAACGTTCGAGATGAGGTCAGGCGGGCGTGCCGGATGAGGCCGGTGTGACCACGCCGAGGATGGCGTCGAGGGCGAGCTTCTGGTCGCCGACGGTGACGACGGGCACGGCGCCCGCATAGGAGACGGAGGAGGCGACGCCGGTCTGGGTGTCGCCGTTCTTGTCGAGGTAGCTCACGGTGTGGCCGACCAGGGCCGCCGCCGCCTGCCGCATCTGCAGGGCGAAGCCCTCCTGCGCGGTGGTGTCCATGTTGGTGAGCTTCTCCATCATGGCCAGCTGCGTGGTCTGCTGGATCATCTGGTTGGTGTCCATCGGCGAGCTCGGGTCCTGGTTGCGGAGCTGGGTGACCAGCAGCTGCATGAACGCCTCACTGTCGAGCGACTGCTTCGGCGTGCGGGTGGGCGGGATGGAGTAGATGCCGCCCGTGGAGGCGGTGTCTGCTCCGGTGACGGGGTCGACGGCCACGGTGGCTCCCTTCTAGACGATCAGGTCGATGCTGTGCGATGAGCCGTCCGCGGGTGCGGGCGGGGTGGTGCGGGTGGATGCGGCGGGCGCGACCGTCGCGCGCGTCTCGGTCTGCTGCGACTGGTGCGGGTCGGGGTCCTGCCGGGCTCCGCCCCGCGCGTCCTGCTGGGCCGCGGGCTGGTTCTGCGACGACAGGTCGAGCGTGCCGGTGAGGCCCGCTCCGGTCAGGTCGCGCCGCAGGTCGGGAAGGATCGCGCGGAGGGCGTCGCGGCCGACGTCGGTCGGGGCGAACAGCTCCACCCGGACGCCTTCGCCGCCGACGTGCGCCCGCACGGTGACCGGCCCGAGGTTGTCGGGGCGGACGTGCACCGTCATCACGTGCTCCCCCGCGCCCGCTGCGGCGAGCGTGAAGACGGGGCGCGCGAGCTGGGTGGCGAGCGGCTGCGGGGTGGATGCGGCCGGTGCCGGTGGGGCCGCGGGCGCCGCCGGGGCGGTGCGGTCGACGGCGACGGGGGCGGGGGCGGGCGCGGCGACGGAGGGGACGGCGGGAGCCTCGACGGTCGCCGTCTTCGGCTTGGCGACGGTGACCGTCGAGGTCGCGGTCGCGGCCTCTGCGGGCAGGGCTGCGGCGGTCTCGGGGACGGCGGGTGCCGCCTCGGCCGCGGCGACGCGCGATGGGGCAGCCGCAGTCGACGGCGAAGGGACGCCGGTTCCGGCGCCGGCGGCGTCCGCAGCGGGCCGCGCGGTGGCAGTCGGCGCGGTGGTCGCCGTGGCAGGAGACGTTGCCCGGGCGGCGGCGGCGGTCGCCTGGGCGACCTCGGCAACGGCCGGGGCGGCGGTCTTCGTGGCCGACTGCGTCGGGTCAGACGGTCTCCCCGCCTCCTCTGAGACGGCCGTCGAAGACGCGGACGGCGCGGGAACCTCAGACCCGGGGGTCCGGCGCGGCGCTGAGTCCGCAAGCGCTGAGGCAACCGCGGGTGCGACAGCGGCGTTCGCTGCGGTCGCTGTCGGGGTGACGGCCGGCGTCGCGTCGGCGGGCGCGGCGATCGGCTCCGCCCCATCCACAGGACCGGGCTGCACCGTCGGTGGCGACGGCACGGTCGCCGCGGGAACCGACGTCGGGGACGGCGCCGCCGCGACCCCGTCCGGCTGGCCGGGGGCGACGGGCGTCGTCGCCTGAGTGCCGTCAGCCGTGGAGTCGGTGGGTTTCGAGACGTCGCCAGCTGAGGTCGTCGCGTTCGCCGCGTCTCCCCCGGCCGCACGGTCTCCCGCGTCTCGCCCCGCATGGCCGCGGGCGGGTCGCGCGTGGGCCGGCCCATCGGGACGCTGGCCGGACGGGGATTCGCGGGGAGTCGCATCCACCGCTCCCCGGAGGAAGCCGTCGAACGCGTCGCCCGACCCCTTCGCGGCCGCGGCCGCGGCGGGTCGCGCCTGCGGCACCGGCGGGGCGGCCGTCACGGTCGCCGGGCTCACAGCGAGCCTCCGCTCGTCATCGACGCGAACAGGGACCGCAGCATGTCCGCCTGCGCGGTCGACCCCGAGGAGCCCAGGCCGGCGAGTCCGGAGAGCCCAGACAGTCCCGACAGCGCGGCGGAACCGCTCGCCGCGGGCGCCGACTGCGGCACGACGCGGCGGATGGTCACGATGTCGGAGTCCTTCATCCAGTTGTCGACCAGGCTCACGTTGCGCCCCTCGCTCGGAGCGTGGATGACCTTCCCGTTGCCGGCGTAGATCACGATGTGCTCGCCGCCGTTGGTGACGATGAGGTCGCCGGGCTGGGCCTGGGCGAGCGACGGCACCTCGGTGCCGACCTTCGACTGGCCGGAGACCAGGCGCGGGACGTCGATGCCCAGGTCCTTGAACACGCGCTGCACGAGCCCGGAGCAGTCCAGGCCGGAGGCGCTGGTGCCGCCGAAGACATAGGGGACGCCGAGGTACTTCTTGGCGTCCGCCACCACGTCGGCGCCGGTGACCGAGCCGGTCGAGGTGCCCTGCGTCGCGTCGAGCGCTCCTGACAGCGCCGATGCGAAGTCCGTCGCCGACGTCCCCGAGGTCGCCGGCGTCCCGGACGCCGACCCGCCCTTCGCGGTCTTCCCGACGCTGTCGAGCTGCACCAGTGTGGCCTGGATCTGCGCGATGCGTCCGATCGCATCCGTCACGGTCATGCCTCTCCCCCTTCCCTGGCGCGCTGCCAGGCCCCGGTCGCGATCTCGTCGATGGCCGCCTGCTCGGCGCTGAGGTCGCCCGCGGCGAGCTGCTCGCGGTGCCGCGTCTCGAGCTTCTCCAGCCCGACGGCGCGCTTCTTCGCCTCGGTGAACGCCTCCTGCGCGACCTCCGCCTCGGCCTCCGCCTCCGCGGCGAGCGCGGTCAGGTCGGCCAGCATGCTGCGGCTGGAGGCGCGCGCCGCCGCCATCGCGAACAGCGTGCTGGCGTCGGTCGCCTCCAGAGGCACCGCGTGCAGGGCGGCGATGGCGCGCGCCTGCCGCTCGCCCGCGTCGCGCCGCAGCGCGTTCGCGGCGGCGAGGTCGCTCGCCGCGTGCTCCTTCTCGATCTGCCGCAGCCGCAGCAGACCGGCGAGTGCGAATGCTCGTGCCATCACGCGCCTCCCAGCATCCCGTTGAGCGCGTCGAGCCGCGCCCACGATTCGGCCGGCGGCGCCGGCTCGTCGATCGCCTGCCGCAGGAACGCGTCGATCGCGTCGGCGTGGGCGACCGCCGCGTCCACCTTCGGGTTGGTCCCCGGCTTGTACGCGCCGACGTCGAGCAGGTCTTGCGCTGCGACCTTGGCGGCGAGGATGCTGCGCAGCGCCACGGCGGCCGCCCGCTGCTGCGGCGTGGCCACCCGCGAGGCGAGCCGCGACACCGAGCCGAGCACGTCGACCGACGGGAAGTGGCCGACGACGGCCAGCCGCCGGTCGAGCACCACGTGCCCGTCGAGGATGGAGCGCGCGGCGTCGGCGATCGGCTCGTTGTGGTCGTCCCCGTCCACGAGCACGGTGTACAGCCCTGTGATGGAGCCGGTCTCGCCCGTGCCCGCGCGTTCGAGCAACTGGGCGAGGAGGGAGAACGTCGACGGCGGGTAGCCGCGCGTCGCCGGCGGCTCGCCCGCCGACAGGCCGATCTCGCGCTGCGCCATGGCGACGCGGGTGAGCGAGTCCATCATCAAGACGACGTCGGCGCCCTCGTCGCGGAACGCCTCGGCGATCCGCGTCGCCGCAAACGCGGCACGCATGCGCATGACGGCCGGCTCGTCCGAGGTCGCGACGACGACGACGGAGCGGGCGAGACCCGCAGGGCCGAGGTCGTCCTCCAGGAACTCGCGCACCTCGCGGCCGCGCTCCCCCACCAGGGCGATCACGGACACCTGCGCGTCGGTCCCGCGCGCGATCATCGACAGCAGCGACGACTTGCCGACGCCGGACCCGGCGAACAGGCCGAGCCGCTGGCCGCGACCGGTGGTGACCATGGTGTCGAGCACGCGGACGCCGAGCCCGAGCGGCTGCAGGATGCGTGCGCGGCGCATGGCGTCCGGCGCACGGTTGCCGAGCGGCACGAAACCGTCTGGCTCGATCGGTCCGCGTCCGTCGACCGGCCGGCCGAGCGCGTCGATGACGCGGCCGAGCATCCCGCGCCCGGTCGGGACGAGAAGCGGCGCACTGACCGCGCGTGCGGGAGCCCCCGCGGCGACGCCGGTCAGGGGGCCGTACGGCATCACGCGCACCCGGTCGGCCGTGGTCGCGACGACCTCGGCGTGCACGCCGGGGTCGGACCCGATCACGACGACGTCGCCGATGGCCGCCGACACGCCCTCCAGCTCGGCGCTCAGGCCGAGCACGGCGGTCACGCGCCCGACGCGCTCGACCGCTGCCGCCTCCACGGCGGTCCGCCAGCGGGTCAGCACGGCGCTCACGACAGCGCCTCCTTCGCCCGCTGCAGGGCCGAGTGGATGCGGCCGTCCAGCCATCCGTTCGGCAGCTCGCCGACCGCGTCGCCCCGGCTGAGCGCCGGATCGGCGATCAGCTGCATCCCGTCCGCGTCGAAGCCCGCCGCCTGCAGCGCAGCGACGTCCTCCGGGTGCAGCCGGACGACGGGCACAGCGCCCGGCGCACCGGCCGCCTGCACGCGGGCGACGGCCGCCTTCGCGGCGGCCAGCCGGTCCTCGAGCGCGACACCGACGACAGCCGTCGCGAGCTCGAAGGCCGCAGCGGTCAGCGCCGACTCCGCCTCGGCCAGCACGGGGACGCTCGCCTCGCGCAGCTCGACCGCGGCGGCCCGCAGCGCGGCCGCGAGGACGGCGATCCGGTCCGCGGCCTCCGCGCTCTCCGCCGCCCTGGCATCCTCCGCCTCGGCCAGCCAGCGCACCTGCTCTGCGGCGGCCTCGCGCCTGCCCTCGGCATACCCGGCCGCGTAGCCGCGCGCGCGGGCGGACGTCATCGCGGCGCGCTCCTGGTCCGTCTCGGCGATCACCGGGACGGTCAGGGGCTCGAAGCCGGCGACGTCACTCGACATACGCGTCCTCGTCGCTGCGCTGCACGGTGATCGCGCCGCTCGCCTCCAGGTCGCGGATCGCGCGCACGATCTCGGCGCGCGCGTCCTCCACCTGCGACAGGCGCACCGGGCCGAGGATGCGGACCTCGTCCTCCAGCACCTCACGGTTGCGCTCCGACAGGTTGGAGGTGATGACCTCCACGACCGCCGCCGAGGCGCCCTTCATCGCGACGGCGAGCACCGCCGCGTCGAGGCCGCGGAGCACCTGCTGCACGTCCCTCGCCTCCAGCCGCACGATGTCGTCGAAGGTCAGCATCCGGGAGCGCACCTCCTCGGCGAGCTGCGGGTCGCGCTGCTCGAGGGCCTCCAGCAGCGCCTTCTCGGTGGCTGCGTCGGCCCGGTTGATGATGTCGACGAGCGGCTGCACTCCCCCGACCGCGTCGGAGGCGGTCCGCGACGAGACGACCGCGCTGGCCCGCTGCTTGAGCGTCTCGGCGACGACCCGCACAGCGTCCGGGCTCGGCGAGCCCATGGTGGCGATGGCGTGCGCGACCTCGGTGCGCGCTCCGTCGTCGAGGCCGGCGAGCACGCGCGACGCGTGGTCGGCGCGAAGGTGCGCCAGCACCAGGGCGCTGGTCTGCGGCAGCTCGCCCGCGAGCAGCATCTGCACCTGCGCGGGCTCCACCGCGTCCAGGAACTCGAACTGCTTGCCCGCGAGGTTGGAGGCCACCCTGTTGAGCACACCGGTCGCGCGCTCGGCGCCGAAGGACGCCTCCAGCAGCCCGACCGCGATGTCGCGCCCGCCCCGCGTGGTCACCGTGCCATGGGTCGCGATCTCGTGGAACTCGTTCAGCGCCTTCTCCGCGACCCCCGGGTCCACCCGGCGCAGCCGCAGGATCTCGGCGGTGATCTCGTCGGCCTCCTCGTCGGAGAACTGCTTCATCACCTGGGCCGCGCGCTGCTGATCCATGTTCATCAGCACCACGGCGACCTTCTGCGCCCCGGTCAGTGCCGCGTTCATACGCCCGCCCTGTCATCCATCAGGCTGCGCAGGAACTCGGCCGTGCGCTGCGGGTCGCGCTCGGCGAGCGCCTCGATCTCGGCGCGGCGGCGGTCGGCCTCGAGCTCCGCCGGGTCCGGTGTCGGGTCCGGAACGGGGTCGAGCTGCATCGGGACCGTCGGTGCCGCCTGCTCCAGCGCGATCGGGAACGCGCCGGCGTCGAGCGCGAGGGTGTCGGTGTCCTGCTCCAGCGCGGCGAGTTCTGCGGCGCGCTTGCGGCTGCGGCGGAACAGGGCGAACGCGATGATCGCGGCCGCCACGATGGCCCCGGCGATGAGCGAGGTGCGGATGATGCTGGTGAGCTGGTCCTGCGCCGCGGCGTCCTTCGCCTCCTGCAGCGCCTTGGCGGCCTCCGTCGCCCCGGCCTTGCTGAACGGCACCATCTCGACGCTCACCGAGTCGCCGCGCTTGACGTCGATGCCCGCCGCCGCATTCACCAGGTTGCGGATCTCGTTCGCGCTGACACCGCCGACGGCGTCGGAGTTGAGCGCCACCGACACGGTCTGCCGGTTGATGGCGCCTGCCGGGATGGTGCGCTGCTCCGTCACCTTGTCGACCGCGTTGTCCTTCGTGCTCGACTCGGAGTTGAAGGTGCCGTTGCCGTTGGTGCCGTTGGGCACGGCGATGTTGTCCGGTCCGAGCACGCCGGCGTTGGCGCCGCCGCCCGATCCCGTGTAGGTCTCCTTCTGCGTGGTCTCGCTCAGCGATGGCGCGTTCGTCGGCGACGTGTACGACTCCTCCGTGCGCTGCGCGCTCTCCGTGCTGACGTCGGCCGCGACGGCGACGGTCGCGTTGCCCGGGCCGACCACTTTGTCGAGCATCTGCTGCACCGCGGACTTCACGCGCGTCTCGTAGTCGCTCGCCTGCTTGTCCGCTCCCCCGGTCGCCCCGCCGCCGACGGTGCTGAGCACCGTGCCGTCGGCGTCGACCACCGCGACGTCGGTCGGCTTCATGCCGGGGACTGCGGCGCTGGTGAGGTGCACGATGGCCTGCACCTGGTCCGCCGTGAGGGTCACTCCGCTCTGCGTCTCCACGAAGACGGACGCTGTCGGGTCCTTCTTCTCGGAGGCGAAGACGGTCTCCTGCGGGATGGCGAGCCGCACGGACGCCGCCTTGACGCCCTTCATCGCGGCGATGGTGTTGCCGAGCTCGCCCTCCATCGCCCGCTTGTAGGTGACGTTCTGCTGAAACTCGGACGACGTGACGCCCATCTTGTCGAGCAGCGAGTACCCGCCCGTGGTGGATGCCGGAAGCCCCGCCGACGCCGCCTTCAGCCGCTCGTCGTAGACCTTCTCCTGCGGCACGAGGATGGTCGAACCGCCGTCGGTCAGCTGGTACGGCACGTTGTCGGTGCGCAGCTGGTCGACGATCGCCGAGGCGTCCGACGCGGCGACGCCGGAGAACAGCGGCGTGTACGACGGCTGGGACGCCCACATGGCGATCCCGGTCACGCCGAGGGCCACGACGGCCACGCCGATGATGGCGATGACCCGCTGGGCCACGCTGAAGCCGCGGATCGTGTCCCCGAGCCGCCGGAAGAAACTGCTCACCTGCTGGGGCATCAGGCCTGCATCCGCATGATCTCGTTGAACGCGTCCACGGCCTTGTTGCGCACGCCGGCCACCAGCTCCAGCGTCACCTGGGCGCGCGTCGAAGCCAGGGTGGCGTCATGGATGTCGTCGAGGTTGCCGGTGACGGCCTGGACGGCGAGCTTGTCGCTCGTGCCCTGCAGCTGCTGCAGATCGTCGATCGCCCCGGTGAGTGCGTTCCCGAACGCGGCTCCCCCGGTGGCCTGGGTGCCGGAGGCGGCCTGGACTCCTGTGCTCGCGCCGATGCCGGACACGGCGCCGATGGCGGGGATGGGCATCAGTTCCTCCCGATCTGGAGCGCGGCCTGGTAGGTCTCCTTCGCACGGTCGACGACCGCCGCGTTGGCCTGGTAGCCGCGCTGGGCCATGATGAGCGAGCCCATCTGCTCGGACAGGTCGATGTCCGGGTAGCGGACGTAGCCGTTGGCGTCGGCGACGGGGTTGTCCGGCTCGTAGACCATGCGGCCCTCCGCGCTTCCGTAGGCGGCGCCTGCGACGTACACGCCGGAGACGCCCTCGCCCTCCTGGGCGACGACGTAGCGGGCCTGGAAGGCGGCGCCGTCCGTGGGCTTCGCCGTGTTGATGTTGGCGAGGTTGTCGGAGATCGCGTCGAGCCAGTGCCGGTGCAGGGTGAGGCCCGTGCCGGCGATCCCGATGGCGTCGAAAGTCATGTGAGTGCTCCTCTGGTCCGGCGTCAGACGGTCTTCAGGGCGGCGCGGATGGCGGAGAACTGGTTGCCGGCCGCCTGGGAGGCGAACTGGAACCGCAGCACGGTGTCCACGTTCGAGAGGGTCTCGGTGTCGAGGTTGACGTTGTTGCCGTCGAGGCGGGTGGGCTCGAGCGAGCGCGCGGTCGTCGCGGCCGCGTGCCCGTCGTGCTCGGCGACGGACGCCGCGAGCGCGGACTCGAAGGACACCCGCTCGGCCGTGTAGCCGGGGGTGTTGACGTTTGCGATGTTGTTCGCGATGGCGCGTTGCCGCGCGGCGAGGCCGTCGAGGGCACTCGCGAGGGCGGCGCTGGTCACGGATTCGAGCACAGCTGCACTCCAGGGTCGTGGGGCGGCCCATCCGTGGCCAAATCGGTGAGCGATCCGTGCTCGATCTGAGCTATCGGCACGTCTCCCCCGGGCGTTAGGGACTCGAGTCGGAAGATGTTCGCGGGTCGATTGCCCACACCGTCATCCACAGTGTGTACCCCGTTGTGAATTACACCCGTGTGTTTTCGAAGAGACCTTCGATTGTGGACAGAGTGACGCAAATATGCAGGTCAAGGGCGCTTTTGTGAGGCTGAGAATCTGAGAGTCCACACATCCCGCGCGTGTCCTCCACACGATCGAGGAAGTACTCCACGCATTTTGCACATGGTTATCCACAGGTGGACAACCCTCCGGGGAGTCAGCCGATCAGATCGAAGTACACCGGATGCGGCCCGGCCTCCGACCGGGGTACAGCGCGGACCGCCGCGAGGTGGCGCGCGGTCGTCTGCCGCACGTCTTCGAGGTAGCGCATCGTATGCAGCTGCGCCTCGATCAGGCGGGCAGCGCGCTCCTGCAGTTCGACCGGGATGGGCCCGAGACCGATCGGCGGACGCCAGGGGACGGGGTCGGCCTGCGCGAGCGCGCCGTGCAGCTCCAGCTCCATCCGGTCGAGCGCCTCCGACCAGCCGGCGAGGTCGCCGCGCCCGGGCTCAGGCGACGCCGAGGTCACGCGTCGTCCCTGTGCCGGCGGTGACGGACGGAAGCAACGCCGCCGCCTCGTGCCAGGTCTGGCGCAGCGGCTCCGCGAGCGCGATGGCCTCGCGCACCTTCGACACGTCGCGCTCGATCATCCCGCCCACGATCAGGTCGGCGAGGTAGCCGTACAGCTGCAGCAGGCCCTCGGCGCCGTCCCACAGGTCCACCTTGAGGCTGCCGGCCAGCTCGGCGACGATCTGGTCGGCGTGCCGCAGGTTCTCCCACGCGGTCGGCCACTGCTCGGCCTGCAGCGCGGTCTCGCCGCGGGCCAGGTCCAGCAGGAGACGGTCGTACAGCATGGTGAGCAGCCGCGCCGGGCTGGCGGACAGCACGCTGTCGCGGTTGTAGGCGGAGAGCTTCGCGGCCGCGGAGCCGAAGGCGTTCATCATTTGCTCGCAGTGGGTAGGGAGGACAGCTGGCCGGTCAGCCACGACGACTGCGACTGCAGCTGCTGCAGCTGGACCTCGAGGTTCGCGTACGTCTTCTCGAGTGAGGAGCGACGGTCGGAGAGCCGGGTGTCCCAGTCGGTGATCTGGTCGTTGAGGCTCTTCACCGTGGCCTGCTCGCCCTGGATCTTCAGCGAGATCGAGCCGGTGTAGGTGTCGCTCGCGCCTTTCGCGGCGTCCGCGACCCGCTGAGCGATGGTCGCGACGGCCGCCTTGACGGTCTCGGGGTCGGCGGCCATCGCCTTCGAGAAGGCGTCCGGGTCGAAGGTGACCGCGCCGTCGCGCGTGATGCTGATGCCGTAGGTCGAGGGGGAGATGCCGTCGATCGGCGCGATGATCGCGTCCACCATCTTCTGGTTCACGTCACGCGTGACGGACTCGCCGGTGAAGACGCCCGCGGTGACGACGGTTCCGCCCGCGGCGTCGGTCGAGGTGGAGACTGCTTGCTTCGCACTGATGAAGTTGAGGATGTCGTTCACCGAGTCGACCAGCGACTTGGCCGCAGCCGAGATGCTCTTGTCGTCGCGCGCGACCGTGAGCGAGACCGGGGTCGTCGATGCCGCCGTCACCGTGACGGTCATGCCGGGCAGCACGTCGGCGAAGGTGTTGGTCGCGCTGGTGACGGTCTGCGCCGCACCGGTCCCGGACCACAGGGTGAGCTGCGCATCCTGCGCCTGACGCACCTGCGCGGCTCCCGCATCGGACAGCAGGTTGGTGGCGGCGCCCGCGGTCACGTCCGCCGGTGTCCCTCGGTACGCCGTGAACGCGGCGGCGGCTCCCGTCTTGGTGGAGCTGAGCTGCAGGCGGTACAGCTGCTGCCCGGTGGCCGGGTCGAGTCCGGCGGCGACCTGCGTCGCGCTGACTCCGGCGCCCGCCTTGTTGATGGCCGCGGCGACGTCGGCGAGGGACGAGCTGGTCGCGGTGACCTGCGTCATGGTCCCGTCGGCCGCGACGAACGTGAGCGTCGGCGGCTGGTCGGGCCACTGGGTGAGGGGACCGGTGACCATCACCTGCGACTGCGCGAGGCGGTCGACGGTGAAGTCTATGGTGCCGTCGACCGCGCCGGGTCCGGCGGTGGCGGTGACCGCGGTGGAGTTGCTGCTCACGGTGTGCAGATCCGTACCGGCCGGGAGCGCCAGTTTCGCCGCGGAGTCGGCGAGCGCCGCCATCTTGGAGTTGAGCGCCTGCATCGCCGTGATGAAGTTGGTGGAGTCGGTGACCTTGTTCTTGAGCAGGGTCTGCGGGACGGCCTCCGCCTGCATCAGGCTGTTGATCAGGTCCGTCGTCTTGAGGCCGCTGATGAGGCCGTCGATCGCCATGCTCATGCGGTGTGGTCCCTCCTACGACGTTCGGTGCGGTGGTGCGGCGGCCGGGACGCGCTTTGGGGTCGACGCCCCGGCCGCCGGGCCTCTATCAGCGGAGCAGCTGCAGGACGCCCTGGTTGCCCTGGTTCGCCTGGGCCAGCATCGCGGTGCCGGCCTGCGACAGGATGTTGGAGCGGGTGTACTTCACCATCTCCTCCGCCATGTCGGTGTCGGTGATGCGGCTGTTCGCGGCCGACAGGTTCTCCTTCGAGACGGCGAGGCTGCGCGAAGCCGACTCCAGGCGGTTCTGCGAGGCGCCGAGCTCGGCACGAGCGGTCGAGATCGCCGTGATGGCGGTGTCGAGCTTCGTGATCGTGGCCTTCGCGGTGGTGTTGTCGGTCACGACGAAGTCCGTGCCGGCGGCCACGCCGTCCGCGGAGGCCAGGTTGCCGACCGCGGTCCCGACGTCGGCCAGGTTCACCGTGATCGAGTCGTTGGCTGTGTCGCCGGCGCCGACCTGGAAGGTCAGCGACGCCTTGCTGCCGTCGAGCAGGTTGATGCCGTTGAAGTTGGTGCCGTTGGTGATGCGGTAGAGCTCCTTGCTGAGCTCGTCCGCCTCCGTCTGGATCGCCTTGCGCGAGTCGACCGAGTTGGAGTCGTTGCCGCCCTGCACCGCGAGGTCGCGCATGCGCTGCAGGATGGAGTGCACCTCGGTCAGCGAACCTTCAGCGGTCTGCACGACGCTGATGCCGTCCTGAGCGTTGCGGGCGGCGACGGTCAGACCGCCGACCTGCGACTTCAGGCCCTCCGAGATGGCGAGACCCGCCGCGTCGTCCGCCGCACGGTTGATGCGGAGGCCGCTGGACAGCTTCTCGAGCGACTTCGAGAGGTCGCCCTGAGTGTTGTTCAGGTTGCGGTAGGCGTTGTTCGCCGCGATGTTGGTGTTGATCTGCATACCCATGATGTTTCCTCCATGACTGGGTGGTGGTCCGCGGCCCTTCCGTGGTCCGCATCAGCCTCTATCGGCTGGGGTTCCCGTCCCGTTAGGGACGAGGTTCAGGACGCCCGGGCCGAGCTGGGCGAGGTGGGGGAGAGGAGCGAGACGCCCGCGACCGCGTGCTGCGCCAGGCGCGCCAGGTAGGCGCTGCGGCGGGCCTGCGAGGTCTTCGCCTCGATGACGACCGGGTCGCCCTCGTCCGCGTAGTGGGTGGCCATGCCCTCGCGCATCAGGCGGATCGCCTCCGACCGCTGCTGCGAGACGGCGGAGTGGGTGATCCCGAGCTCTTCCGCGATCTCGGTGACCGTGCGGTCGTCGAAGTAGATCGCCTCCACGATGGAGCGCATCCGGTCGGGGAGGGCGGCGACGGCGGCGCGTACGTAGGCGGTCTGCTCGCTCGCCAGCAGGGAGTCCTCCGGGCCGGCCGTCTCTGAGACGAGCAGCGGCTCGATGGTCTCGTCGAGCGCGGTCACGGTGCGGGAGGCGTCCGCCAGGCCCGCCTCCGCCGTCGCGCGGTCGACGCCGAGGGCGTTCGCGATCTCGTCGACGCTCGGGGCGCGTCCGAGTGCCGCGGTGAGGCTCTCCTGCACCGCCAGCGTCTCCTTGATGCGCTTGCGGGCCGAGCGGGTGGCCCAGTCGGAGGCGCGCAGCTCGTCGGCGAGCGCTCCGACGATGCGGGTGCGGGCATACGCGCCGAACGGGACTCCCATGGTCGGGTCGTAGGCGTCGGCGGCGGTGACCAGCGCGACCGCGCCGGCCGAGGCGAGGTCGTCGCGCGACAGGTGGGTTGCGCGGGAGCAGAGGTCGGACACCAGGTAGCCGACCAGCGGCAGGTTCTCGACGACAAGCGCGTTGCGTTCTGTGCGGTTCACGCTGGGCGACCCCTCATTCATCGGACGGATACGTGCGATGTCTCGATCGGGCGAGCCATCGCTGGTACTCGGGCGGTGCGGATCGCGAGCGGGCTTACTTCGGGTGCCGATCGCGGTGCTAGGGGCCTTCCGTTGTTCACGGTAACAATGCGAATCCGCTCAGGTCCCGCGTCCGGTGCCCCCATTACGGGGCAGTCCCTACCCCCAGTACGGGGAATACTGGCATGCCGCTATGAAGCGGTACGTCGCGCCTGCCGCAGACGCCTACCCGCGCCTAACATCGGGCGAAAGCGTGCCGATGGTCTGGTACGCCGGCACAGGATCCCGGCACCAGACCCGAGGAGACCAGGTGCGCACATCGACTCACGAGGAAGTTGGTAGCGACATGGCCGCGAGCGAGCTGTCAGCGCAGCTGTGGAAGGAGCGCGAGCTCCTGGAACTCCTGCTGTTCAAGCTCGAGGAGGAGCAGCTGCTCCTGATCGCCGGCAAGTCGCGGTGGATCTCCCACGCCACCCGTGAGGTCGAGCAGGTCGTCGAGCGGATGCGGGCCGTCGGACTGGCCCGCACCGTCGAGGTCTCCTCCGTCGCGGAGGAGTGGGGGCTCGGCCCGGATGCGACCCTGCGCGAGCTCGCGACCGCCGCTCCCGACGGCATCTGGTCCGACATCTTCGGCTCGCACCTCGCCGCCATGACCGAGCTGACCGCGCAGATCGCGGAGGTGCGCGACACCAACGAGCGCTTGCTGCGCGAGGCGGCGCGCTCCACGCAGGAGACGCTCAGCTCGATGTCCGGAGCCGGCGACGACCCGGGCGTCTACGGCGCCGGGGGAGCGGGCAGCACCGGCGACACGGCCCGCTTCTTCGACACGGAGGCCTGACCGGATGAGCACCTTCAGCGGCCTGAACACCGCGTACTCCGGGCTCGTCGCCGCCAAAGCGGGGCTCGACGTGGTCGGCCAGAACCTGGTCAACGCGAACACGCCGGGCTACACCCGCCAGCGGGTCAGCACCTCCGGTGTCCCGGCGCTCAACTCCGCCGGCCTCTTCTCGGGCGGCGTCAGGCCCGGTCTGGGTGTCAGCGTCGACGGCATCCAGCGGCTCGACGACGCGGCCATCGACGCCAGGGTCCGTAGCACGACCGCACTCTCCGGCTACACCAGCACGCGAGCCGACGCGCTCTCCACGCTGGAGGCGTCGCTGAACGAGCCGGGAACCAACGGCCTCTCGACGCAGTTGCAGAAGTTCTGGTCCGCGTGGGGAGATGTCGCCAACCAGGCGGGGGAGCAGGCACCGGTCGGCGTGCTCCTCGGCCAGGCGGGCAGCCTCGTGACGCAGCTGCAGACGGGGTACCGCGCGGTCGACGACCAGTGGAGTTCCGTGCGCACGTCGATGGACGGCATGGTCGCCGACCTCAACTCCGCCGCGACCGAGGTCGCCGACCTGAACGGGCGCATCCGCTCGGCCCTCATGTCCGGCCAGTCGCCCAACGAGCTGATGGACCGCCGCGACCTGCTCACCACCTCCATCGCCAAGCTCGCCGGGGGAGTGGTGCGGCCGAACGAGGACGGCACCGTGGATGTGCTGGTCGGCGGCAACGCGCTCGTCTCGGGCACCACCGCCAACGCGGTCAAGGCCGCCGGCGCGACCCGCATGGCCGACGCCGGGGCCGACCCGGCGCGGCTCGAGTGGGCGTACCGCCCGGGAGCCGCCATCGCGCTCGAGGGCGGGTCGATCGCCGGCGCCGTCTCCACGCTCGCTCCCGCCGACGCCTCCGGGACAGGCGGCGTGCTCGCCGAAGCAGCCGCGAGCTACAACGCGTTCGCCGTGACGCTCGCGCAGCGGGTCAACGCCGTCCACCAGACGGGCGTGACGCCGACGGGCGCGACCGGCCTCGACTTCTTCTCGATCGACGCCACCAAGCCGGCGGCCCTCGGACTCTCGGTCGTGCCGACCGGTGTCTCCCAGGTCGCCACCGGAGCGCCGGGAGCCGGCGGCTCCGACGGCAGCATCGCGGACGAAATCGGCCAGCTCGGTACCGGCGCGAACGCCGTCGACAAGCAGTGGTCGGCCTTCGTCGTCCGGGTCGGCGTCGCCAGCAAGACCGAGAAGCAGCAGTCCGACCTCGCAGACCTCGCCACCAGCTCCGCCACCAACGCGCAGCTCTCGGGCGCATCCGTCGACCTCGACGAGGAGAACATGAACATGCTCTCGTTCCAGCACGCCTACCAGGGAGCCGCGCGCGTGATGACCGCCGTGGACGAGGCCCTCGACGTGCTCATCAACCACACCGGACTCGTCGGGAGATGACCGTGATCAGCCGAGTGACCAACGCGACCCAGACCGCCAACGCCCAGCGCAACCTGCAGCTGAGCCTGCAGCGCCAGGCGGCGCTTTACGACCAGGCCACGAGCCGGCGCCTGCTCAACAAGCCGTCGGACGACCCCACCGCCACCGCCAGCGCGCTCGGCGTGCGCTCCGATCAGGCGGCGACCGCGCAGTACCAGCGGAACGTCGACAACGGCGACGCCTGGCTGAACACGGCCGACTCGGCGCTGTCGTCCGTCGAGACGCTCATGCACCGCGTCCGCGACCTCACCGTCCAGGGCGCGAACGACGGCGCGATGTCGCCGGAGGCGAAGGAGTCGATCGCGACGGAGCTCGACGGCATCAAGAAGAGCCTGCTCGCCCTCGCCAACACGACCTACCTCGGCCGGACGGTCTTCGCCGGCAACTCGGACGCCGGCGTCGCCTTCCAGCCCGACTACTCCTTCACCGGGGTGGCGGGAAGTACAGTGGAGCGCAGGATCGGCCCCGACACCACGGTGCGGGTGGATGCCGACGGCGCCGCGGTCTTCGGAACGGGCGCATCGTCGGTGTTCTCGCTGATCGACAACACCGTGAACGACCTCCGCACCGGCGTGAACGTCCGTCCTCGCCTGGGGGAGATCGACGACAGGATGAAGGCCATCGTGGGAGAGCACGCGGAGGTGGGCGGCCGCCAGACCCGCATCGACAAGGCGAAGGACGCCCTCGCCGTCGGCGCGAACGCCCTGGAGGGTCAGCGCTCCTCACTGGAGGACGTGGACCTCAGCAAGGTGATCCTCGACCTCAAGACCCAGGACGTGAACTACCAGGCGGCCATCGCCGTCACCGCCCGCGTGCTCCAGCCGACCCTGATGGACTTCCTCCGATGACCGCGATCAGCTTCCTCGCACCCCCGCCCGGCCTCGAGCCGCTCGACGCCTTCGAGCTGGAGCCGGTCTCCGGCGCGGACGGGCTGTACACGCTCGCCTCGACCGAGCGTCCGGAGATCCGCCTGTTCACGATCGACGCGGAGCGCCACCTTCCCGGCTACTCGCCCGAGCTGCCCGACGACCGTGCGGCGGAGCTCGGCATCCACGTGGCGGAGGACGCCCTCCTGCTCGTCGTGGTCACTCCGTCGCAGAGCGGGAGCACCGTCAACCTGCTCGCGCCGGTGATCGTCAACCGCGCGACAGGCGCCGCCCTGCAGCTCGTGCTCGACGACGACGCGTTCCCCGTGCGGGCGGAACTCGCCGCGCTCGCGGGCGCATAGCGCTCGGCCGGCGTTCGCTCAGCCGGCCTTCTTGGCGGGACACGGCGCCGACTTGGTCATCGCGTCGACGGTCTGCTGCTCCGACCACGGCAACGCGGGCACCACCTTCGCGCCCTTCTGATCGGCGGGCAGCTTGGAGGCGATGGAGGCCAGCCGCTGCGCCAGCGCCTGCGCGAATCCCGCGCCCGGTGTCGAGTTGTTGAGCGCCACCACGACGGTCAGGCCGGAGGACGGCTCGGAGAACACCGCAGACAGGTAGCCGGGGACGGCCCCGCTGCTCCCGCGCAGCGGGCCGAGAAGCTGCACCCCGAGCCCGTAGCGCTGCCACGACTGGCCGTTGACCACCGCATCCAGCTGCGCCTTCTCGCTCTTGTCGCTCAGGAGGCTGCCCGCCGCCAGCGCCTGCCCGAACGACTTCAAGTCGGCCAGGTTCGAGACGACCCCGCCCGAGGTCCAGCCCTGCGAGGGGGAGAGACTGCTCACGTCGCGCATCGGCTCGCAGACCACCGATCCGGCGCCGTCGACGCCGGCGGCGTAACCCGCCGGGTGCTTCCCGGGCACGGCGAACTCGGAACTCCCGGGCAGGCTCGTCGCCTTCATCCCCAGGTCGTCGAAGAGGTACTGCTTGTACAGCTCGGGCCAGCTGCGGTTGGTGGCGTTCTGCAGCGCCATCCCCACCAGCACGGCGTTCGTCGCCGAGCGGCCGTACTTCTCGCCCGGCTTCCCGTACCGCTGCATCGCGATGCCATCGCTCGCCAGCTCCAGGGGCGGCCACTGCCTGGTCGGGTTCATCACGAACTTGGCCGAGAGGGCCGAGTTGTAGTCGCCGATGCCGGAGGTGTCCTGGCAGAGCTCGCGCAGGGTGACGCCCTCGACGCCGACGAGCCCCGGCACCCACTTGGTGAGCGGGTCGTCGAGCCCGACCCGTCCGTCGTCGACCAGGCGGAGGAGCACCGTGCACGTCATCGGGGTGGTGATCTGGCCGATCCGGAACGTCATGTCCTCGGTCATCCGGGTCGAACCGCCGCGGGTCGTCGTGCCGACGGCCGTGGTCCAGCTTCCAGCCCACGGCGCCCACACGCCTGCCACCCCGGCGGATGCGTCCGCCAAGGTCATCGCGTCGGTGACGGCGGCGGTCATGCGCTTCTCGACATCCGCCCCCAGGCCGCCCGGCTGCTGCGACGGCAGGTCGGAGCCACCCGCGGATCCCGTGCACCCGGCGAGGGCGAGCGCCGCCAGGGCGGCGACCGCGGCGAGCGCCAGCCGCCCGGACTTGCTGTGACGTCGCATCGTTGATTCCCCCGGGGGTCGGCCCTGTGTGTCCAGCGATTATACGTGCGGCAGATTCCGCGCTCCGGCGCAAGGGGCTGTGTCCGCAATCCGATTCGGCCGATGCTGCGAATGGAATGTGAGGCGCGCATCCGTGCGCCGTCCCTATTGGAAGGAACGTGTCATGCGCAACTCACCGAATCGTCTGGTGGCCACCATCTTCGGTGCGGTCTACCTGCTGGTCGGGCTCCTCGGCTTCGCCGTCACCGGCGGCGTCGGCTTCGTCGCCACCAAGGGCGGTCTGCTGCTGGGCATCTTCGAGGTGAACCCCCTGCACAACATCGCCCACCTCCTCATCGGCGCCGCCCTGCTGATCGCCGGCCTGACCAGGGTCGCCGCGGCGAAGGCCGTCAACACCACCGTCGGAGCCGTCTACCTGCTGCTGGGCATCGTCGGTTTCTTCCTCGTCGGCACGGGCGCGAACATCCTCGCGCTGAACACGCCCGACCACTTCCTGCACCTGGTGAGCGCGATCGTGCTGCTGGGCACGGGTCTCGGCGCCGACCGCGGAACGCGCGCCACCACGGCCGCGACCGCCCGCTGAGCAGGCCACGGCTCCCATGAGCAGGATGACGGGAACGCTGCGGGCCGCCCCCGCCGCCTCGGCCACCACGGCCGTCGCGGTGGGCCCGGCAGCCCGCGCGTTCCTCGCCGTGGCCGCGCTGGGGGCAGGGCTGCTGCACGCGGCCCTCGCCCCCAGCGCACCTCCCGCACTGCTCGCCGCGTTCCTGACAGTGGCGCTCGCGGAGCTGGGCTGGGCGGCGGCGACGCTCGCCCGCGACCGGCCGTTCGCCTTCCGGACCGTGCCCGCACTGGCCCTTCTCCCGGTCGGCCTGTGGGCGGCGCTGGCGGTCGCGGGTGCGACGGCCTCCGGCGGGACCGCGATCGCCCTCCCGCTCGTGCCGATGGGCGCCGCCTCTCTGCTGGACGTGGCCGTCGCCGCCACGGCCGCCGTGGTGCTCCGGCGCGGCCGTCCGGTGCGCCACCAGAGCGGCCTCCTCTTCTTCGTCTCCCTGGTGATCAGCGCCTGCGCGGTGTGCGCCGTCACCATCCCGGCCCTGGGTCTGACCGACGCCGGAGTCGCCGCTGTGACCGTGCACCACCACCACTGAGCCGGCCGTCCTCGCCCCGTGCGGGTGGACGCCGGGATGCCTCTCCGGCGCGCGGCTCAGCGCCGGCGGAATCAGCGGCGCGCGACTCAGCGCCGGGTGAGCGCGAACGAAACGTTGCCGAAGCGCACCACCGAGCCGGGGTCCACCTCGTGGCGCGTGTTGGGGTCGCAGGCGAAGGTGCCGTCGCCCGGGTAGGTGATCGTCGTCCCGTTGGCCGAGCCCAGGTCCATCACCCAGAACACGCCGTCGTACTGGCCGAACGCCAGGTGCGCCCGGGAGACCGACTTCGCCTCGTCCTGGACCGTGACGAGCTCGACGTGCGCCGGATCCTCCATCTCCGTGCCGGGGGTGTGCACGCCCGGGCTGCGTCCGATGACCCCGTTGCCGCTGGTCTCGACCCGCTGGCCGTCGCTGAAATCCAGCACGAAGGTCACCGCCACGTCCATCCCCTCTCCCGTTCCGCTCTCACCGCGCCGCCGCGCCCGAGACCGGCATGGTCACCGGCCTGGCGTCGCGCATGAAGCGCTCGACGTCGGGGTCGACCGTGATGTCGCTCGGCCGCAGGGGGCGGGTCAGGTAGAGCCCCTCGAGCGTCGTGATGCGGCTGAGCGCGACATACGTCTGCCCCGACGTGAACGCGCGCGACCCCAGGTCGACGATCGCCGCATCGTAGGTCTTGCCCTGCGACTTGTGGATCGTGACCGCCCACGCCAGCCGCAGCGGGAACTGCGTGAACTCGGCGACCACGTCCTTCGTCAGCTTCTTGGTCTCCGGCGACCAGGTGTAGCGGAACTTCTCCCAGATCGCCGGCTCGACCTCATGCACCTCGCCGTCCACATCCACGTAGACATTGGAGTCGATCTTGGTCACGGTGCCGATGGTGCCGTTGACCCAGCGCGGGCCGTCGCCCTGGCCGACATCGTTGCGCAGGAACATGACCTGAGCGCCCACCTTCAGTTCCAGCTGCTCGTCCGCCGGGTAGTTGCGGCCGCCGAAGTCGCCGCTCACCTCCGCCTTCGCCGTGAGCGCCCGGCCCGGCAGGCGGCCGAGCGCCTGCGCGTTGATGCGGTTCACAGTGTCGTTGCGGGTTGCGAGCGTGATGGTGCCGTCGTCGGGGGCCGGGCGGGAGCCGACCTCGTTGAGGCGGTCCGCGATCTCCTTCGTCACCTGACCGTGCCGGACGGCGTTGAGCATGAAGCGGAAGTCGGACTCGTGCTGCCGGTGCACCTGGAGCAGCTCGACGATTCGCAGGTCGACCTCCTGCCAGACCTTCGCGTCGAAGAACCACATCGACCGGTAGGTGTCGGCGAAGTAGGCGCGCTCCTCGCGGTCGCCGGGCACCGGCGCCAGCTGGTAGGGGTCGCCGAACAGCACGACTTGCACGCCACCGAACGGCTCTCCCGCGCGCTGCCTGGCCTGACGCAGGCTCCGGTCGATCGCATCCATCAGGTCGGCGTTGACCATCGAGACCTCGTCGATGACGAGCGTGTCGATGCTGTTGAGCAGCTTGCGCAGTTCGGCGCTCTGGTCGATGGCGTGGTCGGCGATGACCCCGATGGGGAGGCGGAAGAGCGAGTGGATGGTCTGCCCGCCCACGTTCAGCGCCGCGACCCCCGTCGGGGCCGCGATGACGAGCGACTTCTCGGTGTTCCACGACAGGTGGTTGAGCAGCGTCGACTTGCCTGTGCCCGCGCGCCCGGTGACGAAGACGTGCTCGCGCGTGTGCTCGATGAGGTCGAACACCGCCTGCTGCTCAGGCGAGAGCGAAAGCCGGCCCATGACCGCCCCTTCCGACTCGCCCGACCTGCCGGACTACTCTAACCCCGAGCGCGAGGGGGCCGGCGCTCATCCACAGCAACCTAGGATTGCCTCATGGCTGTGGGGGACACGCGTGCGCTCCGGCGCGTCGTGCTGCTCTGGTCCGGTCTGGGCCTGCTGCTGCTTGTCGCTTTCGGCGGCACGTTCGCGGCCGTCCAGCGCGCGTACTACAGCCCGAGCGGGTTCGTGGAGGCGTTCGCCCGGTCCGTCGCCGCCCACGACGTCTCCTCGGCCCTGGCGATGCCCGGCGCGGCGCCGACGAAGGCCGCCCTGGCCGCCGCGAAGCTGCCCACCGGCGCCTCCCGCGAGCTGCTGCGCTCCGACGTGCTTCCGGCGATCCGGGACGTGTCGGTCGTCTCCGACACCGCCGGCAGCGACGGCGTGCACAGCGTGGTGGTGCATGCGACCGCCGACGGCGCACCGGTGACGGCGACCCTGCGGGTGCGGCAGTCCGGCTCCGTGCTGGGCGTCTTCCCGCTGTGGTCGTTCGCGTCGACCCCGCTCGGCGTCTCCCGCATCACGGTGGCGCACGCGACGAATTTCACCATCGGCACGCACACGGTCAGCCCGCGCGCGGCCTCGCCCGACCAGCCGGCCGGAGCGTTCAGCGTCTCGGCCGACTACCTCGTGCTGCCGCTCGCCCCGCTCGACCTGGAGCACGACTCCCGGTTCGTGAGCTCCGGCCGTGTCGTCACGGAGCCGTCTCCCGGCGAGGTCACCGAGACGACCGTGAACGCCCAGCCGACGGCCGCATTCACGAAGGCGGTGCAGAAGGAGGTGAACGGCTTCCTCGACGAGTGCGCGAAGCAACGCGTCCTGCAGCCGGCCGGCTGCCCCTTCGGGGCCGTGATCGACGACCGAGTGCAGGGCGACCCGACCTGGTCGATGGTGACCTACCCGGCCGTGCACCTGACGGCGGGCGACACGGGATGGACCGCCTCGCGGACCGTCGGGGTCGCGCACCTGAAGGCGACCGTCCAGTCGCTCTTCGACGGCTCGGTCAGCACCCGGAGCGAGGACGAGCCGTTCTCGATGAGCCTGAGCAGTGTGGTGATCCGCGCCGACGGCTCGCTGTCCATCGTCGTCGCCCAGGACCCGTAGCGGCTGAGCGGCTCCGACGGCAGACCTGATCGTCAACTCCCGTCGTCGGTCCAGATCGCCGTGTAACGCCAGAACAGCCTGCGGCGCATCCGCACCCCGGGCAGGACCTCCCTCACGACGGCTTCGATCTCTTCGAACGTCTGAGCCGCCTCAACGGCGGGGGCTCGCATGCTCTCGGGCAGCGCGTCGGCGCGTCGGGGGTGACGCACGAATCCGACGATCGGGTTCAGCACCAGGGAGACGACCGATCGCCACCTGTCGCGTTCCGACTCCTTGGCGACACCGACGATGACGATGCTGCCCGACGGACGCAACGCCGCCCGAGCATCGAGCAGAGCCGCCCGAAGGGGCATGTGATGGATCGACGCGACGAACGCGATCACGTCGTATGCCGCGTCGGGTTCACCGCCGAACGCGCGGGCCTCGATCCGTACGGTCCCCGTGCCGACATGTCGCGACGCCAGCAGCGCGGTCTCCCGGTCGGGTTCGATCCCGATCACGTTCGGGAACAGGTGGGAGAGGCGCCCTGCGAGCCTCCCCGTCCCGCACCCGACATCGAGCGCCGTGTCACCGCCGCGGCGTCTCACGGCCCTCGCGTGACTCATCACGAAGCCTGTGAAGGCGTCGTTGTGCGACCAGGGGTGTTCGGCGTTGAAGCGCCCGAGGCGCTCGAGTACGCTCACCCGCGCTCGTCGCCCTAGCGGCTCGCGCCGTCGCGCTCGGCCATCCGCGCCAGGCGCTCGTTGTAGGCCTGGAGTTCGGCGTCGCCCGTGCGGTCGGCGTTACGGTCGCGCCGCTTCGTCTCGCGCTCGTCGCTGCGGCTCCACTGGATGGCGACCACGATCGCGAGGATCACCGTCGGGATCTCGCCGATGCTCCACGCGATGCCGCCTGCGGCCTGCTGATCGGCCAGCGGACTGTCGCCCCACGTGCGACCCATTGAGCCGAACCAGTCCGCGAGCATGAGGCCGTGCATCTGCATGATCGACAGGCCGAAGAAGGCGTGGAACGCCATCGTCAGGAGCAGCAGCAGCAGGCGGAACGGGTAGGGCAGCCGGTACTTGACCGGATCGATCCCGATCAGCGACTGCACGAAGAGGTAGCCCGTGATGAGGAAGTGCACGACCATCCACTCGTGGCCGATGTGGTCGGTCGTCGCCCAGCGGAAGATCGGCGTGTAGTAGAAGACCCAGAGCGAGCCGGCGAACAGGATGGCGGCGACGATCGGGTTCGAGATCACGCCGGCGAACCTCGAGTGCACCGCCAGCAGCATCCATTCGCGCCCGCCGCGCGAGCCGTCGTGCCGCTTGCGGATCGCGCGGGCCGCGAGCGTCACCGGCGCCCCTGGCACGAGCAGCAGCGGGACGCCCATCGTCAGCACCATGTGCGCGGACATGTGCGCCGAGAAGAGGTACTTCTCGTAGACGTTGACCCCGCCGTTGGTGATGTAGAACAGCAGGGCGATGCCCAGCGTCCAGAGCACCGTGCGATAGATCGGCCAACGGTCGCCGCGGCGGCGCAGGCGCCACACCCCGGCGAAGTAGAAGAACAGCGCGAAGGCGCAACCGAGCACCCACAGCAGGTCGAAGTTCCACGACGTGAACAGGCGGTCCCAGGTGAGCTCGGGCGGCAACTTGTCGCCGGTGAGGATCTCGGCAGGCGTCGGCGTGGCCGCTCGCGTCTGGGGGACCGGCGTCACTGTGCGCGCGAGCGCCGCGGCCACACCGGACGCGATGCCCATGAACGCGAGCTCCGCCACCACCAGCCACCAGAAGCTGCGCGGCTCGCCCGAGGTCTTGAGCTTCGCGATCAGGTAGCGCCGCTGGGTGAGGCCGAAGAGCCCCAGCACGACCAGCACGGCGACCTTGACCAGCACCAGGATGCCGTACGGCGTCGCGAGCTGCTGCAGGGTCCCGACCCGCAGCTCGGCGTTCACGTACCCGGAGGCCGCCACGACGATGAAGCAGATCAGCGCGACGGTCGAGTAGCGATCGAGCACGGTGACGAGCCGCCCCTTGCCGAAAGTGTGCTTGACCACGATCAGCGTGACCAGCCCGCCGAGCCAGATCGCGGCGAACAGCACGTGCAGGCCGAAGGACGTGACAGCCGCGTCGTGCCCGGCCGCCTCCGCGCTGTGTCCCTGCTGGGCCATGGGCACGACCGTAGCCATGGCGAGCAGCGTCACGAAGACGATCGCCGTCTGGTTGCGCACCGCGAAGCACAGGACGGTGACAGCGGCGGCGATGAGGGTGATACCGAGCCACGCCTGGCCGAGCGACACGCTCGTGATGAACGAGCTCAGCCCGTTGCTGAAGGTCGCGTCGAACGACCAGGGGACGTTGGAGACGCTGACGAAGGTGAAGAGCCCGGTCGCCGCAGACGCGACGGTCATCACCGCCGCGCTGCCCGCCGCGAAGTCGAGCGCGGTGCCATACTCGTCGCGGTCGGGACTGAAGGCGAAGCAGGCGAGCACGAGGGCGCCGACCGTTCCGGCCAGGCTGAGGTTGACCACGAGCGTCGCCGCCGGAAGGCCCCAGCGCACCAGCGCGCCGGGGTCGGCGAGCAGCGGAGCGGCGGCGCCGCCGCCGAACGCGAGGGCGGCGATCATCGCCACGGCGGCTGCGAGCAGCAGCGCGGCGGGGCCGATCACGCGGAGGATTCGGGGCACCGTCCAAGCCTACGTCCCCGCCGCTGGGCGGCCGCCCGGAGGACGGAAGCTGTGGATAACGCGACGAGGGCGGCACCGCTGTGCGGTACCGCCCTCGGGCAAGCTGGAAAGGTTACTTGACGGCAGCCTTGAGCTTCGAGCCCGCGGTCAGCTTGACGCGGTGGCCGGCCGGGATCGAGATCTCCTCGCCGGTCTGCGGGTTGCGGCCGGTGCGGGCAGCGGTCTCGCTGCGCTCAGCGGCGAGCCAGCCCGGGATGGTGACCTTGCCGCCCTTGGCGACGGTCTCGCTGATCGTGGCGAAGAACGCGTCGACGACGCTCGAGACGGTGGCCTGGCTCTGACCCGACGCCGCGGCGACGGCGGCAACGAGCTCGGTCTTGTTCAGGTTGTCAGCCATTGAGTGTCCTCCTCGGACCTTGTGCTGGTTCTACAGCTATCTTGTGGAACGGTTGAGGCCACGCTGGGCCATTACGTTTGGTCGGTCGACCGCATTGAATGTATCAGAAAGCCCCGGAAACACGCGGATTTCCGGCCTTTTTCGACGATGAGGACGCCAAAAGGGCGCCCGGCCGGAGCCGGACGCCCTCTCAAGCGTCGTCGTGCTGACTTACCAGCTCGACTTGGTGATGCCGGGCAGCTCGCCGCGGTGCGCCATGTCGCGGAAGCGGACACGCGAGATGCCGAACTTGCTGAGGTTACCGCGCGGACGGCCGTCGACCGCGTCGCGGTTGCGCACGCGGATCGGCGAAGCGTCGCGGGGAAGCTTCTGCAGGCCGACGCGGGCGGCCTCACGGGACTCGTCGGTGCCGTTCGGGTCGACGAGGGCCTTCTTGAGCTCCGCGCGCTTGGCGGCGTAGCGAGCCACGACGACCTTGCGCTGCTCGTTCTTGGCGATCTTGGACTTCTTGGCCATGATTAGCGCTCCTCTCGGAAGTCGACGTGCTTGCGCACGATGGGGTCGTACTTCTTGAGCACGAGGCGGTCGGGGTCGTTGCGACGGTTCTTCTTGGTCACGTAGGTGTAACCGGTGCCGGCCGTCGAACGGAGCTTGATGATCGGACGGACGTCCTGCTGCTTCGCCATTGTTAGATCTTCTCCCCACGGGCCAGGAGGTCCTTGACCACTGCCTCGATGCCACGGGCGTCGATGACCTTGATGCCCTTGGCGCTCAGGGTCAGGGTGACGTTACGGCGAAGCGACGGAACGTAGTACGTCTTCTTCTGGATGTTCGGGTCGAACCGGCGCTTGGTGCGTCGGTGCGAGTGCGAGATGTTGTGACCGAAGCCTGGGGTGGCTCCCGTCACCTGGCACACTGCTGCCATTGCTTTCTTCTCCAATACCGTGGTGCCGGACGGCACCACCCAAGGTCACTTGTCGGCGCACGACTTCCCCGAACTTTCAGGATTGGGGGTTTCGTACACGATCTGAGCGGGAGGAGCCCGCTCAGCCAAACAACCATGCTACGGCATGGGGGCGGACGTGACCAAATCACTCCGCACCGGAGCGCGCCGCTGCGGTCGCTCCCGAGATCGTCGAGGTGCGTTATCATAGCGGTCCAGATGGGATAACAAATACCCATTGGAATGGATGTATCTCAATGCGAAACGCGCACGACACGCCGGCGAAGAAGCGCTGGCTCACTTCCACCCTGGTGGCCCTCGTCGCCGGCGGCCTGGCGATCGGCGGTGCCGCCGCCCCGGCGGCCCAGGCCGTGGAGCCCGCGGCCCACTCAGCGCCAGGACCGGCCGATGGCCTCTACCACTTCGTCGTCGGCGACAGCGGTCAGGTGCTGGCCAAATCGACGACCTGCGATCAGGGCGCAGGCGGCACCTACGTCTCGGTTCCCCGGGACCAGTCGAAGTTCAGCCAGAAGTGGAGGCTCATCAAGCAGCAGAACGGGACCTACGTGATCGCCTCCGCCTGCCAGCCGACGGTTCTCTGGACCGACGACCCGGTCGGCTACATCGGCTTCCAGTACGGCACGGACGGCCCTGTCGGCGCCCTCGGCGGCTGGGATCCCGGCTACGACTACCGCGTCGCCCACAGTGCGGAGCAGGAGTGGTACATCACCGACAAGTCGGTCGAGTGGAACCGTCCGGGGATCGTGCTGATCGAGAGCGCCACAACGCCCGGGAAGAGCTACGGCGTGATCCTCTCTCCCACGAGCTGACCGCCGCCGGGGCCTGGGCGGCCCGTCCGCCCGGGCCCCCGATCGGAACGTGCGGTCGTCAGGGTGTCGGCGTGGAGGCGGACGCGGCCGGATCGCTCTTGGCCGTGCACGAAGCGCAGAGCCCGAACACGTCCACCACGTGCTGCGCCTGGGTGAAGCCGTGGGCGGCCGCCGCCTGATGGGCCCACTGCTCCACCGCATCCGCCTCGATCTCGACCGTGAGCCCGCAGTTGCGGCAGATCAGGTGGTGGTGGTGACCCGTGGTGCAGGCGCGGTACAGGCTCTCGCCCTCCGGGGACTGCAGCGAGTCCGCGTCGCCCTCGGCCGCGAGGTCGGCCAGGGCGCGGTAGACCGTCGCCAGGCCGATGGGGGAGCCGGCCTCGTGCAGGCTGAGGTGGAGTCCCTGCGCGCTGATGAAGCCCTCCGTCGAGGTCAATGCCTCGCGGACGGCTTCGCGCTGCCAGGTGTTCCGCTTCACCGTTCCAGGCTAGCCCGCCTGGCTCACGAGTCGCCGAGAAGACGATGACGCGGTCCGCCGCCTGGCACGGCGCCCGCCGAAGATCCGGCACACCACGTAGATGAGGAACGAGATCGTGGTCACGTACGGGCTGATCGGCAGTGCGCTGCCGAGGGCGAGCAGGATGCCGCCGACGACCGACAGCAGCGCGAACCCGACGCTGATGAGCGGCACCCACAGCGGCGAGGACGAGACGCGCATCGCGGCTGCGGCCGGCGTCACGAGCAGCGAGAGCACGAGCAGCGCGCCGACGATCTGCACGGATACCGCCACCGCCAGGCCGAGCAGCACCATGAACGCGAGCGCGACGAACCGGGTCGGGATGCCGCGCGACGCCGCGACGTCGGCATCCAGGCTGTCGAAGGTCAGCGGACGCCACATCAGCAGCAGCGCGACGAGCACGATCGCGCCGATGACCAGCAGCCAGCCGAGTTGCGGGTCGTCGACCGAGACGATCTGGCCGGTCAGCAGGCCGAACTTGTTCGCGCTCCGCCCGGGATAGAGCGCGAGCGCCAGTATCCCGAGACCCAGCCCGAACGGCATCAGCACCGCGATGATCGAGTTGCGATCCCTGGCCTTGGCCCCCAGCAACCCGATCAGCACCGCGGCGATGAGGGAGCCGACGACCGAGCCGACCACGACGTTCACCCCGAGCAGGAGGGCGATGGCGGCGCCCGCGAACGACAGCTCGCTGATGCCGTGCACGGCGAACGCCATGTCCCGCTGCATCACGAACACGCCGATGAGGCCGCCGACGATGCCGAGCACCGCGCCCGCGAAGATCGAGTTCTTCACCAGCGCGAGAAGCTCGCCGTAGTCGGTGAAGTCGAACAGCTGCTGCCAGAGGTCCGCGTGCATCATGCCGCAGGCTCCGGGTGCGTCTCGCGGGTGTGCTCGTGGTGGTCGTGGGTCTCGGCGTCAGGGATGCCGACGACGACGATCCGGCCGCGGCTGCGGATCACGTCCACGGGAGTGCCGTAGAGGTCGGTCAGCACGTCGCTGCGCAGCACTTCGTCCGGCGTTCCCGCGCGGAACCGGCCGCCGGCCAGGTACAAGACGCGGTCCACCATCCCGAGCACCGGGTTCACGTCGTGCGTGACGAAGACCACCGCGCTGCCGTGCTCGCGCCGGCGGCGGTCGATCAGCTCGCTCACGCCGCGCTGGTGCTGCAGGTCGAGTGAGAGCAGCGGCTCGTCGCACAGCAGCAGCGCCGGGTCGCCGGCGAGCGCCTGCGCCACGCGAAGCCGCTGCTGCTCGCCGCCGGAGAGCGAGCCGACTGGTGTGTTCGCGTAGCGCCGGGCGCCGACGGAGTCGATCAGCCGGTCGACCTGGGCGCGGTCGGAGCGGCGGGGGATGGGCAGCCCCCAGCGGTGCCCGTCGACGCCGAGCGCGACCAGGTCGCGAGCGCGCATCGGGGTGCCGGCCGGGATCAGCTTCTGCTGCGGAATGTAGCCGATGCGACGGTCGCCGCGCCGCACGGGGTGACCCTCGAACTCGATCTCCCCCGCGTCCAGGTGCTGCTGGCCGAGGATGGTTCGCAGCAGGCTGGTCTTGCCGGAGCCGTTCGGACCGAGCACGGCGACGAACTCGCCGGCGTGCACATCGAGGTCGAGCCCGCTCCACAGCGTGCGGTCGCCGAAGCCGAGGGACGCGTCCCGCAGCCGGAGGACGACCTCGCGCCGGTCTGGCGGGGTGACGAGCTCGAGGGGTTCGGTCACTTCTCCAGCGCCTTCCCGATCGCGTCGATGTTCCCCTGCATCCAGCCGACGTAGTGCTTGCCTGCGGGGAGCGTCTCGGTGACCGGTACCACGGGGATGTCGGCCTGCTTCGCCGCGGAGAGCACGCGCTCGGTCTCGGACCCGGTGGTCTGCTCGTTGTACGCGAGGAGCGCGACCTCGTGCCCGCTGAACAGCGCGAGCGTGTCTTTGAGCACCACCGGGGAGACGTCGGTCTCCTGCTCGATCGCCTCGCTGAAGCGCTCCGGCGTCTTGTTGACGAGACCCATCGAGTCGAGGAGGTACAGCGGGACGGGCTCGGTGATCGCGACGCCCTGGCCCGCGTGCGCGGCCTTCACCTTCGCCGCGGACGCTTCGAGTCCGGCGATCTGCCGGTCGAAGGTGTCCGCGTTCTTCTCGAAGTCGGCCTTGTGCTCCGGCGCTGCTTTGCCGAGCGCCGAGGTGAGCGCGGCGACGAACTTCTGGACGGTCGGGAAGTCGTACCAGACGTGCTCGTTGAGCTCGCCATCGGTCGGCTTCAGGCCCGACAGGTCGACGACGTTCAGCACGGTCGCGTCGCTGTTCTTGGCGCCCTTGAGCAGGGTCTGCATGAAGTCGTCGTAGCCGCCGCCGTTCTCGACGACGATCCGCGCTTTGGACACGGCGAGCTGGTTCTGCGCGCTGGCCTCGAACGAGTGCGGATCCTGCGCGGGGTCGGACATGAGGGAGGTGACGGTGACGGCGTCGCCGCCGATGGTGCGGGCGATGTCGCCGTACACGTTGGTGCTGGCGACCACGCGGACGGTGCCGGCGTCGGATCCGGCGGACGAGGAGGAGCAGCCGGCGAGCGCCGCAACCGAGGCGGCGGCGATGGCCAGCACGGAGACGAGGGAGCGCGTCTTCATGGGTGAGCCTGTCTAAGTCGCGAACGACACGAAGGGATGCGCCCGCGGTCGCGGGCACCGGCTCAGGCTACGTCTTATTGAAAATGATTGTCAAATTCAGTCGAGCAGCAGCGCCGGCTCCTCCGAGTGGGACCCGCGCTTCCCCCGGAAACGGACGTTGCCCGCCCAGGTCACGGCGACCACCGACACGTACAACAGCATGCTCGGCACCATCGCAGCGAATGCAGAGTACTCGTCTGCCAACATGCCGACGAAGCCCGCGGCGAGCGCTGTCAGACCGGAGGCCAGCAGCGACACCACAGAGGACGCGCCCGCACGCCGGTTGGCAGGAACGACGTGTTGGAACTGGGCCGAGCAGTAGACGCTGATCGCGACATGAGCGACCACATGGATTCCAAACGAAGCGACGATCACCATGGTTGCGCTGCTCAGAGCAAACGCGGATATTGCCACAAGGTTGGTCGCCACGAGGAGGGGAAGCAAGCCGCGCGGAATCCGGCGGCCACCGAGCAACCGACCGCCGAGCACGCCGGCCGACTTCATCACGACGAAACCCAGGAGAACCGCGCCGATGGAGGCAGATCCAAGCCGCAGTTGCCACAGGATCAGAGGTCCGATCAGAGCTGCGTCTGCAAGAATCGACGCCCACGCTCGGGGATGGACGGCAATGGCGGCGAGCCCTCGGGCGTAGTGAGCGAGCGGTTCGGCGACCGCATGCGAGCCGCCTTCGGCGCTATGCCTGCCGACGAGGAACACGAGTCCAGCCGCAGCCATGCATACGGCGCCGCCAAGCCAGATGGCTCGAGGTGCGGCAGTGAAGAGACCTACGCCCACCAAGCCACCGACCAGTGAACTGACAGAGCCCAGCCACGCGATGCGCGCGAGGGCTCTCCTCTGGTCGCCGGGCTCTCCCGAGAGCCGGTTCAAAACATAGGCGCTCGTCGTGCCACTCATCGCCGCCGCGCCCGCGCCCGCCAAGGCTTCCGCCACGAGGTCGCCGATTATCCCCAGCGAGAGGAAGAAGAGGATCAGCGCAATGGTCCTGACGAGATTGCCGACTTGGATCGCCAGCCCGTGGGACTTCCGGTCGAAGACGATCGCCGCGGGAATCTCGGTGATGGCGACCGCGACATTGAATGTCGCGACGAGCCCGCCGATCGCGGCGGTCGAGTAGCCCTTGTCATGGAAGTAGAGGTTGTCGGCGACACTGAAGCAGCCGATGCCGATCCCGGACAAGGCAAGGAAGCCCCAGATCGCAAGGCCTGTTCGTCTCACGGTCGCCTCACATGAACAACGGACCGGAGTAGGTCCGACGTGGGGACGAACCGTCTACGAGCGACCAGTCGCCGAAGCGGTTCAGGCTCGGGAAGTATTGATCGTCCAGGGGAAGGATCCTGTCAGCGATACACCGCACAGCGACGTAGCGCGCGCCGCGATCAAGGATGTGGCGGAACAGCCCTACGCCCGCAGCCTCGGCGCGCTCGACCAACGACGCGAGGAGCTCGGCTGCGGATTCGGTCTTCGGCGAGAGTTCCACCGATCGATCAGGTGCTTGCACCGAGTTCCTTCCGACGCTCTGGAAGAACTGTGGGAACAACTCTCGCGAGGTTCCGTCGTACCAAACGGCGCGCATGTCGGTGATCGATGGGACGACGTCGATGCCAGTATCCAGAGACCTGAGCATCTGCAGAGCCTCGATCAACGCTTTTCGAGCAGCGGATGCCCAGGTAGTCGACGCTCCCATTCCACGCGCCGTTCGCGAACTCCCTCTCGCGTCCAGTCTCGCCATGGTGACGTGCACCACCGGTACACGAAAAGGGTTGGGGAGCGCGGTGGCGTGGATGGAGACCCTCTGGCCCTGAGCGATCATGGCCGCCAGCGGTTCGTCGTCGAGTGCAAGCTCAGGCAATGTCCCGCCGCAACGGCTGTAGTACCAGAAGCTGTCCCGCTCAATGAGCTCTAGGACCGCCTGCACGGTCGCCTCCTCCAGCGTCGCACCAGCGGCTGCTCCGGTGGTGCTGCTCGGAGTCGGAGACTTGTGCCCTTCGCCGGGCGTGAAGGGCGCAAAGACCAGGCTTGCGGGAAAGAGTCGCCGAGCGCCGGACGATAGCGACTCCAGAGGGACGAGCTCCACGACATCCTCGGAATCGAGTTCGACTGACGATCCATCGAAGTCTTCCGCCGGCAGCCACGGCGCACCCTCAGCCCTGACGTCGCCCACTCGCTTCGTCACCAGCTCGCGGCGATCGAGACCCGCCACGAGCGAGTATCTCTCGATTCCCTCCCCCAGGCAGCTGGCAAGGGCCTGCATTCGCGTCGGTCCCTTCCCCCCAACCGGCGCCAGCTGCTCGTGCTCGTCCATGAACATCGCCGTATCGGCGGTGAACACGGAGTGGGAGTCGTCCATCGCAGGATTGATCAGGACTGAAGCGAAACCGAACCAGGCACGATGCTGGTGGACGAACGCGTCAGCGGTGCCTGCGCGCGGTACCCCGCTCGACCAGGACACCTCTTGGGGAAGCTCAGCTGCGGAATCCACAGCCCGACAGAGACCAAGTGCGTGAGGGCGCACCTGCCGACACTCGTCGCAATCCGGCCATGGCACGATCAACGACCAGTTCTGCCCTATGCGAGCGTTGGTAAGCGCCAGAGGGAAGCCCGCGGCCGCGGCACTCGCGACGGCGTCGCGACACTCTGCCTCGGCCAAAGAGGTGTCGGCGCGGTCAACGCGTTTCCAGAGGATGGCGAGCTTCCGCTCGAGACACCTTGTACACGCCACTGGGGCCGGCTTCCCGACGCCCACAGCCCCGATGGCAAACATGCCGTGGACTCCGGGATGCGCGATCGTGACCACCTGGAGACGCTCCGGGGAAAGCGCAGGTTGAGGCAGATCGAAGGGAAGGTGTTGAGCGACTTGATCGAGTATCGCGTTCATGAGAGATCGGTTCGTGCGGGCCGGGTCTGTGGTTCAAGCGCCGGCCCGCACTCATCCTCATCGCGTCACGTAACCGCCGGCCTGACGAGTCGTGTAGCCGCCTGCCTGACGGGTAGCGGTCTCCGTCGAGGTGACATCGTCGAGAATCTCTGAGTTGATCATCACTTGCCTTTCGTTTCTCGGCGCACCTGCGCCAATTCGACGATAAGAGATGTCAATCAGTATGTAAATGTTTGTTTTTAGGTGCGAACACCTCAATCGAGCAGCAGCGCCGGCTCCTCGATGATGGATGCGACATCCGCCAGGAAGCGCGACGCGACGTCGCCGTCCACCACCCGGTGGTCGAACGACGCGCCGAGCGTCGTGACGTAGCGCGGACGCACCTCGCCGTCGACCACCCACGGCTTCTGCTTGATCGTGCCGAGCGCGACGATCCCCACCTCGCCGGGGTTCAGGATGGGCGTGCCGGTGTCCATGCCGAAGACGCCGATGTTGGTGATCGTGATCGTCCCGCCGCTCATCGCGGCCGGCTGCGTCTTCCCGTCGCGGGCCGTGAGGGTCAGCTCCTCGAGCGCCTTCGCCAGCTCGAGCAGGGTCATCGCCTGCGCCTCCTTGACGTTGGGCACGATGAGCCCGCGCGGGGTCGCCGCAGCGATGCCGAGGTTGACGAAGTGGTGGACGATGATCTCCTCGTCCGTCCACGTCGAGTTGACGGTGGGGTTGCGGCGCACCGCCCACATGATCGCCTTGGCCATGATCAGCAGCGGCGAGACCTTGACGCCCGCGAAGTCGGCCGAGTTCTTGAGGCGCTTGACGAACTCCATCGTGCGCGTCGCGTCCACGTCGACGAAGAGGCTGACGTGCGGCGCGCTGAACGCGCTGGTGGTCATGGCGTTGGCGATGGCCTTGCGGACGCCCTTGACCGGGATGCGGTCCTCGCGGTCGTTCGGCCACTCCGGCGTCTGGAGGTTGCGGAACACGGTGACCTGCGTCGCCTCGCGCAGCACGTCGTCGCGGGTGACGTCGCCGATGGGACCGGTCGGCGTCACGGTGGAGATGTCGACGCCGAGGTCCTTCGCGAGCTTGCGGATCGGTGGCTTGGCGACGACCGGACCCACGGGCCGGGATGCCGGCGCGGCGGGAGCCGGGGAGGCGACCGGAGCGGGCGCGGCGGCCGACGCCGACGCCGCGGCCGACGGCGCGGCGGCCGATGACTGCGCGACGCTCCCCGAGAAGGAGACCGGGATGGACGCGGTGCCCGGGTGCGTCACGCGGCGCCGGCGGCTCGATCCGTGGCCGGCGGACCCGTACCCGACCAGCACGGCCCCCGCCTTCGGCTCGTCCTCGTGCGAGACGGTCGCGGCGGCGTCGGCGACGACCTGCTCGGCCGGCTCCGGCTCGACGGCCGGCGCGGCCGGGGCCTCGGAGCCCGCGGTGACGGTGAAGATCGGCGTGCCGACCTCGACCGTCTCACCCTCGGAGACGAGGAGCTCGCCGACCGTGCCCTCGAAGGGCGACGGCAACTCGACCAGCGACTTGGCCGTCTCGATCTCGACGATCACCTGGTTGACGGCGACCTGCTCGCCGGGGGCGACCTTCCACGCGACGATCTCGGCCTCGGTCAGGCCCTCGCCCACGTCGGGCAGGAGGAACTTGGACTCGCTCATGTGCGACTTCTCTCTGTCAGTGGGGCCGGGGTACGTCAGTACGCCAGGGCCCGGTCGACGGCCTCGAGGATGCGGTCGGCGTCGGGGAGGTAGAGCTCCTCCAGCTTCGCCGGCGGGAACGGGACGTCGAAGCCGGCGACGCGCAGCACCGGCGCCTCCAGCGAGTAGAACGCCTTCTCGGTGACCGTCGCGGCGAGCTCGGAGCCGACCGACACGTTGCCGGGGGCCTCCTGCGCGATGATCAGGCGGCCGGTCTTCTGCACGGAGGCGACGATGGGACCGTAGTCGATGGGGGAGATCGATCGGAGGTCGACGACCTCGATGCTGCGCCCCTCCTCCGCAGCGAGCTCGGCGGCGCGCAGGGCGACGCTGACCATCCCGGCCCAGGCGACGACGGTGGCGTCGGTGCCCGTGCGGACCACCCGGCTCGCGTGCAGCGGCGTCGGGTTCTCGACCAGGTCGACCTCGCCCTTGGGCCAGTACCGGCTCATCGGTTCGAAGAAGACGACCGGGTCGTCGGACTTGATGGCCTCCTGGATCATCCAGTAGGCGTCGTGCGGCGTCGACGGCGCGACCACGCGCAGACCGGCGGTGTGCGCGAAATACGCCTCCGGCGCCTCCTGGTGGTGCTCGACCGCGCCGATGTGGCCGCCGTGCGGGATGCGGATGACGACGGGGAAGCGCATGCTCCCGCTGTGCCGGTTGGTCATCTTGGCGAGCTGCGTCGTGATCTGGTCGAAGCCGGGGAAGACGAAGCCGTTGAACTGGATCTCGACCACCGGCCGGTAGCCGCGCATCGCCAGGCCGATCGCGGAGCCGATGATGCCCGCCTCGGCCAGCGGGGTGTCGAGCACGCGCTGCGGGCCGAACTCCTTCTGCAGGCCCTCCGTGACGCGGAAGACACCGCCGAGCGGGCCGACGTCTTCGCCCATGATGAGCACGCGGTCGTCTTCGGCGAGCGCGCGCCGAAGGCCGGCGTTGAGCGCCTTGACCATCGGCAGCGACTGGATGCGCGGCTCCGGAGCTGCAGGCACCCGCTGCTCCCGGGCGTCGGCCACCTCCACGTGCTCTGCTGCGGCCGCATCCTCGCCGACCTCTGCGGACGCCTGGGCGTCGTGGTGGGCGATGGCGGTGTCCTCGCCATCGTTCACGGCTGCTGTCGTCTCGTCCTCGATCACGAACTCGCGCGTCCACTCCTGCTCGGCGACGTGCTCCTCGAGCACGCGCGATTCGGGGTCGCTCTCGATGATCTCGACGACGTCGATCGCCTGGGTGTCGAGGGCGGAGCTGTCGAACGACTCGTCGCCGGCGGCGGCGCCCTGCTCCGGACGGCCGTCGACCAGCTCGGCCTCCACGTACTCGGCCTCGCTTCTCACATCGCTCACGCTTCACCTCCGAACGACGCCTCGTAGGCTTCGAGCCAGCGTCGCTGCTCCTCCGTCACGGGATGCGGCTCACTGTAGACGTGGTCGAACATCGAGGCGACGGACGGTGTCGTCAGCTCGAGGGTGCGCCGCCGGATGTCGGCGGCCAGATCGGCCGCCTCCTCGTCCGCGCTGTCAAAGAACGCCTGGCCGACGCCCTGCTGCTCCAGGAAGGTGCGGAACCGCACGATCGGGTCGCGGTCGGCCCAGTAGGCGAGCTCCTCGTCGGTGCGGTACTTGCTGGGGTCGTCGCTCGAGGTGTGGGCGCCCATGCGGTACGTCAGGGCCTCGATCATGCTCGGGCCCTCGCCGTTGCGTGCGTCGTCGAGGTGCTTCGCCGTCACCGCGTACGCGGCGAGGACGTCGTTGCCGTCGATCTGCACGCCCGGGATGCCGAACCCGCTCGAGCGCAGATAAAGAGGAGTGCGCGACTGCGTCGACACCGGCACGGAGATGGCCCAGTGGTTGTTCTGCAGGAAGAACACCTGGGGGGTCTGGTAGCTCGCCGCGAAGACGTACGCCTCGTTGACGTCGCCCTGGCTCGTCGCGCCGTCGCCGAAGTAGACGATGGCGGCCTCGTCGACCGCCGGGTCGCCCGTGCCCACTTTGCCGTCGAGCTTCATGCCCAAGGCGTAGCCCGTGGCGTGCAGCGTCTGCGAGCCGATGACGAGCGTGTAGAGGTGGAAGTTGCCGACGGCCGGATCGGTCGGGTCCCAGCCCCCGTGGGTGGTGCCGCGCAGCAGCCCGACGATGCCGACCGGGTCGATGCCCCGCACCATGCCGACGACGTGCTCGCGGTACGAGGGGAACAGGTGGTCCTGCGGCTTCGCCGCGTGGGCGGAACCGACCTGTGCGCCCTCCTGACCGTGGCTCGGCACCCAGAGGCCGAGCTGGCCCTGGCGCTGGAGGTTGGCCGCCTCGTGATCGAAGGCGCGCACGCGCACCATGTCACGGTAGAAGCGGCGGTAGTCGTTCTCGTCGAGCCTCTCCAGGTAGGGGAGGTACTCGGCGGACGTCTCGCTCGGCTGGAACCGGCCGTCAGCCGTCAGCAGCTGGACCGTGTTCGCCGGGCGCGGGATCTCGTTCGTCGCAACCACCGTACTAACCTAACCGCTTGCCCGGGTGGCCATTTGGTAGCTTCCGCACAAGATCCCCCGTGACCTGCAGGAGTTTGTCCACAGATTCTTCCTCGCCGACGCTGATCCGGATGCCCTCCGGCGGGAAGGCCCGCACCGTGAGTCCGGCGTCGAAGAACGCGTCGTTCGCCTCCGCCGTCTGCTCGCCCGTAGCGAGCCAGACGAAGTTGCCCTGCGCCTCGGGAACCGCCCAGCCCTGCTCGAGCAGCGCATCCCGGAGCCGGTCGCGCACCATCGCGATGCGCGCGACGCGCTCCATCAGCTCCTCCTCCGCCTCGATCGATGCCAGAGCGGCGACCCGCGCGGCATCGGTGACCGAGAGCGGCACCGCGGCCGAGCGCGCCGCGTCGAGCACCGCCTGCGGGCCGACCGCGTAGCCGATGCGGAGCGCGGCCAGGCCGTACGCCTTGGAGAACGTGCGCAGTACAACGAGGTTGGGGTAGCGCGAGAGCAGCGGGATGCCGTCGACCGCGGCGTCGTCGGTCACGAACTCGTAGTACGCCTCGTCCAGCAGCACGAGCAGGTCGGACGGCACCCGCGCCATGAACGCCTCGAAGGCGGCCGCAGTGACGATCGTGCCGGTCGGGTTGTTGGGCGTGCACACCACGACGACGCGCGTGCGCTCTGTGATCGCGTCGGCCATCGCATCAAGGTCGTGGCTGCCGTCCGGCCGGTTCGGCACCTGCACGCTGGTGGCGCCGGCGACGGTGACAAGGCCCGGGTAGGCCTCGAAGGACCGCCACGGGTACACGACCTCGTCCCCGGCACCGGCCGCTGCCGAGATGAACTGCGACAGCAGGGCGACGGAGCCGCTGCCGAGGTGGACCTCGCCGACGGTGACGCCGTGGCGTTCGGCCAGCCGCTCACGCAGGTCGGCGCCGCCCGCGTTGGGGTAGCGGTTGAGGTCGCCGAGCGTCGCGGCGACCGCCTCCACCACGGAGGGGAGCGGCGGGTACGGGTTCTCGTTGCTGGACAGCTTGAAGCCGTCCGCCGGCGCGGGGCGCCCCTGCCGGTAGGCGGGGACCGCGACGATCTCGGGGCGCAGCTTGACGCCGAGCGTCTCTTCGGAACTCACAGACCCAACTTAGCCGCGCCCGCATTCCGGCAGGGGAATTCCGTCAACCCTGTGGATGACGCCGCAGGATGGTGAGTCGGATGGACGAATTCAGGAATGCCGCGCCGAGGAAGGCTGCTCCGACGGTCGCCGAGAGCTGGGTATGCCGTGCTCCCGGGAGGAAGTCGTACACCACCCCGAGGATGTAGATTCCCGAGAGCCACCATCCGGCGAGCGGCCGGGCGGTCAGCCTCCACCACGGTCTCGGCGGGCCGATCGGTTCTCCGGGCCCGCGGAAGGACCGGGCGAGCGCGATGACCGCGACCGCCCACACCACGTCCGAGACCAGTGCGAACACCGCGCCGCTGAGCGCGAGGCCGAGGAGGTAGTCAACGAGCCGGTCGGCCAGCACGAGGGCGACGAGGAAGCCGAACTTGTGCCACGGGTTCATCACCCGCAGCGGCCACCACTGCAGCGGCGCGTACTCCTTCTTCTGCCGCACCGGCTCGCGCGCCGCGCGATCGAAAGGAGAGCTGTCGAATTCGGCCACGCGCCGACTCTAGCGGCGCCCCTGTACCCGGCCGCACAGCCCTGGGAGGATGAGGCCATGCGATTCCTGCTCAGACTGATCGTCAACGCCCTCGCCCTCTGGCTCACGACGCTGATCGTCAGCGGCGTGACCGTCCACCCGTACGCGCCGGGGACCACCGCGACAGTGCTGACCTACCTGCTCATCGCGCTGATCTTCGGAGTGGTGAACGCCATCATCGGCACGGTCATCCGGATCGTCGCGATCCCGCTCTACATCCTGACGCTCGGGCTCATCTCGCTGCTCGTCAACGCCTTCCTGCTGTTCATCGTGTCGTGGATCAGCGACGCGATGGGCTTCGGGCTGCACATCGACGGGTTCTGGTCGGGCGTGCTCGGCGCGCTCGTGCTCGGCATCATCGCCTGGCTCCTCGGGCTGATCTTCCGGCCCGCGCGCCGCGACTGACGGTCAGCGCCGCCCGCACGGGTGCGGGAGAATGGTGGGGTACCCGCCGCCTGATCCCGCGAGGAGCACCATGACCGCCCTGCCTCCCCAGCCGCTCAGCCCGCTCGACGGCCGCTACCGATCCGCCGTCGTCGGGCTCGGCGACCACCTCTCCGAGGCCGGTCTCAACCGTGCGCGCGTGCAGGTCGAGGTCGAGTGGCTCATCTACCTGACCGAGCACCGGATGTTCGGGTCGTCGCCGCTGACCGCCGAGCAGAAGCAGGCGCTCCGGGCGCTCGCGGACGACTTCGGCCAGCCGGAGATCGACCGGCTCGCCGAGCTCGAGGCCACCACCAAGCACGACGTCAAGGCGGTCGAGTACCTCGTCCGCGAGCGGCTGCACGCCCTCGGCCTCGACCGCATCGCAGAGCTGACGCACTTCGCCGCCACCAGCGAGGACATCAACAACCTCTCCTACGCACTGACCGTCAGCGCCGCGGTGCGCGAGTCCTGGCTGCCAGCCTTCCGCGCGGTCATAGCCGAGTTGCGCGCGCAGGCGAAGCAGCACCGCGACGACGCGATGCTCGCCCGCACGCACGGCCAGCCGGCGACCCCGACCACCATGGGCAAGGAGCTCGCCGTATTCGTGCACCGCCTGGAGCGGGTACGCGAGCAGATCGAGGGCGGCGTCCACCTCGGCAAGTTCAGCGGAGCGACCGGCACCTTCGCCGCGCACCTCGTGGCCGACCCCGACGCAGACTGGCCCCGCATCTCCCGCGAGTTCGTGGAGAGCCTCGGGCTCGACTGGAACCCTCTGACCACGCAGATCGAGTCGCACGACTGGCAGGCGGAGCTGTACTCGCGCATCTCGCACGCCAACCGCATCCTGCACAACCTCTGCACCGACATCTGGACGTACATCTCCCTCGGGTACTTCCGCCAGGTCCCGGAGCCCGGTGCGACCGGCTCGTCGACCATGCCGCACAAGGTCAACCCGATCCGGTTCGAGAACGCCGAGGCCAACCTGGAGCTGTCTAGCGCCGTGCTCGACTCGCTGGCCTCCACCCTCGTCACCAGCCGCCTCCAGCGCGACCTCACCGACTCCACCACGCAGCGCAACATCGGCGTCGGCCTCGGGCACTCGCTGCTGGCTCTGGACAACATCCAGCGCGGCCTCGGCCAGATCGCCATCGACCGCCAGGCTCTCGCGGACGACCTCGACGCCAACTGGGAGGTGCTCGCCGAGGCGATCCAGACCGTCATCCGCGCCGAGGTGACCGCGGGCCGGTCCACGATCTCCGACCCGTACGCGCTGCTCAAGGAGCTGACCCGCGGCAAGCGCGTGGACCATGCGGCGCTGACCGAGTTCGTGAACGGCCTCGAGATCGGCCAGGCGGCGAAGAACCGTCTGCTCGCCCTGACGCCCGCCCGCTATATCGGCCTGGCCTCGGAGCTCGTCGACTACCTCTGAACCACGGAGGGCCGGCCGCTCAGTGACCGCGCGGCCGGTCGTCCCGTTCGGCGCGGTCCCTCGCCGCCTTGGCGCGGGCCTCCGCGTCCTGCTCGTGGATGTCCTCCACCTCGGCCTCCGTCGGCTTGAACGCCAGCGCGAACAGGGCGAGCAGCACGACGGCGACGATGAACGTGACACCGAGGCCGACGGCGGCGAGGACGAACTCGCGGGTCGCGACGAGCACGATCAGCCCGACGAAGACCGCCAGGCCGCCGGAGATGGCGAGCAGTTCGACGGGGAGGAAGCGGTCGCGGCGGCTGGGCTGGAGGTTCTGGGTCACTCGGGGGTCTTTCCTGTCGCGGGAGGTCACGATGCGCTCTCCGCTCCGCGTGGACCGCCGGAGTGCCCGCGCGCTGCGCTGCGCAGCGTGGCCGCGCCGATCGCCTGGAACACGCCGACGATGACCGCCCAGGCGCCGAACAGGCCGATGACCAGGACGGCGTCGGCGGGGGAGAAGAGCAGGGCGAGGGCGAGCACGGCGGTGATCGCGCCGGTGATCAGCCAGTCGCGCGCGGCGGCATCCCGACCGCGCTCCCGGACGCCGTTGTAGAGCTCGAGCATGCCGGTCAGAGCCGCCCACACCGTGACGAGGTAGAGGTACAGCCCGAGACCCGCGCCCGAGAGCACGAGCGCGAGGACGCCGGCGAGGACGCCGATGCCGCCCTGAACCGCGAACAGCGTGCGGGTGATGCGGCGGCCGGCGAGCATGCCGCTGAGGATCCCGGTGACGAGCCCGTCGAGCACCGCGAAGACGCCGAACACGACCAGGCCGAAGGTTGCCGTGTGCGCGTCCCGGGTGAATGTGATGACCGCGCCGGCGGCGAGCGCGAGCACGGCGCGGACGGCGGGGACGACCCAGTACCGGCTGTGCGCGTGGAGGCTCGGACGCTGGGCGGGGACGGCGGTAGCCACGTAGGCCCTCTTTCAAATACGGGATTCGGCGTCCAGTCTAGTCGTCGCGTTCCTGCGCGTTCGCCGCATCCCCACCCCTGCCGCGGCTACGATCGCGTCATGCGGATCGCCTTCGCGGTAGTTCGGGCCCTCGTCGTCGTGCTCATGGTCGCGGCCGTCGTCGCGCAGCTGGCGCGGAGCATCCAGTACACCAGCGCCGGCGGGGGCAGTGTCGCCGGGCTGCTGGTGAACTTCTTCAGCTTCTTCACGATCGACTCGAACGTGCTCGGGCTCGTGGTGCTGGCGATCGGCGCGGTGCTGCTCGTCGTGCGCCGCGGCGACGACCCCGGCTGGTTCACGGCGCTGCGGGCTGCCGCGGTCACCTATCTGGTGACGACCGGGGTGGTGTACAACCTGCTGCTGCGGAACATCCCTCTCCCGCAGGGGACGACGGTGGCCTGGTCGAACGAGGTGCTGCACGTCATCGCGCCCGCCTACCTTCTGATCGACTGGCTGTTCGCGCCCGGGCGGACTCCGCTGCGGTTGCGGACGGTGTGGGGCATCGCCGCCTTCCCGATCGTCTGGGCGGTGTACACCCTGCTGCGCGCTCCGATCGCCGCCGACCCTGTGACGGGCAAGCAGCCGTGGTACCCCTACCCGTTCCTCAACCCGGTGACGAGCCCGAACGGGTACCTGTCGGTGGCGTTCTACGTCGTGCTGATCGCGGTCGTCATCCTGGCCGCCGGCTACGGCGTCGTCTGGATCTCGCGCCGCTGGCGCGGAGGACGGGCTCTGCCGACGGCGAGGGAGGCGGCCTCGGCGGGCTGATGCTCAGGCGGCGGAGGGACGCGACTCCGGCTCTTCGGCGCGAGCCCAGAACACGAACGCGGCCAGCGCAGCGAGCGCGAGCAGGAACGCACCGGTGGGGGTGACCGTGTCGGGCATCCCGCGCTGGGTGAGTGCGACGGACACCATGCCCGCGATCACACCGGAGGCGCTGGCGATGGCGAAGGCGAACGAGATCGCGCGGGCTGCCCCGTGGAGCACGAGCCCGCGGACGACCAGTCCGACGATGCCGATCAGCCAGAGCAGCACGACGGGCGCGGAGAGCAGGACGCTCAGCGAGTCGCGCAGGAGAAGACCCGGCGTCACGTAGAGGAGGCCCGCGGCGAGCGCCAGCACGACGACCAGCGCGGCGAACCCGAGCGCGCGCGCCCCGTCGGTCCGCAGCCGCAGGATCGGCTGCGTCAGCGACGGCCAGGTGAAGGCGAGCGCGAAGGCGACAAGGGAGAGCGCCACGCTGCCTGCGCCCTGCAGCACCGGGAGGAGGATGCCCAACATGCCCCCATTCAACTCCTTTCGGGGGCTGTGGGCGTCGTTCGGGAGGATGATCTCGCGTCGATCGCGCGGACTGCCTCAGGCGAACGAGGCCAATGCCGCTCCGTAGCGCGCCGTGTCCGCGCGGGTCTCAGCGGTGACCAGCAGGGTGTGCTCGCCGATGCGCCGCGTGTAGGTGCCCTCGCACGGGATCTCCACGATCTTCGTGAGGCCGCGTCGCCACGCCGGGATGAGCGCGTCGAGCGCCGCCCGCTCCGGCCGCTCCTCCAACCTGACCGGGCGGCGGGACGCTCGTCGCTCGAACTGCGCGTACATCCATTGCTGCAGTTCGTCAGGGCCGGCCGCGGCCCCCAACTCTTCCTGCCACGACGGGCCCATCAGCTCGCGCAGCAGCCGGGCGCGCTCGTCGGACCGGTCCGGCGAACATTGCAGCCGGCCGAATAGGTCGGGGTCTTGGGCGATCCCCGCGTGCGCCACCACCGCGCCCCAGGTACGGGACCACGCCTCCCGCCACTCCTGGACGGGAGCAGCAGCGCGCACCGATGTGGCGACCGGGACCGGGGTGTCGACCAGCAGAGGCGGAAGGTCCGGACCCACAGGCTCCAGCAGCCATGCCTCGCGGATCCACAGCAGCTCGAGCACCTGCTGCAGGTCGTCCTCGATCGTGATCATCATGTCGCGCGGCCACGGGTTGCCCGGTATCGGCTCGGATGAGAACACGTGCTCCCCCTCGATTCGTCGTGCCCCCATCCTGTCGCCGACGACTACGAGACAGGAAGGGACAACAGGTTGTCGCCGGCTGTTCCATCCCCCACGGTCCGAAGGTAGGGCGGGGTCGCCTCGACGACCTCCACGGAGGCGGTCGAGGCGCCGCCGCTCACGTACACCGCGCCCGGGTTGGCCCGCACGTAGGTCACGGCGTCGGACTTCACCACCCACTGGCTCGGCTCGCCCGAGCGACCCTGGAAGTAGTACTTGGTGATCGTGCCGAGGGTGGGCGGCGTGCTCGCCACCGTGATCGCGGTGATCTCGAACATTCAGCGGCGTCCGGTCTCGGCCAGCGCCGCGCTGATCAGCGCGGTGATGTCGATGGGCTCGGTGGGCGGCAGCTCGAGCGCTGCCGGGTCGATCGCGCTCATTCTCGGTCCTCTTTCTTGTCAGTGGATGCCACACTTGGCGGCAGCCGGTCCGGTTCTGATTGCCTCGGGTCGGTAGGTGCCCGCCGCCGCCCCTCCCCAGGCGCTAACGCGGCGGGCACCGTCCCTTGGCCGCACGATGAGAATCCCCTTATTCATTCGTGCGGGCTCGTCAGGCCGAGTCGCGTGCAGAGCTCGCTCGCGGCCAATTCGGATGGGAACACTCCCAGTCGCCCGTCCGGCAGCTGGCAGGTCTGCAGGTCGGGGACGGGGAACTCTTTGTCGGCGGTGGAACCGCCCGGCGAGAAGCTGCCGATGCGCCAGGTCGCCGCGCACATGTCCTCGGCGAGCTTGATGCGCTCGCTCAACGGCGTCGGCGTCTTCGAGCTCTGGTCACCGGGCAGGTAGACCGAGGTCGCGTGGCGCGAGTTCACGTCGGCGCTGGCGTAGCAGTTCATCAGGTAGTTGATCTGTCCCTGGGAGGCACGGGCGATCGCGATCGCCCCGCCGGTCGTGCCGAGCGCGAGGGCGCCGGCGACGCCCATCGCGATGAGGCGGTGCTTCTTGGTCCTGCGCCGCTCGTCGGTCGCGATCGTGTCGAGGAGGCGGAGCTTGAGCTGGTCGAATTGTTCGTCGGTGGGCAGGAGGTGGTTGGTCATGGCTTCCCCCTGAGGGTGTGAAGTTCGTTGCGGAGCCGTGACCGCAGGCGCGAGAGCCTGTTGCGGACGGCTGCCGGGGTGATGCCTGCCTGGGCGGCGGCCTCGTCGTAGCTGTGGTCGCCGCGGATGCAGAGCTCGAAGACGGTCCTGTCCGGTTCCGGCAGTGCCGCGGCGACAGTCTCGACATAGGCGAGCAGCTGGTTCCGCTCGGCGATCTCCTCCGGGCCGGGCCGGGAGTCCGGATGGGTCTCATCCAACGCATCGCCGGCTCGTCGCTTCTGAGCGACCTGGATGGCGCGCCGCCGGTTCGCGATCAGGTTCCGGCTGGTCACGAGCAGCCACGGCAGGACGGACTCACCGGCGACGACGATCGTCGCCCGCTTCCGCCACAGGGTGACGAAGACGTCCTGGCTGATCTCCTCGATGTCCTCGCGCCCGTCCAGGCGGGCCGCGATGTAGGCGTAGACGACACGGCTGTGTCGGTCGTAGAGCGTCCCGAGTGCGCCGCGGCGACCGTCGACGAGGTCGAGCAGCAGGTCGCGGTCCGATGGATCGGATCGCGGCACCGCCCCCCTCGTCGAGTTCGCCTCGGCCGTGTCGCTCATACCTTAGAAATGTGCCTCCCCGCCGAATCCTCTCAACTCGATCGAAATCTCCGTTCTTGCGACCGTGGCGATGCGCCGACAGACTGACCGTGCCCGGCATCCGACCGGGAGGATTTACTTCGGGGGAGAAGTGGAATGGCAATCAGAACCTCTACTCGCGCGCGCCGTCTTCTGGCATCCGGGATCGCCGTCGCAGCCCTGTCGATCGGCCTCGTCTCCATCGGCGGTACGGCGAACGCCGCCACCGCGCGGGAAACGGCAGCTCCGGGGCAGTCGTGCTCGTACGACCTCGGCACCGGGACGCTGGTCTGCGTCGACGCGGGGGAGGACCTCAACGAAGCCGTCCTCGAGCAGGCACAGCTGCGGGTCGTCGCGCCCGTGGACGCCCGCGGGGTGACCTCGCTCGCAGCGTTCGCGACGGCGGGCGTGCAGACGACGTATGTTCAGAGCCAGCTCTACGACGACGCCAACTACGGCGGCTCGTTCTTCCAGATCACGAACTCCAGCGCCTGCAACGGCAGCACCACGTGGAACTTCGGCCCGCTCGGCAACGTCGGCTGGTCGGGCCGGGTGAGCTCTTTCAAGAGCTTCTCCGGCTGCAGCACCAAGCTGTGGCAGGGCACCAACTACTCCGGAGCCTCCTACGGCTACGCCGTGAACGCCGCGAGCCTCGGCTCGATGAACGACCAGGCGAACTCGGTCACCATGAGGTGACGGCGACCGGATCCGGAATGCTGACGCACTCGCTAGAGTGACGGCCATGGGCCAGAACAGGAGTCGTCGCCGCAAGCGCCCCGCGGCTCGACGGCAGCCTGCGAATTCACGCGACAAGCGCCCGCCCCGCGGCTACCGGCTGAGCGAGCGCACCATCCGGCGATGGACCCGCGGGCTGCTTTACGCGCTCCTCATCGGTTTCGCGGTCGGCATCGTCCTGGCGTTGCTCGGCCTCATCCTGCGCAACGACGACCTGCCGCCTTTCGGCCTCGGTGTGGCCGCGCTCTGGACGCTGGTCGTGCTCCTCACCGCCGCCATCGTCGGCGGGCAGACGCTCGGCCGTTTCGGCGGCCTCGTCGGTGTCGCGCTCATCGTGGGCATGGTGCTCGGCCTGGCCGGCGGGCTGATCGCGCCGTGGGTGCAATGGCTCGGATACGGTCTCGCCGCCCTCGCGGTGATCGGCTTCTTCATCATGGGCATCCGGCGCCGCGTGCCCATCTGGATCGGCTACCGCTCGAACGGCGGCTAGCCCTGCTCCTCCTGCGCTGAACCCCATCCGTGCGAATGGATCGCTCGGGTGACAACGCCCTTGCCTGTCAGGCGGCGGAGCGTGCGGCGGGCGTGTCAGTGGAAGCGAGACACGATGAAGACGATCGCCCAGAACAGGAACCCCGCAGTTCCGATGATCATGCCGGCGATGGCCAGGCCCTTCCCTCGGGCGCGACCCTGTGCCGCCGCCCGGAAGCCGCGGCCGGAGAGCGCAGCCCCCAGCGCGCCGATGAAGCCGAACACGAACAGGCTCAGACAGGAGATCACGAATCCCCAGATGGCCAGCTGGCTGAACGGCGGCCGTTGGACCGGCTGCGCAGCCGCCCCCTCCACGTTCGCCTGCTGACCCGCGACCAGCTCGTCCTCATCCACCGTGGCTCCCCCTCCTGCGACGCACCCTGTCGGCTGGCACGACTGTAGCGGGATGCGACGCACCTGCGTGACCTGAGCGACCCAGGATGAGAGCACTCTCAGCACTGCGGCGCGTGCGTCCGAGGTAGCGTCACGGGATATGGCGACCCTCTGGCATCGGCTGACGGCGTGGTGGAGGCGTGAACGCGCGTACGAGCCTCCGCCGGGACGACTCACAGCGGACCCGGCGAGGCGGCTCCCGAGCGGCGGGACGATCCAGCGCCTGCCAGGCGACGAGGCCGAACCGGGCGCGTCGGGTGCCCCAGCGGATGACCATCGGTGAGTTCGGAGGAGGGCACGACGGCGGCCGTCCCCGACCTGGCACTGCTGCTGGACGATGTCGGCTGGCACCAGCGCCGAGCGTCCCGGCAGACCGTTCTGGCCTTCGTCGCATTGGGTGCGGGCATCGTCCCGATGATGCGCCTCGTCGTCGGGCTGCGTTCGTCGCCGACGTCGGAGGATCCCTGGGGTCCGATCGACGGGGTGGTCATCGTGGCAGGGCTGCTGCTCTGGTGCGCGGCCGCGGTCTCCTTCTCGGGCGCGCGACGGCATGCGCGCCTCGCGGCCGTTCTGGCGTCGTGCCAAGTCGTGGACGAGCGCGGTGCCCGGGTTCGCAACGCCTCGCGGGCGCGAATTCTCCGGCGCCAGGTGGAGAGTGGTGCGTGGCGGGTGATCCCGGTCGACGACCTCCTGGACCGGGATCGGTACTTTCAGCTGCTCATCGCCGCCCGTAACCGGCCAGGAAGCCGGCACGAACGGATCCAACGGTTCGGAGGACAGCTGGCCTCTCGCTACGAGCGGGCCGTGGTCATCAGGCGCCTGGCCCTGGGCGTGCTCATCGCGGTCGCGATCGGCGCAATGGTCCTGGGCGTGGTAGCGATCGTCGCAGGAGGCACGGGCCGGCACGCGCTGGTGACGACGGCCGTCGCTACCCTTTTCGCCGTGATCGCCGTGTCGCCCGTGGTCGGTATTCTGCTGCGACGAAGTCCGGTCGGTCTCCTGCACCTGGCGGACCCGCTCTTCATGCGGTTGCGGGGACAGGATCCCCGCCTCACCCGCGGCCAGGTGGCCGCGATGCTCAGGAAGCCACGGCTATACGACGTCTGGCTCGGCGTGCGGGTTCGGAGCGACGACGCGTCGGACGGTGCTGGGTCAGCATGACCGCCTCCCCTCCCCATCAGCCTCTGTTTGGATCGAACCCATCCAGACGCACAAGACCGGTTTCGGCCGTCTTCACCTCGACGTAAAGGACGTATGACCGCCCGTCTGCACGCTCATTCGCCCAAGCAAAGACCTCGTTGACCGACCTTGCGCCTGTGACACGCCACTCATCCGCGCAACCGGCCGGGCCGTGAAAGTACACACGGTACGCAGGATCCTCAACCTCCCACGACACATCTCGCGGATCGACTCCCTCAGCTGCGACTGTCATCCGCGCCTCTCACCTCGCCCACCGGGATACCGTTCGGGCCTATCGAAATGTCCAAATGGACATGACGTGTACATTTTGCATGAGAAATGGACATTTGCAGCGGGACCTATAACCAGATCAAATCGGCGCCATGTCCGCGAAGCGGGAGTACATACCCTGGAAGGCGACGGTGACCGTTCGGGTGGGGCCGTTTCGGTGCTTGGCGACGATGAGGTCGGCCTCGCCGGCGCGGGGGTTGTCCTTCTCGTAGGCGGATTCGCGGTGCAGCAGGATGACGACGTCGGCGTCCTGCTCGATCGAGCCGGACTCGCGGAGGTCGCTCAGGGCGGGGAGCTTGTCGGCTCGCTGCTCAGGGCCACGGTTCAGCTGAGAGAGGGCGATCACCGGAACCTGCAGCTCCTTCGCGAGCAGCTTCAGGGCACGCGAGAACTCGCTGACCTCCTGCTGGCGGCTCTCGACGCGCTTGCCGCTCGTCATCAGCTGCAGGTAGTCGATGATGACCATCTTGAGGCCGACGCGCTGCTTGAGGCGGCGGCACTTGGCGCGGATCTCGACGAGGGTCATGTTGGGGCTGTCGTCGATGTACAGCGGAGCGTCGTTGATGCGGCCGCGCGTGGAGGCGATCGTCGTCCAGTCGCGGTTGTCGACGGTTCCCTTTCGCATGTTCTGCAGCGGGACGGTCGCCTCGGCCGAGAGCAGACGCATGGCGATCTCGCTCCGGCCCATCTCGAGGGAGAAGAAGATGGTCGGCATGTCGTGCTTGATGGCGGCCGCGCGGGCGAAGTCGAGCGCGAGGGTCGACTTTCCGAGCGCAGGTCGGGCGGCGACGATGACCATCTGGCCGGGGTGCAGACCGTTGGTCAGCTCGTCCAGCTCGGCGAAGCCGGTGGGGACGCCCGTCATGGAGCCGTCCTTGTGCTTCGCCGCCTCGATCTCGTCGATCGCGACGGTGACGGCCTCGGTGAGCGGGACGTAGTCCTCGGTCTCCTGCGTGCCGGTGACCGAGTAGATCTCGGCCTGGGCGTTGTTCACCAGGTCGAGCACCTCGCCCTCGGCCTTGTAGCCCATCTGAGTGATGCGCGTTCCCGCCTCGACGAGACGGCGGAGGAGCGCCTTCTCGCCGACGATGTTGGCGTAGTAGCCGGCGTTCGCGGCGGTCGGCACGAGGCTGGTGAGCGTGTGGAGGTACTCGGCGCCGCCCGCCCGGGAGAGCTCGCCGATCTTCGTCAACTCGTCGGTGACGGTGATGACGTCGGTCGGCTCGCCGTGCGAGTAGAGCGACAGGATCGCGTCATAGATGATCTCGTGCTTCGGGATGTAGAAGTCGGTGCCCCGGATGACCTCGACCACGTCGGCGACGGCGTCCTTGCTGAGCAGCATGCCGCCGAGCGCGCTCTGCTCGGCCAGCAGGTCGTGCGGAGGGGTGCGCTCCGGTGAACGGGCGTCACCCGGGTCACGACCGTCGGCGAGACCGATATGGGCGATCGACACGTTCTCTCCTCACTGCTCTCGGTCGTACGGATCGGGTGGCCCCGGGCACGGCGAAGCGCCGGGAAGGATCGTTCCGCACTGAGAGCGGTGAGATCCTCCTGGTCCGATTGTCGGGGCGACCTCCGACATAGCCCCGCTTCGCGGGAGCGTGTCCGTCGACGTCGCTCCACCCTATGGAGGGGTCGCGCCCACTCACAACTCGACCTGTGGATAACGATGTGGAGAATCTGCGCGAAACGCCGTGGAGCGTGTGTAGAAGGTGTGTGGAAACCTGTGGATAGGAAAGAATGTTGTCCTTGATTATCGAGCCTGATCAGGATTTTTTCTTTCCCCAGGCTGTGGGTAAAAAGTTCCTTGAAGCCTGTGTTCAACGTTGGCCGACATCGATCACGACCTGTGCACAAAGGAGGGGAAAAGTCCCTTAACGAGGTGTAGCGGCGGGCCTACGCCCGCCGCTACACTTTCGTCTGTTTCGCGCCTACTTGGCCGCGACCACCTGCAGGGTGATGACGGCGGAGAGGTCGTCGTGCAGACGCACGGTGGCCTCGTGGTCGCCGACCACCTTGATCGGGTTGGGGAGCTCGATCTTGCGCTTGTCGAGCTCGCCGATGCCCGCCGCCTTCACGGCGTCGGCGACATCGCCGGTCTTCACCGAACCGAAGAGACGGCCCTCGCGGCCCGCCTTCACGGTCAGCTTGACCTTGGTCGCCTCGAGCTTGGCCTTGAGGTCCTGCGCCTGCTCGATCGTGTGCAGCTCGCGAGCGGCGCGGGCCGCCTTGATCTGCTCGACCTGCTTCTCGCCACCGCGGCTCCACGCGATCGCGAAGCCCTGGGGGACGAGGTAGTTACGTGCGTAGCCGTTCTTGACGTCGACGACGTCACCGGCGGAGCCGAGGCCGGTGACCTCGTGCGTGAGAATAACCTTCGACATGTCGTTGCTCCTTAGCGGCCGGAGCCGGCGTAGGGGAGGAGCGCCATCTCGCGCGCGTTCTTGACCGCGCGGGCGATGAGGCGCTGCTCCTGGACGGAGACACCGGTGATCCGGCGGGCGCGGATCTTTCCACGCTCCGAGATGAACTTCCGCAGGGTTGCGACGTCCTTGTAATCGATGACGCCGACGCGAACGGACTTCGCGGGAGCGGCGTTCTTGCCGTCCTTGCCCTTGCGGATCGGCTTGCGGCGGTCGCCGCTCGACTTTCCAGCCATGGTTTCCTTTGCTTTCCGCCCGTCCGGACCACGTCCGTCGGGCTGATGATGTGTGCCCCTCGTGACGAGAGGCGAGTCTCGTTAGAAGGGGGTCTCGTCGTTGTAGGAGCCCGGGGTGTTCCAGACATCCGCACTAGCGGACGGATCCGCGGGAGCAGAAGCCGCCCACGGCTCCTCGACGGCGGGCGCACCGCCGCCGAAGCCGCCCTGACCGCGTCCTCCACCGGAGGACTGCGTGCGGGTGACCTGAGCGGTGGCGTAGCGCAGCGACGGGCCGATCTCGTCGATCTCGAGCTCGATGCTGGTGCGCTTCTCGCCTTCCTTCGTCTCGTAGGAGCGCTGCTTCAGACGGCCCTGCGCGATGACGCGCGAACCCTTGGTCAGCGAACCGGCGACGTGCTCGGCGAACTCGCGCCACACGCTGGCGCGGAGGAACAGAGCCTCACCGTCCTTCCACTCGTTCGCCTGACGGTCGAACGTGCGGGGAGTGGACGCGATGGTGAAGTTGGCGACTGCGAGCCCGTTCTGCGTGTAGCGCAGCTCGGGGTCGGCCGTGAGGTTTCCCACCACGGTGATGACGGTCTCGCCGGCCATGGGACTAGGCGCCGGCCTTCTCGGAGGTGGCGGCCTTGCGGGCGGCCTTCTCGTCGGCACGCTTCTGAGCGGCGGCGACCTGAGCGATCGCCTCCTCGGCGCGGAGGACCTTGGTGCGCATGACGGCCTCGCTGAGCTTCAGCTGGCGGTCGAGCTCCTTGGTCGTGTCGCCCTCGGCGGTGAGCTGAACGACGGCGTAGATGCCCTCGGACTTCTTGTTGATCTCGTAGGCCAGGCGACGACGTCCCCAGATGTCGACGTTGTCGATCGTTCCGCCGTCGTTGCGAACGACGTTGAGGAACTTGTCAAGGCTCGGAGCCACGGTGCGCTCATCGATCTCTGGATCGAGGATGACCATCAACTCGTACTGATGCATGACTAACCCACCTCCTCTGGTCTCAGCGGCTGCAGACGGTCTGCAGCAGGAGGGTGTCATAGACGTGCCATGGGCAGAATGGCGCCCAGGCAACTTATCTAGGGTAACGGATGCTGCTACGGGGCGCCAGCCGGCGGTGATCTCGGTCATGCCACCACTCTCGCGGGCGAGCGGTGGCCCCGAACGCTCGGTGCCGGATCTGTGGAGAACCGGCCGAAGCGACGGCCTGTGCGCACCTTCCTGTCAGCGCTGCTCCCACCACTCCAGCAGCCGCCGCGTCGCCTCCTCCTCGCCCAGCGGTCCCTCGTCTAGCCGCAACTCGAGCAGGAACTTCATCGCCTGGCCCACCTCGCGCCCGGGCCGGATGCCGAGCACGCGCATCACCTGCTCGCCGTCGAGGTCGGGCCGGACGGCATCCAACTCCTCCTGCTCCTTCAGCTCACGGATGCGCGCCTCGAGATCGTCGTAGGCGAACGCCAGGCGGTCGGCCTTCCGGCGGTTGCGGGTGGTGACGTCGGCGCGGGTCAGCATGTGCAGCCGCTCCAGCTCCGGACCGGCGTCGCGCACATACCGGCGAACCGCGGAGTCCGTCCAGTGCGCATCCGCGTAGCCGAAGAAGCGGAGATGCAGTTCGATCAGGCGCGCGACCGCATCGATCGTGGCCTTGTCGAAGCGCAGGGCGGTCAGCCGCTTCTTGGCCAGCTTCGCCCCGACCACATCGTGGTGGTAGAAGCTCACGGCTCCGCCCGGCTCGAACCGGCGCGTCGCCGGTTTGCCGATGTCGTGCAGGATGGCGGCGAGACGAAGCACGAGGTCAGGCGCCTCGCCGGGGTGCCGCTCTTTCTCATAGCCGATCGCCTGGTCGAGCACCGTGAGGCTGTGCTGGTAGACGTCCTTGTGGTGGTGATGCTCGTCGGCCTCTAGCCGCAGCGCCGGGATCTCCGGGATCACGTGCTCGGCGAGCCCCGACTCCACCAGCAGCTCGATGCCGGGCCGCGGCTCGTCCGCCAGGAGCAGCTTCGTCAGCTCGTCGCGCACGCGCTCTGCGCTGACGATCTCGATGCGGCCGGCCATCGCCTCCATCGCGGCACGCGTCTCGTCGTCGACCGTGAACCCCAGCTGCGCGGCGAAGCGCGCCGCGCGCATCATCCGGAGCGGGTCGTCGCCGAACGAGATCTGCGGCGTGCTCGGCGTCGTGATGACTCCGGCGATGAGGTGCTCGACACCGCCCGACGGGTCCACCAGCCGCACCTCGGGAATGCGCAGCGCGAGGGCGTTGACGGTGAAGTCGCGCCGCAGGAGGTCGCCCTCGAGGGTGTCGCCGAACTCCACCTCCGGCTTGCGCGTGGTGCCGTCGTAGCTGTCGCTGCGGTAGGTCGTGATCTCGACCGTGTCGTCGCCGAAGCGTGCGCCGATGGTGCCGAACTGACGGCCGATGTCCCAATGCGCGTCCGCGATCGGCGCGACGATGCGCAGGATGTCGTCGGGGCGGGCGTCCGTCGTGAAGTCGAGGTCGTGCACGGAACGGCCGAGGAGCGCGTCGCGCACCGGCCCCCCGACGAGGGCGAGCTCGTGCCCCGCGGCCTGGAAAGCCTCGGCCAGACGGGCGACCGCCGGCGTCTGCGCGAGGCCGCCGAGACGTTCGAGGGATTCGGCGACGCTCTGCATGGTGCCCCAGTTTAACGGCCCCGCTCGCCGGGCTCTCAGGGCACGACCTCTAGAATCGTCGTCATGGAGGCCGAGTCGGGATCGTGCGTCGACGCATGAGCGGAGCCTCCCCCACCCTCCGGGGTGCGACGTTCCGCGCCCGCGTCCGGCGTCTCGCCGCCGCGCTGGCCATCGGGGCGCTGTCGGTCACCGGTGGGGTCGTCGCCGGGGCGCCCGCACAGGCGGCCACCTCCAGCCCGTCCCCGACGGCCTCCTCCGGCGCGGAGCTGAAGGCGTCTCTCACCGCCGACCAGGCAGGCGTCCTCTCGCCCGGCAAGGATCTGGCGGTCTCGGTCACCGTCTCGAACCCGACCGACACGGCCTACCAGTCAGGCTCGGTGAGCCTCTGGGTCGACCCCGCCCCAGCGAAGGATCGCACCGCACTCTCCGCCTGGCTCGCCTCGACGGACGCGGTGGCCGACACGGTCGAGCTCGGCCGGGCACCGCTCGCCACCCTGGAGCCGGGCGGCACAGCGGTGGTCCGGATCTCGGTCCCCGCCGCATCCGTGCCCTTCGGCTCGCGTGCCGACTCCGCGGTCTTCGGCATCGGCGCGACGATCAAGGCCGGCTCCGCCGAGGCGTCCCCGCGGAGCTCCGTGGTCTGGTACCCCGGGGGTACGGCGAAGCAGTCGGCCGTCAACGTCGTCATGCCGATCGTGACACCGCCCGGCTCGCAGGGCCTGATCGCAGCCGACGACCTCGCCACCTACACCGCGCCCAACGGCATCCTCACGCGGGAGCTCGACGGCCTTGCGGGTCACACCACGGTGACGGTCGGCATCGATCCGATGATCGTGGCCTCCATCCGTGTGCTCGGCAACGCTGCGCCGGCGTCCGCCGTGGAGTGGCTGACGCGCCTCGCCGACCTGCCCAACGACACCTTCTCACTGGGTTACGCAGATGCGGATACCGCCGGTCAGATCCAGGCCGGCCTCCCCGCGCCGCTCGGGCCCACTTCCCTCGGCTATGCGATCGATCCCAAGAACTTCACGCCACAGCCCACGCCGGTGGGGGAGCCGTCCACCGCGACGCCCAGTGCTTCGCCGAAAGTCGCAACGCCGACTCCCACGCCGACATCCGCGCCGGGCCCCGTCCTCCCGACGATGGATGAGCTGCTCGCCTGGGACTACACCTTCACGGGCATCACCTGGCCAGGGGAGAAGACGGTCCGCCGCGCCGACCTCGCACCATTCGCGGCCGCCGGCCTCACCACCACGATCGTCTCCGGCAGCAACACGAACGCCGACGACCTCGAATCCACGCCGAACGCCTCCTTCGCCTCGGGCGGCACCCACGTGCTCGCCACCGACCAGCGCCTCAGCGACGCCCTGCAGCAGGCCGCCTCGGCGCCGAGCGACGCAGCCTGGAACTCCGCCATGTCGAAGGTCAACGCGCAGCTCGAGCTGATCTCGCAGGAGTCGGGCGACCCGCGCAACCTGCTCGTCGCTCTTGGACGGTCCTGGCCTTCGAGCGGCACCCAGCTCGAGCGCACGCTCGACTCCCTCTTCTCGTCGCCGTGGTCGGCGCCCGCCCGCTACGGCACCGTCGCCTCTGCGCCGGCGACCTCCGGCCTCGACCTCGTCGACACCCCGGAGTCGCCCGAGCGCGTGGCGCTCATCCGCTCGCTCGTGCAGGACGAGGGTTCGATCGGGCAGTTCGCCACCGTGCTGGACGACCCGACCCGCCTGACCGGACGCACCAGGGCAGAACTGCTGACCCTGCTCGCGGTCAGCTGGGAGAACCCCCGGGCGGACTGGACTGCGGCCGTGTCGAAAGCCCGCAAGGCCACCGACGACACCCTCCACTCCATCAAGATCCTCCCCACCGAGAACGTGAACCTCGTGAGCGCCCAGGGCTCCATCCCGTTCACGGTGAGCAACGAGCTTCCGGACGACGCTGTCACGGTCGTGCTCTCGGCCTCCCCGTCGAACAGCCGGCTGGAGGTCGACCAGTCCACGACGAAGCGCATCCTCAAGGATTCCCGCGCGACCATCCTGATCCCGGTGAAGGCGAAGGTCGGCAACGGCCAGGTAGTGCTCTCACTTCACCTCTACAGCCCGACCGGGGTGCCGATCGGCGATCCGACCTCGGTGACCGTGGATGTGCACGCGGACTGGGAGGGCATCGGCGCCCTCATCTTCGGCATCCTGCTCGTTCTGCTGTTCGGGTTCGGGATCGTGCGCAACATCCTGCGACGCCGGTCGAAGCGCGACGAGGGCGAGGCCGAAGCCGAAGCCGAAGCTGATGCGGATGCGGATGCGGATGCGGATGCGGATGCGGATGCGGATGTCGAGCCTGACCCGTCCACTGATGCGGTAACCCCACCAGACGGTTCCACCCCGCCCGAGGAGCGCCCAGGTGGCTAGCGTCGGCCGCGCCAGCGCCATGCTGGCCTCCGGCACCCTCGTCTCGCGCCTCCTCGGCTTCGCCAAGGCGTGGCTGCTGGTGCAGGCGATCGGCGTCGTGTCCCTCGCGGCGAACGCCTACGGCACGGCGACGTACATCCCGAACAGCCTGTACGCGATCATCGCGCAGGGCGTGCTCAACGCCATCCTGGTGCCGCAGATCGTGCGCGCCTCGGTGAACCCCGACGGCGGCCGCGCGTACATCAACAAGCTCGTCACCCTCGGGATGGTGGCGTTCGCCGCCGTAGCGGTCGTCGCCACGTTCCTGGCGCCCCTACTCGTCGCCCTGTTCGGCATCCCGGAGAACCAGCGCGAGCTCGCGACGGCGTTCGCCTACTGGTCGCTTCCGCAGATCTTCTTCCTCGGCCTCTACACGCTGCTCGGGGAGGTGCTCAACGCGCGCAAGTCGTTCGGGCCGTTCACCTGGGCCCCCGTCGTGAACAACATCGTCGCCATCGTCACGCTCGGCGCGTTCATCCTCGCGTTCGGCGCCTCCGCGACCGGCGCGAAGCACAGCGACTGGACGTTCGGCATGGTCGCCCTGCTCGCCGGCGGGGCCACGCTCGGCATCGCGGTGCAGGCCCTCATCCTGTTCGCGTTCTGGCGCCGGATCGGCCTGCGGTTCCGGCCCGACTTCGGTTGGCGCGGCGTCGACCTCGGCACAGCGGGCAAGGCCGCCGGCTGGACGTTCGCCATGCTCGTCGTCACCCAGCTCGCCGGTCTGGTCGAGACGAACGTCTCCAACTCGGTCGGCAAAGGCTTCGCCGGCCTGTTCGTGATGCAGAACGCGTGGCTCATCTTCATGCTCCCGCACGGCATCATCGCCGTCTCGATCGTCACCGCCTACTACACGCGGATGGCGGAGCACGCGCAGCGCGGCTCGGTCGCGGCGTTCCGGGACGACTTCTCCTCGGCCGCGCGCTCGATCATGCTCTTCATCGTCTTCGCCTCCGCGGCCCTGATCGTCACCTCGTACCCGATCGCCCGCGTCTTCACCTCCGACTACCAGGCGATGGGGCCGGTGCTCATCGCCTACCTCGTCGGCCTCGTACCCTTCTCGCTCGTCTTCATGGCGCAGCGGGCGTTCTACTCGCTCGGGGACACCCGAACCCCGTTCTTCTTCACAGTCGCGCAGTCGGCGATCATCGTGGTGGGTGTGCTGCTCTGCTTCGCGGTGCCGCCGACGATGCGGGCCGCCTCCGTCGCACTCGTGGTCTCGATCGCCAGCCTCATCCAGGCTGTGCTCGCTTTCGCCCTGCTCCGCCGGCGCACCGGGGGAGTGGATGCGGGCCGCATCCTGAGCTCGCTGTGGCGTTTCGCCCTCGCCGGGCTGGCCGCTATCGCTGCGGGCGCAGGCTTCCTCGTCATCCTCGGCGGCGTCGAGCCGGGCGCCTTCCCGGTGAGCGGCGCGATCCCCGCGGTCGTCGCGACGGCCATCGTCGGGCTGGTCATGCTGGTGGTCTACGTCGGCATCCTCGGACTGCTGCGATCGCCCGATCTGGAGAGCGGTCTCGCGCCCATCCTGAACCGCGCCGGAGGGCGTGCTCGCACACCCAGGTGACACGGAATAGCATCCGCCTAGGATGTGTTCTACAGGTCGACGCCTCCGGACGAAGGTGTCGCGAAAAGGTCAAGGAGTTCCGCCGTGCGGCAGATCATCATCATCGGTTCCGGCCCTGCCGGTTACACCGCGGCCATCTACGCGGCTCGCGCCAACCTGAAGCCGCTCCTGATCGCCTCCTCCGTGGAGGCCGGCGGTGAGCTGATGAACACGACGGAGGTCGAGAACTTCCCCGGCTTCCCCGAGGCGGTCATGGGACCCGACCTCATGTTCAAGATGCAGGCGCAGGCGGAGAAGTTCGGCACCGAGATCGTGCTCGACGACGTCGTGTCAGTCGACCTGACCGGCGAGGTCAAGAAGGTCACCCTCGGCTCCGGCGCGGTGCACGAGGCGCTGGCCGTGATCTTCGCCACCGGCTCCGCCTACCGCAAGCTGGGCCTCGCCGACGAGGAGCGTCTCTCCGGCCACGGCGTCTCCTGGTGCGCCACCTGCGACGGGTTCTTCTTCCGCCAGCGCACGATCGCGGTCGTAGGCGGCGGCGACTCGGCGATGGAGGAGGCCACGTTCCTCACCCGTTTCGCCGACAAGGTGTACATCATCCACCGTCGCGACAGCCTCCGCGCCTCCAAGATCATGCAGGAGCGCGCCTTCGCCAACGAGAAGATCGAGTTCATCTGGAACACCGAGGTGATCGGTATCGGCGGCAACGAGCAGGTTCAGGATGTGAAGCTCCGCAACCTGGTCACCGGCGAGGAGAGCGAGCTGCAGCTGCAGGGCCTGTTCATCGCGATCGGCAACGACCCGCGCGTCCACCTGGTCCACGGCCAGCTCGACCTGACCCCGGAGGGCACCATCGCCGTCGACGGCCGCACCTCGAAGACCAACCTGTCGGGCGTCTTCGCCGCGGGCGACGTCATCGACCCGACCTACCGCCAGGCGGTCACGGCCGCCGCGTCCGGTACGGTCGCCGCCCTCGACGCGGAGCACTACCTGACCACGCTCCCGCAGAACTTACTCGACAGCGCAGCGGATGGCGCGTCGGGTGACCTCGAACTCACGACCACCGCATAAGGAGAAACAAGAAAATGTCAGCAGCACGTTCGGTTACGGACGCCAGCTTCGAGCAGGACGTCCTCAACAGCGAGAAGACCATCCTCGTGGACTTCTGGGCGGAGTGGTGCGGTCCGTGTCGCGCCGTCGGCCCGATCCTCGACCAGATCGCCTCCGAGCACGCCGACAAGATCGAGATCGTCAAGCTCAACGTCGACGAGAACCCGCAGACCGCTGCGAAGTACCAGATCACCTCCATCCCCGCGATGAAGGTCTACCAGGGTGGCGAGGTCGTCAAGACCGTCATCGGCGCGAAGCCGAAGCCCGCCCTCGAGGCCGACCTGGCCGCCTACCTCGCGTAGCGCGACCCGTCCTCTTCAGACCCGTCCGGCGCTCACCCGCCGGGCGGGTCTTTTTCGTACCAGGGAGGCTGCCCGATTTTCGTCGGCGCGGGCGGCGCCCATAGCATTGCACAACGGCGGATGAACGGAACTCACACGTGATCGAACAGGGCACCTCGCAGCAGCGGGGCAACAATCTGGACCCGTGGTACCACCACTACGCGCAGCGTACGAGCGGCCTGGCCGCCAGCGAGGTCCGAGCCCTGTTCGCCGTCGCCAGCCGACCCGAGGTGGTCTCGCTGGCCGGCGGCATGCCGTTCGTGTCGGCGCTCCCGCAAGACCTGGTCTCCGGGGCGATGGAGCGGGTCATGCGCGAGCAGGGCGCCGTGGCGCTGCAGTACGGGTCGGGGCAGGGCGTTCCGGCTCTCCGCGAGCAGATCCTCGAGGTGATGGCCCTTGAGGGCATCAGCGGAAGCGCCGACGACGTCATCGTGACGACAGGATCGCAGCACGCGCTCGAGCTGTTCAGCAAGCTCTTCATCGACCCGGGCGACGTGGTGCTCGCCGAGGGCCCGAGCTACGTGACCGCCATGGTGATCTTCAAGTCGTACCAGGCGGAGGTCGACCACGTCCCCAGCGACGAGCACGGGCTCATACCGGAGGCGCTGCGCGAGCACATCGCCCGGCTGAAGTCGGCCGGGCGCCGGGTGAAGTTCCTGTACACGGTGCCGACGTTCCACAACCCCGCCGGGGTGACACTGACCTGGGAGCGCCGGCTGGAGATCCTGGAGATCGCGCGGCAGAACGACATCCTGGTGCTCGAGGACAACCCGTACGGATTGCTGTACTTCGACGAGAAGCCGCCGGCGGCCATGCGGTCGGTGGAGAAGGACGGTGTCGTCTACCTGGGCACGTTCTCGAAGACCCTTGCCCCGGGTTTCCGGGTCGGCTGGGCGCTGGCCCCGCACGCCATCCGCGAGAAGCTCATCCTCGCCAACGAGGCGGCGGTGCTCAGCCCGAGCTCGTTCAGCCAGCTGGTGATCTCCGAGTACCTGAAGGACGCCGACTGGCGCGGCCAGATCGACACCTTCCGCGGCGTGTACCGCGAGCGGAAGGAGGCGATGATCTCCGCTCTGGAGGAGCACCTCCCCGAACTGAGCTGGACGAACCCGAACGGCGGTTTCTACGTCTGGGTCACCCTCCCGCCGCACCTCGACTCGAAGGCGATGCTCCCGCGGGCCGTGACGGAGCTCGTGGCGTACACCCCGGGTACCGCGTTCTTCGCAGACGGTTCCGGGGCGCAGAACATCCGGCTGTCCTTCTGCTACCCGACACCTGAGAACATCCGCGTCGGCGTGCGTCGGCTCGCCAACGTCATCGGCGGCGAGCAGGACCTCCTCGACACCTTCGCCGGCACGGGGCCGCTCGAGGCGTCGCCCCGGAGGAGCCGCACGAGCGCCAACCCTCCCACCGATCTGCGTTAGCGAGAGAAAGTCCTGATCATGTCACAAAACGACGCCCTCGACATCGTTGTTCTCGCCGGTGGGATCTCGCACGAACGGGATGTCTCCCTGCGCAGCGGCCGCCGCGTCGCCGATGGTCTGAACGCTCTCGGCCATCGCGTGACCTTCCGCGAGCCGGACGGCACACTGCTGGCGTTCCTGGAGTCATCCCGGCCGGATGTCGTGTGGCCTGCGCTCCACGGCGCGAGCGGGGAGGACGGTGCCCTGCGCGGCCTGCTGGAGCTGACCGGTGTCCCGTTCGTCGGGTCGCGCGCCGACGCTTCTCGGCTCGCGTGGTCGAAGCCGACCGCGAAGACGCTGGTCTCGCGCGCCGGCGTGTCGACGCCCGCCTCAGTCACCCTGCCGCAGGAGACGTTCCGCGAACTCGGAGCGGGGAGTGTCCTCGCCACGGTGCTCGGCGGCCTCGAGCTGCCGCTCGTCGTGAAGCCGGCGCAGGGCGGCTCGGCACAGGGGGTCACCATCGTGACCGGAACCGAGGAGCTTCCGCGGGCGATGGTGGATGCGTACACCTACGGCGACGTCGCGCTGATCGAGCGCAAGGTCGATGGCGTCGAAGTCGCAGTCGCCGTCGTGGACACGGGAGAGGGGCCCGAAGCGCTGCCCGCCGTCGAGATCGAGCCGGTGGAGGGAGCGTACACGTTCGACGCGCGCTACAACGCCGGGGAGACCCGCTTCTACGCGCCGGCCCGGCTGGAGGCCGACGTCTCCGAGGCGGTCGCCACTGCCGCCGTGACCGCCCACCGGGCGCTGGGCCTGCGCCACCTCTCGCGGATCGACCTCATCGTGGATGCCGCCGGCACCCCGTGGTTCCTGGAAGCCAACGTGCTTCCCGGGCTGACGGAGACCTCGATCATGCCGCAGGCGATCGTCGCCGCGGGACGCGAGACCGGTGAGGTGTACGCCGCGCTGGCGGCGCAGGCCATCGCCGACGCTTGATACACCGTCAGGACGAAGGGCCGCCTCCCCGCTGGCCCAGCGGGAAGGCGGCTAGTTCGTTCGCTCAGCTGTAGTGGGGCTGGCCGAGTTCGTCGAGGATGCGGTTGAGGTCCTGGATCGTCGCGAAGTCGACGACGATCTGACCCTTGCGCGCACCCAGCGTGATCTTGACGCGAGTGTTGAGCCGGTCGCCGAGGGTGCCGGCGATCTCGTCGAGGTGGCCGCGGTGCCGGCCGGCGGTCACCTTGGTCCGGGCCGGCTTCGGCGTCTTGCTCGCAGCCGCCTCCGCCTGACGCACGGAGAGGTCCTCGTTCACGATCTTGTCCGCGAGGCGGATCATCGCCTCCTGGTCGTCGCCGAGGGAGAGGATCGCACGCGCGTGGCCGGCACTGAGGACGCCTGCGGCAACCCGTGACTGCACGACGGCGGGGAGCTTGAGCAGCCGGATGGTGTTGGTGATCTGCGGCCGCGACCGGCCGATCCGGGTGGCGAGCTCCTCCTGCGTGATACCGAAGTCGGCGAGCAGCTGCTGGTAGGCCGATGCCTCTTCCAGCGGATTGAGCTGGCTGCGGTGGAGGTTCTCGAGAAGCGCGTCGCGGAGCATGTCCTCGTCCGCGGTGTCTTTGACGACCGCCGGGATGGTGTCGAGACCGAGCTCCTTCGTGGCGCGGAGCCGTCGCTCGCCCATGATGAGCTCGTAGCGACCCGGCTCGTCCGGCAGGGGACGGACGACGACGGGCTGCAGGACACCCACCTCGCGGATGCTCGCCACCAGCTCGTCGAGGGCATCTCGATCGAAATCGGTGCGTGGCTGGACCCGGTTGGGAACGATATCGTCGGGGGAGAGGCTCGCCAGCCGGGCGCCCGGGACCGCGACGAGTTCATCCTCACGCTCCGCCACGGCCGTCGCGGTACCCGCGGGAGCGTTCGGGAAGAACACGTCCACGGGGCGACTGCTGGACTGATCGGTGGTGGGGATGAGTGCGCCGATGCCTCGGCCCAGTCCGGTGCGCTTCGCTGCCATTAGCGGGGTACTCCTCTTCGTGCGATCTCGGCGGCCGCCTCCATGTACGAGAGGGAGCCGCTGGAGTTGGTGTCGTAGCTGATGACGCTCTGCCCGTAGCTGGGCGCCTCGGAGATCCGGACCGAGCGGGGAATGATCGTGTCCAGCACCTCATCAGGGAAGTGCTCACGCACGTCCGCCGCGACCTGGTGCGCCAGGTTGGTGCGCGAGTCGTACATGGTCAGCAGGATCGTGGAGACCCGCAGCTTCGGATTCAGGTGTCGCTCGATCAGCTGGATGTTCTTGAGCAGCTGGCTGAGTCCCTCGAGCGCGTAGTACTCGCACTGGATCGGGATGAGCACCTCGGTCGCCGCGACGAATGCGTTGATCGTGAGGAGCCCGAGTGACGGGGGGCAGTCGATGAGAACGTAGTCGATGTCGTACTCATCGAGGAAGCGATTGAGCGCGCGAGAGAGGCGCTGTTCACGGGCGACCATCGAGACCAGCTCGATTTCGGCGCCTGCCAGGTCGATGGTCGCTGGAATCACGAACAGCCCGTCGAATTCCGGAGACTTCTGGATCACCTCGTCCAGTTCGCGGTCATTGACCACGACGTCGTAGACGCTCGGGGTCCCCTCGCGGTGCTCCACGCTCAGCGCGGTGGACGCGTTGCCCTGGGGATCGAGGTCGATGACGAGGACGCGCGCACCCGACTTCGCCAGCGCTGCACTCAGGTTCACGACGGTCGTGGTCTTGCCGACGCCGCCCTTCTGGTTGGAGATGGTGAAGACCCGGGTACGGGAGGGGAGGGGGAGCGTCGTCGACGCGATCACCTGCCGGCGCCGGGCAAGGTCCGCAATCTCCTGAGCGAGAGGTGTTGCCCCATCGAAGTCCGAGTCCGGTGCCTGCGCATCCATACCGCTGTCGATCTCACCTACTCCGCCGCGCTCGTCCTGGTGGGGTTGTTTCACGTGAAACCTCGTCGCTCCGTGGTGCTTCGCACCGGCTATCCGTCGGTCTTCGGCACACCAGCAGCGCACCCGATGATCAACTCTAACTCGGATGTCCGACGCTTTCCGCCGCGCCGCGCGACCTGTGGATAGTCATCGCCGTGGCGGCAGTTCGTGATGTGGGAGTGGTGCGGCTTCCCGACGCGGGTGGGGGAGATGAGCCCTCGACGCGGACGCGGTCGGGCAAAGGGGCCCCTTCTCCGCGCGCCTATCGGCAGCGCCTTGCGGCACGGAACATCGCTGGGCGCAGCCGGCAGGGCGGTACATGCCAAGCCGCACCGCCGCAACCGCTACCCAGCAGGGCCAGCCTCCCCAACCCACGCCGCCGCAACCGCCACCCAGCAGGGCCGCACGCGCCAAGCCGCACCACCACGACTGCCAGCCGCGCGCCACACCCTACGCCAGCCAGCTCCGCCGCACCCGCCCGGCCGCACCCGCACAACGACTGCCCGGCAGGCCCAGATTCGCCAAGCCGCACCGTCACAACCGCCACCCAGCAGGGCCGCACGCGCCAAGCCGCACCACCACGACTGCCAGCCGCGCGCCACTCCCTACGCCAGCCAGCTCCGCCGCACCCACCCGGCCGCACCCGCACAACGAGTGCCGGCAGGCCCAGACTCGCCAGGCCGCACGGTCACGACCGTCAGCCGTGCCCCAGTCCGCATCTTCCACGCCAGCCAGCCGCGCTACACATGCCGCGCCTCACGGCTGCTCGCTCGGCAATCTGTAGGGCTGTAGGCGCCAGCTAAGCCGCTACGCCCGCTCACATGGCCAGCGCCACCGGGTGAGAGAGAGCATTCCGCGGCCACGAAGCGCAGTGCTGCTACATCGAAGCGAATACTGCGTGAACGCCGTCCATCTCACCGAACCGGCCAAGACTGTCCCCTGGCACGTAACGACAAGCACACCCGGTGTACCGGAATCATCAACGCCGCAGACGGGTCCCACTGCGAGCGAGCCCCCATAGCGATAACCAGATCACCACCGTGAAGGAGCGGAGGACAACGAAAACGCCAGACGCGGCGCCCTTCCCCACGGACGCTCACCGATCTCTTCCGGTCCCGGCTCGTCGGCAACCGGGAGGCCGCGGATGGACTGGTTTACCGGGATCATCAACCACGCAGACGCGTCCCACTGCGAGCAAGCACGCCCCCATAGCGATACCCAGATCACCGCCGTGAAGGAGCGGAGGACAACGAGAACGCTGGACGCGGCGCCATTCCCCACGGACGTTCCACCGATCTCCTCCAGTGTTGGCTCGCCGGTAACCGGGAGGCCGCGGATGGACTGGCCTGATCGGACTTGCATTTGGGTCGACGTGACGACCTGTGGTCGGCTTCTCCATGACGTTTCACGTGAAACGCCTCCCGAGCGCACCATGTGTGGTGCGAGCCTTCGCCCGACCGTCTCTCTGAAGCTCCACGTCCGATAGCCCGCAACTCCACCGCGGCGAGATCTACCCTCGTTCGTCAGCCGCTGCGCACTCAGGGGCCAGAGAAATGGCGCGCGGTTGCTTCGCGACGCAACACGGTGGCTGTACACCGAAAAGTTCGGACTAGCTGCTGCGCGGGAACCCGGGAAGTCGCGGTTTCACGTGAAACTTAGCGCCAACACGTTCCCTGACTCCCAGTGCCAAGGTACCCCGGCTTAGCCTCGACGCATGTGCCTGTTCCCGGTCTGCTAGATCGACTCCATATCGACAGCTGCTTGCCAGGAGAGGTTGCGACGAGAAGAGCGCTGCGCGACAACGACGCCGACGCATCGCCGCGTGCAAAAGCTGGGAGGGAGTCGCCGACCACAGGCGCAACGCGCGCTCGGTAGCCAGGCTTGCTGATGCGTCTACCCTGTCGGAGTTGGTTCCTTCATGCGTGCCGACGACGCTCGTCGGTAGACGCAAAGGCGGATCCACGTGCGGCCCGCCCACAGGACCGCGGGGGAGAGGATCGGAACGTGGCCGAGCTGGCAGATGAACCCACGGATGATACGAACCGGGAACATGAGCGATCTACCGACGCGGCGACATCCGACGGCGGAGGACCGTCGACCCGCACGTGACGGCGACGGAGTTCAGGACGGGGAAAAGGTTGCCCCGAGCGCATCGCGATCGCTAGCCCGATCAGCACCGAGATAGTTTCACGTGAAACCCCGCCCGCGGCCGTTCGCTGCACGCGCCTAGATTGGCCGAAGGCTATAGCAGCATGACGGAGATCAATGACACCGACGCCCGAGCCGTCCGCGATCGTTGCGTGGTCTCCCTGCTCCGCTACGATGTCGTTTCGCTATGCATGGGCGCAGCTCGCGACGAAGGGACTCCCTGGCCGGTGCGGACGAGGGATATCTTGCTACGCCGGTGTCCCCCTGCGAATCCATCCTTCTCGCGTCCAGCCGATAGTCGGGGTTCGCAGCCCATCTGAAGGCTTACCAAGCTCGGCATCCATCGCATCGTCGCGAATCGAAATCGCCCGCACGAAGTACCTCGCGGACGGAAGGTCTAGCGACCTGACGGACCTTCCTGCGGACCTACCCGCGTTGCGCAGCCGCTTCGACTGATTCACCTCAATCTGCGATCATCGATACGGACCGTTCGTACCACTGCGCGCGGGCCGCTACTCTCCGCGGGGCACACGAGGCCTCGGCCGCGGGCATCCGGTGTTCCCTGACAGGTCCACAGAACGGGCAGCGCCACGGTTCGCCTACGTCGGCACGCGAGGTGACGTCAGGGAACCAACAGCTGTCAAACCCATCAGGTGAGAGGCGGCACAGGCCCAAATCGCGCCAAGTATCGCCGGGCGATGCCGACGCGACCGCCCACAGGATCGCTCTCTCGCAAGCGAAGCGCCCGCTCCAGCGCTGTCAGAGGCAACCTAAGGCCGTCGCGAATGCCCAGGGTTCAGCGAACAGACGCACGAATGACGCGCGTGACCTCCGAAAGCACGCCTTCGCCGAGAGTCAGGACCTCGATGTCGTGCACTTTGTACTTGCGGATCTCCTTGCCGGCGGCGTCGACCTCGGCCGGTGCGGCGGCGCCCTTCATCAGAACGAGTTCGCCACCATCACGCAATAGGGGAGCGGTGAGGGGAAGGAGTTTGCGGAAAGCGCTCACGGCACGCGCGGTCACCTGGTCGAGAGGGCCGTCGAGCCGTGCCTCCTCAGCGCGCGCACGCACGACCGAGACGTTGTCGAGTCCCAGTTCGGCTACCTGCTCATTGAGCCAAGCGACCCGTCGCTCCATCGGTTCGATGAGTACGAACGAGACATCCGGTCGAGCGATGGCGAGGACGAGTCCCGGCAGTCCGGCACCACTCCCAACGTCGCCGACCACACCAGGCCGAAGCAGCGGTGCCACGATGGCACAGTTCAGGATGTGACGCGACCACAGACGCGGCAACTCGAGCGGGCCGATCAGTCCTCGTTCCTCGCCCTGCTCGGCAAGGTTCGCGGCAAAACGGCGCGCGACCTCGACGCGATCTCCGAAGAGTTCGAGGGCGGCAGACGGTTCAGCTTCGAGCGTCACGGTTTCACGTGAAACTCAGGCGGCGGTGATGACCGTGTAGCGGTCACGCCCCTCGCCACGCGAGGTCGAGACGTAGCCGCGCTCGGACACGATGTCGTGCACCAGCTTGCGCTCGTAGGACGACATGGGAGGAAGCGCGGCCTCGGCCGAACCTTCCTCCAGCCGCGCGATCGCACGCTCGACGAGGCGGCCGAGCTCAGCCTGACGAGCCTCACGCGAACCGGCGATGTCGAGGATCAGTCGCGAGTATCCACCGGTCTCGTTCTGCACCGCCAGACGTGTCAACTCCTGGAGAGCCGCAACCGTGTCGGCCTTCGCCAGCAACGACAGGTTCGAGTCCTCCTCGGAGTTCACCGAGATGTAGGCACGGCCGTTCCGGGTGTCGATGTCGATGTCACCGTCGATATCGGCGATGTCGAGCAGCTCCTCGATGTAGTCGGCAGCGATGTCGGCCTCACGGTCGAGGTCGACCGGGGCGGACTGATCGGCCCGCGCTTCGGCGAGTTCGACATCCACATCGACGGCCTCGGGCGCATCGGTCGGCTCGGGGGAGGAGGTCTGCACGTCGGTCATCGGTTCGAGGTCCTTACTTTCCGGCCTGCTTCTTGGCGCGGGACTTGCTGACGGGCTGCACCCGCTGAGTCGGCTGCTTCTTGGGCTGCTCCTCCACCGTGAGGACGGTGGCGCCGTCGGGCTGTACGAGCTTGCCCTTCTTGGCGAGGCGAGCCTCGCGTGCCTTCGCGGCATCCGACCCCGGGGTGGGCATGTTGCGGATGACGAGGAACTGCTGACCCATGGTCCACAGGTTCGAGGTCAGCCAGTAGAACATGACGCCAAGCGGGAAGGCGAAGCCCGAGAACAGGAAGACGAAGGGAAGCAGGTACAGCAGGATGCGCTGCTGCTTGAACTGCGGGCTCGCCTTGGTCTCCGGCGACATGTTCTTCGAGACGATCTGCAGCTGCGTGAGGAACTGCGATCCCGTCATCAGCACAACCATAACGGCTGCAATGATCATGACCGCGACCTGCGGCGGGTGCGCATTCATGGCGCCCTGGAAGCTCTGGTGCAGCGGAGCGACACCGAACAGCGTCGCATTGCCGAACTGCTGTGCGAGCTCGGTGTTGAGCGGGCCGACGCCGGCCTTGCCACTCTGTGCGCCGTTGAGCACCTGGAACAGGGCGAAGAAGACGGGCATCTGAAGAAGCAGGGGGAGGCACGAGCTGAGCGGGTTGGTGCCGGTCTTCTTGTAGAGCTCCATCGTCTCGCGCGACATGGCCTCGCGCGAGAACTGGTCCTTCTTGCCTTTGTACTTGTCCTGGATCTTCTTCAGCTGAGGAGCGATCTCCAGCATCCGCCGCTGATTCTTGATCTGTCGGACGAAGATCGGGATGAGCGCGGCACGGACCACGACGGTGAGACCCACGATCGACAGCACCCAGGTGAGACCGGCCGCGGGGTCGAGCCCGATCTGGGTGAAGAGCCAGTGGAAGGCGACGAGGATCAGCTCCACGACCCACTTGATGGGCCAGAGGACGAGTCCGATGATGTCAGGCATGACTTCTAACTAGGCCTTTCCGTGGCCGACGATGGGCTGAGAGCTTGTGGCGACGACGAACCCGAACGGGGTGACCCGGTAGCGCGGCTTCCTCGCCGGCGGGACGTCGTCGACGCCGCCGGCGGCCCAGGGGTGACAGCGGGCGATCCGGCGGATGCCGAGGAAAGACCCGATGAGGACACCATGCTGCTGGATCGCCTGCAGCGCATAGGCCGAGCACGACGGGTAGTAGCGGCAGACATCCCCATACAGGGGCGAGATCACCGCGCGATATGCGCGCAGCACCAGCACCGCGGCATTCCGCGGCGCGAGGAGCACTGCTGCGATCGCGGTGTTCATGGACGGACGCTGCCCTTACTGAGATGACTGCGGCTGGTGTGGCGGGCAGAGGCCCGGAGAAGCTCTTCGTGCAGGCTAGCCCACCGCGCTTGAACGGAGGCTGGCAATGCGCGCACGACAACGTCGACTCCACCCTCGCCGGCCGCGGCCGAGAACTGGGGGAGGAGGTCGTAGGCGGCGGCCTTGAGCCGGCGCCGCACGAGGTTGCGCTTCACCGCGTTGCCGACCGACTTGCTCACGATAAAGCCGAATCGCACCACGTCGGAGTCGGACGTCGGACGGATGTAGGTCACGGTGCTCACTCCGGTGAAGCGTGCGCCACGTCGTACAGTCGCCCGGTAGTCCGCCCCTCGCGTGATGCGATTGGCTTTGGCGAGCACCGGTCGGCCTCTGCCTGAGGAGGCTTTACGCCGAGAGCTTCGTGCGGCCCTTGCTACGACGCGCCGAGAGGATGGCACGGCCGGCACGGGTACGCATGCGGAGGCGGAACCCGTGGGTCTTCGCGCGCTTGCGGTTGTTCGGCTGGAACGTTCTCTTGCTCATATCTGTCTCCGTGATGGTCTCTTCACCGGCCCGCGCTGAGTGGTGCAGCCAGCGTGGTGAGGCCAGGAAAATTAGAGGGCAGCCGAAACGGCTGCAAGTCAACTGATTAAAACTACGGCCTCGGGATGCGCTTGGTCAAACCGATGGTGTCAAATCCACTGATTATGCACGGTATTGGCAGGGAAGCGGCGGCCGACGCGCCGACGTATTCCGCCGATCGGATTTGATCGCCCTTCTGTGGACAAGTTACCGTGAGGTCGAAAGTTATCCCCAGGCCATGCCAATTCTGGCCGGAGATCGCTACGGTATTGCTCACACAGCGGTGGATAACTCTGTGAATACCCACCGGCGGCATCCGAAGCCGCCAACCCGGCGAGAGTCACCGGGGGCCGACTCGTCCCCTCGTCGGGCTGACGGCATCCGCAACACAGACGAAGACGGGGAACGATGGCAGGCGGCGAAGAGTCCATTGCTGCGGCGTGGCAGGACGTGCTCGGGAAGCTCGGGACGGACGACCGGATCACTCCGCAGCTGTACGGCTTCCTCAGCCTGGTCGAGCCGAAAGGCATCATGGCGGGCACCTTCTATCTGGAGGTGCCGAACGAGTTCACGCGCGGGATGATCGAGCAGCGCAGCCGGCTCCCCTTGCTCAATGCCATCGGCTCCCTCGACGACGCGTTCGAGGTCAACACCTTCGCCATCGTGGTCAACCCGGAGATCCAGCAGGAGAGCATGGCCGGGCCTTCCGCCGAGCCGGAGTCGGCGCCGGCCTACGCGGAGCAGGTCGCGCCGGTCGTCTCCCCGCCCACGGAGATCACCGCACCTCCGCGGGGCGGCGACACCCGCCTCAACTCCAAGTACAGCTTCGACAACTTCGTCATCGGCCAGTCCAACCGCTTCGCGCATGCCGCAGCGGTGGCCGTCGCCGAGGCGCCGGCCAAGGCCTACAACCCGCTCTTCATCTACGGCGACTCGGGCCTCGGCAAGACGCACCTCTTGCACGCGATCGGTCACTACGCGATGAGCCTGTATCCCGGCATCCGGGTCCGGTATGTGTCGAGTGAGGAGTTCACCAACGACTTCATCAACTCGATCGCCAACAACCGCGGTTCGTCCTTTCAGGCCCGCTACCGCAACATCGACATCCTCCTGATCGACGACATCCAGTTCCTGCAGCGGGCGGTCGAGACGCAGGAGGCGTTCTTCCACACCTTCAACACGCTCCACGACCACAACAAGCAGGTGGTCATCACGAGCGACCTGCCCCCGAAGATGCTCACGGGGTTCGAAGACCGGATGCGCTCCCGCTTCGAGTGGGGTCTGATCACCGACGTCCAGGTGCCCGACCTGGAGACCCGCATCGCCATCCTGCGCAAGAAGGCGCAGAGCGAGAAGATCCAGGTGCCCGACGACATCCTGGAGTTCATGGCGACGAAGGTGTCGAGCAACATCCGTGAGCTCGAGGGCACACTCATCCGCGTCACCGCGTTCGCCAGCCTGAACCGCACCCCGGTCGACATGCCGCTCGTGCAGACCGTTCTCAAAGACCTGATCACGCTCGACGACGACAACGTGATCGCGCCGACCGACATCATCACCAACACCGCCGAGTACTTCAAGCTCAGCGTCGACGACCTCTACGGCTCCAGCCGATCGCAGGCGGTGGCCACGGCTCGGCAGATCGCCATGTACCTGTGTCGTGAGCTGACCAACCTGTCGCTGCCGAAGATCGGGCAGCTGTTCGGCGGCCGCGACCACACCACTGTGATGTACGCGAACAAGAAGATCAGCGAACTCATGAAGGAGCGGCGCTCGATCTACAACCAGGTCACGGAACTGACCAGCCGCATCAAGCAGAACCACCGCTACGGCAAGTAGGCGCGCCGCCCGATAGCGCACGACTTATCCACATATCCATCCCCAGAGTGGGGACAGTGCGTTATTAACACTTGTGGATAACTTGTGGAAAGGTTCCGGAGAACTCGAGGCTTAATGGGGACGGGATCCGCCGGCCTGTGAAAAGCGAATGACATGACCTCGGGCCGAGCACCCTTGTGAACAACAGGATTCCTCAGGTCATCAACAAGTCACCGAGTTGTAGTTCCCAGTCGTTTCCTGCCCTCAACAGAGTTATCCACATTGTCCACAGCGGTTAACACGATTAATCCTTAACTCTTCTAGAAGGGGGCGGCCGACAACCTTCGGGGCTCCGAGCACCGCCGCTTCCCCGTCGGATGCCAGGCGCTAGGATTTGTGTCGTCCGTACCGTCGAGCCGACAGAGGTGCCTTCGTGAAGTTCCAAGCCAATCGGGATGTGTTCAGCGAGGCCGTCTCCTTCGCGGTGAAGCTCCTTCCTCAGCGGACGACCCTCCCCATCCTGAGCGGCGTACTGATCGAGACCACGGAGAACGGGCTCCAGCTGTCGTCGTTCGACTACGAGGTTTCCGCCCAGACCGAGATCGCCGCACAGGTCGACGAGCCGGGGCGCGTTCTCGTCTCCGGCCGGCTCCTCGCCGAGATCGCCTCCAAGCTGCCCAACGCGCCGGTGCAGTTCTCGACGGAGGAATCGAAGATCGTCGTCCGGGCCGGATCCGCCAACTTCACGCTGCTCTCCATGCCTGTCGAGGAATACCCGAGCATCCCGCAGGTGAGCGGCGAGGCAGGTCTCGTTCCCGCCGAGGAGTTCGCCGAGGCCGTCGCCCAGGTGGGCGTCGCTGCATCCCGTGACGATGTGACCCCGGTGATCACCGGTGTTCAGCTGGAGGTCGGCGACAACACCCTCGGACTGGTCGCGACCGACCGCTACCGCGTCGCGGTGCGGGAGATCGACTGGGACAACGGCACCACCTCGGGCGAGCCGGTCACTGCACTCGTCCCCGCCCGCACTCTGACCGAGATCGGCAAGACGTTCGGCCACAGCGGGAACGTGTCCATCTCGATCACCAACCGCGACGACCGTGAGCTGATCGCGTTCACCGCGGACCGCAAGACGGTCACGTCGCTGCTGATCAAGGGCAACTTCCCGCCGGTCCGGCGCCTGTTCCCCGAGCAGGTCGACAACTACGCGGTGATCAACACCGCAGAGCTCATCGAGGCGACCCGCCGAGTCGCCCTCGTCCTGGAGCGCGAGGCCGCGCTCCGCTACACCTTCACCGCCGACGGGCTGACGCTGGAAGCGATCGGGTCGGAGCAGGCGCAGGCATCCGAGAGCATCGACGCTCTTCTCACCGGCCAGGAGACGGTGGTTTCATTGAAGCCGCAGTTCCTGCTCGATGGTCTGGGGGCGGTGCACTCGGAATTCGTGCGCATCTCCTTCACCAAGACCGAGAACCCCAACAAGCCGGGGCCTGTGCTCATCACGAGCCAGACGTCGAAGGACCAGGCAGGCGCCGATTCCTACAAGTATCTGCTCCAGCCCAACCTGCTCCTGCGCTAAACCGAAGCGCCGGAAGAAGAGAAGAGAAGGACAATCATGCACATCGGCCTCATCGGCCTCGGACGCATGGGCAACAACATGCGCGCCCGCCTCGAGAAGAACGGCATCGACGTCACCGGGTACGACACGAACCCGGAGGTCTCGGACGTCGCGACGGTCGCCGACCTCGTGGCAGCGCTCCCCGCGCCGCGGACGGTCTGGGTCATGGTGCCCGCCGGCCAGATCACCGACTCGGTGATCCGCGAGCTCGAGCCGCTGCTCGAGAAGGGCGACCTGGTCATCGACGGCGGCAACTCGAAGTTCACCGAGGACTTCAAGCACGCGGAGCTTCTCGCCCCGCGCGGCGTCGACTTCATGGACGTCGGCGTCTCGGGCGGCATCTGGGGCCTGGAGAACGGCTACGGCCTGATGGTCGGCGGCTCCGCCCAGCAGGTGGAGCGCGTGATGCCGGTCTTCGACGCGCTGCGTCCGGAGGGCCCGCGCGACGAGGGCTTCGTCCACGTGGGCGAGGTCGGCGCCGGCCACTACGCCAAGATGGTGCACAACGGCATCGAGTACGCGCTCATGCAGGCGTACGCCGAGGGCTACGAGCTGCTCGACACGCGCAAGGACATCATCAAGGACGTCACCGGCACCTTCAAGGCGTGGCAGCGTGGAACGGTCGTCCGCTCCTGGCTGCTCGACCTGCTGGTCCGCGCCCTGGAGCAGGACCCGGAGTTCGAGCACATCGAGGGCTACGTGCAGGACTCGGGCGAGGGTCGCTGGACCGTGGAGGAGGCGCTGAACAACGCCGTCCCGGTGCCGACGATCAGCGCCTCGATCTTCGCGCGCTTCGTCTCCCGTCAGGAGGACTCGCCGGCCATGAAGGCCGTCGCCGCCCTGCGCAACCAGTTCGGCGGCCACGCTGTGAAGGCCGTGGACTAACCCTCCTTGAGAGTTACGCATCTTTCCCTGACCGACTTCCGCAACTACCGCACGGCGGAGGTGCCGTTCGCGGCCGGCGCGAATCTGTTCGTCGGCCGCAACGGCCAGGGGAAGACCAACCTCGTCGAGTCGCTCGGCTACCTGAGCACCCTCGGGTCGCACCGGGTGTCGAGCGACCAGGCGATGATCCGGAAGGATGCGGACGCCGCCATCGTGCGCGCCCGCATCCGCCACGACGGCCGCGAGCTGCTCGTCGAGGTGCAGCTGAACCGCAGCTCACCGAACCGCGCGCAGGTGAACCGCGCGGCGATCAAGCCGCGCGAGCTGCCGCGCTACTTCTCCAGCGTGCTGTTCGCACCGGAGGATCTGGCGCTCGTGCGCGGGGAGCCCGGCATCCGCAGGCGGTTCCTCGATCAGCTGCTGATCCAGCGGAACCCGCGCTTCGCGGCCGTCATCGGCGACTACGAGCGGGTGCTCAAGCAGCGCAACACCCTGCTCAAGTCCGCGCGCGCCTCGCGGATCAGGGAGGACCAGCTCGGCACGCTCGACATCTGGGACGAGCGCCTCATCCAGCTGGGATCGGAGCTGATGGATGCGCGCCTCGACCTCGTCGCGCGCCTGAGCGATCCGCTCGTGGCCGCCTACCGTTCCGTCGCCGGCGACGACCATCACCCGCGGCTGCTGCCGCAACTCACCATCTTCGGCGCACACGTCGAGGAGGATGACGATGCCGCGGACGACGCGGTAACGGGGTCAGCCGGTGTCGCGACCGCCGAGGCGTTCCGCCGGGCCCTCGCCAACGTCCGCCGGAAGGAGCTCGAGAGAGGCCTCACGCTCGTCGGCCCGCATCGCGACGATGTCCTGTTCGAGCTCAATGGCCTGCCGGCGAAGGGGTATGCCAGCCACGGCGAGTCGTGGTCGTTCGCCCTGGCGCTGAAGCTCGCCTCCGCGGAGTTGCTGCGGCGCGAGTCCACGACCGGCGACCCGGTGCTCATCCTCGACGACGTCTTCGCCGAGCTCGACCAGGCACGTCGCCGGATGCTCGCAACCGCCGTGTCCGGTTACGAGCAGGTGCTCATCACGGCGGCGGTGTACGACGATGTGCCGGACGAGCTGACGGCGCACACGGTTCGCATCGAGGCCGGGGCGATCGTGGAGGCGCCGGATGCCTGAGCGCGAGACCGCATCCACCGAGGCGTCCGCAGTGTATCTCCGCCTCAAGGCTCTGTTCGCCGGAACCAGTTCGCGCAGCAGACGGAGCTCGCCCCGCAAGGAGGACGCAGCGGCGAGCCGGCCGTTCGGCTCGGGGCGCGACCCGCACGACATCGGCGATGTGATGGATGCGCTCGCCTCGCAGCTGGGCTGGACCTCGGCCCTCGCCCAGTCGGAGCTCCTCGAGGGGTGGCGCGAGCTCGCCGGCGAGGAGACCGCCAAGCACGCCGTCCCGGACCAGATCACCGACGGTGTGCTGGTGGTCCGCTGTGAGTCCACGGCCTGGGCGACGCAGCTGCGGATGATGCGCTCCGAACTGCTCGCGCGCATCGCCGAGCGGTTCCCCGACGCGGACATCCAATCGATCCGTTTCCAGGGGCCCGACGCCCCCTCTTGGAAAAGAGGCCCCAGGTCGATTCCAGGGCGCGGTCCGCGGGATACCTACGGCTGAGAAGACAAAATAGGTCGCTCCCGCGAAGAAAACCTCTCAGACGGCCGTTTCCGGGCATTTCAGGCCTCCGCTCTTGGTAGAATGGAGAGTCACTGTCGAGTGCGGTCAGGAGCCTAATTTCATATGACGATGGAACCGAACGGGACCGGCGCGGAACACGAGTACGGCGCGAACGAGATCCAGATTCTGGAAGGTCTCGAAGCCGTCCGCAAGCGACCTGGAATGTACATCGGTTCGACCGGTCCTCGTGGGCTCCACCACCTGGTCTACGAGATCGTCGACAACTCCGTCGATGAGGCCCTCGCCGGGTACGCCGACAACATCGAGGTGACGATCCTCCCCGACGGCGCTGTGCGCGTCGACGACAACGGCCGCGGCATCCCGGTTGACGAGCACCCCACGGAGAAGAAGTCGACCGTGGAGGTCGTGCTCACCATCCTGCACGCCGGCGGCAAGTTCGGCGGCGGCGGGTACGCGGTCTCGGGCGGTCTGCACGGCGTGGGAAGCTCGGTCGTGAACGCCCTGTCGAGCAGGCTCGACGTCGAGGTGCACCGCCAGGGCTTCGTCTGGCGGCAGAGCTACCGGAACGGCGTCCCGCAGGCTCCGCTCGAGCAGGGCGAGGCGTCCGAGCGCACCGGAACGATCATCACGTTCTGGCCGAGCCCGGAGACCTTCGAGACGATCGTGTTCGACTACGACACCCTCCGTACCCGCTTCCAGCAGATGGCGTTCCTCAACAAGGGACTGCGCATCGCGATCACCGACGAGCGCGCGCCTGAGGTCGAGCCCGTCGAGGGCGAGGTCGACGAGGAGGTGGCGCCGCGCCACGAGGTCTTCCTCTACGAGCGCGGTCTGCAGGACTACGTGCAGTACCTCAACTCGGCCAAGAAGGCGGAGGTCGTGCACGACGAGATCATCTCGTTCGAGTCGGAGGACACCGAGCGCAAGATCGCGCTCGAGGTCGCCATGCAGTGGACGACGAGCTACAACGAGAGCGTCTTCACCTACGCCAACACGATCAACACCCACGAGGGCGGGACACACGAGGAAGGCTTCCGCGCCGCCCTCACCACGCTCGTCAATCGGTACGCGCGTGAGAAGGGCATCCTCAAGGAGAAGGACGACAACCTCTCCGGCGACGATGTGCGCGAGGGACTGACGGCGGTCATCTCCGTCAAGCTCTCCGAGCCGCAGTTCGAGGGCCAGACCAAGACCAAGCTGGGCAACACGGAGGCGAAGGCGTTCGTGCAGAAGGTCGTCGGCGACCAGCTCGGCGACTGGTTCGACCGCAACCCGAACCAGGCCAAGGAGATCATCCGCAAGGCCCTGCAGGCGGCGACCGCACGCATCGCGGCCCGCAAGGCGCGCGAGACCGCGCGACGCAAGGGCCTGCTGGAGAGTGGCGGGATGCCGGGCAAGCTCAAGGACTGCCAGTCGAAGGACCCGACGATCTCCGAGATCTTCCTGGTCGAGGGCGACTCGGCCGGCGGCTCGGCGGTCCAGGGTCGCAACCCGGAGACGCAGGCCATCCTGCCCCTCCGCGGCAAGATCCTGAACGTCGAGAAGGCCCGGCTCGACCGCGCGCTCGCGAACAACGAGGTGCAGGCCATGATCACGGCGTTCGGCGCCGGCATCGGCGAGGACTTCGACCCGGAGAAGGCGCGGTACCACAAGATCGTGCTCATGGCCGATGCCGATGTCGACGGCCAGCACATCACGACGCTGCTGCTGACGCTGCTGTTCCGCTATATGCGTCCGCTCATCGAGCTCGGCTACGTGTACCTCGCGCAGCCGCCGCTCTACCGGCTGAAGTGGTCGAACTCGGAGCACGAGTACGTGTACTCCGACCGCGAGCGCGACGCACTGCTCGCCGAGGGGCTCGCATCGGGCAAGCGCATCCCCAAGGAGAACGGGGTGCAGCGCTACAAGGGTCTCGGCGAGATGGACTACCAGGAGCTGTGGGACACCACGATGAACCCGGAGACGCGCACGCTGCTCCAGGTGACGCTCGACGACGCGGCGGCGGCCGACGAGATCTTCGCCACGCTGATGGGCGAGGACGTGGAGTCGCGTCGCTCGTTCATCCAGAAGAACGCCAAGGACGTGCGATTCCTCGACATCTGACGCGCGAGCGCCAGACGACGAGACGAACCGCGAGGGAGAGAAGACTGTGACGGACGAGCAGACGGGTTCCGGCGAGCAGGGGGAGGGCTTCGGCATCCACGGCAGGATCGACCAGGTCGACCTGCAGTCGGAGATGCAGAGGTCCTACCTCGACTACGCCATGAGCGTGATCATCGGGCGTGCGCTGCCCGAGGTGCGCGACGGACTGAAGCCGGTGCACCGGCGCGTGATCTACACGATGTTCGACGGCGGCTACCGGCCCGACAAGGCCTTCTCCAAGTGCACCCGCGTCATCGGCGACGTGATGGGACAGTTCCACCCGCACGGCGACGCGCCGATCTACGACGCGCTGGTCCGCCTGGTGCAGCCGTGGAGCCTCCGCTACCCGCTGGCGCTCGGCCAGGGCAACTTCGGCTCCCCTGGCAACGACGGCGCTGCCGCACCCCGGTACACCGAGACGAAGATGGCTCCGCTCGCGCTCGAGATGGTGCGCGACATCGACGAGGAGACCGTCGACTTCCAGGACAACTACGACGGCCGCACCCGGGAGCCGATCGTGCTCCCGAGCCGCTTCCCGAACCTGCTGGTCAACGGCTCGGTCGGCATCGCGGTCGGCATGGCGACCAACATCCCGCCGCACAACCTCCGCGAGGTCGCCGACGGCGCGCTGTGGCACCTGCAGCACCCGGAGGCCTCCCGGGAGGAGCTGCTGGAGGAGCTGATCAAGCGCATCAAGGGACCGGACTTCCCGACCGGCGCGCAGATCCTCGGCGTCAAGGGGATTCACGACGCGTACCGCACGGGCCGCGGCTCGATCACCATGCGCGCCGTCGTGAACATCGAGGAGATCCAGGGCCGTGTGTGCCTGGTGGTCACAGAGCTGCCGTACCAGGTCAACCCGGACAACCTCGCCATCAAGATCGCCGACCTGGTGAAGGACGGCCGCATCGGTGGCATCGCCGACATCCGCGACGAGACCTCCGGCCGTACCGGTCAGCGCCTCGTCATCGTGCTCAAGCGGGATGCCGTCGCCAAGGTCGTGCTGAACAACCTGTACAAGCACACGCAGCTGCAGGAGAACTTCGGCGCCAACATGCTGGCGATCGTCGACAACGTGCCGCGCACCCTGTCGCTCGACGGCTTCATCACCGCGTGGGTCGACCACCAGATCGAGGTCATCGTCCGCCGCACCCGCTACCGGCTGCGCAAGGCCGAGGAGCGGGCGCACATCCTGCGCGGTTACCTCAAGGCGCTCGACGCGCTCGACGAGGTCATCGCGCTCATCCGCCGGTCGGCGACCGTCGACGACGCGCGCGAGGGCCTGAAGCAGCTGCTCGACGTCGACGACGTGCAGGCGGACGCCATCCTGACGATGCAGCTGCGCCGCCTTGCCGCGCTGGAGCGCCAGAAGATCATCGACGAGCACGACGAGATCGAGAAGCAGATCGCGGAGTACCACGCGATCCTCGAGGACCCGGTGCGCCAGCGCTCGATCATCAGCGAGGAGCTCACCGAGATCGTCGACCGCTTCGGCGACGACCGCCGCACCGAGATCATGTTCGGCTACGACGGCGACATGAGCGTCGAGGATCTCATCCCCGAGGAGGAGATGGTGGTCACCGTCACGCGCGGCGGCTACATCAAGCGCACGCGCAGCGACAACTACCGCAGCCAGCACCGCGGCGGCAAGGGCGTGAAGGGGGCGCAGCTGCGCGGCGAAGACGTGGTGGACCACTTCTTCGTCACGACGACGCACCACTGGCTCCTCTTCTTCACGAACCAGGGACGCGTCTACCGCGCCAAGGCGTACGAGGTGCAGGAGGCCGGCCGCGACGCGAAGGGCCAGCACGTCGCCAACCTGCTCGCGCTGCAGCCGGATGAGGAGATCGCCGAGATCCTCGACATCCGCGACTACGAGGCGGCGAAGTACCTCGTGCTCGCCACCCGTCAGGGCCTGATCAAGAAGACCGCGCTGGAGGAATACGACACCAACCGCACCGGCGGCATCATCGCCATCAAGCTGCGCGAGGGCGACGAGCTCGTCTCCGCGCTGCTGGTGGAGGAGGACTCCGACCTGCTGCTCGTGTCGCGCAAGGGCATGTCCATCCGGTTCACCGCCTCCGACGAGGCGCTGCGCCCGATGGGCCGCTCGACCTCGGGCGTCATCGGCATGCACTTCCGCGGGGAGGACAGTCTGCTCGATGCGTCGGTCGTCTCCGACGAGGGCTACGTCTTCGTCGTCACCGAGGGCGGGTATGCGAAGCGCACCGCCGCCGACCAGTACCGCCTTCAGAACCGCGGCGGCCTGGGCATCAAGGTGGCCAAGCTGAACGACGATCGCGGCGATCTCGTGGGTGCTCTCATCGTCGGCGAGGACGACGAGGTCCTTGTGGTTCTTGCCAGCGGCAAGGTGGTACGCTCTGCCGTGGCCGAGGTACCCGCCAAGGGCCGCGACACCATGGGTGTCGTCTTTGCACGTTTCGCCGAGTCGGACAAGATCATCGCACTGGCGAAGAACACCGAACGAGACCTCGAATCCTCTTCTCTCGCAGAGGATGATGGGTCCGTCGGGAAGGATGAAACCGTAGATGAGCAGTAGCGTCGCCGAGAAGCTCGCCAAGAAGTCGTCCCGTCGACCCGCGTCCGCCAAGCAGGTGCGGCTCAAGCTGGTCTACGTCGACTTCTGGTCCACCGTGAAGCTATCGTTCCTCGCGGGCATCTGCCTCGCGATCATCGCGATCGTCGGCACCTTCCTGATCTGGACGGTGCTCGACCGCACCGGCATCTTCGACCAGGTGAACAGCCTGTTCAAGGACATCTCGGGCGCCGGCGGCAGCGACCTCCGCTCGATCCTCGGCCTCGGCCAGGTCATGGGCTTCTCGCTGATCGTCGCCATCCTCGACATCGTCGTGGTGACCGCGCTCGGCGCCGTTTTCGCCCTGCTGTACAACCTCTCGGTGAAGATCACCGGGGGACTGCTGGTCGGTTTCACCAACAACTGACCGATTTCGCAATGCTCGGGCAGATCGGGTAGTCTCGTATCTGCCCATTCGGGGATATAGCTCAGGCGGTTAGAGCGCTTCGCTGATAACGAAGAGGTCCGAGGTTCAAGTCCTCGTATCCCCACCATCCACTCACTCGGGGCCTTAGCTCAGTTGGTAGAGCGCCTGCTTTGCAAGCAGGATGTCAGGAGTTCGAATCTCCTAGGCTCCACATCTCATCCGAGGCGAGTGCGCCTGTACGGAACGATTGCGTGCCGTCGAGCAGGCGCAATCGTTCCAAAGAACCACAGTCGCGGTTCGGTTCACCGCTCCTGCGGGGGCACGATCGGTCGCGTCGGGAACGGGCTCGAGTACGAAACGCTCGTGGTCACGCTGCCGAGGGCGCCGACGCGGCCGCTGATCTGCTCGAGGTGGCGCATCGACGTTGCGACCACCTTGATGATGAAGCAGTCGTCGCCGGTGACGTGGTGCGCCTCGACCACCTCGGGGATGTCCGCGAGGAGGTCGTGCAACGGCTTGTACTGGCTGCTGGGGTAGCGCAGGCGGAGGTACGCGAGGATGCCGTAGCCGAGGCGCTCGGGGTCGACCACCGCACGGTAGCCCGAAATGATGCCGGCCTCCTCGAGCCGGCGCACGCGCTCGGCCACCGCGCTGTTCGACATGTGGACCGTGCGCGCGAGCTCGGCGATCGACTGACGGCCGTCGCGCTGCAGCTCGGCGAGCAGGATGCGGTCGGTGCTGTCGACGGCGTTCGTGGGATGGACGGCCATGGCGCGATTCTTCCACGAGATCGACGGTCATCCGACACGAACGCCGTCGAACCGGCCTTCAATGGGGAGGGCCGTTTTCCTACGCTCGACGGTATGAACACCGACACCACGGAAGCCGCCCGCCACTTCGCCGCCAAGCTCCAGTTCGAGACCGACCCATCCGACGTGAAGGCCGCGATGGATGCCGCCGAGCGCTTCGTGCTCGTGGACACTCGTGGCGAGGCGGCATGGCGGCAGGGACGCGTCGAGGGCGCGATCCACCTCCCCACCGCAGACATCGAACGCCGCGCTGCCGAGTTGATCCCGGCGGAGACACCTGTGGTCGTCTACTGCTGGGGGCCCGGCTGCAACGGGTCGACCCGCGCGGCGCTGGCGTTCAGCCTGCTCGGGTACGAGGTGCGCGAGATGATCGGCGGATTCGAGTACTGGGCCAGGGAGGGACTGCCCGTCGTCGACGACGAGGGCCCGGTGGCGCGGGCAGCCGACGCTCTCACCGCACCGATCGGGTCGATCGTCTGCGACTGCTGAGGCCCGCTACTTGAGCAGCCGCGAGAGCACCCGGTCGGCCAGCGGCTTGCCCCCGGTCTGGCAGGTGGGGCAGTACTGGAACGTGGAGTCGTGGAAGATGACCTGCCGGATGGTGTCGCCGCACACCGGGCAGGGCTGACCGGTGCGGCCGTGCACGCGGAGGTTCGACTTCTTCTCGCTCTTGAGCTCGGAGGCGGCGAGACCGTCGGCGCGGGCCAGCGCCTCACGCAGGGTCGATTGCGTCGCCTGGTAGAGGCGGGCCACATCCTCCGGCGCCATGTTCGCCGGCTTGTACGGCGACATCTTGGCGACGTGGAGGATCTCGTCCGAGTAGGCGTTGCCGATGCCGGCGATCAGAGACTGATTGCGCAGCACGCCCTTGATCTGGGCGCGGCCCTGGGCGGCGAGGATGCTGGCGAACGCCTCCTCGGTGAACGAAGGGTCGAGCGGATCGGGGCCCAGGCGGGCGATGCCGGGCACCTCGGCGGGGTCGTGCACCACGTAGATCGCGAGACTCTTCTTCGTGCCCGCCTCCGTGATATCGAGCCCGGTGCCGTCGTCGAGCACCAGGCGAGCGGCAAGCGGCCCCTTGCCCAGCCGCCCGGTCGGCGGGGGAGGCGGCTTGTCGCGCCAGCGGATCCAGCCGGCGCGGGCCAGGTGGATCACGACGTGCAGGTCGCCCGCGGCGATGTCGAGGAACTTGCCGTGCCGGGTCACGCCGCCGATCGTGAGCCCGCGCAGGGCATCTGCCGGAGGGTCGAACGTCTTGAGCGCGGAGAAGGCGACGATGCTCAGCCTGTCGATGACACGACCCTTCAGCCGACCGTCGAGGTCGGCCGCGAGGGCGGTGACTTCCGGAAGTTCGGGCATCACCCCTAGTCTGCCCCTCACCGCCGACATCGGCAGTAGGGTGATGCGATGGATATCAGAGTCGCAGCCTACGGAGTCATCACCGAGGGCGACCGCATCCTGCTCGCGCACTGGAACGAAGGCGGCAAGTCCGGCTGGACGCTCCCCGGCGGAGGCATCGACCCGGGCGAGGATCCCGCCGACGCCGTCATCCGCGAGATAGCGGAGGAGACCGGCTACCTGGCCGAGGGCGGCGAGCTGCTCGGGATCGATTCCAAGGTCATCCCGGCGGAACACCGGTTCGTCCCGGACGCAGGACCGCTCCACGCGCTGCGCATCGTCTATCGGGCCCGGGTGGTCGGCGGGACGCTGACGAACGAACGCGACGGCACGACCGACGAGGCGGCGTGGTTCGCGCTGGGCGCCATCCCGAACCGCCGGGTGGAACTGGTCGACATCGCGCTGCGGATGGCGGGACTGCACGGCTAGACGGTGGCCGCCCGCTGCTTCTCACCGGGAATGATGATCCACATCGCGAGGTAGGCGATGAACTGAGGCCCGGGCAGCAGGCACGACAGCAGGAAGATCAGGCGGACCGTCCACGGCCGCAGGCCGAAGCGGTTCGCGAGCCCGGCGCAGACGCCGCCGACGATCCGGCCGTTCACAGGACGCATGAGTGTGTTCATGCCTCCAGCGTCTCAGCGCGCGCTCGAGCGCACCATCGGGGTAACCCCCGAGAAGACCCTGGGGTCAGGCGTCGGTGCCGGAGGCAGGAGCAGCCGGGGTGGCGGGCGTCGACGGCTCTTCGTCGGCGACCCACAGCTCGTCGTCGGCACGGAACGTCTGCCAGACCGCGTAGAGCACGCCGACGGCTGCGACGATGCCCACGACGATCGCGACGACACCACCGGCACCGGGGCCCGACTTCTTCGGAGCCGGCTTCTTGGTCAGCTGCTTCGCGGCCTTCGAGAAGTCGCCGGAGAAGGCGGCGGCACGAGCGGCACGGGCGTGGTCGACGACAGAGAGCGCCGTGCCGACAGCGGTGCCGACGGCCGGGATGACATCGCCGACGACGCGCTCGCGCGCGGCACCGGCATACTTGCTGGCCGTGGACTTCGCGGTCTCTGCGGCGGGACGGACGTAGGTGTCGTATCCCTCACGGACGCGCGGTGCGATCTCCTCGCGGGTGTAGTAGGCCGCCTGCTTGCGTGCCTCTGCAGCCAGCGCGTTGGCGTTCGCCAGCACCTCCTGCTGCTGAGTCCACAGGTCCTCGGCTCCGCTGCGCAGTCGCTTGAGCTCCTTCTTGCGCTTCCGTGTCAGACTCATCTGTTCCTCCGTTGCGTCGGGGTGGCGACTGACTCCATCTTGCCACCGAAAGGGCTGAGGATGGCCCGAGAGGTCATCTCGCCCTCCGGAGTCCTCTATACGCCCTGTGCAAGAATTGGTGCCATGTCTAAGCACACCGCTGTCGCCACGCTCCACACTAACTACGGAGACATCAAGGTCAACCTCTTCGGCAACCACGCGCCGAAGACGGTCCGCAACTTCACCGGGCTGGCGACCGGCGAGATCGAGTGGACGCACCCCGGCACGGGCGAGAAGTCGAACGCTCCTCTCTATAACGGTGTGATCTTCCACCGCATCATCCCGGGCTTCATGATCCAGGGCGGAGACCCGCTCGGCCAGGGCGTCGGCGGCCCCGGCTACCAGTTCGACGACGAGATCAACCCGGAGCTCGACTTCACTCAGCCGTACGTGCTCGCGATGGCGAACGCCGGCATCCAGGGCGGCCGTGGCACCAACGGCTCGCAGTTCTTCATCACCGTCGGCCCGACCACCTGGCTGCAGGGCAAGCACACCATCTTCGGCGAGGTCGCGGACGACGCGTCGCGCCGGATCGTCGACAAGCTGGCCGAGGTGCCGACCGACGCGCGTGACCGGCCGCTCGACGACGTCGTGATCGAGTCCATCGACATCGAGCAGGTCTGAGAGAAGGCGGGCGAGCAGCACAGATGACTCAGCCCGTCGACGCGCGCCCCGGGTACTGCTACCGGCACCCGGACCGCGAGAGCTACGTGCTCTGCCAGCGGTGCGGACGCACCATATGCGGTGAGTGCCAGACGCCCGCCGCCGTGGGCGTCGTGTGCCCGGAGTGCATGGCGCAGCAGCGCGCGTCCCACCCGCGCACCAAGCCGGCGTGGCTGACGCGCATGACCGGCGGCGGCGCGCCTGTGGTGACGTACGCGATCATCGCGGTCTGCGTCGCGGTGTTCATCGTGCAGACCGTGGGCGATCTGCTCGGCCTGCAGGTGACGAACGCTCTGCGCTATGCCGGCGCGTACTCCTATCCCGCAGCCGTCTCGGGTGCGTTCGAGCCCTGGCGGATGTTCACCAGCATCTTCGCGCACGCCAACGTTCTGCACCTTCTGCTGAACATGTACACGCTGTGGGTCTTCGGTTCCGCGCTGGAGCCGATGCTTGGACGTGCCCGCTATCTGGCCCTCTTCCTCATCAGTGGGTTCGCCGGCTCGCTCGGCGTGCTGCTCATCGCCTCGCCGGTCGTCCCGGTGGTCGGCGCGTCCGGAGCGATTTTCGGATTGTTCGGCGCCTTCCTGATCATCCAGCGCCGGCTGGGCGGCAACGCCACGCAGATGCTGGTCCTGCTGGCGATCAACCTGGGGATCGGGTTCCTGCCGGGGTTCAACATCGCCTGGCAGGCGCACGTCGGCGGGCTCATCGGCGGCTTCCTCGTCGGCCTGATCTACGTGGAGACGCGGCAGCCGCAGCGCCGTCGCTGGCAGCTGCCTCTGCTGGTCGTGTTGTGCGTCGTCTTCGTCGCGCTCAGCTTCATCCACTTCTTCGTGTAGTTCCCACACGTCGTGGATAAGTTATCCACAGGCTTATTAACACTGTGGGTAATTACACGGTTGTAACTCTCCACAGGCTTATTAACACTGGGGAAACCGCGTGGGAATGCGCGGCGACTATCCACATGCCCCCTGTGGAGAACTGTGGACAAACGAAAACCCGGGCGGCGGAGGGCCGACCCGGGTCTCGGGGTGAAGCGTGGTAGCGGCGTCAGCGCCAGCGGGTGGTCATCAGGAAGCCGATGAAGGCGATACCGAACCCGACGAGGATGTTCCACGCGCCGAGCGCGGGGATCGGGTACTGGTTCTGGCTGACGTAGAAGACGATGATCCAGACCAGGCCGAGCAGCATGAAGCCGAACATGACCGGCTTGAACCAGACCGGGTTCGGCGCGTCTTCTCCGGAGGCCGCCTGCGGGCGCTCCGCGCGCGCCGGGCGCTCGATCCGGGTCTTCGACTTGCTGCGTGCCATAGCACCACAGTGTAGCGGGGAAGCACCGGAGGTTCCTGATGCCCCCGAACGGGGGATGCGCCTGTGGACAACTGTGTTTCTTCCCAGCGACGCTCTCTAGAATCCACGATATGACCTCCACCCGATCCCGTGCGCGCCGGCCGCATCGCCGGCCCACCGTGCTGGGGGTCGCCGGCGAGGTGCTCATCACGGCGGGCGTGCTCGTGCTGCTGTTCCTCGGCTGGCAGGTGTGGTGGAACAACCTCGTCCTCGCCGGCCAGCAGACCAGTGCGGCGGCGCAGCAGAGCCAGAAGTGGATCGACGACGCCATGAAGGCGCCGAAGTCGCAGCCCGACACCACCACGGCGCAGGTCGAGCCTCCCGTGCTCGCCAAGCCGGCGTCGTACGAGCCGTTCGCCGTGATCTACGTGCCGCGGCTCGGTCCCGACTGGAAGCGCACCATCCGGCAGACCGTGGACGTCGAGCGCGTCCTCAACAGCTACACGGCGGGCGTCGGTCACTACGTAGATTCGCAACTGCCCGGCCAAGTCGGCAACTTCGCGGTCGCCGGCCACGACTCGGGCTGGGGCAACACCTTCATCGATCTGTCCAAGCTGCACATCGGCGACCGCATCTACGTGCAGACGAAGGACGGCTGGTACACCTACGTCTTCCGCAACTTCGAGTACGTGCAGCCGTCGGCCGTCCAGGTGCTGCTGCCCGTTCCGCGCCAGCCGCAGGCGACGCCGACCGACCGGCTGATGACGATCACGACGTGCAATCCGCCGTTCCACGCGGGCGAGCGGCTGATCGCGTACAACGTGTTCCAGTCCTTCGCGCCGCCGCAGGACGTTCCGACCGAGATCGCCGCGGCGGTCGGGCAGGGAGGCTGACCGTGTACGGAGCGTTGTGGCGTGTCCTCCCCGGCCCGTGGTGGGTTCGGCTGCTCATCCTGATCGTGCTCGTCGCGGTGGTGCTGTTCGCTCTCGTCACCTGGGTGTTCCCCTGGGTGGATTCGCTCCTCGGCCCGCAGGAAGGTACCGTGGGGCCGTGACCCGCGTCCTCGTCATCGACAACTACGACAGCTTCGTCTACACGCTGAACGGCTACCTGCGCGAACTGGGCGCCGAGACCGTCGTCGTGCGGAACGACGACATCGCGGCCGACGACCTCCCGTCCACGCTGGCTGAGTACGACGCGGTGCTGGTCTCCCCGGGACCGGGCAAGCCCGCCGACGCAGGTGTGTCCATCCCCGTCGTGGAGCAGGCCCTGAAGACGGGACAGCCGCTCCTCGGCGTCTGCCTCGGGCACCAGGCCATCGCGGAGGCCTTCGGCGGTGTCGTCACCAACGCCGAGGAGCTCATGCACGGCAAGACCTCGCAGGTCAGCCACGACGAGAGTCCGCTCTTCGACGGCGTCGCCCAGCCGTTCACCGCGACGCGCTACCACTCCCTGGCTGTCGTCGACGGCACGCTGCCCGACGAACTGCACGTCACCGCGCGCACGACAGGCGGCGTGATCATGGCGCTGCAGCATCGGGAGGCGCCGATCTACGGCGTCCAGTTCCACCCGGAGTCGGTCCTGACCGAGGGCGGGTACCGGATGCTCGGCAACTGGCTCGAGGTCGCAGGACTCGCCGGGGCGGCCGACGCCGCGCGCTCCCTCAATCCGCTCGTGAAGCTGGGCTGAACCCCGCGCTGAAGCCGGATCGCCGTCGCGGCGGAAAGGTCAGCCCGAGCAGTAGGTGATGTCGACCGTCGACCCCTGCGGCACGTCGCCTACCAGCGATTGCGTGTGCACCATCGTCGCGCCCTTGTCCTGCGGACAGGTCGGGTCGGGCTTCGGGTTCGCCGTCAGCCCCAGCTGCGACAGGATCCCCGTCGCAGCCTGGATCGTCTGCCCGGTCAGGTCGGTGAGCGTCACCTTGCCGCTCGAGACGTGCAGCCCGATCGCGTCTCCCTCGTGCGCCGACGCGTTCGCCGCCGGATCGGTCGAGATGACGATGTTCGCGGGGATCGTCGGCGAGTTCTCCGAAGTCGTCGGGCCGACGGTGAGGCCGGCCTGCTGGAGGGCCTGGCTGGCGGCGTCCACCGTCATGTTGTGAACATCCGGTACGGACACGGTCTTCTTGCCCGAGGAGACGTAGAGCGTGATGGTGTCGCCGGTCGCGACGACGATCCCCGCACCAGGGTCGGTGCGCACGATCTCGCCCGCCTGGTAGGTCGGACTCGACTCGGTGCTCTGCACCCACTTCAGCTTCATCGAGTCCAGCTCGGCCGTCGCCTTCTCGAGCGTCTGGCCGGAGAGATTCGGGACCTTGCGCGAGGTGTCGGGCATCGTGGTGGTCGGTGCGAGCCGCAGCACCCAGGCGAGCACCGCCACGATGACGACCGCCATGATCGCGATACCGGCCCACACCCAGATGACGGGAGGGCGCCGTTGCGTGCGCGTCATGGTCTGGTCTTCCGCCAGCTGCCGGAAGGCGGCCTCGGGGCCGGAGACCTGGCTCGGCGGCGCGCCGAACAGGGTCTCCGCGAGCTCGTCCTCGTGCTTGCGCTTCGGCACCCGGCCGGCAGCGGCCTCCTCGAGGTCGGCGCGGAACTCGGCGACCGTCTGGTAGCGCTCGAAGCGGTCCTTGGTCAGCGCACGCGCGACCACGACATCCATCGCCGGCGAGACCTTCGGGTTGATCGTGCTCGGCGCGACGGCGGTCTCGCTGACGTGCTGGTAGGCGATCGCCACCGGGGTGTCACCGCGGAACGGCGGACGCCCTGTGAGCATCTCGAACAGCACGACGCCGGTGGAGTACAGATCGGTGCGCGCGTCGACCGACTCGCCCTTCGCCTGCTCGGGCGAGAAGTAGCTGGCGGTGCCGAGCACCGCGGTGGTCTGGGCGACGGTCGCGGACGAATCGCTGATGGCGCGGGCGATGCCGAAGTCCATCACCTTCACCTGGCCGGCCTTCGTGATCATCACGTTGCCAGGCTTGATGTCGCGGTGGACGACGCCCGCGCGGTGCGAGTACTCGAGCGCGGTGAGGATTCCCTCGGTGATGCGCACGGCCTCCTGGACCTCGAGCGGGCCCTTCTTGATCAGGTCTTTCAGCAGCACGCCGTCTACGTGCTCCATCACGATGAACGGCAGCTGGGCTTCGTGACCGTTCGGCTCGCGCACGGTCTCCTCGCCCGCGTCGAACACGCGCACGATCGTGGGATGCGTCATGCGCGCGGCCGCCTGCGCCTCCTGCCGGAAGCGGGTGCGGAACGCGGGGTCGGTCGCGAGGGACGGTTTGAGCAGCTTGATCGCGACGGTGCGCCCCAGGCGGGTGTCGGTTCCGCGGTGCACGTCGGACATGCCGCCCCGGCCGATGAGTTCGCCCACCTGATATCGGCCTGCGAGCAGGCGGCTATCTGGGCTCAATGCGGACTCCTTCTCGGTGCTGACTCCGGCTAGTGTAGCGGTGCCTTTCTGGGTATCTCCCCGGTCGCGATCTCCTGGATCAGGGCTTTCCGGCGCCGCCGACTCCCGTGCCTCCCGCGCCTCCGGCGCCGGGCGTCGGCGTCGACGACACGACCTCGTACGAGAGCGGCTTCGACTGGCCGGACTCGACCGACTCGCCGCAGAAGATCGTGTACGTGAGCTGGTAGGTGCCGGTGGAGCTCGGCGACCAGATCATCTTCGTGTCGTTGACCGGCGTCTGCGGCTGGCCGTTCACGTAGAGGCGACGGCCGACGAGGTTCTGACCCGCAGGGCAGGTGGCCGAGCCGAAGTTGACCGTGATCTGCGAGTTAGGCGTCCCCTGACCCGAGGGCGGGTCGGCGGTCACCGTGTCGGTCGGCGTCTGGATGGGCGCCACCGGCCCGTAGACCTTGACCGAGATGGTCGAGCCCTTCGGCACCGGTCCGGTCGGGTTGACCGAGTACACCTTGTTCGCCTGGTCCTGCGTCGTCGCGGCGTTGCCCTGCGACACGTCGGCGACCATCCCGAGACCCTGCAGTTTGTCGCGCGCCTGATCGGCGGTGAGGCCGAGGAAGTCGCTCTCGGTGATCTGCACCGTGTTGCTCGTCGGCGTCGGCGTCGGCTTCGGCGAAGTCGGCTTCGTCTGCGTCTGGGTGACCGACGGGGTCGGGCTGGGGGCGGGCTTCGGCTGGGCGACCAGCGCGATGATCGTTCCGATCAGCACGAGAGCCAGCAGCGCGATGAGGGCGATCAGTGGCCAGGTCCAGCGGCTGCGCTTGCGCTCCTCGACCGGGGGCGCGGTCTCCTCCTCCTCGACCGCCATGGCGGTCGTGGCAGGGAGGACGGTGGTCGCCTGGGTCGGCGCAGCGCCGGGCGTCTGCATGAGCACGGTCGCGGCGTCGGTCGCCGCGGCCGCGCCGAGGATCGCCGGGACGGATGCGGCAGCGGCCCGTACGTCGCCGCGTCGCAGCGCTTGAGCGGCGCGCGCCAGGTGGGCGGCGGACGCCGGCCGGTCGGCGGGGTTCTTCGCGATGCAGGCGAAGACCAGGTTGCGCACGGGCTCCGCCACGGTGGCGGGGAGCTCCGGCGGCGCCTCGTTGATCTGCGCCATGGCGATCGCGACCTGCGACTCGCCGGTGAAGGGACGCCGACCCGCGAGGCACTCGTACGCGACGATGCCGAGCGAGTAGATGTCGGTCGTCGGCGATGCGGGGTGGCCCGAGGCCTGCTCGGGGGAGAGGTACTGGACCGTGCCCATGACCTGACCGGTCGCGGTGAGCGGCACCTGGTCGGCGATGCGGGCGATGCCGAAGTCGGTGATCTTGACCCGGCCGTCCGGCGTGATGAGCAGGTTGCCGGGCTTGATGTCGCGGTGCACGAGGCCGGCCGCGTGGGCGGCGTGCAGCGCCGCTGCGGTCTGAGCGACGATGTCGAGCGTGCGGTCGGTGCTGAGGACGTGCTCGCGCTCGAGGATGCTGGAGAGCGCCTCGCCGGGCACCAGCTCCATCACGAGGTAGGCGCTGCCCTCCTCCTCGCCGTAGTCGTAGACGTTGGCGATGCCCTCGTGGTTGACGAGGGCGGCGTGCCTCGCTTCCGCACGGAACCGCTCGAGGAAGCCGGGGTCGCCGAGGTACTCGTCCTTGAGGATCTTGATGGCGACGGCACGACCGATGACGAGGTCCGTGGCCTGCCACACCTCGCCCATACCGCCGATCGCGATCCGCGACTGCAGCTCGTAACGTCCCCCGAAGGTGAGCCCTGCTGTGGGTCTCATTTATTCAGCACCGCCTCTAGTACTTTCCTCGCGATCGGAGCGGCGATGGAGTTACCCGTCCCGCTCTGACCCTGTCCACCGCCATTTTCGACAACTACCGCCACAGCGAACTCGGGGTCGTTCGCCGGCGCGAAACCGGTGAACCACAGCGAATAGGGGTCGTTCTCCCCGTTCTGCGCCGTCCCCGTCTTACCGCCGACCTGGACCCCACTTATTCTTGCATTGCTCGCAACACCGTGATCGACGCCGTCGACCATCATCTGCTTGATGGTGTCCGCATTCTGCTGGCTCATCGGGCGCGAGAACTCCTTGGCCTGGAAGGCCTCCGTCGTCTGCATGTCGGCCGAACGGATCGACTCCACCAGGTTCGGCGTCATGAGCGTGCCGCCGTTGGCCACCGCCGCCGACACCATCGCCATCTGCAGCGGGGTCGCCTTGTCGTCCTTCTGGCCGAACGAGCCGAGGGCGCGCTCCGCGGCGACCGGGTAGAGCGGGTACACGCTCTTCTCGACCGGGATGGGGATGCTGAGCTCCTGGTTGAACCCGAACTTGTCCGCCTGGTCCTTGATGACCTGGGGCTTCAGCTGCATCCCGAGCTCGGCGAACGGGATGTTGCAGGAGAGGATCTGCGCGGTCGCGATGGAGACCGTCTCGCCGGGACCGCAGGTGGTCAGGGAGTCGTTCTTCACGACCGTCGGCGAGCCGGGCAGGGGCAGCGACGCCGGGTTCGGAAGCTGGCTGTCCTTGGTGTAGTCGCCGGTCCCGAACGCCGTCGCGCTCATGACCGGCTTGAAGGTCGACCCCGGCGGGTTCAGGTTGCCGCCGATGGTGCGGTTGATGAGCGGGTCGCCCTTGGCGTCGAGCAACTGCTGGTAATTCGACTCGACGGTCGCGCCGTCGTGCGAGGCGAGCGTGTTGGGGTCGTAGGTGGGCTTCGACACCATGGCGAGGATCTTGCCGGTCTTCGGCTGCAGGAGCACCACGGCGCCCTGGTAGTCGCCGAGGGCGTTCCACGCGGCCTGCTGTGCGACCGGGTCGATGGTGGTCTCCACCGTCGCGCCCTGCGGACTCTTTCCGGTCAGGATGGCGTTGATGCGGTCGAAGAACTGCGAGTTCGACGAGCCGCTCAGCTTGGCGTTGAGCGCGCCCTCCAGCCCGGTCGGCTCGCCGTTGATCGGGAAGAACCCGGTGACTGCGGAGTACAGCGGGCCGTTGCTGTAGACGCGCTGCCACTTGTACACGTCGTTCGACGGCACCGACTGCGCGATCGGCTGTCCCGCGACGAGGATCGCCCCGCGCTGGGCCTGGTAGCTGTCGTTCAGTGCGCGGGTGTTCCGTGCGTCCGTGCTGAGGGCGTCGGACTGGAAGACCTGGAGGATCGACGTCGACACCAGCAGCGCCAGGAACATGGCGACCACGATCGTGCTCACCCGTTTGATCTCACGGTTCATCTAGCTCACCACCAGCCGGGGTTGGTTGCGGACGGTGTCGGACAGGCGAAGCAGCAGGGCCACGATGATCCAGTTGGCCACCAGCGACGAGCCGCCGGCCGCGAGGAACGGCGTCGTCAGACCGGTCAGCGGGATGACGCGGGTCACGCCGCCGATGACGATGAAGCACTGCAGGGCGACGGTGAACGAAAGCCCGACCGCCAGCAGCTTCCCGAAGTCGTCCTGGCCGGCGAAGCCGATGCGGAGTCCGCGTGCGACGAAGATCAGGTACAGCGCGAACAGCGCGAACAGGCCGGCGAGGCCGAGCTCCTCGCCGAGGCTCGCGATGATGTAGTCGCTCTGCGAGACCGGGGTGATCCACGGCTGGCCCTGGCCGAGTCCAGTGCCGATGAGGCCGCCGTGCGCGAGCCCGAACAGGCCCTGGACCAGCTGGAAGCTGCCGCCCTGCGCGTCGTAGACGCCCCTCGAGAACGGCGTGAGCCAGTTGGCGAAGCGGTCGTGGACGTACGGCAGCAACTGGCTGGCGACGACCGCGCCGCCGACGATGAGCAGCAGGCCGAGGATGACCCAGCTGATGCGCGCGGTCGCGACGTAGAGCATGACCAGGAACAGTCCGAAGATCAGCAGACCGGTGCCGAGGTCGCGCTGGAACACGATGACCGCCATGGCCATGAGCCAGACGATGAGCAGCGGGCCGAGGTCCCGGGCGCGCGGGAACCGGATGCCGAGGAACTTCTTGCCGACCACCGAGAGCGACTCGCGCGTCTGCACCAGGTAGCCAGCGAAGAACACTGCCAGGCAGAGCTTGGCGATCTCGCCTGGCTGGAAGCTGAACGGCCCGATCCCGATCCAAACCCTCGCTCCGTAGATCTCCTTGCCGATGCCCGGCAGCATCGGCAGCAGCAGGAGAACCAGGGCCGCAAGGCCGAAGAGGTACGTGTAGCGCTGCAGGACGCGGTGGTTGCGGATGACGACGATGACGAGGATCGCGCAGACGATCGCGATCGCGCTCCAGACGATCTGCTTGACGCCCGCACTGTCCCATCCGGCGTCCTTGTAGTGGATGTCGATGCGGTAGATCTCGGCGATGCCGATGCCGGTCAGCAGGGTGGCGATCGGCAGCAGGAACGGGTCGGCCTGGGGCGCCACGAACCGGAGTGCGATGTGCATCCCGACCACGAGGGCCGACAGGCCGGCGCCGAGGTAGACGAGCGTCAGATCGATGTGCCCGAGGGCGCCCAGCTGCACGAGCACCACAGCGGCGGCGTTGATGCCGCATGCGATGACCAGCAGGAAGAGCTCGAGGTTGCGCAGCTTGGCGGGCAGACGCAGCCGCTTCACCGGACCGGTGGCGGTCCGGGGCTGCCTGGCGTGCTCGCGCGCGGCGGTTCTACTGTCCGCCGGCATGGTCCAGCTGCTCCACGATGATTCTGGCCGACTGCAGGTCGTCGGCATTGATGGTCTGCTCCACCTGCTGCTTGTCGTACTCCGGCAGGCTGTCGACCGGCACGTCGGACTCCTCGTACAGGTGCGAGAGGCTGATCGGCCCGATGCCCTGCTGCACCCCCTGGTAGATGGCGACGTGGCCGTCCGGCGATGTGCCGACGTAGTAGCGCGACTGCGTCCACTCGTAGCCGAAGAAGATCGCCAGCACGATCGCGACCACGAGCACGATGAGCCCGATCATCCAGGTGAGGCGGCGCCGGCGCACGCGGCGGGCGTCCTCCTCGATCAGTTCGTCGAGGTAGTCCTCGGACTGCGGCTCGAAGTGCGTCGGGCCGGTGGCCGGGCGGATGGGGTGCAGGCGGAGGGCGGGGAGCCGGGAGGCGCGCGTCGCAGGCTTCGGCTCCGACCCGAACTGCAGGGGGGCCGCGGCCGAGCCGACCGTGACCGGGTCCTTCATGATGTCGCCACGGCTGGTGTCCGCGATGTCGAGCACGACGGCCGTGACGTTGTCCGGGGCACCCGCATCGAGGCTCTGCTTCAGCAGACGCTCGGCAACCTGCCTCGGGCCCTCCTTCGACGCGAGCGCGGCCTGCATGTCGTCGTGCTTGACCACGCCGCTCAGCCCGTCGGAGCAGATCAGCCAGCGATCGCCCGGGCGCGTGTCGAGCGTCCAGGTGTCGATCTCGGGGGAGGCGTCCACATCGCCGAGCACGCGCATCAGCACCGAGCGGCGGGGGTGGACCATCGCCTCCTCCTCGGTGATGCGCCCGCTGTCGACGAGCCGCTGCACGAAGGTGTGGTCGGTGCTGACCTGCTTCAGCTCGCCGTCGCGGAACAGGTAGATGCGGGAGTCTCCGATGTGCGCGAAGGCGATCTCGTCGCCGACCCGCACCATGGCGCTGACCGTCGTCCCCATCCCGGTGAGCTCGGGATGCTCGAAGACGGTCTCCGCGAGCAGCGAGTTGGCTGCGATCAGGGCCGACTGCAGGGCGAACTCGGCCTCTGCGGCGGTCTCGTACTCGCGGTCGGCCTCCCGGATGCGGGTGACCGCGATGGCGGAGGCGACGTCGCCTCCCGCGTGGCCGCCCATCCCGTCGGCGACGACGAACAGGTCCCTGCCGGCATAGCCGGAGTCCTGGTTGTTCGAGCGGATCTTCCCGACATGGGAGATGGCCGCCGCCTTGTTCGCCGCCACCGGGTTACCGTCGCAGCTCGAACGTCGTCGTGCCGATCTTGATCGGCGTGTCGAGCGGGACCTGGGTCGGGACGGTGACGCGGCGGCCGTCGAGGAAGGTGCCGTTGGTCGAGTCGAGATCCTGGATCATCCACTCGTCGTTCCAGAGGAGCAGGCGGGCGTGGTGGGTGGAGGTGTAGTCGTCGCGGATGACGAGGTTCGAGTCGCCGGAGCGGCCGATGGTGATCGGGTCGCGGCCGAGCGGCAGCTCGGTGCCCGCGCGCGGGCCGGAGGTGATGACCAGTCGGCGTGCGGTCTGCACGCTCGCGTTGGTGCTCCCGCTCGCACGGTTGGCGCCCGACGGGAGGGTGGAGACCGGAGCAGCCTTCATCACCGGCTCGGTCGGGCCTGCCGGCGCGGCGGCGGGGGCGCTCGCCGCAGGGCCGGCGGCCGGGAACGGCGATGCTGCGGCCTGCGACTCCGGCAGCTTGCGGACGCGCTGGCCGAACAGGTCGGTGCGGAGCGCGTAGACGATGCCGAAGACGAACAACCAGAGCAGCAGGAGAAAGCCGAACCGCAGCACCAGCAGGGTCAGCTCGCTGGGGTTCACGAGGGACCCCAGAAGTTGCCCACATCGTGCCGGCGTGTCGCGTCGTCGACGCGGCCGGACGCTGGGGACGCGGCCTGCGGCAGCACCCGGAAGACGATGCGGGTGCGGCCGATGGTGATGACCGACTCCGGCTCGAGGATGGCCTTCTTGAGCGGCTGGCCGTTGAGCTTGGACCCGTTGGTGGAGCCGAGGTCCTCCACCTGGGCGCGCCGGCCGTCCCACGTGACCATGATGTGGCGGCGCGAGATCCCGGTGTCGTCGACGGTGATGTCGGCGTCCGCGCCGCGCCCGACGACCGTGCGGGAGTGCAGGAGCGGGTAGTGCTTGCCGTCGATGTCGAGCATGGGGGTCCAGGCGACGTCGCCCTTCACATTCTCGGACTCGACCTGCAGCATCCCGACGGAGAGCTCGGCGTCCTCCTCCAAGTCGATCGAGATGCCTCCGGCGAACTGGTAGTGCTGCGAACCGGCGTGCTTCTGCACGAAGTCGATGAGTTCGTCGGTCAGGGCGGCGCCCATCGATCGCATGCGCGCGTAGTCGGCGGAGGACATGCGCAGGACGAACCGGTTGGGCGCGAGCACGCGGTCGCGGCTCACCACGGCCGCCTTGGTGTCGAGCTCCTTGCGGAGGGCGCTGGTGAGCTCGACCGGCTGCAGCCCGGAGCGGAAGGTCTTGGCGAACGCGCCGTTGACGGCGCGCTCGAGCCCCCGCTCGAAGTTGTCCAGAATGCCCACAGTCTCCCGCTTCCGGCTCGATGACTACATGCATGTTAGTCGGAACCCTGGAAAACGCCCTGGCTATCCGGTGAAGATCGGTCGGCGCAGGTCGCTCCGATTCGTGAAGCATCCGGGCGTCGTGTTAGAGTTCCTGGGTTCGCGCGAGTGGCGGAATTGGCAGACGCGCTGGCTTCAGGTGCCAGTGCCCGCAAGGGCGTGGGGGTTCAAGTCCCCCCTCGCGCACGGACGTGAAGGACCGGATCCATGAGGATCCGGTCCTTTGTTCGTCTCCGAGCGGGCCGGCCCGTCATCGAGCCGGTTCATTCGAGTGCCCGAAGCGCCAGCCAGGCGGCGGTGCGGTCGTCCGCATCGGCGAGGGAGAGGCCGAGCAGCGCCTCGATGCGGTGGACACGCGAGGTCAGGGTCTGGCGGTGGACGCCGAGACGCTCCGCGGTCGCGCCCCATGCGCCGTTCTCCGCGAGGAACGCCCGAAGGGTCTCGGTCAGCTCGCCGTGCGCGCCGTGTTCGTCGCGCAGCGGGTCCAGCAGACGTGCGATCCTGCGGGCGTCGTCCTGGCCGAGGCGATCGAGGACGAGCGCGATGGTGGGGATGGAGCGATAGCGGACCACGCGTCGGCCTTCCGCCCGTGCCGATTCCAGCGCGTGACCCGCTTCCGCGGCGCTCACGGCGAGGGCGTCGGTGGCGGAGGGCGTTCCGATGCCGAGGAAGATCACGGACGAGTACGCCTCCACGCGGGCTGCCACGGCATCCACCTGGTCGTCGCGCAGGAAGCCGGTCACCACGCCGTGCCGCTCGGTGAGCATGTGCGCGGCGCCGAGCTCGTCCAGCCAGTGCGACACCAGTCGCTCCACCTCGACAGAGGTGGAGCGTGCGGTGAGCGCGAATGCGGTCAGTGAGCTCTCGTGCACGCCCCACTGCCGCAGCAGCGAAGCCGCGGCCGCGCCGCCGGCGAGGAGGGCGTCGATCATGACCGCACGTCCGAGGCGCTCGGTCCTGGTCGGGTCGTCCGTCCTCAGCACGAGGTCGAGGAGGGCGGCCGCCTGCGAGCCGAGCTCGCGCGCACGGCTCGACGACTCCGTGCGCGGGCTCACCACCAGCCGGGCCGAGAGGTCCTCACCCGAGCCCACGACGTGCACCTGCAGCGCCCGATGCCGGACGCGCACGGGGCGGGACAACGCGACGGCCATCGCATCCTGCACATGCAGTGCGCCGGCTCCGGCGCTGGTGATCACCTGCCCATGGCGGTCGAGCAGCACGGCCCACCCGTCGATCCGGTGAGCGAGCTCGGCGACCACGCCGGAGACCCCACCGCGACGCGCAGCCAGGGTGAGCACTTTCATCGCGCTCGTCACCGCGCGGTCCTCGGCGGCCTGGTCGACCGCGAGAAGGGCGGTGACGACAGGCTCCAGCAGCTCCTCGGCGGCCGAGGCGCCCACGATCGCCGTGGTGCCGGTCCGCTCGAGCACCCGAAGCAGCGACGTGTCCTCTGCGTGGCAGACGACGACCGCCCCGCGCAGCGCCTGGGACCGCGCGTCGTCGGAGGAGAGCGCGGCGGTCAGGTCGGCGGCGGGTGCGACGACGAGCGTCGCGAACGAGGGGTGGCCCACCATCGAGAAGTCATCGAGCGCCACCACGGCGTCGACCGGCATCCCGACATCCACACGTCCCTCGACCACGCGCCCGCCGAGTGTGCGCGCGAGGGAGGCGATGTCCCGGGTCACGGTCTCAGTGTACGAAATGTCGAAGCGACGGGCCGATTTCGGCATTTCTGTGGATGACACCGGCATCGGGCGGTTCCTAGCATCGAGCGAGACCCGCACACGAAGGAGTACCAATGCAGGCCGTCGTCTTCACCGAACCATCCGCCCCCATCGAATTCACCGAGGTGGAGCTCGCCGCTCCCGGTCCCGGCGAGGTGCGCGTGAAGATCGCGGCGGCGGGCGTCTGCCACTCCGACCTGCACGTGAAGCGCGGCGAATGGGATGCGCCGGCCCCACTGGTGATGGGCCACGAGGGCTCCGGCGTGGTCACCGAACTCGGGGAGGGAGTCACCTCGCTCGCGGTCGGCGACCACGTCGTCCTGAGCTGGGTGCCGCCGTGCGGCGAATGCCGCTACTGCCGGTCCGGTCATGAGGCGCGCTGCCAGAAGGTGGCGACGGTCGTGGCGCCGAAGGGCGTGCTCTTCGACGGCACGTCGCGCCTGACCCGGGACGGCGCGACCGTCCACCACTACCTCGGGGTCTCATCGTTCGCCGAGGAGGTCGTCGTGCCCGCATCCGGCGCGGTCAAGGTGCGCGACGACGCCCCGCTCGACGTGATCGCGGTCGTCGGCTGCGCCGTCGCGACCGGCGTCGGTGCAGTGCTCAACACCGCGGCCGTGGAGCCCGGATCGACCGTCGCCGTGATCGGCTGCGGCGGCGTCGGCCTCAACGTCGTGCAGGGGGCGAAGCTCGCCGGCGCGGAGCGGATCGTGGCCATCGACGTGCTCGCCGACAAGACCCAGATGGCGCTCCAGTTCGGCGCGACCGACCGTATCGACGCGTCCAAGGGCGACGCGGTCGAGCAGCTGTTCGAGCTCATCCCCGACGGGGTCGACTACGCGTTCGACGCGATCGGCCGCACGATCACCACGGAGCAGGCCATCCGGATGCTCGGCCTCGGCGGCGCGGCGGTCATCGTCGGCCTGCCGCCGACGGGAGCGAAGGCGTCGTTCGAGCCGCTCGTGCTGGCGGAGGCCGACCAGCGCATCCTGGGCTCCAACTACGGCTCGGTCCGCCCCTCCATCGACATCCCCGCGCTGGTCGACCGCTACATGGACGGCCAGCTGAAGCTCGACCCGCTGATCTCCGGCCGCCGACCCCTGGCCGAGGCGGCGGAGGCCTTCGACGACCTCGAGGCCGGTTCCGTCCTCCGCACCCTCCTCATCCCCTAGCCCGACCCGAACGACTCACTGGAGAGCCATGTCAACCACACAGACCAGGGCGAGCAGCCCGACCGACGCCGGTCTACGGCATGGCGTCATGAGCGGGCCAGAGCTCGCCGCCCAGGCCATCGCCAACATCGCGCCGAGCGCGGTCATCGCCTTCACCGCCATGTCGATCTTCGTCGGTGCGGGCAACGGGACGATCTACTCGTTCATCCTCGCCACCATCGTCATCCTCTGCGTCGGCTACTGCGTGGTCGTGTTCGCACGCAAGCACGCCTCGGCGGGCTCCCTGTACACGTACGTGGCGAAGGGCCTCGGACCGACCGGCGCGTACCTCGCCGGCGTCACCCTCGTGATCGGGTGCTGGGGCATCGCGGCCGGCTCGCTCGGCGGTGCTGTGCAGTACTTCGACCAGTTCCTCGTGCTGCTCGGCGTTCCCGCGAACGGGATCGGCTGGCACATCGGGCTTGCGATCGTGCTCGGCGGGCTGGCGACCCTGTTCACCATCCGCGGGATCCGGCTGTCGGCTCGCGTGTCGCTGGTGCTGGAGCTGGTCTCGGTGACGATCATCACCATCCTGCTCGTCGCCGCCCTGGTGTGGGCGGGGCCTGCGGCGTGGGACCCGGCGCAGGTGCTCGCCCAGGGCGCGCCGTTCCAGGGCATCGCCGCCGGCATGGTGCTCGGCATCCTCGGCTTCGTCGGCTTCTCGTCGGCGGACGCGCTGGGACGCGAGGCGAAGAACCCCTACACGGCCATCCCACGCGCGATCATGTGGAGCGCCGTCGTCGTCGGCGTGCTGTACGTCTTCGCCGCGTACACGCAGATCGCCGTGCTCGGAGACGACCTTGCGAAGAGCGCGAGCCCGCTGGAGGACATCGCCGGCCTGATCGGGATGCCGTCCTGGTTCGCGCCCATCCTCACCTTCGGCGTCGGCGCCTCCTTCTTCGCCGTGGTCGTCGCCCCTCTGAATGTCGTCGGGCGGGTCATGTACGTTATGGGCAAGGAGGGCGTGCTGCCGGAGCGCTTCGGCCGCACCCACGAGCGCCACCTGACGCCGCACCGCGTGCTGCTGGTCGCGGGACCCGCCGCGATCGTGCTCGACATCGTGCTGCTCGCGATCGGCGCCGGCCCGATGGACATCGTGGTGTGGGTGGACACGTACGGCACGTACGGCTACATGGTCGCCTACGCGCTGGTCGCCATCGCATGCATCGTCTACACCCGCCGTGCCGGCATCCCGAACCGGCTGGTGTGGGTGTGCGCGGTCGTCGCGGTCGCCGCCATGGCGTACGTGTTCTTCGCGAACGTCTGGCCGGTGCCTGCGTTCCCGCTGAACGTCATCCCGTACCTCTTCCTGCTGACGCTGGTCGCCGCGGTCGCGTGGTTCGCGTACCTGCGCAAGCGCCGCCCTCAGGTCATCGAGAACATCGGCAACACGGAGACCGATGCGCTGGAGGGCGTCGGCTAGGCCGCCGCCCGAGACCGGCCCGCGTCGTCCATCCCCCGAGGGCGACGCGGGCCAAGGGCGCTACTGGCGCTTGGGCAGCCGTACAGTGACCACCGCGCCGCCCTCCGGGCGATTGGACGCGTCCACTGCGCCGTGGTGACGGCTCACCACCTCGGCCACCAGCGCCAGCCCGAGCCCGTAGTGGCGGCCGCGCGGGTCGGCGGTCTGCGCGTCGCGTGCGCTGGCGAACCGGTCGAAGGCACGGTCCTCGACGCCCTCGGAGAAGCCCGGCCCGTCGTCCTGCACCGTGAGCTGAACCGCGTCGCGGTGCGGGCGCACCCCGATGTCGATGTGCGAGCGGGCGTGATCGAGTGCGTTGTCGACCAGAGCGACGATCATGCGGCGCAGGGAAACCGGTGCGCCGGTGACGAGCGCGCCGGGCTCCGACGAGACCTCGATCGTGACGTCCCTCTCCGCCGCACGGCCCTCAGCCGCCCGGGCGACGACGCGGGCGAGCTCCGCGAGGTCGACCTCGACGGCCTCGGCGGTCTGCCGCGGGTCGGCGGCGGTGAGCAGATCCTGCACGATCTCGGTGAGGGCGCGGCTGTCGTCGACGATCTCGTCCAGGCCGGTCCGCACCTCATCGTCCGTGGCCTCCATCGCGACGACGTGCCGTCGCAGCAGCTGCGCCCGGGTGCTGAGCAGCGTCAGCGGAGTGCGGAGCTCGTGGCCCGCGTCGGCGACGAACCGGCGCTGCAGTGCGAGGGCGTCCGCCAAGGGACGGATCGAACGCCGGGCGAGGAAGAGCCCGACGGCGGCGGCCGCGATCGTAGCGATGAGCCCGGAGGCGACCAGGGCGACGAGGAGGCGGGCGAGCTCCTCCTGCTGCTCGCCGAGCCCGTACGCGATCTGCACGACCCGGCCGTTGCGCACATCCGTCTCCACCAGGTAACGCACGCCGTCGGCCTCCACCTCGCCGGACACCGACCCGCCGTTCTGCTCCACCTGCGTGAGTGCCCGCTCGTCGGGGAGGCCGTCGGGCAGGTCGGGGGAGCTGTCCCGGCTGCCGTCGGGGGCCACGGCGGTCACCAGCAGGTTGCGCGGCGCATCGTGGGGGGAGTCGACCATCGCGGCGTCGGCGAGAACCTTGCGCGCGGCCTCCGCCTGGCCAGCGGCGACCACCGAGAAGACGACGACGCCGAGCGCGACGAAGAGCCCGACGATGATGAGGGCGAACTGGAGGGCGAGCCGCCGGGATGCGGTGCGCAGCTCGCGCTCGTCGGCGCTGCTCACGAGAGCGTGCCCATCCGGTAGCCGACCCCGCGGACGGTCTCGACGAGGCTCCGGCCGAACTTGCGCCGCAGGTGGTGCACGTAGGTGTCGACGACGCCGGGGTCGTCGGCCGCGGCGAACACCTCGTCGAGCAGGAGCGCGCGCGAGAACACCTGCTCCGGTCGACGGGCGAGCAGCTCCAGGAGGGCGGCCTCGCGTTCGGAGAGGACGGTGCGGCTGCCGTCGTCGAGGGTGACGGTGCGGCTGCCGGTGTCGATGCGGCCACCGGGGAAGCGCACCGTCGGGACGACCGCGGCCGCGCGCCTCGTGAGCGCGCGAACCCGGGCGACCAGCTCGTCGATGTCGAACGGCTTCGCCAGGTAGTCCTCGGCTCCTGCGTTGAGTCCGTCGACGCGGTCGGGTGCTGTCCCCAGCGCCGAGAGCACCAGGATCGGCGTGGTGACGCCGTGCTCGCGGAGGCGACGCAGCACCTCCAGTCCCTCGACGGCGGGCAGGCCCCGGTCGAGCACGATGACGTCGAACGCCTCGGACAGCCCCAGGTGCAGCGCGCGCTGGCCGTCGCCCGCCCGGCTGACGTCGAAGCCCTCCGATGCGAGGAGGCTGTCGAGCATCCCGGCGAGGCGGCTGTCGTCCTCCGCGACCAGCACCCGCGGCTTTCCGCTCACGTCCGAAGTATAGGTCTCGGTCACGCCGCGCTCGCCGGGGGCGCGAACGTGAGGTCGCCTGCGCCGGTGAGGCGGCCCGCCGCATCCACCACCAGCACCCCGCGCGCACCCGCCTGCAGCGCAAGCGGGATGCCCGCGGCGCCGAGGGCGAAGACGGCGGTCGCCCAGACATCGGCTGTGGTCAGGTCGTCCGCGACGACGGTGGCGCTGATCAGGGCGCGGGCGATCGAGCCGTCCCGCCCGTCGACGATGTGGTCGCCGCGCTCGTAGGCGCCGGAGGTCGCGACCGCGCCGTCGCGCACGGAGAGGGCGGCGAGTATCCCGGAGGGGGAGTGCGGCGAGCGGATGCCGACGGTCCAGGGCCTGCCCTCGCCCGGGCTGCCGGAGACCACCACATCGCCGCCGGCGTTCAGGCAATAGTCGTGCAGGCCGGCCGCGTCGAGCTCGCGAGCGGCCCTGGCGGCGGCCCAGCCTTTCACGACGCCGTCGAGGTCCCAGGTGCCGTCCGGGCGCCGGATGCGGAAGGCGCCGTCCGTCGCCCGCGCGACCGCCTCGCCGATCGCCACGACCTCGCGGAAGTCGCGGCTTCGCCCTGAGACCGCCCCTCCGGTGGCATTGGCGCGGCTCACCTCGCTGTCCGGCCGGTACGTGCTGAACCGTCGGTCGGCCTCGCGCAGCACGGCGAAGGCCCGCTCGGCGGCGGGCGCCACGTCGCCCCCGTCGCGGATGTCGATGGACATCGGGATGCCCATGACGGTCTCGAGGAACCTCATCGGTGGTCGATCGCCGACTGCACCGACTGGATGTAGCCCTCGGAGGTGTAGGTGGCGCCCGACACCGTGTCGATGTTCGCCGACTGAGAGGCCAGCACCTCCTGCTCCAGCATGGGCAGCGCCTGTTGGTTGATCTCGATGTCGCGGCCGTTCCCGCTCGGCGCCTGGACGGTGTCGACGGCGGTGATGGTGTTGCCGGAGAACGTGACCTTGACCTGAACGGTGCCGTAGCGCGTGTCCACTGCGGAGCCGAGCACGGTCTTCGTCGTCGCCGCGCTGTTCGCGGACGAGCTCGCGTTCGGCGTCGGCGCGGGCGCGGCGGTGGTCGTCGAGTCGGACGAGGTCGACGAGCCGGACGAGCCGGAACCGGTTGCGGCGCCCGTTCCGGTCGAGCCGGTCGATGTGGAGGCCACGGGAGCCGCCGTGACCTGCTCGCCGACCCCGTAGAGCTTCAGGCCCACCGTCGCACCCATGACGACCAGGATGACGGTGAAGAGGACGGTGCCCCGCCAGGATCTGCTGTTCATGACATGCTCAGTTCTTCTCGGTGGATGAAGCGCTTCGGCATCCGCAGCGCCTTGAGCGACGCCTCGACCCGCTCGCCCATGCCTTCGGGGCCGCAGATGAACGCCTCCCAGTCGTGCAGGTCGGGGATGAGCCGGCGGAGCGGGTCGACGTCGAGCGGGTCGTAGCCGAGATCGGAACGCCGGCCGACGAGCGGCACGACCGTCACACCGGGGAGCGACTGCAGTTCGCCGAGCAGCGCCAGGTGCTGCGCCGAGCGGGCGCGGTACAGCACGACGGGCCGGGCGCCGCGTCGCACCAGCTCCTCGGCGAGTGCCCTGATCGGTCCGACGCCGGCGCCTCCGGCGACCAGCAGGATGCGCGAGCGGCTGGCACGGTCGGCCGTGAACCGGCCGAAGGGGCCCTCTGCGAAGACCAGCGATCCGGGCCGGAGCGCCGGCAGCCGGCTGGAGTGGTCGCCCAGCGCGCCCACGGTGATCCGCAGGTAGCCGTCGGCGGGGACCGCCGAGATCGAGTACGGGTGCGCCGTGGAGAGGTGGCCCCAGGTGAGGAAGCGGAAGAGCATGAAGTTGCCCGCCCTCACGCCCAGCCTGTCGATGCGCGGTCCGGTCAGCCAGACGCTGTTGACCCCCTGGCTCTCCGGCACGACTCTGACGACCCGCATCCTTCCGCGCCAGGCGTCGAGACCGGGCAGGATGAACCGCCACGTGAGCACGGCGGCCGCGGTGCCGAGGTAGAGCGCGATCCAGATCACCCGGTTGACGGGGTAGGAGACGAAGTGGGCGCCGCCGCTCAGCTGGTGCAGGAAGGTGAGGAAGATCGCGACGTAGGTCGTCACGTGCAGCCAGTACCAGACCTCGTAGGAGAGCTTGCGGCGGATGAGGCGCGCACTGCTGAACCCGACCGCGAGGAACGCGATGGTGCCGACGAGGGCGGCGGTCATGTCGGGGTAGGAGTTCAGGAGCGAGAGGAACTCGGTCCACGGTGGGTTACGCGACAGCAGCTCCCCGCCGATGACGAGGAAGAGCACGTGCGCGACCACGAGAAAGACGACGGAGGCGCCGAGCGAGCGGTGCCAGGACACGAGGCGGTCGAGTCCGACCGCGTTCTCGAACCACGGCACCCGGGCGATCAGCAGCACCTGGGCGCACACGAGGAAGGCGCCGACCATCCCGCTCAGCTCGCCGAGCGACGTCATCGCGTCGGCGGGCGTCGCGGCGAAGCCGGACGGGACGCTGAGCCACCACATTCCGAGCACGGCGACGACGCCGAGCACCATGACGAGGCGGACCGTACGCGAACCGGCGCGAGGGTCGGCACGTCGGCCGCGGATGCGCTCGCGGCGGGTGACCGGTGCCGGTACCGTCAACGTCGGGTCCATGTATCCCAGAATGCAGGCGCATTCTTTCCGGATTCTTACGTGGCCTGGGAGCCGCCTATGTGTGCGGTATGAGTTGTGTCGGTGTCGGCCGTCAACCCTCGTCGAGCGCGAACCGCACGGCCGCAGCCGCGTGCAGCGCCGTGGTCGGGAAGGTCGGCACCGGCGCGTCCTCCGGGCGCACGAGCAGTTCGATCTCCGTGCAGCCGAGGATCACTCCTGCCGCGCCCGCATCGACCAGCTGCGCGATCGCCTCCCGGTACACCGCGCGCGACTCCTCCCGCACGACACCGAGAACCAGCTCGTCGTAGATGATCCGGTCGAGTTCGGCTTGAACCGGGGGAGAGGGGACCAGCACGTCGAGCCCATGCGAGGCCAGCCGGTCGCGGTAGAACGCCTCCCGCATGGTGAACCGGGTGCCGAGCAGCGCGACCGTGGTCACGCCCGCATCGCGCACTGCTGCGGCGGTCACATCCGCGAGGTGCAGCAGCGGGATGCCGACGGCCGCCTGAACGCGGTCGGCCACCTTGTGCATGGTGTTCGTACAGAGCACCACGCACTCGGCGCCCGCCCGTTCGAGCCGCACCGCCTCTGCAGCCAGCAGCTCGCCGGCGCGCTCCCACTCGCCCTCGGCCTGCAGCCGCTCCACCGGGGCGAAGTCGACCGAAACCATCACCAGGTCGGCCGAGTGGAGGCCGCCGAGCCGCTCCCGGACGCCCTCGTTGACCGCGGCGTAGTAGAGAGCGGAGCTCTCCCAGCTCATGCCGCCGAGAAGGCCGATCCGTCTCACCCGCGACCCCGTCTCAGACGGCCTTGTTGAAGCCCGTCACCGGCTGGCTCTCGTCGAAGCCGGCGACCGGGCGGCGGAAGCCGCGGGTCAGGAACAGCAGGTAGGCGAACCCGATCACCGCCCAGACGATGCCGCCGATGAGCGCGTCGGAGTGGAGGTTGACCCAGAGGATGCCCGTGAGCAGCGTCCCGATCGCCGGGAGCACGATGAAGCGGACGATGTCCTTCGCCGTGCGGCGGCGGCCCTGACGGATCGCGAACCACGCGATCACCGAGATGTTGACGAAGGTGAAGGCGATGAGCGCCCCGAAGTTGATGAACGCGGAGATCAGCTCGAGCGAGAACGCCACCGCGAGCAGCGAGACCGCGCCGACCAGCACGATGTTCAGCACCGGCGTCTGCGTCTTCGGGCTGATGTAGCCGAAGAACCGTCGCGGAAGCACGTTGTTGCGCCCCATCACGAGCAGCATCCGGGACACCGAGGCGTGCGACGCGAGGCCGGAGGCCAGCGTCGCGCAGAAGCCCGCGGAGACGAAGACCGCCTGGAACACCGGACCACCGACGATCAGGCCGATCTGCGGCAGCGGGTCGTCGGTGAACTGGCCGAACGGCGTGTTCGTCGGGAAGCGCAGCTGGGTGAAGTAGGCGGCGACCAGGAAGATCGCACCGCCGATGAGCACCGTGAGCAGGATCGCCCGCGGCATGATCCGCGGCGACTTCGCCTCCTCCGCGTACATCGTGACGGCGTCGAAGCCGATGAACGAGAAGCACACCACGGTGGCGCCCGTGAGCACGGCTCCCAGTGTCACGCCGTCATGGGCGAAGGGTTTGAACGAAGCGACGGTGCCGTCGCCGGCGCCGCCGGCCAGCTGGGCGACGGTCATGACGATGAAGACCGCCATGACGACGACCGCGAAGACGAGCAGGATCATGTTCACGTTCGAGGTGCCGCGCATCGTGAACGCGATCAGGGTGGTGACACCGACGCAGTAGACGACCACCCAGATCCAGCCGGGCACGGCCGGGAAGACCTGCTCGAGGTAGAGCCGGATGATCAGGCAGTTCACCATCGGCAGAAGGATGTAGTCGATGAGCGACGTCCAGCCCACCATGAACCCGACATTGGGGTGGATGGACTCGCGGGCGTACGTGTAGGCCGACCCTGCACTCGGGATGGCGCCCGCCATCTTGCCGTAGCTCAGCGCCGTGAACATCATCACGATCAGCGCGATCAGGTACGCCGCGGGAACGGCCCCGTCGGTCTGGCCCGAGACGATGCCGAAGGTGTCGAACACCACGGTCGGCGTCATGTAGCCCAGTCCCAGTCCGACGATCGCCCACAGGCCGAGGCTCCGCCGAAGCGAGGCGCCCTTCGAGGTGGTGGCGGGCAGGGTTGTTGTCACGGGCGACTCCTTCGGGACCGGGGCAGTCTTCGTACGTTAGCCGATTTGGGCGGTCCCGAAACGGACCTGTCCGCGTCCGGACCATCGACGGTGCCCTGGCAGGTCGGGCGGGTGCCTGCGATGCTGGGAGCGACGGAGAAGGAGACCACGTGGACGACAACGCGTTCTTCGAGCGGGCGATCCTCGCCTCGGCGGCGGGCCCCGGCGACGACGATGCGATCCGGCAGCTGCGGGCGCTCTTCACAGCGGACGAGTTCGCGGCGTGGGAGGCATCCCGCGCCGAGGATCCGCGCATCGTGGTGGCGGTGGGGCACGACGACGAGCGCGACCGTTACTGGGCGGAGTTCGGTGAGTACGGCATCCAGGGCTCCTCTTCCGAGTCGTACGAGGCGGCGATCGGCGACCTCGTCCCGCACGTCCGGGCCTGGGAGCGCGAGCTGAAGGACGCCGGGTCGCGGCTGGGCGGGACGGGGGAGCTGTCGTCGCTCGTCGGCGAGCTCGACGCGCTCTCCGATGCCGAGCTGCGCACCTATCTCCTCGTGCGTGTCTCCTTCGATCGCGGACGACTCAGCTTCGGCATCGCCGAGTTCGTCGAGCCGGACGGCACGACGACGCAGCGCGCGGTGCCGTTCGACGAGGGCCACCCTCCGGCGGAGATGGAGCTGACAGTGAAAGGCCGGCGGGTCACCTACCAGAGCAGCACTCGAGGCGACCGTGTCGCCTTCTCGCGCGTGGGCGGGGGACCCAGCATCGGCGACACGCTCCGGCAGGAGGAGCCGACCGGCGACGTCGATGCCGAGTTCCCGCAGGCCGACTACCGTCCGGCCTCCCGGGAGTCGCGCTGAGCGGGCCCAGCAGACGCGTCCTGCGCCACCCCGTTGACAGCGCACCCGCGGCCGGGGAATATCGCGGGGGTGGCCGAGGAGGAGGTGCGCGTGACCGCAGAGCGCGTGGATGCGGACGAGCTCGCCAGGGCGATCGCCGATCACGATCTCGAAGTGCACGTGCAGCCGCAGATCGATCTGGCGTCCGGCGATGTCGTCGCGGTGGAGGGGCTCTCCCGGTGGACGCATCCCCGGCTCGGTCCGATCCCGCCCGCGGAATTCGTGGCGCTCGCCGAGGCGAGCGGCATCATCCACGACCTCGGACTGTTCGCGCTGCGCGAGTGCTGCCGGATCGGCCGCGACTGGCGCCGGCGCGGGATCGAGCTCGCGGTCGCCGTCAACGTCTCGCCGTTGCAGCTGCAGACCGACCGTTTCTTCGACGAGCTGGAACGGCAGCTGGGCGAGTCCGGGCTGCCGCCGGCCGACCTCATCGTGGAGGTCACGGAGGCCGAGCGCATCGAGGACTACGCGGTGGTCGCCGGCCGGCTCGACATCATCCAGCAGTGGGGTGTCACGGTGTCGATCGACGACTTCGGCTCGGGCCACTCGTCGATCGACCGGGCCGTGGCGGTGCACGCGCGTGAGCTGAAGCTCGACCGCAGCCTCGTCGCGGCGGGCGACTGGGCGGCCGTCCGCGATGCCGTCCGCGTGGCCAAGGGGAGCGGCATGCGGGTCGTGGCCGAAGGCATCGAGACCCGGGAGCAGCTGGAGCGCATCACGGCGTCGGGCTGCGACCGCGCCCAGGGCTACTACATCGCGCGGCCCTGTCAAGCGGCGCAATTCGAGGAATGGTTGCGTTCGTTCGTGCGCTAAGTTCATATCGGTATCCACCCGCCGCCATGCGGCCCCGAGGCGATTCCGAAGGAGTGTGCGGTGCGGCCGATAGCTGCGGACGACCTGCCCAGCGCCCTTCTCTCGCTTGACGGAGAGGGCAGGATCACCGACGCGAACGCCGTGTTCGAGGAGTGGATCGGGCTCTCCCTGGCGGAACTCACCGGTCGGCCGTTCACCTCGTTGCGTACCCGGATCGCGGGGATCGGCGGTCGTTCCGACGGTTTTGTTCGCCTGGCGAACGTCGATGGCACGTCCCGTCCGGTCATCGCGGCCCGCCGCGCCACGGACGACGGCGAATTCATCGTGCTCGTGGACGCGACGGAGCGCGCCGAACGGGAGCAGGAGCTCTTGCGCTCCCAGACGCTCCAGGAGCGAACCAGGAACCGCCTTCAGCTGATCATCGACTCCTCCATCGCCTTCTCCGCTGCGACGACCGAGCAGGAGCTGGTCGACATCCTGGCCGGCACCGTGGCGAAGGCGTACCAGGCCGAGCAGTCCGCGGTGTTCCTTCTCGACGACACCGGCGGCTTCACGCAGACCTCCGGCAGCAACCCGCTCCGCGACCCTCAGCAGACCGCCTCCCTCGTGTCGCAGGTCTCGACGCTGCGCAGGGTCGTGGCGATCAGCGGTGTCGTCGAGGGCGACGAGTTCTCGCCGATCCTCGGGCAGGCGATGCGCGACGCCGCGGTGGACGCGGTGCTGGTGTCGCCCATCCAGCATGACGACGTGCTCTTCGGTGTCTTCGTCGCGTTCTTCCTGCATCCCCGTTCGTTCGACTCCGAGGCGGCGCCGCTGGCGGACGCGCTCTCGAACCAGGCCGCGCAGGCGATCACCACCCTGCGGCTGCAGCGCCAGCTGGAGCATGCGGCGATGCACGACGAGACGACGGGACTGCCGAACCGCCGCAGGCTGGAGACGCAGCTGCTGGAGTACCAGCGGTCCGTGTCGACCCTGGTGGCCACGCTGTTCATCGACCTCGACGGGTTCAAACGCGTGAACGACGGTCTGGGCCATCACGCAGGCGACCTGCTGCTGCGCGAGGTCGGCAGCCGGCTGCAGGCGACCGTCCGGCAGGAGGACCTCGTCGCGCGCTACGGCGGGGACGAGTTCGTGGTGGTCTGCGAGGTGCCGGAACTTGCCGCAGCCGAAGACGTCGCCGACCGCATCCGCCAGGCCATCGAACGGCCATTCGACGGCATCCCTCAGACCTTCCCGATCAGCGCCAGCATCGGGATGTCGATCGCACGCACCGAGGATCCCGACTGGAACCCGGACCGCCTGATCCGCGAGGCCGACCACGCCATGTACTCCGCCAAGAACGCGGGAGGCAACCGGGTCGTCGGCCTGCCCGCAGCCTGAGCCCGCCGGGCTCCGGCTTCGGCGCCGCCCACGCGAAACGCGGCGGAAGGTCCCGGGGGAGGCCTTCCGCCGCGTTCGCCGGGCGGTTCGCTATTGGTCGGACTGCATACGCTGCCCCGACTGCTTCGCCTCGTCCGCGACCTCGCTCGCGCGGTCGGCGGCCTCGTCCTTCACGGTGGACGCCGCCTCCTGCGCTGTCTCCTTCACGGACTCGACGGCCTGCTGCGCCGGCTCCTTCAGGTCGCTCGCGACCTGCTTGCCGACCTCGGCCGCCTCGTGCAGCAGGGGCTGGCTCGCGTCCTTGACGCCGGAGGCGAGCTCCTTCTCCTTGCTGCTCGGCGGGATGAGGGAGGCGACGAGGGCCCCGACGCCGAAGGCGATCAGGCCGACCGCGAGCGGGTTGCCCTGCGCCTTGTGGATCACCGTCCGGCCGGCGTCGGCGACGGAGTCGCCCGCGTCGGAGAGGGCGCCGCCCGCGCTGCTGCTCATGTCGTCCGCCGTTCCCATGATCTTGTCGCTGATGGAATGGAATGCACCCTTCACCTTGCGCTTCTGGCGCTCGGCGATCTTGCTGGGTGTGACCTTGTCGGCCAGTGCGTCCACATCGCCGCTGAGGTTGCGGCGCGTGGCTTCGATGTCGGCGCGGATCGCGTCGGGGTCGTCGCTCATCGGTTGTCTCCGTTCGGTTTCAGTGTCGGGGGGATCTCCTTGACCGTCTCGACGGTCTGCGGGGCGCCCTTCACGGTCTTCAGCTGTTTGCGCCCGACCAGGTAGAGGACGAGCGCGACGATGGCCCAGACGATGGCGACGATGACCGCCGACCAGGCATTGCCCACCAGGTAGCCCAGCGCCCACCAGAGGGCGACGGACAGGAAGAACACCGCCATGAGGCCGGCGTAGCCGGCGCCGCCGAGCAGCCCTGCGCCCTTGCCTGCGCGGGTGGCGGTCTGCCGGATCTCGGCCTTGGCGAGCTCCATCTCCTGGCGGATCAGGGTGGAGAGGTCACGGCTGACCTCTCCGAGGAGCTCGCCGAGCGAACTGCTCGCTGCGCGCTCCTCCGCGGGGCTGGGCTGATCGGTCATGGACGGCCTCCGGTGTACCCGGAGCCTGGCAGCTCGGGCAGGTCGTTGCCGGTGCCGTCGTCGTAGAGGTCGTCGTCGCCCATGGCGGCCCCCGTGCCGGCGCCCGAGGATCCGGCGAAAGCGTCGCCGCCCGGGGTCCCGGCGGTTCCGGCCGCGTAGGCCGGGGTCCCGGAGGGGCCGGCGCTGCCGGAGTGGCCGGTCGAGGATGCGCCGGTCGAAGAGGTACCGCTGCCGCTGTCGCCCTGGTCGCCGCCGCTCGCCAGTGCGCGCGTCAGCCGGCCCGCGAGGGCGCCGGCGATCGCTGCCGCCGCGATGAAGGTGCCCGGGTTGCGCCGGGCGTACGACTTGACCTCCTCGAGCAGGGAGCCGGGGTCGCGCTGGTCGAGCCAGGTCGCGACGGAGTGGGTCCGCTGCGCAGCCTGGCGCACCAGATCGCTGGCGACGCCTCCCTGGTCCGATGCGGAGGCCATCTGCTCGAGCTCGTCGCCGACAGAACGCAGGCCGCTAGCCACCCGCTCCTGCTGCTGCGCCGCCTGCTCGCGCAGCTCCCGCTGGGTCTGCCGGTAGAGGTCCTTGGCCTGCGACTTCGCCTCGCCCGCGACGTTCTTCGCCTGTTCGGCGGCGGTGGCGGCGGCGTCCTTGCTCGCGTCGGCTGCGGTGCCGGCGACGTGCCCTGCCTCCTCCTTGACTCCGCCCTGGGCGCCTCCGGCGGTCGCGCCGCCCGCGGCCTCGTCGCCGGGCCGCACGCTCTCGGGCAGTCCCGCCTCCGGGACCAGCGCCTCGCGTCTGCTGTCGAAGATCGGTGTGTCCGCGGACTGGTCGTCTGACATCGTCATGACTGCCGTTCCTTTCGATGGATGTGTCCGTTTGGGTTGTGGGCACCACTGAAGACACCCGGTGGAGGCGGGTCGAGTGATTGACAACGGTCGGAAGAGGGGCATACCCGGTGCGCGAATACTGTCGTCCCGACGGAACGGGCGACTACCGTTGGCGCCGTGGACACCGTCGCCTGGCTTCTCGATTCCGACCCCGCGATCCGCTGGCAGGCCCTCGCCGACCTGGCCGATGCGCCCCCGGAGGAGGTCGCCGCCGAGCGCGAAAAGGTGGCGACCGAGGGCTGGGGAGCCCGGATTCTCGCGGAACAGGCCGACGACGGACTCTGGGACGGCGGCACCTACCGGCCCGGCTGGATCCCCCTGGAGCGCGACGGGTTCGACGCCTGGAGCGCCACCCACTTCAGCCTGCAGCAGCTGGTCGACTTCGGTCTCGACCCGGAGAGTCCGCAGGCCCGCAGGGCGATAGACCGGGTCCGGGAGAATGTTCGCTGGGAGCACGCTGGCGAACCGTACTTCCACGGCGAGACCGAGCCGTGCATCAACGGCGTCGCCCTGACCATCGCGTCCTACTTCGGCCAGGGCGGCGATCGGATCGCCGAGACGCTGGTCGGTTCACGGCTCGGCGACGGCGGCTGGAACTGCTGGGCCGAGTTCGGCGCGAAGGTGTCGTCCTTCCACTCCACGATCTGCGCGGTGGAGGGACTGCGCGACTGGCAGCGCGCCGGTGGCGACGACCCCCGGGTCGGCGAGGCGGCCGAGGCGGGGGAGGAGTACCTGCTGGAGCGCGGGCTGTTCCGCCGCCGCTCCGACGGGACCGTCGCGGACCCGCGGATGACGATGATCTCCTACCCGGTGCGCTGGTACCACGACGTCCTGCGCGGGCTGGAGCATTTCCGCAAGCAGGACCGGCGCGACCCGCGGCTCGCGCAGTCCGTCGAGTTGGTGCGCGGCAAGGCCGGCGAGGACGGGCGCTGGGTGCTGGAGAACCTGCACGAGGGATCGGTGCTCGTCGAGTTCGAGCCGGAGGGTTTCCCGAGCAAGTGGCTGACGTTGCGGGCGCTGCGCGTGCTGCGCTGGTGGGACGCCGCCTGAGTCAGGGACGCTTCACGGAGTAGTGCAGCGCGACCGTCCCGTTGCCGAACCGTCGCTCCTCGAGCAGATCGAGCGCGACGAACCGGCCGAGCGGCAGTGCGGGCGTTCCGCCGCCGACGGCGAAGGGCACCAGGATCAGCCAGACCTCGTCGACGAGCCCCGCGGCGAACGCGGCGGCGGCCACCGTCGGGCCGCCGATGGACACATCCCGGTCGCTGGTCCGCACCAGCTCACGCACCAGCTCCGGGTCGAAGGTGCGCTCCAGCCGTGTCCGCGGCGTCGTCACCTCGGCGAGGGTGGAGGAGAAGACGACCTTGTCGGCGTCGCGCCAGACCTCGGCGTAGTCGGCGATCAGCGGGTCGTCCTCGGGCATGTCCCGCCAGACCCGCATCGTCTCGTACATCCGCCGGCCGTACAGATAGGTGCCGACGCCCCGGTCGAGGTCGTTGGCGAACGCGTGCACCTCCCGGTCGGGGTGCGCCCACTCGAACGAGCCGGAGGCGTCCACCGTGTAGCCGTCGACCGAGGCGATCGCAGAGAAGATGAGCCGAGCCATGCGCCGACTCTAGAGGCCGGCCGGCCGCAGGACCAGTGCCGGGACGCCGCAGATCGGCCCCGGTCAGCCGAGCTGCGGAAGCAGCACCTTGAGCGCGTGCAACTCGTCGCCGAACACCCAGGGGACCACGACGTCCAGCAGCGCGCCGACGCCGAGCGTCAGGAGCACGGCGCCGACCGCGATCAGCACCATGGCGACCAGCAGCTGCAGGTAGGGGTTCCCGGTGACGGCGGCGAGCAGCCCCCGCGCCCGCCGCCGCACCGTCGCCGACGACGTCGTCCCGAGCGTCGGTGCTGTCCGCAGTCCGTGGCCCAGTGTCGTCATCGGTGTCCCCCTTTGCGTCGTTCCCCCCGGGCCGAATGCCCGAGCCGACACGTCGAGTCAACCGCTCAGCCACCCCTCGCGGCATCGACCGAAGGTCGTGACGGGGTCATACCCGGGGATGATCCAGGGGTCGCCGTCGGGTGGAGGTCAGGCGGTGGCGACCGTGCAGCCGCACCCGTGGGCGGCCTCCGGGATGCGGTGCTCCGCCCCGGCGAGGCGGCTCGCGAGCAGTTCGCGCCGACGCTCGAGCTGGGCGATCGCGGAATCCAGTTCGGCCAGGCTCTCGCGGTACGCGTCACGGGAGGCGGGGCACTCGTCGCTGTGCGCGTGCCCCGACCCGAGGCAGTCGATGAACGGGCGCGCCCTGCCAGGAGGGATCCCCGTCTCGGCGAGCTCCCTGATCTCCAGGACGGCCCGCAGGTGCTCGTCGTCGTACTCGCGGTACCCGTTGGCGAGCCGCGCGGGGGACACCAGCCCCAGCCGCTCGTAGTAGCGCACCGCCTTGACCGTGACGCCCGCGCGTCCGGCCAGCTCGCTGATCCGCATGGCTTCCTCCCGCGCTCAGCGTAAACCCTGACCCGCGGGGCAGGGTCAAGTCGTCCCGCTGCGGTCAGCCCGCGCGCACATCGGCGCGGACGGCGGCGCCGATGATGGCGTGGAGGCTGTCGCGCAGGTTCTCCAGCTCGGACACCGGGAGCCCCAGCTGCTCCACGATGCGCGGCGGGATGGTCTCGGCCTCCGTGCGCAGCGCCCGCCCGGTCGCCGTGAGCCGCACCTCCAGGGCCCGCTCGTCGGCCGGGCTGCGCCGGCGCTCGATGTACCCGGTCGCCTCAAGCCGCTTGAGCAGCGGCGACAGCGTCGCAGGCTCGAGGGCGAGGGTCTCGCCGAGGTCCTTCACCGTGCGCGGCTCGCGCTCCCACAGGGCGAGCATCACCAGGTACTGCGGATGCGTCAGGCCGAGCGGTTCGAGCACCGGCCGGTACAGCGCGATGACACTGCGGGCCGCGACGGCGAGCCCGAAGCACACCTGGTTCTCGAGGGCGAGGAGGTCGTCCGGCATCCGGCCATTGTATGGCGGGGTCTCAGTACTCATCGGTGCGGCGCTCGACCCGCTCACCGGTCGCGGGGTCGATGGTCTCCCGGCGCACCGTCGTGCGCGGGCGGCGTCTGAGAGCGAACGCCAGCGAGATGACGAACACGACGAGTCCCGCGCCCATCAGGATGTAGCCGGTCACCTTCAGGTCGATCCAGCTCACCTGCACCTGCAGGGCGAAGGCCAGGATGAGCCCGACCACGAAGATGAAGATGCCGCTGCCGATGCCCATGCGCCACGCTCCTTCGGGTTGGTGCGCTCAAGCTACTCCCCGGGCGGTCGTGTGCGCATCCCACCATCGGCGGGGGCAGGCTACTCCGCGCGGGAGAACTCGGAGGCGCGGGCGACCTGCTCCGGGGTCAGCGCGACGCCCGTGTACCGCTCGAACTGGCGGGCCGCCTGCAGTGCGATCACCTCGGCGCCGGTGATGACGGCGGTACCGGCATCCCGTGCCGCGCGGATGAGCGGCGTCTCGGACGGGAACGCGACGACGTCGAAGACGGTCGCCGCCCGCTCGATGAACGGCTCGCCGAAGGCAAGCACGTCCTCAGCGTCGCCGCGCATGCCGAGCGGGGTGACGTTGACGATCACGTCGAACTCGGGTGCCGGGTCGGCGGCGACCCAGTCGTAGCCGTAGCGCTCGGCGAGGGCCGGCCCGGCCTCGGAGTTGCGGGCGAGCACCGTCAGGTCGTCGAAGCCCGCACCGCGGAAGGCGGCGACGACGGCCTTCGCCATCCCGCCGGAGCCGCGCACCAGCACACGCTGAGCCGGGTCGACCTCGTGCTCGGCGAGCAGCTGTGCGACCGCCTCGTAGTCGGTGTTCGAGGCGGTGAGGAAGCCGTCCTCGTTGACCACGGTGTTCACCGACTCGATCGCGACGGCCGACTGCTCGAGGTTGTCGACCAGCGGGATGATCGCCTCCTTGAACGGCATCGACACGGAGCAGCCCCGGATGCCGAGGGCGCGGATGCCGCGCACCGCGCCCTCCAGGTCGTCGGTGGTGAATGCTTTGTAGACGAAGTTGAGGCCGAGCTCGTCGTACAGGAAGTTGTGGAACCGTGTGCCGATGTTGCTCGGGCGTCCGGCGAGGGAGATGCAGACCTGCATGTCCTTGTTCAGGATGGGCATGCATCCATCATCCCAGCACTGCGGCGGGCTGGGCTCAGCCCTCCGCGCCGGCGATCACGGTGCCGATGCCGAGGGCCGACAGCACGCCCGCGGAGATGCGTTCCAGCGCGCGGGTCACGCGCGGCCGGCGCAGCCAGGCGATCATGCGCGACGCCAGGAGGGCGACGGCCACGAGGTAGAGCATCCCGATCAGGCCGTCGATGGCGCCGAGAAGCATGGTCTCGCCGAAGCCGGCGTGCGCCGACACGAACTGCGGCACGACGGCGATGAAGAAGAGCCCGACCTTCGGGTTGAGCATCGTCGACAGCAGCCCCGCGAGCAGGCTCGGCGTCGACCGACGGCGCGCGGCCTGCGGAGCCTGCGCGGTCGTCGCGGCCGTCGGGTCCGCGGTGTGCGAGCTCTTCCGGCTGGCGAGGAAGGCCGCGACGCCGAGGTAGATGAGGTACAGGCCGCCGGCGATCTTGACGATCCGGAACACCTCGGCGGACTGCTCCAGCAGCGCCGCGAGGCCCACGCCGACGAGCGCCGCCCAGACCAGCGACCCGATCGCGGTACCCGCCGCGGCCGCGATGCCGTCGCGCGCCCGGCCCATGCTGTAGCGCAGCACGAGGAACGTGTCGGGCCCCGGGGTCAGGGCCAGCACCAGGCACAGCCCGGCGAACGCCAGCATCGAGAGGACCGTCATGCGTCGATCATAGGGAAATCAGGACACCGGACAGGGTCTGAGGGGTCGATTCAGCCGTTCAGGTACCCTTGAGCCATGACCATGCTCGACGATCCGCCCCGCGAAGCCCCGGTGCCTCTTGTCACGTGGCAAGCGGTCGTTCGTGCGAACGAACCGAGTTCCGATCCCACTCGCGCGCGTTATCGCACGGTGAAGGGGCACGGCCGTGCCACCGAGGGTGTCCGGGTCCAGCGTCGAGCAGAGGGGCGGGCATCCGGAACCGATACCGTCCACAGCGTTCTCGGGGTCATCGCCGCATACGCGAGGAGGGCGCAGTTGGAAGAGCTCTCTGCCGCTCTTCTCGACGAAGCAAAGATGCTCGAAGACCGGTATGCACAGGCCGTCCAGTTCCTTGGGGTCGGAGACGACGAAGCGGAAGCGAACCTCTACCGCGAGATGTCGGCCGCGACGCTGGAATCGCTGCGCGCTCATGAGAGCGGGTGGAGCTCGATCCTCGCTTACGCGGTGGTCACGTCGGCGGATTCGCGCTCGGCGCACATCGAGGAGGTCAGCACCGACGGCGATGTAAGTCAACTCGACCTTCCACGAGCGCTCCTGGACTACTGGTCGATCTCGGACGGCGACGGCCTCTGGTTGTTCTGCGAGATCCGCGAGTCGAGCGCCATCTTCGAAGTACTTCCGACGGCGCGGAGCCAGGTGGATCGGCTGGAACGGCAGGCGTTCCTGCGGTCGGTCCGCCCCGTGCGCGATGAAGGCGAGAAGGAACGCGTGCGCCGCCTCGCAGATACCGGCGCAACGGGTCGGCGGTCGGTCCGGAGACCTGCTTGAACGATCGTCTGAAGTGGCGGACCGCGCGGAAAGACGATCGTCCACTTCTTCAGTCGTTCACGTGCACGGTCGGGAGGCCTCGAAACTGGCGCGAGCCGCATCCACGGCCGTGGGAGCTTCAGGTGCAGAGCTGGGTCAGGGAGCTGAAGCCACCGGTTCACGGCAACCGTGCGATCGATCTGGGTTTCGCTGGTGCAGAGCTGGCCGGCATCGCGGTGGTCGACCATGTGGAAGAAGAGTTCTTCCACATCCCGGTCGTTGCAAGGACTCTCGCCCAGCGCGGCCGGGCGATCGGAATGGCGATCGTGGACCACGCCATCGACCTGGCTGCGGCGCGCGCCTCTCCGGATCTGGACTGCATCATCGTCAGCGCCAACGTCCATCGGCGCAATACGGCCAGCCGCCGATGCTTCGAAAGGTCCGGGTTCACCAGGGACATCGGCCTGATCGACCCTGACTTCGAGCAGTGGCTCCTCCGAGTCGACTTCGACCGCTCCTGACGTCGAGTCACCCGATCACGGGGTGGACTGTTGCGTTCACAGCTTGACTCCAACAGCCGGATCGTTCACTCTTATCGCATGACCGCCACTCCGGGGCTGATCCCTCGTGGCGCTCGCAATCCCGGGTCACAGGGCGCTCTGAGGCATTTGAACCAGGAGCGACTCGTCGAGTACCTCCTGGCCAACGGCCCCTCCACCCAGGCAGAGCTGGCGCGCGGGACCGGCCTGTCCACCGCCACCGTGTCCAACATCGTCCGCGACATGGCCGCAAAGGGCGTCGTCGCGACCTCGCCGGTCACCTCCAGCGGTCGGCGCGCGCTGCTCGTGCAGCTCACCGACACCGGCGACATCGCGGTCGGGGTCGACTTCGGCCGCAGGCACGTCCGCATCGTGCTAGCCACCCTCGGCTACGACGTGCTCGCCGAGGAGCAGGTGGCTCTCGAACCCGGGTACGACGTGCTCGGCGCCGTCGCGGAGGCCTCCGGGCTGCTCGACCGGATGCTCGTCGAGGGCGGTCACGACCGTGAGGCGGTGCTCGCCGTCGGGGTCGGCATCCCCGGGCCCATCGACCGAAGGACCGGCACCGTGCTGCAAGGCGCCATCCTGCCCGAATGGGTCGGGATCACGCGGCGTGAGCTGGAGGACGCGTTCGGTTTCCCGGTGGTCGTGGACAACGACGCGAACCTCGGGGCGCTCGCCGAGGTCACCTGGGGCGCCAACCGCGGCGAACGCAACCTGATCTTCGTCAAGATCGGCACCGGGATCGGCGCCGGCCTCATCCTGAACGGCCAGCCGTACTACGGTTTCCTCGGCATCACCGGCGAACTCGGCCACACCCCGGTCGCCGAGCACGGCGTGATCTGCCGCTGCGGCAACCGCGGCTGCCTTGAGACCGTCGCCTCCACCAGCGTGATGCTGGAGTCGCTCGGCCGCAGCGGCGCGACCACCACGTCCGACATCCTGCGCCGCGGGCTCGAGAAGGACCCCGCGGTGCTCCGGGTGGTCGGCGACGCGGGCACGGCGGTCGGGCAGGCGATCGGCAACATCGCGAACGTCATCAACCCCGAGCTCGTGCTCATCGGCGGTCCGCTGGTCGGCCTCGGCGACGCGCTGCTCGACCCGATCCGGCACGGGATCAGGCAGAACGCCATCCCGATCATCGCCGGCACGACCACCGTGCGTGTCTCCTCCCTCGGCGACCGCGCGGAGTCGCTCGGGGCCGCCGCGATCGTCATCCAGGGCGCTCTCGCCGGCAACGACTGAGCGCCGGGCCAGCCGGGATCGCGCCGTTATCGCATCGTTGTCTTCACTATTTGACGACAAGCCCGAACATAGCGTTTACTACTTAGGCACATCCATTCCGAGCCCGAACAAGGAGCGACGATGCCGTCGAACGCAGTCATCCTCGAGATGCGCGCGATCACCAAGGAGTTCCCCGGTGTCAAAGCGCTGGAGGATGTCTCCCTGACCGTGCACGCCGACGAGATCCACGCGATCTGCGGCGAGAACGGTGCAGGGAAGTCCACCCTGATGAAGGTGCTCTCGGGCGTCTACCCGTACGGCACCTACAGCGGTGACATCGTCTACCAGGGCGAGGTCATGCGCTTCCGCGACATCAAGTCGAGCGAGTCGCAGGGCATCGTCATCATCCACCAGGAGCTCGCGCTCATCCCCGAGCTCTCGATCACCGAGAACATCTTCCTCGGCAACGAGCCCAGCCGCGGTGGCGTCATCAACTGGGGCGAGGCCAAGCGCCGCGCCGTCGAGCTGCTCGCCCGCGTCGGCCTGAGCGACGACCCCGACACGCAGATCAAGAACATCGGCGTCGGCAAGCAGCAGCTGGTCGAGATCGCGAAGGCGCTCAACAAGAACGTCAAGCTGCTCATCCTCGACGAGCCGACCGCGGCCCTCAACGAGGCCGAGTCGCAGCACCTGCTCGACCTGATCGTCGGCCTCAAGGGCAAGGGCGTCAGCTCCATCATCATCAGCCACAAGCTCAACGAGATCGAGCAGGTGGCCGACCAGATCACGATCATCCGCGACGGCCACTCCATCGAGACGCTCGACGTAAAGGCCGACGGCGTCGACGAGGACCGCATCATCCGCGGCATGGTCGGCCGGACGCTCGAGAGCCGCTACCCGGAGCGCACGCCGAACATCGGCGAGCCGTTCTTCGAGGTGCGCAACTGGGTGGTCCAGCACCCGCAGGTGCCGGAGCGCCTGGTCGTCAAGAACTCCAGCTTCTACGTGCGCCGCGGTGAGATCGTCGGCTTCGCCGGCCTGATGGGCGCCGGCCGCACCGAGCTCGCGATGAGCATATTCGGCCGCTCCTACGGCAACTGGATCTCGGGTGAGATCTACAAGGACGGCCACGAGATCCAGGTGCGCAACGTCGCGGAGGCCATCGACAACGGCATGGCGTACGTGAGCGAGGACCGCAAGGTGCTCGGCCTCAACCTGCTCGACGACATCAAGGAGTCGATCGTCTCCGCCAAGCTGTCGAAGATCGCGAAGCGCGGCGTCGTCGACGACCTCAAGGAGTTCGCGGTCGCCGACGACTACCGCAAGCGCCTGCGCATCCGCACGCCCGACGTGAACCGTGGGGTCAGCACGCTCTCCGGAGGCAACCAGCAGAAGGTCGTCCTGGCGAAGTGGATGTTCACCGACCCCGACCTGCTGATCCTCGACGAGCCCACACGCGGTATCGACGTCGGCGCCAAGTTCGAGATCTACGGGATCATCCAGCAGCTGGCCGCACAGGGCAAGGGCGTCATCGTCATCTCGTCCGAGCTCCCGGAGCTGCTCGGCATCTCCGACCGCATCTACACGATCTTCGAGGGTCAGATCACCGACGACTTCCCCATCGCGGAAGCGACCCCCGAAGCACTCCTGAAAAGCATGACTTCCGCAAAGAAGAGGGTGGCCCGATAGACCATGAGCACTCAGATCGCTGAAAAGAAGAAGTCCGGAGGGATCCGGGACCTCGGCAAGATGTTCGGCGGCGGCCAGTCCACCGGCCGCCAGTTCGGCATCCTCGGTGCCCTCGTGGTCATCGTGCTGCTGTTCGAGCTGCTCACCGGCGGCAAGACGCTCGACCCGGTGAACCTGATCAACCTCGTCAACCAGAACGTCTACGTCCTGGTGCTGGCGATCGGCATGGTCATGGTCATCATCGCCGGCCACATCGACCTGTCGGTCGGCTCGGTGGCGGCGGTCGTCGGCATCATCGTGGCGCAGGCGATGAACCTGTGGAACCTGCCCTGGCCGCTCGCGATCGTGCTCGGCCTCGCGGTCGGCGCTGTCATCGGCGCCTGGCAGGGCTGGTGGGTCGCCTATGTCGGTGTGCCCGCCTTCATCGTGACGCTGGCCGGCATGCTCATCTTCCGCGGCCTCAACCAACTGATCGGTAACGCGAACACCATCCCGGTGCCCGACGGCTTCACCTTCATCGGCGGCGGCTTCCTGCCCGAGTGGGGCCCGAACACCGGCTACAACAACTCCACGCTGCTGCTCGGCCTGATCATCGCCGTCGTCATCGCGGTGCTCGAGGTCCGCACCCGCCGCAATCAGACCAAGATGGGCTCCGAGAAGGCGCCGCTCTGGGTGAGCGTGTTCAAGGTCGTCGTGCTCGACGCCGTCGTGATCTACTTCACGTTCCTGTTCGCGGGCGGCCGGGTCGGCACCTCGTTCCCGGTGTCGGGCATCATCCTCGGCGTCCTGATCATCCTCTACTCGTTCATCACGCGGAGCACGATCTTCGGCCGCCACATCTACGCGGTCGGCGGCAACTCGCACGCCGCCGAGCTGTCGGGCGTCAAGATCCGCCGCGTCAACTTCTTCGTGATGATGAACATGTCCGTGCTGGCCGCGCTCGCCGGCATGATCGCGGTCGCCCGCTCGGTGTCCTCCGGCCCGCAGGACGGCCTCGGCTGGGAGCTCGACGCGATCGCCGCCGTCTTCATCGGTGGTGCCGCGGTCTCCGGCGGTATCGGAACGGTCGCCGGCTCCATCGTCGGTGGTCTCGTCATCGCGGTCCTCAACAACGGCCTGCAGCTCCTCGGCGTCACCTCCGACTGGGTGCAGATCATCAAGGGCCTCGTGCTTCTGATCGCCGTCGGCATCGACGTCTACTCGCACCGCCGCGGCGGCCCGTCGCTGATCGGCCGGCTGTTCGGCGGCCGTGGCCGGCGACAGGAGACCGCGGTGGATGCCGCCGGCGCCGAGCAGCCGGCGGTCACGCCGACCGCCGACCCGGCCGAGGACTCCTCGCGGTCCCTCACCTCCTGACTCACCATCCCCTGCACCATCCACAGAGAAGAAAGAGATAAGAATGCGCAAGATCGCACTCGCGACAGTGGCTGTCGCAGCTGCCGCCGCGCTCGCCCTGTCCGGCTGCTCCAGCCGTGACGGTGGCTCGGGCTCCTCCACGGCGTCCGGTTTCGCCAAGGACGCCTCCATCGGTGTCGCCCTCCCGACCAAGACGTCGGAGAACTGGGTGCTCGCCGGCGGCCTGTTCGAGGACGGCCTGAAGGAGGCCGGTTTCAAGGGCGACGTCCAGTACGCCGGTGGCTCGGGCGTCTCCGACCAGCAGTCGCAGATCCAGTCGATGATCACCAACGGCGCCAAGGTCGTCATCATCGGCGCCGTCGACGGTGGCCAGCTCGCCGCGCAGGCCAAGGCCGCGCACGATGCCGGCGCGACCGTCATCGCGTACGACCGCCTCATCCTGAACACCAACGACGTCGACTACTACGTCGCGTACGACAACGAGAAGGTCGGCGAGCTGCAGGGTCAGGCCCTGCTCGACGGCATGAAGGCCAAGTTCCCGGACAAGAAGAGCTACAACATCGAGCTCTTCTCCGGTTCGCCGGACGACGCCAACTCGAAGGTCTTCTTCGACGGCGCGATGAAGGTGCTGCAGCCGAAGATCGACGACGGCACGCTGAAGGTCGTCTCGGGTGAGACCGACATCAAGCAGACCGCGACCCAGGGCTGGCTGCCGGCCAACGCGCAGACCCGCATGGACACGCTGCTCGCGAAGAGCTACGGCTCCGCCGAGCTCGACGGCGTCCTGTCGCCGAACGACACCCTGGCCCGCGCCATCATCACCTCGGTGAAGGGTGCAGGCAAGCCGGTCCCGATCGTCACCGGTCAGGACTCGGAGGCCGAGTCGGTCAAGTCCATCATGGCGGGCGAGCAGTACTCGACCATCAACAAGGACACCCGCAACCTGGTCAAGCAGGCCATCGCCATGGTGAAGGACCTGCAGCAGGGCAAGAAGCCCGAGACCAACGACGACAAGTCGTACAACAACGGCAAGAAGGTCGTCCCGGCCTACCTGCTGAAGCCGGTCATCGTCACCAAGGCCAACGCGGCCGAGGCGTACGCCAACGACCCGACCCTGGAGCCGCTGACCAAGTAACTCCCGTCCGCACCACGTGCGAACAAGAAAGGGCCCGGAGCATTCGCTGCTCCGGGCCCTTTGCCGATCCGCCCCCCGACGGATCGGTTCCCCCTGGCCGAGACGACCCCAGGCTATGGCCGGCGGCGGGTGGCCAGCATCGGTGGCAGCACGGATATGGCCATGCGTGCCCGCTCGCCGGTCTCAGTATGTTAGACAGGAGTGCAAATGTCTGGCGGGAAGGGGTCGAGTGGACCAGAGCATGACCGACGGCCGGTACGGCACGCGCCGCTTGCTGCGCAACGATGTGTTCGAGCTGCTGCTCGACCGCATCCTGACGGGGGAGTACCAGCCCGGTGAACGCCTGCGCGACTCGGACCTCACGGCGTGGCTGGAGGTGTCGCGCACGCCGGTGCGCGAGGCGATCAGCCGGCTTTCCGACGTGGGCCTGGTCGAGACCTCGCCCAACCGCTACACCGAGGTGTCGCCGCTGGACGACTCCCAGGTCGCCGACGCGCTCGAGGTGCTTCGGCTGCTCTGGCCGCGGGCGCTCGGCTCGGTCTGCGCGTCCTCGCGACTCGACACCGAGGTCGAGCTGACGCTGCTCGCCACCCGCATCGAACGCGGTGACGTCGATCCTGCTCCCGGCTTCCACCAAGCCATGTCGATCGTCTCTGCCGCCGTGCCCAATCGGGTGCTGGCGCAGGCGTTGCGCGCGGCCGACCTGCGTGTGGTCCGCTACCTGCTGCTTGTGCCGGAGGCGCGCGACCTGCTTCAGTGCGAGAGGGTCGTCTCCCTCGTGCGCGCGCTCTGCGACGGCGGGACGGAGGCGGAGGCTCTCCTGTCCGGGATGCTCGACGACCTCGACGGCGTGGTCGGCCGGCGCCGCAGCGAGGCACGGTAGAACCGGACCAGTTCGGCGGCGGCGGGCCGCTGCGCCGCCATGGTGCCGGCGTCCACCCGCCTCGCGGCCATGTGGTGCCGCCACGACTCCGCGGCGCAGCGGTGATCCCAGGCCACGGAGGCCGCCGCCTCGAGCGTGCGGCACCAGCCGATCAGCTCGCGGCCCTGTGAGGTCGGCGCCCAGGTGACCACGCGGAACCAGATGTCGGGCCGGTTGGGGTCTCCGAAGGCGAAGCGCCGGATCACCGCGTACGGTGCGCCGAGCGCGCCCTGGCGGAGCAGCCACTCGGTGGGCTGCGCATTCGCAACCGGGTGCCATTCCGCGCTCACGGCGTCACGTTACGTGCACCCGCCGACACCGCTCAGCCGACGAGCTCCTGGGGGAGGACGACGACGTCGACGAGGGCGCCGTTGCGCCAGAGGGTGAGCTCCATCCGCCGGCCGATGGCCCGCTCCACCATGAGGCGCTGAAGGCCGGTGGGATCGACGACCGGTGTGCGGTCGAGCGAGACGACGATGTCGCCGGGTCGCGCGCCGGCCTCCGCCGCCGGGCTGCCCGCGACGACAGAGGCGATGCGGATGCCCTCCGGCGCGCCGACCTTGCGCGCCGCTTCCGGGCTCAGGCGCACCTTCGTCCCTGCGACGCCCAGCCAGGCCCGACGCACGCGGCCGGAGGTGCGGAGCGCCTCCACGATCTCCAGCGTGCTCGGGTTGATCGGGACGGCGAGCCCGAGGCCGATGCCGGCGACCGCCGTGTTGACGCCGACCATCCGTCCGGCGCTGTCCGCCAGGACGCCTCCGCTGTTCCCGGGGTTGAGCGCGGCGTCGGTCTGGATGACCTCGTCGATGACCCGTCCGGAGGCGGTCGGCAGGGAGCGGCCCAGGGCCGAGACGATCCCGGCGGTGACGCTCCCGGCGAGACCGAGCGGATTTCCCAGCGCCACGACCAATTGCCCGACGCGCAGGCGCGAGGCGTCGCCGAGAGTCAGGGGCGGGGGAGTGGCACCGCGGGCGCGCAGCACGGCGAGGTCGGAGAGTGAATCGGCGCCCACGACCTCGGCCTCCGTCGCACTCCCGTCGGCGAAGGCCAGCTCGACGCGGGAGGCTCCGGCGACGACGTGCGCGCTGGTGAGCAGGTGGCCGTCGGCGCTGATGACGGAGGCGCTGCCCGCCCCGGCGCCGCTGCGGGTGCGCACGGAGACCGCCGCCACCGATGGCAGCACCGTCTCGGCGACGCGCACCACGGCGACCGAGTACGCATCGAGCGCCGACCGGTCGTCGACATCGTCCAAGTCGTTCATGCCCACAGTGTCGCTCCGCGATAGGCGCACGAGGGTGCGGGTTCGCCGAAGGCGGACGGACCGATCAGGTGAACAGCCGGATGAGGGCGGCGACGGCCGCCGCGGCCGGCACCACGACGATGAACGGCACCCGGAGGGCGTATAGGCCTGCCGCGATGGCGACGGCGGGGAGCCGCGCGTCCAGTTGCAGCGACTGTCCCGCACCCAGCGTCTGCACGCAGATCAGGGCGGCGAGCAGCGCTGCCGTCAGCAGGTCGCTGACGCGGGCGACCGTCGGGTGGTCGAGGGCCTTCGGCGGCACCATCCAGCCGATCGCCTTGAGCCCGAGCACCGCGATGGAGGCGAGCAGGATGACGTTCCAGGTGCTCACGGCTCCACCTCCCGCTCCATCGGGACGGCCTCGGGATGCGGCGGGTCGTCGCGGCGCCCGAACAGATTCAGGACGCCGACCACGATCGCCACCGCTGCGGCGGCAAGCACGGGCAGGCCCGGCGTGAGGAACGGCGTGAGCAGGGTCGCCACGAACCCCGCCGCGACGGCGACCGCCTGGGTCTGCCGCGCCTTGAGGCGCGGCCACAGCAGGCCGAGGAACGCGGCGGCCGCGGCCGCGTCGAGCCCGTAGGCCTTCACGTCTCCGATCAGGTCGCCGAGCAGGGCGCCCGCCAGCGTCGTGAGGTTCCAGCCGATGTAGACGACGAGCCCGGTCGTCCAGAAGCCGATGCGCTGGGCGCGCGGTTCCGTCTGCGCCGTCGCTACCGCCGTCGACTCGTCGATGGTCAGCTGGGTCGCCGCGGCCCGCCGCCAGAAGCCGCGTCCGATGATCCGCGAGAGCCGCAGCGCGTAGAAGGAGTTGCGCACGCCGAGCAGCGCCGCGCTCGCGATGGCCGTGCCGCCCGCAGCGGCTCCGCCCGAGGCCAGGACACCGATGAGCGCGAACTGCGAGCCGCCGCTGAACATGATCAGGCTGAGGACGCAGGTCTGCCAGACGTCGAGGCCCGACGCCGTCGACAGGGCGCCGAACGAGATGCCGTACGCGGCGGTGGCGACGCCGACCGCCCAGCCCGACCGGGCCGCGGCGCGTTCCTCGCTGGTCCGTTCCTGGCGCATCGCCTCACGACACTATCGCGCGGCGCGCGGTTCAGCGGAACAGGCGGGCGACCAGGTGTTCGGCGGTGGTGTCCTCCAGCGTCCAGGGCAGGAAGATCACCCGGTAGATGATCGGGGCGATCACCAGGTCGAGGATGTCCTCCGCCGTGACTCCCGAGTCGGGGTAGCGGTCGAGGAACAGGTTCGCCTCGATGCGGCGGTTGCGCAGGCAGTAGGACTGCTGCTCGCCCGCCGCCGATGCGCCGCCGCGCAGCAGGGCGGCGTTGACGGGGTTGCTGTAGTGCGTCACGATCTCCCGCGCCCAGGCGGTGAGGTCGGCCTGCAGGTCGCCGTTCTCGGGCAGCGGCCGGGTCGGGTCGAGCTGGTACGTGGCGATGTCGTTGATGAGCGTGGGGAGGTCGCCCCAGCGGCGGTAGATGCTGGTCGGGTTCACGCCCGCGCGCTCGGCGATCATCGGCACCGTGACGCGGTCCTGGCCCTTCTCTTCGACGAGTTCCTCGACCGCGGTCCGCACGTTGTGGATGACCGCGGCGCTGCGGCCGCCCGTGCGCCGGGCGGGAGTGGTCGTCGGTTCCATGGAAATAGCTTAAAGCAAATTCTGTTGCTTTTTCTCACATCCCCTTCTATAGTCGCAAAAGCAATCGGATTTGCTTTAAGGAGCCGACATGACCACTGCCGAAGAATCCCTCGCCACCGGCGGGATGATGGCCGTCCGGGCAGCGGGGCGCACCGTGCGGCGTGGTCCGCGTCTGCGGCCGGCCGCCGCCTTCACCGGCACCGCGCTCGCCTTCGTCGCCGTGGCTCTCGCGGTCGGCGCCCCCAGCCCGCTGTTCGTGCTCTACGAGCAGGAGTGGGGCTTCCAGCCCTGGCTGCTCACGGTCGCGTTCGCGATCTACGCCGTGACCCTGCTGATCACGCTGCTCGTGGCCGGCTCACTCTCCGACCACATCGGCCGCCGTCCCGTGCTGATCGGCGCGCTCGCGCTGCAGGTCGTCGCCATGCTCGTGTTCCTGTTCGCCCCCGACATCGGCTGGATCATCGGTGCACGCTCCGTTCAGGGCGTCGCGACGGGCGCCGCCATGAGCACGTTCACGGCCGCCCTCGTCGAACTCGCGCCGGAGCGCCAGAAGAAGCTCGGCGCCACCATCGGCAGCACCGCGCCGGTCGGGGGCATCGCCATCGGCGCCTTCCTCACCGGCCTCGCCGTGCAGTTCGTCCCGCAGCCGACCACCCTCGTCTTCGTCACGCTCGCGCTTCTGTTCGCGGCGGGCATCCTCGTGGTCGTCGCCTCGCCCGAGACGGTCAAGCGGCGGCCGGGAGCGGTGCGCTCGCTCATCCCGCGGCTGCTGATCCCGCGGGAGGCTCGCAGTGAGTTCGCCGGCGCAGTCCCGCTCTTCCTGGCCACCTGGATGCTCGCGGGCCTCTTCATCGGGCTCTCGCCGTCCATCGTGCACGGCGTCTTCCACCTCGACAGCGGCCTGCTCAACGGCGCCATCGTCGCCGTGCCCCCGGCCGTCGGCGCCGTCGCGGGCCTGCTGCTCACCCGCGCCCCGGCACGCCGGACCGTCGTCTGGGCCATGGCTGCGATCGTCGTCGGCGTCGTCATCGCCGCGGTCGGGATGGCCGTGGTCTCACTGCCGCTGCTCTTCGTCGGCGCCACCGTGGCGGGCGGCGGGTTCGGTGCGGGCTTCTCGGCGATGCTCAGGATGCTCGCGCCGCTCGCGCCGAACGACCAGCGCGCGGAGCTCTTCGCCGGGATCTTCCTGGTCAGCTACCTCGCCTACGGCGTCCCCGCCCTCGCGGCGGGCGAGCTGATCGGCTGGATCGGGCTGCTGCCGACGGCACTCGGCTACTCGGCCGCGATCGCCGCAGCCGCGCTGGTCGCCCTGCTGGTGCAGGCGCTCAGATCACGTCGATGAGCACCTTGCCCACGGCGCCGTTCTCGACGGCGTCGTGGGCTTGCGCCGTGTGCTCCAGCGGGAACCGGCTGATCGGGAGGCCGTGCTCGGCGCCCACCTTCAGCACCCCGTCCGCCGCAGCCGCCGCGACCGCGCGCACCGCTGCTGCCTTCGACTCCGGAGCGACCGTGTAGGTGAGCACGAACTGCCAGCGCAGGTTCTTCGTCATGCTGGGGCGCACCGGGATGCTGACCGAGTCCTCGTCCGGCGAGTTCGCGTAGCTCGCGATGGTGGCGTTCGGCGCGGCGACCTTCACATCCAGCTCGGCGTTGGCGTTCACGTTCACTTCGACGATGATGTCGACCCCGCGCGGGGCGAGCGCGCCGATCGCCTGCGCGGTGTCCGGGTCGGTGTAGTTGACGACGTGGTGCGCGCCGGCCGCCCGCGCCAGCTCGGCCTTCTCGTGGCTGCTGACCGTGGCGATCACCATCGCCCCGGCCCATACCGCCAGCTGGATCGCGGCGTGGCCGACCGCGCCCGCGCCTCCCGCGACCAGCACCGTGCGGCCGTCGAGCGATCCGGGGGAGAGCTCCGCCGGCGCGTGCTCGTATGAGGTCAGCGCCCTGTGCGCGGTCAGCGCGGGGATGCCGAACGACGCCCCCTCGTCGAAGCTCACCCCGTCGGGCAGGGCGACCACGAGCCGCTCGGGCAGTACGACGAGCTCCTGCGCGGTCCCGGTGGGACGCTGGTAGGCGGCATCCCACACCCACACGCGGTCGCCCGGGCGGAGGGCCGTGACACCTTCGCCGACCTCGTCGACCACACCGGCGCCGTCCTGGTTCGGCACCTGCGGCCGGGGCAGTTCGCTCGGCCCGCTGCCGCGCCGCGCCTTCCAGTCCGTGGGGTTCACCCCGGAGACGTGGATGCGCACGCGCACCTCGCCAGGCCCGGGATGCGGCTCCTCGCTCTCGCCGAGGGTGAGGACGCTGGAGTCGCCGGTGGCGGAATAGGTGACAGCCTTCATACGACCCAGCCAATCACGTGCGCGGGCCCGGTTCCAGCACCCGTCACCCCGCCGTGCACGCCCCCGAGCTGATCGGCGCGGAGCCGACCGAGGACAGCACCGGCCGCAGCTCGGCGAGGGTGAGTGCGTAGCCGGTCTCGGGGTCGGTGGCGCTGCGGGCGAAGACGACGCCGGCGACGTCGCCGTTCGCGTCGAGCAGTGGGCCGCCGGAGTTGCCGGGGCGGACGACGCCGCGCAGCGAGTAGATGTCGCGGTCGACCGAGCCGCTCTGGTAGATGTCGGTGCCGCGGGCGGTGACGCGGTCGCGGACGCGCTGCGGCGAGATCGTGAACGGACCGTCGCCGGGGTAGCCGGCGGCCCATGCGGCGGCGCCGGGGGTGAGGTCGGGGCCGATGTCGAGGGCCGGCGCGTTCAGGTCGGTCACGTCGAGCACCGCGAGGTCGCGGGACGGGTCGAAGGCGACGAGCGTGGCGCGCTCCACCGAGGTGCTGCCGGATTGCCTCACGACGACGGAGGATGCGCCGGCGACCACGTGCGCGTTGGTGACTACTCGGCCGCGCTGCACGACCCATCCACTGCCCTCGGAGTCGACGCCGCAGGCGGGCTTCGTCGCGAGCACGGTGACCACCGACTCTTCGGCGCGGGAGACGGCGGCAGGCACCGAGCCGTCCGGGGCCGGGACGGACTTGATGGTCTCGCCGCCCTCGAAGACCTTCGGCAGGCCGGCACCGGCGAGGGCGTCGTCCACGGCCCCGAGCACGGTCGACGGCGGCAGAGGAGCGATGCCGTTGAGGGTCGCGACGACCTTCGACGAGCTCGCGGCCTGCACGACGGTGGCGAGGCTGGTGGCCATGGCGAAGCCCGCGATCAGCCAGACCACGACGGCCCAGGTGAGCAGCCCGAGGACCGAGCCGATGAGCGAGTCGACCCAGCGGATCGGACCGTGGCGCAGCACTTTGCCGAGGATGCCGGCGAGGGCTCCGGCGATCGCGTAGACGACGCCGGCGCAGACCACGATGACGACGCCCGCGACGACCGATCGTTGGAGGGCCGCACCGAAGCCGCTCGCGGCGAACCAGCCGACCACGACGGGTGCGAGGGTGAGGCCCAGCCACAGGCCGAGGCCGAGGCCGATCAGGGTGCCGGCCGAGCGGATGGCGCCCTTGCTCCAGCCGGCGATCACCGCGAGGACGGCGAGCACCACGAGCACGACGTCCACAACGGTCTCCACGGTGCCACCCTGCCCCACGAGACTGGATGCGGGCTCAACCGCAGGTAGGGATCGCCCTATCGACTCTCATCACGGTTGACGATAACCGGCTCGGCAGCCTCCGTAACCTCGGTCGCAGGCTCCCTCGGCGCTGGGGTCGCGGCATCGCTGCGCGCTGCTTTGAGCTCCACCGCGCCGCACACGACCCCGACGAGGGGCAGATCGGTGAGTCGCCCGAGAGGTGACCTGGGCCTAGCCTCCGTCGCGCTCCTCGTCGGAGTCGTCGATGTCGTCCGGCACCGGTTGCGGCGCGGGCACGATGTCGGGATCCATCTGGTCCTCCGGCACGATGTCCGGGAAGTCCGCGGTCTGCTGGTCCGTGCTCTGTCTGGCCATGCGCGAACGCTACGCCGGCGTCCGAGGCAGGGATAGCCCCTGCAGCGGACGATTGCTGCGATCCGTCACATCCACCCTGCGCACGGGCGCGGACGTGACGGACCGCAGCAGTCGCGTCAGGCGTCCTGGTCGGGTTGCGCGGCCGTCGGCGGCTTGCGCCGCGCAGTCAGCAGCACGATGACGACCCCGATGACGGCGAGCACCACGATCGCGATCGCGATGCCGATCACGAGGCCAAGGTCGGTGCCGTTCGACGCGGCCGTCGGCTGCGCAGTGGAGGCCGCCTGGCCGGGAGCCGCCGTCGCCGTCGTGCCCGGTGCCGCGGTCGCGACCGGGGGCGATGACGCTGTCGACCCGCCAGCGCCGCAGGGGCTCGTGGCGGATCCCTTCGCCGCGGTCGCCCCGGCGGGCGGCTGATAGGCGAAGGTGTACGACGACGACACGGTGTGCCCGTCGGCCGACACGATCTGGTACGTCACCGTGTAGTCGCCCGCTCCGCCGAGCGCCACGGGCACGCTCACCTTGGTGTCGGCGACCGTCGCGCAACCCGTCTCGAAGTGCGTCGTCCCCGTGCCGGGCCCCGTGACCGTGAGGAGGTTGGTGGAGCCGTTGCCGGAGAGGTCGAGCACGCGGTCGTTGAACGTGAGCGCCACCGTGTCGAGCGGCGTCGTGACCGTCGCGTTCGCCGCTGGGTCGCTGCCCACCAGGTAGTCGTGGGCGTCCGCGGCTGCCGCGGGAAGCAGCGCGAGAGCGGCGGCCGCGGCGATGCCGGCGACCCCGGCGAGCAGCCGTGTCCTCATCCCTGCACCTTACGCTCGCCCTGGCGGCCCACCCTGGTGAGGGCGAACACCGCGATGACGAGGGCGATCGCGCCGAGCGCGAGCCCGCCGACGCCGACCGCGATGGACACCACCGTCGCGGTCGTGCCGGCACCGGCGGCCACCGGACGGGGCTGCGCGGTGGCCACGAGCGAGGTCGCGCCGTCCTCGGCGGGCGCGGCGTCCTCGATGTAGAGCGTCGGCGCCGGGTGCTCCGGTTCCTTGCCGGAGGCCGGCGTCTGCTGGTCCCAGTCCACCACGGTGCCGTCGGAGTAGAACTGGTGCGTCGGGAGCGTGACGGACCCGGTCTCGGGCACCGCGCCCGCCGACACGGTGAACTGCTGGAACTGGCCCGGCGCGATCTGCACGCCGCTGTCGGCGGTCCAGGTGACGCGGACGGGCGCCTCGGTGATGGTTCCGTCGTCGGTCTTCACCGGCTGGGCGAGCGTCTCGGTGTCGACCGTGGTCGTCCACCCCGACAGCGGCAGGTAGCTGACAGAGGTGAACGGCGTCTTCGTCGGCAGGTCGACGACGACCTTCACGGTCCCGGCGGTCGCCGACTCGGTGGGCACCTTGAACGTGAGGTTGGTGTAGCTGCCCGGGTCGGCGTGGTCGGGGTCGACGTGGACGTGGGCGCTGGCGGCCAGGGGCGCGCCCAGCAGGAGCAGAGCGGTGGATGCCGCCGCGACGGACGCGGCGAACGTTGACTTCTTCATGTGGTTTCCCTTGCAGGTCGGAACGTCGGTGAGCGCAGGCGCGCGCGACGACGTCCCGGGTCCTCCGGGAGCCGTCAGAGCGCGCAGGCGGCCGGCGGCGGCCCGCGGTGCCGCAGCCGCGCCAGCGGCAGGCCGAGGTCGCGAAGGCGGACGGGCTCGGCGGCGGCGGGGACCGGCGCGGCCGCGACCACGGGAACGGGCGCGACGACAAGCCGGTCGGCGGCGCGCACGACGCGCATCCGCGCGGTGCGGAACAGCCCCCAGAAGGCCTGCTCGCCGAAGCGGAGGGCGACGACCGTGACGAGGATGGCGGTGGCGTGCGTAGCCCACATCGACGGGCTCAGCTCCGACCCGTGCGAAGCCGGCATCCCGCCGAGGGTCATCGTCAGGTGTGCGCCGGCGTGGAGGTGCGACATCCCGCCCTGCGCACTGAACCGCGCGGTCGAGTCGCCGAGGCTGAAGAGGGCGTGGAACAGGAACTGGCTGACGGCGACCGCGAGGGTCAGCCGCCACAGCGACAGTCTGCGCGCGGTGAGCGCGACGGAGGCGAGGGTGGCGAACGCCATGCTCAGCGCGAGCGGCACGAGCCCGGGGACGGCGCCTCCACCTGCGACGTGGAACAGTGCGGCCACGAGGATGGCGGTGCCGGAGGCGAGCGTCCCGCGCCCGAGGCGCGCCCACCTCGATCCCATGCGCATCCCTCTCGTGTCTCCGGCGTTCGCGACCAGTCTACGGAACCCACAACGGGGGTGGCCGAAGCGGCCGATCCGTGCGACACGCCGCGTTATCCTGTGGCCATGGCGGTGGGCACGTGGCGGCGGAGGGTCCTGGTGGTCGAAGACCACGCCCTGATGCGCTCGCTGGTCGCCGACGCGTTCCGGCAGCGCGATTTCGAGGTGGCCTCCGCCGGGTCGGCCCAGGATGCGTTGGAGCAGGCACGCGCGTTCGACCCCGACCTGCTCGTGACCGATATCGACCTCCGCCTGCGGCCCAACGGCGTCGAGCTCGCGACCATCCTGCGTCAGTCGGCGCCGCATGTCGCCGTGCTGTTCCTCAGCAACCTGTCACGGGAGGCCGCGGCCAGCCAGGCGCGCAGCACGGTCGACGGCGCGTCGTTCGTGAACAAGGGCGCCATCGAGTCGGTCGACGAGCTCGTCGACGCGGCGGAGGCAGTGCTCGCGGATCGGCCGGTCGCCAGGGAACGCGTCGAGTCGGACGCCCAGTCCAGGCTGCTTCGGCTCACCGCCGCGCAACTCGAGACGACACGGCTGCTCGCCGCCGGCCTCTCCAACGCCGAGATCGCCAGGCGTCGCGGCGTCTCGGTCCGCGCCGTCGAGAAGACCGTCGAGCGGGTGTTCGCGGCCCTGGACCTGTCCGGAGGCGATCGGACGACACCGCGGGTCGCCGCCGCGACGCTGTACACCGCGACGTTCGGCGACCCCGCGACGGGGCTCTGACCGATGGACCTCCCGAATCTGCGCCGCTCCCTCGCCCGCATCTACGGCCCTTCCGCCGTCACCTGGTGGAGCTGGCTGATCACGCTGCCGTTCGCGCTGACCGTCATGTCGGGCCAGCAGTACGTCACGGGAGGACCCGCCGCCGTGCTCGCGGTGGCCGGCCTGCAGCACGCCATCCTCGGCGTGGTGCTGCTGGTCGGTGTCGCGGTGCTCCGCGTCGTGCGGGGGCGCGGAAGGCCCGTCGCCGTCCTCCTGATCTACGTGGTCGTCGGGGCTGTGCGGCCCCTGCTGTTCCTGGAGGCGGGCGGGCTGCTCAGCATCCGGGTCGAAGCGGGCGACCTGGCGGGCCGCATCGCCATCAACATCGTGAGCCTCGTCGTCGTCCTCGCCCTCATCGCGGTCGGGGTGGACCTGGTCCGCGAGCACCGCGGGGTGTTCCGGCGGCTGCGGGCGGCGCAGCGCGCGTCCGAGCGGGATGCGGCCCGCGCCGCCGAACGCCTGCGGGAGCTGCGCTCCACCGCGGTCGACGGGGTCGTGGCGGCGCTGGAGGGAGCGGCGGAGGAGGCTGCGGCCCACCGGATGCAGGCGCCGGAGGCGGCGCGGCTGCTGCGCGCCGTCGCCGAGGACGTGGTGCGCCCCGCGAGCCACCGCGTCTACGCCGACGACCCCGAGACCCCGGCCGAGGTCGAGCCGCTCGGCCCGCGCGAGTGGTCGGCCTCGGTGATCGGCGGGATGCGCGCCGCGCCCCCCGTCGCCACCGCCGCCACGTTCTCGCTGCTGGTCGTGCCCTACGGCATCACGCTCTCGGGCCTCGGGAGTCTCGTCGCGGTCGCTGTCGGGCTGCTCGCCCTGGTCGCTGCCAACGCGGCGGCGGCCGATCTGCCCCTCCCGCGCCGGGCCGCGCTACGGCTGGCCGTCCTCGCGCTGGTCTACACGGCGGCGGGGGTCCTGCTGTCGGTCGTCGACACGCTGGTCCTGCAGCTGCTCGGGATCGAGCCGGAGTCGGTCTGGTTCCAGGCCGTCATGTACCCGGTGATCGCGCTCGGGGTCGCGTTCGTCGCATCCCTCACGGTGCGGCTGCGACTCGACCAGGCCGAGCTGGAGCGCGCGGTGCAGGCGAGCGTCTCGGCGGCCGCCCGCATCCGCGCCGACTACGAGAGGGAGCGCGGGACACTGGCCCGGCTGCTGCACGGCGGAGTGCAGTCGGAGCTGATCGCCGGAGCCCTCGCGCTGACCGCCTCGCCCTCGGCAGACCCGGCGGAGACGGCGGAGCGGATCGCCGAGGTGGTCGACCGCGCCCGCGCGGCGTTGCGAGGCGCCGCAGGGGAGCCGGAACCGGCCGAACAGGTGCAGGCGCTGCTCGACAGCTGGTCATCCGCGATCGGTCTGAGTGTCCGTGTCGGCGACGGCGCCTGGGACAGGCTGGCGGATCCGCTCCGCGCGACGGCGGTGGCCGACACGATCTCGGAGGGACTGGCGAACGCGGTCCGGCACGGCAACGGCGCGCCCGTCCGGCTCGAACTCCGCCCGGCCGAGCCGGAGGGCCTCCGGGTCGTGATCGTCTCCGGCGGCACCCTCGGCGGGCGGCCGCGCGGCGACGACACCGGCATCGGTCTCCGGCAGCTCTCCGAGCGCGGGACGGTCGCCCTCCGCGAGCGCGCCGGGCGTGTCGAACTCGCTGTCGCCATTCCCTGAACGACAGCTGCGGGCGTGGTCGTAACAGCCGTACCACCCACCCTCCCGCGCGGCTCCGATGCCTAGATTCGACAGTGATGGAGCGAGACTCCCTCGCCGGTCCCGGATGGGGGCTCCTGCGCGACCCGAACGCGCGGGACGAGCCCCCCACCGGGATCTATTCGTCTGCATTGATGGAACATCCAGGCGAAATCGGGTAGAAATGTTCGGTACGCTTCAGCGCCCATCCCGGTGCGTGTCCCCCCGACCGTCTCGCCCAGGAAGTACCAACAGCTTGCCCCAGTCCACTCCCTCAGTGCGGCCTCGCCGCACACTCAGGGCACCCGTCGTGGTGGATGTGGACCAGCAGCCCGAACTCTCCGACGACCCGGTCACGGCGTTCACCACGCCGGAGGAGCTCACCGCCACCCAGACCTTCACCAGCCGCCGCGAGCGGCGTGAGGCCGAGGAGCGGTCCCGCAAGCGCGAGCGCATCGTGGTCAAGCCGACCCGCGCCGAGCGCACCAGGGAGCCGCGCGCGGAGCGTGCGCCCCGCCAGTCGCGTCCCGCACGTGCGCCGCGTCCCGCCAGGGCGGGTCACCACGAGCGTCGCCGGCTCGGCATCCACACCGTCGTCGTCCTGGCGCTCGCCGCCTTCTTCGGCACGGCCGCTCTTCCCGCCTACGCGACGACCGGCGAGGGATCGACGGTCGGTGCCGCGCGCACGGCCCTCGCGGTGCAGACGCTCACCGGTGGCGGCGTGACGCAGGTCGTCGCCCGTGACGGCCTCGCCATCCAGGAGAGCCCGCAGGCGCTCGACTCGACGATGAACACGACCGTCTCTCCGACGGTCCAGGCCCTCGCGGTGCAGATCATGGGCGCCGTGGCGGCGGGCCGGCTCGTCGGTTCGACCCCGAACCACATCCCGGAGATCGCGAACCTCGCCGAGGGCAAGGCCGACCCGGGCTGCGGCGTCGACTACCGCGTGCTGCAGGCCATCTCCATCGCGCTCGACAACTTCAACCAGGTCGGCGTCAGCGACATCAACCGTCGCTGCACCGGCCAGATCGAGGGTGCGGGAACCGACTCGGCGCACTACGCCGACGGCGGCGGCCACGCCGTCGACTTCTACCTGCTCAACGGCTCGCCCCTCACCGGAGGCGACGCGAAGTCGGTTCAGCTCATCAAGATCCTCGACCCGCTGGTCCCGAACGGCACGGGCCTCGGCCAGATCGGCTGCCGCGCTTCGATGAGCCTGGAAAACTTCAAGCCGTTCGACGACACGTGCAACCACCTGCACATCGACTTCCTCAAGTCGGACGGCCCGGCGCTCCGCTACGGCTGACCCGCCGGTCGTCCGCGCGCGACCGCGTCAGCCGAAGAGGTTGAGCGCCGCCCACTGGATGAGGATGACCGTCTTGCCGTCGGCGATCCGGCCGTCGGCGACCATCCCGAGCGCTTCGTCGTAGGGGACCACCACGGCCTCGATCTCCTCGCCCTCCTCCGCCAGCCCGCCTCCGCCCGCGATGTCGGCGGGGACGTACGGCGCCGCATAGAAGTGGACGCGCTCGGTCACCGAACCCGGGCTCATGTACAGGTCGAACAGGTGGGTCAGCTCGCCGATCGTCACCCCGAGCTCCTCGGTGGCCTCTCGGCGGATGGCCTCCTCCGGCGAGTCGCCGTCGAGCAGGCCGGCCGCCGACTCGATCAGCATCCCGTCCGGATGCCCGTTGACGTAGGCAGGGAGCCGGAACTGGCGTGACAGCAGCAACGTGCGCCCGGCCGGGTCGTAGAGCAGCACCGTCGCGCCGTTGCCGCGGTCGTAGGTCTCGCGGGTCTGGGTGGTCCACTCGCCGTCGCGCCCGCGGTAGTCGAGTGTGGTGCGGCGCAGGACGTGCCAGCCGTCCGAGGTCACCTCCACGTCGCGGATGCGGACGTCCGGATTGCCGGTCAGGTCGCGGCCGGTGCGGTGCAGGCCGGTTCGGCCACGGCCGTCGGGGATATCGTGTCCAGGCCGCTCGTCGCTCACGCTCCGAGCCTAGCGTTTTGGGATTTTGGTCCGAGTTGCGCGTTTCGTCACCTCGGTCGCAGGCTCCCTCGGCGCTGGGGTCGCGGCATCGCTCCGCGCTGCCCTGAGCTCCACCGCGCTATACCGGCGCCGGATGTCGCGCGCGGCGAGGACGTCGCCCGCGTGCGCCTCCCGCTGCTTGAGCAGCGCCTTGTCCGACTTGAGCGGCAGCCGCAGCACGTCGTCTGCCTCGATGCCGGCCACCAGCTCCCGCGCACGCTCCACCTCCGAGTCGAGCTCCGCACCGAACAGCAGCGCGTTGTTCGCGATCCAGATCCACAGCAGGAAGACGATGATGCCGGCGAGCGTCCCGTAGGTCTTGTCGTAGTTGCCGAAGTTGCCGACGTAGAAGGCGAACAGCGCCGACGCGATCCCGAGGATCACGATCGCAGCGATCGAGCCGGGGGTCAGCCAGCGGAACCGCGGGTGCTTGATGTTCGGAGTCGCCGCGTAGAGCACGGCGACGAGCAGCACGATCACGATCACGACGACCGGCCAGCGGAGGATGTCCCACGCCGTCTGGAACGCGTCGCTCAGCCCGATCAGGCTGCCGAGGAACTGCGCGACCGGCCCGGAGATGACCAGCAGCAGGGCCAGCAGCGACACCAGCACCAGGGCGAGCAGGGTAACCCCGAGCTGAACCGGCCGTAGCGTGATGAAGGTACGGCCCTCCTGGACCCCGTAGACGCGGTTGAGCGAGCGCCCGAACGCGCCGACGTATCCCGACGCGGACCAGACGGCGCCGACGATGCCGATCGCGAGGGCCCAGCCGGTCGCGGGGGAGGAGGCGAGGTTCTGGATCGGCCCCTTCAGCACGTTCGTCAGCCCGGGCGCGAGATCGTTCGCCATCGCGAACAGGGCATCGATGCCGGCCTTGCTCTGGCCGACGATGCCTAAGATGCTGACCAGCGCGAGGAGAGCGGGGAACAGCGACAGCACCGCGAAGTAGGTCAGCCCCGCCGCCAGGTCCGTGCACTGGTCGGTCGAGTAGCTGCGCAGGGTGCGCTTCAGGATGAAGCCCCACGGCAGCCGGTACCAGGGCTCGCTCCTCCGATCCTCGATCCTCCGGACCGCCGCCGCCCGATCGCTTCCGACGCCGCCCTGGTCAGCCGGCACGCCCGCGCCTCCGCACGAGCAGCGTCGCGATCCCGGCCGCGCCGCCCACCACGGCGAGGAACAGCCCGGCGAAGAAGGCGGGATGCGACCGGATCTGCACGCGCAGGTTGAAGGTCGCGAAGAGGTCGTCGAGGGTGCTCGCGAGCTCGTCGCGGGTCACCTCGAGGTCGAGCTTGAGGGTGTTGATCCCCGCGCCCTTCGGCACGGGCGGACGTCCGGCGGGCCGCTGGCCCTGCCTGCTGACCGAGGGGGTCGTCTCCGTGGTCACGGCTGCTCTCCCTTCAGAGCCTTCGCGTCGGCGCTCAGCTCGCTGCCCAGGTCGTCGGGGACGGGCGGCAGCCCCTTCTTGAGGCTCCGCCAGCCGATCAGCCCGGCGACGACCGCGATCAGGATGAGGATGCCGGCGACGATGAGCGCGGACAGCCAGGCCGGCAGGATGAGCGCGAAGCCGAGCACCGCGGCGGTCACCAGCACGCCGAACGCGAAGAAGAGGAACAGCAGGGCTCCGACGAGCAGCCCGGCGCCGATCCCGGCCGCCTTGGCCTTCGCGGCCATCTCCGCCTTGAAGAGGGCCAGCTCCGTGGCCACGAGGCGGCGCAGCTGCGCGACGAGGTCCTTGGTCAGTTCCGGCAGAGGGCGCAGGCCGCGGGTGGTGCGGCGGCGCTCCCGCGGCAGCGGTGGCGTGTCGGCCATCGGTTCGGGCTCCCTTCAGACGCTGTAGGCCGAACGTACCCCACGGCATCGCGCGAGTGAACCCGGGCGATGGTGCACACTAGGGGCATGAACGGCAACGAGCTCGCCGGCCGGGGAGGGATCCTCGCGGCCGTGGTCCCCGGGCAGCCGGTCGCGGTGCTGGAGGCGGCCGCTCGTCTCGCCGACGACCTCGACGTGCCGCTGGTGTGCGCGAACGTCGATCCGGACCGCTACCTCGTGTCGAGCTACGTCGACGGAACGGTGGTCGCGCTGCCGTACGACCCCGACCTGCCGGAGACCGAGGAGGAGCGCTTCGACCCCGACCTGGAGGCGCACATCCGCAGCGTGCTCGACGGCCGCGGCATCCCGTACTCGCTGCAGCAGCTGGCCGGGGACCCGGCCTGGTCGCTGGCCCGCTTGGCGGACGACCTGGACGCGCGCTACATCGTGGTCGGGACGCGCGAGGCGGGTCTGCGCGGCAGTGTCCGCGAGTTCTTCAACGGCTCGGTCGCTGTGCACCTGGCCCACCGCCAGCACCGACCCGTCATCGTGGTGCCGCTGAATCCGATCCCCGGGGCCCAGCGGTTCCCGTGGGAAGACCCGCAGGGCTAGTGCCGGCGGGTCGCGGTCCGGCGCCGTTGCACCTGCGCTGGCGTTCCATCCTGCTCGTGTTCGCGGGCGGGTCGCTCGGCGCCGCCGCCCGGTACCTGCTGACCCTGTCCGTGCCGCCGGTGGGCGGGGTGCCGCTCATCACCTTCCTCATCAACGTGACCGGAGCGTTCGTGCTCGGCTGGCTGCTGCAGACCTTGGCGCTGCGCGGACCGGACGAGGGCGGCCGCCGCGACCTCCGCCTGTTCGTCGGGACGGGGATCCTCGGCGGCTACACGACCTACAGCTCCCTGGCGGTCGACACGGACGGGCTGATCGCGGCGCAGAGCGTCGGCCTCAGCATTCTCTACGCCGTCGCCACGATCGTCGTCGGTGCAGCGGCGTCCGTCGCGGGGATCGCGCTGGCGTCGGCCATCGCGCGGCGGCAGGCCGGGAGGGGGAAGCCGTGACCGTGCTCCTCGTGGTCGCCGTCGGCCTGGCCGGCGGGGTCGGCGCCGTCGCCCGGCTGGTGCTCGACGGCCTGCTGCGGGCGCGGGTGCGCGTCGCGTTCCCGCTCGGCACCACCGTGATCAACGTGACCGGCTCGTTCCTGCTGGGGCTGGTCACCGGCCTAGCCCTTGTCCACGGTCTGCCGCCGGAGTGGCGCGCCGTGCTCGGGACGGGGTTCCTCGGCGGGTACACCACGTTCAGCACGGCGAGCTACGAGACGGTCCGGCTGGCGCAGCAGCGGCGGTACCGCGCGGCGCTGCTGAACGGCGTCGGGATGCTCGTACTCGCGCTCGCCGCGGCCGGGCTCGGCCTGTGGCTCGGGCAGCTGGCCTGAGTCAGCCCTGCTCCTGCTCCATCCACCACTCGGTGAACTCCTCGGCACGGCCGTCTTCGGCCAGGCGGATGATCCAGAGATTGCTGTAGATCGGGCCGTCACGGTAGTCGGTCACGCCCTCGACGAACCACACGGGTCCGTCCTGACCGAGAAGCCGCCACTCGAACGTGGCGGCGCCCGGGTCGTCCTGGGCGTCGAGCCAGCCCTCGACGATCTCCTCGTGGCCGTCCCACGGTTCGGCGAACGGCTCGGTGCGGTAGCTCGCGTCCTCGGTGAACAGGGCCCGGATGTCGTCGGGCTCGTTGCTCTCCCACGCACGCCGGTAGAGGTCGATCCAGTTGGTGATCGCGTCCGCCATGTCCCCGTTATACGCCCTGCCCGTGAGCCGCCGCTACGCTGGGCCGCATGGAGGAGCCCTTCGCCTCGTGGTCGGAGTTCAACGTCGCGGTCGCCGGGGCGGGCGCTGCCCTCGGCGGCCTGCTGATCGTCGCGCTGTCCGTCAACATCCAGAAGATCGCCGAGTCGCGCGGGCTCGCCGCACGCGCCGGCGCGTCGATCGCCTCCCTCATCCTCGGGGTGGCGCTGTGCTGCGCCGCTCTGATCCCCGGGCAGGTCACCTGGGGGTACGGCATCCAGGTGCTCGTCGGCACGGCGCTGTGCGCGATCGTCGTAGTCCGCTCGGCGGTCACAGTGCATCGGGATGCGGTGAGCACTGGCTACCGCCGCTACTCGGCCGAGCGTATCGCCCTGTTCGCCGTTCCGCCCGCGCTCTACGCGGTGGCCGGCGTCCTGCTCGTCGCCGTCCCCGGACCGGTCGGGCTCGTGGTCGTCGCAGCCGGCACGATCCTGGCGATCGTCACGACGGTGCTGTTCTCCTGGGTCGCGCTCGTCGAGGTGCTGCGCTGAGGGTCACACCGGCTGGGCGGTCAGCTCGGGCAGGGCGTCGACCAGGGGGGCGAGCTCGGGCACCGCGCGGGCGCCGTCGAGCGCACGGCTGAGCGCTGCGTCGTGCACAGGCCGCGCGGCGTCGAGGAGCCGGTGACCGGAGGCCGTGAGCTCCGTGTAGATGCCGCGCCGGTCGTCCGCGCAGAGCACCCGGGTGAGCAGATCGCGGTCTTCGAGCCGGTTCACCAGGCGGGTGGTGGCGCTCGGGCTGAGGGCGCTCGCACGGGCGAGCTGCTGCATCCGCATGTGCCAGCCGTCCTGGCGGGCCAGCGCGTCCAGCACGGTGTACTCCACGACCGAGAGCTGGACGTCGCGGCTGAGGTCGCGCTCGAGCTCCGCCTCGATGTAGCCGTGCAGCGCCGCCAGCGTGCGCCAGCCGTGCGCGCGCACCTCGACGGCGTCGTCGGCGATGCCCATGTGCGTCTCTCCTCCGTGCTCGGGTTGCGCCATTTAGTTGCACGTGCAAGTATTTATGGCGCGTCTGCAACTAACAGGGTAGCGCATCGACCCGGAAACCAAGGAGAACATCCATGCCAGCAGGTCTCATCGCCCTCGCACTCGGAGGGTTCGGCATCGGCCTGACCGAGTTCGTGATCGCCGGGCTGCTGCCCGAGGTCGCCGCCGACTTCCACGTCGACGAGGCCGCGGCGGGCTGGCTGATCTCCGGCTACGCGCTCGCCGTCGTGGTCGGCGCGCTCGGGCTGACGGCCGCAGCGACCCGCATCCCGCGCAAGGCGGCCCTGATAGGACTCATGGTGCTGTTCATCGCGGGCAACCTCCTCTCCGCCGTCGCGCCCGACTACGGCGTCATGCTCGCCGGCCGAGTGCTCGCGGCCCTCTGCCACGGCGCGTTCTTCGGCATCGGCTCGGTGGTCGCCGCGAGCCTCGTCGCACCGGAACGGCAGGCGAGGGCGATCGCCATCATGTTCACCGGGCTCACCGCGGCCAACGTGCTCGGGGTGCCGTTCGGGACGCTGCTCGGGCAGGCGCTCGGCTGGCGGTCCACCTTCTGGGCGATCACGGCGATCGGCGTCCTGGCCCTGATCGGGGTCGCCCTGCTGGTGCCGCGCACGGCGGGCGAGGGATCGTCGGCCGGGCTGCGGGGCGAACTCTCCGCCTTCCGGTCCGGCCAGGTGTGGCTGTCCCTGGTGGCGACGGTGCTCGGCTTCGGCGGGATGTTCGGGGCGTTCACGTACATCGCCTACACGCTGACCGGCGTCTCGGGGTTCCCCTCCGCCGCGGTGCCGTGGCTGCTCATCCTGTTCGGCCTCGGCCTGTTCGCGGGCAACTGGGTGGGCGGCCGCCTCGCGGACCGCTCGATCGACGGCACGCTGCTCTGGCTGCTGTCGGCGCTCGCCGTGGTGCTCGTCGTCTTCGCGCTCGTCGCGGGGATGCCCGTCGGCGCCGTGATCGCCCTGGTGCTGATGGGAGCGTTCGGCTTCGCCACGGTCCCCGCCCTGCAGCTGCGCGTGCTCTCGTACGCGTCGCACGCTCCGACCCTCGCCTCCGGTGCCAACATCGCCGCCTTCAACCTGGGCAACGCGCTCGGTGCGTGGATCGGCGGCCTCACGATCGCGGCGGGCCTCGGCTACCGCTCGCCGCTCTGGGTGGGCGCTGCGATGACCGTCGGGGCCGTGGTGGTCGTAGCCTTCGCGGCCCTCGCCGTTCGCCGCCGTAGCCGACGTCTGTCGGAGGGCGTTGAGGAAAATTCCGGCGAAACCCTTCCAGTCCAGTAGAACGAGGAGTACCTTCACTCTCGTCTCGAACGGTCAGGGGGTGATCGTATGACGGATGTGCCCGAAGAGTCGCGCACCCGCATCCTCACCGCTGCGCGCGTGCTGATCGGTTCTCTGATCGCCGGCGCCGGGCTGACCGTCCTGGGATTCCTCGCGGGCGGTCCGTCGGCTTCCGCCGAAGAACCGGCCCCGCCGCCCGGTGTCGTCAGCAGCCTCGTGTCGAACGTGACAGGCGAGGCCGGAAAGGCGGTCGGCTCCGTCACCTCCGCTGTCGCACCCGCGCTTCCCGCGCCCGTCCAGCAGGTGGTCTCCGCCGTCGTCACGCCCGTCACCGACACCGTCGACCAGGTGGTCGACCAGTCGCCGGTGGCGAGCGTCGCCGAGCCTGTCGCGGTGACCGTCGACGAGGTCGTCGCCCAGGTTCCAGTGGTCCGGGATGTGCTCCCTGCCGCGCCCGTGACCGCGGTCACGCAGCCGGTGACGGGCGCCGTGGACCAGGTGGTGTCGGATGCGGTGGGCGTCGTGGACGCGGCCGCCGGGCCGCTCACCGATCTGCCGCAGGCACCGTCCGTGCCGGGCGCGCCCGGTGCGCCCGGTGCGTCCGTCTCGGACGGACCCCAGGCTCAGGCCGTCGCCGATGCCGCGCTCGTCGGCGCCGCGACGCGGACCGACGCACGCGTTCTCGCCTCCCGGCCGGGAGTTCCAGGGTCGTTCGCCCTTCCCGGTTCGGCCGGGAGCGGCCCCGCCCTGCCGGGCGGTGACGGCCCCGGAGGCGTTCCCGGCGGCCTGCCTGGCGGGAGTCTGCCCGCCGGTGGTGCGTCCGGATCGTCCGGAGGCGCCGGCCCAGGCGCCTCCGTGCCCGGCGCCGGAGCGGCGCCGGATGGCTTCCTCCTGCCCGCATCCGTGCGGAGCGGGCTGAGCGGCGCGCCCGCGGACGAGATCGTCCCCGCGGGCCCCGTCGCCGACCACGACATCAGCCCCGACTGAGTGGGTCGCGGCTGCCCCGACGGCAGCATGCGACCGATTCCCGGCACCCGCGTGCCCGGGTTCACACTCATTCGAAAGGCTGATCCATGAACAAGTACGTCTCCAGAGGGCTGTGGTTCACCCTCTGCGTCGGCGGCCTGTGGCTCGCCGGGACGGCCGCGGCGAACGCGGCCGAGACCCCCGGCGGCGACGGCGTCGCCAGCGGCGACCAGGCGGTCGTCAGCGCCTCCGTCCCCGTGTCGCTCTCGGGCAACGGGATCTCGCTCGTCGGCGACTCGACGAGCTCCGGCTCCACCACCGGCACCGCGGCGGCCCCGGTCCCGTCGGTGTCGATTTCTCCCGACTCGCTCGGCGGTGTGCTCACCGGCGACCAGGCGGTCGTCGACGCCAGCGTCCCGGTGACGGTCGCGGGCAACGCGATCAGCGTCGCCGGCGACGCGTCCAGCGCCGACTCGTCGTCGTCCGCGTCGGGTGCCGACTCGGGTGCCACCGCGACCTCGGGCGGTGCCGACGGCACGGCCTCCGGCATCCAGGCGCCCGTCTCCGTGGACGTCCCGGTGACCGCGGGCGGCAACTCCATCTCGGTGCTCGGCGACGCCACGTCGTCCGACGCCGCGGCCACCTCCGCTTCCGGCGGAAGCTCCACCGCGACGTCGTCCGGTTCGGACGGCGGGCTGCTCTCCGGCGTTCAGGCGCCGATCGGCGCGGCGGTTCCCGTTACGGCCGGCGGCAACGCCGTGTCGGTGCTCGGCGACGCGTCGACCTCCGGTTCGGACGTGAGCTCGCCGGCCGGTGGCGACACCACGGCGGCATCGGGTTCGGGCTCGGGCGGGGTGCTGTCCGATGTGGCGGCGCCGGTCAACGCGGATGTCCCGGTGACGGCGGGCGGTAACGCCGTGTCCGTGCTGGGCGACGCGATGACGTCCGATTCGTCGGCGACTGCTCCTGCAGCGGGTGACACGACGGCGACCTCGGGCTCCGGCTCCGACGGTGGGCTGCTGTCCGGTGTGGCCGCTCCCGTCGGTGCGGCGGTTCCTGTGACGGCCGGCGGCAACGCGGTGTCGGTGATCGGCGACGCGACGACCTCCGATTCGTCGGCGACTGCTCCTGCGGCCGGTGACACGACGGCGACCTCGGGCTCCGGCTCGGACGGCGGCGTGCTCTCCGGCGTGGCCGCTCCCGTCGGTGCGGCGGTTCCTGTGACGGCCGGCGGCAACGCGGTGTCGGTTCTCGGGGACGCCACCACCTCCGGCTCGGATGCGGCCGCCCCTGCCGCGGGTGACACCACGGCGACACCCGGCACCGGTTCGGGTGCCGGCGTTCTCTCCGGCGTTCAGGCGCCGGTCAACGCGGACGTCCCGGTGACCGCGGGCGGCAATGCTGTGTCGGTCATCGGCGACGCCACTTCGGGCGACTCCTCCACCTCGGCTCCGGCGACCGGCGGCACCACCGCGGGCGGCGGGACCGACGGCGGGCTCCTCGGCGGTATCGGTCTGCCGGTCGATGTCGGTGTCCCCGTGACGGTCGGCGGCAACGCGATCAGCATCGTGGGAGACGCGACGACGACGGGCTCGACCACGACCCCGACGACGCCGACCACTCCGACGACGCCGACCACTCCGACGACGCCGACCACTCCGACGACTCCGACGACGCCGACCACACCGTCCGACCCCGGTACCACCGCGGTCGCCGGGCTGGGTGCGGTCTCCATCGCCGCGGGCCTCGGATCGTCGACGGCCAGGCTGGCTTCGACCGGGTCGAACGAGCTGGGACTGGGTGCGCTCGGTGCCCTGCTCGCGCTCTTCGGAGTGATGCTGGCCTTCGTCTCGGCCAACCGTGGACGGCGCCAGCACCACCTGAACTGACCGCCGCGGCTTGACTTCCCGGCACGTCGGCCCTCCCCAGCCGCCGACGTGCCGGGAACTCGCCATGTCCGCGACGCACACGCGAGCGTGACGCCGGGCGCAGGAGAGAGCCTCCTAGAAGCCGATGGGCCGCCCTGGTGTCAGCGGCTCCTCGTTGCCGACGAAGACGCGGCCACCGTTGTACTCGGCCTCTCGCCGTTGCACCTCGGCGAGAAGGGCCTTGTTGAGCATCTCCGACCAGCTGCTGTCGCGCTCGTCGAACGAGGTCTGCCGGTAGGCGGCCCGAGCCCGGTTCCGCATCGCCTCCGTCAGGTAGAAGGTGACCGTCGTCCTCTTCTTCACCCGGCGCTGGGGGAGCGGTGGGCTCGAGACGTTCGCCGGGGCCGGTTGGCCGTCGGTCGGGGTCGGGACGTGTCCTTCCATGTCGCGCCTTTCCGCAGGTGAAATCTGGTGTTGGGACACATACTAAGCGTTCCACCCTCTCCAGGACCATAATCCACAGGTGCTAAGCATGCTTTAAATGCATGAGTATGCATGCATTTCCAACCCAGCGGCTGCGCGCCGACGTGGGGCTGGATTCAGTGCGAGAGCCGCTCCACGATCGACCCGAACAGCTCGGGCCGCCTCGCCGCGGTCGGGACGATCCGGGGCCGGAACCGTGAGCGGGCGGCCACCACCAGCGCCGAGGTGAGCAGCCGGAAGTCCCGCGTCGTCGTCCGCCAGGCCCGTTCGTACTGCTCGGTGCTGCCCGTCGAGACAGCGGCGATCGCGGACCGGGCCTGCGCGAACCCGACCCGCATGCCCTCGCCCGTCAGCGCATCCACGTAGCCGGAGGCGTCGCCCGCGAGCAGCACCCGTCCCGACGACCGCGACCTCGCCCGCTGCAGCAGCGGACCTGCCCCGCGCGGGTCGGTCACGGGCGCGATGCCTTCGAGGCGGGCGGCGAGCTCCGGGATGCCGGCGATCACCTCGTCCACATCGAGAGGCCGTGCACCGAGGACCGCGACCCCGACCGTGTGCTCGTCGACGGGGGTCACGTACGCTTCCGCACCCTGCGCCCAGTGCACCTCCACGAGCGACGACCACGGCTCGATCCCGAAGTGCTTCCGCAGCCCGAAACGGCGACGGGTGCCCCGCTGAGCACGGCCCTCGAGCCCGAGCATCCTCCGGACGGGGGAGTGCAGCCCGTCCGCCGCGATCACCCATGGCGCGCTGAGCGTCTCGCCGCTGCTGAGGGTCAGCTCGACGGAGTCCGCGCTCTGCTGCAGCGCGGTCACCTTCGCGTGGATGCGGTCGGCTCCCAGCTCCGCCGCCCGCTCCGCGAGCGCCTGGTGCAGCACTGTCCGCCGCACGCCGCGCCCCGGGCGGTCAGCGAAGCGGTGCTCGACGCGGGACCCCGCGTCGATGTACGCGATGCCGTCCAGGCGGCGGCCGGGAGGGTCGACGCCGATGCGGTGCAGCGCCGCGAGCGCGCCGGGCATGAGCCCCTCGCCGCACGCCTTGTCGATGGGACCCACGCGCGGCTCGACGAGCACGACATCCAGACCGTCGACGCGCGCCTCGATGGCGCACGCCAGCCCGATCGGGCCGCCGCCCACCACGACGACCTGCGGGTTCATGCGCGGGCGTCGGCGGGGAGCACGGTCGCGAGGGCGCGGTTCTCGCACCGGATGCGCACGGCCAGCAGCCACGCGTTCAGCACCGTGAAGGTCAGCGCGGTGATCCAGCCGGTGTGCACCAGCGGCAGGGCGAACCCTTCGACGACGACGGCGACGTAGTTGGGATGCTTCAACCAGCGGTACGGACCCGCGGCGACGAGCGGGAGGTCGCGGACGATGATCACCCGCGTGTTCCAGCGCGGACCGAGCGTGGCGATGCACCACCACCGCAGCGCCTGGCTGGCGAGGACCAGCACCAGCATCGGCCAGCCGAGCCACGGCAGGAACGGCCGGTGCAGGAGCCAGACCTCGGCGAGGCAGGCCAGCAGCAGGCCGGTGTGCAGGGCCACCATCGGCGGGAAGTGCCCGCGGCCGAACTCGACCCCGCCGCGCGCGAACGACCACTTGGCGTTGCGGGCGGAGACGATCAGCTCGGCGATGCGCTCCGCGCCGGTGGCGAGCACGAGGACGGTGTACCAGATCACGAGAGCAGCCCGTCCACGTCGACCCGAAGGCTCACAGGGTCGGCTCGATCATCGCGGCCGCAGGCAGGGTGGCAGGCAGTTCCGCCGGGGCCGCTTCCTCCGCAGCGGAGGAGACGACCGGGCGTGACACCGAGCCGGAGCCGTCGGCCCAGCGCAGCAGCACCAGCTCGCTGGTCACACCGGGCCCGAGCGCGAACAGCAGGCCGATCGTGCCGGGCGGGTACGCGTCCAGCTGCTCGGCCAGCACGTGCAGCACGGCGGCGGAGGACAGGTTGCCGACGTTCGCCAGCGATCGCCAGCTCGCGTCGAGCGAGCCCTCCGGCAGGTCGAGCGCCTGCGAGAACGCCTCCAGCACCTTCGGGCCCCCGGGATGCGCCGCCCAGGCGCCGACGTCGTCCACGTCGAGTCCGTGCGCGGCCAGGATGCCGCGGGCGTCGTCGGCGAAGTTGCGGTCGATCACGTCGGGCACACCGGCACTGAGCACGATGCGGAAGCCGGTGCCGCCGATGTCCCAGCCGATCACGTCCGCGGTGTCGGGGTAGATGTGGCTGCGGGTGTCGACCACCTCGGGCCCTGGCAGCCCGAGCGCCTCGGCCCGGGCGTCGCCCACCATGACGACCGCGGCCGCGCCGTCGCCGAACAGTCCGCTCGCGACGATGTTCGCCATCGAGTCGTCCCTGGCCTGCACGGTCAGCGAGCAGAGTTCCACCGACAGCAGCACGGCCACCTCGTCCGGGTGCCCCGCCAGGTAGTCGTTGACGCGCGCGATGCCCGCGGCGCCGGCGACGCAGCCGAGACCGAAGCTCGGGAGGCGCTTCACGTCGGGCCGGAGGCCCAGCCGGGAGACCAGCTGGGCGTCGATGGACGGCGTGGCGATGCCGGTGACCGAGGTGAAGAGCAGGAAGTCGACGTCGGCCGGCTCGAGCCCTGCCGAGGCGAGCGCCGCCGTCACGGCGCGGGCGGCGAGCGAGGTGCCCTCGGCGATGAAGTAGTCGTTCGACTCCTGGAACGACGCCAGCGAGCTGTACTGTTCGAGCGGCATCACCAGGCTGCGGGTCTGCACCCCGGACGACGCGTGGATGCGGCGCATCACCTGCTGGCGTGCGGGGTCGGAGGTGATCATCGCGAGCAGCGCAGCGGTGATCTCCCCCTGGCTGTAGCTCCGGGCGGGGAGCACCGGCGCCACCGACACGATTCGGCTCACATGCGAAACGTACCACCGGCTCCGACCGCCGCTGCCAGCGGTCGGCGGATACCCAGCGTGGGCGCCCGACGCCGCGCGCGTGCGTCGGAGATTCGGCCGCACAACGTCCGAATCCCCGACGTCAGGCGGCCCAGCCGGAGATTCGGACGTTCGAGCGCTGCTGTAGCGACTAGACGGACGCCCCGCGCTCCCGCTGCGCCTCGGCCACGACCAGGGTGAGCGGCTCGTGGAGCGGCTCGTCCTCGGCCACCCCCATGACCTCCTCGACGATCGCGGACGCATCCGCCTCGTCGAGCAGACGCTGCAACTCGAGGCTCTGGGTGTCCTCCGGCACGTCGAACCGCAGCGCGGCGCCGACGGCCGAGATCAGGGCCTCCGGGATGCCGCCGACGTACTGCGCGTAGTCCGACGCCGGTCCGATGAAACGGTCGTTGCGACCGAGCTTGCGGATGGGTTCGCGACCGACCCGGGTGACCTCATCGACCAGGTACGGGTTGGCGAACCGGCCGAGGATCTTGGTGCGGTACGCGGCGAGCTCCTCCTCGGGCAGGCCATGCTTCGCGGTCAACGCGGCGGACGTCTCGCGCAGGGCGGCCTCTGCGGCCTCGCGCACCTCCGGGATGCCGATCGCCTCGCTGATCGTCGTCGCGCCACGCAGGAAGCCGGTGTAGGCGACGGTCGCGTGGCCCGTGTTCACGGTGAACAGCTTGCGCTCGATGTACGGGCCGAGCGAGTCGACGAAGTGGGCGCCGGGGATGACGGGCTCGTGCCCGCCGAACGGCGAGCGGTCGACGACCCACTCGTAGAAGGTCTCGACGGTCACGTCGATGCCGGCGTCGGGCGCCTGCGCCGGCACGATCCGGTCGACGGCCGTGTTGGCGAAGACCGCCTTCGCGGCAAGCTCCTCACGGGTCCCGTCGTCGGGGAGCCCGTCCATGAGCTCCGCCGCGAGCAGGTCGGAGGCGCCGATCGCGTTCTCGCAGGCCATGACCGCGAGCCGCGGTGCGTCGTCCGGCCGCGCGGCCAGACCGCGCGCGATGACCGGGGCGACGAAGCGCAGGATGCGGGGACCGACGGCCGTCGTCACGACGTCCGCCGACGCGATCTCGGCGACCAGCGCCTCCTCGTCGGTCGCGCTGTTGATCGCACGGAACCCGGTGACGGTCTTCGTCTCCGACTCCTCGCCGACGAGGTGCACCTCGTACGAGTCGGCCGCGGCGAGGGCGTCGATCAGCTCGGCGTTGACGTCCGCGAACACGACCTCGTAGCCGGCTTCGTGGAGCAGGAGCCCCACGAAGCCGCGCCCGATGTTGCCTGCGCCGAAGTGGACGGCCTTCACTCGTTCACATCTCCCAGCAGCGCGTAGAGCGCGTCGGCGTCCGGAGCGTCGAGCAGCTTCTGCACGTCGTCCTCCTCCGAGAAGAGGATGGCGATCTTCGACAGGATCTCGAGGTGCTCGTTGTTCTGCCCGGCGATGCCGACGACGAACCGCACCTCCTCGCCGCCCCAGTCGAGCGGCGAGGAGTAGCGGATGAAGGACAGCGCCGACCGCTTGATCTCGTCCTTGGACTCGTTGGTGCCGTGCGGGATGGCGAGGCCGTTCCCCATGAAGGTGGAGACGGTGTTCTCGCGCTCCCGCATCGAGTCGACGTAACCCGGCTCGACGGCGCCCGCCGCGACGAGCAGCTCACCCGCCTCCCGGATCGCGTCCTCCCGCGTGGTCGCGGAACCCGCGGCCACGACGTTCGCCCGGTCGAGAATCTGTGTGTCGGTCATTTGCTCGCGTTCTCCGTTGCCTTCTGCTGGTTGGCGACGAGGTCGACGACCTCGTCGTACTTGGGGCTGTTCATGAAGTTGTCGACCGACACGTGCAGCGAGTTCGGCGACTGGCCCTTCGCGCGGTCGGTCAGCTCGCGCTGCGTGATGACCAGGTCGGCCGTTCCATCGAGGTTGCTGATCGCCTGGTTGGTGACCGTGACCCCTTCGACGCCCGCCTTCTTGATCTTGTTGCGCAGCACGGACGCGCCCATCGCGCTCGAACCCATCCCAGCGTCGCACGCGAAGACGATGTTCTGCACCAGTCGCTTCGTCGCGTCGCCCTGGGCGTCGCCAGTGTCGTGCTCGCCCTCCTGGACGAGTCCCTCGAGGACGGAGGACGACTTGCCCTTGTTCGCCTCGGTCGCGGCGACGGCGGCCGAGAGGTCGCCCGCGTTGCCGGCGGCGAGGTCGCGCTTGCGGCTGGCCCGCAGGATGATCGACGCCACGATGAAGGAGACGGCGGCCGCCAGCACGACAGAGAGCGTCACACCGACGAAGCTGTCGGCCGGGGTCTGCAGCAGCACGGCGATGATCGATCCGGGGGAGGCCGGCGCACGCAGGCCCGAGTTGAAGGTGACGTTGGTGGCGATGCCGGTCATGCCGCCGAGGATCGCGGCGATGATGATGGTCGGCTTCATGAGCACGTACGGGAAGTAGATCTCGTGGATGCCGCCGACGAACTGGATCAGGGCCGCACCCGGCGCGCTGGCGCGGGCGATGCCGAGCCCGAAGATCGAGTACGCGATCAGGATGCCGAAGCCGGGGCCGGGGTTGGCCTCCAGCAGGAACAGGATCGACTTGCCGGTCTGCTGTGCCTGCTCGACTCCGAGCGGGGTGAGCACGCCGTGGTTGATGGCGTTGTTGAGGAACAGCACCTTGCCCGGCTCGATCAGGATGCTGGCGAACGGCAGGAGGTGCGCCGACACGAGCCAGTTCACCGCGTTGCCGAGCACCGAGCTCAGCCACTCGACAAGGGGCGCGATCCCGAAGAAGGCTCCGATCGAGAGCAGCATGCCGACGATGCCTGCCGAGAAGTTGTTGACCAGCATCTCGAAGCCGGCCTTGATCTTGCCGTCCCAGAGCTGGTCGACCTTCTTCATGATCCAGGCGCTCAGGGGGCCGAGGATCATGGCGCCGATGAACATCGGGATGGTGGACCCGACGATGACGCCCATGGTCGCGATGCTGCCGACCACGCCGCCGCGGACGCCGTAGACCATGCGGCCGCCGGTGTTCGCGATGAGCAGCGGGAGAAGGTACGTGATCATCGGGCCGACGAGGCCGACGTACTGCGAGAAGGTGTGGCCGCTCGGGTCCTGGGCGAGCACGGTCGCCGCACCCTGCCAGCCGATCTTGGCCTGGTCGCCGAAGCCGCCGAGGATCGGGCTGATCGCCCATCCGGTGTTCTGCAGCCAGCCGGTGGCGATGAACAGTGCGGTGATGAAGCCCCACGCGATGAACGCGGGGATGTTCGGCATCACCATGTTGGAGAGGAAGGTGCCGAAGCGCTGCACGTGGACGCGTGCGCTGTTCGGCTTCTTCGGGGCGGACGCGTTCGGCGTCGTCGCTGTCGCCGTCGTCATTGGAGGGCCTCGTTTCTGTTGTCGGGGGCTGGTGCGGTGAAACGCTCGGCGGCCGCGCGGACCGCTTCACGGGCTTCGGCCGCGCTGTCGGCGGCCAGGGCTGTCTCGGCCAGCGAACGGGCCTGGCCGAGGGTGTAGCGCTTGAGGGAGAGCCGCACGTCGGCGAGGGCCGCCGGCGACATCGAGAGGGTGGTGGCGCCGAGTCCGACGAGCACGACGGCGAGCAGCGGGTCCGCCGCCGCCTCGCCGCAGATGCCGACCGGCTTGCTCTGCGCCGCGCCCGCAGCGCCGACCTCGCCGATGAGTCGGAGGACGGCGGGGTGCCACGGGTCCTGGAAGCCGGCGACCGAGCCGAGCAGTCGGTCGGCGGCGAGCGTGTACTGGGTGAGGTCGTTCGTGCCGATGGAGGCGAAGTCGGCCACCTGGAGCACGCGGTCGGCGAGCAGGGCGGCCGACGGGACCTCGACCATCACGCCGACGGTCTTGAGCCCGTACTCGCGCCCGAGCGCGGTGAAGTAGCGGGTCTCCTCGACGGTCGACACCATCGGCGCCATGACCCACAGGTCGGCGTCGGTCTGGGCGTCCGCCTCGGCGAGGGCGGTGAGCTGCTCGCGGAGGATGTCCTCGTTGGCCCGGAGCGAGCGCAGGCCGCGGAGGCCCAGCGCGGGGTTGTCCTCGTGGGCGTCGTTGAGGAACTCGAGCGGCTTGTCGGCCCCCGCGTCCAGCACCCGCACGACGACCTTCCTGCCGCCGCCGAAGGCGCTCAGCAGCTTGATGTACTGCTCGCGCTGCTGCTCGACGGTGGGCGCCATCCGCTGGTCGAGGAAGAGGAACTCGGTGCGGAACAGCCCGACGCCTTCCGCGCCCGCCGCCACCGCGGCCTCCGCCCCCTCGGCCGAGCCGAGGTTGGCGAGCAGCGGGATGGCGGTGCCGTCCGCGAGGGCACCCGGCTCGACGCCGCCCGCGAGAGCGGCAGCGCGCTCGTCGATGCGGCGGAGCGCATCCGCGCGCTGGTCGTCGGTGGGTGCGACGGTGACCGTGCCGGCCCCGGCATCCACGATGACCTCGTCGCCGTCGGCAAGACCGTCGGCGCCGGCTGCGCCGACGACCGCGACGATGGACTTCTCGCGGGCGAGGATCGCCGTGTGCGAGGTCGGTCCGCCCTCCTTGGTCACGAGGCCGAGCACCTTGGTCAGATCGAGCAGGGCCGTGTCGGCGGGGGCGAGGTCGTGCGCGACCAGCACGTACGGGGTGTCGGAGTGGGGGACGCCCGGCGCCGGCTTGCCCTGCAGGGCCGCGACGACCCGCTGGGAGACGTCGTCGAGGTCCCCGGCGCGCTCGCCCATGTAGCCGCCCAGGTCTTTGAGCATGTCGCGGAACACCGCGAAGCCCTCGAAGACCGCGCGCTCCGCCGTCTTGCCCCCGTCGATGCGGGAGGCGACGTCGTCGGCGAGGGTGGAGTCCTCCGCCATCATCGACTGCGCCTCGAGCACGTCGGCGGCGGTGCCCTCCACGGTGGAGGCGCGCTCGCGCAGGTCGGCGGCCACCGCGGCGACGGCCTGCTGAACGCGGGCCTTCTCCTCATCGGGGGTGCGCGTGCTGCGCTCGTCGGCCGGCTCGGGGAGCGGCGCCGACATCCGCAGGACCGGCCCGACGGCGATGCCCTGGCCGATGCCGGCCCCGGTGAGGATGCTCGTGTCCGTCATGATCTCGTCGCCCCGATCACGCGTCGTGGTCCGTGGCGAGGATCTCGGCGAGGTCGTCGAGCACCGCCTCGCCGTTGTCCGCGTCGGTGGTGAGCACGATCTTGTCGCCGTGGTCGATGCCGAGCGAGATCACGCCGAGGATGCTGCCGGCGTCGACGGTCTTGCCGCCCTCCTTCGACAGCTGCACCTTCGCGCCGGAGCCGTTGACGGCCTCGACGAAGAGCTTCGCCGGGCGTGCGTGCAGTCCGTGGGCGGATCCGACGGTGATGATCCGTTCAGCCATGGTGGTGTTCTCCTTCGCTCCGTGTCGGCCGGGTGGCCGCCGCCATCGTGGGGATGGCTCTGCTCATAGTGTCGTCGCCTTCGCGCCGAGGGCCAGGTCCAGCGCGCGCTCTCCGTCGAGGGCGGCAGGGGAGACGGGTGGGAGCACGGCGACGGCGGTGCCGGTCGCGGCGGCGCGCTCGCGGAGGGACGGGACGGCGGCCTCCAGATGGGCGCCGACGAGGAGGACGTCGACACCGGCGAGGGACTCCAACTGGCTCGCGCTGCCCGGCTGGACCTCGATGGCTGCGCCCCGCGCACGGGCCGCACTGCGCAGCTTGACCGCCACGAAGGTGCTGGACGCGCCGGCGCCGCAGACGACCACGATCCTCATCGATCCTTGCCTTTCGAGGTGCTGGGTGGAGCTGATGGAACGACAGCAATGCTGTCTTGCTGGCGGCGCGGGTCTCCAGCAGCGTTTCTTCCGGGGGTGCGGAAAGATGGCCGGAACACGCGGTGGTACGGCCGCGGGGTGGTTGACTCGATGGGAAAGGCGGTTCCGCGTGGCGCTCTCGGCGAAGCAGACGAGGATGCTCGACATCCTCGCGCGCCGCGCTGCCTGGGTGACGGCCGCCGAGCTCGCGCACGACATCGGCGTGACGACGCGGAGCATCCGCAGCTACGCCGCCGCCCTCGGCGAGATCGTGGAGTCCGGCCCGAGCGGCTACCGCGTGAAGCCCGACGCGTACGCCGCCTACCTGGCCGGCGACGGCAGCTCGGAGACGGGGACGGCCGGGTCGCCGCAGGAGCGGCTGGTCTTCCTGGTGCGGCGGCTGCTCGACGAACCGGAGGGCGTCGACGTCTACGAGACCGCCGAGAGCCTGTTCGTCTCCGACTCGACCATCGAATCCGACCTGACCAGGATGCGCGGCCTGCTCTCCGGCACGGAGCTCTCGCTGGAGCGGCACGGCGCGGTGGTGCAGCTCCTCGGGCCGGAGATCGCCCGCCGGAAGCTGCTCAGCCGGCTGTTCCGCGACGAGATGCGGCAGAGCGTGGTCGACGTCGCGCGCATCCAGGAGGCGTTCGGCTCGCAGGGGTTGTCGGAGTTCAAGTCCGACCTGGTCGCGATGCTCGACGCGCGCGGTTTCTTCGTCAACGAGTACGGCATCAACGACGTGCTGCTGCACATGGCCGTCGCGCTCGACAGGGTGGCGAAGAACCGCGTCCTCCCGGCGGTCGAGGAGCCGGAGACGAGCGAGACCATCCGGTCGCTCGCGCACGACCTCGGCCGGCTGATCGAGCAGCACTTCGGCACGGCCCTGGACCCGACCGAACTGCGCTACCTCGCCATCCTGATGCGCACGCGGGTGATCGCGCCGGGCGCGGGCCGCGACACCGTCGAGGAGTTCGTGAGCCCCGCCGACCTCGACGTCGTGCGCAGCATCATCGACCGCGCCTCGAAGGAGTACCTCGTCGACCTGCACGACGAGAACTTCATCGTCCGGCTGACGCTGCACGTGCAGAACCTCGTCGCCCGAGCGCACGAGAACACCTTCTCGCGCAACCCGCTGACCCGGTCGATCAAGAGCTCCTACCCGATGATCTACGAGCTGGCGGTCTACATCGCCAGCCGCCTGCAGGCGGCGGAGGGCATCGAGGTGAACGACGACGAGATCGCGTACATCGCGATGCACGTCGGCGCCTACCTGGAGCAGCAGTCACGGCGGCGGGATGCGGTCACCTGCGCGGTCGTGTGCCCGAACTACTACGACATGCACATCCTGCTGCGTGACCGGCTGGAGAGCACGCTCGGCGACGAGCTCGACATCACCAGCATCATCACGTCGACCGACGCCGACTGGGACGACTTGGACGCCGACCTGGTGCTCACCACGATCGACCCGCGCGGGAGGCGCGAGAACACGGTCATCGTGCAGCCGTTCCTGACCGAGACGGACGTGGAGCACATCCGGCAGGCGGCATCCCGCATCCGCCGCCAGAGGCACCGGGCGCGGATCAAGAGCGAGCTGCTGGAGTACTTCGACGAGCGGCTGTTCCTGCGCAACTTCTACGCGCGCGACCCGATCACGATGATCCGGGCGCTCGGCGACAGGATGATGGCGGTCGGCGCGATCGATCAGGAGTACGTGGACCAGACGGTCGAGCGAGAGCAGATGTCGTCCACCGCGTTCACCGACTCCCTCGCGGTGCCGCACGCCATGAGCATGAGCGCGCGGCGCACCGCGATCGCGATCGTGGTCAACGACACGGCGATCGACTGGGGGGACGCGCGGGTGAACGTGATCGCGTTCATCGCGTTCTCGGCGGAGGGGCGCGCGTCGTTCCAGACCGTCTTCGACCAGTTCGTCGAGGTCTTCTCCGACCGCGAGGCGGTGCTCGCCCTCATCCGCCGGGCCGACACCTTCACCGCCTTCATCGACGAGCTCGTCCGCATCATCGACGCCTGACCCACTCGGCCCCCAAACCAAGAGTTCCGGAGTTTTTCGAGCGAAATCGACGGATTCGCTCGAAAAACTCCGGAACTGATGGCTGCGGGAGTGCGTTACTGGTTGGCGGTCACGGCGTAGGTGACCGAGACTCCGGGGGTGCCGACGGAGACCGTGTACTTGTCGTTGGTGTAGACGGCCTTGCTGTCGGTGGCGTCCGGCTGCGCGGTGTAGCCCTTGGCCTCCAGCTGCGACTTCGCCTCGGCGAAGCCGTCCTTGCCCTTCGGCTGGACCGTCACGGACCAGCCGTTGTCCTTGTCGCCACGGGCGACCACGATCGTGCCGTCGATCAGGGGCACGTCGTCCTTCGGGAAGTCGGAGGGCAGCTCCTCCGAGGTCGTCTCGTCGGAGGACCCGGCCGCCGCCGTCGACGAGGACGACGACGCGGGAGTGTGCGAGGAGACGTAGTTGGGGTTTCCGCCGCTGGAGCAGGCCGCCAGCGAACCGATGGTGAGGGCCGCGACGATGGCGGCCGGAACGAACGGATTACGTGTGCGCATAGTGATCCCTAGTGCTGTATGAGGTGCGGTATCGCAACCAACCACCCTACCCGGCGCCCCGATCGAACACGAGCAGGTTTGGAGAAGCGGCCGAGGTGCGGCCGTCCCTAGCGTGAAGCACATGACGACAATCGAAGCGGTCACCCTCGAGGTGGCAGACACAGCATCCGCCGCGACCTTCTACCGGGAGGCCTTCGGCCTCGACGGCCAGGTGCGGGTAAGACAGTCCGACGCGCCGACGGAGGGCTTCCGCGGTTTCACACTCTCGCTCACGGTCTCGCAGCCGGGCAACGCCGCAGCGCTCCTCGACGCGGCCGTGGCCGCGGGGGCGAGCGTGGTGAAGCCGGCCGCGAAATCCCTCTGGGGCTTCGGCGGCACGGTCCAGGCGCCGGACGGCACCATCTGGAAGGTCGCGACCACGGCGAAGAAGGACACCGCGCCGGTCGAGCGCCGGTTCGACGGGATCGTGCTGCTGCTCGGTGCAGAGGACGTGGGCGCGAGCAAGCGCTTCTACGTCGAGCGCGGGCTCAAGCCCGGCAAGAGTTTCGGCTCGTACGTAGAATTCGACACCGGCAGCTCGCCGATCAAGCTCGGTCTCTACAAGCGGCGGGCGCTTGCGAAGGACGCCGGCGTGCCGGAAGCGGGAGGCGGTTCGCACCGCGTCGCGATCGTCGGGGACGCTGCCTTCACCGATCCCGACGGCTTCGCCTGGGAGGTGCTCAGCCGAGCAGCAGCGAACTGAGCTGGTCGGCGGAGTGCACGACGGCGATCGCGCCGGCAGCCTCGGCGGGGGAGCCGTAGCCCCACTCGACGAGGATGGTCGGCAGGCCATGGGCGCCGGCGCCCTCGACGTCGTACTGGCGGTCGCCGACCATCACGGTGTGCTCCAGGTCGACGCCGCGCTCGCCGAGGCGGCGCAGGGCCTCTTCGACGACGTCCGCCTTCGCGCTGCGGCTCTCGTCCTCGGTCGCGCCGGTGATGACGTCGAAGAACTGCGCCAGCCCGAAGTGCTCCAGGATGCGGGTCGCCTGCGCCTCCGGCTTGCTGGTCGCGATGGCGAGCGGGATGCCGGCGCCGTGCAGCCGCTCCAGCAGCCCGCGGACGCCGGGGAACACCGCCGAGTCGAAGGCGCCGTGCTCCGCATAGTCCGCGCGGTAGACGTCGAGCGCGTGGCGCGCAGCCTGCTCCGTCATCCCGCCGATGCTCTGCAGCGAGTCGAGCAGCGGCGGGCCAACGTACTCGATCAGCTGGGCGGGGGAGGGGACCGGCTGCCCGAGGGTCGCGAACATGCGCGCGAGCGAGGAGGTGATGCCGGGGGCGGAGTCGGTGAGGGTGCCGTCGAGGTCGAACAGGATGCAGGTCCAGGTCCGCGTGACGGTGGTGGTCGGGTTGGTCATAGCCGTCCTAGGGTATGTCAGGTTCCTGTGCGCCCGTTCACTGCTCGCCGAGAGCGGACTCGATGTGCGACCGCGCGACGACCATCGTGTGCGTCGCGCCGGGGTCGAACTGCACGGCGACGAAGTCGGCGGTGCGGATGAAGCCCAGCGCCTCCAGAGCCGGCACGATCACGGCCTGCACCTTCGCGCCTTCGCCCTCGGCCGACTGCGCGACGGCCGCGCGCAGCGCGTTCATCGAGGTGAAGAGGGGCAGCACGGCCTCGCCGGTCGTCGAGCTGATGGTGCGAAGCCGCGTGTCCTGCGGGGTCGAGCCGGTCACATCGACGACGAGTCCGCCCTTGGCCGCGGCGGCGAGCAGCGCATCCAGGTTCTCCAGCGTCGGCGCGGCCGCGATCGCGGTCAGCGCCTTGCGGACCGGGACGTTCTCGTAACTCTGCGGGAACCGGGGTCGTGGCTGCGCCATCAGAACAGCCTGCTGTCGCTGTCGTCGAGCCCGCGCATCGCGTCGTAGTCGAGCACCAGGCAGCGGATGCCGCGGTCCTCGGCGAGCGTCCTGGCCTGCGGCTTGATCTCCTGCGCGGCGAATACGCCGGTCACCGGTGCCAGGTGCGGGTCGCGGTTCATGAGTTCCAGGTAGCGCGTCAGCTGCTCCACGCCGTCGATGTCGCCGCGGCGCTTGAGCTCGACGGCCACGGCGGCGCCGGAGCCGTCGCGCGCGAGGATGTCGACCGGCCCGATAGCGGTCATGTACTCGCGCCTGACGAGCACGTGACCGTCGCCGAGCAGGTGGATCTGCTCGGCCAGCAGCTTCTGCAGGTGTGCCTCGACGCCGTCCTTCTGCAGGCCGGGGTCGATGCCGAGGTCGTGCGAGGTGTCGCTCAGGATCTCGTGGATGGAGACCACGAGCATGTCGGCTGTCTTCGCCTGGGTGACCCGCCAGACCTCGGTGATCCCCGCCGCCTGCTGCAGCTCGTCCGGCTGGTCGACGGTCAGCGTGCAGGGCGGGCTCATCCAGTTGAGCGGCTTGTACGACCCGCCGTCGGAGTGGACGAGGAGGCTGCCGTCGGCCTTCAGCATCAGCAGCCGCGTCGCGAGCGGCAGGTGCGCACTGAGCCGTCCGGCGTAGTCGACGGAGCAGTTGGCAATGACGAGGCGCACCGGAACATCCTACGTGGCGCCGCCCCCGTGCGGCCCCGTGTGTGCCCGGGTGGTTGGATGTCCCCATGACCCGCGAGCTCCTCATCGGCACCTACACCGAGCGCCTCCCGCACGTCGACGGCCACGCGGAGGGAGTGCTCTCCGCCCGGTTCGACGGGACGCGGCTGAGCGAGCCCGTCGTCGCGGCGCGGCTGGAGAACCCGTCCTGGCTGGCCGTCGCGCCCGCGGGTGCGGCGGTGTACGCGGTGAGCGAGACGGAACCGGATGGACGCGTGGTCGCGTTCGCCCGCTCGGCCGACGGCACCCTGACGGAGCTCGGCTCGGTTTCGAGCGGAGGGCCGTCGCCCGCGCACCTGGTGGTGCACCCGTCCCGTCCGCTGCTCGTGGCGGGCACCTACGGCGGCGGCACCGTCTCGGTCTTCGCCCTCCGCGAGGACGGCTCCCTCGGCGAGCGCACCGCGTTCGTGCAGCACGAGGGCGCGGGACCGGATCCGTCGCGACAGGACGGCCCCCACGTCCACCAGCTCAGCATCGACCCGGTGACCGGCGACGTCGTGGTGGTCGACCTCGGGCTCGGCGAGGTGCGCTGGTACGCGCTGACGGACGAGGGCCGGCTGACGCTGCGCCCGGACGCGACCGTCGTGCTCGGATCGGCCGGCCCTCGTCACCTCGCTTTCGACTCCGACGGGCGCCACGCCGTGCTGGTCAACGAGCTGGACTCCAGCGTGGATGTGCTGCGTCGGGAGGGCGACCGCTTCGTGCGGGTGCAGAGCACGACGGCAAGAGGGGATGCCGCGAGCGGCGGCAACACCCCGGCGGCCGTCTGCATCAGCGCGTCCGGGCGCACCGTTCTGGTCAGCAACCGCGGGGACGACACGATCGCGGTGTTCGCCTTCGACCGCGACGCGTCGCGGCTGGCGCTCGTAGACGTGGTGGAGGTCGGCGGCCGCACCCCGCGCGACCTCGTGATCGCGCCGGAGGGCGACCGCGTGCTCGCCGCCTGCCAGGACAGCGACGAGGTCGTCGTCTTCGCGTTCGACGACGGCGCACGCACCCTCCGCCCGCTGGGCAGAACGCCCGTCCCGACCCCGGTCCGCCTGGCCTTCGTCTGACCCCCTCCTTCGTCGCTCGCCGAGTTGCACGTTGTGGCGGCTATTCGGCCCGAATAGCCGCCACAACGTGCAGTTCGATGCGGGTCAGGCGGGGTCGGGGGAGGCGGCGCGCGCGGAGGCGGGGGAGGCGGGGCGCACGGCGGGCGCTGCCAGGAACGAGGCGATCAGCAGGGCGAGGACGAGGAAGAGCGCGTTCAGGATGCCGAAGTGCTGCCCCAGGAAGCCGATCAGCGGCGGGCCGGCGAGGAAGGCCAGGTAGCCGATGATCGCTACGGCGGAGACGCGGGCCGCCGGGTTCGCGGCACCGTCGGCGGCCGCCGACATGCCGAGCGGGAAGCCGAGCGAGACGCCGAAGCCCCAGAGCACCGTCCCGATCACGACCAGCCACATCGGGCCGCCGAGGATGAACAGCACCAGCCCGACCGCGCCCATCCCCGCGGTGATCCGGATGGCGGCGACGCGGCCGATCCTGTCGACGATGGGTCCGCCGACCACGCGGCCGACCGTCATCGCGACCACGAAGAAGCCGAACACGACGGCGCCCACGGAGTTCTCCTGGCCGTGGCCGTCGACGACCGCCAGCGAGATCCAGTCGTTCGCCGAGCCCTCGCCGAACGCCATCCCGAGCATGACGACGCCGATCAGGATGAGACGCCAGTCCGCCCACACGGCGAGCGTCGCACGCATGCGCTCGCCGAAGGGGATCTTCTCGGTCGGCCCCGCGTCGTCGCCCAGCTCCGCCTCGCGCGGGATGAACCGCACGGCCACGACCGCGATCGCGACGACGACCACGGCGATGCCGACCAGGTGCCAGACCACCGGCACCCCGAGCGCCGCCGCGGCGGCGCCGATCCCCGCGCCCAGCACGGTCCCCAGGCTGAAGCACGCGTGCATCAGCGGGAGCAGCGTCTTGCCGATCTCGCGCTCGACCGCCGTGGCCTCCACGTTCATCATCACGTCGACCATCCCGTTGCCGAAGCCGAGCAGGATGAGGCCGATCGCGACCGACGGAATGGAGTGGAAGAGCGTCGCGCCGGTGCCGATGAGCAGTACGCCCACGGCGACGATGACGAGCCCCCCGACCATCCCGCGATGCGGCCCGAACCGCACGAGCAGTGGCGACGCCACGGTGAGGCCGAGGATGGCGCCGACCGACATACCGAGGATGAGCAGGCCGACAGCCGCCGGGTCCTTGCCGAGCCCGAGGTCGTCGCGGATGCCCGGGATGCGGGCCACCCAGGTGGCCAGAGCCAGGCCGGACAGGATGAAGATGACGAAGACCGCGTTGCGCCAGGCGGTGAGCTCCCTGCGGGAGCGCGTGGTGGTCGGGGTCGGCTGTGACATCGGCGTCTTCCTGGGCGTTTCGGCGGCTCGAATCGTTTCGATCGAAACGATTCGACTAAGCTATCACACGTGAACGAACCCAGCACAGCCCCCGCGGGCCCCCGGCCGACCCTGGCCGCGGTCGCCCGCCTGGCAGGCGTGTCCAACTCGACCGCATCCCTGGCCTTCTCGGGCACGGGTCCGGTCTCCGAGGCCACACGCGAGCGCGTGCTCGCCGCGGCGAAGCGCCTCAACTACGCCGGACCCGACCCGAGGGCCCGCTCGCTGCGCCGTGGCCGGTCCGGCATCGTCGGCGTCGTGATGGAGGAGCGGGTCCGCGACGCGTTCCGCGACCCGATCAAGATCGCCCTGCTCGACGGCATCACGGAGGAGATCGCCGGCATCGACGCCGGCCTGCTGATCCTCACCGACGCGGGGGAGGCGGCCCAGCGCATCGAGGACGCCCCGATGGACGCCGTGGTGCTGGTGGGCTGCAGCCCCCGGCTCGACGAGTCGGTCGCCACGCTCCGGCAGCGCGGCATCCCGCTCGTCGCGATCGAGGGCGACCCGGCCGACGGCGTGCCCACCATCGGGCAGGACAACCGCGAGGCGACGCGCACTGCCGCCCAGCACCTCTACGACCTCGGTCACCGCGACGTCGCGATCGTGACCCTGTCGCTCACCCGCGACCGGGCCCGCGGCGCGCTCACGCCGGAGCGCCTGGCCGCGGCCAGCTCCACCACGGCCCTCGACCGCCTGCTCGGCGCGCGCGACGTCTTCCCGGACGCCGGCGGCTGGGTCACCCGCGGATCGTTCGTCGAGGAGGGTCGCGCGGCCGGGCGCGCGCTGCTCGCCGACGCCCGATCGCGGCCCACCGCGATCATCGCGCAGAGCGACCTGCTCGCCGCCGGCGTCATCCGCGCCGCCGAGGAGCTGGGCCTGGAGGTGCCGTGGGACGTCAGCGTCGTCGGCTTCGACGGCGTGCGCGTCGACGGCCTCTGGCCCTACGACCTCACGACCCTGGTGCAGCCTGCCGTCGACAAGGGCCGCGCGGCCGGCCGCGCCGTTGTGCAGATGCTCGAGGGCGAGGAGCCGCATCCCGCCGTCTTCACGAGCGTCTTCCACCAGGGCAACACCACCGCCGCCCCGCGGCTCCACTGACCGCCACCTGTCCCGCCCCGCCGAGTGGTGACATGATGTCGCCATCCGGTCCGAGTATCCACATCTACTCGCCACTCGATTGCGCGCGGGGGAGCCGGCCGTAGGCTGGCGGCATGGATCTCGAAGCGCTGTACCGCGACCTGCACTCCCACCCCGAGCTCGCCTTCACCGAGCACCGCACCGCCGGCATCGTCGCCGAGCGGCTGAGAGACCTCGGACTCGACGTCCACACCGGTATCGCGACGACCGGCGTCGTCGGCGTGCTCCGCAACGGCGAGGGGCCGACGGTGCTGCTGCGGGCCGACATGGATGCGCTGCCCGTCCGCGAGCAGACCGGCCTGCCGTGGGCCTCGACCGAGACGGTGACCGACGAGGCGGGCAACGCCATACCGCTCATGCACGCGTGCGGGCACGACATCCACATCACCTGCCTGCTCGGGGCCGTCGAGGCGCTGCAGGGGTCGACGGACGAATGGTCGGGCACCCTCGTCGCGCTGTTCCAGCCGGCCGAGGAGCACGGCGGCGGGGCGCAGGTCATGGTCGACGACGGCCTTTACGAGAAGGTGCCGGTGCCCGATGTGGTGCTCGGCCAGCACGTGCTCCCGGCTCCGGCCGGCATGGTCGGCGCGCATCCGGGTGCCGCCATGGCCGCCGTCGACACGATGGAGGTCACCCTTCACGGCCGCGGCGGGCACGGTTCGCGCCCGGAGACGACGATCGACCCTGTGGTCATGGCGGCTGCGACCGTCATGCGGTTGCAGGGCGTCGTCTCGCGCGAGATCGCGCCGCACGACACGGCCGTCGTCACGGTCGGCAGCCTGCACGCCGGCACCAAGAACAACATCATCGCCGCAGAGGCCACCCTCGGGATCAGCATGCGCAGCTTCAACGAGGAGGTGCGCCAGCGCGTGCTCGACGGCGTGCACCGCGTCATCGCCGCGGAGTCGCAGGCGTCCGGGGCGCCGAAGGAGCCCGACATCGAGTGGGGCGAGCGCTACCCCGTCACCGTCAACGACCCCGAGTCGACCGAGCGGGTGAACGCGGCGTTCGCCGCCGAGTTCGGCGAGGACAAGGTACTGCACCCCGGCGCGCTGTCCGGCAGCGAGGATGTCGGCAACCTGGCCACGGCCGCCGGCGCACCGCTGGTCTACTGGATGCTGGGCGGAGCCGACCCGGAGACCGTCCTGCGGGCCCTGGCGGCTGGAACCGCGGACACCGACATCCCGTCGAACCACTCGCCGTTCTTCGCCCCGATCCCGCAGCCGACGATCGACACCGGCGTGCGGGCGCTCGTGGTCGCCGCCCGGGAGTGGCTCGGCTGACGCGTCTCGCGCTCGCCGGCCTCTCCGCCATGGATGACGCGGGGGCGGGGTCAGACGGTCGCGCCGGCGCGCATCCAGACCGTCCCGCGGGCGCGCAGGCCCAGCGTGACGGCGCGGGCGCCCAGATAGCCGAGCGCGAAGGCGGCGGTCAGGGCGGTGAGGCCGGCCGCGTCGTGCCCGCCCCACGCCGCGGCGGCGGCCGCCAACGGCACGAACACGGCGACATTGACGAGGCCGGTCAGCGCCAGGTACCGCGCGTCGCCGGCCCCGATCAGCACCCCGTCGAGGACGAAGACGTAACCGCCCAAGGGGGCGCCGAGGCCGATGATCGCGAGGGGGAGTGGGAGCAGCGCGGCGACGGAGGCGTCGCTCGTGAACACTCCTGCCGCGAACGGACTCAGCGCGATGGTGACGGCGCCGAGCACCGCCCCTGCACCGATGCCCCACTGGACGCAGCGCCGCAGCACCGCGCGCACGGTCTCGAGGTCGCCTGAGCCGAGGCCCTTGCCGATGAGGGCCTGCGCGGCGATGGCGAGCGCGTCCAGGGCGAAGGCGAGGGTGGCGAAGACCGTCATCGTCACCTGGAAGGCGGCGAGTTCGTCCGGGCCGAGCTGCGTCGCCGCGAACACCGCGAGCAGCATGGCCGCGCGGAGGCTCGCGGTCCGCAGGAGAAGCCAGCCGCCGGAGCGGGCGGTGCGCCCGATGCCGGCGTGGTGGGGGAGCAGCGGCGCTCCGACGCGTCGCGCGTGCCGGGCGACGATCACCACGTAGACGAGCACCATGCCCCACTGGGCCGCGACCGTCCCCAGCGCCGAGCCTGCGATCCCGAGGCCCGCGCCGTAGATGAGCAAGAAGTTGAACAGGATGTTGGCGGCGAAGCCGGCGACCGCGACGGCCAGCGGCGTGCGGGTGTCCTGCAGCCCGCGCAGAAGGCCCGTCGCCGCGTAGACGACGAGCATGGCGGGGAGACCGAACATCGAGAGCCCCAGGTATAGCGCGGCCTGCTCTGTCACAGCGGGGGAGGCTCCGAACAGGGAGACGAGGAACGGCGAGGCAGCCCATCCCGCAGCCGCGAGCACGACGCCGAGGGCCAGGGCGAGCCAGCAGCCGTCGACCCCGGCGGCGACGGCGCCGTGCTCGTCACCAGCGCCCAGCCGGCGTGCGACGGCCGGGGTCGTGCTGTAGGCGAGGAAGACCATGAGACCGACGATCGTCTGCAGCACCGCGCTCGCGATGCCGAGACCCGCGAGCGGCTCGACGCCCAGGTGACCGACCATCGCCGAGTCGGCGAGCAGGAAGACAGGCTCGGCGACGAGCGCCCCGAGCGCGGGCACGGCCAGGCGCAGGATCTCCCGGTCGACGGGGCGGCGAAGGAGGGTGCTCACGACCCTCAACGCTACCCGGGCGCTCGAGTGTCGCGGCAGCGATGTCGGAGGTCGTTCCTACAGTGGACGCATGAGCCACCTCATGCCGGAACCTCTCGCCACGTGGAGCTGGCGGCTGGAGCGCGTCCGCAACGGTCGCACCGTGCTCACCCGGTCCCAGGCCGCCACGGCACGCGCCGACCTCGCGAACGACCGGGCGGCGCATCCCGAGTCGTACATCGGGTACGAGGAGGAGTACGCGACGGCCCTCGACGAGCTCGACGTGCTCTCGCGGCAGGCCAACCGGCACGACGACCTGCTCTCGGTCCTCGCGGCCGACCGGCGGAAGGCCGAGCGCGAGTCGGCCGTGGCCACGGTGAGCGACGCGCGCTCCGGCGCGCGACCGCGGGTGTCGCTCGCGGCCGAGCACGACCGCGTCCCGGCCGGGCTGCCCGAGCCGTTGGACCAGTGGGTGCACCGCCTCATCCGCTACCGCGCCGGGGTCAAGGTCATCTCGCCGCTCGAGGCCGCGCGCGCCGAGATCCACCTCCGCAACGAGGCCGACCTGCAGCCGAAGGTGTACCGCTCGGGTGTGGCCGGCGCCTACTTCGCCCGCGTCGTCCGCGAGCTCGGTGAGATAGCGACGGCGGAGCGGCCGGGGCGTCGTGACGCTGGAGGGCTCACCCGCGGGCTCGACGTGGCGGTCTGAGTCGGCAGCCGCCGAGAGGCGGAGGCCCACTACGATCGACCCAGACGCGTCGAGGTGAACGGGGGGGCGTGCTGTGAGTCCGAACGAGGCGGCCGAACTGTTGGGGGTGCAGCCGAGCGCGAGCGCCGACGAGGTGCAGCGCGCCTATGCGTCCCGTCTCGGGGAGGCTGCCGGCGACCGGCAGCGCGTCGATGCGTTCACGGCCGCTCGGGATGCGCTGCTCGCGGCTTCGCCGTGGCGGCCGCCCGGAGCGACCGGACAGCCGGCGCCCCGCCCGACCGCCGTCCCCGACGGGCCGGCTCCGCACCCGCCCGCCGGCACGCCCGGCTACCCGCCTCTGCAGCCGGCCGCGGGTTCTGCGACGCAGCCACCCGCCGGCGCGCCCGGCTACCCGCCCCAGCAGCAGGCGGGCCCGATCGCGCAGCCACCGCAGCAGCCGTCCGCCTACCAGCCGCAGCCGGGGCCTCAAGCACAGCAGATCGACTACGCACCCGGGTACACCGCCTACCCATCCGGCCCACCGAAACCACAGCCCGGACCGGGCGGCTGGTACGCCCCTCCGCCGCCCCCGAACCGCCGCAAGCCCATGTCGACAGGCGCCATCGTCGGCATCACGCTCGGCGGTATCGCGGCCGGGCTGGTCGTCCTCCTGGTGGCCGTCTTCGCGATCGCGTCGATCGGTGCGAGCGCGGCACGCGTCGCGGAGGCCGGCAGCTCGGCGAGGCCCGCCCCGTATCAGTCGCCTGACGATGCGCCGTCCGACACGCCCTCCGAGCAGCCGCCTGCCGTCGAGGACTACGACGTCGACGGCGTCCACGTGCACTACGTCGACGGCTGGACGTTCGAGCTGACCCCCGCCCAGACCTGCGCCGCGGCTACGGTCACCGCCGGGTTCGCGGACACTCCCGACGGCGACACCCTCGACGAGTGGAGCACGACGGTCGATTTGACGGCCGGTGTGCCCGTCGAATTCACGATCCCGGACAGCGCCTCCACCTACGGTTATGCCGGCATCGACTCCGTACAGTGCGGCCAGGTCTGACCGGCGAAAACACAGTTTTCACAAATTACTGAAACGGGCGTAGCATGCCGCCCATGAACGCAGTGATCGACGTCTCCGGTCTGGAGAAGCGCTTCGGACGTGTCCGCGCCCTCGACGGCCTCGACCTCACAGTGACCCAGGGCGACGTGCACGGCTTCCTCGGGCCGAACGGCGCGGGCAAGTCCACCACCATCCGCGTGCTGCTCGGCCTGGCCAAGTCGGACGGCGGCCGGGCCACCGTGTTCGGCCGCGACCCGTGGCGGGATGCGGTGGAGCTGCACCGGCGGCTCGCCTACGTGCCCGGTGACGTCAGCCTGTGGCCCAATCTCTCCGGCGGCGAGGCCATAGACCTGCTCTCGCGGCTCCGCGGCGGCACCGCCGACCGGGCCGCATACGCCGCCCGACGCAAGCGGCTGATCGACGTCTTCCAGCTCGACCCGACCAAGAAGGGGCGCGCCTACTCCAAGGGCAACCGGCAGAAGGTCGCGCTGGTCGCCGCCTTCGCCACCCCGGCCGACCTCTACATCCTCGACGAGCCGACCAGCGGGCTCGATCCGCTGATGGAGGCCGTCTTCGCCTCGGAGGTGCACCGCGTCGCCGCCGAGGGCGCGACTGTGCTGCTGTCCAGCCACATCCTGTCGGAGGTCGAGCAGTTGTGCGACCGCGTGAGCATCATCCGCGCGGGCAGTACGGTGGAGACGGGCACCCTCGAAGAGCTGCGCCACCTCACCCGCACCGAGGTCTCCTTCGCCGACGGCGACCACGACGCCGCGGCCCTGGCGTCCATCCCCGGCGCGCACGACCTGCGGGTGCAGGACGGCCGGGTGCGGTTCACGGCCGACAGCGACTCCCTCCCGCCGATGCTCGCCGCTCTGGCGCAGCTGCGGGTACGCGGGTTGACCGTCGCTCCGCCGTCGCTCGAGGAGCTGTTCCTCCGCCACTACGGCGACGACCTGGCGAACACGAATGCGAACGCTGACGGCGACGAGGCATCCGCCGCTGCATCGGCGAAGGCGGCGAAGACACGATGAGCACAGCCACCGCGCGTCTCGAACCGTCGCACGCGCACGAGGCGTCCCCGCGCACGGGCGCCGCCGGGACCTTCCGGGCGCTGCTGCGTCAGCGGCTGCGCCGTGACCGCTGGCAGTTGCTCATCTGGGTGCTGGTCATCGCGGTGCTCGGGCTGTTCTCGGCCAGGAGCATCGACCAGACGTTCGGCAGCGTGGCGGCGCGCACGCAGCTCATCCGGCTCGCCATCGCCGACCCGACGGTGCTCGTGCTCCGCGGACTGCCGCAGGGCACCAGCCTCGCCGCGGTGACGTTCTTCGAGATCTTCACGTTCCTGGCGCTGCTGGCCGGCCTGATGAACACGTTCCTCGCGGTGCGGCACTCGCGCGCGGAGGAGGAGTCGGGTCGCGCCGAGCTTGTGGCGTCCACGCAGGCCGGCCGCGTTCTCCCGACGACCGCGACGGTGGTGCACGCCGTGCTGGCGGACGCGGTCGTCGCCGTGGTGACGGCGCTCGGCTTCGCCGCGGCCGGGCTCCCGCTGTACGGATCGTTCGTCGCCGGGGCCGCGGTCGGCGGGGCGGGCATCGCCTTCTTCGCCGTCGGGCTGCTGCTCGCCCAGCTGATGAGCACGTCGCGCGGGGCCAACGGGTTCGCCTCCGCCGTGGTCGTGCTCGCCTTCGCCCTCCGCGGGATCGGCGACGCGACCGGCACACCGTTCGGCGACGGAACGCATGTACGCTCCGCGTGGCCCACCTGGCTCAGCCCGATCGGCTGGGGCGAGCAGTTCGCGCCGTACACGGCGAACGACTGGCGCCCGCTGCTCCTGATGCTCGGCTTCGCCGCGGTCCTGATCGCCGGCGTCTACGGCCTGCAGGCCGTGCGCGACACGGGCGCCGGCGTGATCCCGGAGCGCGCGGGCCGGGTCTCGGCGTCGCCCCTGCTGAGCGGGGCCTTCGGACTGGCGTGGCGCCTGCAGTGGCCGATCGTGCTCGGCTGGACGATCGGCGGGGCGCTCACGGGCCTGCTCGCCGGCACTCTGGGCAGCCTGGTCGGAAACTCGATCGCGAACGACCCGAGCCTCTCCGGGATCCGGGAGGAGATCGGCAAGATCGGCGCCGGCGGCTCCGGCCCGCTGACGCAGTTGTTCATCTCCGCCATCTTCTCGATCGTCGGCGTGCTCGCGGCCGCCTGCGCCGTCCAGGCCGTGATCCGGTTGCGCCAGGAGGAGGCGTCCGGCAGCGCCGAGACGCTCATGTCGACGCCGCTCGGCCGCATCCGCTGGCTGATGTCGTTCGTCGCCGTCGGGGTGCTCGCGATCGTTGCGGTGCTGCTCGCCGCTGCCCTGGCGTCTGGGCTGTCCGCGGTCGCCTCCGGGCAGCCGGCGTCGACGATCGGCGACTCGTTCGCCGCAGCGGCCGCGCAACTCCCGGTCGGGCTCGTCTACCTCGGGGTGCTGACGCTGGTGTTCGTGCTGCTGCCCTCGTGGACCATCGCGGTGTCGTGGGCCGCTCTCGGCCTCGGGGCCTTCATCGGCATCTTCGGCGGCCTGATCGACCTTCCCGACGGCGTCCGCCACCTGTCGCCGTTCGCCGATGCGCCGGTCGTCGTCGGCGACGTCGATTGGACAGGTGGATACTGGATGTTCGGAATCACGGTCGTCGCCCTCGCGGTCGCTGCGGTCCTGATCCGCCGCCGAGACTTCGCAATCGGATAGAGAGACGGTGCCCATGGCCACAGACGAGGCGGCGCTCGCCGAGGTGATGGAGCACTCCGCCGCGGTCCTGACGGCGGCCGGCTTCCCCAAGATGCCGGCCCGCGTCATGATGGCCCTCACGGTGACCGAGTCGCCCGGCCTGACCGCCGCCGAGCTGGCCGAGCGGCTGGACGTGAGCGCGGCGGCGATCTCCGGAGCCGTTCGCTACTTGCAGACGCTGGGGATCATCCGGCGTCTCTCGCAGACCGGGAGCCGGCGCGACCGCTACGAGCTGCCCAGCGACTGGTACGCCCTCATGGTGCGCAACAGCCCGATCTACGGCACGCTGGCAGATCAGGCGGAGGCGGGCCTCGCCGCCGTCGGCGACCCCGAGTCGCCCGCGACAGAGCGCCTGCGCGACATGGCCGGCTTCTACCGCTTCCTGCAGCGCCGCCTGCCCACCCTCATCGCCGAGTGGGAGCAGGTCCGCACCGCCGGCTCCTGACCGCGCCGGGCCGGTGACTGCGGCGTCCCGCTACGTCTGCGCGTGCTCGCGCGGGCGCAGACGTCCCGGGAGGGCGCGGTCGCGGGACGCCGTGCGCGCGCGTCGGGGGTCAGAAGACGTATTCGAGGAGGTCGAGGCCGACGGCGCGCATGCCTTCGATGACGGCGAGGCGCTCCGGGAGGCTGGTGTCGTCGAAGTAGGTCGACACCGCGTAGGTGACGCCGGCGCGCGGGCCGCGCAGCACGCCGACCTCGCTGCGCACTCCGGCGTCGGTTCCGGTCTTGTTGACGAGCAGGATGCCGTGCTCCGGGTGCCGATGCGAGTGCGGGTCGAGCCCGAACGCGCTGGAGACGAGCGAGAAGTCGCTGTTCAGCGAGAGCCATGAGATCACCCGCTGGCTGGTCGCCGGGTTGACGATCTCGCCGCGTGCGAGCGCCGAGAAGAGCCAGGTCAGCTCGTTGGCGCTGCCGACGGAGAGCTGCGGGGCGTCGTCCGGGCCGCGGTGGTCGCGCACCAGGTCGAGCAGCGCCGTGCGGGTGAGGCCGAGGGACTCGGTGCGGGCGCTGACCGCCTCCAGCCCGACCCGGCGCAGCAGCACGTTGGTGGCGAGGTTGTCGCTGGAGGCGCCGACGAGAGCCGCGAGGTCGGCGACCGGCAGCGACGGCACGTGGAGGTGCTGCCAGATGCCCGACTCTCCCGCGATGTCGCGCGGGTCGCGGTCGAGGTGGGCCAGCGGGCTGAGCTGCCCCGACTGCAGGCGGGCGGCGACCTCGACGAGGAGCAGCACCTTCCCGATGCTCGCCGTCGGCATGACGATGTGGTCGTCGACGGAGAAGAGCACCGCGCCGGTCGAGAGGTCGGTGGCCCGGGCGGAAACCTGCACCCCTCCGACGGCCAAGCGGCCGAGCGCGTCGAATCCGCGGCTGAACGACTCGACCGATCCAGGAGCCCGGTGCCTGCCACGTCGGGCGCTCGCCTGACGGGCTCGGCGTTCGGACTCTTGAGCCTGGATCGTCACGGTGTCGCTGGGTCTTTCTTCCGGATCGGGCCTACGGTGCTGCGGCGCCCCTCCCCGGCCCCGCGGTCGCCCCACCGCGTTGCCCGCGGCGACGACAGGGACGATGTTACCCCGTAGTCGGGGGACACGGACCGTTGACGGGTGTGAAATACCGGGCGGTCACCAGATGGTGACGCGCTCCTCCGGGGCCAGCCACAGCCGGTCGCCCGAGGACACGCCGAACGTCTCGTAGAAGGCGTCGATGTTGCGGACGATCTGGTTGCAGCGGAACTCGTTCGGCGAGTGCGGGTCGATGGCGAGCAGGCGGATGACCTCCTCGTCGCGTCCCTTCTGCTGCCAGGCCTGCGCCCAGGAGAGGAAGAACCGCTCGGCCCCGGTCAGCCCGTCGATGACCGGCGGCTCCTGGCCGCCGAGCGACAGCAGGTACGCCTTCCAGGCGATGCCGAGGCCGCCGAGGTCGCCGATGTTCTCGCCGATCGTCAGCGCGCCGTTGACATGGTGCTCCGGGACCTGCGCGGGGGCCAGCGCGTTGTACTGCTCGATCAGGCTGGCGGTGCGCTTCTCGAACGCCGCGCGGTCGGCCTCCGTCCACCAGTCCTCCAGGCGGCCGTCGCCGTCGAACTTGGAGCCCTGGTCGTCGAACCCGTGCCCGATCTCGTGCCCGATGACCGCCCCGATGGCGCCGTAGTTGGCGGCCGCATCCCGGTCGGCGTCGAAGAACGGGAACTGCAGGATCGCCGCGGGGAAGACGATCTCGTTGAACCCGGGGTTGTAGTACGCGTTGATCGTCTGCGGCGTCATGAACCACTCGTCGCGGTCGATCGGCTTTCCGATCTTGCCGAGCTCCCGGTTGAACTCGAACAGTGCGGCCGCACGGACGTTGCCGATCAGGTCGGTCGGGTCGATCTCGAGGCTGGAATAGTCGCGCCACTTGGCCGGGTAGCCGATCTTGGGCGTGAACTTCTCGAGCTTGTCGAGGGCGCGCTTGCGGGTCTCCTCGCCCATCCAGTCGAGGGTGCGGATGCTCTGGCGGTAGGCCTCGATCAGATTCGCGACCAGCTCGTCCATCTGCTGCTTGGCCGCAGGCGGGAAGTGCTTCTCGACGTAGATGCGGCCGACGGCCTCGCCCATCGCGCCCTCGACGAGCGAGACGCCGCGCTTCCAGCGGGCGCGCATCTGCGGCGTACCGGTCAGGGTGCGGCCGTAGAAGTCGAAGTTCGCCTCGACGAAGTCGCCGGACAGGTAGGGGGCGGCGCCGTGGACGACCTGCCACGACAGCCAGTCGCGCCAGGACTCCAGGCGGTCCTCGGTGAGGAGTTCGGCGAGGCCCGTCGTGAACGACGGCTGCCGCAGGACGACCTCGGCGAGGGCGTTCTGCGGGGCGCCGAGCGCCTGCGCCCAGACGTCGAGGTCGGGGGCGCTGCCCGTGGCACCGCCGGAGAAGACCTCCTTCGCGTCCGCCCAGCTGTAGAGGTTGTAGGTCTTCTCCGAGTCGCGGGAGGCGACGTTGTCCCAGTGCTTGGAGGCGATCGCGGTCTCCAGGTCGAACACGCGCTGAGCGCGGGCCGGGGCGTCGTCGAACCCGGCGAGCTCGAACATCCGCTGGATGTGGGCGACGAACGCCTCGCGCACCGGCGCGAAGCGCTCCTCGCGGAAGTAGGACTCGTCGGGCAGCGAGATGCCGGACTGCTCCAGGAAGACGAGGTAGCGCTCGGGGTCGCCGGGGTCGTTGTCGACGAACAGCTGGTAGAAGCCGCCGAGGCCGCGCCGCTCCAGCTTGCCCACCGTCTCCAGGAGGCTCTGGATGCTGTCGACGCCGTCGGCGAAGGTCAGCTCGTCGCGGATCGCCTCGACGCCGAGCGAGTCGATGCGCTCCTCGTCCATGAAGCTCGTGTAGAGGTCGCCGAACTTGCGCTCCTCCGTGCCCTCGTCGGCGCTCTGCGCCTGCTCGATGATCTCGTGGACCGCCTTCTCGGACTCCTCTGCGAGCACCATGAACGATCCCCAGCGCGCCTTGTCCGCCGGGATCTCCGTGCGCTCCAGCCACTTGCCGTTCACGTGGCGGAAGAGGTCGTCCTGCGGACGGATGGCGGGGTCGAGTTCGTCGGTGCGGATGCCGGAGTCGAGCGTCATGCGCCCAGCCTACGGGTCAGGCGGCGGCGCGGGCCAGCGACGCGAGCCGGCGGTACGAGTTGGCGAACAGGGCGCAGAGGGCGAGCTCGGCCAGGATCGAGACCGTGCCCGAGAGGCTGGCGAACCCGGCGAACGAGAAGCCGATGTTGACGAGCGCGAGGAGGCCGTAGACTGCCGCGAGCACGCCGCTGAGGAGGGGCCGGTTGGTCATCCGCCACCACGGCCGGGCGGCTCGCACCGGCTCGCCGGGCCCGCGGAACATCCGGCTCACCAGGTACCAGGCAAGCACCTGCAGCACCGTGAGCGCGATCGAGCCGGCCTCCGAGTGGAGGGCGTCGAGCATCCACGCGAGAAGGCCGTCGACGGCCACGAGCACAGCGATCACGACCGCCTTCTGGCCGGTGGTTGTGAAGCGCATGGTGGTTCCCCCTGGGTGGTTCGGCATCCAGAATGTCAGACGATCGCGTGGCGCGGCCGGAGGCTCGCCCTGCTCCGTATGCTTGCCCGGTGACCTTCGTCCCCGCTCACCCGCAGACGCCGCCGGCCGGCTGGTACGACGACCCCTCCGACCCGACCGGTCTGCGCTGGTGGAGCGGCGCGGGTTGGACCGAGTACACCGCGCCCCGCCCGCCCGCGCAGCCGGTGCGGCCCGAGCGTCCGCCGCGCCCGCCGCGCAAGTGGATCGGCCGGTTCGGCGGCTGGATCATCCTCGCCTGCAGCGCGTTCATCTGGCTGTGGCTGTTCGGGTTCAGCCTGCTGCTGGGTGCGATCGCCCCGCACGCGAAGGACGACGCCCCCGCGGTGCTCTCGCCCTACCTGCTGGTGACCGGCGCCGCCACGGCCGCGGCCGCCATCCTGTACACGATGGCCTACCGGCTGCGCCCGGAGGACAGGCTGACCCCGTCCCGGCTGGTGATCATCGCGGGCGTCGGCGGGCTGGCCGCGACCCTCGTCGCGGGCCCGATCAACAGCATCATCGACGTGTTGAGCGGCGGCACCGCGGCGCACCCTTCCGGCGTCGCGCTGGTCTGCGCGGGCGTCGTGGAGGAGCTGGTGAAGATCTCCGCGGCCGTGATCCTGGCGTGGCGGCTCCCGGTGAAGGACGCGCGGATCGGCCTGTTCGTCGGCGGCGCCGTCGGGCTCGGCTTCAGCGTCATCGAGAACCTCGGCTACCTGCAGGAGGCGTTCGCCCGCGGTCAGGAGAACGGCATGGGCTTCGGCGTCTTCCTGGTGACCACGATCGGCCGGCAGCTGACCGGCCCGTTCCTGCACCCCGTGTTCTCGGCGCTGCTCGGCGCCGCGGTGTTCGGCGCGGCGAAGGCGGGGCGGTTCCGGCTGACCTGGCGCGTGGTGCTCGCCTACCTCGCCGTCGCGGCGGCGCACGGCGTGTTCAACGGCGCGGCGTGGCTGGCCCAGGTGCTCCCGTGGCCGGAGGCGGCGCGCGGCGCCCTGCTGCTGCTGTTCGACCTCGTGTTCGTGGTCGCCAGCGGTCTCACCTGGTGGGCGATCGCGCGGCGCATCCGGGCGTCGACCGAGGCGCGGCGGGCGGCGGAGCAGGTCAGCGCATGAGGGTCCGGGCGAGCGCGACGTACTCGCGCGCGTTCGCGTCCGGCAGGTAGGCCTTCGCGATCGCGTTGCCGATCGCCGGGAGCGCCACCGGGTCGGGGTAGGCCAGGTAGATGGTCTCGTAGGTCGGGTTGAACTTGCTCTTGAAGGCGAACAGCGACGCGAACCCGTAGGCCGGCTCGAGCGTCCTGGCGAGGAAGGCCAGCAGATGGTCCATCACCGTCGCGTCGGTCGGCTCCTCGTCGCCGTCGACCGGCTTGGTGGCGAGCGGGGCGCCGGAGAGGCTGAGCACCTCCACGCCGTCCTCGCGCATCCGCTGTGCCGCGGAGGCGATCACGAACTCCATGATCCCGGGCATCGAGCCGTCGGCCCGCCGCATGAAGTCGATGGTGTAGCCGATCACGCGGCCGTCGCGCCAGCTCGGCAGCCAGCTGGTGACCGCCTGCAGCTCGCCGTCGCGCCCGAACGCCAGGTAGAGGCGCACGTCGCGGTCCTTCAGCTCGGCCAGGCCGCCGAGGGTGAAGCCCATCTCGGGCAGTTCCTTCTCGGACACCCACTGCTCGCTGACGGCCGTGATCTGGGTCTGGATGAGCGGCGACAGCTCGTCCCACGTCGTCCACAGCGTCGTGATCTGCTCCTTGATGCCGCGGTTGTGGGCCTGGCGCACCTTCTGCCACGGCTTGCCGACCAGGTCGAAGCTCTGCGGGTGCATCAGGGTCTCCTCGCCGACGGACATGGTCGGCCAGCCGAGGGCGTCGAAGACGGGCAGGTACTCGCCGTGGATGCTGTAGAACGCGGGCGTCCAGCTGTTCACGTCGCAGAACTGGACGAACTCCGCGATGGTCCGCTCGGCCCGCTCCGGCCGGCACACCGGGTCGGAGAGGGTGACCGCGACGCCGCCGATCACCCGGTAGGCGATCGCCGACTCCCCGTCGGACGAGAACCAGTACACGTTGCCCGGCCACGTGCCCATGAAACCGAACGTCCCACCGCCACCCTCGCGCAGGAGGGCGCGGAAATGCTCCTCGTCGGCGATCGTCCGTCCGGTGAAGGTGGCTCGGTATAGCTGCAGCGCGGCGAACACGAACGTCGTCCAGAACGCAGGGCCGACCCAGTGGTAGAGCAGCACCACGATCGGCGTCGTCGGCACGATCGGCGTTCCGAGCAGCGACAGGAAGCCGGCGGGCACGAACCGGCGCAGGGTGGAGGCGAAGATGTCGGCGACGGTCGCATCCGGCACGAACTCGGTGAGCGACGAGAGCGCAGCGACGAGGTAGGCCAGGGCGAGCAGCGCGAAGGTGCAGACGACGATGATGGTGAACCGGGCGACCGCCTCCCGCGGCGCGCGGATCTGGAACTGACGGCGGGTGGCGAGCAGCAGCGCGATGGACGCGAGCGGCACGACCATCGCGGCGAGCAGCCAGAGCAGCACCTCGATCGCGGGAGTGAGCGCCTTGACGCTCTGCACCTCGAGCTCGATGTCCCCGCCGAGCGCGGTCAGCGGCAGCAGCAGCATCGCCGCGTTCACGACGATCCCGAGCAGCAGTGCGAAGCGGCGACCGCGACGGAGGCCGATCGCGGTGAGGACGAGGAGCGCGAGCGGAAGGATGGACAACAGCAGAGGGCCGGGACCCTGCACCGCCACCATCAGCAGCTCCGTGCGGCAGTTGCTCGTGTACGAGACGTCGCAGCGCGACATGACGCTCGCCACATCCACCGCCGGCCGCTCGAACAGCGTCGCGACGAACGAGAGCGGGCCGAACCCGCCGGGCGGCAGCAGCGCGAGCAAGGGGCCGAAGGCGGTGATCGCGACGATCGCGGCGACCAGGTTGCGCGTCTCGGCGTGCGAGCTGCGGTGCAGCCTTCTGATGCCTCCGCGGCGCAGGAGGGCGCCGAGCGCCAGCCCGAGCAGCGCGGCGATGAGCCGGTAGACGTTGTTCTGATCACCGTTGTAGAGCACGAAGACGAGCACGACCGCGAACGTCAGCAGCCGGATGCGCCGCCGCCACAGGGCGCTCGCGAACGCGCTCGCCGTGATCAGCGTCCCGACGATCCCGATGGTCGGGTCGAGGGTCGTGTCGAACTCGGTGACTGTCGCCCACAGCTCGCCGACGCTCAGTGCGCCCCACTGCAGCAGCACCCCGAGCAGCACGGCACCGACACCGGTGACCAGGAACGCGAGCACGGTCCGCGCCGTGCCGAGCAGACGCTCCGCTGCGGCCATGACGCTGAGCGCCAGCAGCACCGTCGCGATCAGCTGGAGGGCGTCCTCCGGGACGAACAGGGCGGTGACGGGCGTCCACCACTGGCCGGAGCGGATCGTCGTGGAGATGCCGGCCGCCAACGCCTGCGCCTGGCCCGCCGTCGTCGCGGGCAGGTACAGCGTGCCCGCGGCGATGGAGGCGACCAGCGCGACGACCGCGAGCGCGATGCTCGCGGGCGCGATGCGGGCGTAGCGCAGCAGAGCGCGGCCGAAGCCGTCCGCGCGCTCGCGCGGTGGCGGGGGAGCGCTGGGCGGCGAGCCCGGGGAAGGCCTGGTGCTCGCCGTGTCTGCGGTGCTCATGCCGGCCTCCGTCGCGCTCCTGCGCTCCGCCTCAGATCTCCCGCAGGCGCTCCGCCAGGTAGCGGTCGAGGCCCTCCAGCGGGATGCGCTCCTGCTGCATCGTGTCGCGGTCGCGGACCGTGACCGCGTCGTCCTCGAGCGAGTCGAAGTCGACGGTCACCGCGAGCGGTGTGCCGATCTCGTCCTGCCGGCGGTAGCGGCGGCCGATCGCGCCGGAGTCGTCGAAGTCGACGTTGCGGCGCTTGCGGAGCCGGTCGGCGAGGCCGCGCGCCAGCGGCGACAGGGCCTCGTTGCGCGAGAGCGGGAGCACCGCGACCTTCACCGGCGCGAGGCGCGGGTCGAGGCGCAGCACGGTGCGCTTGTCGGTGCCGCCCTTGGCGTTGGGCACCTGCTCCTCGTCGTACGCGTCGACCAGGAACGCCATCAGCGCGCGGGTCAGGCCGAAGGACGGCTCGATCACGAACGGGACGTAGCGCTCGTTCTTGTTCTGGTCGAAGTAGCTCAGGTCTTTGCCCGAGTGCTCGATGTGCGTCTTCAGGTCGAAGTCGGTGCGGTTCGCGACGCCCATGAGCTCGCCCCACTCGCTTCCGACGAAGTCGAAGCGGTACTCGATGTCGATGGTGCGCTTCGAGTAGTGCGCCAGAGAGTCCTTGGGGTGCTCGAACCGGCGGATGTTCTCCGGCTTGATGCCGAGGTCGGTGAACCACTCCCAGGCCAGGTCGATCCAGGTGTCGAACCACTCCTCGTCGGTGCCGGGCTCGACGAAGTACTCGATCTCCATCTGCTCGAACTCGCGGGTGCGGAAGATGAAGTTGCCCGGCGTGATCTCGTTGCGGAACGCCTTGCCGATCTGGCCGATGCCGAACGGGGGCTTCTTGCGAGCCGCCTGCAGCACGTGGGCGAAGTCGGTGAAGATGCCCTGCGCGGTCTCCGGGCGCATGTAGTGGAGGCCGGATTCGTCGTCGACGACCCCGAGGTAGGTCTTCATGAGGCCCGAGAACTGGCGGATCGGCGTCCACTGGCCCACCTTGTCCGGGTGGTCGGGGTCGGGGATGTCGTCGAGCCCGTTCGCCGGCGGGTGGCCGTGCTCGGCCGCGTACGCCTCGAACAGGTGGTCGGCGCGGTAGCGCTTGTGGGTGATGAGCGACTCGGTCAGCGGGTCGCTGAACACCTGCACGTGACCGGACGCCTCCCACACGGCGGTCGGCAGGATGATGGCGGAGTCGAGCCCCACCATGTCGCCGCGGCCGCGCACGAACGCGTTCCACCACTCCCGCTTGATGTTCTCCTTCAGCTCCACGCCGAGGGGACCGTAGTCCCACGCCGACCGGGTGCCGCCGTAGATCTCGCCTGAGGGGAAGACGAATCCGCGGTGCTGGGCGAGCGTGATGACGGAATCCAGTCTCGACGGTGCTGCCATGGTGCTCCCTGTGCGGTGCGGGTGTGTGGGGACGCGTCCATCCTACTGAGGATGCGCGCGGCTCACCGCGCCGCTGCGAGGCTGGTCCTCAGAGCATCGGTCGATAGTAGCCATCCTGCAGGGCAGGCACCGAATGGACCAGGTCTAGCAGATGCGTCGAATAATCGTTGCTTTGTTCGATCTCGTCGACCAGGGCGGCCAAGAGTGTGAGGGCGGCGGCGGGCGTCGTCGGAGCGAGGTAACCCCGCTTGATATCGAGGGCGATCCGAGGGAGCGTCACGTGGCCTTTGAATCGTCTGTTCCAGAGGCGGCCATGGTGTGCGGCGATGTTCCTGACGAAGGCGATGTTCTGGATGGCCTGCAGCAGCTTCGGCACATCTTCGATGCGGACAGAAGCCGCTACGGGTTCCAGGACGGACTTGTCTCTGAGCGCGCGCAAGAGACGTGAGAAGGTCCCGATGGAGATGACCTCCACCGCCGCCCAGAATGGGACGGGGTCTCCTCTGTCCAGGTGATGGCGAATGAAGATCTCGTCGCGCTCTTGCACGGCGGTCAGGTCGCGAAGAACCACGTTCCTGTTCTGTTCTTCCTTGCACCACCTCCGGTATCCCAGGTCGGTCGCAACCGGACGGGAGCCGACGGGAAGGTAGAGTTCCGGCTTCAGGTACTCGTCGCCGCCACCGATGACGTGAGCGAGGTGGTATGCCACCCGACTGCGCAGGGTCGGCTCGACGACGGACACGCCGTCGAGGATGCAATTTCGGACGGCGCGGTCAAGGTCGTACACCTCCATGAGGTCGGCTGCGCTGGTGCCGGGCCGGTATCGCTCAGGCTGTGAGTCCCCTACGTAGAAACAATGCGCATACCCGCTGACTCGGTAGTAGTTGCTCGCGTAGAGGAACATCGCGAACTTGCCCACGCTGACGGTGCCGAGGTCCAGTCCCCGATCGACGTGGCGCTGGACCTGCGCGTTGAGATCTATCCAGTCTTTCACTTTCGTCCGCCCAGCCATAAACGAAGAACCCATCCAGCCCGAGGGCTGGATGGGTCCGAATGTTGGGGAAAGTCTATCACGGCCCTCTCCATCAAGATCACGCGATGGCGCGGTACTCCTGCTCCAGGATCGCGTAGACGGCGGTGTCCGACCACTCGCCCTTGAAGATCTCGGTCTCGCGCAGCAGCGCCTCCTGGCGCATCCCGAGGCGCTCGCACAGCCGGGCGGAGGCGTCGTTGCGGGCGTCCAGCTGTGCGAACACGCGGTGCGCGCCGAGGGTCTCGAAGCACAGCTGCAGCACACGCTGCGCGGCCTCGGTCGCGTAGCCCCGGCCGTGCACGGCCGGGTGGAACACCCAGCCGATCTCGAACTTCGCCCAGGCCGCGTTCTTCAGGAACAGGCTGATGTCGCCGATCACCCGCCCCGGTCCGCCGGAGGGGTCGGCCAGTTCGACGGCGAAGACGATGCCGTCGCCGTTCTCGGCGAGGCGGTTCATGGCGATGCGCTTGCGCAGGTGCTCGGCCGACTCGTCGTGGTCGTGCACCTCCCAGTAGAGGTAGCGGACGACGTCCTTCAGTTTCTGGTAGGCGTGCACGTCCTCCAGGTCGCCGGTGTTGAGGGGGCGCAGCAGCAGCCGCTCGGTGCGCAGCTGCTCGGCGGCGTACGGCAGGCCGGCGGCGGCGTGCGGCGGGACGGCGGTGGTCGTGGTGGCTTCGTCGCTCACGGTCGCTCCTTACGCGGTGGGGTTCAGGATGCCGCGGACTCGTCGTCCACGGCGGTCAGGCGGGGGCGGGCGGCGGCCTCCGCGTCGACGTCGACGCCGAACAGCGCGGCGGCGCCCTCGATGAAGGCCTGCGCGTCGCCCTGGCGGGCGAGCTCGCGTGCGCGGACCGACGGGGTGTGCAGCAGCACGCCGGCGAGGTGGCGGAGGGCTGCCTCGGTCTCCTCGCTCGCGTCGCCGCGGCCGCGGGCGCGCTCGATCTCGGCGTCGAGCACGTCGAACACGTGCTTGCGGAGGGCGACGAGCGCGGGCGTGACGGCCTGCTCCGCGGTCTGCGCCCGGTACTCCGCCGCCGCCGCGTCGACGATGCTGCGCGCGTCGTCCGCGGCCTGCAGCTCCTTCAGCGGTGCGTGGATGCTGATGGTCTCCAGGTCGAGCAGCTCGACGCCGAGCAGCTCGGCGACCGCGGGGTCCACGTTGCGGGGGAGGCCCAGGTCGATGACGAGCCGGCGCTCGGCCGCGCCCGGAAGGGCGACGGCCTCGGCCAGCATCGGCTCCGTGAGCACGTAGTCGGTGACCGCCGAGCAGGTGACGACGAGGTCGCTCCCGGCGAGTGCGGCGAGCAGACCGTCGTGCTCGACCGGCGCGATGTCGTGCGACCGTGCGAACTTCGCGGCCCGGCCGGAGGGGGAGTACACCCGCACGTCGGACACGCCGCGGTCGCGGAGGGCCGCGAGGCTGGCGCCCGCGTACTTGCCGGTGCCGACCAGCAGCACGCGCGTCTGCGCCCAGTCGCTGACGCGGCTCTCGGCCAGGTCGAGCGCGAGGCGGACCATGGAGCGGCCGGCGGTCATGATCCCCGTGCGGTTCTTGACGCCGCGGGAGGTGCGGGAGGCGACTTGGAACAGGCGCTCCAGCTCGCTCGTGACCGACCCGGTGGCGCGGGCGGCCTCCAGCGAGCGGCGCACCTGTCCGGCGATCTCGCCCTCGCCCACGACCACGGACTCCAGCCCGCTGCTCACCGCGAAGAGGTGCTCGGCGACGGCGTGGTCGCAGTAGACGGCGCTCGCGTCGCGGAGGTCCGCGGGGTCGATGCCGGAGGCGGAGCTCACGGCGTCGATGACGGCCTCGGCCGACACCGCACGGGCTGCGGGGAGGGGCTCGTCGATGTCGAGGTAGGCCTCGAAGCGGTTGCAGGTGGCCAGGACGACCGAGCCGGAGACGATGTCGCTGTGCTCTGCGAGTGCGGCGGTGATGGCCGGAGCGTGACGCTCGAGCCGTTCCAGGAGGTCGAAGTCCGCCGTCCGGTGACTCGACGAGAAGCACAGAAGCACGACGGAAAGCCTACGCTTGCGTTCGACCGACTTCGAATCGGCCCCCAGCTGCCGTTCAGCCCCCAGGTTCCCACCAGACACGGCACTGGCAGAATCGGGGGGTGACCTCCCTCGCACCCGAACATCCCCTCTCCTCCGGCCGCACCGCGTCCAGCCGCCTCGTGCGGGCGTATCAGGGCGAGCGCCAGGAGGTGACCCCCGTCTGGTTCATGCGCCAGGCCGGCCGCTCCCTGCCCGAGTACCGCGAGCTGCGCGTCGGCACACGCATGCTCGACGCGTGCCTCGACCCTGCGATGGCGAGCGAGATCACCCTGCAGCCCGTGCGGCGTCACAGGGTGGATGCCGGCATCTTCTTCAGCGACATCGTCGTGCCGCTCAAGCTGGCCGGCGTGGCGGTCGAGATCGTGCCGGGCAAGGGGCCGGTGTTCGAGCAGCCCGTGCGTACGGCCGCCGACGTCGAACGGCTGACCGCCGTCGACCCCGCATCGCTCGGCGACGACGTGTTCGCGCCCATCCAGGAGGCCGTGCGCCTGACCATCGCCGAGCTGGGCGAGACCCCGCTCATCGGCTTCGCCGGTGCACCGTTCACCCTTGCCGCCTACCTGGTGGAGGGCGGCCCGTCGAAGGACCACCTCCGAGCCCGAACCCTGATGCACGCCGACCCGGAGGCGTGGGCCCGGCTGATGGCGTGGACGGCCGACATCTCCGGCGCGTTCCTCCGCGCCCAGGTGCTCGCCGGCGCCAGCGCGGCGCAGCTGTTCGACTCGTGGGCCGGCTCCCTCTCGCTGCACGACTACACCACGCACGTGGCTCCGGCCTCCGCCCGGGCGCTGTCGCACGTGCGCGACCTGGCGTACGAGCTCCAGCAGCCCGAGGCCACAGAGGGCGCGGAGCCGCCGATCGACGAGGTCGTGCGCAACGTGCCGCTCGTCCACTTCGGCGTCGGAACGGGCGAGCTGCTGAAGGCGATGCACGAGGTCGGCGCGGACACCGTCGGCGTCGACTACCGCATCCCTCTCGACGAGGCGAGCCGTCGGCTCGGCCACGTCGTCCCGGTGCAGGGCAACGTCGACCCCGCGATGCTCGACGCGCCGTGGGAGGTGCTGGAGGCGCATGTGCGCGACGTGCTCGACCGCGGCCGCGAGGCGCCGGCGCACGTGCTCAACCTCGGGCACGGCGTGCCGCCGGAGACCGATCCGACCGTGCTGACCCGCGTGGTCGAGCTGGTCCACGGGTGGCGGCCGGCATGAGCGGTCTCCCGGCAGACGATCGGGGCGGGCGGCCCGACGATCTCGGCGAGGAGATCCGTCACGCCGTCGAGGCCCCTCCGACCCGGATCGTGGTGATCGGCGGTGGGATGGCCGGACTGGTCGTCGCGCGCGAGTGCGCGCGTCCGGGATTCGCCGTCACCCTGCTGGAGGGCTCGGACCGGGTCGGCGGCAGCGTCGCACCGCTCGAGATCGGCGGGATGACGCTCGACGCCGGGGCCGAGAGCTTCGCCACCCGGGGCGGTCACGTCGCAGAGCTTCTCGACGACCTGGGCCTGACCGGCGACGTCGTGCAGCCGAACCCGTCCGGGGCGTGGGTGCGGCACGGTTCGCGGTCCGTCCCGCTGCCGAAGGCCGGGCTGCTCGGCATCCCGAGCTCGCCGCTCGCCCGCGACGTGGTGGACGCGATCGGCTGGTCCGGCGCGCTGCGCGCCTACCTCGACCGCCTCACGCCCGTGCTGAAGATCGGCACGGAGCGCCGCCTCGGCACGCTGGTGCGCAAGCGCATGGGCAGGAAGGTGCTCGACCTGCTCGTGGCGCCTGTCGCCACAGGCGTGTACTCGGCGGCGCCCGACGAACTGGACGTGGATGTCGTCGCCCCCGGACTCAACGCCGCTCTGACCCGGCTCGGCTCGCTCTCCGGCGCGGTCGGCGAGCTGCGGTCGGCGTCGAAGGCAGGCAGCGCGGTCGGCGGCATCCGCGGCGGGATGTGGCGGTTGCCGCAGGCGCTCGGCGCGGAGATCGAGGCGCGCGGCGGCGTCGTGCGCACCGGTGCACGAGCGATCGCGGTCAAGCCGTGGACGCCGCCGTCGGCCGAGGAGGCTGCTCAGGCCGTCGTGGACTCGATCCTCGCGGATGCTCCGGCCGACGACGAGCCGGAGACCGCGCAGCAGCCCCGCTGGGTGGTCCGCCTCGCCGACGGCGAGGAGCTCGCGGCCGACGCTGTGGTGCTCGCGTCGCCCGCCGACGCGTCCCTCGACCTGCTCGCCTCCGCCGACCCGGCACTTGCGGCGCTGGCCGAACTCGACTGGCCCGCCGCGTCCAGCGTCGAACTCGTCACGCTGGTCGTCGCCGACGAGCGGCTGGGCACCACCCCGGTGGGGACCGGCGTGCTGGTGGCGGACCTGCCCGGGTCGGACGTGAAGGCCAAGGCCATGACGCACTCCAGCGCCAAGTGGGCCTGGGTGGCGGAAGCCGCAGGCGACGGCACGCACGTGGTGCGCCTCTCCTACGGCCGCGCCGGGCGACCGGCCGAGACCCTCTCCCTGAGCGACGCCGAACTGAAGGCACAGGCCGTTGCCGACGCGGCGCGCCTGCTTAATATTCCGTTCGGGGAATCCGCCGTGACCGCATTCGCCAGGACCCCCTGGACGAACGCGCTCCCTTATGCGACAGTGGGGCAGCGGGAACGCATCCAGCGGGTCCGCTCCGAGGTCGACGGCGTCGAGGGTCTCGAGGTCACCGGGTCCTGGCTCACCGGCACGGGCCTCGCCTCCGTGATCCCGGATGCGCGCCGCACGGCCGAACGTGTGCGAGGTCTGCGCTGGAGGGCTCTGACAGACGCCCTGCGGGCAGGCGAACCGACAGAGCACGACTGAACAGACTCGAGAGAGGGAGACGGTATGCGGGGCAAACTCCTCTTCGTCGCCGGCGCAGCGGTGGGCTTCGTGCTCGGCGCACGGGCCGGGCGCGAACGGTACGACCAGCTCAAGGAGGCCGCCACGCGGGCGTGGCAGTCGCCGGCCGTGCAGAAGCAGGTGCACGCCGTCGAGGACTTCGTGGCCGACAAGGCGGGCGAGTTCCCCGACACCGTCTACCTCACCGTGAAGCGCGCCATCGTCCGGGCGAACCAGCGCCGCCGCGAGGCGCGCGCTCCCTACCCGCCGTCGCCGGCGGCCGAGGCTGCGATCCGTCAGGCCGAAGGCCGCAGCGACACGTCGTCCTGACAGGGGTACTGTACGGAAACGACGAGGGGAGACGCCGATGACCGACCGTGAACAGCCGGCCGCAGCGGAGAGCGTCCGCCGCGAACGGGAACGGGTCCGCACCGAGCGCGCCCGTGCCCGGTCGCTCGGAGCGCTCGTCTCCGACCTCCCGCGTCTCGTCGTCGAGCTCCTCAAGGCCGAGCTGAACCACCTCAAGGCCGAGTTCGCCGAGAAGGCGAAGTATGCCGGAGTGGGCATAGGGCTGTTCGCCTTCGCCGCGTTCCTCCTGTTCTTCGCCTTCGGCACCCTCGTCGCCGCCGCCATCCTCGGGATCGCGGTGGCGCTGCCGGCATGGGCCGCCGCGCTGATCGTCTTCGGCGCGCTCGTGGTCATCGCCGTCGTGCTCGCCCTGGTCGGCGTGCGCTCGTTCAAGAAGATGGACGGCGTGGCACCGTCGCAGACCATCGCAAGCATCAAGCAGGACGCCGACGCGCTGAAGGGACTGGGGAAGTATGACAACTGACCGCAGCGACGTCGATCGCGCCCGCGCCGAACTGGCCGCGACGATCGACGCGATCGAGTACAAGCTCAACGTCCCGAAGCGCACCGCCGAGCGCATCCAGCGGCTGCAGAAGGAGAACCCTGCCGCCCTCGCCGCCATCTCGGTCGGCGTGGCGGTCGCGGTCGGGGGAATCGTGTGGGGCGTCGTCCGGCTCGTCCGCCGGTAGTGCTCGCCCGACAGCGGGGCCACCGTTTTTTGGCCTTCTCAGCTTTCAGAGGGAGACTGTGGGTATGAGTACCCCGGCTGCCGTTCCGGCAGAGTCGTCCGCCCCCGACACCCCCGACGAGAACCCGACCGGCTTCACGCTCTGGGCCGTGCTCCGTCGTGACCCCGCCCGCCCCGACGACCTAGACGGCACCGACGTGCCGAAGGCTGTTTCCGAGCTCGAAGGCGTCATCGCCGACATCGAGCTGCAGGGCGTGACCACCCGCGGCCTGTACGACGTCTCCGGCCTCCGCGCCGACGCCGACGTGATGATCTGGCTGCACGGTCCCGAGGCCGAGGCGCTGCAGTGGGGCCTGCGCCAGCTGCGACGCACCCGCCTGCTGAAGGCGCTCCTCCCGACCTGGAACGCGATGGGCGTTCACCGCGACGCCGAGTTCAACAAGGCGCACGTCCCCGGCTTCCTGCGCGGGGTCGAGCCGAAGGGCTGGCTCACCGTCTACCCCTTCGTCCGCAGCTACGAGTGGTATCTCCTGCCCGACGACGAGCGCTCCAAGATGCTCGCCGACCACGGCAGGAAGGGCGCCGCATTCCGCTCGGTCATCGCCAACACGGTCGCATCGTTCGCTCTCGGCGACTACGAGTGGCTGCTGCCGATGGAGGCCGACGAGCTCACCGACCTCGTCGACATGATGCGCGAGCTGCGCTACACCGAGGCGCGCCGCCACGTGCGCGAGGAGGTCCCCTTCTTCACCGGCCGGCGCATCCAGCCCGCCGAGGTCGTGGAGGTCCTGCAGTGACCGACGCGAAGACCGCCCCGCGCGTGCTGGGGGCGACCCCCGCTGCCGCAGACGGGCCGGAGCACGTCACCGAGCCGGTGGCCTACGACGCCATCCTCCTCGCCGGCTTCGGCGGCCCGGAGGGGCAGGACGACGTCATCCCGTTCCTGCGCAACGTCACCCGCGGCCGCGGCATCCCGGAGGAGCGCCTGGAGGAGGTCGCGCACCACTACCGCCACTTCGGCGGTGTCAGCCCGATCAACGACCAGAACCGGGAGCTCAAGGCAGCGCTGGAGGCGGAACTCGCCTCGCGCGGGATCGACCTCCCCGTGCTGTGGGGCAACCGCAACTGGGACCCGTACCTCGCCGACGCGCTGCGCGAGGCCGACGAGCGCGGCTTCACCAAGCTGATCGCCATCGCCACGAGCGCGTACTCCTCCTACTCCAGCTGCCGCCAGTACCGCGAGGACTATGCCGCGGCGCTCGAGTCGACCGGCCTCCTCGGCCGCATCGAGATCGACAAGGTGCGCCAGTTCTTCGACCACCCCGGCTTCGTCGAGCCGTTCATCGAGGGCGTGAAGAACGCCATCGACGAGCTGACGCAGAAGCTGCCCGGCCTCGACCCGGCGACCGAGGTGCGCATCCTCTTCTCGACGCACTCCATCCCGTCGAGCGACGCCGCGAAGTCCGGGCCGGCCGAGCGCGGGTTCGGGGAGGGCGGGGCGTACGCCGCGCAGCACCTCGCCGTGGCCGAGGTCGTCTCCCATGCGGCGACCGGCGGAACGGTCGAATGGGATCTGGTCTACCAGTCCCGCTCGGGGCCGCCGTCGATGCCGTGGCTCGAGCCCGACATCAACGACCGGATCGCGGAGCTGCCCGCACTCGGCGTGAAGGCCGTCGTCATCGTCCCTCTCGGCTTCATGAGCGACCACATGGAGGTGCTCTGGGACCTCGACAACGAGGCCATGGAGACCAGCGACGAGAACGGCCTGGTCGCCGTCCGCGTCCCGACCCCCGGCACCCACGCGACCTTCGTGAAGGGGCTCGTCGACCTGGTGCTGGAGCGCCGCGACGGCGTCCCCGTCGACCAGCGCCCGGCGGTCACCTCGATCGGCCCCTGGTACGACGTGTGCCGTCCGGGATGCTGCGAGAACGTCCGCCTCGGCTTCAAGCCGGCCGCGGCAGGGCTCGCGCCGTGACCGGGACCGTGACGAGGGTCGACGGCGCGGCCGAGCGCCGCGACGGCGTGCTCCGGATCGGGACGCGCGGCAGCGCGCTCGCCGTCGCCCAGACGACGGCGGTCGCCGAGTCGATCGCGCGCGCCACCGGCGTCGACGTCGAACTCGTCACGGTGACGACCCACGGCGACGTCTCGCGCGAGTCGCTCGCCCAGCTGGGCGGAACCGGGGTCTTCGCGACCGCGCTGCGCGACGCGCTGCTCGCGGGCGAGGTCGACCTCGTCGTGCACTCCCTGAAGGACCTCCCGACCGCGCCGGCGCCGGGTCTCGTGATCGGCGCCATCCCGAAGCGCGCGGACGCCCGTGACACGCTCGTCGCCCGCGACGGGCTGACGCTGGAGTCCCTGCCGGAGGGCGCGCGGATCGGCACCGGTTCGCCGCGACGCGTGGCGCAGCTGAAGTCGCAGCGGCCCGACCTCGAGGTCGTCGATCTGCGCGGCAACGTCGACACGCGGCTCGGCAAGGTCGCCGACGGCGAGCTGGATGCCGTGGTGCTCGCCGCCGCCGGTCTCGGGCGTCTGGGCCGCATCGACGCCGTGACCGACTTCTTCCCGCTCTCGCTCATGCCGACCGCGCCCGGCCAGGGCGCACTGGCACTCGAGGTGCGCGCGGGGGATGAGAAGGGCCGCGGTCCGATCGCGCGTGCGCTCTCCGCCGTCGACCACGTCACGACCCACGCCTCCGTGATCGCCGAGCGCGACGTGCTCGCGGGTCTCGAGGCGGGCTGCGCCGCCCCCATCGGCGCGACCGCCCTGGTCGACGACGGCTTGCTCTTCCTGACCGCGACCGTGTACCGGCCCGACGGCAGCGAGCGGCTCACCGCATCCCACGCGGCCACGCCCGACTCGCTGGGCTCGGCTCACCTGCAGGAGGCCGCGCACGACGTCGGCGCCCGCGTGGTGGCCGAACTCCTAGCGGCCGGCGCCGCCGACCTGGCGCCCCTGGGGGAGTCCCGATGACCAACACGGTCCCGACCCCGAAGCCCCTCGCCGGCTGGCGCGTGCTCGTGCCGCGTGGCGGCCCCTGGGGCGACTCGGTCGCGGCCGACCTCCGTTCGAAGGGCGCGTCTCCGATCGTCGCCGCGATGATCAACTTCGCGCCGACCGCCGACGCCCCCGCACTGGAGGCCGCGCTTACCCGCCTGGCGAACGGCGAGTTCGACTGGATGACTGTCACCAGTGCGACGACGGTGGATGTGCTCAGCGCCCAGCGCGCGGTCGTCCCGCCGACCACCCGGGTCGCCGCGGTCGGCGAGACCACCGCGGCCGCACTCGCCGCCGCGGGCTACCACGTCGATCTGGTGCCGTCGGAGGACAACTCCGCCCGCGGACTTCTCGCCGAGTGGGAGGCCGCGACGCAGGGCGCGTTCCCACTGCGCATCCTCACGCTGCGCTCGGAGATCGCGAAGCCGCTCCTCACCGAGGGGCTGCGCCGGATCGGGCACGACGTCGAGTCCGTCGTCGCCTACCGCACGATCGGCGTCCCCGTGCCCGAGAACGTGGCGGAGGACGTGCGCAACGGCCTGGTGCAGGCCATCCTCGTCACCAGCGGTTCGGTCGCCGAGCAGGTGCAGCAGCAGCTCGGTCCCGTCCCGGAGTCGACCCTCATCGCCGCGATCGGCCCCCAGACGGCCCGCGACGCCCGTGCCTTCGGGCTGCGCGTCGATGTGATCGCCGCCGAGCGCACCGCCGCATCCCTGATCGACGCCGTCGTCCAGGTCGCCCTCTCTCGCGCCCGGTAGTCCGGCCGTCGGCGTCAGCCGTGGTCACCCGTACGCGACCCGCGTCGACGGAGCAGCAGCACGCCGCCCACTGACAGCGCGACCGTCGCTGAGGCCAGCGCCGCCGTGATATCCGTGCCGGTTCGCGCGAGAGCTGCGGGTGACGACGAGTCTGAGGACGCGACACTCGTCGGGCCGCGCCAGGGGTCGCCCGCAGCTCGCGCTGTCCCGGCATCCGGAGCGCGGGTCCCGGCCCCGTCCTCACCGCCATCGCCTCCGCCGGACGCGCCATCGGCCGCCGCGATCCCGACCGTCAGCTCCACCGTGCCCGTTCCGACCGGGTTGCCTGCCTTCACCACGACGAGCGCAGCGCCCGCCTCCTCCGGCACGCCGGACACCGCACCGGTCGCCGGGTCGATCCGCAGGCCTGTCGGGAGCCCGGTCGCGCTGTATGTCACCGGGCGCACGCCGCCGGCGACGGCGACCGACGCGCGGTACTCCACTCCGACCGTGCCGCCGGGTACGGCGATCGTCCCGAACCGCGGAGCAGCGAACTCCACCACCCGCCGGTTCGCCACATCGGTCACGTAGACCGCGCCCCCGTCCGACGCGACCGCGAGGAGGTGGCCCAGCATCGCCGGCACGGCCGGCGCCGCCAGCCGCCCGCCGGTGGCGAGGTCGATCACGACGAGCCCGGTGTCGCCGGCCGCGTAGACGCGTGATCCGTCCGGTGAGACGGCGACGCCGTAGAGGTGGGTCGCCCCGGTCGCCAGCGTGCCGGACAGCGCGTGCGAGTCCCCGTCGATCATCGCGATCGTTCCGTCGGAGCGAGTCACGAAGACCGCCGACCCGTCGGGTGAGACGGCTACGCCGCTCAGACGCACACCCGGGAGCGGGATGCGCGAGACCGCACCGGTCGCCGTTTCGACGACCGTCACGGCGCCGTCGTCGTCCGTCACATAGGCGCGTGTGCCGTCGGGGGCGAAGGCCACGCTGAACGGCTTTCCGCCCGTGGGCACCGCACCGACGACGGAGTTCGTCGTGGTGTCGATCACCGACACCGTCCCCGCTTCGTGATTGGGACGATACAGTTCACGGCCATCCGGCGAGAGCGCCAGCGGGATGGCGCGGCCGTCGCCCGTCCCCGCGATCGGCGCCCCGACCGCGCCTGAGACCGTGTCGACGGGCAGCACGCCGACCGGCAGCGGCGGACTCACGTACAGCGTGCGCCCGTCCGCAGCGATCGCGAGCTCCACGGGGGAGACGGGCACGGCGATGGTGCGCGTGACGCGCCCGGTCGCCGCGTCGATCAGCGACAGCGAGTTCGACCCGGCGTTCGCCACCCAGAGGCCGGAGCCGTCCGGGCTCGCGACGATACCTGTCGGCGTGGATCCCACCGGGATCTCGCGCGGCTCGCCGGGGGCGCCCGGCTCGTTCTCCGTCGGCGCGGCCGCAGACGCGCGTGCCTCCGCAGCGGAAGCCGCGCCATCGTCGAAGTGCAGACCGCCGGCGACGGCGACGGCAGCGATCAGGACACCCATGCGGATACGACTCGTCATATCCCTTCAGACGTTCCGCGCTGCGGATCGTGACGCTCGGCGCCCGCTCAGCGACAGCGGCGTAGGCTCGGGTGAGTGAGTGAACTGCACCCCGTCATCCGCCCCCGACGGCTGCGGCAATCGCCGGCGATGCGCCGGCTGACCGCCGAGACCCGCCTCCACCCCGCAGAGCTGATCCTCCCGCTGTTCGTGCGCGAGGGCGCGACCGAGCCCGTCCCGATCGGATCGATGCCCGGGGTCGCCCAGCACAGCCTCGACTCCCTGAAGCGCGTCGCGAACGAGGCCGCGGAGGCGGGCGTCGGCGGGCTCATGCTGTTCGGCGTCCCCGAGACGCGGGATGCGGTGGGCTCCGCCGCGACCGACCCCGACGGGATCCTCAATGTCGCCACCCGGGTGCTGGCCGACGAGGTCGGCGACGCGCTGGTCGTGCAGACCGACCTGTGCCTCGACGAGTTCACCGACCACGGCCACTGCGGAGTGCTGGACGACCGCGGCCACGTCGACAACGACGCCACCCTGCTCCGCTACCGCGACATGGCCGTCGCGCAGGCGGAGGCCGGCTCGCAGCTGCTCGGCCTGAGCGGGATGATGGACGGCCAGGTCGCGGCGGTCCGCGAGGCGCTCGACGACGCCGGACACACCGATGTCGTCATCCTCGCCTACGCGGCCAAGTACGCCTCCGGGTTCTACGGCCCGTTCCGCGAAGCCGTCGACTCGCAGCTCTCCGGCGACCGCCGTGCGTATCAGCAGGACCCGGCCAACCGCCGCGAGGGCCTCCGCGAGGCGCGCCTCGACCTGGAGGAGGGTGCCGACATCCTCATGGTGAAGCCCGCCCTCAGCTACCTGGACGTGCTCAGCGACGTCGCCGCGATCAGCGACGTGCCGGTGTGGGCGTACCAGGTCTCCGGCGAGTACGCGATGGTGGAGGCCGCAGCTGCCAACGGCTGGATCGACCGTGACCGGATCATCGAGGAGACGCTGGTCGGCGCCAAGCGCGCGGGGGCCGACGCGATCATGACCTACTGGGCGACCGAGGTGGCGGGGTGGCTGCGATGACCGACGCGAATCTGGAGCAGTTCGAGCGCGCGCAGCGCGTCATCCCGGGCGGCGTGAACTCGCCGGTCCGAGCCTTCCGCTCGGTCGGCGGCACGCCGCGCTTCCTCGTCTCGGCGCGTGGCCCGTATGTGACCGACGCGGAGGGTCGGGAGTACGTCGACCTCGTCGCGTCGTGGGGTCCGGCCATCCTCGGCCACGCCCATCCCGCCGTGGTGGATGCTGTGCAGCAGGCCGCCGCGCGCGGCCTGTCCTTCGGTGCGTCGACCCCCGCGGAGACCGAGCTCGCGGAGGCCGTGATCGGCCGGGTGCCTTTCGTCGAGAAGCTGCGGCTGGTGTCGACCGGCACCGAGGCGACCATGAGCGCGATCCGGCTGGCGCGCGGGTTCACCGGCCGGCCGCTGCTCATCAAGTTCGCCGGGCACTACCACGGCCACTCCGACAGCCTGCTCGCCGAGGCCGGCTCCGGTCTCGCGACGCTGGCGCTCCCCGGTTCGGCCGGCGTCACGGAGGCGACAGCCGCGCAGACGATCGTGCTGCCTTACAACGACCTGGATGCCGTCCGCGCGGTCTTCGAAGCGCAGGGCCCGGACATCGCCGCCGTCATCACGGAGGCCGTCGCCGCCAACATGGGCGTCGTCCCGCCGGACGCGGGCTTCAACGCCGCGCTGGCCGATCTGGCGCACGAGTTCGGCGCCCTCCTCATCCTGGACGAGGTGCTGACCGGCTTCCGCGTGAGCGAGGCCGGCTACTGGGGACTCGACCGCGGCTACACGCCCGACCTGGTCACCTTCGGCAAGGTCATCGGCGGCGGGATGCCGCTCGCGGCCCTCGGCGGCCGCGCCGACCTGATGGACTTCCTCGCCCCGGCGGGCCCGGTCTACCAGGCCGGTACCCTGTCCGGCAACCCGGTCGCCGTCGCCGCAGGGCTCGCGACGCTCGCGCTCGCCGACGGCGCCGTGTACGACCGGCTGGACACGGTGGCCGAAACCGTCTCGACCGCGGTGTCGCAGGCCCTCGCCGCCGAGGGCGTCGCCCACCGCGTGCAGCGTGCAGGCAACCTGTTCAGCTTCGTCTTCGGCGACTATCCCACGCCGCCGCGCACCTACGCCGAGGTGCAGCGTCAGGAGGCGTACCGCTACCGCTCGTTCTTCCACGCGATGCTCGACGCGGGCGTCTCGCTGCCGCCGAGCGTCTTCGAGGCCTGGTTCGTCACCGCCGCGCACGACGCGGCCGCCGTCGACCGCATCCTCGCGGCCCTCCCCGCCGCCGCCCGAGCCGCCGCCTCCGCCACCCCGGCCTCCTGACCCTCCCGAGTTGCACGTTGTGGCGGCTATTCCACCCGAATAGCCGCCACGACGTGCAACTCGATGGGGTGCGTCACGCGTCGGGGGCGGCGGGCTCCCGCGAGAGGGACTCGACGTACGTGTACGTGGCGGAGGCCGGCCAGCCGTCCGCGTCGAGCAGCGCGTAGACGTCGAACTCCAGCATCCCGCCGCCGCCCGCTGCGCGGCGCAGGGTCCGCGGCGGCGCATCGGATGCGGCGCGCACGGTCACCGTCTGCGGCTCCGTGCCCGAACGCAGAAGGCGGGCGCGGAAGGTGGTGGTCCGGGTCATCCCACCACTCTCCCACGCCCGCCCCGGGGCAGGGACCAGCGTCCCTAGGCTTGGCCGTGCGACTCGCGCGACCGCCGCGACAGCGAGTCGATGATGACCGCGAGCAGCAGCACCGCGCCGGTGATCATGAAGCGGTACGACGAGTCCAGGTTGAGCAGCGTCAGGCCGTTCGAGATCGACTGGATGACCAGGATGCCGAGCAGCGCCGACCACGCCGAGCCGCGTCCACCGAACAGGCTGGTGCCGCCGATGACCGCCGCCGCGATGGCGTTCAGGTTGGTGTCGGTGCCGCCGGACCCCGCTCCGACCGACGCGAGCCGCGCCGCCGCCAGCAGACCGCCGACCGCCGCGAACGTCGAGCAGAGGATGAACACGCTGATGAACACCCGGTTGACGCGGATACCGGCACGACGTGCCGCCTCCACCGAGCCGCCGACCGCGAAGACCGAGCGGCCCCAGCGGGTGCGGGTGAGGAGGAAGTTCATCACGATGACGAGCACCACGAAGAACAGGAACATCGCCCCGGTCCCGCGGTCGGTCGAGAGGTACCAGACGCTGATGCACAGCCCGATCAGCAGCAGGATGGCCTTCACCAGGACGACCGTCATCGACCCCTCCGACAGTCCCGCCTTGCGGCGCCGGACGTTGCGGCGGAAATCGGACCAGAACATCGCACCGGCCGCGATCACCGCGAGGGCGTATGCGGCCCACGGCGGAAGGAACCACTGCTGCGCGAACTGCACGATCCACGAGTCGTACGGGATGTTGATCGAGCTGTTCGCGCCGAGGATCCACAGCTGCAGGCCGAGGAACCCGAGCAGTCCGGCCAGCGTGATCACGAAGCTCGGCACGCCGAACCGCGTGAACAGCGCGCCGTACAGCAGGCCGATCGCCGAGCCGGCGAGGATCGCGACGATCACCGTGAGCCACAGCGGCCAGTGCAGCTGGGTGAAGCCGACGCCGAGGATGGCGGCCGCCACGCCGCTGACCGAGCCGACCGACAGGTCGATCTGGCCGAGCAGCAGCACCAGCACGATGCCGATCGAGATCGTGCCGATCGCCGCGCACTGCAGTGTCAGGTTGACGAGGTTGTTCGCGCTGAGGAAGTTCGGGTTGAGGATCTGGAACACGACCCAGATCACCGCGAGCCCGATCACGACGGGCAGCGATCCGAGGTCGCCGACGCGCACGCGGCGGCCGAAGGTCCGGACGGCGCCGAGCAGGCCCTCGTCGCGGATCAGGCGCTCGTCCTGCAGGTCGGCGGCGAGCTGCGTCGGCGTCTCGCCGTCGATCAGCTCCGCACCCGTTGGCTGGTCTGCCTTGGTCATGCTTCCGGGCTCCGTTCCGGGGTCTCTTCGGCTTCCATGAGCCGTTCGGCACGGCGCACGACCACGTTGTCCGTCGCGCCGGTGATGGCGGAGATGATCTCCTCGTAGCTGACCTCCGGCACGCGGAAGTCGCCGTTGTTGCGGCCGAGGCGCAGCACCGCGACGCGGTCGGCGACGGCCTGCACGTCGGCCATGTTGTGGCTGATCAGGATGACGCCGAGCCCGCGCTCGCGCAGCCGCTCGATGAGGTTGAGCACCTCGGCGGTCTGCGCGACGCCGAGGGCCGCGGTCGGCTCGTCGAGGATGACGACGCGCGGGTCGCCGATCAGCGAGCGGGCGATCGCGACCGTCTGCCGCTGGCCGCCCGAGAGCGAGGCGACCGCGATCCGGACCGAGGGGATGCGCGCCGAGAGCTGGCGCAGCAGGGTCCAGGAGCGCTGCTCCATCTCCTCCTCGTCCAGCGTCCCGTGCGTGATCTCGCGGCCGAGGAAGAGGTTGGAGACGACGTCGAGGTTGTCGCACAGGGCGAGGTCCTGGAAGACCGTGGCGATCCCGAGCTCGCGAGACGCGGCGGGTGTCGGGATGCCGACCTCCTGACCGTCGAATTCGATCGTCCCGACGTCCTGGGGGTGCACGCCGGCGAGGATTTTGACGAGCGTCGACTTGCCGGCGCCGTTGTCGCCGACGAGGGCGACCACCTCACCGGGGTAGACGTCGAGGTGGATGTCGGTGAGCGCTTGGACGGCGCCGAATCCCTTCGAGATCCCCCGAAGGGAGAGGACGGGCCTGCGGCTGGACCGCTCCTCGTCCACGATGGCGGATTCCATGGTCACGGCGTTCTCCTTCGAGCTGTGCTCAGCATGCTTCCTGTTCTCAGGCTAGAGCGGAACCACCCGGCCCGGGGTGCGCTTTTCCGTTGTGGACGCGCATCCCGGGCCGGGGTTCCTATCGGGTTCTTACTTGATGCCGTACTTGTCGCACGCCGCCTTGTAGTCCGGGGTGCAGATCTTGCCGGCGGAGTCGGGGCCGTAGAAGTTGTCCGCGACGACCGTCGACTCGATGTTGTCGGTGGTCACCGAGACCGGCTTCAGCAGGATCGAGGCGATCTTGGCACCGCCCGCGGTCTCCACCTCCGTCGTCTGCTCGGACGGCTTCTGGCCCTTGGTGAGCGCGATGGCGAGGGTCGCCGCCTGCTCGGCCTCCGGCTTGAGCGCCTTGTACACGGTCATGTACTGGTCGCCGATCAGGATGCGCTGGATGCCCGCGAGCTCGGCGTCCTGTCCGGTGACGGGCGGGAGCGGGTTCACGTTGGCCGCCTTCATGGCCGCGATCGCGCCGCCGCCGGTGCCGTCGTTCGCCGCGTAGACGCCCTTGATCTGGTCCTTGAACTGCGAGACCTGGCCGGACACCCAGTCCTGGGCCTTCGCGGGGTCCCATCCCGGGGTGTCGAACTCGGCGAGCACCTTGTAGCCGCTGGAGTCGATGACGCTGTGCGCGCCCTTCTTGAACAGCGTGGCGTTGTTGTCCGTCGGCGAGCCGTTGACCATCAGGATGCCGGAGCCCGAGGGCACGCCGTCCTTCTTCAGCTTGTCGACGAGCGCCGTGGCCTGCAGCTGGCCCACCTTCTCGTTGTCGAACGAGATGTAGTAGTTGAGGTCCTTGCTGTTGATCAGGCGGTCGTAGGAGATGACCGGCACGTTCTTCGCCTTGGCCTCGCCGACGATGGAGGCCGCCGCCTCGCCGTCGAACGGGTCGAGGACGAGCACCTTCACTCCCTGGGTGAGCATCGACTCCGCCTGCTGTTGCTGCTTGCTGGCGTCGCCGTCCGCGTTCGCGTAGAGGACCTTGCAGCCGGAGCAGAGCTCCTTGATCTTCGCCTCGAAGAACGGCTTGTCCGCCGACTCGTATCGTGCTGTGACCGAGTCGGGCAGGAGGAGACCGATCTGGGCGTTGGCCGCGTCGTTGGTGCTTCCCCCACCCGAGCCGTTTCCGGAGCCGTTCGAACACGCTGTGAGGGTGACGGCTGTGAGCAGGATCGCGGCCGACGCGATGACCGCTCTCTTGGTGGCGATCTTCATTGAAAAACCTCCGATTCGGGTCCGCCTTCGTTGGCGGCTGCGTTGAGTGTGCCAGCCGGGGGATTTGGCGTCAAGACTTGAATTCAACACTTTCGATAACGGTTCGAGACGCTTTCGGGGGACACGGTGAGAGCGGTTTCAATACGAGACGCCGGAAGACGTGATCGAAACGCAGTCCACGGCGTAGGCGACGGCGCCGAGGGCGGCCGCGCGGATGCCCAGCTGACCCTGGACGATGTCAGGCATCAGGTCGGGGTTGACGATGATCGAGCGCTCGACGGCGTGCCGCATCGGGCCGAGCAGGATCTCGCCGGCGCGGGCCAGCTCGCCGCCGACCACGACCCGCTCCGGGTCGATCAGGTTGCACAGGTTGGCGGTCGCGACGCCGATGTGGCGGCCGGCGTCGCCGATCGCGCGGATGCAGCGGGCGTCGCCCGCCATCGCCTGCAGCACCACGTCGCCGAGCTTCAGGCTGCCGAGGTGGTCGCGCAGCTCGTCCAGGATGGCGGGACCGCCGGCAAGCGCCTCGAGGCATCCCCGGTTGCCGCAGCGGCAGAGCGGTCCGTTCTCGCGGATCGTGGTGTGCCCGAACTCGCCCGCGACGCCGTGGTTGCCGCGGAACAGCTGGCCGTTGAGCAGCAGCCCCGCGCCGATCCCGTCGCCGATGTCGAGCGTGATCGTGTTGCGTTTGCCGCGTCCGGCCCCGAACCGGGACTCGCCGAGCGCGCCCAGGTTGGCGGAGTTGTCGACGAAGACCGGGCGCTTGATCCGCCGCTCCATCGACTCCGCGATGACGACGCCGTCCCAGCCGCGCATGATGCCGCTTCGGGCGATCGTGCCGGTCGCACGGTCGATCGGCGCGGGCACGGCGATGCCGACGGCGAGCAGGTCGTCGCGGGACGCATCCACCGACTCGAGCATGTCGTTCAGCAGCAGCGAGACCTTGTCGAGCTCGTTGTCCGCCCGGTGGTCGCGCGCCAGCGGCATGTGGTTCTCGGCGACGACGGTGTGGGCGACGTCGGCGAGCGCGACCCGCAGGTGCCTGGTCGAGAAGTGCACCCCGACGACGAGGCCGAGGGCATGCGCGAGGGTGACGTGCTGGGCGCGCCGGCCCGAGCGGATGCTCTGCGTGGTGTGCAGCACCCCGGAGCTCGACAGCTCCTTGACGATGTTGGAGACGGTCGCCGGCGAGAGACCGGTGGCACCCGCCAGTTCGACCTGGGTCAGGCCGCCGTGCTTCTTAATGGCGTCGACGATTCGGGCTCGGTTGGCTTCACGAAGTGAAGTCTGTGAGCCCGGAGTACGTCGCTGCGTTGCCACGACGAGAAGGATACATGCCGTGCATCGGTGCCGCTCTTCGTGTGAAAGTAATCCGTTTGTGAGCTTCGCACGGCCCTCCCGTGCCGCCGGCTTGGCAGGATAGACCTATGGCCGACCTGCACGTTCACCCTGACCGTCTTGAGATCCACCTCACGCGGGCCGAGAAGGTGCTGGCCATGAAGCGGGAGGACCTCGTGGTGCCGCGCGACAGCATCCGGTCGGTCGCCATCACGGAGGACCCGTGGATCTGGATCCGCGGCATCAGGGCGCCCGGCGCCGCCGTGCCGCTCACGCTGTCCCTCGGGACCTGGAAGTTCCACGGCGGCAAGGACTTCCTGTTGATCAAGGGCAAGCAGCGCGCCGCCGTCGTCATCGACCTGGAGGGCGAGGAGTACTCGCGCGTCATCGTGTCGACACCGCACGCCGCCCGGCTGGTCGAAGCGCTACGGGTCGACGGCAGCGAGCTCGCGGCCGACGGCGGCGTCATCGACTGACGCGCGCCGGCCTCAGGCGTTCTCTGCGATGACGAACAGGATGAGGGCGGCAAGCGGGAGCCCGCCCTGCAGCAGGGCGGCCCGCCAGTACCGCCGGCCGGTCGTGATGAGCACGAGCGAAGCGAGCACCATGCACGTGCCGCAGAAGAAGACGAGCCCGAAGCCGACCTGGCGCAACGTCGTCCAATAGAGGGCGAGGCCGACGACCGCGCCGCCGGCGAGGAACAGGTTGTAGAACCCCTGGTTGTACGCCATCGGCTGCACCGTGTCGGCGTCCCGTTGGGTTCGGAGGCCGAAACGCCGCCACACGCCGGGCGCCGACCACATCACGCTCTCCATCGCGAAGAACGCCAGGTGCACGATCGCCGCCGCTGCGAGCAGGATGCTGCCGATGATGGCCATGCCGGGAGGATACGCTGCCGTCCATGGAGACGCTGCAGACGACGTGCGTCATCGCCGGGGGCGGCCCCGCGGGCATGATGCTCGGCCTGATCCTCGCCCGCAACGGAGTGGACGTGGCGGTGCTGGAGAAGCACGCCGACTTCTTCCGCGACTTCCGCGGAGACACCATCCACCCCTCCACCATCGGCGTGCTCGGCGAGCTCGGCCTGCGGGAGCGGTTCCTGGGCCTCCCGCACACCAGCGTCCCGCGGCTGGACGTCGTGGTGAACGGCAACCGCGTGCACGCCATCGACTTCGGGAGGCTGAGGCCGCCGGACGACTTCCTGGTGCTCGCGCCGCAGTGGGACTTCCTGGACTTCCTGGCCGCGGAGGCGGCGGCGTACCCGAACTTCCGGCTGCTGATGAGCACGGAGGCGACCGAGCTGATCTGGGACGGCGACGTGGTGCGCGGCGTGCGCGCGACCGGACCGGACGACGACCTGGAGGTCCGCGCCCGCCTCGTGGTGTCGGCGGACGGCCGCGGCTCGGCGCTGCGTGGCCAGGCCGGGTTGCGTCCGCGCTGCTTCGGGGTGCCGATCGACGTGCTGTGGTTCCGCCTCCCGAAGCCTGCGGACCAGCCCGCGCACACCCTCGCGTACGTCGGCGGAGGCGGGATGGTGGTCACGATCGAGCGCGACGACTACCTCCAGCTCGGGCTCGTCATCGCGAAGGGCGGCTTCGGCCGGCTGCAGGCGGGCGGGCTCGGTGCCTTCCGGGCGGCGGTGGAGCAGGCCGCGCCGCACCTGCACGACGTGCTCGAGACGGTGACGGACTGGGACCAGGTCAAGCTGCTCAGCGTGCAGATCGACCGGCTGCCGCGCTGGTACCGGCACGGCTACCTGGCGATCGGGGATGCGGCGCACGCCATGTCGCCCGCGTTCGGCGTCGGCGTCAACTACGCGATCCAGGATGCCGTCGCGGCCGCCAATGCGCTGGCCGGTCCGCTGCGGGACGCGTCCGACGCGTCGCACGCCTCCGGCGGCTCTGACGGGTCCGGCGGGTCCGGCGGCTCGGGCGGCTCCGGCGGCGTCGACCTCCGGGTGCTCGACGCCATCCAGCGCCGGCGGATGCCCCCGGTGGCCGCGATGCAGCGCATCCAGCTCGCCGCACACCGGTACATCTCCCGGCCGGAGGGCGTGCGGCTGCTGCCCGACCCGCTCCCGATGCCGCTACGGCTGGCGCTCGACGGGGTAACGCCGGCGATGCAGACGATCAGCTCGCGGCTGATCGGGCGGGGGCTCCGGCCGGAGTCCGTGGCGGTGGGGCTGCGCTAGATGTCGCCTCCCGCCGGGTGGTGCTGATCAGCTCTCGCCGTTGGCGATGCCGATGACCAGCAGCACGAGGCCGATCAGCGGCAGGATGCCCTGGATGAACGCCGGCCGCAGGTAGCCGCGCCCTGTCGTGGTCAGGACCACGGCCGCACCGATCATGCACGCGGTGGTGAAGATGATGAGCGTGAGACCGGCGATGTGCTGCCCGACGCCGTACAGGATCAGGCCGATGATCGCGCCGATGGCGAGGAACAGGTTGTAGAACCCCTGGTTGTACGCCATCGGCCGTGTCGTGTCCGCGGCCTGCTGGCTGGCGACGCCGAAGCGCTTCCAGACCGTCGGGCGCGTCCACGCGACGCTCTCAATGAAGAAGATCGCGATGTGGAGCGCGGCGGCGAGGGTGACCACGACGGTGGCGAGGACGATCATGGCGCCAGCATACCGACGCGTCTGCCCCACACCCGTCAGGCGCGGACGTCGACCACGGTCCTGCCGCGCAGCCGCCCGGCCAGGATGTCGTCGGCCGCGGGAATCGCCTCCGCCAACGGGATGAACCGCGTCATCGCCGCGAGCGCTTCCTCGTCGAGGTCGACGGCGAGCCGTCGCCACGCCGTCTCGCGCAGCGCGGCGGGCGCCTCCACCGAGTTGATGCCGACGAGGCTGACCGCGCGCAGGATGAACGGCATCACGGTCGCAGGCAGGTCCGGCCCCTGGGCGAGCCCGCACGCGGCGACCGTTCCGCCGTAGCGGGTCTGGGCGAGCACGGTCGCCAGCGTCTGGCTGCCCACCGAGTCCACCGCGCCCGCCCAGCGCTGCGACTGGAGCGGTCGCCCCGGCGCGTCGAGCTCCGACCGGTCGATGACCGTGGTCGCGCCGAGGTCGCGCAGGTAGTCGCCCTGCTCCTCCACACGCCCGGTGGATGCCGTGACCGGGTAACCCAGTTTCGCCAGCAGGGCGACGGCGACGGAGCCGACCCCGCCAGCAGCCCCGGTGACCAGCACGCTGCTGCCGCTGTCCGAGACCTCCTGCGGGTCGACGCCGTTGCGCTCGAGAGCGAGCACGGCGAGCATCGCCGTGAAGCCGGCGGTCCCGATCGCGGCCGCCTGCTCGGACGTGAGCTGGTCGGGCACACGCACCAGCGCATCCCCGTTCACCCTCGCCCGCTCGGCCAGGCCGCCGTGGTGGCTCTCGCCGATCCCGGAGCCGTTGAGCACGACCCGGTCGCCCGGACGCCAGCGCGGGTCGTCGGACTTCTCGACGATTCCGACGAGGTCGATGCCCGGGATGAGCGGGGATGTCCGGGCCACGCCGGGGCGCCCGGCGATGGCGAGCCCGTCCTTGAAGTTGAGGTCGGAGAACTCCACGGCGATGGTGACGTCGCCCGGCATCAGGATGTCGTCGCCGACGCGCCGCACCTCGGCGCTGTGGGCGCTGATCCGGCCCCCGTCGAGCTGCTGTTCGATCACGATCGCCCGGAAGTCGCTCATGGCCTCACCCTACGCCGCGGGCTGGGGGAGGCCGATGGATCGATGGGCGGGCGCCGGTGGGTGCGCGGGTTGGAACTGTTCGGTTGAGCGGCTCTTCCCCAGCGGGAGGGACCCACCGGCGCAGAGTTCGAGCGCCGTGTCACGCATCAGTTGAGCGGCTGCGTCCCCAGCGGGAGGGACCCGCCGGCGTACAGTTCGAGCGCCGCGTCACGCAGTGCCGTGAGTGCGACCCGTTGCGTCCACGGGCCGTAGGACACCCGCGCCACGCCCAGTTCCTGCAGGCGCGCCGGGGTGAGGGACCCGGGGACCGCGATGACGCTGAGGCGGCGCTCGCCGAGGCCGCCGACGAGGCGCTGCACCGTGCGCTCGTCGAGTTTGCCCGGGACGAAGACGCAGGTCGCGCCTTCGTCGAGGAAAGCCCGGCCGCGCCGGATCGCCTCCTCCGCCTTCTCCTCGTCCGTCGGGAGCGCCCCGCGCAGGTAGACATCGGTGCGGGCGTTGAGCGCGAAGGGGACACCCTCGCTCTCGGCCGCCCTGATCGCCGCGCGCACGGCGCCGACCGCCTCGTCGAAGGGCCTCATCCGGTCTTCGAGGTTGGCCCCGACGACACCGACGCCGATCGCGCGGCGGATCGTCTCGCCCGCGTCGCCGTATCCGCCTTCGAGGTCGGCGCTCACCGGGAGGTCGGTGGTGGCGACGATGCGGCCGACCATGTCGAGCATCAGGTCGAGCGGGATGTTCTCGCCGTCCTCGTACCCGAGCGTCGCGGCGATGGAGTGGCTGGCTGTCGCCAGCGCCCGGGTGTCGGGGAGGTCCGCGACGACGCGTGCGCTGATCGCGTCCCACACGTTGACCACCTGGAGGAGCTCGGGCGCTTCGTGAAGGCGGCGCAGCTCGGTGCCGCGGTCCTGGATGCTGGTCATGCGACCACCTTACGACCGCGCGTCGGCGCTCTAGTATGGCGGCATGTCCCGCACGGGGGAGCCGCTGGAGGTGCCGAAGAGTCGGTCGGCACTCGGCCGGCGCGTGTCGGCGAGCAGCGTCATCGACTACGCGTTCTTCGTCTTCGGGGGTGTGGCGGCCGTCTGGCTGGCCTGGCTGGTCCTGACGGCGAGCTTCGACTGGGGCTGGTTCCTCGTCTTGTTCTTCGTGCTGTTCTGGGCGGTGCTCGCGTACCTCGTGCTGCCGCGGCTGCACAGGATCCTGACGGAGATCTACGTTCCGGACTACTTCATCGGCCGCGCCCGCACGAGCGACGGCCTGCTCGGCGACCCGATCAATCTGGCACTGGTGGGGTCGGAGGCGCAGCTCGACGACGCGATGAGGGCCGCGGGGTGGACGCGCGCCGACGACGTCACGTTGCGTTCCAGCTGGCGGATCATCGCCTCGACGGTGCTTCGGCGCAGCTACGACGAGGCGCCCGTCAGCCCGCTGTTCCTGTTCGGCAGGCAGCAGGATGTGGCGTACCAGCAGGAGGTCAAGGGCAATCCCGCGAAGCGCCACCACGTGCGGTTCTGGCGCTGCCCGGACGGCTGGCTGCTTCCGGGCGGACACCGCGTGGAGTGGCTGGCCGCCGGCACCTTCGATCGTTCTGTCGGGTTCTCCCTGTTCACCCTGCAGATCACCCACAAGATCGACGCAGACACGGATATCGAGCGCGATCACATCGTCTCGACGCTGCTCGGTGCGGATGTCGGCGTGGAGGTGTCGGTCATCCGCGACTTCTCGACCGGCTATCACGCGCGCAACGGCGGTGGCGACAGCATCGTCACGGACGGCGACCTGCCCGTCCTCGATGTGAGCGCGGTCCTGGTGGACCCGCAGGCCGCCAGGGTGGCGGCGGATGCGGACGCGCGACGTCGAGCCCGTGCCGAGCGCCGGCCGGTGCCGACCACCCTCGGCGCACTGCTGATGATGCTGCGTGTCGGGGCCGGTGCGCTGTTCATCGCGCTCAACCTCGTGGATTGGAACGCCTTCGTGGCGTCGGCTCTGAACACCGGAGACGTGAGCCTCGGTGAGCAGGGCTCGGCGAGTCTCGCGCTCGGGATCGTGATGGGTCTCTTCGGCGCCGGCCTCGTGCTCTACTTCTTGCTCGCCCTCTTCGTCTTCTTCGGCAGCAACTGGGCTCGCATCGCAGCCATGTCGTACAGCTCGCTGATCATCGTGACCGCTGCGATCGACTCGTTCAACGGCGGCCCCGAGGTCTCGCTGCGGAACAATCTCCTCGGCGTGGCCCTCGACATCCTGGTCGTCCTCGCCCTCTCCTCGAAGCGCTCGCGCCTCTGGGCGCGCCGCCCGCGCGGCACCGCGATGGACGCTCCCAAGCCCTCGGAGGCCGCGACCGCGGTCACATGAGCGGCTTCTTCCCGTCGGCACCGCCCGCTTTGAGCGCGGATTCCTCGGCGTCGAGGAAGGCCAGCACCGACCGCACCGCCGGCTCCTGGTACCGCCCTTCCGCCCGGGCCTCGAGCACCGCCTGCCGCTCCGCGACGATCATCGTCCTGCGGAGCCGCCGGTATTCCAGAGGAAGGTCGGCGCTCTCGTCGGCGGACGGATTCTCCAGCGCATCCGACAGGAACAGCGCGTTGATGCGCAACCGTTCGATGACGCGCTCGTCCTCGTCGCCGGTGACCTGCGACTCGAGGTGCTCGAGCCCGGCCGACTGCGCCTCGGCCAGCAACCGCTGCATCTCGCTGGCTTCCTGAGCGAAGTCGGGAGGCGGCAGTTTCAGCCTGCGGATGACCCACGGCAGCGCCAACCCTTCGAGCAGTGTCGCGACGACGACGACGAAGGCGAGGAACTGCAGGAACTCGCGATGCGGCGTCTGCGTCGGCAGCAGGAACACGGCCGCGAGCGTGACGACACCCCGGATGCCGGCGAAGGAGACTGCGATCCCGGTCGGCCACGACCACCCGCGCTCCCGTAACCGCCGCGGACCGTAGCGGTAGAGGGCCGTCGTTCCGACCATCCAGGCGAACCGCGCCAGGAAGATGGCGAGCAGGACGACCACACTGATGCCGATCGTCTCCGGCACCGTGATGCCGGAGGTGAACGCCGCAGTGAGGATCGACCGCAGCTCCAGCCCGATGAACAGGAAGACCGCGTTCTCGAGCAGGAAGCTGATGGTCCGCCAGTTGATCGTCTCTGCGATGCGTGCTTCCGCCGTCTGGATCGTGGGGGAGCGGTAGCCCAGGTACAGCCCGGCCACGACGACGGCCAGCACTCCGGAGCCGTGCAGCAGCTGCGACGGGATGAAAGCCAGGTAGGGCGTGATGAGCGCGAGGGACGTGTCGAGGACCGGAGACCGCAGCTGTTTGCGGATGACAGCCAGGACGAGCCCGACGACGAGCCCTACGCCGACCCCCACGACCACGGCGAGAACGAAGTCGCCGCCGATCGCCCAGGGGTTCACGATGCTTACGATGGCGGCGATGCTCGCATTCAGCGCCACCAGCGCAGTGGCGTCGTTGAGCAGGCTCTCGCCCTCGAGCACGGTGACGAGTCGTCGTGGAAGCCTGGCGCGCCCCGCCACCGCCTGAACCGCGACGGTGTCGGTCGGGGCCACCACCGCTCCGAAGGCGAAGGCCGCCGCCAGCGTGATGGCCGGGACGACGAGGAAGGTCGCGAAGCCCACCACGATGACGGTGAACGCCACCAGCCCGACCGACAGCAGCAGGATGCCGTCGCGCCTGGCCCGTACGTCGACGATCGAGGTCTGGATGGCCGCCGCGAAGAGGAGCGGTGGCAGCAGCCCGAACAGCACCACCTCCGGTTCGAGCACCACCTGGGGCACGCCCGGAACGAACGATGCTGCAGCGCCGACGACGACCAGGACGACGGGAGCCGACCAACCCACCCGGCGCGACAGCCCGGTGACGGTGACCGTGACGAGGACGAACGACACGATCCAGATGATGGTGGTGACCGGATCCATGCTGTCCATGATGGCGAGAACGCGAAACCGCCGCCAAGATTTCCCGGACTCTGTGGAGAGCTGGTCTCGCGAGCGGGCTGTGGGCACCTCTCGGCGCCCGGGCAACGCTAAGGCAGCAACGCCGCTTCTCCGGGCGCGTGCCGTGCACAGGCTGCCGCGCCGCAGCCTTCGCACACGACCAGCTGCTCCCGGCACGCAGGGTCTACGCAATTGCGCATCCGGTTCGTCGACGTGCCGCACACCGTGCATCGACCGAGCACTGCCGCGTTGTCGCTGAAGGTGAGGGAGCCACGCCCGTCGAAGACGTAAAGTGCGCCATCCCAGAGCCCGGCGTCGCCGTACTCCTCGCCGTAGCGGGCGATACCGCCGTCGAGCTGATAGACCTCGCGAAAGCCCCGAGACAGCATCAGAGACGATAGGACCTCGCACCGGATCCCGCCGGTGCAGTACGTCACGACCGGACGCTCCTTGAGGTGGTCGTAGGCGCCGCTGTCCAGCGCGGTCACAAAGTCGCGGGTGTTGGCAACATCGGGGACGACGGCGTCGCGGAACCGGCCGATCTGCGCCTCGAAGCGGTTCCGCCCGTCGAAGAAGACCAGGTCTTCGCGCTCCGACGCGAGCTCGTTCACCTCTTCCGGCGTCAGTCGCACGCCCCCGCCGACGACCCCGTTCTCGTCCACCCGAAGCTCGCCCGGCGCGCCGAACGAGACGATCTCGTCGCGCACCTTCACGGACAGACGCGGGAAGTCGAGGCTCGCCTTGTCCGCATCGAGTCCTGAACCCGCGCTCCATTTGACATCGAGACCGCGGAACGGCGCGTACTCCTTCGTGACCCGCAGATACCGCTTGAGCGCCCCGAGCTCTCCGCCCAGCGTCCCGTTGATCCCTTGCGCCGACAGGAGGATCCGCCCCCGCAGGTTCAGTCGCTCGCACAGCTCCCGCTGCCACAGCCGGACCGCCTGCGGGTCTGCCAGCGGGACGAATGCGTAATAGAGGAGGACTTTCGAGACGGCCACCGACCCATGCTAAGCAGCCTTTCGCGGGACGGCCGAACGTAGGATCGTTGACGCTGTGAGCCTGCGAAGGCTCGTTCGCCTGCCGTTCAGACTGGTGCGACAGGGTGAAGGGAATCCCGGGGTGCGTCCCCGTATGAAAGGCGGCTCGTTGCGAACCCTCGTCATCATCCCGACGTACAACGAGCGCGAGAACGTGGGCGCGATCGTCGGGCGGGTGCGGGCCTCCGTCCCGGATGCCGAGATCCTCGTCGTCGACGACGGGTCCCCCGATGGCACGGGTGAACTGGCGGACGCGCTCGCTGCGACCGACGCCAACGTGCACGTGCTCCACCGAGCGGGCAAGGAGGGGCTGGGCGCGGCGTACCGCGCCGGGATGCAGTGGGCACTGGATGCCGGCTTCGGCGCGATCGTCGAGATGGACGCAGACGGCTCGCATCGCCCCGAGGAACTGCCGAGGCTGCTCGAAGCCCTGCGGCACGACGACGACCGGGAGGGTGCCGATGTCGTGCTGGGTTCCCGGTGGGTCGAGGGCGGTGGTGTCGTGAACTGGCCCGCGGGTCGCAAGTTGATCTCCCGCGGTGGGAGCGCCTACTCGCGTCTCGCCCTCGGCCTCCCGGTGAAGGATGTCACCGGCGGCTACCGGGCGTTCACGGCGGACGCTCTGCGGCGCCTCCACTTCGAGCAGACGGAGAGCCAGGGCTACTGCTTCCAGATCGACATGACCCGTCGTGCCTACGATGCGGGTCTGCGGATCGTCGAGGTGCCCATCACGTTCGTGGAACGGGAGCGCGGTGCCTCGAAGATGGGCGGCGGCATCGTCGTCGAGGCGATGGTGCGGGTCACCGTCTGGGGTGTGACAGGGCTGCCGCGCCGATTCCGCAGGCGTCCGAGCCCGACGACGGCGGAGACCGCGCGTCGGGCGTAGCGTTATGACATGGCCAACGATCCCTTTGAGCGCTTCGGCGCTGTTCCGACCTTCACCGTGACGAGCGACGATGTCGCCGACGGGAGTCCGCTCTCCCGCGAGCAGTGGGGCGCGGGCGGCGGAGGCGGCGACCTCTCTCCGCAGCTCTCCTGGAGCGGCTTCCCGGCCGAGACGAAGAGCTTCGCGGTCACGATCCACGACCCGGACGCGCCGACGGGCTCGGGCTTCTGGCACTGGGCCGTCTACAACATCCCGGCCTCGGTCACCGAACTTCCGTCGAACGCCGGTGCCGAAGGCGGAGCGGGCCTGCCTCAAGGCGCGGCGATGCTGTCGAATGAGATGCGTTCGAAGAGCTTCACCGGTGCCGGACCGCCTCCCGGCACGGGAACGCACCACTACAACATCGTGGTGCACGCCCTCGATGTCGAGCGCCTCGACCTCGACCCTGAGTCGACCCCCGCGGTGCTCGGCTTCAATGCGCACTTCCACACGCTCGCGCGCGCCGTGATAACCCCGGTGGCGACGGCCGGCGACATCTGACCGACCGGTGCCAGTGGTCAGTGCTTCACGCCGGTGAAGGCGAGAACCCCTCCCAAGCCGATCATCATGACGCCGCCGGTCGCGCCCAGGCGCTCGACGCGCTTCGGCGACCGGGCGAACCACTGTCGTGCGGTGCCTGCAGCGAGCGCCCAGACACTGTCGAACATCAACGCCAGGATCAGGAAGACGACACCGAGCTCGAACAGTTGCAGGGGGATAGCCCCTCCTCGATAGTCGACGAACTGCGGAAGGACCGCGACGAAGAAGACGAGCGACTTCGGGTTGGTGAGTCCGACGACGAAGCCCTCGCCCAGGATGCGCCAACGGGAGCGGCGCGGCGGGGTCGCCTCGTGGGTCACGGCGGTGTGCCGTCGGTGCCGGATCGCCTGGACGCCGAGGTAGACCAGGTAGGCGGCACCGGCGAACTTGATGACGGTGAAGAGCACGAGTGACTGGGCGACGATCGCCCCGATGCCCAGTGCGACGGCGATCACGAGCGGCAGCATCCCGAGCGCGTTGCCGAGCACACTGAGGAGACCGCCGAGCCGACCGAGCGCCAGAGAGCGTCCGATGACGAACAGGACGCTCGGTCCCGGGATCACGATGAGGGCGATCGACGCGAGGGCGAACGCGAGCAGCGAAGGACCGGGAACCATGTGCCGAGCGTAGGGGAGGTAGGTTCGTTACGTGAAGCTCCACAACGTTCGTGTGCACAGCAGCGAAGAGAATCTCGCCAGGCAGGACCAGCTCGCCTGGAAGATCGCGGAGGTCGCGGCCGACCCCGTGGATGTGGATCAGGAGGTCACCGACATGGTGATCAACCGGGTCATCGACAACGCAGCGGTCGCCGCCGCCTCGTTGACCCGCCGCCCGGTCGTCTCGGCCCGGTCGCAGGCGCTGGCACATCCGATTCCCGCTCGACAGCTGGAGGAGCTGACCGAGTCGGTCGAGCACCCGCAGGACGGCTCCACCGTGTTCGGCGAACCGGCTTCTGTCCGGGTATCGCCGGAATGGGCGGCATGGGCCAACGGTGTGGCCGTGCGCGAACTCGACTACCACGACACCTTCCTCGCAGCCGAGTATTCGCACCCGGGCGACAACATTCCGCCGGTGACCGCAGTGGCGCAGCACGCGGCCCGCGCCTACGGTCTGAGCGGCCTGGACCTCGTCCGCGGCATCGCGACCGGGTACGAGATCCAGATCGACCTCGCCAGGGCGATCAGCCTGCACCGTCACAAGATCGACCACGTCGCGCACCTCGGTCCGTCTGCCGCCGCAGGCATCGGTACGCTGCTCGGCCTCCCGCCCGAGACGATCTACCAGGCGATCGGTCAGGCTCTGCACACGACGACCGCGACCCGGCAGTCGCGCAAGGGCGAGATCTCGAGCTGGAAGGCGCACGCACCGGCCTTCGCCGGCAAGATGGCGGTCGAGGCGATCGACCGCGCGCTGCGCGGCGAGACCAGCCCCACGCCGATCTACGAGGGAGAGGACGGGGTCATCGCCTGGCTGCTCGACGGCCCTGACGCCTCGTACGACGTGCCGCTGCCCGAGCCGGGCGAGCCGAAGCGCGCCATCCTGGACTCGTATACCAAGGAGCACTCCGCCGAGTATCAGGCGCAGGCCTGGATCGACCTGGCCCGCAAGCTCCACCGCGAGCACCCGGAGGTGGCGGACGCCTCGCGGGTGCAGAGCATCGTCATCCACACCTCGCACCACACGCACTATGTGATCGGCTCGGGCGCGGGCGACCCGCAGAAGTACGACCCGACCGCGTCGCGCGAGACCCTCGACCACAGCATCCCCTACATCTTCACCGTGGCACTTCAGGACGGCGGCTGGCATCACGTGGAGTCGTATCTTCCGTCTCGCGCTGCGCGCCCGGACACGGTGGCCCTCTGGGGGAAGGTGACGACGACCGAGGATCCGGAGTGGACGCGCCGGTACCACTCCACCGATCCCGCGGAGAAGGCCTTCGGCGGTCGCGTCGTCATCACGATGGCGGACGGGCGTGTGTTCGAGGACCAGATCGCCGTGGCGGACGCACATCCGCTGGGAGCGCGTCCTTTCGCCCGCGCGGACTACGTCTCCAAGTTCCGAACCCTCGCCGCGGACGTGCTCGACGACGACGAGATCGAGCGTTTCCTCGGGCTCGCAGAGCGGCTCCCCGAGCTGGGCGCTGCGGAGCTCGGCGGCCTCACCATCACCGCGCGACCGGGCGTCCTGGCGTCCGTGCCCGCGCCGAAGGGACTGTTCTAAATGCTGTATTCGTCTGTTCCTGCGCACGAGAAGCGCGCAGCGTTCCGTTCGCGTCTCGCCTCGGGCGAGCTCATCCGGATGCCCGGCGCCTTCAACCCGCTCAGCGCGCGGCTGATCGAGCGAAAGGGCTTCGAGGGCGTCTACATCTCCGGCGCGGTGCTGTCGGCCGACCTCGGCCTTCCCGACATCGGCCTCACCACCCAGACCGAGGTGGCTTCGCGCTCCGCCCAGATCGCCCGGATGACCGACCTTCCTGCGCTCGTCGACGCCGACACGGGGTTCGGCGAGCCGATGAACGTCGCCCGTACGGTCCAGGCGCTGGAGGACGCGGGAGTCGCCGGCCTGCACATCGAGGACCAGGTGAACCCGAAGCGCTGCGGACACCTCGACGGTAAGCAGGTGGTGGACGAGGACACCGCGCTCAAGCGCATCCGGGCTGCTGTCGACGCCCGGCGGGACGACAACCTGCTCATCATGGCGCGGACCGACATCCGCGCGGTCGAGGGGCTCGCGGCGGCGATCGACCGGGCGAAGGCGCTGGTGGACGCCGGGGCGGACGCGATCTTCCCCGAGGCCATGGCGGACCTCTCCGAGTTCGAGGCCGTGCGCTCGGCGGTCGACGTCCCGGTGCTCGCCAACATGACCGAGTTCGGGAAGAGCGACCTCTTCACCGTCGAGCAGCTGCGGGATGTCGGGGTCAACATCGTCATCTGGCCCGTGTCGCTGCTCCGGCTCGCGATGGGGGCTGCCGAGCGCGGTCTCGACCAGCTTCTGTCGGAGGGCTCGCTGGAGCCGATGCTGGGTGCCATGCAGCATCGCGCCGACCTGTACGACCTGATTGACTACGAGGGTTATAACGCCTTCGACACCTCGGTGTACAACTTCGAGGTGCGCCGCTAGTACCTGTCTCATGTGACGCCGCCGATCGGCGGCGCACCGTTCGCAGCGAAGGAGCTCGCATGACCGATCCGGAGATCCACAAGGGACTGGCGGGTGTCGTGGTCGACACGACGGCCATCTCGTCGGTGAACCCGCAGACCAACTCCCTCCTGTACCGCGGCTACCCCGTGCAGGAGCTGGCCGCGCACTGCTCGTTCGAGGAGGTCGCGTACCTGCTGTGGCACGGCGAGCTGCCGACGGACGACGAGCTCGTAGCGTTCGAGTCGCTCGAGCGCTCCCTTCGCCGCCTCGATGACCGCACGCGGCGTGTGCTCGACGACATCCCCGTGTCGGCGCATCCGATGGATGCTCTGCGCACCGCGGTGAGCCAGCTCGGCGGGCTGGATGCCACGCTCGAACAGCAGGACGGGGTGCTCGACCGCGACCTCAACGAGGGACGTGCGCTCTACCTTCTCGCGCAGCTGCCGACGATCGTCGCGTACATCCAGCGTCGCCGCCGTGGGCTCGAGCCCGTCGAGCCGCGCGACGATCTCGACTACTCGCGCAACTTCCTGTGGGTCACCTTCGGCGAGGTCCCGGACGACGTGGTCGTCGACGCGTTCCGGGTGTCCCTGATCCTGTACGCGGAGCACTCGTTCAACGCGTCGACGTTCACCGCGAGGGTGATCGCATCCACCCTCTCCGACGTCTACTCCGCCGTCACCGGCGCGATCGGCGCGCTGAAGGGCCCGCTGCACGGCGGCGCGAACGAGGCTGTCATGCACGCCTTCGACGAGATCGGGACGGCGGACCGCGCGGCGGAGTGGCTGGATGAGGCGCTCGCCGAGAAGCGGAAGATCATGGGCTTCGGGCATCGCGTCTACAAGAACGGCGATTCCCGTGTGCCGACCATGCGGGCGGCGCTCGTCACGCTGATCGACCACTACGACCGACGGGACATGCTCGACCTGTACGACGCCCTCGAGAGCGCCATGGGCGAGCGCAAGAACATCAAACCGAACCTCGACTATCCGTCGGGCCCGGCCTACAACCTGATGGGTTTCGACACCGAGACCTTCACGCCGCTGTTCGCTGCGGCTCGGGTCACCGGGTGGACCGCCCACGTGTTCGAGCAGTACGCGGCGAACTCTCTCATCCGGCCGCTCTCGCAGTACACCGGCCCGGAGGAGCGTCACCTGGAGCGGTGACGCTCGCCGGCGGATGCGGCTCAGCGGTACAGCAGGAGGGCGTCGCCTTGGCCACCGCCACCGCAGAGGGCGACGGCCGCCCGGCCGGCGCCGCGGCGTGCCAGTTCGTGCGCCGCGTGCCCGGCCAACCGGGCACCCGAGGCGCCGATCGGGTGTCCGAGTGCGATGGCTCCGCCGTGGATGTTGACGTTCTCCCCATCCAGCCCGAGGTCGGCCATCGACTGTAGCGCCACTGCGGCGAAAGCTTCGTTGATCTCGACCAGGTCGAGGTCTGAGACCGCCCAGCCCGCCCGCCGAAGCGCGGCATCGATCGCGCGCGAGGGCTGCGAGTGCAGGGAGTTGTCCGGGCCCGCGACCTGGCCGCTCGCGCCGACCATCGCGAGCCAGGGCAGTCCCAGACGTTCCGCGTTCGAACGGCTTGTCAGCACGAGGGCCGCGGCACCGTCGCTGAGCGGCGACGAGTTGCCCGCCGTCAACGTCCCGCCCTCCGCGAAGCTCGGTCGCAGTCCGGCGAGAGACTCCGGCGTCGAGTCCGGCCGCACCCCTTCGTCCGCGGACACGATGAGCGGGTCGCCCTTGCGCTGCGGAATCGTCACGGGCGCGATCTCGTCCTCGAACACGCCGCTCGCCGCCGCGGCGCCCGCACGCCGATGCGATCGGGCAGCGAACTCGTCCTGGGCCTGCCTGGTCAGCCCGAGCTTCTCGGTGTAGCGCTCCGTGGAGGCACCCATCGAGATGCCGTCGAACGCGTCGGTCAGCCCGTCGTGCGCGGCCGAGTCGAGCGCCTGGATGGATCCGTAGGTCCAGCCCATCCGCGACCCGGGCAGCACGTGCGGCGCATTCGTCATCGACTCCTGCCCGCCGGCGATGACGACCGTCGCCTCGCCCGTCCGGATGAGCCGTGCAGCGTCGATCACCGCCGCGAGGCCCGAGAGGCACACCTTGTTGATCGTCGTGGCCGGCACGTCCCAGCCGATGCCCGCTCCGATCGCCGTCTGTCTTGCCGGGTTCTGGCCGGCACCGGCTTGGAGCACCTGGCCGAACAGCACGGTGTCGACCGCATCGGCACCGATCCCGGATTTCTCGAGCGCCTTCTCGACGGCGATCGTCCCGAGTTGCACCGCACTGAACGACGCCAGTGCCCCCTTGATCTTCCCTAGCGGGGTGCGCGCGGCGGACAGGATGACGACGTCGTCGGTACTCATGGGCTACTCCTTCGTGCCTGGTCCCTCCATTCTCACACCCGCCACCCGGGTAGGCTTGGGGCTCGTGACCGCACGCGTTTTGATCAAGGACCTGGCTGCTCTTCCCGACGGCCCCGTGAGCGTCGCCGGATGGGTCGAGACCGTCCGGGACCAGAAGAAGGTGCAATTCGTCGTGCTGCGCGATGAGTCGGGTGCCGTCCAGCTGGTGAACCCGCGCACGGTCGGCGAGGACGGCGCGGTGGTCGCCGACGAGCCCGCCACCACGATCTCCGGCCTCTCGCAGGGCACCTTCGTGCGCGCCTCCGGCGAGCTCAAGCATGACGAGCGCGTCAAGCTCGGCGGCATCGAGATCCGTCTCACCTCGCTCGAGGTCGAGACCGCCGCCATCCCGGAGACCCCGATCGCCGCCGACAGCGGCATCGACAAGCGGATGGACTGGCGCTTCCTCGACCTGCGCGAGCCGCGTCACAACCTGATCTTCCGTGTGCAGACGACGTTCGAGCACGCGCTGCGTCAGTACTGGGTCGACAACGGCTTCGTCGAGATCCACACGCCGAAGCTCATGGCCTCGGCGTCCGAGTCGCGCGCCGAGCTGTTCGAGCTCCCGTACTTCGAGACCACCGCGTACCTGGCGCAGAGCCCGCAGATCTTCAAGCAGATGGCGCAGGCGGCCGGCTTCGGCCGCGTGTTCGAGATCGGCCCGGCGTTCCGCGCTGACCCGAGCTTCACGAGCCGTCACGCCACGGAGTTCACGAGCGTCGACACCGAGATCAGCTGGATCGACAGCCACGAAGACGTCATGAAGGTGCACGAGGAGCTCCTGGTCGCGGGCTTCACGGCGGTCAAGGAGAAGCACGGAGAGGAGATCGAGCGGCTCTTCGGAGTCGAGATCACCGTGCCGTCGACGCCCTTCCCGCGCATCCCTCTCGCGGAGGCGAAGCGCATTGTGGCCGAGCGAGGCTACGAGATCCCGCGCGAGGACGACGACATGGACCCGGAGGGGGAGCGTCAGATCTCCGCCTACGTGAAGGAGGAGTACGGACACGAGTTCGTCTTCCTCACCGACTACGCGGCGAGCATCCGGCCGTACTACCACATGCGTCACCCCGAGGACCCGTCCATCACCCGCAGCTACGACCTCATCTTCAACGGGGTCGAGATCTCGACCGGTGCTCAGCGCGAGCATCGTGTCGACATCCTGGAGAAGCAGGCCGCCGAGAAGGGCCTGTCGGTGGAGGAGCTGGAGGACGTGCTCGCCTTCTTCCGGTACGGCATTCCGCCGCACGGCGGCTTCGGGATGGGCCTCGCCCGCGTGCTGATGCTCATGCTGCACCTCTCGAACCTCCGCGAGACGACGTACCTCTTCCGCGGCCCGACCCGCCTGACCCCGTAACGCCCGCACCGCCGGTGGCCAATGCCGTCCAGCTGTCGCCGGCGACGAGGATGTGGCCGAGGAACCGCAGCCCGAGCGTTGCCGCGGCCTGATCGAGGCGTCGGGTGAGCATGATGTCGGCGACCGACGCGTCCAGAACGCCGGACGGATGGTTGTGCGCCACAGCGAACGACCGCCCGCCTCTCGTGAGCACCGCTTGCAGGACGTCGGCGGGCTGCACGCTGTTCTCGTCGACGCCGCCGTCGCGCATGAGCACCAGCTCGATCGGCCGGGCGGCTCGATCGGCCACGACGACGAGGAAACGCTCGGAGTCGCGGTGGAGCAGCTCGGGTCTGACGACCTCGGCGATGGTCTTATGGTCGACCAGCCGAGTCCACGCCGATGATGCGCCGGCGCGCCGCCAGATCTCGGTGATCGCAACGAGGCGCCCAGCGGTCGCGGGCCCCACGCCGGGCAGCCGCTCGAGACGGGCGAAGTCCATCGTGGCGAGGCCGGGGAACCCGCCCGTGCGGCGGAGGACCGAGCGCGCGAGCGCGAGGACGCTGCGGCCGGTCTGGCCGGAGCCGAGCACCAGTGCAAGCACTTCGTCGTCGGTGAGCGATCCGATGCCGAGGCGCCGCATCCGCTCGCGTGGGCGGTCGTGGGTGGGGATGTCGGCAAGCGCTTCTCCCTGCTCTTCCTGGTCGGCCATGCATCGACGCTATGAACTCTCGAAGGGAGCCGGCGGCCCGGGCAGGAATCTGTGGACAACTCCCTCGCACACGGTCCCTGTGGACGGTTCCGTCATCCACAGCCCCACCCGCGCTCAGTGAATTCAAGGGAACCTCCTCCGTAGACTGGAGCAGTGGTAGCAAGCCAAGTGCACCTCGTCCGTCATGGTGAGGTGTTCAATCCCGACGGCATCCTGTATGGCAGGCTGCCGGGCTTCGGCCTCTCCAAACTCGGGCACAGGATGGCGCAGGCCGCCGCAGACGAACTGCAGCAGCGATCCCGCCCCGTCAGCGCGCTCCGCGTCTCACCGCTCCAGCGCACCCGCGAGTCGGCGGCGCCGATCGCGGCGGCATTCGCCGTGGAGCCGGAGATCGACGAGAGCATCATCGAGCCCACCAACAGGTTCGAGGGCACCAGGATGAAGCTCGCCGTGCGCAAGCCCGCCTACTGGCCGTACCTCGTGAACCCGCTCCGCCCGAGCTGGGGCGAACCGTACAAGAGCATCGAGCGAAGGATGCTCGCCGCGGTCGAGCAGGCCTTCGACTCCGTCGATTCGGGTGATGTCGTGCTGGTCAGCCACCAGCTCCCGATCTGGGTCACGCACCTCTCGGTCGCGGGTGAGCGCTTCCCGCACGATCCCCGCAAGCGCCGCTGCGCCCTGTCGAGCATCACTTCCTTCGAGCGCGTGACGGTCGAGGCGGAGGGCGCCGACGCCTCCGCGGAGAAGGTGCGGCGACTCGTCGAGGTCGGCTACGTCGAGCCGGCGGCGAGCCTCCAGACCGCCGCGACGGACGTGGGTGCCGTGTGACCGCCGCATCCCGTCTCCGCACCCGCCTGCTGCTCCCGCTCGCCGCCGTCGCGGCCGTCACGGCTCTCGTTCTGGCCGGCTGCACCGCCGACGACAGCCTCGCCAAGCAGTACCGTTCCGGCAACGGACAGAACTACATCGCGGGCGACGGAACCGTGAGCGAGTACGCCGCCGCCAACCGGGGCGAGCCCGTGTCCTTCACCGGCACGCTGCAAGACGGCACGAAGGTCTCCTCCGCCGACTACGCGGGCAAAGTGCTGGTCGTGAACTTCTGGTACGCCGGCTGCCCGCCGTGCCGCGTCGAGGCGCCCGACCTCCAGTCGCTGAGCCAGAAGTACGCCTCGCAGGGCGTCGACTTCCTCGGTGTGAATCTCTACGACTCGGCCCAGACGGCCGCGAGTTTCGAGAAGGACAAGGGTGTCACCTACCCGTCCGTCCTGGACCGCGACACCGGCTCTGTGCTGCTGGCCTTCAGCAAGACGGTCCCGCCGAAGGCGACGCCGACCACTCTCGTGGTCGACAAGAAGGGCCGGGTCGCCGCGCGCATCCTCGGCGCGATCCCGGGCAAGAGCATCCTCGACACCCTCATCTCCGACGCCGTGGCCGAGAACTGACGTGGGCGGCGTCGGTCAGATCGTCTTCAGCGGCCAGCTCCTGCTGGCCCTGCCGGTCGCCCTGCTCGCGGGTCTCGTGTCGTTCGCGTCGCCGTGCGTACTCCCGCTCGTGCCCGGCTACCTCGCCTATGTCGGCGGGATGAGCGACCCCGGCGCCAAGCGCGACCGGTCGCGCGTGCTCACCGGTGTCGCGCTGTTCATCCTCGGCTTCGCGGTGGTCTTCGTCGCCTACGGCGCAGCCTTCGGCGCCCTCGGATTCTGGCTGGTGCGGTGGCAGGAGGTCGTGATCCGGGTGCTCGGCGCCCTCGTGATCGTGATGGGCCTGGTCTTCATCGGGCAGTTCTCGTTCCTGCAGCGCACCATCAAGCCGTCGTGGCGTCCTGCGACCGGGCTCATCGGCGCGCCCCTGCTCGGCATCGTCTTCGGGCTGGGGTGGACGCCGTGCATCGGCCCGACGCTCGCCGCGATCAGTGCGCTCAGCGTCGGAAGCGGTTCGCCCTGGCGCGGAGCGCTCCTCGGCCTGTTCTACTGCATCGGCCTCGGCATCCCGTTCCTGCTCGTCGCCCTCGGCTTCGACTGGGTGGCAGGATCCGTCGCCTTCCTCAAGCGGCACATCCGTGCCATCAACATCATCGGCGGCGTACTGCTGGTGCTCATCGGCGTGCTGATGGTCACCGGTCTGTGGAGCGAGCTGATGTCGCAGTTCCTGGCGGTGATCCAAGGTTTTGAGCCGGCCCTCTGATCACATCGACGTCGTCCCGCCCCGCGAGGACCCGGACGTCGTGCAGCCCAAACTCGGCCCCGTCGGCTGGCTGCGCTGGTTCTGGCGGCAGCTGACGAGCATGCGCACGGCGCTGTTCCTGCTGCTGCTGCTGGCGATCGCGGCCGTTCCGGGTTCGCTCGTGCCGCAGCGGAGCTCCGACCCGAACGGCGTCACCAAGTACTTCACCGACAACCCGCAGCTGGCGCCGGTGCTCGACAAGCTGCAGTTCTTCGACGTCTACACCTCGGTGTGGTTCTCCGCGATCTACCTGCTGCTGTTCGCCTCGCTCATCGGGTGCATCATCCCCCGCACGAAGCATCACTTCGACGCGATGCGCGCCAAGCCGCCGAAGACGCCGGTGAGGCTGACGCGCATGGCCGGCTTCCAGGCCCGCATCCTGCCGGCTGCGCTCCGGGCGGACGCACCGGACCCGATCCTGTCCGCGCGCGACGTGCTCAAGGCGAACCACTACAGGGTGGCGCTCTACCAGGACGCCCGTTCCACCTCCGTCTCTGCGGAGCGCGGTTACCTTCGCGAGACCGGCAATCTGGTGTTCCACATCGCACTGCTCGGGGTGCTCCTCGCGATCGGCGTCGGCGGCGGCTTCGGCTACACGGGCCAGAAGATCGTCGTCGAGGGCCAGAGCTTCGTGAACAGCCTCCCCTCGTACAACTCGTTCAACCCGGGGCGCTTCTTCAGCGACGCCTCCCTCGCGCCGTTCTCCATCGCGGTCGACAAACTGGATGTGCAGTACGAGACCAAGAACCGGGATGCGATCGGCACACCCCTGGACTACACCGCGCACGTGAAGACGACAGGTCCGGGCGACACGACCTCCGACACGACGATCAAGGTGAACGAGCCCCTGGCGATCGGTGGGACGAACGTCTACCTCCTGGGCAACGGGTACGCGCCGACGATCACGGTCAAGAACACCGCGGGCAAGGTCGTCTTCAACGACTCCGTCCCGTTCATCCCCCAGGCCGACCCCAATCTCACGTCTCTCGGTTTCGTGAAGATCCCGGACGGGCTCAAGGAGCAGGTCGGCATGATCGGCTTCTTCTACCCGACGGTCACGGAGAGCCAGACCGCGAAGGGCGCGCTCGCCTCGAAGTTCCCTGGGCTCGACGACCCGGTGCTGAGCCTCAACGTGTACGCGGGCGACCTGGGCGTCGACGACGGCGTCCCGCAGTCGGTCTACAGCCTCAACACGGACACGCTCGAGCAGTTGGCCGGGCCGCCGACGAAGACCAAAGCGCTAGAGCTCAAGCCGGGCCAGTCCGTGGAGCTGCCGAACGGGCTGGGGACCATCACCTTGGACGGAGTGAAGCGGTTCGCAACGCTCGAGGTTCACCATGATCCCGCCCAGGTGTGGGTGCTCGTCTTCGCCGTTCTCATCCTCGCCGGCCTGCTGACGTCGCTGTTCGTGCCGCGGCGGCGGCTGTGGATCAAGGCGATCGAGAACGCGGACGGCTCGCTCACTCTCGAGTACGCCGGGCTGGCGCGCGGCGACGACCCGAACCTCCTGGCCGCAGTGGCAGCTGTGGCGGATCAGCATTCTCATGCCCTGACCGGGCGCCCGACGACTTAGGCTGGCATCGTGACCGAAACCCTCGCTCAACTCTCGACCGTGTTCTTGTACGCGGCGATGGGACTCTACGCTGCGGCGTTCATCGCCTTCGCGCTCGACCTCGCACGGCGGGGGGCGAGGGCTACGGCGGTCGAGGCCGCGGTGGTGCCGAGCGCGGTCGCCCGGCGAGCAGAGGCGACAACGCCGGCGGGCGCGCCGACGACCACGATGATCGGCGACGGGCCGGGGGACTCGTCCCCGCCGTCGTCGGCGCTCGGGCGGCTGTCCTCTCGCATCAGCTCGAAGGTCGAGGACGACCTGGTGAACGGGTCGGCCAACTCGGCCTCGATGCGCTGGGCCTTCGCGCTCACGATCGTCGGGTTCGCCTTCCACCTCGTCGCGGTCGTCCTGCGCGGCATCGCCGCCGCCCGGGTCCCGTGGGCGAACATGTGGGAGTTCTCGATGACGGGGACCTTGGTGATCATCGGGGTGTTCCTGGTCGCGAACCTCAAGTGGCAGATCAAGTACCTGGGCACCTTCGTGCTCGGATTGGTGCTCGTGCTCCAGGGGATCGCACTGCTGCGGTACTACGTGCCGGTGGTCCCGTTGCAGCCGGCGCTCCAGTCGTACTGGCTCGTCATCCACATCATCGTGGCCGTACTGGGTACGGCGTTCTTCGCCCTCGGGTTCGCGCTGTCGGGTCTGCAACTGTTGCAGTACCGGCGGGAACGGCAGGTCGCGGAGTCGCGGCCGCAGCAGTTCCGGTTCCTCGCGACCCTTCCCAATTCCGTGGTGCTGGAGAACCTGGCGTACCGGATCAACATCGTCGGGTTCATCGCCTGGACCTTCACCCTGATCGCCGGTGCGATCTGGGCCGAGAAGGCGTGGGGCCGGTATTGGGGGTGGGACACCAAGGAGGTGTGGACCTTCATCATCTGGGTGATCTATGCCGGATACATCCACGCCCGTGCGACCCGCGGCTGGCGCGGATCGCGTTCCGCGTGGCTGGCGATCATCGGTTTCGCCGCAGTGCTGTTCAACTTCGGCATCGTGAACGTGTTCTTCCACGGTCTGCACGCCTACTCGGGTCTGTGATCGACCGGGCTCGCTCACGACAGAACCCCCTCGGAAGCCGCCGGCTTCTGGAGGGGGTTCTGTCGTTTCCGGTGGGCCCGGGCAGTGAGATCCGCGGAATCTCGCGGAAGTCAAGCGCGACACGCCCGGGATGCGGGCCGAATTTGCGACGTCCCGGAGGCCTGCGTAAAGTACTTACTTGTCACCCCAAAGGTGCGGGAGAGCGGAAGAGCTCCCCGGCCTCAAGCGGGACCAAATCCAAAGCCTAGCGGCAAACCTGAACTTGAATTAGTTCGCTTGCTGCGCTTAGGATTAACACCCACTCACTGAGCAGGTCTAACCGGTCTGGATCGTGTGATTCGGTTGTGCCCACCACATATCGGGCCAACGAGGAACACGAAACGCCGACTTGACAAACTGACTGAGAGTGGTAAGGTAGAGAAGTTGCCTCGCAGAGACAGCCGGAAGGCTGAAAGGCGAGAGCGTCCGATCCTTGAGAACTCAACAGCGTGCACAATGTCAAATGCCAAACAACCTCGGCATTGACCTTCTAGACACAGTCTAGTGGTTGATGCGAGATTCCTTTGGATTAGAAACAGAATGTCAGTAGATATTCGAAACTAGTCAAGACAAACTCGCAGTACGAAGGCACATTTCCTGCCCGAGTCTGCACTATGTTTCCAGTCGCTTGCGACTTGGAGCTAAACATTTTACGGAGAGTTTGATCCTGGCTCAGGACGAACGCTGGCGGCGTGCTTAACACATGCAAGTCGAACGATGAACCTGGAGCTTGCTCCAGGGGATTAGTGGCGAACGGGTGAGTAACACGTGAGTAACCTGCCCTTGACTCTGGGATAACCTCCGGAAACGGAAGCTAATACCGGATATGACGCACGGAGGCATCTCCTGTGCGTGGAAAGAACTTCGGTCAAGGATGGACTCGCGGCCTATCAGGTAGTTGGTGAGGTAACGGCTCACCAAGCCTACGACGGGTAGCCGGCCTGAGAGGGTGACCGGCCACACTGGGACTGAGACACGGCCCAGACTCCTACGGGAGGCAGCAGTGGGGAATATTGCACAATGGGCGCAAGCCTGATGCAGCAACGCCGCGTGAGGGATGACGGCCTTCGGGTTGTAAACCTCTTTTAGTAGGGAAGAAGCGAAAGTGACGGTACCTGCAGAAAAAGCACCGGCTAACTACGTGCCAGCAGCCGCGGTAATACGTAGGGTGCGAGCGTTGTCCGGAATTATTGGGCGTAAAGAGCTCGTAGGCGGTCTGTCGCGTCTGCTGTGAAAACCCGAGGCTCAACCTCGGGCCTGCAGTGGGTACGGGCAGACTAGAGTGCGGTAGGGGAGAATGGAATTCCTGGTGTAGCGGTGGAATGCGCAGATATCAGGAGGAACACCGATGGCGAAGGCAGTTCTCTGGGCCGTAACTGACGCTGAGGAGCGAAAGCGTGGGGAGCGAACAGGATTAGATACCCTGGTAGTCCACGCCGTAAACGTTGGGCGCTAGATGTGGGGACCATTCCACGGTTTCCGTGTCGCAGCTAACGCATTAAGCGCCCCGCCTGGGGAGTACGGCCGCAAGGCTAAAACTCAAAGGAATTGACGGGGGCCCGCACAAGCGGCGGAGCATGCGGATTAATTCGATGCAACGCGAAGAACCTTACCAAGGCTTGACATACACGAGAACGCCCTAGAAATAGGGAACTCTTTGGACACTCGTGAACAGGTGGTGCATGGTTGTCGTCAGCTCGTGTCGTGAGATGTTGGGTTAAGTCCCGCAACGAGCGCAACCCTCGTTCTATGTTGCCAGCGCGTAATGGCGGGAACTCATAGGAGACTGCCGGGGTCAACTCGGAGGAAGGTGGGGATGACGTCAAATCATCATGCCCCTTATGTCTTGGGCTTCACGCATGCTACAATGGCCGGTACAAAGGGCTGCAATACCGTAAGGTGGAGCGAATCCCAAAAAGCCGGTCTCAGTTCGGATTGAGGTCTGCAACTCGACCTCATGAAGTCGGAGTCGCTAGTAATCGCAGATCAGCAACGCTGCGGTGAATACGTTCCCGGGCCTTGTACACACCGCCCGTCAAGTCATGAAAGTCGGTAACACCCGAAGCCGGTGGCCCAACCCTTGTGGAGGGAGCCGTCGAAGGTGGGATCGGTGATTAGGACTAAGTCGTAACAAGGTAGCCGTACCGGAAGGTGCGGCTGGATCACCTCCTTTCTAAGGAGCATCTGGCACCCTCGGGTGTCCAGGCGCCGGATCTGAGCGAACGTCTCAGCCGGTTAGCTCATGGGTGGAACATTGACATTGGTGCGGAGCCGAACGGCTCGAACTCAGTACGCCTCTTGCAGGTAGGAACGGTTCGGACACGGAAGCCCCGCACATGCACGCTGTTGGGTCCTGAGGGACCGGACCTCATCCGAACGGATGAGAACCGAATCCTCTGGACCTTTTCTGGTCGGCCATAACTGGGCCGGCGGAGAAGGTACCGCCCGTACTTTGAGAACTACACAGTGGACGCGAGCATCTTAGATTCGAACCTTCGGGTTCGGATCACAAAGATGATCTGATTTATTAGATCATTGGTCAATCTCCTCATCTTCGGATGAGGCGATCGATTCTAAAACTCATGTGATTTCAAGTTTCTAAGAGCAAACGGTGGATGCCTTGGCATCTGGAGCCGAAGAAGGACGTAGTAATCTGCGATAAGCCTCGGGGAGCTGATAAACGAGCTTTGATCCGAGGATCTCCGAATGGGGAAACCCCGCTGGGCCCTTTATGGTGACCCAGTGACTCCCGCCTGAATATATAGGGCGGGTAGAGGGAACGTGGGGAAGTGAAACATCTCAGTACCCACAGGAAGAGAAAGCAAAAGCGATTCCGTTAGTAGTGGCGAGCGAAACCGGAAGAGGCTAAACCGATCATGTGTGATAGCCGGCAGGCGTTGCATGGTCGGGGTTGCGGGACTTTTCAGCAGCTTCTGCCGAACTGCAAGCGTTACAAAGGATGATAGGTGAATGGCATTGAAAGGCCAGCCACAGCGGGTGCCAGCCCCGTAACCGAAATTGTCCAATGGCGCGAGAAGTATCCCAAGTAGCACGGGGCCCGAGAAATCCCGTGTGAATCTGTCAGGACCACCTGATAAGCCTAAATACTCCCAGATGACCGATAGCGGACAAGTACCGTGAGGGAAAGGTGAAAAGTACCCCGGGAGGGGAGTGAAATAGTACCTGAAACCGTTTGCTTACAAACCGTTGGAGCCTCCTTGTAGGGGTGACAGCGTGCCTTTTGAAGAATGAGCCTGCGAGTTAGCGATATGTGGCGAGGTTAACCCGTGAGGGGTAGCCGTAGCGAAAGCGAGTCTGAATAGGGCGATTCAGTCGCATGTCCTAGACCCGAAGCGAAGTGATCTATCCATGGCCAGGTTGAAGCGACGGTAAGACGTCGTGGAGGACCGAACCCACTTAGGTTGAAAACTGAGGGGATGAGCTGTGGATAGGGGTGAAAGGCCAATCAAACTTCGTGATAGCTGGTTCTCTCCGAAATGCATTTAGGTGCAGCGTTGCGTGTTTCTTGCCGGAGGTAGAGCTACTGGATGGCCGATGGGCCCCAAAAGGTTACTGACGTCAGCCAAACTCCGAATGCCGGTAAGTGAGAGCGCAGCAGTGAGACGGTGGGGGATAAGCTTCATCGTCGAGAGGGAAACAACCCAGACCACCAACTAAGGTCCCTAAGCGCGTGCTAAGTGGGAAAGGATGTGGAGTTGCACAGACAACCAGGAGGTTGGCTTAGAAGCAGCCACCCTTGAAAGAGTGCGTAATAGCTCACTGGTCAAGTGATTCCGCGCCGACAATGTAACGGGGCTCAAGCACGCCACCGAAGTTGTGGCATTGACACTATTGGTAGGCCTTCGTGGTCCAGCCGTGTTGATGGGTAGGAGAGCGTCGTGTGGCGAGTGAAGCGGCGGTGTAAACCAGCCGTGGACGCCACACGAGTGAGAATGCAGGCATGAGTAGCGAAAGACGGGTGAGAAACCCGTCCTCCGAAAGACCAAGGGTTCCAGGGCCAGGCTAATCCGCCCTGGGTAAGTCGGGACCTAAGGCGAGGCCGACAGGCGTAGTCGATGGACAACGGGTTGATATTCCCGTACCGGCGAAGAACCGCCCAAGCTAATCCAGTGGTGCTAAGAGTCCTAATCCTGGACACGGATCCCTTCGGGGTGAAGGTCCGGGCCTAACGCTCGACCCCATGCTGGTGCGGCTAGCGTATTAACAGGTGTGACGCAGGAAGGTAGCCCAGCCGGGCGATGGTTGTCCCGGTGTAAGTGTGTAAGCCGAGAGATAGGCAAATCCGTCTCTCATATAGGCCCAGGCACGATGCGTAGTCTTCATTGACGAAATGGGTGATCCTATGCTGCCGAGAAAAGCATCGACGCGAGGTTCCAGCCGCCCGTACCCCAAACCGACTCAGGTGGTCAGGTAGAGAATACCAAGGAGATCGAGAGAATCGTGGTTAAGGAACTCGGCAAAATGCCCCCGTAACTTCGGGAGAAGGGGGGCCTGAGGCGTGAACGGACTTGCTCCGGGAGCGTTTGAAGGCCGCAGAGACCAGTGGGAAGCGACTGTTTACTAAAAACACAGGTCCGTGCCAAGTCGCAAGACGATGTATACGGACTGACGCCTGCCCGGTGCTGGAAGGTTAAGAGGAAGGGTTAGCTTCGGCGAAGCTCAGAATTTAAGCCCCAGTAAACGGCGGTGGTAACTATAACCATCCTAAGGTAGCGAAATTCCTTGTCGGGTAAGTTCCGACCTGCACGAATGGCGTAACGACTTCCCAGCTGTCTCAACCGCGAACTCGGCGAAATTGCACTACGAGTAAAGATGCTCGTTACGCGCAGCAGGACGGAAAGACCCCGTGACCTTTACTACAGCTTGGTATTGGTGTTCGGTGTGGCTTGTGTAGGATAGGTGGGAGACTTTGAAGCCGGCACGCCAGTGTCGGTGGAGTCATTGTTGAAATACCACTCTGGTCACTCTGGATATCTAACTTAGAACCGTAATCCGGTTCAGGGACAGTGCCTGGTGGGTAGTTTAACTGGGGCGGTTGCCTCCCAAAAAGTAACGGAGGCGCCCAAAGGTTCCCTCAACCTGGTTGGCAATCAGGTGTCGAGTGTAAGTGCACAAGGGAGCTTGACTGTGAGACTGACAAGTCGAGCAGGGACGAAAGTCGGGACTAGTGATCCGGCAGTGGCTTGTGGAAGCGCTGTCGCTCAACGGATAAAAGGTACCTCGGGGATAACAGGCTGATCTTGCCCAAGAGTCCATATCGACGGCATGGTTTGGCACCTCGATGTCGGCTCGTCGCATCCTGGGGCTGGAGTAGGTCCCAAGGGTTGGGCTGTTCGCCCATTAAAGCGGTACGCGAGCTGGGTTTAGAACGTCGTGAGACAGTTCGGTCCCTATCCGCTGCGCGCGTAGGAAATTTGAGAGGATCTGACCCTAGTACGAGAGGACCGGGTTGGACGAACCTCTGGTGTGCCAGTTGTTCTGCCAAGAGCACCGCTGGTTAGCTACGTTCGGGATGGATAACCGCTGAAAGCATCTAAGCGGGAAGCCGGCCTCAAGATGAGATTTCCATGCCTTCGGGCGAGAGGCTCCCAGCTAGACTACTGGGTTGATAGGCCGGATGTGGAAGTGGGGACTAAAGACCCATGGAGCTGACCGGTACTAATAAGCCGATAACTTGATAATCACCACTCTCATAAACGTTGTAAGGCAGCTATGAGGGGCCAAGATTGTTCGCGTCCACTATGTGGTTCTCGATGTACGGTCGAGAACTGATTCGAGCTAACGCTCGACGTTCACTTTGATATATCAATAGTGTTTCGGCGGCCATAGCGAGAGGGAAACGCCCGGTTACATTCCGAACCCGGAAGCTAAGACTCTCTGCGCCGATGGTACTGCAGGGGGGACCCTGTGGGAGAGTAGGACACCGCCGGACTTCTTTGTGAGATGGCCACCCAGTGATGGGTGGCCATTTCGCGTTAACGGGGTCGTACAGTTCCGAAGCAGCGACCGAGATCGACCCCGCCGATTTGGACAGGAGAAGCCGTGAGCGAGACACCGGCAGACGACAACACCCGTGACGACCGCGGTGGTCGCGGTTCGCAGTCGGAGCGACCGCAGCGGGGTGATGGGCGACGTCCGTCGTCGAGCTCATCCGGCGGGCGTCCGCGCACGGGCGGCCCCTCGCGTGATCGGTCGGCGGCTTCCGGCGGCGGCTCCTGGCGCGCCGGGCGCCCGTCGGAGTCCGGCGATCGCGAGAACCGCCGTGCAGGTGGGTCGAGCAACGACCGTGGGTATCGCGGACGCGACGATCACGGCGGTAGCCGCGGACGCGATGATCGCGACGGTAACCGCGGACGCGGCGACCACGGCGGTAACCGCGGACGCGATGGACAGCGCGACGGTCAGTACGGTGGCGGCCGTGACGGCAAGGCCGGCGGCTATGGGCGCCGTGACGACCAAGGGGGCGGCTACCGCGGGCGCGATAGTCAGGCGGCTGGCGGCTTCCGGGGCCGCGACGGTCAGGGTGGCGGCGGAGGGTACCGCGGTCGCGATGGTCAGGGCGGCGGTTCCCGCGACCGTGATGCGCAGGCCGGTTACCGCAACCGCGACGGTCAGGGCGGTGGTTCCCGCGACCGTGGCGCTCAGGCCGGCGGCGGTGCCGGCTACCGCGGTCGCGACGATCGGGCCGCCGGCGGCTACCGCGGTCGCGATGGTCAGGGCGCCGGTGGCTACCGCGGTCGTGACGGCCAAGGCGGGGCACCCCGCCGGGATCGCGATGGCGACGGCAGGCCTCAGCGCCCGGGCAGCTCCCGCGACGGCCGCCCGCCGCAGGGAGACCGGAAGCCGTGGTCGGCGGGCTCGCGGGCGGGGGGTCCGCGGCGCGACGACAAGCTGTGGACGCGCGATGGGCGCCCCGCGCGAGGTGACCGCGACGCCCACGAGCAGAGCAGCCGGAGCGAGGAGGAGTTCCGCCGTTCGAGGGAACTGCAGTCGGTTCGTCCGCGCCACGACGACCCCGTCATCCCGGACGACGTGCAAGCCCGTGACCTGCCGAACGAAGCACGCGTCGAGCTGAAAACTCTGAGCAAGGACAACTCCGACTGGGTGGCGAAGCACCTGGTGATGGCCGGCCGTCTGATCGAGACCGATCCGGTCGCGGCCCACAGCCACGCGCTCTCCGCCGCACGACGTGCCGGACGGGTCGCGGTGGTGCGCGAGACCCTGGCGATCACCGCGTACGCGACCGGCGACTTCGCTCTCGCGTTGCGGGAGCTTCGCACCTATCGCCGTATCTCGGGATCCAACGACCAGCTCCCACTCATGGTGGACAGCGAGCGAGGCGTCGGCCGGCCCGATCGGGCGCTCGAGCTCGGCCGTTCGGTCGACCGCGCGACACTTCCCGCCGACGTCCAGGTCTCGCTCGCGATCGCGATGTCCGGCGCGCGCCTCGACCTCGGACAGCCGGAGGCCGCGCTCGCCGAGCTCGAGATCCCGCAGCTCGACCCCGATCGGGCCTTCAGCTACAGTGCCGATCTCTTCCACGCGTACGCCGAGGTGCTCGAGGAGCTCGGCCGCACCGCCGACGCCGCGCGGTGGCGTGAGCGGGCGACCAGAGCCGAGGAGGCTCTGGTCGAGGCGGGCCTGATGGATGAGCACGAGACCGTGGACATCGTCGAAGAGGAGCTCGACTTCGACGGGACGGAAGAAGAGGTCCTAGCCGAGGCCGAGCAGGGTGCGGACGTATCCGAGCCCGATGAGGAGGATGAGCCGAACGATGGCACTGTTCCGCAGGAGCACTGAGACCCGCACGCCGCTCGACGGCGTCGACCTGGTCCTCGCTGACCTCGACGGCGTCGTCTACAAGGGTCCCGACGCCATCCCTCACGCCGTCGAGAGCCTCAACGCCGTCGCTGAAACCGTGCGAGTGGGTTACATCACGAACAACGCGTCGCGTACCGACGCGGCAGTCGCCGGGCACCTCAGCGAGCTCGGGCTGCGGGTCCAGCCGTCGGACGTCGTGACCTCGCCGCAGGCGGCCGTGCGGCTGCTGGGCCAGCACGTTCCGGCCGGATCGGCCGTCCTCGTCGTCGGCGGTGATGGTCTCGTGGATGAGGTGCAGAAGGGCGGCTTCACGGTCACCCGCTCCGCCGAGGACGATCCCGCGGCCGTGATCCAGGGCTTCGCGCCGGAGGTCGGGTGGGAGCAGCTGGCGGAGGCCGCCTTCGCGCTGCAAGGGCGGACCGATGCCGAACGGCCGTGGATCGCCACCAACACCGACTGGACGATCCCCGTCAAGCGAGGGATCGCCCCGGGGAACGGGACGCTCGTGTCGGCCGTGCACACGGCGGTCGGGCGCCTGCCGATCGTCGCGGGGAAGCCCGAGCGGGCCATCTTCGATGAGGCGGTTGCGCGCTTCGGTGCGCAGAAGCCGCTGTTCATCGGCGACCGCCTCGACACCGACGTGCTCGGCGCGAACCACGCGGAGATCGAGTCGGTGCTGGTGCTGACCGGCATCGACCGGGCCAAGCAGCTGCTCGCCGCTGACGCCGACTCCCGGCCCACTTACATCCTGGAGGACCTGCGCGGTCTGAGCGAGCCGTATCCCGAGGTGCGGACCGCGCGCAACGGCGCCGTCACTGTGGGCGACGCGACCGTGGCGATCGAGGGCAACGAGGTCCGCATCCTGGCAGAGGGTTCGAACGACGTCGATCTGCTGCGCGCGGCGTGCGCGGCGATCTGGGGTTCGGGACGGCCGATCTACGCGCTCGACGTTCCGGAGCGCCTCTACAGCTGACGCGTCCTGCGCGCCCGGCGCCTCACAGGGCCGCCGATCGCTCGACCAGGCGGTAGCACCGCCGCACACGGTCGAGCCACCAGGCCGTGCGGTCCTCGTCGGCGCTGAGCGCATCCAATCGCGTCGACGACACCGCGGGGCGCACCACTGGGATGGCTCCGTCGCGCGGCACGAGGGGCTCGTCGGCCACGTCCTCTACGAACATCGCGACGGTGCCGAGGCCGCAGTCGAAGTCGAGCTCAGGGAGGGCAGCAGCAAGGTGAGCGCCCATCGCGATGCCGACCGAGGTGTCGATCGCGCTTGAGACGACGGCGGGCAGACCGGCCGAAGCGACGATACGGCTCGCGGAGTGGACGCCCCCCAGCGGTTGCGCCTTGACGACGAGCACGTCAGCCGCGCCAGCCCGGGCGACGGCGAGCGGGTCTGCCGCCTTGCGGACGCTCTCGTCCGCAGCGACCGGGATCCCCATGTAGTGGATGCGCCGGCGCAGCTCGGCCAGTTCGTCGACCGTGGCGCACGGCTGCTCGACGTACTCCAGGTCGAACGTGGAGAGGGCGTGGATGGCATGCTCGGCCTCGTCGAGATTCCACAAGGCGTTGGCGTCGATGCGGATGCGTCCCTCGGGTCCGAGCGCTTCGCGGACGGCGCGGACGCGTGCGATGTCGTCCGCGAGAGTCTGTCCCGGTTCTGCGACCTTCACCTTGGCGGTGCGCGCGCCCGGGTAGCGGGCGAGGAGCGATGCCACCCGCTCGGCTGCGACGGCCGGAATCGTGGCGTTGACCGGGATGCGGTCCCGGAGCGGCGGCGGCGTCGCGCGCCAGCCGAAGTCGATCGCCGCGTGCAGCCACGTCGCCGCCTCGGCGTCGTCGTACTCGACGAACGGCGAGAGCTCGGTCCAGCCCTCGGGGCCCTCGAAGAGCACCGCCTCGCGCACCGTGATCCCGCGGAATCGGGTGGTCATCGGCAGCGCCACGACCCGCGAAGTTGATAACAAGTCGGCGAGTTCGGGCAACATTCCACAAGTTTCGCACGCGGGGGTTCGGGCTGAACCTCGAACCGTAGTCTGGATCCATGCAAGCGGACGTCTCAGAACTCTTCGACCCCGGCGCCTGGCGGGAGGTCCCCGGCTTCGGCGGGCTGACCGACATCACCTACCACCACGACGTCAGCGGGCGTATCGCCCGGGTGGCGTTCAACCGGCCCGAGGTGCGCAACGCCTTCCGGCCGCATACGGTCGACGAGCTGTACGCCGCGCTTGAGGACGCCCGTACCAATCCGTCGATCGGGGTGGTGCTGCTCACCGGCAACGGCCCGAGCCCGAAGGACGGCGGGTGGGCGTTCTGCTCGGGAGGCGACCAGCGCATCCGCGGGCGTGACGGCTACAAGTACGCAGAGGGCGAGACGGCCTCGAGCATCGATGCGGCACGGGGCGGCCGGCTGCACATCCTTGAGGTTCAGCGACTCATCCGCTTCATGCCCAAGGTCGTGATCGCCGTCGTCCCGGGGTGGGCGGCGGGCGGCGGCCACTCGTTGCACGTCGTGTGCGACCTGACGATCGCGAGTGAGGAGCACGGCCGGTTCAAGCAGACGGATGCGGACGTCGGGTCGTTCGACGCCGGTTATGGGTCCGCATACTTCGCCCGCCAGGTGGGGCAGAAGTTCGGCCGCGAGGTGTTCTTCCTGGCGCGGGAGTATTCGGCTCAGCGAGCGTACGAGATGGGGGCGGTGAATGCGGTCGTGCCGCATGCGGAGCTCGAGACGGTCGCGCTCGAGTGGGCGAACGAGATCCTGACGAAGTCGCCGACGGCGATCCGGATGCTGAAGTACGCCTTCAACGCCGTCGATGACGGGCTGGTGGGGCAGCAGCTGTTCGCCGGCGAGGCCACCCGGCTGGCCTACGGCACGGATGAAGCGGTCGAGGGGCGCGACGCCTTCCTTCAGAAGCGGGAGCCGGACTGGTCGCCGTTCCCATGGCAGTACTGAGAGGCGAGACGGTGACACGAGCGGTGAGGGTCGTCGACTCCTCGCGGCCCGACGAGGTTCTCACCGCGATTGCGGATGCGCTGGCCGGGGGCGGACCGGCCGTCGTCCCGCGACCGGGTGGAGGTGCCGTCGGCGGGTGGCCGGAGGCCGACGACCGGGTGGCGCAGAATGTGGCGCTCGTGATCGAGACCTCCGGATCGACGGGAACGCCCAAGCGGGTCGCGTTGTCGGCGGATGCCCTCCTGGCGAGTGCGGCGGCCTCGGCGGGAGCATTGGGCGGGCAGGGGCAGTGGGTGCTGGCACTGCCGGCCCACTACGTCGCCGGGGCCCAAGTGCTAGTGCGGTCGCTGGCCGCCGAGACCGAGCCCGTCTTCTACGGCGCCGGGCACTTCGACGCCGAGCGGTTCGCAGAGGTGGCCGAGTCGCTGCAGCATGATCTCCGGTACACCTCGCTGGTTCCGGTGCAGCTGTCGCGGCTGGTCGAAGCGGCGGAGGCCGGGTCCCGCCGGGTGGGCTCGGTGTTGCGACGGTTCGACGGCATCCTGGTCGGAGGGCAGGCCCTCGCGCCGGTGCTGCGGGAGCGGGCGCTGCAGCTGGGAGCGCGGATCGTCACGACCTACGGGTCCAGCGAGACGTCCGGTGGCTGCGTCTACGACGGAATGCCGATCGGCACGACCGTCGTGCGCGAGAGTCGCGGACAGCTGGAGATCGGCGGGGCGGTGCTGGCGGAGGGCTACGTCGGCGATGCGGAGCGGACGGCCGCGGCGTTCGTGGAGCATGACGGCGCGCGGTGGTATCGAACGGGAGATGTCGGGCACGTGGATGAGAGCGGGCGCGTGACGGTGCTCGGCCGGTCCGACAACGTAATCATCTCCGGCGGCGAGAAGGTTCTGCTCGACGCTGTGGAGAGGGCGATACAGGAGCTGACAGGGTTCGAACACGCGGTCGTGGTGGCGGTCGACGACGCCGAGTGGGGACAGGTGCCGGTCGTCGTTCTGGAAGGCGTCGCGCCCCTCGGCCTCGCGTCGGTGCGCGAGCACGTCGCGGCGCGAGTCGGGCGAGCGGGAGCGCCCGCGCTGATCCTCGAGGTCGAGAGGGTGCCGCGTCTGGCGAGCGGCAAGCCGGATCGGGTCGCGCTTGCGGACACTGCGGCCGCGGCCGGAAGCGGGGCGGCATAGCCGATGTTGTTACGATTCGCACTGTGATGAGTCAGAACAAGCCACGCATGGAGCGGATGGCGCCGCCGACGTCGCGCGGGCCGCGAGGCGGACGGAGCGGGCGGCCCGGAGCCGCCGCGGCCCCGGCCAAGCCGGCGACGACCGCCGACTGGATCGCCGGCGCCAGGCTTCGGACCCTGCCGCTGGCCGTCGCCCCCGTCCTCATCGGTGTCGGTGCGGCGAAGGTCGCGGAGGGCCCAGGCGTGTGGCACCCGGTCCGCGCGCTGCTCTGCCTCGCCGTCGCCGTCCTGCTGCAGATCGGCGTCAACTATGCGAACGACTACTCGGACGGCGTCCGCGGAACCGACCGTTTCCGGGTCGGGCCGGGGCGGCTGACGGGATCGGGTAAGGCCGCGCCCCGCGCGGTGCTCACGGTCGCGCTCGTCTTCTTCGGCCTGGCGGCAGTCGCCGGCCTCGTGCTGGTGCTGCTCACGCAGCACTGGTGGGTGCTCCTGGTCGGCGCTGCGGCGATCGCGGCGGCCTGGTTCTACACGGGAGGCAAGCGTCCCTACGGGTACTACGGACTCGGCGAGGTCTTCGTCTTCGTCTTCTTCGGCCTCGTCGCCACCGCAGGCACGACCTACATGCTCGCGGGCCTGGTCAACCAGGAGGCGTGGTACGGAGCCGTCATCGCGGGACTCATCGCCTGCGCCGTGCTGATGGTGAACAACATCCGCGACATCGAACCCGACCGTCAGGCGCGCAAGCGGACTCTCGCGGTCCTGCTCGGCAACGTGGCATCCCGTATCGCGTTCTGCGTGCTGCTCCTGGTGCCGTTCGGCATCCTCGCCGTGATCGCGCTGCTCTACCCGTTCGCATGGTTCGGGATGTTCGCGCTGCTCGCCGCCCTGCCCGCGTGCGTGATCACGCTCTTCGCGAAGACGCCGCGGGAGCTGGTCACCGCGCTGCAGCTGACCAGCATCACCGGTTTGCTCGTGGGGATCGCGCTCGGCGCGGCCTACGCCTTCTGACCCCGCCTCAGGCGGTGGGGCCGCCCGAGCCCGGGCGACGTGCCTCGGTGTGGTCGGCGGGGGTGCCGTCGGCCGTCGCGCCGTCCGCCGTCGTACGGGCGGCCGTCGTAGGGTCGGCCGTGGTGCCCTCGGCCGACGGGCCAGCCGTTGCGGCACCGTCGACGGCGGCGTCCTCGACGTCGTCATCCTCGGAGTGAACGGGCTTGTCGCGGTGCCGGACGGCGTACAGGTCGGAGGACACGGCATTCCGCGGGCGGCTCAAGAAGATGTACGACAGGCACAGGCCGATCAAGGCAGCGGCGATGACCGCGAGCCACCAGACGACGCCGACGAGAAGCAGGATCGCCAGGGGCACCGCGAACACCAGGAGGCGCAGCACGGTGTAGGTGATCCAAGAGGGAATCCGCTTCACCCTCCCAGCTTAGAGACCGTCTCTGAGAGTTACGATTGACCCATGGTTCGCCTCTGGATAGCCCTCGGCGTCGCGGCCGTGGTGTTCTACATCTATTCGGTGGCAGACTGCGCCCTGTTCGACCGGTCCCGAGTGCGCGGCCTTCCCAAGCCCGTGTGGCTGCTCATCATCATCCTGTTCCCGGTCATCGGTGGCATTCTCTGGTTCCTGGTGGGACGGGGACGTCGGCGCTCCGACACGGTCCGACGGGTGACGGCTCCCGACGATGACCCGGAGTTCCTCGGCAAGCTCCGGATGGACCACGACCAGGAGGAGCGCATCCGCCAGCTCGAGAAAGAGCTCGCCGAACTCGACGAGAACGGCCCAGACAACGACCAGACCGGCCGCCGGGATGGCTGACCGCCCCACCGCGGGCGACGCCACCGAGTCGGGTACCACGACCGCGACGGGCACCGTCGCGTCCGGCATCGTCGCGCCCGGGGAGCGACCGACCGGGAACCCGGCGACCGACTTCTCCGTCGCGCTGCTCGGCGGATTCGTCCGCAACGGCGTCCGCGACATCGTCGTCAGCCCCGGGTCGCGGTCGCAGGCTCTCGCTCTCGTGGCGGCAGAACTCGAGCGCTCCGGTTCCGCACGGCTGTACGTGCGGATCGACGAGCGATCCGGCGGATTCCTCGCCCTCGGTCTCGCACGCGAAACGGGCGCGCCCGCCGTCGTCATCACGACGAGCGGCACGGCGACCGCCAACCTCCATCCCTCCGTCCTGGAGGCGCACGAGGCGGGCATCCCCCTCATCGTCGTGACGGGTGACCGGCCGAAGGAGCTCCGCGGCATCCGCTCGAACCAGACCACCCACCAGGACGGCCTCTACGCCGACGCCGTCCGCTGGTCGGAGGACGTCGATGCACCGGCCGGCGCTCCGGACGAGGACGACCGGGCTGCGGCGCTCGCCGAAGCCGCAGTCCGTGCCGCCGTCGGAGCCGACACCGCCGACCCCGGTCCCGTCCACCTCAACGTGGCGTTCCGCGAGCCGTTGTCCGTCGCGGTCCCGCCCCTGCCCGAGACGATCAGTGGCGAGCTGCCAGGGACCGCCGCCCCGCGGGCGCTCGGCCGCGCGACCGAGGTCATCGAGGCCGGGCCCCCGACGGTCGTCGTCGCCGGTGCCGACGCCGGCCCGGTCGCCGAGCAGTTCGCGCGCGACGCCGGGCTCCCGCTGCTGGCGGAGGTGTCCAGCGGCGCCCACTTCGGGCCCAACCTCGTCGTCTCGTACCGCGAACTGCTGCGCGACGAGGGCTTCGGCGGCGTGGTGCGACGCGCGGTCGTGTTCGGGCACCCGACGCTCAGCCGCGAGGTGCCCGCGCTGCTCACCCGCCCCGACGTCGAGGTGATCGTCGTCGCCCCCACCGGCCGACAGGCGTACAACCCCGCGCGCCGGGCACGTATCGTCGGTGCGGTGGAGGCCGATCCTGAGACCGACCTCCGGTCGCCCGAGGTCCGCGGCTGGGTCGGACGCTGGGTGTTCGCCAGCCGCCGCATCGCCGAGCAGGCCGAGCTCGCCGCCAACCCGGCCGCCGTCGCCCCGGACATCGACAAGGCCCGCTCCTACGAGCCGGCGGACGCGCTCGCCTTCGCCGCCGCCGAGCTCGCCGCCGTCCGGGCTCCCATCACACGTGCGTTGCTCGCGGAAGCGGTGTGGCGGTACACCTGGCCGCACGACCGTCTCGTACTCGGGGCGTCGCGCCTGATCCGCGACGTCGACCGCATCGTCCCGGGGAAGAAGATCAGCGTCCACGCCAACCGTGGGCTCGCCGGTATCGACGGCACCATCGCGACCGCGACCGGTATCGCGCTCGCCAGCCAGGCGGCCGCGGAATCCGCTGGGACGCCCAGCGGTGTCACGCGCGTCCTCCTCGGCGACCTCGCCCTGCTGCACGACGTCGGCTCGCTGCTTCTGGGCGCGGGGGAGCGGCGACCGCACCTGCAGGTCGTCGTCGGCAACGACCGCGGCGGCACCATTTTCGACGGCCTCGAGGTCGCGGGCACGGCGACGTCCGAGGCGTTCGACCGCGTCCTCTACACCCCGCAGTCCGTCGACCTCGCGGCGCTCGCCGCGGCCTACGGCTGGCAACACTCCTTCGCGCGCACCAAGGGGGAGCTGGACCAGGCTCTCTCCGCCCCGCCGGCGGGGGTCAGCATCCTGGAAGTCCCGCTCGACCGCTGAGCGGACCGCACCGCACCGCACCGAACAAGGGAGGAAGCAGATGACGGGCACCGCCCTTCCGGAGCCGATCCAGCGATTCGTCGACACCACCAACCGGGGCGATTCGGCGGCCTTCGTCGCGACGTTCACCGAGGACGCGTACCTCAACGACTGGGGGCGCGAGTTCCACGGCCACGACGGGGTACGGTCCTGGGACAGCACGGACAACATCGGCAAGCGCTCGCACTTCGAACCCGTCGACGTGCAGCCGGGGAGCGAGCCGGACACCTACGTCGTCACCCTCACCGTGACCGGCGACGGGTACAACGGCACCGGCCCGATGACCTTCACCCTGCGGGACGGCCGCATCGCCGGCCTGCGGATCAGCCCGAACTGACCCGCGCCCGGAACCCGCACCCCGCCTCGCGCATCCCTGTTGGGTGCTCCTCACGATCGAGCGACGCGATTCCGGGACGCCGATTGGCGAGAACGCACAACGAATGCGCCGTTCGTGCGGAGGATCACTAACATGACGGCGTGCACATGATCTTCCGGACGATGCTCCACGCGATCATCTCCCGCTTCGGCCCGCGGCTCGGTCACTGGGACGTGGCGCGCACCCGGTTCCGGGTGCTGCCGACCGACCTCGACATCCTGAAGCACATGAACAACGGCGTGTACTTGTCGATCGCCGACATCGGCCGCTTCGACCTGCTGCAGCGCAACGGGGTGTGGGCGATCTTCAAGCGGCGCGGGTGGTATCCGGTGGTCGCCTCGGAGACCATCTCCTTCCGGAAGTCGCTGGAGCTCTGGCAGCCGTTCGTCGTCGAGTCGCGCATCCTCGGCTTCGACGACAAGGCCGTCTACGTCGAGCAGCGGTTCACCGTCGACGGCGAGATCTACACGCAGGCGTTCATCCGCGGGCGGTTCCTGAAACGCGGCGGAGGCATCGTCACGATCGAGGAGCTTCTGGAGGCGGTGGGCCCGTCGCCGACGGACGTCGCCGTTCCCGCCTGGCTGCTCGAATGGGGCGCGGACGCCGCGCTCCCGTCCACCCGCGCCGAAGCGCCGAGCATCTGGAGCGAGTAGCAGGCGGCCCGGGCTCAGGCCGGCCCGAAGGCGAACACGCGGTCCGGGTCCCACTGCTCGCGGGCGGCCGCCAGTCGCTCGAAAACGGCCGGAGGCCAGACGCGTTCGAAGGCGGCCCGATCGGCCAGGTCTCCGGCGAAGTTGACGTTGGTGACGGCCGAGATCCGGTCGCTCAGCGCCTCCGCGATAGCCTTCGCCCTGGCCGGGGCGGCCTCGGCGAAGGTCGAAGGGTCTCCGGCGAGCAGGCTGAGCGTGAAGCCGCTGTCGCGTCCGCCGACCGCCGTGCCGTCGGTCGTGTCACGGGCCGTCGCACCGCCGAGCTGGCGGAGTTCCACCGCGAGGAACGGCGAACCGGAGCCGGGGCCGGCGAGTTCGAGGATGACGTCGCCCGCATCCTGATCGAAGGTGTCGAGCATGAAACCGCGGATCCAGGTCGGGCCGCCCTCCTCGGGGTCGTTGTGGATGCTGGCGACGGCCGTCGTCGGCATCTCGGCCACGAAGTCGAGGTAGAGCGGAGCCGCCCCACGGATCGGCGCGAACAGCCGCTCGCCCTCAGACGCGTCGCCCGGGTAAGCGAAGCGGACGCTCAGCACGGTGCGGCCGCGCAGCGGCGGGGGCGGACCGTCGACGTCCGGCACGGCGAGCAGCACAACGGAGGTGGTCGCCTCGTCGGGAAGCTCAGCCGCCCAGTCGATCCAGGTCCGCAGTGCGGGCTCGATCGCCGGGCCCTCGAAGAACACGCTGCCGCCGTACAGGGAGCGCAGGGGCACGAGCTCCAGCGTCATCTCGGTGACGACCGCGAGGCCGCCCTTGCCTCCTCGCAACGCCCAGAACAGGTCGGGGTTGGTCTCGGCATCCGCTGTGACGATCTCGCCGTCGGCGGTGACGACACGGAAGCCGCGGATCCAGTCGGCGGTGAAGCCGTACGTCCGCGCGAGCGGCCCGATGCCGCCCCCGAGGCTGTAGCCGACCGCACCGACGCTGGTCGACGAGCCCGTGATCGGAGCGAGACCGTGCTCAGCCGCGGCCACGATGACCGGCGCCCAGCGCAGGCCCGCGCCGATGCGGGCCACGCGCCGCTCCGCGTCGATCGACAACCCGTCGAGGCCCCGCGTCGAGAGGACCATGCCGCCGACGATCGGCGCTTCGGCGCCGTGGCCCGTACACTGCACCCGCACCGGGAGACCGGCCGCGCGGGCGAACCGGATGGCTGCCGCCACGTCGCTCTCGGACGCGACGGCGACGACGATGTCGGGGTCGTGGCGGATCGCGGGGTTGAAGCAGGCGACCTCAGCGGCGAGACCCGCATCGCCGCGGACGTAGACGGTTCCGGTGACGGCGTCGCGCAGGCGCGCGACGGCCTCGGTGTCGAGTTCGATTCCCATGGCGGAAATGTAGGGGAGACCGCCGACATCCGGGTAGCCCCCCGGGCATGAACGTCAGGTGCGTGACGTAGCATTCGTGCATGACCGCCGTGCTCCCCTCCCGCGCAACCTCCGGCGCCGGGTCGGCGGGCATCGCGCCCGACGCGGAGACCGTGTACCGGCCGGCGGAGCCGATCGACCTCGCCGGGACCCTGGCGCCGCTCGGCAGAGGACCGTACGATCCGACCACCACCTGGGACACCGGTGGTCTGTGGCGCACCTGGCGGACGCCGGAGGGCGCCGCGACGATCCGCATCCGTCGTTCACCGGCCGAGGGCGGTGTCGCGGCGGCGGCGTGGGGTCCGGGCGCGGACTGGGCGATCGGGCAGGTCCCCGAGCTGCTGGGCCGGGGCGACGACTGGTCCGGGCTCGACGCGGGGCGCCATCCGCTGACGCGCGACAGCCTCCACCGCAATCCCGGGCTCCGCCTGGCGAAGACGGGGCGGATGCTGGAGGCGCTGCTCCCTGCGATCATCGAGCAGCGCGTGACGAGCCTGGAGGCGTACCGGTCGTGGGCACGGCTGCTGCGCTGGTACGGCGAGCCGGCACCCGGTCCGGCACCCGACGGCATGCGCGTGAGCCCGACGCTCGAGCAGTGGCGGGGCATCCCGTCGTGGGAGTGGCACCGCGCCGGCGTGGACCCGCGGCGGGCGAGGGCTGTGCAGGCTGTTCTCGCCGTGGCGCCGTCGCTCGAGCGGGCGGTGGAGCGGTCCGCGAGCCTCCCGGCGGCCGAGACGGCCCTCCGGACCATCCCCGGGGTCGGCCTGTGGACCGCCGCGGAGACGCTGCAGCGCTCGCACGCGCATCCCGACCTCGTCAGCGTCGGCGACTACCACCTCGCCCACCAGGTCGGCGAGGCGCTCATCGGCAGGCGCGTCGACGATGACGGGATGCTCGAACTGCTGGAGCCGTGGGCCGGCCATCGGCAGCGCGTGGTCCGCCTGATCTTCGCGAGCGGGTTCCGGTTCCAGCGCCGTGGACCACGCGTGACGTTGCAGGACCACCGCTGGCATTAGGTCGGTCGGTGATTGCCCTTACTCCGGTTATGGGATAGCGTGGCGGCGCTCAGAAGCAATGGCCCAGCGGCCGTTCGCATCCATCAGCGTTACCAAAGGAGACCCGTCGTGAGTGATTCCACCCTGCCCCCGAGCTACCCCGCCTCATCCTCGCCGGCACCCGGCGCGGCCGGCCCGGTGACGCCTCCGCAGCAGGTGAACATCGCGTTCTGGCTGTACATCGTCGGGGCCGCGCTGAGCCTGATCTCGCTGATCGTGTCGCTCGCCACCATCGGCTCGCTGAAGGACGACCTGCAGCGCCAGCTCGCCGCGCAGGGGCAGCAGATCTCCGATGGCGCGCTGAACGCGACGGTGACCGCGTCCGTCACGGTCGCCATCGTCTTCGGCATCCTCTACATCGCCGCCTACGTGCTCTTCGCCGTGTTCATGCGCCGCGGAGCGAACTGGGCGCGCATCGTGCTGCTGATCGTGACCGTGCTGTCGCTCTTCGGCGTGCTCGGAGGCTTCGGTGTCGGCGCGGCCCGCCTCGTGGTCGGCGTCATCGCCACCGTCCTGATCTTCCTCAAGCCGGCCAACGAGTACTTCCGTGAGGTCAAGGCGCGCAAGGCGCCTCGGGCCTGATCCGGCTTCAGCGCTCGGCGGCCGCCGTCCGTGCGGCGGCGGCCTCCGAGCGCAGGTCGCGGTCGAGCTCGCGGCACAGCATCCGGTAGTGCTCCGTCATCGACGGCCCGTAGGCGGCCCGCTCGGGGAGCGGCTTGTGGTCGTGCGCGGCCACGAGCCGGTCGAGGTAGAAGTCCCAGCGGGGTCCCTCGTCGGCCTCCTCGACGAGTGAGCGCAACCTGCGGCCCACGGTCACGGTCGTGTGGCCGCTCGCCTCCGTCAGGTGCACGAACATCCGGTGCGACGCCCCTGCGGGGCCGACGTCTGCGTGCAGCCGATGGGGCGGCGAGCACTCGAGGACGGAGACGTCCTCCCAGTCCGTATCGTCGCTGTCAGCGGTCATGCGGAAGCGGACGGCCCCTGTCGAGCCGGTGCCCTTGTACTCACCCAGCCATGAGCTGAGCCGCGGCGACCGGCTGAAGTACGTCCACACCTCCTCGATGGGCGCCTTGAACATCCGGTCGAGGACGAGGTAGACCCCGTCGTCCTTGCGGACCAGTCTTCCTGACGGCTGCGGCATCATGGTGACCTCCGTCGGCTCAGCCTCTGGTGATCCACACCTTAGTCACGCCCGCCCGGAATCGGCAGTAGGCCTCTGCGAGTGCTCTCATCCCTCCAGCACGGCCATGGCTGCGTTGTGCCCGCCGAGGCCGCTGACCGCGCCTCCTCGCCGGGCGCCGGAGCCGCAGAGCAGGATGCGCGGGTGCGCGGTCGCGACGCCCCAGCGCTGCGCCGGGGTGTCCAGTGCGTCGTCGTCCTCGGCGAACGGCCAGGAGAGCGGGCCGTGGAAGATGTTGCCGCCCGGCATGTTGAGCGCCTGCTCCAGGTCGCGCGTGGTCTTCGTCTCGATGCAGGGATTGCCGTCGCCGTCGGTCAGCAGCAGGTCCTCCACGGGCTCCGCCAGCACCGAGTCGAGGGAGGCGAGGACCGCATCCTGGAGGCGCTGTCGCGTCGCGTCGTTGTTCTCGTCGGTCAGCCAGCGGTCGGGGGTGTGCAGGCCGAAGACGGTGATCGTCTGGGCGCCCGATGCGGCGAGGTCGGGGTCGAGGATGCTGGGGTCGGCGAGAGTGTGGCAGTAGATCTCGCACGGCAGCAGCTCGGGCATGACGCCCCGGGTCATGCCCGAGTAGGCCTCCTCGAGCTGCGTGTAGGTCTCGTTGATGTGGAAGGTGCCGCCGAACGCGGCTTTCGGGTCGATGCTCTCGTCGCGCAGCCGGGGCAGCCGCTTCAGGAGCAGGTTCACCTTGACCTGCGCTCCCTCCGCCTTCTCGCGCGGCGGCTGCGGGGTCTCGCCGAGCAGGTCGTCGAGCACCCCGGGGGCGACGTTCACGAGCACGTGAGCGCCCTCGACGCGTCGCTCGTGGCCGTTGCGTCGGTACTCCACCGTGCCGTCCGGGTCGATGCGGGTCACTTCGGCGCCCGTGACGATGCGGGCGCCTGCGTCGCGGGCGACGCGGGCGAGTTCTCCTGTGACGGCGCCCATACCGCCGACGGGGACGTCCCACTCGCCGGTGCCCTGGCCGATCACGTGGTAGAGGAAGCACCTGTTCTGGGCGAGCCCCGGGTCGGAGACGCTCGCGAACGTGCCGATCAGTGCGTCCGTCGCGACCACACCGCGCACGAGGTCGTCCTCGACACGAGACTCGATGAACTCGCCGATCGGACGCTCGACGATCGCGTCCCACAGCTCGTCGTCTCCGACCAGGGCCTTCGCCTCCGAACGGGTGAGCAGCGGCTCGGTGACGGTCGGCCACAGTGCGCGGGCCAGCTCGCCGGTGCTGCGGTACACCGAGTCGAACCCTTCGGCGTCGGCCGCCGCGCCGATACGGGCGAAGGAAGCGGCGGTCGCCGTCGGATCCGTGTTGTCGATCAGCAGCCCGGCGCCGGCCGGGTCGCCCGGGACGGGAGTGTAGGAGGAGTAGCGGCGGCGCGCGAGCCGGATGTCGAGGCCGAGCTCCTCGATGATGCGCTGCGGCAGCAGGCTGACCAGGTAGGAGTAGCGGGAGAGCCGCGCCTCCACGCCCGGGAACGCCTCGGCGCTGACGGCCGCGCCGCCCACGTCGTCGAGCCGTTCGAGCAGGATGACCGACTTGCCCGCCCGTGCCAGATAGGCGGCGGCGGTGAGGCCGTTGTGGCCTCCTCCCACGATGACGACGTCGTGCGTTGCGGCGGAGGGCGAGGTGGGGCGGTCGGTCATGTCTCGACTCTAGCCGGGCGACTTATCCACAATCTCAGGTCGATCCGGTGCCCGCTCGGCCCCGGGTAATAGTGTCGTTCCATGGTCGACAACACCAAGGACGGCGCCGAGGTGCGCCCGGCGCAGATCGCTCACGAGGCGGTCGAGCTGGTGCAGCGCTGGCTTGACGAGAGCGCTCAAGGCGATGACGGGGGCGCACCGAAGGAGGACCCGGCGGCGCGGAGGCTCGCGGGTGTGCTCAGCGACCCCGACGGCCTCGACTTCGCCGTCGGCTTCGTCGACGGGGTCGCGCGTCCGCAAGACCTGTTCGTCGCGGGGTACAACCTGCAGCGGCTCGCGCGGCGCATCCCGCGCTTCCTTCCCTGGTACCAGCGCATCGCCATCTGGCTCGGCGGCGTGTTCGGCCCGGTTCTTCCGTGGGTGGTCATCCCGATCGCGCGGCTCGTGCTCCGGCGCATGGTCGGCCACCTGGTCGTCGATGCGACGCCGGAGAAGCTCGGCCCCGCGATCGAGCGGCTGCGCCGGGCGGATGACCCGGAGGGTCACGGCGCCCGCCTCAACCTCAACCTGCTCGGCGAGGCGGTACTCGGCGAGAAGGAGGCGTTGCGACGGCTGGAGGGCACGCGCGCCCTGCTGGCCCGCGACGACGTGGACTACGTCTCGATCAAGGTCTCGTCGATCGCATCCCAGCTCTCGATGTGGGCGTTCGACGAGACGGTGGATCGCCTGGTGGAGCGGCTGACTCCACTCTACGAGCTGGCGGCCGCGTCGCCTTCACCCAAGTTCATCAACCTGGACATGGAGGAGTACCGCGACCTCGACCTCACGATGGCGGTCTTCATGCGGCTGCTGGAGAAGCCGCAGCTGCTGAGCCTCGAGGCCGGCATCGTGCTGCAGGCGTACCTCCCCGATGCGCTCGATGCGCTGCAGACGCTCACCGAGTGGGCGACGCAGCGGCGCATCCAGGGCGGCGCGTCGATCAAGGTCCGGGTCGTCAAGGGAGCGAACCTCGCGATGGAGCGGGTGGATGCGACCATCCACGACTGGCCGCTCGCGACCTACGGCAGCAAGCAGTCGACCGACGCCAACTACAAGCGCGTGCTCGATTGGGCCCTCACGCCGGAGCACACCGACGCGGTCAAGATCGGGGTCGCCGGGCACAATCTGTTCGACATCGCGTTCGCCTGGCTGCTCGCCTCGCGGCGCGGGGTCACCGATCGCATCGACTTCGAGATGCTGCTCGGCATGGCGACGCGTCAAGCGGAGGCGGTCACCCGCACGGTGGGGCGGCTGCTCCTCTACACGCCGGTCGTCGATCCGCGGGAGTTCGACGTGGCGATCTCGTACCTGATCCGGCGACTGGAGGAGAACGCCAGCCAGGAGAACTTCATGTCGGCGGTGTTCCAGCTCGGCAGCGATCAGGAGCTGTTCGAGCGCGAGAAGCAGCGGTTCCTCGCGTCCGTCGCGGAGTTCGAGACCGACTCGGGTCCGCGCGGGGCTGCTCCGCTGCCCAACCGGCAGCAGGATCGCACGCGCGAATGGGAGGAGGCGTCGGCCCCCGCCTTCACGCGGCCGCCCGCCCCGCCCGCAGCGTCGGTCGAGGAGGAACAGGGGCTGACCAGCGTCGTGCTCGGCCTCACCCGCGGTTCCGGCGGGATAGAGCTGACGCCGGAGGAGCTGCCCGAGGCGGCGGTGCCGGCGGGATCAGCGATCGAGGAGGGGTTCAGCAACGCGCCGGACACCGACCCGTCGCGTGCGGCGAACCGGCAGTGGGGCCGGCGCATCCTCGCGCGGTCGCAGGACTCGGCTCTCGGTGCGGAGACGATCGCGGCCGCAGCCGTCACGGAGGCCGACCGGCTCGATGCGATCATGGCCGGAGTCGCGCAGGCCGGGGCCGCCTGGGGAAGACGGACCGGACACGACCGTGCCGCGGTCCTGGACCGGGCGGGCCACGCGCTGGAGGCCAACCGCGACCGCCTGATCGAGGTGATGGCCGCCGAGACCGGGAAGACGATCGCCGAGGCCGACCCGGAAGTCAGCGAGGCGGTCGACTTCGCCCACTACTACGCCACCCGTGCCCGCGAACTCGATGTCGTGCAGGGCGCGCGCTTCGTCCCCTCCGCGCTCACGGTGGTCGCGCCGCCGTGGAACTTCCCGGTCGCGATCCCGGCCGGGTCCGTGCTGGCGGCGCTCGCCGCAGGAAGCGGCGTCGTGATCAAGCCGGCGCCGCAGGCGCGACGCTCGGCGGCGGTCATGGTCGAGGCGCTGTGGGAGGCCGGCATCCCGCGCGACCTGCTCGCGCTCGTCGACGTCGCGGAGAACGACCTGGGACGGCAGCTGATCTCCGACCCGCGCGTCGACCGGGTGATCCTCACCGGATCGTACGAGACGGCGAAGCTGTTCCGCTCCTGGCGACCCGATCTGCCCTTGCTCGCCGAGACCAGCGGCAAGAACGCGATCATCGTCACCCCGAGTGCGGACTACGACCTCGCGGTGTCCGACATCGTGAAGAGCGCGTTCGGCCACGCCGGGCAGAAATGCTCCGCGGCGAGCCTCGTCATCCTGGTCGGGTCCGTGGCGAAATCGGAGCGCTTCCGCAATCAGCTCCTGGATGCGGTGGCGAGTCTCCGGGTCGGCTACCCGTCCGATCCCACCAGCCAGATGGGTCCGCTGATCGAGCCCGCCTCCGGCAAGCTGCTCCACGCCTTGACGACCCTCGGCGCGGACGAGGAGTGGCTCGTGCAGCCGAAGCCGCTCGACGGCACCGGGCGGCTCTGGTCGCCGGGGGTTCGAACGGGCGTGCAACCCGGCTCCTACTTCCACCTCACCGAGTTCTTCGGGCCGGTGCTCGGCATCATGGCGGCGCGCGACCTGGAGGAGGCCATCCGCTTCCAGAACGCCGTCGAGTACGGTCTCACCGCCGGCCTGCACTCGCTGGACTCGGACGAGCTCGCCCTGTGGCTCGACACCGTGGAGGCCGGCAACCTCTACGTCAACCGCGGGATCACCGGGGCGATCGTCCGCCGCCAGCCGTTCGGGGGCTGGAAGCGCTCGTCCGTCGGCGCCGGGACCAAGGCCGGCGGCCCCAACTACCTGATCGGTCTGGGCTCATGGGAGCCCGAGGCCGGGCACTCGAGCTCGAGCCTCCACCTGCGCGGCCTGGAGCAGCGTGTGTCCGACCTCATCGAATCGGGCCAGTCGTCCATGGACTACCCGTCCTTCGACCTCGTGCGCCGGTCCGCGCTGAGCGACGCGATCGCGGTCGCCACCGAGTACCACCGCGTCACCGACGTCTCGGGGCTGGGCGTGGAACGCAACCTGTTCCGCTACCGCGCGGTCCCCGTCGCGATCCGGCTCTCGGAGGGCAGCTCGCTGCCGGAGCTTCTCCGGGTGATGGCTGCCGGCACCGTGGCGCGCTCGCCCTTCACGGTCAGCACCCCGGTCAAGCTGCCCCGCGCCATGCAGGTACTGCTGCGCGAGCGGGAGGTGGAGGTGACGGTGGAGTCGGACGCCCACTGGCTCTCGCGCGTGCGCGCCAGGCGGGTCGCGGCCCATCGCATCCGCCTGATCGGCGGCGACCCGTCCGCGCTCGCGGCCGCTCTCGGCGGGAGCCCCGACGTGGCGGTCTACGCCGGTCCGGTCACCCCGTCCGGCCGGATCGAGGTCCTCACCTTCCTGCACGAGCAGGCGATCTCGATCACGAACCACCGGTTCGGCAACCCGACGAAGCTCTCCGACGCCGTCATCTGACTCGGGACCGCCCCACGCCGATCCTGCACGCGTACTGTGTGAACCATGACGACCTCCATCCCCACCCTTCCGCTGACCGGCGGGGGCGCCATCCCGCAGCTCGGCCTCGGCACGTGGCCCCTCGATGACGCTGAGGTGCAGAGGGCTGTCGTGACGGCCGCAGAGGTGGGCTATCGTCACGTCGATACCGCGGTGAAGTACGGCAACGAGACCGGTGTCGGCCGCGGGCTCGCCGAAAGCGGGGTGCCGCGCGAGGAGTGGTTCGTCACCACCAAGCTGGACGGCACCTACCAGGGCGACGACCGGGCTGTCGACGGCCTGGACGACAGCCTTGCGCGGCTGGGACTCGAGTACGTCGACCTGCTGCTCATCCACTGGCCGCTGCCGCAACGGGACCAGTACGTCTCCACCTGGGATACCTTCATCCGTCTCCGCGAAGCGGGCAAGACCCGCGCGATCGGCGTATCGAACTTCAAGCCGGCGCACATCGACCGGCTGATCGCCGAGACCGGGGTCACGCCTGCCGTCAACCAGATCCAGCTGAGCCCCGCCATCCCGCGCCGGGCTCAGCGCGAGTACGACGCGGCGCACGGGATCGTCACCGAATCGTGGAGCCCGATCGGCGCGGGCGGCGAGCTGCTGGCGCAGCCGGCCGTCGTGCGCGTCGCCGACAAGCACGGGCGCACGCCGGCCCAGGTCGTGCTGCGCTGGCACGTGCAGAACGGCCTGGTCGCCATCCCGAAGTCGCGCGACCCCGAGCGGATGGCCCAGAACCTCGCGGTGTTCGACTTCGAACTCGACGCCGACGACCTCGCGGCATTCGAGACCCTCGACGAGGGACCGGACGCGGGCGTCGACTCGGACCGCACCGGGCACTGAGCGGCCGCTGGGTAGTCGCCGCCCCCTTCCGACAGCGATCAGTCGTGCCGTAGAGGCAGCCGAATCGTGACCGTCAACCCTGACGGCTCCGCGTTCGCGAGCACCACGCGGCCGCCCGCTGCGCCGGCCAGCGCTCCGACGATGGCGAGCCCCAGCCCGCCGCCGGACCGGCCGGTCGTGCGGGCGCCGTCCGCCCTGGTGAACCTGTCCAGGGCGACCGGGATGAACTCCTCCGGCATGCCCGGTCCGGTGTCTCGCACCGTGAGCACGACCTCCGAACCGCCCTCGCCCCCGTCGTCCTCAGGATCCGCCAGCGCGAGGGTGGCCGTGACCGTGTCCTCCTGGTGGCTGTCGGGCGAGCTGCGGATCGCGGTGATCGCGTTGCCGAGCAGGTTGTCGAGAATGCGGCCGAAGTCGGTCGGGGAGAGCGCCACCCGAGCTCCCGGGTCCGGGCGTCGGCGCGGGTCGTAGTCGAAGTCCACCGAGATGCCGGTCGCCTCGTCGTCGCTGCTCACCAGCAGGCGGGCGCGGTCGATTGCGTCCGTGAGCTCGTCCACCAGGGTGCGCCAGTCGATCCGGCCGCTCGACGGGCCGGCCTCGATCCGGGAGAGCTCGAGGAGGTTGTTGGCGAGTGCCGCTAGCCGGATCGCGGTCGCGTGCGACGAGCGGATGTCGTGCAGCAGTGCGTCCGGGTCTCCCGCATCCAGCTCGGCCAGCTCGAGCTGCCCGCGCAGCACCGCCAGCGGCGTCCGCAGCTCGTGGCTGGCGTCCGAGACCATCTGCCGCTCGCGGTCCGCCGACGCGCGGAGCCGCAGGATGAGGTCGTTGAGGGTCGTCGCCAGCTCGGAGAGCTCGTCCTCGGCCGGGCCGACCGGCAGCAGGCCGGCTTCGTCCGGCGTGGATGCCGCGATGCGGTCGGCCTGTTCGCGCATCCGGCTCACCGGCCGCAGTGCCGTGCGGGCCAGCAGCCAGGACGCCGCGCCGAACGCGAAGATCAGCACGCCGGCGCCGGCGAGCAGGGCCGCGGTCAACCGGTCGAGCAGCAGGGCGGTCGTCTCCTCGTTGCGTGCGGCCACGACATGCGTTATGCCGTTCGGCGTCTCGACGTCGCGGACCAGCACCACGTAGTGCTCGTCGCCGACCTGGACGTCGCGCACGCCAGGACCGCGGGCGACCAGCGACCGCATCCGGTCTTCGAGCCCGTCCGGCATGGTCGACGCGAGGATGGCGCCGTCGTCGGCGACGATCGCCAGCTCCTGTCCGCCGCCCGGCAGATCGAACGGCCCCGTCGGCTTGGTCGCCAACGACTGGGAAGGCGCCGCGACATCGTTGCTGAGCAGGGTCAGGGTGGCGTTGTGCAGGATCGACGAGACGCCGATGCGGATGATGACGACGGCGACGAGGGCGAACAGGGCCGCGACGATCAGGCTGCCGATCGTGATCCGCGCCGTGATCGACAGGCGCCGCAGCGCGTTCACGGGGTGGACGCGGTGTCGGGCGTGCTCTGTTCCGTCTCGTCGGCCGTTCCCGACCGCTTGGCGTCTGCTGCGTTGCGGGCGTCGAGGCGGTAGCCGCGCCCGCGCTCGGTGACGATCGACAGGCCGGCGCCGGCGGCGTCCAGCTTCTTGCGCAGGTAGGAGACGTACTGGTCGATGACGTTGGTGCCGATGTTCTCGGTGGTGCCCCAGACCGACTCGAGGATGTCTGCGCGCGACAGCGTCTTGTCCGGGTTGGTCGCGAACAGTCGCAGGAGGGTGAACTCCCGGCGGCTCAGCGGCATCTCGTGCCCGGCGACGAGCGCCTGGTGCTCGTGCGAGTCGATGGTGAGGCGGCCGACGGTGACCTGCGGGCGCATCCCGGTGGGCTCGCGCCGCAGCAGTGCCCGGACGCGCGCGGCCAGCTCGGCGAACGCGAACGGCTTCGTCAGGTAGTCGTCCGCGCCGGAGTCGAGCCCGTGCACACGGTCCTCGATCGCGTCCCGCGCTGTGAGAAGCAGGATCGGCATCGGGTTGGCGGCCTCGCGGATGTGGCGGCACAGCTCGAATCCGCTCATCCCCGGCAGCATCACGTCGATCGCGGCGGCCGAGAAGGCATCGCTGCGCAGCGCGATGAGCGCATCCACGCCGTTCGTGACGAGCGTCACGTCGTATCCCTCAGCGGCGAGTCCCCGCTCGACGAGGCCTCCCATGTCCGGATCGTCTTCGACAACCAGCAGCTTCATGCGCCCATCGTGCCACTGTTGGCCGTGCCGGCGCTCGGATGCCGCCCCCGCACGCCCAGCGATCGCTGAACGTTCTTACAGGTGAGGATCAGTCTTCTTCGACCACGCTCTTCAGCGAAGCGAGCACGGCGGACCAGTTGCCGCTCATCCGCTCGGCCTCCGCGTCGTCGGCGCAGCCGTCCTGCGTGATCGTGACGAGGGTCCCGTCGCCGTCGTCGGCCAGAAAGTACGAGACCGTCTGGTAGCTGGCGGGCTCGTCCGATTTGCCGCTGAGGGGGCTGTAATAGCTCGTGACGAGGCGGTCGCCCGGCACGATCTCGAGGATGGTGCCCTTGTCCTCGTAGGGCCGGCCCTCCCATTCGCCGCGGTAGCGGATCGGGCTTCCCTCACGCCAGTCCGTCTCGACGCGGGTGCCGAACATGAAGCGGCTGATCGTGTCCGGATCGGTCAGGGCGTGCCAGACGCGCTCGCGGGAGGCGTCGACGTGCAGTGCGGCTCGTGCTGTCGTGGTCATGGCGCCAGTCTTCCGGCCGCTCGCCGCGTGGTCTTGAAGTTTCGCGACGCTCAACTGCCGCGGGTGATGAGCCGCGAGAGCACGATCGCGCTGCGGGTGTGATCGACGTTCGGCGCCAGGCGCACCTTCTCGAGCGCCGCCTCCAGGCTCGGGATGTCGCGCGAGCGGATGTGGACGATCGCGTCGGCGCTGCCGGTGACGGTTCCGGCATCGACGACCTCCGGGACGGCGGAGAGGATGCGCAGCAGCTCCTCCGGCGAGACGGTGCCACGGCAGAACAGTTCGACGTAGGCCTCGGTGCTCATGCCGTCGATCGCAGGATCGACCTGGATGGTGAACCCGCGGATCACGCCGTCGGCCACCAGTCGGTCGACGCGGCGCTTCACGGCCGAAGCCGAGAGGCCGACCACCGAGCCGATGTCGCCGTAGCCGGCGCGCGCGTTCTGGCGGAGCAGGTCGAGGATGCTGCGATCGAGGTTGTCCACGCTGCCGAGCTTACGGTGGATCGTTGCGTCGAAGCGAGGCAAGCGGCCGTATCGTGCGCGGTTTTGCACAAAGCTGGCGTCTGGACACCTCGCCCTCCGATTCCGGCCGATCTTTCGAGGACGCCCCGGGTGTGAGCGCGAGGACGACGCACAGGCCGAAAAGGCGAGGATGCGGTGACCCGTTCAGCCTTGCGCTCCAGGTCGGCCGCCTCCGTCGTCGACGGTCAGCGTGCCCGCCAGGTCGAGGTCGGTGGCGGTACCGTGTGCTCCTGCGTGGGCGAGGAGTGCGCCGCCGAGTGCCGCGCTCCAGAACGTCCTCACTTCTTGGTGGAGGGGTCTGTCGATGCGCCACCCCCGGCTGTCGAGGAGTTCGCCGAGGTAGCGCTCGGACTGGCGGAAGAGCAGCTGGAGGTGCTGGTCGATCACCGGCGCGAGGTCGGCTCTCGTGATCCCGATGGCGAGCGCTCCCGCCACGAGCCGGAGAGACGGCAGGGCGAGGACCGTGCGCGCGATGTTCCGCCGAAACGCTGCCGCGTCCGAGGCGTTGCGCCCGATCCGTTCGATCCGACGGGTGTCGTGCAGCATCGCGAGGAACGAAGCGTGCACGAGGAGCGAGTCCTTCGAGCCGAAGTGATACGTGATCTGGTTCGGGAACACGTCGGCTGCATCCGCGATCTCTGCGACGCTCAGCTGGGCCCCCTGCCGTTCCTTGGACAAGCGGGCCGTGGTTTCGATCAGTCGCCTGCGCGTGGAAGGCCCCCGCTCCCTTCGGGGGGCAGGTTCCGGGCGGGTCGTCTGCCTCTGAGCCATGTCGTCATTGTATGTGATACAAATTGAGAAGAGTTGTATGTCATACAAAGGAGGCCTCGCCATGCAGCACATCGAAGTCGTCGTGACCGGCCTGGGGGCGATCACGCCGCTCGGGCCGGATGTCGCCTCCACGTGGAGGGCGCTCGTGGCAGGAGAATCGGGCGTCCGCGGCGACGTACTGGGCGGGTCGGAAGACGACGGGCTCAGCGACGTCGCTGCGGGCACGATGGCGACCGATCCTGCAGCGTTGCTCCCGCCGGTCCAGGCGAGGCGCCTGGACCGATCGCAACAGGCGGCCCTCGTGGCGGCCGCCGAGGCCTGGGCCGACGCAGGCACCCCCGATGTCGATCCCGAGAGGCTCGCCGCGGTCGTCGGCACCGGCATCGGGGGCGTGCAGACCCTGCTGAGGGAGGACGATGTCCGAGAGACCTCCGGTGCGCGGCGGGTGTCGCCGCGGACCGTTCCGATGCTCATGCCGAACGCGGCCGCCGCGCTGATCAGCATCGCCTACGGTGCACGCGCTGGCTCCTACACGCCCGTCTCCGCCTGCTCCTCGGGAGCCGAGGCCATCGCCCTCGGGGCGCGGCTCATCCGGGCCGGGGAGGCGGACATGGTGATCGCGGGCGGGACGGAGGCGGCGATCACTCCGGTCACCGTCGCCGGCTTCCGGCAGGCTCGCTCCCTCTCGCACCACTCCGGTGACCCTGCGTCCGCGTCGCGGCCGTTCGCAGCGGATCGCAGCGGTTTCGTCCTCGCGGAAGGCTCCGCCGTCATCGTGATGGAAAGCGCGGAGCACGCTTCGGCACGCGGCGCCCGGATCCACGCGGTTCTCGCCGGGGCGGGCATTGCGGCGGACGCGCACCACGTCACAGCCCCCGCGCCCGACGGCAGCGGCCAGATCTCGGCGATGCGGAAGGCGCTCGCGCAGGCCGGGCTCGAGCCCGAGCAGATCGGTCACGTCAACGCCCACGCCACGGGCACGGAGGTGGGGGATGCAGCCGAGGCTGTCGCCATCAACGAGGTCTTCGGCCGGACCGCCGTGACGGCGCCCAAAGCCGCACTCGGCCACCTGTTCGGAGCGGCCGGAGCGATAGAGGCGCTGATCGCGGTGCTGAGCGTGGAGCACGGCATCATCCCTCCCACGCGGAACCTCGACGACGCGGGCGTCGATCCCGACATCGACCTCGACGTGGTGACAGAGGTACGGGAGCTTGCTCAGCACGCAGTGCTCAGCAACTCCTTCGGCTTCGGCGGCCAGAACGTGTCGCTGATCTTCGCGGCAGGACGCTAGGCGCATCCACCGTCCCGCCGACGATGGCCGCGTGCAGCGCGTTCGGGGTCACGTCGTTCCGTCCTCGATGGGCTGCAAGCGACGGGCGCCCTGGCCCTCCTGCCCCAGCACGTCGCCGGGGTTCATGACCAGGCAGACGCTGAGCGAGACGCACCCGCAGCCGATGCACTGGCTCATCTCGCTCTGCAGCCGTTCCAGTTCGCGCTGGCGCGCGGTCAGCTTTGCACGCCAGTGCTCGTTCAGCCGGTTCCAGTCCCGGAGCGACGGCATCCGGTCGGCGGGGAGCGCACGAAACTGCTCGGCCACCTCGCTGAGTGGGATCCCCAGGCGCTTGGCCACCTGGATGATCGCGATGCGCCGCTCGACGTGACGCGGATACAGACGGGTGCCGCCCTCGGTCCGCTGTGAATGGATGAGGCCCTTCCGCTCGTAGAAGTGCAGGGCGGACGCGGCGACGCCAGTGCGGCGGACCACCTCGCCGATGGTCAGCAGATCGGTGGGGCTCGGTCGCTTGATCTCAACCATGGTTGAGATTTTACGGTGGTGCCATGACCACCGAAACACTGCAACCCTCGACCTGGCGCGCGCTCCTCCGGGGGGCGAACGGAAGGATCGCCCTCGTCCTGAGCGGCGGCGTCGCCGCCTACGCCGTCACCACCTACATCACGGGCGCTGTGCTGCCCGCGCTCGCCTCGGAACTGGACGGCGACCGGCTCTACGCGTGGGTGAACACCGCGTTCCTGTCCGCATCGGTGATCGGGTCGGCGAGCGCGAGCCCCGTGATCGGGCGGCTCGGGATCCGGGCGTCCTACCTGCTCGCGTTCGGGCTGTTCTCGGCCGGCTCCGCGGTCATCGCGGCATCGTGGACGATGGAGGGCGTCGTGGCCGGGCGCGCCGTGCAAGGGGTCGGCGGCGGACTGCTCACCGCCCTTGCGTATGTGGCGATCAGCGCTCTGCTGCCTGAGAGCCTGTGGGGCCGCGCCACCGGCCTCGTCACGGCCATGTGGGCGATCGGCGGCATCGGCGGTCCGGCGCTCGGCGGTCTGTTCGGCACACCGGGACTCTGGCGGGTGCCGTTCGCCATCCTGACGGCCTGCGCACTGGCCCTGGCGGTCGTGTCACGCTTCTCGGTGGCATCGGCAACGGACGGTGCCGCGGATGACTCGCGGTCCCGCAGGTCCGTGGCCGCTCCCTCCATCGTCGTGGCCCTCCTCGCGGTGTCCGCTCTCAGTGTCGCGGCTCTGTTCGACGGTCCGGCACGGCTTGCCTGGGGCGCCGCGGGAATCCTGCTGCTGGCTCTCTTCCTGGTCGTGGACAGCCGGACCCGGGTGAGCATGCTCCCGAAGGCGACATACGCGCCGGGGTCCCGGCTGCGGTGGGTCTACCTGCTGGTCGCGGTGCTGGCCGGGTCGGTGATGATCGAAGCGTTCATCCCGCTGTTCGGGCAGCAGCTGGGTCTGCCGCCGTTCGCGGCAGGGTACCTCGGCGCCGTGCCCTCGATCGGGTGGACGGTGGCCCAGTTCGCGAGCGTTTCGGTGACCGCCCCAGCGACACGGGCCGTCCTCCGCATCGTCGGCCCCCTCGTGACCCTCGCCGGGTTCGTCACCCTGGCGGCGACCGGCGGCCTGGGCGGCCCGTGGATGCTGTGGTGGATCCCCGCGCTGGCAGCCATCGGAACCGGAGTGGGGCTGGCGTTCCCGCACCTCGCCGTCGCGGCCATGTCGATGGGACGCGACGATGCCGATTCGGCCAGGACCTCTGCCGGGATCAGCGTCGTGCAACTCCTCAGCAACACCGTCTTCACCGCCTTCTGCGGCCTCCTGCTCACCACGGGCATCGGTGGAATCACCGACGCGCAAGCGATGGCGGCGGGTCTCGCGATCGTGGTCGCGATCGGCGCAGCGGTGGGCTTGGTCGGCCTTCGACGGACGCGCTAGCGACGCTCGCGGTCAGCAGCTCCGTCCGGTACAGCCAAGAACCCACCGGTGGGAGCATGGTTGTCATGAGTCAGACCGACACCGAGCACGCACGACGCGATGACGAGAGCGGCCGCGGCTTCTTCGGCCAACCTCGGGCGCTCGCCAACATCTTCGGCGTGGAGATGTGGGAGCGGTTCTCGTTCTACGGCATGCAGGGCATCCTGCTCATCTACCTCTACTACTCGGTGGAGCAGGGCGGTCTGGGCATCGATCAGCCGACCGCGGCCGGCATCGTGGGGGCGTACGGCGGTGCCGTCTACCTCTCGACGATCCTCGGCGCCTGGCTCGCAGACAGGCTGTTCGGGTCGGAGCGGGTGCTGTTCTGGAGCGCGGTCGTCATCATGGCCGGCCACATCTCGCTCGCCCTCATCCCCGGCGTCGGCGGTGTGCTGGTGGGTCTGCTGCTGGTCGCTCTCGGCAGCGGCGGGCTGAAGGCGAACGCGACCCGAATCGTCGGCACGCTGTACTCGGAGAAGGACCCGCGGCGCGACGCCGGATTCTCGCTGTTCTATCTCGGCATCAACCTCGGCGGGCTGTTCGGGCCGCTGCTGACCGGTCTGCTGCAGTCCACCCTCGGGTTCCACTGGGGGTTCGCTCTGGCGGCGGTCGGCATGGCGATCGGCCTCATCCAGTACTCGCTCGGGCGCAAGCGGCTGCCGGACGAGGCGCGGCACGTCCCGCATCCGCTGGAGCGCTCCCGGTATCCGCTGGTGATCGGGATCGGGATCGCCGGACTGGTGGTGATCGTCGTGCTCGTGCTGACGAACGTCATCAATGCGTTCAACCTCGCGCTGTGGGTGATCGGGGTCACCATCGTCGCGGCGATCGTGTACTTCGTCGTGATGTTCTCGTCGAAGCTGGTGAACGGGGTGGAGCGGAGCCGGCTGGTGGCCTTCATTCCGCTCTTCATCACGAATGCGGCGTTCTGGTCGCTGTATCAGCAGCAGTTCACGGTGGTGACGATCTACTCGGACGAGCGGTTGAACCGCAACCTGTTCGGCTGGGAGTTCCCGGTCTCCTGGGTGCAGTCGATCAACCCGATCTTCATCATCGTGCTGTCGGGCGTGTTCGCGGCGATCTGGACGAAGTGGGGCGAGAAGCAGCCGTCGACGCCGATCAAGTTCGCGGCCGGCACGGTGCTGATGGGGCTGGCGTTCTTCCTGTTCCTGATCTGGGCCGGTGGCGGCAGAAACAGCACGCCGTTGCTCGCGGTGGTGGGCATCCTGTTCGTGTTCACGGTCGCAGAACTGCTGATCTCGCCGGTCGGGCTCTCGGCGGCGACCAAGCTGGCGCCAGGTCCCTTCCAGGCGCAGATGGTGGCGCTGTACTTCCTCTCGGTCGCGCTGGGCACCGCGATGGCCGGTCAGCTGGCGAAGCTGTACAAGCCGGAGTCGGAGGCCGTGTACTTCAGCATCATCGGCGGGGTGGCCGTGGTCATCGGCCTGCTCTTGGCGCTGGTCAGCCCGTGGGTGCTCCGGATGATGCGCGGCGTGCGCTGAGATACTGGGCCGATGGCAGAGATTCTCGCGGTGTGCCGGGTGGAGCAGTTGCTGAAGGACGCGGGCGGCATCGGCGTCACGGCGATCGACAAGCGTCCGGTCGGGAGGCGCCTCCACGTGCGCCCGCTCGGGCTGTACGGCGATGTCCAGGCCGACCGGAAGCACCACGGCGGCGCGACCAAGGCGCTGTACGCATATGCCGACGAAGACGCGGCCTTCTGGGCGGCGGAGCTGGGACGGGACATCCCGCCTGGCCTGTTCGGTGAGAACCTGCGGACTGCGGGGCTCGACGTGAACGGCGCGGAGATCGGCGAACGGTGGGCGATCGGCGACGAGCTCGTGGTCGAGGTGACGTGCCCCCGGACGCCGTGCGCGACCTTCCAGCGACGGATGCGGGAACCGCAGTGGGTGAAGCGCTTCGCTGCCGAGGGGCGGACGGGCGCATATCTGTCGGTCGTGAAGTCGGGCGGCGTCGGGGCCGGGGACAAGGTTCGCGTCGTGTCTCGCCCGGGGCACGGCGTGACGGTCGAATCCTTCTTCACCGGGGCCGACGCGTCGAAGGCCGACGCCCTCGAAGCGGCCGAGCGGGACGGGGCGCTGAGGCTCGCGCCGGAGATCCACGAGGTCATCGCGAAGATTCGGAAGCGACGAATACTTGTTCTTGACAAGTGAACTTGCAAAGAGCAAGCTAAGCGTATTCGAACCGCACGACCAGGGGAGCACGCCATGTCACTCAACATCTTCGTCAACTTCACGACCGACGATCTGGACCGCTCGAAGGCCTTCTACGAGGCCCTCGGCTACAGCATCAACCCGATGTTCACCGACGACAACGCGGCCTGCGTCGTCCTCAGCGACACCATCTACTTCATGGTGCAGACGCGCGAGTTCTACGCGACCTTCACCGACAAGCAGATCATCGACCCGCACACCCAGGCCGGCGCCTCGGTCGCACTGAGCCAGGACTCGCGCGACGCCGTCGACGCCATCGTGGCGCGCGGGCTGGAGGCCGGCGGCGCCGAGCCCCGGCCCGCTCAGGACTACGGCTTCATGTACTCGCGCGACCTGGAGGACCCGGACGGCAACCTTCTGTCCTTCCTCTTCATGGAGCCCGCTGCGGTCGAGAAGGGCCCGGAGGCGTACATGACCGAGCAGGGGGCCGGCGCTCAGGCGACGGCCTGACCCGCATGGCGACGCGTACTCCGCGCGGCTTCGGCCAGTACGGCGGACTGGCCCGTGCCGTCGAGAAGGTCGGGGAGCGGTGGGCGCTGCTCATCGTCCGCGACCTTCTCGCCGGCGCTCGCCGTTACAGTGACCTGAAGGCCGGTCTGCCGCGCATCCCGACGAACATTCTCAGCGACCGGTTGAAGGAGCTGCAGGCGGCGGGGGTCATCCGGCGCGTCCCCGCCGTGCGCGGGGGCTACGAGCTCACGTCGCTCGGGCGCGCCCTCGAACCGGTCGTGCTCGAGCTGGAGCGTTGGGGCTGGGCGGCGTCGGCAGAGCCGGCCGAGGGCGAGGTGCTCACCGCCGACGCCCTGGGGGTGACGCTCCGCGCGGCGTTCCGCGGGCACGAAGCCGAGCGGCTGCCGCCCACCGAGTACGTCGTCCACGCCGGTGACGCGTCCGCCAGCGCGCTGGTCGTCGGCCGGATGCTGGACGTCATGGACGTCGGACCGGACGCCCTCCCGCAGCCGCAGCGCCGCCTCGACATCGGTGCGCCGGAGGACGTCGTCGAGTTCAGCATCCCGTTGCAGGGCCTGGCGGACCTGCTGGGTGACGGCGAGCCGGAGGTGGTCGTGCTGGCCGGGCGGCGCGAACTCGTCGACCGCTTCCGTCGCACCTTCCACATCGAGCCGCTCCCGGGCGCGGAGTCGTCCCCGGCGGCGCACGCGGCCTGAGAGGTCTCGCTTATTGTCGAGTGGCCATTGAGCAGTACGATCACTCAATGGAACTGCGTCAACTGCAGCACTTCGTGGCCGTCGCCGAGGAGCGCCACTTCACCCGCGCGGCGGAGCTGCTGCGCATCTCCCAGTCCGGGCTGTCCGCGTCCATCCGCTCGCTCGAGCAGGAGCTGGGCACCTCGCTGTTCGTCCGCAGCACGCGCAGGGTCGAGCTGACCGCGGCCGGCCAGGCGCTGCTCGCCGACTCCGTGCGCACGCTCGCGAGCGCGGCAGCCGCCCGTGACGCCGTGGCCGCCGTGCGCGGCCTGCTCCGTGGGCGGCTGACGATCGGCGCCGAGCCGTGCCTCGGTTCGGTCGACCTCCCCGCAGAACTGGCGTCGTTCCGCACCGCGAACCCCGGAGTGGAGGTGCGGCTCCGCTACTCCGGCTCAGAGGAGCTGGTGGACGACGTGGCGGGCGGGCGGATCGACGTCGCGCTGGTGGTCGAGACGGGCCACACACCGCCCGGTGTGCGGCTGCGCCGGCTGAGCACCCAGGAGATGCTGGTGCTGTGCCATCCCGAGCACCGGTTCGCGAGCAGGGACAGCATCCCGTTGGAGAGCCTGCGGGGCGAGCCGCTGGTCGGCTTCCAGGAGGGCTGGGGCGCGCAGGCGCTCGCGCGGAGGGCGTTCGCGGCCGCGGGGTTCGACTACCGCGCGGCGATGGAGGTCAACGACGTCCATCCGCTGCTCGACCTGGTCGGCTACAACCTCGGCGTCGCAGTGGTCCCGACGAGCTTCGCGCGCAAGCGGCCGGATGCGCTCCGGGCCGTGCCGCTTCAGGGAGCCCCGGACTGGACCGTCGCCGTCGCGGTCTCCGACCAGCCCAGCCCGGCCGCCTCCGCCTTCCTCACCCAGCTGCGCCCCCAAGCCAAGAGCTCCTGAGTTCTTCGAGCCGGACGCGGCGTGTCGCTCGAAGAACTCAGGAACTGATGGCTGGGGCGGGGGAGGTCAGGCGGCGTTGAGGGCGGCGAGCTCCTCGGGGGTGAGCTCGACGTCGACGGCGGTCACCGAGTCGCGGATCGTCTCCGGACGCGACGAGCCGGGGATCGGGATGACGTGCGGGCTCTGCGCCAGGTGCCAGGCCAGCGCCACGACCTGCGGGCTGATCCCGCGGGCGTCGGCGACGTCCTTGAACGGCTCGAACCGGCTGCCGAGGTCACTCGCGGAGGTGATGCCGCCGAGCGGGCTCCACGGCAGGAAGGCGATGCCGAGCTCGTCGGCGAGGCGCAGCTCCGGCTCGCTGGAGCGGAATGCCGGCGAGAACTGGTTCTGCACCGACACCAGGCGGCCGCCGAGGATGTCGTTCGCCTCCCGGATCTGGTCCGGGTTCGCGTTGGAGATCCCCGCCATGCGAATGATGCCCTCGTCGAGCAGGTCGCGGATCGCGCCGACCGACTCCGTGTAGGGCACCTCCGGGTCGGGCCGGTGGAACTGGTAGAGCCCGATCGCGTCGCCGCCGAGGCGGCGCAGGGACGCCTTCGCGGCCTCCTTCAGGTACTCCGGCCGGCCGTTCACGGTCCACGAGCCGTCGCCAGGGCGCAGATGGCCGCCCTTGGTCGCCACGAGCACCGCCGAGGCGTCGCCGTCCCAGGTGCGCAGCGCCTCGGCGATGAGCTCCTCGTTGTGGCCGACCTCGTCGGCGTGCAGGTGGTACGCGTCCGCCGTGTCGATGAACGTGACGCCCTCGTCGAGTGCGGCGTGGATGGTCTTGATGGAGCGCTCCCGGTCGGGGCGTCCCTCGATCGACATCGGCATCCCGCCGAGTCCGATCGCCGAGACCTCCACGTCGCCGATGGTGCGTGTCTTCATGCGTGTCCTTTCGTGTCGCGTGCGCCCGGGGTCACCAGGCGTAGTCCTCGGGGGCCGGCTTGTGGCCCGGGAAGATCTCGTCGAGCCGGGCGAGTGCCGCCTCGTCGAGGTGGATGTCGAGCGCGCGCAGTCCGCCGTCCAGCTGCTCGTGCGTGCGCGGGCCGATGATCGGTCCGGTCACGCCCGGCCGGGTCAGCAGCCAGGCGAGCGCGAGGTCGCCCGGCTCGTGGCCGAGCTCGTCGGCGAACGCCTCGTACGCCTCGATCGCGTCGCGGTGCTTCTCCAGGGTCTCCGCTGCGCGGCCCTCCAGCCGCCGCTTGCCCTCGTTCTGCTTGCGCACGACGCCGCCGAGCAGGCCGCCCTGCAGCGGCGACCACGCGATCACGCCGACGCCGTTGGCCTGGGCGGCGGGCAGCACCTCCAACTCGACCTGACGGGTGAGGAGGTTGTAGATGGACTGCTCGCTGACCAGCCCGAGCAGGTTGCGCTTGCGGGCCTCCGCCTGGGCCGTGGCGATGTGCCAGCCGGCGAAGTTGCTGGAGCCGGCGTAGAGGATCTTGCCCTGCGCGATCGCCGTCTCGATGCCCTGCCAGATCTCGTCCCACGGGGTGTCCCGGTCGACGTGGTGGAACTGGTAGATGTCGATGTAGTCCGTCTGCAGCCGCTTCAGGCTCGCGTCGAGGGCGCGGCGGATGTTGAGCGCCGAGAGCTTGCCCTCGTTCGGCCAGTCGCCCATGTCGCCGTACAGTTTGGTCGCGAGCACCGTGCGCTCGCGGCGGCCGTCGCCCTTCGCGAACCAGTTGCCGACGATCGTCTCGGTCGCCCCGCGGCCGAGGCTCTGGCCGTAGACGTTGGCGGTGTCGAAGTAGTTGACGCCGGCCTCGTGCGCCGCGTCCATGATCCGGTGGGAATCGTCTTCGCTCGTCTGCGGTCCGAAGTTCATCGTGCCGAGGACAAGGCGAGAGACCTTCAGGCCGGAACGGCCCAGGTGTGTGTACTCCATGCTCGTCACTCTCCGCCGCAAGCCCGCGGAAGTCCAACAGATGATGTGGATGGGATTGCGCGGCGCCGACGATGAATCGGCTCGACTTCGCATCCTGAGTGGCCGCGGGATTAGCATCCCACCATGCGAGAGGTCATCGAGGGGCTGTACCGGGTGGAGTCGGCGCGGGCCGGCAACGCGTACCTCTTCGAGGACGGCGACCGGTCCGTGCTGATCGACAGCGGACTGGCGTCGAGCGCGGCGAAGGTGGTCGCCGAGCTGTCGGCGGCGGGCATCCCGCGGTTGACGGATGTGGTGCTCACCCACTACGACCCCGACCACGTGGGCGCCGCGGCCGCGGTGCAGCGCGCGACCGGCGCGACGGTGTGGCTCGGGGCCGGCGACGCGCGGATCCTCCGCGGAGAGACGCCACCGCCGACGCGGACCCGCCGCGCCATGATGCGGGTCGGCTGGCTCGGCCGCGCCGCCCTGCCGCAGCTCACCGAGCTCCCGGACGACGCGGAGACCGAGGTCGTCCCCGGCGTCGTCGCGGTGCCGGCACCGGGACATACGCCGGGCCACCACCTCGTGCGGTGGCGCGGGGTCGCGTTCATCGGCGACGCCGCCCGGCTGTCGCACGGCCGGCTGGTGCACTTCCCGGGCTTCCTCATCTCCGACCGCGCACAGGCCGACGCGACGCTGACCGCGATCGCGGCATCGCATCCACGCCTTGTGCTGCCCGGTCACGGGGCGCCGGGGCGCCTCGAATAGCCCTCAGCCGCGCAGCGCGGCCTCCAGCTCCGGATCCGTCGGCTCGACCAGGTGGCGGCCGTCGGGGAAGACGATCACGGGGATGTTCGTGCGGCCGCTGATCTCCCGCGCGCGATCGGCCTCGTGGGGGCGGGCCACCAGGTCGATGTACTCGTAGTCGGCTCCCAGGCGGTCGAGGAGGGACTTCGAGCGGATGCAGTCCCGGCACCAGTCGGCGCCGAACACGGTCACGCGGTCGAAGGAAGGGGTCGGGGAGGTCATCCCTCCAGGCTAGGCGTCGCCGGCTGGGAGTCCGGTGGTGCCGTCGACGACCAGGTCGGCGCGGGGGCGCGAGGCTTCGATGAGCACCGCGTTGGCGCCGTCGACATCGCGTGCCCAGGCGGCCGCGGCCTCCGGGGTGCGGCCATGGCGAGTGTGCCTGTCGACGAGGCGGCGCATCCGCTCCTCCTCCGGCGTTGCGACAAACCAGGACTCGGCGAGGAGCGGGGGGATGCGCGTCCACGGGTCGGCGTCGACGAGCAGGTAGTTGCCCTCCACGACGACCAGGCGCGTCCCCGGCTCGACGGCGACGGACCCGGCGACCGGCTCGTCGACGGTCCGCTCGAAGGCGGGCGCGTAGACCGGGTTCCCGGTCTCGGCGAGCACGCGCTGCAGGAGGGCGGCGAAGCCCCAGCCGTCGAAGGTGTCGATCGCGCCCTTCCTGTCGTGGCGGCCGAGCGCGTCGAGCGTGGCGTTGGCGAGGTGGAAGCCGTCCATCGGCAGGTGCACGGCCGTGCCGGCGCCGGCGAGCTCGTTCGCCCGGCGCGCCACCGAGCGCGCCAGGGTCGTCTTCCCCGAGCGCGGGCTGCCGGCGACGCCGACGATCGCGCGGCCGCCTTCCGGGATGAGCGCGAGCGCGCGCTCCGCGAGCGGGGTCAGGCCGGAGGAGGAGGTCACGCCTCCCATTGTCCCTGCCGCGCGAACCCGCTGATCGCCTCCGCCATGATCCGCATCGACTCCGGGCCGCCGTGGCCCTCGCCCTCGACGACGACGAGCCGGCTCGCGGGCCAGCGCTGGTGAAGCAGCCACGGCGTGATGACCGGTCCGCTGACGTCGTGGCGGCCGTGGATGAGCACCGCGGGGATGTGCGCCAGCTCGTCGACTCTGTTCAGGATGGCGCGCTCGCCGGGGAGGAAGGCGAGGTTCGCCCAGTAGTGGGTGACCAGGGTGGCGAAGACCTCGCGCCCCACCCGGTCGTCGAACATCGGGCCGGGCACGAAGTTCGGGTCGAGCGAGACATGGGTCGTCTCCCAGGCCTCCCACGCCTCGGCGGCGCGGGCGCGTTCCTCCCGCGTCCCGGTGGCCAGGACGCGCGCGTACGCCTCGACCACCCGCTCCCCCGGCCGCCGGTTGGAGGCTCGCTCGAGGGCCTCCCACGCCTCCGGGAACACCCGGCCCATCGTCTCCGTGATCCACTCCACCTCGTCGCTGCCGGTGGTCGTGACCGCGCCGAGCACGATCCCGGCCACCCGCTCCGGGTGCTCCAGCGCGTACGCCAGCGCCAGGGTCGAGCCCCACGAGCCGCCGGTCACGAGCCAGCGGTCGATGCCGAGCTCCTCTCGCACCAGCTCGATGTCGGCGATCAGGGCGTCGGTGGTGTTCGCGGGCAGCCGGTCGAGCGCGTCCACCACGAGCGGGGTGCTGCGGCCGCAGCCGCGCTGGTCCATCCCCACGATGCGGAACACCTCGGGGTCGTAGCGCTTGCGGTAGTTGCCCGTGCCGAGGCCGGAGCCGGGGCCGCCGTGCAGCCAGAGCGCCGGGAGGCCCTCCGGGTCGCCGCTGGTCTCCCAGTAGATGCTGTCGCCCTCGGGGTTCCGCACGAAGCCGTGCGCGTGGGGCGGGGTCACGGGGAACATCCCGGAACCGTACCGCACGACCGTCAGGAGGTGCGGGTCGCGGTCACCTCGGTCTCCTCCAGCTCCTCGCGCACGGCCTCGCGGGGCGCGAGGGTGACCCGCGGCCGGAGACCGGCGAAGCGGACGCGCATCCCGCGGTACTTCACGAGGTAGAACACGCCGACGAGCGCCGCGGCGAAACCGCTCGCCGCTCCCACGCCCAGCGCCCACCGGGGGCCGAAGGTGTCGGCCACCCAGCCGACGATGGGCGCGCCGATCGGGGTGCCGCCCATGAAGATCGCCATATAGATGGCCATCACGCGACCGCGCAGCTTCGGATCCGTCGTCATCTGGACGGTGCCGTTCGCCGTGGTCATCAGCGTCTGCGACGAGACGCCGATGACGATCAGCGCGATTGCGAACAGCCAATAGGTCGGCATCACGGCCGCCAGGGCGCAGCCGAAGCCGAAGAACGCGGCGCCTGCGAACAGCAGCGAGATGCGCGGCCGGTCGCGGCGGGCGGAGAGCAGCGCGCCCACAACCGAGCCGATGGCCATGATCGACGACAGGATGCCGTACTCGCCGGCGCCCTGGTGGAAGACGCTCACCGACATGGTCGAGATGAAGATCGGGAAGTTGAGGCCGAACGTCCCGATCAGGAAGACCATGACCAGGATGACGACGATGTCGGGCCGCCGGCGCACGTAACGGAAGCCGTCCACCAGCCCGCCGCGGGAACGCTTCGCGCGCTCGGTGCGGTACAGCTTCTCGCGCCGCAGCAGGGCGAGCGAGAGCAGCACGGCGCCGAAGGTGGCCGCGTTGATGAGGAACACCCAGCCGGCGCCGACGGCCGCGGTGAGCAGTCCGGCCACAGCGGGGCCGATCAGGCGGGCGGCGTTGAAGGAGGCGGAGTTGAGGGCGACCGCGTTCGACAGGTTGGGGCCGGCGACCAGCTCCGACACGAAGGTCTGCCTGGCGGGCGCATCGAAGGCGGCGACGACGCCGAGCAGCAGCGCGAACAGGTACACGTGCCAGAGCTGCACGGCGCCCGTGACGGTCAGGAGGCCGAGCCCGAGACCGAGGGCGCCCATCCCGCCCTGCGTGGCCATCAGGAGTTTGCGGCGGTCGAGGTGGTCGGCCGCCCATCCCGTGACCGGCAGCAGGATCAGCTGCGGGGCGAACTGAAGCGCCATGACGATGCCGACGGCGGCCGCATTGTTGTGGGTCAGCTGGGTCAGCACGATCCAGTCCTGGGCGGTGCGCTGCATCCACGTGCCGACGTTGGACACGATCGCGCCGGCGGCCCAGATGCGGTAGTTGACGCCGGCGAGGGAGCGGAACATGGAACTCACGAGTCGGCGAGCTCCCGCATGATCCGTGCGGCCTCGGCCAGCGTGGCGCGCTCCTCCGCCGTGAGCGTGCGGAGGCGCTGGTGCAGCCACGCGTCGCGCCGCCTGCGCGTCTCGGCGACGAGCGCGAGCCCGCGATCGGTGGGGACGACGACGACCTTGCGTCCGTCGGCGTCGTCGGCCGTCCTTGCGACGTATCCCGCCTCCTCCAGCCGATTCACTGTGCGGTTCATCGACGGCGGCTTGACGCGCTCGAACTCGCTGAGGCCGCCGATCGTCGCGGATCCCTCGCGGGCGAGGAAGCCGAGGATCGCGGTCTGCGCGTCGCTCAGCTCGTGGTCCTCCTTCTCGGCGCGCAGGCGCCGGGAGAGACGCGCGACCGCGATGCGGAGTGCGCCGCTCAGGTCATGGGTCGACAATCGGGAGGTCATACATAGTTAGCCTAACAAATTAGCATCGCTAACTAAACCCCCTTCGCTCGCGGCGTACGCCAGAATGAGCCCGTGCAGACTCAGCAGGGCCGCAGCTTCGACGACGAGAACGGCACCCGCATCTACTTCGATGTGTACGCGCCGACGCCCGAGGGCACAAGGCCGGCGGCGGTCGTGCAGCTCGCGCACGGGGTGGGGGAGCACGCGGGGCGGTACCGGCCGCTCGCCGAGCACCTCGCGGCGAACGGCTACGCCGTCTACGCGGACGACCACCTCGGACACGGCCGCACCGGCATGGAGCAGTGGAACGGCGACGCCACGAAGCTCGGGAGACTGGGGCCCGGAGGGCTGCGCGCCGCCGTCCGCGACGTCCACGCCTTCACCGCGCTCATCCGCGAGGAGAACCAGGACCTGCCGCTCGTCTACGTCGGGCACAGCTGGGGTTCCCTCATCGGGCAGATGCTGCTCAACCGGCACAGCGAGGACTACGACGCCGCCGTGCTCTCCGGAACCGCCTACCGCGTGCTCGGCTCGATGAACGGCGGCGACCTCAACAAGCGGCATGCCCACCTCGGCACCACCGGCGCCGAGTGGCTCAGCCGCGACCCCGCCGTCGCGCAGGCGTTCATCGACGACCCGCTGACCACGCTCACGCCGCTGCAGAAGCTGTTCGGGATGGCGGACGCCGCCCGTCTCCTCGGCCGGCCGGCCCGCGATCTGCCGAACGACCTGCCGCTGCTCATCCAGGTCGGTTCCGAGGACCCGCTCGGCGGACCAGCCAGCGCCCGCAAGCTGGAGCACTCGTACCGGACGCGGTCCAAGCTCAGCGACGTGACCACCATCGTCTACGACGGCGCGCGCCACGAGATCTTCAACGAGACCAACCGCGAGGAGGTCTTCGCTGACCTCACCGCCTGGCTCGCGGAACGGTTCCCCGCCCGCGACTGAGCGCCGGCGACTGCGCCTCCGCGCAACGACTGCGGCTGCTCGCGCGGGCGCACACGTCCCGCCGGAGCGCAGTGCGTCCTGCCGGCCGGACGCATCCGTGGGACGGTAGCGGCGGAGACGCGGATGCTGTCTAGCGCGGAGGGGGCCCGAGCGCGGACACTGGGGGCCGGGAGGTCGTCATGGGCATCAACATCCTGCTCGGGCTGTCGCGGTTCGCGCCGATCGACAACCCGGCCACCGTCCCCGGACACGAGGGACTGCTGACCGGGCTCATCTTCATCGTGGGCCTCATCCTCGTCATCCTGCTCATCGGGTTCGGGGTCACCCTCGCGCACCGGCCGGACAAGATGATCGACGAGTTCGGCGAGGAGAAGGGGACGCCGCCGGCGCACTGAGCATCGGGCCCGCCGGCGGACGTAGGGTGGGCGTATGCATGGTGAGTACAAGGTCCCCGGTGGCAAGCTCGTCGTCGTCGACCTGGAGGTGGTCGACGGCCGGATCGCGGATTTCCAGCTCGCGGGCGACTTCTTCCTCGAACCGGACACGGCCCTCGAAGCCATCGACGCCGCCGTCAACGGGCTCCCCGCGGAGTCGGACGCGAAGACCATCGCCGCGGCCGTCAAGGACGCGCTGCCGGAGGGCGCCAGCCTCCTCGGCTTCTCGCCGGAGGCCGTCGCGGTGACCGTTCGCCGGGCGCTCGCGAAGGCGACCAGCTGGCGTGACTACGACTGGCAGATCGTTCACGCGAAGGCCGTCTCCCCGCAGATGCACCTGGCCCTCGACGAGGTGCTCGCCAACGAGGTGGGCGAGGGACGCCGCGGGCCGACCCTGCGCATCTGGGAGTGGGACGAGCCGGCGGTCGTGATCGGCAGCTTCCAGTCGGTGAAGAACGAGGTCGACCCGGAGAACGCCGCGAAGTACGGGATCCAGGTGGTCCGGCGCATCTCGGGCGGCGGTGCGATGTTCATGGAGGCCGGATCGGTCGTCACCTACTCGATCTACGCACCCGCCGACCTCGTGCAGGGCATGAGCTTCGCCGACAGCTACGCCTTCCTCGACGAGTGGGCGATCGTCGCGCTCAAGTCGCTCGGCATCGACGCCGTCTACCAGCCGCTGAACGACATCACGAGCCCGTCGGGAAAGATCGGCGGGGCGGCGCAGAAGCGGCTGGGCTCGGGAGCGGTGCTGCACCACGTGACCATGAGCTACGACATGGACGGCCAGAAGATGACCGAAGTGCTCCGCATCGGCCGCGAGAAGATCAGCGACAAGGGGATCACCAGCGCGGCCAAGCGCGTGGATCCGCTGCGCAGCCAGACCGGTCTCAGCCGCGCCGAGATCATCGAGCAGATGAAGCTCACCTTCAAGAACCTGTACGGCGCGACGGAAGGCGACCTCACCGACGCCGAGTACGCGGCGGCCGAGAAGCTCGTCGCCGAGAAGTTCGACACGGAGGAGTGGCTCTACCGCGTGCCGTGAGCCTGGCGCCGACGACGAGCGCCCGACACCGGGCACTCAGCTGACCCACAGGCGCTCCGGTACCCTGGAGGGCGTGAATTGGTGGGTCGTGGGGATCGTCGCAGCGTTCGTCGCCGTCATCGTCGTGGCCGTGAAGCTCGGCTGGATCGACCTGTCCAACAAGGCCACGCGCGGCTCTGGCACGATGAGCGGGGCCATCGGTGGCTCGTTCGACGAGATCTTCGCCCCCGCGCGCCACGAGGCGCAGCAGGAGATGGACCGCCAGTCGCTCCTCCCCGCTCCCGCGCCGTTGCCCGGCGACCGCGGCGACGACGGCTGGCAGGGCGGCAAGATCACGCTCGATCTCGGCGGCCAGGGGAACGGCCGGCGGGTCGAGGGCCGCGCACCGAGCGAGGACGGCCGCGCTACCGCCTCTGCAGCTCCGCATAGTCGGGGTGCTCGCTGAGCCAGCTCCGCACGTAGGGGCACGAGGCGATCACGCGGCGGTCCGAGTGGTCGCGCACGTCGTCGAGCGCGGTCTGCACGAGGGTGGACGCCATCCCCTTCTCGCGCTTCGCCTCGTCGACCTCGGTGTGGGTGAAGACGATGGCGTCGTCGCGCAGGTCGTACTCCGCGACACCGATCACCTCGCCGTCCTGCAGGAGGGCGTAGCGGGACTGGTCCGGCTGGTTCTCGACGCTCAGGCTCATGCCGCAACGCTACCCCCGATGCCGATCGCGTCAGGCACAGGGGTAGACCAACGTCTCTACTGGTGAGGGCATCGCCGCCCTCACCGAGAGGAGCCCGCCATGCCCACCGTCATGACCGTCCACGACTCGCCCGACGACTGGATCCGGATGGAGCCGGTCGTGCGCGCCCTGCACGCGTCGCCGCTGCTCCGCCCGGTCGGCGACACCGCAGCCGAGCCGCGGAGAGACGTCGAACGGCTGATCGAGGAGCTGCGACCGGATGCCGTGCTGGTCGCATCGTCGTCGCCCCGCGCGCTCTGCGCGGCACGGGCGGCCATGCGGAGTGGACTGCCGGTCGCGCAGCTCTCGGCCGGCCGGCGCACTGGCGGCCAGGCCGGCGGTGGCGCGGAGGGGCCCGGCAGCCGCGAGATCGATCGGCTGTGCCGGCTGCACCTGGCGCCGACGGAGCACGCCGCCCGGGTGCTGCTCGGCGCCTCCGTGCCGGAGCGGTTGATCGTCGTGACGGGCGACACGCTGGTCGACGCCGTGCGGTCCCACCGGAGTGCGCCGGCGCCGGCGGCAGCACCGCCGGTCGTGCTCGTGGTCGCACATCGGCCGGAGCACAGCGGCGCACCCCTGGGCCGGCTCGGCGCAGCGGTCCGCGTCCTCGCGGCACGCTTCCCGGGCCACGCGTTCGTGCTCTCCGGGCACCCCGACCTCGCGGCGCGCGCGGGACTCGGGTCGGGGTTCGGGCGCGCTGCGAACATCCACTCGCTCGCGAGGCCCCGGTTCGACGCGCTCCTGCACCTCGTCGGACGCTCGGCGCTCGCGCTGACCGACTGCACCCGGATCGAGGAGGTGGCGCCCAGCAGGGACGTCCCCGTCCTCGTGCTGGGGGACACCACCGCTCGACCCGAGGGGGTTCTGGCGGGGACATCCACGGTTATCGGGACGCGCGTGGAACGGATCGTGGAGGCGGTGTCCGACCTGCTCACCGACGACCTGCGGCATGCGTCGATGGCGGGAGCGCCGAGTCCCTTCGGCGACGGGCGGGCCGCTGAGCGCGTGGTCGCGGCCCTCGCGGAGCTGCTGGGGTGCGGGACGCGCCTCCCCGGCTTCGCGCCGCCTCTGCGACGGGAATCGGCAGTGTCTCGGTAGTCCTCCGGATCAGGCGGACCGGCCGAGCGCAGGAGCCTGAGGACGTCACCGGCCGAGGAGTGAGAATGACCGTCAGCGCCACCCGCCCCACCGACCTGGACCTCCTCGAGCGCGTGCGCGCGGGCGACCCGGCCTCCTTCGGCGAGCTGTGGTCGCGCTACCAGGGCTGGGCGCACCACGTCGCCCGCTGTACCACGACGCGGTTCGATGCCGCCGACATCGTGCAGGAGGCGTTCGCCAAGGTGCTCACCTCGCTGCGGAACGGCAAGGGCCCGACCGAGGGCTTCGCCCACTACCTCCGGACGGCCATCCGCAGCATCGCCGCCACGTGGGGCGCCAGGGAGGCCCGCGTCACCCTCGTGCCGCTGCCGGAGGACACGACGGCGGGCAGCTACCGGTTCGAGGTGACCGACCTCGGCGACCTCGAACGGCCGTTCCGCAGCCTGCCCGCGCGGTGGCAGCAGGTGCTCGTCCTGACCGTGCTTCACCAGCTGCCGCTCGCCACGGTGTCCCAGGTTCTCGGGGTGACCCCGGCGGGAGCGGCCGCGCTCGCCGCCCGGGCCAGGGCGGGACTGCGGAGCGCGCTCGCGAGCCACGGAGAAGACCTGGCGCTCGCCGCCTGAGTGTCCGCCCCGGAGGGCGCGTGCTCAGGCCGCGTCCCCCGGGCGAGCGGTCTGCGACTGATCCTTGAGCCAGACGGCCAGCTCCGTCCGCGAGCGCAGGCCCAGCTTCACCAGGGCGTTCTGCACGTGGGTCTCGACCGTGCGGATGGACACGAACAGGCGCCGGGCGATCGCCCGATTCGTCTCGCCGTCTGCGACGAGCGACGCGACCTCCGTCTCCCGCGGCGTCAGAACGGAGCGCGCCGGGAGGGGCACGGCCGCGCGCGTGTGCGTCTCCACGATCCCGTGCAGGGCGAATCCGATGCTCTCGTGCTCGGTCAGGGCCGCGCCGTAGTCGAACGCGCGCTCGAAGGCCGCATCGCCGAGCCGTCGGCGCAGCGACCGCTCTGTCGAAGCGGAGTCGTGGAAGTACGGCGGGTAGTTCGCCCGGATGGCCCCGGCGTCCCGCCACCGGGCGGCGGCCGCACCCAGCAGGCTCGCCCCGCGCACCGCATCCGCCCGTTCGCGCGCCACGTCTGCGAGCAGCTCGAGCGCCTGGGCGACGCCCAGCCCGTTTCCGAGCCCGCGTTTGAGCTCGAGGGCGTCGCGCGCATCGCGTTCGCTCGCGTCGTAGTCGCCGGCTCGGGCGGCGGCGGTGGCGCGCGCGGTCCGCAGGAACGACCGCTCGTAGCGGTCGCCCGCCACCAGCGCCCGCTCGGTGATGGCGGCCTCGACCCGGCTCGCCTCCTCGTTCTCGCCCAGCGACCGCAGTCGGGCGGCGAGGCGCTGGGGAGTGTTCAGCCGGCCGAACCGGTACGCCTCCTCGCCCAGGTCCTCCATGAGGGTGTGGAGGATCGCGACCGCCGCGGTGTCGTCCCGTTCGAGCGTCTCCGCGGCGCTCCTGGATGTGATGTCGGCCTCGCGCGCGCTCGCAGGATCGCCGGCGGAGGCCGCGGCATCCCTCGCCGCGAGCGCCAGTGCCAGCTCGATGCGGGCGAGGCCCGGCTTCCCGGTCTGGCTGTACACCGCGGCCCTCAGGGAGCGCCCCAGCGCCTCCCACAGCGGAGACGGCGTGCCCGACTCGAGCGCCCGACCCAGCCACCTCGCCAGCTCGTCCGCGCTGCCGTGGATCATCCACGCCTGACGCCAGGCCGTGACCGCCGCCTCGACGGAACGGTCGGTGTCGCCCAGTGCTGCCGCCGTGCTCACAGCCCGGCGGATGTTCGGGAGGTCACCGGCGAGGCGCAGCAGGATCTCGCGCTGGCGCGCCGAGAACCAGCCGTCCTCCGCCTCGTGCAGCCGCGCGATCATGGAGGCGACGAAATGCCGCCCGGCCTCGACCGGATGCTCCTGGCGCTCCGCCCCGAACTCGCGGATGGCGGGCAGCAGCTCGTAGCGCACCGCGTCTCCCACCCGGCGGCGATGTACGATCGACCGCCGGATCAGCTGCTTCACAGCAGCGGTCGCCGCGCGCCGGCCCGATGTGCCGAGGGCTGCCATGTCCTCGCCCAGCGCCAGATCCCACCCTGGCGCGAGCACCGACAGGTCGCTCCACACCCTCCGTTCGTCCTGGCTGCAGCGGGCCCAGCTGTCCTCCACGGCGGCCCTCAGCGAGCGCGATGCGGAATCCGCGGGCTCGAGCGCGGAGAGCTGGTCGTCGATGCGGTTCGCGAGCGTCGCCACATCCATGAACTGCAGCTGAGCCGCAGCCAGCTCGATCGCCAACGGGACTCCGGAGGTCGCCTCGCAGATCCTGATGACCGCTGGCAGTGTGCTCGCGTCGACCGTGAACCGGGCGTCGCCGGAGGCCGCACGATCGGCGAAGAGGCGCACGGCGTCGCTCGTCGACGTCAGCCGGCGATGGGCGAAGGGTTCGATCGCCACGAGTGCCTGCGCAGGCGAGCTCAACGGCTCCCGGCTCGTGGCGAGCGCCTTCACGCCCGGGCAGGCGGCGAGCAGCGCGTCCACCACCGTGGAGGTCTCCGCCACCACCTCATCCACGTCGTCGAGCAGGAGAAGTGCGTCAGCGCCCGACAGGGCGGCGGTCACCGCGGCGAGCGGCGCCGCGCCGGGGTCGATCTTCAGCTCGGACGCGATCGCGGCTGCGACGTCGTCGCCACGGCCCCGCACATCCACGTACCAGATGCCGTCGAGCGAGCGGGCCAGGCTCTCGGCCGCCGCGATCGCCACCCGGCTCTTGCCCACCCCCGCTGCTCCGGTCACCGTGACCAGACGTGCGGACGAGAGCAGCAGGCGACGGATGAGCGAGACCTCCTCGCGGCGACCGACCAGGGCGTCGAAGCGCACGGGGAGGCCGTGCGCCGAGCTCGCGCCGTGCCCGTGCTTTGCGTTCATCGGCCCTCCCGCCCGTCACGTCACGAAAGCCGCGATGCGTGCGTCTCTTCCAGTGGAGGCTCTTCGGGCGAGAGCTTTCCTCCCATTGGGGCGGAGGGTCACGGGCGAGTTTCGGGTTTCGCGCCCGCCGACCCTCCGCCTCGTCCGCGGGGTCTCGACCCGGATGCGGGCGGGGCGCCGGCCCTGGTCGTCGTCAGGTGGTGCGGGCCGGCGTCCCTTGTTGTGTTGCTCTGCGATGCTCGCAGCGACCGCGGGCCCGCGAAAGACAGCTCTCAGATGCGCCGCCGCCGAGGCGACCACCGCGAGCGGCCCATGGTGTCAGGCGGGAGGCTCGTCGTCGCAGCGCCACTCCAGCTCGACTCCCGAGCGCAGGCGGACGCGGACCGTCCCGCCGCGGCAGTCGACGCGAACCACATCCGGATGGAGGAGAGCGCGCCGCCACCTCTCCCGATCGTGCCAGTCGTGCTTCGTCCTACAGTCATCGCCCACCGCGAAGCACCTCCTCCGACTCGCTGAGAGCGGTTCTGGCACAGCCTCCCTCAGCAGCCGGATCAAGGCTAGACAGGCTAGCTATTCCGTCAGCGAGTCTCCGCGCCACGGAACCGGTACGTCGCCTCACGCGGCCAGTCCTCGGCCGTCACGAGCTCGTAGACGAGCACCCTGTCGGGATCTTCGGGGTCGGGAAGTCGTACACGCGATGGTGGCATCGGGGTGACGATCGGGAGCTCGACGGCGCGATCCTGGGACCCGGCATCGGTGTGCACGAGATATGCGGTGAACACCCCCGTGCCGGAATCCATGCGTTTACATTAGTGAGGACCGGTCACATCGGCGTGTCCATTCGGCGTCTTTTCGGGCATCCGCAGCATGCAGGACTGTCTAGCCAACCGGGCGCGCAGCCTCCACTCTGGTCGCAACGCTGCGTGGAGGGGGATCCGATGTCGTCAGCAGGCGAGCACAGAAGGGGACGGTCCGGGAGGTTCCCGGTCTGGGCCATCGTCGTCCTCGCGATCCTCGGGGCGGTCATCCTCGTCGGCACGGGTGTGCTGGGCGGCCTGGCCCTGCGCACCGCGGGCTGGGCCGGGGGAGAAGCGCCCCTTCCCCTGGCGGGGGATTCCCGGTCGGTGTGCGATGCGGAGAAGGTCGCGGAGGACGTGCTCCCGTCCATCGTCACCATCGGCGTGCGGGCCGGTGACGGCTCGGGCGGCACCGGTAGCGGCGAGATCATCACGGCCGACGGCTACATCCTCACCAACAACCACGTGATCGCCCCCGCCGCGGAAGGCGCGGAGATCGTGGTGCTGTACAACGACGGCAGCAGCCACCCCGCGAAGCTCATCGGACGCTCCCCGCGCGCGGACATCGCGGTCATCAAGGTGCAGGGATCGGGCCTCCCGGTGATCCAGCAGGGCGACTCGACGGCCCTCAAGGTCGGGCAGCCGGTCGTCGCCCTCGGCGCTCCGCTCGGCCTCTCCAGCACGGTGACCACCGGCGTGGTGAGCGCGCTCGGGCGGACCGTGCCCGTGCAGAGCGACAGCGACCGCAACGCCGTGCTCGCGGACGCCATCCAGACCGACGCCTCCATCAACCCGGGCAACTCGGGAGGCGCGCTGGTGGACTGCCGCGGCCGGCTCGTCGGGGTCAACTCCGCCATCGCGACCGTACCGGGTGCGTCCGGGGTCGCCGGGGGCGGAAGCGTCGGCATCGGCTTCGCCATTCCGCAGGCTCTCGCCATGCCCATCGCGCAGCAGATCATCCAGACGGGCAAGGTGGTCTACCCGACGTTCGGACTCTCCGTCAGCCCCGTCGTGCCCGGTCAGGACGGCGAAGGAGAGGTCGGGCTCTACGTGCAGGCGGTGGTGCCGGGCGGCCCGGCGGGTCAGGCAGGGCTGCAGGCGGGTGACATCATCACACGGATCGACGGCCGCCCGGTGGGAAGCGTGGACGACCTGACGGCCAAGCAGCTGACCAGCAAGCCGGGCGACAGCGTGAAGGTCACGTACGTGCGCGACGGGAAGACGGAGCGGACGACGGTCACTCTCGGCAACGGCTGATCAGGCGGAGCGGTCGACGGCGTCCAGCGCCTCCGCAGCCGCCTTGAAGCGGTCGATGATCCTGTACGTGTCGCCGGATCCGACCTCCTCGATGCGCACGGTGTCATAGATGCGGAAGTCGAGCGCGCGCAACTCGCCGAGCCGTTCGGCGCGCTCGTTGAGGAGGGCGGAACGCAGTGGCGACGAGGGGTTGCGCGGGATCATCGGCGTGACGAGTTCGCCGCGCCACCCGTCGGTACTGGCGCTGACGAGCTCGATCGCGCGCTCGCGGGGATTCCAGGAAGACCTCATCTCGTCCTCTCGATCGTCGGTTGTGAAGGCCGCTCGGCGGCCCGGTGGGGAAGGAGTGACCCGGCGGCTGCCCATGGATGAACCCGCCGGGCCACTCGGGAGACAACATGAGAAGGGGTTGCTCCAGGAAGCGCGAAGCCCGAAAACGCGCTCCCATAGGAGAAGACGACGGTCGACCGCTTTCCATGACGCGATGTCATCCGCCGCAGCGAAGCCACTGCGCCGCGATCTGCGCGGGGGAGAGGGCGACGCGGTAGACGGCGGCATGCGTCAGCGCTCCGCCGAAGACCCAGTTCGCCGGACCCTCAGGACCCCAGTGGAACATGCTCTCGTAGCCGATGCGCCAGTACCCGGAGAAGTCCTGCGCCCGGATGACCGATGGGTCCTCTGCGACCAGCTCGCCGTCGACGTAGAGCTTCATGCCCTCCGCCGAGAGCGTCGCAGTCGCCTGGTGCCAGGCGTGGTCGAGGTAGCTTCGCGCGGAGGTGATCACCCTGACCGTCCCCGGCCAGACACCGAACGCCACGCGTCCGTCGTCGGTGAGGAACAGGTGCCGATCGAAGTCGGGCGAGTCCCCCTCCGTCGCTGAGCTGAACCCGATCATGCGGCCCCCGCCCACGCTGCTCCTGAAGCGGATCTGGACGGTGAACTCGTCAGTCGGAGGGCGGAGCGTCGTGTCGGCGAGAGTCCAGCCCGGACTCCCCGGCGAGCCGGTGTAGCGGCCGGAAAGCCCGTGCACGAGGTCTGTCGCCGAGGTGGATCCTGCCGGATCGTCGAGGCGGTAACCGAACACCGTCTGCTCGGCCGGAATGAGGCGGATCGCGGCCTCGCAGCCGTCTTCCCGCGGCGACGGCGGGGCGGCGTCCGCGCCGTCGCCCGCGTCCGGGCTCGCGTCCGCCCCCGCGCCCGGCAGGCCCGGCCTGTCGCCGGGACCGGGGGAACGGACCGGTACAGAGGGTGGGGCCGGGGCGCCCTCCGGATCGCTCTCCTGCGCCGGGCCGTCCGCGCCTGGATCCTTCGGTGCGTCCGGAAGGCTGTCGTCGCCCGGGCGACCGTCCGCCGCCGGGGATCCGGGTTCGCTGGTGCTCTGGCCATCGGCGTTGCTCGACTGCGGGGCGCCGACGATGGCACCCGTCGTGACCACGGCGGCGGCGACGACGGCGGCGACGGCGGCGACGCCCGAGTTCGAAGCGGAGGCGCCGACCGCGAGTAGGTGGCGGAGCCGGCCCGCTCCGCGCGCGACGTGGACGGCTCCCGTCTGCGCCACGTGTGCCGTCCCGGACGGGCCGGAGGACGACACGCCGCCCAGCCCCGCTGCGGTCGCCTCGCCGGAACGCTCGGCCGCCCATGCCGTGTAGGCGATCGCGCCGGAGACGCCGAGGAAGAGGGGGAGGATGCCCATGGCGAGCCGAGATCCGACCCGGTCGGCCTCCTCTGCGGCATCCGCGCAGGTGCGGCAGTGCTCCAGGTGATGCCTGACCTTGAGCCGGTCCGTGCGCGAGAGCTTTCCGCGGGTGCGCGAGCCGAGTTTTGAGAGCACCCACGCGTGCTCCGGCTCCTCGGAGGGCGCCTCGGCGAGATGCGCGTTGATCCACGACTGCCGCAGGCCCTCCCGTGCGCGGGCGGCGAGGGCGGAGACCGCGTTGGGCGTGATGCCGAGCAGCGGCGCGACCTCGCGCGGGGCCATGTCCTCGACCTCCGTGTACCAGAGAACCTCCTGCCAGCTGTCGGGCAGGTCGTAGAACGCCTTCACCATCGTCTCCCGCTCGATGCGTTCGAGCGCGGTGACCTCGCTGTAGGTCCAGTCCTCGATGGCGTCGGCGTCTTCGATGTTGGGGGTGCTCTTGCGGCGCGACCAGTCGATGGCGACGTTGCGGATCGTCGTCGCGAGGTAGGAGCGGAATCCCGTCTTCGGCCCGTTGCCCTTCTCGACGGCCTTGAGGATGCGGGCGAAGGCCTCGGAGGCGAGATCGTCGGCCTCGAATCGGCTGGTGACGGAGGCGGCCATGGCGCGCGCGGCGTGCCAATGGCGCTTGAACAGGACTCCGTATGCAGGGCCGTCCCCCTCGCGGGCCAGGGCGAGGAGTTCGGCGTCGGAAAGGTCGTCGAATCGACGGTTCATAAGGTGTTCGGGTCCTTACGGCAGTGCGGGCGTTTTAACCACGTGGACGAACGTGATCGCGGAACATGACGCGTTCCGGAGAAAAACGTCCCCAATGCACAGGGACCGCACGGCACAGCCGAGCTGACGGGCCGAGCCGGCCGCGAGGAACCTGACGGGATCGCGTGCGTCCACGATCCCGTCCCGAACCGGCCCCCGAGGACCGTCGGACTACCTAGGCGCTACGTATCCTCGGCGTCAGGAGGCGCGGCCCGGCGCGAGGCGCCGGGTGGCCAGGTCCCAGAGCCCGACCGTCAGCACGGCGCCCGCAGCGCCGTTGAGCACGCCGCCCACGACGTCCGTGCCGTAGTGCACGCCGACGTAAAGCCGCGACCAGGCGACCGCCACGACGAGGAGGCCGCCGATCACCAGCACGAGCGTCCGCGCGGTGGCTGTGCGGCATACCGTCGCGAGCGCCGCCACGAGCGCGGTGGCGAAGACCACGTGACCGCTCGGATAGCTCAGAGTGGCGGGGGAGACGTGCAGCAGGTGGGTCAGGTCGCCAGTCGAGGGGCGCGGCTGCGCGACGACGAACTTGACCACCAGCGTGGTGAGCCACCCGGCCCCTGTGACGACGCACACCCCGAGCGCCCTGCGCCAGCCCGCGAGGGGCAGCAGCACGACGAACACGACCACCAGGATGCCCGCGACGACCACCGGGTGGTCGAGCTTGTCGAGCAGGAGGGCCGCCGTGTCGAGCAGCGGCGAGTTGACCCGGTTGACCGCGGCGTCGAGGCCGGCGAAGCGGAGCGCGGTCAGAGCCTTGGCCGCAAGCCCCAGCGCGATCGTCAGCGCGAAGAGCACGACGGTCCAGACGATCCAGTGGACGGGTCGGCTGAGCGCCCAGGCTCGGTCACGGCGGGTCTGCATCCTCCGAGAGTACGGAATGCGGTGGCCTCGATACTGGAGATGGACCCGTTTCCGGTGTGAGGACGTTCAGCCCACGATCGGCGCGAGCGCCCGTGCGACCGCGACGGCCCGCGCCCTGACGTGCTCCTCCGGAGCGGAGGCGCCCTGTTCGGCCCACTCGCGCACCGCGATGCGCACCGCGCCGACGCACGCGACGACGAGCAGCTCCGCCTGGGCCGTCGGGTCGATGCCGAGAGCGGCCGCGGCCTCCGCCGCTGCGGGGTCCCGCTCGGCGGTGAACGCGGCGACGGCCGCGACCAGGCCTTCGCGCAACTCGTCGAGCCGGCGCGCCTTCCGCCGGATCAGGCCGGGATGCCGTGCGGCGATGAGCATGCGCGCCTCGCGCATCCCCTGGTCGCCTCCCGCCTCGTCGTCGGGGAACAGCGCCGCGACCACGGCCGCGACGATGCTGCCGTCATACGCCTCGTCGAGGCGCCGGGCGAACCAGTCGGGGTCGCCCCACGCGCGGCGGACGTCGAAGAGGGCGTCCTCCTTGGTGTCGAAGTAGTTGAAGAAGGTGCGGTGGGACACCGGGATGCGGGCGCAGATCTCATCGACGGTGACCTCGTCGAGGTGCCGTTCGAGGGCCAGCTCCAGTGCTGCGCGTTCGAGGTCGGCTCTGACCTGCGCCTTCTTGCGCTCGCGGAGGCTTTCAGAGGGGGAGGAAAAACTTTGCATGATCGGAAATTTTGCAGCGATGTACCGTGTTAGTTGACTATGGTCACCTAATTATATATGGTTGATCGTCGTCAACCAATTGCGCGAAGGATCCACATGTCCACCACTCTCACCAGAGACGAAGCACCCGCGGCGATGTCGCATCGCCAGGTGCTCGAATCCCTGTCCGGGCTCCTGCTCGGCATGTTCGTCTCGATCCTCGCGGGCACGGTCGTCTCGACCTCGATGCCGCGGATCATCTCCGAACTTCACGGCGACCAGACCGCCTACACCTGGGTCGTCACGAGCACGCTGCTCGCCACCACCGTGTCCACGCCGATCTGGGGCAAGCTCGCCGACCTGCTCAACCGCAAGCTGCTCATCCAGCTGGCGCTCGTGCTCTTCGTGCTCGGCTCGGCGCTCGCCGGGTTCTCGCAGGACACCAACATGCTCATCGGCTTCCGCGTGCTGCAGGGCCTCGGCGCCGGCGGACTCACGGCGCTCAGCCAGATCATCATGGCCGACATCATCAGCCCGCGCGAGCGCGGTCGCTACATGGGCCTCTTCGGCGGCATCATGGCGGTCGGCACGGTCGGTGGACCGCTGATCGGCGGCCTGCTCACCGACTCGATCGGCTGGCGCTGGAACTTCTTCGTCGGCGTCCCGGTCGCGATCATCGCGATCATCCTGCTCCAGGTCACCCTGAAGCTGCCGAAGCGCCCCGCGCGAAAGGTGCGCATCGACTACCTGGGCGCGGTCCTCCTGGCCGGCGGCGTCTCGCTGCTGCTCATCTGGGTCTCGCTCGCGGGCAAGGACTTCGACTGGTGGAGCGCCCAGACGTTCTGGATGGTCGGCATCGCCGTCGCCCTGCTGATCGGCATGGTCATCACCGAGCTGGTCGTGAAGGAGCCCATCATCCCGCTGGGGATGTTCAAGAACCGCACCTTCACGCTCGCGGTCGTCGCCTCCATCTCGGTGGGCGTCGCCATGTTCGGCACGTCGGTCTACCTCGGCCAGTACATGCAGCTGGCGCGGGGGGCGACTCCGACCGAGTCGGGACTGCTGACCCTCCCGATGATCTTCGGGCTGCTGCTGTCGTCGATGGTGGTCGGTAACCTGATCAGCCGGTTCGGCCGGTGGAAGGGCTACATGATCGTCGGCTCCGTGCTGCTGGCCGTCGGCCTGTACCTGATGAGCACGATCGAGTTCGACACGAACTACGTCCTCGTCTCCGTCTACATGCTGATCCTCGGCGCGGGCGTCGGCATGGTCATGCAGAACCTCGTGCTGATCGTGCAGAACACGGTCCAGCCCGAGCAGCTCGGCGCGGCCAGCTCCAACGTCGCCTTCTTCCGCAGCCTCGGCGGCACCATCGGCGTGTCCGTGATGGGCAGCGTGCTCGGCACGACCGTCGTCGACTCGATGGGCGACCGCAAGGGCGACCTGCTCGCGGCGGCCGCCAAGTACGGCGCGAAGGGGATGGAGGCGCTCAAGTCGCTGCAGAGCGGCCAGCTGCCCCAGGTGAACCACCTGCCGGCGGGCATCCGCACCATCGTCGAGTCGGTGTACGGCCAGGCGGTCGCGGACATCTTCCTGATCGCCGTCCCGCTCGCGATCGTCAGCATCGTCGCGATCGTCTTCCTCCCCAACGTGAAGCTCGGCACGAAGACCGCGATCGAGCGCATGAAGGAGAAGGAGGCGGGCGAGACCCCGCTGGAGGCCGCAGAGGAGAACGCGCTCGAGGTGGCGGAGGCCATGATTGGTGCACCGGCGACGGGTTCGGTGGCGGCGATCCGGGCGGGCGGCGACGCCACCGCCCCTGAGAACGGCCGCTAGCCGATCGCGTTATGATCGCGGCCATGGAGAACACGGAACGGGTGGCGGCGGGCGACGCCGCCACCCTTCCGCCCGCGGGTGCGGGCACCGACGCGGCCATCGCCGAGGTGGAGGAGCAGTTCACGCGGCTGTTCAACCAGGTCGGCACCTCGATGCGGGAGCGCGCGTCGCGCATCCACCCCGACCTGCAGCCTGTCGGCTACAAGCTGCTCAGCACCATCGTGCGCAGCGGTCCCATCCACGCCGGTGCGCTCGCGGCGATGCTGTACACGGACAAGAGCGTCATCAGCCGGCAGGTGAAGATCCTCGAAGACATGGGCTTCGTCGAGCGGAGGGCCGACCCGACCGACCGGCGGGCGAGCTTCCTGGCCGCGACTCCGGAGGCGATCGAGCGCGTGAACGAGGTGCGCGCGGCCGACCAGGCCAACCTGTACCGCAGCCTGCGACGCTGGGGCGAGGACGACGTGCGGCGGCTCGCCGAGCTGCTGGAGCGGCTGAACGAGGTCGCCAGGTAGTCCTCGCGGCTCCGCTCAGGGTGGCGATTCAGCGGGACGCTGGTACCCTTCGTCGGGTATGCAGCCAGCATCCGCCCCCCTCCGCCCCCGCGGCCGCCGCTCGGCAGGCCGTCGTGCCGCCGTGCCGACCCAGCGGGTGCGCATCCGGCTGCCGAAGGGCCGCAGGCGGCCGATCCTGCCGCTGCACCACCGGGTCGGCGTGACCCTCGCGGTGATCGGGCTGGTGTGCGGGTTCTCGATCGTGCCGACGGACGAGGCGCTCGCATCGACGCTCGTCGTCGCGCCGTCCACGACCGTCGCGCCCGGGGAGGTCGCGCCGCCGGAGCAGCACCTCCTGGTGGATGCGACCATCGCCGCCCCGGTCGTGAACCGCGAGAACCTCAGCGCGACGGACGGGCTCCAGACCCTCGCCCGCGTCGGGACCAATGAGGCGTGGGCCAAGCTCGTGCTGATGTTCGGCGGCTGGCCGCAGACCGACGCGAACGTGACCGTGATGCTGCGCTGGATGCGGCAGGAGAACGGTCCGCCGGACTGGTGGAACCGCAACAACCCGCTGAACAACGGCTACGGTTCGGGCGGCGGCGCCGGCCTCGGCAGCTACCCCGACCTGATCACCGCCGCCGAGTACTGCGCGAAGAATCTGCAGCGCGGCTACCCCGGCATCGTCGCGGGCCTTCAGGCGGGCACGTCCGCGGACACCACGGCCGCGGCGATCTGGGCGAGCCCGTGGGCCACCAGCCACTACGGCAACGGCACGCACTGGAGCACGCGCCCGGTCGAGATCGTGCAGGCCCCCGCCTCCGCCTGGGGCCTCTGACCCATCCCCTCGCCGCCGAGTTGCACGTCGTGGCGGCTATTTCCGCGTTTATTCCGCCACAACGTGCAACTCGGCGGGCTGATCAGGTTTTGGATAGCCAGGGGCGGAGGCGGTCGAGGGGCCAGGTGGTGATGATGCGGTCGGCGGGGACGCCGTTGGCGGCCGCGCGTGCCGCGCCGTAGGCCAGGAAATCGAGCTGGCCGGGAGCGTGCGCGTCGGTGTCGATGGAGAAGAAGCATCCCGCGTCGAGGGCGCGCTGGATGAGGTCGTCCGGCGGGTCCTGCCGCTCCGGCCGCGAGTTGATCTCCACCGCGACCTGGTTCTCGACGCACGCTGCGAAGACGGCGTCCGCGTCGAACTCAGACGGCGGCCGGGTGCCGCGCGAGCCCTGCACCAGACGGCCCGTGCAGTGCCCGAGCACGTTGGTGTGCGGGTCGCGGATGCCGCCCAGCATCCGCTTGGTCATGGTGCGGCGGTCGGAGCGCAGCTTCGAGTGGACGCTGCCCACGACGACGTCGAGGCGGTCGAGCAGTTCCGGCGTCTGGTCGAGCGTCCCGTCCTCCAGGATGTCGACCTCGATGCCGGTGAGGAGGGTCAGCGCTCCGGTGTCGAGGCCGGCGATGACGTCCAGCTGCTCCTCCAGCCGCTCGGCGCTGAGGCCGCTCGCGACCGTGAGGGTGGGGGAGTGGTCGGTGATCGCCTGGTACTCGCGGCCGAGAGTGGCGGCCGCGGCGGCCATGACCTCGATCGGGACCGTGCCGTCCGACCACTCGGTGTGGCTGTGCAGGTCGCCGCGGAGCTGGGCGAGCAGTTCCGTGCCCCCGGTGTCGAGCGGTGCGGCGTTGCGCTCCCGGAGGTCGGCGAGGTAGGCGGGCACTTCCCCCTCGACCGCCTGGGTGATCACCTGGAACGTGCGGTCGCCGATCCCCTTCGTCCGCTTGAGGCGGCCGTCGGCGATGCGGGCGGCGAGTTCCTCCTGGCCGAGGCCGTCGATGGTGGAGGCCGCGCGGCGGAAGGCCTGCACCTTGAAGCTCGGCGCGAGCTCCCGCTCCAGCCAGAAGGCGATCTCGTTCAGCGCGTCGACGGCATCCATGCGCCCCATGCTCCCACCGTGTCGGTGGTGGCCGGTACCGTCCTGGGCATGGGGCGGATCATCTTCGACACGGCGGCGACCATCAACGGATTCATCGCGGACGAGCACGACTCGCTGGCCTGGCTGTTCGCGGTCGAGGGAGGCGAGGAGCCGGCCGAGGGGCTCGTGCCGGCGAACGCATCGGTGATGGTCGAGGGGCGCACGACGTACGAGTGGGTGCTGCGCGAGACCGGCATCCTGGAGCAGCCGGAGAAGTGGCGGGAGTTCCACGGCGACCGGCCGACGTTCGTCTTCACGCACCGCGAGCTTCCGGCGCCGGAGGGCGCGGACATCCGGTTCGTGTCGGGCTCTGTTGCGGACAGTCTTCCGGCCATCCGCGAGGCGGCCGGCGACGGCGATATCTGGGTGGTCGGCGGCGGCGATCTCGCAGGCCAGTTCCTCGATGCCGGGGCCCTGGACGAGCTGGCGATCTCGATCGCGCCCGTGGCGCTCACCGCGGGAGCGCCGCTGTTCCCGCGGCGCGTGGAGTCCGACCGGCTACGGCTGGAAGAGGCATCCGCCGTTGGGCAGTTCGCGCGGCTGCGGTACAGCGTGCATCCCGCCGCGACGACCTCCTGAGATAGCGTGGGTCGCGCTCGACGGAGGGAATCGACATGACCGCAGCAGCTGACAGCCACGATCTGATCCGCGTCGAGGGGGCGCGCGAGAACAACCTGAAGAACGTGAGCGTCGAGCTGCCGAAGCGGCGGCTCACGGTGTTCACCGGGGTTTCGGGGTCGGGCAAGAGCTCGCTGGTGTTCAGCACCATCGCGGCGGAGTCGCAGCGCATGATCAACGAGACGTACAGCGCCTTCGTTCAGGGGTTCATGCCGTCGCTGGCGCGGCCCGACGTGGACGTGCTGGAAGGGCTGACGACCGCGATCATCGTCGACCAGGAGCGCATGGGCGCCAACGCGCGCTCCACGGTCGGCACGGTGACCGACGCGAACGCGATGCTGCGCATCCTGTTCAGCCGCCTGGGGCAGCCGCACATCGGCTCGCCACAGGCGTTCTCGTTCAACATCCCGTCGCTCACGGGGGCCGGTGCGATCACGGTCGGGGGCAAGACCGAGAAGCGGGAGTTCTCGCAGCTGGGCGGCATGTGCCCGCGCTGCGAGGGCATGGGCACCGTGAGCGACATCGACCTGGGCCAGCTGTTCGACGACAGCAAGTCGCTGGCCGAGGGGGCCATCACCATCCCCGGCTACACCGCCGACGGCTGGTCGGTGCGGATGTTCACGGAGTCCGGGTTCCTGCCCGCCGACAAGCCGATCCGGGAGTTCTCGGAGACCGAGCGCCACGACTTCCTCTACCGCGAGCCGGTGAAGGTGAAGATCAACGGCATCAACCTGACCTACGAGGGCCTGGTGCCCAAGGTGCAGAAGTCGATGCTCTCGAAAGACGTGGATGCGATGCAGCCGCATATCCGCGCCTTCGTCGAGCGGGCCGTCACCTTCACGGCGTGCCCGGAGTGCGGCGGGACCCGGCTCAGCGAGGCTGCGCGCTCGTCGAAGATCGGCGGCGTCAGCATCGCGGATGCCTGCGCCATGCAGATCACCGACCTCTCCGACTGGGTGCGGTCGCTCGAGGAGCCGTCCGTGGCGCCGCTGCTGCGCAACCTGCAGCACCTGCTCGACTCGTTCGTCGAGATCGGGCTCGGCTACCTCTCGCTCGACCGGCCCTCCGGCACGCTGTCGGGCGGGGAGGCGCAGCGCACCAAGATGATCCGCCACCTCGGGTCGTCCCTCACCGACATCACGTACGTGTTCGACGAGCCGACGGTCGGTCTGCACCCGCACGACATCCAGCGGATGAACGGCCTGCTGCAGCAGCTCCGCGACAAGGGCAACACCGTGCTCGTCGTCGAGCACAAGCCGGAGGCGATCGCGATCGCCGACCATGTGGTCGACCTCGGGCCGCGGGCGGGAGCGGGCGGCGGCGAGGTCGTCTTCCAGGGCACGGTCGACGGGCTCCGCGCCAGCGGCACCCTCACCGGCAAGCACCTCGACGATCGCGCGCGGGTGAAGGATGAAGTCCGCACGCCGACGGGCGCCCTCGAGGTGCGCGGCGCCGACGAGCACAACCTGCAGGGTGTGGACGTCGACATCCCGCTCGGCGTGCTGGTGGTCGTGACCGGCGTGGCCGGGTCGGGCAAGAGCTCGCTCATCCACGGCTCGGTCGCCCCTCGCGAGGGCGTGGTCGCCGTCGACCAGGGTGCGATCCGTGGCTCGCGGCGAAGCAATCCGGCGACGTACACCGGCATGCTGGAACCGATTCGCAAGGCGTTCGCGAAGGCGAACGGCGTGAAGCCGGCCCTGTTCAGTGCGAACTCGGAGGGCGCCTGCCCGAACTGCAACGGCGCCGGCGTGATCTACACCGATCTCGGCGTGATGGCCGGCGTCTCGACCGTGTGCGAGGTGTGCGAGGGCCGGCGGTTCGACGAGTCGGTGCTCGAGTACAGGCTCGGCGGCCGCGACATCAGCGAGGTGCTGGCGATGCCGGTGTCCGAAGCGGTCGAGTTCTTCGCCTCGGGGGAGGCGAAGCTCCCCGCGGCGCACGCCATCCTGGAGCGGCTGTCGGATGTCGGACTCGGCTACCTGACCATCGGCCAGCCGCTCACCACGCTGTCGGGCGGGGAGCGGCAGCGGCTGAAGCTCGCCACACACATGGCCGAGAAGGGCGGCGTCTACGTGCTCGACGAGCCGACGACCGGCCTGCACCTCGCGGATGTCGAGCAGCTGCTCGGCCTGCTCGACCGCCTGGTCGACTCCGGCAAGTCGGTCGTCGTGATCGAGCACCACCAGGCCGTGATGGCCCACGCCGACTGGATCATCGACCTCGGTCCCGGCGCCGGCCACGACGGCGGGCGCATCGTCTTCGAGGGCACGCCGGCCGACCTCGTCGCCGCGCGCTCCACCCTGACCGGCGAGCACCTCGCCCGCTACGTCGGCGCCTGAGCCCCGGCTCCAGCCCCAGCCCCGAGCCTCCAGCGAAGCCCCCACACCATCCGTTCCTGAGTTCTTCGAGTGATTCGGCGCATTCGGCTCGAAGAACTCAGGAACTGATGGCTGGGTTACGGAACGTTGCGGGACGGGGAGGGCTGGGCCGGGAGGCTGGGTAGCGTCGGAGGGTGAGCACGCCGATTCAGAACCTCGGCCGGGAGAACCGGTTGTATCCGCCGACGGCCGAGTTCGCGGCGCAGGCGAACGTGGGCGGTTCGGTGTACGCCGAGGCGGCTGCCGATCCGGTCGGGTTCTGGGAGCGGCAGGCGGCCCGGCTCGACTGGGCGGAGCCGTGGCACACCGCGCACACCTGGGAGCCGGCGACCTCCGGCGCGGACGGCGAGCTCAGCATCCCGAGGGCCGAATGGTTCGCGGGCGGAAAGCTGAACGCGGCCGTCAATTGCGTCGACCGTCACGTCGAGGCGGGCCGCGGCGACCGGGTGGCGCTGCACTTCGAGGGGGAGCCGGGCGACCGTGAGACGATCACGTACGCCGACCTGCAACGGCGGGTGGCGCGCGCGGCGAACGCCCTCACGGCGCTGGGGATCGGGAAGGGCGACCGTGTCGTCGTGTACCTGCCCGTCATCCCCGAGACCGTCGTCATCACCCTCGCGATCGCGCGGGTGGGCGCCATCCACTCGCTCGTCTTCGGCGGTTTCTCCGCCGAGGCGCTTCGCTTCCGCGTCGAGGACACCGGCGCGAAGCTGCTGGTCACCTCCGACGGGCAGTTCCGTCGGGGCGCCGCCGTGCCGGTGAAGGCGAACGCGGATGCGGCCGTCGCCGGCGACAACGCCATCGAGCACGTGCTGGTCGTGCGGCGCACCGGCGACCTCACCCCCGGCATCCCGTGGACGCCCGGCCGCGACGTCTGGTGGCACGACGTGGTGGAGACCGCGTCCAGCGTCCACGAGCCGGAGTCCTTCGACGCCGAGACGCCCCTGTTCATCATCTACACCTCCGGCACGACCGGGAGGCCGAAGGGCGTCGTCCATACGACCGGCGGCTACCTGACGCAGGCGTCGTGGAGCCACTGGGCCCTGTTCGACGCGAAGGACGACGACGTCTACTGGTGCACCGCCGACCTGGCGTGGGTGACCGCGCACACGTACGTGCTCTACGGCCCGCTCTCGAACGGCGCGACCTCGGTGATCTACGAGGGCACGCCGAACACTCCGCACACCGGCCGGCACTTCGAGATCATCGAGCGCTACGGCGTGACGACCTACTACACCGCGCCGACGCTGATCCGAACCCTGATGACGTGGTTCCCGGAGGGCGTGGGCGACCGCTGGGATCTCTCCAGCATCCGCCTGCTCGGCACCGTGGGAGAGGCGATCAACCCGGAGGCGTGGGTGTGGTTCCGGGAGCAGCTCGGCGCCGGCCGGGCGCCGGTGGTCGACACCTGGTGGCAGTCGGAGTCGGGCGCCGCGATCGTCGCGCCGCTGCCCGGCGTGACCGCGCTGAAGCCCGGATCGGCGACCAACGCCATCCCCGGAGTGACGGTGCGGGTGGTCGACGAGCGCGGCGAAGACGTTCCGCGTGGATCCGGCGGCTCCATCGTGATCGACGGGACCTGGCCGGCGATGTCGCGCACGGTGTGGGGCGACCCCGAGCGGTACCGCGACTCGTACTGGCGGCCGTTCGCGGAGCGAGGCTACTTCCTCGCCGGGGACGGCGCCGCCGTGGACGAGGACGGCTACCTCTGGCTGCTCGGCCGCCTCGACGACGTGATCAACGTCTCGGGCCACCGTCTCTCGACGATCGAGATCGAGTCGGCGCTCGTGGCGCATCCACGGGTCTCGGAGGCGGCCGTGGTCGGCGTCGGCGACGCGACCACGGGGCAGGCGGTCGCGGCGTTCGTCGTGCCGTCGGGCGCGGCGCCCGGGGAGGCGGAGCTGCGGGAGCAGGTGACGCGCGAGATCGGGGCGATCGCGAAGCCGCGGCACGTCGTGGTGGTCGGCGACCTCCCGAAGACGCGCTCGGGCAAGATCATGCGCCGCCTGCTGGTCGACCTCTTCGACGGCCGCCCGCTCGGCGACACGACCTCGCTCCAGGACGAGACCGTCCCGCACACCATCGCCGCGACCCTCGCCGCCCGTCCCCGCTGAGCCAGCGCACATTCGGCCCGAATGGTCGCTTCAGTGCGGCGATAGCGCACATTCGGCACGAATCGTCGAGCCACCTTTCAGACGGCGAACGCGCGATTCGTGCCGAATGGCCGCTTTGGCGCGGCCAGAGCGCACATTCGGCACGAATCGCGCGGGGGCGCGCTTCAGCGACGGAGGTCGGCGATGGTGAGGGCGGCGTCGATGAGGCCGAGGTGGGACAGCGCCTGTGGGAAGTTGCCCCAGAAGGCGCCATCCTCGTCCATCATCTCGGCGTAGAGGCCGACGTCGTTGGCGCGGTCGACGAGGTCGTCCATCAGGTCGGTCGCTGCCGGGATGTCCCCGACGCAGGCGAGCGCCGACACCAGCCAGAACGAGCAGGCGACGAAGGGACGCTCGCCCTCGGCCTCCGCACCCGTGAAGCGGTACAGGAGCGAGCCTCGCCCGAGTTCGCGCCGCAGTGCGTCGATCGTCGACCGCATCCGCTCGCCGCGGGCGAAGCCGCTCGGTGCGTGCAGCAGCACCGACGCATCCAGCTCGTCCTCGCCGGCCACCATCGTGTAGGCGCCGAGGCGCTCCGACCAGCAGTGCTCGTCCACCCAGTCGTGGATGAGTCCGGCCTCCCGTGCCCAGCGCTCGGGGTTGCCGTCGGCCTGACCCAGCGCGGCGAGCTGCTGCGCGGCCTGGAGCGCCTGCCAGCACCCCATCTTCGACGAGGTGTGGTGGCGCAGCTCGGTGAGCTCCCACATCCCCGAGTCCGGCTGACGCCAGACGTCGCACACGTGGTCGGCGACGTCGGACACCAGCCGGCGGGTCGGCACGTCGAGCACGTTGCCGGCCGAGGCGTAGGCGAGAGCGACGCTGAGCAGGTCGCCGTAGACGCCGAGCTGCAGCTGGCCGGCGGCGCGGTTGCCGGTCACCACCGGTCCGATGCCGTGCCAGCCCGGCACGTCGTGCGTCTGCGGCTCGGCGGACGACCCGTCCCTCAGCCCGTAGAGGATGCGCAGGCCGCCCGGGTCGCCCTTCACCGCCCGCAGCAGCCACGAGATGGAGGCGTGCGTCTCCTCGCGTAGTCCGAAGCGCGCGAGGGAGCGCAGCGCGTACGCGGTGTCGCGCACCCAGGCGAAGCGGTAGTCCCAGTTCTTGCCGCCGCGCGGCGTCTCGGGCAGCGACGTCGTCGCCGCTGCTGCGATCGCCCCGGTCGGCGCGTAGAGCAAGAGCTTGAGCGCGAGCGCGCTGCGCTGCACGGCGTCCGCCCATGGGCCGTCGTACGCGAACGTGCGCGACCAGAGCTCCCAGTTGCCCACCGTCCGGTCGATGCCGATGTCGACGTTGTCCGGCTGCGGGAGGTGCAGCGGCTCGTCGTCGGTCGCCACGACGGTGAGGGTGCGCCTGCTGCCCTCCACCACCCGGATGCGCCCGCCGAACCGCGGCGCTTCGGCGTCCTCCTCGGCGTCGTTCAGCCCGGTGACGCCGATGTTCACCGTGCCGATGCGCAGGATGCGGCTGCCATCGATGTGCTCGGCCCAGGGGCTCGACCTCCCGAGCACGGGGCCCGGCTCGACCGACCAGTCCATCACCACGGTCCCGGAGACTCCCTCGATGCGCCGGGCGAGCTCCAGCCACGGCAGCCGGCCGGCGACACCGGTGACGAGGGCGTCCGTGACCCGGACGGCGCCGGTCGCTGTGGTGAAGGTCGTCTCCAGCACGTTGGTGCCCGGCAGGTAGCGCCGCCGCGAGGTGAAGTCGCCGACCGGCTGGAGCACCATCCGGCCGCCGCGCTCCGGGTCGAGCAGCGCGGCGAACACCGGAGGGGAGTCGAGGCTGGGGACGGGCAGCCAGTCGACCGTGCCGGAGCGGTCGATCAGCGCGACCGTGCGCCCGTCGCCCAGGGCGGCGTGCTCCTCGATGCCGACCCCGTCGGCGTTTCCCGTCGCGCTCGTCGTCGCACCTTCTGCTGCAGGCCGGCCGCTGAGATGACGGCCTCCCGGAACAACGGCGTCAGCTGCTTCGCCGTCGGCCGCGCGGCGGGGTCGCTCTCGGTCATGGCGTGGAGGATGCGCGTCCACTCGTCGGGGAGCCCCTCCGGCACCGGCGGCTCGTGCTCCAGCCGCGCCATCGCCGACTCGACGGCGCCGCCCGGGTAGGCCACCGTGCGGGTGAAGCTCTCCAGCAGCACCAGGCCGAGCGAGTAGATGTCGCTCGCCGGAGTGGCGGGCCGACGCATCGCCTGCTCGGGCGAGAGGTACGCCGCCGTGCCGGTGGTCTTGCCCTCGTCCGGCTGCGACGGTGTCCCGACGATGCCGCTCGCGATGCCGAAGTCGGTCAGGCGCGCCCTGGCGCGGAACGTGGTGGTGCCGTACGAGACGAGCATGATGTTCGACGGCTTGATGTCGCGGTGCACGACGCCATGCGCGTGCACGTACTCCAGCGCCTCGGAGATGTCGTAGGCGATCTCCGCGATCTCCTCAAGCGACAGCTCCCGCTGCTCCAGGGTGGCCGCGAGGTCGGTGCCTGAGACGAGCTCCATGATGAGGAACGGCCGCGGATCCTTGGGGGAGGTGTAGTCGATCCCCGCGTCGATGAGCGACACGATGCCGTGGTGGCTCAGCTTGGCGAGGGCGGCCTGCTCCGTGCGGTACTGCGCCATCTCCTCCTCGCCGCCCGAGCGGTAGAGCTTGATCGCCACCTCGCGGCCGAGAAGCTCGTCGGTCGCGCGGAAGATGCTGGCCTCTCCGCCGCGGCCGATCACGTGCTGCGGCCGATACCGGCCCAGCAGCGCGGGGATGGTGGACTCGGGCATCAGCCGTTCCGCGACCGCAGCAGGGCGAAGGCGGACTCGCCGAGGATGACGCGCTCGCCGTCGCCGAGGGCGAGCTCGGGGTCGCTGGAGAGCTCCAGCTCCCACGCGCCGCCCGGGGCGTCCGGGAGCACGAACTCCACGCCGTTGCCCGCGGCGTTCAGCATGAGCAGGAACGAGTCGGCGCCTTCGTGCAGCAGCTCGAACGCGATGGACCTCGCCTCCGGGTCGGACCAGTCCTCGTCGGCGAAGGGCTCGCCGTCGGCACGCACGATGCACACCACGTCGGGGCCGCCGACGTCGGGCGCGTGCCGATACCACTGGGGCCGGAGCGCGGGCTCGCTGCGGCGCAGGTGGATGAGCTTCGACGTGAACTCGTGCAGCTCCCAGTCGGCGTGCGCCCAGTCGAACCAGGAGATCTCGTTGTCCTGGCAGTACGCGTTGTTGTTGCCCCGCTGCGTGCGGCCGATCTCGTCCCCGCCGAGGATCATCGGCACACCAGCGGAGAGCAGCACCGTTGCGAGGAAGTTCTTGCGCTGCCGGGTGCGGAAGGCGTTGATCCCCTCGTCGTCTGTCGGCCCTTCGACGCCGTAGTTGCTCGACCGGTTGTCGGACTCCCCGTCGCGGTTGTCCTCGCCGTTCGCCTCGTTGTGCTTCTCGTTGTAGCTGGTGAGGTCGGCAAGGGTGAAGCCGTCGTGCGCGGTGACGAAGTTGACGCTCGAGAGCGGAGCGCGCCGCGAGTCCTCGTAGATGTCGGGGCTGCCGAGGACGCGCTGCGACAGGGTCGACAGCACGCCGGGCTCGCCGCGCCAGAAGTCGCGCACGTCGTCGCGGAACTTGCCGTTCCACTCCGACCAGTCCGCCGGGAACCCGCCCAGCTGGTAGCCGGCGACATCCCACGGCTCGGCGATCATCTTCACCTGCGCGAGCGTCGGGTCCTGCTGGATGAGCGTGAGGAAGGCGCTGTGCAGGCTGGCATCGCCGCCCTGCCGGGTGAGCGTGGTCGCCAGGTCGAAGCGGAACCCGTCGATGTGGAAGTCCTCGACCCAGTAGCGCAGCGAGTCCATGATGACCTGCAGGGCCGCCGGGTGGCTGACGTTCCAGCTGTTGCCGGTGCCGGTGGTGTCGAAGTAGTGCGCCGCGTCTCCCTCGACCAACCGGTAGTACGACGGGTTGTCGATGCCCTTGAAGCTGTAGGTGGGGCCGAGGTCGTTGCCCTCGGCGGTGTGGTTGTAGACCACGTCGAGGATGACCTCGATGCCGGCGGCGTGGAGGGCCTTCACCATGCCCTTGAACTCGTCCACCTGGTGGCCGGTGTCGCCGGTGGCCGCGTACTCGTTGTGCGGCGCGAAGAAGCCGATGGAGTTGTAGCCCCAGTAGTTGCGCAGACCCTTCTCGAGCAGGTGCGCATCCTGGACGAACTGGTGGATGGGCAGCAGCTCCACCGCTGTCACGCCCAGGTTCTTGAGGTACTCGATGGCTGCGGGATGCGCGAGGCCCGCATACGTGCCGCGGAACTCCTCCGGCACCCACTCCATGAGCTTGGTGAAGCCCTTCACGTGGAGCTCGTAGATGATCGTCTCGCTCAGCGGGGTGCGGGGACGCTCGTGGTCGCCCCAGTCGAACTCCCGGCGGTCGATGACGACCCCGAGGGCGACATGGCGGGCGCCGTTCGTGTCGCTGCGCCGCTTCGGCCGGCCCAGCTGGTGGCCGAAGACGGCCTGCGTGTTGTCCCAGGACCCGGTGACGGCGCGCGCCTGCGGCGGCAGCAGCACCTTCGCCGGCGAGAAGCGGAGGCCGTTGGCCGGGTCCCACGGGCCGTCGACCCGGAGGCCGTAGCGCGTTCCTGGCACCAGGCCGGGGACGAAGCCGTGGAAGACGTGTCCGGTCCGCTCCGGGAGAGCCGTCTGCGTCTCGCGGCCGCGATGGTCGAATGTCGACACGATCACCCGGTCGGCGTGCTCGCTGTAGACGGCGACGTTCGCGCCGCCCTCCTTCAGCGTCAGGCCGAGCGGATACGGCGACGAGGCGGTCATCGGGCCGCTCCCGCGGCGGCGGGGCTGCGGAGCGGGGGACAGGGCAGGGACACGGTGTCTCCGTTCGGCGGTAGACCGCCACGATACCTGCCATCCGGCGCGCCCCTCCAGCCATTGACACGGAGGGGCGGGGCCATTAGGCGCGGGGCCTGCGCGGCACAGCGTGCTTGCGTTGTGGTGTCAATAGTGGCACCATAGCGTATGCCGACTGTTGCAAAGCTCCTCACGCGCATGAGGCAGAGTCCGGGAAACGTCCGGTTCGACGACCTGGTTCGCATTTGCGTCGCGTACTTCGGCCAGCCGAGACAACGGGGAACCAGTCACATGGTGTTCTCGATGCCGTGGAGCGGTGACCCTCGGGTCAATATCCAGAATGACCACGGCCACGCGAAGCGTTACCAGGTCTTGCAGGTACTGATGGCGATCCAGCGATGGGAGAGTGAAGGACGATGAGCGATTTCACGCACTACACATATCGGGTGGTCTGGTCCGCGGAGGATGGCGAGTTCGTCGGTCAGGTCGTGGAGTTCCCCTCCCTCTCCTGGCTGGCGCCGACGCAGGCCGAGGCCCTGCAGGGCGTGGCGAACCTGGTCGAGGACGTGATCGAAGAGATGGAGCGCGCGGGCGAGCCAGTGCCCGAGCCTTTCTCCGAGCGGCGCTACAGCGGTGAGTTCAAGGTGCGCATTCCTCCGGAGCTGCACCGCAGCCTCGCCATCCAGGCGGCGGAGGAGCATGTCAGCCTCAATCGGCTGGTGAGCCTACGGCTCGCATCGTGAGCCCGGTGCGCTGAGCCGGCCTCAGGCATCCCGAAGGCGGTCGAGCAGGCCAGAGTTCTCTTCGACGATGCGGTCGATCGTGGTCTGAGCGGAGTCCTGCGGGTCGGTCATGCGACGAGTATGGCATCGGCTGCTATGCGCGCGTGATGTGCACGGCCTCTGCGAACGTCGCGACCGCGCTCGCCGACGCCTCGCCGAGGCCGGTGCCCGACAGGCTCACCTCGACGAGCAGGTCGCCGCGGCGGAAGCGGAAGATGCCCTCGGCGTAGGCGACGTCCGTCGCCGGGGTACCGGCCGGGATGGAACGGCGCACAGCGGTCAGCGTGCGATACCACTCCAGCATGCGGGCGCTCTCCGGCCGGCCGAGCTCGGACCAGTCCAGCTTCGAGCGCAGGAAGGTCTGCGGATCCTGCGGGTCCGGCACGACCGCGGGGTCCCAGCCCATCTTCGCGAACTCGGCGATCCGGCCCTCCGCCGTCGCCTTGCCGAGCTCCGGCTCCGGGTGCGAGGTGAAGAACTGCCACGGCGTGGAGGCCGCCCACTCCTCGCCCATGAACAGCATCGGCGTGAACGGGCCGAGCAGCGTGAGCGCCGCGGCGACGGCGAGCCGACCCGGGTCGAGCGTGGCGGTCAGGCGGTCGCCCTCCGCACGGTTGCCGATCTGGTCGTGGTCCTGGCTGAAGGCGACCAGACGGGTGAACGGGATGTCCGGGTCGAGCGGGCGGCCGTGGTGCCTCTCGCGGAAGCTCGACCAGGTGCCGTCGTGGAAGAACCCGTGGCGGAACACCTTCACGAGGGCGTCCGGATCGGCGAAATCGGCGTAGTAGCCGGTGTCCTCGCCGGTGAGGTTGGCGTGGATGCTGTGGTGCACGTCGTCGTCCCACTGCGCGTGCAGCCCGTAGCCGTGGTGGGAGCGGGTGCGGATGAGCTTCGGATCGTTCAGGTCGCTCTCCGCGATCAGCGTGCGCGGGCGGCCGGTCTCGCCCGCCAGCTCGTCGGCCAGCACGGCGAGGGCCTCCAGCAGGTGCGTCGCACCGTGGTCCTGGAGCGCGTGCACCGCGTCCAGCCGCAGGCCGTCGACGTGCTGCTCGCGCAGCCAGTACTCCGCGTTGTCGAGGATGTAGCGGCGCACCTCGTCGGAGAGCGGGCCGTCGAGGTTGACGTTGACGCCCCACGTGCTCGCGCCCTGGCCGAGGTACGGGCCGAACTTCGGCAGGTAGTTGCCGCTGGGGCCGAGGTGGTTGTAGACGACGTCCTGGATGACGGCCAGCCCGCGGGCGTGGCAGGCCTCCACGAACCGCTGGTACGCAGCCGGGCCGCCGTACTGCTCCTGCACGGCGTACCAGAGCACGCCGTCGTAGCCCCAGTTGTGCGTGCCGTTGAACGCGTTCACCGGCAGGACCTCGACGGCGTCGACGCCCAGCGAGACCAGGTGGTCGAGGCGACTGATCGCCGAGTCGAGCGTGCCCTCTGGTGTGAAGGTGCCGATGTGGAGTTCGTAGATCAGCGCGCCGACGAGGTCGCGGCCCTCCCACGCGCCGTCCGTCCACGCGTGCCCGCGCGGGTCGAACTCGCGGCTGAGCTTGTGGACGCCCTCGGGCTGACGCAGGGAGCGCGGGTCGGGGAAGGGCCCCTCGCCGTCGACGACGTAGCCGTAGTCGAGCGGTGCGTCGGGCAGCTCCGGGGCCTCGGCCAGCTCCCACCAGCCGCCGGTGGGGGCGGTGTCCGTCGCCGGGACCGGCGTCAGTGGGAAGGTGCCCAGGTCGCCGAGCACCACATCCACGGTCCGGGCGTTCGGTGCCCACACGCCGAATCGGCGGTCGCGCGCCCTCATCGGACGACCGCCAGCAGGGCGACCGGGTACCGCTCGAAGACGGACGCCAGAAGCACGCGGCCGCGGAAGTCGCGGCCGGTCAGCTCGTCGCGCATGGGTTCCTCTCCGAGGTCGACGGTGGTGTCGGCCCAGCCGCCGGTCGCCGACAGCCCGACCGGCAGGCGGGTGGCCAGCGCGATCGCGCCCCCGCGGTCGAAGCCGACCAGGTGGCCGGCGCGGGAGCCCTCGGCGTAGACCGAGCGGTAGCCGGTGAAGAGCTCGGGCCGGTCGCGGCGCAGGCGAAGCGTCTTCGCGGTGACCAGCACCTTGGCGGCGCCCGACGAGTCGATGTCGGGGAGCCATCCCTCGTCGATGTGCGCGAGCAGCCCGGCCGAGACGTCGAACTCGACCGGGCGCCGGTTGTCGGGGTCGACCAGCGACCGCTCCCAGCGCTCGGAGCCCTGGTAGACGTCGGGGACACCGGGGGCGGCGAGCTGCAGCATCTTGGCGCCGAGACCGTTGCTGGCGCCCGGGCCGTCGATCACCGCCGAGATCGCCTCCACCTCCGCCCGCACCCGGTCGTCGTCGAAGGCGGCGTCCACGGCGGCGGCCATGCGCGCCTCGAAGTCCTCGTCCGGGTCCGTCCACGTGGTGGACGCGCCGGCCTCCCGCGCCGCCTTGATGGCGTAGTCCTGCAACCGCTCGCGCGACGCCGGCCAGGCGCCGACGATGGACTGCCAGAGCAGGTTCTCGAGCGAGCCGTCGCCGAAACCGACCCGCTCGCGCACCGTGCGCAGGAACCGCTCCCAGCGGCCCGGCAGCTCGGCGAGCACGTGGATGCGGGCCCGCGTGTCCTCGCCGCGCTTGGTGTCGTGGGTGGACAGCGCGGTCATCGACTCCGGCAGGCGGCGCTGCCGGTCGACCTGCCTGCGGTGGAACTCCTCGGGCGAGATCGCGAACTCGGACGGGTCGCCGCCAACCTCGGTCAGCGACACCAGGCGGGTGAAGCGGTAGAAGGAGTTGTCCTCGACACCCTTCGCCATGACGGCGCCGGTCGTCTGCTCGAACCGGTCGCCGAGGCGGTCGGTGATGCGGGCGATGACCTCCACGAGGTCGGGCCGGGACTCCGCGGCGGCGAGGCGGGCCTCCTCCAGGTACTCCGCGCCGAACGGCAGATAACTGCGGTACACCGGGAACCAGGCCGCCAGCTCGGCGACGGCGTCGGCCGTCTCATCGTCGGTCCCCTCGCCCAGCTCGCGCACGACCCGCAGCACCTCGGAGCGGAGGATGCCGTCGGCGACCGCCCGCTTGCGGCGATGCGTCAGCTCTGTCCAGTCCTGGCTCTCCTCGCGCTCGTCGATCTCGCCCGCCAGGGCGGTCAGCGGGCCCTCGCCCGACGTGTCGACGAAGACGCGGTCGACGACGGCCAGCGCGTCGTAGCCGGTCGTCCCCTGCACGGGCCAGTCGGGCATCCGCTCGTCGCCCTCGATGATCTTCTCGACCCAGATCGGTGCGTCGCCCGCCAGGGCCCGCAACCGCTCCAGGTACTGCGCCGGGTCGCGCAGGCCGTCCGGGTGGTCGACGCGCAGCCCGTCCACGAGGCCCTCGTGCAGCCAGCGGCCGATCTCGCGATGGGTGTCGTCGAAGACCCGCTGGTCCTCCACGCGCAGCCCGGCGAGGGTCGTGACGGCGAAGAAGCGCCGGTAGTTGAGGTCGGCGTCGGCGCGGCGCCACGACATGAGCTCGTAGTGCTGCCGGGCGTGCACCTCGCGCGGCGTGCCGCCCTCGGTCCCCGGCGCCAGCGGGAAGCGGTGGTCGTAGTAGCGCAGCTCGCCGTCCTCGACGCGGAGGGCGTCTTCCTCGTCCGGGCCGTCGCCGAGGATCGGCAACCGCAGCCGACCCCGGCCGAACTCCCAGTCGATGTCGAAGTAGGGGGCGAAGGGCGACCCCTGGCCGTTCTGCAGCACGTCCCACCACCAGGCGTTCACGGCCGGGGTGGCGACGCCCATGTGGTTGGGGACGATGTCCACCAGCACCTTGAGGCCGCGGGAGTGGGCGGCGTCGGAGAACTCGCGCAGGGCCTCCGGGCCGCCGCGGGACCCGTCGACCCGGCTGTGATCTACGACGTCGTAGCCGTGCATCGAACCGGGCTCGGCCTCCAGCAGCGGCGAGAGGTAGACCCAGTCGGCGCCGAGCCGCTGGAGGTGGTCGAGCACCTGCGCGGCGTCGCGGAGGGTGAAGGCGGGCGAGATCTGCAGGCGGTAGGTGCTCACCGTCTCATTCTCCGGGAGGTGGCCGGGCGGGTGTAGGCCTTGAAATCGCGGGGCTGTGCCATTACCGGGCGGGTGAGCCGGCCGACGGGTTGACAACCCGGCCGGATCGTACGGGGTGGACGATGCCGGGACCCGGTGGGAACGTCGGAGACAACCGGACCACGAAAGGGGACGTCATGGGACTCGACGACAAGATCGAGAACGCGGGCGAGAAGCTCGGGGGCAACGCCAAGGAGGCCACCGGTAAGGCGACCGGCGACGAGCGCCTGGAGGCCGAAGGCAAGGGCGACCAGGTCAAGGCCGACGTGAAGCAGGCCGGCGAGAAGATCAAGGACGCCTTCAAGCACTGACCCGCGGGATCGAAGCCGCCCCCGTCCGGACCGCCGGGCGGGGGCTTCTTCGTGGGAGGACTTCACGGCCCGTTCACCGGAGATCCGTCTTTCGTTCACCGGTCGCGCGGAGTAGCTTCCCGGTCATGGGAGACCGAGCGGACCGCGCACGGGCGTGGTGGAGGGTGTGGATCGGCGGAGTGCTGACCGTGCTCACCCTCGTCGCCACTGTGGCGCTGTGCATCGCGATCCCGACCCAGGGGGAGAACCCGCGTGCGTGGGGCGTCATCGTGTGCGGGCTCGTCACGGCGGAGGTGTGCGCGCAGCTGACCGTGCGCAACCGGCGGCTGCTGCGGCACTACCGGGGTGAGGATCTGGCGCCACGGGGTGCGCGGCGCGAGTCTGTGCGTGGTGGTGCCGTGTGGCGCGGTGGCGCGGGTGGCGCATCCACGACGGCCCGCGGGGATGCCGCCACCGGGGCGGGCTCAGCCGGTCAGGTGCGCGCGAAAGCCGCCCGGTAGCGCGTCGGCGGCACGCCCACCTCGGCGTCGAAGTGGTGGCGGAGCAGGGTCGCGCTGCCGAAGCCGCACTGGCGCGCGACCTCGTCGATCGGCAGGTCGGTGGTCTCGAGCAGCAGGCGCGCGTGCAGGATGCGCTGTGTCGTCAGCCACTGCATCGGCGGCACGCCGGTCTCGGCGACGAACCGGCGGGAGAAGCTGCGCGTCGACATGTGGACGCGTTCGGCCAGGCTGCTGACGGTGTGCGACTCCTCCAGGCGGTCGGTCAGCTGGTCGAGCAGCTCGCTGAAGGTGTCGTCCGCGCAGTCGCTGACCGGCTTGTCGATGTACTGCCGCTGACCGCCGTCGCGCTGCGGCGGAACGACCATGTTGCGGGCGATGATGTTCGCCACGGCGCTGCCGAGCTCCCGGCGGACCAGGTGGAGACTGGCGTCGATGCCCGCGGACGTGCCGGCGCTGGTGATGATGCGCCCGTCGTCGACGAAGAGCACGTCGGGGTCGACGCGGGCCTCCGGGAAGCGGCGCTGCAGCTCCTCGGCGTACCGCCAGTGCGTGGTGACGTCGCGGCCGTCGAGCAGGCCGGCGGCGCCGAGGGCGAAGGCGCCGGAGCAGACGCTGAGCAGGATGGCGCCGCGGTCGTGGGCGCGGCGGAGCGCATCCAGGAACTCGGGCGGGTACACGTCGCGGATGGTCGCCGCGGGGACGGCGATGAGGTCGGCGTCCTCCATCGCCTCCAGGCCGTAGGGGGCGGTGAGGGTCACGCCGGTGGGGCTCTGCACCGGGCTCTGCGGATCGACGGCGCAGACGCGGAAGTCGAACGGCTCGAGCCCCGCGTAGCTGCGATCGAGCCCGAAGACCTCGCACACGACGCCGAACTCGAACATGGCGAAGTCGTCGATCAGCGGGACCGCGACGGATCGGATCATGGCCGCCAGTGTACTGGCCGAATGTTTGCGAAGATAGACCGTAGGCCATCTCGTGACCGGATATTTACGTCCGTAACGTGAAGGACATGGCAAACACGACGTGGACACAGGGCATCGACCACGGCTGGGTGGCCCACCCGGCCCGCACGAACGGCGGCCGGCCGGTCGCGAAGCGGCGCTTCCTCATCAGCGAGTGGCTGCCGTCGGCGATCCTCGCCCGCGGCGGAACGGTCACACGCGAGACCGACCGCGCGCTGAGCGACCTGCGCGCGGCTCAGTCCGCCCGCGAGACCGGCCGCTGACCGCCGTCGCGCACTCCGGCAGGCTCGAGATTTGGCGCAAATCTCGGGTTTCGCGCTCCCAAAGCCGAGATTTGGCACAAATCGTAGGGGGCCGTTCGTCACGAATCGCGCGCGTTCGTCACGAGGGGCGCGCGTTCGTCACGAATCGGCGGGGGAGAGGGCCGGGGCGGCGCCGACGGAGGCGCGGCGGATGAGGGCGGCGTCGAAGACGACCGACTCCTCCTCGACGCGCTCGCCGTGGATGCGCCGCAGCGCGAGCCGCGCCGCCGCCGCGCCGAGCTCGTAGATCGGCTGCTCGACGACCGTCAGCGGCGGGGTCGTGATGCTGGTCCAGTCGGCGTTGTCGAAGGCGATCAGCGAGACGTCCTCGGGGATGCGCAGTCCGAGCGTGCGGATGGTCTGGAACACCGTCATCGCGATGAGGCTGTCGGACGCGATGATGGCCGTCGCGGGCTCGTCGCCGGCCAGCAGCTCCCGGGTCACCACATCCACACCGCGCCGGCGGGCGTCGAGTCGGATGCCGCGCTCCGGTGACGGGACGCCCGCGTCGGTCAGCGCCTCCATCACGCCATCGACGCGGTCCGCCACGCTGGACATCGTGATGGTCCCGCCGGGGGAGTAGTCCGGTTCCGGGTAGGGCTGCGTCGAGACGAAGGCGATGCGGCGGTGCCCCTCCGCGAGCAGTTCGGCGGTCGCGCGCGCCGCGGCCGTGCGGTTGTCGACGGTGACGGAGTCGTACCGGTGTCCGTCCGCCCGGCGGTCGAGCAGCACGAGGGGACGCCCGGCCGCCGTGACGGTCGCGAGGTGGGAGAAGTGGGCGGAGGATGCGGGCGCGACGATGAGCGCGTCCACCTGCTTGTCGAGCAGCACGTCGACGGCGGCTTCCTCGGCCTCCACATCCTCGTCGGAGTTGGTGAGGATGACGTCGTAACCCGCCGCGCTGGCCACGTCGGAGATGCCGCGCATCGCGTGGGCGAAGAACGGGTTCTCGATGTCGCCGACGACCACGCCGATCGTGTTCGACCGGCCCGTGTTCATCGAGCGGGCCAGCGCGTTCGGGCGGTAGTTGAGCTCCTCTGCGGCGGCGAGCACGCGCGAGCGCACGGCGTCGCTCACCTGCCCGTAGTCGCCGAGGGCGCGCGCGGCGGTCGCCTTGGAGACCTTGGCCGCGCGGGCGATGTCGGCGACCGTGACGGCGCGCCGCGATGCGGGGCGTGGGGACATCGGTGAGCCCTTCCTTTTTCGCACCTCGCCTGTTGACGAACCCAGGAAAGGTGTTGTAGCGTCCCAGAAAACCAACTGAGACCGGTCTCAGCGTAATCGCCAGAGACCGGTCTCAGCAACCAAGAGATCGACGAGGATCGCACGTCCCGTTTCTCGCCGACCCGCCCCCACACGATTGGACCCCAGCAGTGAAACGACGCACCCTCCTCCGGCCGGCAGCACTGCTGGCCGCCGCGGCCTCCGCCGCACTGGTCCTCGCGGCCTGCAGCTCAGGCGGCGCCTCGGGCTCGGCCACCAAGGACAACCCGTACGGCCTCATCGAGGCCGGCACCGTCCGCGTGGCGAGCCTGGGCGACTCCAAGCCCTACACGTTCACCGACGCGAGCGGCACGTTCACCGGCTTCGACGTCGAGCTCTTCACCGATGTCGCCAAGCGCGCCGGTATCGGCAAGCCGGTCTTCACGGGCCAGGACTTCTCGGGCCTCCTCGCCGCGGTCGCCAACCACCAGTTCGACGTCGGCGTCGCCGCCATCGGCATCACCGCCGAGCGCAAGAAGACGGTGGACTTCTCCGACGGCTACCTCGCCGGCTATCTGACAGTGCTCACCACCAAGACGGGCGGCATCGACTCGGCGAAGGACCTCGCGGGCAAGCGCCTCGGCGTCGTCCAGGGCACGCTGCAGGAGGCCTACGCGGTCAAGAACTTCCCGAAGGCCAACCTCGTCCGCTTCCCCGACAACAACGCAGCGGTCTCGGCGCTCAACAGCGGCTCGGTGGATGCGCACTTCCTCGACTACGAGGCTGCGAAGAGCTACGTGGCGCAGTACCCGGCGCTCAAGGACGCGGAGGACATCCCGTCGTTCGACGCCCCCGCCGGCTTCGCCATCGCCAAGGGCAACCCCGCCCTCAAGAACGCCCTGAACAAGGGCCTGCACGAGGCGATGGAGGACGGCACCTGGAAGAAGCTCTACCAGAAGTGGTTCCCGGGCTCGCCGATGCCGAAGCAGTACCTGCCGAAGGCCGAGCAGAGCGCGACGCCCACCCCCTCCGAGTAGCAGGCAGGCGACCGCAGGGAGATCCCCATGGACTGGCTCACCACCATCACGCACACCTTCTTCGACATCCCGTCGATGCTGCAGGTCTTCCCGCAGCTGCTGGGCGTCGGACTCGTCAACACGCTGATCATCTCGATCGCGGCGACCGTCATCGGCGTCGTGCTCGGCATGGTGGTCGCCGTCATGGGGATCTCCACGTCCCGCTGGCTGCGCATCCCCGCCCGCATCTACACGGATGTGTTCCGCGGCCTGCCGGCGATCCTCACCATCCTGCTGATCGGGCAGGGCTTCGCACGGTTCTCGCAGTCGGTTTTCGGGCCCTCGCCGTACCCGCTCGGCATCCTGGCCCTGTCGCTGATCGCCGCCGCGTACATCGGCGAGATCTTCCGGGCCGGCATCCAGAGCGTCGACCGCGGGCAGCTGGAGGCGTGCCGCGCCCTCGGGCTCAGCTACGCCAAGGCCATGGCGCTCGTCGTGGTGCCGCAGGGCATCCGCCGCGTGCTCCCGGCGCTGGTCAACCAGTTCATCGCGATCGTGAAGGACTCCAGCCTGGTGTACTTCCTCGGCCTGCTGGTCGGCGAGCGGGAGCTGTTCCGCGTCGGCCAGGACGCCGCGGTGCTCACCGGCAACCTGTCGCCCCTGGTGCTGGCCGGCCTGTTCTACCTGGTCATCACGGTCCCGCTGACCCACCTGGTCAACTACTTCGACAACCGATTCCGCACCGGACGCCGCAAGGCGGCGCCGCCGAAGAGCGGCCTGGACGAGCTGGACGAGGTCCAGCCTCCCGCGCCGATCACCCTCGGGAGCAACACATGACGTACACCTCGCCCCTCCCCGCCCAGCAGACGCCCGACTTCCGCGGCTCCGCGCTCGACCTCGTCGACCTGACGATGGCGTACGGCGACATCGACGTGCTCCGCGGGGTGTCGATCTCGGTGGCGCCCGGCACCACGACGTGCGTCATCGGGCCGTCCGGCTCCGGCAAGTCGACGATGCTCCGCGGCGTGAACCGGCTGCACGAGCCGAAGAGCGGCGACGTCCGGCTCGACGGCGAGAGCATCCTCGGCACCAAGCCCGACGTGCTGCGTCGCCGTATCGGCCTCGTCTTCCAGCACTTCAACCTCTTTCCCGACCACACCGCGCTGCAGAACGTCATGCTCGCGCTGCGCAGCGTCAAGCGGATGCCGAAGGCGGAGGCGAAGCGGATCGCCGAGGAGCGCCTGATCGAGGTCGGTCTCGGCGAGCGGATGGACCACCGCCCGCGCGACCTCTCGGGCGGCCAGCAGCAGCGCGTCGCGATCGCCCGAGCTCTCGCGATGGAACCAGAGGTGATGCTGTTCGACGAGGTCACCAGCGCGCTCGACCCCGAGCTTGTGAAGGGCGTGCTCAACTTGATGGCCGACCTGGGCCGCCGCGGGATGACGATGGTCGTCGTCACCCACGAGATGAACTTCGCCCGCAAGGTGGCCGACCAGGTCGTCTTCATGGATGAGGGCCGCGTCGTCGAGGCGGGGCGCCCGGACGACCTGTTCGACCGGCCGCAGAGCCCGCGCCTGCAGCGCTTCCTGTCGGAGGTGCTGTGAGCGACGAGCGTCCGATCCGTGTCGGCCTGATCGGGTACGGCGTCGCCGGGCGGGTGTTCCACGCGCCGTTCCTCGCGGCGGACCCCGCGTTCGAACTGACGGCGGTCGTCACCTCGCAGACCGATCGGCTCGCCGCCGACCATCCTGGCGCGACCGCGGTGGGCGATGTGGATGCGCTGCTCGCGCATCCCGGGCTCGACCTGGTGGTCGTCGCCTCGCCCACCCCGCTGCATGTCGCGCACGCCGAGGCGGCGATCGACGCGGGCCTCGCAACGGTGGTCGACAAGCCGTTCGCGCCGGATGCTGCGTCGGGTCGGGCACTGGCCGAGCGGGCGGAAGCCGTGGGCGTGCCGTTCACGGTCTTCCAGAACCGTCGCTGGGACGGCGACTTCCTGACCCTCCGGCAACTCGTCGCGGACGGTTCGCTCGGCGACGTCCGGCGGTTCGAGTCTCGGTTCGAGTGGTGGAAGCCGTCCGTCGACGACTCCTGGAAGTCGACCACCGGCGCGGACGAGGGAGGCGGCATCCTGTTCGACCTCGGCGCGCACCTCATCGACCAGGTGCTGCTGCTCTTCGGCCCGGCGAGCGTGAGTCACGCCGAGGTGCGCAACCGCCGAGGCGGCGGTGCCGACGACGACGCGTTCGTCGTCCTCGAGCACGACTCCGGCACGACGAGCCACCTCTGGATGAGCGCGCTCGCCCCCATCGCCGGCCCGCGCTTCCGGGCGCTCGGCACCCGAGGCGGCTTCGTCTCGTGGGGGCTCGATCCGCAGGAGGGGCAGCTGATGGGCGGGATGCGTCCGGGCGACCCGAGGCTCGGTCGTGCGGAAGCCCCCGCGCGGGTCGGCACCGACTCCCACCCCGCGGAGCTCCCGCTCGCGGCAGGCGACTACGCGGGGTTCTACCGGCAGCTCGCCGCCGGCCTGCACGGCCGGGCTCCTCTGCCCGTCGACCCTTCCGGGCCGATCGCGGTGCTCGACCTGATCGGGTCGGCCCGGGCGCACGCCGCAGCGCACTGACCGCCGCCGGGGCAGAACACCGGCGCAGAACGAACAAGGAAAGAAGGAAGCAACTCCATGTCCCATTCCCGTCCCACCCACGTCGTCGTCCTCGGCGGCGGCATCCTCGGCGCCTCCACCACCGCGCAGCTCGCGCGTCAGGGCGTGGAGGTGACCCTGGTCACCGCGGGCAGCCTCGCCGACGGCGCCTCCGGCCGCTCCATCGCGTGGCTGAACTCGTCCGGCGACCGCAGCGCGGCTTACCACTACCTCCGGCTGGTGGCCCTCGACCGCTACCGCACGTGGCGCGAGCAGCATCCGGGCAGCCGCGACTACCTGCGCTTCGACGGCGCCCTGAAGTGGGCGGCCGAGGGCGAGAGCTTCCGGCGGACGTTCGAGTTCGAGCGGGCGAACGGCTACGACAGCGTCTGGGTCGACCGCGCCGACATCGCGACGGTCGCACCTGACGTCGACGTCTCCGCCGTGGCCGAGGAGGGCGCCATCTTCAACGCCGGCGAAGGCTGGGTCAGCCTCCCGGACCTCATCGCCGACCTGGTCGCGGAGGCGACCGCCGCCGGCGCGAAGGTCGTCGAGCACGCCGGCGACGCGACGGCGGACGTCCGGGACGGCGTGGCCGTCGGCGTCATCCTGGGCGACGGCACCCGCCTCCCGGCCGACGCCGTCGTGCTGGCGACCGGCCCGTCGGTGCCGGCGCAGCTCGCCCGGCTCGGCGTGACGGTGCCCGACGCGACGCCCGCCGCCTTCGTCGTGTTCACCAAGCCGGTGGAGGTGGAGCACCGGACCGTGCTCAACACCCCCAGGGTCGCGGTGCGGCCGACGCCCGACGGGCGGCTCGTGCTCGACGCCGACTGGGCGGAGCAGTCCGTGCAGATCGCCGACGACGGGACGATCACCGTACCCGAAGCCTCCGTGCAGGGGCTGCTCGACGAGGCCTCGAAGGTCATCGCGGGCAACCCGCGCCTGGAGGCGGACCGCATCGGCGCCGGCCTCAAGCCCATCCCGGGCGACGGCGACCCGGTCGCCGGTCCCGTGCCGTCCATCGAGGGGCTGTACGCGCTGTTCACCCACTCGGGTGCGACCCTCGGGCTCGCGCTCGGCGAGCTGGCCGCCGAGGAGATCGTCACGGGCGCGCCGTCGCCGGTGCTGGAGGCCTTCCGCCTCGAGCGCTTCGACACCGAGGCCGTGGCCGACGCCGTGCCGACGGGGGCGTGGGCCCCGGTCGCCGAGCAGTAGCCGAGAACCCTCCGGCCGCCTCGTCCTCTCCCGTCTCCTAAGCTCGGAGCGTGGAGAGTATCGAGGCGGCCGGTTTCCTGTTCGACATGGACGGCACGCTCGTCGACTCCACTCCGGTCGTCGAGGCCGTGTGGACCTCGTTCGGCGAGCGTCACGGCGTGGACCCGGCGACGCTGCTGGCGTACGCGCACGGACGCCAGGCCGTCGACACGATCGGGCACTTCCTCCCACAGCTGGGCGAGTCCGAGCGCGCAGAGCTCGTCGCCGCCCTGGTCGCCGAAGAGGTGACCAGGACCGACGGCATCGTGCAGATCCCCGGGGCCGTCGGGCTGATGGAGGGGCTGATCGCCGACGGCGCCCCGGTCGCCGTGGTGACGAGCGCACCACGGGAACTCGCGGTCGCGCGCCTGCGGGCTGCCGGCGTCCCGGTGCCAGAGGTGCTGGTGGCCGCCGAGGACGTGACGAGGGGCAAGCCCGACCCAGAGGGCTACCGTCGTGCGGCGGAGCTGATCGGCGTCCCGATCGGGGAGTGCGTCGTCTTCGAGGACGCGGAGGCGGGACTCGCCGCGGCGATTGCCTCCGGCGCCCGGGCCGTCGTGGTGGGCGGCCACGCCTCGCCGACGACGGAGGGGCTCGCGCGGCTCGCCGACTACACGGGCTTCCGGGCGCTGCTGCGCTGACGGGAGGAGCGGAGGCCGCTCAGGAGACCAGTCGTGCCAGGTTGTCGAGCTCGTTCGCGCGGCCGGCGAGGAGCCGATCGGTCCAGACGTCGTCGTGCAGCTCCTCCACCTGCATGACAACGCGGGTGCCGTCGTCCGCCGGCTCCAGGTCGACGACCGTGAGCTGCTCGTACGGTTCGTGGTCGGGCACGAAGTCGATCACCGACCGGTAGGCGATCCGCTCGGGTCGGCGCAACTCGGTGAAGACCTTGCGGGCCTGGGTGCTCAGCGGCAGGCCGTTCTGCTCGAGGAACGCGACCTGGGCCGGATCCTCCGCGGTCATCGTGTAGACGAGCTCGCCTTCGGGGCGGACGTCGATGCGGTCGACGTCGGTGCGGAAGCCGTCCGGCGCCCACCAGCGCGAGATGCCGTCGGCGGTGGTCCAGAGTTCCCACAGGGTCTCGGGCGGGGCGGGGATGGTGCGCTCGATGGTCTTCATGGTGCTGTCCTCTCAGTCTGTTTGCTTCGGTACGAGCGAGACGATATATTCGTCGTGACGAATGTGTCAAGAGGGAGTCGAGAATGGATGTTCAGCAGGCGCTGGCCGCGATCGGGGAGCCGACGCGCTTCCGCATCCTGAACCTGCTCGCCGCAGGTCCCCGCACGGTTGGGGAGGTGGCCACCGAGATCGGCGCGCTGCAACCGCAGACCACCAAGCACCTGCAGCTGCTCGAGTCGGTCGGGGTCGTCGGCGTCGAACGGCTCGGCCGCCGACGCCTGGCTCGGATCGACCGGGAAGCGCTGCGCGAGCTCGCCGACTGGCTGGGCGGGATGGCTGCGGCCACACCCGACGACGATTCCCTCCGGCGGTACGCGGCGGCGGTCCGGTCCGCCGGGGCGGCGGTCGACATCCTGCTCGAGCGCACGCTTGCCGCGCCCCCGGAGGCGGTCTGGCGGGCCTGGGTGGAGGCGCCCGAGGCCGCGCGCTGGTGGGCTCCCCGGCACTTCGAGGTCGTCCGCTGCGAGGTCTCCCCGCATCCCGGTGCCCCGGTCGAGCTCGTGCTGCGCGAGGGCGACGGCGCGGAGTACGCGTCGGCCGGGAGGGTGCGCTCGGTCGACCCCGGTCGCCGGTTCGTCTTCGACCTGTCGCCGGTCGACCAGAACGGCCGGCCGTACTTCGAGGTGGTCGTGGATGCCGCGCTCGAGCCCTCCGGCGACGGCACCGCCCTACGCGTGCACATCGCCGCGAACGGCGCGGACGAGGGCATGGCGCCGATGCTCGCGGGGCTCGAACCCGGCTGGAGCCAGCAGCTCGACCGGCTGAAGGAGCTGCTGGGCTAGTCGCGGGCGCTCAGCGTCGGGGGCGCCGCCGTCCCGCCGCCGCAGATCGTGCGTCGCACCCACGCCTCCGCGTCGGTAGGCGCCAGCTCGCCCGAGCGGATGAGCCGCACGAAGTCGAGCGCCTCGTCGGTGAGTCGGCCGTCGGCGCTGTCCGGCGCATCCCGGCCCACGTGGATGGACAGCCAGCGCGTGAGCCGCGGGCCGATCCGCACCGCCACGGAGACGATCCCGGCGAAGTGCCTGGCCTGGCCCTCCGTTCCGTCGTCGACGTGACGGCGGAAGCCGCGCCCCCGGATGCGGTTGCTGCCGCCGCGTCCGGCGTCCAGCGGCCAGAATGGACCCCGCCTGACGCCTGCGGCGTGCCGTCCGAGCTCGCGGAGAAACGTGCCGGGATCGTCGGTGCGCGCAGCGAGCCGCGCGCAGGCGTCGGCGAGCTGTGCGCAGCCGTCCGCCGTCATCCCTTCGCCTTCGTCGCGAGCGCCGCCGCGCCCTCCTGCCACCAGACGCCCGCGGCCGGTCCGCCGTTGCAGCTGCCGTCGCTGACCCCCGGATGCTTCACCCAGAGCAGGGCGTCGAGCTTGCCGCCGTCGCCCTCCGTCACGCGCGGCGTCTCCCCGAGCGCGGCCCCGGGCGGGTTGCACCAGGTTCCGGTCCAGCCGTTGCCGTTGCGCGACACGTCGATGACGTAGTGCTTCCAGCCGACCTTCGAGGAGAGCTTCCCGGCGTAGTCGCGCTCGCGCTGCGTCGTGTCGAAGTTGGAGACGTTGGTGAAGAAGCCGTGGGCGCGCTGCACGTCGGCGCGCTCCAGCCAGGCGGCCTGGTCGGCGGCGGAGAGCCAACGCGCGTTCCCGCCGTCGAGGTACGTGGCGACACCGGCCGACTCGAGCAGCTCGACGGAGTCGCGCAGCAGCGGCAGCCGCACCTCGGCCGAGCCGGCGCACTTGGACGACGACAGCATCGCGAGCGAATCCGGCTCCAGCAGCACGACGGCGCCGCTGCCCTTCAGAGTGGACGCGATGGTGCGCATCCACGGCAGGTACTGATCGGCTGCGAGCCCGCCCTTCGAGTAGCCGCCGCAGTCGCGGTTCGGGATGCCGTAGGACACGAACACGGGCGTCGCGCCCTGCGCGCGGGCGTCGGCGATGTCGTTGCGCAGCTCGGTCACCAGCCGGTCGCCCTGGAACCACTCGCCCAGCCAGACCGCGGTCGGCACGGCCGCGATGCGCCCGGCGAGCGCGGCGCCGGCGGTGTCGCCCTGCAGCTGCAGGCGCTTCTGCGCTGCGGCGGCCTCGGTGTTCGGGTCGAGGTAGAGCCGGGGCGAGGCGAAGGCGGGAGGCTGCTGCGTGGGCGTCGCGGTGGGTGTCGCGGTCGGAGACGGCGTGGCCGCCGCGTTCTGCGCGTTCATGCCGGCCTGGCGGGCGAGGCCGAGGACGATGGCGGCCACGGCGAGCACTGCCACGATCGCGACGATCGCCAGGACGGCGGGTCTCCGCATGCGTTCCCTCCCGGAGTGCCTCGGAAGGGACACCCTAACAGCGCCGTGTTACGTCCCCGTGTCGCCCGGATTGGGGTACAGACTCATGTCCTCCAAATGGCCCACAGGCCTGTCTTTCTGGCTATGCTCGCCGATGTCACACCCGAGTTACTGCCTGAGCCCTGCGGAAACCGACCCGAACATCGGCCCGCGGGAGACCCGAACCGCGAAGGACGTACCGTGCACACCACCTCCTACAATCACGCCCACGACCGCGCCCAGCTGCTCGCCCGTCGCCACGAACGCGACCTGCACTGGGCCAAGGAGCGCCGTCGTCAGCAGGAGCGCGAGGCCGCCGAGGCGCGGGCGCTGCTCGCCGTCTCCCCGCTGCGGCTGGCGCGCACGACACTGTGGACGGCGGGCCTGACGCTCGTCGTGATCGCCGGCGCCTGGGCGGGGGCCCTCGCCCTGCTCGGACCGGCCTGGTCGGCCGTCGTCGACGGCGGTGCGACGGTCCTGGCGCTCGCCGTGCTGGTCGGCGCAGCGGTCGCGCTGGGGCGCACCCGCTCCCGCCGGGCGGCGGCGCGTGCGGTGCTGCACGCGCGGGAGGTGCGTCTGTCGCACACGCAGTACCACATCCACGAGAGCGTGCACTCGTTCATCGACGCGCGGGTGGATGTCGTCAACACGCGCGACGTCGTCCCGGCCTGACCCTGCGACGGGCGGGGCCGCCGTGCCACCATGGGGTGTGCGCACGCGGGCCGGCCGGATCCGCGCCGGGATCGCCGGCGCGCTCACGGTGCTGCTCGCAACCGTCCTGCTCTCCGGCTGCTCGCAGGTGGTGCGCGGCGAGGAGGACCTGCTCGCCCGTCCCTACACCGGCCGCTTCTACGAGGACCTGCCGCAGGCGAAGGGCACCCAGGGTACAATCGTCCGCTCGGAACTCGTGCCAGGGCAGCCCGGCGGCGCGACGGCCTGGCGCATCCTGTACCGCTCGACCGACCTGAACGGCGTGCCCGTGCTCGACAGCGGGATGCTGCTGGTGCCGGACGGGAAACCGCCGGACGGCGGCCGCACCATCGTCTCGTGGGGTCACCCGACCACCGGCAGCGCCGTGAAGTGCGCGCCTTCCCGCTCCGTCGATCCCTACGTGTGGATGGAGGGACTGACCGACCTGCTGAAGCAGGGCTACGCCGTCGTGTCCAGCGACTACACCGGGATGGGCGTCCCCGGGCCCGACTCGTACCTGGTGGGGGGACGGAGGGGCGCAACGTGCTCGACGCCGCCCGGGCGGCGCGCGACTTCCTCGGCTCGGCCGCGAGCGACCGGGTGCTTCTGTGGGGTCACTCGCAGGGCGGCCAGGCGGTGCTGTTCGCCGCCCAGCTGTGGAAGCAGTACGCGCCGGAGCTGGACGTGCGTGCTGTCGCCGCGGCCGCGCCCGCGACCGACCTGGCGTCCTTGCTGCGCGCCGACATCGGGGATGTGTCCGGGGTGAGCATCGCCGCGTACGCGTTCGCCGCCTACTCCAGCGTCTACGGGGTGCCGGTGGACACCATCCTGACGCCCGCGGGCGCCGCCGCCCTCCCGGCGATGAACGGGTTCTGCCTGCTGACCCAGAACAGCGCGCTGCACGACGTGGCGAAGCCCCTGGTCGGCGGCTTCCTCACGGCCGACCCGGAGACGACCGAGCCGTGGGCGGGGCTGCTCGCCGCCAACACGCCGGGCGGGACGGCCCTGCCGGTGCCGCTGCTCGTGGCGCAAGGCCTGAGCGACGAGCTGGTCCGGCCCGCGTCGACCACCGCGTTCGTCGAGGGCGAGCAGCGGCTCGGCACCGACGTGCGGTACCTCCGCGTCCCGGGCGCCACCCACGGTTCGATCGCGAGCAAGGCCCTCCCGGACGTCCTCTCCTTCTTCGCCGCCCACGCCTAGCCATCGGTTCCGGACTTTTTCGAGCGAATCGCCGCGATCTGCTCGAAGAACTCAGGAACCGATGGCATGGGCGGCGGGTTTCTATAATCGAACGCGTGGCATCGAACGATGGAGGCGGCGGGTCCGCCCCGCCCCTGCAGACGCTGTCCCGCGGCATCCGGATGCTGGAGCTGCTGGCCGACGCGGGCGAACCGCTCACCATCCCGGCGATCGCGTCCCGCCTCGGGCTGCACCGCTCGATCGCGTACCGCATCCTGCGCACGCTCGAAGACCACGGCCTGGTGGTGCGGGATGCGGCGGGCGCCGTCGAGCTCGGCCCGCGGATGGCGACGCTGGCCCGAGCGGTGTCGCGCGACCTGCAGTCGGCCGCCCTGCCGCAGCTCACCGCCGTCGCCAACGAGCTGACGATGACGGCGTTCATCGCGGTGCTCGACCGCCACGACGTGGTCACGCTCGTGACCGTGGAGCCGTCGCATGCGCACGCGACCGTCGCCCAGCGGCCGGGGACGCGGCATCCGCTCGCGTCCGGGGCGCCCGGGATCGCCATCCAGTCGGTGCTGAGCGAGGACCAGTGGCGGGCGCTGCCGGGCGAGCATCCGCGGCAGGAGGCGGAGTCGGCGCGCGAGCGCGGCTACGCCACCAGCCACGACGAGGTGATCGCGGGCCTCGCATCCATCGCCGTGCCCCTGCGCGCGCACGGCCAGCCGCCCGCGGCGCTCGCCGTCGTCTACGTGTCGACCGCGCTCGACGCCGCCGCGATCGCCGAGCGCCTCCGCGAGGCCGCCGCCGCCATCGAGCTCGACCTGCGCTGAGCCGTCCGCCCGATGCGGCCGGTCTCGTGTCTGCGCCCGTTTGGGACGATTGCGCCTGCGCGAGCGTGCGCAGTCGTCTCGAGTACGCGCAGTCGCGCCTCCGGCGCAGGCGAGCGCGCGACCCCGCCTCCGGCGCAGGCCCGGACTCCGGTGAGGGCGCGCAGTTGTGCCTTCGGCACGGGCCCGGACCGGTGTCTGCGCCCGTTTGGGACGATTGCGCCTGCGCGAGCACGCGCGGTCGTTCCGAGCGCGCGCAGTGGCGCCGCCGGACAAGGCTCGACGGAGGGTTGCAACGTTGTAACATGAGGCGAGGGGAAGGGAGGTCGCATGGCGGCGACACTTCACGACGTGAGCCGGCTCGCCGGCGTGTCGATCAAGACGGTGTCCAACGTCATCAACGACTACCCGTACGTGCGCGACAGCACCCGCCAGCGCGTCCTCGCCGCGATCGCTGAGCTGGACTACACGCCGAACCTCTCCGCGCGCAGCCTACGGTCCGGCCGCACCAACGTCATCAGCCTGATCATCCCCGAGCTGCGCAACGCGTACTTCGCCGAACTCGCCGACTCCGTGATGCGCGCCGCCAGCGAGCACGGCCTCTCGGTGCTGATCGAGCAGTTCGGCAACGACCGCGAGAGCGAGCTCTCGGTGCTGCGCAACCGCAGCGGCCGCATGGTCGACGGCATCCTGTACAGCGTGCTTGGGCTGGATGAGGCCGACCGGCAGGCCATCGCCGAGGTCACCACCCCGATGGTGCTGCTCGGGGAGCGCATCTTCAACGGGCCGAAAGACCACGTCACCATGCAGAACGTCGAGGGCTCGCGCGCCGCGACGGAGCTGCTGCTCGACGGAGGCCGCCGCCGCGTCGTCGCCCTCGGCGCCCACCCGGGCGAGGCGATCGGCTCGGCGGGACTCCGACTCGCCGGCTACCGCGAGGCGCTGGACGCCGCGGGCGTCGACTACGACGAGCGCTTCGTCATCCCGGCGGGCACGTGGCACCGGGCCGATGGCGCGCGGGCCATGCGTGCGTTCCTGGAGACCGGGCTGCCGTTCGACGGCGTCGTCGCCTTCAACGACACGCTCGCGTTGGGCGCGCTGCGCGTGCTGCAGGAGGCCGGCCACCGTGTCCCTGACGATGTCGCCCTCGTCGGGTTCGACGACATCGACGAGACGCACTACTCGATGCCGACGCTCTCCACCATCGACCCCGGCCGCGACGAGATCGCCCGCCGCGCCGTGCAGCTGCTGTTGCGCCGCATCGCCGACCCCGAACCGTTCGAGCCGGAGGAGATCGCGGTGCCGTTCCGCGTCATCGAGCGCGAGTCGACCGCCGCCCACCTCCCCGCCCTCCAGCCGAAGCCCTGACGCACCCCCTCCCTCCGCGATCTGGTTGACGCGACACGCCGTCACCCGCACGCGGGGAACGGCGTGTCGCGTCAACCAGATGCCGGGGAGGGGGCGACGGCGGCCCGATCGCCGTCGCCCCGGTCACGGGGCCGCAGGGGTTACTGGATGCCCTCGCGGAGCAGCCGCCACTGCTGCGTGGGGGTGCCGTCCGCCGTGCGCTGCTGCGCGAACGCGCCGTCGGCCGTGGACGACCCGGCGATTTCGAGCGGCTTGCCGCTGTTCGCGTTGGTCAGCGTCCACCAGCCGCCGGAGGTCGCCGGTACCCACACCTGCGTGGCGTTGCCCGTCGGTCCCCACTGGCCGGCGTGCACCCCGTCGGCCGTCTGGGCGCCGGGGATCTCGAGCAGCTTGCCGCTGTTGACGTTGAACAGCTGGAGGCCGTTCGACACCGGGTGCACGTTCCAGATCTGGCAGGCGTTGCCGGTGTCGCCCCACTGCCCGGCGCCCGCGCCGTCCGCGAGCGATGCGCTGGCGATCTCCAGGTACTTGCCACTGTTGCGGTTCGTGATCCGGAACTGCGGGTCGAGCGCCGTGCCCGGCTGGTAGAGCTGGATGGCGTCGAGCTCGGCGTACGAGGTGCCCTTCGTGAAGGCGATCGTGTTCGTCCCGGCGCCCAGCGTCACCGTCTTCTGGGCCCAGGCGTAGCGACCCCAGTTCACGGTCGCCGGGTAGCTCAGGCTCGACGAGGTGCCGCCGTTGACGCTGACGTTGTGGCTGGATGCGGCCCCTGTGCCGTTGTCGTACCGCACGTTCATCGTGTACGAGCCCGCGGTGGGGACGTGGACGGTGAAGGTGACGGAGCTGGTCGAGAGGTTGATGTTGCCGACCTTGCTGCCGTTCGAGGCGTCCGGGTCGGTGACCAGCGACGTGTCGGACGTGCGCGCGGCCTTCTCGGCCTCGTACTGCTGGGCGTCGAGCGGGATCGACCCGACGCGGATGTCGTTGTACGTGGTCGTCAGGTTCTCGACATTGGTCGCCTGGTAGAGCGTGCGACCATCCACCGAGTAGTCGATGCTCTGGGCGAACCCGCTGAACGTGCCGCCCTCGGCGTCCGGGCCGTCGTAGGTGACGGCCATCGGCAGCCGCTCCCAGGGTCCTTCGCCCAGGTTGTAGTTGACGTAGAAGTTCTGGCCGCCGTCGATGGTGCCCGTGGCATCCAGCGACCACTTGGAGGCGACGACGACCATGCCCTTCGGCCCGCCGGTCGGCACCCACTTCACGTACGGCGACGAACCGATCCCGCGTCCGTTCGCCAGCGTGATCGGCGTGCCGATGCTCGTCGTCGGCGACCAGTTGAGGCCGTCGGGCGAGGTCTTGAAGTAGACCGGCGCCGTGTTCTTGCTCTGCGACGGGCGGTTCACCACCTCGAAGGTGGCGAGGTAGCGGCCGTCCGGGAGCTTCGTGACCGTGATCATCCCGGGCCGGTCGGACTGGTTGTTCGGCGCCGAGACGTTCGACTCCGCACCCCAGGTCGCCCCGCCGTCGGTGGAGCGGCGGTACGAGACGGCCTGCAGCACGCCGTTCGCCTTCTGCCGCTCGTCGGAGAAGTACGCGACGAGGCCGCCCTGCCCGTCGATCTGCAGCGACGGCTCCCACACGGTGGACGTGGTGGAGGTCGGGCTCGGGTCGTAGGTGGCGGGGCCGCCGGTGTCGATCGTGCTCAGGTACGACCAGCTGGTGCCCTGGTTGGTGCTCTTGTAGACGACGAGGCGACTGCTGGAGCGGTCCTCCGGCATGATCATCCCGGCGAGCAGGATGGTGCCCGCGGCCAGCCCGCCGGTGGCCTGCGACACCTCGAACAGGAACGGCTGCGAGGTGCGGGTCAGGGTCGGGAACGTCGCGCTCGGCACGACGTCGGTGACGTGCGTCCAGCTGGTCCCGTCGTCGGTGCTGCGGTAGATCGGGTAGACCTGGACGCCGTTGACGAGCACGAGCTGGTCGTAGGTGAGCAGCTGGGTGCCGTTGGCCGCTCCGCTGTTCTTGAGGACGATGTTCTTGGCATAGGTGGTGCCCGCCGCGCGGCCGCCCTCCGGGTTGAAGGACGTTCCGGCGGCGGGGGAGTAGACGAGCGAGCCGTTGCCCGTCGTGACGGCAGAGGCGGGCGCCGCGGTCAGCGTGGCGGCGACGAGGGCGCCTGCGGCGGCGACGGCGGCCGCGACCGCCCGGAACCGTCGCCGCGGCGACGGACTCGACGTGGTGTGCGATGGGAGCATTGCGTTTCCTCTCTCACATGAACCCGTCCGCGTGCGCGGTCGGGTCGTCACGACGTCGGGCCCGTCGTCACGTTCTGTCAGCCCAGCAGGATCTCCGTCCAGGAGATCGCCGGCAGCTCGATGTGCAGCAGCGAGCCCTCGCGGCGCACCGCGAGCTCGCGCAGCGAGACCCGGTCCGGGTTCTCGCGGGTGTTGGCCGCGTCCGGGTCGGGGTCGCTCAGGGTGGATGCGGTCACGGTCAGCGACGCCGCGTCCGCGCCGAGCGCGGCCAGGTCGACCACGAGCTCGGTCGGCTCGTCGATCGAGCGGTTCACCGCGTAGAGGGCGTAGCGGCCGGCCTCCTCGTCGTGCGTGGCCACCGCGTCCACCAGCGGCACCGCGCCGAAGCGCTCGGTGTCGTAGCTGCCGGAGGTGATGTCGACGGCGAGGGCGGTTCCGCGGCCGTGCGCCGAGGTGGCGGCGAACGGGAAGAACGTGGTCTGCTTCCACGCCGGGCCGCCCGGCTCCGTCATGATCGGAGCGATCACGTTCACCAGCTGGGCGAGGGAGGCGCTGGTGACGCGGTCGGCGTGCTTCAGCAGGGTGATGAGGAGGCTGCCGAAGACGACAGCGTCCGACACGGTGTAGGTGTCCTCCAGCAGGCGCGGGGCGATCGGCCAGTTGTCGGTGCCGGTGATGCGGTCCACCGTCTCGAAGCGGGTGTTGTACCAGATGTTCCACTCGTCGAACGAGATGTTGATCGTCTTCGAGCTGCCGCGCACGGCCTTCACGCTGTCGGCGGTGGCGACGACGCTGCGGATGAAGTAGTCCATGTCGACGCCGGAGGCCAGGAAGCTGCCGAGGTCGCCCTTGTTCTCGTAGTAGGCGTGGCACGAGATGTACTCGACGTCGTCATAGGTGTGGCTGAGCGTGACCCGCTCCCACTCGCCGAAGGTCGGCATCGACGAACTGGAGGAGCCGCAGACGACCAGCTGGAGGTCGGGGTCGTACATCTTCATCGCCTGCGCGGTCTTCGCCGCCAGCCGGCCGTACTCCTCCGCCGAGCTGTGGCCGAGTTGCCAGGGGCCGTCCATCTCGTTGCCCAGGCACCACATCCGCACGTCGAACGGCTCGGTGCGGCCGTTGGCGATGCGCTGGTCCGAGAACGCGGAGCCTCCGCGGTGGTTCGTGTACTCCAGCAGGTCGAGCGCCTCCGAGACACCGCGCGTCCCGAGGTTGACGGCCAGCATGAGCTCGCTGCCCACCTTGTCGAGCCAGGTCTGGAACTCGTGCAGTCCCACCTCGTTGGTCTCGGTCGAGTGCCAGGCCAGGTCGAGACGCGTCGGGCGCTGCTCGCGCGGTCCGACCGAGTCCTCCCAGCGGAAGCCGGACACGAAGTTGCCGCCGGGGTAGCGCACGGTGGTGACGCCGAGCTCCTTCACCAGCTCGATCACGTCGGTGCGGAACCCGTCGGCGTCGGCCGCGGGGTGGCCCGGTTCGTAGATGCCGTCGTACACGGCCCGGCCCAGGTGCTCGATGAACGAGCCGTAGAGGCGCGGGTCGACGGCGCCGATGGCGGCGGAGGGCTGGAGGGCGAGGCGGGCGTGATGCATGGACTTCTTTCGTCAGTCGGTGGTGATTCGGGCGAGTCGGTCGGCGTGGAGTCGGTAGCGCTCGGCGACGGGGTTGGGCACGCGCAGCAGCCCGTCGGGCGATTCGACGAGGTCGTGGAGCCCCATCGTGAGCAGGTGGTCGGCGCGGGGACGGTCGCTGTGGCGCCAGGTCCACTCGTACATGTCGAACAGCGGCCACCAGATGTAGCCGACGACGGGTGCGCTCTCGGCCCGCATGGCGTCGACGAGCGCGAGCGACTCGTCCAGCCAGTGGATGCGCTCCTCGACCGTGCCGGTGACGCACGTCTCCGTGACCATGACCGGCGCGCCGTACCGTGCGGCGAAGCGCTCGAGCGCCTCTCTCAGGCCCTCGGCGCCGCGGTCGACGCTCGGCCGCGGGTCGGCGAAGCCGCCGCCGTGGCGTACGCCGGCCTCGAACAGCTCGGTGGAGTGGCGCGGGTAGTAGTTGACGCCCATCACGTCCGGCTGCACGGCGTGCGCCCGGAACCAGTCGAGCTCGGAGTCGGTCACCGCGGGCGAGAGCCGGTCGCGCAGTGGATGGGCGTCGTCCACGCGCCCGGTGACCAGGTCTTCGACCAGGTGCACCTGGTGGCGCAGGCGCTCCGCCTCCTCGTGGTGCTCCGGGGCGACGTCGTCGCCGATGAAGCTCATGGCGGCGTCCACGTGCACGAAGGTGGCGCGGTCGCCGAGGCGGCAGGAGAGCGCCTCCTGGCTGAGCACGAAGCCGCGGGCCAGGTTGGCGGCGATCGCCGCGAAGCCGTCTGCGCCGGTCCGGTACGGCGGCCAGTAGCCGTACTCGCCCGAGAACAGCGCGTGGATGACCGGCTCGTTGACCGGTGTGTAGTCGACCACCCGATCGCCGTAGCGCTCGCCGAAGCGGTCGGCGAACTCGGCGACGTGCCGCGGGTAGTCCGCGGAGGCGAACTGGTCGGCCAGCCACAGCGGCGTCCCGTAGTGCAGCAGGTCGACGATCGGGCGCAGGCCCGCGGCGAGGAGGGCGTCCACGGCGCGGTCGGTCCAGTCCCAGTCCCAGCGGCCCGGCTCGGGCGCCACCCGGTACCAGGGCACGCCCCAGCGCAGCACCTCGGCGCCGACGCCGGCGGCGAGGGCGAAGTCCTCGCGGTACCGCTCGTAGTGCTCGGTCAGCTCGTACTCGTCGATCGCGCGCTCGCCCGGCCGCTCCTGCGGCACGAAGGTGTCCTCGATCCCCAGTCCGAGGTGCAGGCGGCCGTCCTCGAACCAGCGCGGCGCCGTCACTTCAGCCCCGTGGTCGCGACGCTCTCGATGAAGCGTCGCTGCATGATCAGGAACATCACCGCGAGCGGCAGCACCGCGATCAGCGAACCCGCCATCATCGTGCCGTAGGGGATGATGCCGCTCGGCCCGGTGAGCAGCGTCAGGCCCGAGGTGATCGTGCCCATCTCGGGCGACGTGGTGAACACGAGCGGCCAGAGCAGGTCGTTCCAGTTGTTCACGAAGGTGAAGATGGCGAGCGTGAGCAGCGCGGGCACCGCGTTCGGCAGCACGATGCTGCGGAAGATGCGGAACTCGCCCGCGCCGTCGATCCTGGCCGCGTTGTCGAGGTCGCGCGGCAGCGAGATGAAGAACTGGCGGAGGAAGAAGATGCCGAACGCGTCGGCGGCGCGCGGGATGATGAGGCCGGCGAACGTGTTCACCCAGCCGAGCTGCGCGACCAGCTGGTAGACCGGGATGAGCGTCGCCTGGAACGGGATCATCAGGCTCGCGACGATGACGATCAGCACGACGCGGTTGCCGCGGAAGTCGATCCGGGCGAGGGCGTAGGCGGCCAACGAGTCGAACACCAGGGCGAACACGGTGACGCCGCCGGCGAAGACGAGGCTGTTGAGGAAAAGCCGGCCGAAGGGGAGGTCGCTGAAGATCTTCGCGAAGTTGTCGAGCGTCCACGTGCCGGGCAGCAGCGTCGGCGGGTACGCGTTGATCTCGGCCGCCGGCTTGAAGGCCGTGAACACGATGACGACGACCGGCAGCAGCACGATGAGGGTGAGCACGAGCGCGGCGGCGAACAGCAGCCAGCGCTCCGCGCGGCGTCCGAAACGACGGGAGCGCTGCGCGACGGGCCGCCGGATCGCGGCCGGGGCGGCGGTGGTGGTCATGCGATGTCCTTCTCGCGGCGTCCGAAGAAGCGGAACTGGATGAGGCTGAGGATGAGCGTCGCCGCCAGCAGCACGTACGAGAGCGCGGTGGCGAGACCGAGGTCGAGCTTCTTGAAGCCCTCCTGGTAGATCTCCATGACGACCGTCTGGGTCGAGCGGTAGGGGCCGCCTCCCGTCATCACGTATATCTGGTCGAAGGCCTGCAGCGCGGCGATCATGGCGAAGACGACGACGAACGCCAGCGTGTTGCTCAGCTGCGGCAGCGTGACGCTGACGAAGCGGCGCCAGGCTCCGGCTCCGTCGATCTTCGCGGCCTCGTAGAGCGACTCGGGGATCTCCTGCAGTCCTGCGATGAAGATCACCATGTAGAAGCCGAAGTTCTTCCAGATCGCGACGAGCACCACGGTCGGCATGGCGAGCGCGGGATCCTGCAGCACGTTGCCGAGCTGCACGCCGACGCTGCGCAGCCAGAAGTTGAGGAGGCCGACCTGCGGGTCGAGCAGGTACGTCCACGCGAAGGCGGCGACGGCCAGCGAGACGATGAACGGCAGGAAGAGCGCCGTGCGGAAGAAGCCGCGGCCGAGCAGCCGCCGGTTGGTCAGCAGGAGCGCCAGCAGCAGCGCCGCGATCAGCGCCGTCGGGGTGAAGAGCACGGTGTACAGCGCGGTGTTGCCGAGCGTGGCGAACACCCGAGGGTCGGTGAAGACCTGGATGTAGTTGTCGAGGCCGACCCACTCCTCCAGCCCGAAGCCGCTCGCGTTCGTGAACGAGAGCCGCAGGGCCGAGAGCATCGGCCAGCCGACGAAGGCGATCAGGATGACCAGGGCCGGGAGCATGAACAGCAGGGCGAGCGGGCCGCGGCGGGTGCCGGAACGCGGCCGTCCGCCGAGCGGCGCCGGCGGTCGGTACGGCCTGCGGGAGGTGCGGGAACGAGTGAGAGTGGTCATAGTCGCTTTCGGGAGACGGGTGGGCCGCCGAGGGGGACGGCGGCCCACCCGCGTTTCACTTGCCGAGGGCCTGCTGCACCTGCGAGGAGGCGGACTTCAGCAGGGCTGCCGGGTCGCCGCCGGTCAGCGCCTTCTGGGTCGCCTCGTCGACCGCCGACAGCACGTCGGTGCTGTTGGCGACGCCGGGGAGGAGCGGGCGGGCGTCGCCGACGAGGTCGGTGAGCGACGCGACGACCGGGTTGGAGGACACGTCCGACGAGGGGATGTCGGTGCGCAGCGGCGGCCAGCCGGAGCCGAGCGACCACTTGGTGGCGACCTCCTTGCTGAAGAAGTAGGCGAAGAACTTCTCGGCCGCCGCCTTCTTGGCCGAGTCGGCCTGTGCGGTCACCGCGGCGGAGATGCCGATGGCCGACGCCGCCTTGCCTTTCGGGCCGGCAGGGATGCCGGCGATGCCGTAGTCGATCTTGTTCTCGGTGGCGACGCCGGCCATCCACGGGCCACCGATCTCCATCGCGGCCTTGCCGGAGGAGAACAGCTTGTCGGAGGCGACGCCGTCGAGGCCGGTAGGGGAGATCTTGTCCTGCGTGACGGCCTTCGCCCAGTAGCTCAGGGTGTCGGCGTTGGCGGTCGAGTCGAGCACCGACTTCGAGCCGTCGACGATCGCGCCGCCCCCGCCGTAGAAGAGGCTCGCCCAGACGCCGTTGCCGACGGTGGCGTGGTCGGGGAGAGCGAGGCCGTACTGCTCCGGGGTGCCGTCGCCGTTCTCGTCGACCGTGAGCTTCTTGGAGTCGGCGACCCACTCGTCCCAGGTCTTCGGGAACTCGGTGATGCCGGCCTTCTGGAACAGCGCCTTGTTGTAGATGACCGAAAGCGGCACGAAGCCGGTCGGGACGCCGTAGTAGGAGCCGTCGACCTTCTCCATCTCGACGGCCGCGGGCCGCAGCGACGCATCCTTCACGGCGCTGCCCGCGTAGAAGTCGTCGAGCTTCGCGAAGGCGCCCTTCGAGGCGTAGACGGGGAGGGTCTCGGCCGGCATCGCGACGATGTCCGGGCCCTTCTTCGCCGACAGGGCGGGCAGGAGGGTGTCGCCGATGACCGCCCACGTCTTGGTGGTGGTCTTGATCGTGATGTCCTTCTGCGACTTGTTGAAGTCTTCGACGATCTTGTCGAGGACCTTGCCGTCGGCCTCGGTGTAGCCGTGCCAGAAGGTGAGGGTGACGGGACCTGCGGTGTCGCCACCGGGGGAGCTGGAGCAGCCGGCGAGCGCGAGAGAAGCGCCGGCGGCGACGGCGAGCGTCGCGAGCAGTTTCTTCATTGAATGCCTCTCATGGGACCGACCGCCTCAGCGTCGATCGATCGGGTTTCTACAACGATGTACTCCAACGTTGTAAACGCGAGTATACGAACCCCCTCCGCCCCTCGTCAAGCCGCCCTCCCACGCCTCCCACCCACCGTCGAGTCCGCGAAGACTGCACGCGACACGCCGCGAAGGCGTGCAGTCTTCGCGGACTCGACGGCGGGGGGAGTCAGGCGGCGAGGTGGGAGAGGTGGAGGGCCGTCTGGGAGAGGGCGGAGAGGCGCGGGAAGGGCGGAAGGTTCTCCCAGCCGCCGGTCCAGGTGAGGGTGCTCGCAACCTCCCAGACGGTGCCGCCGGGATACGCGGCGACCTCGTGCGACCGGCGCAGGTGGTGCTCGGCGAGAGCTGCGCACCGGTCGGCGAGGTCGGAGAACGGATGTTCGTGCCCGGGCAGGGCGAGCCCGCCGAGAGCCGCGAGACGCTCGAGGGACGCCAGGTAGTCCGCGATCGGGTCGGACGCGACAGGGCCACCCAGGCCGAGGCCGGAGTTGACGGTCGGGAGCACGGTGTCGCCGGTGAAGACGAGCCCTGCCTGCTCGTCGTGCAGGCACAGGCTGCCCGGGGTGTGGCCGGGCGTCCACAGCACCCGCAGACGCCGGCCCGGGACATCGAGGAGGTCGCCGTCGGCGAGCACGCGGTCGGGCGCCGCCAGGTCGGGCGCCGAGGGTGTTGCGGCCACCGCTGCCAGCTCGGCCCGCCGCTCCGGCGGCACGCCCCACCCCTCGAGGTCGGGCGCCGGGAGCCCGCGCCGGATCGCAGCCAGGGCCTCCGCCTCCCGCTCGTGCATGAGCACCGGCGCGCCGGTCACGTCCCGGAGCGCGGCGGCCCCACCCGCGTGGTCGGCGTGCAGGTGCGTCAGCACGATGCCGGAGACGTCGGAGGCGCGCCGCCCGATCGCCGCCACCGCCGCGAGCACCGCGCCCTGCGCCTCCGCGCCCGGCGACCCGGGATCCAGCACGAGCACGCCGCCCCGGTCGTCCTCCACGAGGTACGCCAGGCTGTACGCGAGCCCGCCGCCGGCCATCGGGACGCGCACCGCACGTACCCCCGCCCCCACGGTCCCGAACGCCTCCACCACCCCAGGCTAGCCGCGCCTCGAGATGAGAGAAATCGTCGGAATCTCGGCCCGATGGTGACGGGATGTCACCACTCGGCGGGGCTACCCGGCGAGCTCCCTGGTCGCGAGGATCGGGCGGAAGAACGCGGCCAGCTCGTCCGTCGCCGTGAGCGGCAGCACGTCGGCCACGTACTGGTCGGGCCGCACCACCACGATCGCGCCGTCGCGGTGGATGCCGCGCGCCGCGAAGATGTCGTCGGCCGGGTCGGCGGCGTACACCTTCTCGTAGTCGATCAGCCCGAACGGCCCGACCCGGGGCAGGAAGAGCTCCGGCACGACGCCGAGGTCGACCGCGGTGTGGGCCTGCTGGTACACCACCTTCACGTCGAACCACGCATCGGGGTCGGCGTCGGACGGCGTCGCGGCGAGCGGGGAGGCGGGCGAGCCCGACATCCACTCGGCCAGGCGCGCGACGGCCGACGGCTCGCCCGCCTGGGCCGCATCGGCGAAGACGTAGATGCGCCAGCGACCGTCGGCGCGGGCGTGGTGGCCGAGGTGCACCGGGTTGCCGTCGCAGACGCGCGTCACGGGCGCCGACTTGAAGCGCTTGCCGATCGGGAAACCGGAGGCGAGCTCCTGGTGTGCGGGCTCGCCGACGATGAGCGACGGCGCGTACTGGGTCATGAAGCCGGCAGGGAACTCGGCCGTCGCGACGTAGAAGTCCTCCAGCTCCGACGGGCTGTCGAACTCCTCCGGCTTCTTCGCCATCATGGTCGACCACTCCTTGTCGAAGTCGATCAGGTTCTTCGCCACCACCTGACGCTCGGCCGAATAGGTGGCCAGCAGCGACTCCGGCGAGCGGCCGTCGAGCACGTGCCCGAGCTTCCAGCCGATGTTGAAGCCGTCCTGCATCGAGACGTTCATGCCCTGGCCGGCCTTCGCGCTGTGCGTGTGGCAGGCGTCGCCGGTGATGAAGACACGCGGGCTGCGCATCCCGAGCTCGTGCGGGAGCACGTCGTCGAAGCGGTCGGTGAGGCGGTGGCCGACCTCGTAGACGCTGTGCCAGGCGACGTTGCGCACGTCGAGCGTGTACGGGTGGAGGATCTCGTTGGCCTTCGCGATGATCTGCTCGATGGAGGTCGAGCGCACGGCCCCCTTGTCGTCCGGCGCGACCTCGCCCAGGTCGACGTACATCCGGAACAGGTAGCCGCCCTCGCGCGGGATGAGCAGGATGTTGCCCGCCTCGGACTGGATCGAGCACTTCGTGCGGATGTCCGGGAAGTCGGTGACGGCCAGCGCGTCCATCACCCCCCAGGCGTGGTTGGCCTGGTCGCCGGCGAGGTGGCAGCCGATCGCCTCGCGGACCTTGCTGCGCGCGCCGTCGGCGCCGACGACGTACTTCGCGTGCACCACCCGCTCCGCGCCTTCGCCCGGCCCGGCGGTGCTGCGGAGGGTGACGGCGACGGGATGCTCTCCCTCGCCGACGTCGAGCCCGACGAACTCGTACCCGTAGTCGGGCGTCATCCGCGACGGGGAGTTCGCCATCACCTCGGCGAAGTAGTCGAGCACCCGGGCCTGGTTGACGATGAGGTGCGGGAACTCGCTGACGCCGGTCGGGTCGTCCACCGGTCGCGCGGTGTGCACGATGCGGGAGGGGTCGGCCGGGTCGGGCTTCCAGAACGCCATCTCGGTGATGCGGTACGCCTCCGCGATGATCCGCTCTGCGAACCCGAACGCCTGGAACGTCTCCACACTGCGGGCCTGGATGCCGTCGGCCTGCCCGATGGCGAGTCGCCCCGGCCGGCGCTCGACGATGCGGGTGACCACGTGCGGGAACTGGGAGAGCTGCGCGGCGGCGATCATGCCCGCGGGGCCGCTGCCGACGATCAACACGTCGACTTCGTCCGGCAGGTCGGCTGGGCGGTCGATTCCGGCTCCGGCCGGCTCCTGGATGCGCGGGTCGCCGGAGACGTAGCCGTGGTGGTGGAACTGCACGAGAACCTCACTTCGTCGTAAGTCGTTCACTATGCGAACGCCGTGTTCGCATATCGCTCAGTCAGAATAGCGCACGGGCCCGAATGCGTCGCCCGTAGCTTTCCGCAACAGAAGGCGCGCGGCGGAGGCAGGTACCGCACCATAGGGGGATGCCGCAGTTCAGCACAGCCCAGGTCCACGCGGGAGAGGCCCGCGATGCCGCTCATGGCGCCCGGGTGACCCCCATCTACCTCACCGCGGGCTTCGAGTTCGACAGCTTCGCCCACGCCGAGGGCCGCTTCGGCGGCGAGGAGCCCGGCTACACCTACAGCCGCTCCGGCAACCCGACGACCGCCGCACTCGAGCGCCGCGTCGCCGCGCTGGAGGGCGGCCGCGACGCGATCGCCGTCGGCAGCGGGCAGGCCGCGCTGACGGTCGCGCTGCTCGCGCTCGTGCAGTCCGGCGACCATGTGCTGTCGGCGCAGAGCGTCTACTCCGGCACCCGCGGCCTGTTCGAGAACGGGCTGCGGAGGCTCGGGATCGACATCGAGTTCGTCGACGACCCGACCGATCTGGCCGAGTGGAGGCGCCGCCTGCGGCCGAACACCCGCGCGCTGTTCGGCGAGTCCATCGCCAACCCCGGCAACGACGTGCTCGACATCGCCGGGATCGCCGCGGTCGCGCGTGAGAACGGCATCCCGCTGATCGTCGACAACACCCTCGCGACGCCGTACCTGCTGCGGCCGGGCGACTTCGGCGCCGACATCGTCGTCCACTCCGCGAGCAAGTACCTCGGCGGCCACGGCTCGACCCTCGGCGGCGTCGTCGTCGACCAGGGGAGCTACGACTGGGCGGCGTCCCCGTTCGTCCACCTCACCGGCCCTGACGAGTGGCTGGCGGGCGCGAGCTACGTCGACGCCCACGGAGCCGGCGCCTACGCCGCGTTCGCTCGGTCCGTGGTGGCCTCCCTCTTCGGTCCCGTGCTCTCGCCGCTCAACGCCTTCCTCATCCAGCAGGGCATCGAGACGCTCTCGCTGCGGGTGCAGCGGCAGTCGGACAGCGCACTCGCCGTGGCCCGCTGGCTGGAGGCGCAGCCCGAGGTCGTGAGCGTCGACTACGCCGGGCTGCCGTCGCATCCCTCGTACCCGCTCGCGCAGCGCTACCTGCCGCGCGGCCAGGGTGCCGTGCTCGGGTTCACGCTCGGCGGTGGCGCGGCCGCGGCGGAGCGGTTCTACGACGCCGTGCAGCTGTTCAGCCGCATGACCCACATCGGCGACGTGCGCTCGCTCATCCTGCACCCGGCCTCCACGACGCACGCCCACCTGCCGGAGCAAGTGCGCGAGCGGACAGGCATCGGCGCGGGGCTGCTACGCCTCTCCATCGGGCTGGAGGACGCGGACGACCTGATCGAGGACCTGGCCCGCGGCCTCGCGGCCGTGGCGGAGGCGGACGTGACCGTCGCCGACGCGGACGCCGTCGCCGTGGTCGCCGCGGCGGGGAGGTAGGAGCGTCATGGCACGACTGCAGCACTTCGGCTGGTTCTTCAGCCGTGGCTTCGGCCCGCAGGGCTGGGGGCACCCTTACTGGGATTGGGGCTACGACTGGACCAAGCCCGACCTCTACCAGCAGTCCGCGCGCGAGCTGGAGCAGGCCGGCCTCGACCTCGTAATCATCGAGGACGCCCTGTCGCTCGGCTTCCCGGAGACCATCGACCTGCGGGTGCGCGAGGCGTACGGCGGCCCGAAGCACGACCCGCTCATCCTGTCGCCGTACCTGCTCGACGCGACCAGGCACCTCGGGGTGGCGCCCACCATCAACGCCGGCGCGTACCCGCCGTACGTCGCCGCACGGCAGTTCGCCACCCTCCACCACCTGAGCGACCACCGGCTCGGCGTCAACGTCGTCACCGATGTCGGCAGCGCCCGCCACCTCGGCCTTCCCGCGCTCTCGCACGACGCCGCGTACGACCGCGCGGAGGAGTGGCTGACCGTCATCCGGAGGCTGTGGCACAGCTGGGACGACGGCGCGCTCGTGCAGGACGCAGCGACGCGGCACTTCGCCGACGGCTCGAAGATCCGGCCGTTCCAGCACGAGGGCGAGTACTTCCGGCTGGCCGGTCCGCTCAACGCCGTGCCGTTCGGGGAGGGCGACCCCGCCATCGTCTCTCCGGGAGGTTCGCCGCGCGGCATCGCGTTCGCGGGCACCCACTCCGACGTGCAGCTGGCCCTCGCGCCGCTCGACGCGCAGAGCATCCGCGACTACCGGCTGAAGGTGCGGGAGGCCGCGGCCGCCGCCGGGCGGAACCCGGACTCCATCAAGGTGCTGTTCGTGTTCAAGCCGGAGGTCGTGCCGAGCGACGAGGAGGCGCGGCGCGTGGTCGAGGCGTCGAAGCACCCGACCGACGAGGAGCTGTACCGAGCGCTCGCAGGCCAGTCGAGCGACCTGGAGACCGACCTCACCGTGCTGTCGCTCGACGAGCCGTTCGACGTGTCGGTGTTCGGCGAGCACGTCTCGCAGGGCAGCATCAAGGGACTGTTCGGCAAGCAGGGCATCCGGGACGGCGTGACCCTGCGCGAGCTGATCGCGCCGAAGGTGGTCAAAGGCCGCATCGCCGACCGCGCCGGCTTCGTGGGCACGGCGGAGCAGATCGCCGACTTCATCGAGGAGATCGGCGAGGAGGCCGACAACGACGGCTTCATCTTCTCCGGCGACCTGCACCCGGTGACGCTGCACCGCTATCTCGACGAGCTCGTCCCGGTGCTGCGGCGCCGCGGCATCCTGCGCCGCGAGTACGGGAACGGCGGCATCCGCGCCAACCTGACCGACTTCTAGACGTTCAGCCTCCGGCCCGGCGGAGTTCGTCGCGCCGCCGGGTGTACTCGTCGTGGTCGATCTCACCCCGGGCGTAGCGCTCGTCGAGGATGTCTCGGGCGGACGAATGCGACGACTCTGCGCTGCCTGTTCCGCCGGGACCCCCACGCCGCGTGAGGCCGACCACCAGGAGGACGACCACCGCGATCAGCAGGAGCGGGACCAGAGTCCAGAGGACCCACCACACGCCCCCGCCGCCCATCATCCACCCGTACATCGACGCCACCTCGCCTCGTCCGCTGCTGCCGAGTATCGTCCGCCTGGCGCTCGCGGCGTGAGGGTACTTGGTCCCGTCGGTAACCCCCGGCGGGCGTGCTCTGGTCGTACCCGATACCGCCTTCCGGTCGCCTGCCGTGCCGGGACCTACGGCCTTGCCGCGGGGCCGCCCGGCCGCTGTCCTGGGATACGGGAGGGGAGACGGACATGAAGCGGTTGCCTGTTCAGATCGGCCTCGGGGCTGTCGTGGTGTTCGGGGGAGTGCTCCTCCTGCTGGAGGCGGTGGGCGTCACTCCGTCTCCGGTCCTCTGGGCGATCGTGCTGGCGGGGGCCGCGGCGATGTTCGGCTACGCCTTCTTCGCCGAACCGGCCTCCTGGTGGGCGGCCCTCCCGAGCGGCGCGCTGCTGGGTGCGGCGATCGCGGCACTGATGGGGCTGGATCCGGCAGGGCTCGGCCAGTGGGCGGGAGTGCCCTTCCTGGCCGCGGTGAGTCTGGGTTTCTGGGCCGTGTACTTCCGGGATCGCCGCCGGTGGTGGTCCGTGATTCCCGCCGGCATCGTGCTCGCGCTGTCGGTGGTCACCGCCATCGCCGCCGCGGGTCGGCCGGCGGGCGCGGGCGCGGTGCTCCTGATCGGCGCCGCGGCGACGTTCGCGCTGGTCGCCGTGCTGCCTGCAGGCGGAGCGCACCGGTGGTGGGCGTGGATCCCCGCAGGAGTCCTGGCGTCGGCGGCCGTGGTCGTTCTGTTCAGTGCGACGGAATGGCTGGTGGCGCTGAACGTGGTGTGGCCCCTTCTGATCATCGCAGCGGGGGCGGTGCTGATCGGGCGGGCGATCTCGCGGCGCCGGAGCAGGAATCGGCCCGCGGTGCCGACGGCGACACCGGACGACCCTCGCGCGGGCGGAACGGCGCGTGAGCGGTGGCCGTGATCCAGCGCATTCCGCGCCGCCCGGTGGGTCACTGCTGCCCTTGCCGGGCGCGGAACGCGATCATGTTGACGCGGTTGCCGCAGCGGACGCTGCAGAAGCGCTTCGAGCCGTTGCGGGAGAGGTCGAGCACCAGGCCCGTGCAGTCGTCGGCCGCGCAGACGCGGAGCCGGCCGGTCTCGCCGGAGCGGATCACGTCGACCAGGGCGAGCGCGATCTCGACGCGGATGCGCTCGGCGAGCGGCGCATCCTGAGCGGTCGCGTGCAGGTGCCAGTCGAAGCCGTCGTGGCGCATGAGGTAGGGGAGGGCGTGCGCCTCGGCGAGCATGGCGTTCACCTCGAGGGCGGCCTCGTCGCGGTCGAGCGACCACACGCGCATGATGCGGTCGCGGGTGGCGCGCACCTCCCGCAGCTCGGCCTCGTCGCCGTCGACGCGGCCCGAGTAGCGGTTCTCCGTCAGGAGCGCGGAGAGCTGCTCCAGGGTGGCGAGCTCGTCCTCGCCGCTCCTGGTCGCGCCGGGGTCTGTGTCGCAGAGGGCGACGGCGAACTCCAGTGCATCCACTGTGTCAGGGGCGAAATGCAAGTTGACTCCTTACCGAAGACAAGACTAGCGTCAGGACCATCATCCCATTCGACCCTGACAGGTGACCCTCATGTCGCATCGCCCGACCTCCCTCGGCCTGCTCATCGCGCTGCTCGCGGCAGCCACGTTCGGGATGTCGGGCGCGTTCGTCAAACCGCTGCTGGAGAGCGGCTGGTCGCCGGTGGCGGCCGTGACCGTGCGGGCCGCGGTCGGCGGGCTCGTGCTGCTCCCGTTCGCGCTGGTGTCGGTCCGCGGGCGGTGGGACGCGGTCTGGCGCGGCCGCTGGCGGCTGCTCGGGATGGCGCTGGTCGGGGTCGCAGGGACCCAGGTGCTGTACTTCGCGGCCATCCAGCGCATCCCGGTCTCGACGGGCATCCTGATCGAGTACCTGGCGCCGGTGCTGCTCGTCGCCGTGGCGTGGGCGCGTAGCCGCCGGGCGCCGCACGCCGTCGTGCTCGCGGGATCCGCGGTCGCGGTGGCGGGCCTCGTGCTCGTCGTCTCTCCGGGCGGCGCGGGCGCGCTCGACCCGTTCGGGCTGCTGCTCGCGGTGATCGCCATGGTGGGCTGCGCAGCCTTCTACGTGATCGCGGCGCGCCCGAGCGACGGGCTGCCTCCCGTCGCCCTCGCCTCCGGCGGCCTGCTGATCGGGGCGCTCGCGCTGGCGGTCGTCGGCGCGACCGGCCTGCTGCCGGTCACGGTCAGCTTCGCCGACGTCGACCTGTTCGGCCGTCCGACAGCCTGGTGGGTTCCGATCGCGGTGGTCGGTGTGCTCGCCACCGCTGTCGCGTACGCCTCCAGCATCACCGCGACAGAGCTGCTCGGGTCGCGCCTGGCGTCGTTCGTCGGGCTGCTGGAGGTCGTCGCGGCGACCATCTACGCCTGGCTGCTCCTCGGCGAGAACCTGAGCCTCCTGCAGCTGCTCGGCGGCCTCCTCATCCTCGCCGGCATCGCCCTGGTCCGCGCCGACCGCGCCCCGGCCCCTCCCGCGCCCGTCCCGGCCCGCGCCTCCGCATCGAGTGGACGCAACACGCCGTGACCGGCGCGCGTCGCACGGCGTGTTGCGTCAACTCGTTCGGGCGAGTGGACCGGATGGTCCCCTTGTCGTCGGCGAGGGGCGCGGGGATGGTGGGTGTATGGCACCGCATCCCGACGACGAGGACAAATCCACGATCGACCTCCGGCTGACCGGGGTCCGCGACCCCAAGGACCCGGACGGCCTCCTGACCGTGGAGCAGGACGCCGACCGTCCCGACCCGGCGCGCTACGGCGCCCCCGAGACCGACACCCTGGAGCGCGAGCGCGCGTACGTCGCCCGTCTCGGCGACGACGGGTCGGCCGACGACCTGCCGCGGGTGCCACCGAAACGGGGCGTCACCGGGCTGGGGTGAGAATGGGCGGATGGCCCTCCCCGCGAATGAGCGCATCGTCCCTGTATCGGTGAACCGCATCGAGCTGGAGGCCGCCGTCGCCTTCGGGACGCTGCGGCGCGCCTTCGAGGCGGAGGTGCCCCCGCTGGATGTCGGCCACGTACGCGAGCTGCTCTCGTCGGGCGCGGACTGGCGCCGGCTGACGCTGGAGTCGGCCGGACCGGGCATCCACCGCTTCGTCCGCTTCTGGACCGACCACCCCACGCCGGTCATGCGGGTCGGCGGCGCCGACATCCCGAGTGCCGTCTACCTGATCGGCGACTACGCGACGGCCGCCCGCATGTTCCGCCACGACCCGGGGACGCTCCTCTACACGCCGCTGCGGGTCGAGCTGCACGCCACCCGCTCCGGCGGCACCGTGCTGAGCGTCGACCAGCCGAGCAGCCGGCTCGGCAGCTTCGGCAACAACAAGGTCACCCAGGCGGGCTTCGAGCTCGACCGGATGCTCGGCGACCTGCTCGAGGAGCTCGGCCTGCCGAGGCCGAGCGTGCTGCGGAGGTGAGTACGCGGCCGGGCGCAAGCCCCTCCGCCGTGTCGGCGGCGCGGCGTACTGTCGCGCGCATGAGCGACAGTGACACCACCAACGGCGCAGGCGACGACGTGCTCGGCGCCCGCGGCGAGGACGACACCAACCCCGCGAGCAAGGACCCGTCGGAGTGGGTCACCGGCGACGAGCCGATGACCGCCTCCCAGCGCAGCTACCTCGACACCCTGGCGCGGGAGGCAGGCGAGGAGCTTCCCGCCGACCTGACCAAGGCGCAGGCGTCGGAGCACATCGACCGCCTGCAGCAGAAGACGGGCCGCGGCCAGGCCTGACGAACCAGTGGACGCGACACGCCGTCCGGCAGGACGCCGGCGCGGCGTGTCGTGTCAACCAGGTCAGCCTCGGGAGGCGGGCACCGCGTCGCGGAGGAAGTCGGCCATCCAGGCTGCGCTGCGCTTCGGCGTGCGCCGCTGCGTCCGGTAGTCGACGTGCACGATCCCGAAGCGGCGCGAGTAGCCGAATGCCCACTCCCAGTTGTCGATGAGCGACCAGATGAAGTACCCGCGGAGGGGCAGCCCTGCGTCGATCGCGTCCCGGGCCGCCTCGAGGTGCGCCTCCAGGTACTCGGTTCGGGCGCCGTCGTCGATGCGGCCGTCCTCGTCCACGCGGTCGGGGTAGGCGGCGCCGTTCTCCGTGACGTAGAGCGGCAGGGACGGGGCGAGCGCGTTCGCCTGGCGGAGCACGTCCACCATGCCGTCCGGGTGGATCTCCCAGCCCATCTGCGTCACCGGAGCCCCGGTCCTCACGAACCGCACGTGCTCGCTGCCCGGGTAGGCGCTCGCCGGTGCGTCCTTCGCCGGCGTCGAGCCGGAGGCGACCGTGTGGCGGCTGTAGTAGTTGACGCCGAGGAAGTCGATCGGCGCCGAGATGAGGCGCAGGTCGTCGTCGGTGGCGTGCTCGGCGAACCATTCCGTCTCGCCGAGGTCGTCGAGCACGTCGGCGGGGTAGGAGCCGGTGAGCAGCGGGTCCAGGAACAGGCGGTTGCCGAGCCCGTCGATCCGGCGCGCGGCGTCGGCGTCGGCGGTGGAGTCACCCGCGGGCTGCACCGAGTACAGGTTGAGCGTCGTGCCGACCCGGGCTGACGGCACCGTGGCGCGGAGTGCCTCCAGCGCGTGGCCGTGACCGAGCAGCAGGTGGTGTGCGGCGTACGCGGCACGGGAGCCGACCGTGCGGCCCGGCGCGTGGTGCCCGCTCGCATAGCCGAGGAACGCGGAGCACCACGGCTCGTTGAGCGTGATCCAGTCGGTCACAAGGTCGCCGAGCGCGTCGGAGACCTGCTCGGCGTAGTCCGCGAACCGCCGGGCCGTGTCGCGCTGCAGCCAGCCGCCGCCGTCCTCCAGCGCCTGCGGGAGGTCCCAGTGGTACAGCGTCGCCCACGGTGTGATGCCGCGGTCGCGCAGGCCGCCGGCGAGGCGACGGTAGAAGTCGATGCCGGCCCGGTTGGGCGCGCCCTTGCCGTCGGGCTGGATGCGCGGCCACGCGATCGAGAACCGGTACGCGTCGAAGCCGAGGTCGCCCATGAGTGCGACGTCCTCCGCGTAGCGATGGTAGTGGTCGTCGGCCACATCGGCCGTGCTGCCGTCGGCGATCGCGCCGGGTCGGCGCGCGAACGCATCCCAGATGCTCTCGCCCCGCCCGTCCTCGTGGGTGGCGCCCTCGATCTGGTACGCGGCGGTCGCGGTGCCGAGGACGAAGTCGTCGGGGAGGTCGCTTCTGCGCATGGTCATCGTTCCTCGGGGTGGCGAGCAGGTCGCCGGCGCGCTGCTTCTCTCCGCGAGCGTACCCGGTGCAGGGGAGGGCGTTCCTCTGAGGCCTCTCAGCCGTTCCCGACGCTCACCCAGCGCGGCCGTCCGAGCCTCCGCGATCCTGGGGGGATGCGCAACACCGTCCCCGCCGTCACCGCCCTGTTCTGGGTGACCAAGCTGCTGACGACGGCCATGGGGGAAACGGCGTCCGACTTCCTGGTGAAGACCATCGACCCTGTGCTGGCCGTCTGCGGCGCCTTCGTCGTCTTCGCCACGGCCCTCGGGCTGCAATTCGCCGTCCGCCGCTACATCCCGTGGGTCTACTGGACGGCGGTGCTCATGGTCGCGGTGTTCGGCACGATGGTGGCGGATGTGCTGCACGTCGAGCTCGGCATCCCGTACCTCGTCTCCACGATCGTGTTCGCCATGGTGCTGGCCGCCGTCTTCGCGGTGTGGTTCGCGACCCAGCGGACGCTGTCGGTGCACCGCATCGACACCCCGGCGCGGTCGATGTTCTACTGGTCCGCTGTGCTCGCGACCTTCGCCCTGGGCACGGCCCTCGGCGACCTGACGGCGACCACCTTCGGGCTCGGCTACTTCGCCTCGGCGCTCGTGTTCGGCGTGCTGTTCGCACTGCCGGGGATCGCCTACCGCTGGTGGGGGCTCGGCGCCACCGCCGCGTTCTGGACCGCGTACGTCATGACGCGGCCGTTCGGCGCATCCATCGCGGATGGGCTCGCCGTCTCGCACGCCCGCGGCGGCCTGGCCCTCGGCACGGGACCGGTCAGCCTCGTCCTGTTCGCCGCGATCGTGGTGTGCGTCGCGCTGCTGAGCCGGCGTCCGCGGCCGTCATGGGAAGGCGCGCAGCGCCCGCTCGGCGACGCGCTGGAGTGACGCGGGCTCGCGCCGGCGGACGATCAGGAGAGACGACGGCCGCGTGCGCGACGCAGGGAACGTCTCAGGGCCCACGGGAGCATTCCGACAGCGGCGGCCAGAAGGACGGCCCCTGCACTCAGCAGCACCAGCCTCACCGGTAGGGCGCCGCCCTGCGGTAGCGAGCCGACCGGGTACTCGATGTACTTCGCCGCGGTGCACGCGACCGGCTCGCCCGCCTGCCGCGCGATGTCGCGGAGCACCGGGTCGAAGGCCGACTCGCCGGGCGCACGGCCGCCGGGGACGATCACGCGGTCGAGCCTTCCCGCCCCGTCCCGCGGTGTCGTCAGCAGGGTCAGACCGTGCGCGGTCCGGACGCTGCCGCCGTCGGCCACCGGGACGACGTGCGCGAGGAACGCGGCGCCTCCGTACAGCTCGGCCGCGGCGGCGACACCGATCTCGTCGACGCCCTCGGTCAGTGCGAGGCCGTACGTCGGCTGGAACCACGGCAACGTCGCCGCCAGCGGGTACGGGTAATCGGCGAGCGCGATCGTGTTGACCGGCATCGTCTCCGCCGGTCCCGGACGCCACGCCGGGTAGCCGATCGCGGTGGCGATCCGGGTCGCCTCCTCTGCGTCGACGTAGCGCTCCACCAGGTGGAGCGCCCCGGCGATGCCGGAGCTCACGCCCGCGGTGGTGAGGACCATGCCGTCCTGCACCCAGCGCACCCCGTCCTCCCAGGTGGTCTCGGGATGTGTCGAGCGCAGGCCGGGGATGTCCGACCAGAACGACGTCGCCCGCTTGCCTTTAAGCACGTCCGTCGCCGCGAGCACGCGGGCCCCTGCACACACCCCGAACACGGCGTTCCCGCGTTGCGCGGTGCGTTCGATCAGCGCGCGGAGTGGCGCCTCGGCGGCACCCTCCGGGTCGGCCATCGCCGGCACGACGACGACCGCGGGCTCGGGCGCCGCGCGGGAGAGCACGTCGTCGACGGAGTAGTCCGGGAGCGCGGCCAGACCTCCGGAGAGGGCGACCGGCTCCCGCCGCACCGAGACGGTGAAGACGTGGAACCGGGACGACCGCGCGAGCACCTCGTACGGCCCGAGCGCGTCGGTCGCCACCGAGCCGCTCGCGCCGAGGAGGACGGCGACGGGGATCCGGTCGTCGTCGGCAGCCGCTGGCGCCGCGACGGGGATGCGCCTCTCGGTACCCGCCGCGCTCGCCGGCACCGAGAAGTCTCGCGCCATCGTGACGGCGAAGCCGCCGCCCAGGATTCCGGCGAGGGTGGCGACCCCGAGCAGTACCCCGAGTGCTGTGATCAGGACGGAGGAGACGATTTTGGGCATGGCGAAGCTCCAGAGAGGTGTGGGGAGAAACGAAGGGGATCAGGCCGCGACCGCGCGGAAGGCCGAGGGCGACACGCCCTCGTGCGCTCCGAACATCCTGCGGAAGTGCCTCGGGTCGGCGTACCCGCAGGCCCGGGCGATCTCCTCGACCGAGAGCGCGGACCCGCGCAGCAGCGTCCGCGCGTGACCGAGCCGGAGCTCGGTCTGATACTGGGCCGGCGTGAGCCCCGTCGCCGCCACGAACGCGCGACTGAGGCCTCGAGGCGAGAGATGCGCACGCTGGGCGAGTTCTGCGAGTGGATGCGACCCGGCCAGGTCGGCGGCGAGCGTGTCCTGCACCGCGTGGACGACCGGGTCGAGGTGGTCGCGGTGCGCGAGGAACGGGCTCAGTGGTGAGGAGGAGCCGTTGCGACGGGCGTAGACGACGAGCTCGCGCGCGACCGATGCCGCGAAGGCCGGGCCGTGATCCGCCTCCACCACCGAGAGCGCCAGGTCGATGCCGGACGCGATGCCGGCGCTCGTGCTCACCGGGCCGTCGTGCACGAACAGGACGTCGTCCACGACGTGTGCCGCCGGATAGCGCTCTCGCATCGCTGCGATTGCGCTCCAGTGCGTCGTGCAGCGTCGGCCGTCGAGCAGCCCGGCATCGCCCAGCACCACCGCCCCGGTGCAGACGGACGCCACCCGAGCGCCGCCCGCGGCGGCGCGCCGGGTCCACTCGAGGACGTCCGGCGGGACGAGCTCGCCACGGTTCGCGTGGCGGCCGACGGCGGCGAGGTCGGGCCCGGGAACGACGACCACCGAGTCGGCGTCCGGAACCACGTCCGACAGCGGCTCGAGCTCGGTCAGCGTGAGGTGCTGGGCGCTGACGACGTCACCGGAGCTCCCGGCCCAGCGGAGCCGGTAGTCGGCTCCGAGCGTCGCCGCCGCCGAGAAGACCTGGGCAGGGCCGGACAGATCGAGCAGATTGACCGACGGCAGGAGCAGGAACACGACATCCATGCCGTCCAGAGTATTCAGGCCAGAGTGGGGGAGAGGAGGCCTCGGCGGGGCGGATGACCGGACGGATCAGGCAACACCGCCATCAAACCGCCATCACGGGAACGCGCGCAGCGCCCGCTCGGCGACGCGCTGGAGTGACGCGCGGCTCGCGCCGGCGGATGCCTGCACGGCGAGCCCCGCGCTGACGGTCACGAGGTACTTCGCCAGGTCGGCTGGCTTCTCGCCGGGGTCGAGGTCGCCCTCCGCGACGGCGCGGCGGAAGCGCTCGGCGAGCCTGCGCTCACCGGAGGCCCGGCTGTCGGCGAGGAAGCGGACGATGCGCTGGTCCTCCGCGCTGCCCGCGAGGCCGCCCTGGATGGAGAGGCACCCCGCCGGTCTGCCGGGCGTCGTGATCGCGAGCACGTTGCTGCGGAGGTAGTGCTCCGCGACGGCGCGGGCGGTGGGCTCGGCGAGGGCGTCGCCGACGTACGCCATGTCGACCTCGGCGTAGCGCGTGACGGCGCGCTTGAAGGTCTCCTCCTTGTTGCCGAACGCGGCGTACAGGCTCGGCCGGTTGATGCCCATGGCGGCGGTCAGGTCGTCGAGCTTCGTGCCCTCATAGCCCTGGCGCCAGAAGACCTCGACCGCAGCATCCAGCGTCTCGTCGGTGTCGAAGCCGCGGGGGCGTCCGCGTCGGGCCATGCCGTCGTCCTTTCTGTACTGTTCCGAAAGAAATTCTGCCACCGATGGAATACGGCGGCAACGGCTCTGTTTTATGTACCGAACAGAACAGAAATGGAGCAGACCATGTCCACCATCACCACCACTCAGACGCTCGTCGGCAAGAAGGCGCTCGTCACCGGCGGCGCCCGCGGCATCGGGGAGGGCATCGCCCGATCCCTGGCCGCGCACGGCGCCGAGGTGGCCGTCACCTACCGCGCGTCCCGCGAGCGGGCCGACGCGCTCGTCGCCGAGATCGTCGCGGCCGGCGGGCGGGCCGTCGCCGTGCACGCGGACGCCTCCGACGCCGACACCGCCCGCGCAGGCGTCCGGGACGCGGTCGCCGCGCTCGGCGGGCTCGACATCCTCGTCAACAACGCGGGCGGTGGATGGTTCGAGCATTTCGCCGAGACGCCGGACGAGCACATCGAGGCGACGATCGACCTCAACATCCGCGGCACGGTCTACACCACGCAGGCGGCGATCCCGCTGCTGCCCGACGGCGGCCGGATCATCACCATCGGCAGCGTCAACGCCGAGCGGATCCCGTTCACCGGCGGCGCCGTCTACGGTCTCACGAAGGCGGCCATGGTCGGCTTCACGAAGGGGCTCGCGCGCGACCTCGCCGCCCGCGGGATCACGGTCAACGTCATCCAGCCGGGCCCCATCGACACCGAAGGCAACCCCGCGTCGGGCGAGGCCGGCGACTACCTCGCCGGCTTCACGGCCTTCGGCCGCTTCGGCCACAGCTCCGACGTGGGCGAGCTGGTCTCGTGGATCGCCTCGGACGCCTCCGGCTACATGACCGGCTCCGCCGTCACGATCGACGGGGGCTGGACCGCCTGACCCCCTGACCACCCGGTCCCCAAGCCGACAGCTCCTGAGTTTTTCGACCCGCAGACGGCGTGTCGGGTCGAAAAACTCAGGAGCTGTTGGCTTGGGGCGCGAGGAGGGGTCGGTCAGAAGTCGGTGTGGCCGAGGCGGGGCTCGGGGACGAACGCGGCGACGGCCTCGGCGGCCGACTCCAGTTCGAGCACGATGAGCTCGTTGCGGCCGGCGCGCACGACCCCGCGGGGGACGAACAGCGTCTCCTGCGGCCCGCGCGTCCAGTACCGGCCCAGGTTGAAGCCGTTGATCCAGGCGACGCCCTTGCCCCATCCCGTGGTGTCGACGAACAGCGCGGCGGGCTCGTCGAGGTCGAAGGAGGCGCGGGCGAAGACCGGGCCGGCCAGCCGCTCCGGCGCCTCGGCACCTGCCGCGGTTGCCGCGTCGAGCGCGTCCCGCACGGGGCCGAGGTCGGCGAGTCCGAGCGGGAGGGCGCTCCAGCGCCGCAGCTCCTCGCCGTTCAGCTGCACCGGTCCGATCAGTCCCTTGGGCTCGCCGATGCGGGGGCCGTAGTCGACGCGACCCTGGTCCTCGACCAGCACCGTGAGCGTGCCGCGGCTCGGGGAGAGGGCGATCGCCGCGTCGTGGTGGTCGCGCGCCAGCACGCCGATGCGCCGGCCGTCGACGGAGACGTAGGCGCGGTCGCGCACCTCGCCGAATTCCAGCACCGCAGGCTCGGTCGTGTCGATCTCGGTGCGGTAGACGCCGAATCCGGCGAAGTGGCCGAGCTCGTCGAAGGAGGGGAGCGCATCCGAGTGGGTCCACTCGCCCAGGCGGTCGGCGACCGACCACAGCGGCGCTCCGGCGTCGAACGACACGGAGAACGCGGGCGCGGCCGCCACCGCCACGGTCTCGTACTCGGGCACGGGCGCGTACTTCGCGATCACGTCGCGGAAGGCCCAGAACTTCTCGGTCGGCTCGCCCGCCTCGTCAAGCGGGGCGTCGTAGTCGTAGCTGGTGACGATCGGCTGGTACACGCCCTTGTCGTTGGCGCCGTTGGTGAAGCCGAAGTTGGTGCCGCCGTGGAACATGTAGAGGTTCACCGAGGCGCCGAGCGCCAGCAGGTCGTCGAGGTCCGCCGCCGACTCGGCGACCGGGGTGGTGTGGTGGTGGCCGCCCCAGCTGTCGAACCAGCCGTCCCAGAACTCCGAGCACATCAGCGGCCCGGTCGGCTGGTGCCGGCGCAGGGTCGCCAGCCGTTCCCGCGACCGCGAGCCGAAGGAGGCGGTCTTGAGCAGTCCGGGCAGCGACCCGTTCTCGAGCATGTCGTCCTGCGGCTGGTCGACGGTGGTCAGCGGGACGGTGATCCCGCCTTCCCGGATCACGTCGACGAGCTGCCGCAGGTACTCCTTGTCGTCGCCGTACGCGCCGTACTCGTTCTCCACCTGCACGAGGAGCACCGGGCCGCCGTCGGTGACCTGCAGCGGGCGCACGATGTCGAGCACGTTCCGCAGATAGCGCGTCAGCGCCGCGACGAAGACCGGCTCCGAGCGGCGGATGCCGACGGCCGGATCGGTGAACAGCCACGCGGGCAGGCCGCCGTTGTCCCACTCGGCGCAGATGTAGGGGCCGGGGCGCACGATGGCGTGCATCCCCTCGTCGGCGATCGTGCGCAGGAAGCGATCGAGGTCGAGCCAGCCGTCCGCCCGCCACTCGCCCTCGCGGGGCTCGTGCGCGTTCCACGGAACGTAGGTCTCGATCGTGTTCAGCCCCATCAGGCGCGCCTTGTGGATGCGGTCCGCCCAGTCGTCCGGGTGCACCCGGAAGTAGTGGATGGCGCCCGAGAGGATGCGGAACGGCTCGCCGTCGAGGACGAAGTCGTCTCCCGCGATCTCGAAGGTGGTCATGGTTCTCCTGGTGGGGTCGATGGGGCGGCCGGCCGCGACGACGCGCGACCGGCCGCCGGTGCGGCTACTTGCCGGTGACGGTGAAGCCCTGCTGGTTGCCGTACTCGACCAGCGCCTTCTGCCAGGCCTGCAGGCCGGGGTTGAGGCTGGAGTTCGACGTGTAGGACTGGCCGACGGTGTCGCCGTAGATGCTGTTCGCGTAGACCTGGAACGGCAGGTACTGCCAGCCGGTCTTCACGTTCTTGGCGCCGTCCACCAGCACCTCGTTGATCTTCTGGCCGCCGAAGTAGTCGGGGGCGGTTGCGAGGAAGTCGGAGGAGTTCAGGTCCTTCGTGGTCGACGGGAAGCCGCCGGACTTGAGGAAGACCTTGATGCTGTCCTCGTCGTTGTTGAGCCACTTGAGGAAGCCGGCCGCGAGCGCCTGGTTCTTGCTCTGCTTCAGCACGACCTGGCCGCCGCCGCCGTTCTCGGCGTTGGCGGGGGTGCCGTCATAGGTCGGGATGGGAGCCACGCGCCACTGGCCCGCGCCGTCCTTCACGGACGACTCGAGCACGCCCGGCATCCAGGCGCCCGTGACGAGGGTGGCGATGGAGCCGTTGCCCAGCGCCTTGAACCAGTCGTCGCTCCAGCCGGGGACGGTGGAGAGCAGCTTGCCCTCGACCAGCTTGTCCCACGTCGCCGTCCACTTCTTGGTGCCCTCGTCCTGCAGGTTGATCGACACCTTCGTGCCGTCGACCGAGAACGGGTGGCCGCCGGCCTGCCAGATCATCGACGTCGTGAAGCCGGAGTCGCCGGAGTCGCTCGTGATGTAGGCATTCGGGTCGGCCGCGTGCAGCTTCTGCGCGGCGGCGACGTACTCGTCCCACGTCTTCGGCACCTCGATGCCGTACTTGTCGAAGAGCGTCTTGTTGTAGAACATCGCCATGGGGCCGGAGTCCTGCGGGAGACCGACGAGCTTGCCGCCGACGTTGACCGAGCCCCAGGGGCCGGGGGTGTAGTCGTCCTTCAGCTTGTCGAAGCCGTACTGCTTGAGGTCGACCAGCGAGTCCGACAGCGCGAACTGCGGGATGGCGTAGTACTCGACCTGCGCGACATCCGGTGCGCCCGACCCGGCCTTGATGGCGTTCTGCAGTTTGGTGTACTCGGTGGTGTTGGTGCCGGCGTTCACCAGCTTGACCTTCACCTTCGGGTACTGCTTCTCGAACGCGGCGACCTGGGCCTCGGCCGACGGCGTCCACGACCAGTAGGTGATGGTGCCGCCCTGCTTGAGGGCCTCGTCGATGTCGGAGGCGCTGCCGCCGCCGGAGGAGCTGCCGCCGGAGCAGGCGGCGAGGGTCGCGGCGGCGATGGTGCCGACCACCGCGGCGGTGACGGCCCGGACGATGCGCCGGGACGTGAGGTTGCGCTTCATGAGGCTTCCTTTCACTTCTTCGTGGAATGGGATTGCGTGGGGGGAGTGCAGTTCACTGCTTGACGCTTCCGGCGGCCAGACCCGACTGCCAGTAGCGCTGGAGCACCAGGAACGCCGCCACGATCGGGACGATCGTGATGAGGGACCCGGTGATCACGAGGTTGAAGATCGGCTGGGCGCCGACCCCCGTCGCCTGCGCGCTCCACTGGCTCAAGCCCACCGTGAGGGGGTACCAGGTCGGATCGCTCAGCATGATGAGCGGCAGGAAGTAGTTGTTCCAGGTGGCGACGATCGCGAACAGCGCGACCGTGACGATCCCCGGCGCCAGGAGCCGGAGCGAGATCGTGAAGAAGGTGCGGAACTCGCCCGCGCCGTCCATCCGGGCCGCCTCGAGCAGCTCGGTGGGCACGGCCTCCGTGGCGTAGGTCCAGATCAGGTACAGGCCGAACGGGCTGATCAGCGAGGGCAGGATGATGGCCCACGGCGTGTTGGTGAGTCCGGCCTGGCTGAACATGAGGAACGTCGGGACGGCGAGCGCCGTCCCGGGGACGGCGATCGCGCCGAGCACGACCGCGAACACGGCCCGCTTGCCCGGGAAGTCGTACTTCGCCAGCCCGTAGCCCGCGACCGTGGCCAGCAGGGTGGCTCCGCCTGCCCCGACCACCACGTACAGCAGCGTGTTGCCGAGCCACTGCACGAAGATGCCGCCGCGGTAGGTGAACGTGTCGACGATGTTCTGGAACAGGTCGAAGTCCTTGCCGAACCAGAGGCCGAACGAGGAGTACAGGTCGGGCTGGCTCTTGGTCGCATTGACCAGCAGCCACACCAGCGGCACGAACGAGTAGATGACGAACAGCACCATCACGATCGTCAGCACCGGCGACTTGCGGATACGGCGACCGGAGTCTGCGCCGTCGCGGCTGCGTGCGGCGGCGCGGGACGGCGCCTTGCGGGTGCGGCCGCGCTTCGCGGGGCTCTCGGTGAGCGTGGTCATCGGCGGGCCTCCTTCGGGGTGCCGCGCAGCTGCACGACGTAGGCGATGACCGCGGTGAGCACGCCCATCACGATCGCCACGGTCGCGGCGTAGTTGAACTGCTGCCCGGCGAACGAGAGGTTGTAGGCGTACATGTTCGGGGTGAAGTAGCTGCTGATCGCGTTGGGCGCCAGCTGCTTGAGCAGGTTCGGCTCGTTGAACAGCTGGAAGCTGCCGATGATCGAGAAGATCGTCGCGATGACCAGAGCGCCGCGGATCGCCGGCAGCTTGATGCTGAACACCGTGCGGAACGCGCCCGCGCCGTCGATCTCAGCCGCCTCGTACAGCTCGCCGGGGATGACGCGGAGCGCCGCGTAGAAGATGAGCATGTTGTAGCCCATGAACTCCCACGTGACGATGTTGCCGATGGAGGCGAGCACCCACGGACCGCTCAGCGGCTGGAGTCCCGTGCCGAGCAGGTGGTTGAGGCTCGCGGTCAGGCCGAACTGGTCGCCGTAGATGAAGCCCCAGATCAGCGCCGCGACGACGCCGGGGACCGCGTAGGGCAGGAAGAGCGCGATGCGGAAGAACCCGGCCCCGTGCAGGCGGGCGCTGTCGAGGGCGAGTGCCGCCACCAGGGAGAGCACCAGCATGATCGGCACCTGCACGACGAGGAAGATCGTGACCCGGCCGAGGGAGGCCCAGAACTTGTCGTCCTGGAACACGGCCACGTAGTTGCCGAGGCCGACGAAGGCGTTGCCGCCGATGAGCTGCTGGCGGAACAGGCTGAGGTAGAGGGCGTACACCACCGGCGCGATGATCATCGCCGCGAAGACGACCATGAACGGTGCGACGAAGGCCCAGCCCCGCCAGTCGCGGCGGGGGCGGCGCCCGGTCGGGCGGCGGCCGGGGCCGGTCGTGGTGCCGGCCCCCGAGAGGGACGTCGTTGTCATGTCTTTCCAGAGTTCGGATTCGGTTGGCGATGTTTACGTCAACATCGTGGCGGCTACTCTAGCATGTTGACGTCAACACGACGCAAGGTCGTTTTGCAGACGAGATGTGGAGACCATGACCGAGCCCCTCGCAGACACCCCGTCCGCCCGCGCGGCGACGCGGAAGCGCGGCCCCTCCCTCGGCGACGTCGCGGCGCACGCCGGGGTGTCGACGCAGACGGTCTCCCGCGTCGCGAACGGCCTCACCAACGTGGAGGACTCCACCCGCCAGCGCGTGCTCGCCTCCATGCAGGAACTCGGCTACCGGCCCAACCGCGCGGCGCGGGCGCTGCGCTCCGGACGGTTCCGCAACATCGGCGTCGTCATGTTCACCCTCTCCTCGTACGGCAACATGCGCACGCTGGACGCGATCGCCGTCTCCGCCGCGAAGGCCGGCTACTCGATCACCGTCGTCCCGGTGGAGCGCCCCACCCAGCAGGACGTGAGCGTCGCGCTGGGCCGCCTGGTGGAGCAGTCCGTCGACGGCATCATCGTCGTCATCGAGGCGCACATCATCGACCGCGCCGACGTCGAACTGCCGGCCGGCCTCTCGGTCGTCGTGGTCGACTCCACCGAGCGCTCCGACTACCCCCAGGTGGACACCGACCAGGCCGAGGGCGCGCGCCAGGCCACCCAGCACCTCCTCGACCTCGGCCACCGCACGGTGTGGCACATCGCCGGGCCCGCGGAGTCGTACTCGGCCGGCCGGCGCCAGGCGTCGTGGCGGCGCACGCTGGAGGAGGCGGGCGCGCCCGTCCCGGACGTCATGCCGGGAGACTGGTCGACCGCGGCGGGGTACCGTCACGGGCTGGAGATCGCGTCGCATCCGGAGATCACGGCCGTCTTCGCCGCCAACGACCAGATGGCGCTCGGCGTGCTCCGCGCCCTGCACGAGGCAGGCCGTCGCGTGCCGGAGGACGTCAGCGTCGTCGGCTTCGACGACATGGCCGAGTCGGACTCGTTCTGGCCGCCGCTCACCACCGTCCACCAGGAGTTCGAGGCCATCGGCCGCCGCGCGGTCGAACTGCTGCTCGCCGAGATCGAGTCGCGCCCGGAGCCCGTGCGCTCCTCCGTCATGGCGACCCGCCTGGTGGTCCGGTCGAGCACGGCCCCGCCGCCGGCCCGCTAGGGTCGCCACCGCCGCGGCCAGGCGTTCTCCGTCGGAGATCCGGCCGATCCACGCCCAGATATCCGACGGGAGTCAGCCCAGCAGGAGATTCGAACGTTCGATCGCTCACCAAGCGGCACCAGGGATTCGAACCCCGAGTCCCCGCGCTGTCTAGCCAGGATAGACAGATCGGTCCTTGCGCCGACTTCCCTGGCGGAGTTAGCTGACCCCGTCACGACCACGGGGAGGTCGGAATGGCCGACACACAGGTTCAGGCGACGCAGGCGCCGGTGAAGCTGTCGATGCTGACGATGACCGGGATGGTCGTCGGCTCGATGGTCGGTGCGGGCGTGTTCACGCTCCCGCGGCGGTTCGCGCAGGAGACCGGCGTCGCCGGGTCTCTCATCGCCTGGAGCATCGCGGGCGTCGGGATGCTGATGCTCGCGTTCGTGTTCCAGCTGCTCGCCAACCGGAAACCGCACCTCGATGCAGGCGTGTACGCGTACGCCAAGGAGGGCTTCGGCCAGTATCTCGGCTTCTTCTCCGCCATCGGCTACTGGGCGAGCGCCGCGATGGGGCTGGTGTTCTACTGGGTCTTCATCATGTCGACGATCGGCGCCGTGCTTCCCGCGCTCGGCGAGGGCGACACCCTGATCGCGATCGCCGTTTCGTCCCTCGGCCTGTGGGGGTTCTTCTTCCTCATCCGTCGAGGGATTCGGGAGGCCGCGGTCATCAACCGCATCGTGACCGTCGCCAAGCTGGTCCCGATCGTGGTGTTCGTCCTGCTCTGCGTGTTCGCCCTGAAGCCGGCGGTGTTCGCCGAGAACTGGGGAGGCGCCGACTACGCCGGGTCGCTGTTCGACCAGGTGACGGGGACGATGCTCGTCACCGTCTTCGTCTTCCTCGGCGTCGAGGGCGCCAGCGTCTACTCCCGGCACGCCAAGCGACGATCGGATGTCGGCCGCGCCACGATCCTCGGTTTCGTGAGCGTGTTCGCCGTCTTCGCCTCTGTGACGATCGTCTCGTACGGCGTGCTGCCGATGGGCGAGATCGCCAAACTGCGCCAGCCCTCGATGGCAGGCGTGCTGGCGGCCGCCGTCGGGCCGTGGGGCGCCTGGTTCGTGAGCATCGGACTGATCGTCTCGGTGCTCGGCGCCTACCTGGCGTGGTCGCTGATGGCCGCCGAGGTGCTGTTCGTTGCGGCGAAGGACGACGACATGCCGCGGTTCCTGAAGCGATCGAACGCCGCCGACGTGCCCGTCCCTGCTCTGCTGATCACCGCGATCTTCGTGCAGGTCATCCTGATCGTCACCTACTTCTCGCAGGACGCCTTCAACCTGGCGCTGGACCTGACGAGCTCGCTCACCCTCATCCCGTTCTTCTTCGTCGCTGGCTACGCCCTCAAACTGGTGCTGACCCGCGACACATATCGCAGCGACTCGAAGGGATGGGGACGCGACCTGACCGTCGCCGTGCTGGCCACGATCTACACGCTGTACCTGCTGTTCGCCGCCGGCCTGAAGTTCGTGCTCCTGTCGTTCGTGATCTACGCGCCCGCGACCATCCTGTTCGCGATGGCCAGACGCGAGCAGGGAAGGCGCGTCTTCTCGGGCGTGGAACTCGTGATCTTCGCCGTCGCGCTGCTCGGCGCGGTCGCCGCGATCGTCGGGCTCGCACTCGGCTGGATCACCCTGTGAACACCATGAGGAGAGGAAGCGGACGATGACGGACACGCGAACCGGAGGGTACGGCGTCCACTCGGAGGTCGGGCGGCTGCGGAAGGTGCTGGTCTGCTCGCCGGGCCTGGCGCACCACCGGCTGACGCCCCGCAATGCGGACGAGCTGCTCTTCGACGACGTGATGTGGGTGGACAACGCCATCCGCGACCACGCCGACTTCGTCGCCGACCTGCGCTCGCACGACGTCGAGGTCGTGGAACTGCACGAGCTGCTGGCCGAGACGGTCGCCGACCCCGCGGCCCGCGCCTGGCTGCTCGACCGCAAGATCGTGCCGAACGAAGTCGGCCTCGGTCTCGTGGAAGGCACCAGGGCGTTCCTGGACGCGCTCGCACCGGCCGAACTCGCCCGCTATCTCATCGGCGGGCTGGCCACCTCCGACCTGCCGGACGACTATCGCACCGACTACGTCTCGCTCGCCCGGGAGTCGACGGGTGTGCGCGAGTACCTGATGCCGCCGCTCCCGAACACCCTCTACACCCGCGACACGACCTGCTGGATCTATGGCGGCGTCACCCTCAACCCTCTCTACTGGCCGGCGCGGCACGACGAGACGCTGCTGATGAAGGCGGTGTACTCGTTCCACCCCGACTTCCGCGACGCGACCGTGTGGTGGGGCGACCCGGAACAGGACTGGGGCCAGGCGACGCTGGAGGGCGGCGACGTCATGCCGGCGGGAAACGGTGCCGTGCTGATCGGCATGAGCGAGCGGACCTCCCGCCACGCCATCACGCAGCTCGCGGCCGGCCTGTTCGAACGTGGCGCGGCCGAGCGCGTGGTCGTCGCGGGCATGCCGAAGCTGCGCTCCGCGATGCACCTGGACACGGTGTTCACCTTCGTCGACCGCGACATCGTCACGCTCTACCCGCAGATCATGGACGACGTCCAGACCTTCACTCTGCTCCCCGACGACACTCCGATCGGTGTCCGGGTGGTCGACGAGGGCTCCCGTGCGTTCGTCGATGTCGTGGCGGAAGCGCTGGGGTTGGAGTCGCTTCGCGTCATCGAGACGGCCGGAGACAACTACGAGTCGGAGCGCCAGCAGTGGGACAGCGGCAACAACGCCGTCGCCCTGGAGCCCGGCGTCGTCTACACCTACGACCGCAACACCTCTACCAACGACCTGCTCCGCCGGGCGGGCGTCGAGGTCATCCCGATCGTGGGAGCGGAGCTCGGCCGCGGCCGGGGCGGCGGCCACTGCATGACGTGCCCGATCGCCCGCGACCCCGTCGACTACTGACCGGGACCCCGCGGGTTGCGTCGGAGATTCGGGCAATCCGCCTCCAGATCTCCGACGGAGGTCAGCCCAGCAGGAGATCCGAACGTTCGATCGCTCACCGGGCGGGATGCGACGGAACGCAAAAGCCCCGGCCGAAGCCGGGGCCGATGTGCGCCACGAGGGATTCGAACCCCCAACCTTCTGATCCGTAGTCAGATGCTCTATCCGTTGAGCTAGTGGCGCGAGGCCCGCAAAGCAGGCCGGATAAGAGCTTACATGACCGCATCCAAGACCGCCAATCAGCGGCGGATGCTCCTCAGCCGAAGACCTCGTCGAGGAAGCACACCAGTGCGCGCCAGCTGCGCGCGTCCGCGACCGGGCGGTACCGGTCGCTGCCCGGGATCGTGAACGCGTGCGGTGCGCCGGAGTAGGTGGTCACCTGCCAGTCGACGTGCGGCGCGCCGCGCAGCTCGTCCTCGAAGGCGACGACGGCCTCGTCCGGCACCACCGGGTCGGAGCCGCCGGTCAGCACCAGCAGCGAGGCCGCGATCTGGGCGGCGTCGGACGGGTCGTGGGCGATCAGGCCGCCGTGGAACGACACGACGCCGCGTGCGGGGGCGCCGGTGCGCGCGAACTCGAGCGCCGCGGTGCCGCCGAAGCAGTAGCCGATCACCGCGAGGCGGGCAGGGTCGACCGCGGGATGCTGCTGCAGCCAGCTGAAGCCGGCCGCGACCCGGGAGCGCAGCAGTGGGAGGTCGCGGTAGTACTTGCCGGCCTCTGCGGATGCCGTGTCGCCGGTCGGGCGGACGCCCGCGCCGTAGAGGTCGGCGGCGAACGCCACGTACCCGCTCCTGGCCAGCATCTGGGCGCGCATCCGCACGTTGTCCCCGACGCCGGTCCAGTCGTGCAGCACCAGCACAGCGGGTCTGCGTTCGTCTGCGGACGCGTCTCGGGCGAGGTAGCCCTCCAGCGGGGTCCCCTCGTGCTCGTACGGAACGGTCTCGGCCTCGATGACCGAGCGTTCGCCGATGGGCACCTGTTCGAGCAGCGCCTGGAAGGCGGGGGCGAGTGCGGGCGACGGGCTGTCGATCGTCACGGGTGGGGCTCCAGGGTCGTCACGTCGCACGGTCGGCGGGTGCCGCCGGCGGCCGGGTCTGCTGTGACGGTGGTCGCGGATGCGCGCGGGAGCCGACCGGTGCGGGTCGGGGTCCCACGGCCACAGCCTACCCCCGTTCCTTCCCGTCCTGACGGTCGTACGATGGGCGCATGGCCACCGAGTTCAGCGATCAGACGGACGCGAGCCGTTACGCGATGCACGTCGACGGCGAGCTCGTCGGCGTGCTCGACTACCGCATCCTCGGCGACTCGATCTCGCTGACCCGCGCCTTCACCGTGCCCCACCACCGCGGCAAGGGCTATGCCGCCCAGCTGGTCGAGTACGCGGTCGACGACATCGAGAAGAGCGGGACGCGGCGCATCGTCCCGATGTGCTGGTATGTGGCGGACTGGTTCGAGGCGCACCCCGAGCGCTCCGCCCTCCTGCAGCGCCGCGCGGGCTGACGGCCGGATGACGGCGCAGGACGACCGCGGCCCCTCGCGGCTCGTGGCGCGCGTGTCGCGGTTCGGCGATGTGGGGGCGATGGTGCTGGCCCGCGAGCCGGTCCGGCCTCCGCGCGGTACGCAGGTGGTCGTCCGGGTCACGCATGCCTCGCTCGGCGCGACCGACCTTCTCGCGCGCCGCGGCGGGTATGCGCTGCAGCCCGTCCCGGGGTTCGTTACCGGCTACGACTTCGTCGGCGAGCTGGTGACCGAGTCGGCCGTGTCGGTCGCGCTGGGCCTGCGGGAAGGCGCTCGGGTCGCGGGGGTGCTGCCACGGATGGGTGCCCACACGACGTTCCTGACCCTCCCGGCGACGCTGCTGGTCGCCGTGCCGGATGGGCTCGACGCCGCCTCCGCCGCGGCGCTGCCGCTCGACGGGGTCACCGCCGCCCGGGCCCTGGAACTGGCCGGCGTCGGCGACAGGATCCTGGTGCAGGGCGCCTCCGGGGCGGTCGGGATGCTGGCGGCGCAGCTCGCACAGGAGCAGCGCCGCACCGTCGTCGGCACCGCCTCGCCGCGCAGCCGGGACGCGGCCGCCGACCTCGGCTTCCCCCTGGTCGATCACCGCGACCCCGACTGGCCGGCGCTGGTGCGCGAGGCGGCGGGCGGGCCGATGGATGCGGCGATCGACCACACCGGCTCGCCGCGCGTCCGCGAGGCCCTCCGGGAGGGCGGCACGATCGTCCACACCGCCTTCACCGGCCGGGCGGGGCGCGAACGTGCCGACACCCTGCGCGGAGGAGCGTCGGCCGCGCGCAGCCGCACGGACCGGGTGTGCAGCGCGCCCCTCTACGTCGCGACCCGGCGGGCAGCGTACCGCCGGGTCCTTGCCGGCCTGCTCGCCTCTGCCGCCGCGGGGTCGCTGCGGATCGCCGAGCCCCTGCCGTTCCCACTGACCGAGGTGTGGGATGCGCACCGAGCGGCGGAGCAGCTCGCGCCCGCTCGCAAGGTCGTGCTCACCATGCGCTGACCCTGCGGCCGGCCCGAGGGGCCCGGCCGGCCGCAGGAGTCGCGGGCGGCGCGTCGCTGCACCGCCTAGAAGGCGAACATCTGGCCGAGGATCACCACCGCGATGATGAACAGCACCACGATCGTGGCGATGACGATGACGGCGCGGCTGGACAGGCGGGCGATGCCGAAGCCGACCAGGAAGGGAAGAGCGATGCAGCCGAGTGCGAGCACCCACCAGAAGGTGGCGTAGCCTGCCGCTGAGGCCGACTCCAGCCGGCCGCCGAACAGCTTCTGGGTGGTCGGATGCGTCGCGAAGGCGATGCAGGCCGACAGCGGGTAGGCGATGAGCACCGCCGTGATGAGCCCCGCGAACGCGCCCCACAGCCCGCGCTTCTCACCGAGCTGGAGTGTCTCTTCCCGGTGCGGCCCCTGCCGGCTCTTCGTGCTCATGGCGCACAGCATAGCGACGCCCCGCTGCTCGCGGGTATGCAGTGGATCCGCAGCGTGCAGCGCGGTCAGAAGTCGTCGGACGAGCCGATGACGACGGGCACGCACTCCGAGAACCGGTAGTGGATGATGTCCGGCCAGAGCGTTGAGTCGCACAGGTCGAACACGTCCACCACCGCCGCGCCGCCGATGTGCGAGGGAAGGCGCAGCTCGAACGGCGGCTCGCTGGTGCGCTCGAACTCGATCTCGAACGCGATGTCGTCGCGTTCGAGTACGGCGACAACGGTCTCCACGCCGACCTCCTCCGACCCGCCTACGGTGTCCATGCCAGGAGTACGCCTTCCTGCGCGGGAGGCAACCCCTGGCGGCCGGGACGATGCGCCGGTGCTACCGGCGCTCGCCGGTGCCGCCGGGAAGCAGGTCTCGGGTCAGGACCCGCGCCGCGCGCCGGGCGGCGGCGATGACGGCGTCGTCGGGAAGGTCCGTCGAGGCCGCGGCCTGCACGGCGGCGTTGATGGACAGCAGCGCCATGCGGAGCTGGGCGACGGCTTCGGGGGTGCGCTGGGGGAGGAGGCCACTCAGGTCTTCCGCGAGCTGGGAGAGACCGGCGCCGACGCGCGGCTCGTCACCCCCGGTCAGGCCTGCCATGAGCAGGGGGTTCGCGGCCAGGAACCGGATGCCCTGCAGTTTCTCCGCGGTGAACGAATCGACCCAGCGGAGGACCGCGTCCTCCAGCAGGTGCGGCGATGGGGGCTGGTCTCTGACCCAGGCGAGCAGTTCCTCGGCCTCGTTGCCGCGCTGGTCGAGGAGGGATTGGACGATCGCCTCCTTGCCGTCGAAGTAGTAGTACAGCGACGCCTTGTTGATGCCGAGCTCGTCCGCGATCTGGCGCAGCGACGTGGCTTCGTAGCCCTGCTCGGTGAAGAGGCGGAGCGCCACCCGTTGCGCCGCCTCGCGGGTCTGCGCGCCCCGGCGGCGTTCGCCGCCGTCCACTCTGTCGCTCATGGCTCCAGCTTACCTACCCCGCGGTAGACAATCTACCTACCGATAGGTAGGCTGACTTCACGAGACGAAAGGCGAGACCATGACCGAATACACGATCGTCCGCGACTACCCGTACCCGATCGACGAGGTGTGGGCGGTGCTGACCGAACCGGAGCAGGTGGCCCAGTGGACCACCACCGGGCAGGGCGGGCGCCCAGAAGGCTTCGCCGCCGTCCCCGGCACGAGGTTTCGGTTCGTGGGCAAGCCCACGATGGGCTGGGCCGGCGTGGTGTACTGCGAGGTCATCGCCGTAGAAGCGCCGCACTCGCTTCACTACACGTGGAAGGGGGACGAGGACACGGACGACGTGACCGACGTCACCTACCTCCTCGAGGAGACGCCCGAGGGCACCCGGTTCACCTGGCACCACACCGGTTTCACCGGCGTCGGGGGCTACGCGATGTCGAAGCTGCTCGGAAACGTGCGCAAGAAGATGCTCACCGAGGGCGTGCCGCCGGTACTGGAGGCCTACCACCGGGCTCGGCGGTGACGTACCTGCCCGCAGCGGCGGCGATCCTCGTCGCCGCCGCCCTCCATCTCTACGTCTTCGTGCACGAGAGCATCCTGTTCTCGCGGCCGGCGACGCAGCGCATGTTCGAGATCGCGCCGGAGGACGTGTCCGCAGTGCGGCTGTGGGCTTACCACCAGGGCGTCTACAACGCCCTCCTGGCCGGCGTCGCGATCGCGGGAACCGTCCTGCTTCTCGGCGGCGACCGTCGGGCCGGTGCGGCACTCGTCATCGCTGCCGCCCTCAGCATGATCGCCGCTGCGCTGGCCCTTCTTCTCGCAGACCGGCGAAGGGCGCGCCTCACCGGATTCGTCGCGCAGTCGGCACCTGCCGCGGTATCCCTGGTCCTCCTGGTCCACGGCAGCTAGCGTCGTCAGCGCCCGGACGACCGGCGGCGCCTGCCCCTTGCGACCAGCAGCAGCAGGCCGAGCGCGAGCAGACCGACGGCCGTAAGCGGATCGACGGTGGAGGACCGCCCGGTCGATGCCAGGTCCGTCGCCGTCGGCTGGGCTCCCTGCCCGTCCGTTTCGGCTGCCGCCCCGGACGGCGTCGCAGGCGGTGCCGCAGGGCCCTGCAGGGTCACCTCGTCCCGCGCGTCGCCCGCTTCGTCGCTGGTCGCCACCGCCGCGTTGTGGATGCTGCGCCGCTCGATGTCCTGCGCGGTGAGTCGGTAGGTGGCTGAGGCGGTGGCGGTCTCGCCCGGCGCGAGCGTCCACGGCTCGGCCGGCCAGTCGTAGGCGATCGCCGAGAGCCCCGTCATCCCGTCCCGGACGGCCACACCGGTGAGCGTGACGTTCCCGGTGTTGCGGATGGTGAAGCCGAACGTGACGACGCCGCCCGTCTCCCAGCGCGAGTCCCCGAGGGCCGCCGACTTGTCGAACGTCACGCCGGGCGCCCCCGGGATGACCGTGGTCGCGGTGTCCTCATCCGTCACCGGGTCCTGATCCTCTGCGGTCGATGCCGTGACGGTGGCCGTGTTGACGACACGCGCAGCGTCGATGTCGGCTTGCGTCAGCCGGTACTCGGCGAGGGCCACGACCGTCTGCCCCGGCGCCAGCTCGCCCGACGTGCCCGGCCACTGGTAGGCGAGGGCGCCGAGACCGGTCATCGGGTCCGAGACGGTCACGTCGTGCAGCGTCACGTCGCCGTAGTTGGTCGCCTCGAACCGGTACCGGATGGTGTCGCCGGGCTGCGCATCGCCGTCGGCCTCCAGCGTCCCCGTCTTCCTGAGCTGGATGCCGCTCGTCGTCGGCGTCTCCATCGTCACCGTGTCCTCGGCGGCGAGGGAGACGCCTCCCGGCGCCTCGGCCGTCGCGTGCGCGGTGTTGCTGACGCCCTCGCGCGCGTCGACGTCGGCCTGAGTCACCGTGTAGGAGGCGGTCGCGGTGGCGGATTGGCCGGGTCGCAGCACTCCGTCCGCTCCGGGCCATGCGAACGCCAGACCACTCAGTCCGGGCATCGGATCGTCGATCGCCACGTCGGAGAGCGTGGTGTTGCCGGTGTTGGTGACGACGAAGTCGTACAGCAGCTCGTCGCCGGCCGAACCGTTGCCGTCCGCCCGGTACTCGCCGCTCTTGTCGAACGTCAGCGCGGGGGTCCGCTCGATCGTCACGGTCGCGGTGTCGTCGGCCGTGACGTCCGTCCCCCCACGCGTCACGGCGGAGGCTGTGGCCGAGTTGACGACCTCCCCGGCATCCACGTCGTCCTGGTGGACGCGGTAGGTCGCGGTCGCCGTGACCGACTGCCCGGGCGCGAGCACGCCCTGCTCGCCGGGCCAGGCGCCGAACTCGATCGCGGAGAGCCCGGCGAGCCGGTCGATCAGGGCGACCCGGGTCAGGGTCGCCGTTCCGTCGTTGGTGAGCGTGAAGGTGTACGCGATCGGATCGCCGGCCCGGGCGACGGTACCGCTCGCCTTCTTGGTCAGGGCGAGCGACGGCGTGCTGCTGAGCGGGGTCTCCGCTTCGGCGTCGGCGACGACAGGCTCGCCCTCGGGGTCGTCGCCGGTGACGGTCGCGGCGTTGCCGACTCCGCCGGCGTCGACGTCACTCTGACGGACCGTGTACGAGGCGGTCGCCGTGACCGCTTGGCCGGGCAGGAGGACGCCGTCGGCACCCGGCCAGTCGTAGGCGAGGGCGGACAGTCCCGGCATCGGGTCGGCGATGCTCACGCCGGTGAGCGTGACGTTCCCCTGGTTCCGGGCGGTGAGGGTGTACTCGATCACCGCTCCGGCCCGCACCTGGCCGCCGACCAGGGAGCCCTGCTTGGTGAGCCCGATCGCCGGGTGCCGTTCGATCGGGACGGTGACGCTGTCGTCGGCGGAGACCTCGGCGCCGCCCGGCGTGCGGCCGGTCGCGGTGGCGGAGTTGACGATGCGGCCGGAGTCCACGTCGCTCTGCGCGGCCGCATACGTCGCGGTCGCGACGACGGACTCGCCGGGTGCGAGCACGCCGGGCGCGCCCGGCCAGTCGTAGTCGACCGAGGAGAGCTCAGGCATCGGGTCGGTCACGGCGACGCCGGACAGCGTGAGGGAGCCGTCGTTGCGCACGGTGAAGGTGTACGTGACCTCATCGCCGCCGGCGGCGACGGCACCGGTCGCCGCCTTGTCCAGGGTCAACGAGGCCGTCGAGGCGAAGGTCACGGTGGCGTCCGCGTCCGCGGAGACATCGTCACCCGTGGGTGCGCGGCCGGTGACGGTCGCGGAGTTCACCACCCGGCCCGCGTCCACGTCCTGCTGTGTCAGCGGATAGGTCGCGGTCGCGGTCATCGTCTCCCCGGGAGGGAGGACGCCCTCCGGGCCCGGCCAGTCGTAGGCGATTGTGGAGAGCCCGGGCAACAGGTCGGCGACGGCGACACCGGTCAGCGTGGTGTTGCCGTCGTTCCCGATCAGGAAGGTGTAGTCGACGCGCTCGCCCGCCGCGGCGTCCGACCCACCGGCGAAGACGCCCGACTTCTGGAGGGACACGGAGGGAGTCCGTTCGATGTCCACCGTCGCCGTGTCCTCCTGCGCCACCGTGACCCCGGCGAGCGTCGTCGCCGTCGCCTGCGCGGTGTTCTCGATCCGGCCGGCATCGATGTCCGCCTGGTCGGCGGGGTAGGTCGCGGTCGCGGTGACCGACTGCCCCGGCGCAAGCACTCCCCGGTCGCCCGGCCATGCGCCGAACACGATGCCCGAGAGCCCGGGGAGCGGATCGCTCAGGCTCACCCCGGTGAGCGTGAGCGGGCCGTCGTTCGTGATCGTGAAGGAGTAACCGACCTCGTCCCCGGCCGCTGTCACGGTCCCGGTCGCCGTCTTGTCGAGCGCGAGCGACGGGACCGCGGTGCCGCCCACCTGACGGCTGTCCGCGCCGGAGGATTCGGTGCCGTCGGGCGCGACGCCCTCCGCGGTCGCGGCGTTCACGATGCGCGTGGCGTCGAGGTCCGCCTGGGTGACCGTGTAGGTCGCGGTTGCGGTCACCGTCTGCCCCGGCGCGAGCAGCCCTGCGGCGCCCGGCCAGTCGTAGGAGAGCGCCGAGAGGCCCGTCATCGGGTCGACGATCGTCACGGAGTCGAGCGTCACGTCGCCCGTGTTCGCGGCGGAGAGCGTGTAGGTCACAACATCGCCGACCGCGGCGTAGAACCCGTCGGCCGACCCCTTGGTCAGTGTGAGGGCGGGATGCGTCGCCACCCGATCGGTGTCGGTCGCCCGCCCGCTCAGCGAGGCGGAGGTGTTCGCCGGGTCGGGGGCGGTCACGTTCGCCGTGTTGGCGATGGTGGCCGTGTCGATCGTGCTGAGCACGCGGACCGCGAGCGTGACGGGGGCGTGGCCGTTCGGCGCGATGGATGCGATGGTCCAGGTGACCGTCCGGCCCGAGAGCGTTCCGCCCGAGGAGGCCGAGACGAACTCCACTCCGCGGGGGAGCGTGTCGGTCACCGATGCTCCGGTGATGGTCTCGAACAGCAGCGGGTTGTGCACGTCGATCGTGTACGTGAGCACGTCGCCGGGGGAGGCGGACGCGACTCCGTCGTCCTTGGCGAGCTCGAGCCCCGGCGCGGCGGCCGCTGCTGTCGCCGCCATGGTGTCCCGGTTGTTGGCGAGGTCGCCGTCGTAGACCTGGCCGGTGACCGTGGCCGACGAGGTGAAGGACGCCGTGCTCGGGACGACCGGCACGTTCAGGGCCCGCGGCTGGCCGAGCAGCAGGGGGGTGTCTGGGCGGCAGGTCAGGGTCGCGGGCCCCGCGGCGGTGCCGTAGAGCGGGTTGCCGCCCGCGTCCGCCGCGGTGCACTGCCAGCCGCCGAACGAGAGGCTGGTCGCTGCGACACCGCCGGGGATCACGACCTCGGCCCACCCGGTGGTGCTCGGCGCGCCGCCGAGGTTGGTCACCGTGTACGGGAGGACCCCCGGCCGGCCGATCTGCAGCTGCGGGGTGCCGGCGACCACCCGGAGGTCGGCCTCCTCGATCGAGGCGCAGACCGGTGCGGGCTCCGAGACCGTGCCGATGCCGGTCGCGCGCACGGCGAGCGAGTTGCAGCTGACCGCGCCGTTCGACGGATCGCCCAGCACCTGTGCGGTGTACCGCATCGAGAAGCTGGTTCCCGGGGCGAGGACGCCGGGGCGGCTGAGCCGGATCGCCTGCGCATCCGTCGGGTCGGACTGCCAGTCATCCGTGCAGCCCGGCACCGTTGCGTCCACCTCGGGCCGGCACGGTTGCTCCGCGGCGGAGTATGTGAGCTGGACACCGCCGGTGACCGACGAGATGGCGGAGACGTGCTCCCGGAACGTGCTGCCGCGAGCGACGGAACCGGTCGGGTCGCTCGTACCGGTGTCGCCGGGGTAGGGGAGCACGTCGTACCCGACGACGTCGCTCAGGTCGGCGTTCCCGGTGTTCGTCACCGTGAGCCGGTACGTGATGGAGGTGGTGTTCGGGGCGACGCCGACGTGGTTGCTCGGGTCGGCGATCCAGCGGCAGCCGTCCGCGGCGAGCAGGTCGGGGAGGCAGATCTCCTTGAGCACCTGCATGGCGGGCACGCGAGCGACGGTGGTGCTCGCGTTCGTGTTGTTGGCTGTGGCGAACCGCTCCGTGCGGTTGCCGTCACCGTCGAGATCTGGCGTGTCGGTGAACGGCGTGCTGAACACGTCGTTCGCCAACGCAGCGGCGGTGTTGCCGATGTACGCGTCGGGCCGGCTGACCGTCCCTGCGGCGACGGCTGCGCCCGGCCGGGCGATCACGGTCATGGCGGGCAGCGTCCGGTTCTCGCCGAACACGGTGCCGGCCGGCCAGGATGCGACCACCAGATTGCGCTGGACGCCCGAGATCGTCACCGTCCGGTAGTCGAACGTGACGCCGGCGGGCACCGCTCCAGCGGCGAACGACGCGGAGCCGGGGGTGATGCTCCAGCCCGCGGGGGCGACGAAGACGTACTGCGGTGTGATGTCGCGGTCGGCGCCGACATTGGCGGTCGACCCTCCGACGGTGAAGGTCACGTCGGTGGTTGTCCCGGCCGTCGTGGCCCCGCCGGGCAGCGGCTGACGAACGACGGTCGCGGTGAAGACGGTCGCGGGCTGCACGGGCGGGGGCGTGGCGACCAGTCGGGCGGTGGCGCTGACATCCCAGGTGAGCGTGTCGAGCGTGGGGTAGTCCGGGAAGGTGAGCGATGCCTTCGCGGTGTTGGTGCGCACCGCGTCCACCGTCGCTCCGACCGGCACGGCGTACCAGAACCGCGCCTGGTAGCCGAGCTGGTCGTTGCGGGTCGGATCGGAGTTCACACCGTTGATCGGGACGCCGGTCACCTTCGCCGCGACGATGCTGCGCCCGGCCGGTGCGGTGAAACGCTGTCCGGTGAACGTCCCGGTCGTCCCGTTGTCGAGCGTGTACTGGATGGTCCCGGTGGTGTTGGTTCCCCATCCGCCGGCCCAGTACGCCACATCCACGGCCGTGATCGGCAGGTTGTCGGGGGCGCGCAGGCTCGGCTCCTCGATGACGGCGACGCCGGGCACGTTGGACCTGTTTCACACGGTCACGGTCCACGCGACCTGCGACGCGGCTCCGGAGTTGGGGATGTTTATGCGGTACTCGCCGTTCGTCAGCGTGCCGGTCGAGGCCTTCTCGCCGAGCCCCTTCGCGAACGGCGCGTTGAACATGATCGTGTGCGGCGCGATGGTGAGCGGGATGTCCGCGACGGCCGGGTAGCCGGGGTACGTCATCACGGCGGAGGCCTGGTTGGTGCGCCGTTGCCCCACGGGCGCGGTCGGCAGCACCTTGTACCGGTAGGTGACGACGAAGTTCGTGCGCACGGCCGTGTCGGGGAACTGGTTCGGGCCGGCGAGCGACGGCGATGTGACGACAGCGGTGGCGAAGCGGTACCCCGCCGGTGCGTCGACCGGGGAGGTCGACGTGCCCGAGACTGTCGCGGTGCCGTTGGTCGCCGTCCAGGCGACGCTCGCGCCGGCCGGCGTCGTCTCGATCCGGTAGACGGGTGCGCCGTCGAGGTCGAGCGTGTTGTCCGTGACGACCGCGACGCCAGGGATGTTCGCCTGGTTTCCGACGGTGACCTGCCAGGCCTTCAGGTTGTCCGGCGCGCCCGGCAGCGGGACGCTCACCGGCGACGTGCCGTCGGGCAGCCGGGTGCTCCCGTCGAAGGAGGACGTCTTCGGGTCGGCGACCGCCCGTCCGTACGGGTCGACGCAGACGACGGATGTCGCGGCGCCTGTGTCGGAGGCCGTCTTCACCACGCCGTCCTGACCGGGCATGCTGATGTACTCCACCGAGACGTTCGAGGCCCACGTCCCCGACGTCGCGGTGTAGTTGCAGGTCTGCCCGGCCGGTGCGAAGTTCTCCCGCGGGAACTGCACGGTGATGAGCTTCGACGACGACCCGCCGCCGTTGCCGCCGCCGTCGAGACCGAGCCAGCCGCCTTCCGCGTTGGTCGTCGGCGCCCAGGTCTGCGGCGCGCGCCAGGTGAGGATGAGACCCGTCGCGACCGAGCCGGTCACCGTCGGGTTGTCCTCGGCGCTCACCAGCTCGACGCCCGGCGGAAGCCGGTGGGTCACCGTGTAGTCCTGCGCGCACAGCGGCGAGAGGGGCACGACGACGTGGGAACGTCCGCTCGCGGCGGCGCCCGTCGTGCACCCGCTGCCCATGTAGAGGCGGTACTGCACGTCGGAGTCCGTCAGCACCCGCGTCGGCAGACCGCCGCGGAGGATCGCCGGGTCAGGGATCGTGTTCTGGTACGGCACCGCCGTCGAGGTCGCCGTCACCGGACCCGTGGCGCTGTCCGCCGACATCGTGATCCGCTGCGTGATCGGGAAGCCGATGGGGAAGTTGGGGACGGCCCAGCCGTTGTACTCGCCGTTGATCTGGTCGTGGCCTCCCGGGCTCGCGGCGAGTGAGTAGACGACGGTGAAGGAGCCGGACGACCCGGTGGGCAGGGTGCCCAGCGTGACCGTGTAACCGGCAGCGGCGGAGCCGGCGATGGAACCGCCGGTCACCGGCGGCGTGAAGCCCGACTGGACCAGGAGACGGTAGTAGTTGTGGTTCGGGTCGAGCTGGGTCGGATCGAAGACGACCTTCGCGTTGGTGCAGTTCTCCACCAGGCAGGAGAAGTCGACCTGGAAGCCCACCTGATTGTTGTTCTGGCCCCACGTGATCGAGGTGAGCGGGGCACCCGTCGTGATATCGACGGCCGTGATGCTGGCCTGGAGGCGGGCGTTGCCCGCTGCGCTCGCCGGCCCTCCCGGCGAGGCGACGGCGCCCATCAGGGCGAGCAGCGCGACCACCGCGATCGCGAGGACGGACCGGGGGCCGCGCCGCGCGCTCGCCGCATCGACCCCTGATGTTGAGTACGTCGACATGGTGGCGGCCTCGCTCTCGGTCCCGTGCGCTGATCACGCGCGCATGCCCAGCGGCGACGACCTGAGAGGGACGATAACGAGGCTGCCGGCGGCCCCGAAAGGCACCGGTTCGTCCGCGGTGGCGGTACTCGCCCGGGTACCCCACGGGTTGCAAGCGCGACGCCAAGCCGTGACGATCTGGTGGCTAGCCTTACTGGCTTGGCTTGCCGCACGATACGAAGCATCGAGCGTTGACTCTCGCTGCACTGCTCGATGGGTCTCAGGACCGTGCGGCCGGGATGGAAAGTCCTCCCCCACAGGCGCCCGGCCGCACAAGCAGTCGGCGCCGTCGTCGACGGCCGGTGATCGCCCCGAGGGATCAGGCGGCCAAGGGCGCGACTCTATGTGTGCCGCGGACGCCTACAACGGACGAGGGCGAGCGGATACGGTGGGCGCATGTCGCGCATCCACGACGTCGCCCGAGAATCGTTCGGCTGGGCAGAGCTCCGCCCCTACCTGGCCGAGGCGATGGAGGTGCTGCTCGCCGGCGGCGACGTGCTGGCCGTCATGCCCACCGGCTACGGCAAGTCGTCGCTGTACCAGGTCACCGGCACCATCCTCGGCGGCGTGACCGTCGTCGTCTCGCCCCTCATCTCACTGCAGGAGGACCAGGTGCGCGCGCTCGCCGAGGCGAAGGGGGTCCGCCCGGCGGTGGCCATCAACTCGTCCGCGGGCCAGCGCGAGCGCGAGAGGGACTGGGAGGCGCTGGAGTCGGGTGATGCCGGCTTCGCGTTCCTGGCGCCGGAGCAACTGGCCAACCCGGAGGTGCGGGAGCGGCTGCGCGGCATCCAGGTCTCGCTCTTCGCGGTGGACGAGGCGCACTGCGTCTCGTCGTGGGGTCACGACTTCCGCCCCGACTACCTCCTGCTGGGCGACGTGATCGACGAGCTCGGTCACCCGCCGGTCGTCGCCATGACGGCCACGGGAGCGCCGCCGGTGCGCGCCGAGATCGGCGACCGGCTGGGCCTGCGCGGCGCACGCCTCTTCGCGACCGGGTTCGACCGGCCAAACCTGCGACTGGAGGTGGTGCGCCACGAGGAGGATTCGGACAAGCGGAGCGCCGTCGTCGAGCAGGTCCGGCGGCTCGATGGCTCCGGCCTCGTCTACGTGGCGACGCGGAAGGACGCCGAGCAGTACGCCGACGAGCTGAACGGGCACGGCATCCCGGCCGCCGCGTATCACGCCGGTCTCAAACGGGCTGAGCGCGACGCCGTGTACGAGCGTTTCATGGACGACCGGTCACGCGTCGTGGCGGCGACGAGCGCCTTCGGCATGGGCATCGACAAGCACGACGTGCGCTTCGTCGTGCACGCGTCGGTCACGGACTCCCTCGACAGCTACTACCAGGAGGCGGGACGCGCCGGTCGCGACGGCGAGCCGGCGGTCGTGACCCTCCACTACCGGCCGGAGGACTTCGCCCTTACGAACTTCTTCTCCGGCGGCGGCCCTGACGCCGACGAGCTCGCCCGGGTGTTCGCCGTGGTCGCCAGGACGCCGGGCATCACCAGGTCCGACCTCTCGGAGGCGGTCGGCATCAGCGTGCGCTCCCTTGGCCGCCTACTCGGCCTGCTGCGCGACGCCGACGTGCTCTCGGGAGCCGACGACGGCCTCACCGCGGTGGATATCGCACCCCGGGATGCCGCAGACCGCGCGATCGCCGAGGCCGAATCCCGGCAGCGCATCGAGCACTCGCGCGCGCAGCTGATGCAGGAATATGCCGAGACGGGAATGTGCCGAAGGCAGTTCCTGCTCGGCTACTTCGGCGAGGAGCTCCCTGCGCCGTGCGGCGACTGCGACACCTGCTCCTCGGGCAGCGCGTACCGCTGGGCGGAGGAGCACGACGCCGGCATGGAGGAGGACTTCCCGCTCGCGGCGCGCGTGAAGCACGAGACGTGGGGTGCGGGAGTGGTGATGCACACCGAGGCCGACCGGCTCACAGTCTTCTTCGACGACGCGGGCTACAAGGTGCTGTCGCTGGCGGCGGTCAAGGAGGGCGGCCTCCTGGAGGTGCTGGGGACGGCGAACTAGCGTTTCGCGTCCGCTTCGGTCAGCCGGTTGAGGAGCCCGGTCAGTGTGGCCACATCGGCGTCGGACCAGGAGCCGACCCGGTCGCCGAACTCGTCGCCGCGCGCGGCGAGCGTCCTGGCCACCCGCTGTTCGCCGGCCGCCGTCAGGCCGAAGATGACCCCCCGGCGGTCGGCGGGATCCGGCGTGCTCTCGGCGAGGCCCAGGGACCGCATGCGCCCCAGGAGCGTGCTGGTCGAGCTGCGGTCCATGCCGAGCGCCTCGGCGATCACGCTCGGCTTGGCCGGGCCGAAGGCGTGCAGCCACCGCGCGATGTGGAAGCCGGCCGGCTGGAGGTTCTCGTGGAACGACGCCGCACTCCGTTCGCTCAATGCGCGCGTCGCACTGAGCAGGGCGTTGATGCTCTCTCCCAGGGCGAGTTCCAGGCTGCGGCGCTCCTCGCCTCCGGAAGATGTGGTTTGCATATGCCCACTATACCTTCTAGGTTAATGGGCAACGGCAAACTACGTTCAGCGCTCACGAAGCGCCCCGGACCGAAGGCTGATCCATGACATCGTCTCCTCTCATCGTCCTCACCGGTGCCACGAACGGCCTCGGCCGCATCGCGGCCGGCGACCTCGCCCGGCAGGGTGCGCGCCTGGCCATCACCGCTCGCAGCGAGACGAAAGCCGACGAGACGCGGGCCGAGATCCTCGCGAAGGCACCCGGAGCCGAGATCGACGTATTCCTCGGGGACTTCACCCGGATTGCCGACACCCGGCGCGTCGCCGCGGAGATAGCTGCGCGCTACGACCGCATCGACGTCCTGGTCAACAACGCGGGCATTCACGCGTTCCAGCCTCGCGTCACCCTGGACGGGCTCCCGGAGATGATCGTCGTGAACTACCTCACACCGTTCATCCTCACGGACGCCCTCCTGCCGCAGCTGCGGCGTGCCCCCGCAGGCCGGATCGTCACGGTCGCCTCGGAGGCGTCCCGCCGCCACGGCACCCTGTCCCTACCGGAAGACCTCACCGACACGACACCTTTCACCGCACGCGGATCCTCTGAGCGGTACGGGAAGTCGAAGCTCCTGGACATCATGTTCAGTCTCGCGCTCGCCCGAAGGCTTGCGGGCACCGGAGTCACGGCGAACTGTCTCGACCCCGGCTTCAACACCACCGGCCTCGGCCGCGAACTCGGCTTCGCCGCGCCCCTCGAACGGATCCTCAGGGCACTGCGCATCGGCGACCCCCGGCGCGGCGCCGACCTCATCACAGCCCTCGCGACCGACGCGCGGTACGACGGCCGCACGGGCCTGTACGTCACGGCGCGCGGCCGCCGGGAGATCCGGCCGGTTCGTCCAGGCGACGACACCGATCTCCAGACCAGGCTCTGGACGGCGACGGAAGAACTCCTCGCCAGGCTCGGCTGAGGCTCGCACCCGCCGATCTCCGCGCCAGCGGTACCCCGAACGATCGCAGTTCGCATCGGGCCGAAACTTCCTTCGCAGTCCGCGTCACGATCCCGAGGGCCCGGAGTCTTCTATAGACAGGAGGACAGGTGCGAACGGGCGCCGATCCTCCCGGCGATGCGGTGGTCGGGTACGGGAATCCGGCTGCCGCATCGCCCATGTCCGCCTGGCAAAGATCCAGGTGGTGGAGGCGTTTCGCGTTCCGGTCCCAGCCCCTATGCTGTTCCGGGGGAAAGGGGAATCCGATGGGTGCCATCGCTGTGCACGAGTTCGTCTCCCTCGACGGCGTGTTCGAGGATCCGAGCTGGACGGCGCCATACGGTTTCGATCCCGAGATGGGGGACGACATCGGGCGCATCACCCGGGCATCGGACGCGATCCTGCTGGGGCGGCGCACGTTCGAGATGTTCGCGCCCGCGTGGTCGCAGCGCACGGCAGCCGACGATCCGGGAGCCCCGTTCTTCAACGACAGCCCGAAGGGGGTCGTCAGCGGGTCTCTCGACGACGCAGCCGCCGAGAGCACATGGCACAACTCCCGCTCGCTCGGCGCATACGACGCCGAGCGCATCCGGGAGTTCGCCGACGGGTTCAGCGGCGGCGTCTACGTCAGCGGCTCCGGCTCGCTGGTGCGGGCGCTGCTCGCCGACGGCCTGGTCGGTGCGCTCCACCTGTTCGTCTACCCCGAGGTCCGCGGCACGGGCGCCCGCCTGTTCCCCGAGGGCACGGCACCCGCGAAGCTACGGCTTCGCCACCAGTACGCCTACGACAACGGCGTGCTCCACCTCCACTACACCAGCGCCTGAACCCGCAGAATTGAGGCCGCTCTGCGTCCTCAATCCGCGTTAGCGTCGGTGGTGCGCTGCACAATCGCAGTGCACCGACACAGCACACACACCCGGGAATCACTGTGACTCTTCTTCGTCTCTCGCTCCGCTTCGTGCGCCCGTACTGGCGTGCGGTGACCGCGGTCGTGATCCTGCAACTGATCGCGACCATGGCCGCCCTCTACCTGCCCACCCTCAACGCCGAGATCATCGACAAGGGCGTCGTCAAGGGCGACACCGACTTCATCTGGCGCACCGGCGGGATGATGCTCATCGTCTGCTTCGTGCAGGTGATCGCCGCGGTCGCGGCCACCTACTTCGGCGCCCGCGCCTCCATGTCGGCAGGCAAGGACATCCGGCGCAGCTTCTACCGCAAAGTGGACGCGCTGCCGTCGCTCGACCTCGCCCGCTGGGGGATGCCGACCCTGATCACGCGCAACACCAACGATGTCCAGCAGGTGCAGATGCTGCTGTTGATGACGTTCAACTTCATGGTGTCGACGCCGATCATGTGCATCGCAGGCATCATCTTCGCCGTCCGCGTCGACGCGGGGCTGTCCTGGCTGATCTGGGTGTCGGTCGCGGTGCTGTTCATCGTCGTCGGCATCCTCGTGTCGCTGCTCCTGCCGATGTTCCGCGTCATGCAGGAGCGCATCGACGGCGTCAACGGGGTCATCCGGGAGCAGATCGTCGGCATCCGCGTGATCCGCGCGTTCGTGCGCGAGAAGTTCGAGACGAAGCGCTACGACGACGCGAACGCCGCGCTCACCCGCATCTCGGTGAAGGTCGGCAACGTGTTCGTGCTGATGTTCCCGGTCATCATGCTCATCCTCAACGCCGCGACGGTCGCAGTGCTCTGGTTCGGCGGTCACCGGGTGGATGCGGGCGACATCCAGATCGGGGCGCTCACGGCGTTCCTGCAGTACCTCCTGCAGATCCTCGTCGCGGTCATGATGGGCGTGTTCATGGCCATGATGATCCCGCGCGCGATGGTCTGCGCGGAGCGCATCCAGGAGGTGCTCGGCGCTGTCCCCAGCTCGCAGCAGACCGGAGCGGGCGAGGCCGCGGTCCCGGCCGACGGGCGGGTCGAGGTCGACGACGTGACCTTCGGGTACCCGGGAGCGGAGAAGCCGGTGCTGAGCGGCGTCTCGTTCACCGCGGAGCCAGGGAAGGTGACGGCGATCGTCGGCTCGACCGGCTCGGGGAAGAGCACTCTCGTCTCGGTGATCGCCAACCTGTTCACCCCGCAGAGCGGTCACGTCCGCATCGGCGGCGTCCCGGTCGACGGGCTCAACCGGCAGCAGATCGCGGGCGTGCTCGGGCTCGTTCCGCAGCGTCCGTACCTCTTCTCCGGCACGATCGCCTCGAACCTCCGCTTCGGCCGGCCCGACGCGACCGACGAGGAGTTGTGGGAGGCGCTCCGCGTCGCGCAGGCGGAGGACTTCGTCCGCGCCAAGGAGCACGGCCTCGACGAGCGCATCTCGCAGGGCGGCACCAACGTGTCCGGTGGTCAGCGGCAGCGCCTCTGCATCGCCCGGGCCCTCGTCGCCCACCCGAAAGTGTTCCTCTTCGACGACTCGTTCTCGGCGCTCGATGTCGCGACCGACGCGCGGCTCAGACGCGCGCTGGCCGATTCGACCGGGGACGCGGCCGTCATCGTGGTCGCGCAGCGCGTGTCCACCATCCGCGAGGCCGACACCATCATCGTGATGGACGACGGACGCGTCGTCGGCCGCGGAACCCATGACGAACTGCTGGAGACCAACGAGACGTACCGCGAGATCGTCGAGTCGCAGCTGAGCCTGGAGGTGGCCTGAGATGGCGCGCACCACGGAACGCAAGAAGCGCGGCGGCCGCCCCGTGAAGGGGCAGGAGCCGACAGCCAAGGACATCGTCCTCGACGAGCTCGAGGAGGAGTACGACTTCACTCCCACCGAGGCCGACGGCGACATGTTCGGCGGCGCCCCGGCGAAGAAGGCGGAGAACTTCTGGCCGTCCTTCAAGCGCCTGATGGGCCTGCTCAAGCCGGAGTGGCTCGGGATGGCCTGGGTCACGCTGCTCACCGTGGTGTCGGTCGTGCTCGTCGTCATCGCGCCGAAGATCCTGGGCGACGCGACGAACGTCATCTTCCAGGGCGTGATCTCGTCGCAGATCCCTCCGGGGGTGACCGTCGACCAGGCGATCCAGCAGCTTCGCGACGCGGGGCAGAACCAGCTCGCCGACGTGATCGCCGGCTCCGGCGTCACGACCGGCCAGGGGATCGACTTCACCAAGCTCGGCCAGCTGCTGATGATCGTGCTGGCGTTCTACCTCGTCGCCTCGCTGCTGCAGTGGTGGCAGGGCTACCTGCTCAACGCCCTGGTCATGCGCGTGGTCTACGGCCTGCGCAAAGACGTCGAGGCCAAGCTCAACCGGCTCCCGCTGAGCTACTTCGACACCCGGCAGCGCGGCGACCTGATGTCGCGCGTGACCAACGACGTCGACAACATCCAGACCGCGCTGCAGCAGGCGTTCTCGCAGCTGATCCAGTCGGTCCTGATGGTGATCGGCATCGGCATCATGATGTTCATCGTGTCGTGGCAGCTGGCCCTGATCGCGCTCATCTCCATCCCGCTCTCCGGCGTGATCGCGGGTGTGATCGGCTCCCGGTCGCAGAGGCTGTTCAAGACGCAGTGGGCCTCGACCGGCGCGCTCAACGGCCACATCGAGGAGTCGTACTCGGGTCTGGACCTGGTGCGCGCCTTCGGTCGCGACGAGGTCATGCTCGAGGAGTTCGACAACCGCAACGGCAAGCTGCACAAGTCGCAGGTGGGCGCCCAGTTCGTCTCCGGCAGCATCATGCCGGCGATGAACTTCGTCTCCTACCTCTCCTATGTGCTGATCGCGGTGGTCGGCGGCCTCAAGGTCGCGGGCGGGAGCCTGACCATCGGAGACGCGACCGCGTTCATCCAGTACTCGCGCGAGTTCTCGCAGCCGATCGGGCAGATCGCGGGCATGGCGAACATGCTGCAGTCGGGTGTGGCGTCGGCGGAGCGGACGTTCGAGTTCCTCGACTCGGAGGAGCAGACGCCGGACACGGACAGCGAGCACCTGCCGGAGCGCGCGGACGGCCGGGTCGAGCTCGACCACGTCGACTTCTCGTACGACCCCGAGACCGAGCTGATCCAGGACCTCTCGCTGAGCGTCCAGCCCGGCAGCACGGTCGCGATCGTCGGACCGACGGGCGCGGGCAAGACCACGCTGGTCAACCTGATCATGCGGTTCTACGAGCTGAACGGCGGAAGCATCCGCCTCGACGGCATCGACACCACGCACCTGTCGCGCGCCGAGCTGCGCGGCCAGGTCGGCATGGTGCTGCAGGACGCGTGGCTGTTCTCCGGCACGATCCGCGAGAACATCCGCTACGGACGACTCGACGCGACCGATGACGAGGTCATCGCCGCCGCCAAGGCGACGATGGTGGACCGCTTCGTGCGGCAGCTGCCCGACGGCTACGACACGGTCATCGACGCCGAGGGCGGCAACGTCTCGGCGGGCGAGCGGCAGCTCATCACGATCGCGCGCGCCTTCATCGCCAACCCGTCGCTGCTCATCCTGGATGAGGCGACGTCGTCGGTCGACACCCGCACCGAGCTGCTGGTGCAGCACGCCATGGCCGCGCTGCGCACCGACCGCACGTCGTTCGTGATCGCACATCGGCTCTCCACCATCCGCGACGCCAACACCATCCTGGTGATGGAGCACGGCCGGATCGTCGAGCAGGGCGACCACGAGACGCTGCTCCAGCGACACGGCGCGTACTACGACCTCTACATGACGCAGTTCCGCGGCGACGACGCGGAGGAGGAGCAGGAGCGCGACACCGAAGTGCAGGAAGAGGTCGCCGCCCCGTAACCGCATCACCTGGTTGACACGACACGCCGCCCCGCGCTCTCGCCGAGCGGCGTGTCGCGTCAAGCACGTCAGCGGCGCGCGATCTTCGCGACGGTACGGACCAGGACGACGCCCGCCAGCACCCACGGGCCCGCCACGATGATCGGGTCGAGCCAGCTGTGCTTCACGTCGGCCCGGCGCTGGCCGAAACGCGACGACAGCGGGTGGGCGCCGAGTTCCGACAGCACGCCCGATTCGGTGATCGGGTCGTCGGGGCGGCGGCTCGCGAGAGACTTCACGTGCTCGGTCACCGCATCCACCCGGTCGCCGAGCACCAGCAGCATCCAGTGCGCGGTGCGGCCCTCGCTGTACCGGTCGTACGCGAACCGCCGGATCGCGCCGGAGAGCCCGTGCAGCGGCTGCGCGGTGCCGAACACCGGCGGCAGCATCTCGTGCTCGATCGACCGCTCGCGGCCTGCCCTCGGCTCCTGCAGCGGCGGGAACTCCCAGTGTGCGCCCGTCGCCTCCGGGTCGATCCGCTCCCGCGGGTGCGACGGCCGGTCGGCGGGGTCGCTGTCGACGCCCCAGCCCGGGATGCGGGCCCGCAGCGCGTCGGGGTCGTACTTCTTGGTGTGATCGCTTGCGACATACGGCATGGCGTTCTCCTCCCTACGCGGCGCTCGGCACGACGAGCGGCTTGATGATGCCGTCCAGCTTGTTCGAGAACAGGTGGTACCCGTCCTGGATGTGCTCCAGCGGGATCCTGTGCGTCACGATCTCGCTGGGCGTCAGGTAGCCGTTCCGGATGTGCTCGAACAGGCGCGGCCACTGCCGCTTCACCGGGCACTGGTTGGTGTTGATCCGGAGGCCCTTGTTCATCGCGTCGCCGAACTTCACGGCGCTGAACAGCGGACCGTACGCGCCCATCACCGAGATGGTGCCGCCCTTGCGTACCGAGTCGATGGCCCAGTTGAGCGCGACGGGCGAGCCGCCCTGCAGCTTCAGCTTCGCCGCGGTGACGTGCTGCAGCACCGAGCCGTCGGCCTCCGCCCCGACCGCGTCGATGACGACGTCGGCGCCGAGCCCGTCGGTGAGGCGCTTGATCTTCAGCACCACGTCCCCGACCTCCACGAAGTTGTACGTCTCGGCGTGCGCGAACTCGCGCGCCTTCTGCAGCCGGTAGTCGAGGTGGTCGACCACGATCACCCGGCCGGCCCCCATGAGCCAGGCCGACTTCGCGGCGAACAGCCCGACCGGTCCGGAGCCGAGCACCACGACGGTGTCGCCCTCCACGATCTCGCCGAGCTGGGCGCCGAAGTAGCCCGTCGGCAGCGCGTCGGTGAGCAGCACCGCGTCGTCGTCCGACATCCAGTCGGGGATGACCGTCGGGCCGACATCGGCGAACGGGACGCGCACGTACTCGGCCTGGCCGCCGTCGTAACCGCCGGTGGTGTGCGAGTAGCCGTAGATGCCGCCGACCGCGGTCGCGTTCGGGTTGACGTTGTGGCAGTTCGAGTACAGCCCACGCACGCAGAAGTAGCAGCTTCCGCAGAAGACGTTGAACGGCACCATCACGCGGTCGCCCACCTTCAGGTTGCGGACATCCGGCCCGACCTCGTCGACCACGCCGATGAACTCGTGACCGAAGGTGTGGCCGATCCGGGTGTCCGGCATCATGCCGTGATACAGGTGCAGGTCCGAGCCGCAGATCGCGGCGAGCGTCACTCTCACGATCGCGTCGCCCGGATGCTCTATCTTCGGCCGGTCCTTCTCCTCCGCGCGGACCTTGTACGGCCCGCGGTATGTCATCGCCAGCATGCTGCTCCCCTCGTCGTGGTGGATGCCGCCCACTCGAAGCCCCCGAGCGATGCCCGTCGAGGCGTTGACAGCGGGAGAGACGGGTGCCCATACACCGTTTCGTTAGGCAAGTGAACGAGTTGCCGCCGGTGGCGGCCGGTCGTAGAACGGGAGCATGACCAAGGATGAGCGCGCCTCCCTTCCCCCGGGGCCCGAGTTCAAGTACGGCGGCTACACCGTCCAGCTCGAGCCCGAGCACGGGCGGACGGGCCGCTGGCGTGTCGTGGACGACGAGAACTACTACGGCCTGATCGCGGCGGCCGATCCGATCAACGGCCACCCGGAGGTGCACTTCGCCGCGCACTTCCCCGGGGAGGAGGACATCCCGCCGATGAAGATCGTCCCGTTCTGGACGTCGGCGGTCGAGTTCCTGCTCGACGCGGGCAAGGGCGAGGCGCTGTGGGGGCTGCCCGACGACCGGACCGCGCCGCATCCGATCGTCGCCGACGCGCTCCCGGTCCCGGACGACGCGGGCGACGAGGTGGACGCGCGCGCAGCCGACCGGACGGACTCGCCTTCGGCCCCGTAGACGACGGAAGGCCCGGAGCCGATCGGCTCCGGGCCTTCCCGTGTGCGCGTGCGCTCAGGCGACCGCGCCGATGGCGAAGCTGACGGCACCCTGGTCGTCGACCTGCGCGTCGAGCACCTTGTCATCGAGCACCTCGGCGGCGTGCGTCTCCAGGAAGATGCGGGCGCCGCCCGACTCGACCACCTGGTCCGATGCCTCGGGCTCCGGCGTGACGGCCGCCGCGAAGGCGGTGGCGTCGGGGTTGCTGCTGCTGATCCGCAGACCGGCCGTCTCATCCGGCGACTGGTCCGTCAGCGTCTTGACGATCGTGCTGGCGTTCTCGGTGAGGGTGAGCATGCGCTCTCCTTCCTTTGATGGTCCAGGAGTGCCCCACGTTCCCCCGGGTGTCGCGTGACCGCAACCCGCGTGGAGGCCATTGCCAGGGAACGTGCACTCGTCGTTACGAGAACGCCTTCAGCAGCTCGCGGTCGAACGCCTCCAGGTCGTCGGGCTTCCGCGACGAGACCAGGGTGAACGGCCCGTCGTCGACCACGACCTCCTCATCGACCCAGGTGGCGCCGGCGTTGCGGTAGTCGGTCTGCAGGCTGGGCCAGCTGGTCAGCGTGCGACCGTCGACCACCCCGGCCTCGATCAGCACCCAGCCGCCGTGGCAGATCACCGCGATCGGCTTGCCCGCGTCGGCGAACGCCTTCACCAGCGAGACCGCCTCCGGGAACGTGCGGACCTGGTCCCCGTTGGCGACGCCTCCCGGCAGCACCAGCGCGTCGAAGTCGTCGGCGCTCGCAGAGTCGAGGGTCACATCCACCGGGAACGTGTCGGCCGGCGTGAGGTGGTTGAAGGCCTGCACCTCGCCGGACTCCTTCGAGACCAGCTTCGCCGTGCCTCCGGCCCCGGTCACCGCCTGCCAGGGCTGCACCAGCTCCGCCTGCTCGATGCCCTCCGGGCCGACCAGGAACGCGATCGTCTTGTCGTTCAATGCCATGTCGTTCTCCTTCCGTCACCCCACCTGTACGCGCGCAGCGCGGCAGAATGAACCCATGGCGAGCATCCCGCGGCTGAATCTCAACGACGGCAACACGATCCCGCAGCTCGGCTTCGGCGTGTACAAGATCCCGGAGGCCGAGACGGCGGATGCGGTGGTCGCCGCGCTGGAGGCCGGGTACCGGCACATCGACACGGCGGCGTTCTACGAGAACGAGCGCGGAGTGGGGGAGGGCGTGCGCCGGAGCGGGCTCGACCGCTCGGAGGTGTTCGTCACCAGCAAGGTGTGGTGGACCGAGAACGGCTACGACTCGACCCTCCGCTCGTTCGACGCCAGCCTGGAGCGGCTCGGGTTCGACACGATCGACCTCTTCCTCATCCACTGGCCCGCGCCGAAGAGCGACCGCTACGTGGAGACGTGGCGGGCTCTCGAGCGGGTGCGCGACGAGGGGAGGGCGCGGTCGATCGGCGTCGCCAACTTCCACATCCACCACCTGGAGCGGCTGGCTGGTGAGACCGGGACGGTGCCCGCGGTGAACCAGGTGGAGCTGCACCCGTGGCTGCCGCAGGCGGGGGTGCGTGCGTACGACGCGGCGCACGGGATCGTGACGGAGGCGTGGTCGCCGCTGGCGCGCGGGCGCGTGCTCGGCGACCCGACGCTCGACCGGCTGGCGGCGAAGCACGGCGTCACCCCGGCCCAGGTCGTCATCCGCTGGCAGCTGCAGCTGGGCAACGTCGTCATCCCGAAGTCGACTTCGCCGGAGCGCATCCGGTCGAACATCGGCGTCTTCGGCTTCACCCTCGACGCCGACGACCTGGCCGCGATAGCCGCCCTCGAAACCGGCGAGCGCACCGGCAAAAACCCCGACGACCTCGGCTGACCCCCTCGCTCCCTCCACACACCGTCGAGTCCGCGAGAACTGCACGCGACACGCCGGTGCGGCGTGCAGTCTTCGCGGACTCGACGGTGGGGGTTATTCGCCGGAGGGGTGCGCGCCGACGACGTCGAGGAGCCAGGCCAGGGCGAAGGCGCGCTCGCGCCAGGCGGCGTAGCGGCCGGAGACGCCGCCGTGGCCCGCGGCCATCTCGATCTTGAGCAGCGCGTCCGCATCCACCTCGCGCAGCTTCGCGACCCACTTGGCGGGTTCGACGTACAGCACGCGCGTGTCGTTGAGGCTCGTGATCGCGAGGATGCGCGGGTAGTGCGTGTGGTGCACGTTCTCCACCGGCGAGTACGACTTCATGTAGTCGTAGACCTCGGGGTCGTGCAGCGGGTCGCCCCACTCGTCCCACTCGATCACCGTGAGCGGCAGCGACGGGTCCAGGATGCTGGTCAGTGGATCCACGAAGGGCACCTCGGCGAGGATGCCGGCGAAGTCGCGCGGTGCCAGGTTCGCCACGGCGCCCATCAGCAGACCGCCCGCGCTGCCGCCCTGCGCGGCCATCCGTGAAGGCTCCGTCCAGCCGCGGTCGACCAGGTGCCTGGCCGCGGCGACGAAGTCGGTGAAGGTGTTCTTCTTGTGCAGCTTCTTGCCGTTCTCGTACCAGAGCCGCCCGAGCTCCCCGCCTCCGCGCACGTGCGCGATTGCGAACACGACTCCGCGGTCGAGCAGGCTGAGGCGCGGGATGCCGAACGACGGGTCCATGCTGGCCTCGTACGAGCCGTAGCCGTACAGCACGAGCGGCGCGGGCTCGCCCGGGGTCACCAGGTCGCGGCGGTACACCAGCGAGATCGGGATGCGCGCGCCGTCGGGCGCGGTCGCCCACTCCCGGCGCTGCTCGAAGAGCGAGGGGTCGAAGCCGCCCAGCACCGGCTGCTGCTTGCGCAGCGCCAGCTCGCCCGTGCGCACGTCGTAGTCGTACACGGTCGAGGGCGTCACGAAGCTGCCGTAGCCGAGCCGGAGGAAGGGCTGCGTCCACTCGGGGTTGCCTCCGACGCCCACGGTGAAGAGCTCCTCGTCGAAGTGCAGCTCGTGCGGGGTGTCGTCGGCCGGGCGATCGCTCGCCGGGTCCGGAACGCAGGCCACCGCCACGCGGGTCATGCCGTCGCGGCGGTACTCGACGCTGACGAAGTCGCGGAACGCATCCACGCCCTCCAGCCGCACGGCCGGGTCGTGCGGCAGCAGGACCTTGCGCGGGCCCTGGGGATCCTCGGCCGAGACGCTCACCAGCTCGAAGTTGACGGCGTCGTCGTTGTGCACGATCAGCAGGCGGTCGTGGCCGCCGACGACGGCGTGCTCGACGTCGTACTCGACGCCCTCCTTCCGTGGCCAGACCACCGTGAACTCGCCGGTCGGGTCGTCGGAGCGGAGCAGCCAGGCCTCGCTGGTGATGTTGGAGCCGGCCTCGATGACGAGGAAGCGGCGGCTGCGGGTGAGTCCCACGCCGATCCAGTACCGCTCGTCCGGCTCGTGGAAGACCTGGACGTCGTCCACCTCGGGACCGTCGCCCACGCGGTGCCGCCAGATGGTGTCCGGCCGCCAGGAGTCGTCGACGGTCGCGTAGAAGACGTAGGCGCCGGTCTGGTCGAACAGGGCACCGCCGGAGGTCCCCTCGATCTCGTCGGGGAACTCGACTCCGTCGTCGACGAGCGAGCGGATGCGCAGGGTGTACCGCTCGTCGCCCTCGGTGTCGACGGCCCACAGCAGCCGCGTGCCGTCGGCGCTCACGTCGAAGCTGCCGAGCGCGTAGAAGTCGTGGCCCTCCGCCTCCGCGTTGTCGTCGAGGAGCACCTGCTCGCCGGGGAGGCCGTTGCGCTGCGCCTCCTCGTCGAGGGTCGGCGGCACCCAGTCGTCGGCCGAGGCGATCGGCGCACGGCAGTGGATGCCGTACTGCTTCCCCTCCACCGTGCGGGTGTAGTACCACCAGTCGCCCTCGCGCACCGGGACGCTCATGTCCGTCTCGCGCGTGCGCGTCTTGATCTCGTCGAAGATCTGCTCGCGCAGCACCGCGAGGTGCTCGGTGCGGGCGTTGGTGTAGGCGTTCTCCTCGTGCAGGTGCGCGATGACGGCCTGGTCGTCCTTGTCGCGCAGCCACTCGTAGTCGTCGACGTAGATGTCGCCGTGGTGGATGCGTTCGACGGGCTTCTTCGGCGTGACCGGCGGGGTGAGCATAGCCCAAGGCTATCGGGCGATGCCCGCCCCGCCGCCTGCGGTCACGGGCGCAGCAGCACCTTGCCGACGCGGCCGGGGGTGTCGCTGGCGGTGACGGCCGCGGAGATGTCGCCGAGCTGGTGGATGCTCGCCACGGGCAGGGTCAGCGTGCCGTCCTGGATGCGGGCGAACAGCTCCTGGAAGAGCCGGCCCCGCTGGTCGGCCGGCATCTCGCGGCTGACGACGCTGCCCCAGAACCCCTTCACGGTGGCCTGCTTGAAGATGATGTCGCCGGCGGAGAGTTCGAGCTTCGGCGACCCCATGGAGCCGAAGACGACGAGCGTGCCGTTCTCGGCGAGGGCCCCGAGCACATCGCCCGCGGCGGATCCGCCGACGGAGTCGACGCCCGCGCGGATCGGCGCACCGCCGGTGATCTCGGCGACGCGGTCACGCCAGGCCGGGTCGTCGGTCGCGACGACCCGCTCGATGCCCTGTGCGCGCAGCTCCTCCACGCCGGCGGCCCGGCGCACAAGACCGACGACGTTGAGGCCGCGGGCGGAGCCGAGCTGGGCGACCATGCGGCCGACGGCGCCGTTCGCGGCGTTCTGCAGCATCCAGTCGCCCTCGCTCAGGCCGAGCGACTCGAGCAGGCTGATGGCGCTGAACGGCATCGAGACGAGCTGCGCCGCCGCCTCGTCGGGGAGGGCGTCCGGCACCGGGATGAGGGCGGCCGCGCGGGCGAGGAAGTACTCGGCCCAGACCCCGAAGGTCCCACCGGTGACGACGCGCTGGCCGACGGTGAGGCCGTCGACTCCCTCGCCGAGCGCATCCACGACGCCGAGTGCCTCGGTGCCGGCCTGCGCCGGAAGCTCCGGCTTGAAGCCGTACGTGCCGCGGACCGTCCACAGGTCGTGGTTGTGGATGGGGGAGAGCAGCATCCGGACGCGGACCTCGCCGGGGCCGGGATCGGGCAGCGGGCGCTCCTCGACGGCCAGAACCTGGGCCGGGTCGCCGAACGTGTGCTGGATCAGTGCCTTCATCGCTCAGTCCTCCGAGACGGTGATCGTGACGTCGATGTTGCCACGGGTGGCGTTGGAGTACGGGCAGACCAGGTGGGCCGCATCCGCCAGCTCCTGGGCCTGCTGGTGCTCGATCCCGGGCAGGACGACCTCGAGCAGCACCGAGAGCTGGTAGCCGCCCTCGCCGTTAGGGCCGATCTGCACGCGGCCGCCGACGGACGAGTCCTCCAGCTTCACCTTCTTGCTGCGGGCGACCGCCTGCAGCGCCGAGTGGAAGCACGCGGCGTACCCGGCGGCGAACAGCTGCTCCGGGTTGGTGCCGGCGCCCGAGCCGCCCATCTCCTTCGGCACGGCCAGGTCGAGTGCGAAGGTGCCGTCGCTGGTCGCGACGCGGCCGTCGCGGCCGGCTCCGGTGGAGAGGGCTTCTGCGGTGTAGAGGGCGTTCATCGTTGCCTTTCGTGGGTGGATCATTCGGTCGCGGCGACCGGCTGCTGCGCCGCGGCGGCGTGCATGGTCTCGGTCAGCCGGTGCAGCGTGTCGATGAGGGCTGCTGCTGCCTTCTCGTCGGGAAGGCCGGTGCCCGCGGCGATGCGCTGCGGGATGTGCGCGAGCTGCGGTCGCAGCTCGAGGCCGCGCTCGCCGATGGCGACGGTCACGACGCGCTCGTCGCCGGAGCGACGCCGGCGCGTGACCAGGCCCGCCTGCTCCATGCGGCGGAGCAGCGGCGACAGCGTGCCGGAGTCGAGCTGCAGGTGCTCGCCGAGCGACCCGACGGTCTGCTCGCCCTCGACCCACAGGGTCACCAGGACGAGGTACTGCGGGTAGGTCAGGCCCCACGGCTCCAGGAGCGTGCGGTAGGCCTGGGTGGTGGCGCGCGTCGCGGCGTACAGGGAGAAGCACACCATCTCATCGGTCACGGGCATGGATGTAATGGTTGCACACAACTAAATTGTGCACAACTTAACGTCCGGGCTCGTCAGGATGCCGTGTCGCCGCGAAGCGTCACACCGAGGGCGCCGAAGGCCTCGTGCACCCGGCCTAGATCCGCCGGAGCGGCGAGGCTGCGGCGCGCGGTCGCGATGGCGGCGCGCAGGCGCTCTCCGTCGTGAGCCCCGCGCCCCGATGGGCGATCGGCGAGCCGCGCATCCAGTGCCGCCGGGAGTGCGGCCGCCGCCTCGATGCAGTCGATCGCGCGCACCCGCCGGCCCGCGACTGCCCGCGCTGCGCGGTGCGCGGGGGCGAGCTGCTCGACGCGCGCCACGGACGCGCGGAAGGCGGCGATCCGGCGTGCGCGCTCGCCGGGCGCAGCGTCCGGGTCAACGGGCGAGAGGGCTGCGCCCAGGGCGGTGAGCACGTCGGCCAGCCTCCTGCGCAGCACGTCGACGCTCCGGACCGGCAGCACGAACCAGCTGGCCGCGATGCCCAGCACCGCGCCGGCGACGATGGCGACGAGTCGCTCGGCGAGCATCCCCGCCTCACCGGCGATGGTCGCCGCGCCGGTCAGCTCCTGCAGCAGGGTGAGCGCGAGTGTGACGGCCGCCGCCCAGTAGGCGTAGCTCACCGTCCGCAGCCAGGTCCCTGCGAAGAGCGCGAGGAAGATCGCGACGACAGCCGCCGGTCCGGACGCGTCGGGGACCACGGCGACGACCGCGACGGCGCCGACGGTGCCGCCGAGCGCGCCGAGCACCCGCAGGGCGCTCTTGTGCAGCACGTCGGCGCGGCCGCGGTTGCCGGAGCAGACCAGGAACGCCGTCAGCACGACCCACATGACGTGGTCGGGGAACACCGCCCAGCCGACCAGGAACGCGGCGGACAGCGCCACCGCCATCTGGACGGCCATCCGTGTGCTCGCCGGGAGACGACGGGTGGCTCCGGGCGACGCGGGTCGCGGTGGCGGCTCTGCGGGTGCGGCCTCCTGCAGCTGCTCTTCGCCCGGGATGAGCCGCAGCACCTCCCGGGCGAGCGCGACCCAGAGCGCGGCCACGACGCCTGCGGCCAACACGAGGACCGCCGTGAGCCAGGGCGGGACGCCGGGGGAGGACGGGACGGGTGCGACGAGCACGGCGGTCAGCGGGAGGGCGATCAGGCCGCCGAGGCGGGCGATGCGCGGACCGAAGCGGCGCATCCAGATCGGGATGCTCATCCCGGCCACGAACAAGGCCGCGCCGAGCGGCGGGACGGTGACGAGCAGCCAGCCGACCGCGCCCGCCGCCAGACCGATCACGGGGAGGAGCGCGGCGGAGCGCGCGAAGTCGGCCCGGGAGGCGAAGGTGCGCCGCCCCAGAGACAGCGCGACGACGGTCGCCAGCACGCAGGCGGACCCGCCCGCGCCGACCGCGAGACCGACCCACCACATCGTCGCGCACGCCCCCGCTGCCGCGGCGGTGACGACCAGCGCCGCCAGCCCGATGCGCACTCTCACCGCGTCATCCTCCCACCCGCTGATCGAGTTGACGCAACACGCCGCGTCGCGCCCGCGGCGCGCGGCGTGTTGCGTCAACTCGCGGCGGTCACGCCCGGTGGTGCGGACGCGGTGCCGGGGCAGTACGCCGGGAGGGCGTGCGGCTGGTTGACGCGACACGCCGTGTTGCGGCGGGGTGGCGCGGCGTGTTGCGTCAGCTCGTTCGGGCGGCGGCGAAGGCCAGGAGGGCCGCGCCGGCCCGGCCGGCGTCGCCGCCGAGGGCGCTCTGGACGACCGGCGGGCGCTCGCGCCACGCGAGCCCCGCCGACATGCGGTCGCCGAGCGGACCGAACAACGCGTCGCCCGCGTGCGAGACACCTCCGCCCAGCACGATGAGCCCGGGGTCGAGCAGCAGGGTAAGGATGTTGAGGCCCTGCGCGAGCACGTCGAGCGCCTCCGACCAGATGCTGTCCGCGAGCGGGTCCTCGCCCAGCCGGTCCACGATCCGCCGCGTGCTCAGCGCGTCGCCGCCCGCAGCACGGTACCGCCGGGCGACGCCGGCGCCCGACATGTACACCTCCAGGCAGCCGCGCTGGCCGCACGTGCACGGCTCTCCGCCGGGAATGACGGGGATGTGACCGAACTCGCCGGCGGCCCCGGTCGCCCCGGTCACGGTGCCGCCCGACGAGATGAGGGCCGCGGCGACGCCGGTGCCGATGGGCACGAGCGCGAAGTCGCCGAAGCCGCGGGCGGCGCCGACGGTCCGCTCCGCGAGGCCGGCGGCCCGGACGTCGTGGCCGACGGCGACGGGCAGCTTCAGCTCCGACCGCAGGATGTCTAGCAGGGGCACGTCGTGCCAGCCCAGGTTGGAGGCGTAGTGCACGAGACCGCGCTGCTCGTCGAGCATGCCCGGTGCCGCGACCCCCGCACCCACCACGTCGTGCCCGGCGTCGGCGGCGGTGCGGCGCAGTCCGCCCAGCATCTCGACGAGGGCGGCCAGGATGCCGTCTGCCGGCGTCGCCAGGGTCGACTCCGCGACCGTCGCGCCGTCCTCTGCGACGACCGCGCCCTTCATCCCGGTCCCGCCGAGGTCGACGGCGAGGACGACAGGGAGCCCGCTCATGCGTCCCGCCCATCGGTCGCCGCGTCGCGCACGGCCGCGACGACCGCGCGCACGACCTCGGCGGAGGTCACCTCGCGCGACCCCGCATCGTACGCGGTGGGCGCCCCGGCGGCCGCGGCCGCCGACGGCACCGCGTGCTGGGCGCGCAGGTGCACCTCGCGCACGCCGGTGCGCTCCAGCACCTCCGCCACGTTCGCCGGGCGCACGCCGCCGCCGGCGAGGATCCCGATGCGGTCGCCCGCAAGCTCGACCAGTCGCGCCAGCCCGTCGGCGGCCTCCAGCACGGTCGGCGCGCCCGCCGAGGTGAGCACCCGGGAGACGCGGAGCGAGGCGAGTTGCTCCAGGCCCTCCGCGTGATCCGCCAGCTGGTCGAACGCCTTGTGGAACGTCACCGGCGCGTCGCCGCACGCGGCGACGAGGCGGCGGGTCGCATCCACGTTGATCCGTCCGTCGGCACGCAGTGCGCCGATCACGAAGCCGAGCACGACGCCCGAGGGGTTGGGGAGCGCCCGCATCGAGTGGATGTCGTCGACCATCGCCTGCAGCTCGTCCTCGTCGTACACGAAGTCGCCGGGCCGCTGGCGCACCAACACCTGGATGCCGATGCTGTTCGCCATCCGCAGGGCCGCCGCGACGGTCCCGATCGACGGCGTGATGCCGCCCTCCGCCAGCGCCGCGCACAGCTCGACGCGGTCGGCGCCCTCCTGCTCCGCGATCCGGACGCCGGCGAGGTCGTCCAGGCAGATCTCGACGGCGGTCACGCGAGGCGTCCGAGCGCGGCGGTGAGGTCGGCGCCGAGCTCGATCGAGCCGACCGGGCGGCCGCCGCCGAGCACCGGGAGGTCGACCAGGGCGCGGGCTTCCGCGATCGGGGTGCCGAGCGCCTCCAGCACACGCAGCGCGATCAGCGTCGTGGCGCGCGGGCTGCCGTCGACGATCTTCATCGCGACCGCGGTGCCGTCGGCGGCGGCGACGCCGATGACGCCCTCCGCGCCACCCTTGGCGAGAGCACCGGGAACCGTCTCCATCAGGGTCGTGTTCTGGTGCCCGGAGCCGCCCACGTAGTAGGGGTGCTCGCGCATCGCGTCCGCGACCGTGCGCTCGGGCGTGCCGGGCGCAGCCTGCACGAAGCGCCCGAAAGCCCGCGCGATGCCACGCACGCTGGTGCCGAAGAGCGGGGCGCCGCAGCCGTCGATCGCGTCGTGACCGACCGGCACGCCGGTGACCTCGGCCATCACCGCGCGGAGGTGCCGCTGCAGCGGGTGGTCCGGGTCGAGGTAGCCTTCGGTCGGCCACCCGTTCGTCGCCGCGGCGAGCAGCATCGCGGCGTGCTTCCCCGAGCAGTTCATCCGCACCCGCTCCCGGCCCTCGCCGTCACGCAGCATCCGCTCGAACGTCGCCTCGTCCTCCGGCCGGTCGACCGGGCAGCCGAGCGCGTCCTCGCCGACTCCGGCCCGCTCCAGCAGCGAACGCACGACGCGCACGTGCTCGTCCTCGCCCGTGTGGCTACCCGCCGCGATCGCGAGCTCCGGCCCTTCGAGCGGGGCGCCCGCGGTGAGGCAGCCGAGCGCCTGCAGCGGCTTCACTGTGCTACGGGGGAGCACCACCGCATCCGTGTCGCCCAGCTCGATCAGCGCCGCCCCAGAGGGGTCGAGCGCGACCAGGCTGCCGAAGTGCCGGCTCTCGATCAGGCCGGAGCGGCGCACCACAGCCAGCTCTGCGAGCGGGACGGCGCCTTCGGCGGTCGGAACGGTCACGGTCGTGGCGTCAGGCATGGTCGGCTTTCGTGGTGTCGGCATCGTCCGCATGCGTGGCCGCGGCGACGGCGGGGAGGGTCGGGAGGGTCGGCGGGGCCGTCGTGCGACGGCGCGACCCGCGCTGCAGCCGCGAGGCGAAGGCCGACAGGCTGCCGTTGACGATCAGGTAGATCACCGTCACGGCCACGTAGGTGGGGATGAGCAGATGCAGATACGACGCGAGCACCTGCCCGCGGTAGAGCAGCTCGGTGAAGGCCACGATGTAGCCGAGCGAGGTGTCTTTCAGGAGGCTGACGAACTGCGTCACGAGAGACGGCGTCACGTTCCGCACCGCCTGCGGGAGCACCACGTACGTCATCGCCTGCGCCGGCCGCATCCCGAGGCTGAGCGCCGCCTCGCGCTGCCCGCGCGGCAGGCTCAGGATGCCCGCACGGATGATCTCGGCGAAGACGGCCGCGTTGGCGATGGTCAGCGGCACGACGAGCTTCCACAGCGTCGGCAGGTTGATGCCGATCTGCGGCAGGCCGAACAGCATGAGGTAGATGACGAGCAGCACCGGGACGGTGCGCGCGATCTCGATGTAGAGCCCGCACAGGAACCGCACCCCCTTCACGTGGCTGACCCGGCCGAGCGCGAGCAGCACGCCGAGCACGGCGCCGAGCACGGCGACGATCGCGGCGGCCTCCAGCGTCCCGAGCAGGCCGACGAGCAGGTACTGCCAGATCGCCCACTCGGTGAACGGCGCCCAGCGCTCGGGAGCCAGCTGACCGTGGGCGGCGAACTGCCACAGCCCCAGGCCGACGATCGCGGCGAAGATCACCACACTGACGATCGAGCCGATCAGGATGTTGCGGCGGCCACGGGGTCCGGGCGCGTCGTAGATGAACGCGGCGTCGTAGCGGCGCTTCGGTTTGCGGGCACGCACGGGCGCCGGCCGGTCGGGGATGAGCTGCGCGGTCATCGGGCGATCGCCACCTTCCGCTCCACCCAGCCGGCGGCGAGGCCGATGGCGAGGGCGATGGCCATGTAGATAAGTCCTGCGCTGGAGAAGATCAGGATGGGCTGCGCCGCGACGAGGTTGATCTTGTTGACCTCGGCGGTGAGCTCCACGACGCCGACGGCCGCGGCGAGGGCCGTGTTCATCGCGAGGGCGATCATCACGTTGCCGATCGGCTGCACGACCGCCCGCAGCGCCTGCGGGACGACGACGTACCGCAGCGACTGCCAGAGCGTGAGGCCGAGGGCGCGGGAGGCCTCCACCTGCCCGACCGGGACGGTGTTCACGCCGGAGCGCACAGCCTCCGCCACGTATGCCGCCTCGTAGACGGTGAGCACGATGATCGCGGTGGGCGTCAGCGGCAGCAGCAGCCCTGCATCCGGAAGCGCGAAGACGGCGAGCAGCAGCAGCGCCAGCAGCGGGACGTTGATGAAGAACTGGACGTAGAGGAACGCTGCCGCGCGGAGCACCGGGATCGGGCTCACCCGCGCGATCGTGACCAGCACGCCGAGGATGATGGAGCCGACGCCGGCCACCACGGCCATCAGCAGCGTGGTGCCGAGTGCCTGGAGCAGCGGTCCCAGGTTGTCGATCAGGGGGTTCATCGTTCTCTCGTCCAGCGGTGGAGGTCGTGGGTGGCCGGATGGGGTGGCCGGATGCGCGCGGGCATGGGGGCTGCCTCACACGCGCATCCGGCCGGTCTGTCAGGAGCCGGGGACGGACCCGATCTCCGGCGGCGTCGGAACGTCGGAGTCGGTCACGGTGCCGAGCGTGGTCTTCCACGCCTTGCCCCACTGGCCGCCCTTCTGGATGGTCTTCAGCCACTCGTTGACGAACTTCTTGAAGTCGTCGTCGCCGTGCTTGAGGCCGATGCCGTACGGCTCCTTCGTGAAGGGCTGCCCGACCACCTTGATCTGCTTCTCGCTGGCGGCGTCGCTCGCGAGCAGGGTGTAGTCCTGCACGTACGCGTCGCCACGGCCCTGGATGAGCGCCTGCACGGCGGCCGGGTCGGTGCCGAACGCGGTGACGGTCGCCTTCGGGGCGATCTTCGGCACCTCGGTGACGGCCGGGGTGTTGGCGCCGACGATGACGGTCTTGCCGTCGAGGTCCTTGTAGCTCTTGATGTCCTTGTTATCGCTCTTGACGGCGACCGCGAGGCCGGACTCGAAGTACGGTCCGGCGAAGTCGACCTGCTTGGCGCGCTCCTCGGTGATCGTGTACGTGTTGAAGACGACGTCGACCGTGTCGTTCTGCAGCATCGCCTCGCGCGTCTCCGACGCAGGCGGGACGATCTCCACGTTCGGCTTCCCGATGATGTAGGTGGCGAGCAGCTTGGCGAGCTCCGCGTCGAAGCCGGTGACCTTGCTGGGGTCGGTCGGGTCCTGCTGCGAGAGCAGCGGCGCGTCGAGCGCCTCGGCGACGATGAGCTTGCCGCGCTTCTTGATCTTCTCCATGGTCGAGCCGGAGAGGATGAGGTCGGCCTTCGCGACGGGCGCGCCGGCGAGCACGGAGTCTCCGGACGCGGTGGAGCTGGCGTCGCTGCCGGGCAGTGCCGTGTTTCCGGAGCAGGCGGTGACGGCGAGCGTCACGGCCGCGAGCAGGACGCCGGCGACGGCGCTCTTCCTGCGGATGCTGCGGGTCATGGGATGCATCCCTTTCTGATTGGCGGGGGTGTGATGTGGAGCAGGTGGTGCGCGGCCTCGTGCGTGCGGGTTTCAGTGCGAGAGCACGGAGGCCAGGAACGACTGCGCCCGCGCGGTGGCGGGCGAGTCGAAGAACTGTGCGGGCGGGGCCTGCTCGACGATCTGGCCGCGGTCCATGAAGACGACGCGGTCGGCGGCGCGGCGGGCGAAGCCCATCTCGTGGGTGACCACGATCATGGTCATGCCCTCCTTGGCGAGCGAGGTCATGACATCCAGCACCTCTCCGACCATCTCGGGGTCGAGGGCGCTCGTCGGCTCGTCGAACAGCATCACCTTGGGCTGCATCGCGAGCGCGCGGGCGATGGCGGCGCGCTGCTGCTGGCCGCCGGAGAGCTGCGCGGGGTGGCTCTGGGCCTTGTCGGCGATGCCGACGCGCTCCAGCAGCTCCATCGCCTGCGCCCGTGCGGCCTCCTTGCCGAGCTTCCGCACCTTGAGCGGCGCGAGCGTCACGTTGTCGAGGATGGTGCGGTGCGCGAACAGGTTGAAGGACTGGAACACCATGCCGACCTCGGCGCGCAGCTTGGCGAGCGGTGCGCCCTCCTCGGGCAACAGCTCGCCGTCGACGCGGATCTCGCCGGAGTCGATGGTCTCGAGCCTGTTGATGGAGCGGCAGAGCGTCGATTTACCCGAGCCGGAGGGGCCGACCACCACGACGACCTCGCGCTCTGCGACGTCGAGGTCGATGCTCTGGAGCACGTGGAGGTCGCCGAAGTGCTTGTCGACCGCGCGCAGGCTCACCATCGGCCGGGCGTCCACTGCTGTCATCGGAGGTTCCTCGCATCGTCTTCGGGCAGGTTTCGATGAGCGTACTAAGTGACTGCCATTTATCGCAATATCAAAATTAGTTAATGCGAAATCGAACGAAGTCGGTACAGTATTCTTCAACGCAGCGGAGGCACACCCGTCCTCCGCCATCCGAGGGGACGCGGCAGTGGTGAGTATGACAGGGCCGAGCACGATGGAGGGCGCGCCCGCCCACGCCGGGCACGGCACGCCGGGCGGCATCCTCGACCTCGTCCGGTCCGGGCGCTCCCGCTCCCGCGCCGACATCGCGCGCAGCACCGGGCTGTCGCCCTCCACCGTCTCGCAGCGCGTCGACTCCCTCATCGCCGCCGGTTACCTGCGCGAGGCCGGCGCCGGCGTCTCGCAGGGCGGCCGCCGCCCGCGTGCTCTCGAGGTGGATGCGTCCACCGGCGTGGTCTGCGCCGCCGACCTCGGCTCGCACCACGCCACCTTCGGGCTCATCGACCTCGGCGGACACCTCCTCGCCTCCCGCACCGTGCCGACCGACATCTCCGCCGGCCCCGCCGCGATCCTGCGCTGGATCGCCGAGGTCGCCGCCGAGCTGACGGAGGAGCACGCCCAGCCCGGGCAGACACTGCGCGGCTTCGGGATCGGGCTACCCGGTCCCGTCGACTCCACCACGGGCCGCATGGTGTCGCCGTCGCGCATGCCCGGCTGGAACGGGGTGGACGTGGCCGCCGAGCTCACCGGCATCACCGGCCTCCCCGCCGCGGCCGACAACGACGCCAACCTCATGGCCCTCGGCGAGTACGACACCCTCGGCGCCGACGTCGGCGAGCTCGTCTTCGTCAAGGCCGGTTCGAGCATCGGCTGCGGCGTCGTCGCCTTCGGCGGCGTCTACCACGGCCATCACGGCATGGCCGGCGACATCAGCCACGTCACCGTCCCCGGCGCACCCGCCGTGCTGTGCTCGTGCGGGCGGATCGGGTGCCTCGACGCGGTGGCCGGCGGCGCGGCCATCGTGCAGTCGCTGCGCGCCTCCGGGGTGGACGTGAGCGACACCCGCGATGTTCTCGCCCTCGCCCGAGATGCCCACCCGCGCGCCACGCAGGAGCTGCGCGAGGCGGGGCTCCGGACGGGCGGCGTGCTCGCCACGATCATGAACTTCTTCAACCCGCAGCGCCTGGTGCTCGGCGGCATCCTCGGTGAGGCGGACGCCTTCGTCGCCGGTGTCCGCTCGGCGATCTACTCGGACTGCCTGCCGATGATCACCGACCAGCTCGACATCGCGGTGAGCGTCGCGAAGGAGCACGCGGGCATCCGCGGCGCCGGCCGGCTCATCCTCGACTCGGTGTTCGACCCGGCGGCCGTCGACCTCGTCGTGCGATGACCCACGGCGTCGCCGTCGTCGGGGCGGGCCGGATGGGTCGCGCCCACGCGGCCGCGTGGGCTGCGAACGGCGTCCCGGTGCTCTGGGCGGTGTCGCCGCGGCGACGGCCCGAGCTGCCGGCGGCGCCCCACGTTCGCTGGGCCACCGACCTCGACGAGGTGCTCGCCGATCCGGCGGTCACGATCGTCTCGGTCTGCACCCCGACGCCGTCTCACGCCGAGCTCGCCATCCGGGCGCTGGAGGCGGGACGCAGCGTCCTGCTCGAGAAGCCGATCGCGCTCACCCTGGCGGACGCGCAGCGGGTGGCGGAGGCGGCCGACCGCGCGCCCGGTGTGCTGATGGTGGCGCACGTGGTCCGGTTCTTCCCCGGCTACGCCGCGCTCGCGTCGCGCGTCGCCGCCGGGTCGGTCGGGCGGCCGCGGCTCGTTCGCGCGTCCCGGGTGTCGGCGAGACCGGTCGGCTACGACTGGCTGGAGGACGAGCAGCGGTCGGGCGGGATGCTCGTCGACTTCGCCATCCACGACTTCGACCAGGCGAACGCGTACCTGGGCCGTCCGGTCGCGGTGACCAGCGTCCCGTCCGGCGGCGCGGGGTTCGGCCTGCCGACGGCGACCACCGTCGAGTACGCCGGGGGCGGCGTCGCGCAGGTGCTCAGCGTCTCCGACCTCCCGGAGGGGCAGCCGTTCAGCGCCGATCTCGAGGTCGTCGGCGACGCAGGGGTGGATGCGGTCGGGCCGGCCGAGGGCGACGCCTTCACCGAGCAGGCGCGCTACTTCCTCGCCTGCGTCCACGCCGGCACTCCGCCCGAACGGGCCCCGGTCGAGGCGGCCGTCGACGCGCTGCGCGTCGCCCTGGCCGCGGGGGAGTCCGCGAGGACGGGACGGCGCATCGAGCTGGCCGGGTAGGCCCGTCGACCGCCGTCAGCCTGCGGCGGCGACGATCGCCTCGGGCTCTGCGACGCGCTTGGTCTTGTCCCACCCGCGGTGTCCCCGCACGATACGCCAGGCCGCTCCCCAGGCGCACGCGAACGCCAGGTAGTTCATGACGAGGAACGAGTGACCGAGCACCAGCGCGTTCCAGAGGGTGTGGCGTCGGTCACGGCGCAGGTAGACGACGATCGACAGGATGGTCGGACCGAACGTCACGAGATACCAGGCGACGATCCCGATGACCGCGCTGAGCCAGCCGTCGACGAAGGAGAAGACGGCGTCCGCCTTGACGATGAAGAAGACGAGGTTCCAGTGCCAGAGCAGTGACCAGGGGAGGTCGAACAGCCACGGGACGACCAGGTACGCCGACATCTCGAGTGCGCGCACCGTCTTCACGCGCAGGTTCGACCAGACCTCCGGGATGCGGCTGGTGGCCATCATATGTCCCTGATACCACCGCCGACGCTGCACGAAGAGCCGCTTCAGCTCGGTCACCGCCTGCTGATCGACGGACGCCTTCGGGGTCGTCTCCAGCGTCCAGCCGAGAGCCACAAGCGTGACGGCGAGGTCCAGGTCCTCCGTGAGCGAGGACGACCACGGGCGCTCACCGATCTCGTTCAGGGCAGTGAACCGGGTGACCTGGCCGTTGCCGCCGAGGCTGACCGTGCCGGTCTTGCGGCGACCGAACTGGGCCAGCGCGGCCAGGGACCAGAACTGGAAGTCCTGGAACCTGGTCAGGAAGTTGGTGTCGCGGTTGCGGATGCGTACCGCCAGCTGGAGGCCGCCCACCGACGGGTCCTCGAAGATCGGCAGGATCTCGGCGAACGCACCATCGGAGAGCCGGCCGTCGGCATCCATCACGACGACGAGCACCCGCTCAGGGTCCTGCGCCCGTTCGGCGACGAGCCGCCGCACCAGCGTGAAGGCGTCGTTGAGCGCCTCGCCCTTGCCCTGGCGGGCGTTCGGCGCCACCCGGCGGTGGACGATGGTGTTCGCATCCCCGACGGACTCCGCGATCGCCGCGGTCGCGTCGTCGGAACCGTCGTCGATGACGATGGTGGTGTTGCAGGCACCACCATTGAGGGCGGCCACGGTCTGCCCGATGACGGGCTCCTCGTTCAGGCAGGGGATCAGGACGTAGGTGTGGAAGCTCGCCGGCTCGTTCTCGAACGGCCGACCGTAGGTCGCCGCGCCTTGCACTCCGATGCTCAGCTTCCGTCGCCGCAGCTCATGGAAGCCGGCGACGGTGACGTACAGGAAGTAGATGAGGGACAGCGCGACGACGACGGACGCCAGGGTGTTGACGATCGCGAAGAGGACGGTCATGGGGCACTCCTCGAGTGGCGGACGAACCGGGCGGGCGACCCCGCGACGGCGATCCGGAAGTAGAAGAACAGGCAGGCGCACAGGCCGAGGAGCATCATGGTGGACCCGACCAGGCTGTGCACCCACTCGAACACCGGCTTCCCGCCCGATCGCAGGGCGACCTCGAGCAGGAGCAGGCGGGTCTGATTGAGCAGCACCATCCCGAGCGCGGCGATGGCGGTCGCGGACAGCACCCGCGAGACGGGGAGGCGCCGGATGAGCACGAGCGCCGCTCCGATGACGAGCAGCACCGCCAGGTACAGGGCCACCGCGCACTCGACGGTCACCACGATCGCGTGCCCGACCGAGGGCGAGCCGAAGACGAAGAACGGCTGCCCGTCGGCGGTGCCGGTCGTGACGATGTCGCGCAGCAGCAGCCGGTTGGCGGTCGAGGCGAGGAGCACTTCGAGCACGCGCGCCGACCGCTCGAAGACGACGAGGAGGACGGCGCCCACGGCCAGCAGCGCGGCCAGGACCAGGCGGGGGACCGTGGTCCCCCGCCCGCGATGTGCCCGTCCCCGAACCGGCGCGCTGTCGGGCACCCGGTCGTGGGACGGGCGCATCACTCCGCCGTTCCCGCGGTACTTCGGGCGAAGCGGCGTGAGGCGCGCTCCCGCAGCATCGCCAGCACTCCGAGCGCGACCGCGCAGGCCGCGACGACGATGAGCATCGTGCTGAGATCGGAGCCGGTCGCGGCGAGCGCGCCAGCACCGACGGCGATTCCTCCGAGGTTTCCGTACATCGCCCGCTCAGCTCTGCTGCGGTCGGGTGGAGCGGCGGCGCAGCCAGACGGCGCCACCGGCGAGGCCGGCGACCGCGAGCCCCGCGGCCCCGACGGCGGGGTGGATGCTGGGTGCGTCGACCGTGTCGGGCAGGATGTACGTCATGACGATCCGGCCCTCGCCCCAGTTCTTCGACTCGGTTCGCGAGTTGGTCGCCTGAGGGTCGAGGTAGCCGGAGCCGCCCCCGCCGCCCTGGAAGGCTCCGCCGGCCACCGCCGCCGAGCCGCCGGCACCACCCCCGTAGTAGCCCGAACCTCCGCCGCCGCCGTTGTAGAGCGACTCGACCTGGGCGACGGTCCCTCCTTGTCCCAGTGAGGTGGCGGTCGCCGGGCCGCCGCCGGCGCCGCCGGTCGTGCTCGTCCCTCTACCGCCTGCACCCGCGCCCGTCGCAGTGCCTCCCTGGGGCGCGGTTCCGCCTGTTCCTGTGCCGGCGGTCCCGGCGGCGTCCGTCCCGAAGGTTCCTCCGTCGCCGCCCTTCACGCCGGCGGGGCTATCGGCTCCACCGCCTCCACCGCCTCCTCCCGCCACGGCGATGACCTTCGAACCGACGGCGAGCAGGGACCCGCCTCCACCCGGGTAGACCGGCTTTCCGGTGGCGGTGGTCTGAGTCTTGCCCTGGCTGCCGAGGATGCCCGTGATCACGTCGCCGCCCCGGACGGGGTAATCGAACCGCATCGCGCCGCCGAGCCCGTACTGGCCGCTGACGCCGGCTCCTGCCGCGCCCCAGAGCTCGACGCGGACCTGCGTCACACCGGCGGGGACCGTGAAGGATTCGGCCGGCTGGTCGAACATGACGTGGCAAGTGTTCCCGGTGCAGCCTTCTGTCGCGGCCGTCGCTGGTGTCGTCGCTGCGAGGGCGGCGCCGCCGCCCAGCGTGACCGCGAGTCCGCTGACGGCGGCGGCGCGGCCGAGCGAGGCGAGTTTTCGCTTGATGGTCATGATGATGTGTGTTATTCCTTCCGCTTCGGGTGCGGTGTGCATGCGTTACATTTGTAGGGACGCGGCGCCTGGCAGAACTGTGATGCGACGGGCGCGCTTCTCAGGAGCCGTTCAGCCGGAGCCGCGGGTAGGGTGGCTCCGTGAACGACAAGTGGTGGCAGTCGGCCGTTGTGTACCAGGTCTATCCGCGGAGCTTTGCGGACAGCGACGGCGACGGCATCGGCGACCTGCGGGGCGTCATCCAGCACCTCGACTACCTCAAGACCCTCGGCGTCGACGTGGTGTGGCTGTCGCCGATCTACGCGTCGCCGCACGACGACAACGGCTACGACATCAGCGACTACCGCGCCATCGACCCGCTGTTCGGCACGTTCGAAGACTTCGACGAGCTGCTGGAGGGCCTGCACGCACGCGGGATGAAGCTCGTCATGGACCTCGTCGTCAACCACACCTCCGACGAGCACCCGTGGTTCATCGAGTCCGCCTCCTCCGCCGACAACCCGAAGCGGGACTGGTACTGGTGGCGGCCGGCGCGCGAGGGCCACCGTCCGGGCGAGCAAGGCGCGGAGCCCAACAACTGGGGCTCGTTCTTCTCCGGGCCCGCCTGGCAGCTCGACCCGCAGACCGGCGAGTATTACCTGCACCTCTTCTCGCGCAAACAGCCCGACCTCAACTGGGAGAACCCCGAGGTGCGGGATGCGGTCTACGAGATGATGAACTGGTGGCTCGACCGGGGGGTCGACGGCTTCCGGATGGACGTCATCAACTTCATTTCGAAGGTCACCGACCTGCCGGACGGCGAGGTTCCGGAGGGCGGGCTCTTCGGCGACGCCTTCCCGTACTTCGTCGACGGTCCGCGCATCCACGAGTTCCTGCACGAGATGCACCAGCGGGTCTTCACCGGCCGCGGCGACCGCTACCTCACCGTGGGGGAGATGCCCGGCGTGACCATCGCGGAGGCGCGGCGCTTCACCGACCCGGCGAACGCAGAGGTCGACATGGTGTTCCAGTTCGAGCACGTCGACCTGGACCACGGCCCCGGCGGCAAGTGGGATCACCGGCCCGCGAGCGTGCTCGACCTCAAGCGCAACCTGAGCGCCTGGCAGGAGGGGCTGGCCGACGTCGGCTGGAACAGCCTGTACTGGAACAACCACGACCAGCCGCGCGTGGTCAGCAGGTTCGGCGACGACGGCGAGCACCGCGTCGCCTCCGCCAAGGCGCTCGGCACCGTCCTGCACCTGATGCGCGGCACGCCGTACGTCTACCAGGGCGAGGAGCTCGGGATGACGAACGTGCCGTTCCAGACCATCGGCGACTTCCGTGACATCGAATCGCTGAACCACTACGCCGAGGCGGTCGACATCCTCGGCGAGCCCGCGGAGGAGGTCCTGGCCGCGCTCCGTCGGACGAGCCGCGACAACGCCAGGACGCCGATGCAGTGGACCGCAGGCCCCACCGCCGGCTTCACCAGCGGCATCCCGTGGATCGCGGTCAACCCGAATGCCGCGACCGTCAACGCCGACGCCGAGGTCGCGGATCCGGACTCCGTGTTCTCGCACTATCGGGCGCTGATCGACCTGCGGCACCGCTCGCCGGTCGTCGCCCGCGGCGACTATCGCCTCGTGCTCGCCGACCACCCGCAGGTGTTCGCGTACACCCGGTCGCTCGGCGGCGCGTCGCTCTTGGTGCTGGCGAACCTGACCGGCTCGCCCGCATCCTTCGACCCGGCGGAGCTGCCCGGCTGGGCGGGCGCGGAGCCCGTGCTCGCCAACCTCGGCACCGCGACGGACGCGGCCGCCGGCGCACTGCGACCCTGGGAGGCCGTGGTCTTCGCGCGCGGCTGAGTCAGCGACTCCTTGTGCGCCGCCGCGCGCGGGTGTGTGATGGGCGGCACGGACGGGAGGGACCATGGGCAATTTCGTAGCGCGCGCGGAGGTGGACGTGGCTGCGCCGCGGCGCGTCGTGTGGGAGGTGCTCACGAGCAACGGGTCGCGGCCGGAGATCCTGTTCGGGGCGCGGGTGGAGTCCGACTGGAGGCTGGGTTCCACGATCACGTGGAGCGGCGAGTACGAGGGCCGCGCGTTCGAGGACCACGGCCGGATCGTCGAGCTCGAGAACCTGCTGGAGCCGTGGCGGATCGTCCTGACCCACTTCAGTCCGCTCAGCGGCCTGCCGGATGTTCCGGAGAACTATCATTCGCTGCGGTTCGAGCTCGACGAGATCGGGGGCGGCACCCGCGTGACGCTGGATCAGGACAACAACCCGACGCGGGAGGCCGCCGAGCACTCGCAGGCCAACTGGGCGCAGATGCTGCGCGGCGTGAAGGCGGTGGCGGAGCAGGAGGCCGCGGCCCGGTAGGGCTCAGTCGCCGAAGGCCTCGCGCAGGAAGGCGTCGAGGAAGACGTCGAACGCGTGCAGCGTCGCGGTGCGGTCGCCGGTCATCAGGTAGCCGAAGTGCAGGCCGGCGGCCGAGTCGACCAGCCAGTGGGCGAGCACGCCGGCGCGGCGGGTCTCGATACCCTGCTTCTTGAGCCACGACTTCACGGTGTCGCGCCACCCGGTGAACGCCGTGGTGATGCGCTTCCCGATGTCGGGGTCGATGGGCTCCAGCGCCCCGGCCTCGAACTGCAGGCGGAGGGCGGTGCGGTTGTTCTCGCGCAGGGAGTGGCGGAACGCCTCCTTGTACCAGTCACGGAACTGGTCCCGGTCGAACGCGGTCACGTCGACGCCCACGAGCGACTCGCTCTGCTGACGTACGCCTTCCTCGAGGATGGCGTCGATCATCTCCTGGCGTGAGCCGAAATGGTAGACGAAGGAGTAGGTGCTGACCCCGAGCGCGCTGGCGAGGCTGCGGAAGGTCATACGGGAGAGCGGCTCGGTCGCCACATGGTCCATGATGCGGCCGAGCAGCTCGGGCTTCCGGTTCGGATCTGGAGTTCGTCCCACGCCATAACATTAGTCCGAATATCGCGCCAGATGGCTAGACACCTGTGGCGCGTGGGCTTGACGGTTCCGTGCCCGGTCGGCGCGGAAAGCGGGCCGGCAGGGACGCCGGGTCAGGGTTTGCCCGGCCCCGGCTTGCCCGGTCCGCCCTGGCCACCGCCGTTGCCCGGTCCGCCTCCTTGGCCGCCGCCCTGGCCGGCTCCGCCGCCGGGCGCCGGCGTCGTCGGCGCGGTCTGCTTCGGCGGCTTGGGTGCCGTGGTGTACTTGCTGTTCGGCGACGGGAAGGCCGCGCCGCCGTACGCCGCGTTCAGCGCGGTGAGGATGCGTTTGGCGATCGCGAACTTGACGTTGCCGCCGCCGATGCCCTGGAAGCTCTGGCTGCGCAGCGGGACCTGGCCCTGCACGTTGCCGACCCAGGTCGCCTGGGCGACCTTCGTGGTGGAGGTCACCAGCCAGTTCTCGAGCGAGTTGTCGGTCGTGCCTGTCTTGCCGAAGATCGGGACGCCGTCGCCCGGGTTGGCGGAGGCGGCCGTGCCGCCGCCCCGCAGCACACCCTGGAGCGCGTAGATCGCCGCCGCCGCGACCTGGGGATCGATAGGGGTCGGGGAGCAGGTCGATTTCGGGACCGCGTGCTCGGCGCCGTGGGCGTCCACGATCTTGTCGATCGCGATCGGGGTGCAGGCGACGCCGTTGTTGGCGAGCCCGGCGTAGGCGGTCGCCATGGTCAGCGGGGCGATGTAGTTGGTCCCGAGCACCGCGGACGGATTCGACATGAACGGATTCTGAGCCTCGTCGGCGCCGTGGACCAGGAGGTCCTGGGCGCGCTGCTTGATGCCGCAGAGGTCGAGCTGGGTCGCCATCTTCGCGAAGATCGTGTTGATGGACTGCGCTGTCGCGTTCATCACCGTGGTGGAGGTGACGGACTCGCCTTCGTCGTTGGACACGTTCCACGGTGGACCGCCGATGTCGTTGCACGGGTCGCTCTCATGGAAGCTGTTCTGTGGGAACACGTGCTGGGTCCCGTTGACCGACTGGTACAGCGAGTGCCCCTCCTGCAGCCACTCGAGCAGGTCGAACACCTTGTAGGCGGACCCGGTCTGGAAGCCCTCCGAGGCACCGTACTCGTAGTCGGTGTTGTAGTTGACTGCCGTGGTGCCAGGAGCCGGGGCCGCCGTGTTGTCGTACGGGCGGTTCTGCACCATGGTCACGACGCGGCCCGTCCCGACTTCGACCGAGACGTTCGACGACCCGAGGTCGAGCCGCGGGCTGGTCGGCGGGATGTAGGCGCTGATCGCCTGCTGCGCCTGGTTCTGGAGGTCGAGGTTCAGCGTGGTGTAGATCTTGAGGCCGCCACGTTGGAGGTAGTTGGAGCGGTCGTCCGCGGTCTTGCCGAAGATCGGGCTCAGCTCGATGGTGCGCTCGACGTAGTCGCAGAAGAACGCGGCGTTGTACTGCTGCGCCGTCATGCAGCCGTTCTGCGTCGCCGTGATCTTCGGCTCCACCTTCGTGGCGCGCGCGGCGTCGTGCTCCTCCTTGGTGATCTTGCCGTTGGCCAGCATCCGGTCGAGCACGTAGTTGCGCCGGTCGAGGGTCTCCTTGTACCCGTTCGCGGCGCCGTTCTCCTTGCTGTCGGGCCGGTCGATGCGCAGGTTGTCCGGGTTGTTCAGGATGGCGATGATCGTCGCTGCCTGCTGCAGGTTCACGTCTTTCGCTGCAACCCCGAAGTAGTACTCCGATGCCGACTGGACGCCGTACACCCGGCCGCCGAACAGCGCGATGTTGAGGTAGCTCTGAAGGATCTCGTTCTTCGAGTACTCCTTCTCGAGCCCGATCGCGTAGCGCATCTCTTTGAGCTTGCGGGAAGGGTCGACCTTCGTCGCGTCGTTGTAGCACGCCTCATACGCCGCCAGCTGCTTCTTCTGCACCGCATCGGTCGCCGTCGTATCGGGCTGCTTGCTCTCGCACCGCTGCACCAGGATGTTCTTGACGTACTGCTGGGTGATGGACGATCCGCCCTGCACCGACTTGTGCAGGGCCGTCAGCACTGCACCGCGGAGGGTGCCCGACACGTCCACGCCCCCGTGCTCGTAGAACCGCGGGTCCTCCGTCGCGATCGCCGCGTCTTTGAGGTTCTGCGAGATCGCGTCCCAGCCCACCTCGACGCGGTTCTGCGAGTAGAAGGTGGCGATCGGGACCTGCTGGCCGTTGCTGAGGGCGTACATCGTGGAGGCCTGCGCGAGCGGCTCCACCTTGATGTACTCGGGCAGCCCGTCGAAGACGCTGATCGTCGAATCGGCGGCGCTTCCCGTCAACGCGACGGCCGGTGTGACCGCAGCGGCCGCGAGCACCCCGGCGACGCCGCTCAGCGCCACGAATCCGGCAAGGGCAGGCGCCCATCCCCATCTCACGCGTCTTCTCCCTCGTTCACGACCATTCGTCCGTGGCGGCCATGTTACGCGTCGCCGGCGAGCGATCCGCGAGGCCGACACTCAGGTTGGGGAGAGAGCGAACGCCGCGGGGCCTGTGGGCACGTTCAGGAGTCGTCGCGCAGCTTGTCGCACAGCCGGGCGAGAGTCTCGAGTTCCTCGGCACTGAGCCGGCCACCGACGCGCTCGGTGATCGTCTTCATGTGATCGACAGCGACCTGACGGAACATCTCGAACCCGGTGTCGGTGAGGCGGATCACGGTACCGCGGGCATCGGACGGCTCCGGGCACTTGGCGACGAGTCCCTGCGCCACCAGCCGGTCGACGAGCCGGCTGACACTCGGCTGCGTGAGCAGGACGTGCTTGTTGAGGTCGCGCAGTCGCAACGAGCGGTCCGGCTGCCGCGAGAGGTTGAACAGCACGTCGTACTCGTTGAAGGAGATGTCCCGCGTCGGGAACTCCGCCGCCAGCGTCCTCATGACGGCGACCTGTGCCCGGAACAGCGACTCCCAGGCCGCCACAGCGCTGATGCGGGCCCGCGTGGGCGACGTGGTCCCTGTCGCCGCGTTCTCCGCCATGACCGTCCTCCTCTGACAAGCTCAATGCATTCGCATCTTCTCATCATGAGCAGGGAGGAGCATCCGTGCCACCACTGGGCGGGAGTCGGTGTTCGCCGGGAGGGAAAAGATCGAGGGCCGGCCGCAGAGGCTAGCGGCCGGCCCTCTCCCTTGCACCAAGAGTGTCCTGCAATCACATTCCGCGATGGCTGCCACAGCAAACAACCATTGCTCTTGAACTGTATAACGAAGAGGTAACGACCGCTAGTTACCAATCCGTTATTTTTCCTGCGAATTCGCTATGGGTGCATGGAGCCGTTCGCATCAGTCCATCGCCGCACGCAGTGTCCGGCTGACGTGCCGGCCGATCCACCCCGCGTCGATCGGCCGGGAGCGCAGCAGCCAGCGATGCATGATCGGTCCGGCGAAGAGTTCGGCGATCTCGTCCGCGTCGGCGACGCCGCTCCGCTGCAGCCGGCCGGCGATCGCGGACATCTGGGGGGCGAGAAGCAACTCGCGGTACTGCAGTGCCAGGGCCTCGTCCGTCTGGAGTTCGGCGGTGATGGCGCGCAGCAGGGGTTCTTGCGTCGGGTCGGTGAGCTCGGTCGCCATCCCCTCGCCGAGCGTGCGCAGGTCGGTCGCGAGGTCGCCCGTGTCGGGGACCGCGATGGTGCCGTCGTGATCCTCGCTGCGTGCCAGCAGTGCGTCGAAGACGATGGCGCCGGTCGTCGGCCATGACCGGTAGAGGGTCTGCTTGCTGATTCCCGCGCGGGCGGCGACACCCTCCATCGTCAGCGATCCCACTCGGCTCTCCCGGGCGAGCGCGAGCACTGCATCGTGCACCTTCTTGCGGGTCTTCTCGCGCGCCATGTCGAGAGTCTAGCCGACCAAACGAGACGCAGCGTCCAGTTTGGGGTAGAGTGCTGAGATGACCTCACCGACGAGATGGATGATCACCGGAGCGAACCGCGGGTTGGGCCGCGCCCTGACGGACCGGGTTCTTGCTGCCGGCCACTCGGTGGTCGCCACGACACGCGGCGACCACACCCTCCCCGACCACGAACGCCTCACCGTGCTCACGCTCGACGTGCGAGAACGGGAGGCGGCCTTCCGGGCCGTCGACGCCGCGGTGTCCGCTCTGGGCGGGCTCGACGTCCTGGTGAACAACGCCGGCTACGGGCTGATCGGCGCGACCGAAGAGGTTTCGGAAGACGACGCCCGCGCGATCCTCGACACGAATCTGCTCGGGCCGCTCTGGCTGAGTCAGGCGGCGATCCCGATCATGCGCGAGCAGGGGGCCGGGCACATCGTCCAGATCTCCACCGTCGGAGCCGTCGGGACGATGCCGACGCTCGGACTGTACAACTCCTCGAAGTGGGGCCTGGAAGCATTCAGCGAGGCGATGGCGGCTGAAGTCGGGCAGTTCGGCATCCGCGTCTCGCTGATCGAGCCCGGTTCTCTCGACACCGACTGGGCGGGCGCCAGCATGCGATTCGCCGACCCGCTGCCCGCGTACGATGCGCTCCGCACCGGACTCTTCGGGACCGCCGAGGTGCCCTGGCCTGCAACCGGCGAGTCGGCCGGGGGGACCGACCCCGACGATGCGGCCGACGTGATCTTCGCGCACGTGCACGACCGGGACGACCAACGCCTCCGTGTGCTGGTCGGCGACGACGCCCCGGTGCAGGTGCAGGCCGCGCTCACCCTGCGCCAGGAGGACTACGCCCGCGACGCTCGCTACCAGATCGCCTGAAACCGCGGGAGCGCTCGGCCGGCGATTCCGGCCCGCTCGGCCTTCACGATCGCCTGGTCGGCGTGATCGTCAGCGTTATGAGGCGCTTGGTCGCCCGGGTTTGCGCGACATAGAGATCGCGGAGCCCGGCGTCGCTCTCGCCTTCGATCTCGTCGGGAGCGACGATGATCGCCGTGTCGAATTCCAGCCCGCGCGCGTCGGGAGCCGGCACGACGACGGCGCCGTCTCCGAGAGACCTGCCCTCCATCCCTCGGGTGCGTCGAGTGGTGGCGATGACGCCGATCAGATCGTCAGGATGCTCGTCTCGGAGCCGAGCGACGAGATCGTCGAGAGCCGTGTCGGCGGTGGAGTCTGCGACCGTTAGACAGGTCGGGTCCTCGCCGTGGCGGATGGAGTACGAGAGGCGTTGCGACGGGGCGATGCGGGCGAGCACGGGCTCGGTGGCCTCGAGGATCTCGGCGGTCGTGCGGTAGTTGATGGTGAGCGTGTGATGCGCGAATCGATCGGCGACGAACGGTTCCAGCGCGTCCGCCCAATCCGTGATCGTGGTCGTCGGGCCCGATTGTGCGAGATCGCCGACGAGCGTCATCGAGCGACTCGGGCAGCGGCGCATGAGCATCCGCCAGTCCATCTCCGTCAGCTGCTGCGCCTCGTCGACCACGATGTGCCCGTAGATCGTCTCAGGGAGCCCGTCGACGAGCGCCCGCGCCTCGTCGAGCGCTGCGAGATCGGCGTCGCTCCACCCGGCGTCCGCAGAGGACCCGATCGAGGCGATCTGCTCGACGGAAAGCTCGGGCACGGCGCGAGCCAGCGCATCCGCGTCCGTGAGCAGCCCGCACAGCACGTCCTCCGCGCGAAGCCGCGGCCACACGCTGGAGACGACCCGATCGATGCCGGGATCTTCGAGGAGATCGTCGCGGATGCGATCCCAGTCGATCCCCAGGCCGTCAGAGGGCTGGATGTCGTCCGGTTCGGCGTCCCCGGGCCGGCGGGCGAACATCCGGTCGAGGTCGACCCCGACCTCCTTGAGCTCGGCCTCGAAATCCGCCACCTCTTTCGCCGTCTGCGCCTCCAGCTCGTTCACCAGGTCATCCACGATGTGCTCGAGGAAGAGGTCACGTGCGCGGTTGTGACCGACGCCGCCCTGCAAGGCGCTGCGCCGCGCCGCGTCCACGCGCGAGGCGTCGAGGACGACCCCGCCGTGCGCGGTGGTGAGCCGGAGGGGCACGCCATGCGGCTGCCGTTCCTCCACTCTTCGCGCGATCGCTTCGCCGAACGACCGGCGTCCTTTGGCGCGGGCCACCGCGTCCGGCCCAGAGATCGTCGCCTCGATTCCGACGAGATCGCGCGCCGTGGCCAGCTCGACATCGTTCTCTCCGAGCGAGGGGAGCACTTGGGAGATGTAGGCCAGGAAACGTCTGTTCGGACCGAACACCAGAACCCCGCGATCAGCGATCGTCGGAAAGGCGTAGAGCATGTATGCGGCCCGGTGCAGGGCGACGATCGTCTTTCCTGTGCCGGGGCCGCCGTCGACGACCATCACTCCCCGATGCACCGACCGTACGATCTCGTCCTGCTCCCGCTGCAGCGTCGAGGCCGCCTCGCGCATGCGTCCCGTCCGCGCACCGCTCAAGGCCGCGACGAGCGGCCCGTCGCCGACCACATCCATCACGGTCGGCGGCGCCCCGTCGAGGAGCTCGTCGGAGACATCCACGATCCGGCGGCGCTCGAGGCGCAGGTGGCGCCGGCGGCGCACACCGAGGGGAGAGGCCGACGTGGCCGCATAGAAGGGCCGGGCGGCCTCGGCGCGCCAGTCCACCAAGAGGATCTCGCCCGACTCGGAGCGCAGTCCGATGCGGCCGATGTGCAGCGATTCGCCGGCGCTGCTGTCGACGCGTCCGAAGCACAGGGAACGTTCCGCCAGCCGAAGCCTGCCGAGCGCTCCGTCCAGCCGGTCCAGCTCGACATCCCTCGCCCGGCGGGCCTCCGCACCTTCGACCGGCGAACCCGTCAGGCGTGCTCGCGCCGCCTCGATGTCGGCCTTCTCGGCATCCACTCGCCCGTACATCGTCTCGATCGCACGCTGCTCCAACTCGACCTGCTCCGCCTTGCGAACGACTGCATCCACCACTTCGCGCTCCCCTCGTCCGACGTCCACCATGAGGGGTCGAGCGGGTAAAGACAACGTTGACTTTCCCGCCTGTTTTTGGCCCCCTGACCAGCAGATACACGGGCAGCGGGAGGGACACGACAGGGCACGAACGCGCGGCTTTCGCAAGCGTTCAGTCACCCGCGGCCGCCGGATCGCCGGCCGCTCACCGATCGGACGCGACGTTCGGGCGCGGCGCGGGAAACGCCGCATCCCGGCTCATCGCGAGTCCCGCTGGGGTCGGACGGGAGCCGGAGCCGGGGTGGCGAGACGCGGCGAGGCGAGGGCGTAAGCCGGGACGGCCACAGCCGCGGTGACCAGGTGCATGAGGGCGAGCGCGATCACCGCCGGGGTCGTCGTGCCCGGGATGAAGCGGAAGACCCCGAGGAGGACGTCGGGCACGAACGACAGGGCGAGCACGAAGGGGACCGCCCCGGCCAGCGCCCGCCGCGGATGGGCTGAGCGTCGCACGATCAGGCGCCAGCCCACCCAGCCGGCGGCGATCCCGAGGATCGTCATCGAGGCGTAGGCCGGGGCGGTGAGCGGCCCGTACGAAGCGGGCGCCCCGAAGGCGACGGCCACTGTCGCGATCAGCGCATTGACCGCGATCGCGACGATCGTGGCGATGACGAGGATGACGGCCGCGCGCGCCGGGCGCACGCGGGCGACGGATGGGGCGGTGGTGGAAACCATGATGTGCTCCTCAGATCCGGCGGGAGAATGGATACGGTTCCGATCGGTACCGTAATTGGAGTTACGGTACTACCTATTCCCGAAATGTACAATGAGGGCATGGCCCCCCCTGTCGCCCGGCCGTCCGGCCGCCCCCGCGTCGAAGAGCTGGAGGGTCGCATCCTGGAGGCCACGCAGGACCTGTTGATCGACGGCGGCTACGGGGGGACGACGATCGCCGCGGTCGCCGAGCGCGCTCACTGCGGGAAGTCGGCCATCTACCGCCGCTGGGAGACGAAGGCCGACCTCGTCGTGGCAGCGGTGCGCGCCTCGCAGGTGCAGCCGGAGCTGCCGGACACCGGCTCTCTCCGCGACGACCTCGTCGCAGCGGCGATGCACTTCGCAGGGGGCGCCGGCCGCGCCGGTCGCGTCCTCGCCAGTCTCCTGACGGCGATCGGCACCGATTCCGAGCTGTACGAGGCGGCCTACCGCGACGTCGGCCAGCCGCCCGTCCGGGCGCTGATCGCGGTCATCGAGCGGTGGATCGCCCGCGGCGTCGTGCCTCCGACGGTGCCGGTGGGGCTGATCGCGGGGATCGTGCCGACCGCGGCGTTCGGCAGCGTCGTGCTGCGCAAGCAATACCTGGACGAGCCGGCCGTGCGCGAGCTGATCGACTTCGTGATCCTGCCCGCGCTCGGCCGGCCGCTGCCCGACGGTCCGGTCTGACCCTTACCGCGTCGGAACCGCCGGCAGCTCGTCCTGCGCTCCGGAAGGCGCCGCCGCCGGTGCGGCGTCCTCGTGCGCGTCGGCACTGAGGGTCGTCTCGTCGAACGCGAGCTCGCCGCGCAGCACCCGGCGGGCGCGGCCGGCGTCGAACTGCCGCGTCCAGGTGCCGATCAGGACGGCCGCGACGGCGTTCCCGGTGAAGTTGGTGACCGCGCGACCCTCCGACATGAAGCGGTCGATGCCCACGATCACGCCGACGCCGTTGACGAGGTCGGGCCGGTAGGCCTGGAGGCCGCCGGCGAGCGTCGCGAGGCCCGCGCCGGTGACCCCCGCCGCGCCCTTGGACGCGATGATCATGAAGACCAGCAGGCCGATCTGCTCCGGGATCGACATCGGCTGCCCCATGCCGGTGGCGATGAACAGCGAGGCCATGGTCAGGTAGATCGCGGTGCCGTCGAGGTTGAACGAGTAGCCGGTGGGCACGGTGATGCCCACCACGGGCTTCGAGACGCCGAGGTGCTCCAGCTTCGCCATCAGGCGCGGGAGGGCGGACTCCGACGACGAGGTGCCGACGATGAGCAGGTATTCGCGTCCCAGGTAGCCGATGAGGCGGAAGATGTTCACCCGGGCGACCGCGAACAGGAGCAGCCCGAGCACGCCGGCGATGAACACGAAGCAGGTGATGTAGAAGGCGACCATCAGCAGGCCGAGGCTCCAGATGGCGCCGATGCCCGTGTTGCCGACGACCGCGGCGATCGCACCGAACGCTCCCACCGGGGCCAGCCAGAGGATCATGCCGAGGATGCGGAACACCAGCGACTGCAGGTGCTTGACCGCGTTCATGATGCTCTCGCCCGTGCGCCCCATCTTCTGCACGGCGAACCCGACGAGCAGCGCGATGAACAGCACCTGCAGCACGCTGCCCCCGGTGAACGCGGAGAAGAACGACGTCGGGATGATGCCGAGCACGAACTCCGACGTTGAGGTCGCCTCCGCGGTCGCCTTGTAGGTGGCGCCCGTCATGTTGAGGCCCTCTCCCGGGTGGATGAGGTTGCCCACGACGAGTCCGATCGCCAGCGCGACGGTCGACATCACCAGAAAGTAGACCAGGGCGAGGCCGCCGACCTTGCCGACGGTGGCCGCCTTCGCGATCGAGCCGACGCCGACCACGATGGTGCAGAAGATGATCGGCGCGATCATCATGTGGATGAGCGCCACGAAGCCTTCGCCCAGCGGCTTGAGCGCCACCCCGACCTCCGGCCAGACCAGTCCGACGACGGCCCCGAGCACGACCGCCGCGATCACCGAGAGGTAGAGCCACGCGTGCTTGTCCGGGCGCCGCTTCCGGCCGCCCCAGCGGGGCAGGAGGAAGGATGTGGTGCGGGTCGAGAGTGACATGGTCGCCTCCAGGAGAACGTCGCTGTTCGTCCCCGCCGGTTTCGGCGGGCGGTCGCACCAGCATGGCCGCGGCCCGGGCGCGGACCGGGGTTGCGGTCGTATTGGTCGCGATCGCATCCCGGATTCTCTGGCACGCTGGGAGGACTATGGCTCGACGGGGAGTGATGCGCAGTGCAGCGTCGCGGGTGTTCGCGGTGCTGGTCGCCGTGGTGCTCGTCGCCGGCGTGCTCACCGCCGTGCTGCTGGTGCTCGACGCGCAGCGTTCGGCCCGCGCCGAGGCCGAGCGCGTGACGCGGTCCGTCTCGGAGACGCTCGCCGACCTCCCGGAGGTGCGCTCGGCCCTGGCGGCCGGTCCCGGCGCCGCGAGTGCCGCGCTTCAGCCGGTCAGCGAGCAGATCACGCGCAGCGCAGGCGTCGACTTCATCACCATCATGACGGCGGACGGCATCCGGGTGACCCATCGTGATCCCGGCGAGATCGGCAAGCACTACCTCGGCACCATCCCGAGCACCCCGGTCACGCGCACCGAGGAGTTCACCGGCACGCTTGGACCCTCCGTCCGGACCATCGTCCCGGTGCTCGACGGCGACCGGGTGGTCGGCTGGGTCTCGACAGGCGTGACGGTCGAGAGCATCGGCAGCACCCTCCTGCCGCGCCTCCCATACGCGATCGGCATCGCGCTGGCCGTGACGGCCGCCGGGGTGGTGGGTGCCCTGGTCGTGCGGCGGCTCACCCGGCGGGTGACGGGCGACCTCCCTGCCCGCGAGGTGCGCGACGCCGTCTCGTCGTACGAGTCGGTCCGGACGCTGGGGGAGGCGTTGCGCGCGCAGAACCACGAGCACGGCAACCGGATGCACACCGCGGTCGCTCTGATCGAGCTCGGCCGCACCGAGGAGGCCGTCCAGCTGCTCACCGAGACCTCGCGGCAGAGCCAGGCGCTGGTCGACCAGGTCACGGCCGCGCGGGCCGGCGATCCGACCGTCGGGGCGCTCCTGCTGGGCAAGGCGGCCCAGGCGGCGGAGCGCGGGGTTGAGTGGGAGGCCGTGCTCGACCCCGAAGCGCCGCGCACGACGCTCACCGCGGTGGATGCCGTCTCGGTGGTCGGCAACCTGATCGACAACGCGCTCGACGCGGCGGCCGCCGGGCCGGAACCGCGTTGGGTCCGCTTCACCCTCGCGCCCGGCGACGCCGGTGGTGTGGCGATGGAGGTCGCCGACAGCGGCGACGGCATCCCGCCGGCCGTGCGCGATCGCATCTTCGAGCCTGGCTTCTCCACCAAGCCGGCGGACGGGGCGGGCCGCGGCGTGGGACTGCCGCTCGTCAAGGCGATCGTGGAGGCGGCGGGCGGCACACTGCGCCTGGACGCCGACCCCACCCGGTTCCGGGCCGAGCTGCCGGCGAGGGGCACACCGTGATCGGTGTCCTCATCGTGGACGACGAGGCGCTCACCCTCGAGCTGCACCGCCGGTACGTCGAACGCGTCGAGGGCTTCCGTGTGGTCGGCGAGTGCGCCGGCGCCCACGCCGCACTCACAGCCCTGCTGGAGAGGCCGCCCGCTGAGCCGATCGACCTGGTGCTGCTCGACATGACCATGCCCGACGGGAGCGGGCTGGACGTGCTGCGCCGCCTGCGCGCCCGCGGGTCGGACGTCGACGTCATCGCAATCACGGCGGTGCGGGATGCGGAGGTCGTGCACCAGATGGCCGCGCTCGGCGTCGTGCAGTATCTGGTCAAGCCGTTCTCGTTCGCGGTCTTCGCCGACCGGCTGGAGCAGTTCCGCGAGTACCGGCGCCGTGCCGCGGACGCTGCCGGGGCGCCGACGCAGGACGAGATCGACGCCCTGCTCGGCGCGCGCCGCCCCGCGACCGCACCGCAGCTGCCGAAGGGCCTTTCGCCGGAGACGCTCCACCGCATCCGGGACACGGTGCGTGAGCGCGGCGCGCTGTCGGCCGCGGAGGCGGCGTCGCAGCTCGGGATGTCCCGCGTGGCCGCGCGCCGCTACCTGGAATACCTTGCCGACGCAGGCCGCCTCACCCGCGAACCGCGGTACGGAGCGCCCGGCCGGCCGGAGACGGAGTACCGCTGGCGGTAGCGCGGACGGTCACGACGGCGGCCGTGTGGAACCGACGATCGTGACCGAGTCGGCCCGCCTGCTCACGGCCGGGCGCTGTCGACGTTGTGGAGCAACGTCCCCAGCAGTGCGGAGAGCCGCCGCGAATCGTCAGCTGTCAGATCCTGGAGGGTGAGCTGATCGAGTCGCGCCCACGCCGCGAGGAGATCGGAGTGGCGCTCGCGCGCTCGTTCCGTCCGTGAGACCAGCACGATGCGCCTGTCGTGCGCCGAGCGGGTGCGCTCGACCAGGCCGTTGCGCTCCATCCGCTCCACCATCTTCGTCACGGTCGCCGCCTCTATGACGAGCGTGCGGGCGACGTGGGCCTGGCTCACGGGCTCCTCCTCGGCGAGCAGCATCAGCAGCGACTCCTGTCCGGGGGCGAGGCCGAGGGGCTCGATCAGTTCGGCCGCGAGGGCTCGGTGGCGGCGCGCGAGGAGGGAGATCAGGGTGCTGATGCTGGAGTGGTCCATGGATCCTCGTCCGGAATAATCCTTAGTCGGCTAATGTTCTCGATCATAGTCAGAAGGAGGAGTGTCATGACGAACCAATCGAGCAGAATGCCGATCGCCGTCTTCGGCGCGACGGGGAATCAAGGTGGCGCGGTGGTCGACGCCTTGCTGTCGGAGGGTGCGGAGGTCCGCGCTCTGGTCCGGGACGCCGCATCCCCCGGCGCCCGGAGGCTCGCGGAGCGAGGGGTGGAGATCGCCGTGGCCGACGCCACGGACCCGGAGTCGCTGGAGGCCGCGCTGCGAGGCGTCGGCGGCTTCTTCTTCATGACCACCCCCGACGGCCCCGACGGGATCGCAGGCGAGACCGCTCAGGGCGTCGCCCTCGCGGACGCCGCCGTGGCGGCCGGAGTCCCGCACGTCGTCTTCAGCTCCGTCGGTGGTGCCGACCGCGACTCGGGCGTCCCGCACTTCGACTCGAAGCGTCGCGTGGAGGAGCACCTGGCTCGCCGCGGCGTGACGACGACGATCATCCGTCCGGTGTTCTTCATGGAGAACTTCCTCGCCCGCGGCATCTCCGTCGAGGACGGCGCGATCGTCGTGCGCAAGCCGCTCGCCGACGGCATCCCGCTGCAGATGATCGCGGTCCGCGACATCGGGATCATCGCCGCCCGCGCCCTCCTCGACTCCGGGCTTCCCGGCGGCGAGCTGGAGATCGCCGGCGACGAGCTGACCGGCTCCGAGATCGCCCGTGCCCTGCAGGAGCGCTCCGGAATGCCGGCACGCTACGAAGCCCTCCCCGTGGAGGCGGTCGGCGCCGAGAGCGACGCCGCGGCCATGTTCCGCTGGTTCTCCGAGTTGCCGGCCTATCAGGCCGACTTCGAGCGCACCCGCGCGCTGGACCCGGGTCTCCTCGGCTTCCGCGATTGGCTCGACGTCGTCGACTGGCAACCGCCTCGCGGCTGACCAGCCTCAGATGGAGGGTCCCGGGCGATGCCCGGGACCCTCCTTCATGCCACCCGGCCGTGCGTCAGTTCACCGGGACGAACTGCCACTGGGCGTTCGGGTCGGAGGTGCTGCTCGCGTACTGCTGGATCAGCGCGTTGTCTGCGAGGGATCCGCCGGTGAGGTTGAGCTGCAGCGAACTCGTGCGGTTGTCGATGGTGTACCAGCTCCCGTCGGCGACGATGCTCCACTGCTGGTTGGAATTGCCCGTGCCGGAGATCGTGTACTGCTGCATCACCGTGCCGTTCGCGGTCGAGCCGCCGGTGTCGTCCAGCGCCTTCCCGCTTTTCACATTGACGATGTTCAAATAGCCGGAGCCGGCGTCGACCAGGCGCCACTGCTGGTCGCTGTCGCCGTCGTCGGTGAACTGCACCACCTGCGTGCCGTCCGCTGTGGAGCCGCCCGAGATGCCGATCGGTTTTCCCGTCTGCCGGCTGATGATCTTGTAGGTGTGCCCGGCGGTGGGGGTCGAGGAGAGCGCGGTCTGGCTCGGCACGGTGCCCTGGAAGGTGACGGTCGCTCCGGCGGGGAGCGAGTAGGAGAACGAGCCCTGGTTGTTCCACGTCGTCTCGAAGGTCGTGTTAGACGAGTTCGTGTTCGTCGCGACGAGCACCTCGGAGCCCGACGGCGTGCGGAACGCGGCTGTCACGATGCCGTGCGCGTTGACGGTGGAGTTGATATGGGTGGAGCCCACGGGCACGAACTTGCTCAGCTGGGCGAGCTGGTAGTAGTTGTTGTCCAGCGTGACGGTGTCAGAGGTGACCTGGCCGGAGCCGTTGACCGTCGGGTTGATCGTCACCAGCGGAGCACAGTTGGAGCACGCGTTGGCGAGGTGCGGCCCGCTGGAGGCGTCGAGCGCGGCATTCCACATCACCACCGTCTTCGCCCAGTTCTGCACGGAGAGCAGGGCCATCGCGGCCGTCGAGTAGCCGATGATGCTGTTCGGCGAGCTGTCCGAGGAGCACTCGGTCTCGTACGTGCCCTTGGTCGGGTCGATGTTGTGCAGCGTCGTCATGTTGGTCGGGTCCGCGGTGGTCGAGCCGCTGTCGTAGCAGTGCCAGGCCAGGCCGGCGAGCTGGCTCGAGGAGGTGCTCAGCATGTCTTGCGGGAAGTTGGGAACATCCCAGTTGTGGTCCCAGCCCAGGATCTGCGGCGATAGCCCGGCGGAGGAGAGGGTCGGGGCCAGGTAGTTGTTCACCCAGTTGCCCTCGTCTGTCCCGCTGTTCCAGTACATTCCGGGGTAGGCGGCCGGCGCGTACTGCGGCTCGTTCTGCGGGGTGATGTAGCCGATCGGGATGCCGTGCGACTGGTAGGCCTGGATCCAGTCGCGGAAGTAGTCCGCCCATGCCTGGTAGTCCGCTGGCAGCAGGGTGCCGTTGCTGCCGCCGGTGCTGCCGAACATCGAGCCGTTGCTCTTCATCCACGCGGGCGCGCTCCAGGGGCTTGCCACGATGGAGAGGTTGGGGTTAATGGCGCGGGCGTCCTGGATCGTGGGGATCATCAGGTTGGTCTCGTCCGGGTAGAGCGCGAAGTTCTGGTCCGGTGCGCTGCTCGGCCCGGCGACGTCGTCGTCCGTCCAGGTGGTGTTCGTGGAGTTGAAGTCCGTCGACGTCATGGGCAGTCGCCAGAACGAGAAGTTCGCCCCCGAGGAGCCGAACAGCTGGTTCATCAGCGTCGAGTAGGAGGACGCGCTGTAGCCCTTGAGCTGGTGCAGGAGATAGCTGGACGAGTCGGTGAAGGCCGCTCCGAAGCCCTTCATGGACTGGTAGCTGAGACTGTCGTTGACGACGACGTTCGGCGAGCCGGTGGTCACGCTGCCGAGTGTGATCGCGCTCTGCGGCGTGAGCGCGCTCGAATTGTTGGCCGTGGTGAGCCACGCGTTCAGTGTGATCGGCGAGGCGGCGGCGGGACCGGCGGTCGCGACGGCGGCCGCTCCCAACCCCAGCAGTGCGATGGCGGTCACGCCGAGAGCGCGAAGTGATCGGCGGCGGATGTGTCTGTTCTGAACCATGATGATGCCTCCCTTGGCATTCCGGTTGTCGGCCCGGCGCGGATGCGCACTCGGTCCGCGGTGATTCGCACGTTAATTTATGTTCTGAAACAAGTCAGCGCAATAGTCAATCCGATGCGAGAATCCTCAGTAAAAATGCACTTGACTTACTTCTTTCGAACCATAAACTAAGTACACAAGCCGAGGAGTTTGACCATGCCGAAGAAGGCCAGCGTTCGAGACGTGCGCCGCGTCAACCGCGCCCTGCTGGTGCGTCACCTGCTGCTCGAGGGCCAGTCCTCCCGCGCCGCCGTAGGGGAGGCCACCGGACTCTCGGCCGCGACGGTCACCAACGTCGTCGGCGAGCTGCTCGGCGAGGGCGCCGTCGTCGAGCAGGGCCAGGCGGAATCCGACGGAGGGCGCCCGCGCACGCTGCTCGGGCTGAACCGCGACGCCGCGCGGGCGTTCGGAGCCGACGTCGGCGAGACCGCCGTGACCGTCGGGATGTTCGACCTCGACCTCAACCGCCTGGGTGAGCGCACGTATCCGTTCCCCGACCGGCGCATTTCGCCGGAGGCCGTGATGGACTTCATCGTCGCCGGAGTCGGCGATCTGATCGAAGACCGTCGAGGCCCCGCCGTCCCGCTGCTCGGCCTCGGGCTGGGGGTCCCCGGCATCGTCCAGTCGGCGGCGGGCGAGGGCGACGTGACCGAATCCATCGTGCACGCCCAGGTCGTCGGCTGGGATGCGGTCTCGTTCGGTGACCTCGCCGCGCGCCTAGGCATGCCCGTGTTCGTCGACAACGGTGCGAAGACCACCACTCAGGCGGAGTCCTGGTTCGGCTCGATCAAGGGCGTCGAGGACGCGGTGGTGGTGCTCATCGGTGCCGGTGCCGGAGCCGGGATCGTGTCCAACGGCCGGCTGCTGCGCGGATCCTCCAGCAGCGCGGGCGAGTGGGGCCACACGAAGATCAGCATGGACGGCACGCGCTGCCGCTGCGGCGCGAAGGGGTGCGTCGAGACCTTCGTCGGCGCCGCCTCCGTGCTCGACGCGTGGCGGGGGCCGGAGGGCACGACGGCGGGCCAGGAGCCGGAAGAGGTCGTGAGCCTGTTCGCGGCCTGGGCGGCCGGGGACCCGCGTGCGATGAGCGCCGTGCAAGACCTCGTCGAGCACCTCGGTGTCGCGCTCTCCAATCTCGTCAACCTCTACAACCCGCAGAAGATCATCCTCGGAGGGTGGTTCGGCGACGTCATCGCCGCGCACGTCCTCGACGAGGTCACCGAGGCCGTCAAGCGGTCCTCGCTCGAGCAGCCCGGCGCCGACGTCGTCATCGAGCGGTCGCGCCTGGGTTCGAAAGCGGTCGCGCTCGGCGCCGCCACTCTGCCCCTCGAACAGTTCATCGAGACGGGCTGGACCAGGTAACACCCGATCCCCTGAAAGGAATCCGCAATGAAGCGAATCACCCTGGCCGCCGCATTCGCGGCGGCGGCCGCCACTGCCCTGCTCTTCACCGGCTGTAGCACGACCAATCCGGCCGCCGCGGGCGGCTCCGGCAGCAGCAAGACCATCGCGTTCCTCATGCCGTGCTCGACCTGCGCCGACCGGTTCGAGTCGAAGGACAAGCCGTACTTCGTCGAGGCCGTCAAGAAGCTCGACCCCAGCATCCACGTCATCGCAGAGAACGCGCAGGGCTCCGAGTCCACGCAGATCAGCCAGGCCGAGTCGGCGTTGACCAACGGGGCCAGCGTGATCGTGGCGAGCCCGTACACGGCCAACGCCGGCGCCACCATCGTGCAGAAGGCGAAGGCCGACAAGGCCTCCGTCATCGCCTACGACGGCATGATCGACGGCGCCACCCCCGACGCGTACGTGTCCTTCCAGAACGAGAAGGTGGGCGAGCTCCAGGGCAAGTACCTCGTCGAGCACCTCAAGCCGGGCGCGGTCGTCGCGATGATCAACGGCGACCCGACGTCCGGGCCGGGCCTCGCCTTCAAGCAGGGCGCGCACGCGGCCCTCGACCCCGCGTTCGCCAGCGGGAAGTTGGTCAAGGGGTACGAGACCGACATCGCCGGATTCGACGGCTCCAAGGCGCAGGCCGCGATGGAACAGGCGCTGACCAAGCTGGACGACAAGGTCGACGCCGTGCTCGTCCCCAATGACGGGATGGCGACCCCGGTCATCGCGGCCTTGACCGCTCAGCACCTGAACGGCAAGGTCCTCGTGACCGGGCAGGACGCGACCGACCCGGGCCTGACCAACATCATCGAAGGCAACCAGTCGATGACCGTCTACAAGTCGATCCGGCAGGAGGCGGACGCCGCGGCGAAGCTCGCGGTCGCCCTCGCCCACGGCGAGAAGGGCGCGGTGAAGGACCAGACCTCGTCCACGGTGAAGAACGATGTCGGCTCGATCCCGGCGATCCTGCTCACCCCGGTCACGGTCGACAAGGCCAACATCGCGGACACTGTCATCAAGGACGACTTCACCACCTGGGCGAAGATCTGCGTCGGCGGAGCGGAGGCGCTGTGCCCGTCGAAGTGACACTGCCGCAGGCGCCCGCCACGTCCCGGTCCGACCAGCCGTTGCTCCGCCTGGAGCAGGTCTCGAAATCGTACGGCCAGATCCACGCCCTCACCGACGTCGACCTGGAGGTCCACGCCGGGGAGGTGGTGGCGCTGGTCGGCGACAACGGGGCAGGCAAGTCGACGCTGCTGAAGGCGATCGCCGGTGCGCATCAGATCACCGGCGGCCGGATCCTTCTCGACGGGCACGAGGTCAGCCTCGGCTCGCCCACAGAGGCCGCCCGCCTGGGCATCGAGACCGTCTACCAGGACCTCGCGCTCTGCGACAACCTGGACGTCACGGCGAACCTCTACCTCGGGAGGGAGCTGCGCGTGCGCTCCCTCCCGTGGCTGGACTCCATCGCCATGGAGAAGAAGGCGACGGCGGTCATCGCTGAGCTGGCCGCGACGGTTCCGGCGCTCGATCAGCCGGTCTCGGCGCTCTCCGGCGGCCAGCGGCAGGCGATCGCCGTCGCGCGGGCCGCGCTGTGGGGGTCGCGCATCGTCCTCCTCGACGAGCCGACCGCGGCGCTGGGCGTCGCCCAGACCCGCATGGTCTACGAGCTCGTGCGGAAGATGCGCGAGCACGGCCTCGGCGTCATCGTCGTGACCCACAACATGGCCGACGCCTTCGCGGTCGCCGACCGCATCGCGGTGCTGCGCCTCGGACGCAACGCCGGCGTGTTCACGCCGGGCGATGCCACCCCCGACCAGGTGGTCGCCGCCATTACCGGCAGCGACACCATCTCCACCCCCAAGGAGGGATCATGACGCAGGCGCAGGCATCCGTGGCCCCGCGCGCCGCGACGAAATCGACGTCCGGCGTGTGGCGGTCGCTGCTCCCCGGCGATCTCGGGCCCTGGGCGGTGGTGGTCGGGCTCGCGGTGGTGTGGGCGGTCTTCCAGGTGCTCAACTCCAACTTCCTGTCGCCGCGCAACCTGTCGAACCTCACGCTGCAGATCGCGGTGCTCGGAACCATCTCGGTCGGGATGGTGATCGTGCTCATCCTCGGGGAGATCGACCTGAGCGTGGGTGCGATCGCCGGTGTGAGCGCCGGGACGCTGGCCGTCCTCGCCACGAACCTGGGGGTGCCGGCCTGGCTGGCGATCCTGGCGGGACTCCTCGTGGGGGCGGTGATCGGCCTCATCCAGTCGCTCGTGATCGTGCTGATCGGCATCCCGTCGTTCATCGTGACCCTGGCCGGCCTCCTCGTCTGGCAGGGCGTGCAGCTGATCGTGGTGGGCTCGAACGGGCAGATCGCGCTCGACGACCCGTTCCTGAAGGCGATCGCCTCCACCTACCTCAGCCCCGCTGCAGGGTGGGCCATCGCGGTGCTCGTCGTGGTGGCGCTCGTGGTGCAGCGTGCGGTCCGCCGCGGGAGCCGCAGCCGTGCGGGACTCGCCGTCCCTCCGGCCGCGGCGGATTGGAGCCGGGTCGCCATCGCGTCGGCTCTGGTACTCGTGGCGACCTGGCTGCTGAACAGCTACTTCGGCATCCCGTGGGTGCTGCTGCTCCTTCTCGGGCTCGTCCTGGTGATGAGCGTCGTCATGTCGGCGACCCCGTTCGGCCGGCACATCTACGCGATCGGCGGCAACCGCGAGGCCGCGCGTCGCTCGGGCATCCGGGTGCGCGGGGTGACCATCTGGGTCTTCGTGATCGTCGGCTCCATCGCCGCGTTCGCGGGCATCATGGAGGCTTCGCGCGAGTTCTCCGCCTCGAGCGCGCTGGGCGGGGGGACGCTGCAGCTCAACGCCATCGCCGCAGCCGTGATCGGGGGTACCAGTCTGTTCGGCGGCCGCGGCCGGGTCTACCACGCCATCCTCGGCGCGCTGGTGGTCGGCAGCGTCGAGAACGGGCTCAATCTGCTCGGCCAGCCGGCCGCGGTCCAGGACATCGCCACGGGCCTGATCCTCGCCCTCGCCGTGGCCGTCGACGCACTGGGGCGCAAGCGTCTCGCCTCGCGCGGCGCCGCCCGCTAACCCTCCCAGGAGAAACGATGAACAACGAGAACTCTTCCTACCCGCCCGGGTTCCTCTGGGGGGTCGCCACGGCCGCCTACCAGGTGGAGGGGGCGGTCACCGAAGACGGCCGCGGGCCGTCGATCTGGGACACCTTCACCCACCAGCCCGGCAACGTGATCCGCAATGACACCGGCGACATCGCCTGCGACCACTACCACCGCTGGCCGTCCGACTTCGAACTGCTCTCCGACCTGGGGGTCAACTCGTACCGGTTCTCGGTGGCGTGGCCGCGCATCGTCCCGGACGGCGCGGGCGCGACCAACCTGGCCGGCCTCGACTTCTACGAGCGCCTCGTCGACGGCCTGCTGGAGCGGGACATCGCGCCGATGGTGACCCTCTACCACTGGGATCTGCCCGAAGCTCTGCAGCAGCTAGGAGGGTGGGCCTCCCGCGAGACCGCCGACCGCTTCGCCGACTACGCGCGCATCGTGCACGAGCGATTGGGCGACCGCGTGCCCTACTGGCTCACGCTCAACGAACCGTACTGCTCGGCGTTCGTCGGCCATCTGGAGGGACGCCACGCCCCCGGCATCCGCGACGAGGCCACCGCTGTCACGGCGCTGCACCACCTGCTCCTGGGCCACGGGAAGGCGGTCGAGGCCCTCCGCGCGGACGGGGTCACCGGCAGCGTGGGGATCACGCTGAACCTCACCTCCGTGCGTCCCGCGAGCCTGGCGGAGCAGGACGTCGCCGCCGCGCGCCGGCTCGATCTCTACGAGAACCGCATGTTCCTCGATCCCGTGCTGCGGGGCGCCTACCCCGACGACGCGCCGGCGTACTACGAGGGGATCACCGACTTCGGCTTCGTTCACGACGGCGACCTGGACACTATCAGTACGCCGCTGGACTACTTCGGCATCAACTACTACGAACGGCACGCCGTGGCGGCCGACCCCGCGGACCCGGTGCGCGGTTGGCTTCGGGTGCCGCCGGAGAACCCGACCGTGTCGGGGATCTCGGTGGAACCGCGCGGGCTGCGCGAAGTGCTGGAACGCGTCGCGCACGACTACACGGATCTCCCGCTCATCGTCACGGAGACCGGCCAGGCGCTCTTCGACTACGCGTCGCCGGAGCGGACCATCGACGACGAGGAGCGGGTCGAGTTCTACCGGTCGCACATCGAGGCGGCGACGGAGGCCATGCGCGGGGGAGTGCCGCTGATGGGCTTCTATCCGTGGTCCTTCATGGACAACTTCGAGTGGGCGTGGGGGTACGGGCATCGCTTCGGCATGTACTACGTCGACTACGCGACACAGGAGCGCATCCCGAAGCGCAGCGCCCACTGGTATCGCGACTTCCTCCGGGCTCAGGCCGACGCGAGTCCCCGCCAGAGAAGCGCTGCGGCGTAGGTGCGGTATGGGGCCCAGGCCGTGCCCACCTCGCGCGTCTCGGCGATGGTCGGGAGACGCTCCGGCAGGTAGAACCGCCGGACCGCCGCTCGGATGCCGAGGTCGCCGGCGGGGAGGATGTCCGGCCGTCTGAGCTGGTGGATGAGGAACATCTCCGCCGACCAGGGCCCCACCCCCTTCACCTCCTGGAGCGCTGCGCGGACGTCGTCGTCGCTCAGCCGCGACAGGAGATCGAAGTCGAGCCGGCCGCCGGCGACGCGTTCGGAGAGGTCCAGCAGGTAGGACGCCTTGGCATGCGACATCCCGAGAGACCGGAGTCGGTCGGCGCCCAGCGCGATGATTGTGCCGGGCGCCGGGCGTCCTCCGGTCGCCGCCGTCAGGCGGTCGAAGATGACAAGGGCGACCGCAGTGGAGATCTGCTGCCCGATGATGTGCAGAAGCATGCCGGAGAAGTCGTCGCCCGTTGTCCGGCCGCCGTCGGGGAAGGCGAACGGGTCCGGCGCGTCATGCTCCGCGAGCAGTCTGCGCATGACCTCGTCGCGCGATGCGAGCTCACCGTAAGCCGCAGCGTCCATCGTCGTCCTCCTTGTCGGGGCGGGGGCCGGCCGGTGCCGGCCCCCGCCCGTGGATCAGCTCAGTGTGAACGAATCCATGTTGAAGCCGCCGCTCACCACGTACACGTATAGCGCGTGGTATCCCGCCGGGATCGTCACGGACGTCGGCACGTTCGTGAAGATCTGCCACCCGGCGGTAGAACCGACGGAGGTGTTGGGGATGGACGCGGTGCCGACGGTGCTCCCGATCGAGTCGAGGTCGTACCGGACCTGACCGGTCGAGAAGCCGGAGGCCGCCTTCAAGGACAGCGTGTAGGTCTTCGCGGTGGGGTTGAAGACCACGTACTTCAGCCACTCCCCGTTCTCGGTGTTGCCGACGTCGAAAGTCCCGGTGCTCGAGATCTCGAGGTCGGTGTCGCCGCCGCGCAGGTAGCCGCGGTAGGGGGCCGTGAAGGAGTTGCCCGCTGTGGCGTCGTGGCTGCCGAAGCCCTCTCCGCCGGTCGCGTACCACTCCGACTCGATCGTGTTCGTTCCCGTCGTGCTGAGCTGGAAGATCTTCGAGAACTCGATCGAGTGCAGGTTGAATCCTCCCGTCCCGACGCGGAACGTGAAGGTGTGGGTGCCGAGCGGGATGCTCACCCCGTCGATGTTCACCGACTGCCACGTCTGGTAACCGCCGGTGTTCGGGACGGCCTGCGTGCCGATCCACGGGCGCCCGTCCATGTCGATGCTGAACGTTCCACCCGCCGCCGTGTTCGCGACCTTGACGTGGAGGTCATAGTTTCCGCTGACGTTCACGGTGCTGGTGTAGTTCAGCCAGTCGCCGTTGGCGAGCCAGCCGACGTTGTCGCCGCAGTAGGTGTCTCCGGTGCACGCCTGCAGGTGGGTGGCATCGGTGCGGTAGGCCGTGTCCGTGCCGCCGGTGCCCGAGAAGTGGTAGCCGACCCCCTCACCTCCGGTGTTGTAGTCCTGCGCGAACACGAAGCCGGGGATCGTGCCCGTGCCCGTGCTGTAGCCGGCCGGGACGCTGGCGGTGACCGTCGAGGCGAACTGCTCCCCGGTGGTGGGAATCGGCGTGACGGAGATCGCGTCGACCTTGGCCAGGTTCACGCTCGAGGCGAAGCCGAGGTTCAGCGTTCCGTCCGTGACGTTCACATCGAAGGTGCGGTCGAGCGCCTTGTACCTGGCGCCGGCGGCCGCGAAGATGTCGAGGTTGCTCAGTTGGGGCGCACCTTCGGCGGAGACGGTGAAGACGCGCTGGCCGGAGGACGTGAAGAAGTTCTCCGACAGCTTCAGGCCCACCCGGTAGCGGCCGCTCGGGACCGGGAACGCATAGCCGAAGCTCGTCCCGTTGCGCTCGGACTGGTAGAGCGGGTCGTCCGCCGACGCGTCGATCGCATTGGCGTTGACCGCGGTCCCGCCTCCGGTGAATCCGGCGTCGGCGGTGTAGTGGTCGCCGTTGACGGCTCCCCAGGCCCCCGTGCTGCCGGCGATCACGTGGTACGTGTTGACCGGTGCGGACCAGGTGAACGTGTTGGTGGAGTGGGCTGCGACGGACCGGCTGAAGGTGCTTCCGGCTTCGCCGACCTTGACCGTCTTCGCGGAGCCGCTCGTGTTGACCACCACGAGCACTTCGGAGCCGTCGGGGTTCTTGAAGGCCACCGACTTGAGACCGTCGCCGTTCGCTCCGCCGCTGGCGCCGATGCGGTAGGCGCCGGGGCGGACGAACTTGGAGAACTGGGCCAGCTCGTAGAACTTGGGCATGTAGCTGACGGTCGCGGAGGCACCGCTGGTGTCCACGATCACGAGGGGCTCCTGCGCGTCGCTGAGGCTGGAGAACGGTCCACCGGTCTGGTCGAGGACCATGTTCCAGTAGATGTAGCCGCCCTCTCCTGCGAGCATCTCGTCGACGATCTCGCCGCCCCACCGTTCGTCGCCGGGGTAGTCCGAGGCGTTCGGGATGCCGAGGTCGGTGTGCTCCGACATCCACGTCGAGTAGCCGGGCTTCGCTTGGTTGAACAGGCCCAGATTCGCGGTGTCGCAGTAGGTCTGCCCGAAGTCGCACTCGTAGGGGTGGAAGTCGATGCCGGCGACGTAGGGAAGCGTCCCGGCGTTGTTGAGCATGTCGACCGGGAACGTCCACGTGTCACGGTTGTGCTCGTAGCCCCGGATCCGCGCACCGATGTTGCTGCTCGCGAACGTCGGGCCGAGGTAGTTGGCGATGAAGTCCGCCATCTGCGCCGGGGTGTACACGGTCGACTCGAACTTCGCCGGGTTGAGGGGCTCGTTCTGGATGCTGACGTCGTTGATCGTGATGCCGTGCGCGGCGTAGGCCTGGACGTACTTGGCGAAGTAGGTCGCGTACGCCTGGTAGTAGCGCGGGTCGACGCTCGGGGTGATGAGGCTGCCGCCTCCGATGAGCGAGTTGTTGTCCTTCATCCAGCCGGGGGCGGTCCACGGGGAGGCCATGATGCGGAACGCGCCGTGGGACTGAGCCGCCTGGATGTACGGGATCAGCGTGCTCTCGTCGTGGGCGACGGAGAAGCTCGCCTGAGTGAAGTCGGTACCGCTTGAGAGGTCGTCGTAGCTGTAGTGCGTCGGCGAGAAGTCGTTCGACCCCATCGCCGTGCGGGTCAGGCTGAAGCCTGCGCCGTTCGTCGGGCTGAACAGCTGATCGAGGACGGCGCTCCGTTGAGCCGCCGTGACGTTGCTGCGGTTCAGCACAGTCCAGCCCGCCTCGTTGAACGCCCCGCCGAATCCGTCGATCGCCTGGTACTGACGCGTCGGATCGACCAGGATGTCGGGCGCGCTGCTGTCGGTGGCGAAGGTCAGGTCGGACTTCGCCGTCAGGCGGTCGCCGCCCTGCGACGTCTGCCAGTTGTGGACGGTCGTGAGGGCCGCCGCGGGTTGGGTGGTGAGCGTGATGCTCGCCGCCACCAGCACGGCGGCGCCGAGGGCGCCGATCGTGCGGGTGGCGTGTGTTCGTGGTGTGTTCACCGCTACTCCTTCGTGGTGCATGGATGCAGCCGGCACGGTCGTGCGCGGCCGGTGATGCGACCGGGAAGCGTGGGCAAGCGATGGGTGTGGTCACGTCCCCATCACGCGGTGGTGCTGTGGACCTCCTTTCGGGCGGTCGGGTGATCGGATCCGGTCAGGGGCGGACCGGTCGGCCGTCTCGGATGAGGAAGGTGTGGTGACCGGGTGACAGGTCGAGGGTGGCGAGGCCCGGGCCGAGTCGGACACGCACCGTCGCATCGCCGGCTCCCCAGCGAACGACGTGGAGGATGTCGCCCTCCGGGCCGCGGCGGATCGTCGCCAGAGTCTCGGGGGCGGCGGACCCGTCGAGCCGCGTCACCCGCGGGCGGAGCGTCGACAGGGCGTCCCAGCCGGTCTGCGGGCCCGCGCGGAGCACGGTGCGCCCGCGTCGCTCGATCTCGGCGATGAGTCCGGCATTCACGCCCGAGAGGTCGGGCACCAGGAGGGGCCGCGAGTCGTCGTCGGCCGGCGCCATCGCGGTGTCCCAGAGGTCGTAGGAGATCCCGCGGGCGGTGAGCTCGGCGAGCGTGGCGTCCCAGGCCGCGTAAGGCCCGGCAAGACCGGCGTCGAACCAGGGGACGTCTGGGAGGCGCGCCGTCCCGGTGACCGTGTAGGCGTCGAAGGCGTCCGGCCTGTGCCATGCGACCACGACGTCGGGCACCACGGGGGGTGCGACGGTTCCGGCCGCGTGCGCCGCGACCAGCTTCTCGACGGGTGAGAAGAAGGCGCTGCGCTCGCCGTCCGAGGTCAACGGCGAGAACTCCCAGTTCTCCCGGTCGGCGAGCATGTACAGGTTGGCGCCGGCGAAGCCCAGGGCGACCGCCGCACCCGACCAGATCTCCTGCTCGAGCGGCGTCGGATCCGGGTAGGTGACATCCTCGCCGGGGGAGCGCCAGATCCCCGCCTGCAGCTCCGGCACCCACGGCACCGGTTCGCCGGCGGCCCGCGCGGTGGCTGCGGAGCGGGCGAGGCGGTGGATGTCCGCCGTGTCCAGCGGCGGGATGTAGTAGTGGTCTTCGCCCGTGATCGCATCCGCGACGGTCCGGGTCGCACGGTGGGCGACGGGCACGTCGTGCACCGGGTGGGTCACGAGGTTGACCGTGTAGAGCAGATCCTCCCCGCCCAGCGCCGTATGCATGTCGCGCAGCGCGCGCAGGTAGTCGGCGGTGGCGTCCGTCTTGTATTCGATCCAGTCGTGCAGCCGGACACGGTGCATCGCTCCGCCGCCGGGTGCGGGGCGTCGCGGCGGCCGTGCCGTTGCGAGAGACGCGTCCGCGTCCTTCCAGGCGGCCCGCAGCTCGCGGTCGCCGGGGTATCGCCGGCCGAGCCAGCGGCGGAAGGCGCGGATGGAGGCGTCGCTGTAGTCGGCGGCGTACATCGCGTCCTGGAAGCAGCTGCTCGGCTCGTTGTCCAGCTGCATCGCGATGACCGGGCCGGCGGGATGGGCGAACTCTCCGACGACCTCCCAGACCGCAGCGAACCAGGCTCGGACGGTGTCGAGGTACCGCTCGTCCGGGTAGCTCGGGACCGGGTGGAGGAACGGCGGGTTGTATCCGATCACCACCTCCTCGGTGTCGTCCCGGGCCAGAAGCTCCTCCCGCGCCAGCAGCCAGTCGGGGTAGCCGCCTCCGGGTTCCTCCGCACAGATCCACGGTCCCGGCTTGAGCTGCACGAGCATTCCGAGCTCTGAGCAGAGCCGGAGGAAGCGCCGGACGTCGAGCCGCGGGTCCAGCCGGCCGTCGAAGTCGAGTTCACCGCGACGCGGTTCGTGCCGCCTCCACGAGAGGTACGTGCTGACCATCCGTACGCCGGCGTCGCGCGCGGAGCGTATCGCGGGTTCCCACTCGTCGGGGTCCATGCGCCAGAACTGGACCTCGCCCGCGACGAACGGGACCGCTTCGCCGTCGACGATCAGCGCGCCGTCCTGCGCGATGACGCGGCTCATCCCTTGACCCCGCCCGCCGCGTTGCCCGCGACGAGCCAGCGCTGGATGACGCTGAACAGGATGATGCTGGGGATCGCGACGAGGATCGACATCGCCGCCAGCTGGTTCCATGACACTTCGTACGCGCTCGAGAGCTGGGAGAGCCCGACCGGGAGGGTCCGGTTCTCATCGCTGTTGGTGAAGGTCAGCGCGAACGTGAACTCCTCCCACGCACCGATGAAGATGAAGATGCCTGCGGCGACGACACCCGGCCGGGCGGCGGGGAGGGCGGCGTACCACATCGCCCCGAACCAGCCGCAGCCGTCGATGCGCGCCGCCTCGTCGATGTCTTTCGGGATCTGGTCGAACGCGGTCTTCATCAGCCACGCACCGAGCGGCGCGGAGGAGCTCACCTGGGCGAGGATCAGCGCCCAGGGGGTGTCGATGAGGTTCAGGCCCGAGACGATGTTGAACAGCGGGATGATCAGCAGCACCGACGGGAACATCTGCGTCGCGAGCAGTCCGATGACGATTGCGACCTTGCCGCGGAACTGGAACCGCGAGAGCGCGTAGCCCGCCATCACCCCGATCAGCAGCCCGATCGCGACAGTGCAGACGCTGACCAGCACCGAGTTTCCGAGCCAGGAGAGGAAGTTGCCTCGGCCGACCACGTAGACGAAGTTGTCGAAGGTGGGGTGCGCGGGGATCAGGGCAGGCGGCGACTGGTAGAGCTCGGCACGGGTCTTGAAGGCGTCCGACACGATCCCGAGCATCGGCAGCAGCGCGAACACGGCCAGGACGACGGCGGCGACCCAGAGCAGGATGCGGGCGGGGCGTGGGCGACGGCGCCGTCGTCGCGGCGTCGCCGTCGTCGAGCGGCGTGCGGTGAGGCGTTCTGCTGTCGCGGTCATGCGAGAGCGTCCTTTCCGAAGGCGCGGATGTACAGCGCGGAGCCGAGCGCCACGATGGCGAACAGGATCATCGACAGCGCAGAGGCGTAGCCGAAGTCGAAGCTGCTGAACGCGTTCTTGTAGACGAAGGTGGTGAGGATGTCGGTCGCACCGGCGGGGCCGCCTCCGGTCATGACGAAGATCAGGCTGAAGTTGTTGAACGTCCAGATGAGCGCCATGAGCGTGCTCGTGAGCAGCATGGGCTTGAGCAGAGGGAGGGTGAGACTCCAGAACGAGCGCGCCCAGCTGGCGCCGTCCACTCCGGCCGCCTCGTAGATCTCGCCAGGGATCGAGGCCATGCCCGCGATGAGCAGCACCATGATGAACGGGAACCCGCGCCACACGTTGGCCGCGACGACCGCTCCGAGCGCGGTGTTCGGGTCGGCGAGCCAGGCGTGGCGCAGCCCGTCGAGACCCAGCACTCCGAGGATCTGGTTGATCATCCCGTAGTCGGGTTGGTACAGCAGTTTCCACGCCAGCGCGCCGACGACGACAGGCGTCGCCCAGGGCAGCACGAAGACCGCGCGCAGCACGCGCGCCCCGGCGAGCTGCTGGAGCAGCAGCGCGCCGGCCATCGCGACGATCAGCTGGAGGGCGACGGACCCCACGGTCCAGACGATGCTGTTGGCGAAGACGCCCCAGACCGCGGAGTCGGTGAACGCCTGCACGTAGTTCTGGATGCCGATGAACTCCCAGCCCTCGTGCTTGGTGGGATTGACGTCGAAGAAGCTCTGCACGGCGACGTTGACGATCGGGTAGACCACGAAGACGCCGACCGCGAGCAGGGCGGGAGCCAGGAAGAGATAGGGCGTCACCCGCGAACGCCAGTGCAGGCCTCGTGGGCCGGACCGGGTGGTCCGGCCCACGAGGGTGGGTGCCGCTTGCGTCACTTCAGCGCCTTGTCCGAGGCGGCGGCGGCCTCGTCGAGGGCATCCTTCGCCGACTTGGTTCCGGACAGCGCGGCCTGGACGGCGTTGCCCAGGGCGGTGTCGACGTCGCCGGCCTGCGCGACCGTCGGCCGGGAGCGGGCCTCTTCGAGCACCTTCGCGAAAGCGCTGATGGAGGCGTCGTCCTTGAAGGTGGGGTCGTCGTAGAGCGACGTCTTCACGGGCAGGTAGCCCAGCGCACTCGCCCACTCCTTCTGCACGGAGTCCTGCATCAGCCAGCTGACGAAGGTCTTCGCGGCGTCGGCGTGCTTGGTGTTCTTGAGCACGAGCAGGTCGAGGCCGCCGAGCACCGTCGCCGCGTCCTTGTCCTTCGGCAGCGGCGCCACGGCCCACTTGCCGTCGATCCCGGCCGACTTCAGCGAGGGGATCATCCACGGACCGGATGTCATCATCGCGAGCTTGCCGGACACGAACGGGCCCTTCAGGTCGTCTTCGGTCGCGGTCGCCATGCCGGCGGGCATGGCCGTCTTCTGGAGGTCGACCCACAGTTGCAGGGCGCGGACACCGTCTGCCGAGTTGAACTCGGCCTTGGTCTGGTCCTTGTTGAGGACCTCGGCGCCGGACTGCCACAGCCACGGGTAGAACTCGAACCCGCCCCATCCGCCGAAGAGGCCGACGCCGTGGACGTCGCCCGACGTGAGCTTCTGGGCGTCGGCCTTGAAGTCGTCCCAGGTCGCCGGGGGCTGGGAGATCCCCGCGGCGCTCAGGAGGTCGCTGCGGTAGAACAAGGCGAGCGCCGAGACGTCGATGGGGACGCCGTAGAGCTTGCCGTCCTTGGTGACCGCGTCGAGGCTGGCGGGGAAGTAGTCGCTCTTCTTCCCCGCGGCGTCGCCGAGGGGGAGCGCCCAGCCGGAGGCGATGAACTGCGAGGCGCGCGGTGGCTCGACGCGGGCGATGTCGGGGCCTTTGCCGCCCGCGATCTGGGTGGTGAGCTTGTCGTAGTAGCTCGAGTCGTTGTCCCGGATCAGCTTGACCGTGACGTTCGGGTGAGCCTTCTCGAAGTCCTTCAACTGGGTCTGGAACTGGGCGGTCTCAGCGTCGCTGAACTGCTCCTGGAAGGTGATGGTCACCTTCTCGTCGCCGGTGCCGCCGGCCGACGCGCAGCCGGCGAAGGCGGCGATCACCAGGGGTGCTGCGGCCAGTGCTGCGAGCCTTCGGGTCGTGGTTCTCATGGGCGGAATGCCTCCTTGCATTGGGTGGGGGTGCGGGTGGTGCGGGTCAGTCGGTCGTCAGCTCTTCGCTGCGGACCGTCGCCGATGCGCTGAGCCGGAGGTCTCGGCTGGAGCGGGCGGCATGGAACACGTAGCGCCCGTCGGGGATCTCCCAGGCGTGCTCGTCCGTGTTCCAGATCTCGAGGGCGCGACGCGGAAGGGGGACCGTCACCGTCGCCGTCTCGCCGGCGGGGACGTCAACGGTCGCGAAGCCGGCGAGCCATCGCAGCGGCCGCTCGATGGCGGAGCCGGGAGCCTCGAGGTAGATCTGCACGATCTCCCGGCTGTCGCGCGCACCGAAGTTCGTGAGGGTGACGGTCGCCGTCAGGTCGTCGATCGGACCGTCGACAGTGAGTCCTTCATAGAGCCAGCTGCCGTAGCCGAGGCCGTAGCCGAACTCGCGCGAGGGGGTGCGGGAGGTCCGGTCCCACTCCCGGTAGCCGACATGGATGCCCTCCGAATAGTCGATGACCCCGGCCTCCGGAAGAGTCGAGCGGATCGGCACGTCCTCCTCGGCGGAGGGAAGCGTCCACGGCAGCCGGCCGGAAGGCTCGGTCCTCCCGGTGAGGGCGTCCGCCAGCCCGGCCCCCGCCTCCTGGCCCGGCAGCCACCACCAGAGGACGGCGGCGGCGCGGTCGAGCCAGGGCAGGATGACGGGCGCGCCCGCGTTGACGACGACGATCGTGCGGGGATTGGCGTCGAGGACGCGTTCCACGAGTTCATCTTGGCCTCCCGGGAGCGCCAGCGTCTGCCGGTCCCAGCCCTCGGATTCGGTCTCCTCGTTCGTGCCGACGATGACGATCGCGAGGTCGGCCGAGCGCGCGGCGGCGACGGCCTGCTCGAGGTCTGCGGCGGCGCTGCTCTGGCGCACCTCGTGACGGAGGACGAACCGGACGAAACGGCCGTAGGCGGCGGCGTCGACCACCTGCTGCTCCGATTCGATGATGAGCTCGACGGGGTCGTCGCCGACGGCGACCTGCCGGACGGGGCCGGTGGGGAGGTTGGCGGAGGAGTTCAGGATGACACCGTGGTCGGCGTGGTCATCCGACGCGGATGCGAGCTCGCCATCGAAGCGGATGCGGTGGGAACCGGAGACTCCGACATCGACCCGGTGCAGGCCGCGTCCGGCGAGGCGGACGACGGCGTCGATCCGGGCCCTGGTCGCCTCGGCGGGGATTCCCCGGTTCCACCCCTCCAGCGCGCTGACGGCCGTCGGGTGGCCGACCGGCGCACCAGCGGCGTCGAAGAGGCTGAGCAGGTAGCCGGGGCGGCCGTCGGGTGTGGCGACGATCGAGGGGTCGATGGGGCGGGGGTGCGCTCGTCCGGCAGCGCCCCGGTGGATCTCGATGGCGGCTTCCGGGAGGGCCTCCCTCAGCGCGTCGAGCGGTTCGGAGAGCAGGGGGGCCGTCACGAAGGCGCTTCCGCCGCCCTGGACGAAGGGTTCGGTGGCGTTGGGGCCGATGAGCGCGATGCTGCGGACGCTCCGGTCGTCGATCGGGAGCACGCCCTCGTTCCGGAGCACGACGGTCGATCGGGCGACGGCCTCCCTCAGCAGTGCACGCGTCTGCGGTCGAACCGGCAGGTCCTGCGGGGCCGTGGCGCGCGCCTGCCCGCCGACTGCTCCGGTCCGCCGGCCCAGGCGCACGATGCGGTCGACCTTGTCGTCGATCACGAGCTCAGGGACGGCGCCGTCCTCGACGGCCTCCAGGAGCGCGTCGCCCCACGGCCCATCCGGTCCGGGCATCACGAGGTCCAGTCCGCTGAGGGCCGATTCGAAGGTGGTCCCCGTGGCGAGCCAATCGCTCACGACCACGCCGTCGAAGCCCCATTCGCCCTTGAGGATGCCGTTCACGAGGCGGCCGTGTTCGGTGGCGGGAGCGCTGAGCACGCCGTCGTCTACGCCGTTGTAGGCCGCCATCACCGACCACACGCCCGCTTCCTTCACGGCTCGCTCGAACGGTGCGAGGTATACCTCGCGGAGGGTTCGCTCGTCGATGCGGGCGCGGTACGTTGTGCGCTCCGTCTCGGACTCGTTGCCGAGGTAGTGCTTCACGCACATGGCGACGCCGGTGGCCTGGGTGGCTTGGATGAGCGCCGCTGCCAGTTCGCCGGTGAGCAGAGGGTCCTCCGAGAAGGACTCGAAGTGCCGACCGCCGTAGGGAGTCCGTTGGAGGTTGACGACGGGCGCCAAGAGCACGTCGATCTCCTTGCGGCGCGACTCCAGGCCGAGCAGGTGACCGAGCCGGCCGAGCAGCTGCACGTCGAAGGTCGCTGCCAGCGCCGACGGAGACGGCAGTTGTGCCGACGGGCGGTCGTCGCCGTCGATCCCGCGCACGCCGATCGGGCCGTCGGAGAGCACGAGCGACCGCAACCCGCGGGCGGGAAGCGGATGGAGCGTCCACGAGGTGGCGCCGGTGAGGAGCCGGACCTTCTCTTCGAGGGCGGGCCCGGACGGGGTGGTCGCGCCATCCGTCGGCAGGGCTGTCATCGGTGTGGGCATCGTCGCTCCTCGGGGCGGTTCTTCGGCCGTTTCTTCGCGGCCGTGTCGACCGTTGGGGCGACACTAGCAATACTTACTGACCTGTTCGCAAGTATATTGGCGAACTTTTTTGAAGAAACTTGCTGACAGGTCATAAAGTTGATCCCAACGAACCATCGACGGCGAAGAGAGGCCTCATGGCACGAGGACGACCGGCGAACGCCGTGCCCGTCGGCGCCCGGGTGGCGAACCCGCGACCCGAGACGGCGGAGAAGCGACAGCGCATCCTTGACGCGGCGATGTCCATCTTCGCGGCGCGCGGCTACAACAACGGGTCGCTGATCGAGATCGGCGAAGTGGCGGGAGTCAGCCACACCGGGGTGATCCATCACTTCGGGTCGAAGGACCAGCTGCTCATCGCGATGCTGGAGTATCGCGACGACTCCGACGTCGCGGAACTCGAGGGCAAGCACATCCCCGACGGCGCCGCCCTGTTCGACCACCTCGTGCGCACCGTGGAGCTCAACACCGAACGGCCAGGCGTGGTGCAGCTCTACGCCGTGCTCAGCGCCGATTCGGTGACCGAAGGCCACCCTGCCCAGGACTACTTCCGCGCGCGTTTCGTGGGGTTGCGTGAGATGGTGCGCGGCGCGCTGAAGGATGTGGTGCCCGAGGCTGTCGACGATCGTCTCGACCTTGCCGCCTCCACCATCATCGCGACGATGGACGGCCTCCAAGTGCAGTGGCTGCTCGACCGGTCGTCGGTGAACATGCCGGAGGCCGTGCGCCTCGCCATCACGGCCGTGATCGAACGGCTTCGCGCCGAGTCGGCGTGATCGACGGCATCCGTGACTACCCTGGGCTGAGTGGACCGAGATCTCCCCCGGGTAGCCGGCAAGCTCTTCCTGCTTATGCAGCGTTCGCTGTTCGACGGACTCCACCAGGCGGGTTTCGACGATCTGAGGCCTCGTCATGGCGCCGTCCTCGCGTATCTCCTTCCCGAGGGCAGGCGCCTCTCGGACTTCGCCGGACTTTCCGGCCAGCACAAGCAGGTGATCGGGACCATCGCCGACGAGCTCGTCGAGCTCGGGTATGTGACGCGGGAGCCGGACCCCACGGACGGTCGTGCCCGTCTCCTGGTGCCTACCGAGCGCGGGATGCGGGAGCACGAGGAGGCGATGCGCATCATCGGCGAGATCGAGGAGCGTATCGCGGAGGCGATCGGACGGGAGCGCATGGAGGAGATGCGATCAGCTCTGGAGGACTCCGTCGCCGCGCTCTGACCAGGTCCGGTCGGCGAACGCGGCCATCAGTGCGCGGAGACCGTCAGCGTCGGTGTCCGCTCCGAACGCCGGAGCTCCCGGTTGGAGCGCGATCCCCGCGGCCAGGGGGCCGATGGGGACCGGATCGAATCCGAGGCGGCTGACGATGGCCGCCACCGCGGAGACGTCCACGGCCGTATCGCCGGCGATCGCAATGGCTGTGCGGCCGGCGTCGCCCGGCGGCCGCGAGCGATCGGCCAATTCGTGGTATCCCACGTGGTTGAACGCCTTCACGACGCGCGATGACGGCAGCTGCCGCTGGACGAGTTCACTGGTGGACCGGCCGGTTCCCACGAGGTCGTCGCGGAAGCCGTCCGTCTCCCACCAGTAGTTCATGGCATCGATCACCAGCTTGCCGGCGAGCTCCTCGGCCGGCACGGTGTCGTACTTGCCGAGCGGAAGCGCGAGGATCACCACGTCGGCGAGCGCTGCGGCCTCCTCCGGGGCGACCGGCACGGCTCCCGGCGCGAGCACCTGCGCTGTCAGCGCGATCTTCGCCGGGTCGCCCGAGCCGGCGAGGTACGTGCGGTACCCGGCTGCCACGGAAAGCCGGGCCAGGACCGTGCCGAGCTTGCCGGCCCCCAGTACCGCGATCACCGGTGCGGCGCTCATGCGGCGTCCTGGGCGGTGAGCTCCTGCACGAGAGGGAGCACACGTGAGCCGTAGAGTTCGACGGACGCCATCCTGGCTCGCTCGTCGATCGGGCCGCTGGAGTAGACGAGGTCGAAACGGTCGACTCCGAGGGCGGTCGTCGCTCGCGCGATCTTGCCCGCCACGGTCTCGGGCGACCCGACGTACAGCGAGCCGTGCTCGATCTCCTGGTCGAACTGCGAGGGCGTCAGGGGAGGCCACCCGCGTTCACGACCGATGGTGTCCCGGCGCGCCTTGAACGCGGGGTAGAACGTCTCGCGGGCCTCGGCGTCGGTCGCCGCCACGAACCCTTGGGAGTGCATCCCCACGGGCAGGATCGGCCTTTCCATCTGCTCCAGTGCCCGGCGGTAGAGCTCGACGTAGGGGGCGAACCGCTGTGGCTCGCCGCCGATGACGGCCAGCATGAGCGGCATCCCGTAGTGCGCCGCCCGGATGACCGATTGGGGTGATCCGCCCACCCCCACCCACGTCCGCAGCGCACCGGACTCGGTCTTCGGGTACACGTCGGCCTCGTGAAGCGGGGCCCGGGTCGTCCCGGACCAGGTCACCGGCTTCTCGTCGAGCAGCTGGGAGAACAGCTCGATCTTCTCCTCGAACAGGACGTCGTAGTCCTTCAGTTCATACCCGAAGAGCGGGAACGACTCGGTGAAGGACCCGCGGCCGAGAATCACCTCGGCGCGGCCTCGTGCGAGCGCGTCGACGGTCGCGAAGCGCTCGAAGACGCGGACGGGATCGTCCGAGCTGAGCACGGTCACGCTGGAGCCCAGTCGGATGTGCTCGGTGACCGTGGCGATTCCCGCCAGCACCGTCTCGGGGCTGGAGATCGAGAAGTCGGGGCGATGGTGCTCCCCGACTCCGAAGGCCGAGATCCCCAGGGAGTCGGCGACGACGGCCTCTTCGACGACTCGGCGGATCGCGGCAGCGTAGGTGGTGGGGGAGCCGTCGGAGCCCACAGGCCGGTCTCCGAACGTTTCCAAGCCGAGTTCGATCATGGTGCCCATCCTTTCATTTAGTCAAGAATCGTGACTAAAAGCTGAACGCGCGGACCGCGCCGAGCATTCCCGGCGCGGCCCGCGGCTCAGGATCCGGTGGGCAGGACGGCCACGCAGTCGATTTCCACTCGGTACCCCGGCAGGTTCGCGCCGACCAGAGTCCGCGCGGGGGGAGTGGCGCCGAACACGGCCTCGTATGCGCTGTTGAAGGCCGGGAGATCCTCCAGATCGTCGAGGAACACACCGACGCGGACGACGTCCGCGAGCCGGGCTCCCGCCGTGCCGAGCACGGCTTCCAGATTGTGCAGGGCGACGGCAGCCTGTTCCGCCATCCCCGGACCGGTGACGGCGCCATCGCGCAGCGGGGTCTGGCCGGAGACGAACACGAGTGTCCCGTGTGCATGAGCGAACGGGGTGTAGAGCGCGGCCATCAGCGGGCTCCGATCGTGTCGGCCGCCTCGACGATGAGGTCCACGACCTGGGCCGCCTCGGGGATGCCGACGGTGTGCGATCCACCCGCGAGCTCGACGGTCCGCCGGGAGCCGGCTCGCTCTGCCATGAACCGGTGGCTGGCGGCGGGGATGTTCCGGTCGTCGGAGCCGAACAGGAACCACGAGGGGACGTTCTTCCACGCCGGCTCTCCCGAAGGCTCGTTGAGCGCCGCCTCCGTGATGGGCCGCTGGCCGACCGCCATGACAGACGCGACCGCCGCGGACGAGTCCGCGGCGAACTGCCCGTGGTAACGGTCCTGCACGATGTACAGATCGGTGCCGCCGTCCGGCAGCGGCACGGCCGTGAGCGTGTCGCCCAGCGTCCCGCCCTCATACCGCCCGGAGAGGTCCGCCGCGCTCTCGCCCGCCTCGGGCGCGAACCCGCCGACGTAGACGAGGCCCTTCACCGAGCTCTCACCATACGCGGCGTTCGTGATGACCGAGCCGCCGTAGGAATGGCCGACCAGGATCACATCTCCGGAGATGTCGGAGAGAACGGTGCGGAGATACGCGGAGTCCGAGGCGACCCCGCGCAGGGGATTAGCGACGGCGATCACCGGGTATCCCTTCGCGAGCAGCGAGGAGATGACGCCGTTCCAGCTGGAGGAATCGGCGAACGCGCCGTGCACCAGCACGACGGTGGGACGGTCGGGGGACGGTGTGGTGATGCTCATGATCAGCTCCTGACGTTGTCGGTGTGCCAACCGTCTCGCGGGCCACCCGTCGGAGGCGATCCCGTGAGCCCGCCATTCCGATGACATGCTGACAGGTCACCGGACGGCAGGACTTGCCCCGCCCCCGGCGGCGGCAGCAGACTGGCGTGGATGCTGCCCGCCGAAGCCGATGACGCGGACTCCCGTCCCCGTGTCGTGATCGCCGATGATGAGATCCTCGTGCGCGAGGGTCTCACCATGCTCCTGGAGCGGGCAGGGTTCGACGTCGTCGGTGTCGCCGGAGACGTCGAGGAGCTTTCCGGCGTTCTCGACTCGGTGGCATGCGATCTGGTCATCCTCGACATCCGCATGCCACCGAGCTTCACCACGGAGGGCCTGCATGCGGCGGCGGAGCTCCAGTCGACACGGCCCGAAGTGGCCGTCCTGGTCCTGTCCTCCCACCTCGAGGTGGCTCACGCGATCGGGTTGCTCGGAAGCGAGGCGCGGACCGGGTACCTCCTGAAACATCGCCTCGGCTCCATCGAGGAGCTGACCTCGTCGCTGCGCCGCCTCCTCGCCGGCGAGAGCGTCATCGATCCGCTGCTCGTCCGCGAGCTCGTGGCCGTCCGTCGACGGCAGGACCCGCTCGGGGCGCTGACGGTGCGCGAACGGGAAGCGCTCGCCCTCATGGCCGAGGGACGGTCGAACGCCGGGATCGCCGACGGCCTCGGGATCACCGAGAAGTCGGCGGAGAAGTACGTCCACCGCATCCTCTCGAAGCTCGCCGTGAGCGACGCCGACGGCGGAGGCCATCGTCGCGTCCTCGCGGTGCTCCAATACCTGGACGCGGGTCCCGCCCTGCCGGTGGTGACCGCGACGGACTGACCATGCGCTACTCGTCCGACGACCTCCACGACGGCTTCCGCGGGCTGCGCGACGCCCTCGACCTGGTGACCGGTGCGGCTCTGCCCCCGCAGGCCGTCGACGCGCTCGCTCGCCTGGCTGCCGCTTCCCTCGGCGCGGACGCGGTGATCGTCGCAGAGCGGGATCCGTCCGGCGAGCTGGCGACGGCGGCACAGTGGTCTCGGCCCGATCAGCCCCCGGACCGGATCCCGGACACCGTCGGGATCCCACTCGCGCTCACTCCCGACTCCGCCTGGCAGGAGGCCGACGGCCGGTGGCAGCTCCGAGTTCCCGTCCGGATCCAGGGGCGCCCCTGGGGCTCCGCCACGGCCGTCGGGACTCGGCCCGTCGATCAACGAGAGCTGGCCGCCGAACGCTTCGGAGCCTTCGCGGCGGTCATCGCCGCAGCGGTCGTGAACGGTCGCCGGCAACGCGAGCTCGACCGGCTGCTCGCGGAACAGCGCACCCTGAGGCGGGTGGCCGAGCAGGTCGCGACATCGTCCGACCCGGACGAGGTCTTCGAGACGGTGGCGAGAGAGGTCGGCGTCCTGAGCGGCGTCCAGGGCACGAAGCTTCTTCGGTACGAGACGGATGGCACGGCGAGCTTCTTCGCCGGCTGGGGTCCTCTGGCCGGAACCTTCCCCACGGGCTCCCGCACGACGGTCGCCGGGACCAGCGTCGCCGGACGGATCTTGGCCACAGGCGTCCCCGCCCGTGTCGACGACTACCGCGCTGAGAGCGGTCCTGTCGCCGCGACCCTGGCACAGGCCGGGATGAGGAGTGCCGTCGGTGTGCCCATCCGGGTCGACGGGCGCCTGTGGGGTGCGTTCATCCTGGGCTCGACCGAGGGGCCGCTGCCGCCTGACACCGAGGCGCGGCTGAGCGAGTTCGCCGGACTCATCTCCAGCCATATCGGCAACGTGGTGGCCCGCCAGGCGCTGCTGGACTCCCGGGTACGCCTCGTCGCTGCAGCGGACTCCGCGCGGGAGCGGTTCGAACGCGACCTGCACGACGGCGTCCAGCAGAAACTGGTCGCCGCTGCGCTGGCCACGACCCTCGCCCGTGACCTCGTCCGCTCGGGTGAGGATCCCGCCGATGCGCTGGCCACGCTGGACGCGAGGCTGGCCGAAGCGCTGGAACAGCTACGCGACATCTCGCGCGGGATCCATCCCTTCATCCTCTCCCAGGGCGGTCTCGCACCGGCGCTGCGGGGCCTGGTGAGACGAGCAGGCATCCCGGTCGAGCTCTCCCTCCCCGACGACCTGTCCTCACAGGACACCCACGTCGACGTCGCCGCGTACGTCGTCATCTCCGAATCGCTGACGAACACCGTGAAACACGCCTTCGCGACCGAGGCGAGCGTCCGCGTGTCCTGGCGGGACGACATGCTGGAGGTCATCACGCGCGACGATGGTGTCGGCGGCGCCGATCCCCGTGCCGGGACAGGGCTCTCCGGCCTGTCGGACCGGCTCGAGGCGCTGGGCGGGTCTCTCACGGTCTCGAGTCCCGCCGGTGGCGGGACGACGATCGTCGCGCGGATGCGTTCCCACGGCCGGTGACGGAGCCGATCCGGATGGCCGATATCGTCGCCCATCGTGACGATCAGAGAAATCTCCAGGTAATGCGTCAGAACGCTTATTTCGCCATTCGAAACCGCCCAATAGCGTCGCGAGTATGTCGGATGTCCCCCCTGCCTTCCCTCTCCCGCCTGTCCCGGCGGACCAGCGCGACGTCGCCGTGGCCGCCTGGGGCGAGCCCGTCGCCGTGCGCACCTACGAACCCGGTGAGCCCGGTGCCCTCCCGGCCTTCCTGGAGTCGCGCGTCTACCAGGGTTCATCGGGTCGCGTGTACCCGCTGCCGTTCATCGAGTCGGTCAGCCACGAAGCGACGACGCGCACCTGGGAGGCCGTGCACCTGGAGAACGACTACCTACGGCTGGTCATCCTGCCGGAGCTCGGCGGACGGGTGCACATCGCGATCGACAAGACCACGGGCCGGGACTTCTTCTACCGCAACGACGTGATCAAGCCGGCACTCGTCGGCCTCGCCGGACCCTGGATCTCCGGCGGGATCGAGTTCAACTGGCCCCAGCACCACCGCCCCGCCACCTTCCTGCCGATGGATTGGACGATCGAACGAGAGCACGACGGCGCGGTCACCGTGTGGTGCTCCGACCACGACCCGTTCGCCCGGATGAAGGGGATGCACGGCATCCGTCTCCGCCCCGGCTCCGCGGTGCTGGAGGCGCGGGTCCGGCTGTTCAACCGCACCGCCATGACCCAGACGTTCCTCTGGTGGGCGAACGTGGCCGTACGGGTTCACGACGACTACCAGTCCTTCTTCCCCGCCGACGTCCACGTGGTCGCCGACCACGCCAAGCGTGCGGCCACGGCTTTCCCGGCCGCCGACCGGGCCTACTACGGCATCGACTACCCGGCTCGGGCGGACCGGAACAGCCCGTCCTTCGTGGCCGACGACGCCGCTCGCCTCGACTGGTATCGCAACATCCCGGTGCCGACGTCCTACATGTGCGTGGCGAGTGACGACGACTTCTTCGGCGGCTACGACCACTCCACCGGACTCGGGTTCGCACATGTGGCGGACCACCGCATCGCGCCCGGCAAGAAGCAGTGGACCTGGGGAAACGCGCCGTTCGGACGGGCCTGGGACGCGAATCTCAGCGACGACGGCAGCGCCTACGTCGAGCTGATGGCCGGGGTCTACACCGACAACCAGCCCGACTTCTCCTACCTGGCACCCGGCGAGACGAAGACGTTCAGCCAGTTCTGGTTCCCGTTCCACGAGATCGGTCCGCTGACGCAGGCGTCCACCGACGTCGCGCTCAGCCTGACCACCGAAGGGGAGGGCGCGGGCCGTACCGCGCGCATCGGCGTCGCAGTCACCCGCGTGCACGATGGGCTGAACCTGAGGCTGCTCGACGAACTCGGCACGGCGTTGTGGCAGAACCAGGTCGCCGTCGCCCCCGGACGCCCCGTCACCGCGGAGGTGCCGGTGCCGGGCACGGGCGAGCTCCAACTCGTCGCCTCCGCGGACGGCGTCGAGCTGCTGCGCGCCTGCACGCGGTTCCGGGACGCGGCGCCGGACGGATTCGAGACGGCGACGGAGCCGCCCGCGCCGTCGGAGATCGGATCGGCCGACGAGCTCTATCTGACGGGAGTCCACCTCGCTCAGTACCGTCACGCGACCCGCTCGCCGGAGCCGTACTGGTCGGAGGCGTTGCGGCGCGACCCCGGGGATTCCCGGAGCAACGTCGCCATGGCCTCGCTCCGGCTGGCCGCCGGACGGCTCGGGGAGGCGGAGGAGCACCTGCGCACGGCCCTCCGCCGTCAGACCTTCCGCAACCCGAACCCGGCCGACGGCGAAGCGTCCTACCTGCTCGGTGTCGTGCTCACCGAACTCGGCCGCGACGACGAGGCGGACGACGCCTTCGGGAAGGCCGCCTGGAACTACGCCTGGCGCGCGCCGTCGGGGCTCGCCCGCGCGCGCCTCGCCGCACGTGCGGGCCGCTGGAGCGACGCCCTCCGGCTGGCGGAGGAGGCGTCGCGAGTGGACGCGGACAACCTCCAGCTCGCGGCGGTGCGGGTCCTGGCGCTCCGCGTCCTGGGTCGCGGCGCCGACGCGGACGCGGTGCTCGAGGCCGCACGCGCGCTCGACCCCCTGGATGCATGGCTGACCGACCTCGCCGGTTCGACGCCGACGACGGATGCCCAGACCCTTCGCGACGTCGCTGCCGAATACCGCTCGCTCGGCCTCAGGACCGATGCACTGCGAGTCCTGGATGCCGCTGCGACGGCGGCGGTCGAACGGCCGGTTCCGGGCGCGGGCGACCCGCTCGCCCTCATCCATTACGCGCGAGCCGAAATGCTGGAGCAGTCCGAGCGGAGGATCGAGGCTGCCGAGGCCCTCCGGAGCGCCCGCGAGGTCTCCGCCGCTCGCTGCTTCGCCGGCAGTGGCGCCGACGCCGCCCTGCTGGAGCGCCGCATCGCCGCCACCGGCGACCCCAGGGCGCACGCGCTGCTCGGGCACTGGCTGTACTTCCAGGGTCGTTACCGCGACGCCGTCCGTCATCTCGAGGCGGCCGTCGCCGGGCAGCCGGACGATGCGGTCGCCCTGCGAGGGCTCGGGCTGGCGGCGTACAACGTCGACGGCGACCGGCGGAAGGCGGTCGCGCTGTACCGGCGCGCCGTCGAGGCGGCCCCGCACGACGCGAAGCTGCGTTACGAAGCCGATCAGCTGGCACGACGGGTCGGGGAGGCCCCCGAGCGGCGGCTGGAGGCGCTCGCCGACGCGGGCGACCTGATCGCAGCCCGGGACGACCTCGCCCTGGACTACGCGGAGCTTCTCGCCCTGGTCGGCCGCCACGACGAGGCGATCCAGCTGATGGCATCTCGCCGGTTCAGCCCGTGGGAGGGCGGCGAGGGGGAGGTGATCAGGGTGTGGACGCTGGCGCAGCGCGCAGCGGCCGCACACGCGCTGTCGCGGGGCGACGCGCAGGCGGCCGTCGACGCGCTCGAAGCCGCTGTCGACGTGCCGGAGACGCTCGGCGAGGCCCCGCATCCGCTGGCCAACCGCTCCGACCTGTTGCTCGCTCTCGGCGACGCCCGGCAGGCGGCCGGCGATGAACAGGGAGCGGCGGCGGCGTGGACGGCCGCGGCGACGAGCGCCGGCGACTTCACGACGATGTCCGCTGTGCCGCACTCGCCCATGACGTACTACTCGATCCTCGCGGCCCAGCGGCTCGGCGACGCGGAGCGAGCCGCACGCCTCACCGACGAACTCGACATGTTCGTCCAGCAGAAGCGTACGGAGCGCGGGAGGATCGACTACTTCGCGACGTCTCTGCCCACCATGCTGATCTTCCGGGAGGACGTCGAAGAGACGCACAGCGACTTGGTCGCCGTGATGGAGGCCCAGCTGTCGCTCCTACGCGGCGACCGGGTCACCGCGCAGAGCGTCCTGACGCGGCTGGGGGCGCGCGACCCGGCCGACGCTCTGGTGAGGGATCTGCTGGCCGAAGCGGAGCCCGCCGTGGTCGCCTGATCAGCCCTTGTGCTGCTCCCGGTACTCACGCGCCGTCATCCCGTGCACCTTCTTGAACTGGCGCGCGAAGTAGAACGAGTCCGGGTACCCCACCTCCGCCGCGATCGCCGCGACCGTGGCGGAGGTGGTGTCGAGCAGCTCCCGCGCGCGCCCCATCCGGAGCATGGTCTGATACTGCAGCACCGGGTAGCCGACATGGCTCTTGAACAGCGCGGAGAAGTGCGACGTGCTGAGGGAGGCCATCGCGGCGAGCTCCGGGACGGTCACCCGGTCGGCGATGTGGGCCCGCAGGTACTCCGTGGCGTGCTCGATGACGTCTCCGGCGTCGTCGGCGCGCGAGCGCTCCGAGGCGAGCAGGGTGAGCGCGTGCCAGGCCGCGCCGGCCGCGGCGTTCAGGCTGGTCGTCGTGTTGTCGCGCTCCATCCATGAGAGCACCTCGGACATGAGCGAGACGATGGGGTACAGGTCGCGGGGGCGGCGGACCGGGTTGTCCGCGGTCATCCCGGCGCCGGACAGGAAGGCCTCCGTCTCCGGGCTCGCGGCATGGAACCACCACAGCGTCCACGGGTCTTCCGCGTCCGCCCCGTAGGCATGCGCCTGGCGGGGCGGGAGCACTACGACTTGGCCCCGGCGCACAGGGAATCGTCCAGCTTCCGTCTCGCACCAGCCGGCGCCGTCGACGCACGCCATCACGATGGCCTGCCCGATCGGGGTGTTTCGCCGACGCCCATGCGAGTCGGCTCGGGGGAAGTATCCGCAGTCCGTCACCACCAGGCGGGCGGTTCCGGGCTGATTCAGGAACTCGCGCACGCGCGGCCTCGGGAGGACGAGCATGCGCTGGCCGGGGAAGCCGTCGGGGATGAGCATTCGACGATCATGGGCCATGGTCGTCGAAATGTCCAGATAGATCGCGGGTTTCTGCTACGGCGCCGCACAGCGCCGCCATACCGTGGATGACGTTCGGTCATAGGATCTTCCCTCGGCCGGCCTCTGGCGATCACCTCACGAAATGGAGTCGAAGATGACCCGAAAGACCACCCGCTGGCTTGCAGCGTTCGGCAGCACGGTCGCCGCGACCGCGCTTCTCGCGGGTTGTGTCGCGACCTCGGGCGAGGCGCAGCAGACCAAGTCCGGCCCGGACGCGTCCGGTCCCCTGATCCTCCAATCGCGCTTCACGGACGCCGAGAAGGGCGGACTGGAGCAGCTGGTCGAGAACTTCAACGCGAAGGGAGAGGGCCAGGTCAAGGTCAACACCATCCCGACCACTACGTTCAACCAGCAGTTGCCCTCGTACTTGACGGCCAAGAACCCACCGGACGTCTACACCTGGTATGCAGGCCAGGCGACGCGCGACTTCGCCGATCAGAACCAGTTGCTCGACCTCTCCAGCGTGTGGAAGGACCGCGGCGACGACTTCCCGGAGGCCCTGAAGGCCCTCAGCCAGGACTCGTCCGGCAAGGAGGTGTTCGTCCCGACCGGCTACTACTGGTGGGGCGTCTACTACTTCAAGAGCGACTTCGAGAAGCTCGGCATCACTCCGCCGAAGAACTGGGACGAATTCCTGGCCGCGTCGGAGAAGATCAAGAGCCAGGGAGTGACGCCGTTCACCGCGGGCCTCAGCGACAATGCGTGGCTGGCCTCCGCCTGGTTCGACTACCTCGACCTCCGCATCAACGGCGCCGACTTCCACCAGAAGCTGCTCTCCGGCAAGGAGAAGTTCGACAGCCCCGAGGTCCGGAAGGTCTTCGCAGCCTTCAAGCAGGTCCTCCCGTACTTCGACCCTGCTGTGCTGGGCACCACGCAGAACCAGGCGATGAGCGACTTCTCGCAGGGCAAGGTCGCGATGTACCTGCTCGGAGCGTGGGCACAGCCCTCCGTGCCGGCCGACAAGCAGAGCGATCTGGCGTTCTTCCAGTTCCCCATCATCGATCCGAAGGTGCCGGTGGCGGAGGAGGGTCCGACGGACGGCTTCATCGCGAGCGCCAAGACCGACAAGCCGAACCTGACGAAGAAGTTCCTCGAGTACGTCGCGAGTCCCGAGGCCCAGAGCGAGCTCGCCAAGAGCCAGCAGGGCACCTACCTTCCGGCGAGCTCGAAGGCGACGCTGCAGTTGGACGCGCTGTCCAAGCAGGGCAAGGAGATGCTGGAGTCGGCGAAGCAGATCACGCAGTTCTACAACCGGGATGCCGGCGACGCCCAGCAGACTCCTGCGGACACGGCACTGACCAGCTTCATCGCCCACCCGGAGAACATCGACCAGATCCTCAAGGACTGGGACGCGGCGGCCAAGAAGATCCGGGCGACTTCGTGACGACGCTCGCCCCTGTCCGCGGTCGGCGGCGGATCTCGATTCCGCCGCCGATCGTGTTCGCCCTCGTCCTCGTCCCGTTCCTCATCGAGGCGGTCGGCGTGTTCTGGCCGGCCTTCCAGGGCATCAGCCTCTCGTTCCTGCACTGGAACGGCGTGGGACCCGCCACCTCTGTCGGCGCGCAGAACTACGTCGACCTGTTCTCGGACCCGATCTTCCTGACGGCACTGAAGAACACGGCCATCTGGATCGTCCTCTTCGGCGGCATCTCGTTCGTGGCGGGCCTCGGCGTGGCCCTCCTGTTCCAGTCTGAGCGACGCGGCGTCGGAATCTACCGCACCGCCCTGTTCCTCCCCATCGTGTTCTCGCTCGTCGTGACCGCGCTGATCTGGGGCGCGTTCTTCCAGCCGAACGGTGTGCTGAACAACGTTCTCGACGCGCTCGGGCTGCACAGCTGGACGCACGTGTGGCTCGGCGACTCGAGCACCGCACTGTACGCCGTGATCGTCGCCGCCCTCTGGCGCGAGATCGGTTATGTGATGGTGCTGTTCATCGCCGGCCTCAAGGCACTCGACCCGGCCGTCCAGGAGGCGGCCAAGGTCGACGGCGCGTCGGCCTGGCAGCGCTTCTGGAGCGTGACCATGCCGCAGCTCCGCAGCGTCAACTTGGTCGTGCTGTCCGTGCTCATCATCGACTCTCTCCGCTCGTTCGACATCGTCTGGGCCATGACCCGCGGCGGTCCCTACCACTCGACCGAGCTGCTCAGCACCTACATGTTCTCCACCGCGTTCGGGTCCCGCGCCCTCGGTTATGCCTCGGCCATCGCCGTCGTCATCTTCGTGCTCGCGATCGCGGTGATCGTGTCGTACCTCGTCCGCGCACTCTCCGAGGAGAAGGAATCGTGACGACCACAGCGTCCCGTACCCGCGCAGCGGCGCTTCCCGAGCGCACCGCCGTCCGCCGCCGAAGCAGCCGCAGGACGGCGGCGACCGTCGGCTTCCACACCAGCGGCATCCTGATCTCGCTGGCCTGGTTCGCACCGATCCTCGTGGTGCTCATCACGTCGTTCCGCACGTTCGACGACATCTCGGCGAACGGGATCGCGAGTCTGCCGCGTACCTTCACCCTGTCCACCTACGTGCAGGCGTGGAATCAGGGGGGCCTCTTCCAGGCCCTCGTCAACAGCATGATCGTGACCATCCCCACCGTGGTGCTGACCCTGCTGCTGTCGGCGGCCGCCGCGTTCGGGCTCAGCCGGTTCCGGATCCCGTTCCGGCGCACCATCCTGCTGCTCATGCTGGCCGGCAACCTGCTGCCCGTGCAGATGCTGCTCATCCCCGTCGCCCGGATCACGCAGCAGCTGAACGTATACGACACCCTCGGCGCCTTGATCGTGGTGCAGGTCGCTTTCGGCATCGGCTTCTACACGTTCGTGCTGTACGGCTTCATGCGGACCATCCCGAACGAGTTGCAGGAGGCGGCGACGCTCGACGGGGCGAGCACCATCCGGATCTTCGTGCAGGTCATCCTCCCGTTGACGCGCCCGGCGCTGGCCGCGCTCGGAGCGCTGTCGTTCACCTGGATCTTCAACGACCTGCTGTGGTCGATCACCCTCCTGCAGACCTCGGAGAAGCTGCCGATCACGGCGGCCGTGCTCTCCCTGCAGGGCCAGTACGTCTCCAGCTGGTCCGTCATCGCCGCCGCGACCGTCGTCGCGGCCGTTCCTTCGACCATCGTCTTCCTGCTGTTCCAGCGGAGCTTCATCGGGGGCCTCGCCCTCGGATCGGTGAAATAGAGCATGCGCATCGACCAGGACACCGTCCACCTGAGAGCCGGCGGTACCAGCGTCGTCGTCCTGCTCGACGACCATCGCCTCCCGCGCATCCTGCACTGGGGCGAGGACCTGGGCGAACTCGACCAGGAGTCGTTGCGCCAGATCGCAGCGACCGCGCGGCCGGCGATCGGCGACAGCGCGGTGACCTACCCTCAGCCTGTGCCGGTGTTGGCCCAGATGCACGAGGGCTGGCTCGGCCGTCCCGGCCTCGTCGGCGATACGGACGGTCGACGATGGGCACCGCAGCTCCTCACGACGGGGGCAGGGCTGACGACCTCGACGGAGGCGGTTGCGCTCACCGTCGAGGCCCACGACGACGCGTACGGTCTGTCCCTGGCGATCGAGATCGAGGTGCGGCACGCCAGCGGCCTCGTCCGCCAGCGCGCGAGGCTGCGGAACGATCGGCCGGAGGCGTTCCGGGTGGACGGACTGGAGTTGGCGCTGCCTGTCCCGGCCGATGCCGACGAGCTGCTCGACCTGACCGGCCGGTGGTCGCTGGAGCGGGTCCCGCAGCGGCGCGGGTTCGACGTGGGCGAGTGGGTGCGGGCGTCTCGCGGAGGGAAGCCCGGGCTCGAGCACACACTGCTGCTCGCCGCGGGCCGGCCAGGGTTCGGTTTCCGCTCCGGCCGGGTGTGGGCTACCCATCTCGGATGGAGCGGCAACCACACCGTGGCCGCGGAACGCACGCCGGCGAACGTCCGTCGACTCTCCGCGGTGGAGGGGCTCGCCCCCGCCGAGGTGATCCTCGCCCAGGGTGACGAGTACGTCACGCCGTGGCAGTACGGCTCGTGGGGCGACGGTCTCGACGAGCTCGCCGCGCGCTTCCACCGCCACCTGCGCTCTTCGGACGCGCATCCGGTGGGCCCGCGCCCGGTGCTCGTCAACACCTGGGAGGCCGTCTACTTCGATCAGGACCTGGATACCCTCGTCCGGTTCGCCGAGGAGGCGGCGGCCATCGGCGCTGAGCGTTTCGTCGTCGACGACGGCTGGTTCCTCGGCCGCCGCGACGACACGACCTCGCTGGGCGACTGGGTCGTCGATCCCGAGCGCTGGCCCACCGGGTTGAAGCCGCTCGCCGACCGCGTGCACGAACTCGGCATGGACTTCGGGCTCTGGTTCGAGCCGGAGATGGTGAACCTGGACTCCCGGCTGGCCCGGGAGCATCCCGAGTGGATCTTCGACGCCGGACACGGCGCCGGGCTGCCCTCCCGGCACCAGCACGTGCTCGACCTCGGGCATCCCGGTGCGTACGCGCACGTGCTGGAGCTCATGAGCGGCCTCATCGGTGCGCTCGGCATCGCGTACGTGAAGTGGGACCACAACCGCTACCTGCTGGATGCCGGGCACACCCCGTCCGGCCGGCCCGGTCTGCGAGCCCAGACGCTCGCCGCCTACCGTCTGATGGACGAACTGCGCAGCCTGCACCCGGGACTCGAGATCGAGTCGTGCGCGAGCGGCGGAGGCCGTATCGACCTCGGGGTGCTCGAGCGGACGCAGCGTGTCTGGCCCAGCGACTGCAACGACCCGCACGAGCGGCTGGAGATCCAGCGGTGGACCGGGCTCCTGGTTCCCCCGGAGATGCAGGGCACGCACATCGGGGCCGGGGAGTCTCACACCACCCACCGCACGCACCCGCTGTCGTATCGCGCCGAGAAGGCCGTCTGGGGTCATCTCGGCGTCGAGCTCGACCTGCTGACCATCGACGAGGAGACGAAGACCGCGCTGGCCGGCTGGATCGCGTTCCATAAGGAGCACCGCGCGCTGCTCCACGGCGGCACCGGTGTCCACGCCGACCTCACAGAGCCGGCGGCGCGCCTCGAGGGCGTCGTCGGCCCGGGCCGCGATGAGGCGCTGTTCGCCTTCTCGATCACCGAGCGGCCGCGCGCTTGGCCGGTCGGCCGGGTCGGTCTGCCGGGACTCGACGATGGGCGGGACTACGCGGTGCGCGCCGTGTTCCCGGTCGGAGGTCCACCCGCCGGCGCCCAACCTCCGTGGCTGTCGGGCGAGGTCACCCTCCCCGGCCGTGTCCTGCGGCTGGTCGGACTGGAGATGCCGTCGCTGGATCCCGACCGTTCCGTCATCCTGCATGCCCGAGCGGTCTGACCCGATCCGTCTTTCGCGGACGGTCGGGGGTCGCGTCGTCGATGCTCTGGTGTCCCCGGTGGGCGCGAGCCTCCAGCGCCTCGCCGTCGACACGGTGGAGCTGGTCTGGGGCGCCGCGGACGGCCCCGTCGGGGCGTCGGGGGCCGTGCTCGTCCCGTGGCCGAATCGCGTCCGCGGCGGACACTGGACGCTCGACGGTGAGCCCCAGCAGCTCGCACAGACGGAGCCCGGGGCCGGCAACGCCCTGCACGGTCTCGTCGCTCATACCGTGTTCTCGCCGGTGAGCCGGCAGGAGGACGCCGTGGAGCTCGCCGCGGAGATCCGGGACGCACCCGGCTACCCGTTCGATCTCGACGTCGGGGTCTCGTACCGCCTGACGTCGTCGGGTGTCGACTCGACCGTCACTGTCGTGAACCGCGGCACGCGATCCGCGCCGGTCGCCGTCGGCGTGCACCCGTACCTCCGCATCGGCGATGCGGCCCGGGAGGACCTCGTGCTGACGGTTGACGCCCAGCGCACCCTGCTTCTCGGCGACGACGACCTTCCCCGCGGTCAGGTGGCCGTCGCGGGCACGCCGTTCGACCTCCGCGCGCCGACACCTCTCGCCGGGGCTCCGGCGCATGCTGCGTTCACCGGTCTCCGGGTGTCCGCCGGTCGCATCCACTTGACGCTGGCCGACGCATCCCGGGCGCGGGTCGCGGAGGTGTGGGCGGACGAGCGCTTCCGCTGGGCGCAGGTGTACGTCACCGACGCGCTGCCGGGCCTGGCCGCGGGGCGGGTGGCGGTCGCCCTCGAGCCCATGACGGCGCCCCCGGACGCCCTCAACTCCGGCACGGATCTGGTCTGGCTCGGGCCGTCCGCGCGCTGGGACCTGAGCTGGGGAATCGCAACCCACTAGGCGCGGAACAGTCGCCCAATAGGCGAGCGGGGCGCGAGGTCCGGCCTCGCGCCCCGGTTCGTCGTTCACCCGCTCAGCGGCAGCTGATCAGGGGCGCAGCCCAGTCGGCGCGGTCGTTGTAGCCGCCGTCGCCGGCGTCCCCGACATGGAGCACGAGCTCGCGGGCTCCGGTCAGGTCGACGTCGAAGGGGACCGCCGTGCCGCGGGACACGGTGCCGCTCTCCCAGACGGTCTCGCCGTCCGCCACCAGCGAGAAGGTCGCCGTGCCGCCGTCCGGGCCGACGTTGTCCACCACATCGTCGATGCCGACCGCTCCGGTCAGCCGTGTGCAGACGCCGCCGACGTAGTAGCGGATGTCGGACGGGCTGGCCACGCCGAGGCCGGTCGAGTACGTGGTGCCTGCGACCCGGATCGGGTTTCCGCCGCCGACGCTCTGGTCGATCGCGGGCGTCATCCATCCGCTGGTGGCCGAGATCCACGCCTCATGCGACAGCGGCTGGTCGGCCCCGGACGGGGGAGCGGGCGCGACCGTCACGGTCGCCGACGGCGAGGCGACGGTGACCTGGCCCCGGATGCCCGCGAAGCGGACGGAGGCGCCGATCGCTGAGGCGCCGGTGGCTGCGCCGGCGGGGATCTTCACGGTGAAGGCGGCCGTGGTGGTCCTGCCGGGCAGGAGCAACGGAGGCTGAGATCCTGTCGGCTTCGCCGTCCAGCCGTCCGGGACCGTCAGCGTGGTCTTCGGAGCGACGACCGGCGTGGTGCCGTCGTTGCGCAGAGCGACGGCGACGTCCAGTGTGGAGCCGGCGGCCGCGAGCAGATCGCCGGTCGGCGTGATCGCGGTGCCGTCGACGGCGGTCACCGTCGGGGCGCCGGCGAGCACACGCGGGCTCTGCGGGGCACCCGTGCTCTTCGAGACGATGAGCACCGACACGCCGTGCGCGGGCACCTCGGAGCGGATGGCGTCCTTGCTTTCGCTCACCGCGTGCGTCCACGCATCCTTGACCGCGACGCGGGTGGCTTTGAGCCCGACCGCGGAGGCCGTCGTCGCGATCTCGGCCGCCGTATCGCCCCGGTTGACCAGGGCGACGGCGGTGGAACCGTTCGCGAGCGCCTTCGTCCAGGTCTCGGTGGTGCCCGCCGGTCCCACGCGTACGGCCTGCTTGCCGAGCGGATCGCGGTCGATCGCGAGCAGGTCCGGGTTGGTCAGTGTCGCGATCGTCGCCTGGCTGAAAGTGCGCGGGTCGCTGCCGACGACGAGGGGAGCGGCCGACATCGACCACAGGGCCATCTGGGAACGGAACTCCTCATCCGTCATCCCCAGCTGCGGTCCGAGGTAGTCCGGGTCGTTCCAGTGGCCGGGTCCCGCGACTTCCGGGTGTCGTGCGTTGGCGTCGAAGTTGCGCAGCACGTCCGTGTACTTGATCGAGTTCACGAAGCCGACGTCGGTGTAGGTGCGCCACGACTGCGCGATCGCGGGGGCGTAGCTCCACGTGTTCGTGGACTGCTGCGACTCGGGGTAGTCGCCCCAGTCGGGCGAGGTCACCGGGTTGCAGAGGTTGAAGATCATCGGCCGCCCGCTGCTGTTGTGCCGCAGCGCGTCGGCGAACTGCGTGTAGACCGTCTTCGGGTCCAGGTCGGCTGCGATGCCGCACAGGAAGTCGACCTTCACGGCGTCGTAGCCCCACTTCGCGAACGTGTCGGCGTCCGTCTGATAGTGGCCGTAGCTGCCGAGGCCGCAGGACCCGGGGATGTACGGGCCGGCGTCCGTGTAGATGCCGGCCTTGAGCCCTTTGGCGTGGATGGCCGCGGCCAGGGCGGCCATGCCGTCGGGGAAGCGCGCGGGGTCGCCCTGGAGCAGCCCGTCGGCGCTGCGAGGAGTGGATGCCTGCCACCCGCCGTCGAGCCACACGATGTCGTAGCCTGCTTCGGCGAGCCCGCTCGATTTCAGGTGGTCGGCGACATCGAGCACTTGGGCGGCGGTGTAGTCGCCGCCGAGGCCGAAGTAGGTGTTCCAGCCGGCGTACGGCGTCGCGCTCAAGACCTCAGAGGTCGAAGGTGTCGCGGCGACGGCGGCTCTCGGGGCCGCGTTTGCGGGCAGCGCCGTGGCCGTCGCGCCCGTGAGACCGAGCAGCGCGGCCACACCGAGCCCGAGTAAGCGTTTGGTCAACATCAACAGCTCCTGACTTCTTCGTCACCCGGTGGACCCCGGGCATGGTTCCATGAGAGCCGTTCGCCCGTGGGACTTGGAAGTCGGCGACGACGGAATACCTGGACAAGTCGACGATCGCCGGATCCTCGGTCGTCAAGCTGTTCCCGCGCCATCGGGTGGACAGGATGACTCTGGATCGAATACTCTGAAGAGAGTATTCGATCCAGAGTGGAGCAGCCATGTCCAAGCGCGCGGTGTCCAACCCGCTGGCGCTCGCCGTGCTCGCCTGCCTCTGGGAGCGCCCGATGTACCCGTACGAGATGACGACGACGATGCGGGAGCGCGGCAAGGAGGACAGCATCCGCCTCAACTTCGGCTCCCTCTACGCGGTCATCAAGTCGCTCGAGAAGCACGGGTTCATCGAGGTCGCCCAGACCGAGCGCGAAGGCAACCGACCGGAGCGGGTGGTCTACGCCATCACCGCGAGCGGTCGCACCGAGGCCGAGGAATGGTTGCGCGAATTGGTCGAGCTGCCGGTCAAGGAGTACCCGGCTATCGAGACCGGCCTGTCCCTGCTCCCGATGCTCCCGCCGCAGACCGCGGCCTCGCTGCTGGAGAGCCGGCGGGACCGGCTGGATGCCGAGCTGGCCGCGCGCCGGCGCGAGCAGGAGGAGATCGTCGGTCTCCCCGAGTTGCTCGTCGTCGAATCGCAGTACCGGATCGCGGTGCTGGATGCCGAACGCGCCTTCGTCGCCGACCTGGCGGCGCGCATCCGTGACCGCACGATCGGCGGCTACGAGTGGTGGGAGCAGTTGCACGCGCTGCTCGGCCAGGGCCTCAGCATGGAGGAGATCGGCGACAGGATCGCCGCCGGCGACTTCGGAGAGGAGGCGGCCGCGCTGTTCGATTCGTAACCGCACAGAAGCCGTATGTGCGCAGAAGCCGTACGTGCACAGAACGATGGCCGGAGAGCGGCAACTCTCCGGCCATCCACACCTTCAGTCGTTCCGTGAGGAACCTGCGTCAACAGTCACCGAGGGCTGTCTTCAAGGATATCCCGTGCCGGTGGCTGCTCATCAGAAGAAATGGAGAACCACCATGGCACAGCCATCAGGGCCGGCGCTAGCCGCCGACCAACTCGTGAAGACCTACGGCGGCGGGAGGGGCAAGCCTCCCGTCCGCGCCCTCGACGGCCTCGGATTCGAGGTGAAGGCCGGAACCGTGTTCGGCCTGCTCGGGCCGAACGGGGCCGGCAAGTCGACGACCATGAAGATCCTGTCGACCCTCTCCCGCGCCGACTCGGGGACGGCGTTCGTCGCAGGCATCGACGTCGTGCGCCACCCGGCGCGCGTCCGCCGGGCGATCGGGTTCGTCGCCCAGAAGCCGGTGTCCGACCCGATGGGGACCGGCGCCGAGAACCTCGTGCTCGCCGGCCGCCTCCAGGGCATGTCCGGCCGGGAGGCGGCGGCGCGCTCGCGCGAACTGCTCGACCGGTTCGGGCTTACCGAGCACGCGCGGCGGCAGGTGAAGACGTACTCCGGCGGCATGGCCCGCAAGCTGGACGTCGCGATCGGCCTGATGCACCGCCCGCAGGTGCTGTTCCTCGACGAGCCGACCACCGGGCTCGACCCGGAGGCGCGCGCGGAGCTCTGGCTCGAACTGGAGCGGATGACCACCGACGAGCACCTCACGGTGCTGCTCACCACGCACTACCTGGACGAGGCGGACCGTCTCGCCGACCGGCTGGCGATCGTCGACCACGGCCGCGTCGTCGCGGGCGGCACCCCTGAGGAGCTCAAGAACGGACTGCGCGGAGACGCCGTCGTGGTCGAGCTCGCCTCCGACGCCGACCCGTTCGCCGGGCTGGCGGCGCTGCAGCGGGTGGAGGCACTCCGCGAGGTGGGAGCGGACGGCCGCACCCTGCGGGGGCGCGCCGACAGCGGGGCGGCCACGCTGCCACAGGCGCTCGCCGCCCTGGAGGCCGCCGGCGTCGCCGTCGCCTCCGCCACCGTCGCCCGGCCCAGCCTCGACGACGTGTACCTGCGGCACACCGGCCGCACCTTCACGCGGGCGCAGGAGTCCGCCGAGCTCGTCCTGGAGAACGCACGATGACCACCGCAGCCCTCACCCCGTCCCGTCCGGTGCGCCGCGGCGGACCGACCTTCCTCACGCACACCCTCCTGCTGACCGGGCGTCAGCTGCGGGCGGCCTGGCGGATGCCCGCGTTCCTGGTGATGAACCTGGTGCAGCCGGTCATCTGGCTGCTGCTGTTCGGGCAGCTGTTCAAGGCGGTGATCGACATCCCGGGCTTCGGCGTCGGCCAGAGCTACCTCGAGTACCTGACGCCGGGTGTGGTGATGATGCTCGCGCTGTTCGGCAGTGCGTGGTCGGGCACCGTGTACATCCAGGACATGGACCGCGGCGTGATGGACCGGTTCCTCACCTCGCCGACCAACCGCGCGGCGATGATCGTGTCGACGCTGGTGTACCAGTCCATCCTCGCGGTGGGCCAGTCGCTCATCGTGCTGGGCATCGCGTTCTGGGCCGGCGCGCGCTTCGACGGCGGGCTCGGCGGCATCCTGCTGCTCCTGCTCGGCGTGGTGCTGCTCACCGCCGTGTTCTGCTCGCTCTCCAACGCGATCGCGTTGCTGACGCGCGAGCAGACGGCACTCATCGGGATCTCGCAACTGCTGACGCTGCCGCTGATGTTCCTGAGCTCCGCGATCATGAACACGAAGCTGTCGCCGGAGTGGGTGCAGAACGTCTCCGCGTACAACCCGTTCGAGTGGGCCGTGATCGTCGGTCGGGAGGCGCTCTCCGCGTCCCCCGACTGGCCCTCGCTCTGGCTGCACGCCGCCCTGCTCGCGGCCCTCGCCCTCGTCATGGCCACCTGGGCCACGAGCGCCTTCCGCACCTACCAGCGCACCACCTGACCCAACCCACCCACCGAAGCCGCCGAGCACAGGAAAAACGCCGCGATCCGGGCCGGATCGCGGCGTTCTTCCTGTGCTCGCGGGCTAGAAGAGGTCGGGGGAGGGGGCGCTGGCGTAGCGAATGGAGACGTCGGCGTGGCGGTCGAAGCGGTAGCCGACGCCGCGCACGGTGCGCACGATGTCCTCGTAGCGTCCGAGCTTCGCCCGCAGACGGCGGACGTGGACGTCGATGGTGCGCTCGTTCGGCACCTCGTCCTCGTCGGCGCCGCTCCACAGGGAGCTGATCAGCTCGGCGCGCTCGATGGTCCGGCCCTCGCGCAGCACCAGGTACTGCAGCAGCTCGAACTCCTTGTACGTGAGCGCGACGGTCTGGTTGTCGAGCACGAGACGCTTGCGCGAGATGTCGACGACGACGCCGGATGCGGCGCGGTCCTCGTCCTCGTCGACGGTCACCTCGTGGCGGTGCTTGGCGATCGCGGCCGGGTCCTGCAGGGCGAGGCGCACCACATCGACGTCCCGTCCGCCTGCGCCGGCCGGGGCCAGCGCGACGGCGGCGTACGTCTCGGCGGTGGGCGCCAGCTCGGCGGTCAGGCGCTTCAGAGCCTCCACGATGCGGCCCAGGTCGGTGCCGGCGGCGGCGGCCTTCGCCTCGTCGATGCCGACGTAGAGGACGAAGCCGCGGGCCTCGGTGCCCTCGGGCACGGCGCGGATGCGGGGCGCCGCCTCGGCGGCGGGAGCGGCGGACGCCGGGGTCGTGGTCTGCGCGGGTGCCGGTCGGACCGGGCTGACGGGGGAGACGGCGGAGGTGCGGGGGAAGGCGGTGTCGATGGTTGCCAGAGACATGGGAGTCGAGTCCTTAGGTGATGATGTTGTCCCGGATCCCGGTATGCCGATGCTCCGCGGGTACGGCGGAGGGCGGGGATTTCACGGGTGCTATGTGTTGTGGCCCGGTCGGTGGGCCTGGTGCGCAGGAGCGTGAGTGTGGCGCTCCCGGGGAGCGTGCGCCCGGTCACGACCAGATGGGTCGGAGGGCGGCTGCTCGGCGAAGGGTCGTCAGATCAGCGACACATTCGGCAACACATGACCGAGTCGCGGCCGGCCATCATCATGCCGGCATCCCCAAGGGCCTCGAAGGAGGTCAGGGTACGCGAGTTGTCAGTCATGCAGGACAGTAAAACCGACGATGACTCGACGTGTCAAATCATTACGGAATGTTGCGGATGCGTCAGACGGTGCCGTAGAGCCGGTCTCCCGCGTCGCCGAGGCCCGGGACGATGTAACCGTTCTCGTTCAGCCGCTCGTCGAGAGAGCCGAGGACGATCGTCACATTGCGGCCCTCCGTCGCCTTCTCCAGGGCCTCCAGGCCCTCGGGGGCGGCGAGCAGGCAGATCGCCGTCACATCCACCGCATTGCGCTGGAACAGGAAGTCGATGGCCGCGCCGAGCGAGCCGCCCGTGGCGAGCATCGGGTCGAGGACGAAGCACTGGCGGTCGGAGAGGTCCATCGGGAGGCGCTCGGCGTACGTCGTGGGCTCAAGGGTCTCCTCGTTGCGGACCATGCCCAGGAAGCCGACCTCGGCGGTCGGCATGAGCCGCACCATCCCCTCGAGCATCCCGAGGCCCGCGCGCAGGATGGGCACGACGAGCGGCCGCGGCTCGCTCAGCGCGACGCCGGTGGTCGTCGTGACGGGCGTCTCGATCTCTACCGGCTCGACCCGCACGCCGCGCGTCGCCTCGTAGGCGAGCAGCGTGACGAGCTCCTCCGTCAGCTGCCGGAACACCGGCGACGGCGTCGTCTTGTCGCGGAGCACCGTCAGCTTGTGGGTGATGAGGGGGTGGTCCGCAACGTGCACTCGCATAGGCTCAAGGCTAGCCGAACATCCCTGCACCACCCCCCGGAGGAACTGACGTGAGCCTGGCCGTCCCCGACGCGTACGAGCAGTGGATGCGCCGCGCCCTCTCGGACGCACGGCTCGCGTTCGACACCGGCGACGTCCCCGTGGCGGCCCTCGTCCTCGACGAGTCCGGCGCGGTCATCGGGACGGGCCGCAACGAGCGCGAACTCCGTCACGACCCCACCGCCCACGCCGAGGTGCTCGCTCTGCGCGAGGCTGCCGCATCCCGCGACGATTGGCACCTGGAGGGGTGCACGCTCGTCGTCACGCTGGAGCCGTGCGTGATGTGCGCCGGCGCCGTGCTGGCCGCGCGCGTCCCGACCGTGGTGTTCGGCGCGTGGGACGAGAAGGCGGGTGCGGGCGGGTCGGTGTACGACGTGCTGCGCGACCGGCGGCTCAACCACCGGGTCGAGGTGTTCGCGGGGGTGCTCGCCGAGGAATGCGGAGAGGTGCTGCTCGACTTCTTCCGGGCGAAGCGGTAGCAAGCCGTCAGCGGGGCAGGCTCTCCAGCCACTCCGAGAAGGCCGCACGGGACGCCTGCTGCATGCGCGCGGAGTACGCCTCCCGGTCGCGCCGCAACGCCTCCGGGTCGATGGCCAGCTCGTCGAGTTCGTTGTATCCGTCCGCGACCCAGCTCTCGTGCATCTCGTCGGTGACCTCCGGGTGGAACTGCACCGCCAGCGCGAAGTCGCCGATCGCGAACGCCTCGTTGGAGTAGTCGCTGGAGGATGCCAGCAGCGTCGCCTGCTCCGGCAGCTCGAAGGTGTCGCCGTGCCACTCCACCACGGGGACGCCGTCGAAGTGCCGGATCGGCGAGCCGGCTCCGGCCTCGGTCGGCTCGACGCGCCGGTAACCGATTTGCGTGGTTTCGCCCCTGTAGACGCGCTCGCCGAGGGCCCCCGCCATGAGCTGCGCGCCCAGGCAGACGCCGAGGGTCGGGCGCTCCGCCTCGATCCGGGCGCGCAGCAGGCTCTTCTCCTTCTCGAGGAAGGGGAACTCGTCGGTCTGGTACGCACCCATCTCGCCGCCCAGCACGACGACCAGGTCGGCCTCCGCCGGGTCGATGGCCGAGACGTCCTCGGTGGTCACGTCGACCACGCGCAGGTCGTACCCGTGCTCGACGAGCACGGGTCCGATGTTGCCGAGGTGGATGCTGGGGTCGTGCTGCAGGATGACGGCGGTGCGGGTCACTCGAGTCCCTTGATGACGATGGTGTCGGTCGCGGGCGCGACCTCGTTCGGGTCGATCCAGACGTCCGGTTCGATGTAGATGACGCGGGCGGCCGGGACGGCGTCCCGGATGCGGCGCTCGACGACGTCGATCGCGGCGGCGACGTCGGCAAGGCGGTGCTCGCCCGAGAACGCCAGCTTGGCGGCGACCATCAATTCGTCCGGGCCGAGGTACAGAGTCTTCATGTGGATGATGCGCTCGACCTCGTCGCCGGCCGTCACGGCCTGCTCGATGGCCGCGACGTCCGCGTCGCTCGCCCCCTCGCCGACGAGCAGGCTCTTCGTCTCGATGCCGAGCACGATGGCGACGGCCACCAGCAGGAGGCCGATCAGCACCGTCCCGATGCCGTCGAAGACGCTGTTGCCGGTGATGATGGTGAGCCCGACGCCGAGGAGGGCGAAGACGAGGCCGGTAAGGGCCGCGACGTCCTCCAGCAGCACGACGGGGAGTTCGGGGGCCTTCGCCCGGCGGATGAACTGCGGCCACGACATCCCGTGCTTGTGCGGCCGCGACTCGTGGACCGCCGTGCGCAGCGAGAAGGACTCCAGCCCGATCGCGATCAGGAGCACCAGGATGGGCAGCCAGGCGTTCTCGAGCGGGTGCGGGTGGGTGAGCTTCTCGATGCCCTCGTAGATCGAGAAGACGCCGCCGACGGAGAACAGGATGATGGACACGACGAAGGCGTAGACGTACCGCTCGCGGCCGTACCCGAACGGGTGCTCGCGGTCGGCCTTCTTGCGCGACTGGCGGCCGCCCAGGAGCAGCAGCAGCTGGTTGCCCGAGTCGGCGAGGGAGTGCACGCCCTCCGCGAGCATCGACGAGGAGCCGGAGAACGCCCACGCGATGAACTTGGTGAGGGCGATGCCGAGGTTGGCCGCGAAGGCTGCGACGATCGCCCTGGTTCCGCCTGATGCGCTCATGCCCCTCATCCTAGGATGGCCGCATGGACGACGCGCAGAACGTGAACCTCCCGACGATCGCCATGCTGGGCGCCGGCTCTATGGGTCGCGCCATCCTGAGCGGCCTGCTCGCGCCCCACGTGCATGCGGCCGGGATTCGCGTGACGAACAGGTCGGAGGCACGAGCCGCGGAGCTCGCCGGCACGCCAGGGGTGACGACGTACGTGACCGAGACGAAGGCGGATGCGAACCGGCTCGCCGTCGACGGCGCGCAGCTGGTCATCGTGGCCGTCAAGCCGGCGATGGTGCGCGACCTGCTGGCCGAGATCGGGGATTCGCTCGCGCCGGGAACCGTGGTGGTGAGCGTCGCCGCCGGTGTGACGGCAGCGACCATGGAGTCGCTGCTGCCCGACACGATCTCGGTCGTGCGCGCGATGCCGAACACGCCGGCCGTCGTCGGCAAGGCCGTGACCGGGATCAGCGCGGGCTCGCACACCGAGGAGGACGACCTGGCGCTCGTCCGCACGCTGTTCGAGACGGTCGGTGAGGTCGTCGAGGTGCCGGAGTCGCAGCTGGATGCGCTCAGCACGATCTCCGGGTCCGGCCCGGCGTACGTGTTCCTCCTGATCGAGGCGCTCACGCAGGCGGCCGTCGAGAAGGGCTTCACCCCAGAGCAGGCGGCCGTCCTCGTGAACGGCACGTTCCTCGGCGCGTCGGAGCTCCTGGTCTCCTCCGGAGAGGATCCCGCCGAGCTGCGCCGCCGTGTCACCAGCCCCAACGGCACCACCGAGCGCGCGATCGCCGTGCTCGCCGACGCCGACCTCCCCGCGCTCTTCGCCCGCGCCACCGACGCCGCCCTCGCCAGAGCCCGCGAACTAGCCGCCGGCTGACCCCCGCCGCCTCCCGCCCGCTCCGAGCCCCAGCCATCAGTTCCTGAGTTTTTCGAGTGACACGCCGCAGAAAAGTCGAACAACTCAGGAACTGATGGCGTGGAGAGCCCGGCGGACGGTGAGGATGGCGCGGGGAACCGGGCCGCGCAGGTCGTCGGCGGTCAGGAAGACGGCCGTCCACCCGGCAGCGGAGAGACGCTCGCGGCGATGGATGTCCTCGCGGTAGGTCTCGGTGTCGGTGCGGTGGTGGTCGCCCAGGTATTCGATGGCCAGCCGCCGATCCGGATAAGCGAGGTCGACCATCGCGACGTGGCGGCCGACGTGTTGGATGCGGTAGTTCAGCGCCGGTTCAGGCAGCCCTGCGGACATCAGTTCGAGCCGTAGCCGCGTTTCCTGGGGCGACAACGATCCGAACCGGACCAGGTCGAGCGCCTCGCGAAGACGGCGGATGCCCGGGCGTCTGCCGTGATGCCGCAGAGCGCGCTCCAGGTCCGCCCGGCCGAACGGGCTGGGCGTTCCGGAGTACGGCTCGTCGCCGGTGATCAACCAGTCTCCGATCACGACCAGATCGCTGAGCGAGAGGGAGCCGGAGAGCTGGGCCCACGCGTCCTCGGCGCTGAAGCAGCGGAGCCCCTCCGCCTGCACGATCCTGTGGCCCGCCGGCTGGAGTTCGTGCGCCACGACCCCTCGCATCTGCGGCGGCTTCTCAGGAGAGAAAACGGCGACGTGCACGTCGGTCGGGTGCTGGTGGAGAGGGAGCGGAAGGCCGTGGAGGACCGCGGCGGAGTGATGACTGAAGATCTGCGTGGATCGGCCGAGCCTGGCGTACGCCCGGCACTTCGCCATGTGGTCATCGTCTATCGGCGTGTATGAGCGCACCCCGCGGAACGGCCTCGCGAAGCCGGCGCCGTAGAGCGCTCCGCGTCGGATGCCTGCGTCCAGCCCTTCCCGGACGGTGAAACTGTCGAGCATCCCGACATCCTGCCCGGTCCCGGCTCGCCCTCAGCGCTTCTCCACATCCACGCCATCCGCTCCTGAGTTTTTCGAGCGACACGCCGCAGAAAAGTCGAACAACTCAGGAACTGATGGCGGGGGACGGGGCGGGTTAGGCGTCGAGGGCGGCGAAGCGTTCGATGTCGGCGGAGGAGCCGGAGACGATGATGAGGTCGTGGTCGGTGACGACGGTGTCGGGGGTCGCGTAGGTGAAGGGGCGGCCGGGCGGCTTGACGCCGACGACCGTGATGTTGTGCTTGGTGCGGACGCCGGACCGGCCGAGCGGGAGGCCGCGGATCGGCTTGGGCGGGTACATCTTCACGAGCGCGAAGTCGTCGTCGAACTCGATGAAGTCGAGCATCCGGCCCGAGACGAGGTGCGCCGCACGCTCGCCGGCTTCGGCCTCCGGGTAGATCACGTGGTTCGCGCCGATGCGCTCCAGGATCTTGCCGTGCGACTTCGAGATCGCCTTCGCCCAGATCTGCGGCACCTTGAGGTCGACCAGGTTGGCGGTGATCAGCACGCTCGCCTCGATCGACGACCCGACCGCGACTACGGCGATCGAGAAGTCCTCCGCCCCGATCTGGCGCAGCGTCTCGATCGAGCGGGCGTCCGCCTGGACGGTGTGCGTGACCCGGTCGGCCCACTTCTGCACGAGGTTGGCGTCGGTGTCGATGGCGAGCACCTCGCGGCCGAGCCGGTCGAGCTGGCCCGCCGTGGCGGCGCCGAAGCGGCCGAGGCCGATCACCAGGACGGGCGCGTTGTGCTTGATCCGGTCACCCAACGAGCGGCCTCTCCTCCGGGTTGTGGTACAGCTGGCGCCGCTGGCTCTGGGCCAGCGCCGCGGCGAGAGTCACTGTACCAACGCGTCCGCAGAACATCGTGGCCGCCATCACGTAGACGCCGGCGTCGGGCAGGCGTTCGGTCAGTCCGGTCGACAGGCCGCAGGTGGCGAACGCGGAGATGACGTCGAACAGCACGTGGTCGAGCGGCGCCTTCGTGATCTGCAGGATGAGGATGCTCGAGACCGCGACGATCGTCGCGCCCCACAGCGCCACCGACACGGACAGCCGCAGCACGTCGATCGGGATGCGGCGCTTGAACGCATCCATCGACTCCACCCCGCGCGCCTCGGCGAATGCGGCCAGGAAGAGGACCGCAAGGGTCGTCACCTTGATGCCGCCGGCGGTCGAGGCCGAGCCGCCGCCGATGAACATCAGCATGTCGGTCACCAGCAGGCTCGACCCGTGCAGGTCGTCGATCGGGATGGTGGAGAAGCCGCCCGAGCGCGCCATCGTCGACAGGAAGAAGGACTGGAACACGGTGTGCCCCGCATCCAGGTGCCCGAACGTCTTCGGGTTGTCGTACTCGAGCACGATGTAGAGCACCGCGCCCGCGACCAGCAGGATCAGCGAGGTCAGCACCGTCAGCTTGACGTGGATGCCCCACCGCCGCCGCCTCTGCCGCAGGTTGGTCGCGACGGCGAAGATCACGGGGAAGCCGATCGCTCCGAGGAACACGCCGATCATCAGCGCCGTGAGGAACCAGTAGTCCGTCGCGAACGCCTGGATGCCCTCCGCGTTCGGCGTGAAGCCGGTGTTCGTGAACGCCATCGCCGAGTAGTACAGCGACTCCCACGCGGCCGTGCCGACGTCGATCCCGGCGATCAGCATGCGCGGGAACAGCAGCAGCGCGATGCCGCCCTCGATGACGACCATGCTGATCGCGACCGTCGTCAGCAGCTTGCCGACCTCGCCGAGGCGCACGGCCTGGCCCTCGGCGACCGGGCCGGAGTGCATCCGGAGCGGGTTGCTATCGCTCGCCGCCATGAGCTTCGCCCGCAGCCCGAGCTTGCGCGAGATCACGAGGCCCAGGATGGACGCCATCGTCAGCACGCCGACCGCGCCCACCTGAACGCCGATGTAGACGAGCAGATGCCCGAACAGGGACCAGTGCGTGGCCATGTCGACGGTGGCCAGGCCGGTCACGCAGATGACGGAGACGGCGGTGAACAGGGAGTCGGCGAGCGGCGTCCAGCGTCCGTTCGCCGACGATATCGGCAGCGAGAACAGCAGCGTGAACACCAGGATCAGCAGCGCGAAGACGAGGATCGCGAACCGCGACGGGCTGCGCGCCGCGAACGCGTTGATCGCCGCGCGGACGCGTCCGACCGGTGTCGCGGGGAGGCCGCGGGCCACCCGGGTGGCGCTCATCTGTCGGTCCTTCCCGTCGTCTCGTCTGGTCGGGGCGGGCTTCGGACATGGTACTGCGCCTGGCGAATGGCTAGCCTTGGGGCATGGCCGACATCTTCGACGTGATCGCCGATCCGACGCGCCGCGACATCCTCCGCGTGCTGCTCGACCGCAACACGGAGGCGACGCATTCCGTCGGCGAGATATCCGTCTCGGAGATCGTGGCGACGCTGGAGCTGAGCCAGCCGACGGTGTCGAAGCACCTGAAGGTCCTGCGCGAGGCCGGGCTGGTCTCCGTCCGCGAGGAGGGCCAGCACCGCTACTACAGGCTCGACGCCGGCCCGCTGGAGGCGGTGGAGGACTGGGTCATTCCGTTCACGGCATCCGAGGAGGACGTCGCTCTGACCGTGCGCCTGGCGGAGGAGACCCGCGAGTTCGCGAGCTCGGTCGGCAAGGTCCTCGCGGACACGCGCCACCGGGTCTCGTCGGCCACCGAGCGCGTGACGCCGAAGAAGTGGCGCAAGGACTGACCCCGGCGAGTACCATGTCCCCACAGAGGAGGACAGAGCGATGGCACACGATCTGAAGGACGTGCGCTTCCTGACGGTCGCGGAGGTGGCCGACATGATGCGCGTCTCCCGCATGACCGTATACCGCCTCGTTCACGCGGGCGAGCTTCCGGCCATCCGCTTCGGTCGTTCGTTCCGTGTTCCCGAGTCGGCCGTCGAGCACCTGCTGGAGGCGGCCACCTACCGTGAGGGCGGCGTCGCGGACTCGGCCTGACGTCGGGTAGACTTGCTCTTCGTGTCGCCGCGCGCCCCGCGGCATACCCCTGATTCTTTGTGAGGTCTACGTGGGTTCCGTTATCAAGAAGCGTCGCAAGCGTATGGCGAAGAAGAAGCACCGCAAGCTTCTTCGCAAGACGCGCCACCAGCGTCGCAACAAGAAGTAGACCCCGGTCTGCGGCTCAAGCGTCGGTCCACCCGGGCCGGCGCTTCTTGCTGTGGGTCCGGCGTCCTCGTTCCGGCGTCTTGCTCCCGGGCTCGGCCGCGCCGTTTAGAGTGGATGCGTGTCCACCGTGTCCCTGACGCTCATCGGCAAGCCCGGCTGCCACCTCTGCGACGACGCGAGGGAGGTCGTCCGCTCGGTGATCGCCGATCTGCCGGCGGACGCGCCGTCGGTGACCGTGGAGGAGCGGGACATCCTGCAGGAGCCCGAACTCCACGAGAAGTACGTGGAGGACATCCCGGTCGTGCTGGTCGACGGACGCATGCACACCTACTGGCGCGTCGATCCCGTCCGCCTGCGTACCGCCCTGCTGGAGGCCCGATGACCATCCGCCACGTCGTCTCGTGGAAGCTCGCCACCACCGACGAGCATGAGCGCGCCGAGCAGGCCGCCCGCATCAAGAGCGGGCTCGAGTCGCTGCCCGCCGTCATCCCCGAGCTCCGCTCGGCGCAGGTCGGCGTGACCGTCGCGCCCGGCGACGACTTCGACGTGGTGCTGATCAGCGACTTCGACAGCCTGGACGGCATCCGGGTCTATCAGGAGCACCCTGCGCACCTGGAGGTGGCGGGCTTCATCCGCTCCGTCGTGGCCGCGCGCGCGGCGGTCGACTTCGAGGTCTGACCGCCCGGCTCAGAGCACCGGGCTCAGAGCACCGGGCTCTGGGCGATGTCCACGTCGCGGCGGCGGTAGTCCTGCAGGAACTGCGTCAGCGTCCCGGAGTAGAGCTCCTTGACTAGGTCGCCCGCCTTCGCCCCGTCGTGGTCCTTCACGGCGGCGAGGATGTCGGCGAGGGCACCCGGGAGGTCGCCGACGCCGAACGGGGTCTGCCACACCGAGACGTAGCGCAGTAGCTGCGGGCTCAGCCCCTCGCTCATCGCGGTGAGCGCATCGTTGCCCCCCGAGCGCACCAAGCCGAGGAAGAAGTCGTTGAAGGCGTGCCCGAGCGCCGGGAGCTCGCGGACCTTCGACGCCCTCCGCACCTCTTTGAGCGCCTTCTCGAGGCCCGCGATGGTCGCGTTGTCGATGGTCGGCACGAACGTCCTGGCCGCCTTCTCGTACAGCAGACCGGTGCTGTAGATCGCCTCGTCGATGGCCTTGAGGTCGATGGGCGCGACGCGCGTGTAGCGGTTCGGGGCCATCTCGACGAGCCCGAGGTCGGCGAGCTTCATCAGCGCCTCGCGGATGGGTGTGCGGGAGACGCCCAGCCAGGCGGTGAGCTTCTCGTCGAGCAGGGTCTCACCCGGCTCGAGCGTGCCGTCGAGGATGCCGTCGTAGAGACGGCCGTAGACGACGTCGCGCAGCAGCCGCCGCTCGACGGGTGCGGTGTCGCTCACGGGCAGCGGCATCAGCGCATCTCCTTCTGTGTGGGCGCGAACTCGTCGGCGATCGCCGGAAGCGTCTTGTCGAACAGGTCGGTCGCCGCGCGGGCAGCCTTGTCGGCCTTGCCTGAGACGGCGGCGTCGGCCAGCGCCTTCACGGACGTGCGGGCCTTGTCGAACGCCGAGTCGTTCTTCACCGCGTTCAGCGCGCGCTGAACCTCGGGCAGATGGCGCTTGAGCAGGCGGGCGATCGTACCGTTGTCGAGGCGGCGGACGAACACTCCGACGAAGCCGTCGGCGGAGAGCCCGTCACGGACGACCGTCGCCGCGTCGCCCTCCGCAGCGGTGCGCAGCGTCTCTCGGTCGTCGTCGGTCAGCAGCGGCGTCGCGTCGCGGACGACCCCGGCGATCAGCACGCCGACGGTCGCGATCAGCTGGCGCAGCCGCTCCGGATCGACGGGCGTGACGCGCGTGCGCCGCTGGGGCAGGATCTCCACCAGGCCCATCGTTGCGAGCTGGTTGAGCGCCTCGCGGACGGGCGTGCGGGAGACTCCCACCCAGCGCTCGATCTCGGCGTCGTAGAGCTGCTCGCCCGGAAGGAGGTCGCCGCCGACGATGGCGTCGAGGAGGCGCTGGAAGACTTCGTCTCGGATGAGCCGCCGGGGGCTTGCGGCTTCTGTCACGGGCACGGGCATAGAGGCATGTTACATCCGAACGTGAGCGGTTCGGCGACGAAATACCACGTGTTGAAAGCCTGCATTATCCGGCGTCCGAGGCCTCAATGCGCAGCGGACGCCCATCCCGTGCGCACCAGGCGCACAGCGACGCGGGCGTAGGCTGGTCCGGTGAGTACAGCCCCGACCGCACGGCGGGAGACTGGCGTGACGGTCCTGGAGGCCGAGACCGCTCCACTCGATGACGTCCGCCAGCTCATCCCCTTCCTCGACTCCCGCACCCCGCTGCTCTGGCTGCGCAAAGGCGAGGGGATGGCGGCGATCGGCGAGGTGCTCCGGCTCGACTTCTCCGGTCCGGACCGAATCCGGCAGGCGTCGGCGGCCTGGCGGGCCACCGCTGCGGCCGCGATCGTCGACGACGCCGTGCGCACCCCCGGCACGGGCCTCGTCGCCTTCGGCACGTTCGCCTTCGACGACGAGAGCACCGCGACCAGCACGCTCATCGTCCCGGAGCTGGTCGTGGGCCGACGCGGCGGCAAGAGCTGGGTGACGCGCATCCGCAGGGCCGGCGAGCCCGCATCCGGCGCGCAGCCGCATCCCACGCCGTTCGGCGACGAGTACCGGCTGAGCCTGCTGCCGGGTCGGCTCGACGACGACGGCTACCGCTCGGCCGTGGCACGCGCCGTCGAGCGCATCCGGGAGCAGGACCTTTCGAAGGTCGTGCTCGCCCGCGAGCTTCGCGGCCACCTCCCGCTGGAATCCGACCTGCGGCGCGCCCTGGTAGAGCTCGCGCTCGGCTACCCCGACTGCTGGACCTTCGCCGTCGACGGCCTCGTCGGTTCCTCGCCGGAGACCCTTGTGCGCGTCCACCACGGCACGGTCACCGCCCGCGTGCTCGCCGGCACCATCTCGCGCGGTTCGGACGCGGCGAAGGACGCGGCGGCCGCGGCCGCCCTCGCGGCGAGCGCGAAAGACCAGGGCGAGCATCGCTTCGCCGTCACGAGCGTGATGGATGCGCTCCGCCCGCACAGCGCCGACCTCGCGGCGAGCGACGAGCCGTTCACCCTGAAGCTGCCGAACCTCTGGCACCTCGCCACGGACGTCGCGGGGATGCTGAGCGACGGTTCCAGCTCGCTCGACCTCGCGGCGGCGCTCCACCCGACCGCGGCGGTCGCCGGCACCCCACGTCGAGACGCCCTGGCGCTCATCCGGGAGCTGGAGCCGTTCGACCGTGGCCGCTACGCCGGGCCTGTCGGCTGGGTGGGCGGCGACGGCGACGGCGAGTGGGCGATCGCCCTTCGCTGCGCACAGCTGACCGCCGACGGCGACCTGACCGCCTACGCCGGCGCCGGGATCGTCGCGGACTCCGACCCCGAGCGCGAGCTCGCTGAGACCACGATGAAGTTCCGGCCGATCGTGGAGGCATTCGGCTGAGGGCGACGGCTCACGACTCGGCGAGCCGCCGCTTCTGCTCCTCCACGTCGTAGTCCGGCTTCGGCCAGCGCAGGTCGAGGCGCTGCAACGCCTCGATGAGCAGCTGCTGCACCGCGGCCCTGGCATACGACTTGTGGTCGGCGGGGACGACGAACCACGGCGCGTGCTCGGTCGAGGTGCGCTCCAGCATGAGCTGGTACGCATCCTGGTAACCGTCCCAGCGGAGGCGCTCGTCCACGTCGGCCGGGTTGAACTTCCACAGCTTGTCCGGGCGTTCCAGGCGGGAGGCGAGGCGCTTCTTCTGCTCATCGCGGCCCAGGTGAAGCATGACCTTGACGATCGTGGTCCCGGCCTCGGTCAGTTCCTGCTCGAACGCGTTGATCGCACCGTACCGGCGCTCGATCTCCTCGGCGGGCGCGAGGTTGCGCACGCGGCCGATCAGCACATCCTCGTAGTGGCTGCGGTCGAACACTCCGACCTGACCGGCCTTCGGCACCTCCCGCCACACCCGCCAGAGGAAGTCGTGCGCCAGCTCCTCCGGCGTGGGCTTGCCGAAGCCCGCGTAGTGGACGCCGCCGGGGTTCATCGCGCCGATCACGTGGGAGACGATCCCGCCCTTGCCCGCGGTGTCCATCGCCTGGAGCACGAGCAGCACCGAGCGGGACTCGCCCTCCCGGCCGCAGGCGAACAACTGCTCCTGCAGGTCGGCCAGCACGCTCTCGCCGTCCGCGAGCGCCTTCTCCCTGTCGGCCTTGCCGCCCTTGAAGCCGGGCGTCGCGTCCGTCGGCTGGTCGGCTAGGCGGAAGCCGGCCGCCGCCCGCAGCAGTTCGTAGGGATCGCCCGTCCAGTACGTGTCGTCCGACACCGTCGCCTCCTCGTCCCGCCGCGTCGTCGCCACGCGAGCGCCTGGGGCGCCCATGGTAGTCCTCCGCGGGCCGGCGGAAATGCGTTCTAGCCACGACTCGTCGCGCGGCATTACGGTGTGCGCATCGAGAGGAGTCCGAGATGGGCACGTTCTGGAGCGTCTTCCTGTACGTCTTCTGGATCTTCGCGTTCGTCGCGTTCCTGATGGTGCTGTTCACCGTGCTGGTGGACCTCTTCAGGGACCACCAGCTGAACGGCTGGTGGAAGGCGCTCTGGGTGATCTTCCTCGTGTTCTTCCCGGTGCTCGGCGTGCTCGTGTACCTGATCGCGCGAGGCCGAGGGATGGCGGAGCGGAATCTGGCGCGCCAGGCCACGGTCCCGGAGGACGACACCTGGGGGCAGCACCCGACGGCGTCGGCCACCCCGGCGTCCGACATCCAGCAGGCGCAGACGCTGCTCGACCAGGGGGTCATCAGCAAGGGGGAGTTCGACGCGCTGAGGGCCAAGGCCCTGGGGGAGCGGTACTGAACCGGCGCTCCGCCGGGACGGGTGCCGCCTGACCGTTCGGCGTGCATCCTGCCGCGGGAATGCAGGCGACCGGGACCGCAGCCTAAGCTGGTGGGGTGAGTAAGGCCGACCTCAGCAAGCAGCCCGCCCAGGTCGCCGCCATGTTCGACCAGGTGTCGACGCGCTACGACAGGACGAACGCGGTCCTGTCGGCCGGGAACGCGGCGCTGTGGCGTGTGGCGACGACGCGGGCCGTCTCGCCACGCGCAGGCGAGACGATCCTCGACGTCGCGGCGGGAACGGGCACCTCCAGTGCGTCCCTCGCCCGCAACGGCGCCTCCGTCGTCGCGGCCGACTTCTCCGAGGGCATGATCGAGGTGGGCCGTCGTCGGCAGGCGGACAACCCCTTCGTCCGCTTCGTGCAGGCCGATGCGACCGCGCTGCCGTTCGAGGACGACTCGTTCGACGCCGTGACCATCTCGTTCGGTCTCCGCAACATCGTCGACCCGAAGAAGGCGCTCGCCGAGTTCTACCGCGTCGTGCGCCCCGGCGGCCGCGTCGTGGTGTGCGAGTTCTCGCAGCCGCCGCTCGCGCCTATCCGCGCGGGATACGCCGCCTACCTCAAGTACGGGATGCCGGTGCTCGCCCGCGTGGCCAGCTCCAACCCGGCAGCGTACGAGTACCTGATGGAGTCCATCCAGGCCTGGCCCGACCAGCAGGCGTTGGCCGGCTGGCTGCGCGAGGCGGGGTTCGAGCGTGTCGCGTACCGCAACCTGACGGCGGGGATCGTGGCGCTTCATCGCGGGTACAAGCCCGAGCGAGCTGTCGTCGAGGAGGCGCCGAAGGCCGCGCCTGCGGCGAAGCCGAAGGCGACGCCGAAGCAGCGGACCGCTCCGAAGTCCACGCCGGAGGCGACGGCCAATCCGAAGCCTGCCGCTGCGCCGAAGCCCACGGCGAAGGCCGGAACGCAACCCAAGCCCACGGCGAAGGCCCCCGCCAAGCCGAAGCCGGCGCAGGCCGCCAAGCCGAAGCCCACCGCCTCCGAGAAGCCGAAGCCGAAGTCCAAGCCGACCGGTCCCGCATCCGCCGTCCCGTCCGAGGGGGAGTAGTGCCACGAAGTGTCCCGGCAGTTCGGCGACCGTCGCTGACCGGCCAACTGGGCTTCACCGAACGGATCTTCCTCCGCGGCGATGACCGCGCCCTGGCGACCGCCGTCGACGACGGCCTGGCGCAGGTGGAGGAGGGCCTCCACCGCGAGATGCACTTCGCCGACAACCTGGCCGACGTCACCGCGCGCTACCTGCTCGAGGCCGGAGGCAAGCGGGTGCGCCCGATGCTGACCCTGCTGGCCGCCCAGCTGGGCGACGGCACCAACGCCGAAGTCATCCAGGCGGCGGCCGCGGTCGAGATCACCCACCTCGCATCGCTGTACCACGACGACGTCATGGACGACTCGCAGATGCGCCGCGGCGTCCCGAGCGCTCAGTTCGTCTGGGGCAACTCGGTCGCGGTGCTGACCGGCGACCTGCTTTTCGCACGCGCGAGCAAGCTCGTCTCGGCGCTGGGCGAGCGGGCCATCCAGCTGCAGGCGGACACGTTCGAGCGGCTCTGCCTCGGCCAGCTGCACGAGACCATCGGCCCGCGGGAGGGCGAGGACCCGATCGAGCACTACATCCGCGTACTCGAGGACAAGACGGGGTCGCTGATCGCCGTCGCAGCGCAGATGGGCGTGGTCTTCTCCAACGCCCCAGAGGAGTACGAGCAGCCCGTCGTCGTCTTCGGTGAGAAGATCGGTGTCGCCTTCCAGCTCATCGACGACGTGATCGACCTGTCGTCGCAGGGCGTCGCCGAGACCGGCAAGACGCCCGGCAACGACCTCCGCGCCGGCGTCGCCACCCTTCCCGTGCTGCGCCTGCGCGAGCGCGCGGCGGACGACGCCGAGGCGGCGGCGCTGCTCGAACGTCTCGAACGGGACGTCATCGGCTCCGCCGAGGACGGCGAGGTCACTCCCGCCGCGACGGAGGCGATCGCCGCCCTGCGCGAGCACGACGTCACGCGGCAGACGCTGGAGGAGGCGCACCGCTGGGCGCGCGAGGCGGTCGAGGCGCTCGCGCCCCTGCCGGACGGCCCGGTGAAGAAGGCGCTGGTCCGGTTCGCGGACACCATCGTCGAGCGCTCGAGCTGAGCGACAAGCAACCCCAGAAGGAATCAACGCATGACCAAACTGCGACTGGCCATCGTCGGCGCCGGCCCGGCGGGCATCTACGCCGCCGACATCCTGCTGAAGGCGGAACGGGGCTTCGACGTGTCGATCGACCTGTTCGAGCAGCTCCCCGCGCCCTACGGACTGGTGCGCTACGGCGTCGCCCCCGACCATCCGCGCATCAAGGGCATCATCACCGCGCTGCGCGAGGTGCTCGACCGCGGTGACATCCGCATCTTCGGCAACGTGGAGTACGGCCGTGACATCACGCTCGACGACCTCAAGCGCCACTACAACGCCGTGATCTTCGCGACCGGCGCCGTTCGCGACGCCGACCTGGAGATCCCGGGCATCGAGCTTCACGGCTCGTATGGCGCCGCCGACTTCGTCAGCTGGTTCGACGGCCACCCCGACGTGCCGCGCACCTGGCCGCTGGAGGCGAAGTCGGTCGCCGTGATCGGGAACGGCAATGTCGCCCTCGACATCTCCCGGATGCTCGCGAAGCACGCCGACGACCTGCTGCCGACCGAGATCCCCGACAACGTCTACGAGGGGCTCAAGGCGTCTCCCGTCACCGACGTCCACGTCTTCGGCCGCCGGGGCCCCGCCCAGGTCAAGTTCACCCCGTTGGAGCTGCGCGAACTGGGCGAGCTGCGCGACGTCGACATGATCCTGTACGACGAGGACTTCGACTACGACGAGCAGTCGAAGGCCGCCATCGCCAGCAACAAGCAGGTCATGGTGATCGACCGGGTGCTGCAGCAGTGGCGGCAGCGCGAGGTGGGCAACGCCTCGCGCCGCCTGCACCTGCACTTCTACGCCAAGCCCCTCGAGGTCGTCGGAGACGAGCACGGCAACGTGCGCGCCTTCCGGTACGAGCGCACAGAGCCCGACGGCGAGGGCGGTGTGCGCGGCACCGGCGAGATCCGCGAGCTCGAGATCGACGCCATCTACCGCGCGGTCGGGTACTTCGGGTCTCCGCTGCCCGGCATCCCGTTCGACCGCAAGCACGGCGTCATCCCGAACCACGAGGGCCAGGTGCTGCGCAAGGGCGACAACGAGCGCATGTACGGCGTCTACGCGACCGGGTGGATCAAGCGGGGCCCCGTGGGGCTCATCGGTCACACCAAGTCGGATGCCATGGAGACGATCAAGCATGTGATCAACGATCAGGGCAACTGGTGGTCCCCCGCAGACCCCTCGGAGGAATCTGTGGAGAACCTGCTGCGCGAGCGGGGTGTGGACTACACGAACCTCGACGGCTGGCACAACCTCGACGCGCACGAGCAGGCGCTCGGCGCGGAGCGCGGTCGCGCCAGGATCAAGGTGGTCTCGCGAGACGAGATGGTGCGCGTGTCCAACTCCGAGACGGTCGCGAGCGGACCCTCCGCGGAGTAGGCGGTAGCCTCGGGGCATGGCTTCCCGGCCCGAATGGCGACCCGACATCCTCGGGGAGCACTTCGAGCAGCTGACGCTTCCGCTGCGCCCGGATGCCGAGGGCGACGTTGTCGCGACGCTCGTCCGCTACTCTCCGCCGCCGCGGCTGCACCTGCACAGAGGACCGGCGGCGGACGCCGACGTGCTCTACGTGCACGGCTGGTCCGACTACTTCTTCCAGACCGAGCTTGCGCGCTTCTGGCATGAGCAGGGCGCCCGCTTCCACGCGCTCGACCTGCGCAAGTACGGGCGGAGCCTGCGGGAGGGCCAGACGCCCGGCTTCGTCGACGACCTCGCGGCGTACGACGAGGACATCGCCGCGGCACTGGAGGCGATCGGGCACGGGGAGGGCGAGCAGCGCCGCCGCCGGCTCATCCTGCTCGGGCATTCGACCGGCGGACTGACGCTCAGCCTGTGGGCCGACCGGCATCCCGGACGGGCGGCTGCGCTCATCCTGAACAGCCCGTGGCTGGAGTTCCAGGCGCACTCCGCCGGCCGCGCGGCCCTGGCCCCGCTGATCGACCTGCACGCCCGGCTCGACCCGAAGGCGGCGATGCCGAACGTCGACCTGGGCTTCTACACGCGCACCGTCTCTCGCACGATGGACGGCGAATGGGACTACGACCTGGCCTGGCGTCCGGTGCGTGGCTTCCGCGTGCACCCCGCGTGGCTCACCGCCGTGCTCGCCGGGCACGCGCGGGTGGCCGCGGGCCTGCACATCGACGCCCCTGTGCTGACCCTGCTGTCGGCGAGGTCCACCATCCTGCCCTACTGGACGCCCGCGATGCAGACGTCGGACGTGGTGCTCGTGGTGCGCGACATCGCCGAGCGGGCGCTGGGCCTCGCCGGCGACGTGGCGGTGTCGTGGGTACAGGATGCGCTGCACGACGTCTTCCTGTCGGCGCCGCCCGCGCGGGCAGCGGCATACTCGGCCGTCGAGCGGTGGATGCGGGGCTACCTCAGCGGAAGTTGACGAACTGCAGCGCCACGTCGAGGTCCGCGTTCTTGAGCAGGGCCATGGTCGCCTGCAGGTCGTCCCGGCTCTTGGAGCTGACGCGGAGCTCGTCGCCCTGGATCTGCGACTTGACGCTCTTCGGCGCTTCGTCGCGGATGAGCTTGTTGATCTTCTTCGCCGCGTCCTGCTCGATGCCGTTCTTGAGCCCGACCTCGATCCGGAACTCCTTGCCGGACGCGTAGGGCGCACCGGTGTCGAGCGACTTGAGAGTGATCCCGCGCTTGATGAACTTCGACTCGAGCACTTCGAGCACGGCCTTCACGCGCTCCTCGGTGTTGGCCTTCAGGAGCACCTTCTCGCCGCTCCACTCGACCGACGCGCCGACGTTCTTGAAGTCGTAGCGCTGGTCCACCTCTTTGCGGGCCTGGTTGACGGCGTTGTCCGCCTCCATCTTGTCGACCTTGCTGACGACGTCGAACGAGGAGTCTGCCATGGTGTCCGTCCTTCCCGGTTGAGCTCCCTCCAGTCTACGAGGGCGCGCCGCCGGTGGCCTCGGCCCGCGCGACTGCGCCCCCACGGAACAAGTGCGCCTGCTCGAGCGGGCGCAGACGTTCCGGGCGGGCGCAGTCGCGTCCATGCGGCCGAGTTGCGTGAGAGCGGAATGTAAAGAACGGGTAAGGCGCGTGCCCGCGCGTGCGCGAGGCCAGCCATGATGAGAGGGTGGGCGAAGACAGGGGCTTGGTGCTTGTCGTGGAGGACGAGCCGACCATCGCCGACCTCGAACGGCTGTACCTCGCCGACGGCGGGTTCGGCGTGCACATCGAGCGCGACGGCGGCCGTGCCCTGGAGGCCGTCGCGCGCCTGCGGCCAGTGGCGATCGTGCTCGACATCGGCATCCCCGGGATGGACGGGCTGGAGTTGTGCCGCACTCTGCGCGCCCGCGGCGACTGGACGCCGGTGGTCTTCGTCACCGCGCGCGACGACGAGGTGGACCGCATCCTGGGCCTGGAGCTGGGGGCCGACGACTACCTGACGAAGCCGTTCTCGCCGCGCGAGCTGGTGGCGAGGGTGCGGGCGCTGATCCGCCGGGCGTCCGCGCCGACCGGGGCGCCGGTGCGGAGGGTCGGGTCGGTCTTCCTCGACCCGGTGCGGCGCAGGGTCGAGGTCGGCGGCGCGCGGGTGGAGCTCACGGCGACGGAGTTCGACCTGCTCGAGCACCTGATGTCGCAGCCGGGGCGCGTGTTCACCCGGGAGCAGCTGCTCTCGTCGGTGTGGGGCGTCGCGGACTACAGCAGCAGCCGAACGGTCGACGTCCACGTGGCGCAGGTGCGCCTCAAGCTCGGCGCCGCCGCGGCTGTGATCCGGACGGTGCGCGGCGTGGGCTACAGCGCTGCGGAGCCAGAGGGGTGACGCGGTGAGCCCCAGGCGGCCCTGGACCGCGTCCGTCACCGCGCGGATCATGCTCGGCACGTTCGCGGTGAGCCTGATCGCGGTGGTCGTGACGGGCATTGTCGCGCTCCAGGTGGTGCAGGGAGTCGTCGAGAGCCAGGCGCGGCAGCAGCTGAAGGCCCAGGCGACGGCGCTGGTCGCCGCGCGGGCGACCGGATCCCACGTGGCGGCGACGCGGCTGGCGGCGCTCGGCGACCGCTTCGCGGTGGTCGAGCCGGACGGGACGGTCACGGGAGCCGCGCGCTCGTCGGTGAGCGACGCGGTCGTCCGGGAGCTGCGGGCGGGTCGCGTGGTCTCCGGGACCACCACCCTCGGCGACAAGGATGCGGTGCTGGTCGGGATCCCCACGGCCGACGGCGGCGGCGTGGTCGGCGTGCGCAAGGTCGCGGACATCTCCGCCGCCAGTGCGGAACTCATCCGCTGGCTGGCGCTCGCCCTGGTGCTCGGTCTCGCGGTGGCGTCCATCGCGGGCGTCCTGCTCGCCCGCCGGCTGGGGCGACCGCTCACCCGCCTCGCCGGCAGCGCGCGGGAGCTCGCCTCCGGCCGCCGCGGGGTCGCGATCGAGCGCGAGCCGGTGGCCGAGATCGAGGACATCGCCCAGGCACTGCGCGGGCTCGACACGGCCCTCACCGTCAGCGAGGACCGGCAGCGCGAATTCCTGCTCTCGGTGTCACACGAGATCCGCACGCCGCTCACCGCGATCCGGGGGTACGCCGAGGCGCTCGCGGACGGCGTGGTGCCTTCGGACGACATCGCACGCGTCGGCGGCACGCTGACCGCGGAGGCGGACCGGCTGCGACGCTTCCTGGACGACCTGCTGGAGCTCGCCCGTCTGGAGGCCGACGACTTCCGGCTCGACCCGCAGCACTTCGACGCGCGCGAGACCGTGGAGCGGGCGGTCGCAGCGTGGAGCGGGGTCGCATCCCGTGCCGGCGTGCTGCTGCGCGAGGAGCTGCCCGCCGGTCCGGTGCCGGTCGACACCGACGAGTCGCGACTGCGGCAGGTGGTGGACGGGCTGCTGGAGAACGCGCTCAGGGCGACGCCGGAGGGCGCCCCGGTGGTCGTCGCCGTCGCTGCGGGCGACCGCATCCGGGTGGAGGTGCGCGACGGCGGCCCCGGCCTCACCGCCGAGGACTCGGAGGTCGCCTTCGAGCGGGGCGAGCTGCACGCCCGCTACCGCGACGTGCGGCCGGTGGGTACGGGTCTCGGGCTCTCGATCGCGCGCAGGCTCGTGGGCAGGCTCGGCGGAACGCTGGAGGTGCGTCCCGCCGCCGAGGGCGGCGCGGCCTTCTCGGTCTCCTTACCGTCCTCTTACATTCCCCCGGCGGAGCGCTGACATCCCCCTGCGACGCTTCGGGTATGGACAACCACGACACCGAACCGTTCAACACCGAGCCCCTCGGAACCGCGCCCGCCACCCCCGCCCCGGCGGCGCCGGGGGCGCCGGCGCCCGCGCCCGCTGCGTCCGCGCCCTCCTTCCTCCACCGCCATGCGATCGGCGTGGGCATCGTCGCGGCCGTGCTGGCCGTGATCGTCGTCGCCGGCGGAACGGCCTGGGGCGTCTCCGCGGCCGTGGCCGCCACCCAGCCGGCCGCTGCGGTCCCCGCGTCGGCGAACACGGCTGCACACGGCACCGCGTCGCACAAGAAGAAGGCGCACGCCAAGCGCGCCGAGCACGGGGCCGTCGGCACGCTGACGGCGGTGAACGGCGACACCTGGACGGTCAAGGCCGCCTCCGGCAAGACGCTCACGGTCAAGCTCACCTCCTCGACGGCGTTCGGCACGAAGAAGGCGCCGGCCACGCGCGACGGCTTCGCGACGGGGAACCGGATCGGCGTGCTCGGAAAGCGCACCGGTGACACGGTCACAGCCACCCGCATCGTGCACCTCCCGCTGCACGCGCACACTGCGACCCCGTCCCCTGCGCCGAGCGCCTGAGCCGAGGCGCCCCGGCCACACGCTCCCGCGGCTGCGCCCGCCTGGAGCGAGTTGCACATCGTGGCGGCTATTCGGTGCCGATAGCCGCCACGACGTGCAGCTCGCCGGCCTGACACTCCCGCGCACGTGGGACGCCCGTCGCCGCCTTGACGCTGACGGCCGCCGTAGGAGAGGCTTAGGCAAGCCTTACCTGAGTCAGGAGACCCGACATGGCCGAACCCATCCCCTTCTCCGAGGCGCTGCGCGAACGCACCCGCGGCGTCCACCAGGAGAGCGAAGGCGCGGTCTTCATGCAGGACCTGATGAGCGGCAAGGGCTGCCGCGACGACTACATCGCCCTGCTGGCCCAGCACTACTTCATCTACGAGGCGCTGGAGGAGGCGGCGGTGGGGATGGCGGACGACCCCGTCGCCGCGCTGTTCATCAGCCCCAAGCTGACCCGGCTGCCGGCGATCGAGAGCGACCTGGAGTTCCTCCTCGGCGCGGAGTGGCGCGACAGGATCGCCCCGCTGCCGTCGACCCTGCGCTACACGGCCCGCATCCGCGAGGTGGGCGGCAGCTGGCCGGGCGGCTTCATCGCGCACCACTACACGCGGTACCTCGGCGACCTGTCGGGCGGCCAGATCATCCGCACGCTGCTGCAGCGGCAGTACGGCTTCGACACCAACGGCGTCGGGTTCTACCTGTTCGCCGAGATCGCCAAGCCCAAGCTGTTTAAGGACACGTACCGGTCGCAGCTGGACGCGGTCGAGTGGACCGAGGAGGAGCGCGACCGGGTCATCGGCGAGGTGGGGCTGGCGTTCCGCTTCAACACCGAGCTGTTCGACGACCTGGCGACCGCGAAGGCCGCCGCCTGAGGGTGCGGCAAGCCCGATGCGGGGGTCAGACCACCCGCTCGCCGTCGCGCCAGACCGCGCGCACCGCGAAGTCGTCGTCGAGAAGCACCGCGTCGGCCGCGTAGCCGGGGAGAAGCCTCCCGAGGTCGCCCCCGCGGCCGACCGCGGCGGCCGGCGTCTCGGTGAGGGCGCGAACGGCCTCGGCGACGGGGACGCCCGCCTCGCGCACCGTTCGGCGCAGCGCGTCGTCGAGTGTGAGGGTGGAGCCGGCGATCGAGCCGCCGGCCGCCAGCCGCGCGACGCCGCCGCGCACCTCCACCGCGAGCGAGCCGAGCAGGTAGTCGCCGTCCTCCGAGCCCGCCGCGGCCATCGCGTCCGTCACGAGGGCCATGCGGCCGGGGGCCGAGGCGAACAGCATCCGGACGACCTCCGGGTGCACATGCACGCCGTCGCCGACGACCTCCAGCGTCACCCCCGGCGTCCTGGCCGCCGCGGCGACCGGACCGGGCGCGCGGTGGTGCAGGCCCGGCATCGCGTTGAACGCGTGCGTCAGGATGCTCGCGCCGGCCTCGAAGGCTGCGAGGGCCTGGCCGTAGTCGGCGCCGGTGTGACCGACCGCGACGGCGACGCCCGCGCCGGAGAACGCGCGGACCGCGTCCATCCCGCCGGGCAGTTCGGGAGCGATCGTGATCTGCCGCAGGGTGCCGCCCGCGGCCTCCAGCAGTGCGTCGATGTCGGCCGGGGTCGCGGGCCGGAGCAGCGAGGGTTCGTGCGCGCCCTTGTGACCGACGTCGAGGAACGGCCCCTCCAGGTGCGAGCCGAGGATGCGCGGGTCGGACGCCATGAGGTCGGCGACACCGCGCACGCGGCCGGCGAGCTCGGCGACCGGGGCGGTCACCAGCGAGATCACCGCGCGGGTGGTGCCGTGTCGCTGGTGCAGGTCGAGCCCGCGCGCGATCGACGCGCCGCCGTCGTCGAAGCTCGCGCCCCCACCGCCGTGCACGTGGATGTCGACGAACCCGGCCGTGAGCCACGCTCCCGCCGCGTCCGTCGTCGCCACCGCGGGCTCCGATCGCCACGACAGGCCGGACCCGACCGCGGCGACGGTTCCGCCGGAGAACCGTACCCAGCCGTCGTGGACGACAGCGCCGCCGTCGATCAGCCGGGCCGAGTGGATGAGGTGGTCGCCCCCGCTCACGCGATCATCGTCTCCGTGCCTGTGCCCGGCCGTTCCGCTCCGCCCATCGGTTCCCGCCTCCTCGTCGCCGGCTCCATCGTCTCATCCGCCACGATGGAGGGCGGCCGATCCGGATCGCGACTGGACTGCATCACCGAACGAAGTCGTGGTCCACCCGGCCACCGAGAACCTCGAGCAGCCGGGACGCCGCGGCGGCGGCGTGGGCCGGATCGCGTTCGCCTGCGAAGGCCTCCAGCTGGTCCGCCGAGGACGGATCGACGGAGCGCAGGCGACGAGCAAGCCACTTGCCGCTGCCCAGCCAGCCGCCCGCGACGAGGGTGGCGAGTTCGCCGAGGGCGCGGAAGAGGTCGGCTCGGATGGCCGCGACCGTCAACGGTTCGGTCGCATCGGCGAGGTCGTCGATGAGATCGGTGACCGCATAGCGCCGCAACTCGAGCTGGTGCGTCGTGGGCTGCGGGCCCGCAGCCAGGCGGTCGGCGGACCAGCTGCGCAGCGCCTCGAACTCGTCGCCTGTGCGGAGGGGCCGCCCCTCCGTCAGAAGGAACGGGAGCACCGGCCGGAGTGACGCGAAATCCCGCTCGCACCAGTCGCGGAATCCGTCGGCGGTGTAGGCGAAGACGTCGATGCGCTCGCCGTCGCGGTGCGCGACGCGAGCCTCGCCATGGTCATCGCGCACCGGCCCGGCGAAGGTCGACGGCGGCGCGAGGATCAGGAGGTCGATATCGCTCGTCGCAGTACGTCTCCCGGTCGACGAGCTCCCGCCCACCACGACGGTCGTCGCGCCGCGGTACTCGGCGTCGCAGAAGCGCAGTGCAACGCTCGCCGCGTCGGCATCCACTCGATCGGCGGCGTCAGGCGGTCTGCGCGAGCTCGGCGTAGTAGGTGACGTGGCAGCCGTCGCCGCTGCACTCGACGCAGACGGTGATCTCCTCGCTGTGCTGGAAGGGGTCGGCCCCCGTGCCGTCGCACCGTTCGCAAATCTCCAACGTTCTCATGCCCACGATTGTGCGCCCGACCACCGACATCGGCGGAAGGCGCCCCGGGGTGTCGCGATCGCGGCCACCGGCTCGCCGGATTCTGCCCACAGCAGAACCGCCGGAACCCTCTAGCGCAGGTCCACCCGCTCCGACATAGGCTGATGCCATGCTTCTGCGGCACGCGATCGGATCGGTGCTCCGCCGGATCAGGACGGAGCGCGGCACGACGCTGCGCCAGCTCTCGGAGGAGTCGCGGGTGTCGGTGCCGTACCTCTCCGAGATCGAGCGCGGTCGCAAGGAGGCCTCGTCCGAGATCCTGGCCGCGCTGTGCCGCGTGCTCGACGTGACCGAGGGCGAGCTGCTGACCAGCGTCGCCGCCGAGTTCGCCGAGGCGCAGGTGCTGACGCTCGTGCCCGAGCGGGAGACCGTTCCGACGCCGCCCGAGCTCCATCCGGCAGCGATCGAGCCCGGCATCGTGGCGCTCGCAGCCTGAACGCCCGCTGATTTCGTGTGCGGGCGCGCGTACGGCTATTCTTGTCTGGCGCCTTCGGTCACGAGAACACTGGTGGTCGGGAGCGCCAATGGCGAGTTACCCAAGCGGCCAAAGGGATCTGACTGTAAATCAGCTGTCTACGACTTCGGGGGTTCGAATCCCTCACTCGCCACCCTCAGCCCCCGGCCACCGGCCGGGGGTTTTTGGTTGCCCGGGGCGCCTCCGAGTTGAGCAGTCGAACGTTCGATTCTCCTGCCTGGCCGCCTGACGTCGGAGATTCGGACGCGGATGCGCCGAATCTCCGACGCTGGGGGAGATGGGGGAGAGCGCGGAGGCGGCGGCGCGGCGGGCGCGCATCTGTCAGGCTGGACGCATGACCTCCAACGCCGAGCTGCTCGAGATCGCCGCCACCATCGCCCGCCGGGCGGCCGCCTTCGCCCTGCAGCGCAGGCGTGACGGGGTCGAGATCGCCGCATCGAAGTCGTCGCTGAGCGACATCGTGACGCGGGCCGACCGCGAGACCGAGCAGCTGATCCGGGATGCGCTGGCCGCCTCCCGCCCGCGCGACGGCTTCCTGGGGGAGGAGTCGGGCGCGGGCGGCAGCGACAGCGGCCTGACCTGGGTGGTCGACCCGATCGACGGCACCGTCAACTACTTCTACGACATCCCGGCGTGGGCGGTCAGCATCGCCGTCGTCGAGGGCGACCCCGACCCGGCGACCTGGCGCACGCTCGCCGGCGCGGTGGTGAACCCGGTGCTCGGCGAGGCGTTCACCGCCTACGCGGGCGGTGGGGCGCGCCTCAACGGGGAGCCCATCCAGGTCAACGAGGGCGTGCAGCTGCCGCTGGCGCTCGTCGGGACCGGCTTCGGCTACGACGCCGAGGTGCGCAGGCGGCAGGCGGCCCTCGTCGGCGAGCTGATCGGCGAGGTGCGCGACATCCGCCGCATCGGCGCAGCCTCCCTCGACCTGTGCGGCGTCGCCGCGGGCCGGCTCGACGCCTACTTCGAGCGCGGGCTCAACCCGTGGGACCACGCGGCCGGCGCCCTCATCGCCCAGGAGGCCGGCGCGCGCGTCAGCGGGCTCGGGGGAGGCCCGGCCGACAACCGCCTCATCGTGGCGGCCGCGCCGGACCTATCCGACCAGCTCCACCCGCGCGTCGAACCCTACTTCGCCGCCTGGGAGTGACTCCCGGCCCCCGTCAGACCAGCCAGACGGCGGTGTCGCGCGGCAGCATCCCGTCCTCCAGAGCGCCGCTCGCCAGCACCACCTCACCGGCGGGCACGGCGACCGGAGTCGTGCCGAAGTTGACCACGACCGTGACGTCTCCGGTGCGGAAGGCCAGCGTGTCGGGGCCGAGGTCCAGCCACTCCGGCGCGCCGAACGCCAGGTCGTGCTCCCGGCGCAGGGCAAGCGCATCCTGGTACATCGTCAGAGTCGAGCCCGGCACGCCCTCCTGCGACGAGCGGGTGTACGCGGCCCAACTCGCCGGCTGCGGCAGCCAGCTCGCGGACGTCGGGCCGAAGCCGTACGACGCCTCCTCGCCCTCCCACGGGATCGGGACGCGGCAGCCGTCGCGGCCGTAGCGCTCGCCGTTGGTGCGGAACCAGGTCGGGTCCTGCCGCGCCTCGTCGGGCAGGTCGATCGCCTCCGGGAGGCCGAGCTCCTCGCCCTGATAGAGGTACGCCGAGCCCGGGAGCGCCAGCATGAGAGCCGTCGCCGCGCGGGCGCGGTGCAGCGCGAACGCCGGGTCGGGCAGGCCCTTCGTCTTCGGGCCGATGCCGTGGCCCTGCAGGTTGCCGGGCTGCAGTGCAAGCCGGGTCGCGTGCCGGACGACATCATGGTTCGACAGCACCCAGGTGCTCGGGGCACCGACACCGCTGAAGGCGGCGATGGAGCGGTCGATCACGCGGCGGAGCGCCGAAGCGTCCCACGGGGTCTCGAGATAGGCGAAGTTGAAGGTCTGCTGCATCTCGTCCGGGCGCACCCAGCGGGCGAGCTTGTCCAGCGGCTCGACCCAGGCCTCGCCGCAGAGCACACGGTCGCCCTCGTACTCGTCGAGCACCGTGTGCCAGTCGCGGTAGATCGCGTGGACGCCGTCCTGCGCGAAGTACGGCGGTGTCGGCGGGTCGATCTCGGCGTGCGCGGCGATCTCGGGCTCGAGCGGGACGCCGCCCATGCTGCCCATGTCGGCCGGCGGCGTGTAGTCGGGGAGGCCGGCCTCCTTGATCATGCCGTGGGCCACATCCACCCGGAAGCCGTCGACGCCGCGGTCGAGCCAGAAGCGCAGGATGCCGCGGAACTGCTCCCACACCCACGGGTTCTCCCAGTCGAAGTCGGGCTGCGACTTGTCGAACAGGTGCAGGTACCACTGCCCGGGGGTCCCGTCGGCCTCGGTGACGCGGGTCCAGGCCGGTCCGCCGAAGATCGACTCCCAGTTGTTCGGCGGCAGCTCGCCGTTCTCGCCCTTGCCGTCGCGGAAGATGTACCGGGCGCGCTCGGGACTTCCCGGGCCGGCCGCCAGTGCCTCCTGGAACCAGACGTGGTCGCTGGAGGAGTGGTTGGGGACGATGTCGATGATGACGCGCAGGCCCAGGCCGTGCGCCTCCGCGAGCATCGTGTCGAAGTCGGCGAGCGTGCCGAAGCGCGGGTCGACGTCGCGGTAGTCGGCGACGTCGTAGCCGGCGTCGCGCTGCGGCGACCGCTGGAACGGGGAGAGCCAGACGGCGTCCACCCCGAGGGCGCGGAGCGCGGGGAGGCGGTGGGTGATGCCCGGGAGGTCGCCCATCCCGTCGCCGTCGGAGTCGGCGAAGGAGCGCGGGTAGACCTGGTAGATGACGGCGGAGCGCCACCACTCGCGGCCGGGGGCCGATGGCGTGAGCGCGGGTCCGGGGGAGGGTGTGGATGCGATGGTGGTCACCTCGTGTTCGTCTCTCTCTTGGGGGTGTTCGGAGGTCAGGGGTGGGCCGCGGTGCTCGACCGCACGATCAGGTCGGCGGGGGCGATGTGGGCGGACGGTGCGGAGCGGACGGGGTCGCCGGGCCTTCTCGTGCGCGAGCGGTCGAGGGCGGCGAGCAGCAGCTCGGCGGCGCGCTCGCCCTGGCCGACGGGATGCTGCGCCACCGTGCTGAGGCCGAAGAACTCGGCGAGCGGGTGGTCGTCGATGCCGACCACGGACACATCCCCCGGCACGTGCAGGCCGAGGTCGCGCGCGGCCAGGATCGCGCCGATCGCCATCTCGTCCGAGGCTGCGAAGATGGCGGTCGGGCGCTCGTGCGGGGTGCCGAGCAGCTGCTTCGCCGCGTCGTAGCCGCCGGGGATGGTGAAGTCGGAAGCACGGTGCAGCCGCTCGTCGACCGGGAGGCCGGCCTCGTGCAGCGACTCCTCGTAGCCGAGGCGGCGGCTGGTCGGGATGTGGAAGTCGAGGTCGAACTCGTGCGACCCGCCGATGTGCGCGATCCGGTGGTGGCCGAGCGCGACGAGGTGGTCGGTGGCGAGGCGCGCGACGGCGACGTCGTCGATGGTGAGCGTGCTGACGCCGGGAAGAGGTCCGCCGACGCCGACCACGGGCTTGCCGAGCGCGAGCAGGCGGCCCACTTCGTCCTCCGCGAGTTCGAGGGAGACCGTGAAGACGGCATCCACCCGGTTGCGCAGCAGGTGGTGCTCGAAGACGCGCCGCCGCTCCTCGCCGTCACCGCTGAGGTTGTAGAGCGTGAGGTCGTAGCCGCTGCGCAGCAGCACGCGCTCTGCGCCCTCGATCACGGAGGTGAAGAACCAGCGGTTGAGGTGCGGGATGACGGCGCCGATGTTGCGGGTGCGCCCGGAGGCGAGGCTGGAGGCGTCGGAGGAGACGACGTAGCCGAGGTCGGACGCCGCCTGGACGACGCGTGCCTTGGTCTTCTGCGAGACGGGACCGTTGCCGCTGAGCGCCCGCGAGACGGTGGCCGTCGAGACGCCCGCGAGGCGCGCGACGTCGTCGATGCCGGGCATGCCACCTCCTGGAGTGTCTGCGGTGGAAGCGCTTGCGACCGCCGGTGCCGGGCGTGTCGCCGGTCACACGGGGAGTATAGCGAGTCGGGTGGAAGCGTTTACAGTCGGCGAGTGCGCGCGTTTGGGACGTTTGCGCCGGGTCGCGCGGGCGCAGACGTCGCGGGAGGGCGCAGTCGCGGGGGCGTGGCGAGTGCGTGCGTTTGGGACGTTTGCGCCGGGTCGCGTGGGCGCAGATGTCGCGGGAGGGCGCAGTCGCCGGGGGCGGCGCCGGTCAGTGCCAGTGGGCGGGCCGGTCCAGGGTCTCGGGGAGGCGGGTGCGGGCGTCGCCGGAGGCCGCGTTCACCTGCGGCTGGGTCAGGTAGATCGCCTCGCGCAGGTCGGCGCCGTCCAGGCGGGCGTCGCGCAGGTCGGCGCCGATGAGCTCCGCGCGTGCCAGGTCGGCGTCGCGGAGGTCGGCGGCGATGAGGAGGGCGCCGCGCAGCTCCGCGCCGCGCAGATCGGCCCCGCGCAGGTCGGCGCCCAGCAGGTCCGCCCCTGGCTGGATGCGGGACCGGGCGACCCGGCGGCGGCCCGTGCCGATCGGCGAGGTGCCGACGGGACCGGATTCGCGGGTCAGGCGGGCCGCGTCCCGCAGCAGCTGGGCGGCCGGCGCGCGCAGCTCCTCGATGTCGGCGGCGACGATGTCAGCGGCGGGCGCGTCCGCCAGGGCCTGAACCTCGAGTCGCGCCCGGCGGAGGGCAGGGTGGAGGCGGGCGGCGGCCGGGAGCGCGAGGGCATCCTCCAGATACCAGAGCAGCTCGTGCAGCTGGCGCACGATCGGGAACGCCGCGAACATCCCGGCGCGCGTGGCGGCGTCGTCGCGCCAGCTGCCTCCGTCGAACGTGTGCTGCGTCACCCGCTGGCCGGACCCGAAGCAGTCGAACACCGTGCAGCCCTTGAAGCCGCTCTCGCGCAGGTGCGAGTGGATGCCGCAGCGGTCGTCGCCATCGAGGTTCACGCACGGGTCACCGGCCGGCTTGTCGAACACGAAGTCGGCGGAGCGGGCGAAGGCGAGCGCGACGCAGCACAGTCCGACGCAGCGGGAGCAGTCGGCTCTCAGCTCGCGGCGTGGGTCTTCGGCGGTGCGCACCCGTCCACAGTACGGGGCTCCGCCGACCTTTCCACATCTTCAGGAACGGCCGGAATAGCGCCGGGACGCCCACGTTAGCGTGGAAGAGGAACAAACGAAGGAGATCACGCATGACTGCACCCCGCCGCACGATCGGCTCGTCCGACCTCGAGGTCTACCCGCTCTCGCTCGGAGGCAATGTCTTCGGCTGGACGGCCGACCGCCAGACCTCGTTCGACGTGCTCGACGGCTACACGGCCGCCGGGGGCAACTTCGTCGACACCGCCGACGGCTACTCCGCCTGGGTCCCCGGCAACACCGGCGGCGACTCCGAGCGCATCATCGGCGAGTGGTTCGACGCGCGCGGCAACCGCGACCAGGTCGTGCTCGCCACAAAGGTGAGCCAGCATCCCGACTTCAAGGGCCTCGCGGCCGACAACATCCGCCGGGCGGCAGACGCCTCGCTCGAGCGCCTGCGCTCCGACTACATCGACCTCTACTACGCGCACTTCGACGACGAGACGGTGCCGCTGGAGGAGACCGTCGCCGCACTCTCCGGCCTGGTCGACGCGGGCAAGGTCCGCTACATCGGCATCTCGAACTACTCGCCCGAGCGCATCGAGGAGTGGTTCCGCATCACCGAGCGCGAGGGCCTGCACCGTGCCGTCGCCCTGCAGCCGCACTACAACCTGGTCGAGCGCGGGTACGAGTCCTCGTACCGGCCGATCGCCGAGCGCGAAGGCCTCGGGGTCATGCCCTACTTCGCCCTCGCCGCGGGCTTCCTCACCGGCAAGTACCGCGACGGCGTGACGGTCGACAGTGCCCGCGCCGGCGGCGCGTCGAAGTACCTCGACGACACCGGCCGCGCCGTCCTGGCCGCTCTCGACGAGGTCGCCGCCGCACACGGCGTGTCCGTCGCCACGGTCGCCCTCGCGTGGCTCGCGGCGCAGCCGACCATCACGGCCCCGATCGCGAGTGCCCGCACGCTTGAGCAGCTGCCGGACCTGCTGGCCTCCGTCGACCTGCAGCTCTCTGCCGACGACCTCGCCGCCCTCGACGGAGCCTCCGCCCCCGCGAAGGCCGCCTGACGCGGCCGGCCGCCTGAGGCGAGCGGCCGCCGCCTGCCGGCGCCCGCCGGAGCCTGCCGTCCTAAGCGACTCCCGTCCTGGGCGCCTCCCGTCCTGGGCACCTGCCGCTTGGCGCAGGCGCCAGATCCGTGGGACGCAACACGCCGTTTTGCCGCGCGTATAACAGCGTGTTGCGTCCCATGGATGCGGCGCTCGCGCGTGGTTCGGAGCACCCGGCCGCAGATGGTATCCTCGTACGGTTGCCGAAATCGGCCGGTCCTTGTGCCGGCGCCGGCTCCGCCCCCTTAGCTCATTGGTAGAGCACTTCCTTGGTAAGGAAGAGGTAGTGGGTCCGATTCCCACAGGGGGCTCCGTCTCCCCGTCTCGCGACGCGTCGCACGGCGAGGGGATGCCACGGCGGGGTAGCTCAGGTGGTTAGAGCACACGGCTCATAATCGTGGTGTCGCGGGTTCGAGTCCCGCCCTCGCTACAAGACCCCCGGAATCGCAACGGTTCCGGGGGCTTTTCGTTGCGCGGGCGGCGCCTCCCGGGTGAAACCCGGGCATTCATCGCGCTGCTGCTCGATTTTCCGCGAGAAATTGCCGCCTGCTGGAGCTGGCCACGCACGAAAGAGACGTGGAGAGAGATTCGTAACTCCTGGTCAGGTCGGTTTTTTCGCCTGGCTCAACAACTCATCATAGAGCGCCGAAACTTCCGCTTGTGTGATAACGGTTTCAGAAGTTGAATAGGAGCGCCTCTCCCCGGTCACCGATCGCCGGGGTCGTACGAAGGAGTACACATGCACGACACGTGGAACATGCGGACACGCATCGCCGCGCTCGCCGTCGCTACGGCGATGGGGGGGGGTCTCGGCGCCGGGCTCGCCGCACCCGCTCAGGCGGCGACGACCGATCACCTGGGGGTGAACTTCTCCTCGTCGACGGGAGCCTTCCGCGGCGGCGCGGGCGGCACCCTCTACGGTCTGGGCGACCCCGGCAATCCGACGCAGGCCCTCATCGACGGCGCCCACATCACGACCACATCCCAGAAGCCTGCGGGCGGCGCCCAGCATCCGACCGGGGACGCGCTCCACGTGGAGCAGTCGTTCTTCGCCGGCGCGGGTCAACGTGAGTTCATCTACATGCAGGACTGGTATCCGGACTTCCCGTACAACGGAGGAAACCGCCCGGGCGACGCGAACAACGACGGAGTCTGGGACTACCTGCCGATCGTGCAGCAGGAGGCGGAGACTGTCGCGACGCAGTCCGCGCACCCCAATCAATTCGTGTTCATCCCGTTCAACGAGCCAGACCTCGACTGGTACACCGACTGGACCAACCAGAAGACCCAGTTCCTGTCCGACTGGAGCGCCGTCTACACCACGATCCAGCAGGTCTACGCCTCCCACGGGCTGGGTCACGCGCTCGTCGCTGGGATGGGAGACGGGGGCTACCACCACGACCGGATGAGCGACTTCCTCAGCTACGCGAAGCAGCAGAACCAGCTCCCGGACGTGACGATCTGGCATGAGCTGAACCCGGGCAGCCTGGCGAACTTCCGCGCAAACGTCGCCGACTACCGGTCGGTGCTGTCGAGCCTGGGCCTGGGCGACATCCCGGTGAACATCACCGAGTACGGGAACACCCGTGACATGGGTGTTCCGGGACAGCTGGTCCAGTGGATCAGCATGTTCGAGGACGAGAAGGTGGACGCTCAAACGGCGTACTGGAACTACGCGGGCAACCTCAACGACAACTCCTCGCGCACCAACTCCGCCAACGGGGGCTGGTGGCTCTACAAGTGGTACGGCGACATGCGCGGCAACTCGGTCGCGGTGACGCCGCCGGCGCTGAACACGACCGACACGCTGCAGGGCGTGGCCACTATCGACACGACGCAGAAGGTCGGCTCGGTGCTGTTCGGCGGCGGGACCAACGCGGTCTCGGTGGATCTCAGCGGTGTGCCCAGCTCCTTCGGCTCGAGCGTGGACGTGGTCGTCCGCGCCGATCGCATCAACGGCAAGGAGGGGTTGTCGCAGCAGCCGCCGGTCGTGGTGTCGCAGCGGGTCACGCTGATCAACGGAGCGGCCAGCATCGCCGTCCCCAACGCGGATCGGGACACGGCCTACCAGCTGGAGGTCACCCCGCCCCAGGCGTCCCGGCCGGCCGTCGACTCGTCCGTAGTGAGAAGCACCGAAGCCGAGTCGACCACTCTCGTGGACGCGTCCGTCTACTCGCACGACCCGAACAGCGGAGGCACGGGAGGTGCCTCGGGCGGTGCCGATGTCGGGTCCTTCAACAAGGCCGACTCGAGCGCCACTTGGACGGTCACCGCCCCGAGAACCGGAACGTACCGGCTGAACGTCCTGAGCGGCACCAACGCCGCCCCCGGCCAGCACGCCCTGTTCGTGGACGGTTCGTTCTCGCAGCTGGTGAAGTACACCGCGGACCAAGGCTGGCAGTACCGCGGGACGGCCACCGCCCTCCTCTCGTTGTCGGCGGGCCAGCACACCCTGTCTCTCCGAGCCAGCAAGGACGGTTCCACCGTCCTGCCCGGCGCCGACATCACGCTGGACCGATTCGACCTCGTGGATGTCACCAACGGCGACGCCGACACGTACCAGGCCGTGGACGCGCGGCTCGACGGCGGCGCCTCGCGCGTGTTCGGGTCGGCCAGCACAGCGTCGAACGGCGGAGTGCAGCTCTCGGGTTCGGCCGGCGCCACGTTCTTCGTCTCGGCGGTGGAGTCGGGCTACCACGACGTCACCGTCGACTCGGTCACCACGGCGGCTAGCGGGCTCTCCCTGACGGTGGGTGGACGGGCGGTTCCGTTCGGCAGCATCTCGAAGGCCGGTCGTTGGGCCACCACGGTCCGCGTCTGGCTGCCCCAGGGAATCAGCGAGCTCCGGGTGTCGTCGACCGCCGGTGCCGTCGTCAACGATGTGAAGGTCGTCCGGGGCGCCACGCAGCGGGCGGCCGACGGCTCGGCGTCGAACGCCGTCCGGGTGGAGGCCGAGAACCTCGCGCTCGCCGGATCGGCACAGGCGGTGGTCATCCCGGCGTCTTCCGGGTCCAACGGCGATGCCGACTCCAGCGGCGCCGTCACCAAGCTCGGCTACCTCGGGAACGGCTCGGGAAACACGGCGACCCTCGCCCGCCCCAGCGGGTTCGGGGCAGGCGCGTACGTGCTGACGGTGTCTGCGGCGAACGGGGACCAGTCGTCGAACCTGAACTACAACCCGCAGGTGGTGAACCGCTTCCTGGATGTGACGGAAGCGGGAGGGGCAACGACGCGCGGGACGTTCCGGAACGACTACTCGTGGACGAGTTTCTGGGACACGAGCATCCCGCTGGATCTCACCACGGCGAGCGGGGCGCTGACCTTGGGCAACGCAACCGCCTGGGCGCCGGATATCGACGTGGTGACCCTGGCGAAGCTGGTCGGCGGGACGGCGAGCACCGTCGCCCGCTGAGTGGGACGAAGGGGCGGGAGTCTCGGGCGACTCCCGCCCCTTTTCCACGGCATGGGGTGTTTCGCGCGAGCACCGGGCGTCTCGCCGCGCTCAGCGGTGCAGCAGAACGCGGACCTGCTCCCTGATCTCCTCGAGGACCTGGTCGACGGTGTGGCCGGCGTTGATCGTCGGCGCCATGCCGACGAACAGGATGCCGGAGACGACGCGCGATGTCACCGCAGCGTCCGCGGCGCTGATGCGTGCGTCACGACGCAATACGGCGGCGACCGCCTGTTCTGTCTGGATGGTCAGGCCGAGGGCGGCTTGGTGATGCGGCTCCTCGGGGTCGCCGAAGACGATCTCGCGCAGGTAGGTGCGACCGTTGTCGATCTGCTTGCGGTTGCACCGCACGACGGGGCTCACGATCGCCATCACGGCGTCGAGCGGTTCGGCGATCTCGGCGGCTGCGGAGATGCCTTCTTCGAGCGCGCCCGCGTATGCGGAGTTCTGCACGAGCAGCAACAGCTCGCCCTTGCTCTTGACGTAGAGGAAAAGCGTGCCCGCGCCGATGTCCGCTCTCGCAGCGATCTCCTGGGTGGTGACCTCGTCCACGCCGCGCTCGGCGAAGAGCTCTGCGGCGGCGGCGGTGATGCGGTCCAGCTTCTGCTGCTTGTTCCGCTCGCGCCGGCCGACCGGCTGGGGGGCGACTGGCATGGCTGACGTCCTTCGTTTCAGGCTTCGCTCATTCTTTCACCGGGGCCGGGCGACTCGAGTTCAGCACGTCCGGGTAGAGAACCTCCACCGGGGCGCTCAGTGCGGCCTTGACCTGCGCGGTGAGTTCATCGCCGATGACCTCGTACTCGCCGGCTTCGACGGCGTCGTAGACCTTCGTCACAAGCTCCGACGGGGTGAGTTTCGGCCCCTCCGCGTGTGCGGCCATCGCGGTGTCGACGTAGCCCATGTGGACTCCGGTGACGTGGACGCCCCGGGGTGCAAGCTCCAGGCGCAGGGAGTTGGTCGCCGACCAGAGAGCGGCTTTCGAGGCACTGTAGGCGCCGCCGAAGCCGTACCAGCTCGCCACCGAGTGCACATTCACCAGGAAGGACCCCGGAGCCTCTGACAGCGCCGGTGCGAACAGACGGGCGAGGAACACGGGGCCGAAGAAGTTGGTCTCCAGGTTCGCACGAATGTCGTCCTCGGTCACTTCCAGCAGGCTCGCGCTCGGTGGTAGGGCCCCCGCGTTGTTGATGAGCGCCGTCACATCCGGTGCTGCGGCCGCTGCGGCGGCTCGGGATGCGGGATCGGTGATGTCGAGGGCGAGGGGGACGATCCGTTCGTCCTCCCAGCTGCGGGGTGTCCGGGCGGTGGCGTAGACCTTGGCCGCACCGCGGGCGAGGGCTTGATGGACGAAGTGCGTTCCGATGCCGCCGTTGGCTCCGGTCACCAGGACGACTGCTCGATCGAGGGAAGGCATCTGTTCGTGATCTCCTGTCGTCATGCGCCGGCGAGGAACCGGGCGGCGAGGGGTGCGAACTCCTCGTGGTATTGGAAGATGGCGCCGTGCCCTGAGTCCGGATAGATGACCAGCTCGGACCCGCTGATGCGGCGATGAAGGTCTGCCGAGAGCTCGGAGGGCACCATGCGGTCGTTGTCGCCGTTGGCGATGAGGGTCCGCTGCGTCACGGTGGAGAGGTCCTGGGGTGCCGAGCGTGCCCAGCGTTTGATCGCCTTGAGCTGTGCTTGGAGTCCTGCGATCTTCATCGGGGCGTCACGGTCCGCGGTGCGTTCCTGCAGTCGCTCGAGGAACGCGTGCGCGGCCCGCTTGCCGGGGGCGTCGCGGTTGAAGAACAGGAACTCCTTCGGGTCCTTCCTGGCCAGAGTCGCGCGCAGGGTGTCCCAGTAGGTGGTCCGCGCAACGCGCTCGATGCCCGCGCCGCCGGCAGGGCCGGTTCCGGTCAGCACCAGCGAGCGGACGAGCTCGGGGTGGCTGAGGACGAGCGCCTGCGCGACGAACCCGCCCAGCGAGAACGCGAACACGTCGATCGTCTCGAACCCGAGGGCGCGGATGAAGGTGTAGGCGTCTTCCGCCATCTGCTCGACCGTGCCCTGGACCGTGCCACTCGATGAGCCGACGCCGCGCTGGTCGAACGCGATGACGTGGTGCTCTTCGGCGATGGTGTCGACGATCCGAGGATCCCAGTTGTCCAGTGTGCCGGCCAGGTGCGTGAAGAACACGACGGGCACCCCGCCTATCGGCCCCAGCTCGCGGTAGGCGAAGGCGACGTCGCCGGCCGTGATGGTGCGGGTGGGCGCGTCCCGGTACGCGGTGATCGCTGGGTCGTGGGTGGGGGAGTCGCCGGTCATCATCTCTCCAACAGGATCGCGGGAATTCCCGAATGTACTCAATTATGAGCATAGTCAGTTTTGTGCACAAGAGCCGATCGCCGGACCGCTCGCCGCGCCGGGCCTCCCGAGTCTGAAACCGTTTTCTGAACTGACCTCCTGTGCTCTCGAGCCAGCATCGCCACGCGCTGCTCAAAACCTGGCTGATAGCGCTATCAGAAAGTTGTTGCATTTCGATCTGATAGCGCTATCATAAATCCGAGCCGGCAGGTGCCGTCTCTATCCGCAACGAAGAGGAACCCGATGACCGACCGCCTGTCCTGGGGCAACGGAACGCTGACGCTCGAGCTCGAATGGTCCGCCGACGCAGCCCCCCGAATCGCGGCGGTTCTCGCATCCGGTATCCGGCTCGACATGCCGTCGGGGCTGCCGCTGGTCGAAGTGCTCACGGTCGCGAACGGCCATTCGCTCGCGAACGACCGCCTGGTCCACACGGAGATCGGGCACCAGTCCCGCTACGCCGGCCATGAGGAGCGCCTCACCGACGGTGGCCGCGAGCTCCGCATCCGTACCATGCACTCGCCGACTGGGCTCAGCATGGAACTGCGGCTGGAACTCCGCGAGGGGCGTGCCGTCCTCCGCTCCACCGTGACCGTGGTGAACGGCGGGGATGCCGACGTCGTCCTCCGCTCGATCCCGTCCCTCTCGCTCTACCTCGGTGGCGACGGGAACAGCTCCATCCGCGAATGGGATGTCCACCACGCGCTCAGCGATTGGCTCGGCGAGGGACGCTGGATCAGCGAGCCCCTCAACGGCGTCCGCTTCCCCCGGCTCGAGCAGCACCTCACCAACCACAACCCTCGCGGCGAGTTCAGCGTCATCTCCAGCGGGACGTGGTCGACCGGCAAGCACCTGCCTGTCGCAGCCGTCACCTCCGCCCGCCTCGGCGCAGCATGGGCCTGGCAGGTGGAGCACAACGGCGCCTGGCGCTGGGAGATCGGGGAGGACACCGCGAGCGGGTACCTGGCCCTCTCCGGGCCGACGGATACCGACCACCAGTGGACAGAGGTGCTGGCGCCGGGCGACTCGTTCACCACCGTTCCGGTCGCGCTCGCTCTCGCCCCCGACTTCCGTGAGGCGATCGCAGAGCTGACCGCCTACCGCCGTGCGTCGCGTCGCGCGCACCCGGACAACACGGCCATGCCGGTGATCTTCAACGACTACATGAACACCCTCAACGGGGACCCCACCACGGAAAAGCTCCTTCCTCTGATCGACGCCGCAGCGCGCGTGGGCGCCGAAGTGTTCTGCATCGACGCCGGCTGGTACGACGACAGCGGTGAGTGGTGGGACACCGTGGGGGAGTGGGTGCCGAGCACCACGCGCTTCCCGAACAGCCTGAGCGAGGTCATCGACCGCATCCGCCAGGCCGGGATGGTCCCCGGGCTCTGGCTGGAGCCCGAAGTGATCGGCGTCAACAGCCCGATGGCCGACCGCCTGCCGGACGGCGCGTTCCTGCAGAGGAAGGGCCAGCGCGTCGTCGAGCACAGCCGCTATCACCTGGACCTGCGCCATCCCGCCGCTCGTGCGCACCTCGACGAGGTGATCGACCGTCTGGTGCGGGACTTCGGCGTCGGGTTCTTCAAGCTTGACTACAACATCGACCCGGGCCCCGGCACCGACCGCGACGCCGACAGCGTCGGGGCGGGCCTCCTCGCCCACAACCGCGCCCACCTCGACTGGCTGGAAGGGGTGCTCGACCGGCACCCGTCGCTGATCCTGGAGAACTGCGGTTCCGGCGCCATGCGCTCCGACTTCGCCATGCTCTCCCGGCTGCAGATGCAGTCGACCTCCGACCAGCAGGACTTCCTCAAGTACCCGCCGATCGCCGCGGCCGCCCCGGCGCAGATACTGCCGGAGCAGGCCGCGAGCTGGGCCTATCCGCAGCCGGAGATGAGTCTGGAAGAGGCCGCATTCTGCCTCGCCACCGGCCTTCTGGGCCGCTATTACGTCTCGGGTCACCTTGCTCGTATGAACGAGGAGCGTCTCGCACTCGTGTCGGAGGCGGTCTCCGTGGCCAAGGGTCTTCGCAACGAGCTGGTCGCTTCCACGCCGTTCTGGCCGCTCGGAACTCCGGCCTGGGACGACCGCTGGATCGCCCTCGGGCTCGACGTGCCAGGGGGTGCCCTGGTCACGGTCTGGGACCGCGGCGAGAGCGCAGGCGAGGCCCGGCTCCAGCTCCCCGCCTTCGCGGGCGCTGACATCACCGTCACCACCGTCTTTCCGCGTTCGCTACCCCGGTGGGCCACCCACTGGAACGCGGAGACCGGAGAACTCATCGTCTCGAACCCGTCCGACGGGGTCGGGGCACGTGTTCTCCGCATCACCGCCGCGCTCGGCACGGCACCCGCACCACATTCCGCAACTCGAACCCAGTAGCGCTAACGTCGCTACGTCATCGCAAGGAGAGCAGTTCAATGAAGATCGCTTGGAAGGGAGCCGCGACCGTCGCGGCCGTCGCGGCTGCGGCCGCGCTCGTCCTGTCCGGATGCAGCGACCCCGGTTCCGGCGGCGGCTCCGGAGGCGCAGCCTCCTGGCCGGCACAGGACACCAAACTCGACGGCGTGAACCTCACCATCTGGGCCGCCCAGAACTCGAACAAGACCCCGGACAGCGTCATCTCTGGCTTCGAGAAACTTACCGGCGCCAAGGTCAAGGTCGTCACCATCCCCGACCCGTACGAGCAGGGCATCCAGACCAAGGTCGCCACCGGCGACAAGCCCGACCTGGCGTTCTGGCAGCCCACGGCCTCCGAGCTCACCGCCCTCAACGCGAAGCAGAACCTGCAGTCGCTGGACGGCGCTCCGTGGGTGAAGAACTACACCGGCAACCTGGCGGACATCACGGGAAAGCTCGACGGCACCCGCTACGCCGCCCTCGTGACCACCCCGGCCGTCATCGGTGTCTACTACAACAAGGACGTCTTCAGCGCGAACGGCATCACCTCCACGCCGAAGAACTGGGACGAGTTCATCCAGGACGCCCAGCAGCTGAAGGCCAAGGGCGTGGACCCGTTCTACGAGATGGGCGGCGACAAGTGGGCCACCCAGTGGTGGGTCCAGGCGCAGCTCGCCGACGCGGCGAAGGACGGCCTCTGGGACAAGGTCAACGAGAACAAGGAGAAGTTCACCGACCCCACCATCCAGGGAGCGATCGACAACTACCAGAAGCTGATCCAGGAGGGCCTGTTCAACTCCGACATCAAGACCGCGACGTTCGTCGACCAGGGCAAGGCGCTGCTCGACGGCAAGGCCGCGATGGTCATGCAGGTCAACTCCTTCTTCGGGGAGCTGCAGGCCACGTCGAACACGGACGAGCTGAACAAGAAGATCGGCTTCTTCCCGATCTCGCCCAAGGGCAACATCGGCACGTTCATCCCCGACCAGTCCAACGCCCTCGTCGCCTTCAAGACCGGTGACAGCAAGCGCGAGGCCGCCGCGCGCCAGTTCCTCAGCTACTGGCTCGGCGACGGGTACAAGGACTTCGTCAAGGCGCAGTCGACCGTGTCGCTGATCAAGGGCGTCGACACGCCGAGCAGCGTCCCGACCGCACTCACCGACGTCGCGGCCTCCATCCCGTCCTCGGTGGGCTCCATGCAGGCACTGGCCGTGGCGAACCCGGACCTGTACCTGAATCTCGCGGACATGATCCAGGGCACGAAGACGCCGGTCCAGGTGGCCCAGGCCACCCAGGACCAGTTCGCCCAGCTCGCCAAGGCTCAGGGAGTGAAGGGCTTCTGACCGAATCGCCGGGGCGGTGCCCCCGCCGCCCCGGCGATTCCCTTCAGCCAGACACGAAAGGCAACGACCCGATGACCGCACAGCTCACCCGGCCGGCACCTGCGCCGGCCCCTCCGCCGAAGACCCTCGCGCCCGGCCGCAGGCGAACCGGCCGCCGACAGGACCACCCGGCCTGGTTCCTCATCCCCGCCCTCGTCGTGCTCGTGGTCTTCTTCTTCGTCCCCACGATCTTCAACTTCGTCTACGCCTTCACCAACTGGTCCAGCTTCCACAGCGACATCTCACTGGTCGGCCTGGACAACTTCACCGCGCTGTTCAGCAATGGCAGCCTCCTCAACGACCTCCGCATCACGCTCGTGTACGCCATCCTGGTCGCCATCTTCCAGAACCTCTTCGGGCTCGTCCTCGCGCTCATCCTCGAACGGGACACCCGCGTCAACCGCTTCGCCCGCGTCGCCTTCTTCGTGCCCGTCGTGATGTCGGCCCTGGCGGTCGGCTACATCTTCCAGGCGCTGCTGAAGCCCGAGGGCGGCCTGAACCAGATCCTGTCCTTCTTCACCGGCCAGCACGTGACCGTGGCATGGCTCGGCAGCACGACCTGGACGATCGTCGTCGTGGCCCTCATCCACGCCTGGAAGTGGATGGGACTGTCGATGCTCATCTACCTCGCCGGCCTCAAGACCATCAACGAGGACATCCTCGAGGCCGCCCGCCTCGACGGCGCGAGCTGGTGGACCACCTTCCGCACCATCCGCTTCCCGCTGCTCGCCCCCGCGGTCACCTTCAACGTCGCAACCGCCCTCCTCGGGTCTATGAACGGCTTCGACATCGTCCAGGCGACCACCGGCGGTGGGCCGGGCGGCACGACGGAGCTGCTCAACATCTTCATCTTCCGCACGTTCGGGCAGGGCCTGTTCGCGCAGGCGACCACCATGAGCCTCAGCCTGTTCCTGATGGTCACGATCCTCGCCTTCCCCGTCATCTACTTCCTCCGCAGAAGGGAGAACGTGCTGTGAGCGCGCTCACCTCGACCCGGCGACGCGGCCGCCCCGCGACCCCGGCGCGCATCGTGCAACCGATCGTCGCCATCCTCCTCGTGGTCCTGCTGCTGGGCGTGCCGTTCTGGCTCGTCGTCGTCACCGCCGGAAAGGACCAGGCCGAAGCGCTCAACCCGAGCCTGGCCCTCCCGACCACCTGGCACCTGTGGCAGAACTTCGCGACCGTGCTCGACCAGGGCCGCATGGTCCCCGCCTTCTTCGGCAGCCTCCTGATCATGGTGCCCTCCGTGTTCGGGGTGCTCCTGCTCGGCGCGATGGCCTCGTGGATCCTGGGCCGGCGGCGAAGCAAGCCGATCGCCTTCGTCTACGCCCTCGGGATCAGCGGCATCGTCCTGCCGCCCGCGGTCGTCACGATCGTGCTGCTGCTGCGCCAGATCGGTCTCGCCGGCACCCCGCTCGGCATGATCGGGGTCTACATGGGGATGTACCTGTCGACGGTCATCTTCTTCGTCACGGGCTTCGTGCGCACCATCCCGGTGGAGCTGGAAGAGGCGGCACGGGTGGACGGCGCCGGGCCGGTCAAGATCTTCTTCCGCGTCATCCTGCCGCTCCTCGGCCCCACGCTTGCGACCGCGACCATTCTGATCTGCCTCTACATCTGGAACGACGTGTTCTACGCGCTCTTCGTGGTCGGCGGGCGGCTCGACACCCTGCCGCTGAACCTCTACCAGGTGGCGAGCTCGGGGCTGTACCTGCAGAACTGGCACCTGATCTTCGCCTACATCATCCTGATGAGCCTTCCGCTTCTGATCACCTTCACGGTGATGCAGCGCAAGATCATCTCCGGGATCACCAGCGGGGCCGTGAAGTGATGCCGGGCGGGGGTGCATGGCTATGCTGAGGGCGATGCCGAAGAACGCACCGAAGCCTCCCGTGATCGGCGACGTCGCGCGCCGGGCCGGTGTCTCGGTGCCGACCGTGTCGCGCGTGCTGAACGGCGCCGCCTACGTGTCCGACGAGAAGCGCAGCCGCGTCATGCAGGCGATCAAGGAGCTCGACTTCCGACCCTCCGCGGCGGCTCGCGCCCTCGTCGCGCGCCAGCCGAAGCTCATCGCCGTCATCGCCGGCAACACCTCGCGATACGGTTACGCCGAGACCATCCGCGGTATCGAGGAGAGCGCGCGTGCCGCGGGGTACACCGTGACCATCACCGTGGTCGAGTCGGCGGACGACGAATCCGTGGACCGCGCCGTGGCGCTCGTGCTCGACCAGCCCATCGCCGGTGTCGTCGTGCTCAAGTTCGACCCGCCCGGCGTCGCCGCACTGCACCGTCTGCCGAAGTCCATCCCCACGGTGTCGATCTCCGGCGTGCGGGAGACAGGCGTGCCGCAGGCGGTGCTGGCGGAGGCCGACGCCGCCGAAGAGGTGGTCGACTACCTGCTCGGGCTCGGCCACCGCACCGTGCACCACGTCCGTGTCCCTCCGTCGCGCAAGGAGGACGGCCGGACCACCGGCTGGAGGCGCGCACTCGTCGCACACGGCGCACCCGTGCCCAAGCCGCTCGATGCCTCCTGGGAGCCCGACACCGGCCGGGTCATCGGACGGGAGCTGGCCGCCGACCCCGAGGTGACCGCGGTCTTCTGCGGCAACGACGAGATCGCCATGGGCGTCATCCGGGGGCTCGCCGACCGCGGCAAGTCCGTACCGCGCGATGTCAGTGTCGTCGGCTTCGACGACCACCCGCTCGCACAGATGTGGTCGCCGCCGCTGACGACAGTGAAGCAGGACTTCGCGGGCCTCGGCACCCGCGCCTACGACCTGCTCGAAGCGGTCATCGCCGGCGGGAAGGTGCGGAAGTTCTCCTCCGAGCGGCCGACCGTGGTCATCCGGGAGAGCACGGCCCCGCCGTCGGGGCTGTGATACCTCGAGGCGCACCCTCGGCGAATGGGCCGCTCACCGTCGCAACGTGACGTGCGGATTCACGCCGTACTCGGCGCGGTAGTACGCGGCGAACCGCGCCGGGTGGGTGAAGCCCCATGCCTTGGCGATCTCGGCGACGGAGGCGGTGGTCGGGTCTGCCGCGAGGAGGTAGGCGTGGGCGCCGTCGAGGCGGACACGGCGGAGGTAGCCCGTCGGCGTGACGCCCAGCTCGCGGTGGAACAGGTTCTGGATGCCCCGGGGGGTCAGCCGGGCGGCCGCGGCGATCTCGAGCACGCCGATCGGCAGGTGGGCGTTGTCCTGGATGAAGGAGACCGCGCGCCGCAACGTCGCGGGCCCGGCGCCCAGGGAGCTGTCGTCGCCTTCGACCGTGATTCCGAAGGTGGCAGCGGCGGTCGCGAGGAGCAGGTCGACGGCCGAGTGCCGGATCAGCTCGTTGTGCAGGGCGTCGCGGTCGGTGAAGGCCACCTGGACGTAGCGCGCCGTCTCCTCCAGAAGGGCGGCGCGAGCCGGCGAGACCGGTGCGAGCTGGTCGAGCCGCAGCCGCGGACCGGCGTGCTTCTCGCCGGAGATGAACTCGGCGAGGGCGTCGCCGTGGAGGTTGATCGTCGTCATCTCGAGGCCGACCGAGACGGACTGCGCCTCACCCGGCCGCAGTAGGAAGTACCCGCTCGGGTCGACCCGCTGTCCGTTCGAACTCGCCTCGTAGTGCCCCGCCGAGCGCCGTCCGATGCAGAGGACGTCGTCGAGCTCGACGGCCAGATCGAGTTTGGAGCTGATCCGGTATTCGGCGAAGTTGAGGCGCTCATCCCCGCGGACCGCCTGCCGGAACAGAAAGGGCTGCTCGCCCTCGACCACGCGGCTCCGGCCGTAGACGCGGCCGATCAGAGTCTCGGCTTCGCCGATGTCCGCGGTCTGGACGTCCTCGTCGATGATCATCCGTCACAACCTCTGGCTCCGAGCCTCCTTGCGCTGTCCGATGACAGTCTGATCCGGTTTTCGCGGTGAGGCCAGGGGTGCTCGAACCGAGGGTGAGGCGTGAAGGGATCGACCCGAGATGGATGCTCGGCCGCTGAGGCCGGTCCCGGGTGCAGAATGCCGTCATGGCTGATTCGATCCTGCTCGTCACCGGCACATCGTCCGGCATCGGTCTCGCGACGGCGGTCGAGGCCGCGCGTCGCGGCTTCCGCGTCGTCGCGACGATGCGCGACCCCGGAAAGGCGGGAGCCTTGCGCGAGGAGGCGGCGGCCGCCGGCGTGGAGCTGGATGTCCAGCCGCTGGACGTCACGAAGCAGGAGTCGATCGACGCCTGTTTCGAGTATGTCCGATCGACCTATGGAGGCCTCGACGCGCTGGTCAACAACGCGGGCGCCGGCCACCTCGGGACGATCGAGGTGGAGTCGGTCGCGGCGGTGCGGGCCGTGATGGAGGTCAACTTCTTCGGCGTCGTGGCCACGACGAAGGCGGCGCTGCCGCTGCTGCGGGGGCGCGGCGGCCGGCTGCTCACGGTCACCAGTGTCGGCGGCGTCGTGGGCCAGCCGTTCAACGAGGCGTACTGCGCGGCGAAGTTCGCGGTCGAGGGTTTCATGGAGTCGCTCACTCCCGTGGCGGCCGCCGTCGGCGTGCACGTGACGGTCGTGGAGCCCGGGGCCGTGCGCACGGAGTTCGTGGCCTCGGTGCAGGCGCAGGAGGCGCTGCCGGTCGCGGGGACGCCGTACGCCCCACTGCTCGACGCCTACCTCTCCCGCACTGCGGCTGCCTTCGATCCGTCTGCGGCGCAGACGGCGGACGGCGTCGCGGAGGTCGTGGTCGCGACGCTCCTCGACCCCGAGCCCGCGGCCCGCGTGCAGACCTCGGAGGCCGCGCGCCGGTTCGCCGGGGTCAAGCTGAGCGACCTCGACGGCGCGCACGTGCAGCACGTGACGGCGGGCTGGGTCGCCGGCGACTGAGAGCGGTACGGTTCCGGCCGCTCGCCTGTCAACGTCGGATCGAATGCGTTCGAATCTCCTGCGGGGCCGCCCTCTGTCGGAGATTCGAATGACTGGAGGCGGGATCTCCGACGTTACCGGCGGCGGCGCGGTCCCGGGGCGGTCGGGGCGACGATCCGGGTCAGGCGCAGGGCGGCCAGCGGGCACAGCCGCACGGCCTCCTCGGCGTCGTCGAGCTCGTCCTCCCGCAGCGGAGCGTCCGTCCGACGCTCCGGCAGGCCGCGCGTGGCGACAGGGTAGCCCCAGTCGTCGCGGGTGAGGGCGCGCTCCAGGATCTCGGTGCAGAGGCCGCGGCCGTCGCAGCGGGTCCAGTCGATGTGCAGGGCGTGGATGCTCGCCGACCCGGTCATCACGGCCTCCTCGTGCACCGGCCGGCGGCGTGGGCGCGCACGTCGCGGGCGAAGACGTCGAGCGCGCTGCGGATGAGCCGCACCGTGCCGTCCGGGTGGTGGCAGGCGCCGCGGCCGACGATGAGGGCGGACACGCGACGCAGCTCGGCAGCGCTCTCCTCTGCCGCCTGGCCGCGCGCGAGGGAGGCGAACCGCGTCGCCAGCGTCGGCAGGCCGAACATGCACGGGCCGCACTGGCGCGCGGTCTGGCCTGCCAGGTACTCGACGATGTCGGCCGTGGCGCGCAGGCCGCAGCGCCGATCCGCGAGAACGTGGACGATGCCCGCCCCCGGCTGTGCGCCGAACGGTGCGAGACCCGAGGGAGTCAACGGCGTACCGAAGGACGAGGCCGGCACCCAGGCGCCGTGGTAGCCGCCGATCAGGGCCGCCGCGGCCGACCCGGGCTGCAGACCGCCAGCCCGGAGGACGTCGTCGAGGGTCGTGTCGGTGGCGACCTCGAACACGCCCGTCCGCGGGATGTCGCCGCTGAGGGTGATCAGGCGCGTCCCCGGGTCCTCCGGCGAGCCGACCGACCGGAACCAGGCGCCGCCGAAACGGGCGATGAGCCCGAGGTGGGCCATGGTCTCGACGTTGTGCACGAGTGTCGGACGGCCCCGCAGACCGGACTCGGAGAGTCGGACGGTGCGGTCGATCGGCCGCGGGTCGTCGTTCTCGATGGCGTTGACGACCGCGCTCGCCTCGCCTGAGATGAAGCCGTCTGCCGCCTCCACGACCTCGATGCCTCGGGCGTCGGCGCGCTCGCCGACGGCCCGCTCGACCGCCGCGAGGGATCCCGAGCCCGCGTAGAGGAGCACGTTGCGGGCACCGAGGGTGCGGGCGGCGGTCAGCATCCCGTCGATCACGAGGTGCGGCGCGTTCTGCAGCAGCACCTCGTCCTTCCAGCTGAGCGGCTCGCCCTCCGAACCGTTCGCGATCAGGATCGGCGCGCGTCCCCGCCGCCGCCGTGCCGCGGCCTCGCCGGTGGCCGCGAGCTTGCGCCAGGCCGGGAAGCCCGCCCCGCCGCGGCCGGTGAGCCCGGAGGCCTCGAGCTGATCGAGCAGCGCGCCGGCGTCGCGGAGGGGCAGCGGCCCGAAGGTGCGGAGGTGCGCTTCGTGGTCCGCCTCCGCGCCCGCGGCGAGAAGGCGCCGGGCGCCGGCGGGTGCCTGGACGACAGGGGCCGTCGCAGGCTCCGAGGTCATGGTCATCGTGTCTCCTCCCGGTAGACGTCGGCGATGCGTCTCGTCTGCGCATGCTCGAGGAACCCGGCCGATGCCCGCCAGATCACGGCGGCGAGCACGAGCAGGGCGGAGCCGGCGGCGAGCAGCAGGAACCATCCGCTCGTCCCGTTGGTCCCGTTGCCGATCGCGTGGACGACCGCGATCGGCCACATGGCGTAGGTGAACCAGTGGACGAACCGGAACGCGCGCTGCCCGATCCTGCGCCGCAGCAGACCGGTGATGACGATGGCGGCGACGAGGTCGAAGGCCACCGTGCCCAGCCCCTGCCAGAACGGCTTGAACGAGCCGAGGAACGGCACGACGACGTCGATCGGATTCAGCTTCGCGTAGGAGTCGAACATCAGCGTCCCCACATGGAGCACCAGGAAGACGACGGCCAGCAGCGACACGTTCCTGTGGATGAGCGAGACGGAGAACCTCGGCATCCCGGGCAGCGGTCTCCCGGAACGGGTGACGATCCCGAGCAGCACCGTCACCGTGAACAGGATGAGCGCGATCACGCCGCTCGCGCGCCCGAAGGCCCACAGCATCTCGTTCATCGTGCACCTCCGGGCGGCAGCGCATCCGGTGCCGGCCATGCGCCGGTCGCGACGATCCGTCCCTGCAGGTCGACGAGACGGGCGGCCGCGCCCTGCTCGGCGAGCCACCGGGGTGCGCCGCGTCCGCGCACGATCGCGGCCGTGCTGAGCGCGTTGGCCTCGACGCAGCCGGATGCGGCGACCGTCGCCGACCGCCAGGCCGGCACGACAGGGGCACCGGAGGCGGGGTCGAGGATGTGCTGATGGACGCGCCCCTCGTGCCGCCAGCGACGCTTCTGCGTGCTCGAGGTCGCGATGGCGCTGCCGTCGGGCAGGAACACCTGCTGTGAAGGGTCGGCGGGCGTGTCCTGCACCAGCACCTCCCACCCGCCGGCGGCCGTCGTGCCGGCCGTCGCGATGTCGCCGCCGAGCGAGACCAGCACGCCGGTGCCCAGCTCGCCCGAGATGCGCGCGGCGACGAGGTCGGCGGCGTACGCCTTGGCGGTCGCGCCGAGGTCGAGGCGTACGGAGGCGGGTGCCGTCAGGATGCGTCCGTCGAGTCGGATCGAGCGCCAGCCTGGGGAGCGACGGGTCACGGAGACGGTGAACGGCCGGGCGGCCCGGCCCCTGTCGGAGGCGTCGAGGGGGATGTCCAGTTCGTCGAGGTCGCGGTCGTAGCCCCAGCGCGCGAGCTCCCGACCCAGCGTGGGGTCGACGCTTCCGCCGGTCCGCTCGGCCACGCGGAGCGCCGTGGCGGTGAGGTCCGCGAGGAGGGGGGAGACCTCCACACCGCGTGCCGACTGCTCGGCCGGGAGGCGGGAGAGCTCCGACGCCGGGTCGAAGCGGTCGCAGGCTGCGCCGACGGCGGCCAGCACCTCGTCCGCGATCGCGCGGGCGGCGTCGACGACCTCCCCGCGCTCGACCACCAGGGAGGCGTTCGTGCTCCAGACGCGCCAGTCGGAGCGTGCGGAGGTGAGTTCAGGAGCCGGAGGACGTGCCACTGCTCTGCCCTCCCTGGCTGGGGGCGACCGGCGCGGGGGCCTGTGGTGCGGCCGGGGCCGGCGCCTGCTGCTCGTCGTCGCCTTCCGTCGACGGACCCGACGGCTGCGACGACTCGGAGGAGCTCCCGGACGACTCGCCGGAGGACGGCGTGGTCGAGGACGCCGTGTGGGTGCTGCCGAGCAGCACGCCCGACATGATGGCCGTGACGGCCAGGCTTCCCGCGCCGATCAGGCCGGTCAGCCAGCCGGCGATGCGCTTGCCGTGTTCCCGTGTCGCCATGGTGTGCCTCCGTTTCGAATCACCTGGCTCCAGGTTCGTCGCGGATTCTTGACGGATTCTTACGTGGCGTGGGTGAACGCTGGCAAAGCCCTTTGGGATTGCTCGCCGAGCGGGTGCGGTCCCCGCCTGTTCAGGCGAGGGGCAGGACGCCCCCGAGCACCTGGTCGACCAGTCGGGAGCAGTACTGCTCCGCCGCCGTGCGGTCGGTTTCGGGCGCGACCGTGAACCGCATCAGCGCGCTGACGAGGACAGCGCCGGTGATGGATTGGATGAGCAGATCCGGGTCGCAGCCCGCCGCCAGCTCGCCCCCCACCATCGCCTCTGCCACGAGTGCACGATTCTCGAAGTGGATGACATTCCGAAGCCGGATGAGGTACTGGTCGAAGAGTCCGGGTTCCTGTCCGCGCTCGGAGCTCAGCCTCAGGATGAAGGCACCCTGGTCCGAGTGCACGAGCTCCAGCGTACGCATCGCGATCTCCTGCAGCTCGGCACGGATGCTGCCGCGGGACGACTCCCCGGGCACCAGGACGTGCGAGCGAAGGATGTCGTCCATCAACTCGCTCGTCGTCGTCCACCTGCGGTAGATCGCCGGCTTTCCGACGCCCGCCTCGCGCGCGATCGCCTCGAAGGTGAACCCGGCGAGGCCGAACCGGGTGTAGACGCGCTGGGCCGCCAGCAGGACCCGCTCGCGGATCCGGGGGTCGCGGGGGCGGCCGGCAGATCGTCGCGCCTCGTCCGCCATCGCACCGCTCCTTGTCTTCCGCTCCCACCCTAATGGACGGCTCCAGCCGGGCAGGAGCGCGGTCGAGGCCAGCATCCGTCTGTTGATTTCGCGGTGGCTATCGGTTAGCGTCACATTACGTACGAAAGACGTACGTAATAGACGAAGGAGTCTGAGATGGATGACGCGGTGAACGTTCCCGACCGTAGGCCGGGGGTCCCGGTTCTCACGCAGGAGCTCCTGCTGGGAGACGTGGGGCGGTGGCGCCGGTTCGGCGATGTGACGCCGGCCGGCGGATCGCTCCGGAGTGACGGCACACCGGACTACGGTCTCTTCGGTCCCGGTTCGATCGTGTGGGAGGTGCTGCTGCATCCCGCGACGATCGTCTTCGAGACGGCGGCGCAGGCGGCGGAGCAGTTCCTCTACAAGCCGATCACCGCCGGCATCCGCGATGCGGATCCGATCTCCCGCAAGGCGCGAGCGGGCAGGTTCACGATGTTCGACTTCTTCGAGCGATTCCAGCGGAACTCGGGGATGCATGCGCCCATGTGGCTGGGCGACACCGCGACCGCGACGAACATGGCCACGCACCTCCACCGCATCCACGGCCATGTCCAGGGGCCCGTGATCGACCCCGAGGACCCGTCGCTCGGCGGATACGCGGCGGCAGAGCCGCGGGATGCGATGTGGGCGGCGATCACCGAACTGCACGCGACGATGTGCGCCTACGAGAAGCTCGCCTGGCACGGAGACGAGCCACCCCGGCCGCTGACCGCAGCACAGCGCGACCGGTTCGTGCGCGAGATGGCGCCGTACCTGCGCCTCGTGGGGGCCGAGGAGGCGGAGATCCCGCAGAGCATGGCGGAGCTGGACGCGCTCTACGACGAGTACGCGCCCTATTTCGGCCACAGCGAGAGCGTCTTCACGGATCTCGAGACCGGGGTCCACATGATCGCCCAGTACAAGCAGGTCGGTCTGCAGAACTGGGACCCATCGCACGTTCTTGCGACGGACGCGCTCTCGGAGGTCTACGAGCAGTGGAGCGACGTCATGCAGGCTATCCTTCCCGACAAGCTGCAGCGCGCCGCGGGGCGCACCCAGGAGCAGATCGACGCGTCGGCGGAGACCATCAGTGCTCGGGAGGCCGAGATCCGGGCCATCCAGAGCCCCGAGAACGAGGCGCGGATCATGCGGCTGCTGTGGGGGCCCGACGGGGTCGACCTGATCGAGAGTGCACGCCGTCTGCAGCGCGAGGCGACGCTCGAAGCCGCATAGCGGCGCCCGACCCGCTCGGCGGGCTCAGCCGAGGGTCGCGGTCGCGGCGCGGAGCTCGTCGAGCGCAGTCGACGTGTAGTGGGACAGGCCGTACGGCGGCTCGCCCTCGAGCGACGACCATTCGGCGAAGCCGCGCTTGAATGCGAGCATCCCCAGCTCGGCGGCGAGGTGCGCGGTCGCATCGGGCACGCCTCGGGCGAGGAGGGCGGTCGTCATGGACTCGGTGAGCCCGATGGTCTTGAGCGCGTCGCGCTCCTGCAGTTCGGCGCTCGCCGCCACCGCGGCACGCAGCCGCGGCCCGATCTCGCGGTTGACCGGCCCCATCTCGGCCGACGCCCGCTCCAGCCCGGCGGCGACCGCCTGAAGCGGCGTCGCGTCGCGAGGGGCGTCCGCGATCCCTTCCGCGAAGAGCCGGCTGAGGGTCTCCTGGCCGGCGACGAGGATCTCGCGCTTGTCCGGGAAGTGGCGGAACAGGGTGCTCTTGGTGACCCCGGCGCGCTCGGCGATCTGCGCCACCGTCGTGGCGTCGTAGCCCTGCTCGGTGAAGAGGTCGAGCGCGGCCAGGACGAGGCGCTCCCGGGCTCCGGACTCCCAACGCGGCATGGCGCCATCCTACCAATGGGACTTTTGTCCCATCACTCTGCTACTGTGATGAGACAAAAGTCCCATCACATGTGGAGGTCGTCATGGAGGTCTTCGTCACCGGCGGGAGCGGTCGGGTCGGTTCCGCCGTCATCGCCGAACTGGTCGCACACGGGCACAGCGTGCGGGCGCTCGCACGCTCCGAGCGCTCCGCAGACAGCGTCCGCTCTGCAGGTGCGGAGCCGGTGGCCGGCGCACTCGCCGACCTGTCCGCGATCCGGGCGGGCGCGGAGCGCGCCGACGGCGTCATCCACCTCGCCTTCTCCAACGACTTCAGCGGCCCGGAGGCGTTGACCCGCGCGATCGGGGAGGAGACCGCGGCGCTCACCGCTCTCGGCGAGGTGCTCGTGGGCTCGGATCGGCCGCTGGTCACCGTCTCTGGCACGCCCGCCGCGGAGGGGCGGCCGGCGGTGGAGAGCGATCCGCTGCCGCTCGACGGACCCGTCGGCGGCCGCGGCCGCACGGTCATGGCGATCCTGGACCTGGCGGGGCAGGGCGTCCGCAGCGTTGCGGTGCGGCTGCCGCGAACGGTGCACAACGACGGCGACGGCGGCTTCGCCGGGCTGCTCACCCAGATCGCCCGGCGGACGGGCGTCTCCGGATACCCGGGCGACGGCACCCAGCGCTGGCCCGCCGTCCACACGCTCGACGCGGCGGCGCTGTTCCGCCTCGCGTTGGAGGGCGGACCCGCAGGCACCGCCTGGCACGCAGTGGCGGATGAAGGGGATCGCGTCGTCGACATCGCCACGGTGATCGGCCGTCGGCTCGGTCTGCCGGTCGCGCCGGTGCCCGAGGAGACCTACGGGCCGCTCGGCCCCGTCTTCGCGGCCGACCAGCCGGCCTCCAGTGCGGTCACCCGCGCGACCCTCGGCTGGGAGCCCACGCACCCGTCGCTGCTCGAAGACTTGGAGAACATCCAGCCCAACCAGTAGTGAAGCTACATTCTGGTCCTCATTAACGAGGTCTTGTGGCTGATTTTCGGTACTGGTTACGCTCGGACGGGACTGTTTCCGTAGTGAAACTACGCACAGCCGCATCTCAACCATCAATGGGGATCGGAGAACACATGCCTCTCGGGCACAAACGAGCAACCCTCGCGCTCCTGGCCGCAACCGCGGCCGCAGCCCTCGCATCAGGCGTCGGCGCCGTCGCGCCGGCCGCCGCAGGTCAGAGCGCACCGGCCGCCGCAGCGGCGACCGTCACCGTCGACACGTCGAGGATCGTGCAGAAGGACTATCTCGGCGTCGGGGTGGACGTCATCCCGTGGTCGCTGATGAGCGGCACCACGACGCTGGGCTACGACGAGGCGGACTGGCAGGTGGACGTCGAGCGCATCCTCACCCTGCGGCCGAAGGTCGCCCGCCTCTGGTTCCAGATCGACTGGATGGAGCCGCAGAAGGGCGTGTACACGTTCGACAGCGACAAGATGAAGGCCGTATACCGCTACCTCGACGCGTTCAAGCGCGCGGGGACGGATGTGGAGCTCAACTTCGGCTGGAAGGTCGGTGCGGCCGTCCAGAGCTGGTTCTCGATCCCCGGGGTCTCCGACCCGACGATCAGCGCACCCGCCGATCTGCCGGCGTACGGCCGGTCGGCGTCCGCGCTGCTCACCGAACTGCAGAAGCGCCGCCACTACGACAACGTCAAGTACCTCACGTTCTACAACGAGCCGAACGGAAGCTGGGACTTCGCGGCGCCGGGAGACGAGAAGGCCTACTACGCGGCGATGGCGACCGCTGTGGACGCTCAGCTCCGTGCCGATCGTCTGCGCGACGGCATCCAGATCTGGGGTCCGGAAGAGGTGAGCGCCCCCGACTGGACGGCGTACATGCAGCAGCACGCCCCCGGCGTGTTCGACCAGTACAGCTTCCACCTCTACGGGGAGGCGTACGACTCCCTCGACGCGATCTTCCAGCAGCGCAAGGACGTGATCGCGGGCAAGCCGCTCAACCTCACCGAGATGGGCTGGGTCAACCCCGGCACGAGCGTGTGGGAGACGGGATACGCCAACTACCTGATCAAGAGCGCGAACGACGGGATCCACTCCAATCTGATCTGGGCGCTCAACGGCGTGATGACGGATGACCCGGCCGGCGACACCAACGGCTCGTACAACCTGTGGGACTCGGTGATCCTCGGCTTGAAGCCGAGCGCCGCCTTCTACGAGGCGGGCCTGCTGATGCGCTACATCCCGGCCCACAGCACGGTGTACTCGACCACGACGGATTCGCCGGACGTTCGGGCGACGGCGTACCGGGCGCCGGACGGGGAGCTGACCGTGCTGGCCGAGACCAAGCAGGGTCCCGCGAAGAACGTCACCGTGCGGTTCACCGGCGGCAAGCCGGTGAACGCGGCCTTCACCCGCTTCGCCTACACCGACGACATCGCGAAGCCGGAGGAGAACGCCCTCCTGCCCGCCAGCTCCGGCGTGCTCAAGGCCAAGCGGTCGCAGTTCACCGACACCGGGATCGGCACCGCGAACACGTTCGTGCTCTACACGACCGCGCCTCCGGAGACGCAGGTCGCCCTCGACCCGGTCCAGACCACGGTCGTCGGCGGCGCGAAGGTCGGCCTGAAGGCGAGCGTCATCGACGGCAAGCAGGGCATCCGGTGGGAGGTCGTCGGCACCGGCAACGGGAGCGTCGACAGGAACGGCGTCTTCACGGCGCCGGCAGTGACGACCGAGCGGACGGTCGCCGTCAAGGCCGTGAGCACGCACGACGATTCGAGCTACAAGGTCGCTCAGGTGCTCGTCGTGCCCGCCCACCGGGCGGGTGTCACCGACGCGCCGGTCGCGAGCCTGAAGCCGGGTGTCTACGCGTCCACCGAGGCGGTGTTCCTGAGCTCCGCCACCCCCGGGGCCGTCATCCATTACACGACCGACGGAACCGTGCCGACGGCTGCTTCGCCTGTCGCCACGGGGCCGGTCTTCCTGCAGCCGCTGAAGACGACGTACCTGCGCGCGATCGCCGTCGCCCCGGGTTCGGCCCCGTCCGGCGTCACCTCCCGGCTGTACAAGGTGCAGGACGTGCAGAACGCCCCGGACGGGTACACGTTCTGCGCCTACGCCGACCGGAACCGGTGCGACTTCACCGGGACGGCCAGCGTCGCCTTCGGCTCGGACGGGTTGTTCTCGTACGCGACGCTCACCGATGGCACGGAGTGCACGGCGTCGGTGTTCGGAGGCGACCCCAACCCCGGCGGGGACAACCGCTGCTTCTACAGCACCACCATCCCGGACGAGCCGCCGCTGGTGACCATCTACAACGCCGGCTTCGAGAAGCCGGCGACGATGAGCACCGCGAACGGTCCGATGGTGAACGGCTGGACGTTCTCGGCCCGCGCGGGCACCCAGTACAACGTCAGCCCGTTCGTGCCGGACGAGCCGGCGCCGGAAGGGACGCACACCGCGTACCTGAAGACCGACTCGGGCCTGGGGAGCAGCATCACCCAGGAGGTCACCTTCCCGGCAGGGACCTACAAGGTGACCTTCCAGGCGGCGATCCGCACCGGCTTCGGTGGCAAGCAGACCTTCGACGTCACCATCGACGGCACGGTGGTCGGATCGTACGCGCCGGCCGACGGGCACTACACGCCGTACTCGACCGATGCCTTCACCCTCGGTGCGGGAAAGCACACGATCGGGTTCGTCGCCACCACGACGGACGGCGACAACACCGCGTTCATCGACGATGTGAAGGTCGTCGCCGGCTGACCGCTCCTGACACGACGACGACGGCCCCGCGATCCACGGATCGCGGGGCCGTTCCGGTGCCGGCTGTCAGGCGTCCTGCGCGGTGGGCGCGACCACGATCTCGCGGTACGAGATGTGCTGGGGCAGCGAGTACGCCGCGAGGATGGCCGCCGCGATGTCGTCCGGGACGAGGCCGCCCCCGATGCCGCGCTTGTACTCCAGGTAGCCGTCGAGCACCGCGCCCTCGCCGGTGTTGCCGAGGAGCCCGGTGTCGACCATCCCGGGCGCGACGAGCAGCACGCGCACGCCGTGGGCGGCGTTCTCGCGGCGCAGTGCCTCCGTCATCGCGTGCACCGCGTACTTGGTGCCGTTGTACACGGCGTGGTCGCCGTAGAGCTGCTTGCCGGCGATGGAGCCGATGTTCACGATCGTGCCGGTGCCGCGCTGCTGCATGCCGGGCAGCACGAGCTGGGAGTTCTTCATCATCGCGACGCAGTTCACGTCGAACATCGCCTGCACTGCGGCCGGGTCCTGGTCGACGACGGAGGACAGCGCCATCATCCCCGCGTTGTTGACGAGCAGGTCGGCCGGGCCGAACTGCCCTTCTGCCCGGGCGAGGGCCTCCGCCACGGCGGCGGTGTCGTTCACGTCGGCCGCCGCGACGATCGTGTCGGGCAGCCCGAGCGCCAGCATCGGCTCCTCCCGGCGCGCGATCAGCAGCAGGGGATGCCCGGCCGCGGAGAACGCACGTGCTGTCGCGGCGCCGATGCCGGAGCTGGCTCCGGTGATGACGACGAGGGGCTTGGTGGGCATGGGGGACCTCCGATTCAGGCGACGCGTGGGTTGAGCGCGGCGACGGCGTCGTCGAACGCTGCGCGGATCGTGTCGTACTCGCGGACGGCTGCGGGGTCCGGGTCGATGCGCTCGAGCACCGTGTGCGGCCGCTCGGCGTCGTCGAACCGCCACGCGCCGAGACCGACGAACGCGATGGCGGCGGCTCCGAGCGTGGCCGCCTGCTGGTCGACGGACGTGCGGACGAGAGTCGTGTCGAGCACGTCGGCGTAGATGCGGTTCCAGAGCGGCGAGCGGCTGCCTCCGCCGGAGATCACGAGCTCCTCGCTCGAACCGCTGAGGATGCGCATCCGCTCGAGGCTCCGGCGCAGGGCGAACGCGATGCCCTCGAGCGAGGCGCGGACCAGCTCGGCCTGCCCCGTCGCCAGATGGAGTCCGGTGAAGGCCCCGCGTGCCGCCGGGCCGCCCTCGAGCGGGGTGCCGCCGGCCAGCATGGGCAGGAAGAGCACACCGCCCGCTCCGCGCTCGACATTCTCCGCGAGCGCGATCACGTCGGGCACGGAGGCGTCGCCGGCCAGCAGGGAGCGCAGCCAGTCGAAGCTGGTCCCGCTGCTGAAGGTCGAGAGCGCGCTGATGTGCAGTCCGGGGATGGCGTGCCGGAAGACGTACGGTCTGCTCTCGACGTCCAGGATCGGCCGGGCGGTGGTCACGGTCATCCAGCTGGAGGAGCCCAGCGCGGCATAGATGCGGCCCTCCCGTGTGCCGAGCGAGCCGAGGGCCATGCACGCGTTGTCGACCGCGCCGGTGAACACCGGGATTCCGGGCCGCAGGCCGAGCGCCTTCGCGGCTTCGTCGAGGAGCGAGCCGACCCGATCGGCGGATTCGCGCGGCTCGGGCAGAAGGGCGGCGTCGAGGCCGCCCGCATCCAGCAGCTTCGGGTCGTAGCCTCCGCCGGCGAGCGAGTAAGCCCCGCTGCCTGACGCGTACGAATGGTCGGTGGCGATCTCGCCGGTGAGGCGCTGGTTGATCCAATCCTTCGAGCCCAGGACGTGCCGCACCCGTGACCAGACCTCCGGCCGCTCCCGCCGGTACCACGCCGCCTTGAAGAGAGGATAGAGGCCGGGCGGGAACCCGTTGCCGGTGCGCAGGTACCAGTCCGACTCCGCGACGCGCGAGAACACCTCGTCGGCGGCGTCGGCGCCGCGGGCGTCCGACCAGATCGGGGTCGTCCCTTCCAGCGGCCGACCCTCGGCGTCGAGCAGGACCATGCCCAGGCTCTGCCCCGAGAGGGCGATTCCGGCGACTGTCTCGCGTGCGCCGGGATGCGCGTCGAGCAGGTGGCGAGACGACCGGGCGACCGCGTCCCACCAGTCGTCGAGGCGCTGCTCCGCGCGGCCGGGGGCGGGGTGGAGCGTGGGGTACGGGACGACGGACTCGCCGATGCACTCGCCCGCCTCCGACCACAGGGACGACTTGCATCCTCCCGTGCCGAGGTCGAAGGCCAGGACGGTGCGGACGCTGCCCGACCCCGCGCTCATCGCGTCGAGCGGGCCAGGTCGCCGAGCCGCTGGAATCCGGGGCCGCTCGTGGGAATCTCGATGTGGAACACCTCGGCGATCACCTGGGTCCAGCCGTGGATGAAGTACACCCAACCATCTTGCACGTCCAGCGAGCGCGCCTGCTCCTGGGCGCGCGCCTGATCGAGGAAGAGGAGCTCGCCGCGGTAGTTGAGGTCCCAGGCGATCCCGTGCTCGGGGAAGACGGCGTCGTCGGTGAGCGGTGAGCCAGGGGCGTCCTTCCCCAGTCCTGTCGCGTTCACGACGAGCGAGCCGGCGGGGGAGCGGTCCAGGACCGCGTCGTTGTCCTCGGGAGACGGCACGAGCACGTATTCGAACGAGGTCGTGGTCGGCAGCGTCCGGTGGATGTCCCGGATGTGGTCCAGCCGGGCCTGGGAGCGATTGGTCACCACGATCCGCTCCGGCCGGTCGTCGGCCTCCGGACGGGAGAGGTACCAGCTGATGGCGATGGTGGAGCCCCCGGCGCCGAGGCACACGGCATCGCCGCCGCGTGAGGACCAGAAGCCGGTGGGGATGAACGCGTCGAGCGCGAGGCCGCTGGAGATCGGGTCCTTCGCGTGGCAGATCAGGCGACCGTCGCGCTTGGAGATGCAGCTCGTCTCGCCCATGAGCCGGGCGAAGGGGTCGATCTCGTCGAAGAGGTCCGAGCACGCCCGGAACAGGTCGATCTTGTGGGTCGTCACCAGGGCCCCGAGGCTCAGCGGGTCGGCCGCGATGAACTCGACGACCGCGCGGTAGTCCTCCGCCGGGGCGTGCAGCGGGAGGTCGATCCCCTGGAGCACGGCGCCGTCGAGGCCGAGCTCGTCCGCCCAGCGGGGGAACACCTTCTGGATGGAGGAACTGCCCGTCGTGACCCCGATGAAGTAGAGGGTCGGCGCTTCGGCCGCGCGCAGGGTGTCCGCGCGGAAGCTCTCGCGGGTCATGCCGCGCCCGCCTCGTCGGCGGCCTCCGCCAGGGCGAGGGCGACGCGCGCGTTCATCCCGAAGCGCGTCACCCCGAGCGCCGACATGGCACGCACCGTCTCCAGGTCCCGGATGCCGCCCGCGGCCTTCAGGGCGGCGCGCCCGGCGGCCTCCTCCGCGATGATCTCGATGTGACGCACCGTGGTCGGAACGCCCGACCACCCCGTTCCCGTCTTGATCCACGGCACCCCGGCGTCCACGGCCGCGGCGACTCCGCGACGGATGGCGAGCTCGTCCAGTCGCCCCACCTCCAGGATCGCGCGCAGCGGGACGCGCCCGTCGACCTCTTCGACGATCGCGGCCAGCTCGGCGCGGACGTAGTCGGTCTCGCCCGAGCGCAGTCGCCCGATGGCCACGACCACGTCGAGCTCCTGGGCGCCGAGCGCGAGCAGCTCCCGCGCCTCCGCGACCTTGGCGGCCGTCGTCGCGCCTCCGCTCGGGAAGGCCACAGGAGAGCCGGCGAGCACGGGCGAGCCGTCGAGGAGCTCGCGGAGCACGGGCAGCCAGTTCGGCAGCACATGGGCGCTCACGAACCCGCCTCTGCGCGCATCGGCCGCGAGTCGTTCCACGTCGGAGCGGTCGTGCTCCGCCTGGACGCAGCTGATGTCGACGTGCCCGGGGAGGTCGGCGAGGAGGTCGGAGTCAGTCACGGTATCCCTTGTGTCGTGGGTTGGGCCGGGCGGTCCAGCCGTCGGGCGAGGTGACGATGAGCGTGCTCATGCCGCCCGCCCGCTCGATGAGACCGTAGTCCTGGCCGGCCTCGGTGGCGTAGCAGAAGAGGGTGACGAGCGTCTCGGCGCCCACGTTGACGCTGCGGTGCACCCAGCCGCCGGGGACGTGCACGACGGTGCCGGGGCCGATCCTGACGGCGCGGGAGCGGCCGTCGAGCGAGTCGAGCAGCATCACCCCTTCGCCGGCGAGGCCGAAGTACATCTCGGCGTGCTCGGCGACGGCGTGAAGGTGGCCGCGGGTCATCGCGTACTCGTCGCCGATCAGGCCGGGCCGGAGGACGCTGACGCCGATCGTGAGGGCTCCCTCTCCGCGCTCGACGACGGAGCTGTCGACCCAGTAGACGGGTTCGCCGTCGGTGGCGGAGACGGCGGAGGCGTAGGCATCGTCGTCGAGGTAGAGCCCGGCCAGGTCGTCGATGTACTTCTCGTACCGCTCGGCGTCGCCGAGGAGCGCGCCGCTGACGGCGTCGACGGCGAGGGCAGCGGGTTCGACCACTGGTCGGGTTTCGGCGTGCATAGACCTGTAGAGCTCCCTTCGTGGCAACCATCGCCACGTAGCGAGACTACATGATCCGGGGAATTCTCTCCAAACGATCGCCAAATCACGCCAATCATCGGTCGATATGTGTAGTTGTGCTACTTCTAGAGCATGTCTTTCACTGCGCTGGCCTCCGGTTGGACCCTCAGCCTGGCGGGCGGTCCGGCACCCGCCGGACTCGCCGCCGTCCTCCGTGCCGGGATACCCGCCACCGTCCCGGGTGTCGTGCACACCGACCTGCTCTCCGCCGGTCTCGTCCCCGACCCCTACGCGGACGACAACGAGGCCGAACTCGCCTGGATCGGCCTCTGCGACTGGACCTACGCGACCGTCTTCGACGCGCCCGAACGTGCTCAGCGCACGGACCTCGTCGCCGACGGCCTCGACACCGTCGCCACCGTCGTGCTCAACGGGGAAGAGATCGCGCGCACCAGAAACCAGCACCGCGGATATCGCTGGGACGTCGCCGGCCTGCTCCGCCGGCAGGCGAACGAACTGCGGATCACCTTCTCCTCGGCCGTCGCGTACGCGCGCGAGCGGGAGGCCGTCCTCGGGGAGCGCCCGCACTCGTACGCGCACCCGTTCAACGCGATCCGCAAGACGGCGTGCAACTTCGGCTGGGACTGGGGCCCGGCGCTCGTGACGGCTGGGGTATGGAAGCGGATCGGTCTCGAGACCTGGGACCACGTCCGCATCGCAGGGGTCCGCCCGATCGCTCGGCTCGACGACGGCCCGCTCGGCCTCGATGTGCACGTCGACCTCGAGTGGGCCGCCCCGCGGGGTGCCGCGGCCGAGGTCCGGGTGTCGATCGCAGAGCACGAGCGGATGCAGCGCGTCGCCGTGGACCCGGCCGGCGGCCTCCGCACCTCGCTGACGTTGTCGCTCGACGTGCCGGAGGCCCAACTCTGGTGGCCGCGCGGTCACGGCGACCAGCCGCTGTACGAGCTGGAGGTGACGGCGGGCGGCGACGCCTGGCGGACACGGTTCGGCTTCCGCAGCGTCGAGCTCGACCTCGCGCCGGACGAGCACGGCAGCCCGTTCGGCCTGCGCGTCAACGGCGAGCCGGTGTACGTGCGCGGCGCGAACTGGATCCCGGACGACACATTCTTCACCCGGGACACCCGGGAGAGCCTCGCCGAGCGGTTCCAGGACGCGGAGGACGCCGGGATGAACCTGCTGCGCGTCTGGGGTGGCGGCAACTACGAATCGGAGGAGTTCTACGCGCTCGCCGACGAGCGGGGAATCCTCGTCTGGCAGGACTTCCTGCTCGCCTGCGCCGCGTACAGCGAGGACGCCGAGCTCTGGGACGAGTTCGAAGCCGAGGCGCGGGAGGCGGTGGCCCGGCTCACCCGGCATCCGAGCCTGGCGATCTGGAACGGCGGCAACGAGAACATCTGGGGCTACGTCGACTGGAACTGGCGCACGCGGCTGGCCGGCCGCACATGGGGCGAGGGGTACTACATGGACCTCTTCCCCCGCATCGTGGCGGAGCTCGCGCCCGGGACGCCCTACTCGGCGGGCAGCCCGTTCGGCTTCAGCCGGTACGTGCACCCAAACGATCCGGCGCACGGCACGACGCACATCTGGGACGTGTGGAACCAGGTCGACTACACGACGTACCGCTCGTACCGTCCGCGCTTCGTCTCCGAGTTCGGCTTCCAAGGGCCGCCGGCCTGGTCGACGCTGTTCTCCGTCGTCCACGACGAGCCGGCCGATCCGTACGGTCCCACCATGCTCGTGCACCAGAAGGCCACGGACGGCAACGGCAAGCTCGAGCGCGGCCTCGGACCGCACATCGCCGCGCCCCGGAACGTCGACGACTGGCACTGGGCGACCCAGCTGAACCAGGCGAGGGCGGTCGCCTACGGCATCGAGCACTTCCGGTCGCTGTTCCCGCTGAACCAGGGTTCGATCGTGTGGCAGCTCAACGACTGCTGGCCCGTCATCTCCTGGGCGGCGGTGGACTCCCTCGGACATCGCAAACCGCTCTGGCACGCGCTCAGGAGGGTGTATGCGGACAGGCTCGCGTCGTTCCAGCCGGAGGGGCCCGGCGCCGTCGTGCTTGCGCTTCACAACGACTCCGCCGCCAAGTGGTCCGCCCGCGCGCTGCTGCGCCGGATGCGGTTCGACGGTACCGAACTCGCCCGGCAGGAGACCGTCCTCGCGATCCCGGCCCGGTCGGCCGGGCGCGTCGAGGTCGACCCTGCGCTGATCGCCCCGGGCGACCCCGCCACCGAGCTGATCGTCGCCGAGATCGGAGGGGCGGAGCGGGCGTTCTGGTACTTCGGCGAGGACCCGGAGCTGGACTTCGAGGAGCGCCCGTACTCGGTGTCCGTCCGCGAGACCGCCGGCGGCTACGACCTCGTCGTGACGGCCGACGGCCTCGTGAAGGACCTCACGGTGCTCGCCGATCGGGTCGACCCGTCCGCGCGGGTGGACACCGCGCTCGTGACGCTGCTTCCGGGCGAGCAGCACCGCTTCGCGATCGCCGCACCGGCCGGCCTCGACCCCGAACTGTTCGCCGCTGCGACCGTCGTGCGTTCCGCGAACGACCTGCGCTAGCTCCAGGCGAGCCAGGCCGCGGGGTTGGCGACGGTGATCCGTCGCACCAACTCCGTCCCCGCGGCCTCGGCGACCCGGGGCAGGAAGCGCTCGCCGAGGTAGGCGAGGCCGGGCATGCCGCCGTACGCGACGTAGCGGGATCGGCGAGCGACGTCGCCGCCGACGAGGATGCGATCGGATGCGCCCGCGTCGGCCACAGCGGTCAGGCAGTCGATCACGACGGAGTCCGGCCATTCGCGGTGACGGGCGGCACCGTCGAATCCGAGGTACGCCCCCGCCACTGCCAGCTCGGTCAGGAGCCCGGGGTCCGGATTGCGGTCGACGTGGGCAAGCGCGACGCGGTCCGGTGCGACGCCGTGGCGGCCGAGCAGCTCCAGGACCTCGAAAGCGGCGGAACCGGATTCGAGATGGACCATGACCGGTGCGCCGGTTCTCCCGTGCGCTTCGCCGATGGCCTCGATGGCGCGCCGGGCTGCGGCGTCGATGCGCCAGTACCCGAGCCCGGCCTTCAGGACGCCCGCCCGGATGCCGTGGGAGCCGGGGTCCGGGCCGAGACCCTCCCGGGCGCCCGCGGTGAGATCTCGGAGGAACGCGGTGGCGAGCTCCTCCGCAGCGGCGGCCAGGAGCGGATGATCCTCGCTGTAGTGCTCGCGACGGTGCACACCGGTCGTCATCACCACGGAGAGCCCGGTGGCCGCGGCGATCCGCGCGATCGCCTCCGGACGTCGGCCGAGCCCGAGCGGGGTGGCGTCCACCATCGCGGCGAAGCCCGACGCGCGCAGCAGACGGGCCTCCTCGCCGCTGGCCTGCTCGTCGTCCAGGTCGTCGCCCGGGAGCAGAGGGGACACCTGGAACAGGTGCTCGTGATAGTCGGTGGCCCCCAGGGAGGCGGGGGCGATCGCGCCGGCGACGGTGTGGACGAGCCCGCGCCCGTCCGGCGCGGCGGCGGGTCCGCTCATCCAGCTGCCACCGTGGTCGCGGCGTCGACCGCGTCCGCGAAGAGCCGGGCGTTCGCCTCGATGGTGTCCCAGTCGCCCGCGTCGATGAGCGCGCGCGAGCACAGTTCGCTCCCCGCGCCGAGTGCGACCGCGCCGGCCCGGAGCCAGGCGGGGATCGTGGTCGGGTTCACTCCGCCCGTGGGGCAGAACGCCACCTCCGGGAACGGCCCTCGAAGGCCTGAGAGATAGGCCGGACCGCCCAGCGCCGCCGGGAACAGCTTCACGATGTCCGCCCCGGCGTCGAGCGCGGCCATCACCTCGGACGGCGTCAGGGCTCCGAGGAGGAGCGCCGCCCCCGTCCGCCGCATGGCGTCGGCGAGCTCCGGGCGGGTGCCGGGGGACACCAGGAAGCGCGCGCCGGCGGCGACCGCTTCATCGGCTTGCGCCCGTGTCCTGATGGTTCCGGCGCCCAGAGTGACGGTGTCGCCGTGCCGCTCGGCGATGGTGGCGATGGCGTCCGCCGCTCCCGGGGTGGTGTAGGTGATCTCGATGCCGCGAACGCCGCCGGCGACGAGTGCATCCGTGGCCCTGACGGCGCCCTCGGCGTCGCCTGCGCGGACGACGGCGACCAGGACGTCGGCGGTCAGGATCGTGACGAGCGGGTGACCGGTCATCGGTTTCCTCCGGGTGCGGTGACGGGGTTGGGGGCCTGCTCGCCGCGCAGCACGGCGAGCAGGTTGGCGGTGGCCATGGCTCCCATGCCGTCGACGCCCTCGACGGTCTGGGCGCCGAGGTGCGGGGTGATGATGACGCGGTCGGCCAGGTCGGGGCTGAGGAGCGGGGACGCGGTGTCGCCGACGTTCTCCTCCGCCAGGGTGTCCGCCGCATAGGCGAGGACGGTCCCGTCACGGAGGGCGGCGGCAAGGGCGGCCTCGTCCACGAGGTCGGCGCGGGCCGTGTTCACCAGGATCGGCGTCCTCTCGGCGGAGGCGAGCCAGGCGGCGTCGACGATGCGCTCGCCTCCTGGTGCGTGCAGGGTGACCACATCGCACACGCGGGCGATGGTCGCCGGGTCGGAGCGCTCGAGGTGGGAGAACACCGGATGGTCGGCCGGGAGCCACGGGTCGGAGCCGAGGAGGCGGCAGCCGAGGGCGACGAGCCGATCGGCCACGCCCTGTCCGATCCGGCCGAGGCCGACGATCCCGACGGTGAGCGCGTGGAGCTCGCGGGTGCGGCGGCCGGACCAGTCGCCGACCCGGACGCGCCGGTCCGCGTCGGGAACGCCGCGGAGCGCGGACAGCAGCAGCGCCAGAGTGTGCTCGGCGACCGCGGTGCTGTTCGCGCCGGGAGTGTTGGTGACGACGACGCCGGCTTCCTCCGCCGCCCGCAGGTCGACGGCGTCGGTGCCGACGCCGTAGCGCGCCACCACCTTCAGCTGCGGCGCTGCGGCGAAGTGCTCGTGGGTCACCGGGCCGGTGCCCGCGATCCAGCCGACGGCCTGCTTCAGTACGGGACCGATCGCCGACAGGTCATGCGCGGCGGGACCGCGCTCGACGCGGTAGCCCGCGTCCGCGAGCCGCGCCGCGAAGTCGACCCCGCCGTCGCCGAACGACCGCGAGGTGACGAGTACGACCGGACGGGCCGCGCTCACGGCTCCTCGTCCTCGGCGATCGGTGCGGCCGGTCCGCGTCGCATCTGCGCGAGTCCGTTCTTCATGCGCGCGATGGCGGCGCTGTGCTCGGGCGGCTGGCGGAGGGCGACGCCGGTCGAGAGCACGTCGATGACGACCAGTCCCGCCAGGCGGCTCGTGCTCGGTGTGTAGACGTCGGTGTCCTCGAACGTCCGCACCACGAGGGGGATGTCGGCCAGCTCGGAGAGCGGGCTCACCCTGCCGGTGATGGAGATGATCGTGGCGCCCGCCTCCCGCGCTGCCTGCGCCACGGTGAGGGTCTGCTCCGTGTGCCCGGTGTTAGAGATGGCGACGAACACGGTCCGCGGACCGGCGAGGGTCGCCGCGATGAACTGCTGGTGGAAGTCGGAGGGGGCCTGGCACGAGACGCCGAACAGCGGGAACTTCTGCTGGGCGTCCTGGGCGATGATGCCGCTGGCGCCGAACCCGACGAAGATCAGATCGCTCGCGTGGAGCATCGCCTCGATCGCCCGTTCGACCGCGACCGGGTCGAGCGTGCGGCGGGCCCGGTCGAGGCTGGAGATCGTGTGGTCGAAGATCTTCTCGGTGAGGTCTGCGCTGGAATCGTCGGCGGTGATGGCCGAGTGGGTGACGGGGAGCCCGAGCGCCAGAGTCTGCGCCAGCTGGATCTTGAAGTCCTGGAAGCCGTCGCAGCCGATGGATGAGCAGAACCGCATCACGGTCGGCTCGCTCACCTGAGCCGCCTCCGCCAGCCCGGCCATCGTGTACTGCAGCACCTTGTCCGGTGCGTCGAGCACGATCTGGGCGACCTTCTTCTCCGAACGGCGCAGCCCGACGAGCTCGTTGGTGATGCGCTCGAGGAGGGTGTCGGTCGCGGACTCCTCCTCGAGGACTGGGGTCACAGTGGCGTTCACGAGCAGCTCCTTTGGTACACGGTTGTTACGAAGCGATCCTATGTAGTATCACTACAGAACGATAACCCACGCAAGGAGGCGCCATGTTCAAAGAACGTCTGGATCTGACCGGCAAGGTCGCGGTGGTGACCGGAGGGTCGCGCGGCATCGGTCTCTCGGTCGTCACCGCTCTGCACGAGATGGGGGCGGGGATCGTCATTGCGGACGTCCTGGACGAGGCGGGCACGGCGGCGGCGGCCGGCTTCTCCGGAGGAGCCCCTGTCGAGTACCGGCGGCTGGACGTGACGCAGCCGACGGCCGTCGAGGAGCTCTTCGCGGATGTAGTGACGCAACGCGGATCGGTCGACATCCTGGTCACCTCGGCGGGGATCGCGAACCACGACCCGTCTCTGGAGCTCGCGTACGACGACTGGCAGCGGGTGCTCGACGTCAACGCCACCGGCACGTTCTGGTGCGCTCGCGAGGCCGCACGGCACATGCGTGGCCGCGGCGGCTCCATCGTCGCGATCGGGTCGATGTCGGGCGAGATCGCGAACGCGCCGCAGCGCCAGGCCGCCTACAACGCGTCGAAGGGCGCCGTGCACCTCGCGGTGAAGTCCCTCGCCATCGAGTTCGCCGAGGAGGGCGTGCGCGTCAACGCCGTCGCCCCCGGCTACATCGGCACGGACCTCACCAAGGAGGGTGTGCCGGACGAGTGGTGGTCGGACTGGGAGCGGCGCACGCCGATGGGCCGCCTCGGCCGCCCGGAGGAGGTGGCGTCCGTCGTGGCGTTCCTCGCCTCGGACGCCGCCTCCTACATGACCGGATCCATCGTGATCGCCGACGGGGGCTACACGGCCTGGTGACCCGTGCGCAGGCGGTGGTCGCCCGCTCCGACCCGGCGCTCCGTGCCGTCGGGGAGGACGACCACCGCCGTCGTGCCCACCGGGACGACGACGTCGACGACGACGGTGTCCTCCTCGTGTCGCCATGACACCGCGAGCCGGCCGTACGGCGTCTCCACCGCCGCCTGCGCCCACTCCAGGCCGAGCACCTGCGGCCGGATGCGCGACTCGCGCCAGCCCGGGGCGGTCGGCCGCAGTCCCGCGACGTCTGCGAACAGCCAGTCGTCGACCGTGCCGAGGAAGTAGTGGCCGCGCGAACGCGACTCCTCCTTCCAGTGCTCCCACAGCGTGGTCGCGCCGGTGTCCACCCAGTAGCCCCAGCTCGGGAACGTGCGCTGCTCGGCCACCGCGAGGGCGGTGTCCGCGTGACCCCAGGCAGTGAGCACCGGCAGGAGATGCTTCGTCGCCAGCGCGCCCGTGTCGAGATGGTCGCCGCGCGCCCGCACGTCGTCGGCCAGCCGATCGGCCACGGCCTGGCGGATGGGATCGGGGAGCAGGCCGTGGGCCAGCGCCAGCACCGCGTGCGACTGCCGGAAGCCGTCGTCGCCCACCCCGCGCACCCGGGCGGCGTCCTCGTCGAGGAAGGCGGCGACGAACGCCGAGCGCACCTCCGCCGCGGCCTCCCGCCACTCCGTGTCGTCCTCGCCGAGGACGGCCGCGATCGCGGCGGCCGTGTCGAGCATCGCGACGAGGTACGCCGTCGCCGCGACGCGCAGATCCTCCGCCGGGTTGCCGCCGCCCGGGTCGGTCGCCGGGCCGACCCAGTCGCCCAACGTGGTCTCGGCCAGCCCGTCGCGCCGCCGCCCGAGCTCGAATCGCAGGTAGCCGGAGGCGTCGGGCCACACCTCCCGGAGCACACGGACGTCTCCGCGCTGCCGGTACACCTCCCATGGCACCAGGAGCAGGGCAGAATGCCACGTGGGGGCGGGGGACCAGTCCATGCTCCAGCCGCCGTGCGGCGCGATCACCTCGGGCGCGCCCGCGCCGTGACGGGAGTCCGCTATGTCGGCGGCCCACTTGGCGAGCAGCTCGTGCACGTCCAGGTTGAGCAGCATCAGTTCTGCGCCGACCATCCCGTCGCCCGTCCAGCCGTTCTTCTCGTACTTCGGCGTGTCGGTCGGGATGCCGTGGAGGTTGTTCAGCACCGTGCGCACGGTGAGCTCGTGCAGGGTGGTCAGCAGCTCGCTGCTGCACCGGAACGATCCCGTGCGGCGGACCAGGGAGTGCACGAGCCGCGCCCTGAGCCGGGGGAGCCGCTCCGCGCGCACCTCGACGTGCTGGAAGCCCTTGTAGCTGAAGCGCGACTCCCACTGGAACGGCTCGGCACCCGCGGTCACCCGGTCGGTCTGGAACCGCCCGGAGAAGTAGCCCTTTTCGTCGTCGTAGTTCGGCGTCCCGTCGGCGCGGAGGCGCTCGCCGTAGCGCAGCTCGATCGTCTCCCCGGGAGCCGCGTCGACCTCGACCGCCACCCATCCTGCGATGATGCGCGGGAAGGAGACGACCCAGATCCCCGGAGCGAGCCGCGTCGTCAGCTCCGGCTCGAACTCCTCGGCGACGCCGATGGGCTGCTGCCGCTGGTGCACCAGCCGGCCACGGGGGCCGCCCACGGGGACGGCGCCGCACCAGCCGCAGTCGTCGTACCCGAAGCGGGCAGCACCGGGATGGTCGAATCTGGCGTCGAAGTCTTCGCCGGCGTACAGGTCGTCGAACCGCGTCGGGCCGTCCACGGCCCGCCAGGTGGAGTCGGTGACCACATGGTCGGTCGACCCGTCGTCGTACTCGAGCCGCAGGACCAGCCGGACGCACGGCTCGGCGTGCCAGGGGGCCGCCTCCCAGTTCCAGGTGTTCGCCGCGGACATGCCGTAGAACCCGCGGCCCAGTTCGACCGCGACGGCGGCCCCGCCTGCAGGCAGGAGCGCCGTGACATCGGAGACCGTGTACTGCGCGGTCACGTCGTAGTCCGTGAACCCGGGACTCAGCACGTGCGGCTCCACGAGGGCGCCGTTGAGCTGCAGGCGGGCGTATCCGCCGGCGGCCACGGCCGCCAGCGCCCGCCGCAGGCCCGGCCTCACCGCGCACTCGGTGCGGAGCACCGGCGCGGCGCCGCTGGGGTGGGGGTGACCGATCCACCGCGCAGCGTGCCAGTCGGCTTCGGCGAGCACGCCGGTCGTGAAGGAGCTCGTCGCCGACACGCCTCCGGACGTCGTGGTCACCGCCACGCTCCAGCCGTACTCGTGCAGCGACGCCAGCTCCGGCCCGTCGTAGAGGATGTCTACGGAGGAGTCCGACGCGACCTCCCCGGTCGTCCAGATCGGGCGCTCACCATCGAGCACCGACACGCGGTAGGACAGCTGTTCCGCTCCCTCGGGGCCGGCGGTCACCCACCAGCCGAAGCGCGGGGCGACATCCACCCCGATCGGCCGCTCGGTGTGCTCGACGGTCAGGTGCTCCAGGGCGACGGTCATCCTCGAACCGTCCGAAGGTCGACGAGGTCGGCCAGCTCCGGGGCGCCGCCGTACCGTTCGGCGAGCACTCCCGCGACCTCCGGGTGGCTGTCGAGGAAGGTCTCGAGCGGGACCGGCTCGTCCTGCGGTCGGGTGCGCTTCTGGTTGAGCTGGCCCAGCACGCTCCAGCGGCGTTCCCCGGGGAGCACGGGCTCCGGAGGAATCTCCTCGTACGAGGTGAAATCGAAGACGGCGGGTGCGCGGTCGCCGTCGACCACGCCGAGCCGGAACCGGTCGGTCATGAACCAGGTGACGCGCTCGCCGAGGCGCGAGGCCTGCACCCCGGTCCCCTCCTGGCGGAGCAGGTAGCGGAGACCGCTGTTGTCGGGATGCGCCCGCGTCCACTCGTCGGCGAACCCGGCGAGCGTCGGCGCCGCGAGGTCCGGGTAGCGGTCGCGCAGGCCGGCCAGCCACCCGCTCCAATCCCGGAGGATGGACGGGTCCTGCCGGAGTCCGCGGGCCACCTCGGCGACCTCGTAGTTCACCGTGAGCCAGCCGAGGCCGTTCCGCTCGACGTTGCGCTCCGACAGGTGCGCGTCGCTCGTGGCGTGGAGCTCGTGGAGCGCGTCCTCCCTGGGCAGCCGGTGCAGGGTCTCGATCGGCCCGAGCCCCAGGCGGGAGTTGAACTGCTCGGACGCGCCGGCCTGCGACATGCCCGCGGTGCGCGCTGCGACGAGGTCGACCGTCCAACCGTCGAAGGTCGGGATGCCGACGCGGTCGTCGCCCTGGCCAGGCACGACGAAGTTCTGCCGGGACGGAAAGTAGGGGTAGGCGAGCGAGCCGTCACCGTCCTGCAGGTCGATGTCGAACTGGCTCCAGATGTTCCCCTGGACGGCGGAGATCCCTGTCTCCGCCGCGCGGGCGGTGTTCTCGCCGGAAAGGAACCCGGCGATGAGCGAGCGCGGGGGTGCACCGAACTCGTCCGCGATCCGCCGGCCCGCGTCGACGATGTCGCGCGCGACCTCATCACGGGTTCCGTAGAGGTTGGCGAAGTATCCGCCGGGGACGAAGGCGATGTCGTCGTCGTGCTCGGCTGCGGCTCGCGCCACCGCACGGCGGACGTCCCGGTACCGGGGGGAGTCCTCGTGGAGGGCGGCCCAGGAGAGCGCCCACGTCACCTTCGCGTCGGGGATGCCGTCGCGCACCGCGGACGAGAACCGCTCGACGATGTCGGCACTGTGGAGCTCGCTCTCGTCCTCCCAGAGGGCGCGCGTGCGCGTCGCCTCGATCTGGTGGCGTCGCACGACGGTGTTGATGGTCAGGCGGCGGCCGATGGCCGCGGGCGGAGTAGTCACGGGTAGGGAGACTACGCGAGTCCGACGCCAAAACCGTAGTGAAACCAAACCGGAACCGGAAATTCGGGGCCGTATGCGACGCGAAAGTGACGAATCGGCGCAATCCATGTAGTATCGCTACACCAGCACCCGAAGCTGCGGTCGGCACCAGACCGCGGCACCTGTCACTGACGATATATAAGGAGAAGCCATGAAGAAGTGGCTCAAGGTCGCAGCCGGCGTAGCCGCCTTGGCGACCGTGGTGACCCTGTCCGGCTGTGGAGCGCAGTCGGGCGATGGGAAGACGCAGCTGAGCTTCCTGATGTGGGGAGACGGCGGCGACGCGGACCAGGCGTACAAGGATGTGATCGCCTCGTTCGAGAAGAAGAACCCGAACATCACCGTCAACGCCGAGTTCGTCAACACGAACGACTACGACAACATCCTGAAGACGCGTCTCTCCGGCGGCGCCGGGCCGGACATCTACGGCTTCGACATCGGGAACATCAAGGATTTCGTCCGCGACGGCTTCGCCACCGATCTCACCAAGGACGGTGGGAAGTACCTCGACAAGCTGAACACCGACGCGGCGAAGGAGAGTCTGCGCGACAGCCCGGACGGTCACGCGTACAACGTCCCGGTCTCCCTCTCGGGCAACGGCATCATCTACAACAAGGCCCTCTTCGAGAAGGCGGGCATCACCGAGCCGCCGACGACCTACACCGACTTCCTCGCGGACTCGAAGAAGCTCCTCGACGCGGGCATCACCCCCATCGCGATGTCGGCGCAGGACAACTGGTGGCCGCAGTTCATCGTCTACTACGCGCTCGCCGAGCACGGCGCGAACGAGAAGCTCGCGGCCCAGATGTCGGCGGGCAAGGCGACCTTCGCCGACAGCAAGGCGTGGAAGGAGTCGCTCGACATCGTCAAGCAGCTCGTCCCCTACTACCTGCCCGACCCGCTCGGCACGAGCGAGACCGCCGCGCAGTCCGCCTTCCTGCAGGGCAAGGCCGCGATGTGGCCGGCCACCTGGGTGCTCCCGGACGCGCGCAAGGCCAAGCTCGACGTCGGCTACATGAACTTCCCGACGGTCGACGAGCCGTCGAAGGACATGTGGGGAACGTACCAGGTCCGGTTCGGCGTCAACCCGGGCAACAACAAGGTCGCCGCAGCGCAGAAGTTCCTGAACTACTTCTTCCAGGACGACGTCTACAAGACCTTCCTGAGCAATGTGAAGCTGTTCCCCACGACGAAGACCGTCGAGGTGGGCGCGGACGTCGACCCGCTCTACCCGGACATGCAGAAGGCGTGGGAGGGCAAGACCTTCATCGCGGCCTTCTCGCCGACCGCGAAGACCGTCCAGGACTCCCTGCTCGTCGGTCTGCAGAACGTGATCGGCGGTCAGAAGACCACGGAGCAGGTGCTGGATGAGCTCGACGTGACGCTCAAGCAGTACCTCGCCGACAACAAGTAGCACTCCGCCTGAGCGCCCGGCCGGGAGCGCGTCCGAGTGGACGCCCGGCCGGGCGCTCGCGGTCCGACCCCTCGCAGGAGGACGACGATGACCGGACACCACACCATCCAGGACGGCAGGACCGTGGCCGAGTTCGACGCCCTGACGGGCGCCCTGCGCCGACTCTCCTGCACCGGGCCAGGACGGTTCGTCGACGCCGGCGCGGACGGCGGACTGTTCGTCCTCGAACTCCCGCGGGGCGGCGATCGTACCGTCGTCGTCCGCACCGCCGATCAGCGGCTCAGCGCTGCGACCGTCTCCGGCGACGGCGACGCCATCGAGCTCCGCTGGACCGGGCTCGTCGCCTCCGATGGCAGCCCGGTCCCCGGCGAACTGCGCGTGGACGCGCGCTTCGATCGGGGCCGGCTGCTCCTGGAGCTGCGCGGAGACCTGGCCGAGGCCGGGGTCGAAGCCGTCCGCTTCCCCTCACTGCGCGGCATCGCCCCGGAGGCGGGGCGGCTCGACTGGCGCGGGGTGGACTACAGCCAGGGCACCCGGGTGGAGCTCCTCCCGCGCTTCGAGAACAACTCGCCGTACTGGGGCACGGAGTTCCCCGACTACGCGAGCACCAACCTCCGGCCGGAGGTGGTGTGCAATCCCACGTCCCCCTTCGTCCAGCTGGACGCCGGGGAGGGCGGTCTGATCGTGGGGCCGTCGGCGCCGACCCTCGAGTTCATCGGCTGGCGGGCGTCGCTGGAGCCGGGGTACCGGGACAGCATGGCCAGGACTCCGGCCGACGGTGCGTCGATCACCTTCGACGCCATCCACCTGACGGATGTGCGGGCCACCGCGCTCACTGTCCCGCCCATGTCCGTGGAGTTCTACGAGGGGGCATGGACGGCGGCGATGCCGGCGCTGCGTGCGGGCCGGGGGGCGTCGCGCACCGCCGGTGCCCGGTGGCTCGAGGAGCCGCGCTCGTGGCTCCAGGTGCAGCTGATGTCGACCGAGAACGACCCCCGGTACACGTTCGACGACCTCCTCGGGATCATCGAGGAGTGCGCAGAGAACGGGATCGGCGCCATTCAGATCGTCGGCTGGAACGAGGGCGGGCAGGACGGTCGCGTACCGGTCCACCGCGTATCCGAGAAGCTCGGGGGAGAGGCGGCCTTCCGTCGCGCCCTCGACCGGGCCAGGCAGCTCGACGTCAAGACGGTCCTCTACGTGAAGTACCAGTGGGTCGAGAAGCCGGGGCCGTACTGGGAGGAGTTCGCGGCCGATGTCTGCCTCGACGCCAACGGCCAGCCCTACGCGCAACCCGGCCCCGTGTACTTGAGCTCGCGCAAGCGGTACGGCGTGAACACCCCGTGGTACGTGCCGCTCTGCTTCGCAAACCCGGAGCTGCGTCGACGGTTCGCCGACGAGGTGGCCGGGCTCGCACGGTGGGGCGCCGACGGCATCCTGGCCGACGAGTCCCTGTACCACGGGCGTGCCCTGCTCTGCTTGGCGACAGATCATGGGCACGAGCCGGGTGCCTCCACCTATCTGTGGGACGGCGACTTTGTCGAGGACATCCGGCGCGCCGCACTCGAGCACCACCCGGAGTTCGTGATCGCGGCAGAAGGGTGCTACGACGCACAGTTCGAGCACTACGACGTCTCGTACTTCCGCAGCCATTCGCCCCGCCACGTGCCGACGGGGAGGCTGCTCCGACCGGACTCCCGCATCGTGACCGCCGCGATCGGATTCGACGACCGGAACATGGCGAACCAGTGCCTCCTGCTCGGCTACGGCATCAGTCTGGAGCCGTACAACTTCAAGGGCAGGCCGGGGGACATGCCGGAGACCGTCGCCTACGCGCGGAAGGTCGACGCCCTGCGCGCCCGGCTCTCCGGCTTGCTGTGGAACGGCGCGATCGAGGCGGACCCGGCGCTGGAGATATCCGTCGCCGGGGCGCCGGCCGGAACCGGCGAGCAGGTGCGGCACAGCGTATGGCGCGACAGCGTGGGCCGCGCGGCGGTCGTCATCGTGAACACGGGCGAGGATGCCGTGCAGGTCGAGGCAGGCATTCCGGACATGGAGTATCCCGTGCTGCTGCGGCCGGAGGCGCCCGACCAGTCCCCTGGGGATCGTGCCTTCGGCGTGGGCCCGCGGAGCGCCGTGGTGATCGTCGACGCGGCCGTACTCGCCGAACATCGCGCAGCCGAGTAGTCAAACTAGCGCGGGACGCGGTGGAGCGGGACGCGAGCAGCGCGGTTTCGCAGTAGTTTCGGCCGGGATGAACCGCTTGAGGGAACTTTGTGTAGTATTGCTACATCACTGTCGCGGGGAACGACATCAAAGACGATCGCAAGGAGCAGGGCACAGTGACAAACACGAGAACAGAGGACCCCCGAATCCTCCCGATGGAGCGCCTCCAGCAGCCGAGTGTGGCCCGTAAGCTCTGGAAGGACCGCAGCTCGTCCGGCAAGTTCTGGATCGCGGTCGCCCCGGCGCTCGTGCTCTACCTCATCTTCACGATCTACCCGATCGGGCAGGTGGTCGTGGCGAGCTTCACCGACGCACGCGGCTTCAACCGGCCGTGGTCGTTCATCGGCCTCGACAACTACGTACGCATCTTCTCCGGCGATCCGGTGCTGATGCAGTCGATCGGCAACACCCTGATCTACGCGTTCTTCAAGGTCGTCGTCCAGACGGTCCTCGCGTTCCTCATCGCCGTGCTGCTGAACCGCCAGCTGCGCGCGGGCAACATCTACCGCGCGATCTTCTTCGCGCCGATCGTGATCAGCCCGGTGGCCATCGTGTTCACCTGGAGTTTCATGTACGACCCCAACACGGGCACGATCAACACCCTGCTGCGCAGCCTCGGCCTCGGCGGTCTCGCGCAGGACTGGCTGGGCAACTACAACCTCGCGCTGTTCAGCGTCATCCTGGTCGACCTGTGGAGCGGCCTCGGCTTCAACATCGTGATCTTCCTCGCGGGCCTCAGCACCATCCCCGGCGAGATCAACGAGGCGGCCCGGGTGGACGGCGCCCGCGGCTGGAAGGCTCTGCGCTACATCACCATGCCGCTCATGCTCCCGTCGTTCGGCCTCGTCCTCGTGCTCTCGATCAACGGGGCGCTGCGCGCCTTCGACACCGTCTACCTCATGACGCGAGGTGGGCCCGGCCATCAGACCGAGCTGTTCATGACCCAGGTCTTCCACGAGGGGACGGTCGCCAACAACTTCGGCTACGCCTCGGCGATGGCGATGCTCGTCATCGTGATCCTGATCGTGATCGCGGCCCTGCAGAACAAGCTCAACAACAAGATCGCCGAGGAGAGTGCACAGTGACCGCCCGGAGCCTCCAGCGTTTCGCGCGCCGCGTCCCCGTCAACCTCCTGCTGATCGCGCTGAGCGTGATCATGGTCTACCCGATCTTCATCGTGGTCATCACGGCGTTCAAGTCGAACATCGAGGTGCTGACCAACCCGACCGGGCTGCCCATCCATCCCACGTTCGACAGCTTCGTCACGGCGTGGGTGAAGGGCGACTTCCCCAACCTCTTCGCCAACTCGATCCTCCTCACCGTCGTGAGCATGACGATCGCCACCTTCGTCGCCGCCCTCGCCAGCTACGCGCTGGTTCGGCGGCTCGGCCGGATCAGCTCGTGGGTGTACCTGCTGCTGGCCGCAGGCATCTTCCTTCCGATGCAGCTGGCGCTGGTGCCGCAGTTCCGTGTCGTCCGGGACCTCGGGCTGATCAACAGTTATGCGGGCGTGATCCTGATCTACATCGCGGGCGCCCTTCCGTTCGGCGTCTTCCTGATGGCGGCGTTCATGCGCCAGGTGCCGAAGGAGATCGTCGAGGCCGCGATCGTCGACGGCGTCGGCTACTTCCAGCTCTTCCGGCGGATCTACTTCCCGCTCGCCCGGCCGGCGATCGCCACGTTCTGGGTGCTCCAGGGCGTCGGCATCTGGAACGACTACCTGGTGCCGCAGCTGCTCCTCACGGATCCGACGAAGCGCACCCTCACCACCGGGATGCTCTACTTCAAGGCCCAGTACGTGGCCGACTGGGGCAACATCATGGCGGCGGTGCTGATCATGAGCCTCCCCGTGCTGCTGATCTTCATCTTCGCGCAGCGGTACTTCGTGAGCGGACTCTATGCCGGCGCCGTCAAGTAGACAGCTCGACGACGTCGAGCGGGAGGCGAGAGAACGGTCGGTGCTGGCCGGCGACGCCGCGGTGGAGGCCCACGCGACGGCGCCCGTGCTTCGGCTCGTGCCGCTGCCCCTGGCGGACGACGGCGGGTCGCCGGTGCCGGCCGGACGCGTGCTCGACCTCTCCGGCGCCTGGCTGCTGGCCGGAGCACCGCCCAGAGCCCAGTTCTCGATCGAGCACTGGGCGGACCGCGGCGACGCGAAGCCGCAGGGCGACCCGGTCGACTGGTACCGTCCCGACACCGACCGCACGGCGTGGGCCGAGGCGGCGGTGCCGGGTACCGTGCAGGGCGCCCTCGTGGCCGCCGGCGTGCTGCCCGACCCCTTGCTCGGCGCCAACACGTACGACGAGCTGACGGAGCACGGCGTTCCGCAGCACTGGCCCTGGTTCTTCCGCCGGACCAGGATCGAGCAGCAGGAATGGTGGTACGCCAAGCGCTTCGACCTGCCCTCCGACTGGGCGGGTGTCCCCGTACGACTGGTCTTCGACGGCATCGACTATGCCGCGACGGTCTACGTCAACGGCGAACCCGTGAGCCGCCACAGCGGCATGTTCGGCGGTCCGGAGGTGGACGTGTCGTCGCTGCTCGCGCCCGGCCGGAGCAACGAGATCGTCGTCCGGATCTCGCCGCCGCCGCACGACTGGCATGGCGTCATGAAGGGCTCGCCCGGGTGGGGGTGGCACTACGGCCACCTCATCAGCATGGGGATCTGGCGCGGTGTCCGGCTCGAGCGCATCCCCGAGACGGAGGTGCGCGACCTCTTCGTCCGCACCGTCTCGGTGGACGACGGCCGGGCCCGCCTGCGGATCGGCGCCGACGTGGTCGCCCGCGCCGACGGGGCGGCCGCGCGTCAAGGACGACTCCGCCTGCGCACCCCCGAGGGGGCCGAGCTCGCCGCGCACGGGTTCGAGCTGCAGCCGCGTCGCGGCGTGAACCGCATCGAGCTCGAGGTCGAGGTGCCGGACGCCCGGCTGTGGTGGCCGTTCGGTTACGGCGATCAGCCGCTCTACGAGGCGAGCATCGAGTTCGGCGACGGCACGGCGTCCAGCAACTTCGGGATCCGCACGGTCGAGATGGCGACCGTTCCGGACTGGTCGGGCGAGGAGTTCTACCGCTGGCGGTTCGTGGTCAACGGGCGTCCGCTGTTCATCAAGGGCGCGAACTGGTGCTGGACCGATCCGATGGCGCGCCGCCCCTTCGACATCGACGCGCACCTCCTCGCGCTCGCCGTGCGCGGTGGGCTGCAGATGCTCCGGGCCTGGGGTGGAGGCATCGTCGAGAGCGAGCGCTTCTACCGGGAATGCGACCGGCTCGGGATCCTCGTCTACCAGGAGTTTCCGCTGACCTTCGGTCTCCCCGACGCGTCGCGGACCGATCTGGCGGTCATCGACGAGCAGGTCTCCCGGATCGTGCGGAGCCTGCGATCGCACCCGTCTCTCGTGATGTGGGGCGGGGGCAACGAGAACCCCCGGCCGATCGCCGGCGACGATCCGCTCATCCTGATCGGGCGCCGGGTCGCCCACTACGACGACTCCCGCCCCTTCCACCGCACGAGCCCGTGGGGCGGCAGCGAGCACAACTACCGCGTCTACCACGAGGGATGGCCCATCGACGCGGGCTACCGGTCCACCGACCAGGTGGTGCTGGGCGAGTACGGTCTGTCGAGCCAGTGCGACATCGAGAGCATGGCCGAGTTCCTCGATCCGGCCCTCCTCGAAGAGTGGCCGCCGCCCGCGCACGGGGCGATCCTCCAGCACCAGGCGCAGTTCTCGCTGGTCGACGTGCTGAAGCAGTTGCGCTACGCGGACTATGGCCCGGTGCGCGACTGGCGGACGTTCATCGAGTACAGCCAGGTGGCGCAGGGTGAAGCGCTGAGGTTCGCCTCGGAGTCGGTGCGCGGGCGCTCCGGGCGGCACACCAGCGCCTACTGGTTCTACAAGCTCGGCGAGGTGTTCCCCGGGGCGTCGTGGGCGGTCGTCGACTACTACGGACGCCCGAAGCTCTCCTACTACCAGGCCAAGCGGTTCAGCGCGGCGCGCAGCGCCTTCGCGGTGACCGACCGGCTCGACTGGGCGGTCGGGGAGGACTTCTCGTCCGCCATCCACGTCGCCAACGACACCCCGGAGGACTTCCGCGGGGTCGTCACGGCCCGCCTGTGGGACGCCCGACTCAGCGTTGCGGCTGAGCGGAGCGCGGCTGTCGTGGTCGACGCGGACGAGCGCATCGAGGCGTTCGCGCTGGCGTCCGCCGTTCCGCCGCAGGCGGCCCCGCTGCTGCTCTCCGTGCGGCTGGAGGACGAGGGCGGAGACCTCGTCGGCGATCAGTGGTACTGGTTCAACGCCCACGCCAAGACCGCTGCGATCCGGCGGATCGAGGAGAGACCGATCGACGACCTCTGGGAGCTGGACGTGCGTCCCATGATCGCCGCGTACGCGGAGGACCGGCCCGCGCCGTTGCTCGAGCTGCCGCGCACGACGCTCGCCGCCCGGATGGATGCGGAGGGCCTGATCGTGGAGAACCGTGGCGCCGTTCCGGCGGTGCAGGTCATGGTCGACGATTTCCCTCATGGCGTCGGCGCGTTCCTCGACGACAACGGCTTCTGGCTCCTGCCGGGCGAACGCAGGCGTGTTCTTCTCACGCTGCCGGCGGACGCAGCGCCCGTGCTCGCCGTGCGGGCCTGGAACGCGGACCGGGTCGCCGTCGCATGACCGGCACGATCGTGGCGACCTGCGGTGGTTGGCGACCATCCGACCGGGGCGACGTGGAGTGCAGTCCGCTTCAGCTGCATGCCATCGAGTCGGCGGGCGTGGCGGGACGGTCTCCCCGCGTCCTCTACATCGGCACTGCGGGAGGCGACCAGCGGCACGTCGAGTCGCAGGAGCTCGACGCCGCGCGGCGGGCCGGCACCGATGCCCGGCATCTTCGGCTCTTCGGCCGCACGGACGAGCCGCTGGAGGAGATCGTGGGCTGGGCGGATGTCGTCTGGACCGGCGGCGGAAGCGTCGTGAACCTTCTCGCTGTCTGGCGCGCACACGGGCTGGACCGCGTTCTCCGCGACGCCTGGAGCCGCGGGACGGTGCTCGCCGGCACATCGGCCGGTGCCCTCTGCTGGCACAGCGGGGGCACGACGTCGTCGTTCGGGCCAGGCACCGCCGAGCCGGCCGATGCGCTCGGCCTGCTGTCGAACTCGCTCGCCGTCCACTACGACTCGCAACCCAGCCGTCGTCCGGCGCACCGCGCCGCGGTCGCCTCCGGCCGGCTCGCGCCGGGCTTCGCCCTCGACGAGGACACGGGCATCGTCTACCGGGGCACGATGCCGGCCGAGTTCCTCACCGATCGCGACGGCGGCCGCATCCACCGCGTAGAGGAGGACGGCGAAGAGACGGCGATCATGCCGACGCTCCTGCGCTGAACCCGGTGCCTTCGCTCACGCGGAGCAGTCGATCGCCGAGTACGCGGGGTTCTGCCGGGAGTAGTGTCCGGCGCCGTCCCAGAAGTACGCGGCCACCAGGGCGGAGCCCGCGGCGAGGGTCTGGCTTGAGGCGGGGAAGAGGCCGTAGACCGGCGAGCCCGCCGCGACGGCGGACACCTTCTTCTCCGCGCCCACTGCGCCGACGCGCACGTCGATCTGGCGACCCGCCTCGTTGATGGCGTAGACGGCGACGTACGCCTGGTGGCCGACGCAGAGCGACCAGGCCGAGGCGGTCGTCGTCACGGCGAGGCCCGCGGCCGGCACCGCGTCCAGGGTGACCGCGTCGACGAACGCGGTGGCGTCGCCCGACGGGGCCGAGCCGCGGAACGCGATGGTGTGCGCCCCGGCGGTGACCGTGAAGGTCGGCGTGCTGTACGCCGTCCAGGTCGTGGCCGAGGGGGTGGCGGTCATCACCACCGTGCCGTCCACGAGTACCTGGATCGGCTGGAGGGTGGGGTAGCCCGGGCGCTTTGCCGCCTGGAACGTCAACCGGTAGTCGCCCGGCACGAAGTCCACCGACTGGCTGAACGAGCCGACCGATCCGTCCTTCGACTGGAGGAGGGCGGTCTGCGTCCCCTCGGGCGCGGTGGCCGCGCCGAACGCGCTGCCGTTGTGCTGGATGCCCGCTGTGCCCGTGAACGCCCAGCCGTCCGAGAACGGCGCGGACTTCACGTTCGTCGTCGCCGGTGACTCGAACCCCGCATTCGCAAGAGCTGGGACCGCGGGGGCGGCGGGCAGCTGCACGCGGACGTCGTCGATGAACGCGGTGCGGTCTCCCGACGGGGCGGTGGCGCGGAAGGTGATGGTGTGCTTGCCGCCCGTGCTCGCGAAGAGCGCGCTCCGGACCGCCGTGTAGCTCGTGGTCGAGTTCACGGTGAAGGAGCCGATGGTCGTGCTGTCGTAGAGCACGTCGAACGTCTGGGCCGGGTAGCCCGAGCGGCCGGAGAGGTCGAAGGCGAGCTGGAACGTGCCAGACGGGAAGTTGAGCTGCTGACTGATCTCGCCCTGCACGCCGGCATCCGTCTTGAGGTAGGCGACCTGGGACCCTTCGGGCGGCGTGCCGGGGCCGAGCGGTCCCTGGGCGTTCTGGATGCCCGAGCGCGTGTTGAAGGTCCAGCCGTTGGTGAACGGCCCGGTCTTCGACTTCGTGCCGGCCGGCTTCTCGAAGCCGCCGTTCGTGATGGTGACGATCGGGTACTCGGCGGGGATCGTCGGGCTGACGTAGCAGTGCTGCTCGACGCTCGGGTTCGGGTCGCCGAGCTCCGCCGTCGTGCACGGCGTGTCCCCGGTCCGCGTCTGATAGCTGAAGAGCCCGTCACCTCCGAACGCGACGCTCTGCTGACCGCTGAAGTAGCACGTGCCGCCCTCGTCGGCGCACAGCGTGTAGCCGTCCGGCCCGTCGGAGACGGCGCCGACCTTGTAGAGGCGACTGCTCGATCCCGACGCCGTGAGCCCGGGGGCGAAGGCGGCGGCCCGGTAGAGCCGCGTCGTCGACTCGCTGAGCACGATCGGGTGCTGGTAGAGCGTGGAGGTGGCCGTCGGCGTAGAACCGTCCGTCGTGTAGCGGATCTGCGCCCCCGTCGTCGTGGTGCTCAGGGTGAGCATGCGCGAGCCGTCGTAGACGCCGGAAGGGAGACTGAAAGTCGGCGGTGCGGCGATCGCCGGATCGGGGGCAGGGGTGACCGTGACCACGGAGACACCCCGCGCGGTCGGGTCCGCCGTGCTCGTGGCGATCACGGCGACCTTCCGCTCCGACGCCACGGCGGGCGGCGTGTAGACGCCGGTGCTCGACACGGAGCCGGCGCCCGTGCCGTCGATGCTCCACGTCACCCCTGCTGCGCCGTCGATCACCTGTGCGTCCAGCTGCAGGGTCGAGCCGGACGCCACGGTCGGCGTGACCTGATCCATGGCGACCTGGACGGCGGGCGCGGCGGTCGTGTAGACCGCGACGGTGTAGTCGCTGCCGAGGGTGTCACTGAAGCCGGTGGTGGCCGGGATGGTGGCGGAGGACGCGGGAAGCAGGGCGTTGTCGTCGGGTGCGACGGCGTCGGTGTACGCGATCCGGTGCACCGGTCGCCCGAGGTCGAGGGCGCCGAAGTCGACCGTGAGGTCCTTCCCGGCGCCGGCCTTCGACTCGACGAGGACGGTGTACTCCCCGTCGGTCCCGCGGAAGGCCGCGGCGCGCACGTCACCCGAACTCGACGACGCCTTCAGCACGTCGCTGTGCGCCGGGATGTACCGCGTCAGGAGACCGGCGGCGGAGAAGGTCTTGCGGGGTTTCATCCCGAGCAGCACGGAGTCCCACAGGTTGTACGTGCCGTTGGTGTCGCCGTCCGGGTCAGAGGTCCACACCCCGTTGAGCTGCCAGACGAGCATCGAGTGGAGGCCGTTGTTAGCGCCAGCGATGACGTAGTTCGCGTAGCCCGAGTCCCAACCGCTCGCCGTGTCCGACGACCAGCCGAACTCCGACATGTCGACCGGCTTGCCGCCGGCGACACTGGTGCGTGCCGCGATGCTGCCGGCGACGGAGCTGTACGAGTCGCCGTAGGTGTGGAAGCTGTACTGGTCGAAGGCGTCCCCGCCGTTCGCCGCCATGTACTGGGTCCAGGCCGGAGCGCCGCTCTCCTCCGGTCCCCAGATCTTCACGTCGTCGCGGAGTCCGTCCGTCTTCAGCTGGTCGCTCACGGCCTTGGCCATATCCAGGTAGTACGCCATCTGATCGCCCGGCGCTTCGAAGTCCCAGCTGCCGTTGGGCTCGTTGTAGTACGTGAGGTACTTGACGTTGTCGTACCCGCGCTGGTTGATGAGCTGATCGAGGAGAGCGGATGCGGCACGGGCGTAGGCCGGGATGTCGTTCGGCGCGCTCGTCCACGGATCGACGCCGGGGATCGAGTACCAGGACTGGATGGTCGAGCCCACCTTCCAGCCGAAGTCGAGCTCGACGTCGGTGCCGGCGGCCTTGAAGGCGTCGAGATAGCGATAGAAGGCGAGCATGCGGTCGCTCGTGAAGGTGTAGACGCCCTTCGTCGGCTCCATCCAGTCGGTCTGGAACCAGATGCGGGCGACCTTCGGTCGCAGCTTTGCGATGCGCGCGGAGTCCACGGCCCAGTCGGCGTCGGTGTATCCGAGGTCGGTCGTGCCCTTCATCAGGCTGCCCGGGATCACGTTGACGCCGATGCCGAGGAAGTCGTTCTGCACCACCGTGCCTGCGTCGACCGAAACGGTGACCGGGTCGCTCGCGCTCGCCGGGGCTCCGGATACCGCCACCAGGGCGGCCGAGGCGAGAAAGACGGCGGTCAGGGCACCGGCGCCGCGTGTGCGAAGGGATCGAGTCATGGTGTGTCGCCTATCTCCGTCGATAGTTCGTGAGCAGCATCGGGCGGGATTCCGGAAGGCCCGGATGCGGGATGCGCGTGATGAGACTAGCGCCCGTTCTGTAGTCAGGCAACGTAAATGTTTCGAAAAACGCGACCGAGGGCACGATATCCCGTCGAAAGGGTGCCTAGCGTCCCGCTTTCTGTAGTTGCGCTACCAAATAGACAAGTGCGGCGCACCTGGAAGTGCGGCCGGTCGAGTCGACCGCCGTGCTGTCGGTCGCGCGACGCGGAGTGGAACTCCGGCTGCGCCCGTTCGAGATCGTTACGCTGAGATTCCGCGCGCCGCGCGCGGTGTGAAGGACGTCTGATGCAGGACACGGACCACTACCTGAACGATGTCGGCCCTGGCAGGGGCCGCCGTCGCGCCGCCCGCTCGTGGCTGCACTCGGATGCGCCGACGATGTCGCTGAACGGCGACTGGCGTTTCCGGCTGCTCGCCGGTGTGCCCGGCACCCTCGGAGCGTCGGACGTCCTCCCCGCGGAGGCAGAGGACGCGTTCGCCGACCCCGCCTTCGACGACTCCGCCTGGGACCGGCTGCCCGTCCCGAGCCACTGGGTGCTGCACGGCGACGGCCGCTACGGCGCGCCGCAGTACACGAACGTGCAGCTGCCGTTCCCCCAGGATCCGCCCTTCACACCCGATCTGAACCCGACGGGCGACCACCGCCGCAGCTTCGAGGTGCCGGTGGAGTGGCTGGCCTCCGACGTCTACGAGGCCGTCGTGCTGCGCTTCGACGGGGTCGAGTCGCGCTACCGGGTGTGGGTCAACGGTGTCGAGATCGGCGTCGGCACCGGCTCGCGGCTGGCGCAGGAGTTCGACGTGACCGGGGCGCTGCGTGCCGGCAGCAACACCCTCGCCGTGCGGGTGCACCAGTGGTCCGCCTCCACCTACGTCGAAGACCAGGACCAGTGGTGGCTGCCCGGCATCTTCCGCGACGTCACCCTGCAGGCGCGACCGCTGGCCGGGATCGAGGACGTCTGGCTGCGCGCGGAGTACGACCACCTGACCGGCGCCGGAACGGTGGAGACGGAGGTGCGCGCGCGGGACGAGGCCTACCCACTGCGGCTGCGCGTTCCCGAGCTGGGCATCGACACGGTGTGGGCCGACGCGTCCGCCGTGGGGCCGATCCGGATCGAGCAGGTGCAGCCGTGGACGGCGGAGAGCCCGCGGCTCTACGACGCCACGGTGACGAGCGCGGGCGAGGCCGAGACCATCGCGCTCCGGCTCGGCTTCCGCACGGTCCGGATCGTGGGCGACCGCTTTCTGGTCAACGGGCGGCGCGTGGTGTTCCACGGCATGAACCGGCACGAGACGAACCCCGACCTCGGTCGCGGGTTCGACGAGGACTTCGTGCGGCGCGACCTCGAGCTGATGAAGCGGCACAACGTCAACGCCATCCGCACCTCGCACTACCCGCCCCATCCGCGCGTCCTCGACCTCGCCGACGAGCTCGGCTTCTGGGTGATGCTGGAGTGCGACCTCGAGACGCACGCCTTCCACCACGGCGGCAGCCAGTTCGAGCCCGGCGTCGATGAGTGGATGGACAACCCGAGCGAGGACCCCGCCTGGCGTGCCGCCTACCTGGACAGGATCGAACGCACGGTCGAACGGGACAAGAACCACCCGAGCATCGTGATGTGGTCGCTCGGTAACGAGTCTGGGACCGGCGCCAACCTCGCGGCGATGTCGGAGTGGGTCCACGCCCGCGATGCGGGGCGCCCGGTGCACTACGAGGGCGACCACGCCGGCGACTACACCGACGTCTACTCCCGCATGTACCCGTCCATCGCCGAAGTCACGAGCATCGGGAGCGACTCGACCGCGCTGCTGCTGAACGCCTCCGGCGCGCAGTCGCAGCGTCAGCGGACGAAGCCGTTCGTGCTCTGCGAGTACGTGCACGCGATGGGCAACGGCCCGGGCGGGATCGACCTCTACGAGGAGCTGGTCGACCGCTACCCCCGGCTCCACGGCGGTTTCGTCTGGGAGTGGCGGGACCACGGCATCCGCACCAGGACCCGGGACGGCGTCGAGTTCTTCGGCTACGGCGGCGACTTCGGCGAGACCGGCGTGCATGACGGCCACTTCTGCATGGACGGGATGGTGCTGTCGGACGGCACGCCGACGCCGGGCCTCGCCGAGTTCGCCGCCGTCACGGCACCCATCCGCTTCTCGCTCGACGTCGACGGGCGGACGGTCACCGTGCGGGTCGGCAACCTCCGCCACTCGTCGGACGCCGCCGACCTGAGCTTCCCGTGGCGGCTGGAGCGCGACGGCGTGCCGGTCGCGGACGGGGTGTTGGAGGTGACGGGCGACGACGGCGGGGCCCTCCGCGCCGGCGCGTCCGCCGTCGCCCGGATCGAGCTCGCCGAGGAGGCGCTCGGCGCCGGGCCTGGCGAGCTCTGGCTCACGGTGTCCGCGGCCCTGGCCGCGGCCGTTCCGTGGGCGGAGCGCGGGCACGTGCTCGCGTCGGCGCAGGTGCCCGTGCCGGTCGCTGGGAGCGCGGAGACGGCGCAGCGCGTCCGTCCCGCACGGGCCGTTGACTCCGGAGCGCCGCGAGACGCGGCGGGCCGCTACGAGCTCGGGCCGGCCGCCTTCGCGGACGGCCGGCTGACCTCGCTCGGCGGCAGGCCGGTGGCAGGTCCACGCCTCCAGCTGTGGCGGGCGCCCACCGACAACGACAGCGGGTCCCACCTGGGCAGCTACGACGTCAGCGACCCGATGGAGGGTCGTGGCCTGGGCGTCCCCGGTCCGTCGTACGCCTCTCAGTGGCGGGCGGCCGGGCTCGACCGGCTGACCGGCCGGGTGGTATCCCTCGAGCGGACGGCGACCTCGCTCCAACGGCGCACCCGCTGGGCCGCGGCAGACACGCGGGAGTCGGTCACGCTCCACGAGACCTGGGAGGCGGACGGCGACGACCTCCTGCTCACGCTGCAGCTCATCCCGAGCGCGCGCTGGTCGCTGGTGTGGCCGCGGATCGGCGTGCGGTTCGACCTGCCGGTCGACGTCGACGGGGCGGAGTGGTTCGGCACGGGGCCGGCGGAGTCGTATCCCGACTCCCGGCGGGCCGCGCGCGTCGGCAGGTACCGCGCGGGGATCGATGACCTGACCTTCCCCTATGCCTGGCCGCAGGAGAGCGGCCACCGCAGCGACCTCCGAAGGCTGGACCTGACGTCGAACGGCGAGGGCTGGCTCCGGGTCGACGCGGCTCAGGATGCACGCGGCCGCCGGCCGGGGTTCACCCTCGCCCGGCACACGGCGGAGCAGGTGGCCGACGCCGCCCACCAGCACGAGCTGCCGGCTCCCGTCGCCGCCCACCTCTACCTGGACGCCGCCCAGAACGGCCTCGGGTCGCGGGCCTGCGGCCCCGACGCGTGGCCGGATGCCCTGCTGCGCCCCGAAGCCCGCACGATCGCCCTCCGCATCGCCGCGCTGTGACGCGGCCGCGATTCGCCAACGAGGAGTCTGCAATGACGACGACCGTCGCCGCCAAGGAGCCCCGGCTGAGGGGGCTGCCGCCGGATGCGCTCATCCACCTCGCCTCGGGAGGGGTCAGCGTGGTGCTCGACGCGACGGCGGCGCGTCTGCCCGCCGTCGTCCACTGGGGCGCGTTCCTCGGCAGGCAGACCGACGACAGTGTCAGTGCGCTCGCGACGGCCGCCACGGAGCCGGACACCGGCAACGTGGTCGACCAGGCGGTCCGCGTCGCCCTCCTGCCCGAGCACCACGCCGGCTGGGAGGGACGACCCGGCGTCGTCGGTCACCGCGGCGGCGCCGACTGGTCGCCGCGGTTCACGGTCACCGCGATCGACATCGACGCCGCGGCCGGGACGGAGACGCGGAGGGACGGGCGGCTCGTGGAAGCCGGCCCTGCTGCCGTGACCTTCCACGCCAGGGACGATGTGGCGGGGCTGACCCTCTCGCTCGTGTTCGAGCTGCTGGACTGCGGGCTGGCCCGCGCCAGGGCTACGCTCGGCAACACCGGGCACGGCGTCTACGAGGTCGGCGAGCTGAACGTGGTGCTCCCGCTGCCGGCGCGCGCCCGCGAGATCCTCGACTTCGCCGGCCGCTGGAGCATGGAGCGCGTGCCCCAGCGGCGCGAACTCGTCGTCGGGACGCACGAGCGCGAGGGGCGCAAGGGCCGGACCGGACCAGACGCCGCGACCGTGCTCAGCGTCGGGGAACCCGGCTTCGGCTTCCGGCGCGGCGAGCTCTGGGGCGTCCACGTGGCGTTCAGCGGCAACCACAGGCATTACGCCGAGCGCCTGGCCACCGGCGCGCAGGTGGTGGGCGGGGGCGAGCTGCTGCTCCCCGGCGAGCTGCTGCTCGGAGAAGGTGAGACGTACAGCGGCCCGTGGCTGTACGCCGCGTACGGCGACGGCCTCGACGAGCAGGCGCACCGCTTCCACCGGTACCTCCGCTCCCGGCCCTCGCACCCCGCGCGCCCTCGCCCGGTGACCCTGAACGTCTGGGAGGCGGTCTACTTCGACCACGACCTCGATCGGCTGATCGCGCTGGCCGATCGCGCGGCGGCCGTGGGCGTTGAGCGCTTCGTGCTCGACGACGGCTGGTTCTCCGGCCGCCGCGACGACACCACGAGTCTCGGCGACTGGACCGTCGACGAGAAGGTCTGGCCGGACGGCCTCGCGCCGCTCATCGACCACGTCCGTGGGCTGGGGATGGAGTTCGGGCTCTGGTTCGAACCGGAGATGGTCAGCGAGGACAGCGAGCTGGCGCGGGCGCATCCCGAGTGGGTCATGCAGACCGGGGGCCGGCTCCCGGTGCGAGCCAGGCACCAGCAGGTGCTGAACCTGGGCATCCCCGACGCCTATGAGCACATCCTGGAGAGGATGACGGCGATCCTCACCGAGTACGACATCGCGTACATCAAGTGGGACCACAACAGGGACCTGATCGACGCGGGCACCTACCCGACGGGTGCGGCCGGTGTGCACGAGCAGACGCTCGCGGCCTACCGGCTGATGGACGAGCTCAAGCGTCGCTTCCCCGGGCTGGAGATCGAATCCTGTTCGTCCGGCGGTGCGCGTGTCGATCTCGGCGTGCTGGAGCGCACCGACCGCGTCTGGGGTAGCGACTGCGTCGACCCGCTCGAGCGGCAGCAGATCAACCGCTGGACCATGCAGCTACTGCCGCCGGAGCTTGTCGGGTCGCACGTCGGCTCCCGGGTGAACCACACCACGGGCCGGGATCTCGCGCTCTCCTTCCGCGCCGGGACCGCGGTGTTCGGTCACTTCGGCATCGAATGGGACCTGGCGCAGGCGACGGAGCGCGACCTCGACGACCTGGCCGAGTGGGTGCGGTTCCACAAGCAGCACCGCGGGCTCCTCCGCACCGGGGACGTGGTGCGTGCAGACCAGACGGACGCCGCCTTCCAGGTGTACGGCGCCGTGGCCGCCGACCGGTCGGAGGCGCTCTTCTTCCTGGCCTTCCTCGGGCGCCCATCCGAGTCGCCGCATGCCCGCTTCACCCTCCCGGGCCTCGACCCGGACACGCTCTACCGGGTGCGGCCCGTGACGGTCGGGACGCCCGACCCCGGCCGCGGGGACCCCGCCTGGTACGGCGACGGGTCCGGTGCGGTGCTGAGCGGCCGGGCGCTCGCCGCGGCGGGGCTGCAGCTTCCCCTGTCGTTGCCCGAGCGCGTCGTGATGCTGCACCTCACGGGGGAGCGATGACCCGGTCCCGGTAGGCAGGTCAGGGGACGCGCGATCCCTCGGGCACCGGGAACCGCTCGGTTCCCGTGACACGCAGCAGGTCTAGCTTCGCGGCGTCCTCGCTGCCGGGGGCGGCGGTGTAGACGACGATCCGGAGATCGCCGCCGGGGACGCTCAGCACATCGCAGTCGACGGTGACCGGGCCGACGGGTGTCGCCGTCAGCGTCTTGCGGCTGGCCCGGTGCTCGGCGATGCGCGTCTCCCGCCACCGCCGCTCGAACTCCGGGGACGCCGCGCGCAGGCGTGAGACGAGCGCGCCGAGGGCACGGTCTCCCGGATACCGGCCCGAGGCGGTGCGGAGGTCGGCGACGAGGTCGCTCGCGAACTCCTCCGCATGCACCGCGTCGAACTCGATGCTCTCCTGACCGGCCATGAAGTGCCGCCACACGAGATTCCGCTCCACGGCCGACTTCTCGGCGGGGTCGCCCGTGAGGGCCGCCCAGAGCGGGTTCCACAGCAGGATGTCCCAGGTCGCGGTGAAGACCGCCAGCGGCACATCGCCGATGCGGTCGAGGATGCGCTGCACACCCGGGGTCAGGTGCCGGGGGACGACGCCGGGCGCGGGCGGCATTGCGCCTGCCACGCGGAACAGGTGGTCGCGCTCCTGCTCCGTGAGGCGCAGCGCCCGCGCCAGCGCCGCGAGCAGCTGCGACGAGGGATTGGTCGCCCGCCCCTGCTCGAGCCGCACGATGTAGTCGACGCTGACGCCGGCCAGCGCGGCGAGCTCTTCGCGGCGGAGCCCGGGCGTGCGGCGGCCGGCCCCCGCCGGCAGGCCGACCTCGGCGGGATCGACGCGGTTGCGCCACGAACGGAGGACGGCCGAGAGCTCGCTCATCCGGGGAGTCTACGTCCGGTCGGCCGGGGCCGGGTGGTACTCGCGGTCCCCCCGAACGCTGAGGCCTGGGTGGCGCCGGGCCCCGCGCAGAGGATGAAGGCATGACAACGACACTCATCACCGGCGGCAACCGCAGCCTCGGGCTCGAAACGGCCCGCCGCCTCCTCGAAGCCGGCCACACCGTCCACGTCGGGATGCGCGACCTCGCCGACGGTGAGGCCGCTCGTGCGCTCGGCGCCCTCCCCGTGCGATTGGACGTCACCGACCAGTCCAGCGTCGACGCCGCGTTCGCGTCGCTCGACCGACTGGACGTGCTCGTCAACAATGCGGGCATCCTCGGGCCGGCGGCCTCGGGGATCGACGATCTCGACGCCGACGCGGTGCTCGCCACTCTCGACACGAACGTCCTCGGCATCGTGCGCGCGACCCAGGCGGCGCTTCCGCTGCTGCGGCGGTCCGAGAATCCCGTGATCGTCAACGTCGCCTCGGGCGTCGGCTGGCCGCGCTGGCTGACAACGCCGGGACGCGACGAGTTCCCGGTGCGCAGCGTCCCGTACGCCACCTCGAAGGCTGCCGTGATCGCCCTCACGGTGCAGTACGCGAAGAACCTGCCCTCCTTCCGGATCAACGCGAGCGACCCCGGCTACACGGCGACCGCCTTCAACGCCAACAGCGGCCACCAGACCGTGACAGAGGGCACCGACGCGACGGTGATGCTCGCCACCATCGCCCCCGACGGTCCGACCGGCGAGTTCTGGGACCGCACGGGCCGGATCGAGTACTGACGGGACCGCTCGTCGTCGGCAAGTCCCCGGCTCACGCTCCCTGGGGGATGTGCGAGGTCAGCCCTCCGTCGATGACGAACTCCGATCCGGTCGAGTAGGACGACTCGTCGCTCGCGAGGAACAGCACGAGCCGGGAGACCTCCTCTGGCTTTGCGGCGCGGCCCAGCGGGATCTGCAGCTGCGTGGCGTCGATCCCGGTGGTCATCGGGGTCTCGATCAGCCCGGGATGGATGGAGTTGACCCGGATCCCCGCTGCCGCCAGCTCGACGGCGGCGGACTTGGTGAGCCCGCGCACGCCGAACTTCGCCGCGACGTAGCCGTGCAGGCCCGGGCTGCCCTGGAGGCCTTCGACAGACGAGATGTTGACGATGCTGCCGTGCCCTGACCGGGCGAGCGCGGGGACGGCCGCGCGCATGCCGTAGAACACGCCGCTGAGGTTGATGGCGATGATCTTCGACCACATCTCGTCGGTGAACTCGGTGAGCGCCGCGCCGTTGGCTATGCCGGCGTTGTTGACCAGGATGTCGAGGGAGCCGAAGGTGGTGGTGGCGTGCGCGACCGCTCTGTCCCATTGATCGGGCGCGGTCACGTCCAGGTGTACGAAGGTCGCCCGCGGCCCGAGCTCCTCGGCGAGGGCGGCGCCATCCTCGTCCAGAAGGTCGGCGATCACGACCGACGCGCCTTCCTCGACCAGCAGCCGGGAATGAGATGCCCCCATCCCGCGTGCCCCACCACTGACCAGTGCGACCTTGCCATCGACTCGTCCCACAACCACTCCTTCTCTCGGTGATCGGCACCGGATGTCGGCGCCGATCTCAGTCTTCCCTGGGGGTACGACCGGGCGGAGGACCTTGGTCCCGCCTCCGCCCGATCGCAGCGGGCCGCTGCTACGACACCGGGCGCGCTCCCGGCGAGACGAGGATCTTGACGTGGTTCTCGTTGTGGTGGATGAGCTGTTCGAAGCCGCCGTCGACCAGGTCGTCGAGCCCGATCCGGCCGGTGATGAAGGGCGCGAGGTCGATCTTGCCGTCCCGGACCAGTCGGATGACCGGCTCGTGGTCGTGCGCGTACGCGATGGTGCCGCGCAGGTCGATCTCCTTGAGCACCAGCTTCTGCATGTCCACGGTCGCCGGGTGGCTCCAGATCGAGACGTTGACCACCACGCCGGTCGGGCGGACCGCGTCGAGGAGGGTGTCCAGCACGGCGTTCACGCTGGAGCACTCGAACGCGACGTCGACGCCTGTGCCGCCGGTGAGTTCGCGGACGCGCTCGGCGACGTTCCCCTCGGAGGGGTCGAGCACATGGTCGGCCACGCCGGTCTCCTTCGCCTTCGCCTTCCGGGCCGAGGACAGCTCGGTGATGATGACCGTGAGCCCGTACGCCTTGCAGATGGCCGCCGTGAGCAGGCCGATCGGCCCGGCGCCGCCGACGAGGGCGACCTGGCCCGCCTTGGCCCCGGAGCGGACGAAGGCATGATGGCCGACCGAGAGCGGTTCGATGAGAGCGGCCTGGTCCAGCGGCAGATCCGGTCCGATCGGATGCACCCAGCGGCGCTCCACCACGACGTGCTCCGACAGGCCGCCGCCGCGGCCGGCGAGCCCGATGAAGTTCATGTCGGGCGTCAGCTGGTACTCCGAGTCGCCGTCGATCGGCACGTCGTCGTGGATGATGTACGGCTCGACCACCACGTGATCGCCGATCGCGAGGTCGGTGACGCCGTCGCCCAGCGCCGTGACGACGCCGGAGAACTCGTGGCCCAGCGTGACCGGGGCGGCCTCGCCGGAGATGGGATGCGGGTGCCCCGCCGGCGGGATGAAGATCGGGCCCTCCAGGTACTCGTGCAGGTCGGTTCCGCAGATCCCGCACCAGCCCACGTCGATGCCGACCGTGCCCGGTTCGAGCCGCTGCTCGGGAACCTCCTCGATCCTGATGTCCTTCTGTCCGTGCCAGCGCGCTGCGCGCATCGTCGTTCTCCTCTCCTCGCGGTCACTGTCAGGTCCAGCGTGCTCCGCGAGGTGATGCGGCCGCAGAGGCGAAGGTCCCGCGCCGATCCCGCAGGGCCACGCGGAAGAACGCGCGGGCGGGTGTCAGCGGGCCGAGCGGCGCCAGCGCGCGGGCGTGCTGCCGGTGGCCGACCTCCACGCGCGGATGAACGCGGTCACGTCGGTGTAGCCGACGGCGTGGGCGATCTCCGCGACGGTCGCGTCGGTCGTCAAGAGCAGCCGCTCGGCGGCCGCCGTCCGCGCCGTCCGGATGGTCTCCCCGACGGTTCGTCCCTCTGCCTCGAACGCGGCGAACAGCGTCCGCACCGAGACGTGGAAGGCGGAGGCGAGCGTCGCCGCCGTCAGCCCGGGGTCGGAGAAGTCGGCGTGGATCCGGTCGATCGCCTTCTCCACCAGATCGCGGCGGGGACCTTCCGGCCCGCCGTCCCCACGATCGAGCTCGATCAGCATCGCGCGCGCGGCCCGGACCAGCTCACGCGAGAGGGCGTAGGGGCCGCCGTGTCCGCCGCGTCCCGCGACTCCCCGCAGCATCCCTTCGAGGAGGAGGCGCCCGGTCGAATCTCCGGAGACGGCTCTGCCGTTGAGCGAGTCCGGCAGCACCCCGCCGGCGCGGAGGAGCACGGTCGGCACCTGCACGATGGTGGTGCGGAACTCCCGCGGGTAAACGAACGAGAACGGCCGACTGGCGTCGTAGACCGCGAGGTCGCCCGCGGTGAACGACGTCTGCTCGTCGCCCTGCTGCAGGATGAGGCCGCCGGAGTGGACCAGCTGGAACTGCGTCGACTCCATCGCCCGGGCGGGCACCTCTCCCAGCCGGGCGGTCACGGTCTGCGGCACGGAGGCGATCTGGGCCAGCCCGACATGCCCGAACGAGTGCCGGCGCATTCGGCGGTACACCGCCTCCTCGGCGTGCGTGGTGGCGGTCATCTGCACCAGGACGCAGGTCGGGTCGGTCGGGAGCCGCATGTCACTCCAGGGGTCGGGCTTCCAGCATCGCACGCGGACAGCCCGGCGGGGGAGCGTGGTGCGTTGCTACGCTCGACGCATGGCGCGCCGCCGCGAGTTCGACGAGGACGCGCTCCTCGAACGGAGCACGTCCCTCTTCTGGGAGAAGGGGTACACCGCCACGTCGATGTCCGACGTGGCGGCGGTGTCGGGTGTCGGAAACGGGAGCATCTACGCCGCCTACGGGTCGAAGCCGGAGCTCTTCCTGCTCGTCTTCGAGCGCTACTGCGCCGGCCGGGTCGACATGGTGCGACGGGCGATGGCTGACGGCGCCGACGCGGAGGAGGCGGTCACCGCGTTCTTCGAGGCCGTGATCGCCGACTGCGCCTCCCACCGGCCGAGCTGGGGCTGCCTGATGCTCAACACCCTCGCCGAGGTGGGTCGCGGCTGGCCCGAGGTCAGCGAGATCGTGGGCCGGTCCATCGCCGAGATGGAGGGCCTGGTGGATGCGCGGCTCGCCGACGAGGGCGTCGCCGCGGAGGCGCGGGCGCTTCTGGCGGCCGAGATCGTGCTGGTGTCGCAGGGCATCATCCAGTTCAGCCGCATCGAGCAGGACCCGAAGAGGTTGCGCGAGATCGCGTCGTCGGCCCTCGAGCACCTCTCGCCCGCCCTCCGCGCCGCCTGACCGAATCGGCCGATCGCGCAGATCCTGTCGCACGCGCGGCGGGTATACGGCAATCTGGAACGGTGAATCCAGTTGGGACGGATCGAGGCCGGGAGCCGCGGCGTTGAGCGGTGCCAATGCTGCGCTGGGCGCCTTCCTGCGCGCCCGTCGGGATGCGGCGCGCCCGGCCGACCTCGGCCTGCCCCACGAGGCGAGGCGCCGGGTGCCTGGACTGCGGCGGCAGGAGGTCGCGTCGCTGGCCGGCATCAGCCCGGAATACTACCTCCGGCTGGAGCAGGGCAAGGATCACCAGCCGTCGCCGCAGGTGCTGCTCGCCCTGAGCAGGGCCCTGCGGCTGGACGCGGACGCGACCGACTACCTGTTCCGTCTCGCCGGCCAGTCCGTGCCGGCGCGCCGCAACCCCGCGTCCGCAGCCGACGCGTCTCACGCGGAGACGCTCGACAGCGTCGCCACGATGATGGAGCAGTGGACGACCTCCCCGGCGTACGTGGTCGACCGCAACCAGGACGTCCTGGCGGTGAACGCCCTCGGGCGCTGCTTCGTCCCGCTGCAGCTGCAGCCGGGCGCGAACCTGATCGAGGCGATCGTGGCGGGCTCCGAACGATCGTCGGGCGACGGCGAAGAGCCCGAGGAACGGGTCTTCTGGGACCGGTCGATCCGCTCGGCCGCGGCGAACCTGCGCTTCCACGCCGACCCTATGGACCCCCGGCTCCAGCTGCTGGTCGCGTCGTTGTCGGCGCGGTCCCGGGTGTTCCGGGAGGCGTGGGCCAGCCATGAGGCGCACCCGCAGCGCCGGGGTGCGGCCCTGGTGGAGGTCGAGCCGTTCGGGTACATCCCCTTCCGCTGGCAGACCCTCGAGGTCCCGGGCGGCGGGCAGTATCTGACGACGTTCTTCGGCGACCCCGGGTCGCCGGCCGCCTCCGCCATCGAGTACCTGATGGCGAAGGACCGTGTCGCCCGGGCGATCCGGGCGGCCGGACAGGACCGTCCCGGCCCGGACGAGCTCGTGCAGCCCGATTCCGGACGGTGATCCTCGCAGGGACACGACAGCGCCGGAGGCACCTGCCTAGCGTGGCGAGCGAACCCCCTGAGAAAGGAACGCCGCCATGGCCGCACCCACCATCGTCCTCGTCCACGGAGCCTTCGCCGACGCGGCGAGCTTCGCACCCGTCACCCGCATCCTGCTCGACCAGGGGCACACCGTGCGGGTGCCCGCCGTGCCGAACCGCAGCCTCCTGGGCGACTCCGCCTACATCCGGTCGGTGGTCGAGCAGATCGACGGACCCGTGCTGCTCGCCGGCCACTCCTACGGCGGCGCCGTCATCACCGTCGCGGGAGCGGCGGACAACGTGGTCGGTCTCGTCTACATCTCGGGCTACGCGCTCGACGAGGGCGAGAGCCTGGGGCAGCTGCAGGGCGGGTTCCCCGACTCCGACCTCGCCGCGAACCTCGTCTACACGCCGTTCCCGATCGAGGGCGCGGAGCCTGGCACCGACGTCTCGGTGAAGGTGGACGCCTTCCCGGACGTCTTCGCCGCGGGTGTCGACCACACCGTCACGGAGGTGCTCGCGGCCTCCCAGCGGCCGCTCGCGGCGCTCGCCTTCAGCGAGGCCGCCCCGGTCGCCGCCTGGAAGACCAAGCCCGGCTGGGGCATCGTCTCGGCGAACGACCACACGATCAACCCCGATGTCGAGCGCTTCGGCTACCAGCGGGCGGGCCTTCGCTCGGTCGTCGAGATCGACGCACCCCACCTCGTCATGCGCTCCCACCCGGAGCAGGTGGCGAAGGTGATCGCCGACGCCGCCGCCGAACTGTCCTGACCGTCGACACCACACGAGGAGAGCAGAACATGGTCACCGCCAATCCCAAGAACTACGCCCTCGAGCCCGCCGCGCAGGCCTTCTGCGAGGCCACCGTCGAGCCGCCGTACCTGTACCAGCTGCCGCCCGAGGAGGGCCGCAAGGCGGTCGACCAGGTGCAGGATTCCGAGATCTTCAAGCCCGACGTCGACGAGAAGTGGATCACCGTCGAGGGCGGCCCGACCGGGTCGGTGCCGGTGCGGATCGTGAAGCCCAAGGGGGCGACCGGCAGCCTCCCGGTGATCGTCTACACCCACGGCGCCGGCTGGGTCTTCGGCGACGCCCACACCCACGACCGCCTGGTGCGCGACCTCGCCGTCGGCACCGGCGCCGCGGTGGTGTTCCCTGAGTACACCCGGTCGCCCGACGTGCACTACCCGGTCGCGAACGAGCAGTCGTACGCGGCAGCGAAGTGGGCGGTCGAGCACGGCGCCGACGAGGGCCTCGACGGCAGCCGCATTGCGATCGCCGGCGACTCCGTCGGCGGCAACATGGCGATCGCGCTGACCCTGATGGCCAAGGAGCGCGGCGACATCGCCTTCCGCGGCCAGGTGCTGTTCTACCCGGTGACGGACGCCGCCTTCGACGACGGGTCGTACCAGGAGTTCGCCGAGGGGTACTGGCTGACCCGCGACGCGATGAAGTGGTACTGGGATCAGTACACGACCAGCGACGCCGAGCGGGCCGAGATCACGGTCTCGCCGCTTCGCGCCTCCGAGGAGCAGCTCGCCGGGCTGCCCCCGGCGCTGGTCATCAACGCCGAGTGCGACGTGCTCCGGGATGAGGGCGAGGCGTACGCCTCCAAGCTGCGGCGTGCGGGCGTGGAGGTGACCGGCGTGCGCTACGAGGGCATCATCCACGACTTCGTGATGGTCAACAGCATGCACGACACCCCGCAGGCGAAGGCCGCGGTCGCCCAGGCGGTCGCCTTCCTCAGCGCGTGGCTCGCCGCATGAGCGGGACGGACTTCGACCCGCTCGAGTTCGCGATCGTGGAGCCGCGCACCTTCGAGCAGCTGCGCATCGGGGAGGTGTTCCGCGCGCCGAGCCGCACGCTCACCGACGCGCACGCCTCCGCCTTCCAGGCGGTCTCGGCCGACAACCATCCGGTGCACTACGACGAGGTGTGGGCGAAGGCCCACGGGCACTCGGCGCCCGTCGTGCACGGCCTCCAGGTGCTGGCGTTCACAGCTCCCGGTGCGACCCTCTTCCCGCACGTCATCGGGGAGGTGTTCATCGCCTTCACCGGGCTGTCCGCGCAGTTCCTCGGCGAGGTACACGCGGGAGACACCCTCTACTCCCAGCTGGAGATCACCGCGCTCACCCCCGACGGGCCGAACGGCGTCGTGACCGCCGCGGTCACGGTGCACAACCAGCGGTCGGAGTTGGTCTTGAAGGGGGAGCACACCTACCTGCTGCGCCGCACCCCGGACGCCGCCTAGGTGGATGCCGCCGGCGTGGGACCTTCGGCCCGCGTCGGCGGCCCCCGCGGGCTCTACGGTAACGGCGTCGGGCTTGTGGGAGGAGAAAGCCATGTCAACGAAACCGACGACGGTCGCCGTCGCCACCTACCCCTCGAGGGACGCCGCGGTCGAGGACTACGAGGTCATCCGCGGGGCCAAGCATCAGGGGGAGCTGGACCATCTCGCCATCGCCGTCATCGCCAAAGACGATGAGGGCAAGCTGGTCGTGGACCGCCACGACTCGACCGCCAAACACCTGGCCTGGGGCGGCGCCATCATCGGCGCGTCGCTGGTGGTGCTCGTGCCGCCGCTCGGGATCACCACCCTGGCTGCGGCCGGAGCCGGAGCGGGGGCGGTCGCCGGTGCCGGCGCGCTCGCGGGTGCGGGCGGCCTCATCGGCCACTTCTACCGGAACATCCCCAAGGAGACCGTCGAGGAGATGGGGAAGACGCTGTCGTCCGAGCAGGCGGGCCTCCTCATCGTCGCCGTCGACCCGAAGGGGCTGGACGTCGGGGCGCTTCTCACCAACGCCGAGAAGAAGATCGTCAAGACGGGGGTGACGGACGAGAAGGACGCGGAGAACGACGCCCTCGAGTCCGCCTTCGAGGAGTTGAGCGACACGAGCGCGGCCGCTCCCAGTGGAGTGACTGCGTCCGCATAGCAAGCGGTCGGAACACCCATCGCCGGGACATAACCGCGCGAAAGGTCACGGTTATGTCACGGCGTCAGGGTTGCTGGCATGTCTCAGCCAACGACCCTCGCCCTCGACATCGTCGTGCCCGTGTACAACGAGCAGGCGACGCTCGAGGCGTCGCTCCGCCGGCTGCACCGCTACCTGACCGATGCGGTTCAGGAGAGCTGGCGGATCACCATCGCCGACAACGCCAGCACCGACGCGACGCCGGCCCTGGCTGACGCGCTCGCCGCCGAGCTGGACCACGTCGTCGCCGTGCACCTGCCGCTGAAGGGCCGCGGTCGCGCCCTCAAAGAGGTGTGGGGCTCGTCGCCCGCCGAGGTGCTCGTCTATCTGGACGAAGACCTCTCCACCGACCTCGCCGCCCTGCCGCCGCTGGTGGCGCCGCTGCTCTCCGGCCACTCCGATCTGGCGATCGGCACGCGCCTCGGGAGGACGTCGCGCGTCACCCGCGGAGGCAAGCGCGAGTTCATCTCCCGTAGCTACAACCTGCTGCTTCGGCGCACGATGGCGGTCGGCTTCTCCGACGCGCAGTGCGGCTTCAAGGCCATCCGCCGCGACGTCGCCCGGCGGATCCTCCCTCTGGTCGAGGACGACGGCTGGTTCTTCGACACGGAGCTGCTGATCCTCGCCGAGAGGGCGGGGCTGCGCATCCACGAGATCCCGGTCGACTGGGTCGACGACCCGCACAGCTCGGTCGACATCGTGCGCACCGCCCGCGAGGACCTCAAAGGGATGGTGCGCGTCGGGACCAACATCGCCCGCGGCCGCATCCCCCTCGATGCGGTGTACGCGGAGCTCGGGCGACGGCCGTTCGCACCGCCGTCGCCCCCCAGCTTCATCGGGCAGGTCATGCGCTTCGCCATCGTCGGTGTGCTCTCCACCGCGGCCTACGGCGTGCTCTACCTGCTGCTCTCCAGGGTGCTCGGCGGCCAGGCCGCCAACTTCGCCGCTCTGCTGCTGACCGCGGTCGCGAACACGTGGGCGAATCGGCGGTTCACCTTCGGCGTGCGCGGAAGGCCCGGGATGGTGCGGCACCAGTTCCAGGGACTCATCGTCTTCGGGATCGCCTGGGCACTGACCAGCGGTTCGCTCGCCGTCCTCCACGCCGGCGTCCCCGGCGCTTCGGCCCGGTTCGAACTCATCGTGCTGACCGCCGCGAACCTGTTCGCCACGCTCGTGCGCTTCGTCCTGCTGCGGCTCTGGGTCTTCCGGACCGCGCGCAGCACGGCGGCGCCGCCGGACCAGGCGGCGACCACTCCCTCCGACCCCGCACGCGTTCTCATCCCCACCGAAACGGAGCAGTGACCATGTCTCTCACCGCCGAGTCCACGCCCGCCACCGCGCCCGGCCCGGCCGGGGCGCCGACTCCCGCCGCAGTCACCGCGGGGAACGGACGGCTGCGCGCCGGCCTCCGCAGGCTCATTCGCGGCCGGGAGGACGCCGCGGCCTGGGAGCGCCCGGCGCTGCTCGGCCTCCTCGCGGTCACCGCCCTCCTCTACCTGTGGGACCTCGCCGCGAGCGGCTGGGCCAACTCGTTCTACTCCGCGGCCGTCCAGGCGGGGTCCGTGAACTGGGAGGCCTTCTTTTTCGGCTCCAGCGACGCCGCGAACTCGATCACCGTCGACAAGCCACCGGCGAGCCTGTGGATCATGGCCCTGTCGGTGCGGCTGTTCGGTCTCAGCTCCTGGAGCATCCTGGTCCCCGAGGCGCTGATGGGCGTCGCGACCGTGTGGCTCGTCTACCTGACCGTGCGCCGCCACTTCTCGGCTCGCACCGCGCTGCTCGCCGGGGCCGTCCTCGCCGTGACGCCCGTGGCCGCGCTGATGTTCCGGTTCAACAACCCCGACGCGCTGCTCGTGCTGCTGCTCACCGTCGCGACCTACCTGACGCTGCGGGGGATCGAGTCCGGACGCATCCGCTGGGTGATCTGGGCCGGCGCCGCTGTCGGCTTCGGCTTCCTCACCAAGCAACTGCAGGCCTTCCTCATCGTGCCGGTGCTGGCCGGCGTGTACCTCGCCGCGGCACGCGTCTCGTGGGCCAAGCGCTTCGGCCACCTGTTCGCGGCGCTGGGCGCGGTCGTGGTGGCAGCCGGCTGGTGGGTAGCCGTGGTCGAACTCGTCCCGGCCTCGCTGCGCCCGTACATCGGTGGTTCGCAGAACAACAGCTTCCTGGAGCTGACCTTCGGCTACAACGGCTTCGGCCGGCTCACCGGCGACGAGACCGGGAGCGTCACCGGCGGCGGCGCAGCCGCGGGAGGCGGGATGTGGGGCTCGACGGGCATCCTCAGGTTGTTCGAGAACGAGATCGGGGGACAGATCACCTGGCTGTTGCCGGCCGCGCTCGTGCTCTTCGTCGTGGCGCTCCTGCTCGGGCGGAAGCTCGCCCGCACCGACGCCGGCCGCGCGACTCTGCTGCTGTTCGGAGGCTGGCTGATCGTGACCGCCCTGGCCTTCAGCTTCATGGCCGGGATCTTCCACGCCTACTACACGGTCGCCCTCGCCCCGGCGCTAGCCGGGGTGGTGGCCATCGGCGCCTCGGCCGTCTGGGGCGCTCGCCGCAGGCTGTGGGTCCGCATCCTCTCGGCCGCGACCATGCTCGGCACCGCCGTCTGGGCCTGGGTGCTGCTCGACCGCGCGACCGACTGGCTCCCCTGGCTGAAGGTCGTGGTCCTCATCGTCGCGCTCGCGGCATCCGTCCTGCTGCTCCTTCCCCCACGCAGCCGGATGCTGTCGGGTGCGACCATCGCCGTGACCCTCGTCGGGGCGCTGCTCGCGCCGACGGCGTACACCCTCCAGACCGTGACGACCGGGCACACCGGTTCGATCGTCACGGCGGGACCGACCGTGTCGGGTGCGATGGGCGGCTTCGGCGGGGGGAGGCCGCGCGGGCAGGGCGGCTTCGGCGGTGCGCCGACCGGCGGGCAGGGCGCCCCGGGCGCGGGCGGATTCCCCGGGGGCGCGCCCGGCGGCAACGGCACCGGTGCCGGTACCGGGACGGGTGCTGGCACGGCCCCGGGAGCCGGAACCGCGGGCCGGGGCGGGATGGGCGGACTCCTCGACTCCGGGACGGTCAGCTCCCAGCTCAGCAGCCTCCTGAAGGCCGACGCCTCGAAGTACACCTGGGTCGCGGCAGCGGTCGGCTCCAACTCGGCCGCGGGCTACCAGCTGGCGACGCAGGAGGCCGTGATGCCCATCGGAGGATTCAACGGCTCCGACCCGTCGCCCACCCTCGCGCAGTTCAAGCAGTACGTGGCCGAGGGACGCATCCACTACTTCATCGCCGGCGGCGTCGGCCGGTCGAACGGCGGCAGCGACGCATCCAGCCAGATCGCCGCCTGGGTCGAGGACACCTTCACCGCGACCACCGTCGGCGGGGTCACCCTCTACGACCTGACGGAGTGAAGGGTCACTCCTCGTCCGCGATGACGACCTCCACGCCGGCTTCGCGCAGCAGGTCGAGCTGCGCGGGGTCGGCGCTGGAGTCGGTGATCAGCATCTCCACCTGCCCGATCTCGGCCATCTGGGCGAGGGCGACGTTGCCGACCTTGGAGCCGTCGGCGACGACGACCGTGCGCTGTGCCTTTGCGACCATCGCGCGGTTGGTGCGCGCCTCGGTCTCGTCGTGGGTCGTGACGCCGGTCGCCGCGCTGATGCCGTCCGCGCCCAGGATGGCCGTGCCGACGTTGACGGCGTTGAAGGTGCTCTCGGCGAGGGCTCCGACCAGCTCCAGCGACTGCGGGCGCAGGAAACCGCCGGTCATGATGACCCGCACGCCGGGGTAGCCCGAGAGCAGGCCGGCGATCGAGAGGGAGTTGGTCACCACGGCGATGTCGCGGTGGTTCGCGAGAGCGCGGGCGACGCTCGCGGTGGTGGTCCCGCCGGAGAGGGCGACGACGTAGCGCTCGGCGGGCAGGCGGCGCACCATCGCCTTCGCGATCTGCCGCTTCGCCTCCTGGAACCGGGTGTCCCGCAACGCCACCGGGATCTCGCGGCCCTGCTCCACCGCCGAGGCGCCGCCGTGGGTGCGCACGATCAGGTGCTGGTCGGCGAGGTCGGACAGGTCGCGACGCGCGGTCGCCGCCGAGATGCCGAGCGTCTCCGAGAGCTCGGCCAGGCTGATCGAGCCGCGCTCGGAGACCAGGTCGAGGATGGAGACCATCCGCTGGGCGCGCCGGCCCGATGTCACGCGGGCGATCAGGGATTCGGCGGTGGGGGCGGCCATGACGGTCCTCTCGGTCAGCCGAACGTCAAGCGAACAGCAAAGCAATCAATCTGCCTGATCACTTTAGCCCCGAATCGCTCATTTCGTTGCGCGGACCGCACACCGTATCGCAGGATCGCAGCATGCCTCAGATTGTCTTCCTCGGTGCGGGCAGCGTGGTCTTCACGCGGCAGCTGCTCGCCGACCTGTACCGCTTCGACGACCTCCCCGTGCTCGACATCGTGCTGCACGACATCGACGCAGAACGGCTGGAGGTGGCGCGGGGCACCGCGGAGCAGGTCGCCGGCCGCTTCGGCCGCACCGCGAGCATCACCGCCACGCTCGACCGGCGGGAGGCACTGCGCGGCGCCGACTTCGTGATCAACATGATCCAGGTGGGCGGCATCGACGCCACCCGTGTCGACCTCGAGGTCCCGGCCGAAGCGGGCCTCCTGCAGACCATCGGGGACACCACCGGCGTCGGCGGCGTGTTCCGCGGTCTGCGCACGTTCCCCGTGCTCTCCGGCATCGCGGCCGACATGCTCGAGCTGTGCCCGGACGCGTGGTTCCTCAACTACACAAACCCGATGGCCATGAACGTCTGGTGGATGTCCGTCGTCGCCCCGAGCATCAAGACGGTCGGGCTCTGTCACAGCGTCTACTGGACCGTGCACGACCTCTGCGAGCTGATCGGCGTCCCGCTGGAGGGCACCCACTACCGCGCCGCCGGGGTCAACCACCAGGCCTGGCTGGTCGAGTGGTCGCGCGACGGCGAGGACCTGTACCCGAGGCTGCGCGAGGCGATCGAGCGCGACCCCGAGCTGCGCCGCCGCGTGCGCGTCGAGATCTTCACCCGCATCGGCTACTACCCGACCGAGACGAGCGAGCACTCGTCCGAGTACCTGGACTGGTTCCTGCGCTCGCCCGAGCAGATCGAGCGGTTCCGGCTGCGCCCGCTCGAGTACGTCGGCATCTCGGAGGAGAACGTGGCCGAGTTCGAGCACGCCAAGGCCGCGCTCGCCGCAGGGGAGGCGCTGGAGCTGGAGGAGGGCGCCGCCGAGTACGCACCGCAGGTCATCCACTCGATCCTCACGGGAACCGAGCGCACCATCCACGCGAACGTGGTGAACCACGGACTGATCGACAACCTGCCGCAGGGCGCGGTCGTCGAAGTGCCGAGCCGGGTGGATGCGGACGGTGTGCACCCGCTGCCGTTCGGCCCGATCCCGGTGCAGGGCGCCGCGCTCAACCGCACGTACCTCTCGGTGGCCGAGCTGGCGATCGAGGCCGCCCGCACGGGGGACCCGGAACTGGTGCGGCGGGCGGTGCTGACCGACCCGAACGCGTCGTCGTCGCTCACGCCGGAGCAGATCTGGGCGCTCTGCGACGAGCTGACCGCGCGGCACGCCGCGCTGCTGCCCGTGGCGCTCGGCGGCACGCTGGAGTCGCCGGTCCCGGCGGGCGACGCCGCCGGCGTCGCCCGATGAGTCCGGCGGGCACGGCGGAGCTGCTCTCGGCCGCAGTCGGCACCGGGCGCGCCGTCGCCGCCTTCAACGTGCTCTCGCTCGACCACGTGGAGGCCGTCGCCGCCGGCGCCGCAGCGGCCGGCGCGCCCGCCGTGCTGCAGCTGAGCGAGAACGCGATCGCGTTCCGCGGCGCCCCGGAGCCGCTGCTGGCGGCCTGCCGGGAGGCGGCGGCCGCGTCGGGGAGTCCGTTGGCCATCCACCTCGACCACATCGAGGATCGCGACCTCGTCGCGCGGGTCCTGCCGCGCGCAGCTGACTTCGGCATCGGCTCGCTCATGTTCGACGCGTCGAAGCTCGACTACGACGCGAACGTCGCGGCGACCCGCGAGGTGGTGGCCGTGGCGCACGACGCCGGAGTCTGGGTGGAGGCCGAGCTCGGCGAGATCGGCGGGAAGGACGGCGCCCACGCGCCCGGCGTGCGGACTGATCCGGGGGAGGCGGCTGCGTTCGTCGCCGCGACCGGCGTCGACGCCCTCGCCGTGGCGGTCGGCAGCTCGCACGCGATGCGCGACCGCTCCGCCCGGCTCGACCTGGAGCTGATCGCGCGGCTCCGGGAGGCCGTTCCGGTGCCGCTGGTGCTGCACGGCTCGTCGGGGGTCGCGGACGACGTGATCGCGCAGGCGGTGGCCGCGGGAATCCGCAAGGTCAACGTCGGCACGGCGCTCAACGTGGCGTATACCGCGGCCCTCCGCGCCTCCCTCGCCGAGCAGCCGGACGCGGTCGACCCGCGCCGCTACACGGTCGCCGCCCGACGCGCGATGACCGAGCTCGTGACCGGCTTTTGCCGCGTGGTGGCCGCGGCTTGAGCCGCAGCCACCACACTCCACGTCACAGGTTCAGGATGCGGCGCGCATTGCCGGCGTAGACGCCCTCCAACAGCGCGGAGTCGAGGGCGAGCGCCGACACGTCCCACCGGCCCTGACCGGGGACCTCGCTGCCCGGATCGTACGAGAAGCCCTCATCGGCCGTCTCGAAGAAGCGGTAGTGCAGGCGGTACTGCTCCGCCGTCGCGGGATAGATGTCGGTGCCGAAGAGCACGCGATCTGGGTATGCGGCGACCAGGCGCGCGAACCGCCGCGGCTGCCGGCCGAGCTCCGCCATCCGCCCGGCGGTGTCGATCGTGTAGTTCGTGGCGGCGGCGAGCAGCCGCTCGACGCGGTCGAGGTCCTCGGCCGCCCCGCCCGCATGCGCTCCGATGAACGTGGTGCCCGGGCAGGCGAGCACCAGGGCCGCGTGGGCGTCCATCAACCGGTCGAAGCTCGGGTGGACGCTGCGGTCGCCGAACCACCACTCCGGCACGCCGGCGAGCTCGTCGATGCGCTCGTTGTGACGGTCGAGCGGCTCGAAGAAGGCGATCGGGTCGGCGGTGTGGATGAGCACGGGCAACCCCAGCTCGCCCGCGTGCCGGAGCACCGCGACCACCCGCGGGTCGTCGGGCGCGATGAGCGTGCCGTCGGCGTCGCGAACGGTCAGCCCGAGGTTCTTCCAGACTTTCACACCGCGTGCGCCGCGGGCCGCGCTGTCGTCGAGGGAGGCGATGAGCGCGCGCTCGCCGTCGGGCTCGGCCAGCCGCGACCACTCCAACTGGCAGAACGTGACGAAGCGGCCGGGGTACGCCCGGTCGTAGCGCTCGAGGTTCGCGGTGACCTCCTCGCCCCACAGTCCGTCGAGGTTGACCACCGTCTCGACGCCGCACTCGTCGAGGAGCGCGACGAGCGCCGCCGGGTCCTGGATCATCCAATCGCCATCGGGCGTCAGCCAGCGTCCGAGGTGGTTGTGCACATCGATCACCGGGAAGGCCGGCTTCGCGACATCCGTGACGGTCGCGCGGAGCTGGCTGCGGGGCGCCCAGTCCTTCAAGCGCAGGTCGAACGGGTCGGGGCTGGGGGCGTGCGTCATCGGAACCTCTCTGGAACGGACGGGTCATTGTGCAAACGATCAATCTGAATGATTGATCTGCACATCTTTATTGTCAAACGCTCAGTGGGTGCCAATGATAAATCAACGCGCACCACCCGGCGTCGCACACCGCACGATCACCAGGAGCACCAGACGTGACACTGACTTCCCGCGAAATCGCCAGCCAGCCGGCCATCTGGCGTGAGGCGCTCGAGACGCGCACCGCTCGCGCGACCGAGCTGCTCGCCCTTCCCGGCCGGCGCGTGCTCGTGCTCGGCTGCGGCACCTCGGCCTACCTCGCCGAGTCGTACGCCGCGCTGCGCGAGCGCGCCGGCTTCGGGATGACCGACGCAGCCTACGCGTCGGAGCCCTGGCCGTGGCGCGACTACGATGCCGTGGTGCTGCTCAGCCGCTCCGGCACCACCACCGAGGTGATCGACGCGCTCGACGCGCTGCCCCAGGGCGTCCGCACGATCGCCGTCACCGGCGTGGCCGACTCCCCGGTAGCCGAGCGCGTCGACGACGTGCTGCTGCTCGACTTCGCGGACGAGGAGTCGGTGGTGCAGACGCGCTTCCCGACCACCTTCCTGCTGCTGGCCCGCGCCGCCCTCGGCGAGGACGTCGCGGGCCTCCCCGACGAGGCGGAGGCGGCCCTCGCCCTCCCGCTCGACGTCGACACCGAGCGGCTCTCCCACTTCGTCTACCTCGGCAGCGGCTGGACCTACGGCCTCGCCCAGGAGGCGGCGCTCAAGATCCGGGAGGCCGCACAGGCGTGGTCGGAGTCGTATCCCGCCCTCGACTACCGGCACGGCCCGCTGGCCGTCGCCGACGAGCGCTCGCTGGTCTGGATCATCGGCCCGGCCGAGCCCAGCCTCCCCGGCGACATCGAGCGCACCGGCGCCACCGTGCGCGTCAGCACGCACGACCCGCTGGTCGAGCTCGCGAACGCGCAGCGGCTGGCGGTCGCCATCGCGGCGCACCGCGGCCTCGACCCCGACAACCCACGACACCTGACCCGCTCGATCGTGCTCGGCTGAGCCGCGGGGGCGCCCCACCCGCCCGCGTCCAGCCGATCGACCGGCACCGCACACACCCGAGATGAGGACAACGATGACGACTCCACCGAACAGACAGCAGAGCGGGAGTGGGCTGCGTCGCCGCCTCCTCCGCACGACGGGAGCCGCGGCCGCCGCCGCCGTCCTGATCGCGCTGGCGGGCTGCTCCGGCTCCTCGGGCGCGACGACGCTCGACCCCAAGGCCAAGGTGACCATCGAAGTGTGGTCCGGGCAGGCCGACGCGGCGCAGCAGGAGATCGAGGCGCTGACGAAGGAGTTCGAGAAGCAGCACCCGAACGTCACCGTGGACCTCTCCCCGGGCGCCTCCTCCACCGATCAGCTCCTGCAGAAGCTGTCCGCCGGCTTCGCGGGCGGCCAGTATCCCGACATGTCGTACGCGTTCGGGTCCTGGGCCGGTCAGCTGGAGGCCTCCGGCCGTACGCTCGACATCTCCGCCGAGGTGAAGAAGCCGGAGGTGAAGTGGGACGAGTTCACCGCCGCCGCGCGCGGCACCGCGCAGCCGACGGGGACGAAGGTCATCGGCTTCCCGGCCGTCGTGGACAACATCGGTCTCCTCTACAACAAGACGCTCTTCGACAAGGCCGGTCTCGCCTATCCCACGGCCGACTGGACTTGGGACGACTTCCGCACCGCGGCCAAGAAGCTGACCGACACCGCGAACCACGTCTACGGCTACGCCTACTCGGTCTCCGGCAGCGAGGAGACCACCTGGCAGTTCTGGCCGCACCTGTGGCAGAACGGCGGCGAGATCCTGAACAAGGACGCCACGAAGTCGGAGTTCGCCTCGCAGGCCGGCGTCGACGCACTGACCTTCCTGCAGAAGATGGCGGTGGACGACAAGAGCGTCTACCTCGACCAGACCGACGTGAAGTTCGGCCAGCTCTTCACGAGCAACCGGATCGGGATGATCACCTCCGGTCCCTGGCAGCTCTCCGACCTCAAGACCGGAGGCACGAACTACGGCGTCGTGCCGCTGCCCGGCACCAACGGCGATCACCAGACCGCCTCCGGTCCGGACATCTGGGCGCTCTTCGACCACCAGGACAAGAACCGCGCCTACTGGGCGACGCAGTTCGCCGAGTGGCTGACGTCGGCCGAGCAGGACGAGCGGTTCAATGTCGCCATCGGCAACCTCCCGCTACGCTCCTCGGAGGCGGGCAGCGAGGCCGTGAAGAAGGAGAGCGCCGAGTACCCCGGCTACGAGGTCTTCGTCGCCAACTCCGCCAACGTCAAGGAGACGCGTCCGACCACCAAGGGCTACGCCGCCCTCTCCGTGGCGATCGGCAAGGCGATCTCGCAGGTGCTGCAGGGCGACGGCGAGCCGAAGGCCGCGCTGGAGCAGGCGGCCAAGACCGCAGACGCCGCCCTGAACAAGAAGTAGGCGTGAGGGAGGGAAACGGCATGGCAGACACCACCCCTCCCGCGCTGTCGCGGCGGGCGACCCCACTGGAGGTCGCCCGCCCGCGGAAGGCGCGCCGCCGCCAGGGCTGGGCCGCCGCCCTCACCGGCTGGGGCTTCGTGGGCCCGGCGACGATCATCATCCTCGGCCTCTCGGTCTTCCCCGCGATCTGGGCCTTCGTGCTGTCGTTCCAGAGCTGGGACGGCTTCAGCCAGGCCACCTGGGTCGGCGGCCAGAACTACGCCGACCTGGTCACCGACGCGGAGTTCGGCAACGCCGTCGTCAACACGCTCGGCTTCACCGTGCTGTTCGTCCCCGCCTCCGTGCTGCTCGGGCTGTTCCTCGCGGTCGCGCTGAACCGGCGCATCCGCGGAATGGGCTTCTACCGCACGGCGATCTTCGTGCCGTTCGTGGCCTCCGCCGCCTCCACGGGCATCCTGTCGACCTACCTGTTCAGCCCGCAGTTCGGCCTGGTGAACAACGTGCTGCGCGTGCTCGGCCTGCCGCAGCAGGGCTGGCTCGACGATCCGAAACAGGCGATGCTGGTCATCGCGATCATGTCGCTGTGGGGCTCGGCCGCGTTCACCACCGTGATCTACCTGGCGGCGCTGCAGGACGTGCCGGCCGACCTCATCGAGGCGGCGCGCATCGACGGCGCGAACCGGTGGCAGACGTTCTGGCGCATCGTCTGGCCGCAGCTGGCGCCGGTGACCGTCTTCGTCGCGATCTGGCAGACGATCCAGGCCATCCAGCTGTTCGACCTCGTGTACACCACGACCCGCGGCGGGCCGCTCGACGCCACCAAGACCATCGTCTACTTCCTGTACGACAAGGCGTTCCACGCCCTGCAGTTCGGCTACGGCTCCGCGGCCGCCTACGTGCTGTTCGCGGCCACCCTGCTCATCACGATCGGCGTCGTCGTCTTCCAGCGGCGCCGGGGATCGGAGGCCTTCTGATGGCGACCGTGCTCGACGAGGTCTCCCACGCCTCCCGTGAGGTGGCGGACAGCCCGACGCGTCCCGCCGGGCGCAGGACGAGGATGAGCGGCTGGCACTTCGTGCTGTTCCCCATCGCGATCCTGTTCCTGGTGCCGTTCCTGCAGATGACGCTCGCCGCGTTCTCGCCCGCGAAGGAGCTGGTGGCCTTCCCGCCGCCGTTCATCCCGTCCCACTTCACTCTCGACGGCTTCGTGAAGCTGTTCGGGCAGACCGACATCCTGCTGTGGCTGGGCAACACCGCGATCGTGTCGGCGACGGCCATCGTCTCGAACCTCGTGCTGTGCTCGCTCGCCGGCTACGGCTTCGCACGGCTGCGGTTCGCCGGGCGCAACGTCGGCTTCCTGATGATCCTGGCGACCATCATGATCCCGACGCAGCTGCTGATGATCCCGACCTACATCCTGTTCGCCAAGCTCGGGCTGCTGAACGGTCTGGGCGCGGCGATCGTGCCGTGGCTGGCGACCGCGTTCGGCATCTTCCTGATGCGCCAGTTCTTCCTCACCCTCCCGGCGGAGCTGGAGGAGGCGGGAGCGATCGACGGCTGCAACCGCTGGCAGATCTTCTTCCGGATCGTGCTGCCGCTCGCGCGGCCGGCGCTTGCGACCCTCGCCATCTTCACCCTGCTGAGCGCCTGGAACGACCTGGTCTGGCCGCTCATCGCGATCAACAACCAGCAGGCGTTCACGCTGCAGCTCGGCATCGCGAACTTCCAGGGCGCCCACCAGACCGATTGGAGCCTCATCATGGCCGGGAACGTCGTCGCGACGCTGCCGCTCATCCTGTTCTTCCTGTTCGCGCAGCGGCACTTCGTCGCGACGATGACCTTCTCCGGGCTCAAGGGATGAGCGCCTCGCGCACGGTGGACGTGCTCGTCGTCGGCGACGCCAACCCCGACCTCCTGCTCACCGGCGACACCGTCCCGCGGTTCGGGCAGGCCGAGCAGCTGCTCGACGGCGCCGACCTGCTGCTGGGCGGCAGCGCCGCGATCGTCGCGCACGGCCTGGCCAGGCTCGGTGTCCGCACGGGGCTGGCCGCGGTCGTCGGCGACGACCCGTTCGGCGCGTTCGTGCTGGAGCGGCTGCACGAGGGCGGCGTCGACGTCTCCGCGGTGGAGACCAGCGCGAGCCTGCCGACCGGCATCTCGGTCGTCCTCTCCGAACCGCACGACAGGGCGATCCTGACCCTGCCCGGCACCATCCCGGCCCTGACCGCCGAGGCGGTGCTCGCCGCCGTGGACCGCCTGCGCCCGCGGCACGTGCACGTCGCCTCCTACTTCCTCCAGCCGCAACTCGCGACGGCGCTGCCCGGGATGCTGGACGCACTGGCCTCGCGCGGCATCACCGTGAGCCTCGACACGAACTGGGACCCGGCCGAGAAGTGGACAGGGCTGGAGGACGTCCTCCGGCGTGTGGCCGTGTTCCTCCCCAACGGCGAGGAGGCGCTCGCCATCGGCTCGGCCGTCGCCGGACGGCGGCTGACCGACCTGGACGAGGCCGCCTCCGCGCTCTCCCGTCTCGGCTGCCGCGTGGTCGTCAAGGCCGGCGCGGAGGGCGGGATCGCGTTCTCCGGCGGTGAGCGCATCGCCGCGGCACCCGGGCTGGTGCTCGACGTGGTCGACACCACCGGCGCCGGGGACAGCTTCGACGCCGGCTACCTCGCCGCGCTCGATGCGGGCGTCGACGCCGAGGAGGACCGCGTCCGCTGGGCGGCGGTCGCCGGCTCGCTGTCGGTTCGCGGTCGCGGCGGGACGGGGGCGCAGGCCACCCGCGACGACCTCGCGGGCGTGCTGGCGTGACGGTCCACACCCTCGGGCTGACGCCCGCCCTCGACATCGTCTACGTTCTCGACGAGGTGCGGCTCGGCGGCATCCACCGCCCACCCGTCGTGCTGCGCTCCGCCGGCGGCAAGTCGCTCAACGTGGCGAGGGCGCTCACGCTGCTCGGCGTCCCCGCACGTGCCATCGCACCGCTCGGCGGCCGGATCGGCGACCTGGTGGCGCAGCTGCTGGACGAGCGCGGCGTGCGCGTGGACCGCATCCCGTCGGCGGTGGAGACCCGCATGTGCGTGACCGCGAGCGACACGACCGCACGCACGCTGACCGAGTTCTACGAGCCCGTCACCGAGTTCGACGTGCCCCTGGCCGAGATCGCGCAGCGCACGGCCCAGGTGCAGCCGGGGGAGTGGCTCACCTTCTCCGGCGCCGTGCCGTCCGCAGTCGACACGCGCGCGCTCGCCGAGCTGCTCGCCGCCGACGTCTCACGTGGGGTGCTGCTGGCGGTGGATGTGCACGGCCCCGCCCTCGGGACGATCCTGGAGGTCGCCCGCCCGCGCCTGGTGAAGGTGAACCGGTCGGAGGCCGAGGAGCTGACCGGTCTGGCCCGGCGGGAGGATGCCGCCGCCGCGCTGCTCGCGCGCGGAGCGGGGGTCGCGGTGGTCACCGACGGCGAGGCGGGCTCGTTCGCGCTCGCCGCGGACGGGGAGCGCGTGTCCGCGCCGCCGGTGACGCGCCCCGGGTTGTTCCCGGTCGGCAGCGGCGACTGCTACCTCGCGGGCCTCGTGGCCGTGCTCGATGCCGGCGGCGGGCTCACGGCCGGGCTGGACGCGGCGGCCGCCGTCGCCGCGGCGAACGCCCGGGTGCCGGGGGCAGCCGTGTTCGACGTGCCACCGATCGCCGAACTCGTCGGCTAGGTCCGGTCACCCGGCCTCGTGCTCGGGGTCGGCCCGAAGGGCCGTGCGGGCCGCGGTCGCGACGTCGGCGGCGGACGGCCGCTGCGACGCGTCGGCGTGCGTCATCGACCGGATGAGCGACCGCCATGGCTCGGGGACGGTCTCGGGGATATCGGGGTCGCGGTCCAGCCGGGAGAGCGCGGACTGCTCCGGCGTGCCGGGGAACGCGACGGTCCTGGTGAAGCACTCCAGCAGCACGAGCCCGAGCGAGTAGATGTCCGACCTCGGCGTCAGGGTCGCGCCGCGCACCTGCTCCGGGCTCAGGTAGGCGGCCGTGCCGAGCGTCTCCTCCGTGAACTCCTGCCCGCGCCTGGCGTGGATGGCGATGCCGAAATCGGTGAGCCTCGCACGCGGGCGTGAGAACCGGGTGCCATAGTCGACGATCATGATGTTCGCCGGTGTCACATCCCGGTGGATGACGCCGCGCGCGTGCACGTATTCGAGCGTCTCGGCGACTTCGAACGCGACCTCCCCGATCTGCCGGGTCGTCAGCGGACCGGCCTCGAGCTGCGCGCGGAGGGTGGCTCCGTCGACCAGCTCGATCACGAGAAACGGGCGGGGGTCGGCGGGGGAGGAGTCGTCCACGCCCGCGTCGAGGATCGACACCACCCCATGGTGACGGAGGCCGGCGAGCACGCCGACCTCGGCGCGGAACCGCGCGAGGTCGTCCTGGCTGCCCGAGGAGAACAGCTTGATCGCGACATCCCGGCCGAGGTTCTCGTCGCGGGCACGGAACACCATCGACGAGCCGCCGCGCGCGAGCAGCCGCTCCGGCCGATACCTGCCGAGCAGCAGCGGGACCGGGGCCGGGGGTTTGCTCACCCCCACATCTTCCGGGATTCCGTGGATTCTCGCCGCCCGGTAGACGGCGGCGAAGGACCGGGGTAAGGAGGGCTGTCGCGGAGCGATGGGCGCCTGGGCGAACCTTTCTGCGGCGCCGTCCCGACAGGATGCTACGGTGCGCGCATGGACGACCCGGACTTCTTCCTGCCCGCCGCCGCGGCGCTGCGCGCCGGTGTGCCGGAGCTGCGGATCCACGCAGCGATTCGCGACGGGGAAATGAGGACGGTCCTGTACCGCGGCCAGGTGCGCATCCCCGCCGCGTCGCTGTCCGAGTTCGTGCAGCGTCTCGGCGTGGCCGACGGCGTCGCACCCGCGGTCGGGGCGTAGCGCCCTCCGCGCGCGGCGGGTCAGCGGTATTCGACCGGGCTGCGTCCTGTCCGCCAGGCCAGCTCGTTGTCGAGCACGAACCGGGAGAGTGTCTCCTCTTCCGGCAGCAGGGACCCGACCGTCTTCTCCACCGCGTCCATCAGCGTGCGCGCCGTCTGCGGCGTCGGGTCGTCGAGCAGCGCCGTCAGCATCCCGTCGAACCCGTCCGGTTTGTCCGGAAGCGCCCGGGTGAGGGAGGCGAGGTACTTCGGGCCCGGGAAGAAGACGCGGTTGTGGGCGAGCAGCGCGCGGGACGCCGAGGTCGCCAGGTGGGTGGAGGCGTGCGCCAGCAGCATGCGGTCGCCGCGCTCGTACGCCTGCTCGAGGAAGTAGCCGCCGTGCAGCCGGCACTGCGCGACGAAGCCGGCGCAGAGGTCGTCCCAGTGGCTGGCGGGCACCTCGGCGATCCGCCGGAGGCGCTCGCCGAGGTCGTCGACGCGGCTGAAGGCGACCTTCACGTGGGCGAACGAGTCGCGTACCGGGTCGTCGCCGCGGGCGGCCGCGTCGTCGAGGTAGGACAGCGTCGCCAGCTTGATGTCGAAGTAGCCGCCGTCGTAGCCGATGCCGTCGACGCTCGTGTACATCAACCGTCGCGCCTCGGCGGCCTCGCGCCAGCGGTCCTCCGTGACGATCAGGTACAGGTCGACGTCGGAGTCGGCCCGCTCGGTGCCCCTCGCCACGGACCCGCTGATCACCACCCCGAGCACGGTCGGATCGTCGGCGACCGACGCGACGAAGGCATCGACGGCGTTGTCATGATGTCTCACAGATCGGACTCCTCGAAGTCGGGGCCTTGATCGGCGACAGTACAAGATGCCATGCGATGATGCGACCGCCCTCGGTCGCCCGACCGCGGCGACGACCCTGCACCCGGAGGTCCCATGGCGCACGCCCACGTCCATTCGCACGGCCGGTCCGGCCGTGAGCCGCGCGCCCGGGGCCCTTTGCGGGTCGTGGTCGCTGCGATCCTCATCGCGGCCGGACTTGCCACGGCGGCGGGGCTGGCCCTGCTCTGGCCCGACCAGGCGAAGGTGGCGGCGGCGTCCTCCGGCATCCAGTTCGCGGCGCCGGGGACCACCTTCCCGACGGGACGCATCCTCGCCCTCTCGAAGGACTGCCCCGGCTACTTCTCGTCCGGCTCGGCGTCGTCGCAGCCCGGCGACACGCGGGCCTGCCAGATCGCGACGGTGAAGCTTCTCGACGGGAAGGACGAGGGCAAGACCGTGGCGGTGCCGCTGCTGTGGCCGTGGGCGACCGCGGGCGTGCACGTGGGCGACGAGCTGGAGCTGATCATCCCTCCCCAGGTCTCCGGCGCCTCAGCGCAGGCCGGCCAGGGCGACGCTCCGCAGGGGGTGACCGTGAACGGCGTGGTGAGGGACAACCCGCTGCTGCTGTGGACGCTCCTGTTCGTCGCGGTCGTGGTCGCCGTCGGGCTGCTGCGCGGGCTCATGTCGCTGGTCGCGCTCGGCTTCACCGCGTTCATGATCGTCCAGTTCGTGCTGCCCGCGCTCATCTCCGGAAGGCCGGGCCTCGCGGTCGGCGTCGTCGGCGCATCCGCCATCATGTTCGTCGCGCTCTACCTGGCGCACGGTCTCTCGGTGCGCACGACCGTCGCCCTGCTCGGCACACTGTTCGGCATCCTGCTGACCGCCGGGATCGCCCAGCTCGCCGTCACCTCGACGCACCTGACCGGCGTCAGCGGCGATGTCGGCGGGATGCTCGCCGGCGCCACCCAGATCGACTTCCGTGGCCTGCTCACGTGCGCCATCGTGATCGCCGGGCTGGGCGTGCTCAACGATGTGACGGTGACGCAGGCCTCGGCCGTCTGGGAGCTGCGCGCTGCCTCCCCGGAGCTCTCGCGTCGCCAGCTGTTCTCGCGAGCCATGCGCATCGGGCGCGATCACATCGCGTCCACGATCTACACGATCGCCTTCGCCTACGCAGGCGCCGCGATGGTGGTGCTGGTCGTGCTCTATCTCTACGACCGCTCGGCGCTCAGCCTCCTGTCGCAGGAGGACCTGGCGGCCGAGGTGGTGAGGACGCTGTGCAGCGGCATCGGGCTCGTGCTGGCCGTCCCCGTCACCACGGGCATCGCGGCCGCCCTCGTCCCGCGCGAGGTCGTGGTCCGGGAGGGCGGCGGCGTGATCGAGGCGCTCAAGCTGCGGTGGTACTCGTTCATCCCGCGGGCCGCTCCCGAGGAGCCGACGCGCTCGTACTGAGCTGCGGGGGCGGCGATCAGGTCTCGAGGAACGCCGCGATCCTGTCCGGCCACGTGTCGGCGTCCGCCGCGTTCTCGGCGACCACCACCTGCGAGTCCGGAAGCAGCTCGTGCAGTCGCTCGGCCGTCGAGAGCGGGTGGCCCGGGTCGCCTGCCCACGGGAGCAGCAGCACCGGCATCTGCAGGGTAGCGATGGCGGACGGTTCGGGCAGGTCGGAAAGGGCTGCGCCGCGCAGTACGGTCGCCGCGGTCTCCGGTCGCAGCTGGGTCTGGAGTGGGGCGCCGCGCTCCTCCAGGACCGGCGGCAGCGGCATCGGCGACGACGCCATCCACTCGGCCAGCGCGTCCCAGCCCCGCTGCTCGATCAGGTCGGCCATCTGCCGGTACACGGCGGCCTGAGCGGCGCGCGTCTCCCAGGCGGTCGGGGGCAGCGCGAGCACCAGCCGACGGAACCGCTCGGGATGCCGAACGGCGGCGGTCAGGATGGTGCCCGTCCCCATGGAGACGCCGATCGCATCCACCGGACCGTCCGCACCGACGGCGTCGAGCAGGGCGAGCAGGTCGTCGGCCAGCACGGGCCAGCGGTAGCGCTCGGGGTCGTCCGAACCCGCGGATCCGCCGTGGCCCGCCGCGTCGTAGCGGACCAGCCGGTGGCCGCGCGAGGCCAGACTGCGGATGTCGAGGATGGCCAGGTCGGCGTTCCTGCCGGCGGTGAGGCCGTGGGCCTGCACCACAGTGGGGCCGGTGCCCTCGACCTCGTAGGCGAGGGTGGCGCCGGGGCGGGTGAGGGTCTGGTCGGTCATGGCGTCCTCTCACGATGTCCGGGATGCTGCGCCAGCCGCCACGGGAGCGGTGCGGTCGCCATGCTAACGGATCGTGAACGCTGCCCCACGGTTGCGGCGGCGCGACAGGTAGAGTCGCCGCATGGGGGAGAGTTCGGCGACGGAGCAACGCTGGTATCGGAAGGCGTTCGGGCGGCCGCGAGTCGTGAACGGGTCCGTTTACCTGGCGTTGGGGGCGCTGTGGTTCTCGGCGACCGCCGGGCCGGGGACCGCCCAACCGTGGACGTTCATTTCGGTGGAAGCTGGTTATTGCTCGGCGCCACCACGCTGATCGTGGCTTTGCGCGATCGCCGATTGGGGCGGGGAAGCTATGCCCCCATCCGTGCAGTCGCTGCAACGGGCGAGGACGAGCCCCGCAGCCCCTGACCCGGACAGGAGTGATGGCGTGGTCGGCGATTCCGCTGTAACGGATCGGGGGTGTTCGGACACTCTTAGGTGTGACGGATGATTCGGCCGAACTGCAGCTCTGGCATAGCGCGAGCCAGAACGATGGTCAGGCATTCGGTCGGCTGTTCGATCTACACCGTGACCGCGTCTACCGGCGCGCGCTCGGGCTCGTCGGCTCCCAACACGATGCTGAGGACATCACGGCCGCAGCATTCTTCGAACTGTGGCGCAAACGGCATTCGGTCACACCTGCGAACGGGTCCGTGCTCCCATGGCTTCTGGTCACCACTGTCAACCTGTCACGAAATCTGCACCGCTCTACATCGCGGTACAGGCAATTCCTCCGCACCGCTCCCCGCAGTGCACCCGCCGAGGGGCCGGACGCGGAAACGATCGAGACCCGAACGCGCTTGGCGTCCTCGCTCCGCGAGCTCTCTCCTACCGACAGCGCTCTGCTCGTCCTCACCGTGCTGGAGGGTGTCCCCATCGCCGAGGCAGCCCATGCGCTCGGCGTGAAGCCCTCGACGGCCCGCGTCCGACTCCATCGAGCCCGAGCACGCCTTCGCGTCGACCTGCATGACCTCAGCCCGACGCCTCTCCGCGCGGAAGGGATCAACGGATGAACGACCAGGATCTGGACCCCGCCTTCGCCGCCGCCGTGCGCGCGGAGCTGACCGCGATCGGCACCAAGAAGAGCCGCTTGAAGAGGCACCAACGGCGTACGCGCCTTGCGTTGGCCGGCATCATCGCAGTCGCCGCCGCCGCGACGACCGGCGCCGCAATAGTGGTGAACAGCCTCCCGGGAACCACGACGGTCGCGCCTATCGGGAACATGGTCGCTGTCAGACACACCGGCACCGCGACCATCGATCTCGGCGCAGCCAGGAATGGAGCGAACACGGTCATCCTCGACGTCACCTGCATCAGCACCACCGGCGAAATCTCCGTCCCGTCCACGAGCGGCTACTCGCAGGACGCCTCGGGCAGGACCCAGCCGCTCAACGGCTGGACGGCCTGGGACTGCGCCAAGCGGCCCACCACCGTCCACATCAAGGACGGGTACCTCGCCCCCGGCAGCACCGCGATCACGGTCACGGCTGATCCTGGCACGAGCTGGAAGGCGATCGCTCAATACGGTGGCTCGACGACGAGTCCCTTCCCGGTCAACGCACACGGGCAGACCTACGGTGCTCCCAATGCGAAGTACGGGTTCCCCGATCTTCAGGGGGCGCAGGCCACGAACGGGAGACTCGGTTACATCTACGTGAAGGAGTTCGGCGCGTTCGAAGGCGACGGGTGCATCGACGTGTACGAGTCGGACGGGACCACCGTCATCGGCGAATTCGGGATCGGTACCGCCACCTGCGACAGCACCACCGCCAGCCATCCCGCCGAATAGCCCGCGAACGAACGAACCGGACTTCGGACGGCTCACCGCGAGAACGTCATCGAGCAGATCGGCAGTCGTGTGCGTCGGCGTACCCGTCGGCCATACCTGCCCCCAGTGGATCATTCAGGGAAACGCTCGTGGGCGCGGATCCGACTCGTGGGCTGATCGACGGCGGTGGCGCGCCTTGGCTCTGGGAGTGATCCGAAGTGGAAGCATCGACGGATGGACATCGCGGCCCCGACCGACACCCGGACCGAACCGTTCCGCGCCGGCGACGGTGTCGTGCTCCGTAGCGTGAACACCTTCGGCGCACATGGCGAGGCTGTCGGTTTCGCCGTCGCCGGATGTGTTCTCGTCGACGACGACGAACTCGCGGTGGTGGCCACTCCGCCCGGATCCGACGTGCGAAGACGAGCCGGTATCGGAAGCGGCCCGAATGGGAGGCTCGTTCTGCCTGAGGACTGGGACGGGTCGTACGTCGAGGCCGAGTGGTTCGGGGCGTCCGTTGTCCGCGTGCACCCGAAGGGCTCGCGGTGGTCCGTCTGGCGATGGCACGACGGAGCGGACTGGCTTCCAGACTGGTATGTGAACCTCGAACGTCCATGGTCGCGAACCCCTGTCGGCTTCGATACCCAGGACTGGACACTCGATGTCGTGGCCTCGACCGGTGCGGACGGGACATGGTCCGTCCGGTACAAGGACGAGGATGAACTCGCCTTCTATGCTCAAACCGGCCACTGGCCGGAGTGGATGCGTTCCATCATCGAAGCCGCCGGTGACGAGGCGACAAGGATTGCGCAGGCGGGCGGCTTCCCTTTCGACGCCGACTGGTCGCAGTGGGTTCCCGATCCGACCTGGCCCGCCGCAACGATGCCGGCAGCGTGGAACCTGCTCCGATGAGAGCTTCTCTGGGCGAGCAGGTTGTGGTCCTCGTGGTCGGGCGTCCAGCATCTGGAAAGAGCACGATGAGCGAACTCATCGCAGAGCGATGGGGCCTTCCCATCGTGGCCAAGGACGCGGTGAAGGAGCTTCTTTTCGACCTGCTCGGCGTCGGAGACCAGGCGTGGTCGGAGCGGCTCGGCAGGGCCAGCTTCGCTCTGCTGGATTACGTCATCGAATTGCAGCTTCGCAGCGGCACCTCTTTCATCGTCGATGCTGCGTACAACGCTGCGATCGAGAACGCGAAGTTCCAGGCGTGGCAGGAGGAGTACGGGTTCACGGCGATCCAAGTGCATTGCAGAGCCTCCGATAACGAACTCGTGCGCAGGTTCATTCAGCGGGAGCAGGACGGTCTTCGGCATCCTGGACACGCCGACGACCAGCGCACCGACGGCTTCCGCGCGAGTCTGGCGGATGGGCGCCCCGAGGTCCTCGACCTGAGGGGGCCGGTGATCAGCTGCGACACGGAAGCGGTCGGAGCTGTCGATGAAGCTCTGGGCCGCCTCGGGCAGATCATCGTGTGACCCGACTCCTGCAGTGGCGGCAGGTTCACGATAGCGACGGCCAGGTCCTCCCTCTGTTCCATCTGCGAGGTGCGCGCTGATGGACCCGCTACCGGGCTACGGGGAACGGCCAATCCGCGGGATACGCGTGCGGCACAGCTACCACTTGGACTTCGTCGTCATAGACGATCCTGCCTGGATGTGATGTGCGGAGCTCGACCCAGGCGACGCCATACCGATCGAGAATCGAAAGATACGTGCCGGTCATGCTGAGGAGCGCCGAGGCCTCAACCTTGAACCAGGACCGCGCCCCCGGGTTCGCTAGCGGGTCGTAGCATCCCGGTCTTATCGTGCTGGGATCGGGATAGGCGGCGTTCGCTTGATCGTTCGCCGCGTCCAGCCAGCGGCGGTCCTCAAGGCTGAGCAGTCCCGCCGCGGCCAAGCCATTGACCATCGCGAACACGCCTGGATGATGGCCCCGGCGATTAGGCGCAGCGCTCTCGAATCGAACGAACCGGGTCACCTTTCGAGGATAGAACGGTGCGCCAGACGATTCCGCTTGTCACGTTCGATAGCGGGTCGCTTACCGGAATCTCGTGATCGTGCCAGCTGCCCACTAACGTCGGCGTATGGAACCGTGGAGCGGATTGATCATCGACACTGGAGAACTCCGGGAGGTGTTTGAGCGGCTGGTCACCCATCTTGAGCAGACGAGGGGGGCGTCCGTCACCCTGCGCGAAGACTACTTCTACTCGATGCCGTACCCGGAAATCTACGACGTGATGAAGCCGCCGCCAACACCGACGATCGGTCAGCTCACTGAATCGTGGGCGAACCTCCATCGGGCCGAGGATGTCGACTCCACGGTTACGTTCGAACTGGTATGGCTGGGGGATCTGCTCAAGGCGATCGGGCACTCGGCGTAGAAGGTCATCTCACCAGGCAGTCCCCTGAGGGATGCGCTATCAGTCTGCCGCGCAAGCCGAGCGAGAGCCGATGGCTCCTGATCAGCGAAGGGCACGCTCGATGGCCGAGACCGTCGTCTCGGTGTCGACGTGAAGGTGGGCTTGCAAGCCCAACCCTCGGGCTGCCGAGACGTTCTCCTGCACGTCGTCGATGAAGAGGACGTCGCCTGGGGACGCGTCCATCTCGTCGAGCGCGATGCGGAAGGCGGCGGCTTCTGGTTTCGTCACGCCGATCTCATGGCTGTAGTAGATCGGATCGAACAACTCCGAGAACCGGAAGCGCCGCTCCTCCTCCTCGCGAGCTCCATCCCCCGAGTTCGACAGGATGGCCAGACCCACTCGCCCTCGAAGCTCGGCCAGATAGGTAATGAGTTCGTCGTTCGCCACCCCGCAGTATTCGTCCCAGAAGTTCTCCCGCATCAGACGTAGTTGCTCCACCGACGCGCCCACGGCATCGGCAATCCCTTGCCAGTAGGCCTCGGCAACGCCGGTTCGGCGGGTGACGTCGGGGAGCTCCGCTCCCGCTATCCGCTGTGTGAATTCCTCGCCGGTGAGTCCGAGCACCGGCGCCCAGCGGGAAGCGAACGTCTCGGATCGAGCAGCGTCGTCCACGAGTTCGAGCACACCCCCGATGTCGAGGAGCAGCCACCGTCGAGGGACGGCGCCGCCCGTATCGGTGTTCTCAGCCATCACAGCATGCTGCCATGGACGCCGGTCCTTCCGGTGGCCGCAGTATCAGATGCGTCGACGTGCGCCCAGCCCGTGTCTCCACCGACGCGCAAGATCTCGCCGCCCGATGCAACGCCCGGCCGACGCCTGGTGGAGACCGCGCGATGATCGCTCAGCGAAAGCACCGGCGGACGCGGCGCAGGTCTCCATCCAGGTGCGTCAGGCTCGCATCCCGCTCAGGAGGCGACCGCGAAGCCGCCCGTCCACGTGATGCGCTCCGCGGCGGCGAGGGTGATCTGCAGGAAGCCGATCGCCTCGAGCTCGCGGGCTCGCTTGAGCGAGCCTGCGTCGATCGCGCGGAGCCCGCCGGCCAGGATGATCTCGGTCAGGGTCGCCTTGGCGCTGTCGTCGTCGCCCGCGATCAGCACGGTGGTCGGGAGGCCGCCGACGGCCTTGGACGCCAGGGTCGCCGCGAAGGTGGTGTTGAACGCCTTCAGGACGGTGGCGCCGGGGACCTTGCCGGCGATCACGGCGGCGGCGGAGCTGTCCGCGGGGACGACCAGTCCATCGAACGTGGCGAAGTCCAGCGGGTTGGTGATGTCGACGATGGTCTTGCCGGTCAGGGCGTCGCCGTAGGTGGCGATGACCGCGTCCACCTCGGGGTAGGGCACCGCGAAGACGACGATCTCGCCGTTGATCGCGTCTCCCTCGCGTCCCACGTACTCCACGGTGTTTCCGCCGGACGCGACGACGCCGCCGATCGCGTTCGCCATGTTGCCCTTGCCGATGATCGTGACGGTGGTCATTGTGTTCCTCTTTCCGGCCGCAGCCTTAGTTGAATCTTCAACTAAATGTAGATCGCGATTCTTGAAGCGTCAAGTAAATGGCTAGAATGGATTCCATGACGAGGGCAGAGGGCGACGAGACACGTCGTGCGGCGTGGCTCGGTCTCATCGCGCTCACGCAGGTGCTGCCTCCCGTGCTCGACAGCCACGCCTCGCGCGATTCCGCCTCCACGCACTACGAGTACTTCGTGCTCACCCGCCTCGCCGAAGAGCCCGGCAGGCGGATGCGGCTGAGCGCGCTCGCCGCCGCGACCAACGCCTCCGTGTCCCGCCTCAGCCACGTCGTCACCCGGCTGGAGTCGCGCGGTCTCGTGCAACGCGTCCCCTGCGAGGAGGACGGGCGGGCGACGAACGCGGTCCTCACCGCGCGCGGCGCGGAACTCCTGGCGAACTCAGGCCCGGGGCAACTCGAACTCGTGCGCGAGCGGCTGCTCGGCTCGCTGACCCCGGCTCAGGTGGAGCAGCTCGCGGAGATCTCGGCCACCCTGATCGGCAGCATCGACCCTGCCCGCCAGCCGAGCGACGTGTGCGAGTCGGTCGTGCAGGCGGCCGAGTCCCGCCAGGCGTGATCCCGCGGGGTCACGCACCCCGGGCGTACGGCCGGAGCGCGTTCCAGAAGAACTCGATGAGCCGTTCCTGGTTGCGGGGGTCGACCGCATCCGAACTCGGCTCGACGACCCGCCCGCCCTCCAGGTAGGAGCCGCTCGGGACGTCGACCTCCGCGACATGGCGCACCCGCGCGGCGCCTTCCGTGGCGGGCGCGCCGATCCGTCCCATCATCGCCGCGCTGAGCGGGGTGTCGTTCAGGCCGGGGCACAGCGCGACCACGGTCGGGCCGCCGGCCGCGATCTCTCCGGCGAGGAGGCGCGACCAGGCGACCATGGTCAGCTTGGCCCGGGCGTACGCAGCGACGGGCGTGTAGCCGCGCTCGAGCGCGAGGTCGTCCCAGTCGAAGTGCTCGACCCGGTGCGCCGACGAGCCGACGTTCACGATGCGTCCGCCGTCGGCCAGCGACGGCATCAGCAGCCGCGTCAGCAGGGCCGGCGCGAGCGCGTTGACCTGGAGGGTGCGCTCGAAGCCGTCGCGGGTCAGCACGCGACTCGGCGCACCGGGCACACCGGCGTTGTTCACCAGGAGGTCCACGCGCGATCCGCCGACCAGCGTCCGCACCTGTGACGCGAGGGCGACCACGTCGTCGAGCCGGGTGAAGTCCGCGGAGAGGTACTCCACGGTTCCGCGCGCGAGCGCCTTCAGCTCGGCGAGCAGCCCTCCCACGGCCGCGGGCGCCCCCGGACCGTGGATGACCAGGCGCTCGCACTGCGGCGCGACCCGCAGCGCCGTCTCACGGCCGATGCCGCTGGTCGCGCCGGTCAGCACGACGGTGCCGAAGCGCGCCGACCCCGGGTTCATCGCGACGACTCCACGCCGGCGGCGGCCCGGGACAGGATGCGGGTGAGCCAGGCCGACCGCGCGCTCCGGGCGTCCGCGGCGAGCAGCGTCTGCGGAAACAGGGCGTCGAAGCCGTGCACGCCGCCGCTCCAGACGTGCAGCTCGGCGTCGACCCCGGCCGCCCAGAGCCGCTCGGCGTACGCGACGCCCTCGCTGCGGAAGAGCTCAGCACTGCCGACGTCGACGAAGGTCGGGGGCAGCCCGGAGAGGTCCTCGGCCAGCGCGGGAGCCAGCAGGGCCGGGGCGCTCTCCGCGTCGGCGCCGCGCAGGGCTGCCGACCAGGCGAAGGCGTTGGCCTGGCCCGTCCACGTGCCCGCCTCCGCGAACTGGGTGGCCGAAGGGGATGCGTTCCGCGGGTCGAGCATCGGGCAGAGCAGCAGCTGGGCAGAGACCGGGAGCGCACGGTCGCGGGCCAGCAGCGTGACTCCGGCCGCGATCCCGCCACCGCCGCTGATGCCGCCGACGATCAGCCGGGCCGGGTCGACACCGAGCTCGGCGCTGTGCTCCCTGACCCAGCGGAGGCCCGCGTACGCGTCCTCCACCGATGTCGCACCCGGAACCTGCGGCGCGAGCCGGTACTCGACGGTGGCGACCGTGAGGCCGAGCCGGGCCACCCAGTCGAGCACGACCTCGAGCTGGGAGAACCGGTCGCCCATGACCCGGCCGCCGCCGTGCATCCAGTACACGCAGGGCGTCGGCGCGGCGGCGGAGGTGGGGGAGAGGGTGGTGAGGGCGATTGAGCCGCCGTCGGCGGTCGGCACCTCGAACTCGCGACGGAGGATCGCCCTCCCGTCGAGGAGCGGCTCGACGGGAGACGACGAGTACGGCCGGATCAGCGGGAGGGTCTGCGCGTCCAGCTGCGGGCCCGCCGGCAGGGCGGCGAGCAGCGGCGCGGCCTCGGGGTCGACCGGTGGGCGGGAGGTGGTGTCGGTGCTCATCGGCCGGTCACCGCCTTGCCGCCGACCGGGGTGAGGTCGGTGTACTGGGCGTCGCCGGCGAGCAGCTCGCCGAACTGGGCGACGATCGCCTGGGCGGCCTCGCCGGCGAAGACGCGGTGGTGGTCCTCCTCGCTGGTCCAGCCCTCCACGACGTTGACGACGTCGGCGTCCGCCGCGGAGCGGCTGACCAGGTAGACCAGGCAGTGCTCGGACGACGCCGGGTTGCCCGGGTTCAGTCCGGTGAGCAGGAGGGCGACGACGTCATCCCCTCTGCCGGGCTTCGCCCGCATGGTGGAGCTGAAGCCGTATCCGATGGTGGTCATGAGTTCTCCTTGTGGTCGATTCGTGTGTTCGTGCCGGCTGCCGGGGTCAGAGGTCGTAGCCGCCGGTGGCCTCGATGTCCTGGCCGGTGATCCAGCCGGACTCCGGCGAGGCCAGGAACGCGATCACGGCGGCGACATCCTCCGGCTCGCCGATACGGCCGAGCGCGGTGCGTGCGGCCTGCGGCTCGATGAGCTCCGGGAAGCGGCTGAACGCATCGCCGCCCAGTCGCGTACGCGTCGGGCCGGGCGAGACCGAGTTCGCGCGGATCCCGCGGCCGCTCAACTCCCGGGCCAGGTAATGGGTGAGGACGACCAGGCCGCCCTTCATCGCGGCGTACACCGCGTACCCCGGGGTCGCGCCGGTCGGGCGGGTCGAGGAGCTCGTGGTGTTCACGATGGAGGCCCCGTCGGCGAGCAGGGGCAGGAGCGCCTGCGTCAGGAACAGCGGCGCCTTGAGGAGGATGCGGTGCAGGCCCTCGTAGTCCTCGTCGGTGATCTCTCCGACGAGCGCCGTCGAGCTCCGGCCGGCGTTGTTCACGAGCGCGTGGATGCGGGACTCGCCCCAGGCGGCCCCGATCGTGTCGCTCACGCGCCGGGCGAAGTCGTCGAACGACGCGGTGTCGGCCGCGTCGAGTTCCAGGGCGGCGGCGTGGCCTCCCTCCTGCTCGATGGCGCGGACGGTCTCGTCGGCGCCCTCCGGGTGGCTGCGGTAGGTCAGCACCACCGCGAAACCGCGGCGGGCGAGGTCGATGGAGGTGGCTTGCCCGATTCCGGCACTGCCTCCGATGACGACGGCGACATTCATGGGTGACTCTCTTTCGTCGATGGCGATCAGGGTCTCTATGAAGTCAAGCGCCGTCAGGGCATCCGCCCTAGCTCATGGCTCTCGAACACTTGCCCATTTCTCTCCATCCACCGAGAATCCAGCAACGCTGAAACGCGCTCTCGCGCTACGCTGGCGGCATGGACCTGACAGACCTTCGCGACCTCATCGCGCGCCACACGCGCCGCGGCGACGTCCGCATCGGCCGCAGCGCCACGATCTCGGCGATCGACCGCGTCGGGCCGCCCGAGTTCAGCGCGACCGGCACCCTCCTCGTGCTGCTGGCGCAGGGCGCGAAGCGCCTGGTCGTGGGCGAGCGGGTGCACACCTACCGGCCGGGGGAGTTCCTCGTGGCCTCCCTCGACCTCCCGACCGTGGGCAACTTCGTCGAGGCCAGTCGCGACGAGCCGGCGCTCGGCTTCTCGCTGCAGCTCCGGCCGGAGCTCGTCGCAGAGCTTCTGCTGCAGCCGGCGGCGACAGAGATCGCACCTGCGGGCCGCGTCGCGGCGGCAGGCATCGGGGTCGCGCCGGTCTCCGCCGACATCGTCGACGCCGTCGCCCGAATGGTGCGACTGCTCGACAGGCCCCGCGACCGGGATGTTCTCGCGCCGCTGTACGAGCGGGAACTGGTCTGGCTGGCCCTGCAGAGCCCGCTCGGCGCGAGCGTGCGGCAGCTGGGCACCGCCGACAGCGCCCTCCGGCGCGTGAGCGATGCGGTGACGCTGCTCCGGGAGCGCTTCGCCGAGGCCGTGCGCGTCGACGAGCTGGCCGAGGTCACCCGGATGAGCACCTCCGCGTTCTACCGCAACTTCCAGGCGGCGACGTCGATGAGCCCCATCCAGTTCCAGAAGCACCTGCGCCTGCAAGAGGCTCGCATGCGACTGCTCGCGGCCCGCGCCGACATCGCCGGCATCGCGTACGACGTCGGGTACGAGAGCCCGTCGCAGTTCAGCCGCGACTACCGCCGCTCGTTCGGGGTGTCACCAAGCCAGGAGCTCCGGCGGGCGCAGGGTGCGCACGAGCGCCCGGCGCCGGTTCCGGCATAGGATGTCCGTCGCTCGACCGAGGGCGGAAGGCGAGGCGGAGCGATGGGCGATGAGCGGGTGACGATCGTCGACGTCGCGAACAAGGCAGGCGTCGCGATCAGCTCGGTGTCGAGCGCCCTCAACGGACGCCCCGGGGTGTCGGACGTGACACGCGAGCGCATCATCCGGATCGCGGCGGAGCTCGGCTTCGTGCCGTCGCTGCGCGGCAAGAGCCTGTCCGGGCGCCGGGCGTTCACGGTCGGCCTCGTGCTGCACCGCGACCCGGATGTGCTCGAACTCGACCCGTTCTTCGGCGGTTTCATCGGCGGCATCGAGGATGCGATCGATCCGGCCGGCTACGCGCTCGTGCTGCAGATCAGCGCCGAGTCGGACCGGGTGCTCCAGCGCTACGACAAGCTGGCGGCCGACCGCCGCGTCGACGGGGTCTTCATCACCGACCTGGAGGTCGACGACCCGCGCATCCAGCTGGTGCAGAGGCTCGGCCTGCCGGCCGTCGCGATCAATCCGGGCATCGACTTCCCGATCCCCGCGGTCCGGGAGGACCCGGAGGCGGGAATCCGGGCGACGCTGCGGCACCTGGTCGGGCTCGGTCACCGCCGCATCGCCTATGTCAGCGGCCGCGCCGACATGACGCACTCGGTGCAGCGCGAGCAGGCGTGGCGGAGCGGGCTGCTCGAACTGGGCCTCGCGCCGGGACCGGTGGTGCCCGGAGACTTCACGTACCTGGGCGGCGCGTCCGCCGCCTCCACCCTGCTGGCGCTCGCGGAGCCGCCGACCGCGGTGATGTGCGCCAACGACCTCTCGGCGATCGGCCTGATCGCGCAGGCCCAGCATCTCGGTGTCGACGTGCCGGGGCAGCTCTCGGTGGCGGGTTTCGACGACATCCGCCTCGGCACCTACGTGCGGCCCTCCGTCACCACCGTCCACACCTCTCCGCGGCTCCTGGGCAGGGAGTCGGGGAGGATGCTCGTCGAGCTCATCGAGGAGGGATCTGTCGCAGACGTGCGCATTCCCGACGCGGAGCTGATCGTCCGCGATTCCACCGGGCCGGTGCGCGCCGAGCGCTGAGCCGGCCGCCGATCGCCCGGCGGAGGGCTTGCATTCGTCGGTCGATGCATGGCAACATGGCCGCACCGAAACGTTTCGGTAAGGCACTGATCCCTTTCCGAAACGTTTTGGTACCCGAATCACCACCTGCACCCCATTCCCGAACTCGACGAGGAGACAACACATGGCAACGAAGAGGTTGCGCGGCACCCTGGGCCGGCGGCTGATCGCCGGCGCGGTCGCTGCGGCCACGATCGGCGCGCTCGCCGCCTGCTCCGGCGGCGGGGGATCGAGCGACGGCGAGCCGAGCGGCAAGCTGCAACTGCTCGTGTCGAGCAGCGACGCGACCGACGCCGGCTTCCGCGCGGTCAACGACGCCTTCGAGAAGCAGTACCCGAAAGTCGACGTGGTCTTCTCCACCGTCTCGAACGACAACTACCCGGCGACCAAGTCCTCCCGCCTCACCGCGGGCAACCTCGACCTCTTCGTGGTCAAGGGCCTGATGGAGACGCCGTCCTATGCGAAGGACGCGGCCACCGACGACGCCCGCCTCGCGAAGGCCGGCGGCCTGGTCGACCTGACGGGGGAGTCGTTCCTCAAGCAGTACACGCCGACGCTGCTCGACGCGCAGGCCATCGGCGGCAAGCAGTACGCGGTCCCGACGGGCGTCAGCTACTACACCGGCGTCTTCTACAACAAGAAGATCTTCGCCGACAACGGCCTCGAGGTCCCCACCACCTGGAGCCAGTTCACCGCGGTGGTCGACGCGCTCAAGGCGAAGGGGATCACCCCGTTCGGCATGGGCGGCAAGGACAGCTGGCCCGCCGGCCTGCCGATGCTCGCCTCCGTCGCCTCGCTGTACCCGACGGCCGACGACAAGCAGCAACTGGCCAAGGACCTGTGGACGAACAAGGCCAAGCTCACCGACCCGACCGAGGTGAAGGTGCTGCAGCAGACGGAGTACGTGCTGCAGAACTCGCAGGAGGGCGCTGCAGGGGCCGACTACACCTCGATCCCGTCCGGGTTCGCGGCGGGCGACTTCGCCATGACCGTCGACGGCACGTGGGACCAGCCGGTCATCGACGCCGCGGTCGCGAAGAAGTTCGACTACGGGTACTTCCCGTTCCCCGGCTCCGACGATGCGAAGGACAACGCTCTGCTCAACGGCAAGACGGAGCTGCAGCTCGCCGTGCCCACCTCGGCGAAGAACAAGACGGCCGCGATGGCGTGGCTGAAGTTCTTCTCCGACAAGAACAACTACGAGCTGTTCCTGCAGAAGTCCGGCTTCTCGTCCGCTCAGCCGGGGATCTCGACCAGCGCGTTCCTCCAGTCGATCGGCCAGTACACCAAGTCGTACGAGCCGGCGTGGGACCAGATCTGGTTCGCGAACAACAAGGCAGGACAGGACGCGGTCTTCCCGTTCAACTACCCGGCCCTGACCCCGCTCGGTTCCGCCTCGCCGGAGCAGGCCGCACAGGCTGCTCAGAAGGCCTGGTCGGCCGCCGGCTGACACTGTCGGGCAGGGCGGCCCGCGACGTGAGCGGGTCGCCCTCCCGGGAGTCGAGAGACAGATGACTGAATCCTTCCCCTTCCCCCGCCGCACGCCGGTCCGGCTGACCTTCGGACTCGGGATGCTGCTGCTCGGCATCTTCGGCTTCGTGCCGGCCGTCGGCGTCCTGATCGCGTCGTTCACCGACCTGCGCGGTCTCCCCGGCCTTCCGATCAACTTCGTCGGGCTGCAGAACTACGTCGACTTCTTCTCGCCCGCGAAGTGGGCGGACAGCGCGAACGCGCTGCGCAACACGATCATCTTCGCCGTGGTCAGCACGGCGGTGCAGATCGTCGTCGCGCTGGCGGTCGCCGTGCTCCTCAACCGCCGCCTGCGGGGGCGTGACTTCTACCGTGCGGTGGTGTTCATGCCGACGATCCTCGGCGTGACCGTCACGGGCCTGGTCTGGTCGCTCATCTTCAACGTGAGCGGGGGACCTGCGGCGTCGATCCTCGACCTCTTCGGCGGCCACTCGGCCTTCTTCGGCGACCCGCGGCTCGCGCTCTCGCTGGTGATCCTGGTGCAGGTCTGGATGGTGCTCGGCGTCTCGGTCATCATCTTCCTCTCCGGCCTGCAGGCCGTTCCCGAGGAGCTGTACGAGGCCGCCGAGATCGACGGGGCGAGCGGGTGGCAGCGGTTCCGCAGCGTGACCGTCCCGCTGCTGGCGCCATCGATCACGGCGAACGTGCTCCTCGGCATCGTCAACGCCCTGCAGAGCTACCAGCTGATCTACGTGCTCAGCGGACCCAACAACCGGTCGACCCAGGTGCTCTCCCTGCTCGTCTACGTGCAGGGCTTCGGCGGCGCCTCTGGAACGACCCTGTCGCAGTCGCAGGGCTACGCGGCCGCCGTCTCTATGGTCCAGTTCGTGCTGGTCGCGATCGTCTCGATCGTCGCCCTGGCCATCCTCCGCCGACGGGAGGCGAAGCTGTGACGACCACCACCGACACCGCGAGCTCTGCTGCGGTCGAGCCCCTGCCTGCGCCGTCCGCGCCGCCTCGGCAGTCCGAGCCGCGTCGTCGCCGACGTCGCATACCGATCGGGGCATACATCTGTGCAGCGCTCCTGATGGTGCTGTTCCTGTTCCCACTGCTGTACCTCCTGAACACCGCCCTGAAGTCGCGGGCGGAGTTCGTCGCCAACCCGGTCGGGCTCGTCTCCGACCCGCAGTGGGGCAACTTCGCCACCGCCTGGGAGAAGGGCGATTTCGGCGCGTACATCCTCAACAGCGTCCTCTACACCGCCGCAGGTTCCGCGATCGGCACCCTGCTCACCCTGGTGCTCGCGTTCCCCGTCGCCCGCGGGTACATCCGCGGGGCGAAGTACTGGTCCGTGGTCTTCGTGCTGGTGCTGTTCCTGCCCAACGCCCTGATCACCCAGTTCCAGCTGCTGCTTCGGCTCGGGCTCTACGACACCCAGCTCGGCTACATCCTGCTGGTGGGCGTCGGCGTCGGCGTCGGCCCGTTGCTGCTCAGCGGGTTCGTGAAGTCCATCCCGCGGGAGCTCGACGAGGCCGCCGCGATGGACGGCGTCGGCTACTGGCGCTACCTGTTCACCTTCATCCTGCCGCTGGCGCGCCCGGCGCTCGTGACCGTGTTCATCCTGCAGGCGGTGTGGATCTGGAACGAGATCATTCTCGCGACGGTCCTCCTCGCCGACCCCACGAAGTTCCCCGTGACCGTCGGGCTGTACGCCTTCAAGGGGACGTACGGCAACCAGTGGCCGCTCCTCGCGGCCGCGACCTTCATCGTCGCCGCTCCGCTCATCGTCGGCTACATCTTCATCCAGCGCTACCTGGTCAACGGCGTCGTCGGCGCCGTCAAAGGCTGAGCAGCGCATCCTCACGCCCCACCACCGAGAGAGGTCCCGTGACCACCACCATCCCCGCCGGCAGCACCGCCGTCGCCATCCCGTACCTCCTCGAGCGCGCCGGCGTCGTCATGGAGCCAGACCCGGGCGACCCCCGGCAGGTCGAGGGCGTGCTCAACCCCGCCACCGTGCAGGGACCCGACGGCACTGTGCACCTGTTCCCGCGCCTCGTCGCGGAGCAGAACGTCTCGCGCATCGGCCGGGCACGCGTCGTGCTGACCGACGGAGTCCCGAGCGGAGTGGACGGCCTGGAGGTCGCCCTGGAGGCGGAACGCGGGTGGGAGCACGGAACCGCGCACGGCGGTGTGGAGGACCCGCGGATCACCCCGCTCGCCGACCTCGGCATCCACGTGATGACGTACGTGGCGTTCGGCCCCCTCGGCCCCAAGCCCGCGATCGCGGTGTCGACCGACGGCCTCTCCTGGCGGCGGCTCGGCCCCATCCAGTTCGCCTACGACGACGCGCTCGACACCGACCTCAACCTGTTCCCCAACAAGGACGTGGTCTTCTTCCCCGAGATCGTCCCCGACCCGCAGGGGCGCCCCAGTTTCGCGATGCTGCATCGGCCGATGTGGGACTTCGGCTTCGTGCGGCCGGACGAGCAGCCGCCCCTTCCGGCGGGTGTGACGGACCCCCGGGCCAGCATCTGGATCTCGTACGTGCCGGTCGACGACGCCGTCCAGGATCTCACCGCGCTCACCCGCCCGGCGGGCCACCGCTTCGTCGCGGGTCCGGAGCACGAGTGGGAGGCGCTCAAGATCGGCGCGGGGCCCGCGCCGCTGCGGGTGCCGGAGGGCTGGCTGCTGTTGCACCACGGGGTCACCGGCGACCTGCCGGGCGGCTCGTTCGTGCCGCAGGCGTTCAGCGTCCACTACGTCGTCGGCGCCATGCTGCTCGACGCCGACGACCCCTCGCGCGTGCTCGCCCGCACGGGCGAGCCGCTGCTCACCCCCGAGACCGCGGACGAGACCGCGGGAACGGTGGCCAACGTGGTGTTCCCCACGGCGATCGAGGAGATCGGCGGAGAGCACTTCGTCTTCTACGGCGCGGCCGACACACGCATCGCCGTCGCCCGCCTGATCCGCACCATCTGACAGCACCACCCCAGCACACGAGGAGTCCAGCGCAATGACGCGTCATCCCGTTCCGAACGCTCCACGCCCCCCGCTCGCCCGTCGCTCGCGAGCGGCGGCGTTCGTGGCCTTCCTGGTCGCCGCCCTGCTCGGTGCGGCCGGGATCGCCGCGCCCGCGCAGGCCGCCGACCTGGAGACGGACGTCTCCACCATCGTCTCCCGCCTGCAGGACTACTACCTCAGCCAGGGCGACGAGGTGCAGATCGCCAACGGCATCTACCTGGCGCAGACCTCGAACGCCCTCGACTACGTCGCGTCCCAGAACGCGGACGGCTCCTGGTCCGACGTGAACTACCAGGACACCACGAGCTCGGCGAACGGCAAGACCTGGGACGCCTACAAGGCGCTCTACCGGATGGTCGCCATCGCCCAGGCGTACCGCGACAAGACGGCGAAGGGATACCAGGACGCCCGGCTGATCGACTCCGAGCAGCGCGCGCTCGCGTACTGGGACCAGGTGAACCCGGGCAACACCAACTGGTGGGAGACCGAGATCGGCGAGTCGATCGCCATGGGGCGGATCTCGATCTTCGTGGGCGACGCCCTCAGCGCGGAGGCCGCGGCCCTCGCGATCAAGCACAACCAGGGCAAGCTGGACCCGGCCGGGGCGAACGGCGCGTGGCGCACCTCCGACTACCTCTACAAGGCGCTCGCCACCCGGAACGCCGACCAGATCAAGGCCGGATTCGCCACCATGGTGCAGACCGTCGCCGTCGACGATTCCGGCACCGTGCAGGAGGCCGTGCAGCCCGACGCGACGTTCTGGGCGCACGGAGCACAGCTCTACAGCGAGGGCTACGGGATGGCGCTGTTCACGATGGTCGCGATGTGGGCGGACTCCGCGCGTGGCACCAGCCTGGCGTTCACCCGCGACCAACTCGACACGATCGCGTTCTACATCGTCGACGGCACCCGCTGGCTGATCCGCGGCGAGATCGAGATGCTCTACCTGCTCTACCGACCGGCGACCACGGTGGACGGCGTCACCAGCTACGCTGCCGTCTTCCTCGACCCGCTGGAGCGGATGGCGCGCACCGACCCGCTGTACGCGACCGACTACCGGGAGATGGCGGACAACATCCGCGGCAAGACCGCGGGCAATGGGGCGATCGGCGACCGCTACTTCTGGCGCTCCGAGTTCTCGTCGCACCAGCGTGCGGACTACGGCATCGTCACCGGGCTCAACTCGAGCCGCACCGTCGGCAGCGAGTACCGCTCGACCATCCGCAAGGACGTCGGCAACGAGATCGTCTGGAACCGGACCGGCACGACCGCCATCCAGGTGACGAACAAGGAGTACACGGACCTCGGCCCGGCGTTCGACTGGTACCACTACCCGGGCACGACCGTCCCGTACGTCAAGGAGACGACCCTCGGCAAGGACGGGCGGTCGGCCAACGGCGGCGCCTTCACCGGAGGAGTCTCGGACGGCAGCTACGGCGCGAGCGTGGAGAGCCTTGACAGGGCCGGCACGCAGGCGCAGAAGAGCTACTACTACTTCGACGACGAGATGGTGGCGCTCGGCGCGGGCATCCGGTCCACCTCGGCCGCGCCCATCCACACCACGGTCAACCAGGTCGCGGCGAAGGACAACGCGTCGGTCGACGGCCAGAGCCTCGCCGCCGGAACGGACGGGAAGGTCGTCGGGGACCCCTCGTGGGCGTACAACGACAAGGTCGGCTACGTGTTCCCGACCGATCAGCCGGTGACCGTCTCCGACAAGACGCAGACGGGCAGCTACTACGGCGGCGACCCCGAGAGCCACGGCGCGTTCACGCTCTACTTCGACCACGGGACGGCGCCGACGGACGCGGGATACGAGTACATCGTGCTCCCCGCCAAGTCGGCCGCGCAGACCAAGGCGTACGCCGCAGACCCCGCGGTGAAGGTCCTCCGCAACGACACCTCGGTGCAGGCGGTGCAGCATCCCGGGCTCAAGCGGACCATGGCGACGTTCTACCGCGCCGGGTCGCTCGACCTCGGCGACGGCCGTACGCTCTCGGTGAGCCAGCCGAGCATCGTGATGCTCGACGAGTCCTCCGGCACCCCGGTGGTGAGCCTGTCGAACCCGAGCCAGCCCGGTCTGCTCGTCGACGTGGCCCTGAAGGGCGGGACGACCGCGTCGCACGGCACCTTCGTGCTCGGCTCTGGCGCGAACCTGGGCAAGACGGTCACCGAGCCGCTGGCCGCTGACGACTCCGACGGATCGCCGTACACCGCGAGCGGCTCGGCCGCAGGACACGGCCCGTCGCGGGTGGGCGACAAGGACGCGACGACGACCTGGCAGTCCGCAGGCGCCGCGCCGTGGCTGCAGCAGCGGCTCGCCGCGGGCTCGTACGCGACCGGCGCGGACATCGACTGGGGCGCCGACTACGCCGGTCGCTTCCTCCTCCAGACCTCCACCGACGGGCGGACCTGGACCGACCAGAAGCTGGTCCAGAACGGCACGGGCGGACACCAGCACGTCGACTTCCCGGCGACCGCGGCGAACTTCGTCCGCATCCTGCCGCTCGACGGACCGGGAGGCGGCACCTACTCGATCGCCGAGTTCTCTGCCGCCGCGAGCGTGAACCTCGCCCTCGGCGCACCGACGACCGCCTCCGACGGCACCAGCCCTGCGAGCGCGACCGACGGCAACGCGACGACGCGCTGGATCGCCGACCGCACCGGGTCTCCTGACACGTCGTGGCTGCAGGTCGACCTGGGCACGGTGCAGAAGATCGGAGCGGTCCGCCTGTTCTGGGAGGCGTCCTACGCCAGCCAGTACAAGATCCAGGTCTCGGACGACGGCAGCACCTGGCGCGACGCCTACGCCACCCCGGCGGCGGGCGGCGACGGCGGCACCGACCTCGTGACGCTGAACGCGAGCGGCCGCTACGTGCGGATGCAGACGGTCAAGCGCGCGCTCACGACCTACGGCGTCTCGGTGTGGGAGTTCGAGGTCTTCGGCGACAGCGCCATCGCCTCGGCGCCCACCACGTCCGGCCGGGTGAACCTCGCCCAGGGCAGGCCCACCACCGCGGACAGCGTGTACAACAACCTGGCGAACGTGCAGCCCCCCGCCGCCACGGACGGCTCGAAGACCACGAAGTGGTCCTCGGCGCGGCCGTCCGGATCGGCGCCGTACACCAACCAGAACTGGCTGCAGGTCGACCTCGGATCGGTGCGCCCGGTCTCGCAGGCCGTCGTCGAATGGGAGACGGGCAACTCCACCGATTACCGGATCGAGGGATCGGCGAACGGGTCCGACTGGACACTGCTCGCCCGCGTGCAGAACGCCGGCACGGCCGACCACCGCCGCGACACGACCGACTTCCCGACGGCGGAGGTGCGGTACGTGCGGGTGATCGGGTCGCCCGCGACGAAGTACGGCCTCAACATCTGGGAGTTCGAGCTCTACGGCGGCTACAGCCTGGCGTGCGGCGCCCCGGTGAACGCGGAGCGGAACAGCACCGCGACGCTCGGCGCGACCATCACGCCGGTCGATGGCGGGGACACGTTCACGGCGTACTCGCTCGACCCGTCGGTCGCGGCGGTCGCCTCCGCGCCGCAGGCTGCCGCCGACGGAACGCTCGCGGTCCCGCTGACGACCGGGACGCCGGGGAGCACCTCCGTCGTGCTCGTGCACGGCGCGGGCGACGAGTTCGCACGCTGCCCGGTCACGGTGGCGGTCGACCGGAGTGCGCTGCAGGCGCTGGTGGACCGGGCGAACGGTCTGGACAGCACGCAGTACACGCCTTCGAGCTGGGCGCCGCTGGTGCCGGCGCTGGAAGCGGCCAAGGCGACCCTGAAGGCGGCCGACGCCACCCAGTCCGCGATCGACGCCCGCGCGGCGGCGCTGAAGGGCGCCATCGACGGGCTGCGCGCCACCTCGGCGATCAGCGCACCGGCCGTCACGACCGCCTGGGGCACGGCGGCGACGGTCACCGTCACCGTCACGTCGCCGCTGCCGGTGACCGGACAGGTCGCGCTCGCCGAGGGCGACAAGGACCGCGGCGCAGCGCCCCTGCGCGACGGCGTCGCCACGGTGACGCTGCCCGTCGGACTGGCCGCGGGCGTCCACACGCTGACGGCGACGTACAGCGGGAGCGACACGGTCGCGGGCGCCAGCACGACGGTCGCCGTGACGGTCACCCTCCCCGCCGCCTGGGTCAAGACGACCGGCTACAAGACGGGCGACATCGTCAGCTACCGCGGTTCGGTCTACAAGGCGGGATGGTCGACGAAGGGGGAGCAGCCCGGCCTCAGCAGCACCGGTGCCTGGCAGGAGCTCGCGATGACCGAGAGCGGTCAGGCGGTGTGGACCGCGTCCCGCGTCTTCGGCGCAGGCGACACCGTCGACTACCAGGGGCGGACGTTCCTCGCCGGGTGGTACAGCCGCGGCGATGTCCCCGGTTCGGTGACCGGGCCGTGGCAGGAGATCGCGACCGCAGCCGACGGCACGGCCCTCTGGACGCCGTCGCGCGTCTTCAACGCCGGCGACAGGGCCAGCTACAAGGGCGTCGTGTACGTCGCCAAGTGGTACAGCCGCAACCAGGCCCCCGGCGCGGCCAACGGGCCATGGGCCGTGGCGGGCTGACCGGCGGGACGGCGGGGCCGGGGCCCGGTTCGGGCCCGGGCTCCGGCCCCGCCGCCGGCTCCACCCCGCCGCCGGAGGATCGGCCTGTCACCATCGCCGATGTCGCCGCCCGGGCCAGGGTCTCCAAGAGCGCCGTCTCGTTCGTCTTCAACGGGCGCCGCGGGCTCAGCGCTGCCACCCAGGCACGCATCGTGCGTGCGGCGGAGGACCTCGGCTGGACGCCGAACGCCCGCGCACGAGCCCTGGCCAGAAGGCGGCCGCGGAGCGTCGGCCTGGTGATCCGCCTGGACGGTCTCGCCGCGGGGCCGTGGACGGACGTGGTCGGCTTCCTGGAGGGGCTCGGTGGCGCCCTCGCGTCGGGCGGCACAGCCCTGGTGGTCCGCGCCGTCGCCTCCTCCGCCGACGAGGAAGAGGCCTACGGCGTGTTCGCCGACGAGTCCCAGGTCGACGTCGTGCTCGTCGGCGCGCTCGGGACCGGCGAGGGAGTGCCGGCCCTTCTGACCCGCACGGGACTGCCGTTCGTCGTCGCAGACCCGGCACTCGCTCACGCGGTGTCCGCGGAACGGGAGGAGCGGGTGCGTCTCGCGATCCGCCACCTCGCCGCACTCGGCCATCGGCGCATCGCCCTCGTCGCAGCCGAGCGGGCTCCCTTCGACGCCTTCGGCGAGGAGGGGCGCCTGCTCGGAGTCGAGCTCACGCCGCGTCCGCTGCCGGACCCCTCGCCGGTCGCGGCGGAGGAGGCGACGGCCGCGCTCATGACCGGCTCACCGCGGCCGACGGCGATCGTGTACGAGACGGCGCGGCTGGCCGCGGCAGGCGTCCGCGCGGCCGCCGCCCTCGGGTTGACGGTGCCCGCGAAGCTGTCGGTGGTCGGCCTCGACGACGACCCCGTCGCCGCGTCCACGGCTCCCGCGGTCACGACCGTGCGAAGGGACGAGACCGCGTGGGGCCGGGACTGCGCCCGCCTCCTCTTCGCCAGCATCGACGGCGACCGCCCTGGGGTGGCCGCCGTTCCGCGCGCAGAGCTCGTCGTCCGCGGCAGCACCTGCCCGCCCCCGACTCCGACTCCGCCCCGCCACGAAAGGACCCCCTGATGCCCCGCCTCGTCGCCTTCGACCTCGACGACACCCTCGCGGTCTCCAAGTCGCCCCTCGACCCCCGCATGGCCGGGCTGCTGGCCCGACTCCTCGACATCGCGCAGGTGTGCGTGATCTCGGGAGGCCGGTTCGAGCAGTTCCGCGACCAGCTCCTCGCCCGCCTGCCGGAGTCGGCACGCCTCGACCGGCTCCACCTGATGCCGACCTGCGGGACGCGCTACCTGCGCTGGGAGGCCGGGCGGTGGCGGCTCGTCTACGCCGAAGACCTGAGCGATCGTGAACGCTCGGAGACCGTGACCGCCGTGGAGGAGGAGGCGTCCCGCCTCGGGCTGTGGGAGGAGAACACCTGGGGGCCGGTGATCGAGGACCGCGGCTCGCAGATCACGTTCTCCGCGCTCGGCCAATCGGCGCCGGTCGCGCTGAAGGCCGCCTGGGACCCGGACCGGACGCGGCGGAGGGACCTCCGCGCCGCCCTGCAGGCGCGACTCCCCGGTCTGGAGGTGCGGGCAGGCGGCTCGACCAGCATCGACATCACCCGTCAGGGAGTGGACAAGGCGTACGGGATGACGAGGCTCGCGTCCCAGACCGGCATCCCGTTCTCCGACATGCTGTTCGTCGGGGACAGACTCGACCCGGACGGCAACGACTACCCCGTGCTGAGGCTGGGCGTTCCGTCGGTCTCCGTCCACGACTGGACGGAGACCGCGGCCGTCGTCGAAAGGCTGCTGGCGCCCGATCGGGAGCATCCGCTCGCCGGATCGACCGCCGTGCAATAGTCTCCGATCGTGCGCCTCGGAGTCCTCGATGTCGGATCGAACACCGTCCATCTGCTCGTCGTCGACGCGCATCCCGGGGCTCGGCCGCTTCCCGCGGCGACCCACAAGTCGGTGCTGCGGCTCATGCGCTACATCGAGTCCGACGGCAGCATCAGCGAGGAGGGCTGCCGGGCGCTCCTCGATGCGGTCGTGTCGGCGCTGCGGGTCGCCGAGGAGGAGGGGATCGACGAGCTGCTCCCCTTCGCGACGTCCGCGCTGCGGGAGGCGACCAACGGCCCCGAGCTGCTCGCTCGCGTCCGGCAGCAGACCGGCGTCGACCTGCAGGTGCTCTCCGGAGCGGACGAGGCGCGGCTGACCTTCCTCGCCGTCCGGCGGTGGCTCGGATGGTCCTCCGGCCGCATCCTGCTGCTCGACATCGGGGGAGGGTCGCTGGAGATCGCCTCCGGCACCGACGAGTATCCGGACACCGCGGTGTCCGTACCGCTCGGCGCCGGCCGGGCGACGATCGGCTTCCTCCACGACGACCCGCCGCGCGACGAGCAGGTGGAGGAGCTCCGCGACCACGCGCGCGGGCTCATCGCCGCGGTGGTACCGCAGATCGAGCGCGGCGACGGCGACCACGTCATCGGGACCTCGAAGACGATCCGGTCGCTCGCCCGGCTCGCCGGGTCCACCGCGGCGAGGCCGGGAGGCGACGACCGCGTCCACTTGACCCGCTCCGGGCTTTCGGACTGGGTTCCGCGGCTCGGCCGGATGCCGGCGGAGTCACGCACGGCCCTGCCCGGCATCACCGCCGACCGGGCGTTCCAGATCGTCGCGGGAGGGATCGTGCTCCGGGAGGCGATGCGGGCCTTCGACGTGGACGAGCTCGAAGTGTGTCCGTGGGCGCTGCGCGAGGGCATCATCCTCCGCTACCTCGACCACCTCGACTGAGCGCGTCAGGCGGGGACCGGCGCCGCCTCCGTCAGGAAGGGGTCGATCGCGCGCCAGGTGGCGTCGGGATTCTCCAGGTGCGGGAGGTGCCCGGCGTCCGGGATCTCGGCGAACCGGGCGCCGGGGGCGGCGGCCGCGAGGGCTCGCCCGTAGGCGGGGGTGACGATCCTGTCGCTGTCGCCCCACACCATCAGCGCTGGGACGTCGATCGCGCCGAGGCGACCCAGCAGGGGCGGGTCTGCCATGCCCGAGGCGATCGTCGCCATGGTGCGGCCGTTCTCCTGCTGGATGGCGCGCTGCTCGTCGGTGAGTCCGGCGGGGTCGATGTAGCCGCGCTCCGGGTCGTGCCAGGCGAGCTCCGCGAGACCGCGCGCGTCGAGGCCGAAGAAGTCCGCGATCGGCTCGCCCTCGACGATCGCGCCCACCCCGTCGATGTCCACGACGGCGGAGATCAGGCCCGAATAGCGGGCATCCGCGGCAGCCTGCACGGCCATCTCCAGCGCGATCCAGCCGCCGATGGAGGAGCCGATCACGGCGACCCCGCGCTCGCCGCGATCGAGCAGGCGGTCGAGGTAGCCGGTGGCGAGGTCGGCGACGGAGGCGATGGAACCGGGCAGCTCGGTCCCCTCCCAGCCCGGGTGGGTGGGGGCGATGACGTGCCTGGTCGCGGCGAGGTGGGCGACGATCGGCGCGATCGTGCGCGGTCCGCCTCCGCCGTGCAGGACGAGCGCTTCGGGGGCTGTGGGATCGCCGGCCTCCATCACGGGGAGGTCGACGGGCAGGGTGGTCGTCATGGCGGCTCCTATATCAACATGTTTATCTACGAATGTTGATACAATAACACCATGACGGTGGATCTGGAAGCACTCGGCCTCGCGATCAAGCGCGCGCAGTACCGCAACCACCGCACGATGGATGCCGCCCTCCGCCCGGTCGGGATCAGCCTGGTCCAGTGGGACGCGCTGCGCGCCATCGCGCGCATGCCCGGGGCGTCGGGGCACGACCTCGCCGCCGCCACTTTCCAGAGCGACCAGGCGTTCGGGACCCTGGCGAACCGGCTCGCCGACCGCGGGCTCATCGTGCGGACGGCCGGCCGCGGGCGCCGCATCGACCACGAGCTGACCGACGCCGGCCGCGCCGCCCTGGAGGAGGGCCACGCCGTGGCCGCCGACGTGCTCGACGACCTCTTCGCCCCGCTCGACGAGACCCAGCGCACCACCCTCCTCGGCCTCCTGGCCCACCTCACCGCCCCGCCCGAGTGGTGACATCCCGTCACCACTCGGCCTGGATTCCCGCGGAAAGTCACCGTTCGGGTGCGGGGTACGGTGGAGGCGGGTCGAGCTGAGGGGGAGCGCATGGATCCGGCGAACGAGAAGATGATCGCGGAGGTCGACGCGGCGGCCACGGCCCTGCGTGCGGCGGGGCCGGGGGACTTCGCGGCCATGGACGCGCTCTGGCGCGCGGTCTACGCCCTCCCGCGCTGGGCGTTCATCGCCCGCGGGACCGACGACGCGCCGTCGCCGTTCGTCGGCGAGCTGGAGTCGGGACCGATGCTGTTCGCGTTCACGACGATCGCTCGCGCCCGCGAGGGTGCACTGAGCGCCGGGCTCGACGAGGATGCTGCGTCGCGCGTGCTGACCGTGCCGTTGCCCGGCGCGATCGAGTGGGCCGCGTCCTTCGCCGACTCCGGCGTGCGGGGGATCGTCTTCGACCTGCCCGCGTTCGGGTACTTCGCGCCGCTGGAGAACCTGGTGCCCATGCGCGACTACATGGCGGCCAACCCGGCTCGCTGAGCCCTACCGCCCGAGCGCGACCGGCGCCCGGGCGGAGGGCGGCCACCCACCCGGCGCAGGTCGCTTGCGGAATCGTGGAGGTTGTGTAACGATACATCGCACGGTGTCCTGTATCGATACATGGACCATCAACGAGGATTGGAGAGCCGACATGGGTTCAGCTGGTCATGTCGGTGCGTACTTCGCAGACCCGGCTCTCGTCGCCTTCGGGGAGCGCTTCTACCTGTACCCGACGACCGACGGCTCGGCCGACTGGTCCTCCACCAGCTTCCGGGTGCTCTCCTCCGACGACCTGCGCCACTGGGTCGACGAGGGGGAGATCCTGCGGCTCGGCCACGACGTCGCCTGGGCGTCCCAGCACGCCTGGGCTCCGGCGGCCGTCGAGAAGAACGGCCTGTACTACTTCTACTTCACGGCGGCCGACAACATCGGCGTGGCGGTCGCGACCAGCCCGACCGGCCCGTTCATCGACTCGGGGCGTCCGATCGTCGCCGCCGGCGCGTACCCCGGCCGGGCCATCGACCCGTCCGTGTTCACCGACGACGACGGGTCCTCGTACCTGGTGTGGGGCAACTCGGTCGCGCACATCGCCCGGCTCAGCTTCGACATGCTCAGCATCGACGACGACAGCGTGACCTCGTGGACGCACCCCACCTTCCGGGAGGCCGCCCACATCCACCGCCGCGGCGACCGGTACTACCTGACCTGGTCGGAGAACGACACCCGCGACCCGGAGTACCGCGTGCGCTGGGCCGCCGGCACGAGCCCGACCGGCCCGTGGGAGGACCGCGGCGTCCTCCTCGAGCAGCTTCCGGCCGAGGGGATCCTCGCCACCGGCCACCACTCGATCCTCCGGCTTCCCGGGACCGACGACTGGGTGATCGCGTATCACCGGTTCGCGATCCCGGGAGGCAACGGGTTCCACCGCGAGATCGTCATCGACCCGCTGCGGCACCTCCCCGACGGCGACCTGGAGCCGGTCACTCCCGGACGCACAGCAATCCGCTTGACCTCGACCGCAATACCCGAAACCCTCGACACCTGAGAGAAAGAGAAAGCAATGTCGCTTCACACCTCGGCGCCGGTCCGGCGCCGCGCAACCCGGAAGGCGCTGGTGGCGCTGACCGTGGTGGCGGCCGCGGCGGCGGCCCTGACCGGATGCTCCAGCGGCACCGGTTCCGACTCCAAGACCGTCACGTTCCTCTCCTGGGACCCCAAGGCCACGATGCAGCCGCTGATCGACGAGTTCCAGAAGGAGAACCCGGGGCTGACGGTAAAGGCGTCGTACACGCCGCCGGTGACCCAGTACGTCCAGAAGCTGCAGACGCAGCTGGGCTCCAACACCGCTCCCGACGTGTTCATCATCACGGCCGAGAACAAGCACCAGCTGATGGACGGCGGCTTCGTCAAGGACCTCAGCAGCGAATCGTGGATCTCGAACCTCGCGCAGGCCTCCAAGGACACCTACAGCAAGTCGGGCAAGGTCTACGGCGCGGCTGTCGCTTCGTGGGGCGGTGGCATCCTGATCAACAAGGACCTCGTCGCGAAGGCGGGCTACACCGGTGCCCCCAAGACCTGGCAGGAGTTCATCGACCTCGGCACGAAGATCAAGGACACCGGCGTCACGCCGTTCTACGAGGCCTCCGACGGCATCCCGGTGACCCTCTCCGCCCTGCTCGGCGTTGAGAACGCCGCGAAGGACGGCAAGATGGACGACGAGATCTGGTCCGGCAAGACGACCTTCGAGAAGACCTGGACCGACCCGCTGAAGACGTGGAACGAGCTGTTCGAGAAGGGCATCGAGCCGCGCAACGCGGCGGGGCTCACCGGCGACCAGGTGCTGCAGCAGTTCGAGCAGGGCAAGGTCGCCATGATCGGCACCGGGTCCTGGGCGCTCGGCGGCATCAAGCAGGCTGCGCCCAACCTCAACCTGGACTACCTGGCGGTCCCCGACACCAACGGCGAGCTGTACTGGTGCGGCGCCGTCTCCCCGGGGTACGCGATCAACGCGAAGGCGAAGAACCCGGCGGGCGCGGAGAAGTTCGTGGAGTTCCTGCAGAGCAAGAAGGGTGTCGAGCTGTACCAGAAGGAGACCCAGTCGATCACCACGACGAAGGACTTCACGCCGACCCTCGACCCGTCGCTGTCGACGATGGCGCCGGCCGTCCGTGACGGCAAGATCTATCTGCCCGCGGTCAACTGGCCGACCCACGCCGATGCGATGACCCCCGAGTCCGTCGCACTGCTGCAGCAGACGATCTCCGGCAAGATCACCCCGGAGCAGTTCGCTCAGGGGATGGACTCCAAGCTGAAGTCCCTCCAGTAACGAACCCGGAGGGCGGGCCCGGCATCGGGCCGCCGGGTCCGCCCTCCTCTCCCGAACGCAGAACGAGGAAGTACGCCATGGCAAACGCCACCACCGTGGAGAGGCCGCCCAGCATCGCGGGCGCCCGCTCCGTCGAACGCACCAGGAGCCGGTTCCGACGGGCACGCGAGGGATTCGCGGCCTACTGGTTCGTCCTCCCGATCATCGTGGTGTTCGTGGCGCTCTACCTGGTGCCGATGGTGCAGTCGCTCTACTGGAGCTTCACCGACTACAACGGCTACGAAGCCGCCCCGCACTTCATCGGGCTCAAGAACTACGCCCGCATCTTCTCCGATCCCTCGATGCTCTCCGCGCTGGGCTTCACCCTCGCCTACGCGCTGCTCACCACCATCGCTGTCACCGTCTTCGCGATCCCGCTCGCCCTGGTGCTGAACCGCCGGTTCGTCGGGCGGGGCTTCGTCCGGTCGGTCTTCTTCTTCCCGGCCGTTCCCAGCGTCGCCCTGCTCGGCCTGGTGTGGACCTTCATCCTCTCGCCGCTCGGCTCCGGGGTGATCAACTCGGTGATCGGCCACCTGGGGATCGCGCCCATCCCGTGGCTCTCCGACGAGACCCTGGCCCAGTTCAGCGTCATCCTCGTCGCCGTGTGGGCCCAGACCGGGTGGCACGCAATGCTCTACCTGGCCTACATGCAGAGCCTGCCGTCCGACATCTTCGAGGCCGCCAAGATCGACGGCGCAGGACGCTGGCAGGAGTTCCGCCACCTGACGCTGCCTCTGCTCACGCCGGCCATCACCGTCAGCCAGCTGCTGCTGCTCACCGGCGGGCTCAAGGTCTACGACCTCCCCTTCACCCTCACCCACGGCGGACCCGGGTTCGCCACCCGCACGCTGACGCAGTCGATCATCGAGAACGGCATCGCCCAGTCCGACATCGGCAAGGCCTCGGCGTTGAGCGTCCTCTTCCTGCTCGTGGTCGGACTCGTCATCGCCGCACAGCTCGTCATCTCCCGTCGACTCGAGGAGCGCTACTCATGAGAAAAAGCAGGGGCATCCTCCTCAGCGTCGTGATGATCCCGATCGCGTGCCTGGTGGCCGTGCCGTTCTACTACATACTGGTCAACACCCTGAAGACGCAGCCGGAGACGGCGGCGAACCCGCTCGCGCTGCCCTCGACGCTCTACTGGGGCAACTACGCCCACATCTTCCAGACCATCCCGGTGCTGCAGAGCTTCCTCAACACGCTCTACGTCACCGTGGTGTCGATCGTCGTGATGCTGCTGGTCGGCTCGATGGCCGCTTTCGGGGTGCTGATCGGGCGAGGGCGCTTCGCCGCCGTGATCGGGGTGATCCTCGTGGTGGCGTTCGTCGTGCCGGGCCAGGCCACGCTCATCCCGCTGTACCGGATGCTCGCCGGCGTCGAGCTCGTCGACTCCCTCAACGGGCTCATCGTCATGTACTCGTGCGGGTCGATCTTCTGCTACTTCCTCATCATCGGCTACATGCGGACGCTGCCGACCGAACTGTTCGAGGCGGCGCGGATCGACGGCGCCGGGGCCTTCCGGGTCTACTGGTCGGTGGCCCTTCCGCTGATCCGCCCCATCCTGGTGACCGTCGGCGTCTTCCAGACGATGTGGGTCTGGAACGACTTCATCACGCCGAACGTGTTCATCAACTCCCCGGAGAAGCAGACGCTCGTGCTGCAGGTGTACACGGCGGTCGGTCAGTTCACCACCGACTGGCCGGCCTTCATGACGCTCAGCGTGATCGTGCTGATCCCGATGGTGATCTTCTTCATCGTGGCGCAGCGGCAGATCGTCAGCGGCCTGGTCAGCGGCAGCGTGAAAGGCTAGCCCTTCTCCTGGCCGGCCGTTGCGGCCGTGGACGCCCGCTCGACGACGCGGAACGGGCTTACGAACTCGACGGCTTCGTGGTCGTTGCCCTCGATCCTGGCGGCGAGGAGCTCCACCGCCGTCTTCGCCATGAGGTCGTGGTCCGGGTTCACCGACGACAGCGAGGGGACGAGGTAGCGGCTGAACTCGACGTCGTCGAAGCCGATCACCTTCACCTCTCCGGGCACGTCGACGCCCGCGTCCGCCAGAGCGCGCAGCACGCCGAGCGCCACGTAGTCCGTCACGCAGAAGATCCCGTCGAACGGGATGCCGGAGTCGACCAGGCGCCGGACGGACTCCGCCCCCGCCTCCGGGGTGAACTCCTCGATCTCCACCACGAGCGACTCGTCGTAGGGGAGTCCGGCCTTGTCGAGCGCGGCGCGGTAGCCGGCGTGACGGAGGCTCGACGCGCTCACCTCGTCGGGGCCGAAGCTGCCGTGGAGGGCCACGATGCGGCGGCAGCCCCGCTCGATGAGGTGCTGCACGGCGGCCGCCGACCCGTCCACGTTGGCCATCGCAACGTGGTCCACGGGACCCTGGAAGATGCGCTCGCCGAGGATGACGACGGGATAGTCGACATTGAGGAGGTCGCGGTCGCTCGACCCGAGGCCGACCGCGCTGAGGATGAGGCCGTCGTACATCCGCACCCGGGAGGCGGCCAGCGCGTCCAGCTCGCTCTCGCGTGAGCGCCCCGTCTGCTCGATGACGACGTTGAGGTCGTGCCGGGCGCCGTGCTCGATGACCGCCGCGGCGAGCTGGCCGTAGTAGGGGCGGTCGACCTCCGGCACCGCGAGGCCGATCGTGTGGGTCCGGCCGCGACGGAGATTGCGCGCGGCGACGTTCACCCGGTAGTCGAGCCGGTCGATCGTGTCGAGCACTTTCTGCCGCGTCGCCTCTGCCACGTGGGGCCGCTTGTTCAGGACGTTCGAGACCGTCATCGGCGAGACGCCGGCGGCCTGTGCGATATCGCGAATGGTCACCATGGTGCAGCCTTCCCCGGTCCGACGCTGGCAGTGTGACTATAACGTTACATCACGCGTGCGCGCACTGGTTCTGATTGCGTTTGTATCGATACACTGAACGAGGAGGATCATGTGACCGGAAACTACGAGGCGTTCTTGTTCGCCTACTTCGCCAACGGGCGCGGCGCCGACGCCGAACAGGTCCGGTTCGCCGTGAGCGCAGGCGCCGACCCGCGCGAATGGACGCCGCTGCGCGGCGGTGACCCGATCCTCGTCCCGGACGTCGGAGAGCGCGGCGCCCGCGACCCCTTCCTGGTGCGGGATGTCCGCACGGGGCGGTTCCATCTGCTGGCGACCGACCTGCGCGCCGTCCCCGACGACGACTGGGACAGGGCGGTGCGCCGGGGGAGTCGCGGCATCCTGATCTGGCACAGCGACGACCTCGTCGACTGGAGCGGGCCGTCGCTGGTCACGGTCGCGCCCGAGGGCGCAGGCAACGCCTGGGCTCCGAAGGCGGTGTGGTCGGAGGAGCGGGAGACCTGGCTGGTCTTCTTCGCGTCGGCATTGTACGAGGACGGCGACGACCGGGCTCGCGCGGCACACCAGCGCATCCTGATGACGACGACCGACGATTTCGAGCGCTTCACCCCGGCGGAGGTGTTCCTCGATCGCGGTCACGACGTGATCGACGCCGCCTACCTGGAATGGGACGGCGTCTCCTACCGGTTCTCGGCGGACGCCCTGACCGCAGAGCCCGGCGCGGCCTCGCAGCACGTGTCTCAGGAGGCCGGGTCCTCGCCGCTCGCCCCCGACTTCCGTCCGGTGCGCCAGAGGATCGGCTCGGCCGAGATCGCGCGGGGGGAGGGACCGGCGCCGTTCCTCGACCTGGGCGGCGACGGCGCCTACCTGCTGATCGACGAGTTCGAGCTCCGCGGATACCAGCTCTTCCACAGCCCCGATCCGGCGACCGGCGAATGGACGCGCATCCCCGATGCGCACCTGCCGCGCGCTGCGCGGCACGGCTCCGTGCTGCCGATCACCCGTGATGAGCAACGGAGACTCCTGACCGCGTTCGGCGGCGCGTCGGAGGACGCCCCGCCGCTCGTGACGATCACCGTCGACGACACCGCGCCCGGGACGGACATCAACCCGGACATGTGGGGCGTGTTCTTCGAGGACATCAACTCCTCCGCCGACGGCGGCCTCTACGCCGAGCTGGTGCGCAACCGCGACTTCTCCTTCAGCGACCTCGACCACACCGGCTGGGACGCCCTGACCGGGTGGAGCATGCAGGGCGCGGTCTCGCTCGACGACGGCGCAGCCGATCCCGGCGCCCGAGCGGTCGTCATAGCGGGGGACGATGCACCGGCCGTCCTGGTCAACCACGGGTTCGGCGGCATGGCCGTGCGCGGCGGAGCGGAGCACGACCTGACCGTCGTGGCCCGGGCGTCCGCGGGGCAGCCGCGGCTCGAGGTCCGCCTGGTCGACGAGAGCGGCGAGCGGCTGGCGCAGACCACTCTCGCGCTGCCGGTCGAGGATCGCGAGCTGACAGCCGTGCTCCGCCCGACCTCCGATGCGCGCTCGGCCGTGCTCGAACTGCACGTGACCGGAGGATCGGCCCGGCTCTCCTGGGTCTCGCTGTTCCCGGGCGACACCTTCCGCGGGGCGCCGAACGGGATGCGGGCCGACCTCGCCGAGGCGATCGCAGGGCTGCGGCCGCGTTTCGTGCGCTTCCCCGGCGGGTGCGTGGCGCACGGCCTTGGCCTCGACAACGTCTACCGGTGGAAGGACACCGTCGGCCCGCTCCGCGAGCGCAAGGGGGACTTCAACCTGTGGGGCTACCACCAGTCGATGGGCATCGGCTACTTCGAGTACTTCCGGTTCTGCGAGCAGCTCGGAGCGGAGCCGCTGCCGGTCCTCGCCGCGGGAGTCTGCTGCCAGAACACCCCCGGTGGGCAGGCCGGCTTCTCGGCCGAGCAGATGGAGGGCTACGTCCAGGATGTGCTCGACCTGATCGAGTACGCCAACGGCTCCGCCGACTCCCGCTGGGGCGCCGTGCGCGCGGCCGCCGGGCATCCCGAGCCGTTCGGCCTGCGCTACCTGGGGATCGGCAACGAGGACGAGCAGTCCCCGCTGTTCCGCGACCGGTTCGCCCGGCTGCTCGACGCGGTCCGCAGCCGCCATCCGGAGATCGTCGTCGTCGGCACGGTCGGTCCCTTCCCGTCCGGCTCCGACTACGACGAGGGGTGGCGGATCGCCCGGGAACTCGGCGTCGAGATCGTCGACGAGCACTCCTACAAGTCGCCCAAGTGGTACTTCGAGCACCTCGACCGGTTCGACTCCTACGACCGCTCCGGGCCTGCCGTTTACGTGGGCGAGTACGGCTCGCGCGGCAACAGCCAGCTGTGCGCACTCGCCGAGGCGGCGTACATGATGGCGATGGAGCGCAACGGCGACGTCGTGCGGCTGGCCTCCTACGCCCCTCTGCTCGCCAAGATCGGCGACACCCAATGGGAGCCGGACCTCGTCTACTTCGACAACACGAGCCTGCACCGCACGCTGAACTACCACGTCCAGCGCATGCACGCGGAGACTCCGGGCACCCGCGCGCTGCCGGTCGCCGTCCACGGGGCGCCGCGGTGGGAGCGACACCTCTCGGACCGCGTGACCCTCGCCGTGCGCGCGGGGAGCGGGGAGCTGAGCGTCGACGCTGCCTCGCTCGACCACGAGGGCGGACGGGTCGAGATTCCCGCGGCCACCGGCGCCGGGCCGCTCCGCCTCCCACTCGACGTCCACGCCTCCGACTACACGCTGCGGCTGGACGTTCGGCTCGACGGGGGCCAGGACGGCTTCACCGTGGCATTCGGCGACCTCGACTCGGACTACTTCTTCGAGTGGAACTTCGGCACCTGGCAGAACCGGTTCCTCGTGTTCGGCACGGTCGCCGACGGGCTCTACGACGAGTGGACCGAGCCGCTGCCGTACTCCTTCCCCGCGGGCAAGACCTACCGGCTGGAGCTGCGGGTCGCCGACCGGGGCCAGCGCATCGCCTGCCTGGTCGACGGGGTCGTGGTGCACGACGTGACGCATCCCGGTAGCCCTGAGCAGCGCATCTCCGCCAGCGCGGTGGTCGACGACCGGAGCGGGAGGACCATCGTCAAGCTGGTCAACGCCACCGGCGGTGAGCTTCGAGCGCGGGTGGTGCTCGCGTCCGGGGCCGAGCCAGGCGGGCTCGAGCTGGCGACGCTTTCCGCGCCCGCGGACGCCGGCTCGCCAGGAGAGCCCGCCCCGAGCGAGCCCGAGACCGCGGGCCGCGAGGGCGCGACGTGGAGCGTCCCGCCGTTCAGCTTCACGACGGCGCGGCTGCGGTCCGTTCGCTGACGCGCGACACCTCCAGGTCAGCAGGAGCCGTCGGCCAGGCAGGTGTACCGCGGAAGCGCTTCGAGCAGAGGCGTCGTCGCGACCGAGGCCGCCGCCGTCTTCTCATCGATGAGGTGCTGGTACTGCTCGTCGAGCATGCGCAGGATGACCTGCTGCTGCACCGACTCGTACGGCCCGGAGAACCGGTCGGCGTGGGTCCGGTAGTACGCACGGGCGGCGGAGTCGCTGCCGTCGAGGATGCCCTGCGCCACCAGCCCGGTCTGCGCCTCCTGGCCCAGGTTGCCGAGCAGGTAGTCGATGAAGTCCGATTCGGAGAACTGCTGGGGCCCGTACACGGGCTGGCCCTTGTCCAGAAGGTTCGCCCGGCGGGCGTTCTCGTTCTGCCAGGCCCGGACGAGCTCGTCGTAGGTCTGCGGCACGTCGAGATGCGCCGTTGCAGCGATCCGCAGCTGCGTGTGCAGGCGCACGACGTCGTCCCGTGCCTTCTGCACGAGGGTCCGGGCGGGAGTCACGCCGTCGAACGGGGTCTGCCAGAACGCAGCCGACCCGATGTTCGCCCCGCGCGACTGGTACTCGGCGACGACACCGGACCGGTCGCGGGCGAGGTAGAGCGCGAGCTCGCGGAAGGGCACCGGGATGCGATCCACGGTGAGCACGGTCGCATCCGGTGCCGGCCGCTCCGCGATGGGGGCTCCGGCGCTCGCCGTGACCGCGGCGAACGTCAGGAAGCCGCCGGCGCCGAGGACGGCGACGGCGGCGACGGCGATCCAGACGATGATCCGGGACCGGCCGGCCGGGCGTCGTCCGACGCCCGGCCGGTCGTTCTCACGGAGTCGCGAGGGTGCTGATCTGGCTCGCACTGAGGACCCTGTTGTAGAAGTGCACGTCGTCGATCGTCCCATTCACCGGGTCGACCGGCGACAGCGCCCACTCGGCGCCGCCGAGCACGGTCGCCCCGATCGACTTCCAGGGGGTGGTGTACGACGCCGAGCCCTGGAGCACTCCGTTCACGTACAGCGAGATCGTCCCCGCGCCCTGGTCGTACATCCCGAGCACGTGGTACCAGGTGCCCGTCGCTGCCGACGAGGTCGCGGAGACCGAGGTCGCCGTCGAGTTGGTGTCGTCGGCGCTGCGCATGGTGAACGTCATCTTCCCGCCCGAGAGCTGCAGGTAGAACGGGCTGATGTTGAACCCGGACATGCTGGCGAAGGTCTGGTTGCCCGCCGTGCTGTTCAGGTTCACCCAGGCGCCGACGGCGAAGCTCTTGCTGGTGTCGACGGCCGACACCGGCGTCTCCGCGTAGGCGCCTGAGAGCCCGGGGAACGTCAGTGCGTTGCTGCCGATCTTCCCGCTCCCCGCCCACGCGGCTCCCGACTCCAGGTGCCCGGTCGGCACGCCGCTCGTGACGTCGCTGAAGGTGGAGCCTGCGCCTTCGTCGAGCTCGAAGTAGGCGGTCGCACCCGTCCCTAGCGCGAACGCCTCGCGGTCCGTGACGGTGCCCTGGATGGCGTGGACGTCGTCCACGACCGCGTTGGCGAAGTCGACGGGTGCGCCGTTCCACTTGGCCTGACCGATCTTGGTGTGTCCGGTCGCCTTCCAGCCGGAGCTCCACGCGGTGGAGCCCTGCAGCACGCCGTTCACGTAGAGCTTGATCACGTGCGCCGTCGCGTCGTACTCGCCGATCAGGTGCGCCCACGTCCCCACGGCGGCGCTCGGTCCGAACACCTGAGCGTAGGTGGAGGAGGTGGAGTCGGCGCTGCGTACGGTGAACACGTACTTCCCGCCTTCGATCTGCAGGTAGAACGGGCTGATCGTGCTGCCGTCGATGCTCACGTAGGTCTGGTTCCCAGCGAGCGACGCCGGCTTCACCCAGGCGCCGATCGTGTAGCTGGCGGAGGTGTCCACGGCTGGAGCGGGCGCATCCACGTAGCCGGTCGACGTCCCGTTGAGGGAGACGGCTGCGGTGCCCATCTGCGCCGACGTCGTCCAGGACGCGCCCGACTGCAGCGTTGCCGGGTTCGCGTGACCGGAGGTGTCGTTCGCGGTCGTCCCGGTGTTCTCGTCGAACCGCCAGTACGCCCCGGCCGTCGGCGTGAGAGCCGAGACCCCTGCGCCGTTGTAGGCGCCGATGTTCGGCGCGGCCGTGGCGGAGACGGCGTTGCCGAAGTAGTCGGCGCCGCCGTTGCCGGAGATCACCGCTCCGGCGCCGATCGCGGGCGAGCCGGTGCGCAGCTGGTAGACGGAGGCGGAGGCGCGTCCTTCACCGGCGCCGCCGGGGTTCAGCAGCAGCGGGTCGGCGGTGATCTTCGCGCTGTCCGCCGGCTCGCTTGAGGGGTGCTGGCCGTAGAACAGGTTGTGCGACCAGGTCGTGTTCGTGTTCTGGTAGCCGCCGGAGCCGTGCTTCACGATGAGGTTGTTCGTGAAGTTCACGTTCCCCGGGGGCGTGCCGTTGGTGACGTCGCCGTTGTCGCCGGGAGCCATGTACACGGTGTTGTTGTAGAAGTTCGCCGTGCCGCCGTTGGCGATTCCTCCGAGGGTCGCCCACACGGCGTTGGAGGCGCCGTCGTTCTGGCTGATGTTGTACCGGATGGTCGTGGTGCCGAGGGCGCCGAACCCGGAGTTGCAGCAGAACTCGAGCGACCCCCACGGGTTGTCGTGCGTGTAGTTGTACTGCAGCGTCCAGTCCGTGTTGTTGTTGTCGATGTCGAACGCTTCGCCGTCGTACAGGGCTCGCCAGTTGCGGGCGACCTCGTTGTACTGGAGCAGCGCGTTGTTCGTCCAGCCGCCCCAGATCGCCGCACCCGAGAAGCGGTAGCCGCTGTCCTCGACGATGTTCGACTGGATGACGGGAGCCGAGCAGAACACGCAGACGATGGAGTTTCCGCCGGCGTTGGTGATGGTGTTGTTTTGGATGACGATGTTGGTGGAGTTGATGTTGTGGTTCAGTCCGATCGCGGAGCCGATGTAGATGCCGCCTGCGTCGTCGTCCTTCAGCGTGTTGCCGGAGATCAGCACGTCATCCCACGCGGCCGTCGTGTTGTTGTCGGTCTGGTCGAAGGAGATCGCGGATGTGCGCGAGGGCTGCGGGTCCCCGTTCTGCCAGTAGCCGCTCACTTTGTCGATGAGGTTGCCGACGAGGTGGATGCCGTGGAGCGTGCCCGCGGTGTCATTGTCCGCGAGGAAGCCGGCGCGGCTGGCGTTGCCGGTGGCCGTGTTCGTGATCTCCAGGTTCTGGATGGTCCAGTCGTGCTGGTCGTGCAGGTAGACCGTCGCAGCCACTCCGCCGCCGGCCAGCAGCGGTGCAGCGCCGGTCCCGTACGACGAGACGACGATCGGAGTGCCGGAGGCTCCGGAGCCTTGCGGCGCGAACTGGCCGCTCCAGCTCCCGCCCTTCTGGAACAGGATCTGGTTGCCCGCGGCGAAGGTGGTGCCGTTGAGCTTGGTCAGCGTCTTCCATGGCGCCGAGGTGCTGCAGCCGGTGTTGCTGTCGCTGCCGGTCGGTGAGACGTAGTACGTGGTGCAGGCCGCTTGCGCTGCGGTCGTGGCGGCGAGCGGCAGGGCCAGGGCGGCCACCGCTCCGACGGCGAGCATCGCTGCCCGCCGTTTCCAATTGCCTTTCACAGATGTGCCTTTCTCCGTGGTCGGGGGAGGGTCTCCGGCGCGGCGATGCGCCGGGTGGGACGCGCCGGAGGGAGGCGGGGGCTCCCCCTCCGGCACGCGCTCAGGGGGCGACGTGGAACGTCGCATCTGCCTGGTCGGTCGCGGTCGCGATCGGCTGCAGCTCGAGGACGAAGTTGTAGTGGCGGATGTAGCGGTCCGGGTAGTTGTACGACTGGAACGAACTCCAGGCCGAGTTCGCCAGCCCAGGCACCTTCTTGAAAGTCGCGTCCGCCGCGAACTGAGCGGAATTGTCGTTCGCGTTCAGCACCAGGTCGAAGTTCGAGTGCCGCAGGTAGGACCCGGGGTAGTTCACCGACTCGAACGAGACGTCGTTCGGGTCCGCCAGCCCGGGGACGAGCTTCCACTGCGAGTCGGCCTGCGGGTCGAACGGAAGCGGGTCGATGCGGCCGACGCCGTTCTGGTGCCGCACGTAGCGGTCGGGGAAGTTCCACGACTTCAGGCGCATGGTGGAGGTGGTGCCGTACGCGTTGATCAGCCCGGTGTACTCGGCGGCGGTGATCGGCTGGATGGTGTTGTGCTTCGACCCGAGCGGCGCTGTGTAGTTGGCCTTGCTCAGCGCCGTCCAGTTGCCGCTCGCGAGGTCGCCCTGCCAGACGTCGAACTTGTTGTTGGGGCAGTAGTTGTCGCCCCAGAGCCACCAGGTGCTCGGGTTGGTGAGCGAGCGCACCACGGTGGGAGCCTCCACGCACTGCCCCTGCGGGGGAGCGGTGACGTATTCCGTGAAGGAGCCCGGGTTCAGGCTCGTCGACTTCGCACCGCGGAGGGTCGCATCCGACCCGCGGTAGTAGAGGTAGTTGACGCCGTTGACCCCGGTGATCATGTCGGCGTCGATGATGTTGCCCTGACCGTTGTTGTCGAAGAACACCTGCGGCGACGACGCGGTGACGAAGTCGCTGGTGTAGGAGACGAGGATCTTCGAGACCGACGACCCGTTCGGGATGCCGCTGAACAGGATCCCGTACTGCTTGCGGCCGGCATCCCAGAACACCTCTGGTGCCCAGGAGTACGACTGCGTGTTGACGGCGTTGACCGTCAGCATCCGGTCGGCCGACCAGTGGACGAGGTCGGGCGAGGTCCACACGTGGATGGCGGGGTTGGCCGCGAAGAAGTCGCCGCCCGTCAGGATGTCGGTGGCGACCAGCACCCAGCTGCCGTCCTGCAGCCGGTACACATACGGGTCGCGGATGCCCTTGGTGCCGGCGGTGGGCACGAGGATCGGCTGGTTCTCGTGCAGCGGAGTCCACTCGAGGCCGTCCGGGCTCACCGCCAGGTGGACGGTGTTGGAGTTGCCGGAGCCGTCGGGGCTCTCCACGAAGTACGCCATCACGTAGTCGGCGTTGGTGGCCGCGGCCGTGGCCGGCGCCGCCGCCGGGAGGACCATGCCGGCGACAGCGAGAGCCGTCGCGGCCAGGCCTGCCCCGATCAGCCGCCGCGTGCGACGGAGGGTCTGCGCCATTGCGGTGGACCGCGGGCGTCGTCGGATGCTCATTCCTGCTCCTTCCGCCGCCGAAGCGGCGCGTCTGCGTTGACGGGGTACCAGGGAATCTAGCGGGCATTTTAACGATACACAATGGGGAAGATGGATCGATACACGATCGCGTGTTCCCGCGCGTCCTCCCGCGCAGGCGAAGGGCGGATGTGACGAGCAATGCCAGGCGATGAGCTGCGAAATCCCGCGCCCTCGAAGGGGTTGCATGTCGGCAATTGTGAAGGCTAACATCATCACATCGCTCCCACCGAGGGTCGATTGCATTCACGCAGAAGAGGCAGCGATGCCTCCCCCTGAACAAGGAGGTTTGGGAACTATGAAACGACGTCTGATCGGCGTTCTCGCCATCGCGGCCGGTGCCGCGCTCGCCCTGTCGGCGTGCTCCAGCGGAGCGGCGGGCGGCTCCGGCGGCTCTGGCGACAAGGTGCTCAAGGTCGGCTTCTCGCAGGTCGGAGCCGAGAGCGGCTGGCGCACCGCCAACACCAAGTCGATGAAGGAGGCGTTCAGCGAGAAGAACGGCTACAAGCTGACCTTCTCCGACGCACAGCAGAAGCAGGAGAACCAGATCTCCGCCATCCGCAGCTTCATCACCCAGGGCGTCGACGCCATCGTCTTCGCGCCGGTGGTCGAGACGGGCTGGGACGACGTGCTCAAGGAGGCGAAAGACGCGGACATCCCCGTGATCCTCGAAGACCGCTCGGTCGACTCCGACCCGAGCCTCTACACCTCCCGCGTCGGCGACGACTTCGAGAAGGAGGGCGAGACCGCCGGAAAGTGGGTGGCCGACAACTTCAAGGGGAAGGCGGCCAACCTCGTGGTGCTCGAGGGGACCACCGGATCGGCCGCAGCCAACGACCGGACCACGGGCTTCAACAAGGCGCTCAAGGGCAGCGACGTGAAGGTCCTCGACTCGCAGACCGGTAACTTCACCCGGTCGGAGGGCAAGACCGTCATGGAGGGCTTCCTGCAGAAGTACGGCAAGAGCATCAACGTGCTCTTCGCCCAGAACGACGACATGGGCCTCGGCGCGCTCGACGCGATCAAGGCTGCCGGCCTCACGCCGGGCAAGGACATCCAGATCGTCACCATCGACGGCACGAAGGACGGCCTCACCGCCCTGGCCGACGGCCAGTTCAACTACGTCGTGGAGTGCAACCCGCTGCTCGGCGACAAGGTGTCCGAGGTCGTGAAGGCCGCCGTCGCCGGCAAGAAGGTCGACAAGCTCTACCTGGCGAAGGACGAGGCGTTCGATCAGGAAGCGGCCAAGAAGGCCCTCCCCACCCGTCCGTACTGAGTCGGGAGCGGGTGGCCGCCGCGAAAGCCGCGGCCACCCGTCCCCTTCACGCCTCGAGGAGGCCGACCATGTCCCCAGAACCGACAGAACAGACGGCGCCGGTCGCCGTCGTGGAGATGCGCGGGATCGGGATCGAGTTCCCCGGTGTCAAAGCGCTGCAGGGCGTCGACTTCCGGCTGTTCCCCGGCGAGGTGCACTCGCTGATGGGGGAGAACGGCGCGGGCAAGTCGACGCTGATCAAGGCGCTCACGGGCGTCTACTCACCCGACACCGGGACGATCGCGGTCTCCGGCACGCCGGTGCGGTTCGGCGGCACAGCCGACGCGCAAGATGCGGGCATCGCGACCGTCTACCAGGAGGTCAACCTCTGCGACAACCTCACGGTCGGTGAGAACGTGATGCTCGGCAACGAGGTGCGCGGGCCGCTCGGCATCGACTGGAAGGCGACCCACCGGCGCGCCTCCGAGCACTTGGCGGCGCTCAACCTCGCGATCGACTCGCGCTCGCCGCTGTCGTCGCACTCGATCGCCGTGCAGCAGCTTGTCGCGATCTGCCGGGCCACCGTGATCGACAGCGCCGTGCTGATCCTCGACGAGCCGACCTCCAGCCTCGATGCCTCGGAGGTCGAGCGGCTGTTCGGGGTGATGCGGCAGCTCCGGGATCGCGGGGTCGCCATCCTCTTCGTCTCCCACTTCCTCGACCAGGTCTATGAGATCTCCGACCGGCTCACCGTGCTGCGCAACGGCGCGCTCGTCGGCGAGTACCCGGTCGGCGAGCTCCCGCGCGACCAGCTCATCGCGAAGATGCTCGGGCGAGAGCTGACCGAGCTGGAGATGCTCGAGCACAGGACGGCGGACGCGAGCGTTGAGCGCTCCGGGACGCCCGTCCTCAAGGTCCTCGGGCTCGGACGGCGCGGTCAGATCAAGCCGTTCGACCTGGAGCTGTACGAGGGCGAGGTGGTCGGGCTGGCCGGACTCCTGGGGTCCGGACGCACGGAGCTTGCGCGGATCCTCTACGGCGCCGACCGTGCTGACGCGGGCTCCCGCTGGATCAACGGGCGCCCCGTCCACATCACCACGCCGCGCCAGGCGGTGGACCACCGGCTCGCGTTCTCATCGGAGGACCGCCGCAGCGAGGGCATCGTCGGAGACCTCACCGTGCGGGAGAACATCGTGCTCGGCCTGCAGGCCAAGCGGGGCTGGGCCAAGCCCCTTCCCCGGCAGCAGCAGGACGCCCTGGTGGGCGAGTACATCTCGGCCCTCGACATCCGGCCGGCGAACCCCAACGCGCTGATCCGGAACCTCTCCGGCGGCAATCAGCAGAAGGTGCTGCTCGCGCGGTGGCTGGCGACCCAGCCCGAGGTGCTCATCCTCGACGAGCCGACCCGCGGCATCGACGTCGGCGCCAAGGCCGATATCCAGAAACTGGTCACCAAGCTCGCGGCCGACGGCATGGCCGTGCTATTCATCTCGTCGGAGCTCGAAGAAGTCGCCCGCCTGTCGCAGCGCATCTACGTGCTCCGCGACCGGGAAACGATCGCCGAGATCGAGAATCAGGAAGGCATCGACGTGGACGACATCGTCACCCTCATCGCGAGCGGACCGGCACCGGCATGATCGCGCGCATCTTCCACCACCGGCTGTTCTGGCCGGTCCTCGCCCTCACCGTACTCATCGCGATCAACACGATCTCGAGGCCGAGCTTCCTCAGCATCACCGTGCGGGACGGACAGTTCTACGGGTCACTGATCGACATCCTCCGCAACAGCGCACCGCTGATGCTGGTGGCGCTCGGCATGACCCTGGTGATCGCCACGCGCGGCATCGACCTCTCGGTGGGCGCCGTCATCGCCATCTCCGGGGCCGTCGCCCTGAGCATCATCGCCGGCTCCTCCGACCCCAACTCGGGTGCGGTGGTGGCGACCGCAGTGGTGGCCGCCGTTGCCATCAGCCTGATCTGCGGGCTGTGGAACGGCTTCCTGGTCGCCGGGCTCGGCATCCAGCCGATCATCGCGACACTGGTGCTCATGCTCGCGGGCCGCGGCATCGCGATGCTCATCACCCAGGGCCAGATCACCACGATCAACAGCGCGCCGTACGCGTTCTTCGCGTCGGGGTACTTCCTCGGCCTGCCGTTCGCGTTCTACGTCGCGGCGGCGGCGATCGTGCTCGTCGCGGTGACCGTGCGCCGGACCGCGCTCGGCGTGCTGCTGGAGTCGGTGGGCATCAACCCGCAGGCCAGCCGCCTCGCCGGCGTCCGCAGCCGCGGCATCGTCTGGGCGGTGTACGGCGTGAGCGGCTTCCTCGCCGGCATCGCGGGCATCCTGTACAGCTCCAACATCATGGCGGCGGACGCCAACAACGCCGGCCTGAACATGGAGGTGGATGCGATCCTCGCGGTGGTGATCGGCGGCACGTCGCTGGCCGGCGGCAAGTTCCTCCTCTCCGGCACGGTCGTCGGCGTCTACATCATCCAGACGCTCACCTCCACGATCACCTTCCTGGGCGTCCCGCCCGCGGTGACCCCGTTGTTCAAGGCGATCGTCGTCATCGCGGTCTGCCTCATCCAGTCCCGTCGCGTGCGCGAGTACCTCGCCGCCCGCCGCAAAGCCCGCGTCGCCGCCCGCGTCGGCGCGGAGAGGGTCCCGGTGGCCCCATGACGACCAGCATCGAGAGTCCGCGCACCTCGGAGCGCCCGGCGCCGCGCACGTACGACAGCAGGCACCGCTGGCGCGTGCGGCTGGTCGCCTGGCTGCCGGTGCTCGCCACCGCAGGCATCCTCCTGGCGATGTTCATCGCCGGCGAGATCCTGTTCGGAGACTTCATCACCCCGAGGCTCATCTCCTCGCTGCTGCTCGACAACGCCTACCTGATCGTCCTCGCCGTCGGCATGACCTTCGTCATCATCACCGGTGGGATCGACCTGTCGGTCGGCGCGGTCGTCGCCTTCAGCGGCATCCTGGGCGCACAGCTGCTGCACACCGGCTGGCCGGCCTACGTCGTCATCCCGGTGATGGTGCTGAGCGGCTCGGTGATCGGGCTGGTGATCGGCGTGATGGTGCAGGTGTTCGACATCCAGCCGTTCATCGCCTCGCTCGCCGCGATGTTCCTCGCCCGCGGTCTCGCCTACGTCGTCAGCCTCCAGTCGCTGCCGATCACGGACCCGGCGGTGCTGTGGCTGCAGTCGACGCGCATCAAGCTCGGCGGCGGGTGGTACTTCACGCCGACCGTCATCCTCGCGCTGGTCATCGTCGCGATCGCCTTCTGGGTGCTGCACTACACGCGCTTCGGTCGTACGGTCTACGCGATCGGCGGCAACGAGCAGTCGGCGCGCCTGATGGGGCTCCCGGTGCGCAGGGTGCGGCTCGCCGTCTACGTCATCAGCGGCACCTGCGCGGGTGTCGCCGGCTGGATCTTCGCGTCCTACACCGGCTCGGGCTACAGCCTCTCGGGTCTCGGGATGGAGCTCGACGCGATCGCCGCCGTCGTCATCGGCGGGACCATCCTCACCGGGGGGAGCGGGTACGTCATCGGGTCGCTCCTGGGGGTGATGGTCTACGGCCTCATCGAGATCAGCATCACCTACATCGGCGTCGACTCGTGGTGGACGAAGATCGTGATCGGGTCGCTGCTGCTGATCTTCGTCGTGCTCCAGCGCTTCATCGTCTCGCGACGACGGACCAGCTGATCCAGCCGCTAGAGTGCACAGGGAGTGCCCGGCGGATCCGATGGTGTGAGGTGCGATGACGCAGTCGCCTGTGCTGGAGATGCAGGGCATCTCCGTCGTCTACCCCGGTGTGACCGCGCTCGACGGGGTCGACTTCCGGATGTTCGCCGGCGAGGTGCACTCGCTCCTCGGCGAGAACGGCGCGGGCAAGTCGACGCTCATCAAGGCCATGACCGGCGCCGCCGGCTTCGACGCGGGAACCATGCGGCTGTTCGGCGAGAGCGTGCGCTTCGGCGACCCGATCGCGGCGCAGGCGGCCGGGATCAGCGCGGTGTACCAGGAGGTCAGTCTCATCCCGGAGCTGACCGTCGGCGAGAACGTCATGCTCGGCCGGGAGCCGCGCCGGTTCGGCTCGATCGACTGGGCGGCGACGCACTGGGCGGCCGAGGAGGCGCTCGGCGCGCTCAACGTGGACATCGATCCGCGGACTCCGCTGGCCTCGCACTCCTTCGCGGTGCAGCAGCTGGTGTCGATCGCGCGCACGGTCGCGGCGGACGCGCGGGTCGTCGTGCTCGACGAGCCCACCTCGAGCCTCGACAACGACGAGGTGACCGACCTGTTCCGGGTCATCCGCACCATGAAGGAACGCGGCGTGGCGGTGCTCTTCGTCTCGCACTTCCTGGAGCAGGTGTACGAGATCTCCGATCGTCTCACCGTCCTGCGCGACGGCAGGCTGGTCGGCGAGTACCTCCCCGACCAGTTGCTGCGGATCGAGCTGGTGAAGAAGATCGTCGGTCGCGACATCGAAGAACTCACCGCAGCGCACGCGGGACACGAGCCGGAGACGGACGCGGTCGGCGATCCACTGCTCGCGGCACGAGGGCTGGAACGCGGGGGAGCGATCCGGCGCTTCGACCTGGACGTGCGCGAGGGGGAGGTCGTCGGTGTCGCCGGACTGCTCGGCTCCGGGCGCACCGAGCTCGCCCGGGTGCTCTCCGGCGTCGATCAGCCGGAGCGCGGTGCGCTGGTCGTGGACGATCGGCGACGGCGTTTCACCTCGCCGCGGAAGGCCATCCGCGCCGGCGTGATCTACTCGTCGGAGAACCGCGTCACCGAGGGCATCCTCCCCGAACTGACGATCCGGGAGAACATCGTGCTCGCGGTCCAGGCCGACCGCGGCTGGTTCCGCCCGCTGTCGATGAAGCGCCAGAGTGAGCTCGCCCGGAGCTACATCGAGACCCTGCGCATCCGGCCGAGCGACCCCGAGGCGCTCGCGGGGACGCTCTCGGGCGGCAACCAGCAGAAGGTGCTGCTCGCCCGGTGGCTCGCCATGGCGCCGAAGCTCCTCATCCTCGACGAGCCCACCCGCGGCGTCGACATCGGCGCCAAAGTGGAGCTGCAGCGGCTGGTGCTCGAGCTGTCGGCGAACGGGATGGCCGTGCTGTACATCTCCGCCGAACTGGAGGAGGTGCTGCGGCTGGGGCAGCGCATCGTCGTGCTCCGCGACCACGAACTGGTGGCCGACATCGTCAACGACGGACTCACGATCGACAACGTGCTGGCGCTGATCGCCTACGCGGGTACCGGCCAGGAGACCGGGGCCGCGGCCGTCGACCGCGATAATGAGTAGCAGGCTGACGGACGGACACGTGGCGAAGAACCCCGACAACACCAGGAAGGCGAACATCTTCGATGTCGCCCGGCTGGCTGGCGTCTCCCACCAGACCGTCTCGCGTGTGCTCAACGATCTGCCGAACGTCCGTCCGGCGACGCGCAAGCGCGTCGAAGACGCCATCCGGCAGCTGCACTACACGCCGTCGCCGGCCGCTCGGGCGCTCGTCACGAAGCGCTCGCGGACCATCGGCCTCATCCAGGCGTCCGCGGGGGAGTACGGCCCCTCGCAGACGGCGCTCGCCTTCAGCGAGGCCGCACGCGACGCCCAGTACATCGTGCTCACCATCGAGATGGCGACAGGCGAGGGCGGAGCAGTGCGGAATGCGGCGGAGACGCTCGTCCGGCAGAACGTCGAGGGCATCGTGCTCATCTGCGACAACCGGTACGTGCTCGACGCCATCTACGAGTCGGAGATCGGCGTCCCCATCGTGTCGATCGACGCTGGGGCGCCTGCGCATTCGCTCGCCGCGAGCGTCGACCAGAGGGGAGGCGCCCGGCAGGCCGTCCGCCATCTCATCGACCTGGGGCACCGCGACATCGCGCACCTCGCCGGTCCCATGCACTCCCCGGACGCGCAGGCGCGGATCGAGGGCTGGCGCGCCGAGCTGGCCGAGGACGGCCTGGTCGCCCGCCCGCACGGCGTCGGCGACTGGACGGCGGCCGGCGGGTACCAGTTCGGGCGGACCTTCCCGGTCGCCGAACCCTTCACCGCCGCGTTCATCGCCAACGACCAGATGGCGATCGGCTTCATCGGGGCTCTCGTCGAGCGCGGCTACAGCGTCCCGGGCGACGTCAGCGTCGTCGGCTTCGACGACATCCCCGAGGCCCGATACGTGAATCCCGGCCTGTCGACGATCCGCCAGGACTTCGCCGGGCTCGGGCGCTCCGCCCTCGACTTGGTGCTCGCGGTGCTCGACGACGAAGAGGCGGTCCGCTCGGCGGAGCCCCTGCCGACGACCCTGACGGTGCGGCGCTCCAGCGGCGAGCCCGGCCTGCGGCATCCCGAGCTGCCCGCCGTCACGCTCGAGACCAGCTGACCGCGCGCCGAGTGGTGACATCCCGTCACCACTCGAGCCGGATTCCCGCGATTACTCACCGCTCGCCGCGCCATGCCCCGATGAAACTCGCCCAGACGACCACCGCTTCCATGCCGACAGCCTGGCACGGGACCGCTGCCGCCCGCGCCCCGGTACGCTCGGCGCATGACGATCGAGGTGCTGCCGGCGACGGGCCGCTGGGACGACTTCGCGACCTTCATGGTGCCCCGCAAGCCCGGCGGCGGTGGCTGCGTGTGCATGTCGTACCGGGACTCGCGCCTGCCGATGCCCGAGCGGATCGCGTACATGGAGCACGAGTGCGGGACGACGCCGGGACCGGGCGTGCTGGCCTACCTCGACGGCGAGGTCGCCGGGTGGTGCAGCGTCGCGCCGAAGTCCACGTACCGGAGGCTGATGAACTCGCGCACGATCCCGCACCTGGACGAGGAGCGCGACCTGTGGTCGATCGTGTGCTTCGTCGTGCGCGGGGGCTTCCGCAAGCGGGGTGTGATGCACGACCTGCTCGACGGGGCCGTCGAGCATGCGCGGGCGAATGGCGCGGACGTGGTGGAGGGCTACCCGGTAGACACGGGAGGCGAGCGCGTGGATGTGATCAGCGGCTACGTGGGCACCGTCGAGCTGTTCGAGAAGCACGGGTTCACGCGCCTGACCGAGACGGACGCGCACTCCGGCGGGCGCGTCCGCTGGATCATGCGGCGCGAGCTGGGCTAGCCGCCCGTCCCTACGCTCCGGCTGCGCTGCGCAGTCGGTAGGACGCGAAGAACGTGCCGCCGTACAGGGCGGCGGCGACGAGGAAGCCGGTCGCCATCAGATAGGAGGCCCACTCGCTCCCGGACGCCATCGTGCCGACGCCGGCGAGGAAGGTGACCACGATCACCACGAGCCCCCACACCGCGAGCCGCTGACCCAGCTGCGCGCGGCGCGCGGCCAGCAGCAGCCGCACCGCGATCACGACCAGCCCGATCGCGATCAGGATGTGCAGGATCAGGATCACCCAGTCGGCTGCCACGGCGAACCCGCCCTCGGGCTCGCCGATCAGGTTGGCGGCCATCCCGAGGAGGAACTGGAGCGCCAGCGCCGTGAGCGCCTCGCGGGACCTGCGGCGGAGGCTCTCGGCAGCACCGGCGGGTGCTTCGGCTGCGGACATGCGGTGCTCCTCTGACTCGGACGGCTCGGGATCGAGGTCATTCTGCTCCCTCCGCACGCCGACGGGAACAGCCGAGTGCCGGAACGACGCTAGGTTTCCTGCGGGTCCGTCGATGCCTCTCTCGCGAGCTGGGACGCTCGGGCGAGGAGCTCGAGGACCGCGTCGACGTCGAACGCGCCTGTCGCCGACCGGCCGGCCGCGTAGCCCGCGACGAACGCGCTGAGCGGGGCGGCCGGTCGGAGCACGTTGTGGGCCGCGTCCCGCGCGAGGTCGAGAACCTCGGGAATGACGTCGGGTCGGACGTCGCTGCTCATGACGCCGTTCAGCCGGGCCAGCCAGTGCTCGAGGTCGGTCATCCCGTCGCCTTCCGGGCCGCGGCGAGCAGGTCCGCCGGTGTGTCGATGTCGAAGGAGAGACCGTCCGGGTCGGTGACCTCTTGCAGGGAGAGGCCGTCGAAGAGCGTGCTCACCCGGGCTGAGTCGAGGGAGGACTCGGAGCGCATCCGTTCGACCGCGTGCCGGAGCGCGCCGAACCGGTAGAGGCCGCACAGCCATTGCACGCGGGCTCCGGCGTCGCGCAGGACGATCCCGTCGGCGTCGGAGCCGATCGGGGTTCGCAGCAGCAGCTCGACAGCCTCCACTGGACGCGCGAGATCGCAGGCGAGGAGGACCAGGCCTCCGTCGGTTGCGTGCCGCCGGTCCAACTCGTCGAGTGCGGCGGCGATCGCCGCGACCGGTCCGACGAAGGCCGGCCGCTCGCGCGTGAGCGTGGCGAGGGGATGGGCCGCCACCGTCGCGGCGAGCCCGTGCGGTCCGACGACGACCGTGGGGAGCGGATGGACGGCCTCGAGCGCGCGTTCGAGGAGGGTACGGCCGTCAAGCAGCACGGCGTGTTTCGGCATCCCTATCCGGCGGGCGCGACCGCCGGCCAGGACGATGGCGGCGACGCTCATGCCGGCTGGATGACGGGCACGAGCTGGCCGGCCCGCACGTCCGCCGTGTCCGCGCCGACCATCGCGATCAGCGGCGCACGGAACATGGCCGAGAGGGAATGCGCACCGCCGCCGGGCGCCGCGAACGGTCCGACGGTCAGAGCATCGGCGTCCCGCCCGACCGAGAGCGGCACGAAGCGCACGCTCCCGGGGCTGCCGGGCCACCCGACCGAGACCGTCTCGGCGAGGGGCCCCGTTTGCCCCGCAAGGCCGAGCAGCCGCTCCAGAACCGGGCGAACGAACGTCTCGAAGGACACGAACGCTGCGGTCGGGTTGCCCGGGAGGGCGAGCCAGGGGACGCCGTTCCAGCGCCCGTGCGCCTGCGGTCGCCCCGGACGCATCGCCACCCGGGCGAGCATGCCGCCCGGCGTCGCGGCGACGAGCCGGCCGGCGAGGTCGTGCGTGCCGGGCCCGACACCGCCTGTCGACACGATGAGGTCAGCGTCGCATGCGGCACCGTCGAGGGCCTCCCGCAGAGCGGTGTCGTCGTCGCGGGCTACCCGCGTGGATGCGATCTCGCCGCCGAGCGCTGCGATCGCGGCGCACAGATACACCGAGTTCGCGTCGGGGACTCGGTCGGCAGGGGAGGCCGCCGGCGAGAGCTCGTCGCCGGTCGAGATCACGGCGACCCGGGGCCTGCGGCGCACGGACACGTCGAGACAGCGGGTCGCTGCGATCAGGCCGAGGTCGCGTGGCCCGAGCACGACGCCCCGGCCGACGATCGTCGAGCCCGCTGCGACATCCTCGCCGCGACGACGGATGTTCGCCTTGCCGGAGCCCCACAGCTCGACAACCGGCCCGTCGCCGAACCGGCCGCTCGTCGTGCATTCGACGGGGACCACCAGGTCGGCGCCCGGCGGCAGAGGAGCGCCGGTCATGACCGGCCTGGCCTCGCCGTGCCGCAAGGGCGGCGGGAGCGGCGAGCCTGCGCGGGCCGGTGAGAGGGCGACGAGAGCGACCGGGCGATCCGGGGCGGCCTCCGCGAGATCGGCGGCCCGCACGGCGTAGCCGTCCATCGCGGAGTTGTCGAAGCCGGGGACCGGGAGTTCGGCGAGCACCGGCTCCGCCGTGGTCCGGCCCAACGCCTCGGCCGGAGCCACCGACTCGGCGGGCATGGCCGACACCAGGGCCAGCACGGCGTTCCTGTAGCTCTCGACCGTATGCGGTTCCTGGCGCATCGCGCACCCTCCATCCATCCCCGGCGGGAATGCGGACGACACTACGGGGCGCCCGTGACGCCGCCGTTGCGGCAGGATCACGGTGCGTTTCGTCCACCTCACACGTCGCGGCGGGGCACGAGAGATGTTCGTTACGCCGCTTTCACGCCGCGCGCCGACATCCGAAACACGCCGTCCCTAGCGTGGAGCCACCCTCGGCCCGAGGGTTTCACGACAGGAGGCCCAGCGATGACCAGCACCGTCCCCGAACGTACCGAGACCGCCGATGCGGCTCCCGTCGCGTCGTCATCCGCGTTCACCGTCCGCCCCGGTCGCTGGATCGGCGGCTGGAATCCCGAGGACCCCGTCCAGTGGGCGGCAGGAGGCGCGGCGACAGCGAAGCGGAACCTGCGCTGGTCGATCTTCGCCGAGTTCCTCGGCTTCGTCGTGTGGCAGCTGTGGTCCATCGTGGTGGTGTCCCTCCCGGCGGCCGGGTTCGCGTTCGACACAGGACAGCTGTTCTGGCTGATCTCGATGCCGAGCTTGGTGGGGGCGACGCTCCGCTTCCCGTACACGTTCATGGTCCCGAGATTCGGTGGACGCAACTGGACGATGATCTCCGCGGCGCTGCTCCTCATCCCGTCGATCGGGCTGGCCGTGTGCGTGGCCAACCCCGGGACACCGTTCGGCGTGATGCTGACGGTCGCGGCGCTCGCCGGACTGGGCGGCGGCAACTTCGCCAGCTCGATGGCGAACATCACCTTCTTCTACCCGCAGCGCAAGAAGGGCTGGGCGCTCGGCCTGAACGCCGCCGGAGGCAACCTGGGCGCGGCCGTCGCGCAGTTCGCGGTGCCGATCGTGATCACCGTCGGCGCAGGTGCCGCCCTTCAGCTGCCGCTCGCCGGGCTGATCTGGGTGCCGCTGATCGTCGTGGCGGTCGTCGGGGCGTGGCTGCGCATGGACAACCTCAGCAATGCGCGAGCCGACCTGAGGGCGTCGTTCGCAGCCCTCAGGGCGCCGGAGCTCTGGCTGATGGCGGTGCTCTACATCGGCACGTTCGGATCGTTCATCGGCTTCTCCGCCGTCTTCCCGAAGCTCATCGCCGACCAGTTCCCGGCGTTCAGCACCTTCCCGCTCGGCGGCGCGACACTGTCGCTCGCGTTCCTCGGCGCCCTGGTCGGGTCGCTCGCCCGGCCGTTCGGCGGACGGCTCGCCGACCGGTTCGGCGGGAGCGTCATCACGATCGCCGCGTTCGTGGTCATGGCCGCGGGGGCGCTCGCAGTGGTGCTCACGCTGCCGCTCGACAGCTTCTGGCTGTTTCTCGCCTTCTTCCTCGTGCTGTTCATCGCCAGCGGAGCGGGGAACGGCGCGACCTATCGCATGATCCCAACGCTGTTCGCGCTCCGCGCCGGGGCCGTCGACGGGCACAGCTCCGCCGGGGATGTCTCCGCACAGCGCACCGCGGCGGCGGCGCTCGGCATCGTGTCGGCGTTCGGCGCGTACGGCGGCTTCGTCATCCCGCAGGTGCTCGGCCTCTCCAAGACGTCGACCGGCGGCTATGGGACCGGGCTGCTGTGGTTCGTCGCCGCCTACGTCGTCCTGCTCGCCGTCACCGCCGGCATCGCGCTCCGCGGCCGCCGTCGCGGGGTCAGGATCTAGGAGACCGGATGGGCGCCGACACCCACTGCCCGTACTGCGCGCTGCAGTGCGCGATGACGCTGACTCCGGCACCGGGCCCGGCCGTGACCCCGGTCGAGGTCGGGGGCCGCGACTTCCCGACGAACCGCGGCGGCCTGTGCAAGAAGGGCTGGACCTCGGCGGAGCTGCTCGCGACGCCCTCCAGGCTGACCAGACCGCTCGTGCGCCGGGAGGGCCGCCTGCTCCCGGCGACCTGGGACGACGCGCTCGAACTCGTCGCCGCGCGGCTGAGCGCCATCCGGCGGGAGGACGGCCCGGACGCCGTCGGGGTGTTCGGCGGCGGCGGGCTGACGAACGAGAAGGCGTACCTGCTCGGCAAGTTCGCCCGGCTCGCGCTCGGCACGTCGCGGATCGACTACAACGGGCGGTTCTGCATGGCGTCCGCCGCGGCAGCCGGCAACCGGGCGTTCGGCGTCGACAGGGGCATGCCGTTCCCCGTGGGCGACCTGGACGACGCGGACACGATCCTCCTGCTCGGCTCCAACGTCGCCGCGACCATGCCGCCGTTCATCGGCCACCTGTCCGGCGCCCGCGCCGCGGGCGGCCTGGTCGTGGTCGACCCGCGGCGCTCGCAGACCGCGCAGCTGACGGCCGAGGGGGCGGGCATCCACCTGCAGCCGGCTCCCGGGACGGATCTGATGCTCCTGCTGGGCCTCACCCATCTCGTGCTCGCCGACGGCCTCGCGGACACCGCCTACCTGGAGGAGCGCACGACCGGTTTCGACGCGGTGCGCCGCAGCGTCGCATCCTGGTGGCCGGAGCGGGTCCAGGAGCACACCGGGGTGCCCGCGGCCCAGCTGCGGGAGGTGGCACGGCGCCTGGCGCGCGGCCGCGGCACCTACATCCTCACGGGTCGGGGTGTCGAGCAGCACGTCGACGGCACGGACACCGCAACAGCGGCGATCAACCTGGCGCTCGTGCTCGGTCTGGTCGGCAGGCCGGGCTCCGGCTACGGGACGCTGACCGGCCAGGGCAACGGCCAGGGCGGGCGGGAGCACGGGCAGAAGTGCGACCAGCTTCCGGGGTACCGGAAGATCACCGACCCGGGGGCCCGGGAGGCGGTCGCGGCGGTGTGGGGCGTCGCACCCGAGCTGATCCCCGGGGCCGGCGTGCCCGCTGTGGAACTGCTCGGGATGCTGGGCCGGCCGGGCGGGGTCCGCGCACTGCTGGTGCACGGCTCCAACGTGGTCGTGTCCGGGCCGGACGCCGGGGCGATCCGGCGCGGGCTGGGTGCCCTCGACCTGCTGGTCGTCTGCGACTTCGTGCTCTCGGAGACCGCGGAACTGGCGGATGTCGTCCTCCCGGTGACGCAGTGGGCGGAGGAGGAGGGAACCATGACGAACCTCGAAGGCCGGGTGCTGCGCCGCCGTCGCGCACTCGACGCTCCCGACGGAGTGCGCAGCGAGCTCGACATCCTCTCCGACCTCGCCGGGCGGCTCGGCGCGCCTTCGACGTGGCCCACCGACCCCGCCGTGGTGTTCGACGAGCTCGCCAGGGCCTCGGCCGGAGGGGTGGCGGACTACTCGGGGCTGAGCCACGCGCTCCTGGACGAGCAGCTGGCGGCGGGAGTCGCCGCGCACTGGCCCTACCCGGCAGGATCCTCCGGAACCCCGAGGCTCTTCCTCGACCGCTTCGGCCATCCCGACGGACGTGCCAGGCTCGTGCCCGTCCGTCCGCGCGAGCTGACGGCCGGCGGTGCCCCGGGCGAACTGACCCTCGTCACCGGCCGTCTGCTCGAGCACTACCAGTCAGGAGCGCAGACGCGCCGCGTGCCCGAGCTGAACTCGGCGCAGCCCGAGGTGCGTGCGGAGCTGCACCCCGCGACCGCCGTCCGCCTCGGCATCGGCGACGGCGACCCGGTGCGCGTGCGCAGCGCCCGCGGCGAGGTGCTCGCGCGGGCACTCCTCACGGAGGGGATGCGGCTGGACACCGTATTCCTCCCCTTCCACTTCGCCGGACGGCAGTGCGCCAACCTCCTCACCGAGCAAGCGGTCGACCCGGTCTCGGCCATGCCCGAGTTCAAACGGACGGCCGTGGTGGTGGAGCGGGCGGACACCCGGGAGGACGCGGCATGACGCGACGACCGCTGCGGGTGGTCCTCGTCGGCTACGGGCCGGTGGGCGCCCGCTTCGTCGAGGAGATACTCCCCGCCGTCTCGTCCGGGGAGACGACGCTCACGGTCGTCGGCGCCGAGCGCGAGGACGCCTACAACCGCGTGCTCGTCGCCGAGTACGCCGTCGGCGCAGCGACGCGCGAACGCCTGGAGGTCGCCGACACCCCCGCCGCGATCGCCGCCGGCGTCGACCTGCGGCTCGGCGACGTCGCCGTGACGGTCGACCGGGTGCGTCAGCGCGTGGTCCTCGACGGCGGCGACGCGCTGCCGTACGACCGGCTGGTACTGGCGACGGGTGCCCGAGCCAACATCCCGACGCTCGACGGGCTGCAGCGGGCCCGCCGCGACCGGCGGGCGGCGCCCGGCCCGGAGCTCGACAGCGGGGACGACCCGCTCCCCTTCGGGGTCGTCGCCCTGCGCGACGTGGCGGACGCCGCGACCGTCGCGCCGGTGGTCGCCGGCGGCGGCAGGATCGTCGTGCTCGGTGCCGGGGTGCTCGGGATGGAGTTCGCGCTCCTCGCAGCGGAGCACGGCGCAGAGGTCGTGGTGGTGCACCACGGACCGGCGCCGATGGCCCGCAACCTGGACGAGCCGGGCGGCCGGATGCTCGCCCGCGCGACGCGCGAAGTGGGCGTCGGCATGGCCGCGCACGCCCGGGCCGAATCCCTCGGCTTCCGCGACGCGCCGGCCGGGCGTGTCTTCGACGGCGTGAGCTGTGCGGACGGCACCTACATCTCCGGCGACCTCCTGGTGCTCTCGTGCGGGGTGGGCCCGCGCGTGGAGCTCGCGCTCGCCGCGGGGCTGGCGTGCTCGGCCGGCATCCTCGTCGACGAGGAGCTGCGCAGCTGGAGCGACCCGGACGTGTTCGCGATCGGCGACTGCGCCCAGGTCGCCTCGCCGGAGGACGCCGACCCGGACGGTCGCGTGCCCGGCGCACCGAGCGGGCTCATCGGCCCGGGGTGGCGGCAGGCCGCCGCGCTCGCCGGGCGCCTGCGTGCCGAGGCGGCAGGACGCTCGGCGGACGCCACCGCGACCGTCCCGTTGCGCGAGCGCCCGACCGCGGTCATGCTCAAGGCGTCCGGCATCGACGTCGTCTCCGGCGGAGACCACGCCGCCGAGCCGTGGGACGCGGATGCGGAGGTCAGCGTCTGGCTCGACCCGGCCCGCGGCTCCTACCTGAAGACGGTGGTGAGGGAGGGCCTCCTCGCCGGGTTCGTGTCCGTCGGCCTTCCCCGCGCGGGATCGGAGCTCACGCTGCTCTTCGAGCGCGCGGCGGCGCTTCCGGCCGAACCATCGTCGCTGCTCCGGCTGGACGCAGAGGACGCCGGGCAGGCGCCCGTGGAAGATCCGCTCGGTCCGGAGGCCACCGTGTGCTGGTGCAACGGGGTGACCGCCGGGAGGATCGGCGAGGCCGTGGCCGCCGGGTGCGGCACGGTGGAGGGCGTCGGCCGGGAGACCCGCGCGGGAACGGGATGCGGCGGCTGCAAGGGCCGGATCGCGAGTCTGCTCGCCGCCGCCCAGACGGTGCCGGGGTGAACGAGCGCGGACTACACGTCCAGGCGGTAGCCGCGCTTGACGACGGTCGCGACCAGTCCCGGTGTGCCGAGGCTCTGCCTCAACCGGCTGAGCGACACCTCCATCGCGTGCTCGTCGGCGGCGCCGTCCAGGGCGAGGGAGAGCTGCTTACGCGAGACCACGGCCCCGTTGGCGGCGACCAGTGCGCGGAACAGCGAGAGGGACGCCGGGGTGAGCCGCACGGCCGTGCCGCCGACGATCGCGAGGCTGCCGCGCAACTCGACCTCGCCGTGCCGGGTGCTGATCCGCTGTGTCGACCGGTCTTCGAGATGCTCGCACACGAGCCGGATGAGCGCGCCCATCCGGAAGCGGTCCGGCTGCAGCGGGTTGACGCCCGCGGCCACCAGGGGCGCGGTCGTGACCGGGCCGACGCCCGCCGCGACCACTCCGGACCGCAGCGCCTCCACGACCTCGCGGTGGCGTCCGCGCGCCAGCGCCGCGATGAACAGGCCGTCGACCGCCGGGGCGCTGGTGAAGGTGACGCAGTCGAGCTGGCGCCCGGCGATCGCGTCGACGAGCCGCGTCACGCGCTCGTCGCCGTCGCCGGCGACCGACCACGAGTACGGCGCGACCGTCACGACCCGGTAGCCGGCGGCGGCGAGCCGCCGGAGCTGTCCTTCGTCGACCTTTCCGTGCAGCTGCACCGCCACCGTGCTCCCGGTGGGGAACTCGGCGATCACCTTGCCGACGAGCGACGCCGTCGTCTCCTCGTCGCTCATCCCGTCGTCGTCCAGGCCCGCCGCGCGGACCGCGCCGCGAGCCTTCGGCCCGCGTACCAGGATCGAGGACGCGGCGAGCACGCGCTGCAGGTCCTCGCCGAGGCCGGCCGAGTCCGCCACCTCGAACCAGCGGCGCATCCCGTAGCTCGTCGTGGCGAGCAGGACGTGAGGCCGCTCGGCGATGATGCGCTCGGTGTCCGCGATGACGGGGGCGTCGTCCTCGGCGTGCTGCATGTGCACCGTGGGCGCGTGCAGCACGGACGCGCCCCTGCGCTCGAACGCGTCGATCAGGTCGGCCGACCTCCGGTCGCTGGTGACTCCGATCCTGAACCCGGCGAGCTGGTCGGGGCGGAACGCCGCGACGCCCGGTCGCTCGTCGCCCATCTCACGACCCCGCGATCGCGGCCGCGTCGCTGAGGGCGGAGGCGGCGTCCGCGTCACCCGAGCGCGCGAGACCGACGACCTCGCCGATGACGATCACCGCGGGAGAGCCGACCCCGGCTCGCGCGGACTCGGTGAGGATGGTCGACAGGGTGCCGAACGTCGTCCGCTGGCGGGTCGAGTAGCCCTGCTCGACGACCGCGGCGGGCATCCGCGGGTCCATCCCGAACCGGGCGAGCCCAGCCGTTATCGACGGCAGGTTCGTGACGCCCATGAGGATCACGATGGTGCCGCCCAGCCCGGCCAGGTGCTCCAGCTCGGCCGGGGAGAGCGGCGCGTGTCCGGACACCACCGTGAACAGGCGTGAGGCGTTCCTGTGCGTCACCGGGATGCCGGCGGCGGCCGGGACGGAGATGGCGCTCGTGACCCCGGGGATGACGCGGACGGGGACCCCCGCCCGGCGGCAGGCCTCCACCTCCTCGCCTCCGCGACCGAAGACGAACGGGTCGCCGCCCTTCAGCCGCACGACCGCCGACCCCTTCTCCGCGTGCGCGACGATAAGCCGTTCGATCTCCTCCTGCGGGATGGGGTGGTGGCCCGGACGCTTACCGACGTCGATGAGCTCGGCGTTCGGAGCGAGCTCCGCCAGCGTCTCGTGGGGGGCCAGCCGGTCGTAGAGCACCACGTCGGCTGCCGCCAGCGCGCGCACCGCGGCGACGGTCAGCAGGTCGGGGTCGCCCGGGCCGCCCCCGACGAGCGTCACGCTCCCTGTCGTCGTCATGCCGTCTCCTCTCCGCGCGCGGCGCCCGGCCGGACCGGGATGGTCGCGCCGGCGACGAGCACCGCGCCGCTCGCGCGCTCCTCGGCGGAGGCCGGACGCAGTTGCCCGCGCTCCTCCACCCGGGCGATCGACGGGTCCGGCGTCCCCGGCGCGTTCACGAACGACCGGAAGCGCCGAAGCCGCTCCGGGTCGCGCAGCGTCGCCGCCCACTCGTCCTCGTACGTGTCGATGTGCGCCGCCATGGCCGCCTCCAGTTCCGCGCCGAGGCCGAGCGAGTCGTCGACGACCACCTCACGGACGTGGTCGAGGCCGCCGTCGAGCTCCTCCATCCACCGGGCCGTGCGCTGCAGGCGGTCGGCGGTGCGGATGTAGTACATGAGGTAGCGGTCGATGTAGCGCACCAGCGTCTCGTCGTCGAGGTCGGAGGCGAGCAGCTGCGCGTGCGTCGGCTGGAAGCCGCCGTTGCCGCCGACGTAGAGGTTCCAGCCCTTGTCGGTGGCGATGACGCCGACGTCCTTGCCGCGTGCCTCCGCGCATTCCCGGGCACAGCCCGAGACGCCGAACTTGAACTTGTGCGGCGCCCGCAGCCCGCGGTAGCGGAGCTCGAGGTCCACCGCCATCCCCACCGAGTCCTGGACGCCGTAGCGGCACCAGGTGGAGCCGACGCAGCTCTTCACGTTGCGCAGCGACTTCCCGTACGCCTGGCCGGACTCGAATCCGGCGTCCACGAGGATCCGCCAGATCTCCGGCAGCTGCTCCAGCCTCGCACCGAACATGTCGATGCGCTGACCGCCGGTGATCTTCGTGTACAGGCCGAAGTCGGTGGCGACCTGGGCGATCACAGCCAGCTTCTGCGGTGTGATCTCGCCCCCCGGGATGCGGGGGACGACCGAGTAGGTGCCGTCCTTCTGCATGTTGGCGAGCGCCCGGTCGTTGGTGTCCTGGAGCTGGCCGCGTCCTCCGTCGAGCGGGTACTGGCTGTGCTGGCTGGCCAGGATGGAGCCGACCACCGGCTTGCAGATGTCGCAGCCGCGACCGGTGCCGAGACGTGCGATCGTCTCGTCCCAGCTCGTGAGCCCGAGCACCCGGATGGACTCGAACAGTTCCTGCCGGGAGAGCTCGAAGTGCTCGCACAGAGCTCGGGAGACGGTGGCGCCCGCCCGGGTCAGCTCCGCCTCCAGGATCTTCTTCACCAGGGGGACGCAGGAGCCGCACTGCGTGCCGGCGCGGGTGCAGGCCTTCAGCTCGCCGAGGTCGTGGCAGCCGTCCTCGACCGCTCCCCGGACCGCCCCCGACGTCACGTTGTTGCAGGAGCAGACCAGTGCGTCATCGGGCAGCGCGCCGCCCGCCGGGGGCTCCGCACCTGCCGCCGAGAGGTAGGCGGCCGGCTCGGCGTCGAGCGCGCGGCCGAGCAACGGACGGAGGCTCGAGTACGGCGATGCGTCGCCGACGAAGACGCCGCCGAGGAGCGTTCTGGCGTCGTCGCTCACCACGAGCTTCTGGTACAGCCCGCGCGCAGGGTCGGCGTACACGATCTCCAACGCCCCCGGCTCGCGCGCGAAGGCGTCTCCGAAGCTCGCCACGTCGACACCGGAGAGCTTGAGCTTGGTGGCGTCGTCCACCGTGGTGAAGGTCGCGTCGCCTCCCAGCAGGCGGTCGGCCACCGTCTCGGCCATGGCGTTGGCGGGGGCGACCAGGCCGACGGTGCGGCCATCGATCGCGGCGACCTCGCCGATGGCCCAGATCGCGGGATCGGAGGTTCGGCACGCGTCGTCGACCACGATGCCGCCGCGCTCGGCGATCGTCAGCCCCGCGTCGCGTGCAAGCTCGTCGCGGGCCCTGATGCCGATGGCGAACACGACGATGTCGGCGGGGACGCTGCGCCCGTCGGCGCACCGCACAGCGGTCGGCCGCCCGGCGTCGTCCAGCAGGATCTCCCTCGGGCGCGTGCCCAGGTGCAGGTCGATGCCGCGGGCGGCGATCAGGCGTCCGAGCGCCTGCCCCGCACCCTCGTCCAGCTGCGCCGACATGAGCCAGCCGCCCGAGTGGATGATGACGGCCTCGGCTCCCAGCGCGGCGGCACCGCCGGCGGCCTCGAGTCCGAGCAGTCCGCCGCCGGCCACGGCGACCCGCGGAGCCCGGCCCAGCGTTCGCCGTAGGTCGGCGATCTCGGCGACCAGCGCGTCCACGTCGTCGATCGTGCGGTAGACGCGCGAGACCTCCGCGCCCGGGATGTCGGGGACGGGTGCGGAGGAGCCGGTCGCCAGCACCAGATCGTCGTAGCCGATGACGGCGCCGGAAGAGGAGGTGACCGTGCGGGCCGTGCGGTCGACGGCGGTCGCCGCCTCTCCGACGCGCAGCTCCACCGCCGCGTCCTCCCAGTGAGCCGCCGGCTCCAGGGTGAGATCGACCCCGCCGTCGGCCAGCCGCTTGCTCAGCTGGACCCGGTCGTAGGGGAGGTACGGCTCCTCCGCCAGCACCACGATCGGCCCCCCGGCGCCGCGGGAGACCAGAGCGTCGACCAGCCGGTGGGCGGCCGGTCCGCCTCCCACAATCACCGTGCGTCGGGTCGTCATACGGACCCCTTCCGTCGTCCAGCGGCTGCCGCCGCACCGGGGAGAGGTGCTCCACCCGGTGCCTTCGGAGCCTACGGCGGCGCGGTTTCTCCCGAATTTCGCGGTTGTAACCGCGCGTTAACATGGGCCGCACAGGGTGCCGGGGACACTGTGAGAACGGGTTCACGGGGAAGTAACAGAGCCCGACGCCGACGGAAACATCCTCTCCATAGGCTCGCCGCATGACCATCACCGGAACCTCCCACGCTGAGACCCGGCAGGCCGGCTGGGTGCGGGCCTGCCGTACGACGGACCTCGAGCCGTCATGGGGGGAGGCCGCGCTCATCCGGATGCGTCAGATCGCCCTATTCCTCCTGGGTCCCGGCGAGGTCTACGCCGTCGCGCACGAGGATCCCGACGGCGGCGCGCCCGTGATGGCGCGCGGCATCGTCGGCTCGCGCGGAGACCGGCCGACGATCGCCTCCCCACTGCACAAGCAGGTCTACGATCTCGGCACCGGCGAGTGCTTCTCCGACCCGAGCCTGGCCTTGCGCACCTTCCGCACCCGCATCGTCGGCGGCTACATCGAGATCGAGCTGGAGGACGCGTGACGGCCGCGCTGGTTGCCGCCTCCCACGGCACCTCGTCTCGCGAGGGCCAGGTCGCGGTCCGCCGGCTGGTCGAGCAGGTGGATGCTCGCCTCGCCGAGCCCGTGGTCGAATGCCACGTGGACGTCGAGGACCCGGACGTTCCAACCGCGCTGTCGTCGGCTGCCGGGATGGCCGATCGGGCGGTCATCGTCCCGCTGCTGCTGTCGGCGGGGTACCACGTGTTCGTCGACCTGGCCGAGAGCGCTGCCGCAGCGCCCCTGCCGACGGAGCTCACCGGCGCGCTCGGCCCGGACCCGCGGCTCGTCGACGTGCTGGAGCGCCGCCTCCACGAGGCCGGGATGCGCGACACGGACACGGTCGTGCTGGCCGCCGCCGGCTCCTCGGACCTGCGCGCGGTGGCGGATTGCCGGACGATGGGCGGGATGCTTTCGGCGCGGATCGGCCGTCCGGTCGCCGTCGGGTTCATCTCGGCGGCAGAGCCTCCGCTGCACGAGGCGGTGATGCGGGCGCAGGCGGACGGAGCTGGCCGCCGCGTACTCGTGGCGACCTATCTGCTGGCCCCGGGGTACTTCGCGTCGCTCGCCGCTGAGGCGGGCGCGGATGCGGTGACCGCCCCGCTGCTCACCGCCGAGTCGACGCCGCCCGAGCTCGTGAACGTGGTGATCGATCGTGCCGCGGCGGCTCTTGCCGCGGCACGCCTCCCGTCCTAGACGTTCGCGTGGACGGGCGCGGCAGCGCGTTCTTCCGGCTCGACGATCAGCCCGCGGGAGCTGTCCGCGGAGGCCGCGAGGTCCGCGAGCCAGTCGCGGTTCAGCGCCGGGGCCCGGGAGCCGTCGAAGTGGAAGAGGACGCTGCTCGCCGGGTGGATCCACACGCTCGTGCGGCCGCCTCCCGACGATTGCCCGTCCTTCCAGGACATGGCGAAGCTCTGGCCGTGACGGAGCTTGTTGACGATCACGACGTGCAGGTGCGCGAGGGTGCGGTCGTCGATCTCGAAGTCGTGGTTCTCGTAGCTGAGAAAGCCCATGATGGTGCCCTCCTGTCGGTCCGGAAGGGGGCAAAGAGTCGGATGCCAACCGAGATTCACGTCTACCGGAGGCTGTCTCTCCATTGTGACCCTCTCGGGGGGTAGACGATATGGGTGTGCCGAGATTGTCAGGCGTGTAACAGGGAGCGGTCGACGACCGTGAACGCGTCGAACGCCTCCGACGCGGCCTCCGCTTCGGCCCGCTCGAAGTAGACGCCGAGCACCGACGGCGTGATCTCGTGCGGCACCACGACGATGAATACGGGAACGTCCACCTCTCGAGCGTCCTCCCTTCGGCCCGATCCGTACCCCGTTGACAATGTGTGCGACCTGTGACGACGTGGCGCTCCCTAGACTGAGCCGATGGATCTGGAGCTCGGGCCCGCCGTCGAGGGCGACCTCGCCGCCGTCGACGCTCTGGTGCGCGACGCCTACGGGCCGTACGCGGCGAGGATAGGGCGGCTTCCGGCGCCGATGCTCGTGGACTACGCCGCCGTGATCGCGGAGGGCAGGATGCTGGTGGCGCGACAGGGCCGGATCGTCGGGCTGATCGTCTGCTCTCTGCGCGACGACCATGTGCTGGTGGAGAACCTCGCGGTCGCATCCGGGGAGCGGGGGAGCGGCATCGGGTCGTTGCTGCTGGATGCCGCGGAGGCCCAGGCGCGTGCCGCCGGCGTCCCGGAGCTCCGCCTGTACACGAACGAGAAGATGTACGAGAACCTCGCGTACTACCCGCGCCGCGGGTTCACCGAGACGGGCCGGGCTGTGCAGGACGGCTTCGCCCGGGTGTTCTTCGCCCGCCCGGTGGGTCCGGCGCCGGCCTAGCGGCTCCCGGTGAGGGCGCGCGCGCTCCGCAGGAAGGATGCGGCAAGCGCGTCGGCCGCGTCGAGGTAGCCCGCGACCATCGCGCCGTCGCGGATGAGCATGAGGTCGTCGGCGACCGCGTGCGGATCGGGCAGTCCGAGCGGCCCCACGATCTCCTCGAAGGTCGCCTTGCACCAGGCGCGGTGCGCATCCACGGTGAGCCGGACGTTGCTCTCGGCGTCCGGGTACTCGGCGGCGGCGTTGATGAACGGGCAGCCGCGGAAACCCTGCAGGCAGGCAAACTCCCCGAGCTGGGCGGCGATGAGCTGGAAGACACGGTCGGGGTCGCCCTCGGCGGCTGCGATCGCGCCGAGGATGCCGTCGCGCTCCTGCTCCGCCCGCCGTTCGAGGTGTGCGACGACGAGGTCGTCCTTGCTCTTGAAGTGCCGGTAGAAGGTGACCTTGGTGGTGCCGGCGCGTTCGATGACCTTGTCGACGCTGACCGCGCGGAGTCCCTCCGCGTAGAAAAGCTCCGTCGCGGCGTCGATCAGCTGCTCCCGGATCGACGTCTTCACGCTCCCGATCATAAGTGCTCCTCGTGGGCCGCTTGCGTTCGTGCCCGGCCTCTGGCTATGGTGTAGATCATTGTAGAGTTACTAGTCATTCTACATCCATTCATTCGCTCGAGAAAGAAGCTCATGACCACGACCACCCCGGATACGCGGCCCGCGACGATCGCGTCGGCGCTGCGAACCCTCTACTTCGTCCGCTTCGGCTTCGCCATCGTCTGGGCGATCGTCATCGTCCTGACCGCTGCGTCGATCACGCCGCTCACCGCGACGCTGCTCGTGCTCTATCCCGTGTTCGACGTGGTCGCCGCGGTGATCGACCATCGCGCATCTCGGGGCACCCGGTCGGCGGCCCTCCTCTACGTCAACATGGCGCTGAGCATCCTCGCGGCCGTCGGACTCGTCTTCGCAACGGCATCCGGACGGTCGGCGGTGCTGCTGGTGTGGGGGCTGTGGGCGATCACGGCCGGCGTCGTCCAGCTGATCGTCGGCATCTCGCGGCGTTCACTCGGCGGGCAGTGGCCGATGATCCTGAGCGGCGGCATCTCCGTCTTCGCCGGCGCGGGCTTCGCGCTGCAGTCGGCCGGCTCGTCCGCGTCGCTTGTGAGCCTGGCGGGCTACGCCACGCTGGGCGGGATCTTCTTCCTGGTGTCGGCGATCCGTTTGTCGCGCGCTGCGAAGGCCGACGCCCGATGAGCGCCGAGGTGTACGACGTCATCGTCATTGGTGCGGGTCCGGTCGGCGAGAACGTCGCCGACCGCGCGGTGCAGGGCGGCCTGACCGCCGCGATCGTGGAGGCCGAGCTGGTCGGCGGCGAATGCTCGTACTGGGCGTGCATGCCGACCAAGGCGCTCCTGCGCGATGCCGCCGCCCTCCGGGCGTCCCGCAGCCTGCCCGGTGCGGCCGCGGCGATCACGGGCGAGCTCGACACCGCCGCGGTGCTGGCGCGCCGCGACCGGTTCGCCGCGCACTGGCACGACGACGGACAGGTCTCCTGGCTCGAGAGCGCCGGCATCGCGCTGGTCCGCGGTCACGGCCGCCTCACGGGGCAGCGCACGGTCGCGGTGACCGGGCCGGACGGCCGGGTCACGATTATGGAGGCCAGGCACGCCGTCGTCATCGCGACGGGCACGAGCCCCGCGATCCCGCCCATCCCCGGACTCGCTGCGGCCCGGCCGTGGACGAGCCGGGAGGCCGTGTCGGCCGAGCGCATCCCGGAACGCCTCGCGATCATCGGCGGCGGCGTCGTCGGCGCCGAACTGGCGACCGCCTACAGCGCCTTCGGCACGGCCGTGACCCTGATCGCCCGGGACGGGCTGCTGCCCCGGGTCGAGCCCTTCGCCTCGGAGCAGGTCGCGGCCGCGCTCACCGCCGACGGCGCGCGTCTGCTGGTCGGCGCCGAGCCCGTCGAGGTGTCGCGGGAGGCGGACGGCACGGTGCGGATCGTGCTGGCGGACGGCGGGACCGTCGTCGCGGACGAGGTGCTGGTCGCCACCGGGCGTCGTCCGAACACGGGCGACATCGGGCTCGAGACCATCGGCCTCGCGCCCGGAGGCTGGCTCACCGTGGACGAGACCCTCCGCGTCATCGACGAGTCCGGCATCCCGGTGGCGGGCGGCGGCCTCTACGCGACCGGCGACGTCAACGGGCGCGCCCTGCTGACCCACCAGGGCAAGTACCAGGCCCGTGCGGCGGGCGACGTCATCGCCGCTCGCGCCCTCGGCGGCGAGGTGGACGACGCCCCCTGGGGCCGCCACGCGGCGACCGCCGACCGCCTCGCGGTCCCGCAGGTCATCTTCACGCACCCCGAGATCGCTTCGGTCGGCCACACGCTCGCCAGCGCCACCGCCGCGGGCCTCCGCGTGCGTCCGGTCGAGTACGACCTCGGCGCGGTCGCAGGGGCGTCCCTGCACGCCGACGGCTACACCGGCCGGGTCGGGATGCTGATCGACGAGGACGCCGGGACCATCGTCGGCTTCACCGCCGTCGGCCCCGACACGGCAGAGCTCGTGCACGCCGCCACGGTGGCCGTCGCCGGGCAGGTCCCGATCGAGCGGCTGTGGCACGCCGTCCCGGCCTACCCGACGATGAGCGAGCTCTGGCTCCGGCTGCTGGAGACCGCCGGCAGCGACACCCGCGCGAGGACGCGGTCCACCGAACAGTTCGTCACGAGCGACCGATAAGAACCCACAAGAGAGAAGGAACAGCAATGCCCACCAAGATCACCCTCATCATCGACAACCCGGCCGACCCCGCCGCCTTCGAGGAGGCCTACACCGAGGTCGAGTCGCTCGCCCGCCGCCTGCCGGGCCTCCGCCGGACCGAGGCCGCCAAGGTCTGGCCGAAGGAGGACGGCACCCCGACCCCCGCCCACCGCACCCTCGACCTGTACTTCGACAGCTACGAGGACGCGTCCGCCGCGGTCGCCACTCCGGCCGCCGGCGAGTTCTTCCAGCGCCTCGTCGGCACGGGGACCCCGTTCACCGGGCTGTTCTCGGACATCGCGCAGGACTGAGCGCCGCAGGCGTGGATGAGGCCGGGGCCGCTCCTGAAAGGGGAGCGGCCCCGGCCTCATCGGCGTGTACCCGCGATGTCCGCGATCAGCGCAGGGGTCGCAGCCGGAGCGTGACGATCTCGAACGGGCGCAGGGTGAGCTCCACGGACTCCTCGCCGGTCCAGCGGCCCTCTCCGGACTCCCGCTCCAGCACGTCCGTCCGCCAGGCGTCGGCGAAGTCGACGCCGAAGGTCAGGCCGACGTGCGTGCGGGCGCCCTGCGACTCGAACAGGCGGACAACCAGGTCGCCGGATCGGTCCTCCGCGAGCTTGACCGCCTCCACCAGCACCGAGGGGGCGGAGACGGCGACGATGGGCTCGACCGCTGGCACGGCGGCATGCTCCACGACGCGCGGCGGGAGGTTCAGCGCGTAGCCGGAGCGCGCGGCATCCAGTGTCGTCTCGGCGAAGGCCAGCACGCTGTGGAACCGATGCACGCCCTGGTCGGCCGTCGGGTCCGGGAACGTCGGCGCGCGCAGCAGCGACTGCCGGACCAGCGTCGTGGTGCCGCCGTCGGGCCGGACGGTGCGGGTCACATCGTGACCGTAGGTGGAGGCGTTGGCCACCACTGCGCCGAACCCGGGCTCCCCGACGTGCACCCAGCGGTGGGCGACGGTCTCGAAGCGGGCCGTGTCCCACGAGGTGTTGGCGAAGGTGGGCCGCTCCACGTGCCCGAACTGGATCTCGGACGCGGCGGAGTCCGCGCGGAGATCGAGTGGGAAGGCGAGCTTCAGCAGCTTCTCCTGTTCGTGCCAGTCGACCTCCGTCTCGACCTGGAGGCCGCGGACGGCGGGGTCGAGGCGGTACCGCTGGATGAGGGAGGAGCGGCCGAAGGAGTGACGGACCACGAGCGCGTCCTCCTCGATGGAGACGCTGTCCGGGGAACGCAACTCGGTGACGGTGTTCGCGAACGAAGGGTCGATGTCCCAGGCCTCGAAGAGGTTCGGCCGGTCGCGGAACACCTGGAGCAGGGCGCCCACCTCCCCGGACGGGATGAGCTCCCGGCCCGAGGCCGCGTCCTGCAGCGACACGAGCAGTCCGCGTGCGTCGAACCGCGCGCGCAGGGGACCGTCGGCCAGCTCGTAGCCGGAGTCCGTCTGCACCGGAGACGGGTTCCGGTCGGCGGGCGGCAGGTCCGCGGTCGCCGCCAGAGGGGCGACGCCCTCCAGTGCGACGGGGGAGGCGTTGAAGACCAGCGTCGCGTCGCCTCGGCCGGCGAGAGCGCGCTGGGCCGAGGCGATCAGGGACTCGAGCTCGCCCTCGATCCGCCGGTAGTGCGCCTCGGCCTCCTGGTGCACCCAGGCGATCGCCGAGCCGGGCAGGATGTCGTGGAACTGCTGCAGCAGGACCGTGCGCCAGATCGCCTCGAGTTCGTCGTACGGGTAGTCCAGCAGCCTCCGGGCGGCGGCCGTGGCGCTCCACAGCTCGGCCTCGCGCAGCAGGTGCTCGCTGCGGCGGTTGCCGCGCTTCGTCTCCGCCTGGGAGGTGTAGGTGCCGCGATGGGTCTCGAGGTAGAGCTCCCCGGTCCATACGGCGGGCTCGCCGAGCCCGGCTTTCGCACGCTCGAAGAACTCGCCGGGTGTGCCGAGCGTCACGCGGGGCGAACCCTCCAGGTCCTCCGTGCGGTGGGCAGCCCCCAGCATCTCCCTGGTGGGGCCGCCGCCTCCGTCGGACCAGCCGAACAGCGTCGCCGAGACGTTCGACGTGCCCTTCTCGGCGAACTGCCGTTGCGCCTTCGCGAGGTCGGCGCCGCTGAGGTCGGAGCCGTAGGTGTCGTTCGGCGGGAAGTGCGTGAAGATGCGCGTGCCGTCGATGCCCTCCCACAGGAACGTGTGGTGGGGGAGCGTGTTGGTGTCGTTCCACGACATCTTCTGGGTGAGGAAGCTGTCCGCCCCCGCGGACCGGGCGATCTGGGGGAAGGCGGCGGTGAAACCGAAGGTGTCCGGCAGCCACGCCTCGCGGGCGAGGACGCCGAACTCCTCCAGGAAGAACCGCTGGCCGTGGAGGAACTGCCGTACCAACGCCTCCCCGCCGGGCATGTTGAGGTCGCTCTCGACCCACATCCCGCCGACCGGGACGAATCGGCCCTCGACGACCCGGGCCCGGATCCGCTCGAACAGCTCGGGGTAGTGCTCCTTCACCCAGGCGAACTGCTGGGCGCTGGAGGCGGCGAAGACGAACTCCGGGTCCTCGTCCATCAGGTCGAGGACGTTGGAGAATGTGCGCGCCGCCTTGCGGACCGTCTCCCGGGTGGTCCAGAGCCAGGCGGAGTCCAGGTGCGCATGGCCGATGGCCACGATCGAGTGAGCGGATGCGTTGGCGTGCGAGGCCAGGACCGCCGCGAGTTCGCCGCGCGCCGCCGCGGCCGACCCGGCGACATCGTCCGGGTCGATCGCGTCGCACATCCGGTCCAGGGCACGGACGATCTCGGCTCGGCGGGGGAGGCCCGGGTCGAGCTGCCGGGCGAGGCCGGCGAGCACGGAGATGTCGGAGAGGAGCTCGCCGACCTCGCCCTCGCGCTGGGCGAGGGCGGCGTTCTGGAGGGTGTAGATCGGCTCGGCGCCAGCGGTCACCTTGTCGCCGAAGTGCGCAACGGGCGGCCGGGGTGCGGGCATGAAGCTGCCGGGAAGGCCGGCGCCGCCGTCGGAGGTCACCCGCGGCGATACGAAGAAGTGCGCCAGCATGTTCGGGTTGGAGGCCGCTTCCACGTACAGGTCGATCGTCCGGTCGTGCGGGTCGACGTCGACGGTGTTGTTGAACGGCTCCAGACCTTTGACGATCGTGCCGTCCGGCCGGTAGAACATCCCCTCCGACTGGAACGCCGGCACCAGGCCCGAGAACCCGAGGTCGACCAGCACCTGCAGGGTCGTCCCACGGGCATCGTCGTTCCAGTCGGCGGGGACCTCCCCGGTGAGATGGAACCACGTCGTCCCCCAGGGCCTGCTCCACTTCTGACCGATGCGGAACGGGGTGAAGCTCTGCTGCATCGCCTCGGCGAACGGAACCGGTTCGTCCGGAACCTCCCACGCGGTGATGGTCAGGGGTGCGCTGCGGCGGTGCAATGCCGGTGCCAGCTGGTCGCGGACGGCGTTCGCCACACGATGCTCCACACGGTCGAGGTCGTCATTCATGAGCGGCAGGGTAACAGAAAGTACCGAGTGGAACATTATGGGGTTGCTACGGTTGGGGCCATGCAGAGCGAGCAGGCGGACGCGGCGGCTGGTGGATCGGACACGACGGCGGGGCTGCCCGCGAAGGGTCCTGGATCCCGCGGTCGCTACCCCAAGGGGGTGATGAGGCGGCAGCAGATCCTCGATCGCACGATCGAGGTCTTCGCCCAGCTCGGCCTCGAGGGCACGAGCCTGCGGGCGATCGGCGAAGCGATCGGCGTGAGCCATGCCGCCCTGCGGCGCTACTTCGACACGAGGGAGGAGCTCTTCCTCGCGATCCTGCGCGAAAAGGATCGGCAGGCGCTCGTCGATGCCCGGGAGAGCGGGAGGGCCTCGACCGATTTCGCCGGCCACCTCGACTCCTACGCCTCCGGCGCGCCGGGACTGATGTCGCTCCGGCACAGCATGGTCGCCCGTGCGCTGGAGCCCGGCAACGAGCACTCGCGGTCGTTCTTCGTGGAGCGGTACCGGCAGCTTCGTGAGGATGCGGTCGTCATCCTGCGGCTCGCGCAGGGTGCGGGACTGGTGCGCGAGGACATCCCGCTCGAGTCCGCTGCAGCCCTGCTGATCGCGGCGATGGACGGCCTCTCCACCCAGTGGCTGCTCGACCCCGAGGTCGACATGCACGCCGGGATGGTGCTCTACGAGCGGCTGCTGGCGCCCGGGGGAGAGGGCTTGAGTTAAAAAGTTCCGAGTGGGGCTTTTTAGTGTTATCTTGATCTCTGCCCGCGGGCGCCCGCCCTCGGAACCGCTTGCAGAGAGAAGTCAACGTGGACGAGCCCAAGCCCTTCACCATCCCCGCCGCGTCCGTCCCGGAAGCGTTCCCGCACGACCAGGTGGTCGAGGCGGGCGCAGGACCGGTCCGCTCCTCCCGCTACCCGATGGTGGCCATCCCGCTCGCGATCCTCGGCTTCTCGATCGCGCTGGTCCCGCCGCTCGTCATCACCATCGCCCTGCGGCTGCGTGAACTCGACCTCGCGAACTCCGCGGCCGACCTCGGAATCGTCCTCGGCATCGGGGCGCTCTTCTCGCTCATCGCCAACCCCCTCGCGGGCCGGATCTCCGACAGGACGACCAGCCGCTTCGGCATGCGCAAGCCCTGGATCGTCGCCGGCGGCATCGTCGGCTACCTCGGCATCGTCGTCATCGCGGTCGCGCCGAACGTCGCGCTGGTCCTCGTCGGGTGGAGCATCGCCCAGGTCGGGCTCAACTTCGCCCTCGCAGCGCTGGTGGCGATGCTGCCCGATCAGATCGGCCCGGAGCGACGCGGCCGCACCGCCTCGTTCATCAGCCTTGCGCAGAACGTCGGAGGCGTCGCTGCGACCTTCCTGGTGCAGCTCTTCCCCGTCGGCCTGGTCCAGAGCCTGGTGCCCAGCCTGATCGGCGTCGTGCTCATGGTCGGCATGGTGCTCCCCGTCAAAGACCGGATGCACGAGCGCGGCCCCAAGGAGCCGTTCAACGCACGCGAGTTTTTCGGCGCCTTCGTGTTCAACCCGCGCAAGCACCCCGACTTCGGCTGGGCGTGGCTGACCCGCTTCTTCCTGACCACGACGCAGTTCACGGCGACCAGCTACCTGACCTACTTCCTGATCGCGCAGTTCGGCGTGTCCGACTCCGAGGCGCCGACCCTGGTGTTCCAGGCGATCCTGGCGAACGCCGTCGGCATCCTGCTCATCACCCCGGTGCTCGGCTGGCTCTCCGACCGCGTCCGTCGGCGCAAGCCCTTCGTCATCCTGTCCTCGATCATCGCCGTCGTCGGGCTCACGATCATCGCGCTGGCTCCGTCCATCGCGGTGGTGCTCCTCGGTGAGCTCGTGCTCGGCGCGGGCCTCGGCGCCTTCTTCGCCGTGGAGCTGGCGCTCCTCACCGATGTCCTGCCCAGTCCCGACACCGCGGCGAAGGACCTGGGCGTCGCCAACCTCGCCCAGTCCCTCCCGCAGTCCCTGATCCCCGTCGCGGCCCCGGCTCTGATCGCCGCGTTCGGGTATCCGGGCCTCTTCATCAGCGGCGCCGTGTTCGGCGTGCTCGGCGCCCTCAGCGTCACCCGGGTCAAGAAGGTGCGCTGAGGCGACCGGGCCCGCCCTCGCTCACGCCGCCGAGCGGTCCTCGGGCCGCCGGCGGCGCAGCGCGGCGTCGACGATCGGCGGCGTGTTGTACTCCTGATCCATGCGGCCGACACCGGTGCCGGGCGGCACGATCTCGTCGATCCGGTCGAGCAGCTCGTCGGACAGCTCGACGTCGGCTGCGGCCAGGAGGTCGTCGAGCTGCTCCATCGTGCGCGGGCCGATGAGCGCGGCCGTCACGCCGGGATGCGCGATGACGAACGCGAGCGCCAGATGCGTGAGCGGGATCCCGGCCTCCTCGGCCAGCGGGATGAACCGCTCGACCGCGTCGATGCGACGCTCGTCGCGAAGGGCGGCGAACAGCCCGATGCGCCGGAGGTCGGTCTCCTGTCCGCGCCGCACGCGGCCGGTCAGCATCCCACTGGCGAGCGGGCTCCAGATCACGGTGCCCATGCCGTACCGCTGCGCGACCGGCAGCACCTCGCGTTCGACCGTGCGGTCGAGCAGCGAATAGTGCGGCTGCTCGACGCGGAAGCGTTCGAGGCCGCGGCGCTCCGCCGTCCACTGCGCCTCCACGATCTCGGATGCGGGCATGTCGGACGACCCGATGGTGCGCACCTTGCCGCTTCGCACGAGGTCCGTCATCGCCGAGAGCGTCTCCTCGATGTCGGTCTGCGGGTCGGGGCGGTGCAGCTGGTACAGGTCGAGGTGGTCGGTCTGCAGACGGCGCAGCGAGTTCTCGACGGCGGTCATGATCCAGCGGCGGGATGCGCCGCGGTGGTTGACGTCGTCGCCGATCGGACGCGCGAACTTCGAGGCGAGCACGACCTCGTCGCGGCGTCCCTTCAGTGCGCGGCCCACCATCTCTTCCGAGTCGCCGTACGCGTCGGCGGTGTCGACGAGGTTGATCCCGGCGTCGAGAGCGCGCCCCATCATCCGGTTCACGTCGTCCTGGTCGCTGTTGCCGAACGAGCTGAACATCATGGCCCCCAGAGCGAAGGGCGAGACGTGGATGCCGGTGCGGCCGAGCGGGCGGTACTTCATGGTTCTCCTCCAGTCGTCTCCGTCTGCCGATCGCGGTAGGATCGACTAAGCGGAACACTCGTCCGCAACTATACGGAACATTGTTCCGTTTGTCACGCGAAGGAACAGGATGACCGTGCCAGACGAGCGCACCGCCGCACCCGCGCGGCGCAAGCGCGCCGACGCGGTGCGAAACACCGAGGTCGTGCTCGAGGCGGCGAAGGCGGCCTTCGGCGAGCTCGGCGTGGACGCCCCCATGCGCGACATCGCCGCCCGCGCGGGGGTCGGGGTCGGCACGATCTACCGCAACTACCCGCAGCGCTCCGACCTGATCGTCGCCGTCTTCCGCCGTGAGCTGGACGCCACGGCGGCGGAGGCCGAGCGGCTCGCCGCCTCCCATCCGCCCGCGGAGGCCCTGCGGCTCTGGGCGGAACGTCTCGGCCGCTTCGTCGCCACCAAACGCGGTTTCGCGAGCGCGCTTCACTCGGGCGACCCGGCGTACACGCCGCTGGCCGGCCAGTTCCTCGGCGTGCTCGCCCCGAAGGTGCAGAGCATCCTCGACGCCGGGGCTGCCGACGGCACCATACGGCCTGGACTGCGTGCGGAGGACCTCATCCACGCGCTCGCCCGCCTCGCCGACGACCACCCGGGAGACGCCGACGGCCGTGCGGGCCGGATGATCGGCGTGCTGCTCGACGGCGTGACAGTGCCCGCGCGAGCGGACTGAGCGGGTCCCGCTACTTCGCGGTGGCGACCGGCTCGCCCGTCGGCACCGTCTTCGGCAGGTTGCGCGAGAAGAACAGGGCGCCGCAGGAGATCAGCGCGAGAGTCGCGAACGAGAGCCGGAGCGCGGCCAGCTGCGACTCGGAGTACAGGCGCTGCAGCGTGGCGCTGTCGTCGGACGACAGCCCGTGTTCGGCCGCGATCTTCGGCACTTCCGACACGGCGACGACGCCGACGCCGTGCTGCGTCTCCTGCTGCACCTGCGTCTGCACCTCCTGCGGCAGCTCGCTCGCGGCCACTCCGCCGGCGAACGACGTCGAGAGCGCGGCGATCATCACCGAGCCGACCACGGCCGTCCCGAGCGACGAGCCGAGGTTCTGGAAGACGCCCTGGATGCCGCCCGCCTCGCTCAACTGGTCCGGCCCGACCGACGACATCGTGACGTTGCCGAGTTGCGAGGCCAGGAGGCCGAGCGCGGCGCCGGCCACGAACATCCCGACCCCGAAGCTCCAGCTGTCGAGCTTCGGGTCCACCGCCCCGAGGAGCACCAGGCTCGCTCCGACGAGCGCCAGCTGGCCGATGCGGGCGATGCGCCGGGGTGCGACCCGCCTGGCGAGCACCGTTCCCAGGATCGAGAACAGGACGAGCGCGATCGACAGCGGGAAGATCTTCAGACCCGTCGAGAGCGCGTCGAGCCCGAGCGTCAGCTGCAGGTAGATCGGAACGACGAAGAAGAGCCCGGCCGTCACCGTGTACTGGAGGCCAAGGCTGCCGACACCGGCGCGCAGTTGCGTGATGCGGAGCAGGGACGGGTCGAGCAGCGGGGCCCGGCCGCGCCGGATCAGGGCGCGCTGCCGCACGAAGAACAGCCAGAGCACGACGGCACCGCCCGACACCAGGAACGGCACCGGCGAGAGCCCGAGCACGGTCGCGTCGGTGTTCGGGAGCAGCCAGCCCCACACCTTCGTCTGCAGCAGGCCCCACACCACGAGCACGAGGCCCAGCGCCGAGAGCAGCACGGAGAGGGCGTCGATGCGGACGCGCTCGCGCTCGCCGCTGTCGTGCACCAGCCCGCTGAACATCAGGACGATCGCCATGATGACGACCTCGCCCGCGAACACGTACCGCCAGCTGGCATAGGTGGTGAGGAAGCCGCCGATCAGCGGCCCCACCGCAACCGCGACCCCGGAGGCCGCACCGATCACGGCGAAGGCGGTCACACGGGCGTGGCCGGAGTAGTTGTCGGCGATGAGCGCCGCGATCGCGGGGATGACCAGGACGGCGCCGAGCCCCTCGATCACGGACCAGCCGACGAACAGCACGACGATGTTGGGGCTGAGCGCCGTCGTCCCGGACCCCACCGCGTACACGATGGAGCCGATGATCAGCGCCCGCCGACGGCCCCAGATGTCGCCGAGCTTCGCGCCGAGCAGCATGAACGCCGCCATCGTCAGCGTGTAGAAGGTGATCGTCGTCTGCATCGCGGCGATCGTGGTGTCGAGGTCGCGCACGACGGTCGAGATCGACACGTTCATCACCGTGCTGTCGAGCACCATCACGAACTGGGCGGCGCCGAGCACCGTCACCGCACCCCATCGCTCCGCCATCGCGACCTCCAGCCGACACGCGGAGGCTAACATCGGCGCCGGCCCGCGCGCGACGGGGCGGTTTGCGGCACCGCCGCACGTCGGATACCGGCCGGCCGATAACGGACGCCGCCAATTGCCTCGTGCCCCGTCGTTTCTCGTTATCCCTGTGCGGGCGTGATGTGCTTAGCGGTTGGGGCACCATCACCGGGCACATTTGCGGGCGGGTCTTACGAGAATCGGTGGCCCGCGAACATCCGCGATGCGTGGACGGGTGGTGGGTCACATTTCGCACAGATGGACCGGCTTCTGGACGCTCGCTCACCTCAAAGACCAGCTCATCGAGGGCGCTACCAAACGCGACGGCGCAGGCTGGGAGGACGAGATTGCGCGGCTGTACTCGCCCACCGGACGGGCAACTCCCGGCCTGGTGCGTGGCCTGTCGGGGGACGACTTCTAGACTGAGCAGTCATACAGTTTCGCTTGCGAGGGGGCCGAGAGAAGGGGGAAATGGATGGCGGTTGGGTACAGGGCGGTACTGCGCCTCGGGCGGGGTCAAAGCGCCGTCGCGGCGGCAGAGGAGCAGGTGCGTACCTGGCTGAGAGGCAAGGTCGGCAAACGCCCCAACCAGCAGGCACGTGCGGACTGGGAAGGACCGGGCCACCATCACATCGCACGCGGCCTCGAACTGCTCGTCGTTCACGCCGATCATGACGAGCAGACGCCTCGGCGGCTCTACCGGGTCATCGAAGCGAACCCGTCTGGCCGGTGGATTGTCTCCGTGTACGCGGGCACCGTCGCATCAAAGCGCGGCGGTGAGCAGACCATTGTCGTCGAGGTGGACCTCTCCGGGGCTGACGAGGAAGTAGCCCTCGCAAGGGTGGCACCACCGACGATCGTGCGGACACTGCTAGACACCTATGAGGCCAGCGACGGGGCCGTGCAACTCACCGGAACGCCGAACGTCGTCCGCTCCGCTCAGATCGATGATCTGCTCGCCGCGATCACGGACGCGAACCGCACAGCATCAGTCGTCGTAGCACTCTCGCCCGCACGCGATCTAGACGACGCATGGCGGCAGGTAGTGGGGAGCCTGACCAGGCAGAGCGTCGGTGTCGCAGCTGCATACGTGGTGTATCACGACGCCGCCGGGACATTCAACGAAGCACTGCCAGAGAGTCATCGCTTCAGGCCCGGCCAGATCCGGACATTCCTTCCTGATGTTGACTTCGACAGTCCAAGTGACGCCATCCGCCACCGATGGTTGACGCTACCGACCTTGACTCGCTCGTTGCAGCGACGCCGAGTCGCAGAACCGCTGCAACGCCGCCATGGAGAAGCAGCCCGCCGCCGATTCGTCGAGGCCCAACTCCCTGGTGACGTGCAGCGCATGATCGAGCTGTTGCGTCGCACCGAGACTGTCATCGATCGGGCAGCTCGAGTGCAGGCGCTGGTCGCCAAAGGCAGAATGGCCACCCCACGCTCGGCCCAGCAGCCCATCGAAGCCGGGACTGCGGTGGAGACCGCTCTGGACGTGCCCACGGATTACGCGGCTTCAGCGACGCAAGCGCCGTGGCGCGAACGCATCACAGCGACTCTTCGCCGCTGGCTAGGGCGCGATGCCGAACTGCCGACAGAGTTGGACGACCTGGACACCTTCATTGAGGCCAAAGTCGCAGAAGTACAAGTGGCCACCGACCAACTCGCGGAAGCAGCGGGCTCAATTGAGAGCTTGCAGGCGGAAGTGGTGCGGCTACGCCGCGAACGCGAGGACATGGAGCTTGAGTGGGCCGTCGCGCTGGAGGCGCGGCAAAGCAGTGACAGGGACAACACTGTATTACGCCACCGACTCGCTGCTAGCCAGCACCCAGGCGATGCGTACGTCGAGCCAGACACCGAGGACTGGGCTGCGCCAAGTACCGTCGAGGAACTCGTTCGTCGGCTCACCCCCGGCGACGATGAACACCACGTGACGAACCGGGTTGTCTTTACCGGCGATGACAGTGGGGCGATCGAGATCGATCGCCGTTACCCATCTGGCGTTTACGCCACAGCATTTTGGCTTCACGTGCGCGTTCTGCACGACTATGCCGAAGCCCGCCTGAACGGATTCAACGGGGGGCTGCACATGTATCTGAGTGCTGATGTGGTCGCCGGCACCAAATGTCCACCCGGGCAGCACGCTGCTAAGGAGAGCCAATCGGTTCTCAATAACGCAAAGTGGTCGGCGGAGCGAGTGTTCGCCGTCCCAACGACAGTTCGCGAAAGCGGCACGGTCCTGATGGAAGCGCACTTCAAGCCAACCTGGCGGGATACCTTCGCCCCGCGCCTGTACTACTACGACGATGTCGCAGGGACTGGGAAGGTTTACATCGGCTATATCGGCCGCCACCTTACCAACACCCAGACCTGAGGTTCTCCGATCGTACCTTCGGTGCACCGCCGCTTCGTCTTGAGAACGAGGCAAGCGTGGTCGGCTTCGCAAGACGTCCGGTAGAGGATCCGCTACCGAGATACGGGGAACGGCCAATCCGCGGGATACGCGTGCGGCACAGCTACCACTTGGACTTGGTCGTCATAGACGATCCTGCCTGGATGTGATGTGCGGAGCTCGACCCAGGCAACGCCATACCGATCGAGAATCGAAAGGTAGGTGCCGGTCATGCTGAGGAGCGCCGCCGCTTCAACCTTGAACCAGGACCGCGCCCCCGGATTCGTTACTGGGTCGTAGCATCCCGGTCTTATCGTGCTGGGATCAAGATAGGCGGCGTTCGCTTGCTCGTTCGCCGCGTCCAGCCAGCGTCGGTCCTCACGGCTGAGCAGCCCCGCCGCGGCCAAGCCATTGACCATCGCGAACACGCCTGGATGCTGGTCCCGACGATTGGGCGCAGCGTTCTCAAATCGAACGAACCGGGTCACGTTTCGAGGATAGAAGGGTCCACCAGACGATTCCGCCTGTCACGTTCGATAGAGGACCGGCTTGCGCGCAAACGTTCAGGTGACGACTAGGGGTTATGCGGTCGGTTCAGCTTGTCCAGGTACTGCTGTGTCAGCCCCGCTGGTTCGGCGATGCTGTTCCTAACCATGAACTCGCGCCATCCCTCCCCTGCGGCGAAGGCCAACTCGAGGGCATCGATCGTCTCTTGGCGGTCCACGGCCTCGTCCCGGAGGCGATACGCGATCGTCACGTAGTGTCCTCCCGTCGCCGAGGCGCCGTCCTCCCAGATATAGGCAACACGCACATTCTTATCCCGGTAGAAGTGCTTCCAGGTGTTTGTGTAGTCGCGGCAGATCTGAAGTTCAGGACTATTTGCAAGAGTCAATGCGACTTGCTTGTGCAATGAAAGCTGATGGGAGAAGGTCTCGCCTAGGTGATAGGCGTCAATCACGAAGCTGTTGGTGACGGCCCAGAGGTCGGTGTTCGACTCGATGGGTGCGCCGTCGTAGATCTCCTGCAGACGGAGTAGGTACTTTGTCACCAGAAGCCAGCGACTCTCCCACGGCCACCCGCCCGTGTGTCGGATGGACACGCTTGCGCTTAGGCCGGAGGTAGCCTCGGCTGTTCCGGAAGCGGGATGACGACCCATTGGCGGAGTCTTGCACAGCGGAGATGGGGCCGTACAAGAAGGCCTCTCCATGCGGCGCGTCGGCTCATGCGGACGCACCTCGAGAGTTCTTTCGAAAACGGGCCATCACGAGCGCTGCATCCTTGTAGCTGTGAACGCACGCAACTTCAGCGAGCCAGTTACCCACGAACCTTCGGGCCAAAAAGACGCTTCCTCGCAGGCCGAAAAAGACTGCGAGTCGAACCCTCATCGGTGGCCTTCGGTTCAAGTTGAAGAAAGGGAGCCGCACATAGACAAGCTCCACAAATGCGTAGAAGGCCAACACGTAGATGAAGGGGAGCATGAGAAGCGGCAACCAGATAGACATCGCTGCGGTGAGACCAACGGCCAATAGGTCAAGACTCTTCCAGTTGTTTAGGAGCCATTGCGTGGTGAATGCCAGCATCGCAAGACCAATAGCGGCAAGTATCCAATCCATAATCTTGGCGACCCGAAGCGCTTCTCCGCCTTGGTGTCTCGCCACTACCGAAACCATTGAGGCGAAGATCACCATTACCTGGACAACGAGCTCTCCGAGGATGTTGAGGGAAGCTAGGTTCACGTAAAGGGCAACTATGGCGCCAACACCGAGTACTTCGCGCATTGCTTTCTTGGTGAGGCCTCGACCGGACTCCACATTGGTCACACCAAACAAGAGCGGAATGGCAACCGTTAGTACGACGATGACCGTGTCTTTCAAGAGGTCCGCAGTCCAAATGCCTATCCGCCAAGCTACCGCTACTACCAAGCAGGCGTACGCAAGATAGAGCATGAGCGGTACCGCAATCTTTGGCACGAATAGCGCGCGTAGAACGTCGACGCCCGATTTCCTTATATCGCGCTTGGTGAGAAAGAAAGTTGCACACGCAACCAGAATTAGAAGGGATGCAAGCTCCCGGTCCGTCAGCATTCCGGCGTCAGCCCCATCATGCGAAATCCCGGGTTCATAGACCAAGGATGCAGGAAGGACGCCGCATCCCTAGGATGCCAGGGCGCGCGTTTGGGGCGAGTTCTAGAAGTGCCGGCATACCCGCCGTGGCGTACGGTAAAGGATCGGCTACCGGGCGCCAGTCGCCAGCTTGTCGCGATCGGCGTTCACCCGTCAGGCCGGCCGGCTGAACAGGTTGACGAGGTTGCCGTCGGGGTCGCGGAAGAGTGCGGAGCGGTTGCCCCACGGCATCGTCGTCGGCCGCAGCACGACGTCGTCCAACCCCGGCTCGAGGCGCGCGAACTCCGCGTCGACGTCCGCGACCTCGAACTCCACCACGACCGAGCGGTTCGCGGCGGGCGCGATGGCGTCGCCTAGCATGGCGACCGTGGCTGGAGCCGCGATCGCGAGAGTCGCGCCTTGCCCGGAGAACTGGGCGAAGACGGGAGCGGGGCGCTCCGCGGTGAGTCCGGTGACGCGTTCGTAGAACGCGGCGAGACGGTCGACGTCCTCTGTGATGATGCGGATGGATGCGAACGGCACGGTGACCTCCTGGTGGTGGATGCTTCCGGCCCGTGCGGACCGGTCCCTTCAGCCTTCCCGGGGGTTGCGACAGCGTCCTGTCGGTGTTTCGCCGGATCCGCTCATCCCCGGTCGTCGAGGATCGGCCGCAGCGTGCCGAACGGGATCTCGAGGTCCTCGCGGCGGAGGGCCCTGGCCGGGGGCCGCTCGTCGGTCACCTCCAGCGACACCATGCGGTCGCCGCGGAACGCTCGGACCCCGTCGCGCAGACGGCACCAGCCGACCAGGTACCAGTCGCCGTCCTTGCCGATCGACCCGAGCGGCTCCACCTCCCGGTGGGTGATCGCGCCCTCCTTGTCGCGGTAGGTCAGGCGGATGACCCGGTCGGCGCGGAGCGAGGCGGCGAACTCCGGCGGCACCGCGCGCTCGTCGTCGGACTCGAGCAGGTGGATGCGTGACGCGGTGGCCGCGGCCCGTCGCGCATCCACGTCGGGCATCACGGCGAGCACCTTGCGCTGCGCGGTCCCGGCCGCCTGCCGGAACGGACCGCGGCGGAGGGTGCCGAGCCCGATGAGCACCGCGAGCGCCTCATCGGGCGTGAACCCCATCGGTCCGAGCGTCGCCGCCGCGTCGATCGTGTAGCCGCCGGTGCGGCCCTGCTCCGCCCAGATCGGCACCCCGGCCTCCTGCAGCGACCCCAGGTCGCGTTCGATGGTGCGCACCGACACGTCGAAGCGGCCGGCCAGCCACCGGGCGCTCCGCGGCCGGGGCGCGGCGGCGCGGAGCTCTTCGACCAGGGCGTACAGGCGATCGGTGCGGTTCACACAGCGATCATCCCGCACGCGACCGGAGGACGCGTCATGGACGACGGGGAACCGTCGTCCTACTGATCGTGGAGTATTTTCGTGACCGCTTGGCCGGTCTTCCCCGGGCGGCAGTGACCGTTGTCGCCGGTATCGCCCTCGCGCTGGCGGGCTGGGCCGCCTTCGTCCCCGCGGCGACCGCGGCCGCCCCGGCTGCGACGTCGTGCGCGGGCACGGGCGACATCTCGGCATGCGATGCCGACGACGACACCATCCCGGACGTCGTGGAGCGGGTGGTGTGCGGCACCGCCACCTGCTCCACGGGCCGTGAGGACCGCGAGGATGACGGCATCCCCGACTGGGTCGAAGTCATGGCCTGCGGAAGCACCGCCTGTGCGTCGCCGACGAAGGACTCGGTGGGGGATGCGATCCCGGACTACGCCCGTCAGATCGCGTGCGGCTCCTCCACCTGCTGGACCGGCAATGCGGACGTGAACTCGAACGGCGTCCCGAAATGGGCCTCGGTGGTGATCTGCGGCACGACCGGCTGCGCGACGGGACACGAGGACTACGACGCCGACGGCGGTTGAGATCTTTGCCAAGGATGGCGCCAAGTTTGTCCTGCGAGAGAAGAACTCAAGCGGATTCGATGGCTGGACTGCCGACTTCACTCCTGCTGGAACCAGGTCGTCGACAATTGAGACGAGGCTAGGACAGAGATAAGTATGCGCACCATGTCTTACCCAACGAACGTCGCCGAGTTCCGCGAAGTCCTCAGCGAGGTCGAGCAATCGTTCGTTTTGGAGAACCGCCTTCCGCAGTGGGTGTTCGAAGCCGAGAACGGCGCCCTCGCCTTTTGCCAGTATCCGCATGTGGTCGGCGGTGGATTCGCTACCATCTTGGCGGGTCTGGCGAGCGCGCACGGCGACGAGTACATCTCCGCCATCATGTTGGATCCTGACCCGTATCTCTTCTTCGAGTGGTACGGCTGCTACCCGGTGATGCGCTTGAATGCGGCAGCTATCGAACAGACCTATTGGCAGGCGATCTCCTTCGAGCCACATGGGGACGTCGCCGGAGCCCCGACGGACATCGCCAATACCTTTGCAATCGTCGGGGACTCCGGTCGATGGGCGGTATGGGGGGAGCGGCGGTGGGATCTAGGCGTTCTGCGGAGCGACATCCCGCGTGGATCCTGGCTGGAGTCAGACGTACCGTTTGTTTCTGCTGAAGAGGCCATTGAGGACTTCACAGCGATCAACTCATTGCGGTCCCCCGCGGAGTTCGATCGACAGGAATTCCTCCGCAACTATCGACCGCCGCAATGGGGCCAGTGATGCGTAAAGCGGATCTCACCCAGGAGCAGAAGCTCGTCGCCTCCATGGACGCGCTGTGCGCGAAGGTCCTCGCTCCTGGCGATGAGCGCATCTACTGGGTTGTCGTGGAAGGCTCCGGCACGTTCCTCGACCTCGACATTCGTCATGCGGGCAGCGCCTATCTGTTGTGGGCGTCGATCGGCGATCTCATGGATTCGCCGTCGGGCCCCGGGTCGGAGCATGCGTGCAACTGGATGGCTAGCAAGGTCGCCGCGGACTGGCTGCTGACAGACCACGCGTCCTACGGCGCGATCGAGGACTTCTTCGAATCATGGTTATCGCAACTGCGCACGATCCGGTGGCCGCGCTCGCTCGAGTGACACCGCGCTCGGCGCTGTCGATCAGCTCGCAGCTGCCGGGGAGCTAGGGGACACCTTTCGCAGGAAAGGCCCGCCCCCGCCGGCAGCACGCACGGCGGGGGCGGGCCTCGCGTCACGCGGTGACCGACCGCCGCTTGTTGTACACGTCGAACGCCACGGCCGCGAGCAGCACCAGGCCCTTGATGAGGAGCTGGTAGTCGCTGTCGATGCCGAGGATGGACATGCCGTTGTTGAGCACACCGATGATGAGGCCACCGATGATCGCGCCGGGGACGGTTCCGATGCCGCCGGTGACCGCCGCGCCTCCGATGAAGACGGCGGAGATCGCATCCAACTCGAAGCCGTTTCCTGCGCTGGGGCTCGCCAGGTTGAGGCCGGCGGTGAAGACCAGGCCCGCGACCGCCGAGAGCACGCCCATGTTGACGAACAGCAGGAACGTCACGCGCTTCGTCTTCACGCCCGACAGTGCGGCGGCGGCGAGGTTGCCGCCGATGGCGTAGATGTGCCGGCCGAAGACCGAGCGGTTCATGATCGCCGAGTAGCCGACGACCAGCACGGCCAGGATGATGAGCACGATCGGGGTTCCGTTGTAGCTGGCCAGCAGCACGGTGATGATGAGCACGAGCAGCACCAGGAACGCCAGCTTCACCAGGAACCACCACAGCGGCTCGTCCTCGAGGTCGTACTTGCGCCGAACCGCCCGCTGACGGAGCGCGTTTCCGACGATCGCGATGCTCGCGAGCAGACCGAGGATCATCGTCAGCGGCTCGTAGCCGGTCGTGCCGAAGGCGGGGAGGAAGCCGGAGCCGATCGCCCGGAACTCCTTCGGGAAGAACGAGATCTGCTGGTTGCCGAGCGCGATCTGGGCGGCGCCGCGGAACGCCAGCATGCCCGCCAGCGTCACGATGAACGCCGGGATGCCGAAGTACGCGATCCAGAACCCCTGCCAGGCGCCGACGAGCGCGCCGAGGATGAGGCAGAACAGGACGGCGAGCGGCCACGGCAGGTGCCACTGCGAGATGAACACACCGGCCATGGCGCCGATGAACGCCACCACGCTGCCCACCGACAGGTCGATGTGCCCCGCGATGATGACCATCACCATGCCGATCGCGAGGATCAGGATGTAGCTGTTCTGCACGATCAGGTTCGACACGTTGATCGGCGCCAGCGTGATGCCGCCGGTGGCGATCTGGAAGAACACCACGATGGCGATCAGGGTGATGAACAGGCCGACCTGGCGCAGCTGCCCGGTGAGGTAGTTCAGGGCTTTGGTGAGCGATTTCATGCGGTCTTCTTCTCGCGTTCCTGGGTCATGAATTGCATGAGGTATTCGGCGGTGGCCTTCTCCCGCGGCACATCGGCGGTGATCCGGCCCTCGCTGAGCGTGTAGATGCGGTCGCAGATGCCGAGCAGCTCGGGCAGCTCGGAGGAGATCACGACGATCCCCTTGCCCTGGTCCGCGAGCTTGTCGATGATCGTGTAGATCTCGTACTTGGCGCCGACGTCGATGCCGCGCGTGGGCTCGTCGAGGAAGAGCACGTCCGGGTCGGAGTACATCCACTTCGACAGCACGACCTTCTGCTGGTTGCCGCCGGAGAGCTTGCCGGTGATCGCGAGGACGCTGGGCGTCTTGATGTTCATCGACCGGCGATACTCCTCGGCGACCAGGGTCTCCCGCTGCTCGTTGACGAACTTGAACCAGTTGACGAGCTTGTCCAGCGCCGCGATGGAGATGTTGCGCTGGATGTTGTCGATCAGGTTCAGCCCGAAATGCTTGCGGTCCTCGGTCGAGTAGGCGAGGCCGTTGTCGATGGCCTTGGACACGGTGCTCACCGAGATCGGCTTCCCCCGCTTGAAGACCTGGCCGCTGATGCCGACGCCGTAGCTGCGGCCGAAGATGCTCATCGCGAGCTCCGTGCGGCCCGCGCCCATGAGCCCGGCGATGCCGACGATCTCGCCCTCGCGCACGGTGAAGCTGACGTCGTCGACGACCGTCCTGGTGCGGTCGAGCGGGTGGTGCACCGTCCAGTGCTCGACCCGGAGCAGCTCCTCGCCGATGTGGGGCACGTGGTCGGGGAAGCGGCTGGCCACATCCCGGCCCACCATCCCCTTGATGATGCGCTCCTCGCTGGTGCCCTCCTGGCCCATCTCGAGGGTCTCGATGGTGTGGCCGTCGCGGATGATCGTCACCCGGTCGGCGATCGCTTTGATCTCGTTGAGCTTGTGGCTGATGATGATCGACGTGATGCCGTGCGACTGCAGCTGGCGGATCAGGTCCAGCAGGTGGGCGGAGTCGTCGTCGTTGAGCGCGGCGGTCGGCTCGTCCAGGATGAGGATCTTCACCTCCTTGGACAGCGCCTTGGCGATCTCGACCAGCTGCTGCTTTCCGACGCCGATGTCCTTGATCTTGGTGATCGGGTTCTCGTGCAGTCCCACGCGCTCGAGCAGCTTCGCCGCTTCGAGGTTCGTCTCGTTCCAGTCGATGAAGCCGCGCTTCTGCCGCTCGTTGCCGAGGTAGATGTTCTCGGCGATCGACAGGTACGGCGACAGCGCGAGCTCCTGGTGGATGATGCCGATGCCGGCCTCCTCCGAGTCGTTGATCGACCGGAACTCCACCGGCTCGCCGTTCAAGACGATCTCGCCCTCGAACGTGCCGTGCGGGTAGACGCCCGACAGCACCTTCATGAGGGTGGATTTGCCTGCGCCGTTCTCGCCGCAGATCGCGTGGACGGATCCCTCCTCGACGCTGATCGAGACATCCTCCAGTGCTTTCACACCGGGGAAGGATTTCGAGATGCCGCGCATCTCGAGGATCGTGTTGGCCATGGTCTCCCTTGCTTCGCGAATGAGGTCCGGGCGGGCGCGTCGCGCGCACCCGCCCGGACCGTGCGGCCGGTGCTACTGCAGTTCGGATTCCTTGTAGTAGCCGCTGTCGACGAGGACCTCCTTGTAGTTGTCCTTCGTGACGACGACCGGCTGGAACAGGTAGCTCGGGACGACCTTCACCTTGTTGTCGTAGCTCTTGGTGTCGTTGACCTCGGGCTTCTTGCCCGTCAGCAGGTCGTTCGCCATCTTGGCGGCCTCGTTGGCGAGCTTTCGGGTGTCCTTGTAGATCGTCGAGTACTGCGTGCCCGCGATGATCTGCTTGACGCTGGCGACCTCGGCGTCCTGACCGGTGATGATCGGGATCTGCTTGCCGCCCTGCCCGTAGCCGGCGCCCTCGAGCGCGCTCAGGATGCCGTCGGAGAGACCGTCGTACGGCGACAGCACACCCTGCACGGACGCGCCGGTGGAGTACGACTTGGCGATCAGGTCCTGCATGCGGGCCTTGGCCGTCGCGGGGTCCCAGCGCAGGATGGCGACCTGGTTGAAGTTGGTCTGGCCGCTCTTGACGACCAGGGTGCCGTCGGCGATGTACGGCTTCAGCGTGTCCATGGCGCCGTTGTAGAAGAACGTGGCGTTGTTGTCGTCGGGGCTGCCGGCGAAGACCTCGATGTTGAACGGGCCCTTCTGGCCGGTCTTCTTGCCGTCCTTGTCGAGCACGCCGAGGCCGGTGAGGAGCGAGTTCGCCTGGTAGACGCCGACCTTGTAGTTGTCGAACGACACGTAGTAGTCGACGTTCTTGTCACCGGTGAGGAGGCGGTCGTAGGAGATGACCTTGATACCGGCCTTCGCGGCGGCGTCGAGCTGGTCGGTCAGCGATCCGCCGTCGATGGACGCGACGATGAGCACCTTCGCGCCCTTCGTGATCATGGTGTTGACCTGCTGCACCTGGGTCGGGATGTCGTTGTTGGCGTACTCGAGGTCGACCTTGTAGCCGTTCTTCTCGAGGTCCGACTTGACCGCGTTCCCGTCCGCGATCCAGCGCTCGGACACCTTGGTCGGCATGGCGACGCCGACGAGGGCGCCCTTGTTGTCGGTGGTGGAGGAGTTGTCCCCTCCGCGGCCGCCGGAGCATGCGGCGAGTGCGACCGCGACGCCGAGTGCCGCGGCGGCGAGTGCGACTTTCCTGAACTTCACTGTGATTCCCTTCGAGCGGTGAGGCGACCGGTGCGCCCGATGCGCAGGGGTTCGCCGGGCTCGGAACTGTCACGCGCCCGTCGGCCAGCGTGCGACGGGGTGACGCAGGTGCGACCGCTGCGGTGCGATCGGGATGCTGACATCTGCGACTCCCTCGTCGTATGCTGGGCCGTACGCGATATATGTGACCGGTCCCAGAACGGGTTAGACGTTATGACCCAGACCCCGGATCAGTCAAGTGCTTCGGCCAAATATGATGAGCGAAATCGCGCGGCACTGTCGCCGAACCCCACGACGGAACAGGACGTATGGAAGAACCGGGACCCGGCGAGCAGCGCGCGCTCTCCATCCGGGACATCGCCCGGCTGGCCGGCGTCTCGCGTCAGACGGTGTCGCGCGTCCTCAACGGGGAGCGGTACATCAAGCCGTCCACCGAGGCGCAGGTGCGCAAGGTCATCGAGGAGCACTCGTGGCGCCCGAACAGTGCGGCGCGGGCGCTGGCGACGGCACGGTCGCGGACCATCGGGCTGCTCGTGTCGGCCCGGTCCCACTACGGACCGTTCAGTGCGGCGACGGCGATCGACGAGGCGGCGAGGAACCGCGGGTACGCCATCCTGACCGCCACCCTCGCACGCGAGGACGACGAGAGCATCGGCGCGGCGCTCGACGCCTTCGTGGCGCAGGGGGTGGAGGGCGTCGTCGTGATCGCGCCGCAGCAGCGGGCGCACGAGGCGCTGCAGCGCGTGACGTTCAAGGTGCCGCTGGTGAGCCTGCACTGGAAGAGCGCGGGGGACGACCGGGTCGCGGCCTTCGACCAGCTCGCCGGTGCGCGCCTCGCCACCCGGCACCTGATCGAGCTCGGCCACACCCGCATCCGGCACCTCGCGGGACCGCAGGACTGGAGCGAGGCGGAGGACAGGATGAACGGCTTCCTGGCCGAGCTCAACGAGCACGATCTGCCCGTGACGGCGCCGATCCTGGGCGACTGGACGGCCGACCTGGGGTACGAGGTCGGGCTCAAGATCCTGCACCATCCCGACTTCACCGCGGTCTTCGCGTCGAACGACCAGATGGCGCTCGGCCTCATCCACGCCGCCGCCGACCTCGGGCTCGCGGTGCCGGGCGACCTCAGCATCGTCGGCTTCGACGACATCCCGGAGGCGAAGCACTACTCGCCGCCGCTGACCACGGTGCGCCAGGACTTCGGCTGGCTCGGCGCCCGCGCGATCGCGGTGCTGCTCGCGCAGATCGAAGGTGAGGACACCGGTCCGCCCGCGGAGTACCCGGTGCCGCAGCTCATCGTGCGCGCGAGCACGGCCCCGCCGCCTCCCGGCCGCTGATCCCGCCCTCTCCCTCACGTCCCGCGGCCCGAGCCGCCGCAGATTCGTGCCGAATGTGCGGTATGAGCGCGCGAAAACGCACATTCGGCACGAATCGCGGGGTCAGTGAGCGCCGCTCGGGATCGGGTGGCGCCGGGTCAGGCGAGCCACTCGAGGTAGAAGGCGCCGAGGCCGACGGCGACGAGGATGCCGGCGACGATCCACAGGCGGACCACGATGGTGACCTCGCGCCAGTTCATCAGCTCGAAGGTGTGGTGGATGGGCGTCATCAGGAACAGCCGCCTGCCTCCCGTCGCCTTGAAGCAGGCGCGCTGGAGGATGACCGAGCCCGCCTCGATGACGAACAGGCCGCCGATGAGGAGCAGCAGCAGCTCGGTGCGGGTCTCGATCGCCAGCGCGCACAGTGCACCGCCGAGCCCGAGCGCTCCGGTGTCGCCCATGATGATCTTCGCGGGGTTGGTGTTCCACCAGAGGAAGCCCACGAGCGCGCCGCAGATCGCCGCCGCGACGATCGCGAGCGACAGCGGGTCGGCCGTCGCGTAGCAGGTGGCGAGGTTGTCCGGATGCAGCCGCCCGCCCGAGCAGGCCTGGCTGAACTGCCAGAAGCCGATGAACACGTAGGCGCCGATCGAGAGGATGGACGCCCCGGTCGCGAGGCCGTCGAGGCCGTCGGCCAGGTTCACCCCGTTGGTTGCGGCCGCGGCGAGGACATTGACCCACAGGATGTACAGCACGATGCCGACGATCGGTACGCCCGTGGCGATCCTGGCCAGGTCGAGCGCGGGGACGTCGCGGATGGCCGAGATCGCGGTGGAGGCCGGCGTCACGCCGTGGGCGTTCGGCAGCGAGATCGCGAGGATTGCGAACGTCGTGCCGACGATCAGCTGTCCGGCGATCTTCGACCAGCCGCCCAGGCCCAGGCTCCGCTGGTTGCGCACCTTGAGAAGGTCGTCGACGAAACCCACGGCCGCCATCCCGACCAGCATGAACAGCACGAGCAGCGACGACGGGGTGATGCCGGCGCCGCCGCTCAGCAGCGCCGCTGCGAAGAAGCCGAACAGCGTCGCCAGGATGAAGACGATGCCGCCCATGGTCGGCGTCCCGCGCTTGACGTGGTGCGACTGCGGCCCGTCGTCGCGGATGTACTGGCCGAGCTCCAGCCTGCGGAACAGGCGGATGAACGCCGGGGTCAGCAGCAGCGAGAAGAGCAGCGCCAGGCTGGCGGCAGTCAGAAGGGTCCCCACCCCGACATCCTGCCAGGTCGCCCGCAGCCCCTCCGACGCCAGCGCTCCGCGGCCAAGAGTTCCTGAGTTGTTCGACCCGACACGCCGTGTGGCGGTCGAACAACTCAGGAACTGTCCGCTTGGGGGCGGGGTGCGGGAGGGGTTACCAGGGGACGGGGGTGGCGTTGCGGTCGAGGTACTGCAGGCCGGGGGTTCCGCGCTGGGCGTCGATCGTGTCGAGGAGCGCGGGCACGCTCTCGTCGATGGTGAGCGGGGCGCCCGGGCCGCCCATCCCGGTCTGCACCCAGCCGGGCGCGAGGAGCAGCAGCGACCGTGCGTCGTCGGCGTGACGTGCGGCGTAGCTGCGGAACAGCTGGTTGAGGGCCGCTTTCGACGCTCGGTAGACCTCGAAGCCGCCGCTGGTGTTGTTCGCGATGCTGCCCTGCCCCGACGACATGACGGCGATCGTACCCGCGGGGTCGACGAGGTCCTGCAGGGCCTCGACGGTGCGCATCGCACCGAGCACATTCGTGTGCATGACGGTGTCGAAGTCGTCGTCGGAGGTCTCGGCCCCGACCTGCCAACGCGGCGCGAGCGAGACCCCGGCGACGACGAACAGCAGGTCGAAGCGCCGTCCATCGAGACGTGCCCGGAGGGCGGCGATCCGGGCGGGGTCGGTGATGTCGAGGCGTTCGGTCTCGACGCCCTCGGGCGGTGCGGAGTCCGGAGTGCGGACCGTGCCGACGACCCGCGCGCCGCGGTTCGCGTACGCCTCGGCGATGGCGCGCCCGAGCCCGCGGGAGGCTCCGACGATCAGGACGTCGTGGATGGGGGAGGCGGTGGATGCTTCTGGGTTGCTCATGGGTTCGGCCTTCCTGCGCGGCGCATTCGCTCACCGTGCGTTGAGTGACGATACCACTTTCGCTCAACGCATGTAGAGTGAAGGCATGACGGCGGGGAATGCGCGCGCGGAGCGCCGAGCGGCCACGGCCGCGAAGATTCTGGATGCGGCGCGGGCCGAGTTCGGCGAGCAGGGCGAGGACGGCGCCACGGTCCGCGGGATCGCGCGGCGCGCGGGGGTCGACCCTTCGCTCGTGCTGCAGCACTACGGCTCCAAGCAGGCGCTCTTCTCGCTCGCGGTCCGCCCGGCGCCCGGCCTCGCTGCCGGCGACGTGCCGGCCCACCTGACCGAGGTGCTGGCGGCGCGGCTGCACGACCTCCCGCCGGCCACGCGCGCCCTGATGCGCTCGATGCTCACCTCGCCGGAGGCCGCGGCGGTCATGCGCGACTACCTGCAGGAGCGGACGCAGAACCTGGCCAGGACGATGAGCGGCGAGGACGCGGAGGTGCGCGCCGCGATGGTCGTCTCCAGCATCCTGGGCATCACCATTGCGCGGCACTTCCTGGAGCTTCCGCCGCTGGCGGACCTCGACGAGGCGCGCGCTGCGCAGCTGCTGGAGGGCTGGCTCGCCACCCCCGACTGACCTCCGGAACGCGACTGCGCCCGACCGGTACGTCTGCGCCCGCCCGAGCGGGCGCAGACGTACCGAGCGGGCGCGGTCGGTCAGTGCGCGACGACCGGCTCCGGCGCCTCGGCCGGCGACTCGGCGCCGCCGGCCGGGGAGGCGGCGGGGGCCGCCGACCGCCGGCGGTACAGGAAGGCGGTCAGCACCGCGCCGAAGGCGAAGAACGCCGCGCCCCACCAGTACGCCGTGGCGTAGCTGTGCACCGCCGCCTCGGCGGCGACCTGCGGGGTCGTCGGCAGGTGCGACGCCAGGTAGTCGGTCGCGGCGGTCGCGGCCAGCGTGTTGAGCAGCGCCGTGCCGATCGACCCGCCGACCTGCTGGCTGGTGTTGACCATGGCCGAGGCGACGCCCGCATAGTGGCGGTCGACGCCGAGGGTGGCGGTCTGGATGGCGGCCGGCATGGTCGAGCCCATGCCGAAGCCGAGGATCATCAACGGCGGCAGCAGGTCCACCGCGTAGTTCGCCGTGAGCCCCAGGTGCGTGAGGTAGACCATGCCGCTCGCGGCGATGGTCATGCCGATCGGCACCATGACCTTCGGTCCGAAGCGGGGAACGAAGATGTTGGTCGAGAGCTGGGCGGCGAGCACCAGCATGGCGATCATGGGCAGGAAGCCGAGTCCGGTCTGGATGGGCGTGAACTTCAGCGTCGCCTGCAGGTAGTAGGTGACGAACAGGAAGATGCCGAACATCCCTGCGCCCGCGATCAGGATCGCGCTGTACGACGCGGCCCGGTTGCGGTGCAGCACGATCGGGAGCGGCAGCAGCGGGTGCTCCGCCTTGCGCTGCCACAGCACGAAGGCCACCAGGAGCACGCCCGCCGCGGCGAGGAAGCCCCACGAGGCCGGCGAGTCCCAGCCGTCGGACTCGGCGTTGGAGAAGCCGTACACCAGCGAGAACAGCGCGGCCGAGACCAGGATGGTGCCGGGCACGTCGAGCTTCGGGCGAGGGCCGACGCGCGGCACGGAGCTGACGAAGACGATCGCACCCGCGACCGCGACGAGCGCGATGACGACGTTGATGTAGAGGTTCCAGCGCCAGTCCAGCTGCTCGGTGAGCACACCGCCGAGCAGGAGGCCGACCGCGCCGCCCGCGCCGGCGATGGCGCCGAAGATGCCGAACGCGCGGGCGCGCTCCTTCGGCACCGTGAAGGTCGTGGTCAGCACCGCGAGAGCGGTCGGGGCGAGCAGCGCGCCGAACGCGCCCTGCAGCGCCCGCGCGCCGACGAGCAGCCCGAATGTGCCCGCCGCGCCGCCGAGCGCGGAGGCTCCGGCGAAGCCGATGAGGCCGATGATGAAGGCGCGCTTGCGGCCGATGAGGTCGGAGAGCCGGCCGCCGAACAGCAGGAGGCTGCCGAACGCGAGCGAGTAGGCGGTCACGATCCACTGCCGGTCGGCGTTGCTGAAGCCGAGGTCGGCCTGGGCGGAGGGCAGCGCGATGTTCACGACCGTCGAGTCGAGCACGACCATGAGCTGCGCCAGCGCGACGGTGACGAGCGTCCACCAGCGGCGGGTGGATGCGGCCGGCTGCCCGGGTGCGGCCGGCGGGAGGGTGGGGGAAGTCTGTGACATGCGGGCCAGCATATACGAAACTAGCGAGTTCCGGATCTCTTTTGTTCAGAAATTCATCTAGACTGTCCGCAATGGATACTTCAGCCCCCGCGACGAGGCTCGGGCGCAAGCGGGACCACACGCGCGACCCGGAGATCCTCGACGCCGCCCTCGACGTGCTCGCCGAGGTCGGCTACGACCGCATGACGATGGACATGGTCGCCGCACGCGCCAAGGCCGGCAAGGCCACGGTGTACCGGCGTTGGCCGTCCAAGGCCGACCTCGTGATCGAGGCCGTGGCCTGCATGAAGAAGATGGATGCCGACCCGGCGAAGCTGCCGGACACCGGCACCCTCCGCGGCGATCTGATCGCGATGATGAAGCCGCACACGATCGTCGACGCCGAGAAGAAACTGCAGGTGATGGCGGGCCTGGTCTCGATGCTCGCGCAGAATCCCGAGTTCACCGATGCGGTCAACGACGCGATCGTCGAGCCGCGCGCCTCGGTCAACCGGCTGTTCCTGCAGCGGGCGGTCGACCGCGGCGAGATCCCGGCGGATGTGGACATCGAGCAGCTCGCGATCCTCGCGCCGTCGATGGCCTCCTACCGCGTGCTCGTGCTGCGCAAGCCGGTCGACCGGGCGTTCCTGATGGGAGTGCTCGACGACATCCTGCTGCCCGCGGTCGGCATCCGGAAGGACGCCGCCGTCAGCGCGCAGGCGTGAGGTAGCGGCCGAGGGCGTCGATCAGGCCCTTCGTGCCCTGCTCGCGTCCCGCCCCGTCGGCCCAGAAGCGGTCGAAGAAGACGCCGTGCTCTGTGTGGGTGAAGCGTGTGCCTCCCTCGGTCGGCTCGAACTCCAGCGAGGCGATGGACGTCGACATGTGCTCGTCGTCCAGCCACATGTCGTACGTCGTGACGATGCGGACGTGCTCCACGATGTCGGTGTAGGTCGCGACGTAGCGCGAGACCGGACCGTTGTGGAACTTCGCCTCGGCGATGTCGCGCCCGCCGACCCGGAAGTCGAAGACCCACTCCCGGTTCTCCTCGATGGCGTCGCCGGCGCCCCACCAGGCGAGCTTCTCCTGCTCGACGGCGAAGGCGTCCCAGACGCGCTCGGGCGGCGCGGGGTAGTCGCGGGTCAGGGTGAAGCCGGAGCGGGCGAGGCGGCGTTCGGTGGTCATGCGGCTTCCGTTCGTCAGCGAGGGTCGTCAGCGGGGAGGGTCGTCAGCGAGGAGGGTCGTCAGCGGGTGAGGGTGACGTGGATGACGCCGCTCTCGGCGACCTCGCTGGCCACCGTGTAGTCGGCGTCGAAGCCGGCGAGGTCGTCGAACAGGCGGTGGCCGCGACCGAGGAAGACCGGCGTGACCATCAGGTGCAGGTCGTCGACGAGGCCGGCGCGGAGGAAGGCGCGAGCCGTCCCGTAGCCGCCGCCGATGCGCACGTCGCGTCCGTCCGCCGCCTCCGTCGCCTCGGCGAGCACCTCCTCGGGGCTCGCGTCGCGGAAGTGGAACGTCGTCCCTCCCTCCAGCTCGATCGAGGGCCGCGGGGCGCTGTGCGTGAGCACGTAGACGGGTGTCCCGAACGGCGGTCGCTCGCCCCACCAGCCCTTCCAGTCCGGGTCGTCGGGGAAGCTGTGCAGGCCGAACATCCCGGCGCCCATGATCTCGGCTCCGATGCCGTCGAAGAAGGCTGCCGCGTAGCGCTCGTCCACCCCGGTCGTGCCGGCGCCGGTCGTGTCGCCGAAGATCTTGGCGCGGAACGTGCGCGTGCCGACGTAGGCGGCAGTGAGGCGCCCCCAGTCCGGCCCCATCGGGTCGTCGGGAGTGGCGTCGGCGGGGTCGGGCGTGTAGCCGTCGAGCGAGGCGAAGAGGTCCATGCGGACGCGGGTCATGTCAGTTCTCCTTCTGGGCGGTGCGGATGAGGTGGATGCCGAGCCGGTCGGCCTGGTGCTCTGCCGGTGTGCGCTGTTCCCCGAGCCAGAGGTGGAGCACGTCGAGGGCGCCGGGCCGGAGGGTGACGGTGCGCACCCTCCCGTGCTTCTCGGACGTGATGACGCCCGCATCCTCGAGCACGCGGAGGTGCTGCAGGAACGACGGGAGCGCCATGGTGAACGGCTCCGCCAGCTCCGACACGACCGCAGGCGCCTTCGCCAGTCGCTCGACGACCGCCCGGCGGGTCGGGTCGGCGAGCGCGCGGAGCACCCCGTCGACCTCGTCCTGATACTTAGGCACGCACCTAACTATGCCCTCTCCCGCTGGTTGACGCAACACGCCGTGCGCCGACGTCGGCGCACGGCGTGTCGCGTCAACCAGGTCAGGCTTCCGGGCGCCGGGGTGCGGTGGCGGCGATGAGCAGGGTGCAGCAGGTGATCAAGGCGATGGCGACGACGAACCCCACCCGGGCGTCGGCGACGGCGGCGAGGGCGCCGAGGACGGCGATGCCGACGGACTGTCCCACCTGCCGGGAGGTGTTGTAGATGCCGGAGGCGAGGCCGGCCGAGGCGGCGCCCAGGGAGGTGCTCGCGGCCTTGTTCAGGGCCGTCGAGTAGATCGCGGTGCCCGCCCCGACGACGAACTCCGCGATCACGAGCACCCACCAGCCTTCCGCTGCGGCCGCGCCGAGGAGGAGGGTTCCGGCCGCGGCGGCGCCGGAGCCGATGAGGATCATCCGGCGGTTCCCGCGGCGGAGCAGGTGCGGGTTCACGAAGAGTCCGGCCAGGATGGTGCCGGCGGCGAAGGATGCCAGCAGCAGGCCGCCGGTCAGCGCGGAGATGCCCCACGCGCTCTGGATGTATAGGGCGAGGAAGAACTGGAGCCCGTAGGCGCCGAACTGGAACGCGAATCCGCCGACGACCGCGCCAGGGAAACCGGGACTGCGGAACACGCCGAGTGGCATGATCGGGGCCTTCGCGTGACGCTCGATCAGCACGAACACGGCGAGCAGCACCACGCCCCCGCCCAGAAGGAGCCAGGTGAGTGGCGCGCCGGCGTCCCGGCCGGCCTCGATGAGTCCGGCGACGACCGCCACGAGCCCCGCGGTTCCGGTGAGCTGCCCGGCGACGTCCAGTCGCGGGCGGTCCCGCCGTGCGCGCGGGTGGTCTGCGGTACCGACGAGGGCGGCGGCGGCGATCGCGATCGGCGTGGTCAGCCAGAACACCGCCCGCCAGCCGGCGGTGTCGGTGAGCAGGCCGCCCAGGAACGGCCCGACGGCCATCCCTGCACCGCCGAAGACCGTCATCATGTTGACCGCGGTGGAGCGATGCCCGGGGTCGTCGAAGCTCTTGCCCACGAGCGCAAGGACCATCGGCAGCAGGAGCGCGGCGAACACGCCCTGCGCGGCTCGGCAGGCGATCAGCATCCCGATCGACGGGCTGAGCGCGCAGGCGGCGGACGCCGCGGCGAAGCCGATCGCGCCGATGCGGAACAGCCTCTCCGCGCCGAACCGGTCGCCGAGGCTGCCGCCGAGCAGCAGCAGGGAGGCCAGTGGCAGCGTGTACGCGTCGACCACCCAGGAGATCTCTCCGGCCTGGGCGCCCAGGTCCTCGGCGATCCGCGGCAGGGCGAGGTTCAGCGCGCTGCCGTCCAGGGTGATGACGATCCACCCCAGGTAGATCGCCCAGCCGCGTGCCGACCACGCCGAGCGGACCGGCGCGGCGATCGCCGTCACGCGCGCGCCGCTTCGAGCAGGGCCAGCACGCCCTCGACCGCGTCGTCGAACACGGCCGCGTCCTGCGCGGCCCTGGCCAGCACGTACCCGCCCTGCAGCGTCGCCGCGACCGCCGCCGCCGTGCGGACCGCGTCGAGATCGGACCTCAACTCGCCGCTGCCGACGCCGTCGGCGATGACGGCGGCGAGCTGCTCGCGGATCCACGCGAACATCCCGCCGACCTCCGTCCGCAGCGCGGGGGATTCGATCACGTCGGGCTCCTGCACCAGGCGACCGAACTGACAGCCCTTCAGCACCGCCTCGTGGTCCCGTGTCAGGTACGCCCGCACCCGCTCGACGACGTTGGAGCCGGAGCCGAGGGAGGCCGCCACCTGGGCCTTCATCTGTTCGGTGTTGCGCTCGATCGCGGCCTGCGCGAGCGCCTCCTTGCCCTGGAAGTGGTGGTACATGCTGCCCTTGCCCGCGCCGGCGGCATCCAGGATCTCCCTCGGGCTCGTCGCCCCGTAGCCGCGCTCCCACATGAGGTCCCGGGTGGCCTCGATCAGATCGTCTCGCGTCGTCATAACCGAAACTGTACCTACCTCCAGGTACAAAGTCGAGTCGGGAAGCAACGCGGGAGTCCCGAGACGGGCGTCGCCGTCGCCCGGCGGCCCCTCGATAACGGGTTGGTAACGGCGGTTTGCGTCAACGCGTTTGACGCGCTTAGCGTGGCGTCAATCGTTTGAAGTCAAACGATTGACGGACGAAGGAGCCGCAGGATGCTGACGATGAAGGACATCGCGTCGCACGTCGGCGTCTCCGTGTCCAGGACGAGCTGCGCACCGACCCGGAGCCGGTGCCGCTGACCTTCAGCGCACCCTATTGCGGGTACCCGTTCTTCAGCACGCGGGATGAGACGCGTGCGGCGACGTTCATCCAGTCGACGGCGCCGATGCACGCGGTCTACCGCTGGCACCTGCCGGACCCGGTGTGGTTCGAGAGCGACTTCCGGGCCACGGTGCAGCAGATCGGCGTCTGGGACCGGGGCGGCCTGTTCGAGCGCGTGGACGACGTGTTCTCGGTGGCGTACTGGTACCAGACCGAGCCGCACGGCGCGTTCCCGGCGCTGCCGGAGGCCGCCGCCCGCGTCCCCCGCTGACGCCGACCTCCCACGATTCGTGCCGAATGTGCGCTATTCGGCGCGAATAGCGCACATTCGGCACGAATCGCGTGCTCCGGAGGCGTGGGTCAGGTGAGGGAGGCGGCCCAGGCGTCGGCGGTGGTGACCGTCGCCTGGCGGGGGAAGACCTTCTCGGTGAGGACGCGGTGCACCTCCTCGTCGCCGTCGGCGCACGCGTCGGCGAGCACGGTGAGGCGGAGGTCGAGGTCGGCGGCCTGGCGCACGGTCGAGAGCACGACGCCCGAGGTGGAGATGCCGGCCAGCACCAGGGAGTCGATGCCGAGGCCGCGCAGCAGCACCTCGAGGTCGCTGCCGGCGAAGGCCGAGATGCGCTTCTTGACGATGACGGGCTCCTCCGGTCGCGGGGCGAGCGCGTCGGCGATCTGGGTCGCCAGGCTGTCGAGCAGCATGGTGTTGCCCGCGGCGGATGCGCGGCCGCCGAAGGACGAACCGGCCGCCACCTCGGGGTAGCCGGGGCGGAAGGCGACGCGGACGAAGAGCACGGGCATCCCGTTGCGGCGCGCGGCGTCGAGCGCACGGGCGGCGGCCCCGACGGCGCCCTCGAAGCCGGGTCGGCCGGCGATGCCGTTCTGGAAGTCCATCAGGAGAAGTGCGGTGGTCATGGGAGCCTCTCGACAAAGTAGACAGTTACAACTGTGCAGTTTAGACTGTCTATATGACGAGTGAGAAACCGGCGCCAACCCCGCACCAGACCGCCGTCGATCTGCGCGCCGTGCTCGCCAGGCTGCTCCGCAAGCTCCGCGAGGCGACGAACGAGGGCATCACGCCGTCGCAGGCGTCCGCCCTGTCGCGGCTCGGCAAGGGCGGCGTCTCCACGGTGAGCGCGCTGGCGCACGCCGAGAAGGTGCGCCCGCAGTCCATGGCCACGATCGTCGAGGCGCTCGAAGGGCTCGGGTTCGTCACCCGCAGCCAGGACCCGAACGACGGCCGGCGCCAGATCGTCGACCTCACCGAGGCGGGCTGGGCGCAGATCGCCGGGCAGCGGGAGGCGGGCGTCGCGTGGCTCGACCGGGCGCTCAGCGAGGAGGTCTCCCAGGCCGAGCTGCTGACCCTCGCCGCGGCCACTGCCATCCTCGAGCGGATCCTCGACCGATGACGCGCACGCCGCCGCCCGCCGGCCGCTTCGACCGCCGGCTGCTCGCGCCGATGATGCTCGGCGCGGTGCTCAACCCGATCAACACGGCCATCATCGCGGTCGCGCTCGCGCCCATCGGCATCGCGCTCGGCGCCCCGGCCTCCGAGACCGTGTGGCTGGTGTCCGCGCTCTACCTCGCGACCGCCATCGGGCAGCCGCTCGTCGGGCGGCTGGTCGACATCTTCGGCGTCAAGCGCCTCTACCTCGTGGGAGGTGCGCTGGTCGCCGTGGCCGGCGCGATCGGACTGCTGATCCCGGCGACCCACGACAGCGTGTGGTGGCTGGTCGTCGCCCGCGTCGTCCTCGGCCTCGGAACGTGCGCCGGCTATCCCGCGGCGATGCACCTGATCCGCGCGGAGGGTCAGAGGACGGGCGTGGCCTCCCCGGCGATCATCCTCACCGTGCTCTCGGTGACGACGCAGACGGTGGCGGTCATCGGCCCGACCCTCGGCGGCCTGCTGATCGGCGCCTGGGGCTGGCGGGCGACGTTCGCGGTGAACCTGCCGCTCGGTGTGGCATGCGTGATCCTCGGCTGGATCCTGCTGCCGCGCACGACGGGACTCGAGCCCGCGAAGGAGGACCGGCCGCGCATCGACGGGCTCGGCATCCTGCTGTTCGCCGTCTCCATGCTGGCGCTGCTGATCTTCCTGCAGAACCTGTCCGTCGCGACCCTCTGGCTGCTCGCCGTCGCGCTGGTCGCGGGCGCAGGCCTCGTCTGGTGGGAGCTGCGGGTGGCGGAGCCGTTCATCGACCTGCGGGTGCTCGGCGGCAACGTGCCGCTGCTGCTCACGTACACCCGGGCGCTGCTGACGGCGATCATCTCTTACACCTTCGTCTACGGCTTCACGCAGTGGCTGGAGCAGGGCAGGGTGCTCGACCCGACCGTCGCGGGGCTCGTGCTGCTGCCCGTCTTCGCTGCCGGGATCGCCTTCGCGCTCGCGTTCGGGCGGCGTCCAGAGGTGCTGTGGAAGCTGCTCATCGGCTCAATCGCGCAGCTCGCCGCCGGCGTCCTGGTGCTGTTCATGACGGGCGCCTCGCCGATCTGGTTCCTGGTCGTGACGATGCTGGTGCTGGGCATCCCGCAGGGCCTGAACAACCTGGCGATCCAGAACACGCTCTACTATCAGGCGCAGCCGGAGCGGATCGCGTCGTCGGCCGGCCTCCTGCGCACCTTCATGTACCTCGGGGCGATCGTCTCGTCCGTCATCTACGGCAACGTGTACGGCGCTCGGGCGAGCACGGGCGGCCTGCACGTGCTGGGCTGGGTGGTGGTCGGCGTCGCGACGGTGTTCCTGCTGATCACGGTGTTCGACCAGAGCCTCCGCGCTCTCGGGCGGGAGCCGAAGGGGGCGCAGGCGGAGCAGCCGGCGGAGCAGGACGCGGCGCGGAGCTGACCGCGTCGCCGCGCAGCGAGCGGACCATGCTCTGGAGGCTGCGGAAGGCGTCCTTCTGCTCCTCCGGTGTCATGCCGGCCAGCATCCGGAGCTCGACCGAGCGGACGGCGGCGCTCGCCTGCTCGAGACTGCGCCGGCCGCGCTCCGTCAGCCGCGTCGGCAGCGCTTTGCCGGCGGAGGGCTCGGTCGCGCGGGTGACGAAGCCGTCGCGTTCGAGCGATTGCAGCAGCACGTTCATCGTCTGACGCGTCACGAAGGCGCCGCGGGCGAGCTCCGAGTTCGAGAGCCCGGGGCGCTGGGCGAGCAGTTCAAGGCAGGAGTAGTGGGTGATGTTCATGCCGAGGGGTCGCAGCACGTCCTCCATCGCCGTGCGCAGCGCGCTCGCGGCCTCCTTCAGGAGGTAGCCGAGGGACGTCTGGAGGTCGATCCCCTCGCCGTCTTGACTCATGTCAGTATTCTGACATAGCCTCGCTGTGTCAGAAAACTGACATGAACCGAATGGAGCTTCCCCATGCCCGTCACCGGCCCCGACTTCGTCTCGCTCCAGGTGAGCGACCTCGACGCCTCCCAGGCGTTCTACGAGCAGTACCTCGGTCTCGTCCGCTCGCCCGCCGGCCCTCCGCACGCGGTCGTGTTCGACACCGCGCCCGTCGCCTTCGCGCTGCGCGACATCCTGCCCGGCACCGATCTCGCAGCTGTCGAGCGCCCCGGCCTCGGCGTCGCGCTGTGGCTGCACGCCACCGACGTCCAGGCCATCCACGACGCGCTCGCCGCCGACGGCCATCCGATCGTCGCCGCGCCGATCGACGGGCCGTTCGGCCGTACATTCACGTTCGCGGACCCCGACGGGTACCACGTGACGCTGCACGACCGCGGGTGAGTGTTCAGCGATCGAACGTTCGAATCTCCTGCTGGGCCGACTTCCGTCGGAGATTCGGACGTGGATGCGCCGAATCTCCGACGGAAGCGGCGACTTCCCCCCACTCGGCGGGGTGAAGACCGCCGAAGTCGGCGGGAAACCGGCGCGCGGCGCGGAGCCCCTGGCGCTACTGTCCGGCCATGAGCATCATCGATGAAGCCCTGAACGCCAATCCCGCGCTGGCCGCCGGCTACGACCCCGCCCTCGGCGGCCACCCCGCGCCGAAGATCGCCGTCGTGACCTGCGCGGACCCCCGGCTCACCGGTCTCGTACGTCTGCTGGGGCTCCCGGACGCGGATGTGGACCTGATCCGCAACGTCGGCACGGTCGTGGACAGCGACGTGGTGCGGTCGCTCGTCGTCTCGACGCGCGTGCTCGGCACGCGCGAGATCATGATCGTCAACCACAACGAGTGCGGGCTCTCCGCGTTCTCCGGCGACGAGCTGGCCGATCGGCTCGGCCGCGAGACGGGCAGGTTCCCGGTCGCGCCGGAGACGTTCTTCAGCTTCACCGACGTCGAGGAGAACACCCGGCTGCAGATGCGGAAGGCACGGTCGCACCCGTGGATCGCCGCCGACATCCCGATCCGCGGGTTCGTCTTCGACGTGCACACCGGCCTGCTGGCCGAGGTGTCCGCCGACTGAACGGCGCGATCGTGCCCAGCCCGCAGATGGACAGGGTCCTCGCGACCCTGCGGCGGCGCCGGGAGTCGGCCGCCGGCGATTCGGCTCCGACTCTCGCCGAGGCTCGCGCGGCGTTCGTCCCGGCCGACGCGCTGCATCCGATCCCCGACGACGTGACGGTCGCAGCGACGAGCGCGGGAGGGGTTCCCGCCTACTGGCTGGACGCGCCCGGGGTCGACCGCGACCGCGCCGTCCTGTTCCTCCACGGCGGCGGCTTCCAGTTCGGCTCGCTCGAGAGCGACGGCGAGCTCGCGTCCCGGATCGGGCGCAGCGCGGGAACACGCGTGCTCTTCCCGGAGTACCGGCTCGCGCCGGAGCACCCATTCCCCGCTGCGCTCGACGACGTCCGTTCGGCGTGGCGATGGCTGCGCGACGACCGGAGGATGCCCGCGGCCTCTCTCGCGGTGGCCGGCGACTCCGCGGGCGGGGGTCTCGCCGCGTCGCTGCTGGTGGCGGACCGCGACGCCGGCGGGGACCCGCCCGCCGCGGCCGTCCTGCTGTCGCCGACGGTCGATCTGACCGGATCGGGCCGATCGATGAGCGAACGCGTCAAGGAGGACCCGATCTCCACGCCGGAACTGCTGAGCCGGCTCGCGTCGGATTACCTGCACGGCGTCGACCCGCGGGCACCGCTGGCGTCGCCCCTCTTCGCCCGGCTCGACGGCCTGCCGCCCCTGCTCATCCAGGTCGGCACGGCCGACCTGCTCCTCAGCGACGCCGAGCGGCTGACGGAGGCCGCACGCCGGGCCGGCGTCGCGGTCACGCTGGAGGTCGGCGAGGGCCTGCCCCACGTCTATCAGCTCGACGCAGGGACCCCGGAGGCCGACGACGCGACGCGCCGGATCGGGGCCTTCCTGCGCGCCCACCTGGGCTGAGCCTTCTCACCGCCGCACGGTCCGGCACGCCAGCTGGACCGCGAGCCGCGTCTCGGGGTCGTCGAGGTCGAGGCCGAGCAGCTCCTGCGCCCTGACGATGCGCGTGGAGACGGTGTTGCGGTGCAGGCCGAGCGCCTCCGCCGTCGCGGCGATGCCGGACTCGTGGTCGAGGTAGGAGGCGAGGGTCTCCACCAGTTCGGGGCCGCGGGAGAGGAGCGGCGCGAGCAGCGACTCCGCCGCCGGGACGAACGTGTCGCTCCCCGTCCACGACAGCAGCAGCTGCTCCAGCCCTAATGCGTCGATGCGCAGGAAGTAGCCGGTCGCCGACCGGTCGGCCGCGAGTCGCGCGGCGTCGGCGGCGCCCTCCAGGGTGGCGACCAGCCCGGCTGGGCCGGTCTCCAGCGTGCCGACGCCGGTGGCCACGTTGAACGCGCGGCGGGCCGAGGCGTGCAGCATCCGGAGGGCGCGCACGCTGTCCTCGACCCGGCTCGGCGCCGGGGGAGCGGCGAAGCTCAGCCAGCCGGTCACGCCGCGTCCGCTGGTGGCGGCGTGCGAGTCGGTGGGCAGCGCGGTCAGCTCACGCGTCACGAACCGGAGCAGCTGGAACGTGTCGACCCGGCTGCGCCCGACCAGGCGGAAACCCAGGTGGTAGCCGCCGGTGCGCCAGCCGCGCTCCAGCATCCGCTGGTCGAGCTCCGGGTCGCGGTCGTCGCCGCGCTCCAGGAACTCGCGCAGCAGGCCGGAGGCGACCGCGGCGTCGTTGACGTCGGCGACCTCGTCGATCAGGATGCGCGCCGCGACGGCCGGCATCGCCACCTCGGCCGCCACCCCGAGCGCGCTCAGCTGCAGCGTGCTCAGCCCCGTGCCGAAGACGGCGAGCCGCAGGCCGGCGCGGCTCGGGCTGTCCACCCGGACGGAGGCGGCAGCGCCCTCGGCGACGGAGACCGTGTCCAGCCACGGGGCGAAGTCGATGGCGGCGTGCACGGCGGCCGGGAGTTCGCCGCCGGCCTGCAGCAGCACGCCCTCGCTGTCGATCAGCGCGACGCCGTGCCCGACGCTCGCGGACAGGTGGCGCAGCAGGTCGGCGAGGTTGTCCGCGTGGTACTCGATCGACTGCGCGACGCGACGCACGTAGCCGAGGGTGAGCGCATCCCGGCCCTCGACCAGCTCCCACGCCGCCCGGGCGAGCGCCATCGGCTCGGCTACGTCGAGCAGCGCCAAGCCGAAGCGCTCGGCGAGCGTCCGCGTTCCCGGCCCGAACGCCTCAGCGCCCGGGGTCGCCAGGGCGCGGTAGCCGCGGTCGCGCACGCGGCGCACGAGCGCATCCTGCTGCCACGGCGTCGCGGGCGGGGGCGAGGTGAGCAGGGCCAGGAGCCCTGCGCCCTCGGCGGGCAGGTCGGCCTCGGTCGCGCCGACGACGAGGTCGCGCCAGACCGTGGCGGGGTCGGCCCCGGCGAGGATGCGGACACCGCCGCCGGACGGATGGGCGAGCAGGGCGGCGAGGTCGAGGCTGTCGCTCATGCCGCCTCCAGCCCGGCCAGGCCGAAGGCGGAGGGGGTGACGCGGGCCAGCCGGTCGTCGCGCTCGGCCCACCACGCCGGCGCGGGAAGGGCGAGCACGGTCACGTGGCGGGCGATGGTGACGCCGTCGACCTGCAGGATGTCGCGCGAGAGGGTGTCCAGCGCGACCACGATCTCCGGCGCCCCCGCGACGGTCTCGCCGTCGCGCACCACCGCGAGCAGCTCCGACCGCGCGACGAGGCGCAGCAGGGAGCCGTCGTCGCCCTCGACCTGCACGGCGCTGACGAACGGGTCCTCCGGAGAGGGCTCGACTCGCGACACCCGGCCGGAGCCGAGCAGCCGGCCGCCGAGCGCCTCCGCGAGCGTGGCGGCGTCCGCGTCGGCGGCGGCCTCCATGCGCTCGCCGAGCTCCAGGGCCCGCGTCGTCGTCCCCAGGACGCCGTGCTCACGCAGGTCGCCCACGGTGAAGCCGGCCATCAGCACGGCGCCGGTGCCGCCCGCCTGCACGACGGCCGCACGCACCTGCGATTCCACGTCGGCCGCTCGGGTGGTCTCCACGACCGCGACGCCCCGGCCGGTGTCGCACACCGTGACGATGCCGGGGAGCCCGTCCACCAGCAGCGAGACCTGGTCGAGCCGGGGCAGAGCGCGGCCCATGCAGTCCGCGTCGACCACGGCGAGTCGGTCGGCCAGCAGGAAGGGCGACAGTCCGTTCATCCCGCCGCCTTCCAGCGCGCACACCGCCCGCGCCCGCACGCCGGTCCAGCGCTCGGCGGCGGCGAGCAGCGGGTCGAAGGCGGTGGCCGGTGGGATGCGCTCGCTCAGCAGGTAGGTGGAGCCGGCGAACGCGACGGTCGCGCACGGGGTGGAAGGGTCGAGGTCGTCGATCGAATGCACGTCGAGCGGCCAGATCGGCGACCGCGCCGCCATCAGCCGCAGCAGCGTGGGGGAGCCGCCGCCGCCCGACCCCAGCAGCGAGAACCCCCGGCTCAGTGCGTCGAGGCGCTCCGGGCCGAGGGTTCTCATGCTGACAAGGGTAGGCGGAGTCAGGCCGATCCGGCCCGCGCGAGCGCGGCGGACTCGACCGGGACGAACTCCTCGGTGAGGCCGAAGGCGCGCGGCCCGAACGCGGCCAGCGCCTCCGGTGTTCGCATCATCTCCGGGGTCGAGATGCCGAGCACCCGCACCCGCTGGCCGTAGCGCAGGCCCTCGGTCGTGATCGGCTCGCCCGACTCGATGTCGGTCACGCAGATCAGGTCGGGCACGATGGCCACCAGCTCCCCGTCGCGCAGCGCGATCAGGTTCTCGTTCTGGAACCGGATCTCCAGCGTCGAGTCGTCGCCCGCCTCCAGGGCCGAGATGGTGGCCCTGCCCTTGGCGAAGCCCTCGGTCGTCCGCCGCTCGACGTCGGTGACCTTGCCGCTGAACAGCTCGCGCACCTCCGGGTACAGGGTCGTGGACAGGGTCTGCGCGATCGCCTCGAACGGCGAGCGGTGCTCCTCCCGCGCTTCCCGGATGGCCCGGCCGAGCGCGAGCGCCATCGACAGCGTGCGCGGGACCGCCGTGCGGCGCACGTCGGCGCCGGTCATCGCATACTCCGCGATGTGGCCGACGCCGCCCAGCCGGATGGTTACCCCGCGGGCCAGCCACTCCATCTGCCGGTCGTCGTCCCCGGTGTCGATGACGACGGTCTCGCCGCGCTCGCCGGCGAGGGCGAGCGGGGAGCCGTGCACACCGTAGACCGCGAAGGTCTCCATCGACAGCTCGGGGAAGGCGCGGCCCATGCCGTCGGCATCCACGACCGGCAGCCCGGTCTCGGTGGCGACGATGAGCGGGATCATCGAGTTGATGCCGCCGCACTCGATCGGCATGGTGGCGTCGGCCGTGCGGCCCAGGTGCGACTCCAGCGTCCGCAGCGCGAGGGTCGGCTCCGTGCCGGCCGGGATCTTCTCGATCATCACCGTCGGCGCGCCCATCTGCGCGGTCGGGATGACGAACAGGTCGTCGGCGAGCTCGTCCGGGTCGAGGATGGTGATGCCGCGGTCGCCGAGGACGCGCGCGACCAGCATCTGGCCGATGTACGGGTCGCCGCCGCCTCCGGTGCCGAGCAGGGTGGCGCCGCGGGCGAGGTCGGGCAGGTCGGCGGCGGTGAGGGTCCAGCTCATGCGCCCGCCTCCACCAGCTGCCGCTCGGGTGTGCCGTCGAAGCGGTGCGACGGGAGGTCGTAGCCGAAGTAGCCGGGACCCACCATCGCGAGTGCCTCCGGCGTGTGCCAGCGGGGGTCGCTTGGGGCGGCGACCACGCGGACGCGCTGACCGTAGCGCAGCCCCTCCGTCGTGATCGGCTCGCCGCTCTCGGCGTCGAGCACGATGATCAGGTCCGGTGTCGTCGCGAAGGTCTCGTCGCCCGACTGCGCGATGAGGTGCTCGTTCTGGAAGGACAGCTCCAGCGCGGCGGTGTCGCCGGGCGCCTCGATCCTGGCGCGCCCGCGGGCGAACCCGGTCGTGGTGGCGCGTTCGACGTCGACCACCTTGCCGGAGAAGAACTCGCGCCCGCCGAGGCGTTCGACCGTCGCGGCGACGGGGTCGGACTTCGCCAGCCGCGCCTCCGCGATGCCGGAGCCGATGGCCAGGCTGTGCGAGAGCGAGCCGCCGACGAGCGCCTCGCGGGCGACCGCGCCGCTCATCGGGAAGCCGGAGATCATCACGGAGCAGCCCATCTCGACGCAGGCGACCCGCGCGATCCGTTCCGTCCAGTGGTTGTCGACCGTGTTCAGCACGCCGACGTTGCCCTTCTCGTCGCTGAACGCGAGCGGCGACGCGGTCACCCCGTACAGCGTCGGCAGCACCATCTGCAGTTCGGGGAACGCGCGTCCCATCCCGTCGGCGTCGAGCAGCGGCAGCCCGAGGGCGGCCGCAGCGGCGACCGGGATGGTGGAGTTCACGCCGCCGATCTCGGCGCATGCCACGTGCGTGACCGGCCGGCCGAGGTACGTGCCGAGCGCGTGGACGGGCGCGACCACCTCGTCGAGGCTCGGCAGCTTCTCGACCATGACGGTCGGCGCTCCCATCATGGCGACGGTGAGCACGAGCGCGTCCTCCGGCACCTCGTCGAGGCCGACGACCGTGACCGGGCCATGCTCGGCGAGCGCCTGCCGGGCGAGGAGCGACCCGATGTACGGGTCGCCGCCGCCTCCGGTGCCGAGCACGGCGGCTCCGCGCGCGAGGTCGCCGATCGCGTCGGAGGTGAGGGTCCAGCTCATACCCGCACCCCCATCGCCAGGTCGCCGACCGCCTTCACGCGGATGCGCGTCGCGTTGCCGGGGAGGTAGGGGATGGGCACCTCGTCGAAGTCGACGATCGCGACCGACGTGGGGGAGGCGCCGGCCGCGATCGCCTTGTCCACCGCCTCCGCTCGAACGGCGGCGATGGCCTCCTCGCGGCGGCCGGGCTCGACGGCGTACACCTTGTCGATCTCGCCCCCGACCTGTGCGATGGATGCGCCGATCGCGTTCGCGACGGCGTAGTTCTCCGGCCGGTGCACGGCGCCGAAGATCGGCAGCTCGTCGGGCAGGAGGATGGAGCCGCCGCCGACGGCGACGACGGGGATCGGGTCGGGCGAGGTGCGCATCCGGTCGACCGCCTCGGCGATCCGCTCTGCGATGCGGGCGAGCACGCGCTGCACGAACGCAGGATCGAGGTGCGCGACCTTCGACGGGTCGCCGACCTGCGCCCGCCCGGCGGCGACGGCGATGTCGGTGGCCGTCAGCGTCGAGCCGCCGAAGACGAGCGCCTCCGTCGTCAGCCGGTAGCCGACGGACTCCGGCCCGACCTCCGCGGTCTCGGTGTCGACGATGGAGCCGCCGCCGATGCCGATGGAGAGCACATCGGGCATCCGGAAGTTGGTGCGGACGCCCGCGACCTTCACCTCGTTGGCGGTCTCGCGCGGGAAGCCGTTGATGAGCAGGCCGATGTCGGCCGTCGTGCCGCCGATGTCGACGACCGCGCAGGTGTCGAGGCCGCTGGTGAGGGCGGCTCCCCGCATCGAGTTGGTCGGGCCGGACGCGAAGGTGGCGACGGGATAGAGGCGCACGTAGTCCTCGTCCATCAGCGTGCCGTCGTTCTGGCTGAGGAAGATCGGCGCGTCGATGCCCTGCGCCCGGACGGCGGCGGTCAGGCCGTCGACGATCTCGGAGGCGAGCTCGCGCAGCGCGGCGTTGATGATCGTCGCGTTCTCGCGCTCGAGCAGCCCGATCCGGCCGATCTCGTGCGACAGCGAGATGGCGACCTCGTCGCCGAGCTCCGCCGAGAGGACCGCCGCTGCCTGCGTCTCCACGTCGTGGTTCACCGGCGAGAACACGGACGAGATGGCGACGGAGCGAACGCCGTGCGCGGCCATGTCGGCCGCGATGCCCTTCAGCTCGGCCACATCGAGCGGCGAGATGGGCCGGCCGTCGAACTCGTAGCCGCCGTGCGCCAGGTAGGCGCGGCCGCCGATCGCCTCGATCAGCGTCTCCGGCCAGTCCACCAGCGGCGGGAGGGCCTTCGTCGCCGGGAGGCCGAGCCGCAGCGCGGCGGTCGGCGCGAGCCGCTTGGCCTGCACCAGCGCGTTGATGAAGTGGGTGGTGCCGATCATCACCGCGTCGATGTCGCCGCCGTCGAAGCCGCGCGCCTGGCGCAGGGCTTCGATGGCGCTGACGATGCCGCTCGTCACGTCCGGGCTGGTCGAGTTCTTGACGCCGGCGAGGGTGGTCCGGCCGTCCATGAGCACTGCGTCGGTGTTGGTCCCGCCGACGTCGATGCCGATGTGCATAGGTTCCGCTTTCTGCTGTGCTGCGTGCGCCGCCCTGGGACGGCGCACGCAGCGGGTGGATCGGTGCTGCGCGTTGTGCTGGTCAGTTGGTGGCGACCGCCTCCGGCCCCGCCGACGCCGCGGCGGCCGGCTCCGAGTCGGCCGGGTCGGCCTGCTGCGTGGTCGCGCGGCCGACGCCGCGCACCCAGCCCAGCTTGCCGGCGACCGTGTAGAGCACGATGGAGAGCAGCAGCGACCAGATGGCGGGGATGCCCCAGGTGACGAAGTAGCCGACGAGCGACGAGACCAGCCACACCACGAGGGTCACCGGGACGATGCGCGGCGCGAACTCGGGCAGCCGGCCGCTGCTCCTCGTCGCATCCAGCTCGCCCCGCCACTTCCGCACGAAGAAGTACTCGGCGACCATGATGCCCGCGATGGGCGGGAAGGCGACACCGAGCACGATGAGGAAGTCGGTGAACGCCGACAGGATGCCGGCGGCGGCGAGGATCGTGCCGACCACGCCGAGCACGATGGTGGTCGTGACCCGGTGCAGGTTCTTGTTGAACGCCGTGGAGATGAAGTTCACGAGTCCCAGCGTCGAGGAGTACAGGTTCCAGTCGTTGATCTTCAGCGTGCCGGTGATCACGATGATGAGCCCGACGAACCCGATCGAGGAGGTCACGATCGCGACGATGTTCCCGGAGGCCGCCGCGTGGGCGAGCAGCACGCCGGAGAGGCCGATCACGAACTCGCCGAGGCTGACGCCGGCGACCGTCTGCTTCACCACGTCGGCACGGCTGCGGTTGAACCGGGTCATGTCGGCGGTGATGATCGCGCCGACGATGAGGCCGCCCGCGACGATCCCGGTGCCCTGCCAGACGCTCATCGCCGGTCCGGGCGCGGGGGAGGTGAGCAGGTCGCCGATGTCGTGCTTGCTCAGCTCGCTGATGACCGACCAGCCGACCAGGATGAGGAACAGCGGGACGGTGATGTTGGCCAGCCACTGCATCCCGACGAAGCCGAACGCCACCACCGCGGTCACCGCGAGGCCGAAGATCACGCTCCACAGCCAGATGGGCATGGCGCCGGGCATGAGCGCGTCGAGCGACTGGGCCGAGATGGCCGATTGGATGCCGAACCAGCCGATCAGGCTGATGCCGATCGCGAGGCCGACGAGCGACGCTCCGATCTCGCCGAACCCGGTCCAGCGGGCGAGGAGTGCCGTGTTGAGGCCCTCCTTCTGCCCGATGATGCCGACGATGCACATGATGACTTCGAGGATGATCGAGCCGAGCAGGAGTGCGAGCGCGGCGTTCCAGAACGTCATGCTGTAGCCCAGGGTCGCCCCGAGCAGGAATTGCGAGAGGGCCGAGACCTGGCCGAAGCGCTGCACCGCGATCCCGAACCACGGCTTGCGGGCGTCCGGGGTCACGCGGGAGAGGGCGAAGTCGTCGGCATGTGCTGTACGTGCCATGGTGGGTTTCCTTCTGACGGGTGGGGGAGCGGGGGGTTGCGACCACCGTAGGGACCCGCCCGTCGCGTGTGAATGTGCGTTCCGCTGCAATCCGCCGCAGTTCTGTGCACCCCGCACATGCCGTGCGAATGCCACCTGGTTGACGCGACACGCCGTCGCGCGCTCCGGCGGCGCGGCGTGTCGCGTCAACCAGGCGGCGCAGGGACCTTCGGCCCGTGGGCGCGGGGCCGCGCGGCCTACGGTCGTCGCATGGAGGAACGGGCGGCGGGGTGGACGCCGATGGCCGCGGTCGACGCGGCCAACCTGGCGCTGGAGGGTGGACAGCCGAACGTCGTCACCCTGGCCGGCCTGCTCGCGCCCGGCGGCTTCGTGGACGGCACCGGCCGGCCCGATGTCGTCGCGCTGCGCGAAGTGCTCGCACCGCGCATCGAGCGGGTGGACGCGCTGCACCGCGTGCCCGCTCGGCTCGATGGCGTGTGGAGGTGGCGTACGGCCGTCCCGGACCTGTCGCACCACCTCCGGGTGATCGAGGCGGACATCGACCTCGAGCACACCTGCTCCCGCGTCGTCATGACGCCGCTCGACCCCGCGCGGCCGCTCTGGGAGCTCCTGCTCGTCCCGCGCGTGGCCGAGGGCCGCTGCGGGATGCTGTTCCGGCTGCACCACGCCGTCGCCGACGGGCTCGGGGCCGAGGCGCTGGTGGCCGCGCTCTCCGACGCGGCACCGGTCGACGACGCGCCGGCGGGTGCCGCACACGGCCGGGCGGACGAGCCGCCTCCCGCCGCGCGTCGCCCGCTCCTCCGCCGCTGGGGCGACCTCGCGGTGCAGACCGCCGCCGTCTTCCGGCGCAGCGTCCACTCCCGTGCGCTGCTGGGGCCGCTCGGAACGACCCGGGACGTCGCCCTCCTCGACGTCGACCTGGCGCGCTTGCACGACGGCGCCCACCTGCTCGGCGGCACTATCGGCGACGCGTTCCTCGCCGCGTTCGGGCAGGGGCTCCGCGCGATGCTGGCCGCTGCGGGCGAGGAGCCTCCCGCGGCGGTCCCCGTCTCCAGCCCCGTGCGGCTGGCGCGGCTGGCCGGCGAGGGCAACGCCACCGGTGTCATGCTGACCCGCATCCCCGTCGCTGACCTGGACGTCGATCGCGCCGTCGCCCGCGTCGCGTCCCTCACCCGGTCGGAGAAGGCCCGCGCCCGCGCGGTCGGCACGTTCCGGCCGATGAGCAACCCGCGGGCCGCGCGGATGCTGATGCACCTCGCGCGACGCCAGCGCGCGGTCGGCGCGATCGCGTCCGAACTGACCGGGCCGGAGCGGACCCTGCGGCTGGGCGGCGCAGAGCTCGTAGCCGCGTGGCCGCTCGCGCTGCTCTCCGGCAACGTCCGCGTCGGCGCGCTCGCCGTCTCGTACGCGGGCCGCTTCCGCGTCAGCATCCAGACCGACGGCTCGCACCTGCCGCCGGCCCGCGTGCTCGCGGATGGGATGGCCCGGGCACTGGGCGGGATCGAGGAGCGGGCGCGCCAGAGAGCACCCGGCTGACGAAAGGAGACCCGGCCGCCACCGCCGATGACTTCGGTGGCGGCCAGGTGGCTGTCAGGCTCCCGCGCGGGGCAGGAACACGCGCATGGTGCTCGGCCCGTGGTTCGCCCAGCGGAAGTACGGCTCCAGCCGCAGCGTGCGCACCTCGTCGGCTCCGGCCTCCGCCGGCCGGGACGCGTAGGGCCAGCCGGGATGCGCCTGCGGGCGCAGCCGGACGGTCGCCTCCGCGCCGGTGGGCGTCGCGACGAGGGGGCGGTCGTCGGCGAGGAGGACCACATCCACGTCCGTCCCGTCCGGCAGCCCGGTGGACTCGGCGCACAGCACGAGCGGTCCGCGCTCGACCGCGACGGTGCCGCGGAGCGCGTCGATCGCCGGTGTCGGGTACGAGAGCCGCGGGGACATGGGCAGCTCGACCCGCACCGGCTCCTCCGGCCGGAACCGGTCGACGATCCGCGCGTACCCGTCCTCGACCGCGACCGGCGCCCCCGCGTAGGTGACGCGGGCACCCTCGGCCCAGGCGGGGATGCGGACGGCCAGCTCGGTCAGCCCGGCCGACTCGGCCTCCAGCACGATCGCGCCGTCGAACGGGTACCCGCCCGCCCGCATCCGCAGCGACACCGCGACACCGTCGCCGGTCGTGGTCGCGAGCTCGGCGTCCGCGAACTGGTGCACCTGGATGCCGTGCTCGCTCGCCGTGGCGACGTACGATCCGACGCTCGCCAGCGTCCGCGCCACGTTCGTCGGGCAGCACGACACCTCGAACCAGGGCGCGCGCAGGCTCGACTCCGCGCGCTCGCTCAGCTCGTCCTCCGCTGGCACCGTACCGCGGACGCGCTGGTGCAGGGTGTTCGCGTAGTAGAAGGCGCGGCCGTCCTCGCGCGGGGAGACGAGCACCGCGTTCAGCAGGGTCCGCTCGATCAGGTCGGCGTACCTGCTCTCCCCGGTCTGCAGCAGTAGCCGCCAGCTGAGCATGACCGACCCGATCGCCGCGCACGTCTCGGCGTAGGCGCGGTCGGGCGGCAGCTCGTAGTCCGACCCGAACTCCTCGTTCTGGTGGTGCGCTCCGACCCCGCCGGTGAGGTACGTGCGGCGGGCGACCGTGCTCTCCCACTGGCGCTCCACGGCGGCGAGCAGTTCGGTGTCGCCGAACTCGGTCGCCACATCCACCGCGCCGGCCGCCAGGTACATCGCCCGCACCGCGTGGCCGCGCAGGTGGTCGGCGTCGCGGACGGGGGTGTCATCGAGGAAGTACTCGCTGCCCTGGAACAGCGTGGTCTTGAGGCTGCGTCGGCCGCGGCGCTCGACGAAGAGCCGGGCGAGTTCCAGGTACCGCGGCTCGTCGAGGGCACGGCCCAGCTCGGCCAGGGCGGTCTCGATCTCCGGATGCCCGCACACCGCATCCCGGCCCTCCGGTCCGAACACGTCGTAGACGTGATCGGCGAGGCGCCGCGCGACGGCGACGATCGTGTCGTCGTGCCCGGTGCGGAACCGCGCCACCGCAGCCTGGAACAGGTGCCCGAAGCAGTACAGCTCGTGCCCCCACTCCAGGTCGGAGAAGCGGGGACGCTGCCCGGGGCGGCCGAAGGAGGTGTGCAGGTAGCCGTCCGGCTCCTGGGCGGCGGCCACCCGTTCGACCAGGGAGAGGTAGGTGCGCTCGAGCTCCGGGTCGGCCGAGCGGCCCAGCTCCCAGGCCATCGCCTCCAGCAGCTTGTAGACCTCCGAGTCGACGAACTCGATGCCGTCGTGGTGCTCGGCGACCGTGCCCGCCGCCGCGCGGTCGAAGTTGCCGATCCAGCCGATCCGCTCCATCCAGGTCAGGCAGTGGCCGATGATCGTGGAGGCGTTCAGCTCCTGCTTCTCGCCCCAGAAGCCCCCGACGATGCGGAGCTCGTCCGGGCCGAGCGGGCGCAGCCGGGCGTGCGAGGGCATCACGGGACCGCCGATGCGCGTCCGCGGGGTGGTGTCGGTCATCGTTCTCCTGTCAGGGCGGCGGCCGGTGCCACGGCGGACTCACGGCGGCCGGCGTCGGCGGCCAGGGCGAGGTAGACGCTCGCCGTCCAGCTGTAGGCGCGGTCGCGCAGTCCGGCACCCGTGCGCGCATCGAAGTTCTCGGCGAAGCCGGACCGCTCGCAGACGGCACGGAAGCGCTCGCTGACGCGGTCGGCCAGTGCGCCGTGGCCCGACCGGCGCAGGCCGTCCTCGATCAGCGCGGTGGACGGGGCCCACACCGGGCCGCGCCAGTAGCCGTCGTCCTCGTACTCCGGCGAGTCGACGGGCTCGGTCGCCGGCCCCCACTCGGTGAGGTGCCCCGCGATCCGCCGGGCCAGCGCCTCCGCGACGTCGTCCGGCAGCAGCTCGCCGAGCACGATGGGCAGGGCGGTGAGCAGGCTGCGCGACGGCACGGCCTCGCCGGTCGCGACCGACCGAGCGACGAAGCCGTCGCCCGTCCACAGCTCCGCGAACAGGGCGTCGGTGAGGTCGCGCTGCGCCGCCTCCCACTCCGCCGACGGCAGGCCGAGGCCCTCCGCCAGCTCGCGGAGCTCGCGCAGCTGCAGGATGAGGAAGGCCGCCAGATCCGGCGCCTCCACCACGCCGCCGCGGTCGAACACGGTGGAGTTGTCCCAGCCGCTGTCGTTTCCGTGCTGGTAGTACGGCAGCCGATGCCCCGGGTGGCGCCGATGAGCGAGCCAGAACCGGGTCCAGGCGGACAGCCGGTCGTACACCAGCCGGCGCTCATCGTCCGTGAACGCGCGCGGAGAGCGGGCCCGCAGCTGGGCGAAGGCCCAGCCGTGGATGGGCGGTTTGACGAAGTTGTAGAGCACCTCGGAGTGCGTCACCGAGTCCGGCAGAGCACCGGAGGGGTCCTGGTGGTCGAACGGCAGCAGGAACTGGTCGAGCGCGGCATCCGGGTCGGCCGGGGCGAGCGCGATCGCGTTGAAGCAGTGGTCCCAGCTCCACACCTTGTCCATCCAGTGCTTCGACATGAGCACGGCCTCGCGGCCGACGAAGCCGGCGGGGGAGACGGTGGCCGACCACATGACGTAGGCGGCCTTCACCGCGGCGGCGTCGGCTGCCGACCCCGCCATCCGCTCGCTGTACTCCGCGAACTCCGCGGCCCTCCGACGGGCCAGTGCGTCGAAGGTACGGCTCGCGACGAACGGCGGCGCCGCCGTCCCGATCTCTTCGAGGACCGCCTCCCACTCGCCGTCGCCGCCGAACTCCACGAAGCGGTCGCCGCGGCCCAGCCGCTGGTCGCCCACCACCGTGGGCGAACCGGTCAGCGTGGTGAGCCGGTAGCGGCGCCCGGACTCGTAGCTGGTGAGCGTGACGGAGCCGTCGACCGGGTCGGTGAAGAGGTAGCCTCCGGTGAACGGGGTCAGCTCGTCGCCGGCGGCGAAGCGCAGGCCGAGCCCGCGCCCGTGGAAGCGCACGCCCTGGCCGTCCTCGAAGGCGGCCTGCACCCTCCCTGCGCCGGCGCTCCAGGTCAGGACGGGCGGTGTCGCCCGAACCTCGGCGTCCACCGGCTCGCCCGCGCTCAGCGGGAGCAGACGGAACACGGCGTGCATCCCGCCGGTGTGGGTCACCAGGTGGATGTCGTCCGCCGTGCGGTGCAGACCGACCACCCGCGAGAGGTCGATCCAGGCGCCCCGTCGTGAGAACGGGATCTCGGCGATGTCGAACGCGAAGTCGTGTTCTGCTCCCATCTCAGTCCTTCACCGCCCCGGCGGTCACACCGGCGGCGACGTAGCGCTGCGCGAGCACCAGCAGCACGGCGGCCGGGATGGAGGCGACGACGGCCGTGGCCATGATGGCGTTCCACTCCTGGTTGTTGTTGCCGATGTACTTGTAGATGCCCAGAGTGATGGTCTGCAGCGTCCCGCCGCTGTTCAGCGTCGACGAGAAGATGAAGTCGGACCACGCCCACAGGAAGGCGAACAGCGACACCGTGACGACCGCGTTGCGGCTGACCGGGAGCACGATCGACTGGAAGGTGCGCCAGGCGCCGGCGCCGTCGATCTTCGCCGCGCTCATCAGCTCGTCCGGGATGCCGGCCATGAACGCGGAGAAGATCAGCACGCCGAACGGCACCGCCAGGGTGGAGTCGGCGATGATCAGACCCCACAGCGTGTTCAGGATGCCGAGGTTCAGGTAGATCGCGTAGAACCCCATCGCCATGATGATCCCGGGGATCATCTGCGCGATCAGCAGCACGAAGTTGAGCGCACCGCGGCCGCGCGGCCGCAGCTTCGCGAGGGAGTAGGCGGCGGGCGCCGACAGGGCGACCGTGAGGATGACCGTGCCGATGCCGACCAGCAGGCTCGTGCCCAGGTACGGCAGCTGCTGGCTGAGCACCGCCTGGTACCCCTCGAACGTCGCGTGGATGGGGAACAGGTTCGGCGGGCTCTTCCGCATCTCGGAGGTCGGGGTCAGCGAGACGTTGATCATCCAGTAGACCGGGAACAGCATGATGAGGGTCAGGACGACGCCGACCAGCGTCTTCCACCACGTGCGCCTGCGGTTCATGCGATGTCCTGCTTTCGCTGCGTGCGGATGTAGATGAAGCCGAACACCAGCGCGATCACGATCAGCACGTTGCCGACCGCGGCCGCCGGGCTGAAGTCGGGCAGCGTGGAGGCGAAGCCGAGCTGGTACGACCAGGTGGCGAACGTCGTCGAGGCGATGCCGGGGCCGCCGCGGGTCATGATCCAGATGATGTCGAAGACCTTCAGCGTGTAGATCAGGCCGAGCAGCAGCGTGATCGCGGAGACCGGGCGCAGCAGCGGGAAGGTGATGCGCCAGAAGATCTGCCAGCCGTTCGCGCCGTCCAGCGCCGCCGCCTCGTACAGGTCGGAGGGGATGTTCTGCAGCCCCGAGTAGATGATGACCAGGTTGAACGGGATGCCGATCCAGATGTTCGCGATGATCACGCTGGTCAGCGCCCAGTCGGGCGAGGTCAGCCAGTTGATGCCCGGCAGGCCGAACGCCTCCAGGGCCGCGTTGACCACGCCGGAGTCGCTGTTCAGCATCCACGACCAGGTGGAGGCGGACACGATCAGCGGCAGCAGCCACGGCACCAGGAACAGGGCGCGCAGCGTGGCCGAGAGGCGGAAGTTCTGGTGGAAGAACACCGCCAGCGCCATCCCGATCGTGAACTGGAACACGATCGAGATGATGGTGAACAGGGCGGTGTGCAGCAGCGCCGGCCCGAAGGTCGGGCTCTGGAACACCTTGATGTAGTTGTCGAAGCCGACGAACGGAGCGTCGCCCATGACGAACGAGCGCACGGTGTAGTCCCGCACGCTCAGCTCGATGTTGCGGTAGAGCGGGAAGGCGTAGAACACCACGAGGTAGATCACCACGGGTGCCAGGAACGCCCACGCCGCCCACTGGCCGGAGCGCCGGCGGCGCCGGGGAGCGGGCGGGGTGACGCCGTGCGCCACCCCGCCGTGGTCTCCGACGGAACCGCGCGGTGCCGTCTGAATGGTTGTCATCGGTGTGCCTTACAGGGGTCGCGCGGTTACTTGGTGGCGGCGGCCGCGGCCGACTGTGCGGCCTTCAGCGCGTCCGCCGGCGACTGCGAGCCGCTCAGTGCGTTCTGCACCGCGCCCCACAGCTGCTGGGAGATCTTCGGGTACTTCGTGCCCAGGTTGTCGCTGGTGCGGCCCTTGGCTGCGGCGACGGCGTCGACCCAGGGCTTCAGCTCCGGGTTGGCGGCCACCTGCTCCTTCTGCGCGGCCGTGGTCGGCGCGATGTAGGAGAGGGTGGTGTCGGTCTTCACGAAGCTCTCCGTGCTGGTGAGGCAGTCGGCGATCTTCTTCGAGGTGGCGTACCGGGCGGTGTCCTTCTGGACCGGGATGGTCATGAACTCGCCGCCGGTCGGAGCCGGGGCCGCGCCGCCGTCGATGCCGGGGATGGTGAGGATGCCGTAGTCGATCCCGGCCTTCTTCACGTTCCCGAGCTGCCAGGTGCCGTTCTCGCCGAACGCGAAGTCGCCGGTCGCGAACTCCTGCCACGACGTGGTCTGGGTGTTGTTGATGACCGAGTTCGGCGCGTAGCCCTGCTTGACCCAGTCGGTCCACAGCGACAGCGCCTGCACGGCCTTGTCGGAGTCGAGCTTCTTCAGGTCGGCTCCGGAACCCCAGAACCACGGCAGGAACTGGAAGCTGCCCTCCTCCGTGCCGATGGCCGAGAAGGTGATGCCCTTCTTGCCGGCGGCCTTCACCTTGGCGAGGGCGTCGGTGAGGCTGTTCCAGTCCTTGATCGAGGCGACATCCACCCCGGCCGCGCTCAGCACGGCCTTGTTGTAGTAGAGCGCCAGCGTGTTCGCGCCGATCGGGACGCCGTAGGTCTTCCCGTCGAGCTCCCCGGCCGCCAGGATGTTCTTCTGGATGTCGGAGGTGTCCAGCTTGTTCTCGCTGGTGCTGGTGAGGATGCCCGCCTCGGCGAGCGTCGAGACGACCGGGTTGTCGACGAGCAGCAGGTCGGGCGAGCTGCCCTGCTGACCGGCCAGGAGCGCCTTGTTGGTCAGGTCGCTGGTGTCGTAGCCGGTGCGCTTGACGGTGACGCCCGCCTTGGTGCCGCACTGCTCGACCAGCTTGGTCCAGTCGGCCGAGGCGTCGAACTGGGGGTACGGGTCCCAGAACGTGTAGGTTCCGCCGGCGCTGCTGCCGGAGCCGGAGCCCCCGCCTGAGCCGGAGCACGCGGACACTCCGCCGATGACGGCGGCCGCGAGCATGGCGGCGCCGATCAGGCGCACGCGCTTTGTTGCGATCACAGTATTCCTCCTTGAATCGTGCATTGCTGGGTGTGTGGGTCCGCGGAGCCGTCTGCTGCTGCGTCTCTCGTTCGGGTCTATCGTGTGCTTCCGCGGATCGTGAGCTCTGGCGCGATGAAACGCGTGACCGGGGCTCCCGCGAGCTCCGGGGACGTGATCCGTCGCACCAGCTGCCGGACCGCTTGCTGGCCCAGCTGATCGGGCGAGCTCTCGACCGCCGTGTACGGCAGCGAGAAGGCCCGACCGAAGTCCTTCGAGTAGAGGCTGACCACCGACAGGTCCTCGGGGACGCGGGTGCCGCGTGAGGCGAGGACGGACGGCAGTGCCGCGATGGTGGCGTCGTTGTGCACGACCAGCGCCGTGGCGTCGGGGCGCGCATCCAGGATGGCGTTGATGCTGCGGCCGATCGCCGGCTGCTGCGACTCGCCGTAGTAGGCGTGGATCTGGAGGCCGTAGCGTGCGCCGCGCTCCAGGGCGGCGTCCCGGAACCGCCAGCCGTACGCGCCGCCGCGGTCGAACACGTGCCGCGGTGGCGAGACCACCACGATCTCGCGGTGGCCGAGCCCGTAGAGGTGGTCGATCAGGATTCGGGCCGACTCTCCGAAGTCGAGGTCGAAGACGTCGAGGCCCTCGGTGTGGCGGGGGAGACCGACGAGGGCGCCGGGCTGGGCCGCGGCGCGCAGGGTGTCGAGTCGGGGGTCCTCGTGGATGACGTCGAGCAGCACGACGCCGTCGACCATCCCGGTACCGGTGACGCGGCGCAGGGCCGCGGTGGCGTCCACCTCGGTGACCAGCAGGATGTCGTAGCCGAGCTCGCGGGCGGTGTCGGAGACCGGGAGGACGTATTGCAGCATGGCCGGCGCGAACTCGTCCTGGTGGAACTGGGTGAGCAGGCCGATCACCATCGTCTGGGAGGTCGCGAGGGCGCGGGCGCCGGCGTTCGCGGTGAACCCGAGGTCGGCGATGGCCTCGTCGATGCGGGCCCGCGTGGAGGGCGAGATGGGGCGTTTGCCGGACAGGGCGTAGGAGACGGTGCTGGGGGATACGCCTGCGTGGCGGGCCACATCCGTGATGGTGATCGCCACGGCTTTCCTCCTCGTCGTCCTTCGTCTTTGTCGAACCGGTTCGATTACCGTAGCGCCCCATGCGGCCGAAAACAAGTCGAACCGCTTCGACGAATCGAGTTGACGCAACACGCCGTTATCGACGCCCCGGTAACGGCGTGTTGCGTCCACTCGATGCGGGGCGGGTGCCGGGGAGGATGAGCGGGGCCCGGGCGAGCCGGCGGGATGCGGGGTCCGACGCCGCGGAAGCGCGATCGCGACGGATGCGGCGAATGCGGCGGGCGGCTCCGCGATCGGAGGCCGCCGAAGCGCGTGATCGCGACGGATGCGGCGGGGTGCTACGCGACGGGTCCCGTGCTGCCGCGGTCGGTCAGCGAGGGCTCGATCAGGCGGACCATGGGCACGCCGGCCGCATCCGGATCCGTGATGCGGCGGATCAGCTGCTGCACGGCGAGCTGCCCGAGCCGGTCGGGGGAGGTCTCGACCGCGGTGTACGGCAGCGAGAAGGTCTGCCCGAACTCCCGCGAGAACACGCCGACCACCGACAGGTCGTCGGGCGAGCGGAGGCCGCGGTCGTTCAGGTAAGACGGGAGCGCGGCGATCGTCGCGTCGTTGTGCACGATCAGCGCCGTCGCGTCGGGCGAGGCCGCGAAGGCGGCGTCGAGCGACTCGCGGATGCCCGGCTGGCGCGAATCCCCGTAGTGCGCGGCCAGGTGGATGCCGTACCGGGCCGCGCGTTCGACCGCGGCATCCCGGAACCGCCAGACGTACGAGCCGCCGCGGGCCACCACGTGCTCTGGCGGCGTCATAAGGATGATGTCCCGGTGCCCGAGCCCGGCGAGGTGGTCGATCGCGAGCCGGGCGGCCTCCCCGAAGTCGAGGTCGAACGAGTCGAACCCGTCCGCGTCGCGGGCGTAGCCGATCAGCACGGCGGGCTGCGCCGCACGCCGGAGCGGCTCGAGGCGGACGTCGTCGTACGTGACATCGAGCAGGACGACGCCGTCGACCATGTACGACGACGTCGTGCGCGTGACCGCGCCCACCAGGTCGGTGTCGGTCACCATGAGCAGGTCGAAGCCGTGCTCGCGGGCGGTCGTGGAGACCGGGAGCACGTACTGGAGCATCGCGGGGGCGAACTCGTCCTCCTGGAACTGCAGGTAGAGGCCGAGCACGTTCGTCTGCGCGGTGGCGAGGGCCCTCGCCCCGGCGTTGGGGGTGAAGCCGAGCTCGTCGATGGCGGCCTGGATGCGCTCCCGCGTCTCGTCCGAGATCATCCGCTTGCCGGAGAGGGCGTACGAGACCGTGCTGCGGGAGACGCCGGCCGCGCGCGCGACGTCGCCGATGGTCGCCGCCATGCTGCCTCCCTCGCTGCCTCGTCGGTGCCCCGATTCTCCCACGCCGGCCCCGCCCGCCCGCGTCCGCCTGGTCGAGTGGCACGTTGTGGTCGCTATTCGCGCCGAATAGCGACCACAACGTGCAGTTCGGTCGGTCGGGCCGGGGCTGACCACGCCACATCGTCGAACCGGTTCGCGGCCGATTCCTTGACGTGCGGCAGCGGAGGGGGCTATTTTGCCGCTGAGTCAATCGAACCGGTTCGACGAATCCCGCCGAACCCCGATGCAAGGGAGCATCCATGAAGCCGCCCGTCTCCGCTCACGACCCCTCCGGTCCGCCGCAGCCCCACCCACTGCGCCGCCTCACCGCAGGTCTCGCGACCGCAGCGCTGATCGCTGCGGGCGGCGTCCTCGCCGCCACCCCGGCCCAGGCCGCCCCGACCGCGGCGAACACCCTCACGGTCAGCGCCGACCAGCCGTTCCGGCCGGTGAGCCACGTCGCAACCGGCTCCCTCTACGGTCTCGCCAACGCGACGACCCCCTCCGACGCGCTCGTGCAGGCCATCAAGCCGAACACGTTCGTGATGATGCCGATCGGCGGGCACCAGCAGGGCTCCGGTGACATCGGCAAGACCTGGCAGAAGGCCGCCGCCGCCGGCGCGAAGGTCGTCGACCGGCTCTCCGACTACTACGCGGGCTGGCCCTACCAGTTCAGCTGGAGCACGTGGGATCAGGTCGTCACCGACCAGATCCAGCAGGTGAATGCGTCCGGGATGACGAACCTCGCCGCCTACGCGCCCTGGAACGAGTCCGACAACACCTGGCTGGCCTCCAACGGCAGCTTCGAGGACTTCTGGACGCACACCTACCGGCTGATCCGCAGCCTCGACCCGACCACGCCGATCCAGGGCCCGAGCTTCTCGGACAACATCGGCGACATGCAGAACTTCCTCAACAACGCCGTCGCCACCGACACGGTCCCCGACGTCCTCGCCTGGCACGAGCTCATCTCGTCGTCGAAGATCGCGGGCGACGTGGCCAAGGTGGAGGCGATGGAGGATGCGCTCGGCATCCAGCGCCGCCCGATCGACATCGAGGAGTACGCCGCACCCGCGGAGGTCGGCATCCCCGGATCGCTGGTCGGCTACATCTCCAAGTTCGAGCGGCTCGGCATCCGCAACGCCGAGCTGGCGTTCTGGAACCAGTCGGGCGCGCTCGGCGACCTGCTGACCGGCCAGGGCGGCAGCCCCAACGGCGCCTACTGGCTCTACACCTGGTACGCCGGCATGAGCGGCGACATGGTGACCACGACCCCGCCGGCGAACAACAACTTCGACGCCGCCGCGGCCGTCACCTCCGACAAGAAGGAGGTCGACGTCATCACCGGCGGCACCTCGGGCACCGCAGGCATCCGCGTCGCGGGCCTGGACAAGCTCGCCCTCGGCTCGAAAGTGAACGTCAAGCTCGAATTCACCCCGTCGTACGGTCGCACCGTCGCCGTGGCGGGTCCGACGACGATCTCGACCACGACGTACACGGTCGGAGCCGACGGCTCGATCACCGTCCCTGTCGTGATGAACCCCGCCTACGGCTACCACGTGGTGGTCACCCCGGCGAGCGACACCACCGACCTCTCCGGCACGTACACCGTGACCAACGTCAACAGCGGGCTCGCGCTCGACACGCAGGCGTCCGGCACGAGCGAGGGGACCGTCGCGGTGCAGAGCGCCCCGGCGGCCGGCGGCAGCGCCACCCAGACCTGGAAGCTCGTCTCGGCCGGGTCGGGCCTCTACAAGATCGTCAACCCCGCGTCGGGACTGGTGCTCGGCATCCAGGGCGCCGCTACCTCCACCGGCACACCGGCCGTGCTGTGGGGCGACAGCGGGAGCGACGACCACCTCTGGCAGGTGGTGCCCGACGGCAAGGGGAACTACCGCTTGGCGAACTACGGTACCGGCCTGGTGCTCGGCGTCGCGGGCATGAGCAAAGCGGCCGGCGCGGGCGTCATCCAGTGGACGGACGGCTCGGTCACCTCGGGCTGCACGGCCACGGGTCCACGCCAGCCCGGCAGGATCGGCTCCGCCCTCTCGTTCTGCAACAGCACCGCTTACGCGACGCTGCCGACGGGAGCGGTCAGCACCCTGACCGGCGACTACACCGTGTCGGCCTGGGTGAACCCGGCGAGCAACGCGTCGTGGCAGCGCCTGTTCGACATCGGCTCCGGCAGCAACGCGAGCATGTTCCTCACGCTCAACGACGGCACGGAGCTGCGCTACGCCATCACGACGAGCGGTGCGGGAGGCGAGCAGCGGCTGAACAGCAGCGCGAAGACGCTGCCGCTGAACCAGTGGTCGCTGGTTACGGTGACCGTCGCGGGCAGCACGGGCACGCTCTACGTCAACGGGCAGGTCGTGGCGACGAACGCGAACATGACGACGCACCCCTCGGCGTTCGGCCAGAGCACGCGCAACTACATCGGCAAGTCGCAGTACAGCAGCGACCCGGCGCTGAACGCGACGGTGGACGACTTCAACATCTACGGCCGGGCGCTGAGCGCGGCCGAGGTGGCGACGCTGGCCTCCGGTCAGGCGGGCAGCGGGGATGTCGTGCACTACGCGTTCGACGAGGCCGGCGGCGCCACACTGGTGGACTCGTCGGGCGCCGGCCGCAACGGCACCGTGGTTGCCGGCAGCTCGGCGACGACCAGCACCTCGGCCACCGACGCGCAGACCGCCGACCACTTCTGGACGCTGCACGCGGTCGCAGCGCCCGTCGCGCCGACCGGCGTGACGGCCGCCGCCACGGCGTCCGCGGTGACCGTGAACTGGACCGCCGCAGCGGACGACGGCGGGACGCCGGTCACCGGCTACCGCGTCTACCGCGACGGGGTGACCGACCCGGTCGCCACGGTGGCCGGCGATGCCACGACCGCCTCCATCTCGGGAGTGTGGCCGGGCGACACCGCACGCTTCGCGGTGTCGGCGGTGAACGCCGCAGGCGAGAGCGCGAAGTCGGACTGGAGCAGCCCGGTCGTCGTCCCGGACGGCTCGACCGCGAAGCCCGGCCAGGCGGCGCTGTCGAACGACAACGGGTGGGACACCGGCCTCAAGGACGGCGACTACAACGTGGTGATGAACCTGTGGTGGGGCGAGGAGGGATCGATCTACCGTCTGTACGAGAACGGAACGCTGATCGCGACCAAGCAGCTGACGTTCGGCGGTGTGGGGGCGCAGAGCGCGTCCATCCCGGTGCACGGCAGGACCAACGGCACCTACGTGTACACGGGTGAGCTCGTGAACGCGACGGGGACGACGGCCACCACCAGCACCACGGTCAAGGTGACCGACGCGAACCCGGGAACCCCGGTGCTGAGCAACGACAACTGGAGCGGCGGCGGCACGTACACCGTCACTGCGAACCTGTGGTGGGGCACCAACGCCACGTCGTACACGTTCTACGAGAACGGGGTCGCCGTCGGCCAAGGGACTCTGACCGCGAGCACCCCGAACGCGCAGACGGCCACGCTCAAGGTCGAGGGCAAGGCCAAGGGCACCTACGTGTACCGGGTCGACTTCACCAACGCCGCGGGCACCACCAGCAGCAAGACGATGACGGTCACCGTCACCAAGTAGGAGGGATGCGGAAAGGCGGGGCCGGCACTGCGCCGGCCCCGCCTTCCCGTGTCAGCGGCGGTATCAGTGCGACGTGATCGTCAGACCGTCGAACTGGTTGATCGCCGACTGGGTGGCGTCGTGCGACGTCGAGAAGATCCCGGCGTCCTGCGTCCCCGCCGCCGAGGCGAGCGTGACCGGCGAGCCGATCGGCACGTAGTTCGCGCCGTCGTACGAGTACGACGCGGTGTACGTCGTGCCCGTGCGGTCGAGCTTCACCCAGATCGGCCGGAACACGTCGACGGATGCCTTCGCCTCCGTGTCGAGGTAGCCGTCGCCGTTCGCATCCCACTCGAAGACGACGCCGTTGCGCGCGGTCACCGCGACCACCGCGTAGCCCGCGGAGGAGCCGGCCTTCGTGATGTCGTTGCGGACCATCACGCCCGACTTCGCCGAGGCGTTGCTGTCGTTCACCGACACCACCCGCGTGGACACCGTGGCGTCGCCGCCGAACGATCCGGCGCGGTAGATCGCGCCGAACTGGTCGGAGCGCTGCCCGCCCGCACCCCACACGTCGGCGCCGGCCGCGGCGATGCCGAAGGCGTCACCGGCCTGCCCGAAGTAGGAGCTCGCGGCCGAGGAGCCGGCGGTCGCGTAGCCCTTCACGGGCGCGGCGACGGGGCAGCCGGTGAAGCCGAACAGGTTGGCGTTCAGCGAGGTCCGGTACTGCGGCGCGACGCCCGCGGCGCAGATCACGTCGAGGGCGCCCTGCGGCCAGTTGGTGCCGGTCACCTTGACGTTGTTGATCAGCTGGTTGTTGTGCGCTGCCGCATTGGGTGCGGACACGCCGCCGGAGTTGTACCAGTTGTCCCGGATGACGTTGTCGCTGGTGTTGTTCCGCGAGCTGTACGCGTTGGTGAACACGAACGACCCGCCCTGCACCACGTTGTTCTGGTACGTCATCGACCGCGATCCCTCGTCGAGGTACAGACCGACGCCCGAGATGTTGAACAGGTAGTTCTTGTCGACGACGCTGCCCGGGCTGGCGGACAGGTTGTAGACCGAGCCGCCGTCGGCGAAGCGGGCCTTGGTGTTGTGCACCAGGTTGCCCTCCACGCGGTTGTCCTTGAGGGTGGTCGGCGTCGTGTAGAGCGTGTTCCACTTGTAGTAGCCGCGGTCGACGTAGTCGTTGGAGCCGCCGGCGTCGTTGATGCCCCAGCCGTAGCCGGTGTCGATGCCGTCGTAGGGGACGTTGGAGACCTCGTTGTGCAGGATCTGCGCGTTCGTGACGTACGTGCTGAGGATGCCGCTGTTGTCCTTGTAGTCCACCGACACGTGGTCGATCGTGTTGTCCTGGATCAGGATGTCCTTGTTCGTCATCCGCGGATCGCTCGGGTGGTGTGCATCCGGCAGCACCCCGCCGACCGCGACGCCGTGACCGCTGGCCTCCGTGAACCGGTTGCCCACGACGCTGATGCCGCTGGCGCCGTAGCCGACACCGGTCGACACGGCGTTGGCGTCCTGGCCGATGCCGAGGGCGGTCGAGCCGAGGTTGGTGAAGGTGTTGCCGGTGAACGAGACGCGGCTGGCCGCGGAGACCTGCACGGCCGCGGGCTCCTGGAACCAGCTGGTGCGTGCGCGCTCGAACATCTCGCAGCCGCGGGAGCAGCTGGTGAACGCGTCGGCCGGCCGGTAGTCGTACGTTCCCTTGATGAAGAGACCGTTCTGCTGGTCGGCGTAGCCGTCCTTCGACGGGCCGAGCCAGGAGGTGCCCGAGAACTGGATGCCCTCGAACGAGAGCCCCGCCACCGGCTTGTCGTACGTGCCGCCGATGCTGATCAGCGACTGCAGCCGCGGCAGCTCGATGTCGAGGGTGTTCGGGTCGACGCCCGCCGCCGGCTTGTAGTACAGCTTCCCGGCGGCCGGGTCGACGTACCACTGGCCTGCCTGCGTCAGGAACGCGAGGGAGTTGTCCAGGTACCAGCTGGGCCCGGCCAGGAACGAGTTCTGCACGGTGTCCCAGCCCCAGGTGTTGTTGTCCCAGGCCGGCTGCGCCATCGTTATCTCGGTCGCGCTGATGCTCTGCACCGGCGAGTAGCGGTTGGTGAAGTCGCCGAGGGACTCGAACTCGATGCGCCCCTGGTCCGGCAGCCCGGCGAGGTAGGCGAGCGCCGGGTTCTTGATGGTGAGGCCGGTGGCGGTGGGTGTCACGTCGGAGTTGGCGAGCCGGATGGATGCGCGCGGCGCGATCGTGCCGTTCACGTACAGCTGGCGGGTGTCGAGTCCCTTCGGGCTCTTCGCGACCCAGATGCCGTCGCCGGCGTCGGACTTCGTCCACCCGCCGACATCGGCGGCCCCGGTGATGACCGGGTGGGCGCCCGGGGCGGCGGCCCAGTGGACGGTGTGGTCGCCTCCGCCGTCGCCCGCGCCGAAGCTGAGCGGCTGGGAGAGGCGGTAGGTGCCGTCGGCGAGCTGCACGGTGACGTCGCCGTGCTTGATGGAGGGGCGGAGGACGTGCTGCGCGCGCTCGAGCGAGCAGGGCTGGGACTGGCTGCAGTGCCCGGCGTCCTTCCCGTCCGGTGCGGCGTAGAAGACCGTGGCCGGTGCGGCGTTGGCTTTCAGCGGGATCAGTGCCGAGGCGATGACGGCGGCGGCGCCGAGGAGGGACAGCAGGACCGGCCTGCTCCCTCGTCGCCGTGCCATCGATCGTCGCGAGTCTGACGTCGATGTCATGTTCGATCGCTTCCTGTCGTGGAGGGCGTCGGTGCCCCCCGAACAGGGTTATCATACGTATTATGTTTGCCGCAAGAGACGTATGACCTTTGCGGTCGCTCAGCGACGACGAGCCGCCCGAGCCGGGTCCGGCGCGAGGCCTGTGGCGTCGAGCTCGTCCCAGAGCGCCTCCGGGATGTCCGCCCGGTACCGCTCGACGGTGCTCGCGACGTGCTCGGCGGTGCGCATCCCGGTGACCACCGAGACGACCGCGGGATGCCGCAGCGGGTACTGGACGGTGGCCGCCGGCAGGCTGACGCCGTGGCGGGCGCAGACGTCCGCGATGCGCACGGCGCGGGCGACGACCTCCGCGGGCGCAGTGCCGTAGTCGAAGTGGGCGCCGCGGTCGACGATGTCCGTGCTGAGCAGTCCGGAGTTGTAGACCGCGGCCGCGACGACGCCGACGCCGCGCTCGCTCGCGACGGGCAGCAGGTCGTCGAGCGCCGCCTGATCGAGCAGGGTGAAGCGGCCGGCGACCATCACCACATCCACGTCGGTGCGGCGCACGAACTCGGCCAGCATGGCCGACTGGTTCATCCCGGCCCCGATCGCGTGCACCACGCCCTGGTCGCGCAGCTCGATCAGGGCGGCGATCCCGGTCGTCGAGGCGGCATCCCAGTGGTCGTCGGGGTCGTGCAGGTAGGCGATGTCGAGGTGGTCGGTTCCGAGACGGGCCAGCGACGACTCGACCGAGCGGAGGATGCCGTCGCGGCTGAAGTCCCAGACGCGCCGGGTGCTGGCCGGGACCACGAAGCCGTCGTCGTCGAGCCGGTCGGCCGTCTCGGGGCTGTCGACGAGCAGCCGCCCGACTTTCGACGAGAGAGTGATGGACGCTCGCGGCACGGCACGGAGTGCGGCGCCGAGCCGCCGCTCCGAGAGCCCGAGGCCGTAGTGCGGCGCCGTGTCGAAGTAGCGGAGCCCGTCCGCGAACGCGGCGGCGACGGCCTCGGTGGAGGCCTCATCGGTCGTCTCGCGGAAGAGGTTGCCCAGCTGCGCCGCCCCGAACCCGAGCTCGGTGACGGTGGTGCCGGTGCGGAGGGTGCGGGTGGGGAGCGGCGTCGTCGACATGCCGGCAGTCTATTCCATTGAGCATACGTATTATGTTTGGATACAGACTGGCTCGAGGAAGGAGCAACCGGCGATGTTGGCGGCGGAATACACAGGCGACAGGACGATCACGGTCGAAGAGCGGGAACCGGAAGCACTCCGGCCGGGGGAGGTGCGCATCGCCGTCGCCTACGTCGGCATCTGCGGCACCGACCTCCACGTCTTCCACGGCGACATGGATGCGCGGGTCACCACGCCCGCGACGATCGGGCACGAGATGTCCGGCACGATCGCGGAGGTCGGCCCCTACGTCGAGGGCTGGGCCGTCGGCGACGCGGTGACGGTCATGCCGCTCGACTGGGACGGCACCTGCCCGGCCTGCCTCGCGGGCAACCGGCACATCTGCCAGAACCTCGACTTCATCGGCATCGACAGCCCCGGCGCGCTGCAGCAGCTGTGGAACGTGCCCGCGTCGACGCTGGTGCGGCTGCCCGAGGGGGTCTCGCTGCGGGATGCCGCCCTCGTCGAGCCGGTCGCGGTGGCCGTGCACGACGTGCGGCGGTCCGAGCTCGCGCCGGGCGACAAGGCCGTGGTGATCGGCGCCGGGCCGATCGGCGTGCTCATCGCGACCGTCGCGGCGGCCTTCGGCGCCGACGTCGTCGTCGCCGAGATCGACCCGAACCGCCGCGCCGCCGCCGAGGAGATGGGCCTGCGCACGCTCGACCCGTCGGCGGTCGACCAGGTCGCCTGGGTGAACGAGTGGACCGGCGGCGCCGGAGCCGACGTCGTCTTCGAGGTCTCCGGGGCCGCGGCAGCGGTGCTCGGGGCGACCTCGCTGGCCAAGGTGCGGGGCACGCTCGTTGTGGTCGCCATCCATTCGCAGCCGCGGCCGATCGACCTGCACCGCCTGTTCTGGCGGGAGCTGCGCATCCTGGGAGCCCGCGTCTACGAACGCCCCGACTTCGAGCGCGCCATCGAGCTGGTCGCCGAGGGCGCCATCCCGGCCGACCGGCTCATCACCCGGGTCGTGCCGCTGCCGGAGGTCGCCTCGGCCTTCGAGACGCTCGAGGCCGGCCGCGCGATGAAGATCCTGGTGGAGGTCGCGCGATGACCGGCTTCGACCTGACCGGCCGGCTGGCCGTCGTCACCGGCGCGAAGCGCGGGATCGGCTTCGCGATCGCCGAGGCGCTCGCCGCGGCGGGGGCCGACATCGTCGGCGTCTCGGCCACGCTCGACCCGGTGGGGTCCGCGATTGGCGACCGCGTGCGCGCGCTCGGCCGCGACTTCGACGGCCACCGCGTCGACTTCGCCGACCGCGCGCAGGTCGTCGAGCTGGCCTCACGGCTGGCCGGGCAGGAGCGGCCGGTGGACATCCTGGTCAACAACGCGGGCACGATCCGGCGGGCGCCCGCAGCTGAGCATCCACTGGAGTGGTTCGACGAGGTGCTGGAGGTGGACCTCACAAGCGGCTTCGTGCTCAGCCAGGCGCTGGGCGGCCGGATGCTGCGCGAGGGTCACGGCCGGATCGTCTTCACCGCGTCCCTGCTGTCGTTCCAGGGCGGAATCAACGTCCCCGGTTACGCCGCGGCGAAGTCCGGCGTCGCCGGTCTCGTCCGCGCGCTCTCGAACGAATGGGCGGGCCGAGGGGTGACCGTGAACGGCATCGCGCCCGGGTACATCGCCACCGACAACACGCAGGCGCTGCAGGACGACCCCGACCGGTCGCGCTCGATCCTCGAACGCATCCCGGCCGGCCGGTGGGGCACCCCGGAAGACATCGGCGGCGCCGCGGTCTTCCTCGCCTCGGACGCCGCGCAGTACGTCTCCGGCGCGATCCTGCCCGTCGACGGCGGGTGGCTCGGGCGATGATCGAGTTCGGTCCGCTCCTCCCGGTCGTGGTCATCGATCGGGCGGAGGACGCGGTGCCGCTGGGGCGCGCGCTGCTCGCCGGCGGCATCCGGCAGGCGGAGGTCACGCTGCGCACTCCTGCGGCACTGGACGCCCTGCGCGCGCTGGCCGGACTGGAGGGGCTGCTGGTCGGCGCGGGCACGGTCCTCGACGCCGCACAGGTGGACGCGGTCGTGGAGGCGGGGGCGAGCTTCGTGGTGAGCCCCGGCCTCTCGGAGGAGGTCGTCGCGGCGTGCCGGCGACGCGGCGTCGATGTCGTGCCGGGTATCGCGACCGCAACAGAGCTGATGCGCGCGCGGTCGCTCGGCCTGCGGACGGTCAAGTTCTTCCCGGCCGAGTCGTCCGGCGGCCCCGCGGCGATCGCGGCGCTCGCCGCGGTGTTCCCGGAGATGCGCTTCGTCCCGACCGGCGGCATCGGGTCGGATCGCGCGGCCGACTACGCGGCCCTGCCCTCGGTGGTCGCCGTCGGCGGCAGCTGGATGGTGCCACGGTCGGCCATCGCGGCGGGCGACGTCGCGACCGTCGAGCGACTGAGCAGGCAGGCCGTCGAGGCGCTGGCATGAGCGGTCACGTCCTGACCTTCGGCGAGACGATGGGCCTGTTCCGCGCCGCCGACATCGGGAGTCTCGCCGACGTCCACGAGGCCAGGATCGGCACCGGCGGGGCGGACAGCAACGTGGCGATCGGCCTGAGCCGGCTCGGCGTCCCGAGCGTGTGGGTCGGCCGTGTCGGCGACGACGGGCTCGGCCGGCGCGTGCTCCGCGACCTCCGCGGTGAGGGCGTGGACGCGCGCGCGATCGTCGACGCCGGCGCGCCGACCGGGCTGATGGTGAAGGAGAAGCCGCTCCCGCATCGCACACGGGTCTGGTTCTATCGCGCGGGCAGCGCGGGGAGTCGTCTGCGACCCGAGGACGTGGAGGCGCAGCTGGTGGAGACCGCGGCCCTCGTGCACGTCACGGGTATCACCGCGTCGATCTCCGCCTCGGCGCGGGAGACCGTGGGCCGTGTGCTGGCGCTGGCCCGGGCGGCCGGCGTCCCGGTCTCGTTCGACGTGAACCACCGGAGCGCGCTGTGGCGCGACGGGGACCCTGCGCCGGTGTACCGCGAGGTCGCCTCCGCCGCGGATCTGGTGTTCGCGGGGGAGGGCGAGGCGGCCCTGCTGCTGGGGGAGGACGTCGATCCGGCGCGCCTGTTGGAGGGCATGCTCGCGCTCGGCCCGTCGACCGCGGTGCTCAAGCGCGGCGAGCTCGGCAGCATCGCGAGCGAGGACGGTGCGGTCGTCGAGTCGCCTGCGCTGCGCGTCCCCGTGGTCGACACCGTCGGAGCGGGCGACGCGTTCGTGGCCGGGTTCCTCGCCGGCCGCCTGCGGGGCGAGGACCTCGCCGGGTGCCTGCGCCTCGCGACCGCCGCCGGCGCCTTCGCCTGCATGGGCTCCGGGGACTGGGAGAGCTCCCCGCGCACCGCCGATCTGGCCCTGCTGGACGGCACCGAGCCCGTCTCGCGCTGACGCTTGGCAAACATCATACGTATGCTCTATAGTCGGACTACGCCTCCTCGGAGTCGTCAACGAAGTCGACAAGACAAGGACATCTCATGGTCGGAATCCACACTGTGGTGCGTTCACGCCGTCGTTCGGCGCTGACCGTGGCCGCACTTGGCGCCGCGACGGCGCTCCTGGCCCTCACCGGTTGCAGCACCGGCGGGGGCTCGGCGAACGGGTCGTACGGCTTTCCCGAAGCCAAGCAGGACACCTCCCAGACGATCACCGTCTGGGTGGACGCGGACCGTCAGGCCGCGGCGAAGGCATTCGAGAAGGCCAACCCGGACACCAAGATCAAGGTCGTCACCTACGACGGCTCCGCGAACGGGTCCAACTCGTTCCGCACGAAGATGCAGCTGTTCGACCGCGCCGGCAGCGGCTGGCCGGACGTGGTGTTCTCCAGCCAGAACAACGACGCCGCCTGGGCGAGCCAGAAGAGCAACGGCAAGCAGGCCTTCGCCGCGGCGCTCGACAAGGGCCTCGTGCCCAAGGATACGCTCGACAACTTCACCCCCGGCTCGCTCAACCCCTGCACCGTGAACGGGCAGGTGTACTGCCTCCGCAACGACCTCGCGCAGGCGGTGCTCTGGTACGACAAGTCGCTCATGGACCAGTTCGGCTACACCGTGCCGACCACCTGGGAGGAGTACCAGGCGCTGGGCGAGAAGGTCGCGAAGGAGCACCCCGGCTACATCATCGGCACCGCAGGTGACGCCTGGACGCCCGAGGTGTTCATGTGGGCCAGCAAGTGCCAGGCCAACGACATCACCGGCCCCAAGTCGGTCACCGTCAAGACCGACAGCACCGAGTGCAAGCGGGCGGCGAGCCTGCTCGACACCCTGCGCGAGAACGGCACCGTCCCCGCGGTCAGCGTCTTCACGCCGGAGTTCGTCAAGAGCTACACCGGTAAGGTCCTGATGATGCCCGGCCCCGCCTGGTACGCCGGCGCCATCTTCAACAACCCGCAGTCGCTCAACGTGCCGGCCGGCCAGCTCGGCATCGCGGCGCCGCTGCCCTGGAAGGGCGACAAGCCGGTCACCGGCAACGTCGGAGGCGGCACCTGGTTCGTCTCCAGCCACTCCAAGAACCTGAAGGCCGCCGAGAAGTTCGTGCAGTTCGTCACGACGTCCGACGACTACCAGGTGGATGTCGCCCCCGGCTACCCGGCCTACGCACCGGCCGCCAAGAAGTGGGTCGAGAAGCAGGAGGCGAGCAAGTACTACGCGACGCCGCTGACGCCGATCACCACCGCCGCCTCCCAGGTCTGGGACGGCTGGGGCTTCGGAATCTTCAGCCAGGAGGCCGTGTGGGCCAAGACGATGACCCCCGCCATCACCGGAGGCAAGACGATCGAGGAGCTGCTGCCCACCTGGCAGCAGGCGATCGAGAACCAGGCCAAGGTCGACGGATACAAGGTGAACTGACATGACCCTCGCTCCACCGAGCGACCAGCTGACCGCCGGCGCGCCCTCGCGCCGGCGGTCGGCCCGGCGGGCCGGCCGGGCGCCGGGACGGACCCCCATCGGCTACGTCTTCGTCTCGCTCTACGCCCTCCTCGCCATCGCCTTCGGCATCATCCCCGCGCTCTACGCCGTGTTGCTCGCGTTCACGAATGCCGACGGCGGCTTCGCCGGCGTCGACAACTTCGTGAAGGTCGTGACCGACTTCCGGTTCTGGCCGGCGGTCCTCCACGTCACGATCTACCTCGTGATCTGGCTGATCAGCCTCGTCGTCTTCGTCGTGCTGCTCGCCCTCGTCGTGCACGCGCTGCGGGTGCGCTGGGCCAGCACCACGCTGCGGTTCGTGTACTACCTGCCCGGCGCCCTCGCCGGCGCCTCCAGCGTGCTCCTCTGGCTGTTCGTGCTCGACCCGACGGCGAGCCCGGTCAGCGGGCTGCTGCACCTCATGGGGCTGAACAGCTTCGTGCAGGTGATCCAGCCAGGCAACCTCCCTCTGATCTTCGCGATCATCGCGTTCTGGACGGGCGCGGGCGGCTGGATCGTCATCATGTACGGCGCGCTCAACAACATCAGCACCGACGTGATCGAGGCGGCCCGGATCGACGGCGCCAACGCGGCGCAGATCGCGCTCCGCATCCAGCTGCCGATGCTCCGCAAGTGGATCGCCTACATGGGCGTGATGTCGCTGGCCGCGGGCACGCAGCTGTTCGTCGAGCCCCAGCTGCTCAGCCAGGCGAGCAACGCGATCGTGCCGAACGACTACTCGCTGAACCAGCTGGCGTACCAGTACGCCTTCCAGCAGAACGACTTCAACGGCGCCGCCGCGATCTCGCTCATCCTGCTGATCGTCGCGCTCCTGCTCTCCTGGGTGTTCGTCACCCGCGGCGGACTGTTCGAAAAGGAATGACCATGACCTCACTCACCGCAGAGCGTCGCGGCACGGACCGCCGCGGCGCCGAGCGTCGCGGCCCGGACCTCCGCGGCTGGAGCGGCCGCGCCATCGCCGGCGTCATCCTGGTCGTCTTCGTCCTGTTCTTCGTCATCCCGATCGTGTGGCTCCTGTTCGCGGTCACGAAGTCGTCGAAGTCGCTCATCGTCGACAACCCGTTCGCGCTCGGCTCGTGGGCCGACTTCACGGCCAACTGGAACCAGCTGTTCGGCTTCCAGGACGGCGCGGTGACGACCTGGATCGGCAACTCGGCCCTCTACTCGGTCGGCGCGCTGATCATCACGCTGCTGGTCAGCATCCCGGCCGGCTACGCGCTCGCGCTCACCGAGTTCCGGCTGCGCAAGGCGCTGCTCGTGCTGACGCTGGTGGTCATGCTCATCCCGAGCACCGCCCTCGTGCTGCCGATCTTCCTGGAGCTGAACACGGTCGGCCTGATCGGGAGCCCGCTGTCGGTGATCCTGCCGATGTCGTTCTTCCCGTTCGGCGTCTACCTCACCTACATCTACTTCAACACCAGCATCCCGCGCGACCTGCTGGCGGCGGCGCGCATCGACGGCTGCACGGAGTTCCAGGTGTTCACCCGGGTGGCGCTGCCGCTGGCGGCGCCGGTCGTCGCGCTGGTGGCGTTCTTCAGCTTCGTGCAGAACTGGAACAACTTCTTCCTGCCGTTCGTGATGCTGCCCTCCAGCGACGGGTACCCGGTGCAGGTCGGGCTGACGTCGCTGCTCGCGGCCACCCCGGCGTTCAACCCCAGCTCGGCCGGCTCCGACTCGGTCCAGCTTCCCACCCTCGCGCTGGCGACGATCGTGTCGATCCTGCCCGTGCTCATCGTCTTCCTCTTCTCCCAGCGCTTCCTCGTCGCGGGCATGACGGCGGGAGGAACCAAGGAATGACCGCGCCCGCACCGAAGGAGATCCACCCATGAAGATCACCGGCTACCGCAGCCTGCACACCGTCCACGACTGGGGCCGGGTGACCGGCGACGTCAACGGCGTGCAGACCGGCAACACGACACCGGTGCCCGTGCTCATCCTGGAGACCGACAGCGGATTGGAGGGCGTCGGTGTCGGCGCGCACGCCGACATCGCCCGGGTGTTCCCGGCGATCGACGGGGAGGACCCGCGCTCGGTCGTCGCCCTGTACGACCGGATGCTCGACTGGGTGTTCAAGGCGGGCCACTCCGGCTCGACCTTCGGCACCATCGGCGCGGTCGACATGGCCCTCTGGGACCTCAAGGCCAAGGCGGCGGACGAGCCGCTGTGGCGGACCCTCGGCGCGCGCGACCGCTTCGTGCCCGGCTACGCCTCGGGGCTGGAGTACGGGCTGACCGACGACGAGCTCGCCGACCTCTACGGTCGCTTCGCCGACCGCGGCTTCAAGGCGGGCAAGCTGAAGGGCGGCCGCGACATCGACCGCGACCTCCCGCGGCTGGAGTTGATGCGCGACGTGCTCAGCCGCAACTCGCGGCATCCCGCGCTCATGTTCGACGTCAACGAGACCTGGAACCACGCGCAGGCGGCCCGCTACGTCGCGGCCATCGAGGAGCGGCTCGACCTGACCTGGGTGGAGGAGCCGCTGCGCCGGTGGGACGCAGCGGGCATGGCGTCCCTGCGCGGCAAGATCCGCGCCGCCATCGCGAGCGGGGAGAACCTGACCGGCCTGGAGCAGTACCGGCCGCTGCTCGACGCGAACGCCGTCGACATCGTGCAGGTCGGGAATGTCTGGGGCATCACGCACTTCCTCCGCGTCGCCACGCTCGCCCACGGCCACGACCTCCCGGTCAGCCCGGTCGCCTACAACACCAACCCGATCGCCCACGCCGCAGCCGCCGTGCCCAACCTGCTGACGCACGAGGTGCAGGACCTCTCGTTCCCGCGCGGGCTGGACGTGGACCAGAGCTTCGACGACGGCGGCATCGTCCTCGGCGACCGGCCCGGCATCGGCATCGTCGTCGACGAGTCGCTGCTGGCCGAGGAAGGAGTGGCTGCTGCCGCTCCGCCCGCGACCGGGCCGCACATCCGACCGGAACGTGCGGCGCTGCGGCTGGTGGCGGAGCCCGACGTCAACGACGACCCGACCGTGCCGCTGAGGCCCGTCTCATGACCAGGGAGCCGCAGCGCTTCGCGTTCGTCGTCGGTGTCCGCCCGGAGAAGCGGGAGGAGTACCTGGAGCTGCACCGCAACGTGTGGCCGGGCGTCGAGGCCAAGATGACCGAGTGCAACCTGCGCAACTACACCATCTACATCTTCGGGGACATCCTGTTCGCGCACTACGAGTACATCGGCGAGGACCACGAGGCCGACCTGCGCCGCATCGCCGAGGACCCGGTGTCGCAGGAGTGGTGGACGCACACCGACCCCTGCCAGGTGCGGATCGCGGAGGAGCGCGATCCCGGCTCGCTTTGGCAGCCGCTCGACGAGGTGTACCGCCAGCCATGACCGAGCGCATCGACGCCCACGTGCACCTGTGGAACCGGCGGACCGATCCGCAGGACTGGATCGACCCGGCGACGATGGCCGCGATCGACCGCGACTTCGGCGATGAGGACCTCCGAGACATGCTCGACTCCACCGGGATGGAGCGCGCCGTGCTCGTGCAGGCGAGCAACAGCCTGGAGGAGAGCGAGCGGCTGGCAGAGGCTGACCCCGCCGTGGTTGCAGGTCTTGTCGCCTGGGTGGACCTTACCGGCGACGTCCCGGCGCAGCTCGACCGGCTGCGAGCCGGGCGCGTGCCGGTCGTCGGTGTGCGCCACCTGGCCCACATCGACCCGGACCCGGAGTGGCTGCTGCGGCCGGATGTGGCGCAGGGCCTGGACGCGCTGGGTCGTGACGGCCTGGCGTTCGACCTGGTGGTCCGCGACTGGCAGCTGCCGCAGGCGGTGGTGCTGGCGGAGCGCCACGGCGACGTGCGGTTCGTGCTCGACCACCTCGGCGGACCGCTCGCCGACGACGCCGATGCGGCGCGCTGGTCGGAGGGCCTGCGAGCCCTGGCGACGCGGGGGAACGTCGTCGCGAAGGTCTCCGGTCTTACCTCGGGGCTCGTGCCGGGGGAGTGGGGCGCGGAGGACCTTCGCGCAGTGGTCGAGATCGCGCTGGAGGCGTTCGGCGCGGACCGGCTGCTCTACGGCTCCGACTGGCCGCTCGCCGAACTCGGCGGCGGGGCTCCGGCCTGGCGGTCGGCGTTCGACGCGCTCGTGTCCGGCCTGTCAACGGCTGAAAAGGATGCGCTGCTCGGCGGCAACGCCGCTCGCGCCTACTCGCTCGGCTGAGCGCCGCCCTTCCGCGTGCGCGGCGCGTGGTCCGGCAGGCGGCGCCGCTCCCACGAGACGTGGATGTGGTCGTGCATCGCGCGTTCGGCCGCAGCAGGGTCGCCCGCGGCGATCGCCTCGACGACCGCGGCGTGCTCGTCGAGTGTCAGGGCGACCGCATCCGGCGGGTTGATGCCCTGGTAACGGCTCGACTCGACGGCCCGCTTGTAGAGGTGCTTCGCGATGTTCTCCGCCAGACGGTTGCCGGAGATCTCCATCATCGCGTAGTGGAAGACGACGTCCGCCTGCCGGAACGAGTCGGTCTCCGACTCGCTCTCCCGCATGGCGGTGAGCGCGTTCTCGAGGCGGCGCAGCTCCTCCGAGGTGTGCGAGCGGGCGACGGCGCCGGCCATCGCGGCCTCCAGGCTGGCGCGCACGACGGTGAGCTCGTCGAGCACGCCGAGGCTCTCGTCGTTGTCGATGAGCGCGGAGAGCACGACCGGGTCGAGCATGTTCCAGTAGCCGGGGGCCTGCACCTGCGTCCCGCGGCCCTGCGAGACGATGACGAGGCCCTTCTCCTCGAGGCGCTTCACCGATTCGCGCAGCACGGTCCGGCTGACGCCGAAGTGCTCGCTCAGCGGGCCTTCGGGCGGCAGGAGGTCGCCCTCCTTGAGCTGCCCGGTGACGATCAGATCGACCAGCTCCGCGACCACGGCGACACCCAGTCGCGCGGCGGGGAGCCGCTGCGGGATGAGCCGGGCCGCGCCCGTCGTGTCCACCATACGTATGACCTTAGCGCTCCGTCCCGGCGATGCGGATGCCTTCCAGCTGCAGTGCGACGTGGCGTCGCCAGGCCGTGTCGCCCGGCATGTTGGCCATGGCACCCCGGGTGATCAGGATGAAGTCGTCGCTGTCGAAGTCGGAGCGGAGCAGGGAGGCGTCGACGGCACGGGTGACGATCCGCCCGACGACCTCGCGGAAGGCCGACTTCTGTGCGGCGATCGTCTCCCAGCGCGGCTCGTCCGGGCCGAGCAGGGCGCGCCGGAAGGCGGAGTCGCCGGCCACCGACTCCAGGTAACCGAAGAGCAGGCGGTCGAACGCCTCGCCCGGGTCGGCGAGCTGCTCGGCCGCGAGCGCCAGCTCGGTCGCGGCCTCGAAGCGGCGGCCCACGATGGCCGCGACCAGCGCCTGCTTGTCGGTGAAGTGGCGGTAGACGGTCCCGACGCCGAGCCCCGCGTGGGCGGCGATCTCCTCGATCTGGGCGTCGTCGCCGCGCTGTCCGAACAGCTCGGCGGCTGACGCGAGGATGGCTTCGCGGTTCCGGCGGGCGTCCGCGCGGAGGGGCCTGCTCGGAACCGACGTCATGGCGCCCCAGTGTAGTTGACGACAGGCCCGAGTCGAGCGTATGGTGAAGCGGAATTCCGATTCCGATTACGAAACGAGGGACCATGATCGTCGTCACCACCCCCACCGGCCAGATCGGCAGCGCGCTCGTGCGGAGGCTGCTCGCCGAGAACCAGGACGTCCGCGTCGTCGTCCGCAGCCCCGCGCGGCTCGCCGACGACGTCCGGGAACGGGTCGAGGTCGTCGTCGGCAGTCACGGCGACCCGGCCGTCCTGGATGCCGCGCTGCCCGGAGCCGACGCGCTGTTCTGGCTGGTACCGCCGGATGGCTCGGCCGCGAGCGCCCGTGAGCACTACCTCGGCATGGCGCGGGTCGCCGCCGCGGCCGTCCGGCGGCACGGTGTCGGCCATGTGGTCGGGGTGACGAGCGCCGGCCACGGCTGGGCGCCCTCCGCGGGCGTGCTGTCGGCCGCGTTCGCGATGGACGACGAGCTCGCCGCCTCCGGCGCCGCCTACACCGCGCTCTCGATGCCGTTCTACCTGGAGAACCTGCTCGGCCAGGTCGAGTCGATCGCGAGCGACGGCGCGTTCAGCCTGGCCGTCGCCGCCGACCAGCCCTTCGCGACCGTCGCCATCGGCGACATAGCCACGACGGCGGTCCGGCTCCTGACGGACCGCACCTGGGAGGGTCGGCGCGACCTTCCGCTGTTCGGACCGGACCGCCTCACCCCGGCCGGGATGGCGGAGGTCATGTCCCGTGAGCTGGGCCGGCCGATCGCGTTCCGGCCTGTGTCGATCGAGGACATGGCAGGCGCCATGCGGGCTGCCGGAGCGGGTGAGCAGGCGGTGCGGGACACCACCGAGATGTTCGTCGCCCAGGCCGACGGCATCTACGACGGGGACTGGGCTGTCGCCGAGCTCGGAGACACCGACTTCGCCACGTGGTGCCGTACGGTGCTCGCGCCGCGGGTCGCAGCGCATCCCGCCTGGGCGGCGTAGCTCGGTCGGACCAGGGGGCTGTGCCCGCCGTAGCGCGCCGCTGCTGCCGATCAAGCCGTGGCATCGAGCGTTCGGGTGGCGCGGGTGATGCTTATGTGATGAGTGACACCCGAGTCGCGTGGTGAGCGATCGAACGTTCGAATCTCCTGCTGGGCTGACATCCGTCGGAGATCTGAAGGCGGATCGCCCGAATCTCCGACGGAGCCGAGGGGTCGAAGTTGTGGAGGCAGCGGATGTTCCTGCACATGCCGCGACCCTGGCGGGGCGCCGAAGACTCGGAGCACCCGGCGCGGTGACAATGCTTGCATTACTTGCATTACAATAACGTACAGTTGCTTTCTGATCGCCAGGCCTTCTAGCGTTGTTCCGAACGACCGAACAGGAACGGATCAAGATGAGAGCACACAACCTCAAGCGTCGTATGGTGGCCTTTCTGGGGGCACTCCTCGTTGGGGGTGGGACGACCGCCGGTGCCCTGCCGCACGCCGAAGCCGACCCCCAAGGCATCGAGAGCGCCTTCGTGACCGTCGGTGAGAGAACGCTGACGGTTGACGAGTTCATCGACGAGGCGCGTGGCGCTGCTCCGGAGGCGCCGATGGTCGGAGGCTTCCTGATCGACTTTCCTCAGTGGGTGCAATGCTTCACGATCAATGACGCCGAGATGGTGATCAAGGAGTACAGCACGTGGTGGAACGGCCAGGAGGAAAAGAAGCGACTGAAGTGCGGCAACGGAGGACAGAGCGGATTCGGGTACAAACATATTCGTGAAGCACACGAGGGCGACTGGCAGGCCAAGCTGAACAAGATCACGCCGACGGGCCTCTTTCCCAACGTCGCCTGGGACGATCTCATGAGTGCTGCAACCGTAAATGCACTCATGGTGCCCGACTACACGGAGAACGTCAGTGGCAGCAAGCGCTGCTACGTCGTGAAAATGGGCTTCTACAACCAGAATCGGGTATTGATCGACGCCTACAACGTGAGGGTGATCGCTGCGACGAACAATGACCGAGTTATCACAGCGTTGCCGCTTAAAGACGGGAAGTCGTTCTGCAACTATTGAACCGATGGGGACGGATCGGTGATGGACGGCCAGAAGCGGGAGGTCCGCCTCTTTCCGGACTGGGGGCACCCGTGGCCCCTGTGGGAATCGGAGTTCGGACCGGACATGAGCCCCGAAGATTACGGTCTCTCGCCCGGTCTCACGAAGCGGCTGCGACGTTGGTACGACACGTGGTACCGGGAGACGGAACCGGGCGAGCCCTGGCGCGATCCCGAACTCCAGCGTCGTTGGCGGGACGAGGGCGAGCGATTGGCGGAGGACCTTCGAACGGAACTCGGCGACGGCTTCACCGTCACGTGGCGCGGAAACCCGACCGGCTGAGTCGGAGGCCTGCGCACCCTCACACTGACGCGGTGCGGATCCTGACCTCGCGCTCCATCCGCTTCTCGTGGCGCTCGCGGCCCTTGACGGCCTCCGCTTCGCGGTTCTTGGGCGGGGCGTTGGTCACCAGCTGGTCGAGCATCCGGCGCGTGGCCTGCGCGATCTCGTCGATCGCCTGCTCGAAGGCGGCGGCGTTCGCGCGGGAGGGGCGCGTCGATCCGCTCACCTTGCGGACGAACTGGAGGGCGGCCTCCCTGACCTCGTCGTCACTCGTCGGCGGGTCGAAGTTGTGGAGGCAGCGGATGTTCCTGCACATGCCGCGACCCTAGCCCGGTCGCGCCCGCCGCGCGACTGCGTCCCTTCGGGACGTTTGCGGCTGCGCGCCGCGACGCAGACGTTCCGAACCGGCGCACTCGGGTCAGCGCGCCGAGGAGAGCCGGATCTTGTCGATGTCGGGAAGGGCGGCGCCGGGTGGCGGGACGAGGGTGATGTTGCTGATGCCGCCGGGGAGGGTCAGTGTGGTGGTCACCCGGGTGGTGCCGGTGCTGATCTGCAGGCGGCCTGCGTTGATGCTGCTGGTGCCGGGGTAGGCGGTGACGAGAGTGTCGCCGCCGCGTGTAGTGGCGTTGTAGGTGAGCTCGAAGGTATAGGTCCCCGGGGTGGGGACCGTGACGGTGAACGCCGCCTCCTGCCCGGCCGCGTACCGGCGGGCTCGTTGACCGTTCGGCAGGGTGAAGGTGGTTCCACCTGTGCTGCAGGTCTCGGCCTCGTAGCTCTCCTCGAAGGGTGCCGGCGGTGGGGTGGGTGCTGCACCGGTGGTGGTGAAGCTGATCGACCGGGTGTCGAAGATGCTCTTGTCGGCCGCGGTCACGCTGTAGGCGGAGCCGGGGCGCAGGGTGTTCGCGGGGATGGTGCAGCTCCAGGTGCTGTCCGCGCCGACGTGTATCGAGCGTGCGGTGGCCGGTTGGCCATCGGCGGCGGGAGGGTGCAGTGTCACGACGAGGTCGTGCCCGGGGGTGCCGGTGCCCCGGATGTCGAGCGACGCGGCCGGGTCGGGGGTGCCTGTCGGTCCGGTGATGGTCAGCCGGGTGCCCGGGGCTGTGGCCGACGCGCCGAGGTCGGAGTCGTTCTCCCAGATGGTCAGGGTGAAGCCGGGTGCGATGAGTGAGGAGGTCCGGCAGCCCCACGTGCCGTAGATGTTGACGTCGGTCGTGCAGTACACATCGCCGTCCTGATCCCGCACCTGGATGCGGTGCCCGGCTCGGCCCTCGCCGAGGATGAGCCCGTCGGTCTCGGCGCGGGCGGTGGTGCCTCCGGCCGCGGGCGTGGCGGGGGAGGGCACCGGGTAGGTGATCCGCCAGGGCCGGTCGCGGGCCGGGGTGCCGGGTGGCGGGACGGTGGCGGCGGTCAGGTTCTGGGCAGTGTCGGGTACGGCCAGGGCGGCATCCACTGCCTGATCGAGCGTCGCCGTCGGCGGAGCCGTGAGCGCGGTGCTGCGCAGCGCTATCACGTTGGGGACGAACGTGGTGTTCATCTCGTAGATCACGTTGCTGCAGTCGCGCAGGTCGGCGCCGGCCGCGAAGTCGGCCGCGGTGCGAGGGATCCACGGTGCGCTGCGGCCGTGCAAGCAGTAGTAGTCGCCCTGTTGCTGGGCTACCGCGGCGAAGTACACCCAGCCGGGGGTGACCGTGCCCTTGCCGTCGGACCAGGCGTAGCCCTGCCCGGCGTGGGAGTACAGCGGCAGCACCGTGTCGGTGATCACCTGCTGGGTTTCGGCGTCGGTCACTTCGGTGGCGATCAGCTCACGGAAGGCGGTCTTCGCCGCCGCCATGAGGTTCGCCCGCTGCACGCGCAGCGACTCCTGCGCCTGCGCGTGAAGAGCCTGCTTGGCCCGCTGTGCTTCGTCGGCGAGCATGGCTCCGGACAGCGGATCCTTCTCGGCGGCGAGCTCGGCCTTGTGGTCGATGCCGGCGTCCACCACGCCGAGGGCGACCAGTTGCTGCGCCTGGGAGAGCGCGAACCCTTCGGAGAGCACGCGGGCGAAGTCGGTGGCCAGCCGGGGGATCAGGTCGGCGAACGCGGAATCGCGGTGCCGTTTCAGGTGCTCCCGGGCCACGGGTGACGGGTCGGGCATGGTCGCCGCGTAGATGAACGACACCACGAGCATCGCGACCATGCCGACGGCGGTGCCGACCACGGGGTTGGTGATGACCACAGACAGCAGTGTGCTCAGCAAGGAGACGGCGTTCGCGGCGATGGCGGCTTTATCGCCGGCCTCGACGGCGGCCGCGATGCCGAGGGACTCGGCCAACACCGGCACCATCGCCGTCAGGGTCGCGGCCGTCTGCAGATGCGAGACATCCGACCCGAAGGCGGTCTTCAACGACGACAGCCAGTCCAGGTAGTCCATCGCATCCAGGCCCTCTCCGGCCGCCGGGGAGGAGTCGGGGTGCGCTCTGTTCAGGAGGTTGCGGGTTTCGGGCAGCCCGATGAACGTCTTGCCGGGATCGTCGAGACTGCCGAAGCCGCCGTGGCTGCGGACGGTCTGGTCGAACTGCCCCCGAGCCCAGGCCAGGATGTCGGGCACGGACATCGAGTCGATCTGCCCGGGGGAGAGCCGCGGCACCCCGGCGGGCGTCGCCACGACCGGTCTCCCTGCCGCGGCCGCGGCGTCGTGGTCCGTCCGCGCCTTGGCGGCGGTGGCCGACGGCGCCGACGGTCCGCGACTCCACAGACAGGTCGCGTTCGACCCGGAACCGCATGCCGCACCACCGGGCGGATCGCTCCTCCGCAGCCAGCGCGAATTCGACGGATCCGTCTGGTCGGCACGGGTGTATCCGTTCAGCGCCTCGATGAACGCGCTGACGGAGGTGTCCTTCCAGCCGAAGTCCAGCAGCGCGGAGGGCAGGGCGATCTTCGAGTAGCCCTGCCGCGGATCCATGCCACGCTCCACCTGGTACCCGTACTCGGTGAACCCCTGGCTGAGGAGGCGGCCGGTGGTGACGGAGGAGAAGTCGCCGCCCGGGCGCGGCCCGTACCGGCGCACCAGCGCGGCCTCGCGGTCGGAAGCGACCGTGAGCGCGTTCAGCACGGTGGTGTCGGTGTTCAGCGCGATGGTGCCGTCCGCCTGGATCGTGTAGCCGCGGGCGCTCATCAGCAGCAGCGGCGACCCGGTGGTCAGGGCCTCCTCCAGCGGAGCCGTGTGCGGGAAGAGCACCCCGTCGATCGGCAGCACCAGCGGGACATGCACGAGCGGGTTCGCAACATAGCCGGCCAGGCCGCGCAGGGCGTGGACGTACTCGTGGAACGCCGTCGCGTCGGGCATCAGCATCTGGGTCGTGCTGCTGCCCTGCTGGTGGGTGACCGGTTCCATCGTCTCGGGGACGGTCAGCACCGACACCGATCCTTCTCCGCTGATCGCCGACGGCGCGTCGCGATGGTGCGTCCCCCACGTGCCGGTCGGCGAGATCGCCATCACGTTGTTGATCGCGACGGCCTGCCCGTTGCTGCTGAAGGTGGAGTTCGGGCGCACCCACGAACCGGACTCGTCGGGGAGGGGAGCGAGTTTCCCGAACCAGGACAGCAAGGCAGCCCCGTTCCGGGTCTTCTGCAGGAACCCGATCAGCGCCTCGGCCCGCGCGACGAACGCCTCCTGCCGCGCTTGGGGCAGAGCCGGGGCTGGGACCATGCCCGTCCACACGTCGATGGTGCCGTCGGCCAGCTCGCCCGGGTAGACGGCAAGGCCTGGGGCCACGACCTTGACGTCGATCGAGCCGCGCGGGGTGTCCAAGGGCACCCACGAGCCGATCGACGGGGGAGAGGTCCACGGTGCGGCCGGCGGTGCAGCCTCCGCGGCTGGGGTGAACACAGTTCCCCCACAGAGGAGGACGGTCACGATGACGAACGCCCCGAGCAGGCGTCCGCGCATTCTCGTGCCGAACATCGAACCCATGGCGACTCCTCCCGGTGGCGGCGCCCTCGATGGGCCTCACCTCTGAAGACGAGGTGAGGAGGCGTCTCATGTCGCGGCCGTGTGTCCGGCGGTCCGGCCGCTACGAGCGATCAGAAGGGGGTGGGCTGCCAGGAAACCTGGACCGAACCGCCGCGGTCCGAGTGGTCGATCCCGATCAGAGACCAGTTCAGCGCCCCAAGCGCTGCGAAGGAGTTCGCGGTGAAAGCGCTGGTTCCGCCGCCGCCGCCGCCGGCGCTCTGGCATCCCTTGCCGTAGGTGGTTCCAGCAAGGCCGCCGACGTAGAAACCGCCGCCGCCACCGGTGGCTCCGCCGGACTGGCCTCCCTTGTATGATGCTCCTGCGCCGCCGCCGGTCCAGCTTGTCGCGTCTTCCGGGAAGACGGCTCCGCTGCCGGGGCTGGCATCACCGGGGCCTCCGTTCAGAACGCTGAACGACCGGAAGGCACGCCACTGCCTCAGCGGCGTGACGCCGGCGTAGCCGCCCCACCACCCGTGTCGACTGCCGCACGTTCCGCCGCCGCCGCCCCCGCCGCCGCCGGCGACGGCGATGATGTTCTCGAAGTTGGCCGAGCTGCACTCCCAAAGGTCTTCGCAGAGGGCGCTGGAGCCGCCTCCGGCGCCGCCTCCCTTCTGTCCGGTTCCCCCGGGCGACCACCCGGCGCCTCCGGCCACGTCGGCCGAGTTGGACCCGCCCGTCGTGCACCCTGCCCGTGCCAGGAAAGCTCGGACTCCGACCATGGCGGAGTTGGAGCGGAGGGTGAGGACGCTTCCACTGCCTCCCGGCTGTCCGGTACCGCCGCCGACTCCCCACGCCCACGTGCCCTGGGCACCGGTCAAGACGACCTTGACGAAGGATCCCGACGGTATCTCCGGTGTCCTCTCATCGACTCCGCACTTGCTTGTCGACCAGGAGCCTGCCGAGGGCGCTGGGCTGGCGGCGAGAGCCGGTGCGGCCGGCAGAGACATGGCCATGGCTGCCACGCCTGCGATCGCGAGCCTTCCGGCCACCCTTCGCCTCCGTGCTGCTGTCGAGGGAGCATGCGTTCGTGTCATTTCTTCTCTCTTCTGTCTTGCGCTGGTGTTCGTGACCGAGCGTCACGCGTCAGTACCAGTCCCGTGTGGGGTTGTTGAGGGTCTGCGCCACCGCCCAGATGGGCACCACCCGCCACCTCTCGGTGGCTGCCTTCTGTTCCGCCGATTGGTTTTCACAGTGGACCCAGGTTTTCCCCGAGCTGGGATTGGTTGGGTCGGAGTACAGACATCCCTCAGTGGAGTAGGGGGCGTTGAACCCGTTCGGGGTGATTTGGGTCCCGGTGAAGGTAATGAGCCCGTTGGTTAGCTTCCCCAGCCTGAAGGCAGGCGCTCCGTCAGAGCACCGCCCCAAGCTCGTCGAATTCCACCACTCTGCCGAAGTCGCATGGTTCATCCACAGGCACGCCTGGTTCTCGTATTCTGCAGACGCCAACCGCGCGCCAGTTCCCTGCCGGTCCCACCGCAGAACCTGATACTCCTTATCCGACGCTGCCTGCAGCTTCGACTCAGTGATCAACGGCGTGAGGGTGTATCCGGTGATCGGGGAGACGAGCTTGAACTCGTGCAGTCGCACGTCGGGGTGCCGCACATTCCACCGCGATCTGGCCGGGTTCGCGCAATCGCCGAGAATCAACTCCTCCCAGTAGTTCACGTATCGGACGAGGGAGGTCATGCACCGATATCCGCCGTTGTTCGGGTCGACGGCGAGTCGCCATTGTCCGAGGGTGGTGTATTCCCACTTCTGCCTGTTATCCCCGTCGGCGCACTTTTCGGGCTTCAGGAGGCTTGAACGGGCGTAGCCAGAGGCCGCGGTCAGGCACAGGGTCGAGGCCGCAGCGGCGGTGGGGTTGATGATCAGCTGCTTGGAGATCTCGTTGTACATCACCGTCTGGTTGTGGGGAACCCCCGTGTTGAACTGATAGCCCGGCGATTCGCACGTATTGGCATATAGCGCGGCGTTATTGGTGATCACCCACGGCGAGGCCGAAGCGAGGTCATCCCAGTTGAGGCATTCTTGCCCGTTAGTGGTGTCTTGGAGGACGAGCTGAAAGGAGTCGAACATCGGCTTGGCAGGCGAGGAGCAGCTCTGCCACGAACTGGCCCCACAGAGCGGTACGTCTCCGTCCCGCATGACCACCCTCAAGATGCCGGGATAGTCCTGCGGAAACTGCTGGTGCCGAGATGTCAGACGACGTTGACGGTCGATCCATTCGTCGGGCGTCCCGGTGATCGTGAAGTTCGTAAGCGGCAGCTGTTCGACGCTGAAGTGACTTCGAGGCAGCTGCTGGCGTGAAAGGGCGAAGGCCCACTCCGTCGGCCCAGTCAACGGATCCGAGTACGCATGCACGACCGTTTCACGAGCCGCGCGCACCGTGTCCAACGCCTGAGCCGACGCGGTGAGTCCCTGCGAACGGTACAGTTCTTGCTGGTCACGGACCGTGGTGACGCTCGCTGTCAACCGGTCATCGGCGGGAAGCTGCTGCCAAGGCGCTTCGCTGGCTGCGTAGTTGGGATTCCAGATGACGGCCTCTGGGTTGCCGACGACACGCAGCTCCTCCCGCCGGTAGCTCGAGCGAAGGCGCCTCAAACCTCCTGCGCCATCTCGGTGGAGGCGACCCTCCTCCACCACCGTGGGGTCCGAAGCTCCCATCACGTTGCGCATGGCGTGCACGAGCTCGTGGAACAGTGAGGTCACCGGGTCCTCGACGAACGGAACGTGCTCGTATGCCCATGCCCAGGTCGCGGGAAATGCCGGGTCGAGGACGATCGCGGAGGCCGACCCTATCCCGTCCGCATAGTGCGGCTCCACGAAGTCGGTGTACGCCGGTCCCAGCGGAGTCCGCGTGAGGCCGATCACGACATTGATGCTCGTCGGATTGCCCGACACGTCGTTCCACGTGGCTGTCGGCGGCCCCCACCGTCCCGAGGTGGAGGTGGCCAAGGGGCGCAGCCGGGCCAGTGCATCCAGCACGACCTGGCCGGGAGCGTGTTGTCTGATCTCTGCGATCAGCAACTCAACGCGTCGCAGGAAGTCGGGGTTGGAGGGTGTTGGCCCGCTGGGAAGAAAGCCGGTGTACGCATCTCGGCCATCCCCCAGCGCCCCCTGATATACGGCGATCCCCGGCGCCACCACGCGCGCCATGAACGTGTTCGGAGTCTGACCGCCGAATTGCCGCAACTCGACATCCTGACCCGCTGTCAGCGACGGCGGAGGAGGGGGGACCGGAAAGATGGCATGCGCCGGCGTAACGCTCGCCTCGGCCGCCAGCATCGCCACGGCAATGGCAGCCACAGCCAGGATCGATCTTCTCCGCCAGCGTGGGCCTGCGGTCGTTGCGCGTGAAGGCATCGTTGTCCTCTCGGGGCCGGTGGGGCGGACTGCCCGCACCTCGCGGTTGCTGCTCGCCAGCGTTCCAGGGGCTTACCCGCGGAGTCCAGAGTGTCAACACTCGATATTGCATGCGTTATGTGATGCTGTTCCGTTTCGGCGACGGTCTCGGCTCCTGACCCGTTCTCGCTGACTGCGCCTGTTCGGTACGTCCGCGGCTGCTCGCCGCGGCGCACTCGTTCCAAACGGGCGCAGTCGCGCGCGGCGCGGCGGGATTGATCGGCCAGGGCGCTGAGTGCAAGAGGCGTTTGCTGTTGGAGTGCTGAGCCGGTGCGCGTCTACGATCGCGTGCAGACCACGTACGAAAGGGAACGACAGTGCAGTTCAGATACCTGGGGAACTCCGGCTTCAAGATCTCCGAGATCACCTACGGGAACTGGTTGACCCATGGCTCCCAGGTGGAGAACGACACCGCGACCGCGTGCGTCCGCGCAGCTCTCGACGTCGGGATCACCACGTTCGACACGGCCGACGTCTACGCCAACACGGTCGCGGAGTCTGTGCTCGGCGAGGCGCTGAAGGGCGAGCGCCGGCAGTCGCTGGAGATCTTCACCAAGGTGTTCGGGCCGACCGGTCCGAAGGGGCACAACGACGTCGGGCTGTCGCGCAAGCACATCCTGGAGTCGATCGACGGCTCGCTGCAGCGCCTCCAGACCGACTACGTCGACCTGTACCAGGCGCACCGTTTCGACGTCGAGACGCCGCTCGAGGAGACCATGCAGGCGTTCGCCGACGTCGTCCGCCAGGGCAAGGCGCTCTACATCGGCGTCAGCGAGTGGACGGCCGACCAGCTGCGCGCCGGGCACGCGCTCGCGAAGGAGCTGGGCATCCAGCTGATCTCGAACCAGCCCGAGTACTCGGCGCTGTGGCGCGTGATCGAGGCCGAGGTGGTGCCGACGTCGAAGGAGCTCGGCATCTCGCAGGTCGTCTGGTCGCCGGTCGCGCAGGGGGTCCTGAGCGGCAAGTACAAGCCGGGGGCGCCGCTGCCCGAGGGCAGCCGTGCCACCGACGAGAAGGGCGGCGCCGGCGCGGTGAAGCGCTGGCTGACGGACGACGTGCTGACCCGAGTGCAGGAGCTGACCCCGATCGCGCAGGAGCTCGGCCTGACCCCGGCGCAGCTCGCCGTGGCGTGGGTGCTGCAGAACGACAACGTCGCGACCGCGATCATCGGCGCCTCCCGGCCGGATCAGGTCGAGGAGAACGTGAAGGCGTCCGGCGTCACCATCCCCGCCGAACTGCTCGGCCGGATCGACGAGGTGCTCGGCGCTGCCGTCGAGCGCGACCCCTCGCACACGGCGACCCGCTCGCCGAAGACGCGCGAGGCGTAACCCGCGCCCTCGGCGCTGCAGAGACGGAGGAGTTCCGGGTCCCGTCGGGCCCGGAACTCCTCCGTTTGCGGTCAGGCGGCGGCGCGTCGCACGCCGCCGCCTCCCTTTTCGACGCTGCTCAGGCGGCGAGGTCGCGCACGAAGGTCAGCAGCACGAAGCTGCGACCGTCCGGCAGCTCGACGACTCCCTCCCGCTCCGACCGCCGGGTGAAGCCGAGCTTGCGGTACAGCGCGTGCGCGCCGACCATGTCGGGCCCGCTGTTGAGGACAACCGCCCTCGCGCCGCGCTCCCCGGCCTGCTCGACCGTGAACTCGGTCAGCGCGATCCCGACCCCGCGCCCTCGCGCATCCGGATGCGTGGCGAGCAGCCGGAAGTACAGCTCGTCCGGCCCGATCTCCCCGTGCATGTCGTGGCCGGGACGCAGGATGGCGACCGTGCCGATGAGCCCGCCAGTCGTGTCGTCCTCCGCGACGAAGAAGTCGAACTCGTCCGCCAGAGCCTCGGGATGCTTCAACTCCTCGCGGTAGTTCGGCGGGAGGTCGTCGTAGTCGTGGGTGTAGGCCGCGTGTGTGAGCGCGCCGATCGCCGGAAATTCGGAGTCGGCGGCGGGGCGGATGTGGAAGCCGGTCATCGGTTCAACCGTAACCCGATTGCGGCGGGGGCCGGCGCGCCGAACCCCCGCCGCCCGGTCGCTATCCGTGGTGCCCCGCCTTCCGCCGCCGCACGACGACCAGCCCGGCCCCGCCGAGCAGCAGGGCGAGCGCGAGCAGCACCGGCGCGGCGCTCACGTCCGCGCCGGTCGACGCGAGCGCCGTCGCGGGGTCGGCCGCCGCAGCGGAGGCCTCGACGGTGAATACCGCGCTGGCCACCACCGTGCCGCCGGCCGACGCGGTGACCGTGTGGACGCCGGGCTCGACCGCCGGGACGGCGAACGTGAAGGTCAGCGTCCCGTCCGGGCCTGCCGTCCCCGTGCCGAGCGCGACCGGGGTGGAGTGGAACTCGAACGACACCGCGGTGCCCGGGGCGAAGTGGTCGCCGCGGATCGTGACGCGATCGCCCGAGACCCCGGAGCCGAGCGACAGCGCGAGCGCGGCGGTCGGAGCCGGCGGCGTCGAGACGCCCTGGCTGCCGAGGGCCAGGTCGCAGGCGATCCGGCCGCTGTAGAGGGCGTGGCCCTCCGAGGGGCTGCCGGGTCCTGCGCCGTACACGCCGTCGTCCGACCACAGCGCTTCGCGCGTGCCGCCGTCGCAGGTCGAGGCGGGGGCGAGCGCGAAGCCCTCCAGGTTGTCCACCGGGAGGCCGGCCGGCTTGGCGTAGACGACCTGGGGGACGATCGCGCCCGCGCCGTCCACCTTCAGCACCGTCGACGTGACGCCGCAGGTGTTGTCGCACAGAGCCCAGATGCGCTGCGTGGCCGCGTCGAACTGCACGTCCATGACGTGGCCCATGCCGGTGTCCACGACGGCGACGCGGTGGAACGAGTGGTCGCTGTTCAGGGCGTACGCGTACAGCTTGCCGTCGTTCTCCAGCGCGGCGAAGAACAGGCCGCTGCCGTGCTGCGGGTAGTCGCCCGGGCGGTATGTCGTCCCGGTGGACTGGTCCACGAAGCCGTTCGCGGTCAGGTAGCCGTCGGGCACGAAGGTGACGCCCTCGAAGCCGAGGTTCGCCTCCGTCTTGTTGCCCGCGTGCAGCTCCGGGAACTCGGCCGTCAGGTCCCACTGGTCGGTGGCGACCAGCTGCGTCGCGGGCGATGCCGGGTCGATGCGCAGGATGGAGTTGAGCGGGATGGTGTTGGCCGCGTTGTTGCGCTCGGTGGTGACGTAGAGCGCTCCATCCGGTCCGACGGTCAGGCCCTCGGAGTCGGGCTGGTTGGTCGCCGTGTCGGTGCTGCCCGGGAAGAAGATCTGCTTGCCCGCGCCCCAGCCGTTCGCCGTGTCGGCGACCCACAGGCCGCCCTGCTTCACCATCCGGAACACCCAGCTCTTGTTCTTGACGCTGTAGAGCACGTTCGGGTCGGCGGGGTCGAAGACCAGGCCGCTGACATCGCGGCCCTCAGGGCCCGTCGTGGTCTCCCACGCGCACTGCTGGTCGGCGACCGTGACGGAGCCGCTGCCGGGCCATGCGGTCGGGCTCAGCGCCGACGCCGGAAGGGTGCCGGTGCCGGACGGGGCCTCCGGCTGGCAGGTCAGGGTCGGCCCGCCGCCGTTCCCGCCGTCGGCCGGGTTCGTGAGCACGTTCTGGCAGGCGGTCGCGTTGGAGGTGCCGAAGCTCTTGGCGGCGACCGAGACGAATGCGCCGGTGCCGTCGGGGCAGCGCGCGTAGGCGCCGGCGCCGAAGCCGTTGGTCTCGTCCGTGCCGGCCTCGCCCGCGGTGTAGTCCATCGAGTCCACCAGCGTGCCCGCTGTGCCGTTCGCGCCGTCCGGGAGGTAGAGCCGCACGCCGTCGCCGCCGCTGCCGAGGCCCTTGGTGGAGCCGAAGTAGACGTAGCCGTGGGCCGGGACGACGGTGGTCGCCGTGCCGTCGGCGAGCTTCGCCGCGAACGGAGCGGGCGTCGCGGCGCTGCTGTCGACCTGCAGCCAGCCGCTGATGTCGACGTCGGCCGAGCCGCTGTTGAACAGCTCGATCGCGTCGGTCACCGGAGTGGCGGTGTTGTCGGAGGACACCTCGTTGATGTGGACGTGCGTCCAGTCGGGCGCGGCCGGCGCGAACCGGCTCGTGCCCGGCGAGCCGATGTCGCCGCTCGCCGACGCCCACGACGCCTCCGCGTCGCCGACGGCGGAGAGCTGCCACTGCGAGGCATCGTTCGCGCCGAGCGCGCCCGCGGCGGTGGGGACGCCGGAGCGGCCCTGCGTGCGCGGACCCTTCACGCTGCCGGTGCCCGCGTCGTCGTAGGCGAGCCGGTCGACCAGGTTCGCGACCGGGTCGGTCCCGTCGTACAGGTTGAGCTCGTCCGCGCGGCCCAGACCGGCCGTGTTCCCGCCGAGCACCTTCACGCCCGCGCCGAGGGACCACTCGGTGCGGAACGCGGCCTCCGTGGTGTCGGTGACGATCGCGGACTCGCCGGGCGCCAGCGTCCCCAGCGAGTCGAGGGCGACCGTGCCGGGGGTCTCGCTGTCGTCGTCGAACGACCAGCCCGCCAGGCTGACCGGGGTCGCGCCGAGGTTGGTGAACTCGACGAACTCGGCGCCGGTGCTGCCGGGGCTGTACATCCACTCGGTGATACGGACGTCGGGCGCCGCCGCGGCCTGCGCCGCCGTCGGGAGGGCGAACGCCAGGGTGCCGGCGGTCGCGGTGGCGGCGAGGGCCGCCACGGCTCGGGTTCTGAGAAGTCTCATAGAGACGGAAGCTAACGAAACCGGCCGTCCGGGCGGCGACGCGAAGGTGAACGAGCGGCAAACGCCCGCGGGTCAGCGCGAGCGCTGCGCCGCGACCGCCTCCCGCACCACCGCGGCGTCGTGCCGGCGGCGGAACAGCCACACCACGTCCCGGCCGAAGGACTCGAGCAGCAGTCCGAGGGCGACGGCGACGAGCAGCACGGCGAGGGCGGGGGCTGCGCCCGACGATGCCAGCGCGAGCGCGATGCCGGCCACGGCGGTCACCACCTTGCGCCAGTAGCGGGCGGGGAGGGTGCGGTCGAGCCAGGGCAGCATCCACCCGGCGGCGACGAACGCGTACCGCAGCAGCCCGATCGTCAGCACCCAGGGGCCCAACGACCCGGCGACGTGGATGCTGAGCACCAGCAGCAGGAACGCGTCCACCTCCATATCGAACCGGGCGCCGAGCGCGCTGACGGTTCCGGTGCGGCGGGCGACCCAGCCGTCGACCGCGTCGAGTGCGAGCGCGGGCACGACCACGGCGACCAGGAATGCCGGGGAGACGGGTCCCGCGAAGGAGCCCGCCACGAGGCCCGTGATCAGGCCCACGAGCGCCGAGCGCAGCGCGGTGACCGCGTTCGCTGCGCCGAACCGCGCGGCGCCGGAACGCACCAGGCCCCGGAACAGCAGCGCGAAGGCGACGATCAGGTACGCGACGAGAGCCGCCCATCCCGCGACCGACGGCACGGCGGCACCCGTGGCGACCGCCAGCGCCTGCCCGGCGAGGGCCAGCGCGGCCCCGCCCGCCGACCAGCCGATCGCCTCGAAGTGAACTCTTTCCACGCCTGCCTCGTGTTCCCGGGTACGACGCCCTCGCTGTGTAATACGAGAAGGGGGCGCCGCAGGTTCACGCGGAGGGAGACGACGTGCGGGAGGTCACAGCGTTCTGGACCGAGCGGCCGGGCGTGGGCGCGCTCCGCGCGGAGACGCTGCCTGCCCCGGCGGAGGGCGAGGTGCTGGTCCGTACGCTGCACACGGGCGTCAGCCGCGGGACGGAGGCGACGGTGTTCTCCGGCCGCGTTCCGGCGAGCGAGCACGAGCGGATGCGCGCACCGTTCCAGGAGGGCGACTTCCCCGGGCCGGTCAAGTACGGCTACCTCAACGTCGGCCGCGTGGAGGAGGGGCCGGAGGAGCTGCTCGGCCGGGTCATCTTCACCCTGTTCCCGCACCAGTCGGCGTTCATCGTGCCGGCCACGGCCGTCATCCCGGTCCCGGACGACGTGGCGCCCCGGCGCGCGGTTCTGGCCGGCGCGGTGGAGACCGCCGTCAACATCCTGTGGGATGCCGCCCCGCTGCTCGGGGACCGCATCACCGTGATCGGCGCCGGGATGATCGGGTGCTGTGTCGCCCGGCTGGCCCGCGGCCTCCCCGGAGCGCGTGTGACCCTGGTGGACACCGAGCCGGGCCGCCGCGAGGTCGCCGACCGGCTGGGGGTCGCTTTCGCCGAGCCGGACGGGGCACCCGGTGAGCAGGACGTCGTCGTCGACACCAGCGGGTCGGAGGACGGCCTGCGGCTCGCGCTCCGCATCGCGGTCACCGAGGGCGAGATCGTGGAGGCGAGCTGGTTCGGCGACCGGCCGGTGACGCTCCCGCTCGGGGGCGACTTCCACTCCCGGCGGCTGAGCATCCGCTCCAGCCAGGTGGGCGCGGTGTCGCCGCGGCGCCGCGACCGGCGGAGCACGTCCGACCGGCTGGCACTCGCGCTGGACCTGCTGCGCGACCCGGCGTTCGATGCGCTGCTCACGGGATCGTCGTCGTGGCGCGAGCTTCCCCGGACGATGGCCGCGCTCGCCGCCGGTGAGCGGGACGCGCTCTGTCACACGATCGACTGGAGGGATGCCTGATGCCGTACACGGTGACCGTCCGCGACCACATGATGGTCGCGCACAGCTTCAGGGGAGAGGCGTTCGGGCCCGCGCAGCGGCTGCACGGCGCCACGTTCGTCGTCGACGCCGCCTTCGGCGCGGACGAACTGGACGTGGACGGCGTCGTGGTCGACATCGGTCGGGCCTCCTCCGTGCTCGCCGAGATCACCGGAGAGCTGACCTACCGCAACCTGGATGAACTGCCCGAGTTCGCGGGTCGCAACACGACGACCGAGGTGCTCTGCCGGACGATCGCCGACCGGCTCGCCGAGCGGGTCGCCGCGGGCGACCTCGGCGGCGGGGCGGTCGACACGGTCACGGTCACGCTGCACGAGTCGCACATCGCGTGGGCGAGCTACTCGAGGTCGCTGTGACCGATGGACCCGTCGTCTTCGCGGTCCCGGAGGGGATCGAGGACCCCGCGCGCGTGAGCGGCGGCAACGTCTACGACCGGCGCCTGGCGGAGGGCCTGAGGTCGGACGGCTGGGATGTGCGGCTGACGGAGGTGCCGGACGCGCCCGCTGCACTGGAGGCCGCGCTCGCCGGGGTGCCCGACGGCGCGGTCGCGCTGGTCGACGGGCTGCTCGTCCAGCGGGAGCCCGCGGCCTTTGCCGCCCACGCCGGGCGCGTGCGGCTCGCGGTGCTCGCCCACATGCCGTCGCCGGAGGACGACGAGGACGTTCGCGAGGCGTTCCGTGCCGCGCGCCGCGTGGTCGCCACCAGCGCGTGGACCCGATCGGAGCTGATCGCCCAGGATGCCATGGAGCCCGGGCGCATCGTCGTCGCGCACCCCGGGACGGACGACGCGAAGGCGTCCCGTCCCTCGGCCGCCGGGAGCAGGCTGCTCTGCGTCGGCGTCGTGGCGCCGCACAAGGGACAGGATGTGCTGGTCTCGGCCCTCTCCGGCGCCCGGGACGTGCCGGGGTGGGCGTGCACGGTCGTCGGTTCGACTGAGACGGAGCCCGCGTTCGCCGCGGGACTGCGTGCCGAGGTCGCGGAGGCGGGCCTCGGCGACCGCATCCGGTTCGCCGGGGTGCTGACCGGCCCGGACCTCGAGGCCGCCTACGCGGACGCCGACCTGCTGGTCGCGCCGTCGCGCAGCGAGAGCTACGGCATGGCCGTCGCGGAGGCGCTCGCCCGCGGCATCCCGGTCGTCGCGTCCGCGGTCGACGGCCTGCCGGAGGCGATCGGGGACGGCCGGGGCGCGGTCACCGTGCCGCCCGGCGACGCGTGGGCTCTGGAGCGCGTGCTGAGGCGCTGGTGGGCGAGTGCGGAGTGGCGCGCAGAGCTCACGTCGGCGGCACGGGACGCGCGCGCCGGCCGTCCGGGGTGGGCGGACACGGCCGCGGCCGTCGGGCGCGCACTGCGGGAGCTGACTGCGGAGACCGCCGCGGCGCATCCGGGGTCGGTGGGAACGGCGGCCCGATCGTGAGCGCCGTGCTGGAGGTGAGCAGCGACTGGCTGGCCCTGCGGGAGCCCGCGGACGCCGCCGCGCGCTCCGGGGCGCTCGCTGCGGCGGCCGCCGCGCTGCTGCCGGCCGGACCCGTTACGGTGCACGACCTCGGCAGCGGAACCGGTTCGATGGCGCGCTGGCTCGCGCCGTCGCTGCCGGGGCCGCAGACGTGGGTGCTGCACGACTGGAACGGCGACCTCACCGCGCAGGCAGTCGCCCACGGCATCCCGCGCGACCGCGACGGCGGGGCCGTGACGTTGCGGTCGAGCATCGAGCCGCTGCAGGAGCTGACCCCGGTCGACCTCGACGGCGCCTCGCTGGTCACGGCCTCGGCCTTGCTCGACGTGCTCACGGCGGAGGAGGCGCACGCCGTCGTCGATGCGTGCGTCGCGGCCGGCGCACCTGCGCTGCTGTCGCTCAGCGTGACGGGGGAGGTCGCACTGCGCCCCCGGCATCCGCTCGACCGCCGTGTGGGGTCGGCGTTCAACGCGCACCAGCGGCGGGAGGTCCACGGCCGACGGCTGCTCGGGCCGTACGCCGGGCGCATCGTGGAGGGACTGTTCGGGCTGGCCGGCTGGAACGTCCGCCGGGCGCTCACGACCTGGCGGCTCTCCGACCGCGACCCGCGGCTGCTCGGCGAGTGGTTCGAGGGCTGGGTCGCCGCGGCGGAGGAGCAGGAGCCGCGCCTCCGGTCCGACGCCGTGGCCTACCGCGAGCTGCGGCGGTCGCAGCAGCGGCGGGGCGAGCTCTCCGCCGTCGTCTACCACCTCGACCTGCTGGCGTGGCCGCGATGATCGTGCGGCGGCTGTCCGCGCGGGCCTGGCGGGCCGCCCGCTCCCGGCGGTTCCTGGTGGTCGCCCGGTTCGTCGTGGCGGCCGCCGCCCTCGGGGCGGTCGCCTGGCGCGTCGGCGCGGGGCCGTTCCTGCACGGCCTGCTCAGCCTGCGGCCGGGAGTCGTCGTCGCGGGCGTAGAGCTCACCGCGGTCGCCACGGCAGCCGCCGCGTGGCGGTGGTGCCTCGTCGCCCGCCGGCTCGGGGTCGAGCTCGCCTGGCCGCAGGCCGTCGGGATGTACTACCGCTCCCAGTTCCTGAACGCCGTGCTGCCCGGCGGCGTGCTCGGCGACGTGCACCGCGCCCTCGACCACGGCCGCGGCACGGAGCGACCCGGCCGTGCCGTGCAGGCCGTTGCGGGGGAGCGGATCGCGGGCCAGCTGGTGCAACTCGTGATCACGGTGGCGGTGCTGGCGGCCGCAGGCAGCGTGTTCGGCGGGGTGCTGTTCCCCGCGATCGGCGCGGTGCTCGCCGTCGTGACCCTCGGCCTGACGGCGATGGCACTCCTGAGCCCGCGGATGCGGCGCCTGCTGCGCGCCGGCGCCCACCGCCTGCGCACCGACCGCGGCGCTGTGCGCGACCTCGGGCAGGTCGCCGCCGCCTCGGTCGTCGTCGTCGCGTGCCACGTCGCGACCGTCGCGCTGGCGTCGGCCGCCGTCGGCGTGCACCTCGAACCCGGCCGGACGCTGACGCTCGCGGTCGTCGTGCTGTGCGCAGCATCCATCCCCATCAACATCGGCGGCTGGGGGCCGCGCGAGGGCGTCGCCGCCTGGGCGTTCGCCGTCGGCGGCTCCACCGCCTCCCTCGGCGTCTCCGCCGCCACTCTGGTCGGCGTGCTCGCCGTCGTCTCCGTCGTCCCGGGCGTGCTCGCGGCGGCACTCGTCCCTCTGATCGTGAGGAGGACCTCCCATGTCCGGGCGTCCCTACGTGACCGTCAACTGCGCCATCTCCCTCGACGGCTACCTCGACTCGGCCGACCCGCCGCGGCTGGCGCTGTCGAACGCGGAGGACTTCGACCGGGTGGATGAGCTGCGCGCCCGCAGCGACGTCATCCTGGTCGGCGCGCGCACCGTCCGCCGCGACAACCCGCGGCTGCTGGTCCGCAGTGCGGAGCGGCAGGGCCTGCGCGAAGCGTCGGGCGCCGAGCGGTCGCCGTGGAAGGCGACCGTCACCGCGACGGGCGACCTCGATCCGCGGGCGGCGTTCTTCGCCGAGGGCGATTCCCGCAAGCTCGTCTACTGCCCGCGCCAGGAAGCCAGGCGCATCGGCCGGCGCCTGGGCGAGGTCGCCGAGGTCGTCGGGCTCGGCACGGAGGTCGTCATGGCCGACCTGCTCGACGACCTCGGCACACGCGGTGTGCGGCGGCTGATGGTCGAGGGCGGCGGGGTGACGCTGACGCAGTTCCTGGCCGAGGGGCTCGTCGACGAGCTGACCGTCGCCGTGGCTCCGTTCTTCGTGGGCGACCGGCGCGCACCGCGCTTCGTCGGCGACGCGGTGTTCCCGTGGTCGAGCGACCGTCGTGCAGCGCTGGTGGACGTGCGCCCGATCGGCGACGTGGTGCTGCTGCGCTACGCGCTCTCTGACCGGTTCGAGCACGGGCCGGTCATCGCCACGACCGAGGCGCGGCGCGGCCGGCGGCCGGCGGAGGGCGCATGACGTTCCGTCCGCGCCGGGTCGCGACCCGGGTGCTCGACGTGCTGGCCGCCGTCGTGGTCGTGCTCGCCTGCCTCGCGCCGGGTTTGATCGCGTCGAGCTCCGCGCTCGCGCTCGCGCGCATCCCGGTGGAGGCGGTGCTCGCGCTGGTGCTGCTCCTCCTGCTCCCGTGGCGGCCGGCCCGCCGGGTGGCGGCCGTGGTCGTCGCGATCGTGTTCGTCGTCTCCGCGCTGCTCGCGGCCGTCGATCGCGTGTTCGCCGCGACGGTCGGCCGTCCGTTCGACCCGGTGGGAGGGTGGCAGGAGCTCGCCGACGGCTACGGAGTCGTCAGCGACTCCACCGGCCCGGTCGGGGCGATCGCCCTCGTCGTCCTGCTCGGCGTGACGGTGCTCGCCGCCGTCGCACTGGTCGCCGCCGCGCTGCTCCGGCTGACGCGGCTGCTCGCTCGGCGACGGCGGCCCGCGCTGATCGGGGCTGTCGGAGTCACGGCGGCCTGGCTGGTCGTCGCCCTCGTCGGCGCACAGCTGGTGCCGGGCGAGCCCGTCGCGGCCGCCGACGCCGTGTCGACCGGGATCGCGAAGACCCGCCAGGCGGTCGAGACCGCCGGTGCGCAGGCGGCGCTGGCGCGGGCGACGGGCTCCGACCCCTACGCGGACGTCCCCGCCTCCGACCTGCTCACGGGGTTACGCGGCAAGGACGTGCTCGTCGTCTTCGTCGAGAGCTACGGCCAGGTCGCCGTCCAGGGCACCGGCTTCTCGCCCGGGGTGGATGCCGTGCTGCGTGACGGCACGGCGCAGCTGACCGCGCAGGGGTACTCGCAGCGCAGCGCGTTCCTCACCTCGTCGACCTTCGGCGGCATCAGCTGGCTCGCGCACTCGACGCTGCAGACCGGCCTCTGGATCGACTCGCAGCAGAAGTACGACCAGGTGACGGCGGGCGATCGCCTCACCCTGAGCGCGGCGTTCCGCAAGGCGGGCTGGCGCACGGTCAGCGACGTGCCCTCCGACACCAAGCCCTGGCCGGTCGGCCGGTCGTTCTACCACTACGACGAGCAGCTGAACGCGACCAACGTCGGCTACGCGGGCCCCCGCTTCAGCTACGCCCGCATCCCCGACCAGTACACGCTCGCCCACTTCCAGCGGAGCGAGCTGGCGAAGCCGCACGCGCCGGTGATGGCGGAGATCGACCTCGTCTCCTCGCACACCCCGTGGACGCCGCTGCCGCAGCTGCTGCCGTGGGACGCGGTCGGCAACGGCTCCGCCTACGACCCGCAGCCCGCGCAGGGCCTCCCGCCGAGCGTGGTGTGGCGCGACCCCGAGCACGTCCAGCAGCTCTACGGGGAGTCGGTGCAGTACTCCCTGCGCTCGCTGTTCTCCTTCCTCGGCGCGGTCGACGACCCGAACCTCGTGCTCGTCGTGCTCGGCGACCACCAGCCCGCCGCCGTGGTGAGCGGTGAGGGGGCGAACCACGAGGTGCCGATCAGCATCGTCGCGAAGGACCCGGCGGTCATCGCCCGCATCTCGCCCTGGAAGTGGCAGCCCGGGATGCTGCCGTCGCCCTCCGCGCCGGTGTGGCGGATGGACGCCTTCCGCGACCGCTTCCTCTCCGCCTTCGGGCCCGGGTGAACCATCCCGTGCCCGATCTCGTGTTCTCGACAGGGCCGGCACACGCCGGCGCGAACGGAAGGCAGGTGTCCCCATGTCGGAACGGAGCCGTGGCCCGCTGCTGGCCTTGCGCATCCTGAGTGCGATCCTCCTGGCCGTCGCCGGCGGCATCCACCTCTACCTGCTCACCGTGGGGGTGGGCGGTCTGCTCGGGGTGCTGTTCGTCCTCAACGGGATCGCCGGGCTGGTGCTCGCGATCGGCATGCTGGTGACCCGCGGGACGCTCCTGCGGATCACCACCGTGCTCGGGCTGCTCTTCCTCATCGCCAGCCTCGCCGCGCTTCTCCTCGCCCTCACCGTCGGCCTGTTCGGCATCCGGGAGGTGTGGAGCTTCACGCTCGTACCCGAGACGGTCATCGTCGAGGCCATCGGCGTCGTGGTGCTCGCGATCACGACGGCGGCCGTGCTGCGCCGTCCCCGCGCGGTGCAGCCGGCCTGAACCTGGGAGTTGCCCGCCATCCCGGGCGCCGACGCTCGCGAAGCGTACCGTCGGCACCAGCAGCGATGGTGCTGCGCTCGCAAGCCCTGAGACGAACCAGCGACTCCCACAGCAGCACGGGCGGTCGGAACCGACACCACTCCACGCGGTGGTGGACGGAGGTGAGTCAGGATGAACGAGGTCGACCGGGTCGCACGCGCCGCTCCGAACAGCGATTTCACGGGGCTTGCGCAGCTCGTCCGCGAGCGCGGGCTGATGCGCCGCCGCTACGGCTACTACTGGACGAAGCTCGCCGGTGTCCCCGCCCTCTTCGCGGCGGGCATCCTGCTCTTCCTGTGGATCGGCGACACCTGGTGGCAGCTGTTCACCGCGGCCGGTTTCGCCGTCCTGTTCACCCAGACGGCCTTCCTCGGGCACGACGCGGCCCATCGGCAGATCTTCCGGTCGGGCCGGTGGAACGACTGGATCAGCCTGATCATCGGCGACCTCTTCATCGGGATGAGCTACGGCTGGTGGCAGCACAAGCACACCAGGCATCACGCCGCCCCGAACCAGCTCGGCGCCGACCCGGACATCGAGCTGCCGGTGATGGCCGTCACCCCGGAGCGCGCCGCGCGCAACCGGCCGCGCGCACTGCGCTGGGCGATCGGGCACCAGGGGGTGTTCTTCTTCCCGATCCTGCTGCTGGAGGGGGTGTCGCTGCACGCGTCGAGCGTCCGCCGGGTCTTCGCCCGGGAGCCGGTCTCGCGCAGGCCCGTGGAGATCGCCTTCCTGGCGGTGCGCATCCTCGGCTACCTCGGGCTGGTGTTCTTCGTGCTCTCGCCGGATAAGGCCGCGGTGTTCCTCGCCGTCCAGCTCGGGCTGTTCGGGGTGTACATGGGCTCCTCGTTCGCGCCGAACCACAAGGGGATGCCGCTCGTGCCGAGAGGCGTGAAGCTCGACTTCCTCCGCCGGCAGGTGCTGATGAGCCGCAACATCCACGGCAGCCGCCTGCTCGACATCGCGATGGGCGGCCTCAACTACCAGATCGAGCACCACCTCTTTCCCTCGATGCCCCGGCCGCACCTGCGCCGGGCGGCGCCGCTCATCCGCGACTACTGCGCCGAGCACGACGTGGCCTACACCGAGACCGGGCTGTGGCGCAGCTACGGGATCGTGCTCCGCTACATCAACCGCGTCGGCCTCGGCGAGCGGGACCCCTTCGAGTGCCCGCTCCTGCAGCAGCGGGCCGCCCCGGCCGGCGTCCGGCAGACAGGGGCCGCGGCGCGCCAGTGAACGCGACCGTCGGTCTCACGTACGCGGCGAGGAGGGCCTCGCGGATGCGCGAAGCCCTCCTCCTGCCTGTCAGGCGCCCGCGTACTCCGAGAGCTCGCTCCTCAGTTCGTGCGCCAGCTGCGTCGCGGCCCGCCAGGCGAGGGCGACCGTCGTGAGCGTCGGGTTCGCCGCCGTCGCGGTCGGGATGACGCCGTTGCCTCCGACATAGAGGTTGCCGACGCCCCAGACTCGCAGCAGCGGGTCGCAGACCGATTCGCCGTCGTCGGCGACGCCCATCCTGACAGTGCCCTGGTAGTGCAGCGACGACCCGCCGGCGGCGAGCTCCGGCTGCTCCAGCGGTGTGCCGATCCGCTCGGCGCTCTTCAGCGAGTTCAGCCGCAGCTGCTCGATGGTGGCGAGGTCCTTCTCCGTGCGGGAGTAGTGGATGGTCATCCTCGGCATCCCGTAGAAGTCCATCTCCGTGTCGCTGAACTCGACAGCATCCTCGAACCGGATGTCCTTCGCGGCGTACCAGGCGAGCACGCCGAGCCGCGCCGTGGAGGCGTCGTCCATGCCCGGGATCCTGTACGCCGACCCGGCCAGAGAGATGATGCCGCCCTGCATCGGGCGGGCGTCGGAGAACGGCACGAGCACCGAGCCGATCGAGCCCTCGTCGACGGGGTAGCGTGCCGGGTCGAACTCGTCGCTCAGCGTGATCATCGTCGCCATCTGGTAGTGCTCGTTGAGGTGGTGGCCGAGGGCCCGCGGCCGGATGCCGGAGGCGTGCAGCACCTGCGGCGTACGCAGGCCGTCGGCGCAGACGACCACGAACCGTGCCCGCACCTCGTACCGTTCCCCTGTCCGGCGGTCCTCCAGTTCCGCGCCGACGGCGTCGCCGTCCTCCACCAGCACGCGGCGCACCAGGGTCTCGGAGCGCAGCTCGAACCCGGGCACCGTGCTCTCCAGGTCGCCGAGGATGACGCCGGTGCCCGAGAAGCGGAGCCGCTGCCCGTCCCAGTGCGTGGCGGTGGGCATGTAGCCGGTGGGGGTGAGGCCGGGGCCGTCGAATTCGGCGGCGATGGCGTCCTTCATGGCGCGCAGCAGGCCCGTGCCCCCGTTCGGCGGGGTGTGCACGCCCAGCAGCTGCTCGGCGTGCGTGAGCGCCGCGTCCAGCTCCTCCTCCGGCAGGAACGGGATGCGCTCCGACTGGTGCGGCCGCGGGCACGACGTGCCCCAGTGGATGCCCATCCCGCCGACACCGCTCGCCATGCTGGCCGCCGGGAGCCCGACGTCACCGGCGGCCAGCACGGGCCTCGGGTCGACGAAGAAGAGACCGGGCAGGATCGTCTGCCGGAACTCCAGGCTGGGGTCGATGCCCGGTGCGATGTCCGACAGCGCCGCGGCGCGCTCTCGCCCGGCATCGGGGCCCTGGGTCAGCAGCTGCGCCGCGAGCCGGTCCTCCTCCGTCATGTTCTGCGTGTGGTCGCCGCGGGTGCCCGGCACGACCGGGCCGACCTCCACCATGAGGATTCGAGCGTCCGGCAGGGCGTCGCCGATCGTGCGGGCGTAGGTCGACCCGGCGGGACCGGAGCCGACGATCAGCACGTCGACCGTCTCGGTGTCGCGGGCGCTCATCGGGTCACCCCGTTCACGGCCGCGGAGGCGACCTCGAGCACGCGGGCGCTCTTCGCCCACGGATCGCCGCCGGTCCCCTCGTACTCGACCGTGAGCGGGCCGTCGTAGCCGTGCGCGGCGAGGATGCCGAGCGCGCGCTCCAGGTCGACGGGGCCGACGGTGCCGTCGTCGGCGACGGAGTGCGCCTTGACGTGGACGAGCTCGGCGCGCGGGGCGAGCGCCTCGATGCCGTCGTAGAGCGACGACAGGTCGAGCCCGGCGAAGACCTGCTCCGGGTCCGCCGGCGCACCGTCGGCGCCGCCGAAGAGGAGGGCCATCGTCGGCAGCATGAGGGCGTCGAAGTTGCCGAGGTCGAGCAGCAGGCCGAGGTGGTCGCCGCCGACCTCGTCGAGCAGGCGGTTCATCCACACCGGGTCGCTGCTGGGTCCGCCGTGGTTCTCCACCAGCAGCCGGGATCCGCGGGCCGCGGCGTAGTCGCCCAGCTCGCGCAGCGCGTCCACCAGGTAGCGGGGGAGGGCGTCGCCGTCGTGCTGCACCATCGGCGATCCCGGGTTGACCCGCACGAATCGGGAGCCCATCGCGGCGAAGCGATCGATCCAGCGCTCGATCTCGGCGATGTCGGCCGCGCGCTTCCCGGCGTCCGGTTCGAGCAGGTCGCCGGCGTCGATCGCGACGTTGACGAGCTGGACGCCCGCGGCCCGGAGCTGGTCGCCGAAGCGGTCGAGTTCCGGGTCGTCGGGGCCCGCGAACTGGAAGGCGACCGTCTCGACGGCGTCTACGCCGAAGGCCGACCGGGCGCGCCCGGGGAAGTCGGACAGGTCGAGCTCCTTGGGGAACGGGAAGCTGAGGTGGACGTCGCGGCCGGACGGGTCCGTGAACGTGAAGTCCACCGGCCCGAGCTGCTCGCGGACGCTGTAACTGGATACGGACAGGGTGTTCATTCTCTGGTTCTCCTTGTGTGGATGGTCGGGTCAGGCTGCGGGCGTCGGCTCGGCGACGGCGGCGGGCCGGGCCTCGCCGCGGGTGATGACGGCCCAGCGCGGGTCGCCCTCCCGGCCGAGCTCCGGCAGGCGCAGCACGAACGCGGCGCCGACGAGCCCGAGGACCGCGAGCACGAGGTACAGCGCGGTGAAGCCGCCGAGCGCCAGGAGGAACGGCGCGACGAAGGGCACGAAGGACTGGGGGAGGGTGTTGGCCATGTTGATGATCGCGAAGTCCTTCCCCGCGTTCTCGCTGCTGGGCAGCACGCGGACGCACATCGCGCTGTCGATGGAGAAGAACAGGCCGGTGCCGACGCCGATCAGCGCGGTGGCCGCGAAGACGAACCCGATGCTCGGGGCGAACGCCATGCCGGCGAGCCCCAGCGCCGCGAGCAGGCCGGCCGCGATCACGAACGGCTTCTGCCGGCGGAGCCGGTCGGAGACGAGACCGGCGACGACGCTGGTCACGGCGAGCAGGGCGACCGACAGCAGCGACAGACCGAGCACGGTGCCCGCCACGTCCTTCGGGGCGACGCCGAAGCGCTGGATGAGGAAGAACGCGTTGTAGGTGCCGCTCGCGTACGCGCAGGTGATCAGGAAGCGGACCGCCCAGGCCCAGCCGAACGCCGGATGCCGCCACGGGTTCAGCCAGAACGACTTCGCCAGCTCGGCGAGGCCGAGGCCCGCCTGACCCGGTTCCCGGCGGTGCTGCGGGTCGCGGAGGAGCAGCACGGCGACGACGGCCAGCACGAGCGCGATGACGGCGATCACCGCCCACTGCGTGAGCGGGTCGCCGATCGCGCTCACCGCGGTGAGGCCGAGGAGCGGGCCGAGCGCGGCAGCGAGCCCGACGAAGCCGGAGACCGTCCCCCGGCGGAGCGGCGGCACCTGGTCGGCGAGCAGGGCGCTGGTGGCCGCCTGCTGGAAGTTGAACATGGTCTGGGTGAGGCACCAGACCACGGCCACCTGCCACACCTCCGTCGTGAAGCCGAGCGCGAAGACCACGAGGGAGCCGGCGATGCCGCCGGTCAGGATCCAGGTGCGGCGGCGGCCGAAGCGGGCGGCCGTCCGGTCGCTGATGCGGCCGGCCAGGGGGTTGGCGACGAGCGCGAAGAGCGCGCCGAGTCCCGTGACGAGACCGAAGGCCGCGGCGGCGGAGGTGCCGGCGATGGTCGTGAGATGCAGGGTGAGCAGCAGTTGGAGCGGGGTGAGCAGGGCGATCAGCGCGCCGACATTGGAGGTCAGGATCGCGGCGATGAGGCGGGGCAGCGGCGTGGCCGCGGGACCGGGTGTTTCGAAGGCGACGTCGATGTCGGCCGGTTGGGACATTGCACACTCCTCTGTGTGACGGTGGCTCCAAAATCGGAGTGGCTCTCAGTATGTAGAGACTCCAGAATCGTGTCAACTATGAAATGCGGGTACCCTTGGCGCATGGGACTGAGAGAGAAGAAAGCCGCACGCACCCGGGAGCAGATCCTCGACGTGGCGGCGGAGCTGTTCCTCTCCCAGGGGTACGACGAGACCACGATGGAGCAGATCGCCGAGGCGGCGGAGGTGGCTCCCTCGACCCTCTACCGCTACTTCCCGAGCAAGGACCTGCTCATCCTCGGGCGGCTGACCGAGTCCATCCAGCTCGGGGAGGCGCTGCGCCGCCGGCCGGAGGGGGAGCCGCTGCCCAAGGCCCTCCGTGAGATGCTGCTCGCGGTGCTGGAGTCGGTGCAGGACGAGCAGCGGTTCACCGGGCTGAGGCATGTCATCGACACCTCGCCGGTGCCGCGGGCGCGCCTGTGGGACATCCTGCTGCAGTCCCGTGCCGACCTCGAGAGGGAGCTCGCCCGGCGCATGGGCCGGGAGGAGGACGACGTCGCCGTGGTGATGACCGGACGCACGGCGCTCGCGATCTTCGAACTGGTGGCCGAGAAATGGTGGGCAGGCGACCACGCGGCCAGCCGCGAGGCCGCGCTCGACGAGACGCTGCTCGCGATCGAGACCGCGGGCTTCACCCTTCCCGCGGCACCGGGGGAGCGGCTCCGGTCGGTCGCGGGCTGACCTCCGGCGCGCCGAGGCGGCGCGCCAGCTCGACGGCCGCGGCGACCATGGCGGAGGGGCGTCCGGCCGTGTAGCCGACCACGACCTCACCGGGAGCGAGCCCCGTCACCGGTCGCGCCACGACGTCGTCGCGGGTGTAGTACCGCGCCGTGGATTCGGGCAGCACGACGAGACCGCGTCCGCCGGCCACGTGCTCGAGCTTGGATTCCACGGTGTTCACGACCGGGAGCCGCTCGCGGTCCCGCCCCAGCGCGCGCGGGCGGAGCCGGCGCACCGCGTCGCGCCACTCGGGCACGGCGTCCGGCTCCTGCAGCAGGTCGAACCGGGCGAGCTCGTCGATCGTGACCTCCGCGCGGCCGGCGAGCGGATGGTCGACCGGCATGACCACCAGCCGCGGCTCCGAGAACAGCGGGAGGACGGAGAGGCCGAGGGTGTCGACCGGCAGCCGCATGATGCTGATGTCCGCCCTGCCGTCGTGCACCACCTCCGCCTGCGTGTCCCACTCCGTGCGGAGGACCTCGACCGTGAGGCCGGGGAAGCGCTCCTCCAGCCGCTTGCTGAGCGGCGTGACGATGATCCCCGGCATGAACCCGATCGTGAAGCGGTCGTCGCCGCGGCCCGCCTGCCGCGCCCGGCGCACGAACGCGGTGCTGTTCGAGAGCAGCAGTTCCGCTTCGCCCAGCAGGATGCGACCGGCGTCGGTCAGCGTCGTGCCGGACGTGGAGCGCTCGAACAGCACGACGCCGAGCTCGGCTTCGAGAGCCGCGATCTGGCGGCTGAGCACGGGCTGCGCGATGTGCAGTCGCGCCGCCGCGCGGCCGTAGTTCAGCTCGTCGGCCACGGCGACGAAATAGCGCAGCTTGCGCAGGTCGAGGTCCGCCATAGCCCGAACGATACCCGCGTCTCTCATGCCCTGGGGGTATCAGTTGAGGCGCAAGAGGTCTTGGACGGGCCGCGGTCACCCCGCGCAGGCTGGGTGCATGGCAGTGAACCAGAACAGCAGAATCGTGATCATCGGCGGCACCTCGGGGCTCGGCCTCGCCACGGCACAGGCCGCGGCGGCCGCGGGAGCGGAGGTCGTCATCGGGTCGCGGCGGCCGGAGTCGGTGGAGCGGGCGCTCGCCGAGCTGCCGCCGACGGCGTCCGGCTTCGCGGTGGATGCGAGTTCCGACGACTCGCTCGCCCGCTTCTTCGCCTCCGCCGGACCGTTCGACCACTTCGCGTACACCGCGGCGGAGAACCTCAGCGCCGTACCGATCGGCGACTACCGGCCGGAGACGGGCGCCGCCCTCTTCGGGCTGCGCGTGGTCCACGCGCTGAACGCGGTCCGCCACGCGGTGGAGCGCGCGCGGCCGGGCGGCTCCCTGACGCTCATCAGCGGGAGCGCGGCCTGGCGCGGCGGAGCCGGGTGGACGCTCGGCGCGGCCGCCTCCGGCGCCATGGTGTCCGCCGTCCGGTCCCTCGCCGTGGAGCTCGCGCCCATCCGGGTGAACGCGGTCGCACCGGGCGTCGTGCGCTCGCCGCTGTGGGGGGCGATGGACGAGCGTGAGCGGGAGGCGATGTACGCACAGCTCGGGGCCGCGCTTCCGCTCGGCCGTGTCGGCGAGGTCGGGGATGTGGCGAAAGCGTTCCTGTCCCTCATGGACCAGGACTGGGTGACGGGCACCGTCTCGGTGGTGGACGGCGGAACCCTCGTCGCCCCGTGACGCGACTGCGCCCGTCCGTCACGTCTGCGGGTGCTCGCGCACCCGCAGACGTTCCGGGAGGGCGCAGTCGCGGCGTTAGTCGGCGGAGCGGGCGGCCGCGATGAGCGTGGTCATGGTGCGGTGCAGCTCGCGCAGTTCGTCCGGCCCCATCCCGAGGCGGCGCATCATCGTTCCGGGGATGGTCTCCGCGTACGACCGCAGCTCGCGCCCGGCCTCGGTGAGGGCGACCTCGAGCACCCGCTCGTCGCTGGCGGAGCGCTCCCGGGTGACGTAGCCGAGCGCCTCCAGCCGCTTGAGCAACGGGGAGACCGTCGCCGGCTCCAGCGCGAGCAGGTCGGAGAGGCGGCGCACCGAGAGCGGCCCGTGCTCCCACAGCGCGAGCATCACGAGGTACTGCGGATGCGTCAGCCCTGCGGGTTCCAGCACCGGCCGGTAGGCCGAGATCACGGAGCGCGCCGCCACGGACAGGGCGAAGCAGACCTGGCTCTCCAGCGCGAGCGGATCGACCGCGGCGGTCACGGGCAGTGGATGCGGGTCGACGTGCGCGAGTCCGCGAACCGTTCGATGCGGTGCTGGTCGAGCGGCTTCCCGCACAGCGGGCACGCGGCGTCGGCGCGGCGGACGTCCGGTCCCTCGGGGTGCCCCGCACCCAGCTGCGCCGGGCCGGTGAAGGTGCGGACGACGTCGTTGGCGCGCTCGTAGAAGCGCCACATGCGGCCTGCCATGATGATCCTCTCCACGATTCATTCGTGTACGAATCATTATTGCACTAACGGTCGGCGGCGTCCACACGCCGCATCCCGTCAGGCCGCCGCCGGCCGCACCGAGTCGCGGGCGATCACGGGCATCGGGATCAGCGTCTCGCCCGCCGGCTCCGGATGGAGGATGAGCTCCACGGCGCGCGACCCCATCGCCTCGTGCGGCAGGGCGACGGTCGTGAGGCCCGGCCGCAGATAGGCGGCCAGTTCGTCGTTGTCGAAGGACACGATCGAGAGGTCCTCCGGGATGCGCACGCCCGCTTCGCTCGCCGCCTGGTACGCGCCGAACGCGAGCCGGTCGTTCATCGCGACGATGGCCTTCGGCGGGTTCTTCTGCCGCAGCAGGCGCTTCGTCGCCTGATAGCCCTCGTCGGGCTCCCACAGCCAGACCGAGGTCTCCGACATGAAGTCGAGGCCGAGCTCCGCCATCGTGTCCCTGATGCCCGCGACCCGCTGGGCCACCGTCGCCGACCGGAACAGCCCCTTCTCCTTCGCGTCGCTCTGGCCGAGGAGGGCGATGCCCTCGCGGAAGCCCGCGTCGGAGAGCACGTGGACGGCAGCGCGTCCGCCGCCGTACTCGTCGGGGAGCACGGCATGCGGGAAGCGGGCGTTGGTCGCGTTCAGCATGACGACGGGCGTCTCGATCCGGATCTCGGGCAGGAACAGCTCCCGGGCGCGCATGGTCGCGAACACGATCCCGTCGACCTGACGGTCGAGGGCCGCGCCGATCGCCTCGGTCTCGCGCTTCGGGTCCCCGCCGGTCTCGAGCACCATCATCACGTGGCCGGCGGCCTCCGCCGCGCTCAGGGCGCCCTTGATGAGGCCGGAGGCGAAACGTGTGGTGGCGACGACGTCGGAGACGAAGGCGAAGGTGTGCGTCTTGTCCGTCTTGAGCCCGCGGGCGGCGACGTTGGGTCGGTAGCCGAGCTCCGCGGCGGCGGCGTGGACGCGGTCGTGCGCATCCTGGGAGAGGCGCGTGTCGGGCCTGCCGTTGAGGATCATGGAGGCGGCGGAGACGGAGAGGCCCGCCTTCCTGGCCACATCGGCCAGGGTCACGCGCTTGCTCAGCATCGAGTCGTCCTCCTCCTTGCGGGATCGTAGCCCGCTTCCCCCTTCGGCCGCGGCGGCCAGTTGACAATCGGCGCGGCGTAACTCAGTATAGGGCCTGCTGAAAGCATTTAGCACCGGGATCGCACCGAGTCCCGGACCTCGACGAAGGAGTCCTGCATGTCCACACCGACGCGCGTGAGGCGGGTGCGCGGCACTGCCGCCGCCGGCATCATCGTCTCGCTCACCGCTCTGGCCCTCGCCGGCTGCGCCCCTGGATCGTCCACCGGCGGAGCCACCACGGCGACCGACGTCAGCACCACGCTCACCAAGGACAAGGTGCAGCTGACGATCGCCGACGAGACCGGCTTCCCGCTGACGGACGACCTCACCAAGGAGTTCACGAAGCAGCACCCGAACATCACGTTCAAGATCACCCGCGACACGTTCCAGAACCTGACCGCCAACGCACCGAAGCTGCTGGCCAGCTCCACCCCGCCCGACCTCATCCGCCTGCCGACCCTCGGCGACACGGTCAAGGACGGCCTGGTCGCCAACCTCGACCCGTTCTTCAAGGCCTACGGCTGGGACAAGTGGTCGCCCGCGCAGCTCGCGCCGCTGCGGATGACAAAGGAGGGCGTCCGCGGCAGCGGCTCGCTGTACCAGCTGGGCCTCGGCTACAGCGTGACCGGCATCTTCATGAACACGAAGCTGGCCGAGCAGGCGGGCATCAGCGCTCCGCCGGAGACGCTCGCCGAGCTCGAGGACGACTTCGCCAAGGCGAAGGCGGCCGGGATCGCCCCGCTGGTCGAGGGCGACAAGGACGGCGTGGTGAACTTCACCGTCCAGGCGGCGATGAACCAGTACGCCGACAAGCAGCAGTTCCTCGACTGGATGTTCAACAAGCCCGGCGCGACCTACAACACCCCGGGCAACGTCAAGGGTGCTGAGCTGATCCGGAAGTGGGCCGACGCCGGCTACTTCCCGTCCGACATCAACGCCCTCGACTACTTCACCTTCGTCAGCCGGTTCCAGGACGGCGGCGGCGTGTTCACCTTCAACGGCAACTGGGAGGCCGCGAACTACGCCAAGAAGCTCGGCAAGGACCTCACGTTCTTCCTGGTCCCGCCCGCGAAGAAGGGCGGCGACCACGTCGCGATGGGCGCCGCGAACTCGTTCTCGGCCGCGGCCAAGTCGAAGCACCTCAACGAGGTGGCGTACTTCCTCAACTGGGTGCACACCAACGACAAGGCCCGCCAGATCGTCGTCGACGTGACCGGCGCCGCCCCCGGAGGCGACCCGTCGCAGGCGCAGCCGAAGGTCGAGAAGGGCTCCATCACCGAGCAGGTCCTGGCGGCCGCCGCGCAGATCGCGAAGGAGGATGGTCAGGTCGACTTCATGGCCAACACGACGGCGGGAATCTACGCCGGCGCGATCATCCCGGAGTCGCAGCTGCTCGTGACGAGCAAGATCAGCGGCCAGGAGTTCGTGGACAAGGTCCAGGCCTTCTACGAGCAGGAAGTGAAGAAGTAACGATGACCTCGACGCGGCCTCGCATGGGCGACGACACGATCCGCCGCACCCCGTCGGCGCGACGGGCGGCCCGCGACCTCGCGCGCGGGGCCGCGTCGAGCAGCACGGCCGGCCGGCCGGCGCCCCGGAAACGGGGCGCCCCCGGCCGGGCCGGGCGGATCGGCTGGCTCCTGGTCGCTCCCGCCCTGTTCTTCTACGCGGCCTTCGTACTGTGGCCGCTGATCCAGGGCGTGCAGTTCTCGTTCTACGACTGGAACGGGATCGGCGCGTCCACCTGGGTCGGGTTCGCCAACTACCTGACCGTGTTCACCGACCCCGACCTGCTCGGGGCGATCCGCAACGCGTTCATCTTGATCGCGTTCTTCACGGTCATCCCGGTGGTCGCCGGTCTCGTGCTGGCGACGCTCATCCGGTCGATCCGTGCCGGGTTCTTCTCCAGCTTCTCGCAGACGGTGCTGTTCCTCCCGCAGATCATCCCGCTCGCCGCGGCCGGCATCGCCTGGTCGTGGATGTACGCCCAGACCGGCGCCGTCAACCAGATCCTCGGCTGGGTCGGCCTCGGCGGACTCGCCCGGCCCTGGCTCGGCGACTACCAGACCGCGCTCCCCGCGGTCGGCCTCATCGGATCGTGGACGCTGACCGGCCTGTGCACGGTGCTGCTGCTCACCGGCATCGGCAAGATCGACACCTCGCTGTACGAGGCCGCCCGGCTCGACGGCGCCGGCTGGTGGCGCGAGTTCTTCACCATCACCATCCCGGGCCTCCGGCAGGAGCTGGCGGTGCTCATCACCATCACGATCATCGCCGCCCTCAGCAGCTTCGACATCATCTACACCACCACCCTCGGCGGCCCGGGCCGCGCGACGCTCGTCCCTGGCATCTCGATCTACCGGATCGGCTTCACCCAGAGCGAGGTCGGGCTCGCGTCCGCGTTCGGCATCGTGCTGATGATCCTCGTCCTCGTCGTCGTCCTCCCCATCCAGCGTCTCTCGAAAGTCGGTGACAAATGATCGTCAACCCGATCGAGAAGTGGACCGGCCGCGTCCTGCTCGTCCTCGTGCTCGTGCTCACCGTCATCCCGCTGCTGAACATGGTCTCTGCCGCGCTGCAGCCGGCGGACGTCAACCCGACCGGTCTCGCCTGGCCGACGAACCCGCAGTGGGGCAACTTCGTCGAGGCGTTCAACACCGGCCACGTCTGGGAGCTGCTCGGCTCGAGCCTCCTCATCGTGCTCGGCGTCGTTCCGGTCAGCCTGGTGATCGCCGGGCTCGCCGGCTACGCGCTCGGCGCCCTCCGGATGAAGGGGTCGCAGGCGGTGCTCGTGCTGTTCGTGCTCGGGCTCACCATCCCGTTCGAGGCGCTGATCATCCCGCTCTACTACGAGATGCAGTCGCTGAACGTGCTGAACACCCAGTGGGCCATCATCCTGCCGCTGATCGGACTGTTCATGCCCTTCAGCGTGTTCTGGATGCGCGCCCACTTCGTCGGCGTTCCGGCAGAGCTTTCGGAGGCGGCACGCGTGGACGGCGCGGGGATGTGGCAGGAGCTCCGCCACATCCACCTGCCGCTCGCCCGCCCCGCGCTGTCGGCGCTCGCGATCCTGCTCTTCCTCTGGACGTGGAACCAGTTCCTGCTCCCCGTCGTGCTCATCGCCGACCCGCTGCAGCGCACGGTCGCCGGCGCGCTGACGTTCTTCCAGGGGCAGTACAGCCTCAGCATCCCGCTGCTGAACGCGGGCGCGCTCATCATCATCCTGCCGACGATCCTGATCTTCGTGATCTTCCAGCGCCAGTTCATCAAGGCGCTGATCCAGGGCGCGGTCAAGGGCTGACGGGATGGGTTTCAGCAAAGACGGTCACTGGGTCTGGGACTTCTGGGTCGCCGACGACGGCGAGCTCTTCCACCTCTTCTACCTGCACGCTCCGGTGTCGCTCGGCGACCCCGACCTGCGCCACCGCAACGCCAGGATCGGGCACGCCACCTCGCGCGACCTGACCGAGTGGGAGGACCACGGTCCGGTCCTGGGGCCCGGCGGCCCGGCCGACCTCGACGCCTCCGCGACCTGGACGGGCAGCGTCGTGCGCGGCGACGACGGCGTGTGGCGGATGTTCTACACCGGCTCCGCGTTCCTCTCGCCGGCCGAGATCACCAACATCGAGACGATCGGCGTCGCCCGCTCCGACGACCTGTGGGCCTGGACGAAGGACCCGGCGCTGCGGCTGCAGGCGGACCCGCACTGGTACGAGGTGCTGCCCGACCGCACCTGGCACGAGGAGGCGTGGCGCGATCCGTGGGTCTTCCGGGACCCGGAGGGCGACGGCTGGCACATGCTCATCACCGCGCGCTCGCGCGACGGCCGGTCGAGCCGCGACCGCGGGGTCGTCGGGCACGCCACGTCGCCCGACCTCGCCCAGTGGACGGTGCAGCCGCCGCTGACCGCGCCCGGCGCCGGCTTCGCGCACCTGGAGGTGCCGCAGACCGCCGTGCTCGGCGGACGGCACTGGCTCCTGTTCTCCTGCGACGCCGCGCACCTCGCCGGCGACCGCGAGGGCGGCACGGGCGGCGTCTGGATCGCGCCCGCCGCATCCACCACAGGGGGCTACGATCTGGAGGCGGCGGAGCTGCTCGTCGACGAGCGCTTCTATGCCGGCCGGATCGTCCACGACCGCGACGGGGTGCCGCGCCTGCTCGCGTTCGAGAACACCGGCGACGGCACAGGCTTCGGGGGCCGTCTCGGCGACCCGATCGACCTCGACGTGGACGGTGCGCGACCGCGCCTCGCCCACGGTGAACTGCAGAAGGAGAACTCATGACGACGGAGCTGGACGGGACGACCATCCACGGGACGGCGGACCCGGGATTCGAGGAGGTCGCCAAGGCGTTCGCCGACGCCTTCGCGGGCCGCCCGACCATGGGCGCCGGGCTCGCCGTGCGCGTGGACGGCCGTCCGGTCGTGCGGCTCTGGGGCGGGCTGAAGGACGAGCGCAGTGGAGACGAGTGGACGGAGGACACGGCCTCCGTCGTCTTCTCGTGCACCAAGGGCGTCATGTCGGTGCTGGTCGCGCGGCTGGTGCAGGACGGGCTGCTCGACTACGACGCCCCCGTCTCCCGCTACTGGCCGGAGTTCGCGGCGGCGGGCAAGGGCGACGTCACCGTCGCGCAGCTCGTCTCGCACCGCGCGGGGCTCTCGGCCCTGCGCCGCCGGCTGACCCTCGACGAGGCGCTGGACTGGTCGCTCGTCACCTCCGAGCTCGCCGCCCAGGAGCCGCTCTGGCAGCCGGGCACGGGGTACGCGTACCACGCCCTCACGCACGGCTGGCTGACCGGCGAGCTGGTGCGCCGTGCCACCGGGCTCATACCGGGGGAGTACCTGGCGCAGCTCGCCGCGCCCTGGTCCGACTCGCTGTGGGTCGGCCTGCCCGCCGACCGCGAGCAGCGCGTCGCCCACCTGCAGGCGTCGGAGAGCCAGCTGGAGGCCGGACGCGACCTGGAGAGCGCGCAGTCGCCGTGGACGGCCCTCGCGATGACGCTCGGAGACGCCTTCCCGCCGCACCTGGTGACGCCGGACGGCGGATTCAACGACCCCCGCGTGCACGCCGCCCAGATCCCGGGCGCCGGCGGCATCGCGACCGCGGACGCGCTCGCGGCCCTGTGGTCGTCGACCGTGGTCGAGACGGACGGCGTCCGCCTGCTCGGCGACGACGTGCTCGACCGCGCGCTCGTGCCCGAGAGCTTCGGTGAGCCGGTCTTCCCGACGCCCGGCCCGTGGCCGCGCTGGGGGCGCGGCTTCCAGCTCGACTCGGAGGCGCGCCGCTACCTCGGCGAGCACAGCCTCGGGCACGACGGCGCCGGCGGACAGGTCGCCTTCGCCGACCGCGGCGCCCGCCTCGGCTTCGCCTTCGTCACCAACTGGATGGAGGCCGGCGCCGACGACCGCGCTACCCGCATCGTCGACGCCGTCCGCCGCGCGACCGCCTAAAGCACCGCGATACGATTTGCCCCAAATCTCGGGAATGCCGCGCTCATTCCCGAGATTTGGGGCAAATCGTGCGGGAGCCTACGAGTTCACGCGGATGATCTCCTCCTGGTACGGCGCGATGACGGCGCCGGAGATGCGCAGGTCGAGCACGAGGAACGGTCGCTCGGTGACGGGCCGGGCGGTCCACTCGCGCAGCGCGTCGAGGTCGTCCGGAGTGCGCACCACCACGCCCTCCGCGCCGGCCGCGCGGCCGAGGGCCGAGAAGTCGACCTCGGGGATCCGCATCGGCTCCTGCGCCAGCCCCTTCAGCCCGTACAGGTTGACCTCGGCACCGTAGGCGGCGTCGTTCCAGACCACCGCGAGACCGCGGCCGCCGGCGACGCGCACGGCGGACTCGAGGTCGGAGAGCGCCATCAACCCGCCGCCGTCGCCGGTGGTGAGCACGATGGTGGACTCGGGATGCGCGAGCGCGGCCCCGGGCACGCTGGGCCAGCCCAGCCCGATCGACTGGTACGCGGTGCCGACCATGATCATGCGGTCCGGCGAGGCGACCGGCCAGTACATGTTGGCCCAGCCGATGAAGTGCCCGCCGTCGGACACGACGACGCGGTCCTCGGGCAGCAGCTCGGCAAGGCGGGCGGCCGCGGTGCGCGGGTCGAGGCGGCCGTCGGGCGCGAGGCCGTCCCCGGTGTGGCGGGCGCGGGCGGCGGCGAGGTCGACCGACTCCCGCCAGCCCGACGGCACGGCGCCGATCGCGCGCACCCGCTCGAGGAGCGCCTCCGAGACCAGTCGCGCGTCGCCGCGCAGGTAGGCGCCGACGTGCGGGTGGGAGGCGGCGGGGGCCACATCCACCTGGATCACGGTCGTGCCGGGCGCGAACAGCGCGCCGAACCGCATCGTGAACTGGTTGAGCGACGCGCCGACGACGACGGCGACGTCGGCCGAGCGGATGAGCTCCGTCGCGCCCTCCGCGCCGAAGCCGCCGGTGACGCCGAGGTCGTAGCGGTCATCCGGGAACACACCGCGGCCGAGCGCCGTCGACGCCGTCAGTGCTCCGGTCGCGTCGGCGAGGGCGCCGAGGGCCGGGCCGGCGCCGGCGAGCCAGGCGCCGCGCCCGGCGACGAGCACGGGACGCCGCGCGGCGGCCAGGGCGGCGGCGGCCGCGTCCACCGACGCCTCGGCGAACGGGCCGACCGGTGCGAGCGGCGACGGCAGCACGGGCTCCGGGGCCTGCGGCACCGGGCCGGCCTCCCTCGTCGCGACGTCGTACGGGATGGCGATGACCGTCGGCACGCGGTAGGTCAGGGCGTGCTCCACGGCGATGGCCGTGGTCGCGGCGGCGTCGGCGCGGCCTACCGTGTAGGTGCGGGCGCCGACGGCGGCCGCCAGCGAGATCTGGTCGACGTCCCACGGGCGCGGCCCGGAGGTCGGCTCGTCCCCCACCACCAGGATGAGCGGGATGTGCGCCTGCACCGCCTCCGCCAGCGCCGTCAGCGTGTTGGTGAATCCGGCGCCGTAGGTCGCGGTCGCGGCGGCCAGGCGCCCCGACGCGCGGAAGTACGCGTCCGCCGCGACGACGGCGCCGCCCTCGTGCCGCATGGCGCAGTAGGCGACGCCGCTCTGGCGCTCCAGCGCATCCAGGAAGTAGGCGTTGCCGTTGCCCATCACGCCGAACACATGGCTGACGTGGGCGGAGAGGGTGGCGGCGACGTGGGCGGAGACGGAGGGCATGGCGAGACCTTTCGAGACAGACGGAGGGGATGGGTTCCGTATGTGTCTCGCGCGCCGTCCCGGTGGCTTCGTGCCCATTTTTCGAGCACCGGCGGTGGTCCGCCGGACCCGACCATGCTAGCGGCGTACGGTGTGGGCGTGCAGACCTTCCTGCCCTATCCGTCCTTCGCGGAGAGCGTGCGCTCGCTCGACCGCGCGCGGATGGGCAAGCAGCGCGTCGAGGCGCTGCAGGTGCTCCGCGCCATCACGATCGAGGGCTACGGCTGGCGGCATCACCCGGTGGCGAAGATGTGGCGCGGCTACCTGCCGGCGCTCACCAAGTACGCGCTGGAGTCCGCCGACGCGTGGATCGAGCTCGGGCACGCCGACACGGTCCGGCCGCAGGTGCTGGCCTTCGCGCCGGAGGTGGCGGACCTGGCGCAGGAGGATCTGGAGCTGCCACCATGGATCGGCGACGAGGCCTTCCACCGCAGCCACCAGTCCAACCTGATACGCAAGGACCCCGCGTTCTACCGGCCCCTGTTCCCCGACGTGCCGGACGACCTCCCGTACCTCTGGCCCGGCCAGAGCCCTACCCCTGAGGAGCAGCGATGACGAAATACGCGATCTGGTTCCCGAGCGAGGCGATGCAGCTGACGCCGGAGGAGTTCCCGCAGGTGGTGATCGACTCGCACGCCGCCGTGCAGGAGATGAAGGATGCCGGGGTCCTGGTCTTCGCCGGCGGCATCGACGAGAGCGTGGCACCGGTGCTGGTCGGCCGTGACGGCTCCGAGACGCCCGGCGGGTTCGGCGACCGCGTGCTCGACGGGGGCCTCACGGTCGTCGACGTGCCGACCCAGGAGGACGCGTTGCGCTGGGCCGCCCGCCTCGCCCAGGCCTGCCGTTGCCCGCAGGAGGTGCGCGCCTACGGCGACGACCCGGACGCCTGACCGGCGAGTTGCACGTCGTGGCGGCTATCCGGCCGGTTCAGCGACCACGACGTGCAACTCGGCGGCTAGGTTCGAGGGGTGGAGAGTCCGCGCTTCTGCCCGAGCCGGCGGGGTGGGCGCCGCTGCGAGCGGCCGCTCGGCCATCCCGGGCTGCACCGTCGGCAGGGGCTGCTCTGGTCGGACGTCGAGGCCGACCCGCCGCGCTGCCCGGGCTCGGGAGAGCCGGGGGAGCCGGCTGCGACGCTCGACGACGGCTTCCCGGGCGGCCGCGCGCTGTGCCCGCACTGCCTCCGCTTCGTCGTGCTCGACGCCGACGGCCGGCTCGTCGAGCACGACACGACGGACCCGGAGGAGACGGATGAGGAGCGCGCCCGGTCCCGTACCTGGTTCAACACCCATGGCTGGTGACCGGCCGGACCTCCTCCGCTTCCGCCGCAAGCCGGGACGGCTCAGGAGCGACGGCGGCGCGCCGCCGACCGCGGCGGGTTGGAGCGCATGTGGTCGCGCACGAGGCCCAGCACGCGGTCGAGTTCGCGCACGTCCTCCCGGGTGAGCGGCGCGAGCAGCAGCTCCCGGAGCACCGCGATGTGGCCGGGGAAGACCGCGGCGAGCACGTCCCGCCCGGCGTCGGTGATCGTCACCGTGACGCTGCGCTCGTCGTCGCGCCCGGGCGCCCGCGTCACCAGGCCCCGCTGTTCGAGCACCTGCGCCTGGTAGGTGAGCCCGCTGCGGCTGTACACGACTCCGTCCGCCAGGTCGGTCATCCGCTGGCTGCCGTCGGGCGCGTCGCCGAGCCGTGCGAGCAGCTGGAACTGCACATAGCTGAGTTCGCCGGCTTCGCGGAGCTGCTGCTCGACCGTGTGCTTGAGCAGGCTGCTCACCTCGATGAGGGAGAAGTAGGCGCTCAACTCCGTGGGGTCGAGGACGGGGCGTTCGTCGGGCATGACGACATTCTACTTGCTTCGAATTCGAAGCAGTGTTATCGTCTCTCTCAGATGCTTCGAATTCGAAGCACATGGGCGAGAGAAGGAAACAGCCATGAAGGCAGTACGGTTCCACGAGCACGGCGGCCCCGAGGTGCTGCGGTTCGAAGACGTCGAGCGGCCGGTCGCCGGTCCGGGCCAGGTGCTCGTCCGCGTCGCCGGGGTCGCGTTCAACGCGGCAGACGGCGGGATCCGGGAGGGGCGCCTCCCCATCCCGGTCGCCCTCCCGCACATCCCGGGCTACGACGTGTCGGGCACGGTCGCCGCGCTCGGCGAGGGCGTCGACGGGTTCGCCGTCGGGGAGGCCGTGATCGGCTTCCTCCCGATGACCGAGGACGGCGCGGCAGCCGAGTACGCGCTGGCCCCGGCCGAGGCCCTGGTCGCCGCTCCGGCGAGCATCCCGCTGGAGGACGCGGCGGGTCTTCCCTCGGTCGGCCTGACGGCTTGGCAGGCGCTGTTCGACGACGCCGGGCTCCGCGCCGGCCAGCGCGTGCTGATCGTGGGCGCGGGTGGTCCGGTCGGCGGCTACGCCGTCCAGCTCGCCGTGCAGGCGGGCGCCCACGTGATCGCGACGGCCAGCCCACGCAGCCGGGAGAGCGTCACCGCCTCCGGCGCGCACGAGGTCGTCGACCACACCACCACCTCGCTTCTCGACGTCGTCACGGAGCAGGTGGACGTGCTCCTCAACCTCGCGCCGCTCGACCCGGAGGAGTTCGCCGGCCTGCTGGCCCTGGTGAAGGACGGAGGCGTCGTCGTGAGCACGACCGCCTGGATGCCCGCACCCTCCGACGAGGAGCGCGGCGTGCGCGGCATCGTGGTCTTCGTCCGCAGCGACGCCGCCCAGCTGGCCGAGCTCGTCTCCCGCGTCGACCGCGGCGAGCTGCGGGTGGAGATCGCCCGTCGGGTTCCGCTGAGCGATCTCCCGGCCATCCACGCCGAGTCGGCGGCGGGCACCCTGCGCGGCAAGGTCGTGGCGCTGCCCGGAGCGTGAGAGCGCCACCGGTTGTACCTCGCGTCGCGAAGCGGCTCCGGAATGTACACGCTGTACATCCCGGGGCCGCGCGCGTGCGTCCTAGCATTCCGGCATGAGCGCGGACATCGACGTCGAACAGGAGCGGGTGATCGTCCCCCGCGACACCGCTCGCAGCCCGTTGTGGACGGCGCCGGTGTGGCTCTCCGACGGGCTCGACTCCGTCATCCTCGGCTACGACTGACCCCGCGCCGTCCTGGCGATCAGACCGGTGCGAGCGCCTCGAACGGCTCCTCCGGCATCACGACGTCGATGCGGTCGCCCGGCTTCACGACGCCCCCCGCGATGACGACGGCCATGACGCCCGCCTTGCGCACGACGGCGCCGTCCTCGTCCGTTGAGACGACCTGCTTGAGCAGGCCGGGGCTGAAGCGGTCGATCTGCACGCACGGGTTGCGCAGGCCGGTCAGCTCGATGACGGCCCCGTCGCCGACGCTGAGCCGCGTGCCGCGTGGCAGCCCGAGCAGGTCGACGCCTTCCGTCGTGATGTTCTCGCCGAGCAGGCCGGGCGCCAGCTCCGCGGTGACCTCGTCGAAGAGCTCCCGGTGGATGAGGTGGACCTGGCGCAGGTTCGGCTGCGACGGGTCGCGCCGCACGCGGGAGAGGTGCTGCACGGTCGCGCCGAAGTGCGCGTCGCCTTCCACCCCGAGCCCGGCCACGAGCCGGATGGCGTCCTCCGGCTCCTTCGAGAAACGGTGCTCCCCGTCCCGGCTGACCCCCACCACGCGCGCGCCCGTCATCCGACCATCCTGCCGCGGCCGGTCCTGCCGGTCCAGCGGCATCCCGCGCGTCGGCCGGTTCAGATCTCCACGTCGCTGCCCATCGTCACCGTGCGCAGCGGCGGGAGGTCGAAACGGGCGGCCGGGTCGGCCGCGTTGTGCGCGAGCGCGACGAACAAGGACCTCCGCCAGCGCACCATGCTCTTGGTGCGGGTCGTGCGGATCGCGCCGCGCGAGACGAAGTACGACGCGTGCGTGAGATCCTCGGTCCGGATGGGGAGGGCGCCCACGCGGCATGCCGTCCGCAGAGCCTTCGGGATGTCCGGGTCGTCCGAGAAGCCGAAGCGGATGCCGAGGTACTCGATGCCGTCGTCGGCGTACCCCAGGTCGTCGTAGTCGAACGCCTCCGCCGGCGGCACGTGCGGCACCTGCGCGAAGCCGACGGCCACGATGATGACGTGCTCGTGCAGCACGTGGTTGTGCTTGACGTTCGCCCGCAGCGCGAGCGGCGTGCTCTCCTTGTTGGGGTGCGGGAAGACGGCGACGCCCGGCACGCGCGGCAGCCGCTCCTCCTGCACGTGCTCGATGAACTCCGTCAGCGAGCCCTCCTTGCGCTTCCTGTCCTCCTGCACGAGGCGACGGCCGCGCCGCCAGGTCGTCATGATCAGGATGACGACCCCCGCGATCAGCAGCGGCACCCATCCGCCGTTGATGATCTTGGACAGGTTGCCTGCGAGGAAGGCCAGCTCCAGTCCGCCGAAGGCGACGCCCGCGAGCACCATCTTCCATGGCGCCCAGTTCCACAGCCGCCGGGACACGAGCAGCAGCAGCACGGTGTCCACCACCAGCGCTCCGGTGACGGAGATGCCGTACGCCGTGGAGAGCCGGTCGGACGACCCGAAGATGAGTGTGACCGCCATCACGCCGAGGAAGAGCAGCACGTTGATCGCCGGCATGTAGATCTGCCCGCCCTCGCGCTCCGAGGTCTGCCGCACTGTGAGCGGCGGCAGCAGCCCCAGCTGCACGGCCTGCCGCGACAGCGAGAACGCCCCGGAGATGACGGCCTGGCTGGCGATCACGGTCGCCGCGGTCGCCAGGATCACGACCGGCAGGCGGGACCAGTCGGGGAACAGCAGGAAGAACGGGTTCGCTTTCGCCTCCGGCCGGTTGAGCACGAGCGCGGCCTGGCCGAGGTAGTTGAGCGTCAGCGCGGGGAACACCAGGAAGAACCACGCCCGCCGGATGGGGGAGCGCCCGAAGTGCCCCATATCGGCGTACAGCGCCTCCGCGCCGGTGATGACGAGCACCACCGCGCCGAGCGCGATGAACGAGATCGCGGGATGCGCGACGATGAACGTCACGGCGAAGGTGGGCGAGAGGCCGACCAGCACGGACGGGTACTGGATCACCATCGCGAGACCGGCGACCGCGAGCACGGTGAACCAGAGCACCATCACCGGGCCGAAGAGCACGCCGACCCGGCCCGTCCCGAACCGCTGCAGCGCGAACAGGGCGATCAGGATGACGGCGGCGATCGGCAGCACCAGGTGCGAGATCGCCGGGGTCGTCACGTGGAGGCCCTCGACCGCGGAGAGCACGCTGATCGCGGGCGTGATGATCGAGTCGCCGTAGAACAGCGAGACGCCGACGATGCCGATCACGAGCAGCACACCGGCCTTGCCCGCCTTGTTCGCGTAGAGCCGCTGGGCGAGCGCGGCGAGGGCCATGACGCCGCCCTCGCCGTCGTTGTCCGCGCGCATCAGGATGCCCAGGTACTTGATCGAGACGATGATCGTGATGCTCCAGAACATCAGCGACACCACGCCGTACACGTCGTCCTGGTTGGGGCGCACGGCGCCGCCGTCGAGCAGGAACACCGTCTTGAGCGCGTACAGCGGGCTGGTGCCGATGTCGCCGAACACGACCCCGAGCGCCGCGAGTGCGGTCGCGTAGAGCGCAGGACGGCCGACGCCCGCCGGGTGCCGGGGGACGTGCGTGGACGGTGGGCGCGACCCGCCGGCTTTGGCTGTGACCTTCATCTCTCGCCACGGTACCCCGGCGGACGCCCGCCCGCGCTAGTGTTTGGGGCGCGGCGCGCCCGCCGGCGTGCGCCGCCCCGGCGGGAGGAGGTCCGCGTGCGCGTCATGTCCTGGCTGAGCGGCCACGACCCCGGGCTGATGGCGCTGCGCCGGGCCGGCCGGGCGGCGATCGCGGTCCCTCTGCTCTTCCTGCTCGGGAGCCGGGTCATCGGAAGCCCGGAAGTGGCGCTGTTCTCGGCGTTCGGCTCCTTCGCCCTTCTGCTGTTCGTCGACTTCGGCGGACCGCTGCGCGAGCGGGTGCAGGCGCAGGTCGCGCTCGCGGTCGCCGGCGGGGTGCTCGTCGCGCTCGGAACGCTCGCGTCGTCCCCGGTGTGGCTCTCGGCGGCCGGGATGGCCGTCGTCGCGCTCGTCGTGCTGTTCGCCGGTTCGGTCAGCTCCGTCATCGCGTCGGCGGGGACGTCGCTGCTGCTCACCTTCATCCTCCCGGTCATGCTGCCGGGCACTCCGGCCTCCGTCGGACCGCGCCTGCTCGGCTGGGGCATCGCCGCGGTCGTCAGCGTCGCCGCGATCACGCTGCTCTGGCCCGCGCCCGCACGCGAGCCCCTGCGCGGCCGGGCGGCCGACGCCTGCCGGGCGCTCGCGGCCCGCGTCCGTTCGCTGGCGCCGGGGGAGCTGTCGCCCGCCGCCGTCGGGGAGGCGGATGCGACCGCCGCCGAGGCGGAGACGGCGGTGACCGCCCTGCACACCGGCTTCCTCGCGACCCCGTACCGGCCGACCGGGCTGAGCGCTCCGGCCCGCACAGTGGTCCGCCTGGTCGACGAGCTGCTCTGGCTGAACAGCGTCGTCGACCAGCTCGACCGGCACATCCGGATGCCGCACGACACCGCTGCCCCGGCGCACGAGGCCGCCCGCACGGTCCGCGAGGCCGCCGCCGACGTGCTCGACCGCGGCGCCGTTCTCCTCGCCCGCCACGGCGGCGACCCCGCCGAGCTCGACGCGGCGCTGGAGCGGCTGTCTTTCGCGCGCAGCTCGGTGGAGGCGGCCACCCTCTCGCCCGCGCTCGCCGAGTTCGGGGCGCCACGCGACGGCGGCTCCGGGATGTCGGCCGACGCGGTGATCGCCGCGCTCGGCCCCGGCTTCCGGGCTCAGGAGCTCGCCTACGCGGTGACGACCGTCGGACGGAACATCGCCCTGACCGCGCAGGCGGAGCGCCGCTCCTGGTGGCAGCGCGCCCTCGGCCGCCAGCCGGGCGACCTGGCCGGTCCGGTCGCGGCGGCCGCGGAGCGCGCCTCCGGGTACGTCGGCTGGAACTCCGTCTGGCTGCGCAACAGCATCCGCGGCGCGATCGGCCTCGGACTCGCCGTGCTGATCGCGAAGCTGACCGGCGTCGAGCACGCCTTCTGGGTCGTGCTCGGGACCCTCTCCGTGCTGCGGTCGAGCGCGTTGAGCACCGGTCAGACGGCGCTGCGCGGTGTGCTCGGTACGGTGATCGGCGTCGTCGTCGGCGCTCTGGCGCTGCTGGCGATCGGCTCCAACCCCGTGGTGCTCTGGCTCGTGCTGCCCGTCGCCATCCTGATCGCCGGGGTGGCCCCCTCGGCGATCTCGTTCGCGGCCGGGCAGGCGGCGTTCACGGTCGTGCTCGTGCTGCTGTTCAACATCATCGCGCCCGCCGGGTGGACGGTCGGGCTGGTCCGGATCGAGGACGTGGCGCTCGGCTGTCTGGTCAGCCTCGTCGTCGGGGCGCTGTTCTGGCCGCGCGGTGCGGCCGCGTCGCTCCGCTCGGCGGTCGCCGACGCGTACCTCGCCGGGGTCGACTACCTCCGGGCGGCCGTCGCCTTCGGGGCGGGACGCTGCGACCCGTCGGCACCGGAGCATCCCGAACCGCACCAGCAGGCGCTCCGCGCAGCCGCGGCCTCACGGCGGCTCGACGATGCGTTCCGCACCTTCCTGACCGAACGCGGCTCGAAGACCCGCCCGCTCTCGGAGGTCTCCGCGACCGTGACGGGCGTCGCGGGGGTCCGGCTGGCCGCCGACGCCGTCCTGGAGCTGTGGCGGGGACAGACGCCCTCACGAAGCGACCACGTCTCAACGCGGCAGGCGCTGCTCGACCCGATGGAGCGCCTGGGACGCTGGTACGCCGAGCTCGCCGCCCAGCTGGTCGCACTCGGTCCGCTGCCCGAACCCCAACCGGCCGACCCGGCCGCGGACGACGAGCTGGCGGCCGCGGTCCGCGACGACCTCGCCGGTCCCGCGGACGCGCTGGCGACCGCCGTGCGCATCATCTGGACCGCCGACTACCTCCAGGTGGTGCGCCGTCTGGAGCGTGCGATCGTCCGCCCGGCGATGCTGCTGCGCGACGATGCGTCGCCCCGGGGACCTGGCGCCTCCTGACCGGGGGTGTACAGCTGAAGGCATGGTGAGAGCTGCCACGAACGCCTGGGCGGGCGACCCCGGCGAGCTCGTTTACGGGCTCGACCTCTCCCGGTTCGCCGACGGCGACGGCGACGGCTTCGGCGACTTCGCCGGCGCGCTGGACCACCTCGACTACGTCGCCTCCCTCGGCGTGACGTGGATCTGGCTCCTGCCGTTCTACCCGAGCGCCCGCCGCGACAACGGCTACGACGTCGACGACCACCTCGCGGTCGACCCGCGCTTCGGCGACCTGGACGGATTCCGGGCACTGCTCTCCCGCGCCCACGACCTCGGGATGCGGGTGCTCGTCGACGCGGTGCTGCACCACACCTCCGACCGGCACCCGTGGTTCGCCGCCGCGTGCGCGGACCCGGACGGGCCGGCCGGACGGTTCTTCATCTGGAGCGACGACGACTCGGTCGAGCCGGGCGACCATCCGATGTTCCCCGGCGAGGAGGACAGCGTCTGGGCGTTCGACGAGCGCTCCGGAAAGTACTACCACCACCAGTTCTACGCATTCCAGCCGGACCTCAACGCCACCGACCCGGACGTGTTCGAGGCGATCGTGCAGGTCCTGACCTTCTGGCTCGCCGTCGGCGTCGACGGCTTCCGCATCGACGCCGCGCTGCTGATGGTGCAGGGGAAGGGCCGCCCCGACACGGACGTGGACGACGGCGAGTTCTTCGACCGCTTGCGCTCGCGGCTGCGCGAGGTGCGACCGGATGTCGCCTTGATCGCGGAGGCGGACGAGTCCCCCGAACTGATGGCGGCGCTGGTCGAGCGCGGACGGTTCGACGCCGTCATCGACTTCACGCTGAACAACTCGCTCGTGCTCGCCCTCACCCGGGGGCAGGCGCAGCCGCTGGTCGACGCCCTGGCGCGCCTCGACCACAGCATCCCTCCGGACGCCCGGCTCAACTTCCTGCACAACGCGGACGAGATAGACCTGCAGCAGCTGACCGACGACGAGCGAAGGGAGGCGTTCGACCACTTCGCGCCGGAGCCGGAGATGCTGATCTACGGCCGCGGCATCCGGCGCGGCTGGGCGCCGATGATGCAGCACGAGCAGCGGGTTCGGCTCACGATCAGCCTGCTGCACGCTTTGCCCGGCGTCCCGCTGCTGCTCGCGGGCCAGGAGCTCGGCGTCGGCGACGACCTCACCGTGGAGGGACGCGGCGCCGCCCGCACGACGATGCAGTGGGACGACTCGCGCTGGGGCGGCTTCACGCGCGCGGCCGAGTCGCCGCTCACCCTCCCGGCGCAGGCGGAGCCCGGTTTCGGATACCCGAACGTGAACGTGCGCGCGCAGGAGGATGACCCCGATTCGCTGCTCGCCCTCAGCCGCCGGCTCGCCCGGCTCCGGCACGAGCATGGGGCAGGCGCGGGCGGCTGGAACACGCTCGATGTCGGCCGCCCGGAGGTACTCGCCCTGCGCCGCGACGGCATCCTGACCCTGCACAACCTGTCAGCCGGTGCCGTGGAGGTCGCCCTCGACGGCGACCACGACCCGCTCATCGCGGAGGAGTGGGACGGCCGCCGCCTGGGCCCGTACGGCTTCGCGTGGCTCGCGGGCTGACGCGCATCCGCCCTGCTGTCGAGACCGTGGATCGCTCTTCGACACGGCGTACAGCGCGAGCTTCCGCAGGCTCCGCCTAGCATCGCAGTGCGCGCGGCCGGTCGTGGAAGGCCGCGCGCATCTTCGTGTCTGCGGGCGGCCGCCTAGATCGCGCGGATGGTCCACGAGGCCGAGGCCGAGGCGCCCGGCTCCAGGACGATGAGGTCGGTGCCCGAATTGTAGGCGTCGGGCGGGCACGTCATCGGCTCGACGGCGAGGCCCAGGCGGTTCAGCTCGGGGAGCGGCTGGTCGGCGGTGTGGACCTGGACCCACGGGCAGTCCTCGGCCCAGACCATCTCCACGCCGGTGCCGCCGGGAGCCGTCACGCGCACGACCGTCTCGCCGTCGGCCGAGCGCGACAGGTCGGTGAAGGCGTGGTCGATGAAGGTGTCGCCGATCGGGCGAGGGGTGCGGAAGTCCCAGATGCCGCCCTCCGCCGTCTCGACGTCGGCGAGGCCGGTCGGGATGAGGCGGTCCTCGGTGACCTCGAGGACCTGACCGGCGAGCAGCTCCAGCGTCCAGTCGTCGACACGGCCGGGACCGGCGACCAGATACGGGTGCGGGCCGGTGCCCCACGGCGCCCGGGTCGGCCCGGTGTTCGTGCCGGTCACGGTCGTGTGGAGTCCCGTCTCGTCGAGTGCGAACGTGACGGTCACCTCGACCCGGTGCGGGTAGCCGGCCTGCGCTTCGATGGTCGCCGCGAACGTCACGCTGTCGGCGGCGCGGTCGACCGCGGCGAAGTCCAGCCAGGCGGCCAGGCCGTGCAGGGCGTGCCCGCGGTTCGGCTCGGTGAGCGGCAACTGCTGCTCGACGCCGTCGAACGTGTAGCGTCCGTCGACCACACGGTTCGGCCACGGTGCGAGGGTCGCGCCGCGGAACGCCGGCCGCACCTCGTCGGCGTCGAACGGCACGACGAGGTCGCGGCCGTCGAACTGCAGGGTCCGCAACGTCGCACCCACCGACGCGATGGTCGCGTGGTAGTCGCCCGCGGTCAGGCCGAAGTGTGTCCCCGATACCGGAATGCTCATCCCCCCATTGTGGCGGATGCTCGACACACCGTCTCCGTTACGACAGCCGCCGCTGGCACGGGCTCCTGGTTCCGTAGGAGATTCCGGCGATCCGCCTCCAGATTTCCGACGGATGTCAGCCCGGCAGGAGATTCGAACGTTCGATCGCCCACCTATAAGTCAGCACGCTCGAACCCCGGAAAGTGTGCAGTCTTCGCGGACTCGACGGTGGGCGGCTCACCCGGCGGCGCGGAGGGCGGCGTAGAGGTCGGCGCGGGCGGCGAAGGAGGAGAGGTCGCGGCCGAGCAGGCGCTCCGCCTCGGCGACCCGGGCGCGCAGCGTGTGACGGTGGATGCCGAGCCGCCGGGCCGCGACGTCGTAGACGCCGTCCGCATCCAGCCAGGTGCGCAGGATGCCGGGCAGGGCCGGGTCGGCGGCGGACAGCGGCTGCAGGGCGGTCGCGGCGACGGCGCGGGCGTCCGGCGTGCGCAGCAGCTCCAGCATCCCGGCCGCGGCGACGTCGTCGAAGGATGCGACCGGGTCGTCCGCTGTGGCGCGGTTGCGGGCGGCGACGGCCTGCTCCAGCGCGGACGGCAGGCCGCCGGGACCGGCGGGGGAGGACACGCCGCCGCGCAGGTCGAAGCGGCCGGCCAGGGTCGACGGGACGGTGTCGTCGCCGAGCACCATGAGCTCCTGCCCATCGCGGGCGAAGAAGACGTCGCCGTTCGACTCCAGCCAGTCGGCGGCCGCGGCCACGCCGCTCCCCGAGAGCACGGCCAACCGGAACGGCGGCTGCGGCAGCGCGCCGAGCACCGGTTCCGCGATCGACTCGGCCACCGCCGTGTCGCCGGCCACGAGGGCGCGCCACACCGCGGTGCGCAGGCGTGAGCGGGCTGCGTCGGCGGCGCGCGACTGCTCCAGGGCGAGCCCTGCGAGCGCGACGACGCCGGTCACGACCTGCTGGGCCGCCGCGTCCAGCCCCTCCGAGCCGACCGCCAGCACGCCGCGGAGCCGGCCGGCGGCGCCGAGCGTCTGGAGCGCGAACGGACCGGCGTCCGTGCCGACCGTCCCCGCGGCGCGCCGGCCGCTCCGCAGCAGCGGGTCGGCAGCCTCCGCAAGGGCGCGGCGGGCTCGCGCATCCACCGCGCCGGCCGGGTGCGACCGCGCGACCGCGCCGTCCGCGCCGACCAGCGCGACGGGGCGTTCGATCTGGCGCGACAGCTCGGAGAGCACCGCGCCGAGGGCGTCCGGCCGCAGGGCGGCGAGCGAGATGGCCCGGGAGGCGCGCAGCGCCCAGGTGCTCCTGGCGTACGCGTCGGCGGCGACCCGGTCGGCGACGAACCGCGCGATCGCGATGAACGGCGTCCGGTACGGCACCTCGAACAGCGGGAGGCCGTGCCGCGCGCACGCCTCGACGAGCGACTCGGGTGTCCCGGCGCGGACCACCTCCGTGCCGAAGCCGAGGGCGGCGATGCCGTGCGCGGAGAGGCGCGCGACGTAGGCCTCCGGGTCCTCCGGCGGTTCCGTCACCAGCAGCACCTGGCCGGGGGAGAGGAACGGCGTCGGGTCGGGCAGGTCGGAGCTGTGCGCCCAGGCGAGCGAGGCATCCGGATCGCCCACACCGTGCGGGGTGAGCAGGCGCAGCCCGAGCTCGGCGCGCGCGAGCAGCTGCGTGAGTGTCGCGGGCATCGGGCTCCATCCGCCAGGGTGTCGATCGTCGGCGAAGCGATTGTACGTCGCGTCCACCGTCGACAGCGTCGCCCGTACCTACGATTCCGGACATGAGCATCCTCGACACCGCCATCGACACCCCCGTCGGCGGACCCTCGCTCCCGCAGGAGCGCCGGCTCGTCACCCCGATCCCCGGCCCCGAGTCGCGCAAGCGCGCCGAGCGGAAGGCGCAGGCCGTCGCGGCCGGCGTCGGCGCCACCATCCCCGTCTACACCGTCGCCGCCGGAGGCGGGGTGCTGGTGGATGTGGACGGCAACTCGCTCATCGACTTCGGCTCCGGCATCGCCGTCACCGGCGTCGGCAACTCGGCCCCGCGCGTGGTCGACGCCGTCACCGCGCAGGTCGCGGCCTTCACCCACACCTGCTTCACGGTCGCCCCGTACGACTCCTACGTCGACGTCGCCGAGGCGCTCAACCGCCTGACGCCCGGCGACTTCGCCAAGCGCAGCGCGCTGTTCAACTCGGGAGCGGAGGCCGTCGAGAACGCGGTCAAGATCGCCCGCCACTACACCGGCAAGCAGGCCGTCGTCGCCTTCGACCACGCCTACCACGGCCGCACCAACCTCACGATGGGCCTCACCGCGAAGAACCAGCCGTACAAGAACGGCTTCGGCCCCTTCGCCCCCGAGATCTACCGCGCACCGCTCAGCTACCCGCTGCGCGACGGCGGCCTGTCCGGCGCAGAGGCCGCGAAGCGCGCCATCACGATGATCGAGAAGCAGGTGGGCGCTGCCAACCTGGCCGCCCTCATCATCGAGCCGATCCAGGGCGAGGGCGGCTTCATCGTCCCAGCCGACGGCTTCCTCCAGGCGCTCCAGGCCTGGGCCAACGCCAACGGCGTGGTCTTCATCGCCGACGAGGTGCAGACCGGCTTCGCCCGGACGGGCACCATGTTCGCGTCCGAGCAGCTCGGCATCGTGCCCGACCTCATCGTCACCGCGAAGGGCATCGCCGGCGGCCTGCCGCTGTCCGCGGTCACCGGCCGTGCCGAGATCATGGACGCCCCGCAGGTCGGCGGCCTCGGCGGCACCTACGGCGGCAACCCACTGGCGTGCGTCGCCGCCCTCGCCGCGATCGAGACCTACGAGACCGAGGACCTCGCCGCGCGCGCCCGCCGGATCGGCGACATCCTGTTCGAGAAGCTCGGCGCCCTCCGCGACGCCGACCCGCGCGTCGCCGAGGTGCGCGGCCGCGGCGCCATGGTCGCGATCGAGCTCGTCGACCCCGCCACCGGGGAGCCGGATGCGGCCCTCACCGCCAAGGTCGCAGCCGCCGCGCACGCCGCCGGCGTCGTGCTGCTCACCTGCGGCACCTTCGGGAACGTGATCCGCTTCCTCCCGCCGCTCAGCATCCCCGACCACCTCCTGATCGAGGGTCTCGACGTCGTCGCGGAGGCGGTGGCGGGCGCATGACCATCGTCGACACCACCGCAGACCTGACCACCCGCGAGAGCGAGCTGCTCGCCCGGGTGCCCGACGGCCTCTACATCGGAGGGGTCTGGGAGGCCGGCAGCCGCGAGCCGATCGAGGTGCAGGATCCCGCGACCGGCCAGGTCATCAAGCGGATCGCGAACGCGACGCCCGAGGACGGCATCCGGGCGCTGGATGCGGCTGCCGCGGCCGCCGACGCCTGGGCCGCCACCGCGCCCCGGGTCCGTGCCGAGATCCTCCGCCGCGCGTTCGACCTGCTGCAGGAGCGCCGCGACGACTTCGCGCTGCTCATGACGCTGGAGATGGGCAAGCCGCTCGCCGAGGCGAACGGCGAGGTCACCTACGGCGGCGAGTTCCTGCGCTGGTTCTCCGAGGAGGCCGTGCGCGTCTCCGGCCGCTACGGGCAGAATCCCGAGGGGACAGGCACGATGGTCGTCTCGCAGCGACCGGTCGGCCCGTGCTACCTCATCACGCCGTGGAACTTCCCCCTGGCGATGGCGACGCGCAAGATCGCGCCGGCGCTGGCCGCGGGCTGCACCGTCGTGGTGAAGCCGGCCGAGCTCACCCCGCTGACCACCCTCCTCTTCGCGCAACTCCTCGAGGACGCAGGGCTCCCGGCGGGCGTGGTCAACGTCATCCCGACCAGCACCGCCCGTGCGGTGTCGGAGCCGATCATCGCCGACCCGCGGCTGCGCAAGCTGTCGTTCACCGGCTCAACGCCGGTCGGCCGGACCCTGCTCGCGCAGGCCGGCCAGAACGTGCTGCGCACCTCGATGGAGCTCGGCGGCAACGCGCCGTTCGTCGTGTTCGACGACGCCGACCTGGACAAGGCCGTCGAGGGTGCGATGCTCGCCAAGTTCCGCAACATCGGTCAGGCGTGCACCGCCGCCAACCGGTTCATCGTGCACGAGTCGGTCGCCGACGAGTTCGCCCGCCGGGTCACCGAGAAGGTGCGGGCGCTGCGGCTCGGCCGCGGCACCGACGACGGCGTGACCATCGGCCCGCTGATCGACGACCGCGCGGTCGCCTCGATGACCGCTCTGGTTCAGGATGCGGTCGCCCGCGGCGCACGCGTCCTCACCGGCGGGAACGCGCCCGAGGGCGAGGGCTACTTCTTCGAGCCCACCGTCATCGTCGATGTGCAGCCGGGCAGTGACATCCTGCGCGAGGAGATCTTCGGCCCGATCCTGGCGATCTCCACGTTCTCCACCGAGGACGAGGCCGTGGCCGCCGCCAACGGCACGGAGTACGGCCTGGTCGGGTACGTCTTCACCCGCGACCTCGCGCGCGGCCAGCGCATGATCGACCGCGTCGACACCGGCATGATGGGCCTCAACACCGGACTCGTCTCCAACGCTGCGGCCCCGTTCGGCGGGGTGAAGCAGTCGGGCCTCGGCCGCGAGGGCGGCCTCGAGGGCATCCACGAGTACCTCAGCACGAAGTACACGCTGATCCCGGCCTGACCGGGGACACGCCACGAGGGCGCGCCGGCTGTCTCAGTCGGTGCGCCCTCGCGCGTTCAGCTCCCGTTTGACGTCGTGCTCGATCAGCACGGGGACGAAGTCGCGCACCGGCGCGCCGTCGAACCCCTCGTGGTGCTTCTCGACCAGGGCGTCGATGTGGTCGCGCGGGACGTCGGGGAAGCGCTCGGCGAGCCGCTCGGCGGCGTGCTCCACGGCGATGTCCTCTTCGCTTGCGTTCTGGCGGTCGTCGCTCATGCCGCGATTATGCACCAGCGGTCTTAACGGCGAGCATGTGCGTCTGCCAGGCTGGGGCCATGGATGAGACCATCGACGTCGTCGTAGTACGCGTGTTCACGAATGAGAGCGGCCGCAACGGGAACGAGCTCGGCATCGTGCTGAGCTCGGAGGCCACGGCGGCCCGCGAGCAGGAGATCGCCACCGCGCTCGGGTTCAGCGAGACCGTGTTCGTGGATGCGGTCGACGAGGCCGGCCGCGCCGCGTCGATTCGCATCTTCACCCCGGCGAAGGAGCTGCCATTCGCCGGCCACCCCAGCGTCGGGACGGCCTGGTGGCTGGCCGACCGCGGCACTCCCGTGGACGTGCTGCGCGAGGCGGCGGGCGACGTCGAGGTCGCGGTGGACGACGACACGGCCTGGATCACGGCGCGGCCGGAGTGGACGCCCGAGTTCGAGTGGCTGGCGCTGGAGTCGCCCGAGGACGTCGAGGCGCTCGACCCGTTCGCCTTCACCACCGGCCAGACCTACGCCTACGCGTGGATCGACGAGGCGGCGGGGAGCATCCGCGCCCGCATGTTCGCGCCGGCCATGGGCATCGTCGAGGACGAGGCGACCGGCGCCGCGGCGGTCGCGCTGACGGCGCGGCTGGGCCGAGCGCTCAGCATCCTGCAGGGCGAGGGGTCCGACATCGCGACCGAGCCGGTCGGCGACGGCCGCGTGCGGGTCGGCGGCACCACGGTCTACGACCGCACCATCGACGCGACCCTCTGACGGAAAGGGAGGTGCCCGCGACCGGACCGGCCGCGGGCACCTCCCTTTTCGACGTGGTTACTCGGCGACGCCGACGTACTCGGCGGCCTCGTCCGGGGTCTCCGCGGCCGAGTCGAGGCGGTCGCGGAGGGCGCGGCCCAGCTGGGCGTCGACGTTCGTCCAGTACTGGATCGCCCGCTCGCGGATGTCCTCCCGCTTCACCCCGCCGACCGCTCCCGCGATCGTGTCGAGGAAGCGCGCCTTGGCGGCGTCGTCGAACACCTCGCGGTACAGCGTCCCGGCCTGGCCGAAGTCGTCGTCCTCGGCGTGCAGGGTCGCCGCCGAGCGCACGAGCGCGCCGTCGGACTCCCACGAGCCGTCGCCGGCCCGCTCCGGCTGCGCGGCCGGTCCGCCGAAGGAGTTCGGCGCGTAGACCGGCGCATCGGCCGGCTTGAAGCCGTGCCGCAGCGAACCGTCCTGCGAGTAGTTGTGCACCGGCGCGACCGGGCGGTTCACCGGCAGCTCGTTGTAGTTGGTGCCGACGCGGTAGCGCTGGGCGTCGGGGTAGGAGAACACGCGGGCCATCAGCATCTTGTCCGGGCTGATGTCGATGCCCGGCACGGTGTTGGCCGGCGAGAACGCCGCCTGCTCGATCTCCGCGAAGAAGTTCTGCGGGTTCTCGTTGAGCGTGTGGATACCGACCTCGATCAGCGGGTAGTCGCTGTGCGGCCACACCTTGGTGAGGTCGAACGGATTGAAACGGTACGTCTTGGCGTCCTCGTACGGCATGACCTGCACCGAGACGCGCCAGGCCGGGAAGTCGCCCCGCTCGATGGCCTCGTACAGGTCGCGGCGGTAGTAGTCCGCGTCGGCGCCGGCGAGCTGCTCGGCCTCGACGCCCGTGATCTCCTCGTTGCCCTGCAGCGAGTGGAAGTGGTACTTGACCCAGAACCGCTCGCCGGCCGCGTTGATCCACTGGTAGGTGTGCGAGCCGTAGCCGGGCATGGTGCGCCACGAGCGGGGGAGGCCGCGGTCGCCCATGAGGTAGGTGACCTGGTGCGCCGACTCGGGGGAGAGCGTCCAGAAGTCCCACTGCATGTCGGCGTCGCGCAGGCCGGAGCCGGGCAGGCGCTTCTGCGAGTGGATGAAGTCGGGGAACTTGATGCCGTCGCGGATGAAGAACACCGGGGTGTTGTTGCCGACGATGTCGTAGTTGCCCTCGGTCGTGTAGAACTTCACCGAGAAGCCGCGGACGTCGCGCCAGGTGTCGGGCGACCCCTGCTCGCCGGCGACGGACGAGAAGCGCTGCAGCGTGCGGGTGGCGGTGCCGGGCTGGAAGACGGCGGCCTTCGTGTAGGCGGTCACGTCGCCGGTGACGACGAACTCGCCGAACGCCCCTCCGCCCTTCGCGTGGACGATCCGCTCCGGGATGCGCTCGCGATTGAACTGGGCCAGCTTCTCGACGAGGTAGCGGTCGTGCAGGGCGGTGACCCCGTCGCGTCCCGCCGTCAGCGAGTGCGCGTCGCTGGCGACAGGGGTACCGGTCTGGGTGGTGGTGTAGTCGTCCGTCATTCTTCTCCTCGTATCTGTCTCTTCGACTGGCAGGACGGGCACAGCCCCCAGAACGTGACCTCCGCCGTGTCGATCGCGTACCCGCCCGCCTCCGAGGGATGCAGGCATGGCGCGTGACCGACGACGCAGTCGACGTCGGCGACGGCACCGCACGCGGTGCAGACCACGTGGTGGTGGTTGTCGCCGATCCGCCGCTCGTACAGCGCAGCGGATCCCGCCGGCTCGATGCGGCGGATCAGCCCGGCGGCCGTGAGGTCGCCGAGCACGTTGTGCACGTTCTGGACGGAGGTGCCGGGCAGCGCCGGAAGGATCGCCCGGAACACCGCCTCGGCGTCGACGTGCGGGTGGACGGTCAGTGCGTCGAGCACCGCCATCCGCCCCCGCGTCGCCTTGAGGCCGGCGTCGTGGAGGACGCCTTCGAGCCGTGCCGTGTCCATGCTCCGACCCTACACGGAGTTTTGAACGACTAAAAAGAAGTGGCCATCCGGAACGGCTGCCGGCGGGAGCGGACGATGGGCGCGTCGCGCGCCACGGTGACCGTGCCGATCGCCTTCTGGATGGTGCGCAGCGCCTCCTTCTCGTCGTCGGCGGTGACCGCGACGACCATGCGACGGCCGTCGGTCTCCCGGATCACGGTGAGTTCCATGGGTTTCCTCCTCGTGCCCTTCACGGGAGAAGGGCTCACCCATGAAGACGGGGGTAGACGCGGCGGTATGACGCGATCGGGCCGAGCGGGTCGCTCAGCGGGATCGGGTGCGCAGGCGCGTCTCCTCCAGGTCGAGGAGGGACTGCGCCTCCGCGAGCACGCGCGACGGGTACGAGCCGCGGGCGCGCTCCAGCAGCAGGCGGGTGCGCTCTGCGTCCACGACCGCGAGCCGCAGAGTGCGGTAGATCTGGTGCGGGCGCTGGTCCGGCGTGGCGTGCGTCAGAGTCCGCTCCCACGCCGACTCCGCCCGCAGGTACGACGACTGGCGCACGCGCTCGACGACCTCGGGATCGACGGGAGCCGACGTGCCCGCCGCCGACTCCGGGTCGTCGAGCACAGCGAGTCCGGCCTCGCTGAGGTCGTCGAGCAGCTGCGCGAGCAGGCGGCGGTCCTCGCCGGCGTCAGCGCCCTGCAGTCCGAGGGCGCGGATCAGCCACGGCAGCGTCCCGCCCTGCACCACGAGGCTGACGAAGGCGACCGTGAAGGCGATCAGGATGAGCTGCGGGCGGTACGGGATGCCGGTCGGCAGCGACTGGGCGGCCGCCAGTGTCACCACGCCGCGCATGCCGGCCCAGCCGAGCACGACGCCGCCCTTCCAGTCGATCGCCTCCTGGCGGAACTCCTCGAGGTCGCTGCGGTGCCGCAGGTAGCGCTGCTCGGCGCGCTGCTTCCGCAGCGCCTGCCAGCGGAAGCGGACGGGATGGTCACGGAAGTAGCTGATCATCAGCCATTCCCGGAGCACGGAGCGCTCGGCGCGCTCCGCGCGTCTTCGGAGGCCCAGGATGAGCGGCACGATCAGCACGAACCGGATGACGACGAGCGAGAGCATCGCGATCAGGCCAATCCCGATCGCGTTCCAGACGCTGAGCACCTCAGCGTCGCGCACGTCGCCGATGAGCGTGCGCAGTTCGAGCCCGATCAGCAGGAAGACGCCGTTCTCCAGCAGGAACTGGATGGTGCGCCAGTTGATCTGGTCGCTGATCCTGGCTTGCGCGCTGAACTGCCGCGGCGCCGCGTGCCCGGTGTACAGCCCGGCGATGACCACGGCGAGCACGCCGGAGCCGTGGATCGCCTCGGTGGGGGCGAACGCCGCGAACGGGACGACGACCGAGAGCGCGGTGTCGAGCACCGGGTCGTTGAGCTTCGACCGCACCCAGACCGAGACGAAGCCGACGACCAGCCCGATCACGAGGGCGATCAGCACGGCGGAGAGGAAGTCGAGCACGCCGGCCCACGGGGTGGCGAGCGTGCCGAGCGCGGCCGCCAGCGCGGTCCGCAGCAGCACCAGGGCGGTGGCGTCGTTGACCAGCCCCTCGCCTTCGAGCACGGTCAGGAGGCGCGGCGGGAGGCCGAGCTTGCGGCCGATGGAGGTCGCGGCGACCGCGTCCGGCGGGCTGATGATGGCGCCGAGGGCCACCGCCGCGGCGAGGCTGAGCTCCGGCAGCATCGTGAACAGCACGAACCCGGAGGCGAACGCGGTGATGATCACGAGCACGACCGACAGGCCGGCGATGGGGGCGAGGTTGCGGCGGAAGTCGGTGAGCGGGACGCTGATCGCCGCCGCGTAGAGGATCGGCGGGAGGAGCCCGTCGAGGATCACCTCCGGCGGCACCTTGATGTCGGGCACGCCGGGGAGGAAGGAGAGCACCACGCCGACGATCACGAGGATGATCGGTGCGGCGACGCCGAGCTTGCGCGCGAAGGCCGCGACGCCGACGATGACCGCGACGGCGATCACCGCATAGACGCCGAGCTCCATCCTCTAAGGGTAGCCAGGGGTGGCGGACGGCATGCGGCTCAGCGGGCGCGGAGGCCGTCGATCGCCATGGCGATAACGCGGTCGCGCTGCTCGTCGTCGTCGAACGCGACCCCGGCGATGCCGGAGACCATCCGGATCACGTCGCCGATGGTGGCGTCGCTGCGCAGCTCACCGGCCGCCTGGGCGCGCTCGATGAGCGGCTCGCCCGCTGTGTAGAGGGAGGTGCGGCAGCTGAGCAGCACGGGCGACTCCTTGTTGAGCCCGTCGATGAGGGCGCGCTTCGTCCCGACGTACGTGACGAAGCGGCGCAGCCACGCCTCGACGGCCTGCCACGGCTCGAGCGAGGCGGCGTCGTCGGCCGCGCGGACCACGGCTTCGACTTCGTCGATGTAGACCGCCTCGACCAGCGCATCCCGGGTAGGGAAGTTGCGGTACAGGGTGCCGATGCCGACCCCGGCCCGCCGGGCGATGTCTTCGAGCGGCGCGGTGGAGCCCTGCGCGGCGAACGCCTCGCGCGCTGCGGCGAGCAGCGCGTCGAAGTTGCGGCGTGCGTCCGCTCGCTGCGGGCGCGCCACTCCGAGGGTGGGGGTCTCGGTGCCGGTCACGGGGTCGGTCCTTCCGGGGGTCGGGAAATCCAGAGTTGCGAAGCGGAGGCCGCCTCCGGTACTGTAGCAACTAACCGGAGGAACCCTCCGAACGGAGCCTCCCTCCAATTCTAGCCCTTTTCGGCATCCTTCTCGAGAAACGGAAACAACCGACAATGTCTCGATCCCATCCCGCCCTGACGTTCGCCATCCTTGCGCTGAGCGTCGGCTCCTTCGCGACCCTGCAGTCGCTTGTCGTCCCCGTCCTGCCCGTCATCCAGGCGGACCTGCACACCACCACCGCCGGCGTCACCTGGACCATGACCGCCTGGCTCATCGCCGCCGCCGTCGCCACCCCGCTGCTCGGTCGCGTCGGCGACCTCGTCGGCAAGCGCCGGATCCTCGTCCTCGCCCTCCTGGCCGTCGCGCTCGGGAGCGTGGTCGCCGCCGTCGCGCCGACCATCGGCGTCGTGATCGCCGGCCGTGTCATCCAGGGCCTCGGGGGCGCCATGTTCCCGCTCGCCTTCGGCATCATCCGGGACGAGTTCCCGGCCCGCCGCCTACCCTCCGCGATCGGCGCGATCGCTTCGATCATCGCCATCGGCAGCGGGCTCGGCACCGTGCTCGCCGGACCCCTGGCGGACGCGCTGAGCTGGCGCGGGCTGTTCCTGCTGCCGGTCGCCCTGACGGTCATCGCCGCCGTCCTCGCCCTGATCGTCATCCCCGAGTCGCCGACCCGCGCGACCGGCGGCGTCAACCCGTGGGCGGCCGTGCTGCTCTCCGGCTGGCTGATCGCCCTTCTGCTCCCGCTCAGCACTGGCGCCCAGTGGGGCTGGGGCTCGCCGCAGGTCGTCGGCCTGTTCGTCGTGGCGGCCGTGCTGCTCGCCGCGTGGGTGCTCGTCGAGCTCCGCTCGCGGCACCCGCTGGTGGACATGCGGCTCATGCGTGAGCCGGGCGTCTGGTCCATGAACGCCGCAGCGGTGTTCATCGGCGCCTCGATGTTCGCGGTGTTCGCCTACTTCCCGCGGTTCGTGCAGACGCCGGTCTCCACCGGCTACGGCCTCGGCGCCTCCGTGGCCGGGTCCGGGATGCTGATGCTCCCGATGCTCGTCACCATGGCCGTCACCGGGTTCCTCAGCGGACCGCTCGCGCGTTGGATGGGCTTCCGGGCGCAGATCGTGATCTCCGCCGTGCTGATGGGCGCGGCCAGCCTGTCGCTCGCGTTCCTGCACGGTTCGCTGCTCGCGGTGGCCGCCGCCTCCGGGGTCTTCGGCATCGGGCTCGGCCTCATCTACGCGGCGATCACCAGCGTGGTCGTGCAGAGCGTTCCCGCCACCCAGACCGGGATCGCCAGCGGGATGAACGCGAATCTCCGCACCGTGGGCTCCGCGGTCGGGGCGGCCGTGATGACGGCGCTCGTCACGGGTGCCATCGCCCCGGACGGCCTGCCCGCCGAGAGCGGCTACACCGAGGGCTTCGCCACCGCCGGGGTGCTCGCGATCGCCGCAGGCGCCGTCACCGTGGTGGCCGCGGTCCTCATGCGGGCACGCCGCCGCGCCGCCGAGCCGGCCGCCGTGGCCGAGCCGGCCGCCGTGGCCGAGCCGGCCGCCGTGGCCGAGCCGGCCGCGCTGGCAGTAGCCATCCCCCTCGTGGACCCCGCCGCGGAGGAGGCCGCCGACATGGCTCGCCTGGCCACCAAATTCGCCCCCGACCGCACCCCCGACCGCACCCTCGAAGTCGCCTGACCCCGCCCCGCGCCGGCAGCCGCCGAGCACAGGAAAACCGCCCACGACACGACGGTGCCGCGGGCGGTTTTCCTGTGCTCGGCGGCCGGGGCTTGGGCGGAGTCAGGCGCGGGCGGCGGATTCGCTGCGCCAGCGGGCGAGGAGGAGCCAGGGGTCTGGGGAGAGGGCGCGGAGGGCGGCGACGTGGGCGTGGAGGGATTCGTCCGTCTCGAACCACTCGGTGCCGGGGATGCGCAGGTGCGCGAACTCGGCGTGGCGGCGGTGCTCCAGCGTCCTGTCGCCTCGCTCGAAGGCGAGGACCTCGTCGTGCGGCAGGGCCGCGAAGCGCTGGGCCGGGTTCGCGGTCGTGCCGATCTTGATCCGGTCGCGGAAGCGCAGGTAGTAGACCACGTCGACGCGCGAGGCCGCCGGACCGTCCGGTGGCACCTCGCCCACGCGCCACTCGCACACCGCGCACAGCCAGCCCGACGGGTACCGCACACCGAGCCGGGAGCCGCAGAACACGCAGGGCGACGGCAACAGGTCGGTCATCCCGAACTCGGCCGCCACCCAGTCGTGCGCCTCCAGCAGGTGCGTGAGGCACAGCGCGAGCGGGGCGCCGGGATGCGGCGGCCCGCCGCAGAGGGCGCATGGGCTGTCCATGGCGCGAGCGTAGCCGCGGCGTCCGACAGCGGACGACCGGGTGGGATCAGCACGGCGGGCGGCAGCGGATGAGCTCCAGCTCGCCGCTGAGGCCGACCGGTCCGTCGCCGAACGCCGTCAGCACCGTGCTTCCGCGCCGGAGCGGGAGGCTGACCGCGGCCGACTCCAGCGTCCCTGTGCCGTCGAGCACGACGAGGACGGAGAAGGCCGGCTCCAACTCGCGCGTTCCGGCGACGCGCAGCCGCTCGGCCGAGAAGAACGGGTCGGCCTCCGCCGGGAACAGGGTCTCCGCCCCGCGACCCTGGCGCAGCGTCTCGATGCGCTCCGCGGGCGTCGCGTCGACGACCAGCCCGTCCACGGCGGTGTCGAAGTCGAGGCCGAGCAGGGCCTCCGCCTCGGTGAGCGAGCGCCGCTCCAGCAGCACGGAGAGGTCGGTCGGCTGCTGCAGCTCCACCAGGGTGACGCCCGGTCCGATCGCGTGGGCGAGTCCGGCCGGCACGAGCAGGGTGTCGCCTGCGCTGAGCGGGACGCGGTTCATGGCGTCGAGCATGGCGTCCGTGTCCTGGCCGTCCCACCACGCCCGCAGCTCGCCGCGGTCGACCGGGCGGCGGAAGCCGAGGGCCGCGTACGCGTCGCCCTCGGTCTCGATGACCGCCCACGCCTCCGTCTTACCCAGCGGGCTGCGGAGGTGCTGCGCCGCGAACGCGTCGTCGGGATGGTGGTGCACGAACAGCCGTTCCGCGGTGTCGAGCAGCTTCACCAGCAGCATCGTGCGGGCGCCGAACCGCCCGACGTGCTCCTCCCCGAGGTACGCGACGGGGTCGGCGTCGACCGCGTCCCGCAGCGTCCGGCCGTCCGGGAGCACCGTGAGCCCGACCCCGCCGCCGGCGAAGACCTCCGTGGTGGATCCGACGAAGTCCTCCGGAGTGAACGGGCTCGGCTGCGGAGTACCGCGGAATCGCGCGATCCCCCCGCCGCCGCGATAGGGCCGGTCCGGCGGCTGGTTGGGTCCGAGAAGCAGGGGTGTGGATAGGCTCACCGTCAGAAATTTACGCGCTACGGTGAGACGATGCGTGCAGAGGAGGGGCGGCTCGGGCGGATGCGTCCCTTCTGGCTGCTCCGGAGCCGGGCCCAGCTCGGCACGCTGGTCTCGACGGCCCTCGTGGTCGCGGTCGTCGCCTTCCTCGCCTCCGTGATGACCGGTCTGGCACTGCGCTCGCCCGACGCGGCCGTGCGCGCGACGCTGGCGCACGAGCCCGCCGCGGCGACGTCGCTCGCCCTGCAGACGTCGCGCTCGACGGACTCGGAGGCGCAGGACGACGCGGTGCGGTCCGTGCTGCGCTCGCAGTTCCGCGGGGTGCCGTTGCAGACGGCCGTGACGGCGTTCGTCCCGTCCGCCCCGGTCGAGGGCGGCGGCAGCGCCGCGGTGATCGTCGCCGCGGGCGCCGTCCGCGACCGCGTCCGGCTGATATCCGGCCGGTGGCCATCCGCGGAGGGGGAGGCAGCGGTCGACGAGTCCTTCGCGCGGGCCCGCCACCTGGCCGTCGGCGGGAGCTTCGTCTTCGCCGGACCCGACCGTCCCGTTCCCGTGACCGTGACCGCGGTGTGGCGGCCGACCGACCCGGCCGCTCCCGCCTGGCTGGGCCTCCGCGACGGCGCGGACGGCTCCGACGGCCGGGTGATCGCCTCGGCGGCCGTCGCGGACTCGGCGGGCGATGGCACCGCCGTGCAGTGGGTGGTCACACCGGATGCCCACCGCGTCGCCTCGGCCCAGCTTCCCCGGCTGCGCTCCGGCTTCGAGGGGGTCCGCGCCGCGCTGAGCGCCGACTCGACGGCCGCGGACAGCCCGTTCTCGTCGACCGGGCAGGGGCTCGCGACCGTCGTGGCGATGCAGCGCTCCGTGGTCGCGCTGCAAGCGGTCATCCCCGTCCCGCTCGCCGTGCTGGCGGTGTGCTCGGTGATCGCGCTCGCGCTGCTCGGCCGCCTGCTCGCGGACGCGCGGCGGCCGGAGACCCGGCTGCTCCGCTCGCGCGGGGTCACGCTCGCGGGCCTCGCGGGTGCCGCGGCCGTGGAGTCCGCTGCGGCGGCGGTGGCCGCGGTCGCTCTCGGCACGCTCGGCGCGCAGGCGGCGTTGATCCCGCTGGCGGGCGGCCCCGCGGCGGGCGCGCCCGGCGTGCTGGACGTCGTGCTCCCTCCTCTCGCGACGCTGACGGCGGCCGTCGCCACCGCCACGCTGACGGCCGTGGTCTCCGCACGCTCTCTCACCGACGCGCCGGGCGCGGTCGAGGCGGGCCGGGCGCGCAGCGCCGTCTCGGCCGGACTCGCGGTGCTGGCGCTCGCTGCCGCGGCGCTGACCCTGTGGCGGTTCCTCGTGTTCAGCTCCTCGGCCGGCGTCGGCGGCGTCGACCCGGCGGGGGTCCTGGCCCCGGCGGCGGTGCTGTGCGCGATCGCCCTGCTCGGCCTGTCGCTGTTCGGGCCCGCGGCGGCGGCGGTCGAACGGCTCGCGGGCCGCGGCCGGGGAGTGGAGGGCGTGCTCCCGGCCCGCCAGGTCGGCCGCGGGATCGCCCTGTTCTCCGGTCCGGTCGCCCTGATCGTCCTCGCGGTGGGATCGTTCGGCTTCGCCGCGGGCTACGCGGGCACCTTCTCCGGCTTCCTCCACGACTCGGGGCTCCTGACCACGGGAGCGGCCGTCCGGGCCGACCTCGGCACGAGCGGGTCGGCCCGCTCCACCGCCGCCCTCTCGCCCGCCTCGGTGCTCGCCCGCGGAGGCACGACGGCGTCGCCGGCGATCGTGGACGACGGCACGGTCGGCCAGACGGACGTCGCCGTGGTCGTCGCGGATGCCGCTCGGCTGCCCCGGCTCGTGCCGGTCGGCTCCTACCTGTTCGACGCCGCGGGCGTCGCGGCGAACCTCGCTCCGCGCGGCGGCATCCCGGGCGCCGATTTGCCGGCGGGGGATCGGGCGTTGACCCTCCGCGTCGCCGCCTCCGCCGGCAGCGGCGGCGCGACCCCGGCCGTCGTGACGGCGTGGCTGGCCACGGCGCAGGGAGAGGCCGTGCCGGTCGCGGCGCGACCCGACGCCGGGGGAGTCGTCCGCATCCCGCTCACCGCGGGAGGGCCGCGGCGCCTGGTGGCCGTCGACGTCACCGCCCAGCCGCTGACGGCGGAGGGCGCGTCGAACGTGGAGGTCGCGCTCTCCGGCCTGCCGAAGGCGTCGGGCGCGTGGTCGCTCGCCGCCGGCGCGTTCGCGTCGTCGTCCGACTTCACGGCCGCCTCCGCGGGCCGCGCCACCACCGCGACGCTCGATCGGGCAGCATCGGCGCGCTTCCTGCCCGGCCCCGAGTCCACTCCGCTCCGCCTCGTCGTCACACAGGCCCTTGCCGACGACGACGCGCTGCAGGTGGGGCAGCGGATCGACGTGCCGGGGCCGATCGGAACGCTCACCGGCACCGTCGCGCGGATCGTCGCGGGCGTGCCGGGCACCACCTCCGAGCGGGCGGTGCTCGCCGACTACTCCGCCGTGACCGCGCAGCTCCTGCGCACGGCCCCCGCGGTGACGCGGGCGTCGTCCGTGTGGGCGACGGCCGGCGACACCGCCGCTCTCCACTCCCGCGTGGCCGAGGCCGTCGGACCCGACGCGGTCGTCACCACCGCCGACGGCACGTTCGTCTCGCGGTTCCTCTCGGGCGCGGTGCTCAGCACCTGGCTCGGCGCCGCGGGATGCGCGCTGCTGGCCGTCGCGGCCGTCGCCGCCGCCATCTCCTCCTCGCTCCGGCGCCGTCGCGGAGAGGTCGTGGTGCTCCGCGCCGTCGGCCTCTCTGGCGGACAGCAGGCCTGGTCGAGGCGGCTCGAGGTGATCGGCGTGTCCGTCGCATCCGCGGTGTTCGGCCTGGCCGGCGGCGTCGCCGTCGTGCTGCTGGTGGCCAACACGCTCGCCCGGCTCTCGGTCGTGACCGCGCCGTCCACCCTCTCCGTGCAGGGCCGCGTCGATCCGGCCGGGCTCGCCATCGGCCTCGGCGCTCTGACGGCGGCGCTGGCGCTCGCCGTGTGGGGGTACGGGAGGGCCGTGCGCCGCCAGGCCGCGGACACCGCCTACCGGGAGGAGACGAGGTGAGCGGCCGCACGACGGACGCACGGCTGTTCCTCCGCTCCGTGCGGGCGAACGGGGGAGGACTCGCCCTGCTCGCCGTCGTCGCGCTGGTGACGACGTTGGCGCTCGCCGCGTGGCCCCGGGTGACGAGCATCATCCTCGGCGGTGAGCTGCGCCACGACCTGGTGGACGCCGGGGCCGGCGGACGCGACATCGTCACCGGCATCCGCACGGGCACCTTCACCGCCGGCCCGCAGGTCGACCCGGCGCAGCTGTGGCAGGACCTCCCCGCCGCGGCCGCCGCCGTGCGGAAGGCCATGCGTGCCCCGCTCCGGGCGGTCACCTCGCCCGGCGAGATCGCCGCCCGGAGCGTCGAGGAGCCCACGACCGCGCCGGCGGGGGCCGCGCCGAACAGCAGGTACTCGGTCACGCTGGAGGCCTATCCCGACCTGCGACGCAGCGCGCGACTGGTGTCGGGGGAGTGGCCGACGGCGCCGCCCGCCGACGGTGCTGCGCCCCTCCCGGTGGTGCTGACCGCTACGGCCGCCTCCCTGCTCGGCTGGAGTGTCGGCGAGGTGCGCGTCGCCGCGCCGATGCCGGGGGTGACTCTTCCGCTGCGGCTCGCGGGGACGGTCCACCCCCTCGACCGGTCCGCCGACTTCTGGGACCTCGACGTGACGCGGGCGCTCGGGCACTTCGTGGACGGCGGCGACGCGGGCAAAGACTTCGGCGGGGTCGCCTGGGTCGCACCCGAGGCATGGCCGGCCCTCGCCGGACGTCTCGACGCGACCATCGCGTCCATCTGGTTCCCCGTCGTCCCCGGCCGGTTCACGGCGGAGGAGCTCCCGCAGGTCCGCAGCGCCCTCGGGGCGTTCCTCGCGTCCCCTCACACCGCGTCCGTCGGCGGCGCCTCCGTGCCGATCGCCTTCGCCACACCGCTGCAGCAGCCGCTCGACGACTTCACGGCCCGCGCGCAGCCGGCGCAGACCCTGTTCGCCATCCTCCTCAGCGGTCCGCTCGTCGTCGCGTTCGCGGTGCTCGCGCAGGCGGCCCGGCTCGTCGTCGATCGCCGGAGGCCCGCTCTCTCCCTGGTGGCGGCCCGCGGCGCGTCCCCCGCCCGGCTGCGCACGGAGCTCGCCGTGCACGGCCTGCTCGCGTCGCTCCCGGCCGCGGCGGCCGGCCTTGCCGCCGCCGTCCTGCTCACGCCCGGTGCGCTGCCGCTCGCGCTCCCGGTGGGGCTCGCCGTGCTGTGCATCCTGCTCCCGCCGGTCGCGCTCCTGCTGGCCGCCGGATCGCTCACGCCCGCGGCGCCGGTCCGCGGCAGGAACCGCTTCGCGTGGGTCGCCGAGGTGGTCGTGCTGGGGCTGGCGGTCGCCGGGGTCGCCCTGGTCGCCCGCCGCGGGCTGGACGCCTCGGGTGCGGGGATGCAGGTCGACCCGCTGACAGCGCTCACCCCGGTGCTGGTGGCGCTCGCGGCGTGCATCCTGGTGGTCCGGTTCGCGGGATATCCGGTCGGCTGGGTCGGGGCCGCACTGCGCCGGGGACGCGGGGCGGTCGCCTTCCTGGGCGCGTCGTCCGCGCGGCACGCCCGCTCCGGGCTGCTCTGGCCGGTCTTCACCCTTGTCGCCGGCGTCGGTATCGCGCTCTTCTCGGTGAGCGTGCTGGCGACCACGAGCGCGGGCCTCGCGGAGGGTGCCCGCATCCGCGTGGGCTCCGACCTGTCGGTGACTGCGGCATCCACCCTGTCGGGGGCCCAGGTGGACGCCGTCGCCCGCATCCCCGGGGTCCAGCACACCGCGACCGTCGAGTGGGCGGGGGGCCTGCGGCTGAGCGCCGCGGGCGACTCCTCAGACGTCTCCGGCTACCTCGTCGACCCGCGCGCACTCGACGCCGTGCAGGCCGACCTGCCGCCCGCAGCGCGGCTCTCCACCGCCCTCACCGGCGTCCTGCCCGGCCGCACGGGCGCGGCGCTCGGCGGCTCGACGAGCCGCATCCCGATCACCAGCGCGCTCCTGGTGACCGGCGGCACGAACGTGCACCTGGGCGTCAAGGAGCTCGACTTCGTCCCCGGCGTCTACGTGCGCGACGCGGAGTGGGTCTTCATCGACAAGACGTCGCTCCCGGCGTCGAGCGGCATCGGAGGCCGTCCGCAGACCGTGCTGGTGAAGCTCGCTCCCGGCGCCGACGCTGCGCGCGTGCACGCCGAGCTGCAGCGCATCGGAGGTCGCGGCGCCGTCGTGGGGGATGCGGTGGCCGAGCGCGCGGCCCTGCGCTCGTCGCCGCTCGTCGCAGGCTCCGAGTCGATCGCCGCACTGTCCATCGCACTGACGCTGCTGCTGTGCGTCGCCGCCCTGCTGCTGACGCTGGTCCTGAACACGGCCGCCCGCATCCGGCTGGTCGCCACGCTGCGCACGATCGGGTACACCTCCCGGCAGACCGCCGGGGTGCTCGCCTGGGAGCTCGGCCCGGTGCTCGTATTCGGACTCGCCGCCGGGGCCGTGGTCGGGCTGGCACTGCCCGCGATCGTGCTCAGCCCGCTCGACCTGCGCGGGTTCACCGGGAGCCCTGTGCAGCCCGCGGTCGTGCAGGACCCCGCCCTCGTCGGAGCCGCCCTCGCCGGCTTCGCCCTGGTCGCCGCCGTCGCGACCACGGCGGCGCTCGCGGGTGCCCGGCGCCGGTCGGCCGCGGCCGTACTGAGGAACGGAGGAGAATGACCGACGTGACATCGCCAGCCCCCGACGCCGCCATCCGCTGCGCCGACCTGGTGCGCATCTTCACGGCCGACGGCGTCGAGGTCCAGGCACTGCAGGGCCTGACCCTCCGCGTCGACCCCGGCGAGCTGGTCGCCATCGTCGGGGCCTCCGGCTCCGGCAAGTCGACGCTGCTCGGCATCCTCTCCGGGCTCGACAAGCCGACGGCGGGCTCCGTGTCGGTCGCCGGGCGCGATCTGCTGACCCTCACGAATCGCGAGCGGGTCCGGTACCGCCGGCACACCGTGGGCTTCGTCTGGCAGCAGACCTCGCGCAACCTGCTCGGTTACCTGACCGCACGCGAGAACCTCGCGCTGGCGATGTCCGTCGCCCGCACCGGCGACCGCGACCGCCGCGTCGGCGAGCTGCTGGAGCTGCTGGAGGTCGCCCACTGCGCCGACCGCCGGCCGACCGAGATGTCCGGCGGCGAGCAGCAACGCGTCGCGATCGCGGTCGCGCTGGCCAACGAGCCGCGCGTCCTGCTCGCCGACGAGCCGACCGGAGAGCTCGACGAGGCGACGAGCGCTGAAGTGCTGGAGGCCATGCGCGGCGTCAACCGCGAGCTCGGCGTCACGACGCTCATCGTGACGCACGATCCGACCGTGTCGGAGCACGTCGCGCGCACCGTGCAGATCCGCGACGGGCGCACCGCCACCGAGGTGCTGCGCCGGACCGGCGTGAACGAGCAGGGCGACGAGCACATGGTGGCCGAGGAGTTCGCCGTGCTGGACCGGGTCGGGCGGCTCCAGCTGCCGCAGGAGTACCTCACAACGCTCGGGATGCGCGACCGCGTCCGCCTCGCACTGGAGCAGGACCACGTCGGGGTCTGGCCGCACGACGACCGGAGGGAGGCGGACGGTGACGAACGCTGAGACGCTGATCGACCGCGAGCCGCTCGACGGAGACGGTCCGCTCCTCGTGGCAGAGGGTGTCGCGCGGAGCTTCGAGACGCCGGCCGGACCGGTCGCCGCGCTCTCCGCGGCCGACGTATCGGTGCACCCGGGTGAGCTCGTCGTGGTGAAGGGTCCGTCCGGCTCCGGCAAGACGACCCTGCTGAACGTGCTCAGCGGTCTGGATCGCGCCAGCGCCGGCAGGATCCTGCTCGACGGTGTCGACCTCGCGACCGCCTCCGAGTCGCAGCTCGTGGCCCTGCGGCGGCGGAGCACCGGATTCGTCTTCCAGTCGTTCGGGCTCGTGCCGGTGCTGTCGGCGGCCGAGAACGTCGAGCTGCCGCTGCGCCTGCTCGGCGTCGAGCCGGCGGAACGGGACGCGCGCGTCGCCGAGCTGCTCGAGGCCGTCGGGCTCGGTGCGCACGCCCGCCAGCGTCCGACCGAGCTGTCCGGCGGTCAGCAGCAGCGCGTCGGGATCGCACGTGCGCTCGCCGCGCGGCCGCGCATCCTGTTCGCCGACGAGCCCACCGGCCAGCTGGACAGCCTGACCGGCCGCGCGATCATGGACCTGCTGGTCGAGCTGGTGCACCGCGACGGCGTCGCGGCGGTGGTCACCACGCACGATCCACTGCTCATGGCCCGAGCCGACCGGGTGCTCGAGCTGCATGACGGCCGGCTCGGCGGCGGGGAGCGGCGCCGCGGGCGGCACGCCCTCTAACAGGTGTACACTTTGACCATAGCGGCAATTGTGTACACAAGTGCTACACTGCGGGTATGGACACCATCACCCGCAGTGTCAGCACGCGCGATCTCCGCGACGACTGGGCGGACATCGTCGGGCGCGTCTCCTACGGTTTCGAGCGCGTCGGTGTCACCCGGCATGGCAAGCTCGCTGCGGTGATCATCGGTCCAGACGACCTCGAGTTGCTCGAGCAGTTGGAATCAGCCCGGGATCTCGCAGAGTTCCGAGCCGCGAAGGCGGCGGATGACGGCGGGCGTGTCGGCCTGGATGAGCTGCGGGGCGAGCTCGACGGGTGACCTTGTACACGGTCGAGTTCACGACCGCGGCCGCCCGCGAGGTCCGCAAGCTCGACCCGCATATCCGGCGCAGGATCCTGTCGGCCATCACCGCGCTGCAGACCGACCCGCGGCCTGCCGGAGTGAAGAAACTCAGCGGCTACGACGACGCCTGGCGTATCCGCATCGGCGACTATCGAGCGCTTTACGAGATCGTCGACGACACCGTTCTGGTGACCGTCTTCCGCGTCGCACATCGTCGCGACGTGTACCAGGGCTGATCGGCGGGGAGCGGCGCCGCGGGCGGCACGCCCTGTAGCCGCTCCCCGCCTCGTCGGCTACGACTGCAGCCACTCCAGCAGGTCGGCGTTGATCGTGTCGGCCTGGGTGGTCGGCATCCCGTGCGGGAAGCCGGGGTACGACTTGAGGGTGCCGTTCGGCAGCAGCTTCGCCGAGAGGGGACCGGAGTCGGCGTAGGGGACGATCTGGTCGTCCTCGCCGTGCATCACCAGCACCGGGACGGTGATCTTCTTGAGGTCCTCGGTGAAGTCGGTCTGCGAGAAGGCGACGATGCCGTCGTAGTGCGCCTTCGCGCCGCCCATCATGCCCTGGCGCCACCAGTTCTCGATGATCGCCTCGGACGATTCGACGCCAGGCCGGTTGAACCCGTAGAACGGACCGGAGGGCAGCGCCCGGTAGAACTCCGACCGGTTCGCCGCGAGCTGCGCCTGCAGGTCGTCGAACACGCTCTTCGGCAGTCCGCCGGGGTTGCTTTCGGTCTGCACCATGAGCGGCGGGACGGCGCTGATCAGCACCCCGCGCGCCACGCGGTCCTCTCCATAGGTGGCGATGTAGTGGGCGACCTCGCCGCCGCCGGTCGAGTGGCCGACGTGGATGGCGTCCCGCAGGTCGAGCGCCTCGACCACCGCGCGCAGGTCGGCGGCGTAGTGGTCCATGTCGTGGCCGTCGCTCACCTGGCTGGAGCGCCCGTGCCCGCGGCGGTCGTGCGCGACGACGCGGTAGCCGTGCTGCAGGAAGAACAGCAACTGGGTGTCCCAGTCGTCGGCCGACAGCGGCCAGCCGTGACTGAACACGATCGGCTGACCCGAACCCCAGTCCTTGTAGTAGATCTCGACGCCGTCCGACGTGGTGACAGTTCCCATGTTTCCCTCCGGTGAGCAGTGCGGTGCTGTGGGCCAGGGTGCAGCTTCACGCTAACGTCCCCCGGACGAGGTGCACCAGGCCTGCGGTGGAACGGTCTCGTTACGGGTGCGTGAACACGAGAGGGGAGATATTTTCCCACCACCGGCCATCTCGGTAAAGTTCTTACACACCCGAGGTTGCCGCAGAAGGAGACCCATGGCTCGGATCGAACGTGTCGTCGTCCACCGGCGTCTCGTACCGCTGCGGCGGCCGTTCGTCACAGCGGTGCGCCGCGCGGAGGCCGTGGATGCGCTCCTCGTCAACGTGCTCGACACGGACGGCCGCTCGGGCTGGGGTGAGGCACCGGTCAGCTGGCGCGTCACCGGGGAGAGCCACGCGAGCGTCACCGCGGCGGTCGCCGGTCCGCTGGCCGAAGCGGTGGGGGGCATGCCGGGCGACGACGTCGAGGCCGTCTCCGCCCGGATCGCGAGCGCCCTCGTCGGTAACCCGTCGGCCCGGATGGCCGTCGAGTGCGCGGTGTGGGATCTTGCCGCGCGGACCGCGGGGGAGCCTCTCCATCGATACCTCGGCGGCGAGGAGTCGGTCATCGCGACGGACATGACGCTGTCGGCGGCGGTCACCGCCGCGGACGTGGACGAGCTGCTCCGCACCGCCGAGGAGCACGTCGCCGACGGGTTCACCACGCTCAAGGTGAAGACCGGCGCGGGCGGCGACGACCTCCGGACGGTGAAGTCCCTCAGGGCGAGGGTCGGCGACGCGGTCACGATCCGGGTGGACGCCAACCAGGGCTGGGAGCCGGAGGAGGCGGTCCGCATCATCAATGCCTGGCGAGACGACGGTGTGGAGGTGGAGCTGGTCGAGCAGCCCGTCCACCGCGACGACATCGAAGGCCTGGCGTACGTCACCCGGCACACGTCCACGCCGATCGTCGCGGACGAGACCGTCTGGACCACCCGCAACCTGCGCGAAGTGCTGGCACGAGGAGCGGTCGACCGCGTCAACATCAAGCTCGCCAAGACCGGCGGCATCGTCGAGGCGATCGCGCTCGCCGACGCCGCGCGGGATGCGGGGGTGTCCGTGTTCGTCGGCTGCATGTCCGAGAGTCACGTCGGCATCGCCGCGGCCGCGGCGCTCGCGTCACGGCTTCAGGCGACCAACGGGTCCGGAGGCGCGCACGACCTCGACGCCGGACTCTGGCTCTCCGCGAGTCCGGTCGAGGGCGGCGTGGAGTACGTCGGATCCGCCGTCCACCTCTCCGCAGCGCCGGGGACGGGGATCGAAGGGCTCGCGCTCGACGACGCCGCGCTGCTCGGGGTCCGCCGGTGACGGCGCTCCGCCCGGTCGGGCTGCCCGACCTCGCCGAGGTCGTCGCGATCTTCCTGGACTGCTGGGCGCTCAGCTACCGGGAGGTGATGCCGGCCGAGCTGGTCGAGCGGATGACACCCGACGCCGCCGACGCGCTCTGGAAGCGGAGTCTCGCCGATCCCGGCATGGACTTCCTCGGCGCAGAGGGGCCGGACGGCCGGCTCGCGGGCATCGTCGGGTTCCGGCTCACCGCTCCGGGGGTCGGCTACGTCAGCTCCCTCTATGTCTCGCCGCACGCGCAGGGCGGCGGCTTCGGGCGCCGCCTGCTGGCCGCCGCGGAGAGCGAGCTGGCCGCACGCGGTGCGATCACCGCCCGCCTGTGGGTCTTCGAGCAGAACGAGCCGTCGCGGCGCTTCTACGAGCGTTCCGGCTGGGAGGCGGACGGCACGCGCGAGACCCTGCCCGAGTGGGGCGTTCCGCAGATCGGGATGGCGAAGCGGCTCTGAGTCAGCTGCCGTTGCGGCGCGGGCGCCTGCGTCCTTCGACTGCGGCCAGCGAGGCGGCGAGCGCATCCGCCACCAGCTCCGGATGCCGCTGGGCCACGCCCATGAAGATGACGTCGACGATCATCAGCTGCGCCATGCGGCTCGACATCGCGCCGTAGCGGAAACGCGTCTCCCGCGATGCCGTGGTCAGCACGGCGTCGGCCGTCTGGGCGAGCGGGGAGTTCGGGAAGTTGGTGACCGCGACGGTGAAGGCCCCGGCCCGGTGCGCCGTCTCGATCGCCGAGAGGGCCTCCTCGGTCTCGCCGGAGTGCGAGAACGCGATCGCCACCGAGCCCGGCCGGAGGACCGCGGCGCTCGTCAGGGCGAGGTGGGCGTCCGTCCACGCGTTCGCGATGTAGCCGATGCGGCGCAGCTTCTGGCCGAGGTCCTGCGCGGCCAGGCCGCTGGAGGCGGAGCCGTAGACGTCGGTGATCGGAGCGTCGATGATCGCCGTGACGACGCGGTCGACCTCGTCGAGGTCGAGCAGCTCGGCGGTCTCCTCCACCGCCCTGGCCTCCTGGTAGGCCAGCTTGCGGACGACGTCGCGCGTGGAGTCCGTCGGGTCGATGTCGCCCTCGGAGACGCCGAACTGGTAGCGCCGCCCGGTCTCGTCGACCGCGGCGCGGGCGAGCGCGAGGCAGAAGCCCTTGTAGCCGTCGAAGCCGACGCTGCGGCAGAACCGCGCGACCGTGGCGGTCGACGTCCCGCAGCGCGCGGCGAGCTCGGTGATGCTGAGGTTCGCCACCTCGGCGGGGGAGGCCAGGGCGGCCTGTGCGATCAGCTGCTCGCTGCGGCGCAGCATGGGCAGCGCCTGACGCAAGCGCACCAGGATGTCCTCCGTCAACACTGCCTCCTCGTCGTCGTTCAGGTTCACCGTAGCGGCACCCCCGGCTCCTGGCCGGAAGCGGGTCGCGCGGATGAGCCCGGGATATTGGACTTACCGCGTCCATCGTGCTAAATAATTTACAACTTGGAAACGCAAGAGGAATATTTTTCTCATAGCGTTGATCCCGGCAACGTCGCCGACGTTGTTGCTCACAGCAGGCGCAACACCTACCAAGGAGGCCCGAAATGAAGGTCAACCGCTACGGACGGCACGCGATCGCCGCCGGTGCCGCGGTTGCCGTCGCATCCATGCTGCTCGCTGGATGCACCGGTACCAGCAGTTCCCCCACCGCGTCCGCGAACCCGAACGCCACCCTCGTCTTCGGCATCACGGCCGACCCGACCCAGACCATCCCGTGGACGACGACCTCCGAGCAGTCCGTGCAGGTGCTCTCGCAGATCTACAGCCCGCTGCTGACGACCGACAAGAACGACAAGCCCGTCGCCAACCTCGCCGCCCTCCCGAAGGTCTCCGAGGACGGGCTGACCTACACGTTCACCCTCAAGGACGGCCTGAAGTTCAGCAACGGGTCCGCTCTGGACTCCACCGATGTGAAGTACACCTACGAGAAGATCATGGACCCGGCGTCCAAGGCCAGCTCGCGGTCGTACTTCGCCTCCGTCGCCTCCATCGACGCGCCGTCGCCGACCTCGGTCGTCGTGCACCTGAAGAAGCCGGACGCGTCCTTCCCGGCCGGGCTCACCGCGGTGAACACCGGGATCGTGCCCTCCGACGTCTCGGTGGACAGCCTCCAGACCACCCCCGTCGGCTCCGGCCCGTACAAGTGGACCGGACGCGTCGCCAACGAGTCGATCTCGCTCGAGCGCAACCCCGACTTCTTCGGCGGAAAGCCCGGAGCCGCCAAGGTCGAGTTCCGGATCATCCCCGACGACCAGTCGATGGTGTCGGCGCTGAAGACCGGCTCGGTCGACGTCGCGATCTTCGACAACCCGGTGACCGCCAAGACGGCCGTCTCGAACAAGACCAAGTCGATGGAGGCCGGCTCGCTGCAGTACCACGTGCTCCAGCTGCGCGCCGCCTCGCCGGTCCTCTCCAACGTGAACTCGCGGCTCGCGATCCAGTGCGCCATCTCGCGTCAGGACGTGATCGACACCGCCGCGCTCGGCTCCGGCACCGTGACGGGTCCGATCACCTCCCCGGAGTACCGCTCCGACCCGAACGCGCAGCCGTGCGCGAAGCAGGACCTCAAGAAGGCGAAGGAGTACCTGCAGAAGGCGGGCACGCCCGACGGCTTCACGCTCAACGTGATGACCTCGCAGGGCCTCTACTCCACAGCCGTCGACGAGGCGCAGAACGTGCAGGCGCAGCTCGGCAAGGTGGGCATCAAGGTCAACGTGCAGGCGCTCGACTCGAACGCCTACGTGCAGAAGTGGCTCGCCGGCGACTTCGACGCCGCGATCGCCCAGAACGCGGGCAGCGCCGACCCGAACACCATGTACGCGCGCTACTTCACCACGGGCGGCACCTACAACAAGGTCGCCGGGTACAGCTCTCCGGAGCTGGACAGCCTGTTCGCCGAGGGCATCGCCACGACCGACACCGCGAAACGCAAGGCCGTGTACGAGAAGCTGTCGAAGGAGCTCGTCGACAACGCCGCCTGGATCTGGCTCTTCACGCCGAAGGAGTACATCGTGCTCAACTCCAGCGTGAACGGCTTCGAGGCCCGCTACGACGCCGACGTGTCCACCCTGTGGAAGGCCACCCTCTCCTGACCGCGCGGCCGGGGCGGGCCCAGCGCCCGCCCCGGCACCCGAACCCCACGGCTGCCATGACTCCACTCCTTCACCTCCTCCGCCATCCCGTCACCCGGCGGGTCGGCGAGGCGATCCTCACCCTCATCGGGGTGTCCATCCTCACCTTCGTGATCCTCCGGGTAGTGCCGGGCAACCAGATCACCGCCGCCTACGGCACCGCCGCGGGCGACCTGACCCAGGAGCAGATCCGGCAGCTGGAGTCGTACTACGGCATCGACAAGCCCCCGATCGTGCAGTACTTCGACTGGCTGGGCGGCGTGCTCACCGGCAACCTCGGCGTCAACACCACCTCGCACCAGAGCGTGGTTCAGATGACCGCGCAGGCGCTCCCCAACACCATCGAGCTGGCGCTGTTCTCGATCGTCATCGGGCTGCTGCTCGGCATCCCGGGCGGGGTGTTCGCCGCCAACCGGCCCGGCCGCTTCGGCGACAACCTCACCCAGTTCGGGAGCCTGCTCGCCCTGTCCATCCCGTCGTTCCTGCTCGCGACCGTGCTGGCGACCTGGCTCGCCAACTCGTTCGGCTGGTACCCGAACGGCGAAGGGTACAAGACACTGCTCCAGGATCCGGCGCTCAACCTGCAGCAGATGATCCTGCCCGCGCTCGTGCTCGGCATCAGCATCGCGCCGCCTGTGCTGCAGACGACGCGGACCGCCATCCTCTCCATCCGCGCCGAGGACTACATCCGCACCGCCCGGGCCAAGGGAGTGCCCGAGCGGCGCCTGCGGGTGAGGCACGTGCTGCGCAATGCGCTCATCCCCGTCGTCACGATGACGGGCCTGCAGTTCGGCTTCCTCCTCGGCGGCGCCCTCGTCGCCGAGCAGATCTTCGCGATCCCCGGGATCGGACGCCAGGTCCTGCTCGGGCTGAACCAGAAGGAGTACGCCGTGGTGCAGAGCACGGTGCTGATCATCGCCACGATGTTCGTGCTGGTGAACCTCCTCACCGACCTCGTCTACCGGGTCGTCGACCCGAAGGTGCGTGTCCGGTGAGCGCCGCGACCGGCATGAGCAACGTCCCCGACGTCGCCATCGACTCGAGCCGCCGCTCGCACGCGTGGATCGCGGCCTTCCGGACCGTGCCCGGGATCACGGGGCTGGTGCTGATGGCGGTGGTCGTCGTGCTCGCCCTGCTCGCGGCGTTCGGCCTCACGCCGTACAACCCGGCGCACCAGAACGTGTCGGAGGCGCTCAGCGCGCCGAGTGCGAAGCACTGGTTCGGCACCGACCAGTTCGGGCGCGACACGTTCTCCCGCGTCGCCGCCGGCCTCGCCAACTCGCTGCTGATCGCCGTGGTGTCCGTCGCGGCGGCCGCGGTCGTCGGCACCCTGATCGGCGTGCTCGCCGGGTTCTTCCTCGGCGTGACCGACCGCGTGGTGGGCATCGTCACCAACGTGCTGTTCGCCTTCCCGTCGCTACTGCTCGCGCTGGCCCTCGCCGCCACCCTGCAGCGGAGCTGGCTCACCGTGGCGATCGCCATCGCGGTCGTCTACATGCCGATCTTCGCCCGGGTCGCCCGCGGACCGGTGCTGACCCTGCGCACGGCCGACTACGTGCAGGCGTCCACCGCCATCGGCCGCCGGCGCTTCTCCACCCTGTTCGCCCACGTCATCCCGAACATGCGCGGCATCCTCGTGGTGCAGATCACGCTGTCGCTGTCGTGGGCGATCCTCACAGAGGCCGCGCTGAGCTTCCTCGGGTTCGGCACGCCGCCGCCCGCCGCCTCCCTCGGCGGGATGGTCTACGAGGCGCAGGCGCTCACCAGCGTCGCCCCGTGGATGCTGCTCTTCCCCGGCGCCGCGCTGATCTGCGCCGTCATCGGGCTGAACCTGCTCGGCGACGGCCTGCGTGCCGCCCTCGACCCCAAGACCGGAGGCCGATGATGGCTGCGAACTCGCCCGACGCCGAACTCGACGAACTGATGACCGAGGCGGTGGCCGACGACGACCTGATGCTCGACGAGCTGAGCGTCGCGGAGCTGGTCACGCTGATGAACGACCGCGACGCCCTCATCCCGGGGGCCGTGCGGGATGCGCTGCCGACGATCATCGCGGCGATCGAGGAGACGTCGGAGCGGGTGCGCGCCGGCGGCCGGATCATCTATGTCGGCGCCGGCACCAGCGGGCGGCTCGGGGTGCTCGACGCCTCCGAGATCCCGCCGACGTTCGGCACCGACGGCAACATCGTGCTCGGCCTGATCGCGGGCGGCCCGACCGCTCTGGTCTCCTCGATCGAGGCGGCGGAGGACAGCGAGGAGACGGGTCGGCGCGACCTGGAGGGCGTCGCGCCCGGTCCGCTCGACACCGTCGTCGGCATCGCCTCCAGCGGCCGGACGCCGTACGTGCTCGGTGCGCTCGCCCTCGCCAACGAGAGCGGCGCGCTCACGGTCGGTCTGTCCTGCAACCTTGACACCCCGATCTCGGCGATCTCCCGTCACGGCATCGAGATCGCGGTCGGCCCGGAGATCGTCACCGGGTCGACACGCCTTGGAGCGGGGACGGCGACCAAGCTGGTGCTCAACATGATCTCCACCATCAGCATGATCAGGCTCGGCAAGACGTACAAGACGCTCATGGTCGACGTGAAGGCGACCAACGCGAAGCTGGTGCGCCGCGCGGTCCGGATCGTCACGCTGGCCACGGGCACCGACGACGAGACGGCCCGCGTCGCCCTGGACGCGGCGGACTGGAACGCGAAGCTCGCGATCGCGACGATCGTCACCGGCATGAGCGTCGAGGACGCCCGGAACGCCCTCGACGACGCGGACGGCGTGCTGCGCACCGTGGTGGCCGCGGCTCCGAAGGCGAGCTCCTGATGCGCGTCCTCGGGATGATCTCCGGCACCTCGCACGACGGCATCGACATCGCCGTGGTGGAGTTCGCCGACGGCACGGACGGGGTGACCGCCACGATCGAGTACACCACGTCCACTCCGTATTCGGCCGAGCTGCGCGAGCGCCTGCGGGCCGCCCTCCCGCCGGCGCCCGTGGGCTTCGACGTCGCGTGCGAGCTCGACACGCTCATCGGGCAGGAGTTCGGCGCGGCCGCGGCCGCCGCCCTGCGCGCGCACGGCGAGGCCGGCTTCTGGCCGGTGGACCTCGTCTGCTCGCACGGGCAGACCGTGTTCCACTGGATCGCCGACGGCCGCGCACTCGGGACGCTGCAGCTCGGACAGCCCGCTTGGATCGCCGAGGCCACGGGCCTCCCGGTGCTCTCGGACCTGCGCGCGGCGGACATCGCCGCGGGCGGGCAGGGCGCACCGCTCGTGCCGATCCTCGACACGATCCTCCTGACCGCCGCCGCGGAGGAGGGGCGCCGCGCGGGCGCCCTGAACCTCGGCGGCATCTCCAACGTCACGGTGGTCGCCTCCGGCGAGGATCCGGTGGCGTGGGACATCGGTCCCGCCAACGCCCTGATCGACGCGGTCGTGACGGCCGATCACGGGACCGCCGACGGCTTCGACCGCGACGGCCGGCTGGGCGCGTCGGGCACCGTCGACGACGAGCTGCTGAAGGAACTCCTGGCGGAGCCGTACTACGCGCTGCCGACGCCCAAGAGCACGGGCAAGGAGCTGTTCCACCTCGACTACGTGCGGGACCACCTGGCGCGTCGCGGCGCGGACCTCGCGCTCGCGGACCTGGTCGCGACGCTGACCGAGCTCACCGCGCGGACGGTGGCGGACGCCGTCCGGGCCGCCCGCATCGACTCCCTGCTCGTCTCCGGCGGCGGCGTGCGGAATCCCGTGCTGCTCGGCCGCATCGCGGAACTGCTGCCGGAGGTCGAGGTGCGCCCCAGCGACGCCGTCGGCGTCCCGTCCGACGACAAGGAGGCCGTCGCCTTCGCCCTCATCGGCTGGGCGAGCGCGAACGGCCTGCCCGGCAATGTCCCCAGCTGCACCGGCGCCTCGGGCGGGCGTGTGCTCGGACGGCTGAGTCCGGCGCCGGGCGCTCCGCTGCCTTCCACGGTCGTCCGCGACGCTTGGCCGCGGGTGATGTTCCGCCCGAGCGAGGGGACCGGCCGATGAGCCGCCTCGACCCGTACGTCGACCGCCTGCTCGGGCTCGGCGGGCCTGAGACGCACCCCGCTTCGGCGATCGTGGGCGTCCGCACCGCGGACGGTTCCGACGTCGCGGTCGGCGGGTTCGCCGCCCCGGCGGTCCCGATGCGCCGCGACCTCCTCCTCGACCTCGCCTCCGTCACCAAGGTGGCCGCGACCACCGCGCTCGTCATGCGCCTCGTCGACGAGGGCCGGCTCGCGCTCGACGAGAAGGCCCGCCGGCTGCTGCCAGCGTTCACCGGCGACGGCAAGGACGACGTCACCCTCGAGCAGCTCCTGACGCACACGGCCGGGCTGCAGCCCTGGTGGCCGCTCTACCTCGAGACCACCGACCGGGACGCCGCCCTTCTCTGTGCGCAGAGGCTGCCGCTCGCGACCACCCCCGGGACGGCCTGGAGCTACTCCGACCTCGGCCTCATGCTCGCCGGCGCGATCGTCGAGCGCATCACCGGCCACGGCCTGCGCGAGGCGTACCGCACCCTCGTCGCCGAGCCGCTCGGGCTCGGCAGCACCTACGGCCCCGTGCCCGCGGACTCCGCCGTCACCAGCGCCGACAGCGACGTCTACGAGTTCGGGATGGTCGCCACCGGCGACCCGTACCCGGTCCCGTTCCGCGCCGACGACTTCGCGGGCTGGCGCGATCGCCCGCTGCGCGGCGAGGTGAACGACGGCAACGCCGCGCACGCGCTCGGCGGGGTCTCCGGTCACGCCGGTCTCTTCTCCACCGTCGACGACCTGCTCGCGCTCGGCGCCGCCCTGCGCGGAGGCGCCTTCGTCTCAGAGCCGACGCTGCGCCGCTTCGCCCGGCCGTCGCCGGTGAACGCCGGGCAGGCCGTCGGCTTCCGCCGCAGCGACCTGCGCTCGGGCGACGCGACGCTCACGATCCTCGGGCACAGCGGCTTCACCGGGACCTGGTTCGGCTTCGGCCTGGAAGCCGACGTCGTCGTCGCGGGCGCCGCGATGCGACTCGCCGGCGTCGTCGGACCGCTTCCCGCCGATAGCGACCACCCGCGCATCCCGGCGCTCGTCACCGGCGACGCCATCAAGTCCGTCCTGCTCGACGCGGCCGCCGACGCGCTCGCGGCCGGCGCCGCTCCCGTCCCCACGAACGCCGAGGAACGATGAACAGCAACCATCAGGAACCCGTCCGCGAGCCCGTGCTGAGCATCCGCGACCTGTCCGTCACGTTCACGACCTCTCGCGGGGAGGTCGAGGCGGTCCGCAACGTCAGCCTCGACGTGGCCGCGGGGGAGACCGTGGCGATCGTCGGCGAGTCCGGGTCCGGCAAGTCCACCCTCGCCGCCTGCGTCAACCGCCTGCTCGCCGACAACGGCCGCATCTCGTCCGGCACCATCCGGCTGAAGGAGCTCGACATCACGGCGGCGCCGGAGCGGGCCATGACGGCCATCCGCGGCAACCGGATCGGGCTGGTGCCGCAGGACCCGATGACGAACCTGAACCCGGTGATGAAGATCGGCGCGCAAATCGTCGAGGCGCTGCAGGTGCACGGCCGCGCGAAGGGCGATGCGGCCAAGCAGGAGGCCATCCGTCTTCTGGAGCGCGCCGGCATCGCGGACGCGCCCGCCCGCTTCAACCAGTACCCGCACGAGTTCTCCGGCGGGATGCGGCAGCGCGTCCTGATCGCGATGGCGCTCGCCTGCCGGCCCGAGGTCCTGCTCGCCGACGAGCCCACCTCGGCGCTCGACGTGACCGTGCAGCGCCTGGTCCTCGACCAGATGGGGGAGCTCGCCTCCGAGCTGGGCGCCGCGGTCCTGCTCATCACGCACGACCTGGCGCTCGCCGTCGAGCGCGCCGACCGCGTCGCGGTCATGTTCCGCGGCGAGATCGTCGAGACCGGGCCGGCGGCAGAGATCGTGGCGAACCCGCAGCACGAGTACACCCGGCGGCTGCTCGCCGCGGCGCCGGGCATGGCGAGCGCGAAGGTCGCCCCGGCGGTCGCGTCCGGGCCGGACGGAGAGGCGCCGGAGACCCTGCTGGAGGTGACGGGCGCGGTGAAGAAGTACCGCATCCGGGGCCGCTCCGAGCCGTTCCTGGCACTCGACGGCGTGAGCCTGCGCGTTCCGCGCGGTCAGACCGTCGCCATCGTGGGCGAGTCCGGCTCCGGCAAGTCGACGGCCGCACGACTCGCGCTCAAGCTGGAGGAGCCGGACGGCGGGACGGTCTCGTTCCGCGGCGAGGACGTCTCCCGGCTCTCCGGCCGCCGCCTGCTGGAGTTCCGCCGCGCCGTGCAGCCCGTGTTCCAGAACCCGTACGCCTCCCTCGACCCCCGCTACACGATCGGGCAGGTGATCGCCGAGCCGCTGCGCGTGCACCGCATCGGCGACGCCGCGAGCCGCCGGAAGGCGGTCGCCGACCTGCTCGACAAGGTCGCGCTGCCCGGGTCGTTCACCGACCGCTACCCGCACGAGCTCTCCGGCGGCCAGCGGCAGCGTGTCGCGATCGCCCGGGCGCTCGCGCTGAACCCCGAACTCGTCGTGATGGACGAAGCGGTGAGCGCCCTCGACGTGCTGGTGCAGGAGCAGATCCTCGACCTGATGGTCTCCCTGCAGCGCGACCTGGGCCTGTCGTACCTCTTCATCAGCCACGACCTGGCGGTGGTGCGGCTCGTCTCGCACCAGGTGTACGTGATGCGCGCCGGGGAGATCGTGGAGAGCGGAGAGCCCGACGCCATCTTCGAGTCGCCGCAGCAGGAGTACACGCGTCAGCTGATCGCCGCCATCCCGGGCACGTCGCTCGCGGTGGCCTGAGCGGCGGTCGGACATGGCAGCCCCTGCGGCACTGGCCGAACGGCTCGAGAGCCTCGCGCCCGGCTCGGTGCGCGATCGCGCCATCGACCGCCTTGCGATGGCGCACGACGCCTCCCACTACCTGATGACGCCGCTCAGCGTGGTGACGGTGCGCGACACCGCGCACCTCGCGCAGCTGCTCGGCGTCGCCGCCGGGTCCGGCACCCGGGTCGCGTTCCGCTCCGGCGGCACCAGTCTCTCGGGGCAGGCATCGACGACCGGTCTGCTGCTCGACACGCGCGCGAACTTCCGCGCGATCGAGGTGCTCGACGGCGGGGAGCGCGTGCGCGTGCAGCCCGGCGCGACCGTCCGCCAGGTGAACGCGAGGCTCGCCCGCCACGGCCGCAAGCTCGGTCCCGATCCCGCCAGCGAAGCCGCGTGCACCATCGGTGGGGTGGTCGCGAACAACTCCAGCGGGATGGCCTGCGGCACCGAGTACAACACCTACAACACGATCGTGTCGGCCGTGCTCGTGCTCGCCGACGGCACGGTGGTCGACACCGCGGCGCCGGACGCCGACCGGGTCTTGCGAACGGCCGCCCCCGAGCTGTGGGCGGGGCTCGGCGAGCTGCGCGACCTCATCCGGTCGGATGCGAGCATGGTCGCGACGATCCGCCGGCAGTACGCGATCAAGAACACGATGGGCTACGGCCTCAACGCCTTCCTCGACCACGACACGCCGGTCGACATCCTGCTGCACCTGGTCGTCGGCAGCGAGGGCACGCTCGCCTTCGTCGCGGAGGCGACCTTCGCCACCCTCCCGGTGCGGACGCACACGGCCACCGGGATGCTGTACTTCCGCACGCTCGCGGACGCGACGGGCGCCCTCCCCGCGCTCGTCGCCTCCGGTCTCGCCACCGTCGAGCTGCTCGACGCCACCTCTCTCCGGGTCGCGCAGCGCGACCCGGACGCGGGCGACGAACTCCTCGGCCTGGAGGTCGACCGGCACGCCGCGCTGCTCGTCGAGTACCAGGAGCCCGAGGCGGAGGCGCTCGCCACCCGCCTCGCCGCCTGGGACGCGCTGACCGCGACCCTCCCGCTGGCGCAGCCGGCCGCCCTCACCCGCGACCCGGCCCGCCGGAACGCGCTCTGGCACATCCGGAAGGACCTCTACGCCACCGTCGCGGGAAACCGTCCCTCGGGGACGACGGCCATGCTCGAGGACATCGCCGTGCCGGTCGCCGCGCTGAGAGCGACCTGCGAAGGGCTGATCGAGCTGTTCGACCGCCACGGCTACGAGGACAGCGTGATCTTCGGGCACGCCAAGGACGGCAACATCCACTTCATGCTCACCGAGCACTTCGACGACCCTGCCTCGATGCGGCGCTACGCCGAGTTCACCGAGGAGATGGTGGACCTGGTGCTGAACAACGGCGGGACGCTGAAGGCGGAGCACGGGACCGGCCGGATCATGGCGCCGTACGTGCGCCGCCAGTTCGGCGATGCGCTCTACGAGGTGATGCTGCGCGTGAAGCGGCTCGCCGATCCGGACGGACTGCTCAACCCCGGCGTGCTCCTGAACGAGGACCCGGACGGCCCGCTGCGGCACCTCAAGCTGATGCCGACGGTGGAGGCCGAGGTCGACCGCTGCGTCGAGTGCGGCTACTGCGAGCCCGTCTGCCCGAGCAAGGACCTCACGGTCACGCCGCGCCAGCGGATCGTGCTGCGCCGCGAACGGGAGCGCGCGCGGCTCGCCGGCGACCTCGCGCTGGTCGAGGAGCTCGACCGCGACTACCGCTATGACGGACTCGACACCTGCGCCGCCGACGGCATGTGCCAGACCGCCTGCCCCGTGCGCATCGACACCGGGAAGCTCGTGAAGCGGCTGCGCGCCGAGCACGACGACACCCTCGTCGCCGCGGGCTGGAACGCCGCCGCCGGCCGCTGGGGCGCGGTCACGCGTGTCGGCGCCGCCGCCATGACGACCGCGAAACTACTGCCCGCGCCGTTGGTGACCGCCGTCACCGACCTCGGGCGCGCCGTCATCGGCGCCGACGACGTCCCGCGCTACGACCGCGACCTCCCGCGCGGCGGTTCGCGCAGGCAGCCGCGACCGGACCCTGATGCCGTTGCCGTCTACGTCCCGTCGTGCATCGGCTCCCTGTTCGGTCCGGCCGCGTCGTCGCAGGGCGTCCGGGACGCGTTCCTCGCCCTGTGCGAGCGCGCGGGCGTCGCGGTGGCCATCCCGGAGGGGGTGGAGTCGCTCTGCTGCGGCACCCCGTGGACCTCGAAGGGCAACCCGCGGGGGCACCACACGATGGCGGAGACGGTGCTGCCTGTCCTGCGGGAGGCGACGCGCGGGGGAGAACTGCCCGTGATCTCCGACGGGGTCTCGTGCACGGAGGGCTTCCTCCATCTCACCGACGGCAGCGGGCTCACCGTCATCGACGCGGTCGAGTTCGTCGAACGGCAGGTCCTGCCCCGGCTCACCGTGCGGCGACCGCTCGACTCGGTGGCCGTGCATCCCACCTGCTCGTCCACGCACCTCGGGGTCACCGACCCGATGGCGCGCGTCGCGCAGGCGATCAGCGACGACGTGGTCGTCCCGGTCGACTGGGGCTGCTGCGCCTTCGCTGGCGACCGCGGCCTGCTGCATCCCGAACTGACCGCGTCGGCGACGCGTGCGGAGGCCGCGGAGCTCGCCGGCCGCGAGTTCGCCGCGTACGCCTCCGCCAACCGCACCTGCGAGCTCGGCATGACGCGGGCGACCGGCAGGCCCTACCGGCACATCCTCGAGCTGCTCGATGACGCGACCAGGCCCTGAGCGTCGCCAGGATGCAGCGCTGACCCTCGCCTTCGTCTCCCTCGGCGCGGTCAGCGCGGCGATCCCGGCGTCCCTTCCCGGCAGCGCCCTGCGGCTGGGGGTGGATGCGAGCGATCTGCTGCCGAGCGTCTCCCTGCTCTTCCTCGGGCTCTTCGCCGGTGTCGTGGCGGTCGCGTTCGTCCGTCCGGGAGGCGCGGGGACCCTGCTCCCGGTGGGGAGCGGCCTGGAGGCGGCCGGGCTCGCAGATGTCGCAGTCGCACCGTCCGTCCCCGTGTTCCTCGGCGCCGCGCTGGTCACCGGGATCGGTTTCGGGCTCGTGGAGGCGAGCGCGACCGCCCTCACGCGGGCCCGCTCGGCGCATGGCACCCCCGCCCGGTTGAGCGCCCTGAACGGAGCGTCGGCCGTCGCGGCCGCCGTCGCGCCGCTCCTGCTGCTTGCGGGTCAGCGTGTGCTGTGGGTGCCCATCCTCGTGATCGCGGCCGTGCCCGCGGGGGCCGCCGCGCTGGCCGCGGTCGCCCGCGCGAGCTGGCCTCCCGCCACGGACGGCACGCGTGCCCGGGCGGTCGGCGTCCCGCCCGAAACGGGCGTCGGGGCCGGGGCTCTGATACTCCTCGCCGTGGCGCTCTTCCTGTTCGTCGGCGCCGAGACCCTCCTGGCCGGATGGTCGAGCACCCTGCCCGCCCACCTGCTCGGTCTGCCGGTGTCGGCGGCCGCCGCCGGGACGACGGTGTTCTGGACGCTGATGGCCGTCGGCCGCTTCGCCTGCACGGCTCTCCTCGCGCGCGGCATCCGGCCGAGCGTCTACCTCCCGGTCGCCGCCCTCGTCGCGGCAGCCCTCGGTCTCCTCGGCGCCGCGGTCGGACAGGGCGTCGGCGCCGTGCTGCTGGTCGCCGCGGTCGTCATCTGCGTCGCGCCCGGCTACGCGCTGCTGCTGGGCTCCGCGCTCGCGGTCACCCCTTCCCGGAGCGCTGCGCGCACGTCGAGCGCTCTCGTGGCCGTCGGCGCGGCGGGCGGTTCTGCGATCTCCTTCGCGGTCGCCGCCACCGTCGGGGACGCCCCCGCGGCCCTCCTCGTCGTCGTCTCCTGCCTGCTGGCAGGCTGTGCTGTGCTGTCGGTGCTCGGCGTCCGTCGGGGCGGCGCGGTCATCCCGGAGGATGATGAGAGTCTTCGAAAGGTTCGGCCAGACTGAGGGGATGAGTCAATCGTCCCCCGGCGTGATGCGACGCTGGGTGTTCCCGGTCCTCCGTCTCGTCGTGTTCGCCGCCATCGCGGTCGCTCTCGTCAAGCTCGCGTTCTTCAGCGGAGCCACCGCCGGTGCGGACGGGATCAGCCCGACGGGGGTGGTGGCGGAGCCGACGACGACGGTGCAGAGCGGTTCGATCCGCAACGACCTCACCCTGGACGCCGCGGTTTTCGCGGACGCGGCGGCACCGGTCCGGGCCACGGCCGCGGGCGAGGTCACGAAGGTCGCCGTCGCCCAGGGCGCCGCGGTCGACGCCGCGACCCCCGTCGCCGTCGTGAAGCAGCAGCTCGCGACGCCCGCCGCGGACGGCAGCCCCCGATACGGCACGGTGACGATCACTGCGGGCGCGGCCGGGACGCTCTCCGCGGTCGACGTGCTCGTCGGCCAGCAGGTCGCGGTGGGCGACGTGCTCGCCCAGGTGGCGCCGCCCACGTTCAACGTCTCTGGATCGATCGCCGCCGTGCAGCAGTACCGCCTGCTCAGCAAGCCGACCGAGGCGAAGGTGACCATCGCCGGCGGACCGGAGCCGTTCACGTGCACCGGGCTGACCGTGAGCGCGCCGCTGGCCGGCGCGAACACCGGGTCCGACGGCTCGGCGCAGGGTGCTGCGCCCTCCGCCGGTGCCGCTGTCCCCGCCGGTTCGGGTGGGGGAGCGACGGTGCGCTGCGCGGTGCCCGCCGAGGTGACCGTCTTCGCCGGCCTCGCAGCGAAGCTGACGATCAGCGCAGGCTCGGCGGACGGCGCGCTCATCGTGCCGGCGACGGCCGTCGAGGGCGCAGGCGCCGCGGGGACGGTGTACCGACCGGCGGCCGGCGGAGGAGAACCGACGCCCGTCAAGGTGCAACTGGGCATCTTCGACGGTCAGCAGGTGCAGATCGTCTCCGGGCTGAAGAAGGGCGACGAGATCCTGGAGTTCGTGCCCTCCAAGGTGGACGAGCAGGCGGCGTCGGCGAACGGCATCGGCGGCTGATGGCGCTCCTGGTGCTCGACGGGGTCACGCGCGTCGTGGACATCCCGGACGCCGAGCCGCTGCACATCCTGCGCGGGATCGACCTGGTCGTCGACGCCGGCGAGCACGTGTCGATCGTCGGCCGCAGCGGCTCGGGCAAGTCGACGCTGCTGAACATCCTCGGCCTGCTCGACGAGCCGACGGCGGGCAGCATCCGGTTCGACGGCGTCCCCGTGCAGCGGATGTCGGCGGCCGAGCGGGACAGGCGCCGCGGCCGCGAGGTCGGCTTCATCTTCCAGCAGTTCAACCTGCTCCCCGGCCGTACGGCCGCCGAGAATGTCGCCACTCCTCTCCTCTACGCCGAGCCGCGGCGGTTCTGGCGCCGCCGCCGCCTCGCGCTGGAGATGCTCGACCGGGTCGGCCTCGCCGATCGCGCCGACTGGCTGCCGAGCCGCCTCTCCGGCGGCGAGCAGCAGCGCGTCGCCATCGCCCGCGCTCTCGTCCGCGAGCCCCGGGTGATCCTGGCCGACGAGCCGACGGGGGCGCTGGATGTGGAGACCGGCCAGGCGGTCATGCGGCTTCTGGACGGTGTGGCCCGCGACAGCAGCGCCGCGCTCGTGACCATCACGCACGACCCGCACATCGCCGCGCTGGCCGACCATCGCCACCGGCTCGACGGCGGCGTGCTGCATCCAGACGAGGTCGAGGTGGTGCGATGAAGGCGCTCACGTCGGTCTACAGCGTCGTCGTGGAGGCGTGGTCCGAGTTCCGGGTCTACAAGGCGAGGGTGCTCATGGCGATCGTGGGTGTCGCCGTGGCCATCATGGCGCTCACCTCCATCGCGGCGATCTCGGCCGTGGCCCAGCAGGGAGTGGTCGAGGGACTCGAACGCGGTCAGGGGCGCCCGGCGATGCTGAACATCAGCCTGCCGTACTCGGAGGACGGCCGGCCCCTGACGACCGATGCGGAGTTCGGACGGCTGGTGGACGACACCCTCGCGCGGTACCAGGTGACGCATTCGACGCGGCAGGGCTACGCGCAGCCGGTGGTGCGCGGGCTCCCCGCCGACGCCAACCTCAGCGGTCAGCTGGTCGACCCCGACTACGGCGTGATGTTCCGCACCCGGGTCGTCGCGGGGACCTGGTTCTCCGCGCACGACGCCGACCGGCTCGTCCCCGCCGTCGTCGTCAACGAGGGCCTCTGGCGCCTGCTCGGCTCGCCCGACCTGCGCTCGCACCCGAAGCTCCACCTGATCAGCCCCGCGCCGGTGGACGCCGTCGTCGTCGGCGTCGCCGCGGGCGGCGACGAGCACATGGCCCAGCTGTGGATGCTGTACGACGCCTACCGGGCCCTCCAACCGCCCGGGACGCAGCAGGACGAGGCGGGTTCGACGCAGTACTTCGCGTGGGTGCCGCCCGCCATCTCCGGGACGCTGTCGGAGCGCCTCTCCGCCGACCTCTCGCGCGCGGTGGGGAACGGCGCCACCGTCAGCGTGAACAGGCAGGACTACCAGGCAGTCGACGGCCCCGACCCGTTGCTCTTCCTGAAGATCGTCGGCGGCGCCGCGGCCGGGCTGATCCTGCTGCTCGGCGCCCTCGGCCTCCTGAACATCTCGATGGTCACCGTCCGCGCGCGCATCAGGGAGATCGGGATCCGCCGCAGCTTCGGTGCCACAGCGGGTCGCGTGTTCGCGGGCGTCATGATGGAGAGCGTCGTCGCCACGACGGTCGCCGGAGTCGCCGGGGTGATGGTCGCGATCCTGGCACTGGAGAACCCGATCGTGATCGGCTTCCTTCACCGCCAGGGCCTCCAGGACGTGCCGGCCTTCCCGCTCTCCGCGGCCGCGTTCGGGATGCTGGTCGCCGTCGGCGTCGGAGCGCTGGCGGGGCTGCTGCCCTCCCTCGTCGCCGTCCGCGTGCGGCCGATCGACGCCATCCGGTACTGACGGGCCGCCGCCGATCCGGAGAGTCTGCTCGTCGGTGAACCGCGCTCAGGACCGCTGCTCCGCGATGTGGACGTGGACCTCCGTCCGCTCGTCGGCCATCCGCCACAGGCGATCGGCGATGTCCGCCGGGTCGATCGCGGTGGGACCGGCATGGGGTGAACCCTTCACGGAGCCGTTGACGACGATCTCGCCGACGTAGACGCCCTCCGGGCGCAGCCGCGCGGCGAGGAGGCCGACCAGCTTGGTCTTCGCGGCGCATTCGAGGGCGACGCCGTCGCCGCCGAACGACACCGCGTAGCCGTCGATCGCTTCGTCCTGCAGCCCTAGAGCGCCGTTGACGACGAGAACCGACGGTGAGTCGGCGGCCCGCAGGTCGTCGAGGGTCGTCTGGACGGCGGTGAGCAGCCCCGCGACGCCGATGTCGAACACGTGGGCGACGGTCGCCGGGGGAGCGGTGAGCACATCGTCCACCACGACGTTGCGGTACGCGGTGAGGGCGATGGCGGACACGGGACCGAGTTCGGCGCGGATCGACTGCAGCGTGGCGCGGAGGGAAGCGGGGTCGCCTGCGTCGCCGACGAAGCCTCGGGCGGTCACGCCGGCGGCCTCCAGGTGCGCGACGCCGGCGTTCAGCCGCTCGGCCCGGCGGCCGATCAGCGCGATCGACCACCCCTCGCGGCCGAACCGGTGGGCGATGGCGTGGCCGTTTCCTGGACCGTATCCGATGACGACGAGCAATGGCATGATCGTGCTCTTCTCTGCAGCTGGGCGGCCCGAGCGGGTCGCGGGGAGGCAAGCGTAGCATTAACCGGAATCGGAGGTTCCGTATCCGTTTCGGGTGTACGCTGGCCGCATGAGCACCGCAGCACCCCTCGCCCGACGTCCGCGGGCCGATGCGGAGCGGAACCGCCGGCGGGTCCTCGATGCCGCGACCCGGGTGTTCGCCGAGCACGGTCCGTCCGCGACGCTCGGCGACGTCGCCCGGGCCGCCGGCGTGGGCGTCGGGACCATCTATCGCAAGTTCCCCGACAAGCAGGCACTGCTCGACGCGCTGTTCGACGACAAGATCGACGGCATCATGCGGATCGTCGATGACGCGGCGGCCCTTCCGGACCCCGGCGAGGCGTTCCGCAGCTACCTGTCCGGCATGATCGAACTGCACGCCCGCGACCGCAGTCTCGCCACCGTGCTCTTCGGGCCCGACCGGTACGACCGTTTTCCGCCCGCGCTGAGCGAACGGCTCGGGTCGACCGCCGACCGCCTGATCGCGGATGCCGTCGCCGCGGGCGAGCTCCGCCCCGGCTTCACGCGGCAGGACACCATCGCCCTCGCCGCGATGGTTAGCACGATCGCCCTCGCCTCCCGCGAGACCGACCCCGACCTGTGGCGCCGGTACGCCTCCTTCGTCGTCCACGGCACGCGCCCGGCGGCGGCCGTTCGCCTGGAGCCGGAGCCGCCGGCGTTCCGCGCCATGACCGAAGCCCTCAGCCGGGTGCTCTGAGGCTGACCGATGACGTCATCCGACTCGGCCCCGGAGCCCCTCGAGAAGCTGGACGCCGGCCTCTTTGCGACCACGCAGCACGTGTCTCTGCCGTTCATGGCGGGAATCGAGCTGCGCGCGTTCGTGCTCGACGCCGAAGAAGGCCCCGTCATCGTGTACAACAACCCGGGGATCGATGCTGCGGCCGGCAGGATCCGGGAATTCGGGACGCCGAAACGACTCCTCATCAACCACTGGCACGAAGGCATGCACGGCGCCCCGACCCTGGACGTACCGACCTTCGTTCACGAACGGGACCGCCGGCAGACAGAGCGCTCTCTGCGCGTGGACGGCGTGTTCGATGCCCGGCAACGCATCGGGGAGGACCTGGAGGTCATCCCCAGCCTTGCGCACACGCCCGGGACCGCCTTCTACCTGTGGGACAGCGGCGAACACCGCTACCTGTTCCCCGGCGATTCCCTCTGGGTGCAGGACGGGGTCTGGAGGGCGGTGGTCCTCGGCGAGAGCGACCGCGGGGCGTTCCTCGAGACCCTCGCGCTTCTGCGCGACCTCGACTTCGACGCCCTGGTGCCGTGGCCCGCGCAAGCCGGGCGACCTCCGGTTGAGTACCTCACCCCGCAGGAGAAGACGCGGCAGATCGACGCCGTCGTGGCGCGGCTGAAGGCGGGCGCATCGGGGCCGAACGTCTGAACGCCCGCCTGCGTGTGGCGCGACACGCCGAGGGCGGTCGGTTCCACGTGATCTCGGATCGGTCCGGTCCCGGCGGTCGGGCGTCGCGGTGTCGTAGGCGGAGGCTGTCGCCTGCGCCCGGATGGCTGGCAAAACTGCCGGTCGACGGCAGAAAAGGAATGGGGCGCTCCGGGCGACGACGGAGGGAGCGCGAGCCCTCGATGTCGTTGGTTCCCCCTAATCTGGGGGCTGTAAGAAAAAATCCCCAAAACACAACATGTAGTGGAATGACAATCGTGTCATTCGGGTTATATAGTGGGTGAACACCGCGGGAACGCGGATCACCAAGACTTCAAGGGGAGGCCATCATGGACTACGAAAACGACAGCGTTGGCGGCTACTCGGTTCCCGTCGACCCCATGGACCTGCTGCAGTGCGACAGCTGCCAGTAAGGCGCTAGCACCGAGCGTGAAGACCCCGAAGGCCGCAAGGCCGCCGGGGTCTTCTGTCGTCCGAGGTGCGCCCGGCTGCGTGCAGGGAGCGGTCAGTAGAATCGTCGGGTGCCAGTGAATCCAGAGCTGCAGGGGCGGGAGTTCCCGCCCACCCAGCCGTACCTCGTCGGCCGTGAGAAGGTGCGCGAGTTCGCGCGAGCCGTCTTCGCCACCACCCCGCTCTCCTACGACGTCGAGGCCGCCCGCGCCGCCGGGCACCCGGACCTCGTCGCCCCGCCCACCTTCCCTGTGGTCGTGCAGGAGGCGACGCTCGCCCAACTGCTCTCCGAGCCGGACGCGGGGATCGACTTCAGCCGCGTCGTGCACGGCGACCAGCGCTTCACGTTCAGCCGGCCGGTGTTCGCCGGCGACGAGCTGACCGCGACGCTCCGCGTCACGTCGGTCAAGTCGCTGGGCGCCCACTCGATGGTGACGGCCGAGTCGACGATCGTCGACGCGGACGGAGCCCACGTGGTGACCGCAACATCCACCCTGGTCGTGCGAGGAGACGAGTGATGGCAGGCACCGACGACACCCCCGACTTCGACGCCCTGACCGTCGGCGACGTGGTCGCCGAGCGGACCTTCGAGCTCAGCCGCGACTCGCTCGTCCGCTACGCGGGCGCCTCCGGCGACTTCAACCCCATCCACTACCGCGACGACGTGGCCACCTCGGTGGGCCTGCCGGGCGTGATCGCCCACGGGATGCTCACCATGGGCCTCTCCGTGCAGCCCGTCGTCGACTGGGCGGGAGACCCGGCCCTGATCGCGGACTACCAGGTGCGCTTCACGCGGCCCGTGGTCGTCGACCCGGCCGACGGTGCCACCGTGACCGTGACGGCGAAGGTCGGCCAGCTGGATGCGGAGGCGCGCGTCGCCCGCATCGACCTGACCACCACGTTCGGCGGTGAGACGGTGCTGGGCAAGGCGCAGGTGCGCGTCCGGCTGGCATGACCGACGGCACGACGGCACGCCTCGCCGACCTGACCACCATCCGCGTCGGCGGTGCGCCGCGTCTGCTCGTCGCGGCGGGCACGCGCGAGGAGCTGATCGACGCCGTCCTCGACGCCCGCAACAGCGCAGAGGACTGGTTCCTGCTCGGCGGCGGCTCCAACACGGTGGCGAGCGACGAGGGCTTCGACGGTACGGTCATCCACGCTCGCACCCGCGGGGTCGAGCGGTTGGCCGCGCCCGAGGGCCGCATCCGGTTGCGCGTGCAGGCCGGCGAGCCGTGGGACGAACTCGTCGCGCTGACCGTGAGCAACGGCTGGTCGGGCATCGAGGCGCTCTCGGGCATCCCCGGCTCGACCGGCGCCGCGCCCGTGCAGAACATCGGAGCGTACGGCCAGGAGATCGAGTCTGCGCTCGTCGGCGTGGAGTTCTTCGACGACATGACCGGCGAGGTCGTGTACCTGACGCGCGAGGAGCTCGGATTGGGGTACCGCACGTCGGTGCTCAAACGCGGACGCCGCGGCGTCGTGCTGACGGTCGACCTCGAGCTGTCGGACAACACCGTCCCCGGCGGGATCGCGGCGCCGCTCAGCGCGCCCGTCGCGTACGCGCAGCTCGCCGACGCCCTCGGCGTGCCTCTCGGGTCTCGGGTGCCGGTGGCGGAACTGAGGCGTGCCGTGCTGTCGCTCCGCTCCTCAAAAGGCATGGTGCTGGATCCGGCCGACCCGGACTCGGTCAGCTCCGGCTCGTTCTTCACCAACCCGATCGTCTCCGAGGGGTTCGCCCGCACCCTGCCTGCGAACGCTCCGCGGTGGCCGCAGGAGCCGGCTGAGCCGGACACCGTGCTCGCGCTGCCGCCGGGCGGCCTGCACCCTCTCGACGTGCCGTCGCTGCCTGCCACGGAGTACACGGTCAAGCTCAGCGCAGCCTGGCTCATCGAGAATTCCGGCATCCGGCGCGGCTTCGCGCTTCCCGGCTCCGGAGCGGCCATCTCGTCGAAGCACACGCTCGCGATCGTGAACCGCGGTGGTGCGACGGCGGACGACGTGGTGCAGCTGGCCACCTTCATCCAGTCGCGGGTGCAGGCCGAGTTCGGTGTCGTGCTGCAGCCCGAGCCGGTGCTGGTCGGCTTGGCGATCTGACGGCGGACTCTGAGAAGATTCTCACGCCCGCCTCCGTAGGCTGATCCCACGACGACGCGCATCGCGTCGGGACGGACCGGAGGGACGACATGGGATTCCTGGACCGCCTTCTCGGACGCGAGGAACCGCGCCCGAACGGCTCTCAGCAGCAAAACGCCTATCAGCCGTACGGGGCTGCCGGCCAGTCGGCCGCGGGCACCGCCGCGGGTGTCCCCGGGCAGGCCGGTGCGCCGCAGCGCAGCGAGGACGAGATCGCGGTCGAGCGCTACCGTTACCTGCTGCGCACCGCCCCGCCGGAGACGATCGAGCAGGTGCACGAGGAGGCGTTCGGGAAGCTGACGCCCGAGCAGCGCCGCATGGTCTTCGAGCAGTTGAGCCAGAACGCGCCGGCCGGCGAGCAGCCCCGCGCCGACGACCCTCGCTCGCTGGCGCAGGCGGCGACCCGCTCCGAGCTGCGGCAACCCGGCACGCTGGAGCGCTCGCTGGGAGGCTATGGCGCAGGCACAGGCGGAGGCCGAGGCGGCTTCGGCGGCCCCGGTCTCGGCAGTATGTTCGCCACCTCGCTGCTCGGAAGCGTCGCCGGGTATGTCATCGGCTCGGCCATCGTCAGCTCGTTCCTTCCCTCGCCGGCGGACAACCAGGCCGACGCCGGCTCGGGCGACCAGAACACCGACAACGCCAATGATCAGAACAACGACGGCTCCGGCGACCAGGGCGGCGACGGCGGCTCGGGCGACCAGGGCGGCGACGGCGGTTCCGGCGACGGCGGCTCGACCGAAGCGGCCGGCTGGGACGGCGGGTCCGGCGGCGACGCGGGCGGCGGCTGGGACGGCGGTTCCGGCGCCGACGCGGGCGGCTGGGGTGGCGGCGACTGGGGCGGCTTCGGCGGCGGTGACTTCGGCGGTGGCGATTTCGGCGGCGGCGATTTCGGAGGCGGCGACTTCATCTGACCCCTCCCGTCGCGGGCGAGGGGCGGCGAGGTCGTCTGACCCGGCCCCTCGCTCGTGAGGAGGCATGCCCTCACGCCCGCAGCGCGGCGGCGAAGGGCAGCACGGCAGAGGCGCCGGATCTCAGGAGCTCCTGACCGGCCACGGTGACCGTCCACCGGCTGTCCACCAGGTCGTCGATCAGGAGCACCGGCACCGCGGGCGGGAGCGCCAGTCCGTCAGCGCTGAAGCGGTCCCAGACCGACGCGAGCCGGAAGGCGCTGTTGCCGCCGGGCGAGCCAGCGGGGGCGGAGCCCCTCCAGGCGAGCGTTCCGGCGAACGGCAGCCGGCCGATGGAGGCGATGCCTCGGGCGAGCGACTCGATGAACACCGGCCTGCGACGTGAGGGCATGGCCACGACCGCACCTGGACGCGCCGCCCAGTCCCAGTCGGCCAGCACGCGCACGCACGCGTCGAGCACGGCCGGCGGCACCGGCTGGTCCGGCGTGTCGTCGCCGAGCAGCTCGCGCAGGCGGCCGCCCCAGCCGAGGTCGGTCAGGCGTGCGAGGGCACGGCCGGGTTGCAGCAGCTGGTCTGCGGCGAGCTTGCCCTTCACGGGGAGGCCGAGCCGGTCGGCGCCCGTCGGCCATAGCTTGCGCGGCTCCACCTCGACCCCGACCCGGTCGAGCAGCGAACCCACCTGACCGGCGGCGCCGTCGTCGACCTCGGTCGGGAACCACACTCCTGCGCAATTGTCGCACCGGCCGCACGGCCCGGCGTCGGGATCGTCGAGGGCTCTCTGCAGGAACTCCATGCGGCACCCGGTGGTCGACTCGTACTCGAGCATCGACGCCTGCTCCGCCTCGCGGGCTGCGGCGATGCGGGCGTAGCGCTCCTCGTCATAACTCCAGGGCGTACCCGTGGCGACCCAGCCGCCGCTCACCCGGCGGACGGCGCCATCGACGTCGAGCACTTTCAGCAGCAGTTCGAGCGTGGACGCCCGCAGGTCGACGCGGCTCTCCAGCACGCGGGTCGACTGCGCGGTGTCTCCCAGCGCCTCCAGGACTGCCGCAGCCTTCTCGCGCGACGGCATGGAGGCGGTCGCGAAGTACTGCCAGATCGCGCGGTCTTCTGGGCCGGGCAGGAGCAGGACGTCGGCGTTGTCAGTCGCTCTGCCGGCGCGCCCGACCTGCTGGTAGTAGGCGACAGGCGACGACGGGGCGCCGAGGTGGACGACGAATCCCAGATCGGGCTTGTCGAACCCCATTCCGAGCGCGCTCGTGGCGACGAGCACCTTCACCTCGTTCCGCTTGAGCCGGCCTTCGAGGTCTTCGCGCTCGGCGGTGTCGGTCTGGCCGGTGTAGGCGTAGGCCTCATGCCCTGCACGCCGGAGCACGCGGGCAGTGTCCTCCGCCGCGGACACGGTCAGCGTGTACACGATGCCGCTGCCGGGGAGGTCGGCCAGGTGGCCGGCGAGCCACGCGAGTCGCGTGGTCGCGTCCGGCAGCGGCAGGACCCCGAGGCGGAGTGAGCGACGGGCGAGGGGGCCGCGGATGGTCAGCACCTCGCCCTGCCGTCCCGCGCCCAGCTGATCCACGACGTCGGCGACCACGCGCTCGTTGGCCGTCGCCGTGGTCGCGAGCACCGGGATATCGGAGGGGAGGAGCGCGATGAGGTCGCGCAGCCGACGGTAGTCGGGGCGGAAGTCGTGGCCCCAGTCGGAGATGCAGTGCGCCTCATCGACGACGAGCAGACCGCTCCTCTCGACGAGGGCGGGCAACTGCGTGTCGCGGAACTCGGGGTTGTTGAGCCGCTCCGGGGAGACGAGGAGCACGTCCACCGTGTCTTCGCGCAGCCGCGCGGCCACGTCGTCCCACTCGTGGCGGTTGGCCGAGTTGATGGTGACCGCGCGTACGCCCGCGCGTTCGGCCGCCGCCACCTGGTCGCGCATGAGAGCGAGCAGGGGAGACACGAGGATGGTCGGGCCGGCGCCCTTGGCCCGCAGCAGCATGGTGGCGACGAAGTACACCGCCGACTTGCCCCAGCCGGTGCGCTGCACCACGAGCGCACGCCGGTGGTCGTCGACGAGGGCGCGGATGGCCTCGAACTGGCCGTCGTGGAACTCCGCCTCCGGACGCCCGACGAGGGCGCGGAGGCTGGTGAGGGCGTCTGTTGCTGTGGTCATGGAGCCATCGTCGCAGGGACGCCTGACGGCCGGCCCCGATCGCCGCAATCTGTGGAGAACCGAGATCGGGGGCCGGCTGTGGACGGAAGCGCTCAGGCGCGCGGGTGGACGCGGCGCCGCTGCGATGCCCGGACGCCGCCGAGCAGGGCGGACACCACGATGATCAGGCCGAGCACGGCCGCCGCAAGCGCCCAGGCGGACCCCGGGGTGAGGGAGCGCAGCCAGTCGGCGACCTCGGCCGCCCGCTCGGCCGACGCGATCACGTAGAGGGTCGACCCCGCGAAGAGCGCGAGGAGCACGCCCCAGACGACGCCGCCCCAGCGGATCTGTGCGCGCGCCGGATCCGTCCGTGCCGCATCCACCGGGACCGCATCCACCCGCGCCGTCTCGTTCTCTGTGCCCGCACCCGGCTGCGCCGCGTCGTCCTGTTGTCCGGTCATCGTCGTCTCCCTGTCGCTCTCGGTGTCGGTCACTGCTGAAGGAGGACCGGGAGGCCCTCGTGGGTGAGGTGGAGGCCGGCGATCCCGCTCCCGGCGAGGACGAGCGCCGCCACGGTGAGCGCGGCCAGCAGGATCCCGAGGAAGATCAGGAACCCGCTCCGCCGGCGCGCCAGCCCGGCGATCAGTACCGCGACGCCGACGACCAGCGTCGCCGACGCCAGTCCGGCCGCTGTCGTGAACCGCGCGACCTCGGCCAGCTGCGGCCACACGATCGACACCAGCGACCCGGCGACGAGCGCCAATCCGACCGTGAGCCAGCCGATCGCCGCGCCCACCCGCGGGTTCGCCGCACGGTAGGCGTCGCGGCGGGCCGCAGCCTCCGCGGTCGCGGTCGCGACCTGGGTGCGCAGCTCGGCGGACCGCTGCGCTTTCACCGCGCGCATGTCGGCCGCGAGCCGCCGCTTCCATTCCGCGTGGTCGGCGCGCCACTGGGCCTGGCGCTGCTGCCAGTCGGCCACGTCCTCCGTCGAGGCACCCTGCGGGGGAGCGGGGGGCGGCGTCGGCTCGGCCGCGATGTCCAGCTGGACGCTGTCCGCGGCGATGGTCGCCGCGGCACCGCCGGCAGCGGCCGCGGCAGTGGCTGGCGCCGGAGCCCCGGCCGAACCCGGCGCGCCGGCCCCGGCCGGATTCGCCGAGCCGGCGGACGCGGCCCCGGCCGACGCATCGCTCGCGGGGCCGCCGTATCCACCACCTCCGCGCGCCTCGGAGCGATTCACCGCCACCACGATGAGCGCGACGACCGCGCCGATGACCACGAGCGTCCACACCACCCGTCCGACGACCTCGCCCCAGGCGGGCACATCCCAGAACGGGCCGCCTGCCCACCAGAAGCCGCTCGCCCACGGCAGCAGCGAGAGCAGCAGCATGACCCCGATGGCGACCATCGGCGGCTCGAAGTCGCCCTCGAAGAGCCGCTGCAGGTGGATGCGGCCCTCCCGGTCGGGCAGCAGCGCCCACGCCGCCGCGTACAGCAGCAGGACGGGCACCCCGAGGATTCCGGCCACGACGACGATCCCGCGCACGATCAGCGGGTCGATGCCGAGCCGGTACGCGATCCCGGCGCAGACGCCACCGAGCCAGCCGTCCGCCCGGACGACGCCGAGGCCGCGCATCCAGTCGAAGAAGCGGGTTCCGCGGCCCGAGAACCCGGTCCGGGGCCCGCCGTACGGGTTCGCGGGCGTCCCCACCGGGGGAGTCGAATCGTTCTGTGACATGCTCACCATCCTGTCGGCGACAGTGGGAGGACGGCATCCGGTGAACCCCTGAGCCGACCCTGATTCCCGCCGTCGGCGGATGCGGGGTGCTCCGGGGTCTGCTTGGATTCCAGCTATGTCCTCCTCCGCGCCCGCCGGCCCGTCCAGCGGTCCGAGCGCCGGTGTCCGCCGGCCGCCGCTGGCGCGCCCGCGCTCCTGCTGGGTCAGCGGTGTGTCTGTCGCGCTGGCCGACCATCTGGGCTGGCCGGTGGTCGCGGTGCGGTGGGCGTTCGTCGGCGCGAGCTTCCTCGGCGGCGCAGGCCTGCTCCTCTACCTCTGGTTCTGGGCCTTGACGCCGCTCCGGCCGCCGTCCGAGTCGGATCCGGCCGACGGCGTCCGCCGCCGCGTCAACGTGCCGTGGGTGCTCGCGGGGGCGGGCGCGGCGTCCGGCATCGCGTCGGTGGTCCTCGCGGCGGGCGGCGCGACGGCCGCCGGTATCGGCACCCTGGCGGCCACGGTCGCCATGCTGGTCCTCGCCGTCGCCTGGGAGACGCTGGCCGACGAGGAGCCCGCGGCCTTCGCGCCGCTGCCGCCCACGGCGTTCCGCATCGCGTGCGGCGCGTTCCTCGTCGTCATCGCGCTCGCCATCGCCTTCACGCAGAACGTCGGGGGCTCCGGGATGCTGTGGCTCGGAATCCTCGTCGCCACCTTCGCCGGCGCGGCCGTCCTGCTGGCTCCGTGGGCGGTCAGACTCTGGCGCGAGCTGATCTCGGAGCGCACGGCGCGCATCAAAGAGGAGCAGCGCGCCGAGATGGCGGCGCACCTGCACGACTCCGTGCTGCAGACGCTCGCGCTCATCCAGAACCGGGCAGGGGCCTCGAGCGAGGTGGGCCGTATCGCCCGCGCCCAGGAGCGGGAACTGCGCGACTGGCTCTTCGCAGACGCGGCCGGCTCGGCCCGCGAGGCCCGCGACCTCGGCGCCGAGCTGCGCGAGGTGGCGGCGGCCCTGGAGGTCGACCACCCCGTCCACTTCGACGTCGTGACCGTCGGCGAGCCGGTGCGGGACGCGCCGTCAGAGCTGGGCGCCGCCGCGCGCGAGGCCATGCTGAACGCCGCGCGGCACGCGGGCGGCGAGATCTCCGTCTACGTCGAGGGCGCCCCCGCGAGCGGGCAGACGCCGGCCAGGGTGGACGTCTTCATCCGCGACCGGGGTCCGGGCTTCGACCTGACCGCCCTTCCCGAGGGGCGCCTCGGCGTCCGAGAATCGATCATCGGCCGGATGCGGCGTGCCGGCGGACAGGCCGCCGTGAACGCGCGCGCGACCGGCACCGAGATCCAGCTGACCATCGACATCCCGAGCGAGACGACATGACCGAGACCTCCGGCGGCGACCGGCCCGTGACCGTGGTGATCGTCGACGATCACTCCATCTTCCGCTCCGGCCTGCGCTCCGACCTCGACGGGCGGCTGCGGGTCGTCGGCGAGGCGGCGGACGTGGATGCGGCCGTCGCCACCGTGCTCGAGACGCGGCCCGACGTCGTGCTGCTCGACGTGCACCTGCCCGGCGGCGCGGGCGGCGGAGGCGCCGAGGTGGTGCGCCGCACGGCCGCGCAGGCGCAGGCCACCCGGTTCCTCGCGCTGAGCGTCTCGGACGCCGCGGAGGACGTCGTCGGCGTCATCCGGGCCGGGGCGCGCGGCTACCTGACGAAAGGCAGCTCGGGTCGCCAGGTGAGCGACGCCGTCGTCGCGGTGGCGGACGGCGACGCGGTCTTCTCGCCGAAACTGGCCGGATTCGTCCTCGACGCGTTCGGCGCGGCAGCGGGGGAGCAGGCCGAGTCGACGGACGAGCTCGACCGGCTCTCCTCACGCGAGCGGGAGGTCATGCGGCTCATCGCGCGGGGGTACGCCTACAAGGAGGTGGCGGCAGAGCTGTTCATCTCGATCAAGACGGTGGAGACCCACGTCTCCGCGGTGCTGCGGAAGCTGCAGCTGTCCTCCCGGCACGAGCTGACGGCCTGGGCGCTGGAGCGCCGCCTGCTCTGAGCTGACCGCTTTGCGGGCGGGCGTCGCCGTCACGTACACTTGACGAGGTGGTTGAATCCGCCAAGCTTTTCTGCGCCCTTTTTTGTTTCAGAATCTGGCGACGTGAGGTGCGGCGATTCGCTTCTTAGGGCGGTAGCTCAATTGGCAGAGCAGCGGTCTCCAAAACCGCAGGTTGCAGGTTCGATTCCTGTCCGCCCTGCACATCGGCATCCAGGTGCCGGTCCACGAAAGGTGTAACGAGGTGGCCCGAAAGGTAATCGACGAGCCGAGCGAGGACGTCGTCGCCAACGCGAAGAAAGATCGCGCTGCGCGTCGGAACCCGTTCGCCCGGATCGCCCTGTTCATCCGGCAGGTCATCGGCGAGCTCCGCAAGGTCGTCACCCCGACCCGCAAGGAGCTCTTCAGCTACACCGGCGTCGTGCTGGTGTTCGTGGTCATCATGATGGCTCTCGTGTCCCTCCTTGACTGGGTGTTCGGACTGGGTGTCGTGTGGGTGTTCGGAAACCCGAAGTAGACGAGTCGACAGGGCCGCACCGGCCTCCCCGACAAGAAATGGAATGAATTCAGTGTCTGAGACCAATCGCGACGACGTGGACTGGGCCCCTGCCGCGGAGCAGTCCTCCGAAGACGACGAGGCGCAGACCGGCAACGTCCTCGCCAGCGAGGATGAGGCGTCCGACGCGGCCGAGCACGAGGCCCTGCACGTCGTCGCCGACGATGGCACCGAGGTCGACCTCGACGCGGTGCTCGACGCCATGGCGGAGGCCGTCGACCCCGAGGCCGACCGCGCGGTCGACGAGGCCCTCGAGGTCGACAGCGAGGACGAGGCGGAGGCCGCCCAGCTCGCCGTCGAGGACGAGGAGGAGGAGTCGGTCGTCGACCCCTACGAGGCGTTCCGCACCGAGCTGCGCTCCAAGATCGGCAAGTGGTACGTCATCCACTCGTACGCGGGCTTCGAGCGCCGCGTGAAGTCCAACATCGAGAACCGCATGGTCTCGATGAACATGGAGGACTACATCTACGAGGTCCAGGTCCCGATGGAGGACGTGGTCGAGATCAAGAACGGCCAGCGCAAGATGGTCAACCGCGTGCGCATCCCGGGCTACGTGCTCGTGCGCATGGACCTCAACGAGGACAGCTGGTCGGTCGTGCGCCACACGCCGGGTGTCACCGGGTTCGTCGGCAACGCCCACAACCCGACGCCGCTGCGGTTCGAAGAGGCCTTCTCGATGCTGAAGAGCCTCGTGCAGGTGGAGGCCGCCCCGGCCAAGGGCGCCGCGAAGGGCCAGAAGGCCGCCGCGCGCAGCGTCATCACCGAGGTCGACTTCGAGATCGGCGAGACGATCACCATCAAGGAGGGCTCGTTCGCGGGTCTGCCGGGTTCGATCAGCGAGATCAAGCCGGAGAGCGGCAAGCTCACCGTGCTCGTCTCCCTCTTCGAGCGCGAGACGCCGGTCGAGCTCAGCTTCGACCAGGTGACGAAGCAGTAGGAACATTCAGAGCCTCCCCACGGTTTTACAGAACACCGGGTCTCGGAAGGGCCGAGAAACCGGGAGAGCGACGCGGGCGTGAAGCCCCGGAGCTCGAATACACAAAGAAGGAAGAGACATGGCACCGAAGAAGAAGGTCACCGGTCTGATCAAGCTTCAGATCAACGCCGGCGCCGCCAACCCGGCCCCGCCGATCGGCCCGGCCCTGGGTCAGCACGGCGTGAACATCATGGAGTTCTGCAAGGCGTACAACGCGGCGACCGAGTCGCAGCGCGGCAACGTCATCCCGGTCGAGATCACCGTGTACGAGGACCGCTCGTTCACGTTCGTCCTGAAGACCCCGCCGGCGGCCGAGCTGATCAAGAAGGCGGCAGGCGTCGCCAAGGGCTCGGGCGTCCCGCACACCACCAAGGTCGGCAAGCTGACCCAGGAGCAGGTGCGCCAGATCGCCGAGCAGAAGATGGTCGACCTCAACGCCAACGACATCGACGCGGCGTCGAAGATCATCGCAGGCACCGCCCGCTCCATGGGCATCACGGTCGAGGCGTAAGTCCGACCCCCTCAAGACATACGTGGAAGAGCCGGCCAGGCTCGCACCACATTCTCGTTAGGAGAAATCACATGGCACAGAAGTCCAAGGCCTACCGGGCCGCGGCCGAGAAGATCGAGGCCGGAAAGTTCTACACGCCGGAGGAGGCCGTCGCCCTCGCGAAGGAGACCGGCTCCGCCAAGTTCAACTCGACCGTCGAGGTCGCGCTGAAGCTGGGTGTCGACCCGCGCAAGGCGGACCAGATGGTCCGCGGTACCGTCATTCTTCCTCACGGTACGGGTAAGACCGCCCGCGTCATCGTGTTCGCCACCGGCCCCGCGGCCGAGGCGGCCATCGCGGCCGGTGCGGACGAGGTCGGCGGCGCCGACCTGATCGAGAAGGTCGCCGGCGGTTACACCGACTTCGACGCGGCCGTCTCCACCCCGGAGCTCATGGGCCAGGTCGGCCGTCTCGGCAAGGTGCTCGGCCCGCGCGGCCTCATGCCCAACCCGAAGACCGGCACGGTCACCCCGGATGTGGCGAAGGCCGTCTCCGACATCAAGGGCGGAAAGATCGAGTTCCGCGTGGACAAGAACGCCAACGTGCACTTCGTCGTGGGCAAGGCCGGCTTCACCGCCGAGCAGCTGAACGACAACATCAAGACCGCTCTCGAGGAGGTCGTGCGTCTCAAGCCGTCCGCCGCGAAGGGCCGTTACATCCAGAAGGGCGCCGTGTCGACCACGTTCGGCCCGGGCATCCCACTGGACGTCAACGCCATCTGAGTTCGTTCACCGAACACCCGGAAGGGCCGGGACCGCACCGCGGTCCCGGCCCTTCCGTCGTTCCCAGGCTGGCCGTCCGGTAGCGAACTGCACGTTGTGGTTGCTATTCGCCACGAATAGCGACCACAACGTGCAGCTCGACGGGATGCGGGCGGGCCAGCGGGGTCCGGGCGCAGGGCGGTGAGGATGCTTCACCTCCGATAAGCAGTGCGACGGAACTGTCTACCCCCTGTTGCGGTGGTAGAACGAGCGGGTCTAGGGTCGCTCCTGTCGCGCGTCGCGCGGCGGCTCGAAGTCGAGCCGGTCCGAGTTCGAAGGATGACATTCATGGCACTTCGCACCACCCGATCCCTCCACAAGAGGGCTCTCGGGATCGTCGCCACCACGACCGCCGTGGTGGCTTTGTCATTGGCGGGGACCTCCGCCGCCAACGCGGCCGACCGCGTTCCGTACGCCGGGTCCGTCCCCTCCTGGGCGACGCCGGCCAACGACGCAGGGGCGGCTGCGGCCGACACGACGGTGCAGGGCGAGATCTACCTGCCCCTGCGCGATCAGAAGGGCGCCGAGTCGCTCGCGAAGGCGGTCTCTAACCCGCTGGACCGCGGGTACCGCAAGGCCCTGTCGCCGCAGCAGTGGATCAATCGCTTCTCGCCCACCCAGGCCGACTTCGACTCGGTGGTGAACTTCATCAAGACGGCGGGCCTCACCATCCAGGGTGTCCCGGACAGCCGCCAGTACGTCGTGTTCCGCGGCACGGCGGAGCAGCTCGGCTCGGTGTTCGGAACGTCGCTGCACTCGTACAACCACGCCGACCGCAAGCTCGTGGCCCCCTCGACGGCACCGTCGGTTCCGACGGCGCTCGCCAGCAAGGTGTCCGCGATCAGCATCGAGCAGTCGCGCACGACCACCCGCCCCGACTCGATCAAGCAGGGCGACCTCGGCGCCTCCGGCGACCCGACCGTCGCCCGCAAGTTCGCGGCCGCAGCGCCCGTGATCGACACCCCCTGCTCGCACTACATCGGCGAGCACACCGTGACGGTCCCGCCGGCGTACAACGGCCAGACGCAGTACAGCACCAACAACTGCGGCTACACCCCGCAGCAGCTGCGCAGCGCATACGGGCTCGACGCCCTCGGCAAGCGGGGCGTCAACGGCACCGGGCAGACCGTCGCGATCATCGACGCGTACGCCAGCCCGAGCATCCTGAAGGACGTCAACTCCTACTCGCAGCAGAACGGCGAGCCGGGCCTCACGAACTCCAGCTACCAGCAGCTGGTGCCGAAGCCGAGCGAGTTCACCGACCAGGAGCTGTGCCAGCAGCCGAGCGGATGGCAGGGCGAGCAGACGCTCGACGTCGAGTCGGTGCACGCCATCGCTCCCGGCGCGCGCATCCTGTACGTCGGCGGCACGGACTGCGGCGGCGGCCTCGACATCGCCATGTCGAAGATCCTCGACAACAAGCTCGCCAACATCGTCAGCAACAGCTACGGCAACGTGGGTGAGGCGGTTCCCGCCGACGTCATCCAGGGCGAGGTGAACCTGCAGCTCCAGGCGGCGGGTGAGGGCATCGGCCTGTACTTCTCGAGCGGTGACAACGGCGACGAGGTCGCCAACCTCGGCTATGCGTCGCCCGACTTCCCGGCGTCCTCGCCGTGGGTCACCTCGGTCGGCGGCACGAGCACCGGCATCGACAAGAACGGCAAGATCGCGTGGGAGACCGGCTGGGGCGACCAGTTCGACCAGATCGTCAAGAACGCGGACGGCACGCTCAGCTACGCACAGCCCCTCCCGGGAACCCGGTTCGTCGGTGGTGCGGGCGGCGGCGTGAGCGCCGTGTTCGCGCAGCCGGACTACCAGCGCGGCATCGTGCCGCAGGCCCTCGCACAGGGCAAGCGCGTCTCGCCCGATGTGGCTGCGCTGGCCGACCCGTACACCGGGTTCCAGATCGGCATCCGGCCGATCGTCGACGACACCACCCTCGCGACCGGCGACTACATCAACGAGACCTACGGCGGAACGTCGCTGGCCGCGCCGATCGTGGCCGCGCAGATCGCGATCGTGCAGCAGGCGACGCGCAGCACCATCGGGTTCGCCAACCCGACGCTGTACGGCGTGAAGCGCATCCTGCCGAACGCGTTCCGCGACGTGCTGCCGCAGAACCCGCCGCAGGCGCTCGTCTACACCAGCAAGATCAGCGGCAACACCTACCTGGTGACGCTGGATCAGGACACCTCGCTCAAGACGGCGAAGGGCTACGACGACGTCACCGGCCTCGGCGGTGTCTCGTTCGACCTGCTCAGCTGGGTGGCGCAGGGCCGGCACTGACGACCCGGACCCATCCAGGACCGGCCGTCTCCCTCTCGGGAGGCGGCCGGTCCGCTGCGTGCGGCCATCGGTAGGCTGAGAAGGTGACCGTCACCATCCGTCCTGCCGCGGCGGGCGACGAGGCCGCCCTGGCAGCCGTCGCCGCCGTGACCTTCCCGCTCGCCTGCCCTCCGAGCACGACGGAGGAGGCGAAGGCCGCGTTCATCGCGTCGGTCCTGTCGGAGGAGCGCTTCGCCGAGTACCTCGCCGACGAGGGTCGTAGGCTGCTCATCGCGGAGGAGGGGGATGGTGTCGCGATCGGCTACACCATGGTCGTGCTCGGCGAACCGGGCGACGAGGATGTGCGCGCCAGCCTCCGCATCCGTCCCACCGCCGAGCTCAGCAAGTGCTACGTGCTGCCCGGCCACCACGGCGAGGGTGTCGCCGGCCGCCTCATGGCCGAGAGCCTTCGGCTGGCGGCCCAGGCGGGCGCCGACGGCATCTGGCTCGGCGTCAACCAGGAGAACGCCCGCGCCCAGCGCTTCTACGGCAAGAACGGCTTCGAGCGCGTCGGCGTCAAGCGCTTCCTGGTCGGCGACCGCTACGAGGACGACTTCGTGATGGAGCGGGCGCTCCAGCCGCTTTAGCCCTCCGCGACTTTCACGACCACCTTGCCGCGGGTGTGTCCGCCCTCGACGGCGCGGTGTGCGTCGGCGATCTGCTCCAGCGCGAAGATCTGGTCGACGTGCGCGCGCACGTTTCCGGCCTCGAGCAGCCGCGCGATGACGGCGAGCGCGTTCCCGTCGGGCGCCACCTTGTAGTCGGTCCCGCGGACGCCTGCCGCCGCGGTCTCCTCGGCGAAGGTCGGCCAGCTGCCCGTCGGCGCATTGACGATCAGGCCGCCCGGGCGGAGGGCCTGAAGCGATCGCGTCCCCGTCTCGTCGTGGACGTTGCCCACCAGGTCGATCACCACGTCGGCGTCGTGCACGACATCCTCGAATCGCGTGGTCGTGTAGTCGATCACCTCCGCGGCCCCCAGGGACCGCAGCCACGACGCCTTGCCGCCGGACGCGGTGGCGATCACGTGAGCTCCGAAGTACGACGCGAACTGCACGGCGAAGTGGCCGACGCCTCCGCTGCCGGCGTGGATGAGCATCCGCTGCCCCTCGTGCGCCTTGGCGACCTCGACCACCATTCCCCACGCGGTGAGCGCGGCGACCGGGACGGCTGCCGCCTCGATGTGGGAGAGCGTCGACGGCTTGCGCACGACGCTCAGCGCCGGGACCGTCACGTACTCGGCGTAGCTTCCGCCGAACCGCGGCACCATCACCATCCCGAACACCTCGTCGCCCGGGCGGATCGGGTGGGCGCTGTACGGCGACTCCACCACGACACCGCTGAAGTCGTGCCCGAGCACGGCGGGGAAGGAGTGGATGGCACCGAACACCCCGCGCCCGGCCCGCGTCTTCGCGTCGATCGGATTCACGCTGGAGGCGACCACCTTCACGAGGAACTCGGCGTTCACCTTGTCCGGGTAGGCGGTCTCGCCGATGCGGAGGGCGTCGGGCCCGCCGGGGGCGTCCAGGAGCGCGGCGCGCATCGTCTTCGGCATTCGCTTTCCCCTCGTCGGATCCATGTCCTGCGTGCCAGTCAAGCCTGCCCGTGCTTCGGGGGTGTTACCGTCGGGTCACCACATGTGAACAGTCTGTTTCGGATACCCCCAGGTCGTTCCCAGCGGCAGGCCGGTTAGGATGCTGCGACCCGGGGCGGCGCGGCCCGCCGGCTCCGGAGAAGACGGCCGACCCGAGGAGCGACAGGTGCGACGACTGCTGCGGGTCGCCCGCGACCCCTTCGCCGTGCCGCTGCTCGCGCGCGGCTGGCAGCGCGCGGTGCCGGTGCTGCTCGGGATCGGCACGCTGTGCGTGCTCGGCGGGCTCACGATCATCTGGGCGGCTCGCCTGACCGTTCCGTATCCGGTCTACGTCAGCGAGCTCGGCGCGCAGGGGGCGCCGACCGCGGGGCCGTTCGCTGTGGCCCTGCTGCTGATCGCCGTCGGGGGTTTCGCGATCGCATTGGCGAGCGGGCACGTGCGCTCGTCGGCGCCACTGCTCGACCGATGGACGCCGGCGGCGACCCTCGGTTTCGCCGCGCTCTGCTTCGTGCTCGCGTCGCAGGTGACCTGCACGGCGTACTGCCCGGTCCCGCTGGTCGACCCCAAGTCGACGGTCCAGGATCTGGTGCACACCGTGTCCGCCGTCGTCGGCTTCGCGGCCGCGTGCTTCGCCATGCTGCAGGTCGGGTTCAGCCGGCGTCTGCCGCGGCTCTCGCTGCTGTCGCGGCTCAGCTGCGGGGCGGTCGCCGTCATCACGATCGTGGGAGGGCTGCTCGCGATCGTGCGTGTCGGCTCCGACGTGGGGGCCTGGCTGGAACTGACCGGGACGACCGTCGCGATCGCCTGGATCGCGGTCTACGCGGTCGCCCTCGCCCGCGTGCCGCTCGGCTCGGAGACCGTGGTGGACGGTGCGGACGCGGCGGCGGACGAGCCGGAGGCGGACGCGGCGCTCGACGTCGCCTGACGGAGCAGCTCGATCAGATCGGCGGCGAGAGCCACGAGCTTCGCGATCTCGGCCTCGTCGCGGTCCACCCAGCGGCACTCCGGCTCGTCGCGCAACGGCACGAAGCCGTCGTGCTGCTCCCAGACGAACAGGGTGCGCTCAGCGCCGAGGACGTACTGCTGCCACCAGATCTGGCGCAGGTAGTGGCGCGGGATGCTGCGGAACGGCTTGTTCGTCGTCTTGATCTCGGCCAGCTCGATACGGCCGCCCGTGCGGAGGATGAGGCCGTCCGGCGTCGCCAGGTGACGGCGGTCGCGCTCCGCGTGGAAGAGCAGGTCGGAGGGTTCGATCCCGTGGGTGGCGGCGACCCAGGCGGCGATCTCCGGCTCGCGCGAGCGCCCGTGCTGGGTGAACACGTTGCCGCTGAACCCGGTGCCGTGCAGCTTGTCGTACGCGGCCGCGCGCACCGAGCGAGGCGTTGACAGCTTCGCGACGTCGGTCGCGGTGATGCCCCGGCTGCGGGCGCGGAGCCAGCCGGCGCGGTCGCTGGAACTCGCAACCACGCGGGCCAGGTGACCCGTCTCGCCGGGGACGGCCGGCACGACAGGCACCGGCGCGGGACGGGCGGGGCTCAGATCCGCCAGCACGGCCGGCCGGTACAAGTCGGCGGTGCGGTAGGGAGCGGAGTCGAGCACCTGTCCATTGTGCCGCCTCCGGCCGACCCTCGCCGTCACTCCACGCGCGTCGCCCCGAGTTGCCTTCGCGCCTCGTCGATCGTCGCCAGCGTGTCCACGGCCTCCGACAGGGGATGGAGCGGAGACTCCGTGCGTCCCTCCGCCACGTAACGAGCCAGGGCCGCCGCCTCGTACGACATGCCGTCGCGGTGCGGGCGGCCGTACGGGTCGCGCCAATGCGCGGCCAGGGTGCCGTCGGCCCGGACGACCCGGATTCCGCTCGGTCCCCAGAACGGACTGTCCGTCTCCACCCGCCCCTCGCTGCCGCAGATCGTGGCGAGCGACGGCGTCCCGGCCCGCAGGGTCGTGCTCAGGAGGGCCTGAGCTCCGGAGGCCGAGGACAGCACGAGGGCGACCTGCTCGTCGACGCCCGTCGAGGCGAGCGTGCCGGAGGCGACGATCCCGGCGGGGGCGCCGAGCGCGAAGGAGGCCCAGGAGACGGTGTAGACGCCGAGGTCGAGCAGCGCGCCGCCCGCGAGCGCCGGGTCCCACAGGCGGCCCGATGGGTCGAACGCCGCGCGGCCGCCGAAGTCGGCGGTCACGACGCGGAGCTCGCCCAGTGCGCCGCGATCGAGCAGTTGGCGGACGATGTCGGTCTGCGGCAGGTATCGCGTCCACATCGCCTCCATCGCGAAGACCCCGGCCTCCCGCGCCGCCGCCACGATCCGCCTGGCCTGCTCGGCGGTGACCGCCATCGGCTTCTCGATCAGGACGTGCTTGCCCGCAGCGATCGCGAGCAGCGCGTGCTCGAGGTGCTCGCTGTGCGGGGTGGCGACGTAGACCACGTCCACGTCCGGGTCGGCGACCAGCGCCTCGTACGAACCGTGCGATCGCTCCACTCCGTGCGCCGCCGCGAACGCCGCTGCGCGCTCGGAGGAGCGCGACCCGGCGGCGACGACCCGCTGGCGGGTGTGCCGGTGCAGCGCGTCCGTGAAGTCCGCTGCGATCACGCCGGGCCCGAGCACGCCCCAGCGCAGCGGCGGCGCGTCGGCCGGATCCGGATGCCTCGGCTGCGGCAGCGTGGAGAGGTCGTCGGTCATCGTGTCGCCTCCGTCTCGGTCGTCTCGGTGCGCTGTGGCCGGGTCAGACCGGCTGCGGGTTCGACACCTCGGGCGCCCGCCGGGCGCCGCCGACCGGAGCCGCCCAGCGCACCCCGTTGGCGAGCACGCGGCGCACCTGCGGGTGGAAATACACCGGGTACTCCTGGTCGCCCGGGCTGAAGTAGAAGATCTTGCCTCGCCCGCGTGTGAACGTCACGCCCGAGCGGAACACCTCACCGCCCGTGAACGAGCTGATGAAGACCAGGTCGTCGGGCGTCGGGATGTCGAAGAACTCCCCGTACATCTCCTGCGCCTCGATCACGATCGGCTGCTCGACGCCCTCCGCGATCGGGTGGGTCGGGTTCACGTTCCAGACCAGCTCGCGCTCGCCGCCCTGCGGGTTGCGCCAGCGCAGCGAGCAGGTGGTGCCGAGCATCCGGATGAAGATCTTCGAGAAGTGCCCGGAGTGCAGGACGATGAGCCCCATCCCGGCGAGGACGTGCTGCCGCACCCGCTCGACGACCTCGTCGGAGACGCGGTCGTGCGCGATGTGCCCCCACCAGAGCAGCACGTCGGTCTCGTCGAGCGCCTGCTCGCTCAGGCCGTGCTCCGGGTCGTCGAGGGTCGCCGTGCGCACCTCGACTTCGTCGCCGAGCAGCTCCCGGAGGCCCTCCGCGATGGCGCCGTGGATTCCGTGCGGGTAGATCGCGGCGATCTCGGGCTGGGTCGCCTCGTGGACGCCCTCGTTCCAGACGGTGACGCGCAGTGCCATGGTCATGCTCCTTCGGTGACGGGGGCGGAAACGCCAGCTGCGGCGTCCGCATTGGTGGCGGGGGAGAGGCGCACCTCGGCGCCGATGCGGGCCGACTCGTAGGCCGCGTCGATGACGCGTGCACGGTCGAGCGCGAGCGAGCCGTCCCAGTTCGGCCAGCTCGCCGGGTCGGCCACGTGCTCGAGGAAGGTCTCGACCACGGCGAGGTGGCCGCGGCCCGGGTCGGCCGTGACCGTGATGTCCTCGCTCTGCTCGCCCTCCCCGGTGAAGATGGTCAGCTCGCCGGACGGCGCATAGTCGACGACGCGCAGGTCGGCGCCGCCCTCCGTGCCGTAGAGGGTGATGCCGAACTCGTCGCCCGCGGGCCGGTACGCGGCCCAGCTGGTCTCGATGACGATGGACCCGCCTCCCTCGAGGCGGAGCAGCAGGCTCGCGAGATCCTCCACCTCGTAGGCGGAGTCGACGTTCTGCTTGACCGAACCGGTTGAGCCGCCGCGGCCGCGCGTGCCGAGCTCCGCGTGGGTGACGGCAGAGACGGCCTCCACCCGCGGCTCTCCGAACAGGTGAAGCGCGTAGTCGAGCACATGCACGCCGATGTCGATCAGGGGACCACCGCCGGCCATCTCGCGGTTCGTGAACCAGCTGCCGAGCGCTGGGATGCCCGCGCGGCGGAGCCAGATCGCGCGCGCGTGGTACGGGCGGCCGATCTGCCCGCCGTCGATCGCGGCCTTGAGCGCTTCGATGTCGCCGCGTCGTCGGTGGTTGAAGGCGACCTCCAGCACGCGGCCGGCGCGGTGGGCCGCATCCACCATCGTCTGCGCCTCGGCCGCGGTTCGTGCGATGGGCTTCTCGCTGAGCACGTGCAGGCCGGCCTCCAGCGCGCCGACGGCGATGGGGGCGTGCAGGAAGGTCGGGACGGCGACGCTCACCAGGTCGAGGTCGCCCTCGGCGACGAGGTCCTTCCAGTCGCGGTGCAGCCGGGTGAGGCCGTACTTCTCTCCGAGCTCGGCGCGCGGGCCGTCCTCCATGCCGGCGATGGCGACGAGCTCGACGCCGGGGAGCGCGTCGTAGGCGGCCATGTGCTGCTGGCCGGCCCAGCCGAGGCCGATCACTCCGGCGCGGAGGGGGCGGCCGAGGGGTTCGCTGTGCGTGCTCACGGCACTCCTTTCAGGGTGGTTCGAATCGATTCGAGGATGGTCGTGGTGGTCGGTGGGGAGTCCGCGGCCGGGGTCAGCGGAACAGGGTGCGCGGGATGCCGATGTTCGGATCGAGGGCGCGCTGGATGACCATGATGGCCGCGCCCATGGCGCCGCCGGTCTCGCCGGAGCGGGACTGGGTGATGGTCAGGTGCTGCGTCGCCAGCGGGGTGGACCGCTGGTAGACGACCTCGCGCATCCCGGCGAGGAGCTGCTCGCCGACGCGGGAGAGGCTGCCGCCGACGACGATCATCGACGGGTTCAGGAGGTTGACGCACGTCGCGACGACGGCGCCGAGGTCGCGGCCGGCCTGCCGGATCGCCTCCTGTACGACCGGGTTGCCGCTGCGGGCGAGCTCGACGACGTCGTCGCTCGTCTCCGCCGCGAAGCCGGCCTCGGTGAGCGCGCGGGCGATCGCGGGACCGCTGACCAGCGACTCGAGGTCGGCGTCCTGCTCCCCGTGGCTGGGCGTGTCGGTGCCGAACGGGACGCGGACGTGGCCGAGGTCGCCCGCCGAGCCGAGGGCGCCGCGCTGCAGCCGGCCGCCCGCGATGATGCCCGCGCCGACGCCGGTCGCCACCTTCACGAACAGCAGGTCGGTCTCGTCGGGCCACATCAGGGCCTGCTCGCCGAGCGCGAGGAGGTTCACGTCGTTGTCGACGAGCACGGGGACGTCGAAGACGCGGCGGATGTACGCGGGGATGTCGAAGCGGTCCCAGCCGGGCATGATCGGCGGGTTCACGGGGAGACCGGTCGAGTGCTCCACCGGGCCGGGGACCCCGACGCCGACGCCGATCAGCTCCTCCGGCTGGCGGCCTGAGGCGATGTACAGCTCGCTCGCCGCCTCCAGCGCCCAGTCGAGCACGCGCAGGGGGCCCTCGGCGATGTCGAGCCGGCGCGACTCGCTCGCCGTGATGTTGCCGGCGAGGTCGGCCAGCGCGACGACGCCGTGGGTCGCGCCGAGGTCGATCGCGACGATCACGCGCGAGTCGGGGTTGAAACGGATGCGCGCAGGGGGACGGCCGCCGGACGAGACATCGTCGCCGGCCGGGACGACGAGGCCCGCGCCGGTGAGGATGTCGATGCGCGCGGCGATGGTGGAGCGCGCGAGGCCGGTCAGCTCGGCGAGCTGCGCCCGGGTGCGCGGCACGCCGTCGCGCAGGATCGCCAGCAGCTCGGCGGCGTCTGCGGCGACGAGCACCGAGTCTCGCGCGCTGTCGGTCATAGCGCCATTGAACCACAGTGTCGGGTCGCTGCTCAAAGTTATGCACGCATCGTTCGACTTTTGTTTGACATCCGGCAGAAGTCCGGATTGAATGGAGCGAGGCCAACCGGCTCAGCCACCCCCATGAACTCGACGAGGAGAACAGTGTCGACGTCAAAAGTCTCCGTGCAGCTGTACACGGTCCGTGAGCTCCTGACGGAGGACACGGTCGGAACCCTGAAGCGGATCGCCGAGATCGGGTTCACGCAGGTCGAGCCGTTCGCGTTCCTCAGCTTCGGCGACGCGCTCCGCCAGGGGCTCTCCGAGGCCGGGCTCTCGGCCCCGACCACCCACCAGGGCTTCATCGGCGGCGACCTCGACGAGGTCTTCGGCGCCGCGAAGGAGCTCGGCATCGAGACCGTCATCGACCCGTTCGTCGCGCCCGAGAAGTGGCAGAGCGCCGCCGACGTCGCGCAGACCGCCGAGCAGCTCAACTCGGCCGCCGAGGTCGCCGCGCGCCACGGCATCCGCGTCGGCTACCACAACCACGACCACGAGATCTCCAGCACGATCGAGGGTGTGACCGCGCTCGAGTTCTTCGCCGGCAAGCTGTCGCCCGAGGTCGTGCTCGAGGTCGACACGTACTGGGTGGCCGTCGGCGGCGTCGACCCGGTGGCCTACCTCCCGAAGCTCGGCGACCGCGTCGTGGCGCTCCACATCAAGGACGGCCCCGGCACCCACGAGACCAAGGACCAGGTCGCCGTGGGCCAGGGCTCGCTCCCGGTCGAGCAGATCATCGCCGCCGCGCCGGACGCGCTGCGCGTCATCGAGCTCGACGACTCGCGCGGCGACCGTTTCCAGGCCGTCGCCGACAGCTTCGCCTTCCTCACCTCCAAGGGCCTCGCATGACCGCGGGCCGCGTGGGAGTCGGCGTCATCGGCGCCGGAGTGATCAGCAACCAGTACCTCGAGAACCTCACCTCGTTCCCCGACCTCGATGTGCGCTTCGTCGCCGACATCGACCTGGAGCGGGCCAAGGCGCAGGCCGAGAAGTACGGCGTGGCAGGCTCCGGAACGGTGGAGGAGCTGCTCGCCGACGACGCGATCGAGATCGTCGTCAATCTGACCATCCCGAAGGTGCACGTCGAGGTCGCGCTGCAGGTGCTCGCCGCGGGCAAGAACGTGTGGAGCGAGAAGCCGTTCTCGCTCGACCGCGCCAGCGGCAAGGAGCTGCTCGAGGCCGCACATGCCAAGGGCCTGCGCGTCGCTACCGCGCCGGACACCTTCCTGGGCGCGGGCATCCAGTCGGCGCGCCGGCTGATCGAGAACGGCGACATCGGCGTTCCGCTCACGGCGCTCACCCTCATGCAGAGCCCCGGGCCGGAGTCGTGGCACCCCAACCCCGACTTCCTGTTCCAGGAGGGCGCCGGCCCGCTGTTCGACATCGGCCCGTACTACCTCACGGCCCTGGTCCAGCTCTTCGGCCCGGTCGCCCGCGTGAGCGCGAGCGCCTCGAAGGCACGGGAGACCCGGGTCATCGGCTCCGGCCCGCGCGCCGGCGAGGAGTTCGCCGTGACGGTGCCGACGCACGTGAGCGCCCTGTACGAGTTCGAGAGCGGCCAGACCGCCCAGGCGGTCTTCAGCTTCGACTCCAAGCTCGGCCGCACGCAGTTCGAGGTCGCGGGCGCTGACGGCACGCTTGTCGTGCCCGACCCGAACACCTTCGAGGGCGAGTTGCTCGTCCACGGCGGCGACGGGATCGAGACCCTTCCGTCCACCGGCACGTCGGCCGGCCGGGGCATCGGCGTCGTCGAGCTCGCCCGTGCGATCCGCGCCGGTGTGCCGGAGCGCGCCTCCGGCGAGCAGGCGTACCACGTGCTCGACATCATGGTCTCGACCATCGAGGCGGGGGAGTCGCGCACTCCGGTCGACGTGGAGAGCACGGTCCAGGTCGCCCCGGCCCTCCCGGAGGACTGGGATCCGCGCGCGGAGACCCTGGCGTAGGCGGTCGAGATGACGGATGGCAGTGACCGGAGCACGGCCGCGCAGGACGCGGCGAAGAGCGGCGGCCTGACCCGTCGCGACGAGAGCGCAGCGGGCGCGCGCCTGCGGGTCGCGATCGTCGGCGGCGGCTTCATGGCCGAGGTGCACTCGCGGGCGATCCGAGCGGCGAGGGCGGAGCTCGCGGGCATCGTCTCGTCGACGCCCGAGCGCTCCGCCGCCGCGGCGGACCGCCTGGGCGCAGCGCGCGCCTACGCTTCGCTCGACGAGCTCCTCGGCGACGACGGCATCGACGTGGTCCACGTCACGACCCCCAACGCACTGCACGCCGACCAGGCGGCCGCGGTGCTGGCCGCGGGCAAGGACGTCGTGTGCGAGAAGCCGCTCGCGACGACGGTCGCCGACGCCGAACGGCTCGTCGCCGCGGCGGAGGGGCGCACCGCGACGGTCCCGTTCGTCTACCGGTTCCACCCCATGGTGCGCGAGGCGCGATCCCGCTTCGCCTCCGGTCAGGCCGGCCGCGTGCTCAGCATCAACGCCTCCTATCTGCAGGACTGGCTGCTCGGCGCGGACGACGACAACTGGCGCGTCGACTCCACCCAGGGCGGCCGCTCGCGGGCCTTCGCCGACATCGGCTCGCACCTCGTCGACCTCGTCGAGTTCGTCAGCGGCGACCGCGTGAGCCGCGTCTCCGCCACCAAGCGGACCGTGTTCGCGGAGCGGGCGGCGCACTCCGGCATCACCACGGAGGACGCGGTCGCGGTGGTCGTCGAGACCCGCTCCGGCGCGCTCGGCACCCTGCTGGTGTCACAGGTCGCCCCCGGGCGGAAGAACCGGCTGTGGCTCGAGATCGCGGGCAGCGCCGAGAGCGTCGCCTTCGACCAGGAGCAGCCGGAGACGCTGTGGGTCGGGCGCAGGAAGGGCAGCCTCGTCATCCCGCGCGACGCCGACCAGCTCAGCGACGACGCGGCGCGACTGTGCGTCGTGCCGTCCGGTCACCCCCAGGGCTACCAGGACGCGCTCAACGCGTTCGTCGCCGACACCTACGCGGCGGTCGCGGGCGAGACGCCCGACGGCCTCCCGCGCTTCACCGACGGCCTGCGGGCCGTGCGGATCACGGACGCGGTGATCGACTCGGCCGAGTCGGGCACCTGGATCGAGATGGGAACGAACGAATGACTGACGTCGCCGCCGAGTCGGGTCGCACGCACCCGGTCACCCTCTTCACCGGCCAGTGGGCCGACCTCACGCTGGAGGAGGTGGCGAAGTACGCGAGCGAGTGGGGCTACGACGGCCTCGAGATCGCGTGCTCCGGCGAGCACCTCGACGTCTGGCGCGCTGCCGAGGACGACGCCTACCTGCAGGGCCGCCTCGACATCCTCGACCGGTACGGGCTCAAGGTCTGGGCCATCTCCAACCACCTGAAGGGACAGGCGGTCTGCGACGACCCGATCGACTTCCGGCACCAGGCGATCGTGGGCTCCAAGGTCTGGGGGGACGGCGACCCGGAGGGCGTTCGGCAGCGTGCGGCCGAGGAGCTCAAGCTGACCGCGAAGGTCGCCCGCAAGCTCGGCGTCGACACGGTCGTCGGCTTCACCGGCTCCAGCATCTGGCCGTACGTCGCGCAGTTCCCGCCGGTGCCGGCCGAGGTCTTCGAGCGCGGCTACCAGGACTTCGCCGACCGCTGGAACCCGATCCTCGACGTGTTCGACGGCGAGGGCGTGCGGTTCGCCCACGAGGTGCACCCCTCCGAGATCGCCTACGACTACTGGACCAGCGTCCGCACCCTGGAGGCGATCGAACACCGCGAGGCGTTCGGCTTCAACTGGGACCCGTCGCACATGATGTGGCAGGACATCGACCCGGTCGGTTTCATCGTCGACTTCCAGGACCGCATCTACCACGTGGACTGCAAGGACACGCGGCTGCGGCCGAAGAGCGGCCGCGCGGGCGTGCTCGGTTCGCACCTGCCGTGGGGCGACCCGCGGCGCGGCTGGGACTTCGTCTCCACCGGCCACGGCGACGTGCCCTGGGAGGACGCCTTCCGTGCGCTGGAGTCCATCGGCTACACCGGCCCGATCTCGATCGAGTGGGAGGACGCCGGGATGGACCGCCTGCACGGTGCGAAGGAGGCGGTGGGCTACATCCGCTCGCTGCTCTGGAAGCAGCCGACCGCATCCTTCGACGCCGCGTTCAGCAACCAGGACTGAACCGCGACTGCGTCGTTTCGGGACGACTGCGCCTGCTCGCGCAGGCTCTGTCGTCCCGAAACGACGCAGCAGTCACCCGGGCGTCCGTTCTACGCCACGTCGAGGATCCAGGTGACGCCGAAGCGGTCGGTCAGCATCCCGAAGCCGGCGGACCATGCGGATGCGGCCAGCGGCTCGACGACGGTCGCGCCCATGACCAGCGCGTCCCAGTAGCGCTGGATCTCGTCCAGGGCGGTGCCGCGCACAGAGACGAAGAACGGCTGATCGGTGATCGTCGCGCCGTTCTCGCGGCGGGTCTCGCCGGCGGTGACCTCGGCCGCGGGCCCCGGGACGTCGTACGCCATGACGTGGAACCCCGCCGGCGCGACGACCTGGCCGAAGACGACCCGGTCCGCCCCGGGCGCCTCGGCCGGCATGCCGAAATCGGCATACGTCGGGATCTGCGGCTCGCCGCCGAAGACGCCGGCGTAGAACTCCAGCGCGTCGCGCGCCTGTCCGCGGAAGTTCAGGTGGGGGGTGGTGGTGACTGACATGGTTTCCTCGCTCTCGTCGCCGGGCGCTTCCCGGCCTCGCCAGCCTGACGTCAGAAGAGGACGCGTTCGGTCCTCTTCTTCGGGCAGACTCGTGGCATGAGCGGAACCTCGTCCCGGATGCTGGCCATGCTCTCGCTGCTACAGGCCCGTCGCGACTGGCCCGGCGGCCTCCTGGCCGAGCGTCTCGGTGTCACGGTTCGCACCGTCCGGCGCGACGTCGACCGGCTTCGCGAGCTCGGCTACCGGATCGACGCGGTCAAGGGGCCTGACGGCGGATACCGGCTCGCCGCCGGGTCCGAGCTGCCGCCGCTGCTCTTCGACGAGGAGAAGGCCGTCGCGCTGTCGATCGCGCTGCAGAACGCCGGCGCAGCAGGAGCGGGCATCGAGGAGGCCGCCGCCCGGGCGCTCACGACGGTGCGGCAGGTGCTGCCGTCACGGTTGAGGCACAGGGTCGACGCCATCCGGTTCGAGCAGCCCTCACCCGGCACGAACGTCGATCCGACGGTGCTCGCGACGGTGAGCGAGGCCGTGCGCGCCCGTACGGTGCTGCGCTTCGACTACGGCGACGACGTCTCCGACGTGCCCGCGCGCCGGGCCGAGCCCCACGCGCTGGTGGCCCGCGACGGCCACTGGTACCTCGTCGCGTGGGACCTGGACCGGGAGGCCTGGCGGCTGTTCCGGCTGGACCGGCTGACACCGAGGGTCCCCGGGGGTGCGCGCTTCGAGCCGCGCCCGATCCCCGGAAGCGATGCCCGCTCGTTCGTCGCCGCGCGGTTCAAGGGGTCGGCGGCCGAGGATGCCTGGCCGTGCGTCGGGGAGGCGATCGTCGGTCTGCCCGCGCGCGACGTGCTGCCCTGGGCGTCCGACGGCGACGTCGAGCCGATCGACGAGGGCGCCACCCGGCTCCGCGTCGGCTCCTGGTCGTGGATGGGCGTGCTCGCCGCGCTCGCCCGGTTCGACGCGCCCTTGGAGATCGTCGGACCGGCCCCGCTGCGCGACGCTGCGCTCGCGCTCGCCGATCGGATGCGCGCGGCGACGGCGGCCGACGCCGGCTGAGGGTCAGTCGCCGGTGGGCGTGGCCTCCTCGAGGTCGCGTCGCCGTGAGCGCCGGTCGAGCACCCAGGCACGGATGCCGGCGACGATCGACGCGGCGATGACGACCCCGGCGACGATGTAGGCGACGGGTCGTACGCTCGCGTTGACCGCCGCGAAGTAGCCGATGACCGTGATGAGGACGCCCCAGCTCAGGGCGCCGACGATGTTTGCCGTGAGGAAGCGCCAGTAGCGCATGGCGCTGATCCCGGCGATGGGCGGGATGAAGACGCGACCCCACGGGATGTAGCGGCTGATGACCACGGACCACCAGCCGAACAGTTCGTAGAACCGCTCGGCCCGGCGGACCCCCGCCTGCACCCAGCGGCCGCCGCGCCGGGTGAGGTACGGCCGCCCGAACCGCCGTCCGAGCCAGAACCCGACCTGGTCGCCGAGCACCGCCGCGACTCCGACGCCGATCGCAAGCACCCAGATCGAGAGCTCGGGATGCGTCCCCGTCACGAGCCCCGCGGCGAACAGCAGCGAATCCCCGGTGATGAAGGGGATGAACACCCCGACGAAGAGCGCGGTGCCGGCGAACACCAGCCCCCAGACCGCGAGGTAGAACAGCAGCGGCCCGACGTCGCCGAGGACGTTCGCGAGGTCGTGGGCCATGCTCCGAGCGTATCGGGGAAGCGGGCGGGGCGGCATGCGAGACGGCCGGAAGTCGGCCGGGACCGTCAGCGCATGGAGGCGATCGCCGCCACGACACCGGCCGCGTAGTCGCGCGGCTGCTCCCACGCCGCGAAGTGGCCGCCGTGCTCCAGCGTGCGGAACTCGCGCACGTCGAAGAAGCGCTCCGCGAACGACCGTGGCGCGTTCACCAGATCCTTCGGGAAGACGCTGAACACGGTCGGCAGCTCGACGCGTCCGGCCGGCTTCGGGCTGGCCACGGCATAGGGAGTGAACGAGGTGCCGATGCTGGCCGTGTGCCAGTAGGCGGCGATCCAGGTCACCGCCTCGTCGAGGTCGAAGATCGTCGTCAGGTCGCCGTCGCAATCGGTCCACGACCGGAGCTTCTCGCCGATCCAGGCTGCGAGTCCGGCGGGCGAGTCGCCCAGGGCGGTGGCGATGGTCGCGGGTTTCGTCCCCTGCTCGTGCATGTAGCCGCCCTCTGCGGCCTGCCACGCCCTCCCGCGCTCGACGTACTCCCGCTCCTCCGGCGTGAGGTCGTCCGGCAGCCCGTGGAGGAAGTGGTATTGCGAGATGTCGGTGAAGTGCAGAGCGGCCGCCGCCCCGGGGTGCGCCTCCAGCAGCCCCTCCGCGACATCCGTGCCGACGTCGCCGGCCGACACGACGTAGTCGCGGTAGCCGAGCGCCGCGACCGCGGAACCGATGGCCGCGCCGATGTCCTTGGCGCGCATCCCGCCGGCCGGGACCGGCGCCGCGAACGGGAAGCCCGGCAGAGCGGGGATGACCAGGTTGTACTCCGACAGCAACGGCACGACCCGGTCGAACCGCAGCACCGAGTCCGGCCAGCCGTGCAGCAGGAGCACCGTCGGCGCGTCGGGCCCGACGCGATGGTGCAGCAGCCGCACCGGGACATCCCCGTCGACCAGCGCCCATGGGCGGCGGCGCAGCTCGTCCTCGTGACGGCGCCAGTCGTACTCCTCCGCCCAATGGTGCAGAAGGCCGCGAAGCCACTGGACGTCGACCCCCAGCTCCCACGGCTCGGCCTCGACGGTGCGGACGGCCCGGAACCTTCGCAACCGCTGCCGCACGTCCTCGAGCGCGTCGTCGGACACGGCCTCCGGCGCCGCCCGCATCCCCTCCATCACAGCTGCCATGCCGACACGTTACGACCGAGGTCCGACACCGCGACCCGGCTGTGAGAATGGGCCGATGGACACCGTCTTCCTCAACGGCACGGTCGGCGCAGGCAAGTCGACGCTCGCCGACGCGATCGGCGCGGCGGAACCGTCCCCGAACGCGGTGATCGATCTCGACGAGCTACGACGGCTGAGCACCTCGACGCGCAGCGATCCGTTCAACCACGAGCTGGAGCTGCGCAACCTCCGCGGCGTCGCCGCGAACTACCGGGACGCGGGCGCGCGACGGTTCGTCCTCGCCGGGGTGATCGAGGACCCCGCCGAGGTCGAACGGTACCTCGACGCGCTCGATTCGACGGCGATGCTGCTCTGTCGCCTGATCGCGCCCCCGGAGGTGCTCGACGCACGCCTCCGGCAGCGCCACCGCGACGACCCCGCCGGGCTGGCCTGGCATCTCGCCCGCGTGGGAGAGCTCGGCGCGATCCTCGACCGATTCGACCGCCACGACCTCGTGCTGGACACCTCCCGCGCGTCGCCGGCAGAACACGCCGCGACCATCCGCGCCGCGGCCGGCTGGGCCTAGCGGCAGCCTCGGTCCCGCCGCTTGCGTCGGAGATTCGGCCGTCTCACTTGCGAATCTCCGACGGGAGGCAGCCAGGCAGGAGATTCGGCCGTTCGATCGCTGATGTGGGCGGCCACGGGGACGCCGCCGGACCCTCAGAACCGCACGTCGGCCGCGTCCACGACCTCCGCGGTGCGCCCGGGCGCCCGGTGGTTCGACCAGTAGAGGTTGGTGTGCGCGATGACGAGGTCGGGTGTCGGCGCCCCCCAGTCGGAGAGGTCCTCCGTGGTGTGCGCGTCGCCGACGAGGGTCACGTCGTAACCGCGCACCAGGCCGCCGTGGATCGTCGAGCGGATGCACTCGTCGGTCTGCGACCCGGTGACGACGATGCGTCCGGCGCCCGCCCCGGCGAGCACTTCCTCCAGCGCCGACTCCTCGAAGGCGTCCGCGTAGTGCTTCGGGACGAGCGGCTCGGCGTCGTCCCTGCTGAGCTCGGGAACGTACTGCCACTCCTCGGAGCCCTCCGCCAGCTGCTCGTCCGAGTGCTGGATCCACACCACGGGCACGCCCTCGGCCCGCGCCCGCTCGACGAGACCCCCGATGCGCTCGACCACCTCGTCGCGCCGATGGGCGCCCCCGATCACCCCGTTCTGCACGTCGATGACCAGCAGGGCCGTCCCGGTCCGTCCTCGGAGAGTCGTCACGACGGGGATGCTACCCCTGGGGGCGGCCCGGTGTCTGCGGCCGGCGCTAGGCTCGCCGGGTGACGAGCATCCCCGACGCCATCAAGGGCGAGGACTGGTACGGCCGCGATCTCGACGGTGTCGAGTACACAGGAGTGGTGTTCGACGATGTCGACATGACCGAGCTGCGGAGTTCGGGGGCGACGTTCACCGAGTGCGTCTTCCGCAAGGTCCGCTTCAATGTCGGCGAGCACACCGACTCCGCCTTCGTGAACTGCCGGTTCGAGTCCTGCAACTTCTTCGACGCGACCTTCCGGCGGTGCAAGCTCACCGGCAGCACGTTCCAGGGGTGCGAGTTCGCGCTGCTGAAGGTCGAGGGCGGCAACTGGTCTTTCACCGGGCTGTCCCGCGCGGAGCTTCGCGGCGCGAGCTTCACCGGCGTCCGACTGCGGGAGGCCGACCTGTCGCAGGCGCACGCGCAGGAGGCGACCTTCGAGGGCTGCGACCTGAGCGCCGTGACCCTCGACCGCGCCGACCTCAGCGCGGCCACCATCGCGGGAAGCGACCTCACCGGCGTCGACCTCTCCGACGTGACCCTGCGGGGGACCGTCATCGACGAGCGCCAGGCCGTGGTGTTGGCCGAGGCGCTCGGGATGGTCGTCGTGCCGGTCCGGTAGCCGAAGCGACTGCGCCCGTTCGGGACGTCTGACGTTGCTCGCGCGGGCGCAGACGTCACGAACGGGCGCAGTCACTGGGCGGCAGGGTGCCGCTCAGGCGACCTCGCTGACCTGGCCGTGCTTGATGTGGAGCCGGCGCTGGGCGCGGCGGGCCACGGCCGTGTCGTGCGTGACGATCACGACGGTGAGGCCGCGGTCGCGCCAGAGGCCCTCCAGCAGGTCCATGATCTCGTCGCGCGTCTCCTCGTCCAGGTTGCCGGTGGGCTCGTCCGCCAGCAGCACCTCCGGGTCCTTCACCAGGGCCCTGGCGATGGCGACGCGCTGCTGCTGACCGCCGGAGAGCTCGGACGGCAGGTGGTTGCCGCGGTCGGCGAGACCGACGGAGGCGAGCGCCTCGGCGGCGCGGCGCTTCCGCTCGGCGGCGCTGACGTGCAGCGGCGCGAGGGCGGTCTCGACGTTCTCCTGGGCGGTGAGCGTCGGGATGAGGTTGAAGCCCTGGAAGACAAAGCCGATCTCCTTCGCGCGGATCTTCGCGAGCCGCGAGTCGCGCTGCTTCGACAGGCTGTCGGCGCCCAGTTCGACGGAGCCGGAGGTGGGCCGGTCCAGCGCGCCCAGCATCTGCAGCAGCGTCGACTTGCCGCCGCCGGTCGGGCCTTGGATGGCGACCAGCTGGCCGTCGGGGATCTCGAGGCTCACGTCGTTCAGCGCGACGACCTGGCGCTTCGACTGGCTGTACTTCTTGGTGACGTCGGTGAGGGTGTACACGGTTGACTCCTTTGGTTCGGGATGCGCGGGGGCTCAGGCGACCGAGCGGAGGGCGGCGGCCGGGCGGAGACGGGAGGCCCGCCAGCCGCCGATCGCACCGGCGAGCAGCCCGCCGAGCACCGCGAGGGCGACCGCGCCGACGATGATCCAGAGGGTCACGGGAGCGTGCAGCGCGATGTTCGCGGACGTGGTGGCGGCCTCGCGGGCGGCGCCGAACGCCCCGCGGCCGGCGAAGCCTCCGGCGCCCGGGGCGTTCGTCGCCGTGCCGGACGCGCCGGCACCCCCCTCGAACCGACCGGCGGCGTTCGTGCCGAAGCCGTGGCTGATGCTGCCGGTCAGGGTCGGCGCGACCAGGTTGACGACGAGCACGCCGAGGAGCCCGACGGCGACGCCGATCACGCCGCCGATGACGCCCTGCACCACCGACTCGCCGGCCACCTGCCCGACGATGCGGCGGTTGGACCAGCCGATCGCCTTGAGCGTGCCGAACTCGCGGGTGCGTCGGGTGACACCGGAGATGGTGAACAGGATGGCGATCAGGAACGCCGCGGCCAGCACGATCACCGACAGCCAGGTGCCGAGGTTCCCGATCAGCTCGCCCGCGCTGCCGAGCGAGCCGGAGACGGTGGACGCGAGGTCGGCCTGGGTGCTGACCGTCGCGCCGGAGACGGCCTTGGTCAGGTCCGCCTTGATCTGGTCGATGTCGCCCGACGACGCGGCCTTCACGTAGACGGACGAGATTTTGCCGGTCTCGCCGGAGAGGGTCTGGGCGACGTCTAGCGGGATGTAGGCGTTGGCCGCGGTGGTGGAGTCCGAGCCCGTCGCCGCCACGATGCCGATGACCGAGAACGAGGTCCCGCCGATGGTGACGGTGTCGCCGACCGCCTTGCTCGCGGTCTTGGCGTAGCTCGCATCCAGCACGACGACGTCCTTGCCCTTGTCTGCCGCGGTGAAGCTGCGGCCGCCGGTCAGGGTGACGGAGGCGAGCGGTCCCACCGACTTCCCTGCGGGGTCGAGACCCAGCACGGAGAAGGAGTCGACGGTGAACGAGCTCCCGCCCGCGCCGTCCGAGCCGCCGGTCGGCGGGGCGGTGGGGGAGGCCGCCTGACCGCTCTGGCGCTCCTGCCGGAGCTGCTGGAAGTTCGGCAGCGTGCCGCTGAAGCTGGTGTTGGTCAGCGAGAGCACGGCCGCGGCGGCCGACACGTTCTGCACCTTCTGCACGGTGGAGAGGGTGGACGCGTCCATCGTCGTGGAGCCGCGGGTCGCCTCCAGCCGGGAGGTGTTCACCTCGCGGGCGGTCCCGGTGTCGGTGCCCGCGTTCGCGCCGAAGTCGAAGCGCGGGCCGCCGCCGGCGCCCTGCAGCGCGTTGGCGCCTTGCGCCGTCGCGGGCTGGCTGACCGTGATGTCGGTCCCGACGCCGTAGACGGACTGCAGGACGCTCTCCTGCGCCTGCTTCACGCCGGCCGCGACGGCGTTGACGATGATGACGAGGGCGATCGCGAGGGCCATGCCGATGGCGATGATGATCGTCTGCTTGCGGCGGTTGAGCAGCTCGCGGCGCAGGTAGGTCCCGAACATTGGCTTCCAAACTGTGGGGGCGGATGTGGTTCTTGCGGGAGGTTATGGACCGCCGATTTCGGGTCGCTATGGCGAAGCTATGCATCCGCCGTGTGCGCCGATGTCACACTTCGCCGGGCTGCGGTGTCTCACGGTCGACAGCGTTTCTTCGACGGAAGGGGACCCCATGCAGCAGCAGACCCGCGTGGTCGTGATCGGCGGCGGCTACGCCGGAGTGACGGCGGCGAATCGCCTCACCGCGAACGACGGTGTGAGCGTGACGCTGGTGAACGCGCGCGATGTCTTCGTGGAGCGCATCCGGCTGCACCAGCTGGTCGCCGGCACCGACGACGCGGTCGTCGACTTCGGGCGGGTGCTCGCGCCGGCCGTCGGCCTGCGGGTGGACACGGTGGAGCGCATCGACGCGGCGGGTCGCCGCGTGCTGCTCGCCTCAGGAGCGGAGCTCGCCTACGACTACCTCGTCTATGCGGCGGGGAGCGGACGGGCGGTGGCCGACGTCCCCGGCGGCGAGCACGCGCATGCGATCGCCGACCTACGCGACGCGGAGGCGCTGCGGGAGGCGCTCGCCGCAGCGGGGCCGACCGCCCCCGTGGTCGTGGCCGGGGGAGGCCCGGCGGGGATCGAACTGGCGGCCGAGCTCGCGGAGCACGGCCGGCCGGTCGTGCTGGCCTGCGGCGGTCCGCTGGGGCCGACGCTGCACGAGAGGACGCGCCGCGGCGTCGGCCGGCGGCTCGCTGCGCTCGGTGCGGAGGTGCTGGACGGCCCGGGCTCCCGCGTCGCCGCGGTGACCGCGGACGGCGCGGTGCTCGCCGACGGCCGGACGATCGGCGGCATCGTAGTGTGGACGGCCGGCTTCCTCGTCCCGGACCTTGCCCGCGCGAGCGGCCTCAGCACCGACGCGCACGGCCGCCTGCTCACCGACGAGACGCTGACCAGTGTCGATGACGAGCGCATCCTCGCCGCCGGCGACGCCGCCTCCCCGTCCGGCGTGCCATTGCGGATGAGCTGCCAGGCCGCGGGCCCGCTGGGCGGCCATGCGGCCGACACGGTGCTTCGGCGCATCGAGGGGCGCGAACCGCGGCCGTTCACGATGGGCTTCGTGGGCCTCTGCCTGAGCCTCGGCCGACGCCACGGGGTGTTCCAGTTCGAGCACCGGGACGACACGGCGACCGGCGCTCGCATCGCCGGGCGCGCAGGCGCATCCGTCAAGGAGATCGTGTGCCGCGCGACCGTCCAGCAGCTGGTGCTGGAGGCGCGGCATCCCGGGGCCACCCGTCTCCCGGCGGCCTTCGGCGATCGGGGCCGTGCCCGTATGCTCGCTACCAGCGGCGCCGCGGTGCGGACGACCGCGGGGACGAGCGGGGGAGCGGCGCGGGCATGAGCGGCACCGGGACGGATGGGGCGACGGCGGAGTTCGTCGCACACCGCAACCTCCTCTTCACGGTGGCCTACGAGATGCTCGGGTCCGCGGCCGACGCGGAGGACGTCCTGCAGGAGACCTGGCTGCGCTGGGTCAAAGTGGACGACGAGGTGCGCGAGCCGCGCGCCTACCTGGTCCGGATCGCGACCCGCCTCGCGCTGAACCGGCTGCGCAGCGCGCAGCACCGCCGGGAGTCGTACGTCGGCCCCTGGCTGCCCGAGCCGCTCCTGACGACGCCCGATGTCGCGGAGGACGTGGAGCTGGCCGAGAGCGTCTCGATGGCCCTGATGGTGGTGCTCGAGACGCTCGGGCCCACCGAGCGGGCGGTCTTCGTGCTGCACGACGTGTTCGGTTTCGAGTTCGCCGAGATCGCGACGACCCTCGACAAGACGCCGGCGGCGGTGCGGCAGATCGCGCACCGGGCCCGCGCCCACGTCGAGGCGCGCCGGCCGCGGGTCTCCGTTTCGGCGGAGGAGGCGCGCGCGGTGCTCGACGCCTTCCGCCTGGCGGTCGAGACCGGGGACGCGCAAGCCATGCTCGCCGTGCTGGCGCCGGACGTCGTGCTGGTCAGCGACGGCGGCGGGGTCAAGCAGGCCGCGCTCCGTCCGATCGTGGGAGCCGACAAGATCACCCGATTCATCGCGGGCGGCCTGCGGAAGACGGGCGCCGTGCTGACGAGTGAGCCGACGGTGCTGAACGGCAACCCGGCCCTCGCGCTGTACGTCGACGGGGAGTTCGACGGGGTGCTGGCGGCGCGCGTCCAGGACGGCCTCATCACCGGCATGTACATCGTGCGGAACCCGAGCAAGCTGACCCGCGTCAGCGAGGAGACGGCGCTGTCACTGCGCTGATCGCAGCGCTCAGACAGTTCATAGGTTCTGCAAAGTCACCATCCATTCCTCTCCTCATAATGGGAAAGGTGACCATGAACGCCCGCGCCGCCTCCGGCCCCTCCAGCCAGCCCCGAACCCTCCTGCGCCGGGCGGACGGGGGTGCGATCCGTGTGCTCGTCGTCGACGACGAGGCCACGCTCACGGACCTGCTCGCGATGGCGCTCCACTACGAGGACTGGGACGTCAAGACCGCATCGACGGGGCAGCAGGCGCTGCAGCTGTCCCGCGAGTTCAAGCCGGACGTCGTGGTGCTCGACATCATGCTCCCCGACATCGACGGCCTCCAGGTGCTGTCCCGGATGCGCGCGGACGGCAACGAGGCGCCCGTGCTCTTCCTCACGGCGAAGGATTCCCTCGACGACCGGATCGCCGGGCTCACGGCCGGCGGCGACGACTACGTGACCAAGCCGTTCAGCCTGGAGGAGCTGGTCGCCCGGCTGCGCGGCCTGCTCCGCCGCTCCCGCGCGGCGATCGCCGACCACGACGACCCGGTGCTCATCGTCGGCGACCTCGTGCTCGACGAGGACAGCTACGAGGTGCACCGCGACGGCGAGCTCATCCAGCTGACCGCGACCGAGTTCGAGCTGCTGCGGTTCCTGATGCGCAATCCGCGCCGCGTGCTCAGCAAGGCGCAGATCCTCGACCGTGTCTGGAGCTACGACTTCGGCGGTTCCTCCAGCGTCGTCGAGCTCTACATCTCCTACCTGCGCAAGAAGATCGACGCCGGCCGCGCCCCGATGATCCACACCGTCCGGGGGGCCGGGTACATGGTCAAGGCGGCGCAGTGACCGCCGCCCGCACGGCGGGCGCCCCAGCTCAGGCGGGCAGCGACCGGCTCCCGCGCATCCGACCCTTCCGCTCGTGGACGCTGCGGAGCCGCGTCGTGCTCGTCGTCGTCGCGATGCTCGCCGTGCTCGGCGCCGTGATCGGCACGGTCAGCGTGTTCGCACTGCAGAACTACCTGATGCAGCGGCTGGACGCTCAGCTCACGTCCGCGCTCGTGCGCGGTCAGCACGCGGCCGACCGGATCAACGCGGGGGGTCCGACCGTGCCGGAGGCTACCGGCGTCGTCCAGACGCCCGGGCAGCCGACCGGGACGCTCGGTGCGGTGCGGAGTTCGGAGGGCGGCCTGCTGTTTCCCCCGGTGATCCTGGCCGACCGACCGACCACATCCACGAATCAGCCGCTCGCGCCGAAGCAGGTGACGATCAACGGTCTCGCGCTGCTCAGCGTCCCGGCCGACGAGAAGCCGCGCACGGTCGACCTCGGTCAGTCCCTCGGGTCGTACCGGATCGCGGCGGCGGAGCTCTCCAACGGCGACAGCGTCATCATCGGCCTCCCGCTCAGCGACGTGAACGCCACCGTCGCCCGCCTCACCCTCGTCATCGTGCTGGTGACCCTCGCCGGACTGGTGTTCGCCTTCCTGCTCGCGAGCGTGGTGGTCCGGCTGGCCATGCGCCCGCTGGAGCGCGTGGCGGGCACGGCGGAGCAGGTCTCCAAGCTGCCGCTCGACCACGGCGATGTCGCGCTGTCGGTGCGCGTGCCGGAGGAGGACACGGACGAGCACACCGAGGTGGGCAAAGTGGGCTCCGCTCTGAACCGCATGCTCGGCCACGTCGCCTCCGCCCTGACCGCCCGGCAGGCCAGCGAGCAGAAGGTGCGGCGGTTCGTCGCGGACGCCAGCCACGAACTGCGGACACCGCTCGCGTCGATCCGCGGCTACGCCGAGCTGACCCGGCGGGCGCCGCACGAGCTCCCGCCGGATGTGACCCGGTCGCTCGGCCGGATCGAGTCCGAGGCGACCCGCATGACGTCCCTCGTGGAGGACCTGCTACTGCTCGCGCGCCTCGACGAGGGCAGGGAGCTCGATCGCGACCCCGTCGATCTCACACTGCTCCTCGTCGACGCCCTCAGCGACGCGCACGCCGCCGGCCCCGACCACGAGTGGGTCCTCGACCTGCCGGAGGAGCCGGTCGAAGTGGTCGGCGACGCGCCCCGGCTGCACCAGGTGCTGATGAACCTGCTGGCCAACGCGCGGGTCCACACCCCGGAGGGCACCAGGGTCACCGCCGCGCTGCGAGTGGATGCCGACGCCGGCAGCGCGGTCGTCACCGTCGCCGACGACGGACCCGGCATCCCGGAGGACCTGCAGGCCACCCTGTTCGAGCGTTTCGCCCGCGGTGACAGCTCCCGCAACCGCGCGACCGGCTCCACCGGGCTCGGGCTCGCGATCGTGCAGGCGGTCGTGCAGGCGCACGGTGGCGAGGTCACCGTCCGCAGCGCCCCCGGCGACACCGTGTTCACGGTGACGCTGCCGCTGGTGCCCTCGGCCGCGACGCCGGATGGCTCGTCCGACCGGGATGCCGCGCCGGAGGCCGACGGTTCCGTTGCGCCGACGTCCGGGGTGCGATCCGAGTGACAACCGCGCTCGTCCCGGCCGTGGCATACGGCGACCCCGCCTTCCCTCCGCTGGTCTACCTCCGGGGACTGCCGTCCGCTCCGGGCCGGCTTCACGGTGCGGAGGCGCTGAGTGAGCGCCTGGTCCTGCGCGGGGCGCTCCGCAGCCACCGCGTCCACGCCGTCGGACGCCCGGCGCGGCTCGAACGCGGAACGTCCATGGCGGAGCTCGCCGGCCTGTACGCGGACGCCGTGCGCCGCCGCTTCGCAGGCCCGGTCGCGGTGATGGGGCTGTCGACGGGCGCGAGCGTCGCGTTCCAGCTCGCGGTCGACCACCCCGAGCTCGTGAGCTCCCTGGTGATCGCGGCCGGCGCTGCGACACTCGGGGAGGAAGGTCGAGCGGTGCAACGTCGCTACGCCGAACTCCTCGGCGACGACAGGCCTTTCGCGAGCGAGCCGCCGGCAGCGCGCGCGCCGTACGGGCCGAAGCTCGATCCCCTGCTGCGTGCCGCGATCCGCCTGGCGCGGCGCCCCGAGGACCGGGATGGTCTCCGCGCGCTCGTCGAGGCCGAGGACGGCTTCGACGTCCGCGACGGCCTCGGGCGGGTGACCGCCCCGGTCCTGGTCGTGTCGGGCGGACGCGACCGGTTCTACCCGCTCTCCGTCGTCGACGACACTGTGCGCCGGCTCCCGCGCGCCACGCAGATCGTCTACGCGAACCGCTCGCACGCGGGCACCCCATTGCACCCGCGGTTCGCGGACGACATCGACCGCTTCCTGCGGCGCGTCGCCTGACCGGGCCGGACGCCCCGATTTGCGCGCAGTGCCCGGCACCCCGTAGCATGTACGGAGCCAAAGACCGCTGGTCGTCGTGCATGCACGACCGAAGTTCCACTCAGGTGGAGGCCCGCGCAGGTGTGTGAAGCAAATCTCCGCAGGTTTCTGCGGTCGTCAGCTCCGTGCCCTGCGCCGGAGCTTTTTTCTTTGCCCGGCGGTCTCTGGTCGGCACACCGCTCCCGCGGTGTGCGACGAAGAAGATTGAGGAGTAGGCCATGGCGAACAAGGAAGCCACGGTTGCCGAGCTCGAAGGACTGTTCGAGAGCTCGACCGCCGTTCTGCTGACCGAGTACCGCGGTCTCACTGTTGCTCAGCTCAAGACGCTGCGCAAGTCCATCAGTGAGCACGCGACCTACGCCGTGGTGAAGAACACGCTGACCAAGATCGCGGCAAACAAGGCAGGCATCTCGTCGTTCGACGACGAGCTCGCCGGTCCGTCCGCGATCGCCTTCGTGCACGGCGACCCTGTCGCCGTCGCGAAGTCGCTGCGTGACTTCGCCAAGGCAAACCCTCTGCTGGTGGTCAAGGGCGGTTACTTCGACGGTAACGCGCTGACCGCAGAAGAGGTAGGCAAGCTCGCCGACCTCGAGTCCCGTGAGGTTCTGCTGGCCAAGCTGGCCGGCGCCTTCAAGGCCTCGCTGTTCGGAGCCGCATATCTGTTCAACGCACCGCTGTCGCAGGCCGTTCGCACGGTCGACGCGCTGCGTGAGAAGCAGGAGTCCGCTGCCTGATCCGTCCCGGATCCTGCCAGCGGTGAGTAACCACAGAAACTAAGGAGAGAACAATGGCAAAGCTGTCGACTGACGAGCTGCTCGACGCGTTCAAGGAGCTCACGCTCATCGAGCTCAGCGAGTTCGTGAAGAAGTTCGAGGAGACCTTCGAGGTCACCGCCGCCGCCCCCGTCGCCGTGGCCGCCCCGGCCGCCGGTGGTGCGGGTGCCGCCGCCGAAGAGGTCGAGGAGAAGGACTCCTTCGACGTCGTCCTCGAGGCCGCCGGTGACAAGAAGATCCAGGTCATCAAGGAGGTGCGCGCCCTCACCAGCCTCGGCCTCGGTGAGGCGAAGGCCCTCGTCGATGGCGCGCCGAGCACCGTGCTCGAGGGCGCCAACAAGGAGACCGCCGACAAGGCGAAGGCCCAGCTCGAAGAGGCTGGCGCCACCGTCACCCTCAAGTAATTCGCGCCCTTCGGGGCTCTTCTTACTGGGCTGACAGGCTCGCTACGCGACGCGGACTCCTTCTCATAGAGAGTGTCCGCGTTGTGGAGGGCGTCGCCCCCGGCAACGGGGCGACGCCCTCCGTGCGTTAACGCGCGGGGACGCGGATGCTCATCCATCCATCGCGTCCGATCGCGCCTGCCAGCGTGCTCGGTGTGCAAGGACGCACAACCGGAAGAAGAACCCACGATGAACACGAGTTCCTGGCGTACCTACGCCGCCCACCTGCGCGACTTCGGTCATGCGCTGCTCCACGGGGAGCCCCGCGACAGCGGCTGCCACCCGCCGGATCTGTGCCGCAGGACCCTGCTCTACGACAGGTACCTGCGGTAACACCCCACTGAAGCGCCCCCGGCTCCTGCCGGGGGCGCTTCCTCGTCGCCGCCGCGATTCGTGCCGAATGTGCGGAATTCGTGACGGATAGCGCACATTCGGCACGAATCGCGGGCGTCAGGCGGCGAGGGGCAGCCGTCCGCGAAGGAGAGCGGCGTGCAGCGAGAGGCGTCCGGGGCCGGTCAGGGCGAGCGCGACGGCGGCGCACGCCAGGAGCAGCGGGAGCTCGAATCCGCCGTCGGCGGCGAAGAAGCCCGCAGAGAGGTGGGCGGTGAACACGGCGCCCAGCATCGCGGCCGCGGCGAAGAGTCCCGCGATGCGGGTACCGACTCCGGCCACGATGAGCGCACCGCCGACGAGCTCGATGGTCGCGACCGCCGGTGCCACGATCTCTGCGGCGGGCACGCCCATCCCGGCGAAGGACTGCGTCACCCTGGGCAGCGTGTAGACCAACAGCTTCTGCAGGCCGTGAGCGATGAGCGTTCCTCCGACGGCGATGCGAAGAACGAGCAGACCGAGGTCACGGGTCGAGGGTCGGGATGCTGCGCGCGGGCTCATGGGATCCTCCGATGTCGTGGTTGCTGTCGGCGCGGGATGCACCGTGCGGTCTACCCTCGCAGCGTTCACTGGCGCACCGGTGGGCATGCTCCGGGAATCGCCGGGGAGCGGCGTGTCGGATGAACCGAAGGGGACCCCGTTTCGTAGCACCTGCCGTCGGCGGCCCGGTCCTAGACTCCGACGGTGAGCACGGAGCACCCGGATGTGACCGAGACCCGCATCGCGTACGACCTCGTCGCCGAGGACTACGCTGCGCTGCTGCGCGACAACTTGGCGGAGAGCGAGTACGACCGCGCGATGCTCGGCGTCTTCGCCGAGCAGGTGGCCCGCGCCGGGGGCGGCGTGGTCGGCGACCTCGGCTGCGGCCCGGGTCGCGTCGCCGGTTACCTCGCGGGCCTCGGGATGGACGTGGTCGGCGTCGACCTCTCGCCCGGGATGGTCGAGGTCGCCCGGCGGGAGCATCCCGCGCTCCGGTTCGAGGTCGCCTCCATGGCGGCGCTGCCCTTCGGCGACGCGGAGCTCGCGGGCGCGCTCGCCTGGTACTCCGTCATCCACACCCCGGAGGAGCGGCAGCCGGAGCTGTACGCCGAGTTCGCCCGGGTGGTGCGCCCGGGCGGAACCCTGCTCCTCGCGTTCCAGATGGGCGACGACGTCGTGCACCTCACCCACGCGTACGGTCACGACCTCGAGCTGCACACGCGGAGGCAGAACCTGGATGCGGTGAAGGCCCGACTTGCCGCCGCGGGCTTCGCGCTCACCGCGGAGCTCGTGACCCAGCCGGTCCCGCCGCAGAAGTCGCCCCAGGGGTACGTGCTCGCGCGCAGGGTCTGACTCGCGGCGACATTGATAAACATAGGCAAGCTATATATAATGGGAGCCATGCCCGAGACTCCCGAACTCCGCCAGATCATCGGCGACCTCGTGGTCGCCGCACACCGCCTCGCCCGGCTCGCCGCCCAGGTCACCGGCAGCACCGAGTCGCCCGCCACCTGGCGCACGCTCAGCGTGCTTCAGAGCAGTGGCCCGATGCGGCTCGGCGAGCTGGCCACCCAGAGTCGCGTCTCGCAGCCGACCATGACCAAGCTCGTCCGCAACCTCGTCGACGCCGAATGGGTCAAGCGCGTCGCGGACGTCGAAGACGCCAGAGCCTGGCAGATCGCCATCACGGCCAAGGGCGTCGACGCGCTCCAGACCTGGCGCGACGAGCTCTCGGCCGCTCTCGCCCCGATGTTCGCCGACCTCAGCGAGGACGAGCTGGCCGCCATGCGCACGACCGTCGAGATCATCGGCTCCCGCGTCGGCCTCTCCGCGGCGACCTCCGCCGCGCTCGCCGGCAGCCGCTGACCGCGCCAGCCCCGCGCACCTCCGTCGCACAACCCAATGAATCGTCTAGGAGTCGAAACCCCTCCATGTCCCATGAACGCCCCGCAAGCATCCTGAAGCAGCCGACCGCCGTCTGGGCCGTCGCCTTCGCGTCCGTCATCGCCTTCATGGGCATCGGGCTCGTCGACCCGATCCTGCCGGCAATCGCGAAGAGCCTCCAGGCCACGCCGACCCAGACCGAGATGCTGTTCACCAGCTACCTCCTCATCACCGGCGCCGCCATGTTCTTCACCAGCTGGATCTCCAGCCGCATCGGTGCAAAGCGCACGCTGCTGATCGGTCTCGCCCTGATCGTCGTCTTCGCGCTCGCGGCCGGTCTCTCGCAGAACGTGGAGTCGATCATCGGCTTCCGCGCCGGCTGGGGTCTCGGCAACGCGCTGTTCATCTCGACCGCGCTGGCGACCATCGTCGGCGCCGCGTCGGGCGGCACCTCGTCGGCCATCATCCTGTACGAGGCGGCCCTCGGCCTCGGCATCGCGATCGGTCCGCTGCTCGGCGGGCTGCTGGGCAGCTGGAGCTGGCGCGGACCCTTCTTCGGCACGTCGACGCTCATGGCGATCGGCTTCATCGCGATCGTCGCTCTGCTGAAGAAGAACCCGGAGAAGCCGACCCCGACGCGCCTGTCCGCGCCGTTCCGCGCGCTCGGGAAGCCGGCCCTCGGGTTCCTCGCCGCAGCCGCGCTGTTCTACAACATCGGCTTCTTCGTGCTGCTCGCCTACACGCCGTTCGCGCTCGTCCCGCTCGGGGTGGAGGACGCCATCACGCTGGGCCTCATCTTCTTCGGCTGGGGCGTCGCCCTCGCGGTCACCTCCGTCTGGGTCGCGCCGCTGCTCACCTCCCGGCTCCCGCGGACGCGCGTGCTCTGGCTGGTGATGCCGCTGCTCGCGCTCGACCTGCTCGCCGCCGGCCTCTTCGTGAACTCGCTCGTCGCCCTCATCGTCTGCGTCATCGTCGGCGGGCTGCTGCTCGGCATCCTGAACACGGTGCTCACCGAGTGCGTGATGGAGGCCACCGACCTCCCGCGCGCCGTGGCGTCGAGCGCCTACTCCGGCGTGCGGTTCCTCGGCGGCGCCATCGCCCCGCCGGCCGCGACCCTGCTCGCCGACACCGTGAGCCGGGCCATGCCGTTCTACGCGGGCGGCATCTCGGTGCTCGTCGCGGCGGCGCTGATCGTCATCGGCCACAAGCACCTCAAGCGGGTGGACGCCCCGGCCGAGACGACGCAGCAGGAGGCCGAGGTCCTGACCCTCGCCGACGCCGACTGAGGGCCGCGTAGACGAAGAGAACGTTGCCAGCACGCGAAGAGCCGCCCTGTCCTAGTCAGGGCGGCTCTTCCCGTCATGTGGGCCCCGATAGCCCGACGGACGATCCCATCGGCCAGTCATGCCTACCCGAAAGGCACGGTCGGCCGGATGATCGCGACACCCATTCTCTCAGACGCTGAGAACGTTTCCGCGCATCAGCGCGGCGGAGCGGTGGAGGAGCGCACCACCAGGCTGACCGGCGAGCTCACCGAACTGAGCCGCGGCTCGGCCCCACCGAGCTCATCGAGCAGGATCCGCGCGGCCGTCGCCCCCTGCTCGAACGGGTCCTGTGCCATCGTCGTCAGGCCGAATCCGGCCGCGTAGTCGTGGTCGTCGATGCCGATGACCGAGAGGTCTTCGGGCACGCGGAGGCCATGGTCGCCCGCGGCGAGGATGGCGCCGAACGCCATCTCGTCCGAGCCGGCGAAGACCGCCGTCGGCCGGGGGCCGGGGCGCTCGAGCAGCCGGTTCATCGCCGCCCGGCTCTCCGGCAGCGAGAACCCGCCGGGGATGACCCACTCCGGCCGGACGGGCAGCCCGGCGTCGCGCATCGCATCCTTGAAGCCGTGCAGCCGGCCGATCGGCACCTGGCTGTTGAGGCCCTCCTCGTCCTCGCCGCCCAGGTGCGCGATGTCGGTGTGCCCGAGCGAGATGAGGTGCGACGTCGCGGTGTACGCCGTCGACGTCTCGTCGATGCCCACACTGCGCAGACCCTTCACCGGCCCGCCCACGACGATCGTCGGATGGCCGAGGGTGGCGAGCTGCTCGCGCTCTTCCGTGGTGAAGTCGAGGCACAGCGCGAGCAGCGCATCGGTGCGCTTGCGCAGGATGCTGCGGTGGAAGACGCGCTCCCGGTCGCCGCGATGCCCGCCCAGGTTGAACAGGATCATGTCGTAGCTCGCCGACCGGAGCTCCGCATCCACCCCCTCCAGCACCTGGGTGTAGAACCAGCGGCTCACCGACGGGACGACGACCCCCATCGCGAGCGTCCGCCCGCTCGCGAGCCCGGACGCGCTCGACGATGCGACGTACCCGAGCTCGTCTGCCGCGCGCCGCACGGCCGCCCGCGTCTTGTCGGAGACGTTCGGGAGGCCGCGCAGGGCACGGGAGACGGTGGCCGTCGAGACCCCGGTCGCGCGCGCGACCTCCTCGATACCCGCCATCGGACCGATCCGTTCAGGAGTCCTGGTGCTCGAGCCGAGCCTCCTCGGCCTCCTGCCGCCGCGCGATGATGCGACGGCGCAACTGCAGGAGGCCGATGAAAGCGAGCACGAGCACCAGCAGGGTGAGCGCCCACCCGAGCGCCGGCTCGCCGGTCAGCTCGCAGAAGACGGTGATGCCGAGGAAGGCGACCGCGAAGAAGCCGACGAAGCCGAGGCCCACATCGACCACTTCACGGGAATCACGCCAGCGCATCCGATCAGCCCTTCACGCCGCCGGCCGTGAGACCCGCCACGATGCGGCGCTGGAAGATCAGCACCAGGATGATCAGCGGGACGACCACGATCGTTCCGGCCGCCATGATCGCGGTGTACGGCTCCTGGTGCGGCTGGGTGCCGGTGAAGGAGGCGATCGCCACCGTGACCGGCTGCGTCCGGTCGCTGGAGAGCTGGCTGGAGATCAGGAACTCGTTCCACGAGGAGATGAACGCCAGGATCGCGGTCGTGAACACGGCGGGCGCCGCCAGCGGCAGGATCACCTTCCGGAACGCCTGCGCCTGCGTGCAGCCGTCGATCCGCGCCGCCTCCTCCAGGTCCCACGGCATCTCGCGGAAGAACGAGGTGAGCGTGTAGACCGTCAGCGGCAGCGCGAACGAGATCTCCGGGATGATCAGCGCCTGGTACGTGCCCATCCACCCGATGTTCGTGAACAGCTGGAACAGCGGGGTGATCAGCGCGACACCCGGGAACATCGACGCCGCCAGGATCACGCCGAGCACGATGCCCTTGAACTTGAAGTCGAGACGGGCGAGCGCGTACGAGGCGAAGATGCCGACGATCAGCGAGATCACGGTGACGCAGATGCCGATGAACAGCGAGTTCAGCAGCGCGCCGGGCAGGTTGTTGCCCAGCTGGGTGGAGAGGGCGGTGGCGTAGTTGTCCCAGGTGAAGTGGGTGAACCACGGGGTGTTGTCGAAGGTGAAGCCGACATCCCGGAACGAGGTGACGACCATCCAGTAGAACGGCAGCAGGCACCACAGCACGATCACGATCGCCTGGATGCCGGTGCGGGCGCTCTGGTTGCGGCGGCGCCGGACGGCGGTGCGTCGCTTGGTCGTGGTGCGGGGGAGGCTGTCGGCCTCGGTCGTGGCCGCGGCGGGCCCGGCGACGGCGGTCATCCCTTCGCTCCCTTCTGCTGGTCCTCCTGCGTTCTGACCACGTTCGTCCCGAGTATCCGGACGAAGATGAACGCGATCAGGAAGATGATGATGAACGTGATGGTCGACAGGGCCGCTGCGCTGTTGAACCCTTGCCTGATCTGGTCGACGACCAGGATGGAGAGGGTCGTCGTCGCATGGCCGGTCCCGCCTCCGCCGCCGGTGAGGATCTGCGGCAGGTCGTAGATGCGGAGCGCGTCGAGCACGCGGAACAGGATGGCCACCATGAGAGCCGGCTTCAGCAGCGGCATGGTCACCCGCCAGAAGCGCTGCCAGGTGCTCGCGCCGTCCATCTTCGCCGCCTCGTAGACGTCCTCCGGGATCAGCTGGAGGCCGGCCAGGATGAGCAGCGCCATGAACGGCGTCGTCTTCCAGGTGTCCGCGATGATGACGGCGAACCGGGACGCCCACTCGTCGGAGGTCCACAGGATGCGGGCGCCGATGAGGGCGTTTGCGACGCCGGCGACCGAGAAGATGAAGAACCACAGCTTCGCGGTGACGGCGGTGGGGATGGCCCACGGGATGAGGATGGCCGCGCGCACGAAGCCGCGGCCGCGGAAGGCCCGGTTCATGATGAGCGCGAACCAGAGGCCGAGCAGGGTCTCCAGGATCACGGTGGTGACCGTGAAGAAGAAGGTGACGAAGACCGAGCTCCAGAACGCCGAGCCCAGGTTTCCGGGCGGGCAGCTGATCGTGGTGCCGTTGGGGCCGGCGCACTGCTGGAACAGCCAGTGCGTGTAGTTCGAGAAGCCGGCGAACCCGCCCTGTACGAACAGGCCCGTGGCCGGGTCGAGGCCGGCGTCCTTCTGGAAGGACATGACGATCGCCTGCACCACCGGGTAGCCGATGACGATGGCGAGGAGGACCAGGGTGGGGAGGATGAGGTACAGGGCCCAGCGACTCTGCTGGCGGCGGTTCTGCTTGACGCCGGCGCGGACGGGCTTCTTGCCTCCGGTGCCGGTCTGGGTGGATGAGGGGGCGACGACGTTCGACGTTGACATGTGTGCCTCCGGATGGGGGTCGGACGGGGTGGAGCCGGGCGGCGGGAGAATTCCCGCCGCCCGGCGACCGATTCAGGCCGGGCTCAACCGGCGCTGGCGGTGTTGATCGCCGACGCCATGTCCTTCAGCGCCTGGTCGACCGACTTGTCGCCCTTCAGGGCGGCGTAGGCGTTGTCCTGCACGGCCTTGGTGATGGCCGGGTAGAACGGGGACACCGGCCGCGGCACGGCGTTCTCGATCGACGTCTTCAGCGTCGACAGGTACGGCAGCTGGCTGTTCAGCGACGCGTCGTCGTACAGCGAGGACACGACCGGCGCGAGCGAGCCCTGGGTCACGAAGAACTTCTGCGTCTCTTCGCTCTGCAGGAACTTCAGGAACTCGAACGCGGTGGCCTTGTGCTTGGAGTACACGCTGATCGCGGCGTTGTGGCCGCCGAGGCTCGAGACGCCCGGCTTGTCCGCGCTGATGCCGGGCAGCGGCGCGATGCCGAAGGTGTCCTTCACCGTCGAGGAGCCGTCCGTCTTGGCCAGGTTGTACACGTACGGCCAGTTGCGCAGGAACATCAGCTTGCCGGCCTCGAACGCCTGCCGGCCCTGCTCCTCCTGGTAGGTGATGGCCTCGGCCGGGATCTGGCCGTTCTTGAAGCCGTCCACCAGCCGGGTCAGGCCCGCCTTCGCCTCGGGGCTGTCGACGGTGACCTTCTTGCCGTCGGAGCCGACGATGGTTCCGCCGTTGGTGTTGATCGCCTCGGCGACGTTCACCGTGAGGCCCTCGTACTGCGCGAACTGACCGGCGTAGCAGCCGATGCCCTGCTGCTTGGCGATGTCGCAGTCCTTGAGCATGTCGTCCCACGTCTTCGGCGGGGTCGAGACCAGGTCCTTGCGGTAGTACAGGATGCCGCCGTCGGAGGTCTGCGGGGCCGCGTACTGCGTGCCGTTGTAGGTGCCGGACTTGACGGTCGGCTCGAGCAGGGCGGAGTTGTCCATCTTGAACTTGCCGGTCAGCGGCTGGAGCCAGCCCTTCGCGGCGAACTCGCCCGTCCAGACCACGTCGACATCGACCACGTCGTAGTTGGCGTCCTTCGCCTGGAAGTGCTGAACCAGGTCGTCGTGCTGCTGGTCGGCCTGGTCGGTCTGCTCCTTGAAGGTGACCTTTTCGTCCGGGTGGGCCTTGTTCCACTTCTCGATGAGCGGGCGGACGACGTTCGAGTTGTCCTTGCCCTGCACGTAGGTGATCGGGCCCTTTGCGTCGGTGTTCGCGTTGGCGTCGCCGCCGCCGCTTCCCGAGCCACCCCCACCGGTGCATCCAGCCAGTGCGAGACCCGCAAGGGCCACACCGGCGATCACGGAGAGACGTGCTGCTTTCATTTCACTCCTCGTTGAGCTCTTGGTGCGAGCGCGGCTGCGCCCGCCGAAACCGTACCCCTCCGCTCGCCTTCGATGCAAGCGTTTACGTCAAGCGCTTGCATCACGGTTCGATCACGCGGCCGAGGCCGACGGGGCCGTTCTCCCAGCGCGTAGCCGGGCGGGACGGGAGGGTCGGCGCCGAGGCTTAGGCTGAAGCCATGAGCGGGATGCGTGGCATGGCGGCGGCCGGTGGCGGCGGCGGTCGTGGACGCGTCAGCGGGGGCGATGCGGAGGCGCAGCGGGCGCTCAACGCGACCGCTCCGAAGATCCCGCACCTGTTCCGGCGCATCGTCGAGCTGTTCGCCCCGCACCGCACGGCGATCGTCGTCACCATCGTGCTCGTGCTCGCCGGCGCCGCGCTCACGGTCATCCCGCCGCTGCTGACCGAGCGGGCGTTCGACCAGGGGCTGTTCCCCAAGAGCGGGACGCCGAACCTGCCGGTGCTGGTGGAGATCGTCGTGCTGATGCTCGTCGTCTACGTCGTGTCGGCCCTGCTCGGGGTGTGGCAGACGTACCTGACCGCCTCCGTGGGCAACAAGGTGATGGGCGCGCTGCGCGTCCGGCTCTTCTCGCACCTGCAGTCGATGGAGCTGAGCTTCTTCACCCACACCAAGACCGGCATCATCCAGTCGCGGTTGCAGAACGACGTCGGCGGCGTCGCCAACGTGCTCACCAACACCATGTCGAGCATCCTCGGCAACACCGTCACGGTCATCGCGGCGCTGGTCGCCATGCTGCTGCTGAACTGGCAGCTCACGATCGTCGCGGTCGTGCTCATGCCGATCCTCGTCATCGCCCAGCGCCGGGTCGGGCAGGTGCGCGCGCGCATCGCCACCAAGACGCAGGAGTCGCTGTCGGACATGACCGCGATCACGCAGGAGACCCTGAGCGTGTCCGGGATCCTGTTGTCGAAGAGCTTCAACCGCCAGGGCGCGGAGGTGGAGCGCTACTCGGACGAGAACGGCAACCAGATCCGGCTGCAGGTGTCGCAGGCGATGAGCGGCCAGTGGTTCTTCGCCATGGTGAACATCTTCCTGTCGTCCATCCCGGCGATCGTCTACCTGGTCTCCGGCTGGCTGATCGCGGGCGGGACGACCGACATCTCGGCCGGCACGATCGTCGCCTTCACCACGGTTCAGGCGCGGCTGCTGTTCCCGCTGCTCGCGCTGATGCGGGTCGCGCTCGACCTGCAGACCTCCGGCGCGCTGTTCGCCCGCATCTTCGAGTACCTCGACCTGAAGCCGGCCATCGCCGACCGGCCGGACGCCGTGCCGGTCGACCCGAGCCGCGGGCTCGGCCGGATCGAGTTCGACCACGTCGTGTTCCGCTACCCGGACGCGCGCGAGGGCGAACGAAACACGCTCGACGACGTGTCGTTCGTCATCCGGCCCGGCGAGTTCGCAGCCTTCGTCGGCCCGAGTGGGGCGGGCAAGACGACCGTCTCGTACCTGATCCCGCGGTTCTACGACGCGACGAGCGGCCACATCCGGTTCGGCGACACGGATGTGAAGGAGTTGCAGCAGGAGTCCCTGGTCTCGCACATCGGCGTCGTCAGCCAGGAGACCTACCTCTTCCACGCGACCATCGCCGAGAACCTGCGGTACGCCCGGCCCGACGCGACAGACGCCGAGGTGGAGGATGCGGCCAGGCGCGCGAACATCCACGAGACGATCGTGGGCTTCCCCGACGGCTACGCGACGGTGGTCGGCGAGCGCGGCTACCGGCTCTCCGGAGGCGAGAAGCAGCGCATCGCGATCGCCCGGGTGCTGCTCAAAGACCCAGAGGTGCTCATCCTCGACGAGGCCACGAGCGCGCTCGACACCATCTCGGAGCGGGTCGTGCAGCAGGCGCTGGACACCGCATCCAGCGGCCGCACCACCATCGCGATCGCGCACCGGCTGTCGACGATCGTCGCGGCCGACGTCATCTTCGTGATCGACCACGGCAAGGTGGTCGAGCGCGGAACGCACCGCGAGCTGCTGGAGCTCGGGGGCGTGTACTCGCGGCTGTACCGCGAGCAGACCGAGAGCGCGGTCGTCGAAGACTGACCACCGCTCCTGACTTCAGAAGGAGACCCCCGTGTCAACGATCACGGAACTGCTGTCCGCCAACCTGCACGAGGTCTTCGGCAATCGGGATGTCGCCTCCCGTCGCGCCGCGATCGAGCGCGTCTTCGCCGAGGACGTCGTCTTCACAGACCCCGAGGGGGAGGTGCGGGGCTGGGACGAGCTGGAGGCGAAGGCCGCGAGCATCCTGGACGGCACCCCGGCGTCGTTCGCGCTCGCCGAGGCGGGACCCGCGTACCTCGGCCCGGACTCCGGCGCGCTGGCGTGGACGTTCGGCCCGGAGGGTGAGCCGGTCGCGCGTGGCGTCGACCTCATCGAGGTGCGCGACGGCCGCATCCACACCCTCCGCACCCTGCTCGCCTGAGACCCTTGCCGACGAGAGTTAGACTGGGCTAACTTTCGAGGTCGGAGGGGCTGATGAGCGTTGACGTGCGGGAGAAGGCGCCCCGAGCGGCGCCCGCGCGGCTGCTCCTGCTGCTCGGTCCGGCGTTCGTCGCCGCGATCGCCTACGTCGACCCGGGGAACGTCGCCGCCAACCTGACCGCGGGCGCCCGCTACGGCTACCTGCTCGTGTGGGTGCTGGTCGCCGCGAACGCGATCGCCGTCTTCGTCCAATACCAGTCCGCCAAGCTGGGCATCGTCACCGGCCGCAGCCTCCCGGAACTGCTGGGGGAGCGGCTGGGGGCGACCACCCGCCGCGCCTACTGGGTACAGGCGGAGCTCGTCGCCGCAGCGACCGACATCGCCGAGGTCATCGGCGGCGCGATCGCGCTCAACCTGCTGTTCGGGCTCCCGCTGCCGCTCGGCGGACTCATCGTCGGCGTCGTCGCGATCGGCATCCTCGCCATCCAGTCGCGCCGGGGACAGCGCCCGTTCGAGGCGGTCATCCTGGGCCTGCTCGCCGTGATCGCCGTCGGGTTCCTGGCGGGGCTCTTCGTGAGCCCGGTGAACTGGGCCGAGGCGGCGGGCGGGCTGATCCCGCACTTCGACGGCGCCCCTACGGTGCTGCTCGCCGCCAGCATGCTCGGTGCGACCGTCATGCCGCACGCGATCTACCTGCACTCGGCGCTCGCGCGCGACCGCCACGGAGCGGGCGGCGGCCGCATCCGGGTCCTGCTCAAGGCCACCCGGCTGGACGTGGCGCTCGCGCTGGTCCTCGCCGGCGCCGTCAACATCGCCATGCTGCTCGTGGCCGCGGCGTCGCTGCGCGGCGTGGACGGGACCGACACGATCGCCGGCGCTCACGCCGCCATCTCGACAGCGCTGGGGCCTGCCGTGGGCGTCGTCTTCGCCATCGGCCTCCTGGCGTCCGGGCTCGCCTCCACCTCGGTCGGCAGCTACGCCGGGGCGACCATCATGGGCGGGTTGCTGAGGCTGCGCGTGCCGTTGCTCACCCGCCGCATCGTCACACTGGTGCCGGCGGTGATCATCCTGGCGCTCGGGGTCGATCCGACGTGGGCGCTCGTGCTGTCGCAGGTGTTCCTCAGCCTCGGCATCCCCTTCGCGATGATCCCGCTGCTGCGCCTCACCGGTTCCCGCGCGGTCATGGGCGACCACGTCGACCGGCTCTGGGTCCGTATCGGCGGGGGAGTCCTGGCCGGGCTCGTGGTGCTGCTCAACCTGGCGCTCGTCGCGCTGACGGCCGCCGGCGCCTGATCGCGGTCTGCCCGCCGCGGCCTGCTGCGTCCCACGCGTCGGCGGGCCCACGGCGTCTGGTTGACGAGACACGCCGTGTCGCGACCGAGGTGCCCGGCGTGTTGCGTCAACCAGGTGGGGCTGGGGCCGGGTGCGACCCACGGATTCGGGTCAGGCCGCCGGGGCCACCCAGACGGCGGCCGCCGCCGTCGCCCCGAGCACGACCGGGGCGCCGGAGACCTCCACCGTGACGTCGCCCGCGAACTCGCGGTGCTCCTCCACGCGCAGCGCCGTGTCCAGCCCGATACCGCGCTCGCCGAGGTACCGCAGCACGGCGGGGTCGGCGTCCGAGATCCGCACCACCGTCAGGGCGGCCCCGGGGGCGGCGTCCAGCAGCGGCACCGCCTCCGGCCGCCGCGGAGTGCCGTCGGCGGTCGGAATGGGGTCGCCGTGCGGGTCGCGGGAGGGGAAGCCCAGGCGACGGTCGATGCGGGCGACGAGCTCGTCCGAGACGGCGTGCTCCAGTACCTCGGCCTCGTCGTGCACCTCGTCCCAGCCGTAGCCGAGCTCCTCCACGAGGAACGTCTCGATCAGCCGGTGCCGCCGCACCATCGCCACGGCATGCCGGCGTCCCTCGTCGGTCAGCTCGACCCGGCCGTAGCGCTCGTGCGCCACGAGGCCCTGCTCGGCGAGGCGGCGAAGGCCGTCGGACACGGTGGCGGCGCGGACGCCCATCCGCTCCGACAGCTGCTTCACGGTCACGGGCACGTCCGACCATTCCCGCGCCGACCAGATGATCTTGAGGTAGTCCTGCGCGACGGGGGAGAGGTCGGACACCGGCATGACCCGATTCTAGGCGTGACGTCACAGAGTCGTCCGGGCACGAACGCGCTGTTACGGTTGGTCGCGTGAAGTACGCAGAGACCATCATCGACTTGGTCGGCGACACCCCGCTCGTGAAGCTCAACAGGCTGACCGACGGGATCGCGGCGACGGTGCTCGTCAAACTCGAGTACCTGAACCCCGGAGGTTCGTCGAAGGACCGCATCGCCTCCCGCATCATCGACGCGGCGGAGAAGGACGGGCTCCTGAAGCCCGGCGGCACCATCGTGGAACCGACGAGCGGCAACACCGGAGTCGGGCTCGCCCTGGTCGCACAGCAGCGCGGCTACCGGTGCGTGTTCGTTCTCCCCGACAAGGTGGGGGAGGACAAGATCAACGTCCTCACCGCCTACGGGGCGGAGGTGGTGGTCACCCCGACCTCGGTGCCGCCCGAGCATCCCGACTCCTACTACTCGGTGTCCGACCGGCTCGCCGCCGAGATCCCGGGCGCCTTCAAGCCGAACCAGTACTTCAACCCGAACGGCCCGCGCAGCCACTACGAGACCACCGGTCCCGAGATCTGGCGCGACACCGACGGCCGCATCACCCACCTGGTCGCCGGCGTCGGCACGGGCGGCACGATCTCGGGTACCGGACGCTACCTCAAGGAGGTCTCCGAGGGCCGCGTCCGCATCGTCGGCGCCGACCCGGAGGGTTCCGTCTACTCCGGCGGCACCGGCCGACCGTACCTGGTCGAGGGCGTCGGCGAGGACTTCTGGCCGGGCGCCTACGACCCGACCGTGGTCGACGAGGTGATCGCGGTGAGCGACGCCGAGGCGTTCCGGATGACGCGGCGCCTCGCGCGCGAGGAGGGCATCCTGGTCGGCGGCTCGAGCGGGATGGCCGTCGCGGCCGCCCTGCGCGCCGCGAAGGACCTGGGCCCGGACGACGTTGTGGTGGTGATCCTGCCGGACGGCGGCCGCGGCTACCTGGCCAAGATTTTCAACGACCGGTGGATGCAGTCCTACGGCTTCAGCGAGGTGCCGGACGAGTCCACGGTGCACGACATCGTGAAGACGAAGAGCGGCGACCTCCCCGACCTGGTGCACACGCACCCGACGGAGACGGTGCGCGACGCCATCCACACGATGAACCAGTACGGCGTCTCGCAGCTGGTCGTGCTCACGGCCGAGCCGCCGGTCGTCATGGGCGAGGTGGCGGGCGCACTGGACGAGCGATCCCTCGTGGATGCGGTGTTCAGCGGCCACGCCGAGATGAGCGACCCGGTCGGCAAGCACCTGGGCGAACCGCTCGCCCTGATCGGCGTGAACGAGCCGGTGACGGCCGCCCGCGCCGCGCTCGCCACGACGAACGCGCTGCTGGTGACCGACGGCGGCAAGCCCGTCGCGGTGCTCACCCGGCAGGACCTCCTCAACTACTTCAGCGACTGAACCCCCCCGCGACACGAGAGAACGACACATGACACACGGCTTCGCCACGCGCGCCATCCACGAGGGTCAGGAGTTCGACCCCACCACCGGCGCGATCATCCCGCCCATCTACCAGACGTCGACCTTCGTCCAGGACGGCATCGGCGGCCTCCGCAACGGCTACGAGTACGGCCGCTCGGGCAACCCGACCCGCACCTCGCTGGAGACCCTGCTCGCCTCCCTCGAGGGCGGCGTGCGCGCGCTGTCGTTCGCCTCCGGGCTTGCGGCGGAGGACGCCCTGCTGCGTGCGGCGCTCCGTCCGGGCGACCACATCGTGCTGGGGAACGACGCCTACGGCGGCACGCACCGGCTGATCGAGCGCGTCCACGGCGACTGGGGCATCCGGAACACCACGGTCGACCTGGCCGACCTGGATGCGGTGCGCGAGGCCCTCGCCACCGACGGCACCCGGATGCTCTGGATCGAGACCCCCAGCAACCCGCTGATGAAGATCAGCGACATCGCGGCCCTGGTGGAGCTCGGCCACGCCGTCGGTGCGGTGGTCGTCGTCGACAACACGTTCGCGTCGCCCGCACTGCAGCAGCCGCTGTCGTTCGGCGCCGACGTCGTGGTCCACTCGACCACGAAGTACCTCGGCGGCCACTCCGACGTGATCGGCGGAGCGCTGGTCTTCGCGGACGAGGAGCTCGCCGAGAAGGCGAAGTTCCTGCAGTTCGCGGCCGGCGCGGTGTCGTCGCCGATGGACGCGTGGCTCACCGTTCGCGGCATCAAGACGCTGCAGGTGCGCCTGCGGCAGCACACCGCCAATGCGCAGGCGATCGCCGAGGCGCTGGTCGGCCACGCGGGCGTCGAGCGGGTGTACTACCCGGGCCTTCCCGACCACCCCGGCCACGAGCTGGCCGCCCGGCAGATGAGCGGCTTCGGCGGCATGCTGTCGGTCGCGCTCGCCGGGGGAGCGGAGGCCGCGCGCCGGTTCGCCGAGTCCACCCGCGTCTTCCAGCTGGCCGAGTCGCTCGGCGGGGTGGAGTCGCTCATCGGCTACCCGAGCGAGATGACCCACGCCTCCGTCCGCGGGACGGCGCTGGAGGTCCCGGAGAACATCGTGCGCCTCTCGGTGGGCATCGAGGACGTCGACGACCTGCTCGAGGACGTGGAGCAGGCGCTGCGTCGGTAGCTCGCCGCCCACGGGACGCTCACGCTCGGCTGAGGGCGTCCCGTGCGACGGCGAGGCGGTCGGCGAAGGGCGCCAGCCGTGCCTTCTTCAGGTTCTCGCGCGCGATCCAGCGCGCGTCGGGATCGGTGGAGGTGGCCAGGCGTTCGAGCAGCGGAAGCCCGGCTGCCGGGTCGGCCGCGGCGACGACGCTGACGGCGTAGCCGAGCGCCTGCCGGAGCACGCGGGGGTCGGTCGCCTTGCGTTCAGCGGCGGGCAGGGCGAGCAGGAGGTCGGCCGCGCGTTCGACGACCCGGATGGCGGCGCGGGCGAGGCCCGCGTCGTGGAGCAGGGACGGTTCGGCGACGGCGGCCACGGCGGCGCGCGCCGGGAGCGGGCCGGAGGTCAGCCAGCCGCGGACGACGCCCATCCCACGCTCCGGGTCGGCGGAGAGCACCCGCTGCAGGCCGGTGGCGGCGAGCTCCCGCACCCGCCAGCGCGGATCGGAGGCGGCGGTGGTCAGTAGCGCGCCGGTCCGGTCGTCGGGGCGGACGGAGAGCAGGGCTCCGGTGCACAGCGCCGCCACAGCGGCGAGGTACTCGCGGCGCGCGTCCTCCGCAGCGTTCCCGGCCTCCGCGTCGGCCCGCAGCCAGCGCTCGAGGAGGTCGAGGGCGTCCGGCCGCCGGTCGTCCTCCGTCGCGGCAGCGCAGTCGGCCGTACGGTGCGCCAGCTCGAGTTTTGCGCGCGGACCGGGGAGGTGGCTGTCGCTCGCCAGGTACTCCTCCAGCGCCGCCGGCCGGCCGCGGACCGCGTCAAGCCAGAGGGCGGTGAGCTCGCTGTCGGCGGTGCGCGCCATGACGCGATACTAGCCGCGGGTCAGGCCCCCGGGGCACCTCCGTCGGCGGGGAACACCCGCGTGCCGCGCTCGAAGAAGCGCGGAGGTGCGGTGTCCGTGCGGATGAGACCGGCCCGATGGAGGGAGCGCAGGCCGGCGAAGAGGCCGGGCAGGCGCATCCCGTTCAGTTCATCCATTCCGATGCCGGGCCGAGAGGCGATCAGTCGAAGCAGCTGGTCGCGTGCCTCGGCCCCGCCTCGCTCTGTGAGCAGGACGGCGTCGAAGGGGATGCGGGTGGTCGTGTCCCACATGATGCCTCCTGGTGACAGTGTGGCCGCGGCGGCGGATCGTTGCGCAGGTTGAGTCAGTTATAGGGGCAACCGGGGCGCTGCACCAAGACAGCGAGCGGGATATTTCCGGAGATGTCCCCCGGCATGCAAGAAATCGGCATCCCGCTGTACCCCGGACCGTCGTCGGGCGCATGACCGGTGCACGGGAGATTCACGGCGTACGGGGTATTTACGACACGCCGACCTCCCCCGATAGTGGAAGGGTGAGGACTTTCGGGGTGGAGGAGGAACTCCTCCTGGTCGACGCGCGCGGGCTGGCGGCGCCGATCGCGCCCGCGCTCCTCGCCGACGCCCCGCCGGTGGTCGACGGCCCGTCGGTCAGCGCGGAGTTCAACCAGGAGATGATCGAGACTCAGACGCGTCCGGTGCTCTCGACGAGCGACCTCCTGCTCGACATCGTCGGCGGCCGGGAGCTGGCCGACTCCCTCGCCCAGAGGCACGGCGCCCGGGCGATCGCGGTCGCCATGTCGCCGATGCGGATGCGACCCCACGTGACCGACGATCCGCGCTACGCGAAGATGATCGAACGCTACGGGCTGACCGCGCGCGGCACCCTCGTCTGCGGTTTCCACGTCCACGTCGGCATCGACTCGCGGGAAGAGGGGGTCGCCGTCCTCGACCGCATCCGCACGTGGCTGCCGACGCTGCTGGCGCTGAGCGCCAACTCGCCGTTCTTCGGCGGCGCCGACACCGGGCACGCCAGCTACCGCTTCGCCGCCTGGCACCAGTGGCAGAGCGCCGGGCCGACCGACGTCTTCGGGTCGGTGGAGGCGTACGACCGGTTCGAGCGCTTCCTCGTCGACACCGGCGTCATCCTCGACTCGGGGATGCTGTACCTCGACGCGCGCGTGTCGCACAAGGTCCCGACGGTGGAGATCCGCGTCGCCGACGTCTGTCTCGACGCGCGCGACGCCGCCGTCATCGCCGCCCTGGTGCGGGCCCTGGTGGACACGGCCGTCGCCGAGTGGCGCGCCGGCATCCCGCCTGCGGCGGTCCCGTCGGCGGCTCTCCGGCTCGCCGAATGGCAGGCGGCCCTCACCGGCGTGGCGGGCTCGCTGCCGCATCCGGTGACCTGGCGCGAGGTCTCCGCGGTGGAGGCGGTGGAGGCTCTGCTCGACCACACCGCTGCGGCGTTGGAGGCGAACGGCGACTTCGCCCTCGTCCGCCGCGGTGTCGCGCGCATCCACGCGGTCGGCGGCGGCGCGGGCCGGCAGCGCTCCGCGTTCGCGCGCCGCGGGCGGATGCGGGACGTCGTGGCGCTTGCCGTCACGGCGACGCACGAGCTGTCGGAGGACGACGACCTGGTCGTCGCATGACACGCGGGTCGCGCCGGGGTCATCCGCCCTTCCGTGCGACGGTGATCGCGCCTATTCTGCGGTCATGACGGAGAGGGAGCTCGCCCACCAGCACGCCGTCTACACGTACGGCTCGCTTCCGCTGACCCTCATGTACAGCCCGACGGCGACAGCGGCCTGGGAGGTGTACTACGGCGGCGAGTACCTCGGCCTGATCGAGGAGCTCCACAGCGCGGGGGAGCTGTGGCCCGGTTTCGTCGCGCGGCTGCCGGGCGAGGAGGAGTCTGGCGAGGGCATTCCGGCGCAGGACTGGCGCGCGGCCGTCGAACTGCTGGCGGCGCACGCAGGCCTCTGATGGCCTCCGGCGTGAGGACGAGCTCAGCACCCCCTCAGAACGCGAACTGCGACCACTCGGCGCGCTCGAGCGAGACCTCCTCGCCGTGCTCGTCCACGATCCAGTGCTCCGGCGTGCAGCCGACGTACGTGCAGAGCAGGGTCTGGCTCCTCCAGCCGTCCGCCGAATGCACCCACCGGACGAGATGGAGATCCTGCCCAGGTTTCGGGATGTTCCCGATGGATGGTTCGAATGTGGTCATGCTGCACCCCTCCCCTTGTGCGGCCTTCCACGCCGACACTATCGGGGTACAGCACCGGGGGACAAGAGCTGCGGCTGCTCAGTTCCCGTCGTCGTCCTCCAGCGGGTCGTACTCGTCGTGCCCGGGCTCGACGAAGCCGTCCGCATCGTAGGGGCCGACGTCGTCGCCGCCCTCGGCGATGGCGTCGACGTCGATCGGCTCGCCCGAGGGCGTCTCCGGCCAGTTCTCCTTCGCGTCGGTCATGGCCGCTCCTTCCTGGATGCCGGAGCCGGGGTGCCCGGGCGTCCGGATGCTTCGACCGCGATGGTAGACGGGCACCCGTCCGGCGGAAAGGGGTCACTCGCCCGGTTCGCGGCCGGTGAGCCGGACCTCCTCCACGTCGAGGCGGCGCTGCACGTCCCGGAGCACGATGTCGTCGATCTCGCCCTCGTCGCGGAGGCGCACCACCTCCTCGCGTTTGCAGTGCAGCAGGGCGAGCCGCAACTCGGTGTCCTGACGGCTGCGCTCGACCGCCTCCTCGCCGCCTTCGGACTCGTCCTCGGCCTCCAGCAGCTCAAGATGCTCCTCGAACTCGGTCTGGATGCGCTCGCTCACGTCCTCGCCGACGCCGAGGCGCCGGGCCAGCTCCGGCAGCTCGTCGAGCGCCGCCCGCGTCGCGCTGGTCTCGGCCAGCCGCCGCTCGTGGCCGACCGCCTCGTCGGCCGGCAGCTGCGCCCAGCGCACGACCCGCGGCAGGATGAGGCCCTGCACGACAAGGGTCACGACGATGACGCCCGTCGTGACGAAGACGATGAAGTCGCGGTTCGGGAACGGGTGTCCGTTGTCCAGTGCCGCGGGCACAGCGAGGGCGGCCGCGAGGGATACGGCTCCTCGGAAGCCGGAGAGGCTGCTGACCACCCGCCAGCGCTTGCTCATCCGTCGTGCCTTCTGCTGGGGACGCCGGTCGAGCAGACGGATCAGGAACACCGAGCCGAACTGGAAGGCGAAGCGCACGACCACGACGGTCACGGTGACCGCCACGATCGCGAGCAGACCCATCCCGAGGTCGTGCGTCCCTGGATCGGTGATGGAGCGGGGGAGCTCGATGCCGACGAGGACGAACAGGCTGGCGTTGAGCAGGAAGGTCGAGAACGACCAGAAGGCGTCGGACTGGCGCCTGCCCTCCGCGACGCCGATGCGCGGCCCCGCCTGGCTGATGATGAGCCCGGCGACCACCACCGCGAGCACTCCCGAGGCGTGGATGAGCTCGGCGAGCAGGTAGGCGAGGAAGGGCGTGAGCAGCATGGCGATGTTCTGGGTGATGGCGTCGCGCAGCCGCCGCCTGGCGAGGATCGCGAGCCAGGCGACGAGGGCGCCGATCGCGGCGGCGCCGAGGTACGCGATCAGGAACGTCACCGTGACGGCGCCGAAGCTCACGTCCGCGTCGCCGACCGTGAACCCGACCGCGAGCGACCAGAGGACGAGGGCCGTCCCGTCGTTCACCAGGCTCTCGGCGCGCAGGATGGTGACATTGCGTCGCGGCAGCGAGTGCGTGAACGACACGACGGCCGTGGCGTCGGTCGGCGCGATCGCGGCCCCGAGGACCCAGGCAGGTCCCCACGGCAGCCCCAGCGCGTGCGCCAGCACGGCGACGGCGGCAGCGGTCAGCACGACGAGGGCGGTGCTCATCAGCGCGATGCCGCGGAGGTTGCTCTTGATCTCGCGCAACGAGGTCGTGAGGCTCTCCCAGTAGAGGATCGCGGGGAGGAAGAGGAACAGGACGACCTCCGGCGCCAGTTCGATGTCGCGGAACAGCGGCACGAGACCGAGCAGCACGCCCATGCCGACGAGCAGCAGGGGCTGCGCGATGCCGGTCTTGCGGGCGACGACCTTGGTCAGCAGGATGGTGACGCCGATGACGACGACGAGTTCGAGTCCGAGCAACAGACCTCCTTGCCGCCCATGTTCCCGCGGCGGAGGGCCGCCCGGAACCCTTGGCGGGCATCCGTTGTCGGTGGCGCCCGCCATGATGGTGGCATGACGCACCGCGGGCCCTCGACCACGCGCGCCCGCGGAGCGGAGGCGGAGCCACCCGACCCGCAGCTGCCGGCGGCGCCGCACGGCCGTCTCGGAGTGGCGGGCGGCACCGCGTTGTACATCGCGGCCGTGCTCGGCACCGGCATCCTCGTGCTCCCGGCGCTCGCCGCGGCGGCGGCCGGCCCCGGTGCGATCGTCGCGGTCGCGGCGCTCGCGCTCATCTCCGTGCCGCTGGCGGCGACCTTCGCGGCGCTCGCCCGGCGGCATCCGGATGCCGGCGGTGTCGCGACGTTCGCGCGCCGGGCCTTCGGGCCGGGCGCGGCGCGTGTGATCGGCTACTGGTTCTTCTTCGGCACGCCGATCGGCGCGCCCATCGCGGCGCTGATGACCGCGCGCTACGTCGTCGCCGTGATCGGCGGCGACGCCGCGACCACCATTCTCATCGCGGTCGCGCTGATGGTCGTGCCGGTCGCCGTGACGGCGTTCGGCGTGCGGTTCGCCGCCTCGGTGCAGCTCGTCCTCTCGGGCGCCCTCGTCGCGGTCCTCGTCTTCGTGCTCGCGGCCGCCGCCCCGCACGCACGGGTCGAGAACCTGCAGCCGCCGCTGCCGCACGGCTGGGCGGGCGTCGGGCTCGCCATGAGCCTCTACATCTGGGCGTTCGCCGGTTGGGAGGCCGTGGCGGGCATCGGCGGCGAATTCCGCAACCCGCGGCGCGATATCCCGCGTGCCACCGCCCTGGCGCTGGTGATCGTGTCGGTCGCGTACCTGGCGATCCAGACCGTGACCGTCGTCGTGCTCGGGGACCGCGCGGCGTCGAGCGCCGTGCCGCTGCTCGACCTGGTGGAGGTGTCGACCGGTTCCGGAGGCGGTGTGGTGGTCGCCGTGATCGCCGCGATCGTGGTCACCGGGGTCTTCAACGCCTACCTCGCCGCCTTCAGCAAGCTGGGCGCGGCCATGGGCCGGGACGGCGACCTCCCGGCCTGGTTCGGCCGCGGTGTCGAGAACGGCGCCGTCGCCCGCCGCGGGCTGCTGCTCTCCGCCGTCGTCATGGCCCTCTATTCGGTGGTGGTGCTGGCGAGCGGCGACCTCCCGCCGTTCATCCTCGTGCACACGTCCATCGCGGCGGCGGTCTACGGTCTCGGCGTCGCGTCCGCGCTCCGGCTGCTGCCGCGGCGGTCGCTCGGCTGGTGGATGGCGCTGCTCTCGTGCGTGCTCGCCGCCGGGCTCCTCGTGCTGGCCGGCTGGCACCTGGTCTTCCCGGCCGGGGTCGCGCTCGTGGCGCTCGCCGTCGGTGCGGTGCAGCGCGCGCGTCGCTGACCCCGTACTCCCCGACTGCGCCCGTTCGGAACGACTGCGCCTGCTCGCCGCGGCGCGGACGCTCCGAACGGGCGCAGTCGGGGGCTCCCAGTGCGCGAGCGCGCATAATGGGGGCACCCGCGCCGCGCCGCGGGTGCAGGGAGGGACGCGTGACAGAGCACCAGCGCGCCGCCAGCATGCGGGACGTCGCCGCCCTCGCCGGGGTGTCGCATCAGACGGTGTCCCGGGTCGTGAACGGGCATCCCAGCATCCGGGAGTCGACGCGGCAGCGGGTCCGCGCCGCGATGGACCAGCTGCACTACCGCCCCAACCGGGCCGCGCGAGCGCTCGTCACCGCCCGGTCACGGACCATCGGAGTGCTCTCGACGTCGGCCGCCGCCCTGTACGGGCCCGTGTCGAGCATCAACGCCATCCAGGATGCCGGGCGGGCCGCCGGTTACTCGGTTGCGGTGGCGCAGCTGCCCGACCTGACCGCGGATGCCATCTCGGCCGGGCTCGACCACCTGCTCGCCCAGTCGGTCGAGGGGATCGTGGTGATCGCACCGCAGGAGGTCGTGCTCGACCGACTGAGCCGCGCGCACCTGGGCGTTCCCTACGTGACGCTGCTCGGCGGTCCGTCCGCCGTGCAGCGCGAGCTGACGGTGGACCAGGTGGCCGGCGCCCGCGCGGCGACGCGGCACCTCGTCGGCCTCGGGCACACCAGGATCGTGCACCTGTCGGGGCCGCTCGAGTGGTTCGAGGCGGAGGCGCGCGTGCACGGCTACCGGGCCGAACTCGCGGCCGCGGGGCTGAGCCCCGAACCGATCCAGGAGGGCGACTGGACCGCCGCCTCGGGCTACCGGCTCGGCCGCCAGGTGCTGGACGATGCGGGCGTCACGGCCGTGTTCGCCTCGAACGACCAGATGGCGCTCGGCGTCTACCATGCGGCCAGGGAGCGCGGGCTCGGCATCCCCGAGCGGCTGAGCGTCGTCGGCTTCGACGACATCCCGGAGGCGGCGCACTTCTGGCCGCCGCTGACCACAGTGCTCCAGGATTTCACCGATCTCGGCCGGCGGAGCGTCGAGAGCCTGGTCGCCGAGATCGAAGGGGGAGCGGAGGCGACGGCGGTGAGCCTGCGACCCGAGCTCATCGTCCGCTCGTCCACTGCGCGTCCGAGCGGGCCCTGACCGGCGTCGGCGGTCGGGCCTAGGCTGACCCTCGTGAGCTCGCGCGACCTGGACTCGGTGACCGTAGGCTCCGCACCCGGCGACGTCGCCCCACCCGGCGGCGTGCTCGGTCCGCGCTTCCGCTGGACCAGCATCGGGATGTGCCTGCTGATCATGCTGGCCGCGTTCGAGGCGCTCGCGGTCACCACGATCATGCCCGAGGTGAGCCGCGAGCTCCACGGCGATGCGCTGTACGCCTTCGCCTTCGCTGGTCCCCTCGCCGTCAGTGTGGTGGGGATGGTGTCCGCCGGGGCCTGGGCCGACCGCGGCAACCCGCGCAACGCCCTGATCGCCTCCGTCGTGCTGTTCGCTGCCGGCCTGCTGATCGCCGGCACGGCCTCCACGATGCCCGTCTTCGTCGTCGGGCGGCTCGTGCACGGCCTCGGCGGCGGCGGCCTGACGGTCGTGCTGTACGTGATCGTGGCGCGGGTCTATCCGCCGATCCTGCACGCGCGGATCTTCGCCGGCTTCGCCGCCGCCTGGGTGATCCCGTCGCTGATCGGGCCGTTCATCGCGGGCGTTCTGGCGGAGACGGTCGGTTGGCGCTGGGTGTTCCTCGGTGTCGTCACGCTGGTGGCCCTCGCGATGCTCATGGTGGTGCCGGTGATGCGCGGGGCGCTTACGACGCCCGAGGAGACGAGCCCGATCCGGGTCGCGCGTCTCCTCTGGGCGGTGCTGCTGGCGGTCGCGGTGCTCGCGCTGACGCTCGCCGCCGAGGCATCCGGTCCGGTCCAGTGGATCGTCCCGGTCGTCGCCGCGGCGGTCGCCGCCCTCGCGATCCGCCCGCTGATCCCGTCGGGCACGCTGCTGGCGCGGAGAGGGCTGCCGAGCGTCATCCTGATGCGCGCGCTCGTCGCCGGCACGTTCTTCGCGGCGGAGGTGTACGTGCCGCGCATCATGGTCACCGAGTACGGCCAGTCGGCGGCCGTCGCCGGCCTCGCGCTCACGGCCGCCGGCCTCAGCTGGTCGGGGGCGTCGTGGCTGCAAGGCAGGTTCCCGTCCATCACCGACCTCACCGCCGCCCGGTTCGGCGCGCTCGGCCTGACGATCGCGCTCGCCTGCCTGATCTCCACCGCGGTGTGGCACCTGCACCCGGCCGTCGTCGTGGTCGGGTGGGCGTTCGCCGGCGGTGGGATGGGCATCCTGTACCCGCGTCTCGGCGTGCTCACGCTGAAGTACTCGACCCCGGAGAACCAGGGCTTCAACAGCTCGGCCCTCTCGATCTCGGACGCCACCGGGTCGGCGGTCGCCCTCGCGGCCAGCGCGATCGTGTTCTCAGCGCTGCGTCCGCTCGACGGCGCGTGGCCCTACGTCGGCGCGTTCGCCCTCACCCTGGTGCTGTGCGGGCTCGCCTGGGCGGTCGGCCCGCGGCTGGTCCGCCGGTAGCGCCTGCGCGCCGTTCGGTCGGCGCCGCCGTCTACGCGCGCGCGACGCGCTGCACCGCGGCGTCCGCCTCCTCCACGATCGCGCGCATCGCCGCCTCCGCGGCCGCCGCGTCGCCCCTGCGCACCGCGGCGGCGACCTCCTCGTGCAGGCGGATGGCCTCCGGGTTGGCGTTGTGCGGCATGAGGTCGTGCGCGGTGCGGCCGTTGAGGGCCTCCGCCACCGCGCCGCTGAGGGCGGCGAACGTGGGGTTGCCTGACGCCTCCAGCAGGATGCGGTGGAAGTCGCGGTCGTGCGCCAGGTACTCGTCGTGGTCGGCAGACCGCTGCGTCGCCGCCATGCCGACGATGGCGGCGGTGAGGTCGCCGCACTGCGCCGGCGTCGCGCGGGCGCTGGCGAGACGCGCGGCGACGGGCTCGACCGCGAGGCGCAGCTCGCTGAGGTCGCCGAGCGCGGTCAGCCGGTCCGGCCCGGCGAGACGCCAGGCCAGTACGCGCGGGTCGAGCGCTTGCCAGGCGCTGGGCGGGGTGACCACCGTGCCGCGGCGGCGGCGCGCCTGCACGAGGCCGAGCGACTCGAGCACGCGGATGCTCTCGCGCAGCACGGTGCGTGAGCTGCCCAGGCTCTCGGGCGTCAGCACCGTGCCGACCGGGATGTCGCCCGCGACGATCCGTGCACCGAGCGAGGCGATCGTCTGCTCGTGGCGGGAGCCGGGCGCTGGCTGGGTCACGCTTCATTATCCGCGGTGGGGACTCATCCGGTCAAAGCGGTCAATGTTCGGCGTAATGTCGGTATTGTCCCGCATTGATTAGACACAAATCTGATTTATTCCTAGAGTGTTCCTGCCCTATCCGCACTGACCAAGGACGTTCATGCCCTCCGAAACGCTTTCGCGCCTCGCGGCCGCCGCCGCCCCGGCGCCCCACCCCACCGCCCCCGAAGGCCAGCTGATCATCGCCGCCATCGCCGGCATCGCGGTGATCGTGGTCCTCATCACCTGGCTCAAGCTCCACCCGTTCCTGTCGCTGCTGCTCGGCTCGCTCGTCGCCGGACTCGTCGGCGGCATGGCGGCGGACGCCGTGGTCGCCAGCTTCATCACCGGCTTCGGCAGCACGATGGGCAGCGTCGGCGTGCTCATCGGGCTCGGCGCGATGTACGGCAAGCTGCTGGCCGACTCCGGCGGCGCCGACCGCATCGTCGACACTCTCGTGTCGCGCACCAGCGCACGGCTGCTGCCTTGGACCATGGGCGCTGTCGGCGCGATCATCGGCCTTCCGATGTTCTTCGAGGTCGGCCTGGTGCTGCTCATGCCGGTCATCATCCTGGTGACCCGCCGCTCCGGACTGCCGCTGATGCGCATCGCGCTGCCCACCATCGCGGGCCTCTCGGCCATGCACGGACTCGTCCCGCCGCACCCGGGCCCGCTCGTCGCCATCGGCGCGCTCGGCGCGAACCTCGGACTGACGCTCGCGTTCGGCGTGCTGGTCGCCATCCCGACCATCGCGATCGCCGGTCCGCTGTTCAGCAAGCTCGCCGCCCGCTGGGTGCCGGTCGGAGTGCCCGACCTGTTCGTGGCGGACGAGAAGGAGATCGAGACGCGTCGCCGGCCGTCGTTCGCCGCTGCTCTCGTGAGCATCCTGCTGCCGGTCGTGCTCATGCTGGCCAAGGCGGTCGCGGACATCGCGTCGCCCAGCGCCGCGCCGGTGTGGAAGGTCGCGCTCGACTTCCTCGGCACGCCCGTCATCGCCCTGACGATCGCCGTCCTGGCCGGGCTGTTCCTGCTCGGCGTCGGCGGCGGGATGGACCGCAAGGCCATCCAGACCAGTCTCAGCGCCTCGCTGCCGCCCATCGCGGGCATCATCTTCATCGTCGGCGCGGGCGGCGGCTTCAAGCAGGTGCTCGTGGACACGGGCATCGGCCAGGTCATCGCCGGCTGGGCGACCGGCGCCAGCGGCATCGTGGTGCTGCTGCTCGCCTGGACGGTCGCCGCGCTCATCCGCGTCGCCACCGGCTCGGCGACGGTCGCGACCGTGACCGCCGCCGGCATCCTGCTGCCGCTCACCGAGCATCTGTCGACGCCGATGATCTCGCTCATGGTGCTGGCGATCGGCGCGGGATCGGTGTTCCTCTCGCACGTCAACGACGCCGGATTCTGGCTGGTGAAGGAGTACCTGGGGCTCGACATCCCGCAGACCCTGAAGAGCTGGACGGTGCTGGAGTGCCTGGTCTCGATCGTCGGGCTGGCGGGAGTGCTCGTCCTCAGCCTCTTCGTCGGCGGTCTCGGATGAGCGCCGGGCGCGCGGTCGTCGTGATGGGGGTCGCCGGTTGCGGCAAGTCGACCGTGGCGGGGCTGCTCGCCGAGCGGCTCGGCTGGGACCTCCTCGAGGGGGATGCGCTGCACCCCGTCGCGAACGTCGAACGGATGGGCGCGGGCATCCCGCTCACCGACGACGACCGTGCGCCCTGGCTCGCCGCCATCGCGGCCTGGATGGACGAGCGGCTGGCCGCCGGCCGGTCCGTCGTCGTCGCGTGCTCAGCGCTCGCCCGGCGGTACCGGGACGTGCTGCGCCGCGAGGAGGTCACGTTCGTGCACCTGTCGGGCACGCCGGAGCTCCTGGCCGAGCGCCTGGCCTCCCGCGAGCACCACTTCATGAAGGCGGGCATGCTCCAGAGCCAGCTCGCCACCCTGGAGCCCCTCACCCCGGACGAGCGCCACCTCACCCTGGACATCGCCGCCCCTCCCGCGGCCCTAGCCGCCCAAGCCGCCGCCGCCCTCTGACCCCCGCCGCCACGCCGCTGGCCCGCGAGCACAGGAAAAGCGTCGCGATTCTGAAGAGAACGCGACGCTTTTCCTGTGCTCGACGGCCGGCTGGGCGGGCGCGCGGGTGCGCGGGCGCGCGGGGTCAGGGGCGGGCGGCGGCGTACTGGGCGCGGATGAGGGGGCGGGTGTCGACGGGGAGGGTCGTGAGGGTCTCGACGGTCCAGTCGGGGCGGGAGCCGGTGAGGGCCCAGGCGGCCTGGACGGCGGCGCCGTCGGCGACGTACTCGCCGGGGGCGGGGACCTCGACGGGGGCGTCGAAGACCTGCGCCGCGACCTCGGCGACGGCCGGGTTCTGCGCGGCCCCGCCGATCAGCAGGATGCGCCGCTCCTTCACCCCGACCGACCGCACGGCGTCGAGGCCGTCGGCGAGTCCGCACAGCATCCCCTCGATCGCCGCGCGCGCCAGGTTGGCCGGAGTGGTCGAGGCGAGGGTGAGGCCGTGGATGCTGGCCTTCGCGTCGGGCAGGTTCGGTGTGCGCTCGCCCTCGAAGTAGGGGACGAGCACCACCCCGCCGGACCCCGGCTCGGCCGACAGCGCCAGCGAGGCGAGGCCGTCGTGGTCGACGCCCAGCAGTCCCGCGATCGAGCCGAGCACGCGTGCCGCGTTCAGCGTCGCGATCAGCGGCAGGGAGAGTCCGGAGGCGTCGGCGAAGCCGGCGACGGTCCCGGATGCGTCGCTGACCGGGCCGTCGGTGACCGCGAACACCGTGCCGGAGGTGCCGATCGAGACGACCACGTCGCCCTCGGCCGCGCCGAGACCGAGCGCGGCGCCGGCGTTGTCGCCCGCTCCGGGCCCGACGAGCACGCCGGACGGGGTGCGGCCGGCGGCCTCGTCCGGGCCGAGCACGCGCGGCAGCACGACGGCGTCGTCGCCCGCGTCGCCGGTCCCGGCTTCGCGACCGGGGCGACCGAGGGCGCGCTCGAACAGGTCCAGGTCGTAGGCGCCGGCCGCTGCGCCCCAGTAGGCGGTGCCGCTGGCGTCGGAACGGTCGGTGGTGAGCGCCTCCAGGTCGGGGCCGAGCTCGCTCTCGCCGGCGGGACCGTAGCCGCGCAGCCGCCAGGTCAGCCAGTCGTGGGGGAGCGCGACCGCGGCGACGCGGGCGGCGTTCTCGGGCTCCGCATCCCGCAGCCAGCGCAGCTTCGTCGCGGTGAAGGATGCGACGGGGACGACACCCACGCGCTCCGCGTAGGCCTCGGCACCGACCTCGTCGATCAGGTCGCGGGCGGCCTGCGCCGATCGGGTGTCGTTCCACAGCAGGGCGTCGCGGATGACGCGGCCCTCGGCGTCGAGCACGACCATCCCGTGCTGCTGCCCGGCGATGGAGATCCCGTCGACGTCGTCCAGTCCGCCCGCGCCCGCGAGCGCCTCCCGCAGCGCCGCCCACCAGGCGGCCGGGTCGACCTCGGTCCCGTCGGGGTGCCCCGCACGCCCGGAGCGCACCAGCCTCCCGGTCTCGAGCTCGCGCACGACCACCTTGCAACTCTGAGTCGACGAGTCGACCCCCGCGACCAACGTCACGTTCTCTCCTTCTGTCCTTCTTCTGCGCCGAAATGCACGTCGTGGTCGCTATCCGGACGGAATAGCGACCACGACGTGCAACTCGATGGGATGGGGGCGGAGCTCAGCGCGCGCCGAGCAGGTGCTCCAGCGCGAGCTGCTGCAGGCGGACGAAGCCGAAGCCCTTGCCACCGAAATACGACGCCGGGTCGAAGTCCTCGTAGGCGCTGCGGTCGGCCAGCAGGTCGTCGTACGTCTCGCCCTCGCCGAGGGTGGGACGCGACAGCTCGATCACGCGCGACGCCTCCAGCTGCTCCTGCACCTCCGGGTCGGCGCGGAACGCCTGCGCCCGCTCCTTGAGCAGCAGGTAGGTGCGCATGTTCGCCGCGGCCGAATCCCACACGCCGGTGATGTCCTCGGTGCGCGACGGCTTGTAGTCGAAGTGGCGCGGGCCGTCGTAGGCGGGTCCTCCGTCGGGGCCGCCGTTCTCCAGCAGGTCGACGAGGGCGAACGCGTTCTGCAGGTCGCCGTGGCCGAACACCAGGTCCTGGTCGTACTTGATGCCGCGCTGGCCGTTGAGGTCGATGTGGTACAGCTTGCCGTGGTACAGCGCCTGGGCGATGCCGGCGGCGAAGTTGAGGCCCGCCATCTGCTCGTGACCGACCTCCGGGTTGAGGCCGACGAGCTCGGGGCGCTCCAGCGAGTTGATGAACGCGAGCGCGTGGCCCACGGTCGGCAGCAGGATGTCGCCGCGCGGCTCGTTCGGCTTCGGCTCGATGGCGAAGCGGATGTCGTAGCCCTTGTCGGTGACGTAGTCGCCGAGCAGGTTGACGGCCTCGCGGTAGCGCTCGAGGGCCGAGCGGATGTCCTTGGCGGCGTCGTACTCCGCGCCCTCGCGGCCGCCCCACATGACGAACGTCTTGGCGCCGAGCTCGGCGGCGAGGTCGAGGTTGCGGAGCACCTTGCGCAGCGCGAAGCGGCGCACCGCGCGGTCGTTGGAGGTGAAGCCGCCGTCCTTGAAGACGGGCGCCGAGAACAGGTTGGTGGTCACCATCGGGACGATGATGCCGGTGTCCTGGAGGGCCTGCTTGAGGCGGTCGATCTGCTTCTGGCGCTCCGCGTCGGTCGAGCCGAACGCGAACAGGTCGTCGTCGTGGAAGGTGAGGCCGTAGGCGCCGAGCTCGTCGAGCTTGTGCACCGCCTCGACCACGTCGAGCTGCGGGCGGGTCGGGCCACCGAACGGGTCGGTGCCGTTGTAGCCGATGGTCCACAGTCCGAACGAGAACTTGTCGGCGCGGGTGGGGGTGAGGCTCATGGGGTTTCCTTCAGCTTCGTCGGTGATTTGTTGTTCCAATAAACTTATACAGGATGCGCGCCCGCGGCGCGACCCCGATCAGAGCGCGTCGGTGAAGACGGCACTCACGGTAGCCGCTTCGGCCGTCGACGTCACCAGCCGCGCGTCGGCCGCGGTGACCGCGTGCACCGGCCCGGTGATGGTCAGCTCGGCCGTGGTCTCGCGCTCGGCGCACGACGGGCCGACCCACACCTCCACCGCGCCAGGCTCGACGATGCGGCGCAGCTCGCGGTCGGAGAAGGCGAGCCGCGTCGTCGGCACGGAGAACCGCACGACGGTCTCCTCTCCGGGCTGCAGCTCCACCCGGCGGTAGCCGAGCAGCTGGGCGACCGGCCGGGTCACGCTCGCGTGCACATCCCGCGCGTACAGCTGGACGAGGTCAATGCCTGCGCGCTCGCCGGTGTTCCGGATGCGCACGCTCGCGGTGAACGTGCCCCCCGCCTCCACCTCGCGGTCGACGCTGAGGCCGGTGCGCTCGAACGACGTGTACGACAGCCCGTGGCCGAACGGCAGCACGGGAGTGCTGTCGGCGCTGGTGATCTCGTTCGGGCCGCCCAGGATGGGGTGCAGGTACGAGTACGGCTGGGCGCCGGCCGAGCGAGGCAGCGACACCGGCAGGTGCCCGGAGGGGGAGACCCGGCCGGACAGCACGGCCGCGATGGCGCGGCCGCCCTCCTCGCCGGGGAAGAACGCCTGCAGCACGGCGGCCGGGGCGGTGACGCCCTCGACGGCCCACGAGATCGCGTACGGCCGTCCGGAGAGCACGACCAGCACGACCGGCGTGCCGGTGGCGACGACCCGCTCCACGAGTTCGCGCTGGATGCCGGGGAGCTCCAGGCTCTCCACATCGTTTCCCTCGCCGACCGTCCCGCGGCCGAACAGCCCCGCCCGGTCGCCGACGACGACCACAGCGATGTCCGCGGCACTCGCAGCGTTCACGGCCGCGGGGATCCCCGACCGGTCGTCGCCCTCGACCGCGCAGCCGCGCTCATGTGCGACGGCCGCGTCGGGGAACTCGGTGCGCACCGCCTCCAGCACCGACGGCAGCTCGAAGCCGAGCGGCACCTCGGGGTGGTGCGCGAGCACGTGGTTGGCGAACGAGTAGCAGCCCATCAGGGCCTCCGGCGCGTCGGCGTTCGGCCCGAGGACCGCGATGCGCGCGGGCGCCCCGGCGAGCGGGAGCGTGCCGTCGTTGGTGAGCAGGACGAGCGACTCCTCGGCCAGCCGCAGCGCGACGTCGCGGTGGGCCGGGGTGTCGAGGTCGATGTCCGTCGGCGGCTCGTCGAAGGTGGCGTCGAGCAGGCCCAGCTCCTCCTTCTGCGCGAGCACGCGGAGCACGGACCGGTCGATCAGCCCGACGTCGACGCCGCCGGAGCGGACCAGGTCGGCCAGCGGGCCGAGGAACGCATCCCCGGTCGGCAACTCGACGTCGATGCCTGCGGCGAGGGCGAGCGCGGCCGCCTCGCCGAGGTCGGCCGCCACGGCGTGCATCGTGTGCAGGAAGGCGACAGAGAAGTAGTCGGAGACGACCGTCCCGTCGAAGCCCCACTCGTCGCGCAGGATCCCGGTGAGATACGCGGGCGTCCCGGCGACGGGCTCGCCATCGATCTCGGCGTACGAGTTCATGACCGACCGCACCCCGCCGTCCCGCACCGCCATCTCGAACGGCGGAAGGAGGGTGTCGCGCACCTCGCGCGGACCGGCGTGCACGGGCGCGTGGTTGCGGCCCGCCTGCGACGCGGAGTAGCCGACGAAGTGCTTGAGAGTGGCGTGGACGCCCGCTCCCTGCAGCCCGCGCACGTACGCGGTGCCGAGCGTGCCGACGACGTACGGGTCTTCGGCGATGCACTCGTCGACGCGGCCCCAGCGCGGATCGCGGATGACATCCAGCACCGGGGCGAGGCCCTGATGGATGCCCAACTCGCGCATCGAGGCGCCGATCAGCCCGGCCATCTCCTCCACCAGTTCCGGGTCGAACGACGCGCCCCATGCCAGCGGGGTGGGGAAGGTCGCCGCCTTCCACGCCGCGAGCCCGGTCAGGCACTCCTCGTGCACGAGCGCGGGGATGCCCAGCCGGGTCTCCTCCTTCAGGCGCCGCTGCTCCGACCACAGCCAGGCGGCGCGCTCGGCCGGCTCGACCGGGCGGGTGCCGTACACGCGGGTGAGCTGACCGAGGCCGTTGGCCGTGATCTCCTCGTACGCTCCCGGGTTGCCCATCTCGCCGGCCATCGGGGCCACGAGCTCGTCGCCCTTGTCGACCCAGAAGCCGACCAGCTGGGCGAGCTTCTCGTCCAGCGTCATGTCGGCCAGCAGGGCGCGGACGCGCTCGGAGGGCGCGGCCTTTCGCGGGGAGGTTTCGGTCATTCTCGATCTCACTTCTGATGGAGAGGGCGTCAGCCCTTGACGGCGCCGGTCAGGCCGCCGACGATGCGGCGCTCGAACAGGCTGAAGAACACCAGCGCCGGGATCATGGACAGCGACGTGAAGGCGAGCACCTTCGCCGTGTCCTGGGAGTACTGCGACGAGAACGCCTGCACGCCGAGCGGGAGGGTGAACGTCGCGTCGTTGTTGAGGAGGAAGAGGGGGAGCAGGTAGCTGTTCCAGCTGGCGATGAAGGCGAGGATGCCGACGGTGATGACGCCGGGCAGCGACAGGCGCAGCACCATCCGCCAGAAGAAGCCGAGTCGGCTGCAGCCGTCGATGAAGGCGGCCTCCTCGATCTCGTCGGGGATCGCCCGCAGGAACGGCACCAGGATGATGATGGTCGTCGGCAGCGCGAACGCGATCTGCGGCAGGATGACGCCCGCGAGCGAGTTCATCAGGCCGAGGTTGCGCACCACGATGTAGAGCGGGGTGATCGCGACGGTGATCGGGAACATGAGCCCCGCGGCGAACAGCGCGTACAGCACTCCGCGGCCGCGGAAGCGGTACCGGGCGAGCACGTAGCTCGCCATCAGGCCGAGCGCGATGACGCCGAGCGTGGTGACGACCGCCACGATCGTGGAGTTCGCCACCTCCTGCCAGAAGGTGCTGCCGCTCAGCACATCCAGGTAGTTGGCGGGGTTCCACGGGTTCGGGAAGCCGGCAGGGTCGACGGTGATCTGCGAGTTGGTGCGGAAGCCGCCGAGCACGATGTACGCGATCGGGGCGAGCATCAGGGCGATGACGACGAGCGCCACGAAGTAGATCGCCGGGGAGCCCCAGGGGAGGCCCTTCTCCCGCTTGCGGGTCGTGGCGGGGAGCGTCGGCTCCGGGGTCGCGGTGAGGGTCGTCATCGTCCCTTCCTTTCTGCGCGCTGCGCCTTCCGGCTGTCGCCGGTGAGGGCGCCTGCGGTGTCGCGCCGGAGCACGAACCGCTGGTAGACGAGGGCCACGATGAGCGAGATCAGGAAGATCACGACGGCGACGGCGTTGCCGTAGCCGAAGTTGCCGGCGTTGCGGCCGTTCGCGACCATGTAGGTCGCCATGGTGGAGGTGCCGGCCGTCGACGCGACGTACTGGCCCCAGATGATGTAGACGAGGTCGAACAGCTGCAGCGCGCCGATGATCGACAGGAACGCCCAGATGCGGAGGGTCGGGCCGAGAAGCGGAAGCGTGATGCGGCGCTGGATCTGCCAGTACGACGCGCCGTCGAGCGCCGCCGCCTCGTACAGCTCCTCCGGGATGCCCTGGAGGCCCGCGAGGAAGAGGATGACGGCGAAGCCGACGTACTTCCAGGTCAGGATGCCCATCAGCGTCCAGATGGCGAGGCTGGGGTCGGACAGCCAGTCGTGCACGAGCCAGTCGAGCCCGAGGTTCTTGAGCATCCCGTTCAGCGCGCCGTTCGTGGCGAGCATGAGGCTCCAGCCCGTTCCCACGACGACTTCGGCGATCACGTACGGCACGAAGATCAGGACGCGGATGAGGGACTGGCCGCGCATCTTGCGGTTGAGCAGGAGCGCGAGCAGGATCGCGACCGGTCCCTGCAGCACGAGGGACATGACGACGATGAACGCGTTGTGCGCCAGCGCCTGCTGGAACGCGGAGTCGGTCAGGATGGTGATGTAGTTCTGCAGGCCGACGAAGTCGGTCGGGGTGCCGTAGCCCGCCCAGCGGAAGAAGCCGTAGTAGGCCGCCATCACGACCGGGGCGATCACGAAGCCCAGGAAGACGACGACCGCAGGCCCGGCGAGCAGGAGGATCTCGAGCCGCCCGGACCAGCGGCCCTTGCGGGGGCGGCGCTGCCGCGGCGGGGGCGACACGATCGCGTCGCCCCCGCCGTGCTGCGCGAGACCCGCGGCCGGCACGACGCCGGTGGTGTTCTCGCGGATGTTCGTCACGTCGGACTACCTCAGCCCTTCTTCGCGGCGTCGTTGGCCGCCTGGATGAGCTGCTTCGGGTCGCTCTTGCCCGCCAGCATGTCGACGACCGCGACGTTGAGCGCGTTGCCGACGTTCTGGCCGAGCACGGTGTCGAGCCACTGCGAGACGAACGGCGCCTTGTTGTAGGCGGCCAGGACATCCTTCAGGTACGGCTCGGTGACGACCTTCTGCGCCTCGGAGTTCACCGGCGGGGCGTTGAAGGCCTTGTAGTAGGCCTCCTGCTGGTCCGTGGTGGCCACGAAGTTGAGGAAGTCGGCGCACTCCTTCGGAGCCTTGACCGAGCACGAGTAGCCGTCGACGCCGCCCATGATCGAGCCGGGCTCGCCCTTGCCGCCCGGGACCTCCGGGAACGGGTAGAAGCCGAGGTCGGGGAGGGGCTTCTGGTCGGGGGTCAGGGACGCGATCACGCCCGGGTCCCACGCGCCCATGAGCTCCATCGCCGCCTTGTGGTTGGCGACGAGGCCGGCCGAGCTGCCCGCGCCCTGCTGGGCGGAGGTGGTCAGGAAGCCGTCGTTGAACGGCTTCGTGTCGGCGAACTTCTGCAGGTCCTCCGCGGCCTTCAGCCAGCAGCCGTCGGAGAACGACTTCGAGTCGGCCGTCTTCTCCATGGTCGAGCCGGCGCACTCGCGCAGCGCGAACCAGTAGAACCAGTGCGCTGCAGGCCAGGCGTCCTTCGCGCCGAGCGCGATCGGCGCGACGCCGGTGGCCTTCAGCTTGGTGACGTCGGAGTTGAGGTCGTCGATCGTCTTCGGCGCGTCGGTGATGCCGGCGGCCTTGAACAGGTCCTGGCTGTAGAACAGACCGCCCGGGAGCACGGCGATGGGCATCGCCCAGACCTTGTCCTGGTAGGTCTCCGCCTTGAACGAGCCCTCGGAGATGTTCTTCTTGGTCTCGGACGACACCTTGTCGGTGATGTCCATGAGCTGACCCGCGTTGACCATCGCCGCCATCTTGCCGCCGCCTCGCTGCAGGAAGATGTCGGGTGCGTCGCCGGAGTTCAGCGCCGTCTGGAGCTTTCCGTCGAGGTCCTCGTTCTGGATGGACTGGACCTTGATGGTGACGTTGGGGTTCGCCTTCTCGAATGCCGCGACGGCGTTCTTCCAGAACTCCTGGCCGGGGCCGGTGGTGGAGTTCTGCCAGAGGGTCATGCTGACCTTGCCGTTGCTGCTGGAGTTGTCGGAGCCGCCGCTACAACCGCTGAGGGCGAGCGCGCCGGCCATCACGACGGCGGCCCCGGTGAGGAGCTTGGTGCCTTTCATGTGATTCCAACCTGTTCTCTTCGTTGAGGTGGGGACGCTCGGAAGTGTCGCAAGCGCCTTGGGCGGTGTCAAACGTTTTCGAAAACCTTTTCTACTGTATGCTCGACCGCCATGGGACGGCGTCCGACGATCAACGACGTGGCCGAGGCGGCCGGCGTCTCGGTCGCCACCGTGTCCAAGGCGGTCAACGGCCGCTACGGCGTCGCGGTGGAGACCGTGGAGCGTGTGCTGCAGGTCGTGCAGGAGCTCGGATACGAGTCCAGCCTGGTCGCCTCGAGCATGCGTTCGCGTCGCACCGGCGTCATCGGCGTGCTGGTCGCGGACTTCGAGCCGTTCTCCGCCGAGATCCTGAAAGGCGTGGGCGCGGCCCTGCACGACTCGCGCTACGACCTGCTCGCCTACAGCGGCTCCCGGCAGCCGTCGAGCGAGGGATGGGAGCGCCGCTCGCTCAGCCGGCTCAGCGGCACGCTCATCGACGGCGTCATCATGGTGACCCCGACGGTCGTGAACGCGAACGCGGACGTGCCCATCGTCGCGATCGACCCGCACACCGGCCGCGCCGACGTGCCGACGGTGGAGTCGGACAGCTTCGGCGGCGCGCGCAACGCCACCGCGGCGCTGATCGCGCTTGGCCACCGGCGGATCGCGTTCGTCGCCGGGCGCCCTGACCTGCGCTCGTCCAACCTGCGCGACGCCGGCTACCGCCGCGCGCTGGGCGAGGCCGGCATCCCGTTCGACCCGTCGCTCGTCGCGGTCGGCCGCTTCGAGCACGACACCGTGCGGGAGGTCGCGCTGCCGCTGCTGACCCGGGCCGACCGGCCCACGGCGGTGTTCGCGGCCAACGACATCTCGGCGATCGCGGTGATCGAGGTCGCCGCGGAACTCGGCCTCGACGTGCCGCGCGACCTCAGCGTGATCGGGTTCGACGACATCCCGGAGGCGTCGCAGTTCAGCCCGCCGCTCACCACCGTGAGGCAGCCGATGCAGGGACTCGGAGCGGCGGCAGCCGACCTGCTGATCTCGCTGATGAACGGCGAGACGCCCGACCGCATCCACCTGCGCCTGCCGACCCGCCTCGTGCGCCGCGCCACCACCGCCCCGCCCGCCTGACGCGCGCGCACGATTCGTGACGAATGTGCGGAATGCGGCGCGCAGAGCGCACATTCGGCACGAATGTGAGGCCGGTCAGCGGGCGAAGCGCGCGGCGAGCCAGGCGGCCTGCGTGCGGAAGTGCGCGGCGCCGCCGCCCTCGTGGTCGTTGAACGGGTAGACCTCGATGGCGCGGTCCTGCGCGGCGAGGTGGTTGTACGCCGCGAAGGTCGTCGACGGCGGCACGATGGTGTCCATCAGCGCCACCGAGAACAGCGAGGGCGCGTGGATGCGGCGGGCGAAGTTCACGCCGTCGAAGTACGACACCGTGCGGAACACGTCCGCGACCTCGTCCCGGTGCACCGAAAGGTACGTCGCCAGCTCCCGGTAGGGGCCGCCGACGGCCACATCCACACCGCGGCGGAACGCGCACAGGAACGCGACATCCGGCAGGACCGCCGCCACCGCCTCGCCCGACAGCGCCGCGGCGGCCAGTGCGATGCCGCCGCCCTGGCTGCCGCCGGTCACGGCCACGCGGGACGCGTCCACGAACGGCAGCGCGCGGGTCGCGTCGACGGCCCGCACGGCATCCGTGAACACCCGGCGGTAGTAGTAGGTCTCCGGCGAGTGGATGCCGCGCGTCATAACGCCGGGCGTCGCGGGCCCCGAGCCGTGCGGGTCGGGGGTGTCGCCGCCCGAGCCCCAGCCGCTGCCCTGCCCGCGCGTGTCGACGAAGACGTGCACGTATCCCGCGAGCGCCCACGACACGTTCTCGCCGGCGAGCCCGCGGCCGCCGCCGTAACCCTGGTACTGCACGACCGCGGGCAGCGGGCCGTCGGCGTTCAGCGGACGGGACACCCAGGCCCGGATCGGCTCGCCGCCGAACCCGGGGAACACCAGGTCGTCGATCCGCAGCTGCGTGACCGGGGTCTCCGCCGGCGTCAGCTCGGGAACGCCGCCCGCCTCGCGGGCGGACGCGATGGTCCGCTCCCAGAAGGCGTCGAAGTCGGCGGGTTCCTGAACGTCCGGGCGGAAGGTCAGCAGTTCGTCGTGGGTGAGGTCGCTGAGCGGCATCGGTCTCGCTTTCGGAGGGGGTTTCGTTCGGCAGGGAGCGTGGGCGTCATTGTGGCACAGTGGCTGCATGCCCGCTCCCACCCGTCCGACGCTGGAGGCGATCGCGCGCGAGGCGTCCGTGTCGCTGTCCACGGTGTCCAAGGTGCTGAACGGCCGGCCGGGGGTGTCGGCCGCGACCCGGCGGCGCGTCGAGGAGCTGCTGCACGACTCCGGGTACGCCAGGCGGGGTGTGGATGCGGAGCGCGGCGAGACCGTCGAGCTCGTGATCGAGAACCTGGCGAGCGAGTGGTCCGTCGCCGTGATCCGCGGGGTGGAGCGGGTGACCCGCGAGAATGGCCTGGCGCTGACGCTCTCGACGATCGGCGACTACCACGCCGTCGGGGACGAACTGATCACCGGGGTCCTGCGCAGGAAGCCGATCGCGATGGTGCTGCAGTTCTCCAATCTGACCGCCGACCACCGCCGCCAGCTGCGCACGCGGAACATCCCGTTCGTGGTCGTCGACCCGGCGGGCGACCCGCCGCCGGACGTCCCGGCGATCGGAGCGACCAACTGGGCGGGCGGCGTCGCGGCGACGCGGCACCTTCTGGCGCTCGGCCACACCAGGATCGCCGCGATCGGCGGCCCCGCCGACCTGCTGTGCTCACGCGCGCGGCTGGCCGGCTATCAGTCGGCGCTGCAGGAGGCGGGCGTCCGCATCCCGGGTCACGCCCGCGCGGCGGGGTTCTCGCGGGGGGACGGCGAACGCGAGGGCAGGAGGCTGCTGAGCGGCCCCGACCGGCCGACCGCGATCGTCTGCGGCAACGACATGCAGGCGCTCGGCGTCTGCGACGCGGCGTTCGCGCTCGGGCTGGACGTGCCGCGCGACGTGTCCGTGGTCGGCTTCGATGACGCGCCGTCCGCGTCCTGGGCACGGCCGCCGCTGACCACGGTGCGGCAGCCGCTGCAGGAGATGGCGGAGGAGGCGACCCGCCTGGCGCTGCGGCTGCGCGCGGGGGAGGTCGAGAACTCCCGGCTGGAGCTCGCGACCACCCTGGTCGAGCGCGGGTCGACCGCGCCGCCGCCCGCCTGACGAAAGTTTTCCAACCTCGTTCCGAAACTTGCTGGGCCGTGCCGGCGCGAACTAGCGTCGCCACCGGATCGACGCACGACGGAGGGCGAGGATGACCGACGACAAGCCGCTGCTGCGGGTCGCGATGATCGGCTACGGGTTCATGGGCGCGGCCCACTCGCAGGGCTGGCGCACCGCGCCGCGCTTCTTCGACCTGCCGTACGAGCCGGAGCTCTCCGTCATCGTCGGGCGCGACGCCCACCGGGTCGAGGAGGCGCGCGTCCGGTTCGGCTGGCACCGCGCCGAGACCGACTGGCGTGCGGTCGTCGCCGACCCGGACATCGACGTGATCGACATCTGCACGCCCGGCGACAGCCATGCCGAGATCGCGATCGCCGCGCTCGAGGCCGGGAAGCACGTGCTCTGCGAGAAGCCGCTCGCCAACACGGTCGAGGAGGCCGAGGCGATGACCGCCGCGGCCGAGCGGGCGGCGGAGCGCGGCATCCGATCGATGGTGGGCTTCAGCTACCGCCGCGTCCCCGCGATCGGGCTGGCGAGGAGGCTCGTGCAGGACGGGCGGCTCGGCGAGATCCGCCAGGTGCGCGCCCTCTACCTGCAGGACTGGCTGCGCGACGAGGACGGCCCGATGACCTGGCGGCTCGACAAGACGCTGGCCGGTTCCGGCTCGCTCGGCGACATCGGCGCGCACGCCGTCGACCTCGTCGAGCACCTGACCGGGTCGCGCCTGACCGGCGTCTCGGGAACGCTCGCCACCTTCGTGGAGGAGCGCCCGCTGCTTGCGGAAGGCGTCGGGCTCTCGGGCACCGCCTCCGCCGAGCGCGGCCGGGTCACCGTCGACGACGCCGCCTGGTTCACCGCGCGGCTCGCGGGCGGCGCGGCGGACGGTGCGATCGGCGGCTTCGAGGCCACCCGCTACGCGACGGGACGCAAGAACGCGCTCCGCATCGAGCTGAGCGGGTCGCGCGGCGCCATCGCGTTCGACCTGGAGCGGATGAACGAGCTCGAGTTCTACGACGCGACCGCGCCGGCCGGGGAGCAGGGCTTCACGCGGATCATCGCGACCGAGCCGGAGCATCCGTACATGGCGAACTGGTGGCCGACCGGGCACGCCATCGGCTACGAGCACGCCTTCAGCCACGAGGTGGTCGACTTCGTCACCGCGATCGCCGCGGGCGCCGACCCCGAGCCGTCCTTCGGCGACGGCCTCCACATCCAGCGCGTCCTGGACGCCGTCGAGCGCAGCGCCTCCGCCGCCTCCGCCTGGACCCCCATCCCCTGACCCAGACCCAGACCCCAGCCATCAGTTCCTGAGTTCTTCGAGCGACACGCCGTCGCGAACGCGAAGAACTCAGGAGGCGATGGCGTCGAACGTGAGCAACCGGAAGGACAGCATGAGCAGGCAGGCATTGATGGTGCGCGGGGGATGGGACGGGCACATGCCCGTGGAGACGACGGACCTGTTCCGCCCCTTCCTCCGCGACAACGGGTTCGATGTGCGCGTCGAGGAGGGGACCGCCATCTACGCCGACGAGGACTTCATGGCGACGGTGGACCTCATCGTGCAGGTCAACACGATGAACACGATCGAGGACGCCGAGTTCCGCGGCCTCCGCAACGCCGTGCTGAACGGCACCGGCATGGCCGGCTGGCACGGCGGCATCGCCGACTCGTACCGCAACAACGCCGACTACCTGCACATGATCGGCGGCCAGTTCGCCCACCACGCGGGCAAGGACCCGGCGGAGCGCATCGGCGAGCAGTCGGACAACTACATCCCCTACACCGTGCACATCACCGAGTACGGCAAGACGCATCCCATCACCGAAGGCATCGACGACTTCGACCTCGTCACCGAGCAGTACTGGGTGCTGAGCGACGAGTACAACGATGTGCTGGCCACGACCACCCAGGAGGTGCGACCGTGGGACGCCTGGAACCGTCCGGTCACCGCCCCGGCGATCTGGACCCGCCAGTGGGGCAAGGGCCGCATCTTCGTCTCGGCTCCCGGCCACCGGCTGGAGATCGTCGAGAGCCAGCCCGTGCGCACCATCATCGAGAGGGGGATGCTGTGGGCCGCCCGCTGAACGTCGGGGTCGTCGGGGTCGGCGTCATCAGCCGCCAGTACTTCGAGCACTTCCCGCAGCTGCCGAACCTGCGCCTGACCGCGGTCGCCGACCTCGACCTCGACCGCGCGTCCGCGGTGGCCGCCGAGCAGGGGGTCGTCGCCCTCTCCGTCGACGACCTCCTCGCCGACGAGCGGGTGGATGCGGTGCTCAACCTGACCATCCCGCAGGCCCACGCCGAGGTTGCGCTGCGCGCGCTCGCCGCGGGCAAGCACGTGTACGGCGAGAAGCCGCTCGCACTCTCGACGGCCGAGGCGGCTCCCGTGCTGCGGCACGCTGCCGAGCGCGGGCTGCGGGTCGGCTGCGCGCCGGACACCGTGCTCGGGACGGGCGTGCAGACCGCCCGCGCCCTCCTCGACGAGGGGCGGATCGGCGACCCCGTGGCCGCCGCCGTCGCGTGGAGCGCGCCCGGCCACGAGCTGTGGCATCCAGCGCCCGCGTTCTACTACCAGCCGGGCGGCGGTCCGCTGTTCGACATGGGGCCGTACTACCTGACCAGCCTGGTGCAGTTCTTCGGCCCCGTCGTCCGCGTCTCGGGCGCGACCGGCCGGTCGACCCGCGAGCGCCGGGTCGCGACGGGCCCGCTCGCAGGCTCCACCATCCCGGTGGATGTCGACACGCACGTGACCGCCATCCTGGAGCACGCCTCGGGTGTCATCTCGACGGTCACGGTGTCGTTCGAGGTGTGGGCGACGCAGACGCCGAAGTTCGAGGTGTACGGCACCGCGGGCACGATCGCCGTGCCCGACCCGAACATGTTCTCCGACGTCGTGCACCTGGCCACGGCCGACGACCGCGAGTTCCGCGAGGTCGCGCCGCTCGCCGGCTACGCGGACGCCGGCCGCGGCTACGGCCTGGCCGACCTGGCGCGCGCGATCGAGACGGACCGGCCGCACCGTGCCTCAGGCGAGGTGGCCTTCCACGTGCTTGAGATCATGGAGTCCGTGATCCGAGCCGGGTCGACCCACGCGGTCGTCGAGCTGACGTCGACGGTGGAGCGACCGGCGCCGGTGCCCGCGGGCGCGCGGCCCGAGACGTGGTGACGCCCGTACACACGGCGCACGTTATGGTCATTGCATGACCGCATCCGACCTGAGCACGGTGCGCCCGTCGTCGGGCGGAGCCACGGATGCGCTGCGCCGCAGCAACCTGGCGACCGTGCTCGGGCTGGTGCACCGCGACGGTGCCCTGTCGCGCAGCGACCTGACCCGGCTGACCGGGCTGAACCGGTCGACGGTCGGCGATCTGGTCGCCGAGCTGGCGGGCCTCGGGCTCGTCGAGGTCGATGAGGCGCCAGGCGGCGGGCGGGCCGGACGGCCGAGTCCGGTAGTGCGCGCGAGCGACGGCGTCGCGGCGATCGCGGTCAACCCCGAGGTGGATGCGGTCATCGTCGGACTGGTCGCGCTCGGCGGACGGGTGCTGAAGCGGGTCCGGGTGGAGACGGCTTCGGCCCGCTCCGCGGCGGAGACCGTCACGCTCGCGTCGGCCGGTATCGCGGGCATGCTCGCCGGCGAGACCGGCATCCGCGTCGCAGGCATCGGCGTGGCCGTGCCCGGGCAGGTGCGCCTGTCGGACGGCATGGTGCGGGAGGCGACGCACTTCGGCTGGGTGGACGAACCGCTCGCGGCGATGCTGTCGCAGGCGACCGGCCACCGCGCGTGGGCCGCGAACGCCGCGGTGCTGGGCCTGCGGGCCGAGAGCGCCTTCGGCGCCGGCCGCGGGGTCGACGACCTGGTGTACATGATCGGCGGTGCCTCCGGCATCGGCGGCGGCGCCGTCGGCGGAGGCCGGCTGCTGACCGGCGCGGCCGGGTACGCGGGGGAGTTCGGCCACACGCTGGTGCGCACCGACGGCCGGCACTGCTCCTGCGGGTCGTACGGCTGCCTGGAGGCGGAGGTCACCCAGGAGGAGTTGCTCTCCTCCGTCGGTCTCGCCTCCGCCGACGCGGCCGCCCTCGCCGACCGGCTGGTCGCGACCGGGGACGCCGGCGCGCTCGCCGTGATCGAGCGGGACTACCGGATGCTCCAGATCGCGGCGCGGAACGCCGTCAACGTGTTCAACCCGTCGCTGCTGGTGCTCGGCGGGTTCCTCGCCGCGCTGTACCGCGGCGCGCGAGCGCACGGCGCTCCGGACCTGCTCGCCGAGGTGGTGCACTCCTCTCGCGAGGGCGTCGCTGTGGCGGAGGCGGCGCTCGGGACGGACCAGCTGCTCATCGGCGCGGCCGAGCTCGTCTTCTCGGAGCTGATCGCGGACCCGGCACGCGCTCTCGCCGCTGCCTGACACCTCGCCTGCCGCATCGACGCGGCGATTGTTGTTGCCCCGAACTAAATTTCTTGCCGCTCAAACATGCGGTTCTGCATCGAAAATCGAACTTGCAATCCGTCGTGGCCTCGCTTATGTTGTGATCGTCAACAAAATGCATCGGAGTGGCTGCGAGGCCTGCAGACGCGCGTCCACTCCACTACAAGGAGGTAACAGATGCGCAAGAAGCACCTCGCGATCGGCGCCGTCCTGGCCGCCGGTGCGCTGATGCTGGCCGGGTGCTCCGGCTCGTCGGGATCGTCGGACGACAGCACCGACGGCAAGGGCAAGACCCTCACCCTGTGGCACTACGAAGGCGAAGACTCCGCCATGGGCAAGGCCTGGAACGAGGCCATCAAGGAGTTCGAATCCGAGACCGGCGCCAAGGTCAAGTTCGAGGCGAAGGCCTTCGAGCAGATCCGCTCCACCGCGTCCCAGGTGCTCAACTCCAACCAGGCGCCCGACATCCTCGAGTACAACAAGGGCAACGCCACCGCTGGCCTCCTCGCCAGCCAGGGCCTGCTCAGCAACCTCGACGACGCCGTGAAGAAGTACGGCTGGGACAAGAAGCTCTCCTCCAGCCTCCAGACCACCGCCCGCTACGACGACAAGGGCATCATGGGCTCGGGCTCGTGGTACGGCGTCCCGAACTACGGCGAGTACGTCGAGGTCTACTACAACAAGGACATGTTCGCGAAGTACGGCATCGAGGTGCCGAAGACCTTCGACGACCTGGTGAAGGCCATGCAGACCTTCAAAGACAACGGCGTCACCCCGCTCGCGGAGTCCGCCGCTGAGTACCCGCTGGGCCAGCTCTGGTACCAGCTCGCGCTCACCAAGGCCGACCGCAAGTGGGTCGACGACTACCAGCTCTACAAGGGCAAGGTGAACTGGCAGGGCAGCGAGCTCTCCTACGCCACCAAGACCGTGGACGACTGGGTGCAGAAGGGCTACATCTCCAAGGACGCGTCCGGCCTCAAGGCCGAGGACGCAGGCACCTCCTTCATCGCAGGCAAGTACCCGATCTTCTTCTCGGGCAGCTGGTGGTACGGCCGGTTCCAGACGGAGATCAAGGACTACCAGTGGGGCACCTTCCTGTTCCCCGGCGCGAAGCTGTCGCCCGGTTCGGCCGGCAACATGTGGGTCATCCCGGAGAACGCGAAGAACAAGGGCCTCGCGGAGAAGTTCATCGACATCACCATGACGCCGAAGATCCAGGCCCTGATCGGCAACAACGGCGGTGTCCCCGTGGCGGCGAAGACCAGCGACATCACCGACGAGAAGTCGAAGGAGCTGATCGCGAACTTCAACACCCTGACCGGTGAGGACGGCATCGCGTTCTACCCCGACTGGCCCACGCCGACCTTCTACGACCAGCTGAACGCCGGTCTCCAGGAGCTCATCAACGGCACCAAGTCTCCGACGGACGTCAACAAGGAACTCGGCTCCGAGTACCAGGACGGCGTCGACCAGATCACCAACCAGTAACCCGGTCCCCAAGCCATCCGTTCCTGAGTTCTTCGACCTTCGACCGGCGTGTCGGGCGAAAAACTCAGGAGCGGATGGCGGCGGGAGAACGCGACGGCGAGAACGTAAGGAGGACGCATGGTCGACGTGAGCGTGCGCGCGCCGGGACGGCGCAAGCAGCGGGCGGGCAGCGAAGCGCTGGTGCCGGGAGGTGGACACGGACGGTTCTGGTGGTACCTGCTGCCGGGGTTCGTGCTGCTGACGGTCATCGTGCTGGTGCCCCTGGTGTGGAACATCTACCTCAGCTTCACCAGCTACCGCGGCATCCGCCCGCCGAAGTTCATCGGCGTCAACAACTGGGTCCGGCTGCTCGGCGACGACAAGTTCTGGACCTCGTTCGGCAACTCGATCGCCATGATCGTCGCGATGGTGGTGATCCCGACCCTGGTCGGCCTCATCCTCGCGGCCATGCTGTTCGACCTGATCGGCAAGAAGTTCGGCGGACGGCTCGCGAGCTTCCTCCGCGCCACCTACTACCTGCCGCAGATCCTGCCGGTGGTCATCGCCGCGATCGTCATCGGCTGGATCCTGCGGCCCGACAACGGCGCGCTCAACACCATGCTCGAGACGGTCGGGCTCGGCCAGTTCGCGCACAACTGGCTGGGCAGCCCGGACACGGCGCTGCTGTCGATCATGGCGGTCATGGTCTGGGTGCAGATCGGGTACCCGGTCGTCATCTTCATGGCCGCGCTGCAGCGGGTCGACCCGGAGCTGTACGAAGCGGCGGAGCTGGACGGCGCCAACTGGTTCCAGCGGTTCCGCTCGATCACCGTTTCCATCATCCGTCCGGAGATCTTCGTCGTCACCCTCACCTGCACGATCGCCGCGCTGAAGGTCTTCGGCCCGGTCTACACGCTGACCCGCGGCGGACCCGGCAACGCGACCATGGTGCCGAGCGTCTACTCGTACAGCGAGTTCTTCCAGAGCCAGCAGGTGGGATACGGCGCCACGATCGCGACCGCGCTGACGGTCGTCATCGTCGCCGTGTCGATCCTCTTCATCGTCGCCCAGAACCGTGCAGAGCGCAGGGAGAACCAGATCTGATGTCGACCACCCTCGAGCGTCCGCGCACCGAAGCGCGCCAGGAGGCGCCCCGCCGGCTGAAGCGGCAGAAGCCGCGCAAGACCGCGACCGACTGGGTCATCCTCGTCGTCGCGATCGTCATCGGGGTCGCGATCGCGTTCCCGTTCCTGCTCATCCTGCTGAACTCGTTCAAGAGCCCCGCGGACTACAACTCGGGCGGCCCGCTCCAGCTGCCGACCTCGTTCTACACGGACGGGATCGTCAACTTCTGGAACCGGGTGAACTTCCCGGAGAAGCTGTGGAACTCGTTCTTCATCGCCGGCATGGTCGCGATCCTCTCGGTCGTGCTGTCGGTGCTGAACGCCTATGCGCTCGGCATCGGCCGGGTGAAGGCGCGGACGTGGATCATCGTGCTCTTCCTACTGGCGAACATGCTCCCGCAGGAGGCCCTGCTGTACCCGCTCTACTTCATGTTCAAGCAGGTCGGGCTGTACGACAACGTCTGGGCGGTCATCATCATCTTCACGGTGATCCAGAGCGCCTTCGGCACCTACTTGCTGTCGAGCGTGTACGGAACCTTCCCGAAGGAGGTGCTGGAGGCCGCGTCGCTCGACGGCGCCGGGCGCTGGCGCATCCTGTGGCGGGTCGTCGTGCCGATCTCGCGGCCCACGCTGAGCGTGCTGCTCATCTTCTTCTTCATCTGGACGTGGAACGAGTTCCTGATCCCGCTCACCTTCCTGGTGTCGAACGACAACCAGACGGTGCCCGTGGCGATCAGCGTGCTGCAGGGCGACCGGCTGATGGATGTGACGACCACGTCCGCGTCGGCGCTGCTCGGCCTCATCCCCACGCTCATCTTCTTCCTCATCTTCCAGCGCACCCTGACCCGCGGCATCACCGCAGGCGCGGTCAAGTAACCGAAAGCACCCCTCCCGCATGAAGTTCACCGATGGTTTCTGGATGCTGCGCGACGGCGTCACGCCGGTCTACGCCCAGGAGGCGTACGACGTGACGGCCGGAGACGGCACCCTGACGATCACCGCGCCAGGCAAAGTCATCGAGCGCCGCGGCGACACCCTCAACCGGCCGACCCTGACCGTCACTCTGAGCTCGCCGCTGCCCGGCATCGTCGGCGTGCGGGTCGAGCACTGGCAGGGCGTGAGGCCGGAGCGCGGCTTCGACCTGCACGTCGAGGAGGGCCACGCGGAGGTCTCGGTCGACGACGAGGCGGGCGTGCTCACGACCGGCGGGCTGACCGCCACCGTGAAGCGCGGCGCCCCGTGGTCGCTGACCTTCTCGGCGGGGGACCGCGTCCTCACCTCGAGCGGCCACAAGTCGCTCGCGCACATGACCATGGCGGGCGACGGCACCTACATGCACGAGCAGCTGGCGCTGGGCGTCGGCGAGCTGGTCTACGGCCTCGGCGAGCGGTTCGGGCCGCTGGTGAAGAACGGCCAGGTCGTCGACATCTGGAACGCCGACGGCGGCACCTCCAGCGAGCAGGCGTACAAGAACATCCCGTTCTATCTGACCAACCGCGGCTACGGCGTCCTGGTGAACCATCCCGGTCACGTCTCGTACGAGGTCGGGTCGGAGGCGGTCGAGCGCGTCCAGTTCTCGGTGCCGGGGGAGAGTCTGGAGTACTTCCTGATCTACGGTCCGACGCCGAAGGAGATCCTGGAGCGGTACACCGCGCTGACCGGGCGCCCCGCGTCCGTCCCGGCGTGGTCGTACGGGCTGTGGCTGTCGACCAGCTTCACGACCGCGTACGACGAGGAGACGGTCACCTCGTTCATCGACGGCATGGCCGAGCGCGACCTGCCGCTGTCGGTGTTCCACTTCGACTGCTTCTGGATGCGCGAGTTCAACTGGTGCGACTTCGAGTGGGACCCGCGCACCTTCCCGGACCCGGAGGGGATGCTCGCCCGCCTGCATGACAAGGACCTCCGCGTCTGCGTGTGGCTGAACCCCTACATCGGGCAGCGCTCCCCGCTGTTCGCCGAGGCCGCGGCGGCCGGATACCTCGTCAAGCGGCCGAACGGAGACGTCTGGCAGTGGGACCTGTGGCAGGCCGGGATGGGCCTGGTCGACTTCACGAACCCCGACGCCACGCGCTGGTACCAGGACAAGCTGCGGGCCCTCGTCGCCCAGGGCGTCGACTGCTTCAAGACCGACTTCGGGGAGCGCATCCCGCTGGAGGTCGAGTACTTCGACGGCTCGTCGCCGGAGCGGATGCACAACCACTACACGCAGCTCTACAACGAGGCCGTGTTCGAGGTGCTGCAGGAGGCACGCGGCGAGGGCGAGGCGGTGCTGTTCGCTCGCTCGGCGACCACCGGCGGCCAGCAGCTCCCGGTGCACTGGGGCGGCGACAACACCTCCAGCTACGAGTCGATGGCCGAGACGCTCCGCGGCGGGCTGTCGCTCGCGTTCAGCGGGTTCGGATTCTGGAGCCACGACATCGGCGGCTTCGAGGGAACCCCCGACCCCGGAGTGTTCAAGCGCTGGACCGCGTTCGGCCTGCTCTCCAGCCACTCCCGGCTGCACGGCAGCGACTCGTACCGGGTGCCGTGGGCGTTCGACGAGGAGGCGGTGGAGGTCACCCGCCGCTTCACCAAGCTGAAGCTTCGGCTCATGCCGTACCTGTTCGCCGCCGGCCGGGAGGCGCACACCGCCGGCACGCCGGTGATGCGGCCGATGCAGCTGGAGTTCGCCGGCGACCCGGCGGTCGACCACCTGGACCGGCAGTACATGCTCGGCGCCGACCTCCTGGTCGCGCCGGTGTTCTCGGCCGACGAGGTGGAGTTCTACCTGCCGGCAGGGACCTGGACGGAGTTCTTCTCCGGGCGACAGGTGGAGGGCGGCCGCTGGCTGCGCGAGACGCACGGCTTCGACAGCCTCCCGCTCTACGTGCGCGAGGGTGCGGTGCTGCCGCTCGGCGCGCGCGACGACCGGCCGGACTACGACTACCGCGACGGCCTGACGCTGGCGGTCTACCCGGGTCCGGGCGGCGAGCGTCGGGTGACCGTGACGACGCCCTCCGGCGAGACCGCGGAGTACACGGTCGCCCGGCGCGGCGGGGTGCTGTCCGCGACCGGGCCGGCGGAGCATCCCTTCACGCTGCGGGATGCGGCGACCGGCCGCACCGCAGAGGCGGAGTCGGGGACGGCGACCCTCGGCTGAGCCTCGGCCGGGCCCGCTGCCCGGCCGCACGGTGGTGCGGGTGCTCGCCTGGCGCCCGCGCCACCTTGTCCTGTACGACGGTAGGGTTACGGGGAAAATGAACGGCAGGGCGACGGGGACGAACCTCGACACGGTGCGGAGGCACAACCTCTCCACCGTGCTCGGAATCGTGCACCGGGACGGTCCGCTGGCGCGCTCCGCGCTCACCCAGGCCACCGGGCTGAACCGCTCGACGGTCGGCGCCCTGGTCGGCGAGCTGGCGGAGCTCGGCCTGGTGCAGGAGCGGGAGCCGGCGCTGAGCAACCGCGTCGGTCGCCCGTCCCCGGTGGTCGCCGCCGACGGTCGCGTGGTCGCCATCGCCGTGAACCCGGAGATCGACGCCGTCACCGTGGGAGTGGTCGGGCTGGACGGCGTCGTGCACCGCCGGGTGCGGTACCCGATCGGGCACATCCCCTCCGCCGGCGAGGCCGTGGCCGTCGCGAGCGCGGTGATCGACGGGCTGCGGCCCTCGCTCGGCGAGGCGACGCGCGTGGCCGGCATCGGCGTCGCGGTCCCCGGTCTCGTACGCGAGGAGGACGGGGTGGTGCGGCTGGCCCCGCACCTGCAGTGGCGGGAGGAGCCGTTCGCCGCGGAGCTCTCCGCCGCGACCGGCTACCCGGTGCTCGCCGCGAACGACGCGAGCCTCGGCGCCGACGCCGAGCGTCTGTTCGGCGCCGGTCGCGGCGCCAGCGACCTGGTCTACGTCAACGGCGGCGCGTCCGGCATCGGCGCGGGCGTCATCGTCGGCGGCGTGCCGCTGACCGGCATCAGCGGTTACGCCGGAGAGCTCGGTCACACGCTGGTGAACTCGGCGGGCGTCCGCTGCCACTGCGGCGCCGTCGGCTGCCTGGAGACCGAGGTCAGCCAGGGCGCGCTGCTGCGCGTGCTCGGGATGGACGCGGCCGACGCCGACGAGCTGGAGCGCGCGCTCTCCGCGGCGGTGGCTGCGGGCGATGCGGCCGTCGTGGCGGAGGTCGACCGGCAGACCGGGTTCCTCGCGACGGCGCTCCGCACGGCCACCAACGTCTTCGACCCGCAGCTGATCGTGCTGGGCGGGTTCCTGGGTGCGCTGCACGGGCTCGACCCCGAGCGGCTGCCGCGCCTGGTGGGGGAGCAGGCGCTCGCCGCGAGTGCGGAGCGGCTCTCGATCGTCCGTTCGGAACTCGGGTCCGACATCCTGATGATCGGCGCCGCCGAATTGGCCTTCCGCCCGCTGCTGGCCGACCCCGCGGCCTGACCGCCGCGCGGCCGCAGCGAGTGCGCCCGTTCGGGACGTTTGCGCCTGCGCGAGCAGGCGCAGACGTACCGGGCGGGCTCATTCGGTTTTCGAATGCGGTCATGCGCACGTTCACATTTTCGTTGCCCTGGGTATAGCATTGGTGGTAGCCGCCGGGTCGAATCGATTCGACCCGAGTGGACCTCCAGCACCGCGGAACACCGCGGTGCTGTTCTCGTGCGTCCGACAGTGGGCGCGACACCCTCCTCCCACCTTCGACCCGTCAAGGACGTCTCGTGACCACCGTCGTGCATCCCGGGGACTCGCTCTCCGGCCGCCAGCGCCTCGCCTACATCCTCATCCTGGGCGCGCTGACCGCACTGGGTCCGTTCACCATCGACACCTACCTGCCGGCGCTTCCCACGCTGCAGAACGACTTCAGCGTCTCGACCGCCGCGATCCAGCTCACCCTGACCGCGACGACCATCGGGTTCGGCGTCGGGCAGCTGCTGGTCGGGCCGTGGTCCGACAAGATCGGCCGTCGCACCCCGCTCATGGTCGCGACCTCCGTGCACATCCTCGCCTGCCTCGCCGCCGCCATCGCCCCGAACGTCGAGCTGCTCGGAGTGGCGCGCGCCCTGCAGGGCATCGGCGCCGCGGCGGGCGGTGTCGTCGCGATGGCGATGGTCCGCGACCTGTTCGGCGGTCGCCCCCTGGTGCGGATGCTCAGCCGCCTCGCCCTGGTCAACGGCCTGGCTCCGGTGCTCGCGCCCGTGATCGGCTCCTGGCTGCTCCTCGTCATGCCGTGGCGCGGCATCTTCGTGGTGCTGGCCGTCTACGGCCTGTTCGTGGTGACCTGCGTCGCCCTCTGGATCGTGGAGACGCTGCCCAAGGCCCGCCGGCAGGACGCCGGCCACGCCACGGTGGGGCAGCGGTACCGGTCCGTGCTCAGCGACCGCGTCTTCGTCGGCATCGCGATCGTCGGCGCCGCCAACTTCACCGGGCTGTTCTCGTACCTGTCGTCGAGCTCCTTCATCTTCCAGGAGATCTACAAGTTCAACGCGCAGGAGTACGGCCTCCTCTTCGCGGTGAACTCGATCGGCATCATCATCGGCGTGCAGTCGGCGTCGCGACTCACCAAATACGTCGGTCCGCAGTGGATCCTCGCCTGCTCCACCGTCGTGATGTTCCTCGCGTCGGTGACGATCGTGGTGCTCGACCAGGCCCACGTCGGGCTGTGGGGCACCGCCATCCCGCTGTGGTTCTTCATCGCGGCGTGCGGTTTCGGCTTCCCGTGCGTGCAGGTGCTCGCACTGAACGGCCACGGGCATGAGGCCGGGACGGCCGCCAGCCTGCTCGGCGCGCTCAACTTCGGCACCGCGGGCATCGTCTCGCCGATCGTCGGCATCCTGGGCGTCGGCAGCGCGGCGCCGATGGGAGCCGTCATGGCGATCTGCGCTCTGGTCTCGATCGCGGCGCTGTGGATCGTCGTGCGGCCCCGTACGGTTCCTGAACTCGCTCACTGACGCCCCGCCGGAACGTGGCGTCGGCGGGTCAGGACGCCCCGCGGAGCCTCAAGTGGAGCAGCGGATACGGTCGACCGGCCTCGTCGGTCTCGCTGCGACCGACGACCTCGAAGCCGCGGTGTGCGTAGAAGCCCGCCGCCGAGACGTTCTGCTCGTTGACGTCGACCTCGGCGACGCCATGCTGCTCGATCGCGTGCGCGAGCAGCGCGCTCCCGACTCCACTGCCGCGCTGCGTCGCGTCGACGAACAGCATCTCCAGCGTTCCGTCGAGCACGCCCGAGAATCCCACCGGTCGGCCGTCGCGTTCCGCGACCGAGAGTACGACGGCCGGGAAGTAGACGGACTGCAGGGCGGACTCGATCTCGTCCCGATCCGCTTCCGCCAGGAAGTCGTGGGTCGCATCCACAGCGCTGCGCCAGATCGCGGCGAGCGCCGGATACTCGGCGGCTCCGATCGAGGGTCGGATGACCAGGACGGGCACGGAAGGCTCCTCACGCGGACTCACCGACCCATCCTCTCAGAGTGAACGACCGCGGGCGTCACCCCGCTAGGCGATACATGCCGCTCCGGGTACGGTGGCGGGCATGACCGTGCAGCACAGCGACCCGCCGAAGCCCGACGCCGAGGGCCACGATGTCGCGAAAGCGGCGCGGGTCACCCGGCGCTGGCCGGTGGTGGCGGGATCGGTCGCGGTCGCTCTCGTCGTCGGGCTCGGCATCATCATCGCGCTGCGCCCGAAGCTGCCGTTCGAGGTCGACACCGAGTGGATGGGCGAGATCGTCGAGCACCGCTCGCCGTTCTGGCTCGGTCCCGCCCTGTTCTTCAACTACGCCGGGGGCGGCATCGTCGGCTCGGTCGTGGTCCCCGTCGTGATCTTCCTCCTGCTGCTGGCGTTCCGGCGGCCGTGGGGCGCCGGCTACTTCGCGATCGCGAGCGTGGTGTCGGTGATCTGCGTCCAGATCCTGAAACACACCGTCGGCAGGGCGCGGCCCACCGAGATCCTCGTGCACGCCGACACAGGTTCATTCCCGTCCGGGCATACGGCCAACGCGGCGACCATGGTGGTCGTCCTCGGCATCCTGTTCCCGCGAGTCTGGGTGTGGTGCCTCGGGGTCGCCTGGGCCGTGCTGATGGCCGTCAGCCGCACCTACCTCGGGGCGCACTGGATCAGCGACACCGTCGGCGGCCTCCTGCTCGGCTCCGCGGTGGCGGTCATCGTGTGGACGCCGCTCGCACACAAGCTCGCACTGGAGGCGACGCAGCCCCATCCCTTCTTCCTGGCGCGCCGCCGCCAGTAGAGTGACCGGCATGAGCGACGCGGACGCGCTGGCGAAGGCGCAGGCGGAGGCCGAGGCGGCCGCGCAGGAGGCCGAACGGCTGCAAGCGGAGGCCGCGGAGGCGGTACGGCGGGCGCAGGAGGCGTCGGCCGCGGCGGAGGCCCGGGCTGCGGCGGCGCGGGAGGCCGCGGCGGCGGAAGCCGAGGCGGCGCGCTCGGCGGCCGCGACCCCGCCACCGTCGACGGCGGCGACACCGGATACGGACGCCGGCCCGCTCGACGCCTCCGGGGTCGACGCCGTCCGCGCCGGCTACGCCTTCGACGGCGCCGTGCTCGAGCTCGGCGCCCTGGTGAACGGCGACGCTCGACCCGATGTGCCCATCCGCATCCCGATCGCCATGACCAACCGCCACGGCCTGGTCGCCGGCGCCACGGGCACCGGGAAGACGAAGACACTGCAGGTGCTCGCCGAGCAGCTCTCCGCCGCGGGCGTCCCGGTGTTCGCCGCCGACATCAAGGGCGACCTGTCCGGGATCGCGACGCCCGGCGAGCCCAACGACAAGCTGCTGGAGCGCACCCGCGGCATCGGGCAGGACTGGGCCCCGCGGGCCGCCACGACCGAGTTCTTCTCGCTCGGTGGAGTGGGCAAGGGCGTTCCGGTGCGCGCGACTGTCGCCGGCTTCGGCCCGCTCCTGCTGTCGAAGGTGCTCGGCCTCAACGCGACCCAGGAGTCGAGCCTCGGTCTGGTCTTCCACTACGCGGAGCAGGCGGGCCTCCCTCTGCTCGACCTCGCCGACCTGCGCGCGGTGCTCACGTATCTGACCAGCGACGAGGGCAAGGACGAGCTGGCGGGCCTGGGCGGCCTCTCCGGCGCGACCGTCGGCGTCATCCTGCGCGAGCTCATCGGGTTCGCCGACCAGGGCGCCGACGCGTTCTTCGGCGAACCGGAGATCGACACGGCCGAGTTCCTGCGGGTCGCGCCCGACGGCACGGGCGTCGTCAGCCTGCTCGAGGTTCCCGGCGTCCAGGACAAGCCCGCGGTGTTCTCGACGTTCCTGATGTGGCTGCTCGCCGACCTGTTCAACGACCTGCCCGAGGTGGGCGACCTGGACAAGCCGAAGCTGGTGTTCTTCTTCGACGAGGCCCATCTGTTGTTCCGCGACGCGTCGAAGGACTTCCTGGCCTCCATCACGCAGACGGTGCGCCTCATCCGCTCGAAGGGCGTCGGCATCTTCTTCGTCACCCAGACGCCGAAGGATGTGCCGTCGGAGGTGCTCGCGCAACTCGGCTCGCGCGTGCAGCACCAGCTGCGGGCGTTCACGCCCGACGATGCGAAGGCGCTGAAGGCGACGGTCTCGACGTACCCCACCTCCGGCTACGACCTGGCGCAGGTGCTGCAGTCGCTCGGCACCGGCGAGGCGGTGGTCACGGTGATGAACGAGAAGGGCGCGCCGACCCCGGTCGCCTGGACCCGGCTGCGCGCGCCCCAGGGGTCGATGTCGCCGACTCCGGCGGACAGGATGGATGCGGCCGTCGCCGCCTCGCCGCTGCAGCAGAAGTACGGCACGCCGCTCGACCGCGACTCGGCCCGGGAGATGCTCGGCCGCAAGCTCGACGCCGCAGCGGCCGCCGCCGCTCAGGCGGACGCCGAGGAGGCCGCGGCGAAGGCCGCCGAGCAGGCCCGCAAGGACGCCGAGGCTCAGGCGAAAGCCGACGCGAAGGCGCGGGAGGCAGCCGACCGGGCGGCGCAGAAGGAGTACGAGCGCATCCTGAAGCAGACCTCGCCGGGCCGGTCCACCCGGCGCAGCACCACCTCCCGCAGCGACAAGACCGTGCTGGAGCAGGTGCTCGGGTCGAAGGCGACGCGCGACATCCTGGGCAGCGTCGTGGAGGGAATCTTCGGGACGCGGCGCCGACGCTAGCGGGCGCCCGTCCCCAGCAGCGCCCTGGCGCGGAGGGCGACACCGCGGGCCGCGGTCGCGTCGCCGCCGTCGGCCTCCGACCACACCGCCGAGAGCCCGCCCCAGGCGAGCGCCCAGGTCAGGATGCGGTGCTCGGACATCCCGGTCTCCGCCGCGATCACGCCGACCGTGCGATCGAACCGTCCTGGCGCGAGCGCGACCTCGGCGTCCGGGTTGCACAGCACGTTCGCCACGTCGAACCCGGGGTCGCCGTGCAGGGGCTTCGGGTCGATCGCGAGCCAGCCGCGCCGCCCGCCGTCGAGCACGTTGCCGTGGTGGAGGTCGCCGTGGAGGACCACATCGCCCGCGGGATGGGCGAGCAGGTCGAGCGCTGCCCGCCGGGCGTCGGAGAGGACCTCGTCGCCGTGCTCGCGGTCGACGAGGTCGCGGAACCAGCGCCGCAACGGCAGCAGTCCGCGCGGCCGCGGCGGGGTGCCGGCTGTGTGGAGCCGCAGCCCGGCTCGGCAGAGGATGCGCGTCGCCTCGTCGTCGCCGTCGGGACCGCCGGCGGCCAGCGCTGCCAGGTCCCGGGGGCCGTCGGCCCGCTCCAGCAGCTGCACGCCGTCGTCGGCGAGCAGCACCCGCACCGCGCCCTCGCCGTGCCACCAGGCGAGCACCGCGCCCCCAGCGCGCTCCTCGTCGGAGATCGCCCGCTTGAGGAACAGGCGTTCGTCGCCACGGCGGACGGGCTGCAGGACGCTCGACGGGGTCGCGAACGCCGCGCCGTCCGGCCGCAGGCCCCAGCGGTCGCGCCAGGGTGCGAGGGCCGCGCCGGGGTCGTCGGCGATCGTGCTCATCCCCGCACCGCCGCCGCGTAGGCGCCGGGGGTCGCTCCGACGACCGCCTTGAACTCCCGGCCGAAGTGCGCCTGGTCGGCGTAGCCGAGCTCGGCCGCCAGGACGGCCAGCTGCGGCGGGCCCGCCGAGCGCAGCGCCGCCGCGGCCTCCTGCAGCCGGTAGCGCTGGATCAGCCACTTCGGGCCGAAGCCGATGTGGCCGGCGACCAGACGCTGGAGGTGCCGCACGCCGAGCCCGAACCGCTCCGCCAGCTGCTCGACGCGCAGCAGGTCGCGGTCGTCCTCGACGGTCGCGACGATCCGGTCGATCAGCCGGGCGTCGTCGTCCGGCTCGGGAAGAGTGCCGAGCCACGACTCGAACGCCGCGACGGCCGCGTCGTCATCGCCGCCGGACATCCCGGTGCGCACCGCGTCGGCCATGTCGCCCGTGCCGTCGACCCCAAGGCGGGAGAGAGGGATGACGGACGCCTGGCCGCGGAGGGACGCCCCGACCCAGCCGCGCGCGACCCCGGGATGCAGGAGCACGCCGAACGCCCATCCGGAGCCCTCCAGGGTGCGCGTGCTCAGCCCGCGGTGCGCGCGGAACAGCGCGGCCCCGTCCGGCTCGACGACGAGGTTCGCCGTCGGATACTCGAGCACGTCCTGCCGGATGCTCGTGCCGGCCGGGAGCTCCCAGCGGGGCAGCCAGTAGTGGCGTACGAAGAGGGCAGCCCGGTCGCCGGGGAACAGCCGGGCGATCCGCACGGGCGCCCCCGGCGTCAGCAGCCCCTTGCTGAGCGGCTCGACGTCGGTGCGCGCGGTCACGCTGTCATCCTGGCACGGAGGTGCGACGCCGCGCCGATGCGGCGGCCGGGGTCAGCGCGCGAAGCGGATGCGCTCGAACCAGTACAGCAGCCGCGGCCAGGTCTGCCGCAGCTGGGCGGGCGTCATCGGCTCGGCGGGCCGGGTGACCGGTACGTCCAGTTCTTCCGCGACGCGCTCCATGTCCTCCGCCGACCAGAACTGGCCGCGCATCCGGATGAGGAGCCGCCCGTCCGCCGACGCGACGAAAAGCTGGGGGAGGACGTCGAGGGTGCTGCCCTCGTACACCTTCACCATGATGACGGCGCCCGGCTCTCCGGGGGCGACCCGGACGGTGCGACCGAAGAAGCCGCGCTCGCGCACCCCCGAGGACCCCGCCACGATGGTCGTGTTGAGGAACGATGCAACGCCGACGATCGTCGCCGCGATCACGATCAGGTGCGCGATGAGCACGAACGGCCAGCCGCCGCCCGGGATGGTCAGCCAGTACAGCACCGCGAAGACGGGCGTCGTGAGGGCCAGGACCGCGACGATGCCGCGCAGGAACAGGTGGCGGTGCGGGCGCAGGACGATCTCACGGGTCGCGCCCGCGTCCCTGTGCACACCGGTCTGTTCGTTCACTCCATGAGCGTGCACGAATCGGGGCGCTCCCGGTAGCGGCATTTTGGGGGACACCCGTGCGGGGGGGGGGGGGGGGGGGGGGGGGGGGGGGGGGGGGGGGGGTGAGGAGCGGGGCGACCCGCCGCCCGGTCCTGCGTCAGCCGGCCGCCTTCTTCACGAGCTCCCGGATGCGCTCCTCGTCCTCCGCGGTCAGGTCGACGATCGCGAAGGCGACAGGCCACATGGTGCCGTCGTCCAGCTGCGCGGGGTCGTTGAAGCCGAGCGTGGAGTACCGGGTCTTGAACTTCGACGACGGCTGGAAGAAGCAGAACGTCTTGCCGCCGATCGCGTACGCCGGCTGCCCGTACCAGGTCTTGGGCCAGACGTCGGGCACGGTCTCGGTCACGATCGCGTGGACGCGCTCGGCCAGTCGCTTGTCGTGCTCGGGCAGCTCCGCGATCTTGTCCAGGAGGTCCTGCGTGTCCTCCTCGCGAGTCGCCTTGCCGCGGCGCGCGCCCTTGACCTCTTTCGAGCGCTCCTTCATGGCGGCGCGCTCCTCGTCGGTGAAGGCGGCGGACGTGGATGCGGTGTCTGTGGTCTTCGTCATGTCTCCGACCGTAGAGGGTCGGATGCGGGTCACGCTTCTCCGAAACTGCTCTTCTGCACGCCGGGACTGGCCGCATGCGTCACGTGCCGCTACGGTTCAGCCATGACAGGCCGATCGGCTCGCGGCGCCCTCACGGCGGCCGTGGTGATGGCGCTCCTCGCGCTCACCGGGTGCACGTCCTCCGGTTCCCCGTTCGTCGGCGACTGGGGTCAGGTCGCCTCCGGGAAGCCCTCGCTCACCATCTCGTCCGACGGGTCGTTCTCGGGGACCGACGGCTGCAACCCGGTCGAGGGGAAGGGCTCCATCTCGGGCGACACGTTCACCTTCGGTCCGTTCGCCTCCATCGCGAAGGCATGCCCTGGCGTCACGCCGTGGCTGAACCTGGCCGACACCGCGAAGGTGGCTGGCGGCAAGCTGGTGGTCTACCGGACGGGCGGGCAGCAGGTCGGCACGCTCGACCGCCGCTAGAGCCCCTCGGCGACCGCGGCGGCGGCGTGCAGCCAGGCGCGACGGGTGCGCGGCGCCAGCGACTCGAACGAGAGCCGTCCGCCGTGCATCTCCGGGTCGAACGGGATGGTGACCGCCCGGCGGGCGAGCGGCTCGAAGCCGCGGGCGACCCGCCCGACTTCGGAGGCCGGACCGGTGCGCTCGGACTGAGAGACGATCACGACCGCCTCGCGCGCCAACCGGGCGGAGTGCGCGTCGCGCTGCAGCAGCGCCTCCAGCAGCAGGGCCCCGGCCTCCGCGTGCTCGCCGAGCGCGGTGGTGGCGATGACGAGCTGGTCCGTGTGGTCGATCATCCGCAGCCAGCGCTCGGCCGACTCGTCGTTGCCGCTGTCGATGATGACCAGGCGGTAGAACTTCGTCGCGACCGTGTGCAGCCGGTCGAAGTCGTCGCTGGAGATGCGCTGCTCGGTGGCGAGCATGGTCGGGTTCGATCGGAGCACGTCGTACTTGTCGGCGTTCTGGTGGTGCACGAAATGGCCGATGTCGGCTGTGCGGGCGCCGGCCGACATGAGCGACTCGGTCGCGGGGAGCAGCGACTGCACGGTGGCGTCGTGCTCGTCCTTCTCGGTGCGCCAGCCGAGGGTGCCACGGGTCTCGTTGTTGTCCCAGGCGAGCACGCCCGAGCCGCCGTTGCGGGCGAACACCGCCGACAGGAGGGCCGTGGTCGGGGTCTTGTTGGCGCCGCCCTTGCCGTTCACGATGGCGATGGTGCGGGGTCCGGCCCAGTGGCGGCTGACCGCCTCCAGTTCCGCCCGCTCCCTGAGCTCGGCGGCCGAGGGTGCGAGCGGCATCCCGGCGCGGGCCAGGGCGCCGCGGAAGCCCTGCTTGGCGCGATCAGGGCGGGGCCGCTCGACGTACAGGAACGACTCGCGGGACGGCGCGTCGGCTGCGGCGGTGGGAGCGGCCACAGGACCGTCGGGCGAGCCGGCGGAGAGGGCCTCCTCGTCGCCGATGCTGCCGTCGGGCTGGACGGCGAGCAGCCAGTCGCCCTCCTCGTCGGAGACGGTGAGCCGCACGGGGCGGCCGGCGGCGGCCGCCAGCTCGCCGACGCGGGCGAGCACGGCTTCGCGCAGTCGTTGGGCGCTGTCCTCGGCGAAGCTCTCGTTCACGCCGTCGCCGGTCAGCTCGCCGGTCGCATCCGGCGAGAGCCGCGCACTGAGGTGCGGCGAAGAGGTCAGGTCGATCACGGTGGTTCCTTCCGCGGCCCGTGCGCGGAGGCGGCACAGACCGACATCGGACGGTAGACCTGTTCCGGCCGCTCGTCCAGGTGCGCTCAGCCGGTTGTCAGCCTCCGTGATCGGTCAGCGCACGCCGACGTAGAAGCGGGACTCATCGCTGCGGTGCAGTGCGTGGTAGTACTCGAAGGGGACGCCGTCCTCGTCCCAGGCGACCGACTCGATGTCGAGCGCGGGGGTCCCGGAGGGCAGGTCGAGCAGCCCCGCCTCCTCCGCCGACGGGATGACGGCCTTGAGCCAGCGGTCGGCTCCCGCCGGCGCGACGCCGTAGGTGCGACGGAGGTGGTCGTAGAGCGAGCGGTTCTCGAGGTGTGCCTTCAGCAGCCCGGAGAAGCGGTCGCGGGGGAGCGTGGTCCGCACCAGCAGCCAGGGAGTGCCGTCGACGGTCCGGAGGCGCCGCATCCGGATCACGCCGGTGCCCTCCGGGACGCGCAGGGCCGCCGCCTCGCGCTCGTCCGCCTCGCCCTCGTCGAGCGAGAGGATGTGGGTGACGACAGTTCGGCCGCTTCCGGCCAGGTCCTCCGAGGAGCCAGCGTTCGATCCGATGAAGGAGAGGTCCCGTCGCGGAGGGGAGACGAAGGAGCCTTTAGCGCGGATCTTGTAGATCTGTCCGCGGCGGACGAGTTCGGCGAGCGCCTCCCGCACCACGGTGCGCGAGACGCCGTAGCGGTCGATGAGGTCGGCCTCGGAGGGGAGGGCCTGGTCGGCGGCGAGGGCGCCGGTCTCGATGGCGTCGCGGAGGACGGAGACCAGTTGCTGCCAGAGCGGCTCCTTCGAGTCCCGGTCCAGTCGCGCGTCGCTGAGCGCGTGTGCGGGCATCGCTCCCCCTTCCCTGCCCGGCTCCTTCGCCGGTTCGCCCTGGCTTGACACTCCGCCAGGCTACTGTCTACAGTCTTGTCACTACAAGCTTGTCATGATGAGTTGGATGTGACAAGTTGACCGTGGACAAGCAACCCCACACCCGTGATCACCCGCAGTGCCCTACATCGCAGAGAAGCGAAACCCCCTTGGAGGCAGAACAATGTCGTTTGGATCCTGGCGCCGTATCGGCGTCGTCGCCGCCGTCGCGGCGGCCCTCACCCTGACCGGCTGCTCGGCAGGAGCCGCCGGCGACGGCGGCGACGCCGGCTCGGGCAAGACGTCCGGCATCTCCGTCGCGCTGAGCAACGGCTTCGTCAACGGCTGGCGGCTCACGCTGATCGACAAGTTCGAGAAGGAGGCCGAGAAGCTCAAGAAGGACGGCGTCGTCTCGAAGTACACGACCGTCAACGCCCCGGGCGAGAACAGCGCGACCGAACAGGCGTCGCAGATCCGCAGCCTCGTGCTGCAGAAGCCGGACATGCTCGTGGTCATCCCGGCCTCGTCCACGGCGCTCGTCCCCGCCGTGCAGGAGGCGTGCGACGCCGGCATCACGGTGCTGGTGCTGGACGCCGACATGAAGGCGCCGTGCGCCCACATCGTGCGCAACGACTACGCCAAGTGGGGCGAAGTCTCCCTGGTGCCGGCGCTGAAAGCGATCGACGGCAAGGGCGACATCATCATCAACCGCGGAGTCATCGGCTCGCAGCCCGAGGAGGAGTTCAACAAGCGCCAGCACGAGATCCTCAAGGACTACCCGGACGTGAAGGTCGCCGCCGAGGTCAACGGCTTCTGCGACGGCTCGACCGCCCAGAAGGAGATCGTCTCGGTGCTCGGCTCGCTGCCCCCGATCGCCGCGGTGCCCGGCTGCATCGGCGGGATGGGCGTCGTCCAGGCGTTCGAGTCGGCCGGGCGTCCCGACCCGGTGGTCGTGTTCGACACCGACGGCAAGTCGCTGAAGTTCTGGAAGGACAGCACCATCCGGAACGGTTCCTTCGCGGCGCTGACGGACCCGGGCCAGGGCGTGGCGGCGCTGTACGTCGGCCTCGACCTGCTCGCGGGCAAGAAGGTCCCCTCCACCGTGGTGCTCCCGCTGCTGGAGATCGGCCAGGACGACCTCGACTACTGGGCGGGCAAGCTCAAGGCCGACGAGTACGCCGCCTACCCGTGGGACAAGAAGAGCGTCGACGCCGCCATCGCGGCCGTCGCCGCCGGGAAGGACGCCGAGGCCCCCGCGCTCAAGTAGCGCGACGGACCGGCGGGCTCGAGGAGTTCACATGCCAACGACGATGAATCCGACCACCACGAGCGCGGGCGCGGCCTCGGCCGAATCCGCCCCCGCGACCACGACGGGCGCCACGGCGTCCAGCGCGACGGCGACGATCGCCGCCCGCGGCGTGACCAAGCGTTACGGGAGCACCCGCGCGCTGACCGGTGTCGACCTGCACGTCGAGCGCGGCGAGATCCTCGGGCTCGTCGGTCACAACGGCGCAGGCAAGAGCACCCTGATGCGCATTCTGGCCGGCCGCGAGCAGCCGGACGCGGGCTCTGTGGCAGCCCGGGACGCGGTCGCCGGTGCGCCCTGGGACGCCCGCGCGGCAGCGGCCGCCGGCGTCCGCATGGTCTACCAGGAGCTGGCGCTCTGCGCCGACCTGACCGTGGCCGAGAACGCGTACCTCTCCGACCGCCGCGGCTCGGCCCCCTTCGGGTGGGCACGCCGCGCCGAGCGGCGGATCGGGGAGGTGCTGGACACCGTGTTCCCCGGGCACGGGATCGCGGTGGTCCGCCGCGTGGGCGAGCTCACCCTGGCGCAGCGCCAGATGGTCGAGATCGCCCGCGCCCTCTGCACCGAGCGGCTCGGCCTGCTCATCCTCGACGAGCCGACCGAGTCGCTCGGGGTGGACGCCGCCGGCCAGCTGTATGCGCATCTCCACCGGCTCGCCGCCGACGGCGTGAGCGTGCTGCTGATCTCGCACCGCATGGCCGAGGTGATCGCACACAGCGACCGCGTCGCCGTCATGCGCGACGGCACCGTGGCGGGTGTCTTCACCGGCGCCGACGAGCGCACCCTGCTGCACGCGATGGGCGGCGAGGTGCACGCGGCCGCCGAGGTGGAGGCCGCCGCCGACGCCCGCGAGGCCGGCGACGTGGTCGCCTCGATCCGGGGCGACGGCATCCCGTTCACCGTGCGGGCGGGCGAGATCGTCGGCCTGGCCGGCCTCGCCGGACAGGGGCAGGAGCGGATGCTCTCCCGGCTCTGGTCGGCCGGCACGCTGACCCGCGGCGTGAGCGCGCCCCGGCGCCGGGCCTACGTCCCCGGCGACCGCCAGACGTCCGGCATCCTGCCGCTCTGGAGCGTCGCACAGAACCTGACCATCGCTGCGCTCCGCGGCATCAGCACCGCCGGCATCGTGAACGGCCGGGCCAAGCGCGAGCTGGCCGCTCGCTGGATCGACGCCCTGCGCATCCGCGGCGCGGCCGGAGCCCAGATCACCGCGCTCAGCGGCGGCAACCAGCAGAAGGTGCTCGTCGCGCGGGCGTTCGCCACCGACGCCGCGCTCGTGCTGCTCGACGATCCGTTCCGCGGCGTCGACGTCGCCACCAAGAACGAGCTCTACACCCTGATGAAGGCGGAGGCCGCCGCCGGCCGCGCCGTCGTCTGGTACTCCACCGAGAACGCCGAGATGGCGCACTGCGACCGCGTCTACGTGTTGCGCGCCGGACGCATCGTGTCGGAGCTGGCCGGCGACACCAACACCGAGGAGCGGATCATCGCCGACTCGTTCGAGGAAGGAACCGCCTCATGACCTCCGCGACCACCGCCGGCGCCGCTCCCGCGGGGCGCGGCGCCGGACGCCCCGCGCCCGCCGTCCGGCTCCGAGCGGGGCTCGCCCACGGCTCGCCCGCGCTGCTCTCGCTCGTCGCCCTCGTGGTGATCGTGGCGCTCGCCGCGGCCATCCAGCCGGGCATCCTGTCCGTCACCGGGCTCAGCCTGATGCTGATGTCCGCCGTCCCGCTCGCCTTCGCCGCCCAGGCGCAGATGATCGTCATGTCGGTCGGCGACATCGACCTCGGGATCGGCAACCTCGTCGGCCTCGTGACCGTCGTCGCGGCCACGGTGCTGGCGACGAACCCGCTGCTCGGCGTGCTGATGCTCGGCGCCGTGCTCGTGGTCTACGCGTTGCTCGGTCTCATCGTCCAGAAGCGCGGCGTCCCCTCGATCATCGTCACCCTCGGGATGTCGTTCGTCTGGCTCGGCATCGGGCTGCAGCTGCTGCCCACCCCGGGCGGAGCCACCCCCGCCTGGCTGAGCGCCATCGGCTCCTGGCGCAGCACCATCGTGCCGCCGCCGCTGGTCTTCATCGCCCTCGCCGCGCTGGCGGGATGGTGGCTGACCCGGCGCACCCGCATCGGCGCCCGGATGCGCGCACTGGGTTCGAGCGCCGCCACCCTCGACAAGGCGGGCTGGTCGCTGACCCACACCCGGGTCGCCGCCTACGTGTTCGCCGCCGTGCTCATCCTCGTCTCCGGGCTGCTGCTGGCCGCCCAGACGCGCTCGGGCGACATCAACTCGGCCAGCAACTTCACCCTCACCACCATCGCCGCGGTCATCCTCGGCGGCGGCACATTCTCCGGCGGCCGCGCCCTTCCGCTGGGCACGGCGCTTGGCGCCGTCACCCTCGGCCTGATCTCCGTGCTGCTCAGCCTGGTCGCCCTCCCGTCGAGCATGCAGGCCGGCGCGCAGGGGCTGATCGTGCTCGCGGTGCTGGCCGGCCGCATCGTCACCGAGAGGTTCAGCCGATGACCACCTCCACCTCCGCTCCCGCTCAGACCCCGCCGACGCTGTCGACGCCCGCGGTCGAACCGAAGCGCCGCCTCCACTGGCCCGCGTGGGGCTGGTCGCTGATCGGCGTCCTCGCCGTGTGGCTGTGCATCGTCGCCGTGCGACCCGCGCAGCCGTTCGACCCGCTGACGCAGGCCCTGTCGCTCGCACCCTTCCTGGTACTCGTCGCCCTCGGGCAGATGCTGGTCATCACGCTCGGCCCTGGCAACATCGACGTCTCCGTCGGCACCGTGGTCTCGATGACCTCTTATATCTCCGTCGGCGTCGGCGCCGCGGCCGGGCCGGTGGTGGGCATCGCGGCCGCCGTGGGGGCCGGTCTCGTGGCGGCGCTGATCAGCGTGATCGCCATCCTCGTGCTGCGGGTCCCGCCGATCATCGCGACCCTGGCCACCAGTCTGATCGTGCAGTCCACGACGCTGCTGCTCGCGGACGCGAACCGTTCCTCGGCCGCGGCCGGCCTGCGCTCATTCGTCAACGCCAAAGTCCTCGGCATCCCGCTGATGGCGCTCGTGGTCATCGCCATCACAGCGGTGGTCGCCCTGATGCTCGCCCGCACCAGGTTCGGCCTGTCCGTGCTCGCCGTGGGGCAGAGCCCGCGCGCCGCAGAGCGCGCCGGCATCCGCGTCTGGCGGGTCACCGCCATCGCCTACCTGGTGAGCGGCGGGCTGGCCGGGCTGTCCGGCGGTCTGCTCGCCGCGTTCATCTCCCCGAGCACCGTCCTCGGCGGCTCGTACATGCTCGACTCCGTCGCCGTCGTGGTCATCGGCGGGACGCTCGTCGCGGGCGGTCGCGCCGTCCCCTTAGGCGCCTGGACCGGCGCGCTGTTCTTCGTGCTGCTGTCGGGCCTGCTCAACCTCGTCGGCTGGAGCGTCGGCGCCCAGAACATCCTCAAGGGCGTCCTCGTGGTCGCGGTCGTGGTGGTCTCGACGGCCGCGACCGGCACAGGCCGATCCGCACTCGCGCGGCTGCGCGACTCCCTGACCATCAAGAAGAAGGAGAACACCCATGGCTGACCTCGACGACCTCCGCGAAGGAACCGACTTCACGGGAGCCGTCCCACGGGCGGGCGACTTCCCGCTCAAGGGCCTCGCCGGACAGGACTGGGGGATGCGCGCGCGCCTCTCCCGCGTCTTCGACCCGGCCGACGGCAGGACGGTCATGCTGGCGTTCGACCACGGCTACTTCCAGGGCCCGACCTCCGGGCTGGAGCGGTTGGACCGGTCGATCGTCCCCCTCGTGCCGCAGGCGGACGCCCTGATGTGCACGCGTGGCGCGCTGCGCACGACGATCCCGGCGACCTCCGGGAAGGGCGTGGTGCTGCGCGCCAGCGGCGGGCCGAGCGTGCTCGGCGACCTCAGCCGCGAGGACCTCGCCGTCTCCATCGACGATGCCGTGCGGCTCGACGCCGCCGCGCTCGCAGTGCAGGTCTTCGTCGGCTCCGAGAACGAGAGCCGGTCGGTGAGGAACCTGACCACGCTGGTCGACCAGGGCCAGTCCGCCGGCATCCCGGTGCTCGCCGTGACCGCGGTCGGACGCGACATGGTGCGCGACGCGCGCTACTTCCGGCTGGCCACCCGCATCACCGCGGAGCTCGGGGCCGCCTTCGTGAAGACGTACTACGTCGAGGACGGCTTCGAGACGGTCACCAGCGCGTGCCCGGTGCCGATCATCATCGCCGGCGGCAAGAAGGTGGAGGAGCAGGAGGCACTGCGCGTCGCCTACCGGGCCATGCAGGAGGGCGCGGCCGGCGTCGACATGGGCCGGAACGTGTTCCAGTCGGAGCACCCGGCCGCCATGCTCGCCGCGGTCCGCTCCGTCGTCCACGACGGGCTCACCGCCGAGGAGGCCTTCGACCTCTACCGGCAGCTGTCCGCCGAGCGCTCCGAGCAGCTCGTCCACTGACATGCCCGCTCTCACCACCTACACGCCGGAGGTCCCGGCGGTCGACGTCGCCATCATCGGGGCGGGGATCAACGGCCTGGCCGTCGCCCGGGAGGCCGCCGCACGCGGCCTCTCGGTCGCCCTCTTCGACCAGGACGACCTCGCCGCCCGCACCTCCGCGATCTCGACCCGGCTCATCCACGGCGGGCTGAAGTACCTGGAGCGGTTCGAGCTGAACCTGGTCCACGAGTCGATCCGCGAGCGCAACATCCTGCTCGCCAAGGCGCCGCACCTGGTGCACCCGTACCCCATGCTGATCCCGTTCTCGAAGGCGCAGAGCCGGCCCGGCTGGCTGCTGGCGTGCGGGCTGATGCTCCACGACGTGCTCTCGCTGGGCAAGCCGCTGCCGTTCAACCGCGTCGTCTTCCGCAAGCGACTCAAGCGCGACTGGCCGGCCCTCGCGGACGCGGGGCTCCGCTGGGGCGGACTCTTCCACGACGCGAACGTGCCGGTCACCGAGCGTCTCGCCGTCGAGCTGGCGGTGGATGCGCAGCGCCACGGGGCGATCGTGTCCACCCATACCCGCGTCGACTCCCTGGTGCGCACGGGCGGGCGGATCACCGGCCTGCGCTACCGGGACAGGGTCAGCGGCGAGGCCAGGACGGTGCCCGCGCGCGTCGTCGTCAACGCTGCGGGCCCCTGGGTGGACAGCGTGCTCGACCTGGCGGGACCGCACGAGCGCCGCATGGGACCGACGAAGGGCAGCCACCTCGTGGTGGACGCGTTCCCCGGCGCCCCGGACACCTGCATCTTCTTCGAGTCGCCGGAGGACACGCGTCCGATGTTCGTGCTGCCCTGGGAGGGCAAGTACATGATCGGCACGACCGACCTCCCGTACGACGGGTCGATCGACGAGGTCGTGATCGACGAGGACGAGACCGCCTACCTCCTGAACGCGGTCAACGAGCTCATCCCGCAGGCCGGCCTCACCCCGGACGACGTGCTGTGGTCGTACTCCGGCGTCCGACCCCTTCCCTATGTCGGGGAGCTGGACGATCCGTCGAAGGTGAGCCGGGACCACGAGATCGTCGTGCATTCGGGGGAGGACTCCGGGCTCGTCACCATCATCGGCGGCAAGCTGACGACGCACCGCGCGCTCGGCGAGCTGGTCGTGCGCCGGCTGGAGCGTGAGCTCGGTCGCCGGCCGTCGGCGTCCCCGACCCGCTCGGCGCGGCTGCCCGGCGCGCCGGAGGGCGACTGGGACGAGTTCCGCCGCCGCTTCATCGAGCGCAGCCCGCTGCCCTCGCGGACCGCGATGCGCCTGGTGACGACCTACGGCGCCACCGCGCCCGCGATCGAACGACTCGCGGTCGACACCCCGGCGCTCGCCGAGGTCGTGGACGCCGACACTGGCGCCATCGCCGCCGAGGCGGTCCACGCCGTGCAGGAGGAGGGCGCCCTCACCCTCGAGGACGTCGTGCTGCGACGCATGGCGGTCGCGCTCAACCGCGACGTCGGCCTTGCCGCCGCCCCCGTCGTCGCCGCCGTCCTGGTCCGGCATGCCGGCTGGAGCGAAGACCGTGCCTCGGCCGAGCTTGACCGCTACCGCGCTGCGATGCGACGCTTCAAGCCGCGCGCTCTGGACAGCGAGCGCGAGGCCGGAACCATGCGAGGAAGCACGGAATGAAGCACTGCCTGATCGGGATCGACGTCGGCCTCACCGCCGCGAAGGCCGCCGCCTTCGACGACCGGGGCGTCGAGCTGCGGACGCTGTCCGCGCCGAACCCGCGCGTCGCTGTCGCCGCGGACCGGCAGGAGATCGACATGGACGCCCTGTGGCAGGTGGTCGCCGGCGTCCTGTCCGAACTGACCGCGTGGCTCACCGCCGAGGGGTGGACGGTCGGCGCGGTCGGCGCGACGGGCCACGGCAACGGCCTGTACCTGGTGGACGAAGCGTTGCGCCCGGTGCGCACGGCCTTCGCCTCCACCGACAGCCGCAGCGAGCGGATCGTCGCGGGCCTCGATGCGGACGCGGTGGAGCGCACCCGGCTCATGACCGGCTCCGTGCCGTGGGCCGGACAGCCAGGGGTGCTGCTGCGCTGGCTGCACGACGAGGAGCCGGAGACACTGGAGCGCTCACGCTGGGCGCTCAGCTGCAAGGACTGGATCGCCGCGTGCCTGACCGGCCGCCCCAGCGCGGACTACTCCGACGCCTCGGCGTGCGGCCTCGTCAACCTCGCCGAACGCGTCTACGAGCCGGCGGTCTTCGACCTGCTCGGCCTTCCACACGACCTGATGCGGCTTCAGCCTCCGCTCTCCCGGTCGGACGAGGTGGTCGGCGCGGTCACCGCGGAGGCGGCCGCGCTGACCGGTCTTCCCGAGGGCACGCCGGTGGTCGCCGGCTGCATGGACTGCATCGCCAGCCCCCTCGGAGCCGGGGCGACCGCGCCGGGCGACGTCACAGTGATCGTCGGCACCTGGGCGATCAACTCGGTCGTCGTGCCCGCGGATTCCGAGCCGCCGCGCGTGACGCTGAACGCCCTCCTCCCCGATCCCCGGTACATGCTCGCCCAGGAGGTCGCACCCACGTCGGCCGCGAGCGTCGAGTGGTTCTCCTCCCTCATGTCGACGCTCGCGCTCGACCCGGTGAGCCCGCGCGAGCTGCTCCACGCCGCCGCGGGCATCCCGGCCGGCGCCGACGGGCTCCTGTTCCTGCCGTTCGTGCACGGAGCGCCGGAGCACCTCGGCGCCTCCGGCACGATGCTCGGCGTGAAGGACAAGCACGGCTATCGGGAGCTCGCCCGTGCAGTCGTCGAAGGCATCACCCAGTACCATCGCGCGCAGCTGGAGAAGGTGCGCGTCAGCGGCGCCTCCGTCTCGACCGAGCCGTGGACGCTCGCCGGCGGCGGGGCGAAGAACCCCGTCTGGGCGCAGATGTTCGCCGACATCATCGGCCACCCGGTGCGCCGCCAGCTCGGCACCGAGCTGGGCGCCCGCGGAGTCGCCTCGCTCGCCGCGGCCGGCGCCGGCATCGACACGGCGAGCTGGCGGACCGATCCCGACCCGTCGCTGGTCGTCTCGCCCGGCGAGGACCGCGTGGTGTACCGGGCGCAGGCCGACCGGTTCGACCGCACCCTGGCCGCGATGGGCGCCGTGTGGACGGAGCTCGCCCGATGACCGCCACCGCTCCGGCGGGACTCGCCCTCGGCCCGGAGGTCGAGGAGGCGCTCGCCGAGATCACGCGCGTCTCGCGCGCTCTCGGAGCGGATCCGTCGCTCGTCCTGCACGGCGGGGGCAACACCTCCATCAAGGCGGTCGGCCGCGATGTCACCGGCGACGACGTCGAGCTCGTGCTGGTGAAGGGGAGCGGCTGGGACCTCGGCAGCATCGAGCCGCCCGGGTTCGCCCCGTTGCGGCGCGAGCGCCTGCGGCGGCTGCTGCGCCTCGACGAGCTCAGCGACAGCCGGATGGTGAACGAGGTGCGACAGGCGTCGCTCGACGCGGACGCCCCGACCGCCTCCATCGAGGCGCTGCTGCACGCCCACCTCCCGTCCCGGGTGGTGCTGCACTCGCACGCCGACGCCATCGTGGCCCTCACCGACCAGCCGGACGGCGTCGAGCGTGCCGCCGAGGTGCTCGGCGCGGGCGTTCACGTGCTCCCGTACGTCATGCCCGGCTTCCCGCTCGCACGCGCCGTCGCCGACGCGCCGCTCGAGGGGGTGGATGCGCTGGTGCTGGCCAATCACGGCCTGTTCACCTTCGCCGACGACCCCGACGAGGCGCTCCGCCGGCACCTCGAACTCGTCCAGCGGGCCTCCGCCTCCTTCGGCTCGCCCGCCTGGGGGTCGACCGGCGATCGGGTCGCGCGCGGCGGGTCGCCGACCGACATCGCGCGGCTGCGCCGCGACCTCTCGACGGTCGCGGGGCGGCCGCTCGTGCTGCGTCAATCGGACTCGTCGCGCGCACTCGCGTACGCCAGGCGTCCCGATCTGCGTGCGGTCACGGGCCGCGGGACCGCGACGCCCGAGCACATCATCCGCACCAAGCGCACGCCGCTCGTCGGCAGGGACGTCGCCCGCTTCGCCGCGGACTACGCGGCCTACGTCGACGCGCACCGCGACCGCCTGCCCGGCGAGCTGGAGCCGATCGACGCGGCGCCGCGGGTCGTGCTCGATCCCGAGCTGGGCCTCCTCACCGCCGGCGACGGCCGTGCGGCCGCCGACGCCGTCCACGACATCGCCGTGCACACGATGGACATCGTGGAGGCCGCCGACCGGCAGGGCGGCTACCGCTCGCTCGACGAGGGGCTCAGCTTCGACATCGAGTACTGGGAGCTGGAGCAGGCGCGGCTGCGCTCCGGTGCAGCGCGCCGCTCGCTCGCCGGCGAGGTCGCCGTCGTCACCGGCGCGGCGTCCGGCATCGGCCGGGCGACCGCGGCGGCGCTGCTGGCGCAGGGCGCGTCGGTCGTCGGCGTCGACCTGAGCCCGGCGGTGACCTCCGCCTTCGGCGGCGCCGCCTGGCGGGGTGTCGTCGGCGACGTTTCGGAGCCGGAGGTTCTCGGGCGGGCGCTCGACGTCGCCGCCCGCGAGTTCGGCGGCCTGGACATCCTCGTGGTCGCGGCGGGGATCTTCCCGGCGAGCGAACCGATCGCCGCCCTCGCCGACGAGGTCTGGGAGCGTTCGTTGCGGGTCAACACGACCGCGGTCGCCCGGGCGCTGCGGGCGGCGCACCCGCTCCTGGCGCTGTCCCCGCGGGGCGGCCGTGTGGTCCTGGTCTCGACGAAGAACGTCGCGGCCCCGGGACCCGGTGCGGCCGCCTACTCGGCGAGCAAGACCGCGGCGGCGCAACTGGCGAGGGTCGCTGCGCTGGAGTGGGCCGCCGACGGCATCCGGGTCAACCAGGTGGAGCCGGATGCCGTCTTCGACACGGCGATCTGGACGCCCGAGCTCCTCGCGGAGCGGGCGGCCCGGTACGGCCTGACCGTCGAGGCCTACCGCACCCGCAACCTCCTCGGCGTGGAGGTGACGAGCGCGCTGGTCGCGGACGCGGTCCTGGCGTTCGTCACGGGACTTCCGGCCACCACCGGTGCCCACCTCCCGGTGGACGGGGGCAACGACAGGGTGGTGTGAGGTCAGGGCCGCTGGGATGGGACGGTCAGGACGCCTGCGCCGCCTCCGGAACCTCGGCTCGGCCGTCGACCATCGTGACGAGCTCGTCGAGCGCACCCCGGTGCACGAGGTCGTGCGTCACCAGCAGGGTCGCCGTCCCGCGGTCGCGGCTGAGGTCCTGGATGAGCTGCATGACCGCGGCGCCGCGCTCCTGGTCGAGCGCGCTGGTGGGCTCATCGACGAGCAGCACCGACGGCTCGTGCACCAGGGCGCGGGCGATCGCGACGCGCTGCCGCTGGCCGCCGGAGAGCTGCGCGGGGCGCTTGCCGGCGTGGGCGGCGAGGCCCACCGCGTCCAGGAGCTCGTCGGCGCGTCGGCGCACGTCTCCGCGCCGGTCGCGCCCGCCGCCCAGCTCGGCCATGACGAGCAGCTGCTCGCGGGCGGTCAGCGCGGGCAGGAGGTTGGACTGCTGGAACACGATGCCGATCCGGTCGCGGCGCAGGGCCGTCGCCTCGCGGCGGGACAGGCCGGCGGCGTCCACGTCGTCGATCACGACGCGGCCGGAGTCCGGGCGGATGAGCGTCGCCGCGACGGCGAGCAGGGAGGACTTGCCGGAGCCGGACGGCCCGGTGATACCGGTCACCACGCCCGGGCGCGCGGTGAGGGAGACGTGGTCGACGGCGGTGATGCGCGTGTCGCCGTCCGGGAAGGTGAGGGTGACGTCGTCGAGGGTGATCATCGGTTGCTCCCGAGGGCGGTGAGGGGGTCGGCGGAGGTGACGGTGCGCAGCGCGACGGCCGCGCCGGCGAGGCCCAGCAGAGCCATGGCGGCGGCGGGGAGTGCGGTGGTGAGCGGGCTGAGCAGGAACGGCAGGGCGCCTCCGGCGAGCAGTCCCAGCCCGACGACCGCGGCCATCCCGACGCCGATGCCGGCGACCAGGACGACGAGGGCCTGCCCGAGCGCATCCCGGACCAGGGCGCCGGTGGATGCGCCGAGCGCCTTCAGCACGGCGATGTCGGCCGAGCGCTGCATCGTCCAGACCGTGAAGAAAGCGCCGACGACGAGGGCGGAGACGCCGAACAGCAGCGCGATCATGAGGCCGAGCGAGCCGATCTCCGAGGTGAAGGTCTCCAGCGCCGTGAGGCTCAGCAACGGCGGGTTCGCGACCGTGCCGGTGGCGGAGGCGACGGCGTCCCAGTCGGGGGAGCCGCTGACGGCGAGCACGGTCGGTTCGCCCGTGCCGCCCAGCCGCCGGTCGGCGGCGGCCCAGGCGGCGGGTGTCAGCGCGACGACGGGGGTGTGGCTGTACCAGAGGTCGCCTCCCACGGCGGTCACCCGGTAGCTTGTGCCGGCGATCGACACGTCGCCGCCCACCGTCACGCCGAGGTCCTTCGCGGCGCCGGAGGAGAGGCCGATCTCGCCGTCCCGGCGGGGCGCCAGGTCGGTGACGGCAGACGCGGGAGCGTCCGCGGGCATCCCGAACAGGGCGACGCCGACCGAGGTCGGGCCGCCGGCCGCGGCGTCGGAGGCGCGGCCCTGCACGATGCCGATGGCCGTGGCGTCCCGGACGCCGCCGGCGTCCCGCCACGTGGACACGGTCTCCGTCGACAGCGACGACTCGGAGAACGACGGCCGCGCGTTCCCGGAGGTCTGCAGGACGAGACGGTCGCCCGGCAGGTTCAGGACGGCGGAGACGTTCTGAGCGGCGAGCCCGCCGGCGAGCCCGGCGAGGAAGCCGACGAGCAGGGTGATGAGGGCGACGACCGCGCCGATCAGGATGAACCGGCCACGGGCGTGCCGGAGGTCGCGCCAGGCGACGAACACGGTGGTCCTTTCCGGGCCGCGGACCCTCCGCGACGCCTCCTCCAGCCTCGCCTCGACGCTTCCGCCGGTCATCGCCAGCCGGATGGGTCCTTCGATCGAACTTTCGGTTGATCCCCTGCGGGGACGCGTTCCGTATCCTGAGGACGACATGCCGCACACACCCCTGACCCCCGTGTTCGTCGGCCTGCGGATCGGCCTGCACGCGCTGGTCGCGGCCCTCCTCGCGCTCGTGGTGCTGCGGGTCCTGCTCGTGCCTTCGCCGTCCGGCTGGGTCGCGCTCGCGCTCGCCGTGCTGTTCGCCGCCGTCTACGTCGCCGGAGCCGTCGTCGCACGGCAGCCGGCCGGTCGCCGCCGGGTGGGCGGAGTGCTGTGGATCTCGGCGCTCACACTGGTCTGGGTGGCGCTCGTCTTCCTCGTGCCGGAGGCGGCCTACCTGGTCTTCCCGCTGTTCTTCCTCTACCTGCACGTGCTGCCGCCGACCATCGGCCCTGTCGCGGTGGTGGCCGCGACCGTCCTCGCCATCGTCGCGCTCGGCCTGCACTCCGGCTTCACCCTCGGCGGCGTCATCGGGCCGCTGGTCGGCGCCGGCGTCGCCCTGCTGATCGGCCTCGGCTACCGCGCCCTGGCACGGGAGGCCGCCGAGCGGGAGGCGCTGCTCGCCGAGCTGCTGGCGACCCGTGACCGGCTGGCCGCGTCGGAGCGCGAGCAGGGAATGCTCGCGGAGCGCTCCCGGCTGGCGCGCGAGCTCCACGACACCGTCGCGCAGGGGCTGTCGAGCATCCGGCTGCTGCTGTTCGCCGCCGAACAGGCCGACCCGGGCCGGCCGGGGATCGAGCACGTCCGGCTGGCGCGCGAAACGGCGGCGGACGCGCTCTCGGAGACGCGCCGTTTCATCCGCGACCTGACGCCGCCGTCGCTCGACCGGGGCCTCGGGCCGGCCCTCCGGCGACTGGGCGAGCAGTGGACGCGCGACGGGCTGACCGTGACCGTCACCGCCGCGGGGGACGACCGCATTCCGATGGACGCGCAGACAGCCCTGCTGCGCATTGCCCAGGGGGCGCTGGCGAACGTCGCCCAGCACGCGGGCGCTCAGAACGTCCGCATCGACCTGGAGGCGGACGCGTCCCGCATCCGTCTGGTGGTCGCCGACGACGGGTCCGGCTTCGACCCGGCCGCGGCGCGCGCCGTCGCCGCCTCGACCGACTCCTTCGGACTGCGCGCGATCCGGGAACGTGTCGATCAGCTCGGGGGAGAGCTGAGCATCGACAGTGCGCCGGGCCGGGGAACGACCCTCGCGGTGACGCTCGGGCAGGGGGAGCGATGATCCGCGTCCTGATCGCCGACGACCACCCCGTGGTGCGCGCCGGGCTGCGCGCCCTGCTGACCGGCGCCGACGACGTGACCGTGGTCGGCGAGGCGGCGACCCCGGACGAGGCGGTCGCGCTCGCCGAGCGGCTCGCGCCGGAGCTGGTGCTGATGGACCTGCAGTTCGGCGAGGCCGACACGGGTGCTGACGCGACCCGCCGCATCCGGTCGCTGGATGCCGCGCCATACGTGCTCGTCCTCACCAACTACGACACCGACGGCGACATCCTCGGGGCCGTCGAGGCAGGCGCGAGCGGCTACCTCCTCAAGGACGCGCCGCCGCACGAGCTCGTGGCCGCCGTGCGGGCGGCGGCCCGTGGGGAGAGCGCCCTCGCCCCCGCCATCGCGGGACGTCTCCTCGCCCGGATGCGCGCCCCTCAGGTCAGCCTGTCGGCACGCGAGATCGAAGTGCTGCAGCTCGTCGCGGAAGGCGCCTCGAACGGGGAGATCGCCGCGCGCCTGCACGTCACCGACGCCACGGTGAAGTCGCACCTGGTGCACGTGTTCTCCAAGCTCGGCGTCGGCTCGCGAACGGCCGCCGTGGCCGAGGCGCGGGGGCTCGGCATCCTGCGCTGACACCCGTCGAAGGATGCGCTCATTGGCTTTTCGGTGCGCAGAGCGGATACTCGGAGTGCGACGTCGGCGGGACGAGCGGTATCCCCCAGCCGAGCGACGGCCCGTCGGCGTCTTCCGTCCGGCCGGGGAACCATGCGCGCCCGGGCGATCAGCGCAGCGCCATCCCGGGGACGCGGCGACGGATGGCCTCCATCGTCGCCTCATCGGAGACGCCCTGCCAGTCCCACCGCGGCGTGTACGGCGCGGTGAGCGCTATCACCTCGTCGTCGCTGAGCTCTACGTCGAGCGAGGCGATGGCCTCGTCGATCTGCTGCGTGGTGTTGGCGCCGACCAGCGGAGCGGTCACGACCGGCTGACGGTGCAGCCACGCGAGGGAGATCGTGGCTCGGCTGACCCCGTGCGCGGCAGCGACCTCGCCCACGGCGTCGATGATGGCACGGTTCGACTCCTCCTCGGCGGGGGTGTAGAGCAGGTCGGCGTAGTCGCCGTCGCTCTGGGACCGCGCGGTGGTGCGGGCGTCGTCCCAGGCCCGGGCCAGGCGGCCGCGTGCCTGCGGGCTCCACACGATCGTGCCGACGCCCTCGTCCAGGCAGAGCGGGATCATCTCGCGCTCCTCCTCCCGGGCCAGCAGGTTGTAGTGGTCCTGCATGCTGACGAACCGGGCCCAGCCGTGCTGCTTCTGCAGGTTGAGCGCTTTGGCGAACTCCCACGCGAACATCGAGGATGCGCCGAGGTAGCGCACCTTGCCGGCCTTGACGAGGTCGTGCAGTGCCTCCAGGGTCTCCTCCAGCGGGGTGGAGTGGTCGTTGCGGTGGATCTGGTAGAGGTCGATGTAGTCGGTGCCCAGGCGGCGCAGCGAGTGGTCGACCTCGGTCATGATCGCCTTGCGCGAGAGTCCTCGGCCGTTCGGTCCCGGTCGCATGGGGTGGCGCAGCTTGGTGGCGATGACGACCTCGTCGCGATCCGCGAAGTCGGCGAGGGCCCGCCCGAGGATCTCCTCGCTGGAGCCGTTGGAGTACATGTTGGCGGTGTCGAAGAAGTTGATGCCGGCCTCCAGTGCGTGCTTGATGAGCGGCCTCGCCTCGTCTTCGCCCTTCGACCACACCGGGTGGCCGCGGTCCGGCTCGCCGTAGGTCATCGCCCCGATGGCGATGGGGGAGACGTCGAGGCCGGTCGTGCCGAGCTTGCGGTATTGCATGGAATCTCCTTGAATGGACTCGTGCGGAGAGTTCTCCGCTTTCTGGCACGACAGTAACGGAGAGTTCTCCGTTTTGCAAGAGGGGTGACGCATGGCTTCCGAGACCGAGGCGACCGCCGGGCGACGCGCGGATGCACAGCGCAACCGCGCCCGCATCATCGAGGTCGCCTACGACGCCTTCTCGGAGGACCCGGACGTCTCGCTCAACTCCATCGCCAAGCTGGTCGGAGTCGGCGCCGGCACGCTGTACCGGCACTTCCCGACCCGCGAGGCGCTCCTCCTCGCGGTGTACCAGGAGGAGGTCGAGCAGCTGGTCGGCGCGGTCGACGGCATGCTGCAACGGGAGGAGCCGCTCGACGCGTTCCGGACCTGGGCGCGCAGGCTGGCGGCATACGCCCGTATCAAGCACGGCGTCGGGGAGGCGCTCACCAGCCCGGAGGCGCAGGCGGCGATCGGTGCCAGCTGGGCGCCGGTCCGTCAGGCGATCTCACGCCTGCTCGCCGCGGCCGAGGAGCGCGGCGACATCCGCCAGGGGGTCGAACCCGACGACGTCATCCTGCTGCTCAGCGCGCTGTGGCGCGTGCCGGCGGGGCAGGAGGGTCTCGAGCAGGCGGACCGTCTGCTCGAGATGATCATCACAGCCCTCCGCCCCCGAACTGGGGTACAGGCCCGTCCTCCAAAGTGAGGACAAATCAGGAACTGCGACGTATCCTGACGAATAGATGAGCAAAGCTCACCTCCAAGAACCCGACGATGCGTCCCCGATCGGACGCGAAGGAGGGATGGGGCCTTGGTCTCCTATTCGGTTCACCACCAGCATCGCCACCACGACGATCATCCGGCGGCCCGGGGGCCGCACCACGCGTGGTTCGTCGCCGTGGCGGCGGTCGTCGTCGCCTTCGCTGTCGCGGTCGTCGTCGCCGTGGGAGGCGGAGCCGTCTACGTCGGCTCCGTCGCCTCGACGTTCGACTCGCACGTCTCGCACCTGCAGCGCGCCTTCCCCGCCGAGGCCGTGCGGCCCGCGCCGGCCTCGACCGGAGCGATGAACATCCTCCTCCTCGGGTCGGACTCGCGCGGCGCCCCGACGGAGGTCGGACAGACGGGCCTCTCGAACCAGCGGGCGGACACCATGATGCTCGTCCACATCGACGCCGACCGCCGCAACGTCTACCTGATCTCGATCATGCGCGACCTCTGGGTGCCCATCCCGGGCAACGGCACGGCGAAGATCAACGCGGCCCTCGCCTGGGGCGGAACGCCGCTCGTGATCCAGACCGTCGAGCAGCTGCTCGACGCCCGCATCGACCACGTGGCGATCATCGACTTCGCCGGGCTGACGAACATGACGAATGCGCTCGGCGGCGTGGACGTCGACAGTCCCGTCGCCTTCAGCACGACAACGCCGCACTACCGCTTCGTGAAGGGGATGAACCACCTCGACGGAGCGCAGGCGCTGGCTTTCGCCCGCGAGCGCTACGCCTTCCCGACCTCCGACTACCAGCGCGTCGCAGACCAGCAGGCGCTCATGCGCGGGTTCGCCGCCAAGCTGATGAGCCTCGACGTGCTCGCGGACCCCGGCAAGCTCACCTCCTTCGCCGCCGCGGCCGGTTCCTCCGTGAAGGTCGACCAGGGCTTCGGGATGCAGGAGATGCTCCAGCTGGCGGCGAGCATGCGGCTCTCGGGCGCGTCGAGCATCCACTCGTTCACCCTGCCGACGGCCGGGACGGGCACTTCGGCGGACGGCCAGTCGATCGTGAACGTGGACCAGGACGCGGTGGCCCGGCTGCGGACGGCCCTCGCCGATGACACGCTCTCGACCTTCGGCGGCTGAGGCGTGTCACGATGGGTCCCATGGAGACGACGAACGGACGCCTGCCGCGCTACCGCCTGCTGACCGGAGTGGACGACTCGGCGTTCTGCGAACGCGTGTCGGAGGCTCTCGAGCTCGGCTACGAACTGCACGGCGCCCCGGCCCTGACCTGGAACGGCACCACCGGCTACGCCGCCCAGGCCGTCATCTGGCGCAAAGAGGGCCCGACGCCCGAGAAGTCGAGCTGACAGGGTAGGAGATCCGTTCGCATCCGGTTCGAATCTCCGACGGGAGGCGGCCCAGCAGGAGATTCGAACGTTCGAGCGCTCAACTCGACGGAGCGTCGGCGGGGCGTTCGGCCGCCGGCCGCAGGAACGCGGCGCGGCCGGGAGCACAGCAGTCGGCCGGCTGGTCCGTCGCTTCTGCCGTCCGGCTGTCGTCGTCCGTGGTCATGGTGGGTCCTTTCGGTCAGAGGTCAAGCGACACGGTGCGGAAGCCGGCGTTCGACATGGCCGAGTCCGGCGTGTTCTGCGAGCGCGCGGAGTTGCGGTAGCGGTTGCAGTAGGAGTCGTGGCAGAGGAACGAGCCGCCGCGGAGGACGCGCTGCTGTCCGGCCGGCGGTCCCGCAGGCGACGTCTCCGGCGACCGCGGGTAGTAGGCGGGGTCGTACCAGTCCTGGCACCACTCCCATACGTTCCCCACCGTCTGGTAGAGCCCGTAGCCGTTCGGGGCGAAGTGCAGCGCCGGTGCGGTGGTGAGGTAGCCGTCCTCGAGGGTGTTCGTCGCCGGGAAGTCGCCCTGCCAGATGTTGCAGTTCCAGTCGCCGTCGACCGTGAGAGCGTCTCCCCACGGATAGCGCGCCCCCTCCAGGCCGCCACGGGATGCGTGCTCCCACTCCGCCTCCGTCGGCAGGCGCCGACCGGCCCACGAGCAGTACGCCTGTGCGTCGTTCCAGCTGACGTGCACCACCGGGTGATCGCCGAGCCCCTCCAGGCTGGAGTGCCTGCCCCCCGGATGCCGCCAGTCGGCACCGGCCACGCCCAGCCACCACGGCGTCTGCGGCGGCCGGCCGAGGATGTCCGCCTCGTCTCCGGCGAAAGCGAGGTGGAAGACCGCCGAGTAGCCGAAGGTCTCCGACTCGGTGCGGTAACCCGTCGCGTCGGCGAACACCGCGAAGTCGTCGTTGGTGACGGTGTGGACGTCGATGGCGAAGCCCTGCAGGCTGACGCTGTGCAGTGGCCGCTCGCCGTCGGCCGGGCGTCCGTCGCCCGTGCTGTCGCCCATGACGAACGTCCCGGACGGGATGGCCGCCTGGGCGATGGCGTGCTGTGGAGTCGTCGGGTCGGTGCCCATGGCGTCCCCTCGGAGTCGATGACTGGCGGGGTACAGGCTAAGCCGATCACCCGCCGTGGGGATAGCACTCAAAGTCGAGGAGACGGAAGCAATGGCGGAGAATGGGGGATTCGAACCCCCGAGGGCTTGCACCCAACACGCTTTCCAAGCGTGCGCCATAGGCCACTAGGCGAATTCTCCTTGCGCTGCCTTCCGCTCTCGCGGCCGGCGGCTCACAGTATCTTACTTGATCCGCGGGGCCCCGGACGCACACGCCTCCCAGCCGCACCCGCTACACTGGTTCCCGGCTCCCCACGTGGCGCCATCCAGGCCAACTCCCCCAGGGCGGAAACGCAGCAAGGGTAACCGGGCTCTGGCGGGTGCGTGGGGGGTCTTTTTTCGTCCAGCCGGAGGTCACCCGTCCCGCGTATCCTGTCGCCAGGAGCGCCGGGCTTCTACGGCTTGTAGAATGGCTTCGAGTTGGACGGACGGGGTGCGCAGTGACCGAGGAGCTGACCGAGCTCGCGACCGAGGCCTTCGTCGTGGGCTTCCCTCTCGTGTTCGACCTGGAGCAGGTTGTCCGGTTCGTCGAGGAGGGCATCGGCGGCATCCCGGCCACCCCGTTCAACACGTTCGGGCACGCGCGCGAGCTCGCCGGTCCGGACGACACGTTCGTCTCGATCAACAACGACACGGTCTACTCGATCGCACAGGTCGACCTCAGCGTCGGGCCGATCCGGCTCTCGGTGCCGGCGGCGGCCGACCGCTATCACGTCCTCCAGTTCGTGGATGCGTGGACGGACAACTTCGCGTACGTCGGAACGCGCGCGACCGGCGGCGGAGGCGGCGAGTTCCTGCTGCTGCCGCCCGACGCCGATGAGCCGGACGACGACGGGGGGCCCGGCATCCGGACGATCCGCTTCCCGACCCGCGTCGGAACCATCGTCGGCCGCTGGGCCGTCGATGGCGAGGACGACCTCCCGGCCGTTCACGCCCTCCAGGACGCCCTCGCGCTGACCCCGCTTCATCAGACCCTCGTGCCGCCGCAGGGCGTCCCCGCCGTCCCCTCCGGCCAGGGCGAGGCGCTCGACTTCTTCGAGAAGCTGCGCGTCTGGTCCCAGGCGTTCCCGCCTGCTGAGCGCGACCGGCCGGCGCTGGAGTCCTACGCTCCGCTCGGGCTGCTCAGCCCGTACCCGCTCGCCGAGCAGCCGGAGTCCGTACGGACGGCCCTGGTCGCCGGGTACTCCCTCGGCAAGGAGGCGCTGGAGTCGGCCCTTCGCACCGCAGGCACCCTCGTCGACCATTGGCAGGCCGACCTGCACGTCTTCGACTACAACCTCGACTTCTTCGAACTCGGTGCGATCGACGCCCCGGAGTGGAAGCTGACGGACCCGCGCACCCGCTATGCCCACCGGGCGGGGGCGGCGCTCGGCGGTCTGTGGGGCAACCACGCCTACGAGGCGGCCTACATCATGACCTACCAGGACGCCGCCGGCGAGCCGCTCAGCGGCGACCGCACCTACCGGCTGCGGCTCAGCCCGACCCCGCCGGTCGGTGCGTTCTGGTCGCTGACCATGTACGACCTCCCGCACTACTACCTCGTCGCCAACCCGATCGGGCGCTACTCGATCGGCGACAGGACGCGCGGGCTCGAATACGACGACGACGGAGGACTGACCATCACGATGAGCGCCACCCGACCCGCCGACGAGAAAGCGGCGGCCAACTGGCTGCCGACGCCCACCGGGCGTTTCCGCCCCATCCTGCGCCTGTACCAGCCGGGCGCGGAGGTGCTCGACGGCACGTACACGGTCCCGGCGATCGAGCGGGTCGCCTGACGTGGCGCGGTCGATCTACATCACCTCCGCCGAGGGGCACACGGGCAAGTCGACAGTGGCGCTCGGCGTGCTGGAGGCGCTCCGCCACTCGGTCGGACGGGTCGGCGTCTTCCGTCCGATCGCGCGCTCGACCGCCGAGCGGGACTACGTGCTCGAGCTTCTGCTGCAGCGCACCACCGCGGGCATCCCGTATGAGGAGGCGGTCGGCGTCGGCTACGAGGACGTGCACGCCGACGCGGACGCGGCGCTGGGAGAGATCGTTCGCCGGTTCCGGGCTGTGGAGGCGCGCTGCGACACCGTCGTCATCCTCGGCTCCGACTACACCGACGTCGGCAGCCCGACCGAGCTCGGCTACAACGCGCGCATCGCGGCCAACCTCGGCGCCCCTGTGCTGCTGGTGCTGGGCGGCCGCGTCGGGCAGGGGCTCGGAGAACGCCTCGGGCAGGCCGACCCGCGCTCGCCGGAGGAGCTCCGGCAGCTGGCCGAGATCGCCATCGCCGAGCTGCGCACCGAGCACGCGAGCCTGCTCGCGGTGATCGCGAACCGGGCCGACGCCGAGAGGCTGGAGCCGATCGTCTCCGCGATCGCCTCCGTGGTCGGCGCCGCAGCGGCCGCGGCGGGCAGCTCCGACCGGCCGCCGGTGTGGGCCATCCCGGAGGACCCGTTCCTCGTCGCGCCCAGCATCCGGTCGATCATGGAGGAGACCGGCGCCACGCTGATCTCCGGCGAGGAGGCGCTCCTCAGCCGTGAGGCGCTCGGCGTCGTCGTGGCCGGGATGTCGATGAACAACGTGCTCCCGCGGCTGGTCGACGGCGCCGTGGTCGTCGTTCCGGGCGACCGCACGGAGGTGCTGCTCGCGGTGCTGATGGCGAACGCCTCCGGCACCTTCCCGTCGATCGCGGGCATCGTGCTCAACGGCGGCTTCGAGCTGCCGGAGCCGATCGAACGGCTGCTCGCCGGCCTGCGGTCGCCGCTGCCCATCGTGCGGACGGGACTCGACACCTACGACACGGTGGTCCGCATCACGCACGCCCGCGGACGGCTCGCCGCCGACTCGCAGCGCAAGTACGACACCGCCCTCGCTCTGTTCGAACGGCACGTGGATGCCGGCGCCCTGCTCGCGCGGCTCAACGTCTCGCGGCACGAGGTCGTCACGCCGCTGATGTTCGAGTACGACCTGATCGAGCGGGCGCGCGCCGCCAAGAAGCACATCGTGCTGCCGGAGGGCGAGGACGACCGCATCCTGCGCGCCGCCCACACCCTGCTCGCGCGCGGGGTCGCGCGGCTGACCATCCTGGGCGAGCCGTTCGAGGTGCGCTCGCGCGCGATCGAGCTGGGCCTCGACCTGGCCGAGGCGGAGGTGCTCAGCCCGTTCGACGACGTGCTGCGCGTGCGGTTCGCCGAAGAGTACGCCCGGCTCCGCGCCCACAAGGGCATCACCGTCGACCAGGCCGCCGACACGGTCACCGACGCGTCGTACTTCGGCACGATGATGGTGCACCTGGGCCTCGCGGACGGGATGGTGTCGGGCGCCGCCCACACGACCGCGCACACCATCCGCCCGGCGTTCGAGATCATCAAGACGACACCGGGCGTGTCCGTGGTCTCGAGCGTCTTCCTGATGGCGCTCGCCGACCGCGTGCTGGTCTACGGGGACTGCGCCGTCATCCCAGACCCGACGGCCGAGCAGCTCGCCGATATCGCGATCTCATCGGCGACGACCGCCGCTCAGTTCGGCATCGAGCCGCGGGTGGCGATGCTGTCGTACTCGACCGGCGACTCGGGAGCGGGAGCCGATGTCGAGAAGGTGCGGACGGCGACGGCCCTGGTGCGCGAGCGCGCCCCCGAGCTGGCGGTGGCCGGTCCCATCCAATACGACGCGGCGGCGGATGCGGCGGTCGGCGCCGCGAAGATGCCGGGGTCGGAGGTGGCGGGGCGTGCGACGGTGTTCATCTTCCCCGACCTGAACACCGGCAACAACACCTACAAGGCCGTGCAGCGCAGCGCCGGCGCGGTCGCGATCGGACCGGTGCTTCAGGGCCTGCGCAAGCCGATCAACGACCTCTCGCGCGGTGCGACGGTCGACGACATCGTCAACACGGTCGCCATCACCGCGATCCAGGCGGCGCTGTCGTGAGCGCCGTCCTCGTCGTCAACAGCGGATCGTCGTCGTTCAAGTACCAGCTGATCGACAGCGAGACGGAGGAGTCCCTCGCCTCCGGGCTCGTCGAGCGCATCGGCGAGCCGAGCGGGCACATGACGCACCGCGGGCCGAACGGCACTGCCGAGCGTTCACTCGCCATCCCGGACCACACCGCCGGGTTCCGCGCGATGCTCGAGGCGTTCGAGGCCGAGGGGCCGAGCCTGGAGGAGAACCCGCTCGACGCGGTCGGCCACCGGGTGGTGCACGGCGGGAAGCGCTTCTTCGAGCCGACCATCGTCACCCCGCTCGTGGAGATCAACATCGAGGACCTCTCCGACCTGGCGCCGCTGCACAACCCGGCGAACCTGCAGGGCATCCGGGCCGCGAAGAAGGCGTTCCCTGACGTGCCGCACGTCGCGGTCTTCGACACGGCCTTCCATCAGACCCTCCCTCCCGCCGCGTACACCTACGCGATCGACGCGGGCCTCGCCGAGCGGCACCGCGTGCGCCGCTACGGCTTCCACGGGACGTCTCACAAGTACGTGTCCGAGACGGCCGCCGACTTGGTGGGCCGCCCCCTCGGCGAGCTGCGGCAGATCGTGCTCCATCTCGGCAACGGCGCGTCCGCCGCCGCCATCGACGGCGGCCGTTCGGTCGACACCTCGATGGGCATGACCCCGCTCGAAGGGCTGGTGATGGGCACGCGGTCCGGCGACCTGGACCCGGCCGTGCTCCTCCACCTCGCGAGAAGGGCGCACCTGTCGACGGACGAACTCGACGAGCTGCTCAACCGGCGCAGCGGGCTCCTCGGGCTCTCCGGCCGCGGGGACATGCGCGATGTGCGAAAGGCCGCCGGGGGAGGCGACGAGGAGGCGCGGCTGGCGCTCGATGTCGCCGTCCACCGGCTCAAGCACTACATCGGCGCGTACACGGCACTGCTCGGCGGCCTCGACGTCCTCACCTTCACGGCCGGCGTCGGCGAGAACGACGCCGCCCTGCGCGCGGAGGTCCTCACGGGGCTCGAAGTGCTCGGCATCCGGCTCGACCAGGAGCGCAACGCCGCCCCCTCGCACGACGCGAGGGTCATCTCGGTCGACGGCTCGCCCGTGACGGTGCTCGTCGTGCCGACGAACGAGGAGCGCGAGATAGCCCGGCAGTCGCTGCAGGCCGTGCGGGAGCCGACCGGGAGCTGACGGGAGCACGGCCATGCGGCGACGGAGCGGCGGGGACGGAAGGCGGCGGAGCCGTGGGCGCCCGCTGCTCGCGCGCTTCGCGGCGGCGGTCGCGGCCGGAGTGCTCGCCGTGGCCGGCCTGGCCGCCTGCGGCGCCTCCGACGCCGGCGCGGCCGGGCCGCGCTTCGTCACCCCGCCGCTCGTGCGGTACAGCGCGGTGCTCTGGCCGGTGCCGCTGCAGCTGGTCGGTGCGGAGCCCGGCGCACTCCTGCGGGTGACGGCCCGTCTGAGCACCGACCGGGGCACCTGGACGTCGGGGGCCAGCTACACGGTCCCGGCCTCCGGCGTCCTCGACCTGGCGCGGGCCCGTCCGCAGCTGGCGCCGTTCGCCGACGCCGACTCCGCCGGGCTGTTCTGGTCGCTGCGCGGGCCGAAGCTCGGCGTCGAGGCGTCCGCCCGGCAGTGGATGCGCGACTCCACCGTCGTGACCCTCACCGCCTCCTCGGGCGGCCGGGTGGTGGCCTCCCGCCGCTTCGACCTGGTCGGGCTCGCGGCCGGGATCCCGGTCCGCACTCTGTACACGCGCGACCTGCGGGCGGCGGTCGATGTGAGGACGCCGCGGCAGACACACGAGGACGTGCCACTCGGCACCTACTACAGCGCCGCATCGCTGGAGCGGCCGCAGACCCCCGCGGTTCTGATGTTCGACGATCCGTCGGAGGGGGCGTCCTCGGAGTTCGTGGCCCCGCTGATCGCGCAGCTCGGCGCGTCCGTCCTGAGCATCCCGGTCGCCGCGTCGGCCGACGACGTCCGTTCGACCGGGATCATCTCGGCGACCACCGTCTCGGCCGTGTTCGACTGGCTCGACCGCCGGCCCGACGTCCAGCACGACCGCGTCTTCGTCTACGGCACGGGCGTCGCCGAGCAGCTCGCGGTGTGGGCGGCCACACGGTTCCCCTCGCACGTCTATGGGCTGTTCGTCGCCTCCGGCACGCCCGCGCTGCTCTGCCTGCCGGCCGCTCAGGTGGCTCCGGCCTACGAGGACGCCGACGGCCTGCGCTGCCTGCCCCGTTCAGGGACGGTCGTGCCCGACGCCATCCCCGCGATCGACGGCATCGAGGGCCCCGTGGTCATCGCCTGCGGGGAGAGCGACCGGGTGCTGCCGAACTCCTGCGACTGGCAGCGGGCCCTCGCCGCGACGCGCGGTCCACGTGCCGGCGACGCGACGATCGCCGCCGGTGGCGCCTCGCATACGGTCTCCGTCCCGCCCGGGCTGCCCATCGGCCTCCCCGCGGCGGGTGGCCAGCCGACGGAGAGGGCGCGCGTGGCGTTCTGGGACGCGGTGGGGCGCTCCGTGCTCCGGGCGGTGCTGGGATGAGGCGCCGGCTGCTCCGTGCGGTGGTCGCGCTCGCCGCCCTGGCGGCCGTCCTGTCGGGGTGCGCTGCGGTGGGCGACGGGGGCGCACGCATCCGGTTCAGCCTGTTCGGCGACGGGATGTCGCAGCCGTTCGGCGTGCAGCTCACCGGCCTGCACCCGGGCGAGCCGGTGGTGGTGTCGGTCGAGGCGCATACCGGCGCCGGCCCGCTGTCGTCGCACGCCGCCTACGCCGTCCCGCCGGACGGCCGGGTGCAGCTGTGGTCGCAGGAGCCGATCTCCGGGCCCTACCCGCGGCCGGACGGCTCCGGGCTGCTCTGGAGCCTCACCGGGCCGTCGCTCAGCCAGCGGCAGCTGGAGCAGCAGTGGGTCCGCGGTGGGCTCGACCTCCGCTTCCGGGCCGAGCAGGCCGGCCTCACGGTGGCGACCGCCACGCTTCGCCGCGCGCCGCTCGCCGCGGGAACAAGCGACCGCGAGGTGCTCGGCAGCGACCTGATCGCGACGGGCGACCCGGAGGCCTCCGGCCTGGCGGCGCCGGCCAGGGTCGGCCTGCTGGTGGAGTCCGTGCCGACTCCCGTGGACCTGCGCCCGGGCGTCATCGTGATCGACGGGGACGACGACGGAGGCTCCGGCGCCTTCGCCGCCCACCAGATCGCCGCCGCGGGCTTCCCGGTGTTCGTGCTCCCGGCGTTCGTGCCGGAGGGGCGCATCGCCGGGTCGGCGGCGCTCTCGGTCGAGACGTTCGACGCGGCGCTGACGTGGTTCTCCTCGCTCCCGATCGTCGACGAGGGCCGCATTTTCGTCTACGGGACCGGGCCGTCGTCCTCGCTCGCCCTGTGGTTCGCCTCCCACGATCCGGAACGGGTGCACGGGGTCTTCGCCGCGAGCGGCGCGACGGCGCTGCAGTGCACGTCGGAGGCCGGCAGCCCGCTGCTCATCCAGCACGGCCTCCCGCTGCCCTGCGCGAACCCGGAGCGCACGATCGCGGGCACCGACATCCTCCCGCTTCAGCGCATCCCGGGACCCGTCGTGCTGGCGTGCGGGACGGCCGACCGGCTGCTGCCGACCGCGTGCGACTGGACCCGCGCGGGCGAGCGGGCGCGCGGCAAGAAGGACGGGGACGCGTTCCTCTACTCCGGGGGCGCGGGCCACGAGATCTCCACACCTCCGGAGCTGCCCATCGGGCTGAGCGACCTGCCGCCCGCCACGGCGCAGGCGACGGAGGATGCCAGGGTCGCGTTCTGGCAGGTGGTGCTCGCGCGGCTGGCGGGGGCGATGCGGCCGTGAGGCGGAGAGCGGCGTCCGTCGCGGTTCTCGGACTGGTCGCGGCACTGCTGGCCGGCTGCGGGTCCGTCCGCGCGGCGGGTGGCCCGCGTTTCGAGGTGAGCGAGGAGCCGAGCGGAGTGTGGGAGCCGGTGCACCTGCGCCTGGTCTCCCTCCCGCCGGGCGGCCGGGTCACGATCCGGGCGAGCGCGCCGGCCGGGGGAAGGTGGACGTCGCAGGCGGAGTACACGGTGGCCTCGTCGGGCGTCGTCGACCTCGACCACGACGTGCCCGTCGAGGCGCCTTTCACCGGCGCGGACGGGATGGGCCTGTTCTGGTCGCTGAGCAGCGTCAGCGGCGCGGCGGCCACCTCGCCGCAGCAGTGGGGAGGGGAGACGGTGGCGGTCGACCTCGCCGCGACGATCGACGGAAGGCGGGTCGCGACGCGGACCCTGCACCGGGTCGGGCTGGTCTCCGTCGCCCCCTCGCGCGCGGTGTTCGAGGACGGGTTCTCCGGCGACTACTTCCGGCCGGCCGTGTCCGCGCCGGCGCCGCGACCGGCCGTGCTGGTGTTCGACGACACCGACCCCGGCACCCCGACCGGTGTGCTGGCCGCCTCGACGCTGTCCGCGATGGGGTACCCGGCGCTGGCCTTGTCGACGTACGGCTCGGAGGGCCGGCTCGACCCGGTGCGCACGCTGCCGGGGGAGCGGGTGGTCGCGGCGCTCACCTGGCTCCGCTCGCAGCCGGGAGTGGATGCGCGCCGCGTCTTCGTGTTCGGAACCTCGCGCGGCGCGCAGCTGGCGCTGTGGGCGGCCGTCGCGCATCCGGAGCTGGTGTACGGCGCCATCGCGCCGGCGGGGACGACCGGCCTCGTCTGCCCGTCGCCCGTCCCGGGACCGGCGGTCACCGTCGGGGGCGACTGGGTGCCCTGCCTGAGCGGCAACCGCGACCCGAGCCCGAGGGCCGTGCTTGACCTGAACCGCATCCCCGGACCTGTCGTCCTCGGCTGCGCCGGCCAGGACGAGCAGCTGGAGACGGCCTGCGGCTGGCTGGCCGCCGCAGCGGCCGTGCGTCCGCCCCGCGGCGGGGACGCCTACGTGCGCGCGCCGGACGCGACGCACCTGTTCTACGTGCCGCCGTACACGCCGCTGTACCTCCCTCCTCCGCCCGCCGCTCAGGCGACGCAGGACGCCCGAGTCGCGCTCTGGTCGGCGATCGCGCGGGCGTTGAACGTGCGGGGGCCGTGAAGCACGGCGAGCCCAGCCGAATGTCGGCGGCGGTGAGTACCATGTGTGAGTGGTAACCGCCCTGTATCGCCGCTACCGGCCAGACACCTTCGCCGAGATGATCGGCCAGTCCCAGGTGACCGAGCCGTTGATGACGGCGCTCCGCACCAACCGGGTCAACCACGCCTATCTGTTCTCGGGTCCGCGAGGCTGCGGGAAGACCACGTCTGCGCGCATCCTCGCGCGCTGCCTCAACTGCGCCGAGGGACCGACCGACACCCCGTGCGGCAAGTGCTCCAGCTGCATCGAACTGAGCCGTGACGGCGGCGGGTCGCTCGACGTCGTCGAGATCGACGCCGCGAGCCACAACGGCGTCGACGACGCCCGCGACATCCGCGAGCGGGCCATCTTCGCCCCCGCGCGCGACCGCTACAAGATCTTCATCCTCGACGAGGCGCACATGGTGACGCCGCAGGGCTTCAACGCGCTGCTCAAGATCGTGGAGGAGCCGCCGGAGCACGTGAAGTTCATCTTCGCGACGACCGAGCCCGAGAAGGTGATCGGCACCATCCGGTCGCGCACCCACCACTACCCGTTCCGGCTCGTGCCGCCGGCGCAGATGCTCGAGTACGTGCAGAGCCTGTGCGACAGCGAGGGCATGACCGTCGCCCCCGGCGTGCTGCCGCTCGTGGTGCGCGCGGGCGGGGGCTCGCCGCGAGACACCCTGTCGCTGCTCGACCAGCTGATGGCCGGCTCCGAGGGCAGCGCGATCGAGTACGAGCGCGCGGTCGCGCTGCTCGGCTACACGCACGCGGCCCTGCTCGACGAGGTCATCGACGCCATCTCGGCGCGGGATGCGGCGGGCGCCTTCGCCGCGGTCGACCGTGTCATCCAGACGGGTCAAGATCCGCGCCGGTTCGTCGAAGACCTGCTCGAGCGCCTGCGCGACCTCATCGTCGTCGCGGCGACGAGCGTGGAGGGCGCTGCGGCCGTGCTCCGCGGCGTGCCGCAGGACGAGCTCGATCGCATGGGCGTACAGGCGATGAAGTTCGGCGCTGCCGAGCTCAGCCGCTCCGCCGACATCGTCAACGCGGCCCTCACCGAGATGACCGGCGCGACCTCGCCGCGCCTCCACCTGGAACTCATGATCGCGCGCGTGCTCGTGCCGTCGAGCGACGAGAGCGAGCGCGGCGCGCTCGCCCGGGTCGAGCGGCTGGAGCGCCGGGTCGGGGTCAGCGACGCGCTCGGCAGCGGCTCGGCCGCAGAGCCGGCGGCGCCGTCGCGTCCTGCGGGCCCCGCCGCGCCGGTGCGCCCGGCGGCAGCGCCGGAGCCTGCGCGGGCGGAGCCTGCCGCTGCACCCGCGGCGTCCGTTCCTGCGGCTGCCGAGCCTCCCACTGCTCCGCCTTCCGCCGCGGAGCCCACCGCCGCCGCGCCGACGCCCGCGTCGTCGTCCGCTGCTCCCGCCTCGTCGCCGGCCCCTTCGCCGGAGCCGGCGTCCGCGCAGGAGACGCGGGCCGCCGCGCCGGTCGGCCCGGTCACGACCCAGCAGGTGAAAGACGCCTGGCCGCAGATCCTCGAGGCCGTGCAGCGCGCGAAGCGCAGCGCGTGGATGGTCGTCTTCACGGCGCAGGTGCGCTCGCTGAACGGCGACGTGCTCACCCTGTCGTTCCCCAGCGACAACGACGTGCAGAGCTTCCGTCAGCCCGAGGCGGGGGGAGCGCTCGGCACCAGCGAGTATCTCCGCCAGGCGATCGTCGACGTGCTCGGCATCCGCGTGAAGTTCATCGCGCGCGCCGACTCGGCCCCGGGCGGCGGCGGTTCGCCTCGCCCGTCCGGCGGCGCTCCGACGGCGCCGACCGCCGAGACCTGGCCGGGCGCGGAGCCGTCCGCCGCGGCGCCCTCCGACGGCGGTACGTCTGCCCCGGCCGCGACCCGCCCCGTCGGTGGAACGCCCTCCCGATCGAGTGCGGCGCCGGCTGCGAGCTCTGGCGCGACGGCCGACGCCTCCACCGTCGCCGCCGGCATGGTCACGGAGTGGGCGACCGTCGCCATCCCCTCGTCGCCGGCCGCCGACGCTTCCGTCACCGCCGTCTCGACCACGGCGGCCGTGGTGACGCTCGAGCGCCCTGCTGCGCCCGCCGTGGCGGAAGCGCCGCCGGCGCCCGTCACGACCGCGCCTGCGGTGCCCGACGCGGACGAGCCGCCGTTCGACGACGTCCCGCCGCCCGAGAGCGAGCCTCCCTACGAGCCGCCGGTTCCGGAGGAGCCTGCGGGCGACTGGTCGGCCGCTCCCAGCGACGACGCCACGACCCGATCCGCGCCGCCGGCCGCTGCCCGCGCCGCAGAGGAACCGGCCCGTGCGGCGCGCCCGGCGTCGGCTCCGGCCGCCGGCTCGCGCACTCCGACCTTCCAGCAGCCGCAGCGCTACGGCGAGGCTGTCGTCCGCGAGATCCTCGGAGCCACCTTCCTCGAGGAGCAGCCCGCGCCTCCGACCCCGGGGATGAGGTAACCGGTGTACGAAGGCATCGTCCAGGAGCTGATCGACGAGCTCGGGCGCCTTCCGGGCATCGGCCCGAAGTCGGCGCAGCGCATCGCGTTCCACATCCTGCAGACCGAGACGTTCGACGTCACCCGGCTCGCCGAGGTGCTGCTCGAGGTGCGCGACAAGGTGCGGTTCTGCGAGATCTGCGGCAACGTCTCCGAGGAGGCGACCTGCTCCATCTGCCGCGACCCGCGGCGCAACCCGGCGCTGATCTGCGTCGTGGAGGAGGCGAAGGACGTCGTCGCGATCGAGCGCACGCGCGAGTTCCGCGGGCTGTACCACGTGCTCGGCGGAGCGATCAGCCCGATCGACGGCGTCGGCCCCGACGACCTGCGCATCCGCCAGCTGATGCAGCGGCTCGCCGACGGCACTGTCCAGGAGGTCATCATCGCGACCGACCCCAACCTGGAGGGCGAGGCGACGGCCACCTACCTGAGCCGCCTGCTGACCACCCTCGACATCCGCGTGACCCGCCTCGCCTCCGGCCTCCCGGTCGGCGGCGACCTCGAGTACGCCGACGAGGTCACGCTCGGCCGGGCGTTCGAAGGCCGCCGCCAGGTCTCCTGACCCGGACCCCTGCCACGCGACGACCGCGTTGTCCACAAGCGTCGTCACATGAGGGAACCGTCATATCGCGGCCGGTAGGATGGGAAGCCCGTGAGTTCAGGAGTGTCCGTGGCCCTCATCGTCCAGAAGTTCGGCGGTTCGTCCGTCGCGACAGCTGAGAGCATCAAGCGCGTCGCGAAGCGCATCGTCGAGACGCGGAAGGCCGGCAACGAGGTCGTCGTGGCCGTCTCCGCCATGGGCGACACCACCGACGAGCTGATCGACCTGGCGCACGAGGTCACCCCGATCCCCGAGCCGCGTGAGCTCGACATGCTGCTGACGGCGGGGGAGCGCATCTCCATGGCCCTGCTCGCCATGGCGATCAAGAGCATGGGCTACGACGCGCGGTCGTTCACCGGCAGCCAGGCCGGAATGATCACCGACGCGCAGCACGGCTCCGCGCGCATCGTCGATGTGACGCCCGGCCGCATCCAGGACGCCCTGACCGAGGGGGCGATCGCGATCGTCGCCGGCTTCCAGGGCTTCAGCCGCGAGTCCCGCGACATCACGACCCTCGGGCGCGGCGGGTCCGACACGACGGCCGTCGCCCTCGCGGCCGCGCTGAACGCCGAGGTCTGCGAGATCTACACCGACGTCGACGGCGTCTTCACCTCCGACCCGCGCCAGGTGCCGCTCGCACGCAAGATCGACCGCATCACCAGCGAGGAGATGCTGGAGCTGGCCGCGGCGGGCGCGAAGGTGCTGCACATCCGCGCCGTGGAGTACGCGCGCCGCCACAACGTGACGCTGCACGTGCGCTCGTCGTTCTCGAACAAAGAGGGCACACTCGTCCTCAACGAAGCCGCGGCCGCCGAGGCCGCCAAGAAGGATGGAACCGTGGAAGAGCCCATCATCTCCGGCGTTGCCACCGACCTCAGCGAGGCCAAGATCACCGTCGTCGGCGTGCCCGACGTGCCGGGCAAGGCCGCGCAGATCTTCAAGATCGTGGCGAAGGCCAACGCCAACGTCGACATGATCGTGCAGAACGTGTCCGCCGCGGCCACCAGCCTCACCGACATCTCCTTCACCCTGCCCAAGTCGGAGGGCCAGCGGGTGCTCACCGCCCTGACCGCCGAGAAGGACGAGGTCGGCTACCAGTCGCTGCAGTACGACGACCAGATCGGCAAGCTGGCGCTGGTCGGCGCCGGGATGCGCACCAACTCCGGCGTCTCGGCCAAGCTCTTCGAGGCCCTCTACGACGCGGGCATCAACATCGAGATGATCTCCACCAGCGAGATCCGCATCTCGGTCGTCACCCGGGCCGACACGGTGGCCGAGGCCGCCCGCGTCGTCCACACCGCCTTCGGTCTCGACGGCGACGAGAAGGCCGTCGTCTACGCCGGCACCGGCCGCTGAGACCTCACCTCCAGAGGACCATCCTCACCACGAGGGAATGGCCGCCCGCGAGCGGCGGTTGACCTCACAAACGACCCGAAGGAGCTGACATGAGCGAGTTCACCGATTTCGACAGCAACGGCGTCCGCGTGGCCGTCGTCGGCGCGACCGGCCAGGTGGGCGCGGTCATGCGCCGGCTGCTGGAGGAGCGCGCCTTCCCGGTGAAGAGCATCCGCTTCTTCGCCTCCTCGCGCTCGGCGGGCACGACGCTGCCGTTCAAGGGTCAGCAGATCACGGTCGAGGATGTCGCGACCGCCGACGTGTCCGGCATCGACATCGCGCTGTTCTCCGCAGGCGCGACCGGTTCGAAGGCGCACGCGCCCCGTTTCGCCGAGGCCGGCGCCATCGTCATCGACAACTCGAGCGGATGGCGCATGGACCCGGACGTTCCGCTGGTCGTCTCCGAGGTCAACCCCGACGACATCGCGCAGGCGCGTAAGGGCATCATCGCGAACCCGAACTGCACGACGATGGCGGCCATGCCCGTCCTGAAGCCGCTCCACGACGAGGCAGGGCTCGCCCGTCTCGTCGTCAGCACCTACCAGGCGGTCTCCGGCTCCGGTCTCGCCGGCGCGGAGGAGCTGGCCGAGCAGGCCCGCGCCGCGGTCGCCGACGAGCACCTCCTCGACCTCGTTCACGACGGATCGGCCGTGACCATGCCCGAGCCGGTCAAGTACGTCCGCCCGATCGCGTTCGACGTCATCCCGCTCGCCGGCTCCATCGTCGACGACGGCCTGAACGAGACCGACGAGGAGAAGAAGCTGCGCAACGAGTCGCGGAAGATCCTCGGCGTGCCCGACCTGCTGGTCAGCGGCACGTGCGTCCGTGTCCCGGTGTTCACCGGCCACTCGCTGTCGATCAACGCCGAGTTCGAGCGGCCGATCAGCCCCGAGCGCGTCGCCGAGCTCCTCGCCGACGCCCCCGGCGTCCAGCTGACCGACGTCCCCACGCCGCTGCAGGCGGCCGGAAACGACCCGAGCTTCGTCGGCCGCATCCGCGCCGACGAGGGGGCCCCGGCCGGCCGCGGCATCGCCCTGTTCGTCAGCAACGACAACCTCCGCAAGGGCGCCGCGCTGAACGCGGTGCAGATCGCCGAGCTGGTCGCCGAGCGCCTCTCCAACCCCGTCACGGCGTAGCCCTTCGCGATTCGTGCCGAATGTGCGCTTCGGCGCACTCTTTCCGCACATTCGGCACGAATCCCGGCCTCGCTCGCGACGCGAGTTGTCTCGATATCGAGAGATGTGAGCGCTCGCCGAGGGGGTGCGCGGCGGCGGCGTCATAGGATTGTCGGGTGAGCAATTCTCCCATCGACGTCGTCCTGATCGGCGGCGGCATCATGAGCGCCACGCTGGGGGCCATGATCCAGCGCGTGCAGCCCGACTGGAGCATCCGGATCTACGAGCGCCTGGGCGAAGTGGCCCAGGAGTCGTCGAACCCGTGGAACAACGCCGGCACCGGCCACGCGGCGCTGTGCGAGCTCAACTACATGCCGGAGGCGTCCGACGGGACCGTCGACCCGGCCAAGGCGATCAGCATCAACGAGCAGTTCCAGCTGAGCCGCCAGTTCTGGTCCAGTCTGGTCGCCGCCGGTGACCTCCCGGAGCCGAACACGTTCATCAACTCCACCCCGCACATGACCTTCGTGCGCGGCCGTGAGAACGTCCGCTACCTCCGCAAGCGCTACGAGGCGCTCAAGGACCAGCCGCTGTTCGCAGGCATGGAGTACTCCGAAGACCCCGCGGTGATCGGCGAGTGGACGCCGCTGCTGACGAAGAAGCGGAACGCCAAGCAGCGCATCGCCGCGACGCGGCAGACCTCCGGCACCGACGTCGATTTCGGCGCCCTGACGCGCGCGCTCCTCGACAATCTGGTCGAGAACGGCGCCACGCTCGCGCTCAACCACTCCGTCCGGAGCATCAAGCGCACCAAGGACGGCCTCTGGAGGCTGAAGGTGCGGCACGAGGTCGGCCACACCACGCACGTCGCGACGGCCCGTTTCGTGTTCGTGGGTGCGGGCGGAGGCGCGCTGCACCTGCTGCAGAAGTCGGGCATCCCCGAGATCAAGGGGTTCGGCGGCTTCCCGATCTCCGGGCAGTTCTTGCGCACCACCGACCCGAAGCTGGTCGCCGAGCACCAGGCCAAGGTCTACGGAAAGGCCGCCGTCGGCGCTCCGCCGATGTCGGTGCCGCACCTCGACACGCGTGTCGTCGATGGGCAGGCGTCGCTGCTGTTCGGCCCGTACGCCGGGTTCAGCCCGAAGTTCCTCAAGACGGGGTCGTGGTTCGATCTCCCCGGCTCGGTCAGGCCTGGGAACATCGGCCCGATGCTCGCGGTCGCTCGCGACAACTTCGACCTCATCAAGTACCTGGTCGGCGAGCTCCTCGCCAACCGCGAGAAGAAGGTGCGGGCGCTGCAGGAGTTCATGCCGACCGCGAAGAGCGAGGACTGGGAGCTCATCACCGCCGGCCAGCGCGTCCAGGTGATGAAGAAGGATGCCAAGAAGGGCGGCGTGCTGCAGTTCGGCACCGAGGTGGTCGCGGCCGAGGACGGCTCGATCGCGGGCCTGCTCGGCGCCTCACCCGGCGCGTCCACGGCAGTCCCGATCATGGTCGACCTGCTCAAGCGCTGCTTCCCCGACCGGTTCCCCGAGTGGTTGCCGACGTTGAAGGAGCTCATCCCGACCGTCGGCACGACGCTGAACGACCGGCCGGAGGAGGCCGAGCGCGTGCTCGCGGCCACGGCGGAGACGCTGCACCTGCAGCGCTAGGCCGCTTTACAACGGCGTGGGCGGCCTGCTATGGTCGTCCACGCTATGAAGTGAGAACCTCCTGACGTCCCGCGCCTGAGGCGCCGTCGATGTGAGTGAGGACTTTCGGTCACCGCGCTGCCCGGTCAGGCACCTGGGCGCTCCGGCGCCGCTCACGACGGAGATCGCCCGGCGGGAACCCGCTCCCTGTGGAGCGCCCGGAAAGGCGGTTCCCATGCCAACCATCACCCTCGCACCCCTGCGCGCCGACGGCGTCTCCGTCGTGTACGGCGACCGCCGGGTGCTGACCGACGTGTCGCTCACCGTCGCGCCGGGACACCGGCTCGGCCTGATCGGCGAGAACGGCGCGGGCAAGTCCACGCTGTTGCGCGTGCTCGCCGGCGCGGAGGCCCCGGACTCCGGGACGCTGTCGCGGCCGCCGCGGACGGGCTTCCTGTGGCAGGAGGTCCGGTTCGAGCCGGGCGACACGCTCGCGGCCCTGATCGAGCACGCGCTGGCCGACGTCCGCCGGATCGAGCACGAGCTCGAGGCGGCGGCGACGGCGCTCGGTTCGGGCGACCCGGCAGCGGACGCCCGCTACGACGCTGCTCTGGCGGCCGCAGAACGGGCCGAGATCTGGAGCATCGACGCGCGCCGCGACGAGCTGCTCGACGGCCTCGGGGTCGGCGACATCCCGCTGGGCCGGCGGCTCGGCGAGGTCTCCGGCGGCCAGCGGAGCAGGTTCGCGCTCGCGGCCCTGCTGCTCGGTCGCCCCGACGCGCTGCTGCTCGACGAGCCCACCAATCACCTGGACGACGAGGCCGCTGCCTTCCTGGAGCGCCAGCTCCGCTCGTGGGCGGGGCCCGTCGTGTTCGCCAGTCACGATCGGGCTTTCCTGGACGGCGTGGCGACCGGCCTGCTCGACCTCGACCCTGCGCGGTCGGGGACGACGGTGTTCGGTGGGGGCTACAGCGACTACCTGTCCGAGAAGGCGGCCGAGCGTTCCCGCTGGGAGAAGCAGTACGCCGACGAGCAGTCGGAGTTGAAGGAGCTGAAGCACGCGGTCGACGTGACCGCGCGCTCCATCGCGTGGTCGGGGAAGGTGCGCGACAACGACAAGTTCGTGAAGTCGTACAAGGGCAACACGCTCGACCGCCAGATCAGCCGCCGCGTCCGGAACGCGGAGGGGAGGCTCGACGACCTGCGCGACGCACAGGTCGCGAAACCGCCCGCACCGCTGACCTTCGCCGGGATCCCGTCGGGCTTCCAGGTGCTGGGCGACGGCTCCGGACTGCTGGTGCAGGCGCGGGATGTGCGCATCCCGGGCCGGCTGCAGCTCGCCGAGCTCAGCGTTGCCCCGGATGCGCGGGTCCTCGTCACCGGCGCGAACGGTGCGGGCAAGTCCACGCTGCTGTCGGTGCTCGCGGGGCGGCTCGAGCCGACCTCCGGCACCGTGCAGCGCAGGCGAGGACTGCGCGTCGCGCTGCTCGAGCAGGATGTTCGGTTCTCCGATCCCTCGGCGTCCCCGCGCCGGATCTACGCCGTGGCGCTGGGGGAGAGGCGGGCCGAGACCGTCCCGCTGACCTCGCTCGGGCTGATCGCGCCGCGGGACGCCGATCGGCCCGTCGGGGCGCTCTCCGTCGGGCAGCAGCGTCGGTTGGCGCTCGCGCTGATCGTGGCGCGTCCGCCGCACCTGTTCCTCCTCGACGAGCCGACCAACCACCTGTCGCTGTCGCTCGCGACCGAGCTGGAGGAGGCGCTCGGCGCATACCCCGGAGCGGTCGTGGTCGCCAGCCACGACCGCTGGCTGCGGTCCCGCTGGAGCGGAGGGAGCGTGCACCTTGCTTAACCTTCGAACATATGTTCGAATAGTTCCATGCGTTGGAGTACTCAGGAGTTGTCGGTCGACGAGCCGTCGGCACTGCCCGGGCTCGCGCGGCTGAACAACCTCGTGCGCTCGGTGCGCACCCCCGACTTCGCCGGCATCACGTTCCACGAGGTGCTGGCGAAGTCGGCGCTCAACCGCATCCCGGGCGGGGGAGGGCCCATGCCGTTCGGCTGGACCATCAACCCGTACCGGGGCTGTTCGCACGCCTGCGTCTACTGCTTCGCGCGGCCGACGCACACGTACCTCGACCTCGACTCCGGCAAAGACTTCGACAACGAGATCATCGTCAAGGTCAACGTCGCAGAGGTGCTGCGCAAAGAGCTGGCGAAGCCGAGCTGGGGGCATCATCCCGTCGCCCTCGGCACCAACACCGACCCGTACCAGCGGGCCGAGGGGCGGTACGCGCTCATGCCGGGCATCATCGACGCGCTGGCGGAGTCGGGCACGCCCTTCAGCATCCTGACGAAGGGGTCGCTGCTGCGACGCGACCTCGACCGGCTGGTGGAGGCGAACAAGAGGGTCCCGGTCGACCTCGCGATGTCGATCGCGGTGTACGACGACGAGCTGCAGCAGTCGGTCGAGCCAGGAACGCCGACCACCAAGGCTCGGCTGGCGACGGTCACCGCGGTGCGCGAGCACGGTCTCGACTGCGGGGTCTTCCTCATGCCGATCATCCCGTACCTGACCGACACGCGAGCCCACCTCGACGAGGCGCTGCGGCAGGCGAAGGAGGCGGGCGCCACCTCCGTGCTGTACTCGGCGCTGCATCTGAAGCCGGGGGTCAAGGAGTGGTTCTACCTCTGGCTCGGTGAGCAGCATCCCGAGCTGCTGCAGCAGTACCGTGCGATGTACGGCCGCGGCACCTACGCGCCCAAGGAGTACCGGGCCTGGCTGGCGGCGCGCATCAAACCGCTGATCCGGTCGCACGGGCTCGAGCGCGGTCGCGAAGACCCGCTCACCGGCGGCGTGCGGTCGAGCGCACTCGGGATGCTGCGCGACGACGAGGGGGAGCGCCAGGTCGTGCGGTCGGCCGCCGCGAGTCCCGAAGCGCCGGATGCCGCCTCGCTCGTCAGCGCGTCGCTGACGGGATTGGGGGTTCAGCCGACCTTGTTCTGAGCGTCGTGAGTGTCGTTCCCCGAATCGCGTATGTCGCCGGGGTACGTCATCGGGGTACACAGCGGACGAGCCGGATGCCATAATCCCGGGAGGACCGACGCGCGCTCGGCCCGAGAAGGGACGCACGTCGTGTCGCTCGGTCTGCCCAGCCATTTGGCACGACCAGCGAATTCGCGCGCCATCGCAACGGCCGCTCGCTGGGCCGGCCTGGTCTGCCTGGCGGCGGCCCTCGTGAACGTCGCGACATCGAGCTTCGGCAGTCACAACGTCACCTCGTGGCTCACACTCCTCTTCCTCGTCCCGATGGTCGCTCTGCTGCTCCTGCTGTCCCGCGGGCGCACGGTCGTGCTGACCCTGGCCTACCTCGGCGTCGGCGCCGTCTGCACCTACTTCTACGTGGTGGCCCTCCTCACCGGCACACCGTCCTACCGCGACACCAACCTGTTCGTGATCGCGCTGCCCGTGGTGGCGATGACACTGGTCGGTGGCACGGGCACGGGGTCGCTGGTCGGCATCCTGTGGGCGACGCTGGGCTTCGCGCTCGCGGAGGCCGCGGTCATCCTGGCGGCGGCGACGGCAGGGCGCAGCTATGTGCCGGACGCGATCTCGCTCGGCGCCTACCTGCTGCTCGTCGGCGTCCTCGCTTTCGACGGTCTGACCCGCGGCACGCGCTCGCGCGCACAGACCGCACTGCACCGCGCCGTGAGGGACGCCCGGCTCGTCGACATCCGGCGCGAGCTGACCGCGGCATCCACCGCCGAGCTCCACGACACTGTGCTGAGCGAGCTCGTCGCCGTCGCTGCGGCACGCCCCGGCCCCCTCGAACCGCGGCTGGCCCGCCGAATCGAAGCAGACCTGCGCGGTCTGGCCGCCGGTGTGCCCGGCGACGACGATCCCGGCGTGAGCGCCCCCGGCACGCCGGACGACGCGCCCCCGAGCGACCCGTGGTACGACAGCGAACTGCACGAGGCGATCGAGACGGCGCGCGACGAAGGGCTGACGGTCGACGTCTCCGGCGACCGCACGGCGTTCATCGGCCTCGCTGAGGACGTGCGCAGGGCGGTCGGGCTCGCGGTCCGCCAGTGCCTGGTCAATGTGATGCGGCACTCGGGAAGCCCCGTCGCCGAAGTGGCGCTGTCCGCCGGGGGCGGGTCGGTGTCGGTCATGGTGGTGGACGGCGGGAGCGGGTTCCCCGCCGCAGGGCCGGCGGCCGACCGGCTGGGGTTGCGCCAGTCCGTGCAGGACCGGATCGCCCGCGTCGGAGGCACGGTCGACATCTACTCCAGCACCGACGTCGGCACGACGGTGATCCTCACCGTCCCGGTGTCGTCGGAACACGCCGCCGGGGGGCCCACCGCATGACCGCCCTCAGCTCGCGCGCCATCGTGGACGCGCGGTCCGTCCCCGTCGAACGCACACCGCAACGTCTTGACCCGCTCGGCGCGCAGTCCGCCTGGCTGCTCGTGCCGCTCCTCGGCGGACTCGCCCTGGTGTACGCGGCGTACTCGACCCTCCTCCACCGGGAGCAGCTCCGCGATCCCGCCGTCGCGGGCGTCGCGATCGCCGTCCTCGCGGTGGCCGTGCTGGTCATGTCCGTCCGCTCGCACCCGGGCTACGCGCCCTTCGGGCGGTGGTCGCATTTCTGCGTGATCGCCGTCGCCGTCACAGCCGCCTGCCTGTTCGACTCGGCCGTGTGGGGAGAGAATCAGCGGATCCAGGACGACTGGGGTCAGATCGCCGTCGCGCTGCTCCTCGTCGTGATGCCGTTCTACCGTCCGATCGGAGAGGTCGCCGGCTCCGCCGTCGTCTCCGCCCTCGTGCTGGGCGGTCTGGCCGCGGCCCAGCACTCCCTGGTCATCGCGAACGATCCGCTCGTCTACGCCACGGTCGCCGCGACGCCGGTGCTCGCCCTTGCCGCCGGCGGTGCGGGATACGCCTGGACCATCACGGGGGAGACGCTGCGCTGGCGCGAGCTCGCCCGCGAGGGCCAGGCCCGGCTCGACGGAGAGCTGCGTCAGGCCGCCGCACGGATGATCGCGCAGGAGCGGATGACCGCGCTCAACGCCGAGGCGGTCCCGTTCCTGACCGGGCTGCTGCAGCGCGGCCGGGTGACCGAGGACGATGTGGAGGACGCCCGCGCCATCGCCGACCGTCTCCGCGGCCTGTCGGTGCAGGCCGTCGGAAGGACCTGGCTCGCCGACACGCTCCACCTCGCCGTGAGCCACCGGGTCGGAGGACCCGCGGCCGCCGAGCTGTCGCGGAGCCGCGAGGAAGCCGTGAGCCATGACGGCCCGCGGGTGGACGACCCCGACCGGCTGGAGCGCGTGCTCACCGGCGACCAGCGCGCGATCGTCGGAGCCCTGCTGTCGACGCTCGCGGCCCTCCCCGGGCTCGACCCCGGCCGGTTGACCATCGCGGCGACGCATCCCGAGCGTCCCACGTTCCTCCTCCGTGCCCGGGTGGACGAGCCGCGGCCGGAGGTCCGCCGTGCGCTGCTGCCGTTCGTGAGCGCACTGAACTCGGTCGCGATGGATGCCTCGATGCGGCAGAGCGGCACCGAGCTCACCATCCGGTTCGCCTCACCGGCCGCCGGTCTCCCGTACCCTGGAGCGAGACGACGATGAGAGCGACACCTTCCGACCCACCGCCCGCCGCAGCCGCGGTAGGCGCCCGCACCGCGGAGCCGCCCATCCGGCTGGCGATCCTCGACGATCACGAGATCCTCCTCGACAGCCTCTCCACCTGGATCGAGAAGAACGCGCCCGAGTTCGACCTGGTCCTCCGGGCGAGCAGCTGGCTGGAGCTCGTACACAGCGACGCATTCCCCACCGACCTGGTCATCATGGACCTGCAGCTGAAGGAGTCCGTCTCCATCGGCGCACGCGTGCGGACCTGCCGCGCCGCCGGCGCGAAGGTGGTCGTCCTGAGCGCCGTGGACACGCCGGAGGATCGGGATGCCGCGCTCGCCGCAGGCGCCGTCGCCTACGTCTCGAAGTCCCAGCCGATGGCCGAACTCCTCGAGGCTGCGCTGTCGGCCGCAGGCCGCGGTCCCGGCCGCACCGAGCCCGCGCCCTCGGCGTGGCGGCCGAAGCCGCTCATCCCCGAGTCGTCGCGGCCGCGCCTGAGCGACGGCGAGCGGCAGGCGCTCGTGCTGTACGCCGACGGCCGCACCACGTCCGAAGTGGCTCGCGCGATGAACGTCCAGTACGAGACCGCCAAGACCTACCTCCGCCGCGTCCGCGAGAAGTACGGCAAGGCCGGACGTCCGACCAGTTCGCGGGCCGACCTCATCCGCCGCGCCGCGGAGGACGGCTACCTCACCTGATCACCTGACGCCCGCATCCCGCTCGCCCGCTTAGGATCGATGCGTGGCGAAACTGTATTTCCGGTACGGCGCGATGAACAGCGGCAAGAGCACCGCGATGCTCCAGGCCGCGTACAACTACGAGGAGCGCGGTCATCGCGTCCTCCTCACCAAGCCGTCGATCGACACCAAGGGCGACCTGGGCATTCTGTCCCGGCTCGGCGTCACCCGCGAGGTCGACTTCCTCATCGCCCCCGAGACCGACGCGTACGGCTCGTTCCAGCGTCACCGCGAGCGCACGCTGAAGCGCTTCGGGCGCGATGTGAGCGCCCTGCTGGTCGACGAGGCGCAGTTCCTCACCGAGGCGCAGGTCGACGACCTGCTGCGGATCGCGCTGCTCGACGACATCCCGGTGCTCGCCTACGGCATCCGCACCGACTTCCAGACCGTCGCCTTCCCGGGCAGCCGCCGCCTGCTGGAGGTCGCCCACAGTCTCGAAGAGCTGAAGACGATCTGCCGGTGCGGCCGCAAGGCGATCTTCAACGCCCGCAAGATCGACGGCGTCTTCGTCTTCGACGGCGACCAGGTGGCCATCGACGGCGCCTCGGTCTCCTACGAGTCGCTCTGCGGCAACTGCTACCTTCAGGAGAGCCGCGGTGTGCTCAACAACGGCCGCAGGCACTGGCCGGTCGAGGCCGTCCCGGCGTACGTCGACGAGCCGGACCCCGACTTCACCTGACGCGCGCGTCCCTCCACGAGACCAGAGGCCGTCCCCGCAGGCGGCGGCTCCGACCCAAGGATCTGACCCGATGAGAATCTCCGTGATCGGCTGCGGCTACCTCGGCGCCGTGCACGCGGCGTCGATGGCTCACCTCGGCCACGAGGTCGTCGGCATCGACATCGACGAGGCGAAGATCGCCTCCCTCTCGGCCGGGCGGCCGCCGTTCTTCGAGCCGGGCCTCCCCGAGGTGCTCGAGTCGGCCACCGCGACCGGCCGCCTCCGGTTCACCACCGACTTCTCGGCGGCGGCGGATGCGGACGTGCACTTCGTTGCCGTCGGCACCCCGCAGGTCGCCGACGGGGACGCCGCCGACATGCGCTTCGTCGACGCCGCGTTCTCGACGCTCCTGGAGCACGTGAAGCCGGGGGATCTCATCGTCGGGAAGAGCACCGTCCCGGTGGGGACCGCGGGACGGCTCGCCGCGCTGGTCGCCGAGCGGCAGCCCGGCGCGACGCTGGCGTGGAACCCCGAGTTCCTGCGCGAGGGTTTCGCCGTGAAGGACACGATCAGCCCCGACCGGCTGGTCTACGGCGTCCCGGAGGGCGAGGCGGGGGAGCGCGCCGCCCGTCTGCTCGACGAGGTGTACGCGTCCGCCGTCGCCGCAGGGACGCCCGTGATCGTCACCGACTATGCCACGGCCGAACTCGTGAAGGTCTCCGCCAACGCGTTCCTCGCCACCAAGATCTCCTTCATCAACGCCATGGCGGAGATCGCGGAGGTCACCGGGGCCGATGTGACCAAACTGGCGGATGCGATCGGGCACGACGCCCGCATCGGCCGTCGCTTCCTCAACGCCGGTGTCGGCTTCGGCGGCGGGTGCCTGCCGAAGGACATCCGGGCGTTCAGTGCGCGGGCGCGCGAGCTCGGCCGCGGCGAGTCGGTGCGCTTCCTCGAGGAGGTCGACAGCATCAATCTGCGCCGCCGCACCCGTGTCGTCGAGCTGGTCCGCGAGGCCGCCGGCGGCCTCGCCGGCGTGCGGGTGGGTGTGCTCGGTCTCGCCTTCAAGCCGCACTCCGACGACATCCGCGACTCGCCGGCCCTGGAGATCGCCATGCGCCTGGCGGAGGCCGGCGCGGTGGTCCGGGCGACGGATCCGGAGGCGGCGGAGAATGCCCGCAGGCGTGCGCCGCAGGTGGACGTGGTGGATTCCGTGGAGGAGGCCGTGCGCGACGCCGACGTAGTGGTGCTCATCACCGAGTGGCCCGAGTTCACGGGTCTCGACCCCGAGGATGTCGGGCGGTTGGTCGCGCACCGCACGGTGATCGACGGGCGCAACGTCCTCGATCCCGCCGCGTGGCGGGACGCGGGTTGGACGTACCGCGGTCTCGGCCGCTGACGGCTCCTCGCTGCCGCCTCGGCCGCCCCGTTTGGGGGCCGCCGAAAAAGTGAGGATTTGTTAGATTTGTCGCATGGCGACAGGTCTCAGCGAGCCCGACGCGCCGCCGCGTCCGCGAGACGCCGAGGCGTCGCCCAGGCGACGGCGCGGACGGCGTCCCCGGCGTCGCGCGATCGTCGTGGTCCTCGTCTCGCTCGGAGTCCTCCTGATCGCCGTGGTCGCGTGGATCGGGGTCCGCGGCTTCCTGGCGCAGCGTGCCCTCGCCGAGGCCGTCCCGAGTGCGGATGAGGTGAAGGAGGCGATCGCCGCAGGCGACCTCTCCGCCGCGCAACGTGCGGCCCTCGCCGTGAGTGCACGGACGCACGACGCCGCCTCCCTGACCTCCGACCCGGTGTGGCGGGCGGCGGAGGCGGTGCCGGGGATCGGCGTGAACCTGTCCGCCCTGCGCACCGTGGCCGCCGCCTCGGATACGGTCGCCACCCGCTCCCTCCGGCCTCTCGTGACCGTTGGCGAGGCAGTGGACCTGCGGGCGCTCGCCGTCACCGACGGTCGCGTCGACCTCGCTCCGATCACGGCCGCCCAGCCCGCTGTCTCGCGGGCCACGGCGGCCTTCGCGGCGGCACGGGCGAGCGTCGCCGGGATCCGGACGGGAGACCTCCTTCCTCCCGTGGCGTCGGGTGTCTCCCGCCTGCGCAGCGTTCTGGATCGCGTCGCGCCGGATGTGGACGCCGTCGGCAACGCCGTCCGGCTCCTGCCGGCGATGCTGGGTGCCGACGGCCCGCGCGATTACGTCCTCGTCGCGCAGAATCCCGCCGAGTTGCGGGCGACGGGTGGGCTCATCGGGGCGGTGGCCCTCGTCCACGTCGATCGCGGAGCGATCACCCTCGTGCGTCAGGAGGCGGGAACGTCCATCGGGCCGTGGTCCGACTCCGTCGTCGCTGTGCCCGGTGCGACGACCGGACTCTACGGCCCGCTGGTGGGACGGTTCCTGCAGGACGTCAACCTGACACCCGACTTCCCGCAGGCTGCGGCCACGGCCGCCGCGATGTGGAAGAACACCTACGGTGGTGCGGTCGACGGTGTCGTCGCCCTGGATCCGGTGGTGCTCAGCGCGCTGCTCGACTCCACCGGCCCGGTCGCGCTGCCTTCCGGAGACGTCCTGTCGTCGTCGAACGCCGTGCAGTTGCTGTTGAGCGACGTCTACCGGCGCTATGAGCGGCCTGCCGAGCAGGACGCATTCTTCGCGTCCGCTGCCTCCGCCGTGTTCGACCGACTGGCGTCCGGCCGGGCGGATGTCCGGAAGCTCGTGGGTGCTCTGGCGGGGGCGGGCCAGTCGCGCCGGGTGCTGCTCTGGAGCGCGCATGCCGACGACCAGAAGGTCCTCGGGCGGACCACGCTCGGGGGAGCCCTTTCTCCTGCGCGTTCCTCCGGGGCGGAGTTCGGCGTGTACTTCAACGATGCGACGGGCGCGAAGATGGACTACTACCTCGGCGCATCCGTTGCCGCAGGCTCGGCGGTCTGCCGCGCCGACGGAAGACCGTCCGCCGTGGTGCGGGTGACTCTGAGCAACCGGGCGCCGGCGGATGCCGCGACCGCCCTCCCCGGGTACGTCACGGGCGGGGGCGCATTCGGCGTCCCGCCCGGCTCCATCCGGACCCGGGTCGCGGTCTATGGGACGACCGACGGTCTCCTGGCCGCCACCCGGAGCGACGGTGCCGACTTTCCGACCGTCTCGGGTGTCGACCGGGGGCGGCCGGTGAGCCTGTTCACCGTGGACCTCGCTCCCGGAGAGTCGCGCACGGTCACCGTGCAGTTCCTGGGGCGCAGCGGCTCCCAGGCCAGGCCGACCGTCGTGACCACTCCGACCCTGCCCGGCGATGGCTCGACCCCCGATGTGGGGTCATCGACAGCGGTGGAGGCCATTGCCGTCGATTGCTCTTCCGTCGTAAAGTGAAGATTACTCACCTAACCCGACCCGAGTCGGGCTCCGAAGGGGAAGCGGGCCGATGTTCAAGAAGATCCTGGCGGCTGTCGCCGTGACAGCCGGCCTTCTCCTGACGGCGCCGGCGGCGGCGAATGCCGTCGACTACACCGACGGTGCGCAATGCAGATTCGACGTCAGCGTCGTGAAGGCCGGCGGCACCGCCACACTCCTCTGCATCCCCGGAACCTGGTCGCCCGGCGAGGCGATCGACTGGACCGTGACCGGACAGGACGGAGCCGGCTTCACCCTGGTCTCCTACCGCACAGCGACCAGCAGCCTCCACTACACCAAGCACGCGAACGCCGACGGAAGCGACGTCCTCCGGATGACGCTCCCGGCGAGTGCCTCCGGACAGTACAGCGTCGTGGGCGTCGGCCAGAGCAGCGGGCATGAGTGTCCCACCACTCTGACCGTCCTGCCGGCCGACCGGGCAAGCACCGTGGCCGACCCGGGCAGCGCAGGCGGGCTCGCCGCCACGGGATCGGTCGTCGCGGTCTGGGCGGCGTGGGCCGGTGGCATGCTCGTCCTCCTCGGCCTGATCGCCCTGGCCCTCGTCGCATGGCTGCGAAAGGTCAAGACCACGCAGTGACGACGGGAATCGCCGCGTCCGGCGATGCGTTGCAGCGAGGGTGACCTCTCGCAGCATCCCCCTAAACGTCCTCGACCTCGCCAGCCGACCCGCCGGCGGGACGAACGCCGACGCCGTCGCCGGCACCATCCGCCTCGCGCAAGCCGCAGAACGCCTCGGCTACGAACGTTTCTGGGTCGCGGAGCACCACGGGATGCCGGCCATCGCCTCCAGCGCCCCCGCCGTCCTCATCGCCGGGGTCGCCGCGGCGACCGAGCGCATCCGGGTGGGCAGCGGCGGCGTCATGCTGCCCAACCACGCGCCGCTGGTGGTCGCCGAGCAGTTCGGGACCCTGCGCGCCCTCTACGGCGACCGCATCGACCTCGGCATCGGTCGCGCACCCGGGACGGACGGCGCCACGGCGGCGGCACTCCGCCGCAGCCAGGAAGGCCTCGGCGTCGACGACTTCCCGCAGCAGCTGCTCGACCTCTTCGGCTTCTTCTACGGCGGGATGAGCGACGCCAACCCGCTGCGCGGCATCACGGCCGTGCCGGGCCTCGGCGACGCCCCGCAGGTCTGGCTGCTCGGTTCGAGCGGCTACAGCGCCCAGGTCGCAGCGGCCCTCGGGCTGCCCTTCGCGTTCGCCCACCACTTCGCCGGGGAGAACACCGAGGCCGCGCTCGACCTCTACCGGTCGAAGTTCGAGCCGAGCGAGACCCTGTCCGAGCCGCACACGATGATCGCCGTCAACGTCATCTCCGACGAGGACCCGGAGACCGTGCGTGCGCTCTCGCTGCCGGGGCAGCTGTCCTTCCTCCGCATGCGGCGCGGCCTCAAGCCCGAGCCGGTGAGCATCGAGGAGGCGCTGGCCTACGAGTTCAGCCCCCTGGAAGAGGAGTTCATCGCCAGCCGGAACGCGCGCCAGGCGGTCGGGACGCCCGACGAGGTGAAGGCGCGGCTGGACTCCCTGCTGGCCTCCACCGGGACCGACGAGCTCATGGTCTCCTCGGGGGCCGCGACAGTGGAGGGCCGCATGCGCTCGCTGGAGATCGTCCGGGAGCTGTACCCCGCAGCATGACGGACCGTGACGGCCGCCCGCGCGGTCGGCGACGGCTCCGGGTACCGTTGGGCGAAATCCCGATCCCCAGCCGGAAGGCGGTACCCACATGTCGCATCCACTCAACGTGGTCGGAGTGAGCGGAAGCCCCACCCACCCCTCCCGCACGACGGTCCTGGTCGACGAGGTGACGCGCGCGTACGCCGAGGCCACCGGGGGCGTCACCCGCACCATCCGGCTCGCGCCCCTGCTGCCGGAACTCGGGGCAGGCCCGTTCCGCAACAGCCTCAGCCCGGTCGTCACCGAGGCGCTCGAGGCGGTGGAGGCGGCCGACATCCTCGTGGTCGGCTCCCCGGCCTACCGGGCCACCTACACCGGGCTGTTCAAGCTGTTCTTCGACCACATCGGCCAGTACGCGCTCATCGACAAGCCGGTCGTGCTCACGGCCACCGGCGGAAGCGACCGGCACGCGCTGCTGGTGGAGCACCAGATGCGTCCGCTGTTCGGCTTCTTCCAGTCCCTCACCCTGCCGCTCGGCATCTACGCCGCCGAAAGCGACTTCGCAGACTACGAGATCCGGTCGGAAGACCTGCGCGAGCGCATCGCCACGGCGGTGTCGCGGACGTTGCCGCTGATCCGGTCACGGGTGGATCCGGCGGTGCGGGTGGCGGAGGTGGAGTTCGCTCGGCCGGATGCGTTTTGAGGATGGCTTTGGCGCGGGTTGGCCAAGACTTCTCCACGGGCGTTGCGAGGTGCGCCCCACCCGCTACCCCAAACGCGGCTCCTCGCTTCGCTCGGGGCCGCGCTTGGGGCCCCTCGCGGGCGGGGACCCCATTAGTCACCGCGAGTGATGTAAGAGAAAGAGGAGGCCCCGGCTCGCTCAGCGAGCCGGGGCCTCCTCTTTCTCTTACATCACGTCGGGGTGACAGGATTTGAACCTGCGGCCTCTTCGTCCCGAACGAAGCGCGCTACCAAGCTGCGCCACACCCCGAAGGCCTCATCCAGGATACACGAGCGCGGGAGTGCTCATGACCACGGGGCACCTAGGCGGCGGCGGTCAGCGTGACCAGCGTCGCCTCGGGGCGGCAGGCGAACCGCACCGGCGCGTAGATCGACGTGCCGAGACCCGCCGAGACGTTCAGGTACGCCGACCGGAACGCGTGCCGCCACACGCTCAGCCCCTTCACCTGGGCCCGCGGGATGTCGCAGTTGGTGACGAGCGCACCGAACCCGGGCACGCACACCTGGCCGCCGTGGGTGTGGCCGGCGAAGATCATCTCCGCGCCGTAGGTGACGAACGCGTCCAGGACCCGCCGGTAGGGGGAATGGGTGACGCCGATCGTCACTGCCTGGCGCTCGGCACGGGGACCCTCGTCCGGCCAGGCGTTGTCGTCGGAGAACGGGTCGTCCTCGCGCAGCTCGTCCAGGGCGCCCGGGATGGACTCCACCCGGTCGAAGCGGATGTGCGGGTCGTCGACGCCGAAGAACTCCAGGTGCGTCCCTCGCAGCTCCAGGCCCGCGGCGCGGTTGTCGAGGTCGGTCCAGCCGAGGTCGCGGAAGAAGGCCGTCAGCGACGCCGTGTCGAGCCGCGGGGCGGTCGACGTGCGCTTCTTGGACGGGCCGAGGAAGTACTTGAGGGGGTTCTTGAACCGAGGACCGAAGTAGTCGTTCGAGCCGTGCACGAAGACACCCGGGATGCCGCTGAAGGCCTGGTAGGCCGCGCGCACGCCCTCGAGGCCCCTGGCGTGACCCAGGACGTCCCCGGTCTCCACGATGAGATCGGGTTTCAGCCGCGCGAGCGACCGGATCCACTCCTGCTTGTCGCGCTGCCACGGCGCCATGTGGAGGTCGGACAGGTGCAGCACCCGGATCGGGTCGGCTCCCGGCGGCAGGACCGGCGCGCTCACCTCTCGCAGAGTGTAGGCACGCCGCTCGATCAGCGACCCGTAGGCGAACGCGGCGGCGCCCGCCCCGGCGACGAGAGCCAGGGCGGACGCCGCCGGACGCAGTGCTCCGCGAGCCACTATCCGCCCGCGCCCGGGGTCGGCGACGGGTTGTTGGTGGCGAGGGTCAGCGTCACCTGCGAGCCGGTCTTCACCGGCGTGTTCGCGGCCGGATCCTGGGTCTGAACCGTGGCGGTCGGACTGTTGCCGCCCGAGAACTTGACCTTGAAGCCGGCGGCGGTCAGGGCTGCCTGCGCATCACCGGCCTTCTGGCCCACCACGTTCGGCATGACCACCAGCGACCCGTTGCTGGTGAAGATGGTCACCACGGTGCCCTTGCTCACCTGCGTCCCGGCGGCGGGGTCGGTTCCGGCCACGGTGCCGGCGGGCGCGACGGAGTCCTGCTGCGGGCCGTCGGCGGAGTCGAGACCGAGCCCGGTCAGGATCGACTTCGCCTCGTCCGGAGTCTTCCCGGTGAGATCGGGGATGGCGACCTGGACGCCCTTGGTCAGCTTGGACGGCGGCTCAGGGAAGTCGTCCCCGCCGTACTTGCCGACGGCGGCCGACATCATCGTGCGCATCACCGCGGTGCGCGCGCTCGCGGGCGACGTGCCGTGGGTCGGGTACACCTTGCGGAAGTCGACGTGGTTGTTGATGTTGCCGACCCAGTAGGCGCCGGCGACCTTCGTCGTCGCGGCGACGAGCCAGAGCTGGTCGTTGTACTCGGTCGTGCCGGTCTTGCCGAGCATGTCCTTTCCGGTGCGGTTCATGCCGGACGCGGTTCCGCCGCCCTGGAGCGGACCCTTGAGGGCCTTCGCCATCGTGTTGGCGATGGCGGGGTCGACGGACTGCGTGCACGAGGTCGTCGGCGCCTGCACCTCCTTGCCGGAGGCATCCAGGATCTTGTCGATCGCGATCGGCGTGCAGGTCTTGCCGTTGTTGGCGATGCCCGCGAACGCGGTGGCCATGGTGAGCGGGGCGATGTAGTTCGTGCCGAGCACCGACGACGGGTTGGTGTCGAGGGGCTCGCCCTTGGCGGTGTGCACCCCGAACGCCTCGGCGTCCTTCTTGATCTCGCACAGGTCGAGCTGGCTCGCCATGCTCACGAACGCGGTGTTGATGGACTGCGTGGTCGCGCTCTGTGCGTTGCGGATGCCCTCCTCGCCGGACGAGTCGTTCGTCGGGCGGTACGAGCCGCTCCAGTCGCCATCGCACGAGTTCTTGAACTTCGTGTAGGTGCGGATGTTGGCGTTGACCGACTCGTTGAGCGAGTGACCCTCCTTGAACCACTCGGCGAGGGTGAAGACCTTGTACGTCGATCCGACCTGGAAGCCACCGGAGCCGCCGTACTTCTGATCGGTGGCGAGGTTGATCGAGGAGTAGTCCGTGCTGCTGTTCAGCACCTCCTCATCCTGGCTGTACTTCTTGTTCTGCGCCATGTAGAGCACCCGGCCGGTGTCGGGCTGCACGCCGGTCAGCACACCGCCGATGTCGGCCTTGGAGTACGACGCCGGAACGTACGACTGGATCGTCTCCTCCGCGACCCTCTGCAGGTCGATGTCGAGCGTGGTGTAGATCTTGTACCCGCCGCGGTTGAAGGTGGCGTTGCGGGTGTCCTCGTCGGCGCCGAAGGCCGGATCGTTGAGGATGATCTTCTGCACGTAGTCGCAGAAGTACGCTGAACCGCCGGCTGTCTGGCAACCTCGCTCGGACGGGGTTATGACCGGCTGGATCGGCGTCTTGACGGCCTCGTCGTACTGCGTCTTGGTGAGCTTCTTGTACTGGTACATCTTCTGCAGGATGTAGTCGCGTCGCTCTTTGTTCTTCGCGTACCCGTTGGCCGCGCCGTTGGTCTTCGAGTCCGGATTGTCGATCTTGAGGCTGGTCGGCTCGTTGACGATCGCGATCAGGCTGGCCGCCTGCGCGGGGGTCAGCGCCGCCGCGGTGGTGTTGTAGTAGTACTTGGCCGCGGCCTCGATGCCGTACACCGAACCGCCGAAGCCGGCGATGTTGAGGTACCCGACCAGGATCTGGTCCTTCGAGTACTTCTTCTCGATGCCGATCGAGTACTTCATCTCCTTGAGCTTGCGGTCGGGGGAGACGCCGGTCGAATCGTCGACGCACTGCTGGTACTTGGCCTTCTGCTCCTTGGTCTTCACCGGGAGCGCCTCGCACTTCTGCAGCAGCACGTTCTTCACGTACTGCTGGGTGATCGAGGAACCGCCCTGCACCCCGCCGCCGGCGACCGTCGACAGGACGCCGCGGACGGTGCCCTGGATGTCGACGCCGCCGTGGCTGTAGAAGCGCGGGTCCTCACCGGCGATCGCGGCGTCCTTCGCCGCCTGGGAGATCTGGTTGAACGTGACCGGGAGCCGGTTCTGCGAGTAGAAGGTCGCCAGCGGCATGTCCTGATCGCCGTTCTTGGCGTAGATCGTGGTCGGCTGGGCGAGCTGATCGACGTTGAGGTACTCCGGAAGCCCCTCGAAGACGCCGATGCTGTTGTTGGCCGCGATGCCGGTCACCGCGATCGCGGGGGTGACGGCGGCGGTGACCAGAAGACCGGCCACGACACTCATGCCGATGAAGGCACTGGTGGCGCCGAGCACACCTCTAGCCTGTGGTTTTTGCGCAGACATAGGATCAGAGTAGGTGATGAACCTGCGAAATCCCCCGAATCAAGGAGCACGATGCCGCGCTGGGAGTACCTGACCACCCCGCTGATGATCCACAACACCGCCGCGATCCTGAACAACTGGGGCTCCGAGGGCTGGGAGCTCGTACAGATCGTGACGGGACCGGAGGGCGGTCTGGTCGCCTACCTGAAGCGCCAGATTCAGGACGGGGACGCGGCCTGATGGCGGACATCGACGCCCGCCTCGCAGAGCTCGGGATCACGCTGCCGGAGGTCGTCCCGCCGGTCGCCGCGTACACACCGGCCGTGCTCGACGGCTCCCACGTCTACACCTCGGGCCAGCTGCCGATGGTCGCCGGCGCCCTGCCCGCGACGGGCAAGGTCGGTGAGGCCGACGGCCTCGTGCCGCCCGCCGATGCAAAGGACTACGCCCGCATCTGCGCGCTCAACGCCCTCGCCGCGGCGAAGAGCGTCCTCGGCTCGCTCGACCGTGTCACCCGGGTGGTCAAGGTCGTCGGCTTCGTGGCCTCCGATCCCGCGTTCACCGGTCAGCCGGGCGTGATCAACGGCGCCTCGGAGGTGCTCGGCGAGATCTTCGGCGACGCCGGCGTGCACGCCCGCTCGGCGGTCGGGGTCGCGGTGCTGCCGCTCGACTCGCCCGTCGAGGTGGAGCTCGTCCTCGCCGTCGACTGAGCGCTCGCACGAGGAAGGGGCGGTGCCGTGTGGCGCCGCCCCTTCGTCATATCGTCCGGCTAGGACAGCTTGGCCTGGATCGAGCTCATCACCGCCGTGTCGGCCAGCGTCGTCGTGTCGCCGACCTCGCGGCCCTCGGCCACATCCCGCAGCAGCCGCCGCATGATCTTGCCGGAGCGGGTCTTCGGCAGCTCCGAGACGATGAAGATGTCCCTCGGGCGTGCGATGGCGCCGATCTGCTGCGAGACGTGCTTGCGCAGCTCCGCGGCCACATCCAGCGCCTCGGCCTGCTCCAGCTGGTTCTGCTTGATGATCACGAACGCGACGACGGCCTGGCCGGTCGTCTCGTCGGCCGCGCCGACCACCGCGGCCTCCGCCGTGAAGGGGTGCGCGACGAGGGCCGACTCGATCTCCGCCGTCGAGAGCCGGTGCCCGGAGACGTTCATCACGTCGTCCACGCGGCCCATCAGCCAGATGTCGCCGTCCGAGTCGTAGCGGGCGCCGTCGCCGGCGAAGTACTTGTCGCCGAACTTCGACCAGTAGGTCTCCTTGAACCGCTCGGGGTCGCCCCAGATGCCGCGCAGCATGCTCGGCCAGGGCTCGGTGACGACGAGGAGGCCGCCCTGGTCCTTGCCGACGGGCGTCCCGGCCTCGTCGAGGATGTCGATCGAGATGCCCGGCAGCGGCACCTGCGCGCTTCCCGGCTTGAGCGTGGTGACGCCGGGAAGGGCCGACACCATGATCGCTCCGGTCTCGGTCTGCCACCAGGTGTCCACGATCGGGGTCTTGTCGCCGCCGATGACGTCGCGGTACCACATCCACGCCTCGGGGTTGATGGGCTCGCCCACCGAGCCGAGCACCCGAAGGCTCGAAAGGTCGAACCGCTGCGGGTGCTGCCGCCCCAGCTTCATGAACGAGCGGATGGCCGTCGGCGCCGTATAGAAGATCGAGACCTTGTACTTCTCGATCAGCTCCCACCAGCGGCCGGGATGGGGCGTCTCCGGCGTGCCCTCGTACAGCACCTGGGTCGCACCGTTGGCGAGGGGGCCGTAGACGACGTAGGTGTGGCCGGTGATCCAGCCGACGTCGGCGCTGCACCAGTAGACGTCCGACTCCGGGTGGAGGTCGAAGACGTTCTTGTGGGTGAACGCGGCCTGCGTCAGGTAGCCGCCGGTGGTGTGGAGGATGCCCTTCGGCTTACCGGTGGTGCCGGACGTATAGAGGATGAACAGCGGCTGCTCCGCCGGGAAGGCCTTCGCGACGTGGTCGGCGTCGACCAGGGCGAGCTCGTCGTGCCACCACAGGTCGCGGCCCTCGGTCCAGGCGACCTCGTTCTCGCCGCGCTTGACGACCAGCACGTGCTCCACGGTGGTGGCCTCGCCGGTCAGGGCCGCGTCCACCGCGTCCTTCAGCGGGAACACGCGTCCCTTGCGCCAGCCGCCGTCCGCGGTGATCACGAGCTTCGCTTCGGCGTCGTCGATGCGTGACCGCAGGCTCTCCGCGCTGAAGCCGCCGAATACCACCGAGTGCACGGCACCGATGCGCGCGACCGCGAGCATGGCGATGACGGCCTCCGGGATCATCGGCAGGTAGATCGCCACGCGGTCGCCTGCGCGGATGCCGAGGCTGGTGAGGAGGTTCGCCGCCTTCTTCACCTCCGCGGTCAGCTCGGCGTAGGTGATGGTGCGGGTGTCGCCCGGCTCGCCCTCCCAGTGGATGGCGACGCGGTCGCCGTTGCCGGCGAGGACGTGACGGTCGAGGCAGTTGTACGCCACATTGAGCTCTCCGTCGTCGAACCACTTCGCGAAAGGCGGGTTGCTCCAGTCCAGCGTGCGCGTGAACGGCGTGTGCCAGTGCAGCAGTTCACGGGACTGGTCGGCCCAGAAGCCGAGGCGGTCTTCGGCCGCGCGCTCGTAGAGCTCGGCGCGGGCGACGGCGTTCGCGGCGAACTCGTCGCTCGGCGGGAACCGGCGGGCTTCGTGGAGCAGGTTGTCGATTGTGTTGCTCATGGGGAGTCTTTTCGCTCCTTTGCGATGCGGTCGATACGAGTCGTGGCGCGACAATCCCTGACTCTACAACCTGGCGGAACCGCTGCCCCAGGAGACTTGCGTTTGCATTGATTCTGCGTAAACTGGACCCCGGCCGAATGAAAATTCGTGCGTGCGGCGCAATCGATTCCCCCCAATCCTGCGCCGCAGTGGCCGCACCTGTTCCCCCCAATAGGTGCGGCCCCCCTTTTTTAACCGGTGGCCGATGTCGTCCACAGGGCGGCTTGCCGGCTCCGCTTTCCACAGTTTCGGGTTGACAGGCAACGGCGGCACCGGGCTTCCGTAGCGTCGGCGTATGGTCGATCCGCCCACCGCCTCTCCTCCTCGGCCAGGACTCTGGCAGACGTTCGGGCCTCTCGCCCCCTACCTGCTGCGGCCGGGGGTGACGGATGTGTTCCTCACCGGAACGGGCGAGCTCTGGACCGACGACGCGCGCGATGGGCTGCGCCTCGACACGAGCTGGCGGGCCGACCCGCGCACCGCGCGCGAACTCGCGGTGCGCCTGATCGCGGCGGGCGGCCGGCACATCGACGAGGCGACCCCGTTCGTCGACGTGCGCTTGTGGGGCGGCGTCCGCGTCCATGCCGTGCTGCCGCCGGTGTCGACCGGGGGAGCGCTGCTGTCGATCCGCGTGCCCTCAGCGGCCCAGCCCAGTCTCGACGACCTCGTCGCCTCCGGTGCGATGGCGGCGGGGGAGCGCCGCATCCTGATGGACGCCGTCCGCGCCCGCACCAACCTCCTCGTCACCGGAGCAGGCGGGTCAGGGAAGACGACCCTCCTCGCGGCGCTGCTGGGCCACGCGCCGCCGGGGGAGCGCATCGTCGTGATCGAAGACGTCGCGGAGCTCCGTATCGCGCATCCCCACGTGGTCGGTCTGGAGACGCGGCAGCCCAATCTCGAAGGGGCCGGCGGTGTGGATCTGCGCAGGCTGGTGCGAGAGGCTCTCCGGATGCGCCCCGACCGGCTCGTCCTCGGCGAGTGCCGGGGCGGTGAGGTGCAGGATCTGCTCGGCGCGCTCAACACCGGCCACGACGGCGGCGCCTGCACCCTGCACGCGAACTCGCTGCACGATGTTCCCGCCCGGCTGGAAGCACTCGGCGCAGTGGCCGGCATGGGAGAGCACGCGCTCGCGCGTCAGGCCGTGAGCGCGATCGGGTTGGTGGCGCATCTCGTCCGGCAGGGCGGGACGCGCCGGATCGCGGGCTTCGCCCGGCTCGGGCTAGACGCGGCCGGTCGTCTCGCGGTGATGGACGCGTGAGAGGGGTGGTTCGGGACCGCAGGTGGTCGCGTCGGCGCCGTGCTGCGGGCGCCGAAGCGGATCGGGTCGCCGCGCTCGCCGAGTCGCTGGCGGTCATGCTCGACGCGGGGCTGACGCCGCGTGCGGCCTGGAGTGCGGTGGCCGAGCACGGCGTGCATCCCGTAGCGGTGGGGGTGCTCGCCGCGCTGGACGGGCAGAGCCGGTCCTGCGGCGCCGCGCTCACCCGGGTGGCGGCGACGGACGACGTCCGCACCATCGCGACGGTGTGGAGGGTCGCCGAGGTCTCCGGCGCACCCCTCGGGTATGCGCTTCGCGGGATCGCCGAGGCACTGAGGGATGCGGCGGAGGCGGAACGCGACGCCGATGTCGCCCTGAGCGGCCCCCGGGCGACCGCGCGCCTGGTGTCGTGGCTCCCCGCCGGCGGCGGGCTCATGGCGGTCGCGGTCGGTGCAGACCTCGTCGGGGCGGCGACATCGCCCGCCGGAGCGGTGGCACTGGGAGGCGGCGCTCTCCTCCTGCTCGCCGGGCGAGGGTGGATGCGCGCGCTCGTCCGTCGCGCGACCGCCCGGCGCCCGCATCCCGGCCTCGCCGAGGAGCTGATCGCGGTCGCGCTGTCCGGAGGTGCGTCGGCGGAGGCCGGCCTTCGGCTGGCTGCCGGCGCCGCGGCGGAGTGCGGGCTTCCGGCGCCGGAGGACGAGGGCGCGCGAGCCACGCTGCGGCTCGCGAGTGCGGCCGGAGTGCCGGCTGCGGATCTCCTGGCCGCCTCAGCGCGTCAGCGGCGCCGTGCGGCGCGGGCGGAGGCACGGTCGGCCGCTGCCGCCCTCGGGGTGCGGCTGATGGTCCCGCTCGGAGTGTGCGTGCTCCCGAGCTTCCTCCTGCTGGCGGTGGTTCCGCTGCTGCTCTCGTTGTTGTCATCCACAGCCGAGGGGTTGACCTGAGTTCCCCACAGATCGCGACTCCGGCCGCGTGGGCGCGTCCCCGGCCGGAAGCATGGAACCACCACACCGACAAGGAGGAGGAAGCGATGGAACGAATGCTGAAAGGGCCACGATCCCTGGTGCCCCGGCTGGCGGAGGATCGCGGGGCCGCGACGGCGGAGTACGCGATCACGATCCTCGCGGCCGTGGGCTTCGCCAGCCTGCTGGTCGCGCTGCTCAAGGGCGACGAGGTGAAGAGCCTGCTGGCCGATCTGGTGCATCGTGCGCTCGCCGGCGGATGACCAGCAGGGCGAGCGTGGCAGTGTGACCGCCGAATTCGCGATCGCAATGCCCGTCGTGCTGGCGTGCGTGGCGCTGTGCGCCGCCGTCGTGATCGGCGCGGCTGCGAATGCCGGCCTCGCCGCGTCGGCCGCTGCAGCCGCCCGTCTGGTGGCCCGCGGCGACGATCCCGGCGGTGCCGGGCTGCCGGCGGGAACAGCCGTCTCGATCGAACCCGACGGCAGAGCCACGTGCGTCACGCTCATCGCCCCGGAGGGCGCGCTGAGCGCCATCGGGGTCCGGGCCAGCGCGCGGGCGTGCGCGCTCGACGAGGGGACCGACGAATGACAGGAGCGTTCCCCCACGGGTCGACATGGTGCAGGCTCGTCCGAGCACACGCGGGAAGAGGTTCGGCCGGTGTGGCCGGAGGTCTTCGGCGGCTGATCCGGAGCGATCTCGGCACAGGGTCGGTGCTTGCGCTGGCGTGCCTCGGCGTCGTGTTCGCGGTCGCCGCTGGGGCCATCACCGCAGTGGGCGCGTTCGCGACGCGCACGCGCGCCGCCGCGGCCGCAGACCTGTCGGCGCTTGCCGCGGCCGACGCGGCGAGCGGACGCTCCCCGGGCATCCCATGCGAACTGGCCGGGGCGGTGGCCCGGTCCAACGGTGCCGCCCTGTCCTCGTGCGTTCAGGAGGGAGCGGTCGTCACCGTGACCGTCGCCGTCCCGTATCTCGCGTTGTCCGCGACCGGGACTGCGCGCGCCGGGCCGCCGGCCGGCCCCACCCGCGGCCGTGTCAGTCGAACACCGTCTCCACGTAGCGGTACGCGACCGCGGTGGGAAGCCGCCCATGACCGTCGTCGGAGGCGAACTCGACCTCCGCGCCCGCGGCACGAACGTAGAGATAGTGCTTCGAGCCGGCAGAGGCCGAGATCTCCAGACGGGGTCGGGCGTCTCCGGAGTCGAGGAAGCCGGTCGAGATGGTCTTCCCCTCGAGGGGGCCGTCGATCAGTTTGGCTGTGTACGTCGTCGTCGTTGCCATGCGCCCATTGTCCTCCCGGCACCGTGCCGCGCATAGGGGCCGGGAGCGTGGTGGAGACTGCGCCCACGGCGAACGGGAGGTACACGATTAGGCAGACGAACGGCGAAGGTGTGTATGGTTTGCCTGTCGGCCGCACGGACCGCGCGGGTCGTGGACCGTCGCAGCAGGGGGAGCGCCGCGTTCGTCCCAACGGGCGAGACCGTCAGCTGTGGACGACACAGTGTGTGCATATTAAGAGGAGTCACGTGCCTGACACGAAGAAGCTCGTCATCGTCGAGTCACCCAACAAGGTGAAGTCGATCGCGCAGTATCTGGGCGACGGCTACGAGGTCATGGCCTCGGTCGGGCACATCCGCGACCTCATCGAGCCGAAGAACCTTCCGCCTGAGCTCAAGAAAGGCTCGCTCGGAAAGTTCTCCGTCGATGTCGAGAACGAGTTCGAGCCCTACTACGTGGTGTCCGACCAGAAGAAGAAGACGGTCGCCGACCTCAAGCGCGCGCTGAAGAACGCCGACGAACTCCTCCTCGCGACGGATGAAGACCGCGAGGGCGAGGCCATCGCGTGGCACCTCGTCGAGGTGCTGAAGCCGAAGGTCCCCGTCAAGCGGATGGTCTTCCACGAGATCACCCGCGAGGCCATCGAGAAGGCCCGAGACAACACCCGCGAGATCGACACCGCCCTGGTCGACGCCCAGGAGACCCGGCGCATCCTCGACCGCCTCTACGGCTACGAGGTGTCGCCCGTGCTCTGGCGCAAGGTCGGACCCGGCCTCTCGGCCGGACGCGTGCAGTCCGCCGCGACGAGACTCGTGGTCGACCGCGAGCGGGAACGGCTCGCCTTCATCCCGGCGTCGTACTGGGGGCTCACCGCCCAGCTCGCGCCGGAGGACGCGAACGCCTTCGAGGCGCGGCTCGCGCGCATCGACGGCGACCGCGTCGCCACGGGCCGCGACTTCGACGACCACGGCCGCCTCACCTCCGGCGCACGCACGCTCGACGAGGCATCGGCGACGGCCCTCGCCGCGGCCGTCCGCCAGCCGAGCACGACGGTCGCCGTGTCGAAGCTCGACACCAAGCCGTACTCGCGGCGCCCGGCGGCTCCGTTCACGACCTCCACGCTCCAGCAGGAGGCGGCTCGCAAGCTGCGCTTCTCCGCACGGCAGACGATGAGCGTCGCCCAGTCTCTGTACGAGAACGGCTACATCACCTATATGCGAACCGACTCCGCGTCGCTCTCGCAGCAGGCGACCAACGCGGCCCGTGCGCAGGCGGCGAAGCTGTACGGGCCGGAGACGGTTCCGGACAAGCCGCGCACCTACGCCTCCAAGAGCAAGAATGCGCAGGAGGCGCACGAGGCGATCCGCCCGTCCGGCGAGACCTTCCGCACCCCGGCCGAGCTCGAGCGCTCGCTCCGCGGTCCGGAGTTCCGCCTCTACGAGCTGATCTGGAAGCGCACCGTCGCTTCGCAGATGGCGGATGCGAAGGGCCAGACGGCGTCCGTGACCGTCGAGGCACGGATCGGCGAAGGACCGCTCGACGGAACGGTCGCCGAGTTCACCGCGAGCGGAACGGTCATCACCTTCCGCGGGTTCCTCAACGCCTACGAGGAGGGCAAGGACGAGGAGCGCAATGCGTCCGACTCCGCCGAGGCCAAGCTGCCGCCGCTGAAGGAGGGCCAGCAGCTCGAGGTGCGCGACATCGCGGCCGACGGCCACGAGACCACGCCGCCGCCCCGTTACACAGAGGCGAGCCTCGTCAAGACGCTCGAGGAGCTCGGGATCGGGCGCCCCTCGACGTTCGCCAGCATCATCTCCACGATCATCGACCGCGGCTACGTCACGCAGCGTGGTCAAGCGCTCGTGCCCAGCTGGGTGGCGTTCTCCGTCGTCCGGCTGCTGGAGGACTACTTCGCCGACCTGGTGCAGTACGACTTCACCGCCGAAATGGAAGACGACCTCGACCGCATCGCCGAGGGCGAGGCCGAACGCGTCGACTGGCTGAACAGCTTCTACTTCGGCAGCGGCAAGCACAAGGGGCTGCGCCGGGTCATCGACAACCTCGGCGAGATCGACGCCCGAAGCATCAACTCCATCACGATCGACGAGGGCATCACCCTCCGCATCGGCAAGTACGGTCCCTACCTCGAGGTCGCCGACGCCGAGGCAGGCCCGGACGCACCGCCTCGCCGTGTGAACATCCCGCCGGAACTCGCCCCCGACGAGCTCACCCCCGCCAAGGCGCGCGAGCTGATCGAGGCCCCGGTGCAGACGGACCGCGTGCTCGGCACCAACCCCGGCAACGGCAAGCTGGTGCTGGCGAAGGACGGGCGCTTCGGCCCGTACGTGACCGAGGCCGATCCGGAGGAGGAACCGACCGTCGACTCCGCCACCGGCGAAGTGGTCGAGGCGGCGAAGAAGACGAAGAAGGCCGCGGCGGCGAAGCCCCGCACCGCATCCCTGTTCAAGTCGATGGACCTCGCGACGATCGACCTGGAGACGGCACTCAAGCTGCTCGACCTCCCGCGCGTCGTCGGCGCCGACCCGGCGACCGGCGACGAGATCCAGGCGCAGAACGGACGTTACGGGCCTTACCTCAAGAAGGGCACGGACACCCGCTCCCTTCCGAGCGAGGACGACATCTTCGACATCGACCTGGCCGGAGCGCTCGAGCTGTTCGCGCAGCCCAAGTACGGCAACCGCCGCGCCTCGAGCGCGCTCAAGGAGTTCGACGCCGATCCGGTCAGCGGTAAGCCGATCCGGATCAAGGACGGCCGCTTCGGCGCCTACGTCACCGACGGCGAGACCAACGCGACGATCCCACGGGGCGAGACCGTCGACGAGGTCGACTTCGACCGGGCGGTCCAGCTCCTCGCCGACAAGCGGGCCAAGGGTCCTGCCAAGAAGCCGGCCCGCCGCAGCACCACGGCGAAGGCGGGCACGGCGAAGACGGCGACGGCGAAGGCCACCACCGCGAAGAAGACGTCGACGGCGAAGCCTGCTGCCAAGAAGACCGCGACGAAGGCCGCCGCGAAGAAGTCCGCCGAGTGACCGCGGGGCTGTTCATCACGCTGGAGGGCGGAGACGGCGTCGGCAAGTCGACGCAGGCAGCGCTCCTGGAGGAGTGGCTGACCGCCCAAGGGCGGACCGTCGTCCGCACCCGCGAGCCCGGCGGGACGGAGTTCGGGGTGGAGGTGCGCGAGATCGTCCTCCACCACCGCGGCGACATCGCGCCCCGCGCCGAGGCGCTGCTGTACGCGGCCGATCGCGCCCACCACGTCGCCACGCTGGTGCGTCCCGCGCTGGAGCGCGGCGACATCGTGCTGCAGGACCGCTACATCGACTCCTCCGTGGCCTACCAGGGCGCCGGGCGGGTGCTCGACGCGCAGCAGATCCGCGACCTGTCCCTCTGGGCCGCAGAGGGCCTGCTGCCCGACCTCACCATCCTTCTCGACCTCGACGAGGACGCCGCCCGCGCGCGACTCGACGGCGCGCGCACCCGCTACGACCGGCTGGAGGCGGAACGCTCCGACTTCCACGCCCGCGTCCGCGAGGCCTACCTGGGGCTCGCCGCGGCAGAGCCGGAGCGATTCCTCATTGTGGACGCCTCGCGTCCCGTCGACGACATCGCGGCGGAGATCCGCGAGCGCCTCAGCGGCCGCGTCTGAACGGGGCCGACCACGACGCCCGCGGCCTCGGGCACGCGTCCGCGGGTGTCCGCGGTGACGGCTAGCCTGGAACGCATGACGGTGTGGGACGAGCTCACGGGGCAGGACGAGGCGATCGAGGTCGTCCGCGCCGCCGCGGAGGGCTCCGGCACCTCGGCCGGAGGGTCCGGCAACCGCGGCATGACCCACTCCTGGCTCATCACGGGGCCGCCCGGCTCCGGCCGCTCGAACCTCGCCTACGCGTTCGCCACCGCGCTGCTCAGTCCCGGCACGCCGGAGGGCGACCTCGCCACCCGCCGCCAGGTGGAGGCGCGCACCCACCCCGACCTCGCCGTGCTCAGCACGGAACGTGTCATCATCTCCATCGACGAGGTGCGGTCGCTCGTCGCCAGCTCGCAGTTCTCGCCGTCGGTCGGCCGCTATCGGGTCATGGTGATCGAAGACGCCGACCGCATGACCGAACGCACCTCCAACGTGCTGCTGAAGGCGCTGGAGGAGCCACCGGAGCGCACGGTGTGGATCCTCTGCGCGCCGAGCGAGGCGGACCTCCTGCCGACCATCCGCTCCCGGGTCCGCACGGTGCGGCTGCGGGTGCCGAGCGTGGGCGACGTCGCCGAGCTCATCCGGCGCCGCGACGGCGTGGATGAGGAGAGCGCAGAGCGCGCCGCGCGCCACGCCCAGAGCCACATCGGAATGGCGCACCGTCTCGCCACCAACGAGGAGGCCAGGCGCCGTCGCGAGCAGACCCTGCAGCTCGCCCTCGGCATCCGCTCTGTCTCCGACGCCGTGCTTGCCGCCGCGACCCTGCTGGAGATCGCGGGCGCCGACGCGAAGGCGATCACCGAGGAACGCGACGCCGAGGAGCGCGAGCACGCCCTCCGCTCACTCGGCATCGAGCCGGGCGGCACCATCCCTCCTGCTCTGCGCGGCCAGCTGCGCCAGCTCGAAGAGGACCAGAAGCGGCGCGCGACGCGCAGCCTGCGCGACGGCATCGACCGCATCCTGGTCGACCTGCTCTCCCTCTACCGCGACGTCATGATGCTCCAGCTGGGCACCGACAGCGAGCTGGTCAATCGCGAGCTCGGCGCCGAGCTCGACGCTCTCAGCACCCACACGACTCCGGCCGCTACGCTCGCCGCGATGGACGCCGTGGCGACCGCGCGGGAGCGCATCGACGGCAACGTCGCCCCGGCCCTCGCCCTCGAGGCCATGCTGACCACGATCCTGCGCGGCACGACCGCACGAAAGGGGAGCGACCTGTGATCACCCGACCCGGCCCCTCGGCGCCCCGCCGGCGCAGCGGGCTCACCGCCGTCGTGGCGCTCGCCGCGGTGCTCGCGCTGACCCTGAGCGGGTGCGTCACCTGGTTCCTCCCAGCCAAGACGTCCGCCACCTCCACGCCGTCGCCCGAGAAGGTCGCCGCGGCACTGCGGCCGTACTACGGCCAGGTCCTGAAGTGGACCGGCTGCGGCAATGGGATGCAGTGCACGACGGCGAAGGCGCCGCTGGACTGGAACGAGCCCGGCAAGGGCGAGATCGAGCTCGCCCTCATCCGCCAGCCCGCGAAGGGCACCAAGCAGGGTTCGCTGCTGACCAACCCGGGCGGCCCCGGCGCTTCCGGCTACGACTTCGTGAAGGACTCGGTCGACTTCGTCGCCGACAAGACCCTCCAGGACCACTTCGACATCGTCGGCTTCGACCCGCGCGGAGTGGGGCGGTCCACCGCGGTCAAGTGCTACGACGCCAAGCAGATGGACGACTACCTCTACGGCATCACCCCCGGCCAGCGCGGCTCCGACGAGTGGATCGCGGCCAACACGAAGGTCGCGAAGGACTTCGGCGACGCCTGCAAGAAGAACACGGGCGCACCGCTTCCGCGCGTCGACACCGTCTCCGCCGCCCGCGACCTCGATCTGCTCCGGGCGACCCTCGGCGACAAGAAGCTGAACTATCTCGGATACTCCTACGGCACCTACCTCGGTGCCGTCTATGCGGGGCTCTACCCGGGTAAGACCGGGCGGCTCGTGCTCGATGGCGCCCTGGACCCGGCGGCCAGCAACTTCGACGTCACCGAAGTGCAGGCGAAGGGCTTCGAGAGCGCCCTGCGGGCCTACCTCGCCGACTGCCTCACCCGCAAGGACTGCCCCTTCACCGGCACGGTCGACGAGGCGATGGCCACGGTGGGGCAGCTGCTGGCAGCGGTGGACAAGAGCCCCATCCAGAACTCCGACGGCCGCGAGCTCGGCGCCAACACGCTCGTGACCGCCATCATCACGCCGCTGTACGACGCCACCGCGTGGTCGTACCTCGACAAGCTGTTCGAGTCGGTGATGAAGGGCAACGCCTCGGTCGCGTTCACCCTCGCCGACACCTACAACAACCGGGACTCCGACGGCACCTACTCCGACAATTCGACCGAGGCCTTCGTGGCGATCAACTGCCTCGACTACACCTACAACGCCGACCCCGCCGTCATGCGGCAGCAGGCGGCGGAGCTCGCGAAGGCGGCGCCGGTCATCGGCCCGTACATGGCGTACGGCGACATCGGCTGCGCCAACTGGCCGTACAAGGCGACCGGCGATCGCGGCCCGATCTCCGCCGACGGCTCGGCGCCCATCCTCGTGGTCGGCACGACGAACGATCCGGCCACCCCGTACGTGTGGGCGAAGAACCTCGCCTCCGAGCTCCAGAACGGTCATCTGCTGACGTACAAGGGCGAGGGCCACACGGCGTACAACAAGTCGAACTCCTGCGTGAACGGCACCGTGGACGCCTACCTCGTCTCCGGGACGGTGCCCGAGAAGGGGAAGACCTGCTGAGCGTCAGCGGGAACGACCGGGTGAGTGGTGCAATTTTGCAGCGAGTGAAATAATCGTGGATGTGTCTGCCGCCCCCGATGCCCTGGTGAGCGAACCGGGCCTGCGCGAACGCAAGCGCATCGCCACCCGGCGCGCCATCCAGCTCGCCGCCGTCGAGCTGGCGAGCGAGCGCGGCTTCGACCGCGTCACGATCGACGAGATCAGCCACGTCGCCAACGTCTCGCCGCGAACGTTCTTCAACTACTTCCCGTCGAAGGAGTCCGCCATCATCGGCGAGCTGCCGGAGCTGCCCGACGAGGAGACCGTCGAACGGTTCGTGGCGGCCGGGCCGGAAGAGCCGATCCTGGACGGCATCAGCACCCTGCTCATCGCCGCGATCGACCTCGGTGACACGTCGGAGCCCGAGGTCGACGACCGCACGTCCGGACCGGAGAGCGTCCACCGCCTGCACGAGCTGCGCCGGGCCCTGCTCAAGGACAACCCGGAGCTGTTCGCCCTGAGGATGGCGAGCATGCACAAGTTCGAGGACGCGCTGAGCGGTGTGGTGCAGCGCCGGCTCGCCCACGACGACCCGGAGCTCTCCGCCGACCAGGAGGCACTGCACCAGCGGGCGCGCCTGGTCACCTACGTGGCGTTCGCGGGCATGCGTCACGCCTGGTCGTGCTGGGCGGACCACGGCGGCGTCGAACCGCTCTCCGACCGCCTGCGCAGCTCGTTCGAGCAGCTCTCCGCCCTCGGAACGCAGGTGCGCTGACCGCCGTCGACGCCTGGTCGGCAGCACCCCGCCGGATCGGGTAAGCTATCTGACTGTGCGTCGGGCGTCAGTCCGGCCCACGCCGCCCTAGCTCAGTCGGCAGAGCATCTCACTCGTAATGAGAAGGTCAAGGGTTCGATTCCCTTGGGCGGCTCCATCTCCTCTTCTCCATCGGCGCCGTCGCGTGCGTCCGGCCCCTGGTGGATCCGTCCCTCGGGTGGTTGGCTGCGGACATGGCGGATGAGCTGAAGCGCGGCGACCGGGTCGAGTGGTCCTCCCACGGGCTGGACGTGCCGGGCAGGGTCGAGAGGAAGATCACCGACGACACCGAGGCGGCCGGCCGCAGGGTCAAGGCCTCGGAGGACGACCCGCAGTACCTGGTGAAGAGCGACAAGAGCGGCAAGGAAGCCGTGCACAAGCCTGACGCGCTGCACAGGGACGAGAAATGACGAACGGCCCGCAGGTCCCCCGATCTGCGGGCCGTTCGCCGTCCCCCGTTCCTTTCCCCCTGGTCTGTGTCAGCCGATCGACTCGACGTGGTTGCCGTTCTTGCTGACGAGGTACCCGCCCATGAACGACCAACTCGGCCAGCCCGAGCGCTCGATCGACCATAGCTTCGTGCCCGTCGCCAGGTCGTAGGCGGAGCCTGGCGCCGATTCGCCGTCATAGGTGTAGACGTTGGTCAGTCCGAAAAGTTGGATGCCAGCCATGGGCACCGAAGCAAGGTTCCCGGCCGCCGCGCCTGTGGATCTACTCAGCTCGCAGCGATCGGCTCCGGACCAGAGCACGAAGGCGTCGTTGGCGGCATCCAGCATCGCGCGTTCTGGGCCGTAGCCGTTGGTGATGCAGGTCGGCGTCGGCACGCTCCACAACCGGTCGCCCGTCTGCTGATCGAACAGGGTGATCGTAGCTCGGTCGGCGATGAAGAACTGGCCGGTATCGGGTGAGCCGAGCACCTGGTCGCCGGGCGTGGAGGCAGCAAAGAGGCGGCCGGCGGGCGGCAGACTCTTCGTCCAGACCTCACGGCCATCCAATCCGTACCCGGTGAGGTCGAATGGCGTCCCTCCAGACGCATAGGGCTGTCCGACCAGGATCTGGCTCATCGTGCTGACCTGCTGTCCCGAGACGGTGGTCGGTTCGCCCGTCTCCAGATCGATGAAAAAGGTCTCGTACGTGCTGTTCGTCAGGTTCCAGCCTTGGGCGGTCACAACGGACGAGCCGGGCACCGGTTCGTCCAGCGTCGACTCGACCTTTCCGAGCGAGGTCGACCACACCGGTTCGGCCGGGTCGGTCGGCCGGACGCGCATGATCGTGTCCTCGACCTCGCGGCCGTCGGAGTCACGCTTGTGGGTCAGCACGAGCACGTCACCGGAGTCGCCGGGCACCGCCTGTATATCCCGCACGGGGACGAAGTCGTCGCCCTCGGGACGGAACGTCCCGAGGGTCGCTCCCGTCGTGAGGTCGAGCACGTCGTGCGGCCCCGCAGCGGGATCCGGGTCGGCGAAGACGGCCCGGCCGGACGTGCCGAGGACGGTGAAACCGACGCGCCAGTCGGGCGTTTCCCGGGTGAAGCGCCACTCGCGCTGCCACAGCACTCTACCGTTCGACGTGTCGACGAGGGTGACCCCGTAGTGCTCGTCCTTCTGGCTGCCGCAGTCGCCGCCTCCCTCGTACTCCTTCGGCCGCACGCCCGACACCAACACCGCGCGCGCATCGCTCAGGCTGAAGGTGCGGATTCCTGTGCAGTCTGTGATGCCGGGCAGGTCGAGTGACCAGCGGGTCGTCGCAGGCAGGCTGTTGACGTCATGGGGCTCGATCACCCCCGGATCGACGAGCGGCGGGTTCGCCGACGTGGGCGTCAAGGTGGGCGACGGAGTCGGCGTGACCGTCTGTGTCGGTGTCGGGGCTGGTACCGGCGGGGTGTCGCCGCTGCCGAAGTGCAGCACGCCCGTCAGCGCGAGCGCAGCGGTGCCGCCTGCCAGGGCGACGGCGACGCCCGAGAGCACGCTGGTGAGGAGGATCTGGAGGCGCTTGCGGCGGCGTGGCTCGTCCTCGACGGTGTCGATCAGCAGCTGCCGGATGGCTGCGCTGCGCTCGGGGGTGAATTCCGTGGTGCTCATCGTGCACCTCCTTCGAGGATCGTGGGATCGGCGGCCAGCGGCGAGGCCAGCTCCGTGAGTCGGGCTCGGGCCCGGGACAGCCGGGACTTGACGGTGCCCTCCGGCACCCCGAGCGCCGCAGCCGCCTGGGCGGTCGTCAGCTCTTCGAGGACGCACAATGTGATGACGTCCTGGTCGCGCTTGCTCAGCTTGGCGAAGGCGTCCCGCACCTGCCGTCCGCGGTCGGCGCCGTCGAGCGTCTCGTCGACCGTCGGGGCGTGATCGTCCTGCGGGGGAGCCGGTGGCAGCTTGCTGAGGGCGGTGCGGTAGCGTCGCGCGCCCCGCGCGTGGTTCCGGGCGGCGTAGTTGGTGGTGACGAGAAGCCAGCCGATGATCGAGTCGTCGACGAGGCGGACGGATTCCCGCCTGCGCCACGCTTCCAGGAAGACGACGGCGGTCACATCCTCGGCGTCGTGGCGTTCCCGAAGCAGCCGCAATGCGTGGCCGAAGACGCGGTCGCGGTGGCGGTCGTACAGCGACGCGAACGCGGGGCCGTCCCCGCCGCGTGCCGCCGACCAGGCCGCGGCCTCGTCGAAGTCATCCGTGCTCATACCCTCTACTGTCCGAACCCCCGCATACGGTTCCATTCCTCCATATCGGCACGGTGCGACGTTCAGGAAGCCCAGGTAGCATACCCGGATGCAGCAATCGGATCAGCCGGAGACCGGCGCGCCCGGGCGCGCTCCGCGGCGGCCGCTCGCCGGCATCATGACCGCGGTGCGCTCGCACCCGAAGACCTGGATGGCCGCAGGCGCGGCCGTCGTCTTCCTTCTCCTCGCGTCCGGGAGCGTCGCGCTCGGCGCGACTGTCGGAGCGCCGGCCGCCGCCGCGGGCCCCGCCTCGCCGACGGCGACGCCCACGCGTACCCCGACCCCGACTCCGACCCCGACGGTCGACCCGGGACGCCCCGTTCCCGCCAACCAGGGCGCGGCGACGCGCGTCCGCACCTGCTCGGTCGCCGGCCTCGCGGGCGACGGGCGGCTCGGCACGCTCGAGGCGCAGGTCGTGAACGCGAAGACCGGCCAGGTGCTGTTCGACCGCAACGGCGGAAAGCCGGCCCCCACCGCCTCCGTGCTGAAGACGCTGACGTCGGCGGCCGCGCTCGCCACCCTCGGACCCGACTACCGTGTCTCGACCACGGTCGTCGCGGGAAGCACCCCCGGCCAGGTCGTGATCGTGGGCGGCGGCGACGTGACGCTCTCGCGCCTGCCGGCCGGCCAGGCCTCGTTCTACACCGGCGCGCCCAAGATCCAGGACCTCGCGAATCAGGTGAAGCAGGCCATGGGCGGCCAGCCGATCACCTCCATCGTCGTCGACTCGTCGCTCTTCGGCGCACCGTTCTGGCAGCCCAGCTGGGACGAGCACGAGGAGCGGGTCGTCGAGGGCTCGACGCCGTACATGACCTCGCTCATGGTCGACGGCGACCGCGACGACCCCACCGCCGTCGAGTCCCCGCGCAGCACGGACCCCGTCTCGCGGGCCGTGCAGTACTTCCAGCAGTACCTGGGCACGAACGTCGGCGTCAGCCAGGGCGTCGCCCCGGCGGGCGCGAAGCAACTCGGCGTCGTGCAGTCCCAGCCGGTGACGACGCTGATCGACCAGGCGATGCGCGTCTCCGACAACACCATCATGGAGGAGCTCGCCCGGCTCGTCGCGATCAAGAACGGCGCGGGCAACACCTTCGACGCGCTCAACGCCGGCGTGCTCGCCGGGCTGAAGGGCTACGGGATCGACACCTCCGGCATCCACATCGCCGACGGCTCCGGCCTGAGCGACGACAACGCGGTCCCGCCGTCGTACCTGACGCAGCTGTTCATCAAGGTGATGAACCGGCAGAACGGCCTCGGTGTGGTCTACGACGGCCTTCCCGTCGCGGGCAAGTCGGGCACGCTCGGCCCGGGCTACAACCGGTTCACGGGCGCGAACTCCGCCGCCCGCGGCGCCGTGTTCGCCAAGACCGGCTGGATCGACCACGGCTACACGCTCTCCGGCATCGTGAACGCGGCAGACGGCACGCCGCTCACCTTCGCGGTGTTCGCCCTCGGCGACGTCGGCGACAACGCCAAGCAGGCCATCGACACCCTCGTCACCGGTTTCTACAAGTGCGGTGACAATCTCACCAACGGCTGACCTCGGGAGGCGGCACATGGGCAGGGCGCTCTTCATCGTCGACGTTCAGAACGACTTCACGGAGGGCGGTGCGCTCGGTGTCGAAGGCGGCGCCGCCGTCGCGGAAGGCGTGACGGCCTGGCTGCGCGACCACGCGGACGACTACGACCTCATCGTGGCGAGCCGCGACTGGCACGACGGCCACAACGACAATGGCGGCCACTTCGCCACCGACGACGAGCCGGACTTCGTGGAGAGCTGGCCGGTTCACTGCGTCGCGGGCACGCCGGGGGCCGAATACCACCCGGCGCTCGACACGACGCGGGTGACGCATCACGTCCACAAGGGCCAGGGCGTTCCGGCGTACTCGCTGTTCGAGGGGCGGACGGAGGCGGGTGAGACGGTGCACGAGCTGCTGGACGAGCGCGGCATCCACGAGGTCGACGTCGTCGGCATCGCGACCGACTACTGCGTGCGGGCGTCGGCGTTGGATGCGCTGGGCCACGGTCAGCACGTGCGCGTGCTGACCGGGCTCGTGGCCGGCGTGGCTGCGACCTCGTCGGAGGCCGCGCTCGCCGAGCTGGCGCACGCCGGCGCGGAGCTCGTGGACTGAGCGCCGCATCCACGCTACCCTGATTGCTAGCCCATCTAGTAATCAGGAGGCGTAGTGTCTGAACCGGCCCGTTGGGTGCGCATCGTCGTTCCCACCGTCCTCGTGCTGATCTGGCTCGCGCTGGCCGGCCTCGGCGGACCGACGTTCGGCAAGCTGTCCGGCGTCTCGACCAACGACCAGGCCTCCTTCCTGCCCGCCAGCGCCGAGTCGACCGAGGTGCAGGACTGGCAGAAGCGTTTCACCGACTCCGGCGCCATCCCCGCGATCGTCGTGGTGGAGGCGGACGGGACCATCCAGAAGAGCGAGCTCGGCACCACCTACGCCGAGCTGGGGCGGAAGCTCGGCGAGGTCGACGGCGTGCAGGCACCGCCGGAGGGTCAGCAGACGAGCGTGGCCGGGCCGATCCCGTCGGAGGACGGGAAGGCGGTCGAGTACATCGTGCCCGTCGAGCAGTCGGACGAGCTGAAGACGGTCGTCGCCGACCTGCGCTCGGTCGCCGACGAGGGCGTCCCGGAGGGTGCGAAGGCGTGGGTCACCGGGCCGGCCGGTCTCACCGCCGACCTCGTCGCCGCCTTCGGGGGCATCGACGGCATCCTGCTGCTGGTCGCGGTGGCGGCCGTGTTCGTCATCCTGCTGCTGGTGTACCGCGCGCTGCTGCTGCCCTTCCTCGTGCTGTTCACGTCGATCTTCGCGCTGTGCGCGGCGATCCTCGTGGTCTACCTGTTCGCTCTCTGGGGCTGGATCAAGCTGTCCGGGCAGAGCCAGGGCATCCTCTCGATCCTCGTGATCGGCGCGGCCACCGACTACTCGCTGCTGCTGGTCGCCCGGTACCGGGAGGCGCTGGAGCGGGACGAGTCGCGCTGGGTCGCCATCCTCCGCGCCTGGAAGGCGGCGTTCGAGCCGATCGTCGCCTCGGGCGCCACGGTCATCCTGGCGCTGCTGTGCCTGCTGTTCTCCGATCTGAACTCCAACAAGAGCCTCGGACCCATCGCCGCGATCGGGATCGTGTTCTCCCTCTTCGCGGCGCTGACCCTGCTGCCCGCGCTGCTCGCGATCTTCGGCCGGGCGTCCTTCTGGCCGTTCCGGCCGGTGGTCGGCGGCCGTCGGCACCCGCACGAGAAGGGCGCGACCCTCACCGGGCTGGAGGGCGTGAGCGGCCTGTGGCGACGCGTCGGCGGTCTGATCGCGCGCCGCCCGCGGGTCACCTGGATCGTGTCGTTCGTGCTGCTCGCGGCGTGTGCGCTGGGCCTCACCCAGCTGAAGGCCAACGGCGTCCAGCAGACCGACGTGGTGCTCTCCCAGTCCGACGCGGTCGACGGCCAGGCCGTCGTGGCCAAGCACTTCGACGCGGGCTCCGGCTCTCCGGTGCTCATCGTCGCGCCGGAGTCCGACGGCGACGCCGTGCTTGCCGCGACCGAGAAGACCGACGGCATCGCTTCCGCCGGGTTCTACACCGGCGGCGGCAGGCCGCAGCCGGGTGTGCAGCAGGAGCCGGTGGTGAAGGACGGCCATGTGCTGATCCAGGCCACGCTCGCTTCGGAGCCCGACTCGGCCGAGGCGGAGGCGGTCGTGAAGAAGCTGCGGACGACCCTCTCCGACGACGGCTCGGTGCTCGTCGGCGGCGTCACGGCGATCGCGCTCGACACCAACGAGACGGCGCAGAGCGATCTGCTGAAGATCATCCCGATCGTGCTCGGGGTCATCCTGCTCATCCTGATGCTGCTGCTCCGGTCGATCCTCGCGCCGGTGCTGCTGATCGGCTCCGTCGTGCTCTCGTACGCGGCCGCGCTCGGTGTCTCGGCGCTCGTGTTCGACCACGTCTTCGGATTCCCCGGCGCGGATGCGGCGGTGCCGCTGTTCGGCTTCGTGTTCCTGGTCGCGCTCGGGGTCGACTACAACATCTTCCTGATGACGCGCGTGCGGGAGGAGTCGCTGCGCATCGGGACCCGGCCCGGCATCCTGCGCGGACTCGGCCTGACCGGCAGCGTCATCACCTCGGCCGGGGTGGTGCTCGCGGCGACGTTCGCGGCGCTCGCCGTCATCCCGATCCTGTTCCTGGTGCAGATCGCGTTCATCGTGGCGTTCGGCGTGCTCCTCGACACGGTCGTGGTGCGGTCGCTGCTCGTGCCGGCGGTGTCGTACGACATCGGTCGTGCGATCTGGTGGCCGTCGAAGCTGTGGCGCAAGAAGGACCACGAGGCGAGGGCGGAGCTGTCGTCCTGACCCGCACCGGGTTGCTGGCGCGTCGCGCGTGAACGAGAGTGGGGGAATGGCCCACCTGCACGTCGACCGGCACCCCGGCGACGACCCCGTCCTCCTCGTCCACGGCTTCGCGTCGACCGGAGCGCTCACCTGGGAGGCGACGGGATGGGTCGCCGCGCTCGCCGAGGCCGGTCGCGGCGCGATCGTCCCCGACCTGCGCGGGCACGGCCGCAGCGACGCGCCGCACGATGCGGCGGCGTACTCGCCCGACCTCCTCGCCCAGGACCTGCTCGCGGTGCTCGACGAGCAGGGTGCCGACCGCGTCGATGTGATCGGGTACTCGATGGGCAGCTGGGTCTCGCTCGCGCTCGTCGGGCTCGCGCCGGCGCGCGTCCGCCGCCTCGTCGTCGGGGGCATCGGCACGGTGGAGCAGTTCGGCCGCTGGGGCGTCGGGCCCGTGCAGGCGGCACTCCGCGGCGAGCCGGGCGCCCTCGGTGCCGACAGTCCTCTCGCGCCCCTGCTCGCGTCCCTCCGCCAGGCGCCCGGGGTGGACCGCGAGGCGCTCGCCGCGTGCGCGGCCGGGATGGCGACGCACCCGCTGCCGCTGGCGAGCACGGTCCCGACGCTGCTGGTCGCAGGCGACGCCGACCCGGTGGCCCAGGATGCGGCGGAGGCCGCCCGCCTGCTCGGCGCACGGCTGGTGGAGCTGCCGAAGCGTAACCACGTCACGGCCCTCAGCGCCCGCGGCTTCAAGGCCGCCGCGCTGCCGTTCCTCGCAGGCGACGGCCCTGCATAGTCCCGGCCCGGCGTCGTACGATGTGCGAGGACCGAAGGAGGGCCGCATGGTCGACAAGCTCGACGCCGAGCTGATCGCGTTGCTGGCCGCCGAACCCCGGCTGGGCGTGTTCGAGGCGTCCCGGAGGTTGGGGGTCGCGCGCGGGACGGTGCAGGCGCGGCTCGACCGGCTGCAGCGCTCGGGGGTGGTGCAGGACTTCGCGCCCACTGTCGATCCGGAACTGCTGGGGTACCCCGTGACGTCCTTCGTCACGGCCGAACTCGCCACCGGCGAGGACGCCGCGGCCGCGGTCGAACACCTGCGCGGCATCCCCGAGGTGCTGGAGGCGCACACGATCACCGGCGCAGGCGACCTGATGATCCGGGCGGTCGCGCGATCCAACGGCGACCTGCAGCGCGTGATCGGGCGTATCGTCGGCGCTCCGGGGATCGTGCGCACCTCGACGGTGATCGCACTGGCGACCGCCATCCCGTACCGCACCGTGCCGCTCGTGCAGGCGGCGGTCGCGACGGACGACGCAACAGAGGAGGAGAACGGGTGATGGATGAGAAGGCGCTGCTGGAGCGCGTGCCCGACGGACTGTACATCGGCGGCGAGTGGACGGCCGGCTCGGCCGGGACCTTCCCGGTGTTCGACCCGGCGACCGGGGACCGCATCAAGGAGATCGCCGACGCCTCGCCGGAGGACGGCATCCGGGCGCTGGACGCCGCGGTCGCCGCCGCCGACGACTGGGCGGCCACGCCGGCCCGGCAGCGCGGCGAAATCCTCCGCCGCGCGTTCGACCTGCTGCAGGAGCGCCGCGACGAGTTCGCGCTCCTGATGACGCTGGAGATGGGCAAGCCGCTCGCCGAGGCCAGTGGCGAGGTGACCTACGGCGGCGAGTTCCTGCGCTGGTTCTCCGAGGAGGCGGTGCGGATCACCGGTCGGTACGGCGCCAACCCGGAGGGCACGGGGCGGATGATCGTGTCGCAGCATCCCGTCGGCCCGTGCTTCCTGATCACGCCGTGGAACTTCCCGCTCGCGATGGCGACGCGCAAGATCGCGCCGGCGCTCGCCGCTGGCTGCACGGTGGTCATCAAGCCCGCCGAGCTGACGCCGCTGACGACGCTGTACTTCGCGAAGCTCCTGGAGGACGCGGGACTTCCCGGCGGTGTGCTCAACGTCGTCACGACGACGACCTCCGGCAAAGTCTCCGCACCGATCATCGCCGACCCGCGGCTGCGCAAGCTGTCGTTCACCGGCTCCACCGAGGTCGGCAGGAAGCTGCTGCAGCAGGCGTCGGAGAACGTGCTGCGGACCTCGATGGAGCTCGGCGGCAACGCGCCGTTCGTCGTCTTCGACGACGCCGATCTCGACAAGGCCGTGGACGGCGCGATGCTCGCCAAGTTCCGCAACATCGGGGAGGCGTGCACCGCCGCCAACCGCTTCATCGTGCACGAGGCCGTGGCCGACGAGTTCGCCCGGCGGGTGACCGAGCGCGTGAACGGCCTGAAGGTCGGCCGCGGCACCGAGGACGGCGTGAGCATCGGCCCGCTGATCAACGAGGACGCGATCGAGAAGGCCTCCGGCCTGCTGCAGGACGCGGTCACGCGGGGTGCCTCGGTGCTCACCGGCGGCTCGCGCGTGCAGGGGACGGGCACGTTCTTCGAGCCGACCGTCGTCACCGACGTGCGCCCGGGCAGCGAGATCCTCCGGCAGGAGATCTTCGGGCCGGTGCTCTCGATCATCCGGTTCTCCGACGAGGACGAGGCTGTCCGGCTCGCCAACGACACCGAGTACGGTCTGGTCTCGTACGTCTTCACGACGGACCTCGCCCGCGGGCAGCGGATGATCGAGCGGCTCGAGACCGGGATGATGGGGCTGAACGTCGGCGTCGTATCGAACGCGGCGGCCCCCTTCGGCGGTGTGAAGCAGTCGGGGCTCGGGCGCGAAGGCGGCTTCGAGGGCATCCACGAGTACCTGAACACCAAGTACACGCTCACGCCCAACCCGTTCGGAGCCTGATATGACCCGCGCAGAAGCCGTCATCGTCGACGTGGTCCGCACCCCCTCCGGGCGCGGCAAGCCGGACGGGGAGCTGTCCGACATCCACCCCGCCGACCTGCTTGCAGGGGTGCTCATCGAGCTGGTGAACCGCACCGGCATCGACCCGGCGGTCGTCGACGATGTGATCGGCGGATGCGTCACGCAGTCGGGCGAGCAGGCCGGAAACATCACGCGCACGGCGCTGCTCAGCGCGGGTTTCCCGGAGAGCGTGCCCGCCGTGACGGTCGACCGGCAGTGCGGCTCCAGCCAGCAGGCCGCCGCCTTCGCCGCACAGGGCGTCATCTCCGGCGCCTACGACATCGTCATCGCCTGCGGCGTCGAGTCGATGAGCCGTGTGCCGATGGGCTCGAACGTGCAGGGCGCGTCGCTCGGCGGGGAGCTCCTGCGGCAGCGCTACCCCGAGGGCCTCGTCAATCAGGGGGTCGCCGCGGAGCTGATCGCCGACCGGTGGGGCTTCAGCCGCGCGCAGCTCGACGACTACGCCGCCGAATCGCACGGCCGCGCGGCCTGGGCGGCGGCGAACGGCGCCTTCGAGGGGGAGCTGGTCGGCGTTCCGACCCCCGACTCGGGCAGCGTCGTGGCGGACGAGACCATCCGGCCGGGGACCACGCCGGAGGCGCTCGCGGGCCTGAAGCCCGTGTTCCGCACCGACCGGCTCGCCGAGCGGTTCCCGCAGCTGGAATGGCGCATCACCGCCGGCAACTCGTCGCCGCTCACCGACGGCGCCTCGGCGGCGCTCATCATGAGCGCGGACGCGGCGAAGCGGCTGGGCTTGCGGCCCCGGGCGCGCTTCCACTCCTTCGCCGTCGCCGGAAGCGACCCGCTGTTCATGCTGACCGGCATCCTCCCGGCGACGCGCAAGCTGCTGGAGCGCAGCGGCGTCGGGCTGGACGAGATCGACGCCTACGAGGTCAACGAGGCGTTCGCGCCGGTGCCGCTGCTCTGGCGTCAGGAGTTCGGCGCCGACCCGTCGAAGCTGAACCCGCGCGGCGGCGCGATCGCTCTCGGCCACGCGCTCGGCTCCTCCGGAATGCGGCTGCTGGCGACCCTGCTCAACGAGGTCGAGGCGCGCGGCGGGCGCTACGGCCTTCAGACCATGTGCGAGGGCGGAGGCACCGCCAACGCCACCCTCATCGAAGTGCTGCGCTGACCGCGCGAGCACCCCATCCACTCTCGATCAGAAGGAGAACCATGCGACTCGACGGATGCTCGGCCATCGTCACCGGCGGCGCGAGCGGACTCGGCAACGCGACCGCGCGGGCCCTCATCGACGGCGGCGCGCACGTCGTCATCCTCGACCTCCCCACGTCGGAGGGTGAGAAGGCGGCGACGGCGCTCGGCCCGAACGCGCGGTTCGTCGCGGCCGACGTCACCGACGAGGAGCAGGTGCAGGCGGCCGTGGACACCGCCTCGGCGCTTGCTCCGCTGCGAGTGGTCGTCAACTGCGCGGGCATCGCGACGGCGGAGAAGGTGCTCGGGCGTGACGGGCTCATCCCGCTGGATCACTTCGAGCGTGTGATCAGGGTCAACCTGATCGGGACCTTCAACGTCGTGCGGCTCGCCGCCGCGGCGATCGCGCAGACCGAGCCGGTGGGGGAGGAGCGCGGCGTGATCGTCAACACGGCGTCGGTCGCGGCGTTCGACGGGCAGATCGGCCAGCCGGCCTATTCGGCGTCGAAGGGCGGGGTCGCCGCGATGACGCTGCCGCTGGCGCGGGAGTTCGCACGGTCGCTCATCCGGGTGATGACGATCGCGCCGGGCATCTTCGAGACGCCCATGATGGCCGGCCTGCCGCAGGCGGCGCAGGATTCGCTCGCCGCCCAGGTGCCGCACCCGTCCCGTCTCGGCAAGCCGTCGGAGTACGCCTCCCTCGTGCGTGCGATCGTCGACAATCCCATGCTCAACGGCGAGACGATCCGCCTCGACGGCGCCATCCGCATGCAGCCCAAGTAACCCCGCTCCCACCCCGGCCACAAGCGATCAGTTCCTGAGTTTTTCGACCTCGATGCGGCGTGTCGAGCCGAAAAACTCAGGAACTGATGGCTTGGCAAAGGCGCTGGGGCGGGTGGGTCAGGCGCCGGAGTGGGCCTCGAGGAAGGAGTAGACGTCGGCGTCGTCGACGCCCGGAAAGGAACCGGAGGGCAGGGGCGACAGGATGTGCGCGTGCAGCCGCGCGCTCGGCCACGCCTTGCCCGCCCAGCGACCGGAGAGATCCGCGGGAGGCCGCTTGCAGCACGACTCGTCGGGGCAGCGCGACTCCGCCCGCACCGTCGTCTCGCGGCCGCGGAACCACTTCGCCTCGTCGAACGGCACGCCCACACTGATCGAGAAGCCGCCCTCCGCGGTCGTGCCGGTCTGCGTAGCGCACCAGTAGGTCCCCGCCGGGGTGTCGGTGTACTGGTACAGCTCCGTGGTGCGGTTGGTGTGGGTGAACGCGCTGCGGGCGCCCCACTTGCGGCAGACGATCTGACCCTCGATGGAGCCCGTCACATCCGTCGGCAGCGGCAGGCCGTCGTTCTCATACCCCTTGTAGAGCGCTCCGTCGTCGCCGACGCGGAGGAAGTGCAAGGTCATGTCGAGGTGAGTCGTCGCCAGGTTGGTGAGCCGCAGCGCCGCGGCCTCGTGGGTGACGCCGAACGCATCGCGGAAGTCCTCGACGGCGAGGTCCTTGTCTTTCTTCGCCTGCTGGAGGAAGCCCACCGCGGCATCCCGTGGCATCAGGCAGCACGCGGCGAAGTAGTTGATCTCCAGCCGCTGCCGCAGGAAGTCGGCGTACGACTCCGGGCGGGTGTGCCCGAGGAGCCGGTGCGCCATCGCCTGCAGGGCCATCGAGCGGAGGCCGTGGCCGCCGGGGATGGACGCGGGCGGGAGGTAGATCCGGCCGTTCTCTAGGTCGGTGACCGAGCGCGCCGACCTCGGCAGGTCGTTCACGTAGATGAGCTCGAAGCCGAGACGTTCGGCCATCACGCTGACCTCACGGTGGGTGAGCGCGCCGCGCACGTGCCCTGACGCCTTCACCTGCTGCTCGGCCAGCTCCTCGATTTCGGGGATGTAGTTGTTCTGCGCCCGCATCCGCTCGCGCAGCTCGGTGTTGGCGCGCCTCGCCTCCTCCGGCGTCGCGATCGCTTCGCTGGCGCGGCGGCCGAGCTCGCGGTGCAGCCCGACGAGGGCGCGCAGTGTCTCGGTCGGCGTGCCTTTGGTCGGCTTCACCGCGGGCAGCCCGAGCGATGCGTACAGCGAGCCGCGCTGCGCCCGGGCGAGTTCGATCTCCAGGGCCGCGCGCTCGTCCGGCGGCTCGGCCGAGAGCAGGTCGGCCGGCTGCACGCCGAGCGCGGAGGCGAGTGAGCTGAGCAGGGTGACCCGCGGCTCGCGCTTGCCGTTCTCGATGAGCGACAGCTGGCTGGTGGCGACGCCCGCCGCCGCGCCCAGGTCGTCGAGGGTCATGCCCCGGCGGACTCGGAAGTGGCGGATGCGATGGCCCAGGGTGGCGACGTCGATGTCGCCCGTCTCGACGGTGCTCATGGTTTCACGCTAGCGAAAGAAACGCGATTCTTGCAAGCAATTGGACGGTTCAAAGGCTCCGAACATCCTTGATCCTGGATGCGTAACCGATTCTTTCACGCAAAGGACCCGCTATGAGCATCGCCGAGCTTCCGCTGACCGACACCGTTCCCTCCGGCGGCCTCGACGCCGTCCGCGCCTGGGTCGACGACATCGCCGCCCTCACGCGGCCCGACGAGATCGTGTGGTGCGACGGTTCGCTCGGCGAGGCCGACGGCCTCACCAAGCAGCTCGTGGCCGAGGGCAAGCTCATCCGGCTGAACCCGGAGTGGCGCCCGAACAGCTTCCTCGCCCGTACCGACCCCGGGGACGTGGCGCGCGTCGAAGACCGCACGTTCATCTGCTCGGAGGACGAGTCTGACGCCGGCCCCACCAACAATTGGCGTGCCCCCGATGCGATGCGCGCCGAGCTCCGTGAGGTCTTCGCGGGCAGCATGCGCGGACGGACGATGTACGTCGTCCCGTTCTCGATGGGCCCGGTCGGTGGCCCCATCTCGCAGGTCGGCATCCAGCTCACCGATTCCGCGTACGTGGCGGTGAGCCTCGGGATGATGACCCGCGTCACCGACGTCGTGCTCGACCTGATCGACGCGGGGCAGCCGTGGGTGCCGACCGTGCACAGCGTCGGCTACCCGCTGTTGGACGCGGACGGCGTGGCCCGCGAGGACGTACCGTGGCCGTGCAACCCGACCAAGTACATCGTGCAGTTCCCGGAGACGCGGGAGGTGTGGTCGTACGGGTCGGGCTACGGCGGCAACGCGATCCTCGCCAAGAAGTGCTTCGCGCTGCGCATCGCCTCGGTCATGGCGCGCGACGAGGGCTGGCTGGCGGAGCACATGCTGATCATCAAGGTGACCTCCCCGGAGGGTCGCGTGTTCCACTTCGCCGCCGCCTTCCCGTCGGCCTGCGGTAAGACCAACCTCGCGATGCTGGAGCCGGGCATCCCGGGCTGGACGGTCGAGACCATCGGCGACGACATCGCCTGGCTGCGTCAGGGGCCGGACGGCCGGCTGCGGGCCATCAACCCGGAGGCGGGCTTCTTCGGCGTCGCCCCCGGCACCGGCATGAGCACGAACCGCACGGCGGTGCAGACGCTGTGGGGCAACACGATCTTCACCAACGTGGCACTGCGCGACGACGGCGACGTCTGGTGGGAGGGCCTGACCGACGAGCCGCCCGCCCACCTGGTCGACTGGGAAGGGAAGGACTGGACGCCGGGATGCGGCCGCCCGGCCGCGCACCCGAACTCGCGGTTCACCGTGAGCGCCGCGCAGTGCCCGTCCATCGCCGACGACTGGGACGCGTTCGACGGTGTGCCGATCGACGCGATCCTGTTCGGCGGGCGTCGCGCGACCAACGTCCCGCTGGTGGCTCAGGCACGCGATTGGAAGCACGGCGTGTTCATCGGCGCGACCATCTCGTCCGAGCGCACGGCGGCCGCGGAGGGGACGGTCGGCGAGTTGCGCCGCGACCCGTTCGCGATGCTTCCGTTCTGCGGCTACAACATGGCCGACCACTGGGCGCACTGGCTGAAGATGGGGGAGAGGCTGGGCGACGAGGCGCCGGCGATCTTCCAGGTGAACTGGTTCCGCACCGGCGAGGACGGGCGCTTCCTGTGGCCCGGCTTCAGCGAGAACGCACGGGTGATCGAGTGGATCGCGCGCCGCGTCGAGGGCAGCGCCGGCAGTGTCGGGACGCCGATCGGCCGCCTCCCGATCGTGGAAGAGCTCGACCTCGACGGCCTCGACCTGCCGGAGGCGGATGTCGAGGCGCTCTTCGAGGTCGACCCCGCGAGCTGGCAGGCCGAGTGCGACCTGACCGAGCAGTTCTTCGACCGCTTCGGCTCCCGCGTCCCCGCCGCCCTCCGCGCCGAGCTCGCCTCCCTCCGCTACCACCTCCGCGCCTGAAGCCATCCAGCCGCCGCCCCGACCCGATCCCAAACCATCAGTTCCTGAGTTTTTCGACCGAATCGAGCGATTTGGCTCGAAGAACTCAGGAACTGATGGCTGGGGGGCGGGGCGTCGATGGGGTGCGTCAAACGAGGAGCTGGTGCTTGGCGAGGTCGCGGTAGAGGGGGGTCGAGGCGACGAGTTCGGAGTGGGTGCCGGTGCCGACGACGCGGCCGTGGTCGAGCACGACGATCTGGTCGGAGTCCACGACGGTCGACAGACGGTGCGCGATGACCAGCAGCGTCCGGTCCTCGGCGACGGCGTCGATCGCCTCCCGCATCAGCTGCTCGTTGCGGCCGTCGAGGCTCGAGGTCGACTCGTCCAGCAGCAGCACGGGCGGCGCGGCGAGCAGCGCGCGGGCGATCGCCAGCCGCTGGCGCTCACCTCCCGAGAGCATGATGCCGTCCTCGCCGACCGGCGCGTCCAGCCCGAGGTCGCTGCGCTCCAGCACCTCGGTGAGGTTGACGGCGTGCAGTACGTCGGTGCACTGCTGGTCGGTGGCGTCCGGCGTCGCCAGAGTCAGGTTGTCCCGAAGGGACCCCGCGAGCACGGGGGCGTCCTGCTCGACGTAGCCGATCTGCGACCGCAGGGCGACGCGGTCGAGCGAGCGCACGTCCATCCCGCCGAACCGCACCTCCCCGGCCTGCGGGTCGTAGAACCGCTCCACCAGCGCCAGGATGGTGGACTTGCCGGCGCCGGAGGGCCCCACCAGGGCCGTCCGCTTGCCGCGAGGCACGCGGAAGCTGACCCCGTGGAGCACACCGCCGTGCGGCTGCGGACCCTCGCCGCCGCCGGAGCCCGCGGCGGCCTCGGCCTCGGCGACCACGTCTGCGCCGGTGAGCGCCTCGAACGCGAGCCGCTCCGGCGACGGCTCCGCGCTCGCCGCAGGTGCTGGAGCTGCGGCCGCCCCCGCCTCCTCCTTCGCGGCCTCCGGGTAGGCGAACCGCACGTCGACGAACTCGATCGCCGGCGCGTCCGGGGCGAGCGACTCGTTCGCGGCCCCGACCGTCAGAGCGAGCGGGGCGATCTCGCGGTCGCGCTGGTCCTCGGTCGGCAGGTCGAGGATCTCCTGGATGCGGCCGAGCGCCCCGAGCGCCGAGTTCACGGCCGCGATCGCACCGAAGGCCTGGCCGAGCGGCAGGATCATCATGAACAGGAACAGGATGAACGACACCAGGCTCGCGATCGTGATCGCGCCGCTCGCCACGCGGAAGCCACCGACGCCGAGCACCACAAGGAAGGACACCTGCATCGCGATTCCGGCGACGGGCACGACGAGCGCCGAGATCTTGGCGACGCGGATGCCCATCTTCCAGGCGCCGGTGGCGTCCTCGTCGACCGCGGCGATCTCGCGCTCGGTGGCGTTGGCGGCACGGATGGTGCGCACCGAGCTGATCGCGCGCTCCACCGCGGCGGCCAGGTCGCCGACCTTGGTCTGCGCCTTCTGGCTGGCCACGCGGATGCGCCCGGACAGCAGCACCACGGTGACGACCGAGATCGCGACGACGAGCACGGTCAGCCCGAGCAGCACCGGGTCGATGATGAGCATCGCGATGAGCGCGCCGATGAAGGTCAGCGCGCCGCCGATCGCCTCCACGAGACCCTGGGTGAGCACTGCGCGCAGCAGCGTGGTGTCCGAGCCGACCCGCGACACCAGGTCCCCGGTGCGGCGGGTGTCGAACTCGCTGATCGGGAGGCGCAGCATCCGGCCGACCAGCTTGCGGCGCGACGACAGCACGACGCCCTCGCCGGTGCGCTGCAGCAGGTAGTGCTGGTAGCCGGAGATCAACCCCGAGATCACGACGAGGGCGACCAGTCCCCAGACGAGACCGCCGAGCGGCTGCTGCGCACCGACCGCGGTGATCACCTGGCTCACCAGCAGCGGCTGCGCGAGGCTCGCGGCGGCGCCGAGGATGCTGAGCACCACCACGAAGGCGAGCACGCGCTTGTGCTCGAGCAGGTAGGGCAGCAGCTCCGAGAAGCGGGCTCGGGGGCCGGCGTCGTCTGCGGGGCGTCCGAAGCCGCGGCGGCGGCGCGGTGCGGCGGTGGTGGACGTGCTGGACATGGGGTTGTCTTCCGTTCCGGGGCTGGGGAGGGCGTCGGGCGGCGCCCCCGCTAGCTACGACCGTACTTCGTCCGGACTGCCTGTTTGCTGACACGGCGGGCCCGCGGATGTCGCCGGTCGCGGCTACAGTGCTGAACTATGCCGACGCCCGTCATCGCCGCCCGCGACCTGGTCAAGAAGTACAAGGACTTCCCTGCCGTCGACGGGATCAGCTTCGAGGTCGAGCCGGGGGAGTCGTTCGGGCTGCTCGGCCCGAACGGCGCGGGCAAGTCGACCACGATGCGGATGATCGGGGCGGTCTCGACGCGCACGGGCGGCGACCTCAGCATCCTGGGCCTCGACCCGGACCGCTACGGCCCGGAGATCCGCAGCAGGCTGGGCGTCGTGCCGCAGTCCGACAACCTCGACACCGAGCTCCGGGTGCGCGACAACCTCATCGTCTACGGCCGCTACTTCGGCCTGCCCTCGGCCCGCGTCCGCGCGCGGGCCGACGAGCTGCTCGCCTTCGCGCAGCTGGAGGACAAGGCGAAGGCGAAGGTCGACGACCTCTCCGGCGGCATGAAGCGCCGCCTGACCATCGCGCGGGCGCTCATCAACGACCCGCGCATCCTGCTGCTCGACGAGCCGACCACCGGTCTCGACCCGCAGGCGCGGCACATCCTGTGGGACCGGCTCTTCCGCCTCAAAGAGCAGGGCACGACGCTCGTGCTCACCACCCACTACATGGATGAGGCCGAGCAGCTCTGCGACCGCCTGATCGTCGTCGACAAGGGCACCATCATGGCCGAGGGGTCGCCGGCCGCCCTCATCCGGCGGTACTCCACCCGCGAGGTGCTGGAGGTGCGCTTCGGGTCCGACCGCAATGCGGAGGTCGCGGGCCGGCTAGAGGGCATCGGCGAACGCGTCGAGGTGCTTCCCGACCGCATCCTCGTCTACAGCGACGACGGCGAGGCCGAGCTGGTGCGCATCACGCAGCGCGGCCTCCACCCGCTCACCAGCCTGGTGCGCCGCTCCAGCCTCGAAGACGTGTTCCTCCGGCTGACGGGACGGAGCCTGATCGAATGACCGTCGAGGCTCAGGAGACGCGCGACGCGCTCGCCGGGGCGGTGCGACCGCGCCGGTTCGGTGCCTGGTACGTGGCGGAGCACCGCTTCCGGGTGATGCGCTCGTACCTGCAGACGGTGCTCGTCACCGGGTTCGGCAATCCACTGCTGTACCTGCTCGCGATGGGCTTCGGCCTGGGCAGCCTGGTCAGCGCCAACCTGGGGCCGCACGCTGTCGACGGGGTCAGCTACCTGGCGTTCGTCGCGCCCGCGCTCCTCTGCACGGCCGCCGTGACGGTCGCCAGCGAGGAGTTCACGTACCCGATCATGCTCGGGTTCAAGTGGAACCCCACCTTCTTCGGCATCAACGCGTCGCCGATCTCGCCCGGCCAGATCATCGACGGCGTCGTCATCGCCGTCGTCGCGCGCCTGCTGGGCACGACGACGGTCTACTACGCGTTCATGCTGCTCTTCGGCGCCGTCCCCAGCCCGTGGGGCTGGCTGAGCCTCCTCGCCGGGACACTCGGTGGTCTCGCCTTCGGGGCTCCGATCATGGCGTATGTCGCCACTCTGGAGCAGGACACCGGCCAGATCGCCATGCTCATGCGCTTCGTGCTGCTGCCCATGACATTGTTCTCTGGCACCTTCTTCCCGCTCGCGAGCATGCCGCAGTATCTGCAGTGGATCGGCTGGATCTCGCCGCTCTGGCACTCGACCGAGCTCTCGCGCGTCTTCACCTACGGGATGAGCGAACCGCTGTGGCTCTCGGCCGTCCACGTGCTCTACCTGGCAGCGCTCTTCGTCGTGTTCTGGCAGTGGTCGCGGCGCATCGCGGGGAAGAGGCTGAACAAGTGACCGCCACCGACGAACGCCTGACCGCCGAGGCACCGCGCTCGCGGCCGCTGCGTGCCCTGTACGCCGGCAACGCGCGCTCGGTGATGCAGCGCGGCTGGTCGGCGACGCGCAGCACCAACTGGCTGGTGATCGTCTCCGGCTTCTTCGAGCCGATCTTCTACCTGCTGTCGCTCGGCTTCGGCTTCGGCCAGCTGGTGGGCGACGTGCAGACCGCATCCGGCCAGACCGTGCCCTACGCCGCCTTCGTCGCGCCTGCGCTGCTCGCGACCGCCGCCATGAACGGCGCCGTCTACGACTCGACGTGGAACGTCTTCTTCAAGATGCACTTCGCCAAGCTGTACGAGGGGATGCTGGCCACGTCGCTCGGTCCGCTGGACGTCGCCCTCGGCGAGATCCTCCTCGCGCTGCTGCGCGGCGCGCTCTACGCCCTCGGCTTCATGCTCGTCATGCAGGCGCTGGGGCTCAACTTGTCCTGGTGGGCGTTGCTCGCCCTTCCCGCCGTGCTGCTGATCGCCTTCGGGTTCGCGAGCTTCGGGATGGGCATCACGAGCTACATGAAGACGTTCCAGCAGATGGACTGGATCAACTTCATCCTGCTGCCGATGTTCCTGCTTTCGGCCACCTTCTACCCCATCACCGTCTACCCGGAGCCGCTGCAGGTCGTCATCAAGGCGCTCCCGCTCTGGCAGGGCGTCGAGCTCGTGCGCGGCCTGACCACCGGCCAGGTCGACCTCGGGATGCTGTGGCACGTGCTGTACTTCGTCGTGATGATCGTGCTCGGCCTCATCCTGACCACCCGCCGCCTGCGCGCCCTCTTCCTCGACTGAGCAGACCCCGCCGAGTGGTGACTCGCCGTCGCTATCCGGCGCGGATTGCGACGAGTCGTCACCACTCGGCGGTGGGGATCAACTGACGTTGTCGGTGAAGTCCACGTCGCGGGTCTCCTTCGAGAGCAGGAGCGCGATGAGCGTGAGCACGCCGGCGAGGGACAGGTACACGCCGACCCAGAACGTGCTGCCGTGGCCGAGCGTCCACAGCCAGACCGCGATCGTCGGCGCGACGGCCGCGCCGAGGACGCTGGACAGGTTGTAGGCGATGGCGGAGCCCGTGTAGCGGACGTTCGTGGGGAACAGCTCCGGCAGCTCCGCACCCATCGGGCCGAAGGTCAGGCCCATCAGGGTGAAGCCGATGATGAGCAGCGCCATCGTTCCGACCGTGCCGCCGGCGAACAGCGGCACGAACAGCAGGCCGAACACGATGATGCCGATGGTCACCCAGATGAGCGTCTTGCGGCGGCCGAAGCGCTCGGCCAGGGGGCCGGCGACGAGCGTGAAGACGCCGAAGAACACGACGCCGACGATCAGCATGATCAGGAAGTCGTTGCGGCTGAAGCCGAGCCCAGGCACGAACGTCGAGGCCGAGAACGTCTTGCCCGCCTTCTCCGCGGCGGCTTGCGCCTGGGCCGGAGTCGCGGCGGTCGTGCCGTAGGTCAGCGTGAAGGCGGTCATCAGGTAGAAGAGCACGTACGTGGCGAGCATGATGAACGTGCCGAGCACGATCTGCCGCCAGCTGGTGCGGAAGACGCGCGCGAGCGGCAGCTTGGCGACCTCGCCCGTGTCCACCACCTTCTGGAAGGCCGGCGTCTCGACCAGCTTGAGGCGCACGTACAGGCCCACGATGACGAGCACCGCGCTCAGCAGGAACGGGATGCGCCAGCCCCAGGCGGCGAAGGCCTCCGGCGCGATCGTCAGGCTCAGGATGAGGAACAGCACGTTCGCGACGATGAAGCCGATGGGCGCTCCGAGCTGCGGGAAGGTGCCGTAGATCGCGCGCTTGCCCTCCGGGGCGTTCTCGGTCGCGAGCAGCGCGGCGCCGCTCCACTCGCCGCCGAGCCCGAGGCCCTGGCAGAAGCGCATGACGACCAGCAGGAACGGCGCCCAGAACTCCCAGCCGGGGACCTGTGCCGTCGGCAGGCAGCCGATCAGCACGGTGGCGATGCCCATGGTGAGGAGCGACCCGACGAGGGTTCCCTTGCGGCCGATCCGGTCACCGAAGTGACCGAACAGGATCGAGCCGACCGGGCGCGCGATGAAGGCGACGCCGAACACGGCGAAGGAGGAGAGGAGAGCTGTGGTCGGGTCCTCGCTCGTGAAGAACAGCGCGGGGAAGACCAGGACGGCGGCGGTCGCGTAGACGTAGAAGTCGTAGAACTCGATCGACGTGCCGATGAGGCTGGCGAGGATGACGCGCCCACGGGTGTTCGCGCGGGCGGGGGCGGTGACGGGGGCCGTCGTAGACATGCGTGTGAAGAGCTTCCGGAAGTAGCGAGAGAGGTCGCACGGCGTGCGCGGCGTCGGTCGGGCGGAAGCGCGCGGGGCGGAGAGGTCGGAGAGCGCTTGTGGCGCACCCTCTACCCTATGCGGGCGCGGGGAGGACGCCGAATCGGCGCGATCGGTAGCCTGGGGGCATGGAAACGCTCTTCGCCGTACTGCATGTCGTCACCGCCGTCTTCATCGTCGGGCCGATGGCCATCCTGCCCATGACGGCGATGCGCGCCGTCCGCGCGGGCGACGCCCGTCAGGTCGAGACCCTCGCGAAGTCGACCAACCTGCTGTCGCTGCTGTCCCTGCTGGTGGTGCTGTTCGGGTTCGGCGTGATGGGGCTGGCCGACAAGAAGTACGAGCTGAGCGTCACGACGCCGTGGATCCTGTGGTCGATCATCCTGTACGTGGTCGCCCTCGCGCTGACGCTGTTCGTGGTGGTGCCGACCATGCGCCGGGCGGCCGAGGCGCTGCGCGACGGGACGGCGTCCCGCTACCCGGCGATCGCCGCGGGCTCGGGCGTCGCGAGCCTGCTGCTGCTGGCCGTCGTGGTGCTGATGGTCTGGAAGCCGTGAGCTGAGGCGCCGTTCGGGTCTTGACCCGGGCGGCGCTTCGCTCTATCTTTTATTCAACAAACCGGTTGATCAAAGCAGGAGTTGAGCAATGGTGGATGACGGATCCCTCGACCGGGCCTTCGCGGCACTGGCCGACCCCGTCAGGCGGGCGATGGTCGCCCGACTGAGCCGGGGGCCGGCGACCGTGAACGAGCTCGCCGAGCCGTTCGACATCACCCTCCAAGCGGTGTCCAAGCACATCAGTGTGCTGGAAGCCGCCGGGCTCGTCTGGCGCACCCGCGAGGCCCAGCGCCGCCCCGTCCACCTGGACGCGGCCGCGCTCGAGCGGCTCACCTCCTGGATCGACCGCTACCGGCTCGAGGCCGAGGCGCGCTACCGCCGCCTCGACGGCCTCCTCGCGGAGGAGCAGCAGAAGCACACCACCAGGGAGAAGAGATCATGAGCAATCCGGTCACCATTGAGGCCGTCGAGGGCACCTCGTACGCCGACATCACCCGCGAGTTCGACGCGCCGGTCGAGGCCGTCTTCCGCGCGCACGCCGATCCCGAGCTGTACGCGAAGTGGATCGGCCCCCGCCGACTCGTCACCACCATCACCGACTGGGAGTTCCGCACGGGCGGGCGCTACGCGTTCGCGCAGCGCGACGAGGACGGCTCCGTCTACGCCTTCCGCGGTGTCATCCACACCGTCGTCGAGAACGAGCTGATCATCCAGACGTTCGAGTTCGAGGGCGCGCCCGGCGAGGTCAGCCTCGACCGGCTGCGGTTCGAGTCGCTGCCCGGCGGCCGCACCCGTCTGGTCGGCCGGTCGGTGATGACCTCCCGCGAGGCCCTCGAGGGGATGATCGCGAGCGGCATGGAGTACGGCGTGCGCGAGGGCTACGAGAAGCTCGACGAGCTGCTCGCGGAGGGCTGAGCCGTGACCCGCATCGTCGCAGACATCACGATGTCGCTCGACGGCTTCGTCACCGGCCCGAACGCGGGACCGGGCAACGGCCTGGGCGACGGGGGAGAGGCCCTGCACCGCTGGGTGTTCGCGGGCGACCCGGAGGACGACCGCATCCTGAAGGAGGGCACGGAGCGGTCGGGCGCCGTGATCATGGGCCGCGCGCTCTTCGACGTGATCGATGCCCCGGACGGCTGGCGCGACGACCTCGGCTACGGTGCGCACGAGGTCGGCCGGCCGCCGTTCTTCGTCGTGACCGGCGCCCCTCCTGCGGAGGTCCGGCTCTCCGGGCTCGATTGGACGTTCGTCACCACGGGCCTGGTGGATGCGATCGCGCAGGCCCGCACGAAGGCCGAGGCCGCGTCCGCTGCGACCGGACGCGACGTCGACGTGGTGCTGATGGGCGGCGGCGCGCTCGTCGGCTCGGCCGTCTCGGCCGGGCTCGTCAACACGCTCGGCCTGCACATCTCGCCGCTCATCCTCGGCGCCGGGACCCCACTATTCGCCGGTGCCGTGCGCCGAGAGCTGGTGCAGCGCTCCGTCGTCGTGACCCCCTACGCGACGCACATCACCTACGACGTGCAGTGACGCAATCTGGTTGACACGACACGCCGCCCCGCCGGGCGCGGCGACGGCGTGTCGCGTCAACTAGAGCGCGAAGTCGGTGCGCGCGCGCAGCTCGCGGAGGGTGACGGCGGTGGCCAGCGCCGCGTGCGCCGCCTCGGTGCCCTTGTCCTCCTTCGAGCCGGGGAGGCCGGCGCGGTCGATTCCCTGCGCCTCGTCGTCGAGCGTGAGCACCCCGAAGCCCACCGGCTTGCCGGTGTCGAGGGCGACGCGGGTGAGCCCGTCGGTGGCCGCGGCCGAGACGTACTCGAAGTGCGGGGTGCCGCCGCGGATGATGACGCCCAGCGCCACGACGGCGTCCGCGCCCGCCTCCAGGGCGGCCTTGCTCACCACGGGCAGTTCGAAGCTGCCGGGGACTCGCACCAGCGAGTACGAGGCGCCGGCCTCCTCCAGCGTGCGCGTCGCACCGGCGATCAGGCCGTCGGTGATCGTCTCGTGCCAGGTGCCCGCGACGATGACGACGTTGAGGCCGCTCCCGTCGATCCGCTCCTGCGTGTCAGGCGCTCCCGCACCGCTCATCGTGTCGTCCTTCCCGCCGCGAGGTCCGCGGCCGTCTCGTCCGCCGACACCGGGTCGATGTCGCCGATCGCGTGACCCATGCGGTCGCGCTTGGTCTCCAGGTAGCCCTCGTTGAAGGCGCCGACGCCGACGACGAGCGGCACCCGCTCCTCGACCCCGATGCCGTGCTCCTCCAGCTGGCGCACCTTCTCCGGGTTGTTGGTCAGCAGGCGCACCGACTCGATCCCCAGGTCTTGCAGGATGGCCGTCGCCGCGCCGTAGTCGCGCGCGTCGATCGGCAGGCCGAGCGCCAGGTTCGCGTCGAGGGTGTCGAGACCCTCCTCCTGCAGCTTGTAGGCGCGCAGCTTGTTGATGAGCCCGATGCCGCGTCCCTCGTGCCCGCGCAGGTAGACGACCACTCCGCCCTCTCGCTGGATGGTGTCCATCGCGGCGTCGAGCTGCGGACCGCACTCGCACTTGAGCGAGCCGAACGCCTCACCGGTCAGGCACTCCGAGTGGACGCGGACCAGCGTGCCGTCGCGCTGCGGGGTCCCCGCGACGATGGCGACGTGGTCGGCGCCGGTCATCCGGTCGCGGTAGGCGCGCATCCGAAACGGCCCGTGCGTCGTCGGAACCGTGGTCTCCACCTCGAAGATCACGCGCGAGGTCTCCGGGATGGGCGTCACCGTCTCCAGCGGCTTGTCGCAGTGGAACTCCTGCAGGTAGTCGATGAGCGCCTCGATCGTGACGACGAGCACGCCTTCCCGCTGGCCCAGCTCGATCAGGCCCGGCAGGCGCATCATTTCTCCGTCGTCGGCCACGATCTCCGCGATGGCGCCGACCGGCGTCATGCCGGCCAGCTTGAGCAGGTCCACCGCGGCCTCGGTGTGGCCGTCGCGCTCGCGCACGCCCCCCTCGACCGCCCGCAGCGGCAGGATGTGGCCGGGCCGGTGCAGGCTCGACGGCGTCGAGTCGAGGTTCGCCAGCACCCGGAGGGTGTGCGCGCGGTCGGCGGCGCTGATCCCCGTCGATAGGCGGTCGGCCGCGTCGACGCTCACCGTGTAGTTCGTACCGCGGGAGTCCTCGTTGTGCGCGACCATCACGGGCAGTTCGAGCCGGTCGGCGATCTCGTTCGTCATCGGCGCGCAGATGAAGCCGGAGGAGTTCTTCACCGTCCAGGCGATCCACTCCTGGCTGGCGAGCTCCGCCGCGAGCACGACGTCGCCCTCGTTCTCCCTGCTCTCGTTGTCGACCACGATGACGGGACGGCCGGCGCGCAGCTCCGCCAGCGCTTCGGGGATGGTGGCCAGACTCATGAGGCACTCCGTTCGGTCAGCCGGGGTTCGAGCGCGAGCATGCGCTCCACGTGACGGGCGAGGATGTCCGTCTCGATGTTGACGCGGTCGCCCGCGGTGAGGGCGCCGAGGGTGGTGGCGGCGAGCGTCTCGGGGATGAGCGACACCTCGAACCAGCCGTCCTCCCGCCCGCCGCCGACGTCGCTCACGGTGAGCGAGACGCCGTCGATCGCGATGGATCCCTTGCGGGCGACGAGCGGCGCGTGCTCGGGGTCGAGGCTGAAGCGCAGAACGCGCCAGGCGCTCCCGTCGGCGACCGACAGCACGGTCGCCGTGCCGTCGATGTGGCCCTGGACGATGTGGCCGCCGAGGCGGTCGCCGACCTGTGCCGCGCGCTCCAGGTTCACCCGGCGTCCGGGCCGGACGCCGTCGAGGGTGCTCATGGCGAGCGTCTCGGCCATCACATCCGCGGTGAAGGTCTCGGCGTCCTTCTCGATCACGGTGAGGCAGACGCCGCTGACCGAGATGGAGTCGCCGTGGCGGGCGTCGCTGACGGCGAGCGGACCGCGGACGGTCACGCGCGCGGCGTCGGCGGTGCGGTCGACGGCGGTGACTTCGCCCAGCTCTTCGATGATTCCGGTGAACACGATGGTCAGACCTCCTGGGTCTCGGGGAAGATGTCGGCGCCGGCCACGTCGACGCGGTCGGTGTCGGCGGCGCGCGGGGCACCGGCGGTGACGGGCACGGCCCGGATGAGCAGGTCGCCGCCGAGGCGTTCGACGTCGAGGATGCGCAGCCGCCTCTGGTCGCCGATGGTCTCGACGCCGATGTCGCCGAGCGCGAGGCGCGGGCCGCCGAGCAGCGTCGGTGCCAGGTAGATGGCGTACTCGTCGACCAGGCCTGCCGCGACGAACGCGCTTGCGAGCGTCGGGCCGCCCTCGACGTAGGCGCGGCGGAAGCCGCGCTGGTGCAGGTCGGCCACCACCGCGTGCAGGTCGTGCGTGCCCTCGAAGATCACCGGGTTCGGGTGACGGAACACCGCGGCGTCGTTCGGGATGGCACGGGTGCCGATGACCACGGGTGTCGGCTGGGTGCCCAGCAGCTCGCCGGCGTCGCCGCGGGCGGTCAGACTGGGGTCGTCCGCGAGCACGGTGCCGGTGCCGACGACGATCGCGTCGGAGGCCTCGCGCTGTTCGTGCACGCGCTGGCGCGCCGCCGCCCCGGTGATCCACTTGCTGGTGCCGTCGGCCGCCGCGGCGCGGCCGTCGAGGCTGCTGGCCCACTTCACCACGATGTAGGGCCGACCGAGGCGGGCGGCCGTGAGCCAGTCGCCGAGGAAACGCTCGACCTCGTCCCGGAGTACGCCGCCGATCACCTCGACGCCGGCCTCGCGCAGCCGCTCCGCGCCTCCGCCGGAGTGGTGCCCGGGGTCGTCGGCCGCGTAGACCACGCGGGAGACACCGGCCTCGATCAGGGCGACGGAGCAGGGGCCGGTGTGGCCCCAGTGGTTGCAGGGCTCGAGGGTGACGACGGCGGTGGCCCCGCGCGCCCCGCCCTCCGGCAGCTTGCCGAGTGCATCGACCTCGGCGTGCGGCGTCCCGACACCGCGGTGCCAGCCCTCGGCCAGGACGTTCCCCTCTGCGTCGAGGAGCACGCAGCCGACCCGCGGGTTCACGCCCGTGGCGGGACCGTTCGACGCCAGCTGCAGCGCCGTGCGCATGGGGGCTTCCCACGTCATCCCGTTGCCATCCTGTCTCTCGCGTGGAGACGTGTCGCCGGGGTCGCGCGGGCGCCGGCCCATGCCGACGGCCCACCGTGCTTCCTCCCATCCGGACTGAGCGGCAGGCTCTCGCCTGACGCATTACCGTCGGTGCCGGAATTCCACCGGCTCAGCAGGGCGCCTGGGCGTCCCGCTCGCGGACTGTCACCGCCGGTTCGGACTTTCACCGACCCCGGAGCACGTGTTTCGTTGTCGAGTGTAGATCAACGCAGGACGCGGCGGTCTATTCCCCGGGCGATGCGACGGCGCGTGACGCGCGGATCGCGTGAGTCAGGCCGCTTCGGCAGCCGGGGCCTCCTGCGCGCTCTGCACCAGCGCGCGGGCCGTGCCCTCGTCGACGATGAGGTCGGTGATGAGGCCCGCTGCGAGGGCGCCGCGGAGGCTGTGCACTTTCGACGGGCCCGAGACGATGCACACCCGGCGCGGGACGCGCTTGATGAGGTCGATGTCCGGTCCGCTCGCCCGCTCGTTCAGCGGGATGCCGTGGTGGCTGCCGTCCTCGCGGAAGAAGACGGTCGCCACGTCGCCGACCACACCGGAGGCGTCGAGCGAGGCGTAGTCGGCCTGGTCGAGATAGCCGCCGGCGTAGACGTGCGAGCGCACCTCCGAGAAGGGGGAACCGAGGCCGAACAGGGCGACGTCCATCCGCTCCTGGATGTCGAGGATGCGGCGCGTGCTCCGCTCCCGCCACATCGCGACCTTCGTCTGCGGGTCGTCGAAGAGGGCAGGGACCGGGAACTCCTGGATGGTGCCCGAGTACGTGTCGCCGAACCGGCGCAGGATCTCCGAGGCGTAGAGCACGCCGGTGGTGTACGTGTTGCCCGCGCCGTTCAGCTGCACGAACTCGACGTTGTGCAGCTCCTTCGGGATGAGGTGCCTGCTGAGGGCGCTCATCGTCGAGCCCCAGGCGATCCCGACGGTCTGGTTGGAGTCGATGAAGCGGTCGAGAATCCGTGCAGCCGAGATGGCGACGCGCTCCAGCCGGTCGACATCGCTGATCGCGCTCGGCATCGGCACGATGTGCGCCGCGATGCCGTAGCGCTCGTGGATCGACTGCTGGATGCGGGTCGCACCTTCGTGCGGTTCGGCGATCTGGATGGTCACCAGCCCCGACGAGCGGGCGTAGCTCAGCAGCCGGGAGACGCTGGAGCGCGACGTGTGCATCTCGTGCGCGATCGCCTCCATCGTCAGGTCCTGCATGTAGTACAGGTGGCCCGCCTTGAGGGCGTCGCGGACCTTGTCGGGCAGGTGCTCGGTGTCGGGCTGGGGCATTCGGGGCCTCTTCTCCTCCGCGGCCGTTCCTCCTCGGGCGAACCAGCGTGCACGTATGTGCAGTGAGCTTGATCGAAGTTGTGCCGCATCGAAGACTATAGCCGCAGCATCACCCGTACGCAGCAGAACCAGGAGAGAACCGTGACGACGAAGTCGACCACACGCAGCGAGGTCCAGCGCCTCATCGAGCGACCGCGAGCACAGGTGCTCGTCGTCGGCGGCGGCATCAACGGCCTCGGCACGTTCCGCGACCTCGCCCTGCAGGGCGTCGACGTGATCCTCGTCGAGCGCAACGACTTCGTGTCCGGGGCGTCCGCGGCGTCCAGCCACATGATCCACGGCGGCATCCGCTACCTGGAGAACGGCGAGTTCCGTCTGGTCAAGGAGTCGGTCACCGAGCGCAACGGCCTCCTGAAGATCGCGCCGCACTACGTGAAGCCGCTGGAGACGACCATCCCGATCTTCTCCACCTTCTCCGGCATCCTGGCCGCCCCGCTCCGGTTCCTCACCCACAAGCAGGGCAAGCCGAAGGAGCGCGGCGCGTTCCTGATCAAGACCGGCCTCACCATCTACGACGCCTTCTCGCGCGACGGCGGCACGGTCCCCCGCCACAGCTTCCACGGCCGGAAGAAGTCGCTGGAGATCCTGCCGGCGCTGAACCCGGGCCTCAAGTACACCGCGACCTACTTCGACGCCTCGGTGCACGACCCCGAGCGTCTCGCGCTCGACGTGCTCGCCGACGGCCTCGCCGCCGGTCCCCACGCCCGCGCCGTCAACTACGTGGAGGCCGTCGGCACCCGCGACGGCGGGGTGCTGGTGCGCGACCGCGAGAGCGGCGAGGAGTTCGTCATCACCGCCGACGTCGTCGTCAACGCCTCCGGCCCGTGGACCGACCTCACGAACGAGGCTCTGGGTCACGCGACCACGTACATGGGCGGCACCAAGGGCTCGCACATCGTGCTCGACAACCCGGAGCTGCTCGAGGCCTGCAAGGGCCGTGAGATGTTCTTCGAGAACAACGACGGCCGCATCGTGCTCATCTACCCGCTCAAGGGCCGGGTCATGGTCGGCACGACCGACATCGACGCCGACATGAGCGAGCGCGCGGTGATCACCGAGGACGAGATCGACTACTTCATCGAGCTGGTGGCGCACGTTTTCCCAACGATCCCGGTCACCCGTGAGCAGATCGTCTACACGTTCTCCGGCGTCCGCCCGCTCCCGCACCACGACGACACCGCGCCCGGCTTCGTGTCGCGCGACTACCGCATCGTCCCCGGCACGATCGCCGGCCTCGGCGACACCACGGTCCTCAGCCTCGTCGGCGGCAAGTGGACGACGTTCCGCGCCCTGAGCGAGCACCTCGCCAACGAGACCCTGAAGGCCCTCGGTGCCACCCGCACCGTGCAGACCCTGGGACTCCCGATCGGCGGAGGCGCCGGCTTCCCGACCACTCCGCAGGCGGAGCGCGACTGGGTCGCCCGCTACGGCGCCGATGTCGGCGCCGAGCGCGCCGCCACGCTGCTGCACCGCTACGGCACGAAGGCAAGCTTCGTCATCGACGCCATCGCCGGATGGGACGGCGAGGACACCGCGCTCGCGGCGGCCCCGACCTACTCCCGCGCCGAGATCGACCACCTGGTCCGGAGCGAGCACGTCGTGCACCTGTCCGACATCTTCCTGCGCCGCACCAGCCTCGCGTTCACCGGCGCCATCACCCCGGCTCTCGTGCACGAGATCGGCGAAATCGCGGCAAACGCGCTCGGATGGTCGCCAAACCGGCGCACCGAGGAGGAAGATTCGTTCGTAGCGGACCTTGCCGACGCCCACCGGGTGCAGCTGAAGTCGGGGGACGGGAGCGAAGCCGCGGCTGTTCGATAAATGCACGAACGTGCATGACACGGTTCTTGTCAAGGCAAGCGCGACCGCAATAGCGTTCAGATGCCCACCCTGACGAGAGCCACACCAGATCGCACAACAGGGTGCGGGTCAACTGAACAACTGGAAGGTCAACGTGGACAATATCGGTGTAGATTTCCTGTCCGAGGTGGTGGGAACGGCATTGCTGCTCCTGCTCGGTACCGGTGTCGTGGCGAACGTCGCCCTGATCAGGAACAAGGGCTTCAACGGCGGGTTCCTGATGGTCAACTTCGGTTGGGGCCTCGGTGTGTTCGCCGGTGTCGTGGTCGCCTACAACTCGGGGGCCCACCTCAACCCGGCCGTGACGCTGGGTCTCGTCGCGAACGGGGCCAAGACGTTCGGTTCGGCCGCAGCCCACACCCTGGTGCCGGTGAACTTCGCCACGGTGGTGCTGTACATCCTCGCCCAGCTGATCGGTGCGATGATCGGCGCCGTCCTCACCTGGCTCGCCTACAAGCAGCACTTCGACGAGGAGCCGGACCCGGCCAACAAGCTGGGCGTCTTCTCGACCGGTCCTGCGATCCGCAGCTACGGCTGGAACCTGGTCACCGAGATCATCGGCACCTTCGTGCTGGTGTTCGTGGTCATCGGCTTCGGACACCAGCCGGGCACAGCCGCCGGCCTCGCCGCCCTCGGCGCACTGCCCGTCGCCCTCCTGGTGGTCGGCATCGGCGCCAGCCTCGGTGGTCCGACGGGATACGCCATCAACCCAGCCCGTGACCTGGGTCCGCGCATCGTGCACGCCATCCTGCCGATCAAGGGCAAGGGCTCAAGCGACTGGGCGTACTCGTGGGTCCCGGTGGTCGGGCCGATCATCGGCGGTCTGCTCGCCGGCTGGCTCGCCCTGATCCTGCTGCCGATCATGAAGTGACACGGGGCCGGCGGGGACACCCCGCCGGCCTCCTCCGTTCCACCCCCAAAGAACAAAGGAGTTACCTATGGCCGACTACGTCGTCGCCATCGACCAGGGCACGACCAGCACCCGGGCGATCATCTTCGACAAGTCCGGATCGATCGTGTCGACCGGACAGCTCGAGCACGAGCAGATCTTCCCGCGGGCCGGCTGGGTCGAGCACAACCCGATCGAGATCTGGAACAACACGCGCGAGGTCATCGGCCAGGCTCTGTCGAAGGCCGACCTGACCCGCCACGACATCGCGGCCGTCGGCATCACCAACCAGCGTGAGACCGCGGTGGTCTGGGACAAGAACACCGGCGAGCCCGTCTACAACGCCATCGTCTGGCAGGACACCCGCACGCAGCCGATCGTGGACCGCCTGGCGGCCGACGGCGGCACCGAGCGCTTCAAGCAGATCGTCGGCCTGCCGCTGGCGACCTACTTCTCCGGCACCAAGATCGTCTGGATCCTGGAGAACGTCGAGGGCGCCCGCGAGCGCGCCGAGGCCGGCGACCTCCTGTTCGGAACCACCGACACCTGGGTGCTGTGGAACCTGACGGGCGGCCCGGACGGCGGTGTGCACGCCACCGACGTGACCAACGCCTCCCGCACGCTCTTCATGGACCTGGAGACGCTGAGCTGGCGCGACGACATCCTCGAGGTGTTCGGCGTGCCGAAGTCGATGCTCCCGGAGATCAAGAGCTCCTCCGAGGTCTACGGCGAGGTCGAGTCCTCCAGCCTGCTGCGCGAGGTGCCCGTCGCGGGCATCCTCGGCGACCAGCAGGCCGCGACGTTCGGCCAGGCGGCGTTCGATCCGGGCGAGTCGAAGAACACCTACGGCACGGGCAACTTCCTCATCTTCAACACCGGTGAGGAGATCGTCCACTCGAAGAACGGCCTGCTGACCACGCTGGGCTACAAGCTCGGCGACGCGGCGCCGCACTACGCGCTGGAGGGCTCGATCGCCGTCACCGGCTCGCTCGTGCAGTGGCTGCGCGACAACCTGGGGATCATCTCCAGCGCCCCGGAGATCGAGGAGCTGGCGAAGACCGTCGACGACAACGGCGGCGCCTACTTCGTGCCGGCGTTCTCGGGCCTGTTCGCGCCGTACTGGCGGGCGGACGCGCGCGGTGCGCTGGTCGGCCTCACCCGGTACGTCAACAAGGGGCACATCGCTCGCGCGGTGCTGGAGGCCACGGCCTTCCAGACCCGCGAGGTGCTGGATGCGGTCAACGCCGACTCCGGTGTCGACCTGACCGAGTTGAAGGTCGACGGCGGCATGATCGCCAACAACCTGCTGATGCAGTTCCAGGCGGACATCATCGGCGTGCCGGTCGTGCGGCCGGTGGTCGCCGAGACGACCGCCCTCGGCGCGGCCTACGCCGCCGGTCTCGCGGTGGGCTTCTGGGAGAACCTGGACGACCTCCGCAAGAACTGGCAGGAGGACCGCCGCTGGGAGCCGCAGATGGAGGAGGCCGAGCGCGAGCGTCAGCTGCGCCTCTGGAAGAAGGCCGTCACGAAGACCTTCGACTGGGTCGACGACGACGTCCGCAACGCCTGACCCGCACCTCACGACGGAACGCCGTCCGGCTCGCGCCGGGCGGCGTTCCGCGTTCCTGCGAGCCACCTCGGTCATCCTTCCGACCTCCTCATCGAGCGGAAAGGATCCGCGCAGCCGGGTCTTCTAGCCTCGCGGTATGAGGCATTCCGCGCGCGCGTACTCCGTCCGGCACGGCCGGCTGCCGGTGCGGACAGCGCGCGGGCCGGTGGCGCGTCTGATCGCCTCGGTGCTCGCCGTCGCGGCGGTCTCGGCGACCGCGGTGACCGCCTACGCGGTGGAGGACACCGTGTCCTCGCTCAAGCCGTCCATCCACCTGGTCTCGGCGTCCGGCAAATCGGTCGCCGCGCCGCCGAGCGTGGGTGCCGAGTCGGGCGCCGTGAACATCCTGCTCGCCGGCACGGACACCCGCACGGGACAGGGCGGCCAGTTCTCGACGGCGGACGAGCTCGCCGGCAGCTCCGGGGCGGGGAACAATGACGTCACGATGGTGCTGCACCTCTCCGCCGACCACACGCACGCGACGGTCATCAGCATCCCGCGCGACCTCATGGTGCCCATCCCGTCGTGCCCGACCGCGGGAGGAGGCTCGACGTGGGCGCAGTCGAGCGCGCAGTTCAACACGACGCTCTCCACCGGCGGGCTCTCCTGCGTGGTGCTGACCGCGGAGGCGCTCACGGGACTGAGCATCCCGTACGCGGCCGAGATCAGCTTCGACGGCGTGATCGCGATGTCCAACGCCGTCGGGGGCGTCACGGTGTGCCTGGCGACGCCGGTCACCGACCCGTACGTCGGACTCGAGCTCCCTGCCGGGCAGCAGACCCTCGTCGGCCAGCAGGCGCTGGCGTTCGTGCGCAGCCGGCACGGAGTCGGCGACGGCAGCGACCTGGGCCGGATCAGCAACCAGCAGCTGTTCCTGTCGGCGCTGCTCCGCAAGGCCACCAGCGCGGGGACCCTGGGTAACCCGTTCACCCTCTACTCGCTGGCGAAGGCGGCGACCTCGAACATCCAGCTCTCCGACACGCTCGCGTCGCCGACGACACTCGTGTCGATCGCCCTGGCGCTCAAGAGCGTCCCACTGAGCGACTTCGTCTTCCTGCAGTATCCGGCGATGACCGACCCCGACAACCCGAACCGCGTGGTGCCGGAGCCCGACGGCGTCTCCGCGCTGAAGCAGGCGCTGGCCGCCGATGTCCCGGTGGTGCTCACCGGGCACACCGGGGACGGGACGGTATCGGCGACCGCGACGCCGACTCCCACGCCCGCGCCGAGTTCCGCAGCCACCGCGCCTGCGACTCCGACGACCCCCGCGACCGGCTCCACGCCGTCGCCCACGCCGTCCTCCACCGACGTCGCCCTGCCGTCGGATGTGACAGGCCAGACCGCCGACGAGCAGACCTGCACGAAGGGCAACTGACTAGCGCTCCCGGAGCCCCGGCGTCATCGACAGCCCCGCGAACGCCTGCCGGGCGAACCGCGCGACCGCGCGGCGCAGGGTCTCCACCTCCTGCGGGTCCCAGCCGAGCGTGACCTCGTCGAGCTGCTCCTGCGCGACCTGCATGATGCGTTCGCCGACCGCGCGGCCTTCCCGGGTCAGCGCGACCAGCACGCTCCGCTCGTCGCGCGGCGACGGCACGCGCTCGACCAGGCCGATCTCCTCCAGCCGGCGCACGATCTTGGAGATGTTCGCCTTGCCGGTGCCGAGCGTCGCCGCCAGGTCGGTCGGCCGCAGCGCTCCGCGGTAGGCGAGCTGGTTGACCACGACGAACATCGGGATGTCGTCGACGGGGAAACGGATCTTCTCCATCACCCGCAGCCGCACGTCACGGCTGTCCGCCCAGTGCACGATCGACGCGATCGACAGCCGCAGGTCGAACGGGTCCTGCTCGATGACCGGCGAGAGGTCGGGGTCGTCCGACACCTGCCACCTCCTCTGTTCGGCGTGCTGCCCAGTATCTCAGCCGCGGGGCGCCGGACCCGCGCGCGGCTCAGCGTTCGCGCACGACCGTCACCGGCCCGAGCAGGCCGTGCGGCCGCACCTGCGTCTGGTGGCCGCCCTCCCGGCCGAGCAGCAGCAGGCCCATATCCGGGATGTCGTCGTAGTAGCCTCGCGCGATCAGCCGGTTGTTCAGCGAGCTCGCGACCCGGACCGTGACCGTGTTGCGTCCCGGCTGCGCCACGTCGGTGATGTCGACCACCGGACGCGAGGTGTCGAAGCCGCGCCCCTCGCCGTCGTTGACGATGGCGATGCCGAGGCCGCCCGCAGTGGACCCGAGGTCGAGGAGGAGTCGCTCGCCGGGCCCCGCGGTGCGATCGAGCTCGAACTCGGCCCGGTACTCGGCGACGCCCGAGACCTCCGGCCCGACACCGGCGAGTTCCGTCCACGGGCGCAGCCCGGAGCCGTCGACCGGGATCGTCGTCACCGCGGTCGTCGGCCGCACCTCCCTGGTCTCGTAGCCGAGACCGCGATCCTCGACGATCAGCTCGTCCTCGCCGGCGTCCCAGCTCTCGACGGAGATGCTCCAGTCGTCGATCCGGTGCAGCGTCTCGCGCTCGGCGCGCTCCGATCCGGTCGGCGCCTGCGAACGGTCGACCGTGAGGAGCGCGATCTCGCCGGGGGAGAGCGCGACAGAGAGGACCGTGCGGTCGCCCTCGACGCGCACCCCGCGGTGCTCGACGACGCCGCCGGACCAGGGGTCCACCCGATAGGGCGAGCCGGTGCCAGGAAGCGCGACCTCCACCACGGTGTCCTCTCCCGTCTCGTAGAGGAAGTGGTACAGGTACACGTGCAGCAGGTCGCCGTCCTCCCGCAGCGAGCCGAGCACCGAGCGGTTCTCCTCGACGAACTCGGCGCGGCCCACGACGCCGAGACGGCGCAGCGCCGACACGGTCTCGGCGGGGTCGTCGATCTCGGCCACGGTCGGCTCTGCGCGCAGCGCCGCCATCGTCTCCGCCAGCTCGTCATCCCGGCCGTCCAGCCCGGGCGTCCGGGACGCCGCGCGGGCGTTCAGGATGTGCTCCCCGGTCAGGAGGAGCTTAAGCTCGCGAGCACCGTTCACGATCAGCACGCGCAGACCGTCCCTCGCCCGGTCGAGCAGCAGCCGGGCCACGTCCGGGTTCAGCGCCTCCTGGTAGACGATCAGAGCCTGGTATCCGGGCCCGTCCGGCTGCACCAGTCCGTCTGCGAAGGCGACGTCGTCGCGCAGGAGCAGGCTGCCGTCGAAGAACTCGTAGGTCCACCCGGCGTCCTGCATCCCCAGGTCCTGCCACCAGTGGTTCTCGCGGTTCCGCATCCACATCGTGCCGTAGGCGACCTCGTCGGGGATCCGGCGGCCCTCGGGGTCGAGGAAGAACATCCCGGACATGTTGTCGACGAAGTGGTCCGTACGGAGGATGCCGACGTCGATGCGCGGCCGGCCCTGCCGCAGCACATACTGCACGCGCCCGATCGCGGCGTTCCACTGGGGGTAGAACTCGCTGGCCGGCTGGCGCAGGTCGAACCGCTCGGAGAACGCGGGCCACATGCCCTCGTGGCCCGGCCACTCCGTCGCGCCCTCCGCGCCCGCGGTGCTCGCCCAGCCGTGCAGCACGGTCTTGGTGATGCCGGCCGCCAGCTGCGTCGCGATGATCTGGTCGTAGAACCGGTGGTCGAGCATGTGGTTGCGTGTCGTGGCGCCGGTCTCCGACGAGTACTGCTTGCCGAAGAGGTGCGCAGGGCCTGCCAGCAGCCGGTAGGCGTCGATCTGTGAACCGAACTCGAGCGACTCGGTCTCGATGCCGTCCACCTCGGGCCCGGGGCGCGTCAGCTCGAAGGGGAGGCCGTAGCTGATCTCCGAGCGCAGCAGGATGCCGTTCTCGTGCAGGAACGAGGCGAACGGCCGCAGCATGTTCTCGATGTAGAGGTCGGTGAGCGTCTCGACGTAGTCGTGCCGCACCTTCTCGACGGTCGGACGCTGCGCCTCGGTCGGCTGGTTGCGGTAGCTGGTGGCGGAGGCCATCAGCAGCACACTGCGGGTGAGGAACGGCAGCCACGGGGCGATGTCGTAGCCGCGGCGCTCACGGAACTCACGCGCGACAGAGTCGCCCCAGAACAGGCCGCCCTCGCCCCAGGTGGTCAGCTCCAGCGAGTCCATGTACATCTGTGCGCGCGGGTTGCGCTCGATCAGGGCGCGCAGCTCGGGGGTCAGCACGGTGGACCGCCAGTACTCGATGATGGCGTCGACGCCGGCGCGCTCCAGGTAGTTGACCGTGTAGTTCACGCTCGCCGACGGGGACGCCGTCTGGCCGGTGCCGTGAGACCAGAAGACGAAGAGCCGCCAGGCGCGGTCGTCGCCGGCGTCCGGAGCCCAGTCGAGCGCGCCGTCCACCACCCGTGCGGTGAGGTCGAGCACGCCGTCCGCGTCGAGCACCGGTGCGGCGTCGCCGGCGCCCTCGGACACGATGGGTGCGGCGACCGCGGCGACGAACTCCTGGGCTTTCGGTGCGACCCGGTGGCCGGGGAGCAGGCTCTCGCCGCGGTCCTCGTCCAGCACGATGCGCGGCAGCGCCCCGGTGCGGCCGGTCCCCGCCGGCACGTCCTCCGTCACGACGTTGAGCTCGCGCGCCGCAGCGGGGTGGTCGGGGTCGATCGTCGGCAGGTTGGCGTTCGACCAGTTGGTGCCGGAGGTGAAGCTCACCGACATCCCGCGCGCGGTGGTCTCCTCGACCACGATCTGCGAGTCGTGCACCCACTCCTCCGAGCCCCAGCCGTAGCGCGCGTGGTCGATCGCCTGCTCGTCCATGGCGAGGAACTCCATCCCACCGAAACCGAGCCTGTGTGCCGCATCGATCTCGAACCTCAGGGCGCGGTCGGTATGGAGGCCTTCGGCCAGCCACCAGCGCAACTCGGGACGGTACTCGATGGGCGGATCCTGCAGCGCGGCACGATGGCGGTCGAACGGGTGGGGCGTCTGGGGCTCGGTCACGGTCGGTTCTCCTTCGAACGTCAGTGTCGTGAGCGTAGCACTTATTGTCTTCAGGACACTACCGGGATGTGTCCGCGATCCATGGGACGCAACACGCCGTTATCCCGACGGGATAACGGCGTGTTGCGCCCCACAGATCAGGCGAGCAGGTCCGGGAGCTCGGCGAGCGAGCGGATGATGACGACGCCGGCGTCGAGGGCGTCGCGCTCGTCGTCGGGGGAGGGGACCGAGCCCCGGCGGTTCAGCCAGACGCCGGTCAGCCCCGCGCGCGCCGCGCCGATCGCGTCCGTCCGCAGCCGGTCCCCGACGTAGGCGGCCTCCGCCGGGCCAACGCGGAAGGCGTCGCAGGCGAACCGGAAGATGCCCGCGTCGGGCTTCGGGATGCCGACCTCGCCGGAGGCGACGACATGGTCGACCCGCGCGTCGAGCCCCACGGCGTGCACCTTCCGGCTCTGGAACGCCAGGTCGCCGTTCGTGATCAGGCCGAAGCGGACGCCCGGGATGCGCCGCTCAAGCTCGTCGAGCGCGGGCAGGGCGTCGTCGTGCAGCGTCCAGGCCGCCACATAGTGCTCGAAGTAGTCGGCGAACCAGGCGCTCGCCTGTGCGTCGTCGAGTGCGACCCCGTGCCGGGCGGCGAAGTCACGGGCCCGCGCCTGGCGCTGACCCTCGAAATCGAGCCGTCCGGCGAGGTAGGAGTGATAGTGCTCCTCCTCGAGGTCGTGCCACAGGGTCGTCAGCTCGTCCGTCTCCAGGGCGCCGTACGGAGCACCGAGGGTCTCGGCGTAGCGCAGGATCCCCGACTCCACGGCCGCACGATGCGCGAACAGGGTGTCGTCCAGGTCGAACAGGACCACCCGAGGCGCGGTCACGCCTCCGCCTGCACGAACGTGACGTCGGGCCAGTCGGCGGCCGGCGCCCGCGGGTCGTCAGGCAGCAGCACGCCGCGCCATTCGTCGAAGCGCTCGCCGCGCTGCACCGCTCCGCCCGGCACCACGCCCTCCCAACGGAAGCCGGCACGGCGCGCGACCGCGGCGCTCGCCGCATTGCCGACCAGCGCCCGCCACAGGATCCGGCGGAGCGCCAGCCCGTCGGGGGCGGGAGCGAAGCCGTACGCCAGCACCAGCGCAGCCGCCTCCGACATCACGCCGCGGCCGCGGGCATCCGGGGCGAGCCAGTAGCCGATCTCGCCCTGGTGCCGGTGGATGTCGCCGAGACTGACCATGCCGACCAGCTCCCCGTCGAGGCGGACGCTCCAGGTGCACACCCGGTCGCTGGCCCAGCCGTCCGGCACGACGCTGGTGACGAACCCGACCGCGTGCTCGCGCCGGTACGGCGAGGGCACGGTCGTCCACCGCGCGATCGCCGGATCGGAGCACAGCCGGGCGATCCGGTCGACGTCGGCCTCCGCCGGCTGGTCGAGCGTGACCCGCTCACCCGACAGGACGACCGGATACGGCATCAGCGCGCCTTGCGCAGGAAGCCGACGCGCTCGTACACCTTCGCCAGCGTCGCCTCCGCCACCTCGCTCGCGCGGTCGGCGTTGACGGCGAGGATGCGGTCGAGCTCGCCCGGGTCGGCCAGCAGGTCGAGCGCGCGCTGCCGCACGGGCGTGAACTCGCCGACCACGACCTCCACCAGGCCCTTCTTGAAGTCGCCGTAGCCCTTGCCTTCGTACTCCAGCTCGATGGACTCGATCGAGCGGCCGGTCAGCGCCGAGTAGATGCTCAGCAGGTTGGAGATGCCGGGCTTGCCCTCGCGGTCGAACGACACGACGCCGTCGGTGTCGGTCACCGCGCGCATGATCTTCTTGCGCGTGACGTCGGGCTCGTCGAGCATCCAGATGATGCCTGCGCCCGACTCCGCCGACTTCGACATCTTCGACTCCGGGTTCTGGAGGTCGTAGATGCGCGCGCTCTCCTTCAGGATCATGGCCTGCGGCACCACGAAGGTCTCGCCGAAGCGGCTGTTGAAGCGCTCGGCCAGGTCGCGGGTGAGCTCGACATGCTGGCGCTGGTCGTCGCCGACCGGGACCACCGTCGTGTCGTAGAGCAGGATGTCGGCGGCCATCAGCACCGGGTAAGCGAACAGGCCGACCGAGGTCGCGTCGGCACCCTGCTTCTGCGACTTGTCCTTGAACTGCGTCATGCGCGACGCCTCGCCGAAGCCCGTGATGGTGTTGAGCACCCAGGCGAGCTGGGCGTGCGCGGGCACGTGAGACTGCACGTAGAGGGTGGATGCGGAGGGGTCGATGCCGGCCGCGATGTACTGCGCCGCCGTGCGCCGCGTCTTCTCGCGCAGCTCGGCCGGATCCTGCTGGACCGTGATGGCGTGCAGGTCGACCACCGAGAAGAAGGCGTCGTGCGTGCTCTGCAGTTCTTTCCACTGCAGCAGCGCGCCGATGTAGTTGCCGAGGTGCAGCGAGTCGGCCGAGGGCTGCATGCCGGAGTAGAGGCGGGGGAGCGTGGTCATGGTTCTGCTTTCGAAGTCTTCGGATGGGGTGCAGGCTGTGCGGTCAGACGGCGTAGTCGACGACCACGGGCGTGTGGTCCGACCATCGCTCGTCGTACGCGGCCGCGCGGTCCACCGCGACGTCCTGCACCCGCGCCGCGAGCGCGGGGGTGGCCAGCTGGTAGTCGATCCTCCAGCCGGTGTCGTTGTCGAACGCCTTGCCGCGCCACGACCACCACGTGTAAGGGCCGTCGACCTCGCCCGCGTGGCGGCGGACGACATCCACCCATCCCAGCCCGGCGCCGTCGTTGTACGACGGATCGCCCTCCGCCCCGAGGATGCGGTCGAAGTAGGCGCGCTCCTCCGGCAGGAAGCCGGCGCGCTTCACGTTGCCCTTCCAGTTGCGGATGTCGAGCGTGCGGTGGCCGACGTTGAGGTCGCCCATCACCACGGCTAACTCGTTGTGCTTCTGCAGCTCCGGCAGCCGCGCCTCCATCGCGTCGAGGAACTTGTACTTCTCGACCTGCTTGTCGGTGCCGGCCTCGCCGGAGTGCACGTAGGCGCTCACCACGGTGACGACGGTGTCGCCCACCTCGTAGTCGGCCTCCAGCCAGCGGCCGGCGCTGTCGAACTCGGTCGGCCCGAGCTCGACGCGGTGGATGGCCGCGCGGTGCCGGCTGACGATCGCAACGCCGGCCCGGCCCTTCGCGCTCGCGGGGTCGTGCACGATGTCCCAGTCGTCGCCGAGCAGCCCCTGCAGGTCTTCGCTGGAGGCGCGTACTTCCTGGATCGCGAGGATGTCGACATCGCGCCCCTCGAGCCACGCCCCCATGCCCTTGCGGAAGGCGGCGCGGATGCCGTTGGCGTTGATCGTGGCGATACGCAGGCGACTCGAGGGCATGCCTCCAGCCTAGCGGGGGCTGCCGACAGCGGTTCCGGGCTCCTGCACACCGTCGAGCAGGTCGTCGAGCCGGTGCGCGGCGCGCTCCACCCGGCGCTGGGCGGGCAGCCGGGCGAACCAGCGGGCCGCCGCCAGCTCCTCCTGCGCGTGCTTCAGCTCGGCCTCGGCGACGAGCACGCGCGCCTGGTGCTCGGCCGCCGCGCGCTCAGCCGCGGCCTGCTCTGGCGTGATCGCGCGCGGCGAGATCCCGTGGTCGAACATCCCCACCGCGATCCACGATGCCGACAGGAGGATGACGCGCGAGATCAGGTTGAACCACAGCAGCAGGCCGATGAAGACCGCGAAGGTGGCCAGCAGCGGGTTCTTCTGGTTGGCGAACAGGAGGCCGCTCAGCACGCTGAGCCCGGCGAGCACCAGCGACCCGAGCAGCACGCCGAAGAACAGGTTGCGCCACGGGATGGCGACCCGCGACATCACGCGGAACATCGCGCCGAGGGTGACGATGTTGAGCACGACCGAGACGACGAGGCCGGAGAACCGTGCGACGGCGTTGGTCCAGAACGAGTCGGAACTCAGCCCGATCAGGTCGAGGAGGAAGGTCAGCGTCTGCGTGCTCACGATGCTGACCAGGGCGGAGGCGATGAACAGGACGCCGAAGATGAGCGCCAGCCCGAGATCGCGGATCTTCTGCAGCACGTAATTGGTGGTGTCCCGGCTGAGCCCGAACACCGCCCGGACGGCCTGGCGGGTGTAGTAGAGCCAGCCGATCGCGGTCCAGATCAGGCCGACGGCGGCGACGATGCCCGTCCAGCCGAACGAGGTCGCCGTCTGCAGCTGCTCCGCCGGGATGACGCCCGGAGTGGTCGGCGTCGACACGAGTCCCGGGACGGCGCGGTTCAGCAGCTTGACGATCGCGTTGAACACCTCCTCGTTCCCGGAGAGCCACACGCTGGAGATCGAGAAGCCGACCCAGACGGCCGCGAAGATCGCGAACAGCGACTGGTACCCCATGCCCGCGGCCCGCAGGTTGCCGTCGGAGTGGGAGTAGTTGATGTACACGCGGTAGGGGCGCAGCGACTCCACCCACTTGGCCAGGTACGAGACGCGCTCCACCGGCTTCTCCAGGCGTCGCCGCAGCGGGTCGGCGTGCTCCAGCAGCCGCTCCTTCAGCGACTCCTCCGGTTCGACCGTCCCCTCGGCGCGCTGCACCGCGGGGTCCGGCTCCAGCGGAGCGTGCCTGGTCTTCTTGGCCACGCCGTCAGGATAGCGAGCGCGGGCCGCGTGGGGAGACGCAGACGGCCCGCCCTGCCGGTGGCAGGACGGGCCGTCGGGGGAGCCGTGGGATCAGCGGCGACCGCGCATGATCGCCTGCTTGACCTCGGCGATCGCCTGCGTGACCTGGATGCCACGGGGGCACGCGTCGGTGCAGTTGAAGGTCGTGCGGCAGCGCCAGACGCCCTCCTTGTCGTTGAGGATGTCGAGGCGGACCTGGGAGTTGTCGTCGCGCGAGTCGAAGATGAAGCGGTGCGCGTTCACGATCGCGGCCGGGCCGAAGTACTGGCCGTCGGTCCAGAACACCGGGCAGGACGACGTGCACGCGGCGCACAGGATGCACTTGGTGGTGTCGTCGAAGCGGGCGCGGTCGGCGACCGACTGGATGCGCTCCTTGCCCTTCTCCGGCTTCGAGTTCGCGACGAGGAACGGCTGCACCTCGCGGTACGACTCGAAGAACGGCTCCATGTCGACGATGAGGTCCTTCTCGAGCGGCAGACCCTTGATCGCCTCGACGTAGATCGGCTTCGAGATGTCGAGGTCCTTGATCAGCGTCTTGCACGCGAGCCGGTTGCGGCCGTTGATGCGCATGGCGTCCGAGCCGCAGATGCCGTGGGCGCACGAGCGGCGGAAGGTCAGCGAGCCGTCCTGCTCCCACTTGATCTTGTGCAGCGCGTCGAGGATGCGGTCGGTCGGGAACAGCTCGACGTCGAAGTCCTGCCAGCGCGGCTCCGAGTCCACATCCGGGTCGAAGCGGCGGATGATCAGGGTCACGGTGAACGACTCGACCGGGGCCTCGGGGGCCGGGGGAGTCTCGAGCACGGCGTTCGACATCAGTACTTCCTCTCCATCGGCTGGTAGCGGGTCACGACGACGGGCTTCCAGTCGAGCGTGATGTGGTCTGCCGCGTCCGACGAGTGCGGGTCGCCGGTGAGGTAGGCCATCGTGTGCTTCATGTAGTTCTCGTCGTCGCGCTTCGGGAAGTCGTCGCGCATGTGGCCGCCGCGGGACTCCTTGCGGTTGCGCGCGGAGTAGACGACGACCTCGGCGAGGTCGAGCAGGAAGCCGAGCTCGACGGCCTCCAGCAGGTCGGTGTTGAAACGCTTGCCTTTGTCCTGCACCTGCACGTTCCGGTAACGCTCGCGCAGCTCGTGGATGGTCTCGGTGACCTTCGCGAGGGACTCGTCGGTGCGGAACACCTGGGCGTTCCTGTCCATCTCGTCCTGCAGCTCCTTGCGGATCGCGGCGATGCGCTCGGTGCCGCTGGAGGTGCGCAGGCCCTCGATCATGCCGCGGACGGCGGCGGCCGGGTCCTCCGGCAGCGGGACGTACTCGGCGGTCTTGACGTATTCGACCGCGTTGTTGCCCGCACGCTTGCCGAACACGTTGATGTCGAGCAGCGAGTTGGTGCCGAGGCGGTTGGAGCCGTGCACCGACACGCAGGCGCACTCGCCCGCGGCGTAGAGGCCGGGGACGACCGTGGTGTTGTCGCGCAGCACCTCGGCGGCGGTGTTGGTCGGGATGCCGCCCATCGCGTAGTGCGCGGTCGGCATCACGGGCACCGGCTCGACGACCGGGTCGACGCCCAAGTAGGTGCGGGCGAACTCGGTGATGTCCGGGAGCTTGGTCTCGAGCACCTCCGCGCCCAGGTGGGTGCAGTCGAGCAGAACGTAGTCCTTGTGCGGGCCGGCGCCGCGTCCCTCCGCGACCTCCTGCACCATGCAGCGGGCGACGATGTCGCGCGGCGCGAGGTCTTTGATGGTGGGGGCGTAGCGCTCCATGAACCGCTCGCCGGAGGCGTTCCGGAGGATCGCGCCCTCGCCGCGGGCGCCCTCGGTGAGCAGGATGCCGAGCCCGGCGAGGCCGGTCGGGTGGAACTGGAAGAACTCCATGTCCTCCAGCGGCAGGCCCTTGCGCCAGATGATGCCGACGCCGTCGCCCGTGAGCGTGTGGGCGTTGGAGGTGGTCTTGAAGATCTTGCCGAAGCCGCCGGTGGCGAAGATGATCGCCTTCGAGTGGAAGACGTGCAGCTCGCCGGTGGCCAGCTCGTACGCGACGACGCCGGCGGGCTGGGGAACCCCATCCACCTCGTTCATGATCACGTCGAGCACGTAGAACTCGTTGAAGAAGTTGATGCCCAGCTTCACGCAGTTCTGGAACAGCGTCTGCAGGATCATGTGGCCGGTGCGGTCGGCCGCATAGCAGGCGCGGCGCACGGGCGCCTTGCCGTGGTCGCGGGTGTGGCCGCCGAAGCGGCGCTGGTCGATCTTGCCCTCGGGCGTGCGGTTGAACGGCAGGCCCATGTTCTCGAGGTCGATGACCGCGTCGATGGCCTCCTTCGCGAGGATCTCCGCCGCGTCCTGGTCGACCAGGTAGTCGCCGCCCTTGACGGTGTCGAAGGTGTGCCACTCCCAGCTGTCCTCCTCCACGTTGGCGAGCGCGGCGGCCATACCGCCCTGCGCCGCGCCGGTGTGGGAGCGCGTGGGGTAGAGCTTCGAGATGACGGCGGTGCGGGCGTGCGGGCCGGCCTCGATGGCCGCGCGCATGCCGGCGCCGCCGGCGCCCACGATGACGATGTCGAACTCGTGGTAGTGGACGCCGTCGATGACGGTGGATTCAGTAGCTTCTGTTGTCACAGGTCTTCCGTTGTCGAAGGATCAGCGTGCCGGGCAGAAGGACGGCAGGTCGGAGGCCGCGGCGCCCACGGGGCACGGGTCGAAGGTGAAGATGACGAGTGTGCCGAGCACGATCAGCACCACGACCGCGGCGAGGACGGCCCACTTCAGGATGCGGTTGACCGTCCGGTTGTAGGCGTAGTCGTTGATCAGCGTCCGCATGCCGTTGCCGCCGTGGATGAGCGCCAGCCACAGCATGAGCAGGTCCCAGACCTGCCAGAACGGCGTTGCGTACTTGCCGGCGACGAAGGCGAAGTCGATCTGCTTGACGCCTTCGCCGAGCACGAGGTTGATCAGCAGGTGGCCGAAGATGAGGATCACGAGCACCAGCCCGGAGAGCCTCATGTAGATCCAGCCCCACTTCTCCCAGTTCTTGCCGCGGTTGGAGCGGGCGGCGGGGGTGCGCGGCGCCTCGATGGTCGTCACGTCAGTTCACCTCCGAGAAGATGTGCACCAGCTGCACGGGGACGAAGCCGGCCATGAGGATGACCCAGAGCGCGATGACGATCCAGAACATGGCCTTCTGGTACTTGACGCCCTTGCTCCAGAAGTCGATCGCGATGATGCGCAGGCCGTTCAGGGCGTGGAACACGATGGCCGCGACCAGCGCGATCTCGCCGAATCCCATGATCGGGTTCTTGTAGGTGCCGATCACGGCGTTGTACGCCTCTGGGCTCACCCGGATGAGCGACGTGTCGAGGATGTGGACGAGAAGGAAGAAGAAGATGGCGACGCCGGTGATGCGGTGGAGGACCCACGACCACATCCCCTCGCGGCCACGATACAGAGTGCCGCCTGGCCGGGTCTTGGCCGGCTGCAGCGTCCCTGCCGCTTGGTCTGACACGGACAACCCTCCCTGGTTGCTGATCGCTGATAGGGCGCGGTGAGCGCAGCGCCAGTCTATGCCGCGGGTGCGGATCACGCCTCTTAGGGTGGCCTTGGTTATCTCGATGTCGAGATAACCCGCACTCGACGGAAGGCGACGCCCGGCGTACCGTCCAGGCCATGACACAGGACGAGCCGATCATGGACGGCAGCACGGACGCCGGACGCGACGAGAAGATCGCGGGCGTCGTCGAGCAGGTGCGCGCCGACGCGCAGCTGCGCGACTCCGAGGACGTCGCGCAGCTGCTGCGCCAGCGCTTCGACGAGACCGGGCTCCAGGTGTCTGACGAGGAGTTCGGCCGTCACCTGGACGGCATCCGGAACGGCTCGTCCGCCGCAGACTGACAGGTCAGAGCCAGCCGCGGCGCTTGAAGATGGTGTACAACAGGCCGCTGAGCCCGACCATGGCCAGCACCGCGAGCGGGTAGCCGAGCGGCCACTGCAGCTCCGGCATGTGCGTGAAGTTCATGCCGTAGACGCCCGCGATGAGGCTCGGTGCGAAGAGGATCGCCGCCCAGGAGGAGATCTTCTTGACCTCTTCCCCCTGCCGGTTGCTGGAGTGCGCCAGCCGGGTCATCTCCTCGTTCTGGCGCTCCGACACCAGGGTCGAGTTCACCGTCAGGATGTCGCGCAGCAGGTAGCGGAAGCCGTCGATGCGCTCGTTGACCTGCGTCAGGTGGTCGGCGACGTCGCGGAGACGGCGCTCCAGTTCCTGGGTCACGCCGTACTTGGCCGTGCCGCGCTCCAGGGCGAGCATCACCGCGGAGAGCGGATGCGTCGCCCGCTGGAAGTCGATCACCTCGCGCGACAGCTCGTAGATGCGGCGGGAGACCAGCGCGTCGCCGCCGAACACCTGCGTCTCGATCTCGTCGATGTCGTTCGCGAGACCCGCGACGACCGGGCTGTACGCATCCACCACAGCGTCGATGATCGCGTACAGGATGGCCTGCGCGCCGAGCGCAAGCAACTCGGGCTCGCCCTCCATCCGCTGACGGACGTGGGAGAGGTCTGGCGACTCGCTGTGCCGGACCGTGATGACGAAGTTCGGTCCGACGAAGAGGTGCAGCTCGCCGAAGTCGACCTCCTCCGGCACGTCGAGGTAGTTCGCGGCCTTCAGCACGACGAACAGGACGGTGTCGTACCGCTCCAGCTTCGGGCGCTGATGGGCGACGATCGCGTCCTCGATGGCGAGGGGGTGGAGGTTGAACTCCTCGGCGAGCGACATCAGCTCCTGCTCGGTCGGCCGGTACAGCCCGATCCAGGCGACCCCGCCCGGCGTGCGGTCGAGCGCGCCGTACGTCTCGGCGAGGGTGGTCGGCGAGGCGACCCGGACGCCGTTCGCGTAGATCGCGCTGTCGACCATGCTGGTCCGGCGGCCGGACTGCTCCTCCACGGTCGTCTGCGGCGCGAGGGGAGAGGGAGGGTCCGTCCGGCGTGTGCGGCTGACGAAGGGCATCGCGATGCCGCGTCGGTTCAGGTTGGCCATGGGTCACCTCCGTCGTCACGAGGACGGGATAGAGCGGATATCAGGGACCGGCCCGCTGGGGCCACCTAACTGTACGCGCGCGAACCGTCCGCGGGCTGCACGTCGCGGGCCGCCACGTCCGCGACGGCGTTCAGGATGACGCGCTCGTAGTGCCCGATCAGCTGCCCGCAGACCACCTCCCAGCTCCGGCCGAGCACGGCGCGCCGCCCGGCCTCGCCCATCCGCCTGCGCTGCGCCCCGTCGCGCACGAGCAGCGACACGGCCGCGCGCAGGGCACGGTCGTCGGAGGGCGGGAAGAGCAGGCCGTCGACCCCGTGCTCCACGAGATCGATCGGTCCGCCTGCCCGTGGGGCGACGACCGGCAGTCCCGACGCATGCGCCTCCTGCACGGTCTGGCCGAACGTCTCCTCCGACCCGGTGTGGACGAAGACATCGAAGGCGGCGTACGCGGCGGCCAGGTCCTCGCCCCCGCGGCGTCCGAGCCAGACGACCGGCATCCCGCGCAGCTCCCGCGCCACCGCTTCCCGCGACGGGCCGTCTCCGACGATCGCGAGCGAGACCCCGCTGAGCCCGCGGAGTGAACGCAGCCGCTCCACCTGCTTCTCCGGGGCGATCCGCCCCACGTAGCCGACGACCGTCTCGCCGTCCGGCGAGAGCTGCTCGCGCAGCGCCGCCGCGGCCGGCGTCCTCCTCTTGTTGGGGTGGTAGCGCTCGAGGTCGACGCCGCGCCCCCAGCGGTCGATCCGGGTCACCCCTGCGGCGCGCAGGTCGTAGGCGCTCGCCGCGGACGGCGCGAGCGTCAGATCGGCGCCTTCGTGCACCCAGCGCACGTACTTCCAGGCGATCGCCGAGGTGACGCCGAGGCCGTTCCGCCGGGCGAAGCCGGCGACATCGGTCTGATAGATCGCGACGGAGGGGACCCCGAGGCGGTTCGCGGCGGCGATGGCCTGCGCGCCGAGGAAGAAGGGGGAGGCCGCGTGCAGGACGTCCGGCGCGAAGGCGGTCAGGATGCGCTGCACCTGCGGGCTCGGCAGCCCGACCGGGAACTGCCGGTACGCGATCGAGGGCACCTGATGGATGCGGAACCCGGCGTACTCGGCCGGCGCCCCCGCATCCGGGCAGATGACGATCGCTTCGTGGCCGTGCTCGGCCAGATGGTCGAGCACCCGGAGGACGCTCGTCGTGACCCCGTTGACCGTGGGGAGGAAGCTCTCGCTGACGACCGCGACCCGCATGGCCTCACGCTAGGAGCGCGGGATGGCCGACGTCTTGACCGACGATGTCGCCGATGTGGCGGTCACGTGAACGGACCGCTCCCTGGTGCGACCGATACCCTGTACTGCATGACAGACGAGCGCAGCGCCGAGAACCGGTTCTACAGTGTGATCCCCGCCGGCGGCATCGGCTCCCGCCTGTGGCCGTTGTCCCGTGCTGACGCGCCGAAGTTCCTCCACGACCTGACCGGGTCCGGCCAGACGCTGCTCCGCGACACCTGGGACCGCCTCATCCCGCTTTCCGGCGAGGACCGCATCATGGTGGTGACCGGGCGCGCCCACCGTGCCGCCGTGGAGGCGCAACTCCCCGCGCTGATCGACCGGAACGTCGTGCTGGAGTCGGAACCCCGCGACTCGACCGCGGCGATCGGTCTCGCCGCCGCGATCCTCCAGCGCCGCGAGCCCGATGTGATCATCGGGTCGTTCGCGGCGGACCACGTGATCCTCAACCACCCCCTCTTCCACTCCACCGTCCGGGAGGCGATCGCGGCCGCCGACGAGGGCTACATCACGACCATCGGCATCAAGCCGACCGAGCCCGCGGTCGGCTTCGGATACATCCACACGGGACCGCACCTCCCTGTGACCGGTGCACCGAGCGCCCTCACCGTCGACTCCTTCGTGGAGAAGCCCGACCTGGCCACGGCGGAGCGGTACGTCAGCAGTGGCGCATACCTGTGGAACGCGGGCATGTTCATCGCCCGCGCCGACCGGCTGCTCGAGGAGATCGGCCGAAGCAAGCCGGCCCTGCTCGCCGGTCTGCAGGAGTTGGCCGAGGTGTGGGACGACCCCGCGAAGCGCGGGCCGGCGGTCGATCGCATCTGGCCGGGGCTGGAGAAGATCGCCATCGATTACACGGTCGCCGAGCCGGCCGCAGCAGCGGGACGCCTTGCGGTGATTCCTGGTTACTTCGACTGGGACGACGTCGGCGACTTCGCATCGCTGGCGAAGCTGAACTCGAGCGGGCGGAAGTCCGACCTCGCGATCCTCGGCCAGGACGCCCGGGTGCTCGCGGACTCCTCCAGCGGGATCGTGGTGAGTCAGAGCAAGCGTGTGATCAGCCTGATCGGCGTCAAGGACATCGTCGTCGTCGACACCCCGGACGCGCTGCTGGTGACCACGAGCGAGAACGCGCAGCGCGTGAAGTCGGTGGTGGACGCGCTGAAGCTCACCGGCTCGACCGACGTCTTGTAGTGAGCCCGGGGCATCCCAGAACGGGGGACAGCCCTGCTCGAATGAGCGCGTGCCAATCGCGTGAGCGTTTGTAACGCTTGCATGAAGAAGCCGGATTTTCGAACGGAGCCGTTCGTCACATTCGGTAACGTGAACCGCACAAGCCTGCGAGCACCCGCACAGGCTTACGCATCTTGGAGGAACAACCTTGTCAATCACAGCCCGTAAGGCCGGTCTCCTCGGCCTGGCGGCGGTCGGCGTCATGTCGCTGCTCGCCGCTTGTTCGGCTGCTCCGTCGGACAGCTCGTCCGGTGGCGCGGCGAAGAGCGACTTCCTGCCCTGCATGGTCTCCGACTCCGGTGGATTCGACGACCACTCGTTCAACCAGCTCGGCTACGAGGGCCTCCAGCAGGCCGCCAAGTCGCTGAACGTGAAGTACAAGCAGGCGGAGTCGAAGAGCGAGAACGACTTCGCTCCGAACATCCAGAGCATGGTCGACGCCAACTGCAACCTCGTCGTCACGGTCGGCTTCCTTCTGAAGGACGCGACGGAGAAGGCAGCGAAGGCCAACCCGGACGTCGACTTCGCGATCATCGACGACAACGAGATCCAGGCGAAGAACGTCAAGCCGATCATCTTCGACACCGCCCAGGCGGCGTTCCTGGCCGGCTACGCGGCCGCCAGCTACTCGAAGACCGGCATCGTCGGCACCTTCGGCGGCATGCAGATCCCGACGGTCACCATCTTCATGGACGGCTTCGCCGACGGCGTGAAGTACTTCAACGACCAGAAGGGCAAGTCGGTCAAGGTCGTCGGCTGGGACGTCGACAAGCAGAACGGCCTCTTCACCGGTGGCTTCGACGCCAACGAGACCGCGAAGAACACGGCTCAGGGCATCATCGACCAGAACGCCGACGTCATCATGCCGGTCGGCGGTCCGATCTACCAGTCGGCCGCGCAGGCGATCAAGGACTCCGGCAAGCCGATCGCGATGATCGGTGTCGACGCCGACGTCTACCAGTCCGACCCGAGCGTGAAGGACCTGCTCCTCACCTCGGTCATGAAGGGCATGAAGCCGGCGACCAACGACGTCGTCACCCAGGCCGCCAAGGGCAAGTTCGACGCGACCCCGTACGTGGGCACGCTGAAGAACGACGGCGTCGGCATCGCGCCGTTCCACGACTTCGAGTCGAAGGTGGACTCGGGTCTCCAGGGTGAGCTCGACAAGATCAAGGCCGGCATCATCGACGGCTCGATCAAGGTCACCTCGCCCTCGTCGCCGAAGCAGTAACCAGCGGCGAGAACGCTCGACGGGGAGGTCAGCCGCGGCTGGCCTCCCTGTTGCGTTCCGCACCGTCGGCTGTGCTCATCTGCGCACACAATGACATCTGCGCAGCCAGGTAATGTGAACACGCGCGTCGAGGCCACCAGCCGATTCCGCGTGCCCTCTCCTGAAGGAAACCCACCCGAATGAAGCTCGAACTCCGCGGCATCACCAAACGGTTCGGTGCCCTGGTCGCCAACGACCACATCGACCTCACCGTCGAACCCGGCGAGATCCACTGTCTGCTCGGCGAGAACGGCGCAGGCAAGTCCACCCTGATGAACGTGCTCTACGGCTTCTACCAGGCCGACGAGGGCGAGATCCTGCTCGACGACGTCGTCCAGCACTTCGCGGGCCCCGGCGACGCCATGAAGGCCGGCATCGGGATGGTGCACCAGCACTTCATGCTGATCCCCGTCTTCACCGTCGCCGAGAACGTCATGCTCGGTCACGAGCAGACCAAATTCGGCGGCCGCCTCGACCTGAACGCCGCTCGCGCGAAGGTGCGCGAGATCTCGGCCCGCTTCGGGTTCGACGTCGACCCGGATGCGCTCGTCGAAGACCTGCCGGTCGGCGTCCAGCAGCGCGTCGAGATCATCAAGGCGCTGTCGCAGAACGCGAAGGTGCTCGTCTTCGACGAGCCGACCGCCGTGCTGACCCCGCAGGAGACCGACGAGCTCATGGCGATCATGCGCCAGCTCAAGGAGCAGGGCACGGCCATCATCTTCATCACGCACAAGCTGCGCGAGGTGCGCGAGGTCGCCGACCGCATCACCGTCATCCGCCTCGGCAAGGTGATCGGCGAGGCCGAGCCCACCGCCACGAACGTCGAGCTGGCGTCGATGATGGTCGGCCGTGCGGTGACACTGGCCGTGGAGAAGGAGCCGGCGAACCCGGGCGCTGCCGCGCTCGTCGTCAAGAACCTCTCGGTCATCGACCAGATCGGCCAGATCGTCGTCAACGGCGTGAGCTTCGAGGTGCGCGCGGGTGAGATCCTCGCCATCGCGGGCGTGCAGGGCAACGGCCAGACCGAGCTGACGGAGGCCATCATCGGCCTGCAGCCGCGCATCCAGGGCGAGATCCTCCTCGACGGCAAGCCGATCCAGGGCCACAGCGTCCGGAAGGTGCTTGACGCCGGCGTCGGGTTCGTCCCGGAGGACCGCAACGAGGACGGCTTGGTCGGCGAGTTCACCATCCAGGAGAACCTGATGCTCGACCGCTCGACGGGCGATCCGTTCGTCAAGGGCGGCAACATCCAGTTCTCGTACCTCAAGGACTTCGCCGAGGAGAAGGTGCGCGAGTTCGACGTGCGCACCCAGTCCATCGACACCAAGGTCGGGCGCCTCTCCGGCGGCAACGCGCAGAAGGTCGTGCTCGCGCGCGAGCTCAGCCGCGAGCTGCGGCTCTTCGTCGCGGCCCAGCCGACGCGCGGCCTCGACGTGGGCTCCATCGAGTTCGTGCACAAGCGCATCGTCGCGACGCGCGACGCGGGTGTCCCCGTCATCGTGGTGTCGACCGAGCTCGACGAGGTGGCCGCCCTGGCGGACCGCATCGCCGTGATGTACCGCGGGGGGATCGTAGGAATCGTGCCGGGGAACACGTCTCGCGACGTCCTCGGCCTCATGATGGCCGGCGAGTCGCCGGAGCAGGCAGGAGCAGCAGCATGACCGGGACCCCCACGTCCGGCCAGCCCGTGGCGCCGGCGCAGCCGGCCCAGCAGGGGAGCCCGGCCCCCGCATCCGGACGCGACGACCAGTCGCGCTGGAACCAGGCGGTCCGCGAGATCATGGGCGGCCCCGTGGTCATCTCGATCCTGGCGGTCGTGCTCGCGCTCCTCGTCGGCGCCGTCCTGATCGCGGTCACCGACCCCGACGTGCAGCGCGCGGCGGGCTACTTCTTCGCGAGGCCGGGCGACACGTTCGCGGCCATCTGGAACTCGGTGTCGAACGCGTACGTCTCGATGTTCCAGGGCGCGATCTACAACTTCCGCCGACCCTCCTTCGCCGCGGGCATCCGTCCGCTCACCGAGACGCTGACCTTCGCCACCCCGCTGATCGTCAGCGGCCTCGGCGTCGCGCTGGCGTTCCGGGTCGGCCTGTTCAACATCGGCGGTCAGGGGCAGCTGCTCATCGCGGCCGCCGCCTCCGCCTGGGTGGGCTTCTCCTTCAACCTGCCCCCGGTCGTGCACCTGGTGCTGGCGGTCGTCGCCGGCATCGTGGGCGGCGCGATCTGGGCGGGCATCGTGGGGCTCCTCAAGGCGCGTACCGGCGCGCACGAGGTGATCGTCACGATCATGCTCAACTACATCGCGTTCTACCTGATCTCCTACATGCTCCGCACGCAGGGCCTCCTCCAGGCGCCGGGCTCGAACAACCCGAAGGCGCCCGCGGTGCACGCCAACGCGGTCTTCCCGCCGCTGTTCGGCGACCAGTACAACCTGACCTGGGCCTTCGTCGTGGTCATCGGCGCCACGGTCTTCGTGTGGTGGCTGATCAACCGCTCCAGCCTCGGCTTCCGCTTCCGCGCGGTGGGAGAGAACCCCAACGCGGCACGCGTCGCGGGCATCGACGTCAAGAACGTCTACGTCTACGCCATGCTCATCGCCGGTGGCCTCGTCGGCATCGCCGGCGCCAGCCAGGCGCTCGGGGTCTTCCCGCAGGGCATCAGCTCCGGCGTGGATGCGGGCATCGGTTTCGACGCGATCACCGTCGCCCTGCTCGGGCGCTCGCGGCCGTGGGGCGTGTTCATCGCCGGACTGCTGTTCGGTGCGCTCAAGGCCGGCGGCTACACCATCCAGGCGGCGAACGACATCCCGATCGACATCGTCCTCATCCTGCAGTCCCTGATCGTGCTGTTCGTCGCGGCGCCCCCGCTGGTGCGGGCGATCTTCCGCTTGCCCACTCCGGGGAGCACGCCCCGGAGACAGCGTCCCATCGTCACGAAGGAGGTGGAGGCGAAGTGAGCACCACCGCCCCCGTCGTCCCCGACTCCTCGCCGATCGTCCTGCAGAAGGCGGAGATCCGCTCCTGGAAGGCGCCGATCGCCTTCGGCGTCTTCGTGCTGATCAGCATCATCCTGTTCTTCGGGTTCGCCCGGCACGGGGAGAGCACCTTCCGGCTGTCGGAGAAGTCCGACGCGATCGCGCTGCCGACCGTCACGGTCGACAGCTTCGTGACCACCACCGTCGTCACCATCCTGCTGCTGGCCCTCACGGCGTGGAGCGCGTACCTCTCCTACCGTGCGCGGCGGACCCCGCTGTGGATGGTCATCGTCTTCTCGCTGCTGTTCATGTTCGCGTTCCTGACGTGGGCCGACTCGGGCAGCCCGTACCCCGTCCCGGTGACCGGTCTGCTGCTCGGCACGATCAGCCTCGCCGTCCCGCTCGTCTTCGGCGCCCTCGGCGGCGTGGTGTCCGAGCGTGGCGGCGTCGTGAACGTCGCGATCGAGGGTCAGCTGCTCGCCGGAGCGTTCGTCTCCGCCATGACCGCCTCGCTCACCGGCAGCTGGGTGGTCGGGCTGATCGCGGCCATGGTCGCCGGCGTGCTGGTGTCGTTCCTCCTCGGCGCCTTCGGCATCAAGTACCTGGTCGACCAGGTGATCGTGGGCGTCGTGCTGAACGTGCTGGTGATCGGCCTGACCAGCTTCCTCTACTCGAAGCTTCTGGCCGGCAACCCGCAGCTGCTCAACCACCCGCCGCGCCTGCCGAGCTGGCCGATCCCCGTGCTGAGCGACATCCCGATCATCGGCAAGGTGCTGTTCGACCAGTCGATCATCGAGTACCTCATGTACCTCGCGGTGTTCCTGGTCTGGTTCGGACTGTTCAAGACCCGCTGGGGCCTGCGCCTCCGCTCGGTCGGCGAGCACCCGGAGGCGGCGGACACCGTCGGCATCAACGTCAACAGCACGCGGTTCTGGAATGTGGCGCTCGCGGGTGCGATCGCCGGCCTCGGCGGCGCGTACTACACGCTCGGTTCCGTCGGCGCCTTCTCCAAGGAGATGACCGCCGGTCAGGGCTTCATCGCCCTCGCGGCCGTGATCTTCGGCCGCTGGGATCCGATCCGCGCGACGCTCGCGGCGCTGCTGTTCGGGTTCGCGACCAACCTGCAGAACGTGCTCAGCACGATCGGATCGCCGGTGCCGAGCGAGTTCATGCTGATGCTGCCGTACGTCGTCACGATCCTCGCGGTCGCCGGCCTGGTGGGCCTCTCGCGCGCACCCGCCGCCGACGGGAAGCCGTACATCAAATCATGAGCACCATCGACTGGGAGGCTCTGCGCGCGGCGGCCAACGAGGCGCGCACGCACGCGTACGTCCCCTACTCCAAGTTCCCCGTGGGCGCAGCGGCGCTCGTCGACGACGGCCGCATCGTCAGCGGCTGCAACGTCGAGAATGCCAGCTACGGCGTGACGCTGTGCGCAGAGTGCGGCCTGGTGTCGTCGCTCGCCATTACCGGTGGCGGCCACCTGGTGGCGTTCACCTGCGTGAACGGCGACGGCGACATTTTGATGCCGTGCGGACGCTGCCGCCAGCTGCTGTACGAGCACTCGGCCGAGGGGATGCTGCTGGAGACCGTCTCCGGCATCCGCACGATCGACGAGGTGCTGCCCGACGCGTTCGGGCCGCGCCAGCTCGCCGCCTACGCGGCCGAGCACGAGAACGACTGAACAGGAACACATCCGTGACCGACCTTGCAGGAGCGGTCGAGGCGTTCGACGCCGTCGACCTGATCAGGACCAAGCGCGACCGAGGCGAGCTCAGCACCGCCGAGATCGACTGGCTGGTGGATGCGTACACCCGCGGCTACGTCGGCGACGAGCAGATGTCGGCGATGACGATGGCGATCTTCCTCAACGGGATGACCCGCCGCGAGATCAAGGACCTCACGCTCGCGATGATCGCCTCGGGCGAGCGGATGGACTTCTCCGGTCTCGGAAAGCCCACCGCCGACAAGCACTCCACCGGCGGCGTCGGCGACAAGATCACCCTGCCGCTGATGCCGCTGGTCGCGACCTTCGGCGTGGCCGTCCCGCAGCTCTCCGGGCGCGGCCTCGGTCACACCGGTGGGACGCTGGACAAGCTGGAGAGCATCCCGGGCTGGCGCGCCAACCTGAGCAACGACGAGATGTTCGCCCAGCTGCAGAACGAGGGCGGCGTCATCTGCGCCGCCGGCTCCGGCCTCGCGCCCGCCGACGGCAAGCTGTACGCGCTCCGCGACATCACGGGGACGGTCGAGGCCATCCCGCTGATCGCATCCTCGATCATGTCGAAGAAGATCGCCGAGGGCACCGGCGCGCTCGTGCTGGACGTCAAGTTCGGCTCCGGCGCCTTCCTGAAGGACATCGAGCGCTCGCGGGAGCTGGCGCGCACCATGGTCGAGCTCGGCCGCGACGCCGGGGTGGCCACCTCCGCGCTGCTGACCGACATGAACGTGCCACTCGGGCTCACCATCGGCAACGCCAACGAGGTGCGCGAGTCGGTCGAGGTGCTCGCCGGAGGCGGGCCCGCCGACATCGTCGAGCTCACCGTCGCCCTCGCCCGCGAGATGCTCGCACTCGCCGGTCGTCCGGACGAGGACGTCGAGGCGGCGCTGAAGGACGGCCGCGCGATGGACAAGTGGCGCGAGGTCATCCGCGCGCAGGGCGGCGACCCGGATGCCGCGCTCCCGGTGCCGAAGGAGACTCACACCGTCGTCGCGGAGGAGGACGGCGTCCTCGTCGAGCAGCAGGCGCTGCCCTTCGGGATCGCCGCGTGGCGTCTCGGCGCCGGCCGCGCCCGCAAGCAGGACCCGGTGCAGCACGCGGCGGGCATCGACCTGCACGCGAAGCCGGGCGACGAGGTGAGGAAGGGGCAGCCCCTGTTCACGCTGTCCGCCGACGAGCCCGCGCGGTTCGAGCGCGCGCTGGAGGCGCTCGACGACGCCTACCGGCTGGCGCCGCTGGGCACCCCGTTCGAGCGCGGGCCGCTGATCGCCGACCGCATCGCCTAGGGTTGGTGCCATGAGTGACGCCTGGAACGAGTACACGCTGGCCGACGGCACGGAGATCCGTCCGCTTCCGAAGGTCTCCCTGCACGACCACCTCGACGGCGGCCTGCGCCCCGCGACGGTGCTGGAGCTCGGCGAGGAGATCGGGCTGGAGCTGCCAGCGCGGGACGCGGCCGAGCTCGGCCGCTGGTTCGCCGAGAAGTCGAACTCCGGCTCGCTCGTCGAGTACCTGAAGACCTTCGACCTGACGACCGCCGTGATGCAGACCCGCGAGGGCCTGCGCCGGGTGGCCCGCGAGTTCGTGCAGGACCTCGGCGAGGACGGCGTCGTCTACGGCGAGATCCGCTGGGCCCCCGAGCAGCACCTCGGCGGCGGCCTGTCGCTCGACGAGACGGTGGAGGCCGTGCAGGAGGGCGTCGAGGAGGGCATCGCCGATGTGCGGGGTGCCGGCGGTCGCATCCGCGTGGGCCAGCTCGTGACGGCGATGCGCCACAACGACCGCGGCCTCGAGATCGCCGAACTGGCCGTGCGTCACCGCGACAACGGCGTCGTCGGCTTCGACATCGCCGGGCCGGAGGCGGGCTTCCCGCCCTCGAATCACCGCGCGGCGTTCGACTACCTCGCGTCCGAGTTCTTCCCCGCCACCGTCCACGCGGGCGAGGCGGACGGGCTGGAGAGCATCAGGAGCGCCCTGCTGGACGGCCGGGCCCTGCGCCTCGGCCACGGCGTCCGGCTCGCGGAGGACATCACGATCGAGCGGCAGGACGACGAGAACACCTACGTGACCCTCGGCACCCTGTCGCAGTGGGTGAAGGACCGCGAGATCGCGCTCGAGACGAGCCCGACCTCCAACCTGCAGACCGGCGCGATCGCGGCGTGGGGCGACGACATCCTCGACCACCCGTTCGACCTGCTGTACCAGCTGGGCTTCCGGGTGACGGTGAACACGGACAACCGGCTGATGAGCGGGACGACGCTCACGCGCGAGCTGAGCATCCTCGCGGACGCCTTCGCCTACGACCGCACCGACCTGGAGATCTTCCAGCTGAACGCCGCGGCCGGCGCCTTCCTCCCGCTCGAGGAGCGTGAGGAGCTGGCCGAGATCATCACAGCAGGTTTCGAGGGTTCCTGACGGCTCGGGCGTTAGTCTGAAGTCATGCCACTGCCACCGCTGCCTGATTCGGCCGTCACCGTCGGCGCGCACGCCGCCGACTGGCGTCAGGCGGTGGAACTGGCGGGGGAGGCCCTCGCGCGCTCCGGTGCGACCGAGCAGGGCTACGGGCAGCGGATGATCCAGGTGATCGAGGAGTTCGGCGCCTACATCGTGATCGCCCCCGGCCTTGCGCTGGCCCACGCGCGTCCCGGGCCGGACGTGAACTCGGACGGGCTGTCGGTGGTCACGCTCGACGAACCCGTGGTGTTCGGCCACCCGCACAACGACCCGGTGTCGGTGGTGATCGGCCTGGCCGTCTCGACGCCGGAGGCGCACGTCACGAGCGTCGCCGAGCTGGCGAACGTATTCAACGACCCCGAGTCGATCCCCGCGCTCGCGGCAGCGACCGACGTTGCCGACGTGCAGCGCATCCTGACGCTCACCGAGGAGGAGGCGCAGCGGTGAAGATCGTCGCCATCTGCGGCGTCGGCATGGGCACCTCCGGCATCCTCAAAGTCAACGCCGAGCGGGTGCTCGACCGGCTCGGCATCGACGCCGAGGTCACGGCGTCCGACATCGGGAGCATCGACCAGGCCGCGTCCAACGCCCAGATCGTGCTCACCTCGCCGGAGCTCGTCGAGCGCATCGGCAAGACGAACGCCGACGTGATCGTGGTGAACAACTACTTCGACCTCGAGGAGCTCGAACAGAAGCTGGACGAGGCCCTCGGCTAGGTTCAGTCGCGCACGCGGCGACCGGTGCGGTCGGAGAACGCGGTCAGCGCGTCGAGGACTTCCGGGTTGATCCACGTGCGGTTGCGCTTCGCGGAGTTGCCGCGCTGCAGGATGCCGTACTCGACCAGCGTCTCCAGGCCGTTCACGACGGCGGGCCGGCTGGCGCCGGTGAGGCGCTCCGCCGTGACGGCGTTGAGCACCGGGTACTCCAGCGACAGCGCGGCGAGCTTGTGGCCGACGGCACCGGCCCGGATCGGGGCCAGCGACTCCTGCCAGGCCCGGCGGAGGCCGATGAGGTCGTCGGCGAGCTGGTCGGCGTTGGCGACGGCCGCCAGCGATGCGTCGGCGAAGACGCGGACGATGGGCTCGGCGTCGCCGGAGCGGTAGGCGTCGAGTGCGTCGAAGTAGCGGCCGATGTCGGTCAGCAGGCCCGCGGAAACCGGCACCGCGAGGTGCCGCAGGATGTCGCCGTGCCGCAGCATCGAATGGACGAGCACGCGGCCGGTGCGGCCGTTCCCGTCAGGGAAGGGATGGATCGTCTCGAACTGGGCGTGGGCGATGGCCGCCTGAGGCAGCACGGGCAGGTCCATGCGCCGCATGAACAGGATCAGGTCGTCCATGGCGGCGGCTACCCGCTCGTGGTGCGGGGGGACGAAGGCGGCGGTCTGCGGGAGTGCTCCGCCGATCCAGACCTGCTCCTGCCGGTAGCCGCCGGTGAGCACTGGACTCGACTCGTCGAGCAGCGCAGTGTGCATCGCGATGATCGACGCGTTCGAGATGTCGTCCGCCAGCGCGAGCGCCGCCTCCATGGCGTGGACGTTGCTGACGACGAGCCGGGCGTTGCCCTCCGACCGTTCCCCGATAACGGCCTCGGCGATCGCTCGCGGCCCGGCCGTGAGCTGCTCGATCTGCGAGCTGGAGGCGGACTCCGTGCGCAGCAGGATGGCGGAGAACGGCGCGACGAACTCGGAGCGTTCGCCGTCGAGGCGGACCAGTTCGCGGGTGGCGTCGTCGCAGTCGGCGACGAGCTCGCCGGAGAACGCGAAGTCGGCGGTGGCGATCGGGGCAGGGATGGCTGCACGGTACGGCTCTCGCCGTCGCAGCTGCATGCGCCGCGATGCGTATTCGACCTCCGGGCGCTGCGGAAGCCGCCGCGACTCGTAGGTCAGCGCCGTCGACATGCTTTCACACCTTTCGCCCTTATGAAAGGTTAGCGCCATAACCTTTCATAAGGAAGACCCAAGTGAAAGCCTCAGTCGGCCACCAAAGCGTCGATGAGTCCGGGAAATCGCGCGTCCAGCTCGTCGCGGCGCAGCTGGATCTCGTGGGTGCGGCCGCTCACGATGGTGCGGGTCACGCCGGCTTCGCGCAGGGTCTTGAAGTGGTGCGCCATGGTCGACTTCTGCACGTCGACGCCCCATTCGGTCATCGCCTTCGGATGAGGACGACCGTCGGCGAGCACGCGCACGATCTGCAGGCGGATGGGATCGGCGACGGCGCGCAGCACATCGACGAGCTGCACGTCGGCGATGTCGGGGGAGGGGTAGTCGGTCATCGTCACCACAATTGTTTGACAAACATCGAACAATAGTCGTACCTTGACGGTATGACGTTCGTCGAACAATCCTACCGCAAGACGCTTCCGGCCCTCCTGGTACTCGCCCTCTCCCTCTTCGTCGTCGGCACCAACGCGTTCGTCATCGCCGGCCTGCTCCCGCAGGTCGCCCATGGGCTGGGTGCGACCGCGACCCAGGTCAGCTGGTCGATCACGAGCTACTCGCTCGTGGTCGCGGTGGCGGCGCCCGCCGTGTCCATCCTCCTCCCGCGCGTGCCTCGGGCGGCCCTGATGGCCGCCGGTCTCGCCGTCTTCGCCCTCGGCACGGCGGCGTCCGCCCTGGCCCCCGACCTCGGCTGGTTCATCGCCGGACGCACCTTCTCCGGGCTCGGCGGAGCCGCGCTCGTGCCGACCGCGACGGCTGCGGCCGCCAGCCTCGCCCGCCCGGGGAGGCGCGGTCAGGCGCTGGCCATCGTGGGGGCCGGGTTCACGCTGGCCACCGCCGTCGGATCCCCGCTCGGCACCGCGCTAGGCGGCGTGGCCGGCTGGCGGTTCGCACTGTGGTGCATCGTCGGCATCGCCGCCGTTCTCGTGGTCGCGATCCCTCTGGCGGTGCGCGGTGTCCCTGTGCCGCCCGCGGTCACCCTGCGGCGGCGGCTCGCTCCGCTCGGCGACCTGCGGATCGTCGCTCCACTCGCCACGACCCTGCTGATGGTGGCCGGCTTCAACATCGTCTACATCTTCTCGGCGGCGGTGACCCACGCGTCCACCGGCGGCTCGGGAGCGCTGCTCGCCGTCCTGCTCCTCGCCTACGGGGCGGCCGGCGTCGCCGGCAACACCGTCGCCGGTCCCCTGACCGACCGTTTCGGCAGCCGGCCCGTGGCGGCCCTCGCCCTGGCCGGTCAGGCGCTCACGCTCATCGTGCTGGCCTTCACCGAGACGTCGTTCGCCGCGTCCATCGTGGTGTTCGCGCTCTGGGGCGTCGCCGCGTTCGCGATCGCCGTCCCCGTGCAGCACCGCCTCGTGCACGTCGAGCCGGAGAGCTCGGCGCTGGCCCTGTCCTGGTATTCGACGGCGATGTACGTGGGCATCGCGATCGCCCCGCCCATCGGGACGCTGGCGCTCGCGGCGGGAGGTCCCGTCGCGGTGCCGCTCGCCGGTGCGGTCGTCACGGTGGCGGCGCTCGCGGTGTTCCTAGTGGGATACCTCGCGCGGGCGCCACGCACGGTGACGGCCTGACCTACGCGGTCAGCAGCCGCATCGCCTCGGCGAGGGCGGCGACACGGGCCGTCGCGGTGGCGCGGCGCTCCTCCACGCTGCCCTCGTCGCTCGACGCGTCGATGTAGATCTTGAGCTTCGGCTCCGTCCCGCTCGGGCGGACCATCACCCGCGAGCCGTCCTCCAGCAGGATCCGGAGCACATCGCTCGGCGGGAGTCCGCCGAAGCCGTCGCGCAGGTCGTCGATCTGCGTGACTCGCACGTCGCCGAGGTGGCTCGGCGGGGTCGCGCGCAGGGCCGCCATGATCTCCCCGATGCGGGAGAGGTCGGTCACGCGGAGGGAGATCTGATCGCTGGCGAAGAAGCCGAAGCGCTCGGCGAACCGGTCCAGCTGCTGGGCCACCGTCACGCCGTCGGCCGCGAGGGCGTTGGCGAGGTCGAGGAACGCGGCGGCGGCCGAGATGCCGTCCTTGTCGCGCACCGTGTCCGGGTTCACCAGGTAGCCGAGCGCCTCCTCGTAGCCGTAGATCAGACCGGGTGCGCGCGAGACCCACTTGAAGCCCGTCAGGGTGTCGGCGAAGTCGAGCTTGTACGCCCGGGCCACAGCCGCGAGGGCGGGCGAGGAGACGATGGAGCAGGCCAGTGTCCCGACCGGTCCCCGCTCGTCCGCGTGGGTGGACGCCAGTTCTGCGGCGCGCCAGCCGAGCAGGGCCCCGACCTCGTTGCCCGACAGGCGACGGTAGCCGTCGGCTGTCGACGGGTCGGGGATGGCGACGGCCAACCGGTCGGCGTCCGGATCGTTGGCGATGATGAGGTCGGCCCCCGCGGCCCGGGCGGTCTCGAACGAGAGATCCATCGCGCCCGGCTCCTCCGGGTTCGGGAACGCGACCGTCGGGAATGCGGGGTCGGGGTCGATCTGCGCGGCCACGGGAACGGGCTCCGCGAAGCCCGCGCGGGCGAAGACCTCACGGGCCGTGCGCCAGCCGACGCCGTGCATGGCGGTGTAGACGAACGACACGGCGTCACGCCGGGCAGCGGTGGAGGCGACGGAGACGGTCGCGTCGATGTACGCCTGCTCGACATCGTCGGAGGCGACCTCGTAGCGGTCGGACCGGGGCAGGTCGGCCACGCTGCCCTGCGCCACCTCGAGGATGTGCGCGGCGATCTCGGCGTCGACGGGCGAGACGATCTGCGATCCGTGGTTCTCGCCGCCCAGGTAGACCTTGTACCCGTTGTCGTTGGGCGGGTTGTGGCTGGCCGTGACCATGACGCCCGCGCTCGCGTCCAGGTGACGCACGGCGAACGCGAGCACCGGGGTGGGGAGCAGGCGGGGGAGCAGGATGGCGCGCACGCCTGCGCCGGCCATGAGCTCAGCGGTGTCGCGGGCGAAGACGTCGGAGTTCTTGCGGCCGTCGTAGCCGATCACGACGGACGGCGTCGCGGCCTCCGCGTGCTCCAGCAGCCAGCGGGCGAACCCGGCGGCCGCCTGCGCGACCAGCACGCGGTTCATGCGGTTGGGACCTGCGGCGATCGCGCCTCGCAGCCCGGCGGTGCCGAAGGCCAGGCGCTCGTCGAAGCGCGAGTGGAGGTCGGCGACCGCCTCCGCGGACCCGGCCTCGGCGGCGACGATCAGCGTCTGGAGCTCGTCCCTGGTCTCCGGATCGGGATCCTGGGACAGCCAGGCGCGGGCCTCGGCGAGGAGCTGCGGCGTGTCCTTCCCGCTCACAGCGACTCCACGATCTGGGCGAGCAGCGCGCTGATCACCGGCTCGGCGGCGCGGCCGGCGTCGATGACCTCCTGGTGGCTGAGCGGGGTCTTCTGGATGCCGGCGGCCAGGTTGGTGATCAGCGACATGCCCAGGATCTCCATGCCGGCCTGGCGGGCGGCGATCGCCTCCAGTGCGGTCGACATCCCGACGATGTGGCCACCGACGGCCTTGGCCATCTGCACCTCGGCCGGCGTCTCGTAGTGCGGACCGCGGAACTGCGTATAGACGCCCTCGTCGAGCGACGGGTCGATCGTGCGCGCCAGGTCGCGCAGCCTCCGTGAGTACAGGTCGGTGAGGTCGATGAACGTCGCACCCTCGAGCGGAGAGTCGGCGGTCAGGTTGATGTGGTCGCTGATCAGGACGGGCGTTCCCGGCTTCCAGTGCTCCTTGATGCCGCCCGCGCCGTTGGTGAGGACCATCGTGGTCGCTCCCGCCGCGGCAGCCGTGCGGACGCTGTGGACGACGCGACGGACGCCGTGGCCCTCGTAGTAGTGCGTGCGCGCGCCGATGACCAGCGCGTGCTTGCCGTTCGCCAGGCGGACCGAGCGCAGCGTCCCGACGTGCCCCTCGAGCGCCGGCTTGCTGAAGCCGACGATCTCGGTGGCGGGGACGGTGGCGACGGTCTCTCCGATGAGGTCGGCGGCCTTGCCCCAGCCGCTGCCGAGGGTGAGAGCGATGTCGTGGCGCTCGACCCCGGTCTTCTCCGCGAGCTGAGCGGCGGCCTCCCGTGCCACCTCGAACGGGTCGGCGGCGGGGTCGTCGAGCGGGTTGGTGATGGATTCCAGCATGAGCCAACTCTACTGACGGGCCGCTGTCCACAGGGCGGGCGCCGGGGTGCGCATCGGTGCAGCCCATACGGAAGAATGGGGACATGGCCTATGAATTCGAGCGGAAGCAGCGCATCGCCGTCCTGGGCGGCGGCCCGGGCGGCTACGAGGCGGCCTTGGCCGGTGCCCAGCTCGGAGCGGATGTGACGATCGTCGAGCGCTCCGGCGTCGGCGGCTCGGCCGTCATCACCGATGTCGTCCCCTCGAAGAGCCTCATCGCGACCGCCGAGGCGACCAACTCTCTCGGCGAAGCGACCGACCTCGGCGTTCAGTTCTTCTCCCGCGGCGAGACCGGCAAGCCGGTGCGCCCGCAGATCGCGGTCAATCTCGCTGCCGTCAACAAGCGGCTGATCGGGCTCGCGCGCCAGCAGTCGGAGGACATGCGGGCCGAGCTCGTGCGCTCCGGCGTGCGGATCGTGACCGGCGAGGGCCGGCTCGACGGGTCGAGCGCGGTCATCGTCTCCACCTCCAAGGGCGACACCGGCACCGACTTCGACCGGGTGGAGGCCGACACGATCGTGGTCGCCGTCGGTGCGAGCCCGCGCATGCTGCCGTCCGCCGTTCCCGACGGGGAGCGCATCCTCACCTGGACCCAGCTCTACGACCTGCAGGCGGTGCCGTCGCACCTGATCGTCGTCGGCTCCGGCGTCACCGGCGCCGAGTTCGCCTCCGCCTACACGGCGCTCGGGTCGAAGGTGACCCTCGTCTCGTCGCGCGACCAGGTGCTCCCCGGGGAGGACGCGGACGCGGCAGGCGTCATCGAGAACGTCTTCCGGCGCAACGGCATGCAGGTGCTCTCCAAGTCGCGTGCCGAGTCCGTGGTGCGCACGGAGGACGGCGTGGTCGCCACCCTCACCGATGGCCGCACGATCGAGGGCTCGCACTGCCTCATGGCGGTCGGCTCCGTCCCCAACACCGCCGGCATCGGGCTCGAGGAGGCCGGGGTCCAGCTGACCAGGAGCGGCCACATCCGGGTCAACCGGGTGGCGCGCACCTCCATCCCGAACATCTACGCCGCGGGCGACTGCTCCGACTCGCTGCCGCTCGCGTCCGTCGCCTCGATGCAGGGCCGCACCGCGGTGTTCCACGCGATGGGCGACGCGGTCAGCCCGATCGAGCTGCGCAACGTCAGCTCCAACATCTTCACCCAGCCCGAGATCGCGACGGTCGGCTGGAGCCAGAAGCAGATCGAGGAGGGCATCGCCCAGGGCGACATCTACAAGCTGCCTCTCAAATCCAATCCGCGCGCCAAGATGCTCGGCATCCGCGACGGCTTCGTCAAGCTGTTCGCGCGCACCGGCTCCGGCACGGTCATCGGCGGCGTGATCGTCGCCCCCCGGGCCTCGGAGCTCATCTTTCCGCTCGCGCTCGCCGTCGAGCAGCGCCTGACGGTCGACCAGGTCGCCCGCGCGTTCACGGTCTACCCGTCGCTCTCCGGGTCGATCACCGACGCCGCCCGGGCCATGCACATCGTGCTCTGACGAGGGGATCGGGGGATGGAGGTCGCACTCGTCATCGGGGTGCTCGCGGTGCTCACGATCGCCGCGGCGACCACCATCGGGCCGAAGTTCGGGGTCGCCTCACCGCTGATCCTCGTCGTGGTCGGCATCCTGGTCAGCCTGCTGCCCTTCGTCCCCGCGGTGACGATCGAACCGGAGTGGATCATCGCCGGTGTGCTTCCGCCGCTGCTGTACTCGGCATCCGTCTCGATGCCGGCCATGAACTTCCGGCGCGAGTTCGGGGCGATCGGCGGGCTCTCGGTGCTGCTGGTGGTGGTCAGCTCTGTCCTCCTCGGGCTGTTCTTCGCCTGGCTCATCCCCGGGCTCGGCCTCGGCTGGGGGATCGCGCTCGGCGCCATCGTGAGCCCGACGGACGCCGTCGCGACGGGCATCGTCAAACGGGCGGGCATCTCGCCGCGCGTCGTGGCGATCCTCGAAGGGGAGAGCCTCCTGAACGACGCGACGGCGCTGGTGCTGCTGCGGGCCGCCATCGCCGCAGCGGCAGCGGCGACGTTCACGATCGGCGAGGTGACGCTCTCGTTCGTGTACTCGGTGCTGGTGGCTGTGGTGTTCGGCGGAGTGGTCGGCTGGCTCAACCTGCTGGTGCGGTCGCGGGTCAAGGACGCGACCGTCAACACGGTGATCTCGTTCACCGTCCCGTTCCTCGCGTCGATCCCCGCAGAGGCCCTGGGGGCCTCCGGGCTCGTGGCCGCGGTCGTCGCCGGTCTGGTCACCGGCAGCAGGGCGCCACGGCTGCTCTCGCCGGAGCACCGGCTCTCGGACACGCAGAACTGGCGTACCGTCGAGCTGATCCTCGAGGGTCTCATCTTCCTGACCATGGGCCTGGAGCTGTTCGGGATCCTGCAGAAGGTGCAGGAGGACCATTCGGGTGTGCTCCCCGCCGTCGGGATCGCGGCCGGAGCCCTGGTGCTGACCATCGTGGTGCGGGCGGCGTTCGTGGCGCCGCTCCTCGCGCTGCTCGCCAGGCGGCATCGGCGCGGACAGCGGATACGGCCCCGGCTGGAGCAGCTGCAGGTGCACCTCTCCGACCCCGAGGCGCTGCAGAGGGGCATCGCGCAGCGGATCGCGCCGCCGGAGGGGCGGGCGCTCACGACGGGGACCGATCGGCGGGGAGAGTCGGATCCGGCTGAGACGCCCCCTGCGGTCGGTGGCGGCACCGACCAGGACCGTATCGCGGACGGCGTCGCCAACGGGATCTTCCTCCCGGACACGGGCGGCGATCGTCCGCGGCCGGTCTCTGCGAAGCAGGCCGAGCGTCGGCGTCGCCGCCTTGCGCGCCGCGGCGTGCCGACGGTGGAGAGCCTCACCCGCTTCGGAACGCGCCTGCGCCGGCTCCTCGCCGACATCGACTACTTCACGGATGCGCCGCTCGGCTGGCGCGAGGGCACCATCGTGGTGTGGGCCGGGATGCGGGGCGCGGTGACCGTCGCCGCCGCACAGTCGCTCCCGGCGAATGACACTCCGGGCCGGTCGGTGCTGGTGCTGATCGCCTTCCTGGTAGCCGCCGGCTCGCTGTTGCTGCAGGGCGGGACGCTCGGCCTCGTGCTGCGGCTGGTGAAGCCCGCGTCGGCCGACCCCCAGGCGGAGCGCGACGAGCGCCGCCGGCTGATGGAGCTGCTCCGGGAGGCGGCCATGACGGTCCCGCTCCCGTCGACGACCGAGCGGACGCCGGAGGCGTTCGCCGCGCACAAGGCGGCGCGGCTCGCGCGCATCCGGGCGCAGCGCGACGCGCTGCTCGACGCCCGCGACGACGGAACGTTCAGCGCGGACGTGCTCGCCGGAGCCCTCAGCAACCTCGACGCCGACGAGATCAGCATCGACCTCAAGGGCGCCCCGCAGTAAGCGCTCATGATTCGTGCCGAATGTGCGGAATTCGTGACGAATTCCGCACATTCGGCACGAATCGTGGCCGGGCCGTCAGACGATGTTGAGCAGCAGGTGGCCCGACGAGACCGTCTCGCCGACCGAGGCGTTGATGCCGGAGACCGTGCCGTCCTTGTGGGCGGTGAGCGGCTGCTCCATCTTCATGGCCTCGAGCACGAGCACCAGGTCGCCCTTGACGACCGGGTCGCCGTCGGCGACGGCGACCTTCACGACGGTCGCCTGCATGGGGGCGGTGACCGAGTCGCCGGTGGCGGTGTCGACCGCGCTGGAGGTGCCGCGGCGGCGGGGCGCGGGAGCCGCAGCGGGCTCGCCTGCGCCGCCGCTGAGCAGCTTGGCGGGCAGCGACACCTCGATCCGCTTTCCGCCGACCTCGACCACGACATTGCTGCGGCGCTCGGCGGCCGGCTGCTCGCCCAGCTCGCCCGACCACGGCTCGATGTCGTTGACCCACTCGGTCTCGATCCAGCGGGTGTAGACGGAGAACGGCTCGCCGTCCTGCGGTGCGAAGGCGGGGTCGCGCACGATCGCGCGGTGGAAGGGCAGCACGGTCGGCAGTCCCGCGACCTCGAACTCGTCGAGCGCGCGGCGGGAGCGCTCCAGCGCCTCCTCGCGGCTTGCGCCGGTGACGACGAGCTTGGCGAGCATGGAGTCGAACGAGCCGCTGATGACGTCGCCCGCCTGGATGCCGCTGTCGACGCGGACCCCCGGGCCGCCCGGAGCCTTGAAGACGTGCACGGGGCCGGGGGAGGGGATGAAGTTGCGGCCGGCGTCCTCACCGTTGATGCGGAACTCGAACGAGTGGCCGCGCGGCGCGGGGTCGTCGTAGTCGAGCTCGCCGCCCTCGGCGAGGCGGAACTGCTCGCGCACGAGGTCGATGCCGGTGACCTCCTCCGAGACGCAGTGCTCGACCTGGAGGCGGGTGTTCACCTCGAGGAAGGAGACCGTGCCGTCCTTGCCGATGAGGAACTCGCAGGTGCCGGCGCCCTGGTAGCCGACCTCCTTGAGGATCGCCTTCGACGACGTGTACAGCTTCTCGGTCTGCTCCGGCGTCAGGAACGGCGCCGGTGCCTCCTCGACGAGCTTCTGGTGGCGGCGCTGCAGCGAGCAGTCGCGCGTGGAGACGACGACCACGTTGCCGTAGGCGTCGGCGAGGCACTGGGTCTCGACGTGGCGCGGCTGGTCGAGGTACTTCTCGACGAAGCACTCGCCGCGGCCGAATGCCGCGATCGCCTCGCGCGTGGCCGACTCGAAGAGCTCTGCGACCTCCTCGCGGGCGCGGGCGACCTTGAGGCCGCGTCCGCCGCCGCCGAACGCCGCCTTGATGGCGACGGGCAGCCCGTAGACGTCGACGAAGTCGAGCACCTCGGCCGCGTCGGCCACAGGGTTCAGGGTTCCCGGCGCGAGCGGGGCGCCGACCTTCTCGGCGACGTGCCGGGCCGAGACCTTGTCGCCGAGGCGCTCGATGGCCTCGGGGGACGGGCCGATCCAGGTCAGCCCCGCAGCGATGACGGCGCGCGCGAAGTCCGCGTTCTCAGCCAGGAAGCCATAGCCGGGGTGCACGGCGTCGGCGCCGGAGCGGCGCGCCACCGACAGGAGCTTGTCGATGACGAGGTACGTCTCGGCGCTCGTGGTCCCGTCCAGGGCGTAGGCCTCGTCGGCGAGGCGGACGTGGAGGGCGTCGCGATCCTGGTCGGCGTACACGGCGACGGACGCGATACCGCTGTCCTTCGCCGCACGGATGACACGGACGGCGATCTCTCCGCGGTTGGCGATCAAAACCTTGGTGATACGTGGCACAGTTCCCTAGCCTATTGCTCGATATCAGAGTGGATTTGGGCGAACCCGACAAAAATGGGGTGCCGGAAGCTCATGCAGCCTACAACGCCGGTGCAGCCTGCGGTTCAGCGGCTGCGATTCCAGAGCGAGGTCCACTCCACGCCGAGCTCCCGCACCAGCTCGCGCAGCGTGGAGAGCGAGAGTCCGACCACCGTGCTCGGGTCGCCCTCCACCGCCGTGATGAAGGGGCCGCCGAGGCTGTCGATCGTGAACGCGCCGGCCACCTCCAGCGGCTCGCCGCTCGCGACGTAGGCGTCGATCTCGGCGTCCGTCACGTCGGCGAAGGTCACGGACGCTGTGGCCGTCCGGCCGGCGGCGGCGTTCTCGCGGCCGTCGCGGTGGTCGATCAGCCAGTGGCCGGAGTGCAGCACGCCCGTGCGGCCGCGCTGCTGCAGCCAGCGGTCCCGCGCGACCTCGGGAAGGTGCGGCTTGCCGTGGATGGCGCCGTCGATGGCGAAGGCGGAGTCGCCGCCCAGGATGAGGCCGTCGATGGGCTCCCCGTCCAGGGTGCCGCGAACGGCCTCCGCCTTGAGGCGAGCCAGCAGCTGCACCATGGCTCCGGCGTCCAGCGGCCCGTGCTCCGCCTCAGCCGCCGCGACCGCTGCGGGCTCGTCGACGTGCGACGGCACGACGATCGGCTCGATGCCCGCCGCACGCAGCAGCGCGAGCCGGGCAGGGGAGGTGGAGGCGAGGTAGAGGCGCATGGTCACCTGTGGGATGCTCGAAGGATGCCCCAGAAGGACGAGGTCGAGCTCGACATTACCAATGTCGCCCACGGCGGCGTGTTCGTCGCCCGCCACGAGGGACGGGTCGTCTTCGTGCCGGACACCATGCCGGGGGAGCGGGTGCGCGCCCGCATCGCGGACACCAGCCACGACCGGTTCTGGCGCGGCGAGGTGGTGGAGGTCGTCGAGGCGTCGCCCGAGCGGCAGCCGCACGTGTGGGCGGCCGCGTCGATCGAGCGCGCGCCGGGGCAGCGCGCGGGCGGGGCAGAGTTCGGCCACATCCGGCTGGAGCACCAGCGCGAGCTCAAGCGCCGCGTGATCGAGGACGCGCTCCAGCGCACCGCGAAGCTCGCCCCCGAGGCGATCGCGGCGGCGGGGGTAGGGGGCGGCCGGGTGGAGGTCGAGCCCGTCGCCGACGAGACCCCTGACGGCACGGGGTGGCGCACGCGCGTCCGACTGCAGGTCGACGGCGAGGGCCGGATCGGCCCCTTCGCGCCGCGTTCGCACACGGTCGTCCCTGTGGAGGACCTGCCGCTCGCGGCGTCTCTCGTGCAGGAGGCGACCCCGTTCGGCCGGCTCTTCCCCGGCGCCGAGTCGGTGGATGTCGTGGCGACGGGCCTCGGCGCGTCGCACGTGCTCGTCAACGATCCGCCGGTCCGTTCCGGCCGGCGCACCGTTCGACCGCGCCGCACTCCCGTCCCGATCCGGGAGCGCGTCGGCGACCGAGAGTTCCGGCTGGACGCCCGGGGGTTCTGGCAGGTGCACCGCGGTGCAGCGCAGACGCTGACGACCGCGGTCGCCTCCGCCGTCGACGAAGCCCTGTTCGACCCGCGCGCGGCCAACCTCGACCTGTACGGCGGCGTCGGTCTTCTGGCCGCCGCGCTCGGCGACCGCTTCGGCTCCACGCTGCGCATCACGTCGGTCGAGAGCAGTGAGACGGCCACGGACGATGCTGCTGAGAACCTCGCCGACTGGGTGGGCGCCGCGGCGGTCACCGACCGGGTGGAGCGTTTCGTCGCCCGGCTCGCGGCGGATGCTTCCGCGACCGAGCGAGCCCGGCTGCGCGCGGCGACGGTCGTCCTCGACCCTCCGCGTTCGGGCGCCGGACGCGAGGTCGTCGATGCGATCTCATCGCTCGACCCCGCTCAGGTGGTCTACGTCGCCTGCGACCCGGTCGCTCTCGCCCGCGACCTGGCCTTCTTCGCCGGTCACGGCTATGCACTGCGGGGCATGCGCGCCTTCGACCTGTTCCCCAACACGCACCACGTCGAGGCCGTCGCCACGCTGACGCGCTGAGCGTTCGGCACCCGTGAGAGCGTTCACCCCCTACGATGGTCAGCATGGTGCGGGTGGCAATCGTCGACGATCACGAGTCCGTGCGTCTGGGGCTGAAGGCGGCCTGTCAGGACGCAGGGTACGAGGTGGTCGTGACCGCGCCCACCGTCGATGACTTCGTCGCCCAGCTGGGCTCGCAGGAGTGCGACGTCGTCGTGCTCGACCTCTCCCTCGGCGACGGCTCCAAGGTGACGGACAACGTCAAGCGAGCGCAGGCCACGGGAGCGGCCGTGCTGGTCCACAGCATCGCCGACCGCGTCGCCAGTGTGCGCGAGGCGCTCGCCGCGGGCGCGGCGGGTGTCATCCCGAAGTCGTCTCCGACAACGACGGTCATCAGCGCGATCGCGACCGTCGCCCGCGGCGATGTGCTCAACAACCTGGAGTGGGCCACAGCGATCGACGCCGACAGCGACTTCGCGAAGGCGCAGCTCGGCCGCCGGGAGCGTGACGTGCTCCATCTCTACGCCTCCGGCCTTCCGCTGAAGGCCGTCGCCGCGCAGCTCGGCATCGCGAACTCGACGGCCCGCGAGTACCTCGACCGCATCCGCGTCAAGTACGTGGAGGTCGGCCGTCCCGCCCCGACCAAGGTGGACCTCCTTCGACGGGCGGTCGAGGACGGCATCCTCCCCGGGCTCGATCCCGAGACGGGCAATGAGCGCTCCTAGCGGGTTGCGCCCGGGGCTCCCGCTGGAGTCGGCGAAACCCCGAAACCCCCTCAGCCGCGCGCGGATCGAGCGCATCGCGGACCGCACGGTGTCGGCCTTCGGCCTGGTCTTCGGACTCCAGACCCTCCCGACGGCGCTCGGCCAGCTGAAAGACCTGCGCGAGCCGTGGGGCCTCGTCTGGCTGGTCATCGTCTTCGGCGGTCTGGCTCTCACCGTCCTGCTCGCGATCGTGCAGCGCGGCGTGAAGATCGCCATGGGTGTCCTCGCTGTCGTCTACCTCGCCGCGATCGTCACCTGGCCGCTGCTGGTGGCGCACCCGAGCGCCTTCGACGCCGACAAGCCCTGGGTCTGGTTCCTCTGCTCTGTGTTCACCGCGTTCGCCGCGGTGGCGTACCCGCTCTGGCTCGCGATCGCCTACACCTTCGTCGCACCCATCGCCTACGGCGTTGTGCGGGCCCTGCCCGCGGGCGGCGGGGTCGGCTTCGAGCTGGCCGCCCTCGACACGATTTACGCCATCATCCTCGGCGGCGTCATCCTCGCCATCATCGCGATGATGCGGCAGGCGTCGAGCGCAGTGGACACGGCCCAGAGCCAGGCGCTCGCGCGCTACGCCACCGCTGTCCGGCAGCACGCCACCGAGGTCGAGCGCGTGCAGGTCGACGCCATCGTGCACGACAGTGTGCTGACCACGCTGCTCTCGGCCGCGTCGGCGCGCTCTCCGGAGCAGAAGGAGCTCGCTGCAGCGATGGCCGCCGACGCGATCGGGCACCTCCACGCGGCCGAGGCCGCGCCGCCGGAGGACCAGTCTCTCGTCGGGCTCGACAGCCTCTCCGACCGGCTCGTCACCGCGGCGAACGCGTTCTCCTCGCCGTTCCAGGTCGAGGTGCGCGACGTCGAAGTCCACACCCTGCCGGTCAGCGTGGCCGATGCGCTCTACTCGGCGGCCGTGCAGGCGATGGTGAACAGCATCCAGCACGCGGGCGGACCCGAGGTCGCGCGCAGCGTGTCGATCCGTGGCGGGGGTCCGGCGGCGACCGTGGAGGTCGTCGTACGCGACGACGGCCGCGGCTTCAGCGAGTCGGACGTCCCCGCGGAGCGCCTGGGCCTGCGGATCAGCATCCGCGATCGGATCGCGAAGGTCGGGGGAACCGCCGACATCGCGTCCGCGCCGGGCGAGGGGACGACGGTGACCATCCTCTGGCCGGCGGCGCAACAGCAGCAGCCCGCCGCCGTGGGGCGCCACGAGCCGGTTCCCTCCGGTCACCAGGAGGTGGCCGAGTGATCACCCTGAACCGCGTCCTCTTCCTGATCCTGGGCGCCCTGTTCTCGGCCTACCACCTGTTTCTCGCGCTGTCTTCGCTCTCGACGCCCCGGTCGGCGGGGCCGGCCATCGTCGCGATGGTCCTGTACGGCGTCGCGACCGTGCTCAGCCTCTGGCCCACCAGCCCGACCAAGATGCCGCTCTGGCTGGCGGCGTTCGACCTGGCCGTCTGCGTCGTCATCCCGATCCTCGTCACCAGCCAGCTCGACCCAGCGAAGGACAACGGCTACGCCACCTGGTACGTCGCCGCCGTTGGGACGCTGATGACCATCTGCGCCGTGCGACGGCAGCAGCTCGTCGCCTGGGTCGGGGTCGGCTTCCTCGCCGTGCAGACGGTCGTCTGGGCGGGCCTCGGCGCCCTCGCCGGTCTCGGTGTGATCGGCTCGGTCGTGTGGGTCGGCGTCGCGGTGGTGATCTCCGGCTCGCTGGCGAAGGCGGGTCGCGACGCTCTGCAGTTCGCACGGGCGGAGCGCGAGGCGACCGAATGGCAGGCGGCGCAGGAGGCGCACGTCATGGAGCGACAGCTGCGGCTGCGGCAGACGTATCGTGTCGCCGCGCCCATGCTCGCGGAGATCGTCCGCCGCGGCGGTGACCTGACCGAGGCCGAGCGGCGCGAGTGCCGGTACCTGGAGGGCGCGATCCGCGACGAGATCCGCGGCAGGCGGCTGCTGAACGACGACGTGCGCCGCGAGGTGATGGATGCGCGCCGGCGCGGCGTCGTGGTGAGCCTGCTCGACGAGGGCGGCATCGACGACCTCGACCAGCGCGGGCTCGAGACCGTGCTCCGGCGGCTGGCCGAGGCGATCCGCGGGACGACGACCGACAAGCTGATCGTCCGCACCGTCCCGCGTTCTTCGAAGACGGCTGTCACGGTCGTGGGCCTGCGTATGTCCGACGACGGGGCGGCGAACGCCCTCGGGGCGGATTCGGAGGACGACGAGGTCGACCTCTGGCTGGAGATCCCGCGCCCCGTCGCCTGAGCCCGACGCCGTTCGTGACGAATGCACGCGATTCGTGACGAACGCGCGCGATTCGTGACGAATGGTGAGGCGGATTGGCCTTAACGAGGAGAAAGGGGCCGACACCCGAATTGTCGGCCCCTTTTCAAACCCCGAGTCAGGGCGACAACCCGAATATCGCCCTGACTCGCCCCCAAAGCACTCGCCCGCTTACCCTAGTCGGCGAGTGATTGGCGGTGTGACTCACGAGGAGAGACACCTAGCAATAACCATATTGACGGCATTCCCAGCAATTACATAGTCGTCATTTTGGAGGACAGCGGGGGACACCTCACGACCCCCGTTCGAGGCGCATCCGGACTTTTCCGCGTGTCCCGCAGGCGGGGGACACCGCAATCGGGGTACACACGGGCCCGGTGCGGGCTCCCGCCTCGTCAGCCGGAGAAGCCGCGCCAGGCGCCGGGGCCGGGCCGCAGTTCGGAGCGCAGGGCGCGCTGCGTCCGCGCCCAGCCGTCGGGGCCGTGCTCCGCACGGGCCTCCTTCGCGGCCTCCGCCTGCTCGGCCGCCGCCGCGGCGAGCACGGCCGTGACCGCCGCGACCTCCTCGGGCGTCACGCCGGGCGTGAGGAAGCGGAGCTCCGACGGGTCGAGCGGGCCGGCGCCCTCGGCCGAGTGCGCGCTCACAGCGGGATGTTCCCGTGCTTCTTCGGCGGCAGGGTCGCGCGCTTGGTGCGCAGCGCCCGCAGCGCCTTGATCACCGACACGCGGGTCGCTGCCGGCTCGATCACGCCGTCCAGCTCGCCGCGCTCCGCCGCGAGGAACGGGCTCGCGACGTTGTACGTGTACTCGTTGGCGAGCTTCGTCCGGACCGCGGCGACGTCCTCGCCTGCCTCCTCCGCGCGCTTGATCTCGCCGCGGTACAGGATGTTGACCGCGCCCTGACCGCCCATCACCGCGATCTCCGCGGTCGGCCAGGCCAGGTTGATGTCCGCGCCCAGCTGCTTCGAGCCCATGACGATGTACGCGCCGCCGTACGCCTTGCGCGTGATGATCGTCACGAGCGGGACGGTGGCCTCCGCGTACGCGTACAGCAGCTTGGCGCCGCGCCGGATGACGCCCGTCCACTCCTGGTCGGTGCCGGGCAGGTAGCCGGGCACGTCGACGAGCGTGAGGATCGGGATGCTGAACGCGTCGCAGAAGCGGACGAACCGGGAGGCCTTCTCGCCCGCGTCGATGTTGAGCGTGCCCGCCATCGAGCTGGGCTGGTTGGCGACGATGCCGACCGAGCGGCCCTCCACCCGGGCGAACCCGATGACGATGTTCGGCGCGAACAGCGGTTGCACCTCCAGGAACTCGCCGTCGTCGACGATGCCCTCGATGATCGTCTTCACGTCGTACGGCTGGTTCGGCGAGTCCGGGATCACCGTGTTGAGGCGGCGGTCCGCGTCCGTGATCTCGAGCTCCGGCTCCGACTGGAAGGTGGGGAGCTCCGCCAGGTTGTTCTGCGGCAGGTAGCTGAGGAGCGTGCGCGCGTAGTCGAGCGCGTCCTCCTCGTCGCTCGCCAGGTAGTGCGAGACGCCGGAGACCTTGTTGTGGGTCAGGGCGCCGCCGAGCTCCTCGAAGCCGACGTCCTCGCCGGTCACCGTCTTGATCACGTCGGGACCGGTGACGAACATGTGGCTCGACTTGTCGACCATGATCACGAAGTCGGTGAGAGCGGGGGAGTAGACGGCACCGCCGGCTGCCGGGCCCATGACGATGGAGATCTGCGGGATCACGCCGGACGCTGCGGTGTTACGGCGGAAGATCTCGCCGTACTTGCCAAGCGCGACGACGCCCTCCTGGATGCGCGCGCCGCCGGAGTCGAGGATGCCGATCATCGGGACGCCCGTCTTGAGCGCGTGGTCCATGACCTTGATGATCTTCTCGCCGGCGACCTCGCCGAGGGAGCCGCCGAAGATCGTGAAGTCCTGACTGAACACCGCGACATTGCGGCCGTGGATGGTGCCGACGCCGGTGACGACCGCGTCGCCGTACGGGCGCTTGGCCTCCATGCCGAAGGCGTGCGTGCGGTGACGCACGAACTCGTCGAGCTCGACGAAGGAGCCCTGGTCGAGCAGGAGATCGATGCGCTCGCGCGCGGTCAGCTTGCCCTTGGCGTGCTGCTTCTCGATGGCCGCCTGCCCGCTCGCTGTCACGGCCTCGTGGAACCGTTCCTTCAGGTCGGCGAGCTTGCCGGCGGTGGTGGTCAGGTCGGGGAGCTGTTCGGTCTGACGGGGTTCGGTGTCGGTCACGCCGTTCACTCTACCGGCCAGTCGAATGGGCATGCCTTTGAGGAATTCCTACAAATCCACGTGCCTGCGCTGGCGGAGTGGCCCAGTGCGGGAGACTGTGCGTGTGGAGTTCCGACGCAGCCGTGCCATCGTCCCCGTGCTCGAGGTCCTGCCGGAGGCAGGCTCGACCAACGACGTCCTGGGCGCCCGCGCGGGCGACCTTCCCGACCTCTCCGTGCTCGTCACCGCCAACCAGACCGGTGGGCGCGGCCGGCTCGGGCGGCAGTGGGTGACCCCGCCCGGCACCGCGCTCGCCATCTCGGTGCTGCTGAAGCCCGTGGGCCTCCCTCCGGCGTCGTTCGGCTGGTTCCCGCTGCTCGCCGGGCTGGCGATGAGCCGCGCGCTCGGACCGCTAGTGCCCGGTGGTGTGCAGGTGAAGTGGCCCAACGACGTCCTGATCGAGGGGGACAAAGTCTGCGGCATCCTCGCCGAACTGCTGCCAGGGATGACGGGGCTCGTCATCGGTGCCGGCGTCAACCTCGTGCAGAGCCGGGAGCAGCTGCCGACCGAGACCTCGACTTCGCTCGCGCTCGCCGGGGCGGAGGCGGTCGACGCCGATACGGTGCTCTCGGCGTACCTCATCCAGTTGTCGACGCTGTATCGCGACTTCCTGTCCGCGGGAGGCGACCCGAACCGCAGCGCGCTGCGGGACGAGGTGGTGGAGGCGTGCCACACCATCGGGCGCTCTGTGCGCGTCCAGCTGCCGTCGGGGGAGGACCTGCTCGGTACGGCGATCGGCATCGACGACGACGGCCGCCTGATCGTGGAGTCGGATGCGGGCCGCACCGCGGTGGCAGCGGGCGACGTGACGCACCTGCGGTATTAATTGAGCATGACCAGCAGCATGGACGGGACCGCCGCGCAGCCCGCCCAGCCGCCCGAGCGCGTGATCGCCCGGCTGCGTTCGAACGCTCGCCGGCTGTTCTGGCCGAGTCTGGTGCTGATCGCGGTCGCGGGAGCCGTCGGCTACTTCGCCGGTCAGGTCGAGCAGGTCTGGGAGGTCGTCCTGCTCTGGTCGGCGGCCGCCGCGCTGGTCCTGCTGCTGTTCCTGCTCCCGCTGGCCGCCTGGCTGAGCCGTCGCTACACGATCACCACGCGCAGGCTCATCATCCGGCACGGTTTCTTCGTGAGGGTCCGGCAGGAGCTGCTGCACAGCCGCGGTTACGACGTTCAGGTCCGCCGTACCTGGCTGCAGAGCGCGTTCCGCTCGGGCGACGTGCTGATCAATTCGGGGCTCGAGCACCCGGTGGTGCTGAAGGACGTTCCGAAGGCCGACCAGGTGCAGCGTGCCCTGAGCGAGCTGATGGACCACTCGCAGACCGTTGTCGCGATCCGCCGCCAGCAGTCGGAGTCAGTCTCCGACGAGACGACCGTCTGGGGTGCGCGCTAGCGTCGAGCCGGTCACGACGGGCACCTCCGTGCGCGCCGGGCGGGGTGCGGCGACCTGCGCCTTCCTGGCCGCCCGGTCGGGGGAGAACACCCACCAGCGGTACAGCGCGAAGCGCGCGAGCATGCCGATGGCGAGGCCTACGATGTTCGCCGAGACGTTGTCGGCGACCGGGTTCTGCATCCCGAGGAGGTAGTGCGACACCCACACGCAGACCAGTGGGATGCCCGTTCCGGTCGCCAGGCTCACGACGAAGAACTCGATGCCCTCCCGTGCGGCACTGTGCTGGCGCTGGCCGGAGAACGCCCAGTAGCGGTTGCCGATCCAGTTGGTCAGGATGGCGATGACCGTCGCGACGACGGTCGAGTAGATCGTGGCGTGCGGGACGCCGCGCAGCACGATCAGCAGCATGACGTTGAAGACGACCAGGTTCACCACGAAGCCGACGGCCCCCACCGCGCCGAACTTGATCAGCTGCGGAAGGAGCCGCGCCTTGCGCGTCGGCATCAGTGGTTCTCTCGTCATGCCCCCGCCTGAAGATAAGGAAAGATGGTCAGTGCGTTGGTCACAGTACGCGAAAGAGGTTTCCCGTCCCTGTGAATCACCCCCGGCCAGCATGAAAAGTATCAGAGGAGCACGTGGTCCATGGCTAGTCACAACATCGGAGTGATCGGCGGCGGTCAGCTGGCGCGGATGATGATCCCTCCGGCGATCGAACTGGGTGTCGAGATCCGCGTGCTGGAGGAAGCCGAAGGGATGAGCGCCGACATTGCGGCCACCGGAGTCGGCGACTACCGGGACCTCGACACCGTACTGGCCTTCGCCGAGACGGTCGACGTGATCACGTTCGACCACGAGCACGTGCCGCAGGCGATCCTGCGCGAGCTGGTCTCCCGCGGCGTCCCGGTGCACCCGGGGCCGGATGCCCTCCTCTACGCGCAGGACAAGCTGCAGATGCGGGCCAAGCTCACCGAGCTGGGGCTCCCGGTCCCGGACTGGGCGGCCGTGGAGTCCGCCGACGAGCTCGGGGCGTTCCTCGCCGACCACGGCGGCCGCGCCGTCGTGAAGACCGCCCGGGGCGGATACGACGGCAAGGGCGTCCGCGTGGTGTCGGACGCGAGCGGGGCGGACGACTGGTTCCTGGCGCTCGCCGAGGACGGCCGCGGTGGCGCGCTCCTGGTCGAGGAGCTGGTGCCGTTCCGGCGCGAGCTGGCGCAGCTGGTCGCCCGCCGCCCCTCCGGCGAGATCGCCGCCTGGCCGGTGGTGGAGACGGTGCAGCGCGACGGCGTCTGCGCCGAGGTGCTCGCCCCCGCGCCCGGATCGGCCGGCCGCGTGGCCGAGGCCGCCTCCGACATCGCGCACCGCGTGGCGGAGGGGCTCGGCGTCACCGGCGTGCTCGCCGTCGAACTGTTCGAGACCACGGACGGGCGTGTCCTGGTCAACGAGCTCGCCATGCGTCCGCACAACAGCGGCCACTGGTCGATCGAAGGCGCGGTGACCAGCCAGTTCGAGCAGCATCTTCGAGCGGTGCTCGACCTGCCGCTCGGCTCGACGGAGCCGCGGGCCGACTGGTCGGTCATGGTGAACATCCTGGGCGGCCCGAGCGAGGGCACCCTGCAGGACCGCTACCCGGCCGCGCTCGCCGCGCATCCCGAGGCCAAGTTCCACGGCTACGGCAAGGCGCCGCGCCCCGGCCGCAAGGTGGGCCACGTGACGGTGGTCGGCGGCGAGGACCTCGACGACGTCGTGTACCGGGCACGGGCGGCTGCCGCCTACTTCGAGGGCTGACATTCCAATTCGTTCGGTACCGTGCAATAATGATTCGGTACCGAACGAAAGGAGGGGCGATGACATCCGATCGCATCGCGCTGATCACAGGGGCGAATCAGGGAGTCGGCTTCCAGGTCGCGAAGGAACTCGTTGCGAACGGCGTGACGGTCCTTCTCGGCTCGCGCGACGCTGAGAAGGGCGCCGCCGCGGCCCGGGAGATCGGCGAGGGCGCCATCCCGATCCAGATCGACATCACAGACGGCGCCTCGATCGACGCGGCTCAGGAGCGGATTGCGAGCGAGTACGGTCGTCTCGACCTCCTCGTCAACAACGCCGGGATCTCGCGAGCGGCCCGCCCCGACGGCGACTTCCTCGAAGGGTACGCTGCGGCGAACAAGGCCAGCACCGCATCGCTGGATGAGATCCGAACGGTCTGGGAGACGAACGTCTTCGGCACGCTCGCGGTCTACCAGGCCATGCTCCCGCTGCTGCGGAAGTCGTCCGATGGGCGCATCGTGAACGTCTCCAGCGGCGTGGGATCGCTCACCGCCAACGCCGACCCGAGCTACCCCTATCACTCGATGTACGGTCCCGTGTATCCGGCGTCGAAGACGGCCGAGAACGCGATCACTCTCGCCATCATGGTCGAGCTCGAGGACACCGACATCAAGGTGAACCTGGTGTCGCCGGCGTTCACCGCGACGAACCTCAACTCCTTCGCGGGTACCGAATCGGTGGAGGACGGGTCCCGCGAGGTGGTGCGCGTGTGCCTGCTCGGACCGGACGGGCCGAGCGGAACCTTCACCCGCTGGGAGAACCAGAGCATCCCCTGGTGACATGGACCAGATGACGACGCCGACCGGCGAGGCGGACTCGCTCGGCACCTGGGCGAAACGCTACTACTACGCGAATCGGCTGGCCGTCGAGACGCTCCTCAGGGCGCACGGCATCGGCTCGACTCAATGGCTGGTCCTCCGCCATCTCGCCCTCGCGGGGCCGACCGTGCAGCGCGATCTCGGCCGTATCGTCGATGCCGAACGAGCGGCGCTCAGCGGCATCGTGTCGACTCTGGTGCGCAAGGGCTTCGTCGAGCAGGTGATTTCCACGGCCGATCAGCGACAGCGTGTCCTCACCCTGACGCGGGCAGGACGCGAGCTGCTGGACGAACTCCCGGACCCGTTCGAGGAGGTGCGCGAGGTCGCACTGGCCGGCATCGCCCCCGCCGAGATCGCTGCCGCGATCGAGGTGCTGAAACGCGCGATCGCCCACGTGCAGGCCCACGATTTCAGTCGGTGAACCCCTGCGGCGGCATCCAGCCGGCCGCCTCGAGCATGCCGGTGGCGACGTCGGTGACGGAGCGCCCGTCGGTCGCGATCCTGAGCGCCCCGACGGCGGTGTCCAGCCGGGCTGCCGCCGCCGCGCTGCGCTCGATGTGCTCCGCCAGGGCCGACCCGATCTCCCGGCGGGCGAGCCGTTCCTCCGTGGTCTCGTCGGAAGCGGTCAGCAGCACTGCGACGGATCGGACGTCACCGCCGAGCGCCGCGGTCAAGGCGGGCACCTCCAGGATGCTCACGGTGTTCGTGAAGATCAGCCGGGTATGACCGAGCTCGCGATAGTTGCGCCACATCGCGGCGAGGTTGCGCTCGGCCAGGTCGAACCCGTCGCGCCAGGGCTCCGGCCACGCCTGATCGAGGTTGTCGCCTTCGATCACGACGTGCGATACCTCGGCGCGGGCGAGCAGCCGTGACGCCTCTGCCGCGACCGACGACTTGCCGACGCCCGAGCGTCCGCCGACGAACAGCACGTCGGTCGGGGCATCGCTCTCAAGCATGCCCGCCCGTCAGCCGTTCTTCGGCTTCGCCGTCGCGGGCGTCAGCGCCTGCTGCACGAGCTGGCGGATCTGGGTGTAGTCCGGGTTCTCGGGGTCGATGGTCGGCGGGACCAGCTCCAGCTGCGTCACCGGCAGTTTGCGCGTCTTCATCCCGAGGTCGACGAAGTAGCCGAGCATCGACTGCGGGATGTCCGTCTTCATCACCTGCGCCCCCGCGTGGGCGATGTCCTGGAACTTCGACACCACGTTGACCGGGTTCACCTGCTTCAGGATTGCGTCCTGCAGCTGGCGCTGGCGCGCCATCCGGTCGTAGTCGCTGGAGCCGTGCCGGGCACGGGCGTACCACTGGGCGTGGAAGCCGTCGAGATGATGCGTGCCCGGCTCGATCCACTCCGAAACGCCGTTGAGGTTCTCGTCGCCGCCGATCGGGATGCGGTCCTTGACCGTGACATCGACGCCGCCCAGCGCGTCGATCAGGTCGGCGAACCCCTGCATGTCGATGAGCACGTAGTACTGGATGGTGAGCCCGGTCGCACCCTCCAGCGCGTCCCGCATGGCCTCGATACCGGGCTCGCTGCCGTTCTTCTTGGCGTTCGGGTAAAGGTCGGGCTTGTAGAGCTCCACCTCGGTGTAGATCGAGTTGAGCTGGCAGACGTCGACGTCGCAGTGGTCCTCGTAGCCGTAGCCGTCCGGGTAGAGGGCGTGCAGCGGAGACTTCGGCTGGAAAGGCACAGGGTCCAGGTCGCGGGGGAGGCCGACGGTGACGGCCTGGCCCGTGTTCGCGTCGATGCTGACGATCGACATGCTGTCCGGCCGGAGGCCGTCCCGGTCGGGGCCGGCGTCGCCGCCCAGCAGCATGATGTTGTAGCGCCCGTTCACGGGCGGCTGGGAGGGCCCGGCCGAGAAGATGTCGCCCAGGGCGCCGCGCGCCGAGCCGGCGACGACGGAGGCGTACCCGGCCGTCCCGGTGAGGCCGACGAGCACGAGCACGGAGAAGGCGGCGATCCAGCCGCGGGAGTTCCTGCTGATGCGAACGAGCCGCACCAGCCGCAGCGTGTCGAGGGTGAGCACGACCCAGAGCACCGCGTACGCGATCAGCACCGTCTGCACGAGGGTCAGGCTGCCCGCCTGCGTGAACATCGTGTAGATGGACGACGGCGAGACCACGTACACGACAAGGGTCACGATCCCCAGCAACCACAGCAGCAGCGTCGAGAGCACACCCACGCGGCCCAGGATGCGGTTGCCCGCGAGCAGCTGCGCCGAACCGGGCAGCAGGATGTTCATCGTGACCAGCCACCATGCGCGCTTCGTCATGGTGTGCGACGAGGTGGCGTCGGGGTGGCGCAGCGGCGTTGCGATGGTCATGGGGTGCGGCTCACAGCTGGGCTTTGAGGGCCTGGTTCTTCTGCTCGACGCTCGCCTCGAGGTCCGCGGAGAACCGGGCGAGCGCCTCGCTGAGGGCGGGGTCGGAGGTGGCGAGGATCTTGATCGCGAGCAGGCCCGCATTGCGCGCGCCGCCGATCGACACGGTCGCGACGGGCACGCCTGCCGGCATCTGCACGATCGAGAGCAGCGAGTCCAAGCCGTCGAGGCGGGCGAGCGGGACGGGCACGCCGACGACGGGAAGCGTCGTCACCGCGGCGAGCATGCCGGGCAGGTGCGCGGCGCCGCCGGCTCCGGCGATGACGACGCGGATGCCGCGACCGGCGGCCTCCTTGCCGAAGGCGATCATCTTCTCGGGCGTCCGGTGGGCCGAGACGACCTCGACCTCGTGCGGCACGCCGAACTCGGTGAGCACGCGCGACGCCTCCTGCATGACCGACCAGTCGGAGTCGGACCCCATGACGACGGAGACCAGCGGTGACGTGTTCTCGGGCATAGCGAACATGCTAGGTGGAGGCCGCCTGCGGGCCGCGCCGCCACGCGGAGCTCAGAGCGAGCGGTGGATCTCCCAGACGGCGCGGGCCGAGCTGTCCCAGTCGTAGGCGCGCGCCCGCACCCGGCCCCTGGCCACTGCCGCGGTCCGAGCCTCCTCGTCGGCGAGCAGCGCCCCGATGGCCTCGGCCAGCCGATCCGCGTACCGGCCGCCACCCGCGAGAGGGACCGGGATCCCGGCGCCGCCCGACACCTCGACGAGGGCGGGGTCGTCGGAGTGGACGACAGCCGTCCCGGACTGGAAGGCCTCGAGCAGCGGGAGCCCGAAACCCTCCGCGAGGCTCGGCAGCACGAAGACGGTCGCCCGCTGGAAGGCGAGCGCGAGGTCGGCGTCGTCGAGCCTGCCGAGGGTCCGTACGCGGTCCGGTCCCAGCCCGGAACGGCGGGCGATCGCCTCGACGCTGACGTCGCCCCAGCCGTTCGGTCCGGCGATGAGGAGGGGGACGTCGGCGGGGAGCGAAGCCATGGCCCCGATGAGGTGCTCGAGCCCTTTCCTTGGCTCCAAGGTGCCGACGCTGAGCACGAAACGTTCTGGAAGGGCGAGCCCGGCGGCCCGGCGCTCTGCAGCGTCTCCCGTCTCTGCCGCGAACGCGGGGCTCACGGCCGCGCCGACGACATGCACGCGTTCGCCGAAGTCGAGGAACTCGGCCAGCTGGTCGGCCACCGCACGGGTGTCGACCAGGACAGCGTCCGCCCAGCGCTGCGCCTGCGCGGCCATCGCCTTGTGCCACCGGACGCCGTGGGGCGTGAGGGTCTCGGGATGCGTCCATGGAACGACGTCGTGGATCGTCACGACGAGCCGGTCGTCGCGATGCCGCGGCCGCACGGCGGGTGCGAACAGGCTGGGCGCGTGCAGCTCGCCGCCCGGTCGTCCGACCGGGATGCCACGCTCCCACGCCCTCGACAGGATCCGCCGATCCAGGCCGGAGGACCGGATGGAGCGGAGGCCGGGCACGAGGGACGCGATCCGCCGCCGATCCTGGGCGCCGATGCGTGAGACGACCCCCTCGACCTCCCAGCCGTCGGGGGTAGTCCGGAGCAGGCCGGAGGTCAGTTCTGCGGTGTAGCGACCGATGCCGCCCGGCACGGGCATCGCCAGCTGATCCAGCATGACTCGTAGGGTTCTCACCGCGTCCACTTCTGCATTCGGGTAGGCAGTCAGGCTACCAGGAGCGCATCCAGCTGACCCCTGAACAGGTCACAGGAACTGCCCAGGGCAAGCCCGTAGCGTCGCCCGCCTATGACGGGTACAGGTGGAAACGTGGGAGAGAAGACGAAACACGCCACGGGCGGCCGTTTGGCTGCGCTCGACGGTCTGCGCGGCATCGCCGCGGTGGTCGTCCTGCTGCACCATGCCATGTACACGAACCCGGATTTCCCGGGTGCGCCCGGGGGCGGGGACGCCCCGACGGGGTCGCCGATGTGGTGGATCAGCTACACGCCGTTGAAGCTCTTCACCGCCGGCGTGGAGTCGGTGGTCGTGTTCTTCGTGCTCTCCGGGCTCGTCGTGACGCTTCCTGTCATCCGCAAGCGCGGCTTCGACTGGGTCGCGTATTTCCCCCGCCGCGCGGTGCGGCTGCTGGTGCCCGTGATGGCCTCCGTGCTGCTCGCCGCCGTCTGGGTCATGGCTATCCCGCAGGTCTCCACCCAGCCGAAGGGCACCTGGCTGAGCAACTCCTCCACGCCGAACTTCGGCTGGGAGTACATCGTGAAGGCGTGGGACCTGCTCGGCGGCGACGGCCAGATCAACAACCCGCTCTGGTCGCTGCGCTGGGAGCTCGTCTTCTCGCTCGCCCTGCCGATCTTCGCCGTGCTCGCACTCGCCGTGCGCAAGTGGTGGATCGGCGGGCTGCTCGCGGCCTGCGCTCTGACCTACCTCGGCGTGCACGCCGACTCCGGCGAACTGCAGTATCTGCCGGCGTTCTTCGTCGGCGCGGTGCTCGCCGTCCGCCTCGACGCCGTGCGCAACGTCGCCGACCGCATCAACTCGCACTGGTACCGCCACCCGCTGTGGGCGGGGCTCACGATCGGCAGCCTGCTGCTCCTGATCGCCCCCTGGCTGGTCGGCCCCAACGTGGGCGACCTCACCGAGGTGGAGCCGATCCTGAAGGGGATGGTGCCGCTCGCCGCCGCCGGGCTGGTGGTCGTCGTGCTCGGCTGGAAGCCGTTGCGTGCGCTGTTCGAGACCCGGCCTGTGCAGTTCTCGGGCACGATCTCGTTCAGCCTGTACCTGGTGCACGTGCCGATCATCATCTTCAGCACCTACCTCTTCGCCGATCAGCCCTGGTTCGTCGGCCCCTTCCTGTTCGGCATCCCGGTCGCCGTGCTCGTCGCGGTCGGCTTCACCTGGCTCATCGAGAAGCGCAGCCACGGATGGTCGAAGTCGGTCGGCGCCTGGGCGTCGGAGCGCTACCGCACCTGGTTCGGGCGCGAGGAGGAGCAGACCGCGGACGCCGATCGCGAGGACCGGACCCGAGCGGTCGCTCAGAGGTCGGCGTGAAGCTGCCAGACCCGCTCGGCGGAGTCGCGCCAGCTGAACGCCTTCGCCCGGTCTGACGCGAGAACGCCGAGGCGCGACCGCAGTCCGTCATCGGACAGCACCTGGCCGATCGCGGTCGCCAGCCTCTCTGTGTAGCCGGTGTCGTCGTCCGCGTCGGGACGCTGCACGGAGATGCCTGCGCCGGCGGCGACCTCGACCAGGGCCGGGTCGTCGGAGTGGATGACGGGGAGCCCGAACTTGAACGCCTCCACGATCGGCAGGCCGAAGCCCTCGGCCAGGCTCGGGTAGACGAAGAGGGTGGCACGGTCGAGCGCGACGGCGAGGTCGGCGTCCTCCAGCCGCCCGAGCGGGCGGACCCGATCCTCCGGCAGCCCGGCGGCGGCCGCCACTCCGGTGGCCGAGCGCTCGCCGGCCCGGTCGGGCCCGGCGATCAGCAGCGGGATCCCTTGCGCCTCCGGTCGGGCCATCGCGCGGATCAGCGGGGCGAGCCCCTTGCGCGGCTCGACGGTGCCGAGGGTGAAGGCGTAGCGCTCGGGGAGCCCGAGACGTTCCGCGCGCTCGTCCGCGTCTGCGGGCAGGCGCAGCGTCGTCGCCGGCGCACCCCCGATGACGCGGATGCGGTCGCCGAAGTCGATGAACTCCGCGAGCCGGTCGGCAACCGCGTGCGTCGGGACGACGACAGCGTCGGCGTGCTTGCGCGCCCGCTTCGCCATCGTCCTCGTCCAGAGGGCGGCCGCGGAGCCGAGGGAGTCGGGATGCGTCCAGGCCAGCGTGTCGTGGATGGTCACAGCGATCTGCTGATGCTCCGGCCGGTCGTGCTTGCGCAGCGGGGCGAGGAGGGTCGGCGCGTGCAGCATCCCGGGGGGACCGCCGACGGCGAGGCCCGACTGCCACGCCAGGGAGAGTTCCCGTCGGGCGAGTGGCAGGCGGGTGACCGACGCGATGCCGGGAAGGCGCCTGCGCAGCTCCTCGAGCTGCTCGTCGGACACGGCGGAGACGATGCCCTCGACCTCGCAGCCGCGCGGGGCGGTGGCGATCAGCTGCCGGGTGAGCTCCTCGGTGTACCGGCGGGCGCCGCCGGACTCCTCGGAGACGAGCTCGTCGACGACAACACGTAGTGTGATCATTTCGCCAAGACCCCCTCCGCTGCCGCCGCCGCGAGGGCGTCCTCCCACCGTCGCATCGGCGAGAGGCCGGCAAGCACCCAGCCGTCGTGGCCGAGCACGGAGTAGGTGGGCCTCGGCGCGGGGCGCACGAAGGTGGAGCTGTCGGTCGGCTTCACCCGCTCGGGGTCGAGTCCCGCCTGGGCGAACACCGCCCGCGCGAACCCGTACCAGGTGGTCTCGCCGGCGTTCGTGCCGTGGTAGACGCCCGCGGGCGCGTCGGCATCGAGCAGGGCCACGATCTGCGCGGCGAGGTCGCCCGTCCACGTCGGCTGGCCGAGCTGGTCGTCCACGACGCTCACGGTCTCGTGGCTCGCGGCGAGCTTCACCATGGTCTTCGCGAAGTTCGCGCCGCCGGAGCCGTACAGCCATGCCGTACGCACGACATACGTGCCCGTGGGATGCGCCGCGAGCGCGAGTTCCTCGCCCGCGGCCTTGGTGCGACCGTAGGCGTTGATCGGGTCGCGCGGGGTGTCCTCGGCGTACGGCGTCGTGGCGTGGCCGTCGAAGACGTAGTCGGTCGAGACCGTCACGAACCGCGCGCCTGTTGCGGCCGCCGCGACGGCGAGGTTCTCGGTGCCGAGCGCGTTGATCGCGTACGCGTCGTCCTCGTGGGTCTCCGCGTCGTCCACCTTCGTGTAGGCCGACGCGTTGATCACGACGTCGTGGCCGGCGACGGCGGCGAGCACCGCGTCCCGATCGGTCACGTCGAGGTCGGCGCGGGTCAGCGCGGTCACGTCGCGGCCGGCCAGGGCCTTCTGCAGATCCTGGCCGAGCATCCCCGCCGCACCGGCGATCAGGTAGCGGGTCATCAGTTGTCGAGCGCCGCGCGGGCCTTCAGCGGTTCCCACCAGGCGCGGTTGTCGCGGTACCACTGCACCACGTCGGCCAGGCCCTGCTGGAACGGGACGAGTGGCTCATAGCCGAGCTCGGACCGGATCTTGGAGATGTCGACCGAGTAGCGCAGATCGTGGCCGAGCCGGTCGGCGACACGGTCCACGTACGACCAGTCCTTGCCGGTGGCGTCGAGCAGGAGCTGCGTGAGCTCCCTGTTGGTCAGCTCCGTACCGCCGCCGATGTTGTAGATCTCGCCCGCGCGGCCGTTCACCAGCACAATCGCGATGCCGCGGGTGTGGTCGTCGACGTGCAGCCAGTCGCGGATGTTGTTGCCCTCGCCGTAGAGAGGCACGTGCTTGTCGTCGATCAGGTTCGTGACGAACAGCGGGATGACCTTCTCGGGGAAGTGGTAGGGGCCGTAGTTGTTCGAGCAGCGCGTGATCGAGAGGTTGAGCCCGTGCGTGCGGAAGTAGCTCCGGGCGAGCAGGTCGCTCCCGGCCTTCGACGCCGAGTACGGGGAATTGGGCTCGAGCGGCCGGTCCTCCGTCCAGGAGCCCTCGGCGATGGAGCCGTAGACCTCGTCGGTCGAGACGTGGACGAACCGTTTCAGATCGTTGCGCAGCGCTGCATCCAGCAGCTGCTGGGTTCCGAGCACGTTGGTCTCGACGAAGATGGAGGCGTCGCGCACCGAGCGGTCGACGTGCGATTCCGCCGCGAAGTGCACGACCGCGTCAACCGTCGGGAAGAGCTCATCGAGCAGGCCCCCGTCGCGGATGTCGCCCTTGACGAACGAGTAACGCGGCGAGTCGGAGACCGGGGCGAGGTTCGCCAGGTTTCCCGAGTAGGTCAGTGCGTCGAGCACGACGACCTCAGCGCCCTCGAGTCCGGGGTACGCGTCCTGCAGGGTGCGGCGGACGAAGTTGGAGCCGATGAAACCGGCGCCGCCAGTGACGAGAATCTTCATAGGTCGGGTCGTTCCCTCCGTTGGCTCCTTGTAGGGTACCGGACGCTCGATAAGATGCGTCCTGTGCGCATCCGACCTCTGAGCATCAGCGGGGCCTTCGTCGTCGAGCCCGTGGTCCACCGTGACGATCGCGGCGAGTTCTTGGAGTTCTACCGCTTCGACCGTCTCACAGAGTCGGTCGGTCATCCGCTCGACCTGCGCCAGGGGAACATCTCCGTCTCGCGGCGGGGAACGCTTCGTGGTATCCACTTCGCGGATGTTCCGCGCGGTCAGGCGAAATACGTCACGGTGCTCTCGGGGGCCGCCATCGACTACGTCGTGGACCTCCGAACCGGTTCGCCGACCTTCGGCACCTGGGAGGAGGTGCCGTTGGATCCGACATCGCATCACGCGGTGTATCTCGCAGAGGGCCTCGGTCACGCTTTCCTGGCGCTCGAGGACGACACGGTGTTGAGCTACCTGGTCAGCGACGTGTACCGCCCCGACCGCGAGCACGGAGTCAACCCGCTCGACCCGGCTCTCGGCATTCGCTACCCGCTGCAGGCCTTAGAGCTCGTGGTCGCGCAGAAGGACCGGGAAGCTCCCTCCCTGGCCGAGGCGACGGACGCCGGGCTCCTCCCCACCTGGGCGGAATGCCTGCGCTACGACCAGGAGCGCGCGGCGGAAAGCGAGGCGTCACGATGAAGGGCATCATCCTGGCCGGGGGATCGGGCACGCGACTGTGGCCCATCACCCAGGGCATCTCGAAGCAGCTGATGCCGATCTACGACAAGCCGATGATCTACTACCCGCTGTCGACGCTGATGATGGCGGGAATCCGCGACATCCTGGTGATCACGACGCCGGAGCACAATGCGCAGTTCCGGGCGCTGCTGGGCGACGGCAGCCGTGTCGGGATCGACATCCAGTATGCGGTGCAGGAGTCCCCGGATGGGCTTGCACAGGCTTTCCTCATCGGCGAGGAGTTCATCGGGAACGACTCCGTCGCCCTCGTGCTCGGCGACAACATCTTCCACGGCGCGGGCCTCGGTACCGCCCTCGCCGGTCACACCGACGTCGAAGGTGGGCTCATTTTCGCCTATCGGGTCGCAGAACCCCGCGCGTACGGCGTCGTCGAGTTCGACGCCGACGGTCAGGCGATCTCGATCGAAGAGAAGCCGGTGAACCCCAAGAGCGATTACGCGGTGCCCGGTCTGTACTTCTACAGCAACGATGTCATCGAGATCGCCCGCGCCACCACCCCGAGCGCGCGAGGCGAGCTGGAGATCTCGACGGTCAACGAGACGTACCTGCAGCAGGGAAAGCTCCAGGTTCAGGTGCTCGACCGTGGAACCGTCTGGCTCGACACCGGAACCTTCGAGTCGATGATGCAGGCCAGCGAATACGTGAGCGTCATCGAGCAGCGGCAGGGTCTCAAGATCGGCTGCATCGAGGAGGTCGCCTGGCGAGCCGGCTGGATCGACGACGGCCACCTCGCCGAGATCGCCCGGCCCCTTCAGAAGAGCGGCTATGGGCGCTATCTCAGCAGCCTGATCGACTGAACGGGCGCCCGGCGTCATCGGCGGACATCCGGCCGCAGGATGCTAGATTCGGGCGGGTCGCCGCTCATCGGCCGACCCGACCGATCCCCACGCCGCTGGAAAGGGCACCTGGATGTCTGTGCTGTTCGCTGCGCTCGTCGCGCTCGTCGTGGTGACGCTGGTGGGTGCCGCCGTGCTGTCGCTGACACGGCCGGCCGTGCAGCGTCGGCTGCTCCCCGCAGCGCCCGCTCTCGGCGCGGGTGCCCTGGTCGTCGCACTCCACTGGACTGGCCTCGTCGTGGGGACGCGGGTCGGCGCCTGGATCGTGGTGGGTGCCGCGGTGGTGGTGCTCGCTGTCCAGCTCCTGCGCAGGAAGGTCGACATCCGGGGACTGGGCCGTCCCGCCGTGTTCCTCGGAATCCTCGCCGCCATCGGCCTGCTCGGCGCGATCCTTGTCTGGCTCCCCATGATCCGCAACGGCGTGGATGTGTTCGTTCAGGCGAATGCGAGTAACGACGCGTTCTACTATGTGGCGACCGCTCACTGGTTCATGGATCACACGCTCCTGGTGTCGCCGCACCTCGGCTCCGCGCCGGCCTCCGGGATCTCCGCTCCGCTGTACGGCCCCCCGGCCGAGAGCCTGCGCATCGGTCTCCGTCTCGGGCAGGAGCTGTCACAGGCAGCTTTCGCCTCGATCACCGGGGTGGACTCGGCGGACGGCTTCATGCCGTGGCTGGGCACCTGGATCATTGCGATGCCGGGGGCTGTCTGGGCGTTCGGACGGGGGCTGGGTCTCCGCTGGCCCCACATCGTCGTGCTTGCCGCCGTATACGTGTCCTCCTTCTCCCTTATCTCGCAGACTCTCGCTCAGAATGCGGACTCGCTGCTCGGAGTGATGTTCGTGCCGCTGCTGATCGGCCTGGTTGTGGCCGGAGTGCGACCGCGCGGCGTGGCCGGCTCGTTGCCGTTATGGATTCCAGCGTTGGCGCTGACCGCTCTGGTCGGCACCTATACCGAGTACGCGCCCTTCATCGGCCCCGTTCTCGCCGCCGTCGTGCTCGTCCGAGCACGCCACGGCTACGGGCGAGCGGTCCTCCGCGCAGCCGGACTGATCGTCCTGGCCGTCGTCTTCAACCCATTGATCTGGGCTCGTGCTGCCCAGTCCTTCGTCGTCACCGGTGCCGTAGCGTCGCAGGGAGGGTCGCCGGACAGCTCCCTGGGCGGCCGGCTCTTGGGCCTGCTGGGCCCGTGGGCGATCTCCGTCCGGCGGGCGCTCTTCAGCCCTGTGAGCCTTGCGGTCTCCGTCGCGATGCTGATCGCGCTCATCCTCGTCGTCATCGGGATCGTTCTCGGCCTGCGGGCACTGCGCACGAGGGGAATGGCCGTCGGCGTCCTCGCGGCGATGTCGGTCGCGCTCTACCTCGCTCTGCGGAGCACGCCCTATGTCGTCCACCGAGCATCGGACATGGTCGTCCCGCTCATGCTCCTCGGCGCCGGAGCCGGATGGTCGGTCTACCTGCGCGACTGGCCGGCCGTCTCGGGGTCGGGCCGCCGCAGACGGGTCCTCGCGGCGCTGGCCGTCCTCGGCGTGGTCGAGATCCTCGGCATAAACGCGGCCGCGAGTGCTCGTGCCGGCGCGGTCACTGTGGCTCAGGCCAATATCGTCGGAGACGATTTCGCGGCCGTCGAAGGATGGGTGAAGAAGTACGGCGGACCCGAGGGCGACCGGATCAGTGTGGCGGCGCCCGTGCTCTTCGATCAACTCTGGCTGACGAGCCGGCTGGGCGACCATCCAGAGGTCAGCTACATCAGCCTCCGTGGCGACCTCGGCTACCGTGACGACCTTTCTCTGCACTCGTTCTGGAACGGCGAGATTGACCCCTACATCGTCGTCGGCCCCGGAGCGTTCTTCGACGGCGGAGGCGCCGTCGTCGACCGCCACGGGAGGTTCACACTGCTGGACACGAGGAAAGCCCCTGTCACGATCGCGGTACCTATGAGCGGCGAAACCGGATGGTCCTCGGTGACCGGGAAGAGTGGAACGATCTGGGGGCCGGAGAAGGGGGAAGTCGTCATCCTCTCCAACCGCCGCGCACCGCTTCCGAACGCACTCTCCGCCCGTGTGCTGAAGGGGAACGCGCCCGTGTCGCTGAAGTCGCAGTCCGGTGCCACGATCGCGAGTGCGGTTCCCGGCCGATCCCGCAAGGTGATCCTCGGCCTGGGCTCGGTGAGTCTGACCGACGGGGTGGGCCGGGCGTACTTCGAGCTTCACGGCCGCACCGCTGTGGGACTCACAGGGATCCTGAGCACCACGCAGTGAGAGGCTGTCGCTCCCCGGTGGCGGCCTCTCCACTTGCTACTGTGAAGACGATGAAACGATCGAGCTCAGCACTGGCGGCGGCGGGCGGGCTGGCCGTCGCACTTCTACTCGCCGGATGCGCCCCCGGCGCGCAGCCCTCGCCGACCACGACGGCCACGCATACGCCGAAGCCGACCCCATCGATGTCGGCGACCTCCACGCCCGTCGCGACGCCCACCCCTGGCCCGTCCGGAACGGCCGGGCCGACCACCACGCCTGCGCCGTCCTCCCTCGACTCCGAGCACGCATGGAATGCATGTGCGTCGACGCTCAAGACGCAGTACGGCATCTCGCCGCTCGGCAGCTACAGCCCGTCCGACGTCATCGCGAACGGCAAGGGCTACGACGTCGCCATCAGCTTCGACCCGTCGACCGGGCAGGGGCGGCAGTCGCCGTTCGTCTGCACGATCACGGGGACGAACGCTGCTCCGGTCGTCCAGGAGACGACGTTCGGCAAGTAACGCGTCACGCAATCGAAGAAGGGACGGTGCCCGCGAGGCGCGGGCACCGTCCCTTCTTCGATTCGGATGGTCGGTGGATCAGGACGGCTGCGGGAACCGCTGACGTGCCTGCAGCAGGTATTCCAGGCTGCTCACGATGACCGTGCGCACGCCCTGGTCGCCCTGAGACAGGATGACAGGGACCCAGCTCGAGATGCCGCTCGGGTCGACGTCGCGCTTCAGATAGGTCTTGTAGATCGCGTTGAGCCTGCGGGTGCCCGACTCGTACGAGTTGTAGATCGGCCCGATCACCGCACCGCTGCCGTACTGCCGCGCCACACCGGACCAGTAGTCGAGTTCGGCTTGGCTCGGCGCCCTACCCAGCATCGTCTGATACAGGTTCGTGACGAAAGCCTGATCGCTCCCGCCCGCCTTGTTGTAGTACTCGAGGCTCTGGGTGAACGACAAAGTGATGTCATCCACGCTGGCGGTGCCCGCGATCATTCGGTTCAGCCAGTCCGCCTGGCCCGCCGGGTCGGGATCGCGACCGAGCACGTTCTTGTACGCGGCGTTGATCCGGGCCAGGAAGTACTCCTTGCTGTAAAGGATGCCGTTCGCCACGGAGATGGTGGGCCAGCCCTGTCCGATGAGGTAGTTGTGCCAGGTGTTCACGCCGCCCTGGTCCGGGTTGCGGCCGAGGATGTCGTTGTACAGCGCATAGATCAGGGAGGTCGCATCCTTGGAGTCGATGCCCGTGATGGTGGAGCCGAACCAGTCGCTGAAGATCCGCCAGAAGTTCCGGTTCCCATAGGCCGAGCAGCTGTCGCCGGTGCCGTACAGGTTGGCGAGCGCCGCTGCGTTGGGCACGTACGGCGTGTAGATGTACAGGTTGGCCGTCGCCTGGTTCTGGATGAAGACGGTCTGGCTGCCGCAGGCCCGGTTCGGGTTGTACAGGATGGTGTTGTTCTGACCGGGGTGGTAGTTGAACGACGAGTTGTTCTGCGCGTACACCTGGAAGATGCGAGCTCCGTAGTACACCTGATAGGCGAAGCCGGCGAACTTCGGATCGCACGGGGCGGTGTCCGGGCAGCTGAATCCGGTCGCCTTGTCGTACTGCGTCTGGCTGGGCCACGTGTCGGTGACCAACGACTGCTCCTTCTGGAGTGTCACCAGGATGACCTGCGGGTTGATGCCGCAACTCGCGGCGACCTTCGCGATGATCGACGCCGCGCTCTCGGTGGGCACGCCCTGGTAGCCGCGGCAGTAACGGTCGGCGGCGATCGAACCGGTCGCCTGCCAGTAGTCCTTGAGGCAGGTGTAGCCCGCGCGGCAGTTCGGCACCTGCGCACTCAAGAAGTTCTGGACGGCCTGAGGGCTCATCGAGGAGGAGTTGTAGAAGACGGAGTCGCTGATGATACGGCCGGGCTGGAAGTCCGATCCGTTGAGGGCGTTCGCCGGGACACTGACGCCGAGGACGGTGCCGAGGGCCGCGACCATCGCTGTCGCGGCAAGGAGTAGTTTCTTCCGCCAGGACGAACGGCTACCGGTCGTTTGCCTGCGGGTTCGGAGGGAGGAGATGAGAATCACCGGGCTTCCAAGGGACGGACAAGGACTCGGGTTGCGAAAAGAGTACCGCAGACCTGGTACCTGACCGCTAGTACGGCACGCCCCTCATCCGGGGGCGATGTCGCGCGCTGCCGGGTCAGGTCTCCGTCGCCGGTCCGCCCGCAACGACGCGGCGGAAGAGCGCTTCGTACTCATCGGTGGTCTTGGCGAGTCCGTACTCGCGATTCGCGGCGGCAGCGCCTTCAGTGGAATCCGGCATGTCGGCCGAGAGTTCGCGGAGGGCAGCAGTCACGTCGCCGGCGTCGCGGCGGCGCACGATGCGGCCGAATCCCGTCCGCTGCACCGGGATGCGAACACCCGGCAGATCGGACGCCAGCGCCGCGACGCCGAGCTTCATAGCCTCGACCTGCACGATGCCGAACGCCTCGAAGGAATTGATGGACGGGAGGGCGAAGACGTCGAGGGAGGCGTAGAAGTCAGCGAGCTGGTCGTCCGGCAGGAAACCGAGGACACGGATCCGGTCGTCGTCCCCGATGTGCTCGCGGACACGCTCGATGACGCTCCCGCCCGCCACCTTCGCGTAGTCGCCGGCTATGAGAAGGCGTGCGTCCGGGTCGTCGAAGGCGCGGAAGCCGTCGACGAGGTACTCGATGCCCTTCTCCTCGACCAGCCGGCCGAGGAACCCGACGTGCAGCCCGGTCGTCTCGCGGAAGGTCGGGTCGCCGACGGGAAGGAGCCGGGTGGGCGGCGAGATCTCCAGCGTCCGGGCGTCGGACATCCTCTCGCGCAGCCGCGAGGACCTGGCGTAGTCGAGACTCGACGGGACGATGGCCGCCGCCGTCTTCATCGCCCGTCCGTTGGACGCATCCATCGCTGCGGACTGGATGCGATTGAGCAGCCCGGACGGCAGAGCGATGTCGCACTGATAGGTCAGCACGGTGGGCACCGACCGGGCGGACATCGCGATCGCACCGCTCTCCAGCATCGGCATGTGCAGGTTGAGCACATCCGCGTCGCGCGACAGCCGCGCCACCGTCGGGACGAACGACGGGCTGATGACACCCTTGCCGATTCTGGCGACGACCGGGGTCCGCACGACGTGGACGCCGTCGATCGTCTCCTCGCGCGGCAGGGCCCGATCGTGCTGCGTGGCGACCACCGTGACGTGATGGCCGCGCACGACCAGCTCCTCGGCGACCAGCCGAGCGGCCTCGGTGAGGCCGCTGACATACGGCGCGTAATAGTTGAGCGCCATGACGATGTGAAGGGAGTCGCTCACAGATGCCTTTCGAGGGGGTGCGGGACACCGGGGCGCACCCGGCGGAGAAGGGCCGTCGTGAAGATCGCACTGGCGACCACGGATCCGACGCCGAGCGGGAGGACCGCACGGTAGACCGGGTCGCCGACGAGCAAGAGTGTCACGACCGCGGCCGCGAGCCCGGCGATCCAACCGGTGAGCAGGACACTGTGCCCGCCCGTGGCCAAGGTCGCGTCCGAAAGCACCTGCGCCAGCAGGAAGAGGGAGACGCCCGCGGTCAGAACAATCAATGGGCCGGTGGGAAGGACGAGTTCCGGCGAGAAGAACAGGCCGATGACCCAGGGCCCGAGAAGAGCCATTCCTACCACCGCGATGACGCCGACGCCCGCGACCCCGAGTGTGGTCGCGGCCACGATGCGACGGACCTGACCGACGTCGCCGGCCTTCCATGCGGCGGCGACCCGGGGCATGTAGAGCACCTGGCCGGCCTGGTAGGCGAAAACAGGGATGCGCGCGATCGACAGGCAGGTCAGGATCTGGCCGGCAAGGGCCTGGTCCTGGGCGTCCAGCGACCGTGCGATCAGGACACCGCTGTTCAGCAGCAGCTGGATGGTCAGCGCGGCCACGATCAGACGCGCCGCCCGCGATGAGAAGAGGCCGAAGCGGGCGTCGGGGGTGCGGAGCCACGCACGGTCCTTGGCGATCACGGCCGGGACGACGGAGAGCGCCGCGGCGACGCCGACGGTGAGAGCGTACAACGCCGGCTCCGTGCCGCCGCTGAGGGCGACGGCCGCCGGGAGCACGATGCGCAGCACGCCTTCCGTGCCGATGGTCGCCGCGTAGGAGCTCGTGCGGTGCGCACCGGACAGCAGGCCCCTCGTCGGGAACTGCACCAGGTAGCCGAGGACAGCGATCCCCAGGCTGCCGAGGAGGGCGGGGGAGCCGACGAACGCGACGGCCTGCGGCACGAAGGCGAGGCAGATCGAAGCCACGAGCAGGACGACGGTGATCACGGCGGCGAAACCGAACGAGATCCGCCGGAGTCCCGATCGGGGAGCTGCCGGTCGGCCGGAGAAGTCGCGGGCGGTCTCCTGCTCGACGGGGAAGTAGACGCCGAGGCCGACGGTGACCGCGATGGACCAGAACGCCGCGAAGTCGGCGTATCCGGTCGCGGAGACGTTCTTCGCGACCAGGATGAGGAGGATGTAGCTGCCGGCTCCGGCGATGAGGGCCGATGCTGCGACGGCGGAGGTCGAGAGCGCGCCGGGACGCCGGGACGGCAGAGGCAATGTAAAGTCCTTGGGTGTGTCGAAGCAACTGACACGATAACAGTCCGGTCAGGAGAATCCTCTACGTGGCTCTGCCTCCCGTCATCCGCGCGATGCGGCCCCATCAGTGGCTGAAGAACGTCCTCGTCGTCGCGGCTCCCCTCGCGGCGGGAACCCTGTTCCAGCTCTCGTCGGTGCTCGCGGTCGTGCTGGCCTTCATCGTCTTCTGCGCGGCGTCGTCCGGTATCTACCTGGTCAACGACGTCCTCGATGTCGAGGCCGATCGCGCTCACCCGAAGAAGCGCTTCCGACCCATCGCGGCCGGGCAGGTGAGCCCGAGAACCGCCACTGTGCTCGCCGTCCTGCTCCTCGTCGCCGCGCCGGCGGTGTCGTTGATCAACGGCTGGGAGCTTGCGGTGGTGGTCGTCGTCTACGAGCTCATCCAGCTCGCCTACTGCTTCTGGCTCAAGCACGCCGTCGTGATCGACCTCGTCATCGTCTCCAGCGGCTTCCTGATCCGGGCGATCGCAGGAGCCGTGGCCGTCGGCGTGCCGACCTCGCAGTGGTTCCTGCTCGTCATGTCCTTCGGGTCGCTCTTCATGGTGGCGGGTAAGCGCTACGCGGAGAAGCTGGCGCACGAGGACGGCGGAGGCGCGACGCGTCGCTCGCTGGTGGGATATTCGCTCTCCTACCTCCGCTTCGCCTGGCAGAGCGCCGCTGCCCTCACTCTGATCTGCTACGCCCTCTGGGCGTTCGAGCTGGGAACGGCGAGCCACAACATCTGGGCAGAGCTCTCGATCGTCCCGTTCGGCATCGCGATCCTGCGCTACGCGTACAACGTCGACAAGGGCGTCGCAGGCGCGCCGGAGGACACCGTGCTGGAGGACAAGCAGCTCCTGATCTTCGGCCTGCTGTGGGTGGCGGTCTTCGGCATTTCGGTCGTCGTGGGCTGACTCGGCTACACTGGGAAGCCGCGTGCGCGAGCCGCCGGTTCCGCGTGCCCCATTCACTTGCGACATATAGGAGTTTCATGCCACGCGCGCTCATCACGGGAATCACCGGCCAGGACGGCCTCTACCTCGCGGAGCTGCTGCTCGGCAAAGGCTACGAGGTCTACGGGCTCATGCGAGGACAGAACAACCCCAAGCGCGAGCTGGTCGAGACCACCGTCCCGGGCGTGAAGCTGCTGACCGGCGACCTGACCGACTTCTCCTCGCTCGTCCGCGCCCTCGAGGTCGCCCAGCCCGACGAGTTCTACAACCTCGGCGCGATCTCCTTCGTGGCCTACTCCTGGGAGAACGCGAGCCTCACCAGCGACGTCACCGGGAAGGGCGTCCTGAACGCGCTCGAGGCGGTCCGCCTCTACGCCGGCGACGACATCCAGAAGGTGCGGTTCTACCAGGCGTCCAGCTCCGAGATGTTCGGCAAGGTCCAGCAGGTGCCGCAGAGCGAGTCCACTCTCCTGTGGCCGCGCTCGCCGTACGGCGTCGCGAAGGTCTTCGGTCACTACATGACCATCAACTACCGCGAGTCGTACGGGATGCACGCCTCGTCGGGCATCCTCTTCAACCACGAGTCGCCCCGCCGCGGCCCCGAGTTCGTGACCCGCAAGGTGACCCAGGCGGTCGCGCGGATCAAGCTCGGCCTGCAGGAGGACATCACGCTCGGCAACCTCGACGCCCGCCGCGACTGGGGCTTCGCCGGCGACTACGTCGAGGCCATGTACCTGATGCTCCAGCAGCCGGAGGCGGACGACTACGTGATCTCGACCAACGAGACCCACGAGATCCGCGAGCTGCTCGACCTCGCCTTCAAGGCCGTCGACATCGAGGACTGGGCTCCCTACGTCAAGCAGGACCCGCGGTTCATGCGTCCCGCCGAGGTCGACCTGCTCATCGGCGACTCCTCCAAGGCTCGCGAGAAGCTGGGCTGGGCTCCGAAGGTCGACTTCCCGCAGCTCGTCGGCATGATGGTGGAGAACGACCTGGCGGAGCAGAAGAAGCTCGCCGGGCTCTGATCGATGACCCGGGCGCTCATCACGGGTGTCGGTGGGCAGGACGGACGGTACCTCACCGGTCTCCTGCTCGCCGATGGATACGAGGTCCACGGAGTGGTCCGCGAGTCGGACGACACCGGACTCGACCCCCGCGTCGTCACGCACCTCGCGGACTTGGGTGACAGCGACCGGCTGCGTCAGACCGTCCTCGACGTCGAGCCGGACGAGATCTACAACCTCGCCGCCATCAGCAGCGTCGCCCTGTCGTGGAAGCAGCCGCTCGAGACCGCGCGCGTCAACGGGCTCAGTGTCGCGGCTCTCCTCGACGCCGCTCAGGAGTTGAGCTCGGGGCGGGACACCGGTCCGCGCTTCGTGCAGGCATCGAGCGCCGAGATCTTCGGTCAGGCCGAAGAATCGCCGCAGACGGAGCGCACCCCGGTCCGCCCGGTGTCGCCTTACGGCGCGTCGAAGGCGTACGCGCATCACCTCGTGGGTGTCTACCGCGCACGAGGTCTCTTCGCGTCGTCGTGCATCCTGTACAACCACGAGTCCCCGATCCGGCCGGCCGGCTTCGTGACCCGTAAGATCACCCAGGGGGCGGCCAGGATCGCGCGCGGCCTGCAAGACGAACTCGTCCTCGGCAACCTCGATGCGCGCCGCGACTGGGGCTGGGCCCCCGACTACGCGTCGGCCCTGCATCTCGCGGCGACTGCGGGCGCGCCGGACGACTTCGTCATCGCGACGGGGCGGACCCACAGCGTCCGCGACTTCGTCGCCGCCGCATTCGGCCGCGCGGGGGTCTCCGATTGGGAGGACCGCGTCCGGGTGTCGGAGGAGTTCTCGCGGCCGGTCGACCCGACCCTGCAGATCGGTGACGCCACGCACGCCCGGGAGGTACTGGGCTGGCATCCGACCCTCAGCTTCGAGGAGATCGTCGGTGCGATGGTCGACCACGATCTGTCCATCATCGACGGCGAGGCGAGCCGACCCGGTGTCTGAGCGCGGTCCGCGTCCGGTCACCGGACCGGTCCTCTTCGACGCGACAGCGGTCCCGGAAGATCGGGGAGGCGTCGGACGCTACGTCGACGGCATCGTCCCCGCCCTCGTCGATGCGGGTGTGGACCTCGTCGTCGTCGCGCAGCCCCGCGATCGCGAGGTCTTCGAGCGCGCCGGAGCGCGTGTCGTCGACGCGCCGTCGCTGGCCGCAGGGACCGCCGGGCGGCTGATCTGGGAGCAGGTGGGGCTTCCCGCGCTCGCGCGCCGGGTCGGGGCGCGTCTCGTGCACTCTCCCCACTACACGTTCCCGCTGGCCCTGCGCCGCCCGCGGGTGATCACCGTCCATGACCTGACGTTCTACTCGCATCCCCGGTTGCACAGCACCGCGAAGCGCTGGTTCTTCCGGGCCTGGCTGCGCCTTGGCGCTCTGCTCCGGCAGCCGATCGTCGCGGTGAGCGATGCGACGGGCCGCGAGTACCGCTCGCGGTTCCGCCGTCGCGGTCCCCTCACGGTCGCCCCGCTCGGGTACGAGGAGTCCCTCTTCCACCCGCCGACCGAAGAGGAGCTCGCCGCGTTCCGCCGGGAGGCCGGCCAGCCGGAGCGCGACTGGGTCGCGTTCCTCGGCACGCTGGAACCGCGCAAGAACGTCGTGGCCCTCATCCAGGCATACGAACGGGCGGTCGCGGACACACCCCCTTCGGAGCGGCCGTCTCTGCTCCTCGCCGGTGCCGCCGGATGGGATCCGCACGTGGGTCCGGCCGTCGAGAGGGCCGAGCGCTCCGGTTACGACGTCCGGCTCCTCGGCTATCTTCCGGTCGGCCTCCTTGCGCCGTTCCTCGGTGGTGCCGCTGTGGTGGCCTATCCGAGTCTCGGAGAGGGCTTCGGGCTGCCGGTGCTCGAGGCGATGGCCAGCGGCGGCGTCGTCCTGACGAGCGATCGGCTCTCTCTTCCCGAGGTGGGCGGCGACGCGGTCGCCTACACCGGCACCTCGCCGGAGGAGATCGGCTCCGCCCTTCAGCGGCTCCTGAGCGAGCCGGCGCGTCGTGAAGAGCTGCGCACCCGCGCGCGGCGACGTGCCCTGGAGTTCTCCTGGGGGAAGACGGCAGAGCGTCACCTCGAGGCATATCGTCGTGCCGAGGAGAAGAGCCGGTGAGCCCCAGGATCGCAGCCGTGTGGGTGTCCTACCACTCCGCTGCCGACCTGGAGGCCAGCGTGGCGTCCGTGCGCGATGCCGCGCACGAGGCCGTCGAACTGATCGTCGTTGACAACGCGTCCGGTGACCCGGAGCTCGCCTCCGTGGTCCAGCAGCATCCCGAGGTCGGAGTGCTAGACGCCCAGGGCAACCTCGGGTACGGCCGCGCCGTCAACCTGGCCGCGGCGCGCCTCGCCCCGGAGATCGAGTGGATCCTCATCGTCAACCCCGACACCGTGTTCGCTCCCGGCGCTGTCGACGAGCTGCTCCGGGTGGCGGAAGAGCACCCGGAGGCGGGGGCCTTCGGTCCACGTATCGTCGACGCTCAGGGCGACGTCTATCCCTCTGCCCGTGCGCTCCCGTCCCTTCGCGTCGGGATAGGCCACGCCGTCTTCTCGCGCATCTGGCCCTCGAATCCGTGGTCGGCCGCATACAGGCGATCGGATCTGACGTCACGCGAGCTGACGGACCCCGTCACGACAGGGTGGCTCTCCGGCGCCTGCCTCCTGATCCGCCGCCCGCTGTTCGATGCGATCGGCGGATTCGACCCGAGGTACTTCATGTATTTCGAAGACGTCGACCTGGGCAAGCGCATCGGCGAGGCGGGCGCGGCGAGCCTGTATGTGCCGTCGGCCGTCGTCACTCACATCGGCGGACAGTCCACGAAGCGCCACTCGCGGCGCATGATCGTCGTCCACCATCGGAGCGCATACCTGTATCTGTCCCGGAAGTACGCCGCCTGGTATCTCTGGCCGGTGCGGACGGCGTTGCGGATCTCGCTGGCCATCAGGGCCTACGTCTCGTCTCGCGGGACGAACTGAACCGACTGGCTCGGCCGAACAATGGGCGCCGATGCTCACGATCGGCACCCACGACCCTCACTCGCGAGGTCCCCCGGGGCGTTCCGCCCGGTGACCTCGCGGACTCGCCGGATAAACTGCCCAGCGACCGATGGAAAGGGGCCCGATGGCACAGCGGCGAATCCACCTCGTCCGGCATGGAGAGGTGGACAACCCCACCGGCGTGCTCTACGGCCGACTTCCCGGGTTCCACCTGACAGCGCGCGGGCGGGAGTCGGCCGATGCGGCCGCGTCAGAGCTCGTCGCGAGCGGTCGGCCGATCGCACAGGTGTGGTCGTCGCCGCTGGAACGCGCGATGGAGTCGGCGGATCCGATCGGCAGGGCTTTCGGACGTCCCGTCGAGGTGCGCGAGGGTCTGATCGAGGCGTCGAGCCGGCTTGAAGGCGGTCGCTTCAGCATGGACTTCTCCATCTTCGGCAAACCTGCGGCCTGGAAGTACCTCGTGAACCCGTTCCGTCCGAGCTGGGGCGAACCGTTCCGGGACGTGCGCGACCGGATGGTCTCCGTGCTCGACGAGGCGGACGCGGCCGAGGGGGAGGGCGATATCGTGCTCGTCAGCCACCAGCTGCCGATCTGGATGGTTCACCGGCACGTCACCGGCCGGCCGCTCTTCCACAATCCGGCCGCACGGCGGTGCTCGCTGTCAAGCATCACCTCGCTGGTCCGCGAGGACGGCACCTGGCGCGAAGTCGGATACAGCGAACCCGGCGCCGCGCACGCGGTCGACCGCGGCGCCGTCTGAAGCGGCCGTCGGGACCGGGCACTCAGGAAACGCTCGGTACAATGGGCCAATGCCTTCTGTTGACGAGAACGACACGCCGTCCGTCGAGCCCGCCAGCAAGCGGCCGAGCGTCTCGACCCGGCTGGCCGCTGCCGAGAGCCAGATCGAACAGCTCAAGGCTGCGAACGACGCGCTGATGAACGAGTCCCTCAATTCCTGGCTCACCGTCGTCGGCGACGAGTCGCGCATCCTGGGCGAGGTCTATTCCACGCTCTCGTGGCGGATCACCCGGCCCCTCCGGCTCGTGCGGCAGGTGCAGCGGAAGGTGGCGGAGGTCGGCGCAGCGGAGACGACGTCCCTTGTCGCTGCGCGTGTGAAGCAGCGGTTGGGGCGGCGGGCGTGACGCTGGCCGATGCGGAGGTGGACGGCCGCGCAGAAGCTCGCCGGGTAGCCGCGATCGTTCAACGCCTGACGGTGGTCGCCCCCTTCCTCGACGAAACGCTCGACGCGGACGCGATCGTGGCATCGCGAGGTCCTGGACCTTTGCTCGATGCACTGATCCATCGCGTCGCCGAATCGCTCGACCTGCATGGGATCTGGGTGCTGCTGGCCGCCACGACCGGCGCCTTTCCGCTGGCGGACCACGTCCGCAGTGCACGACGAGCCCTGGCCGTGAGCCCCGTCGCGCAACGCTTCAGCGCCTTCCTCCGTACCGCGAGCGACCTCGCGGTACGCAGCGAAGGCCTTGAGTCGCACATCGAGGTCGTGTCCGGCGGAGTGGTCGCAGACGTCGACTTCTGCGCGCGACACCTGCACAACACAGGCATCCAGCGCGTGGTGCGTCAGACCGTTCCGCGGTGGACCGGGCAGTCGTCTTTGACTCTGGCAGGCTGGACCGACCGCGGGACGGCGATGCGCACGCTGGCTCCCCAGGAGCGCCGCCGGGTGGTCGACTGGAACACCGCGAAGCACGAGGATCCGGAACCCGTTCCCGACACGCCGCCCACACTGGTGCTGCCGATCGGGTCCACCGTGGCCGTCGTCGAGGTCCCGCGCGCGGAGTTGTGCGCGCCGCTCGCGGCATTGGCCGAATTCTCCCGGAACCGGGTGGTCGCGATCGGCTACGACGCCATCCCGGTCGTGAGTGCCGACACGGTGCCGGCCGCCGAGACGGAGCGATTCGTCCAGTACCTCACGTTGATCAAGCACATCGACACAGTCGCTGCCATCAGTGAGTCGGTGCGTGAGGAGTTCGCGGGTTTCGCCTCCAGCGTCAGGCCCCAGGGCCTCGTCGGGCCGCAGAGTATCGCTGTCACGCTCCCAGTCGATGCGCCGGACGCGCGCCCCGCCTCCCGGGCCGCACAGGCGTCGTCGCCGCTGGTTCTCTGCGTCGGTAGCCAAGAGCCGCGCAAGAACCACGACGCGGTCCTCTATGCGTCGGAGGTCTTGTGGCGAGAGGGACTCGACTTCCGGCTGCGGTTCATCGGCCGCGGCAGCCTGTGGTTCACCAAAGGCTTCGACAAGCGTGTCGCGGCGCTGGCGAAGGCAGGCCGCGACGTCGCGGTTCTTCGGGGCATCGACGACGAGCAGATGCTGTCCATGTACCGTGAGGCGCGCTTCACAGTGTTCCCCTCGCTGCAGGAGGGCTACGGTCTCCCTGTCGCGGAGTCGATCGCGGAGCGCACACCGGTGATCACGACGGCTTACGGGAGCACGGGTGAGATCGCCCGTGACGGCGGCTGCCTGACGATCGACCCGCGCGACGACGAGAGCATCGTCGCCGCGATGCGGCGTCTTCTGACCGATGACGAGCTCGAGGCGGAGCTGCTGGCGCAGATCGACCGCCGCCCCCGCCGATCGTGGGACGACTACGCCAGCGAGTTGTGGTCTGTTCTGCAGCCCGCCGAGGAGGTCGCGCGATGAGACAGACGCCCCGCGATCGCATGGCGATCCTCCTCGCCGAATTGGACCCCGAGTTGGTGCCGGGCCCGACCGTCGGCGCCGTGGCCGAGCAGCTCGCTCCGCAACTCCGCGACGCGACGGACGACGTCATCTGGTTGGCGTTGTGCGTGCTCCGGGCGGAGTTTCCCGTCCGCGACGACGTCGTGGCGGCCCGGCGTGCCCTGCGGCTGCACGACCCGGCGCGATGGGCAGCGGAGACCGTCGGGCACCCGGCGACCCGTGGGATGTTCGGGACGGGCGGGGCCCGTCCCGTGCGCGTCGTACGTGATTCGACCGTGGTGGATGTGCACCACACGGCTCGGACGGGGCTCGCGACCGGCATTCAGCGCGTCGTGCGCAACACGATCGCCGCGTGGCACGAGAAGCACGAGGTGCTCCTCGTCGGCTGGGGCTCGAGCTTCGGCGGCATGCGGGAGCTGACGCCCGACGAGCGCGAGAACGCCCTGTTCGGGACGAAGCCGCACGCGGTGCACCCTCCGACGGGTGAGGTCACCATCCCGTGGCGATCCCGCTACATCCTGCCGGAGCTCGCCATCGAGTCGGAGCGGACAGCGAGGATCGCCGCCATGGCCGAGTTCTCGGGCAACTCCACCGCCGCCATCGGGTTCGACTGCGTGCCGCTCACCTCCGCGGAGACGACCGCCCAGGGCATGGGTGCCGCGTTCTCCCGGAACCTCGTCGCCCTGGCCAATTTCGATGTCGTCGCGACCATCTCGGCCGCGGCAGCCACCGAGTACCTCGGCTGGAGGGCCATGCTCAACAGCGCGGGTCTGGAAGGACCCACGATCGTGGAGGTCTTCCTCCCGATCGAGGTGGGCACCGCCGACGACACCGACATCCTGTCGGCTGAGTCCGTGCTGTTGACCGGGGAACTGCCGATGCTGCTGTGCGTGGGCAGTCATGAGCCCCGAAAGAACCACCTGGCCGTGCTGGGGGCCGTCGAGCGACTGTGGGCGGCCGGGCGCGAGTTCAGCGTCGTCTTCATCGGAGGGAACTCCTGGGGAAGCGATGCGTTCCAAAGGGAACTCAAGCGGTTGCAGGAGGCCGACCGGCCGGTGTCCAGCATCTCGGTCGTCACGGACGAACTGCTGTACAGCGCATACCGTCTCGCGACGGCATCGGTGTTCCCGTCGTGGAACGAAGGCTTCGGCCTTCCGGTGGCCGAGTCGATCGCCTCCGGCACCCCCGTCGTGACCTCGAAGTTCGGAAGCATGGCCGAGATCGCCGAGGGCGGGGGCGCGCTCCTGGTGGATCCGCGCGACGACGAGGAGCTGCGCAGGGCGGTCGACGACATCCTCTTCGACGAGGAGATCAACGCAAGGCTGCGCGACGAGGCCCGGGCACGCCAAACGACGACGTGGGATGCCTACGCGAGCGATCTCTGGGAGTTGTTCCGTTCCGCGCCCGACGAGTGACGGTCACCCTGGCCGGTCAGGTGACGTCCCTGAAAGACCCTTCACCCCAGCCGCGCGCTGCCGCCGCGCCCCAAGCCGGACCACGTAGGATTAGCGGTTGGTTGCTTCCATCCCGAGGAAAACAGGTAATTCAGACATGAGCTTAGAGGCACAGCAGCGGGCCGAGCGTCTGGCCACGCTCCCGTTCGAGCGCACGGGCGCGTCGACCTCGGGCGGCGTCGGCGGGTTCGTCTCGGCGGTCCGGGACGCCTGGCACCAGCGCCAGCTGCTCGATCTCCTGATCCGTCGCGAACTCAAGGCGCGGTACAAAGACAGCTCGCTCGGCTTCGCCTGGAGCCTCGTGCGCCCTATCGTGATGCTGCTGATCTACTACTTCGCGATCGGCAAGGTGCTCCAGGCCGAGCGCTCCATCCCGCAGTACGCCATCTTCGTCTTCGCCGGCCTCACCATCTGGGGGCTCTTCAACGAGATCGTGAGCTCCGGCACGAGCTCGATCATCAGCAACGCCGGACTGATCAAGAAGGTCTACCTTCCGCGCGAGATCTTCCCGCTGGCGGCGACAGGGTCGGCCCTGTTCAACTTCGCGATGCAGCTGATCGTGCTGACGGCCGCCACCCTGCTGCTCTGGCAGTTCCCTTGGCACATCGAACTGCTCTACGCGCCGCTCTCCGTCCTCGTCGTCCTCACTTTCGGCACGGCCCTCGGCATCCTGCTGTCCGCGGTCAACGTGTACCTGCGTGACATGCAGTACCTGGTCGAGGTGGCGATGCTCGTACTCTTCTGGGTGTCTCCGATCGTCTACTCGTACAAATTCGTCGCCGACGCCGTCGCCAACTCCGGCCTCGGCGAGTGGGCACTCGAGGTGTACCTGGCCAACCCGGTGACCATCGCCGTCCTGTCCTTCCAGAAGGCGTTCTGGATCGCCGGAGACGCTCCCGGCGTCGCGGCCTATCCCGACAACATGCTGCTGCGTCTGGGCATCATGATCGTCATCGGACTCCTCTTCATCGTCGGCGCGCAGCGGGTGTTCACCCGCCTGCAGGGAAACTTCGCACAGGAGATCTGATCGTGCCGTACATCACCGACGCCCCGGAGGTCATCCGGATCAGGAACGTCTCGAAGCGCTTCGTCATCCGGAAGGACAAGTCCCTCAAAGAGCGGATCGTCAACTTCCGGCGCTCCAACCAGCACAAGGACGACTTCTGGGCCCTCCGTGACGTCGACTTCACCATCGAGGCAGGCACGACGGTCGGTCTGCTCGGGGCGAACGGCTCGGGCAAGAGCACGCTGCTGAAGGTCATCGGTGGCATCATCGACCCGACCGACGGCGTGGTGGAGCGCCGCGGGCGCCTTGCGGCCCTTCTGGAGCTCGGCGCCGGGTTCCACCCGGACCTGACGGGGCGCGAGAACGTCTTCTTGAACGCGTCGATCCTCGGGCTCTCCCGGGCTCAGACGGAGACCTACTTCGACTCGATCGTGGCGTTCTCCGAGATCGGCGACTTCATCGACACCCAGGTCAAGTTCTACTCGTCCGGAATGTACGTCCGGCTCGCCTTCGCGATCGCCGTGCACGTCGACCCCGACATCCTCCTGGTGGACGAGGTCCTCGCGGTCGGCGACGAGCCGTTCCAGAAGAAGTGCATGGACAAGATCAAGGAGTTCCAGCGGGAGGGTCGCACCATCGTCTTCGTCTCGCACTCCGCGAGCCAGGTCCAGGAGCTCTGCGACCGTGCGGTCGTTCTGAAGCACGGCAACGTGGTGTTCGACGGGCCCACCGACGACGGCATCCTCGCGCTGCGCGAGTCGTTCGCCTAGCCCGGCTGGTCGGCGCGCGGCTCGTGCCGCGGGAGGGCGTTGCGCCAGCTCATCCCCTGCGAGGCCTTGACGGCGCAGACGATGAGCACGAGCCAGCCGGACTCTACGAGGATCGAGCTCTCGAACACGCTGGTGAGCAGCAGCGCGACGAGGACGAGCGGCGCCCAGACGTACACGACGCTGCGCTTGTTGGCCCCGAGCAGCCAGGAGCGTCCGAAGGCGAGCGCCACCAGGACGACGAAGAGGATCAGTCCGACGACGCCGACCTGGAGGAAGACGTCGAGGTAGGCGTTCAGCCCGTTCGCGTGCGGCGCACCGGAGTTGAGGTTGATCGCCCAGAACGGGTAGATGTCGACCGGCCACGCCCCCACCCAGCCCCAGCCCTGCAGGCCGTTCTGCGGGATGAGACCCCAGATCTGCATCCAGAGCCGGTAGCGCACCTGGAAGTCGGCGCGCGCGTTCAGCAGGTCGATCACGCCGGTTCGGTAGAAGAACGCCAGCGCGACGCTGAGGACCACGACGATCGCCAGGCCGACCTCCGCGTAGCGCCGCGGGGCCGGGCGGAGTTTCCGCAGCAGGTACAGGGCGAGCGTCGCCAGTCCCACGAAGACCGACACCGCCGCGATCACGGGGGAGTGGGTCAGCAGGATGCAGAGCACCGCCAACGTGATCGAGAAGGCCGCCCGCGGGGGCCGGACCGAGCGCGTACGCAGCTCGACGAGGAAGGTGACGAACGCGATCAGGGCGACGATGCTGAGTTGGTTGCGGGTGGCGAAGATGCCCTGGATGGGGCCGCCGAGTGCGATGTTCCCCTGGATGCCGAGGAAGGCGATCGGCAGGTCGATGAGCAGTCCGCTGAGCACCTCCAGTGCCAGGGAGACCACGAGCAGGAAGCGCAGCACGTCGCCGACCACGCGCACGATCTGGATGGCGTCGCGCACCAGGGCGATGTAGATCCCGAGGAAGGTGAACGCGACCTGGTACGCCGATCCGGCCAGCGTCGCCCACTGGTACGAGCTCCAGAAGACCGAGACGGCGCACCATCCGACGAAGAGGAGGATCGACAGCGGCAGGAGCCCGTGCCACTCGATCAGGCGCCATTGCGCGACGAACGAGATGCCCGCGAGCAGGACGAGGGCTGCCAGCGCGGCGATGAGTCCGGGCCAGCCGATGACCGAGCGCACCGCGTGCGTCGAGAAGGCGAGTCCGACCGCGAGCGTGGCGATCGCCGAGTTGAAGCGCGCGGAGCCGAGGAACTCGGTCACCGCGGCGGGGACCAGGGTTCGGCGGGCGTGAGCCATACCGAGATCCTACTGAGCCGTGGTTTTGGTCTTGAGGGCGAGGACGACCAGGAGCGCCCATCCGCCTTCGATCAGCATCCGGCTCTCGGCGAAGCTCTGCGCGATGAGCGCGGCGATCAGGAGGAGAGGCAGCAGTGCCGACGCGGTGTACGGCTGGTCGTCGGCCACCGCGAATCGCGGACGGTCCACGGCCAGGAACCATGACCGCCCGAAGGTGGTGAGCACCAGCAGGATGAACAGGACCAGTCCGACCGCGCCGAGCTGCATCCACACGTCGAGCCAGGCGTTGTGCGCCTGGAGGTACTCCACGCCGTTGCGCGTGGCGAGTCCGTCGAACGGCTTCACCCACGGCGCCCAGTAGCTGACCCAGCCCCAGCCGGCGACGGGGCGCTCTTGCGCCAGGCTCACAACGCGGCCCCAGATGTCGAAGCGGCCGGTGAGGTCTTCGCTCTTCCCGAACAGGGCGGGGAGGCGGGAGCCGAAGACCACGACCGCGACGATGACGGCCGCCACGACGAGGAGCGCGGTCACGTAGACGGGCGCGCGGCGGGTGGGGCCCGCACGGCGTGCCCACAGGGCGAAGCCGAGGACGACGGCGGTCGCGAGAGCCGCGGCGATGACCGTCGCCGACCGGGTCAGGGCGAGCACGAGGACCGCGACGACGAGCCATCCGACCGCTGTGCTGCGGCGGATGGTACGGTCGGCGACCTGGATGCCGAAGACGACGATCGCGAGCAGCGCGATCATCGCCAAGAGGTTGCTGTTGCCGACGATGCCCTGGATAGGACCGCCGTGGAAGAGGAGGTCGCGGCTCCAGTAGAACGCCTGCGGCAGCCTGCCCGACGGCACCGCGTACACCGGGGTCAGCGGGAGCACGGGGTGACGCACGAACACCGCGACGATCAGCTCGAAGACCAGCGAGAGCCCGAGGATCCAGCGGAAGGCGTTGCCGAGCGCGCTGAGCAGACCGGGCCAGCCGAGTCGCAGTGCGAGGAACACCCCGCCCGCCGTGGTGGCGAGCGTCGAGAGCACGCCGAGGGCGCTCGCTCCCGGATACGCCGACCAGCTGATCGAGATCAGGGCGAGGGCGAGGAAGAGCACCAGCGTCTTCGGCGTGGTCCGCCACCGGAGGCGCGGTCGCGAGCGCACGACGAGCGCGGCGCTGACGACGGCGAGCACAGCGGCGAGGATGAAGTATCCCGGCCAGCTGATCGTGTTTCGCCAGAAGTCCCCGGCGAACAGCGTGAAGAGGACGAGGGCCGCGAAGACGCTCTCCGCCGTGCCCGTCGCGCTGCGTGCGGCGGCGATGCGGGCGGGGAGCGTTGCGCGGGGCGTTGTCACCTGGGAAGGATAGCCGACCCCGGCGTCCGCACCCCGTCCGCCGTTCAGTTGTTGGGGTGTGCGACGAAGACGGTGCCGCGTCCGCGGAGCGTCAGCTCGGCCTCGTCGGTGATCACGACGGCGCCGCCACGCGTGAGCCTCAGCGATCCGGTCGCGCCGGAGAGCTCGACCTCGCCGTCGGTCACCAAAGCGATCGCGGTCCCGGGCAGGGGCACGGTGGCACGATCCACGTCGGCGCCGAGGGCGACCCGCTCGAGCGCGAAGTCGGGGACGTCGGGCCGGAACGTCTGTACTCCGGCGGTCGGCGTCTCGGCCGCGAGCGGGGTGGCGTCGATCGGGCGGAAGTCGAGCACCGAGACGAGCTCCGGGACGTCGATGCGCTTGCGGGTGAGGCCTCCGCGGAGCACGTTGTCCGACGCCGCCATCAGCTCGATCCCCAGCCCGCGCAGGTACGCGTGGATGTTCCCGGCCGGCAGGTAGAGCACCTCGCCGGGTCGCAGCGTCGCGCGGTTGAGCAGTAGTGCCAGGACGATTCCGGGGTCGCCGGGGAAGGCTTCGTCGAGCATGAGCACGGTGTCCGCATCGCGGTCGTCCGGCAACGCGCGGGCCGCGCGAACGACCTCGGACACCAGCAGGTCGACCTCCGGGTCGCCGCCGAGCAGCCATTCGGTCGCTCGGCGGAGCACGGCGTGCGGGTCGCCCGTGAGGGTGGCGGCGAAGCCCGAGAGGACGGCCGCGCCGTCGGCGGCGGCCGCGAGCCGTTCGAGCGCGGCGCGGGCCTCGGACGGATCGCGGAAGCCGCACAGCGCCTCGAACGGGTCGCTCAGCGCGAAGATCAGCTCCGGCTTGTGGAACGGGTCCTTGTAGTTGCGGTCGGGGGAGTCGGGGGCGAGCCCTGCCGCGTTCTCTCGCTCGAAGCCGGCGCGCGCCTGCTCGGGCGACGGGTGCGCCTGGAGCGAGAGGGGCCCGTCGGCGGCGAGCACCTTCAGCAGGTAGGGGAGGTCGCGCGTCGGCCGCCAGGCGGCCAGATCGGGAGCGCCGTCGGTCAGCGCGGGGTCGAGGACCCGCGCGGGCGAGCCCGGATGGGCGCCGAGCCACAGCTCCGCCTCCGGCCCGCCGCTCGGCTCGGTGCCGAGGAGTCCGGCGATCGCGGTGGTGGATCCCCAGGCGTAGTCGCGGGGGGTGTTGCCGATGGGCACAAACATGCGTCCTCATCCCTTTCGTTCGCTTGGACCAAACTACCAATCGCTTTTGCGACGCCGCGCCGCGTCCCTAGGCTGGCGGCGGCCAGACCAACACTGTGGACGCACGGGAGCGCACATGCCCTTCGAGACCATCGCCGGCGATTTCTACGGCTTCGAGAACCTGCTGACCGAGCGTGAGAAGGAGTTCATCGCGACCCTCCGCGCGCAGCTCGAGTCGGAGGTCAAGCCGATCGTGAACGAGTACTGGGAGAAGGCGGAGTTCCCGCACCGGATCATCGACGTGCTGCACAGGAACGGCGCCATCGGCCTCGGCTTCCCTGAGACGGCGCCGTTCGAGAACTCGGCGGTGTTCCGCGGCTGGGTCGCCCTGGAGCTCGCCAGGGTCGACGCGTCGGTGAGCACCTACGTCGGGGTGCAGAACGGCCTCGCGCTCGGCGCCATCGGCGTCTGCGGCTCGCAGGAGCAGCGGGACGAGTGGCTGCCGAAGCTGGCCGGCGGTGAGGTGATCGGCGCCTTCGGCCTGACCGAGCCGACCTCGGGCTCCGACTCCGCCCAGGGCCTCAAGACGGTGGCGACGCGCGACGGCGACAACTGGGTCCTCAACGGCTCGAAGCGCTGGATCGGCAACGCCACCTTCAGCGACATCACCATCATCTGGGCCAAGAGCGCGGAGGACGGCCAGGTGAAGGGCTTCATCGTCCCAACCTCCACGTCCGGCTACACGGCCACGAAGATCGAGGGCAAGCAGTCGCTGCGCATGGTGCAGAACGCCGACATCACACTCGAGAACGTCGTGGTGCCGGAGTCGCTGCGGCTGCAGAACGCGAACACCTTCAAGGACACGGCGCGCGTGCTGCGCCTCACCCGCGCCGAAGTCGCCTGGGCGGCCGTCGGCGTCGCGGTCGGCGCCTACGAGGCGGCGCTGCGGTACACCAAGGAGCGCGTGCAGTTCGGCAAGCCGATCGCCGGGCACCAGCTGATCCAGGACCTGCTGGTGAAGTCGCTCGGCAACATCACCGCCTCCATCGGCCTGTGCACGCGCGTATCGGAGATGCTGGACGCCGGAGAGCAGCGCGACGAGCACTCGGCACTCGCGAAGGCGTTCGCGACCTCGAAGATGCGTGAGACCGTCGCCTGGTGCCGCGAGGCGCTCGGCGGCAACGGCATCGTGCTCGATTACGACGTCGCCCGCTTCTTCGCCGACGCGGAGGCGCTCTACTCGTACGAGGGCACCCGCGAGATGAACACCCTCATCGTGGGCCGCGCGATCACCGGCCAGGCCGCGTTCGTCTGACGTTCCCCGTCGCCCGCTAGGGTGGGAAGCTCCATCGAGCAGCAGGAGGACCGCCCGTGGCGTGGTTGGTGACCGGAGGAGCAGGCTACATCGGGGCGCACGTGGTGCGCGCGTTCCGGGAGCAGGGGATCGAGGTCGTCGTGGTGGACGACCTGTCCAGCGGGCACGAGGAGTTCGTGCCGGCCGGAGTGCCGTTCTACCGCGGCACCATCCTCGACGGAGAGCTGCTCGCCACGATCTTCGCCGAGAACACGGTCAGCGGCGTGGTGCACGTGGCCGGGTTCAAATACGCGGGCGTCTCCGTGCAGAGGCCGCTGCACACCTACGAGCAGAACGTGACGGGGACCGCGGTGCTGCTCGCCGCCATGCAGGATGCGGGGGTGGATGCGATCGTCTTCAGCTCGTCGGCCGCGGTCTACGGAACGCCGGATGTCGACATCGTCACGGAGTCGACGCCGAAGAACCCCGAGTCGCCCTACGGCGAGTCGAAGCTCATCGGCGAGTGGCTGCTCCGCGACCAGGGTGTCGCCGCGGGGCTGCGCCACACCTCGCTCCGCTACTTCAACGTCGTCGGCTCCGGCGATCCGAGCCTGCGCGACACCAGCCCGCACAACCTCTTCCCGCTGGTCTTCGAAGCGCTCGCCGAGGGACGGACCCCGCGCATCAACGGCGACGACTATCCGACGCCCGACGGCACGTGTGTGCGTGACTACATCCACGTGGCCGACCTCGCCGTGTCGCATGTGGCGGCGGCGAAGCGGCTGGATGCGGGCGAGCCGATCGAGCCGGTCTACAACCTCGGCAGCGGCGACGGCGTCTCGGTGGGCCAGATCATGTCGACCGTGGCCGAAGTCACCGGAATCCCCTTCACCCCAGAAGTGGGGCCTCGACGTGCCGGGGACCCGGCGAGGATCGTGGCATCGGGAGAGCTCGCGGCCCGCGATCTCGACTGGAAGATGCGTCACACGCTCGACGAGATGGTGCGCAGCGCCTGGGAAGCCCGCCAGGCGGCGTCCTGACACCGCTCCCGGCCCGCCCGTCCGACCCGGGCGTGTCGGGATTGTTGTCGTTCTCCGGCGCGTCGTGAACTCTCGACCTGCGGTCAAGGCTTTACGATTCGCGGCTTGACGTGAGCGAATGACAACGGTGTAATTAGAGCAACACGGGAATCTCGTGTTTCAGCAGTTGATGGGTGGGGAGACCGATATGCCAGTTCCTGAATATCGTTCTGGGGTACCCGACGACTGGTTCATCGACCCGGTCAAGCTCGGGGTCCCCGGCGTACGGGCGGCGGACGTCGACGACGACAATCCGCTCGCCTGGCAGACCGACGCACTCTGCGCCCAGACCGACCCGGAGGCCTTCTTCCCGGAGAAGGGCGGGTCCACCCGCGACGCCAAGCGCATCTGCACCTCGTGCGAGGTCCGGGCCCAGTGCCTCGAATACGCTCTGGCGAACGACGAGCGGTTCGGCATCTGGGGCGGCCTCTCCGAGCGCGAGCGCCGCAAGCTCCGCAAGCGCGCCGGTTGACGCCGGCAAAGCAGACCCGCAGCGGCCTCCCAGGATCCGCGCCGCGCCCGGCCCAAAGACGCAAACGGGCCGCCCCCAACCTAGGCTGACTCCCGATGTATCCGAGAGTCACCGCCATCGTCGTCGCCCACAGCGGCGGCCCCCGCCTGCAGCGCACTCTCGACGCCCTCGCGGACCAGACCCGTCGACCGGACGCCGTGATCGCCGTCGACTGCGCGACGGACGACGACGCCGCCCGGCTGCTGTCCGAGGCGCAGCCGACCCAGCTCATCGCCGTCTCCGAGAAGCTGCCGTTCGGGCAGGCCGTCGCCACGGCCGTCCGCGTACTTCCCCCCGCTTCCGGCCCCGACCAGCTGCTCTGGCTGCTCGCGCACGACACCGCACCGGAGCCGCAGGCGCTCGAGGCGCTTCTCGCGGCCCTGGAGGTGTCGCCGTCCGTCGCCGTGGTCGGGCCGAAGCTCGTCGACGCCGAGGACCCGGCCTTCATCCGTGAATTCGGCGAGGCGATGACGCCGTTCGGCGCCTCGGTGCCGCTGGTCGAGAACGAGCTCGACCAGGCGCAGCACGACGGCCTGAGCGACGTGCTCGCGGTCTCCAGTGCGGGGATGCTGGTCCGCCAAGCGCTCTGGGAGCGGCTCGACGGCTTCGACCCCGCGCTCCCCACGGTGGACGACGGACTCGACTTCTGCACCCGCGCCCGGCTCGCCGGCTTCCGCGTGACCCTGGTGGCCCAGGCGCGTGTGGCGCTCGGGGGCGACGGGGTCGCCGGTCCCAATCTCTCGACCAAGTGGACGGTGCGCCGACGGCTCTCCGGGGAGCGGCGGCGCGCGCAGCTCCACCGCCGCATGGTCTACGCGCCCGGCTGGGCCGTGCCCCTGCACTGGCTCACCCTCGTTCCGCTGGCGATCTTCCGCGGTCTGCTGCGCCTGCTGCGCAAGGAGCCGGGCTCCATCGGCGGTGAGCTGGGTGCGGCGTTCCGCGTGGCCTTCTCGGGGATGGCCGTCGGCGGCGCCCGCCGCAGACTCGCCTCGGCCCGAGAGGTCGGTTGGGCGGCCGTCGCGCCGCTGCGCATCCCGTTCTCCGAGGTACGGCGAGCCCGAGCACTGAAGCGCGAGGCCGCACTCGTGCGGCAGCAGGGCGAGAAGCAGGACCTCGACTTCTTCGGCAGCGGCGGCGGCTGGACGGTGCTGGCCGCCCTGGTGGTCGGCGTCGCGCTGTTCTTCCCCCTCATCGGCTCCGGAGCGCTGAGCGGCGGGGGACTCCTCCCGCTCGACTCGTCCGTGGGTCAGCTCTGGGCGGGCCTCGGCTACGGCTGGCGGGACGTCGGACTCGGCTTCACCGGCGCGGCCGACCCGTTCTCCGCGGTGCTCGCCGTGCTGGGAACCCTCACCTTCTGGCAGCCGTCGCTGTCGCTCGTGCTGCTCTGGGTGCTCGCCGTCCCGCTCGCCGCCCTCGGCGCATGGCTGGCGGCGGCCCGGCTCACCACGCGGGCCACCCTCCGCGCGTTCGGGGCCCTCGCGTACGCTCTCGCCCCGACGCTGCTGATCGCGCTGCAGGGCGGCCGCCCCTCGGCGGTGCTGGCGCACATCCTGCTGCCCTGGCTGTTCTTCGCGGGCCTCGCGGCACGCCGCTCCTGGGCAGCCAGCGCCACGACCGCGCTGCTCGCGGCCGCGGTGGTCGCGTGCGCGCCCATCCTCATCCCGGCGCTCGTGATCGCCTGGATCGCGGCGATCGTCTTCGCCGGCCGACGGGCGGCCCGCATCGTCCTCATCCCGCTCCCCGCGGTGGTGCTGTTCGCGCCCCTGGTCTGGCAGCAGGCGTCGCGTGGAGCCTGGCTCTCGGTCCTGGCCGACCCGGGCGTCCCCCTTGACGCCCGGCAGACGCCGGCGTGGCAGCTCGCGCTCGGTTTCCCCGACGGGATGCTGGGCGGGTGGCACCAGCTCGCCACCAGCCTGATGCTGCCGACCGCGGCCGCCAACATCGTCGTTCCCATCCTGCTCGCGCCGCTCGGCGTGCTCGCCATCCTCGCGCTGTTCCTGCGCGGCACCGTCCGCGCGATAGTGGCTCTGCTGGTGGCGCTGACCGGCTTCCTCACCGCCGTCGCCGCTCTTCACCTGCAGCTCGCGGTCACCGGTGGGACCGTGGTGCCGGTGTGGCCGGGCAGTGCACTCAGCCTGTACTGGATCGGCCTGGTCGGGGCGGCCGTGCTGGCCCTGTCCGCGCTCGGTCGCGCCGCCGTCTACCCGGCCTGGGCCGCGATCGTGACCCTGGCCGTCGTCGCGGTTCCGCTCGGAATCTCTTCGCTGAACGGCACCGCGGCCGTCGCGGAGAGCGATGGCCGCACGATGCCGGCCGTGGTCACGGCCAAGGCGGCGACCCAGCCCCGGGTCGGGACGCTGCGCATCGTCCCGCAGCCGGACGGTGGCATCCGCGCCGACCTCGTGCGCGGAAGCGGCAGCACCCTGAACGCGCAGTCGACTCTGGCCGACACGGAGCGCCGCCTCACCTCTGGGCAGCGCGACCTCGCCGAGCTCGCAGGCAACCTGGCGTCGCGCAGCGGCTACGACGCCACGGCGCAGCTGAAGAAGCTCGGCATCGGCTTCGTCCTCCTCGCCCCGCCGGGGACGGCGCCGGATGGCGCCGACGCATCGGCGGCAGAGGGCACCCGCGGACGCGCGGCGGTCGCGATGGACGCGAACCCCGTGCTGACGTCGGTCGGCGCCACCGGCAACGGCCGGCTGTGGGCTTTCGACAGCGGCACGTCCGAGGTCGCGTCGGCGGCACGGATCCCTGCCGACGCCGGCGGGATCTGGCGTGTCATCGTGCTCATCGTCCAGGGCGTCGTGATCGGCGTGACGCTGCTCATCGCGATCCCGACCGGCCGGTCCGCCGACCGCATCTCCGAGCTGTCGGCGCGTCGCCCGCACCGAGGGAAGGACGACGAGCTGGCGGTCGAGCCCGACGACGAGCCCGACGAGCCGGATGCCGTCGCCGACACTGTCGCCGCCGAGAGCCTCGACGAGTACGACGCGGAGCCGGAGGCCGAAGCGGTCATCGAATCCGCCGAGCTGCCGCAGCCTGCTCCCGATCCGGTCGAGGAGCCGGAGGCCGAGCCACAGCAGGAGTCGGCCCCGGAGCCGCACACCGCCCCGGAAGCGGCGGCGGAGCCGTCCGCCGATCCGGAGCCGTACAGCCCGGCGGAACCGGCCACCGAGTATGCGGCGGAGCCGCACGACGAGCGACTCTCCGACCGGGAGGCGGAGCGCGTGACGACGCCGCCCGCCCCGACGACGCTCGAAGACGGACTGGAGGAGACCATCATCCGACCCCGACGCACCTTCGACGGAGGCGACCGTGGCTGACCGCAGGGGCCTGGCCCGTATCGGCTTCCGCACGGCCGGCGGTCTCGTCGGGGTCGCCGTCGCCGTGGTGGCAGTGGCCGGCGCCACCCTCCTCCCGCTTCCCGACTTCGCGATCGGCGCTCCGTCGCAGACCGTGACGCCGGTCCCTGCGGACCAGCAGCGCGTCTGCCCGGGCCCTCTGCTCGAGCTCGCCGCCGACGCCGGGGCGGCGACCCGCCCGAGCGCCGTCGGGGAGCCCTCGTTCTCGACCGACGCCATGGGCGCCGACGTGCGCACCCGGTCGCTCAAGCCCGACGCGGACACCACCTCGCGCGACGAGGCGCCGCAGCTCGCCTCCGTGACCACGCCGCAGGGCGCCAAGTCGTCGCCGCTGTTCGCCGGGGCGCAGAGCCAGAACGCCGCCGCTGCCGACCTCGCAGGTCTCGCCGCCGCCGCGTGTGCGGAGCCGAGCGCGGACACCTGGCTCGCGGCCGGCTCCACCTCCCTCGGTCAGACCAGCCTCGTGCTGCTGTCCAACCCGAGCGAGGTCGATGCGACCGTCGATCTGTCCATCTACACCGAGACCGGGCCGGTCAGCGCCCCCGGAGCCGCCAGCATCCTGGTGCCCGCGGGGGCGCAGAAGGTGGTCCCGCTCGCCGGTCTCGCGCCGTCGGCGGCCGCTCCCGTGGTCCGCGTGCGCACGTCGGGCGGAGAGGTCGTCGCATCGATGCAGCAGAGCTACGAGGTCGGCATCCAGCCGCGCGGCGCGGAGATGGCCGGCGCGACCGGTGGCCCGGCGCGCCAGCAGGTGATCCCCGGCGTGACCATCGGCTCGATGGCCGCGATCGAGGCCGCGCAGTCGGCGGAGGGGATCGGCGTCGACTACCCGGTGGTCCGGCTCCTCGTCCCCGGCGACACGGACGCGCAGGTCACCATCGGCGCGGTCGGGGAGACGGGGACAGCCGCGGGCGACTCCTACGCCACAACCGTCAAGGCCGGGACGGTGGCCGAGGTGCCGCTGCAGCGACTCAAGGACGGCAGCTACACCGTGACGGTCAACTCCAGCGTCCCCGTGGTCGCCGCGGTGAGGACCTCGGTGATCGGGGCCAAGCTGCGCGACTTCGCATGGTTCTCCTCCACTCGACAGCTTCAGAAGAGCGTCCTCGCCGTGCTGCCGGCCGGTGGCTACACGGCGCTCCACGTCGCCAACGCCGGTGACTCCGACCGCAGTATCTCCATCGAGCCGCTCTCCGGCGGCGCCGCAGTCAAGCTCGCGGTCCCGGCCGAGGGCGGGGCGCACGTCGGGCTCCCGGCGGGCGCCTACCGCATCACCGGAGCCGACGGCCTGCGTGGCAGCGTCAGCCTCACCGGAGACGGGATGACCAGCTCGTTCGCGGTCACGCCCCCCGGTCCGCTGGCGGCGCCCATCACGGTCTACCCGAACTGACCAGGGCGGCCGCGGCCTGACCGCAGGTCAGAAGTGTCGGTAGCGGTCGGGGGCGAGGTCCCACGGGTCCTTGCCGAGCAGTTCGGCGACCGCGCGGAAGACGCAGCCCTCGATGTACATCCGGCGGTGGCTCTCGTCGTCGCGGTGCAGCTTGGTGAGCCGCTGGATCGGCACGCGGTAGAGCACGATCCGCCGGCTCGCCGGGTCGACGCGCCACCGATCGACGCCGTCGCTCCCGGAGTTGCCGATCGGCGTCGCCGCGACCTCGAAGTGCACGTCGGCGAGCTCCTCCGGCCAGACCCCCTTCAGGTAGTCGGCAGTGGAGGCGACGGTCATGTCGAAGAAGTCGATCCGGTTCTGCAGCATGGGCAGGTGCGGGCCGGTCACCGGGCCGCGGGCGCCGCGGCCGTGCCGGCTCCGCCAGCGGCTCGTCGCCGGGGTCTGGCGGCTGGTGCGGCGGTTGCGGGGCATGTCGCCATCCTACGTCCGCGGTGCTCGGGTATTCTGAGCCCGATGTTGAGCCGTCCCTGTTCCCGTGTCGCGTGTCCGCGCGACGCCGTCCAGACGCTCACGTACGTGTATGCCGACTCCATGGCAGTGCTCGGCCCGCTGAGTCTCAAGCACGAACCGCACGCCTACGACCTGTGTGCGATCCATGCGGAGCGGCTCTCCCCGCCGCAGGGGTGGCAGATCGTCCGGCATGTCGGCGTCACCGACGCGTCCTAGGTCTTCCGCCCCTTTCGCTCGGTCGATGAGTGAGCCGGCGGCGCAGCCGTGAAGTAGGGTTGTGGGCGTGACTAGCTCCAAGACCATCGAAGACATCCGCAGGAACCTCGACACCGTCGTCAAGACCTACGACGTCCGCGGCCTCGTGGGCAAGACGCTCACCTCCGAGATCGTGACCGCGGTCGGCGCCGCGTTCGTCGATGAGATCGGCGCCGCAGGCAAAGACGTGGTGGTGGGCCACGACATGCGCGACTCGTCTCCCGAATTCGCTGCCGCCTTCGCCGACGGCGTACGGGCGCGCGGCGGCAATGTCGTCTCCATCGGGCTCTGCTCCACCGACGAGTCGTACTTCGCCTCGGGCTGGCTGGGCGCGGCCGCGGCCATGTTCACGGCGAGCCATAACCCGGCCACCTACAACGGAATCAAGCTCTCCCGCGCGGGCGCACAGGGCATCAGCCTCGACACCGGCCTCGCCGCAGTGCGCGACCGCGCCGCGGTCTATCTGGCGGAAGGGCTGACCTCCGTGGAGACTCCCGGGGGCTACCGGGAGCAGGACGTGCTCGCGGACTACGCCGCCTACCTGCGCACCCTCGTCGACTTGAGCGGCATCCGGCCGATCAAGGTGGTCGTCGATGCGGGCAACGGCATGGGCGGCATGACCGTCCCCGCGGTGCTCGGTGAGGCGGCAGGCCTGCCTGCCCTCCCGATCGAGATCGTGCCGATGTACTTCGAGCTCGACGGCACGTTCCCGAACCACGAAGCCAACCCGCTCGAGCCGAAGAACCTCGTCGACCTGCAGAAGGCGGTCGTCGAGCACGGCGCCGACCTGGGGCTCGCGTTCGACGGAGACGCCGACCGCTGCTTCGTGATCGACGAGAAGGGGCAGGCCGTCACGCCGTCCGCCGTTGCGGCCATCGTCGCGCTGCGCGAGATCAACCGCGTGCGCGCGGAGGAGCCTGACGCGGACATCGTTGTCATCCACAACCTGATCACCTCCAACATCGTCCCTGAGACGATCGAGGCCGCGGGAGCCACGCCGTACCGCACGCGCGTCGGTCACTCCCTCATCAAGGACGCCATGCGCCAGACCGGAGCCATCTTCGGCGGCGAGCACTCGGCGCACTATTACTTCCGCGACTTCTGGAGCGCCGACAACGGCATGCTCGCGGCGATGCATCTGCTGGCCGAGTTCGGCTCGCAGGATGCGCCGCTGTCGCAGCTTTCCGCGCAGTACAGCCCCTATGCGCTGTCGGGTGAGATCAACTCGACCGTTGAGGACGTGCCCGCGGCGTACGAGCGCATCGTCGACGCCTTCTCGGCGCGTGGCGAGTTCGACGAGCTCGACGGCCTCACGGTGACCGGCTCCACGAGCGATGACGAGCCGTTCTGGTGGTTCTCCGTCCGACCCTCGAACACGGAGCCGCTCCTGCGTCTCAATGTGGAGGCGGCCGACGAGGCCACCATGACCCGTATCCGCGACGAAGTGCTCTCCCTCATCCGGATCTAGCGATGATGACACGGGTCGATGGAGAGCTCGTGGGGGATGAGAGCGGGAGCGCAGGACGTGCACGACGCGTCCTGAGGCGGATTCCGGGGGCACGTACAGCCTGGCGTGGTGTGTTGCGCGTCAACGGCTCGGTGACGGGTTTCGTCCGCGCCGCGCCGCGGCGAACGGCGACGGCGGCCCGAGATGGCGTTGCCGCGCTGCGCCAAAGCCGGAACCGCAGGCGCGCCTCCCGGCCGATCGATCACCCGACATGGGCAGTGCGCCGCGAGCTTCTCCGCCTCGAGCTCCGGAACCGCTTCGGCCGTGCGTCGGCCACGGACGCCACCGCGAGCGCGGTCGTCACGATGACGACCCACGGCGCCCGCATCGCGCGCGCCTACCTGGCCATCGAGTCGATCGCTCGCGGCCGCATGCGTCCGAAGCGGCTGATCCTCTGGATCGACGACCCCGAGCTGGCTGAGGATCTGCCCGCGGCGATCAGGCGCCTCCAGCGCCGGGGACTCGAAGTCCGGCTGACCACGAACTACAAGGTGCACACGAAGTACTACCCGTACGTGCTCGCGCACGCCGACGAAGAGCTCCCTCTGGTGACGTCCGACGACGACATCGTGTATCCGGAGGACTGGCTCGAGCGGATCCTCGCCGCCCACCAGGCGTACCCGACAGACGTGCTCGCCTACCGCGCCCACCGCATGTCGGTCACCGACGGCGCCATCGACCCGTACGCGAGCTGGCAGCCCGCCGCCGGCGCCGGGGCGTCCTCCGGCAACTTCGGGACGTCGGTCTCCGGTCAGCTCTTTCCGCCGTCACTTCAGCGCGTCGCGCGCGACCAGGGCGAGCGGTTCCGCGACGTCTCTCCCGACAACGACGACATCTGGCTCCACGCATTGGCGGTCGAGAACGGACTGCGTGTCCGTCTCGTCGACGGCTCGTCCCGCATGTTCCCGTTCGTGCCGAGGACTCAGCAGGGAGGCCTGTACCTCACCAATTACTTCGAGGGCGCCAACGACCGACAGATCAGCGCCGCGTACAGTGCAGACGCCGTGCGGCGGATCGAAGACGACCTCGGAGAGACGGCGCCGTGAGCCAGTCGCCAGGCTCTTCCTTGCAGCGGGTTCTGGCCATCTCGAATCTGTTCCCGCCTCGCGTGCTCGGCGGCTACGAACTGGCGGCGGCGAATGTCTCCGCCGGACTCCGCGAGCGCGGGGTGACCGTTCGCGTGCTCACGACGCCGATGGACCTGGACGCGCCGCCGGACTCCGACTGGGTGGAACGTGTCCTCGGTTTGCGGACCTACTTCCCGCTGCCTGAGACCTCGGGGGCGGTCGCTTCGTACCTGCACTTCGAGTCGGCCGTCTCCCGGTTCGAGAACACCAAGCTGGTGCTCGACGAGCTCCGTCGCTTCCGACCCGATGTGGTGCTGCTCTTCAACCTGGTCGGGATCGGCGGCATCGCCATCGTGGATCTTCTGAACCGGGTCGGCATCCCGTGGGTGCTCAACCTCGGCGACAACGTCCCGCACCAGCTGACTGCCGGTCTTCCGCCGGACGTCCTGGACGTCTACGGCGCAGATCCACAACGGTTCTTTCGCGAGGCGGACATCGTCGCGCTGAGCGAGCGTCTCGTCGATGAGATCCGTGAGACCGTCCCCGTCGACCGGGTCGAGATCATCCCGCGGGGCGTGAAGGCCCCTGAACGTGCCCGGACCGGCTATCGCCCGGGCGGGACCACGCGGTTCGCGTTCGCGGGCTCGCTCTACCCGAACAAGGGACTCGATCTCGTGCTGGACGCGGCGGCCCGGCTAGGGAGCAACCGCCCCTTCACCATCGACGTCTTCGGCGACGGAGACCTGGAGCACTACCGGGGAAGGACGTCGGCACTCGGCCTCGACGACGTCGTGCACTTCCATGGGTTCACCGCCCAAGACGACCTCCGGGAACGGTATCCCGACTTCGACGTGTTCCTCTTCCCCACCTGGGACCGGGAACCGTTCGGCACGGCGCCGGTCGAGGCCGCTGCGGCCGGGTGCGTTCCGCTCCTGAGCGAGCTCGCCGGCGTCTCCGAGTGGTTCATAGACGGGATCAGCGCGGTGAAGCTCACGCCCGAATTGGACGACACGGAACGGGCGATGCGCCGGGTGCTGGACGAGGACTTCGATCTCGAGAGCATGGGCACGTCGGCGCAGAGGGTGGCGACGGGGGTTCTCAGCGAACGTTCCGTGCATGAGAGACTTCTTAGAAAGCTGGAGGAGGCGGCGTCGATCGGATGGCGGCCCGAGACCGCCGACAGCCAGGAGCTGGCGACCGAACTCCTCCGATTGGATCGCCTGGCGAGTGATCGCATGCACGCGGCGGTACTGCGGGCCGAACGAGGAGAGTAGGCATGGTGACACGGTCGAAGCTGATGGCGGCGATACGGCGCCGGTTCGTCGGCGCAGACGAGTTCGAGGCCGCGATGAACGCCCTCCGTCGTGAGAACGCTGAGGTGTTCGAACGTCTGAAGGACCTGTCGACCCGGCAGACTGAGTCTGTTGCGGAGAACGAACGCCTCGCATCGGATGTCGTCGCGTTGCGCCGCGAGATCGCTGTGCTGCGCACCGAGCAGCGTGCCGTCGCCAACACCGTTTCCGCGCTCGAAGCGACGGTCGCCCGGCTCTAGGAGCGACCGGCCTGCACCGGATGCGACAATGGGGGAATGGTCACAACGTCCGTCGACACCGCACTCCCGTTCAAGGTCGCCGACCTCTCCCTCGCGGAAGCGGGGCGGCACCAGATCCGGCTCGCTGAGAACGAGATGCCCGGCCTCATGGCCCTCCGCGCCGAGTTCGGCGAGAGCAGGCCGCTCGCCGGGGCGCGCATCGCCGGCTCCCTGCACATGACGGTGCAGACCGCCGTACTGATCGAGACCCTCGTCGCGCTCGGTGCGCAGGTGCGCTGGGCGAGTTGCAACATCTTCTCCACGCAGGACGAAGCCGCCGCCGCCATCGCCGTCGGACCGGACGGCAGCCCGGAGGCGCCGGCGGGCGTCCCGGTGTTCGCCTGGAAGGGCGAGACGCTCGAGGAGTACTGGTGGTGCACCCGGCAGATCTTCGACTGGTCGGCCGAGGCGGCGGACGCGGGCGCCGACTGGACCGGCCCCAACCTCATCCTCGACGACGGCGGCGACGCCACCCTCCTCGTGCACAAGGGCCGCGAGTTCGAGCAGGCGGGCGCCGTGCCGGACGACACGGCGGGCGACAGCCACGAGTACCGCGTCATCCTCGCTGCGCTGCGCGAGTCGCTCGCCACCTCGAAGGACCGGTGGACGCGCATCGCCGCCGACATCCTCGGCGTCACCGAGGAGACCACGACCGGCGTCCACCGCCTGTACGAGCTGGCCAAGGCCGGCGAGCTGCTCTTCCCGGCGATCAACGTCAACGACTCGGTGACCAAGAGCAAGTTCGACAACAAGTACGGCATCCGCCACTCGCTGCCCGACGGCCTCAACCGCGCGACCGACGTGCTCATCGGCGGCAAGGTCGCCTTCGTGGCCGGCTACGGCGACGTCGGCAAGGGCGCGGCGGAGGCGCTGCGCGGCCAGGGCGCCCGCGTGATCGTCAGCGAGGTGGACCCGATCAACGCGCTGCAGGCGGCGATGGACGGCTACCAGGTGGCCCGGCTGGAGTCGGTGATCGACCAGGTCGACATCCTCATCACCGGCACGGGCAACGTCAACGTGGTCACCCTCGACCACCTGCTCGGCCTCAAGCACCTCGCTATCGTCGCGAACGTGGGTCACTTCGACAACGAGATCGACATGGCGTCGCTCGAGGCCCTTTCCGGCGCGGAGAAGGTCGAGATCAAGCCGCAGGTGCACGAGTGGCGCCTGCCGACCGGCCGCAGCATCCTCGTCCTCTCCGAGGGCCGCCTGATGAACCTGGGCAACGCGACCGGCCACCCCAGCTTCGTGATGAGCAACTCGTTCACCAACCAGGTGCTCGCCCAGCTGGAGCTCTACGTCTCGCCCGAGAAGTACCCGATCGGCGTGTATGTGCTCCCGAAGCACCTCGACGAGAAGGTCGCCCGCCTGCACCTCGACGCGCTCGGCGTGGAGCTGACGACACTCACCGACGAGCAGGCGGCATACATCGGCGTACCCGTGGACGGCCCCTACAAGGTCGACCACTACCGCTACTGATGGTGCTCGAATTCGCCGACCGGGAACTGCCCGGCGGCATCGTCCTCCGGGTGCGGACGGAGCAGGACTCCGCCGCCCTCGCTGCGGCGTACCAGCGCAACCGCGGCCATCTCGCGCCGTGGGACCCGACCCGCACAGAGGACTTCTTCACCGAGGAGGGCCAGCGCTCGCAGACGCGCGAGCTGCTCGCCCTCCGCGAGATGGACGCCGCCCTCCCGCTGGTGCTGGTCGACGGCGACGACATCGCGGGCGGGATGACGCTGAGCGGCATCGTGCGCGGCGCGTTCCAGTCGGCGACCGTCGGCTACTGGCTCGACCGCGCCCACACCGGCCGCGGGCTCGCCTCGGAGGCGCTCGCGGCGATCATCGAGGTGTCGCGCGACCGGTACGGGCTGCACCGCATCCAGGCCGCGACGCTGCTGGCCAACCACGCCTCGCAGTCGGTGCTCACCCGCGCCGGCTTCGAGCGCATCGGCGTCGCGCCGAAGTACCTGCAGATCGCCGGGCGCTGGCAGGACCACGTGCTGTTCCAGCGCATCCTGCACGACTGAGGGTCAGCCCGCGGGCAGCTCCGCGTACGCGCGGACCGGGAACGTGCCGAAGCCCTCGACGGCGGGCGGCGCGGCCGTGAACAGCGCGCCGTGCTCCGGCAGCTGCTCCAGGCCGGTCAGGTGTTCCACGACGTGGATGCCCGCCGCGAGCAGGATGCTGTGCGCCGGCCGGCTGCCGCTCGACTCGGTGTCGTCGATGTTCAGCGAGTCGATGCCGACCAGGGCCACACCCGCGTCGGCCAGCGCGAGCGCGCCCTCCTCGGTCAGGAAGGGCGCACCGGTGGCGTAGGCGGGCGTGCCGAAGTGCGCGTCCCAGCCGGTGTGCAGCAGGACCGCCGCGCCCTCCGTCGCGCGCCCGGCGAAGGCGGAGGCGGGGATGCCCCGTCCGGTGCCGGGCTCCACGTGCACGACCTCGGCGGGGAGGCCGACGAGGGTGTCGAGGTCGAGGCCGGCCAGGTCCGGGCCGTCGGCGTAGCGGTGGAACGGGCTGTCGAGGTAAGTGCCGGTGTTGCCGATCATCGTGATGACATCCATGGCGAACTCGGTGCCGGCCGCGTAGACCGAGCGCGACGCCTCCCTGGTCAGGTGCGGCTCGATGGTCGGCGCGGGCAGACCGGGGTAGGTCACCAGCCCCGCGCGGATGCGGTGGCTGAGGTCGACGATGCGGCGGCGGGCGGTCACGATGTCTCCGATCGGTGGCGGGGAGGGGAGCGCTGGCGGCCGGGGTGGATCAGCGGTCCGGGAACCCGTGCGGCAGGGCGTCGAGCACCGGGTCCAGCCGCTGAAGCCGGCCGCGTTCGAGCGCCAGGCCCCGGGCGTCGCGCTCGCGCCGCAGGATGGCGACGGCGACCAGGAACGTCTCGGCGTCCACCGGTGGCAGCGGCGAGACGTACGCGGCCGCTTCGCGGGCCAGCTCCGTGCTGAGCCCGGCGCGGGCGGCGGGCGTGAGGCCGGGGGCCTGCCGCACGAACTGCGCGATGCGCCGGGACAGACGGTCGGGAAGCCGCGCCACGTCCGCGGTCTGCGCCCATCCCGCCAGGTGCGGTGCCAGGTAGAGCGTGAGCGGCCGCGGGGCCGGCACGCGCACCAGCTGGCTGTACGTGCCGGCGAGCAGGTCGCCGAGGCGCTTGGAGCGGGAGTTGAGCAGCCCGGTGAGCGCGGCGATCCCGCCGAAGGTGAGGAAGATCTCGATCACTCCGACCAGCGCGCGGATCAGCGAGTGCCGGAACCCGATCGCGCCGCCGTCGTCGCGCACGATCCGGGCGCCGACGGCCAGCTTGCCGAGCGAGCGTCCCCGTGACGCCAGCTCGACCGTCGTGGGCAGCACCACCATCCCGAACACCGGGATGATGATCAGCAGGATGCGGGACTGCGCCCCGTCGAGGCCGGCGCCGGTGTAGGTGACCAGCAGCAGGCAGCCGATCATCACGAGCACGTAGACGACGAAGTCGATGATGGTCCCGGCGGCACGGAGCACGTAGCTGGCCGGTTTCACGTCCAGGGCGACGGCCTCGCCCGTGAGCACGTCGTCCTCGGCGTGCGCGGTGCTTCCCGGGCCGGCCTGCATCATAGATATCATCTAAGCAGATGGACCTCGACGCCTACACCGCCGCACGGAGCGCCGACTGGGAGGAACTCTCCCGGCTGGCCAGGAAGCGACGCCTCGACGGCGCCGAGGCCGACCGGCTGATCGACCTCTACCAGTCGAGCGCGGCCGATCTGTCCGCGATCCAGACCAGCGCGGGTTCGACAGCGGTGGGCGATCGGCTGTCGCTCGCGCTGTCGTCAGCGCGCCTGCGCTTCACCGGTGCGGGCGCGAACCTGTTCGCCCAGCTGCCGCGGTTCTTCGTCCTGCAGCTGCCCGCCGCCCTCTACCGCCTGCGCTGGATCGTCCTCGCTGTCGCCATCGCCACCATCGTGGTCGCGACCCTGTACGCGCTCTGGATCACCGGCAACCCGCAGGTGCTGCGCAACCTCGGCTCTGACGCGAATCTGCGCCGCTACGTGGAGCACGAGTTCATCGACTACTACTCGAACAACCCGGCGGCGTCCTTCGCCGGGCAGGTGTGGACCAACAACGCGTGGATCGCCGCGCAGTGCATCGCCTTCGGCATCACCGGACTGTACGTGCCGTACGTGCTGCTGCAGAACGCCATCGGGGTCGGCACGGCCGCCGGCGTGATGTTCGCGTACGGGCGGGGCGACGTGATGTTCTCGTACATCCTCCCGCACGGCATGCTCGAGCTCACCAGCGTCTTCGTCGCCGCGGCGGCGGGCCTCCGCATCTTCTGGGCCTGGATCGCGCCCGGCGCGCGGACGCGCGGGCAGGCGCTCGCCGAGGACGGCCGTGCGCTGTTCACCGTCGCGGTCGGGTGCGCGATCTCGCTGTTCGTCTCCGGCCTGATCGAGGGCTTCGTCACGCCGTCGCCTCTGCCCGTCTGGCTGAAGATCGGGATCGGTGCGCTCGCCCTGGCGGCCTTCCTCGCCTACATGCTGGTGCTCGGCCGCCGCGCGGTCCGTTCGGGCGAGACCGGCGACCTCACCGAGTTCGAGGCAGGGGCCCGGCGGATCGTCGCCGGCTGAGCGTCAGAGCCGGCCGGCGGCCTTCAAGGCCAGGTAGCGGTCGGCCAGCGCCGGCGGCAGGTCGGCGGGGGAGCCGGTGACCACGTCGCCGCCGAGGCGGCGCACGGCCGCAGAGACCCGGCTGACGTCGAGCAGCGCGCGCTCCGCCGCCGCGGCGCGGTAGACCTCGCCGCGGTCGCGGCGCTCGTGGGTGGCCGCAAGAGTGTCCGGATCCGTCACGCTCGCCACGACGACGAGGTGCTTCTCGGTCAGCTGCGGGAGCACCGACAGGAGGCCGCGGGACGCTCCAGGGGACTCGATCGAGGTCAGCAGCACCACGAGCGAGCGCTGAGAGGTCACCGCCGCGACCTGCGCCGGGATCGCGCTCCAGTCCATCTCGATGATGGCCGGCTCGATCCCGGCCATCGTGTCCACCATGCGGGCGAGCAGTTCCGGCCCGCTCGCGCCCTGGACCCGGCCGCGCAGCACACGGTCGTAGGCCACCAGGTCGACCCGGTCGCCGGCGCGGGTGGCGAGCGCCGCCAGCAGCAGCGCAGACTCGAATGCGGTGTCGAGCCGCGGTTCGTCCGCGACGCGGGCGGCCGAGGTGCGTGCCGAGTCTATGACGATGACGACCCGGCGGTCGCGTTCCGGGCGCCAGGTGCGCACCATCACGCGGGCGCCGCTCCCGCCCGTCGGGTCGTGGCGTCTGGCGGTCGCGCGCCAGTCGATCGAGCGCACGTCGTCGCCGCGCACATACTCCCGGAGCGAATCGAACTCGGTGCCCTGTCCGCGCAGCAGCACTGTCGTGCTTCCCTCCAGCTCGCGCAGCCGGGCCAGCCGCGACGGCAGATGCTTTCGCGCGGTGAAGGGCGGCAGCACCCGGATGCGGCCGGGCGCCTCGAGGGTCGCCTGGCGTGCCCACAGGTGCAGCGGCCCCCACGACCGGATGGTGACGTTCCGCACCCGCCGCTCACCGCGCCTCCATGGGCGGAGCGAGGTCTTCACGACGCGCCGCTCGCCCGCTGGGATGGCGACCCGCGTGCGGGACGGCTGAGCCGCGGCGGACGGCTCCCACGCGTCGCGGACGCTGCCGCGGAGAAGGCGACGGCCGGTGTTGGTCACGTACAGCTCGGACAGCGCCTCGGTGCCGAGACGGACGCGCGGAGGCAGCGTCCGCTGAAGCGCCACGGCCCGCGGGGAGGCCGCCAGCAGCAGGTCGACCATGCCGAGCATGACGCACAGCACGATCCACCCGCCGAGTGCGAGGTACGCCGTCGCCGTGCTCGCCCCGAGCAGCACCACGGGGACGGCGCCGAAGGCGAGCAGGGAGACGAAACGTCCGGATACGGTCACGGCGGCGCCTAGATCGGAACCTGGACCTGCTGCACGATCGACTGCAGGATCGCGTCAGCGCCGACGCCCTCGAGCTCCGCCTCCGGGCGCAGCTGGATGCGGTGCCGCCAGACCGGGACGAGCATGGCCTGCACGTGGTCCGGCGTGATCGAGTCGTACCCGGACAGCCAGGCCCACGCCTTCGCGGCGGCGAGCAGGGCGGTCGTGCCGCGCGGGCTGACCCCGAGCTTCACCGAGGGGCTGCGGCGGGTCGCCCGTGCGAGGTCGACGATGTACGCGAGGACATCTGCGTTGGCACCGACGGTCGCGGCGGACGCACGGGCCGCGGCGAGCTCGGCCGCCCCGAGCACCGGCGTGACGCCGGCGGCGGCGAGGTCGCGCGGATTGAAGCCCGCTGCGTGGCGCCGCAGCACCTCCACCTCGGTGTCGCGCTCCGGCACTTCGAGGGTCAGCTTGAGCAGGAAGCGGTCCAGCTGGGCCTCCGGCAGCGCGTAGGTGCCTTCGTACTCGATCGGGTTCTGCGTCGCGGCGACGATGAACGGGTCGGGCAGGCGCCGGCTGACGCCGTCGACGCTCACCTGGCGCTCCTCCATCGCCTCCAGCAGGGCCGACTGCGTCTTCGGCGGCGTCCGGTTGATCTCGTCGGCCAGCAGGATGTTGGTGAACACCGGTCCCTCGCGGAACACGAACCCGCCGGTCTGCGCGTCGTACACCAGCGAGCCCGTCACGTCGCCCGGCATCAGGTCGGGGGTGAACTGCACGCGCTTGGTGTCGAGGTTGAGCGCCTGGCTGAGCGAGCGTACCAGCAGCGTCTTCGCGACGCCGGGCACGCCCTCGAGCAGTACGTGGCCGCGCGCCAGCAGCGCGATGATGAGCCCGGTGACCGCGCCGTCCTGGCCGACCACCGCCTTTCCCACCTCGGCGCGGACGGCGCCGAGCGCACCGCGCAGTCGGGCGGCGTCCGCGGTGGAGCCGGGGGAGGAGGGGGTCGTGGTCCCCGTCGTCACGTCGGTCATTCGTCCATTCTTCCGGTCGGGCCCGAGGCGGGCGAAACAGCGGCACGGGCGGCGCGTTCGAGCTCCGCCAGGTCGTCGGAGAGCGCGATCAGGTCGCGGTCGGTGCGCGGGATGCGGTCGAGGAGCAGGTCGTGCACGGTCCCGCGGTCGCGGCGGGTGAGGGCGGCGACGGCGTCGGCGACCTCCGGCGTCGTCGCGGCAGACGGCAGCCCGGCGGTCGCGGCGAGGCGGCCGATGGAGCCGATGCGCAGGGCGTCGGCTGCACGAAGGCGCGCGCTGGAACGCTGGTAGAGCCGAGCCCTGCCCTCCCTGGTCTCCCCGGCGCGCACCACGACCGGCAGGTTCTCGACCACGAGCGGGCCGAACCGGCGGCCGCGCCAGATCGCGGCGGCCACGAACACGGCGCCGAGCAGCAGCATCACCGGCGTGACCCAGCCCGGGGTGAGGGCGGCGATGTCCGGCGGACCGGTGACCGGTCGGTCGTCGATAGAGGGCAGGTACCAGACCAGCGTCCGGTGGCTCCCGAGTAGGTTGAGGGCCAGCGCCGCGTTGCCGAGTCGGTCGACGCCCTCGTTCGTGAGGACGCTCGACGAACCGAGCAGGTACACCGTGGAGTCGTCGAACGTCGTCCGCACCAGCGACGCCCTGCCGTCGCGATCGGCGAAGCACGCGACGCCGTCGCCGGACACCCGGAACGTCCCGGGGTATCCGACGCTCTCGTCGGAGACGGCGCGCGGGTCGATGCGCTCCGCGCGCTTCGCCGCGGGCACGCCGCAGCCCGCCCGCACCGGGCCGGCGGGGGAGCCCGCGGCAGAGACGTCCGGTGCGACGGCCTGGAGCGCTCGGAAATCCGGTTCGACCAGCACCAGCGTGCGGCCGTCGCCGGCCAGTGTCCGGTAGCGGTCGCCGGTGAGCGTGCCGTCGAGGTCGTAGACGAGCACGGTGGCGTCGTCGGCTGCCGCATCCCGCGCCGCCGCCAGGGTGTTCACCGTCCGCACGTCGACGCCGTGGGAGCGGAGAACCTGCGCGACCGCCTTTGCGCCGCCCGGGGCGGGGTTCTTCGCGTCCAGCGGTGCCCCTTGGTCGGCGCGGCCGCCCGTCAGCAGGATGCCGAAGACGGCCACCGCCACGGCGATCGCGGCGAGCACCAGCCACGGGACGGCGCGGCGGGTGGTCTGGCAGACGGTCGGAGAGACGGCGGTGGCCGTCTCCGGCGCCGTCCCTTCTGCACGTTCCCGCTGCGGTGCTGCCGTGGTCATGCCGGAACCGCCGGCGGGGTGACGCGCGCAGCCTCGAGACGCTGATCGAGGGCGACGGCCTGTTGGTACGCGGACTCGGTCCCCGGCCGGTCGAGGTAGCGCACCTCGTCGAAGGAGCGCGCGGCCGCGCGGAGAGCCTCCGTCTCCTCCCGGAACACCTCCGCCGCGCGGTGGGCGAACTCGGTGGCCGTCGTGCCGGGGGAGACGCGCACCAGCGTCCGTTCGTGGAGCGCCGCGGCGATCGCGCGGAACCGCTCCTCGATAGCGGTCGCCCAGTCGGCGGAGCGAGCCGCGCTCTCGGACGAAGCGCGGAGCTCCGCGGCGGTGCGCAGCTCCGACCCGAACAGGGACCGGCGTTCGACAGCGGACCGCCTGTTCAGGCGCGGGCGACCGTAGATCAGGAAAGCGGCCACGATCAGGCCGGCCACGACGAGGAGGATGGCGACGACGATCACCGAGGAGGCGCTCCCGGCCGGCCCGGTGAACAGCGAGCCGATCCAGTCGAGCACCGCCTTCGACGCCAGATCGAACCAGGTGGGCTTCGCAGCCTGGTACTCCGGGCGCGACAACTCCTCGCGCAGCCACTCCTGCGCCTCCGGCGAACTCGGGTCGACCGGGATGTCGAAGGGCACCACGGTCAGCCGGCGGGCCACCCGGCGGGGGGCGCAGCGGTCGGCCGTGCCGGCGGGAGGTACGGGTCGGGCAGGTCCTGGCCGGTCTGGCGGCCCTCGACGAAGCGCACGAGCTCGAGATCGAGTCCCTCTTTGCGCATCCGCAGGTCGATGTACAGGAGGGCGACGGCGGCGGTCTGGATGACGCTCCCGATCGCGCCGACGATGGCGCCCACCACGCTCGCGACGACGTTGACGCTGAGCTGCGCCACGAGCACCTCGGTCAGCGGGTCGGCGGAGGTCGCGGAGGTCGGGGCGACCACACCGCCGAGCAGGATGCCGAGGAAGCCGAACGGCGTCGTCACGGCCTGCGTGATCGCCCAGACGATGACGCCGACGAGCAGGATGATGCCGAGGGTGCGCCAGAAATAGCCGGTGGTGAGGCGCCACGACCGCGTCACCGCGGCCGTCAGCGGCAGCCGCTCGAGCACGATGGCGCTCGGCACCATCGCGAGCTTGGTGTTGACCCAGAAGGCCAGGACGATCAGCGCGAGCGCGCCGAAGACGCCGACGAGGACGGTGCCGACCGCTCCGGCCGTGCCGCCGAGGGTGGCGAGGGCGAACGCGACCGCGACGACGAGGGCGATCGCCACGATCCAGGCGAGGGCGAAGAGCAGCGTCCAGCCGACCAGGGCCCCCAGCCGGCCACGGACAAGACGCCAGAGAGCGCCGAAGGTGAGCTTCTCGCCGAGCGACTCGCGAGCGACCTCGCCGACGATGACGCCCTGCAGCAGGCCGCTGAAGACGGTGGAGATGACGAGGGCGAGCGCGCCGAGCACGATACCTCCGCCGATCAGCCCGGCCTGGAGCGCCGGCTGGTCCTGGGCCTCGCCGGAGGCCACCCGGCTGACCAGGAAGGCGGCCGCGCCCGCGATGAGGACGCTCACCACGATCTGCGGGATGCCTTGCAGCAGCAGCGCCGCGCCGACGGTGATCCTGGGGTTGCGGCGGAGTGCCTGGAACGGCGCCGCCAGCAACGGCCCCAGGGTCAGCGGGCGAAGCGGGATGAGACCCGGCTTGGGCGGCGGTGTCCAGGCCGGCTGCGCACCGGGAGGCGGGTAGCCCTGCTGCCAGCCGGGCTGCTGCTGCCACTGCTGCTGCCCCCACTGGCCCTGCGGCTCACCGTCCCGTGCGGGGTCGCCCCCACCGGATCCCGGCGCCCGCCACGTCTGATCGTCGCTCACCCCGTGCCCTTCCGTCCCCACGCGCTGCTCCCATGCTGGCACATCGGCCGGAAGCACGATGCCCCATCCACAGGGCACATAAGGCTTTCATTCAAGCCGGTGTCAGCCCCGTTCCATTACGCTGGTCATGTCGTATCGCGGCTGCCGCCGCTCGAGAGGGGTTCGGGGAACATCCGACATGACTAGTCGCATCCTGGTGGTCGACGACGACACCGCGCTTGCGGAGATGATCGGCATCGTCCTGCGCACCGAGGGCTTCGACCCCGTGTTCTGCGAAGACGGGGCGCTCGCAGTGGACGTCTTCCGGTCGGCCAAGCCCGACCTGGTCCTTCTCGACCTCATGCTCCCCGGTCTCGACGGCATCGAGGTCTGCAGCCGCATCCGGGCCGAATCGGGCACGCCCATCATCATGCTCACGGCGAAGTCCGACACCGCCGACGTGGTCAAAGGCCTGGAGTCCGGTGCCGACGACTACATGGTGAAGCCCTTCAACCCGAAGGAGCTGGTCGCCCGCATCCGCACCCGGCTGCGCCCCGCCCCCGCCGCTCCGCCCTCCGACGAGCTGACCGTCGGCGACCTCGTCGTCGACGTCGCCGGCCACGAGGTGCGCCGGGGCGACGCCCGCATCGCACTGACGCCGCTGGAGTTCGACCTCCTGCTCGCCCTCGCGTCCAAACCGCAGCAGGTGTTCACGCGCGAGATGCTGCTCGAGCAGGTGTGGGGGTACCACTACAAGGCGGACACCCGCCTGGTGAACGTGCACGTCCAGAGGCTCCGCGCGAAGGTGGAGCAGGATCCGGACAACCCGAAGATCGTCATGACCGTGCGCGGCGTCGGGTATCGCGCCGGCGCGGCCGCGTAGCAGGCGGAGACCGGGATGCGCTGGTGGCCGACGCGGGACGGGTGGCGCCAGGCGCCGGCCCGGATCGCCCACCTGTGGCGCGGCTCCCTGCAGCTGCGCACCGTGGCGATCACCCTCCTCCTCACCGGCGTCGCCATCCTCGCCACCGGCGTCTACATGGCCCTCAGCATCAGCAACGACCTCTACCAGTCGCGCCTCGACCAGGCGCTCCGCGACTCCAGCCGCGCCACGACGACGGCTCAGACCACCCTCAACGCCTCCGACGTGTCCTCCGGCGACGCCGGGAAGAACCTCCTGAACACTGTGCTCCAGAGCGTCCAGGCCTCCACCTCCAGCCGCCTCGTCGCGGCCTACCGCGTGCCGGGGCAGGACACCGGCGTGCTCGCGCCGCCCGACCGCGGCAGCCCCGCCATCAACTCCGTGATCTCGCCCGAGCTGCGCGAGAAGGTGCAGAACGGGGGGACCAAGCAGTACTACCAGTCGGTGGCGCTGCCCGCGGCGGGTGGGAGCACCGACCCAGGGATCGTCGTCGGCTCTCAGCTGACCCTCCCGTCCTACGGCAAGTACGAGCTCTACATCGGCTACAACCTGCGCGACTCCGAGAACACGCTGCTGTTCGTGCAGAGCACGCTGCTGCTCGCCGGACTCGCCCTGATCCTGCTGATCGGTGCGATCACGTGGGTCATCGTGCGCTTCGTCGTCGAGCCCATCCGGGTGGCCGCCCGGACCAGCGAACGGCTCGCGGCGGGCGACCTCGCCGTGCGCATCCCGGAGAAAGGCGAGGACGTCTTCGCGTCGCTCGCCCGTTCCTTCAACGGGATGGCGGACAGCCTGCAGAGCCAGATCAACCAGCTCGCGACGCTGTCGCAGCTCCAGCAGCGCTTCGTGTCGGACGTGTCGCACGAGCTGCGGACGCCGCTCACCACCATCCGGCTCGCGGGCGACGTCATCTACGACCAGCGGGAGGGATTCGCCCCCGCGACCGCCCGCACGGCGGAGCTGCTGCACACCCAGGTCGAGCGCTTCGACCGGCTGCTCTCCGACCTGCTCGAAATCAGCCGCTACGACGCCGGCTCCGTCGTGCTCGACGCCGAGCCGACGAACCTGGTTCGGCTCGCGGAAGACTGCGTCGACGAGCTGCGGACGCTGGCGGAGCAGAACGGATCGGAGCTGACCCTCGACGCGCCGGGCGGCTACTTCGACGTCCCGATGGACCCGCGCCGCATCCGCCGCGTGGTGCGCAACCTGATCGGCAACGCCATCGAGCACGGCGAGGGTCGCCCCGTGATCGTCACGGTGGACAGCAACGAGAGCGCCGTCGCGCTCACGGTGCGCGATTACGGCATCGGCATGGATCCGCAGGACACCGGTCACGTCTTCGACCGGTTCTGGCGTGCCGACCCCTCCCGCAAACGCACTCTCGGCGGCACAGGTCTCGGGCTCGCGATCTCGCTCGAGGACGCGACACTCCACTCCGGCTGGCTGCAGGTGTGGTCCGCGCCCGGAGCCGGGTCGTGCTTCCGGCTCACCCTTCCGCGCGTCATCGGGCGAGAGATCACGGCCTCCCCGCTCCCGCTGCCGCCCGCCGACGCCGGCGCTACCATGCCGCAGGGTGCGGGCTCCGGAACCGAGGCGCGCGCATGAGCCGGATCGGTTCCAGCAGGTCCGTGCGGGCGGCCGTCGCGTCGCTCGCGGCCGTCGTGCTGCTCGCGCTCGCCGCGTGCGCGAGCATCCCGGACTCCGGCCCGGTGCGTCAGGGCGCTCCCGTCGCCCAGGTCAACGATCCGCTCGACCTCGACTTCAATCCGTCGCCGCCGGAGAAGGGCGCAAGCCAGCAGCGCATCGTCCAGGGCTTCATCGACGCCGCCTCCAGCCCGAAGAACAACTTCGCGATCGCCCGCGAGTATCTGACGCGCTCGATGGCAGCGAGCTGGAACCCGGACGAGTCGGTCACCGTCGACGACGGTCGCAACCGCTCGTACGACGACCAGGGCAGCTTGTGGCGCGTCGAGGTCACCCCGGTGGCCAACGTGGACGCGGTCGGTGCCTTCCATCCCGTCGCCAGCACCGCGCCGGTGGGGCTCAACTACCAGCTGGTCCGGGAGAACGGTGAATGGCGCATCGCCGTGGCCCCGGACGGCGTGGTGATCGACGACCCGACGTTCCGTGCCGTGTACGCACAACAGACGCTGTACTACTACAGTCCGGGCTGGGCGTACCTCGTGCCGGATGCGCGGTGGTTCCCGGCCCGCGTGGCCTCTGCGGCGACCCGGGTGGCGAGCGCGCTGCTCGCCGGGCCCGCGCCGTGGCTGACCGGGGCCGTCGCGTCGGCGTTCCCCAAGGGCACCCAGCTCGCCGTGCCATCCGTGACGACCGCGGGCGGGGTGGCGCAGGTGGACCTCAGCTCGGAGGCCGGTCAGGCGGACCCGGTGCAGCTGCAACGCATGCAATACCAGCTGGAGCAGTCGCTCGGCAGCCTCGCGCAGACCGTCCAGCTCTCGATCGAGGGGAACGTCCAGCAGGTGCCCTCGCTCGGTGCGTCGGCGCTTCCGCTGCGGAATCCCTCCGTGGACTCGCACCCGTTCGTCTATCGCGGGGATGTCTTCGGCTCGCTGAACGGCGACACCGTCAGCGCGCTCAGCGGGATGAGCGACAAGATCGTCGCCCTGCATCCCACGGCGGTCGCCCTCACCGCCGCCCGGGATCAGGCGGCGGTGCTCTCGGCGGGAGGGGTGTACTCGGTACGGAGGAGCGGCGAGCCGGTGCGTGTCGACGCGCGGTCCGGCCTGATCGGGCCGTCCGTCGACGCCGACGGCTGGGTATGGTCGGTTCCTCTGGAGTCGCCCGGAGGGATCCAGGTCACGACGGCGAACGGCGGCGACCCGCATCCCGTCTCCGTCGACTGGCCGGGCGCGACGGCGATCCTCTCGCTCGCCGTCTCGCGGGACGGCACTCGCGTCGCCGCACTGCTGCGCACAACGTCGGGCTATTCGCTGATGGCGGCCGGCATCGTCCGCAACGGCAGCGGCTCTCCGACATCGCTGACGGATCCGATCGAGCTCGCGGTGCCGGACGGCACCCCGCGGTCGGCCGCCTGGACGAGCGACATCACGATCGCCGTGCTCAGCACCACGACGGGCGAGGCCACCACCATCACCCAGCAGACCGTCGGCGGCGAGCAGACGACGACCGCGGGCCCAGCGAGCGGCCGGACCCTCGTCGGGGCGTCGGGGCTCGCCCCGTACGTCGTCCTGAGCGCGGACGGGACGCTGCTTGCACCGACCGGTACCGGCTGGCAGGCGCAGACCGACAAGGTGGGCGCGGTGGCGGTGCAGCAGGGGCAGCCGTAGCGGCCCGTCCACACCCCGCTGTCCCCGGGAGGTTCTCCACAGTTCCGGGCCCACGGCACCGCACCGGGTCCGGACCGGCGAGGCTCGGAGCATGACAGCTCACACACTGATCCGCGAATCGCTCCTCGACGCCACCGCGGTGGTCCTCCCCGTGCGGTGCGCCGGTTGCGGCCGGCCCGACCGCTCGCTCTGCGACGCCTGTCTGGAGGCCGTGCGTCCCGCGGCCAGGCGGGACGATGTGCGGGGCGTACCGGTCTGCTCGGCTCTGCCGTACGAAGGCGTTGCCCGGCGGGTGCTCCTCGCGTACAAAGACGGCGGCCGCGTCGATGTGGCCCGGGCGCTCGCGCGGGCACTGCGCGGCGCGATCACCGAGGCGCAGCGACACGCGCCGACCGGGGCGACCGGGCGATCCGCACTCCTGCCGGTGCTCATCCCGTCGACGCGGGCGGCGTGGCGGCGACGCGGGTACCATCCGACCCGCTCGGTCCTGGCGCGGGCGCACATCCTGGTCCCTCCGCTCTGGCGCGCGTTGCGCTTGACGCGGCAGACGGCCGACCAGGCCGGCCTCTCCGCGGGGGAGCGGTCGGGCAACCGCGACGGGAGCATGGTCGCGTCGCGGAGGCTCTCAGGCCGCTCATGCCTCATCGTCGACGACATCGTCACCTCGGGCGCGACGGTGGCCGAGGCGGCACGGGCGATCCGCGCGGCCGGGGGCCGAGTCGTGGGAGCGGCGGCCATCGCGCGCACGCCTCGCCGCGCCTCAGGGGCTGCTGAGGCGATGCTCAGATGATCCCGGGGAAATGCCGCGTGTTTTCCGGTTTCCTATCGGGGAAGACCGCACTACGGTAGTCGCAAAGGCGAGAGCGATCCGCCCTTCTTGATCCCGGGCGGACATCGCGCCAGATCAGGGAGGTCTTCATGGACATCAACATCATCGGACGCAACCTGGGCATCACTGATCGTTTCCGGGAATACGCCACCGAGAAATCGGAGAAGGTGTCGCACCTGGCCGAACGGGCGATCTCGTTTGAGATCAAGGTCAGCCGGCACAACGAGAAGCTCGGTGGGCAGAACGGCGACGACCGGGTCGAGCTGACGCTCGTCGGGCCGAAAGCCGTGGTGCGCTCGGAGGCGACGGGACCGGACAAGTACGCCGCCTTCGACATCGCGCTCGGCAAGCTCCTGGAGCGGGTGCGACGGGCGAAGGACCGGAGGAAGGTCCATCGCGGTCAGCACAGGCCGACCTCGTTGCGCGAGGCGAGCACGGGCGGCTTCAGCGCAGTCGGCCTCGAGGCCGCACCGGTCGCCGTGCTCGACCAGGTTCGCACCGGCAGCCTGCCTGCCGTGTCCGGTGAATCGGAGGAGAAGTCGGAGGCGGAGGAGGAGTACTGCCCCGTCGTCATCCGCAAGAAGGTCTTCGCCTCCGTGCCCATGACCGTCGACGACGCCCTGTACTACATGGAGCTCGTCGGCCACGACTTCTACCTCTTCGTCGATCAGGAGACACAGCGTCCGAGCGTGGTCTACCGCCGCAAGGGCTGGGACTACGGCGTGATCTCCCTCGATGAGGATGCCGAAGAGCTGCAGGAGGTCGCCACGGCTGCGCGCAAGCTCGGCTGATCCGCCGCGACCCGATCGCGTGACAGCGCCGATGGCGGCCGCCCGGGCGGCGGTCGCCATCGGCGTCCCCCTGTCAGGCCGTCACGAGAAGGCGGCCGCGAGTTCGCGCGCGGCGTCGGCGATGAGCGCGTTGTCGTAGGCGGCGTCCTTCGCCTCTCTGCGGGACAGCACGACCATCACGATGGGCGCACGTCCCGGCGGCTGGACGACCGCCACGTCGTTCCGCGTGCCGTACGCGGCTGCCCCGGACTTGTCCGCCACCGTCCACTCCGAAGGGATGCCCGCCCTGATGAGGGGTACGCCGGTCGCGTTGCCCGTCATGTCGTCGAGCAGGAGTCGCCTCCGATCGGCCCCGAGGGTGTCGCCGAGCGCGTAGGCGCGCAGATCGGCCGCAAGAGCGCGAGGGGTGCTCGTGTCGCGGTCGTCGCCCGGCGTCGCCTCGTTCAGGTCCGGCTCCTCCCGTGCCACCACGGTCGTCCGGTCTCCGATGGCGCGCAGAGCCTTCTGCAGACCCGCCGGACCGCCGAGCCGGCGGAACATCAGGTTCGCGGCCGTGTTGTCGCTCGACCGCAGCGCGGCGGCGATCACCTCCCGCAGCGGGAGGCCGGTCCCGGCGTGGTCCTCGGTCACCGGGGAATAGGACACCAGATCGTCGGTCGTGTAGGGCACCGTCGCGTCGAGGGCGGCATCGTCCGCCGACGCGAGCACCGCGCCCGCCAGCAGGACCTTCGAGGTCGACGCGTAGGCGAACCGGTCGTCCTGCCGGAAGCCGACCGTCCGGCCGGTTGCGGTGTCGACCGCGTACACGCCGAGAGTCGCCGCGTAGCGCTCCTCGAGCGCCCGGAGCGCACGGACGGCCGCCGCCGCTCTGGCGTCGGTGGTCGCCGTCGGCGCGGGGACGGTCGAGCGCCCGGATGTCGCGACCGGTCCGGTCGTCGCGCAGCCGGTGAGCAGCGCTGCGGCCGCGAGGGTGAGTGCCGTGGCGGCGCGGAGCCGGTGCGGGGCCATGGGGTTCCTTTCGTCGGCAGGTCAGCGGTCGTCGTGACAGGCATCCTGTCCGCATTGCTCCCGCGGACGGCGCCGACGCGACCGCGCCCGCGCCGTTCGGAGACGACGTTGAGGCGCCTCTCAGGACGCACGGGTCGAACGCGCGGGCTGAACAAGTAGCATGTCCATAGCGTCGGCGGAGTCTGCCGTCCGGCGTGCGTCCGCCGGGGCGCCGGGCCGTGGGCCCGACCGATCATAAGTGGAGTGCATCAGTGGCCTCAGTTCTGGAAAAGGTCCTCCGTGTCGGCGAGGGTCGCACCCTCCGTCGGCTGGAGGCGTACGCGAAGGCGGTCAACGCCCTCGAAGACGATTTCAGCGAACTCACCGACGAGGAACTCGCGCACGAAACGGTCGAACTGCGCGAGCGGTACGGCAACGGCGAGTCCCTCGACGACCTGCTGCCGGAGGCGTTCGCCGCGGTCCGCGAGGCCGCGAAGCGCACGCTGGGCATGCGCCACTTCGACGTGCAGATCATGGGCGGCGCCGCCCTCCACCTCGGCAACATCGCCGAGATGAAGACCGGTGAGGGCAAGACGCTCGTCGCCACGACGGCGGCGTATCTGAACGCGATCGCGAGCCGTGGCGTCCACGTCGTCACCGTCAACGACTACCTGGCCAGCTACCAGTCCGAGCTGATGGGACGCGTCTTCCGCGCCCTCGGCATGTCGACCGGCGTCATCCTCGCCGGGCAGACCCCCGAGGAGCGCCGCGAGCAGTACGCGGCCGACATCACCTACGGCACGAACAACGAGTTCGGCTTCGACTACCTGCGCGACAACATGGCGTGGCAGGCGAGCGACATGGTGCAGCGCGGCCACTTCTTCGCGATCGTCGACGAGGTCGACTCGATCCTGATCGACGAGGCGCGGACGCCGCTCATCATCTCCGGACCGTCGTCCGGCGAGGCGAACCGCTGGTTCAACGAGTTCGCCAACCTCGCAAAGCGCCTCACCCCCGAGGTCGACTACGAGGTCGACGAGAAGAAGCGCACCGTCGGCGTGCTCGAGCCCGGCATCGAGAAGGTCGAGGACTACCTCGGCATCGACAACCTGTACGAGTCGGCCAACACCCCGCTGATCTCGTTCCTCAACAACGCCATCAAGGCCAACGCCCTGTTCAAGCGCGACAAGGACTACGTCGTGATGAACGGCGAGGTGCTCATCGTCGACGAGCACACCGGCCGCATCCTGGTCGGCCGACGCTACAACGAGGGCATCCACCAGGCGATCGAGGCGAAGGAGGGCGTGGAGGTCAAGGCCGAGAACCAGACCCTCGCGACCGTCACGCTGCAGAACTACTTCCGCCTCTACAAGAAGCTCTCCGGCATGACCGGTACCGCCGAGACCGAGGCGGCCGAGTTCATGAGCACGTACAAGCTCGGTGTCGTCCCGATCCCGACGAACAAGCCGATGCAGCGCATCGACCAGCCCGACCTCGTCTACAAGAACGAGAAGGCGAAGTTCGACCAGGTCGTCGAGGACATCGCCAAGCGTCACGAGAAGGGCCAGCCGGTGCTCGTCGGCACCACCTCGGTCGAGAAGAGCGAGTACCTGTCGCGACTGCTCGCCAAGAAGGGCGTGCGCCACGAGGTGCTGAACGCGAAGAACCACGCGCGCGAGGCGGCCATCGTCGCCCAGGCGGGCCGGCTCGGCGCGGTCACCGTCGCCACGAACATGGCCGGTCGAGGCACCGACATCATGCTCGGCGGCAACTCGGAGTTCATCGCGGTCGCCGAGATGAACGCCCGCGGCCTGTCTCCGGTGGAGACGCCGGACGAGTACGAGGCCGCCTGGGAAGAGGTGTTCTCGAACGTCAAGGAGCAGGTCGCGAAGGAGGCCGAGAAGGTCATCGAGGCCGGCGGGCTCTACGTGCTCGGCACGGAGCGACACGAGTCGCGCCGCATCGACAACCAGCTGCGCGGCCGGTCCGGCCGTCAGGGCGACCCGGGCGAGAGCCGCTTCTACCTGTCGCTCACCGACGACCTGATGCGCCTGTTCAACTCCGGCGCGGCCGAGAGCCTGATGGGCCGCAGCAGTGTGCCGGACGACATGGCGATCGAGTCCAAGGTCGTCAGCCGCGCGATCCGCAGCGCACAGTCGCAGGTGGAGGCGCGCAACGCCGAGATCCGGAAGAACGTCCTCAAGTACGACGACGTCCTGAACCGGCAGCGCGAAGCGATCTACAGCGACCGCCGCCACATCCTCGAGGGCGACGACCTGCACGAGCGCGTGCAGCAGTTCCTGATCGACGTGATCGACGACATCCTCGACCAGCACACCGGCGAAGGCAGTGGCGACGACTGGGACTTCGACGCCCTGTGGGCGGAGCTCAAGACGCTCTACCCCGTCGGCGTCACGATCGACGAGGTCATCGCCGAGGCCGGCAACAAGGGCAAGATCAACCGCGAGTTCATGCGCCGCGAGATCCTGTCCGACGCCCGCATCGCGTACCAGAAGCGCGAGGAGTCGCTCGGTGCCCCGGCGATGCGCGAGCTGGAGCGCCGCGTGGTGCTGTCGGTGATCGACCGCCGCTGGCGCGACCACCTGTACGAGATGGACTACCTGAAGGACGGCATCGGCCTCCGTGCGATGGCCCAGCGCGACCCGCTGGTGGAGTACCAGCGCGAGGGCTTCGCGATGTTCCAGCAGATGATGGGCGCCATCCGGGAGGAGACCATCGGCTTCCTGTTCAACCTGGAGGTCGAGGTCAACCAGGCACCGGGCGAGGTCGAGTCGCCCGCCGTCGCGGCCAAGGGACTCACGAGGGGCGAGGGCGAGGCGAAGCTCAGCTACTCGGCTCCCGGCGAGCAGGGCGGCGTGGAGGTGCGCAACCAGCGCGGCCAGCTGGAGCAGGCGGCCACCGCCCGTGCCCAGCGCGCCCAGCAGCAGGAGGCCGCCCCGGCGGAGCCGCCCGCGCAGGGCGCCACCCAGCGTGGAGCCTTCGGCCAGCGTGTCCCGGCCGACGACCAGGCGCCCGCGGCCAACCGCGCCGAGCGCCGGGCCCAGGCCAAGAAGCGCTGAGCAAGCACACGACAGCAGGAGGGGCGGTCCCATCGGGGACCGCCCCTCCTGCTTTTCGCGTCTCTGATGCCGCCGACGGCGGCGTCTACGACCCTGGGTGCGCCGGCAGAGCTGACGCCCCGTCACGGGCATGCGGCGTGGTCGCCCTGTACGCCCGGTGACTGCGCCTCGCGGGAACGTGTGCGCGTGCGCGAGCAGGCGCAGACGTCGCGTGCAGGCGCGGACGTCGCGTGCAGGCGCGGACGTCGCGTGCAGGCGCAGACGTCGCGAGCAGGCGCAGACGTAACGTCCACGCGCAGTCACCTGCCGTCGCGACGGGCGGCCCCGGGCGGCCGAGCGCCCGCGAGTGGGCAGCGGCGGCCCGCTCCGCCCCGGGCGGCGGGCTCGGCCACCACTGAATGCGGCAGCACGGAACGTCTGCGGGTGCGCGAGCACGCGCAGACGTTCCGTGCTGACGCAGTCGCTGCCGAGGGAGCGAGCACCGCCGGCTCTCGGTCGGGACCGTCGCGCTCCGCGCATGCGGCAGCATTGCGGTCACTCGCGAGCGCCTACGCGCGCGGCGATCTTGGAGCCGGCACTCCCGGACGCCGCGCATGCGGCAGCATTGCGGTCACTCGCGAGTGCCCACGTGTCTGGGGGCCGCCGCTCTCTGACGCCGCGCATGCGGCCAAGTTTCGGCCCCGCAGGGGCGCCGCGGCCGGCGCCCCTGCGGGCTCCAGTCGACCACTGACGGCTGCGCTATGCCCCCGCAGCCCTCGCGGACCGACTGCGGGCCGCGCCCGCGACTGGCGCTCACAGCACGTTGATCGCGCTGGCGCGCCAGCGCGACCTGTGCCGTTCGAGCCGGATCGCCACCGCGCGCGAACGCGCCGGCTGGTGCACCATGACGACGGCTTCGATGACGTCTTCCTTCGGCGAGCTGAGCTTCGGGTCTCCGATATGGACGCGCGGCCGAGGAGCGCTGTCCGTAGCGTCCTGCCGGGCCCGCTGGGCGAGCAGGTTCCGGCGGAGGAGGTGCACGTACACGGCGTCGGTCACCCAGCGGGCGACCTGGTCGAGGGAGCGAGCGCCGGCGAGGATCTCGACGACGCATCGGGCGAGGGCGGCGCACAGGATCGAGGGGTTCGGGTCGATCGCATCGACGAGGTCCGGGCCGGGCCGGGGCGGCGCCGCGCCGTCCGACCCGATCGGCGGAACCGGCGCCAGCGGGCTCTCGGCCAGGGAGCGAGCGGTCATGGCGTGGTCGAGGTCGAACTCCGCCTCCGGGTGGGTGAGCCGGGGGAAGGCCAGAACGTCGTGATGTCCGGTCGCGCGGGGCGCCTTCGAGCGTTCCCCGCGCAGTGAGCGATGGAGGTGGGTGGGTCGGGCGGGTGCGGGGGCCAGGTGGTGCATGTTCTTTCCTTACGTGCTGCGTGTCGGTCGATCGACTTCCTCGACCGCGTGGTAGTGCGAGATCACAGCCAAGCAGGGCGGCCGACGGAAGGTCCAGGGCACGAACGCGTTGTGGATAACTCGCGTCATCGAGAGGCGGGTCGCGTTTAGGATGGTCAGGTGTCGACGCTCAGTGATCTCGTCCAGGCCCACGGCCGCTCCTCGGAGGCCGACGTCGAGTGGCTGCACGGGCTGGTGGGCGACTGGCAGCTGCTGGCCGACCTCGCCTTCGCCGACATCGTGCTCTGGGTCCCGACGGTCGATGACGACTTCGTCGCCGTCGCCCACGCGCGCCCGTCCTCGGCGGCGACGCTGTTCTACCGCGATTTCGTCGGCCAGCGCATCAAGCCCGAGTGGCGGCAGCAGGTGACCGACGCGTACCGCTCGAAGCAGATCATCGACACCTCCGCGCCCGACTGGTACGAGGAGACGCCCACGCGTGTGCGGGCGGTGCCCGTCATCCGGCGGCTCTCGGTGCACTCGCCCGAGACCGCGGACGAGCCGGTGGCCGTCATCACCCGCCACACGAACCTCAGCGAGGCACGCACTCCGAGCCGCCAGGAGCTGACGTTCAACGAGTGCGCCAACGACCTCTTCAACATGATCGCCACGGGCGATTTCCCCGACCTCGGCGCTCCCGCCGCGCCCCGCCGGGGCGCCCCGCGCGCAGCGGACGGCCTGATCCGCCTCGACGTGGACGGCGTCACGACGTTCGCGAGCCCCAACGCCCTGAGCGCCTTCAACCGGATGGGCTTCACCGGCGAACTCGAGGGGGAGTCTCTCGCGAACGTGACCACCGGGCTCCTCGCCGGCACCATCACCGTGGATGAGTCCCTCCCGCTGGTCGTGACCGGTCGCGCCCCCTGGCGCACGGACATCGAGGCCAGGGGCGTCACGGTCTCGCTGCGCGCCATCCCGATCCGCAACCGGGGCGAGCGGGTCGGGGCGATCGTGCTCTGCCGAGACGTGTCCGAGCAGCGCCACCAGGAGCGCGAATTGATCACCAAGGATGCGACGATCCGCGAGATCCACCACCGGGTCAAGAACAACCTGCAGACCGTGGCGTCTCTGCTGCGCATCCAGGCCAGGCGCACGCACTCCGAGGAGGCGCGCGAGGCGCTCAGCCAGGCCATGCGGCGCGTGGCGGCGATCGCCGTCGTCCACGACACGTTGTCGACCGGTCTCGCCCAGATCGTCGACTTCGACGACGTCTTCGATCGGGTCCTGCTGCTCGTCGCCGAGGTCGCCGCGAGCCACACGACGACCGTGCACCCGAAGAAGTCGGGCACGTTCGGCCAGTTGCCGTCCGAGTACGCGACGCCGCTCGCGTTGGCCCTGACCGAGCTGGTCACGAACGCCGTCGAGCACGGTCTCGCCGGGCGCGAGGGCGAGGTCGAGATCGTCGCCCGCCGCTCGGAGGACTCGCTGACGGTCAAGGTGGTCGACAACGGCTCCGGCCTGCCGGAGGGCAAGGTCGGCAGCGGGCTCGGCACGCAGATCGTGCGCACCCTGATCCAGGGCGAGCTGGGCGGCGCCATCGACTGGCACACCATGATGGGACAGGGCACCGAGGTGACGATCGAGGTCCCGCTGCGCTACCTCACCAAGCTCTGACGGGGCACGGCCTCCACGGGAACGAAGAAGCCGAGGGGCGCTCGGATGCTAGGTGTGTGAGCGCCGCCTCGGCGATGTCGTGCGCGCAGCTTCGGGTCCGCGCCGACGGGGTGAAGCGGGAAGGTCAGGAGGCCCGGCGGGCGCGTGCGGCGCGACGCTTCAGGGCGCGACGCTCGTCCTCGGAGAGGCCGCCCCAGACGCCCGAGTCCTGGCCGGTCTCGAGGGCGTACTGCAGGCAGATCTCGGTGACGGTGCAGCGGGCGCAGACCGCCTTCGCCTTGTCGATCTGGTCGACCGCAGGGCCGGTGTTGCCGACCGGGAAGAACAGCTCGGGGTCCGCGGTGAGGCAGGCGGCTTTGTCGCGCCAATCCATGAAGATGTGCTCCTTGTTTACTGGGTTTCCTGACCCGAGGGGGCCATAGAATGCAGGTAAGCAGCCGGGTTGCAGGGTGCTTAGATCCGTGGGGAATCAGACCTGCCCACGACCCTGTGAGCGTTAACTCGACCGCTGAATATGCTCCCATAGCGGTTATCCCGAATCAATAGTTTTGTATGGGATAACGCTGAGAACACGAGCCAGAAACGTCAGGATGCTATAGTGCCCGACCCTCAGAACGCCCCTTCGCGCCCCGCCCTCCTCCTCGTGCTGACCGTGATCGTCGCCCTCGAGGCGGTGCTCGTCGTCGGTCTCGCGCTGTGGCTGATCTTCGAACTGCTGACGCAGCGACCGGAGTCGTACCCGTCCGCGGTGGCGCTGACCGTCCTCGTCGTGCTGGGTGCCGCATGGGTGGTCGCTACGGTCGTCGGCCTGCTGCGCCGCCGCAGCTGGGCGCGGGCGTCCGCCCTGACCATCCAGATCCTCCAGCTGGCGGTGGCCGTCGGCTGTTTCCAGGGCCTGTTCGCGCGTCCCGACCTGGGGTGGGCGCTCCTGGCGCCGGCCGTCGTGGCCGCTGTGCTGGCCGTTTCCCGTCCCGTCGTGCGGGCGACCGCGCGCAACACGGAGCAACACGAATAGGACGGATCGGGAAGAAGTCGGAGACTCGGATGGTTATGTCCGACATCGTGACTGATCTCTCCACCCTCACCGCATCCGCATCCGCTGAGACCATCGAGCGTGCCCGGGAGGGATGGGACGCGTGGCGCGCCTCCCGTCTCGCCGGCGTCACCGCGCCGACCGGCAACCTCGCGCTGATCGAGACCCGCTGGCTGCAGCCGGGCGACGAGACCACGCCGGAGCAGGCGCGGGCCGGCCAGCCGGAGACGGTGATCGCGACCGAACTGACGCGCCGAAACCTGGAGACGGGGGAGCCGGAGCGCGGCATCCGGCTGTGGGACGCGCAATCGCCCGCCATCCGCGATTTCGAGACCATCGACGTCTTCCCGTTCGACCCGAGCTGGGTCGTGGAGGCCACCTTCACGCCGGTCGCCGACGACCGCACCATCCCGTTCGAACACATCCGGGACAACGGCCTCACCCGCGACCTGGTGGTCCCCGGCGACATCGCCTTCGAGCGCGACGGCGTCGAGTACACGCTGAGCGCGTTCGACGACGACGGGACGCTGCTCCTCGTCTTCGGCGACTCCAGCAACGGCGCCGACGGAGAGGACGGGACGTACGCGTCCGGCCGCTTCCTGTTCGTGCAGCGCGGAGACGACGACCGCGTGGTCCTCGACTTCAACCGCGCCTTCGTGCCGCCGTGCGGCTTCTCGGACCAGTACAACTGTCCGCTGCCGCCGCGCAACAACCGCTTCCCCGTCGCGGTCACCGCAGGGGAGAAGCGGGTCGTGTTCACAGGCGGCGCGCAGCACTGAGCAGAGCGCGCACCTCGCGCTCGCCCCATCCATTCCCCTCCCCCCACAGCACTGGAGAACCACGTTGAGAAAGACTTCCCTGCTCGCCACGCTCGCGATCGGCCTGGCCTCGGCCCTGACGCTCGCCGGCTGCGCGGGTGCGTCGTCGTCGTCCTCGGGCGGCAGTGACGCGTCCATCGCCATCGGCTCGCTCTACGAGCCCGTCAACCTCGACAACACCGCAGGCGGCGGCCAGGGTGTCACGGAGGCTCTGAACGGCAACGTCTACGAGGGCCTGTTCAAGCTGACCGACGACGGCAAGGTCGAGCCGCTGCTCGCGACGAAGTACACGACGAGCGAGGACGGCCTGACCTACACGTTCACGCTGCGGGACGGGGTGAAGTTCCACTCCGGGAAGGCGCTCACCAGCGCCGACGTGAAGCGCAGCATCGAGCGCGTGACCGCGGACGACTCGCAGTCGGCGCGCAAGTCGCAGCTGGCCGTCATCAAGAGCATCGACACGCCCGACGACAAGACCGTCACGATCACGCTTTCGTCCCGGTCCATCTCGCTGCCGTACAACCTCAGCTACGTCTGGATCTACGGCCCGGGCAAGACGAACTACAAGACCTCCGAAGACGGCACCGGCCCGTACACCCTCGGCACCTGGAAGCGCGGCAGCTCGCTGAGCCTCGAACGCTGGAGCGGCTACTGGGGCGAGAAGGCCAAGAACAAAGAGGTGGAGTTCGACTACTTCACCGACGCCTCGGCCCTGTCGAACGCGCTTCAGACCAAGCAGGTCGACATCGTGACGAGCATCCAGAGCCCGGACGCGCTGAGCACGTTCAAGGGCAACAAGGACTACACGATCTCGAACGGCAAGTCGACCACCAAGGAGCTGCTCGCCTTCAACGACAAGGTCGCCCCGTTCGACAACGTCGGGGTCCGCAAGGCGGTCTACTCGGCGATCGACACCAAGAAGCTGCTGAACTCGATCTGGGGCGACTACGGCACGCTCATCGGCTCGATGGTGCCGCCGAGCGACCCCTGGTACGAGGACCTCACCAAGGTCAACCCGTACGACGTCAACCTGGCGAAGAAGGAGCTGGCCGCGGCCGGTTTCCCGAACGGCTTCAGCTTCACGCTCGACACCCCGACCTACGACCCGCACCCTGCGGTGGCGGAGTTCCTGAAGAGCGAGCTCGCGAAGGTCGGCGTGACGGTGAACATCAACTCCATCTCGGCCGACGAGTGGTACACGAAGGTGTTCAAGAACCACGACTTCACCGCGACCCTGCAGGAGCACGTGAACGACCGCGACGTGGTCTGGTACGGCAACCCCGACTTCTACTGGGGCTACGACAACCCGCAGGTGACCGCGTGGGTGAACGAGGCCGAGCAGGCGAAGACGACGACGGAGCAGACCGCGAAGCTGAAGCTGGTCAACGAGCAGATCGCGAAGGACGCGGCCAGCGCCTGGCTGTACCTGTACCCGCAGATCGTCGTGGCGGACAGCTCGGTGACGGGGTACCCGGTGAACGGCCTGAACTCGCAGTTCTTCGTCTACGACATCGTCAAGAAGTAACGCTCGTCACGAGTTGTCCACAGATGCTCGGGGAGCCGCTGACGCGGTTCCCCGAGCATCTACGCTGAGAAGACCATGGCTCTCTATCTCCTCCGCCGCACCGCGTTCCTCGTGGTGTCGCTGCTGCTGGCCATGGTCGTGCTGTTCTTCCTGCTGCGCGTCCTCCCGGGCGATCCGTCCAACGCGCTGCTGTCGGTCGGGGCGACGAAGGAGCAGATCGCCGCGGCGCAGCGCCAGGTCGGCAGCGACCAGCCGTTGCTGCAGCAGTTCGTCACCTGGTTCGGCAGCCTGCTCACGTTCGACCTCGGGCAGTCGTTCATCAGCTCCCTGCCTGTAGGGCCCGAGATCGCGGCCCGGTTGTCGGTGACGGTGCCGCTGACGCTGCTGTCGTTCATCCTCGCGCTGGTCCTGGCGCTTCCGATCGGCTTCGTCGCGGCCTGGAAGGCCGACCGGTGGTACGGCGTCGCGCTGTCCGTGTTCTCGCAGCTCGGCATCGCCGTGCCGGTGTTCTGGGTGGGCATCCTTCTGGTGGATGTGTTCGCCATCACCCTCGGTTGGTTCCCGTCGGGCGGGTTCCCGCGCGACGACTGGGCCGATCCGAACGCCGCGCTCACCTCGCTCGCGCTCCCGGTCGTGACCATCGCGATCGTGATGAGCGCCTCCATCTCGCGTTACGTGCGCAGTGCGACGCTGGACGTGATCGGCAGCGAATACCTGCGCAACGCCCGCGCGCTCGGCTCCGGCTTCGGGCGGGCGATGTGGCGGCACGGCCTGCGCAACGGGGCCGTCCCGGTCATCTCCGTGCTCGGCATCGAGCTGGCAACGACCTTCCTCGGGGCGGTCGTCGTCGAGAGCGTCTTCACGCTCCCGGGGCTGGGGAGCATGCTGCTCAAGGCGATCGAGCAGCACGACTACCCGAACATCCAGGGCATCCTCTTCGTCTCCACCCTGCTCGTCCTACTCGTCGGCTTCCTCGCCGACATCGCGCAGCGCGTCGTCGACCCGCGGCTGCGCCGCAGCATCTCGGGGAACGTATGAGCGCGATCGTGGAGCAGGCGACCGAGTCCGCGTCGCCCGGGGCGGCCGGGCGGCCCCGGCGACGGGTCCGCCGTTCGGTGTCCCTCGGGATCGGGCTGACCCTGGTGGGCCTCGTCGTGGTCGTGGCCGTGGTCTCGTTCGTCTGGCTGCCCTATGCGCAGGCCGACACCTCCGGCACGCGGCTGGAGCAGCCGAGCGCTGCCCACTGGCTCGGCACCGACCGTTTCGGCCGCGATCTGCTCACGCAGCTGATGATCGGCGCGCGCATCGCGCTCGCCGTGGGGCTCGGGTCGGTGCTGATCGGCGCGCTGGTGGGCGTGACGCTCGGGCTGCTCGCCGCCTTCGCCACCAAGTGGCTCGACGACACGCTGTCGGCCGTCCTCGACATCCTGATCGCGTTCCCGACGCTGCTGCTCGCGATGCTCATCGTCGCGGCGCAGGGTGCGTCGCTCGGCACCGCCATCGTCGCGATCGGACTCGCCATGTCGGCCGTCGTCGCCCGGCTGACCCGCGTGCTGGCCAAGCGCGTGCTCTCCCAGCAGTACGTGACCGCGGCGCGCACCTCCGGCACGTCGTGGCCGGGCATCATCGGCCGGCACATCCTGCCCAACATCTGGCCGACGCTCAGCGTCAACCTCGCCCTGCAGTTCGGTGTCGCGGTGCTGGCGGAGGCGAGTCTCTCGTACCTCGGGCTGGGTGCTCCGCCGCCGAACGCGTCGTGGGGCCGGCTGCTCCAGGAGGCGCAGGGCACAGTGTCCACGGCACCGGCCGGCGCGATCGCTCCCGGTGTCGCCCTGGTGGTGCTCGTGGTCGGTGTGAACCTGGTCGCCGATGGTCTGCGGGATGTCGCCGACCCGACCCGGAGGAGGTCCCGATGAGCGCCGATGTCACCGGGGCGGGGGCGGCCGCGCACCCCAGGGAGCCCATCCTCGAGGTCGAGGGGTTGTCGGTGACGACCCGCGACGGCTCGCCCCTGGTGCACGATGTCTCGTTCTCGCTCGCGCCGGGGGAGCGGCTCAGCCTGATCGGCGAGTCGGGCTCGGGCAAGTCGCTCACCTCGTTCGCGCTCACCGGGCTGCTGCCGGAGGGACTTTCGTCGTCGGGCAGCGTCGTCCTCGACGGCGTGCAGGTCGTCGGCGCGCGCGAGCGCGACCTGGTGCCGCTGCGCGGACGGGTCGCCTCCACCGTGTTCCAGGAGCCCATGACCGCGCTCGACCCGCTCATGCGCCTCGGGCGGCAGGTGGCCGAGCCGCTCCGTCGCCACCTCGGGCTGCGCGGCGAGGCGCTCCGTACCGCGGTGCTCGAGGCGCTGGCCGAGGTCGGGCTTCCCGAGCCGGAGCGGATCGCGCGCGCCTACTCGTGGGAGATCTCCGGCGGTCAGCGGCAGCGCGTGGCGATCGCCGCGGCGCTGGCGTGCCGACCGCGCCTCCTGATCGCGGACGAGCCCACCACGGCCCTCGACGTGACCGTGCAGGCCGAGGTACTCGCTCTGATCGAGCGGCTCGTCGCCGAGCGCGGAATGGCTCTGCTCTTCGTCAGCCACGACCTCGCCGTGGTCTCGCGGATGGCGCAGCGTGCCCTGGTGCTGCGCGACGGCCGCGTGATCGAGGAGGGGCCGGTGCGGACGCTGCTCAGCGCACCGCAGACCCCGTACACCACCGAACTGGTCCGCAGCGCCCGCGAACTCGACGCCGCCCTGGAGGTGCGATGACGGCCATCCTCGAACTGCGTCGAGCGGGCCTGCGCTACCGCCGGTCCGCCACGCCGGCCCTCGACGACGTCTCCCTGGCGGTCGAGGAGGGGCGCAGCCTCGGCATCGTCGGCGAGTCGGGCGCGGGCAAGACGACCGCGCTGTCGCTGCTGCTCGGGCTCTCCCGGCCGACCAGCGGCGCCGTGCTGTTCGACAGCCGGCCACTGGAGGCACGCGACCGGGAGCGGATGCGGGCGTTCCGGCGCAGCGTGCAGCCGGTGTTCCAGGACCCGTACTCGTCGCTCGACCCGCGGCAGAGCGTCGGCCGCATCGTCGGCGAGCCGCTGGCCTCCCTCGGGATCGCGCGCGGAGCGGACGCGAAGGACCGGGTCGCCGCGGCGCTCCGGGCGGTGGCACTGCCCGAGGACGCGGCACGCCGCTACCCGCACGAGTTCTCCGGCGGTCAGCGCCAGCGCATCGCGATCGCGCGGGCGATCGTCTCCCGTCCGCGCGTGCTGCTCGCGGACGAGCCGGTGAGCGCGCTCGACGTGACGACGCGCATCCAGATCATCGAGCTGCTGGGCGAGCTCGCCCGCAGCGAGGGCATGACCGTGGTCATGGTGTCGCACGACCTCAGCGTGGTCGCGTCGCTGTGCGCGGACACAGTCGTGCTGCGCGGCGGCCGGGTCGTCGAGCACGGCCCGACGGCCGAGGTGCTCGGTTCGCCGCGCGACCCGTACACGCGCCGCCTGCTCGCCTCGGTCCCGCGCCTCCCCGCCTGACCTAGCGCGATTCGTGCCGAATGTGCACTATCGCGCGGCGAAAGCGCACATTCGGCACGAATCGGTGGGGGCGGTTACGCGTCGACGCCGAGCTTCTTGCGCAGCGACGCGACGTGGCCGGTCGCCTTCACGTTGTAGAGCGGCAGGCGCAGTGAGCCGTCGGGATCCACCACGAAGGTGGAGCGGATCACACCCTCGACCGTCTTGCCGTACAGCTTCTTCTCGCCGTGGGCACCGTAGGCCTTGTGCACGGCCAGGTCCTCGTCCGAGAGCAGCGGGAAGTTGAGGCCCTCCTGCTCCTGGAACTGCTTGTTCTTCGCGGGCGCGTCCTTCGAGATCCCGATCACCTGGTAGCCCGCCGACTTCAGCGAGTTGAGGTTGTCGCGGAAGTCGCACGCCTCCGTCGTGCAGCCCGGCGTCATCGCCGCCGGGTAGAAGTACACGATCACGTTCTCGCCGGCGAAGTCGCCGAGGGAGACCGTGTGGCCGTCCTGGTCGGTCAGGCTGAACGCGGGGGCCTGCTCGCCCGCTTCGAGTCGCACATCCGTCATGCCCCCATTCTCGCAGGGAAACGGGCGCGCCGACGGCCCGGCGATCAGCGCGCGAAGGTGGCGAGCAGACGCTGCAGCGAATCGAGCCGGGCACGACCGGCCTCGCCGAGCCGGCCCTCCTCGACGGCCTCGATGATGGCGCAGTCGGGGGCGTCCGGCAGGTGGGTGCAGCCGCGCGGGCAATCCTCCGCGATCTTCGCCAGATCGGTGAAGGCCTTCAGGATGCTGTCGGTGTTCACGTGGCCGAGCCCGAACGACCGGACGCCGGGGGTGTCGATCACCCAGCCGTGGTGGCCGGCATCGTCCTCCACCCGCAGCGACACCGTCGATGACGACGTGTGGCGGCCGCGACCGGTGACCTCGTTGACGTGCCCGGTCGCGCGCTTCGCGCCCGGCACGAGCGCGTTGACGAGCGTCGACTTGCCCACGCCCGAGTGACCGACCACGACCGTGTCGTGACCCACCAGGGCGGCGGTGATCTCGTGCAGCGGGATGTCGTCCTGCCGGCTGGTGAAGACGGGGAGGTCGAGGCCGGCGAAGTTCGCCAGGAACGGCTCCGGGTCGGCGAGATCGGTCTTGGTCACGCAGAGCATCGGCTCGATCCCCGCGTCGTAGGCGGCGACCAGGTAGCGGTCGACCAGGCGTGTGCGGGGCTCCGGATTCGCGGCGGCGACCACGATGAGCATCTGGTCGGCGTTGGCGACGATGACGCGCTCCACCTCGTCGGTGTCGTCGGCGCTCCTGCGCAGCAGCGTGGTGCGCGGCTCGATGCGGACGATGCGGGCGAGGGTGCCCTCCTCGCCCGTGGTGTCGCCCACCACGGCCACGCGGTCGCCGTTGACGATCGGGTTCCTGCGCAACTCGCTTGCCCGCGCGGCGGTCACCTGGCGCTCGTCGGGGGTGTCCTCGTCCAGCAGCACCGTGTAGCGGCCGCGGTCGACGCCGAGGACGCGCGCGATCTCCGCGTCCGCGTGCTCCGGCCGGGTCTTCGTGCGCGGACGGTTGCCCTTCGGATTCGGGCGGCTGCGGACGCTGGACTCGTCGTACAGGTCGAGGTCGTCGTCCTCATCGTCGTCGTCCGCCCACCACGACATCTAGCGGATACCGCCCTGCAGCATCCTGCCCCACAGCTCGGTGAACTGGGGCAGAGTCTTGGCGGTCGTCGCGACGTTCTCGATCTCGACGCCCGGCACGACCAGGCCGACGATGGCGCCGGCGGTCGCCATGCGGTGGTCCTCGTAGCTGCGCCACACTCCGCCGTGGAGCGGCTGCGGCTCGATGCGGAGGCCGTCCTCGAGCTCGGTGACGCGTCCGCCGAGGCCGTTGATCTCGGCCGCCAGCGCCGCGAGCCGGTCGGTCTCGTGGTGACGGATGTGGCCGATCCCGGTGATCTCGCTCGGCCCGTCGGCGAGGGCCGCGATCGCGACGAGGGCCGGGGCCAGCTCCCCGCCGGTGCTGAGGTCGAGGGCGACGCCGTTCGGGCGGGCGGGCCCGGTGACCGTGAGGCGGTCGCCGTCGCGCGTCACGGTGGCGCCGAAGAGGGGGAGGAGGTCGGCCAGGTCGGCGCCGACCTGCGTGGTCGACTCCGGCCATCCCGTGATGGTGACGCTGCCGCCGGTGACGACCGCGGCGGCGAGGAAGGGGGCCGCGTTGGACAGGTCGGGCTCGATGTCGACGTCGCGCGCGGCGATGCTGCCCGGGGAGACGATCCACCGGCCGGTCTCGGGCGACTCGACGGTCACCCCGCGAGCGGCGAGGGCGGCGATCGTCATCTCGATGTGCGGCAGGCTGGGCAGGCGCTCGCCGGAGTGGGTCAGGTCGAGGCCGTTCTCGAAGCGGCTGGCCGAGAGCAGCAGGGCGCTGACGAACTGGCTGGAGCTGGACGCATCCACCTCGACCGCTCCGCCCGCCACGCTTCCGGTGCCGTGCACGGTGAACGGCAGCGAGCCGCGGCCGTCGTCGTTCACGTCGACGCCGAGCGAGCGCAGTGCGCCGATGATCGCGCCCATCGGGCGCCCGCGCGCCGAGTCGTCCGCGTCGAACATCGTCGGCCCGAGCGCGAGCCCCGCGATCGGCGGGACGAAGCGCATCACGGTGCCCGCCTGCCCGCACTCGATGGTCGTGCTGCCGAGCAGCTCCTCCGCCGGTGTGACCAGCAGGTCGGCGCCGAACTCGCCGGAGCCCTGCCGCTCCTCGATCCCGACGCCGAGCGCGCGCAGGGCCTCCACCATGTTCGCGCTGTCGCGGGAGTGCAGTGGGGAGCGCAGCAGCGAGGGACCGTCGGCCAGCGCGGCGAGCACCAGCTCGCGCGCGGTCAGCGACTTGGACCCGGGAAGGGACACCGTCGCGCGCACCGGCCCGGACGCGACGGGCGCCGGCCACAGCGTGTTCGGCTCGTCCACGCGGTTGTCGCCGTACGGATCGAAGTCGGGAGCGGAATATTTCGAGATCAGCATTGTTGTCAAGATTATCCGTGTTCGTGAACCCAGGAAGGATCGGATCGTGGCCGCTACCGCCGTGCTCGACGCCCCTCGCGTCCGTACACGCCGGCCTGCCGTCCGCGCGCGATCCCTCGCCGGGGGCGCTCACCGGGCTCCGGAACTAGACTGGGCCCTGATGAGCACCGAAACCGAGGACGTGGGCAGCCTCTTCGAGGAGCAGGCCCTCCCCTTCATGGATCAGCTGTACGCGGCTGCCCTGCGCATGACCAGGAACCCCTCCGACGCGCAGGACCTCGTGCAGGAGACCTTCGTGAAGGCGTACGCCGCCTTCGGCCAGTTCCAGCAGGGCACCAACCTGAAGGCGTGGCTGTACCGCATCCTCACGAACACGTTCATCAACACCTACCGCAAGAAGCAGCGCGAGCCCTACCAGGGGACGATCGACGAGCTCGAGGACTGGCAGCTGGGGGGCGCGGAGTCCATGTCCTCGTCGTCGAGCCGCTCGGCCGAGGCCGAGGCGATCGACCACCTGCCGGACAGCGCCGTCAAGGACGCGCTGCAGGCCATCCCGGAGGACTTCCGGCTGGCCGTGTACCTCGCCGATGTCGAGGGGTTCTCCTACCAGGAGATCGCCGACATCATGAAGACCCCGATCGGCACCGTGATGAGCCGCCTCCACCGCGGCCGTCGCATGCTCCGGGAGCTTCTGACCGACTACGCGCACGAGCGCGGTCTCTCCGCCGTCCAGGGGGACCGGGCTGTGCAAACCAGGGGAGCCAAGAAATGACGGACTGCGGCTGCGAGAAGGCGAAGGCCGAACTCGAGGAGTACCTGCGCAACGAGCTGTGCAGCGAGGATGCTGCCGACGTGCGCGAGCACCTGGCGAACTGCGCCGGATGCTCGGACGAGGCCCACCTGAACGTCGTGCTCACCGAGGTGGTGCAGCGGGCGTGCAAGGAGACCGCGCCCGAGACGCTGCGCACCGAGGTCCTGCTGCGCATCCGGTCGTTCCAGGCGACCGTGCACTGAGTCGCGATTCGTGACGGATCGCGCCGATTCGTGACGAACGGGCGCGATTCGTGACGAATGAGCGGGCCGCGCGGAGCTAGGCTGCGCTGCCCGACCCCGTCTCGTGCAGGAAGAACAGGCCGCCGAGTGGATCGGTGACCTGGGCGAAACGGCCGAACTCGCTGTCCCACGGGTCGCGGACGACGGTTCCGCCGAGCTCGATGACGCGCTGCGATGCGGCGGCCGCGTCGGCGACACCGAAGTAGACGACCCAGTGCGAGGGGACGCCGGGCGGGAGCATCCCGTCGGCGTCGAAGACCCCGCCGGAAGGCGCCTCGGGGTCGCCGAAGGTGACGTAGCGGAAGTCGGCGGTGTCGCCGAGCACGTGGGTGCGCCACCCGAAGACGCGGGTGTAGAAGTCGACCTGAGCCCGGTAGCTGCGGGCGTAGAGCTCGTGCCAGGATGCCGCGCCGATCTCGCCGACGAGGTCGAAGCCGCGGTGGTCGACCGGATCCCACATCCCGACGACCGCGCCGCCGGGGTCGGCGATGACGGCGAGCGTTCCGGCCGACCCGACCGGCTCGGCCGGGACGAGCACCTGGGCACCAGCGGCCGTCGCCGCGCGCAGCGACTGCTCGGCGTCGTCGACCAGCAGGTAGGTGAGCCACGCGTCCGCACCCACGTCGCCGAGCCGGGGGCCGAGGCCGGCGACCGCGCGGCCGTCCCGCCGGAACGTGACGTACTCGCCGCTGCGCGACTCCTCCGCCGTCCAGCCGAAGAGCTCGGAGTAGAAGGCCCGGGCGCGCGGAACATCGGAGGCGAGGTAGTCGACCCAGCAGGGTTCGCCGAGGCGGTGACTCGTGACGACGGTCATGCGCACAACCTACGCCGCGCAGGCGGGACGGCACCAGCACCCGGCGTGCAGGCGCTGCCTTTCGGCGGTACGAGGCGCGGAGTTACTGTCCCCACGCGCAGCAGCGAGCGCGTACAGGGCGGAGGGCGGCATGGTCAGACGCGTCGTGGCCGCCCTGGCGGTCCTGGGGACGCTGTGCGCGCTCCTGGTCCCGGTCGCAGCCGCGGAGGCGGGGCCCGGGAGCAGGATCGCGGGCGTCGTCTGGGCGGACACGAACCGGGACGGCGTTCGCCAGCCGGGCGAACCGCCGAAGAGCGGCGTGGCGGTCGAGGTGCTCACCTCGCCCGGCGGTGCGGTGGTCGCCTCCGCGATGACGAGCGCGGGCGGCGCGTACTCCTTCCCGAACGTCGCCGACGGCGGCTACATCGTGCGCGTCGTGGCGCCGGGTCCGTTCACGTTCCCCACGACCGCGAGCGGCGACGACGACTTCGTGCGCGAGGGCACACCGCTGCCCGGTCAGCCCGAGCGCGGCGTGAGCGCGGAGCAGACCATCCTCGGAGCCACCCAGATCACCGGCCTGGACGCGGGCCTGCTGCCGATCGCGGACCTGGTCGTCGCGAAGCTGGCCCTGCCCGCGGCGTGCGACGGTTTCGCCCAGACCGGGACGCCGCCCTTCGACGCGACGGAGGGACCGGGACAGGACACCGGGACGGCAAACTGCATCCTGCGGACGGACGACACGGTCCGGCAGCAGTATGCGGTCTCGCTGACGGGGCTGCCGACCGGGGCCAGCGTCCCGAACGTCGTGCTGGAGCTGAGGGTCTCCTCGCCCGACGGCGCTTCACTGAGTCTTGCCGGGCCGGGTCCGAACGGCATACCGGCCGGCTGCCTCACCGCGGCGAACGGCGCGAATCCCGCGTCCGGCCGGACGCTCAACCCGGACGGCTCCATCACCGTCACCTGCAACATCGGGCCGATGAGCTCGAACGTGGCAGCGCTGGAGCTCACCTACCGGATGAGCGTCGCCTCCGCCGTGCCCTCCCACGCGAGCATCGCCACGCGCGCCTACGCCGGCCAGGGTGACGCCGGCGAGTCGGCGACCGAGTCCGGGCCGGCCGTCGAGCTCACGGCCCGTCCCGCGTGGGACCTGCAGAAATCGCTCTACCAGGGCCCGCGCCAGGTGACGCGGACGATCGACGGGGTCACGGTGCAGGGCCTCGAGCAGTGGTACATCTTCGGGATGAACCAGACCGGCGGGGTCCGGGGCGACGGCTCGCTGGCGTGGCCGGTGTCGTTCACCGACGTGCTGGCCGGGTTCCCGGACGCGCGCATCGTGTCCTGCCCGCGCGTGTCTCCGGGGAACGGCTTCCCGGCGGCGTACGGGGAGAACTGGTGGGGGCTCACCTGTCCGCTGAACGAGCCGCAGGGGAACGACGGCTGGTCGCTCAGGATCGCACCGCTCGCGGGGTACGAGCAGGCGGCGCTCGCGCAGCCCACGGGCCTCGTGGCGATGGATGTCTTCATCCCCGACGTCGACTGGTTCCGGGCGCTCAACCCGGCGTGGCAGCCTGGCGACCCGCGTCCGACCGGAACCGTGAACTGGCAGAACCAGGCGATCGACACGGGCGGCTGGGCGATGAACGGCGGCCAGCTCAACAACGGCACCGGGTACGAGCCGGGCTGGAACGGCACCACGGCGAGCGGCAACAACGTCACCAGCCAGTCGGCGAGCTTCACCGATCCGAAGTGGGACCTCTGGAAGGCGCTCTCGGCCGGCCCCAACTACACGACCCACGTCATCGACGGCGCGTCCGTGCAGGGCTACGACTTCCTCTACACGTTCTCCGTCGGCGAGACGAACGGTGCGACGCTCGCGCACTTCGTCGACAACGTAACCTTCAAGGATCTGCTCGCGAGCCATCCCGAAGCCCGGCTGGAGCAGTGCCTGGCGATGGGGAGCGGCACGTGGGCGAACACGGGGACACCGACCTGCCAGCTCGGCACGCAGCCCGCCGGGGGCTGGAACATGAGCCTCACCGTCAACCAGAAGGGACGCGATCTCCGCCTCGCCCAGTTCCAGGCGCGCATCTTCCTGCCCAACCTGACGGGTGCGAACCCGTGCCTGGCCGACCCGAACGCTACCTTCCGGGTGAGGAACGAGGCCGTCGAGTCCGGCGGCTGGACGGTGGACGGCGTGCCGATCAACGGCGGCACCGGCTTCGAGCCCGGCTGGGACGGTTCGGTCGCCAGCGGCAACAACGTGGTGCAGGGCGATTACAGGGTGCGGCCGTCGAGCGGCTGCCCGGCCGCGGGCACGCTCACCGGCAACAAGACCTGGGAATTCGGGCCGACCCTCACCTGGCCCGGCCGCAACATGAGCACCCTGGTCACCCTGAACGCCAGCAACGACCAGATCAACCAGGCCGACGTCACGCTGTGCGACGTCTTCGACGTGTCCGTGCTGAAGCTGGCGGACGTGGACTACTACGGCCCGGGAGCCGTGACGCGACTGACGACCTCCGGCACGATCAACGCGGCGAACTACGTGGTCGAGTTCGCCATCGGGCCGAACTCGACGAGGACCCAGGCGCCGACCGACCTCACGCCCATCCAGAACGCGGCCGCGACCTGCCGGGAGAACACCGGCCGGTGGGAGACCGACCCGCGCGCGTTCGGCGACGACTGGCAGAACCAGGTCAACATGATCCGTGTGCGCCCCCTCCAGGCCGGCCGGGTCGAGACGGGGCCGTTCGGGATGACGCTCGCCGCACGGCTGGACACCCGCGGCGTGTACAACGGCGGCCCGAACGCGGGCACCGTCATCCCGAGCGGCATCTACGTCAACAACGTCGGCGGTTGGACCTCGCGCGACAACGCCGCCAACTGGTCGACGGTGACGCGCGGGGTGCCGTTCCAGGGCATGCGGCTCGCCATCGCGAAGACCGTCCCGCAGGCGCAGTACCTGCCGGGTGACGCGTTCCGGTGGAATGTGGGCCTCCGGATCGAGTCGGCGTTCTCCGGCGCCGTGATGCAGAACGTCCGGATCGTCGACACGCTGCCGCCCGGCGTCGACTACGACCCGGTCTGCACGAAGAATCAGCTGCCAGCAGGGGTGTCGCTGACCTACGATCCGATCGCCAAGAAGCTGACCTTCCTCTTCGGGGACGTGACCCTCGGCGGCCAGACCCAGGACATCGTCGGCTACGGCAAGCCGCCGTTGCAGATCTGCGTGACGGTGCCGACGCTCGCGCAGCCGGGCGACCTGGACCGCAACACCGTCCAGGGGTTCGCCGACAACTCGGGCAACTCGCCGACGGCGACCTCCCAGGTGCAGATCGCGGGCGTCGGCCAGCTGGGCATCGAGAAAAGCGTCGACAAGCCCTACGTGACCAGCGGCGAGACCTACACCTGGTCGCTGGAGTGGGGGAACACCTCCACGATCACCGCGTTCCAGGCGCCGGATGTGATCGACGTGCTGCCGTGGAACGGCGACGGCGACCCGGGATCGGGCTCGGCGCGCTCGCAGTATGCGTCCGCCTACGTCGGAACCTCTCGGCTGACCGGGCAATTGGCGGCGCCGACCTACATCCGCGGCGCCACCGGCAGCGTGCCGGGCACGTGGTACTACTCCAGCGACGACCCGTCCACGCTCGTCCACGACCCGCGCGATCCGTCGAACGCCGACCCCGGCGGCCCCGACGACCGCTGGCAGACGGCCGCGGAGGTGGCCGGCGGGCGTGGCTGGGACGCGGTCACCGCGGTCCGGTTCGTCTCCAGCTCGCCGCTCACCCAGCAGACCGGGGTGCGGGCCCGGATCCCGCAGGTGGCGACGAGTACCCGGCTGGACAACCTGTACGTCAACCGCGCCATGATCACCTCGGCGACCGTGCCCGACCAGCCGCTGCTGTCGAACGAGCCGTATGTGCTGATGCCCGGGTTCACCCTCGGAGACCTCGTCTGGAGCGACGTCAACGGTAACGGCGTCTTCGACGGGCCCGACCGCGGCGTCCCGGGGGTGACGGTCCAGGTGCGGGACGGCGCCGGCGCCGTGGTGGCGACGCGGGTGACCGACGAGGACGGCCGGTGGTCGGTGGAGGCGCTCCCGCCCGGCACGTACACGGCGCACATCCCGGCGAGCATGTTCGATGCCGGGGAGCCGCTGGCCGACCATGTCGTCCGGACGGTGAAGTCCAGCGCGAATCCCGATATCAACGAGGAGAACGACAACAACAACACGCGCACGAACGACCGGAGGTTCAGCGGTCTGACGAGCACGCCCGTCACCCTCTCGTACGTCTACTCGGGAGGCCGCCTCGTCGGAGGAAACGGACCGCCGGAGGACGATGTGGCCGGTCTGTCGCCGCAGGTGATCCCGGACAGCTTCACCAACTTCACGCTGGACCTCGCCCTCATGCCCGCGCCGGGGATCAGCGTCGAGAAGAGCACGAACGGCGCCGACGCGGACACGGCCCCCGGGCCGTCGATCGCGGTCGGGCAGCCCGTGCGGTGGTCGTACGTCGTGCTGAACACCGGCGAGGAGCCTTTGGCCGACGTCACGGTCACGGACGACCTGGTCCCGGCCGCAGACATCGACTGCGCGGGGACGGGAGGGAACGTGGTCGCGGGCCCACTCCCGCCCGGTGGCACCTTCACCTGCCTGGCCACGGGGGCGGCGACACCGGGCCAGTACGAGAACCTGGCGACGGTCACCGGGGAGGACCCCGGCCAGGAGTCGGTCTCCGACACGGATGCGTCGCACTACTTCGGTGCGCTGGCCGGGGTCGATATCGAGAAGTCGACGAACGGGCTGGATGCCGACGCGGCTCCCGGGCCGACGGTGACGGTCGGCGGTGCGGTGCGGTGGACGTACGTCGTGACGAACCGGGGGACGGTGCCGCTCACCGACGTCGCCGTGACCGACGACCAGGTGGATGCGGCGGCGATCGACTGCGACGGCACCGGGTCCGACGTCGTCACCGGTCCGCTCGCCCCCGACGCGTCGTTCGTGTGCGTCGCCACGGGGACGGCGGCAGCGGGTCAGTACGAGAACACCGGCACCGTGACCGCGACGGCACCGCCGACGACGGACGTGGACGGCGTGATCACGCCGACGCCTCCGGTCACGGACAGCGACGCCTCCCACTATCTGGGAGTGGCTCCCGCGGTCGGCATCGAGAAGTCGACCAACGGCCAGGATGCGGACAGTGCACCGGGTCCGTTGGTCGCCGTCGGCGAAGGAGTGCGCTGGACCTACACCGTGACGAACCGCGGCGACGTGCCGCTGACCGATGTCACGGTGACCGACGACCGGGTGCCCGCATCCGCCATCGACTGCGCCACGACCCGCACGAATGTCGTCCCCGGCCCGCTCGAGCCGGGAGACACGGTGACCTGCGTCGCGGAGGGGACGGCGCAGGCGGGGCAGTACGCGAACACGGGCACCGTGACCGCCTACGGCCCGGAGACGGTGGATGCGGACGGCGCACCCGGACCACGCACGGTCACGGCCGCGGACCCGTCGCACTACTTCGGCTCCGCCCCGGCCATCCGGATCGAGAAGTCCGTCAACGGGGACGATGCGGACCAGCCGCCGGGGCTTCCCGTCCTCAGCGGTGAACCGGTGGCCTGGACCTACGACGTGACCAACGTGGGCAACGTCCCGTTGAGTGACCTGGAGGTCACCGACGACCAGCTGGACCCGTCCGACATCGCCTGCGCAGACGGCTCCAACCTCGTTCCGGGGCCCCTCCCGCCCGACGCCGCCGTCACCTGCCGCGCCGACGGTACGGCGATCGAAGGCCCCTACGAGAACCTGGGCGAGGCCGCCGCATTCGGGCCGGTGACCATTGACGAGGAGGGGGAACCGGTGCCGCCGGTCCGGGTCACTGACACCGACCCGGCGAACTACCTCGGCGTGCTGCCCTCGCCTGGCGAGCCCGGCCACGGCCAGGGAGGCGGCGGCCCGGCGGCAGGACCGGGCCCGGCCGCCTCCGACGACCTGGCGGCCACGGGCGGACTCGATCAGACGGCCATGCTGCTCGCTGCGGCCCTGCTGCTGCTGCTCGGCGCACGCATCATCGTGGTCGCGCGTCGACGCCGGCGCGCGACCTGACCGGAAGGGCCCCCGATCCGGGAGGATCGGGGGCCCTTCGACGGCAGACGGCCTAGAGGGTCAGCGCGCGCTGGATCAGCACCTGCTGCTCCTGCGCGTGGCGCTTCGCCGAGCCGGCGGCGGGCGACGCCGACGGCGGACGCGAGACGACGCCGAGCGGACGCGGACCGAGCTTGGAGGTCTCCAGGATCATGTACGGCCAGGCGCCCTGGTTCTCCGGCTCGTCCTGCACCCAGACCAGCTCCGCGTTCGGGTAGGAGTCGACGACCGCCTTGAGCTCGGCGCCGGGCAGCGGGTAGTACTGCTCGACCCGCACGAGGGCGATCTCCGGGTTGGGGTTCTTCTCCAGCTCGTTCAGCAGGTCGTAGTAGAGCTTGCCCGCCATCAGGAGCACCCGCTTCACGGCGCCCTTGTCCTCGATCCGGGCGTCGTCGATGACCGGCTCGAAGCGGCCGTTGGTGAAGTCCTCGACGTTGCTCGACGCACCGCGCAGCCGCAGCATCGCCTTCGGAGTGAAGACGACAAGCGGGCGGCGAGGCCGCGCGTAGGCCTGGCGGCGCAGCAGGTGGAAGTACGACGCCGGCGTGGACGGGCGCGCGACGGTCATGTTGTTCTCGGCGCACAGCTGCAGGTACCGCTCGATGCGGGCGCTGGAGTGGTCCGGTCCCTGACCCTCGTAGCCGTGGGGGAGGAGCAGGACCAGCGACGACCGCTGGCCCCACTTCTGCTCGGCCGACGAGATGAACTCGTCGATGATGATCTGCGCGCCGTCGGCGAAGTCGCCGAACTGGGCCTCCCAGAGCACCAGGGCGTCCGGGCGCTCGACCGAGTAGCCGTACTCGAAGCCCATCGCGGCGTACTCGCTGAGCAGCGAGTCGTAGATCCAGAACTTCGCCTGGTTGTCGCTCAGGTTCGCGAGCGGCAGCCACTCCTGTCCGTTCACCCGGTCGTGGAGCACGGCGTGGCGCTGGACGAAGGTGCCGCGACGCGCGTCCTGGCCGGCGAGGCGCACCGGGGTGCCCTCGACCAGCAGGGTGCCGAGCGCGAGCAGCTCGCCGAAGCCCCAGTCGATGGTGCCGTTGCGGCTCATCTCGCGGCGCTTGGTGAGCAGCTGCTGCAGCTTGGGGTGCACTGTGAAGCCCGCGGGCGGGTTGTCGAACGCGTCCCCGATCATGTGGATGACCTGCTCGCTCACGGCGGTCGTGTCCGGCTCCCCGACGTTGTCGTCCTGCGGGGTGGCGTCGAGGTCGCCGTCGCCCTGGGTGAGGACCGGCGTCGAGTTGGTCTGCGCCGCGTGCGTCTCCATGAACGCGCGCTCCAGGCGATCCTGGAAGTCGCGGTGCGCCTGCTCGTACTCCTCTTCCGTGATGTCGCCGCGGCCGACCAGCGCCTCGGTGTAGAGGCGGCGGACCGAACGCTTCGCCTCGATGAGGCTGTACATCAGCGGCTGAGTCATCGACGGGTCGTCGCCCTCGTTGTGACCGCGGCGGCGGTAGCAGACGAGGTCGATCACCACGTCGCGCTTGAACTCCTGGCGATACTCGAACGCCAGCTCCGCGACGCGGACCACAGCCTCCGGGTCGTCGCCGTTCACGTGGAAGATCGGCGCCTGGATGGTCTTGGCCACATCGGTCGAGTAGACCGAGGTGCGGGCCTCGCCGGGAGGGGTGGTGAACCCGACCTGGTTGTTGATGTTGACGTGGATGGTGCCGCCGGTGCGGTAGGCCCGCAGCTGCGACATCTGCATCGTCTCGACGACGACGCCCTGGCCGGCCATGGCCGCGTCGCCGTGGATGAGGATCGGCAGCGTCAGGAACGAGCCGGCCGGGCGGCGGTCCTGCTTGGCTCGGACGATGCCCTCGAGCACGCCGTCGACCGCCTCCAGGTGAGACGGGTTCGCCGCGAGGTAGACCGGGATCTCCTCGCCGCCGGCGCCCTTGAAAGTGCCCTCGGTGCCGAGGTGGTACTTCACGTCGCCGGAGCCCTGCACCGTCTTCGGGTCCTGCGTGCCCTCGAACTCGCGGAAGATCTGCCCGTACGTCTTGCCTGCGATGTTCGTCAGCACGTTGAGGCGGCCGCGGTGCGCCATGCCGATCGCGACCTCGTCGAGGCCTTCCTCAGCCGCGCCCTGGATGATCGCGTCGAGCAGCGGGATGGTCGACTCGCCGCCCTCCAGGCTGAACCGCTTCTGGCCGACGTACTTGGTCTGCAGGAAGGTCTCGAACGCCTCCGCCTCGTTCAGCTTGCCGAGGATGCGCAGCTGCTCGTCGTGGGTCGGCTTCTCGTAGGGGCGCTCCAGCTTGTCCTGGAACCACTTGCGCTGGGCCGGGTCCTGGATGTGCATGTACTCGATGCCGACCGTGCGGCAGTACGAGTCGCGCAGCACGCCGAGGATGTCGCGCAGCTTCATCTTGCGCCTGTCGCCGCCGAACTGACCGGTGACGAACTCGCGGTCGAGGTCCCAGAAGGTGAGGCCGTGGCTCTCGATCTCGAGGTCGGGGTGGGTGCGCTGCTTGTACTCGAGCGGGTCGATGTCGGCCATCAGGTGGCCGCGGACGCGGTACGAGTTGATGAGCTCCTGGACGCGGGCCGTCTTGTCGACGGCGCTCGCCAGGTCGACCGAGATGTCCGGGTTCCAGTGGATCGGCATGTACGGGATGCGCAGCTCGGCGAAGATGTCCTCGTAGAAGTTGCGCTTGCCGATCAGCATCTCGTGCACGATCTTCAGGAACTCGCCCGAGCCGGCGCCCTGGATGACGCGGTGGTCGTACGTGCTGGTGAGGGTGATGGTCTTGCCGATGGCGAGGCCCGCCAGCGTCTTCTCGCTGGAGCCCTGGAACTCGGCCGGGTATTCGAGCGCGCCGGCGCCGATGATGGCGCCCTGGCCCTTCATCAGCCGCGGGACCGAGTGCACCGTCCCGATGCCGCCCGGGTTGGTGAGGGAGATCGTGGTGCCCGCGAAGTCTCCCGCGGTGAGCTTGTTGGCGCGGGCCTTGCCGACGAGCTCCTCGTAGGCGGCGAGGTACTCGCCGAAGCGCATGGTGTCGGCGCGCTTGATGCTCGGGACGAGGAGGGCGCGCGTCCCGTCGGGCTTCGGGATGTCGATCGCGATGCCGAGGTTGATGTGCGCGGGCGCGACGACCGACGGCTTGCCGTCGACCTCGTCGTAGTAGACGTTCTGGCTCGGGAACTCCTTGAGCGCCTGGATGAGCGCCCAGCCGATGAGGTGCGTGAACGACACCTTGCCGCCGCGCGCACGCTTCAGGTGGTTGTTGATGACGATGCGGTTGTCGATCATCAGCTTCGCCGGGATGGTGCGCACGCTCGTCGCGGTCGGCACCGTGAGCGACGCGTCCATGTTCGTGGCGAGGGTCTTGGACATGCCGCGCAGGGGGGTGACCTTGTCCTCCTCTGCGGCCTCGACCGTCGCGTTGGGGGCCGTCACCGGCGCATCCGCCGGGACCGGCTGCGGCTTCGGCGCGACGGACGTCGTACGTGCGACGGGCTGCTGGCCGATCACCGGGATGGGCGTCGTGACGGGCTTCGGCTCGTTCGGGTGCGGGGCGGGCGCGCCGCCCGCCGGTGCGGCCGGTGTCGTCGGCTCGGACGGCGTCGGGACAGTGGGCTCGGCCGGGCTCGGGGCCGTCGGCTCTGCCGGGGCGGGCACGGTCGGCTCCGCGGGGGTCGGGACGGGCGTCTCATCCGGCGACGGAGTGGACTGGTCCTTCACCGCCGGGTGGTAGTTCTCCAGGATCGGCCACCACGACTTGTCGACCGAGTTCCTGTCCTGGACGAACTGCTCGTACAGTTCGTCCACCAACCACTCGTTGGCTCCGAATTCGCCAGAGGACCCGTCTTCGGTCCCCACTCCGGTCAATTGGCTCGACACAGCCGATCGCCCACTCTCTCCGTTGATTTCTCGTGACCGAGCGGCTTCGACCGCCCGCTTCCATCCGAGCATCAAGCCTAATCCCTCAGGCGCCCGGGTGCGGGCTCCGAGGTTCGCGGGATAGCGTTATTCCCATGCAGTTCTATGGAACATCGCCGCGCCACGACCTCACCTACTCCGACGTGTTCCTCGTGCCGTCGCGCTCGAACGTCACCAGCCGCCTCGACGTGTCCCTCGCGCCCAACGACGGCACCGGCGCGACCATCCCGATCGTGTCCGCCAACATGAACTCGGTGACAGGCAAGCGGCTGGCCGCGACCCTGGCCCGGCGCGGCGGCCTCGGCGTTCTTCCCCAGGACATGCGCCTGCAGGACCTGGACGAGGCTATCCGCTGGGTGAAGGACCAGCCGGTCGCCTTCGACACCCCGTACGAGGCTGCCCCGGAGGAGACGGTCGCCGACGTGCTGCGCCGCATCCCGGCGGTGGAGGGGCACGGGATCGTGGTGAACGACTCCGAGGGCCGGTACCTGGGCTGCCTGGCCGCAATTCAGCTCGGCAGCGCCCTGCCCGATGCCAGGGTGGGCGACCTGCTGCACGGCGCGCTCACCTCCCTCGAGGCGGAGGACCTCACCGACGGGCGCGCGGCCTTCCAGGTGATGGATGCGGCCGGCCTGGACTTCGCGCCGGTGCTCGACCACGGCCGCGTCGTCGGAACGCTGTCCAAGCGCAGCGCCCTCCGCTCCACCATCTACACGCCCGCACTGGACGCGCACGGCCGCCTCCGGGTGGCCGCCGCCGTCGGCATCAACGGCGATGTCGAGGGCAAGGCGAAGGCGCTCGCCGCCGCCGGCGTCGATGTCCTCGTGATCGACACCGCGCACGGCGACCAGGACGGCATGATCCGCGCCATCCACGCCGTGAAGGGGCTGAACCTCGGTCTCCCGATCGTCGCGGGCAACGTCGTGACCGAGCAGGCCGTGCGCGATCTGGTGTCGGTCGGCGCCGACATCCTTAAGGTCGGTGTCGGGCCGGGAGCCATGTGCACCACCCGCATGATGACCGCGGTCGGCCGGCCGCAGTTCTCCGCGGTGCTCGAGACGAGCGCGGCCGCGCGCGAACTGGGCGCCCACGTCTGGGCCGACGGCGGCGTCCGCTACCCCCGGGATGTCGCGCTCGCGCTCGCCGCGGGCGGGGCGTCGGTGATGATCGGCTCCTGGTTCGCCGGGACGATCGAGGCGCCCGGGACCCTGGACCGCGACGCGGACGGTGCCCTGTACAAGGAGAGCTGGGGCATGGCGTCCACGAAGGCGGTCAAGGGACGCTTCGAGCGGCTCGACCCCTACGAGCTGGCCCGCAAGGAGCTCTTCGCCGAGGGGATCTCGAGCTCCCGCATCTACCTCGACCCGCTGCGCCCCTCGGTGGAGGACCTGCTCGACATGATCACGACCGGCGTGCGCAGCTCCTTCACCTACGCCGGCGCGCGCACGCTGGCGGAGTTCCACGAGCGCGCGCTGGTCGGCATCCAGTCGGCCGCCGGCTACGAGGAGGGCAAGGCCCTGCCCGTCAGCTGGTAGCGACGCGCAGTCGCCGCGCGGTGTCAGCGCGAGCGCGCCAGGGCGGTCACGGCCGCGGACCCAGCTCATTGAGCGAGCGCGCTGCCCGTCAGCTCGTGACGCGAATAGGTGAAGACGAAGCAGTAGTAGGTGCGATCGCCGGTGGCCCACGTGGCGGCCGTATCCGGGTACCGGAGGTCGGTGAAGACGTCCTCTCCCCAGATCGCCACCCAGTGCCAGTCCAGGTGCGGCGAGCAGAGGTCGGTCACCTGCGCGTCCAGGGCGTCGGTGCCCGGGAACGCGGCTCCGGGACCCTGCGGGAGGGTGCCGGTGGCCAGCAGCTGCGCGATGTGCGGGGCAGAGCAGTCGACGACCGGGTAGGCGTCCGCCCACTTCGAGTCGTACATCTGCAGGCAGGCGCCGGGCTTCAGCGAGCCGAGCGGCTGTTCAGGCGCGGTGGCGACCTTCGTCGCGGTGGGACGCGGAGGCAGGCCGAGCGGCGTCGGCCCCGGCTGCCACGACGGAGCGGGCGGTGCGCCGGGGTCGGACGTCGCGGCGGCGGCGTCCCGGACGAACCCGACGAGGGGGAGAACCGTCGTCACGCCGACGACCAGGAGTGCGACGGCGACGACAGCGGTGATGCCGGCGAGCAGCATCCACCCTCGCCTCGACAGCCCGTCGCCCTTCCTCGACCCCACCGCTCCGACAGTAGTCCCCGGGCGGGCAGGCCCGTCAGGACCGCCGGGTGGCGTCCTGCACCTCGCCGACGAGCTCCTCGATGATGTCCTCCAGGAACAGCACGCCCGCTGTCGCGCCCTCGCCGTCGACCACTCGCGCCAGGTGGCTGCCGGAGCGGCGCATGGTCGCCAGCGCGTCCTCCAGGTCGCTGCCCGAGAACACCGTCACCAGGCGGCGGATGCGCTTGCCCGGCACGGGCAGCTCGAAGCCGGTCTCCTCGAGGTCGAGCACGTCCTTCAGGTGGAGGTAGCCGGTCGGCTCTCCGTCGGCGTCCGGCACGACGTAGCGCGAGAAGCCGTGCTTCGCCACGGCCTTCTCGACGTCGGCCGGTGTCGGGGACGGCGGCAGGGTGACCAGCGCGTCGAGCGCGACGGCCACATCCCGCACCTTCTTCTCGGTGAACTCGAACGCGGCCGTGAGCGCCCCGGTGCGGTCGGTGAGCACGCCCTCGCGCGTCGACTGCGACACGATCGTCGCCACCTCGTCGAGCGTGAAGGTGCTCGCCGCCTCGTCCTTCGGCTCCACCCGGAACAGGCGCAGCACGGCGTTCGCGCTCGCGTTCAGCGCGACGATGATCGGCCGGACGGCGCGCCCGATCCCGACCAGCGGGGGAGCGAGAAGCAGGGCCGCGCGGTCGGGCATCGAGAACGAGATGTTCTTCGGCACCATCTCGCCGAACACGACGTGCAGGAACGACACCACCACCAGGGCCACGACGAAGGCGATCGTGCCGATGACCTCGTCCGACCAGCCGGTCGCGTGCAGCGGCACCTCCAGCAAGTGGTGGATGGCCGGCTCCGACACGTTCAGGATCAGCAGCGAGCACACGGTGATGCCGAGCTGCGTGGTCGCGAGCATGAGCGTCGCGTGCTCCATCGCGTAGAGCGCGGTCTTGGCGCTGCGCTTGCCGCGCTCCGCCAGCGGCTCGATCTGCGAGCGGCGGGCCGAGATGACGGCGAACTCGGCGCCGACGAAGAAGGCGTTGACGATCAGGAGCCCGACGAGCCAGGCGATTCCCGCCCAGTCACTCATGGGCGGCCTCCTCCCGATCCGCCGTGACCGCGACCGGGTCAGGGGTGTAACGGATGCGGTCCACGCGGCGGCCGTCGAGGCGCTCGACCCGCAGGGTGCCGCCTTCGATGGCGACCTCGTCGCCGACCTTCGGCAGCCTCCCGAGCTCGTTCATCACGAACCCGGCGACCGTCTCGTACGGTCCCTCCTCCGGAACCGTGACGCCCGCGCGCTCTTCCAGCTCGTCGGGGCGCAGGATGCCGGGGAAGGTGATCGAGTCGCGGCCGCGGACGACGCCGGCGCGCGTGCGGTCGTGCTCGTCCGCGACCTCGCCGACGATCTCCTCGACCAGGTCCTCCAGCGTCGCGATGCCCGAGGTGCCGCCGTACTCGTCGACGACCACCGCCAGTTGGTAGCCGCGGGCGCGCAGCTCGCCGAGCAGCGTGTCGAGCCCCATGGTCTCCGGGACGCGCAGCGGCTCGGTCATCAGAGCCGAAGCGGGGACGCGCGACCGGCGCTGCCGCGGCACCGCGACCGCCTGCTTGACGTGCACCACGCCGAGGACGTCGTCGATGTCGTCGCCGATCACGGGGAACCGGGAGTACCCGGTCTTGCGGGCCAGTTCCGCGACGGCCTGCGCCGGTTCGGTGCGCTGCACGGTCTCGATGCGCGGACGCGGCGTCATCACGTCGGACGCGGTGCGGCTCGAGAACGCCAGGGTGCGGCTGAGCAGGGTGGCCGTGTCCTCCTCCAGCACGCCGGCGCTCGCGGAGCGGCGGACGAGCGAGGACAGCTCGTCGGCGGTGCGTGCGCCGGAGAGCTCCTCCTTCGGCTCGATGCCGAGCAGGCGGAGGAAGCCGTTCGCCGTGCCGTTCAGCAGGGCGACGAACGGGCGGAACACCGTGGTGAAGACCGTCTGGAACGGGATCACCAGCCGGGCCGTGGCCAGCGGCAGCGCTAGCGCGAAGTTCTTGGGCACGAGCTCGCCGAGGATCATCGACAGCAGGGTCGCCACCGCGATCGCCACGATCGACGCGATCGGCGTCACGGCTGCGTCGGGAAGACCGGTCGCCGTCAACGGGCCGCGGAGCAGCGAGCTGATCGCGGGCTCCATCGTGTAACCGGTGAGCAGCGTGGTCAACGTGATGCCCAGCTGCGCGCTCGACAGGTGCGTGGAGGTGATCTTGAGGGCGGCGATCGTCATGGTCAGCCGCGACTCGCCCCGCTCCCGCCGGGCCTCCAGGTCGCCGCGGTCGAGGTTGACGAGGGCGAACTCGCTCGCGACGAAGAGGCCGGTGCCGACCGTCAGCAGCAGGCCGACGCCGAGCATGATCCACTCATAGAGCACGGCGACCACCCCGCTCGCTCGAAGGCGGGCTCACCTGACCGAATGGGCTACTAGAGGGAGGGTCGTCCATTTGCCCGCCAGTATATCGAGGCGGGATGGGGAGGCTGCGGGAGTTCTCAGGCGGATTCCCAGCCGAGTGCGGCTGGCGAATTCGGCGATGTTGGTACTAAAATATCCACCGATATCTTGTCTACGGATTTCGGGGGTCGCATGAGGCGCACCAAGACCGCGTCGATGGCGGTCATCACCGTGCTCGAGTTCGCTTCGCTGAGCGGATGCTCGCTGCTAGGAGCAGGCACGCTGTCGCCGGAAGAGACCCACGAGATGCAGAGACTGACCGCTCAAAAGTTCAAGCGGAATTGGCCTGCAACGGAATCCATCAGGTTCACGCAGGATGGCAACGTCTCGGGCGCGGGCACCTGGGCGGCAAATGCGATTGTCACGATTGGTGGCACGGACTATCGCGAGATCGTCGGCCTGTACGAAGGCGGAGGCGAGCCATTGCCTCAGCGCGATACTCACGCGCCTACAGCGAGCATGCTGATCCACTTCAGCGACGGAACGTCGGAGGTGCTGAAGTGACCAGCGCGAGCAGGGGGCGACGAGTCATGCCCGTGGTCGGCATCGTCGCCGCAGTCGTCGGCGGTCTGAGCGGCTGTTCACCGGTAGGAGAAGTGATGGACCAGAAGAAGACGACAGCGGAAGAGAACCACGAACTTCAGCGACTGACGGCACTGAAGCTGAGGGACAACTGGCCGGCCGCGGAGTCCGTGAGGTTCACCCAGGAGGGCGGCTACGCGGGCTCCGGGCAGTGGGCCGCAAGCGCGATAGTGACCATTCACGGTGAGAACTATGACGAGACGCTCGGGCCTGGAATCACTTTCGGGGCACCGCTCCCTGATCCGGATGCCGATCCGGCGTCGGAGTCGCTCCATGTCTTCTACAGCGATGACACCTCGGAGGTGCTCAAGTGACGAGCGCCGAAGATTACGAGTCCATGGCAAATGCGGTGTACTTCGTCGACCCGCTCCGCCAGAAACCACCGCGCGCCGTCAATGAGACGTTCTACTCCGACAATGATTCGCGAAAGCAGCAGTGGGTGGTCGTCAACGTGTCCGCCGACGCGTCGGACGGCTTCCAAGCGATGGCGGTCGCTCCCGTCATGAACGGGGTGCGCGACGACTCGCGCATCTTTATCGCGTACGCGGGGACGAATCCCGAGGACCCGCACGATCTGGCCAACGACCTCGGCGTGGGGCTGTCGGCCAAGCCCGCTCAGGCGAGCGATGCCATGGCGTTCGCGGCGACGGTGAAGAAGCTGCACCCGACGTCGAAGTTCGAAACCGTGGGGCATTCGCTCGGCGGATACCTCGCGCAGTATGTGGCGGCGGAGAACCGCTGGCCGGCCACGAGCTTCAACGGCCCCGATGCATGGCGGATCATGTCGTCGTCGGCCAGGGCGTGGCTGGACAAGCACAACGCGGCTGGCACGAATCCACTCAAGAACTATGTGAACAGGTTCGATACGGTCGGGAACTCGAAGGGGAACCGCTCCGGAGCAGGCATCTTCGTCGACGACGTGCCCCGCCGGCCGCTCCTCGACTATCACAACCTCGGGAAGAACAAGAAGGGCAAGCCCAACGGGTTCCGGTTCGACGCCTCGGGGAACATCGTCGGGACCGGCGCGAAGCAGCTCGACTTCGGCATCATCCTCTACAACCTGGGCCTGACCGGCGCCGCCAAGGGCGTGTGGCGCATGGACAAGAGCTCGCCGTACCCGAAGGTGCTGGTGGCGATACAGCCGGCGATCGAGCTGGCGGACAGGATCGACGGCCTGACGGCCAAGCTTAGGGCGATCAGGTCGGCCAACAACGGTGTCGAAGAGAAGCTTCAGGAGGCGCTCGACGAGGCCAAGAGCGAGTATCCGGCGTTCCACCCGTATGTCTCCCACACCGACGTGGAGAACTGCGTCGCGGCACACGGGCTCGAGGTCCACCACAGTCTCGACCGCGACGCCGTCGAGTCGGTGAACCGGCTCGTGGATCACCAGCTGAGGATGGTCGAGTCCCTGCACCGGGGCATCCGCAACGCCGTGGTGAACGCCCTGACCCAGGATGCGCGGTCCGCGCAGACGTTCCGCGCCGGATAGGAGACATAGAGCAACATGAATCGCCGATCAGACGAGGAGCTCTCGCTCAGCGAAATCCTGCGCACGTCCCGCGGACCCCAGGAGAGCAGCGCGCTGGAGCAGCTCCTCCGTCAGTCCTCGAACGAGCTGCTGAACGCCACCCTCCCGCCCGATGTACGTCGGCGGTACACGGCGATCGGCTCGGAGCAGACGAAGACGATCGAACGGCTCGCGCGAGAGATCCGCCAGACCCTCACCTCAGCCGACGCCGGCGAGCAGGTCCTGTCCGGAAAGGTCGCGGAGAAGGTCAAGGCGGGCATCGACGATCTCCTGTCCACGTCCGACTACACGGCGGGCGTCAGGAGCATCGGGTGACCGGCCGCGAATCGCTCGCCCGCCTGGAGGCCAGGCAGGACGAAGAGCGGGCCGCGGCCCGGCGCCGATTAGAGGCGGCCGACGAGACGCTCCAGCTGTACCGGAGGGAGATCCGCCGAGTACAGGAGGCGTTCTACGAACACGCCGAACAGCGCGGTGTGGGCGGCGATCCTGGTTTCCGCAGCGGTTTCCAGCGCGTCCTGGAGCACTCCGACGACCAGCTCCGCGCCGGGCAGAACGTGGTCGACGAACAGGCGGAAGACCTGGACGCCATGGTGCGACCACAGGACGACGAACGTGAAGACTTCATCGCCGAGCAGCGCATCCACACCCGGTAGGAGGCCCGCCGCTGGCAGGACGACTAGACCGCCGATTCCAGGTGGCCCCTCCGCGCGCGCTCCGGCGTAGCATCCGGCCCGGATGAAGGAGGAATCACCATGTTGGAGTCATGCGTCACATACTCCGTCCTTCCTGCCTCCGACCTGCGCCGGGCCACCGAGTGGTACCGCGACAAGCTGGAGCTCGAACCGGAGCGGACGACGGAGGGCGGGGTGCTGTACGGCACCGGCTCCGCGTCGAAGATCTACGTGTACGAGACCGCGAACGCCGGCAGCGCCCAGAACACCGCGATGTGCTGGCTGGTGCCGGACATCGAGGCAACGATGTCGCACCTTCGGGAACGCGGCGTCGAGTTCGCCGACTACGACTTCCCGGGCCTCAAGACCGAGAACGGGATCGCGACCGACGAGATGGGCCGCTCCTGCTGGTTCCAGGACAGCGAGGGCAACTACCTGTGCCTGACCGAGCCCAGCTGAGCGGGGCCGGTCAGCGCCAGCGTGCGCGGAGGTACTGAGGCGGCCAGTAGTCGACCTCGACGCCGAGCTCGTGCGCGGCCCGCAGCGGGAAGTGCGGGTCGCGCAGGAGTTCGCGCGCCAGCATGACCGCGTCCGCGCGGCCGCTCTCCACGATCTCTGCCGCCTGCTGGGGCGTGGTGATGAGACCGACGGCGCTCACATCCACTTCGGACGCGCTGCGCACGTGCTGCGCGAAAGGCACCTGGTAGCCCGGCCCGATGGGGATGCGGATACCCGCCTGGATGCCGCCGCTGGAGATGTCGAAGAAGTCGGCGCCCGCCTCCTCCGCCCACGCCGCGACGGTCGCGGTCTGGTGCTCGTCCCAGCCGCCTTCGGTCCAGTCGCTGGCGGAGAAGCGCACGAACAGCGGCGCGTCCGGCGCCTCCTCGCGGACCGCCGCGATCACGCGCAGCAGCAGCCGCGCGCGGTTCTCGAGCGAGCCGCCGTATTCGTCGGTGCGCCGGTTGGCGATGGGGGAGAGGAACTGGTGCAGCAGGTAACCGTGCGCCGCGTGCAGCTCGAGCACACGGAAGCCGGCCTCGAGGGACCGCCGGGCGGCTGTCCGGAAGTCGTCGACGATGCGGTCGATGCCTGCGGCGTCCAGCTCCTGCGGCACGTCGTACCCGTCGAACGCCACGGCGGACGGGGCGACGGTGCGCCAGCCGCCCTCTGACTCCGGGACGGTGCCCGTGCGGCCCTCGAAGCCCCACGCCGGCCAGGTGGAGGCCTTGCGTCCCGCGTGTCCCAGCTGGATGCCCGGGACGGCCCCCTGCTCCTCGATGAACGCGGTGATCGGCTTCCAAGCGTCCCGCTGCCCGTCGGTCCAGATCCCGGTGTCGCGCGGGCTGATCCGCGCCTCCGGGCTCACCGCCGTGGCCTCGCTGAAGACGATCCCGCTGCCGCCGGTCGCGAACCCGCCCAGGTGGACGAGGTGCCAGGTGTTCGGGACGCCGGACTCGTCGAAGACGGAGTACTGGCACATCGGCGAGGTCCAGATGCGATTGCGGGCGGTGACGCCGCGCAGGGTCAGCGGATCGAAAAGAGAGGGCATACCTCCATCTAAGCCCCGAGACCTTCCAGATATGCCCGGAGGTCCTTCGCGGTCGTCGGCCCGGTCCGCGTCATGGTTCGCCCAAAAGGGTCGTCCTAGAGGATGACAGACATTTCGTCTGTCGCTGGCGCGAATCGCAGCCGCTTGTGGTTATCCGATGAGCGGCGGAATTCTCCGGCTCGATGATGAGTGAAGGAAGTCACTATGCCCAGTTCTCGTGTGTCCACATGGGCGACACCGACAGTCGTATCTTTGCTGGCAGCCGGGCTGACTGGCTTCGCACCGGCGGACTCGCCGGGCACGAACGCCGCCGACGCGATTGCGGCAATTCAGCAGGCCGCTCCGGAGGTGGTGGCCGGTCTCGCCGAGACTGCAGCGGGTGGACGCGAGGCGGCGGTTGCGACCGTAGCCGGTGAGACGGTGACGGTTCCCACGGATCCGAGCGATGGGATATCGCTCGGGGCCATAACAGTCGGATTGCCGTACTCGCAGCAGGCCGGGGATGCAGTCGTCTCGGCCGGTGTAGTGACCTATGACAATGACAACGGGTCGACGACCGTTCCGGTCATCCACCGAGACGGCGCAGTGCAGATCAGCACGGTGATCGACACGCCGGCCGCGCCGCGGCGATATGCCTATCCCATGACGTTGGGGGCGGGTCAGGTTCTGCGAATCGATGTGGACGGCTCCGCAAAGGTCGTCGATCAGCAGGGATCGCTGATCCTCGCGATCGCGTCTCCGTGGGCGAAAGACGCCGCGGGCGATGACGTGCCCACGCACTATGAGGTCGACGGCGCGACTCTGGTCCAAGTAGTGGATTTCAGCCCGAGGACAGCGTTTCCGGTGGTCGCAGATCCCACGTACCGCCTGTACACCATCCATTACTCTCGATCCGACGTCGAGCAGATGTGGAAGATGATGAACAACATCAACAACGTCTGTCACTATGTCCCGTTGCCCTATCTCGGAGCCCTTTCCTGCGGTGCCCCGGCAAACCTCGCGGCCGCTATCTCGCAGGCCCACTATCAGGCGAGGAAGATCGACGCGGTCTACTACGACTGCGGCTATAACTACTGTTCGTACTACTCGTATTCGGTGGTCTGAAGATGCCTCTTCGCGTCGTCTCCGCGACAGGAAAGGCCGCGTATGTGGTGGTCGCCGTCGCGTCGGTCATCATTGCCGCCATCCCCGTCGGGTTGCTTTCTCCGGCGATCGGAGCGGCAACGGGGACCATCGCGACCGTGACTGCCGTCGTCGTGGCCGCGCGGTGCTTTCGCGGCGCGGACGAAGCCGTCGATCCTCCCCGGCCGTGGTGGAGGATGACCGCTGAGCCCGCAGCGGGATACGTCGGCGCAGCCTTGTTCGCCGCCGGTGGACTCTGCAACATCGGCGCGCAGGGCCCTGGAATATCGACAGGATGCGTCAGTCTTGCGGTGGCCAGTGCCTTTGCGTTGTCGGCGATCCGCTTGTCGTTGAGTGAACGGCGATGAGGGGCTTCCGAAGCGGCGCCGCCGTTACGCCGCGAGGCCTTCCAGATATGCCCGGAGGTCGTTCGCGGTCGTGAAGACGTGGCCGGCGATGCCCAGCGCTTCCGCTCCGCGGACGTTGGCCTCCTTGTTGTCGATGAAGACCGTCTCGGCGGGAGTCACGCCGAGTTCGGCCATCACGTGCTCGAAGATCTCGGCGCTCGGCTTGATGGTGCCGAGTTCGCCGCTCACGAACACCTGCTCGAACAGGTCGCCGAGCGTGCCGTGGCGGAAGTACGACCCGAAGTCGCGGCCGGCGTTCGAGAGCAGCGCCAGGCGGGTCCCGCCCGCTTTCAGGTCGAGCAGCACCTCGAGGGTGTCGTGGTCGATGCTGAGCCAGCTGCGGAAGTCGGCGAGCCACAGCCGGTGGATGGTCGCGTCGCCCCAGCTCTCGCCGAGCTCGCGCTCGATGCCGCGCCAGTACTCCTGGATGCCGAGGGTGCCCTGGTCGAGCGCATCCCGATGCCGCCAGTACGCCGGCCAGAACACCTCCGCGTCGCCGCCGGCGAGCTCGGTGAGCGCCGCCCTGTCCTCCTCGGTCGGGGTCACCGAGATGACCTCGCCGTAGTCGAACACGATCACCTTGCCGGGGATGCTGATCGCCATGCTCACAACCTATCGTGAGGTCGGAAGGGGTTCGATGGGGCGACGACGACTTCGGAGGTGGCCGATGACCGGATGGGAAGACTGGGGCGAGCGGGACGCTGCGGCGTGGATCGCCGTGCCGACGGACGGGAGCGACAAGTACTCCCGTGGCGTGCTGGGGATGGTGACCGGGTCCGAACGCTACCCCGGGGCGGCGGTGCTGGGCGTCGAAGGCGCCGCGCGCACGGGCGTCGGGATGATCCGCTACCTCGGGGCCGACCGGCCGGCGGACCTGGTCATGCGCCGCCGGCCCGAGATCGTGACCGCACCCGGCCGGGTGCAGGGCTGGCTGATCGGGTCGGGGATGGACGCGGCATCGCGTCCTGAGGACGACGCCCAGCGCCTGCGCAGCGCGCTGCGCGACGGCACACCCCTCGTCATCGACGCCGGCGCGCTCGATCTCGTCGGGCGCGCGTCCGCTCCGGTGGTCGTCACCCCGCACTTCCGGGAGCTGGCCACCGTGCTCGCCGCCGCGGCCGACGACGACTCGGACGCCGTGACCGCCGACGACATCGCCGCCGACCCCGCGGGGTGGGCGGCGCGCGCGGCGGACAGCCTCGGCGTCACGGTGCTGCTGAAGGGACACACGACCTACGTGGCCGCGCCGCACGGGCCGCGGTACGCCGTGACGGCCGGTCCGGCGTGGCTCGCCACCGCGGGCAGCGGCGACGTGCTCGGCGGCGTGCTCGGCGCACTTGTCGCCACCCACGCCCGCGAGATCGACGAGGGCGGGCACGAGGCGCTCGCCGCGCTCGGCGCCACCGCCGCCTGGGTCCACGGCCGGGCGGGGGAGCGGGCGTCCGACGGGGGCCCGATCGTCGCGCTGGACATCGTCGGCGCTCTCCCCGGGGTGGTCCGCGACCTCGTCCGCGCGGCTGGCTGACCGCATCCCGCCGCGTTCAGAGAGGCGACCGACGCATCCCCTAGGATGTGGCGTCATGGGGATGGAAGCGGTGCCGGCCGGCGCAGGCGCGACCGGTGCCGCGGCAGCCGGGACACTTCGGCGGATCGCGTACAGCCCGCTGTCGCTGTGGATCGCGTTCCTCGCGGTCCACCTGATCATCAGCGGCCTCGCGCTCGACCAGGGCAAGGGCCTCGGCGACGTGTTCCTCGTGTACAAGCCCTGGGCGCAGCTCGCCGCCCAGGGCACGCAGATCGTCGGCGTCGACTCCGACTGGGTGTACCCCTTCGGCGCCATCGTCCCGGTGATGCTTCCCCTGCTGTTCGGAGCGGACGGCTACGTGTGGGCCTGGCTCAACATGGTGCTGCTGCTGAACGCCGCCGCGTTCGCGGTGCTCATCGTCGGACGGGAGCCGCGCCGGCTCGTCGCCGCGTGGTGGTGGCTGGCCTTCCTGCTTCTCCTCGGCCCGATCGCGGTCGGGCGCCTCGACTCGGTCTCGGCCTCCCTCGCCATCGTCGGACTCCTCTGGCTGACCCTGCACGAGCGCGCTGCGGTCGTGGTGCTGACCGCCGCGACCTGGATCAAGGTGTGGCCCGCCGCCATCCTGCTCGCCGCCGTGACGGCGCTGCGCTCGCGCTGGCACATCGTGCTCGTGGCCGTCGCGACGTCCCTCGTGATCGTCGCCGTCCCGCTGATCTTCGGGGCCGGGTGGCACATCCTCAGCTTCATCACGATGCAGACGGACCGCGGGCTGCAGATCGAGGCTCCGGTGAGCACCATCTGGATGTGGCAGGCCGCCTTCCACGTGCCCGGTGCGGAGGTCTACTACGACCGCCAGTTGCTGACGTTCCAGGTCAGCGGGAGCGGCACGCACACCGCAGGCGCCCTGATGAACCCGCTGTTCGCGCTGACGGTCGTCGTCGTGCTGCTCATCGGCGTGCGGGCGCTGCGGCGAGGGACGCCGTACACGCGGATCCTGCCCGAGCTGTCGCTCGCGTTCGTCACCGCGTTCATCGCATTCAACAAGGTCGGCTCGCCGCAGTACGTCGTGTGGCTGGCGGCACCGGTCGTGATCGGGCTCGCCTACCAGGGCCGCGGGTTCCGCACGCCCGCGATCCTCGTGCTCGTGACGGCGGGGCTCACCCAGGTCTTCTACCCCTTCCTCTACGACTGGCTGCTCGTGCCGGACCCGGGGATGGTGGCCGTGCTGACCGTGCGCAACCTGATGTACTTCGTCATCCTGGGGTGGACGATCTCCGCGCTCTGGCGGCGGCGGCACCAGGCCGAGGCCGCGGGCGACCTCGTGCCGGCGCACGCCTGGCCGTTCCGGTCCGCGCCGGGAGCGCATCCCGAGCCGGTCGGCACCGCTTCACACGCCGACGGAAGGTGACATGATCGAGGGACGGCGACAGCCCGTCCCGACCGGAGGAGGAGCACATGCTGGTGGCGTTCTCGGTGGCACCGAGTGGAGGCGAAGGGGCGGACGCGTCGGTGCACGATGCGGTCGCCGCGGCGGTGCGGGTCGTGCGCGAGTCCGGCCTCCCGAACCGCACCGACGCGATGTTCACGACCATCGAGGGGGAGTGGGACGAGGTCTTCGACGTCGTCCGCCGCGCCACCGAGGCGGTCGGCCGGTTCGGCACGCGGGTCTCGCTCGTGCTGAAGGCCGACATCCGGCCCGGCTACTCTGGCGAACTCGACGGCAAAGTGCAGCGGCTCGAGGCCGCGCTGGAGCAGGAGGACTGACGTGGACATCGGGGTCCTCACGAGCCTGGCGGTCTGGTTGTTCGTGACGTACTGGCCGGTCGTGGTCGTCGTCCTCGTGCTCGTCGGCGGACCGCTCCTCGGCTGCGTCATCGTCGCCGTGGTCGGCGCGGTGCGCGCCGGCGTGTCCCGCCCGGAGGAGACGGAGGACGTCGATGTCGAGGCCTTCTTCGAAGAGCAGAAGGTCGGCGCGGGAGCGGGTCGAAACGATTCGATATAGAGTGGGCGGGTGACCCCACCCCTCGACGGGCCGACGAAGCTGTCGCCGGCCCGTATCCGTCTTGCCCTGCTCGCGCTCGCCCTCGGCGGCTTCGGCATCGGTTCCACCGAGTTCGTCGCCATGGGCCTGCTGCCCAACATCGCGCACGACCTCCTCCCGCAGCTCTACGCGGCCTCCCCGTCGGATGCGAACGCCCAGGCGGGCTGGATCATCTCGGCCTACGCCCTCGGGGTGGTGGTGGGCGCGCCGACGATCGCGGCGTTCGCCGCGCGCTGGCCGCGCAAGAAGCTCCTGCTCTGGCTGCTCGTGGCGTTCACCGTCGGCACAGTCGCGTCGGCCGTCGCGCCGACGTTCCCGCTCGTGATGCTGGCTCGCTTCGTCTCCGCGCTGCCGCACGGCGCCTACTTCGGCATCGCCTCCCTCGTCGCCGCCTCACTGATGGGGCCCGGCAAGCGTGGACGCGGGGTGGCGTTCGTGCTGTCGGGGCTGACCATCGCGAACGTGATCGGCGTGCCCACCATCACCTGGATCGGGCAGCACAGCGGATGGCGCATCGCCTACCTGGTCGTCGCGGCGATCTTCGCGCTCACCTTCGCGGCGGTCGCGTTCCTCGTGCCGTGGCAGGCCGGCGACGCGAAGGCGACCGTCCGCAATGAGCTGAAGGCGTTCACGCGCCTGCAGGTGTGGCTCGCCCTGCTCATCGGGGCCGTCGGGTTCGGCGGCTTCTTCGCGGTGTACACCTACATCGCCCCGATCGCGACGACGATCACGGGCCTGCCCGAGGCGACGGTGCCGCTGGTGCTGGTGCTCGCCGGACTGGGCATGACGATTGGCAACGTGCTCGGCGGCCGGGCGGCGGACCACAGCGTCCGGACCAGCATGCTGCTGTTCTTCGGCGTGCTGCTGGTGGGACTCGCGGTGCTCTGGTTGACCGCGTCGACCGTCGCCGGCCTGCTCATCTCGGTCTTCGTGGTCTCGGGCGCGTGCTCGGCGCTCTCGCCGACCATCCAGACCCGGCTGATGGATGTGGCACGCGACAGCCAGTCGATCGCCGCGGCCCTCAACCACTCGGCGCTGAACATCGCGAACGCGGCAGGCGCCTTCTTCGGCGGCCTCACGATCGCCGCGGGCCTCGGATACCTCTCGCCGGTCGTCGTCGGGGGCGTGCTTGCGCTCGGGGGCATCGCGATCGCACTGCTCTCGTTCGGCATCGACCGTTCGCGAGCGCGCCGCGGCTGGGCCACCGGATCCGTCCGCGCGCAACGCCCGGAGCCCGTCTCCATCGACTGACGTCGCCGGGCCGGCGTCGCCGCAAGCGACGGCGCCGGGTGGGCCCGCTCAGTCGTTCTGCAGCAGGATGCCGTCCTGGATCGCGCGCTTCCGCAGCGCCACCTTCGTGCCGACGTCGTAGCCCGCCACGCGGTACTTCTCGCGGATGCGCTTGAGGTAGCTCTTCGCCGTCTCGTCCGAGATGCCCAGCTGGAAGGCGACCGCCTTCACCGGCTCGCCCGCGCCGTACAGGGCCATGACCCGGCGTTCCTGGGCGCTCAGCTTCGGGGCGCCGCCGGCCTCGCCGGCGTTCAGCGCGAGGTCCAGCTCGGCCGAGATGAACGACTCGCCGTTCTGGGCGGCCCGGATCGCCTCCACGATCATCTCCGCATCCTCGCTCTTCACGAGGTAGCCCATCGCTCCCGCCGCCAGGGCCTCGCGCACGACCGCCGGCTCCGAGTAGGTGCTCATCAGCACCGTCGCGACCCCGGTCGTCTTCAGCGTCGACAGCTTCAGGGAGATCGGGATGTTGTCCTTCAGGTCCAGGTCGAGCAGCACGACGTCCACCGGGAACTCCGGGTGCGTCAGCAACTCCGGCCAGCTGGCCACGGCGGCCACCATGCTGATGTCGTCCGCCGCGTTGCGGATCCACTCCGTCAGGGCGCCGAGCAGCATCTTGTGGTCGTCCACGATGGCGATTCGAATGGGCGGTTCCTCGCTCATGGCCTGCCTTTCTCCGTCACGGTCACGCCGGGCTCAGCCCAGCTCACCTGAGGGGTCGCTCACGGTCGTGATCTCGATCCGCAGCGTCGTCCCGGAGAACGACTCGACATAGCGGCCCACCTTACGGATAGCTTGCCATGCCGCGGGGTCTACCCCGTTTCGCGGCACACCGCTGGTTTCGATGACGATCTGCATGGTCGCCCCCGGGTTCGCCGTCCGCGGGTAGGTCCCGACCGGGCGCGAGAGGTCGAGCGTGAGGGTGCGCGGCTGACCGGAGCCGGCGCGCACCGGGTCGCTGATGAGCAGCCAGACGGCCGTGAGAAGGCCGTCGCGCTGGTCCCTGCTCAGCCCGGCTGCGAGCCCGTCGGCGTCGGTCAGCGTCACCGTCGGGCCGAGAAGCGCCGACTCGGTGACCGCGTGGTAGAGCCACGTCTCCTTCCGGCCCTGGATGAGGTGCAGCCGCAATTCGGTCGCGAGCGACGCCGCCGCGGCGGCCGTGTCCTCGTCGAGCGGCAGGGCCGTCCGGCCGGTGGCGACCCCGTCGAGGAGCCGCTCGGCGGCCAGGTCGAGGCGCGCGAGCTCCTCCGACGCGAGCATCCCGATCGCGTACCCGGGCGAGGCGACCGTGCTCTGCACCTGCACCAGGTCGAGCTCCAGCTGCACGAGGGTGCGCAACGAGCGGACGATCTGCACGCCGACCAGGGGCGGCGCGACCGCGATCGCGACGGTCACCAGCCCGGGCCCCAGCAGTTGCAGGTCGGCGAGCGACCGCCAGATCTCCACGACGGTGAGCACCACTCCGAGCGCGACCGCTGCGAGCACGATGTCGCGCGCCGGACGCACCGGTGCGCACAGCAGCAGCGCCGGCCCGACGGCCGCAGCCGCCGTGAGCGGGACCACCGCCCCGTCGATCGGCCAGGTGCCCGCGACGTCCAGCGCGACCGCGGCCCCCCACAGCGCGAGCGCGCCGAGGTACAGCCACAGCGGCAGCTCGTCCGGGAGGCGGAACCGCAGCACCAGGGCGGCGACAAGCGTCACGGCGACGAGCACCCAGGCGGCCACCGTCAGGCCGAGCATCGGGTACTCCGGGACGTTGAGGGCGAACAGGACGAGCAGGAACGCGATCAGGGCGACCGTCGCCACGTTGAAGCCCAGGTCGAGCCGGGCCCGGCTGAGCGCGTCCCGCTCGTCGCCCGCGGTCCCGCGCCCGAGCGTCCGCCGTGGCACCGTGCGCTCATCCACCCCGGTCACTTCGGCACCTCCAGCACCACCGTCGTCCCGCTGCCGGGCGAGGAGAACAGGCGGGCGTTTCCGCCGACGTCGCGCAGGCGGGCCACGATCGACTCCGTGAAGCCCAGCCGGCCAGTGTCGATGGTCGCCACGTCGAACCCCTTGCCGGCATCCGTCACCATGGCGCGCACGTTGGCCTCGTCGTCCGTGATCGTCACGTGGGCCTCGTTCACGCCCGAGTGCCTGCGCACGTTCTCCAGGCACTCGCCGAGCGCGAGCAGGAAGGCGTCGAGCACGTCGCTGGGCAGCAGCACCTGACCGGCGCCGTGCCAGTTGACCTCGAGGCCCATGCGACGGAAGCGCTGCTTCACCGACTCCAGCGTGTTGCCGAGGGTGGACTCCTCCACGGGTTTGAGCTTGTAGTCGCCGGAGCGCGCCGGGTCCGGGGTGAAGCCGAGGCGCAGCTGCCGCAGCAGCGCCGCATCCTCCGCCGCCTGCTCCCGGAGGGCGCTGTGGCTGACGCCGACGCCGGAGTGCGCGAGCAGCGTGAGGGTCGCGAGCACCGTGTCGTGCAGCAGGCGCGCGCTCTGCCGGCGTCGCGCCTCGGTCTCGCTCGCCTGCCGCTCCACCCGGTAGGCGCGGCTCATCGTCGAGATCCGCTTCAGCGTGCGGGGGACCGTGCGCGACAGCCAGACGCCGGTCGCGGTGAGCACGACCCACCCGGTCGCGGTGAAGCCCAGCGGTTCGATCAGCCGCGAGCCCGTCAGCCACAGGGTGAGGGCGAGTGCCGCGACCGTCGCCGTCGCCGACACAACGAGGAGCAGGATGCGGGAGCGGGAGGTGACGGCCGGCACGCAGACGCAGGCCACCCCCGCGGCGCCGATGACGCCCACCGCGCTGATCGCGGACGGCCCGAGCGCGGTACCCGGCAGCAGGTGCAGCAGGATGAGCGCGACGCCGGCGACGACGATGACCCACATCCACAGGGTGAGGCGCAACAGCGAGGCGAGCTGCCACTGCGCATACGCCAGGCAGACCATGAGCACCAGGGACGCCAGGTACAGGGCGATCGGCAGGGAGCCGGGGACGCTCAGGCAGATCAGCGCGGTCGCCGTCGCGGTCAGGCCGACACTGCGGGCGGTGGAGGCGAGGAGACGATCACGCTCCTTCTGGATGCGCGACATGCCCCTCCATCTCCGTCACTCCGTCAGGAGCCGCCGCAGCTGTGTGCTGACGGCGTCGTCCTCGATCAGGAACCCGTCGTGGCCGAAGTCCGAGCGGATCACCACTGGAACTCTACCGTCCAGCGTGTCCGGAACGTGGTAGGCGATCTGCTCCTGCCCCTCGACGGGGAAGAGCCGGTCGCTGTCGATGCCGACGACGAGCGTGCGGGCGGTCACCCGCGACAGCGCCGCGGCCAGCCCGCCGCGGCCCCGGCCGACGTCGTGGGAGTTCATCGCCTCCACCAGGGTGAGGTAGCTGTTGGCGTCGAACCGGCGCGTGAACTTGTTGCCGTGGAAGTCGAGGTACGACTCGACGGCGAACCGGCCGCCGCCACCGAGCGGGCTGATGCCGCTCTGCCAGGCGCGCTGGAACCGCTCGTTGAGCTCGGACGGGCTGCGGTAGTTCAGCAGGGCCATCCGGCGCGCCAGCGCCAACCCGCGGTGCGGACCGTCGCCGTCCTCCGCGTCGTAGTACTGGCCGCCCCGGAACAGGGGGTCGGTGCGCACCGCCTCGATCTGGACGGAGTTGAGGGCGATCTGATCGGCGGTCGAGTACGGGGGAGCGGCGATCACCGCGAGGCGCTCGACGCGGTCCGGGAACATGACCGCCCACTCCAGCGCCTGCATGCCGCCCATCGAACCGCCGACGACCGCACCCCAGCGTTCGATGCCGAGGGCGTCGGCCAGCGCCGCCTGCGCGTTGACCTGGTCCCGGATGGTCGTGAACGGGAAGCGCGGCCCCCACTCGGCGCCGTCCGGCGCGAGGGAGGCAGGGCCGGTCGTGCCCTGGCAGCCGCCGAGCATGTTGGGAGCGACGACGAACCAGCGGTCGGTGTCGATCGCCTTCCCCGGGCCGATGATCCCCTGCCACCAGCCGGGCGTGGCGTGGCCGCGGCCGGCGGGGCCGGTCGCGTGCGAGTCGCCGGTGAGGGCGTGCAGCACCAGCAGGGCGTTGTCGCGTTCGGCGGTGAGCTCGCCCCAGGTCTCGTAGGCGACCCGGACGAACGGGAGGCTGTCGCCGCTCTCGAACGTGAACGCGCCGATGCCGGCGAACTGCCGGTCGCCGACGGGGTCGGACTCCTTCCACGCGCCGCTCGCGGGGGGTTTGCCGAGCAGCGTCTTGGCCTGGGCCTCCGTGATGAAACTCGACGGCGCCGTGTCGGCCGATGTCTGCCACTCCATGCGCTCATTCTTCCTGAGCACGGGGAGCGGGACCGAAGTGTTACGACCGGTCCGTCTCGGCGAGGAGCCTGCGGAGTTCCGCGCTCGCCGCCTCCGACTGGGCCAGCAGCGCCCGGAGGCGGTCGGCGGTCGGCCCCGGCCGCGTCTCGTCGGCCGGCTGCTGCTGCTCCTCGCCGCCGCGCCGCGGGCCGAGGAAGAGGTTCGCGAGGTACCCGGTGAACGTGCCGAAGATGCCGACGCCGACGATGATGATCGCCGTCCCGATCAGCCGGCCGGCGTTCGTCACCGGGTACTGGTCGCCGTAGCCGACGGTGGAGATCGTGACGATCGTGTACCAGAGCGCGTCGGAGGCCGAGCGGATGTTGGCGCCGCTCGCGTCCTCCTCGACGGCGAGCACCGAGAGACTGCCGAACTGCAGCACCAGGATGCCGAGCAGCAGCAGGGTCATCAGGGCGCTGTTCGCGCGATCGTGCAGCAGCGTCCTCCCGATCGCCCGGATGCCGACCTCGCGCAGCAGCCGAACGACGCGTAGCAGCCGGAAGACGCGCAGGACCTTCAGCTGCGCGAACGGCAGGCTCGCCAGCAGGTCGGCCCACCCGAAACCGCGGAAGAAGTACCGGCCGGCTGACGGCGCCGTCAGCAGCCGGTAGAGGAAGTCGCCGAGGAAGATCACGCTGAACAGCGCGTTCATGGCCGACAGGATGAGCTGGAGCGAGGGATCGGAGGCGAACGCGTACACGAGCACGAGGTTCGCGATCGACAGGATCGACAGAAGGCCGATGAAGATCTCGTAGGCGGTGTTCTTCAGTTCGGAGCGGACCTTCCTCGCCCCGCGTGGTGTGGTCATGGCCACATTGTGCTGCGGCGGTCCACGCCGCGAGGAGACACCATCCACTGGCGAGTACGCGAAGAGTGCCCGCGGAACCGGGGTTCCGCGGGCACTCTTCGCGTAGTGGATGGTTGGGGCGTTACGCGCGCGCGGCCTCCACGACCGAGCGGGCCGCGGCGAGGCCGGCGGACAGGTCGGCCTTCAGGTCGTCGATGTTCTCCAGGCCCACCGAGAGGCGCACCAGGCCGGGGGTGACGCCCGCGGTCAGCTGCTGCTCCGGGGTGAGCTGCGAGTGCGTCGTCGACGCCGGGTGGATGACGAGGCTGCGCACGTCTCCGATGTTCGCCAGGTGGCTGAACAGCGAGAGGTTGTCGACCAGGGCCGCGCCCGCATCCACACCGCCCTTGAGCTCGAACGACAGCACCGCGCCGACGCCCTTCGGGGCGTACTTGTTGGCCGCCGCGTACCAGGGGCTCGTCGGCAGGCCGGAGTAGTTCACCGAGGCGACGTCGGGGTGCGCCTCGAGGAACTCGGCGATCTCCTGCGCGTTCTGAGTGTGCCGCTCGACGCGCAGCGAGAGCGTCTCGATGCCCTGGATGAGCTGCCAGGCGCTCGCCGGGGCGATGGCCGAGCCGAGGTCGCGCAGCAGCTGCACGCGGGCCTTGATGATGTAGGCGAGGCCGTCGCCCACTGCGGCCGTGTAGCTGGCGCCGTGGTACGACGGGTCCGGCTCCGTGAGCCCCGGGAACTTCGCCACGTTCTTCGACCACTCGAACGTGCCGCCGTCGACGATGATGCCGCCGATGACGGTGCCGTGGCCGCCGAGGAACTTGGTGGCCGAGTGGACGACGATGTCGGCGCCGTGCTCGAACGGGCGGATGAGGTACGGGGTGGCGATCGTGTTGTCGACGATCAGCGGGACGCCCGCCTCGTGCGCCACGTCGGCGACCAGGGCGATGTCGAGGATGTTGATCTTCGGGTTGCCGATGGTCTCCGCGAAGAACAGCTTGGTGTTCGGGCGGACGGCGCGGCGCCACTCGTCGGCGTCGTCCTGGTTCTCGACGAACGTGGTCTCGATGCCGAGCTTGGCGAGCGTGTACTTGAACAGGTTGTACGTGCCGCCGTAGATCGAGCTGGAGGAGACGATGTGGTCGCCGGCCTGCGCGATGTTCAGCACCGCGAAGGTCTCGGCCGCCTGGCCGGAGGCGACGAGGAGGGCACCGGTGCCCCCTTCGAGCGCGGCGACGCGCTCCTCGACGACGGCCTGGGTCGGGTTCTGGATGCGCGTGTAGATGTTGCCGAACTCGGCCAGCGCGAACAAGTTCTTGGCGTGCTCAGCGTTGTTGAACACGTAGGAGGTGGTCTGGTAGATCGGGGTCGCCCGGGCGTTGGTCACCGGGTCCGGCGCGGCGCCGGAGTGGATCTGCTTCGTCTCGAACTGCCATTCGGCGGCGTCGGTCATGGCTTCTCTCTTTCGGGTAGGCATGTGGGCGGGTCGTAGGAAGGCTATTCGCGTCACCGCGCGCGGGCAACGCCTCCGAAACACGCCGTAACCCGCCAGAATGGCCTCATGGCGAGACGTGTGGTCGTGACGGGAGCGAGTTCGGGCATCGGGGCGGCGACGGTCCGCGCCTTCCGCGAGCGGGGGTGGGACGTGGTCGGCGTGGCCCGGCGGGAGGACCGCCTGCGGGCGCTCGCCGCCGAGACCGGCGCCGAGGTGTTCGCCGCCGACCTGACCAGGCAGGAGGACGTGGATGCGCTCCGCGACCACCTCGCCGCGACCGGCGGCGTCCACGCGCTCGTGAACAACGCCGGCGGCGCGCACGGGCTCGACTCGGTCGAGTCCTCCAGCGTCGACGACTGGGTGTGGATGTACGAGATCAACGTCATCGGCACCAAACGCGTTCTCTCCGCGCTGCTGCCGCTGCTGCGTGAGGGGGCACGGGAGACGGGTCACGCCGACATCGCGGTCGTCACCTCCATCGCCGGCCTCACCGCGTATGTGGGCGGTGGAGGCTACAACGCGGCGAAGTTCGCCGAGCATGCGCTGACCGAGGTGCTGCGGCTGGAGCTGAACGGCGAGCCCATCCGCGTGGTCGAGATCGCCCCCGGCATGGTCGCGACCGAGGAGTTCTCCCTCGTGCGCTTCGGCGGCGACCAGGCCCGGCGCGACGCGGTCTACGAGGACGTCCCTGAGCCCCTGTCGGCGGAGGACGTGGCCGAGACGATCGTGCACGCGCTGACCCTGCCGCGCCATGTCGACCTCGACCTGATCGTGGTCAAGCCGGTGGCCCAGGCCGCGCCGTACCGGCTGCACAAGGGCGAGCTGAAGGTCAGGACCGAAGGCTGACGCCATGGGGATCGCGAGCGACGCGAGGCGCGAGCGCTGGGAGCGGGCGACCGCCTGGCCGGCCATGGCGGCGTCGTTCCTGTTCCTGATCGCCTACTCCTGGGACACCCTCGATGAGCGCCAAGGCCCGGGTTTCCACAGCGGTGTCGCCGTGCTGCTGCTGGCAGTGTGGGCCTTCTTCCTGCTCGACTACGTGGTGCGGTTCACGCTCGCCGAGCACAAGGGGGACTTCGTCCGGCACTCGATCATCGACCTGCTCTCGGTGATCATCCCTCTGGTCCGGCCGTTCCGGCTCCTGACCGGACTGCGTCGCATCCCCGCGCTGCGTGGGAACACCGCTTCACACCTCCGGCGGCGGGTGATCATCGTCGCCGGTGTCAGCGTCCTGATGTTCATCTACGTGATCGCGCTCGCCGAGTTCCGCGTCGAACGGTATGCCGACGGCTCCAACATCCGCAGCTTCGGCGACTCGCTCTGGTGGGCGTGCGTGACCATGGCGACCGTCGGCTACGGCGACTACTACCCGGTGACCGTCCCCGGCCGCCTCCTCGCGGTGGTGCTCATGATGGGCGGCATCGCGATCGTCGGCACCGCGAGCGCGACCATCGTCAGCTACCTCAACGAGCGGACGCAGCACCTGCGGCGCCACGACGACTCCCGCGACGACCGTGGACGGCCGCACGACGGCCGCGAGGACCGCGGCTGACGATCACTCCTCGGCGATGCTCACGCACGCACGCAGCAGCTCGAGCGCCTGACGTCCGTCGCGCACGGTGAACTCCTGGCGATCGCCCGTGCGGTCCCGCACCGCCCGATCCAGCAGTTCAGCGTGCTCCGGCCAGCGCTGGGCGGCGTAGTCCGCCGCCGCCGTCTTCGAGAGCACCTCGCCCGTGTCGATCGTCGCCACCAGGCGGATGGGGCCGAGGGCGACCCAGCGCACCGTCTCCGGGCGCAGCGGGGCGTCGTCCGGCCGCTCGGCGAGTTCGGCCTCCAGGGCGTCGCCGATCCGCTGCCAGTAGTCCTGGAGATTGTCGCGCGAGAACGCGACCACCCCCTGGGCGGTGCCGGGGTGGCGGTCCGAGACCGGGCTCCAGATCACGTCGCCGCCGTCGACGACCCCCTGCACGCCGGATTCGAGCTCCCGCCAGGTCACCCAGCTGAGCTGGGCGCCCGGCAGGGACGAGACGAGCACGCCCTCCACGACCTGCGGCGCGGTCTGCACGATGTCGGGCCCGCGGGCGATCTCCGACTCGGTCAGGTACACGCCGTCGATGTGCGGCTCGGACGCGGCGTGCAGCTCCGCCAGGGCCGGGAGGTCGTCGATCGGGTCGCGGGTGACGACGAACACCACGTCGATGTCGCTCACGCCGGGATGCCAGTCCCCGGCCGCGGCGGAGCCGGTGACGATCGCGCGGCTCACCAGCCCGGGAGCGCGGCGTCTCTGCTCAAGCAGGAACTGGGTGAGGGCGTCGGCGACGGCGGGCGGGAGCTGCTCGGGCATGATCACTCCATGGCGGGTTCGGGTGGTTCGACGGGTTCGGGGTCCGCGAACGCCAGCCGCGGCACGAAGAACAGCAGGACGGTGGCGAGAAGAGCGCCGAGTCCGCAGATGGTCCAGACCAGCATGTAGCCGAACAGGCTGGCCGCGGTGGTCGTCACGGTCGCTGCGCCGGCCAGCAGCACCACGCCGAAGACGGCGGACGCGAACGACCCGCCGATCGTCTTCGTGGTGTTGGTCAGGGCGGTGGCGATGCCGGTCTGGCCGCGCGGCGCCGCGGCGGCCGCCGCGGCGGGCAGCGCTCCGACGAGCGCGCCGGAGCCGACGCCCGCGATGGCCATGTTGGTGAACACCTCCCACGTCTGGAGGTGGAACGGCAGGAACAGCAGATAGCCGACGGCGACGAGGAAGGACGCGCCGATGAGCGTCACGCGCGGGGTCAGCCACGACGAGACGAGCGGGAACAGCAGTGCCCCGACGATCATCGAGATCAGGTAGGCCCCGATCAGGATGCTGCGCTGACCGGCCGTCAGGCCCAGCCCGTATCCGTTCGCCGGGTCGGTGCCGGCATAGGTGCTGAGGGGGGCCTGCGCTCCGAGCAGGCTGATCCCGATGAGCCCCGCGGTGAGCTGCACCGGCCACATCGTGGGCTTCCGGAGCACCCGCAGGTCGATGGCCGGGTCGCTCTGCCGCAGCTCCCAGCGGGCGAACGGGAGGAACGAGAGCAGCCCGAGCACGATGAGCCCCCACACCCACCAGGTGCCGACGCCGTTGAGGCGCAGGAAGGTGAGACCGGAGGTGATGAGCAGGAGCCCGAGCGCGAGGAGGGTGAAGCCGACACCGTCGAGCGAGCGACCGGGCACCGGTTCCGACTCGGGAACGCCGAACAGGATGGCGAAGAAGACCAGGGTCACGGCGACGGCGGGCACCGTCAGGGTGAGCGCGACGTTGCCGCCCAGCGCCTCGAACAGCAGGCCGGCGCCCACCGCGCCGAGGATGGCGCCCGCCTCCAGTGCGACCACGAGCAGCCCCGCGGCCCGCCGGGTGCGTGAGGCCGCCGCGCCCGTGCGCCGGCCGCGATCGAAGATGAGCGCCACTTCGAGCGGCAGCCAGACGACGTAGAAGCCCTGCAGCGCGAACGCGAGAAGGTACGAGACGAAGTCGCCGGAGAACGCGAGCGTCCAGGTGGCGAGCGCCGTCACCGCGGTCGCGATCAGCAGGATGCGCTTGTGCCCGAACATGTCGCCGAGCTTCGCGAGCACCGGCAGCACGAGCGCGGAAACGAGCAGCTGCGCCGCCTCGAACCAGTTGTAGTCGGCGTCGTGGATGCCCAGATGCTTCACGATGTCGGAGATCAACGGCACGTAGTAGCCCTGCAGGATGCCGCTGGTCAGCTCCACGAGCGCGAGCCAGCCGATGAGGCCTGCCATGGCCCCCACGGCGACGGTGGCCCGGCGCGGGGCCGACGTCCTCTCCGATGTCATGCGCGGATGCTAACACCGGCGCACCCCCGGTACGGTAGAACAATGGCCAGCGAACTCGACGATTCCGGTGCAGACGTCCTCCAGGAGACGGAACGGGAGGTCCTCGGCTGGCTGGAGTTCGGCGAGGCGTCCCGTCATCTCGCTGGCGAGGTCGTCGAGTCGGGGTTCGAGCCGGACCTGGTGGTCGCCATCGCGCGCGGCGGCCTGCTGCTCGCCGGCGCCATCTCCTACGCCCTCGGGATCAAGGCGTGCGGCGCCCTCAACGTCGAGTTCTACACCGGCGTCGACTCGCGGCTGCCCGAGCCCGTCGTCCTCCCGCCGATGCTCGACTCCTCGGCCCTGAACGCCAAGCGCGTGCTGCTCGTCGACGACGTCTCCGACTCCGGCCGCACCCTCGCGATGGTCGTCGACCTGATCGCCGCCTCCGGCGCCGACGTGCGCACGGTGTGCCTCTACTCGAAGCCGCGGACCGTGCTCGAGCCGGACTTCGTCTGGCGCCGCACCGACCGCTGGATCACCTTCCCGTGGTCGGCCCTGCCGCCGGTGACCGCCGCCATGCACTGACGCCCGTGCCGAAGACGCTCGCCGAGCTCGCCGCCGACGGCTCGATGGACGCCGGCTGGGCGGCCGCGCTCGAACCGGTCGCCGATCGCATCGCCGCGATGGGCGAGTTCCTCCGCGCCGAGGTGGCCGCCGGACGGCCGTACCTGCCGGCCGGCGACGCCGTGCTGCGCGCCTTCCGCGCCCCGCTCGCCGAGGTGCGGGTGCTCATCGTCGGACAGGACCCGTACCCGACGCCCGGCCACCCGATCGGCCTGTCGTTCGCCGTGGAGCGGCACGTCCGTCCGCTGCCGAAGAGCCTGCAGAACATCTACCGCGAGCTGCGCGACGACCTCGGCCTGACGCCCCCGCCGCACGGCGACCTGAGCGCGTGGGCCGACAACGGCGTCATGCTGCTCAACCGCGTCCTCACCGTCCGCCCCGGCGAGCCCGCATCGCACCGCGGGAAGGGATGGGAGGCGGTGACCGAGCACGCCATCCGCTCGCTCGTCGCCCGAGGCCGGCCGTTCGTGTCCATCCTGTGGGGGAGGGACGCCGCCACGCTGAAGCCGCTGCTCGACGGCAACCCGGTCATCGAGTCGCCGCACCCGAGCCCGCTCTCCGCCTCGCGGGGCTTCTTCGGCTCGAAGCCGTTCTCGCGCGCTAATGCGCTCCTCGAACGTTCCGGCGAGAAACCGGTGGACTGGACCCTGGCTCCGTAATACGCCCGCAACGCGCACGACGTACCCTTGATGTCGTGCTGGAAGAGGAATACCAGGAGCGTCGCGTCCTGCCGCGCCATCTGCGCAAGCAGGAGACGCCGGAGACGCCGTTCGAGTATGCGATCCGCGACGCCCGCCCGGAGGACCTCCCGCACGTGCGCGAGATCTACAACCACTACGTCGCCAACAGCACCGTCACGTTCGACGAGGACGCGATGACGCTGCGCGAGTGGAAGAGCAAGTACGCGTACCTCCACAAGCTCGGGATGCCGTTCATCGTCGCCGAGTCGCCGACCGGCCAGATCCTCGGCTACGCACTGGTGTCGCCGTGGAAGCAGAAGCGCGCCTACCGCTTCACGGTGGAGAACTCGATCTACCTGGGCGCCGCCTCCACGGGCAAGGGACTGGGACCGGTGCTCATGCAGGCCCTCATCGACAAGTCGAAGGAGGCCGGGCTCAAGGAGATGATCGCCGTCATCGCCGACAAGGGCGCGGAGGCCTCGATCAAGATGCACGAGAACTTCGGCTTCACCGAGATCGGGCGGATGGGCCGGGTCGGCTACAAGTTCGACCGATGGCTCGGCACCGTGCTGATGCAGAAGTCGCTGAAGTAACGATTCGGAGACGCGCGTCTTCCGGGTCTCTCGCGCCCGATAGCGTGAGCGTGTCGCGAAAGCCGGATGAATACCTCGGGGGGAATATATGAGCGTCAACCGACTTGTCGTGGTCGCGGTAGCGGTAGTCGTCGGAGCGGTGCTCGCCGGATGCTCAGGGGCGGCGTCTTCCGCCCGGCCGACCACATCGCCCACGGCGACACCGACGCCCACCCCGTCTCGCGCCTCCGCTCCGTCGCTCCGGGTTCCCGCGACGTGCGATGAGCTGGTCCCCGCGTCGGTGATCGCCAAAGCGCGCACCGCTGTCGCGCCGCTGACGGTCACGCCGGCGCCCACTCCGGCCGCCTACGCCGACGAACGCGCCGGTGTGCTCAGCTGCAGTTGGAGTTCCGCGGAGCAATGGGGGAACACGGCCGCCGTGCAGATTTGGCTGAAGGTCGTTCCCGACGCGACCTCCCAGGCGATCGCCGACGACCGGAACGGCAGCTTCGGCCTGGGGACCACGCAGACGGTCGCGGGCTCTCCCGACAGCTTCCGATCGTGCGCAGAAGGGTTCTTCCAGCTGTGCGGCTTCGAAGCTCTGGCCGGCGGCTACGGCATCTCCGTCGGTGTTTGGGACTATGGTTCGGCGACTTTCGCCTCCCAGTCTGCAGTCCTCGATGCGTTCATCGCCGCGACTGTCCCCGCGGTCACCGCCCTTCCTGCTCCAGCGCCGCTGTGGCAGCCGGAGGGCGCGGGGCTTCGGGGTGCATCCGATTGCGACGCCCTGCTCACGATCCCGCAGCTCCTTTCGGCCACCGGCTGGCAGGGCGCACACGCGTACAAGGGCGACGACGGCGAGAACGCCCTCTCGACCCTCGAGACGAACAGACGCGTGGGCTCCTACTGGTGCGCGTTCAGCTCAGACCAGGCGTCCGAGGGTGTCTCCGCTTCCGTGCTCCCCGGCGGGGCATCGTTCGCGCCGGCGGCCCGGCCGAGCGACGCGGTGGACCTTCCCGGGGTGGGCGAGTCCGCCTACGTCACGCCGGACGGCGAGCTGAACGTGATCGCTGCACACGGCTGGGTGCAGGTCCAAGGCAAGACGCTCAGCCGCGAGCAGCTGACGGCGCTCGCGAAGCAGGTGCTCGTCAACGTCGGCTACACGGGCTGACCGGCGCTAGGCTCGCCCCCGTGAGCACAGTGACCCCTGAGACCGGACAGGTCGCCGCCGCCGCACCCGCGCGGCCGGCCAACCTGCCGCTGCGAAAGCGTCCGTTCGACATCTTCTTCATCGTGATGTTCTCGCTGTTCATCGTGACTTGCATCATCAGCGACGCCATCCCGACGCTGGGCATCCCGCAGACCGCGACGACGACGAACATCCTCGCCCAGTGGAACTACACGTACTCGTCGCAGTACGACCCGCTGTACATGCAGGAGCCGCTGTGGCTGCGGTTCATCACCGGCACGAGCGCGTTCGTCTACCTGCCGTTCTACGTGTTGCTGGTGATCAGCCTGGTGAAGGGGTTCAACTGGATCCAGCTGTTCGCGGTCATCTACGCGACCATGATCATCAGCCTCACCGCCATCCCGATCTTCGGCGTCGAGTTCTTCGGCCCGGTCGGGCAGCGCACCCCGAACCCGGTCGTGTTCCTGCTCTACAACGGCCCCTACGTGCTCGTACCCTTGCTGTTGCTGATCCGGATGCGCAAGCCGCTGCCGTTCACGAGGAGGTTCTGACGATGCCGCTGCTGGAAGACCTGACCGTCTACGAGGACGGCGACCGCTACGACGTCTACGACCACTCCTTCCCCGACGAGGATGCCGAGCTCGGCCGTGGCCGGCTGCTCGGCGCGGTGACGGTGACGCCGGAGGGTGAGTACGTCCCGGCCGGTGTCGGGGCCGTCTACCCGTTCGTCGCGCCCGCGCGCACGCTCGACGAGGCGCTGGAGGCGTTCGTCGGGTCGGCCTGAGCGCGGGCGACGGACGCCGTCGGGTACGTCAGCGATCGAACGTTCGAATCTCCTGCCGGGCCGCCTAACGTCGGAGATTCGAAGGCTGAGTCGCCAAATCTCCGACGGTTGTCAGGCGGGGTGCCGCGCTCCGAGTTCCAGGAGTCCGACGCCGCCGATGACGAGCACAAGGCCCGCGATCTGCACCCAGGTCAGCGATTCCTTGAAGAACACCCAGGAGATGATCGCGATGGCGGCCACGCCGACCGCCGACCAGATCGCGTAGGCGATGCCGAGAGGGACCCCGCGGCCGAGCGCGAGGGAGAGGGCGAAGAACGACGCAACGTAGCCGACGACGACGATCGCGAAGGCCCACCACTTGGCGTTGTCGCCCGAGGTGAACTTCAGGAACGTGGTCGCGACGACCTCGGTCGCGATGGCGACCGCCAGGAAGAGATAGCCGAGCACGGATGCCACGCTAGCGAAAGCCGGGGCGTCCGCTCTGCTCCCGCTATGAGTTCACCGCACGTTCCGTTCCGTGTCGCCGGCTCGCCCTAACCTGAGGGCGACGACATCGTCGGCCGGAGCGGAACCCGCGCCGGCCGAGTGAGGCCGATGGCACGAAACCGTGGCCGGGAGTTGCGAGACTCCCGGCCACGTCCATGTCCGGCACCGGTCGTCAGCCGCGTCGGAGGGCCTCGACGAACACTTGGAGGTTCGAGCTCAACACTTCGCGGCAACTGCCGGCCCAGTCCACTGCGGCGCGCGCGTGTCGGCGTCGATGGTCGCTGAGCCGCTCGTCGCCCGCGTTCGCCCCCTCGATCCGGATGATCGAGTCCTGGCAGGCGAAGACCGCCTCGATCAGAACATCGGCCGGCAGCTCCGGGTCGTAGCCGTCAGCGAGAAGCCGCAGCCGCCGCGCCTGATCGACCACCGGCACGTTGCCCACGGCGTGGATGCACCAACTCCATCCCGCATAGCCGACGTCCTCCATGGGATCGCCGGGGTGAACGCTGTCCCAGTCGATCAGCGCCACCGGCATCCCCTCCGCCATGATCACGTTGAACGGACCGGGGTCACCGTGGACCAGGCACTCGGCACCTGAGGCGAGCGGGATTCCGCGGGTGACCTCGTGGAGTTCGCGCAGCATCCCGCCGACGGCCGCATAGGAGCGCTCGTCGCGCTGCGAGGGGTGGTCGGTGGTCGCCCCGGGGACGTAGGAGAAGGTGTCGCGGCCTTCGGCGTCCAGGCCGAGGTAGGTGGGCGCCCAGGTCACGCCGGCGGCGTTCAGGGCCAGAAGGACATCGCTCGCGAAGGCCGAACGATGGTCGCGGGGGCGTCGAACGGTTCCGCCCGCTTTGACGACGCCCGCGGTCGTATTGCCGCCGGCCAGCGACTCCTCCATCGGACCCCGATCCTCGTGACGAGCATGCGGCCGTGCTGCATGGTCAGCCGGGTGGCAGGGCATGGCCATATCCATGTCCGCCGCGGATATGTGCGTTTAGGTACCTTTGCATGCGTATATAGTTGTGACATGACCGAGCTGATGAGTGTGAAAGAAGTGGCGGACGAGTTGCGCGTGCAGCCGCGCACGGTCCGCGAGTACATCCGGACCGGGGCGCTCCGGGCCACGCGGATCGGCAAGAACTACAGAATCCGCGTGCAGGATCTCGCGCTCTTCACTCGAGAGGGCACCTCGCTGCCGAACGTCGTCGACGCGCCAGATGAGGCTGCGTCGACCGCGGCGGTCCTCTTCCCCTCGCAGGCCACGGTCCTCTTCGACATCGGCGCAGGCGACGACCTCGCGGTCGAGCGCATCACGACCCTCGTGACGGCGGCGGGGTTCGCTGCGGGAATCGACCTGCACCTCTCGACGGTCGCCGGCTCCGCTGCGATCAAGGTCATCCTCACCGGGCCAGTGGGAGGCGTTCTCGACGCCGCGGCCGCGGTGCGACGTGTCCTGGAGCTGACGCATGAATGAGCCGTCGGCGGTCTTCCGGACGCCGGAGGGGGAGCGGGCGTTCCGCATCGCGTACGACGAGACCGCGGAGCAACTCGTCCCCGCCGCCGAGCGGCTTCGTATCCCCACTGCCTCCGGGGTCGTTCACGGGCTGGCGACAGGCCATCCAGCGGCGCCCCCGGTGATCCTCCTTCACGGGTCGGGCGCGACCTCTGTTGGATGGGCCGCGGAGCTCTTGGACCTCGGCCGCGACCACCGCGCGATCGCATTGGACCTTCCGGGCGAGCCCGCCTCCGAGCCTGGATCCCGCCTTCCGCTCACACCTGGAACGCACGCCGCCTGGCTGACCGAGGTGCTGACGGCCCTCGGCATCGAACGCCCGGTGGTCGTCGGGGAGTCTCTGGGAGGCTGGGTGGCCCTCGACTTCGCGACACGCGTGCCCGAAGCGGCCGGTGCCGTGCTGCTCCTGTCCTCCAGTGGCCTCGGGCCTCGCCGGGTCGCACCGCTGGTGGTCGCCGGCCTTCTCGGGGTCGCGGGTGGTCGTGGGCGCGCCAAAGCTCTGCGCTATCTCACCGGTCCGCATCCCGCACGTGCGGACGCTGCGGAGCGGACCGTATCTCCCTTGACGGCGCTAGCGCTGACGACCTTCGCTCACTTCTCTCCGCGGACCGACGCGCTCCCGGTTTTCGATGACGAGACGCTCGCGCGGGCGTCGTCGCCGATGCGGATCGTCTACGGCGCGCGCGACAGGATGCTCGACGCACCCGTCGCAGCGAGCCGGGCACGTAAGCGGATCCGCGATGCTGACGTCGTGCTCATGGACGGGGTCGGTCATCTCATCCCCGACCGCGCCGACGCCGTCGGTTCCTTCGTTCGGATCCAGACCGCCGCCGGCGAGCCATGAGCGACTCCGCACCGCCGGAGTGAGGATGTGGCCGGGAGTCGCGGGACTCCCGGCCACGTCCACGTCCGGACCCCCTCCGGACGTGGATGTCGGCTCAGCTGCGGGGCGTCGCCCTGCTGAGCACCGCGTAGCCCGCCGCGGCCGCGATGACGGTCGGCAGGAGCAGCCAGGCGGTCACCCCGACCGGGCCGCTCGTGGCGAACCACTCGCCGACGGCGGGCCAGCTCTGCGTGTAGGTGATGAGGGCGACCGCACCGACCACCAGCAGCGCGAGCGTGGCGCCGGCGACGAGGATGCCGTACATCCGCCAGCGCATGAACAGCGTCGCCGAGAAGGCGCCGACCGCGAAGAAGAACAGCATCGCGGCGAACACCATGAACAGCCGGCCCGCGAACGTCTCGTCGGCGAAGTACACCGAGGTGAACAGGTGGCCGCCGAGCCCCCAGCCGTTCGTCCACTCCTCGAGAGTCGACAGCAGGGCGAACCCGATCGCGTACCCGGCGGCCAGCAGGAGGAAGGTCAGTCCGGAGCCGATCGCGAAGTCGCGGCGGGTGACGCTGTAGCCGAGCGCGAAGGGAAAGGTGGAGGAGACGATCTGGATGGCGATCACCATCATGTAGACGAAGATGTAGAACGCTCCGCCGCTCCACTGCGTGCCGTCCATCGCGTCGACCCGGTCCGCGGGTGCGGTCGCCGACCAGATGATCCACCAGATCAGCCAGTTCACGACGCCGATGAAGAACATAATCAGCGCGGGGATCCAGATCACCGTCCACTTGTTGACCAGGTTCAGCCGGACCACCCGCCAGATGCGCTCTTTCGCGCCGGTCGTGGCGGCCGGCGCCCGGCCGGGTGCGGCGGCGGGGTGTGCTGCGGTCATGCGCTCTGCTCGATTCCTGTCTCGTGGGTGTCCGTCGCGCGGACCCCGGTGGTGCGGACGATCAACTGCTGGAGGGACACCGGCGCGAGCTCCAGGCCCGCTGCGGCTGCCTCCGCCCGGTCGGCCGGCCCGAGCCCTGCAACGGTGACGGAGGCGAGGCCGCCGAGGCCGTCGCGGTGCACGACCTCCCGGCCGCGGACGAAGGCCTCGACGGAGACGCGTGGGCCGACCACCGTGCTCGCGGAAGTGCGCAGCGTCTCGGCGTCCTCATCCATCAGGATGCGGCCCTGGTCGATGACGATCACGCGCTCCAGCAGGTTGGCGACCTCGTCGATCAGGTGCGTCGACAGCACCACCGTGCGCGGGTGCTCCGCGTAGTCCTCCAGCAGGCGGTCGTAGAACAGCTGCCGGGCGACCGCGTCGAGACCCAGGTACGGCTCGTCGAAGAAGGTGAGCGGTGCGCGGGAGGCGAGGCCGACGATCACGCCGATGGCGGAGAGCTGGCCGCGGGACAGCTTCTTGATGCGGCGGTTCAGCGGGAGCCGGAACTCCTCCACCAGCCGCTCCGCGAAGTCCGCATCCCAGTTCTCGAAGAACCAGGGCGCGCTCCGCAGCACGTGCTTCGGCTGGAAGTCCTCCGGGTAGCGCTGGCTCTCCTTGATGAAGCAGATGTTCTGCAGCACCCGTGCGTTCTCGGTGGGCTTCTCGCCGAAGACGTGGATGTCGCCCTGCGTAGCGAAGTCCTGCCCGGTGATCAGCTGCATCAGCGTGGTCTTGCCCGCGCCGTTGCGGCCGAGCAGCCCGTGGATGCGGCCGGTCTCGATGCGGAGGTCGACGTCATCGACGGCGGCGAAGGTCCCGAACCGCTTGGTCAGGCCCGTGACCTGCACCGCCGGGGCGATGGAGGCGGGGGCGGGGGCGGCGCTCATGCGCTCAGTCCTTTCGTGAGGGGAGTGGCCGGTTCCGGCGCTGCGGCCGTCGCGATCATCCGGGAGAGCTGGTCGGGGCCGATGCCGAGCTTGGCGGCTTCGGCCAGGAGGGGGCGGACGTACTCGTCGCTGAACGCGTCGCGGCGTTTGGCGACGAGTCGCTCGCGCGCGCCGTCGGAGACGAACATGCCGATACCTCGCTTCTTGTAGAGGATCCCCGCGTCCACGAGGAGGTTCACGCCTTTGCCCGCGGTCGCGGGGTTGATGCGGTAGAACGCGGCGAACTCGTTGGTCGACGGCACCTGCGTCTCCGTCGGGTAGACCCCGTCGATGATGTCGTCCTCGATCTGTTCGGCGATCTGCACGAAGATCGGCTTGCCTTCGTCGATCATCCGAGCTTCACCGGTTCATTACTCATGTAACTAACCAACCAGGTTCACCACTACTTTGTCAAGAGCCGGCGTCACGTTCCACGGTGCCGGTGCGTCCGAAGGGTATGGGCTGGCTGCTGGTTGTCGGGTGCGTGGTCGCACTCGCCGTCCTCCTCGAGCGAGTCGCGGACCGCATCGGGGTCGCGGCCGCGCGCGCCGTCGTCGACCGGGCGGAGATCGGCGAGCCGACCCACCGTGACCCGGTTACCGGCCGCGGGCCAGCTGCGCTCGAAGCGCTGTCGCCGCGGTTCCGCGAGGTGCAGGTGCCGGTCGGCGGGGGAGTCGCCCCTGCCTGGGAGATCGAGCCGACGGAGGGCGGGCGCTCTGCGACCTGGGCGGTCCACATCCACGGGCTGGGGTCGACGCGTGCCGGAGCCCTCCGAGCCGTGGCCGCCGCCGACGAGCTCGGGATGACGTCGCTCGTGGTCTCGTACCGTGGCGACGGCGAAGCGCCTGACGGCGATCGGGTGTCCTCGCTCGGGTTGCGCGAGTGGAGCGATGTGGATGCGGCCATCGGCCACGCGCGGGACCACGGCGCAGAGCGTGTCGTACTGATCGGCTGGTCGCTGGGAGGGGCGATCGCGCTGCAGCTGACCGAGCGCAGCATCCATCGCGACCTGATCGACCGCCTGGTGCTGATCGGTCCCGTCACCGACTGGCGCGCGGCGGTCCGCCAGGGGGCGAGACAACGGCGGCTGCCGGGGTGGGTCGCGGCGGCGGCGCTGCGCACCCTCTCCGACCGCCGCGGCAGTGCCCGCGTGGGGTTGCCGGAGCCGATCGACTTCGTCCAGCTGGACTGGACGCGTCCGGAACGGCTCACGGTGCCGACCCTGGTCATCCACTCGGCGGGGGACCGGCACGTGCCCCTCTCGTGCTCCGTGCTGTTCGCGATGGCCAACCCGGCCCTGGTGCGGCTGATCGAGTCGTCCCCTGCGGAGCACGGCTGGGAGTACAACGTCGACCCGCGCGGCTTCACGGATGCGGTGGTCGAGTTCCTCTCCGCCGCACGGGAGGACGATCGCCTGGGTTAGCCTGGCGCCATGGCCGACCTCCACGAGCTGACCGCACTCGACCTCTGGCAGGAGCTGCAGACCGGGCGCGTGTCGCCACGGGAGCTCGCAGCCCACTACCTCGACCGGATCGAGCGGCTCGACCCGGAGCTGGGCGCATTCGTGACGGTCACACGCGAGCGGGCCCTGGAGCGGGCGGACGAGGTCGCCGCGAACGTGCCAAAGACGGCCCCGCTGTGGGGGCTTCCCTCCGGGGACAAGGACCTGTGGCAGCGCGCCGGTGTCCCCACCCGTTTCGGTTCGCGCGCCATGGCCGGGTTCGTCCCGGAGGAGAGCGACGAGATCGTCCGCACGCTCGACGCCGCGGGCGCCGTCAGCCTCGGCAAGACGAACGCGCCCGAGTTCGGACTCCCGGCCTACACGGAGTCGCTCGCCGCCCCACCCGCGCGGAACCCCTGGGACACCCGACTCGGCGCAGGCGGGTCGAGCGGGGGCGCGGCCGTCGCGGTCGCCGCCGGGCTGCTGCCGTTCGCGCCCGGGTCGGACGGCGGCGGCAGCATCCGCATCCCCGCCGCCGCGTGCGGCCTCGTCGGGCTGAAGCCGTCGCGCGGCCTGGTGCCCGCGGGCAGCGGCATCGACGCTCTCGCCGGACTGGTCGTCGACGGACCGCTCGCCCGCACCACCGCCGACGCGGCGCTGCTGCTCGACGGGATGATCGCGAAGCGCCCCGACGGCACGATCGACCACCACTACACGCTGCGCGCGCCCTACGACGACGACGGCCCCTTCCTCGGCACCGCCGTGCGCGGGGAGGGCCGGTTCCAGCTCGGCGTGATGACCACCTCCGCGTGGGACGGCGCCTACGACATCGAGATCGCGCCGGAGGCCACGGCCGCGCTCGCCGCCGCCGTCGACGCCTTCTCGGGCATGGGGCACGGCCTGGAGGAGACGGCGCTGGAGCCGGACGACAGCTACGCGCCCGCGTTCCGCACCATCTGGCAGGCCGGCGCGGCCCGCATCCCGGCGGAAGGCGAGACCCTGGCGCTGCTCGAACCGCTCACGGCCTGGCTGGTCGAGCGGGGACGCTCGCTCAGCGCCCGCGAGCTGAGCGAGGCGCTGTCGGCGCTGACGGCGTACGAGCGGTCCTTCCTCCGGCAGCTGTCGTCGTTCGACGCCGTGCTCACGCCCGCTATGGCGATGACCCCGCGGCCCGTCGGCTGGTACGACCAGGAGGACGGGGAGCGCAACTTCGCCCAGCAGGTGCAGTACACGCCGTTCACCTCGATGCTCAACGTGACCGGGCTGCCCGCGATCGTGCTCCCGGTGTCGCAGACGGAGGACGGGCTCCCGATGGGCGTGCAGCTGATCGGCCGGCCCGGCGGCGAGCGGACGCTGCTCTCGCTCGCGGCGCAGCTGGAGCGGCGCGTGCGCTGGGCCGAACGGCGCCCTCCGGTCTGGTGATCCGGGAGACGGACTCCCCGAACGCCCGGTGGGCCGCTAGCATGCCCGCGTGAGCGACCAGGATGAGTTCCGCCCGGCGCTCGACGAGGCCGTCGCGCTCGCCGGGCGCTGGCTCGGCGATGTGCGCGATGGACGCATCCCGCCGAGCGCCGACGTCGAGCAGGTGAAGGATGCGCTGGGCCGCGAGCTGCCGGACCGCGGGCCCGGCGCGGTCGAGGTGCTGCGGCACCTCGCGGAGGCGGCGGAGCCCGGGCTGATGCGCATCCACTCGCCCCGCTTCCACGGCTGGGTGATGGGCGGGGCGCAGCCGGTCGCGCTCGCCGCCGACTGGCTGACCTCGGCCTGGGATCAGAACAACGGCCTGCGCGCGGTGACCCCGGGTGTCGCCGGAGCCGAGGAGCTCGCCGCCGAGTGGCTGGTCGACCTGCTCGGACTGCCGGGCGGGTCGGAGGTCGGCTTCGTGACGGGAGCCACGGTCGCCAACCTGGCCGGCCTGCTGGTCGCGCGCGACGAGGTGCTGCGGAGGGCCGGCTGGGACGCCGCCGCCGACGGACTCGCGGGCGGCCCCGCGGTGCGGCTCCTCGTCGGGGCGGAACGCCACGGATCGGTCGACAGCGCCGCCGCGATGGCCGGTCTCGGTCACGGGCGTGCCCTCCCGACCGACGACCAGGGCCGGATGCGCGTGGACGCGCTGGCGGAGGCGCTCGCCGGGGGCGAGGGGCCGGCGATCGTCGTGCTGCAGGCGGGCAACATCCACTCGGGCGCGTTCGACCCGTTCGCGGAGGCGATCGAGACCGCGCACCGCGCCGGGGCGTGGGTGCACGTCGACGGAGCCTTCGGGCTGTGGGCGGCGGCGGCCCCGGCGCTCCGGCCGCTCGTCGCGGGTGTCGCCGACGCCGACTCGTGGGCGACGGATGCGCACAAGACCCTGAACGTCCCGTACGACTGCGGCATCGTCTCCGTCGCGGATCCCGGGGCCCTGCACCGCGCGATGGCGCAGCACGCCGCCTACCTGGCGTCCTCCGACACCGTGGCCGACCCGTCCGACCGGGTGCCGGAGCTGTCGCGGCGCGCTCGCGGCGTCCCGGTGTATGCGACGCTGGCGCAGTTGGGACGGCAGGGGGTCGCGGAGCTCGTGCAGCGGCTGGCCGACTCGGCGACGGTCATCGCCGACGGCGTGCGCGGACTTCCCGGCGGCGAGGTGCTCAACGACGTCGTGTACACGCAGGTGTGCGCGGCGTTCGGGAGCGACGAGCGCACGCGGGCGGTGGGGGAGGCGCTGCTCGCCGACGGCCGCGCGCTCGCCTCCGCGTCGACCTGGCACGGCCGGGCGGTGCTGCGCTTCTCGGTCAGCAACTGGCTCACCGACGCCGACGAGGCCTCCCGGACGGTGGACGCCGTCCGCCGAGCCGTCGCCGCCGTCGGCTGAGCGACTGCGCTCGTTCGGGACGTCTGCGCCTGCGCGAGCGGCCGCGGACGTCCCGAGGGGGCGCAGTCGCGGAGGCGGCGGCGGGTGTCAGCGGCCGGCGGCGTAGCCCTGCATGCCGCGCGGGTTGGCGGCGGCGGAGAGCACGCCCGTCGCCGGGTCGCGACCGACGGAGGAGAGGCGGCCGAGCGTCCAGTCGCCCGCCCGCACCACGCGGTGCCTGCGTTCCGCGAGGCCCGCGATGACGTCGTCGCCCAGGCGGTCCTCGACCACGGCGCCGGCCGGGGTCCAGGTGCGCGGCCAGAACGACTCGGCGATGGAGGTGGTGTGCAGCGCGGGAGCGTCGATCGCCTGCTGCGGCGTGTAGCCTCCCACGATCGTGCGAAGCAGGTAGAGGAGCTGCCACTGGTCCTGTTGGTCGCCGCCCGGCGAGCCGAGAGCGGTGACCGGGATGCCGTCCCGCAGCACGAGCGTCGGCGTCAGTGTCGTGCGCGGCCGCCGGCCGGGCTTGAGCGTCGCGGCGCCGCCCTCCTCCAGCCAGGTCATCTGCAGACGCGTGCCCAGGCAGAAGCCGAGCTCGGGGATGGTGGGCGACGACTGCAGCCAGCCGCCGGACGGCGTCGCCGAGACGATGTTGCCCCAGCGGTCGACCACGTCGAGGTGGCAGGTGTCGCCGCGCGTCTCGCCGCTGCGGGCCACAGTCGGCTCGCCGACGCCCTCTGCCGGGACGCCCGAGGGCGGGGTGTACGAGGTCCGCAGCGGCGGGCGGAACGGCTCCACCCCCGGCACGAGACCCGGGCGGATCTCCGCCGACGCGGTCTCGCCGATCAGCGCGCGGCGCCCGTCGGCGTAGGCGGGGGAGAGCAGCACGTCGAGCGGCACGTCGGCGTCGCCGTAGTACGCGTCGCGGTCGGCATAGGCGAGCTTCTGCGCCTCCAATACGGTGTGGGCGCCGAGTTCGGTCGAGGGGTCGAGCCGGTCGTCGCCGAACCCGTCCAGGATGGCGAGGGTCTGCAGCAGCGCCGGCCCCTGCGTCCAGGCGCCCGCCTTGGCGATGGTGCTGCCGCGGAACTCCAGCGTCACCGCGGGCTCGTAGCCGGCCCGGTAGGCGGCGAAGTCGTCGCTCGCGATGACGCCGGCGTGGTCGGCTCCGTCGGAGTGCCGGTGCGGTGTGCGGACGAAGGCGGCGGCCGCGGTGGCGACCTCTCCGGTGGCCCACTCGGTGCGCGCGGCCTCGATCCGCTGCTCCCGGCTGCCCGCGGGGTCGCCGGCCGCGATCAGGCCGCGGAGGACGCGCGCGTAGGCCGGGTTGGCGATCAGCTCGCCGGGTTCCGGGATGCGGCCGCCCGGCATCCAGTGCTCGGCGGACGTCGGCCAGTGCTCGGCGAACAGGGGCGCGACCGTGCGGATCGTGGCGCACACGCGTTCGAGGACCGGGTGTCCGTCCTCGGCGTAGCCGATCGCGAAGGCCAGCACGTCGGCGAGCTCCCACGTGCCGTGGTCCTTCAGCAGGAGCTGCCAGGCGTCCACGGCGCCCGGAACCGCTGCGGCCAGGGCGCCGGAGCCCGGCACAAGCTCGAGCCCCTCCGCCCGGTAGTGCTCGACGGTCGCGCGGGCCGGAGCCGGCCCCTGACCGCTCAGCACGACCGGTGACGGGTCCTCCGCGGTGGCGAACAGCGCGACGAGATCGCCTCCCGGGCCGTTGAGATGCGGCTCCACCACGTGCAGCACGAAGGCGCCGGCGACGGCCGCGTCGAACGCGTTCCCGCCGCGCTCCAGCACCGCCTGCGCTGCCGCGGTGGCGAGCCAGTGCGTCGAGGCGCTCATCCCGAACGTGCCGTGCAGGGTGGGCCGGGTCGTGAACACGGCAGGCTGAGTGAAGCCCATATCAGCTGACGGGGCCGGTGTACTTCTCGCCAGGGCCCTTGCCGATCGGGTCGGGGATGGCCGAGGCCTCGCGGAAGGCAAGCTGCAGCGACCGCAGGCCGTCGCGCAGGCTGCGGGCGTGCTGGTCGCCGACGTGCGCGGCGCTCGCGGTCACCAGGCCGGCGAGGGCGTCGATCAGCTTGCGCGCCTCATCCAGGTCGGTCTGGGTCTCCGGGTCGTCGGCGAGGCCGGTCTTGACCGCGGCGGCGCTCATCAGGTGCACCGCGGTGGTGGTGATCACCTCGACGGCGGGGACCTCCGCGATGTCGCGGGTGGCCTCCGCGACGCCGCTTGCGTCGTCTGCGGAGTCGTCGAAGGTGAAGGATGTGTCGCTCACTGCTTTCCTCTGCTAGAATTCTTCAGGCTCCGGGACAACTGTCTCGGTACGAAAGTGGAGATTCCTCCCACCCGCGCTTGACCGCTTTACAGGTTACCGGGTCGTTGCACTCCGCCACCGCGTGCGAACGCGGGGGTAGTCAGGGTGCGGTACCAGGCCTGCGATCGAAAAATCGCAGGCCGTGCTGGTGCGTGGAACCTCCTCTTTCGCCGGACCGTCGAAGACGGCCCGTGGCTCATGAAGATCGCTCGATCAGAGGAGAAAGACATCAGCGAACCCCGTACGAATGACCGTATCCGCGTCCCCGAAGTTCGACTCGTCGGCCCCAGCGGTGAGCAGGTCGGTGTCGTCAAGATCGAGGTCGCACTGCGACTCGCGCAGGAGGCCGACCTCGACCTGGTCGAAGTCGCGCCCAACTCCAAGCCGCCGGTCGCCAAGATCATGGACTACGGCAAGTTCAAGTACGAGGCTGCGCAGAAGGCCAAGGAGGCCCGGCGCAACCAGGCGAACACGATCCTCAAAGAGGTCCGTTTCCGCCTCAAGATCGACAAGCACGACTACGAGACCAAGCGCAAGCGCGCCGAAGGCTTCCTGAAGTCCGGCGACAAGGTGAAGGCCATGATCCTCTTCCGTGGACGCGAGCAGTCGCGCCCGGAGCAGGGCGTGCGCCTGCTGCAGCGCTTCGCGGAGGACGTCGCCGAGCTCGGGACCGTGGAGTCGAACCCCACGATCGACGGGCGCAACATGGTGATGATCATCAGCCCGCTCAAGAACAAGTCCGAGGCCAAGCAGGAGGCCAACGCACAACGTGCCGCTTCGAAGGCGCGCGCCCAGGGGCGCGACCAGGAGGCGGTTGCTGAGACAGCCGACGCTGCTCAGTCCGACGAGAGTTCGCCCGCTCAGGCGACGAACGAGGAGAAGTAATGCCCAAGCAGAAGACCCACTCCGGAGCCAAGAAGCGCTTCAAGCTCACCGGCAGCGGCAAGGTGATGAAGCAGCAGTCCGGTATGCGCCACAACCTGGAGCTCAAGTCCAGCCGTCGCACCCGCCGGCTGAACCAGGACCAGGTCGTCCCCGAGGTGGACGCCAAGGTCATCCGCCGGATGCTCGGCAAGTAACGACTCGACACGCACCGAAGAAGGAAATCGACTAATGGCAAGAGTGAAGAGGGCGGTCAACGCCCACAAGAAGCGTCGGGTCATCCTCGAGCGCGCCGAGGGCTACCGCGGTCAGCGGTCGCGCCTCTACCGCAAGGCCAAGGAGCAGGTCACCCACTCGCTGGTCTACTCGTACCGCGACCGCCGTCAGAAGAAGGGCGACTTCCGTCGTCTCTGGATCCAGCGGATCAACGCCGCGTCCCGTGCGAACGGCCTCACCTACAACCGCCTCATCCAGGGTCTGAACCTGGCGGGCGTCGAGGTCGACCGCCGCATCCTCGCCGACCTGGCCGTCACCGAGCCCGCGACCTTCGCGGCCCTCGTCGAGACCGCCAAGAAGGCGCTGCCGGCCGACACCTCCGCCCCGAAGGCGGACGCCGCCGCGTAAGCGACGCACTCATGCGGAACGGCCCGGTCGACTCCTGTCGACCGGGCCGTTCCGTGTTCTCGAAGCGTCGCTAGGCGCCGATCGCGTCCAGGCGTGCGCGCTGGTCGTCGCTCAGCGCGATGCCGCCTGCCGCGGCGTTCTCCTCCAGGTGAGGGATGCTGCCGGTGCCCGGGATGAGGAGGATGTTCTGCGCGTGGCCCAGCAGCCACGCCAGCCCGACCTGGGCCGGCGTCGCGCCGAGCTCCTCCGCGACGGCCTGCACGACCGCGTCGGCCGTGACGCTGGGCAGCTGGGGCAAGCCGCTGCCGAGCGGGAAGTACGGCACCCAGGCGACGCCCTCCGCGAGGCACAGCGCGAGCGTGTCGTCGAAGTCCCGCGAGAGCACCGAGAAGGCGTTCTGCACGCACACGATCCCCGCGGGAAGGGCGTGCTCGACGGTGGCGGGACGGACGGCGCTGAGCCCGATCCCGCCGATCACTCCCTCGTCGCGCAGGGCGATCAGTTCGGCCAGCTGGTCGTCGATGTCGACCAGCTCGTCGTCGGGGACGGTGATGCCGGGGCCGACCTCGGGCCGGCGCAGATTGACGACGTCCAGCCGCTCGCGGCCGAGCGTGCGGAGGTTGGCGTGCACCTGGTCCCGCAGCTGCTCGGGTCGCTGTTCCAGGGCGAGGGGGAGCGCGCCGCCCTCGACCCGGACGGCGCCGACCTTCGTCACAACGGTGACGGCCGGGTCGTCGCCGAAGGCGCGGCGGATGAGGTCGTTCGAGACGCTCCGCCCGTAGAAGTCGGCGGTGTCGATGTGGTCGATCCCGAGTTCGGCGGCGCGGCGCAGCAGCGCTATCGCCGGTGCGGGATCGTGCTCGAAGCGTTCGAGCGCCATGGCGCCGTAGCCGATGCGCGAGACGGCGCGGTCGCCGAGCTGGGCCGTTCCGCCGGGTCGGGTGATGGTTCCGGTCATATCCCCTCCTAGAATGAGGCTGAAGCGGAGGAGCCTCCGCTCTTGCGACCGTAGCACTTAACCGGAGGTGCCTCCACTTTGACCGATGCCATCCGTGCTCCACGACGTCCGCGCGCCGACGCCGCGCGCAACCGCGCCGCGATCCTCGAGGCCGCCCGCAGCGCCTTCACGGCAGCCGGCGAGGACGCGTCGCTCGAGGGCATCGCGCGCTCGGCGGGAGTGGGCATCGGCACGCTGTACCGCAACTTCCCGACGCGCGAGGAGCTCGTCGCGGCGGTCTACGCGAGCGAACTGGATGGGGTGCTCGCCACCGTCCCCGACCTCCTCGCCCGGCACGCGCCGGACGTCGCCCTCCGCGCCTTTCTCGACACCTACGCCGGGTTCATCGCCACCAAACGCGGGATGGCCGAGTCGGTTCGGGCCGGGGCGATCCGGTCGGCCGCCGAGTCGGCGGGCACCCGGCGCCGCGTCAACGAAGCCGTCGGCGTCATCCTCGCCGCCGGCATGGAGCAGGGCGTCTTCCGGCCGGGAACGGAGGCGGACGACGTCACGGCCGCGATGATCGGGGTCTTCCTGACCACGGCGAACAGCGCCGATCCCGAGCAGACCGGACGGCTGCTCGACCTGCTGGTCCGGGGGCTCGCGGCAGGGGAGTAGCGGTCAGTCGTCGGCGCCGTGGCCGCCGGAGCCGTGGTCGTCGCCTCCGCGATCGTCTGCACTGTGGCCGGCCGAGCCGTGGTCGTCTGCTACGTCGTGGGTGGCCGGGTCGTCGGTTCCGTGGTCGTCGCCGATGTCGTGGGTGGCCGGGTCGTCGGTTCCGTGGTCGTCGCCGGCGTCGTGCGTGGCGGGCGCGACCGGGATGACGCTCGGCAGGTCGCTCGGGGTGGGGCGCGGGGTGCGGTCGTCGACCGTCGGAGTGCTGCTCTGCACGACCCGGGGGCCGTCGTCCGCGCCCTCGCCGCCGCCCGTCGCCGCGACCGCAGCCGCCGTGCCGAGCCCCAGTGCGACGGCAGCGCCGCCGGCGATCCACGCCGTCCTCATCCATGTCCTCATGGTTCGACCTCCTCTGGTCTCATGTTCATCACGAGACGCGGGGGCATCCGGTTCAGCGCCCCTAAGCTGGTGCCATGCTGGACAACCCGCGCTCGCCGCGCGTCAGGGCCGTCGCCAAGCTCGCCAAGCGTCCCGCCCGCGCGGAGACGGGGCTCTTCCTCCTGGAGGGGCCGCAGGCCGTCGAGGAGGCGCTCGGCTTCCGCCCGGAGCTGCTCGTCGACCTCTTCGCCACCCCCACCGCGCTGGAGCGGTACCCCGAGATCGCGCGCGCCGCGGCCGACGCGGGCATCGAGGTGGAGTTCGTCACCGAGCAGGTGCTGGACGCCATGGCCGACACCGTCACGCCGCAGGGCTTCGTCGCGGTCGCACGGCAGTTCCCCACGTCGATCCGCGACATCCTCACCGGCTCCCCGAAGCTGGTCGCCGTGCTGGAGGAGGTGCGCGACCCAGGCAACGCGGGCACGATCATCCGCGCGGCCGACTCCGCGGGGGCGGACGCCGTCATCCTGACCGGGCGAACCGTCGACCTGTACAACCCGAAGGTGGTCCGCTCGACCACCGGGTCGCTGTTCCACGTCCCCGTCGCCGTCGGCGCGGACCTGGCCGACGTCGTCGGCCGCGCCCACTCCGCCGGGCTGCAGGTGCTCGCGGCCGACATCAAGGGCGAGGACCTGCTCGCCGCGCGCCGTGACGGCGAGCTGGGCCGGCCGACGGCGTGGGTGTTCGGCAACGAGGCCCACGGACTGCCCGACGAGCTGCTCGACCTGGTCGACCGGGTGGTCACCGTGCCCATCTACGGGCGGGCGGAGTCGATGAACCTCGCCACCGCCGCCTCCGTCTGCCTCTACGAATCGGCGTTCGCGCAGCGTTCCTGACCCGGCGACGCGATCGAGTGGACGCAACACGCCGTATGCGCCGACGTCGTCACGGCGTGTCGCGTCCACTCGATGCGCGGAGGCGGAGTGGCGAAGGGCGCGCCGACTAGACTGGGTGACCGTGTCAGATACCACGGAGATCACCGAATCCGCGGTCGAAGCGGCCGTCTCGGCGGCGCTCGCCGCGATCGACGCCGCGAGCGACTCGGCGGCCCTGAAGACGGTGCGCCACGACCACACCGCGGAGGGCTCGCCCCTCGCGCGCCTGAACGCCGGCATCCGGTCGCTCCCGGGCGATCAGAAGGCCGCGGCCGGCAAGCTCGTCGGCGGGGCCCGGGCGCGCGTGAATCAGGCGTTCGCGGCCAAGGAGGCGCAGATCGCGGCTGCGGAGGAGGCGGCGCAGCTCGCGGCCGAGACGGTCGACGTCACCGCGCTGCCCTCGCGCTGGACTCCCGGTGCCCGCCACCCGCTCAGCCTCCTCCAGGAGCGTATCGCCGACATCTTCGTCGGCATGGGCTGGGAGGTCGCGGAGGGGCCCGAGCTCGAGAGCGAGTGGTACAACTTCGACGCCCTCAACTTCGACGCAGACCACCCGGCGCGCGCGATGCAGGACACCTTCTTCGTCGAGCCGACGGACGCGCACCTGGTGCTGCGCACCCACACCTCGCCGGTGCAGCTCCGTGCGCTGCTGGGCGACGAGCCGCCGGTCTACCGCATCGCGCCGGGGCGCGTCTTCCGAACCGACGAGTTCGACGCGACCCACCTGCCGGTCTTCACGCAGACCGAAGGCATCGCGGTCGACAAAGGCCTGACGATGGCGCACCTGCGCGGCACACTCGACCACTTCGTGAAGACGCTGTTCGGCGAGGAGGCGCGCGTGCGCCTGCGGCCCAACTACTTCCCGTTCACCGAGCCGAGCGCCGAGCTCGACCTCTGGCACCCCACCTTCAAGGGCGGCGCGCGCTGGATCGAGTGGGGCGGCTGCGGCATGGTCAACCCCAACGTGCTCCGGTCGGCCGGCTACGACCCCGAGGTGTACTCGGGCTTCGCGTTCGGGATGGGCGTGGAGCGGGCCCTGATGTTCCGCAACGACGTCAAAGACATGCGCGACATGGCCGAGGGCGATGTCCGGTTCTCCCAGCAGTTCGGAATGGTGGTCTGATGCGCGTCCCCCTGAGTTGGCTCGGCGAGTTCGTCGACCTGGAGCCCGGAACGACGCCGGAGGAGGTGCACGCCGCCCTCGTGTCCGTCGGGCTCGAGGAGGAGGACATCCACACGTTCGACCTGTCCGGGCCGATCGTTGTCGGCCAGGTGCTGGAGTTCGTCGAGGAGCCGCAGAGCAACGGCAAGACCATCCGCTGGTGCCAGGTGCGCGTGGCGCCCGAGGGTCAGACCGCGGCCGACGGCGGCGCCGATGTGCGCGGCATCGTCTGCGGCGCCCGCAACTTCTTCCCCGGCGACAAGGTCGTCGTGACGCTGCCCGGCGCCGTGCTGCCAGGGCCCTTCCCGATCGCTGCCCGCAAGACGTACGGGCACGTCTCCGACGGCATGATCGCCTCCGCGCGCGAGCTCGGCCTCGGCGAGGACCACGACGGCATCCTGCGCCTGACGACGCTCGGGCTCGACCCGGAGGTCGGCACCGATGCGGTCGCGCTGCTCGGGCTCGACGACGCGGCGGTGGAGGTCAACGTCACGCCCGACCGCGGCTACGCGTTCTCCATCCGCGGCATCGCCCGCGAGTACTCGCACGCGACGGGTGCGGCCTTCCGCGACCCGGCCGACGCGGTGCCGGTGCTCGCCGGCGACGAGCACGCCAGCGGGTTCAGCGTCACGGTCGACGACGCGGCGCCCATCCGCGGGCGCGTCGGCGCGAGCGTCTTCGTGACGCGGGTCGTGCGCGATGTCGACGGTGCCCGGCCGACGCCGGCGTGGATGATCGCCCGGCTGAAGCTCGCGGGCATCCGCTCGATCTCCCTCATCGTCGACATCACCAACTACGTCATGCTCGAGCTGGGCCAGCCCATCCATGGCTACGACCTCGACAAGCTCTCCGGCGGCATCGTGGTTCGCCGCGCGGCGCCGGGGGAGACCCTGGTCACCCTCGACGACCAGACCAGGAAGCTCGACCGGGAAGACCTCGTGATCGCGGACGACTCCGGCGCGATCGGCCTGGCCGGCGTCATGGGCGGCGCCTCGACCGAGATCGGGGCGGGCACCCGCAACGTGCTCATCGAGGCGGCCAACTTCGACCCGGTCTCGATCGCCCGCACGGCGCGGAGGCACAAGCTGCCGAGCGAGGCCTCCAAGCGCTTCGAGCGCGGGGTCGACCCGAAGGTCGCCGTCGCGGCGGCGGCGCGCGTCGTGCAGCTGCTCGAGCAGCTCGCGGGCGGTCACGCCGACGACCTCGGCTCGCTGCTCGACGCCTCGGTGGCGGCGGAGCCCATCCGCCTGCCCGACGGCTACATCGCCTCGCTCATCGGCGTCGACTTCACCGACGACGAGGTCCGGGATGCGTTGGCCGAGATCGGCGGCGCCGTGACGCCCACCGACGGCGGCCTGCTGGTGGCGCCGCCGACCTGGCGCCCCGACCTGCGCGACAAGTCCGACCTGGCGGAGGAGGTGGCCCGCATCGTGGGCTACGACCGCATCCCGTCGGTGCTGCCGGTCGCGCCTCCCGGCCGCGGCCTCACCCGCGAGCAGAGGCTGCGCCGCGGCGTCGCGCAGATCCTGGCCGACAACGGCGCGACCGAGGTGCTGTCCTTCCCGTTCGTCGGCGAAGCCCAGAACGACCTGTTCGGCACCCCCGAGGCGGGAACGGCCGTGCCCGCCGTGCGTCTGGCCAATGCGCTGGATGCGACGGCTCCGTACCTGCGCGCCTCGCTGCTCCCCGGCCTGATCGACGCCGCGAAGCGCAACCTCGCCCGTGGTCTGGTCGACCTGCGCGTGTACGAGCTCGGCACGGTGTTCCGTCCTGGCGACGGCTCCATCGGCAGCGAGACGCTTCCCCCTGGCGCAGCCCACCCGGGAGACGAGGTCCTCGCCGGCCTGAACGCCGGCATCCCGGCCCAGCCGCGGCACCTCGCGGGCCTGGTCGTCGGCGACGCCGTCGAGAAGCAGCCCGGGATGGCCGCCGCACCGGCAGGGCTCGTGGACGCGCTCGACATGGTGCGTCAGACCGCGGCGGCGGTGGGCGTGACGGTCGACGTCGCGCAGTCGTCGCACCAGGCGCTGCATCCGGGCCGCACGGCGCAGCTCGTGGCCCGCGCCGCCGACGGCTCCGCGGTGCCGGTCGGCTACGCCGGCGAACTGCTTCCCGCGCTGGCGCACGAGCTCGACCTCCCGCGCGTCGTCGCGGTGTTCGAGCTCGACCTCGACGCGCTCATCGCCGTGGCGCCCGCCGACATCGTCGCCGGGGTCATCGCCGGTTTCCCGGCGGCGACGCAGGACCTCTCGCTCGTCGTCCGGGACGACGTGCCCGCGGGCGAGGTGCTGCGCGCGGTCCGGGAGGGCGCGGGCGAGCTGCTGGAGCACATCCGTCTCGTCGACGACTACCGCGGCCAGGGCCTGCCGGACGGGCACAAGAGCCTGACCTTCGCCCTGCGATTCCGCGCGGCCGACCGCACGCTCACCGCGGCGGAGGCCAGCGAGGCGAAGCTCGCCGGCGCCGCGCGGGCGGGCGACCTGTTCGGCGCGACCATCCGCGAGTAGGGCGGCGACCACCGGTGACTGCGGCGCGGCGGAACGACTGCGGTCGTTCGCCGCGCCGCGGTCGTTCCGGGGCGGCGCAGTCGCTGCGGTGGGCGGATTTGGCGGCGGCCGGGCCGGGCGCGCTAGGGTTGTCGCATGCTTTCCGTCCGGCGCACCGCTTCGACGCGTGCGGCTCTCGCCGCCCGCGCCCTGCGCCGACGCCTGCGCGACCGCCGAAGCTAGGCGGCGTTCCGGGCGGTCCTGAAGCTGTGGATCGACGTGGGCGCCGCCGTCGCCGAGACTCCCGTCGTCCACTCGAAAAGGAAGAAGCATGACTCTCTCGGTCGCCGTCGCAGGCGCATCCGGATACGCGGGCGGTGAGCTGCTGCGCATCCTGGCCGCCCACCCGGACTTCGAGATCCGCACCGTCACCGCGCACTCGAACGCGGGCCACCCGCTGATCGCGCACCAACCGCACCTGCGCTCGCTCGCGCACCTGACCCTGCAGGACACGACACCGGAGAACCTGGCCGGTCACGACGTCGTCTTCCTCGCACTCCCGCACGGCACCTCCGGCGAGATCGCCGCGCAGCTGCCGGAGGACACGGTCGTCGTCGACTGCGGCGCCGACCACCGGCTGGAGGACCCGGCCGACTGGGCGGCCTTCTACGGCGGCGAGCACTTCGGCGCCTGGGCGTACGGCGTCCCCGAGCTTCCGGTCGTCGCCCCCGACGGCACGGTCGGCAAGCAGCGCGAGCACCTGGCCGGAGCCCGTCGGATCGCCGCCCCGGGCTGCAACGCGAGCGCCGTGTCGCTCGCCCTCGCGCCGGGCATTCAGGCCGGCCTGATCGAGGACGAGGACATCGTGTCCGTGCTGGCCGTCGGCCCCTCCGGGGCGGGCAAATCGCTGAAGACGATGTACCTCGCCAGCGAGATCCTCGGCTCCGCGAACCCGTACGCCGTCGGCGGCACGCACCGGCACATCCCGGAGATCCAGCAGAACCTGCGCAAGGCCGGAGCCGCGGCCCCGACCCTCTCGTTCACCCCGGTGCTCGTGCCGATGTCGCGCGGCATCCTCGCCACCTCGACGGCGCGCGTGAGGCCCGGCACGACGGCGGAGCAGGTCCAGGAGGCGTGGGAGGCCGCCTACGCGGGCGAGCCGTTCGTCCAGGTGCTGCCCGCCGGGACCGTGCCACGCACCTCCGACGTGCTCGGCGCGAACACCGTGCTGATCGGCGTCGCCCTCGACGAGGCGGCGGGCCGGGTCGTCACCGTGCTCGCCATCGACAATCTGTACAAGGGGACGGCGGGCGCCGCCGTCCAGTCCGTCAACATCGCCCTCGGCCTCGACGAGACCGCGGGCCTGACCGTGAACGGAGTCGCCCCGTGAGCGTCACCGCCCCCTCCGGGTTCGCCGCGTCCGGCGTCGTCGCCGGCCTCAAGGCGAGCGGGAAGCGCGACCTCGCGCTCGTCAAGAACCTCGGCCCGCTGACCGCGGCGGCAGCCGTGTTCACCACCAACCGCTGCAAGGCGAACCCGGTGCTGTGGAGCGAGCGCGTCATCCAGGACGGCGTGGTCTCGGCCATCGTGCTGAACTCGGGCGGTGCGAACTGCTACACCGGCGCGCAGGGCTTCCAGACGACGCACGCGACGGCCGAGGCGGTCGCGGAGCAGCTGGGGGTCTCCGCGGGCGACGTACTGGTGTGCTCGACCGGCCTCATCGGCGAGCAGCTGCCGGTCGACAAGCTGATCGCCGGCGTCTCCACGGCGGCGGCGGCGCTCGCGACCGATGCGGGTCTCGGTGCGGCGGAGGCCATCATGACCACCGACACGCGCCCGAAGGAGTCCGTCCACCGTGCACCGGAGGGCTGGACCATCGGCGGCATGGCCAAGGGCGCCGGGATGCTCGCGCCGGGCCTCGCCACCATGCTCGTCGTGCTCACGACCGACGCCGTGCTCGGCTCCGAGCAGCTGGACGCCGCCCTCCGCTCCGCCACCCGCGTCACCTTCGACCGCCTCGACTCCGACGGCTGCATGTCCACGAACGACACCGTGGCCCTGCTCGCCTCCGGCGCCAGCGGCGTGGAGCCCGACGAGGCCGCCTTCGCGCTCGCGCTCACCGCCGTGTGCCGCGACCTGGCCGAGCAGCTGCAGGCCGACGCCGAGGGCGCCTCCCACGACATCGCGATCGAGGTCGTCAACGCCGCGAGCGAGGACGACGCGGTGACCGTCGGCCGCGCCGTCTCGCGCAGCAACCTCTTCAAGGCCGCGATCTTCGGCAACGACCCCAACTGGGGCCGGGTGCTGTCTGCGATCGGCACCACCGACGCCGAGTTCGACCCGTACGGCATCGACGTCGCGATCAACGGCGTCCAGGTCAGCACCGGCGGCGAGCCCGACCAGCCGCGCGACCTGGTCGACCTGACGCCGCGGAAGGTGCACCTCCTGATCGACCTGCACGCGGGCGAGGAGACGGCGACCATTCTGACCAACGACCTCACGCACGACTACGTGCACGAGAACAGCGCCTACGCCAGCTGATGACGATGACGGACGAAGAACAGAGAGCGGACCACGAGGCAGCCGCCGCCAAGGCCGCGACCCTCATCGAGTCGCTGCCGTGGCTGAAGACCTTCCACGACCAGATCATCGTGGTGAAGTTCGGCGGCAACGCGATGGTCAGCGAGGAGCTCCAGCGCACGTTCGCGGAGGATATGGTCTACCTGCGCTACGCCGGGCTCCGCCCGGTCGTGGTTCACGGCGGCGGCCCGCAGATCTCGGCGATGCTCGACCGGCTCGGCATCGCGTCCGAGTTCCGCGGCGGCTACCGGGTGACGACCCCCGAGGCGATGGATGTCGTCCGCATGGTCCTCACCGGCCAGATCAACCGCGACATCGTGGGCAACATCAACAAGCACGGACCGCTCGCCGCCGGGCTCTCAGGTGAGGACGCCGGGCTCTTCCAGGGCCGCAGGCGCGCTGCCGTGGTGGACGGCGAGGAGGTCGACCTGGGCCTCGTCGGAGACGTCGTGGCCGTCGACCCGGAGGCCGTGCTCACCCAGCTCGCCGCGGGCCGCATCCCGGTCGTCTCCTCGATCGCGCCGGACGTGGACGACGCGAGTCAGGCGCTCAACGTGAACGCCGACGCCGCCGCCGCCGCGCTCGCGGTGGCCCTCGGCGCCGCGAAGCTCGTCATCCTCACCGACGTCGCCGGCCTGTACAGCGACTGGCCCAACCGAGACTCGCTGCTGTCGAAGATCGGCGCGGACGAGCTTCGCGCGCTGCTGCCGTCGCTGGAGTCGGGCATGATCCCGAAGATGGCGGCGTGCCTCGACGCGGTCGACGGGGGAGTGGCGAAGGCCGCCATCATCGACGGGCGGGTGGCGCACTCCATCCTGCTCGAAGTCTTCACGCAGTCCGGAATCGGGACGGAGGTGGTGCCCGCGTGAGCGAGGCGCTGAACGGAAGCAGGACCACGACCGGAGAGGTCGCGGGCGCCTGGCTCGACGGAGGGTGGAAGGCGCCGTTCGGCGACGCCATCATGCGCACCCTGGCGACCCCGAAGCGCATGCTCGTGCGCGGCGAGGGCTGCCGGGTGTGGGACGTCGACGGCAATGAGTACCTCGACTTCCTCGCGGGCATCGCGGTGAACGCGCTCGGTCATGCGCACCCCGCCCTGGTGGATGCGGTGAGCGCGCAGGTGGCGACGCTGGCCCACGTCTCCAACTACTTTTCCACTCCGTCGCAGCTGGAACTCGCCCAGCGTCTGCGCGAGATCACCGGCGCGGGGGATCGCGGCAGGGTGCTGTTCGGCAACTCGGGCGCGGAGGCCAACGAGGCCGCCTTCAAGCTCGCCCGGCTGAACAAGGGTCCGCACGGAAGGAAGACGCGCGTCCTCGCGCTGCACAACGCGTTCCACGGCCGCACGATGGGCTCGCTCGCGCTCACCGGCAAGCCGCCGATGCGCGAGGCGTTCGAGCCGCTCCCCGGCGGTGTCGAGCACATCGACTCCACCATCGAGGCCCTGGAGGCGGCCATCGACGACCGGGTCGCCGCGCTGTTCGTCGAGCCGATCAAGGGTGAGGCGGGCGTGCTCGACCTGCCGGAGGGCTTCCTGCGCCGCGCCCGCGAGCTGACCGAGAAGCACCACGCGCTGCTGATCGTCGACGAGATCCAGACCGGCGTCGGCCGCACCGGCCGGTGGTTCGCGTACCAGCACGAGGGCATCCTCCCGGACGCCGTCACGGTCGCGAAGGGCATGGCGGGGGGTGTGCCGATCGGCGCGCTCGTCACCTTCGGCTGGGCCTCCGACCTGTTCACGCAGGGGCAGCACGGGTCGACGTTCGGCGGCAACCCGCTGGCGACCGCCGCGGGCAACGCCGTCCTCGGCGAGATCGAGCGGGCCGACCTGGTCGGCAACGCCGCCCGCCGCGGCGAGGAGCTGAAGGAGATCATCCGCTCGTTCGGCTCGCCGCTCATCGACGACGTCCGTGGCCACGGTCTGCTCATCGGGATCGGCCTCACCGACGGCGAGGCGCACCGGCTGTCCGACGCGGCCCTCGCGAACGGGCTCATCATCAACGCCCCGAACGAGTCCAGCATCCGGCTGGCGCCCCCGCTGATCGTCGGCGACGCCGAGCTCGCGGAGTTCCGCGAGCGCTTCGGCCGCGCCCTGGCCTCCCTCTGACCTCCCTCCCCAAGCCGACTCAAGAAATGGCGGACCGCATGACCCGGCACTTCCTCCGCGACGACGACCTCAGCCCCGCCGAGCAGGCGGAGGTGCTGGCGCTCGCCGCCGACCTGAAGCGCGACCGCTTCTCGGCGAAGCCGCTCGCCGGCCCTCAGACCGTCGCGGTGATCTTCGACAAGACCTCCACCCGCACCCGCGTCTCGTTCGCGGTCGGGATCGCGGACCTCGGCGGCAGCCCGCTCATCATCCAGAGCGGGGAGAGCCAGCTGGGCGGCAAGGAGTCGCTGGCCGACACGGCGCGCGTGCTGGAGCGGATGGTGTCGGCGATCGTGTGGCGCACCTACGCCCAGTCCGGGCTGGAGGAGATGGCCGAGGGGACGCGCGTCCCGGTCGTGAATGCGCTGTCGGACGACTTCCACCCCTGCCAGATCCTCGCCGACCTGCTCACCGTCCGGGAGCACAAGGGTCGCACCGAGGGCCTGACCATGACCTACTTCGGCGACGGCGCCAACAACATGGCGCACTCCTATCTGCTCGGCGGCGCGACCGCCGGCATGCACGTCCGCATCGCGGCGCCCGCGTCGTACGCCCCGTCGCCGGCCGTCGTGGCCGACGCCGAGGCGATCGCCGCGCGCACCGGGGGGTCGGTGACCGTGCTGACCGACCCTGCCGAGGCGGCCGCGGGCGCCGACGTGCTCGTCACCGACACCTGGGTCTCGATGGGCAAGGAGGACGAGAAGGCCGAGCGCGTCGCCGTCTTCGGCGACTACACCGTCGACTCCCGGATCATGGGGCTCGCCGACTCGGACGCGATCTTCCTGCACTGCCTCCCCGCGTACCGCGGCTACGAGGTCAGCGCGGAGGTGCTCGACGGCCCGCAGTCGGTCATCTGGGACGAGGCGGAGAACCGCCTGCACGCGCAGAAGGCGCTGCTCGCCTGGCTGCTGGAGAAGAACGGGAGCGCCGCATGAGTGACCAGACCACGGGCGGCACGGGCGTCGGCAAGACCGGCGAGGGCTCGCTCTGGGGCGGCCGGTTCGCCGGCGGCCCGTCGCCCGAGCTCGCGGCGCTGAGCAAGTCGACGCACTTCGACTGGGAGCTCGCCGCCTACGACATCGCCGGCTCCCGCGCCCACGCGAAGGCGCTCGCCGCCGCGGGCTACCTCACCCCTGAGGAGCTCGACGGGATGCTGTCCGCCCTCGACAGCCTGGACGCCGATGTCGCCTCCGGCGCGTTCGTCGCGGCCGAGACCGACGAGGATGTCCACGGCGCACTCGAGCGCGGGCTGATCGAGCGGGCCGGGCCGGAGCTCGGCGGCAAGCTGCGCGCCGGCCGCAGCCGCAACGACCAGATCGCCACGCTCATCCGCCTCTACCTGCGCGACCACGCCGGCATCATCGCCGAGCAGCTGATCGCCCTCGTCGACGCCATCGCGTCGCAGGCGGGGGCGCATCCCACCGCCGTCATGCCGGGCCGCACCCACCTGCAGCACGCGCAGCCGGTGCTGCTCGCGCACCACCTGCTCGCCCACTGCTGGCCGCTGGTGCGCGACCTGCAGCGGCTGGGCGACTGGGACGCGCGCGCGAACGTCTCGCCGTACGGGTCCGGTGCGCTCGCCGGCTCGACGCTCGGCCTCGACCCGCTGCTGGTGGCTCGCGAGCTCGGCTTCGCCCGCAGCTCCGAGAACTCGATCGACGGCACGGCCGCACGGGATGTCGTGGCCGAGTTCGCGTACGTCGCCGCCCAGATCGGCGTCGACCTGTCGCGGTTCGCCGAGGAGATCATCCTGTGGAACACGCGCGAGTTCGGCTTCGTCACGCTCGACGACGGCTACTCGACCGGGTCGTCGATCATGCCGCAGAAGAAGAACCCGGACATCGCAGAGCTCGCCCGCGGGAAGTCCGGCCGGCTGATCGGCAACGCCACCGGGCTGCTGGCGACGCTCAAGGGACTCCCGCTCGCGTACAACCGCGATCTGCAGGAGGACAAGGAGCCGGTCTTCGACTCGGTGCGCACCCTCGAGGTCCTGCTGCCGGCGTTCACCGGCATGGTGGCGACGCTGCGCTTCGACACCGAGCGGATGGCGGAGCTCGCGCCGCAGGGCTTCTCGCTCGCCACGGATGTGGCCGAGTGGCTGGTGAAGCAGCACGTCCCGTTCCGCACGGCGCACGAGCTGAGCGGCAGCCTGGTGCGCTTCGCCGAGGAGAACGGGCTGGAGCTGCACGAGGTGTCCGACGAGCAGCTCGCCGCGGTCTCGCCGCTGCTGACGCCGGAGGTACGGTCGGTGCTCTCGGTGGAAGGGTCGGTCGCGAGCCGCGACGGCGTCGGCGGGACCGCTCCCGACCGGGTGGCCGAGCAGCTCGCCGCGCTGACGGAGCACGTGCGCAAGGCGGCCCTCGCCCTGCGCGCCTCACGAAGGGACCTGGTCTGATGTCGCGGTGGGAACCGGAGAAGAAGCGGCCGTGGATCATCACGGTCGTCGTGGTAGTCGCGGTCGCCGTGATCGTGGTCGGCCTGATCGTGGCGGTCGCCGCCGGCGGCCGGATCTTCTGACGTGACGCTGCACCGCCCGCAGCGGGAGGACCTTCTGGCGTCGTCGCTGGAGGTCGCTCCGCGGCTGCTGGGCGCCGTGCTCCGGCACGACTCGGCGGAGGGGCCGGTGGCGCTGCGGATCACGGAGGTGGAGGCATACATCGGGGACGGGCTCGACCCCGGCTCGCACGCCTTCCGCGGCCGCACCAAGCGCAATGCGGTCATGTACGGGCCGCCGGGCCACGTGTACACGTACTTCACCTACGGGATGCACGTCTGCGCGAACATCGTCTGCTCGCCGGAGGGCGAGGCGTCGGCGGTGCTGCTGCGCGGGGCGGAGGTCGTCGAGGGGGAGGACCTGGCGGAGCGCCGACGGGTGGGGGCGACCGGCCGCCGCATCCCGCACCGCGACCTCGCCAGGGGCCCGGCGCGCCTGGTGGTCGCCGCCGGGATGAGCCTGGCCGACGACGGGGCGGACCTGTTCGCACCGCCCTTCGACCTGCTGCTCCCCGACGAGCAGGCCGACTACGTCACCGGCCCGCGCACCGGGGTCTCCGGCGCGGGCGGCGGCCTCGCCTTCCCGTGGCGCTACTGGCTGCCCGACGACCCCACCGTGTCGCCCTACAAGCGCCACCCCAAGTCCCACGACTGACCCGCCCCGAGCCATCGGTTCCTGAGTTCTTCGAGCGACTCGCCGCGAAGAAGTCGAACAACTCAGGAACTGATGGCTGGGGGAGCGGGTGAGGGGTCAGCCGGCGACGATGCGGAAGACGCCGGCGCAGACGCACGCCCAGACGATGCTGGTCAGGGTGCCGATGATGAAGCGCTCGCGGGCTTCCGCCTGCTCCAGCTCGGTGAAGCGGCCGACGCCCTTGATGGCGATGAGCACCGCGAGGCCTTCGGGGAAGCCCGCCATGATCGTTCCGGCCGCCGCGAGGCGCTCCAGCAGGCCGATCGTGGTGCCCCCTCGGAGCACTTCGCGGGTGGTCTCGCCCTCCGGCGTGAGCGCCCGCACCAGGATCCCGTCGTGCGGGCTCGGCCGGGTGGTGTCCCGCGTGGCGAGCGCCAGCACGAGCTGCGACGCGGGCCACCCGCCGAGCACGGCGAGAGCGAGCGCCGCCATCCCGATCAGCAGCCGGAAGACGAAGGGTGCGTGCTGCGCCGGGATGAGCACCACGATCACGGCCGCCGCGAGCAGCCCGGCCGCGCAGTAGACGAGCGGGCGGCGCGGAGTGCGCAGGGTTGCGGCGATGCAGCCGAGCGCGGCGATGAGCAGCACCAGCGCCAGCGCCCACAGGGCGTGCGGCCAGATCGAGGCCAGTGCGACGGGGGTCGGCGGCCAGCTCGTCATGCGTCCTCCTCGGCGTCGTGCTTCGGCGCCTGGGCGGCGTCGGCGCGTGCCAACAGCCTAGTCAGGGCGGGGAGGGCGGCCAGTTCGACACGGAGCCCGGCGGCGCGGGCGCGGTCGCTGGCGGACTGCGGTGTGATGCCGAGTCGCGCCCCGGCCTCCGCCTGCGTGTGGCCGGCGACGACGAGGTCGTAGAGTTCCCAGCCCGCCGCCGTGCGGCCTTCGCGCAGGGTCAGCAACAGCGTGATCAGGGCCTCGACGTCGGCCGCGGGCTCCGGCGCGACCTCGGCGGAGGCCGCGAAGCGGGCGGGCGCGCGCTTGGCCCGGGTGACTGCGGTGCGGGCGGCGACGAAGGCGTCGCCGGTCGCCTCGCGCGTGTTCTCCGGGAGCGGGAGGCGCACGCCGCCGATGCCGAGGCCGACGCTCCACGCGCCCTCGCGGGTGAGCGTCAGGATGAGGTCGAGCGCGGTGCCCGCGTCGGCGGTGAGGACCTGCAGCTCGTCGCCCGCGTTCCGGTCGGGTGGGAGGGCGAGCCGGGCCGCGAAGCGCTCGTCGAGGGCGTCGAGGGTGGGGGCGACGATGTCGGCTCGCCGCCTGCTGTCGACCTGGTCGGCCGTGACCACGAACATGGTTCTCCCCTCATCAGGGCTGGATGCCTGATCGGTACTATATCAGGCTCATGGACCTGATCTCCACCGAATCAGGGATAAGGGCCTGATCGCCGCCGGCATCCCGCGCCATCCCGCTGGTAGCCTGATCGGGTGTCCGAAACCGCACCCACCCGCGAGCGTACGCTCGACGATCAGAGCAACGACCCGTCCTTCGACGACATCTGGGACGAGCTGAACTGGCGGGGGCTCGTCCACGTCTCCACCGACGAGTCCGCGCTGAAGGAACTCCTCTCGGGCAGCCCGATCACGTACTACTGCGGTTTCGACCCGACGGCGTCCAGCCTCCACCTCGGCAACCTGGTGCAGCTGCTCACGATGCGCCGTCTCCAGCTCGCCGGGCACCGCCCCCTCGGTCTCGTCGGCGGCTCCACCGGGCTCATCGGCGACCCGCGGCCCACCGCGGAGCGCACACTCAACACGAAGGAGACCGTCGCGGAGTGGGTGCGCTCGCTGCAGGCGCAGGTCACGCGCTTCCTCTCGGATCAGGGCGACAACGCCGTGCGCCTGGTGAACAACCTGGACTGGACGGCGCCGCTGTCGGCGATCGACTTCCTGCGCGAGATCGGCAAGCACTTCCGCGTCGGCACCATGCTGAAGAAGGACGCGGTCGCCGCGCGCCTGAACTCCGACGAGGGGATCTCGTACACCGAGTTCAGCTACCAGATCCTGCAGGGAATGGACTTCCTGGAGCTCTACCGTCAGTACGGCTGTGTGCTGCAGACCGGCGGCAGCGACCAGTGGGGCAACCTGACCAGCGGCACCGAGCTCATCCGCAAGGTGGAGGGCGTGCACGTGCACGCCATCGGGACGCCGCTGATCACCAACAGCGACGGCACCAAGTTCGGCAAGAGCGAGGGGAACGCCATCTGGCTCGACCCGAGCATGACGACGCCGTACGCGATGTACCAGTTCTGGCTCAATACCGACGACGCCGACGTGGTCGACCGGCTGAAGATCTTCACCTTCCTGTCGCGCGCCGAGATCGAGGAGTACGCGCAGAAGGTCGCCGACGAGCCCTTCAAGCGCGAGGCCCAGCGCAGGCTCGCCTTCGAGGTCACTGCCCTCGTGCACGGCGTGGCCGCGACGGAGGCGGCGATCGCGGCCTCCCAGGCGCTGTTCGGCCAGGGCGACCTGTCCGAGCTGGATGCGACGACGCTCGAGGCCGCGCTGCGCGAGCTCCCGAACACGACGACGACCGAGCCGTCGACGACCGTCGCCCAGGCGCTGGTCGACACCGGGCTCACGTCCAGCCTCGGCGAGGCACGGCGCGCCGTGGCCCAGGGCGGGGTCTACGTCAACAACACGAAGGTCGAGGATGCGGAGAGCTCCATCGGCGCCGACGTCCTGCCCGGCGACATGGTCGTGCTGCGGCGCGGCAAGAAGACCCTCGCGGGTGTCTTCGTCGCGTGACGCTCTGACGTACGGTTGAGCCATGTCGGATGAGCAGCAGGCCGTCCCGGACGGACTCGTCGACCGCCTGGACGTGATCGAGGAGCAGCCGCTCGCTGCGCGCGCGGAGGCGTACGCGCAGCTGCACGAGCAGCTCCGCCGCACGCTGGAGGGCGACGACGAGCATGGCCGGGGCTGACCGCCGGCTGGATGTGGCGCTCGCCGAGCGCGGCCTCGCCCGGTCGCGCTCGCACGCGGCCACGCTGATCGCCGAGGGGCTGGTGACGGTGGACGGGCGCCCGGAGACGCGCGCCTCCACCAAGGTGCGCGAGGCGCAGGACGTGCGGGTCGCCGGCGCGGACCACTACGTCAGCCGCGGCGCGCACAAGCTGATCGCGGCGCTCGACGCGTTCGGCGTCGATCCGGCGGCCCGGGTGGCGCTCGACGCGGGCGCCTCGACCGGCGGGTTCAGCCAGGTGCTGCTGGAGCGGGGAGCCGCGCGCGTGATCGCCGTCGACGTCGGGCACGGTCAGCTGTCGGCCGTGCTGCGCGGCGAGGAGCGCCTGGAGTCGTACGAGGGCGTCAACGTCCGCTCGCTCAGCCCCGAGCTGCTCCACGGACTGACCGGCGACGACGTGCGACCCGACCTCGTCGTCGCCGACCTCTCCTTCATCTCGCTGACCCAGGTGCTGCCGGCGCTCGTCGCGACGGCCGTGCGCGGCGCCGACTTCGTGCTGCTGATCAAGCCGCAGTTCGAGGTGGGCAGGCAGGGCATCCGGGAGGGCGTGGTCCGGGATGCCGGACTGCGCGCCGACGCGATCTCCGACGTGCTGTGGGCGGCCCACGATGCCGGGCTCGGGACGGCCGGGCTGAGCGCCTCCCCGATCGCCGGCGGGCACGGCAATCACGAGTACCTGGGCTGGTTCCGGGCGGGCGCGCAGGACCCGTCCGGGCTCCGCGACGAGGTGGTCCGGCTTTCGCGCTAGGTGAACGTTCTCCACAAACCCGGCCGTCGGCCTCGTTTCCCAGCCGAAAACAGACAGAATGGGAGGACGGCTTTCGAGAGGAGACGACGTGACACAGATCGGTGGAGCGACGCGGTACATCCTCGTCGTCGCGCACACCGGTCGTGGAGACTCGCTCGAGGCGGGTGTCCGGGTGTCCCGGCAGCTGCTCGATGCGGGCGTCGTGCCCGTGCTCAGCGCCGACGAGCGTCGAGACCTGCTGGCGGCCGACCCGTCGCTCGACGCGGTCCTCGTGCTGGGCGACGACGTGCCACCGAGCGAGCTGGAGCTGGTGATCGTGCTGGGCGGCGACGGCACCATCCTGCGCGCCGCAGAGCTGGTGCGCGGCTGCTCGGCCCCGTTGCTCGGTGTCAACCTGGGGCACGTCGGCTTCCTCGCCGAGAGCGAGCGCGACGACCTGGAGACCGCGGTCGCCCGCGGGCTCGCGAAGGACTACGAGGTCGAGGAGCGCATGACGCTCTCGGCCCGGGTGAAGGTCGGCCGTGAGGTCGTCTACGAGAGCTGGGCGCTGAACGAGGCGACGGTCGAGAAGGCGAGTCGCGAGCGGATGCTCGAGGTCGTCATCGAGGTCGACGGCCGTCCGATGTCGAGCTTCGGCTGCGACGGCGTCGTCATGTCGACGCCGACCGGCTCCACCGCCTACTCGTTCTCCGCCGGCGGCCCGGTGGTCTGGCCGGGCGTCGCCGCCCTTCTGCTGGTGCCGCTGAGCGCCCACGCGCTGTTCTCCCGGCCGCTGGTGGTCGACGCGGACTCGTCGCTCGCTGTCGAGCTGCTCGACCGCGCGGGCGGCGCCGGCATCCTCTGGTGCGACGGCCGTCGTCCGTTCGACCTCCCTCGCGGCGCCCGCGTCGTCGTGCGCCGGTCGCCCATCCCGGTGCGGCTCGCCCGTCTGCACCCCGGGCCGTTCACCGACCGCCTCGTGCACAAGTTCGACCTTCCCGTGACGGGATGGAGGGGGCCGGCCGGGCGTGACTGAGGTGCGTGGAGGCATCGAGGAGATCTCGATCAGAGACCTTGGCGTCATCGCAGACGCATCGCTGCCGTTGGGGCCGGGCTTCACGGCGATCACCGGCGAGACCGGCGCGGGCAAGACCATGGTCGTGTCCGCGCTCGGGCTGCTGCTGGGCGAGCGTGCCGACACCGGCGCCGTGCGGCTGGGCAGCACCCAGGCCTGGGTCGAGGGCCGCTGGCGCGTGCCATCCGCGGGCGACGTCGTCGAACGCGTGCGCGACGCCGGGGGAGACGTGGATGCGATCGACGCCGACGAGTCGGAGCTCGTGCTCAGCCGCTCGGTCTCGGCCGAGGGCCGATCGCGCGCCGTCGTCGGCGGCCGCAGCGCTCCGGTCGCGGTGCTGACCGAGCTCGGCGAGCAGCTCGTCGTCGTGCACGGCCAGTCCGACCAGATCCGGCTCCGCTCCGCGATCGCGCAGCGGGCCGCACTCGACCGTTTCGCGGGGCCCGCCTTCGCCGCGGCGCTCGACACCTACGAGCAGGTGTTCCACCGCTGGCGCGACAACCGCGCCGAGCTCGACGAGCTGGTCGCCGACCAGGACCGCCGCGCCCGCGAGGCCGAAGACCTGCGCATCGCCATGGCCGAGATCGAGTCCGTCGCCCCGCAACCCGGCGAGGACGACGAGCTCGCCGAGCGCGCCGAACGCCTCACCAACCTCGAGGAGCTGCGCCTGGCCGCCGCCGCGGCGCGGGAGCTGCTCAGCGCCGAAGAGTCGGAGGGGGCCGACGCGCTCGGCCTGCTCGACAACGCCCGGCGCCAGCTGGAACGTGTCGCGCCGCACGACTCCGCCCTGCAGCCACTCGCCGACTCGGTCGCCGAAGCGAACTACCTGATCTCGGACATCGCGGCCCAACTGTCCACCTACCTCGCCGCCCTCGACGCCGACGGTGCGCAGGAGCTCGAGGTCGTGCAGGATCGCCGCGCCGAGCTCGCGTCGCTCGTGCGCAAGTACGGTCCGACGCTCGACGACGTCATCCGCACCCTCGAGACCGGCAGCCTCCGGCTCCTGGAGCTCGACGGCGACGCCGACCGCATCGGCGAGCTGAGCCGCGACGTCGAGGAGGACGCCGCCCTCGTCCGCGAGCTCGCCGCCGGCTTGAGCGCCGAGCGCACCTCGGCTGCTGCTCGGCTGGCCGAGGCGGTCAGCGAGGAGCTCTCCGCCCTGGCGATGCCGGACGCGAGGATCGTGGTCGAGGTGACCCAGCGCGACCCGGACGACCTGACGACGTACAGCGCGACCGGGCGCGACCAGGTCGCGATCCTGCTGCAGCCGCATCCCGGCGCCGAGCCCCGTCCGCTGGGCAAGGGAGCCTCGGGTGGCGAGCTGTCGCGCGTCATGCTCGCGATCGAGGTCGTCATCGCGGGCAGCGACCCCGTGCCGACGTTCATCTTCGACGAGGTCGACGCCGGCGTCGGAGGCGCCTCCGCCACCGAGATCGGCCGGAGGCTCGCCCGCCTGGCCGAATCCGCGCAGGTGATCGTGGTGACCCATCTGGCCCAGGTCGCCGCCTTCGCGAACAACCACCTCACGGTCGTGAAGGGCAGCGACGGCGCGGTGACCGCCTCCAGCGTCCGCCGCCTCGACGGCGACGAACGTATCGCCGAGATGGCGCGCCTGCTCTCCGGCCTGCCCGACTCGGAGAGCGGTCTCGCCCACGCCCGCGAGCTGGTCGAGCTGGCCGCCGCGACACGCCGCTGAGGCGTTCCCACGCCGCACACGGACGGGCTCCTCAGCGGGAGCGCCCGCATTCGCGTGATAAGCTGCAAGCCCGTGGTGGATTATTCAGACGCGGGCTCAAACAACGGCATTACCAAGCACATTTTCGTGACAGGTGGTGTCGTTTCTTCGTTGGGGAAGGGTCTCACGGCCGCCTCCCTCGGCAACCTCCTGACGGCCCGCGGACTGCGCGTGGTCATGCAGAAACTCGACCCCTACCTCAACGTGGACCCGGGCACGATGAACCCGTTCCAGCACGGTGAGGTCTTCGTGACCGACGACGGCGCCGAGACCGACCTCGACATCGGCCACTACGAGCGCTTCCTCGACATCAACCTCGGCCAGTCCGCGAACGTCACCACCGGCCAGATCTACTCCAACGTGATCGCCAAGGAGCGTCGCGGCGAGTACCTCGGCGACACGGTGCAGGTCATCCCGCACATCACCGACGAGATCAAGCGCCGGATGCGGCTGCAGGCGCAGCCCGGACCGGACGGCGAGCCCGCTCCGGATGTGATCATCACCGAGATCGGCGGAACGGTCGGCGACATCGAGTCGCAGCCGTTCATCGAGTCGGCCCGCCAGGTGCGCCATGAGCTCGGCCGCAAGAACTGCTTCTTCGTGCACGTCTCGCTGGTGCCGTTCATGAACGCGTCCGGTGAGCAGAAGACCAAGCCGACCCAGCACTCCGTCGCCGCCCTCCGCTCCATCGGCATCCAGCCCGACGCGCTGGTGCTGCGCAGCGACCGGCCCGTGTCGGAGAGCAACAAGCGCAAGATCGCGCTCATGTGCGACGTCGACGAGCAGGCCGTGGTGAACGCGGTCGACGTGCCCTCGATCTACGACATCCCCACCATGCTGCACGAGCAGGGTCTCGACGCCTACATCATCGACCAGCTGGGCCTCGACAAGGCCGGCGACGTCGACTGGAACGGCTGGGCGCGGCTGCTGGAGGCGGTGCACGACCCGAAGCACGAGGTCACCATCGGCCTGGTCGGCAAGTACATCGACCTGCCCGACGCCTACCTGTCCGTCACCGAGGCGCTGCGTGCGGGCGGCTTCGCCCACCGCACCAAGGTGAAGCTGAAGTGGATCGCCTCCGACGACGCCCAGACGCCGGAGGGCGCGGCGGCGCAGCTGAGCGACGTGGACGCGATCTGCGTCCCCGGCGGATTCGGTGTGCGCGGCATCGAGGGCAAGGTCGGCGCGCTGCGCTTCGCGCGGGAGAACGGCATCCCCGCGCTCGGCCTGTGCCTGGGCCTGCAGTGCATGGTCATCGAGTACGCGCGGCACGAGGCCGGCCTCGCCGGTGCGTCGTCGTCCGAGTTCGACCCGGAGACCGAGTTCCCCGTGATCGCGACCATGGCGGAGCAGGTGGACATCATCGCCGGCGGCGACCTGGGCGGCACCATGCGCCTCGGGCTGTACCCGGCGAACCTCGCCGAGGGCTCGCTCGTCTCCGAGCTGTACGGCGCCCCCGAGGCGTCGGAGCGTCACCGCCACCGCTACGAGGTGAACAACAACTACCGCGAGCAGATCGCCGACGCCGGCCTCTGGTTCTCCGGCACCTCGCCCGACGGCCACCTGGTGGAGTACGTGGAGCTGCCGCGCGACGTCCACCCGTTCTACGTCGGAACGCAGGCGCACCCGGAGCTCCGTTCGCGCCCGAACCGCGCGCACCCGCTGTTCGCCGGCCTGGTCGGCGCGGCGCTCGAGCGCCAGAAGGCCAGCCTGCTGTTCGAGGTGACCGAGGCCGAGGCCGAGCTGGCGGCCGAGGCCTGATGACCGCGGAGCTGAACGACCAGCCCTTCCGCCCGGAGATCCTCTCGACCGAGACGGCGTTCGAGGGGAAGATCTGGAACGTCCGCCGCGACGTGTTCCGCTACAACGGCGAGGAGATCACCCGCGAGTACGTCGACCACACCGGCGCCGTCGGCATCCTGGCGATGGACGACGAGGGTCGCGTGCTGCTCATCCGGCAGTACCGGCACCCGGTGCGGCACCGCGACTGGGAGATCCCGGCAGGGCTCCTCGACCAGGACGGCGAGGACCCTCTGACAGCGGCCAAGCGCGAGCTGGGCGAGGAGGCCGACCTCGAGGCCGACGAGTGGAACGTGCTCACGGACGTGTTCACGAGCCCGGGCGGCAACGACGAGTCGATCCGCATCTACCTGGCACGGGGCATCCGGTCGACCGGTTCCGCGTTCGCGCGCGAGGCTGAGGAGGCCGACATCGAGCTGCGCTGGACGCCGCTCGACGAGGCCGTGGAGGCGGTGCTGCAGCGCCGCATCCACAACGCCCCGCTGATCATCGCCTTGCTGACCGCACGCACCTCGCGCGAGCAGAGGTGGAGCACGCTCGGCGCGGCGAACGAGCCGTGGCCGAGCCATCCCAAGCTGAGCAGATGACCGTCGCGGCCGACGTCGACGCCTTCCTGCGGCACGTGGCCATCGAGCGCGGCCTCTCGGCGAACACGGTGGCCGCCTACCGGCGCGACCTCGCCGTCTATGCGGCGTGGCTGGAGCAGCAGGGCGTCGGGGACGTCGGCGCGGTGACGCCGGCGACCCTCTCCGCGTTCGCCGTGCACCTCGGGACGCGGGAGGAGGCGCCGCTGACGGCGTCATCCCTCGCCCGGATGCTGTCGACCGTGCGCGGCTTCCACCGCTTCCTGCTGGAGGAGGGGCGGGTGGAGGTCGACGCGTCCCGCGACCTGCGCCCGCCGAAGCTGCCGAAACGGCTGCCTAAGGCGATCACGGTGGAACAGGTGTCGGCCCTTCTCGCGGCGACCGACGGCGACGAGGTGGGGGCGCTGCGCGACAAGGCCCTGCTGGAGCTGATGTACGCGACCGGCGCCCGCGTCAGCGAGGCGGTCGGTCTCAACGTGGACGACGTCATCGACACCGACGTCGTGCGGCTCACCGGCAAGGGCAGCAAGCAGCGCATCGTGCCGCTCGGCTCGTACGCGCAGGCGGCCGTCTCGGCGTACCTGGTGCGCGCACGGCCGGTGCTGTCGGCGCGTGGTCGCGCGACGCCCGCGCTGTTCCTCGGGATGCGCGGCGCGCGGCTGTCGCGCCAGAACGTCTGGCTGATCATCCGCGCCGCCGCCGAGCGGGCGAACCTCGACGTCGACCACCTGTCGCCGCACACCCTCCGCCACTCGTTCGCCACGCACCTGCTGGCCGGGGGCGCCGACGTGCGTGTCGTGCAGGAGCTGCTCGGGCACTCCTCCGTCGCCACCACGCAGATCTACACCCTGGTCACCGCCGACACCCTCCGTGACGTCTACGTCTCCGCGCACCCTCGCGCCCGCTGACCGTCCGCAGATTCGTGCCGAATCGCGCGCGTTCGTCACGAATCGGCGCCGTTCGTGACGAATCGACGCCTTCGTGAACGTTCGACCCTGGACGCGACTCGTGACGAATCGACGCGATTCGTGACGAACGCGCGCGATTCGTGACGAATGGTCGCGAGGTCAGTGGAGGGTGCGGTGGCGACGGCGCGGCGCACGGCGGCGCAGCCAGACAAAGACGGAACCGCCGTCGAAGCCGACCCGGCGCGTCGTGGCGAAGCCGAGCTTCGCGAGCACGCCGAACGACGGGGCGTTCCAGGTCGCGACCGTCGCCCAGAGCACGGGGAAGCCGGCGTCGAACGCGGCGTCCGCGACGGCCGCAGCCGCCTCGGTGGCGTACCCGCTGCCCACGTACCCGCGCAGCAGTTCATACGCGAGCTCCGGCTGCGCGGAGGTCGCCCGGCCGACGACGAGGCCGCAATAGCCGATCGGCTCACCCGTCTCGGCGAGTTCGACCGTGTACAGCCCGAAACCGCGTTCGTCGAAGGCGGCGCGCTGCGCATCCAGCCGGTCCCGCTCCTTCTCGACGCCTCCCGCCGCGCGGCCCAGCGGGCGCTCGGCCAGCAGAGCGAGGTTCCACCCGGCGTCGCTTCCGTCGCGCGGGCGCAGACGCAGGCGCGGGGTCTCCAGGGCGGACGGCATCGGCTGCACCCGACCACCGTACCGAACCGCCGGGCGCACGCCCCGCAAGCGGGGCACGGCGCGCATAGACTGTTCCCTTGACAGAGCCGGCGATGAGAGGGACGAGGAACACCCAGGTGACGCGCAACGACGAGGTCGAGACCCAGCTTCCTGGCATGGATGACGCATCCATCGCCGTGAAGCCCGGGCCCACCGGTCGTCCCCTGCGCGCGTTCCCGGTCCCTGCGCCGCTCGCCCAGCACGGGCCGGCCAAGATCATTGCCCTCTGCAACCAGAAGGGCGGCGTCGGTAAGACGACGACCTCCATCAACCTGGGTGCCACGCTCGCCGACTACGGCCGCCGCGTGCTCGCCATCGACTTCGACCCGCAGGGCGCGCTGTCCGCGGGGCTCGGGGCGCAGACGCACGACGCCACCACGATCTACGACCTGCTGCTGAACCGCAACGCGGACGTGCAGGGAGCCATCCAGAAGACGTCGGTGCCGGGACTCGACATCATCCCGGCGAACATCGACCTGTCGGCGGCCGAAGTGCACCTGGTCAACGAGGTGGCGCGCGAGCAGATCCTCGCCGGCGTGCTGCGCAAGGTCTCGAACGACTACGACGTCATCCTGATCGACTGCCAGCCCTCGCTCGGCATTCTGACCGTCAACGCCCTGACCGCGAGCCACGGCGTCCTCATCCCGCTGGAGTGCGAGTACTTCGCGCTGCGCGGCGTCGCGCTGCTGATCGAGACGATCGACAAGGTGCGCGAGCGGCTCAACCCCGCGATCGAGCTCGACGGCATCCTGGCCACGATGTACGACTCGCGCACGCTGCACTCGCGCGAGGTGCTGGAGCGCGTCGTCGACGCTTTCGGCGACCGGGTGCTCGAGACGGTGATCTCGCGCACGGTGAAGTTCCCGGATGCGTCGGTCGCCGCCACCCCGATCACGCAGTTCGCGCCGGAGCACCAGGCGGCGGAGGCGTACCGGCAGCTGGCGCGGGAACTGGTGTTCCGTGGCGCCGTCGCCTGACACGGCCGAACCGGACGCCGCCGCGGCCGAGGCCGCGCAGCCCGGCGAGCCCGCCGGCTTTCGCGTCTCGCTCGGCGACTTCGAGGGCCCGTTCGACCTGCTCCTGTCGCTGATCACGAAGCACGAGCTCGACATCACCGAGATCTCCCTCAGCAAGGTCACCGACGAGTTCATCGCCTACCTGCGCCAGCTCGACACCGACGAGAGCCTGGATGAGGCGAGCGAGTTCCTCCTCGTCGCCGCGACCCTGCTCGACCTGAAGGTGGCCGGGCTGCTGCCGCAGGGCGAGCTGGTGGATGCCGAGGACGTCGCCCTGCTCGAAGCGCGCGACCTGCTCTTCGCGCGCCTGCTGCAGTACCGCGCCTTCAAGGAGGCGTCCGCCTGGTTCGCCCAGCGCCTGGAAGCCGAGGGCGCGCGCCACGCGCGCACCGTCCGCTTGGAGGACAAGTTCCGGCAGAGCACGCCGGAGCTCGTCTGGACGCTGAGCCTCGACGACTTCGCCGCGCTCGCGACCCTGGCGATGACGCCGCGCGAGGTGCCCGTCGTCGGTCTCGACCATCTGCACGCGCCGCTGATCAGCATCCGGGAGCAGGCGGCGATCGTGGTCGGGATGCTGCGGCACGGCGAGCCGATGAGCTTCCGCCAGCTGGTCGCCGGCGCCGAGCAGAAGGGCGTGGTCGTCGCGCGGTTCCTCGCCGTGCTGGAGCTGTACCGCCGCGCCGCCCTGGCGTTCGAGCAGCTGGAGCCGCTGGGGGAGCTCACGCTGCGCTGGACCGCCGAGCACTGGTCCGAGGAGAACCTGTCGAATCTGGGAGCCGACTATGACGGTTGAGGACGTGGCCGCGGACGCGGTCCAGGAGGTCGTGGTCACCGGCGAGGACGTGACGGACACCACCGAGGTGCCGGCGCCGGTCGAGGACGCGCGGATCGAGCGGGCGCTCGAGGCCATCCTGATGGTCGCGGACGAGCCGATGAGCGTCGTGACGCTCGCGACCGCCGTCGGTGCGCCGGTGAAGCGCGTGCGTGCCGCGATCGAGGCGCTTGTCGCCGACTTCGACGGCGAAGACGGAGGCGTGCGTCGCGGGTTCGAGCTGCGCGAGGTCGGCGGCGGCTGGCGGATCTACGTGCGCGAGGAGTTCGACGCGGTCGTCTCCGGGTACGTGCTGCAGCAGAACCCGACCAAGCTGTCGCAGGCGGCGCTCGAGACCCTCGCGGTGATCGCGTACAAGCAGCCGATCAGCCGCGGGGCGATCGCATCCATCCGGGCCGTCAACGTGGACTCGGTGGTGCGGACCCTGCTCGGCCGCGGCCTCATCACGGAGCTCTTCACCGACAGCGAGACCGGTGCGATCAACTACGGCACGACGGACCTGCTGCTGACCCAGCTCGGCATCAACTCGATCGACGAGCTGCCCAAGATCTCGCCGCTGCTCAGCGACGGCGCCGACGGATTCGACGGCGATGTCCGCTGAGCAGGGCACGCAGGGCGAGCGCCTGCAGAAGGTGATGGCGGCCGCCGGCGTGGCCTCCCGGCGGGTGTCGGAGGACCTCATCGTCGCCGGGCGGGTGACCGTCAACGGGAAGGTCGTGACCGAGCTGGGTACGCGCGTCGACCCGGCGACCGACAAGGTCGCGGTCGACGGCACGGCGGTCCAGTTGGACACCTCCCGCCGCTACGTGATGCTCAACAAGCCGGTCGGGGTGGTGAGCTCGATGCGCGACGAGCAGGGGCGACCGGACCTGTCGCGGTTCACCGCGGGCTACCCCGAGCGGCTGTTCAACGTGGGCCGGCTGGATGCGGAGACCTCCGGGCTGCTCATCCTCACCAACGACGGGGAGCTCGCGCACGTGCTGGCGCATCCCTCGTTCGGCGTGACGAAGACGTACATCGCGCGGGTGCGCGGCCTCGTGACGCCGCAGACGCTGTCGCGGTTGACCAAAGGCGTAGAGCTGGAGGACGGCCCGATCGCCGCGGACAAGGCCAAGCTGCTGCAGTCGAACCAGCGCGAGGGGGAGTCGCTGGTCGAGATCACGCTGCACTCCGGACGCAACCGCATCGTGCGGCGGATGCTCGCCGAGGTCGGCCACCCCGTCGTGGAACTCGTGCGCCGCCAGTTCGGCCCGCTGCACCTCGGCACGCTCAAGGTCGGCCAACTGCGCGACCTCACGAAGGCCGAGCTCGGCCAGCTGCTCACCATCTCCCGCGAATCCCGCTGATCCGCTGCCCCACCCTCGCCGCCATTCGTGCCGAATGTGCGGTATTCGTGACGAATAGCGCACATTCGGCACGAATGACGCCCGCGGGGAACGCGGGTCGGCGGCGCTGGATAGGGTTGACGGGTGACTGAGATCGCCGCCCGCCTGATCGGGCCCGTCCGCGTCGTCGGCGCGGGGCTGCTCGGCGCGTCCGTCGGACTCGGGCTGCGCGCCCGCGGTGTCGACGTGGTGCTCGCCGACGCCTCGCCTGCCCACCTCCGGCTGGCCGCGGACTATGGCGCGGGCCGCCTCGACGACGGGGGAGCGGAGCCGACACTGATCGTCGTCGCCGTCCCGCCGGATCTGACCGGCCGCGTCGTCGCCGACGAGCTGGCAGCGCATCCCGGGTCCGTGGTGACCGACGTGGCCAGCGTCAAGGTCGCGCCGCTCGCCGAGCTCGAGCAGGCGGGCGTCGACCTCGCCCGCTACGTCGGCGGCCATCCGCTGGCCGGGCGGGAGCGCGGCGGACCCTCCGCGGCGCGCGCCGACCTGTTCATCGGCCGTCCCTGGGTCGTCGCGGCCCGGCCGGAGAACCCGCGCTCGGCCGTGAGCCTGGTGGAGGCGCTCATCCTCGACCTCGGCGCGACACCCGTCGAGATGGAGGCCGCCGAGCACGACGCCGCCGTCGCGCTCGTCTCCCACGCCCCCCAGATCGTCTCCTCCCTCATGGCCAAGCGGCTGACCGACTCGCCCGACGCGGCGCTCGCGCTGGCCGGGCAGGGCGTGCGCGACGTCACGCGCATCGCGGCGAGCGAGCCGGAGCTGTGGGTGCAGATCCTCGGGGCGAACGCCCCGGCGATCGTCGAGATCCTGCGCGCCTACCGCGACGACCTCGACCGCATGCTCTCGGCGCTCGGCGACGTGGATGCGGCCGGCGCCCGGCGCACCATCGCCGAGGAGATCGCGGGCGGCAACGCCGGCGTCTCCCGCCTGCCGGGCAAGCACGGCCAGGACCGGAAATATTCGAGGTTCGTGGTGATGGTGGAGGACCGCCCGGGCGAGCTGGCACGCCTGCTGCACGAGCTCGGCGAGCTCGGCGTGAACATGGAGGACCTGCGGCTGGAGCACTCGCCCGGTGCGCCGTTCGGCCTCGCCGACATCGCGGTGCTGCCCGAGGTGGTGCACCGCACCGTGGACGACCTGACCGAACGTGGATGGAGGATCACCGGATGACCGAGACCATCGTCGTCGCCGTCGACGGTCCCGCGGGGAGCGGCAAGTCGAGCGTCAGCAAGGCCGCAGCCCGGCGCCTGGGCTGGGCGTACCTCGACACCGGCGCCGCCTACCGCGCGCTCAGCTGGTACGTGGTCGCGCGGCGGCTCGACCCGGCCGACTCGGCCGCCGTGATCGACTCGCTCCCCGATTTCGACTACCGGATCGGCACCGACCCCGACACGTACCACGTGTTCGTCGGCGACCACGACGTGACGGAGGCGATTCGCACGCCGGAGGTGACCGCCGTCGTGAGCGCGATCGCGCGCGTGCCGGAGGTGCGGGCGTTCCTGACCGGGCTGTTCCGGGACATCATCCGCACCACCGACCGCGACGGCATCGTGGTCGAGGGGCGCGACATCACGACCGTGGTGTGCCCGGATGCTCCGGTGCGCATCCTGCTCACCGCCGACGAAGCCGTTAGAATGGCCAGGCGTTCCGCGGAGCTGACCGGCCATTCCGCCGCCCACGTCGGTGAGGCCCTCCGCAGACGCGACGCGGCAGACTCACGCGTCGTCGACTTCATGAACGCCGCGGACGGTGTGACCACCGTCGACTCCACCGACCTCGACTTCGACCAGACCGTCGACGCGGTCATCCAGGTCGTACAGAAAGCAGCCCATGTCTGACATCGAGAACGAGCCCACCGGCGACGACGACCTCGTCGCCCGCCTTTCGGAGATCGACGAGGATCTCGCCGTCCAGCGCGCCAACGCCCTGCGCAGCGGGCTGGACGAGTACGAGCTCGACGAGACCGACCTCGACCTGCTCGAGATCGCCGGCGAGGATGTGGAGGGCATCACCTACCTGCCCGCCCTGCCCGTGCTCGCCATCGTCGGCCGCCCGAACGTCGGCAAGTCGGCGCTGGTCAACCGCATCCTCGGGCGCCGCGAGGCCGTCGTGGAGGACACCCCCGGTGTGACGCGCGACCGCGTCTCGTACCAGGCGGAGTGGAACGGCCGCCGGTTCACCCTCGTCGACACCGGAGGCTGGGAGCCCGACGCCCGCGGCATCGACGCCTCCGTCGCCGCCCAGGCGGAGGTCGCGATCGACCTCGCCGACGCCGTCCTCTTCGTCGTGGATGCGACCGTCGGCGCGACCTCGACGGACGAGCACGTCGTCCGTCTGCTCCGCAAGACCAAGAAGCCCGTCTTCCTCGCCGCCAACAAGGTGGACGACGCCCGCCAGGAGCCGTACGCCACCGAACTGTGGTCGCTCGGCCTGGGGGAGCCGCATCCCGTCTCCGCCCTGCACGGCCGCGGCGTCGCCGACCTGCTGGACGAGATCCTGAAGGTCCTGCCGGAGGAATCGGCCGTCGCCAAGCGCGAGATCGGCGGACCACGCCGGGTCGCGATCATCGGCCGCCCGAACGTCGGCAAGTCGTCGCTCCTGAACAAGACCGCGGGGGAGGAGCGGGTCGTCGTCAACGAGCTCGCCGGCACCACCCGCGACCCGGTCGACGAGCAGGTCGAGCTGGGCGGCAAGGTCTGGCGGTTCGTCGACACGGCCGGCATCCGCCGCCGCGTGCACCTGCAGCAGGGCGCCGACTTCTACGCGTCGCTGCGCACCTCCACCGCCCTGGAGAAGGCGGAGGTCGCCGTGGTCGTGCTCGACGTGAGCGAGCCGATCAGCGAGCAGGACGTGCGCATCATCGACCTCGTGCTGGAGTCCGGCCGCGCCCTGGTGCTCGCCTTCAACAAGTGGGACCTGCTCGACGACGACCGCCGCCGCTACCTGGAGCGCGAGATCGAGCAGGACCTCGCGCACGTCTCGTGGGCGCCGCGGGTCAACATCTCGGCGCGCACCGGCCGTCACCTGGAGAAGCTGGTGCCCGCTCTGGAGCTGGCGCTGGAGTCGTGGGACACCCGCATCCCGACGGGTAAGTTCAACGCGTTCCTCGCCGAGCTCACGGCCGCGCACCCGCACCCGGTCCGCGGCGGAAAGCAGCCCCGCATCCTGTTCGGCACGCAGGCGTCGAGCCGCCCGCCGACATTCGTGGTGTTCACCACCGGATTCCTCGACCCGGGCTACCGCCGGTACATCATCCGCCGCCTCCGCGAGGTGTACGGCTTCGAGGGCACGCCGATCGTCCTCAACATGCGCGTCCGCGAGAAGCGGAAGCGGTAACCACTCTCGAGTCCGCGGAGACTGCACGCGACACGCCGTGCGGGCGTCGATTCTTCGCGGACTCGACGGTGGAGGGGTCCATGCGTATGCATGTAGGGCGGGTTGCGCAAGGGTGACACGCGGGCGGAGTCTGCGAATCGATACAGCGAGGCCACCCCAAAGAGGGGGCGACCATAACGGGGGTATTTGTACCCCGTTTTGTCCTCACTAGTGTGGACAACCGGGAGCTACCCGACCGTGCCCACCCGAGGGCCGGGCTCCCGACGATCAAGGACGCATACCCGACCATGAGTTCTACAGCCGAATATAGCCCTGCCCGAAAGCGCCAGCTCGGTTCCGAGAAGCGCACAGAGCCCCTCCCGACGGTCCACCCGAAGCCGTCCGACCGTAAGATCACCTGGAGCCGTGTCGCCATCGTGCTGACCGTCCTGTTCTGGGCGATCTACGTGGTCACCACGATCATCCGCCAGTTCATCGACAGCGGCAGCCAGAACTTCCGCTTCACGATGGAGGCCATCGGCTACACGGTCGTGGTGACCTTCCTCACCTTCTCGGCACTGATGTACCTGGTGGCCCGGCAGGGGGCGCTGCAGCGCTTCCAGAAGCACGTCCGCGTGCCGCGCGCTGAGCTCGACCGCCACTTCGCCGAGAACCAGCCGTCGATCACCGTGCTGGTGCCCTCTTACGCGGAGGAGCCGGAGGTGGTCAGGATGACGCTGCTCTCCGCCGCCCTGCAGGAGTTCCCGTCGAAGCGCGTCGTGCTGCTGCTCGACGACAACCCGAACCCGACCGACCCCGCCGTGCGCGACCGGCTGGAGGCCACCCGCGACCTGGCCCACGACATCCTCACGATGCTCGCCGAGCCGCGGTTCCGCTTCACCGACGCGCTGCTGCGCTACGAGCTGGGCGACTCCGGTGTCTACGCGACCGACCAGGCGTCGCTCGAACTCGCCGAGCACTACCGCTGGGCCGCCGAGTGGCTGTACGCACAGGCCGACCAGCACGCGCTCGGCGACCACGTCGACGTGTTCTTCGCCGACCAGGTGCTGCGGGCCCTCGGCGACGACCTCGCCCTGACAGGGGAGGCCGTCGCGGCGGCGATCGCCGAGGGTGCCTCGCTCACCTCCAAGCGGGTCGCGCAGCTGTACCGCCGCCTCGCCTGGACCTTCGACGCCGACCTCGCCGTCTTCGAGCGCAAGAAGTGGGCGTCGCTGTCGCACGAGGCCAACAAGGCGATGAACCTGAACGCCTACATCGGCCTGATGGGCGGCACCTACCGCGTCGAGGAGACGCCGGACGGCCCCGTCCTGAACCCGGTCCCCGCCGGTCAGCGCCGCGCGGGCGACGTCGAGATCCCGGACAGCGACTTCCTGCTGACCCTGGACGCCGACTCGATCCTGCTCCGCGAGTACTGCCTCCGGCTCACCTACTTCCTTCAGCAGCCCGACAACGCCCGGGTCGCGGTGACCCAGACCCCGTACTCGTCGTTCCGCGGCGCGGGCACGCGCATCGAGCGTCTCGCCGGCGCGACCACCGACATCCAGCACATCCTGCACCAGGGCAAGTCGTACTACGGCGCCACGTTCTGGGTGGGCGCGAACGCGGTCATCCGCAAGCGCGCGCTGGAGGACATCGTCGAGACCGAGTACGTCGGCGGTTTCGAGGTGCGCCGCTACATCCAGGACCGCACGGTCATCGAGGACACCGAGTCGAGCATCGACCTCGGCACCCACGGCTGGACGCTGGTGAACTACCCCGAGCGCCTCAGCTACTCCGCGACCCCGCCGGACTTCGGCTCCCTCATCGTGCAGCGGCGACGCTGGGCGAACGGCGGCCTGCTGATCCTCCCGAAGCTGTGGCGTCAGGTGAAGGAGCGCAAGCGTCGCGGCGAGACCGTCTCGCGCATCGAGCTGCTGCTTCGCATCAACTACATGGCGTCGATCAGCTGGGCGAGCTTCGGCCTGGTGTTCCTGCTGGCGTACCCGTACGACGGCCGGCTGCTCAGCCCCATGGTGCTGCTCGCGGCGCTGCCCTACTTCATCAGCCAGGCCGCGGATCTGCGCTACAGCGGCTACAAGGCGACCGACATCTTCCGGATCTACGGCTTCAACCTCATCCTGCTCCCGGTGAACCTGGCCGGCGTGCTGAAGTCGATCCAGCAGTCCCTGACCGGCAAGAAGATTCCGTTCGCCCGCACGCCGAAGGTGAAGAACCGCACGGCCTCGCCGCTGCTGTACGTGGTCGCGCCGCTCGCGATCGTCGCCTTCTCGCTGTTCACCCTGTGGCGCGACGTGAATGCGCACAACTGGGGCAACGCCGCCTTCGCCGCCTTCAACGCGACGCTGGCGATCTGGGCGATCGTGGCCTACATCGGCATCGGCAACACCATCGTCGACATCTGGCTCGGGATGACGAAGCCGCTGTACGTGTCCACCTCGCGCAAGCGGAAGACCGCGACCGTGGAGCCGGTGACCGAGTCGCTCGACTGGCGATCGGTGCTCTACCACGGTCACACCGGCGGCGAGGTGCCGCACCTCGCGGGCGTCGGCGCCGTGGTCGAGCAGGCTGCCGAGGCGACCGACGCCCAGCAGTCGGCCGCCGAGGCGCAGCCCGTCGACACGTCCGTCACCGGCGAGAAGCAGGCCGCCTGATGGCCCGCGCGAAGAGGACCGCGGCGCAGGACGCCGTGGAGAGGGCCCAGGCGCCCGAGTCGGACGGCGGCCGCCGCCTGTCCGCGTGGCGCGTCATCGGAGCGGCCCTGGTCGCCGCGGTCGTGGTGTCCGCCGGCGCCGTCGGCTTCCAGTGGTGGAGCGCGAAGGCCGCGGTGGATGTGCAGCCCTGGTTCGCCTCCTACGTGGATGTGACGGCGACGCCGCGGTTCGCGTTCGAGAACCTTGGGGGCACCTCCACCAAGGACGCCGTGCTGTCGTTCGTCGTCTCCTCGAAATCGAACCCGTGCGAGCCCAGCTGGGGCGCCGCGTACACGCTGGACGAGGCGCGCGGCTCGCTCGATCTCGACCGCCGCATCGCCCGCCTGCAGCAGCAGGGCGGCACCGTCGCCGTGTCGTTCGGCGGCCAGCGGAACGACGAGCTCGCGGTCGGCTGCACCGACGAGTCCGCGCTGAAGAAGGCGTACGCCTCTGTGGTGGACCGCTACAAGGTCGGCACCATCGACCTCGACCTGGAGGGCAGCGGGCTCTCGGATTCCGGCGCCGCCGAGCGCCGTGCCTCCGCGATCGCCGCCCTGCAGCAGGAGCGCCGCTCGACGGGGAAGGGCCTCGCCGTGTGGCTGACCCTGCCTGTCGCTCCCAGCGGGATGACGTCGGAGGCCACCGACGCGATCGCCGCCATGCTGAAGGCGAAGGTCGACATCGCCGGCGTCAACGTGATGACGATGGACTTCGGCGACGCCAAAAAGGAGAAGACCTCGATGGCGAAGACCGCGGAGGCGGCGGCCTCCGCCGCTCAGCGCCAGCTGGGCGTGCTGTACGACCGCGCCGGCGTGCACCAGAGCGACCCCAGCCTGTGGGCGAAGCTCGGCGCCACCCCGATGATCGGCCAGAACGACGTCGAGGACGAGGTGTTCACCTTGCAGGATGCGGCCGCCTTCAACAGCTGGGCCGTGTCCACCGGCCTCGGCAGGATGTCGATGTGGTCGGCCAACCGGGACAAGACGTGCGGCTCGAACTACGTCGACCTGTCGGTCGTGTCGGACGCGTGCAGCGGCGTGAACCAGGGCAAGAAGACGTTCGCCGCGACGCTCGCGAAGGGCTTCGCCGGTCACATCGCGTTGGGGGAGGGGGCCGTGACCACGGCCGAGCCGACCACTGCCGCGGCCAAGGACGACCCGAAGACCTCGCCGTACCCGATCTGGGCCGACAAGAACTCGTACCTGAAGGGCACGAAGGTCGTCTGGCACCACAACGTGTACCAGGCGAAGTGGTGGACGAAGGGCGATGTCCCGGACAACCCCGTGCTGAACGCGTGGGAGACGCCGTGGGAGCTGGTGGGCCCGGTGCTGCCGGGTGAGACGCCCATCCCGCAGCCGACCCTCCCCGCGGGCACGTACCCGACCTGGAGCGGGACGACCCCGTACGACAAGGGCCAGCGCGTCCTGTTCGACGGCGTGCCCTTCGAGGCGAAGTGGTGGACGCAGGGCGACAGCCCCGAGGCCGCGTCCGCCGACCCCGACTCGTCGCCGTGGGCTCCGCTCACGCAGGACGAGATCGACCAGATCCTCGGCGGCTCGGGCCGCTGAACCAGGATCGGCGGCGGGACGCTGAATCCCCCCATCGCGTCCCGTCGCCGACTCGACCCGGACCCCCGCTGCGGGGTGGGACTCGTCCGGGCGCCCGCGCGCGCCGTTTTTCGGCCGGTGCGCAGCGGCGCAGTGCCGGTGGGGACGGGTGTGCCTTCGGGTGGTGCATCTTCGTCCCCGCCGGCGCGTAGTCGTCGTGACGGGATCGTGACCCTGTACCGACCCCACCTCCCATACGCTGAGGTGATTGCAGGACTGCACGATTCTCTGGGGGAAGCATGGCATCCAAGAAATGGGTCGTGATCGCGGCGGCAGGGGCGTCCGTGCTCGCGCTGGCCGGATGTGCGGGAGGACCCGCGCCCGCCGCGACGCCGCAGCCGACCGTCACCGTGACCTCCACGGTGACGGAGACGCCGGCCCCTGCGGCGACGTCGCCCGATGACCCGCTGGATGCGCTGACCGCCTGGACCGTGTGCAACGTCGTGGCGCAGTCGAAGGTCCCCGACATGAAGCTGTACCCGTACGACCCCGCGCACCCCGCCGAGCAGCGGCCCGACGGCACCTGGCTCGCGATCGCCGGCTACGCGATCGAGCCGCCCGTCGAGGGTGCGAAGAGCGTCATCATCGCTTGCGAACTGAAAGGCACCCGGGGCGCGCCGGAGCTCGTCCACGTGACGATGAAGGACATCTGAGCCCAGCACCTAGGTCAGGGCATGACGCCCTGCGGGTACCAGAAGAAGCCGTCGGGGTCGTAGCGGCGTTTGACCGTGCGCAGGCGGGCGTAGTTGGCTCCGTAGTACGCCTGCTGGGCGTTCGCCACGTTCGGGTCCGGGAAGTTCGCGTACATGCGCGTGGGGGAGCCGAACACCGCGCGGTAGGCGTCGTCCAGCCAGGCGCGGTGCTTGGCCGGGCTGTCCTTCGGGTCGTCGTCTCCCCAGTCCGCGCCCACGTCGACGATGAAGAGGGATGAGCGGTGCACGAACGCTGTCGCATCCGGCGCGACTTCGTTGATCGCGCCGCCGAGGGCGAAGAGCGCGAAATCGACGCCGCCTCGGCTGCTCCCGGACCAGGCGCGCACGCTGTCCATCGCTGCGCCCACCTGGGCGTCCGTGAGGGGCGCGTCCAGGATGGCGCATGCGCTCGTGAACGGCCCGGGTCTGGAGTCTCTGTTCAGGACGCTGCTCGCCTCGGCGGCGGACAACTCCTGGATGCTCGCGGCGTTGCGAATCTGCTCCGTCGCCGTGCCGAGGGAGAGTGCGGCGGAGAGCAGGGTCGCGAGCTCGTCCCGGCTGCCGTAGAACTGCCCTTCCGCCGTGACGGTCGCGTTGGCGGTCGCCTGCGCTTCGGTCGTGCCGGTCGTGCCGATCCCGAGCCGCGCGTGGAAGCGGCGGTCCTTCCGGGTGGTGACGCACACCTCCTGCATGATCCTCATGGCCGCGAGAGCGGACGCCATCGACCAGCGGAACGAGTAGGTGCTGACGCGACCTTCGATCCGGTCGAACGAGAACGTGAAGTCGGTGTGCACGCCGAAATTGTTGCCCGCCCCACCGCGGCTCGCCCAGTACAGGTCGGGCTCGGAGCCGGGGGAGGCGACGACCGTCCGGCCGTCGGCCAGCACGACCGTCGTCGAGAGCAGCCGGTCGCAGGTGAGCCCCGCCATCTTGTCGCTGAACCCGATGCCCCCGCCCAGGGCCAGGCCGGCCACGCCGACGGTGGCGCAGCGCCCGGTGGGGACGAGGTATCCCTTGTTCTCGAGGAGCGGGTGCAGGTCGGCGTTGGTGACGCCCGCGCCGACCGAGATGCTGCCGGCGTTCCTGGTCACCGTCGACGGCCCGTAGCGGACCACCTCCCCGCCGGACGAGGGCGTCACCTGGATGTCGCGAAACCGCGACATGAGCATGAGAAGGCCGGTGCTGTTGGAGTAGCCCGCGTAGTTGTGCCCTTCGCCGCTGCGCGGGGTCACCCGCACGCCTTTTGCGCGCGCCCACGCGATCGCCGCCTGGATGTCGGACACCGTCGACGGCACCAGGATGGCGGCGGGCCGGGCGGCGGCGAACTGGTGATTGCCCGGTGCCGCGAGCGCTTCGTAGCTCGCGTCTCCGGGCACGAACAGCGAGGCCGACGGCGAGAGCGCCCCGGTGAGCCCGGAGAAGTCTGCGGGCGCTGCTGCCGCCGGTGCGTCCGGCCGGGTCGCAGCGAGCGCGCCCGCGACCGCCGCTGCGCCGGCCGCTGCGCCCTGGACCAGCGAGCGGCGCCCGATCCGGCTGTCGCCGGTCGGGGCGCTGACTGTCTCTTCTGCCATGTGCCGTCCTCCCTCTCCCGAGACGCATAACGCGTCCCATCTATGGAGACGGCGCGCGCCGTCGGCGATGACGCGATCAGCGGATGTGTTTCTCGGCGCTTCACCTCGCGTCCGCAGGGCGACGAAGGGCATCTGACCCCGGTGTCCGTCGCCCGTCCGCCGACACGGTAGGATGGTCGAGTTGCTTCGCCGCTCCGCGGTGCGGTGAACGGGCTGTGGCGCAGTTTGGTAGCGCACTTGACTGGGGGTCAAGGGGTCGCAGGTTCAAATCCTGTCAGCCCGACGCAGTGAAAAGAGCCGGTGGGCACGAAGGTCGCAAAGCGACCCCGTGCCCACCGGCTCTTTTCACTGCTCGCTGCTGTCTACCGGGGTCCCCGCCCGCGAGGGGCCCCGGGCGCCGATCCTCGCTCTGCGAGGCTCGGCGTCTGGGGTAGCGGGTGGGGCGAAGCCCGACCAATACAGGCTTATTCGGTTTTTTTGACTGAGTAGGTATAGGTCCGAAAGAGAGTCTTCCCGCAGGAATGCGGGAGGCTCTCTTTTCTTTCGTCGGTGTGTGGGCCGAGGCGCTGAGGCGGTGCTGGGCACGCCAGTGGTGCAGGCCGGCGTTGAGTTCGGTGCGTTCGACGCCGATGCTCACCTCACGGTCGGTCACCTGTGGATGAGGCACGTGCCGAATCAGTCGATGAGTTCTTTGACCTCGGCGGTGGCGTCATCGTCCGTGTAGAGGCTGCAGGTATTCGTCGCGAAGATTAAATGTAGGCACTCTCGCCCGTTCTCCCGAATTAGGCGAGGGCGGACTCTCGTCCAGGCGCGCGCCCGAGCGCGTGGGAGCAGGGGCTGATGCTCGACCTCCCCTACAACCCGCGGGCGACATTCCTGTGGTGGTACGTCGTGCCCGAAGCTCACCAGAAGGCCGTGCTCGTCGGACCGGCGCTTGTCACGGTCGCGTCAACCAGCGTCAGTCCGCCGTCCGCGGTCTGACATCAGGGCGACGACTGCCCGGACTTGAGAACCTCCGAGTTCTCGTCCGGGGCGGTCGCCGCCTTCTTCATCCAGTGCAGAGGCATCTCCGTGTCGGTAGCGCGTCGCAGGCTCCCCGCTCGATATCGTCCCCTCGTGGACATGGATCAGTGGCAAGTTGTAGACGGACCGCTCGAAGGCGAGGTTGTCGCTCTCGAAGGGAAGGATCGTGAGCAGTTCAAGTTGCGCCTCGACGATGGGCGCGTTGCGATCTACTCAGCCCACACAGGCAAGAACTACGGCATCCCGAATCAGCTGCTCTTCGTAGGAATCGACGTCTCCGATCGCCTTGTTCGATAGAAGCGACGTTGGCAGCATTTACGAAAGACCCTGATTGATATACCTTTACTGCCGGATGCTGCCGCGTGGTTCGAGCTTGCTCCCGCGCGTCGGCCTTGCCTCGAGGCGGCGCTGTCAGCCCGGTCATGTCGCCGTGCGCCGATACATTGAGAGCAGCCGAGGTCATCAAACGAAGTGCGCCGATTCGGGCGCGAGGAGAACTACAAGTTAATGACGCCAACCACCAAAGAATCCCAGCGCGCAGAACTGCACAAGACCATCTGGCGAATCGCGAACGACCTGCGCGGGTCAGTCGATGGCTGGGACTTCAAGAGCTACGTGCTCGGCTTGCTCTTCTACCGCTTCATCTCCGAGAACCTCACCGCCTACATCAACAAGGGCGAGCACGAAGCTGGCGAGGCCGAGTTTGACTACGCGCACCTCCCCGACAGTCAGGCAGAATTCGGACGGAAGGAGACGGTCTCCGAAAAGGGCTTCTACGTCCTCCCTTCGGAGCTCTTCCAGAACGTGCGTCGCCGCGCGGCCAAGGACGAGAACCTGAACGAGACGCTCGAGCGCGTCTTCAAGAACATCGAGGGCTCGGCGGTCGGTACCGACAGCGAGGATGACCTCAAGGGCCTCTTCGATGACCTCGACGTAAACAGTTCGAAGCTCGGCAACACCGTCGCCAAGCGCAACGAGAAGCTCGTGAAACTCCTCGATGCCATCGGCGACCTGCCGCTCGGCAACTTCAAGGACAACTCGATCGATCTGTTCGGCGACGCCTACGAGTACCTCATGCAGATGTACGCCTCGCAGGCCGGCAAGTCTGGTGGCGAGTACTACACCCCGCAGGAAGTCTCCGAGGTGCTCGCCCGTATCACGGTCATGGGCAAGAAGCGCGTCAACAAGGTCTACGACCCCGCTGCCGGATCCGGCTCGCTGCTGCTCAAGTTCGCGAAGGTCCTCGGCCGCGAGAACGTCGGCGGCTTCTTCGGACAAGAGATCAACCTGACCACCTACAACCTGGCGCGGATCAACATGTTCCTGCACGACGTCAATTACGAAAAGTTCGACATCGCACATGGCGACACACTGCTCGACCCGCAGCACTGGGACGACGAGCCGTTCGAAGCGATCGTTTCTAATCCGCCCTACTCCATCAAATGGGAGGGCGACGCGAACCCACTGCTGATCAACGACGAGCGCTTCGCGCCGGCCGGGGTGCTCGCACCGAAATCGAAGGCGGACCTCGCCTTCACGATGCACATCCTGAGCTGGCTCGCCATAAATGGCACCGCTGCCATCGTTGAGTTCCCTGGCGTGCTCTACCGCGGGGGAGCGGAGCAGAAGATCCGCAAGTACCTCATCGACAACAACTACGTCGATGCCGTGATCCAGCTGCCGCCGGACCTGTTCTTCGGCACCACCATCGCGACCTGCATCATCGTGCTGAAGAAGTCCAAGACCGACAACTCGGTACTCTTCATCAACGCGTCGGAGGAGTTCAAGCGCGTCGGCAACAAGAACAAGCTGACACCGGACAACCAGCAGAACATCCTGATGGCGCTCGACGTGCGGGAGGATGTAGATCACTTCACAAAGATCGTCCCGAACGAGGACATCGCGGCGAACGACTACAACATCTCGGTCTCTTCGTATGTCGAAGAGGAGGACACCCGCGAGGCAGTCGACATCACAAGGCTCAACGCGGAGATTGCGGGGATCGTTGTGCGACAGGCTGAGTTGCGCGTCTCGATTGACGAGATCGTCGCTGACCTGGAGGGCTCCAAGTGAGCCGTGTGGACGAGCTAATCGCCGAACACGCGCCCAACGGCGTGGAGTTCCGCGCACTCGGCGACATCGCGCGATTTGTTCGCGGCAACGGCATGCCCAAGACCGATCTCGTTGACAAAGGCGTCGGCGCTATCCACTACGGCCAGATCTATACGAGGTACGGCGTTTGGGCCACCGAAACGATCTCATTTGTAGCACCGCAGACCGCCATGAAGCTCGCGAAGGCGCAGCCCGGCGACATCATCATCACCAACACCAGTGAGAACGTCGAAGACGTCGGAAAGGCCGTCGCTTGGCTCGGGGCGGAGCCGATTGTGACGGGCGGTCACGCCACGGTAATCCAGCACGATCTCGAGCCCAAGTACCTCGCCTATTGGTTTCAGTCTGAGTCATTCTTCCGGCAGAAGCGCGCGCTCGCGACTGGCACCAAAGTCATCGATGTTTCGGCGCGACAGTTGGCAAAGGTGCGACTTCCCGTGCCGCCGGCTGAGGTTCAGCGGGAGATCGTGAGAATCTTGGATAAATTCACCCGGCTGGAGGCGGAGCTGGAGGCGGAGCTGGAGGCGGAGCTGGAGGCCCGCCGAGTTCAGTATGCCTACTACCGGGACGAAGTCCTCACCTACGCAGAGTCGGACGATGCGCGGCGGGTGGCGCTTGGAGACGTGGGCTCGCTCTTCGGCGGGCTTACGGGCAAGACGAAGGCGGACTTTAGGGAGGGAAACGCACGCTTTGTCTCGTACGTGAACGTCTTCAACAACATTGCCGTAGACCTCGCACGGATGGACTTCGTCAAGGTTGCACCCGGCGAAAAGCAGCGGCGCCTACACGTGGGGGACATCTTGTTCACGGCGTCTTCGGAGACACCCCACGAGGTTGGGATGTCGTCGGTCGTAACTCGTGAACCTGATGAGCCAACCTTCCTGAATAGCTTCAGCATCGGTTATCGGCTAAACGAACCGCATCTCCTCAACCCCGAGTTCGCCAAGCATCTCTTCCGCTCAACTGATCTGCGGAAGCAGATCATCAGTACTGCAAGTGGTGTCACTCGCTTCAACGTGTCGAAGATGCGGCTGGCCAAAGTCCAGATCCCAATCCCGTCCGCCGCTGAACAGCGTCGAGTAGCCGATCTGCTCGACGACTTTGAGAAACTCGTCAACGATCTCAGCGTTGGCCTTCGCGCAGAGTTGAGGGCGCGCCGAAGCCAGTATGCGCACTATCGCGACAAGCTCTTCGCCTTCGATGAGGCCGTCGCATGAGTGAGGCCATCCCACGCAAGTACGACCCGATCGCGGTCTCTGCTGAGTCCACCGTCGTCGCAGAGTACATCCCAGATGCCCACGCCTCGGCTTCCTATCAGTCGGAGTCCGGGCTCGAGCGGGAGCTAATCCGACTCCTGGAGTCCCAGGCGTACCAGTACATGCCGGTCACTTCCGAGGCGCAGCTCGTAGCGAACCTGCGCACTCAGCTGGAGGCGTTGAACCACATCACCTTCTCCGACGCAGAGTGGGCGGACTTCTTCGACTCCAAGATCTCTGGCAAGAACGACGGCATCATCGAGAAGACCGTACGGATCCAGGAGGATCATGTCCAGCTCCTGAAGCGGGACGATGGTTCGACCAAGAACATCACCCTGCTGGACAAGCAGAACATCCATAACAACCGTCTGCAGGTTATCAACCAATACGAGATCGGCCAGGGCGAGGGCGGCGCGAATTACGCAAACCGCTACGACGTGACGGTGCTAGTCAACGGGCTGCCGATGGTGCACATTGAGCTCAAGCGGCGCGGTGTCGACATCCGTGAGGCGTTCAATCAGATTAATCGCTATCAGCGCGACAGTTTCTGGGCCGGCTCTGGTCTATTCGAGTACGTGCAGCTGTTCGTGATCAGCAACGGGACGCTGACCAAGTACTACTCCAACACCACGCGCACTCAGCACATCAGTGAAGGCAATAAGCAGACCAAGGGCCGCAAGACCTCGAACTCCTTCGAGTTCACCTCGTGGTGGGCGGACGCGCAGAACAAGCCGATCACCGACCTGACCTCCTTCGCGAAGACCTTCTTCGCCAAGCACACACTGCTGAACATCCTCACGCGCTACTGCGTCCTCACCGCTGACCGGCTCCTGCTCGTAATGCGCCCGTACCAGATCGTGGCGACCGAGCGGATCCTGCAGCGCATCGACATCGCCACTAACTACAAGCAGCTCGGCACCGTCGCCGCAGGCGGCTACGTCTGGCACACCACCGGATCGGGCAAGACCCTGACCAGCTTCAAGACGGCCCAACTGGCATCGAAGCTTCCAAGCGTCGACAAGGTGCTCTTCGTCGTGGATCGCAAGGATCTCGACTACCAGACGATGCGCGAGTACGACCGTTTCGAGAAGGGCGCCGCCAACTCCAACACCTCGACCGCGGTGCTGAAGAAGCAGCTCGAAGAACCGAACGCGCGGATCATCATCACGACGATCCAGAAGCTGTCGACCTTCATCAAGGCGAACAAGGGACACGCGATCACGAACGACCACGTCGTGATGATCTTCGACGAGTGCCACCGTTCGCAGTTCGGCGACATGCACACCGACATCTCCCGCGCCTTCAAGCGCTACAACCTGTTCGGCTTCACCGGCACCCCGATCTTCGCCGTCAATGCCGGCACGGGCGGCAATCCTCAACTCAAGACCACCGAGCAGGCGTTCGGCGAAAAGTTGCACACGTACACGATCGTCGATGCGATCACAGACAAGAACGTGCTGCCGTTCCGAATCGACTACGTCAACACCGTCAAGGTCGGCACCATCGTCGACAAACAGGTGTCGGCCATTGACACCGAGAAGGCGCTGCTCGCGCCGGAACGCATCAGCCGGGTCGTGCAGTACACGCTGGAGCACTTCGACCAGAAGACCAAGCGGTCATCGAGCTACGAGCACTCGATCGTGACGAACGTCGCCGAGTCGACAAGTGCGCGACGGCAGGCGGAGGCAGTCCGTGAATGCAAGCGGGTGCGCGGCTTCAACGCGATCTTCGCGACGGCCTCGATCGATGCGGCGCGTCGCTACTACAACCACTTCCAGATCCAGCAGGAAGCGCTGCCTGCCGACCGGCGCCTGAAAGTCGGACTCATCTACTCGTACGGTGCAAATGATGCCAGTGACGACGGCATCCTTGACGACGAAGCCTTCGACACCGATGCGCTGAGTGCGGACGCCCGTGGCTTCCTCGAAAATGCCATCCAGGACTACAACGACATCTTCGGCACGAGCTACGACACCAGCGCCGACAGGTTCCAGAACTACTATAAGGACCTCTCTCAGCGGCTGAAGAACCGGGAACTCGACCTCGCGATCGTGGTCAACATGTTCCTCACCGGCTTCGACGCGACGACCCTGAACACACTCTTCGTCGACAAGAACCTGCGCGCGCACGGATTGATTCAGGCGTACTCGCGCACCAACCGCATCCTCAACTCGGTCAAGACGTACGGCAACATCGTCGCCTTCCGTGACCTTGAGGAAGAGACCAACGCCGCCCTCGAGTTATTCGGCAACAAGGACGCCCGCGGCGTCGTGCTCCTCAAGCCGTACGGCGATTACTTCGGCGACTACGCGGAGAAGGTCGACGAGCTGCTGGCGTCGTTCCCGCTCGGCCAGCAGATCATCGGCGAGGCTGCGCAGAAGGAATTCATCCAGCTTTTCGGGCAGATCCTGCGGCTCGAGAACATCCTCACCTCGTTCGACGACTTCGCCGGGCACGAGATTCTCACCGAGCGCCAGGGCCAGGACTACCGCAGCGTCTACCTCGACCTGTACGCCGAGTTCCGCAAGGTCAAGGACACGGACAAGGAACTCATCAACGACGATGTCGTATTCGAGATCGAGCTGATCAAGCAGGTCGAGATCAATGTCGACTACATCCTCATGCTCGTCCAGAAGTACCGAAGCCAGCACGGCGACGGCGAGGACAAGGAGATCCGCGCCAAGATCTCCCGCGCCGTCGATGCGAGCCCGACACTGCGTAACAAGAGAGACCTCATCGAAGCCTTCGTCGACTCCGTCTCCGTCGACGGCGTCGTTGACGAGGAATGGCAGGCATTCATCGCCGCCAAACGCGAGGCCGAACTCGAAGCAATCATCGAGGACGAGCGACTCCGCGCCGACGCCACACGCGCATTCATCGAGATCGCATTCCGCGACGGCGCGCTCCGTACAACCGGTACAGCAATCACCAAGGTGCTTCCGCCTGCCTCTCGGTTCTCTGCTGATGGCGGCCACGGCGAGAAGAAGCAGCGCGTGATCGAGAAGCTCGGGTTGTTCTTCGAGAGGTTTTTTGGATTGAGCTCAAACGGAGGTAATGAGTGACCAAGTCGATGATGACGGGTGCCCGCTGGATACGTGCGGCACTGCAGGTGAACCCATACGGGTACGAGGGCAAGAATGCCCCGTCGACTGCGTTTACGAGCGAAGCCGACTACAACAAGGCGCTCCTTGACGAGTGTGAAGCGCTCAAGATCGAGATGATCGCGATCACGGACCACTGGAAGGTCGACTCCGCGCTGCAGCTCATTGAGGACGCGGCAAGTCGCGGCATTGTGGCCCTCCCTGGGTTCGAAGCGAATTCCGCTGAAGGCGTCCACCTCCTCGTCATCTTTGACGTCGGCACGAAGGCTTCCGTGGTGAACGCCGCGATTGGCATGTGTGGAGTCGCGCCGGGCTGCGCGAACGGAACGACGGGTGCATCGTTCAAGGACATCCTCGACAAGATGACGGAACAAGGCGCTCTGGTGATCCCTGCGCACGTGAACGTTCCGAATAGCGGCATGCTGACCGGCCGGGGTGGGCAACCGCTTGTGACGATGGTGAAGGCCCCCAACCTCCACGCGATCGCTGTCACGCCCAGTCAGCCGGACGGCACTGACCAGCAGGCGATTATCAACGGGACTAAGCCCTACGACCGCAAACATCCGCTCGCAGTGATCTACTCCGACGACGTGATGCGACCGGCTCATCTGCGGGCCGCTGGAGCCAGCTCCTGGTTCAAGGTGAGCAGCCTCTGTGTGGATAGCTTGAAGCTGGCCGTACGGACCCCTGAGACTCGCGTCTCGCTGGACGATCCGGTGTCCGAGCCTCGCTCTGCACTCAAGGAAATCTCCTGGATTGGCGGGTTCCTCGACGGGGTGACGATCCCCTTCTCCGATGATCTGACTGCGCTTATTGGAGGGCGTGGCACTGGCAAGTCCACTGCGATCGAGAGCATTCGGTTTGCGTTGGGTCTCACGCCGATCGGCGCTGAAGCCAAACGAGACCATGACAGCATCATCAGCGGCGTGCTGAAGTCTGGAACGGTCGTCAAGCTCTCTGTCGAGACCGCCTCACCCGCGGTAAGGAACTTCACGATCGAGCGATCGGTCAACAACCTGCCCGTTGTCAAGGATGAGAGCGGTTCCGTCACCAACCTGCAGCCGAGCGACATCATTGCGAGCGTCGAGATATTCGGCCAGCACGAACTTGCAGAACTCACCAACGACAGCTCCAAAGTGGCAAGCATGCTGCAGCGGTTCCAGGGAAGTGGGCAGCTGACGACCGAGCATCGCGAGACTCTGGACGCTCTCAAAGAGAATCGCGAGAAGCTAAATCGCGCGGAGGAGAGCCGCGCTCAACTTGAGGACGAGCTGTCTGACATTCCACGTCTCGAGGAGCAAGTCCAGCACTATACGGACACCGATGTACCTACGCGGCTCAAGGAAGTTACTCGTCTGAGCCAGGACGAGGCCGTCTTCAAGGAGGCCAAAGCCCGAGTCGTCTCTGCGCAGGATGCACTCACGACGCTCACGGACGATCAATTGGTCGCGAAGGTGGGGGCGGCGTTCGAGAACATCGATGATTCCCCTCAGGTTGAGATCCTGAAGCATGCGGAGGAGGCGTCCGCGGCACTAGCGAAGAAACTGGGCGAACTCGCCGCCGAAGCTAGACAGGCGTTCCTGGACGCCGAAGCCGCAATCGGCAGCGCTGAAACCGCTTGGACTGACGCGGTCCGCGAGCAGCGAGATGAGCACGCTGAAGTTCTTCGGAAGCTCGTCGAGGAGGGCCTCGAGCCGACTAAATACCTTGTGACGAAGAAGGCGCTTGACGATCTGAAGGCGAAGGAGTCACGCCGCGCCGGCATTGCAAAGACGATCAAGGATCTGATCTCGGAGCGGAAGACTCTCCTCCAGACGCTCGCTGATCACGAAAACGCGCGAGCAAAGGCTCTGACAGAAGCAGTCCGTGCGGCAAACGCCGCGACGGGCGGTGTCGTGATTGTGAAGCCCATTGCCGCGAAGGACCGTGGTCACATCAAGACGCTCGTCGAGCAGTCGATATCTGGCCAGCGCACTCGCATCATGGCGGCGATCGATCTGGACGGGTTCTCGACCCGAGCATTCGTGGACGCCGCCCGAAAGGGCGAGGCGGAGCTGAACGCGCAGTTCGCGGTCAGTGGGGCACAGGCGCGAGCACTCCTCGAAGCGGGGGAGCCATTCCTTCGGCAGCTCGAGGAACTGAGTGTCGGTCAAGCCGTCGAAGTGCAACTCGATGTCCAGGCTGGTTCTGGAACTCGTGAGTTCAAGCGGATGGACGACCTTTCCAAGGGTCAGAGAGCGACGGCGCTACTTCTGCTGCTGCTCGGGGCGTCCAACGCGCCGCTGATCATTGACCAGCCGGAAGACGACCTCGACAACCGGTTCGTGTACGACGGCATCGTGAGCAACCTCCGCGGGCTCAAGGGGAAACGTCAGATCGTTGCTAGTACGCACAACGCGAACGTCCCGGTTCTCGGTGATGCTGAACTGATCGTTGCGCTCGAAGGCGACGGTCAGCACGGACGCCCTGCAGCCGACGGAATCGGCTCGCTCGATGATGTCGCCATCCGATCACACGTCGAGAACGTACTCGAAGGCGGACCGGCCGCTTTCAACGCTCGCCAGCACCTGTACGGCTTCTAGCTATGAGGCGCTCGCCGGCCGAATTGTCGCGCCCGATGATGGCGACCCGCATCGTCTCCTGGTTCACGTGCAGTCGCTCCGCGAACTGCGAAAGCGACAACCTGGATACGTACAGCCGAGCCGCCTCACTCAGCTGCTCCGCTGTCAGCGGCTGTCGTCGCACGACCACACTGTTCGCCCGCAGGATGCCGAGGGTCGTGGACTTGGCGACGCCATACACCTGCGCGAGCGGTCGACGTCTCGCCCGCTTCGTATCGCTCGATCACTGGAGCGCGGGCCTCGTCGCTGAGTCTCGTCCACTTTCGGCGCGCAGTGGTGGTCTCGCCCTGGGTTCGAACATTGGCTGAATCGCGCAGGATTCGGCGCATCGCGGGCGTCGTGATCCCCGTTTCTGAATGTGTGGAACAGAGGTAAACAAGGTCGACGTTCTGAAATGATAAGAGGCCAGGCGGCTCGCTCTGCGAGCAACCTGGCCTCTTATCATTTCAGAACTCGCTGTTGTCTACCGGGGTCCCCGCCTGCGAGGATCGGCGCCTGAGGTAGCGGGTGGGGCGCAGCTCGCAACGGCCGTGGAGAAGCCGCTGAGACCACTTGATGGTGGTGATCAGCCGTCCCACAAATATGTCGACGTGTGCCACCCCACGGGCTACCTCTGCTCGCCTTCGGCAACCGAGTGCGAGGAGCGTCGAGAACGGGAACGCCGCCAGCGCTGGCCAAGGAAGAACACCCCGGGGCCACCAAGCGCAGTCGCGAGAACAGCTTGCGCTGACCCGCCGATCATTACCAGGACCGCCGCCATGGCCGCACCGACGAGCAGGGCGATGAAGAAGTCCTCCACCAGGTAGTAGAGAGGCGACTTCGGTTGTTCAGCACGTGACATCGTAGAGAAGCCCCGGCCCGACGTACGGGATGTTGATCTGGAGACAACGACCTGCTCTGTAGGCGTTGCTCGCAGCGTTCTTGACGATCTGGAAGCCGAGGTTAGCGACGGTGGTGCAGGCTGCACCGGCAAGGCCCCCGAGGATGCAGAGGTAGGAGAACATCTGGGCGGCCCCCGCGAAGTCGACCACCTGCTTCGTCTCGGCCCTGGTGTACTTGACCGTGCGGCCCCACCACAGCCAGGTTACTGTCGGATCGGCTACCACCGGAAAGGCGGTTGCAGCGGTGAAGTCGACGACCTGGGTGAGCGTGTTGCCGTTCACCTCGTACCGCGTGGCGACATCCTTGCCGTTGGCGTCTTTCGCCCACGGAGCCCCGACGCTAATGGATACGTTCCCCTCGTCGTCCCCTACGAACGCTCCGCCGTTGGGAGCCAGGCGGAGTGCCTGTCCCTCAGGAACGTCGATGTGGTAGTCGTAGCGGCGGGGCGCGTCGGCATTCTGGATCACCGTGCTGATCTGAACGCTGCCGTCCTGGTGCACGACAGGGATGGTGGACGAGCCGTTGTTGTTGTCGTAGACGGCGACGCCGGCCTTCTGCGAGCGCGTAGCTTCACTGGCCTGGTCCGCGAATGGCAGGCCGATCCTAAGGTCGGGTACATCAGCTGGGCTCGCCATGTAGAGGCCTTCGGCCGGGTCCTTAGGAACCTCCACGGCTACCCCCTGGGCTGTGGATGCTTTCACCGCGGTGTCCGCATCCGCTTCCACCGTGGTGGCCAGACCGGAAATTGCCCCCGGCGCAACCTGCTGTACCGCGGCCACCGCTTCGATGGCCTTTCCTTCCGCCGGATTGGTTGGCGCAAATCCGGTGAGGCTCGAACCGATGGCGCTGGCAGCTGCCAGCGTCGCCGCTGACATCAAAACACGAGACTTCTTCACTGAGGTCTCCCTTTCGTTCCTGAAGAGAACGAAGTGGACACTGTCCGTCACCCGACGAAGCCGGAACGGTCGCCAGTCCACTAACGGGTGAGCAGAATTGCCCTCCACTTGTGAGGACGCGCGAAGCAGCCGAACGTGACGCCGGTCGCGGGACGATCCTCACCCGCCGGCCGACCATCCTGGCTCATGCCGCACCCTGTGACCTTTCCCCATCCACGCGACACTTAACGATTGAGGGGGTGCCGATGGAGAGCACGGATGCGAGCGACGGGCAGCTGATCGAGCACATGAGCGCAGGTGAAATGCGAGCGCTTTCCGCGCTCTACGACCGGCACTCCGCAGCGGTCGCACGCTACGCCTGGGCGCTCGCCGCCGACCGGCACGATGCTGAAGAGCTCCTCCAGGACACCTTCGTCACCGTGTGGCGGAGCGCCCGGCGCATCCGGCTCGTGGGGTCGTCGGCGCTGCCGTGGTTGCTCGTGACCTGCCGCAACCACGCGAGGAATCTCGCGCGGAAGCGGGGCCGTGACCGGACGGTGCCGCTGCCGGATGACCTCCCCTCGATCGACGACACGGACACGCGGGAGCAGCTCCGCTGGGTGACGGAGGCGATGTCGCTGCTGGACCCGACCGATCGGCGGGTGTGCGAGCTGTGCCTGGTGGAGGGGCGACCGTACAAGGAGGTCGCGGCCCTGCTGGGCACGAGTGTCGGGGCGATCAAACAGCGTGTGGCGCGCAGCCGCGCCCGTCTACGGAAGGCGATGGTCGAGAATGAAGGCTGAACCCCCTGTCGGTGACGAGCTCACCGAACTTCTCACCGCGGTGAAGGGTCGTGTTCTTCGCAGTGCGCCGCAGCGCCGCCAGCAGCGCAGGAGGAGCGCCGTCGCCGGCCTCATCGTCGCCGGAGCCGCCCTCCTGGCGGTCGGTGGTGCGGGCACAGCGGTCGCGGTCAACCTCGCGGGCGGTGTCTTCCACCCGATCCCGCATTCGTCGCACCGGGCCAGCGATCCGCCGCAGCCGACCTTCAAGCCAGGCGCCGACAACCGGATCACGCCGGAGCAGGCGTCGCTCGACCAGCTGTGGGCGCTGGCGAAGTCGGAAGTCGACGACTCGGGAAGCGGGCCCGGGACGCCCGGCGTCGGAGTCGGCATGGCCGATTTCGCTGCCGCCATCACGGCTCGCTGCTACCCCCAGCTGGACGCGTCCCAGACGGCCGAACTGGACTCGCTCAAGACGGCGTTCCAGTCCGCGAGCCCGGATGCCGCACTCGCCCCGGCGAGGGCCTACTTCTCACGGGCGACGGAACTCTGCATGTGACGTCGCCGCACCCTCGCGGGACCTAAGCCCTACGGCCCACGCCGATCCCCTACGGATACTTCCTGTCATGAGTGGTCCCGTCGCGGGTACCCGACCCCGGCCCGGCCGCTGTGCGGAAGGAGGCGGCGCGTCATGGCACGCAGCAACCCCGAAGATCTCACCGTCGACACCGTCGTCGACCCGGATGCCCCGTCGCGCACGGACGACGGCTTCGCCGTCCCGTACCTGCGGCAGGGGCAGTTCATCTCGCTGGTGCACTGGTCCCGGTCGCGTGAAGGCTGGCGGTACAGCACCATCCTGGTCCAGTACGTCTCGCGCGACGACGGGCGCTGGAACGTCCTGCTGCGCGGGGAGGCGGCCTCGCTGTCCCGCGGCGAGTGGGCGCTGTTCTGCTGATGTCGACGCTGCGTCCACCCACCCCCGGTGACCCGACCGGGCAGGAGCCGGAAGGCAAAGGCCTCAAAGGCGGCGCGTTGGGGCTGCTGTCGAGCGTGGTCGTGGGCGTCGCATCCACGGCGCCCGCCTACAGTCTCGCCGCGAGCCTCGGCTTCATCGTCGTCGGCGGGACGCTCGCGGCCGGCGTGAAGGCGCCGGGGATCGTGCTGCTGGCGTTCGTGCCGATGTACCTCATCGCGCTCGCGTACCAGGAGCTGAACAAGGCGGAACCGGACTGCGGCACCACCTTCACCTGGGCCACGCGCGCCTTCGGCCCGATCACCGGGTGGATGGGCGGCTGGGGGATCATCGTCGCCGACGTCATCGTCATGGCCAACCTGGCGCAGATCGCCGGGCAGTACTCGTACACGTTCGTCGGCAGCTTCGGACTACCGGGCGTCGCGGCGCTGGCGAACAACGACGCCGCGGTCACGATCGCCGGCCTGGTGTGGATCGCGCTGATGACGTGGATCTGCTACCGCGGCATCGAGGTCTCCGCACGCGTCCAGTACGTGCTCCTGGGGTTCGAAGTCGTCATCCTGTTCCTCTTCGCCGTGTTCGCGCTGGTGAAGGTCTACACCGGAAACGCGGAGCCGTACTCGCTGATCCCGCAGTGGTCGTGGTTCAACCCGTTCACGCTCGACTTCGGGCAGACGATCGCGCCCGCACTGCTGACCGCGATCTTCATCTACTGGGGCTGGGACACCGCGGTGTCGGTCAATGAGGAGACGAAGGACCCGGGCAGGACGCCCGGCAGGGCGGCCGTGATCTCGACGCTGCTGCTGCTCGCCACCTACGCATTGGTCACCGTGGCGACGGTCGCGTTCGCGGGGGTCGGCGACAAGGGGATCGGGCTGGCGAACCCGGCGAACTCGTCCGACGTGTTCTCCGCGATCGGGCCGACACTGTTCGGGAACGGGCCGATCGGGACCATCCTCATGGCCCTGCTCGGCTTCTCCATCCTCACGTCGGCGTCGGCCTCGACGCAGACGACGATCCTCCCGACCGCGCGCACGGCGCTCTCGATGGCCGTCTACAAGGCCATCCCGGAGCGCTTCGCCCGCATCCACCCGCGTTTCCTCACCCCGACCTGGTCAACCATCGGGATGGGCCTGGTCTCGGCGCTGTTCTACCTGATCTTCACCGCGATCAGCGTCAGCCTGCTGAACGCCCTCATCGGCTCGATCGGCCTGATGATCGCCTTCTACTACGGACTGACCGGGTTCGCCTGCGTCTGGTTCTACCGCAAGACCCTGTTCCGCAGCGCACGCACGGTGATCTTCCGCGGGCTGTTCCCGCTGGCCGGCGGACTCATGCTGCTGGCGGTGTTCTGCTACGGGGTCTACAACTTCGCGCAGCCAGACTGGCTGACGGACGACGCGGGCAAGAACGTGACCATCTTCGGGATCGGCGCGGAGGCGGTGGTCGGCGTCGGCGGGCTGCTCCTGGGAGTGGTCCTTCTGGTGATCTGGCGGATCGTCCGGCCCGACTTCTTCCGCGGCCGTACCCTGCCGCGGCGCTCCGACGACCTGGTGCTGACCGCGCAGGGCACGGAGGCGGTGTTCGGGCTCCCGGATTCGCGCACGCCGGCGACCGTGATCGCGCCCGACCTCTCCAACCTGCCGCCCGGGCAGCAGGCGATCAACGCGGAGACGGGGGAGCCGGCCGAGGCGCCGGCGGAACTGCCGCCGGCCGACCCCGACCTGCCGCGGCACCCGCGGGACTGACGCACCGGCTCACCGGACGCCGACTCAGGGCGTCGGGACGATGATCATGCCGTCGTCGGCACCGCCGACCTGGAGGGCGCCGTCGTTGCGCACCAGCACCGCCCGGCTCCACTGGTCGGGGAACGGGCAGGGGCCGCCCGGTCTGCCGGGGATCCGCACCAGTGCGAACCGCTCGCCGGCGACCGTCGTACCGCTCGCATCCGTGATCGTGACGGCGAGGTCGTGCTTGCGGCCGTCGGCGTCGGCCTGCGGCACGACGATCTCGAAGGTCGCCGTCGTGCCGTCCTCGCGATCGCAGGTGCCGTCATAGCAGGCATGGACGGTGCCCTCGGGATGCGCGTTGCGCCAGCCCTGCGCGTCCACCTCGATGTGCGGAGGCCGGGCCGCCGCCCCGGCGCAGACCGGCACCGGGATGACCGTCGCGCACCCGGCGAGCAGGACGCAACCCGCGAGCAGCGGGAGGACCGCCGATGCGCGCGCGAGACGGCGTCGGGTCGGTGCCAAAGGGCGGCCACCCCGGCGTCGTCGTATCCGACACCCATGGGGAAGAAGCTGACCATCACGGCACCAGGCCACCACATCCGTCCGCCGCCCCGCAAGGACCGACGTGGCACGCGAACGGCCCCGGCGCGGGGGAGCGCCGGGGCCGTCGTCGTGTGCGAGGGTCAGTGGCCGGAGGCCAGAGCCTGCTCCGCCTGCTGGGCGAGCTGCTGGATGCCGTCGCCGTAGCCGCCCTCGAGCGCAGTCGCGGCGATCTTCTGCACGTCGCCCGTCCGCTCGGCGGCGGGCGCGGACGCCAGCTGACCGAGGTCGGTGCGCAGCGCGTCCGGGAGCTTGGCCGCGAGCTGCGCGTCACCGGTCACGTCGACCGCGACCGCGGCGCCGGTGTCGCCCAGCTGCGGCGACGAAAGGTCGCCGGAGCGCAGGTCGTCGAGGAGGCCCTTCACCCCGGACAGGCCCGAGCGGTCGTCCCTGGCGTCCTTCAGGTGCGTGGCGAGGTCCTCGATGGCGCTGCCGTAGCCGCCGTCGAGCGCGGTGCGGACGATCTTCTTCGCGTCCGCGGTGCGATCCTTCGCCGCAGCCTTCGAGAGCGTGGTGACGTCGCGCTGAAGCGAATCCGGCAGCAGGGCGAACAGGGGCTTGTCGGCGATCACGCGCTTGGCGAGGGCCTGGGCCTTCGCACCGCTGAGGTGACCGGCGAACAGGTCGTGGCCGGCGTCGGCCGACACGTGCGCCTGGGCCGTCGCCGACGAGGACGAGCCGGAGCCGGAGGCGCCGCCGTCGACCGTCGTCGCGAACGCGCCCTGGGCTCCCACCCCCACCAGGGCGGTCGCCGCGATGAGGGACGCCGCGCCGACGGCCGCCCCCTTGGCGGTGAAGGCGCTGCTCTTCCGAACGGAGGTGTTCTTCGTCTGAATCATGGGATCCTTTCCGTGCCCGCGCTGCGGCCGACCGGTGTGCCGGCCGCATCGGACCGCGGGCACCGGCGACGATACGGACCCCGTCTGGACCGTTCGTGCGGACACCCTTCGAGGTCCCGAAGGGTGGTTGACCCGCCTCCCGGCACGGGCTAACGGTGCGGATCCGTCAGGCGGTCCGGGCTCCCATCACCTGGCGGAGCGCCTGGCGCAGCTGCGCCTCGATGCGGCGCGCCTGCTCGCTGCTGACGCTCTCGCTGTCGTTACGGCGCTCGGAGCCGCCGCAGCGCTCCCCGTCGCGGGTGAAGTGGATGGCGAGCCGCCCGTCGCCGAGAACCGGCTGCTGCTCGCCGCAGTGTGCGCATTCGGAGAAAGAGAACAGGCCCATGCTCAGACGTTACGCACGTCGTGTTTCGGCACGATTGCGGCACGGAGAAATCCCGGTGACGGTTCAGCCGGTGGTCGGCGGGAGCCCGGACGGTTCCGCCGGCTGCGCCGGGCAGGCGGACAGGATGCGCGCGATCGCGTCGTGCTCCGGCGGGGTGACCCACAGGCCGTAGGCGGTCTTGACGGAGACCTGCCTGGCCACATACTCGCAGCGGAAGGCCTTGTTCGCCGGGAGCCAGGTCGCGGCGTCGCCGGCGGACTTGCGCTGGTTGGAGGCGCCGTCGACCGCGAGCAGGTTGAGCGGGTCGTTCGCCAGGCGCACACGTTGCTCCCGGCTCAGCTGCTGGGCGCCGGTGACCCAGGCGTTCTGCAGGGCGACGAGGTGGTCGATCTGCACGAGAGCGGAGGTCTTCTCGCCGCGCACGAAGTGGATGGTGCGCCCGGTGTACGGGTCGGCCAGCGTGCCGGAGAGCACGCGGCAGCGGCCCTGCCGAACGGCGCCGCTGAGGTCGCGGGAGAGGATGTCGTTCCGGGTGTCGCAGCCGTTGCGGTCGACATCCAGCCAGGCGGCCCCGAAGTCGTCCGTGCGCTGGTACGCGGTCGCGGGCGCCCGGCCCTTGACCGGGAGGGTCGCGAGCAGTGCGAGAGCGGTGCCGGCGGTGACCGGGACGGCGGCGGTGCTCGGCGCGGCCGTTGTGCTCGGCGCGACGGTGGTGCTCGGCGCGGCGCCGGTCGCGACGGGGAGGTCTCGCAGGGCGGTCGCGGCGCCCGCGCATCCCGTTGTGAGCAGGGTGGAGGCGAGGAGGACGACGGCGGTGAGGGAGCGGCGGACGGGGGAGGGGCGGGGCGTGGTTCTCATCTGATTCGAAGGTAGCGGGCACGGCCGACACCTTCCGCCGCCACCCGTAACGATATATCGTTAGCTATCGCTGACGATCGGAGGATCATCATGTCCACCTCATTCCCCACAGGCGGCTTCGGCGCCCGCATGGACCCGGACGCCATGTGGCAGGCGTTCGAGCAGCTGCGGTCGACGTTCGAGAAGAAGGTCGGCTCGCGGATGGGCCGCGGCGACGTCCGCGCCGCCGTGCTCTCCCTGCTGAGCGAGAAGCCGATGCACGGCTACCAGATCATCCGCGAGATCGAGGAGCGCAGCGGCGGCTCCTGGAAGCCGAGCGCAGGATCCGTCTACCCGACGCTGCAGCTGCTGGCCGACGAAGGACTCATCACGGCGGAGGAGTCGAACGGGCGCAAGACCTACGCGCTCACCGAGGAGGGCCGCGAGGTCGCCGCGAGCGAGGGCAGCGCGCCGTGGCTCGACGGCGACAGCGGCGCCGACGGCACGGGCGGCCAGCGCCGCACGGCCGGTCCGGGCGCTCTGCCGAAGGCGGGCGTCGAGCTGGCGCAGGCGGCCGCGCAGGTGCACCGCACCGGGACGCCGGACCAGGTGCAGGAGGCCGTGGCCGTGCTGGAGGAGGCACGCCGCAAGCTGTACTCGATCCTCGCCCAGGGCTGACCCGGGTGTCGGAGCAGGCGCCGACCGCGGCGGGAGCGCCGGCGGCGACGCCGGCCACGCGTGCGCGCTACCGCCGCATCCTGCGCTTCGCCGGATGGAACCTCACCGTCACCTGGTGGTACGAGCTGTTCCTGCCGCGCATCGGCCTCGCCTCCGTCGCCGCCCGCACCCGGTCGCGGCGGATGCGGCGGTTCGCGCAGCGCTTCCACGCCCTCGCGGTCGACCTCGGCGGTCTGATGATCAAGGTCGGGCAGTTCATGTCGTCCCGCCTCGACGTGCTGCCGCCGGAGATCACCAGCGAGCTGGAGGGTCTGCAGGACGAGGTGCCGGCCGTACCGTTCCCGGCCATCCGGTCGCTCGCGGAGGCGGAGCTCGGGATGCCGTTGGACCGGGCGTTCGCGTCGGTCGAGGAGGTTCCGGTGGCCGCAGCCTCCCTCGGCCAGGCCCACCGCGGCAGGCTGCTCCCGGAACTCGCCGCCGATGCAGGGATGGAGGCGGTGGTGCTCAAGGTTCAGCGCCCCGGCATCGACGCGATCGTGGACGTGGACCTAGCCGCCCTGCGCCGGGTCGGCCGCTGGCTCAGCCACGTGCGCCTGGTGTCCGATCGGGTCGACGCCCCCGCGCTGGTGGAGGAGTTCGCGCGCACCAGCCTGCAGGAGATCGACTACCTGCACGAGGCGGCGAACTCGGAGCGGTTCGCCGAGGAGTTCGACGGCGACGGCCGTGTTGCGGTCCCGGCGGTCGTCTGGGAGCGCACGACGACGCGCGTGCTGACCCTGGAAGACGTCACCGCCATCAAGATCACCGATGCCGACGGGCTGCGCGCGGCGGGCATCGACCCGGCTGAGGTCGCGCCGGTGTTCGCCGAGGTGATGTTCGACCAGTTGTTCACGAACGGGTTCTTCCACGCCGACCCGCACCCGGGCAACATCTTCGTGACCCCGCTGCCGGATGGCGCGGGGGAGCGGCCGTGGCGGCTCACGTTCGTCGACTTCGGGATGATGGGCGAGGTCCCGCCGGGCACTCGCAGCGGACTGCGCAAGCTGCTGATCGCGGCGGCGTCCCGCGACGGCAAAGGGCTCGTGGACGCCATCCGCGACGTCGGCGTGCTGCTCCCGACCGCCGACACGGTGGAGCTGGAGCGAGCGATGACGCACCTGTTCGCCAGGTTCGGCGGCATGGGCTTCGCCGAGCTGCGCGAGGTCGACCCGCGAGAGTTCCGGGAGTTCGCCGTCGAGTTCGGCGACGTGGTGCGGTCGCTGCCGTTCCAGCTGCCGGAGAACTTCCTCCTCATCATCCGGGCCATGTCCCTCACCTCCGGTGTCTGCAGCGCGCTCGACCCGTCGTTCAACCTGTGGGACTCGGTCGAGCCGTACGCGGCGCAGCTGCTGCGCGACGAGCGCGGCAACCTCGGGCAGGACATCGCGAAGCAGGCGCTGGACAACCTGACGATCGCCTGGCGGCTGCCGAAACGGCTGGACGACCTCGTCACCCGCATCGACGACGGCTCCATCGCCGTGAACGCGCCGCGGCTGGAGCAGCGCGTCGCCCGGCTGGAGCGGGCGGCCCGGCGCCTGGTGGCAGGGGTCGTCTTCGGCGGCGTCGTCATCGCCGGGGCCATCATCCACACGACCGATCAGGTGCTCGGGACGGTGTTCCTCGTCGCCTCGATCGTTCCGCTGGCGTTCACCGTCTTCACAGGCCGGCGCGGGGGCTGAGCGGAATACCGCCTGGTCCGCCGGTGTTTCAACACACATGGCAACCACCGAGATCACCTCGACCAACCACGACCAGACCGTCTCCGACGGCATCGTGCTGCTCGACTTCTGGGCCGACTGGTGCGGACCGTGTCACATGTTCGCGCCCGTCTTCGAGAAGGCGTCCGAGAAGCACTCCGACATCACGTTCGGCAAGATCGACACCGAGGCGCAGCAGGCGCTCGCGGCGTCGTACGGCATCCAGTCCATCCCGACGCTCATCGCGTACCGCGACGGCATCCCTCTGTTCTCGCAGGCCGGCGCCCTCCCGGGCGAGGCCGTCGAGGACCTCATCCGGCAGATCCGCGACCTCGACATGACCGAGGTGCGGAAGCAGTACGAGGAGCTGAAGGCGAAGGCCGAGCAGCAGCAGAGCTGAGCCGGCTCCCTCCGGAAGGCGCGGGCCCGTCGAGAGACGGGTGCCGCGCCTTTCCTGTTCCCACGATCAGGCGAGGTCGCGCAGGTGCTGCTCCAGCTCCTCCGTCTCGATCGCGAGCAGGTCGCGCTGCCCGATCCGCAGCCGGCGGAGTTGGAGGTTGTAGACCGCATGCGCCGCGTCATCCGTGATCTTCAGGAGGTCGGCGATCCGGGCGAGGGCCGCCTGATCGTCGGAGGAGTCGCGGATCGCCGCGACGAGCTCCGGGAAGCGGTCGCGGGCCGCCCGGTGAGCGCGCAGGATGCGGAGCCGGTCCTCGGCGGCGCTGCGCTCGTCGCCGGCGGGCCGACGCGGCTGCGGCGCGGGACGGTGCGCGTCGATGAGCTCGGAGGTCAGCTCAATGTGGAGCGGCTCGGCGGTCCTCAGCCTGAGCGTCGGCGTGAACGCGTGGATGAGGTACGGTCCGGGGCGCGCGTCCCGCCACTGCGAGGAGTCGATGCGGGCGTGGAGGCGCATGTATTCGCCCGGGTCGAGCGGGAGTGGACTGTCCTGGCCGGAGGCCCAGGCGAAGTAGAAGTCCCCGCTGCGCCCACCGGCGGGGACGAGGGAGGCGGTGGCGTAGAAGGTGTCGCCGTCCGGGAACCAGCGCTCGTTGCCGTCGTTCACGATGTCGACCGCGAGCGCGTCGACGTCGAGCAGCTCGCGGGTGATCGCCGGCCAGCGGATGGCCAGCCCGGCCCGGCGCTCGGCGACGCTCCGGCGGAGCGGCTGCGGGTCGGGCTGGATGCTGACGCGGGCGGGCTTCCTTCCGCTCACGTGCGCGATGTGCCAGAGGCTCCGGGAGGCGTCGGCCGGACGTCCCAGCAGGAACGAGCCCTCACCGCTCGGGGTGTCGGCAAGCACCCGCCAGCCGTCCTCCGGCGTGCCAGTAGGCACCGTGTCGGTCGGTGCGCCGATCCTCGCGAGGAGTGCGGGCAGCGGCTCCCCGTCGAGCGTCAGCGCCGCGCGGTCGACGTCGTACGGTCCGAGCTGCGGGGCGGTGTCATCCGTCACGCTGCTCCCCCTCGCCTGGCCGCTCCGCGGTAGGTGCGGCATCCCGGATGCCGTGGGCGACCGCGCGGCGGATCGTCCAGTACAGCGCGTACAGGGCTGCCGCGTACAGCGTCACCGTCAGCGCGAGGCTGCTGAGCGGGTCCGACGTCATCGGTCGCTCGGCGCGCTCTCGGCATCCGGTACGGGCGCCGCGAGGAGCCGGCCGACGTACGCCATCACGATCGAGGCGCCGATGAGCGCGACGCCGAGCGGTGTCAGCAGATCCCCGACGATGCGGATGACGAGACTGAGCAGGAGGAGCAGGCCCTGGTCGACGCCTGTGGCCGAGCTGGGCTCCGGCAGGAGCGAGTAGGAGAGTTGCGGCATCAGCAGTGTCAGCAGCACCCCGGCGAGTGCGAGGCCGACGCCCCACCACAGCACGACCTTCGGTCTCAGCTTCGATTCCATGACGTCCCCCTCCGTCGCAGTTGCTCACGATGCTAGCGGGCCTGCGCCGTGCGCGCGCGAGCCCTTGCCCGAGTCATCCGGCCTCCCGTCGGAGAATCGGAGCTCGTTCCTCCGAATCCCCGAAGGGAATCAGCCCAGACGGAGCTTCGGATCGATTCGACCTGCAGGTTGCCCGCAGGGCCGGCGGCGCGCGCGTTCCGGCGGTTTCGGGCGGAGATTCGGCGAGCCTTTCGTCCGAATCTCCGACTGGAGTCGGCCCAGACGGAGATTCGAATGGATTCGATCCTTCGTTGTGCACGCTGCGCCGGCGGAGCGCCCGAGCGGGCGCCTCGCGTGGTTTCGCCCCCGCGGCCGCGGCCTTGCGGACCTATGGTGCGAGGTCTGGGCGGCGGCGGTTGCGGCGGTTTCGGGCGGAGATTCGGAGGCCTTTCGTTCGAATCTCCGACTGGAGTCGGCCCAGACGGAGATTCGGATGCATTCGATCCTTCGTTGTGCCGGCCGGTCCGTCGCCGCGCAGCGCGCAGCCGCGCCGCGCAGCGCGCAGCGGCGCAGCGCGGCGCCCCGCAGGCACCAGCCGCGGCTAGCCGGCGCTGCTCTCGCGCACCACGAGCTCGGGCTGATAGAGCACGTGGCGGGGCTGCAGCTCCGGGTCCTCCGCCTCCTGCAGCAGGATCTCGACGCCGGTGCGGCCGATGAGGGCGCTCGGCTGGCGCACGGAGGTGAGCGGCACGACGGAGGCGCTGGCGAATTGGATGTCGTCGTAGCCGACCAGCGCGATCTCCTGCGGGATGGCGAGCCGGCCGTTGATGAACAGCGATTGGAGGAGCCCGATCGCGAGCAGGTCGTTGGCGGCGAAGACGGCGTCCGGCCGGTCGGAGGACGGCCGTGCGGCGATGGCGGCGCCGGCCGCGCGGCCCTCCTGCACGGTGAGCGCGCCGACGTCCACCACCTCGAGCGTCACCTCCGGGTGCTTCGCCACCTCCTGGCGGGCGCCCTGGAGGCGGTCCCGCACCTGGCGGATCTCGATCGGTCCGCCGACGTAGGCCAGCCGGCGGCGGCCGGACTCGATCAGGTGTGCGGCCGCGAGCGCGCCCCCGGCGACGTCGTCCACCGAGACGGAGCTGAACGAGCTGTCGGTGCTGACGGTGTCCACGAGCACGGCGGAGATGCCGCGGTCGCGCATGCGGCGCAGCCGTGGGGCCGGGTCGCCCACGGGGGAGAGGAGCACGCCGCGCACGCGAAGCTCCTCGAACAGGCTCAGGTAGCCCGCCTCGCGGTCCTTGCGGTCGTTGCTGTTGCCGACGATGACGGAGAAGCCGGCGTCTGCCGCGGCATCCTCCGCCGCGGTGGCCAGGTCGGTGAAGAACGGGTTCCCGCCGCTGAGGGTGATCAGCCCGAGCGCCTGGCTGTGGCCGAGGCGCAGCTGGCGGGCGGCCTCGTTACGCACGTAGGAGAGCTTCTCCATGGCCTGCGTCACGCGCTCGACGGTCTCCGGGGCGACGAGCTCCGGCCGGTTGAGGACGTTGGAGACGGTCCCGACCGACACGCGGGCCAGCGCGGCGACGTCCTTCACGCTTGCCGAGGCCATCCGGTCCCCCTTCCGCTCGAATCCTATGCGATTTCGCCGTTGAATCGACGCAATGACGCGAGTGCGATGTCGGCGAAGTCTATCCACACCGCAGCGGCCCGCACAACGAAGATCTCAGGGATTGAATCGTTACGAAAATCTTCTTGACGTCATCGCTTCCGTGCCCCTATGGTTCGATGAAGCGTTTCAAAACCCGCCGTAACAACACCCGAGGCGAGGCGGCGCTCAAAATACAAGGAGGTATTTGGATGTTCACTCGGAGGACGGCGACGAGGGTCGCCGCCATGCTCGGCGGGGCCGCGCTGCTCGGTGCAGTGCTCGCCGGCTGCTCGTCCAGCGGCGGCTCCGGCGGAGCCACCACCATTTCGCTGCTCGCGGGCGGCAACGACCCCGTGAACACGAAGTTCGCGAACGATCTCGCCACCGCGTTCCACAAGGCCAACCCCACCATCACCGTCAAGGTCGAGACCCGCCCCGGCGGCACCGACGGCGACAACCTGATCAAGACGCGCCTCTCCACGGGCGAGATGAACGACGTCTTCCTCTACAACTCGGGCTCGCTCTTCCAGGCGCTGCGCCCGGACACCCAGCTCCAGCCGCTCACCGACGAGGCCTGGGCGAAGGATCTGACCAGCGACTTCAAGAAGACCGTCAGCACCGACAAGGGCCTCTACGGCGCCCCCTGGGGCACCTCCTTCGACGGCGGCATCCTCTACAACAAGAAGGTCTACGAGAAGCTCGGCCTCAGCGTCCCGACCACCTGGGACGAGTTCATCAGCAACAGCGAGAAGATCAAGGATGCGGGCATCGCGCCGGTCATCCAGTCGTACGGCGACACCTGGACCAGCCAGCTGCTCGTGCTCGGCGACTTCGCGAACGTGAGCGCCAAGGACCCGAACTGGGCCAAGGACTACACGGCCAACAAGTCGAACGCCAAGTACTCCAAGGAGCCGGCGCTCGCGGGCTTCACCCACACCCAGGAGATCTTCGACAAGGGCCTGATGAACAAGGACTTCGCGTCCCTGACCAACGTCAACGCTCTGAAGATGCTCGCCACCGGTGAGGGCGCGCAGTACCCGATGCTCTCCGCGGTGATCGGCAACGTCGTCCAGTCGAACCCCGACCAGGTGAACGACATCGGCTTCTTCGCCACGCCGGCCGAGTCGGGTGAGACGCACGCGACCGTGTGGGAGCCGAACGGCGCCTACATCCCGAAGACGACCACCGGCGACAAGCTGACCGCGGCGAAGAAGCTCGTGGCGTTCATCAACTCGCCCACCGGCTGCGACCTGCAGAACAAGGTCGGCACCCCGGGCGGTCCGTTCGCGACGAGCGCGTGCACCGTCGCCGACGACGCCCCGGCGCTGGTCAAGGACGTCCTGAAGTACCAGGACGACAAGAAGACCGGTCTGGCGCTGGAGTTCCTGTCGCCGATCAAGGGACCGAACCTGGAGAAGATCCTGATCCAGGTGGGCTCCGGCATCTCGACCGCGCAGCAGGGCGCCGCCCTTTACGACCAGGACGTCAAGGCGCAGGCCCAGCAGCTGGGCATCAAGGGCTGGTGAGGCCCCGTCCGGACCGGCGATCCCCCCTCGCCGGTCCGGACGGCCTCCCGCCGGACGACCACCGTCGTCCGACCATCATCGGCGGACAGAAGACTCGACGAGGAGCAGACACATGTCGACGGCCACCCCGGCGACCGCGATGCAAGCGGCCGACATCATCACGGAGGGCAGGAGCCCCGGGCCCGTGAAACCGCGGAAGTCCCGCATCCGATCCGCGTATCCGACGTGGTTCTTCATCCCGGCGCTGGTGCTCTACGTCGTGTTCTTCGCGATCCCGACGTTGTTCTCATTCTACTTCTCGCTCACCCGCTGGACGCTGTTCGACTCCCAGTTCATCGGGTTCGAGAACTACGTGCAGTTCTTCCAGGACCCGCAGCTCTACACCAGCTTCATCCACACCTTCATCTACGCGGTGCTGACTTCCGGCGCCAAGGTGGTGATCGGCTTCTTCCTCGCGCTGCTGCTGACCGGGCCGATCATCGCCCGAGGGTACCTTCGCGCGATCGTCTTCTTCCCGGTGCTGCTGTCGACCATCGGCGTCGGCATCCTCTGGAAGTCGCTGCTCGACCCCTTCCACGGGATGGTGAACGCGGTGCTCGGGTTCTTCGGGCTCCCGCAGCCCGGCTGGTTCACGGACCCCAACCTCGCGCTCTACACGATCGCCGGTGTCGACATCTGGAAGGGCATCGGCATCGCGACGCTGATCTTCATGGCCGGCATCGTCGCCATCCCGAACGAGTACTTCGAAGCCGCGCGCATCGACGGGGCCTCGTCGTGGCAGATCCTGCGACGCATCACCATCCCGCTCAGCCGGGGCGCGACGGCGACGGTCATCATCCTGTCGCTGATCGGGGGCTTGCGCTCCTTCGACATCATCTGGGCGACCACGGGCGGCGGTCCCGGGTTCACCAGCGACGTGCTCGCGTCGGTGATCTACAAGCAGTACCAGGCCGGGTTCTACGGTCTCTCGACCGCCGGCAACGTCATCCTCTTCCTCGTCGTGACGGTGATCATGGTCCCCCTCTCGTACTTCCTGAACAGAAAGCAGGTGGAGCTGTGAAGCAGGCTCGCATCCGCTCCTGGAGCGTCGGCGTCGTCGCCATCCTCGTCTCCATCGTCGTCTTCATCGTCCCGCTCGTCTTCGTGGTGCTGCAGGCGGCGAAGTCACCCGACGACGCCTCCACCCTGGCCTTCAGCTGGCCGAAGGAGTGGCACTTCTTCGACAACCTCATCGCGGTGCTGGAGAGCAACGACGGCCTGATCTGGCGGGCCTTCCTCAACTCGTTCGTGCTGACGGTCGGCTCGGTCGCGCTCGTGGTCATCCTGTCGGCGATGGCCGGCTACGTGCTCGCCCGCAAGCGCAGCAAGTGGGGCCCGGTCGTGAACTTCTTCGTGCTGGCCGGACTGATCGTGCCGCCGGCCGTGGTCCCGACCATCTGGGTGCTGCAGGGCACCGGACTGTACAAGACGATGCCGGGCATGATCCTGATCGAGACGACCTTCGGGCTGTCGTTCTGCATCCTGCTCTTCCGGGCCTTCTTCAACACCGTCCCGAAGGAGCTCGATGAGGCCGCCGTGCTCGACGGCGCCGGCCGGGTGCGCCTGTTCTTCCAGGTGATCCTGCCTCTGCTGCGCCCGGTGATCGTGACCGTCATCGTCGTCCAGTCGGTGTTCGTCTTCAACGACTTCCAGGGCCCGCTGTACTTCCTCCCCGGCTCGGACAACGCGACGGTGCAGACCACGCTCTACACGTTCTCCGGCCAGAACCTCAGCTTCTACAACCTGCTCTTCATGGACATCCTGCTCATCACCATCCCGCCGCTGGTCGCCTACATCTTCTTCAACCGGCAGATCATCGCGGGGATGACGAGCGGGGCGGTGAAGGGCTGACATGACGAACCACGAAACCGGAGAGACGACAGATATGAACTGGCACGCCCGACTGATCGCACCCGCGCAGGAGCTCGACTCGGCGCCCCTGCTGCGCAGGGAGTTCCGCCTCGAGGAGGGCCACGGCGCCCTCACCCGCGCGACCCTCACGCTGACCGCGCAGGGCGTGGTCGAGGCCTGGCTGAACGGCCGGCCGGTGTCGGAGGACCTGCTCACGCCGGGCTGGAGCGCGTACGAGTGGAGGCTGCGCTACGCCAGCTACGACGTCACCGACCTGGTCGACGAGACCAGCGTGCTCGGCATCGCCCTGGGCCGCGGCTGGTTCGGCGGGCGCCTCGGCTGGACCGGCGGCTCCGCCTGGTACGGCGACGGCCTCGGTGCGTTCGCGCAGCTGGAGCTGGAGTTCGCCGACGGCACGACCCAGCTCGTCGTCACGGACGAGGAGTGGTCGGCGGGCCCGAGCGAGATCCTCGCGAACGACCTGTACGACGGCGAGACGATCGACGCCCGCCGTCGCGACGAGTCGTGGAAGCGGCCCGGGTTCGCAGGGGAGGGCTGGGCGGGCGTCCGCACGGTCGAGTTCGACACCTCCCGGCTCACGCCGTACATCGGGCCGGCGGTCACCCGCTGGGCCGCGCTGCCGGTGCAGGAGATCACGACCTCGCCCTCCGGCGCCACCCTGGTCGACTTCGGGCAGAACCTGGTCGGCTGGATCAAGGTGCGCGTCCAGGGCCCGGCCGGCACCGAGGTCGTCATCCGCCATGCCGAGGTGCTGGAGCACGGCGAGCTGGGCGTGCGGCCGCTCCGGTCGGCCAAGGCGACCGACCGCTACATCCTCTCCGGCGGGGTCGACGAGTTCGAGTCGACGTTCACCTTCCACGGGTTCCGTTACGCCGAGATCACGGGATGGCCGGGCGAGCTGCGCGCGGAGGACCTGACCGCCGTCGCGATCGGCTCGGAGCTGACCCGGATCGGCGAGTTCCACACCTCCGACCCGCTGCTCAACCAGTTCCACGAGAACGTCGTCTGGGGGATGCGCGGCAACTTCGTCGACGTCCCGACCGACTGCCCGCAGCGCGACGAGCGTCTCGGCTGGACCGGTGACATCGCGGCCTTCGCGCCGACCGCCGCGTTCCTCTACGACGTGGATGCGTTCCTCTCGGACTGGCTGGTCGACCTCGACCTCGAGCAGAAGCACAACGACGGCATCGTCGGCTTCGTCATCCCGGACGTGCTGAAGTACATGCCGCACCCCGCCGACTTCGGGAAGCCCGACAGCACCGCCATCTGGAGCGACGCCGCCGTCTGGGTGCCGTGGGACCTGTACCAGGCCTACGGCGACACCGCCGTGCTCGAGCGCCAGTTCGACTCGATGGCGTCGCACGTGCGGCGGGTGAAGTCGCTGCTGTCGCCCTCCGGTGTGTGGGACGGCAACTTCCAGTTCGGCGACTGGCTCGACCCGGACGCGCCGCCGGAGAACCCGGCGAAGGCGAAGGCCGACACGGGCGTCGTCGCCACGGCGTGCGCCTACTGGTCGGCGAAGATCGTCTCCGACACCGCCGGTGTGCTCGGCCGCCCCGCGGAGCAGGCCGAGTTCGCCGCCCACGCCGAGGCGCTGCGCGCGGCGTTCGACCGCGAGTACGTCGACGGCGGGATCGTGAAGAGCGACTGCACCACGGTGTACGCGCTCGCCATCGTCTTCGGGCTGCTGTCCGAGGCCGACGAGGCGGTCGCGGGCGACCGGCTCGCGGAGCTCGCCGCGGAGGCGGGCTACCGCATCTCCACCGGTTTCGCGGGCACTCCGTTCATCGCGGACGCCCTCACCCGCACCGGGCACACCGACGTGGCCTACCGTCTCCTGCTGGAGAAGGAGTGCCCGTCGTGGCTGTATCCGGTGACCATGGGCGCGACCACGGTCTGGGAGCGCTGGGACTCGATGCTGCCGGACGGCACCATCAACCCGGGCGAGATGACGAGCTTCAACCACTACGCGCTCGGCGCGGTCGCCGACTGGATGCACCGCGTCGTCGGCGGCCTGTCCGCGCTCGAGCCCGGCTACGCCCGCGTGCTCGTCGCGCCGCAGCCGGGCGGCGGCCTCACCGAGGCGGAGACCTCGCTCGAGACCCCGCACGGACGCGTCGCGGTGCGCTGGACCGTCGACGACGGTGTCTTCGCCGTCGAGGCGGAGCTTCCGGAGGGCGTCGACGGCGTGCTGCGGCTGCCCGACGGCCAGGAGCGGCCGATCGGTCCAGGGCTGGTCACCGCGACCGCCGAGCTGCCGGCCGCCGTGAGCGTCGGCTGAGGCCGGACCACCGATCCACTGATCCACAGATCCACCGCTGGAGAGAAAGCGATTCCCATGAGTCTCACTGACCGCGTCCGTTCGGAGCTCGCGCTGCAGGCGATCGAGCTGCCGAGTTGGGCGTTCGGCAACTCGGGCACCCGGTTCCGGGTGTTCGGCACCCCCGGCACCGCGCGCGACCCGTTCGAGAAGATCTCGGACGCCGCGCAGGTGCACAAGCACACCGGGCTCGCGCCGACGGTCGCGCTGCACATCCCGTGGGACCGCGTTGACTCCTACGCGGACCTCGCGAAGCACGCCGAGGACAACGGCGTGCGGCTGGGCACGATCAACTCGAACACGTTCCAGGACGACGACTACAAGTTCGGCTCGGTGACGCACTCCGACCCGCGCATCCGGCAGAAGGCGATCGACCACCACTTCGAGTGCATCGACGTGATGAACGAGACCGGTTCGCGGGATCTGAAGATCTGGCTGGCCGACGGCACGAACTACCCGGGCCAGGATTCGATGCGCGCCCGGCAGGACCGTCTCGCCGACTCGCTGCAGAAGATCTACGAGCGGATCGGCGAGGGCCAGCGGCTGGTGCTGGAGTACAAGTTCTTCGAGCCGGCGTTCTATCACACGGATGTTCCCGACTGGGGCACCAGCTACGTGCAGACGGCGGCGCTGGGCGAGAGGGCGTTCGTGTGCCTGGACACCGGGCACCACGCGCCGGGCACGAACATCGAGTTCATCGTGATGCAGCTGCTGCGGCTCGGGAAGCTGGGCTCGTTCGACTTCAACAGCCGGTTCTACGCCGACGACGACCTGATCGTAGGCGCGGCCGACCCGTTCCAGCTGTTCCGGATCGTGTTCGAGGTGATCCAGGGCGGCGGCTACGGCGACCCGGAGGTCGCGTTCATGCTCGACCAGTGCCACAACCTGGAGGCGAAGATCCCGGGCCAGATCCGTTCTGTGCTCAACGTGCAGGAGGCGACCGCGAAGGCGCTGCTGGTGGACGTCGAGGCGCTCGATGCGGCGCAGCGCGCCAACGACGTGCTGGCGGCCAACACCGTGTTCATGGACGCGTTCAACACCGACGTGCGCGCCGACCTGGCCGCGTGGCGGGAGTCGCGCGGTCTGCCAGCCGACCCGATGGCGGCCTACAAGGCGAGCGGGTACCAGGAGAAGATCGAGGCCGACCGTGTCGGCGGCACCCAGGCCGGATGGGGGGCGTGACCCGGATGACGAACGAGACTGTCGCCTCCCTGATCGCCCGCTCCAACCGTCTGGGGTCGGACCCTGCGAACACGAACTACGCCGGCGGCAACACCTCCGCCAAGGGCACCGAGACGGACCCGGTGACCGGGGAGCCGGTCGATCTGCTGTGGGTGAAGGGCTCCGGGGGAGACCTCGGCACCCTCACCGAGCAGGGCCTCGCGGTGCTCCGCCTCGATCGCCTCCGAGCGCTGAAGAACGTCTACCCCGGCGTCGAGCGCGAGGACGAGATGGTCGCCGCCTTCGACTACACACTCCACGGCAAGGGCGGTGCGGCGCCGTCCATCGACACGGCCATGCACGGCCTGGTGGATGCGGCGCACGTCGACCACCTGCACCCCGACTCGGGAATCGCGATCGCCACGGCCGCCGACGGAGAGGAGCTGACGAAGACGATCTTCGGTGGACGCGTCGTCTGGGTGCCGTGGCGGCGCCCCGGGTTCCAGCTGGGCCTGGACATCGCCGCGATCAAGGCGGAGAACCCGGACGCGATCGGCACCATCCTCGGCGGCCACGGCATCACGGCGTGGGGCGACACCAGTGAGGAGGCGGAGGCCAACTCGCTGTGGATCATCCGGACCGCGGCCGACTACATCGCCGAGCACGGGCGTCCGGAGCCGTTCGGCGCGCGGATCCCGGCGAACGAGCCGCTCGACCCGGCCGAACGCCGGGCGAAGGCGGCGGCACTGGCGCCGACGATCCGCGGGCTGGCATCCACCGACAAGCCGCAGGTCGGGTCGTTCACCGATGCGGACGTGGTGCTCGACTTCCTCGCGTCGGAGGAGCACGTGCGGCTGGGCTCGCTTGGCACCTCGTGCCCCGACCACTTCCTGCGCACCAAGGTGAAGCCGCTGATCCTCGATCTGCCGGCGGACGCATCCATCGAGGACTCGATCACCCGCCTCACCGAGCTGCACGAGCAGTACCGTGCCGAGTACACGGCGTACTACGAGCGGTACGCGACGCCGGACTCGCCCGCGATGCGCGGCGCGGATCCGGCGATCGTGCTCATCCCCGGCGTCGGCATGTTCTCGTACGGCAAGGACAAGCAGACCGCGCGGGTGGCGGGCGAGTTCTACATCAACGCGATCAACGTCATGCGCGGCGCCGAAGCGCTCTCGTCGTACGCGCCGATCGACGAGTCGGAGAAGTTCCGCATCGAGTACTGGGCGCTGGAGGAGGCCAAGCTGCAGCGGATGCCCGCGCCGAAGTCCCACGCGGGTCGCATCGCGCTGGTGACCGGCGCCGCATCCGGCATCGGCAAGGCCATCGCCACGCGGCTCGCGGCCGACGGCGCGTGCGTCGTCATCGCCGACCTCGACCTGTCGAAGGCGCAGGCCGCAGCGGCGGAGCTCGGCGGCACGGATGTGGCGATCGGCGTGGCGGCGAACGTCACCAGCGAGTCCGACATCCACGCCGCAGTCCAGGAGGCTCTGCTGCAGTTCGGCGGCCTCGACCTGATCGTCAACAATGCTGGGCTCTCGATCTCCAAGCCGCTGCTGGAGACCACGGAGGCCGACTGGGACCTCCAGCACGACGTCATGGCCAAGGGTTCGTTCCTGGTCTCGAAGGCGGCGGCCAAGGTTCTGATCGAGCAGGGACTCGGCGGCGACATCGTCTACATCTCGTCCAAGAACTCCGTCTTCGCCGGCCCGAACAACATCGCCTACTCGGCGACCAAGGCCGACCAGGCGCACCAGGTGCGGCTGCTCGCGGCCGAGCTCGGCGACCACGGCGTGAAGGTCAACGGCATCAACCCCGACGGGGTCGTGCGCGGGTCCGGCATCTTCGCCGGCGGCTGGGGCGCGAAGCGCGCCGCCGTCTACGGCGTGCCGGAGGAGGAGCTGGGCAAGTACTACGCGCAGCGCACCCTGCTCAAGCGCGAGGTGCTGCCGGAGAACGTCGCCAACGCGGTCGCGGTGCTCACCTCGGCCGACCTGGACCACACGACAGGCCTGCACATCCCCGTCGACGCCGGGGTCGCCGCGGCGTTCCTGCGGTGATCGGGGGCGCGGGATGAGCGGGGGAACGGTCGCCGCGGTCGACCTGGGCGCGACCAGCGGCCGCGTGATGCACGCCCGCGTCGGCGCGGACACGCTGGAGCTCGCCGAGGCGGCGCGCTTCCTCAACACGCCCGTGCGGGTGTGGGAGGGGGAGCGCGCTGCCCTCCACTGGGACCTCACGGGCCTGTACTCGGACGTGCTGGAGGGCCTCGGATCCGTCGCCCGGTCGGATCCGGGTCTCGCCTCCATCGGTGTGGACGCGTGGGCCGTCGACTACGGCCTCCTGCGCGGCGGCCGCCTGCTCGGCGAGCCGTACCACTACCGCGACGAGCGCACCGCGCGCGGGGTCGACCTCGTTCACGCGGCGGTGCCGCCCGCGAAGCTGTACCGGGAGGGCGGGCTCCAATACCTGCCGTTCAACTCCCTGTACCAGCTGGCGGTGGATGCGGCGGACGGGTCGCTGGATACCGCCGACCGGTTCCTGCTGATCCCCGACCTGATCGCGTACTGGCTGACCGGCGCCCAGCAGGCGGAGCGGACCAACGCGTCCACGACCGGCCTGCTCGCCGCGGACGGTTCCTGGAACGACGCGCTGATCGAACGGCTCGGCCTCCCCCGGACGGTCTTCGCGCCGCTGGTCGACGCCGGCACACCGGTCGGCCGGCTCCTCCCGGCGCTCGGCCATGACCTGCCGTTCGCGGGCGCCGGCCCGACGGTCACCGCGGTCGGCTCGCACGACACCGCGTCGGCCGTCGTCGCGGTTCCGATGGATGCGTCCCGCGCCGCGTACATCTCCTGCGGCACCTGGGGCCTGGTCGGCGTCGAGCTCGAGCAGCGCGTCCTCTCCGAGGAGGGACGTGCGGCGAACTTCACCAACGAGGGCGGAGTGGACGGACGTGTCCGCTACCTGCACAACGTCATGGGGCTGTGGCTGCTGAGCGAGTCCATCCGCGAGTGGCAGCGGCGCGGGCTCCGCGTCGACCTGCCCGGGCTGCTGGCGGAAGCCGGGGAGCTGCCCCGGCCGGCGGAGGTGTTCGACGCGGAGGACCCGCGCTTCCTCGCCCCGGGCGACATGCCCGCCCGGATCGCCGGCTGGTACGAGGAGCGGGGTCTGCGTCCGCCGGCGTCTCCCGCCGGGATGGTCCGCGTCATCGTCGAGAGCCTGGCCGCCGCGTTCGCCGCGACCGTGCAGCAGGCGGCGACGCTGACCGGCGTGGCCGTCGAGACCATCCACATCGTCGGCGGGGGAGCGCGCAACGCCCTGCTCTGCCAGGCGACCGCCGACCGCGCCGGCCTCCCCGTGCTCGCGGGCCCGGTGGAGGCGACCGCCATCGGCAACGTCCTCGTTCAGGCCCGCGCCGCTGGACTGCTCACCGGCGACCTGGAGACGCTCCGCGCCCTGGTCGCCCGCACCACCCCGACCGTCCGCTACACCCCCGATAGGATCCTCGTCCATGGTTGATCGTCAGTTTCCGCGTCCGGCGGAGTTGTTGGAGTTGATGCGGTTTCGCCGGCCGGAGTTGGATCTGAAGAAGCGCCGGTTGGAGTCAGCGTTGACGATCGAGGATCTGCGCCGGATCGCGGCGCGGCGCACCCCTCGTGCGGCGTTCGATTACACCGAGGGCGCGGCGGAGGGGGAGCTTTCGTTGGCGCGGGCGAGGCAGGCGTTCCAGGATGTGGAGTTCCACCCCTCGATCCTGCGGGATGTGTCCACGGTGGACACGTCGTGTGAGATTTGGGGTGGGCCGTCGGCTCTGCCGTTCGGGATCGCCCCGACCGGGTTCACCCGGTTGATGCAGACCGAGGGGGAGACCG